>BNJT01000300.1_pt1 | contig 3410708 bp, 5256 predicted proteins | sample 8540491 | NCBI WGS metagenome assembly BNJT01 (sample SAMD00202455, study PRJDB9452) | human saliva metagenome | host: Homo sapiens
GTGCGCTCAACGTTGGATCGGACATTTTTCCTCTTCGCCTACTTCGACAAGCGTTGCACCTATAGTTAGCGATGTGGATAGACTATATCCACATTCGTGATCAGAGGGTACTATGACATCAGGCCAGCGCAGGTTGCTTTCCTCGGTCGTGTGTCCAGGCTCGCGCGTGCGCCTCACGAGTGCCTGCGGACGTTCGAGGCCGTGCGCCGATCCGGTTTCGCCAGCGTTCCCGCCGACACGCCGGCCTGCAGAGGCTGGGGCTGGTCCTGATGCGGGCTCCGTTGTTCTCCACGCAGCTTCTCTCTGTCCCGAGGCGTCGTCTCGGCCGTCGCCTTCGAGTCGGCGTGAGGGTCGGTCGCCCTAGGGCAACTCGCCCACCGTTGATTCGAGATAACAGTTCGAAAGACCGCAGAGGTCCTGAGCCCTCTTTCGGATTTGAAGATTGGAGTGTAAGGGGCGTTATTCATGTGGGTTTTTGTTATCGGGTTCGTAGTAGTTCGAGTTGGGTGACGATGCGGATGATGGCGGGGAGTTCTTCGAGGCGTCCATGGTAGCCTTTGGCGAGGATCTTCCAGTTCTTCAGGTGAGCGATGCAGTGCTCGATTCCGGCGCGGAGACTGGCGATTGTTTTGTTGAATCTTTTCTCCCAGTCACTTCGGGGTTGATTGGGGGATTTCTTGACCGGAGTTATCGCGGTGGTCGCGTGTAAGCACTGTCAGCAACCCATGTGGCCTCTGTCTCAGAAAAAGGTCACTCCACCCACACTCCTGGATCACCCTGGCATCATGACGAGCTCCTGGGAACGGCTCGGACACCGCCACGAGGTCGCCCCGGCAGGTGGCCGCGATCTGGATGTTCACACATTGGACTTTACGTTTCCCGGAGTAGTTCGCAGCGCCCTGCCCGCTTGCTGGGCGCCTCCCGGTCGGAACGTAGGTGCCGTCGACCAGCAGGAGCTGTCCCTGAGCAATCGCCTCCTCCACTCCGCCACTGGTGAACACCAGCACCGTCTCCAGGATCTCGGTGATCCTGCGCCAGATCCTGCAGATCGTGGACTGGGACCCCCGAACATGTCAGCGATCACCATCTGGGATATGTTCTGACGCAAGAGCATCAAAGAGATCACCACCTGCCGGTAGAGTTTAATCTTGTGGCGGCTAAAGTCGAGTCCCCGACCCTGGGCGACGTCATGGACACGGGTCACGATCTCATAGATCACATGAGCGGGAAGACCTGTAGTAGACTGATAACGCATCGGCTGCTTCTTCGAGAGATACGGATAGTTTGCAAACATCTATTCTCCCATGGAGCAGTCGATGCCCTACAAAAAGGGTCACTTCAGAAACCCAAATAACCCACATGAATAACGCCCTGAGTGGCTGCGACTCGAGATCAACTCATCGAACGACAACCCCCTGTTTTCTGTGGAAGACGGGGAGGTGTATAGCGGAGGCAACTTCTATGGCGGACACGTGACCCAAGCGATGGATGCGCTTAAGGCCGCCGTGGCGAACATTGCGGACCTGCTGGATCGGCAGCTTGCCCTGCTTGTCGATGAGCGCTTCAGTAACGGACTGCCGACTAACCTCGCGCCCCTGGCAGCTGGAGATGAGACTGAAGCGGGGCTGCACCACGGTTTCAAGGGGATGCAACTCGCCTGCTCCGCGATCACGGCCGAGACGCTCAAGGCGACGATGCCTGCCAGCGTTTTTAGCCGATCGACGGAGAGTCACAATCAGGACAAGGTGAGCATGTCGGCGATTGCCGCTCGCGATGCCCGCAGTGTGCTACGCCTCTGTGAGGAAGTTGCGGCGATTCATCTTCTCGCTGGTGCCCAAGGCATTGAACTCCGCGGTGTCGAATCCGCCTCGACAGCCACCCGCCGTGTACACGACAAGATTAGGGAGAAATCTCCATTCGTTGGCGAGGACCGCAGCCTTCAAGCAGACATTGATGCGGTGCTCGAAGAGCTGCGTACAAACGGGTTTATCAATGCGGAGTGGGCCAAGTAGGCATCATGTTGTGCGTCGAGTATGTGGCAGGGGTGTTGTGTAGGTCTTGAAGGAGAGCCTGAGCATGGGGCCGTCCTTGGGTCCGGTGGCGGATCGTGTTGAATGTGTTGGCTGGTGAGGTGTCCATCGCGGAGGCAGCACGTGGGGAGAAAGTCAGTGAGCAGTCGATCGGAGGGTGGAAGGCCGAGTTTTTGAGGCCGGTAAGACCGCTCTTGTGGCGGGTAGGTCCGGGCCTTGGAGCAGTTGGAGGTCGAGGTCGTCGAGTTGAGCCAGATGCTGGGGCGGGGCGCATCTGGAGGCCTGGCCGTGGAAGAAGTCGGCTGAGGGTCGGTTGGGTTTTTCGAGGACCTTGAGGTGATCCTCGTGAGAGGCGGGCATGTCGATCGCGGGATTCTGCCAGCTCATTTGACATGCCCGAGTGGACCTGACGCTGTTGGCAAGTCAAGGCCCGTGCCGGGGCACAGACCAAGGGTCTATGGGCGCAACCGGCACGGCGGGCTGCCAAGGAGTTGGTTCACAAACACGCGCTGGCTCATCCGGCGTTGGGGCACAGGAAGATCGTCGTGACGGGCATGAACCGTCCTGGGTTTCTTGGAGGCTCCTGGTCTTGGGAACGAGGGTGGAGTTATGCCGAAGGAAATGGTGAATGGGAAGCCGACGACGTGTCGCTACTGTGAGGAGGAGAAGGCCGCCGCGGTGCGGATGGTCAGGACACTGCGAGCGGAGCTCGGTGTCACACAGGGGACGGTGAAGCGCGTTGCGACTCAGCTGGGTTATGGGGTTGAGTCCGTGCGGGCGTGGGTGAAGCAGGCCGACATCGACGATGGTGTCACTGCGGGTGTGAGGTCGGCGCAGGCGCAGCGTGTGAAGGAACTTGAGCAAGAGGTCCGAGAGTTGCGGCGGGCCAACGAGGTGTTGAAACGGGCGGCGTCTTTCTTCGGGGCGGAGCCAGGCCGCCACTACCGGAAGTAGTCACGTTCATCGACGCGAACAAGGACGACCTGGTTGAAGGCCGCCGGTTCGGAGTCGATCTCATCTGCGCCCTGTTGCAGGTGGCTCCGAGCAGTTTACTACGCCGCCAAGGCCCGCGAGTCGTCTACTCGTGCCCGGCGGGACGAGGTGCTGATCCCGCAGTTGATCGAACTCTGGGAGGCCAACTATCGCGTCTACGGGGTCTGTAAGCTCTGGAAGGCGGCGCGCCGAGCGGGATCGTCATCGGTCGCGATCAGACGGCGCGTTTGATGCGTGCCGCCGGTATTGAGGGCGCGCGGCGTTCGAAGCGAGTGAAGACCACAAGGTCGCAGCCAGCGTCGGCGCGGCGACCCTGACCTGGTGCAGCGGGAGTTCACCGCGACCGCTCCGAACCGGCTCTGGGTGACCGATCTGAGGTTCGTACCCACCTGGGCGGGTGTCGCCTACGTGTGTTTCATCGTCGACGCGTTCTCCCGGATGATCGTGGGCTGGCGGGTCGCGTCGCATATGCGCACCGAGATGGTCCTCGACGCGATTGAGATGGCCCGCAGGTCCTGCGGTGCCCGCCACGAGGATCTGAGGTGTCATAGCGACGCGGTATCTTAAGTGCACCTCGATTCGCTACGGCGAACGTCTGGCAGAGATCGGTGCGGCACCTTCGATCGGGTCGGTCGGCGATTCGTATGACAACGCTCTGGCCGAGACGGTGAACGGGTGCTACAAGGCCGAGCTCGTCCGCGGACCCGCCCGATCCGGACCATGGAAGAGGGTCGAGGACCTCGAACTCGCGACGCTTGGATGGGTGCACTGGCACAACACGCAGCGCCTCCACGGCTATCTCGACGACGTCCCGCCCGTCGAGTTCGAGAACACGTTCTATGCTGCACAAGACGACCACAACCTGCCGGTCGGAATCAAATTAGGGAAAACCTCCATCAAACCCAGTGCGGTCCAACAACCCCGAACGGATCGCTTCCGAGGCCGCGTTCGCGATGCTCTATGGCGCCGCGCCCATCCCCGCCTCAACTGGCCACACCACCCGTCACCGCGTCAACCGCGGTGGCGACAAAGCAGCGAACTCCGCACCGCATCGCGCTGGTCCGCCTCGCCACCAACCCCGACACGCCCGCCCACGCGGCCAAGCACACCACCGAGGGCAAAAACAAGAAGGACATCCTCCGCTACCTCAAACGCACCATCGCCCGCGAGGTCTTCCACCTCACCACCCACCCCCAGCCCGTGCAATCCACAACCGACCTCTGAACCGTCCTGTGGACTGCCATAAAGTTTTTGTGGACGGTAGTGAAAAACTTGGATTATGGTTTAGGCTGCCGTCTTGGTTTTTCCTCCATTCCCTGATGGACTTCGTTCGGGTTCGGTACCCGATCGCGGAATGAAGCCTGGAGGCTTATTCATAGAATGGCCAGCTGCCATTAGAGACGCATCTTGAATAAATAGATTGGGCGGCTCGTTTCAGATGAGAATAGATGTCGAATAAAACACTAACGAAACGAGCCGCTGAATGTATAATAGCACAGGCCCTAGTTGATGATCAGTTCAACGCCCTCTACGAGCGCCTCAAAGCGGCAGTACGCAACAGTCTTAAACAAGACAAAAACCAGTGCGGATTCCGACAGTTCTAGGAGACTTATTCATAGCCATCCTAGAGCGTGCTTTGACTAGAGGCTTCGTTGACCGACGCGCCGCCCAAGAGTAAGCTTTGATATGGGATTTTTCTCTCTGTCATAGCAGGTGTCGCGCGACAAAAACTCTGAATAACGGGTTGTTCTGAGATCGGGAGGTTTTGAAATCCCGTTCGAAGAGGTTATTTATGACGTTGGCGCAGTCCGGGCTCTTGAAATGGAGCCCATGATCCTGTAAATGCCAAAGAAGAAAGAAGGTCTTAAGTTTCCTGAGGGTCAGTAGGTGCTTTTCCGTGAGAGTGGCAGCAACACCTCGAGGATCGTCCGCGGTCACCTTTGAGGTCGCTCTCGGTGGTTGCCTTGTCGATGGGTGCATGATCTGCGAATGATGGCCGGTTATTTGCAGCCCGCGAGTGACGTAGGCTTCCACTAGGTTGACAACCACTTGATCGACTTGGAGAAGCAATGGATCCTGCACGTATCGTCGCCGACCACCTGATCTGGGAATCCATCCGTGCCGAGTGCGCAGAGGCTGCCGCCAACGAGCCACTACTGGCCGGGTTCCTGTCGCACGTGGTGCTCAGTCAGCCCGACCTGGAGACCGCACTGGCCTAGCATCCTTGCCGCCAAAACTCGACAATGCCACCCTCCCGGCCCTCAGTCTTCGTGACATCATTCTCGACGTGCTGCGCGACGAGACGTGCATCCAGAACGCCATCCGCGCCGATCTGCAGGCCGTGGTCCACCGCGATCCCGCCGCCGCTGGATACGCCAACCCGCTGCTCTACTTCAAAGGGTTCCACTCCATCCAGGCCTACCGGGTGGCACATTCCTACTGGGAACGTGACCGTCACTGCTTGGCCCTGTACCTGCAGTCGCGGATCTCGGAGGTGTTCGCCGTCGATATCCACCCGGCAGCGCGGATCGGCAAGGGGATTATGTTCGATCACGCCACCAGCGTGGTGATCGGCGAGACCGCTGTGGTGGAAGACGATTTTTCCATGCTTCACGAGGTCACCCTCGGCGGCTCCGGCAAGGAGGGCGGCGATCGCCACCCCAAGATTGGACGCGGCGTCATGATCGGAGCAGGAGCCAAGGTGCTTGGCAACATCCGGATCGGGGCGGGCGCAAAAATAGGTGCAGGTTCAGTGGTGCTGAAAGACGTCCCTCCACACACCACGGTCGCAGGAATCCCCGCCAGGGTGGTCAGCGTGCCCAGCGCAGCACTGCCTGCCCTCGACATGGATCAGTTCCTGCCATCGGCGCAGTAGCGATCAGAGCTCACTCCGGGTCGATGATCTCACAGACCACGTCCCCAGCATTGACGGGCTGTCCGGGGCGAAGGCTATCCTCACAACCTGACCGGGCCGGTGAGCGGGCAGCGGTTGTTCCATCTTCATGGCCTCAATGACCGCCACGACTTGGCCCTCCTCGACAACCTCGCCCTCCTGGACGGAGAGTTTTACGACGGTTCCCTGCATGGGACAGACCAGGTCGTTTCCGCTCGGGCAGAGACCTTGGCGCCGCCGCGGTCAGCGACGGGTGGGGCGTTTCGGGGTCTTGCTGCGGGTCTCGGGGCGGGTTCCGAAGCCGGCGGGAAGCTTCACTTCCATGCGACGCCCATTGACCTCCACGGCGATCAGTTCCGGCTCGCCCAGATCCTCAGGCTCACCCAGCACCCCCGTGTAGGCGGGGATCTCATTGGCGAACTCGGTTTCGATCCAGCGGGTGTGCACCTTGAACTTGCCGTCGGCAGCGATGAAGTCAGGCTCCTCCAGCAGCACCTGGTGGAATGGGACCACCGTCGGCATGCCCTCGACCTGCAGCTCGCCCAGTGCCCGCCGTGCCCTGGCTAGGGCCTGGGTGCGGTCTGCCCCTGTGACGATCAGCTTCGCCACGAGCGAGTCGAAGGCACCTGGCACTGTCATCTCAGCGTGATATCCCTCGTCGACGCGAATTCCAGGCCCGGTGGGGGCATGCCACCTGACCAGGGTGCCTGGAGCTGGCATAAAGCCGCGGCCCGCGTCCTCGGCGTTGATGCGGAACTCGATGGAGTGCCCGTGGATTTCGGGGTCGTCGTATCCCAGCTCCTCGCCCTCGGCGATGCGGAACATCTCCTGCACCAGGTCGATACCCGTCACCTCTTCGGAGACCGGGTGCTCCACCTGGAGGCGGGTGTTGACCTCAAGGAAGGAGATCGTGCCGTCGAGACCGACGAGGAACTCGCAGGTGCCGGCGCCGACGTAACCAGCCTCCCTCAAGATGGCCTTGGACGAGCCACGGAGGAGCTCCACCTGATCGTGGCTGAGGAAGGGGGCCGGTGCCTCCTCGACGAGTTTCTGATGGCGGCGCTGCAGCGAGCAGTCACGCGTGGAGACCACCACCACGTTGCCGTGCGCATCCGCCAGGCACTGGGTCTCCACATGCCGCGGTTTATCCAGGTAGCGTTCGACGAGCAGTCCCCGCGCCCGAAGGCGGTGATGGCCTCCCGGGTCGCGGAGTCGAACAGTTCGGGGATCTCTTCAAGCGTGCGGGCCACTTTCAGGCCGCGCCCGCCGCCACCGAAGGCTGCTTTGATCGCGACCGGCAAGCCGTGGCGCTCGGCGAATCGCACCACCTCAGCGGCATCGGCGACCGGGTCGACGGTGCCTGGAACCTGCGGGGCACCCACCTTTGCGCGATGTGACGAGCTCTGACCTTGTCCCCCAGGTTCTCGATCGCCTCGGGCGGCGGGCCAATCCACTTCAGGCCCGCATCGATGATGGCGCGGGCGAAGTCCGCGTTCTCAGCCAGGAAGCCGTACCCCGGATGCACGGCGTCGGCTCCAGAGCGGCGCGCCACGTCCAGGAGTTTGCCGACGTTCAGATAGGGTGTCAGCTGGGGTGGCGCCGTCCAGGGCGAAAGCCCTCGTCCGCGAGCTTGACGAACAGCGAATCCGCGTCTGAGTCCGCATACGCCGCCACCGAGGCGATGCCGGCATCCCGGGCAGCCCGGATCACCCTGACAGCGATCTCCCCACGGTTGGCGATCAGAACCTTCGAGATGGTCGTGCTGCCCACCCCTAGCCTCCTTGAGTCGGATTCTTTGCCGCGGAGTCTAGCTGCAACTACGGATCGTTGCGTTGCGTCGCACCCAACTAGGGGTTGGAGCATGCCAACGCCTGAATTCATCCTCGACTTGCGCCGCCACATCGGAAGCGCCTCGCTGTGGCTGAGCGGAGCCAGCCTCCCAGTGGTGCGAGAGGGGAGCATAGGACCGGAGGTGCTGCTCTGCCGTCGCGCCGACGACGGCGAGTGGTCAGCGATCTCCGGGATCGTGGAGCCAGGGGAGAACCCTGCCGAAACGGTGGTGCGTGAGGCCTGGGAAGAGGCCTGCGTCGAGGTAGAGGTGGACCGGATGCTGTGGCTGGACGCGATGGACGAGGTCACCTTCCCCAACGGTGACCGGTGCCGTTTCCCTGGATCACGGTTCCGGGGCCGCCTGGTCGGCGGGGAACCTGGGATCGGTGACGGTGAGATCAGTGACGTCGGATGGTTCCCGGCAGGACGGCTTCCGGCTCCCAGACAGGCCCGGCTGGCCGCTCAGGTGCGAATCTGCCTGGATGATCCCCGTGATGTCGTGCTGGGGCTGGAACGCCGATGAGGCGGACTGCAGCCTGGCTGCTGCTGGTCTCAGCGTTCTCAGGATGTACCACCCCACCACCGCAGGCCACCACCCCGGAGGTTACCTGGACGGCAGTCGCCCCCAGCGACGGGGCCACTTTGACTCAGCTCGGATTCCGGAACGGCCCCACCGACTTCTGGCTGCCCGAGGGCCTGGTGATCCGTGACCGCGTGGACCTGGAATCCAACATCACCCTGACCATCACATCCCCGGCAGGAGCCGAACTGGCCGCCTGGCTGAGACGGAATCTGCCCGCCGCCGGGTTCGAGATCACGGCTGACGGGCAGGATTCGCTGCTCTTCAAACGCGGTCAGTGGCAAGGTGCCTTCACGGTGGCTGGGGAACTGTCGGCTCTCACCCTGCGCACTGATCGCGAGTAACTGGGGGTCACTTGGCCTTGGCAGTGGCTTTCGCCGGCGAGATCTTCTTCGCAGCTCCCTCATCAACAGCGGCCTCGCTGGGGCTGGCAGGGCTGCTGGGCGACAGGTTCATTGCCAGGGCGCTGCCTCCGAGGGTGGAGAGCATCTGCCTGACGTTTGCGAGCTGCTCGGTGATGGAGTCGCGGCGGGCGGCAAGCGCACTCAGCTCTCGTTCGGACTCGCGCTTGACACGCTCGGCTGCGACCCGGGCGTTCTCGAGCCGCGACTTTGCCTCGGTGGCCGCACGTTCCCTCTCGTCTTCCGCTGAGGCACGGGCCTCCTCTAGCACGCGGACGGCCTCCGCCTGAGCCTCCGTCAGCTTGTCGTTGGCCACCGCGAGCGCGCTCGTGGTTTGCCATCTGGGTGGCGAACTCTGCTGTCGCACGTTCCCGGCGTTCCGCGAGCGTGGCCTCGAACTCTGCTGCTGCGGCTCCTGCAGCGGCACGCTGCTGCTCGAAGACGGCCTCGGCCTCACGCCGGCGCGCTGACGCCTCACGATCGGCATGGTCCAGAGCTCGTCGGCCTCGCGGTTGGCCTGCTCGATGATCCGTGCTGCATCGGCCTCAGCCTTGGTACGGGTCTCGTTGGCGTAACCGTCCGCTGCGGCGCGGGCATGCTCAACCCTCATGGGCCACCTGGATCTCCATAGCCTCGGCGTCCTCCTGGGCACGGAGTCGGATGTCCTCTGCCTCCTCCTGGGCCAGGTTGAGCATCTGCACGATCCGCTCTCCGAGAGAGGCGAAATCCGTCCCGTTCGCGGCCGCGGAAACATGGGCCTGGGCCTGGTTGAGCTGGTCCTGGAGCTCGGAGACCTGCTGCTGCAAACCGGTGACACGGCCCTGCGAGGCTTCAAGCGCCTGGTTTAATTTATTGATCTCCACTGTCGAGTGGCCGCCTCTGCAGGGGCGGCAGCGTGCGTCTGGCGCATACGGCGCAGAACGGAGTCAACCTGGGCTGGATCATAGCCCCGGCGCACCGTTGCGAATGTTTCGTCGGTCATCGGTCTCCTATTTCATCGTCGCCGGGGGCAGCTAAAGCCTCAATGACCCCGGACAGTTTACCCAACTGGGCTGTGATCTCATCACGTCGCCTGGAAAGCAGATTGACCTCTTCGCGGGCTTCTCTCAACCGGCGGCGGGCTTCTGCGCGGGTTCGCTCAGCCTCAGCGTTGGCTTGTTCGACCTCACGTTTGGCTGCCTCACGATCGGCACGCAGTTTCGTGTAATGCTCCGAATGGAGCTGGTCCAGCTCGGTCATGGTCTGCTCACGCAGAGTCCGGGCCTCCTCCTTCGCAGCGGAAAGGATCCGGTTGGCCCGTTCCACCAGCTCCCGGACTCCTCCCCAGCGGTGCGGCGGCGGGTATCAGCCTCTGACTCGGCGGTACGACGGGTTCGCTCGGCCTCCTCCTGGGCAGCCGACAACAGACTGCCGACCCTTTCGTTGGCTTCCCGCACAGCCGCGATGGTGGCGGCCTCAGCCACCGCCAACTCGTGACGGCGAGAGACTATGAAGGCATCCAAGTCGTCGCGCTGGGTCTGCTTCCAGACCTCCAGTTCCTCCGCGGCCTCCACCCGCCTCGCCTCCACCTCGGCCTCTACGCTGCTTCGTAGGTCTGCCACAGTCTGTTTGGTCCAGCTCAACTGCGAGGATGCCTCTTTGAGCAACTGCTGGGATTCCCCGCTGAGCGGAGGCGAGCAGTTCCTCACGCTGTTTTTCAGCTGTATCGACTGTGGCCTGCGTCGCAGCTATGTACCCTCGCGCCATGTAGTGGTTGTCTCCCTGAGCCGTTCCGCCTCCTTGTGGGCCGCCTCGACGATTTCCTTGGCCTCCTTGCGGGCCGAGGACAGCAGCTCACGGGTCTCGGCCTCGGCCACCGCAGTACGCTCGGCGATGCCCTTGTCGCATTCCCTGCTCTTTTGGACCAGGTAGCCTCCAGGCGCTTTTGCTCGGTGTCTCGCTGCGCCTCGATCTTTTCCGCGGCCTCCTTGGCCTCAGTCAGGATCTTGTCCGCCTCATCGCGGCTGCGCTGCACTATCTGGTCTGCTTCCCGCGTGGCGTCAGCCCGCAGCTGGTCGCAGGTCTGCTCCGCCCCAGCCACCAGGCGGGCTGCGCGCGATGACGCCTCGCGCATAGTGGACTGCGCCTCTTCATCTGCCGCAGTCATGTGCTGGCGGGCCTGATCCCGCGTTTCGGCTAGCTCATGCCTCGCTTGGGCATTCGCTGCCGCCAGGTCCTCAGCAGCGGCTCTTTCCGCCTCGTGGCGGCGCAGGATCTCAAGCACCTCAGCCCGGGTTTCGGCTCGCAGCTGGTCTGCCATGGCCTGCGCCTGGTCCAGAATCCTGGCAGCCTTCGCCCCGACGTCGGTCAGGGGAGAGCGGGCAGGTAGCGACATGCCCCAATTCTGCTGCTCGGTTGAGCCGTCCTTCAAGTCCCTGCCATGACCGGTCAACCGGCGATAACGATCTGGCGGGGCTTAAAAGAAAATGTCATACCCTTTGAGGTGGTCTGGAAAACGCTCGGGTGCCGGTCCGGGGATGTGGAACCATAGCCCCATGGCTGTAACCCTCACCGATGCTCTGAATGACTTTGCCCTGCTGGCTGTTGAGGGGCAACAAACCCTGTTTGACCAGGCTGGTTCCGCTGCCTGGGAAGCCGACCTGGACAAGCGCAAACTGTGGCTCGGAGAACGTGTCTATGACGTCGCGGTGATCGGCACGTCATCCGAGATCTCCAACACCTGGATGTGGTCCTGGGCGAACCCGGGCTATGGCTCTTCGCATCCAGCGGTCTCGGCGATCTTGCCGGGCTGCGCCAAGGGGCGTGAGGCTGGTATCCCGGAGTTCACCACCGAGATGTTTTCGCTCGATGGTGTGACTGACTATGGGATGCGACCGGGCTCCGCGGTGGCTTTCCTCGCCGCGAGGCTAGCGGGTGCAACCGCTATCTATGCCGCCCCATACCAGCAGGGTGTGGCATACCTGGCGATACTCAACCTGGCACTGTCGGATCCCACGCCTGTGGTGCTCCCGCGGATGATGTCGACTTGCCTGGAGTATTCCGGGAACCACCGGCAGACGATCGGCACCTACGGCGCTCAGCGAGGTCTCAGCCCGGAGCGGACCGATGACGGCGGCATTATCCTGAACTATCCCGGTGGAGCCCGCGTGCGCTGCGGCTTTGATGACTGGAACCGGATCACCCGGATGGAGAGTGACCTACCATCTGGGCAGGAATGACCTGAGAGGTCCGGCAGGGACCGGAGTCAGCCCTCTCGGGCGTCAGCTGGTGGCTTCTGCCTTCCACAGGCTTGGCCAAGTGACGCCCAGATCGAGCAGGATCTGCCGGAGCAGGGGGAGAAAGCCCGATGACGTTGTGAGGATCACCTTCGATGCCGGTGACGAAGGCGCCTCCCAGGCCATCAATGGTGAAGGCTCCGGCAACCTGCAGGGCTCACCTTGGGCGGCATAGGCTGCTATCTCGTCGTCGGTGATGTCGGCGAACTTGATCACCGTGCTCGCGGTGCGGATGGCCCTGCCTGGCTTCGCCGCCATGGCGTACCAGCACTGAAATGTCCTGTGTGAAGCACTCCTCGACGGCCACGTATCCGCCTCCACTGTGCAGTCGTGGCCTCCAGCGTGTGGGGTTTGCCGTGGGCTCGTCCCTCGAACTCCAGCACAGAGTCACACGCAACGAAGATCGCGTCGCCGGCGACGCGCTCGGCCACATACTCTCCTTTCGCGGCAGCCAACCGCAGCGCGAGCCGGGAAGGCTGGGGTCTCGACGATGAGTGATTCGTCGAAATTGCTGACCTGAACCTCGGGGTCCAGCCCGGCCCGGCGTAGCAGCTCCAGCCGCGAAGGGGATTTGGAGGCGAGTATGAACCGCATCATCAGAACCTGATGTAGGTGCGCCAGGCATCACGGCCATAGACAAGCTGCTGGCGTACGGTCCGGTAGTAGGACTTCCAGCCACCCGCCAGCGGACGGTCATCAGCCGCCTTGAGCCTGTCCTCGGCCATGCCCAGGGCCTGGAGTACGACCACCAGGGCTGCGATCTCCTCCTCTGTGGCCCCGGCGGCCCGGATGTCGTAGCGCCCGGTCACAGTGGGATATTCCCGTGCTTCTTTGGGGGCAGCTGCTCACGTTTTGTGCGCAGCAGCCGGAGGACCCGGATGATTTGGGCGCGCGTCTCGTGTGGGTAGATCACCTGATCAATGTAACCCCGTTCCGCCGCCACGTAAGGGTTCGCCAATTCCTCGTCATACTCCGCCATCAGCTCCTGCCGCCGCTGGCCGGGATCCTCAGCCTCCGCCAGGGTCTTGCGATGCAGGATGTTGACAGCGCCCTGAGCCCCCATCACCGCGATCTGCGCCGTTGGCCAGGCGAAGTTCACGTCTGCCCCGAGATGTTTCGACCCCATCACGATGTAGGCACCGCCGTAGGCCTTACGGGTGATGACCGTGATCGTGGGCACAGTGGCCTCAGCGTAGGCGAAAATCAGCTTCGCACCGCGCCGGATGATTCCCTGATGCTCCTGGTCGACTCCAGGAAGGAAACCGGGCACGTCGACGAACGTCAGCACCGGGATGTTGAAGGCATCGCAGGTGCGGACGAAACGTGCGGCCTTCTCGGAGGCGTCGATGTCCAGGCAGCCAGCAAACACAGTGGGCTGGCTTGCGACGATCCCTATTGGACGACCCTCGATGCGTCCGAAACCAGTGATCACGTTGCCCGCGAACAGTTCCATGACCTCGAGGAACTCCTCATCGTCCAGGACGTTGTGGATAATCTCGCGCATGTCGTAGGGCTGATTGGCGGAGTCTGGAATGAGTTGATCCAGCCTGCGGTCATGGTCGGTGATGACCAGATCTACCTCGGCGTCATCGTAGACAGGGGGATCCTCCAGGTTGTTCTGTGGTAGATAGCTGATCAGGTCGCGCACATATTCGAGGGCATCGTTCTCGTCAGCTGCCAGATAGTGTGAGTTCCCGGACCTGCTGGAGTGCGTGCGGCCACCCCCCAGCTCCTCCATGGACACATCCTCGCCGGTCACTGTCTTGATCACCTCAGGCCCGGTGATGAACATCTGCGAGGTCCTGTCCACCATCACCACGAAATCGGTCAGGGCAGGGGAGTAGACGTGACCGCCCGCCGCCGCGCCCATGATGAGCGAGATCTGCGGAATCACTCCCGAAGCGCGGGTGTTGCGGCGGAAGATCTCCCTCAGTACGGCCAGGGAGGCCACCCCCTCCTGGATCCGCGCGCCGCCACCCTCATTGATCCCGATCAGGGGACAGCCGGTTTTCAGCGCGAAGTCGATGATCTTGACGATCTTCTCGCCGTAGACCTCTCCCAGGGCTCCGCCGAAGATCGTCACATCTTGGCTGAAGACACAGACGGGGCGGCCATGGATTGCTCCAGTGCCAGTGATCACGCCATCCCCGTAGGGCGCCGGGCATCCATCCCGAAACTCTTGAACGGTGCCTGGCGAATTCATCCAGCTCTGCGAAGGTTCCCTCATCCAGGAGGGCAAGCACCCTCTCACGGGCGGTCATCTTGCCTTTCGCGTGCTGTTTCTCAACTGCGGCAGCAGAGCCCGCATGGACGGCCGCGTCGATGCGGCGTCCAAGGTCCGTCAGCTTCCCGGCGGTGGTGTGGATGTCGATGTCCATGCAGGGCACCTTAGCGCTCAGCCGTGACACCCACTGCCAGACCGGTTGATAACGGTTTCCAGAGACCTGGGCAGGGGCTATCTGTGGGACGGAGAACCCCCGGTGCCGATTCCTTAAGGTCATGGGCCTCATGAGAGAGTTCGCTGGCAGGGATGGGCAGGGCTGCCTCGCCGCCCCTTCCCATCGGTGGAGCCTCTAAGGTGACCAGCATGTCCGTGAATATGTGGCGTGAGGTGCGGTGGCTGGATCACACTGGATCCACCAACTCCGATGTGGCGGCCGAAGCCAGGAGAGGGGAAGCGGAAGGCCTCGTTGTCGCGACGCTGGATCAGCGGGCCGGCCGTGGACGCCTGGACCGCAGCTGGGTGGCTCCCCCCGGTGCCTGCCTGGCCTTCTCGCTGCTGCTCCAGCCCAGGCCTGGGCCCTCGCAGTGGGGGTGGCTTTCGCTGCTGGCGGGCATGGCTGTGCATGCCGCTATCAGCGGGATGGCCCGTGAACCCCAGAGGGTGCAGCTCAAGTGGCCCAACGATGTCCTGATCGACGGTCGCAAGGTGTGCGGCATCCTCAGCGAGCGTATCGAGCATCCGGAGGGGCCAGAGCCGTCATTGAGTCGGCATTAACATCTCGATGGATGAGGATCAGCTTCCGGTGCCTTCCGCCACATCCTGCAGGATAGCCGGGCTTCCCGAAGATCCCCGGCGGCTTCTGGTATCGGTGCTGGAACACTTCCAGCGGCTCTACGAGTCATGGCAGGCAGCAGGTCAGGTGCGCAGCGAGTATCAGCGGCACTGCGCATCTATAGGCATCCCGTTGCGGATCGTCGTCGATCAGCAACGGGCGATAGCGGGCACCGGGCATGGAGTCGATGAATACGGGAGGCTTCAAGTCGAAACGGATGCTGGAGTCCAGGTCTTCGCGGTCGGTGACGTCGTCCATGCCCGGTTCGGGGAGCTGCCTGAGCGGGCGGTATGAGGGATCCCGCAGTGGTGATCGCCCAGAGCAGAGGTCTGGGCCTCGCCGCGGCTGTGGGGCTTTGCCGGTGCGCGAGCCAGTGGGTCTTGTCATGACGGCGCCTGGATGCCGTCTGTCCCAGCGCCCACCGGCGGAATCTCCAGCCAGTGCCTACCAGCGCGGTCCCGGGACATGAAAGACTTAGAGGCATGGCGTTTAGGAAGGACATGCTGTCTCGCGACGAGCAGGTGGTGATGCACCTGCGCACTCACATCAAGTCGCTCATTGGGGTGATCCTGATCCTGTTCCTGGCCAGTGCACTGCTGGGGATCGGGCTGGCGCTGATCCCGGAGCAATACAAGCCCTGGACCACCTGGGTCCTGCTGGGCCTCTACCTGATCGCGATCATCTGGTTTGTGCTCAAACCCTGGCTGCTGTGGCTGTCCGCCACCTACACGGTGACAAATCGTCGCATCATTACCCGGAAGGGTATCTTCAACAAGACCGGCCACGACTTCCCGCTCCGCAGCATCAACAACGTCAACTACGAGAGCTCATTCCTGGACCGCATCTTCGGATGCGGAACCCTGATCCTCGAAACCGCTGCTGAGAAGCCGCTGACCCTGCCGGATGTTCCCGGCGTGGAGAGGGTGCATGTGGTGATCGCTGACCTGATCTTTGACGGAGAGCCTGATCCCGAATAGTAGGCTGCTGCCTCGTGAGTCGTCGTTACCGGGTGGGGATTATCGGGGGCGGGCAGCTGGCCCGGATGATGCAGCAGGCAGCAATCGGGCTTGGTATAGAGACCCATCTGCTGTCCGAAGGCCCCGACACCTCTGCTGCACAGGTGGTGCCCATCACCGAGGTAGGCGACTACACGGACCTTGAGACACTCGCTGGTTTCGCGGAGAGCTGCGACGTCATCACCTTCGATCATGAGCATGTCCCCACCCAGCATCTGCGGGCGCTGGAATCCCAGATCGCGGTACGCCCGGGCCCGGATGCCCTCGAATGTGCACAGGACAAAGCCCGGATGCGCGAGCGTCTGTCCAGCCCTAGGCGTACCCCTGCCCCCAGTTCGCGATCTGCCGTAGCACCAAGGAACTCCTAGAGTTCGGGGAGAAGCAGGGCTGGCCTATCATCGCTAAGACCTCTCGGGGCGGATACGACGGCAAGGGGGTGTGGAAGCTCGATGGCCCGGATGCCGCTGTAATCCCCTTTGAATCCAAACCTGCCGTCTCCGCCGGTGAGGAGGTGGTGATCCTCGCGGAAGAGTTCATCGACTTCGAGCGGGAACTCTCCGTGATCGCAGTCCGGTCAGCCTGCCAGGCCGTGGTCTATCCCTGTCTCCGAGACCACCCAGCGCAATGGCGTGTGCATAGAGACGATCACTCCCGCGCCCGGGCTCTCCCAGGCTGATGCGACGACGCTGCAGGAGCTGGCGCTGCGGATCGCGGGTGAGTTGGGAGTCGTCGGGGTGCTTGCGGTGGAACTCATGCAATCACGTGACGGGCGTGTGGTCGTCAATGAGCTGGCCATGAGACCTCACAACACCGGTCATTGGAGCATCGACGGGGCGCGTACCAGCCAGTTCGCAAACCATATCCGCGCTGTCTTGGATCTTCCGCTCGGTAGTCCTGAGATGACCAGCCCCGTGGCCGTCATGACGAACATCCTGGGTGGGTCGGAAGATGACCTCACCGAGGCGCTCCGCCATGTGTTTGCCCTGGGACCGAGGTGGCTGTCCACCTGTATGGGAAACAGGTGCGTCCTGGCCGTAAGGTGGGGCACGTCACCGCGTGCGACACCAGCCTTTCCGCAGCGCTCCGGAGATCCCGGCATGCCGCCGGCTATTTGATGGGAGAAATCGATGAGTGACGTCGCGATCCTCATGGGTTCCGACTCAGACTGGCCCACGATGCAGGCGGCGGCTGAGGCTCTTGAAGAGTTTGGCATCACCTACCAGGCGGATGTCGTCAGCGCCCATCGGATGCCTGAGGAGATGGTCGCCTTCGGCCGCACTGCCCACGAGAAGGGCTTCAAGGTGATCATCGCAGGGGCGGGAGGAGCAGCTCACCTGCCTGGCATGCTGGCGGCACTGACCCCGCTGCCGGTGATCGGGGTGCCGGTGGCGCTCAAGCATCTCGACGGCATGGACTCACTGCTGTCGATCGTTCAGATGCCGGCGGGAGTTCCGGTCGCCACGGTCGCTGTCGGCAATGCTCGCAATGCCGGCCTGCTCGCTGTCCGTATCCTCGCAGCCGGCGATGAGAAGCTGCGCACGCAGATGGTGCAGTTCAGGCGAATCTAAGAGACCTGGCTCACGCTAAGGGGGATGTGGTGCGGAAAGCCAGCACCCGCAGCTGAGCGAGTGGAAAACATTTAGAGAGGCCCCGGTGCACTTCACACGCACCGGGGCCTCTAAATTGTTGATGGATGCTGTATTCAGTCTCAGTTGGTGCCGATGCGGAGCCAGGAATCGGAATAGTGATCGTCGATCTGGCCTGCGACCATCCCGACGCCGCTGATCCGCTCCAGGTTCTGCTTGAGGTTCGTGGGCAGGCCCTGGCCGGAATTTCCATCCATCAGCTTGATGACCTGCTGGGCGTCCACCCAGCCAGAGAACTGTGGATTGTCGATTCCCTTGGTCAGCTTCTCGTGTTCGCTGTTGCTGCTGAGCTTGTTGCTGGGGTTCTTGAAGGCCTCGGAATTAGGGCCGAAGGTCGTCGTGACGGTATCTCCCTCAACAGCCGACTCCAGGCCCTCGATGCCAGCGTTCTGGGCAATCGCTTCGATGAGGTTCTTGTGCTTGCTGGGATCCTTCGTGGTGACCTTGAGGCCGAACTGGGGCGTCCCGGACTCGCCGCTGGTCATGGCAAAGGAGATCTGGCTGCCGAGAATGGCACGCAGATCATCCGCTGACGTGATGCCTGCCTCCTTCAGCTTTTTCCCTTCTGGGAGGCTGGAAGGTCCTCGATCTGCTCCCACACCTTGTCCATAGTCTCCGAGGGGATTGAGAGGGCGAAAGAACCGAGCCAGTCGGTAGGCAGGCTGCCCGCCGCATCCTTGACGCTCTCTCCCGCCCCTTGAAGCCCTCTTTGCTCCAGCTGATGGTCCGCAGCGCGATGGCGCCGTCCTCTACCTTGATGCCTGCGGCGAGGCGGGAATCAACGATGCTGGACTCAGAGGCCGTGGAACCTCCTGTGGTGGACTCGAAGCTCTGTTTCACGAGCTCAGAGGAGACCCAAGCGGTGGCCAGGTAGCCGTCGCCGAGCTTGCCCATATCCGCTTTGTAGTCCCTCGTTGGTGGTGATGTTGCTGCTCTTCAGGGGAGTCCTCGGTGATCTCGATACTCTCATCGGTGATGACCATCGTGTCGTCATTGAAGATGACTTTGCTGCTGGCCGCGTGCTTCTCGGCGAAGGCCTTAGCCGCGTCCTTGTTCGTGACCTGGAAGGAGAAGACGGGAGTGGCGGTGCTGCGGCCAGTTGTGCTGGGCATCATGGCGATGGCCGCGGAGTCACCGAGCCACTGCTTCACTTCGGAATCGTAGTCGGGGGTGCTGGGGCTGGTCTTCTCGACAAGGGACCAGAGGGCCTTTCTTGTAGTCGTCCCCGACCTCACCGGCCTGCTCCTTCAGGACCGGGAACTTCTCGGCGATGTCTTTGACGGCGAGCTTGTCGCTAGCGGACGGATTGAGGTTGACCTCGAACACCGCGAGGGCATTCGACGGGATGCCCTTGGCTGCGGCAGGAGCTGCCCCACGCAGCAAGGACCACGCGAGGACGCCGCCGCCGACCACCAGGGCAAGGGCGACGACGCTGGCGATGATTGCTGTTTTTCTTTGACTTGGGTTTGGTAGGAGTCATCACGCCGGCTGGCTGATAGGGGCCCCTGTGCTGGTCCGGGATGCTGCTGCCAGGGTGCTTGTGACTGGTCGCTCTGCCCTGAGGTTGGCTCCCCTGTGGGGAGGACCGGAGTAGTTCTGATTCATGGTTCATCCCCTCCAAATTGAGAAACTGACTAATTTCCAGGGTAGCGGCATCTGGGATCAGGCAAGCGGCGATCCTAGTTGGAGTACTGCGCGAGGGGTTCGGTGTTTCCTGCGATCACGGCGTCGAAGACGGTTTTTGCTGGCCTCTTTGTCCCATAGCATCACGCTCTGGCCGTCTCTGCTGGCGTTGGCGTCGGAGACGGGGACGCTGAGTGAATACCCGGACCCGAGAGCCGAGCTGAGGAACACCTGGACTCCGCCCAGCACCTCTCGAATCCGGTATCCGAGCCTCTCCCCAGGGTGTGCGCGGCTGCCATGTTGAGCTTCCAGTAGGAGACGGGATTGAGCAGGGTCAATGGGTTCATGGCTTTCTTTGCGACCTTCCCGATGACCTCGCGCTGACGCATCATGCGGCCCACATCACCTGTCTGGTCAGCTTTGCGCATCCTCACGTAGCCCAGGGGCGGTCTTGCCGTTCAGGGTCTGGCAGCCGGCAGGCAGGTCCAGGTGTGCGTCCTTGTCCTGATGGCCTCTTTCGGGCAGACCTCGATGCCGCCGACCGCGTCCACCGCCTCGACAACGCCCAGGAAGCCGACCTCAAGATAGCCGTCGATCCGGATGCCCGTGTTGGACTCGATCGTCTGGACCAGCAGCGGTGCCCCACCCCAGGCGTAGGCGGCGTTCAGCTTCGCGCTGCCATGGCCTGGGATCTTGACCCAGGAGTCCCGGGGCAGCGAGATCGTGGCTGCCTTCCCCGACGGGGGTTTGTAGAGCAGCATCATGCTGTCTGTGCGCTGTCCCTCCGTGTCACCGGTCCCGAGTTCGCCACGTTGTTGCTCGGTTAGTTTTTCACGGCCGTCTGACCCGACCAGCAACACGGCGGTGCCAGGCTGGTCTGCGGGACGGCTGCTCTCAGGCGTAGCGGGTATCACGGTTCCGATAGTCCAGGCATAGATGGGGGTGCCCACCGCATGAACAGCATCCATGCCAGGACCAGGGGCGAGCACCAGGCGCCTGATGGGATGCCGGCGCTTCGGCCTGCGTGTCCTCGGGGGCGGCCAGCTGGTGGTGGGGCGCCGAACTCCTGGTAGGGGCGGTGACGGGGGTGCGGGCGCTAGGGCGGGAGGCTGCTGCGCCGAGGACTGGGGGTATAGAGAAGAAGATGAGGCCTGTGGGTAAGACGACGACTCGGGCGGGACGCAGCGGCTTCCTGCTGAGGATAAATGCGGGTCCTTTCTGGCTCCGGTTCGCGGCGGTACAGCCAGTCAAGGTCGGAGTCGTGCTGCTGGTCACTCATGGCCTGAAAGACTACCCTCCTGACAAGATTCATGGCCTCGACGGCGTGCCTGCCTGGGTGAGGGCGGGGGCGGTTCAGTCTAAATATAAAGAGCCCGTATCGTTCTGCCCATGGAGCCGCCATGCCTTCCCCGATGCCGCCGTACAGAAACGACGTGCCATCGGGCTCATTGTCTTGACCGTCTTCCTGCCTGGGGCTGCCCAGTTCGCGGCCGGGAACCGCAGGCTGGGCCGTGTCGCACTCCGGACCTTGGTGTTGCTGGTGGCGGCTGCACTGCTGGTGGGGCTGGGGTTGTTGTTCTGGCGGGGACCTACCGTGGGTTTCCTGCTCAACGGGCCTGTCACCATCGTCACGAGGGTTCTGGTATGGCTGGGTTTTCCTGGGCTGGCTGGTGCTGCTGTTCGACGCCTGGCGGCTGGCCCGGCCCCCGAGCCTGCCCCGTCGCGCCCGCCTGGTCCTGACCGCGTCGTGCCTGCTGCTGGCGCTGCTCGCCGGGTTGGGCACCAATCTGCTCGCCAGCGCCTTCACGGCAGCTGGGCATGTCGGCGATGTGTTCCCGGGAGGCGGTGACAGTCAGACCAAACATGGGCGTTACAACGTCCTCCTGCTGGGGGTGGATGCAGCGGCGACCGAGAGGGAATACGTCCCGACTCGATCAATGTGGCATCCATAGACGCCAATACCGGTCGTGCGGTTGTCTTCGGGCTGCCACGCAATCTCATGGGCGCCCCGTTCCCCTCCACCTCGCCGCTGGCGAAGCTCTACCCCAATGGTTTCCGCTGTGGGGAAGACTGCATGCTCAATGGTGTCTATACCCTTGGGCAGGAACATGCCGACCTCTATCCCAGACAGGAAGCAGGCTTGGCGGCCACCAAGGAGGTAGTCTCCGAGCTGCTGGGGCTGGAACTCAACTACTACGCCATGGTGGACATTTCGGGCTTCCAGCGTCTTATCGACACCATGGGCGGCATCACCCTCGACATAGGCAAGCAAGTCCCCATCGGTGGGGTCGGTTCGGAGATCTACGGTTGGATTGAGCCTGGCAAGGGGGTTCACCTCGATGGATACCACGCTCTCTGGTTCGCCCGGTCCCGGGCAGGCGCTGACGATTACGAACGTATGGTGAGGCAGAAATGCGTTATGTCTGCCATGGCCAAACAACTCGATCCCAGCACCGTCGCCGCAAAATTCGTCGACCTCGCTGAGGCAGGCTCCGACATCGTGCGCACTGACGTCGGAACAGAAAAGTTGCCGGAACTGGTGGATTTGGCGATCCGCGGAAAATCATTGCCCATCGACTCCGTCAACTTCTCTCCACCGCTGATCGATCCTGCCTCGCCTGATCTCGGCCTGATCCGCAGCACAACGGCAGAGGCCATCGCGGCGTCGGAGGCCCAAGACAGTCCCTCTACACCCGCCACCAGCAGTGGTTCCCCGCCAGCAGTGCCCCGGTTTCCCTCTACGACCTCTGCGTCAGGGAAAGGATTCTTCACCGAACGTCAAGGCCAGTGACAAGACCGAGGCCAGTGATAAGACAACGAGCGAGGCCACCTCATCGCCCACCCCGGAGCCGGGTGCCGACGTAGCCATCTGCCGGGTAAGTTGAGCCGGGTGATTCCCGAACCCGTCAGTGTCGTCATGCCAGTCCGTAATGAGGAACCGCACCTGGAGGCCGCCGTGCAGCGAGTCCTTGCCCAGGACTACGCAGGTGAGATCGAGGGTGGTACTCGCCGTCGGACCCAGCGGAGACCGCACCCACGAGATCGCCAACGCTCTGGCGGCTGCTGATTCTCGAGTCGTCGTGGTCGACAACCCGACGGGGTTCACGCCAGCAGGCCTCAACCTGGCTATCAAGGCCGCCAGCCATGAAATCGTCGTTCGCGTCGACGGACACGCTGAGCTGAGTCCCGGGTACATCGCCACCGCTGTGGCGGTCCTCCGTGAGACAGGAGCCGCAAACGTGGGCGGTCTGATGGATGCCCAGGGCCGCACTCCTTTTGAACAGGCCGTTGCTGCCGCCTACAACTCACACCTGGGGCTCGGCGGTGGTGGTTTCCATCTGGCCCCGTACCCCAGCGGGCCCGGCTGATACGGTGTTTCTCGGCGTCTTCCGCCGAGATGTCCTGAACGAGCTGGGCGGTTTCGACGAGTCTCTGCACCGGGCTCAGGACTGGGAACTCAACTACCGGCTCCGCCGCGCCGGGCACCTGGTGTGGTTTACCCCGGAGCTCCGGGTGGTCTACCGGCCCCGCTCGAGTCTTCGTGCCCTGGCGAGACAGTTCTACAAGACAGGGCAGTGGCGCCGAGAGGTGATCCGGCGTCATCCCTGAGACCGCAAGCCGACGCTACCTCGCCCCGCCCGCGGTTGTCCTAGGCACAGGTGTCGGCCTGGGGGTAGGCCTTGCGGGAGTGCGGTTGCGGCATCCCTGGCTGACTGCCCTGCTCGCCTTCCCGCTGCTGTATCTGGGTTTCCTCGTGTTCGCCACCATCACGATGCGCGATGTCCCTTCTGCGGCGCGTTCCCGCCTGCCGCTGGTGCTGTCCACCATGCACCTTGCCTGGGGGCTCGGTTTCCTCCGCGGGCTGCCTGCTCGCAGGTGAGGCTCTGCTGGATTCAGGCTACCGGGGCGGTGCGCTCCTCCGCGGCGATCCTGGCGGTGCGCTCAGCTGTGGCGCCGGTCACCACCACCGTCGATCCACCCCCGAGCACCGGGGCAACCAGCAAGTTGCTCACAGCCGCCCATCCCGGTTCCGGATCTGCGAACAGCCGCCTCTGGCCCGACCCCGGCACCCGTACCACGTCCGCGTGGGTTATCCCAGGTAGCCAGGCCAGCTCATCCGGGGACACCGGCTCCGCCCAGTGCATGTCTGGTTCTGCCAGCACATCGGCGTAGTCCGCGCAGTCTGCTGGAAGCGCTGGGACTCCCAGGCCCAGCGGATGCAGGGAACACATCACCGTGACGGGTCCACGTTCTTGGCTCAGGGAACCGACCACCGCCAGGGCCGTCTCGTCGCCGTTCCTCTCGGCAACGCTGCATCCACGTTGCCAGGCCGCTGTAACCCACACTGCCGTCACCCAGTGCCCGGGATCGGTGCGTAACAGATCCAGGTAAACCACTTCGCCAGCCTCCACCCCAAGGCCATCCAGCATGTTGACAGTCTTGTCCACCCAATTCGTGAAGGTGGTGCCGGACAGCTCCACCCGTGAACCTGCTGCCTCGTCATAGTGGGTGAACAGGGGACCTGCGCCGGGTCTGGCGTGGAGCTGCTTGATGAACATGCCCTGATCTTAGAGAGCTCGCCAATGAAGACCAGGAGTTCACGTTCCCCTGGGCCGTCGCTGGCGAGGTTTCATTGGCCAGAGCACGGGATCCCCGTGGTGTCACCACGCAGATGATTTCCACAGACACGATCTCTTGGTTCTGTGAATCGCCCGGGTAAAGGCGTCGCGTCCCACTAGAGTCTTCGCATGCGCTACGTGGTGATCATGGCGGGCGGTTCGGGCACGAGGTTGTGGCCTCTCTCCAGGCAGGGGACGCCCAAGCAGCTTTTGGAGTTGTTCGATGGCAAGAGCCTGTTGCGGCTCGCATATGAACGGGTGGCGGGCCTTGTACCCGATGCCCGGATTCTCGTGTGCACGTCCCGGACATATGCGGATGTCGTTGCCCGGCAGCTTCCGGAGCTCCCGGAGGAGAATTTGCTGGGAGAACCTGTGGGCCGCGACTCGCTGAGTGCAGTCGCCTGGTCGGCGGCGGTCCTCGAGCGCCGGGACCCTGAGGCCGTGGTAGCGATGCTGAGTGCCGATCACATCATCACCCCTGCCGAAGAGTTCCGCGCGACCCTGGAACTCGCATTCGAGGTTGCTGAGTTCAGGGAGCAAGCGCTGGTGACCATGGGGGTGCTCCCGACCGAGCCCCATACGGGATTTGGTTACCTGCATCGCGATAGCCCTGTCGACGGGCTGAGAGGGGTCTGGCGGGTCTCGGAGTTCAAAGAGAAGCCCGAGCTGTCTGTCGCGAGGCGCTACGTTGCCTCCGGGGAGTACTGGTGGAATGCCGGGATGTTCGTCTGGCGTGCCGCGACACTTCTGGCCCAGCTGGAGACGCTTGTGCCAGACACTGCTGAGAAAGTGCGCAGAATTGCTGCGCACAATGAACTCCTAGACGAGTTGTTCCCCAGCCTTCAGAAGACTTCTGTCGACTACGCGATCATGCAGCCTGTCTCTCTGGGCCAGGGCAGCGCCGAGGTGCTCACGGTCGGGCTGGAAACATCCTGGATCGACGTGGGCAGTTATCAGAATCTTGCTGAGCAGTTCCTACTGGATGAGCATGGAAACCGCGTTGATGGGCGCAGCATAACCTTGGACTCTTCAGGCTGCGTGATCATCAACACCACTAGTGACGGGCATGTTGTGGCCACTCTGGGTCTCCGTGACTGTCTCGTGGTCCATACCCTGACTGCGACTCTCGTCGCGCCTCTTGCCGAGACCGGGAGGATCCGGGAACTGGTCGCCCTGGTCCATGATCACCTTGGTGCCGAATACGCCTGACGAGAGAACGTTCTCATGGCCGGAGAGGGGTGTACCTGGCCATGAGGACGACAAGCATGTGACTGCCTAGCCAAACGGAGGACAGTTGGGGCTAGGGATCTGGATTGCTCCCCTCCGTGGCACAGGTAGGATTGACGCATATCTTCAACCTTCAATTTAATCTTACTGCCGGGGATCCCATCCCTCTGGCAGACACGCCCATGGAGGCGTCAGATTGTCCGGCATGCTGGCCGCGATGGTCTTGACGGTGAGAACGGGACAGTGGTTTTTTTCCTGGCGGTTTCGCCCTTCAGGGAGATGGGGGACGGTTGTGGATACAAGCTGGATTGTCCGCCCGGCCTCGATGCAAGCCGACTCGCCGGACGGGCTTGACGCGAAGGAACCGCACGTGTGTAATTTGGGCCAGAGAGGGGGCAAAATGGACGACATCTGGACGTTGGGGGTGAACGCCGAAGATGAATTCGCCTGGCACCAGCATGCACTGTGTGCACAGACGGATCCTGAGGCATTTTTCCCGGAGAAGGGGGGGTCAACCCGCGAGGCGAAGCGCGTGTGCTCGAGTTGCACAGTACGCGCTGAGTGCTTGGAATACGCGTTGGCCAATGATGAACGTTTCGGAATCTGGGGAGGGCTTTCGGAACGTGAACGCCGAAAGTTGAAACGCCAGGCTATCTGAAGTGGTTCCGCTGAGCCGTCGGGGCGTCGAGTGGGCTATCGTCTGGGAGTGCCGCTAGAGAATCTAGGGGTCTGCTGACAGGAGGAACCGGCTTGACGGGTCAGGCGACAACAGACAATCTCTGGGCCTGGATCGACGAGGAGTCGGATTCCGAGCCATTCGAGACGATAGATCCGCGCATGGTTGCCGCGGTCATGGTGGTTCACAATGCGGGCGAGTGGTTACCGCGTCAGCTTCGCGCACTTTCCGCTCTGAACCCTAGGGCCTGGGATTCTCATAGCAGTGGACAGCTGGCTCCACCGATGAGTCGGGCCGACTGCTGGAGCAGGCTCGTGCGGCTGGAGTCATCAGTAGCGTTGTCAGGGGGAATCCTGATTTCGGCTTTGGGGCGGCAGTTGCCGCGGCACTGCCGCCCCATGCCCCATGGATCTGGCTGTTGCATGACGATTCAGCGCCCCACCCGGATGCTCTAGGGCAGTTACTGCGTGGCGCCTCCAGCACGGGGCTGCAGTCATATTCCCGAAGCTGCTTCAGCCGCGCCGCCGGAACTATCCTGAGACTCTCGCGGAGGTTGGACAGTCCATTACCCCGACGGGACGGCGTGTGGGGACCGTCGATGAGGGTGATATCGATCAGGGCCAGGAGATCTCACAGCCGATATTGGGTGGATCGACGGCAGGGATGCTCATCCGAGGCGATGTCTGGCACCAGCTGGGTGGGCTTGCCCCGGAACTGCCACTGCACCGTGATGGGGTGGATTTCGGCTGGCGTGCCAACGAGGCCGGCTACGGCGTCATCACCTGGCCCGATGCGGCACTGACGCATCGCCAGTCCGGACGGACGGGGAGCGGCGCGGTGCTTTCGCCCGGGAGTCGCATGAAGTCGATCGCCTGGCCGCTCTACGAGTGGCTGCCGCCCGCGGCCCGAAGCCATCTAAGACCGCCCGGCTCGTGGTGGGCAGTGTCCTGCGGTCCCTGGGTTTCCTGCTTGCGAAGTCACCGCGGCTGGCAGGTGCTGAACTCAGAGCCGCCAGACGGTTTATCGCGACCCGGGACCAGGTCGCACACCTTGCTGCTCGCTCAGTGGATCGCATAGACGTTTCTCACCTGTTGCCCAGCCGTCACTGGCCTGTCCGCAATGCGCTCGACCGGCTGGGCGCCGATATGGCCGATCGTTATCGTGACTTCACCAGCCAGGAGTCAGGATTCAGTATCGATGAGATGACGGGCGACGACTTTGCAGGTGGTCCCACGCGGCGGCGATTCCTCGCCCCACTGTCGATTCTCACCCTGCTGCTAATCGTCGCTGGAGGGGTAGCGCTGCGGGGGCTGTTCGGACTCGGAGACGTTTTTTGGCGGTGGACTGCTCCCTGCTCCGGCCACCTCGGTAAGGCCTGGGAGCTTGCGCTGAGTCCTGTGGCCGGAGCAGCGGGGGCTGATGCTCCCTGGCTGTCGATCGGGGCTTTTCTGTCGACCCTGGCATTCGGAAGCCCACAGCTCCTGGTTTTTCTCGCTTTGGGGTTGGCACCCTTGCTGGCGGCGTTGTCCGCTCACAGCTTCCTACGTCGTTGCGGGGTCACCTTGACCACTTCCGCAATCGCCTCAGGTGTCTGGGCTGGTGCCGTCATCCCTGCTGGGCCTGGTCACTGCCGGCGACATCGCGGGGATGGTGTTGGCGATAGTGCTGCCTCAGCTAGCCTCCGCGATACACAGGATCGCAATTGACGACAGCACTGGCGCCGAAAGACTCCGGGCCCCTGCGAGTGCTGCCGGTTGGCTGCTGGTGGGGCCGCAGCATGGCCTGTTCTTCTGCCGCTCGGCTTGGGTTGGCGGGATCATCTGGGTGATCCGTGACCGTCACGTCTGGCTTCCCGTGATGATCGCCATCGTTCTGCCGGCGGCTTTCCTGGCGCCTTGGTTCCCGTCCTTGTTCTCCCATCCGGGACGCATCCTGACAGGGCCGGATCCGCTCGCCTGGCCCGCCTGGCCACCAGCGTCCCTGGCCACCCTATTCGGCCGTATCCTGCCTTCCGGGCTGCCGCAGTGGGCCAACATAGCGTTCTTCGCGGTGCTGGGTCTGGCTGCGGGTATGCCATCTGCACTCTCCGTAGCACGCGCTACCGCATGGTTGCCATCGCCGGAATCGGTGTTCCGCTGGTCATCGGTGTGGTGCTTTCCCGCACTGCGCTGCCGGTCAACGGCGGGGAGGCCCGGGCCCTGCTCTCCGGCTGGGCCTTGTTGACCGTCGCAGGGCTGCTGGCTCCGGTCATCGCCATGAGGCTCCGGGATGAGCAAGCACGCCCTCGACCTGCGGGTCCTGCTCTCAGGGTTGACCGCAGCATCGCTGCTGGCGGCTGGGGTGTGGGCTGTGATGGGCTTCGCCGGGCCAGTGTCCAATCACCCCTCCCAGCTGGGGTATGTCCATGACGTGATCGTGTCGGCTCGCCAGACGCGGGTCCTGATGATCGAGGCAAAATCCGACGGAGGGTTGAAGTGGAATGTGGCCGACTCCTCCCAGCCCACCTGGGGTACGGCGGAGCGCAATCCGGTCGGGGCCTTCTACGACGATTTCGCGGCGCTGGTTCAGCTGTTTGGCGGCGGTGATACCCCAGAGGACCTGGCGGACCGGCTGAAAGCACTTGGAGTCGGTCACGTCTGGATGAAGGGGTTCAGCGCTGAGCAACTGGCTGCCGTGGGGAACGCAGCCGGATTGACGTCTGCTCCACTGGACCAGGATGTCGTGATATGGACTGTGTGGAGTTGCCAGCCCGCGCTCGCATCATCGACGGCGAGAGCAGCCAGGCTGTTCTGGAAGGCTATGTCTCAGCCTCTGGCGCCGAGCGGCGCCTCGTGTTGGCTGAGCCCTCTGACGACCGCTGGCGGGTCAGCATTGGTGGACAGGAACTCAGCCGGATCTCCGGTGACGAAAATGTGTCTTTCACCGTTCCTGCCGGGGCTGAGGGACAGCTGAGCTGGCAATTGGCTCCCCAGCTGGGGACGTTCGGCCTGCAGATCGGTGTCGTGGTGTTGATCGCGGGCCTGGCCGCCCCCACCATCGGTGGCTCTTCGGCTGCCCGTCGTGGACTGGAGGAATGATGCGGCGCGTTCTTGAAACCCTCATCGGGTTTGCGGCCCTGACCGGCATCGTCATGGGATCACCACCCTGACCCCGGCTGACTTGCCGCGAGTCAGCACTGTCGAGGCGGCGCGGTCGTCGAAGGTGGTGTGCGTTCCTGCTGCCTCCGGTGCAACCGTGATGGTAGACAACACCACCACCGTCACTCCTCTGGGAGGGCCGGCCAGCGAAACGGATCGTGCCGTGCTGCGGGAACAGGAGAGCTCGGTCGTCGCCGAGGGCACCACCACGCCGGTGGGTGGTGCCCTGGCAGGGACCGGTTCTGTGCGCACCCTGACGCAGTGCGTCAAACCCGTGTCGCAGGGCGTCATCGCGCTTCCGCGACAGCGGACACCCAGCTTCGGCTCGTGAACCCGGATGCCTCGGAAGCTGCGGTCGATCTGACCCTCTACGGGGCGGATGGTGAGATCCAGTCACTGGGGGCCCGGGGTATCGCACTGGCTGCCCACCAGGAACGCACCATCGCCCTGTCGATCCTGACCTCCGAGGCAACACCGGTCGGGGTGGCCTTCAAAAGCCAGCCGAGGTCGTGCCGCAGTGATGGCTGTCACCCAGACCCAGACCAGTGCCACAGCATCCGCGCCTTCCCCAGCTCGGCACCTCCCACCTGATTCCGGGAGTCCCGGCAGGTGCCACCAGCACCGTGGTGGTGCTGGCAAATCCCGGTGAGACCCGCGCGACTGCGAACCTGACCGCTTTCGGAACCACGCCCGCCTACCAGCCGCAGGGAGGTGGGAACATCAGCATCCCGGCCCATTCGAGCGTCTCAGTCCCGCTGGAAAATGCCCTGCTGGGCGAGGCATCTGCGATTCAGGTCAGCTCGGATGAGCCGGTGATGGCTGGCCTGTCCTTCACTCTGGGAGATGCTGCTCAGGTGGCACCGGTCACCATGGCGACCTCTCTGGTCACGTTCACCGCTCCCGGTGGGGTACTGCAGCTGACGAATCCGGGGCAGGCGGAGGTTCAGGCCACTGTTACCGCTACCGGTGCCGGGGGCGCAGAGGAAACCTCGACGGTGTCAGTTGGGGCAGGGGCAGACCGCTGTCCACAGTCTTCCCGCTGGGGCCGATCTGGGTCAGCGAGTTGTGGTCGAGTCGGCGCAGCCGTTGTTCGGCGCTGTCGTGTCCTCGGGGGACAACGGATCCTGGGCAGCGCCACTGGAGCAGATGGGCTCGGGAGGGGTTCCTCCGCTGGAGGCCGAGCTCGACCCAGAACTGCACTGAGGGATTGTGCGTGGGGATCTACTGGTTTGCAGTACCAGCCCATGGGCGGGCGGAACCTCTCAGAGCCCGCCATGCGTAGCGAGCCGATAGTTACATCCCGGCGAGACCTGTCAGTCCTCCCAGTCTGTCGGCTCGTAGCCCAGCAATTCGCGGACTGGACGTTCCGTGAGCGCGCTGAGCTGCTCCACGATCGTGCGGTGCACCAGGGCACGCAGTGCCGAGCGGTTGCTGGCGCGGTGTTCCAGTGGGCGTTCATAGATCACGATCTGGGCTGGCCGTCCCTTGGACGGCTCCAGCGCAGCTGACATGGGAACCCGGTCTCCTGACCAGGCGGTCTTGAGAAGAGGACGTCTTCAACTCCCACAACCGTGCCGTCAAGGGCCCGTGGGTCGATCTCAGCGATCGCGGCCAGTGCTTCTTTCACGCATTGGTTGAAGTACTCGACCCGGTTTGGGGCATGCAGCGGAACAGCTTTGCGGTTGTTGGAATCAGGCAGGGCGATGGTCCCATGCATTCCTCGGTCGTGGCGGTCGCGGCTGCGTGGCATGCGACAACTCTAGTCTTGGGAAGCGGTAGGCTGCGATGGTGCGTCGTTGTTCCCGGACCGCCTGCGGCCTGCCTGCTGTGGCCACGCTCACCTATGTCTATGCGGATTCGACCGCAGTCCTGGGGCCACTGGCAGATGTCATGGTACCCGGAGCCTTCGATCTGTGCGCGGATCATGCCTCCCGGACCTCTGTCCCCATGGGATGGGAGGTGATCCGGCTGCCGCTGGACCGCAGACGCAATGAACCAGAGGCTGATGACGATCTGGTGGCGCTGGCGAATGCCGTCCGCGAGATTGGGTTACGGGATGAGCAGGATGAGCCGACCACTCCTGTGGACCGCGCCCCCGCCCCGAAGCCCAAGAAGCCGGGTAAAAGAAAAGGCGGACATCTTCGCCTGCTTCCGACCGTGGAATGAGCCGCTACCAGGGCGCGAACGCTAAGCTCAAAGGCGTGCTTAAGCAGCAGATCTTCAAGGCCAACGACATTCGCGGCATCGTGACGGGTGAGGATCCAGAGCTGGATCTGGACGGGGCGCGTCAGCTGGGTGCCGCTTTTGTGGAACTACTTGGCCTTTCTGGGAAAACGTTCGTGATGGGCCGCGACATGCGGCAGCTCGGGAAAGAGCTGTCCATGGCTTTTGCTGATGGTGCCCGCAGGGCAGGAGCGTCGGTTGTCAATCTTGGCCTGACGTCCACCGACCAGCTCTGGTTTGCCTCTGGGCACCTGGGGCTGCCTGGGGTGCAGTTCACAGCCAGCCACAACCCGGCGATGTACAACGGCATGAAATTCTGCATGGCCAATGCCTTTCCCGTCCGTCCCGGTTTTACCACCGAGCTGCGGGAACGTGCCGGCTCAGTGGTCATCGGGGACGAGGTGCAGGGCGGCTACGAGGAACGTGACCTTACCGCCGAGTTCGTCGTCCATTTGAACCAGTTGGTGCCGGTGACGGGTGGACGACGGCTCACAGTGGTTGTCGACGCGGGGAACGGAATGGCTGGTCTCATGGCCCCCAGCTGTCCTGGCCGGACGGGACGTCGAACTGATCGGGCTGTACATGGAACCAGACGGCAGCTTCCCGAATCATCCGGCAAAACCCCCTGGAGCTGGAGAATCTGGCGGATGCCCAGGCTGCGGTGCGCCAGCACGAAGCCGATCTCGGGCTGGTCTTCGACGGTGATGCGGATCGATGCTTCCTGATTGACGAGCGGGGCAAGGTGGTGGATCCCTCCGTGATCACCGCGATGATCGCGGTGGCTGAACTCACCAAGGAACCCGGGGAGTCGTCGTCGTCAACGCAATCACCTCGCAGGCGGTCGCCGACGCGGTCGCAGGACTCGGCCGGGTGCAGGTCTCGCGAGTCGGGCACACCTTTGTGAAGTCGCTCATGGCAGGGTGAAAATGCCATTTTCGGCGGCGAGCACTCCGCGCATTACTATTTCCGTGAATTCTGGGGAGCAGACGCCGGGGTGCTCGCAGCCCTTCATGTCCTGGAGCAGCTGCGTGTCTCCGCCGGCACGCTGTCAGGCCTCGCCGCCCGTTTCGACGGCTACCAGCGGTCGGGCGAGATCAACTCAACCGTGACCGACCATCAGGCGAGCATGGAGCTGGTCGCCGCAGCCTTCGAAGGACGGGGAAATCGAGATACTGGGATGGCCTGACAATCCGTGATCCCGAAGCTGGATGGTGGGTCAACCTGCGCCCATCCAACACAGAGCCTCTGCTTCGGCTGAACGTTGAGGCACGCGACACCCACACCATGACCCAGTTGCGTGACGAGGTGCTCGCCATCGTCCGTGCCGATGAAGGAGAAGCCGATGAGTGAAGCCGCCATGGATCTTTCCGCGGAGTTCCTGGCTATCGCCGCCTGCCCGGCCTGCCACGCCAAGTTCGCCGTTGACTATGACCGCTCCGAGCTGGTGTGTACCTCTGCCACTTGTGGACTAACCTATCCCGTGGAGGACGGCATCCCCGTTCTCCTGGTCGATCAGGCCCGCGGCACCCTGTGAGGTCTCCCATGTCCCAGCGGTGGTTCGACGATGCCCGTCTTGAGGCGGATGATCTGGTGGACAACGACTCTCTGTGGTGGCTCGCTTCCGCGGGCGCTCGTATCCGGTGGGCTGCGCTGAGCGAGCCTGTCGGACGGCTGGCCCGGGCTGACCGGCCACGCGGGGTGCTGGTGCTGGGCGCGGAGGCGCGCCTGGTCCGGGCCGTTCTGGAGCCCACCTGTCCCGTGCCCTTCACCGCGTGGCCCGGCCCTGCCCTTCCGGCCTGGCTGGGGCCACTCGACCCTAGTGGTTGCGCTGGGCTCCCCATGACGCACCGGCCTGGGAGGTCCGCTGCCTGGCGGAGGCCGTCCGCAGGGGGCCACGATCATCGCCGCTGCCCCGGCTGAATCCGCGCTGGCGGCGGCGGGGCAGGGCCCTTGACTACTCACCTGCCGACGCCACACGACGATCCCATGGCGGCTGCCATCGCGGTGCTGGCACTGCTAGGGCAGCTGGAACTGGGGCCTGCGGTGGATGTGGAGCTTGCCGCGGCCGCCGCTGACAGCGTTGCAGCCCGCTGCTCACCTGGCCGTCCCCTGGGAGACAACCCAGGTAAGGACCTCGCCGTCGGGCTGGCCGACTCCTTCCCGCTGGTGTGGGGTGGCACGACACTCGCTGGACGTGCATCCAGGCGAATCGCTGAGACTCTGCGCAGAGCCAGTGGGCGCCTGGCACTGGCCGCCGACGCAGAGGAACTTGAAGCGGTGTTGTGCAACTCGCCGCGGCGCGACGTGTTCACCGATCCGTTCGAGCAGCAGGCTGAGAGCTATCCCGCGCTGCTTCTCCTCGACGCGGATCAGGTACCGGAGCCGATGACCGAGACAGCCCGGCGGCTGACCCGCCTGGCCAATGACATCGGGGTACGGGTGTGTCACATCACCTCTGGCCTCGCGGAGCTGGGCGCCTCCGACGTGGAGCGTTACGTCACCCTCCTTCTCCAGGGACGTTACGCAGCCACCTATCTGAGTATCAGCCTGGGTGGGACCCAGGCGTGAGAGGGATCAGATGCGCGCGGCGTATGTCTTGAACGGACCCAACCTCGGGCGGCTCGGCAGGGCGTCAGCCTGAGGTCTATGGGCACACCACCCACGCGGATCTGGCCGCTCACCTGGTGGAGTACGGCCGTGGGGTCGGGCTTGAGGTGGAGGTGCGGCAGACTGACTATGAGGGCCGCTACATCGAATGGCTCCATGAGGCCGCCGATGCTGGCGTGTCCTGTGTGCTCAACGCAGGGGCGTGGACCCACTACAGCTATGCGGTGGCGGATGCGGCTGCGCTCGTCACCTATGTGGAGGTGCATATCTCGAATGTCCATGCCCGTGAGGATTTCCGGCATCACAGCGTCCTGTCTGCCAAGGCTGCGGGCATCATCGTTGGGTGCGGGCTGAGGGGATACGACCTGGCGTTGACGCATCTGGCTGCGGGCGTAGACTCCGGGGCGTGACGTTCGATTTCCGTGTAGCAGACCTGTCCCTGGCCGGTTTTGGCCGTGAGGAGATCACCCTCGCTGAGCATGAGATGCCTGGCCTGATGGCCATGCGCGAGCGATACGCAGCCTCCCAGCCCTTGGCGGGGGCGCGTATCGCCGGGTCAATCCATATGACTGTCCAGACCGCGGTGCTCATTGAGACCCTCGTGGCGCTCGGCGCAGAGGTTCGCTGGGCATCCTGCAATATCTTCTCAACCCAGGATCATGCGGCGGCGGCGATTGTCGTTGGTCCTGATGGCGCCCCTGACGATCCGAAGGGCGTGCCTGTGTTCGCCTGGAAGGGGGAGACGCTGCAGGAATACTGGTGGTGCACCCGCCAGATTCTTGACTGGCCAGGGGAGAAGCGTCCCAACCTAATCCTTGACGACGGCGGCGACGCCACCCTGTTTGTCCATGAGGGGGTTGCGGCACAGCGTGCCGGGGCCGTGCCCATCGATGAGCCCACGGACTCAGAGGAGGCCCTGGCCCTGAAGGCAGCGCTCAGGGAGGCGCTGGGAGAGTTGGATTTCGAGGCCCTGGCCGCGGGTATCCTCGGGGTCACTGAGGAGACGACCACCGGGGTTCACCGCCTCTATGAGATGCACCGCGGCGGCAACCTGCTGTTCGGGGCCATCAACGTGAATGACTCGGTGACCAAGTCCAAGTTCGACAACAAGTACGGCTGCCGCCACTCCCTGATCGACGGCATCAACCGGGCTACTGACGTGCTGATCGGCGGCAAAGTGGCGGTGGTGTGCGGCTACGGCGACGTGGGTAAGGGCTGCGCGGAGTCGCTGCGGGGCCAGGGGGCTCGTGTGATCGTCACCGAGGTCGATCCGATCTGCGCCCTGCAGGCCGCGATGGATGGGTTCCAGGTGGCGCGGCTTGAGTCGGTGGTGGGCATCGGTGACATCTTCGTCACCGCCACGGGAGGCCGCGACATCATCCTTGAGAAAACACATGTCGCAGATGAAACATCAGGCCATCGTCGGGAACATCGGCCACTTCGACAACGAGATCGACATGGCTGGGCTCGCCGCGCGGGATGACGTGACGAAGGTCGAGATCAAGCCGCAGGTCGCCAAGTGGATTTACCCGGACGGCCATGCGGTGATCGTGCTCAGCGAGGGACGGTTGCTGAACCTCGGCAACGCCACAGGCCATCCCTCCTTCGTGATGAGCAATTCCTTCACCAACCAGGTGCTGGCCCAGATGGAGCTGTTCACCCGGACGGACGCCTATCCGCCGGGCGTCTATCTGCTGCCGAAGCACCTGGATGAGGAGGTGGCGCGGCTGCACCTGCCCTCCCTGGGGGTGGAGCTCAGCACCCTGACGCAGGCGCAGGCCGATTATCTTGGGGTTCCGGTCAACGGGCCGTTCAAGTCCGACCACTACCGCTACTGACCAATCCTGCGGCCCGGGGTATTCCCGGGCCGCAGTTTTCGTGTGAAGGGCTGGCCCCGGGAGTCGTCTCGACGACATCTCACCGGTGAGGTCCCCAAGCCCGCCAGCCCGTCAGTTTTCCGGATCACCCGGCTTCATGGACTGCCAGATCTCCTTGCACTCTGGGCACACTGGGTACTTTTCCGGGTTACGTGAGGGCACCCACACCTTTCCGCACAAGGCGACCACAGGGGTCCCGGTCACCATGGCCTTGACCAGCTTGTTCTTGGGGACATAGTGGCTGAAGCGTTCATGGTCGTCGGAGTCCCTGAGCTCGGTGTGTTCGTCGAGGACTGTCTGGGAACCGGGGGAAAGCTCGCTCATGAACCTCAATCCTATGCCGTCGGGAACGCACGATGCCCAGGGCCCGGCCAGATGCCTCCAGCGGCGCGACGGGCCGCCCACTGCCGCTGTGCCACGTGTTCCGAGGCCTTGAGGGACTGAAGCGGGTGAGTGACACTGGCATGACCCCGGTGGTGCCCGTTGACCCTGGATGGCATCCTTGTGGCCATGCAGTACTCCGCCTCACAGCCGTCCGCTGGGTGGTATCCCGATCCGGCTGGTTCTGGCGATGAACGCTACTGGGATGGCGCCACCTGGTCCAGTGTCACTCGCCCCAACAGCAGGCCAGCGGCTCAGAGCAGCTACGGCAATGCCCCGGGACGTTCTCAGGACAGGGAGCAGATATGCCGGCTGGTGGTCGCGGTGTGCTGCGACTCTGCTCGATGCTCTGGTGCTGGCCATCCCTCCCAGATCGTCGCTGAGGCATTCGCGCCGGGGAGCCCTCGAACGGCTGCAAGCCTGGATGTACGAGATGATCAGGGCCAGCCAGTACTACTCATCCGAGACCCTGGATGCGCTGACCGCTGAGATGCAGCCCGCGATGCTTGTCATCACTGTGCTGGGAGTCATCTATCGGGCTGTGCTCGTCGCTGTCTGCGGAGGTACCGTCGGCAAAATGATCATGCGCATCCGCGTCACTCGTGCCAGCGACCCTCCCAGCGGACCCCCGGGCTCTGGCGTTCCATCATCAGGGCCGTTGGGGTCGAGGTCATCGGTCTCATCGGCAGAGCCGTGGTGTTCTTGCCCGTGGTCAGCTATCTGATGCCGTTGTTCACGCAGAAGAAACAGACCGTACATGACATGATGGCAGGGACCATCGTCGTCAAGAAATGACTTTTGTCCAGCCAGGAGGAATGAAACCTTGTCACACCTGACCGCTGAGTTGGATGAGCTCGCGGAACGCCTGGGAATAGCCCGGGAGTTCTGGGACTGGAAAGGAAACCATGCGCTCATATCGGAGGCCACCGTTACCGCGGTCCTCCAGGCGATGGGGATAAGGGCCGATACTCCGGAATCCTGTGGTGAGGCGCTGGCCTGGCTTGATGAGCAGCGCTGGCTGCGTGTGCTGCCGCCCTGCACCGTTGTGGAAGAGGGACAGGTAGCGCGGATCGACGTGCATGTTCCTGCTGGCTCGGACGTGTCGCTCGATGTCGTTCTAGAAAGTGGTGAAAGACGTTCTGCGGCGCAGGTGGAGAACTGGATCTCAGACCGTGAAGTCTCTGGCCAGCTCCGCGGTGAGGCCAGTTTCGAACTGGCAGATCTGCCACTGGGCTACCACCGCTTGGAGGCGCTATCCACTGAGGGCACCACTTCTGCTGCGCTGATAATTACTCCGAAATTCGTGGGTTTTCCATCGGGGATGCGTGGCAATCGCACGTGGGGATACGCCGCTCAGCTCTACAGCGTCACGTCGAAGCATTCCTGGGGGATGGGGGACTTCACCGACCTGGCGGATCTGGCCACCTGGGCGGGCAGTGAGCAGCAGGCCGGTTTTGTGCTGGTCAATCCTCTGCACGCACCCCAGGCTGCCGCGCCGGTTGAGCCCTCGCCGTACCTGCCATCGAGCCGCCGTTTCCTCAGCCCGTTGTACATCAGGCCTGAGGCGGTTCCCGAGTACGCCACCATCGGTCAGCCGTCGCGGCGAAAGATACGCAGGCTCCGCAAGTCACTGCGAGACGATGGCAAGAGCATTGATCGGGACGCGGTCTGGAAGGTGAAGCGGGATGCGCTGTAGGGAACTGTTCCGGGACGGGTTACGTCCCTGCCCGCCAGCTCTCTTTTGACGGCTTCCGCCGCCGCGGCGGCAGGGGCGCTACGCGACTTCGCTGTCTGGAGTGCCCCTCAGCGAGATCCACGGAAACGACTGGAGGAACTGGCCCGAGGCTGCGTGATCCACGCTCGGCGGCCACAGCGGAGTTCGCCGCTGCCCAGACGGTGAGGATCGAGTTTTTCGAGTGGCTTCAATGGACCGCTCAGCAGCAGCTGTCGGCCGCCCAGACAGCCGCCGAAGAGGCGGGCATGGGTGTCGGTGTGCTGGCTGACCTGGCCGTGGGGTTGGCAAGGCCAGCGCCGAGACCTGGCTGATGGGCGATGTCTACGCGTCAGGGATCACCGTCGGCGCGCCCCCGGACCAATACAACCAGGAGGACAGGACTGGGGGCAGCCACCGTGGAACCCACTAAGGCTGGAAGAACTGGAATACGAGCCATTCCGGGCAATGGTGCGGGCAGCCCTGAGCCGCGTTGGTGGTCTCCGGATCGATCACATCATCGGTTTATTCCGGCTGTGGTGGGTGCCGGAGGGACTCGGCCCCAGCGCAGGCACCTACGTCCGCTATAACCACGAGGCGATGGTCGGGATCCTGGCTCTGGAGGCCTACCGTGCCCAGGCGCTGGTCGTGGGGGAGGACCTCGGCACTGTCGAACCTTGGGTGCGGGAATACCTCGCACGCCGTGGCCTGCTGGGCACCGCCATACTGTGGTGGGAATACGGCTCCGACGGGCAGGTCCTGCCGCCGGAGGAATGGCGTGAATACTGCATGGCATCGGTCACCACGCACGACCTGCCTCCGACCCTTGGATACCTTGAGGGAGGCCACGTCAAACTCCGCGAGGAACTCGGCCTGCTGCTGGAGCCGGTGGAGGATGAGCTTGCCGCCGCAGAGCAGGAACGGAACAGGTGGGTGAAACGGCTCATCGCTTTCGGGGTTCTCGACGAGAACCTCGCAGATGACCAGGTCGAGGTGATGCTGGCGCTACATCGTTACCTGCGATTGACCGGATCCAAGGTACTGGTTGCGTCACTGGCCGATGCGGCGGGCGAGAAACGCGCCCAGAACCAGCCCGGGACTACGGATGAGTACCCCAACTGGAGGATTCCGCTGGCCGATTCCGAAGGCCAGCCCGTCAAGCTGGAGGAGCTATTCACAGCCAGCCTGCCCCGCCGGGTCGCAGAAGTGATGAACCAGGGCTGAACCCGGAGCGGCCGGATCGTTGACGTCATGCGTTCTCCGGGCTGCCGGCAGCCAGCGCGCATTGGGCGGCGTGGGCTCGTCGGCCGTTCCGTCGGCGGGATCTCTGAGAGTTCCGGTCCGGTCGCACGTGGCGTCCTTGTGCAAACTCCAGGACTGCGGTGGCAGTCAAGTAGCGTGAATCACAGTCCCGTGGGCCTGGGTTTTGCCTGGTAGGGATTGGTGGTCTGCGACCCGGTGCCGTCGAGGATGACCGTCTCGATGGCCGGGTCACCTCTGCTGATGCGCAGGGCCGCCATCGGGAGCTCGGCCAATGAATCGCGGTGCCGGGTACGTGCGTCCTCAAGGGTCCCGTGGAACACGCGCTGACCGTCCTTGACGAGATCCGTCAGGAGATAGCGGTCGTCGCCGTCGCTGTCCGGCGGCGCCCCAAGACCGATGATCTCGGCCTCGGCGCGGCCATCCTCACCCAGCCTGCGCATCGCGAACTTGCGGCCGCCCAGGGTGTTCTTCCCTCTTGATTTCTTACCGACGGGGGTTTTCGGTGCGTCACGGTCGGAGGAGTTGGCGCGGGCTACAAGTTTGTAGACGAATCCACAGGTGGGATGCCCGGAGCCGGTGACCAGCGAGGTCCCCACCCCGAAACCATCAACGGGAGCGCCGCGCAGCTCCGCGATCTGCCACTCGTCCAGGTCGGAGGTGACCGTGATGCGGGTGCCTGTGGCACCCAAGTCGTCGAGGAGATCGCGGGCCTGACGAGCCATCATCGGCAGATCCCCCGAATCGAGGCGTATGGCTCCCCAGCCTGCCTTGAGTTAGCTCCACCCCTTTGCGGATGGCCGCCTCGACATCGTAGGTGTCCACTAGGAGGGTGGTCTCCACCCCCAGGGTGCTGAGCTGGGCCCGGAATGCCTCCTCCTCGGAGTCATGCAGAAGAGTGAAGGAGTGCGCTGCGGTTCCCATCGTCGGGATTCCGTAGGTGCGGCCGGCCTCCAGGTTTGATGTGGAGGCGAAACCGGCGATGTAGGCAGCCCGTGCAGCCCCGACCGCCGCCCACTCATGGGTCCGGCGTGACCCCATCTCCGCGCAGGGCCTGCCCTCGGCCATGGCGGTCATGCGGGACGCGGCTGCTGCTATGGCGGAGTCATGGTTGTAGATGCTCAGCAGCAGCGTCTCCAGGATGCAGGCTTCCGCGAAACTGCCCTCGACCGACAACACCGGTGAGCCTGGGAAATAGGTCTCGCCCTCCTTGTAGCCCCAGATGTCGCCGCTGAAACGGTAGTCCGCCAGCCACTCGGCCAGGTTGTCGCGGATGATTCCCTGCTCCAGCAGGAACTGCAAGGTGGCGGGGTCGAAACGGAAACTGTCAATGGCATCCAGCGCCCGGCCGAGCCCTGCGGCCACTCCGTAGCGGCGTCCCTCCGGAAGACGCCGGGTGAAAAGATCGAACAGGGAACGCCGGTTCGCGGTGCCTGCATCCATAGCGGCCTGCACCATCGTCAACTCGTAGTGGTCGGTCAGTAGCGCTGTCGTCATGGATCAAGCGTAGTGGGGCAGTTATCCAGGGGTGCATGGCATGGGTACGGGTGGTGGAGCGTATGCCGGCTGTAGGTACGATGACGGGTATGCGTCTTCGACCTGCTCCACCGCCTTCCTGCAGCCTTGAGGAACAGTCCGATGGTCAGCTCGCAGTGTTGGATGCTCCACGAGAGACGCCCGCGGAGGCCTGGGTGACGATTGTCTGGGATGATCCGGTGAACCTGATGGACTACGTCACCCACGTCTTCTGTGAATACTTCGGCTATCCGCGGGCGAAGTCGGAGGAGCTGATGCTCAGAGTCCACAACGAGGGCCGGGCTGTGGTGTCGATGGGAAATCGTGAGGCCATGGAACGCGATGTCCTGGCCATGCAGGGATACACACTCTGGGCGACCATGGAGCGGCAATGAGTCGCGGCGCATGGATCTTCCACGCGGGGGAGGGACGAGGACGGGTGCTGCGGATCCTGGTGGAACGTTACGTGCATGATCTGGAACCGCTGCTTCCGAGGATCGACTCCGACGACCCCCTAACCAGGCTGGATGCTGAACTCCAGGCCGAGTCTTCCTGCGACGAGATGGTCTCGGAGTCGCCTGGGCTGGAACGCTTCTTCCCACCCGCGCTCGTGGATGCCGATGAAGCTGGCCAGTTCCGCCGTCGTGCTGTCGTGGGCCAGGCCCGGAAGCGGGTGGAGGCGGCCCGTAAGGGTCTTGGAAGGCCTGGGCGACGGGGAACGCAGCCAGGTTGTCGTCCTCAATGAAGACATCGACTCATGGGTGTCGGTGCTCGCCGCGCTCAGGGCACAGTGGCACGTCGAGCTGACTGGAACCACCGGTCGTTTGGCGGAGCCCACCGAGGAGGACATCGACAGGGATCCTGAGACCGCAGCCCTCCTCGACTGGCTGGGCCTGTTGATCGAGGATGCACTCCACGCCAAGTGGCAGGGGAGGCGCTGTGAGCGAGCGGGAAGCCCCGATCGGGGTCTTCGACTCCGGTTTCGGCGGGCTGACGGTGATGCGTTCCCTGGTGGACCAGCTCCCCAACGAGGACTTCATCTATCTCGGTGACACTGCCCGGGCGCCCTACGGTCCCCGGCCGATCGCGCAGGTCCGTGAGTTCGCTCTCCAGGGTCTTGACCACCTGGCCGGCCGCGGTGTCAAGGCGTTGGTGATCGCCTGCAACTCCGCCAGCTCCGCTGTTCTGAGGGATGCCAGAGAACGTTATGACATGCCGATCCTGGAGGTGATCCTTCCCGCTGCCCGCCGTGCACTGACCGCCACGAGCAGCGGCAGGGTCGGGGTGGTCTGCACGGAGGCGACAGCGATGTCCTGTTCCTACGACGACGCCTTCGCGGTAGCTGGTGACATCCGTCTGACCACCCAGCCTTGTCCACGGTTCGTCGATTTCGTGGAGGCCGGCATCACCGGTGGTGATGAGCTGCTGGGCGTGGCCCGTGAATACCTGGCGCCCCTGCAGGATGCCGGCATCGACACCCTGATCCTCGGATGCACCCACTACCTTCTCGCTGCTGGCTGGTGTCCTCAACTATGTGCTCGGTGACGGGGTGGTGCTGGTCTCGTCGTCAGATGCCTGTGCTCAGGACACTTACGCGAGACTCACTCGCAAGGGTTTGCTGCACGATACCCCGCGGCATGCCCGCCGTGAGTTCCTCACCACCGGTGACGCTGATTCCTTTCAGGGTATCGGGGAGCGGCTGCTGGGGCAGTTCGTTCATGATGTCCATCAGGTTGCACTTCGCTGAACTCCGGTAGGTTTGCCCCATGATTCTGCGCATCGACGGCCGTCAGGCCGACCAACTTCGTGAAGTCCGTATCACCCGCGGGTGGCTCGATCATGCCGAGGGCTCCGTGCTCGTGGAATTCGGGAAAACCCGGGTGTTGGTCGCCGCCTCGGTGACAGTCGGGGTGCCGCGCTGGCGGCGCGACACCGGCCTGGGCTGGGTAACCGCCGAATACTCGATGCTGCCCAGGGCTACCCACTCCCGTAGCGACCGGGAATCCGTGCGGGGACGGATCGGAGGACGGACCCACGAGATTTCCCGGCTGGTGGGACGTTCGCTGCGTGCCGTGGTCGATTATTCGGCGCTGGGGAGAACACCATCGTCTTGGACTGCGATGTGCTGCAGGCCGACGGCGGCACCCGGACCGCTGCGATAACCGGCGCCTATGTCGCCCTGGCTGACGCCGTCTCCCACCTGCGTGAGCTGGACGTCCTCAAGGGTGAGCCGCTGAAGGACTCCGTCGCCGCTGTCTCTGTCGGTTTCGTGGAGGGTGTGCCACTGCTTGACCTGGCCTATGAGGAGGATTCGCAGGCTGGTACGGACATGAACATCGTGATGACCGGGGCAGGGGAGTTCATCGAGGTGCAGGGAACTGCTGAGGGGGCACCCTTCAACCGCGCCGACCTGGACCGGCTGCTCGACCTTGGGGCAGCAGGCTGTGCTGAACTGACCCGGCTGCAGCGTGAAGCCCTGGCGTTGTGAGCCGCATCGAGAAGGTGGTGCTGGCCACCAACAATCCCAAGAAACTCACGGAGCTCCGGCGGGTGATGGCTGAGTCTGGGCTGGCGGTGGAGGTCCTCGGGCTGGCGGACTTTCCCGCCTACCCCGAGCCCATTGAGAGTGAGCGGTCCTTCGAGGGCAATGCCTTCATCAAGGCCGAAGCAGCGGCGAAGCACACCGGCCTGCCATCCCTGGCCGATGACTCGGGACTCGAGGTGGACGAGCTCAACTCCATGCCCGGTGTGCGCTCTGCTCGCTGGGCCGGGCCGGACTGCGACGACGCGGCGAACAACACCCTGCTGCTGGCGCAGCTTGCCGGGAGTGCCGGCGGATCAGCGTGGGGCACGTTTTGTGTGCGCCCTGGTGCTGGTGTCGCCCGTTGGTGAACGGCGCCTGTGGCGTGGTGAGATGCCGGGGCGGATCGCCGATGAGGAACGAGGCGCTGGCGGTTTCGGCTACGACCCGCTATTCCTACCTGACGGGGAGCACCGGACCTCCGCTGAGCTGACGGCAGCGGAGAAGGACGCCATCAGCCACCGTGGCAAGGCGGTCCGGGCTTTCATCACCTGGCTGGGGGAGCAGCGATGAAGACCTACCTGGATCTGCTGCGCCACATCATGACCGATGGGCTCGACCGCGGTGACCGCACCGGGACCGGGACCCGTAGCATCTTCGGGCATCAGATGCGCTTCGACCTCAGCCGTGGTTTCCACTGCTGACGACCAAGAAGGTACACATCCGGTCTGTCTTCGGGGAGCTGTTGTGGTTCCTGCGCGGTGATACCAACATTGCCTGGCTGCACGAGAACCGCATCACCATCTGGGATGAATGGGCCGGTCCAGACGGCGATCTTGGGCCCATCTACGGCTACCAGTGGCGTTCCTGGCCCACGCCCGACGGGAGGCACATCGACCAGCTGGCCCAGGTCATCGACGCGCTGCGGAGCAATCCGGAGTCCCGGCGGCATATCGTCTCGGCCTGGAACGTGGCTGACCTCGACGCCATGGCGCTTCCCCCATGCCACGCGCTGTTCCAGTTCTACGTGGCTGGCGGGAAACTGAGCTGTCAGCTCTATCAGCGTTCCGCAGACGTTTTCCTGGGACTGCCGTTCAACATCGCCTCCTATTCCTGCTGACTCACCTGGTGGCCCAGGTGACTGGCCTTAGGGTTGGCGAGTTCATCCACACCCTCGGTGACGCGCATATCTACCACAACCACTTCGACCAAGTGAGAGAACAGCTCGGTCGGGCACCCAGACAGTCGCCCCAGCTGCGGCTCAACCCCCAGGTGCGCGAGATCGACCGGTTCGAGCTGGCTGACATCACCGTCGAGGGATATGACCCCTACCCGGTGATCAAGGCACCGATCGCAGTCTGATCAGGGAAGATGCCGGTACAGCTCCTCCCAGAGGCCGGAGCGTTTCTTGATGTGGCGTTCGCGGTAGGCCCGCAGCCGGGAGACGTCTTCGGGCTCATCGCCCGAGAGCTGAGGCGACGATGGCCTCCGCCAGTTCTCTGCCACCTGGGGTCTCGTTGCCGAACCAGGCGGCGTGAACGGTGGCTGCCATCCCTGTAGAGACGGCTTCGGCTGTGGACATGGCGCTAGTCAGCCGCTCCACGCCCTCGCCAGAGGCCTTGCCGGAGCGGAGCTCCCGGAACACCTTGACGAGCACCTCGGTGGCGTCACGGCCCAGCCGGGCTGGAATGCCGGCGGCTTGCAGCATCGCGTTGGTCTCGCGTTCCACCAGGGCCATTTCCACCTCCAGGTTCTCGATGGGCCCGATGGTCTCGAAATTGAAGCGCCGTTTCAGCGCTGCCGACATCTCATTGACGCCACGATCACGGGTGTTCGCGGTGCCGATCACGTTGAAACCCCGTTTGGCGTAGAGCGTGCGATGGGCGGCATCCAGCTCGAGGGATGGAGAGGATGCGGTCCGATAGGGACCGACAGCATCGAGTCCTGCACCTCGGGGGCGCAGCGGGTGATCTCCTCGAAACGCACCACCTTGCCCTCACTCATACCGCGGTGCACCGGGCCGGGACGAGGGAGCCCAGGGTGGGTCCCTCGGCGAGCAGCATCGCATAGTTCCAGGAATACTTGATGGCGTCCTCAGTGGTAGCCGCCGAGCCCTGGATCGTCAAGGTGGTGTCCCTGGAGATAGCGGCCGCCAACAGCTCGCTGAGAAGGGATTTCGCTGTTCCCGGCTCGCCGATCAGCATCAGGCCCCGGTTTGTGGCCAGCGACACCACGCAGCGTTCGACCAGGGAACGGCGCCCCACATGCTTGCTCGTGACTTCTTGGCCGTCACCGAGCACGAACTCCACCACGGACTGCGCTGAGAGCTGCCAGCCAGGAGCTACCGGACGGTTGTCTTTCCTGTCACGCTGCCTCAGCAGCTCCAGCTCATCTGCGTAACGCAGTTCAGCAGGCGGGCGTTGCATATCTGGCATGTCAGCTCGCTATCTGGTTGATGGTGGCCAGCACCTCACTGGTGATCTTGGCTGGAACTCTGCTCCAGGGTAGGAGCTCCTTGTTCTTCAGATCCCACCCGAGGCCGTACCCCAGGTCCTTCGGATCGTGACATCCCCTCAAGACGTATACCGCCTCGAATTCCTGGTCCTCTTGTTCACCGAGGGGCCCCATCCACATGCCAGGTGCATACTGGATGACCGCGGTGATGCCGGCATGCGGTATCGGAAGGCCGTACAGGCAGTAGCTTCCCGCATCGAGTGCCGCGCCGCGCTCCCAGCCGTATTTGCTGAAGGCGCCGATGAACTTGGTGGCGGGCAATTTACCCTGGGGCAGGGCGTGCAATCTCGTGTCCTCGCCCTGATCGTCGGGGAGCTGGAAGATAGGCCGATCGAGTTGTTTGAAGGGTGGGGTGAGTTCGTAGTCGGCCAGCGCCTCGGCCCACTCAGCCTGTTGTTCATCGCTGAGATCCAGCCGGTGCGCGACGCCAATGGTGTAGCCCACGGCCTCGACAGGTTCATCCTGGGCATCGACAAGAGTGCCGTCCTCGTCAACGCGAGTGGTACTGACGAGGTTTTCTCCGTCGTGGATTGCCCAGACGAGACCGGCGAGAAGACGGCGTAGGACGGGGTGCGGCGCTATGAACTGGGCGTGATCCTCAGCACTCCAGCGGCGATCGAGGATCATGGCGCGTTCAAAAGCGTTCCAATTGCACCTTCGCCAGGGATGTCACCGCCTTCTTGACGCTGTTGTACTCGGCCTTGGAAGCCTTCGCCAGTGCCGCATCGTCGCTTTTTGTTGGGTGCCGGGAGAGTGCTGAGGACCTTGCCTTTGGGGCGTGAGCCGGCATCCAGAAGCCGTACCGCCAACTTTCCTTCGGGGGTCACATAGGCCAGGAACTGGCGGGGTCCGTAGTTGAAGAGGCGGGTGCCGCGTTCGTCGAGGCCACCATCGGAGAGGACCCGGTCTTCCAGCTCGTCGCGGGTGAGGCCGCGCTGGGTCGCGATCTCATCCATTGCCTCCCCGGCACGTTTCTTGAGCGCGGCGAATTTGACTTTGGAGGCTATCCCGGAGATCTGTTGCAGGGCAACATCGGTGGCGACGTTCCGCAGCGCGGCGAGGCCTTTCACCGCGCGCTGATGCTGGCTGATGCCAGGCCATTTCCCGGATCAGCGGAGTGAGCGTGTGCACGAACTCGTTGTCCCCTAGCCAGCCGGCCCCGGTCATCAGCCAGCTCTGCTTGCTCGGAGCACCCGCACTCATCCAGAGCTTGAACAGAACCATGGCAAAACCATCCCGGCTGGCCCGGGTGGCGTGGTCGTGAACCGCCGCCACCAGGGGATGCCGTTCAGCAGCACTCAGGGCCCGGAGCAGTTCCTGGGTCTGCTCTGTGCCCAAGCGGTACTCGTCGATCATCACCGCTGGCAGGCTGTCGACGTGGAACGGAAGCTCCTGCTCCGGCGGCAAGGGAGTTGCCGCCAACGCCTCGGCCCACCACGCGGTGCCGGCAGGCAGCTCGGGGGTCGCGGCCTCGGCCAGGATCTCGTCGATGACTTTCCGGGTATTTCCCCTGGTCTGTGTGGCGATGTCTCGGAGCTGTTCGATGGGCAACTCGCGTATCAGGGGAGCCAGCGCCTCGGCTTGGGTCAGGGTGAGGCTCGCGGCGAGGGCCTGTGACATGTGGGAGCGGAGCCAATCTGAGGCTACCTCGGCAGCCTTGGTCCGGAGCGCACCCACGAAAAACTCGGTCATGCCGGGGCCATGCCCAGCCTCGGCGGCGGTCCGGAGCATAGCCAGGGCAATCTCCCGGGCCTGCTGGTCCAGCCAGCCAAGCAGAAGAGCGAACCCCTCACGTCCGGTGGCAACCAGCCACGGCACCACGCCATCCCAGTCCACGACGCGCGCCCCTGTGCGGCGTGCGAAGGCGACCCGTTCCTCGGCCGTGGGCAGTATCAGCCCTACCAGGGCCCAGTTCCTGCTGTCCTGGTCCTGGAGGATGTTCTTCGGCAGTCCAGCCAGGAGTTCCCGCGCCAGGTCTGGGTCGAGGGCCTTCAACCCCGCTGCTGTGAAGACCGATGTGTCGGTCATCTCGTAGCCGTAGTAACGGCGAGTGCTGAGAGGCTCAGGCAGCGGGGAGGGCAGCGAGGCGCGAGCGGCAGCTATCTCAGCGTCCGAACGGGTGGGCAGGATGGGACGGAGTATCAGGGCGCCTTCGACCAGCTCACCGAGCTGGCTGGCAGTCTTGCTGATGGGGCGGTGCCAGTTGGTGCGCAGCACGGCTCTCAGCCAGACTGGCCAGTCAAGATCACTGCCTCGCCAGGACGTGTACCGCCTCTTGGGGTCCCTCAGTTTCTCCAGGTATTCCACCCACCAGGCGATCCGCTCCGGGCTCGGTAACTTGTCGAACAGCGGCTCGCTGAGACGCAGGTGCTCATTGACATAGTAGCTGTAGCTGATCCTCTCCACGGAGGCGATACGCTTTGCCCGCTCCAACTCAGCCTCAGGATCGAAGAGCGAGTCATCCACCTCGATCTTCACATCGACATTGATGTCGTAGGCCTGTTCAAAAGGGGTGATCCTCAAACCGAGATCATCAGCTGCGGCATCCGTCACCTCAAGGGGCGCAGCACAGATGACTTCTTCCCGGACGACTTCCTCATCGCCCGCGACTGTCTTGGGACCGGGTTTGCCCTCGGGATGAGTAGGTGTAGCCGGTGCCAAGGAGTCTGTGGGGGCCCCGGGGTCGTCTGAGTATCCCCTCTTGATCTTGGCGGTTACCTGCTTTCCAGCCTCGGCGAGGGCCTTGTCCGCGGAATCGTACTGCTTCGTCTTGGTTGTGCCGGCGGTCCCGCAGCGGCCGTAGCAGACCGTGACCTGGGAGTTGGCCACATCGATGTACCAGAACTTGTCGGACTTGCCCTCTGTCAGTTTCAACCGTCGCTGCATGGCCAGGAAGCTTAAAGGGAGGCGCCGACATTTTTCGAGGACCCCTCAGACCAGCGGCTGCCCCAACGCTAGGACCAGCAGCAGCTGTTCAATCCGGCCCGGATCCTGGTCAGTCAGGAACGCCTCCACGTGATCAGCTATCAGCCGGCTGCCGGCCCGCTGGGCCTGCCGGATGAACTCCCGCCAGCCGTCATCGTGACGGTATATCCGGTCGGCCCCGGCGACCAGCAACTCGCCAAGGAGACTGGCCAGTTCCTGCAGCAACGCGCCTGGACTGGTGAGCTTCGGCTGTCCGGTGTCGCCAACGCTCAGCCTCAGCTCCAGTGCAGTCGGCTCTGCTATGTGGGGCTGGAACGGCACTCGTCGCCGACCAACAGCAGGGGATCCACCGCGGGCTGCCGGGCACCCCACCGCCACCGGCCTGACACGAAGGCCTCTGCCGGGAAGGCTCTTTCCCAGCTCAGCAGACGGGCCAGAGTGGCTCGTACGCTTCCGTCACGCCGGGCACTGTGCCTGAGCGTCAGCCGCAATGGCTGCCCTGCCGCGTCCAGCAGCTCTGCCACCAGGCAGGAGCTGGCTGGGTCGAAATGGATGTTCCTGACCCCGGTGACCCGGCAGGCCGCGAGATCCGTACCCGCCGAGCGATCGTCGAGGACGGCGGGCAGGCGCGTCTGCTGGGTGGCGAGCTCAGCCACCGTCTCCACCCGGAACGGGGCCTCCAGCTGGTCGATCGCCCCAGCAGGCAATCCCACCGCTGGGCGGTTGGTGTGTGAGAAGTCCCCGTGGCCGAACATCCGGCCGCCCAACGACATCACCCTGCCCACCAGCCCAGCTTCCGATAGCGATACCTGCGACCACGCTGCCGGCGAGACGTGACGATGACTTGCCATCCTCGTCCGTGATCCGTTTCGTGACTCGCATCGGGCTGCCACTGCGGGCATCGACCAGGTAGGCAACCAGGCGGCAATCGGTGTCCAGCTCGATGAACTCGGTGCCCAGACCGATGAGCCGTGCCTTGGACACCCGAGTGTCCTGGGCTGGGGAACCCGCGACCAGGCGGTCTGGTACCCGCTGCGGAGCGCCATTGCTTAACGATGCGGTCCGAGCCAGCAGCTCAGCCGCCAAGCTGACCAGCCGTGACGGGGTGAACTCCTGGCTGCGGGCCTCGTAGCGGGCCAGCTCATCCAGCAGCTCATCTAGGACGCCGGCAACGTGATGTAGCTCGGCCTCGCGGGCTCTGGACGCCAAGCGCCGCCAGACTCCGCGCAGATTCCGGTGTCCTGCTTCTGCCCCGACTGTCACCAGCTCCTTCACGGCGTGCCAGATCTCTGCGAGCAGCACAGGATCTGGTCGCCAGGCATCCCCTGCCACACAGACCAGCCCAGTCTCACCGAAACCGCGTCCCCCCGCTGCCGCGACAGCCATAGCGACGTGGAGACAGGGGTCGGGGTCACGGCAGGTGCAGCGCACATAGTTGAGGTCGGCCCCGGCCAGGAAACGTACCGAGACGGGGACTGGGTGATGGATGCGCACCACCGTGATACCTCTGACGCTTCCGACATGGGCCAGCAGTCCCTGCCTGATCAACTCACCAGCCTGCCGGAGAGCCGTGGCTGTGAGGCTGGCTTCCAAAGCATCCTGGGTGATGGCCGCAGGATCGAAGGAGTCAGCATTCGCTGGCTCCGGGGAGTCACAGGGATCGGCCTTGGGGGCCTTTTTGGCCTCTGGCGCGGATTGACTGGCTTGGTAGTGCAGGACTGCGCGGATGATGTGGCGGCAGTTGCTCGCGGCCAGGCAGGTGCAGCTCCACTCTGCGAACGGCCGGTCCGCATACAGGACGCAGGTGGTGTCATCGCCTGCGGTCACCGTCACTGTGCCATTCTCGGCTTCCATCACGTCGAGGGTGGTGGTGCCGAGCTCCTTGCGGGCTCGTCGTAGGGTTCCCTTGTTGGTCAGGTCCTCTAGCGCGGTTTCGCTCAGCGCAAGCAGGTCGGGCCGGGTCACCGGATTGCCTCCGCGACCCAGTCGGCCAGCTCGTAGGGGGTCATGGACCCCACCTGCGCTCCTCTGCTCGCCAAACGCTGGCCCAGAGCCTGGTCCAGGGAGGCAGCTCCTGTCGCATTCAATGCTCCCAGGATCAGCACCCTGCTGCCTCCCTGCACCATCCGGGTGACGCACTGGATCAGCTCATGCTCTGAACCACCTTCGTAGAGGTCGGTGATGAGCACCACCATCGCCCGCCGCGGCTCGGTGATCAGCGATTCTGCGTAGCGCATCGCCCTCCCGATGTCGGTGCCACCACCGAGCTGCACTTTCATCAGCGTCTCCACGGGATCGTTGACATCCGAGGTGAGATCCACCACTGCCGTGTCGAAGGCGATCAGATGGCTTTTGAAAGCTGGGAGTCCATGGAAGATAGAGGCCGTGACCGCGGCGTGGATCACTGATTCGGCCATTGAGCCCGACTGGTCCACCGCCACGATGAACTGCCATTTCTCCGACTGCCTACGGGTGCGTGAATAGAAGACTGGCTCCGAGATGACCAGCTGCTTTGTCTGGGCCGAGTAGTTCTTCAGATTGGCGCGGATGGTGCGTTTCGGATCGAAGTTCGCCGCCACCTTGAAGAAGCTACGCCGGTTGGGATCCCGGCGTCCGGTGAGGGCGCGACGGATCCGGGGACGCATCCTCTCACCAGCTCAGCGATCACCTTCCTGACGATCTGCCGGGCGGCTTGGAGGACTTCAGAGTTCATCAGGTGTTTAGTCTTGAGGATCGCCTGCAGCAGGGTCTCGGAGGGCTCGACCCGCTCCAGGAGGTCTTTGTTCGTGACCATCTCCACCATGCCGTAGCGCTCCAGGGCGTCTTCCTCGATCAGCTCAATGGTGCGTTTCGGGAAGAGAGTGTGCACCTCATTGATCCATGTGGGAATGCTCAGTGATGACCCCTCGCCGCTGGCTCCGCAGCCACTGTTCTGGTTCTCCCTGTCGTACAGGTACCCCAGGGCATCGCACTGGGCCTGCTGCCTCGGACCCAGATCACCGAGCTGTTCTGAGCCCCGTCCCAATACGAGCCGCCACCGCGTCAGCCCGCTCATCCATGCCGCCTCCCGAGGAAGCGATCGATCGTTGCTGCGATCACCGATTCGAACTCGGTGATAGCTGCCGCGTCCTCCGCCGAGCCCGAGAAGGGTAGGGAGCGCCGATCCAGCGGCCTCTCCCAGAATCAGCTGGGCCACCTGGAAGCGTTCGCGCGGGGTGTAACGGCTGAAGGCACGACGCAGTCCTGGCAGGGAGGCGTAGAAGACCCTCGTCACTGAGGCCGCTCAGGATCTCATCAAGGCGCAGAAGCGCCTCCGGCCGTCGTAGCGCCGCCTCCCGTGCGACACCCAGGAGGCCAGCCACGAAATCGCCGAGCTGTTCTGGCACCGCCACCACCGACAGCAGTGAGGCGATCTCCGGATCGGTCGTGCTCCAGCCAGCCACTGTGCGCCCAGCGCTGCTCCCCTGACGGTGGGTGCCTGTCTGTCGTCGTCCACCACTCCTGACAGCGCTTGATGGTAGGCATCGATGTCATAGGACAGGTTCTCCCCGACCCGCTCGGCACTGTCAGTCAACTGGCAGATTGCCTGGATGAATTTTTCAAGCTCTGGGCCTTCCGGAAGCGGTGCCAGACGCTCCAACAGGCGCACCGAACGGTCGAAGGCCGTCGCCAGCAGCTGCCCTAGATCGACCCGGCCGGTGGCCCGCAGAATCGGGTCGTAACGGTAGAGCCGCATCAGCACACCGACAGCAGCGCCGGTTCTTATCAGGTCACCTGACGTGGCCAGCAAGGTCTTAGTACGGGCCTGGAGACTGACTGACAGCCGCGCGACTCCGCACAGGGCTGCCTCCAGGACGAGGTCCGCAGCCGCAGCGGGGTCAGAGGTGATGTCAGCGGCCCGGGCCAGCAGGCGAGCCGTGACAGCTTGCTCCCGGTTACCGCCGTAGCGGGCGGCCTCTACCAGGGATCCCTCAAAGGATGGGGTCCAAGCCAGGTGCCAGCGCTCGACCCCATCACGATCAGCTGCGGACGTGAGCTTGACCCCCGGGATGCCTAGGGCGACCAGGGAATGCAGCAGACGTGACCGGCGTAGGCCGGTGTCGGTGGGAAGGTCAGCGGCCTCCTCTCGGCTCTTCGGGCTGGGCAGCAGCCCGAGGGACTCAAGCCCAGTGCGCAGCTCAACCGTGAGCGGTGGCTGCCGGGTGCCGTCAGCCAGGCGTCCCAGACGATCGCCACGCAGGGCATCGCGGACGTGGTGCAGCAGTGGGTGGTCTTGGCCAGAGTCGTCCTTGACCAAGGCAGTTGTGATGCCCTCCACGAGGTCAGTGCGCCAAACCTGCTGATGACCCCGGAGCTGGGCGAGGGCTCCGGCAGTTGTCTGGACTGCGATCAGGTCGGCGGGGAGAGGAACTGCCTGGCTTTGCGCAGGCTGGTCACCACCTCTGCCAGCAGCTCCTCGCTGGTGCCATGCCGGCCTTCGGCACGGTCGCGGTACAACCGGTCGTAGAAACCCGGGTTCGGCTGGCCTGCGTCGTAGCCGTCGAGGGCATCTAGAGCCGCATAGGGAGGTCGGTGTCAGCGCGATGCCATAGCGGTCGTCATCGGGTGGGGGCGTCCAGATCTCCACCGGTTTCACCTCACCACGCAGCAACGTCTGCAAGCCGTCAATATGCGCAGCACCGCAGATCACCAGTAGATCGTCGCCAAAATACCGCTGGGCAGCTGCTATGCGATGGGCCATGTGTGCCTCGCGAGCTTCAGTCTCTGGGTCAGGCGCGCCACGCAAAATCGACCCGAGCAGCCCAATCCGCTCCCGGTAGGTCTCCAGCGACAGTTCCGGATCGACCTCGAGCAGTTCATCGAACAGGCTGGCCATGTCATCAACGCCGAACTCGCGTGCGAGTCTCTCAGCCGCCTCGCGGATGGGCGCGGCCTCGGCATAGCGGTTCTCCGCAACGGCTATATCAGCGAAAGCCAGCCACGGCAGGTCGATGAACTCGACCGGTACGCCCTGACGGTGCGCGGTACGCAGCGCAGCCCACTCCGGGCTGTAACTGGTCAGGGGATAGAAGCTTCCCCGGCGGATACCCCACTCAGCGCTGTCCTCGGGAGCATCCGGGAACATCGGAGCCCACGAGTAGAGCATGACCGGCAACTCATGGCCGAGCATCAGCTCTTCCAAGCGCGGGTTGTACTCGGTGGGTCCCTCGATGAGAACCGCGGAAGGCGGTGCGTCGGCGATTCTCTGGGCGACGAGACGTGCCGCTGTGGGCGAATGATGCCTGACCCCGAAGAACTCGATCACGCCGTCATTCTGCCCGAGGGCTCCCGACTTTTCCGGTCAGTCCGGTGAGCTGCGCAGGCGACGGCCTCCTGAGCGCTGAGCAGAACCACCTGGCGCAGGTAATCTTCAGGAGGCAGGATCATCTGGCGCAGGCCAGGGCTGGTGTTGACGCTTGGGAGGGCTGATGCGGATAGTCGCAATCGCGGCCGTTGCCGACAATGGTGTGATCGGTTCCGGGGAGGACATGCTCTGGCACATCCCCGCCGACTTCCGGCGCTTCAAGGCTGTGACCACAGGCAACACCCTGATCTTTGGGCGCCGCACCCATGAACAAACCGGCTGGCTGCCTGACCGGCGCATCATCGTCGTCACCCGGCAACCGGACTGGACTGACGAGGGAGTCGAGGTCGCGCACTCCCTGAGGAGGCGATCCAGCTTGCCCAGACAACCCCCGAGAAAACCTGCTTCATCGGAGGTGGTGGAGAGATCTACGCTGCGGCATGGCCCTACCTGACTGAGCTGGACATCACCAACGTCCACCAGGAACCAGAGGGAGCCGCGACATTCCCGCTGGTCACGTCGCACGAGTGGACTGAGGTTAGCCGCGAGATCCATGAGGGATATGACTTTGTGCGGTACCTGCCGAGCCCAGCCGTCGACTGAATTCAGTCGGGGCTGGCCGCTAACCTGACTTTCATGCGCGCCACTCCCAGCATCCTGCACCTGGATCTGGATGCTTTCTTCGCAGCGGTTGAGCAGCGCGACAAGCCCAGTCTGAGGGGCAAACCTGTGATCGTCGGAGGTGCCGGGCCGCGTGGAGTGGTGGCCACTGCCAGCTACGAGGCCCGGGTTTTCGGGGTGCGATCCGCCATGTCAGGGACGGAGGCCAGGCGCCGTTGCCCACACGCCGCCTTCCTGGGCGGCCGCTTCAGGGACCTACCGGCAGTCATCGGATGCTGTGATGGAACTGCTACGGGAGATCTCACCCCTGGTGGAGCCACTCAGCCTGGATGAGGCATACGTTGACCTTGAAGCCAGCGACTGGGACCTTGGGAAACTCGACGAACACGTCACACAGCTGCGAGCGGAGCTGACTAGGCGCACAGCCGGGCTGACCGCATCGGTCAGGTGGGCAGCAGCAAGTTCCTGGCCAAACTGGGATCGGAGGCGGCCAAACCCGATGGCGTCCGGATCATCGTTCCCGGCGAGGAGACGGAGTTCATCTCTCAAAAGCCAGTGCGAGCCATCCCCGGGGTCGGGCCGGTGACGGAGGCGAAACTGCTGACACTCGGGTTGGTGACTGTGGCAGACCTGAGAGCTGCCGATCCCCGTGAATTGGTGCGTGAACTGGGCCATGCCGTCGGCGAATCGCTCTATCTGCTCGCACACGGCCGTGATGACCGTCAGGTCAAGGCGGAGAGGAAGCGAAATCCATCTCCATGGAGGACACCTTTCCCGCCGACCTTACCGACCGAAAACCAGTTGGCCGTGATACTCAGGCGCGATGCGGAGTCCGTCGCGGGACGGCTGCAACGGGCAGGGCTGTTCGCTCGCACTGTCGCAGTCAAAGTTCGGATGGCGGACTTCACCACGGTTTCGAAAGCCAGGTCTCTCGGTGGGGCAACCGACCGTAGTGAGGTGATCGGCCGTGTCGGTGAGGAACTACTCGCCGAAGTGGATGTACGCGGCGGGGTGAGGCTGCTTGGCATTGGCGTAAGCAACTCACCCGTGCCGCCCAGGAACGTCTGTTCGACGATGAGTCGCCAGCCTCCGGGGAAACTGAGACTGAGATCAAGATGGATACCTCCGGGGTGCGGGGTAGGGGATTCTTCCCTGGAGCTGATGTGATCCATGATCAGATGGGACGCGGCTGGGTGTGGGGATCCGGCCTGGGCCGGGTAACTGTCCGTTTCGAAACCAGATGTTCTGGATCTGGGCCAGTCCACACCATCCTGGCGGATGACCCGTCGCTGCGGCTCGCCGAGGATTTGCCCAGCCTGCCCGCAGCCCGGCCTGAGATAGAGATAGGGATGAGGCACAGCACCCGGTAGACTGATTCCCGCTGACCGACGTGGTGGAATTGGTAGACACGCAGGATTTAGGGTTCCTGTGCCTTGCGCGTGAGGGTTCGAGTCCCTTCGTCGGTACTTACAAAGTGTTCCGCCAACTTTGACCCACCAGGTGGTCTCTCGCCTCTGCAATGGTTACAGGCCCAGTTCTCCGGCCATACTGTCGACAGCCTCCTTGGCGGTGATCAGGCTAGCCCCAGTCAGCTCCCGGTAGCGTTTGATTGCAGCGATCTTCTGGTTCCGCCGGATCAGCGTGATCACCTCATGGCGTCCCTGATGCTGGAGCGGGACAGGCTGCTGATGCGGGATGCGGTGACCCGATTTCCTATCCTTGCCGGACTTGGACATAAAGAACCAGCCCGCACCGATGAGAAACATCCAGAAGAGCCAGTGATGGGACAGTATCCCCAGGACCAGCAACGTCACGATGATGACTAACGGCGTATTCCACTGTTGCCGTTTCGCGGGAGTGTTGCCGTCAGCGGCGGTTTGCGGCAGGGGAGACGGTGCGGCGTTGTATCCCAGGTCACCTGGCACACGTCCGGGAAGATCACTGAACAAGAGGCGATATCCCCCTGGGTCCTTGCGTTCAACGCCATGGACATGCGTTCATCGAACTCCTCAGCGGTGATCCGACCAGCGCTCATATGTTCACGCAGCAGCTCAATCGCCTCGTCACGTTCGGAGTCCCCGATACGCAGGTTGTCTTCACCGGCCATGTGATAAACAGTAGCGGGCCTGAGAAAGAACACTGCGTTCATGTCACCTGTCGCGCACTCCATTCGTGCACGGCCCTTCTGAAAGACTGGTGCTATGAGTCTTCACGATGTGCGACGCGACTATAGCGGGGATGTGCTGCCACAGGACCTGGCCTCTTTCGAGCCATGGAAGTTCTTCACCAGATGGATGGATGATGCAATCGCGGCTGAAGAGGTGGAGCCGAACGCCATGCTTCTGGCCACCATCGGCTTGGATGGACGCCCACGTTCCCGGGTGGTATTGCTGAAGGACGCGTCTTCACAGGGTTTGGTGTTCTTCACCCACTACACCTCGCCCAAAGGTGAGGAGCTGGCTGCCAATCCGGTTGCTTCCGCAACGTTCTGGTGGCCTGTGCTGATGCGCCAGGTGCGGGCGGTGGGCACGGTGACGAGACTCAGCCGCTCCGAGAACGAGGGCATACTTCTCCGAACGTCCCCGGGCTAGCCAGATAGGGGCGTGGGCGTCGCGGCAGTCTGCTCCCGTCATCTCCCGTGACGAGCTGCTTGAGGCAGCCGCTCAGGCCGCGGCCCGGTTCGAGGGTGTTGATGTCCCGTGCCCGCCTGCATGGGGTGGGTACCGCATTGACGTCGACGAGTTCGAGTTCTGGCAGGGCCAGTCCGGCGAGACTCCACGACCGTGTCCTGGCCAAGCGCGCTGGCGATGCCTGGGAGGCCACACACATTCAGCCCTGACCGGGAATCCCGGCCAGGGCTGAAACGAGCGGGGAGGGGTTATTTCTTCGAGTGTTCTGACTCGCGTCCCTTGCGCCGCCGGAGTTTGATCCGTAGCGGTTTGCGAACCTTTGGGGCTGTATCGGAGGACTCGTCGACTACGGTGATGACCTGATCTTCCAGGTGATCAACCACAGACTCTGTCACCTGCTCTGTAACCTTGTCGACTACATGCTCAGCCATCTCCCGGCGCAGTATCTGGTTTTCCAATTTCAGTCGTTGTCTGTGTTCGCGGCTGAAGGCTCGTGAGTGTTGCGATGCAGGCCAGGACCATCACCACACTGAATGGCGCTGCGGCAAGGATCGTCATGGTCTGCAATGCCCCAAGACCCGCCGTCAGGTCACCTGACGACGCTCCTCCCCACAACAGCACAGCCGCGATGCCGCCGCCCAGCACTGCCCACATCACCCGGGTCAGTACGGGTGGGTTTTTGTTCTCCACCCGTCGCGATCATATCCACGACGAAAGCCGCTGAATCCGCGCTGGTCACGAAGAAGATCACCAGCAGGATCAGGAAGCCGACCACCAGCACGGTGTTCGCGGGTAGGGTGGTTAAGCACCTCGAACAGCGCGGTGACGCTGTTGACCTTCCCATCCGAGACGATGTTGCCCGGGCCGTACAGCTGCTGCCACAAGGCTGTTCCGCCCATGATCGAGAACCACAGGAAAGTGACCAGCGCAGGCACGGCGAGCACTCCCATGACGAACTCGCGGACAGTCCGCCCTCGCGAGATACGGGCGATGAAGATGCCGACGAACGGCGACCAGCTTATCCACCAGCCCCAGTAGTAGGTGGTCCAGGACCCAAGCCAGGTCTCGCCTGGAGCTCCCTGGTAAGGCAACGTCCGGAAACTCAGGCTGACAAAATTGCTCATGTAGTCGCCAATGGTCTGGACGAACTCGCGCAGCACGAACAGAGGCTGACCCAGCACCAGCACAGCGATGGCGAGCACGGCGGCCAGCACCAGGTTTGTGTTCGACAGCCATTTGATGCCGCGGTCCAGTCCGCTGAGTACCGAGCAGGTGGCCAGTGAAGTGATGATGACGATGACAACCATCAGCACCCAGATGTTCGACTGCAGTATCCCTGAGGTGCTCCAGCCCGGCACTGAACTGCGAGGCACCGAAACCAAGCGAAGCGGCAACTCGAAGAGAGTCCCGACGATAGCGAAGACATCAACGACATCCCCTATCCAGCCGCGCACATGACGGCCGAACAGCGGCTCCAGCGCCCATCTCAGCGACACCTTCCGCCCCTTCCGGTGCACTGTGTAGGCGATGGCCAGGCCTACGACGATGTAGACGGCCCAGGCTGACAACCCCCAGTGAAGGAAAGACGTGGTCATGGCTGCCTGTGCTTTCTCCGCATCAGGGAGTGTCTGCCGGCGTACCGGGCGGGGGGGAGGCGTAGTGGCTCAGTGGCTCTGCGACTCCCCAGAACACGAGGCCGATTCCCATGCCAGCTGCGAAAAGCATGGCGAACCAGCTGACCAGTGAATAGGCGGGTGGGTCATCATCTTTTCCGAGTGTGATGTTGCCATAAGGGCCGAAGGCCACAAGCAAGGCGAACGCTACGAAGCCAGCAACGATCAGGCTGTAGTACCAGCCCAGGTCGTTGACCACGGAGGTGTTCGCGTCTTTGAGGATGTCGCCCAGCCAACGCGGAGCCAACGCCGCGACTCCGACGAAACCCAGCACGAGTACCGCAGTCGGCGCCGCGACCGCTATCTTCCAGGGACTCTTCTGCTGTTGAACCATTCGGCTAGTCTTTCAGAAGTTGGGGGCAAACTTTCGTTAGCTCCAGGTGTAACCTTCGTTATCGACCCCATTTCAGGGGTGCGAACCCCTTACATGGCCTGGTTGATGTGAGTAGAGTCAAGGCCAGCCAGGGTCGGGGGTTGAGATCCTAGCGAGTCCGTTGGCTTCGTGCGAAGATGCAGAAAGGAACTCAGAGGTGAGCGAGCCAGCCACACCAGTCCCTCCGCAGGTATCTCAGGTTCCAAGCCAGTCTTTCCAGCCTCCTGCGCCACTTCGCTCCTTCACTGCGACCCCAGGCAAGGTGACGCCGGGAGCCTGGGCATACGAGACCGCCATGAGGGTCTTTCAGGCTCTCCTCGGCCTCCTGCTCATAGTCGGTGGTGGCCAGATCGGGTTCCCGTTCGGGATGGGGTATGGCTCAGGCGGCAATGGTGGGTTCTTCAGGCGCTCATCGTGCTCATCGGGATCGCCCTCTTGGTTGCGGGCATCGTCAGGCCTTTCAAACTACGTTGACTGGCCGCACCGGTGCTGAACTACCTCCGGATGGGTTTGCTGCTCATCGTCGTTATCGCAGGCCTGCTGCTCCCCATCACCGGCGAAGCGGTGATGGCATGGATAGCAGGAGGCGGTTTCATCCTGGTGCTGGTGCTCAGTCACCCGGCGGTGGGCAAATGTGCCGGGTCGGATCGGGATCAGGCTGGGCAGTCCACCCAGCGCTGACCTGACACCGTGGCCTGTAAGCGAGCCTGTCGATAGGGCAGAGAGTGCAGAGTCGAATTCATCACGGCTGGTTGCTGGGATGGCGACGGTGACTTTGGCGCATTCACCCCACTCGATGCCCTCGACGAGGACCGCGGCTCCGGAGGGCAGCACCAACCCGCGTAGCGTGTCTTCCACCGTGCCGATGCTTGCGAAGCCGACCTCCAGGGTTAGCAGGGAACACAGCTTGACTCGCCGGGTTCCAGCAGCCTCGACTGCCTGCGCCACGGCGTCGGAGTAGGCCCGCACCAGTCCGCCAGCCCCCAGCTTGACGCCTCCGAAATACCGCGTCACCACAGCGACCACGTCGGTCAGATGGTGTGCGTGCAGCACGCTCAGCATCGGTGTTCCAGCAGTCCCGGCTGGTTCCCCGTCGTCGGAGGAACGCGAGATGCGGGCACCGGGCCCCAGTACAAAGGCTGAGCAGTGATGCCGGGCATCGAAGAATCTGGAACGCTGCCCATCGATCACGGCTCTGGCCGCTTCCTCGGTGGTGACGCGGCATAACCGGGTCAGGAACCGTGAACGTTTGATCTCCAGTTCCACGTCTACCCCGTGGCCGGCCTCTGCGTCGACAGTGAGGAACTCAGACACCGAGCTCGCGGCGTAGCTTTGCGACGTGTCCAGTTGCCCTCACGTTGTACTGAGCAACGCGGATCGTTCCCTCGCCCTGAGTGTTCACGTCGATCACGAAGGTGGAACGCAGCACCCCCTCGACCTCTTTGCCATACAGTTTCTTGACGCCAAAGGCGCCGTAGGCATCGAGCGCGCTGTGCTGCGGATCTGACAGCAAGGTGAAACCTACATCGGAGGTGGTCGTGAACTTGGCCAGCTTCTCGACAGTGTCGGGGGAGATCCCGATGATGCTGTACCCAGCCTTCGTGAAGGCCTCCTGAGCTTCTGTGAAATCCACAGCCTGGGTGGTGCAGCCTGGTGTCATCGCTGCAGGATAGAAATATACGATGACTGCGCGGGAGGAGTAATCGGCCAGTGAGACCGGTTTGCCGTCGGCATTGTTCAGTGTGAAGGCAGGTGCGATAGAGCCAGGGGTTAAACGCGCAGTCATGCCGTCAGTGTAGTTGGGCTTCAGCCTCTAAGCTGGTATCCGACTGCTGAAGTAAGGGGAAGCAATGGACAGCGACACCACTCGCACTGTGGATGAGATCCGCGCTGAGCTGGCCAGCAACCGGCAGGCCCTGGCGGGAGCCATGGGGGAATGCGTCGACTCTGTGAAGCCAGCGAACATCGCTGGGCGCGGCATCGACGACGCCAAGAACCTCGTCGCTGGTGAGTTCAGGGCAGTCAGGGACGAGCTACAGGACGAGAACGGCTGGCGTGTGGATCGCCTGATGATTATAGGGGGAGCGATCCTCGGGGTGGTGCTGTTCGCTGCCACGCTCTCCGCGGTAGGACGCAGAAAACGCTCATGAACTTACGATAAAGGCCCCGGGAATCTGGGGCCTTTGCGCTATACACCACCAGGGACTCGAACCCTGAACCCGCTGATTAAGAGTCAGCTGCTCTGCCAGTTGAGCTAGTGGTGCGCGGGCCCAGCTTCCCGGCCCAGTACACCACCAGGGACTCGAACCCTGAACCCGCTGATTAAGAGTCAGCTGCTCTGCCAGTTGAGCTAGTGGTGCTTGCGCGAAGGCAGATAATACTCCTTTCGCGGGGGTAAGTGAAATTCAGTGCGGGCTTTGAGGTGCCGGCAGGGTCCAGTGGGGCGAGGATGCCTGATCCCATAGGGCCCCCAGGGGCTGGGAATCCTGGGGGCGACCACAGGCATTATCTGCGTGAGGCTCCGGTACCGTGAAGCCGCTAGGCGTTTGCTGGCTCCAGTGTGCCTGCTCCCCGGTGCCTGATCCTCGGACGAATGCTGACCTCGTGTGCTGGTTCTTCCTGGCCCTAGGGACTGTGAAGCCGTAGTCTGCGATCATGGCCAGGTCCTTGGCGCCGGCCTGCCCCTCGCTGGTGAGGTAGTCGCCCAGGAATAGGGAGTTGCAGATCTCCAGGGAAAGAGGCTGGAGGCTGCGAAGATGCTGCTCTCGCCCGGCTGCCACCCGTACCTCTTTGTCTGGATGGACGAAGCGAGTCATCGCCAATATGCGCAGGCAGCGCTGCGGGGTCAGGTCAGCATGGCCCGCCAGAGGAGTGCCGTCGAATGGCATCAGGAAGTTGACGGGAACCGAGTCCGCTTGGATCTTCTGCAGTGCGAAGACCACCTCGACCAGCTGCTCATCGCTTTCGCCCATCCCGGCGATCAGGCCTGAGCAGGCACTGAGTCCATGCTCTCAGGGCGTGCTGGACGGTCTGCTCTCTGTCCTCATAGCTATGGGTGGTACAGACGTTTCCGTAATGGGATTTGGCTGTGTTCAGATTGTGGTTGTAGGCATCGGCGCCGGCGTTCGCGAGCCGTTCGGGCTGGCCCTCCTTCAACTGCCCCAGGCAGGCGCAAACCTCCACATCAGGATGCTCGGCCTTGATCTCGCCGATGATCTCCGCAACCTTGTCCACGTCGCGGTTGGACGGACCGCGGCCGCTGGCCACCAGACAGACGCGTTGTGCGCCGCCGGCTATCCCAGCCTCTGCAGCCGCCACGGCATCCTCGTTCCTGAGCCATCGGTATTTCAAAAATCTCGGCTTGGGAACCAAGCCGCTGGGAGCAGTAGGAGCAGTCCTCTGGGCATAGCCCTGACTTGAGGTTGATGAGGTAGTTCACCTTCATGGTGGTGCCGAAATAATGCCGTCTCAGCTGGCCTGCCGCGGCAACGAGGGGCAGGGTCTGTGAATCTGGGAGGCGCAGTATCTCAAGTGCTTCCTCAGGGGTGATGGCGCGGCCCGCTATGACCTCGCCGGCGAGCTGATGCAGGTCCATGGTCTCTCCTCCATGACAGTTTGAACAGTGTTCAAACTAGCAGATCAGCTTGTCCCGAAAATCATCAGTGGGGCCAAGGTGTCAGCTTCACGGGGTCTGGCCGTATGGCTGAGGCAGGCAGAAGCCGTCGCCTGCCTCCTGCGGCCCTGAGGCGTGTTGATTCCTTGTACTCGCCGTGATCTTGGCCTCAGTGGGCAGCGGCGGCTGGTATAAATCCTTGAAGAGGAAAGGAAAATTCTATGAAGATTGGAATCATCGCAGGATCGACTCGGCAGGGGCGCAATTCCGCAGGTGTCGCGCACTGGGTGGCGCAGGGCGTGGCCGGGCGTGAGGGCGTGGAGTCTGTGCCGCTTGATCTCGCCACCTTCGAGCTGCCTATGTTCGATGCTCCGATGCCTCCCATGATGCTGAACCGCAAGTACGAGTCAGACGCGGTCAAGGCCTGGAGCCAGGCTGTTGATGACTGCGATGGGTTCATTTTCGTCCTGCCGGAATACAACCGTTCGGTTCCAGCGGTGTTGAAGAACGCAATTGACTGGCTAGCTCCCGAATGGATGGACAAGACCGCGGCGTGTGTGGGCTATGGCTCAGCCAACGGAATCCGTGCTGTTGAGCACTGCCGCAGCATTCTGACCAACTTCAACATGCACGTGATCCGCCCACAGGTTGCCCTGTCGATCTTCACCGACATCTCTGACGGTGCCGTGGTGCCCAGTGAGCGCCTTCAAGGGGATCTCAAGAACATGGTCGACGGTCTGGTCGCCGTCATCGCCCGCAGGCAGGCCTGAGGTATTCAATCCTGAGGTATTCAATGCCGAAACGCCTTCCCAGCATGATCATGCTGGGAAGGCGTTTCTCTACGGATCGGGGTTTCAGGAGCACCTTGATGGCGCGGCGCTCATCCATGGCCCTGTATCCCTTGGCTGCCTCGTCCAGAGGAAGGTGTAGGTCAAACACCTTCCCCGGGTTGATCCTTCCCGACAGGGATGCGGTCGATCAGGTCCGGCAGGAAGCGACGCACAGGAGCGGGGCCACCGTGCAGGTGCACCTCGGTGCCGAACAACAGGCCACCGGGCAGATTCACGTCGTGGGAGACGCCGACGAAGCCGACGTGACCACCTGGGCGACAGGCCCCGATGGCCTGTTCCATGGACTGCTGAGTGCCAACCGCCTCGACGACGCTGTGGGCTCCCAGGCCATTGGTCAGGTCTTTGACCTGGGAAATGCCTTCTTCGCCACGTGCTTCCACGATGTCAGTCGCACCGAACTCCCGGGCGAGCGCCTGGCGCTGTGGGTTGCGCGACATGGCAATGATCTTTTCAGCGCCCAGCTCCCTGGCGGCCAGGATGGCCAGCAGCCCGACGGCGCCGTCACCCACGACCGCCACCGTCTTGCCTGGGCCAGCCTCGGCGGCAACTGCCCCGAACCAGCCGGTGCCAAGTACGTCGGATGCTGCCAGCAGCGAGGCCAACACCCCGGCATCGTCAGGACGGCCACCGGGCACAACGACGAGGGTGCCGTCAGCTTGTGGCACTCGGGCGAACTCGGCTTGTGTGCCTCCGACGAAGCCGCCGTTGACACATCGGGACTGGTAACCTGATTCGCAGATCTCGCACGTGTTGTCTGAGATGCAGAATGAACCGACCACGAAATCGCCGGGCTTGACTGAGGTCACAGCGGACCCAGTTTCCACCACGGTGCCGACATATTCGTGCCCCATGTGACGGTTGTCCGCGTCATCATGGCCTCGGTATAGCCACAGGTCTGAGCCGCAGATACAGGCGGCGGCGAGTTCGATGATCGCGTCAGTGGGTTCGATGATCTCCGGGCGCTCTGTCTCGGTGACGACCACATTGCCTGGCGCCTGCATTATTACTGCTCGCATGATGACTCCTGAGAAATTGTTGGACTGTGGGATGCGCAACCCAATCTATCCTCTGCTCCGAAAGACGTCCTTCAAGTTGGTCCTGTGTGCCTGGGTTGCTGGGCGCAAAATTGCGGTAATGAATTTCAGTGTCGTTACCTGGGTGGTTGTGTCGGCTCGGCGTTAATCGAGTAATGCATTTTGAGGAAGTCGGTTACTTTGGCGATGTAGCCAGGGCGATCAAGGAAATAACCACCGCAGCGATCAGCGACCTCGAAGCTGATGATTTCGACCGTGCCCGGACCGGCAGCGGCTGCCAGCTGCCTGGCCTGGGGGCGAAAAGGAGCGCGTTGTGCCCGGCCTGCCACAAGCCCGCTCCGATACCCAGCAGGTCCGCTGTGCCGCCGCGATGGCTATGACAACAGATCACTGTAGTGGGGAGTCAGGGTTCTCCAGTGACAACATTCACCCCGAGGCCGAGCGCGGAGGTCATCCAGCGTCCGATTCGCACACTGCCCTCTTTCTCGGCCCGTAGGTTTCCCATCTCTAAAGTAGTTCATCGCTGATGCGCGTCTGGCCGGGCGCGATTGTGCGCTTCTTAGACGGCAAGGGTATTTCCCGGTTGTGCCTGATGCCTTGTTCACAGGCACAACTAATTAACCTCGTGCTGATGCCGTTCGGCGTTCGATGATGAGGTTGGCTGCCCACTTGCCTGCAAACGCTGCTGAATCCGTCCACGGCCAGGCCATGGAATCTCCCGCGAGGATGACCCGCCGGCCCTGGGCATGCTGACGATACGCCTGGATGTGTGAGAGCCGGCCTGGGGCGCTCCTGGGCATGGCATAGGGCACGCGTATGACGAGATTCCGGACGGGGTCCGTGATGAGTGCGTTTTTCCAGCCCGGGAGCCCGTGTGAGTAGGGGCGTTCCGTGAGAAGCTGATGATCTCGGCGTCTGACATGGCAGCCAGCTCATGTGCGGGCCGGTCCGCGAACATGCAGGGTGACGACGTCCCCGGCGCCATGGGCGTGCCCGGCGCGACTGGCGACGCACATGGCGGCGAGAGGTCCTTCATCTGGGTGTGCCAGGACGCCGTAGGCGCCGCTCAGTTCGTCCGGGTGCAGGTGCCGGTCAGTGCCGAGGGCGACGAGGAGTCCTGCGCTATACGAGGTACGAGCAACAGCGGCCTCGAACCTGTTGGGGTCCGTTATGCCTGAGATATGTGGGCCGGGGACAGCCACGATCACGTTATCGGCCCTGAGCGTTCCGGTGCTCGTATGGACCGTGACTGAAGTTGCGCTCTCATCGATGTGGGTTGCCTTCACTCCTGTACGCAGATCGAGGCCGGCGGCGAGAGCATCCGTGAGGCTGGATAATCCCTCCGGCATCGTCAAGGTCTGCTGGCCTAGTCCATGGGCTGCCATCGCAGCCACTGCGGCGGCCGATGAGGCATAGATATCCTGGAAATAGAATCCGTTGTAGGCCGGGCGCCAGCCGCGTTCCGCGAAAAGCCGTCAAATTCATTTTTCCGACCATTCGCCGGCGGACAGTGAATCCAGGTCGAGCCAGTCAAGGGGGTCGCAGGTTCCTCGATTCCGGCAGTGCATCGCGAACCGTGCGAGTCCTGGAAGCTGGGTAATTGTCGTCTTTAAAGGAAGAATTCCTGTGCGGATGGTAGTCATCGGGCGATCTGCACGAAATGCCCTGATGTGGCCGTCGATAATGATTGCGCTGTCGCTACACGGCTTGCAACTTGATTCCCAGGCTGCGGGAAAGTGGTGGGATCAGCCTGTAGGCGTCGGTGATGAAGTTGGCGCCAGTCTCGATGGTGCACTCGTTCATGTTGACTGAGTGAATGCGTCCCCCGGGGCGATCGGACGCCTCAAGGACAGTGACTTCTATCCCGGCTGAGCGTAGCTGCCACGCGGCTGTGAGCCCACTGATTCCAGCCCCGATGACCAGGACCTCGGACATGTCAGGCCTGCGTGATCCGGTTGAGAAGCCTGGTCATGCGCCGGTAGTGGTCGCTGGTCCTCTCGGCCAGGTCATGTAGTCTTTTCTGCGGCGGCTCAATATGCGTCAACTGCGACATGGATTTTTCCCGCTCCGGGCTCGTATAGATGTCGGTAAACTCGGCTTTGAATTCCGCAAGTTGGCGGAAATGGTGGTAGAATGATCCTTTCGCTACCCCAGTGGCCTGGCCCAGCGTATCAACGCGTAATTCCTGCGCTCCCTGCTCAGCTAGGAGTCGTGCCGCAATCGTGAACCAGGAGGAGCGATCAAGTCTCGTCACATGCGGACCGTACCATGCCGCATGACCTCTCGCGGCGTACGCGTCACAAGTGGATGAAGCAGGAAGCTGTATGCCTGAATCACTGTCACCCACCGGGGGCAAGGGGTTCGGGTTCTCAGGATCATGGGCTTGGAAGGACTTCGGCAGTCTCGTGCTGAAGCTATCCCTGGGGTGAGTAACGGGATTCGAACCCGCGACATCCTGGACCACAACCAGGTGCTCTACCAGCTGAGCTATACCCACCACGCGTTAGCTTAGCGCGACTGGGCAACGATAGCGCATATCGTCTCGGCTGGAAAAATCGATGAGCCCGACCGTGAGGGTGTCATGTGTTGCCGGAATCCGTAGTTGCCCCCAAAGACCCAGTGCGCTGGGTCATCCGCTTTGAGTCTCGAGAGGAGGTCAGGGGCCGCCCCAGGTTTCTTATCCGCTGGCGCGGCCTGTGGTCAGAAACTGGCTCCTAGCGCGACTGCCAAGTTCCTCGCCCTTGCTGCCTCCTCGTGCTTCGACTGGCGTTCCAGGGAACGGACCAGCAGAGTGTGGGCATAGGAGTTCGTCGGCCTTGACTCGATCAGCTGCCGGGCCAGGCGCTCCGTTTCAGGAAGGTAAGCGGCCTTGAAGTTTGCCAGACTCAGCAGTTCCAGCGCCTCTTCCGTCTCACTGGCTCGTTCGGTGTCTTCCAGTACAGCCTCGAGCTCGACGATGGCCTCCCGGAACCTGCGGTCAGCGATATAGCCTCGTGCAATGACCAGACGCTCATAACTCATGATGTTCCTCCTTTGGGAATCGCCGGAACAACACATGAGCCACCGAGGATATTCCTTGCGGTTTCAAACAGCAGGTCGAGGGGACGTCAGGCCGGTGAGGCTACCCTGATGACGGGCGGCGATCTGCCTGGCTTCCTTCGTGGAGGGACCAGGGTCAGCCACGAATAGGGCATCACGGTAGTAGCGCAGCTCCTCGATCGACTCCTGGATGTCAGCCAGAGCACGGTGGTTCCCCTGCTTTTCGGGTGCCTGGTAAAGCACCCGGGGAACCAACGCCGTGCCAGCTCCTTCAGTGAGGAGACATCGACGTTGCGGTAGTGGACGTAGGCTTCCAGCTCCGGCATGTCACGGGCCAGGAACGCGCGGTCGGTGCCAATGGTGTTGCCAGCGAGGGGAGCCTTGCGGGCGGTGGGCACGAATTCACGGATGTAGCCGAGGGCTGTGCTGGTTGCCTCCTCCATCGTGGTGCCATCCCCCAAAGCGTCGAGGGCCCCGACCTGGTGTGCATCTCGCGCACGAAGTCACTCATGCTGGCCAGCTGCTTGCTGGACGGCTTGATCAGCACGTCAACGCCCTCACCCAGCACGTTCAGGTCCTTGTCCGTGACGAGTACCGCGACTTCTATCAGTGCGTCGTGCTCCAAATCGAGCCCGGTCATCTCGCAGTCGATCCACACCAGTTCATCACTCACCGCCCCAGCCTATTGCCCACGTACGGCAGTGCGCACAGCATGATCCGCCCGACATGCGTAGAATCTCCTGTCAGGAGGTCCCGTTCCGGGCTCTCCGGGCCCCAGTAGCTCAGTGGATAGAGCAACAGCCTTCTAATCTGTCGTGCGCAGGTTCGAGTCCTGCCTGGGGCGCCAAGTACCCTGTAGAGCATCATGACTCAGGTTGTAGATCGGCAACGCTGGCTTTCAGGCCTGCCCCCCGCCTCCCAACGTCCCTGGTGGCAGCGCATGCTGCGCAGCCCTCTGTTCTGGATCACGCTTGTCCTGATCCCATTCTTCGCCTACAACCTGGTCGACCAGTACCAGATGCTGCACCCAGACCGCACCTATCCCGACGGCACGGTGGCGCTCGGTCTCAACAATGAGGCCCTCCGGATGGCAGCCTACTGGGCCATGTGGACAGCCCTGGCGTACACGGTCCTGTTCGTCTGGCTGGACCGCTTCCGTGCCCAGAACCCGCTCATCTGGCTTCTGTCATTCGGGTGGGGGCCTGCACTGCCACGTGGGCGAGTATCTATATAAATTCCTGGGCAGGGCAGATGATGCAGACAACCGGCGCCAACGCTGACACCGGGTCGAGGCCTGCGATCTTCATCGCCCCGTTTGTCGAGGAGGCCACCAAAGCCACCGTCTTGTTCCTGTTGGTCATCTTCTACCGGAACCGTTTCATCTCCCGGATCAGCATCGTCTCTCTGGCCGGCCTGTCTGCTGTGGGTTTCGCCTTCGTGGAGAACATCATCTATTACGGTCGCGTGATTGTGTTCGCCATGAACCGCATTGAGGTCGGGGATCCTGAACAGGCAGTGCTTGAAATGGTCAAGCTCCGAGGCATCTACACATCCTTTGGACATCCGACCTTCACGATGATGACGGCCCTTGGGCTGGCCGTGGCGCTCGGGTCCCGCAGCAAGTGGGTGAGGGTGACGGGGCCGTTGGCTGGATTCCTGCTCGCAGCTGGAGGGCACATGCTGTTCAACGGCGTCGCCAGCATCAACCAGACGGATAATCTCAAGAACCAGTGGTACATGGCCCTCGGGGTCGTCATCTCGCTCGCCTTGTTCCTGGTGTTCAGCGTCGTGGGGCAGACTCAGGTGCTGCGGCGCAGGCTCATCGACTTCCGTCAGGCCGGGTGGCTGGAAGACCGTGATGTGCTGGTCTACTCCAATCCATTCCGCCGCATCAAGCTGCATTTGGCTGGGATCTGCCGGGGCCCGAAGATGTGGTGGCGGACAGCAGTTCATGCGCCTGATCACCGAGCTGGCCTATGCCGGGAGCAGACCAACCGAGGTACCGTCGGGCCTGGGTCAGATCACCGCACCCATGAGCTGGTGCATCAGATCGAGGAACTACGACCTGATGCGTTGACCGAGACCATAGGGCTTACGATCATTCCCTAGGCGTCATACCGCATGCGGCGCCGCTTCCTACCCACCTTCCCTTACCCTCCCCGTTCATGAAAAGTCCCTGGTTGATGCCCTGACCGGGCTGTTCCTGGTCCTGCCGAACATTAGGTTCCCCGTACCTCTGGACGGTAGCGATGCTCTGTCCGCAAGAGCCCGGTCGGTCACCCGGCAGGGTTGAGGACTACCTCCTGCCGAGGGCTCGACGGCTTGATGCGCCTTTGCTTGCCGTGGTTGGAGGATCGACCGGGGCGGGTAAATCCACGATCGTGAATTCCCTGCTCGGACAGACGCTGACCCAGGCCGGGGTGCGCCGTCCCACTACGACAGCCCCCACGCTGATCTGCAACCAGGCGGACCGAGGCTGGTTCCGTTCGGGAGCTGTGCTTCCTGAACTGGTCCGGACCGATCATGAGGCGGAGGGTCGCGGGCCCTGCGCATCGTGACCACCGATCTGCTGCCGGCAGGGCTGGCTCTGCTGGATGCCCCTGATATCGATTCGATCGATGATGACAACCGGCTGCTTTCCCGGCAACTGCTGGCAGCCGCTGACCTGTGGCTTTTTGTCACCACCGCCACCCGCTATGCGGACGCGGTCGCCTGGGAGCTGCTAGATGCCGCCGCTGCCCGTGACGCCGTCGTGGCTCTGGTGCTCAACCGGTGCCCTCCCGCGGCTGAACCGGATTTGCGGACCCATCTCAGACAGCTGCTGTCGGCACGCGGGATTCAGCCCCACGGTTTGTTCAGCGTTGCCGAGCAGGACGAGCAGGGCGAGAAGAACGCGGGAGTTCTGCGCTCGAGCTGGTCTCGGATCTGCGTGTGTGGCTTGGCAGGCTTGCCGTGAGCCGTCAGGAACGTCATGCCGTTGCTGTCCAGACGCTGGCGGGGACAGTGAGGGGACTGGATGCGGAGCTGAACTGCCTGGTCGACGGGACCCGGAAACAGCTGGCGGCCGTGACTCAGCTACGTGACTTCGCTGAAGTCGAATTCCGCTTGTCGATGGAGGAGATAAGCCGTGCCATCGCAGATGGCTCCATGCTGCAGGGAGAGGTGCTCAGCCGATGGCAGGGACATGGTCGGCACAGGGGACCTGATGCGGGGCATTGAGGAGAGGATCGCTGCTGCTCGTGACCGCCTCACCGAATGGTTCACCGGTAGGAAACGTGTGGAGCCTGTGGAAGTTGCTATTTCGGAAGGACTCGTGGCTCTGATAGTCGAGCATGGCACCGCTGCTTGCCAGCGGGCAGCTGGACGCTGGTCGCTGACCCCCTGGGGCCAGGCGCTGGTGAAGGGCGACCGTGATCCGCTCGGTAGGCCGGATCCTTCATTCGCTGTGGAGGCGGAGCGACTCGTACAGGCCTGGCAGGGGGACATCTTCACTCTCGTCGAGCAGGAGGGGCGGCATAGGCGTCGCGCCGCCCGGTTCCTGGCGCTCGGCACCAATGCGATCGGCGTCTCCCTGGTGATCACAGTGTTCGCCACCACGGGAGGACTCACCACTGCTGAGGTAGGCATCGCAGGGGGATCCTCTGTCCCTTGCCCAGAGATTCCTAGAGGGCATCTTCGGCGATGATGCCGTAGAGGCGCCTGGCCGCCCGTGCGAGGGCGGAACTGGAGAAACGGATCTCGGCCCTCCTCGCGTCCCAGTTCGCCCGCTTTGATGCCCGGCTGGACCAGCTAGGAGTTGAGGCCAGCCTCCCAGAGCGCCTGCTCCAGGCGGCCGGCGAATTGAGGTCAGCCAGCACGCAGGCCTTTGAAGCCCTGACCAGGCCGGAGGGCTACTGATGCGTTCCAGGTTGGATCGTCTGACTGAGCTGATTGACGTAACTGAGGGACGTGTGCCCGAGGAACTGATAGCCAGGGCAGCCGGGGTCCTGGAACGTGCCGATCAGCGACTCCAATGGGGCGAGCAGACCGTGGTGGCGCTTGCGGGGTCGACGGGCTCCGGCAAGTCATCGCTGACCAATTCACTCACCGGCTCGGACGTTGCGGTGGCAGGTGTGCTGCGCCCCACCACGGCTGAGACCCTGGCCGTCAGCTTTGGAGTTACCAACGTCCAGCTCCTGGACTGGCTCCAGGTGAGTCGTCGCCATGAGGTCCCCGGCTCCGCAGGTTTTGAGGGACTGGTGTTGCTGGATCTGCCTGATCATGACTCTATGGCGGCCTCCCATCGGGCTGAAGTAGACCGGCTCATGCCGCTTGTCGACCAGTTCGTGTGGGTGCTAGACCCGCAGAAATACGCTGATGCCGCGGTGCATCGCGGATATCTCACACCACTGTCTGCACACCGCGAGGTGGTGGCAGTGGTCCTCAATCAGGTGGACAGACTGCGCATGGAGGACCTCGACGACTGCGTGGGCCATCTGGACCAGCTGCTGAGTGCCGATGGGCTCCCAGGAGTGCCCTTGTTCGCCACCAGCACCGCGACTGGGCTGGGCCTGGAAGCTTTGCGAAAGCATCTTGCCGGAGTCGTGGCCGCGAAGAGCGCTGCCAGGACCCGGCTGTCGGTGGACTTGACTCAACTGGCGGGTGATTTCGACGCCGCATCTCACGCTGGGCCGGAGAAGCTCAGCGAGGAGGACATCACGGTTCTGGAGGCTGGGCTTGCCGAGGCCGCCGGGGTACCCCGGATGATTGAGGTCGTGGCGGAGGGGATCCGGCGGCGTGGGGTACTCGCCACCGGGTGGCCCATGACCAGGTGGGTGCACCGCTTGCGGCCCGATCCGCTGAGGAGGCTCCGGCCTGGATCTTGGAGCCCAGCCGATGGGGCCGTGGACGCAACAGAGATTAACCCCTGCACCGGATTATGGACCGGTGGCCCTGGCGCAGCTTCGTATCACCTTGCGCCAGTTGTCCGATTCGGCCGGGCAAGGGCTGGGGACTGGGTGGCAGGGGGCCGTCGCGTCTGCCTGTCGCCGGGATCTTGAGCAGCTGCCTGCCCTGCTTGCCGAAGCGGTCTCGGCAACAGACTTGGAGATCTCCCGGATACCGGTATGGTGGCGGGTGGTGCAGGTGCTTCAGTGGTTCCTGATGGTCATGGTGGCGCTGGGGCTCGGATGGTTGATCTTCGATGTGGTTCTGGCCTGGTTTGGCCTGCATCCAGCCCCGGGGAGTGGGGACTCTCTCCCTGCCGGCACTGCTCAGCCTGGGCGGGGTAGCAGGTGGTCTGCTGCTCTCGGCCCCTGTCAAGAGGGCTTGTCGCCGCCGGGGAACGCGCCACGATGCGTAGGGCAGCGCACAGACTCCACAGCGCCGTCGCAGAAGTGGGGCGGGAGCATGTCGTGGTTCCGCTGACGGCTGAACTCGGACGTCTCGCCGAGGGCTCGCCGCCTCGTGCGGGGCCTTCAGAAGTAGCTGGCATACTAGCCAGCGGTCAAGACTGAAGGGGTGCTGATGGCAGAGTTCATCTACACGATGCAGAAGGTCCGCAAGACCGCGGGCGACAAACTGATCCTCGACGACGTCACACTGGCGTTCTTCCCTGGAGCGAAGATCGGTGTCGTGGGTCCCAACGGCGCGGGGAAGTCGACGCTGCTGAAGGTGATGGCTGGCCTGGAGCAGCCGAACAACGGGGACGCGAATCTTGCGAAAGGCGCCACCGTCGGCATCCTCCTGCAGGAACCACCCCTGACCGAGGGAAGACCGTGCAGGAGAACGTCGAGGAGGCCGTCGCTGACATCAAGGCGAAGATGAGGCGCTTCGATGAGATCGGCATGGAGATGGCGGAGCCCGACGCCGACTTCGACAAGCTGATGGCTGAGATGGGGGACCTCCAGACGGAACTCGACGCCCACAATGCCTGGGATATCGATGCCCGCCTGGAACAGGCCATGGATGCTCTCCAATGCCCGCCGCCGGACACCGTCGTCGATGTCCTCTCCGGAGGTGAGCGGCGGCGTGTGGCGCTGTGTAGCTACTGCTTCAGCAACCTGACTTACTACTTCTCGACGAGGCCCACCAACCACCTCGACGCCGAATCCGTGAACTGGCTGGAAGGGCATCTCAAGTCATACCCCGGCGCCGTGCTCGCCGTCACCCACGACCGCTACTTCCTCGACAACGTCGCGGAGTGGATTTGCGAGGTCGACCGTGGCAAGCTCCACCCCTACGAGGGCAACTACTCCACCTATCTGGAGACCAAGCGGCAGCGTCTCCAGATCGAGGGAAAGAAGGACGCCAAACGCGCCAAGATCCTGGAGAAGGAGCTTGAGTGGGTGCGTTCCTCCCCGAAGGCCCGCCAGGCCAAGAACAAGGCCCGCCTGCAACGCTACGAGGAGCTGGCTGCCGAGGCGGAGCAGTTCCGCAAGATCGATACCGCCGAGATCAACATCCCGCCCGGCCCGCGGCTGGGGTCCGTCGTGCTGGAGGTCAGCAACCTCACCAAGGGTTTCGGTGACCGGGTGTTGATCAAGGATCTGTCGTTCTCGCTCCCGCGGGCTGGGATCGTCGGCATCATCGGTCCCAACGGGGTCGGCAAGACCACTTTGTTCAAGACCATCACCGGCCAGGAGGAACCCGACTCCGGCTCCGCTAAGGTTGGCGACACGGTGTCGTTCAGCTACGTCGACCAGAACCGTGCCGGCCTGAACGCCGAGGAGAACGTCTGGCAGGTGGTCTCCGACGGCCTCGACCACATCAAGGTCGCAAACTTCGAGATGCCGTCGCGTGCCTACGTCGCCAGTTTCGGATTCAAGGGTCCCGATCAGCAGAAGAAGGCCGGGGTGCTTTCCGGCGGTGAGCGCAACCGTCTCAACCTGGCCTTGACCCTCAAGCAGGGCGGCAACGTGTTGCTCCTCGACGAGCCCACCAACGACCTCGACGTGGAGACCCTCTCCAGCCTGGAGGACGCGCTGCTGGAGTTCCCCGGCTGCGCTGTCGTGATCTCCCACGACCGCTGGTTCCTGGACCGTGTCGCCACCCACATGTTGGCCTGGGAGGGTGAGGACGAGGACGGCACCCCCGCTGGTTCTGGTTTGAGGGTAACTTCGCGGACTACGAGACCAACAAGATTGAGCGCCTGGGTGCAGAGGCAGCCCGTCCTCATGCCTCCAAGCACCGCCGGCTGACCCGCTGAGGCGATGGCTGACCCGGCCAGCTACCGGCCCAGGCCGGGCAGCATCCCCACAGAACCCGGCGTCTACCGGTTCTTCGACGCCTTCGGAAACGTCATCTACGTCGGCAAGGCGAAGAACCTACGTTCCCAGCTCAACTCCTATTTCGCCGACCCCGCCTCACTGCACTTCCGCACCCAGACCATGGTCCGGACCGCGGCAAAGGTGGAATGGACCGTGGTCGCCAACGAGCTGGAGGCGCTGCAGCTTGAATACACCTGGATCCAGCAGTTCGACCCGCGTTTCAACGTCAAATACCGCGACGACAAGTCGTATCCGTGGCTGGCTGTGACCTGGGGTGAGGAATACCCCCGGGTCTTTGTCGGGCGGGGGGCGAAGCGGCGCGGCACCCGCTACTTCGGGCCGTTCGGGCAGGCATGGGCCATCCGGGAGACGGTGGATGCGCTGCTGCGGGTTTTTCCGATGCGTTCCTGCACCGATGGGGTCTTCAAACGAGCCAAGGCATCAGGCCGGCCGTGCCTGCTGGGTGATATCGGAAAGTGCTCCGCGCCCTGCGTCGGCCGGGTTGGCCCTGAGACCCACCGCGAGATCGCAGACGGTTTCTGCCGTTTCATGGCGGGGGAGTTCGATCAGATTGTTGGTGAGCTGGAACGCGAGATGCTCCAGGCCTCGGCGGAGCTGAACTTCGAACGGGCGGCAGTGCTGCGTGACCAGCTCGCTGGGCTTGCCAAGGCCCGGGAACGCAACACCGTGGTGCTCTCCGAGGACACCCGGGCTGATGTGGTGGGTTTCGCCGATGACGGCCAGCAGGTGGCGGTACAGGTCTTCCATATCCGTGGCGGCCGGATCACGGGGAGCGGGGTTGGATCGCCGACCGCTCTGACGACCGCGACCTGGCCGAGCTCCTGGAGTCCTTCCTGTTGCAGCTCTACGCGGCGGACAGCCCGCCCCCTCCGCTGATCCTCAGCTCTGTGCCGGCCGAGCCAGAGCTGGTCGCGCTGCTGGAGGAGATACGCGGCGCGCGGGTCAAGGTGCGCGTCCACTGCGTGGTGACAAACGAACCCTCCTGGAGACCGTGCTGCGCAATGCCGAGCTGACCCTTCAGCAGCAGGCCGCAAACGCGCCTCGGACCTGACGACTCGTAATGCGGCGCTGGAGGAGATAGCTGAGGCTCTCGGCCTGCCGGAGCCGCCACTGCGCATTGAATGTTTCGACATCTCCCACACCCAGGGGGCCGAGGTGGTGGGTTCGATGGTGGTCTTCGAGGATGGTCTGGCGCGTAAACCCGACTACCGGCGGTTCGTGATCAAGAGCTTCGAGGATCCAACGACGTCGCCGCCATGGACGAGGTCCTGCGCCGCCGCCTGGGGCGGCTACTGGATGAGCGCGGCCGGGCAGATGACGAGTCCGGGCCGCTGCTGATCGATCCCACCACCGGTGCTCCTCGTCGGTTCTCCTACGCGCCTGCGCTGATTGTCGTCGACGGCGGCGCACCGCAGGTGGCAGCTGCGTCCAGGGTTCTCCAGGAACTGGGACTGGCTGAGGAGATCGCGCTGTGCGGGCTGGCCAAGCGTCTGGAGGAGGTGTGGCTGCCTGATGAGGCGTATCCCGTCATCTTGCCGCGTGCCTCTGAGGGACTGTATCTGCTGCAGCGGGTCCGTGATGAGGCTCACCGGTTCGCCATCACCCACCACCGTGGCAGGCGCAGCAAATCGATGCTGTCCTCGGCCCTGGATGGGGTTTCCGGTCTCGGTGAGCTGCGCCGCAAGGCGTTGATATCCCACTTCGGGTCGCTGAAGAGGCTGCGCGCTGCCGGCGTCGATGAGATCGCTGCGGTACCTGGGTTCGGGCCGAAACTGGCTGCTGCCGTCCATGAGGCAGTCGCGGGAACTGGTGGTGAGGCCATCAACCTGGCCACCGGTGAGGTCACGCCGACGTGAGGCCAGGGATTCCCAAGTCTGGCTGAGAACGGCGGAATGCAGCTGTGACGATCACTGCCAGGCTTCCGATGGCCAGACTCGCCAGCATGCCGCCCCGTCCGCCGTTCAAGGAGTCGATGGCCATGCCGGCCATCGCGGAGCCGACGGCGGCACCAATCAGCTGCCCCGTGGTAATCCAGCCGTAGGCCTCTGCTGTGTCGGCGAAGGGAACACTGCCCGCTATCACCGATGAGACGGCCGCTATCGAAGGGGCGGTGCCCAGGCCGGCGATGAACAACGCCGCTGACAGTCCCCAGAATCCTGACACCACCACGGCCAGACCCATCCCCAGCACCATGACCAGGAGCCGCAGGGCGAGCGACCACTGCCCGATGGGGCGGTGCCCGATCGCCAGCCCACCGATCAGGGAGCCGATGGCGGAGATGGCCAGCGCAAATCCACCGAGCAGGGAACCCTCGCCGAACCAGGCGACCACAGCCGCCTCCATCGCTGCCAGGGAACCGATCAGGAGCAGCGAGGCCACGGTCATCAGTGACACCGAGGGTCTCAGCAGCACCTTCCCGAATTTCCCCGTTGCCGCGGGAATCCGCAGTCCGCGGACCGCGGGTTCCAGAAGGAACAGCAATGCCCCTACCAGCTGGATTGCGACGACGATCAGGAGCGCGGTCATGGTGCCCAGGGAGACCACGAGGGCGGTGATCAGGACGGGGCCGAGCACCCAGATGATCTCCTGCAGGGCCGCATCGAGACTGAACAGGGGAGTGACCAGGTGCTGCGGGACAAGTTGTGGGTAGAGAGTGCGGATGGTCGGCTGGACGGGCGGGATGGTGGCTCCGGCTGCTGCTGCCAGCAGGATCATGGCCCACAGCGGCAGTGGGAACACCACCAGCGGGGTCAGCGAGGTGGTCGTGATGATCAGGGACGCGAGCAGCACTGGCAGGGTGCCGAACCGGCTGAGCTGGCGGGTGATGATGGGGCCGGCGACCGCCATGCCCACCGAGAAGGCCGCCAGGACCGCACCGGCGGAGGTGTAGTTACCCTGCACATGCTCGACATGCATCAGCATGCCGAGGGAGAACATCCCGGCGGGGAGCCGTGCCGCCAGCTGACTGGCTATGACTCTTGCCAGTCCCGGGATCCTCAATAGCTCGGCAAAGTCACGCACGGCGGAAGTGTACAGGGTCGGCGGCGAGTTCCCGCCACGAAGGTTGTCCCACATGCGACTTGAACGTTGTTCAATGCGGGGTGTTGAATGTCCTGCGAACTCTCAAGAAATCCCAGGAGGAGACCGTGACCTCAGCCCAGGCTCGTTCCCCGCAGTTTTTCCAGGCCAGTGACTTGGCGTACATCGCGGTCTTTGCCGCCTTGATCGCGGCCTTGGCCTTGGTTCCAGGATTCAACATTGGCCCCATCTCCTTCACCTTGCAGACGCTCGGCGTGGGACTGGCGGGCCTCTGTCTTGGCCCGTGGCGGGGTTTCGCCGCGACTGCCCTGTACGTCGTGGTCGGGGCTGCCGGGCTTCCGGTCTTCGCCAGGGGCGCGGCTGGCATCGGCGCGCTGGCGAGCCCTTCGGGTGGTTATCTGATCGCCTTTCCCTTCGCGGCGCTGCTGACCGGTTTCGTGACCGTCTGGGTGTTGCGGCGCGGTCTCAGCGCCATGACCCCCGTCCTCTTCTTCCTGGGACTGCTGCTCGCACGCTACCTGATCATCATGCCTCTGGGTGTCGTCGGCATGATGCGTGCTCTGGGTTTCGACTTCGGCAAGGCTCTGATGACCGACATGGCTTTCTGGGCGAGCGATGCGATAAAGAGCGTCATCGCGGTCCTACTCGCCTACGCGGTGCACCGAGCCTTCCCCCGCCTGCTCGCCCAGCGGTGATCCGGCTTGCCGGCGTCGGCGTCGCCATCCCGCCGCTGCGCAAAGGGGCTGAGCCCAAGGTACTTCTTGAGGGGGTGGACCTGACCCTTCAAGAGCACCGGGTGGCGGTGATCGGAGCCAACGGCTCGGGGAAGTCCACCTTGCTCCGGCTGCTGAATGGCATGCGCTCCCCGACCTCGGGGAGTGTCACCGTCAATGGTCATGACACCGTCAAGCGGGCCCGTCTCGTGCGCCGGGAAGTGGGGTTCATCTTCACCGATCCCCTGGCGCAGCTGCTGATGCCCACTCCCATCGAGGACATCACACTCAGTCTGACGCATCTGCCCCGCGCAGGACGTGCCGCCCGTGCCCAGCAGCTCCTCGACGAACGTGGCTTGGGGAAGCTGGCCCATCAGAGCATCTACGATCTCTCTGGCGGTGAACGCCAGCTGGTCGCGCTGACCAGCGTTCTCGCGGTGGGGCCGAGCATCATCGTCGCCGACGAGCCGACCACTCTGCTCGACCTGCGTAACAAGACGGCCTTGCGCCGCACCTTCGCTGGTCTGGAGCAGCAGCTCATCTACTCCACCCACGACCTGGAGGTGGCAGCCGACGCAGACCGGGTGATCGTCATCGACTCAGGGCGGGTCGCGGCTGACGGTGAGCCTGGAGAGGCCATCGCCTGGTATGAAACGGCCATGGGGGCAGCGTGAACGCCCAGGTCAGTCTGCTTTGGGCTGTACCAGCCAGGCGAGGGATGGCTGTTCCGGGCCGGCGTGGGGTGGAAGTACCTGATCATGCTCGCCCTCAGCATCCCGGCGCTAGTCCTGCAGCAGTGGCCTTTGACAGTCTCGTCGCTGATGGCGACAGTGCTACTGCTCTTCAGCTCAGGCATCGGGCTGGTGCGTGCGCTGCGGATCGGCTGGGTGATGTGGCTACTGCTTGCTGCGCTGACCGCCTATCACCTGGTGGTCTTGAACCCGGGGGCGGCCGTGGTGCAGCCAGGAAACCTGCTGCTGGCCATCCTCGCGGCCCGTCTGCTGACATTGACCACATCGACGCCAGAGCTGCTTTCCGCCCTGGCATCGGCGCTGCGCCCACTCCGGTTCATCGGACTGAAACCCGACTCGATCGCCCTGATGGTGGCGTTGATGATCCGTTCGATCCCTTATCTGATCGGTTTGTTCGGCGACTCGCAGGACGCCGCGCGGGCCCGCGGGGCTGAACGCAACCCGGTGGCGCTGCTGGTTCCGGTGGTGCTGGGCGCGGTTGCTCATGCGGAACGCACCGGCGAGGCTCTTGCTGCTCGTGGTATTGGGGAACGTTGACACGCTTTTCAACAACTGCGAGTTTGCCCGTTGGGACCGGATAGGGTTTTTCCATGGCGGAAGTGCAGGGTCCAGCGGAAGTCGTAGTCGTGACCGGTATGTCCGGGGCTGGGCGACGCACAGCCGCCCACACCATGGAGGATCTCGGCTGGTATGTGGTGGACAACCTGCCGCCTGCGATGCTGCCCATCCTGGTGGACCGGATGGGGTCCGCCGAGCGCCTGGCCGTGGTGGTCGACGTGCGTTCCCGGGAGGAGTTTGAACAGCTACCGGCTGCCTTCGCTGACCTCAAACTACGCGGATACCGCGTCACGGTGCTGTTCATCGAGGCCAGTGACGAGGTGATCGTGCAGCGGCAGGAATCAACCGGCGGCCGCTGCCGCTCCAGTATGACGGCCGCCTGCTCGACGGCATCGTGCGTGAGCGGCGCCTGCTCGCTGACCTGCGGGCCTCCGCGGACATCGTCGTCGACACGTCCAGGCTGAGCGCACGGCAACTGGCCCAGCGAGTCTCCAACCATTTCGGTACCGATGCCACCGACACCCTGAGCGTGGCTCTGATGTCCTTTGGGTTCAAGAATGGCCTGCCGGTGGATGCCGACATTGTCTTCGACGTGCGGTTCCTTCCCAACCCCTACTGGGTGCCGGATCTGCGTCCGAAGACGGGGCTCTCACCGGATGTGGCTGATTATGTCTTGTCCCAGGAGGCAGCCCAGGATTTTTCAGCAGTGCATGCTGGAGGTGATACAGGTGGCCGCCCCGGATACCTGACGGAGGGTAAGCGGCAGGTGACGGTCGCGATCGGCTGTACCGGGGGTAAACACCGCTCCACCTCCATGACTGAGGAGCTAGCCACCCGGCTACGGGCATGCGGCTATGGTGTCAGCGTGCTGCATCGGGATCTGGGGAAGGAATGAGCTGGTCCAGAGGATCTGCGGTCGTCGCCTTCGGTGGTGGCCACGGACTCCACACGTCTTTGACAGCGCTGCGGCGGATCACCGACCGGCTTACCGCCGTCGTCACGGTGGCGGATGATGGGGATCCTCCGGACGGCTGCGCCGTGAGTTCAGGGTGTCTTCCTCCCGGTGACCTCCGCATGGCCCCTGGCCGCGCTCTGCGGCGACGATCAGGTGGGGCGGCGCTGGGCGAGTGTGCTGCAGTCGCGGTTCTCGGGGGCGGGTCCGCTGAGTGGCCACGCCATCGGCAACCTGCTCATCGCGGGCCTGTGGCAGCAGCTTGAGGATCCGGTGGCTGGCCTCGACATGGTGGGAGAATTGCTCCGTACCCGTGGCCGGGTGCTGCCGATGAGCTCGGTTCCCCTACAGATCGAAGCTGACGTGCTGGGGCTTGACCCACTTGCCCCGGACGAGCTGTGCACCCTGGCCGGACAGGCCACTGTGGCCAAGACCCGCGCGACCGTGCAGTCAGTCAGGCTGGTCCCGGAGGATCCCCCAGCTCATCCAGAGGCGATCGCGGCAGTGCGGCAGGCCGATGCGATCGTGCTCGGACCAGGGTCCTGGTTCACATCCGTGATCCCACACCTACTGGTCCCAGAGCTACGTGAGGCCATCTTGTCGACTCCAGCCCGCCGTATTCTCGTGATGAACATCGCAGCTGCCGATGAGACCGACGGTTTCACGGCTTCCCGTCACATCGAGCTCCTGGCTGAGCATGCCCCGACCCTGCGTCTTGATTTCGTATTGGCGGACGTGGGATTTGTGGGTTCCGACCGTCACCTCACGCAGTTTGCGGCCTCGCTCGGCGCTGAACTGGCGGTCGCGGACATCCGCTGCCATGACGGCAGCCTGCGCCATGATCCTAAGAGACTGGCCGATGCTTACCAGGAGCTTCTTGTGAGCTAGGCCGACATGGCAGTGGATTTGGTGGAATGATGGCTTCCATGGCGTTGACCCAGAAGGTGAAGTCGGAGTTGGCAGCGGTGGCCACACCCCATCCGAACGCGCGTCGGGCCGAGGTTGCCGCGATGCTCAGATTCGGCGGTGGACTGCATCTGGTGGGGGGACGTATCGTCATAGAGGCCGAGCTAGACTCCGCGGCTGCTGCCCGGCGGCTGCGTACCCTACATACACGACCTCTACTCGCTGGACTCCGACCTCTTGGTGATCAATGCCACAGGGCTGCGCCGCACCACCCGGTATGCGGTGCGGGTGATGCGGGACGGTGAAGCCCTGGCCCGGCTCACCGGGCTGGTGGATCAGCGCCGCCGTCCCGTCCGGGGACTGCCGGCCATGGTGGTTGGGGGCTCCATGGCTGATGCGGTCGCCGTGTGGCGGGGTGCCTTCCTCGCCCGGGGTTCCCTCACTGAGCCTGGGCGTTCCATGGCACTGGAGGTCACCTGCCCTGGCTCAGAGGCTGCCCTGGCGCTCAGCGGTGCCGCCCGTCGGTTGGGCATCACCGTGAAAGCCCGTGAATCGCGCGGAGTGGACCGGGTGGTCCTGCGGGATGGGGAGGCCATTGCAGATCTCCTCACCCGGATGGGAGCCCAGGAGACGCGCCTGATCTGGGAGGAGCGTCGAATGAGACGTGAGGTCAAGGCACAGGCGAACCGGCTCGCGAATTTCGACGACGCGAATCTGCGCCGCTCTGCCCGTGCTGCCGTGGCGGCCAGTGCCCGGGTGGAGCGCGCCCTTGAGATCCTGGGCGAGGATGCCCCAGCGCATCTGGTCGCGGCCGGCCGGCTCCGCATCGAACACCGGCAGGCGAGTCTCGAAGAACTCGGTAAGCTACACGACCCGCCGCTGACCAAGGATGCGGTTGCCGGGCGTATCAGGCGGCTGCTCGCTACTGCCGACAAGGCCGCGGAGGCGGCTGGCATCCCAAACACCGAGGCCTCTCTGCCAGCTGATCTGAGCGATCCCCAGTGAGGTTGCACCCCCTTCTGGGATCGGCTTTCCACGGCTAGGATAGAGCTGTCCGAAGGGCGTTCGGTTGCGCCATCCAGGCGTGGCGGGCTCCCAGGTATCTCTCGAAGGGGATCAATTCGAAATGACCGTCAAGGTTGGAATCAACGGCTTCGGCCGCATTGGCCGCAACTACTTCCGCGCGCTTGTCGCATCCGGCGCTGACCTCGAGGTGGTTGCCGTCAATGACCTCACTGACAACAAGACCCTCGCCCACCTCCTGAAATACGACTCCATCCTCGGACGCTTCCCCGAAGAGGTCTCTTACGACGATGACGCCATCATCGTTGGCGGCAAGGAGATCAAGGCTTTTGCGGAGAAGGATCCGGCAAACCTTCCTGGGGTGAGCTGGGTGTCGATATCGTCGTCGAGTCCACTGGTTTCTTCACGGACGCCACCAAGGCCAAGGCCCATCTGGAGGCCGGTGCCAAGAAGGTCCTGATCTCGGCTCCTGCCAAGAACGAGGACATCACCATCGTCATGGGTGTCAACGATGATAAGTACGATCCAGCTGTTCATAACATCATCTCCAACGCGTCCTGCACCACCAACTGCCTGGCCCCTATGGCCAAGGCGCTCAACGACGGCCTCGGCATCATCAAGGGCCTGATGACCACCATCCACGCCTACACCCAGGACCAGAACTTGCAGGACGGGCCTCACAAGGATCTGCGCCGCGCCCGCGTCGCTGCTCTCAACATCGTGCCCACCACCACCGGAGCTGCCAAGGCGGTTTCCCTGGTGCTGCCTGAGCTGAAGGGCAAGCTCGACGGTTACGCTCTCCGTGTCCCAGTTCCCACGGGCTCTGCCACAGACCTCACCTTTGAGGCTCCCCGCGAGGTCACGGTCGAGGAAGTCAACGAGATCGTCAAGAAGGCCGCGGACGGCAGGATCCTGGTCTACACCGAGGAGCCGATCGTGTCCAAGGACATCGAGACTGACCCGGCCTCCTGCACCTTCGATGCTCAGCTGACCAAGGTGATCGGCAACCAGGTCAAGGTCGTCGGCTGGTACGACAACGAGTGGGGCTACTCGAACCGTCTCGTGGATCTGACGGCCCTCGTTGGCAGCAAGCTCTGACCCCTACAAGAGTGACCCTTCGGCCCCGTCTGCACTCGTGTCGGCGGGGCCGATGTCTCCCACCGAAAGGACCCTCATGAAGTCTGTCTCCCAGCTCGGAGACCTCGCTGGCAAACGCGTGGTCGTCCGCTGCGATTTCAACGTGCCTCTCGACGGTGACAAGAAGATCACTGATGACGGCCGTATCCGTGCCGCCCTACCCACCCTCAACGAGCTGCGCGAGGCTGGAGCCCCGTCGTCATTCTCGCTCATCTCGGGCGTCCCAAGGGAGAACCGGATCCGCAGTTCTCCCTTGCCCCTGTAGCAGCCCGTCTCGGTGAGCTCCTCGGCGTGCAGGTGAAGTTCGCCTCCGATGTCGTCGGCGCCTCCGCGAAGGCCACCGTCGAGTCTCTTGGCAATGGTGAGGTGGCTCTGCTGGAGAATGTCCGGTTCGAGGCCGGTGAGAAGTCTAAGGACGAGGCTGCGCGCAAGGAACTGGCGGCGAAATACGCGGCCTTCGGGAACTTCTTCGTTTCCAACGGTTTCGGTGTGGTGCACCGCAAGGAAGCCTCCGTCTACGACATCGCAAAGCTGCTGCCCTCGGCAGCAGGTTCGCTTGTGAAAGCCGAGATCGACGTGCTGGAGGGTCTCACCGAGGCACCTAAACGCCCGTTCGTCGTGGTGCTGGGCGGAGCGAAGGTGGCCGACAAGCTAGCCGTCATCGACAATCTCCTCAAGGTGGCTGACACCCTGGTCATCGGTGGCGGCATGGCCTTCACCTTCCTTAAGGCACAGGGCTTCGGCGTCGGGCAGTCACTGGTTGACGACGCCTCCCTTGAGGCCTGCACCGGCTACCTGAAGGCAGCTGACGCTGCGGGCAAGCGGATCCTGCTGCCCGTGGACGTGCGGGTCGCATCCGAGGTGGACTTTGGTGGGCGCACGGTCGGCCAGGTTGATGTGGTCCCTGTTGACGCCATCCCCGGTGACAAGATGGGCCTCGACATCGGACCCGCCACGGAGAAGCTGTTCAGCGACGCCATCCGCCAGGCCAAGTCGGTTTTCTGGAATGGCCCTATGGGCGTGTTCGAGATTCCCGGGCTGGAGTCAGGCACACGGGCTGTCGCACAGGCTCTCACCGAGGTGGACGGCATCAGCGTTGTTGGTGGCGGTGACTCGGCTTCCGCCGTGCGGGCTCTCGGCTTTGCCGAGGATGCATTCAGGCACATCTCCACCGGCGGGGCGCGTCTCTGGAACTGATGGAGGGTAAGACCCTGCCCGGCATCGCTGTTCTGAAGGAAGGTAACTGACATGGCACGCAAGCCGATCATGGCGGGCAACTGGAAGATGAACCTGAACCACGTCGAGGCGACGGGGCTCGTCCAGAAACTGGCGTGGACCTTGGCGGACAAGGAGTACGACGGCAGCTCCGTCGACTGCGTCGTCATTCCCCCGTTCACTGATCTGCGCACCGTGCAGACTCTGATCGAGGGCGATCGTTTCCCGATCCAGCTTGGGGCGCAGAACGTTTCTGAGCATGACTCAGGTGCCTACACGGGTGAGGTCAGCGCCGGGATGCTGGCGAAGCTGGGGGTCCGCTACGTGGTGGTCGGGCACTCGGGCGGCGCCAGTACCACAACGAGACCGACGTTTTGGTCAACGCCAAGGCAGCCAAGATCCTGGCTGCGGGCATGGCCCCCATCATCTGTTGCGGTGAGGGCCTGGAGATTCGTCAGGAGGGGCGTCACGTCGAGTACACGCTGGAGCAGATCCGTGGCTGCCTGAAGGGGCTGGACCCCGAGCAGGTGGCTTCGCTGGTGATCGCCTACGAACCGGTATGGGCCATCGGCACGGGAGAGGTCGCGACTCCAGGGGATGCCCAAGAGGTCTGCGGCGCCATCCGGCAGGAGGTCGCGAGGTTGTACGACCAGGCCACCGCCGATGCGGTCCGTATTCAGTACGGCGGCTCCGTGAAGGCTTCCAATGTGGCCGAGATCATGGCGCAGCCTGACGTCGACGGTGCTCTCGTGGGCGGCGCCAGCCTGAAGGCTGAGGAGTTCGCTGCGATCGTGCTTTTTGCCTGAACCATAGCCTCCAGCCGCGGGGTCGTCATGAATATTCAGTGACGACCCCGCGGCTGTTAAGGCCATATGGGTGCGCTTCTGGGACCCGCGATGTGATGAATTTGAACCCCTCAGTTAGACTACTGCGCGTGATTGTCCCACTCGTCAGCTGGCCCATAGTCACCCTGTCGGTCATCTTGATCATCCTGAGTGCCTTTGCTGGCGCTGTCCGTACTCCTCCACAAGGGTCGTGGTGGCGGCATGTCTGACTTGTTCGGTGGTGGCATGTCCACCGCTATGGGAGAGTGTTTCCACCGCTGAGCGCAGACTGGACCGCATCACCTTTGTGCTGACGCTGATATGGGTGCTGACGGTCATCGGCTTGCTGGTGCTTTACCGCATCGGCGTTTGAAAGAAGAATATTTCCGATCCCTGAGGAGTAGTTGTGGCAGGTGGCAACGCCATTCGCGGTAGCCGTGTCGGTGCCGGACCAATGGGTGAGGCTGAGAGGGGCGACGCGGCTCCAAGGCTTCATGTCTCCTACTACTGTGCCAGCGGGCATGAGACCCGTCCCGCGTTTGCCGTTGATGCGGTGATCCCGGAGTCCTGGGATTGCCCACGCTGCGGGCTGCCCGCGAATACCGATGCGGAGAACCCGCCGCCACCCCCGAAGATCACTCCCTACAAGACGCACCTCGCATACGTGAAGGAGCGGCGCACCGACGCTGAGGCCGAACAGATCCTGGCCGAGGCAGTCTCCTCGCTGAGAGCCCGCAGGGCCGCAGGGGAAATCCTCTACTGACGGGTTCCTGCGGGCTCCGGCCAATATGAGAGTTCTCCGTGCCCGACATTCAGAGGTAAGGAACCCTCATCCTTGTCGTAGAAGCTGGCATACAGCATGAAGCCCCGCCTGGTTGGCCATTTGACAGTGGTCAACCAGGCGGGGCTTCGCTGTGCCTAGATGCCGTCTTGAGACTCTTCTTGTCTCCAGTCGCCAGGGCTGAAGGACCCCAGGCCTTGTTCCAGCCGTGGGGCCTGGTCACCAGTTGGCAGAGAAGCTGAGCTGTCTCTGCGTCCAGCGCCAGGACCGCTGTCGAGAGCCTGGGCATCGGCGATGGCCTGTTCAACCGTCGCCTTGCTTTGCTCTTGATCCTTCCTTGTCTGCTCCTCGATCTCGGCATGCACGTCCACCGGATCCGGTGCGGCGAACCGGTGAGAGGCCTTCGAGACGTAGTCACGCACATCAGTGGCGTTCGCCACCTGGCCCAGGCCCTTCAACGCATCGCTGAGTTCGCTGGGAACGATCCACATCTTGTTCGAGTCGCCACTGGCCAGGCGAGGCAGCATCTGCATGTACTGGTAGGCGAGCAGAGCCTGGTCTGGTTCTGCTGCGTGGATGGCACTGAACACCGTGGTGATTGCCTGGGCCTCGCCCTCAGCTCGCAGCATCTGCGCCTGCCGGTCGGCTTGGGCTCGCAGGACCGCGGCCTCCCGGTCACCCTGGGCTCGCAGGACCGCAGCCTCCCGGTCACCCCCAGCAGACAGGATCTGCGACTGGCGCTGCCCCTCTGCCAGGAGAATGGAGGCCCGCTTGTCCCGTTCTGCTCGCGCACCCTTCTCCATGGCGTCGCGGATGGTTGGCGGCGGCTCGATGGCTCGAAGCTCGACACGGTTCACCTTGATTCCCCACTTTCCGGTGGCCTCGTCCAGTACAGCCCGCAGGCGCTGGTTGATCTCCTCACGAGAGGTGAGGGTGGCCTCAAGGTCCATGCCACCGATGATGTTGCGGAGTGTGGTCATGGTCAGTTGTTCGATGGCGGCCCGGTAGTTCTGGGCCTCGTAGGCTGCGCGGACAGGATCGACGATCTGGAAGTAGATGACTGAATCAATCGAGACAATCAGGTTGTCCTCAGTGATCACACCCTGCGGTGGGAAGGGCACCACTTCCTCACGCATGTCGAGGGCGTAGCGGATCTGGTCGAGGAAGGGAACCACGAGGTGGGGACCCGGGTCCAGGACCTTGCGGAATTTCCCGAGGCGTTCGACGATGGCCACCTGCTGCTGGCGGATGATCTTCAAAGTGGTTGTGAACAGCATCACAACGACGAGGGCAAGCAGGATCAGGATTATTAATGTCAAGGTATCTCCTTATGGTTTGCTGACGTCAGCGAGCGATTGGGTAGACGATCAGGGTGATGCCGTCGAGATCGAAGACCTCGATCTTCTCCCCAGCCTCAATGGCGATGGTTTCGTCGTAGCTGCGTGCCTGCCAGATCTGCCCATCGATTTTTCACCTCACCTGAATTGGCGGTGATCCGGGAGGTCACATCACCGGCTGATCCCACCACCTTGTCCAGCGATGAGCGATAGCCTGGAGCCCGCCGAGTCTTCTCCAGCAGGGTGGGACGCAACAGAAAGAGCGTGACTACCGCGGTCAAGAGGGAAACCACTACTTGGAGCCAGAGCAGATCGGGGAACGCCAGCGCCGTCACTGCGCCGAGTACCGCGCCGCCAGCAAGCATCAACAGCGTCAGGTCAAGGGTGAGTAGCTCGGCGGCGGCGAGCAGTAGCGCGATCATGCCCCAGGCAGCCCATGGATTCTGACCCAACCACGCCAGGAACTCAGACATGTTGCTGTTCTCCGGTACAGGGCACGATGCTGGTCCGCGGGCCGCTTGGCTCTGGAACTGCCCCGCGTTTGATGGCCACACCCACTGAGTCTGCGACCGTTTTCATGCCTCAAATTTACCGGAAGGGCAGTGCAGGCGTCCCTTCGGCGGAATCTCCACAATGTGTGCGTGGCCGAAAGCACAATTGTCAGGTTTGCGCTGCCGGAGCAAGGGAATGCGACATGGCTGGCGTACTACGCCATGAGTGCGGTCTGGGCCGGTTGCGATTGAGTTCCGCCACCCATCCCTGAGGCTCTGTCGGCAAAGTCTTAAAAGCGTCAGAGCGGGCAGACGTATCGCGCAGGCAGCTTCGAGGCGACCGCCTGGTCGACGAACCAATAGGTGGCTTGTTGCCCGTGGGCATGAGAGGCGGGCAGGGACTCGTCGCCCTCAAGTACCCGCAGCAGGGCATCGGCTTTCCCCGTTCCCGTCACGATGAACCAGATCTCATCAGAGCGATTGAGCGTTGGGATCGTCAGCGAGATCCGTTCTGAGGGAGGTTTTGGCGATTCCGTCACTCCGATCACGGCACGCGATGTGGCATCGAAACTTGGATGCCCTGGGAAGATCGAGGCGACATGCCCATCAGGTCCCATGCCCAGGAAGGTCAGGTCGAAATGGGTGTCGCCCAGTTCAGCCGCATACTCTGACGCGCAGTCGTGTGGATCGGCACGCCCATCTCGTGCTGCCATCATATGGATTCGTGCAGACTGGATGGGGAGAGTGCGTCCCAACCTGCTGAGCGCCTGGAGTGAGTTGCGGTCAGGATCAGTGGCGGCGACGAAACGCTCATCCCCCCACCACAGGTGCAGGCGCCCGAGATCGAGTTTCGCCTCTGCGGCCAGGTCTGCGAAGCGTTCATACACCAGGTCTGCGGTGCCGCCGCCCGTCAGGCAGACCTGCACCTCATCCCGGCTGCCAAGCAGATCCACAACCCGTTCCAGGAATTTATGGGCAACCGTGTCTGCGACCTCCTGAGGTGATGCAAAGACCACCACGCGCGTGAACATCAGTCACCTACCTGTGTGGCGATCCGGCTCACCACCGACTCGAAGACGAAATCGGGGTCCATACGCTGCAGTTCCTCAGTGAGCAGCTCCGTCAGGGGGCGTCGCTTCAATGCCACCTTGCGTTCCGGCTGGCCCGGCACCGCGTACCTGGCGATGGTCTCAGAGCGCCCCCGGTTGATGACGATGTCTCCCAGCTCGGTGGTCAGCCGTACCTCTGATATCCCTGGCTGGTCGCTGTCCTCGTGCACGACTGGAACCTCGAGCTGTTGCTCAAGCCAGGTCACCAGCAGGGTGGAGCAGGCATTCTCTGGGGTGGAACGTACCAGCGCGGACGTGACCCGGTGCGGGAACTGATCCAGGGACGCGGCCAGCAGGGCCCGCCAGCGCGTGATCCTGGTCCAGCATAGATCGGTGTCGCCAGGGGTCATATTGCGGGCCCGGATCGCCAAAAGCCAGCTGCGGGTCCGGGGCACCCATCGAGTCGGTGATCCGTCGCGTGGCCAGCTGCCCGATCGCGTCCTGCGCTGGTGAGACAGGGGCCTGATGCGGCCACCAGACGATGGTGGGGGAGTCAGGCAGGAGCAACGGGAGCACGACGGAGTCGCCGTGCATGGCGAGTTCACCGTGCAGTTTCAGCGAGATCAGATCACCAGGTAGGCCCTCACCCACCTGGATCTTTGCGTGAAGTCGCGGCTCGCCGCCCGAGTTGGTCACGACGATGACCCGTGAGGGGTGTGCGGTGGCGGAGGCCCGTGCCGCTTCGAGCACCTCGTCCTGGTGCTCATCGTCAGAGACCACCAGCAGAGTCAGCACCATGCCGCTGGTCGGCCCCACCTCGCGGTGAGCCCTCAGCAGTGCAGCAGCGACATCCTGGGTGGTGGTGTTGTTCAGTTCTACGATCACGACGTTCTCCTCTACCTTTACGGCCTGCGCCAGGTGTTACCGTCGCGGGCCAGCATCTCAACGGCGCTGGCGGGACCCCAGGTGCCCGCAGCATAGGGGTCGGGCTGGGCGGGCAGCGATGCCCAGAAGTCGAGTACCGGGTCGAGGATCTTCCAGGCCAGCTCCACTTCCTCATGCTGCGGGAACAGCGGGGGATCGCCCAACAGCACATCCAGGATCAGCCGTTCGTAGGCCTCGGGGAGCTTTCCGTGAATGAACCGCCATAGACGAAGTCCATGGACACGTCCCGAATCTCCATCTGTGTTCCAGGCACCTTTGCGCCGAACCGCAAAGTGACTCCCTCGTCGGGTTGAATACGCATCACCAGGGCGTTCTGCCCGAGGACGTCTGCATCGGTGGTAGGGAAGGGCAGGTGCGGAGCCTGTTTCAGCACCAGGGCTATCTCCGTGACTCGCCTCGGCATGCGTTTGGCGGCGCGCAGATAGAAAGGCACCCCTGCCCAGCGGCGGTTGTCGATGTCGACGCGGATGGCTGCGTACGTCTCAGTGTGGGAGTCCGGGGAAACCCCGTCCTCCTCAAGGTAGCCTCGTACCAACCGGCCACCCTGCCACCCAGCGGTGTACTGGCCCCGTGCGGTGTGTGCCGCGTAGTTGGTGGGAACTTGGGCTGCCGCGAGCACTTTCGTCTTCTCTGTCCTCAGCTGTGAGGCCTCGAAACTGGTGGGTTCCTCCATCGCCGTCAGGGCGAGTAGCTGCAGGAGGTGGTTCTGGATCACGTCACGGGCTGCGCCTATGCCGTCGTAGTACCCTGCGCGCCCCCCGATGCCAATGTCCTCGGCCATCGTTATCTCGACATGCGAGACGTAGTTGCGGTTCCAGATCGGCTCGAACATCTGGTTGGCGAATCTCAGCGCCAGCATGTTCTGCACCGTCTCCTTGCCCAGGTAGTGGTCGATGCGGAAAACCTCGTGCGGGGAGAAGAGCTGGTTGATCACATGGTTCAGCTCGCGGGCGGACTCGAGATTGTGCCCGAAGGGCTTCTCGATGACCACCCGGTTCCAGGTGTCCTTGTCTCTCCTGTGACATCATGCCGTTTGAGCTGGGAGACCACCTGCTCGAAGTTCGACGGTGGGATTGACAGGTAGAAGGCGTGATTCCCGCCGGTGCCACGGGCACGGTCGAGTTCCTCGATCGTGGTGCGGAGCCGGTCGAAAGCCTCATCCGAGTCGAAGGTCCCGGACACGAACCGGATGCCCTCCAGCAGCTGCTCCCACACCTCCTCGCGGAACCGGGTGCGGGCGTTTTCCTTGACCGCGTCGTGGACCACCCGGGCGAAATCCTCGTCATCCCAATCACGGCGGGCGAAGCCCACGAGGCCGAAGCCGGCTGGCAACAGACCACGATTTGCCAGGTCGTAGACAGCCGGCATCAACTTCTTGCGGGAAAGATCGCCAGTCACACCGAAGATCACTAGGACACAAGGGCCGGCGATCCTTGGCAGTCGTCGGTCCCGGGGGTCACGGAGCGGATTGCTGCTGGTCACAAATCCGACCATACAGGTTCCAGCCAGCCGAATCCCCAAGTTGCTCTACGGTGGCGTCATGCGATCCTTTGTCCGCCAGCCTGAATACCTGTCCACCATGGCCGATGGAACAGTGAAGCAGGTGGGCCCACTCACCGGCACCGAGGTGTGGACTGTGCCGGGTCGGGGCAATCGTCCACTTGGCATCCAGCACCCCGATCCGAGCCCCATAGATGACGCACACCGCGGCGCGTACTGCGCGTTCTGTGAGCGACGCTACCTGGAGACTCCGCCGGAGAAGGCACGGGTGGTGCGTTCTGGAGATGAGTGGAAGACCCTGAGGCATCTTCCAGCTGAGGACCTCTTCGCCACGAGGCCGAATTCCGCTGCGTCCCGAACCTTTTCGAGATCCTCAGTCTCGACTACTGGCAGGCCAACTATGGGTTCACGCTCCCCGAGGACGTTGCGGCACGAAGACGCTCCTACCTTGCCTCTGCGGCAGGGCTGGAACACGTACTGCAGGTTGCTGAGATGAAACTACGGGCCTGCGGGCACAGCGCAGGACAAGTGAATGTGATGACCCAGGAACAGCGCTTGGCTGCGGCCTCTGGTTTCTTCGGGGGCGGTCATGACGTGATCATCGCCAGACGGCACTTCACGGACGATGCCGTCGACGACACCCAGCTCGCGGGTTCTGGAACCCTGACGCCCGGTGAACATGAGCGGTTCATTGCCTTCGCCGTCGACTCGATGCGCCAAAGCTATGAGAACAACCGCTACGCCCGTTATGTGACCGTCTTCCAGAACTGGCTGAAGCCTGCCGGTGCCTCCTTCGACCATCTCCACAAGCAACTGGTGGCTATTGATGAACGCGGCGTCCAGCATGAGGTGGCACTTGCCCGCCTGCGCCAGGACCCGAACCTGTTCAACGAGGTTGGCCCCAACTATGCGGGCTACCACAACCTCATCGTCGCGGAGAACGATCACGCGGTCGCCTTCGCGGGCTTCGGGCATCGCTATCCGACCCTGGAGATCTATTCCTGCTCCGAGTTCTCTAATCCCTGGGAACAGTCTGCCGAGGAGGTCCGCGGGATGTCGGACCTAATCCATGCCATGCACGCTGCCACGGGAACGGACGTGGCGTGCAACGAGGAATGGCATCACAGGCCGATCGACGTGACGCTCCCGATGCCATGGCGTGTGATGCTCAAGTGGCGGGTCTCCACCCTCGCTGGTTTCGAAGGGGCCACCAAGATCTACCTGAACACCATCTCGCCGGTGATGCTGAGGGACAAGGTGGTGGAGCGGCTTCTGGCTCTCCGGGAGGAGGGGAGGCTGGCTCCGGGCCTGAGGATTGCCACAGAGGCCCGCTGCCACCCCAACCCGTTGCATTATTCCCGCTGAACTACGCGCCGGGGGTAGGAGCCAGAAGCGTGACGCCGGTCGGGTATGCACATGCCATGTGCTGGCCAGGATGGTTAGGCTGGCCTAGCTTGATAGGCTGGGGAGATTCGGAAAGACTGGCGTGTGCAAAATCGCTGGGAGGAGGGTGTCATGAGGCGCAGCCATGCAGGAAGCCGACAACTCCACCCGGGAGCGGGTTGTCCGATCCATCCTTGAACATGGACCATCAACAGCCCGAGAACTCGCTGAACGCATGAAACTGACTCCGGCGGCCATCCGTCGCCACCTGTCTTCCCTCCTGGAGGACGGGACTCTGGGCTCACGTGAACAGAGAGTCTATGGAGCCCGTGGCCGAGGGCGCCCCTCCAAGGTGTTCTTCCTCACCGATGCCGGACGCTCTGAGTTCCACCAGGCTTACGACGAGCTGGCCATAGTGGCTATCCGGCGGCTGATCGAGGCTGCAGGGCCCGAAGCTATGGTCGAGTTGGCGTCGGAGCGGGTGGACGAGATCGAAAGCCGTTTCAACGAGCTACGCGAAGCCCATCCTGAGCGCGCCCCCATCGAGCTGCTCACTGAGGCTCTGGGCGCCACCTACGCCCCATCGGTCAAGCCGGTTCGTTCAGGTGACCAGCTGTGTCAGCATCACTGCCCGGTGGCCCATGTGGCTGCCGAGTTCCCGCAGCTGTGTGAGGTCGAGACCCAGCTCTTCTCACGGCTGCTCGGCAGTCACGTTCAGCGGTTGGCGACTATTGCCCATGGGGATGGGGTCTGCACCACCCACGTCCCCAATCCCGTCATACCGAGCAAGATCAGGAAGTGACCCTATGACGACCACGCCACAGGCCCCCGGAGTGGAGGCCACCCAGGACGAGCACCTGGAAGCCCTGAGTGGCTACCAGTATGGCTGGCATGACTCTGATGCCGCCGGTGCCTCCGCCCAGCGTGGCCTCAATGAGGCTGTGGTCAGGCACATCTCAGAGCTGAAGGGGGAGCCCGATTGGATGCTGGCCCTGCGGCTCAAGGCACTCAGGCTGTTCGGCAAGAAACCGATGCCGTCCTGGGGTGCTGACCTGAACGAAATTGACTTCGACAACATCAAATACTTCGTGCGTTCCACGGAGCGCCAGGCCCAGTCCTGGGAGGACCTGCCTGAGGACATCAAGAATACCTACGACAAGCTTGGCATCCCGGAGGCCGAGAAGGCACGTCTCGTGGCGGGAGTTGCGGCCCAGTACGAGTCTGAGGTGGTGTATCACAAGATCAACCAGGAGCTGGAACGGCAGGGTGTGATCTTCCTGGACACGGATACCGCCCTCAAGGAGTATCCCGATCTGTTCAAGGAATACTTCACCACCATCATTCCGGCCGGTGACAACAAATTCGCATCACTGAACACTGCTGTGTGGTCCGGTGGCTCCTTCGTGTACGTGCCCAAGGGCGTCCACGTCTCCATCCCACTGCAGGCCTACTTCCGGATCAACACCGAGAACATGGGGCAGTTCGAGCGGACCCTGATCATCGTCGACGAGGACGCCTATGTGCATTACGTGGAGGGCTGCACCGCACCCATCTACTCCTCAGACTCGCTGCACTCAGCGGTGGTGGAGATCATCGTTAAGAAAGGTGCCCGCTGCCGCTACACCACCATCCAGAACTGGTCGAACAACGTCTACAACCTCGTGACCAAACGGGCCATCTGCGAGGAGGGCGCGACTATGGAGTGGATCGACGGCAACATTGGCTCCAAGGTGACCATGAAGTACCCGGCGGTCTACCTGATGGGCGAGCAGGCCCGTGGTGAGACTCTCTCCATCGCGTTCGCGGGGGAGGGACAGCACCAGGATGCAGGATCCAAGATGGTGCACTGCGCTCCGCACACGTCGTCCTCGATCATCTCCAAGTCCGTGGCTAGGGCCGGTGGGCGTTCCTCCTATAGGGGCCTGGTGAAGGTCGAGCCTGGCGCGCATCACTCCGCGTCCTCGGTGAAATGTGACGCGTTGCTGGTGGACACGGTTTCCCGTTCTGACACCTACCCCTATGTCGATGTCCGCGAGGATGACGTCTCTATGGCACACGAGGCCACCGTCTCCAAGGTCTCCGATGACCAGCTGTTCTACCTCATGTCCCGTGGCATGGAGGAGGACGAGGCGATGGCCATGATCGTGCGTGGCTTCGTCGAACCCATCGCGAAGGAACTGCCGATGGAGTATGCCCTGGAGCTGAACCGGCTCATCGCGCTCCAGATGGAAGGTGCGGTCGGTTGACGCCGGTTCCCGCCGCTCTCAAAAACCTCAAGAAGGAATGGATTTGAGCACCACCACAGCCCCTAATGTGGCAAGCGCCATCGAGACGGTGGCATCCCATCTGCACCCCACCCCATCGTGGGACCTGGCCGATCATCCCATGCCCAAGGGCCTGGAGGAAATCTGGCGTTTCACCCCTGTCAAGCAGATCCGTGCCCTGCTTGAGGAAGGGGCCGTTCTTCCCGGCCTGGAATGGCAGGGAGACCTGCCTGAAGGTGTCGAGTTCCTCCGGGAGCCGCGGGAGCGGATCCATGAGCTGGCCATTGAGCCGCCCGTGGACCGCGTGGCTGCCGTGGCCGCTGCCCGCAGCGCTGAGGCCCTCGTGATGCGGATACCCGCAGAACTTGAGATCGAGAACGCGATCGTGTTCACGGGTACCGGGAACGGCGGGCATGCCGCCGAGTCCTTCATCTTCAATGTGGGAGCCGCAGCCCGTGTCACGCTGGTGTTGCAGTTCCGGGGAACCGGGACGTATGCGGCCAAGTACGACATCCGCGTCGGTGACGGCGCCGAGGTCAATCTGGTCTGCGTCAACGACTGGGATGATGACGCTGTCCACGCCGGGCAGGTTACCGTCGAGGTGGGACGCGACGCGCGCGTGCGCACCGTCCAGGCCTCGCTTGGCGGCAACATCATACGCATGGTCGAACGAGCCGCCTACACCTCGCCCGGCGGGGAGCTGGAACAGTTCGGCCTCTACTTCGTCGATTCCGGTCAGCACGTGGAGCACCGCATGTTCGTGGACCATAACATGCCGAAGACCAGGTCCAATGTCGACTACCGCGGTGCTCTCCAGGGTGAGGGGGCGCACTCGGTCTGGATCGGGGATGTGCTGATCCGGAAGGTCGCTGAGGGAATCGACACCTACGAGGCCAACAAGAACCTCGTGCTGACGGACGGCTGCCGGGCCGACTCGGTGCCGAACCTTGAAATCGAGACTGGCGAGATCGAGGGAGCTGGGCACAGCTCCACCACAGGCCGGTTTGATGACATCCAGTTGTTCTATCTGCGTTCCCGGGGCATCCCTGAAGCTGAGGCGAGGCGTCTTGTGGTCCATGGATTCTTCAACGACATCATCCGGCGAATCGGTGTGCCCGACGTCGAGGACCGGCTGCGCGCCCAGGTTGAGAAGGAATTGGAGCTGGCTGCCGCCACCGTGGAGGCCGCTCAGTGAGCTTCGTCGCCGTCGCCACCCTCGACGAACTGAGCCCCGAGGTTCCGCTCGCCGTCGACGAACACGAACTCGCGATTGTGCTTCACCAAGGCGAATACTTCGCCATCCACAACATCTGCAGCCATGGGCACGTGCCTTTGAGCGACGGGGACGTCGAAGACGGCGCCATCGAGTGCTATCTCCATGGTTCCCGGTTCGACCTGCGCAGCGGCCGTGCCCTGTGCCTGCCCGCCACGGAGCCCGTCAACGTCTATCCGGTCCAGATCGAGGACCAGCAGATACTGGTCGATCTCGACCATCCCATCACTGATTTCCAGGAGTCCTGAACAACCATGTCCAACCTCATCATCTCCGACCTTCACGCCGATGTCCTGACAGAGGAGGGACCCAAGACCATCCTCAAGGGCGTGAACCTGACCATCAACCCTGGTGAGATTCACGCCATCATGGGCCCCAACGGGTCGGGAAAGTCCACCCTGGCCTACGCCATCGCGGGGCATCCCAAGTATGAGATCACCTCTGGGTCGGTGACCCTCGACGGGGTGGAACTGACTGACCTGACCGTGGACGAGCGTGCCCGCCAGGGCCTGTTCCTGGCGATGCAGTACCCCGTCGAGGTGCCTGGCGTCTCCGTGTCCAATTTCCTCCGCACTGCCAAGACCGCTCTCGACGGCCATGCCCCCAAGGTCCGGACCTGGGTCAGGGATGTCGAAACCGTCCTGAACCGCATGCACCTAGATAAGTCCTTCTCAGCTCGCTCGGTCAATGAGGGATTCTCCGGCGGCGAGAAGAAGCGCCACGAGATCGCTCAGCTGGAGCTGCTCAATCCCAAGGCTGCGATTCTCGATGAGACCGACTCCGGGCTCGACATCGACGCCCTGCGTATCGTCTCCGAGGGAGTCAACCGGTACTCCGCGCAAGGCGACCGGGCCGTGTTGCTGATCACCCACTACACCCGCATCCTGCGCTACATCGAGCCCACCTTCGTGCACGTGTTCGTCGATGGCCGCGTTGTTGATCAGGGTGGCCGCGAACTGGCCGATAAACTTGAGGCGGAGGGATACGAAGCCTACGTCCAGGCTGCCTCCCAGGCATGAGAGCCTCCCAGGATCTCCAGGAATGAACTCGGAGCATGGTCGTCGATTAGGGAGGAGGACCGAGGTGACCTTTGACGTCGATGTGATCCGGCAGGACTTCCCCATCCTGAGCCGCACGGTGGGGCAGCATCCGCTGGTGTACCTTGATTCGGCCAACACCTCCCAGAAGCCACGGCAGGTGGTAGACGCGATCGCCGAACACTACCTGCAGCACAACGCGAACGTGGCGCGTGCCATGCACGTGCTTGGCGCCGAAGCCACCGAGGCCTATGAAGATGCGCGGAGCCTGGTTGCCTTCTTCATCGGTGCCGCAGCACCTGAGGAGATCATCTTCACCAAGAACGCATCCGAGGCCCTGAATCTCGCGGCCAACACCCTCGGGGCCAGGATGGGTTCCGGAGACGAGGTGGTGATCTCCGTGATGGAGCATCACTCGAACATCGTCCCCTGGCAGCTCGTCTGTGAGCGAACCGGCGCCACGCTCCGCTGGTTCGACGTCACGGATGAGGGCCGGCTCGATCTTGAGGCGGCTGAACGCGACAATCTGATCAACGATCGCACCAAGGTGGTGTCCATAGCGCATGTGAGCAACGTGCTGGGTACCCGCAATCCCGTTGCTGACATAGCGGCGAAAGCCCATCAGGTGGGCGCGGTCGTGGTGGTTGATGCCTCCCAGTCGGTACCCCACCAAAGCGTTGATGTCACTGCCCTTGGAGCAGACCTGGTTGCCTTCACCGGGCACAAGATGTGCGGTCCGACAGGAATCGGCGTGTTGTGGGGTAGGGGAGAGCTCCTGGAGTCCCTACCGCCTTTCCTCGGTGGAGGGGAGATGATCGAGGTCGTTGAGATGACCCACTCCACCCTATGCGGCGCCGCCCCACCGTTTTGAGGCCGGCACCCCTCCCATCGCGCAGGCCGCTGGTCTCGGCGCAGCCGTGGAGTACCTGCGGGGCATCGGGATGGATGCCATATCAGCCCATGAGCATGAGCTGACCGCATACATGCTCCAGAAACTGACCAGCATCGATGGGCTGCTTCTGCTGGGGCCTGCAGAGGCCATCGAGCGGGGTTCGGCCTGCTCCTTCAACCTCGAAGGCATCCATCCGCATGATGTGATGCAGGTGCTGGACTCACGCGGCATAGCCATCCGGGGCGGGCACCACTGCGCCAGGCCGCTGCACAGGAGACTCGGCCACCAGAGTTCCACCCGGGCATCTGCTCATCTGTACACCACCTTCGAGGAGATCGATGCGCTGGCTGATGCGCTGGTCTTCACCCGGAACTACTTCGGAGCGCGATGAACCTCGACGAGCTCTACCAGACGATCATCCTCGATCACTACCGCGAGAAACATCACAGCGGATTGCGGGATCCCTACGAGGCGGAGGTGCACCACGTCAACCCGTCCTGTGGCGATGAGCTGACCCTGCGCGTTCACCTTGATGGCGGTACGATCGCCGACATGTCCTATGCGGGGGAAGGGTGTTCCATCTCGCAGGCTTCCACCTCTGTCCTGGGTGATCTTGTGATCGGCCAGGACATCAACCATTTCTCCGGGCTCTACGACGAGTTCCTGGAGATGATGCACTCGAAAGGGAGATTACCCCTGACGAGGATCGCTTCGAAGACGCCATCGCGTTCGCCGGTGTCTCGAAGTTCCCCGCGCGCGTCAAGTGCGCTCTGCTCGCCTGGTCGGCCCTCCGTGATGCTGTCAACCAGGCCTCAGCGAAGGAGAACTGATGTATACCCCCGACTCACGTCCCTCGGATCTGGTCAAAGACGAGCTCCCTGACGACAACCCGGCCACGCCGATTCCTACCCAGGAGGAGGTCGAGGAGGCGATGAAGGACGTCGTCGACCCCGAGCTCATGGTCAATGTCGTCGATCTCGGTCTGCTGTATGGAGTTACGGTGGATGAGGAGGCCAACGTCACCCTCGACATGACCCTGACCTCACCCACCTGCCCCCTCACCGATCGCATCGAGTACGACACGAAGTATGCGCTCGACGGCCTGGCGAACTCCGTCACGATCAACTGGGTGTGGCTGCCGCCGTGGACCCTGGAAATGATCACAGAGGACGGGCGTGAGCAGTTGCGTGCCATCGGCTACAACCTTTGAGGAGCCGTCGGCGATATCCCGAGACATTTCCCAGCCACCGGGAGGCATCGAGTACGCTCGGGGTGGATCGCCGATGATTGGAGGGTACACAGATGCCGAAACTGACCACCCCGGACCAGGTGAACCTCAACTACACCGACATAGGCTCAGGCCGCCCGATCGTGATGATCCATGGCTGGCCATTGTCGGGCGTTGCCTTCGAAGGCAACGCCAGGGGTGCTCGCAGATGCCGGCTACCGGGTCATCACATACGACCGGCGTGGCTTCGGACGCTCTGGCAAACCCAAGGATGGCTACGACTACGACACCCTTGCCGCGGACCTGGACGCCCTGATCACCACTCTTGACCTGCATGATGCTGTCCTTTTGGGTTTTTCCATGGGAGGCGGCGAGGTGGCCCGCTATCTGGGAACCCGGGGATCGGAGCGGGTGGCCGGTGCGATCCTATCTGGCTCCATCTGTCCCGCCATGTGCCTGACCGAGGACAATCCCGACGGCGCCATGCCGATCGAGGGTTTCCAGGAGATCTCGGATGCCTGTGCTGCTGACCACGCGGGCTTCGTCGACGAGTTCTGCACCTGGTTCTTCAGCAATGCCGACGGACTAGCGGTGCCAGAGAAGGTCCGGTCGGCGCGGTGGAGATCGCCCGGCAGTCCGCGCCCCACGCCGCGGCAGCCACCGCGCTCTCCTGGGCGACTGACCTGCGCGATGACTGCCGTCGCATAGACGTTCCCCTGCTCGTGATCCATGGTGGCGGCGACCAGAACGTCCCCCTGGCCAAGTCCAGCGCCCGGGTGCCGGACTACGTGCCCCAGGCCCAGTTGGTGGTCATCGAGGGCGGACCCCATGGGCTCAACGTCTCACACGCCGACCAATGGAATGGGGCAATTCTCGATTTTCTGGCCACACTTTAATCTCTAGTAAGGCCGTTGCAGCCGGCGTCTCGGGTTCGCGGAGAGCTCATGATTCGCAACCTCCGTTTCGCGGGTCCGGCTGATGGATCCGCAATAGTCATCCGAGCCCTGGACATTGTTGATATCGACGCTGGTGGTGCTCTCGAACTCGTATGACTTGTCGGTGTTGCGGTACTTGTTCCAGATGTAGTAGTAGACGGCGGCAGCCACTATCACACCAGGGCAAGAAACGCGATCCTGAGCTCGCTTGAGGAGAGCTTGGTCTTCAGCAGGATCATCCAGGAGGACGTGTCCATTTCCCTTTCCTACCTCACTATGAGGAACAGTATGAACCCAAGGATGGTTCCTATGACGAACACCAGGGCGGTGACTCCCCATAGGGACTGGCATGTTGAGGGGCACCGACCCCATCACCCTGCCGTTCTGCCCGTTCACAGCCACGAAGTGTTTCAGGTTCTTGTCGGCCTCGTAGTAGGAGTACAGCCAGACAGGCAGGGTATACGGTCACCCAGCGGGAGCCGCGAAGATCGATGTGCTCGGTGTCCCAGCGCACCCCACGGTCATACTGGGACACCATCTCGTCGCCCTTGGAGCGCGCGATGCTGAGCAGCCGGTCCTGCACGGTGTAACCCAGGTCGGAGAAATTCACATCACGCCGCTCGCTCGTGAATCCTCTCAGATAGTTGGGGTTGTAGCGCAACGCATTCTTCACGTCGAATGGCAGGATGGCGTTAATGATGTTGTTCGTCTGTGAGGGATCGTTCATGTTCGCGCGCTCGCTGCTGGATTCCAGCAGCAGATCGTCGATGCTCATGTCGAACCCGCGGGACACGTTGTGAGACGTCGGCAGAATAATAAGTCTCGACGGAATCACCGTGCTTCTCTGTCCAACTTTGCGTCTGCACCTCGCCTTGGCCAGTGAGACTAGCCCGCACGTTCCCGTCGAAAACGAAATAGGGTAGATAGACTCCCACGACGTTCTCGGGAGCGAATTCCCGCTTGAACCTGGGGTGCGCGTAGAATTTACGCTCCTCCACGAAGCCACGGATGATCTCGATTGCATGCTCTTGCGGCACCATGAAAGGCGCCACTGCGTCGGGAGAGGCTCCATTGTTTATCCGGGAATCCGCTGAAAGGAAGTTCCGGCACCAGTGGCAACGCACCTGCACGGTCTCGTTGACATTGATGACCACCTCGGCGCCACACGCGCGGCATTTAAGGGTCACCACGGACTCGTCCACCAGGTTCTGGGCAGAGTGGGTGATGGTGGTGCCCCTCAGGTCTTGGATCCCTCCCGTGAGGTCCACCTCGTCTTCCAGGCGTGCCTCATTGAACTGGGTGCGGCAGTTTGAGCAGACCAGGGCCTGGGCCTCAACCACGTAGCGGATGTCCGTGCTGCCGCACCGAGAGCATTTAACCATGCCGCCCGAACGCCCGGTGTCCTTCAGCTCTAACACCTGTGGTTCTTCAGGCCCAACTGGTGGCGTGGGCGCAGGTGCCGCCTGGGGATATCCCGCCCCGGGGGCCCGCAGCCATCGGGTGTGGAGAGCTGCCTTCGGATCCTGGAGCCAGGTAGGGGTTGGTTCCCGTCGGTCCAGGTGCCATGTAGGGGTTGTTCCAGGTAGGGGCCTGCGGTTGTGGGGTCCCGGGAGGCTGCTGCGGGCCCGGGTAGCCCATTGGCTGCTGGCTACCTGGATATCCCGGCAGCCAGGGCTGCTGTGGCCCGCCCGGGCCGCCGGTTCCAGGTGCTGTCATCTTGCCGGTTTCCTCACAGTCCCAGGAGACGCTGCTTCAGAGTGTCGAATTCCTCCTGGGTCACCACCCCGGCATCGAGGAGCTCCTTCATCTGCTTTAGTTTCGCGACGGGATCCTCTGCCTGGGGTGCCGCGGGCTGCTGGACCGCCTCTTGAGGCTGCTGCGCCTGCTGCTGGTAGCCGCTCACCATGCCACCCATCATGGGGACTCCGACCCCCATGCCGATCAGGCCCTGGCCTCCTCCGTTCTCGCCAGCCGCCTGCACACCACGGGCCACCGACTGCTGCATGAAGGAGTTTCCGCGTTCGCCGCGGAGCGCATCAGCTTTCTTCACATCGGACAGCAGCGCGCGGGTGTCCTCGTCGTACTCGATGGCAACCAGCGCGACGCGCTCGATCACGATGCCACGGCCGGAATGCCACTGGTAGTTCTCCTCGACGACCTCGCTCAGAGACTTGGCGAATCCCACGGAATCCTGCTGGAGACGGGTGATGCGGTTTCCCCGCTCAGGATCGTTGGTGTATCTCGAGAAGGCCGGGCCCAGGCTGGCCACCACCTCGTTGAACAGCTGGTCGCTGACCGGGTTGTCGAAATCGGTGAAGTCAAAGATCTGGTTGTTGGCGATGAAGGCGCCCGGGACCAGCGTGGAGACGAACAACAGGGGATCGGCGATCCGCAGCGTGTAGGTGCCGCGAGTGACCGCACCCACCTGCGCCCCCAAGTAGGAGTCATCCCAGTAGATCTCGGACTGGGTACCGAAACGGTTGTCCGGGAGTTCTTTGAGGTTCACGAAGAAGGCCTGCTGCATACCGCTGGGACGGCCCCCGAACTTGATGCGCTCCCAGGTGTTGCGCACCACCTGGCCGAACACCCCATCTCCGGCGAAGACGGACTGGGAGGATGGGTCCTCACCACGGAACTCGAAACCGCCTGGCTCTGACACGAAACCGGTGACGCGCCCGTCCTGGAAGGTGACGAGGCCGTAACCGTTGGGAACGACGATCTTCGAACCGTTGCTGATCACGTTCTCTGATCCTCGGGTGTTTGAACCGCGGCCAGCATTCCTGCCGGCATTCACGGCGGGGAAGAATGCCGCAGTGGGTGCTATGCCTGAGGGGACTGTGAGGAAATCCAGCCACTGATCAGCGAAGACTCCGCCGAGTGCCCCTGTGAAGGCCTTGATGAAACCCATTGTTTAACTCCTGACTCGACTCTGTGGCGACTCGCGGCAGCCACAACAACCATCGTGCCAGATGCGTGGTCCGGCTGGGGTGGATCATGTGATGTGAGACCGCAGTGGCATGGGTGTGGCAGGTAGACTTCGCGGACGTGCTTCAGGTCAAGGATGTAGAGGGTGCGCGCTGGAGCGCGTCTTTTGTTGTCCCCCTGTCAGCTTCCAGGTGGCGGCGGGTGACAGGGTGGGACTCGTTGGCCGTAATGGGGCGGGTAAGACGACCCTGACGCGCATCCTGGCGGGTGAGGGACTACCCGCCGCGGGCTCGGTCATCCGCTCCGGGCAACTTGGGTATCTGCCGCAGGACCCCCGCTCGGGGGAGCCGGAGCAGCTAGCGCGTGACCGGATCCTGGGTGCGCGTGGGCTGGACCAGGTGATGGCCCGCCTACATCGCGCAGAACAGCAGATGAGTGCCGCTGAGGGGGCTGAGCGTGACAAGGCCATGGCGGCCTACGCCCGCGCTGAAACCGCTTTGCTGTCAGCCGGGGGTATGCCGCTGAAGCAGAGGCGGCGCGGATCGCAGCAAATCTGGGCCTGCCGGAGCGTGTGCTGGGACAGCCTCTCTACACTCTCTCCGGTGGGCAGCGGCGCCGTATCGAGCTGGCCCGGATCCTGTTCTCCGATGCCGACACCCTCCTACTCGACGAGCCCACGAACCATCTTGATGCTGACTCCATCACGTGGCTGCGGGGATATCTGCAGGGATTCGGGGGCGGCCTAGTGGTGATCAGCCACGATGTTGGCCTGCTTGAGGCTGTGGTCAACAAGGTCTTCCATCTCGACGCCAACCGCGCCGAGCTGGATCTCTACGCCATGGACTGGAAACGTTACCTCCAGCAGCGGGAGACCGACGAGAAACGTCGCAAGCGCGAACGCCTGAATGCGGAGCGTAAGGCCTCCCAGCTCATGGCCCAGGCCGACAGGATGCGGGCGAAGGCCACCAAGGCCGTCGCCGCCCAGAATATGGCCAAGCGTGCTGAGAGACTGCTGTCCGGGATCGAGGGGGAGCGGGAGAGTGACCGGGTCGCGAGGATCCGGTTCCCCGAGCCGGCGCCCTGCGGAAGACCCCTCTGGTGGCCAGGGACCTGTCAAAGGCCTACGGGTCGCTGGAGGTGTTCACAGCCGTCGACCTGGCCATAGACAAGGGATCGAAAGTCGTCATTCTGGGTCTCAACGGAGCTGGCAAGACCACGATGCTGCGTCTTCTGGCAGGCCTGGAAGAGCCGGACGTCGGGGAGCGGATCCTGGGGCACGGGGCCCGGCTCGGCTACTACGCACAGGAACACGAGACCCTCGACGTTGGCAGGTCGGTGCTGGAGAACATGGTCTCCGCCTCGCCTGACCTAGGGGACACTCAGGTGCGCAAGGTACTCGGGTCGTTCCTGTTCACCGGTGATGACGTGGACAAACCGGCGAGGGTGCTATCTGGTGGGGAGAAGACCCGCTTAGCCTTGGCCATGCTCGTGGTCTCCGCAGCAAACGTGCTGCTTCTCGACGAGCCGACAAACAACCTCGATCCGGCATCCCGCGCCGAGGTGTTGGCTGCCCTGCGCTCGTACGCCGGGGCCGTCGTGCTGGTCACACACGACCCGGGGGCCGTCGAGGCCCTGGAACCTGACCGGGTGCTGGTCTTACCTGATGGGGTTGAGGACCTGTGGAGCGATGACTATGCGGAGCTCATCGCCCTGGCATGATCATTTTGTGCAGGTGGTGTGTGCGTTTGCGCAGTCCGCCCGCCAAAACTGTCTAGGCTGAGCGCAGTCTATGAAGCGAAGGAAGTCAATGGCGCGCATCAATTTCGGCACTGGCGGATGGCGGGCGATCATCGGTGATGAGTTCATCCGGAGTAACGTCCGGTTGCTGTGTGGGGCGCTTGCGCAGCGCATCAAGGAGGAGGGGAAGCAGGACCAGGGCATCGTGATCGGCTATGACCGGCGCTTCCTGTCCGATGTCGCGGCCCAGTGGGCGGCCGAGGTGTTCGCTGGGGAGGGGGTGGCCTGCCGGGTAATAAAGATTGCCCAGGCGCCGACTCCGCTGATCATGTGGACGGTCAAGAATCTCGGGCTGCCCTATGGCATGGCGATCACGGCCTCGCATAACCCCGCTCTCTACAACGGGATCAAGGTGTTCACCGCAGGCGGCAAGGACGCCGACGAGGATGTCACGCATGATCTTGAGTCTCGCATGACGAGGCTGGAGGGTGGCCGTGAGGTCTCCATCGGGCAGGTGGCTTATGACAAGGCCGTCTCCCAGGGTCTGATCCGGGAGATCAACCCGTTCAATGGCTACATCGACTCGATCATTGACCAGGTGGATATGGCCGCCATCCGCCGTGCGAACCTCAAGATCGCCCTGGACCCGATGTTCGGTGTCTCCCGGACCTCGCTGCAGACCATCCTCATGACCGCCCGTTGCGAGGTGGATGTCATCCACGACCGTCATGACACGCTTTTCGGCGGACGTATGCCCTCACCCAGTAGCGCATCCCTGGAGTCGTTGAAACGCTATGTGGTGGAGAACGGCTGTGCACTCGGCATCGCAACCGATGGTGACGCGGACCGGCTCAGGGTCATCGACGACAAAGGGAACTTTCTGCATCCCAACCAGCTGTTGGTGCTGCTCTACTACTACCTCCTCAAGTACAAGGGATGGAGCGGTCCTGTGGTCCGCAATGTGGCCACCACCTCGTTGCTGGATGACGTGGCTCACCAGTTTGGCCAGGAATGTCACGAGGTGCCCGTCGGATTCAAGTGGGTCTCGGGGAAAAATGCTCGAGACCGATGCGATCATCGGGGGTGAGTCCTCCGGCGGCCTGACGGTCAAAGGACATATCTCGGGCAAGGACGGCATCTACGCCGCGACCCTGCTCGTCGAGATGCTGGCCGTGGCCGGCAAGCCCATGAGCGAGATCTACGAGGAGATCACAGGCCAGTTCGCCCCGCATTACATGGCGGAAACTGATTTCAAGTTCGATCCGGGCGCAAACCCGAGATCCTCAAGACGCTCATGGAGGACCGCCTCCTGCCCGATTTCTCCGATGACATCCGTGATGTGTCCTACCGGGATGGCTGCAAGGTTTACTTCGAGGACGGTTGGATCATCGCCCGGTTCTCCGGGACGGAGCCTCTGCTGCGTATTTTCTGCGAGATGCCCACTCGCGAGCGGGCAGAACAGGCCTGCGAGGAATTCCGGCAGTTCCTGGGGGTGTGAAGAAATTCCCGCCAGCCGGGATCGGTTGACGTGGCACGCGCCAGATGCCTTCCCCGGCTTGTGATCGTTGTCGGCACATGATCCAGCGCACCCTATCTTTTCCGTCCTGCCGGCGCGGGCTCTGGATGCTGCCTGACCTGCTGAGCGATTTCTAGGCCGTCTCCGTAAGGGGTGCAGTCGTTTCGCCCGTTTATAACGATCGTCGTTATAATTGGTGGCGTCTGAACCTCGACGTACCTGGAGTGAGATGAATCTGCGCGATTTCGCGAGCACCCTGACGCGATCCTGGCTGGTGGTCGCGGCCACTGCCGTGGCGGGTCTGGCAGGCGGCTGGGTGGTTGGCAGCGCCGCCCACGCCGTCTATAGCACCACTTCACGGGTGATGGTCATAGCGGCCGCGGTCGGGTCGCCGGAAGACGCCCAGCAGATGACCTCGCTGATTCGTTCCGAGATGTCGGTCTATCAGGCTCTCGCCCGGGGAACTGAGGTCACTGAGCGGGTCGCTGCACAGGTGACGGGAGTGACGGCTTCGCAGGTATCGGACGCCACGGCGGTTGGCGTCACCGATCAGGTTCTGACACTGACCATCTCACTCCCAGACAGAGAGCAGTCCACCGTGGTGGCGAAAGTGCTGGCTGATGAGCTGGCGGTTGAGATCCAGGGACTGCATGCGAGTCCCTCGCTGGTTCAGGCCAGGGCAGTCACGGCACCTGTCAAAGAGGTGTCGTCGGGTGTCAGTCGCGGAGCTTCCGTGGCTGCGGGCGGAGTGCTGGGGGGTCGCTGCAGGCCTGATCATCGTCTGGGGAATCGCCTCATTGCGGCCCATGGTGGCCTCAGGAGGGGCGCTGGCTGCTGAGGGAAGGCTGGTTCTGCGCGGTGAGGCCGACGACAGGGCCTTCCAGCAGCTGGCGGCGGTGCTCTCCCAGCGGCTGAGGGAATCAGGCTCCAGCGGCGTGGTCCTGGTCGGTACTGGGGAAAGGGTCAACCTCGGGCCGTGGAGCCGCGGGCTGGGGGAGCAGCTGGGTGCTGAGGCGACCGCTGTGACAGCAGCTCCGAATGGGGCCGATCCTGTGGCACTGCGTGCCGTGTCGGGCGGAGAGGTCACCGTTCTGGTAGCCGACCGGAGGGATCCTCTCAGAGAGGTCCAAGAGACATCCAACCTCTTGGAGGCGGCGGGGGCGGACCTGGTTGCGTATCTCGTGGTCAGCGACGCCCGAGCATGAGTACCCGTGGAGAAGCTGGGGAGGAGGTGATGTGAGGATGCCGCGAGTCCGGCAGCTGATTGTTCCGTCGATGACTGATCATCGTCAGCAGCGAGGCGAGCGCCACCCACCAGATGAAACTGACAAGAAAGTTTTTCGTCAGGTAGGTGTCGAAACCAAAACCCACCAATGTGGCGACAAGACCAGAGGCGATCGCACGCTCTATGACTCCATGTGCTCGCCACCACGCCCAGCAGACGACACCGACTATCACCAGGAGCAGGGTGAACCCGATGATTCCTTGCTCCGAGAAAATGGCGACGTAGGTGTTGTGTGCATGCGACAGGGTGACCCCCTCGGGCATCTGCTTGGTGCCGTGGGCGCCAGCCTGGGGAAGCGTGCGAGTCTCGAAGGCGTACCAAGGCCACAGCACACCGTAGCCGACGCCGAAGACGAGGGTTGCGAGCGAGCTCAGAGCCTGGCCGATTCCGTAGCTCCAGGTCTCGATGCGGCCTGCGCCGGTGAGTTTGAATCCCCGCTGCTCCATGACGTGCCACGCCACGACCAAGAAGAAGGCTGCGCCCGTGATGACGCCAGAGATGATCAACGGCAGCCGTTTAGGACGGCGTCTCGCAACCGTGATGATGGAGGGGAGTATGAAAAGGCCGATGAACAATGCGAGCGTGATGACGCCAGTCCGGGCGCCGGTGGCCATCAGCCAGGTCATGTGAGCCAGCACCGCCACAGCGGAAAGGACGCGATGGTGCCCTATGATCACAGCCGCGACACAGATCGCTAGACCAAGCAGGAGAGCGGTGTGCAGCACAGCCGCGCCTGCCAGCCTCGTCGCCCAGCGCCCATACAATTCGGCGTTGGCCGCGTTCCACCACACCCCGAGCGGAGTCGTCACGGCACCGGCGAATGCGAAATACCACAGGATCTGGAAGTGTTGGGTGGGCGGTACGAGGTTCACCGCCAGGACTGCCAGAAGGCAGGTGAGCCCAGCCGATATCAGCGGGCTGACCAGGTGTGACACTGGGACCGGGACCACGACTGATGGTACGCCGTACTGCATGCTGGCCCAGTGGGGTACCAGCGGTATCGACACTGCGGCGAACAGGAGTAGTAGCGCGAAAGCTGTCGTCGCGGCGACCAGCGCCCGGGAGGGGCGGTTACGGGCGGGATCGCTGCGTAGCTTTACCACAGTGACGGCAGCCAGCACTGCGACCGCCGGCGCCAGGAACAATTGCAGGACGCTCAGCCCCGTGTCAGCGACCTGGTCTTCGCTGACCACAGCCGAGGCGAAGACGAGCAGGCAGGTGCACATGATCACGGACACCAGGCTCCAACGATCCAGTCGCAGGCGTGCCTCGGAGGCGCGCGAGGGACTGAGAACAGAATGCAGCACACCATCATTTTAGAGGCTTCATGGAGTCAGGTCCGCGCCCTCATCGTGGAAGAGGACTCATGAACGCTGGAATGTGCTGATGGTGAAGGCTGCTGTCGTCCTTGCCGCTGACGTCTTCGTGTGTTCGTGAAAAGCGTTCGGTCCCATCGCCACGAGGCTGGCAGCAGCCTCTGCCGACAGCTCCAGAGGAAGTGTCAGTTCTTCGCGGTCCATAAGGTCGAAGCTGGTCATGGAGCTGTCGAGCCGGTCCAGTTTCTCCCGGCCGATGCTCAGCAAGCCGAATGCCTCGCGCAGTTCCCTGAGGTGATCGCTTCGGGGCGTCACCACCACCAGCCGCCCACCGGGGAACACAAGCCGTGCGAATTCCGCTGGGTTGCGCGGGGCGAATACGCACAGGACAGCATCCAGCACCGCTGTTGCCACGGGCAAACCACTCCAGACGTCGGCGACGACTGCCCCCAGCCGTGGACTGCGCCGGGCGGCACGCCGACAGGCCGCAGGTGAGATGTCGGTGGCCAAACCGAGTGACCTGGCAGACGCATCGAGGAAAGCTCCGATGTAATGACCAGTCCCCGATCCCACCTCCAATACCCGTCGGGCACCCGACAGAGCGGTGACCACCTTTCTGATCAGCGGGTCGTACCAGCCCTCCGACAGGGAAACGTTCGCGGGCTGCAACCATCTCGGGGTGTCCGCATTCTGCGGAGTGCCCCTCAGCAGCAGGTTCAGGTGCCCTTGGCGGGCCACGTCGAAACAGTGGCGGTTGTCACAGCTGAGGGTCCTGCCTGCCACTGTCAAGGGCGTCATGCATATGGGGCAACGCAGCCAAGAAACCACCCGTGAGAGCCCTTCGGGCATGGGGCGGCTGGCCATCACGGCGTCCACGATAGTGTTTAGTCCGTGCAAGACAAGCCTGTTGTTCTCGTTACCGGGGCGACGCGCGGCATCGGCCGCGTCATAGCCGAGAAGTTCCGTGACGCGGGATACCGCGTCGCAGGCACTCGCCGCACAGGGGGTGAGGTTCCTGGCGGCGTGCTGCCCGTTGAATGTGATATCACGGACCAGGCCCAGGTGGATGCCGCCTTCGAGGCGGTGGAGGCTGAACTTGGCGCCGTGGGAGTGCTCGTTGCCAACGCCGGTGTCACGAAGGACAACCTGCTGGCGCGAATGTCGGACGCTGACTGGGACACGGTGATCGACACCAATCTGACGGGCACCTTCAGGGTGGTGCGGCGCGCGGCGCGCCCCATGACCAGGGCACGTTTCGGGCGCATCATCCTGATCTCGTCCGTGGTTGGGGTGCTCGGATCGCCCGGGCAGGTCAACTACTCGGCGTCCAAGTCCGCGCTGATCGGCATGGCTCGCAGCCTCACCCGCGAGCTGGGTGCGCGGAATATCACCGCCAACGTGATCGCACCTGGTTTCATCGAGACCGACATGACCGCGGTACTGGACGAAAAGGTCGTCAAGGGATACCAGGAGCGGATCCCGGCAGCACGTCTTGGTCAGGCTGAGGACGTCGCGGGGGCCGCGTTGTTCCTCGCAGAGTCGGGATATGTCTCCGGCGCCGTCGTCCCCGTCGATGGTGGCCTCAGCATGGGCCACTGATACAAAAACTTAAGGAGCATCGGATATGGGAATACTCGAAGGCAAGAACATCCTGGTCACCGGAGTGACCATGAACACCTCCATCGCCTACCGGGTCACCGAGCTGGCGCAGGCAGAGGGCGCGAAGGTGGTCGTCAGCAATCTCGGGCGCGCAGTCAGCCTGACACGTCGTGTCGTCGGCCGGCTGGCGACCGTGCCCCCCGTCCTGGAATTGGACGTCACCAGTCCTGAGCACCTGGCAGCGCTGCCAGGGCAGCTGCAGGAACATTTCGACCACTTGGACGGCATCGTGCACTCCATCGCATTCGCCAACCCGGCCCGGGCCCTTGGCGGCGCATTCCTCGACACCTCATGGGAGGACGTCGGGATCTCCCTCAACACCTCGACCTACTCCCTACGTCTCGCTGGCCGTGGCGTGCCGAGAACTATTGCGCCCTGGATCCTCCGTGGTCGGGCTCACCTTTGATGCCAAGGTCTCCTGGCCGAAGTACGACTGGATGGGGGTGGCCAAAGCCGGGCTTGAGTCGGCCAGCCGCTACCTGGCCCGCTACCTCGGCTCTGAGGGATCCGCTCCAACCTGGTGGCCGCCGGACCCATCGACACCATCGCGAAGACCGCCATTCCCGGCGCTGAGGAGTTCAGTGATTTCGGGGCGAGCGCGCTCCCCTGGGGTGGGACACGACCGATGCCACGGCTGCGGCCAAGGCCGTTGTGGCGCTGCTCTCCGACTGGTTCCCCGCCACCACCGGCGAGATCATTCACGTCGATGGGGTCTGCACTCCACCGGCGCATAGGACGCTGCCTGAAGGCTTCGCGGGAAGCTGGCCTCACTTACCCGCGAAGCCTCCGATACGGGTAACGTTGGCCCCATGACAGTGGTCGCGGCGCTCAAGGATGTGACGGTCAGACGTGGGATCTCCGTCCTGCTGGATTCAGTGAACCTGAGCATCGGAGAGGACGAACGCTGGGTGCTGCTGGGCCCCAATGGGGCGGGCAAGACCACGCTGCTCTCGATACTGGCCGCGAACCTGTTTCCCAGCTCGGGCACCGTCCAGCTGCTCGATGAGGTGCTGGGGAAGGTCGACGTGTTTGAGCTGCGGCCCCGCATCGGATTGACCTCCTCGGCTCTTGCTGACCGGATTCCCGCCGGGGAACGGGTGATCGATGTGGTCGTCTCAGCGGCCTGGGCAGTGATAGGCCGCTGGCGTGAGGAATATGACAGCGGTGATGAGGGACGGGCCCGCGGGCTGCTCTACTCCCCTGTACGTGGACCACTTGGCGGAACGGACCTTCGGCACGCTCAGCGAGGGGAGCGCAAGCGCGTGCAGATCGCCCGGGCATTGATGACAGACCCGGAACTGTTGCTGCTCGACGAACCCGCCAGTGGCCTCGACCTGGCAGGCCGGGAGGCACTCGTGTCCACCCTGGCTGAACTGTTCCTGGACCCTGGGTCCCCGGCGAGCATGCTGGTGACCCATCATGTTGAGGAGATCCCCGCCGGCGCCACCCATTGCATGCTGCTCACTGGCGGGCGTGTCACAGCGGCAGGACCTCTCGAGGGCGACCCTCACCGACTCCAACCTGAGTGCCGCATTCGGCATGGACCTGGCCGTTTCGCGCACAGACGATGGTCGGTGGAGTGCCTGGTCCCGGCGGGTTCCGCGGGACTGAGGATGCAAGCGATCCCCACCGGTGGGATCTCTAGGGAAAAGCAGGCTTTACCAGCGGGCCAACGCAGTGAGCGACAATGTGTCGCACCCAACGGATCAATCCTGAGCTGATGGCGATAGCCTTGAGGCGTTGGCGACAGAGCAAAGGAGTTCCCATGGCGACACCGAATACCCGCACCGAGTCTGACTCGATGGGCACCATCGAGGTGGCCTCCGACCGATACTGGGGTGCCCAGACTGAGCGGTCACTTCACAACTTCGACATCGGGCGTGAAACCTTCGTATGGGGCCGGCCCATGGTCAAGGCCCCTCGGTATCTTGAAGAAATCCGCGGCGCTGGCGAACGCGGAGCTCGGAGAACTCCCGCAGGATATAGCCAGTCTCATCGCCAAGGCAGGTGATGAGGTGATTGGGGGCACACTTGATGACCACTTCCCACTGGTGGTTTTCCAGACCGGCTCCGGAACCCAGTCCAACATGAACGTGAACGAGGTCATCTCGAACCGCGCCATTGAAATCGCCGGAGGTGAACTCGGAACGAAGACCCCCGTCCACCCCAACGACCACGTCAACCGCGGGCAGTCATCCAACGACACCTTCCCCACAGCCATGCACATCGCGGTGGTCAACGAGCTGGCAGCTATGTATCCGCGGATCCGGAAGCTGCGCGACACCCTGGACGCCAAGGCCAAGCAGTATGACGACGTCATCATGGTCGGGCGCACCCATCTCCAGGACGCCACCCCGATCCGTCTCGGACAGGTCTTCTCGGCTGGGTGGCCCAGATCGACTTCGCACTGGAGGGCATCGAGTACGCCGATTCACGCGCCCGCGAACTGGCGATCGGCGGGACCGCGGTCGGGACCGGCCTGAATGCCCACCCCAAGTTCGGAGCGCTCACGGCTGAGAAGATCTCTGCCGAGACCGGGATCACGTTCACGCAGGCGGCGAACCTGTTCGCCGCTCTCGGCGCCCACGACGCTTTGGTGCTGGTCTCTGGTGCGCTGCGGGTCCTAGGCGACGCCCTGATGAAGATCGCTAACGACGTGCGCTGGTACGCATCCGGTCCACGCAACGGCATCGGTGAGTTGCTCATTCCCGAGAACGAGCCGGGGTCGTCCATCATGCCGGGCAAGGTGAACCCCACCCAGTGCGAGGCGATGACGATGGTGGCCACGAAGGTGTTCGGGAACGACGCCACCGTCGGTTTCGCCGGGTCGCAGGGCAATTTCCAGCTCAACGTCTTCAAGCCGGTCATGGCCTGGTGCGTTCTTGAGTCCATTCAGCTGCTGGGGGACGCCTGCGTGTCCTTTGAGTCGAACTGCGCCTACGGCATCGAGCCGAACCGGGAGCGGATCCAGGCCAACCTCGACACCAACCTGATGCAGGTGACGGCCCTCAACCGCCACATCGGATACGACAAGGCGTCCAAGATCGCCAAGAATGCCCACCACAAGGGGCTGTCGCTGCGCGAATCAGCCCTGGAACTCGGTTTCCTGACCGATGAGCAGTTCGACCAGTGGGTGGTTCCCGCCGACATGACCCACCCGAGCGCCGCCGACGAGTAAGGCTCTGACTTATCCCAGGGAGCTGTCGGCGTGGTTTCCCAGTAGCTTTCCCTGACACTGGGGCTCTTGTTCTTCCCCGGGGAGGCAAGAGCCCCAGTTCTGCGCAGTCCTCACAGTCCTGTCCGTGAATCAGCGTCATGTCCTGACGCATAGCGCTGCGCGATGAGAGTGCAGGCGATGAGCTGAAGGGTGTGGAACACCATGAGCGGGAACACGATGAGTCCGACGCCCTGCCCCGCGAACAGCACGGTTGCCATCGGTACCCCTGTTGCGAGGGACTTCTTCGTGCCGCAGAAGACAATGGCGATCTCGTCGGCCCGGCTGAACCTGAGGAGACGGGCAAGCCGCCAGGTGAAGACCAGCATGAAGATTAGGACGAGAAGACATAGGGCAAGCATGATCAGCAGTTCTGTGCTGGTCGTCTCTATGCCGTTGCTCCTGAGTTCCGCGAAGGCGCCGTAGACCACCAGGCAGATCACGCCCTGATCCAGCCATCTCAGTCTGCTCTTGTTCCGGACCATGAACTCCGCCGTCCAGTGACGTGATAGCTGTCCCAGGACGAATGGGAGCAGCAACTGGACCATGACTGCGCCGAAGGCGCCCCATCCGACTGGGACCGCGCCAGCGGCAGGCAGCGTCAACATCACCAGGAGCGGTGTCAACAGCACACCCAGCAGATTCGAGGCGGTGGCTGAGACGATTGCCCCCGCCACATTCCCACCCGCGATCGAGGTGAATGTGATCGATGACTGCACAGTCGACGGCACCAACGTCAGAAAGGCCAGGCCGAGTGCCAGGCCAGGGGAGTACCAGGGCAGATGCAGCGGTCCCAGCCCCACCAGTGGGAAAAACCAGGAAGGTGCAGGTGAGGATTGTCAGGTGCAATGCCAATGCCTCAGCCCGGCGTAGGTCTCGGCAGCTGAGAGACGGGTTCCGTAACCGAGGAATAGCAGGAAGATGGCTGTCTTCGTGCACCAGCTGAGGACTGTCGTGGCGGCACCAGAGGTGGGCAGGCTAAACCCGCCCAGAGCTGCCAAGAGGATGTAGAGCAGGAATGGGTCCCTCAGCCTTGGCCACACGGGAACTGACCCTACAACGTGGCTTCCAGCTCCTTCGTTACGCTCAAAGGCATGCGTTTTGATATCGCCTCCATTGATGATGCCCGTCTCGGGGACTATGTCTCATTGCGTGACTCGCAGCTTCGCCGACGGGTGGAGGGTGAGCGGGGAATCTTCATCGCGGAGGGCGACAAGATCATCCGGCGGGCTGCCGAGGCTGGGTGCCGGCCGCGGTCCTTCTTGCTTGCCTCGAAGTGGCTGCCGGGCCTGGCTGATGTGCTTGCCGCCTGGCCTGAGGTGCCGTGCCTGGTGGCCGATGACCAGTTGATAGAGGCGGTGAGCGGATTCCACGTGCATCGAGGGGCCCTCGCCAGTTTCGAGCGGCCCGACGAGACGCCCTGGGAGGGATCCTCGCTTCCCGCCGCGTCCTGGTGTGCCAGGAACTTGTTGATCACGCCAATGTGGGATCCATCATGCGTGTCGCTGCTGCCCTCGGATGGGATGCTGTCGTGATCTCCCCGGGAGGCGCCGATCCCCTTTACCGGCGGGCCATCAAAGCGTCCATGGGAACCTGTTTCCAGGTGGGCTGGCGGCGGATGACCGATCCAGTGGCCGACTTGGACCGGCTCCGCGCCGCCGGATTCGATCTGGCGGCCGCCACCATCGGGCTGGAAGCCACGACGCTGACCGAATACCAGGCACCGGAGCGTCTCGCGCTGCTGCTCGGATCCGAGGGACATGGTCTGAGCGCAGATTGGCTGGCCGTCGCAGACACACGCGTCAGGATTGAAATGGCGACGGGGATCGACTCACTGAACGTGGCGACGGCTGCCGCCATCTTTGCCCACTGGCTCCGGTGAAGCCGACAAGCATTGGCGGCAATACTCGCTACACACTGGGACGGGCGCTGAGCCGGTCCGGTAATCCGGCGTTCATGCGACGCTCTCCCGGGGAGGCTCATGGCCGCCCGAAACCCCGTTCCTATAGCCTGTGCCCAGCAGCTATAGGCGAGCTCCCAGCCGCTGGTCCTCGGTAGGCCAGGGTGGACAGTCCTTTCAGCTGGCGCTATGGCCGCCGGCGAGGATGGGGGCGCCGTGGGGGATTGGCTGGGCTGGGCGTCACCCAGCTGGAGGCTCACCACCACCGGGTCGTGATCGGAGGAGCGGTAGGGGTCAGGACTGTAGAGGTCCTGTTCCGCCGCCTTCTTGTAGGTCATGTCGTAGTCGAGGATGTCTGCCTCGTCGGCGTTGATGTGCCAGGCCCGGGCATCGATGATGCTCTCCTGCGCGGCCGGGTTCGCCAGCGCATGGTCCAGATAACCGGCCATGCCGTCGAAGACATACGAATACGCCTGTTCCCCGCTGAATTTCTTTTCCATGTCGGCGTAGCCCCCAGCGACGAGCGCCGTCACCGGATCCTCATGATCATAGGAGTTGAGATCACCGATGATGACGGTGCGAGACGCACCCCTGGCCTGCCGGGTCGGTGCCCAGCCAGGAGACGAGTTTCTCCGCAGCTGCTGTGCGAGTGGTATTGCAGTTGCCCTGGCCATCGCTCCGGTCCGGGTCACCCTTACAGGCTGAACCCTTCGACTTGAGGTGGTTCACCGACACGGTGACCAACTCACCGGACTCCCGGTGGCGGAACGTCTGTACCAGGGAGGGTCTGTTGCCGGTATTGCCGAAGCTCAATGTTGTGAACGAACCTGCCAGTTCAACGGTCGCCGGTTTGTAGATGAATGCCTGGAAGATGGCATCGCCACCGACCTTCCCCGTCTTCACCGCGGCGTAGGTGCCCTCTCCAGCCTTGGCATTCAGAGCGGCTACCAGATCTTCGACGGCGGTGCCGTTGTTCTCGATCTCCATCAACCCGAAGACGTCTGCGTCAAGCGCCGTCAGGGCTGAGACAATCTTCGCCTGTTGCCTTTGGAACTCCTCTGGGGTGTCAGCTCCACGGGCATGGGAGTTCTCTGAGGTCAAAGTGGTGAAGTAATTCAGCACGTTGAATGACGCTATGCGCAGGTTTCCCTGCCGTTCCGGGGCGGCAGGGCGGGGGTTGGTGGCGCTGTGGTCTGCGCCTGTGGTTGGCTGCAGCCGGTAGGACTCGAAGTCGTAGCTCAGGATGCCCTGTCAGGTTTGTGACCCGGTCGCCGCTGCGGAAGTAGTTGTCCTGCGCCATCGGTTTCCCGTCTGGATGGATGGCTGGTGAGGGATTCTGGGAGCTGCGCCCGTCGTCCACCAGCAGGCGGTCCGTATTGTTGCTGGCCAGCAAGTCATTGGCGGGCTGGCCGGGGTCCACGATACTGGTGGGGACCCATTGGCGGTCCAGGCCGTACGTGAGTTCGCCATAGCGGTCGAAATTGTGGGCATCGAGGATGGTGAGAGCCTGGGGGAACCTGAGTAGCATCCCCTCGTAACGTTCCCAGTTGGTGACGGGCAGGCTCAACTCCGTGGGAGCGATCGTGATGCCGCTTTCCAGTTTCGTGACCGAGCTGGGTGTGATCTGGGTCTGGTTCTTGTGCTCACTGACCTTTCCCCTGACCCGCACCCGGTCGCCGACGTTTAGATCATTGGCTGACTTGTCATAGACGAAGATTCCGTCGCTGGTGGCCTCATCCCCGTCGCCCGCATCCTGGATGAAAACGCCACGGAACTGGTCAGGCCCCTTGAAATCGCCGGTGACCACGCCTTCCACCGTGACTGTTCGTCCCGTATAGGGGCTGTCCTCGCCGGTTCCTTGCACCTGCCCGACCGGCAGCGGGGATGGGTCGTTGCGCGAAGGTGCCGCCCAGGTGCGGTGGGTAGAGGCTCCGATGAGTGCGGGGAAGAAGACCAGGGCCGAGGCCATGGCCAGCAAGCGGGTCCGGATTCTCATGTTGTGCTTTCGATGATGCGCAAGGCCCCTCAGAAGCCGTCATCAGTGATGATTCTTGCAGTCTCAGGGCGTCACTGGTTGGGAAGCGGGGCTGAATCCCGTTTGGGGGATACCGGCCAGTCCTCAGGGTAGCGCCAGGCCAGGTCGGCTACCTGCTCATCCAGCTTCCGGCGGGAGCGATCCGAGATGCGATCCCCGAAAACCATGCCATTGAGATGGTCCGTCTCGTGCTGGAAACAGCGCGCCAGCAGGCCTGTCCCGACCAGTTCGATCTCCCTGCCCTCGGCATCCTGCCCCCGGCAGACGGCTTTGTCCGGGCGGGGAACGCTGGAATATCCTCCCGGCCAGGAGAGACAGCCCTCTTCGGCGGCATCGAGGTTGCGGTCTTTGCCTTGCGGCAGATCCACCGCAGGATTGCAGACCACTCCCCGCTGGATCCGGTCATTGGCGTCGGGGCATTCGTAGACGAAGACGGAGATCCCAACCCCCACCTGCGTGGCCGCCAGGCCGACTCCTTCAGCAGCCCGCATCGTGGCGAACATGTCACGTACCAGGTCGTGCAGTTCATCCCCGAACTCGGTTACGGGCTTGGTGGTCTCATGCATCACGGGGGTACCCCAGCGCGTGATGGGGCGGACACGGCCGCCAGTGGTGAGGTCCTCGGACATCAATCTCCCTGTTCTCCGGTTCGTCGTGCAGGGCAACAGTATGCATGCTGCCACACTGGGCAGCATGCAAGGGCCTTGGGCAGAGGTGGTTGCCGAGTACCAGAACCACTTGGAGACGGAGCGTGGTCTGTCGTCCAACACAGTCCGTGCCTACATGACGGATCTGGCGAGCCTGGCTTCGTCGGCGCAGGTCCCGCCTGGGCAGGTGACCCTCACCCACTTGCGCTCATGGCTGGCCGAGCAGGCTGATTCCGGGGCGGAGCCAGCGACGCTGCAACGCCGCGTTTCCTGCGCTCGCGGCTTCTTCGCCTGGGCACACCGGGAAGGCCTGGTTGTTTCCAGCCCGGCGGCGCGTCTGCGCACGCCGCGCCAGCCTCGGAGCCTGCCGGAGGTGCCGACCGAGACCCAGATGGACGGCACCATCGGCTTCCTGGCCTCGGCCGCCGTCGGCGGTGATCCTGTCGCGCTGCGTGATGTCGCCCTGGTGGAGCTGCTGTACGCCAGCGGGCTGCGTATCTCGGAAGCCTGTGGGCTGGGACTGCGTGACGTCGACTTTGAGAACTCCACGGTGAGGGTGCTGGGAAAGGGGGACAAGGAGCGTGCTGTGCCCATGGGCGCTCCCTGCCCGGCGTGCGCTGAGGGCGTGGCTGGCGGTTCGTGACACGGTGGCGGGTCCAGACAGCCCTTCCCGGGTGTTCCTGGGGGTTCGTGGTGGCGCTCTCGATCCTCGTGTGGCGCGACGTGTAGTCCATGCCGCCACTGCCGTTGGCGGCGTCTCCGTCGGGCCCCATGCCCTGCGGCATGCGATGGCCACTCACCTGCTGAGCGGGGGAGCGGATCTGCGCAGCGTCCAGGAGATGCTGGGACATGCCACCGTGGCCACCACCCAGCGCTACACCCATGTCACCAACGAACGGCTCCGGGCCGCCTTCCGGCAGGCCCACCCACGGGCCTGAGGCCTTCCCACACTGGTTGCTGTGAGGTTTTTCACCGGACCAGGGTGAGAGGGTCGATGACCTCCCCTGCTTTCCAGGCCATCCAATGCAGGTGACATCCGGTGGAGTAGCCTGTGCTGCCGACATGCCCGACCAGTGCCCCGGCGTCCATGCTCTGCCCCACCGCAACCTCGATTCCTGGAAGGTGGGCGTAGCCGGTGCGTATTCCTGAGTGCTCGACGACCACCCGGTACCCGTAGCCGCCGTCATATCCTGCGGAGACCACCGTCCCAGCCCAGGGCAGGTGGATCAGGGGTGCCGCATGCTGCCCGATGTCTGTGCCATCGTGGAGCTTCAGAACGCCTGTGACCGGATGCACCCGCATCCCGAAAGGGCTGGTGACGGGCCCCGCGACCGGTAGCGACCCGGGAGCCGGAACCGGTCCGGGGAGCTGTGCCGGTGGAAGCCACGTGACGGGGGAGGGAGTCGTGCCGTGTGGCAGCAGCCGGATAGGGGGAGTCCTCAGGTAGAGCATCGGATCGTAGTAATTTGTGCCATCCGTCAGGCCCCAGTGCAGGCAGTACCGCGGATCGCAGTGTGGCGGTCCTGCCAGGTGCCCGATCACCTGGCCCGCCTGCACCTCAGCTCCCTCGGACACTGAGCCGGCCACAGGGGTATAAGTGGTGCGTAGTCCATTCCCGTGGTCTACAGACACAGAAGGCCTGCCCGCGACCTGGCCGGCGAAATAGACCTTCCCGACGGCAGCGGCGCGCACCTCCGCGCCCTCATCGGCAGCCAGGTCAACCCTCGGTGACCAGCCGAGTAGAGGGACGTGCCTCCGTCGAAGGGACGCAGCAGCGCGCCCGGTACCGGGGGCGAGAGAACCAGGCCAGGATCTGCGTTTGCTACAGCCGGTGACAACCCCAGCAGCAGCAAGGTCAGTGAGAGCAGTGCCTTCCTCATGTCCCTCACTCTGGGAGACGTGGCGAGACAATCGCCGGTCGGCAGGGCAGTGGTGTCCCTATGTTGAAAAACCCTCAAGCTCCGCGGCCTAGGATTATCCGCGCAATCGGCTTGCCCGATTGACATCGCATGCGCCGCCACGGGAACCGTCGGTGGTGGTGTGGTCCCGGGATGCGTGTCGCGGGTGCCACCACCGGGCGCATCAGGAGAGGACCCCTCCCGGAGTCCTGAGACAACCACCCGCGCGGGCTGTATGCCCGCCCTTGACAAAGGTGGGCGTTGCTGCGCCCACCGCGAAAGGAACGGCTATGGCCGTCGTGACCACCCGTCAGCTCCTTGAGTCCGGAGTCCACTTCGGGCACCAGACCCGCCGCTGGAATCCGAAGATGAAGCGGTTCATCTTCACCGAGCGCAACGGCATCTACATCATCGACCTCCAGCTGTCGCTCAGCTACATTGACAGCGCCTTCGCCTTCGTCAAGTCCACCGTCGCCCGCGGCGGCCAGGTGCTTTTTGTGGGAACCAAGAAACAAGCGCAGGAAGCCATCGCCGAACAGGCCACCAGGGTCGGCATGCCCTATGTGAACCAGCGCTGGCTCGGTGGCATGCTTACCAACTTTCACACTGTGACCAAGCGGATCCAGCGTCTCAAGGAGCTGGAGGGCATGGACCTGACGAACTCCGCCAGTAGCGGCCTGACCAAGAAGGAGCTGCTGCACCTTGAGCGGGAGAAGAACAAGCTGAGCAGGACTCTTGGCGGTATCCGCGACATGACCCGGACCCCGCAGGCCGTCTGGGTGATCGACACCAAGAAAGAGCACCTCGCGGTTGACGAGGCCCGCAAACTGCGCATCCCCATCGTCGGGATTCTCGACACGAACTGCGACCCCGACGAGGTCGACTACGCGGTTCCAGGCAATGACGACGCCATCCGGTCTGTCGCTCTGCTGACTCGCATCATCGCCGACGCTGTCGCTGAGGGTCTGATCCAGCGTTCCTCCGGCCGCAGCGGAGAAGAAGCCGAGGCTGAGCCTATGCCCGACTGGGAGCGCGAGCTCCTGGCCCAGGGCGAGGACGCAGCCTCCGAGAAGGAGACCTCCGCCTCTGCCACGACCGAGTCCGGCAAGACCGAGTCCGAGTAATTCCACAACAAGACGGGAAACTGACATGGCAATCACTGCTGCTGACGTCAAGAAGCTGCGCGACGCCACCGGCGCCGGCATGATGGACGCCAAGAAAGCCCTCACCGAAGCCGAGGGCGACCACGAGAAGGCCATCGAGCTGCTCCGCATCTCTGGTCTGGCCAAAGCCGCCAAGCGCACTGACCGTGAAGCCACCAACGGCATCGTCGCAGGTCGTGATGGAGTTCTCATCCAGCTGGCCGCCGAGACCGATTTCGTGGCCAAGAACGCCGAGTTCGTCGGGCTGGGCGACCAGATTGTCCAGGCCGTCACCTCTTCTGGCGCCAAGGACCTGGAGGCGGCTAAGGCCGCCCCGCTGGGCACCGCGGATGTCCAGGAGGCGGTGCAGTCGCTGGCAGCGAAGATCGGCGAGAACCTGTCGCTGGTGAACGTCGCCAACTATGACGGCACCACCCACCTCTACCTGCACCGCCGTGCCTCCGACCTGCCGCCCCAGGTCGGTGTCCTGGTCGAGTATGAAGGGGAGACGACACCCTCGCCCACCAGGTCGCGATGCACATCGCCGCGATGAGCCCGGTGTATGTGACCCGGGACGAGATCCCGGCTGACGTGGTTGAGAACGAACGCCGCATCGCTGAGGCTACCGCTCGTGAGGAAGGTAAGCCCGAGGGGGCGATTCCGCGGATCATCGAGGGTCGGCTCGGTGGCTTCTACAAGGACGTCGTGCTGCTGGATCAGCTCGCCGTCTGGGAGGACAAGAAGACTGTCGGCGATGTCCTCAAGGCCGCAGGGGCGCAGGTCAAGCGTTTCGCGCGGCTGGCCGTCGGTGCCTGATCATTCAGATGCAGAAACGAGCGTGTCCCCTGCCGGGGCGCGCCTCGTTTCGCTTGAGACGATATTGTGAGCCGTGATGCGTCACCCACCAGGAAGGTAGGCCCCATGGACAGCTTCATATCAGCGCGTACTGCTGAAACTGTCGGGAGAGGTTTTTCGGCGGGGGAAAGCTGGGGGTTGATCCCGGTGTCATCTCAGGCATCGCGAAGGAGATAGCCGCTGTGGTGTCTAAGGGAACCCAGATAGCTGTAGTGGTGGGTGGGGGGAACTACTTCAGGGGAGCTGAGCTGAGTAGCAGCGGCATGGCGCGGGACCGAGCTGACTACATGGGCATGCTCGGCACCGTGATGAACGCCATCGCACTGCAGGACTTCCTGGAGAAGGAGGGGTGCACACCCGTGTCCAGTCGGCGATCAACATGGCGCAGGTGGCGGAACCCTACATACCGCGCCGAGCGGAGCGTCATCTTGAAAAGGGACGCCTGGTCATCTTCGGCGCCGGCTCAGGGATGCCGTACTTCTCCACCGACACCGTGGCTGCGCAGCGTGCCCTTGAGATCGGTGCCGAGGTGCTGTTGATGGGCAAACAGGGAGTGGATGGGGTCTACGACTCGGACCCGCAGACCAATCCGGACGCGAAACGCTATGAGCACCTCACCCACGACGAGTTCCTGGCCCAGGACCTCAAGGTCGCCGATGCCACCGCCATTGCGCTGGCTCGCGACAACTCCCTCAACATCGTCTTCTTCAACCTGTCCGAGCGGGGCAACATCGGCCGTGTCGTGCAGGGTGAACCCATCGGGACACTCGTTTCCCGCTGAATAGAACACTCTTTAGGTAAAGGAGAGCGGCAATGATCGCCGACGTCGAGAAGGAAACCCAGGACAAGATGCAGCAGGCGGTCGACCATGCCCGCGAGGACCTGTCGACCATCCGTACAGGCCGGGCCCATCCCGCCATGTTCAACCGGCTCAATGCGGACTACTACGGGGCTCCGACACCGCTTCAGCAGCTTGCCACATTCAACTCACCCGACCCCCGCACGATGCTGATCACTCCCTTCGACCGGAGCGCCATCGCAGCCATCGAGAAGACGATCCGTGAGGCAGACCTCGGGGTCAACCCGAGTAACGACGGGAACTCGATCCGTGTGGTCATGCCGCAGCTGACCGAGGAACGCCGCAAGGAGTACATCAAACTTGCCAAGTCCAAGGCCGAGGATGCCCGTATCGCCGTGCGCAACATCAGGCGTCACGCTATCGACTCCCTGAAGAAGCTTGAGAAGAGCTCCGAGATCAGTGAGGACGAGCTGGCTCGTGCTGAGAAGAGCATGGACACCACCACGAAGAAGTACGTGGAGGCGATCGACGAGCTACTCAAAAACAAGGAAGCCGAACTCAGCGAGGTCTGATGCCTAACCAGGTGCCAGGACGGGCGGCGTCCGTGCCGAAGGCCGGCCGGAACCTCCCGGTGGCCATCGGCGTCGGATTGGCTCTGCTGGCTGCGCTGGCCGTGGGGCTGCTGTGGGCTCCCTGGTTCTTCGTGCTGATCTCGGCCGCCGCACTCAGCCTGGCTGTCGTCGAGATCCACCAGGCTCTGCTGCGCAAAGACATGCATGCCCAGGTCAGGTGCATAGTCGCTGGCACGCTCATCAGCGTCTTGGGTGCGTATGCGATGTTCCGGTGGCAGCTGGGCCTAGCCCCGACAACCTTCGCGGTGATCTGTGTCGGTGGGACGGTGCTGGCCTGCCTGGTTGCGAGGCTGCTACTTCAAGGCCCGGAGGATTCATCCGCGATATTGCCGCCAGTGCGCTGATCATCGCCTACATCCCGCTGATGGGGATTTTTCATCCCCTGATGATGGTCGAGTCGCACGGCACCCGTCGGATCATCGTGGTGGTGGTGCGTGGTGGCTTCCGACACCGGCGCCTATGCCGTCGGCAGTCTGCTGGGCCGGCACAAGATGGCGCCGCGCGTTTCACCCTCCAAAACCTGGGAGGGGTTCGCGGGGTCTATCGTCACGGCGGCGATCATCGGCGCGGTGGCTGTCGTCTGGTGTCTTGGCGCGCCCTGGTGGCTGGGTCTGATCCTGGGGCTGTGCATCGCCCCTGCAGCGACACTGGGAGATCTCGTGGAGTCCCTCATCAAGCGGGATGTGGGGATCAAGGACATGTCGAATTTCCTGCCTGGGCATGGCGGAGTCATGGATCGCCTGGACTCGATGTTGGCGGCTGTGCCTGTAGGCTGGCTCGTCCTGCACCTGAGCCTGGGGGGCTGACATGCCAACTCAACTTCCACTGGTCTTCGACGTGCCTGCCCGTGGCAAGGCGCCGAGGCATTGGCTGGACCTGAGTATCTCAGAGCGACTTGCCGCGATGGAGGCTTTCGGCCTGCCCAAGTTCCGGGCCGATCAGATCTCCCGGCATGTGTTCGACGGCCTGAGCGACGACGTGACCGCATGGACTGATCTGCCTGCCGCGATCCGGGACGATCTCAAACGGCAGCTCTTCCCGGCCCTGCTCACGCAGGTCCGGCGGCTGACCGCAGACCGGGGCCGCACCATCAAAACGCTGTGGCGGCTTCATGACGGCTCCCTGCTTGAGTCCGTGCTCATGCGCTATCCGAGCCGTTCCACATTGTGTATCAGCTCGCAGGCGGGCTGCGGGATGGCCTGTCCCTTCTGCGCGACGGGGCAGGGAGGACTGAAACGGAATTTGTCGCAGGCCGAGATCGCGGTCCAGGCCTTCGCGGCCAACCGGATGCTGGCCTCTGGTCTGGTGCCTGGTGCGACGGGCCGGCTCAACAACATCGTTTTCATGGGTATGGGCGAGCCGCTGGCCAATTACAAGGCAGTGCTGGGCACTATCCGCACCCTGACCGCACCCAGCCCAGGGGGATTCGGGATGAGCTCGCGTGGCATCACCGTCTCGACTGTGGGCCTGGTGCCGCAGATCGGCCGCCCAGCGGGCGAGGGACTTCCGGTTACCTTGGCCGTCTCCCCTACACGCTCCCGACGATGACCTGCGCAATGAGATCGTGCCGGTGAACAACCGCTGGAGCGTCGCTGAGGTGGTTGATGCCGCCTGGGAATACGCCAGGGTCACCAGGCGACGTGTCAGCATCGAGTACGCTCTGATGCGCGATATCAACGACTCCGTTGCTCGGGCCAACCTGCTGGCGGACGTCCTGAAAACGCCGGGGAGACTGGGGCTGGGTGCACGTCAACTTGATTCCCCTGAATCCGACTCCGGGATCGCGCTGGACCGCCTCGCGTCCTGAGGATGAGGCGGCTTTCGTCGCGGTGCTTAGGCAGCGGGGTGTGCCCGTGACCCTCCGGGACACTCGTGGTTCCGAGATCGATGGGGCTTGTGGGCAGCTGGCTGCCCGCGAGGAGACCAGGTCCTGAACCGTTTCTGGACTGAAACGTGCCGTTCACAAAGCATCGCTAGGCTTCCGCACGTCACAAGCTGAAATCTACTAGCGAGGAGTCCGAATGGATCAGCAGTTGCAATCCATCTTCGAGTCCGTGGTTGCCCGTAACCCCGGTGAGGCTGAGTTCCATCAGGCCGTCCGGGAGGTCTTCGAGAGCCTCGAGCCCGTCATCAAGAAGAACCCGAGCTACCTGGAGGACAAGACCCTGGAGCGCATCTGCGAGCCTGAACGCCAGATCATCTTCCGGGTTCCGTGGGTCGACGACCAGGGGACGGTTCAGGTCAACCGCGGTTTCCGCGTCGAGTTCAACTCGGCGCTCGGGCCCTACAAGGGTGGTCTGCGGTTCCATCCGTCGGTCTACCTGGGCATCATCAAGTTCCTGGGTTTCGAGCAGATCTTCAAGAACTCCCTGACCGGGCTGCCCATCGGCGGCGGCAAGGGCGGCTCCGACTTCGACCCGCGTGGTAGGTCTGATGCCGAGGTGATGCGCTTCTGCCAGTCCTTCATGACCGAGCTCTACCGTCACCTGGGTGAGTACACGGATGTGCCGGCCGGGGACATTGGTGTCGGAGGCCGGGAGATCGGCTATCTGTTCGGGCAGTACAAGCGAATCACCAATCGCTACGAGTCGGGTGTGCTCACCGGCAAGGGCCTCGACTGGGGTGGTTCTCTGGTGCGCACTGAGGCGACGGGGTACGGCACCGTGGCCTTCGCCCAGGAGATGTTGAAGACCCGCGGCGAGGACTTCGACGGCAAGCGCGTCACGGTCTCCGGGTCCGGCAACGTCGCCATCTATGCCATCGAGAAGGTGCACCAACTTGGCGGCAGGGTGGTGGCCTGTTCTGACTCCTCCGGATATGTGGTGGACGAGGCTGGTATCGATGTGGGGCTGCTGAAGCAGGTCAAGGAGGTGGAGCGCGGTCGTATCGCCGACTACGCGTCCCGGCGCGACGGTGCCGAACTGGGCTCGGCTGGCTCCATCTGGGACGTTGCTGTGGATGTAGCGCTGCCCTGCGCCACCCAGAATGAGCTGAACGGCGAGCAGGCCGCCACGCTGATCCGTAACGGTGTCACAGCGGTGGCGGAAGGCGCCAACATGCCCACCACCCCGAGGGAGTCCACGCTTTCCAGCAGGCGGGTGTGCTGTTCGCTCCCGGCAAGGCTGCCAACGCGGGGGAGTGGCCACCTCGGGTCTCGAGATGCAGCAGAACGCCATGCGTGACTCGTGGAGCTTCGAGTACACCGAGGAGCGCCTGACCGGCATCATGCGGAACATCCACGACATGTGTGCTGCCACTGCTGAGGAGTACGGTGCTCCCGGTGACTACGTCGTCGGTGCCAACATTACCGGCTTCATCAAGGTCGCCAACGCGATGCAGGCATTCGGACTCGTCTGATCCTGCTGGATGATCGCCGGCCCGCAACCTCCAGGGCAGTGGGCCGGCGATCGCATTTGCGGATCGTGACACACTGTCTGGGTGCGAAGAATCGTCCTGCTCGGTTCCACCGGCTCCATCGGCACCCAGACACTCGACGTGGTCAGGTCGCGGCGTGACCAGTTCGGCGTGGTGGCATTGGCGGCCTCAGGCCGTAACACCGGATTGCTGGCCGAACAGGTGGCGGCGTTCCTGCCGGCCCGGGTCGCTGTGGCCGATTCCGAGGCGATTCCTGCATTGAGACACGAACTCGCGGTTCGTGGAGTCAAAATGCCACAGCTTCTCACTGGCCCCGAGGCTGCGGCCGAGCTGGCCTCATCGGACTGCGATGTCGTGTTGAACGCCATCACCGGGGCAGCGGGACTGGAGCCCACCCTCGCAGCGCTCAGAGCCGGACGGACGCTAGCGCTCGCCAACAAGGAATCCCTCGTGATCGGCGGACGGCTGGTGACAGACCTGGCGGCTCCCGGCCAGCTGGTCGCCGTCGACTCTGAGCATTCCGCCTTCGCCCAGGCGCTGCGCGCCGGGCGTTCCCAGGAGGTCGCCAGACTCATCCTGACCGCCTCGGGAGGGCCGTTCCGGGGACGTGTCCGTGGTGAGTTGGTGAATGTCACGCCTCAGGAGGCCATGGCCCACCCCACGTGGAACATGGGCAGGGTCATCACGATCAACTCCGCGACGCTCGTCAACAAGGGACTCGAACTCATCGAGGCCGCTCTGCTCTACCGGGTCACCCTGGACGACATCGTCGTGACCGTGCATCCCCAGTCGGTCGTCCACTCCATGGTGGAGTTCAGCGACGGTTCCACGATAGCCCAGGCTTCGCCGCCGGATATGCGTCTGCCGATCGGGCTGGCACTCACCTGGCCGGACCGGCTTCCAGCGGCTGCGGCTCCCTGCGATTGGACGCGTCCCTCATCCTGGACCTTCGAACCGCTGGACGATGCGACCTTTCCTGCGGTCGAGCTGGCCCGCCGCGCCGGAAAGGCGGCTGGCACTGCGCCAGCTGTCTACAATGCCGCCAATGAGGTTTTGGTCGACGCCTTCTGTGAGTCCCGGATCGGGTTCCTGAAGATCACCGACCTGATCGCACAATGCCTGGATGAGCATCTCGGCATTGGGCACGTCCCGGATACTGAACTGACCTTGGAAGCCGTGCTGGCCGCAGATGCCGCGGCCCGTGAACGCGCTCGTGAACTCGTGGAGGAACTCTCTTGAACACCCTCGTGCTGATCGGCCTGGCGTTGCTGTTCTTCGCCCTGATCATGGCCTCCATCGCACTGCACGAGATTGGACACCCTCGTGCCGGCCAAGCTCTTCGGCGTCAAGGTGACTCAGTATTTCGTGGGTTTTGGCAGAACCATCTGGTCCAGGAAACGAGGGGAGACCGAGTACGGCTTCAAGATGTTCCCGTTAGGCGGCTATGTCCGGCTGGTCGGGATGTATCCGCCTGAGAAGCAGACGGACAAGCCCAAGGGGTGGCTCACCCGGATGGCCGACCAGGCGCGCAGCTACGAATACGAGGAGATCAGCCCCAGCGACGATGGGACGCTCTTCCATCAGAAACCCGTGTGGCAGAAGGTCATCATCATGCTCGGCGGGCCCGCCATGAACGTGCTCCTCGCGTTCCTGATCTTCTTGGGCATCAACTTTTTCCACGGCACCTGGCAGTCAACCCTCGAGGTCACGGTCGTCAATGACTGCGTCATACCCGCCGGCCGGGTGCCTGCCACCCTGCCAGGATGGTGACCCACAGACCCCCGCCAAACAAGCCGGAATGCAGGTCGGCGACAAGGTGGTTGCCTTCAACGGGCACGCCATCAGCAATTGGAACGAGCTGACGGACTTGATCCGCGCGAACCGCGACGGCGCGCCGCGATCACTCGTGGAGCGCGGTGGGCAGGTCATTGAACCGCCCACCGTCAACACGATCATCCAGCCGGTGTCGGACAAGCTCGACCCGAGTTCGCGGGTGGAGGCGGGTTTTTCTTGGGGTCTCGCCCGGCAGGGAGCTGGTCCGTGGCGGTGTCATCGAGACCGCGGGGCAGATGTGGAACACCACCCAGATGTCGGTGGTGGCACTGGCCTCTTTCCCATCCCGGGTCTGGAACGTCGGCGTGGGACTCGTGACTGGCGCTGAGCGTGACATCAACAGCCCGATCTCTGTTGTCGGTGCCAGCCGGGTGGCCGGGGAGATCGCGGTGAGCGACTCACTGCCAGTGGAGGACCGCGCCGTCACCTGGCTGTCGCTGCTCGGCAGCGTGAACCCTGTTTGTCGCACTGCTGAACCTGGTCCCGCTGCTGCCACTCGACGGAGGGCATGTGGCCGGTGCCCTCTACGAGGCACTAAGGCGTGGTATCGCGCGACTGCGAGGCCGCGGCGACCCGGGGCCCGTCGACACCGCGAAGATGCTTCCCGTGGCCTATGTGGTCGGTGGTTTCTGCTGATTGGTGGCGTGGTGCTGATCCTGGCCGACATCATCAGCCCCATCAAGCTGTTCTGAGGATGCTAGCCTCGGCGGTGCGTTCCAGCGGGCCTACGAGCCGGCCTGTCTGCCTGGGCGCTGCCGGTAATCAAGCGAAGGACGTGACCACATGGGCATCACCCCAGCCGAGCTTTCTGCGCTCGCTGCTCGCATCACCCCCGTCGAGGAGACCTGGTTGCAGGCCGGTCGCGCCAGGCAGGATGACCTGACGAAGCCCCCGGGCCTCGCCTCGGCGAGCTGGAGGCCGTCGGGATCAGGCTCTGTGGCATCGCAGCCCAGTGCCCGCCACCGGTTCCCTCGCATCCGAGGGTGATCGTTTTCGCAGCCGACCACGGGGTGTATGCGCAGGGAGTCACACCGTGGCCCCCAGGAGGTCAGTGTTCAGATGGCGGCGGGGATCGCCATCGGCTTCGCAGGCGTCAGCGTGATCTCCCGGGCTTTCGGGGCGGAGGTTGAGGTGTTCGACGTCGGCTTGCTTCAGCACGCGGAAGGCACCACGGACCGCCGCATCGCCGCCGGGACCGCGGACTTCACCCAGGGACCCTGCCATGACCAGGGAGCAGGGCCCTCGCAGCAGTCTCGGTCGGCATCGAGGCTGCCGATGCCGCCATCGACGCCGGGACTGACGTGCTGGTGCCCGGAGAGGTCGGCCTGTCCAACACCACGCCCGCTGCCGCTCTGACCGCCGCTCTGACAGGAGCCAACGTCGCCGAGGTGACTGGCCGCGGTGCTGGAGCGGACGACGAGATGCTGGCCCACAAGGTGTCGGTCATCCAGCAGGGCCTGGAGACGGGCCGGGTGGCTGAACTGGCTGCTCAGGGCGATGCGCTCGGCGTGCTGGCTGCCGTCGGCGGTTTCGAGCATGCCGCGATGGCCGGTCTGATGCTTGCAGCCGCAGCCCGCCGCGTCCCGGTGGTCCTCGACGGTGTGGTCTCCTGCTCGGCAGCGCTCGTGGCGCGTGCCTTCGCCCCGAGTGTCGCCGGCTATCTGATCGCCGGGCATGCTGGGGTGGAGCCCGCCATCACCGCGGCCCACGAGGCTCTCGGGATCCGGGGTCTCGTCGACCTCGGCCTGAGGCTCGGTGAGGGATCCGGGGTGCCCTGGCGCTTCCCATCGTCCGGGCCGCTGCCTTGGTCATGAACGAGATGGGTACTTTCAGCGGCCAGGGAGTGTCGAAGGCGTGACCGGTACCGCGCTGGTCCTGGGGGGGACCCGGTCCGGGAAGTCGACCTCGCCGAGTCACTGCTCGCCGGTGCCCCCAGGGTCTCCCTATGTGGCGACCTCCGAGGTGCGTCCTGACGATGCGGAGTGGGTCGAGCGGCTCAGGATCCACAGGTCCCGCCGTCCCTCCCACTGGGAGACGGTGGAGACCATCGACCTAGCGGCGGAGCTCCGGCGCGACGACGAGGCGCCGATGCTGGTGGACTGCCTGGGGGTGTGGCTGACGAGGCTTTTGGACGACGGCTGCTGGGATCGTGACCCTGCCGCGTTGGAGCAGCTGGGCATTAGGGTCGAGGAATTCCTGTCCGCGCTGCGTAAGACCCGCAGGCCTGTGGTGTTCGTCAGTAACGAGGTAGGGGCTCGGGGTGGTGCCTGCCACCAGCGCCGGCAGGCTGTTTACCGACCAGCTGGGACGCCTCAACATGCAGGTGGCAGCCACCGTGGACCGGGTCTGGTTCTGCGTGGCGGGGATCCCGATGCAGGTGAAGGGGACGTAATGCGCGCGCTGCGTGCCCTTCACAGCGCAGTCGCGATGTACACCTGGCTGCCGGTGCGCAAACACGACTGGACGGACAGCGATTTTCCCGACGGGCTAGTCGCTTTCCCTGGCTGGGCCTGGCACTCGGTGGTGCTGCTGGGTCGCTGGGGTGGGGTGCCACCGCTGTCTCCGGCTCCCTGTTCCTGGGGCGGTGCTGGCGCTCGGCGCGGTGGCGTTCGTGACCGGTGCGATGCATTTGGACGGCACCGCGGACGTCGCCGATGCCCTGGGCTCCCGCAAACCCGCGGAACAGGCGCGCGCCATCATGAAGCAGTCCGACATTGGCCCCATGGGGGTGACGTCGCTGTTGTTCACGCTCCTCCTGGAGGTCGGCGCCCTCTGCGCCGTGCCCTCCCACACCTGGCCGCTGCTGGTGGCCGCCGGCATGGGGGCGGGACGGGTGACTCCGCTCGCCGCGACCCTGCCGAGACGCGGTGAGGTTGCAGTGCCCGGCACACCGTCCGCGCTGGTCACGGGGAAGGCGGGGGCAGCGGGGCTCTGGGTCAGCCGAGCGGCAGTGCTGGTCAGCAGCGGGCTGACTACCGGGTGGTTGCTGGGCTGGCGGACCGCGGTCTGCTGGTGCGCTGTGGTGGTCATCGCCTGGGTGCTCGCCGCATGCTGGCAACGGCATCTCCTACGGCGCCTGGAGCACCTGAACGGCGACTGCTATGGCTCCCCTGATTGAACTGACCCAGCTCTCGGTATGGCTGGGAGCAGCGCTCACCGTGAACCTGATCGAGTGACATGACATTGAGACACCGGGGCGCAGGGCTTGCCCTTGGGGTTGCCCTGATCAGCTGTTGGCTGACCCCCAGAGACATCACCCCGTCGCCTGGTTCGGCTCTTGGGCCACCCGGGCGGAGAAGGTCGTCTATGCGGACAGCCGGGCTGCTGGCGCATTGTTCACAGCTGCCGCCATCGCCCCCGCGCTGGCAGGCGGGATCGTGGTGGAGAAGGCTGCATCTCGGCGCGGCTGGTTGCAGGTCGCGGCGACGGCCGCGGCGACCTGGGCGGCGCTTGGGGTCAGGCGGCTCGCCAACGAGGGCGGGATCATGGCCGACCGCCTTGACAGCGGTGACCTTGAGGCGGCGCGGGAGCAGCTTCCCAACCTCTGCGGGCGTGATCCCCGCACCCTGGATGAGGAAGGCCTGGGGCGCGCCACCGTCGAGTCCATGGCGGAGAACACCAACGACGCCGGGGTCTGCACACTGCTGTGGGGTGCGGTCGCGGGGTGCCCGGGATCCTGGCCCACCGTGCGCTCAACACCCTCGACGCCATGGTCGGCTACCGCAACGAACGCTACGGGCGGTTTGGCACGGTTGCCGCCGTCGCGGACGATGCCGCCGCCTGGTTGCCGGGCCCGGGTCACTGGTGCCCCTAGCCTCGCCTCACAGCCCCGCTGATTGGAGGCAGGACCGGAACCGCCTGGCGCATCATGAGACGGGACGGGGCCAGCCATCCCAGTCCCAACGGCGGCTGGTGCGAGTCAGCCTGGGCGGGTGCGCTTGGCGTGCAGCTGGGTGAGAGAACCGCTACGGCGAACGCGTCGAGTCGCGTCCCACGCTCGGTGACGGGCCGCGTCCCAGAGGCGCGGAGGTACGCCGGGCTGCGCAGCTGGTGACAGCCGTGACGGCCGCGGCGACGGCGGTGTTCGCCGGGGCCCTGATCCTGTTCGGAGGTAGGAAGTGACTGGGCTGCTGATTGCCGGTACCGCATCGGATGCCGGGAAATCGCTGATCGTCACGGGCCTGGCCCGGGCGTTCCGGCGCCGCGGCATCAAGGTGGCGCCCTTCAAGTCGCAGAACATGTCGAACAATTCGATGGTCTGCTCCGATGGCACTGAGATCGGGCGGGCCCAGTATTTGCAGGCTCAGGCGGCGGGTGTGGAGCCCAGCAGCCTGCTGAACCCGGTCCTGCTGAAGCCGGGCAGCGACCGCCGCAGCTTCGTTGTCTTGCGCGGCAAACCCGCGGGCCAGCTGGAGGCGGGGGAGTATGCGGTCGGGCGCCGCCACTTGGCCGAGGCCGCCTTCACCGCCTATCAGGAACTCGCTGGCGCATACGACCTGGTGTTGTGTGAGGGAGCCGGATCACCTGCTGAGATCAACCTCAGGCAGGGCGACTACGTCAATTTCGGCCTGGCGGAGCGTTTCGGCTTGCCCGTGGTGCTGGCGGCCGACATCGACCGTGGCGGGGCGCTGGCCGCGATCTTCGGCACCCACGGCATCTCCTCCGAACAGGACCGGGAAAGGCTGGTGGGCTACCCTGATCAACAAGTTCCGCGGCGACCAGGCGGTGCTCGAGCCCGGCCTGGAGGAGCTGACCCGGCGCACCGGTATGCGCAACTATGGGGTGCCGCCGTGGCTACCCGACGTGTGGCTGGACGGTGAGGATGCCCCTGACCATCGGGTCGCGGGTGCTGCGTCCTGGGAACGGGGTGCTCAACGTGGCGGTGATTCACCTCCCGCGCACCTCGAACGCCACCGATGTCGATGCGCTGGCCGCGGAGCCGGGCGTCCAGGTGGTGGTGACCACCTCACCGGAACAGGTCCGGGATGCCGACCTGGCGGTGCTGCCCGGGTCGCGGGCCACCGTCACGGACCTGGCGTGGCTCCGGGAGTGCGGCCTGGCGGAGGTGGTCCGGCACCGTGCCTCGAGACAGCGGCCGGTGCTCGGTATCTGCGGCGGCTACCAGATGCTCACGGACCGTATCCCTCGACGACCTCGAGTCCGGGGACGGCGACGCACCCGGCCTCGGCCTGTTGCCCTGGTGAGGTTCGTTTCGGGGCAGAGAAGGTGCTCGGGCGGCCTCGGGGAACCTGGCGGGGCGAGGTGGTGGAGGGCTACACCATCCACCACGGCCGCGTCCATGCCGCCGAGGGCGAGGACTTCTGCGAGGGCCAGCAGTCCGGCTCGACCTTCGGGACCATGTGGCACGGAGCCTTCGAGTCCGATGGCTTCCGGCGCGCCTTCCTGACTGAGGTGGCAGAGCTGGCAGGCAGCGACTGGCGTCCCAGTGAGGGGGCGCCCGGCTACGCTGAGCAGCGGGAGGCCATGATTGAACGACTCGCGGATGCCTGCGAGGAGCATGTGGATGTGTCGGCGCTGCTGGAGGTGGCAAGGTGAAGGTCAATATCATCGGTATCGGGGCGGGCAATCCCGCCCATCTGACGGGCGAGGCCATCGCGGCCATGCGCGAGGTGGACGTGTTCCTGGTGGCGGATAAGGGCGAGGTGAAGGCCGACCTGGTGGATGCCCGCCGTGCCCTGTGCGAGGAACACCTGGAGCCCGGCTCTTACCGTTTTGTCGCCGTCGATGACCCGAAGCGTGGGCCGGACGCGGAGCGCAACAAGGAACAGTACGAGGCGGGCGTGGCTGATTGGCACGCCGCCCGGGCCCCGCGGCTACGCGGAGGTCATGAGGGGACTCCCGGAGGGCAGTGTTGTCGGATTCCTCGTCTGGGGTGACCCGGCGTTCTACGACTCCACCATCCGCATCGTCGAGCGTATCCGCGAGTTCACCGATGTCGAACCCCACGTAATACCGGGCATCACTGCCTTCCAGGCCTCGCGGCAGCTCACGGCATCGTGTTGCACGAGGTCGGTGGGCCCGTCCACATCACCACAGGACGGCGCCTGGTGGACGAGTGGCAGCCCGGTCTCGGCATGACCGTGGTGATGCTGGACGGACATCTGAAGGTCCAACACCTCGTCGATAAGGCCGCCGACGCCACCATCTGGTGGGCGGCGAACCTGGGCCTGGAATCCCAGCAGCTACGCAGCGGTCGCCTGGCAGACGTCATCGACGACATCATCGCCACCCGTGCGAGGATACGAGAGGACCACGGCTGGGTGATGGACGTCTACGCCTTCACCCTTGCTGAATAAGTTTCATGCCGGAGATGTCACACGACGAGCTGGTGGCGGCTCTCACCCCTGTGATCCAGGCGTATCTGTCCCGTGGGGGAGGGTGAGTCTCTGTAAACTTCCTCTGATATGCGAAGACCGGCCCCGGACAGATTGTCTAGGGCCGGTCTTTCGTGGTTCTCCTATTCCTCCAGGTCGCCCTCCACTTCCAGGTAGAGCTCGTGGAGCTGGTTGATCAGCTCGGGGTCAGGGTTCTCCCACATGCCGCGGTCCACCGACTCCTGGAGCCGTTCCACCATGCTGCGCAGCGCCCACGGGTTGGCCTGCCGCAGAAATGCCTGGTTCTCCTCGTCGAGCAGGTAGGTGTTGGCCACCGACTCGTACATCCAGTCGCCGACCACCTGCGCTGTGGCGTCGAAGCCGAACAGGTAGTCCACGCTGGCAGCCATCTCGAAGGCTCCCTTGTAGCCGTGGCGGCGCATCGCAGCCAGCCATCTTGGGTTGACCACGCGTGCCCGGAAGACCCGGGCGGTCTCCTCCGCCAGCGACCGGGTGCGCACTGCGTCGGGGACGCTGGTGTCGCCCACATACGCCTTCGGAGCATCCCCGGTCAGGGCCCGGACCGTCGCGACCATACCGCCGTGGTACTGGAAGTAGTCGTCCGAGTCGATGATGTCGTGCTCCGGGAGTCGACGTTCTTCGCGGCGACCTTGATGCGGCGGTAGTTGTTCTCCATGTCGTCCCGGGCCGGGGCGCCGTCCAGGTCACGGCCGTAGGCGAAACCGCCCCAGGCCGCGTAGACCTCGGCCAGGTCAGCGTCGGAACGCCAGTTCCCCGACTCGATTAGCTCCAGCATGCCTGCCCCGTAGGTGCCCGGTTTGGACCCGAAGATCCGGGTGCGGGCGCGCCGCTCATCGCCGTGGGCCTTCAGGTCGGCGGCCACGTGGGCGCGCACGAAGTTGGACTCGGCGGGTTCCTCCTGTGCCGCGGCAAGCGCCACGGCATCATCGAGGAGCGCCACGACATGTGGGAACGCGTCGCGGAAGAAACCAGAGATCCGGACGGTGACGTCGATGCGGGGCCGTCCCAGTTCTTCCAAGGGAACCGGCTCCAGCCCGATCACCCGGCGGGACTGCTCCTCCCAGATGGGACGGATGCCGAGCAGCGCGAACACCTCGGCGACGTCATCACCGGAGGTGCGCATCGCAGAGGTTCCCCACACGGACAGGCCAACGGAACTCGGGTACTCACCGGTCTCATCCAGGTACCGGGCGACGAGGTTCTCGGCTGCGGCCTGGCCGGTCTGCCACGCCAGCCTCGACGGGATCGCCTTCGGGTCGACGGAGTAGAAATTGCGGCCAGTCGGAAGCATCGTTCACCAGGCCGCGCAGCGGCGAGCCCGACGGTCCGGCCGGGATATAGCCGCCGTCGAGGGCGTGCAGCACCGCCGGGATCTCACCCGCGGTCTCACGCAACCGCGGCACCACCTCGGTGGCCCCGAACTCCAGGGCGGCACGCACCCCGGCTACATCCACGTCCTCACGCCCGGCCAGCGGCGCGACGATGCCGTCGATGGCGGCCATATCCCAGTCAGCCGCGGCGAGCTGCTCCACGAGGCTGCGGGCCTCGGTCTCCACCCGGTCGGTGTCCTCCCGCGTGACTGAGACGTCCTGCTGGTCCTCCGGCAGGCCGAGGGCAACCCGCAGGCCCGGCACCCCGTCGGTGCGGCCTCCGAAGACTTGGTTGGAGCGCAGGATCGCCAGCACGAGGTTGACCATGCCCTCGTCCTCAGGTACCTGAGACAGGATGTGCAGGCCGTCACGGATCTGGACGTCCTTGATCTCGCACAGCCAGCCGTCGACATGCATGACGAAGTCGTCGAACTCCTCCTCTCCAGGGCGTTCCTCAAGACCAAGGTCCTGGTGCATCTGGGCGGCCTTGATGAGCTGCCAGATTTCGCCCCTGGAGGGCCGGTGCCTTCGCCGGATCCATCACGGAGACATTGCCGTACTCGTCGAGTAGCTGCTCCAGGCGGGAGATGTCCCCGTAGGGACTCGGCACGCGCCATCGGGGGATCAGGTGGTCGACGATCGTGGCGTGGGCGCGACGCTTCGCCTGAGTACCCTCACCGGGGTCGTTGACGAGGAACGGGTAGATCAGCGGCAGGGTTCCCGAGAGCAGCGTCAGGCCCCGAGGCGGAATCGAGCGCCAGGGTCTTGCCGGGCAGCCACTCCAGGTTGCCGTGCTTGCCGACATGCACGACGGCATGGGCCCCGAACTCCTTCTCCAGCCAGCGGTAGGTGGCCAGATAGTGGTGTGGGGCGCCAGGTCGGGATCGTGGTAGATCGCGATCGGGTTCTTTCCGAAACCGCGGGGCGGTTGGACCAGGATCACGACATTGCCGGCCTGCAGGGTGGCGGCGACGATCTCTCCATCGGGATTGGCTACCCGATCCACGAACAGGTTCCCGGGGCCTCGCCCCAGGCCTGGACCACCTGCTCCTGCAGCTCGGCGGGGAACTCCGCGAACCAGCGCCGGTAGGTGGCGGCATCGATCCCGACAGGCTGGCCACTGAGCTGCTCGCTGGTCAGCCACTCTCGTCCCATGCCCGCCGGCGGCGATGATGGCGTGGATCAGGGCATTGCCCGCGGTGGTGTCGGGATGTTCACCCTCCACCGGCTCCAGCTCGCCGGTGCCGGGGATCTCCCCGGCTTGCTGAGGTTGTAACCGGCCTCCCGCATCGCGCGCAGCAACCGGATGATCGAGACCGGGGTGTCGAGGCCGACGGCATTGCCGATCCTGGCGTGCTTGGTGGGGTAGGCCGACAGCACGATGGCGATTTTCCGCTGCGCAGGCGGGATCAGGCGCAGCCGGGCATGGTTCACGGCCAGGCCGGCCACGCGGGCACAGCGCCTGGGTCCGGGACGTAGTGGGGCAGGCCATCCGCGTCGACCTCCTTGAAGGAGAACGCGACGGTGATGAGCCGGCCATCGAACTCGGGCACCGCCACCTGGGTGGCGACGTCGAGAGGGCTCATGCCGTCGTCGGTGGCCTCCCAGGTCTCGCGGTTCCAGGTGAGCGTCAGGCCCTGCAGGATGGGGATGTCCAGCTTGGCCAGCTGCTCCACATCCCAGGCCCCCTCATCGCCACCTGCGGACGCATCGGCCGGGGTGAGCCCGCCGGAGGCCTGCACCGTCGTGATGATGGCATCGCAGGTGCCCAGGAACTCGATGAGACCTGGGTCCGGGTCGCGCAACGAGGCGGTCTGGATAGGGACGGCCCGCCCACCGGCCGCGTCGATGGCATCGGACAGCGCGACGATGTGTTTGATGTTCCCGGCCGCATAGTGGGCGCGGTAGAAGATGATGCCGACCCGGGGCCGCCGGTGACCGTCCGGCTCATCGGTGGGGGCCTCAGGCCGCGGCAGCTCACTCCACACCGGCATCTGCTCCACGGGTTCGAAGGCGTCACCGGTGAGCAGGACGGTGTCGGAGAGGAAGGCGTGCACGTTGCGGAGATTCCCCACCCCGCCCTGCACGAAGTAGTGGTGGGCCTGTGCTGCGACACCCATCGGTACGCTGGAGAGCTCCATCAGCGTGGCGTCGGGGGTGTGCTGGCCACCGAGCACCACCAGTGGTAGCCCCGATTCGGTACAGGTGGTGAAGGTCGCCGGGAGCTGTTCTTTGCCCCCCAGGAATCGGAACACGATCAGGTCTGCTCCGTCGATCAGTGTCTCCACCGCCGCCACGTCGAGCTTCGCGGGGTTTCCGTACACGTAGTCCGCCCCGCTCGCGCGGGCGCTGGAGCAGGTCGGTCTCTGTGGTGGTTAGCAGTGCGATTCGTGTCAAGGTGTCCTCCGTCAGGATCCACGTCCGGGTGGTTGAGGTGCCTTATGGGATGTTCCTGACTTCGCGGATGCGTCACAGTGGCGGGACCGTCCCGGAGTCGCACCGGGTTCCAGAGCCCCAAGGCGTCCCAAGCCTAGCGTTTCAGGAGCGGGCTGCTTGTCATCAATGGCCTACGCTGGGCCCTCATGCAGGACCTCGTTATGACGTTGCGCTGCCCTGACCGCCCGGGCATCGTGCACGCCCTCACCGGTGCCGTAGTCGCTGTCGGCGGCAACATCACCGAATGCCAGCAGTTCACCTCCGCCGACACGGGACGGTTCTTCACCCGGATCGCCCTGGCCGGTCCCACCTGTGAGGAGCTGCTGGCAGCCCTGGATCCCGTTGCCCAGGGGCTCGGCGCGGAATTCGACATCTACGAGACCGGTCGCCCGACCCGTGCCCTACTGCTTGCCTCGAAGGAGGGCCACTGCCTCAACGAACTCCTGTTCCGCTGGCGCGCCGGCACTCTGCCCATCGACGTCGTGGGCGTCATGGCCAATCATGATGTGCTGGGGTCGCTGGCCGACTTCTACGGGGTGCCTTTTGCGCACCACGTGGTTGTGCCCGAGACCAAGCCCGCCTTCGAGGCCGAGGTGCGGCGTGTCGTTGAGGAGAAGGAGGTCGACCTGGTGGTTCTTGCCCGCTACATGCAGATCCTCAGCCCAGAGCTTTGCGACCACCCTAGCGGGGCGTGCCATCAACATTCATCACTCTTTCCTGCCCGGTTTCAAGGGGGCCAATCCCTACCGGCAGGCCCACAACCGTGGGGTGAAGCTGATCGGCGCCACCGCTCACTTCGTCACCAGCGACCTCGACGAGGGCCCGATCATCGAACAGAACGTGGTGCGGGTGGACCACACCATGGGGGTCGGCAAACTGGTCAGCAAGGGCCGAGGCCAGGAATCCGAGACCCTGGCCGAGGCGGTGCGCCTGTTCGCTGAACACCGGGTGCTGATGGATGGGAACAGGACGGTGATCTTCCGCTGATGTCAGCGGTTTCAGATATCGCGCTCATAGCGCTCTTCATCCTGATCGGCGGCACGTTCGCGGCTGCTGAGATGGCTTTTGGTGACTTTACGTGAGTCGCAGATCAGGCAGCTCGCATCCAAGGGGAAACGGGGCCGTGCGATCGAGCGGCTCACGAGCAACCCCAACCGGTTCCTGTCTGCCGTGCAGATCGGTGTGACCCTGTCTGGTTTCCTGTCAGCGGCTTTCGGCGGGGCAACCCTGGCAGAGGGGCTTTCCCCTGTTTTTATGGGGTGGGGAATTCCCGCATCGGTGGCACAGCCCCTCGCGCTCGTGGTGATCACAGTCGTGATCTCATATTTCTCGATAGTCATCGGGGAGCTGAGCGCGAAGCGCCTGGCGATGCAGCGGGCCGAGGGGTTTGCGCTGGCGCTGGCGCCGCTGGTGGCGGGCATCGCCTCCCTGGCGCGGCCCGTGATCTGGTTCCTGGGGTCTCCACCGACGCGGTAGTCCGGGTGTTCGGGGGCGACCCGAAGCTGTCGAAGGACAGCGTTAGTGACGAGGAACTACGGGAGATGGTCTCCGGGTCCACGACGCTAGGCCAGGAGGAACGCAGCATCGTGGACGAGGTCTTCGCTGCAGGTCAGCTCAGCCTCCGAGAGGTGATGGTGCCCAGGACCGAGGTGGACTTCCTGCCCTCCGATATGCCCATCCAGCTGGCCTACAAGGAGGTGCGGGGGGCGCCCCATTCCCGTTACCCGGTCATGGAGGGGTCCGTGGACAAGGTGATTGGTTTCTGCCATGTCCGTGACCTGATGGATCTCGACGCGGGGGAGCGCGGTGGGCAGCTGTCCAGCATTGTGCGGCCTGTCCTGAGCCTCCCGGAGACGGTGAAGCTGCTGCGGGCCCTGTCCGCGATGCGTGCCGCGAAAGCCCATATGGCCATCGTCCGTGACGAGTACGGCGGCACGGCGGGAATCGTCACCTTGGAAGATCTGGTGGAGCAGCTGATCGGTGACATCACGGATGAATACGATGTCGTGGACGGTGGTCCGCCCGCGAAGATCGACCCCTTGGCCAGGCTGGATGGACTGATGACCATCGAGGAGTTCTCGGGCCTGTCTGGCTATGTCATACCCGAGGGTCCCTATGACACCGTCGCGGGGTATGTTATGGCGCAACTCGGGCGGCTGCCCGAGGTGGGGGATGAGGTGACAGTAGAGTTGTCCCAACAGGAGGTCTCCGAGGATGACACAGCCGCACCCTCTTGGACCTTTACCGTCGAGGAGATGGACGGGAGACGCGCCTCCCGGATATCCGCCAGGCCAGCTCAGGAAGCCGCCCATGGATGATGGATCAAGCCTCGCTGACAGGGTCCTGGGGCCGGTCCCTGTGCTCAGCGCCGCCGTGAGGCATGCCGGCGGCGAACTTCTCAGCTGGGCGCTGGAACACGTGGACGCCAACCCCAACCAGTCGACCACCGCCACGTATCTGGCGAAGGTTTCCTGGCCCTATGGGGAGCGCACGGAGTTGCTGGGGGTGCCAGCCCGCAGGGGGAGCTTTCGAGACCGACCGGGGGGCGGAGGTCTTTGGTGATGGCAACCGTGAGGTGGCGGTCTGGATCTATCCGGCCGATCCGGACCTTCCGGGGCTGAAGAGAGCCGCCTATCCGGAGGAGCTGGCGGCGCTGGTGAATGAGGCCCGGCTGCTGCCCTACCCCGTGACCGGGGACGATCTTGAGTTGAAGATCATCGGCTACCGGCCACGCCGCCGGGCCGTCGTGCGTTTCACCACGGGAGGGAACACTTTCTACATCAAGGCGATACGGGCCAAGCTCTTCGACGAGGTGTTGTTCAGGCACCGGCTGCTGACCACGGCGGGGTGCCCGCGCCTCACGTGGCCTACACCACTGACGACCAGCTGATGGTGCTGGACGCTCTTCAGGGCCAGGCACTGGCGCGGGCGATCTTCAATCCCGGCGACCCGTGCACCGCCGAGCAGCTGATCGAGGTGCTGGACGCGATGCCACCGAGCGTCGCGCAGCTCGAACGCCGCCCGCCATGGAGCGATGCCGTCCAGCACTATGCGGAGATCGTTTCGGCGGCCTTGCCCGAGGTGCGGAGCGATCTTGACTGGGCAGTACAGCGAATCCACGCCGGGCTCGCGGGGATCCCGCCGGGCAATGAGCCCACACACGGCGATTTCCACGAGGGCCAGATACATGTGGCGGCTGGGCGTGTGGTGGGGATCCTCGATGTCGACACCATAGGCCCGGGACGCCGCGCCGACGATCTGGCCTGCCTGATAGCGCACCTGTCCACTATCCAGCGCATGAACCCTGCGCAGGAGGCGAAGGTCCGCGATCTGCTCGCACGCTGGGTGCCGATCTTCGACAGGCGGGTAGAACCGGTGGAACTGAGATTGCGGGCCGCCGCCGTCGTCATCTCGCTGGCAACCGGGCCATACCGCAGCCAGGAACCTAGCTGGCAGGAGTCGACGCGGCAGATGGTCCGTTCCGCCGTCGCGCTGGTCAAACAGGTTGCAAGCTGATAACGATTCGGCAGGGCGTCGCCACCGGCCAGAGCCCGACGGGGTAGGGTCAGGTCACCTATGAACCTTCCGAAGTCTGGAGGCCACGTGATCAAGAAGTCTCTGCTCAAGCTCGCCTCACTCACCGCCGTCAGCTCTTTGTGGCTGGCTGCGTGCGCCCAGGCGCCCACCGCACCCTCCTCTTCGAATGATACCGCCCCGCCAGCAGTGCCACCGGAGGCCAGACCGCCGCCTCTTCCGGGAATTTCAAGGCCTGCATGGTTTCCGACTTCGGTGGCTTCGACGACAAGTCCTTCAACGAGACCTCTTACAAGGGACTGCTGCAGGCGAAGGAACAGCTGGGCATCGAAACCGCCCAGATCGAGTCGAAACAGGAATCCGAATACGCCCGTAATGTTCAATCTATGATTGACGCCAGGTGCGGTGTCATCGTCACGGTCGGTTTCGCTCTGGCCAATGCCACAGAGGCCGCAGCGAAACAGAATCCGGACACCAAGTTCGCGATCGTCGACAACAACTCTTTCGACGGTGTGAGCAATGCCAAAGGGCTGATCTTCAATACCGCTGAGCCCGCCTTCATGGCGGGTACGTCGCCGCATCCCCTGACGCAGACCGGCAAAGTCGGCACCTTTGGCGGAGCCAACTACCCGACAGTCTCGATTTTCATGGACGGTTTCGCCCAGGGCGTTGAGTACCACAACCAGGCGAAGGGTAAGAGCGTCCAGGTGCTCGGCTGGGACCGCTCCAGCAAGGACGGCCAGTTCATCGGCGGCAACGATCCGTTCGGCGACCAGACCGGTGGGAAGAACACCGCCAATCACCCTGATCGCCCAGGGAGCGGACATCATCCTCCCGGTGGCCGGTCCCGCCGGCCTGGGAGCACTGGCCGCGGTGAAGGAGTCCAACGGCAAGGTGAATGCCATCTGGGTGGACACTGACGGCTACGTGTCCGCCCCCGAGTACAAGGACGTGATCATCACCTCAATCGAGAAGGGCATGGATGTGGCTGTGCTCGAAATCATCAAGGCCGCCAAGGACGGTACGTTCTCAGCCGATCCATACGTCGGTGATCTCAAGAACAAAGGCGTTGACCTTGCTGAGTTCCATGATTTCGACTCGAAGGTCTCATCCGAGACCAAGTCGGAGCTGGACCAGATCCGCGCCGACATCGTTTCCGGGAAGATCGTGGTGGACACTCCGGTCAAGTGAGCCGGACTTCAGTGGAAAAAGGGACACCGATCGGTGTCCCTTTTCTGGTTGGCAGACTGTAGAGTGAATCCGCCCGATGAAGGAGGAACAATGACTTCGTCGCTTCCGGACACCCCGGTGTTGTCATTGTCAGGTATCACGAAACGTTTCGGCACCCTCACCGCCAACGACGACGTCAGTATCGACATCGTCCCGGGTCGCATCCACTGTCTTCTCGGTGAGAATGGGGCGGGCAAGTCCACCCTCATGAACGTGCTCTTCGGGCTGCTCCCTCCTGACGAGGGCACGATCCGGCTTTGGTGATGAGGTCCTGAGCTGAGGGATCCTGGCCAGGCGATGGCCGCCGGCATCGGCATGGTGCACCAGCATTTCATGCTGATTCCCCGTTCACCGTCGCCGAGAACATGGTCCTGGGACACGAACCCGGGAAGCTGGGGCTTCTCGACGTGTCCCAGGCCCGGCGTCGAGTGCGAGAGCTCTCGGAGCGTTATCACCTGGCAGTCGATCCGGATGCACTCGTGGCGGACCTGCCCGTCGGCATCCAGCAGCGGGTGGAAATCCTGAAATCCCTGGCTCTGGATGCCCGCTACCTGGTCTTCGACGAGCCGACGGCAGTGCTCACCCCGCAGGAGATCGGCGAGCTGATGGGAGTGATGCGCGCGCTGCGTGATGAAGGACGTGCGATCGTCTTCATCACCCACAAACTCCGCGAGGTGCTGGAGGTCGCTGACGACATCACAGTCATCCGCCGGGGCAAGGTGGTCAGGGCGGGCAGAGCCCACCAGCACCGAGGCTGATCTGGCGGCCATGATGGTGGGGCGCTCTGTTGAGCTCAGAGTAGCCAAACATCCACCGGCTCCCGGCGGGGACCGCCTGGTCATCTCGGATCTGGTGGTTGCGGACGCCTCCGGGACCATGGCAGTCGATCATCTCGACCTGACGGTGCGTGGTGGTGAGATCATCGTGATAGCTGGTGTCCAGGGCAATGGCCAGTCTGAGCTGGCAGAGGCGCTGCTCGGCACGATGGTCCCTGTCGGCGGCTCGATCACCCTTGACGGCACTGACATCACCCAGCTTTCCCCGGCGAAGACCTTGAAGACAGGTCTCGGCTACGTACCAGAGGACCGGCATCGTGACGGATTCATCGGAGAGTTCTCTATAGCCCAGAACTTGGTGCTGGACAATCTGGACGAGTTCAGTCACCACGGGAATCTCCAGATGAGACGAATCAACGAGAATGCGGTGAAGCTGGTGCGGCAGTTCGACATCCGAGCCAGCTCCCACACGCAACCCGCCAAGTCGCTTTCGGGGGTAACCAGCAGAAAGTGGTGCTGGCCCTGCGAGCTGTCACGCCCCCTGTCGCTGCTGCTGGCGAACCAGCCGACCCGTGGCGTCGATGTGGGTGCCATCGAGTTCCTCCACAACCGGATCGTCGCTGAACGCGACAGGGGCACGGCGGTTCTGATCATCTCGACGGAGCTTGAGGAGGTTGAGTCGCTGGCCGACCGGATCGCAGTCATGTACCGGGGACGGATCATCGGGGTGGTTCCGCCGGACACCCCCGGGAGGTGCTGGGCCTCATGATGGCGGGTGTGGGCCATGACGATGCCGTCGCCACCGTCAGGCAGGAGGCCGGGGCATGAGCGCTCAGACCAATCAGACCAAGCGGAACCGCCCAGCCTGGGTGAGCACCGCGCTGGTGACACTGGCCTCCCTGGTGCTGGCCTTCGTCGTCGCGATGATCATCATGGTGGTCACGGATGCCGAGATCATGGCGAAATACGCCTACTTCATCGCTCGGCCCAGCGACGCCCTGGGAGCCTCCTTGGCAAGATCTCCGCCATCTTCACGGCGATGTATGTCGGTTCCCTCGGATCGGTGGTGGCCGTGACGGAAACCACCGCACAGGCGGCTCCCCTGATTGCGGCGGGGCTCGGGGTGGCGGTTGCCTTCCGGGCCGGCCTGTTCAATATCGGCGGACAGGGCAGGCTGTGATGGGAGGGCGCTGACCGCTGCGTACATCGGTTTCAGCGTCAAGGGGCTCCCTGATCTTCCTGCATCTTCCGCTGGTGATCCTCGCAGGGATAGTCATGGGAGCGGTGTGGGGAGGCGTGGTCGGTCTCATCAAAGCCCGGACCGGGGCCCATGAGGTGATCCTCACGATCACGATGAACTACGTGGCCACCATCACCCTCGCCTACCTGATGATGCAGCCTTTCATGCGGCAGCCAGAGGTTAAGCATCCGATTGCTCCCGTGCTGGAGTGGAACGCCACCCCTGCCGCGGATCGACGGCACGCGCCTGCATTTGGGTTTCGGGCTGGCCCTGCTAGCGGCTTTCGCGTGCTGGTGGCTCTTGGAACGCACCACGTTTGGTCTGGAGCTGCAGGCCGTGGGCCTGAATCCGGCTGCCACCGCCACCGCGGGAATCTCTGTCGGCCGGGTCACGGTCATCGTCATGGCGCTGGCTGGCGGGCTGGCTGGCCTCGGAGGCCTGATTGCTGTGACCGCCCCCGAGATGCTGACGGGATTCCCGCCCCAGCTGACCGAGACCATCGTCGGCACCCTCGGTTTCGACGCCATTACGGTCGCTCTCCTGGGACGCTCCCGGCCCCTCGGGGTGGTGCTCGCTGGCCTGCTCTTCGGAGCCCTGAAAGCCAGCCGCACCGCCATGGTCACGATGGCCAGCACGCCGCATCAGCTGGTTGACCTCATCCAGGCCCTGATCGTCCTGTTCGTGGCGGCTCCCGCCTTCGTCACCTGGCTGCTGCCTTTCCTGAGGGAACGCCGGGTTGTCCGGACTACCGTGGAGGAGGCCAAGGCATGATTACCAGCACCGTAGTTTCCCAGGGCCGGGCACAGGCCCGGGAGATTGTCGAATCGCCGGAGATCCGCGCAGTCCGCATCTCCAAAGGCATGTTGCTCACTGCGATCGGCATCCTGCTGATGGTGATGGCGTTCACCGCCAATGCGACTGGGAAGATCGCCTTGTCTGATGCCTTCGCGGAAGTGCAGCTGCCTACCATCGAAGTGCCCGGGCTGCCTGTCTTGCTGCTGTGCTCCCTGCTGACCCTTGCGGCCGGGGTGGGGTTTCTCAGTGGCGGGCTGTCCAAGAACCCGCGAACTGTCGCCGGGGTGATAGCTGGCATCAGCTGCCTGACGGGTTTCATGGTCTGGGCTGCCGCCTCATCCAGCATCGCCTTCACCCTGACGAGTCAGCTGAACCTCACCCTGGAGTACTCCACACCGCTGATCTTCGGGGTACTGGCCGGAGTCCTGTCAGAGCGGGCTGGGGTGGTGAACATCGCAATCGAAGGACAGTTCCTCGCGGCCGCTTTCGCCGCGTCTGTCATGTTCTCCATCACGCAGTCCTTCCCCCGCCGCCCCCGGTGGCCGCTGCCATAGCGGGGATTCTCATGGCCGCGGTGCTGGCACTGTTCACGCTGAAATACCTGGTCGATCACGTCATCATCGGGGTCGTCGTGAACCTGTTGGCCACAGGCCTGACGGGCTTCATATTCCAGCAGCTTGTTGCCCGTGACCTCAGCACATTCGGGAATGTCACAGCCACGCCGTCGTTCGCCATACCGGGGCTTTCAGACATTCCATTCATCGGGCCCATCCTGTTCTCGCAGCGTCCTTTGTCCCTTCATCGCGCTGATCACGGTGCCGCTGGTGTGGTTCCTGATCTATCGCACAAAGTGGGGTCTCAGAGTCCGTGCGGTGGGGGAGCATCCGAATGCTGCCGACACCGTCGGGATCAAGGTCATTGCGACCAAGACCCAGGCCGTGCTGCTGGGTGGTGTGTTCGCAGGTCTCGGCGGCGCCTACTTCACGGTCGGTTTTCGGCGGTGCCTTTCAGGACAACAACATCACGGCAGGCAATGGTTTCATCGCCCCTGGCAGCGGTCATCATGGGGCGGTGGCACCCCGTCCTGGGGGCCTGCACAGCGCTGTTCTTCGGATTCACCCGCGCCTTTGCGCAGTCGACGAAACTCATGCAGCTCCCGATCCCCAGCCATTTCATCGAGATGCTGCCCTACATCGCGACGATCGTCGCCGTGGCTGGCCTGATCGGCCGGGTTCGCGCACCTGCCGCTGACGGTGCCCATTTTGTGAAGACCCACTGATATGACTGATATGACCGGTATCGACTGGGAGAGGCTCCGAGCGGCAGCGCGCAGGACAGTGCCCCAGGCTTATGCGCCCTATTCCGGCTATCAGGTGGGGGCGGCAGCCCCTCGTCGATGATGGCCCGTGTTGTCGTCGGGTGCAACGTGGAGAACGCCTCCCTACGGTGTGGGGCTCTGCGCCGAGTGCGGACTGGTCTCGCAGCTCAGCGCAACCGGAGGTGGACGTCTCGTGGCATTCACCTGCTGCAACAAGCGGGGGAGAGGATCATGCCGTGCGGACGCTGCCGCCAGCTGTTGTTCGAGTTCGGCGGGGACGAGCTGCTCGTCGACACCCCAGCCGGTGTACTGCCGATGTCGCAGGTGCTGCCCCAGGCCTTCGGGCCAGCAGACCTGGATCACATTCGCTGAACCTCACCACCACCGCCGCCCACAACCCTAGGATGTTCCCATGCTGAGCCAGGAAGAACTGCGTGCCCTCCCGAAGGTCGCTCTCCACGATCACCTCGACGGCGGGCTGCGGCCCGCGACCGTTATCGAGCACTGCGCTGAGAACGGGCCATGAGCTGCCCACCACAGATCCTGGGGAGCTGGGAAGGTGGTTTTTCGAGGCTGCCGACTCCGGTTCCCTGGTGCGCTACCTGGAGGGCTTCGCCCACACCACCGCAGCCATGCAGACCCGGGACCAACTGGTGCGGGTAGCGCGCGAGTTCGTGCTCGACCAGGCTGCCGACGGCATCATTTACGCCGAGGCGCGGTGGGCCCCGAACAGCACTTGGAACAGGGACTCACACTCCAGGCTGCCGTTGAGGCGGTGCGGGACGGCCTCGCACAGGGCATGGCGCAGGCCGAGTCCGAGGGGCGGGGCATCGTGGCCACCCAGCTCGTCACGGCGATGCGGCATGCCGAGGAACCGACCACTGAGATCGCCGAGCTGGCTCTGGCGTATCGCGACGACTCCGTCGCCGGATATGACATTGCGGGTGCCGAGCTTGGGTTCCGCCCCACCCGGTTCCAGGCATCCTTTGATCTGCTGCGCCGCAACAACGCGCACTACACCATCCATGCGGGAGAGGCGGACGGGCCTGACTCCGTGTGGGAGGCCGTCCAGCTCTGCGGGCCCAGCGCATCGGCCATGGTGTGCGGATCTGCGAGGACATCGAGGAATTCTGGGGAGAGCATCCCCGGCTCGGGCGGTTCGCGGCCTCGTGCGGGACCAGCGCATCCCGCTTGAGGTGTGTCCGACGTCCAACCTGCAGACCGGGGTGGCCGCGACTCTCGGACAGCATCCCTGTGGCGAGACTCGCCGAACTTGGATTCAACGTCACCATTCACTGCGACAACCGCCTGATGAGTGACACCTCGCTTTCCGCGGAGTTCGCGAGACTCTCAGAGACCTTCGGATGGGGGCTCAACGAGGTGGAGACCGCCACTGTGGCGGCCATGCGCGCAGCCTTCTTGAGCCATCCCGAACGCGAGGCTCTTATCGACGGCCTGATCCGTCCCGCCTTCAGGGCTGCACGCCGCGAGGTTCGGGCGTGATCACGGCCGCCGCCGACGGGTCGTCCCTGGCCAATCCCGGTCCCGCCGGCTGGGCCTGGTACATCGACGAGGACCGCTGGGCCTCCGGTGGCTGGGCTCATGGCACGAACAACATGGGTGAGCTGATGGCGGTACTCGACCTGCTGGACGCCACGTCCGGGACACGCGAGGAACTGCTGGTCCTGTGCGATTCGCAGTACGTCATCAACTCACTGACGAAGTGGATGCCAGGGTGGAAACGCCGTGGCTGGCGGAAGGGTGACGGGAAACCGGTCCTGAACGTTGATCTCATGAGGCAGCTGGATCAGGCTCTGCAGGGACGGCGGGTGCGCTTTGAATGGGTCAAGGGGCATGCGGGGCATCCTTTGAACGAGGCTGCCGACGAGCGGGCACGGGCGGCTGCCACCGCGTACCGTGACGGCACCCCAGTCGACCCGGGTCCCGGGTTCCCAGGAGCGGATGAGCGACCAGGCCGGTCAGGCCTGGTTCGTGACGACGCGGCCAGCCAGGCTGCGCTAGTCTCGACCTTCCCGGTGAGCAGGCATGAGTGCGGCTCCCCGGGAGGTGCTGGACCTGGGGTTGGAGATTGGCTGCGGGATGCTGGCCCATGGCGCCTCCGTGTCCTCTGCGATCCGTGCTTCCCGTCACGCGATGCGGGACCCTCGGGATGGAGGAGTACCACACTGACGTCACGGGGAACATGATCATCGTCTCGGTCAGGGCACGGACCGACGCCGATCCCATCACGGCCATGAGGGTGGTTCCTCTCGGGCATCAGGACTTCGACCGCATCACGGAGCTTCAACAGGTGGCCTCCGAAGCCCGGATGAACAGCATCTCCCACTCCCGCTCCCGGATCGACGCCATTCTCGGGCGCTCTGGACGCTGGGGAGGCTTGGATGTCTCGCTGGGGTTCGGGATTGTCTCCGGGGCAGCGGCCCCTCATGTTTGGGGCGCGGTGGATCGTCGGTCTGCTCGCGCTGATCGTTGCCTGGTGTATCCATCGCACCCAGGTGTGGCTCGCCAAGCGGCGGGTCTCGGTGTTCTTCCAGCAGTGCGTCGGCGGGGCGATGGCGGCCGCTACCGCGGTCATGGTCGCCCTGGCCAAGGAGTGGGGAGTTCCCGGGCTCTCAGGGATCGAGCCAGGCCTGATCGTCATCGGCGCGATCATCTCGATGCTCGCGGGCATCACGATTCTCGGTGCCTCCGAGGACGCCATATCCGGTCTCTACGTGACGGGCACCGCCCACGCCATCCATGGGCTGATCGTGACGATCGGCTTGGTGATCGGCGCCAGCATCGTGGTGGCAGGGGCCGGCTGGCTGAGCGTCCCGGTCTGGATCAAAGCCGGATTCAGCCTCAATGGCCTATTGGGTCCGGCCTCGGTGTTCTGGGCGGGGATCGTGGCAGCGGCCTGGGCGTTCTGTACCCAGGCATCCCGGCGGGCAACTGTCAGCGCGGGGTTGATCGGGGCTGTCAGCTGGCTGTTGTTCCTCTGGCTGGTGACGCATCGCTGGTCCGTGGTTGCCGCCACCGGAGCGGCTGCGCTGTCGATCGGGGTTGCGTCTGCCGTGGCGGCACGCCTGCTGCAGGGTACAGCTGGACTCCATATCGGCCTCTGCCGTGGTGCCGATCCTGCCTGGCCTGGTGACGTGGTCCGGAGTGTTGAAACTGGCCCCTCGTCACGGGGAGGGTTCCTTCGTGGACGGCCAGCTGGACCCTGATGACCGCGGCGGCCGTGGGCATCGTCCTGGCGGCTGGCGTTGCCGCTGGCGCAGCCATGGCCCGCCCCATGTCGGTTCCGATCCGGAAGCTGCCCTGGCCAATAAGACCTCTGGGGTCACGTGGCGTCCGGAAGAGGTGAAGCCTTACGGTATGGATGTGAAGCCACGCCACCTGGACCTGTTGGTCACTTTGTCTTCCCCGAGTCTCAGCCCCGATGGCGAGCAGGCGGTCTTTGCTGCGCGTCGCCCATCCTTCGACGTCGATGACTACGTCGGGAGGATCTGGAGCGTGGCCACAGCTGGCAGGGGCCGGCCCTAGGCCACTTACCCGCGGCACCTTGACTCGGCGCCGCAGTTGAGTCCTGACGGCAGCGCTGTGGCATTCCTGCGGGGCGGGGTCGGCGTCAGCTCGCAGCTGGCGATCGTGTCTGCTGAGGGTGGGGAGCCGAGGATTCTCACGGATGCTCCGCTGGGGGTGCTTGAGTTCATCTGGTCACGGGACTCGCGCAGGCTGGCTTTTGTCGCGCGGATTCCTGAGGCGGGACGGTATGGAACCCTCGATGGGGTCCCTGCGGAACGCGAGGACCCGCGGCTGGTCATCGGCAATAAATACCAGGCAAACGGGCTCGGCTTCACCCGGGACCGGCCCCGGGGGATATATGTCCTTGACGTTCCCTCACTGGACGAGGAGCCCTGGCTTGAGCCGGTGGGGCGCGCAGCCACGTCCGCCGAGGAGGAGCCTCGTGGTGATGCGGCGCTGGGTGGCCGGCGGGGCTTGCCGCTGGCGAAGCTGCTGACACCGGTTGAGTCCGACTGCCACCAGCCCGAGTTCACACCCGATGGGAAGCAGCTCTATTTCACAGCCGCCCTGCATGCCGGCGAGGACTCCGACCTGCGCCTGATGATCCACAGCGTCTCTATCACGGGTGGGGAGCCGAGGCTCGTGGCCGGCGGTGCCCGCTCCGCCAGGGCATGGTCGCAGCCACGATTCAGCCGGGATGGTGCCACGCTGTTCCTGCTGACCGAGCAGCTGGGTGACGACGGGGTGGACATCGTGGGACATGCCCTGTCCGTGGCTGCCCTCACGGCGGATGCGGAGCCGGGCGCTGAGCCCCGCCTGCTGACCGATCCACAGACCACCGACTACGGTGCCTCCTGGACCTTTCTTGAACCCTATGGTGAGGATTCGGTGCTGGCGCCCGCCAGGGTCAGAGGATGTGGCGAGTTGCATGCCATCTCTGCAGAGGGGCACGCCGAGGTGTTGGTCCGGGGACCCCGGGTGGTCACCGCGGCTGCTGAGCGGGCGGGGGTGGTGGTCGCCGTCGTCAGCGAGGCGACCCGGCCGACGGAGCTGGCCAGGGTGGACGCCGGGCGGCTCATGCAGCTGACTGACTTCGCGCAGCCGCTCGTGGCCGCGGCCACTCCCTTGGAGCCGCGGAACTGACTGTCCAGGGCAAGAACGGAAACGACGTTCATGGCTGGGTGTTCGTGCCGAAGGGAGCGGGGCCACACCCGGTGCTGTTGAACATCCACGGCGGGCCATTCTCGAATTTCGACTGGAGTTTCTTCGACGAGGCACAGGTCTATGTTCGCGCCGGGTACGCGGTCGTGCAGTGCAATCCCCGTGGCTCCGCCTCCTACGGGCAGGAGCATGGGCGGGCCATCAAAGAGCGGATGGGTATGGTTGACATGGCCGATGTGTTGGCGTTCCTGGAGGGTGCATGCGCGCAGTTCAAGAGCCTGGATGGGGAGCGGGTCGGTGTCATGGGAGGCTCCTACGGCGGCTACCTGACCGCGTGGATAACAGCCCACGACCATCGATTTGCCGCCGCTGTGGTGGAGCGAGGCTACCTGGATCCTGCTGCCTTCGTCGGGACGAGTGACATCGGCTGGTTCTTCTCCGACGTCTATGTGGGCGTGGATCCGGAACAGGTGGAGCAGCAGTCGCCCATGGCGAAGGTCGGCCAGGTCAGGACCCCTACCCTCGTCATACACTCCGAGCGCGACCTGCGGTGTCCCTTCGAACAGGCGCAGCGCTATTTCGCGGCTTTGCGCAGGGGTGGGGTGACTGCCAGGATGCTGGTTTTTCCCGGTGAAAATCATGAGCTCTCCCGGTCCGGATCGCCCTGGCACAGGCGGCAAAGATTTGAAGCGATTCTCGACTGGTGGGCTGAACAGCTTCCGGTGCGCATAAAGGAGGCACGACGTGGCAGGTGAAACTGCCTTCAGGCTGAGGGACGTACAGGTTGGGCTGGGTGCCCGCGTGGTGTTGCAGCAGGTGAACCTGGCAGCGCCCGTCGGGTCGATAACAGGCCTGATCGGACGTAACGGGGCGGGTAAGTCCACCTTGCTCCGCCTGATGTCAGGACGTGAGGCCCGGTATACTGGTGAGGCGCAGGTCTTCGGCAGGGCGTTACCTGAAGCGGCCTCCGGGACGGTCTATCTGACCGCAGAGCATTGGCCCTTCGGCGGAGATCAGCGGCTGAGGGACCTGGCCTATCACGTCTCCCGGGTGCATCCAAATTTCGACATGGAGCGGGCCATCGAGCTGCTCGCCTGGTTCGATGTGCCGGAGAGCCGCCATCCGATGGCGCTGAGCCGGGGGCAGCGTACAGCGGCCTTCCTGAGCCTGGCGCTGGCGGCCCGTGCTCCCCTTACCCCTGCTGGACGAGCCTTTACAACGGACTCGACGTGCCCGCCCGGCGGCGATTCACGCGGGTCCTGGTGGAGGAGCTGAAACTGTTCCCCGGACTCTGCTGATCTCCACGCATCTCGTGGATGAGGCTGAACCGTTGTTCCAGTATGTCGCCCTCATGGAGGGCGGGCGGGTCACGGCCTCCAACACCGTGACCGGGCTGGTCACGTCATTCACCCGGGTGAGTGGCCCGGTGGCGGAGGTGGATGCGCTTCCGAGACTCGGGCGGCTGGACCGGGAGGGCGGATGGGCCAGCGCGGTGGTCAGGAGAGGCGCGGAGGGTGACCTGCCTGCCAAGCCCGTCAGCCTGCGGGAACTGGCTGATCTGCTGATCGGCCCCAGACGTGACGCCCAGACGGATGTCGAGAGAGGGAGATGACGATGACGGGAGACGTTGGCGCGGTGCTGTCCGCCATCGGCGGCCGGTTCGCCTGGCGCTACTGGTGGCCCGTGATCCCCTGGCTGGCTGATGTCGCCATGGTTGCCACCTTCCGGCAGGAGAACATCCAAGAACCTGCTGGCGTGCTTTTCCTGGTCTGCCTGGCGACAGTGCCCCTGCTGTGGCTGTGGGGGGCCCGGTTCGCCGTTGCCCTGGGGCATGCGCGAAGACGCGTGTTTCCCATCCTCATCGCCTTGAGCGTCGGGCTGCCGATGCTGTGGCAGATCATCGGCAGCATCGCCAGGCTTGCCGTGGGGCAAGGCGATGGAGGGCATTCCGAGGGGCTGTTCCTGCTCTACGGCCTGCCGATCGTGGCCCCGCTGATGCTGGGCTGTGCGCTGTGGCTCGGATATGGCTGGCGGGGAGTGGCGGTCGCGGTCTTCTCGTGGGGCGCTGCGGTTGCCTTGTTCTACCTGCTGGTGCGGCCTTTGTTCGAGGGCCTGCCCCTGGTGTCTTTCATCGTCGGCGCCTGTGGGGTGATTTTGATACTGGTCGGGTCTGCCTGGGGCGGCTGGGGCGGGTTCCGCATCGCCCGAGCCTGAGGAGCGCTCACCCATCTGGCATCAGCACCCTGTCCGCGGAATTCCCAAGTGGCGATAGGATGCAGGCCAGTGTTCTGACGTTCTCACGGCGGTTGCCTGGCCTTATGCCAATGGCCCCCGCCACATTGGTCACGTTTCCGGCTTCGGCGTCCCCTCGACGTTTTCGCGCGCTACATGCGCATGGCGGGCCATAACGTGCTGATGGTCTCAGGATCGGATGAACACGGCACCGCGATCCAGGTGAAGGCGGACTCTGAGGGTCTGACGGCCCGCGAGTGCGCGGACAAGTACCACCGGGTGATCGCCTCCGATCTGCAGGGCCTGGGGCTCTCCTACGACCTCTACACTCGCACCACCACTCCCAATCACTACCTGGTGGTGCAGGAGATGTTCACGGCTCTCTACGACAACGGCTATATCGTCGCGCAGACTCAGATGGGTGCGATCTCCCCGTCCACGGACGCACACTTCCCGACCGCTTCATCGAGGGCACCTGTCCGATCTGCGGGTATGACAGTGCCCGCGGTGACCAGTGCGACAACTGCGGCAACCAGCTTGACCCCGTGGACCTGATCAATCCGGTCTCCCGCATCAACGGAGAGACCCCGGAGTTCATCGAGACGGAACATTTTTTCCTCGACCTGCCGAAGGTTGCGGAGCAGCTGACGACCTGGCTTGACTCCCGTGAGGACTGGCGTCCGAACGTGCTGAAGTTCAGTCACAACCTGCTGGAGAAGATCCGGCCCAGGGCCATCACCCGCGACCTCGACTGGGGCGTTCCCCGTTCCCCTCGAGGGTGGATCGACGCCCCCATGAAGCGCATCTACGTGTGGTTCGATGCGGTCATCGGCTATCTCTCGGCCTCCATCGAGTGGGCGAGACGCAGCGGCGACCCAGACGCCTGGCGCAGGTTCTGGAACGAGGAGACCGCCCAGAGCTTCTATTTCATGGGCAAGGACAACATCGTCTTCCACTCCGTCATCTGGCCAGGCATCCTGTTGGGAGTCAACGGCCAGGGCTCCGCGGGGGCGAGGTCAAGCCCGCCTTGGGTGAGCTGCAGCTGCCCACCGAGGTGGTGTCGTCGGAGTTTATGACCATGCGTGGCTCGAAGGTGTCGAGTCTCGCGGGGTGCGTCCATTTTCGTCGGCGATTTCTCAACGAGTTCGGTCCTGACGCGCTGCGCTATTTCATCGCCGTGGCTGGCCCTGAGAACCAGGACACGGACTTCACCTGGGAGGAGTTCGTCAGGCGGATCAACTTCGAACTGGCGAACGAGTGGGGCAACCTCGTCAATCGCTCCATCTCCATGGCCCACAAGAACAACGGCGCGATTCCTGCAGCAGGTGAGTTGACTGATGCCGATCGAGAGCTACTCGACGCCTCGGCAGCGGCGTTCGCTGTGGTGGGGAGCATATCGCCGCGCGCCGGTTCAAGGCCGGCATCACCGAGGCGATGCGGATCGTCTCCCTGGCCAACAAGTACCCGTCCGACCAGGAACCCTGGAAGCTGAAGGACGACCCGGCCCGGCGTGACACGGTGCTGCACGTGGCGCTGCAGGTGGTATCCGACTGCAACACCCTCCTGACCCCCTACCCGCCACATTCCGCCCAAGCGATCTTCGAGGCACTCGGCAACGAGGGGGTATGGGCGGCGCAGCCCGAGCTGCGGGAGGTCACCGACGGCGACGTCAGCTACCCGATCCTGACGGGTGACTATGCCTCCCAGCAGGCGTCGTGGCAGCGCCGGTCCATCGTTGCGGGTACCCCGCTGGCCAAGCCGACACCACTGTTCAGAAAACTGGACGAGAAGCTGGCTGAGACCGGCCCAAGCTGGGCGCCCATCACGACCTGACCCTTGAGGCTGTCCTGAATGCGCGGATCTGCGGAGACCAGACGGGGGCCTGGCCGCTGTGCCTCCCAGCCGTATGTGGCCAGAGCCGTATCCCAACCACCGCTGAAGGTGCACGCACACGGCACTGGTGGCGATGACTACCACGAGCCGCCGCTGAAGCCGCCGCCAGAGGAACCACCGCCGCCGGAGAAACCTGAGCCGCCGCTGAAGCTGCCACCGGGGAAACCTGAGCCACCAGAAGAGCTATTTGAGGCCGACCATGCGGTGGCTGCTGCGGCTTGTGCCATTGAGTAGGAGAAGTCTTGGGAGAAACTGCCGAGACTGGTGTAGAAGGAGCCTGTCGAATGGTAGAGATCCGCTCCTTGGTACCAGGATGTGTTGGCGAGGTTGCGTCCCTCGGCTCCAAGTTGGGCGAATAGCTTGGTCCAGCGGTGGGTCACACCGAAGATCATGGCGTAGGGCAGGTAGCGGCTGAAGATGTCTACGCCCTCCTCGAAGCGCAGTTGTTCCTTCTCTGCTGTGCGCAGGTATAGCTCGAAGCCCCGCGCCTGTTCGAGTGCCGCTGATCCCTGAGCGGTACGGGCCCCGAAGCGTTGCGACATGATCGCTAAACCAGCGCCGAACAGCATGATGGGGATTCCGACGATGCCCCAGCCGAATGCTACCCCTAGCTGGAAACTGACTATGGTGCCGAAAAGGGCGATGCTGATTCCTTTCTTCAATGCTGACTGTCGTCCTGCTTGGGGATTGCTTCGGAACCAGCCGAGCGCTACCACTCGGTTATAGAGGCCTTGCCGGGCCGTGCTTTGTATGTCGCCGTATTTCTCGTCCCGCAGATCTTTGAGACTGACCTGGCTGCCTTTCTGAGGTATTTCGCTTGGGTGGTTTTTTCTCTCGGTATTGGGTTGGTGCGTTTTCCTCTTGGGAGTAGTGTGGCCTGATTTTGAACGGAAGATTCTATTTAAGAGCTTCAGCTCGTAGCCGATGAGGCCATCAGAGTTCTTATCTGTGCGGGTCAAGAGGTGACCGCCGTGCTCGGTAGCAGTGATTACGAGATATCCGCGGACTGCCAGGTCGATGATTGTTGCGGAGATGTCCACGGAGTCTGCGGTCGCATCCACCAGGGTGCCTATCTCACCGGGCGGGCTCCCCTGGGCGGCTGGAAGGCCACCGCAACGTTGACCTTGCCGCGACGCTTGCCAGTCCGGGCGGCCATGCCTGCGGCTGGGGCAAGGCCTGGCGTGAGACCGAGAAACACCTCGTCACGGGCTTTCTTGTTTCGTATCATGACTAGTGCCACCACGGCTCCCACACTGAGAACGGCGGTGGCAGTCCCAAAGACGGGATTCAGGGGAGAATGCTCTGACCAAAGAGACCAAAAAGATTGGCCATGGGGTGCGCCTCCGCTCCCTGATCTATGGTCTCTATCGTCTGGGTCACCCCAGGGAAGGTGCCAGCAGGGAAAACCGGCGACAACCTGCACTGGATCGCCAGCTGGGATCCGGTCTACCGAATAGGAGGCGCTGGTGCCGCCGGAGCTGGATTCGCAGGGTTTATCCAGGTTTGTCGTCTGCCAGCAGCTGACCCTTCGAGATCTCCGCTGGGCCGGTGATGGAAACCTGGAAGTTCTTGATCTCCGATGCCCAGTTTCCGATGACATTCCAGTTGAACTCATCCAGGCCGCTCTCTGGGTGCTTGGTGGCGATCAGCCCGGTGATGTCATAGCTGATCCGATAGGTCTGCGGAGTCGAATAGACGGTGTTCGCTTCGCCCACCCGGACGGTCATGGTTCCATTGTCCTGGGTGATCTGTGTGTCGGAATGGGCGCCGCTAGGGGAAGAGACCTGGACGCCGGATATCTCGAAGCGATACCACTGGTTTTCATTTCCAGTTCGCTGCCGCTTCGGCAGCGCGAACACAGGGCCGCGACCCTTGACCTTGGAGAAGTCCATCTCCAAAGTGGCGTCGACGTGAGCCACCCCATCACTGCTGAGGTTGACCTTAACATTCCACCAGTTGACTGGGGCCGAATCCTGCGCGTGGGCCTGCGGGGTGTTCACCGCACCGGCAGCGACCACGACGAGCATGACGAACAGTCCCCTGAGTACCTTCCACATGATTCTCAGGGTAGAGCCTGCCGGGGGCAACCAGGGGCGTGTCTGTTGGTCAGTCGAGGCCGAGCACGGACTGCACCTGTCCGCGCAGAGTCATCAGGCGGATCTCCGCGGCCAGCCTGGCCGCCATCCCAGACTGGGACTTCTCCGGAGGCAGCACCACCTCCAGGTAGCACTTCAGCTTCGGCTCGGTCCCGGACGGGCGCACCACCACGCGCACCTCGTCGCTGGCCAGCTCCACGGCGTCGGTGGGAGGAAGCCCAGCCGAGCTCTCAGCCAGGTCGCGATAACTGACCGGGGCGTAAAAGCAGGCTCACCGGGGATTGGCGCGTAGCCTTTCCATGGCGGCGGTGATCAGGAGAGGTCATCCACCCGGATAGCCAGCTGGGCTGTGGCGTGAAGCCCCAGCTCAGCGGTCAGCTCGTCCAGCCGGTCGGCCAGTGTCAGCCCCTTCGCACGCAGCCTGGCCGTCATCTCAAGCGCCATCAGAGCTGCGGTCAGGCCTATCCTTGTCCGGGACCACGGCCGGATCACAGCAGTAGCCGATGGCCTCCTCATATCCGAAGGCGAGGTCCGGAACCCGCCCGATCCACTTGAAACCCGTGAGAGTGGTGACGTGGCGCCGTCCCCGCGCAGCCGCCAGGGCGGCGAGCGCCCCCGAGGACACCACCGAGCTGGCCAGCACACCCTCGGCCCCGCGGCGGAGCATGTGGTCGGCGAGCAGCAGCCCCAGCTCGTCGCCCGTCAGCATCCGCCACTTCCCATCGACGAGCGTGGCGACCGCGCACCGGTCTGCGTCAGGGTCATTGGCCACTACCAGGTCAGCCCCGGACTCCTCGGCCAGCGCCAGTGCGCGATCGATGGCGCCGGGCTCCTCCGGGTTGGGGAAGGGGACGGTCGGGAAATCCGGGTCCGGCTCGGCCTGCTCCGCTACCTCGTGGGCGGGCGGGAAGCCAGCGGCCCTGGTCAGTTCCCGGAGTGTCCGGGACCCCACCCCATGCATCGCGGTGTGCACCCAGGTGACCTCACGTGGGGCATTGGCGTGGATCAGCGCGGTGCCCCGAGTGATGTAGTCGTGACTGAGCCGGTCCCACATCATCCGGTATGCATCGCTGCGAGGAAGCGAACTCAGGGAGTCAGCCGGGTGCGCTGCGATCCGAGCGGTGATCTCGGAATCGGTGGGCGGGACTATCTGTGACCCGTCACCCAGGTACACCTTGTAGCCGTTGTCGGCGGCCGGATTGTGGGAGGCCGTCACGACAACCCCGGCAATACATCCGTATTTGCGCACGCCGAATGCCACCAGGGGAGTCGGGGTGGGGGAGCCGGTGAGCAGCACCTCGAAACCGGCGCCAGCGAGTACCGCAGCGGTCTCACGGGCGAACTCCCTCAGACCTGTGCCGGGCATCGTAACCGACTATCACCTGGCCCTCGGCGTGGCCGTTGTCTCTCAGCCAGTCCGCGAGTCCGGCTGTGGCCTGTGCGACAACCACGAGGTTCATGCGGTGGGGGCCCGCGCCCATCCTGCCCCTGAGCCCCTGCTGTGCCGAAGGTCAATGGGCCCGAGAAGGCGTCCTCGAGAGTTCTTGCTGCCTCTGGATCTCCCGCATCGGCTGCCTCAAGAAGTTCCCTTGAGTTCGGCCCGGGTGATGGGGTCGGGGTCGGTGGCCAGCCAGGCCCGGGCTGCGTCATGACTGGTCATGCCGGTCATAGCGCACCCGCTATTCCGGCCAGCAGCGAGGCCAGCTGTGGCCCGGCGTCGCGGCCGGCCCGCAGCACCTCGGAATGGTCGAGCCCCGAGGCCGACAGGCCTGCGGCCGCGTTGGTGACCAGCGAGAGCCCCAGCACCTCCATGCCAGCCTCGCGTGCGGCGATGGTCTCCAGCGTCGTCGACATGCCGACGAGATCGCCGCCGATGATGCCGGCCATCCGCACCTCGGCGGGAGTCTCGTACTGAGGACCACGGAACTGCACGTAAACACCCTCGGGTAGCTCAGGTCTCACCGTGTGGGCCAGGTCGCGCAGCCGTTGCGAGTAGGCATCTGTCATATCCACGAAGGAGGCGCCCTGCAAAGGGGTGGCGCCGGTCAGATTGATGTGGTCGCGGATCAGGACCACGGTGCCCGGCCCCCACGCCGGGTTCAGGCTGCCGCAGCCGTTGGTGAGCACCAAAGTCGCCGCCCCCAGGCAGCGGCCGTGCGCACCCCATGCACGACCGGCGCGACGCCTCGGCCCTCGTAGTAGTGAGTGCGCCCCGTCAGGACTGCGGCCGTCTTGCCCGGCATCGTGCGGATCAGTCTCAGCACGCCACCATGGCCGCTGACCACGGGAGGACTGAAGCCTGGCACGTCGCCGAGCTCGATCTCACCGAGCCTCTCGCCCAACTGATCGGCTCCAGCAGACCAACCGGAGCCCAACACCAGCGCCAGATCTATCCGGTCCAGGCCGAACCGGGATGAGAGAAAATCGACGGCCTCATGCGCCAGCCTTATGGAGTCATCGCTCATGTCCCAAGCGTAGTGCCGGGCGGCTTGAAACGGCGGCTGTCCTCCTTCGTCCAGGCTCGTGGAATCGCGAGTCAGCGGAACGGCACCTTTTCAGCGCCTGAGCCAGCTCCCTAGCCTTGGCTATGCGTTCGGTCACTTGCTCGGTCGTGGCCTGGGCCAGTGGCGGCCCTCCACATTCGCGGCGCAGATCGGCGTGGACGTGGCTGTGAGGACGCTGTTCAAGACGGGCGAGCTGGGCGACGAGGGAATTGAGCTCCTTGCGCTGGTTCGCGAGTGCCCGGTGAAGTGGCACCTCTGGTTTCGACTTCGGGTCCTTGCGTTCCCGGCGTTTGAGCTGCCGGCGTTGCCGGTCAGCCAGGAGCGTGCTCACCTGGTCAGGCTCAAGGAGGCCGGGGAGCCCCAGGTAATCGAGTTCGTCCTGGGACGTGGGCTCAGCATGCATACCGAAGGCCTGGGACTCGAACAACACATGGTCGAAGGTGGCTTGGGAATCGAGGGCTTCGAATTCACCCAGCAGGTCATCGGAGGCGGACTCGCTGCGATTGGCGGCCTTGATCAGTGCCTCCGTCTCGGCCCAGATATCGGTTTCCTCGGAGCGGGGGTCCCAGCACGTGATCACGTTGCCGTTCCAGGGTAGCTGCGTGGGCCAGCAGTATCGGAACGGTGGGCAGGAACACCGTCGCCACCTCACCGCGACGCCTGGAGCGTACGAAACGTCCTACCGCCCTGGGCGAAGAACAGTGGCGTCGACGTGGAAGTGGCATACACCCCGACCGCGAGCCGGGGCACGTCCACCCCTCCGAGACCATACGGACAGCGACCATCCAGCGGTCGCCGCTCTCGGCAAACTCCTCGATCTTCCCGCCGGCCTTGGCGTCGTCCGAGAGAATCACCGTGGGACGTTTCCCCGTGATCTGGGTGAGGATCTTCGCGTAGGCCCGGGCCACAGTCTGATTGGTGGTTATCACCAGCCCGCCTGCGTCGGGGATGGAGCGGCGTACCCTGCGTCAGCCGCTGGTCGGCGGCCCGCAGCACCGCTGGGATCCACTCCCCGGTGGGGACAGTGCTGTGCGCCAGGCGTGAGCGGTCAGATCCTTGGTCAGCATCGTTCCCAGGTCCGCGTCCAAGACCTCACCTGAACGCATCCGCCAGCGCATCTGCCCGCCGTAGTTCATGAAGATCACGGGTCGGACGACATGGTCAGCCAGGGCCTCCCGGTACCCGTAGGTGTAGTCGGCCCGCGACGTCTTCACCCCGGATACGGACTCCTCATAGGCGACGAACGGGATCGGGTTGTCATCCGAGCGGAACGGGGTACCCTGTCAGTGCCAGGCGCCGCGTCGCCTCAGAAAAGCCCTGGAGAACGCCATCGCCCCAGCCCGGGCATCGCCGGCATGGTGGATCTCGTCGAAGATCACCAGGGTGGAGACCTGATTGCAGAGCGCCTCGTAGGCGTAGGCGCGTATCGAGACTCCCGCATAGGTCACCACCGATCCGTCGAACTGCCTGGAACGTCCTCGCCTCACCCCACCAGTGCCGGGATCGAGGTGGATGCCGACCCGGGCGGCGGCATCCGCCCACTGCGTCTTCAGATGTTCCGTGGGGGTGACCACCACGATGCGTTTCACGGTGCGTGTGTGAAGTAGCTGATGTGCCACGCGCAGCGCAAAAGTGGTCTTGCCTGCCCCGGGGGTGGCGACACAGGAAATCACGAGGCTGGGATGTCTCGTAGAGTTCGAGGGCCGCCACCCTGCCAGGCGCGGAGACTCTGGGCAGTACCCCAGGCAGCGCGCTGCGGAAGGCGGGGAGAGATGTTCGAACGCCGAGGAAGTCATACGGGTTCGAAGCGTACCCCAGGATGGGAGAGCAGCTGGTTTTGCCGGTGGCGTGCCGGGCTGCCCTGTTAGTCGTCGAAGAGCCCCATCAGCAGGGAGAAGCCGCCGAGCATCAAGGCTCCCTGGGCTAGAGCCGCGAACTGCCGGATTCAACCCGTACTGCTGGTAGTAGCCACGTGTGTAGGCAGCGTGTGCTTGATCCTCCCAGTAGGGAATCGTCTGGTAGCCCCTGCTGCACCATGCGGATGTGTGGGGTAGTGCCTGAGCTGATGCGTGCGGCATCCAGCGCGCAGGCCGGGACCTCGCGGGGCGTGCCACCTGCGGGGGCCCAGGTGACGTTGCGGGTGGATGGGCCATGCGATGGATCGAAGAAGCACGGTGGGCGGCGCTCCGGGAGTGGCTCGCCCTGTGCCCGGGACTTCACGCAAGCTATCGCGTAACGCCCCTCCTCAAGGATGTGGGCGATGGCGGTGGCATCGGATTCATAGCGCGCCTGGTTCATGGCCTGCTTGGCGTTCTCGTAGGCATCCAGGGCCTCTGTGTAGTTGGCCTGGGCTTCCGCGTTGAGCTCAAGCCCCACCACATCCATGTCCAGTTCGCGGAGCTCGTCGCCGAATCGTGTGATGTCGCTGTCCAGGGAAGCGCGGGCCGCGTCCCCGATCGGGGTCTCGCCGTAGCGAACCGGCCCGGCGCTGAGCTGTTGAGGCTGTTGCCCCGCGCCGAGCGCGCGTGTACCCCGCAAAGCCAGGAAAACCAGCCCGGCAACAATCATCATGACCAACAAACCACCAAGGGTCACAGCACATCACTCCTACAAAGCGCCCTGTATGCTCCAGATTACGTCACGCAGGCAAAGCGACATCCATGCAGAAGGCGAGCGGAGGCGGAGGATTCATTGGACAGCATGATTCAGGTCAAGGCCTGGGAAGAACTGACCAAGGACGAGCTCTTCGAGATCGTGTGCCTGAGATCCGAGGTGTTCTTCGTGGAACAGCGTGCTGACACTCCCGACTTCGATGCCTTCGACCGTGACCCCAGAACCCGTCACTGGTGGGTCCCCGATGTGGGTGGCTGTGCAGCTTATCTGCGCACCGTAGAGCTTGATGAGCCGGAGCTTGGAGTATCCCAGTCGTTCGGGCGCGTGGCTGTCCGGGCTGACCGCCGTGGCGAGGGATTGGCGCGGCGATTGATCGCGGCGGCGCTGGGCCGATTGGGTAAAAAACCTTTCGTCATCCACGTACAGAGTTATGTGGTGCCGCTCTACCAGGACTTCGGATTCACAACAGTGGGGGAGGAGTACCTGGAGGCAGGGATCCCCCACCTGAGAATGCTGAGACCAGGAGAGATCCGCGTCAGCGCCGTTGTCCTGACCGACGCGACGGGCCAGGTGCTGCTGGTCCGCAAGCGTGGCACGGAGGCATTCCTGAATCCGGGCGGAAAGCCCGAACCGGGAGAGACCCCGGAGCAGTGCGCATCCAGAGAGTTACGAGAGGAACTGGGCCTGGACCTCGGTCCGGGCAGGCTGATCCCGCTGGGACAGTATCGCGCTCCGGCAGCCAACGAGGCTCACACCGTCGTGGTCGCCGATGTTTTCAAAGCCCCAGAACCTCTCGCTCACCTTCCTCGGCCGCGGGCTGAGATCGCCGAGGCAGTCTTCGTCGATCCTGCGCGCCCCCAACCGAGCTGGGCTCCGCTGTTCACCGAGCAGATCCTGCCCCGGCTGTCCTGAGTGCTGGGAATTCTTGGTTGCGAACAGACAATGACTGCATAAATTTTCGCGTCTGAATTATCAAGGGTTGCGAAATCGCCCCCGGTGAACTAACGTCAATCTAAATTCGTCATAGCATCCTGGCGACGATGGAGCTGCGTGAGGCAGTTGAAATATCCATCAGTGTTGTCTGTTGCCGGGGAGGTGCTTGGTTGTCAGGTTGGGCCTAGATGCTCTGGTTCTGGCTATCACCTCTGTGGGGTTAATAATCGAGAGGAAGGGTGAAGCGTGAAAAGAAGAAATGTAAGATTAAATACAATATTGAGGCCGACTGTATTTTTGTGGCATCGATAGTGCTTATGGTTGATTTGCTCCTCCGGCATCCTTGGGACATGGAATCACTGGAAACCGGGGTGCGGAGTCGATATCGCATACGTTTTCGCCCGAGGAAATCGCCAGAACGGAGGAGTACTGGACTCCGGAGCGCATGGCCGAGGCGATTCCAGCGGAGATGCCTGAGCCTGAGAATACATCAATAAAATTTACTTTTTGGATTGGTGTATCCCTAGCCTGTATTGTCCTAGCTGATGCTTTTAATTCTCTCAGAAAGTGGATTATGGAATCGCAATCTGAAGCTTAGATGCAATAATTCTATTGCCTGTATATCATGATCTAAAGATTTTGGGTAGATTCTGGCTTCCCTAGTCTATGCGCCGATGGGGTGTCGTTAGATTTTGAGGGTTATTCACAGCTGTGAGTGGTCAGTCTCCGATAATGGGATTCGGTGCTCATGAGCTGGCCATGAATAGCCTTTGTTGCGACCTTCAGGCGCTGGGTGATAATGAAGTAATGCCTGGAAGGAGGCTGTTGTACATTAGAGATTATTTATGATGGGTAGTATTGGATAGTGAGGCTCTCCAAGAGGGCTTTCGTTTTCAGTAAAAGTCCTTGTCAAATAAGTTTGCTTGTGGTTGCGGAAAGCCTCTCAAAAGTCCTGAGATTGTGTGATTGTCAGCGGATAGTTGGCTTCGATGAGGGCTCAGGGCTGTCATTATAGAAGCTTATTCATAGGGCGGCCGGCAAACAGCAAAATTTTTGTCAGAGCAGATTGGCTGCGGCTGTGAAACAAGCCTCATAGGTTCCTATAATATTGGAAAGAGAAGTGAAGTATGAAGAAAAGAAATAGAGTAGGCGGAGCAGCCGCGGCATTAGCGGCCACTCACATTCATGGCTGGAATTGCCTTTCCGGCGTATGCGGACAACACCTCTGATGCGGAGCAGCCTGGAGATTCTCTGGCGCATGGGGTCTCTCCTGAGGAGGTGGCTGAGACAGAGCAGTTCTGGACGCAGGAGCGGCTGGATTCTGCGACACCCCTGGATTCACCAGTCGGGACTCTTGGTGAATCCTACGCCTGCTGGGGAGGAACAGGCTGAGGTGCGACAGGGGAGGACATCGTTAGCTCTGAACCGGTGAAACCACAGTCTGATGTTGGGGACCTGGCCGTGGGTAGTTACGCCGGTTCTGGCGCCGGCCCCTAATGATCAAGTCAAGGTCCCGAGCACTGTGGGGCGGCTGTTCTTCACGACACCCAAGGGATCGAGCAGCTGTACAGCTTCCGCAGTGGCTGGCGGTGATGGAACAAAGATCATCACCGCAGGTCACTGTATTCATCCGGGAGATGGCGGTACAGATTGGTACAAGAATTTTGCATTCATCCCTGCCTATTACAAAGGATCTGGACCGCAGGGGATCTGGTATGGCTCCAGGGCGGTCGTATTCCAGGCTGGAAGCAGGGTAACTACCGCTACGATCAAGGTTTTGTGAGCCTCGGTGTTAGGATGGCCGTACCATTACGCAGGCAGTAGGCGGGAATGGCCTCATAGGGGAGGTAGCGGGACTGTCTCCGGCAGTCGCATCTGGGGTTATCCAGCGGAAACCCATTTGATGGTTCGCTTCCTTACTTCTGCGACGGCTCTTCCACTGCTCGGTCTGCTGACTCCGTGATGCAGTGCAGAATGAATGAGGGGCATCTGGTGGGCCTTGGATCAAGGATCACGGCGAGCAGAATCTGGGATACACCTGGGCGGTGACTTTCGCGGTGCGTAGGTCCCGGTGCAAATTCAAAAATCCAAATGTGCTCTCACCGAGCTGCTTGCCGCACCCAATCCCCGGAATATCCTCCAGCTGCGCGATGCCTGATGGAACTGGGCATCAAGGCAATGGGGAACTTAGCCTTGGTATCAGCCAATTGACAGTTGCACCGTCACTTCACGTGAAGTCTGGAACTGGCTGATAGCTGTCAGAACAAAATATGAAAGGACATGAGGCGTGTCCCCTGTGATGGGGACGCGCCTCAGCCGTCCAGGCGGCTGAAGTCCAGGGTTTTCAGCATCAACTCGCCAGCGGTGTCTGAGGCGTCCAGGTCCACCGTTGCGAAGATCGACCAGTCCCGGTTCCCCGCCGGGTCATCGATGATCTGCCGTACCTCCCACAGCCGTCCGCCTCGGTGCTCCTCCACAATGAAGAAAGCAGGGCCACGAGCATCCGCCCCGACGCCTATATCCTCGTGCTCGTCCCAGTAGTTGCCGAGGGCGTCATCCCAGCGTTGCCGGGTCATGGGATCGCCGCTGGTGAGGGCGGCCAGCGCATCCACGTCGTCATCGGCACACAACTCCACCCGCCGCCACATGGCGTTTCTCACCATCACCCTGAAGGCGCGCCCGTTGCCCGTCACTGGGCGGGCTGGCGGAGCGGCCTCAGCCCGCTGCTCCGCAGGCACCCCGGCCAGGGCTGCGAGTTCGTTCCACTCATCCAGCAGCGATGAGTCAACCAGCCGGGTGGTCTCGCCGAGCCAGGCGATCAGGTCCTCCAGATCGTCAGTGCGCAGGCCTTCCGGGATGCTTTGCCGCAGCGCCCGGTAGGCGTCGGTCAGGTAACGCAGCAGCAGTCCCTCGGTGCGCTGTAGCTTGTAATGGGCCACGTATTCGCCGAACGTCATGCCCTGCGAGTACATGTCCCGCACCACCGACTTGGGGCTCACGGGAGTTTCCGACAACCAGGGGTGCCTCACGGAGTATTCAATGTGCGCCCGCTCCAGCAGCTCTGCCAGAGGTTGCGGCCAGGTGACCTCCTCCAAGGCATCCATCCGCTCCTCGTAGTCCCACCCATCGGCCTTCATCTCGGCGACAGCCTGACCGCGTGCCTTGAACTGCTGGGCCAGCAGCAGCACCCGTGGATCCTCCAGCGTGGCCTCGATCACCGAGACCACGTCGAGGGCGTAGTCCGCGGAGGCCGGGTCGAGGGTCTCTATCACAGACAGCGCGAAGGCCGATAAGGGCTGGTTGAGGGCGAAGTCGCGTTGCAGGTCGACGTTCAGCTCGTACCGGCGGCCACCGGGGGTCGGATCGGGCAGCCGGGTGGCCACCTCGGCCCGCAGCAGTGAACGACCAAGCCCGACGGCCCTTCGCAGCATGGCCCGGCGGGCCTTCGGCTCCGGATGGGTGGAGTCGATGAGGCGCGTCACCGCGATGCTGGTCTCCTCGTTGCGCTGCAACAGGTTCAGCAGCAGGGCATGGCTGATCCTCATCCGTGCATGCAGCTGCTCCGGCACCGATTCGATCAGCTTGTTGAAGGTGGCCTCCGTGTAGTTCACGAAACCCTCCGGTGGCTTCTTCCGGCGCACCGAACGCAGTTTCTTCTCGTCCCCCTGGTGCCTGGCGAGGATCCGGGCGTTCTCCACCTCGTGTTCAGGTGCCTGGGCTACGACATAGCCGATGGGGTCGAAACCGGCCCGGCCAGCGCGCCCCGCGATCTGGTGGAACTCACGGCTGCGCAGTACGCGTTGCCGCCGGCCGTCGAACTTTGTCAGGGAACTGAACAATACGGTACGGATGGGGACGTTGATCCCCACCCCTAGGGTGTCGGTGCCGCAGATCACCGCCAGCAGTCCGCGCTGTGCCAGCTGCTCCACGAGCCGCCGGTAACGGGGCAGCATCCCGCGTGATGAACGCCGATCCCGCCACGCAGCAGCTTCGACAATGTCGCCCCGAAACCACCGGCGAACGGGAAGCCTGCCAGCGCCTGTTTCAGCTCATCCGGGACCGCAGCTCCGTGCTTGCGCACCACTCCCTGGCTGAGCAGCGCCGCTGCCTGTTCGACAGCGGCCCCCTGGGTGGGATGGACGATGTAGACGGGAGCCTGATGTGTCTCGATGATCTCCGCGATGGTCTCGTGTACTGGTGCCAGGGACCAGCGATAGGTCAGAGGGACGGGGCGTGTTACCCCGCCGATCACGGCAGTCTCGCGTCCGGTGCGCCGGGTGAGGTCCTTCGCAAGACCTGTCACATCCCCCAGAGTCGCGGACATGATGACGAACTGCGCCTGGGGCAGCTCAACCAGCGGAACCTGCCATGCCCAGCCACGCTCTGGCTCGGCGAGGAAATGGAACTCGTCCATCACTACCTGACTGACTTTGGCGTCCCGGCCCTCACGCAGCGCCAGGTTTGCCAGGATCTCGGCGGTGCAGCAGATGATGGGGGCATCCGCATTGACGGAGGCGTCTCCGGTGACCATTCCGACATTTTTCAGCTCCGAAGGCATCGCACAGGGCGAAGAATTTCTCGTTCACCAGGGCCTTGATCGGGGCGGTGTACCAGGTGCTGCGGCCCTCCGCGAGCGCCGCGAAGTGGGCGCCGAGCGCGATCAGTGATTTCCCGGAACCCGTCGGCGTGGTGATGATGGCGTTGTCGCCGGTGAGAATAGCCAGCAGCGACTCCTCCCTGGTGCGGGTACAGCGAGATTCCCGAGTCCTCGACCCAGGTGGTGAAGATCTCCAGGAGAGAATCGGGGGAGGGGTCTTGGGGCAAGAGGTCGCTGAGATTAGTCATGGCGTTCTCAATTCTCCCATGCCCCATGCTTGGCATTGCCCGCGGCGAAGACGGTGAGTCCAACAGGGGTTAACTACGGCAAATGCGGGTTCATCACGTGGTCCAGACGGCCACTATCCTCTGGCGTCATGCCTGAACTGTGGACAGTGGAGCGCATCGAGGCCGCTGCGCCTGACTCGTCGTCGGCAACCGCTGGACGCAAACTGGCGAAGCCAGGGCCCTGGTCTGACATCGGTTTCCAGGGCAATCTCCTGTGGGGTGCCTGCCAGGGGGTCGGGCAAGACGCCGTACAGAGTCAGCATCGACACCGCCTCGCCCGCATACAAATGCTCCTGTCCCAGCCGCAAGTTCCCCTGCAAGCATGCCCTTGCCCTGTTGTTCCTGTGGGCGCAGGGCCAAGTATCCGAATCTGGTGAGATCGCTGGGTTCGCCTCGCAGTGGGCTGGAGCACGCGAGGCGAGGGCGGGCAGGAAGAAGACCGAGGCCCGAGAACGGACTGAGGAGCAGAAGGCCGCCGCTACCAAGCGTGCCGCACAGCGCGAGGAACGGGTCGCCAATGGTCTGACCGAGCTTGACCGCTTCCTGGCTGATCAGTTGAGACAAGGCCTTGCCACCCACACCGGCGACCGCTCGAGACGACTGGAGCACATGGCGGCCCGCATGGTGGATGCACAGGCCCCGGGGATCGCATCGCGGCTGCGGGAACTCGCCACCGTGCCCTCGTCGGGAGACTGGCCCACCCAGGTGGTCGATGGATATGGTTCCCTCCATCTCCCTAGCCGTGGCCTGGGCCGGCTGTGACAAGTTACCCAGCGGCCTTGCTGAGACCGTCCGCTCCCACATTGGATTCACCACCCGTGTCGAGGATGTGCTCATGACCCCCGGCGTCAGAGACCGCTGGGTGGTGCTGGGCATGCACGACGCCGACGAGGAGCAGGTCAGCGTGCGGCGGGTATGGCTATGGGGCCGGGAGACCGGCAGGCGTGCGCTCGTGCTGTTCTTCGCCCGGGGAGGCGATGGTTTCGACACCAGCCTCTATCCCGGAACCGAGATCGACGCAGACCTTCACTTCTACCCCGGCAGGCCACCGCTGCGTGCCGCGGTCGGATCCACATACGCTGAGTTGCCGCGCGTCAGCGGCTGGGAACTCGCTGGTGATGACGTCGCCACCGCCATCAGCCAGCTGCGCGACGCTGTCGCCGCCGATCCCTGGTGCGAGGCCTGGCCGGTCGCCATCCAGGGCTCACTGACCCGGGAGTCGGGGGCTGCTGGCTGGTCTCTGAGCGGGCTGTTGCCCTGACAGGTACCCACACCGATCATTGGCGCATGCTGGCTGAGATCGGCACCACGCCGGTCACCGTTTTCGGTGAGCTCAGCGCGGATGGCTTGCGACCCATCGCCTACCTGCGGGAAGCGACGGTGTGTCCACTGTGAAACCCACCCAGCTCATAACCGCCGCGCTGGTCGGCAGCCCCGACCCGGCGCTCCTCGACCAGGCTGCCCGCCACGCAGCGCTGCGCCGGGCCACCGTCCGCACACGTGAGCTCCCAGCGCCGGCACCCGCTCCCGGGCAGGAACCGGACCAGCCTTCCAGCGCATTCGCGGCAACGGTCAGTATGGTCCTCGCCCGCCCGGCGGCGATGCGCGACCCGATCCTGGTGGAGGCCCTGGAACAGCTGGCCACCGCGGGCCTGGTGCTGCCGGTCAAGCTCCTCGTCCCGCTGCTGGTCGCCGCCGGATCCAGCCGTGACATCGCGGCAAGGCTTCCGGCGGTGCTGGGGCGCCAGGGGTAGGTGGCTGGCTCAGCTCGACAGCGACTGGCTGCGCCACCGAGGCCATCGCCGCTCCGGACCCACTCGACTGGGAGGAGGGAAGCCTGGCCGAGCGGATCGCATGGCTACGCCACCTGCGTGCAGCGGACCCGGCCGCGGGCCGCGAGCTCGTCCAGCAGGCCCGCAGCGAGAAGGCCGCTGACCGCGCGCAGTTTGTCGCTGCGCTTGAGGTCGGTCTCGGCCCCGGTGATGAGGAACTGCTTGAGGTATCGCTGCGAGACCGGTCCAAACAGGTGGGGCGTGCCGCCGCCGGGCTCCTCGCCCGGCTCGACGGATCGGCCTATCTCACCCGTGTGCTGGAGCTGGCCCGAGGCTGTTTCAGCCTGAGGGACAAGCCACGGAAAGGGCTGCTCAGCAGGCTCCGTGCGCCAGAGCAGGACATTCTCGCCGCTGCGCCGCCTGAGCAGGACCTGGTTGCTGGCTTCTACGCTGACGTCGCCGCCACGCAGGTCGTCAAAGGACCGGCCGGACGAGTGCAGCTTCTCGCCGCGATGATGCCGCCGCACCGCTGGGCCGAACTGGGGATCAGCGTCGCTGGTCTCCGGAGCCGGCGTGCTCTGTGACGATGAACACATCGACGTGGCCCAGGCGTTGACCTGTGCCGCGATCCGCTGGGGCAACACGGAGGCTGCCCGTGTGCTGCTCACCAGGCACCTGGATCCAGCGCTTCTGCCGCTTCTGCCGGCCACAGAGCGCGACACCGTCCTGGTCAAGATCGTCCATGCCACCACTCCCAAAGAACTCCCCGGGCTCTGCTCCAGGCTGCTGGCGCAGCAAGGCCTGCGCCTGTCCCGCGAGGCCGCGGGCGTGATCCTGGACGGCATCTTCGCCCACGCGAAGACCAAGAACACAGTTCCCGAGGCCCCGGCCCGTCTCCTGGCGTTCGCGGCTGAACCCAGCGCTGCCTCCGGGCTGCTGCCTCGCCTCACGCTTCTTGGCCAGCAACCCGGCCTGTCCACGTTCAACCAGCGTATAGCGCGTGACGCCGCAGCTGCCCTGACGTTGCGCCAGGGCATCCACGAATCCATCAACCAGCCCGAGGAGACCCGATGACCGAGACTGTGCTTCGCCCACACGCCGAACAGGCCTTCGCGCATGAGCTCGATGCTTTGGCGAAGGCCGATGACAGGCCACGCCCGGTGAACTGGCGGCTTTCACCGTGGGCTGTGGTGCAGTACCTCATGGGCGCAACCCCTGCCCGACGGCACTCAGATCACCCCGAAATACGTTGGAAACCAGAGGCTCATAGAGGTTGCGGTCGCAACTCTCGCCACTGACAGGGCGCTCCTGCTGCTGGGTGTCCCGGGTACCGCCAAGTCCTGGGTCTCCGAGCATCTGGCGGCCGCCATCTCCGGCGATTCCACGCTTCTCGTGCAGGGCACGGCAGGCACCGCGGAGGAGGCTGTGCGGTACGGCTGGAACTACGCTCGCCTGCTCGCGGAGGGGCCGTCGGAGGCGGCGCTGGTCGCGTCCCCGATCATGACGGCAATGGCTAGTGGTGCCATCGCTCGCGTTGAGGAGCTGACCCGGATGCCCTCCGACGTCCAGGACGGCATGATTACCACGCTCAGTGAGAAGACGCTGCCGGTTCCCGAGCTGGGTATGGAGGTGCAGGCCCGCGCTGGTTTCAACCTGATAGCCACCGCAAACGACCGAGACCGCGGCGTCAACGACCTGTCTAGCGCCCTGCGGCGGCGGTTCAACACGGTTGTGCTCCCGCTGCCCTCGAGTGCCGAGGAGGAGTTGAGGATCGTCACCAGGCGTGTCGCCGAGCTGGGACGTTCGTTGCAACTGCCTGAGGCCAGCGACGCCCTGACCGAGATCCGCTGTGTCGTGACGGTGTTCCGTGAGCTACGTCAAGGCCACACCGAGGACAACAAGACCTCACTGAAGACTCCCTCGGCGACGCTGAGCGCAGCAGAGGCGATCTCCGTGGTCACCAATGGCCTGGCGCTCGCAGCCCATTTCGGTGATGGCGTGCTGCGGGCTGAGGACGTCGCGGCCGGAATCGTCGGTGCCGTTGTGAAAGATCCCGTCGCTGACCAGGTGATCTGGCAGGAATACCTCCAGACGGTGGTGCGTGAGAGGTCCGGCTGGAAAGATTTCTACCGGGCCTGCCGCCACGTGACGCAGTGACTGAGGATCGTTCATGAGCGAGGTCAGGATCTATGGGGTCCGCCACCACGGGCCGGGATCGGCACGGTCGCTGCTTCGTGCCCTCGAGACTTTCGACCCCGGCGCGATCCTCATTGAAGGCCCGGCCGACGCTGATGCGATGGTGCCCTATGTGACGGACCTGGTGCCTCCCATCGCCCTGCTGGCCTGGGTGGCCGACGAGCCGTCGCGGGCTGCGTTCTGGCCGTTCGCTGCCTTCTCACCGGAATGGCAGGCGCTCAGCTGGGCGGTCAGGAACAGCCGCTCCGCCTCGTTCATCGACCTGCCCAGTTCGCTCAGCCTCGCCCGGGAACACCAGGAGCGGGCGATGGAGTCGGATCCGTTGCGGCTGCTCGCCGATGCGGCTGGCTACGACGACCCGGAACGCTGGTGGGAGGACCTCGTCGAGCAGCGTGACGAGGACGTCTTCGAGGTGATCGGCGAGGCGATGGCGGCCATCCGCGAGGGCGAGACCGCCGATGAGGAGAACCAGCTGCGTGAGGCCCACATGCGCAAGGCGTTGCGTGCGGCGAGACGCCGGTACGAAAAAGATTGCGGTGGTGTGCGGTGCCTATCACGTGCCGGCGCTGGCGGCCAAGGTGACGGGCCGCCGCGGACAATGCGCTGCTGAGACAACTGCCCAAGGTCAAGACGCAGGTCACCTGGGTGCCGTGGTCGCATGGCCGGCTCGCTGCCTCGTCAGGTTACGGCGCCGGTGTCCGGTCGCCTGGGTGGTACCACCATCTGTTCACCGCGTCAGACCATCCTGTCGAGAGGTGGCTGGCGCATGTCGGCGCCGTGCTGCGGGAACACGACCTGCCCACCTCGTCCGCCCACGTCATAGAAGGTGTCCGGCTCGCCGACTCCCTAGCCGTCCCTACGTGGCCGCCCCATGCCGGGGCTATCCGAGGTCCAGGAAGCCACCCTGGCGGTGCTGTGCGAGGGCAACGGTCTTGCCCTCGACCTGGTCACCCGTGAGGCAATCATCGGTGAGCGCCTCGGTGCGGTGCCCGATCAAGTGCCCCGCACCCCGTTCGAGGCCGACCTGAACGCTACGGCCCGGCGGCTCCGACTCAAACAGGACGCCACCGAGCGGGAACTCGATCTCGACCTGCGCAAGGAGAGCGGCCTGGCCAGGTCCTGTTTCCTCAGACGGCTTCAGATTCTCGGTATCGGCTGGGGCAGGCCCATGGGCCAGTCCGGTACCGGCACGTTTCGCGAGCTCTGGCGCCTGTCCTGGGAACCGGAGCTCGCTGTCGCCGTTGTGGACGCCTCACGGTGGGGCAGCACCGTCGAGGCCGCAGCCGCGGCCCATCTACTGTCTGACACCAGCAATCTGGCGGGCGTCGCCCGGGGCGTGGACCGGGCGCTGACAGCCGATCTGCCCGCGGCGATGCCCGAGCTGCTGCGGCTCCTGGATGTCAGGGCTGCTGCCGAGACGGATGTCGCCAGGCTCCTAGAGGCCCTGCCAGAACTCGTGCAGGCCCACCGCTACGGCGATGTGCGGGGCACTGACACCGGCCGGCTGGGAGAAGTGGTTGAAGCGCTGCTTGGCAGGGCCTGCGCCGGCCTGCCTGTGGCGCTGAGCGGGCTCACTCCCGAGGAATCCGAGCGATGCCGGGGTTTGATAGACGAAGCCAACGCGGCCGTCGGGCTGCTGGGGGAGACAGCCCAGGAGCTGTGGCGCAATGCCCTGAGGGGCGCAGCTGACCGTCACGACCTGCCCGGCCTGCTCGCCGGACGACTCGTCAGGATCCTGTTCGATGCCGGCAGCCTGGATGCTGACGAGGTGCAGCAGCGGTTGTCGCTGGCCCTCTCGGGCGGCCATCCGGCGCGTGAACAGGCATCGTGGGCTGAGGGTGTCCTGTCGGGCAGCTCCCTGCTGCTGCTCCACTCGCCAGCGCTGCTGGAGGTGCTTGATTCCTGGGTCATGGGGCTCGCTGAGGAGCTGTTCACGGAGATACTTCCCGTGATCCGCCGGGCCTTCGGGGCATGGGACAAGCCTGAACGGCAGGCTCTTGCCGGGAAGGTGGCCAACCTCGGCGGTACCGGTCCGGTCGACGAGGAGGAACCTGATCTGGCTGAGATGACGGCTGTGCTCGTCACTGTCGACGCGATCTTGGAGGGAGCGCGATGAACGAGGAACGCAGCCGTCGCTGGCGGATGCTGCTTGGTTCCGGCCCGGAGGGGCTGCAGATGGCCCTGTCCACACAGGATGCTGCGATGGATGCCGCTCTGGCTGCTTTGTACGACCATCGGCCGGAGGATCGGGGACGGCGTGGTGGCGGGCTCGGTGGCTCCGCGCCACGGGTGGCGCGGTGGCTCGGTGACATCCGCCGCTATTTCCCATCACGGGTGGTGCAGGTGATGCAGGCCGACGCGATCGACCAGCCTCGGTCTCAAACAATTACTGCTGGAGCCCGAGATGCTTGAGGCTGTGGAGGCCGACGTGCATCTTGTCGCCACTCTGGCCAGCCTTGGCCGGATCATGCCGCAGAAGGCAAAGGCCAGTGCCCGCGAGGTCGTGGGCCGGGTGGTCAGGCAGGTGGAGGAGACTGGCCGACAGAGTGCAGCAAGCGGTGAGAGGGGCACTGAACCGGGCCTCCCGCACTACCCATCCCCGCCTGAATGACATCAACTGGTCACGGACGATAGCGGCGAACCTGGGCAACTATCTGCCGGAGCTGAAGACAGTCGTGCCCGAGCGTCTCATCGGATATGGCCGGAGACAGACCGGGTTCCAGCGGGAGATCGTGCTGGTCGTGGACCAGTCTGGTTCGATGGCGGCATCGGTCGTCTACGCCAGTATCTTCGCGGCCGTGCTGGCGTCTCATCAAGACGGTCAAGACGCACCTGGTGGTCTATGACACGGCTGTCGCTGACCTCACAGAGCAGCTCAATGATCCTGTGGAGGTCATCTTCGGAACCCAGCTTGGCGGTGGAACCGACACCAGCAGGGCACTTGCCTAGTGCGAGCAGCTGGTTCAGCGCCCCAGGGACACCGTCATGGTGCTGATCAGCGACCTCTACGACTCCCAGCCCAAGCAGATGCTGCGTCGCATTACCCAGTTCCAGCAGCAGGGGGTCACTGTGGTGGCCCTGCTGGCACTCGATGACAACGGAACCCCCAGTTATCACCACGAGGTCGCCAATACTCTGGCCACGATGGATGTCCCGGCTTTCGCCTGCACGCCCGATGCCTTCCCAGAGATGATTGCTCTTGCGATCAGCAAAGGTGACCTGGCGGGCTGGGCAGCTGCCGAGAAAGCCGCCGGAGCCTAGGAACATGGGCTAGGCCTGGAAGTGGCTTCTTGTGGGAGAAGATATGAAACATGCCACCTGTGATCCGTTCCGCCAGCTATGAGGACCTTCCCGCCATCGTCGAGATATACAACGAGGGTGGTGTCGCCACCACCGCCTCCTATGACGTCGAGCCCGTGACCCTCGAGGAACGTACGGCATGGTTTGAGCGCTTACGGAACCAGGGACATCCTGTCCTGGTGTTTGAGGACGAGGGCAGGGTGACCGGTTTCGCCAGTTACGGGCCCTTCCGCGACAAGGCGGCCTACGGGCAGACCGTCGAGCACTCCGTCTATGTCGCTGAGAACAGCCGGTCCAGGGGAGCAGGACGGTTGCTGCTGCGGACTTTGATCGACCACGCGCGCGGCAGTGGCGTCCATGTCATGGTTGGTGTCCTCGACGCTGGCAACATGGCCTCACGCGCCTTCCACCGGAGCCTCGGGTTCACCGAGTCGGCGGTGCTGCCCGAAGTCGGGCGGAAGTTCGGGCGCTGGCTTGATGTCGTGTTCGTCACCTACCGTTTCGATGGAATCAGCGCCGTTGAGTAGCATTCCGGCATGGCTTATCACGGCGACACCAGCGAGCACGAGGGCAAAGAGGTACTCACATGGGAGGGGCTCAGGGGACGCCACCGACGACCTGGCCCGCCAAGTCCACGAGTCCTGCTTCGACCCCTCGGTGATTATTGCCATCGCCCGGGGCGGGATGGTCCCCGCAGGGTCGCTGACATACCGGCTCGGCGTAAAACTCACCGATGCGATCAACGTCGAGTTCTACACCGATGTTCACCAGACCCTTCCCGACCCAGTGCTGCTGGCGCCCATGCTGGACACCGAGTCGATCACCGGCCGGCGCATCCTCATTGTCGATGACGTCGTCGACTCAGGACGTACTCTCGCTCTGGTGGTCAAACTGCTGCGCGGGTTCGGGGCGGAGGTGCGCAGCGCCGTGTTGTATGCCAAACCGACCACTGTCGTCGAGCCGGACTTCTGCTGGAAGCACACTGACCGGTGGATCGTGTTCCCGTGGTCTGCGAAGCCACCGCTTGGGTGAGAGGCCCATAGATGCCGCTCAGCTGAGGCCAGTAGAATCCGGGCCATGGCTGAGATCCGCACCCACGATTCCGAAGGTGGCTCTGACCTCGGACGTCTCGTCCGGGAGGCGCTGGGGGAGACCATCCGTCCCGTTATGCCAGGCTCGGGCCCCAGCCCCACCCTGTCTGAGGATGATCCTGAGACTGACCAGGGGAGCCTCATTGGCCGCGCTTCCCCAGTGGGCGGGACTCTCCGTGGATGTCACCGATACCTGACCTGGTTCAGGTGCTTACGCTAACAACCAGATAGTGTGGGGCTAAGGGAGCATTTGCCCCATCTCCCAGGAGTTCAAAGGACGGAACATGACCCTCGACTGGACCGAACTGGATACCCGAGCCGTTGACACGGCCAGGATCCTCGCTGCCGATGCCGTGGAGAAGGTGGGCAACGGCCACCCCGGCACCCCGATCTCACTCGCGCCTGTGGCCCTATCTGCTGTACCAGAAGGTCATGAATGTGGACCCGAAGGACGACAAGTGGCTCGGACGTGACCGTTTCATCCTGTCGCTCGGCCATGCCTCCCTCGCCCAGTACTGCCAGTTGTATCTCGCTGGCGCTGACATGGAGCTTGATGACCTGAAGTCGTTGCGGACCTGGGGATCCAAATGCCCGGGTCATCCTGAATACGGTCACACCCGGTTCATCGAGTGCACCACGGGCCCGCTCGGAGCAGGTGTCAGCAACGCTGTCGGCATGGCTATGGCTGCCCGCAGGGAGCGTGGCCTGCCTCGATCCCGATGCGCCCGAGGGGGAGTCGGTCTTCGACCACTATGTCTACTGTCTCGTCGGCGACGGCTGTCTCCAGGAGGGCGTGGCCGCGGAGGCCTCGTCGCTGGCTGCCACGCAGGACCTCGGTAACCTGATCATGATCTACGACGCCAACCGGATTACCATCGAGGGTGACACCAACATCGCGTTCACCGAGGACGTGCTGGCCCGTTACGACGCGCTGGGCTGGCATACCCAGGAGGTCGACTGGACCAACGAGGGAACCCGCTATGAGGAGGACCTTGACGCTCTTCTCTCGGCGATCCGGGCGGCCAAGGCTGTCAAGGAAAAAGCCGTCGATCATCAAGCTCAACACCATCATCGGCTGGCCGCTGCCCAGCAAGGCTGGCCATCACAACATCTCATGGTTCCAAGATCGGCACTGAGGAGATCGCGGCCCTGAAGGAGAAGCTTGGCTTCCCCGCTGAGCCATTCGCCGTCGACGAGGAGGCGGTGGCTCATGCCCGGGCCAACGCCGCGTCCCGTGGCGAGGCGGCTCGTTCCGCCTGGAATGAGAAGTTCGAATCCTGGAAGGCCGCCAACCCGGAACGTGCCGCGTTGCTGGAGCGCGTACGCGCTCACAAGCTCCCGGCAGGCTTGAAGCTACCGGTCTTCGAGGAGGGCAAGATGTCCACCCGCAAGGCCTCGGGCGAGGTCCTCTCCGCGCTGGGTCCGCAGCTTCCAGAGCTGTGGGGTGGCTCCGCCGACCTGGCAGGCTCCAACAACACCACCATGAAGGGTGAGCCCAGCTTCCTTCCGGAGGCCCGGCAGGCCGACGACTGGCCGGGCAATCCCTATGGGCGCACCATCCACTTCGGGATTCGTGAACATGCGATGGGCGGCATCATCAACGGCATCGTCCCTGTCCGGGCTCACTCGCGCCTACGGTGGCACCTTCATGGTGTTCGCCGACTATATGCGCCCCGCGGTGCGGCTGGCTGCCCTGATGAAGCTGCCTTCCATCTTCGTGTGGACGCACGACTCCGTCGGCGTGGGAGAGGACGGTCCCACGCATCAGCCCGTCGAGCACCTCGCTGCATTGCGGGCCATCCCCGGCCTGGACGTGGTACGCCCCGCGGATGCCAATGAGACCTCTGTGGCCTGGGGAGAGATCCTGCGCCGCACCGACCATCCCGCCGGCATCATCCTGTCCCGCCAGGATCTGCGCACCGTGGCTCGCGGAGACGAGTACGCCTCGGCCGAGGGCGTGGCCCGTGGGGCGTACGTGCTCAAGGACGCCTCGGAGAAACCGAAGCTGATCCTGATCGCCTCTGGTTCCGAGGTGGCGCTAGCCCCTCGACGCTGCTGCGAGGCTGGAGGAAGAGGGCACCCCTGACCCGCGTCGTCTCTATGCCCTGCATGGAGTGGTTCGACGAGCAGGATCCCAGCTACCGCGAGTCGGTGCTGCCGAAGGAGGTCAAGGCCAGGGTCTCGATCGAGGCAGGCATCGCGATGGGCTGGGGCAAGTATGTCGGCGACGCCGGAGCTAGCGTCAGCATTGAGCATTTCGGTGCCCTCAGCCGCTGCGGCAAAGTGTTTCGAGGAGTTCGGGTTCACCGTCGACAATGTCATCAAGACAGCCCAGTCCGTGCTCTGAGAACACCGGGTTGAAGATATCCTGTGACGGGTAGGGGCGTTTGGCGGTCGCCGATAGACTCGCCTGCATGGTGTTCAAAACCCTGCTTGACAAGCTGTCCCCTGCCCGTCGCATCGTGCTTGAGCTCGATCTGGCACGTGGAGTCCTGGAGACTTTCCCAAGGAATCCATTGCAGATGCTGCAGGTGGTGGGGGCAACTGCTGTCAGCGATCTACGCGAACACCTGAAGGCAGCTACCGGGGATGAGCGTGTCGCAGGGCTGATTGTCCATGCGGTGAACTGCAACCAGCCCATGACGGTGATGGACGAGATCGCCCATCTGATTGAGGATTTCGGGACTGCCAAACCAACCATGGCCTGGGCCGAGTCGTTCGGTGAGTTCGGTAATTCGCTGGCCGCGTACAAACTCGCCACGGCCTGCCGCACGATCTGGCTTCAGCCCACCGGGGTGCTTGGCATCGGAGGCCTAGAGGTTGATATCACCCTGTTCCGGGGCCTGCTGGAGAAGGCCGGCATCGAGCCACAGTTCGGTCAGCGCCATGAGTACAAGACAGCGGCAGACCAGTTCTCGGCCGCAGAGGTTACTGAGGCCAACCGGGAGATGACTCACCGGCTGGCCCAGTCCATCGTGGATGACACTGTTGCGGTGATCGCCCGGCGCAGAGGCGTGGCACCTGAGAAGGTGTGGGAAGCCGTCAACGACTCCCCGGTGGTCCCGGAGCGCGCGAAGGAGCTCGGGCTCGTCGATGAGGTCGGCTACCGGGACGAGGCCTACACCTGGGCGCTCAACGAGTGGGATGCCAGGCCGGGGGATCTGCTCTACGCGTCTCGCTACCAGCCCCGACCCAACTTCACTGAGACGTTACGCTGGGACCGGCCGAAGGTCGCGATTGTGAGTCTGCGGGGTCCCATCGTGACTGGCCGGGGCAGTTCGGTGGGCTCAACGGCCCCAGCGCTGGGGCTGATGTGGTCGACGAGCATCTCCGTGCTGCCCTGCGGGACGAACGCGTCAAGGCCGTCCTCTTCGAGGTGGACAGCCCCGGGGGATCGGCTGTCGCCTCCGATTTCATTCACCGTAGCATCGAGCGTCTGAGGGGCTCCGGACGTCCGGTGGTGGCCAGGATGGGCAAACTCGCTGCGTCAGGTGGGTACTACGTCGCGATGCCCTGCAATGAGATCGTCGCCTATCCCACCACCCTGACAGGGTCCATCGGAGTGCTCGCAGGCAAGTTCGTTACCCGGGAGCTGTACGAGAAGCTGGGGTTGAAGCGCGAGCCCATCCGGATCGGTGCGGTTGCTGGCCTGCTCAGCTCGGCCACGGAGTTCTCCCCGGAGGACTGGGAGCGCCTGGGTGCGGAACTCGATCGCATCTATCAGCAGTTCACCAGCCTGGCCGCACAGGATCGCGGCATGGACTATGACCACCTCGAGTCCCTCGCCAGGGGCAGGGTGTGGACAGGAGCTGACGCGTGTGAACGTGGCTTGGTTGATCACGTCGGTGACTGGGGGCTCGCGTGGCGCCGCGCCTGTGCCCTGGCGGACATCGACCCCCAAGAGGCGGCCCCGGTCCGGATCGGCACCGCATCGGTCCTGGACCAGATCATTCCGGCTCGCTCCAGTGAGCACCGCGCCGAGTCGGCGCGGATGGCTATCCCGACTGCCGACGACCTGTTGATGCGCGCCGCCGAGCTGATCGGGTTCCCGGTCTATGGCGCGCTGAGCCTGCCCTTCCGCCTGGAGGTGCGCTGAGCCTCCATGATCAGCGGGAGTTCTCCTGCTGAGGGATTCCAGGAAAGAACGGTCCAAAGACCTCGGGATCAGCGAGGCGGTGAGGCTGCCGAGCAGGAGCAGCGTCCCGCCGACGGCGAAACCGACTGCATAGTTCGTCGCATCGACCAGGGCCCCGACGGCAGTTGGACCGATGATCGCTCCCAGGTCGACGATCATCGAGTAGGGTGGCGACGGGCGTTCCGCCGCGGCCCTCAGCGACGTCGCCGACTGCCGCAGCAGGAGCGGTTCCCTGCATGGCCGCGCCTACCCCATAGACGCACAGCAACGCGATGAGCATCCAGATGCCTGGCGCGAAAGGCATGGCTATGGCGGATAACCCACACACCAGGCCGCCCGCGACCATCACCGGCTTGCGGCCTATCCGGTCAGTCGCCAATCCGGCCGGCGTCAACGCGGCGGCCTGGGACACCGCCGCCATGGCGAAAGCCATCCCAGACCAGCCGGTTTCCAAGGCATAGACCTCGGTGATGATCACCGGGACCAGCGCGGCCCGCACCCCAATCGACTGCCAGCCTTGCGCGAAGCCAAGCAGGCAGGCAGCGCGTAGCGAATGTCGCTGACTGCCCTTCGCAACGTCGGTGGATTCTTCGCCGCCGCTGGGAGAGGCTCGCTGCGGGCAGGCAGCAGCAGGAAGGCCACCAGCCCGGCCACCAGGAGCATCACCGAGTAGAAATAGAAAGGGGCCTGCAGCGAAACCGAGCCCAGCAGGCCGCCGATCGCCGGGCCCGCCATGTTGCCGAGCAGGAAACCGCCTTGGCTCAGGCCGGAGGCGCGCCGCGCAGATGCTGGGGAGTTGTGGAGATCAGCAGATTCAAAGAGGCGACGGTGAACATCGCGGAGCCGGTGCCACCCAGGGCCCGCGCCGTTATCATCCACCACAGGCTGGGAGACAGGGCCACCCCGAAAGTCGTCACGGCGACAATCACCATGCCCAGCGTGATGGCGTTGCGTTCTCCCATGAACCGCCCGAGGCGAGTCACGAACGGGCTGCTGACGAGCCGCATCAGCGCGAACATCGAGACCACCAGACCCAGCTGGAAGTTATCCGCTCCGAAGGTGCGTGCGAAGGGCTCAGGACCGGGATCACCACCCCGAACCCCACTGCTACGAGAAAGGCTGTGATCGCCAGCACCCAGGCGGTGCGCGGGAGTCCCGCAGCCCTGAAACGTGCCACGAATCCCATGCTCATCTCCCTCCTGCGGCCCACCGGCCAACATGACAGCCTACTCGCGTACCATAGTGCGGGCTTGTGCCCATGGAATCGGCGAAAGAAAAGGACCGGACTTGACCACTAAGAAACCCACCTCACGCCGTAGGAGATGGCTGATCGGCAGCGGCATAGGGGCTTTGTCGTGCTGCTGGGTGGTGCCTACACCGCAGCCTATTTCCTGGCAGGCGACAAGGTGCCAACAAACACCAGAGTCGAGGGGGTAGCGATCGGGGGACTGCATCCCTTAGAGGCCGAGGAGCGGTTGCGCACCGAGTTGGGACCACGCTATGAGGCCGCCATGACCGTCTCGGACGGCCGGGGGCATTCCATCAGCCTGACTCCCCTGGATAGCGGGCTCAGCGTCGACTACGCGGGGGCGGTCAAGGCTGCTGGGGGAGCGACGCTGAACCCGATCGATGTTTTCAAGACCCTGCTTGGGGGCGGAGACACGGAACTGCCTAAGAGGGTCGACGCCGAGAGGCTGTCCGAGGCGCTCAACGCACAGGCCCCAGCATTTGCCGTGGAAGGGGTCGACGCCACCCTCAGTTTCACGGATGGCGCGATTTTCCCGCACCGAGTCGACTGACTCGGCAGCCCTTGATGTCGACGCCACCAAGGCGTCGGTCACCGATGCCATGAAGTCGGGCACGCACGAGGCCTCGGCCACCGTCAAGGTGCAACCACCTGCCGTGACCTCGGCCATGGTCGATGAGGCCGTCAACAACTTTGCCACCCCAGCCTTGTCTGGCCCGGTCACGGTGAACGCCGGTGACAAGAGCTTCCAGGTGACTCCTGAACAGATCGCAGCGGTCACCACTTTCGCCGCCGAGGACGGGAAACTGGTCCCACACTCGACCCCCGACAAACTCCTCGAAGCCACCGCCGAGGCCCGCACCCGCCTCGGCCTGACAACAGGCAAGAACGCCGGCTACATCCTCAAGGACAACGCCATCCAGGTGGTGCCGGCCGAGGGCGGCCAGCAGGTGGATGCGAAGGGCATGGCCGAGGGGGTGGCCAAGGCCGCGGTTTTGAGTGGTGACGCCCGTGCCACCAGCGTGGACTTGATCGAGGGCGCTGCCGAGTTCTCCACCGAGAAGGCGGAATCCCTCAAACCCACCCAGGTGATCGGTGAGTTCACGACGTCCTTCCCGCACGCCGACTATCGCAACAAGAACCTGGGCCGTGCCGCTGAGCTGATCAACGGCAAAGTGCTCCTGCCCGGGGAGGTGTTCAGCCTCAACGACACCCTGGGGCCCCGCACTCCGGACAACGGCTTCACCGACGGGTACGTGATCAACGGCGGCCTACTGGTCAAGGAGTCTGGTGGCGGGATCTCACAGGCAGCGACCACCATGTACAACGCAGGCTTCTTTGCGGGCTATGAGGACGTCGAGCACCGGCCTCACACCTTGTACTTCGAGCGCTACCCGCGGGTCGCGAGGCCACCATCTACTACGGCAGTTTTCGACATGAAGTTCAGGAACAACACCGAGTATCCGGCCTACATCCAGGGCTCCCTGACCCCCTCGACCGCGAGTAGCAAGGGAAGCCTCACCTTCCGGATCTGGTCACGCCCGACGTGGGACAAGGTGGAGTCAACCGAGCCTGAGAAATCCAACTACCACTCAGGTAGCGAACGCGTGGTCGACACCCCAAATTGTGAGCCCTCAGGACCCTATTCAGGGCTTTACCGCCACCTGGAAGCGGCTGTTCTACAAGAATGGTGAGGTAGCCAAGACCGAAGATTATTCGTGGACCTATTCGGCCGGTGACCGGGTCACCTGCACTGCTGCGGGTTCTCCGGGCGGGAATTGACTCCGGTGCTTCGCGCTAAGCTTTGCGCGGAAGAACCAGAAGGAGTGAAGTGACCTACATCATCGCCCTCGCCGTGTGTCGACGTGAAGGACAGGGCTTGTGTCGAGGAGTGTCCCGTCGATTGCATTTATGAGGGCAATCGGATGCTCTACATCCACCCCGAGGAATGCGTGGACTGCGGGGCATGCGAGCCCGTCTGTCCCGTGGAGGCCATCTACTACGAGGATGATCTGCCTGAAGACCAGGCGGAATACTACGATATCAACGCCCAGTTCTTCGAAAACCTGGGATCTCCCGGCGGCGCAGCCCGTCTTGGTCCCGTTGACTACGACCACCCGACGGTGGAGCAGCTCCCCCCGCAGGGGGAGTGATGTCCCTCACTGATCGTCTACCCAGTTTTCCCTGGGACTCCTTGGCGGAGGCGAGACGTGTGGCGGGCGAGCACCCGGAGGGGATCGTGGATCTTTCTGTTGGTACCCCGGTTGACCCCACACCGCAGGTGGCTAGGGAAGCCTTGGCAGCTGCCTCAGATGCCCACGGCTACCCGACGGTGTGGGGCAGCCCAGAGGTGCGTGAGGCGATCGTCGGGTACCTTGAGCGCCGCTGGAAAAGCCTCCGGCCTGACGCACGAGTCGGTGTTGCCGGTGGTTGGCACCAAGGAGCTGGTCGGCTGGCTGCCCACACTTCTTGGCGTGGGCTGTGGCGATGTGGTGGTTTACCCTGAGATCGCCCTATCCCACCTACGAGGTGGGAGCCCAGGTCGCCGGCGCCCAGCCTGTCGCCTGCGACAATCCCGGTGCCATCCCGGCCGGTACCAGGCTGGTGTGGATCAATTCGCCTTCAAACCCGTCGGGTCGTATTTTCTCGCGCAACCAGTTGCGTGCCTGGGTGGCGGCAGCACACCAGGTGGGAGCGGTGCTGGCCAGTGACGAGTGCTATGGCGAGTTCGCCTGGGAGGCAGAGGCCATCAGCATCCTTGATCCACGGGTCAACGACGGCGATCTGACAGGTCTGCTCGCGGTGCACTCGGTGTCCAAACGCTCCAATGCCGCTGGATACCGGGCGGGCTTCGTCGCCGGCGATCCAGCACTGGTACAGGACTTGGTCCAGGCCCGTAAACATCTCGGCATGATGGTCCCAGGCCCGGTCCAGGCAGCCTTGATCGCGATGCTGGGGGACCAGGAGCACGTCGAGGAGCAGCGCCAGCGGTACCTGGCCCGGCGTGCTGTGCTGCGGCCGGCATTGGAGGCCGCGGATTTTTAGGGTGGACGACTCCGAGGGGTCGCTGTATCTGTGGGCCACCCGCGGCGAGCCCTGCCGCGACACCATCGCCTGGCTCGCTGAGCGAGGCATCCTCGCAGCGCCCGGGGACTTCTATGGCGAAGCCGGCGCATCTCATGTGCGCATCGCGCTCACCGCCACAGACGAGCGGATCACATCCGCCGCGGCGCGCCTGGCTAGCTGATCTACTGGGCAGGAGTCGAAACAACAGCCAGGAATAGAGGCCAGCCGGTGCGGACATCCAGCACCCGCATCACATAGGGATGGTCCACTGTCAGCTCAGCCTGGGCTACAAGGGCGCTCGCAAGAAAAGTGCCTTCGGTGAGAGCTACCCCGACGGTTCCCTTTGCGTTTACCCGGAGTCGTACCTGTTGGACAGCCTGCTCGATCTCCGCGCCGCCATAGATGCCGTCGAAATGATCCAAGGTCACGCCCAGTGCGCTCAGCAGAGTCTTCAGATCGATGTTTGCTGTCAGATCAGCTGGAGGCATCGTCACGTTGACCTGTTGCCTGGGTGCACTGCTCAATGCCTCGTGGGTTTCCTGCAGCACATCTGGGCTCCAGTTCAGCGGGTGGGCGCCGCGTTCCGGAAGCAGAATGTCCATGGCCAGATAGTCGTCGTAGGCAAGACGGACTGCCTCCCAGCCCTGCCCTGCCGCCGCCTTGGCTGGCAGCGTGTCCCTCAACGCCTTGATGTTGACTTTGTCGCCGCCTCCGGTGGTGAAGATCAGGGGGACATCACTGTGCTTGAACTGGTTTTTCCACCGGGCCGCGAACAGCAGGGCATCCTGCACGATGAGCAGGGTCTCCGGGGTCACCTTGATCCTGGACTTCTCGATGAGTCCGGCGGTGTGTTTCTTGGCCCAGGCGTCCAGGCTTGCTTGGGCATCTGATTTCCTACACGCTCCACTGAGGCGTCGAAGTGCTTTTTGATGGCATCGAGGAAAGGCTTCTTCGGATCGTTGTCGTCGCAGATCAGCAGGGCGAGAGGCCGAGATGAACAATCGGATGCTCAGGCGGTTCATTCATATCGATGCTGCCCGGCAGGGAAATCATAATTCACCAGGCCTGCTCGCAGCGCATTGATGCCGGCGGCCCGGTCCTCGGCCTTCATACCGAAAAAGTTCATCCAAGCTGGTGGCGGAGGCATCACTGGCCCCCAGCCCCACCAGAGCCAGGGCCGAGCCAAGCGAGGCGGGGGACAGCACCTGGTTAGTCATGGCATCTCCTTGGTGCAGTAGATGCCAGCCGATCTGCTGGCAGGCGGCAGCCGCCACCCTGGCGAGGGATCGTCTGGGTCCTGGGCGATGTATGCCTCGCTTCCCGTCAAGGATTCAACCCTCGGCCCAGCGGAGCACCCAGCCACGGCGGCTGCGAGGCATGTGAAAATGGTGGTCCGGCGCTTCCACTTCATTGGTTCCCTCCCGGTCGTGGCATTGTCCGCTCCCAATTCTTCACGCCCAGGGGGTCAAGCCCTCCTCGCTGCCTGGGTAGGTCAGGATGTGAAGTTCAGTGTCACCTTTGCAGCCTCGCCGGAGATGGATTGAAGGTTTTTCCACGCGCGGACGTCCTGGCGCCATTCGTTGTCCCCGACTGCGACTTTGGTGAGCCCAGCATCCGCTGAGTTGGCGATGGCCAGCTGCGCCACCGACCACGCTGCGCTGGGACTGCTTGCCGTCAGCGTCGTCTCGGATCCGCTGCCCTGGATCTCGACCCCGGGCACCGTGGCGACGACCTTGTCCAGGCCGCTCCGGTCGGTTCCGGTGCCCTCCCGGTTCAGGCAGGCGAGAACCCCCTCTTTGGAGCCGCGGAACGCTCCGGCCAGGGCACGTGCATTGGTTTCATGCTTCCGGTAGGCCTCGGGATGCCCGGAACGCTGCACCTTCTGGGCGATGTCGTTGACGTCGATGCTCTCCCAGTTGTCGAACTTGACCAGCTCCTCATAGAACCGGCCGGAACTGTACCAGGGATCCATGATCTGTTCCTTGGTGCCCCAGTCATATGAGGGACGCTGCTGGAACAGGCCGAGGGAGTCGCGGTCCCCATAGCCCAGGTTCCTTAACCCGGACTCCTGCCAGGCAGTCGCGAGGGCGATGACTGCAGCCTGTTCGGGCAGGTCGCGGTTGTAGGACTCGGCGGCGATGATGGAGGCATTCATGGCCTGCTCACTGGTGAGCCGTAGCGGTTCGTCGGCGCCGTCCACCCTGCAGATAGCAGCCATCGGGATTCATACGGGTCTCCAGCCATTCGTAGCCCTTCCATGCCCCGAAGCCGAGGCCGCCGAGAAGCGCCAGCACAATGGCCAGTGTGATTACCGTTCTTTACGCATGTCAATTGGCGTGTAGTTCGTCGTTGAGTTCCACGGAGCGGTTGTTGCGTGGTTTTGCCACCACTTCCCGGACTGTGAGTCTCGCAGGAACAGGAGCCCTGAGACACCCGAGAGCTCACGCGCCTTGACCACGCGGCCATCAGGCAGTTCGACCTTTGTCCCGGCTGTCACGTACAGACCAGCCTCCACAACGCAATCATCACCCAGTGAGATGCCGATTCCAGACTCAGCCCCCAGCAGGCACCGCTCACCAATACGAACGACTTCCCGACCGCCCCCCAGAGAGGGTTCCCATAATGGAGGCGCCACCTCGATGTCGGATCCATCGCCGACAACCACCCCGGCTGAGACGCGCCCCTCGACCATGGAGGCCCCCAGAGTGCCGGCATTGAAGTTGACGAAACCCTCATGCATTACGGTCGTACCGGAAGCCAGGTGAGCCCCCAGGCGTACGCGGTCTGCGTCGCCGATTCGTACCCCGGCTGGTGTGACGTAGTCGGTCATGCGGGGAACTTGTCGATGCTGGACACCTGGAGGGCCTCTCCCCGTGCCCGCAAAGCTGTGCGGATGCCGGGCACGTCCTCCACCCCTGACCGGGCCGAGGCTGGTCCAGGCGTTGTTCGGCAGCTTGCCGAAGATGCCATCCAGGTTGAGCCCATGGGGCTGGACCAGACGGTGGCTCAGCAGGTGCAGCCGAAGGTAGGCATCCTCGGTGCTCTCGGGAGCGGCATCGAGATCGATGATCACACGAAGCAGCTTTGTCATGACCTGGCGCAGACTGTCATCGTGCTGTGCCTTCGACAGTGACTCGGGGGCCTCGTCAGTGGTGACGTCACCCAGTTTCGGATCCGGGTAGTAGACGTCGAGAACGGAACCGGAAGTGTGAACGGTGGCTAGGCCCCAGCCCCAGCCCTGGCGGTGAGCGTCAGTCATGCGGGCCAGTGTAGTGAACGGTTGGGGGCAGAGAAGCCAGAGAATGTGGAAGGCGGCTGTAGGCTCGCAGCCATGAGTCTTGACCCCGGTGCCGACCTCGTGACCCTGCTGCGCTCTGTCGTCGATGTCGAGAGCGTCTCCGGGAACGAGGGACAGCTTGCCGATCTCGTCGAGGAGCTACTCCGTGAGCAGGAACATCTCGACGTCACGCGCGACGGCGACTGCGTGGTGGCTCGGACCCTGGCTCGGCCGCGCTCAGCGGGTCGTCATCGCGGGGCATCTCGACACTGTGCCGGTGGCGGGCAACCCTGCCGAGTTCGCTGAGCAGACCCCCTGCGGGCGTCGTCATCCACGGCGGGGCACAGTGGACATGAAGGGGGGTGTCGCGGTCGCTCTGAAGCTGGCGTGCGAACTCACCCAGCCTCGTTTCGATGTCACCTGGGTGTTCTACGACCATGAGGAGGTGGACGCCTCCCTCAACGGACTGGGGCGTTTCGCCCGCAAGTTTTCCTGAGCAGCTCAGCGCAGACTTCGCCATACTCATGGAACCGACCAGCGCCCAGGTGGAGGGGGCTGTCAGGGCACTATCCGGGTCCGGATCCCCGTCAAAGGCAAAGCTGCTCACAGTGCCCGGGCCTGGATGGGGGTATAACGCCATCCACGGCCTGGCAGAGGTGCTTGGCAGGCTTGCCGCTTACGAGCCGAGACGGATCGAGGTCGACGGTCTGGAGTACCGGAAGGCCTCAATGCCGTCCGGATCGGCGGGGGAGTGGCCGGCAACGTCGTCCCGCCCGAAGCTTGGGTGGAGGTCAACTACCGATTCGCCCCCGACAAGACGATTGACCAGGCACTGAGCCATCTGGGTGAGGTCTTCGACGGATACCAGCTTGAGGCAACGGACCCTGTCACCAGCGGCCCGTCCTGGGCTTGACACGCCCTTGGCGAGGGAATTCATCACTGCGGTGGGTGGGAGGGCGCTTCCCAAATACGGCTGGACTGACGTCTCCCGTTTCGCTGAACTCGGTATCCCCCGCGGTCAACTATGGCCCCGGGACTCCTGCCTCGCGCACCGGGATGATGAACACCGCCCCGCCGGGCACCTGACAAGCTGCGCCGATGGCCTCCGCCGCTGGCTCACCTCAGAGGGCTTGCCGGGGGACGCGGTGGCGAGGTGAGCCGCATCCAGGTGTTGTGCCAGCCGCCAGGAGGGCGCACTGGATCGTGCTGCGATTGCGTCCACGATGAACAACGAGGCCAGGATGGTGCGTGGGTGCTGCCCATCAGCCGATCTCCACTGGCGGAACCTCTAGGAGAAGAACCATGACCGGACATCACCAGAGAACTGTGACACGCAACGGCCAGGCAATCACCGCCGACGAGGCGTTGCTTGGCATAGACGATGATGAATGGGCCAGCAAGGACCCGTGGCGGGTACTGCGTATCCAGGCAGAGTTCGTGGAGGGATTCGACACCCTGCACGGGCTCCCTGCCGCCGTCAGCATCTTCGGCTCAGCCCGGACCGCCCCGGAGGATCCGATGTACCAGGCCTCCGAGAGGATCGCCCACGGCCTGGCAGAGCGTGGGTTTGCTGTGATCACCGGGGGTGGTCCTGGCATCATGGAGGCCGGCAACAAGGGGGCCAGCCAGGCCGGTGGGCTGTCCGTGGGCCTGGGCATCGAGCTTCCCCAGGAGCAGGGGCTAAACCCATACGTGGGGCTTGGCATCAACTTCCGGTACTTCTTCGCCCGCAAGACGATGTTCCTCAAGCACTCCCCGGGGCCTCATCGCGATGCCGGGTGGCTTCGGGACCCTCGATGAGTTGTTCGAATCGTTGACTCTGATCCAGACAGGCAAGGTGGCTCATTTCCCGTCGTGCTGTTTGGGAGTCACTCTGGGGGCCGCTGCTCGACTGGATAAGGCAGACGGTCGAGGCCGGTGGTTTCATCAGCCCGGGTGATCGTGACCTGATCATCCTCACCGATGACGTCGATGAGGCCGTGACTGCCATGGGTACGTCCGGTGATCGTGAAAAATCCCCTCGGGCGTTAGGCTGTGACCTCATGGTGTGGGTGTGCGGTGTCGCGTTCGTGGTTGTGCTCGCCTTGGCGGCTTGGGCGGCAACGGGACGGCTTGGCGAGATGTCGGAGCCTATCAATGACCGGCCTAAGGCCTTCGTTCCTGACCTGCTGTTCGGATCCGACTTCATGTCACAGCTACGCCTTCCCGTGGTCTCTGTCGGGTACGAGGAGGAGGCAGGTTGATGAGTTCCTGCAGGACGCGCAGCGTCAGGTGCCTGCGTCACCGCCTCTGTTCGACATTGCCGCGGGTGGTTATGACATGCAAGCCGTCGATGTCGTGATCGGTCGCATCGCCGATACTTTTGGTCTGCGGCCGGTGCAGTCTGTCCCTGGCGGGCAGGTATCGTTTGAAGCAGCCGTCCCGGCCGCGCCGGGACCAGCCGGTGCACCAGAGCCTTCGCGGATGCGGAATAATAGAGGAGTTCGCTTGGACTCAAGGATTGAGGTTGGCACATGGCAGCGATGAAACCCCGTACGGGAGACGGACCGATGGAGGTCACCAGGAGGGGCGTGGCATTGTGATGCGCGTCCCTGTCGATGGCGGGGACGACTGCGGTCGAGATGAACGCTACTGAGGCGACTGATCTGCTGAATGCCCCTCAAGGGGTCGTTGGCTGAGCAGCCGATTCTGAGACGGAAACCGCCCGAGATTTTTCTCCCGGGCGGTCTGCGGTTCAGCGTGATTCGTGGAAAGCCATTGCTTTCTCGTAGACCGCGATGGTCTCCCTGGCGATCTGCTCCCACGAGAACTCGTCGATGCAGCGCTGCCGTCCAGCCTTTGCCGAACTTCTCGGCGAGTGCCGTGTCACGGGTGAGCCGGTTCACTTTTGGCCGCGAAGTCGGTCTCGAAGGTGGCGACGAACTCTGGGTCGCCAGCTCTGGCGGGATCGTAGGAACCAGCAGGCCTGTGGTCTCGTCGACCACCACCTCGGGGATTCCGCCCACTGCTGAAGCCACCACGGCTGTCTCACAGGCCATGGCCTCGAGGTTCACGATGCCCAGCGGTTCGTAGACACTGGGGCAGGCGAACAACGTGGCGTGCGTGAGCACCTGCCTGACAGCGGCCCGGGGCATCATCCCCTGCACCCAGATCACGGGGACTTTCGCTTGGCCTGAAGCTCTGCGAAGGCTCCCTCGAACTCAGCGGCGATTTCCGGGGTGTCGGGTGCCCCGGCTAGGGAGGACCACCTGGGTCTCGGGATCGAACTGCTGGGCTGCCCTCACGAGGTGAACAAGTCCCTTCTGCCGGGTGATGCGTCCGACGAAGACCACGGTTGGGTAGTCCAGGTCCATGCCGAGACCGTTGACCACATCGGTGCCATGGTCCGGTTTGAACTCATCGGTATCGATACCGTTCTTGACCACGAACACCCGGTCGGGGGTCAAGACGGGGAGGACTCCAGCACATCTTTACGCATTCCTGCTGAGACCGATATGACGGCATCTGCGGCCCTCGAATGCCGTCTTCTCAGCCCAGGACGAGACCCGGTAGCGCCACCCAGCTGCTCCGCCTTCCAGGGACGGTGCGGGTTCGAGGGAATGTGAGGTCACCACATGGGCGCGATCCAGCATCAGCCCGGCCAGGTGGCCACCCATGTTCGCGTACCAGGTGTGGGAGTGCAGCACGTCGGTGTCGGCAGAGACCGCGGCCGCCATGGACAGGTCAGCTCCCAGCACTCGCAGGGCGGCGTTCGCCTCGCGGGCCAGGACTCCGGGTGTGCGACGGCGCCGTCGCGGGGTTCGCCCATGCAGTGCACGTCGACGTCGATGAACTTCTGAAGCTGAGGGACGAGCTGGGCCACATGGACCCCGGCACCGCCGTAGATGGTTGGAGGGTACTCGCGAGTCAACAGCGACAGTTTCATGCTTCGCAATGATATCTTTCCAAACGTGTTGTGAGGGACCCCGCAAAGCGCTAGGTTTCAGCAGCGTGGCACGCCCGAAGATCCTGTCAATCGTCCTCGCTGGTGGCGAGGGGAAGAGGTTGATGCCGCTGACTCCGATCGCGCCAAACCTGCGGTGCCTCGGGGCAGCTACCGGCTGATCGACTTCGTCCCTGTCCAATCTCGCGAACTCGGGGCTGACCCAGGTCGCGGTACTGACCCAGTACAAATCCCATTCCTGGACCGGCATATCTCCATGACGTGGCAGTTCTCCACCCTGATGGGTGCCTACGTGACGCCCGTCCCCGCTCAGCAGCGCCTGGGACCCCGCTGGTACCAAGGGTCCGCAGACGCCATCTATCAGTCGCTCAACCTGATCCGTGACGCCAACCCTGACTACGTCGTCGTGTTTGGCGCGGACAACATCTACCGGATGGACATCGAACAGATGGTCGATGCCCACATTGACTCGGGGCTCGGCTGCACCGTGGCAGGCATTCGTGTTCCTCGAAACGAAGCCAGCGCTTTCGGCATCATCGACGCGAACGAGGACAAGCGCATCAAGAGTTTCCTTGAGAAGCCAGCCGACCTGCCCGGGCCGCCCGACTCACCTGATGAGTCGTTCGCCTCGATGGGAAACTACATCTTCTCCCGCCACGCCCTGGTGGAGGCGCCTCAGGGCCGATGCGGAGAACCCGACGGCGAAGCACGATATGGGCGGTGACATTGTTCCCGTGGTTCACAGCCCAGGGGCAGTCGCAGGTCTATGACTTCAAGGACAACGTCGTTCCCCGGAGCCACGGACAGGACCTCAACTACTGGCGGGATGTCGGTACCATCGACGCCCTACCATGAGGCCCACATGGATTTGGTCTCCGTCGAGCCGGAGTTCAACCTCTACAACAGCGACTGGCCGCTGCTGACCAATCAGTCCCAGGCCCCGGTGCAAAGTTCGTCATCCGCGGCAAGGCCGAGGACTCCATCGTGAACCCTGGATGCATCATCTCCGGTGGCGAGGTGGATCGCACAGTTCTCGGCCCGAATGTCCGCATCGAGAAGTGGTCGCAGGTATCGGATTCCGTCCTGATGGATGGTGCGAGCGTCGGCCGTGATGCCGTGGTGCGTAACGCCATCCTCGACAAGCATGTGATCGTCACCGATGGGGCACAGATCGGAGTCGACCATGACCATGACCGTGCCCGTGGGTTCCACGTCTCGGCGAACGGCGTGGTCGTGGTGGGCAAAGACACCGTCGTTCCCCGCGATTGAGATCACTGCGACGAGCAAACTGCCCGGGGCAGGATCGGCCTGGGCCGGGTGTTCTTTACGGAGGAATCTGGCTGGCAGTCAGTCCTTGACCGCCACCAGTAGCCCGTTTCCGGTCGTCAGCAGGGTGGTCGTATAGCTCTCTGCGGCTTTCACGGCGTCCAGGGCCTCACGGATGATGATGGTCTCATCGCCCTGACGGCCTGGGTCGGCGACGGTGTTGTACCACAGCACATCGTGGATGATCAGTAGCCCGCCAGATCGTAGCAGCCGCAGGGCGGCAGCCACGTACTCAACGTATTCCAGTTTGTCGCCATTGATGAAGACGATGTCGTAGGCGCCGTCACGCAGCTTCGGGAGGATCTCCAGAGGAGCACCTGCGATCAGGCGGCACCGTGACGGCGGATAGCCGGCAGCGTTGAGGAAAGTCCGTGCTGGCAGCTGGTTGTCTGCCTCGGAGTCGATGCTGGTCAGCACACCGTCAGATGTCATCCCCGCCATCAGTGGCAGCGCGGAGGTGCCCAGCGCTGTCCCGATCTCGACCACGGTTCGCGCGTTGACGGCCTTCGCCAGTACGGTGAGGGTGGAGGCCACGCCCGGACTGACCGGAGTGAGCCCGGCCCCCACGGCCTCCAGACGTGCCTGGTGAAGGCCTTCGGTCACGGGGGCGTGTCCCTCGGCAAAGTCCCAGCTCTCCGCCGTCGGCGCCGGGATAGGGGAATCTGCTACGTAGGTCACGTGGCAACTCTACCCAGTCCCATGTCTTTATCCGGGGAAGCTCTATCCTGAACCGCATGAGTCATGTGGTGAGTGCCGTGGATGTGGGCGACACGCGTCAGGTGTCCACTGTGGGTGGCCGGCGTGTAGCGTGCCCCGGCGTCGCTAACTTGCTGGGATTCCACCTGGTTCTGATGGAATCGGCTCGGTGGGAAGTCGTGCATGACGGGGATCCGCTCGTCATCTTTGAGGAGGCCTGAATCATGTCTTCAACTTCGGAGCAGCCCATTTTCGGACGGCTGTTGACCGCGATGATCACCCCCTTCAATCCGGATGGGAGCGTGAATCTTGCCGAGGCTGCCCGGCTGGCCCGGCATCTGGTTGACGAGCTGGGCCACGACGGGCTGGTGGTCAATGGCACCACGGGCGAGTCGCCCACCACGAGCGATGCCGAGAAACGCGATCTGATCGCCACGGTGGTAGAGGCTGTGGGGGATCGTGCTTCGGTTGTGGCGGGAGTCGGCACCTATCGACACCAGGCACACGATTGAACTGGCCGGGCAGGCCACCGATGCCAGTGCGTGACGGGCCGCTTGTCGTCACCCCTCATTATTCCCGCCCCCATTGATGCGCTCGAGACACTTCCTCCTGTGGCGGAGGCCACGGAACTGCCCATCATGTCTGGCGATGACATCCCGCACCGTGCGGGAATACCGATTCCAGAGACCTCATTGATACGCCTGGCTGATCATCCCCGGATCGCGGCAGTCAAGGACGCGAAGGGGATATTTGCTCGTCCTCGGTCGTCATAGCCGGCACGACGCTTTCCTACTATGCGGGCGACGACGCCCTATCTGCTGCCGCTGCTGGCCGTTGGCGGCGTCGGCGTGGTAGGCACCTCCACGCATTTCTCCGGCCTGCAGGTCCGTTCGGTTATTGACGCCTACACCGCGGGAGACCTCGCCCTGGCGAGGCAACTCAACGCCCAGTTGCTGCCGGTGTTCCGGGGCGTGTTCGCCACCAGGGGGCGATGATGGTCAAAGCCGCACTGAATCGCCGAGGTTTTTCTGTGGAGACTGCCGTCCTCCCATGGGCGCTGTGGCACCGGATGTCCTGGAGCGGTTCCTACGGATTCTGGACACCCAACTCTGAGCGATCAGACGCTGGGAACAAATCGTTTCCAGCCCGCGTTGAGATAGGTGTGGGAGTTTGAGGGATCCCATCCACAGGTTCCTCACAGGATGAGGTGCCAGAGTGTTCCGCATGGAGAGGTCAGGCATGTTCCGCAGCAAGGCGAAGCTGAGCAAGTCGGACTGGGTTGCCCCTACCTGGGCTGAATTGGTGCAGAACCACTCGGCACAGGTTTACCGTCTGGCATATCGCCTGACAGGCAACCAGCACGACGCCGAGGATCTCACCCAGGATGTTTTTCGTCCGGGTCTTCAAGTCGATTCACAATTTCCAGCCGGGAACCCTGGAGGGCTGGCTGCATCGCATCACCACCAACCTGTTCCTGGACTCTGCGCGGCGCAAGCAGCGCATCCGCATGGATGCGCTCAGCTCAGCGCCCGAACATGTCTGGGGTCAGGACCGCAGCCCTGAAGAACTTCCGCGGACGGTGCCTTGGACGCTGACGTGGCTGAGGCGCTGGCGGCTCTGAAACCCGAGCAGCGAGTTGCCGTGGTGCTGTGTGACGTCGAGGGCATGAGCTACGAGGAGATCTCAGAGGTCCTTGGTATCAAGCTCGGCACTGTCCGCAGCCGGATTGCCCGGGGACGTGCTCAACTGCGCGATGCGCTCGCCCATCGTGCGCCGAGCGAGGACCATGCTCGCTACCTCGGGGTGTCATAGGTGGCGCAGGGCAACAACTGTCGCCGTTACGAGGACGATCTTTCTGGGTTCGTCGACCAGACCCTGCCCGCTCGCCGTGTTGACCAGGTCAGCGAGCACCTGGTGCGGTGCCCGAAATGCGCTGCCAGCGTCGAAGAGCTACGCAGGGTGCGCTCCCGGCTGAACTCTTGCCAGGGAATCGCCCCTTTGCCCAGTTCCTGGCGGAGCGGCTTCAGAGCATTGCCGGGGAGAATGCGACCAGCCGCTCTATGTGACCGTCAGAGACAGCTCGGACCGCCATGGGGTTGGGGGACGCCTGATGCGCGGTGGGATGGCGGTGACGCTCGCCCTGGCAACACTGGTGATGCTCTCCCTGGCTTTGGGGAAGGAGCCTGCTGCGGTGGCCGATCCGGTCAGGTCTGCCCGGGAGCAGTATCCTGGCCTTGACCACCATCAATCGTGAACCAGGGTGTGGGAGCGGTGCAGTGGGCAGGGAAGAGGCGCTCGCCCAGGAGAGGCCACACAGGTCAGTCCTCGTGCCCATTGACTTGGGCGAGAGCACACCAATCGATGAGAGCACCGCCATGGCCAGGCTCAGCTCCAACGGCCGGGACATCACCTACTCCGGACTTCAGCGGGTGTGGCTGATGGACGGGGATGGGGCCCACCGTTCGAACGACGTGGAGATAGATGTGGTTGCGGGGGAGGGGACGAGCCTGACGGTCCTGGACGCCACAGGAGCGCGTTTCCTTTCCTGGTTCGTCCCCACAATGGGGTGCTGCTCGCCTGTGGTGGAGACCGGATGGCAGTTCTACGCGTACCAGGACACGGACTTGGTCGCTGGACGTGCCGCCTCTGTGCTGGAGGCGCGCGGAGACGGGTATGTCGTGACCCGGTGGTGGCTCGACACCGACACAGGACTGCCGCTCTGGATGGAGCGTTACGACACGACAGGGCGTCCGACGTTGGTTTCCGGATTCCAGAGCATAGATATTGGAAGGGCCCAGCTGGCGACGAACTCAACTGTGCCCTATCCCATGGAATCCGTTTCCACGTCTACTGCGAGCACCGCTGGGTGGTGCGTCGGTTTGCCGGAATGCCCGCTGCAACTGGCTGGTCTTCCCCTGGTGGCCCACGCCAGGACAGGGGGGGAAGAGACGTCGTTCCAGAAGCTGGTCTATTCCGATGGAGTGCGCACTATCAGTGTCACCTGGACGCCGGGAACACTGGTGAACGGTCCTCGTGTTTCAGACGACTCCCTGGGTCTACCTCACGTGTCTGCCTGGCAGGCGGGCGATGGCGTGATTTCTGTGGCCACCGGAGGGTCGCGAGCGCTGCTCGCGGCAGCGTGTCATGAACTTCCAGGCGTACATGAGAAGGGCTTTGGCTTGTGGGAGCGGCTGAGCAGCGGGTTTGGGCGGCTCGTTGGGATTGGTTGAATGCTCCGCCGCGGGTAGCCTGATCCTGTGTTCAATATCGACGCCACCGAGCTGATCCTCTTCTGGTACTCGGCGTCGTCATGTTCGGGCCCGAGAAACTTCCTGGCTTCGCCCGGCAGGCAGCCCGGGTGTTCGTTGCTGTCCGGGATATCGCGAACAATGCTCAGACTCAGCTGCGTCAAGAACTCGGCCCCGAGTACGCCGACTTGAAGATCCAGGATCTGAACCCGAAATCCTTCGTCGCCAAGCACATGCGGGATGAGATAGCCGTCATTGAGGATGCTAGCGTGAAATCTCCACGACGAGCAGTGCTGCGAAGGCGGCCACAGCCACGACGGGGACTGCTGCAGCAGTCAAGCATGACATCGTGGATGCCTCGCCACCGGCCCCGCCGGTCAGCGCTCCCTACGACCCGGAGGCCACCTGATCACACTGGGCTGACTGGCAGTATCCGCCCCAGTAGATCCCGGCCACGGGCCGCGAGGTCCTGCCCCAGCTGCAGCAGGGCCTGCGAGGCGGGGTGGTCGGGCGCCGCCAGCACAATCGGATCCCCTCTGTCGCCCCCCGCTAGGAGTTCCTCGTCGAAGGGCACCTGGGATAGCAGCGGGACCTCATGGCCGAGCCGCTCGCTCAGCGCCTCCGCCACCAGTGCCCCGCCACCTGATCGAACAACTCGATCCGGTATTCCTTACCGGTGTCTGGGGCGACGAACTCCAGCCAGCTCATGTTCTCCACCACCCGAGCACTCTCTGCTTGAGCAGATGGGCCATGGTTCCAGCCCGCTCCGCGACCTCCGAGGCAGCGAGCTGCGGGGTGGTGACGACTAGAACCTCGGAGTTCGGGATCTTCTGGCCAAGGCTCATCGCCACATCGCCTGTCCCAGGCGGCAGGTCGAGCAGCAGGAAATCCAGGTCGCCCCAGAAGACGTCAGCCAGCAGTTGGGTCAGTGCCCGGTCGAGGATGGGACCGCGCCACGCCACGACCTGGTCTCGGGAGGGTTTCAGCATTCCCACGGAGATCACCTTCAGCCCCTCGGCTGCTGGGACGGGCAGGATCATGTCGTCGACGACCGTCGGCCGGGCGTCACCCAGGCCCAGTAGGTCGGGTATGGAGTGGCCGTAGATGTCCGCATCAAGAATTGCGACGCTCCGCCCCGCCTTTGCGAGTGCTACGGCCAGGTTCACCGTGACGGAGGACTTACCGACCCCACCCTTCCCGGAGGCCACCGCGATCACCTTCGTCAGATTGCCTGGCTCAGCGAGATGGGATCTTGCGTTCTGGCTGGCCGCCGCGCAGCACCTGCCGCATTGCGGACCGCTGCTCGTCGTTCATCACACCCAGTTCGACGTGCACGCCCCTGACGCCTTCGACGGCCTCAACGGCCTCGGTGACGCGATGGGGAGATCTCAGTGCGCATCGGGCACCCAGGCACGGTCAGCAAAACCTTGATGAAAATCTGTCCCTCGTCATTGGCAGTCAGCTCATCGACCATTCCCAACTCGGTGATGGGGCGGCGAATCTCAGGGTCCTCGACCTTGTGCAGAGCAGCACGGACCAGAGGCAGGAGCGGATTCTCATTCGTCACCCTCCATACTCCCCGCACTGTTCAGCTGGTTTCCAGCCCTTCTGGGCTGCTCCTGGAAGCAAGGGCGTCTCCCAACAGCGCCATACTGATCCCAATCAAAGCGGGCAGCCACATGGAGGTCAGCACGGCCAGCGCCACGATGGCAAGCCCGAGCACCAGATGGAGCGTCACGCGCTGCTGGTACGAGAAACGTTTTTGGGCCGCCGGAGCCAGCCGCAGCCGCCACAGGCTTGCGTAGGCGATCAGCAGCAGCAGTGCTGCCGCAGCCCCGGCCCAGAGGCCTGAGCCGATCACCCACAGCGACCAGGTCGCCGTCCCCGCCATGACGAGGTGCCCTGCCAGCATCACCAGGGCGTACCAGCTGATCGGTTGAGGTTCGCTCATGGTTCCTCCCGTTTCTCGGTGACGGCCTGCTCTAGGGCGTTCTGTTAGCTCCCGTAGCTCGGAACGCAATTCGGAACGAACGAAGTCGCGAGTGGCCAGCTCGCCCAGATGCATCCGGATGGCGGCGATCTCACGTGCCAGGAAATCCATGTCAGCGCGTGACTGGGCCGCCAGGCGGCGGTCCTCGTCGAGGCTCAGCTTATCCCGCACCTCCTGGCGGTTCTGCGCCAGCGAGGATCAGTGGAGCCGAGTAGGAGGCCTGCGTGGAGAGAACAGGTTCAGGAAGACGAACGGGTACGAATCCCAGGTGAAACCGTAGATCCCCACGACGTTGAAGATCACCCAGGCTCCGACGAAGACCGTCATGTAGGCGATGAACTTGCCCGTGCCCATGAACCGGGCGGCGGCCTCAGCGAACTCGCCGAAGGCCTCCGAGTCAAGGCTTACCTCGGGCAGCAGGCGCCGCCGCCGCGACCGCAGTTCGGACGAGGGATTCACGCTCAGCCATGGCTCACCTCCACCGGTTCGTCCATCTGGGTGCCGCGCCAGTCATCGGGCAGCATGTGGTCTAGCCATCATCCACCGTCACCGCCCCGACGAGCGCCCCGTCGGAGTCCACGACCGGGGCCACCACCAGGTTGTAGGTCGCGAAGAACCTCGAGACCTGAGCTAGGGGCGACTCCGGGCTCAGGGGTTCAAGGTTGTGGTCCAGCATCGTCGCCACCATCAGGGTGGGAGCGGCGCGCAGCAGCTGCTGGAAGTGCACCGCGCCCACGTAGCGCCCGGACGGGGTCTCCAGCGGGGCGGGCGACGAAAACCATGGACGCCAGCGCTGGGGTCAGCTGTTCCTCACGGATATGCGCCAGGGCCTCCGCGACTGTCGCGTCCGTCCCCAGCACCACTGGCTCCGGGGTCATCATGCCGCCGGCGGTGAACTCGCCGTAGACCAACAGCCGCCGCACGTCGGAGCGTCCTTGAGCTCCATGTGTTCGAGGAGATCCTCCGCAACGGCCTCAGGCAGGTCCTTGATCAGGTCGGCGGCGTCGTCCGGATCCACTCTCCGAGGACATCGGCTGCCCTCTCCGTGTCGAGTTTCGAGATCAGGTGGATCATGCTCGTCCCGGGCAACTCCTCGAGTGCCTCAGCCAGGGTTTCGTCGTCGAGGGCCTCGATGACCTCGACCAGGCGGTCCGGGTCCAGGTCGTGGAGCTCCTGGGCGATGTCAGCTGGCTTCATGTCCGAGAACTTGGCCACCAGATGTTCTGGGGAACGGCCCTTGGCCAGGACCAGGTCTGGGACCTGGTCCCACTGGACGATGTCGGTGGTGCGGCGTCCTCCGAAGCCGAAGCGGCTCACCCTGGTGCGGCTCGTGATGGCGATCTGGAACAGCTCCCACTCACGGTTGCGCACTGCACCATCGACACGTCGTAGATGTGGGTGGGCACGTCGCGCGGCACAGCGCGGTCGAACAGGTCCTGGGCCACCAGCCACCCGTGTCTCGCTTGCTGAACCGGCGGGTGTCGACCTGTCCGAGAATGGCCACCTGGTTGACTGTTATGTTATGTACCCGGATCATGGGCACGAAGATTCGTTGTCGTGCAAAAAGCTCGACTACCAGCCCTCGAACTCGGGGAGCGAGGTTTCCCTGTGCGTAAAGTGGAAGACCACGTCCTTCACGCGGCCTACCTGATCGCCGGCGGCGTCGACTACGGGAAGGCCGATCAACCGGGAGATGAAAAACCGCGGAGTCTTTGGCGCTCATGGGCACGAATTTTACACTTGAGCAGCGCGTGAGCGCTTGCTGGACACCGATCAGGAGCCGAGATGCCCCCTTCTGTATCCATCAGGAGACTTCCCCATTCCGCTGCCGCCAGTCGGCTGTTCGAGCTTGACTACCCTCAACTCGTCGGTTCCTATGCGACCCTATGACGAGGCCCAGGAGGCGGTTGACTTCCTCTCGGACTCGAGGTTCGCGGTGGCGAATCTCATGATCGTGGGAACCAACCTGAGGTCCGTTGAACGTGTGACAGGGAGGCGTACCTGGGGGTCTGTCCTGCTCCAGGGGCAGTCTCAGGTTTTGGGACTGGCGTGGTCGTGGGGTTGATGTTCTGCATGTTTCTTCAAAGCGAGAACACCTTTCTCACGCTGATCCTGTCGGGTCTCGGGCTCGGCGTCACGTTCGGGATGCTGTCATCTGCATTGGCCTATGCGCTGAGTGGTGGCCGGCGTGACTTCGAGTCAATGCAGCAGGTGGTGGCAACTGGGTATGAGGTCCTGTGTGAGCATAAGGTGGCGGCGAGGGCACGCGAACTGCTTGCCAACCGTGCCGCAGCCAAGGTAGCCGAACCTAACTGAGTAGGGGTTTGAGACATGGACTTGACCTGGGATCTATACAACCCCGCCAGCCGTGCCGACCGCATCCTCGTGGTGGCACCCAGCCTCGGCGGCAACTGTTCGCACCAGTGGGCCAAAGTGGCTGAGCTCCTGACCGATGACGCCCGCGTAGTGTTCGTCGACTATCCCGGACACGCGCTAAACGGGGTCTGGGAGGACATAGATGAGCCGACGTTGGACGTGGTTGCCGCTGCCATCGTCGACGTGATCCGCAAGGTGCGGAAACAGCTGGGTGACCTGCCCGTGGTGTTCGCCGGCCTTTCGATCGGCGGCGCCACCGGGCTCCACCTGGCCCGGGATCACGCTGACGAGCTGTCAGGCGTGGCGGTGCTCTGTTCGGCTGCCACGGTCGGTGAACCGCGACGATGGCTGGAAAGAGCGGAACAGGTAGAGACATCTGGCACCCAGCAGCTGGTGGAAGAAACCTCAAAACGCTGGTTCACACCATCCTTCAAGGCCGCCAATCCGAAGGTGACCGCCACCATCATGGAAGGGCTCGCGGCGGCTGATGACCACTCCTATGCGCAGCTGTGCCGTTGCCTGGCGCATCACGATTTGCGTGCCGACCTGGCGGATATCCGCTGCCCGCTGCTCCTCATAGCAGGGGGCGTGACACCTCCACTCCCATCGTGAATCAGGAGCTCGTCGCGGAGACCGTGCCAGGAGCGCAGCTCTCCGTGATCCCCGAGGCGGCCCACCAGGTCACAGTGGCCGCCCCGGACACCACGGCAAATCTGCTACGCGCCTTCATCGACCGGGTAGCCCGCCCTGTGCGTTCAGGGCTTCCTGACGACTGAGGGGATGGCAAGGTCTGGGCGGGTCCGGTCTAGCCCTGCAACCGGGCCAGCCAGGCCTCCACATCCTCGCTCTTGCGGGTAGCGAGGCTGACAGGTTCTCAGGATCGCCATCGGTGATCAGGATGTCATCCTCAATGCGTACCCCGATCCCGCGGTATTCCTCAGGCACGAGCAGGTCGGTCGACTTAAAAAAGTAGAGTCCCGGTTCGACCGTGATGACCATGCCCGGCACTAGCTCGGCGTTGCGGTAGCGTTCCCGCCGTGCGGCCGCACAGTCGTGGACATCCAGTCCCAGATGGTGCGATGTGCCGTGCACCATCCAGCGCCGGTGGTAGCCACCGTCCTCAGCCAGGGTCTCCTCGACCGAGCAGGGCAGTACCCCTGATCTCAGCCAGGAACCCGGCGATGACCCGGACGGCGGCGCGATGCGGATCTAGGAAACCATTGCCGGCCCGGCAGGCTGCGATGCCAGCCTCCTGGGCTGCCAGAACCACCTCGTATACGCGCCGCTGCGCATCGGTGTAGTGACCGTTGATCGGCAGCGTGCGTGTCACATCCGCCGTGTAGAGCGAATTCACCTCGACTCCGGCATCCAGCAGCAGCAGGTCGCCGTCAGGACGTCGCCGTCATCGCGGATCCAGTGAAGGGTGTTGGCGTGGTCCCCGCCCGCTGAGATCGTGTCATAGCCAACTCCGTTGCCCAGGTGACGAGCGTGCAGGCTGAAGATGCCCTCGACCCAGCGCTCGCCGCGCCCGTTCGCGATTGCGTTCGGCAGTTCCCGGGCGACTGCCTCGAAGCCCACCCGGGTGGCGTCGCAGGCCCGACGCAGCTCATCGAGTTCGAAATCATCCTTCACCAGGCGTAGCTCAGCCAACGCCTGGAATAGCTCCGCGTCGGCGTCCTGCGCCTGGCCACCACGCAACTCGTCGACGAGAGCGGTGATCGTGGGGTCAGTTTCGCGGACCACACGCAGCCCGACAGCTCCTGACAGGTCGTCTTTCAACTGGCGTAGGTCGCGGCAGGGCAGACCGATCCTGGCGGTCATCTCCTCCAGCGAGTCCCGCTGGCCGACCCACATCTCCCCGTATCTGCTTGAGGCGTAGAACTCCTCGTCGGTGCGGGGACAGCGGGGACGGAAGTAGAGACACACCTCGGTGGGGGAGACCACCACGACTGCGTCGGGTTCCCTGTCTCTCCCAGCCCCGTGATCCACGCGAAGGTGGAGTGGGGGCGGAATCGGTAGTCGCAGTCATTGGAACGTACTTTGAACGGTCCGGCAGGAATCACGAGAGTGGCACCGGGAAAAGCCTCCCGGAGGGCCGCCCAGCGAGCCGGGTCCAGTCGGCTGCCGCCAAGCGTGCGGGCGGGACTTCCGAATAGGGAGCCCAGCCCGAGACGATGAACTTCTTGAATGCCTCGGAGTAGGGGGTTTTCCGGTTGTCAGTGCGATCCTTCGCCTCGTGGCTTTCTACCTGCTCTGTGCTCATGGGCTAAGAGTCTAATTCCCCGGTAGATTTGCTTTCCAGAACGTTGGAAGGAATCGCATGCTTGCCGACCCCGCTGACCAGCTACGCCTGCTCACCCTGGCTGAACTTGACTCCGAGCTCGGGCGGCTGCAGCACGCCGCGAGAAGCCTGCCGCAACACGTCACCATCGCGGAGCTCGTGAAGTCCCGGCAGGCTGTCACCGATGATCTGGTGGCGGCCACCACCAGGGTGGGTGACTTGGAACTCGCTGTGCGCAGGGCTGAATCCGACCTGGTGCCTGTGCGGGCTCGCCTGGAGCGGGAACGCAGACGCGTGGAGGATGGCTCCGTCACCGATCCGAAGGTGCTGCGTGGGCTCATGGAAGAGGTGGAGCGTATCCAGCGGCGGATAAACGAGCTCGAGGATGCCGAGCTTGACCTCATGGGACAGCTTGAGTCCGCCGTGGCTGAGCGTGACGAGCTGGCCGCCAGCAAGACCGGCATCGAGGACAAATTGCGTGCTGACGTGGCGGCGCGCGATACCCAGGTGGGTAAGCTGAGCAGTGAGGCGAAGATCATCTCCTCCTCCAGGGCCAGCGAGGCGAAGAAGGTTCCTGCCCCGCTGTTGGGGTTGTATGAGAGGCTCCGCGAACACAGTGGCCTGGGAGCGGTTAAGCTGCATCGCGGACACTGCACCGGATGCCAGCTGGAGATCACGGTCTCGGATTTGGACAGCTACCGCAAGGCTCCTGAGAATGAGGTGCTCCGGTGCGTCGAGTGCGACCGCATCCTCGTGCGGACGGCAGATTCGGGGCTTTGAGGTCCAGCCGCGGTCAAGTGACCGGCGTCGAGTCCTGGAGTGGCGAGACGGCCCGGACTTTCCGTGTGGCCTCCTGGGTGCGGTGTCGGTTCCGGCAGTCCGGCTGAGGTAGAATCGTCTCCCGGATGAGCCGGCCGGGTGATCGCGGCCTGAGAAACCAGGCTGAGGAAAGTCCGGACTCCGCAGAGCAGGGTGGTGGGTAACGCCCACCCGGGGTGACCCGCGGGAAAGTGCCACAGAGAACAGACCGCCCGGCATTGCCGGGTAAGGGTGAAACGGTGGTGTAAGAGACCACCAGCGCACCGGGTGACCGGTGTGGCTTGGTAAACCCCACCTGGAGCAAGACCAGAAGGCTAGCCTTGCTAGCCGCGGAAACCACCTGAGCGCTGCTCGTGCGAGGTTTCCGGGTGAGTCGCAGGAGCCCGCCGGCGACGGCGGGCCTCAGATGGATGATCATCGTTAGACAGAATCCGGCTTACAGGCTCGGCTCATTCCCCAGCATGGATTTCAGCTGCGGGGTGCGGTGATGATTTCAGCCCGGTATCGGTGACCACAATGGTTTGTTCGAATTGAGCGCAACGGGAGCCATCGAGAGTCACGACGGTCCAGCCGTCCTTCCAGACCTCCGATTCCGGGGAGCCGAGGGTCAGCATCGGCTCGATCGTGAAGGTCATGCCAGGACGGATTTTTGGCCGAGTACCGGGGCTCGTCGTAGTGGAGGATCACTAGGCCCGAATGAAAGGCGGTGTGTACTCCGTGCCCGGTGTACTCGCGGACCACGCCATAACCGAAACGCTTCGCATAGGACTCGATGACACGGCCGATGACCGAGGTTGAACGGCCCGGCAAGACAGCCTTGATGGCTCGGTTCATGGCCTCCTGGGTACGTTCCGTGAGACGCCGCGACTGCTCATCCACGTCACCGCAGAAGAAGGTGTAGCAGTTGTCTCCGTGAACCCCGTTCTTGAAGGCGGTGACGTCGATCTTCACCACGTCTCCGTCCTCCAAGGGGCGAAGGTCCGGGATGCCGTGACAGATCACCTCGTTCACGGATGTGCAGCACGACTTCGGGAAGCCCCGGTAACCGAGGGTCGATGGGTAAGCACCGTGGTCCAGGATGGGGTGTGGACTATGCGGTCCAGCTCGTCGGTGGTGACCCCGGGGCGGACGGCCCTTCCCGCCTCATGCATAGCCTCGCAGGCAATGGCCCCTGCCTCGCGCATCGCCTCGATGATCTCCGGGGATTGGACGTCATCACCCACGTATTCTTTCGGGGCTCGCTTACCGACATACGCTGGCCGTGCGATTCCCGCCGGGACCTCCCCGGCGCGGGGTGACCTGGAACGGTTGTACTGGGCTCACGCGGTCACAGTGTAGTGGCCAGGCCGGATCGGTGGGATTCCGCTTGGATCGTTAATGCAGCTCGGTCTTCTCGACTGCGGCCCAGAGATCGTCGTAGTTGTTCTCGACGTTGTCGCTGCGGTCTGGGGTGGTCACGAGCAGCACGTGGATGACATCGCCGCGTTTGATCGTGGTCACTGAGAAGTAGTCTGCCTGTACCTTATGACTTCCGCTGAGGGGAATCCAGACACCCAGCCAGGCTGCCTGGGCATCGGGGCGGTATTCGACGCCGGTGATCTCCGCGGTGGGAGCACCCTCCGGGTAGAGTTCGGGGTTGCCAAGCATGCAGCTCACGACCCGCCTGGCTGCGGGCACCACCTCTGTGAAACCCTCGGCAGGATCCAGGGTCCCCACCGCAATCGATGCCGCCCAGTTAATATCGCTGAAGGTTTTAACGGCGCTGTTGGCCTGGTGTACGAAAACCAAGGTGCATCGCGGCGGCCGGCTCGGGCTGGAAGCCGTCGACGGCGGAATACTGAGGCCTCCCGGGGAGGTGATGCGACCGTCCTCGCCGATCTCGCCGATGGCGTCGGTCGCAGTTCGCGGGCAGTCAGCGGTGCCACTGATGAGACTGCCCACCCTTATGCCCTCCACGTCGGGACCGGTGGGTGAGGGAACCTGGCTGGCTGCTTGGGAGGGCTTATGGTGCCTGCCGCCCCCCACAGGGAATCCCGCTGTTGCCTGTGCTGAACTGGTTGAGCCGTTGTTCACCGACAGCCACCAGCCGCCCCCGAGCATGAGGGCAAGCACGAGCACCACCACTCCCCAAAGAAGGGCGTTGTTTTGTTTGGCCGGTGGGGAAGCAGGGCTTTCGGAGGGAGCCGCCTCAATCTTTGCGGGCTGCTCACCGGGTTCTGGCTGGGTCTCAACCTGCGTTGTCCACTGACTCCCATCCCAGAAGCGTTTCTGGCCATCATTGTGCGGGTCTGGATACCAACCTGGTGCTGACATGCCTTTCATCGTAGAGCCCAGGCCGTTGTCACTTCCAAGGTTGCACGCGTGTTCATGTATTCAGGCGCAGACCTGCCAAGGCCGTGTTGACCGCATCTAAGGTCGCGGAGTCGTTCTGGGGTGCGAGGGAGACGACCACCCTGCTTGCTGCGGGATCCTCCTGAACAGACCGCGACAGCGAGCCTGTCGCCCTGGCCTCCTGGCCTGCCCTCAGCTGGAACATGGACCTGAAGCACAACCGTTCCATCGTTCTCGTTCACGGCGACCTGGGTCACCTCGGCGGTTGGCTTGGAGTTGTAGAACCTCGGATTGGCTATCACGCACTGTACGACCCGGACCGCGCTGGGAAGCGGGTCCTTGAAGCCGTCTTCGGACTTCAAGGTTCCGACGGTGACGGCGGCCTGCCCCTCCTGGCCCTGGTAAGCCTTGGCTGTGGAGTTCGACTGATGGATGAACCCGTAGTCGATCGGTGACGCAACGAAGTCCGGGATGACAGGATAGCTCAACCCACCGGCAGAGGTGACGCGGCCATCAGCACCGACCACTCCTTGGGCATCTTTCGCAGTAGTGGGACAGTTGTCCTCACCCCGAAGCACGTCCCCCACCTTGATTCCCGCATTGGATGAGCCCGGGCTGTCCGCGGCGGTGGGGGAAGGGATGCGTTCTGGGAACCCTGGCTGCTCTGCTGTTCCGCGGGAGGGCGAGGGGTTCAGCGCTAGCAGCAGCCGCCTCCGGCGAGCATGGTGACTACCATGCCGATCGCTATCCACAACACGACGTGGCGTGGTCCGCCGGGCCGTGAATCTCTGCTCTCCTTCAGGGAGTCGTATTGCTCTGGAGAGGGAGTGGGTAGCCACCTGCTGGGGGCTCAGCGGGAGTGGTGGGGACCTGCTGGGCGGGGGATTCTGTACATGAATCGTCCATTGAGCCCCATCCCAGCAGCGTTTGCGATGGGGGTTCTGAGGATCTGGGTACCAACCGGGAGGAGCAGCCATGAGTTCCATGCTAGGTATCGGGCATTAGAGGTCTCTAAGATAGCCGGTGTCGTCGCAAAGGTCGACGTGACGCCGCGGAATCTCTCATGCCCGTCCCAGACTGTCCAGGCTCGCCTTCACCAGCGCCTGGCGATCTGAGTCGTTGATGGGTGCCTGCGTGTGGAACAAGGTGACGGTGTCACCGGCTCCCTGATCCACGATGACCACCACCGCCTCGTCGCCGAGGACCTCGTAGTAGCCGGGCTCGTTCCAGAAATTGGCCCGGATCAGCCAGCCGCTGACCCCATCGCTGGTGCGAAAGGATTTGTCCTCCAGCACCTCAACCCGGCTCAGATGACTGTAATAGTAGGAGGTGGACAGGCAACTGACGAGTTGCTGGGCTGCTGTCCTCGGGTCGGGGCTATAGTCTTTCTTGGACAGCTGGCCGATGGCTGTCACGGCAACCCACGAGCCGGCCACGTGATCATCCTGCCCTGATCTCTCCGAGGCGAAGTCGATGAAATGACCGCTGTTCTCCCGCCAGCCGGGAACCCCCTGGTACTTCATTCCCCTGGAGGAGAACCAGCCATTCTGGGACTGGGGACCGGCGCCCTCCGGGACGATGGGGCATGCCACAGGGCGGCCCCCACCGTCAGACGGACCGGGCGAGGTCGGGGTGTTCGTGAGTTCGGTCTCGTCCCACTGGGATCCGGTGGGACGAGATGAATTGCCGTCCGTGGGCAGGGACCACGGATTGTTCTTCCAGGGCTGCCAGAGGATCACGGCGACCACCAGTATCACGTGAGCAGGCCTGTGCCAAGAGCCCACGGTCCTTTCCGGCGGGGCCGGTTCCCGTCGACGGGGTCCTCCCAGCGTTCGCCGTTCCAGTAACGGGGAGTGCCGGAGCCGTCGGGGTCGGGATACCAGCCGGGTTTAGCCATGAACCCCATTATGAGCTGATGTGCGGACCATCCGGATGAGGGTTCTTGGCAAGGCCTGCTGCTGGATCCGTGCGGACTGCGGCACACTAGTGCCATGGACAGGCAGACAGAGTTCGTGCTGCGCTCGATGGAGGAACGAGATATCCGGTTCGTGCGCCTCTGGTTCACCGATGTGCTGGGGTCTTTGAAATCGGTGGCGATCGCCCCGGCTGAGGTGGAGGGGCCATAGCGGAGGGCGTCGGGTTCGACGGCTCTGCCATCGAGGGGTTTGCGCGGGTCTACGAGTCGGACATGGTCGTCCACCCCGACCCCTCGACCTTCCAGGTGCTGCCCTGGCGGCACACCGAGCGAGGCACCGCCCGCATGCTGTGCGATATCCAGCTTCCCGACGGCTCCCCGAGTTTCGCGGACCCGCGGCACGTGCTGAAAAGAGCTCTCAAGAAGGCAGCTGACATGGGCTTCACCTTCTACATCCACCCGGAGATCGAGTTCTTCGTGCTCAGCCATCTCAACCCCCGGTGCCTCTCGATGAGGGTGGCTACTTCGATCACACCACCCTGGGAGACGGCACGGATTTCAGGCGCGACGCCATCACGATGCTGGAACAGATGGGTATTTCCGTGGAATTCAGCCACCACGAGGCCGGCCCCGGCCAGCATGAGATCGATCTGCGTTACGCCGATGCGCTGAATATGGCGGACAACGTCATGACTTTCAGGGTCGTGATCCGGGAGGTGGCGGTATCCCAGGGTATTCACGCCACGTTCATGCCGAAACCATTTTCCCAGCACCCGGGGTCCGGTATGCACACCCATATGTCGCTGTTCGAGGGGGACACCAACGTCTTTCATGACGCCGCAGACGAATACCGCTTGTCGAAGACAGCCCGGCAATTCGTGGCCGGGTTGCTGCGGCACGCCCCCGAGATCACTGCGGTCACCAATCAGTGGGTCAACTCCTACAAGCGTCTCATGGGTGGAGCTGAAGCCCCCACCTTCGCCTCGTGGGGCCGGGCCAACCGTTCCGCGCTGATCCGTATACCCCAGTTCTCGCCCGGCAAGGCGAGTTCAGCCCGCATCGAATACCGCGCCCCGGACTCGGCTTTGCAACCCCCTACCTCACCTTCGCGTTGATACTCAATGCGGGGCTGGCCGGGATTGAGAATGAATACCCGCTTCAGGAGGAGGCTGAGGACGCGGTCTGGCAGCTGAGTGAGCGGGAGCGCCGCATTGGGCATCAAGTCATTACCTAGCAGTTCTTGATGAGGCGCTGCGCCTGATGGAGAACTCTGAACTCGCCGCTGAGACTCTCGGCGAGCATGTGTTCGAATACTTCATGAGGAACAAACGGGCTGAGTTCGAGTCCTATCAGCAGCAGGTCACCCCGTGGGAGGTCGAACGCCACATCAAGGTTCTCTGATTGGGAAGGCAGCCGCCAGCCGCTCAGCCTGTGCACCGGATATCTTCATTTCTGCATCGCCCCAGCACAGCTGCCCTGTGACCAGCCCCAGGAACGCGGTTGGTGACATCTCCACGACATTGGGCGGTGTGCCACGGGTGTGTCTCGGGCCGTCGCCAAAGCCAACCTGAACGGCTGCCCAAGGCGGGACACGAACCTCGATCGCGGACCCCGGGTGAAGGTCACCCAGCCTGGCGCAGAAGGCACGGCAGCAGGCCGCCGTGAGGGTGCGGCCCAAATCCAGCCTCATGTTTCCCCGCGGAACTTGCGGCATCCCACAGCACCCTGGTCAGGTCTGGGTTCCGCCTTGCGAGCTTCCCTTCTAGGGCCATACCCAGCGCTGCGGCTCCTGCGGGATCGATGGCGGCCAGGCATGTAAATAGGTTCCGCAACTCCACGATGGTCTTCTCGTCAGCGCTGAACATGCGGCAATCTTTAGAGGCTCAGCGTAGACGGGAGACTGGCGTTGTGCTCGTTAGGGTGGAAACGTGAACAGGGTCAGCACTGCTGGGGTGAGTTCGCGGCGTGGTTTTGAGTTCCCCAGCAGCGCGGCGAGGGTATGGCAGGACTGCGTGCGCAGCTCGGTGGGGACCCTCCCGTGCCGTTGCAGGCATTTACCCGTGCCGCCGACCGGGACCAAGCCCTGGAGTGCCTGGCGAACATCGGGAAGAGGGATCCGGCGTTGTTGTCGCGGATCGCAGCCACCCCAGACCGGCTGGAGCGGGTACTGCTTGTCACGGAGGGTCCTCGGTACTCGCGCGCTTCCTGGTCAAGAACCCCGAAGAACTTAGAGTCCTGGCCTCGGAGCCGGAACCACGCAGAGGCAACTGGCTGGAATACATCCGGTCACGGGTAGTCGATGAGGCAGGGCAGGCCGATGCGGACCGGCTCCGGCGCGCCAATCACGCTGCTTTGGTGGAGATTGCTGCCAGGGATCTTGCCTGTGACGATCCCATCGCCCTGCTGACGACATCGCCGCGGAACTGAGCCACCTCGCCGATGCCATCCCTTGAATGTGCCCTCGACTGTGCTCGTGCCAGCGTGCCTGAGTCTACTTCGGTGCGGCTTGCCGTTATCGCGATGGGCAAGACCGGAGCGCGAGAGCTCAATTACATCTCGGATGTTGACGTGATTTATGTTGCTGAGCCTGCCGGAGACGCCGGGCATGAGGAGGCGATGTGCGCCGGAGCGAAGGTGGCGGCAGCGGTGGCGCGGATCTGTTCCGCCCATACCGCAGAGGGGACTATCTGGCCGGTAGATGCGGCACTCCGGCCTGAGGGTAACGCCGGGCCTCTGGTGCGCAGTCTTGAGTCCTGCGCCGCCTACTACAGGCAGTGGGCGAAGAACTGGGAGTTCCAGGCCCTTCTGAAGGCACGTCCGGCGGCGGGGGACAAGGAGCTGGGACAGGCTTTCTGCGATCTTGTTTCCCCGCTCGTCTGGGAAGCCGCCCAGCGTCCGGGTTTCCTTTCAGAGGTGCGGGCCATGAGGAACCGGGTGATATCGCTGATTCCCGCCAAGGAGGCTGGCCGGGAGATAAAGCTTGGGGCCCGGGGACTACGGGACACCGAGTTCACGGTGCAGCTTCTGCAGCTCGTTCACGGCCGCGGTGACGAGCGGTCGAGCCCGCGGAACCTTCGACGCTCTGCGTGCTCTGGATCGCCTCTCAGCTACATCGGACCCGTGTCGATGGTGCAGCTATGGCCGAGGCCTACCGCACACAGCGGGTCCTGGAACACCGGGTACAGCTCCGGCGCCTGCGGCGTACCCATCTTGTGCCGGATGACGATTCAGGCTGGGCCTACCTGGCTCGTAGCACCGGGCGCACCACCGACGAGGTCAAGGGCTGTGGCGTTCCAGCACCCGCGCGGTGGAGCGGCTTCAACAGCGAATCTTCTTTTCTCGCCCCTGCTCGACGCCGCTCTCTGCCATTCCCACAGCTGAACTGCGGCTGTCCGCGGACGCTGCCCAGGAACGGCTCCGGGTACTCGGCTTCGAGGATGCCCGCGCCGCGCTGGGACATATCCAGGCTCTGACAAACGGCTCCTCGCGTGCTGTCGAGATCCAGCGCCAGCTCATGCCCGTCATGCTGGGATGGTTCGCTGAAGGTCCGAACCCCGACTTCGGGCTGCTGGCCTTTCGGCAGCTTTCGGAGGCACTCGGAGCCAGCTCCTGGTATCTGCGGGCGCTGCGTGATGAAGGCTGGATGGCCCAACGGCTGGCCCGCATCGCATCATCCAGCCGCTATGTGGTGAACCTGTTGATGCGAGCTCCCCAGATGGTCCAGATGCTCGCCAACCGTGAGGGGCTGGAGCCTCGTCCCCGCGAGTTGCTATCACACTCCATGAAAAGAGATATCGGGCGCGCATCTGACCAGGCCTCAGCCGTGGCATCGGTGCGGGCACTGCGGCGTTCCGAACTGTGCCGGGTGGCGCTGGCCGATGTGTTGGGATCCGCCGATGTCACCACGGTCGGTCTGGCGCTCAGTGATCTGGCGGGAGCCACTCTGGACGCTGCACTGGAGATTGCGCGGCACAAAGTGGACGCACCCCAGGTTGGAGTGATCGGCATGGGCCGGTGGAGTGGCTGTGAACTGGGCTATGCCTCCGATGTCGATGCCATGTTCGTCATCCCGGATGATTCTGGCCCGGATGGTCAGGTAGCCGCGGCCAGGCTCGTCCGCCTGGCCTGCGACCTGGTCGGCAGGCCTGGGCCCGATCCCGCGATGGTGGTCGATGCTGATCTGCGCCCAGAGGGAAAGGGCGGCCCGCTCGTGCGGACTAAGTCCTCCCTACCTCACCTACTACGCGAAGTGGGCCTCCGCATGGAAGCCCAAGCCCCTGCTGCGTGCCAGGCCAGCAGCAGGTGCACAGGAGCTGGCTGCCGCCGTGCTGGACGAACTGGCAGGCTGCGCTACCCGCAGGCGGGCGTGGATGCCACCCAGATCGCAGAGATCCGGAGGCTGAAACTGCGCATGGCGACGGAACGGATTCCCCGGGGAACGGACAAGGAACGCCATCTGAAACTGGGGCCCGGCGGCCTGTCAGACATCGAGTGGACTATTCAGCTGCTTCAACTGCAGCATGCCGGCAACTCACCCGCGCTGCGCACCCCATCCACGCTGAAGGCCATTGACGTGGTGGAGGGTCTGGAACTGCTCACCGGTGAACAGGGCTGCCAGCCCTACGGCAGGCCTGGCTGCACGTCAGTCGCGTCCGGAATGCCATCATGCTCGTCAGAGGCCGTCCGAGCGACGTCCTACCCATCGACTATCAGGAGCAGGCGGCCGTCGCCGAGCTGGCTGGTTACGGCCCTGGCCAGCACTCTCAGCTGGTTGAGGACACTATCAAAGTCATGCGTCATGCCTTGCGAGTGGTGAATCAGATTTTCTGGGAGGACGCCACCACCGACGGCCGCCAGGTAGGGTCCTGACTCCTCCGGTCATTACTGGCACGAGGCAATACGCTAGGGTGGTTCTGACGCATCCGGGGTCGGTGAAAGTCCGAACCGGCGGTGACAGCCCGCGACCCTCGCGGCCCAGAAAAGTGGCCAACAGGTTGATCCGGTGGAATTCCGGTGCCGACAGTGAAAGTCTGGATGGGAGGAGCGCGTCGACGGCTCACGCGGCTACGAGCGTGAGTGCTGTGCGTGCACCCCGGGCTGAGGAAGGACCGGGGTTTTGACCGAGCACCAAACGCGACGAGGCCGTCTCGCGGCCCGCGCAGGAATCTGGTCTGCGTATCCCGCCCGCACCCGGCCGGTTTCCCTGGCCGCGCGCATCCTGCCTCCACTCGTGGCTGCAACTCTCCTCGTGCTCATCTGGTGGTCCTTGACCACAATCACCCCCACCGTTCTGTTGCCTGACCCGGATCGATGCTCGCCCGGGTCTCGCTGGCTGGGATCCGGTGTCGCTTGGCGTTATGCCTGGCCAACCCTGGCCGCAGCCCTGCTGGGCTCGGCCTGGCCGTAGCCGTCGCGCTGCCTCTCGGAGTCATGGTCGCTCACTCACGGCTGCTGGCAGCCGTCGCCGAACCCTTCATTGCCTTCTCCCAGACAGTCCCGCTGGTAGCCATCGCCCCTCTCCTCGTACTGTGGGTCGGCTACGGGACCTTCCCGATCGCGCTCCCATGTGCTGTCATCGCGTTCTTTCCATGGTCACCACCACCATCGTGGGTTTGCGCAGCCTGGACATGCGGGTCATCGAGACCGCTTGGCTTGACGGCGCAGGGCCTGGCAACGACTCATCCACATTGAGGCCCTCGATGGTGGCCCCCGCCGTCCTGGCAGGGGTGCGTGGAGGGTCGTGTGTCTATGACGGGGGCGATCGTGGGCGAATTCGTCATGGTGGGCAGGGTCTCGGGACGCTGCTGACTTTGTCCCGGGAAGCGGCCGACACAATCGGGGTCTTCGCCGTCTTGGCTTTTTCTCGGCTCATCGCGGCCGTCCCTCGTCTCTGCTGGGAGCGGCTGAGCGCGCGGCCAACCGTAATTTACAAGGAGAACACTCATGAACCTGAACCGCCGGTCACTCCTGCTCGGTGCCGCGGCCCTCGGCGGGATGACCTCGGAGGCTGTGCGGGACAGACAACGGACAGGCGACGTCAACTGGGCCAGCCATGACGGTCGGACTGACCTATATCCCCAACATCCAGTTCAGTCCCTTCTACGTCGCTGAGTCCGAGGGACTGTTCAAAGATGCCGGGCTCACGCTCTCACTCCGGCATCATGGCACCCAGGAGGGGCTGTTCACCGCACTCACAGCAGGCGATGAGCAGGTGGTTTTCGCGTCTAGCGACGAGGCGGTTGTCGCCGCTGCTGGGGGCATGTCCGGGTTGCGTACCTTCGCGACCCTGCTACCAGAGATATCCAGGGTCGTGCTGGGATCTGCCGCGAGTCACCGACCTCGCAGGGCCTCGCAGGACACACCCTCGGAGTCCAGGGCGCTATGGCTCGGGTTGGTTCACGACAAAGGCTGCCCTCGACCGCGCCGGACTTGACGAGAGTCAGGTGCAGATCACGGAGATCGGCTGGACGCAGGTGGCTGCGCTCACCGCAGGCAAGGCAGATGCCGTTGTGGGGTTCAGCAACAATGAAGCCATCCAGCTGGCCACCTCCGGCTTCTCTTATCAACAGTTCGAGGTGGTTGACGCTGCAGCCCCGGATCTCGTAGGTCCTGGACTGATCACCCTCCAGGATGCAGTACCGGCTGAGCAGCTCAACTCGGTCACCAACGCCATTCTCGAAGCCGAGAACCGGATTCTGCAGGATCCCGCATTGGCTTTGAAGGCCACCGAGAACTATGTTCCGACGCTCGCCGATGAGGCCCAGCGCAAGCAGGCTGAGGCGGTGCTGGAAGCGACTACCAAGTTCTGGACGGCGGGTGATGGGAAAGTGTTCTATCAAGGCCGACCAGGAGAATTTCACACGCATGGGTGAATTCCTCACCCGGACGAAGATTATCGAGGCCGCCCCCGCAGCCATGATTCTGAACGTGGATTAGGGTCTCTGGCTGAACAGCATGCCAGAGACTCCTGTTTTGGCTTCTGGTTCACTCTGTGGCACTCTGTTCGGCATGTTCCTGCCGCTTTTCGCCCGCGTCTGGGTTGATCTGCGCCTGCAGGCAAGCTGTGTCTGTTGAGCCCGTACGCTCCAGTCCAGTCCATTTCCCGGCCGCCGGCTCTGCGGTTTTCTGCGTCTTCTGCCGGTTTCCTGACGACATTTCCCAGGAGTGAACCTTGTCACAGACAATCTCTGAATCCACCCCCGATACTGATACGCCGAAAACGCAGGGGCTACTGTCCCGGTTCGGTTTCCAGATCGTCCTGGGCCTGCTTGCGGGCGTAGTGCTCGGCGGAGTTGCCATCACCATCGGCACGAATGGAACAGAACCGAACTGGCTGACAGCCACCTTGACTCAGATCGGGAACTCCTATGTCGGGTTGCTGAAACTGTTGGTGGTTCCGCTGGTCTTCACCGCTGTCATCTCATCCATTGCCCGGCTACGGGAGGTTACCATGCAGCCAGGCTGGCGGTCAGCACCCTGGTCTGGTTTGCCATCACCGCCTTCGCGTCTGTGGTGATCGGCATTCTGGTCGGTGTGCTCTCGCGGCCCTGGCTTGCCGCCGGGGTGAGCGGCGAGGCGGCTCGCTGAACCGGGCCGGGTCGGTTCCTGGACGGCTTTTCCTCACAGGGCTGATTCCCAGCAACTTCCTTGGCCTCTGAGGTCGATCTCACCGCGAAGGGGGATGCGGTGACCGCTACCCCTGGTTTCAATGTGCTGCAGATCCTGGTGCTTTCCATCGCGCTTGGAATCGCCGCGCTCAAGGTGGGTAAAGCAGCCGATGGATTCGTGAGTTTCGTTGAGTCAGCCCCAGCCGTTGTGCAGAAAGTGTTGTGGTGGGTGATCCGGTTGGCTCCCTCATCGGGACAGCGGCCCTGATCGGCAAGGCGATTGTCTCGTACGGCTGGGCCTCACTCGCATCCCTTGGGGTTTTCGTCGTGGCGCTCTACGCGGGGCTGCTCCTGGTGTGGGTGGTTGTCTATCCGGCGGTGCTCAAGTTCAACGGCCTGCCTGTCGCCCAGTTCTACCGGAACATCTGGCCGGTCATCACACTGGGGTTCGTCACTCGTTCCTCTATGGGTGTGATGCCGGTCACCGAGCAGGTCACAGAACGTAATCTTGGCGTACCACGCAGCTATGCGGCCTTTGCAGTGCCTCTCGGCGCGACCACCAAGATGGACGGCTGCGCTGCGGTGTTCCCCGCCCTAGCGGCCATCTTCGTGGCCCAGTTCTATGGTGTGGAACTCGAATGGGGTCAGTACCTGCTTATCATCGCCGTCTCTGTCCTCGGGTCCGCGGCAACGGCCGGCACCACGGGGGCAACCGTCATGCTGACCCTTACCCTCTCCACCCTGGGCTTGCCACTGGCGGGAGTCGGACTGCTGCTAGCCATCGAGCCCATAGTCGACATGGGACGTACCGCACTGAATGTGACAGGGCAGGCACTGGTGCCGGCTGTCGTCGCGAAACGGGAGGGCATTCTCGACCGTGCTGTCTACGATACCGAGCCTGCCTTCGATGGTGTCCGCGGTTGAGAACGACGAGTAGGCGCTGCTAACTGCTCAGCCTGGTGTCCAGGTCTGGTGTGGAGATGCTAGTGACCCTGACAGCATCGATTTCTGCTGGGCCTGGGACGGCGCTGCCAGGCAGGGACACCACGGCCGCTCCCCAGGCGACTCCATGTTCCAGGGCAGTTGCCGGGCCGTGGCCTTCAACTAGAGCGCTGAGGACCCCAGCCAGGAGACAGTCGCCCGCCCCGACGGTGGACCGCGGCCCTTCGACGGTGGCGCGGGCGTGGTGGACCATCTCGGAATCCACCCACAGCGCGCCATCAGCGCCGAGACTGACCACGACGATACCCACTCCGGAGCTGATCAGCTTGCGAGCAGTGTCCACGACGTCCCGGAGGGCCGGAAGCTTCCGCCCGGCCAGTTCGGCCAGCTCCTCCCGGTTTGGTTTGATGAGCCATGGTTTCGCGGCCACAGCGGTGGCCAATGCTGCCCCTGAGGTATCAACTACCACCCGGCCCGGATGTTGCCTGATCACTTTCGCGAAGAAGGACTCGTCAACCCCCCGGGGGAGGCTGCCGCACAGCGCCACCAGCTCTGCGTCCCCAGGCACGGCATCCAGCATGGCTTGGGTCTCGTCCCCAGTGAGCGACGGCCCGGGTTCGTTGATCTTGGTGGTGTTCCCGGCGGGGTCGACGATGGCGATATTGGTGCGTGTCGTCCCAGCGACCGGGACCGCGTCGAAGGGAACCCCGGAATCATCGAGCAGCCGCTTCAGCAGCTCTCCATCCGGCCCGCCGAGCGGAAGCACCGCGCGGGCCGGATGACTGTTGCCCGCCAAGGCACGGACCACGTTCACGCCCTTGCCGCCGGGGTTCTATACGGCTGCTGGAAGCCCGGTTCACCTCCCAGGCAGAAGATCCTCGACCAGCACAGTCCGGTCGATGCTTGGATTCGGTGTGAGGGGTGACGATCATGTCCTGAGCACTTCCATCCCTGCGTTGTCGAGCGCCTCGGAGATTTCCTCATCAAGGCCTGAATCCGTAATCAGGAGGGCGATCTCATCGATGCCGGTGAAATGCTGGAAATGGCTGAGATCAGCCTTGCTGGAGTCCGCCAGCACAATCCGGCGCCGGGAGGACTTAACCATGGCCCTGTTTGACGTTGGCCTCCGCCAGATCCGGTGTTGTCATACCCCGGTCCAGACTGAAGCCATTGGTGCCCAGGAAAGCCACATCGATGCACGTCTCCTCAAAGGCTCACTTTACCTAAGACCCCACTCCAGCCCCGGTGCTTTCCGGATCTTCCCGTCGAGCCGATGCAGCTGGATGTCCTCGTGATTGAGAGCACGGCGGCTATCGCAATCGAGTTGGTGACCACTGCGAGCCTCAGATCGGTGGGCAGCAGCCGGGCCATGGAAAGGGTGGTGGTGCCTGAGCCGATCAGGATGATGCGCCCAGCCTGATGCACGCCCCTTCAGGACCTTTTTGTCCCTAGCCGGATGGCCACCACACCGCTGGCCCGATGTCATGTACTAGGGCCGGCACCAGCAAGGTGCGAACCACGAGGTGTCTAGCAGTACGCCGAAAGCGACGATGAAAGCGATCTGGAGTAGGAACAGGATCGGAAGGACAGCGAGCGCCGCAAAGGTTGCTGCCAGCACCAGGCCTGCGGAGGTGATCACGCCGCCGGTTACGGCGAGCCCGCGTAGCATGCCCTCGTGGGTGCCGTGCGTTAGCGTCTCTTCTCGTACCCGGGTCATTAGGGAAGATGTTGTAGTCGATGCCGAGTGCCAGCAGGAAGACAAACCCATAGAGCGGAACTGACGGATCCCGCGCCGGAAGAGTTCAGGACATGGTTGAAGACGATCGCTGCCGTTCCCATCGCGGTGCCGAAGCTGAGGGCCGTCGTCGCCACCAGCAGTAGGGGGAGCGAGGATGCTGCGTAGTAACAGCACCAGGATTGCCGGGATCACCGCGAGGACCAGCCGGGATGATCAGAGCCCGGTCATGCTCCGTGGTGGTCGGGTGTCAGATCTGTGGCTGCTGGTCCCGCCAAGCTGAGCCGTTCCCGACAACTCAGTTCGCAGATCACGCACGGTGCTGATTGCCTCATCGCTGTCCGCCGTCGAGGTCAGGGTGGCGAGAAGCATGACCTCGCCATCATCCACCGTGGGTGCCGGAGGTGGTGTTCCGGGCCTTCCGGACGAGCTGCACCCCTGATGCTGTGACAGGAGCTGAACCAGATGGGGAATCGCTGGAGACGACGCTGACGGATGCGACGCCGCTGTTGCTCAACAGCCGGTTGGCCACTGTCTGCAGGCTGGTCTCAGCCGTCAGCACATACACCGGAGATCCTGCCCCACCTGGGAAATGCTCCGAGAGCACTTCCCTGGCCTGTGCGCGCATCAGAGGCTCCCAGACGAAACTACTCAAGGGCACTCCGTCCGCTTTGAGGGTCAGGGACGAAGGCGGCGCCCAGGGCCAGTGAGGATGATGCAGCTGATCCAGACCCTGGCGTGGGCGCTGTGCCGCAAGGCTCCAGCCCTCGCGTAGACACCGGTGTGGGCCTGCTCCTCATCAGTGCGTTGAGGATCGAACTGGGCACGCGCGGCCAATAGGATGCCCGCCCCATCAGATGGGTCAGGCTCGGCAGCGGGTCCGCGAAGCCAGCATGGCAAAGGCGATCCCAATGGCAGCCACCGGCCCCAGCGAACGGTTGGAACCCAGATCGCTCACCAGCAGGCACAGCAGCCCTGCTATCACGGTTCCCCGGAGGCCAGGACCGGCTCCAGGACACCGCGCAGCGCGGCCCGGGTGGCCTCTGCCTTCGACTCGTGCCTCCGCAGCTCCTCGAGTAGCGGGCTGTGTAGAGCAGCGAGTAGTCCGTGAGCAGCCCCTATCACCAGGATGAACAGGATTCCCTAGGGTTTGGCCTGTGATCGTCAGTACCCCCCACTTGGCCAGCCACCAATTGGCCAGAAGGGCCACCGCCAGCGCAAAGACGCTGGTCAGCAGCACAGCCAAGGGCAGGATCACGGCTCTGTAGACGATCAGCAGGATCACCAGCACCAAACCGAGGGCAACCAGCAGCAGAAGCCCATCGATTTCCGCTGAAAGCCTTCGACAGGTCGCTGGCGAAACCAGCTGGACCGGTCACATGGAACTCCAGGCCTCCCAGGTCCTGACTCGCGATGTGCTCTCTGACGGAGGAGACCGTCTTAGAGACGTTCGCTGTCGTGTCGATACCGATGAAAACCCGGGCTGCTAGGCCATCCTCGGAGTTGATCGGCGGGGAGACGGTGGCTATCCCCTCCAGTGCCCCAAGGCTCTGCGCGGTAGTCGTCATAGCCTGGCGCTGGGAGTCTGCCAGTGCCTGCTGCGTGGTGAATACGATGATGGCGGGACCTGGTCGTTCCCGACGAAGTCGCAGTAGCGCTGCCCGACCGTCGTTGCCTCTGCGCTGGTGGGCAGGGAAGCTTCCTGGATCATTGCGCGCAACCTCGCTCACCCTGCCGAAATAGGGCCCGCCGATCGCGCCTACCAGGAGCCATGCCAGGATCAGCGCGATCGGTGTCAGTGCGCGGGCTGCTCGGGTTTTCATGGGAAAGAGCCTAGGCTCGTTTCCCTCGCCTGCATAGGAGAATTAGAGCGCGTAGTAGAGCTCGAACTCGTGGGGATGCGGGCGGACCGCGATGGCCTGGATCTCCGTGCGTTTCAGATCAGCCCAGAGTGGCGATCAGGTCGGGTGTAACACGTCTCCTGCCAGCAGGAACTCATGATCTGTCTCCAGGGCTTCCAATACCGCGCTCAGGCTGGCAGGCACGGTGGGGACTTCGGCGTGCTCCTCGGGGGGCAGCTCGTAGAGATCCTTGTCGATGGGAGCCGGGGGCTCGATCCGGTTCTGTACGCCATCGAGCCCTGCCAGCAGGATGGCTGCGAAGGCCAGGTAGGGGTTGCTCGATGGATCCGGGCAGCGGAACTCGATGCGCTTGGCTTTGGGATTGGATCCCGTGATCGGGATACGGATGCAGGCCGACCGGTTGCGTTGCGAGTACACGAGATTCACGGGCGCCTCGAACCCGGGGACCAGGCGGTGGAAGGAGTTGACACTCGGATTGGTGAAAGCGAGCAGCGCCGGGGCGTGCCTGAGCACACCTCCTATGTACCAGCGGGCCATGTCTGAGAGTCCCGCGTAACCGTTCTCGTCGTAGAACAGCGGTTTGTCGCCGCTCCACAACGACAGTGGACATGCATACCGGACCCGTTGTCGCCGAAGATCGGCTTTGGCATGAAGGTGGCGGTCTTGCCCGCTTCCCAGGCAGTGTTTTTCACCAGGTGCCGAACTTCATCACATCATCGGCAGCCTTCAGCATGGTGTCGAAACGCCAGTTGATCTCGGCTTGCCCAGCTGTGCCCACCTCGTGGTGTGCGCGCTCAACCATGAGCCCAGCGTTCTCCATGTGCCGTACGATGTCATCGCGGAGATCACCGAAGTGGTCGACAGGGGCGACGAGGAAATAGCCGCCCTTGTACTTGACCTTGTAACCCCGGTTGCCGCCGTCCTCAACGCGACCAGGTTCCAGGCTCCCGCCTCAAGTCGATGTGGTAATAGGAGGCGTTCGGGGTGGAGTCGAAGCGGATGTCGTCGAAGACGTAAAACTCTGCCTCTGGCGCGAAAAAGGCCGTCTCCGCTATAGCCGTTGAGACCAGATAGGCCTCAGCCTTGCGCGCGATGTTCCGCGGATCGCGCGAATAGGGCTCCTTGGTCAAGGGATCGTGGACGAAGAAGTTCACGTTCAGGGTCTTCGACTTGCGGAAGGGATCGATGAAGGCGCTGGCCGGATCTGGCATCAGAGCCATGTCGGACTCATGGATCTTCTGGAATCCCGCGATCGAGGAGCCATCAAAACTCAATCCCTCGGTGAAGACCTCGGGGCCGAAGGAGCCGGCCGGAACGGTGAAGTGCTGCATTACACCCGGTAGGTCGCAGAAGCGGCAGTCGATCGTCTCAACACCCTCCTCCTTGACGAAGCCCAGGAGCTCCTCGGCGCTTTGGAACATGAACCCTCCAGTTGTCTTTGTTATCTGGGACCACTCTGTGGGTCCCAGATTGCCCATCTTCCGCCATCGTAACGGCGGTGTTACAACGTGTGTGGTTGATTCGATGGTCGTTTGCCTGATGACTCAGTGATGGAAGATGTTGTCTCAGCGATTTTTCAGGACATCCCGAACTCGTAGTGGTCCCGTCAGGTGGTGCTGGATCACCGGGCCGATCAGTTCTGTCACCTCTTCGCTGGGCAGGCTGGCGAGGGGCTCTACACCGACGATGTGGCGGGCGACCACCAACCCTGAAAGCTGCGATCCCTGCCGGGGATGCCCGGAGATGGCGTTCTGGTTCCGAGCAGTCGAGATGGGGATGATTCGGTTGAGAATGGTCGTTGTGACTGAAGTCGCGGATCAAATCGCTGTGTCCCGCCAGCGACCGCCGTAACAGGGCTTTCATCGCTGGAGCGGCAGGTGAGGCCCAGAGCCTGTCGACTGCATGCACCAGCTCCCGGCCCCAGCTGTTTCGTGAGCTGATGGAGATCTCTGCCTCGATGTCCTCGGGTCCTGATGATCGATTTCAGCACTGCCTGGAACAGCCCCTCCTTCGAGCCGAAATAGTGGTGGATCAACGCCGCATCCACCCCAGCCTCCTTCGCAATCGCACGCGTGCTCACCGTCTCGAACGAACGGGACGCAAACAATCCGGCGGCCGCCTGTGGGAGACGCATTTTGGTGCGCCTGACTTTGATTCTCCTGGCACGTTCGGTCACCTCGTTTTTCCTCGGCATGGAAGCCGCGGCGATGGACAAAGCGGCAATGACCACTCCGACCAGGGCAGCGAGACGCCACCAGCTGTCTGAACTCAGGTCCGGAGTTGGCCAGCACATCACGAACGACGTCGACTGCCCAGGTCATCGGGACAGTCAGCTATGGCCTCCAGTATGTCTGGGAGTTGCTCCTTCAGGACGAGCAAGCCACGAGAGAAACACCTGAGGCGCGATGAAGACCGGTATGAACTGCACTGCCTGGAACTCAGTCTAGCGAAGGCTGAGGCCAGCAGCCCGGAAACAACCCCGATGACCGCGTCGAGGAAGGCCAGCAGGAGCAACGCCCAGGCAGGACCCTCGAGCTCAATGCCCAGGGGACCAAGCAGCAGGACGACGAGGGATACCGCTCTGTAGGACAGCCAGCAGGCCGAAGACCACAGCGTAGGAGGCCAGCAGGTTCCAACGGGTCAGTGGTGTGGTGAGGATCCGCTCCAAGGTCCCGGAGGCTCGCTCGCGGAGCATGATCACCGAGGTGACGATGAACATCATGAACATCGGCAGCACCGCCAGCACATGATCGGTCCGGTGGTGTCGAAGCATGAGGTTGTCCAGTGGCACCGGCACGTCGTGGAAGACGTAGTAGAGCAGTGTCAGCAGCAGGGGAGGGACCGCCAGGATGAGGGCGATGGCTCGTGGGTCGCCTTTCAGCTGGGCAGCGATCCGGGCCGTCGTCGCGAATGGGTACTGACGGTTTTTCACAGTGGTCTGATGACTCTGCTCCATCATTTCTGCTCCTTGATCAGGGCAAGGAAAGCATCCTCTGGGGTGCTGGTTCCGGTGCGTTGCTGGATATAGGCCACGGGCTCGTGGGCAGAAAAGAACCACTCACGCATGAACAGTACGGAATCGCAGCGGGCAGCCTCATCCATGACGTGACTGGAGACCAGAAGAGTCGTCCCCTGCCCTGCCAAATCGCGGAACAACTCCCATAGGGCCTGCCGGGTCAGCGGATCAAGACCCACCGTGGGTTCGTCGAGGATCAGCACCTGGGGTTGGCCGACCAGGGCGCAGGCCAGCGAGGCCCGGCTCGCCTGGCCGCCAGAGAGCTGATCGATTCTCCGGCGTTCGAAGCCTTTCAGCTGCACCCTCTCGATGGCCTGGCGCGCGGAGTCGCCTCCGGGCGCCCAGTAGGCGAGGAAAAATAGGTGACATTGGCCCACAGGGACGCGTCGGTGTAGATGCTGACAGCCTGCGATGTGTATGCCACCGCCCGGCGCAGTCTGGGATTTCCCGCAGGTAGGCCCAACAGCCTGACGGATCCTGAAGCGATGCGCTGCACTCCCATCAGGGCACGCATCAGAGTCGTCTTCCGCATCCCGAAGGGCCCAGGAGACCCTGTCACCGAGCCAGGTGGCAGAGACAGTGAGCCATGGAGCACCTCATTGCAGGCCGCGCCTAACGACCCAGCTGATCGACATCCACAGAACTTCCATCGGCTTGATGATTTCATCATATGGTGAATTATACTCCGCGGTTACGCGTGGTCAGACGAGATCGAGAAGACAGATCAGAGAAGGAAGACTGTCTAGTCTGCGGGCCGTGGCTACAGTCGCGAGGCAGTGAATTGATGCTGGCCTGCCCGCATAGCATTGCCATGCCGATCTGAAAGCCGAGATAGGAGTTGTTGTTCGTGTTTGAGACCTTGGGATTCCTGGAGGCAAGGTTGTGAACGGGCTGACTGCGCCCCTGGGTTTGTCTGACGCTCCGCGGAGTCCTGATGCCTTCGCCGCCGGATCTGGCATGACTCGTCAGGGCGAGGTGACAACCTTTGAGGAGGCGGAGGCCTAGTTTCCCGGCTGATCGACGTGACTGGTCCTCACCGCGCCTTTGCGATGGTGGGTGAGAAGGACCAACTGCTCGGGATCGTGGCTCTGAGCATTGATACTGCCAACCGCAATGCCTGGTTCTGGTACTGGACCCATCCCCATGGCGAGGCCGCGGATGGACCAGCCGGGCCGCCGCGACAGTCGCGGACTGGGCATTGAATGCTGCTGGTCTACACCGTCTTGAGCTAGGGCACCGCGTGAACAACCCCGCCTCGCGCGGTGTGGCGCTGGCGGCGGGGTTCATCCAGGAGGGCGTCGAGCGGGATAAATTCCTAGTCGCTGGGGAAAGAGTCGACGTGCTGACCTACGGGCGGCTGGTCACAGACCCCTCTCCTGCAGCTGCTCCCGATTCTTGTCTGACTGGCCGCCGGTCCTGGCGGTGTGCCCCGGACCGGTGCCGCCCGGGATTCCAGGACAGTCTTGCCCAGACGCTTGTCGCTGGTTGGCCATCTCGCATCTGATGCCTATTGGTATTGCTTCTCTCAGTCTGCGCTTTAGAATGGTCTATACCATTTGATAGTCGCTCAAGGAGGAGCGGAGAGGAGATGCGGATGTCTCACAGAAAGACCGCGATGGTCATCGCGGTGCTGACTTCCCTGGTCCTCGGCGCGGGTGTGGCGGTTGCGCGCGCCGCCGAGCAGTCAGCGAGCCCAGGGGGTGGCTGGGATGGGGACGGCCTGCACGATGCCTGGCGGCTCATTCCGATCTGAGAAAATTCAGCCGGCCTATGAGGGCCGAATGACACCTGAGCTGGTTTCCCAACAAGGACGAGAAGGGCACCGCTGTGACGTGGACGCCTATGACAACGACGGGGAGTTCTTCGAGACCTTCGGCGGCGATGCCTTCCGGGAACATCTGGCGGGTCTGGGTCTTTACCGGCGTTCCTACACCGTGGGGAAGAAGGGCTGGCTGACGGTTGAACTCGCCGCGCGTGACCGTGATGGTGATGGCAGGCCCGACAACGTCCCATCCTTCCGGAGAACCAGATCGCGGGCTTTGGGCTCTGTCGGCGTTCAACGTCCCGGACCACAACTCGGCGGTCGTGCTGCGCTCCACGGATCCTCTGCCCGCGGAGTACCGCATCGAGGTCACATTACGCGCCATCGATTTCGGCGGCCAGCCTGCAACGGAACCTGGGACTATGACGGCAAGACCAACGGCTACAGGCCTGACGGTTGTAAGACTATCTACCCGTGGCCCGGTTCGCCGGATGCCGACTACAGGCCAGCGGGTGTGCTGGTTCGATGTGACCACGGACCCAATGGCTACTACTTCCTGTCGATCATGGACTACCCGGCGGCTCCTCACAACAACGTCTTCGTGCACCAGCGTCGCAAGGTCGTGATGGACGGCTACAACCGCTACCAGTACACCGGTACCGGGTTACGCTACTGCGATCCGGGCAGTGGCGGGTTCCAGCCCTAGGTGGGGCAGTGGTAATGATGTGAACATGCTCTTTATGACACCGGAACGCCGGTACAGAAGCTCACCGGGAACCCAATACTTCATGCAGTCCGAGTGCGGCACTGAATGCGGTAGGCGCCATCGTGAGCCAAGCTGATCTGATTCCCGAGATGATGCCTGAGCTCACCTACACCTTCGCCATCGAACGGCTGGATGGACACTATACACTTGAGGTCTCAGGTAACTTCCGCAATGTCGGATGGGCGACCTACCGCTACAGCCAGCCCTTCGACGACGGTAAACATCCGATCTATCACTAGCAACCAGAGCGCTCGATGAGTACGACGGCCGCTACAACCAGGACTGGACCTACACGGCAGGTGAGCGCATAGCCTTCGTGGACCCCGGACATCTGGCCGGCTGGATCAGCCTATCCCGACTATTTCATGATGGGAATTTCACATGAACTATGAGGGACAGCAAGCATCGACGACGTGCAGCTGTGCATACCCCGCTGACCCGCTGGGCCGGGGAGCACAGCCGCCCTTCTGGCCCTGCCATTCCCTTCGCTCACGCCTGGCTGAACCAGCCTGAAACATCACTCGGAGGGACCCCGTGGAATCCTTAGCCAATATCGCCGCAGCACTGGCGAATAACCTCTTCTCGCAGGTGGCCATCCTGATCGGACTGATTGCCCTGATCGGTCCTGCGCCAGCGCAAACCTTTTGAACAGGTGATAGGTGGCGCTGTCGAGCCACCCTTGGTGTCGTGATCTAAATATTGGCGTCGACATCTTCCGTCGCTGGACTGGTCGAAGCTTTCCGCGCTCGTTGTCTCCAGTGCTTTCGGATCACACCACCCCAAACCGGTGCTAGCACCATGAAGACGTTCCTGGGAGGTGGCGGCGGTGCAGTGGTCCCTTTGGTGATCGCATTGCTTTTCTCATCCATCGGTCTTGGTGTCAGTGTTCGAGGCAGCACGCTATGTCTATCTGACCGGACATCTCATGTACTGGATGTCCCTGGTCCTGGTGGCCACCCTGGTGGAGGCGGTCCCAGTGTGGACCGAGTCGCATTGATCGTGGTAGCAATAGTCGTGGCCTGCTACCGGACGCTGAGCCGTTGTGGATGGAGCCATTGATGAAGCGGGCAATCGGCGGGGGATAACTTTGGGCTGGGGCACACCACATCGTCACTCGCGCTCTTGTCCGGATATGGCGCCAAGGTCCTGCGGCTCGGAGACCCCGGGAAACACGACACGGAGAAGATCCGCATGCCGAAAGCAGTGGCATTTTTCAAAGACATCAATGTCTCCACGGTTTTTTGGTCATCGGTGTCATCATGATTGTCGCGATCCTGTTTGCTGAGGACAGCGTTGTGGTGAAGCAGCTTGGTGACAGCAACATGGCTCCGATGATGTGGGGATTCGTCCAGGCACTGCGATTTGCGGGCGGCATAGCCATCTTGCTCTACGGCGTCCGCATGTTCTTGGCCGAGATCGTTCCGGCTTTCCGCGGGATCTCACAGAAACTGCTGCCAGGTTCCGCCCTGCCCTGGATATCCCGACGGTTTTCCGAAAAGGCGCCAACAGCGGTCATGATCGGTTTCCTCGGCCTCGATCAGTGTGTTCCTGATCTGCATGGGAATCTTCGCCGCGGCCGGATGGTTTGCGCTTGTCCCGCCCATGATCATGCTGTTCTTCGGTGGCGGAGCGGGCGGCGTCTTCGGCAATGCCACCGCGGGTTGGCGCGGCGCAGTGTTCGGCGGTGCTCTGAATGGTCTGATCCTGGCACTCGGGCAGTGGATCGGCTGGGGGTTTTACCGCTCCACCGCCCCTGAACTGGCCACGTTGGCCGATCCTGACTGGTATGCCGTCGGATGGCTTTTCCTCGGCTGCGGTAAAGCATTCGGACACCTCGGCTCAGGTGGCCTGTGGGCCCTAGGTGTTGTGACGCTGATCATCACGGCAGCTGTCCTACTACTCATCAATAAAAAGACCAAGGCTCCCGCTGGGGATGCTGAACAGAAAGTGGCGGATAAATGACTATGCCAGAACCGATGAAGATCCTGTGTGTCTGTGGTTTGGGAATGGGAACCTCCCTGATCCTTCACATGACAGTCGAGACTGCTGTCAACCGGATGGGATTGGAAGCTGAGATCGACCACACCGACCTCTCCTCAGCGCGCAGCATGGGGCCTGACGTCGTGGTGGGGCAGGGCATGCACACTGAGGAACTGGAGGGAATTGCGCCTGTCATCGTGGCAGTGGACGACTTCTTGGACGACGGTGCCGTCGAGCAGAAACTGCGGGCGGGATTTGCCGAGGCCGGGTGGTCAGGATGCTGACGGCAGCCGCGACCGGTGTTGCGACAGATTGGCGGACTGCGATTCTCCAGGCGGCGGCGCTGCTGGAGCAGTCTGGAGCAACCAGCCGGGAATATGGCCCACGTTGTGTCCAGTCGGCTGAGGAGCTGGGTCCCTACTTTGTGCTCAGTCCCGGATCGCCCTGGCTCATGCCCGTGCCGACGACATGTGCCAGGCTGCAGGGCTTTCGTTGCTCCGATTGGAGAAACCGGTCGCCTTCGGTCATGACACCAACGACCCGGTGGATCTGGTGTTCTGCCTCGCATCCCCGGACAATGAGGCTCATATGGCTGGGCTCAGGGCATTCGCACTGGCCATGGCCGATGGATTGGAGACCAGGCTCCGAGAGGCTGCGCCGGAGGAGCTGCCCGGGCTGCTGGCGGAGGTGGCGAGGAGATGAGCTCAGCCGGTTCCCTGGATCGACGGGGTCATAACCCACAACCGGGGCCAATCGAGGCAACAGCTGCCCGGCTGGCTGAGACCCACCAGGCTGGAGGTCTCATCTATACGGCAGGTTCAGGGCATTCCCTGGCTATGGTGATGGAGACTTTCTTTCGTGCCGGCGGCCTGGCTATCGTCAAGCCTCTGTTCCGGCCTGAATTACTGCCCTTGAACGGGGCTTTGAGGGCGACGGAGGTAGAACGAGAAGTGGGGATAGGCAGGGGGCTGGTTACCGCAGCCGGCCCAGAACCACGAGACTCGGTCATCGTCTTCTCGAATTCAGGGCGCAATCCGTATCCCGTCGAAATCGCGGAGGAATCACGGAGACATGGAGCGGCCGTCATCGCCTTCACGAGTGTTGAGGCCAGCAGACAGAGCGATCCCCGGGCGACGCGGCGGCTCTGTGAAGTGGCGGACATCATCCTGGACACCTGGACGCCCGTCGGGGATGTTTCCCGGCCGCCCGGGGAGCCGGTCACCAGTCCGTTGTCGACGCTCAGCTGCTGTGCGCTGTGGACGGGAGATCCTCGCCGCCGTGGTGGAGCTCGACCCCACGATGCCGCTGTGGCGCAGCGCGAACCAGGACGGCAACGACGGTTTCAATCAGAGTCTGACCGAGCAGCTGCGGAGCCGGATTCCGGAACTGTGACCCGTCACTCTTTGGGCGGGAAGCAGACGCGCGGTGAATTGGTAGGAGTCCGCCCGGTACCAGGAGATCGTGTGCTCGACGAGACGATCCTGGACAAGGGTCTTGCGGTCCATGCAGATCACCGGGGAACTCGCCCTGGTGCCTAGTGAGGCCGCGATCTCAGCGGGGCATTCGACGGCTATGATCCGCTGCTCACCGGAGTCCAGCCGCAAGCCATAACAGCTTGCTGAGCGTCTCATAGAGGGAGTTCCTGGCGTCGTCGGCGCAGTAACCTGGCACCAGCGAGGGCATCCAGGTGGGTTTCCCTCGATCGCCAGCGCAGTGCCGTCGCCGGTGCGGATCCTGGTCATCGTGATCAGCGGGGTGCCGGGGGCAAAGGGGTCCTCTTGGCCCGGCGGTCTTGCTGCTGAAATCGAGCACGATCGCACCCGGCTCCTTTCCCCTGGCGCGCATGTCCTCGCTGAATGAGTTCAGGGACAGCCGCAGCTCGATGCGTGGCTGGGAGACGAACGTTCCCCGTCCGACATGGCGGTCCAGCAGGCCTTCCCGTGTCAGCTCGATGACAGCGCGCCGCGCCGTCATCCGGGAGACCCCATATTCCAGGGCTAGGTCGCGTTCAGAACTGATTGCCGCGCCGATCGGCAGTTCGAGAATTCTTTGACGTAGCCGTTCCCGCATCGTCAGGTATTTGGGGGACGGCTCTGAGGACACACGAGGGATCTTAGCTGGGGTTGGACAGAAGCGGTCTCCTCAGCGGCCGTGTTTCCCACGGCGGCCTTCCTGGGGGATTGGCCGCCGTGGGAAACGACCAGTGGCGGGGTATCTGTGATATCAGGGCTTGGCGACGGTGATCGTCCAGCCGGCATCCCCTACTCGTTCGAAGGCGGTAACCGGATAGCCGTTCTCCGCCGCCCAGCGGGGAATGGCCTCGGTGGCCTGCGTGCAGTCGAAATCGATGCGCAGCAGGTCCCCCGCTGAATGGTGGCGATGGCCGCCTTTGCCTCGTTGAGAGGGAAGGGGCAGACTTCGCCGGCGGTTTCGGAGAATGTGAGTTGTGGGCATGATGGACTCCTCGTCTTGCTGAGGCATTCAGACGGCGGTGGTAATGGTGGTCTGGGTGGTGGTCAGTTTCTTCGACTGGGGCCGTAGGAAGATCTTGGCCGCTGCCCCGACGCCTAGGAAGAACCCTGCGAAGGCGAGAATCCCGTTGAGACTCAACTCCGCAGAACCCACCAGGGCGTTGCCGATAGTGCAGCCTCCCGCCAGGCTGGCGCCGACCCCCATCGCGATGCCGCCGATCAGCGACTTGACCATGGTGGGTGCGTCGGGAACCCGCAGCCGGAACTCGCCGGAGGCCTGAGCTGCGATGTAGGAGCCGATGATGATCCCCACCACCATGAGGGAACCCCAGTTGGTGATGGCCGTCACGTCTCCGGCGATGATGCCGTAGGCCAGGTTCGATGACGGGCCCGTGATTCCCAGTCCCGACGTGCGGCCCGCCGCGTAGCTCAATGGGTAGGCGGCGATGGCGATGAGGCCCACCAGTACCGCGGTGAAGAATGGGTGCCACGGGCGTTCGAAAAGCAGATGGGCCAGGCCGGTCCGTGCGGGAGGCAGAGTGGCGACCTTCAAACCGCGCTCGGCCCGGAGATGACGCCAGGCCAGCCAGCCAATTCCGGCAGCCATCAGGACGACCAGAGGCCACGCAGACACACCGAGGGTGTCGTACACCGTCGTCAGGCCGGTGTTGTTAGGTCCTGTACCCCTTCGTTGAGGGGCTTGAGAATGCCCTTCTTCATGGCGCCGCCGAGCCGGCATAGGTGATCAGGGCGAGCCAGGAACCGATCAGGCCCTCACCCGCCCGGTAGTAGGTGCCAGTGGCGCAGCCTCCGGCAAGCACGATCCCAGCGCCGAATATGAGCGCTCCGGTGATGGTCGCCAGGGGTGAGGGGGTTCGGCCGAGTGATTGACCAGCCCGAGTTCTAGCAGGCTGAAGAAACCGACCGAACTCGATCGCGATGGCGATCAGAAAAGCTGTGAGCCAGCGGGTGCGGCCAGAGGTCCAGACGTCTCGGAGGGCACCCGTGACGCAGAAGCGTCCACGCTGCAGCACGAAGCCGAGCAAGGCACTGAGTAACAGACCTGAGGCATGGGAAAAGAAAACAGACATGAGTATTCCTGAGCTTGGGGATGTGATGGATGTGGCCAGGGTCGGCCGTATAAGTCAGGAATGACAGGCCATGGCGGCGATACGAAGCAGATCGACATGCGGGCGCGCAGTCAGGAGGATGCCCATAATGACTTGCGGGCTGGCAGCGGTTCGCAGCATGAAGGCACCTCCTCTCATCAACCGCGGTTCACTCTATGCCATCGTCACCCGGAAGGCGAAACGGCTGATTCCTTCAGACTGGTGCGAGAAGATGGGGTTCTCGTCTCGTGGATGGAGTCCGCTGATGTTCAAAACCCCTGTTGTTCGCGCCGGAAACCTTCAATTTCGCAGAGGTCACCCGTTGCATTGAAGTGGCTCGCAGACTCCCTGGGATCCGGTGTGTCTTCGCCGGGTTCTCTGAGCGCTTCACCTCACCCATCAGAGAAGCCGGGTTTGAATATCGGTCCCTCAAACCAGTGCTCACAGATGCTGAGGGGAAGATGGCCATCGCCTTCGACCAAGGCAGAAGTATCCGCCATCCCTTCACTGCTGGCATGGTGCGGCAACGTGTCATTAGCGAGCGGGCGCTCATTCGTGAGCTGGACGCAGCAGCCGTTGTGATCGGCACCACCCTCAGCCAACTGATCTCCGCGCGGGCCGAGCGTGTGCCACTGTTTTATGTGAAGCCCTTCGCCTATTCCGCGCCGCACATGACACAGATGCGCCGCACCGGCTTCCTTCCCACCGCAACCCCTGCGCAGCGCACCATTGACAAAGGCGTGGCGTGGCTTTCCCGGACCGTGCTGGCCAAGGCCATTCCCGTTCCCAAAGGATTCCGTCAGGTTGCCAGGGAGTGCGGGGTCCAGATACCTCACACCCTGGTGGGATTCATCGAGGCGGACATGAACCTGGTGGCCTCCCCACCCAGGCTGATCCCCGACTGGTGCCGGCTGCCCGGAAACTACCGAGCGGTCGGCCCGGTGTATGCGCAGCTTGACGCGTCCATCCCAGAGGACTTCGCGCTGCTGCGGAAGCGGGGGCGTCCGGTGGTACTGGTCGCAATGGGCAGCTCCGCCAGCCGTAGCTTGGTTCTCGACGTGCTGCACAGCGCGGCCCGTGCAGATGTCGAGATCGTCCTCCCAGTGCCTTGTACCTGTCGCAGGCAGACCGGGCCGCGTTGCCCGGCAACGTCCACGTCACCGGTTGGATCCCAGTGCACAGGCTCGGGAACCTTGTGGACGTGGCTATCACCCATGGCGGCGAGGGCACCGTCCAGACTAGCTGCGCCAGCGGGTGGCCCTTCATCGGCATACCGCTACAGCTCGAACAGCGGTACAACGTGACCCGGTGTGTGGAATTCGGCAACGCGCAGCTCATCAGCCGGAGGCAGGCCGGGCGCGTGGACTGGGCTCAACTCGTTACCCATCTGCTCGCCAACGAGGCCATGCGTAAGGCCGCTGCCAGCATGGCGCGGCTGTTCGAGGGGAGTGATGGCCCGGGTACCTGCGCCCAGATCATCCGAGACGAGCTGGGGAAGGTGCGAGCAGTCCCATGCTTACATCCCCTGATTGAGGAAGGACGATGGTGCGGGTGCTACTGAAAAACGAGTCTCTACGCAGCGACCTGGGCTTGGGTGGAAGTTCGGCGCGTACATCACAGGCCAGCTTGCATTGCACAACCCTGAGGGTTTAGGGACTCAGGAGGTTATTCATGACTACGAGCAACCCCGCGTTGGCAGGGTGTTTGTCTGACTGAAGTCCTCGTGAATAAGCCTCTTACTTACCACGAGATTTTTATCTTGGCAAATATCCTTGTTAATGCAGAATTGCTTGTGGCTATGAATAATCTTCTTAGCATCCGTTCTCTGGGCAGTTGTCTTTCTTTTTATTTCCGGTCAATCAAGTCTGTTATCCTCGATAACCAGGCGCCCGTGAAATCTTTAGAGCTGTAAGTGACTGCTTTCTGCCAGGACCGGTGGGAGATGTCTTTGTAGAGCTTTTTGTCAGTGAACAGCGGTTCGATCACGTTGACCCACGGATCGATGTTCTGTGGCGGTGCGATGACCTCCAGTCGATGGTTCGCGCGCCTGAATTCCGGATTCCCGTCAGGTTCAATGAGATATTCGACTCCCAGTTTCGCTTCGGGGAGTCCCCCGTCCTACTAGCGACCACCGGGATGCCGCGGAGCATTGCCTCGATTGTTAGGACCGACATGCTTTCGATCAATGATGGCATCAGGAGGACAGAGGTCTTGGCTAGCAGGTCGTCGACATTGCGTGAGGGTGGGAGTAGATCGACGTTTGGAATATCCGTCAGAGCGTCAAGGTCAGTCTGTGTCGTGGCCCACGTCGGGACAGCTGCAAACCGTCTTCCTGGTAGTTGGTGTGCAAGGTCAATGAATACCCCGATACCCTTCATGGCTGAGGGGTTGAAGAGAGTGATATAGCCGTCCCTGAAGTTGTCATATACCGGCCGAGGGTCCGTGTCCGAAGGCAGGGAAGCCAAGGACCTCGGTGTTCAGTCCGCCATGTCTTTTCATGGTTGCCGTGAAATTGCTGACGGTCAGCGATAGGTCAACGTGCCGCAATAAATCGTGCTCTTTTTCGCTTGGGAAATCACTGAGGGCCGAATGGGAGGAATAGGAGGGCGTGGGTGACGTGGACTACCGGGACTCCTTTCCCGAGAGCCGCCGAGAGTAAGGCGGAGTTCTCGTCGGAGACGATGATGACGTCGGGATGCCACGCGATGATGGATTGTTCAATGCGGCTACGGATTCCTTCCCAGGCGATAGCATTCACCGCGACGTCGTTGTAGTCGAACATGCACAGCCCACTCTTCCCTTATCCCGGAGATCCCCAGGATGATCAGGTCTTCGAAGAGCGCTTCTCGCCCCTGCCGCCAGTCCTCTCCGCGCAGGGGGGTTATGGCGAGGCATTGACTACCGATATTTGCAAGATGTTCCAGAAGTAGTCGATTGAGCTTGGAGCCAGCGAAGTCATAAAGATATGTTTTGAGGCTAGCATAGCATTATTCTCACATCAGGAGGCTTATTCATAGGGGTGTTTTGGCTTTCCCCAGCTAACACTTTGACCCTGAGGGGGATGCGAGGGCGGCTTGCCCGATCTGAGATAATTCAAAATGCAGAAAGAAAACCCTCAGATGAAAGACAAGCCGCCGCCGTGAATACTACCACAAGCCTTGACCGTGACCAGATCCTCAACCTGTGCGAACTGATCCACACTCCCGTTCCGGAAACCTTCCCCGGCAGGGTCCCGTGTCCTGGGCTTGTTCCGCTGTATCCAGGTCACTGTGTTGATATTGCGGCACAATCTCACCCAGGAGTTGCTGGCCGACATCCACACAGTCTCCCCAAGCCACCATCTCACGAGTGGTGGCGGTCTACACTCCTGATCGCCGAAGCCCTCCAGAACTGCAGTGCCCAGCGTGGGGGACCTCGACCCGGACCGTCAGTACATCATCGACGGTACTCTGGTGTCCCTGCTGGTCGTGGCACGACCGTCCCGAGCTAGTACTCAGGCAAGCACCACACGACAGGGGGTGAACCTGCAAGTGGCCTGCACCCTGGCCGGACAGCTCGCCTGGATCTCCACCCTGCCGGGTAGTGTGCATGATGCAAAGGCCATCAAGGAATCCGGCTTCCTCGCGGCCCTCGACAGTCAAAGTCATATTGGAGACAAAGGGCTACATCGGATTGGGGATGATCACCCCGCGAAGAAACCCGCCCATGGGGAACTCACCGACAGCGACAAAAGAAACAACACGACCATCAACCGCGTCCGCTACCTCATCGAACGTGTCATCGCGAACGTCAAAAACCTGGCGTGTTCTCACACCGATTACCGCCGCCCCTACAACACCTTCGAAACCACAATACAAGCCGTCACAGGACTCATCTTCGCCTACAGTCTATGAATAAGCCTCCAGGTACCCTATCGTGTCAGGTTTTCCCATACCTATGCCCTGGCTGATGTGTGGCGTTTTGTTCTTTCACGCGAAGTGGCGGCGGACCTAGCCTGTTGTCAACTAAGTTGCTCAGGGAGCTCCAACCAGCTCTCCTCCAGGGCCTGGGTTCTCCGACTCCGCATTCTGGAGCTCTTCTGTCAGCCTCTGGAGGCCGGCGTAGTCAGTCTGATCGTGGGTAGCCATCTTCTCGTGGATCTTCTTGATCACATCCGCCTGCTTGTCCAGGCGCCGCTCGACAGAAGCGAGTTCCTTGCGTAGTGCCCGCTCCTGCGCACCACCCAGCAATGACATCTTCGCAGCACCCTCCCTGTGGCGGCCAAGGGTGAGTCAGCCTTGCTGGTTTTCCGTCCCGCCGCCAGGGCAAGATACTCGTCAACCCCACCTGGAAGATGTCGCAGCTGACCGCTCATGATGGCGTACTGCTGATCAGTGATCCGTTCCAGCAGATATCGGTCATGGGAGACCACGATCAGGGTTCCCGGCCAAGAATCCAGCAGATCCTCCAAGGCGGCCAGCATGTCAGAGTCGACGTCGTTTGTGGGCTCGTCCAGGCAGATCAGATTGGGTTCGCTCAGCAACATCAGCAGTAGCTGGAGACGGCGTTTCTGCCCTCCGGAGAGGTCACCGACACGAGCCGATAGGGTGTTCACGGGCGAAACCCAGCCGCTCCAGTAACTGTGCTGGGGTCAGCTCCCTCCCGTCGACCATGAATGTTGTCTTGGTCCTGGCCAGGACCTCACGAACCCTGTCCTCGCCGATGTCCGCGAGTTGGGAGAACTGCTGATCCAGCACCCCCAGCTGCACTGTCTTGCCTCGCTTCACCCGTCCCGAGGAGGGAGTGATGTCACCGGAGATGAGGCCGAGCAAAGTGGACTTGCCGGTTCCGTTCGCCCCTAAGATTCCGGTACGTTCCCCTGGTGCGATCCGCCATGTCACACCACGCAGCACCTGGTTCTCGCCGTAGGAGACGCTGGCGTCTTCCAGGTCGACGACGTCCTTGCCCAACCGGGCAACCGCCATCGCCTGCAGCTCGATCGGGTTCCGCACCGAGGCACATCCGAGATCAGCTGATTCGCCGCGTCGATACGGAACTTCGGCTTCGATGTCCGGGCCGGAGCGCCCCGGCGCAGCCACGCCAGCTCCTTGCGCATCAGGTTCTGGCGTTTCGCCTCTGCCGCTGCAGCCATCCGGTCCCGTTCGACCCGCTGCAGCACATAGGCCGCGTAGCCGCCCTCGAACGGCTCGACGATGCCGTCGTGGACCTCCCAGGTCTCGGTGCAGACCTCGTCGAGGAACCAGCGATCATGCGTGACGACCATCAAGCCGCCAGAATTCTTCGTCCAGCGTGAGTTCAGGTGCCTCGCAAGCCATGCGATTCCCTCCACATCGAGATGGTTCGTAGGCTCATCCAACGCCAGCAACTCCCAGTCGCCGATCAGCAGCGCGGCAAGAGCGACACGGCGCCGCTGGCCGCCCGACAACTCACCGATCCCTGCGTCCCAGGCAACATCAGCGCGACCAGACCGCCGATCACATCGCGGGTCTCGGATCCCCTGCCCACTCATGGTCAGGACGATCCCCCACGATCGAGAAGCCCACCGTCGCAGCATCATCCAGGTCATCGTGCTGCGTCAAGGCGCCGAAGCGCACATTCCCGCGCCGCGTGATCCGGCCTTTCTGTGGCTCTGATCATGCCGGTGAGCATCCCCAGCAGGCTCGACTTCCCATCGCCGTTACGGCCAACGATGCCGATCCGGTCACCCTCCTCGATCCCCAGGCTCACGGAGTCGAACACCACCCGGGTTGGGTATTCCAGGTGTAGCGACTCAGCACCGAGCAGCGGCGTGGCCATCAGCAGCCGCCTCTCATGCGCCGCAGCACACCCCAGCTATGTGCTGGCAAGGAAAGGCCCCTGTGGTCTCAGGAGCCCTGGGGAAGCTGTGATGCTGCATCCTCGCGTGGGCCCAGGAGGCACGGACCATCCGGCAGGGCATGGGCGCCGAATGCGTGCAGGACCGATTCCAGGTTGACCAGATGTGCCACGCCCGGAAAGTTACCAGTGAAACGTAGGATCCGGGGCATGAGGACGGACTACTTCGCAGGCGATTCTCGCACGGACCGGGAACGCATGCTGGCAGGGGACTTGTACATCGCCGACGACCCAGAGAACGCGAGGATCGCCAAGTCAGCACATGAGACTGTGCCACGAGTATCACCAGGCCGTGATCGCAGATGACAAGTCCCGCTCGCATGAGATCCTGAGACAGCTGCTGGGAAGCCTGGGCGAGGGAACCTGGATCAAGCCTCCAATCTCAGTGGACTATGGCGAGAACATCCACATCGGAGCAAGGACTTTCATCAACAGCGGACTCACCGCCCTCGATGTCGCCCGGATCACCATTGGGGATGACTGTCAGATAGGGCCGAACGTGCAACTCCTGACACCCACGCACCCCATAGACCCCCAGCCTCGCCGCGACAAACTGGAAGCGGCAAAACCCGTCACCCTGGGTGAGAACGTGTGGCTGGGTGGGGAGTGATTGTCTGCCCTGGTGTCACCATCGGCGACCACACCGTGATCGGCGCAGGCTCAGTAGTCACTCGCGACATCCCTGCCAGTATGGTCGCGGTGGGCAATCCCGCTCGGGTCGTCCGCAGCACATGACAGCGAGTTGCCGGTCAACGCCCCCGGATTGCCTGCCGGGCACCCTTTTCATGCCGCCTTTGCCCGTGGGCATGGGCCCCTTCGGCATGGGCAGTTTCGGACGCATTGCGTCGAGGGCCTTCAAACGGGCCTCCAGATCTGTGATCTTCGCCGCGCTCAGGACCTTCGGAGCTTCTTGATCTCGTCCGCCAAGCGATCCAGAGGAACCTGGCCATTTCCCTTGCCGACGACGAAAGTCACGACATTGACTTGATAGGCGACCTGCTCGTGCTTTCTCTTCTCGGACGCGAGCAGCGTCTTGAGCCCCTTCGAATCGCCCTCGCCGATGAGTACAAGGCCTCCCGGCCCAGCGCACGGTGTACCACGTTGGCGGAGTCACGGTTCCGACTCACTGCCACCGCCAGGGTGTGTTTCCACTTCCTGCCGAGGCTGGTCAGCGCCAGCTCGGCTGATCCGGCCTGGCCCTCATAGCGGCTGTAAGCCGCACGCTTCGCGCGGCGCGCGAACACCAGCATCGCGACCAACAGACCGGTGAAAACGCCGAGTAACCCCCACATCAGCGGGGCCTGCAGCACGAAACCCAGGAGCAGCAAGGCCACGAACGGCCCGAGGCCCGCGAGCAGCAGGATCCAGGGAAGCAGAGGGTCTTGCTCTTTGGTGAGTTTGTAGGACTCCTTGATCTGACGGAGCTGACCCCAGTCGGCTGGGTTGCTGGAGTTCTTACGCCGCAGTTTCTCGGCCCGGGCTTTCTCCCTTCTGCTTCCGTGCCTGCTCCTTCTGTTTCAGGGCCAGCTGCTGGGCCCTCTCACTGCGTGCCATCATTTGCTCCCGGCCTTCCGAGCGGCCTTCTTCCGTTCTTCCATCGCGGTCCTGTAGAGCCTGCCCGCTCGATAGGATGAACGCACGAGAGGCCCGGACAGCACGCCAGAATAACCGATCTGTTTCGCTTCCTCGGCGAGCCTCGTCGAATTCCTCAGGGGCACCCACCGGGAGATCGGGTGCAAAGTGGCATTCGGGCGTAGGTACTGCGTGATGGTGATCAACTCGGTTCCCGCGTCGTAGAGGTCGGCCAATGCCTGGGACACCTCCTCGCGAGTCTCGCCCATTCCTAGGATCAGGTTCGACTTCGTCACCAGCCCGGCGTCACGGCTCATACGCAGCACGTCAAGAGAACGGTCGTAGCGGAAAGCGGGTCGGATGCGTTTGAAGATACGTGGCACGGTCTCCACGTTGTGAGCGAAATACCTCAGGGCGGGTGTCTAGGACCTGGCTCACCAGCTCTTCTTTCGCGGAGAAGTCGGGAGCCAGCATCTCCACTCCCACCCCGGGGTTGACCGCGTGGATCTGGCGAATGGTCTCGGCATACAGCCAGGCTCCCTGATCGGGAAGGTCATCGCGGCACACGCCGGTGACGGTGGCGTAACGCAATCCCATCTTCTTGACCGATGCGGCGACACGCATTGGCTCGGCCGGGTCGTATCCTTCCGGTTTCGCGGAGGTGATCTGGCAGAAGTCGCAGCGCCGGGTGCACTGATCGCCGCCGATCAGGAAGGTGGATTCGCGGTCCTCCCAGCATTCGAAGATGTTGGGGCAGTTCGCCTCCCGGCAGACGGTGTGGAGATCCGCTTTTTGGACTATCTGCTGAAGGTCCTGGTAATTGGGCCCTGTGCGGGCGGTGGTGCGTATCCAACCGGGTTTTCGCTCGATTGGGGTCTCGGCGTTCTTGGCCTCAATGCGTAGCAGTCGACGTCCGTCCGGATGTACAGCAGTCACCTGGGGGATGATACCTGCTGAGATACCGGCCGCGTGGCCAATCCAGCCGGAACCGTGAAGATCATTCGTGTGTGAATACGGCCAGGTGTCGCCTGAGATGCGGTTCGAGGTCATGAGCCACTGCGGCGACGTCCCAGTTGCCTGGCAGCTCCTCGGCCAGAGAGGTCACCCTGCGTCGCTGATGCCACAGGGCACGATGTTGCTGAATGCCCCCTGGTTGGGTAGCACGTTCAGGGCGAAGCCATGCATTGTGGTCCGCCGGGCCACCCGGATGCCGATGGCGCAGATCTTGCGTTCTGGCCGGCCCCGGGCGGGAGCCAGCCAGACCCCCGTCCTCCCAGGTATCCGCTGGCCCGTTAGGCCGTAGTCTGCGAGCAGGCCCACCACAGCATCCTCGTAGCGCCGGACAGGCTCAACCACTCCCACCCTGTCGGGCAGGAGAAGGATCGGGTATCCAGTGAGCTGTCCGGGACCGTGCCAGGTGATCTTCCTGCCCCGGTCCACATCCACCACGGGCGTGCTCGTCGAAGGGGCGCTCCTCCGGCAGGGTGGCGCGGCCAGCTGTGTAGACAGGTTCGTGTTCCACCAGGACCACATGCCCAGGCCGCGTTCCGGCCGCCACCTCGGTGTGCACCTGACGCTGGTAGTCCCAGGTTTCCCGGTATGCGCTGCAGAAACGCGCAGGTCCCAGGCCCTAGGTACTCGAAGGTCAACATCACGGACATCGTAACCTCTATAGGGCACCCTGGTTTCCGTCCGCTGGAGTGGGCGGGCAGAATGGCTCGCATGATCCGGAACCGTTGAACGTGACCGTTGCCTCGGCCTCTCCTGCGCCCCTACCACACCGTGGATGGGAACATGGTGCGCCTGCGGTTACCCGGTGGTTTTGTCCAGGCAGATCAGGTGCTTGCGGTGTCGAAACTCGCTGCCGAGTACGCGAACTCTGAGATCCAGATCACCAGTCGCAACAACCTTCAGGTGCGGGCTCTGCCGGAGCCGGTGCCCGCGCCCTTCGTGCGCGGCGCCTTCGCGACCGGTCTCATGCCGTCCCCTGCGCATGAGCGCATCCGGACTGTCGTCGTGCTCACCGCTGACCTCCATAGCTCCCGTCAACGCGGATCTCCGGGGTTGTGCGTGAACTCGATGCCGCCATCATCGCCGACCCCGAGCTGCCGAACCTGCCAGGACGTTTCCTGTTCGTCCTGGACGATGGCTCCGGTGACGTGCTGGGCGAGGCCTTCGATCTGGGGTACCAGGCTCGCCCAGACGGCCGCGGCGTGGTTTTCGTCGGCGGCTGCCCTGACGCCCGCGAAATCGACGCCCCCGACGCCGTTGCGACCCTCATCGAACTGGCACATCGCTTTTTGAACGTCGCGGAGTCCGGCGAGAAGCCCGCCTGGCATGTGCGGGAACTGGCCAATCCGGAGACTCTCCTCGACGGCATCGGCCGAGAGATAGATTTCCAGCGTCCTGGCTCTGAGCGTCCTCTTCCCTACGGTGCAGTCGCCGGCGCGGCGGTTGTGGAGGTCCCGCTGGGCCTGCTCACCCTGCGGCAGGCGGAGGTGCTGCAGCGGGTCGCGGCAGATTGCAGCGAGGGACAGCTCGTGCTCACCCCATGGCGGGGTGTGGTCATTCCCGGTGCTGCGGATCGCCTGGAGGAGCTGGCAGCCGCTGGTCTGATGACCCGCCCCGAGTCGGTCTGGATGACGCTGACCGCCTGTTACGGCAAGCCATGCAACAACGCCCAGGTCGATACTCGTGCCATCGCGGAGGAGGTGGCCGCGGAGCACCCGGCGCCATTCCAGCGCCTCGTCCACATCTCCGGTTGCGACCGGGTCTGTGGCGAGCCTGGCGGGGAGCATCTGGGGCTCATCGCCCCAGCCGATGCCGCAAGTGTTCTGACGGTGGTCGACAGATGAGCGGGGGAGTGCAGAGGCCCACGCGCCGTTATGCCTATGAGACCGATGGCTCAGCCATCTACAGCGAGTCATTCCGCCGTATCCGCCAGGGCGCTGACCTTGCCGCCTTCACTCCGGAGGAGGCCCAGGTTGTGTGCGCATGATCCACGCCGCGGGGACCTGGACCTGCCCCGGCACATCGCCTTCCACCCCGGCCTGGTGGCTGCCGCGCGCAGTGCCCTCCGCGACGGAGCGCCGATCTTCGTCGACGCCAACATGATCAAGTCTGGGATCACCCGTAAACGGCTTCCCGCTGACAACGAGGTACGGTGCCTGCTGCGTGACCAGCAGGCCACGGCTCTGGCTGAGGAATGGGGAACCACCCGTTCCGCCGCCGCAGTATCACCGTGGGGGACGACCTGAGGGGTGCGCTGGTGGCGATCGGCAACGCCCCAACCGCGCTGTTCCACCTCCTGGAGCCGATCGCCGGCGGTGGGCCGCGTCCCGCTGCGATCATCGGGGTTCCCGTCGGGTTCGTGGGCCCGGCCGAGTCGAAGCAGGCTCTGGCGGACTCGGATACCGGCGTGCCCTGGCTGTGGTGCACGGGCACCGTGGAGGTCTCCGCGATGGCCGCTTCCGCGGTCAATGCACTGGCCAGTGAGTCCGAGCTGTGACCGGCACCTATGGGCTGTCGGGGTGGGGCCCGGTGACCCCTGAGCTGCTCACGCCTCAGGCGGCCTGTCTCATCCGCGACGCTAGCGCAGTCGCCTCGCTTCTCTGGCCCGGAAAACAGTCAATTGCGCTGCGCATCGCACAGGGACAGATCCCGGCCGACGCCCGTGGTCACCTTTTGAATACCCGGTGACAACCGGCACCACTGATCACGTGGCCGGCTACGACGGGGCCATGGCTGATTTCTACGATGCTTCCGCCAGCCGGCTCCGGGAGCTTCTCACAGCCGGTGATGTTGTGCTGCTGGCTGAGGGAGATCCGCTGTTCTTCTCCACGAACATGTACCTGCTGGACCGGCTGGAGGACCTCGATTGCCGCATCGTGCCAGGGGTCACCTCCATCCAGGGCTCCACCTCCGCAGCTGCGGTTGCATTGAGCCGTCACGAGGATGTGGTCACCATCCTCGCCGGCACGATGAGTGAGCCAGAGCTGGCCTGGCGACTCGCGCAGACTGATGCCGCGGTGGTGATGAAACTGGGACATAACTTCTCGAAGGTGCGTGCCGCGCTGGCCTCAGCAGGGCTGCTGGAGCGGGCGATCTACGTGAGGCAGGCCACCTGGGAAGAGCAGAAGGTGCTACCTGTCGCTGGAGTGGATCCGTCCACTGTCCCGTACTTTTCCATGGTGATAGTTCCTGGCCAGGACCGGAGGGCTGATGACGCGGGGCCGCATGTTCCAGCTATCCCCCCTGAGGCTGGCGGACAGCAGGCCACCGTTTTCGTGGTAGGCCTTGGTCCCGGTCCGGAGCGATGGGTGAGTCCCGAGGCGAGGCGCGGTGCTGGCTGAGGTCGGACACGTTTTCGGCTATGCGCCCTATGTGCGACGGGTACCGGCCCGACCTGGCCTGGTACTCCATCCCTCCGGTAACACGGTTGAGGTGGAGCGTGCGAGGGAGGCCCTGGACCTGGCGCTGACCGGGGAGAGAGTCGCCATCGTCTCAGGTGGGGACGCTGGGGTGTTCGCGATGGCTGCTGCGACCTTCGAGGCGGCTGGGGAACCGCGCTACGCAGATGTGGAGATCAAGGTAGTGCCTGGGATCACCGCCGCTCAGGCTGCTGCCGCCCTGGCTGGCGCCCCCCTGGGTGGTGACTTCGCGTGTGTGTCTCTGTCCGACCGGCTCAAGCCCTGGGAGGTCGTCGCGGACAGGCTGCGGCATTTGAGCCGGGCCGATGTCGCGGTTGCCATCTACAACCCGCGCTCTGTGGCCCGTCCTGGCCAGCTTCATGCCGCGAAAGCCGTGCTGTTGGAGGTGCGTTCCCCTGAGACCGTGGTCGTTCTGGCTCGTGACGTCGGACGTGCGGAGGAGTCCTGCACCGTCACCACCCTGGAAGCATTCGATCCGGGGCAGGTGGACATGAAGACCTTGGTGATTATTGGTTCCTCCCTGACCCGGGTGACGCCTTCCGGGCGGGTGTGGACTCCCCGTTTCATTCCGGTAGTGTGAGAAACGAAGCGTGGGTTTGTCACGAGGAACCCGGTGGGAATCCGGGACGGTCGCGCCACTGTGAGCCAAGCCAGGTGAGTCAGGAACTCGTCCCACGCCCCGTTGCGGAACGCATGATTCCGCAGAAGGGATGTGTTTGTCATGCATATAGCAGAGGGATTCCTGCCTCCACTGCAGGCCGCCGGATGGTTCGTAGCCTCCGCGCCCTTCGTCGTCCATGGAGCCGTGGCCGTAGTCAGGCAGGTCCGTAAGGACCCTGACTCCAAGCTCCTGCTCGCCGCAGCCGGCGCCTTCACCTTTGCGTTGTCGGCGGTGAAGCTGCCCTCGGTCACGGGATCGTCATCGCACCCCACCGGGACTGGTGCCGGGGCGGTGCTCTTCAAACCACCGGTCCTGGCATTCCTTGGCACCATAGTCCTCATCTTCCAGGCAATCCTGCTGGCACACGGCGGCCTGACGACCCTGGGGGCGAACGTGTTCTCCATGGCAATCGCGGGCCCGTGGTGCGGCTACCTGATGTGGGTGCTGTTTAGGAACATCAACAAGATGGTCGCGATCTTCCTGGCCATGGCCATTGCGGACCTCAGCACCTACGTGGTGACGAGCTTTCAGCTCGCCATCGCGTACCCGGGAACCGATGGGAGCTTCGGTGCGACCCTGGTGAAGTTCGCGACCATCTTCGCCCTGACTCGAGATTCCGCTGGCCCTCGCCGAGGGTGTCCTCGGCGTCTTCCTGTTCTCCTTCCTGACCCGGGTGGCTTCGCCTGAGCTGAGCAAGCTCGGGGTCCTCTCCCGCAAAGACGTGGAGGTTGCATCATGAAGCTGAACAAATGGGGAATCGTCATCGGACTCGTCGTCTTGGTCCTGCTGTTCTGCATCCCCTTCACACGGCCCCGGCAGATTCCGAGTTTGGGGGCACCGACTCGGCCGTCACGGACATCCTGCAGGAGAACGGCACGGAGCCTTGGTTTAGACTTCCATAGCTGAACCCTGCTGGTCCTGAGGTCGAGTCGGCCTGTTCGCCATCGCAGGCCGCGCTCGGGTCAGGGATCATGTTCTACTGCCTCGGACGTATGGCAGGCAGGCGCAAGGCCGCCCAGGACGCCCAGAAGCCCACCTCCGTTGAGGATTAGCGGTCTTGACGACGCGCGGCGTGGGACAGTCCCTGGCGAGCCATTCCGGTCAGCCAGAAGGTGGCACTGTCGCTGCTGCTGGTGTTGACAGCGCTGCTGGCCCCGTCCGTGGCCCACCTGCGTGCTGGTCGCAGCGGTTGCCGTCGCTGCCCTCACGGTCGCCCGGATCCCCGGTCGTATGGTCGTTGCAGCCATGACCGCTCCCGCGGTGTTCATCGTCGTGGGGCGGTGTCGGCGACGCTGACGGTCGGTGCCTTTGAAGGTCCCGGATGGCGCTGGGGCTGGCTGGGGATCCGGGAAGCCGATATGGCCTTGGGGACCGGGCTGCTGCTGCACGCGATCGCGGGCACCTTGGGGTGTTGGTCCTGGCGATGACGACTCCCATGGTGGACTTGCTCGGTTGGCTGCGGAAGCTGCACATTCCGGCGTCTCTCATTGAGATCGCCTCTCTGATGTACCGATGATCTTCACCGCCTGGAACTCGCTAGTCCTGGTGCGTCAGGCCCAGCAGCAACGGTTGGGCGGCACCGGTCCGCTGAGGCGGCGCTTTGCCGAGACGGGACGCCTGGTCGGCGCGGTAGCCGTACGGACTTGGCTGGCCTCCACCCGGCTGGCTGATGGCCTGGCCATCCAGGGGCCATGAGTCGGCCCTGGCCACCCCTGCCGTCGAGGCGAGGTAACCCGAAACCCTGCCGATCTGGGTGCCAGCGGGGATGATCTTCGTCTGGGGAGTCGCACTATGGACGCGATGAGACTGGCGGCGGCGGGGGGTCATCGCGGGCTTTGAGGGACGTGAGGTACTGCGAGGCCTTGACCCTGACGGTTCCTGCAGGATCCAGAGTTGCGTTGCTTGGCGCCAACGGCTCCGGTAAGACAACCTTGCTGCGCACACTGGCGGCGCAGGCCTTCGGCCGGGCAGGTGTTGTTGGACGGTGAGCCGGTGCGCTTCGATCGTGCGGGGACTCCAGGGAACACCGGCGCCGGGTGCAGCTCGTGTTGCAGGATCCTGACGATCAGCTGTTTTCCGCAGACGTGAGACAGGACGTCAGTTTCGGCCCACTGAATCTGGGTTTGTCCGAGGAACAGGCTGCGGAGGCCACCGACGCGGCAATCGCCGCCATGGGTATTGAGCATCTGGCCGACCGTCCCAAACCCATCAGCTCAGCTATGGGGGAGCGGAAGCGTGCGGTCATAGCGGGTGCGCTCGCGATGAACGTGGACGTCCCTGCTGCCGATGAGCCGACAGCTGACTTGACCCAGCAGGGGTGGAGGCGCTGTTGCAGACCCTCGTGCAGATCAATGAAAGGGGCACCACTCTGGTGTTCTCAACCCACGAGGTGGACAACGCCCTGGCTTTCGCAACCCATGCCGCTGTGATGACCGAAGGAAAGCTGCGCCAGGGCGGGCTGGTGGAGCTGCTCAGTGATGCCGAGCTCCTCGCCGCGGCCAGGCTGCGGCAACCCATCCTGCTGCAAACTATCAGCCTCTCTGGGCTGGGAAACCCCGTCACCACCATCGAGCAATTCAAGGAACGCTGGCTTACCGGCTGAACCGCGGGACCCAGTTGTTGAACCCACTGCTGGGCCCAGGCCAGCAGCTTGGTCCTCCACATATGAGTAGAGAGCGAATTTCACAAGAAGTGGTCATTTTCATGAGAATCAAGGAGAACGTTTCTAACACCCAGGAGAATTCCCGGAAACCAGCCAAACTCACAGTGTTGAGGGGCCAGGAGATGTTTCAGAAAAAGCAGGAAACAGATTTGATAGCAGGGCAGATTGGAGCAATGCCCCGGAGGGCATCTTGCCAACCTGATGTGGCTGCCTGGGCATCTTTTTCGGCGGCGAAGAATCAGATGCCCAGGCATTTGAGGCCGCTGAGAGCTGAGGGAGATCCCTCTGCGGGCAGCTTCAGGGCTGGCGGACAGTGGCCTGATTCCACAGCTCGCAGTGGAGCTCAGGATCAGGCTTTGGAATCTCCCACTGGACGGAATCCGGTGATCTGCGTCAGCGGGTTCTGCCAGTCTTCGCCTCGGCTGGCTTTCACAGTGCTGATGATCGTCAGAGACGCCCACGTGATGAGCCATAGCGGTATGAGGAACCTCAGCCCGATCAGGCCGAGCACCTGCTGGCGATGAACCCGGCCATGGCGAGGAGCTGGAAGTTCAGCGCCTTGGCTGTCTCGCGGTTCAGCGAAGGATTCCCCTTGGTGGCCAGCCAGGCCACCCCAGGACCGATGGGCCCCGAGACCAGGCCGGAGAAATGGACCAGCGAGGCCATGTCGAATGATGACCGCGCTGCGGTGGGCGTAGCAGTTCTGAACGCTGACGGTACCTGGACCGGCGTGGGGGCGGGTAGGTCTGCCAGCGCAAGCCGCAGCTGTGGATAGGAGGTTGCCTCAAAGATCAGGCTCAGCCGGTGCTCAAGCTCAGGTTCGTTGATTCGCCCGTCCGCGTAGGCGCGCTGGACGATTTTGACGGCGCTTTCCCGGGTGCTTTCGCTGAACGTCTGCGTGCTCATGTATTCCATTGAAGCCTAGCCCTCAAAAATGTGACCATTGGGGCTAGCCCCGAACAGTCCCTGAAAAGTCCCGGAGGTCTCTAGTCCAGGATGACATCGGAGGTGCCCTGTGCCGTGACGGGCAGGGTCGTGATCCCGATCACGTTCAAGAACAGGCAGCGGTACTCGCCTGTCACCCTGTACCTCGACCACGCCGCTGCTGTTGACCCCGAGCCGTGCCTTTGAGCGGGAAGCAGCCACATACCTCAGCGGCCTGTTTTTCCCACGCTGGTGTCAGGCGATACCCGCCCGTCTGGCATACCGAGGTGTTCTCCCCGACACGGGCAGCCTCGACCGCCACGCCGCGGGCCTCCTGGGCGGCTTTCACCTGTCCTGCGAAATCCACGCCGATCCCGACGATGAGAACGAAACCGGTCAGTCACAGCGGCCGTCCAGACGGTGATTGCACCCCGCTCGTCGTTAACCCGAGTGCTCCTCATGACGTCAGCCTAGTGCCGTGTGCCGGAGGTTTGTCAGTGGGAGGCAGGTTCCTGGGCGGATGGTGTGCCGTGGCAGCTGAGTGAGACGCTACCGGGTCGCACCATGAGAGAGGGAGCGCGGCAGGGACCTTCCGGGGCGGAAAGCCCTGGCGAATTTCCGGCACACGATACCAGCCCCCGCTCCGGGTCTTTGGTCTGTTTAGCCTTGGACAGACAAGAACATGGCCTCTGGTATTAAGCCAGGGAAACTAGTGGGGTGTGAGTCGGCTGGTCCGTCGCCGGGTCCCGGGCCGACATGACTTGCCCAGCTGATCAGTCAGCCTGTGGGGCACAGCGCGAGCTGTATAGGTGCGAGTCCACGAAGTCTTCGGCCCGTAGAGCCTCACCGACGAGGATGATCGCGGCCTGGCGTAGTCCTGACTCGACTGCTGCCTGGTGCATTCCGGCAACGGTGGTGCGGATGAGCTGCTGGTCCGGCTGGGTGGCGCTGCCCACGATCACGACTGGGCAGTCCCGCGCCGTAGTGGGGGAGCAGCTGCTCTGTCAGGCGTGCGGTGTGGCGGATCGCCAGATGGATCGCCAGGGTGGCCTTCGACGCCGCCAGATAGTCCAGCTGCTCAGTCTCCGGCATTGCCGTCGAGTCCTTCTGGGCGCGCGTCAGAATCACCGTCTGGGCCACCTCCGGGACTGTGAGTTCCTTCCCGACCAGAGAGGCCGCTGCAGCACAGGCCGGTACTCCAGGTGTGATGTCCCAGGGAACCCCAGCCTCGTCCAGGCGGCGGGTCTGCTCGGCGATCGCCGAGTAGATCGACGGGTCGCCCGAGCACAACCGCGCCACATCCTTGCCTTCGCGGTGTGCCCGCACCAGGTGTTCCGTGATGGCATCCAGGTTCAGGTGTTGAGTGTCGATTCGCTCGCCATCCTCCGGGCAATGGGCCAGTACCTGCTCGATATAGGTTCCCGCATAGAGGCAGACAGGCGAGGTGCGCAGCAACTCGGCCCCGCGGAGGGTCAGCAGATCGGCGGCACCTGGTCCGGCGCCGATGAAATGAACGGTCATGGGGTCTCCTTGGTCAGGGAATAGCAGGTGATGGTACGTGAGGGCCGCCAGCCGCGGAACGACCCAAGAGGTTTAGCGCTTTCCAGTGAAATCCTCGTCAGCTCGCCCCCATAGCGGGCATGCAGGTCTGCCAGCAGGGCCTCGGTTTCCAGGGTTACGGAATGGACCACCAGCCGTCCACCGGTGGGAAGCGCAGCCAGGGCGGCCTGGCACGTCTCGGCGGCGGCTCCGCCTCCGAAGAAGATGGCGTCCGGCTGCGGCAGCGAGGGATCAGACATGAGCCTGAGGGGCATCGCCCACCCGCACCTCGAAACGGTCGGAGACCCCCAGGGCTGCGGCATTGCCGCGGGCCCTGGCAGCGCGATCTCCACGTTTCTCGAAGGCGATGGTGGAGGCTCCCGGTGCGCTGCGGCACCAGGAGATGCCGATGCTGCCCGAGCCAGTGCCCACGTCCCACAGCACCTGTGCCCGGGCGGGGCCAGAGCCGCGAGCGCCAGTAGCCGCATCGCCTGCTTCGTCAACTGTCCGTCATTGACGAAGGCGTCGTCGGGCAACAGCGGCCCCGCCACGACTGAATTCCCGCCGGCTCCGAACTCGATTGCCACGACATCTGCGGCGCGGCAGCTCCCTCGCGGTGGGTCGCGAGCGTTCCGGCTGTGAACTCCTGGCGTGACTCCTGCTGCGTGCCAAGGTTGCTGAGTACCGTCATGGCCGAGGTCTCCCAGCCGGCTGTCACCAGGATGCGTGCCAGCTCCACTGGCGTGGTCTGGTCTGCTGACAGGGCGATCACCCGCCTCGCCCGGTGCTGCCAGAGCTAGGACGCGGCGGGGGTCGCGCCCGACCAGCGAGACCCAGTCGGTCGTCCCGGCGGGCCACAACATCCTCGCCCGGGCAAGGGTTTCCGAGGACAGCGCAGGATGCACCCGGATGCGTTCGGCCCCGAGCACCTCCATCAGCGTGGTCGCCACCCCCGAGAGCAGGGGATCGCCGGACGCCAGCACCACCACGTCGTCGCCGAGTCCTCCGAACAGGTCGGCCAGCCCCCGCTCGCAGCGGCGAGGGCCAGGGCACCCGCGTGAGGGATCGGGCAGCATTCTCAGGTGTCTTGCCCCGCCGACCACCACCGGCGCTGAGGACACGAGTTCCCGCAAGCCCGCGGGCAAATCACTGAGCCCAGACGCGGGCACGCCAACGACATCGATCACGGTGAGAGAGCTTATCTGGATTGTGGAACAATAGGTCTGCTGGGTGCGGAATGCGGTGCGAATCCGCAGCGGTCCCGCCACTGTGTACCCCATAGGGTGAGCCAGGTCATCGACCCAGCCAACTGCGACGTGGGCGCGGATCCACAGGAAGGCATTCCCCAAACACATGAAGTTCCCATTCACCGCGGTCCTCGGGGCCGAGGACATGGCGCGCGCGCTGATACTGGCCAGTATTTCCCCGGAGATCGGTGGTGTGCTGGTGCGCGGCGAGAAAGGCACCGCGAAATCCACCATGGTGCGGGCTCTCACCGAGGTGCTGCCCCGCCAGGATGTTGTCGACGGCTGTCGTTTCCGCTGTGATCCCGCCCGGCCTGACCCCGACTGCCTCGATGGCCCGCACCCTTCCCCGGAGCACTACCACTCTCCGGTGCCGCTGGTTGAGCTACCGGTCGGCGCCTCCGAGGACCGTGTCACCGGGTCGTTGGATCTCCAGGCGGCGCTGGGCAAGGGACAGACATCCTTCGAGCCAGGCCTGCTGGCCGCCGCGCACCGGGGGATTCTGTATGTGGATGAGGTCAATCTGCTCCACGACCACCTGGTGGATCTTCTCCTCGACGCCGCCGCTATGGGGCGCAACACCGTGGAACGTGACGGCGTCTCCGTCGCCCATGCCGCGCGCCTGATGCTGGTTGGGACCATGAACCCGGAAGAGGGTGAACTGCGTCCTCAGCTACTGGACCGTTTCGGCCTGACTGTGGAGGTCAGCGCCCCGCGTGACCCGGATGTGCGCGTGGAGATCGTTCGCCGCCGGATGGCATTCGACTCCGACCCCGCCGGATTCCGGAGCCAACACGAGAAGGAACAAGATGAGCTGGCGTCCCGGATCGCCGCGGCCCAGCGGACGGTCGGCGATGTGGCTTTGCCGGACTCCATGCTGCGCAAGATTGCCCAGGTGTGTGCAGGCTTCGATGTCGACGGCATGCGCGCGGACATCGTCACCGCTCGTGCTGCCCGGGCCAACGCCGCCTGGGAGGGGAGGACCCGCGTAACGCGGGCTGATATCCGTGTCGCGGCGCTGCTGGCCCCTGCCGCATCGTCGCCGGCGTAAGCCTTTCGATGCGCCCGGCCTCGACGAGGAGCTGCTTGATCAGCTGCTGGGAGAAGACGACCCCGAGCCTGAGCCGGACCCCGAGCCGGAACCTGAGCCTGAGCCCGGTCCTGACGACGAGACCGCGAGCCCGGGTGATTCCAGTCCTGAGAACACTCCTGAGCCTCCGCCCTCGCAGCCTGAACCTGCCCCGGAGCAAAACTGACGCCAGGGACCAGGGAACAGCCTTCACCCCCATCACCTGAGCAAGGCCAGGCCCCCGTCGGAATCAGCATCGCGGGTGAGCCCTACAAACCGCGAGTGCTGCGTGCCAAAGGTCTTGGTGAGGGCTCGCCGGGCCGGCGTAGCCGGGCTCTGACCAGTCACGGGCGCGTGGTTGGGGTCGACCCGGCTGCCCGGACCGGGGCTTGGCATGTGCCGGCGACCATCAAGGCTGCGGCTCCCCGCCAGGCCGAGCGAGGTCACGAACCCGGTGAGCGGCTCCGGATTGTTGGTGACGACGTCCGGCGTGCGCGGCGCGAGGGCCGTGAGTCGAACTTGGTGCTCTTCGTCGTGGACGCTTCCGGGTCCATGGGGGCTAGGCGGCGTATGGAGACTGTCAAGACCGCTGTGCTCTCCTGCTGCTCGACGCTTATCAGCGCCGCGACAAGGTGGGGATGATCACCTTCCGTGGCGATTCGGCGGAGTTGGTGCTGCCTCCCACGGGCTCTATCGAGGCGGCGGCGGTGCGCTTGGACGAGCTGCCTCACGGGGGCGCACGCCGCTTGCGGAGGGGCTGGAGTGTGCAGCCCAGGTGCTGGCCACAGAGGCTGTGAAAGACCCGACCAGACGCCCCATCCTCGTGCTGCTCAGCGACGGTCGTGCGACGGCGGGTAAAGGAGCCCTGGGTCGCTCCAGGCGGCAGCCGATGCCCTGCCCTGCGCGGCCTCGACTGTGTGGTGATCGACTGCGAGACCGGCCCGATGCGGCTCGGCCTGGCTCGTGACCCTAGCGGTCCGTCTTGGTGCCGAGCTGGTGCCCATGTCCGAACTTGACCCCGCTGCCATCACCGATGTGGTACGAGGCAGCCTTCAGTCCAAGGAGGTGGCCTGATGGCTCAGGGAACCCCAGAGACTGTGCCCAATGACGGGTTGACCACCAAGCAGCGTCGTAACCGGCCCATGGTGATCGTCAATCAGGGGGAGGGCAAGGAAAATCCACCGCGGCCTTCGGGATGGCCCTGCGCGGCTGGAATCAGGGCTGGAGCATCGGCGTCTTCCAGTTCGTGAAGTCGGCGAAATGGCGCATTGGCGAGCAGACCGCTCTGGAGGCATTGGGCAAGGTGCATGAGGGAGACCGGTCAGGGAGGGGCCGTCGAGTGGCACAAGATGGGCTCAGGGTGGTCCTGGACGCGCAAGGGTTCCGAGGATGATCCGGCGCAGGCTGCCCGCGACGGCTGGGGCGAGGTGAAACGGCGCCTGGCTGAGCAGATCCACGGGCTCTACGTGCTCGATGAGTTCACCCTACCCGGTGGAATGGGGGTGGATTGATGCCGACGAGGTTGTCGAGACCCCTGATGAACCGGCCGGGATTCCAGCATGTGGTCATCACCGGCCGCCGCTGTCCTGGGCCGATCCTCGAGCTAGCCAACCTGGTGACCAACATGACGAAGATCAAGCATCCCTTCGATGAGGGCCAGAAGGGCCAGAAAGGCATCGAATGGTGAGCCTGCCTCGTGTCGTCGTGGCCGCGGGCCGCGTCGGGGCAGGGTAAGACCACCATCACGACAGGCATTATCGCGGCGCTCGCCGCCCGCTCCATGGCCGTTCAAGGTTTCAAAGTCGGTCCTGACTTCATCGATCCGGGCTATCATGCGCTTGCATCCGGCAGGGCGGGCCGCAATCTGGACCCCTTCCTGGTGGGGAGGAGCGGATTGCGCCGTTGCTGGCGCATGGAGCCCGGGGAGCTGACATCTCTGTCATCGAAGGGGTTATGGGCCTGTTCGATGGCCAGCTCGGCGCCCACGGTTTCGGGTCGACAGCACACGTTGCCGCTTTGGTGGACGCCCCTATCGTGCTTTGCCTGGATGCCTCCCATGCCTCGCGTTCAGTTGCGGCGGTCGCGCTGGGCCTGACCCACTACGATCCGGCGCTGAATTTTGCGGGGGTGATCATCAATCAAGGTCGCCTCACCGAGGCATCGCGAGGAGGTGCTGGCGGCGCTGGAGGGCATGAGGGTTGCCGATCCTGGGCGTGCTCCGCGTGACGCGGCCATCGAGGCCCCGTCACGTCACCTGGGATTGGTTCCTGTGGAGGAACGGGCTGACGCGGAGGCGACGATGGAGCGGCTCGCGGCGCAGGTCAATGCCCATATCGACCTGGATGCACTGATCAGCGCCGCTCAGGCAGCCCCAGAGCTGGACGTTGTCCCATGGGATCCGGTGGCTGAGGTCACCGCCCCGACGGACCGCCGCCCGGTGGTGGCCGTGGCGGGGGGCAGGGCTTTCACCTTCCGCTATCAGGAGACGGTGGAGCTGCTCGCGGCAGCTGGCTGCCAGGTGGAGGTGTTCGATCCCGCCACCGACGACCGCCTGCCTGAGGGCACCGCTGGAATCTACCTTGGAGGCGGGTTCCCAGAGGTGCATGCGGCTGCCCTCACGTCGCGGGCTGGTCTACGCCGGGAAATCGCGGAGTTCGCGGTCTCCGGCGGCCCCGTGGTAGCAGAGTGCGCCGGGATGCTGTACCTATCAGACAGCGTCGATGCCACAGGCATGGTGGGCGCCATTCCCGGGGTGGCCGCCATGGGGCCGCGGCTGACGCTCGGCTATCGCAGAGCGATGGCGACCCGCGACGGTTTCTATGCGCGCCGCGGTGAGGAGATCACGGGGCACGAGTTCCACCGCACCGCCACGCAATTCCCACCAGGCAGCGAGCCGGGCTGGGCCTGGGAGACCACGAGCGGCATGAAGACTGATGGCTGGTCCCAGGCCAATGTGCACGCCTCCTACCTTCACGTGCATTGGGCCGGCTATCCCCAGCTGGCGCAGAGATTCGCGGAAGCGGTACACGCTCACCGGCCTGGCGCCACCACATTCCCTAAGAGGCGGGTGCGGGAAATGGTGTTTCCGGGATATCGATCTCGACCATCACGGGGATGCGGAGCTGGCGGAAGGCATTGAGGATCTGGCCGTGAACGTGCGGCTGAGCTCTCCTCCCGGATGGTTGTCGGCCAAGCTGGCGGCCGTGGACGTGGCTGCCTACCCCAATGCGAGCCAGACCATCCAGGTGCTGGCGCGGTGGCATGGGGTAGAGCTGGAGTCGGTGCTGCCCGTCGCCGGGGTTGCCGAGGCGTTCACACTCATAGCCCGCGGCCTGCGGTACCGGCATCCTGTGGTGGTGCACCCCCAGTTCACTGAGCCTGAGGCCGCGTTGCGCGCGGCCGGGGTGGTGCCGCAGCGGGTCCTGCTATGGCCGGAGAATGATTTCCGTCTGGAGTCCACAAGGGTCCCTGAAGCGGCCGACCTGGTGTTCGTCGGGAACCCCACCAATCCGACGGGGGTGTTGCATCCCGCCCGTGAGATCCGGCGGCTCGTGAGGCCAGGCCGGGTCCTGGTGGTGGATGAGGCCTTCATGGATGCGGTGCTGGGGGAGTCTGAGTCGTTGCTCAGCGGTGATCTCGCAGGACTGATTGTGCTCCGTTCGCTCACCAAGACCTGGGGGCTGGCAGGGCTGCGGGTCGGTTATGTCGTCGGCGACCCCTCACTGGTGCGGCAGCTTCAACGCGTCCAGACCCCGTGGGCGGTATCGACTCCTGCGCTGGCCGCTATCCGCGCAGTCTGTTCGGACCAGGCACGTTCTGAGACCAGGGCCTGGCAGGAGGAGCTCAGAGAAAACCGTGACGCCTTGGTGGCGGGGTTGCGGCAGCTGGGGCTTCGTGTCGTCGAGTCTAAGGCTCCGTTCGTGCTCGTACGAGGCCCTGTAGGGTTGCGCGAGAGACTGCGGGGCGTGGCTGGGGTTCGCAGGGTGATACTTTCCCGGGGCTAGGTTCCGACTGAGTTCAGGATGCGCGTTCCTGAGCCCGGGCTGCTGGCCCGTTCCTCGACGCGCTGGGCAAGGAGATGGAATGAGTGGTCGTGTCGTCCTCGTTGGTGCGGGTCCGGGCGATCCAGATCTGATCACCGTCGCCGGGCTGAAGGCTTTGCGCGATGCTGATGTGATTGTCACCGACCGGCTGGTGCCGGGACTTCTCCTGGACGAGGCACGGAAGGATGCAAAGATCATTCCTGTCGGCAAGACCCCGCGCGGGGAATTCACCCCACAGGAACGCATCAACGACCTTCTCGTCGAGCACGCGTCAGCGGGAAAGACCGTGGTGCGGTTCAAAGGCGGGGATCCGTTCGTCTTCGGCCGCGGCTACGAGGAACTGCTGGCCTGCGCAGCGGCGGGAATTCCCGTCACCTATGTGCCTGGTATCTCGTCATCGATCGCGGGCGGTGGGCTGGCCGGTATCCCGATCACGCACCGCGGAATCACCCAGGGCTACACCGTGGTCAGTGGGCATGTTCCGCCGGGCGACGAGCGCTGTGATATCGACTGGGACCACCTGGCCGGTTCCGGGCTCACCCTCGTGATCATGATGGGCGTGCTCTATCTCCCACAGATCACCGAACGCTTGATCGCCGCTGGCCTGGATCCCAGGACCCCCACCGCTGTGGTGGAGAACGCGGGCCTGCCCCAGATGCGGCTGGTGCGCTCCAGCGTCGGCGAAGTCGCCCAGACGGCTCAAGCTGAGGGCATCCGTCCTCCGGCGGTCACCATCATCGGGGATGTTGCTGGTCTTGGCGCCTGACCTACTGTAGGCCGGTTGCCTATCCGGAGGTCTGGTGAGCAGCGATGCCGAGCTGACGTGCCGCATCCTCTGGGGCCGACACCTGCGGCACATCCTCAGGGACCTCGGCCCTGCGCACCACGATCACCCTGATCCCCAGCTCATCGGCGGCCGTCAGTTTTGCAGCGGTCAGGGGAACCGCCTGAGTCCTTCGTCACGAGTGCCTCAGCACCCAGATCGCGCAGCAGCTTCTTCTCGGATTCCACTGTGAATGGACCACGTTCCAGCAGAGGCTGCCACGAATCCGGTAGCGGGTTTTCAGGAAGCTCCACCATGCGTGCCGCAGCCGACTGTAGGCTCCCTGTAGTGGTCCAGCTGCTGACGTCCCACCGTCAGCAGCACCTTCCGGTATTGAGCAGCCACAGCGGCCGCCGCGTCGTGGGAATCGACCCAGGTCCAGGTGCCCGCTAGGGGATGCGATTCCCAGCTGGGCCGTGCAATCCGCAGCAAGGAGATTCCCGTCCGCTGGCAGGCTGTCACGGCGTTGGCGCTGATCTTTTCGGCGAACGGATGGGTGGCATCGACCACTCGCTCAATCCCATTGTCCAGTAGCCAGGCGGCCAGCCCCTCAGCGCCGCCGAAGCCGCCGACCCGGACCTCGCCTGCGATGTGCGCAGGCCTGGTCACCCTGCCTGCCAGAGAAGTGATGACGTCATGGCCTCCAGCCACGAGTAGTTCTGCCAGGTCTCGGCCCTCCCGGGTGCCGCCAAGAATGAGGATTTTCACTCTGCTATTCAACAGCATCGGCTTTTTCGTCCGGGCATGGGCGGGCACGTCGCTGCGAGGAGTTAGCGCGGAGGAGACCGCGTCCGCTGTGTTCTTCAAAAGTCAGTTGTGGCTGCTGCCTGACGAGACATCTGATCCCTATGCGCAGGATCTCTTAGTACTCTGGCCCCATGACTGTGAGCCTTGGCATGCCCGCAGCACCTCCCATGGTGCTTGCACCCCGCCGGAAATCCCGCAAGATCAAGGTTGGGTCAACCTACGTGGGAGGCGACGCGCCAATCTCTGTCCAGTCGATGACCAACACCAAAACCACCGACATCAATGGCACGCTGCAGCAGATCGCCGAGCTGACTGCCTCTGCGGCGACATCGTCCGGGTCGCGGTTCCCAGCGCTGATGACGCGGAGGCGCTTCCGATCATCGCCATGAAGTCGCAGATCCCCTGTGATCGCGGACATCCACTTCCAGCCGCGGTACGTCTTCGCCGCCATTGACGCCGGCTGTGCTGCGGTACGTGTTAATCCTGGGAACATCAAGCAGTTCGACGACAAGGTCGCGGAGATCGCCAAGGCCGCTTCTGAAGCGGGTGTCTCGCTTCGCATCGGTGTTAACGCCGGTCTCGCTGGACAAGAGGCTGCTCGCCAGTACGGCTCACCGACTCCGGAGGCGCTGGTGGAGTCGGCGATGTGGGAGGCCTCGCTTTTCGAACAGGTGGGTTTCTACGACTTCAAGATCTCCGTCAAGCATCACGATCCCGTCGTCATGGTCCGTGCCTATGAGCTGCTCGCGGAAGCGGTGAATACCCTTTGCACCTCGGCGTGACGGAGGCTGGTCCCGCATTCCAGGGCACTATCAAATCGTCGGTGGCCTTCGGGACGCTGCTCAGTGAGGGAATCGGTGACACCATCCGGGTCTCCCTGTCCGCGCCGCCTGCCGAGGAGGTTAAGGTCGGCACCAAGATCCTGGAGTCCCTGAATCTGCGTCCCCGCAAGCTGGACATCGTCTCCGCCCGTCCTGCGGTCGTGCGCAGGTGGATGTCTACACTCTGGCTGAGCAGGTCACGAAGGGACTGGAGGGGATGACCGCGCCGCTGCGGGTGGCTGTCATGGGGTGTGTTGTCAATGGCCCTGGTGAAGCCCGGGAAGCTGATCTGGGCGTGGCCTCCGGCAATGGGAAAGGGAAGATTTTCGTGCGCGGTGAGGTGATCAAGACCGTCCCGGAGGATCAGATCGTGGAGACCCTCTTGTCGGAGGCGCATCGTATGGCGGCTGAGATGGGTGAGGTGGGCGAACCCGAGGTGTCGGTTTCCTAGCATGACGACGAGGCTTCGGGTTCTCGGCCCCCAAGACCTGCCGGCCATTCAGGAGCTGCTGTCACAGCGTCCCGTAGAGAATCTTTTCCTGGCCCACAAACTGCGTCAGTATGGGCTAGATGAACGCGCTCTCGGGTTCTTCCACGGCTTCGAGCGGGATGGAGAACTGACCGCGGTCTGCATGGACGGAGGCACGCTGTTCCCTGCAGGGATTGATCCGGAGGCTATTCCGGCCTTCGTCGGCGCTGTCGGTCAAAGTCGTCACTGCGCCTCCATCCTTGGTCCGAGCATGATGGCCCTGGGTGTGTACCTGGGATTGGCGACGCGATTCCAGGGTGAATGGACCAATGTGGTCAACGTCCGGCAGACCCAGCCGCTGATGGTCCTGACCGGGCCGCCGCTGGTTGTCCCGGACCCGCGTGTGCGACAACTCGGTACCCAGGATTTTGACTCTACTTGGCAGCGTCGGTGGCAATGTACACCGACGAAATAGGCGCCTCCCGTACAAGCATGGACCGGGTTATGGCGCGCATGTGAAGGACCGCCTGAGGGCAGGGGAGGCCTGGGGCGTGGTGGAGCAGGGACGGGTGATCTTCAAAGCTGACCTCGGACCCAAAGTCGGACCCCCAGGCACAGCTTCAGGGAGTATGGCTCGAACCCGAGCTGCGCGGCCAGGGGACAGTCTGCGGCGTTGCTGGCCGGAATGCTGGCCCAGGCCCAGGAAACCCATCCGGTGATCAGCCTGTACGTCAATGACTTCAACACACCGGCCATCCGGCTGTATGAGCGGCTGGGTTTCCGGGAGGTCGGTAGTTTGTCCACGATCCACTACTGAACCCATTGCATATCGTTTCCCTGCTGCGGATCCGGAACGTGGCCTGGAACGTCTTGGGAGGAGAACGGTTCTGGTACAGGAAGAACGTGTTGAGTTCTGGAACTCCCGTCCGGGCTACCGCTGGCTCTTCGTGGTGGTCGGGGGACTGATCCTGGTGTATCTCGAGGTCCCTGTCCATCATGGTCTTCGAGGCATCGGACGACGTCACTTCCTGGGCTGGGGGTTTTTCTCCGGGGTCAGGCGGTGGGCTGCGACGGTGAATATTCCTGATACCGCATTCACGCTCTCCGTGCTGCAGGTTGTCGCTGCTTTCTTTCTGGCGGTGATTTTCGTGGGGTCTGCGGAGAGGAAGGGCTCTCGCCCCACCCGCTCCGAGCTGCGTCATGAACGGGTGATGGGCCTGGTGAACAACGTGGTGATGGTGGGCGGCGCGGTGCTGGCCCGGTCGGTCTGGCTGATCGTCCTCAGGACGGTGGCGCTGTTCTCAGGGCCTGCCCGATGCCTCGGAGAAATTTCCCCAGAGCGGAAGCGGTTTTCCTTAGCTTGTTCGGCACAGCGTTGTGCGCTGTCATCGCCACTTTTGTGGTGCCTGGTCCCGGCGGTGTGCTCCAGCAGCTGACGGATTCCAGGCAGCAGCTCGCGGACTCCGCTTACTGCGGGACGAGCTTGAACAGACGCGCCAGGAGGAAATGGCAGGGGAACAGGAACCGTTCACAGAGCGCCGGCGTGCGTATGAGTTCGCACGCCGCTGGGGGGAATTCCTTCTGGTCGTGGTGGTGCTGCTGGCGACCGTTGGAGCCTGGATCCCCTCCAACCTGGACGGGGAGCCCTCACTTGCGTTGGAAGTCCTGATGTTCGGCTTCCCGATCGTCGGTCTGCTGGCTGTGATCGGTTGTGAGTTCAGCCGCAGGGGAGAGCTGGATTATCACATCAGGCATTTTGCCTCCGTCTCGTGGCAACGTGGGACCCTCCTGCAGCGGGGGCTGTGGCTGGCCCTGATCTTCCTGGTGTCTCTGAACTTCGAATTGGTGCTGATCGAGGTCCAGGGCAGATGGACGATGGTGTTCTTCGTGGCCTATTGCCTGGCCCCTTGGGGCTGCAGTCTTCTGGCTACCGACTCTTGGCCGGTACTCACCCACTGGCGGACCTGATGGTCGGTGGTGGCGGCAGCAGGCTAATTCCCCAGAGGCAGTGGGGCAGTTTGAGGATTCCCAGCTGAGCAGCGCGCTGATTGTTCAGGATTTCCACCGCCTGAATCCTCGCCGGGTACTGCAGAGGATCGTGGCCATGGAGAAATCGGTCATGGATTCGATGTCGTTCGTCCATGAGGAGGCGGCCAGGCTTGGAATCAAACCCGAGGGGCAGGAGGAGTAGAGTTCCCCTGTCTCGGACAGGAAGGACCCCACGTGATCACGCGCCTCAGCCAGTTGTTCGTCAGGACCCTTCGCGACGACCCAGCGGATGCCGAGGTGTCCAGTCACCGCTGGCTGGTGCGTGCCGGGTATGTCCGCCGCGTCACTCCGGGCATTTACTCCTGGCTGCCCCTGGGGCTGAAAGTGCTGCAGAAAGTCGAGGCCATCGTCCGCGAGGAGATGGAGGCGATGGGTGCCCAGGAGGTCAGGTTCCCCGCGCTGTTGCCGCGTGAGCCCTATGAGACCACCGGCCGGTGGACCGAATACGGCGAGAATCTGTTCCGGCTCAGGGACCGCAGGGACGCCGACATGCTACTCGGCCCCACCCATGAGGAGATGTTCACCCTGATGGTGGGCGACCTGTACAGCTCCTACAAGGACCTGCCGCTGTCGCTCTACCAAATTCAGACGAAATACCGTGACGAGGCCCGTCCCCGGGCGGGGCTGCTCAGGGGCCGCGAGTTCGTCATGAAGGATTCCTATTCCTTCGATGTCGACGATGCGGGGCTGGCAACCAGCTACCAGGCGCACCGCGACGCCTATATCCGCATTTTTGACCGTCTTGGCTTGGGTATGTGATTGTCAAGGCCACATCGGGGCCATGGGCGGTTCCGCCTCCGAGGAGTTCCTGGCTGTGCTGCCCGCTGGCGAGGACACCTTCGTGCGCTCCCCGGGCGGCTATGCCGCGAATGTCGAGGCTGTCACCGTCGCCCCGGCTCCGGCCATTGATTTCACGGATGCCCCTGAGGCGACAGTCGTCGACACACCTGGCACTCCGACGATTGCGTCTTTGGTGGCTGTCTTGAACGCGGAGTATCCGCGCGGGGATCGCGAATGGACCGCCGCCGACACTCTCAAGAATGTGGTGCTGAAGGTGACTGAACCCACCGGGGAGACGTGGCCCCTGGCAATCGGCCTGCCGGGTGACCGCGAGGTGGATCCCAAACGCTTGGAGGCCGCGCTGGCTCCTGCCGAGGCTGCTCCCTTTGAGGAGGCTGACTTCGCGGCCCACCTGGCGCTCGTCAAGGGTTACATCGGGCCCGGGGCGCTGGGGAAAGAGTCGCCGTCAAAGGTGAAATACCTGGTCGACCCACGCGTCTCATCCGGCACATCTTGGGTGACCGGGGCCGATGAGCAGGGTCGCCACGTGCTCCACTTGGTCACAGGCCGCGACTTCACCCCGGATGGTTTCATCGACGTGGCGGAGATGCGCGAGGGTGATCCGGCGCCAGATGGGTCCGGTCCCCTCGCCTTGGCGCGCGGCATTGAGATGGGGCACATCTTCCAGCTCGGCCGCAAATACGCGGAGGCCCTCGGGCTGAAGGTGCTTGACTCCAACGGAAAACTGGTCACCGTCACTATGGGTTCCTACGGCGTGGGTGTCTCCCGTGCGGTGGCTGCCGTTGCGGAGGCCACCTGTGATGACAAGGGGCTCGCCTGGCCGCTGGAGCTGGCCCCCTACCAGGTTCAGGTGCTCGTCACCGGCAAGGACCAGGAGATGTCCCAGACCGCGGAGGACTTGGCCGGACAGCTGTCCGGGGTCGGCCTGGACGTCCTTTACGACGATCGCAAAGCTAGCCCTGGCGTGAAATTCACCGACGCTGAGGTGCTGGGCATGCCGATCGCGGTTGTGGTTGGCCGGGGACTGAAGAACGGAGTCGTCGAGGTGCGCAACCGCCGCACGGGCGAGCGCCGCGAGGTCCCCGTGGCCGAGGCCGTCACCGCGGTGAGGGAACTCACTGGGCGCTGAGGGCAGGGGAGCGGATAAACCCGCCTGTTGGCTACGGATGGATACCTGCTCCCTGTTGTTTTTAGCGGGCATCTTCTTTTAACGCGCATTGCTGTCGTCTGGGCCTGCCCTCTCTGGTTCTGAAGAGTCCTCTGGGTCATCTGGTGGGGTATGCCGTTCCAGCCAGTCGACGAGAGGCTTCATCAACAGGAACGAGACGAGGGAGGCGAATATTGCCCCAGCGGGTCACGGAAGAAGACGGTGTAATACATCAAGGCGACCGCCAGGCAACAGGTGATGTCTTCTAGGGCTTCACCGACCTTCCGGCCCGCCCCGGTGCCGAAGATGTGCTTGAAAATCCCCCTGCGAGAAGACTGACAAACCAAAGAGCTGGGTAGATCCATAGGATATGCAGAAGCAGCCAGGGGTTGAACTCCCTTAATTCCCCGAACCAGGGTATGAAGGCTGTTATTATCACCCCCGCTGCCATGGGGATATCGGCGCAGACGATAACTGCAAGCAGGATCCAGAACATGACAAAAGCGCCCCAAGGCGTTATGGGCTGATCTTTAGATCTAGATGGCATGCTTTTCTGGTTCCTATAGCTCGCATTTAACAAAATCTAAATGTTTTCCCTGATTTTTCAGATCCATGCGACAGGGGCTTGGTGCATTCAAGACGGCAGGTTTTGTTTTTAAGGGGGCTATAATACCTTGGAAGATCATTCAGGCTCACAAGCAACTCTGGTGTGGCGAGGATGTCTGGCAGAAATGAAAGCTGCTCGTGAATAATTTCTTTGCTTAGCTATCGCCAGTTCCGGTTGTTTCTGGCTCATCTGATTCTGACTCGTCTGGTGGGGAACGCTTTTCTGACCATTCGACATAGATTTTCATCAATAGGAATGAAATTATTGCAGCGAATATTGCTCCCAGTGGGTGTTGGAAGAAGACTATGTAATACATGAAGGCAATAGCCAGACAGCTGATCGAATCGTCAATGAACTGGGCAAGCCTGCTATCTGGATTGGCAGAGAAAAGGTATTTTATTGTTGGCTCTGAGACTGCCCCTGTGCACCAGAGGATGGGATACATCCATAAGAAAATGAAAGATATGCCAAGGTGTGAAACTCTTTAGCTCCCCCAAGCCAGGGTATGGGGCTGTGATTGCCACCCCGAGCATCATGGGGATGCTGGAGGCAGCGATGGCGGCGAGTAGGATCCAGAACATGGCAAAAGCGCCCCAAGGTGTTATGGGCTGATCTTTAGATCTAGATGGCATGTTCTGGCTCCTCTCCGGATTATGCGAATAGTACTATCCACCGTGCAATATCCAGGGCCACATCGGCTGGTATCCCATTATGCATAAGGAAAGTTGCAATCGTTAGCTCGGTTGAGGTGTCCAAGAAATCGATTAGATCATAAATCTTGTCGGCCCAATCTCGCACCGGCTTGGGTAGGAAAGGGCGCCCTTGTTTCAGAGCTATTTTGATGAGCTTCTTGACGATCGTCTTGAGGACTTCTGGATCTGATTGAGTCCCAGTTTTCAGTTGGCCAGATGCTGATTCTTCTGCGACTTTCCGTGCGGCCTGGGCGCTTTCGTGGTCGCCGGCCCGTTCAGCCGCTGCGGCGATCTCCTGCCACTGGGAGGCGGTGAGACCGCCGAACCCCTCGCTGGTGGGGGTGGTCGTGACGGTGGACTCGCTGGGGCTGCAGCGGCGCTCTCGGCGCTCATGCCCAGAGCGCCAAACAGGGTTGCTGCCGCCAGAGTCCCGGCTGCTGCCTTCGTGACCCGAAGGCGGAGTGTGTGCGTCTTTGCCATGTCAACTCCTTATGTAGGTGGGTTGTGTATGTCTCCTTGAGTGTCATGGGATCTGTGGTGTGTGTGCAATGGCCTGTCGTACCGAATGCCAGATGCGATCGGGTGGTCTCGTCCATTCAGTGTGGCCATCCGGCTAGACTTCGGCCTACAGCATGCCCGATCGGTCATGCTCATGTCGCCCGGCTGCCTGCGAGGTCCGATCTTTTGGGGAGCTAGCCCCAAGCTGGGTGACATTGAGGTGATCGTCAGCACTCTGCGCTGGTGCGATTCTGCCACACCAGATGAAACTCATGCTGTATGCCCTAGTCAGCGCCCAGTCAAGGCCTAGGTCTTGATCACGAGGGTGGGATTTTCTAGCATGGTGCCGTTACTTCTTAAGTGAAAAGAAGACGCCTGAGGGCCAGGCTTGGGGTGGGGCTTCATCCAGGGGGAACGCCGGGTTTTTCGAGCAGCGCAATATATATGGCGTAGGGGCGTCGATCATAAATCATAATAAGTGATGGGGTTATATTTACTATGGGATCAAGACCTGGGGCTGATATTTACAGGCCTCTGAGCGTCCTTATCATCGATAGCGACCTCTTTGTACGTAAAACGCTTTCCCGCATGCTCTCTGAAGCTCAGGGAATCACTGTTCGGGCGGCAATGCAGAGCTGCTCAGAGGCTTTGACATCTTAAGGCGCGAACCTATCGATGTCGTTCTCATGGGTATAGGAATCCCTGCCTGCAGATGTGCTATCGGGGATGACTGGAATGCTGCAAGGTTTCCAGGTGTCGATGTCCTTGTGCTCGGCTCATCCGCGGATGATGAGACGATAAGAATGACCATGGGCCTGGGGGCTGGAGGATTCTTACTGAAGAATGCTGACTCTGAGGAAATTACCCAGAGCATTCTGCTGCATCGCCGCCGGTGTGAAAGTGCTCTCCGGAGAGATCATCCAAGACCCTATTCCCATCCGGTGAAAGCCTTTTCCGTGCAGGCGAGCCTGAGCAGCGGTGAGAAGGACGTGCTCTCCCTGGTGGCCCGGGGAAGGACGAATCCGGAGATCGCCGCGGAGCTTCTCATCGCCGAGTCGACGGTGAAGTCTCGTCTTTCACGGCTGTCGTCGAAACTGGGTACCTCGTCGCGTGTGTCCACGGCGGTACGGGCACAACAACTCAGGCTAGTCTGACTAGCCTCAGCCGTTCAGGACTTCACCCAGCCGGGCCAGCGGGGCAGCCGCCCACCCTGTCCCTGGACCTGGACTACCTGAGCGGTCGCGTCGGCGAGCCAGTCCTCCTCACCGGTTGTACCGGTTGCGGCCACCACCCCCGCCAAGCCGTCCAGGAGTCTCAACTCCAGCTCCGCCCGGGCTGCCCTGACGCTGGCTGTGTCGGTGACTGCGGGCACATCGTAATGGCCATCCTGCCTGGGCCGGTTGGCGCCCAGCGCTGCTATCAGCCGGTCGCGGAGCCCCTTGAGGCCGGTGTGCCTCGCCAGCAGTGCCTCGTGTTCCGGATCCTTTGCGGGGATGACCCCCAGCCCCTTCTCAATCGCCTGTAGTAATGTCCCACATGGCTGAGCGCCACTCCGAGCGCCGCATCGGCGCCACAGCCGGGTATCGAGTGGGGCTCATCCGTCGTTTCAGCTGGAGCGAGTTCAGGTCTGCCAAACCTGTTACCCCCAGGAGAATGGACAGGTGGAACAGCCTCATGGGCTGATCCTCGGTGCCGCTGAGCGCCTCCGTGGCTGCCTCTGACACCAGCTGTACGGCAGGCGTCACGCTGGAACCAGCAGACGGGGAGGGTGAGGGGAGGACTCTGGGAAAATCGCTTCTCCCCGTTAGAGGGTCGGCGGCCAGCAGCCGCGCCTGCCAGGCGCCTGCCTGCGCCAGGGCGGCGGAACGCCACAGGTCTTCCTGCAGCGTGATCGCCCCTCGATAGCTCTGAGACAGCTGTGGAAGTGCCGACACGCCCGGGGCCTGGGTCGGCTTGGGAGTTTCGGCCGAAGGCTCATTGACCCTCAGGCCCAGGGGCGCAGGAGGTCACTACCAGAGGCTCCCATCCCGGCGAGCACATGACGGCGGGTCAGAGGCATGCCCGAAGTCTAGCCTCCATCCAACGTAGGATTGCTGTCACAACCGAGCCCCACAACCGAATTCGGAGACTTCATGCAAGAACAACAGCTCGCGATGCTCGTCGAGCCCATCCTGGCAGAAGCCGGGCTGGAGTTGGACAGCCTCGAAGTGACCCCAATCGGCAAACGACGTTTACTGCGTATCACCGTCGATGGTGACGGTCCGAGGGGACGTGGCCCGGTGTTGGACGATATCTCTGCAACATCGGCGCGTATCTCGGCGGCGCTCGATGCCTCAGCGGCGGTCGGCAACGCCCCCTACACGCTGGAGGTGACCAGCCGCGGCGTTGGGAAACCTCTCACGGATGTCAGGCACTACCGGCGCAACCGTGGCCGGCTTGTCCGTCTCCGCCTTGCGGAAGAGCAGATCACCGGGCGCATCATCCGGGTGGGTGACACCGGTGTTGAAATAGAGGTGAACGGCGTGGTCCGCAAGGTGCCGTTCGACCAGGTGCGTAAGGCGCAGGTGCAGGTGGAGCTCAATCCCCCGAAGGAATTCGCCTCGCAGGGCGAAGAGGCTGGCAACGAGGAGGAAGCCTGAAATGGACATCGATCTGGCAGCTCTACGGGCCATCGAGCGCGACAAGGACATCTCGATGGATTACCTTATCAAGACCCTTGAGGACGCTCTGCTCAACGCTTATCAGAAAACCGACAATCCCCTGCGGGAGGTGAAAGTCGAGATTGATCGCAAGACCGGCAGGGTCGCCGTCCTGGCCCCGGAGTTTGATGACGACGACAACGTGATCGGCTACTACGATGACACCCCTGACGATTTCGGGAGGTGGCTGCCTCGACTGCCCGACAGGTCATCTTCCAGCGTATCCGGGAGGCTGAGGACGATCAGAAGTACGGGCACTTCTCAGGCACCGAGGGTGACATCCTCACGGGGGTGATCCAGGCAGATCGTGACTCTCGCGCTGTCCGGGTGGACCTCGGCTCTCTCGAAGCCATCATGCCGCTGGCCGAGCAGGTCCCAGGGGAGGACTACTCCCACGGGAAGCGCCTGAAGGTGTATGTGGTGTCGGTCAGGCGGGAGCTCCGGGGGCCGCAGGTCGTGGTCTCGCGCACCCATCCGAACCTGGTGCGCAAACTGTTCGCCTTGGAGGTCCCGGAGATCGCGCAGGGCGTGGTTGAGATCAAGGAGGTGGCACGCGAGGCGGGACACCGTTCCAAGATCGCGGTAGACAGCAAGAATCCCGACGTCTCCGCCAAGGGAGCGTGCATTGGTCCCATGGGGCAACGGGTCCGGGCGGTCACCAACGAACTCAACGACGAGAAAAATCGACATCGTCGACTGGTCGGAGGATCCCAGACGGTTCGTCGCAGCGGCTCTATCACCTGCGAAGGTGCTCTCGGTCACAGTGGTCGATGAGGCTGCACATGCCCTGCCGCGCCGTCGTGCCCGACTACCAGCTCTCACTGGCAATCGGGCGCGAGGGGCAGAACGCGCGGCTGGCGGCCCGGCTCACGGGCTGGCGAATCGACATCCAGCCCGACGTGAATTCCTGAGCCACTGTCCCGAGGTCCCATCGGCAGAGGGACCGGGCTGAGCCGAGGCGTCCAGGCAGGCCTCTGGCCGTGCCAACTAGCACCTGGTCGGCGCTCGTCTCGCCGTCGTGCCCATCGGCGGGAGCTTTCAGCGGGGACCGTGGCCGCCGGTTCCCCGGACCTCGGCGATGCCCGCGGACGAGGCCTTCGCGACAGCATCTGCCTCCTCCTGGGTGAGTTTTGCCGTCGGCGACTGCCTGGTCGAGGACTTTCTTGTCGGCCTCCGTTTTGACCTCTTCAATGGCACTGGTCACCTTCGACTCATCGAGTCCCAGAGCCTGGGCGAGAGCCTTGGCGAAGTCCGAATCCATGTCCCCCGGATTACCCGAGGGTCCAGCAGGAGGCTGATCGGAGTTGTCCCCCTGGCCAGGCTGCTGGCTCTGGCTGCCGTCTGTCGTCTTGCCGGAGAAGTTCCTCGGCCAGGGTTTGCTAGCCGGGGCCTGAGACTGCCGGACGGTCTCGATCGCCTGCTGCAGCCTCGATTCCTCCACGCCGAGTTTCTGGGCGAGTGCGGCAGTCTCGACGCCGCGCAGGCCCATCCCTCCATCCGGTCCACCTGGCTGGCCTCCCACGACTCCACCGCCCTGCTGAGCGGTTGCCTGCCCCGTCGCGACGGAGACACTGGAGCTCTCGGTCGGGTCTGGAGAGGCCGAGTCCGCGTTAGCCAACTGACTCAGGCCCAGCCCCACACCTGCGGTGGCGAGGACGGCAGCACCCCCGATGACAATCTTTTTCATTGTCCTGATTTCCTTTCCCGGCCGGTTCATCCGGCCACCTGAGATAAGGTTCAGGGCCCAAGCTGTCAGAAGACTGTGGTGCAACCTCGGGGTCTCTGAGAAAAAGTGTGGAGTCCTAATAAAAATAAAGATGTGGAACCCTGAGCGTATGGAACCCGAACGTACCTGCATCGGATGCCGAGGCCGCGACCATCAATCCAGCATGGTGCGGTTGGTGCGCGCCGAGGGATGAGATCGTTGATGCCACCAGGCCTCGCCTGCCCGGGCGTGGCGCCTACCTGCATGCGGGATGCTTGGCGGCTGCGGAGAAACGCCAGGCCTTCCGTCGCATCTTTGGCCCGGGAGCCGCGTTGACGGATGCTGTGCGCATGTTGTTGACGCCGTAGGATCCGGTTGGCATCTAAGGTGGCGGGCGCGGTAGAATCCTCGTTGGCCCTCGTGTGTTCACAGGGCTGTATCCTCGATGCGCGGCCTTGCAGGCCGTGTCCCGCAGAAAGTGAGTTAACGCTCATGACCACTCGATGAGTACATGAGATGACCCAGTCAACCAGCTAGTGGGCCAATGGTGCGCGCGTGCGTCGGCGGCCCTGTCGAAGGAGAGTAGTGGCCAAGCCCCGCGTCCACGAGGATCGCCAAAGAGATCGGGATCACAAGCAAGGAGCTTTGAAGAAGCTCACCGACATGGGCGAGTACGTTTCCAGCGCCTCGTCCACCCTTGAAGCGCCAGTGGTGCGCAAAGGTGCGCGAAGCGTTCGCGCCCAAAACTGAGGGCTCCGGCTGCCAAACCCGCAGCCCCGAAACCCCCAGCAGCCAAACCAGCGCCGCGTCCCGCCGCAAAGGGGCAGCGCGTCTGCTCCCGCCGCGGCGAAACCCTGTCGTGACCCCCGGGGCCCCAACCCCGTCATCAGCGGTGCCGTCCGAACCTGCGCGTCCCGCACCCAAGCCCTCGCCTGGTCGCCCGGCTCCCAAACCCAGCGCACCTCGTCCCGGAGCCCTCAGCACCCAAGCCGGCCGCCCCACGTCCGGGTGGGTCTCCGCGCCCCAGCGCCCCGCGTCCTGGCGGGCGAGTCCGCCTCCAAGGGGCGGATGGCTCCGCCTCGCGCTCGGGGGCTCGGCCAGGTCCGCGTCCCGGAGGCTCAGGCGGGCAGGGGTCCTCGTCGTCCCGGCGTCCCGGTTCGCCGCGTCCTGGCAACAACCCGTTCGCGGCCTCCCAGGGAATGGGCGTCGGGCGTCCTGGAGCGCAGCGGCGTGATCCGGGTTCTCGCCAGGGCGGTGACCAGCGGATGCCACGTCCGGGAGGGACAGGAGGTTTGCCCCGCCCCAATCCCGCGATGATGCCCAAGACCCAGAACTCACGCTTGGCCAGACCGCTGTCCGCGGGTCGGCTCCAGGCCGTTCCGGCGGTTCAGGACGTGGCCGTCCCAGCTCGCAGGGACGGCCCGGCAGCGGCGGTTTCGGTGGGCCACCGATGGGCGAGGCCAGGTGGTGGCCGCAGTGGTGGCCGCGGCGCGGCGGCGGTACTCAAGGTGCCTTCGGCCGTGGTGGTGCGGGCGGCCCGGCGCGGGCGCAAGTCCAAGAAGCAGCGCAGGCAGGAATTCGACCAGATGGAGGCCCCCACCATCGGTGGCGTGCGGCTCCGCAAGGGGACGGGCAGACCGTGCGGCTTCGCCGGGGTGCCTCCCTGACCGACCTCGCCGAGAAGATCAGAGTCGAACCCGCATCCCTGGTGCAAGTGCTGTTCCACCTGGGCGAGATGGTCACCGCCACGCAGTCGGTGGCTGATGACACGCTCGAGGTGCTGGGCGCCGAGCTGGACTACAACATCGAGGTGGTTTCCCCGAGGACGAGGATCGCGAGTTGCTCGAATCCTTTGACCTGGAGTTCGGGGAGAACATCGGTGGTGAGGAGGACCTGCGGCCCCGACCGCCCGTGGTCACCGTCATGGGGCATGTCGATCACGGCAAGACGAAACTCCTCGATGCTCTGCGGCACACCAACGTGGTGGCGGGGAGGCCGGTGGCATCACGCAGGCTATCGGCGCCCTATCAGGTTGAGACCGAGGTGGACGGCGAAGGCGTGCTATCACCTTCATCGATACCCCCGGCCACGAGGCGTTTACGGCCATGCGTGCCCGTGGTGCCAAGTCGACGGATATCGCGGTGCTGGTGGTTGCCGCCGATGACGGTGTGATGCCTCAGACCATCGAGGCGTTGAACCACGCCAAGGCCGCGGATGTGCCCATCGTGGTTGCCGTCAACAAGATCGACAAGCCCGCAGCAGATCCGGCGCGAGTCCGTGGGCAACTGTCTGAGTTCGGCCTGGTGCCTGAGGAGTATGGCGGCGAGACCCAGTTCGTCGATGTCTCTGCCGTGACCGGTGATGGGCTGGAGAGTCTTCTCGAAGCCATCGTGCTGACCGCTGATGCTGCGCTCGACCTGCGGGCCAATCCGGACATGCCTGCCCAGGGCGTTGCCATCGAAGCTCACCTCGACAAAGGGCGCGGCCCGGTTGCGACGGTTCTGGTGCATCGCGGCACGCTCCGCATCGGTGATTCCATCGTCGCCGGTTCAGCGCATGGCCGGGTGCGTGCCCTCATCAATGATCAGGGCGACAACGTCACCGAGGCCCCTGCCGTCGATGCCCGTGCAGGTGCTGGGGTTGACCGCGGTGCCTGGTGCCGGCGACAACTTCCTGGTCGTCGAGGATGACCGGAAGGCCCGTCAGATCGCCGACAAGCGTGAGGCGCGCATGCGTGCTGCCCAGCAGGCGAAGACGAGTCGCCGCAAGACTCTCGACCAGCTGTTCGATGAGCTGCAGAAGGGCGAGGCCCAAGAGCTCCTGCTCATCCTCAGGGCGATGGGGCTGGCTCCGTCGAGGCCCTGGAGGATGCGCTGTCGCAGATCGATGTCGGCGACGAGGTCAGCCTGCGCGTCATCGATCGTGGTGTCGGCGCCATCACCGAGACCAACGTCTCGCTGGCCGCCGCGTCGAAGGCCGTCATCATCGGCTTCAATGTCCGCGCCACAGCTCATGCCGCTCAACTCGCCGACCGCGAGAACGTGGATATCCGCTACCACTCGGTCATCTACGCCGCCATCGACGAGATCGAGGCTGCCCTGAAGGGTATGCTTAAGCCGATCTTCGCCGAGGAGGTTCGTGGCCAAGCCGAGATTCGCGAAATCTTCCGCTCCTCCAAGTTCGGCAACATCGCGGGCTGCATGATCATCGATGGTTCCATCAAGCGGAACCAGAGAGCCCGGTTGCTGCGTGACAGAGTCGTGGTGGCGGAGACCTCCATCGCATCCCTGCGACGGGAAAAGGACGATGTCACTGAGGGTTCGTGAGGGCTTCGAATGCGGCATGACGCTGGGCAACTACGGTGATATCCGTATCGGCGATGTCATCGAGACCTTCGAGGATGGTCGAACGCGAGCGGTCCTGACCGGAGGTGACAAGATGCCCAATCCTGGGAATGCCAAACTGGCCGATCAGATCAAGGTGATTCTCGCCACCGCCCTGGGCGGCGGGTCAAGGACCCCAGACTGGGGTTCATCGCGTGACTGATGTGCGGTTGACCGGCGACAACAGGAAGCCACCGTCTTCTACACGGTGATGGGTGATGACTCAGCCAGGGCGGGGACGGCGGCGGCTCTCGCATCGGCCACAGGTATGTTGCGCACTGCGGTGGGGTCGCAGCTGAAGCTGCGGCACACCCCAACGCTTGCCTTCGTACTGGACGCCACTCCGGGTCAGCTCGCAACATCGAGGATCTTCTCGCCAGGGCACAGGCTCAGGATGCTGGGGCCGCGGCCCGGGCCGTGGGGAAAGTCCTTTGCGGGTGAGCCTGATCCCTACGGAAACCACGTCTCGACGAGGACGAGTGAGCGCCAGATCCGGCATCGTCATCATCGATAAGCCGGCGGGGTGACCTCCCACCATGTGGTGGGGCGCCTCCGCCGACTGCTAACACCAGGAAAGTCGGGCATGCGGGCACGCTGGATCCCATGGCCACCGGGGTGCTGATCCTTGGGGTGAACCGGGCGACTCGGCTGCTCGGGCACCTCGCTCTCCACGACAAGCGATACCTGGCCACGGTGCGCCTCGGACAGAGCTCCACGACGGATGATGCGGACGGCGAAGTCGTCGCGGTGGCAGATGCCTCCGGCCTGGATACAACGGCGCTGGAGTCGGCACTCGCTGCTCTGCGCGGCAAGATCTGGCAGGTGCCATCGGCGGTCTCGGCCATCAAGGTGGGCGGTAAGCGTGCCTATGACCTGGTGCGGCAGGGAACCGAGGTGAACCTCAATGCGCGTGGTGGAGGTCTCCCGCCTGGAGGTGGTGTCCTGCTGCCCCGGAGACGGGGTTCTCGACGTCGGCATCGATGTGGAGTGCTCCTCTGGCACCTACGTACGTGCTATCGCCCGGGACCTGGGGAAGAGCCTCGGCGTCGGTGGGCATCTGGTCTCGCTCCGGCGTGTGCGCATCGGCGGTTATGACCTGTCAGAGGCTGTAACGCTGGGGGAGGAGCCTCCCGGGACTCATGCCGATGGCCGAAGCGGCCAGGCGCAGTTTCCCGTGCGTCACGGTGGATTCTCGCAGGGCTGCTGACGTGGGATTCGGGCGTCGCCTGGATGTTTCCGTCCCAGCCGGGGTGACTGGGATCATCTCGCCGGAAGGTGCTCTGCTCGCCCTCTACCGGCCTGATGGAGGGCTCTCGTCCCGTTGCCGTGCTGGTCTGAGGAGTCTGGGCTCAGATTCCCAGTTTGAGGGCCCGGTATGCAGTGCGGATGTGCGCTTCCATCAGCGTGGCCGCTTCATCTCCATTCCGGCTTTCGATCGCGTTGAAGATCGCTCGATGCTGCGCACAGGGTGGTCCGGGCGTCTGCCAGCCGTCGACTGCTAGTGAGGGCATCCCGGATTGGGGCGCGCATCGCCTGCCGGATGGCGGACGTCAGATCGCCGATGAAAGGGTTGTGGGCTGTCAGGGCGATCTCCACGTGGAAGTCGGTGTCGAGCGCGTTGAACTGGTCGAGAGTGGTTTCGCGGTCCATCCGGTCCACCAGGGTGCCCAGGCGGTTCAGCGCCTCATCATCCCAGTGGCGGGAGGCTAGCGCCACGGTGGAACGCTCCAGCGCCACCCGGGTGTCGGTCAGGTCGCTTGCCGACGTGGGGAAAGCGCCAGATGTAGGCGGAAAAGACGGCCCAGCGCCTCTGTGTGACCGGCGATGATCCGGGTACCACGCGGGCCGGGGCGTGACTCTAGTATCCCTTGAGCCTGCAGGATGCGGATGGCTTCCCGCACGGCTCCGCAGCTGACACCCAGTTCCCTGGCGAGGTCACGCTCGGGAGGCAGCTTCGCCCCGACCTGGTAGACCCCGTTTAGCAGCGACGCCTCAATGTGGTCCAGCGCTATTTGATGCGCCTTGCGGTCGTCTTCCTGCAGCATGCGGCCATTGTCTCACTGGTTTCGTGTGGCGCAGAGCCCAGCCAGGGTGAATCCCCGGCTGGTAGGTGACAGCGATTCTCGATTCTTGTTAAAAATCCTCCCGTCTCCGCCAGGGAACTCCGGTGCGAATCCGGGACTGACGCGCAACGGTGAGGAAGTTCTTCCGAGTCCGAATGCTGTCGGGGACGAGCGACCCGGCCGCGCGCAACGGCCCATCACGGAAAGCCACCCCATTGTCCAGCACCACTCGTTTCCAGACTCGTGACAAGGCTGGGTTGCGTCTTGTCCTGCTGGCTCTGGCCCTGGTGCTGACGCCAGCCCTGACTGTGACGATCGGTGCCGCTGCGGTGCCGCTGAGTGAGGTCATCAGGGGTTCTGGCCAGTCATGTCCCTGGTCTTGATGTCCAGATCACCTGGGACCGCTCCATTGACGCCATCGTCTGGGACACACGGCTTCCCAGGATTATCGCTGGGGTTGCCGTCGCCGCGATCCTGGGCGTCTCGGGCGTGGTGCTGCAGGCCGTCGTCCGGAACGCTCTGGCCGAGCCCTATGTGCTCGGTGTCAGCGCCGGAGCATCATCTGGCGCTGCCTTCGCTATCATTATCCTGGGAACTTCCGCCGCGGCTTTTGTCGGGTTGCTGGCTTTCGGGGGTGCGCTGCTGGCGACCCTGCTCGTGCTGGCTGTCGCGGGCCGTACCCAGTCGCCGCTGCAGCTGATCCTGGGAGGGCTGGGGGTTGGATTTGGTTTTCAGCTCTCACAGATCTCATCATCTTCTCCTCTGATTCGCCGGAGACGGCCCGTGCCGTGATGTTCTGGACTCTTGGTTTCCCTGGCGCGGGTCGGCTGGGGAGTCGATCCCCGTGATCACGGTTGCTGCACTGTTGCTCACCATCCTGATGGTCCTCTGCGGGCCGATTCTGGATGCCCTGGCCAGTGGTGATCGCACCGCTCAGGCTGTGGGGGTCGAACCTGCCCGAGCGCGCATCCTTCTCCTGATCCCGGTTTCCGCCGCTATCGCCCTGGCTGTTGCCACCGCGGGCAGGATCGGGTTCGTCGGACTTAGTGGTGCCTCATCTTGTCGGTCCCTGATAGAGTCCTGCCCACCGGCTCCTCGTGCTCGGGTCAGCTCTCGCGGCAGGGGCTTTTCCTCGTCTGGGCTGATGCCTTCGCCCGCATTGCATTCGCTCCTGCCGGGAGGGTTCCCATCGGTGTCGTCACTGGCCTGATCAGGGCGCCTTGGCTGGTGCTGCTGGTCCGACGTCAGGGCCACAGTCTCTGAACCCAACAAGAATAGGAAACTCATGAGAAAACTTCTGGTTCCCTTCGCAGTTGCGGCTCTCGCCTTGACCGCCTGCGGCATCCGCTGCTGAACGTGCCTCTCAGAGTGCCACCGCCTCGGCGTCCGGCAGCCAGGCGGCGGACTCATCGGCTGGTGCGTCGCAGCAGGAAGTTTCTTCCTGCCGGGGTGGACAGCTGCGGTGAGACTTCACTTCGACGCCGCGCCGAAGAGGTCCTCATCCTCAACGGCGCAGCCTGCCGAACCTCGATGCTCTCAGGTGCTTGACAAGCTTTCTCTGCGCGCGGGGAGAAGAACTTCGGGACCGGTCAGGAGGAACTGCAGGCCAAGTACGATGCGATCCCTGCAAGTGGCCTCCAGCAACATCGACACCGGTGGTGTGAAGGTGTCGACTGAGGTCGTCCTGGAGACAAGGTGGACCTGGTGATCGGCTACGACGAGGCGTGGATCGCGAGGCCTTGAAGAAGGCCGGGGTGCGCAGTTGTACTCGCCGGCGTCCTTCTGCCCCAAGTATGACGTCAAGCACGCCACGTGGGACCTGATCGACACCGGGTCAACAACCTGGCCTCGATCTTCGGGGGTGAAGGACCAGGCCGCTTCCGTGATCGAGAAGCGCAAGAAAGACGTCGAGGCCCTGGACGCCAAGGGCAAGGCAGCGGGGAACACCGCCATCGCCCTCTACATCACTCCTGGCCAGGACAGCTACTACGCCTATGGGACCTCGTCGATGGTTCAGCCGATCTTCGAGGGCCAACGGGCTAAAGAACTCCTATGACGACACCACGACACGTGTGCTTCGACGGCTCGATGGAGGACATCCTGAAGCGGAATCCGACTGGATCGTCCTGCTCTCGCTGGAAGCCACAAAGAGCAGACACTGGAGACCGTTCAAGGCCTTCAACGGCGCTGACCAGCTCAGGGCTGTGGCCAACAACCAGGTCGTGGTGGTCCCGTTCTCGCTGACTGACCCGCCGACGACCCTGTCGGTCAAAGGGCGCCACCCAGCTGTCGCGAAAGTCGCAAACAACTGATTGTGTCCCATGGCGTGGTCGGGTGGCGAGGGGGCGCCCGACCGTGGCTGGGGAAGCGAAGATCAACAACCATCTGAAAGGTGATTCATGAGACGATTCCTCGCCCTGGCGGGGGCCGCTACCCTCCTATTGACGGCATGCGGGACCTCAGCCGCAGACCGTGCGACCCAGAGCCCGAGCGCAGGATCCAGCTCTGCCGCTTCAGCGGAGGGCGGCTACCCTCTGGATATCGTCAGCTGTGGGCAGAAACTCCATTTTGATGCCCCTCCCAAGAAGGTCCTTGTGCTGGGGACACCGGGTCTCTAATCTGGATGCGCTCGGCTTGCTGGAGCGGATATCCCTGCGTGCCGGGCAGGCTCAGTTCGGTGCGGCCGCTCCGCAGCTTCAGGCAAAGTATGACGCCATCAAGTCCGTGGAGGCCGGAAAAACGGACACGGGAGGGGTCAGGATAGCCACCGAGACGGTGTTGAACTCCCATGCTGACTTGGTGATCCGGTTTACGACGAGGGGAGTCGAACGGGAGCAGCTGGCCAAAGCCGGTGTCCAGCTCTACTCACCCGAGGCCTACTGCCCCGAGTACTCCGTCGACAAGGCGTCCTGGGAGTTGATCGACACCGAGGTCAGCAATCTGGGCAAGATCTTAGGGGTTCAGGACAAGGCGCAGGCCGTCATCTCGGACATCCATGCGAAAGTCGAGAAGATCAAAGCGGATGCGGCCTCAGGCCGGGGCACAGGGGCGGCTCTCTACCTGCTGGCGGGAGGAACCAAGTTCAGCGCCTACGGCAGTTCCTCGATGGTTCAGCCGATCTTCGAGGCCAACGGGCTGACCAACATCTACGCCAGCAACACCTCCAGAGTGTTCGACGGCTCCATGGAGGACCTGCTGGCGCGTAATCCGGAATGGATCGTGCTGCTTTCTTCTGGGGCCAGCGATGAGGAGACCATACAGACTTTCATGTCCTACAACGGGGCTGAGCAACTCAAAGCGGTGATCGACAACCATGTGGTCGTGGTCCGTTTGTTCTCACTGATCCAGCAAACGTGCTCTCTGTCGAGGGCGCTGCCATGCTGGCGGAGAAAACGGCAAGCAAGTGATTGTCGCCGATCAGGTCAGTGTGGCCCGTGGCGGCCGGGTGGTGCTCGCGGGGGCCCACTGACCGCTGAGCCGGGTGGTCGTCAGGGGTGGTGGGCCTAACGGTTCGGGGAAGACTACTCTCCTTCTTGCCCTGAACCGGGCACTCCCGCGCCAGCAGGGGCACCATCGTGATCGATGGGGACGACCTCTCCCGGCTCCCACGTAAGGAGATCGCGCGCCGTGTCGCCGTGGTCGCCCAGGACTCCGAGACAGCCCTACCCCTCAAGGTTCGTGACGCCGTGGGCCTCGGCCGCCCTGGCCAGCCGTACCCTGCTGGCATACGGAGACGCCTCGGACCGGGTGCTGATCAATGATGCCCTGGAGCAGGTCCAGGCGACGCATCTGGCGGACCGGCTCATAACCCAGCTTTCTGGCGGAGAACGCCAGCGCGTGCTGGTGGCGCGGGCCATCGCCCAGCGTGCCAGCCATCTGCTCTTGGACGAGCCGACCAATCATCTCGACCTGCATCACCAGTTCGCTCTGCTGAGGCTGGTCACTGGGCTCTGGCTGTGCAGTCGTGATGGTGCTGCACGACCTCAACCTAGCGGCGCGGTTCTGCCCAGGCTGCTCGTCATCAACGACGGGCAGGTTGTGGCCAGCAGGACCCCGGAGGAGGTCCTGACCCCGGAGATTCTGGAGCCCATCTACCACCTGCGGGTGCACCGCCTCATACATGAGGGGCGCCCGCACCTGATCTTCACCCCTGAAGCAGAGAAGTAAGGAGAACGAATGAGCCCAGAAGAACTACTGGCTGCCTGGCATGCCCAGCAGACCGCCTTCATCGAGTTCCGTGACCAGCGGGTGCGGGCGATGCTGGAGGTACTGGCTGCCAGTGAAGCCTCAGGACCAGGGCCGCTACGGGTGCTGGATCTGGGATGCGGTCAGCTCCCTTTGTGACGCTGTGGCGGATCGTTTCCCTGATGCTGAGGTGGTGGGCGTGGATCGTGACCCAATCCTGCTACGCCTTGGCCGGGATACCAACCGGCACGGCGAGAGGATGCGTCTTGTGGACCTTGACCTGGCTGATCCGGGATGGGCTCAGCAGCTGGGGCCGGAGCGGTTCGACGCGGCCGTCAGCGCGACGGCTCTCCACTGGCTCAGCCCTGCTGAGCTGGCCGCGCTCTACGTCGCGCTTCCACAGGGTGCTGAACCCAGGTGGGGTGTTCCTGAATGCCGATCATCTCTACTTCGATGACACGGCCGAGTCCTTCCTGAGGGAGGTGGCGGAGACGGAGCGAGAACGATTCCGGCTTTCCGCCATCGAAGCGGGCGCTATGACCTGGGACGCCTGGTGGGATGCGGCGCGCTCCATGCCGGGATGGGAGGCCGAGGCCAGGGGAATGGGAGCGGCGCTGGGCTGACAAGTCCCCTACGGTGAAGGTCAGTCTCGAATTCCATCTCAGTGCCCTCCGGGCTGCCGGCTTCGTGGAGACCAGCCACATCTACCGCTGGTTTGACGACGTGGTGGTCTTCGCGCGGCTTCCCTGAGCTGATTCCGTATGCGGATCCCGCTTGGCGGTTTCGTGCCCTGGGGCGAGCCGTGCCTGAGTCCAGTGTTGCTCACGGCGCGGTCGTACCAGGTTTCACTAAACTGTCCAGTGCTGCAACCATCCGTCCCGGGGCGACATGGTCTCGCCGGCAAATCTTTCTCCGCGCCGCTCACCCTGAAAGCGTTCCTCCCCCGAGGAGAACGAGGGGTTGTCGTCAGCCTTCACAGAAAATTCCTCGACGGCTGCATTCCTGTACACCGTTGCGTAGAACCCTGGACACCCCGTCGCAATGATGTGCTATGGTCGGACCAAAGAGGGCCCGACCTGGGGCCCGATTGGACGATGGAGTTCCCGACATGTCATCCCTCCTGGAGGTATTTCAGCCTTCTGCGGACCCGCTGGGTGCACAGTGGCTTTCGGCTCTGGTGGCCGTCATCCCCATCGTGTGCATGCTCGTTACTCTCGGGGCACTGCGCTGGAAAGCGCATATCGCCGGGGCTGTGTCCTGGGCCCTGGCGTTCTTGGTCGCCATCCTGGCGTTCAAGATGCCTGCTCTGATGGCCATTTCCACGAGCATCCACGGTTTCGTCTATGGCCTGTTCCCGATTGTGTGGATCCTGTTGATGGCCATCTGGATGTACCAGGTGACCGTCATCTCTGGCAGGGTTCGAGGACCTGCGCAACACGTTCTTCCTCATCAGCGATGACCCCCGGGTCCTGGGGTTGCTGATCGCTTTCTGTTTCGGTGGTCTCCTGGAGGCTCTCGCAGGCTTTGGCGCCCCAGTCGCCATCGCCGCGGCGATGCTGGTGGCAATAGGTTTCTCGCCGATCCGGTCTGCATTGATCGCGTTACTGGCCAACACAGTCCCCGTCGCTTTCGGGGCGGTCGGCCTGCCGGTGATCCAGGCTGCGAAGGTCGGTGGTTTCGGCGACGACGTACTCAAGATCTCCCCGATCACCGGGCAGCTGACCTCCATGCTCTGCCTCGTGGTGCCGTTCCTGCTTCTTGCCGTCATGGATGGCAAGAAGGGGGTCAAGGAGTGCTGGCCGTTTGGCCTGGTGGTCGGTGTGACCTTCGGCATTGTCAAGTGGATCGTCTCCGCCAGCCCGCTGTACAACCTGACTGAACTGATAGCAGCAGTGGTCAGCGTCGGCGTGGCCATCGTCTTCACCCGGATCTGGAGGCCGCAGGGCGCAGCGGAGGCTGTCGGACGCATCGGGCAGCCTGTGGATAGGGAACTGGAGACCGCGGAGGTCAAGGTGGAGGCTGCGGACACCTCCGGGCTCACGGGCGGTCGCATCTTCATGGCCCTGGTGCCCTACCTACTGGTCATTGTGGTCTTCGGTATCGCCGCCATACCTGCAGTCAAGGACTTCCTCAAAGTAGGGGATGTCTCCTTCGCATGGCCTGGGCTCAGCGAGCTGATGGACACTGCCGGAAAGGCGTCTGCGCACCAGAAGTTCACGTTCCAGTGGGCCTCGACTCCTGGCATCCTGCTGGCCGTCGTCGCGTTGCTCACCGCCGCCATCTACCGGGTCTCCCTGAAGGACGCGCTCAAAGAGCTGTGGGTGAACGTGGTGAAAATGAAGTTTGCGATGCTCACTATCGGATCGGTGGTTGCCCTGGCCTATGTGATGGGCGACTCCGGGCAGACTCTGGCGCTGGGCATGTTTATCGCCGGGGCAGGGCGCGATCTATCCCTTCCTGGCTCCGGTGCTCGGCTGGATCGGCACCTACGTGACTGGCTCGGACACCTCCGCCAACATTTTGTTCTCCGGCCTTCAATCGAGTGTCGGTGAGCAGATCGGCAATGGCTCCATGCTCGGTGTGGAGGGGATGCGACAGCTGTTGGTCGGAGCCAACGCTTCTGGTGGCGTCGTGGGCAAGATGATCTCGCCCCAGTCGCTGGCGATCGCCGCGAGCGCCATCGGCTTGGCAGGCAGTGAATCGGCGATCCTGCGCCGGACTATTGCGTGGAGCTTCATCCTGCTTTTCCTGCTCTGCCTGCTGGCTGGACTGATGTCCACCCCGGTGCTTGGCTGGATGGTTCCCGTCAGCCAGTGACCAGGTGCTGTCCTGACACCTGTGATCACTGAAAACCGAATGAACTGAATAAACCGATAAGGATTGCCTCGTCGTTTAAGGAGAGAGACATGGCACCCGGAACGGGTAAAACGGTGGCGCTCTTCGCCACCTGCATAAACGACACGATGTTCCCCGGAACGCCCATAGCAGTGGTCAAAGTGCTGGAGCGCCTGGGGTGCAAGGTGGTGTTTCCCAAAGAGCAGACCTGCTGCGGGCAGATGCTGACGAACACCGGCTACTTCAAGGAAGCTGTTCCCAGCGTCAAGAGCTACGTGCGTGCCTTCGAGGATTACGACTATGTCGTCGGTCCCTCGGGCTCCTGCATCAGGGGCAGTCCGGCACCAGCATCCGATGCTCGCTGAGCATGCTGGCGACAAAGGGTTGAAGGCAGCCTCTGAGGCCTTGGTGAAGCGTACCTACGACTTCACCGAGTTCGTCGTCGATGTGTTGGGGCTGACGGATGTCGGAGCCTATTTCCCGCACCGCGTCACCTATCACCCAACGTGTCACTCGGTGCGTATCGCCCCGTCGGAGACCGACCCTACCAGCTGCTGAATGCGGTACGCGGCATCGACCTGGTACCGTTGCCCGATTCTGATCAGTGCTGTGGCTTCGGCGGCACCTTCTGCGTGAAGAACTCGGACGTGTCCGTGGCGATGGGAGCTGACAAGGCCCGCAATGTGATGTCGACTGGGGCGGAGTACCTGGTTACCGGCGACAACGCCTGCCTGATGCACATCGGCGGGATCATGCATCGCATGAATATGGGCGTCAAGACCATTCACCTGGCCGAGATCCTGGCCCACACCGAGGAGGCAAACGCATGACCATCACGCGCGAACGCCTGACCCCGGCCCCGCCTCAGGGTACCTATCTCGGGATGCCTGCTTTTCCCAAGGCCGCGAAGGGTGCCTTGCAGAATCAGCAGCTCCGCAAGAACCTGCGGCACGCCACCACCGTCATCCGTAGCAAGCGCGCCATCCGCGCCTCCGAGGTGAGCAATTGGGAGGAACTGCGGGTCGCCGGCGAGCAGATCAAGAACCGCCTTGGGAGGCATCTGGACCAGTATCTCGTCCAAGCGGAGAAGGCCATGACGGAGGCTGGCATCACCGTCCACTGGGCCCGGAACGCCGAAGAGGCGAACCAGATCGTGATCGACCTCGCCCGCGCCAAGGGCACGAACGAGGTGGTGAAGATCAAGTCGATGGCCACCCAGGAGATCGAACTCAATGAGGCCCTGGAGGATGCTGGGATCGCAGCCTGGGAGACTGACCTCGCAGAACTCATCGTCCAGCTTGGGCATGACCGTCCGTCTCACATCCTCGTGCCCGCTATCCACCGGAATCGTTCGGAGGTCCGGGAGATCTTCAAGGAGGAAATGGGGTTGTGGGGTGCCCCCGCTCCTGAGGGGATCAGCGACAACCCGCCGGAACTCGCCGGTGCCGCCCGTGTTCATCTGCGAGGAGAAGTTCCTGCGATCCAAGGTCGCGGTCTCAGGGCGGGAACTTCATCGTTGCTGAAACCGGCTCGCTGGTGATCGTGAGTCCGAGGGCAACGGACGGATGTGCCTGACGCTGCCCGAGACCCTGATCTCCGTGGTGGGCATCGAGAAGCTAGTGCCTACCTGGGAGGACCTGGAGGTGTTCCTGAGGCTGCTGCCCCGAAGTTCGACAGGGGAGAGGATGAACCCCTACACCTCGATCTGGACGGGTGTCACTCCGGGGACGGTCCTCAGGACCTGCACGTGATCCTGCTGGACAACGGACGCACGAAGGTGCTCTCCGACCCAGTTGGCCGTGAGGCGCTGCGGTGCATCCGCTGCTCAGCCTGCATGAACGTGTGTCCCGTCTATGAGCGCGTGGGCGGCCACACATATGGTTCCGTCTACCCTGGGCCGATCGGTGCGATCCTGACGCCGCAGCTTCGGGGCGTCGCCTCCAAGGTCGACAAGTCACTGCCGTACGCGTCCAGTCTGTGCGGTGCTTGCAACGATGTGTGTCCCGTCAAGATCCCCATCTCGGACATCCTGGTGCACATGCGCAACAAGGTGGTTCAGAAGAAGACCGCACACCGGCCCACCATGGAGTCCACGATCTTCAAGGTGGTCGGCTGGATCATGGCGCGTGGCCGGAACCTGGCGTTTGTGCAATTCTTCGCCCGGATCGCCGGGAGGCTTTTCAGAAGCGGAGTCACTTCGGCCCGATGCCGTTCCCGGCGTCTGCGTGGAGCAGGTCCGCGACCTGCCGGTTCCCCCAGCGAGACCTTCCGTGCCTGGTGGGACAAGCGAGAGCAGGAGGAGGCTTCGAAATGAGCGCGCGTGACGACATCCTGGCACGTGTCCGGGCCGCGACCCAGGACATCAAGAGAAGGATCCGGCCAAGGACGTTCCCATCACCTGGGCCTACAATCAGCCCACACCGCTGGACGACGTTCTTGAAACCTTCGTGGAGAACATTCTCGATTACAAGGCCAAGATCGTGCGCACGCCGGCGAACGGCACTGGTGACGCCATCGTCGCAGCCCTCAGGGAACTTGGGGCGCAGACGGTGGTGGTTCCCGATGGGGCTCCAGCCTCGTGGGTGGCGGCGGTCACCGCTGGGGGTCTTGAGGTGATCCGTGACCAGCAGCTCAGCCATCAGCAGCTGAACTCCATTGACGCCGTTCTCACAGGTTCGCGGGTGTCGATGGCCGAGACGGGAACCATCTGCCTGGACCATGCGGAGGACCAGGGAAGGCGTGCCCTGACCCTGGTTCCCGATCGCCATGTGTGCGTGGTGACTGCCGACAGTGTTGTCTCGGACGTGCCGGAGGCTGTACACCGTCTCAAATCATCAGTGCAGGCAGGCCGGCCCATCACATGGATCAGTGGCGGTTCCGCCACCAGCGACATCGAGCTCTCGCGCGTGGAAGGGGTTCATGGACCCCGGAAGCTGTTCGTGATCCTCGAGGAGGACTGACAGCCAGAACCTGCAGCTGCCTGGTGCCAGGACTGGCACCAGGCAGCTGGCTTCCTGGTTTCCTGGATGCTGCCTGGCAGGCAGTCTGATGCATGCGGCGTGGCCCGTCGCTAACCTTTCTATCGTGAACAGCGGAACCAGGGTCGTGGCCATCGGCAATTTTGATGGAGTGCATCTCGGGCATCGGAGTGTCCTCCAGGCTGAGCGGGGTGATGGTGAGCTTGCGGTGATCACCTTCTGGCCGCATCCGTTGTCTGTGCTTGCCCCGGGACGGGCCCCGCGCCTACTGAGCGACCTGCCTGCCCGGATCGACCTGCTCAAACAGGCCGGCGCGTACGAGGTGCGCGTGGTGCGTTTCGACGAGAAAGTGGCTGCCATGAGCCCAGCCGAGTTCGTCGAACGCTTCGTCATCCCACTTGCCCCACGGGTCGTCGTGGTGGGGGAGAATTTTTCGTTTCGGCCGCCGTGCGTCCGGCGATGTGGCGACCCTCAGGGAGCTGGCCGCCGGGCGTTTCGACGTGCGTGCGCTCGGGCTTTCCGCCATCGACGCCCAGACCACGTGCTCCACCCTCATCAGGAGGCCCTGGACCGTGGTGACGTGGGTTTGGCAGCCCAGCACCTGGGCCGTGAGTTCAGGCTCAGCGGCGTCGTGGTGGTGGGGGATCAGCGCGGACAGAGCTGGGATTCCCGACGGCGAACCTGACAATTCCGGCAGAACTGGCGGTCCCAGCGGATGGAGTGTACGCGGGCTGGCTCACCCCTCCGGGAGGCACCGCCCTGCCGGCTGCGATCTCGGTCGGATCGAATCCCACCTTTGACGGGGTTGACCGGCGGGTTGAGACCCATGTGCTGGATCGCAGCGACCTGGAGCTCTACGGGCTGCAGATCGACGTTGACTTCACCGAGCGGCTCCGCGGCCAGGTGCGCTTTGACGGCCGGGAAGACCTGATCGCGCAGATGAACCGCGATGTTGAGAACTGCCGCCACATCCTCACCCGGTAGGGACGAGATCCTGGGGTCTGTTACCGGTCGGTTTTTGGCTTTAGGGCGAGCAGCGGTGGTAGATTCTCACAGCTGCCGTTGATCGGCCACGGACTAGGAAGAGCCCCCACTGCACCCGCGACCGGGGCGCCGTGCAGCGAACCGGAAGGAGCCCCAGAATGGATGCTGCAGAGAAGACGAGGATCATCGAAGAGTACGCCACAAAGCCGGGTGACACCGGTTCGCCCGATGTGCAGATCGCTCTGCTCACCAAGCGGATCGCTCACCTGACCGAACATCTCAAGGTGCACAAGGGCGACCACCACAGCCGCCGTGGCCTGATGCTGATGGTCGGCCAGCGTCGCCGTCTGCTCAACTATGTCGCCCGTCAGGACGTCGAGCACTACCGCGAACTCATCGCGAGGCTTGGTCTGCGCCGCTGACCGCTTCAACTTGCCCAAAGACAGCCCCGTGCGCGGTGCTGTCTTTGTCGCATGCAAAGAACACAATGTCATGGGAGGCAGTCCCGCACGCGGGGCTGCTTCCCTATCCGTCAGGGCTAAACCGGTAGCATTGACATCAATTTCAGTCAACTACATATCTTGCTGCTTGCCAGGGGGTCTCACCTGGTCCTCGGTAGTGGCCTTCGGGTGCCGAATCTCCCGCGGGTCTCGATCGAAGACCGGTGGTACTGGCGGCGCACCGCGCCCTGCGGCAGCCAAACCACCGAAAGGAGCCAGTCTTGTCCATGGAAGGGCCTGGTCTCGAATTCTCTGAAGCCGTCATCGATAACGGCAAATATGGCCGCCACACCATTCGCTTCCGAATCCGGTGTCTTGGCGCAGCAGGCAGACGGGTCGGCGCCGTCTATCTCGACGGCGACACCATGCTCCTCGCCGCCACCACTGCCGCGAAAACCCCTCGGGACGCCATCGATTTCTTTCCGCTCACCGTCGACATCGAGGAGCGGATGTACGCCGCAGGACGCATCCCCGGCTCCTTCTTCCGCCGCGAGGACGCCCCGGCGAGGGTGCCATCCTCGCCGCACGCCTGATCGACCGCCCTCTGAGGCCCGCTTTCGTGAAGGGACTGCGCAACGAGGTCCAGGTGATCGTCGATGTGCTCTCGCTCAACCCCACCCATTACTACGACGTGGTCGCCATCAATGCGGCATCGATGTCGACCACTCTGGCTGGGTTGCCGTTCTCAGGTCCCATCGGTGGGGTGCGCGTTGCGTTGATCGATGACACCTGGGTCTGTTTCCCGACCGTTGAGCAGGTAGCCAAGTCCTCCTTCCAGATGGTTGTCGCCGGCCGCGTCCCTATCGGACGGGGACGTCGCGATCATGATGGTGGAGGCCGGCGGGACTGAGTCCACCTGGGAGAACGTGCGCGCCGGGAAGGTCGCGCCCACCGAGGAGGTCGTTGGACAGGGTCTGGAGGCGGCCAAGCCTTTCATCAAGACGCTGTGCGACGCACAGTCCGAGCTGAAGGCGAAGCTGCCCAAGGAGACCTTCGACTTCCCCGTCTTCCTCGACTACGAGGACGATGTCTACGCCGCCGTCGAGAGCTGGCATCTGGCCGTATCTCGGAGGCGATGCGGATCCCGGGCAAGCAGGACCGTGACGATGCCACCCACGCCGTCCGCCAGGACGTCACCGAGGCGTTGGCAGAGCGTTTCGAGGGGCGTGCCAACGAGATCGCGGCGGCTCTCAAGTCGCTGACCAAGACGATTGTCCGGCACCGCACCCTGACCGAGGGGGTCCGTATCGACGGGCGAGGTACGCGCGACATCCGCACCTTGTCCGCGGAGGTCGCCGTGATCCCGCGAGTTCACGGCTCGGCCCTGTTCCAGCGTGGCGAGACCCAGATCCTGGGAGTTTCCACCCTGAACATGCTGGACATGGAACAGAAGATCGACACCCTCTCCCCGGAGTCGACCAAGCGCTACATGCACAACTACAATTTCCCACCGTTCTCCACCGGTGAGACGGGGCGCGTCAGCTCCCCGAAGCGCCGCGAGATCGGTCACGGGGCCCTCGCCGAACGCGCCATCCTCCCGGTGCTTCCCACCCGGGAGGAGTTCCCCTACGCCATCCGCCAGGTCTCCGAAGCCATCGGTTCCAACGGATCTACATCGATGGGGTCGGTGTGCGCCTCCACGCTATCGCTGCTGAACGCAGGCGTGCCTCTGAAGGCGCCTGTCGCGGGCATCGCGATGGGTCTCATGAGCGAGGACATCGACGGCCAGACCCGCTACATCGCTCTCACAGACATCCTGGGAGCTGAGGACGCTCTCGGCGACATGGACTTCAAGGTCGCGGGCACCCGTGACTTCGTGACTGCCCTGCAACTTGATACCAAGCTCAACGGTATCCCGGCCGCTGAGCTGCAAAAGGCGTTGCTGCAGGCCCGCGAGGGCCCGGCACACGTTGCTCGAGGTGATGGGTGAGGCCATCGACATCCCAGACGAGATGAGCCCCTACGCGCCCCGCATCGTGACGCTGCGCATTCCGTCGACAAGATTGGTGAGGTCATTGGCCCCCAGGGCAAGGTCATCAACCAGATCCAGGACGACACGGGTGCGAACATCGCCATCGAGGATGACGGTACTATCTACGTCGGCGCTGACACTGGGGAGGCAGCAGAGGCGGCGGTCTCTGCGATCAACGCCATAGCGAACCCGCACATGCCGGAGAAGGGGGAGCGCTTCCTCGGCACCGTGGTGAAGATCACCACTTTCAGGGGCGTTCGTCTCACTGCTTCCGGGCAAGGGATGGCCTGCTGCACATTAGCAAGCTGCGCGCTCTTGCCGGCGGCAAGCGAGTCGAGGATGTCGAGGACGTCGTCTCCGTGGGTCAGAAGATCAGGTGGAGATCTCCGACATCGATGATCGCGGCAAGCTGAGCCTGGTTCCTGTGATCGAGGAGGCCGAGGAGAAAACCGAGGCTCAGAAGGCCTGATCTGCTGAGCGAGATAGCAGTGGCCGGCCCACCTGGTGGGCTGGCCATTGCTGTCCAGTACAGCTGTATGGTGTGAAAAAGGGGAAAGGGACGTAGACGATGAGCAGGATCCGGGTTGGCATCTTCGGCATTGAGGGAAGATGGGCAGTGAGGTGCGCAGAGCGGCCCGGGGCCACGGACGACCTGGAGGTCATCGGGGGCGTCGACCTCGGTGGGCAGCGCGAGCAGATCGCGGCTGCCCAGGTGGCAGTGGATTTCACCCATCCCGATGCGGTCATGGGCAACATCGAGTGGTGTGTGCCCCGTGGCATCAGCATGGTGATCGGTACCACGGGGTTCACCCAGGAGCGGATTGCCCGGGTGCGTGAGCTGTGCTCCGCCAGCCCGGGGACCGGCGTGCTGGTGGCGTCCAACTTCTCCATCGGCGCGGTGCTGATGATGCAGTTCGCAGCCAAGGCAGCTCCCTTCTACCCGAGTGCCGAGATCATCGAACTGCACCATCCGAACAAGGCTGACGCGCCGTCGGGCACCTCTGCGACCACCGCTGGGAGGATCGCCGCTGCCCGTGCCACTGCTGGCATGGGGCCGGTACCGGACGCGACGGTGCACGATGCCGGGGCTCGCGGAGCTGTTGTCGACGGCATCCACATCCATGGTGTCCGGCTTCAGGGGCCTCGTCGCCCACCAGGAGGTGCTGCTGGGCGCCAGCGGGGAGACTCTCACGATCCGGCATGACAGTTTTGACCGGGCAAGCTTCATGCCAGGTGTCCTGGCGGGGTGCGGTGGGTCGTCGGTCATCCTGGCCTGACCGAGGGCATTGAAACAGTGATTGGGCTCTGACAGGGGATCTGGGATCGGTTAGCCGTCGCCGGTTGAGGAGCCCTCATCTGCGATCCTGGTCATCAGCCTGATCTGCTTGACGGCATCCGCCTCGTCCTCCATCCCCAGGGACCGATGGGCACCGTCTGCTCCCCAGCCGCATTCCATCAGGAAACTGCGGAGCGCGTCGTCGTCGCTGCGTATCCACCAGGTGGCGGTCTCGTAGCCGTCGGCCCGCAGCGTGTCGGCTGCGGCGTTTACCAGGCGGGCGGCGTGGTCGCCCAGGTCGTCCCTCGCCGTGATGAACTCCGCGATCATGCCATCGGCAACGTCGGCATCCGGGTCGTTGCTTGGTCCCGTGACGGTGAAACCGACCACCTGCCCCTGGGAGATGGCCACCAGCACTCGGCAGTGTGCGAGCGGAGGCCTGACGATGGCCTCATGCCAGGTGCGCACTGCCTGATCGGCGGGTATCGTCGCGAGGGCTGGGGCCATACCTGGCTGCCGAGACCAGGAGTTGCGCTGGAGCCGCGCTATGTCGGCCGCCTCAGCCGGCATGGCGAGTCTCACAGAGTCGGGAACAGGCATGCCCGCCAGTGTAGTGACGACGGTTGTGCACTAGCCTGTGGCAGGTGAGTGAACTGCGTACCCCCCCGCCTTTGAAGCCTGGAACCCTTCGTGTGACACCTCTGGGAGGGCTCGGTGATGTGGGCCGCAATAGTGCATCCTTCGAGATCGGCGGTGAGATTGTCCTGGTCGACTGCGGTGTCCTGTTTCCGAGGACCGTCACCCGGGTGTTGACCTGATTCTTCCGGCTCTCGGCTTGTTGTCGGACCGCCTGGACGATATCCGTGCGCTGGTGCTCACCCACGGTCACGAGGACCATATCGGAGCTGTTCCGTACCTGCTGAAGCAGCGTACGGATATCCCCGTCTACGGTTCCAAGCTGACCCCTTGCCCTGGTGGCAAGCAAGTTGAAGGAGCACCGTATCCGCGGTTACCGCCTGATTGAGGTGAAAGAGGGGAGCGCCACCAGGCCGGTGCTTTCGGCCTGGAGTTCTTCGCGGTGAACCACTCTATCCCCGACAGGCTGGCCGTTGCCCTGCGTACTTCCGCAGGCACCGTCCTGCACACCGGTGACTTCAAGATGGACCAGCTTCCCCTGGACGGCCGGATCACAGACCTGCGGGCTTTCGCCCGCTTGGCCGATGAGGGGTGGACCTGTTTATGCCGGACTCCACCAACGCCGAGACCCCGGGATTCACACCACTGGAGAAGGACATCGAGCCATCCATCGCCCGGGTGTTTGACCAGGCGGAGAAGAAACTGATCGTCGCCTGTTTCGCCTCGCACGTGCACCGGGTGCAGCAGGTGCTGAACCTGGCGGTGAAACATGGCCGCAAGGTGGCCTACGTCGGCCGCTCCATGGTGCGTAACATGACAACTGCCCGGGACCTGGGCTATCTGCACGTACCGGCCAACGTCCTGATCGAGATGAAGGACATCGACAAGTACCGCGATGACCAGGTGGTGATCATCTCCACTGGGTCGCAGGGTGAGCCACTCGCGGCACTCAGCCGGATAGCCAACCGGGAACACCCTGTGATCGAGTTGGGGCCAGGTGATGTTGTCCTGCTGGCGAGTTCCCTGATTCCCGGCAATGAGAACTCGGTTTTACCGGGTCATCAACGGCCTGACGAAACTGGGGGCGCAGGTGGTGCACAAGGGCAATGCTTTTGTGCACGTCTCAGGTCACGCCTCAGCCGGCGAGCTGCTGTACTGCTACAACATCCTCAGGCCGCGGAACGTGATGCCAGTCCATGGTGAGATCCGGCACCTGATCGCCAATGCGAAACTGGCCATCTCCACCGGGGTCCCAGCTGAGAACACCGTGGTCTGCGAGGACGGGGACGTGGTGGACCTGGCCGATGGCCGCGCCTCAAGGTTGGGCGCGTGGATGCCTCCTATGTCTTCGTGGACGGCTCGACCGTGGGGGACATCACCGACTCGATCAGCGATCGCCTCATCCTCGGGGAGGAAGGGTTCATCTCCGTTGTGGCCGCGGTCAGCCTCCACACCAGATCCGTGATCGGCGACCTAGACATCAACGCCCGGGGGTTCGCGGAGGAGCCCTCGGTCTTCGATGCGGTCCGGGAACAGATCCGCGAGGATCTGCAACGGGCCCTGGATGACGGTGTGGACGACATCTACCGCCTGCAACAGGTGATACGGCGCACTATCGGCGCCTGGGTCTCCCGCAGGCTGCGCCGCCGTCCCATGATCGTTCCCGTGGTGGTAGCCACCTGATGCTTCTCTCACACAATCGGTTTGAGGATCTGTGCCATCTCGGGTTATCATTTACCGGTTGCCCGCTGCGGCGGGTGAACCCAATGATCGAACCAGGCGCTGCCTAGGCGCGTCTGGCCCAAGCAACAAGGAGATTCCAGTGGCTGCCGTCTGCGATATCTGCGCCAAGGGACCCGGCTTCGGTCACAACGTGCCCTGGTCGAAGAAGAGACCAACCGTCGCTGGAACCCGAATATCCAGCGTGTCCGTGCAAGACCGTCAACGGTGCCCCCAAGCGTCTCAACTGTGCACCTCCTGCCTCAAGGCCGGGAAGGTCGCCCGCTGACCGAGGAGTTCAGGCAACGGCTCGCGGCTGATGCTGCGAGCCGTTTTTCGTCGCCGCATCTCGGTAGGCTCAAGTCATGAGCCGATTCCGGACCCCGACACATCGCGAGCTGAGCCGCAGGCTGCGGGACGTCGTGGGTGCGGATTCCGCTGCCGAAATGGCCCGGCTGGGGCTAGTCACCCTGGGAGACCTCCTGCGGCATGTGCCGCGCCGCTACCTGGCCGGGACCGAGATGAGCGATTTCCGGGTGCTTCATCCCGGCGAGGACGTTGCTGTCGTGGCGAAGGTGGTGGCGACCACCATCGTGGATGGCCGCACCACCCGGGTGGAGACCGTGCTCACCGACGGGCACGGGGAGTTGAGGGCTGCCTTCTTCGTGCCTCAGAAACGCCCGCGGTACGCCAACTACTGGGCTGGGCAGCTGGCGCCGGGGCCCGCGGCATCTTCGTCAGCAGGTGGGGAGTTCAGGGGCAGCTCCAGCTCACGCACCCGGATTACGTCATCATTGATGAATTCGGGGCTATCACAGGGCCGTAAAGCCGATGCGCGGGCAGCGATGGTCAAGGTGATCCAGCGTGCCCGCCTGGTCGGCCTGTATCCGGCTACTGCGAAGCTGGTCACCTGGAAGATCGCTGATGCGATAGCGCTGGCGTTGCCTCAGGTGCTGCCGCTTGGTGACACGCTTCCCGGCTGGGTGGTGGAACGAGCCGGTGTGCTTGCCTTCCCGGATGCGCTGCGGGAGGTCCACGAGCCGGTCACCGAGCTGGACGCGAAGCGGGCATCGCCCGGCTGAAGTTCGATGAGGCGTTCGGTATGCAGCTGGCCATGGCCAGGCGGCGGGCCGTCCTCGCTGAACGCACCACCACTCCCCGGCCGCGCCGCGGTGACGGGATTCTCGCCGCTTTCGATGCCCTCGCTGCCGTACCAGCTGACTGCTGGGCAGCAGAGGGTGGGGAGACACTTTTCGCAGAGCTGGCCACCGAGCGCCCGATGCATCGCCTCCTGCAGGGAGAGGTCGGCTCGGGCAAGACCCTCGTCGCGCTTCGCGCCATGCTCGCGGTCGTTGACGCAGGGAGGCCAGGCCGCGCTGCTGGCTCCCACTGAGGTGCTGGCCAGGCAACATTACGCATCGATCACAGCTCTGCTTGGTGAGCTGGGGGCCGCTGGGATGCTGGAAGCCCATCCGCAGGCCACCCAGGTGGCGTTTCTGACCGGCAGTCTGACTGCTGCGGGCCGACGCAGCGCCCGCGCGGCCGTGGCCTCGGGTGAGGCAGGGCTGGTGATCGGTACCCATGCGCTGCTCTCTGAGGGGGTGGAGTTCGCCGATCTGGGGCTCGTCGTGGTGGACGAGCAGCACCGGTTCGGTGTCGAGCAGCGGGCTGCGCTGGCTGCGAAATCCGAGCGCCAGCCTCACACGCTGGTGATGACCGCCACCCCCATCCCGCGCTCCGTGGCGATGACGGTGTTCGGGGATCTGGAGACCATCGAGCTGAGGGACCGCCCAGCTGGGCGCGCCGAGGTCAAGACCGTCTTCGTCGACACCGCCCGCAATCCGCATTGGGTGGACCGCGCCTGGGAACGGATCCGTGAGGAGGTCACCGAGGGACGGCAGGCCTTCGTAGTCTGCCCGGCGATCTCCGGCAACAAGACCGAGGGAGAGCTAGAGGACGGCGCTGGGCTGAGCGCGGTGATGGAGGTCGCCCCCAGGCTCGCCGAGGGTCCGCTCAAGGGGCTGCGGGTCGGGATGATGCACGGCCGGCAGGCTGCAGCCGAGCGCGACCAGGCCATGCAGGCCTTCACAGCAGGGGAACTGGATGTCCTGGTGGCGACCACCGTGATCGAGGTTGGGGTGGATATCCCGAACGCCTCGGTGATGGTCATCCTCGACGCCGATCGCTTTGGCATCGCCCAGCTGCATCAGCTACGCGGACGGATAGGCCGGGGAACGCACCCCGGGCTGTGCCTGCTGCTCGCCGCCCCCGCGCCGGAGGCCCTCGGGTCAGTCGAACGGCTCAATGCGCTGGTGGCCTCCACCGACGGTTTCGACCTCGCGGAGCTGGGATCTGGAGTTGCGGCGTGAGGGCGACGTCCTTGGTGCGGCCCAGTCCGGAGCCTCGTCTTTGAAGCTGCTGCGAGTGCTGGGGGACCGTGAGGTGATTGAACAGGCGAAGGAACTAGCAGCCGAGATACTCGCGGATTCCCGGGCCGCTCAGGACCCCCTGCTCGCCGACCTGATTGATCAGGCGGAGCAGGCAGCTGCCGGCGAGTGGCTGGAGAAGGGATGACCCGGATCATTGCCGGCCGGGCCCGGGGAGTGCACCTGGCCTCACCCCGCTCTGGGACTCGCCCCACCAGTGACCGGGTCCGGGAGGCTCTGTTCTCCAGCCTGGCGACCTGGTTCGGCACCGCGGAACAGCCAGCTGCCGGACATCTGGAGGGCATGGCGGTCCTCGACCTGTGCGCCGGCACCGGGGCGGTGGCGTTGGAGGCGGCGAGCCGGGGGCAGCGCAGGTGGTGGCTGTTGACACCAGCACCGCCTCCCTGATCTCGGGGAACGCCCGCAAAGCAGGACTCCGCGTCGAGGCCAGGGCAGGGAGAGTTGAGGGACGGCTCCCGCCCGGCCCCTGGGACCTGGTTTTCGCGGATCCTCCCTACGAACTGGATTCGGCGAGCCTGGACAGGGCCCTGGCGCCGCTTTTCGGTTCCGGGATGCTGAATCCCCAGGCCCTCGTCGTTGTGGAGCGCTCGAAACGCTCCACCCCTCCATCGTGGCCCGGTGAACTCGACGACCATTGGTGCCGCGACTACGGTGAGACCCGTCTCTACTTCGCAGCCACGAGACCGGCAGGAGAATCATGACCAAGGTGCTGTGCCCCGGCTCCTTCGACCCCATCACCAATGGCCACCTTGACATCATCACCCGGGCCCGGGACCTGTTCGGGGAGGTGCTGGTCGCCGTGGGCCGCAACAGCCTGAAGTCCGGCTACCTGTTCGGGGATCAGCGCGTCAGCCTGGTCCGCGAGGCCACCGCCCATCTCGACGGGGTCACTGTGGAGGAGATGGGCGGCCTGCTGGTCGATTTCGCCGAGGAGCACGGCATAGACACCGTCGTCAAGGGCCTGCGGTTCGGTGCCGACTTTGACTTCGAGCTTCAGCTGGCGAATATGAACCACGCACTGACGGGCCTAGAGACCGTCCTGTTCCCGGCCGCGGCCCAGAACGTCACCCTGTCCAGCACCATCATTCGCGAGGTGATCAGGCTGGGTGGCGACGTCACCGGACAAGTACCCCCATGCGTCGTGGAGGCCGCAGCCAGACTTCGGATGCAGTGATGTTTGGTGAATTATTGCCAAGTCGGTAAGATGATCTTTCGGTCATGACGTGGTCATGGTCGATCGGACGAAGGGAATGGCTGCCATGAACTCCGTGCATCACCATCTGGACCGCCGCCGTCCGTATGTCTTTGACGTGCTGGAGCTGGGGCGGCGCCCGGGGGCGATGAAGGAGATTCAGACCAGCGTCCCTGCTCCGGTTGATCTCGGCTACGAGGTGATCGCAGTACCACAGGACTCCGAAGTCGGCTTGGACCTCAAACTTGAGGCCGTCGTCGAAGGGGTGCTGGCTACAGGGGACGGTTCACGCGGAGATTCGCGGTGAATGTGCCCGATGTCTGAGTCAGATCGAGGATGAGAAGTCCTTCGAACTGCAGGAACTCTACTTCTACCCCGGCAACGAGGTGGATGAGGAAGAGAGCCCTCGTCATTGACGATGCGATCGACCTGGAGGAGGCCTTGCGGGACGCTGTGGTGCTGGAGCTGCCGTTCACGCCCCTATGTGATCCCGACTGCCTGGGACTGTGCCAGGGAGTGCGGGTTCAACCTGAACAACGATCCCGGTCACGGGCACGACGAGAAGGTGGACCCACGCTGGGAGAAGCTGGCTGGGCTTGATCTTCGCAGCGACAACTGAGACCAAGAGAAGAGGGCACTGACCGGTTCTTTGCCGTGCCCGGCCAGTGAGTTCATAAGTTCGAGGAGAAGATCGTGGCCGTTCCGAAGCGCAAGATGTCGCGCAGCAACACCCGTTCGCGCCGTGCGCAGTGGAAGACGTCCGTCGTCCCCACCGTCACCTGCGTGAATCCGGCTTGCCGCGAACCACACCTGTCCCATACCGCCCTGCCCCTCGTGCGGCCAGTACGGTCCCAAGGGCGCTCGCCGTCAGGTCGTCGAGGCCTGAGCAAGCTAGTTGCCCTCCTTGACAAGCTGGGCGTCCAGCCGGACGCCCAGCTCTTTGAGTTGGCCTTCACCCACCGCAGCTTCGCCTTTGAACATGGACGTATCCCCAGCAACGAACGGCTGGAGTTCCTGGGCGATGCCGTGCTGCAGATCGTGGTGACTGAGCACATCTTCATTTTCTTTTCCCGAGCTTGCCGAGGGGCAGCTCGCGAAACTACGGGCTTCGGTCGTCAGTTCTCATGCCCTGGCTGATGTGGCACGTGAACTTGAGCTGGGGAGTTGATCCGGCTGGGCCAGGGGGAGATCAACACCGGCGGATCGGACAAGACCTCCATCCTGGCCGACACGATGGAGGCTGTGATCGGCGCGATTCATCTCTCGGGTGGTGCTGAGGCCTCTGCGAGCTTCGTGCACGCTCTTCTTGACGGGCGGATTGCTGCGAGCGAGCTTTGAGGGCATTACACCGACTACAAGACCGCATTGCAGGAATACTGCGCACACATGACCTGGAACCGCCGCGATACGAGATCGTGGGTGAGGACCGGACCATCAGCGCACCTTCACCGCCACCGTCATCATCGGTGGTGGTCCGGCAGGCACCGGGGTGGCATCAAGTAAGAAACGCGCCGAGCAACTCGCAGCCCACGAGGCATGCCGGAGCCTGTTGCCCAATGCCTGAGCTCCCGGAGGTTGAGGTGGTGCGCCGGGGCCTGGAGAATCACCTGACCGGACGCCGCCTGAGGCGGTGAAGGTTCTTCATCCCCGGCTCAGTGCGTGCCCACCCGGCTGGCGCGGAGGGATTCACCTCCGAGATCACCGGGCGCCGCGTCGACGCCGTCGCGCGCCGCGGAAAAATACCTGTGGCTGGTGCTGGGCGATGATGCCGCGATCGCCCACCTGGGGATGAGCGGACAGTTTCGCGTGAACCATCCCCGGGATCCGCGACTCCGGAACACGCGCGTGCTCTTCGATCTGGACGATGGCGCCCAGCTGCGGTTCATCGACCAGCGGATGTTCGGGCATCTCGAGTTCGTCCCGGCTGGTGGCCGGTGCCCGGTGCCGCACATCGCCCTCGATCCCTTCGACCCGGTTTTCGACCCCAGCACGGTCGCCCGGAGAATGAGGGCAAAACACACCACGGTGAAACGGGCCCTCCTCGATCAGGGCCTCGTCTCCGGGATCGGCAACATCTACGCCGACGAGTCCCTGTGGCGTGCGAAGCTGCATTTCGACCACCCCACGGCACGCCTCGCCCAGGCCCGTGCCATATCACTGCTGAAGCATGCCCGCGATGTCATGTCGGAGGCTTTGGCCGCCGGCGGCACATCCTTCGACTCGCTGTACGTCAATATCAACGGCGAGTCGGGTTATTTTGAACGTGGACTTGATGCCTACGGGCGCGAGGACCAGCCATGTCGCCGCTGTGCCACGCCGATGGTGCGCCGGCGATTCACCAACCGCAGCAGCTTTCTGTGCCCGAGGTGCCAGCGGCTGCCCAAGCCGTCAGGATGATTCATGAGTGCAATCGGCAAGTTACTCCGCAACAACCGGGACTCCCTGTGGCAACTCTTCCGTTTCGGGATTGTCGGTGGTCTCGGCGTGCTGGTGAACATGGGGGTGGTCATTCTGTGTAGGAAGTTGTTTCCGGTGGTCTGGCCGAGTGCAGCGATCCCCGAGGGTGAGGGAGTGTGGCTGGCTATCCCGGGAACCGAGTTCAACATCCGCTGGTACCACGTGATGGCCACGATCGCCTTTCTGGTGGCGAACCTGTTCAACTTCCAGCTCAACCGCTGGTGGACCTTCAAATCCCACAGAATTGCGGGATGGTTCCGCGAGTACTGGCCCTTCCTGACCGTCGGGCTCGTCGCCCAGGGCCGCCGGCTTGGTGATCATGACGGCCCTGATGCACCCACACTCCCCGGTGGCCCTTCCCACGGACATCCTCGACGGTTCCTCAGGCCTGCGGAGCCGCCAGTACTGGGCGCAACTGATCTCCATCATCTGCACTATTCCTGTTGCCTTCCTGGTCAACAAGTTCTGGACCTTCCGAGCCGTCCGTGAGTCCGGGGGACCCGCGGAACAGGCGGAACAGCCTGCATGTACCTCAAACAGCTGATCCTCAGGGATTCAAGTCCTTCGCTTCGGCCACCACCCTTGACTTCGAGCCGGGCATCACCTGCATCGTCGGACCCAACGGGTCCGGCAAATCCAATGTGGTCGACGCCCTGAGCTGGGTTATGGGCGAGCAGGGGGCCAAGAGCCTGCGCGGCGGGAAGATGGAGGACGTCATCTTCGCGGGCACGTCGAAACGCGCCCCGTTGGGACGGGCGGAAGTGCAGCTGACCATCGACAACTCCGATGGCGCACTGCCCATCGAGTACTCGGAAGTGACGATCACCCGCACCATGTTCCGCAGCGGCGGCTCCGAGTATGCCATCAACGGCATTCCCTCCAGGCTGCTGGACGTGACGGAGCTGCTGAGCGACTCCGGCATCGGCCGTGAAATGCACGTGATCGTCGGGCAGGGCCAGCTCGACGCCATCCTCCAGGCCACTCCTGAGTCCCGGAGAGGATTCATTGAGGAGGCCGCCGGGGTCCTCAAGCATCGCAAGCGCAAAGAGAAGGCCGTCCGGAAACTGGAAGGGACGAAGGCAAACCTGGAACGGCTCCAGGACCTGATCGGAGAACTGCAGCGTCAGCTCAAACCGCTCGGCCGTCAGGCCGAGACCGCCCGTCGGGCCGCCATCATCCAGGCGGAGCAGCGCGACGCGAAGGCTCGCCTGCTCGCCGATGACCTCCAGAGCGCCCGGGAGGCCCTAGCTGCCGACCTCGCCGACGAGGCCGCAGCAGCGAGGCCAAAGAACGTGCAGAGGCTGAGGGCCCGGGAGGCCCTGGATGCGGAGGAGGCGGCGGAGCAGGAGCTGAGGGAAGCGTCACAGCACTTCGACCGCTGTCAGGAGCGGTGGTATGCGCTGGCGGCCCTGAGGGAGCGGGTGTCCTCGACGCTCTCGGTGGCGGCCGAGCGGATGCGCCACGGCGACGCCCAGCCCGCCATCGACACCTCCAGCCGGGATCCCGAGTCCCTGGAGGCCGAGGCCCGAGAGGTCAGGGCACGCGAGGCTGAGCTGGCTGAGGACATCGAGCAGGCGCAGGCCGCGCTGCGGGAGCCTCCGGGCACCGGGGCGAGGTGGAGACTCAGCACTCCGAGGCCGAGCAGGCCTACTCCGCGGCGCTGCGTGCGGTTGCCGATCGACGGGAGGGGCTGGCCCGGCTCAAAGGACAGGTGGCCTCCGTGCGTTCCCGCCTTGAAGCCGGCCAGGGCGAGGAACAGCGCCTAGCCGACCGCAGGAGGAGGCCCTCGCGCGGGCGCGGGAGGCCGCGGACCGGTACCGGAAGGCTGAGAACACCCTCGCCGGGCTGGGCACCGACGAGTCGAACCTGGACGCTACCTGGGAGAGCGCCAGCAAGGCTGTCGCAGAGCGTGAGGCCGAAGTCGGAGGGCTGGTGAGCAGGAGACGCACACCGCCCGGGAGAAAGCCGCCCTCACCGCACGTGCGGAGGCCCTGCGCCTGGCGACGCAGCAGCGTGACGGCTCCTCCGACCTGCTGGGGCAGCGCGGGATCCTGGGGCGGCTGGGAGACCTCATCCAGGTGGCCCCCGGCTGGGAGCAGGCCGTCGCGGCAGGGCTTGGAGCCGCGGCCGAGGCGGTCGTGGCAGCCGGGCTTGACGATGCCCTGGCCGCCATCGCGCACCTGACTGAGCAGGACCTGGGGCGGGCTCCCGTGGTGGTGACCGGCGCGGCGGCGCAGGACAAAGTGCCGCTGCTCGACCCTGATCACCGCGCCGACAGAGCTAGAGGGTGCCTTGAGCCGGCTGCTGGCCGGTGTCGTCGCCGTCGAGGACCTCGCCGCTGCCAGGGCCAGTGTCGCAGACAGTCCAGCTTTGGTCGCTGTCACCAGGGCAGGGGATCGGCTGTCCGGCTGGCTGGTTGAAGGCGGGTCTGCCGCGAAACCCTCACTGCTGGCCCTGAACGCCGAGCTCGCAGAAGCCGAGGAGCACCTGGCGCAGGCCGCTGCAGCAGCGGACCGGCAGAGGTTCGCCCTGGAAGCCGCCCGCAGCGACCTGCAGCAGGCCCGCGACGAGGAGTCAGCAGCCCTGGCCGCTCTGCACGAGTCCGATGCGCAGTTCACCGCTGTCTCGGATGAGCTCGGTGCTCACCGGCAGGCACAGGCCGCCGCCACCCGCGAGGCCGACCGCCTGAGTGCCGCCATCGCCGCGGCCCAGGAGGGCCGGGGCGGAGCATGAGGGAAAGCTGGCTGAACTGGAGGCACGGCTTTCCGCCGCGAGTGATGAGGAGCTGGCCGATCCTGACCCCGCACGGCGCGACGAGCTGGCGGTGACGGCGCGGGTGGCCCGGCAGGCTGAGATGGATGCAAGACTGCGGTTGCGCACCGCCGAGGAGCAGGCCCGGTCTCTGGCGGGCCGGGCCGATGGCCTGTTGCGAGCCGCCGCTGCGGAACGCCAGTCCCGGGCACGTGCCCGGGCCCGGGCTGAGCAGCTGCGGCGTGAGGCCGCGGTGGGCAAGACTGTGCACGAGGCCGCGCTGCGCTTGTCCGCAGCGGTTGAGGCCACCATGGAGCGAGCCGCGGCCAGCCGTGAATCCGCGGAGTCCCGGCGCCGCGCAGCTGAAGCCGCCACGGTGGCAGCCAGACAGGCGTCCAGGGCGGCGGGGCAGCGTCTGGAAGAACTCATGCGGGGCGCTCACCGCGATGAGCTGGCCCGGATCGAGCACCGGATGCGGATCGAGCAGCTGGAGGAGCGGAGCCTGGGCGAGCTGGGGCTGGAGGGGGACCAGCTGGTCGCTGAGTATGGCCCTGAGCAGCCCATTGCGGTCCTCACCCGCCCGGACGGGTCGGCGCTTGGCCCCGACGACGAGGTGCCTGAGCCGGTCGCCTACGTGCGCGCCGAACAGGAGCAAATGGCTCCGCCGCGCCGAACGCAGGGCTGGCGGCCCTCGGCCGGGTAAACCCGCTGGCGCTCGAGGAGTTCGAGGCCCTGAAAATCCGGCATGCCTTTCTGGCGGAGCAGCTTGCCGACTTGAAACAGACCCGGGCCGACCTGCTAGCGCTGATCGATGACGTCGACCAGCGCGTCCAGGAGGTCTTCGAGGCCGCCTACCGCGATGTGGAGCGCACCTTCGGGAAGGTCTTCGAGCGGCTCTTCCCGGGCGGTGAGGGAAACTGGTGCTGACCGAGCCCGGCAACTGGCTTGAGACGGGCGTCGATGTTGAGGCCCGGCCTGCTGGTAAGCAGGTCAAGCGACTTTCACTGCTGTCGGGCGGGGAGCGGTCCTTGGTGGCTGTGGCCTTCCTGGTCAGCCTTTTCATCGCGCGGCCGAGCCCCTTCTACATCCTTGACGAAGTGGAGGCGGCCCTTGACGACGCTAATCTCGGACGTCTGCTCGCGATCTATGAGGAACTGCAGCAGAGCTCCCAGCTGCTGGTCATCACCCACCAGAAACGCACCATGGAGATCGCCGACAGCCTGTACGGGGTCACCATGCGGGGAGACGGCATCTCCACCGTGGTCAGCCAGCGCCTGCAGCAGCGGGATTAGGCCAGTGCCGTTGCTGACCCGTCCCATCTCGCTGAGCAGCCTCGCCAGGCACACAACTCCAGGCCTCTAGGATTGGTCCCGTGGCAGATGTGATTTTCTGGATAGTTGTCGCGGTGGTCGGACTGTCCCCTGGTGGCGGCGACGCTCATCATGTAGGTACGGCAAGAAGGAACTGCCGCCGGGCGAGCCGCGAGAGGCCATCGAGGCACCGCAGGAGACACCCACCGAAGAAGAGGCTCTCCGGTCGCCGGGGAAGAGACTCCGGTTGCCGAGGAGGAACCTCCGGTCTCCGAGCTTCCCGAGCCTGAACCGACTGAGCCCATACTGGACCAGCCTGAGGAGCCGCGTTCCCGGTTCGCCCGGCTACGCCGCCGCTGGCCTCAAGCAACAGCGTGCTTGCTCGGGCGCTGGGGAGCTGCTCAGCGTCGACCGGATCGACTCCGAGACCTGGGATGACTTCGAGGCCACGCTGATCGCCTCGGACCCTGGGCGTCGGTCCCACGTCGGAGCTCACCGAGGCGCTGCGCCGGGAACTCAGCATCGACGGGGTCTCGGATCCCGAACGCGCCCGTCAGGTGCTGCGTGCTGAACTCCTCAAGCTGGTTGACCCAGGCCTGGACCGGAGCCTGAATCTCTCCGCCGCCGAGGGTGATCCTGCTGTCGTGATGGTGGTCGGGGTCAACGGCACCGGCAAGACCACGACCGTGGGCAAGCTCGCCCGGGTGCTCGTGGCCGAGGGACGCTCCGTCATGCTGGGGAGCCGCCGACACCTTCCGCGCGGCAGCCGCTGAGCAGCCTCGCGACCTGGGGTGAGCGGGTCGGTGTCGAGACGGTGAGCTCGTCAGAGGGCAGCGACCCGGCCTCCGTGGCCTTCGACGCGGTCGCCAGGGGCAAGGACGAGGGCATCGACGTCGTCCTGGTCGACACCGCTGGGCGGCTGCACACCAAGGTCGGGCTGATGGACGAGCTCGGCAAGGTCAAGCGCGTCATCGATAAGAAGGCACCCGTCGGTGAGGTCCTGCTGGTGCTCGACGCCACCACGGGGCAGAACGGCATGACCCAGGCTCGGATCTTCTCCGAGGTGGTGGACGTCACCGGAATCGTGCTGACCAAACTCGACGGCTCCGCGAAGGGTGGGATCGTGATCCAGGTGCAGCGGGAACTCGGCGTGCCGGTCAAGCTGGTTGGCCTGGGTGAGGGGAGTGGATGACCTGGCTCCCTTCGATCCCGAGGGATTCGTGGCGGGAATCCTCGGAGAGTGACCAGAAGGCTCAGGAGGGTATCCCGGGAGTCATGAGGGTCGGATCCACCAGACCCAGCTGAATGGCCCGCACCAGGATCTGGGTGCGGGACTTCAGCCCCATCTTGTCGCCGATGTGTGACAGGTACTGCTTCACAGAACCTTCCGAGATGAACATCTTCGTTGCAATCTGGGCGTTGGTCATGCCCTCGGGCCGAGCCAGATCAGCAGCTCCCTTCTCGCGCGGCGCCAGGCCACTGGCCGCAGCATCGTCGACCAGGGTCCGGGGATGGCCGGAGAGCAGGTCGGTCACCAGCTCGCGCCGGACGCCCGGGGCCAGCGGCATGTCGCCGTCCCGGGCCTGCTGGATGCCGGTCAGCAGGGCTGGGCCGCCGCAGTCCTTCATCAGGTAGCCGGAGGCGCCGGCCCGCAGCGCGGAGACGATGTACTCCTGGGTGCCGAAGGTAGTCAGGGCCACTATGCAGGCTCCGGATGTTTTCTGTTGATCTCGCGGATGGCATCCACCCCCGACATCTCAGGCATCTGCAGATCCATCAGGACCACATCGGGGCTCAGCTCCTCATAGGCCTCCACGGCCTCCCCGGCCATTCCAGGCCTCGCCAACCACTCATGGTCATTGTGCCTTGCCAGGAACATGCGGTATGCCTCGCGGACCATGGGGTCGTCATCAACAACGAGTACGCGGCAGAGATTGGTCATGGGGAAACAATATTCCACAAAGCCACGATCCGCTCGTCGTCTCGCTGCGCCACGCGGGCGGACCGCCCCTTGAGGCGGGTCTGGGACCGGAGATGTTTCCGGCATTGAACGAACTGGGCGAGGCGCATTGATTGCGACGCGCCACAAAACGTGTACCATTCTGCCCTTTCAAGTGTACGATTCAGTTGCTGTTCCGAAGCTGCTCACGATCATTGAAACCTGGAGGAAAGCCATGAAAATGCGCCTCGCTGCCGCCGCCTTTGCAGCGGCTTCTTGTTTCGCCCCTGACCGCGGTTCCTGCGTGAGCGCCAACACCGCTGAGCCGGTCGCCAAGGGGGTTTCTGTTTCCACTCAGGAAGTGGGCCAGGCTCACGCTGAGGGCTTTATTGGGCTGCCTTTTCAGGGAACTACCTCGGGTGGCGCTCTGCGTGCCGGTGGTGAGCCAAGGTCAGCTTTTTCTGGTTCGGGGTGGGTCTGAGTCCCTATGGGGGAACATGAACCCAGAAGATGAAAGTTCAGCGCCCGGCGTCCACTAACGTGGGCGCCGGGCGCTGGGCTATTGTCGCCATAATCGCCTTCAACTTCATTCCTAATCTCCTGGGATGGCCTAGGCACAGTGAAACCATCCCCTTGCCTGTCGTCGTGGTTGCACAGCTTGGCGAGGTGGCGGCCTGCATCCTCCTGCTGTGGCGTCCCTGGCTTGGTCTTGGCCTTGGCCTCCTGCCGCTGGGGCTCACGGTGGCCTTTGGGGATATGGACGCTGATTCCATATTCTGCATTCTGGCGTCAGCCACCGTATGTTTTCGTGCCGGACCGATGATGATTCTCCCGGTTGCCCTTCTGGGAACGGGCTATGGGGCAGTGCGTTGTCTATCTCAAGCCAGGGCTGTTCCCTCTACTGAGAGACTCAGTCTTCATTTACAGCTTCAGCGCGCTGCTCGGCATTCTCCTCGGGCTGCTGTTACGAGTTTTTTTCTGCGCATCCTCAACCGTGGTGAGGCCCAGCTCGCCGTGCTGGCTGCGGATGTCACTGAGATCCGCTCCGGCGAGCGCCTGCGGCTGGCCGGTGAGCTGCGTTCTGCGGTCAGCGAGCGCCTGGCCCAGGCCTGGGCGGGGCAGCGCGCCCCGCGCCACACCTCCGACGCCTGGATCCTTCGGGAGGCCCTGGAGCGGGTGCAGGCCGCCTGCCTGGATGCGGTGACCCGGGTGCGGGCGCTGGTCGGCATGTTGCGTGAGGACCCGGTGGCCGATGGCAGCGACGAGTCCCTGGCGGTGGCCCGGCCTCGTGAGGTGCTCGCCCTGGATGGCGCAGACCCTGCGCGCTCAGGGCCTTCAGGTGGAGCTGGAGCTCCCGCCGGCTCGATGAGAGCAGCCCGGTGACCCAGCTGACGATCAGCCGGGTGGCCCAGCTGCTGCAGGACTCTTCCCAGGCCCTGCGGCCCGACCCGCTGCGGCTCAAGGTCACCTACCCGCCGGGGGAGGTCCGCATGACGGGAGAGCTCGTCACCTCCCGGAAGCCCCGCCCGGAGGACACGGCCGCACTCGCGCGCATCCGGGAGCGGGTGCAGGCCCTGGGGGTAGCTTCAGCTCGGTGAGCACCCGGCGGGGAAGCCGGCTCAGCTTCTCCCTCCCCGAGTCCCTGATTACCTCGCAGGACAGTGCAGCGGGGGATGAACCGGAACGATCCCCCTGGCTGCGGGCCGTCAGCGTGGCCCTGCCCATGCTGGCACTGTTCATGATGGCCCTGTGGACCTATCGCACCCAGCCGCTGGACTGGCCGTTGGCCTGGGCGGGGCTTGGCTACCTGAGTGCAGCGATCCTCTACTGGCAGCTCCTTCCCGGCGGAATCCTCGCGATTGTGTCTGTGACCGGCATGCTCCTGACCCCCGAGCAGACCCCGGTCGCGCTGTCGGCCGTCCTGCTCATGCTGTGCTGGAAGGTCACCCGGCTCCGGAATCGCTACTGGAGCATCATCCCGGGGGCCTTTGCTATAGCGGGTCTATGGGGGTCCAACCTGATGGGGTTACTGCCAGCCTGGAGCTGCGGGTGGGAGTCCTCATGATGTTCGTGGGCCTGATCGGATTCACCCTGATCCGCCAGTACCAGACGGTGCGCTCCCGCCAGGCCGAGCGCACGAGCGCCCTGGTGGAGGCCATAGACGCCGCCCGGACCGAGGAGCGCAACCTCTTGGCGCGGGAGCTGCACGACGTGCTGGCCCACCACCTTTCCGTCATCCCGTTGCAGTGCATGGCCTACGGGGAGAGCGACGAGGCCGACGAGGTCCGGCTCGCCCTGGACCGGATCGCCAAATCCCTCGAAGGGGCAGAGGGCGAACTTGCGCTGCTCACCAGCGTCATGTCCGAGGGCGAGGAGGGGCAGATGCCCGCCCTGGTGCGTCCCACCACGGTGGCCAAGCGCCTCAAGAGCACCCTCGCGGGATCGAATTTCCCCGCCGATTTCAAGATCGACCAGGACGCCGACGAGCTGCCCCCGATCACCCAGCGCACCATCACGCGAGCCATGCAGGAGGGCGTGACCAACATCATCCGCTATGCGAAGCCAGGTGGCCGGTGCCTGGTGGAGCTTCACATCACGCAAGACACCGTCCGGCTCTGCGTTCGCAGCAAACTGTCGGCGAGTAAACGTGGGTCCAAGCTCGCTTGGCTTCGGCCTGGCTGGGATCCGGGAGCGTGTCGACCTTTCCGGAGGCAAATTCACCGCGGGTCCTGAGGAAGACGACTGGGTGGTGACCGTCGAGCTGCCCCAACACGGAGAGCGAGGCGGCGTCAGTTGGCGGGCCGAGCGCCTACATTCACTGACCTTTCCCCTGTATTCTTGGCACGCATCGCCTCGGATTCCCAAGGGAGACACGGACTTGTTCGACACACTTCAGGACCGCCTCGCAGATGTGTTCAAGGGCCTCAGGTCCAAAGGGCGCCTCACCTCGGCGGATATCGACACCACGATGCGTGAGATCCGCATCGCGCTGCTGGAGGCAGACGTCAACCTCGGGGTGGTCAAGCAGTTCATCGCGGCAGTCAAGGAACGCTGCGTCGGCATCGAGGTCAGCCGGGCGCTCAATCCTCGCAGCAGATCATCAAGATCGTCAATGAGGAGCTCATCGAGATCCTGGGTGGGCAGGCCCGCCCCATCCGGTTCGCCAAGAAACCGCCGACCATCATCATGCTCGCCGGTCTTCAGGGTGCTGGAAAGACCACCCTCGCAGGGAAGCTGGCGCGCTGGCTGAAGTCCGAGAAGCACAGTCCGCTGCTGGTCGCCTGTGACCCGCAACGCCCCAACGCGGTCAACCAGTTGCAGATCGTGGGGAGCGGGCCGGGGTCCATGTCTTCGCACCCGAGCCCGGCAACGGCGTGGGCGATCCGGTGCAAGTTGCCCAGCGGGCCATCGAACACGCGCAGCGCAGTCTCTACGACGTGGTGGTGATCGACACAGCTGGCCGGTTGGGCATCGATGAGGTGCTGATGCAGCAAGCCGCCGACATCAAAGCAGTCACCAGCCCCGACGAGGTGCTGTTCGTCGTTGACGCCATGATCAGCCAGGACGCCGTCAACACCGCGAAGGCCTTCGACGAGGGCATCGGTTTCGACGGAGTGGTGCTCACCAGCTCGACGGCGATGCGCGCGGTGGCGCGGCGCTCTCGATCGCCCGCGTGATCGGCAAGCCCATTCTGTTCGCGTCCAACGGCGAGACCCTGGCGGACTTCGACGTCTTCCATCCAGACCGGATGGCCTCGCGCATCCTCGGCATGGGCGATGTGCTGACCCTGATCGAGCAGGCCGAGAAGAACTTTGACGCTGAGGCCTCCCGGGAGGCAGCCGAGAAACTCAGCGCGGGCAAGGACGCTGGGCTCCAGGACTTCTCGCGCAGATGCAGCAGCTCCGGAAGCTGGGGCCGCTGAGCAAGATCTTCGGGATGCTCCCCGGTGCCGGGCAGTTCAAGGACGCCATCAACTCGATCGACGAGAGGGAGGTCGACCGTATCGAGGCGATCATCTTCTCGATGACCCCCAGCCGAGCGTGATGACGTCAGCATCCTCAACGGGTCTCGCCGCGCGCGGATCGCCAAGGGCGCCGGTGTGCAGGTCTCGGATGAACAAACTCGTGAACCGCTTCGTCGAGGCCCGCAAGATGATGGAACAGATGGCCGGGGTGGGATGCCCGGCATGCCGGGCATGAGTGGTGGTCCGTGCGGCACGCAAGCAGAAGAGCAGAGTCCAAGAAGAGCGGCCGGAAGTCCTCCGGCAGCTCGGTCAAGCGCAAGCAGCAGGAAACCGGGCGTGCGCTGGGGGCCAAGGCTGCGAAATCGCCCATGGAACCACAGACGATGGACGAGTTCCAGCTACCCCCGAGCTTCAGAAAATGTTCGAGAAGCAGCAGGGCAAGGGGTAGGCCGGCCTTGGTCTCGCGGCATTATCCGCCGATAGCCAGATCTTGACATCAGGAGCCCTGGCGATAGTATTCAGATACAATTTCAACAGGGAATGGGAGCGCTCTCATAGTTCTTCGGAGAACACCGGGAACGCTTTTTCCCAGTCTCGCCACAACCACATCGTGGCGTCCACGACCCAAAAGGAGTAATCGTGAGCATGTCACGCAGGGTCGCCGCACTCTCCATTGCGGCGGCGCTCACCCTCCCGCTCGCTGCTTGCAGTTCACCCAACAAAAAAATGAGTCATCGACAGAAAGCGGTGGTCAGGTCACCCTGACCATCTCAACCTTCAACGAGTTCGGCTACGACAACCTCTTCAACGAGTACATGGAGGCCCATCCGAACATCAAGATCGAGCATCGCAAAGCCGCCAAGGCCGACGAGGCCCGCAACGACCTGAACACGCGAATGGCCGCGGGATCCGGGCTTCTCGACGTTGTCGCGGCGGAGGGAAGCTGGCTCCCTGAGCTGATGCAGTACCCGGACAAGTTCGTCGACCTCACCAGCCCCAGCGTCGAGGACGGTGGCTGGACTGGAAGTCTGCCCAGGCCACTGATGCCGAGGGACACCTGCTGGGCTATGGCACCGACAGCGGTCCCACCGCGGTGTGCTACCGCCGGGACCTCTTCGAGAAAGCTGGTCTGCCGAGCGACCGTGAGGAGGCTTGTGAAAACTCCTCGATGGCGACTGGGACCACTTCTTCGAGGTTGGCAGGAAGTTCACCGCAGCCTCCGGCATCCCGTGGTACGACTCCACGAACTCCATCTATGAGGGAATGCTCTCGCAGGTCGCCAACGCCTTCGAGAACAGCGACGGCACTCCCATCCCGCTGAAGGACAACACCCAGGTCAAGGGGATCTACGACAAGATCCTCGGCACCCTCGACATCTCGGCCAAGTACAGCGCCTGGAGTGAGGACTGGACCGCGGCCTTCCAGAAGGACGGCTTTGGCACCATCCTGTGCCCGAGTTGGATGCTCGGTGTCGTCGAGGGCAACGCGGCTGGCAAGACCGGCTGGGATGTCGCGAACGTGTTCCCGGTGGCGGGTCCAACTCCGGTGGCTCGTTCCTGATGGTCCCCAAGCAGTCCAAGCATCCTGACGAGGCCAAGGCCTTTGCGGACTGGCTGACTGCCCCGGAGCAGCGAGATCAAGGCGTTCAAGACCAAGGGTAATTTCCCGAGCCAGGGTCAAGGCACTTGAGGATCCGGCGCTCAAGGAGTACAGCAACGAGTTCTTCAACAATGCCCCCGTCGGCTCCATCCTGGTGGACCGGGCGAAGGCCGTGCAGGTCAGGGTCTACAGTGGCCCGCACTATGCGGCGATCCGTCAGGTGGTCGGTGATGCCCTGACCCGTGTGGAGACGGGCGTCGATGATGCGGACGCATCCTGGCAGAAGGCGTTGCAGGGCTACGACGACCTCGGGCTTGAGTGACTGATTGACGGTGGGGGTGCCCTCCGGTACCCCCACCGTCTGCACATCAGGTGGTAACAGTGGAAGAAAACATGATCCGGGAGGCCAGGAGGCAGGCGCGCCGGACGCGATTCGGGAAGCTCGATGTCAAGGTCTCCCCGTATCTCTACATCGCGCCGTTCTTCATCCTGTTCGCGATAGTCGGGCTTTACCCGGTGCTCTACACGGCCTTCGTCGCTATGCACAAGTGGCATCTCATCAATGGGCAGGGCCCCTTCGTCGGCCTGCAGAATTTCATGGAGGTCCTGCAGCAGCCCAGGTTTTGGCAGGCTGTCCGCAACACGTTCTCCATCTTTGTGCTCTCCTCGGTGCCACAGTGGTAGCGGCGGTTCTCATCGCGGCCGTGCTGGATGCCAACCTGCGGGCGAAGACCTTCTGGCGGATGGGCGTGCTGCTGCCCTTCGTGGTCACGCCCGTGGCGGTCTCCCTGATCTTCGGCAAGATCTTCGCCGACGACTCTGGGATCGTGAACACGCTCCTGACCTCCATCGGCATGCAACCCGTCGGCTGGCACAGCGACACCCTGGCCTCGCATTTCGCCATCGCAGCCATGGTCAATTTCCGGTGGACTGGCTACAACGCCCTGATTGTGCTGGCCGCTATGCAGGCCATCCCCCGGGAGCTCTACGAGGCGGCGATCATCGACGGCGCCAGCCGGTGGCGGCAGTTCTTCCACGTCACCATCCCGATGATTCGCCCCACCCTGATCTTCGTGGTCCTGACCTCCACCATCGGCGGCCTGCAGATCTTCGACGAACCCCGCATGTACGACAACGTCGGGTCCGGTGGCGCTGACCGCCAGTGGATGACGCTCACCATGTAACCCTCTATGAGGCCGGGTGGGGTCCGCAACATAACTTCGGGCGTGCTGCGGCGGTCGCATGGTTGCTGTTCCTGATCATCGTGGTCTTTGCTCTGATCAACTTCCTGATCACGCGCCAGATCTCCTCGACTGAGACCAAGGGTGGGAAGAAATGACGAAGTCAGGTGGAACCATGTCGCTTGCCGCCATTGAGCAGACGGCAGGTAAGGGAGCCGCCCGGGCCGCGCGCCGTCGTGCTGTCAGCCGGGGAGAGATCCCAGGATCCAGAGCTGGGGAGCGAACCGGCGACCCGGATGGGTGACCTGATGCGCTGCTCGGAATGGTCCTGGTGATCTCGTTCTATCCGATCTGGTATTCAGTGCTCCTAGCCTCCTCGGATGCCGCCACGATCGCGCAGAACCCGATTCCGTCGCTGATCCCGGAGGGCAACCTGCTGGCCAACATCCAGAAGGTGCTGGAATCAGGCATCAACTTCTGGCCTGCGGTGTGGAACTCGGTGATTGTCTCCTGCGTTACCGCCCTGTCCGTGGTGCTGTTCTCCACACTGGCCGGTTTCTCGTTCTCCAAGCTGCGGTTCCGGGGCAGAGAACCCCTCCTGGTGTTCGTGATCGCGACCATGGCCGTGCCGAGTCAGCTCGGGGTCGTCCCCCTGTTCATCGTCATGACAGAGCTGGGATGGAACGGTTCCCTGATAGCCGTGATCCCTGCCAGGCATGTTCTCTGCCTTCGGGGTGTTCTGGATGACCCAGTACCTGCGAGGCGCCCTGCCCTACGAGCTGATCGAGGCGGCTCGCGTCGACGGCTGCTCCATGCTGCGCACCTTCTGGCACGTCGCCCTGCCTGCCGCGCGCCCCGCTGCGTCGATGCTGGCCCTGTTCACCTTCGTCGGATCCTGGACCACTTTCTTCTGGCCCTTCATCATCCTCGGCGCGGACAATCCGACACTTCCAGTCGCCCTGCAACTGCTGCAGGCCACCCACTTCAAAGATTATTCACTGATCATGTCCGGTGTGGTGATCTCCACGATCCCGCTGGTTCTGGTCTTCATCGTCGCCGGCAGACAACTGGTCTCGGCATCATGCAAGGAGCTGTAAAAAGGATGACCACACTGCAATTCCCCCGATTTCTTGTTTGGGTCGGCCACCGCGGCCTTCCAGATCGAGGGCGGAGGCGATGCCGATGGGCGGGGACCCTCGATCTGGGACGCCTTCTGCGAGGTCCCGGGCCGGATCAGCGACGACTCCAACGGGATGGTGGCGTGTGACCATTACCACCGGATGCCCCAGGACGTCGCCCTGATGCGCGAACTGAACTTGGACGCCTACCGGTTTTCGACTTCGTGGGCCCGTGTGTGCCCCGACGGCCGGACCCTCAACCCCGCCGGCCTGGACTTCTATTCCCGGCTCGTCGACGAGCTGCTGGCCGCCGGGATCAAGCCATGGCTGACGCTCTATCACTGGGATCTGCCACAGGCCCTGGGGGAGAGGGGCGGCTGGACCAATCGTGACACCTCCTATCTGTTCGCCGAATACACCAGGCACATGGTCGATGCGCTGGGGGACCGTGTCCAGGTGTGGACCACCTTGAACGAGCCCTGGTGCTCTTCATTCCTGTCCTACGCCGGAGGGGATCACGCCCCGGGCCACACCTCGCCGAGGGAGGCGGTGGCGGCGGCACACCACCTGCTGCTGGCGCACGGACTTGGTGTGCAGGTACTCCGTGAGGCGGAACAGAACCTGACGGTGGGCATCACCTGCAACACGACCTACTCGCATCCCGCCGATCCTGACAACCCGGGTGATGTTGATGCCGCGCGCCGTATCGACGGTGGGTTCAACCGGATCTTCCTCGACCCGATCTTCAAAGGTGAGTATCCCGCCGACGTGATCGAGGACATGGCCGAGGCCGGACTGGGCAGTGACGTGCGCGATGGTGACATGGAGCTGATCAGCGCCCCGATCGATGTGCTCGGTGTGAACTTCACAACGGTGCGGCCCATGCCGCCCCGCTGCCGGGGGCCAAGCCCGAGATCCGTATCACCGAGGGCGGGCATCCGGCTGCCGCTCCCAATGGTCGGTTCGGAGACGGTGCGGCCTGTCGCCCGTGACCCGCCCCTCACCGCCATGGGGTGGGAGGTCAAGGCGGATGATCTGCGCCTTCTGCTGGTCCGGCTGCAACGGGACTACACCGGTCCGGCGGGCATCCCGATGGTCATCACCGAGAACGGTGCCGCATACGATGACGTTCCCGACGCGTCAGGCTACGTCGATGACTCCAAGGACCGCCTGGTCTACATCCGGGATCACATCGCGGCGGTGCACCAGGCGATGACTGAGGGAGCCGATGTAAGGGGCTACCTGGTCTGGTCCTTGCTGGACAACTTCGAATGGTCTTTCGGCTATAGCCGCCGGTTCGGTATCGTGCGGGTCGACTACGACACACTTGAGCGTATTCCTAAAGCGAGTGCCCGTTGGTACGCAGGTGTGGCAGGATCACACCAACTCGACATCGACTGACCGACCCCCGGAATGGAGGAACCCCCTCATGGTCGCTCGCCGCAGCGCGCGACGCTGGATGACGTTGCACGCGTCGCCGGCGTCTCCCGCGCCACTGTCTCCCGGGCGGTGCGGGGTGGGCACCTGGTCAGCGGTGATACCCGGCAGGCCATAGCCGAGGCCATCAAGCAACTCGGGTATGTGCCGAACCAGGTGGCGCGTTCGCTGGCGATGCGCCGGTCCAACACCATCGCGGTCGTGGTCTCCGAGCCGCATGCCCGGGTCTTCCGGGACCCCTTCTTCGCCACCTCGGTGGCGGGGGTGGCTGAGAGACTGGAGCCGACAGACTGGCAGATGGCCTTGTATCTCGCCTATGGCGGCTACCGGCAGAAGCTGGAGCAGTTCCTGCGCGGTGGCACGGTGGACGCGGTCCTGGTGGTCTCGCACCATGATGACGATCTCTTGGCGACGCTGCTTGAAGAGGTGGCCATTCCATGTGCTTTCCTCGGGCGTCCCGCCCGGGGCGAGCGCATGGATCGTGGATACTCCGTGGCGGAGCGCTTCGTCGACCTGGATAACGTCGTCGGCGGGCGCATCGCAGGCCAGCATCTGGTGGAGCAGGGCTGCCGCCGGATAGCGACCATCACCGGTCCGATGGATGTCGCCTCCGCGCGGGAACGGCTGGACGGATTCCAGCAGGCGCTTGCCGAGGCCGGGCTGGAACCCGTCGGGGTGTACCACGGAAACTTTGAACCAGAGTCAGCCCAGGTTCAGACCCTGGAGCTGCTCCGCGATGAAAACGACTTCGACGGATTGTTCGTGGCCTCGGACCACATGGCAGCCGCTGCCATGGCGGTTCTGACCGCACACGGCAAGACGATCCCTGGACAGGTGCGCGTGATCGGTTTTGATGACGCCGAGATCGCGAAGGGCACGGTTCCCGCTCTCTCCACCATCACGAACCCATGGCGGGAGCTTGCGATAGCCGCCACCGAGATGGTGCTTGCGGAACTCGACGGCGACCCCCACGGCGGACCCTGTGATATTGCAGCCGCGTCTGGTAGCGCGCCAGTCCACTGAATAGAAAAAGACACCCAATGGAACAACAGCCGCGGTGGAGAGTCCACCTGCGAGGAGATGACACTGCCCTTTTGATCGATGTGGGTGTCTCCGGCATGCCGGCAGTCCTGCACTGGGGCCGGGACTGGGGGCAGATGACTGGCCAGGACATGCGTTGTGCCAGCGTCGCCACGCAGCGGATGGACGTGGACAACGTGCCCGACATTCCCCTGGAGGCAGGGCCTCATACCCGCTGCCTGGACTGGTTGGTCAGGCAGGCCGGGGCTGACCGGTTACCGGAGAGGGGGTGTCAACTGGTCGCCCCGGCTCCGCACGGTGGCAGTTGAGAGTGAACGGCCCGGTCAGGAACCGGGCCGTCTGGCGCCGGGGGAGTACTCCCGGGGTCAGAGAAACTCGTTTTTGAGCTGACCGATCCAGCCAGTGGCCTCGACGCTGCCATCCAGCTGGCCATCGAGTCCGGAGGAGTTATCTCGGCCCAGGCGAGTGTGACCAATACGGGAACGGATGACTACCACCTGGAGGAGATGACCCTCGCCTTCCCGGTTCCGCTGGAGGCCACCGAGATCCTCGACTTTACGGGCCATTGGGGTAAGGAACGCGTGCCCCAGCGGCATCAGCTCACCATGGGATGTCACCTGCGCGAGCACAGGAGGGGCGTCCTGGTTTCGACGCAAGCACGCTGCTGCTGTGCGGGTATCCAGGATTCACCTTCCGCAGGGGAGAGGTCCGTGGCCTGCATGTCGGTACCGGGTCCAACTCCCGGTGCTATGTGGAGCGGTTGCCCGAGGGTCAGCAGGTGCTTGCAGGTGGGGAGCTGCTATTGCCTGGTGAGATCACCCTGCAGCCTGGTGAGCGCTATGAGGGGCCTGTGCTGTACCTGGTCCATGGTGATGGTTTTGGACGAGGCGGCGAACCGGATGCATCGGTGGGTGCGGGCACAGCCTGCGGCACCGGGAGCCGACAGGCCCGTGACGCTAAATGTCTGGGAGGCCGTCGGCTTCGACCATCGTCTTGACAAGCTTCTTGCGCTGGCTGATGCCGCAGCCGGGATCGGTGTCGAACGCTTCGTCTTGGACGACGGCTGGTTTCTCGGGCGACGTGACGACACCGCTGGGCTGGGGGACTGGGAGGTGGACCCGGAGGTGTGGCCGGATGGCCTGCACCCCTTGGCGGATCATGTGCGCGGGCTGGGAATGGAGTTCGGGCTGTGGTTTGAGCTCGAGATGATCAACGCTGACTCGCAGCTGGCCCGCAGGCATCCGGAGTGGATACTCGCGGCTGGGCCTCAGTGGCCGTTGCCGTGGCGGAATCAGCAGGTCCTGGACTTGACCATCGCTGATGCCTGGGAGCATGTCTGGTCGCGGATTGATGCACTCCTGCGGGAGTATCCGATCGCCTACATCAAATGGGACTGCAACCGTGACACTTTCGACGCCGGGTCGCAGCTGCGTGGCGGCCGGGCTGTCGCCAAGGAACAGATGTGTGCGGTGGCCCGGATGATGGACCGGCTGCGTGCTGACCATCCGGGCCTGGAGATCGAGAGCTGCTCCTCGGGTGGTGCGCGCATAGATCTCGAGATGGTGCGGCATGCCCAGCGCTTCTGGGTCTCGGACTGCATAGACCCACACGAGCGGCAGGCCATGTTCCGCTGGACGACGCAACTGGTCCCGGCCGAATACCTGGGGACCCATGTGGCCTCCGGGCGTAGCCATACGACAGGCCGGCGGCATGACCTGGCTTTCCGGGCCGCCACCGCCCTGTGGGGGCATATGGGGTTGAATGGGACCTGACCTCGGCGAGTCCGGGGGAGCTGGCTGCACTCAGGAATGGGTCTCCTACTTCAAGGCCAATCGTGATCTGCTGCTGAACGGGCGGATGGTGCGTGATGTGGTGGGCGACGATTCGCTCTGGCTACACGGCGTGGTGAGCCAGGACCAACGCCGTGCCTGCTACGAGCTCTATACGCATCAACATGGGCCTTTCGGGCTGCAGGACGCCTGCGGCTACCAGGGCTGGCTCCGCAGAACCGGTATCGCGTTCAGCCGCGGCTGCTTGGAGATCCGCCAGCTGGGCTGATACCTCCGCCGTGGTTTGGCGATGACCTGAGCGGATAGTCGCCACCGGCGCCATACTCGCGAACGTAGGCCCTCACGCCACCCGACATGTTCCCCGAGCAGGCTCTGATCCTCGAGGTCCAGCAGGTTCTTGACGATCAGGAAGGCTGACCACCAAGAGGCCCTCGACTTCGCGGGCCATGGGGGTGGTGAAGTCTTTCCCGGCAGGGCGGAGTCTCTATGCTTTCCTGCATGACTGCCGAGCCTATGCACATCCATGGCACCTTCCTGCCTCAGGAGGAGCCCCGCGACTTCTGGATCGTCGAGGGCAAGCTCACCGGTGAACCCGTCGCTGGGGCCCTGCACGCTGGCCCGGAACGCCTTCGTCATCCCCGGTCTGGTAGACGCCCACTGCCACATCGGGCTCGGTGTGCAGGGCGCGGTCAGCGTTGAGGAGACGCGTCGGCAGGGCACTGGCTGACCTGGCCGCGGGGACCATGCTGGTGCGTGATGCCGGCTCCCCGCCGACACCCGCTGGGTACAGCACGACGACATGCTGCCGCAGCTGATCCGGGCAGGAAGGCATGTGGCTCGCACCCGTCGCTATATCCGGCACCTGGCCGTGGAGGTGGAACCCGAGGCATTGCTCGTGCAGGTGCGGCACGAGGCACGCGACGGCGACGGCTGGGTGAAGCTCGTGGGCGACTGGATCGACCGCTCCACTGGGGACCTAGAGCCCTCATTCCCAGCTGATCTGGCCGCCGAAGCGATCGCAGTCGCGCACGAGGAAGGCGCCAGGGTGACGGCTCACTGTTTCGGGGAGCAGTCTGTGGCGGAGCTCGTGGCCGCCGGGATTGACTGCATTGAGCACGGCACCGGCATGAGCGACGACGTGATCCAGCAGATGGCTGAGAATGGTACTGCGCTGGTGCCCACCATCATCAACTTGAACCGGTTCCCCCAGTATGCGGAGCCAGGGCGTGACAAATACCCGGTGTTCGCAGACCACATGATGGCCCTCTACGCGCGTCGGCGGCAGACCATCGGGAAAGCCATCGAAGCTGGGATCGAGGTCCACTCGGGCACCGATGCCGGTACGGTCGTACCGCACGGTGAGATCCTCTCCGAGGTCGCCGAGCTGGCCTCGCTCGGCGGCGGCGCCTTCGCGATTGCGGCATCCAGCTGGGGAGCCCGGGACTGGCTCGGAGCCGACTCCCTCACGGAGGGTGCGAGTGCTGACCTGATCGTTACCAGCACCGATCCCAGGGCAAACACGGATGTATTGCGAACTCCGGTGGCCCGGGCACTGCGGGGGCGCCTGATTTCCTGATGGCCTGCGGGTCAGTGATGGTCCGGGGACCCGGCGCTGCGTGGCCGGTGACGACTCCCTGTCTGCGGGATCCGTGGGAATAGGCAGGTCAGCCCCAGCCCAATTCGTGGAGTCTCTCCTCGTCGATACCGTGATAATGGCCGATCTCATGGACCAGGGTGATGGCGATCTCGTCGAACAGCTCGTCCTCGTCGCTGCACATCCGGGACAGGGGACCACGGAACAGCACCACCCGGTCCGGGAGCGCTCCGAACCAGGAGTCGTCGCGTTCTGTCAGGGCGATGCCCTCGTAGAATCCCAGGGTGTCAGACCCGTCCTCGGGCTCGTCCTCCACCACTATCGCGACATTGTCCAGGCCAGCCAGGAATTGCTCAGGCAGGGCCTCAAGAGCCTCCTCCACCAGTGCGTCGAAGTCCTCTTCGCTGATGTCCCACATGACTGATCTTAGAGATCCCGCCGAGAGGGATCGATTGACTCACGGCATTCAGATGGTCACCTTGTCTGTGGGCACCTTGGCGGCGGATTCTTCGACGTACGCATCCAACGTGCATTCTCGCCGATGTCCCGTCATGACGGCACCTGGATGTCGCTCGCGGCACCATGAGCCTTCATAGCGACCTTATGAATATGCGGGCGGCATTGGGACTGTCTGGAAAAATCTGGCAGAATACTTCCGCACCTGTCGCTGGCGCCCTCTCACCCCGGCGAGCATGGTTCATCCGGCTGGCCCCGGGCGTGCCCCACACGTACGGTCTGCCCGCCATCCGATCTCGTCTGGTATTCAGACAAAACTAGCAACAGGAGAACCCGGACTTGGCTACCAAGATTCGTCTGAAGCGTCTCGGCAAGATTCGCTCCCTCACTACCGCATCGTCGTCATGGACTCCCGCTCGAAGCGGGATGGTCAGGCTATCGAGGAGATCGGCCTGTATCACCCGAAGAACGACCCCTCCTTCATCCGCGTGGACTCTGAACGCGCCCAGTACTGGCTGTCTGTGGGCGCCCAGCCGACTGAGGCCGTGATCGCCATCCTCAAGCGCTCCGGTGACTGGCAGAAGTTCACCGGCGACAAGACCCCCTCTGGAATCCTGCCGCAGCCTGAGCCTCGTGACCGTGAGGCCGAGTTCGCCAAGGCCCCTGGCCGAGGACGGTAATGCTGTGGCCCCCGCCATCTCGAAGGCGAAGAAGGAAGCTGAGAAGGCTGCTGAGGGCCTCGGCTGGTGACGAGGCTTCCGAGCAGGAGGCCTGAGTCGTGCTCGCCGACGCGTTGGAGCACCTGGTGGCAGGGATCGTTTCCAATCCGGACGATGTGACCGTGCGGGAGAAGGAACTGCGCCGTGGCCGCCTGCTGGAGGTGCGCGTCCATCCTGAGGACGTCGGCAAAGTGATTGGCAGGCAGGGCCGGACTGCTGAGCGCACTGCGCACCGTGGTTGGCGCGCTCGCAGGCAACGAACAGGTTCGCGTCGATTTCGTGGATGTCGACCGGCCGCGCCGCCGCTGAGCGGGAGCCCGCCTTGGCCGGCCTGGTTGAGGTGCTCGTCGGGATAGTCGGGCGTGCCCACGGCATCCGCGGTGACGCTTTCATCGATGTACGCACGGATGAGCCCGGGCGCCGGTTCCAGCCGGGGTCCGGGCTTCGTCTCAGCTCTGGGAAACACCTCACCCTGGAACGGGTCCGATGGCATCGCGGACGCCCCGTTGTTGCCTTTGAGGGATACCCGGACCGAACTGCGGTGGAGTCGCTCCGCGGCGAGAAACTGTTCGTCGACGTCCCAGGGCGATGAGCGTCCGAGTGAGCCGGAGGAGTATTTTCGACCGGCAGCTCGCCGGGCTTCGCGTACTGGATGCCGCGGGGAAACATGCCGGTGAGGTGGTGGAGGTGCTTCACCTGCCCGCACAGGACTGCCTTGTTGTTGAGACCGGTGCGGGTAGGCGTCTTGTTCCCTTCGTGTCGGCTCTGGTTCCCCGCGTTGATCTCGAGGCGGGTGAGGTGCAGCTTGCCGACGTGGGCGGCCTGCTGGAGGACCTCGCATGAGGATTGACGTCATCACCATTTTTTCCCGGCTACCTGGCCCCGCTGTCCTTGTCGCTGGTGGGTAAGGCCATCGAGTCGGGTGTCGTGGACCTGGCAGTTCATGACCTCCGGGCTTGGACCCACGACAGGCATCACACTGAGACGACACCCCCTACGGCGGGGAGCGGGGATGGTGATGAAACCCGAACCCTGGGGTGAGGCCCTGGATGCCATGGAGGATCTCGATCCCGCCCCCATGACGGTGGTGGTGCCGACCCCGGCCGGGCGGGTCTTCAACCAGGACCTCGCCCACGAGCTGAGTGCGCGTCGGCGCTTGGTCTTTGCCTGCGGGCGCTACGAGGGCATCGACCAGCGGGTGCTCGACCACTGCGCCGACACCTATGACCTCGTGGAGGTCAGTCTCGGGGACTATGTGCTCAACGGCGGTGAGGCAGCGGTGCTGGCCATCACGGAGGCCGTGGTCCGGCTCATCCCGGGGGTGCTCGGCAATCCTGACTCGCTCGTCGAGGAATCACACGCGCCGGGACACCGGCTGCTGGAATACCCCAACTACACCAAACCCCCGCGCTGGCGGGGCCGTGAGGTCCCTGAGATCCCTGCTCTCCGGCAACCACGCAGCCATCGCGACATGGCGTCGGGAACAGGCTCTGGAACGTACCCGCTCGCGCCGTCCCGAGCTGCTCGAAGACGACTTCTGAGGGGCTTATTTTCGCACCCTCAAAGTAGCGTAAAACCCCTTTGAGCCGAGGGTCTCGCACAGTTTTGCGACGGGGCGACCCTTAATCGGACCCGGAGTGCGAAATCACATTCAAGGGCAGCTAGAGTGACCCTCGTGGCAACATCACTCACTATCCATCAACGAGCGTTGAGGTCGACGGTTACCCGGAAGGCCCTGATGGCGGTCACTGGCCTGATCTTGATCGCCTTCCTGCTTGTGCATATGTACGGCAACCTGAAGATGTTCGTGGGCTATGAGGCCTTCGATCACTACGCCGAATGGCTGAAGGGCAAGAGCAGCGACGGCGGCATCCTCTACCCAGTCATGCCTGCTGGACAGTTCATCTGGGTGTTCCGGGCGGCGTTGCTCCTGGCCATCGTCCTGCACATCTGGTCAGCTCGCGACGCTGTCTGCCAAAAACCATCAAGAACCGCGGCGACAAGTACCAGGTCACCAAGCGCCAAGCCCAGACCTACGCTGCCCGCACCATGCGCTGGGGCGGCGTGATCATCCTGGTCTTCGTGATCTTCCACCTGATCCAGTTCACCATCGTCCCCGGGATCCTGGGCGGGCACGCTAACCATCCGCACACCATGGTGCTGGCCGGATTCCAGCAGTGGTGGATAACAGCGTTCTACGCCTTCTCCATCCTGCTCGTGTGCATGCATATCCGTCACGGCCTGTGGAGTGCTTTTGCGACACTGGGCGTGAATCTCTCCGCCATCTCCCGCAAGTGGCTCAACATCATCGCCCTGGTCGTTTCCGTTGCGCTTTACGCCGGATTCATGATCATGCCCCTGTGTGTCCAGTTCGGAATCCTGAAATGAGCAGCACGATGACGACCACGACTTTCATTCCCTCCGACTACTGGATCGACGGCGACGACATCGTCGACACCAAGGCGCCTGCGGTCGAGATTGACAAGGTCTGGCAGACCCGCCAATTCCAGGCCCGGCTCGTTAACCCCGCGAACCGGCGTAAGCTGAGCGTCATCATCGTCGGCACCGGCCTGGCTGGCGGCGCTGCCGCCGCGACGCTCGGTGAGGCCGGCTACAACGTCCTGAATTTCTGCTATCAGGACAGCCCCAGGCGTGCCCATTCCATCGCGGCCCAGGGCGGTATCAACGCGGCGAAGAACTACCGCAACGACAACGACTCCACCTACCGGTTGTTCTACGACACCGTCAAGGGTGGCGATTATCGGGCCCGCGAGACGAACGTCTACCGCTTGGCGGAGGTCAGCGCCAACATCATCGACCAGTGTGTTGCCCAGGGCGTCCCCTTTGCACGTGAGTATGGCGGCCTCCTGGACACCCGGTCCTTCGGTGGTGTGCAGGTGCAGCGCACCTTCTACGCCCGTGGCCAGACGGGGCAGCAGCTGCTGATCGGCTGCTACCAGCAGCTGGAGCGCCAGATTGAGGCCGGTACCGTCAAAATGTATTCGCGTCACGAGATGGTCGAGCTGATCGTCGTCGACGGCCGTGCCCGCGGCATCGTCACCCGCAACATGGTCACCGGTGAGATCGAAGCCTGGACCGCCGACGCCGTCGTCCCTTGGGACCGGCGGCTACGGCAACGTCTTCTTCCTGTCGACCAACGCCATGGGGGTGCAACGCGACCGCTGTTTGGCGGGCGCACCGCAAGGGTGCCTTCTTCGGCAAACCCCTGCTACACGCAGATCCATCCCACCTGCATCCCCGTCCACGGTGACACGCAGTCCAAACTGACCCTGATGTCGGAGTCGCTGCGTAACGACGGCCGCATCTGGGTGCCGAAGAAGGCCGAGGACTGCACGAAGGATCCCCGCCAGATTCCCGAGGAGGATCGCGACTACTACCTGGAGCGCATCTATCCAGCGTTCGGCAACCTAGTGCCGCGTGATATCGCCTCCCGCCAGGCCAAGAACATGTGCGATGAGGGCCGCGGTGTGGGTCCCGCGGTGGCTGAGAAGCAGGCGGACGGCTCGACCAGGCAGGTCCGGCGTGGCGTCTACCTCGATTTCTCCGATGCCATCAACCGCCTGGGCAAGCAGGGGGTGTCGAATAAGTACGGCAACCTCTTCGACATGTATCAGCAGATCACCGGTGAGAATCCATACGAGGTTCCCATGCGGATCTACCCTGGCAGTCCACTACACCATGGGCGGGGTCTGGGTGGACTACGACCTGCAGAGCACGATTCCCGGCCTGTACGTCACGGGTGAGGCAAACTTCTCCGACCATGGCGCGAACCGGCTCGGTGCCTCGGCACTGATGCAGGGGCTCGCCGATGGCTATTTCGTGCTTCCCAACACGATCAACGACTACCCAGCCGACGGCCCCTTCGAGAAGATCTCAGACAGCCATCCGGCGGTCATCGACGCGGTGCAGACCGCCAAGGCCCGTGTCTACAAGCTGCTGAGCATCCAGGGCACCCGGTCTGTGGACTCCTTCCACAAGGAGCTGGGCCAGATCATGTGGGAGTACTGCGGTATGAACCGCACCGAGGAGGGACTGATCAAAAGCCATCGGGCTGATCCGTGAACTCCGTGAGGAGTACTGGCGCAACGTGCGCGTGACTGGCATCAACGAGGACTTCAACCAAGCCCTCGAACGTGCTGGGCGGGTCGCGGACTTCTTCGAGCTGGGCGAGCTGATGTGCATCGATGCCCTGCATCGCCGAGAGTCCTGCGGCGGTCACTTCCGCGCCGAGTCACAGACCGAGGAGGGTGAGGCGCTACGTCACGATGACGAGTTCCTCTACGTCGCGGCCTGGGAATGGACCGGTGAGGGCAACAAACCGATCCTGCACCGCGAACCCCTCATCTACAAGGCAATCGAACTGAAGCAACGGAGTTACAAGTGAAACTCAAGCTGCGTATTTGGCGTCAGGCCGGCCCCCAAGGCCAAGGGGGCGATGGTTGACTACGACATCGACAACGTGTCTCCGGACATGTCCTTCCTCGAGATGCTGGACATGCTCAACGAGCAGCTCACAGATGCGAACCAGGAGCCGATTGCCTTCGACCATGACTGCCGTGAGGGCATCTGCGGCATGTGCGGTGTCGTGATCAACGGCATCGCCCACGGAGGTTCCGCAACCACAACCTGCCAGCTGCACATGCGTTCCTTCGCTGATGGCGCGACGATCGAGATCGAGCCGTGGCGTGCCGGGGCTTTCCCCATCATCAAGGACCTCGCGGTAGATCGCACGGCTCTGGACCGTATCGTCCAGTCGGGCGGGTATATCTCCTCCAACACGGGTTCTGCCCCCGATGCCCACGCGACACCGGCTCCGAAGCGCGAGTCCGACAAGGCCTTCGACAACGCCACCTGCATTGGATGTGGTGCCTGCGTGGCGGCCTGCCCGAACAGCTCGGCGATGCTGTTCACCTCGGCGAAGATCACACACCTGGCGATGCTCCCGCAGGGTCAGCCCGAGCGGTACCGGCGGGTGAAGTCGATGGTTGCGCAGCATGATGAGGAAGGTTTCGGCAACTGCACCAACATCGGTGAGTGCGCCGCGGTCTGCCCCAAAGGGCATCCCGCTGGAGTCCATCTCCCAGCTGAACCGAGACCTGATCAAGTCGCTGTTCAAGGGCGACGGCAAGTAGATCGTGAGTTCAAAAGCTGGTGCCGGGCATCTGATGGATGCCCGGCACCGCTTTCTCAGCGGATAGGGAAAATTGCCTACAGCTTGTGGACGGTGAATGTCTGCTCGAACCTGTCGGCCTGAGGCACCTCCACCGTGGCCTCTGCCACCTGATAGACCTGCGGGTCGCAGGTGATGGTGAGCTGCTGGGTCCCGTATCTCAGCCATGCCTCGAAGTTTCCCGAGGAGTTGGTCATGATAGCCAGCTCCCTGCTGTCCCCCGCGATGGTGATCATGCAGTGTTCGACTGCCGCGCCGGTCTCGTCGACGACAGTGCCCACCAGGCTTGCGGCAGTGCGCGGTCCAGTCGGCAGGGGAGAATTCGTGTCGCTGACCGGGCTTGCCTCAACAGGTTCCGGTTCCTTGGCCGGGACGGCCTCTCGCGAGCAGCCAGCCATTCCCAGCAGGCAATAGCCGAGCAATAATCCAGCGACCAGCGCTTTGGCTCGCATGAGGGGAGCCTCACCTGAGGTTCAGGATCACGCTGTAAAGGCTTTCGCTGATCCGGGTGCCGGCGTTGTACTCAGCGGGGCACAGGTCATTGCTGCCCCTCTCGCCGACGCCATAGGCGTGGATCGCTATCGCGAAGAAGCGATTCTGAAGGTACACAGGTGATCCGCTCTGGCCCCCGATGGTATCCGTGTAATAGCACAGCTGGTTCGGCTGGCTCGTCTTCACCGGGCCGGCCATGCCCCAGAGCTCTCCCGCGGGCTTGTCACCGGGGTAACCGTGCAGTTCAGTCGGGTCGCCGTCGTAGCCTGCCTGGCGCCACATCAGGCCGAACCAGCCAGTCTCATCCCCGACCGAGCGGTCCAGTTTCACAACACCCCAGTCGAGTCGGCTGTCGCCGTCGGAGACCCACTTGGCGTCGCTCCACCTCTCAACAGCCTGTGCGGTGTCGAAGGGCCTTTCAGCACCGTTTGCTCCCGGGCTGAACTGGAGTCCGGAGTACCAGGCCTTCTTCTTGGGGTTGTAGAGGCAGTGCCCTGCGGTGACGAGCGTGTCCTTGGAGATCATCCAGCCAGTGCAATGGGGCTGGTCCTCGTGGCTGATGTAGACCACGGCGGAGTTTGGGAAGGTCGTGGTGTCGGTCAGGTGCACTCGGCCGTCATCACCGATAATGCTGGAGGGCGTGTCCCCCTTGATGTTCGGCAGCGTATAGCCGGAATCGTCACTGGATTCTGGCTGATCATCCGATGCCGGGGCATTGAGTGGCTCACCGGAGGAATCTATGCCGACTGGCGTTGCCTGCAGCGGTTCTTCAGCGGTGTCAGCTAATGCTGGTCGTGGCAGGAAACTGGTGCTAGAAGCGCCACTACCAGTGCTATTTTCCCTGTGATTGAGTTGCGAATCATTGCCATTGCAAGTAACCCCCTTTGATTTTCACGTACACGATCACGTGAACTTGACGCTACGTGTGGTCCATGGATGCGTCAATGGCGTGTCACCAACCTGGCAGGCAGGGTCAGCATGGCCGGTGAGAACTCCGATGTCGTGGCTGTGCGCTGAGGCATTGGGCCGCCGGTAGCATTAATGGTTTTCAGCGTCCTGGGCCTGGTATGGCATACTCTTTTCTCGTTGCCCATCGGGCAACCCACGCTGCGCTGGTTCCCTGCCACAGGGGGTCACTGGTGGAGCGCGGGCAGGAACCACTACCGCGGTGACCTGTGGCACTGACGAGGACACATCACGACCAATCCGCTGATCAAGGCCGTCGACCAGGCAGCCCTGCGAACCGACATCCCTGATTTCCGTCCGGGCGACTCTGTACGCGTGCACGTGCGGGTCATTGAGGGCAGCCGCTCGCGTATCCAGGTGTTCGCCGGTGTTGTGATCGCCCGCAACGCAGGTGGTGTCCAGGAGGCTTTCACCGTTCGCAAGGTGAGCTTCGGCATCGGTGTGGAGCGCACCTTCCCCTGCACAGTCCGATCATCGAGAAGATTGAGGTCGAGCGCCGGGGCGACGTGCGCCGCGCCAAGCTGTACTACCTGCGTGGCCTGCGCGGTAAGGCGGCCAAGATCAAGGAAAAGCGCTCCTGAGGGTTTTGGCCCGCGCATGTAGGGTGATTCCGGCGGCGCGGGCCGCTGGCATTTTTCAGGAAGGCTATTGCGTTGGACAACACCGAAGAATCCAGCACTGAGGCCGCTCAGGGAGAAACCACGATCTTTCGCACGCAGGCTCTTCAGTGGAGTGGGCGAGATTGCCATCATTCTTGTCGGCGCTCTTGATCTCAACCCTGGTGAAAGGGTTCGTCACCCAGGTGTTCAGTATCCCGAGCGGCAGCATGGAGAACACTCTCAAGGTGGGTGACGGGGTTCTAGTCGCCAAGTTCGGTGGATTCCAGCGAGGCGACGTGGTGGTTTTCGAGGACCCAGCGCATTGGCTGTCGGGACCGCAGCCTGAGCACAGCGCATTCGAGAAGACGCTGGAGTTCATCGGCATCCTGCCGAACCCAGGAGGCGGATACCTCATCAAACGGGCAATCGGCATGCCAGGGGATCGTGTGACCTGCTGCACGGCTGAGGGTGCCATCACCGTGAACAACGTGGCTCTGGACGAGTCGCAGTATCTCTACTCCGAGAATGGGGCACAGGTCGCCCCGTCGAATGTTCCATTCGACGTCATCGTCCCGGCTGACCGTATCTTCGTCATGGGAGATCATCGCAACGCATCAGCGGATTCCCGCTGCCATCTGAGAGACACATCAGATGGTGGTACCCCGGGCACTGCGGCGTTCGTGCCCACCAGCAAAGTGGTCGGAGCGACAGTGGCTGTTGTCGCTCCTCTGGACCGATTATCGACGTTCCGGGTGCCAGAGGCTTTCTCGAAGATCCCCAAACCTGAGCGGGAAGTCCCCGCGGAACCGACCATCATCGAGGCCCCAGCCGGGTGCTAGCGGGTCTGGACAGCTACGAGAGGCTACTGGTAGCAACCGGGCTTGGACCGGTCGCCGGAGCAGATGAGGCAGGGGCGAGGTGCCTGCGCAGGTCCTCTGGTGGCTGCTGCCGTCGTCTTGGATCCGGCGCGCCCCATCGCGGGACTCCGATGATTCCAAGGCGATTAGTCCAAAACGCCGTGCCGGACTCTGTGACCTGATACTGGAGCGTGCAGCCGCTGTCGCCTGGAGCCGGGTCGAGCCTGCTGATTGCGACTCCCTGGGGATGCACGAGGCCGATTTGCAGGGGCTTCGGAGGGCTGTCGCCCGGCTGGAGATACGACCGGGATTCGTCTTGACTGACGGTTTCCCTGTCAATGGCCTCGGTGCGCCGGGGCTGGGCGTCTGGAAGGGTGACAAGGTGGTTGCCTGCATCAGCGCAGCCTCCATCGTCGCCAAGGTTCAGCGCGATGCGATCATGATGGCCTACGAGCAGGAATACCCTGGCTATGGCTTCTGGGTGCACAAGGGGTACTGCACGGCTGCTCACAAGAGAGCTCTGAAAGAGTTGGGACCCACCCCTATCCACCGGCTCAGCTACTCGTGTGTGCCAGATGCGGCTAGAGTGTGAGAACCATGAGCGCGGAAGACCTGGAACAGTACGAGAGCAAGCTGGAGCTTGATCTCTATCACGAGTACAAAGATGTAGTCAGTATCTTCACGTATGCTGTGGAGACCGAGCGGCGTTTCTACCTGTGTAATGCAGTGGATTTGAAAGTGCGGACTGAGGGTGGTGATGTCTACTATGAGGTCTCCATGGGCGATGCCTGGGTGTGGGACATGTACCGTCCAGCACGTTTCGTCAAGAGCGCGAAGGTCCTGACTTTCCGTGACGTCTCCATTGAGGAGATCGCCCATTCCGACTTCTCGGTTCCCGACCAGAACTGACCCTGTGGAAAGCGTTCGTTGAACCTCACCTCCTGCCCAGAGTGTGGGCAGGGAGGTGATCTTGTGGTTGTTCGTGGAAAAGCCCGTGCCATCGGTCAGATCGGGGAGGAGCGGGCCGTTGAGCATCTCGTGGGTCTTGGCTGGCAGGTGCTGGACCGGAACTGGCGTTGCAACGAGGTGAGCTTGATGTCGTCGCCCGATGACCCACATGCTGGTGCTCTGGTGTTTGTCGAGGTGAAATGCCGCTCAGGGCTTGGATTCGGGGATCCGCTTGAGGCAGTCACGTGGCGCAAACGCAGCAAGATCAGGCAGCTCAGCCTGCTGTGGCTCGCCGAGCACAGGCTTCGGGCAGACCGGTTGCGCATCGATGCGATAGGCGTGTTGTTGCAGCCCGGGCGGAAGCCTGTGCTCAGCCATGCCCAGGGATAGACGAATGAGCACCGCACTGGCCTGGTCGGTGGCGCTCAACGGACTGGAGGGCGCGATGGTCGAGGTAGAGGTGGCCGACGGCGGTGGCCTGCCCCGCACGGTGCTCGTTGGACTCCCGGATGCCGCGTTGTCGCAGGCGAAGGAACGGGTCAGAGCCGCGGTGACAGGGGCCTCGCTGCCATGGCCAAGCGGCCTGGTCACCATCAACCTGTCTCCCGCGAATCTTCCCAAGACCGGCACTCATTACGATTTAGCCATCGCCACGGCTGTCCTTGCGGCTATCGGCAAAGTGCCGCTGGAAGCAGCGAAGAGCCACGTGTGCCTCGGTGAACTGGGACTGGACGGCAGACTGCGCCGGGTCCCGGGAATCCTTCCCGCCCTGCTCGCGGCTGCCAGGAACGGATTCGATAAAGCCATCGTTCCCGCAAGCCAGGAGGCTGAGGCTGGTCTGGTGCCGGGCATCACGGTATGGGCGGTTGGGCATCTCAAAGATCTCGTCGCAGTGCTCAACGGGGAACCACCGATGGGTGGCTGGGACGCGCCGGTTGAAGAAGATCAGGGCCCCTGGGAGCGGCCCACGCTGGACTTCCGGGAAGTCCAGGGGCACCTCGACGGCCGGTGGGCAATGGAAGTGGCTGCCGCAGGACGGCATCACGTCTTTCTGCATGGTGCTCCCGGAGTGGGTAAAACCATGCTGGCTGCCCGGCTGACCAGCATCCTGCCTTCCCTCGACGGGGAGGAGGCGGTCGAGGTATCAGCTCTGCACTCACTTGCCGGGATGGACCTGAGCGGAGGGCTTCTCATCGATCCGCCCTACGCGGACCCACACCATTCTTCATCGCCGGCCTCGATTATCGGCGGGGGAGCGCGACTAATACGTCCTGGCTCCATCTCCCTGGCCCACCGGGGAGTGCTGTTCCTCGATGAGGCCCCGGAATTTGGCGCTCGCATCCTTGATGCGCTGCGCACACCACTGGAGTCCGGCTGGGTCACCATCGGAAGGGCGGCTGTGCAGGTGCGTTATCCGGCTCGGTTCCAGCTGGTGCTGGCCGCCAATCCATGCCCCTGCGGCTTCCACGGGGTGGTGGGCCGTGAATGCCGCTGCTCGCCGATGATGGTTCGCCGCTACCAGGAGCGGCTGTCAGGTCCGGTTATGGACCGCATCGACATCCGGCACCACATGCTGCCTCAGCATCGCTCGTTCCTGGGTGATGCCGAGGACCAGCCAGAGTCCAGCGCTGATATCGCCGCTCGTGTCCTCCAGGCGCGGGACCGGCAATCGAGGCGTCTTAGCGGCACGCCCTGGCGGACCAATGGCGAGGTCGCTGGCCCCTGGCTCCGTTCGCAACTGCCGCTGCCTAGGGATGTCTCCCCGCTGGAACGAGCATTGAACCGGGGCCTGATCAGCACCCGTGGCGTTGACAAGGTGCTGCGGTTGGCGTGGACCATCACGGATCTTGCGGAAGAGGATCAGATTTCCGCGTCCTCGCTGCGGGTGGCCATGCAACTGCGGCAGGGAACCCTGCAGGAGGCCGCGTGATGGACGGCGGAGAACGACTGGCTCGCATGGCCCTGTGTGCATTGCAGATCACTGCTGATCCTCAGCTAGCACACTTGGTTGAGATCCATGGAGCCTCCGAGGTATGGGAGGCCATCCGCAGGCAGGGCGACTCCACAGCCTTGGGACGCCGGGCTCAGGCCGTGGATCCAGCAGTCCTGGAGACCGCGACCTCTCACGTAGGCGCCACTTTCCTCATCCCAGGTGACCAGCACTGGCCTCAGGGATTCGCAGACCTTGGCGTGTGCCAGCTCGAGGGACCAAGGCGGGCTGCCAATGGGGCTCTGGGTGGCGGGGAATCCTGAACTGCTGGTGAGCTCACGGGCTGTGGCCGTGGTGGGGTCACGCGCCGCGACCAGCTATGGCTCACACGTTGCTGGGGAACTTGCAGCAGACCTGAGTTCTTCCGGGTGGCCGGTGGTCTCAGGACTGGCTTTCAGGGATCGACAGTGCCGCACATCGTGGCGCTTTTGAGGGATCGGAGGACCGACCCTCGCGGTGATGGCCACGGGAATAGACAAGACCTACCCTGCCAACCACAGCGGACTGCGGAACCAGATCCAGGCCAGCGGCGTGGTAGTCACGGAGCTGGCTCCCGGGACTCGCCCGCTGCGGGCCAGTTTTCTTGGCCGTAACCGGTTGATCGCTGCTCTCAGCGCAGGAACCGTGGTGGTGGAGGCAGGTGCTCGGTCTGGAGCGCGGAACACCGCGTCCTGGGCCGCGGAGCTGGGACGTGTCGTGATGGCAGTGCCGGGACCCGTCACCTCGTCTTTGTCTCTGGCCCCGCATCATCTGATCCGGGAAGGTCTGGCGACACTGGTCACATCAGCCTCAGACGTGACAGCGCTGTTGTCGCCGCTGGGGGTTCAGGAGGAGCTGCCGTTGCGTGGTGATGACCAACCCATCGACACCCTTTCCCCTGCTCTCAGATCTGTCAGAGAAGCCATCCCTGCGGGAGCGGCTATGGGGGCGGCCGAGCTCGCGGTCGCCACGGGGATGACAGTCCCCGAGGTGATCGCTGCCGCAGCAGAACTCACGGAGCTGGGCTGGCTTGGGTTCTCAGATGGAGGATGGCGACTGCCGAGACGAGACCGCTGATCCAGCCGGGCTCTGGCTAGCTGCAATGCCACATCAACCTCGCCTGGTGGCATGTCCGTCCTGGTCTGCCCAGTACTGCGCAGAAAGCCGCAGCGCCGATCGGACAATGAATTGTCAGCTACCAAAGTTTGGCGGTCCCGCTGATAGGGGTGACCCCTATCAGCGGGATCCTGCCCAGGTCACAGCCGCCAGGCGACCTGCCTTCCGATCGTTCCCCACAGCAATTTGGGATCCTGGGACAACTCTTCAATGCGAGACAACACCGAGGTGCGTCGTTCGGCAAGTCCCTAGGCGATGTGCGGTGGTCTCATGCAGCTCGTTGGAGGTGAAGGCGTCGATCGCGCCAAGGGGCGGTTTCTAGACGAGCCAGTTCAACCTCCCGGAGCGCCGCCACGCGCTCGGCGTACCAGCCCGAGTCCAGTACGTCATCACATGCGAACATCTTCCGGAACCGGGCGTCATCCAGGCTCAGGCCCTCAGCGGTGCGTCCAGTGGCCATGATCTCGAGCAGGGCCCGCACTGGGGAACCGCCAGGGCGATGGTCCCGTCATCGAGGTAGGCCTTGGCAACCCGGGCGTGCGTGGCCGAGATGGTGCGCACCGATTCCGCGAACACCTCGGGGTCCTGCAGTTCGGGTCGGAGCATCTCGGGAGTGAAGACGACGTGTGGGTGCATGAAGATCCGCCCGAAGTACTTGGTTGCGAACTTCTCCGTCATTCGGTAACCCAGGCGGGAGGCGAGGATCAACTCACCATCGATCTCATAGTCCTGGACGCGCTCCAGGCATCCCTCCCCGAGGAGATTCACCGCTGAACGCTCTGAATCCGACATCCGTGAGAACACCTCCGGCACGAGAAGGCTGATGTCGTGATCGACGCGGACGTGCGGTCCCACCACACCTGCGCTGGAGAGCCAGCCGTCATCCAGTCAGCGCAAAAAGACAAGAAGGCAGCATTCAGGTCAATGACGGAGGGCAGCGAGTTGAACGGCCCCTTCGTCATAGCACCCTCTGAGCCGGCTCCCGTCGTGGAAGGCGACTTGCCAGTCATGGAACTGATGAACTCCATGAACAGCTCTGGGAGTTCCATGTAGTGCAGCGGGGAATAGGCACACAACGGCGGGATGTTCTCCTCAGCAGCGTTGTTCCGGCGGCCTGCCGCCACCACATCGACCGGCAGCCGTAGGTCCTGGCCCATGGGCAGTTTCCGGTACAGGCGGGCCGCCAGCTCAGCCTCCGCGGTGCGCTTTGGATCGGCCACATCAGGACGCTGCTGTAGGTAACGGGGATTCTTGGAACGCCCACCATCAACCAGGCGTGTGTGAGCTGAGCTGACAACCCACGCGGGCGATGACTCGGGTGAGGCCGCGAACGAACGGATCAGCTCCTGCATGGGAGCTGTGAACTGGCTGAATTCAACCGCGTTGTCCACCAGAGCCTGGGCGTCCTCCCGGGAGAGCGGTTCGAAGTTGGACAGGAACGTGCCGGGCTGTGCGATATCCCGTTCCGCCTGTTTGTCATAGCCGCGGTGAATCGCGTCATCAGGTCGCTGGAACAGCAGCTGTTCGCAGTTGGTGACGAATTTCCGGGAGAAGGCCGCATCTGACGCCCGCGGGGGAGCCACGATGCTGGCGGTGATGTCGTCCTCGGTCTGCACCTTCGCCGCGGGATGGAAATCGTGGCGCAGCCCAAACAGCCGCCAGGCACCGTCGGGGCAAAACCCACCCGCAGCATGTTGACCCGGATCTTTTCACCATCGAGACGCAGAGAACTTCCCTGACGGCCGTTGATGATGCCAACTGTGAAGTGACTGGCCCAGTCCTTGCCCCAGGCAGGATCGTAGAACCGTTTCACCACGAAGACGAGTTCCTTAATGTGGTGAGGAATCGCGTCCAGCCAGGCGTTGTAGTCGTCGTTGTAATCGCGGCTGGGGGTCAGGAGCTTGATCACCGAGCCCACGGAACGTTTGTCGGACAGCACCGGGCGGGCGTCATGGCCGTTCCTAGCCGGATCTGCGAAACGGTGACTGAAATCATGCTCCAGGATGCGGCTCACCGCGGCCATATCTTCATCAAAGTCACGTACGTAGGCATTGCCTGCGATAAATGCATCGGTGATGGCCTTGGAGATCTCCGATTTGCCGCCACCCGAGACCGTCGCCGGTTTGTGGCAGTGCGTGGAACGGGGGGCTGTGCCGACGAGAGTCCACTGGGCGCCGTCAGCCTCAAGGTGATGCAGCTGGACCAGGTAGCCGTCTGGGCCGACGTACGTCTTGTCGGCATGCAGCGGGATCCGGCCCGCCACGCCGTCCACCTCCCAGGTGACCGACTGGTCACGCAGGCTATAGGTCGAACGCCCGGGAACCAGCACAATGTGCTCGTTCTCGTTGTCCAGGGCATGTCCTTCGGGCTGGGGGATGAAACGTCCGGGGTCACGGGCCACGATGTCGGCCAGCTGGTAGCTAGGACCCGCATAGTTGTCGGTGAACTGCTGGCCCAGGTTGTAGCGCGGGAAACAGATGGCCCCTCCCGCGTGCTCTTCCTCTACCAGGCCAAGCAGGTTGGCCGAGTAGCTGATCTGGGCCTTCACCTCTTTTTGCAGTAGCCAAAGTAGTTGTCCGCGATGATGGTGACGATCACGCCGCGCTCGTCGCGGGCGCACACCTTGAAGGCACTGCCGCCGTTGTAGAGCTCCTCGGGGTCTTTCCAGCACATGCCGTCGCGACGGTGCCTAGCCGTTGCGTCGTCGAAGTGCGGCAGCCCCAGCTCCCGTTTGGTGAGTTTCGTCAGGTGCGGGGCCAGGATCACTGCGCCGGTGTGCCCAGTCCAGCCCCTGGGCCTCAGGGATGCGTCGTTCTCAGGGCAGGTAGGGATCGCCACCATTGCCGAAGATACCTTCCACGAAATCGAGGTTCGCCACCAGGGTCCCGGGGGCGAAGAACCGCACCTCCAGGCTGCGTTCCCGGGCGAATCCGGGGACGTGGGGGACCACCACGGGACGCAACAACAGCGACACCCAGGCGCGGGAGGGCTCCTCGTCGGCCGCACAGTAGGGGAGGATCATCGCATCCGCGGGCGGATTCAAAGCGTGTTCAAGCAGGCGGCCATAGACAGCCCGCGGAACAGCCAGCTTGTCGTCCTGGACAGCGATACCACCCTCAGCGACGTGAAACACCCCTTTGGTGGTGCGCCGGTCATTGCGGGGGTTGTGCAGCACGCCGTTCACCAACCGATAGCTACTCAGGTACTCCGACGAGAACTGATCCTCTCCCACCGGCAGAGACATCGCCCTGGCCAGGCCAGGCTGATCCAGTACGAAGGTCTGCCTGGGAAGCCTCGGCGAGGTGTCTGTGCCCTCCAGGTATGAGTCCAGGAAAGCCTGGATTCTGCCGTCGACCGCGGGCAACCTATGCGACAACCGCCGGTCCAGCTCTCGTTGCCGCGCGAGTATCGGCTGCACCAGGCCGGGTTCCCCGGCGTCTCCTACGACCTCCGGCACCCGCAGGCCCCAACAGGTGTAACCGGAGGTTGATGGCGGCGTTTGCTGTGGTTTCTACCATGGGCTCAACTATCCTCCCTGAGCCCCGATCTGCCTACTGCCGGGCAGGATTGATCTCAGCTGATGATCTGATAGCTGATCTTCGCTACTCCTTGCCGGGTGTCTGCTATGGCTTTTGAATGCGCCGGTGGTCAGGTCGAGGCAGCGGCCCGGACACATACGGGCCGCGGTCGCTCACCGTCACGTCGACGGTCTTGCCGTTGGACAGGTTCATCACCCTCAGCTTGGTGCCGAAGGGTAGCGACTTGTGGGCGGCCTTCATCGCCCACTGATCGAAGGACTCGCCGGAGGCAGTGGCTGAGTCATCGCTGTAGAACGAGGCCTGACAGGTCTCGCCACCCCCTCCCGAGGAGGATGCGGTGGGTGCGGTCTCCGACAGGTAGCGGGCAGTGACCCAGCGCACCGCCCCCTGCCACACGATCTGGGCGCGGCCACCCGAGACGGTGCCTGTGACCTTGACCTCAGAACCCTTCGGCGCCATTCCTGCGAATCGGTTTCCGCTCGTCCCTGTCCACAGGTTGAGGGTCGCTGGTTGCCCAGCGGGACCCAATGGTTTCAGGCGTGGTGGTGGGGAGACAGATTCAGGACTGGGGGTGGGGGAAGTGGATTGGGTGGGTTCGGTTGAACTTAGGTAGCGGCTTGCCACCCAGGCTGTGCCGTCTCCCCAGGTGATCTGGCTCCACTGTCCGGAGACCTGGCCGGTGAGAGTCACCTGGGTGCTCTTCGACAGGACCGTCTGAATGCTCCCGGTGAGCCTGGGCGCGCTGCGGGCATTGAGCCGTGTCGTCGTCCAGGCAGAACCACTTGCGCCAGGGCGGGAGGCAGACTCACGGACCTCCTGGGCAGTGGCGACGTAGGCAGCCGCCACCCAGGCTTTTCTCGCCCCGCCAGGTGACGGGAATCCAGCCGTTCGACGCAGAGCCGCGGACAGTCAGGGACTCGCCACGGTAGAGCACCCCGAGACGGGAATGGTCAGTGCCTGGACCGGAACGGATGTTCACAGCCACCTTCGCGGTGATGCTGTTGCCGGCAGCTGCCCTCAGCCCGGCCGTCAGGGAATACGGCAGGCATCGCAACCGTCAACAGGGCGGTCAGTGCCAAACCTGCCGTTGAGTCGCGCAGCAGCCTCAGGGTGCGGTCTAGGCGTGGGAAGCGGTCATCTTTCGCCCTTTCTCATGGAACTGGACTGGGGCAGTGTGGAACGTTAGGAAACCGATGGCTGAGGTCTCAAGCAAGAAATGTTGGGCGATTCGTCCCATTGACGGATAATCCCTAGTCAAAACGTGGTTCTCTAAATCCTGTGAGGGGGCCGGAAACCCTCTAGCGGTGCTCGAGGTTCAGGGTTTACGCGTGCTCAGATGTCCTGGGTGCTGCCGGAACGGGCGGCAGCTGGGCACTGGCGTTCCCCTGGCTGCCCCTGAGGAGCTAACCGGTCCGGAGTCAACTTCGAGATGCGGGGTGGTCTCAGCATTCAGGACGCGTGGGCATCGCAGCTTGACAGCAGTCCAGCATCCCGCAATCCTTGGATGCATGATCAGTAGTCAGCTCGTAATCGTCTGACAACGTTTCGACTTCTTGTCGAGACGTTCCCTCGCGTGCCCGATGGCACCGAGGGTTTTTGTTGAACGAAGCAGTTCCGGGCTGCAACCGAAGGGAGAGCGATGTCCAGGGCAGACGGCCAGTTGCTGACGGGTGCGCAAGCGCTCGTCGAGTCTCTCGAGCGCGTCGGGGTGGAGGTAGCCTTCGGTATCCCCGGCGGGGCGATCCTGCCCGCATACGACCCGCTGTTCAACTCGAAGATCCAGCACATCCTGGTGCGCCACGAACAAGGCGGCGGGCATGCCGCTGAAGGCTACGCCATCGCGAGCGGGAAGGTTGGGGTCTGCCTCGCCACCTCCGGCCCGGGGGCGACGAATCTTGTGACTGCGATCGGTAACGCCTACATGGACTCCACGCCACTCGTGGCCATCACCGGTCAGGTGAACTCCACGGCCATCGGCACTGACGCTTTCCAGGAGGCCGATATCCGCGGAATCGTGATGCCCATCACGAAACACAGCTTCCTGATAAAGCACACAAAAGACATTCCACTGGCCATCAAAGAGGCCTTTCACATCGCCTCCACGGGACGTCCCGGTCCCGTGCTGGTCGATATCGCAAAGGACGCACTCGCAGCCAAAGCCCCATTCCACTGGCCTGAGGCGCTCGACCTGCCGGGGTACAAACCCACCGTCAAGCCACACATCCGCCAGATCCGGGCTGCTGCGAAACTGATTTCCCAGTCGAAGCGGCCTGTCCTGTACGTCGGTGGCGGGGTTGTCAGGGCCGAGGCCTTCAAGGAACTTGCTGCCCTGGTGGACAAGACCCAGATCCCCGTCGTCACCACGCTGATGGCTCGTGGTGCCCTCCCGGATTCCCATCCTCTGCACATGGGGATGCCGGGGATGCATGGGACCGTCGCTGCGGTGGGTGCACTGCAGCGTTCAGACCTGATCATTGCCGTCGGCACCCGCTTTGACGACCGGGTCACAGGCAAACTGGACTCCTTCGCGCCTGGCGCGAAAGTCATCCACGCCGATATCGACCCCGCCGAGATCGGCAAGAACCGGACGGTGGATGTCCCCATCGTGGGCGATTGCCGCCAGACGCTCGCCCTGCTGGCTGATGAAATCGATCGCGTCCCCGACGATGCCGCCTGGGTGCAAACGCTGGAGAAGGTCAAGGAGCGCTACCAGCCTTGCTGGGAGGAGGCGCCAGACGGTGAACTGTCTCCGCAGGAGGTCGTCCAGCGCATCGGACAACTCAGCCCGGCTGACAGCATCTACGTCACAGGGGTCGGTCAGCATCAAATGTGGTCTGCCCATTTCCTTCCCCATGAACAGCCCATGAAATGGCTCACCTCCGGGGTGCGGGAACCATGGGATTCTGTGTGCCCGCGGCCATGGGCGCCCAGGTCGCGCAGCCCGACAAAGTGGTGTGGGGCATCGACGGCGACGGCTGTTTCCAGATGACCAATCAGGAACTGGTCACCTGTGCCCTCAACCGGATACCCATCAAGATCGCGGTCATCAACAACCACACCCTAGGCATGGTCCGGCAGTGGCAGACGCTTTTCTACGACTCCCGTTACTCCAACACCGACCTCAACACCGAGCACCTCCCGAACTTCCCGATGCTGGCCGAGGCGATGGGATGTGCCGGGCTACGTGCGACCAATGAGACCGAGATGGACGAATGCATCGCCAAGGCCCTGGAAATCAACGACCGCCCCGTCGTGGTGGAGTTCGCCGTCCACAAGGACGCCATGGTGTGGCCAATGGTGGCGGCAGGGGTCAGCAACGATGAAATCCAGGTGGCCCGTAACATGGCCCCAGTGTGGGAAGAGGAAGAACTGTGAGCACGCACACCCTTGGAGTCCTGGTCTCCAACAAGCCAGGTGTCCTTACCCGGATCGCAGCGCTCTTCTCCCGCCGCGGTTTCAACATCGACTCGCTGGCCGTCGGGCCGACTGAACGTCCGGAGATCTCCCGGATGACGGTGGTGGCGTCAGTTGAGGATGACTCCGCCCTGGAACAGATAGTCAAGCAACTCAACAAGCTGATCGAGGTCCGGAAGGTCCTGGAGCTCGGGCCGAACACGGTGTGCCGTGAGATGGTGCTTGTTAAGGTCCGTGCCGATGTGCATACGCGCAGCCAGGTCATCGACGTGGTGAATCTGTTCCGGGGGAAGGCCGTGGATGTCAGCCCTGAGTCCGTGACAATCGAGGCCACCGGAAGCTCCGAGAAACTTGCCGCCTTACTGGAGATGCTGTCCCCGCACGGTATCCAGGAGCTGGTGCAGTCGGGGCAGGTTGCCCTGGGGCGAGGGGCAGAACCCTCGCCGATCACAAGTCCAAGTAATTCATCAGAAGAAGTGAGGAAACAGAAATGGCTGAGATGTTCTACGATTCCGACGCCGACCTGTCCGTCATTCAGAACCGCAGCGTCGCCGTCATCGGTTACGGCTCCCAGGGACATGCCCATGCGCTGAGCCTGCGTGATTCCGGGGTCGATGTTCGAGTCGGCCTGCGCCCCGGGTCGAAGTCCATCACGAGGGCTGAGGATGAGGGGCTGCGTGTGGTCTCCGTTGCGGAGGCCGTCGAGGAGGCGGATCTCGTCATGATCCTCGCGCCGGATCAGGTTCAGCGCAAGCTTTATGCCGAGGAGATCGCCCCCCACCTGGTTCCTGGCGACGCCCTTTTCTTCGCCCACGGTTTCAACATCCGGTTTGGCTACATCAAGGCTCCCGAGGGGGTCGATGTCTGCATGGTTGCTCCCAAGGGGCCGGGACATCTGGTGCGCCGCGAGTACTCCGGGGGCAGAGGGGTTCCTGCCATCATCGCCGTCGAGGTGGATGCCACCGGGAAGGCCTGGCCGCTGGCGCTGTCCTACGCCAAGGCCATCGGTGCGCTGCGTGCCGGTGGCATCAAAACGACGTTCACGGAGGAGACCGAAACCGATCTGTTTGGTGAGCAGGCGGTTCTTTGTGGTGGCGTCTCCGCCCTCATCCAGTCGGGCTTCGAGACCTTGGTCGAGGCCGGTTACCAGCCTGAGGTGGCCTACTTCGAGTGCCCTGCACGAGATGAAGCTGATCGTCGACCTGATGTACGAGGGGGCATCGCCAAGCAGCGGTGGAGCATCTCCGACACTGCAGAGTTCGGTGACTACGTCTCCGGGCCTCGTGTCATCGACGCGCACGTCAAGCAGAACATGAAGGCCGTGCTGGACGACATCCGCTCCGGGGCCTTCGCGAAGCGTTTCATTGAGGACCAGGAGGCCGGTGCCCCGAATTCAAGGAATTGCGTGCCAAGGGTGAGGCCCACCCGATCGAGGCCACCGGTCGCGAGCTGCGTAAGCTCATGAGCTGGGTCAAGGACCACGGCACCGATGACTATGTGGAGGGCACGGCTGCTCGCTGAGCCCAATGCCGACAACGGGTGCCCGCCTCGGTTGCGGGCACCCGATGTTCCGACTCGGAGGAAGAAGTGAAATGCTGACCAGGACAGAACGCCTGGAACGCCTGCCCATGACGCGTGAACACGGCACATTGCTGGGTGCATCGGGGGTCGGGTGGGCTCTGGACGCGATGGATGTGGGCCTGATTTCTTTCGTCATCGTTGCCCTCGGGCAGCAGTGGGGGCTGGATGACGCCACCAAATCGTGGGTCGTCTCGGTCGGCTTCGTCGGCATGGCCTTAGGAGCCACATTCGGCGGGTTGCTCGCTGACAAGATCGGTCGTCGCAGCGTTTTTGCGCTCACGTTGCTTGTTTACGGGGTGGCGACGGGAGCCACAGCCGTCGTCTCCTCGGTGGCCGCCCTGCTGTTGCTGCGTTTCGTGGTGGGTTTGGGGCTCGGCGCCGAACTCCCGGTGGCCTCCACCTTGATCTCGGAATTCGCTCCCCGGCGGATCCGGGGCCGAGTGGTGGTCTGGTTGGAGGCGTTCTGGGCCGTGGGGTGGATCCTGTCGGCGATCGTTGGGTACTTCGTGGTGGCCGGTTCCGAGGACGGATGGCGCTGGGCACTGGCGCTGGGTGCGGTTCCGGCTCTGTGGGCGCTGCTGATCCGCCTCGGTACACCCGAATCCGTGCGATACCTGGAGGCAGTGGGACACTATGAGCAGGCCGAGGTGACGGTTCAGCGTTTTGAGAGGTCCGCGAAAATCTCCTACGACGGCCCCACGATCGACACCCCCGAACAAGCCGCGAAGCACCAGGGAGAGACGATCAGGACGACTGGTCTCACCCTGTTCTCAGCACAACTGAGGCGACGCACTCTGGCGTTCTGGTTGGTGTGGTTCTGCATCAATCTGTCCTACTACGGGGCCTTCATCTGGATTCCATCACTGCTGGTGAAGCAGGGTTTCACCCTGGTCAAGTCCTTCGAGTTCACCTTGATCATCACCGTGGCCCAACTTCCCGGATATGCCGTGGCGGCCTGGTTGATCGAGGTCATCGGCCGCCGCCTGACCCTGGCGCTGTTCCTCGCCGGATCGGCCCTTTCCGCGCTGGGTTTCGCGGTCGCGGGAACGGAGGGCACGATCATCGCGGCCGGATGTGCCCTGTCGTTTTTCAACCTGGGTGCGTGGGGTGCGCTGTACGCCATCGGCCCCGAACTGTATCCGACGTCGCTGCGCGGCACCGGTACCGGGGCGGCGGCCGGGGTGGGCAGGCTCGCGTCGATCATCGCACCTCTGCTCGTCCCGGTGCTGATGGGCGGCGGAGGCATCGTGACCACCTTCGCGGTCTTCGCGGTTTCTTTCGAGCTGGCCGCGGGCGCCGCTTTCCTGCTTCCCGAAAAACGCGATGCCGGTATCGACTGATACGGGCCGGGCCTGGAACCAGTGGACTGACGGGCTCGTAGAGAGTGTTCCGGAACCTTGATGCCTTTGAGGTTGCACCAGCGGGAGGCTCTCGACGCCTGGCGTCGGAACATCTCGGCGGGGGTTTCCAGAGGTTGGATCGTCCTGCCACCGGGCGCCGGCAAGACCATGGTCGGTGTGCGGGCGATTCGCGAGTCAGGGCGCACCGGTGTGGTTTTCAGTCCGAACATCGCCATTCAGGGCCAGTGGCAGGCCGCTGCGCCGGAGGTTCGCTGCCTGACCTATCAGGCACTTGCCAATTTCGGGGACGACCCCGGTGGGAGCACACAGCTGGCTCGTCTGCACCCGAACGGAAGAGCCTTGGTGGCCGAGCTTGCAGCCACGGAGAACCTGATGATCGTCTTGGACGAATGCCATCACCTGCTCCGGACGTGGGGACGGCTGTTGGCCGAGGTGCTCGGACTGTTGTCCGACGCCGTCGTACTGGGTCTCACGGCCACCCCGGCAACCGCCCTGACTGGAGCGGAGACCACCCTGGAGAACGAACTCTTCGGCGAGATCACGTATTCCGCGACCATTCCCCAAGTGGTGGCGGCCGGGGACCTGGTCCCTTATCAGGAGCTCGGCTGGCTGACGAACCCCACCGCTGCTGAACGCGACTGGCTGGGAGAGCAGCAGGGGAGGGTCCAGGAACTGCTCACCCATCTCAGTGCCCCGGACAGGGCGAGGCGTTCCACTCTTCGAGGCGGTGGCGAACCTGCAAGCCAACGTCTCCTGGGAGGACCTCGCGGCCACGGATGAACGCCTGACCGATGCCCTGCTGCGCCTCGCCCACGCGGGTTACGCCGAACCACCCATCGGAGTTGCGTTTGGTGAGCGCCACCGACGCGATCCCGGGATCGAAGACTGGGTGGCGGTACTGAATCAGTGGCTCCTTCCGTTGGCCGACAGCCCCGACCCGCGGGACCACGCCCTGATCCTGGAGGTCCGGGAGGTTCTTCCCTCTATTGGCTACCGCTGGACCCGTCGAGGCATCAGCGCGGCCGCCTCCACCATGGACCGGGTACTGGCCCGCAGCGCTTCCAAGGCTCTCGCCGCAGTCGAGATAGCAAGTCTGGAGGAGGAAAACCTCGGCGCTGACCTGCGCGCCCTGGTGGTGTGCGATTTCGAGCGGGCGGCCGCGCTGCCACACAGCCTGTGCGACGTGGTGACCGCGGACTCGGGATCGGTCTGGCAGACCTTGAAGGCCTTGGCCGAGAACCCGGTCGGGCAGCGCCTCGAACCGTTGCTCGTCACCGCTGGGGTCGTCGCGGGAACCCCGTCGAGTTCCCGGGCGCTGATGGACTTCGCCGCGGGTCGGCTCCCCGGGCACTCCTTGGATACCGCCGAGGAGGAGGGTCTGGTGCGGGTTCTCGGCTGGAATGTCCGCCAGTGGGTGCCGGTGGTCACCGATTTCTTCCAGATGGGTGGCACCAGGCTCTTGGTCGGTACCCGTGGGCTGCTGGGGAGGGATGGGACGCCCCGGGCGTCAACTGTCTGGTGGACCTGACCAGCGCAACCACACCCGGTGCCGTGGTTCAGCTTCGCGGGCGCAGCCTGCGACGCGACCCGGAGAATCCGGCTAAGGTCGCGATCAACTGGTCGGTGGCCTGCGTCGCAGACGGGGTGATGGGGGACGCGGACTGGCGGCGTCTCGTGCGCAAGCACCGCGGTTACCTCGCCCCCGACGAGCAGGGCGATCTGGTGGACGGGGTGGCGCACCTGGCCGGTGGGTTCAGCGAGTTTCGGACTCCGGAATCGGACGGGATCGAGGCCGCCAACGCTCTTGCGGCCCGGCGTTCCCGGGAACGCGACCGGGTCACAGAGCAATGGAACGACCCGCGGATCAGGACCGGCCGGGAGGTGTCGGTGGTGCGGGTGAGTTCCAGGGCGAAGGAACCGTTGACCGGAAGCGGTTTCGGGGAGGCGGCGCCCCGGAGGCTGGGGCCCGTGCTGTGGCCCTGGGCGCTGGGCGCGGCCCTGGTGCTGGCGGTGTTGGGGCTGTCCTGGTGGGTGGTCGCCGCACTGGTGTTGACAGGAGTGGATCTGTTGATCCGGGTGAATCGGGCGGGACGCAGGCTCGCCGGGCTGGCGGCGAACGTCGGTGTCGGCAGGGTGGCTAGGGCGGTTGCCGATGCTCTCCAGGCTTGCGGCTTGCTCACTGCAGGGGCCGGGGCGGTTGCGGTGGAGGTCAGAGGACAGGAACTGCACTGTCGACTGCTCAGAGTGTCCGCGGAGGAAGCAGCCAAGTTTGCGGAGGCTTTGGACGAGGCGTTGCAGCCTGTTGCCCGACCCCGATACCTGATCTCCCGTCTCACCGCCGCCCCACCCCGGTTCCGGGACGTCTTGAGGCTTGCCCTGACCGGGTGGGAAACCGTTCTGGAAACCTGGCATCCGGTCCCAAGCGTGCTCGCCTCCAGCCGGGACCAGGCCGATGCCCTACCTACTCGCCTGGAGGAGATGGGTGGGGGAAGGGAGGTTCGGTACGCTCGCAGCCCCGAGGGCAAAGGCATCACGCGAGCGGTGCGTGGCGCCGATCCGTGGCAGTTCACCCTCGGTGATCTCGTCTGCACTGGGAGTGAGCGCTCTTGTGGTTCGAGTTGGCTGGTTCGCCATGCCGCACTTCTGATGTGCTGACAGGCCATGGGAGCCGGGTCGCTGTTGCTTCTCTCAAGCGCTTTTCTTGGAGACCGGAAGCAGGCTGCCCTGCACTCTCGAATTGGTAGAATTGGACCTGTAGTACACGACGGGAGGGTCTACAGGGTGAGTGTCTTCCTGATTCTCGGAGTCGTAGGAATCGCAGTCCTGCTGGTGTCTTTGATCCTGGGAGATCTGCTGGATTCGACTCTTCATTTCGACGGCTTGGATTCCGAGGTCTTCTCAACCTCGGTCATCGCGGCCTTCATCGGGGCCTTCGGGTTTGGTGGGGTGGCCGTCCAGGAATTCACGAACAACGTGTGGTTGGCCTCCTTGGTCGGCATGGTCACGGGAAGCCTGGCTGGCTGGGGGCAGTGACTCTCACTCGCTTCCTGAAACGCGCAGAAACCGGGCAGGCGCTTCGCAGTGACCACCTGATTGGGGCGGAAGCCCGTGTCATCACGGACATTCCGGAAGGCGGTTTCGGCGAAATCCGGATCGGCACCCACAAGCGCGCAGCACGGGCGGAACTGCCGATTCCCGCCGGAACCCCAGTCTGGGTTTCTGGTGTCCTGTCTCCCTACAGCCGTCGAGGTTCGTCCCAGCGTCAATGAGCTTCCCCAGCCCTGAGCGGAAACAGAAAGGTCCAAATATCCATGAACAATTTCTCCTCCCTGATCACTGGAGTGGGAGGCATACTTCTACTGATTGCCCTGCTGATCTGGTTGGTTGCCAGCCGGTACCGGGTGGCCCGTCCGAATGAGGCCTACATCATCACGGGCCAGAAGGGCAAGGCGGTTACCAATCCTGAGACCGGTATGGTTTCCACCGACCTGTCCGGACAGAAGGTCATCATGGGCGGTGGTGTCTTCGTGATTCCTCTGATCCAGCGTTTGCACGTGCTTGACCTCTCCAGTCGCCGCATCATGGTGCAGATCCGCAACGCGGTCTCCGGGCAGGGCATCAAGCTGAACCTCGATGGTGTTGCAATTGTCAAGGTGGGTGGCAACGAGGACTCCATCCGTGCCGCTGCACAGCGCTTTCTGATGCAGCAGGAGGAAATCGAGACGTTCACCCAGGAAACCCTTGCTGGTGCGCTCCGATCCATCGTCGGTGGGCTTTCCGTGGAGCAGATCATTCGTGACCGTGCTGCTTTCGCACAGAGGGTGGCCGATGAGTCGGAGGCATCCCTGACTGGTCAGGGCCTGGTGCTTGACACCTTCCAGATTCAGGACATCACCGACGATGGCTCCTACTTGTCGGACTTGGGGCGTCCGGAGTCGGCCAAGGTTGGTCAGATTGCCGCGATCGCCGAAGCCGACGCTCGACGGGAGGCCGAACAGGCGAGGCTGGCCGCTGAGCAGGAGATTGCGATCTCGGAGCGGGCCCTTGTGCTCAAAGAGGCCGAGATCAAGGCCGAAACGGATGCTGCTCGCGCCCAGGCAGCCGCAGCTGGGCCACTCGCCCAGGCCGATCGTGATCAGGCCATCCTTACCGAGCAGGAGAAGGTCGCCGTGCGGCAGGCGGCACTGAAGGACCGCCAGCTCGATACCGAGGTCCGCAAACCCGCAGACGCGAAACGGTACGAGACCGAGACCGCGGCCCAGGGACGGCGCAACTCCGAGATCTTCGAAGCTGAGGCCCGCAAGGCAGCCGCCATCGCCAACGCCGAGGCCCAGGCTGAGACAGCACGTCTCACCGGTGAAGGTGAGAAACAGCGCCGTGCCGCACTCGCCGAGGCTGAGGCCATCGAAGGTGCGCGTCGCGGTGAGGCCGAGAAGGCACGTCGCATCGCCGAGGCCGACGCCATCCGCGCTGAAGGAGAGGCTAGGCCGCCGCGGCCCTTGCCGTCGGTACCGCTGAGGCGGAAGCCATGAACAAGCGGGCCGCCGCCTTCGCGAACTACAACGAGGCAGCGGTGTTGCAGATGCTCGTTGAGGTGCTGCCGCAGGTCGCTGAGAAGGTTGCCGCCCCCCATGGGCAGCATCGACAAACTCACCGTTGTCTCCACGGAAGGGCGGCCGCGTTGCCCCGTCAGGTCAACGACAACGTGCTGCAGACCGTCGAGATGATCAAGAACACCACCGGTATCGACCTGCTTGACATCCTGAAGGGTCACACGAGCGGCAAAGCGCTCAAGGGCGAAACCGTCGAGTGACAATCCCTGGAAAGCGAGGGGCCGGACCTCATCAGAGGTCCGGCCCCTCGTCTTGTTGATCAGCTGGCCACGGCGGCGGCAATCCGGTCTCCGACCTCGGAGGTCTTGACAGCACCGGGAGTGCGGCCCGCGATGTCGGCGGCAACTGCGTCGTCAATGCGGCGGGCTGTCTCGGGGTGTCCCAGGTGCGCCAACAACAGAGCTACAGAACTGATGGCCGCGGTCGGATCAGCGATGCCTCGACCGGCGATGTCCGGAGCCGAACCGTGAACGGGCTCGAACATCGATGGGTACTCGCCCGACGGATTGATGTTCGCGGAGGCCGCCAGGCCGATGCCCCCCGTGACCGCCGCAGCCAGGTCCGTGACGATGTCACCGAACAGATTGTCAGTGACGATCACGTCGAACTGGGCAGGGTCGACCACCATGGCGATCATGGCGGCGTCGATGTGCAGGTAGTCGCGCGTGACTTCAGGAAACTCCTCACCGATCTGATCGAAGAGGCGACGCCACAGGCCCCCGGCATTGACCAGGACGTTGTGCTTATGGAGCAGGGTGAGCCTGCCACGCCGCGCCTGAGCCCTCTGGAAGGCGTCACGAAGTACCCGTTCCACACCGAAGGCAGTATTCACTGACACCTCGGTGGCGATCTCCTGGGGCGTTCCTGGGCGCACGGCCCCGCCGTTCCCTGCAGTAGAGCCCCTCCGTTCCCTCACGAACGACGATGAAATCGATTTCGCCCTTGGCTGTCACCTCAGGGGATAGGGGAGTGGGCACACCGGAGTAGAGACGTGATGGGCGCAGGTTGATCGCGTGGTCGAAATCGAAACGTAACCTCAGTAGCAATCCCCGTTCCAGGAGGCCGCTCGGAATGGTGCGAGAGCCAGGAGCGGTGCCCACAGCCCCTAGGGAGAATGGCGTCAGCAGTTCTAAGCTCCTCCAGGACCGAGTTGGGAAGGACCTCTCCGGTACGCAGCCAGTTCTCCGCTCCGAGATCGAAGTGGACCTTGTGGAAAGTATCGGCCCCGGCCACGGCCTCAAGCACCTTGAGCGCCTCGGCGGTCACCTCCGGTCCGATGCCGTCGCCACCGATCACTGCCAAGGTCTGTTTTGCCATGCGGGAAGCGTAGGCGGTGTCTTGACGGGAAACGATCTGTTTCCCAAGTTTCGAGATGCTCTGCTGCGCAGTTTCACATGTCATGAAACCCCATTCCTATCGCTAGGCTGGCGGCATGCGTATAGCCCGTTTCGCCGCTGCCGGCAAGGATCCCGCCTATGGCATCATCGAGTTGGAGGTCGACGGCGGGGAGAACCCCGAGACCATCGCAGCGATAACGGGGGACCCTCTGGCAGGGGTGCCCGTCAACTACACGGGAGCCAGGCACGACCTCTCCGATGTCAGGCTGCTGGCTCCGGTCATTCCCCCGCAGCAAGATCGTGGCAGTTGGGCGCAACTACGCTGACCATGCCATTGAGCAAGGGGCGGTTGTTCCAGCGGAGCCGATGCTCTTCCTCAAGCCGAATACCTGCGTGATTGGGCCCAATGAGCCGATAGTGCGTCCTGATGGCTGCGAAGACCTGCACTACGAGGGGAACTCGCCATCATCATCGGGAGGATCTGTAAGCAGGTGCCAGAGGAGCGGGTCGCGGATGTGGTGTTCGGCTACACCATCGCCAATGACGTGACTGCGCGCGACTGGCAGAGGGAGGGAGACCAGTGGTTCCGGGCCAAGGGCAGTGATACCTTCTGTCCTCTCGGGCCCTGGATCAACACCCACTTCACTCTGGCAGAGGCTGGTCATCTTGCGATCGAGACCCGGCTCGGCGATGAGGTGCTTCAGCGTGGGAACACCGCCCAGATGGTCAGGGGTATCTCTGACCCTGGTCACTCACATCTCCTCTTTCACGACTCTGCTTCCAGGGGACGTCATTCTCACAGGCACTCCTGCTGGGGTGGGGCCGATGGCAGACGGAGACGTGGTGTCTGTGGAGATCGATGGACTCGGGGTGCTTAGCAATCCCGTGACCTCCGCGTGAACAGTCGGACTCCCGGGCCTGGGCTCAGGCATCCGGTGTCTCTGCGGGGCGAGGATCCGCTCCGGTTGACGCTCGGTCTTTCCGCCACGCTGCTGGCGTTTCTCGTCGCGGTGCAGCTGGTGGCTCAGGCTGTGCTGGGAGCCGGATGGCTCCTCCGGGGCCAGCCGGATTTCTCTCAGTACCGCTCCCAGGCACTGGCCTACAAACTTCCCGACGGGCTCGTCGCGACTCACCTGGGCATCGGGAGCCTGCTGCTGGTGGTTCTTCTGATCTATAGGTATTGGCATGGCAGGCAGCACCAGTGGGTGATCTCCGTCCAGCCCGGGGACGCTGGCGTTATCTGCTGATCTGCTTCGTGGTGGCGGCAGTCGTGTTCAACGCCAGCCTGTGGCTGGCCAGAGGCGGCGACATGGCCTGGAGTGAGCCCCAGCCTGGCTGGCCCGTCTCATCTGCTCCTCGTGCTGATCACCTCGCCGCTCCAGGCGGCTGCAGAGGAGTTCTTCTTCCGTGGCTATCTGCAGCAGACCATCGGTTCTCTGACGGGGCGATCCTGGGTTGGAATCGTTTCCTCCGCGCTTGTCTTCGCTGTCCTGCATGGCGGACAGAACGCGGCCCTGTTCGTCCACCGTCTTGGATTCGGCCTGATCGCAGGAGTCCTGGTGTGGGCCACCGGTGGGCTGGAGGCAGCGATTGCCGCTCACGTGGTCAATAACGTCTTCGCCTTCACCTATTCTCTGTTCACAGGCGGCATCGTTGCGCTCAAGGCGATGACAGCCATCTCCTGGGGTGTGGCACTGGTTGATCTTGTTGGCTTTGCTGTCTTCGGCTCCATCGCATGGTGGCTTGGACTAAGGCTGAGGGTGGCGATCCTCACACCCCTAGCCGGGCCGCAGATGAGGGGCACTAGATGAGGGCACTTGACGGCATCCTCGTCTCCTAAACTGCCCCTGCATGATGGATGTGCTTCTGGGAGTCGTTGGTCGGGGCTGGGTAGCTGAGAGTCATCATCGTGGCCGGGTCAGCGTCGTCCGGAAAGACGGGAGGATACTGCTGGCACTGGGAGATATGGGGGTGCCGACGCTGCCGAGGTCTGCTGTGAAACCCTTTCAGGCGATCGCGATGCTGCGCGGTGGGCTGGACCTGGAGAATCAGCTGTTGGCCTTGGCCGCAGCTTCGCATCTTGGCCAGTCGATCCACACAGAAGGGGCACTTCGTATCCTTGAGCTGAGTGGCCTGGGCACATCTGATTTCCAGCACACCGCAGACTTTCCCGGTGACCCGGCGTCGCTGGGGGCCTGGCTGGCCTCTGGCCGTGGCAAGGAGGCGCTGGCCCATAACTGCTCCGGCAAACATGCAGCGATGCTGCGTACCCTGCCTGATCGCAGGCTGGCCGACCGATGGCTACCGTGATCCGTTGCATCCCCTGCAACGACTCATCAGAGCGACCATCGAGGAATACTGTGGGGTGATCGGAGAACCGGTGGTGGACGGATGCACGGCACCGGCTTTCGTCACCACCCTGCCTGGCCTCGCCCGAGGCTTTGCGTGCTGGGCAGCTGAACAGGAAGGGCCTGGTAAACGCCTCGCGGATGCCTTCCGCCGGTATCCCGAGTACACATCCTCCACCACTCATCCGGTGGTCCGGCTCATGCAGCAAGTGCCCGGCGCCGTTGGCAAGGTGGGCGCGGAGGGAATCCTCGCCGTGGGGCTGCCAGAGGGCATCGGAGTGGCCGTGAAGATCTCCGATGGCGCCGGGCGTGGGCGGTTTGAGGTGATGGACGCCATCCTCACACGCCTGGGACATCCGGTGACAAGCAGCCCCGGGGAGGTGCGTATCAGCTCCGAGCTGTCAGAAGCCCTCGCCCGATGAGAAGCGCAAGAACGCCCCTGCTCACGCGGTCTCTCATAGTCTCATCAAAGCGGCTGGTTGCTGTCGTGCCAGAGCTTGTCCTGAAATGCCGCGAGGAAGAGAACTGCAAGTTGCGCACCTGATGCAGGCCGTGTACTGTTTCTCTCCGTGCTCGGGAGAGCGCCAAGGGGTATGGGGTAATTGGCAGCCCGACTGATTCTGGTTCAGTTAGTCTTGGTTCGAGTCCAGGTACCCCTGCGGAGAGGGCCTCATAAGAAGGCCGTATCCATCACCTGGCCCCGTTGTGTAGCGGCCTAGCACGCCGCCCTCTCAAGGCGGTAGCGCGGGTTCGAATCCCGTCGGGGCTACCAGGGCGAGGCCCTAGTCAAATGCGCATTTGACTAGGGCCTTCTTTATGTATTCCGGTGGATTCCCACAGGACCTGCACACCGATGCAACCGGCCGGGGCGAGCCGCTTCCCCGGTGTCCCTGTCAGTTTGCGCCGTTGTGGCGAAGCACCTCGCTCAGGCGTTCAGCCGCAGCCATCACGGCCGGTGCATGGACCCGGCCTGGCTGCCGGCTCAAGCGCTCGATGGGACCGGAGACGCTCACCGCTGCGATGATCTTTCCCGAAGGCGACAGGACAGGAGCGGACACCGAGGCCACGCCTGGCTCGCGCTCGGCCACCGACTGTGCCCAACCTCGCCTGCGCACCTGTTGCAGGGAGACCATGGTGAACGTGGCATCCTTGACGAGCCGGGGTATGTTCTCTGGCTCTTCCCATGCCAGCAAGACCTGGGCGGCCGAGCCCGCCGTCATTGACAGCTGTGACCCCAGGGGACGGTGTCACGCAGTCCCGAGGGACGTTCCACGGCTGCGGAACAGATACGTACATCTCCCTGGCGGCGGAACAGCTGCGCTGACTCTCCTGTGATGTCCCGCAGGCGTGTGAGGATGGGGCCAGCTGTGGCCAGCAAGGGATCCTCGGCCGCTGAACTTGCCAGTTCGACGAGTCGTGGGCCCAGGACAAAGCGTCCCTGGAGGTCTCTGGTGACGAGACGATGATGTTCTAGGGCGACTGCCAGCCGGTGTGCCGTCGGTCGCGCCAGCCCGGTGGCTCCCACCAGGCCGGCGAGCGTCAGAGGGCTGGTCTCCAAGGCGGTCAGCAGCGCTGCCGCCTTGTCGAGGACTCCTACCCCGCTTCCTTCTTCGTCCATATCTCGAGATTATCGTTTCAAATGTTGGACACGCAAGATAAAGTATCGCCAAGTCTGCAAGCTCGCTCTCATCGAGCGATCGTAATAAGGAAGCGTGAAAATGGGGAAGACCCTGGCCGAGAAGGTTTGGGATGCGCACGTTGTGCGTTCTGTCGATGACGAACCCGATCTTCTCTACATCGACCTGCACCTGGTGCATGAGGTCACTAGCCCACAGGCCTTCGAGGGCCTGCGGATGAACGGTCGTAAAGTGCGTCGCCCGGACCTGACCCTGGCGACCGAGGATCACAACACCCCCACGCTGAACATCCTCTCTCCGATCGCGGATCCCGTCTCGCGTACCCAGGTGGAGACCCTGCGCCGGAATGCAGCCGAATTCGGTGTGCGCATCCATTCGCTGGGGGACCGTGACCAGGGTGTGGTGCACATCATCGGGCCCCAGCTGGGAGTGACACAGCCCGGCATGACCATTGTCTGCGGAGACTCCCACACATCGACCCACGGTGCTTTTGGCGCACTGGCCTTTGGAATCGGCACTTCTGAGGTGGAACATGTTCTCGCTACCCAGACCCTGCCGCAGAAGAAACCGAAGATGATGGCCGTCAACATCAATGGCACCCTGTCACCCGGGGTGACTGCCAAGGACGTCGTCTTGGCCTTGATCGCCAAAGTCGGTACGGGTGGGGGACAGGGACACATCGTCGAGTATCGGGGCAGCACCATCGAGCAGCTCTCGATGGAGGGTCGCATGACCATCTGCAACATGTCCATCGAGTGGGGTGCGAAAGCCGGCATGATTGCTCCCGACGAGACCACCTTCGCCTACTTGAAGGACCGTCCGCACGCTCCGGTAGGCGATGACTGGGAAGCTGCCGTCGAGTACTGGAAGACTTTGCGCTCAGATCCCGACGCATATTTCGACGCGCAGGTCGATATCGACGCGACCCAGATCACCCCCTTCGTCACCTGGGGAACCAACCCCGGCCACGGTGTCCCCCTGGGCGGTGTGGTGCCGGCCCCCGAGGACTTCGAGTCAGAGGTGGAGCAGGCCACGGCTCGCCGGGCGCTCGAATATATGAACCTGGTTCCTGGGACCCCGATGCGGGATATCGCTGTGGACACCATCTTCATTGGCTCCTGCACCAATGGGCGCATTGAGGATCTGCGGCTGGCTGCCTCCGTGCTTCAAGGCCACAAGATAGCCGAGGGGGTACGCATGCTGGTGGTTCCCGGGTCGGCCCGGGTGCGTCTCCAGGCGGAGATCGAGGGGCTGGACAAGGTGTTCCTCGCATCAGGGGCGGAATGGCGGGCGGCTGGGTGCTCGATGTGCCTGGGGATGAATCCCGACCAGCTTTCTCCAGGAGAGCGTTCCGCCTCCACCTCCAACCGCAACTTCGAGGGCCGCCAGGGTAAGGGGGGACGTACACATCTCGTCAGCCCTGCCGTCGCAGCGGCCACTGCCATCACCGGTCGCCTGACCTCTCCCGCCGACCTGATCGGAGTCTGACTATGGACGCCTTCTCCAACCACACCGGGATCGCTGTCCCGCTCCGGCGCAGCAACATCGACACTGATCAGATCATTCCCGCTGTCTACCTGAAACGCATCACCCGCACTGGGTTTGAGGACGGACTGTTTGCGGGCTGGCGAGGTGACCCCGAGTTCGTCTTGAACCGTGAGCCCTTCAACGGCGGCACCATCCTGGTCCCTGGTCCCGACTTCGGGACTGGGTCCTCGCGTGAGCACGCTGTCTGGGCACTGCAGAACTATGGTTTCAAAGTGATCATTGGCACCCGTTTCGGGGACATCTTCCGCTCCAACTCTGGCAAGGCAGGGTTGCTGGTCGCACTCGTCAGCGAGGAGGACCGGGACCGGCTCTGGGAGGCGATTGACGATCGTCCCGGCGAGCTGACGACGGTGGACCCTGCCCTCCCAGGTCATCACCCGGGGAGATCTTGCGATCAGGTTTGAGATCGATGAATACACCAAGCATCGTCTCCTCAACGGATTGGATGACATCTCCATGACCCTGCAGCACGCTGACGAGATCGAGGCCTACGAGTTACGCCGCCCGGGGTTCAAGCCCAAGACGCTTCCGGTGCGCACCGCCGACACTGTGTCCTGATCCGCTGGGTCAGCGGCGATGCCCCTTCCCCGGTATTCTCCTAGCCCGTGGAACCTGAGAAACTTCCCTGGCGGCGTCCTCTGCGCCAGGCGAACCATGAGCCAGCGCCCCGCGCCTATCGTTTTCTAGCCCGGCTGGTCCATCTATTCCTAGGAGTGCTTGTCCGGCGGACCTGGCAGGGGCAGGACAACATCCCGGTTGGGGGAGCGCTGGTGGTTTCCAACCACTTGTCGAACTTCGATGTACCTGCCACAGGGGAGTTTTTGATCTGGTCTGGGCGATGGCCCCGGTACCTGGGCAAATCTGAGATCTGGAAGGTCCCCTGTGGTCGGCTGGTTCGCTCGTGAATGCCGTCAGATCCCGGTGGTGCGCCACTCTGAGCAGGCCAAGGACTCACTTGTGCATGCCCGCGCCGCGCTGGAGGCGGGAGAGTGTGTCGCCATCTTCCCCGAGGGAACCATCACCGCCGATCCCGATGGCTGGCCCATGACCGGCCGCTTGGGAGCGGCCCGCCTGGCGCTCACCACGGGAGCCCCGGTGATCCCGGTGTGTCAGGTGGGTACCGATGCCCTTCTCGGCCGGAAGAAGCTCGAATTCCGGAGGCTATTCTCGATGCGTAGGCGCCCTGTCGCGGTGCAGGCAGGCCCGCCTGTCGACCTGAGTGCTTTCCCAGTAGGGGATGACCCCTCCCGAGAGGATGTGGAACGCGCCACCATCGTCATCATGGACGCCATGACCGAGGTGGTCGCCCAGCTCAGGGGAGAACCTGCCCCAGAAGGGCGCTGGGACATGCGGGCTGGAGGTCGGGTTCCCCAGTGATCCTTATGCTGGATCATCCATCAGAGAGCGGGCCTGTTCCATCAGCTTCACGGTGGCGAGGGTCGCCTCCAGGGGGCGTATCGGGGACTCGGCCAGGCCATCATTGATGCAGCGTGCCACTTCGACAGCCTCGTGGAAGAGCCCCTCGTGATGGATGCGTGGCTCATCATGGGCCAGCACCCTGCCGTCTCGGAATCTCACCTCGACTGGGCCTGGACGGTAGAACGGGCCATCGAGTATCAAGGTGGCCTCGCTGCCGCCGATCACCCCGGTGCTTGGGGTGTTGGTGAGCATTGAAGTGAGGGTGTTTGCCTGCCGTCCCTCTTGGTCCTCCAGCAGCGCTATGAATTGCCCGATGGCACCTGTCGCGTGCCGGGACCCTATGGCCGCGACGACCTCGGCCTCAGGGTAGGACCCAATTTGCGAACATCAACGGGTAGGTTCCCAGGTCGTTCATGGCCCCGCCGCCTTGGCTCGGGTCCATTGCCCGGTGGTGATCCACCAGATACTCTCCCATATCCACGGTGACGGCCTCGATGCGTCCCAGAAGGCCGGCCTGCAGGATCTGTCTCACCACGTCGAACCGGGGGAGTGCGAGCGACCACAATGCCTCCATGCAGAACAATCTTTTGTGGCGGGCCAGACTGATCAATTCCTGTGTGGCGGAGACAGTGGGGGTCATAGGTTTCTCGACGAGCACGTTACGGCCTGCCTCCAGAGCCAGACGTGCGTGGGCGGCGTGATCCAGGTGGCCTGTCGCGACATAGATGACATCGACGTCCTCGGCCACTAGGTCTTCATAGGAGCTGCTGGCCGTAGGGATGCCGTGCCCCTCAGCGAACTCAAGGGCGCGCTCCAGGCTGCGGGAGCCGACCGCCACGACCCGCTGGGAGGTGTTACGGGTCACCGTGGTGACGAACTGGTCGGCGATCCAGCCGGTGCCGATCACGCCCCAGCGGAGGCTGGGGACGGCAGCTGGATCAGTGGTACGGGGCTGGGGCAGGGGAGTCGATCATCAACGATCCATTCCAGGCAACGATGCTCAAAGTGTCGGGACAGTTCCTGAGCTAGTCTACTCAGGAAGACCGGCGAGCCCTGGGAGTCCTCCTGAGAAGGACCGTGGCCTGGCGTGTTCCAGGTATCATTCCTGGCTTGCGGATTGTCCATCAGCGTACGAACCGCACTCTTCCCTACGCCTTGCGATGGCAGCAGCTGGATGTCTCTTGCAGCACCTGATCTCCTGCGGGCGGGGGATCTCTTGGACATCTTGTCTAGGGTGCCGTTTATCAGCCAGCCTCCTGCCGAGGATGGATCCCAGACTCGCCATATTCGCAGAAACGGAATGAAGAACGGTTTTGATCCGCTTATGCGGTCAATTGGCTAGGATCTCCTCATGCCTGTTGAGATGAGCCGACGGCGAATGGCGGTGCTGCTGCTCATGTTGGCCGCGGGCAATCTAGCTGCTCTGGCGGGTGCTTTCATGCTGGGAAGGTTTCCCATCAGCATCAAGACCCTGTTCGACTATCTAGGGTCCCGCGTGCTCGGAGGCCAGTGGACTGGAGATCCGGAGATCGAGCATGTGATCTGGAACATCCGTCTCCCACGCCTGCTCGTTGCTTTCCTGGTTGGTGGGGCTCTCAGCGTCGCGGGGGCTGCCTATCAAGGCCTCTTCCGTAATCCCCTCGTCTCACCCGGTGTGCTGGGTGTTTCCACAGGGGCAGGTTTTGGCGCCTCACTGGCCATTGTGCTGGGTGCCGGGGTCGCAGGGTTGCAGGGGTTTGCCTTTGTCTTCGGGATGCTTGCCGTGCTCGGGGCCTGGGTGATTTCCAGCTTGAGCCGCAGGGATCCGGTGGTGACCCTGGTGCTCGGCGGTATCGTCGCGAGTGCGGTGTTCTCAGCAGGTATCTCGATCCTGAAGTATCTGGCTGATCCAGACAGCCAGCTTCCGGCCATCACCTTCTGGCTGATGGGTGGCCTGAACAGGGGTGCGACAAGTGGACCTGTTACCCCTGGCCATCCCGGTCATTGCTTGTTCAGCGATGTTGTGGCTGCTGCGCTGGCAACTTGACACCGTTACCTTCGGAGAGGACACCGCGAAGGCTCTCGGGGGTCAGTGTCACATGGGTCCGGACTGGGGTGATCGTCTGTGCGACCATCCTGACCGCGGTCTCCGTGGCCATCTCGGGAGTGATCGGCTGGGTAGGGCTGATCGTGCCTCACCTGGCCCGGATGCTCTTTGGCCCGCGGCACCAGCTCCTGATCCCGGTGTCCTTCCTGCTGGGGTCCCTCTTCCTCATGGGCGTGGACACAGTGAGCCGCACCCTGCTTGAGGCTGAGATCCCGTTGGGGATTCTCACATCCCTGCTGGGGGCGCCTTTCCTGGCCTGGCTGATGATCAGGGGCCGATCATGGTAAATGCGCTTGCGATCCGCGGTCTTGCCCTTCGGTATCCCGGACGTGAGACCCCAGCCCTCGATGATCTCAGCTTTGAACTGCCGGAACACCGCTTGGCCTTCGTGCTCGGGCCGAACGGCTCGGGGAAGTCAACACTGTTCCGGATTCTGCTCAGGCTGCTGCGCGCTGACTCAGGAGAAGTCGAGGTCTTCGGGAGCCGTCTTGAGAGTTACGGGCCAGCTGGACTCGCCGAGGCCATCAGCTACATTCCCCAGTCCACTGAGATGTCGTTCAACTTCTCCGTTCTGCACACGGTGGTGCTCGGACGCGTGGCGCGTAGAGGACTGCGCGCGAGCCCCCGGAATACTGACTGGCGTGCGGCTGAGGCGGCACTCGAGGCAGTCGGGCTGGGGGAGCATGCGAACCGCGGTATTCAGGAACTCAGTGGTGGTGAGGGGCAGCTCGTCCTGATTGCCCGGGCACTGTGCCAAGGCGGGCGTCTTCTTGTCCTGGACGAGCCCACCTCCGCTCTCGATGCAGGAAACCAGAGCCGGGTGTTGAGAAGGCTCCGTCAGCTTGTTGACCGCCGGGGCCTGAGCATTCTGCTCAGCTCGCACCAACCCAACCACGCCTTTGAGTTCGCTGATGACGTACTGCTTCTCAAAGATGGTAAAAGTCCAGGACTCAAACCTGTTGGGGAGTTGACAGGGGAATGATCTGAGCCAGCTTTACGAACTTCCCATGCGGGTGGTGACCCCGGCAGAGGTGCCAGGGCTCCGTCTGTGCGTAACCCAGCCCGATCCTGAAGGAGAGCAATGAGCAGTCCATGGCAGCTTTATGACGATCTGATCGATCTCATCCCAGCTGGAATCAAGGTGGTGGACGCCTGCGCGGGTAACTGGGCCTGCGTAAGCTCTGAGGCTGGCACGGGGGTGGCTATGACCTATAGCGGTGGTCCTAGGGCTGGGTTTGGCGCGCGAGACATCATCGGCCGCGACCTGCGTGATGCAGCAGCCAGTGTCAAGTCATGGGACCTGGAACTTGCGGCTCTTGGGACTGCGGCCATCAACTCTTACTTGACCACCGAGGAACGGGTCGGCGTAGTACCCGGTCCGGAAGGCTCTGAGAAGACCATCTTCGAACTTCATCGTGGCACTTTGACTGGCTTGAGGGCTGCCGCCATCGGGCATTTCGGCGATATCGAGAAGTATGCCGATGGGTGTGACTTCATTGTTCTGGAGAGGCAGCCCTCAGGCTCTGACTTCCCAGATCCGGCTGCCGAGTATCTGTTGGCTGATCGTGACCTTGTTTTCATCACAGGATCTGCACTGACCAATAAGACCCTGCCCCGCCTGCTTCAGCTATGCGCCGGGACCAAGGTGATCCTCGTCGGACCCAGCGTCCCCTTCGCTCCTGAGGTGCTGCCGGCCTGTGTGGTTGAGATCGGCGGCTCCCTGGTGAGTGATTCTGCCTATGTCCGGCGAGCCGTCAGCCTCGGGGGTGGCATGGCGGAGGCGCGTCCTGGGCTTCGGATGTTCAACCGCAAGATAAGGAGCAAACCATGAAATCGCCGTGGAGTCCGCTGCTGACAGCTCTGATGGCGGCAACCCCTGCTCATTGCAGGATGTAGCAGTTCCTCCGATCCCGCCACCACACCAACCATCCCGGATTCCGTCTCACCTAGGGCGCTCAGCTTCAAGGACATGGGCGGGCGTGATACTGAACTGTCAGCGCCGGCCAGTCGAGCGTTTGGAGCCGGGCCACCTGGGACTGTCATGATCTACACCTTCGAAGCTGACAAACTGGCCGGCTGGAACTCCCAGGTCGGCAAACAGACTGCAAAATACCTACCTTCCCAGGTTGCGGACCCTACCTGTCCTGGGGAGGGCAAATGGTAAGGATGGCACATTCAATGCCGAGACCCTGCTGGGCCGAGGTGTCAACGTGATCCTCGACGCGGGGAGGTCTCTTCTGAATACGCAAAGATCGACGATGACCCTAGAGAAGCAGAGCGGGATCCAGGTAGTGCAGCTTGCCACAGAGTTGGAGAGATTACCCGAGTCCTACCGTCTGTTGGGCCGGGTCTTCGAGGGATCAATCCCGCGGTGAGCAGCTGGCAACGTATATCGAGAGAATAAATGCCGAACTGGAACGTGGATCTGCCACGATCACCGACGCGCAACGCGTCTCTGTCTACTATGCGGCGGGCGATGAGGGGCTTTCCACCGCAGGCAGCGGTAACATCCATGCTCAGGTCATAGACGCCATCGGAGCGAGGAATGTGTACGGAGCAGCTGATAAACCTTCAGGTCGCGTGGATGTGAATGCGGAGCAGCTTCTCGGGTGGAATCCGGACTGGATCATCGCAACACCTGCCAAGAGCGGCGAGGACGTGGCAAAGACTGAAGCTTTCAGCCCGTTGCAGGCTGTCGCCCAAGGCCATGTGCTGGTGGCACCGCAGGCTCCCTGGGGGTGGGTGGATGGGCCTCCATCGGTGAACCAGGTGATCGGCGCGGTCTGGGCTGCGGAGAGCATCTATCCTGACGTATACAACTTCGATCTTCCGAAGGAAGTACGTGAGTTCTATTCAGTCTTCTACCACTACGAGCTGACCGGCGCAGAGCTGACCGAGATCCTCGCTGACGCGGGCCATCAGCCATCCTGATCTGCTCGCTCACCGGCCAGTAAGATTACCCAGCAGTCGAGTTCAGGAGGCCCAAAAAGTGTCGAAACGCGCCAAGATCGCCCTGGTGTTCGGTGGTAAATCGCCTGAACACGGCATCTCCCTGCCTGACGGCAGCTAGTGTCCTTGGCGCAATCGATCGTGAGCGGTTCGACGTCGTCGCCATCGGCATCTCCAAAAGCGGCCGGTGGACCCAGGTGCCACTGGAGGAGGTTGCCAGCCTCCGCATCGTCGACGGAGTCCCGCCGGAAGTCGCTGAACCAGAACACGACGCGGTGTGGCTGGTTGGTGAGCGTGGCAGTGAACTCGCGACTCGGGTCGGTGAGCGGCTTCTCGACCTTCATGAAGTGGATGTCGCGTTCGCATTGCTGCATGGCCCTTACGGTGAGGACGGCACCATCCAGGGCATGTTCGAGATGGCGGGTGTCCGCTATGTCGGCTCCGGAGTGCTCGCCTCCGCGGTCGGCATGGATAAGCACCTGATGAAGATCGCCTTCGAGGCCGCCGGACTTCCTGTGGGCCCCTATGTCGCGGCATCGGGGCGCCGTCTGCGTTGTGAAAGAGACCTCGTGCTCGGCGAGGTCGCCAAGCTGGATCTCCCGATCTTCGTCAAGCCCGCCCGCGGTGGTTCCTCTATCGGGATCACCCGGGTCTCAGACCTCGCTCAGCTGGATGCGGCAATCACGGAGGCACAACGGCACGATCCCAAAGTGATCTTCGAGCAGGGCTTCGTTGGTGCCCGGGAACTGGAGGTCGCGGTTCTGGGAGATCCGGATACTCCCGAAGGCTGCCGGGCCTCGGTCGTGGGGAGATTCAAGTTCGCGCGGAAGACGGGTTCTACGACTACGAGACCAAATACTTCGACGACAACGGGGCGGCTCTCTTTGCGCCGGCAGACATCAGTCCGGAGCTCGCTGGTGAGCTGGGCTCACTGGCCTGCCGCGCCTTCAACGCTATAGACGGGGAGGGGCTGCTCCGCGCTGATTTCTTCGTCGATGAGACGGGAGCTTGGATCAATGAGGTGAACACGATGCCGGGATTCACGGAGATCTCCATGTATCCGACCCTGTGGCGGGTCTCGGGAGTCGATTACCCGGAGCTCGTGACTCGGTTGATCGAGCTGGCCCTGGATCGTCCACTGGGCCTGCGCTGATGATGTCCGAATTCGAGTTGATCGCCGATATCACGGACGGCCTGGCTATTGGCGACGACGTGCTCCTGGGGCCTGGCGATGACGCTGCTGTGCTGGTGCCCCGGGGAGACGTCGTCGTCACCACCGACGTCCTGATAGAGAACATCCATTTCAAGCGTTCCTGGTCGCCTGCTTTCCAGATTGGCCGCAAAGCCGTTGCGGTGAATGTCTCTGATGTCGAGGCCATGGGGGCGGATCCCAGCGCTGTTGTGATCGGCCTGGCCTTCCCCAGGAACCTGGAGGGGCGCTGGATCAGCGACTTCCAGGAAGGCGTCGTCGAGGAGTGCGCCAGGGCGGGGATCAGCCTGGTTGGAGGCGACCTATCCTCGGCGCCACAGGTGGCCATCGCTGTGACAGCACTCGGTAACCTGGCTGGGCGTGCCGCCGTGACCCGGGCAGGCGCACGAGTTGGTGACCAGGTTGCCGTGTGCGGCCGGCTTGGGTGGTCGGCCGGCGGACTCCTGGTTCTGCAGCGGGGCTTCGGGTCGCCCAAGGAGCTGGTCCGCGAACAGCAGTGCCCAGCGGTCCCGTATGGGCAGGGAAAGATCGCTGCCTCAGCCGGTGCCACCGCGATGATCGACGTCTCCGATGGTCTCTTGCAGGACCTCGGACACATCTGCGAGCGTTCCGGGGTTGGCATGGACCTGGAAACCGAGGCCCTGGAGATCCCTGAGGGACTGGCCCGTCTTGCTGCTGCCACCGGCAAGAACCCGCTGGGATTTGTGCTCTCCGGCGGGGAGGACCATGCACTGGCCGCCACTTTCCCCGCAGATGCGAGGGCTGCCACAAGGATGGCTGAGGATCGGTGGTGTGACCTCAGGTGCGGAAGTGGTTGTCAACGGAGAGCCGTGGCAAGGTAATGTCGGCTGGGATCATTTCGCCTGAAAGGAAAACAGATGAGACTCAGCGCCCGCAACCAGCTCAAGGGAACTGTCGTCGCCGTGGAGCCGGGAGCCGTCAATGGCATCGTCAGGATCGAACTCGCGCCAGGACTCGTCATCAGCTCTTCGATCACCAATGAGGCCATCGAGGAGCTCGGCCTCAAAGTGGGGGCGGAGGCTGTCGCCGTGATCAAGGCCTCCTCGGTGATGGTCGGCATTCCGGACTGAGACAATCCAGGCACCTCTGACAACAGCCGGCCGGGGTGGTTCTCGCATCCAGACCAGCCTCTGGACTAGATTTGGGACCATGGCGACACGCGGCTCTTCCTCTGCCAGGAGTTCTTCCAGCAAGTCGGGTGCCGGGCAGCGGACCAGGAAATCGAGCACCGCATCCCGCAGTGGATCGAAGAAGTCGGGGGGCCGGAAACCGGCCTCCAGCTCATCGACCACGCGGACCGCTACCACTCGCATCCAGCCTTCGGGCCCCAATCCGGTCTTCCAGTTCCTGGGACGCATGCTCCGGGGCTTGGCCCATGGTTTAGGGACTCTGGCAAGGAGTTTCGGCGGGGTGGAGACTGAGGTTGAGCCTGAACGGCGGCGTGACGGTATCGGTTTGTTCATGCTGGTCCTGGCCCTCCTGATCGCTTCCCGGTCGTGGTTCATGCTGCCGGGGATCGTTGGAGAGGTCATCGGAGTCACCATAACGACTCTTTTCGGGATGGCGGCACCGCTGGTTCCTGCCGTCCTGCTGTATGGGGCCTGGCGTGTCCTGAGGCATCCCAAGGATGTCGAGGCAGCGCCCCGCACCGGGCTCGGGTGGTTCCTGGTCACCATGGGCGGGCTTGGGCTGATCAATCTCTCCCGCGGCCTGCCCCGGCCAGACCCAGACCGACCAGAGCAAATGGAGGAACTGCGGCGCGCTGGTGGTGTGTTCGGCTTCCTGGCAAGTAGTTTCATCGCTGATCTCAGCTCAACCTGGGTAGCGGTCCCAGTGCTTCTTATCGTCACGATCGCAGGACTCCTGTTCGTGATCGGCAAGCCCATCCGCGTTGTCCTGGCGGGAATCCGGAATGCCTTTGCCTCACTGGTGGAGCGCCCAGATGAGCCGCAGGAGGAAAAAAACTGGAGCTTGGCGTCGCTGTACCCTATGACACGCCGCTCATCACGGATGAGGAGCCTGCCTACGAGGAGGAGTCCTCCTATGACGGGTCGGTCTACGACTATGCGACTGACGAGGATTATCCCCTGGAGAAGGAGCAGACGCAGCCCCGCGCCGAGGCGGCACCCCAGCCGGGGGAGAGGCCCGACCTGCCGCCGCCAGCCCACACCCCCATGACAGGGCGTGCTGAGCAGCTGCAGCTCAGTGGCGATGTCATGTACCAGCTGCCGGATGAATCCCTGCTCGCGGCAGGGACGCGCCCGAAGCAGCGCACGGAGGCATCAGATCGGGTGGTAGCGCAGTTGAGCGCGACCCTGGAGGAGTTCGCCATCGACGCCCGGGTCACCGGCTATACACGCGGCCCCCACAGTCACCCGTTACGAGGTAGAGCTCGGCAACGCCATCAAGGTCTCGAAGATCACAGGCCTGGCAGACAACATCGCCTATGCGGTCGGCAGCAACGAGATCCGCATCCTGACCCCGATCCCCGGAAATCCGCCATCGGGATCGAGATCCCGAACCTCGACAAAGAGGTGGTCAGCCTCGGGGATGTGCTGCGTTCTCCCAAAGCCCGTACCGATCACCATCCGCTGACCGTCGGCCTGGGCAAGGACGTCGAGGGCGGCTTCGTGCTGGCCAACATGGCTAAGATGCCACACCTGCTGGTGGCAGGCGCGACTGGGTCCGGCAAGTCAAGTTTCATCAACTCCTGATCACCTCCATCATGATGCGGGCCAGCCCAGAGGAGGTGCGGATGCTTCTGGTGGACCCCAAACGAGTGGAGCTCAACCACTACGAGGGATACCTCACCTGGTGACCCCCATCATCACGAATCCCAAGAAGGCTGCCGAGGCTCTGGCCTGGGTGGTCCGTGAGATGGACATGCGCTACGACGACTTGGCTGCCTTCGGGTTCCGGCATGTCGATGACTTCAACAAAGCGGTGCGGGCAGGCCAGGTAAAGCTTCCGGAGGGCTCCGAACGGGTTCTGGCGCCGTATCCCTACCCTGCTTGTGGTGGTCGATGAGCTTGCCGACCTCATGATGGTCGCCCCCGGGACGTCGAGGAGTCCGTGGTGCGGATCACACAGCTCGCACGTGCCGCTGGGATTCATCTGGTGCTGGCCACGCAGCGTCCTTCCACAGACGTCGTCACGGGTCTGATCAAGGCGAACGTGCCCTCCCGGCTTGCCTTCGCCACATCCTCCATGACTGATTCCAGGGTCATCCTCGACCAGCCAGGCGCGGAGAAACTGGTTGGCAAGGGAGATGGCCTGTTCCTCCCGATGGGGGCTGGGAAACCGATCCGGGTTCAGGGCGCGTGGGTCAATGAATCTGAGATCCGTGAAATCGTCGCCCATATCTCCGAGCAGCTGCAGCCCACCTACCGGGAGGATGTGACGGCCGTCGCCGCCGAGAAGAAAGTGGTAGATGACATCGGCGACGACCTCAAACTGGTGCTAGAGGCCGCCAGCCTGGTTGTGGAGCTCCAGCTTGGCTCCACTTCGATGCTGCAGCGTAAACTCCGCGTCGGGTTTGCCAAGGCGGGACGCCTGATGGACATTCTCGAGTCCCGTGGCGTGGTCGGACCCTCCGAGGGCTCCAAAGCTCGTGAGGTGCTGGTCAAACCCGACGACCTCAGCGACCTTCTTGCCTCCCTTGGCGAGCCCGGATGAGCGGCATAGGGAAGAGCATGAGGGAAAAGATAAAGATAAAGATAAGGATCAGCGAGGTCCCCAGGAGGGGCGGAGGCATGCCTGAAGGGGAGCTCCGATGAGCGATATGCGACCGGACAATCTCAACGTGCCCAATGTGCTCACGGTGCTTCGGATCATCATGGTCCCGTTGCTTGTGGCGGTACTGTTCTGGCAGCCGACAAGCCAAAGCTGGCGATTCGTCGCCACAGGTATCTTCGTTGCGGCCATGTTGACGGACCTGGCCGATGGCTATATTGCCCGCCGCTACAACCTGGTCACAGACTTCGGGAAGCTGTGGGATCCCATTGCCGATAAGGCGCTCACGGGGGCGGCTTTCATATCTTTGAGCCTGCTGGGCGAGCTTCCCTGGTTCTTCGCAGTTTTGATCCTGGTGCGTGAATGGGGATCACCTGGTTGCGTGCCGTCATCGCCAAGTATGGGATCGTGGCTGCCAACCGTGGTGGCAAGCTGAAAACAGCCACGCAGACACTGGCGCTGATCGCCATGCTGGCCTGGCTGCCTGGGCTGCCGGGACCGCTGCAGGTACTGGCCTGGGCGCTGATGTGGGCCGCCCTGATCCTTACCCTGGTGACTGGTGTCGACTACATCCGTGAGGCGATCCGGATGCGTGCCAGGGCCCGGAAGCAGGATCTTCCCGCGGACTGAACAGGGAGTTCCTACAAGTTTGTCTTCGCGTCGGCAGCTGACGGTACCGGGACGAGCACTGTCTCGACCCCCAGGTCCCGGATGTGCTCCAATTCCTCCTCTGGGGCGTTGGAATCGGTGACCAGGACGTCAATCTCGCTCAGATCGGCCATCTTCGCCAATGTGACATGACCGATCTTCGATGCGTCTGCGACGGCGATGACTCGTTGGGCCCGCTCGATCATGGTGTGGTTTGTGCGCGCCTCTATGTCGTCATGCGTCGTCATGCCGCCTGTGGAGCTGATCCCGTCAGCCCCCACCAGGGCGGTTCCCACGTTGACGAGGCGAAGTGTTGCCTCAGCAAGGGAGCCGACGAGTTCTAGTGAGTTGGACCGCAACACCCCACCGGCTATGAGAACGCGGCCTTGCCCCTGCTCGGCTGCCTCGAGGCCGATGCTCAGGGAATTGGTGATGATGGTCAGGTCGGTGCGGTGGTGAAGGGCGCGAAGCACCTCGGCCGCGGTGGTGCCACCACTGAGGCCGATGGCGTGTTTCCCTTCTGGGACCAGTTTGGCCGCGGCTGCCGCGATACGTGATTTCGCTGCTTGATTGCGCCCATCTCGTAGCCTGACCGGGAGTTCCCGGCTACCTTGAATTGGCCGTGCCCCTGCCGTGTGTCCGGTCGAGCAGCCCCTGGGCTGCCAGCACTGCCACGTCGCGTCGAATGGTGGCTTCGGAGGTTCCCAGCTCGGTGGCAAGCAGGGATAGCGACATCTGACCATTCTCCTGGAGCAGCGCAAGCATTGCGAGCATTCGATCGGAGCGCTTGTGGGAATGTGTACCCGCAGCGTTCATGTCGACTCCTTCGTGCATTTCCTGGTCAATTGTTGATCATGTTTGTGGGTCAGTGTACGAGAAAGCTCATCATTTTGCTGTAGGCCCTGGAATAGGGTTGCCCGTATGCGTGAAGCTGAATTGTGGTCGAGGCTTGAGGCTGCCCTCGGGGAAAGCTATGCCAGGAGCTGGGCATCGACGGTCGCTCTGCAGGAGCTCGGCAGCCGGACAGTGGATGAGGGCCTGGCCGCCGGGGTTCCGTGTAAGGAGATCTGGCGTGCCGTGTGGATCGCGCTGGAACTGCCGGAGTCGATGCGCTGAGCCTGGCCGAGGAACTGGCGCGCCCCGAGGCAATCGAACAAATGTTCGGGTAGACTGTTGCTGTCGCCGGGTTTTCCACAGCCTGGGGCACGCCAGAATTTTTTTGTCACCCCAGATTCCTAGAGTGAGGGTGAAGGTTGAGCTGAACCCTCAGGGAACGGCTCAGGGAGTCGAAAGGAACCACACAATGGCTGTTGCGGATCGCGCCAAGGCACTCGAGGCCGCCCTTGCCCAGATTGAAAAAGGTGCACGGCAAGGGGTCAGTGATGCGTCTGGGGAGGACACCCGCTTGCCCATAGACGTCATCCCGACTGGGAGCGTTGCCCTGGACGTTGCCCTGGGGATCGGTGGCCTGCCTCGAGGCCGCATCATCGAGATCTACGGCCCTGAGTCCTCAGGTAAGACCACCGTGGCCCTCCACGCCATCGCCAATGCGCAGGCGGAGGGGGGTATCTGTGCTTTCATCGACGCAGAGCATGCTCTGGATCCCGACTATGCGAACAAGCTCGGTGTCAACACTGACGAACTCCTGGTATCCCAGCCCGACAATGGCGAGCAGGCTCTTGAGATCGCCGACACGCTTGTGCGTTCCGGTGCGCTGTCGCTCATTGTGATCGACTCGGTGGCGGCTTTGACACCCCGGGCGGAGATCGAGGGCGAGATGGGCGACTCCCATGTGGGTCTCCAGGCGCGTTTGATGAGCCAGGCGCTGCGAAAGATGACCGGCGCCCTGAAGTCTGCTAGTACGACTGCCATCTTCATCAACCAGCTTCGTGAGAAGATCGGGGTGATGTTTGGCTCGCCGGAGACCACCACGGGTGGGCGTGCGCTGAAATTCTACTCCTCAGTCCGTCTTGATGTCAGGAGGATTGAGACGCTGAAGGACGGCTCTGAGATGGTGGGTAACCGTACCAGGGTGAAGGTGGTCAAGAACAAGGTGGCGCCACCCTTCAAGCAGGCTGAATTCGACATCATCTATGGCGAAGGCATTTCCCGGGAAGGCAGCCCTCATCGATATGGGAGTTGCTAATGGAATCATTCGGAAGGCAGGTGCCTGGTTCACCTATGAGTCCGACCAGCTGGGACAGGGTAAGGAAAACGCTAGAAACTTCCTCCGGAATAACCCCAAGATCGCTGACGAAATTGACGGCCGGATCCGGGCAGCGCTTGGGGTCACCGACGAGGAGGGCTCCAAGGAAGCCATCAATCCAGACACCGGTGAGGTAAAGGTTGACTTCTGATCTGAGCCACGATGAACAGCTGGAATTCGCCAGACAGATTGCGCTCAGGCTGCTGGACTCCCGGAGCAGGTCGGAGGCCGAGCTCTGGGATCGGCTCACATCACGCGGTGTCCCGGATGAGATCTGTCAGGAGCTGATCGGGCGCTTCCGCGACGTCGGATTGGTCGACGACGCTGCTTTCGCGGATGCACTCACCCAAACATGCGTGCAAGTGAACCGGTACGGAGCCACACGCATTCGTGCGGAGCTACGCCGCCGCGGTGTGGCTGAGGATGTGGTAGCGGAGGCCCTGGGCCAGGTGGGTTACGAAGAGGAGCTGGAGGCTGCACTGGCCTTTGCGCGGCGGCGTTCCCATCGGCTGGCAGGACTGGATCCCCAGGTGGCGCGCCGTCGTCTTACCGCGGCTCTGGCGCGCAGGGGGTTCCAGGTTGCCGTGGTCTCATCGGCGGTGGACGACGTACTCGGTGAAGCAGCCCCCGACACGGACGACAACACCCTTGTGAAATAACCTTGGCGGTCGTAGGGTCATTGACCCGCGGTTCGAGACATCTTCGTTGATCCCTCGGGTCTGCGTCACCCTGACATGACGCAGTCGTACCCGCTCCTTAGCAGGGGGTGCGAATGCCCTGAACCTCCGGGTCATGTTGTCAGGTGCAAAAGGGTAGCCGCATGGAATGGCTGGGCTGGGTAATTGCCGGGTTGTTGGGCATCGTCCTGACCGTTCTCACGTGGCGGCAACGACGAGCCGCGCTATCCTTCATACAGGAAAAAGCCAGGATCGAGCGCCGAAGCCGGTCGGATGCCGCCTCCATAAGAAAACAGGCCATGGAGGCCGCGGAGCAGCTGCGGACTGATGCGGAGCGAGCCCTCGAACAGGCCCAGGAGAGGTCACGCGAAGCTGCTGCGGACATCGATAGGGCGTCGTGACGACTTGAGGCTGCCATTGCTGCTCAGCGGGCTGAGCTGCGCGAACAACGCAGTGCCCAGGAGCGTCATGAGGAACGTCTTCATGAGAGAGGATCGCCTGGCGGCGGAGGCTGAAGGCCTGGCAACGCGGGCGGAACTGCTGGAGCAGCAGCGCGTGGAACTGCGCAGGAAGCGTGAGGAAATCGCGGGGGAGCAGGAGCGTGCCCGGATAGAGCTTGAGCGGGTGGCGGGGCTGACGGTGTCTGCTGCGCACTCCGAGGTGATGGCCGAGGCGGAGCGGCAAGCCCGGCTTGCCGCAGCAACCCCTGGCCCGGGACATAGAGGAGAGCGCGAGAGCTGAAGCTGATAGGCGGCTCGATCGATAGTGGTCACGGCGATCCAGCGATGCGCGGCTGAGCAGACTAGCGAGTCTGTGGTTTCCAGCGTCGATCTTCCCGGGGATGATATGAAAGGGCGGATCATCGGGCGTGAGGGCCGCAAACATACGGGCCTTTGAACAGATCACAGGCGTTAATGTGATGGTGGATGACACCCCGGAGACGGTGCTGTTGAGCTGCTTCGATCCGGTGCGGCGTGAGGCTGCCCGGCTGACCCCTGACAGACTTGGTCGCTGACGGGCGTATACATCCTGCACGCATAGAAGAGGTGCACGCCCGGAGCCTGCGGCTCTTGGACGAGCGCATCAAGACGGTTGGCAGCGAGGCGTTGCTGGAGGTGGGTATCGCGGATTTGCACCCGGACCTGCTGCCCATCATCGGTTCTCTTGCCTACCGGACCAGCTTTGGCCAGAACGTGCTTGCTCACCTGATCGAATGCGCCCACCTGGCCGGGGTCGCGGCAGCTGAACTGGGACTTGACGTGGCGCAGTGCAAGCGCGCTGCCTTCCTGCATGACATTGGGAAGGCCCTGACGCACGAGTCTGAGGGGCCACATGCGATCGTCGGAGCTGATCTGCTGCGCCGGCATGGGGAGAACCCCGACATTGTCCATGCCGTAGAGGCTCACCACAACGAGGTCGAGCCCCATACCGTCGAAGCCGTTCTTACGCAGGCAGCGGATGCCATATCCGGTTCCCGGCCTGGGGCGCGCCGCGAGTCGTTGGAAGCCTATGTGGAACGGATGCAGCACCTCGAGTCCATCGCAATGGCCCATGAGGGGGTGACGCGTGCCTATGCCATGCAGGCAGGCCGGGAGGTCAGGATCATGGTGGCGCCTGAGATTGTGGATGATGCGATGAGTCAGGTCCTGGCACGCGAGATCGCCACCGAGGTGGAGACCAATCTCACCTATCCAGGGCAAATCCGTATCACCGTTGTGCGTGAGTCACGTGCCACTGAGCTGGCCCATTGACATGCTCAACCTGTTTAACCGGCGCGGACACCCCATAGCGCGTGGGTGGAATCTCCAGGCCGCAACAGGATCCGGTCCCGGTAGGTTGGTCCTTCATTGAAAGCATCCGGTCCACACGTCATCGGCTCCACCGCCACGCCATCACGCAGTGGTGCTGTGAACACCTGTACCCACTGGGTGGTGGCCTCACCCCAGACCTCGATGGTGTGGTCTTTCCCGCTGAGAGTGACGGCCCAATCCCTGGTGAAAGGGTCGGTGAAGGCGGTATCCAAGGTCGTCTCACCGATCGTGTGGGGCTGAGTGAAGTCATGTGCGGGGCTCACAGGACCAAGCCGGACCGGCAGTAGCCGTTCCGGATCCACCATGAGTTCTGAGTCGAACGGAATCCTCAGCTCCACATCCGTGAGGTCATCGAAGTGGAAGTAGGGATGCGCCCCATATCCCCAGGGGACTGTGGTCGTGCCGATATTGGTGGCCGTTACCTCTACGGTGAGACCTTGATCATCAAGCCGGTGCAGGATTTCCACTGCGAGGATCCCAGGCCAGCCGCGACGAGGCCAGAGGATGGTTCGCTGCCGCACTGAAGTGCTCAGGTGGGTGAGACATCCCCAGGGCAGTCCCACATTCAGGCCGTGATTTGCGTTATTCCTGGTCGGTTCGTTGATGGGGAGCTGGAATTCCTGGCCACTCAGGTTGTATCGGCCGTCGCGGAGCCTGTTGGGCCACGGCAGCAAATGTGCCCCCTCCCAGCCTTTCGGGGCCTGTTCGGCGCCGTGAGTTGTCAGCAGCTCCTGGCCGTTGAAGGTCAGGCTCCGCAACCTGGCGCCCACTTCGGTGATGACGGCGCCGTAGCTCCCAGCGCTAATCTCGTATTGCTCACCCGTTGGGAAGATCATGGACCAACACTCAGTTTGGTGCCGCCGTTTTTCGTGTGTGAAGGCTCAGGTGTCTCAGAGTTGGGCCACCATGAGTTCGCGCACCCTATCACGTCATCACCTATGGCTGCCAGATGAATGTCCATGATTCCGAGCGGATCGCGGGCCTTCTGGAGGAGGCCGGCATGAGGAGGGCACCCGAGCCAGCTGAACCGGTCCTCGGGGCGGGTGCCGATGTGGTGGTGTTCAACACCTGCGCGGTTCGTGAGAATGCGGACAATCGTCTTTACGGGAACCTTGGGCATATGGCAGCCATCAAGGCGCAGCATCCTGGCATGCAGATTGCCGTGGGGGCTGTATGGCCCAGAAGGATCGGGACGTGATTCTTCGCAAGGCTCCCTGGGTGGATGTGGTATTCGGCACTCACAATGTAGGGAGCCTGCCTGTGCTACTCGAACGGGCCCGTGTGGAGGAGGCAGCCCAGGTGGAGGTCGTCGAGGCCCTCCAGACCTTCCCCAGCAATCTCCCTAGCCGCAGGGAATCCCCATACTCGGCATGGGTGTCGGTGAGTGTTGGCTGCAACAACACATGCACCTTCTGCATCGTGCCGCAGCTTCGCGGCAAAGAGACGGACCGCCGTCCAGGCGACATCCTCGCCGAAGTAAGGATGCTGGTGGGCCAAGGGGTCCAGGAGATCACCCTGTTGGGGCAGAACGTGAATGCCTATGGGGTTGAATTCGGTGACCGGCAGGCCTTTGCGAAGCTTCTGCGAGCCTGTGGCGAGATCGATGGGCTTGAGAGGGTGCGTTTCACATCCCCTCACCCGAAGGACTTCACCGATGATGTGATAGCGGCAATGGCCGAAACCCACAATGTCATGCCGCAACTGCACATGCCCCTCCAGTCCGGTTCGGACACGGTGCTCAAGTCAATGCGGCGTTCCTATCGCAGGAAACGTTTTCTCGGGATTCTCAGCCGGGTCCACGAAGCCATGCCGCATGCGGCGATCACCACAGACATCATCGTTGGTTTTCCGGGGAAACTGACTCTGATTTTGAGGCCACCATGGAGGTAGTCCGCGAGGCCCGGTTCTCCGCTGCCTACACCTTCCAGTACTCGAAACGTCCTGGGACCCCGGCTGCTGAGATGCCAGATCAGGTAGCCCGCGAGGTCGTTCAGGAACGCTACGAAAGGCTCGCAGAGCTGGTGGGAGATATTGCCTGGGAGGAGAACCGCTCCTTCGAGGGGCAGGAGGTTGAAGTCATGTTTGCTCTGGGGAGGGGCGAAAGGACTCTGCCACCAATCGCATGAGTGGTCGGGCCCGCGACAACAGGCTGGTACACGTGGCAACCAGCGATGACCCCTACCCAGCGTCCACGCCCTGGAGACATCGCTTATGCGACCATCACTCACGCGGCGCCGCACCACCTCAACTCCGATGCCCCCCAGAGCGCTGCGAAGAACCCGTGGCGGTGACGCCTGGGAGGTGGCATACACCGATGCCCCTGCGCCGAAAGGCGTTTTGCTGGGCATACCGAGCCTGCGGCGTCCCTAAAGGGATTACTGGCTCGCGGGACGGCCAGCCCTGTGGGGAAACCAATTGGCGTGAGCCGCCCACTGCGATAGGCCGAGGTGGCGGCATAGTCACCAGGATCCCCGAGATTGTCTCCAGCCCGGAGACGCCGCCGGTAGGGGCATGGTCTCAAGCCATCTGGTTCCTACCGGCGGATTCCCCTATCCCTATTCGCCTTCCTTCTTGTGAGCCAGGTCGTCGACCTTGTCTTTCACGAAATCAGCGGCCTGGCTGATCTGGTCGCTGTGTTTGCCGCCGGTCTTCTCGTCGATGAAACCAGCTCCCTTTTCGATCGCCTGGTCAATGGCCTCGCCATGCTGGGCCACCTGCTCACCGATGTTGTCGAAGATTCCCATGTGATTGCCTTCTGGTCCGGGTGCCTGATGCACCATAGGCGTCTATCATGCCCTGCTCAAGCGAGTTTCCGCATCGAGGCTGGCAGGATGGTGCCCATGCATCCGCCTCTCATAGTGCTGGTTGGTCCCTACCGCCACGGGCAAATCGGCGCTTGCTGTCTCGCTTGCTCAAGAGCTCGACCGCCGGGGGAGGGCAGCGGAGATAGTCAATGCTGATTCCATGTTGGTCTATCGAGGCATGGACATCGGGACGGCGAAACCTTCCAAGGCTGAGCGCAGCGGTGTTCCCCATCACCTGATCGACATCATGGAGGTCACTGAGACGGCTTCGGTGGCTGATTTCCAGGCTCGTGCCCGGGCAGTGATAGCGGATCTGCGGAATCGTGGTGTCGTTCCGCTCCTGGTCGGTGGATCTGCTCTCTACACGCGGGCTGTCACTGACGTCTTCGAGTTCCCAGGTTCTGACCCAGGCCTCAGAGGTCGGCTGGAGGCAGAGCTGGAACATATCGGAGTGGAGGAGATGGCCCGCCTGGCAATGGTGGCGCCGGAGTCAGCTGCCCACATCGAGCCAGGCAATGGGCGGCGGATCATCCGGGCCCTGGAGATTCACGAACTGACCGGCGGGCATCAGGCGATGCTCCCGGAATGGCGCTACGAACTTGAGGGGGTCCATCAGTTCGGTCTCGAAGTTGACCGCTCCGAACTGGACAGGCGCATCAATGCCCGGGTCGACGAGATGTGGCGCCAAGGTCTCGTTGCAGAAGTCCAGGCATTGATATCACTCGGGCTTAGGCAGGGGAAGACCGCCTCTCGTGCCATCGGCTACAGGCAGGTCCTAGCTTTCCTGAGCGGGGAATGCAGCGAGGACGAGGCCCGGGAGGAGATCAAACGGGCAACCCGCCGTTTCTTCCGCAAACAACTCAGCTGGTACCGGCGAGATCCGCGAATCACATGGCTGCCCGCGGGCGACCCAGGCAACCCCGGACGGATACTGGAAAACTCCGGGACGTAGAATTATAGGATTGGGGGCTAGAAGGATAGGTGGACACTTTGTTCCGGTACACGTTTGTCAAGGGTCATGCCACCGGCAACGACTTCATCATCATCGACGATCCACATGGCATGCAGGAGCTGACTGCGGAAGTGGTCGCTGAGCTCTGTGATCGGCACACCGGTATCGGTGCGGATGGCGTGTTGAGGGTAGTGAGAGCTGGGCAGGTGCCAGGCCATGATTTCGATCCCGGGCTGTGGTTCGCGGACTATCGCAACTCCGATGGCTCGCTGGCGGAGATGTGCGGCAATGGGCTGCGGCTCTTCTCTCGTCATCTTCTGAATGACCAACTGGTCCAAAGCGGTGAGTTCACCGTAGCCACCCGCGCAGGCCTGAAACAGGTGCGGGTAGCGCGTGGTGGCCTGATCGCGGTGAATCTGGGTGAGGTCGGCCTGGGGCCCGAACCCATCACCATCACCCATGGGGTTCAGGAGTTCGCTGCTCAACCAGCAGATGTGGGCAATCCCCATGCAGTCGTGTTCACAGACCAGGAGCGCCTGCAACAGCTGGATCTCACGAAAGCCCCGTCGTGGGAACCTACCGGAACTTTTCCCTCGGGGGTGAATATCGAGTTTGTCCATGAGGTCATGCCGGGTGAGTTGCTGATGCGGGTGTATGAGCGCGGTTGCGGGGAAACCCTCAGCTGTGGCACTGGAGTGGTGGCATCCGCCGCTGCCTATCGTGCTCGCAGCGGGTTCGATGCTCCCATCCAGGTACACGTGCGCGGTGGCGACCTGACTGTCACCTTCGAGGGTGATCAAGCCTGGCTGACGGGCCCTGCCGTCATCGTCGCGCGCGGTGAATACTGGAACTGACATATTTTGTCTCCCGGCCCTGTCAGAATAGTCCGACGATGACTACACCCCTTGACATGCAGCCAAACTATGACGGAGACCAGGTCGAGCTTGCTGAGCGGCATTCGCTCAGGCGGGTCGCAGGAATGCGTACCGAGCTGGAGGACATCTCTGAGGTCGAGTATCGGCAGCTTCGGTTGAACGCGTGGTCCTGATATCCGTGTGGACATCAGGAACGCAGACGGATGCCGACAATGCGGTGGCTGAGCTGAAGTTGCTGGCTGAAACCGCGGGCTCCGAGGTACTTGAGGCTCTTGTGCAAAGACGCAGCCAGCCTGATGCCGCCACCTACATCGGCCGCGGCAAGGTGGATGAGGTCGCGGAGGTGGTACGTGCCACCGGGGCCGACACCGTTATTTGTGATGGGGAGTTACAGCCTGCGCAGCTACGGAACCTGGAGGATCGCGTCAAGGTGAAGGTGGTTGACCGGACCGCGCTGATCCTGGACATCTTCGCCTCGCACGCGAAGTCAGCTGAAGGCAAGGCGCAAGTCGAGCTGGCGCAGCTGCAGTATCTGAGGCAACGCCTACGGGGATGGGGAGGCAACCTCTCGAGACAGGCTGGTGGACGTGCCGCGGGCGGAGCGGGTATCGGTGGCAGGGGTCCCGGCGAGACGAAGTTGGAGACCGACCGCCGCCGCATCCAACACCGGATAGCGCGGCTTCGCCGCAAACTCCGTGAGATGGATGCCACCAGAGAGGGTAAACGCACCGAGCGTCGTCGTCACCAGGTGCCGAGTGTCGCAATCGTCGGATACACCAATGCGGGCAAATCCTCGTTGTTGAACAGGCTGACGGGGGCAGGTGTCCTCGTGGAGGACGCCCTGTTTGCCACCTTGGATCCCACCACCCGCCGCACCCAGACCCGTGATGGGCGGGTATTCACCCTGACCGACACGGTGGGCTTCGTCCGGCATCTGCCCCATGATCTCGTGGAGGCATTTCGCCTCGACTCTCGAGGAATCGGCCACTGCTGACCTCCTGCTTCATGTTGTCGATGTCTCTGACCCCGATCCCGAGGGGCAGATAACTGGCAGTGCGACAGGTGCTGGCTGAAATCGGTGCCAGCGGTGTCCCGGAGCTGCTGGTCTGCAACAAGGCGGATCAGGCGGAGGAAACCATGATGCTGGCCGTGCGTGCCAATCATCCTGACTGCGTTGTGGTCTCTGCCCGCATGGGACATGGCCTGGAGGAGCTGGTTGATGCCATCGAGGAGCGCCTTCCCAACCCCGATGTGGAGATTGAGGCACTCGTGCCCTACGAGCGAGGCGACCTGATTGACCGGATCCATCGCACGGGCTCCATCGAGGTGCTGGAGCACACCAGTGAAGGCACCAGGGTACGCGCCCATGTACGTCCTGGGCTTGCGGAGGAACTGAGCAGCTACAGTGTCTGATCTTTCGGAGCGGATCCTTGAACGGGCCGTCTCCGGCATAGGTGGAGGTGACAGACCTGGCCAGGCGGCCATGGCCACAGCCATCAAGGAGTCGCTGGGGAGGGGACCCATCTACTGGTCCAGGCCGGTACCGGAACCGGCAAGTCGCTGGGATACCTGGCTCCGGCGCTAGCGCGGGTCATAGAGCATGGTGGAGACCATCGTGGTTGCGACGGCTACCCCTGGCGCTTCAAAACGCAGCTCGCTGGAGCAGATATTCCGGCAGCACTAGATGCGGCGGAAAAAAGTCACGGGAAGACGTCCCCAGGCCTCGGTGTTGAAAGGACGTAACAACTACGCCTGTCTTTACCGCGCTCGTGACGAAGCGCTCACCAGCGGACAGGGCACACTTCTTAGTGCAGGAGAACTGAGTGAATCCCAGAGTCCTGACTCGCCCTCCACACTCGGTGTCGAGGTTCTGGCGTTACGAGAATGGGTGGAGGAGGAGCTGGCAGCCGGTGGTACAGGGGATCGCGATGACGCTCCACCCCACACTTCCGGTTGCCTGGCAGCAGGTGTCGATTCCGACCCGGGAATGCCCAGGGGCTGCCCGCCGCCCCTTCGGCGTGGAATGCTTCGTGGAGAAGTCACGGGAGGCGGCGCGCAATGCTGACCTTGTAGTCACCAATCATGCCTTGGTCGCGATCAACGCGATGCATGGCGGCACCGCCCTGCCAGAGCACACAGCATTGATCATCGATGAGGCCCATGAACTCACGAGCCGTCTCACCACTGCCGCCACCGATGAGCTGAGTCCCGGTGTTGTCGATCGGGCGGTCAAGCGTTGTCTGTCCTGGCTGGGAGACGACGTGGATCGGACATGTTGGACGCGGCAGAGGAGCTGCGCGATGTGCTGGCCGACAGCCCGGCAGATCGCATCACCGGGGCCGGTGCCTTGCTTCCGAAGGCTTGTGCTGGACTCCGTGATGCCGCGCGGCAAGCCATCAGCGAGCTGGGCAAGGACAAGGAGAGCCCTGAACGTTCCCAGGCGATGGGTGCCTTGACCGAAGTTTTCGATATCGCCGAGAGAATTGCGCGCCTGGCTGACCAGGATGTCGTGGGTCAGCCATTCAGATCAGCAAGGAGACAGGGCTCACGTGGCTCCGTTGTCGGTCGCGGGGCTGGTGCGCGAGGAGGTTTTCGGGCAGGCCACCACGATCCTCACCTCGGCGACACTTACCCTGGGCGGCAATTTCCGGACCTTCGCCACCAGTATCGGGCTGGTGCAGGAAGATGAGCTGATCGATGGCAGGAAGACACCGGCAGCAGGGACGGGTTGGCGCAGCTTGGACGTCGGTTCGCCATTCAACCATGGCAGACAGGGAATCCTCTATGCCGCCGCTGGGTTGCCGTCCCCGGGGCGTGACGGGCTGACGGAGGCGCTGCTGGATGAGGTCGCCCAGCTGGTGTGGGCAGCTGGTGGGAGGACCCCTCGGGCTGTTCGCATCGCGCCGTAATGCCGAGCAGGCCGTCGCTCATTGCCGACAGGTGCTGCCGGAACTGGAGTTCCTGTGCCAGGGCGATGCCCAGCTCTCTGAGCTTCAGCGAAACTCACAGAGCGCCCGGCCACGAGCCTGTTCGGCACCATGTCGTTGTGGCAGGGCATTGATGTGCCAGGTGAGACCTGCCAGCTGGTCATCATCGACAAAATTCCCTTCCCGCGCCCCCGACGATCCTTGATGCAGGCCCGCAAGAAGGCTGTGGATGATGCGGGCGGCAATGGTTTCATGACGATCGCTGCCGTCCACGCGGCCCCTGCTGCTGGCGCAGGGGGCTGGACGTCTGATTCGCCGTGAGAGCGACCGGGGTGTAGTCGCAATCCTTGATCCTCGCGTTGTCAAAGCCCGTTACGGTGCTTTCCCTGTCGAGTTCTCTACCGGGATTCTGGCGCACGACGGACCTTTTGATTCTGCAACCAATGCCTTGTTGAGATTGCGAGGCGCCGAGTAACAAACTCGGCGCCTCGCAGCTGAGGAACGGCAGAATTAGATCCCTCACATAGAAACACCGATCGAGCGGAGATAACTCATCGGATTCGATGCCGAGTACACGTCTCCGGGAGTGACCCCGGAGGGTAGTACTGAAGTGCAGGTGTGCCCCGAAGCTGCGGCCCGTGGTGCCCACGTTGCCGATCTTCTGGCCGGCGGTGACCTGCTGTCCCACCTTCACATCCGTGCTGCTCAGGTGGGCGTATAGGGGTTGACGAGCCATCGGCTGCGCGGATGGCCACGCAGTTGCCGGCCCAGGAGCCAACGTTCCCGCTGACGACGGTGCCGGAGGTTGCGGCATACACGGGGTGCCGCTGCTGGCAGAGAAGTCCTGGCCCGTGTGGTAGCGGGACCAGCTTCCGGTCGCGCCGAAACCAGCACTGAGCTTGTAGGTTCCCTTCGCCAGAGGCGCCGCAGCTCCATCGACGACCGTGGTGCTACCGCTGGAAGCCGCAGCGTCGGTGGCCGGGGTGCTTGAGGAGCCTGACGACGCGGCCTTGTTCGTGTAGGAGTAGTTGCCTGAGCTTGAGCTGCTGCCGGACGAGGACTTCTTGCCCGAGGTCGTCGAACCGTTGTAGTACTTGCCGCTGCTGGATTTGGAGCTCTTGCGCTGTAGTTGGAGCTCTTGGAAGTGCTCTGCTTCTTGTTGTTGTAGCCCGCCTTCTTGTAGGAGCTGCGGTACTTTTTCCCCGTGGAGCTCTGGCTCTTCTTAGTTGAGGTGGAATCCTGCCCACTGGTTTCGGCGACGGCGCGGCGAGCCACAGAATGCTGTTCGTCACAGTCGCGGTCAGTGTTTGCGGCTCGCTTGGGGCGCTCAGTCTGCTGGGCGCGGGAGGTATAGCGGCTCTTGCTGCTTGATGTTGCAGAAGCGGAGTTCTGCTGGGCCGAGCTGTCGGAGGCAGCGGTGCTACGGGCAGCTCGGGTATGCCTTGCTGAGTCAGTGGCCGCATCACGGTGGCCGGACTCCGGCGGCAGCCGCGGGGTGGCGGCCAGGCCGATTGTTCCTAGCGCTGCCAGCGACCACCAGAGCGGTGAGGGACGGCGCCAGGGCGCAGGCGGCTTGGGAGCGCCCGGCGCGGGATGGCTCCCGGACCAAAGGCAGCGCAGCCACGGCGGGGCTGAGTGGATTTCAAGAATCCCATGGTCGGTCCTTTCGGTTGGAAGATGTCGTCAATCCTGAAGGTTTCTCAGGTTAATCTCAAGTTTCCTTCAGGGTTTCATAGATGCTCACGGGAACTGAGGCGAAGGTAATCTGCTTTGACTACGGGTTTTGTCTAAATTTTTCACAGGGAACGCACAGGTTGGTTGAGGTTTGAGGGGTTTGGTTGAGATTTAACTAAGAATGATGAGCGGTTGAGGGGTCCTCGCCCAAGACGGTTGTGAGCTGTCACAGCCTGGGACTGCCTCGAGGCGTGGTCGGCAAACCCGGCGGTTTGGCCTGGGGCTGAACATCATGGGTGTCTTAATGACCCTGAGAAGACCGGGCTTACTTCCGCTCGTGTGGTGTGGGCGCAGCGCGCTGCACCCCTTGTGCTGGCGCGTGCATCCAGTTCAGCTGGCCAGTTGGGCCGGTCTGGTCGATCAGGGGTGGGGATGATTCATTGGGGAGGCTGTGCGGTGGCCAGAATGGTGGGTGTGGTTGAGTGTGGCGATAGTGTCTGCGGGAGCCGAGGGTTCACTGCCGACACCCAGTTCACGAGGGAAATGCAAAAAGCGCTGGGATGGATCCCAGCGCTTCTGGCAAATGCCTTTGGTGAGGTACCTCAGGCTGATTGTGATCGAACACATTAGTAGCGGGGACAGGATTTGAACCTGTGGCCTCCGGCTCGGTGACTTGGTGCTGGATGACGGAAGCGGCCGAAGCCGATGGCAGCTGGATCCCAGCCACGCCAGCATCAAGACATGGGAACTCGCTTCAACGCCAAACCTGTGCCACCGGGATGGGAGTGCATCGACCGCTGGACCACCTGGCTCCAAGCCCACGGGCTGCGGCCGGCAACCATTCGCGTTAAACGGCAGCACGTCATGTACCTTGCCCGCTGCAACCCTCACCTCCGCCCAGACGACTTAACAGTCGACGTAGTCCTGAACTGGGCAGCCAAGCAACCTTGGAAACCGGAAACCCGTCATGGCAGCTACGGAAGCTACGCATCCTTCATGACTTGGTGGCGACGCGAACAGGGCAAGCACGAAACGGTCGAGTTCCCCATCGTCCGCCGCCCACGAACACTTGCCAGACCCGTCCCTGACGCTCTCATCGAGGACCTCGTCAGCTGCGCTGACGACCGCGTAGCCCTGTCCGTTCGGCTCGCAGCCTGCGCCGGCCTTCGACGGGGAGAGATCCCCTTGGTCCACATAACCGATCTGATCGACGAGGACTCCGGCCGAACCCTCCTAGTCCATGGCAAAGGTGGCGTGGAACGTCTCGTCCCAGTCTCGAACCGGCTCGACTCCGCTATCCGCACCTACCGACAGAAACACGGCATCGAGCAGGGTTGGCTGTTTCCAGGAGCTATCGACGGTCACATCTCCGCAACCTGGATCGGCAAGCTGGTCAACTCCCCAGCTGCCGAGGCCGTGGACTCTTCACGGGCTCCGTCACAGGTTCGCGACGGCCGTCTATGCCGCGACACGCGACATCATCGTCGTCCAGCAACTCATGGGCCACGCATCCGTGGCCACCACCCAAAGGTACTTGGCTTTACTTCCGATGCTCTCAGGGCGGCTGTGAATGCCGCCGACACGTAAGGATTCATGATGTTTCAGGCTCTCGCGATACTCCACGAGGATGGGATGCTCGACATTCGGTGGGCCGATGATCCCACCGGTGATCGCCCCACCGCGGCGACGGTGGTGGCTCTCGGAGACCTCCTCCGCGACGCCGCCCCCTACCTCCCCGACGCTGACGCTGCGACGGCGCTGATTGTCAACACGTACCCAGGGCTCCTTCGAGCCCTGGGCCTACACCCAAATCGTCGCGACCAGGCAAGGGAGATCACCTTCACCGCCTCCGACCAGAAGATTTGGTATCAGGCTCTCAATCCCGATAAGACGTTTGCGTCGAAGTCTTCCGCACAGTCGTCGGCACCGGTGTCACCGCTGCCGACGGCTGAGTGGAGCTAGCGGACCTGCCCCAACTAGCTCAGCTGTTCCGACTAGTTCTGTTAGCCCAGCCAGTGCAGCTAGCCCAGTTGATACGGCTAGTGCGTCTAGTTTTGCTGGTGCAGCTAGTCCGGGTAGTGACGCTAGTCATGGTAGTGCTGCTAGTGTCACGCTACCTGAGGCGGTGGGAAGAGTGCCTAGGCGGTCGTTCCTCACCGATCAGGCGGTGGAGGAACCGGCCCGCCAGGGCTGGCGCGGTGCTCTGACCCGCCTCGGATTGCGGGTCCGACCGGGCAGTAACGAGCGTGCGGAGCGGGCGGATGTGCTCGCGGTCAGCCAGCACTGGCCCGGGCATCGACTCATCACAGTCGCCAACGGCAAGGGGGGCTCCGGGAAAACCCCTGCCACCGTCATGCTCGCCGCAGTGCTGGCCCGCTGCGGAGGCGCTGGCGTCCTCGCGATCGACGCCAACCAAACCCGCGGCACCCTCGGCTGGAGAACCCAGAAAGGATCACACGACGCCACCGTCATCGAGTTGCTGCCCGAGATCCCCCGCCTGCTTGGTACCACCGCTCAATCGGCTGACATGGCGCACTTCGTCCATCACCAGCCAGAGGACCGCTTCGATGTTCTTCAGTCACAACCGTTGGCGCTCGCGTCCGCCCAACGACTCACCCCCAGTGACCTCACCGCCCTCCTCGACGTCGCCGCGAAGTACTACCGCGTCTCCGTGGTGGACACCGGCAATGATGAATCCGCAGCCGAATGGCGAACCCTGGTCGACCATGCTCACCGACTCGTGGTCCCCACCACCACCCGCGACGACCACGCCGAAGCCGGCGCTTTGCTGCTGAGGCCCTCACCAACGCGACGCGAAATCAGCTGCCCTCGCCAACCGGGCCGTCGTGATCGTCTCCCTAAAGCCGACCCCGGCGCGAAACCGGCTGACCTTCGACGCATCATCAACGGCTACCGCGAACTCGGCGTCACCGTCGTTGCCATCCCCCACGACCCGGCAATGGTTGGCGGCCGACTCTTGTACTCGGCTCTCCGGCCAGCCACCCAACGCGCCTGGCTCGCTGCTGCCGCAGCGGTTGCTAGAGGCCTCTAACCACACCCACTATGGCCGGCAGCTGCTGGCCGCCCAACCACAACTAACCACACCAGCTGCACTAGCCGCATCAACTGGGCTAGCTGCACTGGCCGGGCTAACAGAACTAGGAGAAACAACATGGAATACGGCATTAAGCCCCCGCGCGCGCTCGTCAAACTCATCGATGCCCGCAACACCACCGGAGGATGGCAGGTCCACTGCACCAACTGCGGCCACCAATGGCCCGAGGAGCCCTGGAAATCAACCCGCACCGACGCCGAAGACCACAAGCGATACCACCACTGCCCCACCCCCACGACGACATCAGCCGAGGAGAGTCAGTCATGACCACCGCTACCGAAATCACCACCGTTCTCCAGGATATCGTCAGTACCGTCGACCAGGCGAAGAACCTGATCGACGATCTCGTCGACGACAACGAAGAACGAAAAGAAGAAGAACGCCGTGGACAGATGGCTCTCGAGGTCCTCGAGACCGTGTGGCGGCTCCATGACTCCCAGGTAACCGATGATGGCCGCCTGGTCTGTCCCACCTGCCAAGTCTCATGGCCGTGCGAGACAGCCCAGACCATCCGCTACGGGGGTGCCTCCAGTGACCACCACCACCGACGTGCTGCGTGATCAGCACGAACAGATCGAAGCTCTGGCAGGCCGGTTCTGCGAAGCTGCACAGGACCTTGCACGTGCCGCGAACGGTAGCCGCTGCGGAGCCACTCCGGCACCCACCGCCTACGCGCTCCTCGGCCGGGTGAAGATCGCCTGCCGGCACCTCGGCGAGATCCTCGCCGCCCCTGCCCCAAGGACTCCACGATTCCCTCACCTTGAGGGGTGATAGGAGGTTACCGACTACGACCCCGAAACCGGTAACCCCGTCGACCCGGAGAAGTCCATCACCCACGCCACGGAAGCACTGTATGCCCTGCACGCCGCCCTCGAGGCCGCCTCCAGGTGCGCGGAGGCGGCTCAAGCCGCCCTGGCAAACCAGGGCTGGACCCCCGTCGACGAGCAAGAGGATTTGTGTGCGTGAACCCCTGATGGCCGCTAGCCGAACCATCTCGGCTAACGGCCCCAACCCCGGCCAACCCCACTAACCGGACTAACCCCACTAACAACCCTAGATTTGAGAGGCAACATCACTTGTGACGATCTACACCACAGCCTTGGGAAAAGGCGGCTCGACGAAAACCACCACTGCCGCCGAGATTACCGCCCATCTGGCTACTCGTGGACGCCGAGTCCTGGCCATCGACATGGACGAGCAGGGAAACCTCACTACCCGCCTCGGAGTCCTGGCCGACATGCCCGTCGCGGCCGTCGCAGCCGATGTCATCCTCGGCACCGCCACCGCCCAGCAAGCCGCCATCCCATCACCCCTGTCTTCCCAGCGCGTGGGTACTGGCCGGCACCGACGACCTCGCCGAGTTGCAGTACCGTCCCGAAGCGATCACCGCGCTACGTGACTACCTTCCCAGCCTCACCGACCGGTGGGATGATGTTGTGATCGACACCCCACCAGCCATGGGCATCGCCACCCTCGCGGCCCTCGCAGCAGCCGATGTCATCATCGCCCCCGTCGCATGCGAAGGCGAAGCCTACGACCAACTGGAAAGACTCGACGCCATCATCACCGGCCGCATCAACCCCCTGACTGCGACCCGGACAACGCATCAACTGGATCATCCCCACCAGAACGAATCCGCAACGCTGCCTCGACCGCGACGTCCTCCACACCCTCCACACCCACTACCCCGGACGAGTCACCCCGCTGTGCGGGAAGCCGTCATCGTCCGCGACTCCTACCTCGACGGCAAACCCGTCAGCTGCTACGCACCAGGGCACCCCGTCACCGACGACTACCACAAAGCCCTCACCCCAGTCCTCAAGGAGGCATAAAATGCCGAAACGCCCAACCCTCGCAGACCGCAGACGCTCCGCAATCCTCAACCAAACACCACCACAACCAGCGCAGACAGCACCACCGGCCCCACCCACCGAAGAGAAAAACCGTAGAGACCAAACTGCGGGCGCAGGTATGGACACCGTCTCGGTTTGCCTCACCCTCGAGACCTACCAACAAGCCAAGGCAGCATTCCTCGCTGACTGGCACGCCGGCAGCGACGCTGACACGTTCGGTGACTGGATCGCCGGAGCTTGTCTCCGGTACGCACCTAACCCCTCAGCAGCGAGCAGACCATCCTGTAACCCAGCCTTCCGGGCAGCCACGCAGCTTCACCATCGGCGCCCAGGCCCGGGCCGCCGTGGATGCCGCCATCACCGCCGACGCCACCGCCGGATATTGGACCACCCGCTCCGCATGGGTCCTGACCGCCATCACCACAGCCATCCAACACGCCCGCCACCGCGCCGGCGGTACCCTCCCCACCCCACCCGACCGGCTCCCCGGCCGGCTCCTGCAAAGGAGCCCACGATGATGCCTTTCACCTTTGTCGTCGCAGTCCTCGTGGTGGGTACGGTCAATGGAGTCGTGCTGCTGGAGTGGTTCAACGGTTCTGGTCCTTCCACCACGCGCCGAACCCGCATCGTGGTTCCAGGCAGCAGGAAAACGTGGCGACTCGCCTTGGCCGATGGATCTCGCGGGGGGCCTTGAAGTTTGTCAACATCCTAGGGGATCGTCATAACCGGAACCCTGCTCCTCGCCATAGAACTCGGATTCTGGCTATTCGAGCCCTCACCGTGGCGACTGCTGCCACCCGTGACAGCCTTTGTTGCACTGAAGCTCCTCATCCCCTCAATCCTCAAAACACTCGCTGCCCGCAAGTGGGAGAAAGCCCTACGCGACGCTGAGCCCGGGGAAGTAGACTCGGGGGAGTGACCCTCAGGAGAAGGAGGAGAAGCATGGACTACTACTCGATGAGCTATGACGTCATGCGGGAGACCGCTAACCAGATCCGCGGCCGCTACATCGCGTGGGCCAATGACGCCGCTGACTCCGAGACGGAGCAGTACTGGCTGGAGCAAGCTAGCCAGGTCACCCGGGAGGTTCGCCAGGTTGATCCTTACGACGAGGAAGCAATCATGGCGAAGCGTGCCGAGTTGAGAGAGTTGTTCCGTTCCCTGCCGACCGAGGCACCTGCCGTCGCGGCATGAACGATCTCCCACCGGGGGAGTTGCAGAAACTCTTCGAAACCCGGATCATCCCACACCTTCACGACAACCAGGACCCAGAACACCCCACCCCGGGACAGCAGCCGTGGTTCATCTCCGTGGGCGGACAACCAGGCGCTGGGAAGGGCAGGGTGATCGAAGCCGCTGGCCGGGCCCATCCCGGGTCGGTGATCGTCAATGGCGACGACCTGAGAACCTTCCACCCCGACTATCCGCGGCTCATGCAGCAACCGACCCCTTGTCGATGCCCGAGGCCACCGCCCAAGCGGCCGGGAGCTGGGTGGGGATGTCGAATCAGTGGCTGCGGGACAACAAGATCAGTGCTGTGGTGGAGACCACGCTGCGTCAACCCGCTGTGCTGCTGCGGGAGTTCGGGGCCTTCAAGCAGGCCGGGTACGGCACGGAATTGCGGGTCGTGGCTGTGCCGCCTGAGGTGTCCCGGCTCGGCACTCTTGCCCGCTACGTTGAACAGGTCCGTGATACCGGTGCCGGCAGAGCCGTCACGGCCGAGGGCCACGACATCCCCACCGCCGCGGTTCCGGGCACCGTGGAGACCCTCGTGGCGTCCGGGCTCGTGGACCGGGTTGTGGTTCAGGACCGCGACGGCCGTGTCTTCCTTGACATGGATGCTTCCCGAGGCAGCCCGGAACTCGCAGGCCAGGCACGCGATGCGGTCAATCAGGCCAGGGATGTCACCTCCATGACCTCCGGGCAGGCCCAATCCTGGTACCGGGCTGCGGAGTCCACCATCAACGCACTCCAGTGCATGCCCGTCGACCACGACCTTCTCCAGGTCTCGGCTCGTCTGACTGGACCTGATGCGACGGCGATCGCCACCCAGGCATGGCCCAACGAGCCGGCCAAGCAGCAGCGGCAAGTCGATAAGTTACAGCGCAGCCACTGGACCGCGGTTCGCGCAGCAACCCCGAAACAGCAAGGCTTCCAGCATCAGCACGAAGACCCTGATCACGGCATCGAGCGATAATATCCACCCAAGCCGGGGCAGGGAGTCCGTGATGGCCAAGGCCTAGGTGGAGTAGCTGAGAGTCTCGTCGGAGGGACAAACTCCGACGAGGCCGATGGGGGCCAGATAGGTGATGAACCCTGAGCAGCAGCGTACCGCGTCCTCGAGCCGATCCTGTGGCCGGGCGGGTGCCGGGGGCTCTGGGTTGAGGCGGTGTGCAGGTTCTGGGGCCGTGACCGGACGGCTCCCAAACCCCCACCGGATAGAAGAGACTCTGCCGCGGCTTGGGTGCCCTCAAGACCAGACTGCTTACGCCCGTCGGATCCTCTCACTTCCCGGCCGTGGTTCCGGGGGTGCGGAGCGAGTTATTTTCCAATCTATCCAATGGGTTGCGTAGACGTTGCGTTACGGATAGTATTCGTTTCATGGTTGAGTGGGAGATTCTCAGCGATGGAGCGCTGGGGAGATGGATCGGGGGCTGCGGAGGGAGCGTCTTCGCCGGCGTGGAGCATGGCGGGTGTGTGGGTACTGTGCCCGACGATATTTGGGGCGGGCGGATGCGCAGTACTGTTCAACCCGGTGCCGGGTGGCTGCTCATCGGGCACGGAGGAGAGCATCGTGAGTAATGGTCTGCGAGTGATCGCTTCCCGCAGGTACGGGACGTTGTCACCGTTGCGGTACCCAGGTGGAAAAAGCCGCTCTGGCAGGATTCTTCGCGGATCTGTTCCAGCAGATGCGGCTTCAGGACGTCTGCTACGTCGAACCCTACGCCGGGGGAGCGGGAGCAGGGATCGCCCTACTACGGGAAGGGCTGATCGATCACCTGATCATCAATGACATCGATCCTGCTGTTCATGCGTTCTGGCTGTCCGTGATGACCCACAACTCCGAGTTCGTCAAGCTGGTGGAGACCACCGTTGACGATCCCGCAATGGCGCAAACAGCGGAGTATCTACCAGGCAGGAGACGTATCCGATCCCTCCGGCTTGGGTTCGCCTTCTTCTACCCCTCAACCGCACCAACCGCCCGGAATCCTCAACGCCGGCGTGATCGGTGGCCAGGCACAGCAGGGCTGCTACCGCATTGACGCCCGATTCAACCGCACCACCCCTGACCGAGCGACTTAAAGCCATCGGAGCTCTAGCTCACCGGATCACCGTCACAGACCTGGACGGACGCACCACCATCACCAACCCACGCCACCGACCCGCACGTGTTCTTCTACATTGACCCGCCCTATGTGGAGGCTGGGGGCCAGCTGTACCTCAATGCCTTCGATGGCCGCGACCACATCGCTTTGGCCAAAATCATCAATACCATCGACGTAGCGCACTGGTTGGTCACCTACGACGTGGCACCCCTGATCGAGCACCTCTACCGAGACCAGGCGCAGTGTCTTCTCGAGTTGACCTACTCAGCCCGGCACCCCGGACGAGCCCACGAGCTCCTGATCGCATCCCCCTCAGGTGGCTGCTGTTATCAGGAATTTCCAGACTCACGTGATGGGAGCAACCGCCTAAGAAGCGGCTCCACAAGCTTCCAGGCCTCCCGGACATCACCTGAGGACACGGGCTTGTCAGGACTGTGGGCAACTAGGTTGAACCACTGCACCGAACCGGGTTTCTGGTCATTTTCCAGACGAAATGGGGTTGAGACTCGTCTTCAGTGCCCTGTTCTTGGGATAAGCATCTGCCAGCTGTTTGAGGACTTCTTTGAGTGCTCCGCTCGGGGAAAGGTTCTTGACCCAGGTGCAGCTTGACCGTGGTCTCCAGGATCGAGCGGAGCAGGATCGCGGTCGTGATCGGGAAATCGCTGAGCGACAGTCTTCGGAGTTCTATATAGCGCTCCTTCAAGTTCACCGGAACCTGGTCGTAGCTCAGGCCAGTCAAGTCGAGCTTGTTCTTCGTGTCTGGCCGATCCGGCCCCCGCACCCCCGAATCTCCAGGAGCGCTTGCCGGGGTTGCTGCTGGAGCACTTGCAGCAGGCGACGAAGACGAAGATGAAGAAATCGTCACACGCTGCTTGGGAGACGCAGGAGATGTTGTACCGCTTGACAGGACCTCACCTGGCGCAACAGACACCGGAACCTCTTTTGGGGTTCTTGTGAGTTTGGTCACCAGCTCGGCATGGGAAGGATCACGAACCTGGAACTCTGGGGAACGGGTGGTCAACCGCTTCGCCCGGAACCCTCCCAAGAGGTACTCCACAGCCTGACGCTGCTGCTCGGACAGATCCCGACCGATGTCCTCAGGCTTTTTCGTCACCGGATCCAGCAAACCATCCTTGGTGAACCGCACCCCGATCGCGGCCGCGATCCCAGGTTTCGAGTAGGCGTACTCGAACACCGACATCTTCAACTCGTTACTGACCGCGTACTCATGCAGACTGTGATCAGTGAACCGCACCCCGTCGAGGAACCGACGCATCGATGCCATCTTCATGAACCGTGAGATCTTCTTCACCCCAGGATACTGAGCCTTGACCTCAGCGACGGTCGTTGAATCATCCAACAACGAGTAGTAGAACGTCGCCCGCTGATCCGGGGTCCAAGGCCGCTTCGACGCGGTGGTATGAAGACGCGCGATATGTGGCGCCGCCGTCTGCCGATCCGGAATCACCATCACACGGATACGACTTGGAAGATTCGGAACCTCGGACGCGAACCGTTTCCGCAGTCGCTCAACATGCTCCCGATACCCCACTACCAGATCAGGATCCTGTAACGCCTTCAACGCACTCACCCGTCGATTGCCTTCCAACACCAGGTAGCGTCTGCTGCCCGGTGGTTCCTCCAACACGATGGGCACCTCGTTATCGAAGTACCCATCCCGAAGGATCGACTCGGCTGCCCCCATCACATCCTCAGAGGCGAACAGGTACCGCAGCGCTCCGGCCTCATCCTCCGGTTTCACCGGAATCCGATAATTATCCAGATCGAGTTGCAAACTCAGCGACCCTCAACTTCGACCACCGGCAACTGCACATACGCCACCTCGAACCTCCAATCAGTTGCCACACCACCATTGGGAACAACCGGCTCTCACAATAGCGCCGATCCGGCAGTCCCGTCACGAACCAGAGAATCCACTGGAGAACTCACGCAACTCCGGGCCGTTTCCCGACTCCCGGCCAGGACGGACAACATCGGCACATTCGGCACATGATGCATCAAAGCATCGCATCTCAAGGAGACTCTCATCGAGCGGCGGCGGTATGGGAGCGGTACCGCACCTCGGTTTGATATTCCTTCGCGGCGCCGAGGATGACTCCGATCCCCCTGCGTTGTGGGCCGTCTTGGCCGTCGAGGCCTTCGCCTTCGGGATTCCGAATCTTCACGTCGTCGTAGACGAGCTGTGCGACTTCGACCAGGAGGTTCGCGCGTTCCTTCGCTGTCCTGCCTCCCGGGGACCGGAGGAGGTACTGATCCACCGCTTCTAGAACTTCATCCAGACCCGCATCCATGTCAGCGCTCATGACATCGAAGAATAAAACACTTCAGACATCCTTACCTAACACCCCCACCGCCGAGCCCTTACCAGAGGGTGGGTTGGAGACGGTCCCCGAGGGGGAGTCCGGTGTTGGCGGTTGTTTGGAGGTTGGCACCGGCTAGGGCTGCTGCGCGAAGTGCTTGAGCGGCTGCGCAGGGGCCGCGGGTGTCTCTTAGGGGAGCCGGGGGTGTGGTGGCGTTGCCACCATTCTGTGGTGTTTTTCGGCAGTGGTGCCGGCGGCCCAGTGGGTTGGGGTTTGGCAGGAGGGTTCGTCGCAGAGGTGACGAATGACGTCGGCGGCTAGGGAGGCGTCGAGTCCGTAGGTAATGGCGTAGCCGAAGCGGTGGGCGATCGTCGACCAGGTCGCGGCCGTCGCTTCGTTGTCCGACCCAGAATCGTCCATGCCCTTTGCTGGAGGATTGCTCCGGTCCAGATGCGGCAGCCGGAGTCGAGTGCTGTGGTGGAGATCAGGTTCCGCCACCGTTCGATGATGGCGGGGTTTTCGAGGAAAGGTCGGAGTTCATCCACCGAAGCCATCGCTGGGCTTCTCTATAGTTGATTCTAGCTCGGCGGCGTCCTCGGGCGACTCCGGAGTGGGGGAGGTCTCGGCCGAAGGGGTTCTTCGGTAGTGGCCGGGGTTTCCGAGGGAACGGCTGCGCGGAGGAGCCGGCGTACTTCTGCGAGTTTGAGCTGGCACAGCTCGGCGACCTCGGTGTGGTCGTCGACCAGGGCGGCGAGGGTTTGGACGGTTTTGGCTTGCGCCTGCTCGGCTGCTACGGCTTTCTGCCGGGCGGTTTCCATGCGGGTGGTGGCGCGGTAGAAGGCGGACAGAGCCGTTGTGATCTTCTTCTCCTTCTCCAGCACCTTCTTCTTACGTTCTGCCTGTGCTTTTCTCGCCTGTTCTCTAGCAGCCACAGCCATGATCAGCCTCCCGTGCCTTCAACGTTCTACTCCTAACATCCTACCCCACCTCCATCCAAAGTCCTCCTAACACCGCCCCTTCTCATCTGTAGTCATAAATAACGACACACCTCTTGCACTTCGGACATGTATGCTGGAATCCCTGGTCAGAGAAGGGGCAGGAGGGAGGTGGGTCCTGGTGACTGCTTCGCTGCATAAGATCTCGGCGGGGATGGGTATGAGTACCTGACGAAGCAGGTGGCGGCGTTCGATGACACGAACCTTGGCCGCCAGAAGCTGGCTGAGTATTACGCGGAGAAGGGGAGTCGCCGGGGCGCTGGCTGGGTAAAGGTTTGGAGGGGTTGGGGAGTTTGGTGACTGCTTCGCTGTCGCGGTTGGGTCAGTGGTGCGTGAGGATCAGATGCGTGCCCTGTTCGGGTCTGGTCGCCACCCGGAGGCTGATGCGATCGAGAAGCAAGCACTGGAAGCGGGGCTGAAACCGGAGAAGGCGTTGAAGGCGTCGCAGCTGGGTCGGGTGTTCAGGACGGCACTAGTGGCCAGTTCCACGACTTGTTGCGGCGTGCGTATACCGCGTGGAATGAGGAGCATGGGCGACGTCGGGGGGCGCGGATCCCTGATGAGGTTCGGGCGGGGATCCGCACGGTGCTTGCGGAGAAAACGTTCGTCAAGCGGTATGGGCGGAAACCGTTGAGCAGGCAGGAACTCGACGGGCATCTGAAGCAGGAGTTGCGGGGTGATGGGGGCCGATCCTGTGCCGGGTTCGATGTGACTTTCAGCCCGGTGAAGTCGGTTTCGGCGTTGTGGGCGATAGCGGGTCGTGAGGTCGCTGGGGTGATTGAGCAGGCCCAGGACGAGGCTGTGCAGGATGCTGTTGCGTGGTTGGAGCAGCAGGCTGCCTACACACGTCGGGGGTTCGTGGGGCACGTCAGGTTGAGACGAAGGGGTTGTTGGCGGCGCAGTTCGTGCATCGGGATTCCCGGGCGGGGGATCCTGATCTCCACACCCATGTTGCGATCTCCAACAAGGTCCAAGACGCAGCGGATGGGGCCTGGCTTGCGTTGGATGGTCGTGTGATCTACCAGCTGATGGTTGCGGCATCGGAGCGGTACAACTCCAGTATGGAGCGGATCCTGACCGACAAGTTGGGGTTGGGTTTCGGGTTCGGGGAGTCGGATTCTGGGCGGCGACCGATCCGTGAGATCGACGGGATTCCGCAGGAGTTGATTGAAGCATGGTCAACCCGTCGTGATGCAATCACTGCACGTCAGGAAGAGTTGGTGGCCGCTTTCGAGCAGCGTCACTTGCGGCCTCCCACACCGGTGGAGACGCTCGCATTGGCGCAGCAAGCAACTCTGGAAACCAGGGAAGCGAAACACGAACCCCGTTCCCTGGCTGAGCAGCGCGCTACCTGGCGCAGCCAAGCAGCCGAGATCCTAGGCGGCGAATCCCTGGTCGATGACATGGCGGTTGGGGTGTTGGAACCGGCGAACCAGAACCCGAAAGGTTGATACGGTCCTGGTGGATCGAGTGGCCGAACGGGTCGTGGGGGCACTCGAAGAACGGCGTGCGACGTGGCAGATTCAGCACGTCACCGCGGAGGTAGAACGGCAGGTTCGTGGTCTCAACGTAGCGCCTGGGCAGCATCACGACCTGGTGGCGCGTGTCATCGATGCTGTTGTTGAACAGCAGTCGATTCCGGTTGTGACAGATCCCGAAGCGGCGATCGAAGTGCCGGCTGAGCTACGGCGCAGTGATGGCGCGTCCATGTATGAGCGGGTCCACCAGCTGCGCTACACCAGCCGCCGGATCCTCGAAGCCGAGGAGTTCATTCGGGAGACCGCCCGCAGCCAAGATGGCGCCACCGTCGGGGAAGAAGCCGTCACCGTTGCTCTACTGGAATCAGTTGCCAACGGCGTTGAGTTGAATCCACAGCAAACCCGCCTGGTACGAGGTTCGCGACCTCCGGTAGCCGAGTGCAGCTCGCTTTTGGCGCCGGCCGGCACCGGTAAAACCACGGCCATGCGGGTCCTTGCCAGGGCGTGGGAGAACGGTGGCGGCACCGTGATCGCGGCTGCCCCCACTCACGTTGCTGTTGATGGATTGCAGACGGCCATGGACGCCCCGGGCGGCACGATCGCGTCGCTGACAGCCGCTCTCACCCACGGAACCGCACTGCCGGCATGGGCCGAGAACATCAACGCCGGCAGCCTCGTCGTGAGTTGACGAGGCCGGCATGGCCGGCACCTTCGAACTCGCCGAACTCATCAGCTTCGCGACCTCGCGTGGCGCCTCCATACGACTCATCGGTGATCACCAACAACTCGCCGCAGTCGCCGCCGGCGGCGTGCTCCGCGACATCGCCGCCGACGAAACCGTCGCTACCGTCACCCTCGATGAAGTCATGCGGTTCGTCGATCCCGATGAAGCCGCCGCATCCTTGTCGCTACGCGAAGGCAACACCGACGCGCTCGGCTACTACCTCGACCACGACCGGATCCACACCGTCGCCGACGATGTCGCCAGCGAAGTCATCACCGCCGCCTGGCAGGCAGACATCGACCGTGGCTGGGAAACGGTGATGATCACCACCACCAACGAAGACGCCACCCGGCTGAATCGTCTCGCCCGCCAACACCTCATCACCACCGGTGTCGTCGACGGCGACCAGGCATCGGTGGCGTTGCGTGATGGAAACCACGCCAGCACCGGAGACATCATCGTCACCCGCACCAACGACCGTAACCTCACCGTGTCGGCTACCGACTATGTGAAGAACCGGCAACGCTGGCGCGTCATCCACGTCAACGACGACGGCTCCCTACAAGTACAAGGCACCGAACACGGCCTAGCAACCACCCTGCCCGCCAGGTACGTCACCGAATCCTGCGAACTGGGCTACGCCGGCACCAGCCACTCCGCCCAAGGCATTACCGTCGACTCCACCCACACCCTCATCACCGGCGTGGAAAGCCGCCAGAACCTGTACGTGGCAATGTCACGCGGCGCCACGAAAAACCACACCTGGGTGACCACCGGAGCAGCCGAGGAATCCGGCATCTTCATGGAAACCCTCGAACCCCCCACCCCCGTGGAGGTCCTCGAAGCGCTCTTCAGCCGGGATGGTCAAGCCGTCTCGGCAACCACCCAAACCCGACTCGCCGAAGATCCACAATTCCTCCTGCAACACCACGCCACGATCTGGCAAGACAGCATCGCCAGTGGCCTCGCCGCCGTCGCCGGCGAAGAAACCTGTGCCCGGATCGATGAACACATCGAGGAACGTATCCCAGGCGCCCAGGACATGCGAGGCTACGCAGAGTTGCGTACCCAGATGCTCGCTCTCGAACTCACCAGCCGCGACGCCTGCTCCATCTTCGACGTCGCGTTGGCATCACGCCCCATGGGGGATGCCCGTAACCCCGTAGCCGTCATGACCTGGCGTCTCGCCAAAAACCACATCGACCTGCGCGGTGGCGAACCCCTACCAAGCCTGTGGCACATCCCCGACCCCGTGGCCGGTCTCCTGCCACCCGAATGGCAGGAATACCTCCAACACCGCCACGACCTGGTCACCGAAACCGCCACCAGAATGCGTGACCTGGTCACCGAGTGGCTCAACCAACCCGAGACCGCACCGGCATGGAGTCGCCCCTACCTGGACGCCCCCTGACCTGGTCAGCGACATGGCCCTCTTCCGCGCCAGTGTTGGTGTCCCCGACTCCGACCTCACCCCCCTCGGCCCGAAAGCACAATTCGTCAACGAACGCCAATGGCAATACCAGCTGCGGGATCGTGCCGCCCACCACACCGGCACCCACACCAACCGCTGGCAGCTACCACAAGCCGTCATCAACGATCCCTACTGGCCCGTGCTCCACGCCCGCCTCAACGCACGCGCACAAGCAGGCATCAACGTCGAAAACAACCTCCACGAAGCCCCTACAACAAGGCCCCTCCCCACCGAACACCCCGCAGCCGCCCTGTGGTACCGGCTCCGGAACCCCGATCACGTCGTCCAGCAGGATCCTGACTGGGTCAAGATACTGGCAGAACACGTTCCCGGGGACGTCGTGGATCAAGCTCGTGTCCTGCCCGAGTGGACCCAGCTTGTCGTCGCCATCAACGCTGCCATCGAGGAAGGCCATGACCCTCGTGTCCTGGTCGCCACCGCTGCGTCTCTCATTCCTGCCGACATCGAGGCTGAAGGTCTCGCACCGTTGCTGACCCAACGCATTCGCGACGTTCTTGAGCCACCAGAGCCGAATCCCGTGGACGCGCTGCACGATCCTGAAACCGGTGTTGACTTCCAGTCCCTGCCGGCAGAGCATTCCGGGCCAGCCGTCGACGAGGGGGTTGATGATCCAGTTCCGGAACCCGACAACGAGGCCATAGACCACCTCCACAACCCCGAAACCAACCTCGATTTCACCACGCTGCCATCAACCCGGCCCCACCAAGGTCACGAAGAAACCGTTCCGGAAGCAGAGCCCGGCGGTAGCGACCAGCCGCCGGTGAGGACAAGCCATCCCACACAAGTGGAGGAAGGAACCTCCCGGGAAAGGATCATTGCCCTCCACCAGGTCGCTGCCGATTTCTACCGCAGCCACTACACCGGTTCGGGGGCCGCCACCTACATGACAAACCGACTCGGCACCGACCTCACCGACCAGGAAGGCGTGATCGTCGGTTACGCACCCCCCAGGAATGTGCTTCTCCGGCACCTCCGTCAACAAGGCGCCACTGACCAAGAACTCCTCGACGCCGGCTTGGTGAAATGGGGCCGTGGCCAGCAACTGATCGACGTGTTCCGGGACCGTCTCATCCTCGGGATCCACGACCGCGGCGGTGACCTCGTCGGATTCGTGGGGCGAGCCGCACCAGGTGCTGGCCCCTCAAGTACCGAAGTACATCAACACCCCCACCACCCGGGTCTTCCACAAAGGCGATGTCCTCTTCGGGCTGGCCGAGTACCAACACCTGGTCGATGACGGCGCCGAACTGGTCCGTGTCGAAGGTCCCCTCGACGCCCTCGCAATCACCCTCGCCACCGAAGGCAAAGCCGTTGGTATCGCCCCCCTCGGCACCGCCCTCACCCAATCCCAGGCCAACCAGATCGCTACCCACACCCGAACAGTGTGGGAAGCCACCGACAGCGATACCGCTGGGATGAAAGCTGCCGTGAAAGACTTCGAACGGTACACGGCAGCTGGGATCACCGCCCGCGAATTCCCGCTCATCCCCCCAACAGATGACCCGCGGCCCGTCAAAGACCCCGCCGAGCTCTTCCAACGCCCAGGCGGGGCAGCCCGACTCCAAGCCCCACTTGCTCTTGGTGAATCCGCCCCCACCTTGGCCGGACGCCTCATCACCCGACTCGTCGACGCCCGCACCGATCAACTTGCAGACCACGACGCCAACGCCACCGTCGCCGTCGCTCGTCAAGCCGCGACTCTTATCGCAGCCCCTGCCCCACGATCAGTGGCCAGAACACATCCACCACGCCACCGCATGCATCACCGACGCCGAGCACCGCAGCGAGCCAAACCGAGTGGATCCGCGAACTCGTCACCCGCGAAACCCACGAAGCCGCAGCCCGGCAGCAGCGACCTGCAGCCGTCAACAACCCCCACCACACCCCAACAGTCAGGACGCACTCCACACCCGGCGAGGCCATCCAGCAAGCCCAACACGTCCTTGACCGCGTCAAAAACCGTCCCGGTGCTGCCACCCGCACCCAACCCGAGCTCGCGGCCACACCGGAACCGTCCGTGCCGGTCAAAGCCGCCGCCCTGAAGAAAACCCCAACAGCAGCATCCAAAACACAACCCGCTGCGCCGGCGCAAGCATCCCGGCAACCCAGCAAACAGGTCGATGCCCTCCGAGACCGCCACGTCGAGGCCACGATCACCGCGTCCCGTATCAAACGTCGACCCGGGACCTCACCGACCGGGCCGTGACCGCACCGAAACGTCAGCGACTCACCCGCCGGATCGCCGCCGCCCGCAAACAGCAGAAAGCCCTACACACTACCGCCCTGCAACCCGGCCAGAACATCATCGACCGTATCCACGCTGCCCAGCGACTCGACGCAGAAATCCAAGAACTCACCACCCAGCTGCGCACCTGGAACCTGCCGAAGGCCGAACGCACCCAAGTGCTCGCCCAACAACAGGCCCACGCGGCCGCGATCGCCCGGATCGACCATCAGATCCAGCGCATCACCCAAGCCAACAAGGGCGGCCCCACCATCAACACGCTGCGCGAGATCGCAACTCTCACCCAACTCAAACAACAACTCCAAAAGAACAAGGAGCTCCGGGAGAACAAGGAGAAGACACGACCCGAACCGGCACGAAACCGCCGCCAAGACCGCGGCCGGGATCTCTAGACAACCAACCCCCGCCGCACCGCGACGGCCACCGCAGGATCAGTAGTCAACTACCTACACTAGACCCACTAGCTGAACTATCCGCACTAGCCGGGACAGCTGCACTAGCAGAACCGCCCGCACTAGCTGCACTGACTTCGCTGGTTTTACTATCAGATGCCGGGGGAGTAGGGAGAAAGGTGCGATCAGTGACCATGGCTGCCGGATCAGGTTGATGCTCATGCCGGCACCGACCGAAGCCCTCTTCGACACGAGCCAGGAACGGCCACCACAGATAGGTGTACCAATCTGCCAAATCCCGAGACGGCTTGTCTTCGTGCCGTGCCATCGCAGCCACCCACCCCGACCGCAACGCCTCAAGCTCAAGAACCAGGCCCTCATGAGCAAACCAGCACCGTGGAATAACAGTGACCGCATGAGCCGAACACATCTCATCAACCCACAACACCAACTGATCCCAACACTCCGGCCCCCGCAGCCGAGACCTAGTCCACGGCCGCAACCCCCCATCACCACACCCCGCCGACGAAAACGACCCATCCTGACCCTGCTCCTGATCCTGGGCCTCGAGGAGCCGCTCCTGCACAATCCGCAGCGACTCAACCTCCCAGCAAGCTCAACCGTCACCGAACCGAGGGTTCCCCAAAGTCTCCCCATACTCAGCAACCGTCTCCGCCAGCCGAGAAACCCGATCCTCAACATCCTCAGACATCCCACTAACCCCTTTCCGTTATCGACGATGAGCCTGTCTGCGGGGCAGGTCTGCATCTATGTACGATAGCCTCCCTGCCCCGCAGCTGTTCGTTCAGTAGTTCCTTGAATGGGCTGCTGTGACGGTGGTCTTCTTGTTGGGGGAGCAGGTGCACCAGCCGTCAGCCTCGAGTTGTGCATAGGCCCAGAGCGTGGTGCTCACCGGTACCCGCAGATCACGGGCGAGTTCTCGCGCAGGCGGAAGGACCTCCCCGATGTGAAGATTCCCGCAGGCAATTGCTGCTTGAATCTGTTCCGCAATCTGCACACGAGTTGGGGCGAGATTTTTCTTCAATACAATGTCCATACTCACTGGTTTTCTCCTTTCTTTCTATCCAGTGTTTTATTTATCGGAGATGGGGGAGAGTTTCTTCGCCCGGAGGGGTGGAATACCGCGGATCATGACGATCGCCTGATTTCCGGGCAGGCGTCCGATCTCATCGGCGCTCATCAGTTCCCGGCCGATCGTTTTACGCTGCCACGATCCGCCGCCACGGCCCTGCGAGGTTGAGGTGTCCACAGTGCGGATTGTTTCCTTGCCCAGTCGTTCCGATACCCACTTCCTTGTGTCGCTGTCACCGCTGCCGAGGAACAGGACTGTGTCGCAGTTACCCACAATGCTGGTCCAGCCGTCCTTGTAGAGACGTTTGCCCTGGCCTATGTCCTGCACGCATGCGATGAAGCTGATGCCGCGGGACCGGATTGTTGCCGCCAGCACCTCGAAGTCCGGGATTCTTCCGATGTTGGCGAACTCATCCATCCAACACATGACGGGGGTCGGCAATTGACGGTCGGGTTGCTGGTCTGCCAGCCAGATTGAGCGCTGGAAGAATGTGGTGAACACCGTGGCAGCCAGCCAGCTGAACTGCTTGTCAGCATCCGAGATCACTAAGTACAGCATCGTCGGAGTGAAACCAACTTCATCGATACCGAGGGCCGTCAGCAGCCAGCAGCTGGCGGACCGCTGGGATGTGCAGCGGGCGAGCCGGGCAGCCGCAGTCACAATGATCGATGCTGCCGTCTTTTCTGCCGCCTGGCCATAGACGCGATACTGATTGATCGCGAATCCCAGCAACTCATTGGCCGCGGCATGATTCTCGGCGGCCGCAAACATCGCATCCACAGGGGAAGGGCCATGATGATCACCGGTGGCGCGCATCTGCCCCAACAGATCCATCACCGACCCTAGATGCCTTTCGGGTTTCGGGTAAGTGGCCACCACGAACCCGATCAACGCCGTCATCAAAGCAGACTCTGCGCGTTCCCAGAACGGATCCCCACCCGTCCGGTCCTCGACCGTCGTGTTGGTGATGATGTTACGAACCAGCAGCGCAACATCTTCTGGCGCATGCCCAGGTCTGAGATAGCTCAGCGGGTTGAAGCCATCGCTGGCGGCGAAGTCCACCAGATTCAGCACCCGGATCCGATACCCGGCCTTTCCCAGGGCCGCGCCGGTCATGGCCAACAACTCGCCTTTTGGATCCACCACCAATCCTGATGCCAGCCCACGGATCAGGTTCGGAGCCAAGTAGTACCGTGACTTGCCCGAACCCGAAGCCCCGAGCGCCAGCACATTCAGATTTCGTTGATGCTCCGGCCGTTTGGCGCGGTCAAGGCTCAACCCCACCTGCCGGGCGAACCACAGATTCCTTTCCGGATTCTTGTTCAGCAATGGCCGCAGATCCCGGGGCCGCCCCCAGCGGGCCGAGCCGTGCTCCTCACCGGAGCGCTGCGGCCGACCCAGCAGGTAATACCACCAACCCAAGACAGCAACCAGCACCGCGACTGCACCCGACAGCAGATCCGCTGAATCCCACGACAAACCTTGCAGCGTCTGCACCGCCGAGAGGCCCGCGTTGACAGCCACGAACAGATTCGCTACTCCACTAGCGGCACGGAAACCGCAGCTGAACACATCAACAGCCCAGAACACCAGGCCCGCAACCAGCAGGCCGGTGATCCATGTCACTGTTCGGCGGACTCGGTTCTGTATCACCGTTCCAGTCCTTCCTCGCCGCGGTTCCGTGCTGGTTCGGGTCGTGTTTTCAAGCTACGGCGTTGTCGTGTGGCGGTTTCTCGGATCACGTCGATCAGTGGGCGTGGTTGCTGTAGCTTGCGCCGCTGCTCGAGATTGCGTCGTAGCCGCGCCACCAGGTCTTTGGGGGCGGCTCGCTGTAACTCCACCGCCAACTGCGACATCGAAGCGGTCTGCGTGGTCACGGGCTGCTGGGGGTCGCCGCGCAGCTTGGTGAGGGCCGCTCGCTCGAGCTTCGCCACCGACTTGGCCGAAATCCCCAGCTCACTCCGACGCTTGCTTGTGTCGCCGGCGCTTGACCCTCCAGGCCGAAACGTGCGGTCAGGATACGCTGCTCGAGTTCCGGCAGCTGCCGTATATGAATAATGAGCCGGGTCATCTCCACGGACCTGATGGCTTCGGTTTCAGCAGATCGTGTCTTCCCGGACGCCAAGGCTTCACCATCACGCACCTGCTCGTCGCTCACAAAACCTTCCAGGGCTGGTTCACGACCCAAGGTTTTTGAGGTGATGCATCACGGCCCACCGGGCCTGTTGATACATGTATGTCGACAGCCCCGCCTTGGCTGGGTCGAAGTTGTGGGCTGCCTTGGTTATTGCCTCCATCACATCCTGCCGGATGTCCTGGTTGCAGTAACCGATCCGAGCGATGGCGGTTTCTGCCAAGGGCTGCGACCAGGTCACCAGCTGCGCGATCGCCGCCTGTCCTTGGGCGACGAGCTGCTCCAGCCGTTCGGAAGGAACTTCTGCCGTCAATCGGCTGGCGGCGGGATCACCGGCCAGGGCGGCGGCAGCGATCACCCCGGCATCCCGCATCGCCGCCATCTCCCGCCATCCCTCCGGGCCGCTACCTTCACGCGACACCTCCACTATTGCGTCCTCACGTCGCGGCTCACTCCTCGCCGATCGTGAAGGAACCTCTCGGGCCACGGAGAGGGAAGGAGACGGGGTGGGGTAGTTGCAGCGCCTGCTTGCTTTGCTGGTAGTTCAGCGTGCGGGTGGGGGATGTCGTGGAGGGTGATGCCGTGCAGAGGATCGGCCAGGATCTCCAGTTCCGTGCCCACCCTGGTCAGCAGTGATTCCAGCTCCGAGGGTGCCCGTATCGCAAGAGCGGCAGTCAGTGACCCAGCGAACCCGGAGTCAATCATTGCCGCCATCCACACCGCGGGGGACTTCTCGCGCCGCAATGCGGCTACAACCCCTGCCCAGGCCTGATTCATCACCGCCTCGCCGGCACCAATACCGGGAGCCAGGACACGCGCGGAAGCCCAAGCTTTCTGGGCTGTTCGCCACGCGGTTTCGGCCTCCCCTACCCCGACAGCAAGCCGTCTCAGGTCCACACCAGGCGACGTCTCCACCTGCCGAAGCCACCGGCTAGTTCGAGCCAGCAGAGTTGACTGCACCATCGCCAGCCATGCTGCACCCTGAGGGGACACGCCATCATGAAACGACGCGACCGCGTGCTGCCACTCCCGCAACGCCACCCGCGGAACCGTCAACTCCACCCCAGGGCCGGGCAGCAATTCCCGCATCACTGCGTCGAGGACACGTTCCTGCCATTCGGATGTCACCGACCTGGAGGAGACATGAGTGGCCAGCAACAAAGCCGCCCGAACCTCCTCCGCAGCAGGGCGATCCACCCCCGGCGACTCGGAAGCAGCTCGACGAACAGCATCAACCACGACAGCGTCTCCACCCAGCGGGGCACCGCCACGGTATCCCTGGCGGCGGCCGCCACCTGCGCCACGTACCGCAGTACGGGATCATTCAGCCCTTGACGGGCCAGGTCATCGGCCGCGGCCGCAACAACCGCCCGCCACGTCCGAAACGAAACCGGTTTCCCTGCGGCCAGTCGCTCCGACATGATTTGTCGAACCCGGCCCCACCCAGAAGTCACGACGCACTCCCCGACGTGGCCGCTCGGCGCAGGTCGTCCATCCGAATAGCAAACGCCGCCACCGCGGTCGTTTCAGCAGACCAGGCGGCCACGACCTCGAACGCCTGCAGGATCGCATCACGCCACCCCAGATCAGCCGTGACATCGGTCTTGGCATTGACGTTGGCGGCGGCGATGAACTGCTGAACTTCGAACCCAGCAGAAATCACGTCCAACACCAGATCGTCGGCCCAAGCCTCACCTGCCGTCTCAAGCTGCGACGCCGCGTGCAGCAGCAACCGATGAACCAGAACCGCATCCTTCATTTCCTCAAACCTCCTCACAGCCCCCGCGGGGCCTTGTCTTCGCTGTAGCTATAGGTATGAACCACCCGGGCCGGGAAGTTACCCACACCCCAGCCGCGAGCCCTGCCCATGTTCTAGTCGCTCTGATCCGGTTCGAAAGCAACCACCAGGCCGTCGCGTACTGTTACAATCCAGATGTGGGTTTTCACCCCCTGGCGTGGAGCACGGCCGACGGCATGGAAGGTGCGGGTGAACATCACCTCAGCTGCACTTCTTGGCCCGGAGTGATGGTTGGTTCTGGGCTCCCCGGAGGCGGCGCGGCTGAGGCTCATCGCCCACAATGTTGCTGATCTCGATTGAGACGTAGCCATCTGTGGTGAGCAGCCTCCGCCACCATCCGGGAACATCTGCTGTGGTGTCCGCGGTGGTGATTTGCTGGGCGAGTTCTGGGGCTGCGTGCGCGGTGGCGCGGGTCGTGGCGTGTTGGGGAGCCGGATCCAGTCTGGCATCCGGGGTTGCCGCAGCGATAACGAATTCTGCCGCTGCCAGCCGGTTGGGGTTGTTGGCGGCCTCTGGGATCGGGCTGTCCGCCACACCCCGAGATGCTGTCGGCATCGAGGAGGCCGCGTCTGGTGACGGGTCACCACAACCGGCCAAGAAACCAGTGAATACAACAACAGCCAGAATCGTTAAAGACTTTATCATGATGGTGGCGGATTCTCGAAGTGTATGAATTTGCTGAATTGGTCGGATTCCTCGCCGAAGCGTGCGGTACGAGAAGAAAACCCGAGGGTCTTAACGTGATTGTATTCATTGACCACAAAGCTGCCATCGCTGTTTACGGCGACCACAAAAGCAACATGCCCGTGTTTGCCGCTCGTGCGCTCGGCAACCGATCCTACAGTGGGAACTTCATCGACATGTATGGACAAACTTTCGGCGGTAACATGCCAATGCTTGGCATCGCCGAATGATGACCCCTTCCAGTCGTTACGGAAGTCGGCGTGGGGGGTGTATTTCCGAACCGCAAATGCCGCATAGGAAGTGCAATTCTGCCACGCGAATCCCAGCGGATCATACGGCTCCGTTGGTATTTTATTGCCATTCTCATCGATTGTTTTGGGCTGCGTATCATACCAAGGAGCGTAGTCGTCGACGCCCGCCAAACTGCTGCCCGCGGGGCCGGTAGGACATGGCTTCGGCTGATAGTTTTCCTGGATCTCGTGGAGATAATCCATCACGCCGCCCGTGATGTTCGGGTACGCCTTCAAAGGTGCCTTCCCCGGCGTTGTGTGCGATCACCAAAGCATCCAGATCGGATAGCTTCGCGAACTCCTTATCGGGATGATCAAACTTCAGCTTCTGAACCGTCTCCAAACGGTTCTTGAAATATATTCCCGCATAACGGGAATGAATCATGGGATCCGTGATCCCCGGGGGAGGGGAGGATTTCCAATTCTCAAAAGAAACCTTCTCCCATCATAGACCTTGTTCCACTCCTCCCAGTTAAGCTGGAACAGGCCCCAGGTTCCGCCGTTTCGGTCATCAGAAAATATTCCGGGACGGAAATCGGATTCCCGATCGGCGATGGCAGTGAACCAAGCCGCCGGGATCCCGGAACTCTTCTCGGCCTCGGCCATCCATGCGATGGCTTCTTCTGGCGGGTTAATACGGGTCGTGCCACCGCAAATTCCGGCAGGCCCTTCCGCTAGTTTCTGAGTTGAATTGTAGTGTCCTGCACCGGTAATGAACGATGGCAGAATTGCACACAATGCTGAAATGATGGCGAGACATCCGAATAGTACCGGCAAAAGGGCACCGGCTGCCCCGTAAGCTGCTACGAGAGCTTTTGTGACGATCACGCCGCCCCGCCACATCGCCATTGCCATCCGTCCCGGATAACTTACGGCCTTCCGCCATACCGCCTGCGTGACCTTCACCGAGGCGCGATCAACATCGAGACTGCCACCGTCCCGGATCGAAGAGCCCATCGCCCCCATCGTCCTGACCCCGGATCGGCCAGCCGATACTACCGCCCTGGCCCCCTCGCCCTGACTCCGCGTCGAGCGCGCCGCGAGTCAATTGGGACAGCAAGCTGGGTTTTTTCTTGGTTGCTGTGTAATCCATTGCGTGCGGTCGAAATCGTTTGGCGACCACTACTGCTGCATGCACGCTACCCTTGGTTATCGATTTACTAGCATGTCTCGCGTGAGCTGCACCTTGGCGGACAAGGCCTGCGGTCTGTGCGTCAGTGTCCTCCTGTCCCATTCCGTCGGTTTGCCGGAGCTGACTCAGCCCAAGTCTCACCGCTCCCTTGGCCGCAGACTTTCCTGCCCGACCAGCATGCTTTCCCGCAATCTTCGCAGTTGTGCGGGCGTCTTCTCCGATCTGTTGCGCAGCCTCTGCTCGTCGTTGCTGGGGTGTGGTGGTTTCGGTGACCCGGTTTCCCCTGATTTCGGTGATGACGCCGCCAAAACGAGGTTTGATCTGATTCGGGGAGTTCCCGGGTCAATTCGGTAGGAGATCTGCCGAGTGACGCGGATCTCCCCGAGTCGGCGGGGTCGTTCGTTAACCATGGCCGGCTCTTGTTTCTTCGGTGAAGGTGGTATCGAACAAGGCGGCGAGAGGGCCATCTTGGGGTTTGCGGGCATCGAACGCAAGGATCGTTGGTCCTACCCGGATCAGCCCGCACCCGGGCTGGGCTGCGGCAATGGTGCGAACCTGCTGATCGCTCAGCCCGAGTAGCTCCTCAAGGGCTTCGGCGTCATTCTCGGACTGGCCCATCAACACCAGGACTTCCGCGTTGTTCAGCATCCTCCCTGCCTTCCTCGACTTGGAGAAGGGCGGTGATGTTTTGCAGCACGCCGGTCGGCACACCACCGTACTTCCGGAAGCGCGTGTAGAACGCCATTAGCTGTTCCATCGCGTGCCGGTTGCTGAACATCGAAGCAAACTCGTCGATGTAGAGCCAGGTTCGCACGCCCCGGCCGTAGTTACGCACCACGCGCTGCCACACTGCGTCCAGGACGACCATCAGACCGAAATTCTGCAGGAATGTCCCAGCTGGGAAGTGTCGTAGACCACGAATCTGTGGTTCACATCCACGTTCGTCTGTCTCGCGAACCCGGAGAAACTGCCGGTGGCATACAGCTCCAAGGTGCCGGCAATGCCGACCGCGGCTTCATCCGGCTGGACCTGCAACTCGGTCAGCAGATCCACGAACGTTGGTGCCGGAGTTCCGGGATTTTGGGTCCAGCGGCCATACAGGTTGCTGATGCACCGGTCCAGCACCGATCGTTCGGGACCGGTCAAGCCTTCGCTGCCGCCCAGCAGCACCTGCAACATGCCCAAGACGGCAGCGGACTTCAGCTTGACCGGATCCCCCTCGAGATTCGACAACGTGAGGTCGAACGGGTTGATCGTTTGCTGCGAGCCGGCGTGTACCTCTACGATCGTGGCGCCGAACGCTTCCCCGAGGGGCCGGTACTCACGCTCCGGATCAATGATGATGACCTCATCGTGGGGGCGTCCGATCAACACCTGCGAAATCTCCCCTTCGCGAGATGCGACTTTCCTGAACCCGACGTGCCCAAAATGAACGCATTGCCGTTCCGCTTGGTCAACCGATCAAGAATGATTGGATTCCGGGTTGTTGCGTTCAACCCGTAGAACAATCCCTGCTCATTGAGAATTTCCTCAGAGGAGAACGGCATCAACGCCGCAGTGGCGGCGGTGGTCAACGTCCTGTGGAAGGGCAGCCGGGACGGACCCAGCGGCAGTACGGTGTTGAATCCGGCCTCCTGCCAGTACTTCAGGCCTGTCAGTTCACACGACCTTCCCTGAGACGACCTTACGGACCTGGTCGACTCGCTCAGCCAGTTCCTCCTTCGAGGATGCGCGGACCGCCACCACCAGCGTGGTGGTGAACAAACGCTGATCTTCCCGGTCCATGGCATCGAGGAGGTCCTTCACCTCCTCGGTGGCCTTCGTCAGCCGCATTGGCAAATCAACCTCAGGATCCATCTGAGCCTTGATCAACCGGCGCCTGGCGGACTGGCGTTCCATGTCCAGAGCAGCCTTGCGCTTCATCACCAGGTCATGCGATTCCGACCGGTCGATCGGGTGGACAGCAAGAGAGATCAACAGGTCCGTCTGCACCGCCGACAGTTTCGCGAGCAAATCATCACTCAACCAGGTCGCATAGTCGCGGACCATCAACACCTGGTAGTGCAGCTCCTCACCGTCACCCGTCAACACCAGTTTGGAGAGGTCGCTCAGCTCCACTGCTTGCGGGGCAACCTCATCATGGGTGGACGCACCCGAGGCGGCCATCGCAGCGTAGTCGAATCCCTTCTTGTAGCATCCCCTGGTCCACTCGCAGGAACTCGATACGCTTCGGCCCGTCTAGGGACCTCTGCGCGGCATTGCAGCATCGTGAGCATGTCACTACATACAGAGGCCGCCAGACGCTCCAACGTCGCTTTCGCTGTTTCCAGATCCGGTGCGGACACGGTCAACGTCAGATACTTCTCGTTCACCAACGCATAATCGCGTCCGCCGATCATGTCCACAATCATTCGATTGTGGTCGCGACGATACAGCGCCAAGTCGTCTTTCGAATCGTGGTTCGGTGAACATGACCCGACCCACCAATTCATCACGAGACACCCGTCGTGATGCGATCGTGATCGTCAACTGCTCCCCAGCGCCGTACTGATTGAAAAACCGTGCATACGCCTCCAGCAGGCGGCGTTTCGTCTCCGGTGTCGCCAGCTGGTAGCTGATATCCGACAAACGCAAAGACACTGAATACAACCCGCCCCCCAGGACGCAGACACCGCTTTCCAGCAGCGACTCGTACCACAAGAAGTCTTGGGCACGCCTCACTGCGCCGCGTCGCCGCTTCCGCCGTGACTTCCTTCCGCGGCCACGAGCATTCTTATGCTCAGTGGAATCCGCGCTCTCTATGGCGGGATCGTTACTGTCCGGCTTCGGGGCGCCGTTTTGCTTCTTTCCAAGAAACATTTTTTCTCCCAGCGATAGCGTTCGCGAATAGTTTTTCCTGATCTTCCCCCCAGACGGGTTCGTTCACATACAGCAAGCGTCGGGGGAGCAGCGAAATACCTTCAATGCATGGGGAAGCCACACCTCCAGGCGAAGCCCCATCGGTTTGAACCATGCCCAAGCGGCGAGCGGAAGACCAATTAGTGCACTCACGTTGGCCACTTGTTCAGCTCGTCCTGTTACGACCAGCCACGTGGTCGCCCCAGCGATCAGTACTACGCTCGCGGCAACGGCGATGAGTTGACGAAACGTCATTCCCCACATGACTTTCGGGTCAACATCAGTGACCTCGTCATACACCCGAATCTCTAGTGCCATATCAAATCACTTCATTCTTTCTTGGGGACGAATCCCTTGCCGTCTGCCAAAAGCAGTCCAGGATTCTTTCCGATCTCCACCGTTGCTTTCTGCTGCTCCGTCGTACCGTTCGTGGTCACCGACAAAGTGAACGGCAGGCTACACGCCTTCGGGCCCGACACCGACGGTGTGGAATCACCGATCCACTGCCGGTTCGACACCAACTCTTTGGCATTGTTGTTCCACCCCGTCACCGTGCCGATACGGTCAGTCACCCACGCATCTCCAGCAGACGGCGTCAGCGTTGCTCTGAGGGTGTTCACAGAACGGTGCAACTCCACTAGGGAAGCCGTGCCATCGGCATTCAACTGCAACTGCACACTTATCGACTCCTGGCCGTCTGGGGACGTAGCCGACGAGGTCCACACCGTCGATCCCTCCAGCGCTTCCGCCGCATGAGCAGCGCAGGACCAGTACTTGTCCGCGGTCTTCTGGTTGTCTCGTTCAGCGGCCTCGATCAGTGCCTCGACCTTCTCCTTCGAGTCCGCGACCTCCAGCTCACGGCGGAACTTGGCCTGATCGGTGTAGACCATGCCGTCCAGACGATCCAGAGCCTCTTGGCGCGCCTGACTGACCGAGGTGCCGCACCCGGCCAGACCGATCGCCAGCACAGCAGCGCCGCTACACAACAGTTTCTTCATGTCAGCCTCCCAGCATCTCCGATGCGATCTTCCCCGACCCCATCAGCAACATGCCCAAGACTAATCCCATGAACATGTACATCGAGCCAAGCTGGAACGCTGCGGCAACACCACCGCTATCCAGAGACGGAACTGCTTTGTTCTGTCCACTTCAACGACAGCAGTCGGTAAATTCCGAGGGCCATGATGATCACAAACGCCTGCAAAGCGGCGGATGCGTAATTGTGTAGAAACTTGATGCCGTACGAGCGGGTATGGTCAGAGATCAGGAAGGACATCGGTACTGGAGCGAATGCGCCATACATGTACAGTTTGACGAATCGCATCACAATCAATGCCAACCCACCTAGGCAGGCGCCCTTGTAGATGAGCCAGGCAAGTAGCATCAAAACAACAAGAAGAGTTTGCCCCAGCCAGTCCAGATCGTTTACCGCCTGAAAAAGCGGGTTTAAGTCCGCGTTCTTGGAAGTTTGGCTTTGAAACAATAAATTAGTTTTGATTGCCAAATCATTGCAGAACTCATAGACGCCCTTCAAAATAGCCGGAGTCTGTTTGAAGAGTGCCCATGCCAAACCGAACTTGACGCCGGCCATGATGGTCAACCGCAAACGAGCCTCCCCTGTCACCCTCAATCGTCAACAATGACTTCTGCAAATCCAGCATCGTCAAAATCAACAAAATGATTAGGGGCACTCGACTGAATCAGGGCCGTTGATACGGTGTCAACGATCTTCCAGGTATCATTGGAAAACACGTCCGGTGTCGATGTCGCCGACAACAAGGACAAGCCGAACAGCTCCCCGATCCCACCTTGGATATCCTCCAAGATGGGTTTGAGGATTGTTATCGTCCAAGATTCTAGCAGCACCGGCATCAGATCAAAACCTCACACGATCGTCTTCAGGTATGCGCCAATCGCAATTACCCCTGATGCCGCCAACGATTGCCAGGATTCCGTTGCGCATTCCGGGGCCCTCGTGATTCGAGAACCCGAAATACAGAATGATCGCGCCAATTGCAACCGCGATCTTTCCGGCGTAATCCAACAACTGCCCCATGCCGTCCAAGATGTCGTGCAATACCTTCGTATCAAGCTGCATCTCAACCTCCAATGAATAAGCGAAACAATTTTACATATAGACGGGAATCCCAACAATCAGGACCCCGACGTACCCTCTGCCGACTTCTTTTTCGGCTTCCAACTCGCGCATCAGCCACCAGGCTCGGGACCGGCTCTGCATCAGGCGATCCTGTCCGGATCGCCTCCGCCCGGGCGGCCTCCGCCCGCACTGCCACCGGAGAACGCTCCTCCGGTCGCAACGGAGTCGACGGCGGATCCGGTATTCGCCGCTTGGACGGCGACGACTTCGGAGCCCCTTCCGGCGGAAGTTTGGACAGGCGGTGCGCCACCAGGCCTGCGAGGTGCCGGACCCGGGCCGGTATCGGATTCCCCGCCAAATGTGCCCGCAAATCAGTCACGGTCCAGCCGGCCGCAAGGCGTTCCCGCAGCAGCGGCACCACCGTGGCTACGCCGTCGTCATCGAGGACCTGCATCGGCCCGCAGCACCCGACGCACCAGGGCCCAGTCGGCCGCCACGTCACGCTCCGTCGCCGGTGCAACGTCGGTCTCCGTGGCGGGGAGACGGCTCGGCCATCGGCCGGAGCCGACTCGGCTGCCGACAGACCACCACCCCGGGAACCACCCATATTGATTTCGGAATCGGATCTAGGTCTCGACCCGACCCCACCAGACCCGACCACCAGCATCGACGGCGGCGGCGTGGGGGGTAGGGGGTTAGGGTCTGATGGTTCTACTGATGGTTCTTCCTTATGTAGAGGTGTCACCAGTGTCACCACGGTGGTGTCACCAGTGTCACTACGGTCGACCGTGGTGACATCCATGTCACCACGGACCTGACTAGGGCTTTTATTCACGCTCGGCACCGTGGTGTCACCAGTGTCACTACGGACCTGACTAGGGGTTTCACGGAGTCGCCCGGGACGGTCGGCCCCATGCCCACACCGCCGAGTCACCGTCTCCGGCAAGTTCAACCGGTAGACGGAGTTCACCTTCACCAAGCCCCCGCGAGGCCCATCGGCGAAGCCCTGCAAACGTGAAATCCATCCCCCATCACACAACTCACGAAGTCCCCGCAGCACGGTCCTCTTCGACACCCCCACCATCGACTCCAACGTCTCCAGGTGCGGCCAGGCCTCATCCTCATCGTTCGCGAAATTCGCGATGGCAACCAGCAAGAGCTTGCTTGTCGGCGACGGCAGCTGCTCATTCAGCGCCCAGTTCACAGCCCAGATCGACATCTCACGGTTCCTCAACTAAGGGATCCATGCCGACCCGCTCATCGGGATCATCCGGCGGGGCCGGGTGGGGGGACACCCCGACCCCATCGGACAACCCCGCAGCAGCGGCCGGCGCAGGCGGTGCGAAAGGATCCCCGCCATGCTCCAGCAGCTCACGCACCCACGCTGCCGGGATCACCCACCGCCCATTGGGAAGCTTCCTCGCCCCCGGGATGCGGCGCTTCTTACACCATCGCGACACCGATCTTGCCGACTCGTTCGGGAAGAGGGCGGCGACCTCCTCCGGAGACAGGAATGGCCTGCCATAGCTAGAAGTGGCGTCGTGTGATCCTTGCACGTGGCAAGTATCGCCTGAAGACACTTGCAAGGTCAAGAGATATTTTTGGTTGTTTCGTTGCGCTAGGTGGCCCTCAAGTGCCTATGATTGCATCATGTCGCAGGATTGGGAGGCCGCGCTGAACGAGGCCTGATAGATAGCTACTCGATCTACGAGTCGATCGATCGCCGTGCAGTCGGCCATGTTCCGGCGACGGCTCCGCAACAAGGATCTTGCCGTCGCCCTCGGGGTAACGCCATCGGTGGCCGGCAAGAAGCTGCGTGGAGCGATTGCATGGTCAGTGCAGGATGTCTCGCCGCCGCTCAGATGCTCGGCGTCGACCCGGGGCGCCTGCTCCCGCGGCAGAAAACGAACGATCCCGGCCAGATCTCTCTGGCCGGGATTCCGGATGTGGTAGCGGGGACAGGATTTGAACCTGTGGCCTCCGGGTTATGAGCCCGGCGAGCTACCGAACTGCTCCACCCCGCGTTGCCTGATCAACTCTACATGCTTGGGCAACTGATGCCAAATCGGGTGGTGAGCTTTAAGCTGCATGGCTGGGGAGGACTTGCAGGTTAGGATTGCCGGGGTCTTGCATCGCCGTCCATACGGGAGAAACGTAGACATGAGAACCAACCGACCTCTCCGTCGCCTGACGATCATGATCGCCATGCTGCTGGGGTTCAGCCTCACACTGGTTGCCTGTTCCCCACAAGGTGGGAGAGGAGCCGCAGATCCTGTGGTCCTGAATGTCGGGGCGACGGCTGAGCCGACCGGGCTGGATCCGGCTACCACCACGGGGGCGGGGACGCCTTTCGTGCTTCTCTACAACGTTTATGAGACTCTGGTGCGTATCGACGAAAAGGGTGAGATCAAGCCGTTGCTGGCCCGCTCCTGGAGCGCTAACTCTGAGGGGAGTGTCTATACGTTTAAACTGGAACCCAACGCCACTTTTGCCTCCGGTAAACCGGTGGACGCAGCCGCGGTCATAGCCTCTTTCGGGCGGACCCGTGACGGTGAGAACACCACTGGTGTGCTGAAGTCCCAGATGAGCCGCATCAAGGATATGCGGGCTGTCGACAACCATACTGTTGAGGTCACTTTGTCTGTGCCCAGCCAGCGCTGGCTCTACGACATCACCTCCACGGCGGGGATCATCTACGACCTGTCAACAGGGCAGGATCTCAATGCACAGCCCGCAGGATCTGGTCCTCACATCTTCTCCCGGCATGAGGTCGGGTCAATGGTGTCTTTGGTGCGCAACCAGAAGTACTGGGGGACCGGTCCTCGCGTGGAGGAGGTCAACTTCAGGTACTACGCGGACGCGAATGCCATGGTGACTGCGATGCTCTCAAGTCAGCTCGACATCGTCTCCAACCTGACCGTTCCACAGTCGGTGGGCCAGTTTTCGGACACATCCCGGTTCAAGGTGCTCGAAGGCACCTCCAACGGTGAGTGGTGCTGGGGTTCAATCACAGCAACGAGGCTCTCTCGAACCTCAAGGTCCGGCAGGCCATCAACCACGCGATTGACCGGAAAGCCCTCATGGACAGTGCCTGGGGTGGTAAGGGCACGTTGATCGGGTCGATGGTGCCTCCCACCGATCCTTGGTACGAAGACCTCTCCAACACCTACCCGTATGATCCGGCGAAAGCGAAGCAGTTGCTTGAGGAAGCGGGCTATGCGAGTGGGCTCACGCTGCGGTTGCGGGTTCCGAATCTGCCCTATGGGCCTCCCATAGCGCGGATCGTCGCTGCGCAGCTGCGTGAGGTCGGCATCGAGGTCAGCGTCGATGAACTTGAGTTCTCCACCTGGCTGGAGCAGGTGTACAAACAGCACGACTACGACATGACTGTTGTGGCGCACGTTGAGCCTTGGGACATATCGTCTTTCGCCAACCCCCGAGTATTACTGGCGGTACAATAACCAGCAGTTCACGGAGCTGATCAACAAGGCCGATGCGGCCTCAACCAGTAAGGAGCAGGAGGCCACCTTGAAGCAGGCAGCAAAGGTGCTGGCTGACGACGCTGCTGCCGATTGGCTGTTCCTGCTGCCCAACCTGGTGGTCACCACCACCGAGATCTCTGGGGTTGCGACGAACACCACTGGCCTGTCGTTCGACCTGACCCACGTCGCAACCAGCCGCTGAGGTGTCTTTCCGGGATTTCGGCCGGCGTCTGCTCGGCCTGGTGGTGAGCTTACTGGTGGCATCACTGCTGATATTCCTAGCCACCAATGCCCTTCCGGGCAGTGTCGCCAGTGTGGTGCTCGGCACTCAGGCGAGTCCTGGGGAGGTGGCTGCTCTGGAGGAACGCCTTGGCTTGAACCGCCCTCTGCTGCTTCGCTATGTGGAATGGCTGTTGGGGTCCTCACGGGTGATTTCGGCACCACCATGATCGGCGGCCGCGACGTTCTGGGGAGATCCCTGCCGAAACTCGGTGTCTCTGCCTGGCTGGTTGCTCTGGGCATGATCTTTGCGTTGGTCATCGCCGTCCCACTTGGATCTTTCGCGGCGCTGCGGCGACGGCATGCCAGCGGTTTCGCAGCCTCCGCCATCTCCCAGATCGGGTTGTCCATCCCGGCCTTCTGGGCAGGGATGTGGCTGGTCATCGTGTTCGCGGTGAATCTGCGCTGGTTACCAGCAGGGGGATATGTACCCCTGAGCCGTGACCCGGCCGGTTGGGCTTCTCACCTGGTCTTGCCGGTGATGTCGCTTGCCTTGGTGCAGGGCAGCCTGCTGGCGCGGTACGTCCGGAGTGCCGTGATCGAGGTAACCAGCGAGGACTGGTTCCGGACGGCGCGTGCTGTCGGCTGGTCCAGGCTGGGGGCATTGCGTCGTCATGGCGTGCGCAATATAGCTATCTCCCTCCTGACCGTCATTGGGCTGCAAGTGGCCACCCTCCTGGTGGGGGCGATCATCATTGAGCAGGTGTTCGCCATTCAGGGACTGGGCTCGCGCCTACTGCTGGCGGTGTCCCAGCGTGACCTGGTGCTGGTGCAGGGCATAGTCCTGATCCTCGTGTGGACGGTCCTGGTGATCAACTTCATCGTCGATGCGGTGTATCAGGCGGTCGACCCACGGCTGAAGGAGGCGAGTACGGTCTCATGATGCGCCGCTCGAACCTGGTTTTCGGCACGGGGCTGCTGGCTTTCGTGGTTCTGTTGGCTCTGGTTGGCCTGGCCTGGACCCCTTACGATCCCACCGCCATAACGGGTGGTTTCCGCGAGGCGCCGTCAGCTGCTCACTGGCTGGGTACCGATGGTGCTGGCTTCGACATCATGAGCCGGCTGATGACAGGCGCGAAGCTGGTGCTCCTGGTGGGGCTTGTGTCGGTGGCTGGGGCGAGCCTGATTGGCATCCCGGCTGGTGTGGTCGCCGGCATGTACCGTGGCTGGGGCTCGGCCCTGATCGCTCGTGGAGCCGATGTCCTCTACGGTTTCCCAGCCCTCTTGCTGGCTATTCTTTTTGCCGCTGCTCTCGGTGGCTCCGCGTGGACTGCGATGATGGCTATCTCGCTGTCCACCGTCCCGGCCTTCGTGCGAATCGCCCGCGCCGCCACAATGCAGGTGATGGGGCTCGCTTTCGTCGAGGCCGCACGCCTTTCGGGAACCCCTGAGACGGCAGATCGCACTCAAGCTATGTGTTCCCCAACATAGCGCCCGTGCTGGGGGTTCAGGCCAGCGTGAGTGTCGGCATTGCGATCCTCGCGGAATCGGGTCTGTCCTACCTGGGGCTGGCATCAGGGCCCGATGTACCAACGTGGGGCCGTATGTTGCGTGAGGCGCAGGACCAGATCTTTATCGCGCCGGTGATCGCATTGTGGCCGGGCCTGGCCGTTGCCGCAGCGACCATGGGCTGCAACCTGCTGGGTGACGGGCTGCGTGACCTCCTCGACCCCAAACTGCGGGAGCTGACATGAGTCTGTTGGAAATCGAGGAACTGCGGATCGTCTTCGGACGCCGCCGGAAAGTAGCGTTGGACGGCGTCTCCTTCACCCTGGGGGAGCGGGAGCGCCTCGGAATCATCGGGCAGTCTGGGTCGGGCAAGACCGTCATCGCGCTGTCCATCATGGGGCTGCTCCCGGAGAATGCTCAGGTCAGTGGCTCGATACGCCTGGCCGGCAAGGAGCTCGTGGGGCGTTCTGAAAAGGAGCTGCGAAAACTTCGCGGTGACGCGGTGTCGATGGTCTTCCAGGAACCGATGATCTGCCCTGGACCCAACGATGCGCGTCGGCCGGCAGGTTGGTGAGGTTGTTGCACTGCATCATAGTGAGCGCCGGGGGGCATCCGGGCTGTCGTGCTGGAGTGGCTGAAGCGTGTCGGATTGCCGGAGCCCGAGCGCATCGCCGACTCCTACCCCCATCAGCTGTCCGGAGGCCAGCGCCAGCGCGCCCTGATCGCGATGGCGCTGGCCAACCGTCCAGCCCTGGTCATCTGTGATGAGCCGACCACCGCCCTGGACGTGATTGTGCAGAAACAGATCCTCGACCTCCTCGATGTTGAGTTCTCCGGGCGCGCAGCCCTTTTCGTCAGCCATGACCTTGCTGTGGTTAGGCAGGTCTGTCAGCGGGCGATCGTTTTGCTTGATGGGAGGCTCGTCGAGCATGGCCCTATCGACGAGGTGATCGACACTCCACAGCACCCCCTATACCAGGGGTCTGGTTGCTTCTGCACGCCTGTCCGGCGTGGCTCCCGGAGAACGGCTGCAGACCGTTGCCGACTATTGGCAGGCGGGAGACATGAGCGCGCTGCTTGAGCTTGAAGGTGTCGATGTGATCTTCCGCAGGGGAAGCACGAGATTCCAGGCTCTTCACCAGGTGGATCTCGCAATCAGAGCAGGAGAACGGCTGGGGATCGTGGGCGGGTCTGGTTCTGGCAAGACCACCATCCTGCGTACTTTACTCGGCCTGATCCGCCCTGCGGCAGGCGAGGTGCGTTGTGATGGCCGCCGTATCGATGGGCTTCCAGATAGGGAACTCGCAGATATCCGCAGCCGGGTGTCCCTGGTCTCCCAGGACCCGAATGCCTCCCTCAACCCCCGTATGAAGCTACGGGACATTGTCGCTGAGCCGCTGCGTTCCCCATGGCGGCGGGACACGAACGGCAAACCGATCGCGACCATGCTGTCACTGAAGCCGTCACCGCAGTGGGGCTGGAGGCAGCCATGCTGGGACGCTATCCGCACGAGCTTTCAGGGGGCAGCGTCAGCGAGTGGCGATCGCACGGGCTCTGGTCAGCTCCCCGGACGTCCTGATAGCTGATGAACCCGTCTCGGCCCTCGACGTCTCTGTGCGCGCTCAAGTCCTGAACTTGCTGGCGGATGCGGTTGTGGAACGGAACCTGGCGATGCTGTTCGTCAGTCATGATCTAGCCGTGGTCCGCCACCTGTGCGAGCGGGTCGTGGTGGCCGACCGCGGCAGGATCGTGGAGGAGGGGCCTGTGGCAAAGGTCTTCGACGATCCGCAGCATGAGTACACACGAAGACTGCTGGATGCCACTGTCTCCTTGTGAGCCAGGGTTTCGGCTGTAGCATGACCCGCCGTGAAAGCCCTGCTATTAGAGAACATCCACTCCGAGGCCGTGCGTGCCCTGGAAGGCCGTGGTTATCAGGTTGAATTGCGCTCCGGCGCTCTTGGCGAAGCTGAGCTGGCCGACGCCTTGGAAGGCGTGGAGCTGCTAGGCATCCGTTCCCGCACCCATATCACTGGCACGGTGCTCAAGGCGCATCCGCAGCTGCTGGCTGTTGGAGCCTTCTGTATAGGGACGAACCAGATTGATCTCCCGGCTGCGGCTGCTGCGGGGGTAGCTGTCTTCAACGCTCCCTACTCCAACACGCGCTCTGTGGTGGAGCTGGCGCTGGGTGAAATCATCACGATGGCCAGGCGCCTCGGGGACAAGAACGCCAGCATGCACGCGGGTATCTGGGACAAGTCCGCGAACGGGTCCCACGAAGTGAGGGGCCGTACCCTCGGGATCGTCGGCTACGGCAATATCGGGTCACAGCTTTCAGTACTGGCTGAAGCAATGGGCATGAAAGTGTACTTCACGATGTCGTGGACCGTCTGGCGCTTGGAAATGCCACGCGGGTGGACAGCATGCAGGAGCTGTTCGAGACGTGTGAGACCATATCGCTACATGTGGATGGCCGCGCCTCCAACGCACGCCTGATCGGGGGAGCGGGAGTTCGCCCAGATGCGGCCCCGCACCCCTGTTCCTGAACCTGTGCCGCGGCAATGTGGTCGATGTCGATGCCCTGGCCGCGGCCTTGCAGTCAGGGCATATCGCGGGGGCAGCCGTCGACGTGTTCCCGGACGAGCCGAAGAGCAAGGATGAGCTATTCGTTTCACCACTTCAAGGCATTTCGAACGTTATTCTCACCCCGCACGTTGGTGGATCCACCCTGGAAGCGCAGGTGGACATCGGTCGTTATGTGGCGGGGAAACTGGCTGACTACGAAGCATATGGAAACACCTCCATGGCGGTGAACCTCCCTGAGGTCTCCGTCCCGGTCCCGCAGGCAGAGCGGATACTGCACCTGCACCGGAACGTGCCTGGGGTACTGGCGCGCCTCAATCACACCTTGGCCGGGCACAACATGAACATCGGCTCCCCAAACTCTGTCTACCTTGGGCGAATATGGCTACGTCGTGACCGATGTCTCCGGACAACATTACGAGGGACTGCTCGCTGAGCTCCAGGCTCTCGAGGAGAGCATCCGGGTACGGATGATCTGAGACGCTCTCCTAGCCGCCCTCGGCTGGGCGCAGCTTTTCCAGAACGACTTCGTGTAGAAGCCCGTTCGTGGCCAGAGCATTGCCGTGGTAGGGGCCTGGTTCACCATCGATACTGGTGAACCGTCCACCCGCCTCACGCACGATGATGTCGAGTGCCGCCATGTCGTAGAGGTTGAGTGTTGGCTCGCAGGCGATGTCTACGGCCCCCTCAGCGACCAGCATGTAGCTCCAGAAATCACCATAGGCGCGGGAACGCCAGCTCTCACGCATCAAGTCAACGAATCCCTGGCCACGGCCTGACTCCACCCAGCCATTGATACTGGAGTAGGACAGGGAGGCATCAGCCAGCTGTTCCACCCGGCTGGTGTTGATCTGGGTTGCGCTCAGAATCGAACGACCGGTGTATGCCCCTCCTCCCTGACTCGCCCACCAGCGGCGTCCAAGCGCGGGCGCTGAGACGACGGCTGCCGCCACCCTGTCCGTCTATCTCAAGGGCGATCAGGGTGGCCCACACCGGTACGCCTCGCAGGTAGTTGGCAGTGCCGTCGATGGGGTCGATGATCCAGCGGCGATTCGATTCCCCGGTGTCCTGCATCTCCTCGCCGTGAACAGCATCCCGAGGGCGGGTACGAGAAAGGGTGCGTCGGATCGATTCCTCCACTGCAGTGTCCGCTTCAGTCACAGGGGTGGAGTCCGGCTTGGTCTTGACTCTCAGGTCCTGGGCTTTGAAACGGCTCATCGAGATGGAATCGGCATCGTCGGCCATCACATGAGCCAGGCGGATGTCATCGGTGAGTTCTTTGCTGGCGACCATGGTCCTAACGTAGCCGAGACCTCCTGCATCAGGCGAAGGCCCGCTCCATCCGGCGGAAGGAAAACAATCTTTCTGCGCTGAGAACACCGGCCCGGACCGCCTCATCAAGTGCGCATTCTGGCGCAGACGAGTCGTGATGGCAGCCACGCGGGCAGTCCGCAACCAGTCCCTCTAGATCGGGGAAGGCGCCGACGAATGACTCTGGGCGGACATGGCTGATGCCGAAGGACCGCACACCGGGAGTGTCTATGATCCAGCCGCCCTCTGGCAGAGCGATGGCGGCCGCCGAGGTGGATGTGTGGCGGCCTTTTTCCAGTGATCTCACTGACTGCTCCTGTTATCCGGCCGGTACCTGGCACCAGCGCGTTCACCAGCGTCGACTTTCCCACCCCAGAGTGCCCTATGAGCACGGTGGTGTGGTGCCTCAGAAGCTTTTGGACCTCGGCGAGATCGCATCCAGGACGGACAACAGCTATGGGGAAATCCAGCGGTTCGTAGACGGTACGAAGGTCGTCGGAGAGGCCAGATCTGCTTTGGTGAGGCACAGAAGCGGGGAGATATGGGCGTCGTAGGCAGCAACGAGAATCCGGTCGATCATTCCCATACGCGGCTCTGGATCGGCCAGTGCGGTGACGATCATCAGCTGATCGGCGTTGGCAACGATGGGGCGTTCGAAGGTGTCTGCGTCATCGGCGGAGCGGCGCAACCAGGTGCGCCGCTCCGCCACCTCGACGATGCGTGCGAGAGTGCCCGCAGCGCCAGAGACGTCACCATCCAGCTTCACCTGATCACCAACGATCACCCCTTTGCGTCCCAAGATGCGAGCTTTTGTCGCGGTGACCGCTGTGGAGTCTTGTAGTACGCAGCGATACCGCCCACGGTCGATGGATGCCACCATGGCGTCAGGTGCATCCGAGTAGTCAGGACGGTCCTTGGTGCGCGGACGGCTGCGTTTCCGGGGGCGTTCAAAGGCCGTGTGGTCGTCGTGCCAGCGTGACATCAGAGACTCACCAGCTGTTCCCACCGCTGTGGGAAATCCGGCATGGTCTTTGAGACACAACTGATGTCATCAATGCTGGTTTCCGGCCTTACGAGAGCCACTATCGCGGCGAAATGCGCCATCCTGTGGTCAGCATGGGCGGTTAGCTCAACAGGTCCTTGAAAGCCCAGCCCGCCTGTGATCTCCAAACCGTCGTGATGCTCGGTGACCGCGACTCCCCAGCTTCTCCAATTCGGCTGTCAGCGCTGCCAGGCGATCAGTCTCATGGCCACGGATATGAGCCACGCCTCTGATCCGGGTTTTTCCTTCCGCCACCGAGGCGAGCGCGGTGACGACGGGCGTCAGCTCCGAGGCGCCATGAAGGTCCACGTCAACGCCCTGCAGCCGGCTAGGACCAGTGACAGTCACCTCGTCGTCGTGCTGGACAATGACACATCCCATCCGCTCAGCCACATTCAGGAACTGCGCACCTGGTTGGAGGCTGGACGAGGGCCAGCCTGGCACGGTCACAGTGCCGCCTGTGACAGCTCCTGCCGCCAGGAAAGCAGCGGCATTTGTCAGATCAGGCTCGATACGCAGATCGAGGGCACGGATGGGGCCAGGATGGATTCGCCATGATGAGGAGTCAGGCTCATCAACGTGTACGCCCCGGGCGCGCAGCATGTCGATGGTCATCGCTATGTGCGGCCGGGATGGGACAGACAACCCGGTATGCCGCAGCCGGAGACCAGAAGGCAAGCGCGCCCCAATCATCAGCATTCCTGAGATGAACTGACTTGATGCGGAGGAATCCACCGCCACTTCGGCATCGTCGTCGAAAGGGCCGGGGAGAGGGTGAAGGGCAGTGAGTTGGCATCAATCTTTGCTCCCAGCTGTCTGAGACCATCTAGCAGGCCCAGCATTGGGCGCTTCGTAGCCTGTGCATCTCCGAAGAAGCGGGTAGGGGCATCGGCCAGAGCAGCCAGTGGCGGCGCGAAACGCATCACCGTGCCTGCCAGGCCACAGTCGATACCGTCAGGGTACGCCTCGGAAAACCCCGCCGGAGGCTGGATTCGTAGCGTGCCTGCGCTGGGTGTGTCGATAGTCACGCCCAGCCCACGCAGCGCGTCCATCATGAGGGCGCAGTCACGCGAGTCGAGTACCCCGACACCGTTGAGGGGGCTTCGGCGAGTGCAGACAATACGAGTGCCCGGTTCGTCTCAGACTTTGAACCGGGCACCTCAGCAGTTCCCCGGACGGCCGCCTGGACCGTCTTGAGGCGGAAACCCGTCAAGAGCTGACCGCCTGCCGGGCCTTCTTCAACGCCTTCGTCCGGCGGCCCCGGCGGGAGACATTCCCTGCGACGCCAAGAAGCGCTGGGGCGTCCCTGCAAGTCCTGGGTTGCCAGTATGGATGCACCGAGCAGAGCGGTGTTCTTCAGCACCTCAGGGCGGCGTGCCTGCTTCTCGTCAGGGTCTGCCCCCTTCTCGGGAAGCGACATCGCGATGTTGAGGATGCTTGCCTTTGCAAGCAGCAATGCTCCGATCCTGCGGCCGATGCCGGTGGCGAACATCACACCGCCGACGACCTCGGCGGCGCCACAGATTCGCACCCAGGATTCAGCGCGATCAGGTACATGGGAGGAATAACCGGAGGGCACGACTCGCTGCACGACGGGGGCTATGCGAGACGTGAACGCCTCGGCTTTCCGGTGCCAACTCCGTTGGCGAGGTGACCTTGCGCACGCCATCGGCGACGAAGGCACTGGCGAAAAGGCTACGGGCGAGGAAGCGCAACAGACTCATGTAATCAAACTTACCCATAGCGGGCCCCAGTTGGAACGACCGGGTGCGGATTGTCGGCGACCTGAGGCCACACTTGTTTCTCCTTCCGGAACGGAATAATCCCGGTGCTTACAGCGTTTCCTCAGCATGACGAGGCCAGTCCTGTTGCTAGACCCCCCTTTGGCGTGGGACCGGACACCTGTATGTTCTTCTGTGATGGAAGAAACGGATGCCACGCTCCTGGATACCGCGGAACTTGGGTTTGCGTTCGAGAATGAGGCATTGAGCCACCTCGACCGCCTCTACTCGGCTGCCCTGCGGATGACTCGTAACTCGGCTGATGCCGAGGACCTAGTGCAGGAGACATATGTGAAAGCACTACGGGGACGTGATTCGTTCAAGCCCCGGACCAATATGAAGGCCTGGCTGTACCGGATTCTCACCAATACCTACATCAACTCTTATCGCAAGGCAGTTCGCTCGCCGCAGATGAGTGGGGATGAGGAGGTCACGGACTGGCAGCTGGCCCGGGCCGCATCCCATGACTCGCAGGGCCTGCGGTCCGCAGAGATGGAGGCTTTGGAGAACATTCCCGATGCCGCTGTGGCTGCTGCCATGGCTGACCTGGCTGAGAACTACCGGCTGGCGGTTTACCTCTCCGACGTCGAGGGATTCAGCTATAAGGAAATAGCCACCATCATGGACACCCCTATCGGCACAGTCATGTCACGTCTGAACCGTGGTCGTTCACAGCTGCGGAAAGCACTGGCCGAGTATGCCGCTGACCGCGGTATCGGAGGTGCCAGGGCATGACCGACCCCGATATGCACACCCACGACCATGACGACATGGATGAATGTATGCGAGCCCTCAGGGCAGTCCATGCTTTCCCTGCACGGGGAACTTCCTGAGACTGACGCAGACCCAGTCAGGCGTCATCTCCAGGCTTGTGAGCGATGTATGGAGAGCTTCGAGATCGAATCCACCATCACCAGGATGATCCGCCGTAGCCAGCCAGCCACAGCCGCTCCAGCAGGCCTACGCAATCGTTTGACGGTGCTCTGCCTCTCTAAGTGATCAAGAGCCCAGGAAGACCAGCGCCCCCATACCGCAGAGGGTTCGGGGGCGCTGGGTACCCACGGCTCAGGCGTTAGGGCGCTTGCCGTGGTTGGCCTTGTTCTTGCGACGTGCGCGACGTTTACGACCGGTCTTGCCCATCGGGGCCTCCTTCTTCAAGTTGCGACGGCCCATTGTGCCAGATGCCTCATAGCGTCACCAGCTACGACAATGGCAGAGTAGGGCCATGGTGAGGACGCAGCCACCCGATGAGCTTTCTGACTATGAGTGGCTCCTGGCCTTTCAGAGCCAGTGGCATCTGCTCAGTGACCCTGTCCTTCTCGGATCTGCTGCTGTGGGTTCCTGAGGATGATGCCCCCGACTGTGAGGTTTTTCACCTGCATCGCGCAGATCCGCCCTGTGACCGGTCCGACGGCGCTGGAGGACGACGTCATAGGCGAGCAGATCGCCTATGAGCTGGATCATCAGGTCATGGTGGCGTATCTCAGTCATGAGATCAGCGAGACCAGCGACAATGCCCTGTCCGCCGGTATTCCCGTGGATGTGTGGGCCATCCCAGTGCTGAGGGGCGGCAGGTGCATAGCGGTGCTGGAGCGTCACACAAACCAGATGGGCATGCGTGCCACAGGCCTGCTGGAGGAGAACTATCTCGAGGCAGCAGACATTCTGACCAGCATGATCCTTGAGGGACATTTTCCGCTGGCCCCCGTGTCCGACAAGGCTTTCGCACCTCGTGTCTGTGATGGCGTGCTGCGAGTGCAGGTGGGTGGACGCATCAGTTATGCATCACCGAACGCCATTACTGCCTTCCGGCGTCTCGGGGCTCAGGGTGATGTCGCTGATGAGGATTTCAGTACTCTCATCCGGAGCGTCATGCGGGGCGTGGAGTCGATGGGGCAGACGATACAGGCAGACCTCGCGGAGCAGCGCAGCGTCGTTTTTGACGTCGAGCAGCCGCGGGCCTCCATGCGCGTTGTCGTCCTGCCGCTGGCAGTCCAGGGCGAGCAGATGGGCTCTTTGGTGCTCTGCCGGGATACCACAGACCTGCGTACCCGTGATCGTATGCTCGTCACCAAGGACGCCACCATCCGCGAGATCCATCACCGGGTCAAGAACAATCTCCAGACAGTAGCCGCGCTGCTGCGGATGCAGTCCCGGAGACTCGAGTCTGAGGAGGGACGTGAGGCGTTGCGTGATGCGATGCGCAGGGTCTCCTCCATATCTGTCGTTCACGACATGCTCAGTCACAGCCTTGACGAGGATGTGGCCTTCGACGGTGTCTGTGATCGCATTCTCCTGATGGTCGGGGACCTGGCTGCGACGTCGGGGTCGGTCCGGGCAGTCCGGGTTGGTAGTTTCGGTCAGGTGAGGGCGGACGCAGCGACTTCTGGCGATGATGATCACCGAGCTGTGCCAGAACGCCATCGAGCACGGCCTCCAAGGTGGGGAAGGCTGCATTGAAGTGAGGCCCGAGACCTTTGAAGAGGGTATGACCGTCGATGTGGTCGACAATGGGGTGGGGCTGCCCGATGGTTTCAAGCTGGGAAACCAAACCAGTCTTGGCCTGGCGATCATCTCCACCCCTGGTTAGTGACCTCGGTGGGGCTCTTGAGATCGGGGACCGGACAGACGGGCAAGGCACCTGTGCTCGCCTGGCGCTTCCCTCGCTTGTCTGACGATGGCGGGAGTATTCCGTGGCTTCAGCTGGCGCGCACCCTTGAGCGGGCGGCCCGGCGTTTCATGGCGCGTCGCTCATCTTCGCTCATGCCGCCCCAGACCCCATGGTCCTGACCGGCATCGAGGGCCCAATCGAGACATTGGTCCTTGACAGCACAGCTTTGGCAGACCTTTTTGCGTCCTCGATCTGCTGGAGTGCGGGGCCGGTGTTGCCGACAGGGAAGAACAGCTCAGGATCCTCAGTCAGGCAGGCTGCCCTGTGGCGCCAGTCCATGAACGGCACCCTTTGGCTAGATGATTTTTTTCGAGCGGATAGAACTTACTCCGCCCGGCAAAGTTAGACAACCCCTCAAGTCCACAAAAAGTTTGAAAATGTATTATCTGCACTCAGGCAAGCCGGCCGGCTCCTTCTGAGGGTTTTGCAGTGAACCATGCCGGTTCCCGGAATTCAGCCTCTCGGAAGGCGTTCTGGATCGCATCTGCGATACCCACGGCTTGGCCGAGGGGACACCAGGCTATGATGCAGCCGCCGAAACCGCCACCCGTCATCCGGGCCCCGAGCGCCCCGTGATGCCGTGCCGTCTCCACTGCCAGGTCAACTGTTGGAACTGTGATCTCGTAGTCGTCGCGCATGGAGGCATGGGAGGCGTCGAGCAGAGGGGGGAGCGCGCTGAGCTTTCCTGCCCGGGCCAGCTCCAAAGCGGCCCGGGTCCGCTCATTCTCTGTGACAACATGCCGGACTCGTTTGCGCATTCGCTCGTCGGGGAGCTCTGCGAGGGCAGCCTCAAGATCCGTTACGTCGCGGAGGGCTGAGACTCCAAGAAGCCGGGCGGCCTGCTCGCAGGTAGCCCGGCGTTCCCCGTACTCCCCGTCGACATGGCTGTGTGGGGTGCGGGTGTCGAGCACCAGGATCTCCACGCCCTGCTCATGCAGCGGTAGAGGCACCTCGGCGGTTTCCAGGGTCCGGCAGTCCAGGAAGAGCCCGGTGTCTGCGCGGCACAATGTGCTGGCGGCCTGATCCAGGAGGCCGGTGGGCGCCCCGACGTAGACGTTTTCCGCGCGTTGCGCCAGCTTGGCCCGGTCCATGGGGGCGATGTCCAGGCCGAAGAGGTCACAGGCCGCTGCCATGCCCGAGCACTCGATTGCCGCAGAGCTGGAGAGTCCCGCCCCGAAGGGCACGTCAGAGGTGAGCACCATGGTGATCCCACCTACCTGGTTGCCGGCTTCCCGGAGCGCCCAGAGCACCCCGCTCAGATAGGCCTGCCAGCCTCCGATACCAGGCCTGAGCTCGGGGAGCGATAGCTCTGTGGTTTCTCCCAGGTCCAGGGCATGCATGACTACGCGTGCATCTTCACGCAGCCCCGCAGCGACCAGTGCCCGTTGCTCCAGAGCGAAAGGCAGCACAAAACCATCGTTGTAGTCAGTGTGCTCACCAATCAGATTCACCCGTCCTGGAGCGAACCAGATTCCCTCCGGTGGTGAGCCGATCAGCTCTTTGTAGCGTACTGCCAGCTTCTCAACGGCATTCATGAATACCACCTTTGCCTGTGGGTTTGACCAGCCAAAAGTGCATTCCGCAGTCTGTGCCCAGAATCATGCTTATGCCCCAAATGCGCTGTTCATCAGATCCTCAGTCTGCTGCTGGTGAACTCTCAGCGAACCGACGGAAGGAGCTGAGGACCAAGGCCGGGCCACCCGGCGCAGCCGGAATGGGAGGTCGGTGTGGTTTGCCACCGAGTTCGGCAGATGCACCGATATGAACGGCCACGGGCCTTGGTTTGCGGGCTCATCCTGGACAAACCGGATATCAGTGACGTGGCGGTACCGCTCCAGGATCTTGGCCACCTCAGCTCCGGGTAACGGGTAGAGACGCTCCAGCGAGATGATAGCCACCTTGCCGTCGAGACCGAACTTCTCACGGTTTGATATGAGCTCCCACCGGATCTTGCCGGAACAGAACAAAAAGACGGGTGACCTCAGCGGGGTTCGTGATGGTGGGGTCGTCCAGGACCGGATGCCAGGTGCCCGTGGTGAACTCCTCCGGTGAGGATGCGGCCATCTTGTTCCGCAGCATGGACTTCGGGGTCGCCACCACGACAGGCCGGTGGTAATTCACGTAGGCATGCTGGCGCAGCAGATGGAAATAGCTGGCGGCTGTGGATGGCTGGCTGACCGCGAATGCGTTCTCTGCGCACAGTTGCAGCCAGCGTTCGATACGAGCGGAGCTATGGTCCGGTCCCTGGCCCTCGAAGCCATGGGGTAGCAGCAGCACCACACCGGATTTCTGGTCCCACTTTGCCTGTCCGGAGACGACGAATTCGTCTGCGATGATCTGTGCTCCGTTGGCGAAATCCCCGAACTGTGCCTCCCACATCACCAGGGCGTTGGGCCTGGCCACGGAGTAACCGTATTCGAAGCCCAGCGCCGCGTACTCGCTCAGCAAAGAGTCATAGACGTCGAAGGTTGCCTGGTCGTCGCTGAGATGCTTCAAGGGAACCCATGCCTCATTCGTGACCCGGTCGACGATGGCTGCGAAGCGCTGGGAAAAGGTACCTCGCCGCGAATCCTGGCCTGCCAGCCTGACAGGGTGTCCCTCCATCAGCAGGGGAGCCGATGGCCAGCAGCTCGGCTGTGGCCCAGTCAACCGGTCCGTTGAGGATCTGCTCGGCCCGGCGTTCCAGTTGGGGCAGCACCTTCGGGTGGGGTGTGAAGCCCTCTGGCAAGACCGTGTGCACTTCACTGATCCGGCGCATCATCTCCGGGGTGATCTGTGTGAGTCGCTGATCTTGTTTCGCCGGGTAGTACGGGACGCGAGTGTACTCCTCGTTGACTGCTGCGGAGTTCTTGGCATCACGTGCCTCTTTGAACACGGTCTCCAGCCGGGCCCGGAACTTGTTCATGACGTCTTCGGCATCCGACATGGAGATGTCCCCACGGCCGATCAGCGCTTCGGTGTAGAGGCGCCTGACGGACCGTTTCTGCTCTATCAGGTCGTACATCTTCGGCTGGGTGAAACTCGGGTCGTCGCCCCTCATTGTGGCCACGACGCCGGTAGCAGACCAGATCGATCACGACGTCCTTGTGGAACCGCTGCCGGTAGGCGAAGGCGAGACGCGCAGCCCGGACACATGAGTCGGGATCATCGCCGTTGATGTGCAGCACGGGGGCGGCGATGGCCTTCGCGACGTCCGTGCAATAGGTGGAGGTGCGTGACTCGATGGGCGATGTCGTGAAACCAACCTGGTTGTTGACCACGATGTGAATCGTGCCTCGGTTTTGTATCCACGCAGCTGGCTCATCTGCAGGGTCTCGAAGATGACTCCCTGCCCGCAGAAGGCGGCGTCCCCGTGCAGTAGCAGGGGCAGGACCGGGAAGTCGTCATTCCCGATGACGTCCTGCTTTGCACGCGCGATGCCCTGCAACACCGGGTTCACAGCCTCCAGATGCGACGGATTCGCCGCGACAGAGGCCTTGATGGTGGCCCCGTTGCTAGCGACGAACTGGCCTTCCGAGCCCAAGTGGTACTCTGACATCACCAGTGCCAGAGACGTCTATGGTGCCAGCGAACTCGTGGAAGATCTGTGCGTAGTCCCTTGCCGATGATGTTCGATAGGACGTTCAGGCGGCCACGGTGTGGCATCCCGATGCAGACCCTCGTCGAGCTGTTCGTTCGCAGCCTGCTGGCAGATCTCATCCAGCAGCACGATGACGGACTCGCCGCCTTCCAGGGAGAAACGCTTCTGTCCGACGAACTTGGTCTGCAGGAAGGTCTCGAAAACCTCAGCCTCGTTTAACTTGTCGAGCGCATGCATATGCTCTTCATGGGTGAGAGGCTGGCGTGGCACCTCAATACGGTCCTGGAACCACTCACGTTGCCGGGGATCCGCGATGTGCATGTACTCCACGGCGACGGTCCGGCAGTAGGAGTCCTGGAGGATGGCGAGTATTTCGCGCAGCGTCCGGTAGACCCGTTTCTGCCCGCCGAAGGTGCCGACTGCGAACTCCCGGTCCAGGTCCCAGATCGACAGACCGTGGGTTTCCAGCCGCAGATCCTCGTGTGAACGCTGGCGGTATTCCAGGGATCTGTGTCCGCCACCAGGTGCCCTACCGAACGATAAGAGTTGATGAGCTCCAGCACCCTTCCCCTGCTTGGCCACCTGGTTCTCTCGGTGAGCGGAGACATCCACACTCCAGCGCAGTGGCTCATAGGGAATGCGCAGTGCCTCGAAGATCTCGTCGTAGAAACGCTGCTCGCCGAGCAGCAACTCGTGGATGATCTTCAAGAATTCCCCGGACTGGGCTCCCTGGATGACGCGGTGATCGTAGGTGGAGGTCAGCGTGGTTACCTTCGATATCCCCAGATCATCGACCCCTGAAGAGGGAGGTGCCCTGGAACTCGGCCGGGTAGCTGATACTCCCCGACCCCCAGGATCATCCCCTGGCCATTCATCAGCCTCGGCACGGAATGGTTGGTTCCGATTCCCCCGGATTGGTGATGCTCGCGGTGGTGCCTGCGAAATCTGCAACCGTGAGTTCGCCGGCTCGTGCCTTGGTCACGATCTTCTCATAGTCAGCCCAGAATTGCGCGAAATTTAGCCTTTCGCATCCTTTGATGTTTGGGACCATAAGCTGGCGGGTCCCATCTGGCTTCTTCAGGTCAATTGCGATTCCCAGGTTGATTGTGGGATTCTCGATGAGCGTGGGCTTGCCATTGATCACGTCATAGGAGTTGTTCATCGCCGGGACAGCCTTCAAGGCCTGGACCATCGCATAGGCGATCAGGTGAGTGAAGCTGACTTTGCCGCCCTTAGATGTCTTCAGGAATTCGTTGACCGCTGCTCGCTGGTCGATTGCGAGCTTCATGGGAACCGAACGCACCGATGTGGCGGTGGGGACGCTCAGTGAGGCATCCATGTTCTTTGCGGTGCGCATCGGGGCGCCGCGAAGGACTGTCAGCTGGGGGGCGACTGCAGAGGGCTCGGGCCGCAACGAGGGGTTGGGCGCATTGGCCGATAGGCCTGCGCCAGTCCCAGGGTGGAGGGTGACTCGCTGGTGGGTTTGACGGACTCCACCGTCGGCTGGTTTTCCTCCTGACGGGTGGCAACGGGTTCCTTTGCAGCGGGGAATGCTCCTGCGGTGGAGGGGAGTCTGAGGCTGCTGGTTTGGTTGATGTGTTCCCGGTGGCCGAGGTATCTCCCGCGAAAAAGATCCGCCAGGACTCATCCACTGAGGATGGATCTTTCTCCCAGGCCTCCCTCATCTCTTCGATCAGCCAGGAGTTTGCTCCGAACGCGTCGTTTGAGTCAGGTGTCGACATCTTTGCCAGTGGCTGCTGCCACGATCCCCTTTACTTGAGACTACTGCTTGGGCGTCAGGCTTCCTCGCCCAGTGATCAGCTTAGCGAACTTGCAGACCCGCCAATGGGAATCGGCCGACTCGGCAAATACCATGCGTCATCCCGGCTCCCAGTGCTGCACCTGCAACACGGGGGGTGTTTTTGGGTGTTATCTCATCCAGCGACATCTGAGCAGCGTGTTCAACCCCACTCTGTGGGTAGGGTCGCGCACTTCACTGGTTTCAAGTGCGCCCGGGAACAGGACGAGACGAGGCGCGCCATGCCAGGCCCGCTGTGAGTCCTGTCAGGAACACCAGCAGAATATTTCGTGCGATCAGGATGGAGGACTCAAAACCAGAGCCGTTGGGAATCGCCATGATCCCCAACGTCCCCCACGGATAGGTGTATTGGGTCAGGATCGCGACGATGATCAGCCCGATGGCCAGTACACGGCGGGGACGTCGTAGCCAGGGACTGGTCTTGAGCGCGAGCAACGCCGCCAGGGGTCCTGCGAGCCACTGGACGTACTGGGTCGACAGTGTCTTGTTGGAGATGATGGTGGCCAGCACAACAGCGAGCACTGACAGCAGGATTGCCTGCGTCAGGTTTTTTTGTCACCTGCCTGGAAGTTGCGCAGCAGCCGCCAGGCGAGCACCACAGTGAGCAGGACCGAGCCGGCAACCAGGATGCTCGACACCTTGAGCATGGTTTCGACAGCTGGCCCATAGAGCTCTATTGCGTTGTACTCACTGAGTTTCATCGACCAGCTGGGATCCTTGGTGAAAGAACGCAGGAAGATCAATGCCGTTGCTGGGACGGACTCCATCTGGAGGCCGCGGTTCGACTGCCAGGTTACCGGCGAGATGGAACGTTCCCAGCCTCCGAGTAACAGTGATGCGAGTCCGAGACCAAATCCTGCGGCCACAAAACCGGTGACGCGGCGCTGACCCTCACCGGGACGCAACGGAGCTGCAATGGGGGTAATCAGCAGAGCCGGCCAGAGTTTGATGGCGGCCCCGAGTCCGATCAGGGAACCCGAGATGGTGGGGTGCCGGTTCAGCCATAAACAGGCCAGAGCGACGGCTGCTGCCGTCAGCATGTCGAAGCGGAACCACACTATGGGGCCGCAGGCCCCGATGAACAGGATCCAGAACGTCGTGGCGCCCACTGAGCCATGGCGAAACAACATGACGGCGACCACCGCATCGAGCAGGAGCATCGACAAAGCGAAGACCGGCATCCATGTGCTGAAGGCCCCGGAACGGTAGGGCAGCGCCGCGGCGAACCACACGGCAAGGGTGAGGAGGATGAGCGCGGTGCCTCCATAGAACGCCAGTCGCCGATGCCCACGGGAGAGCAGCACCGCTGCGAGGACGATCCCGACAACCATGATCCCCACTAGCAGTGGGGTCCAGGGCAGGGCCGCCCCCGAGCGTGTAGAGCAACTGTAGGAACCAGACTGCAGGCAGTGGGTATTCCGTCATCACCCCAGGGCCAGCGAGCGCCGCTGCGCACTGGGGATTACCGCTACCATCGCCGAGCAGGCACCACACCCAGAAGCCGTAATAGCTGATGTCGTTTTGTACGAAGGAGACTTGGGGGATCTGCCACAACCAGACATTCAGGCCGCGGGTGGCGGCGAACAGTGATGTCAGGACCAGGGCCCACCTCATGCGGGACCCCTGCCTAGCAGGTGCAGGCATGGTTGCGGTCAAGCGCAGACCCCTGGGACTCTAGGGTCGCCGGCCGGTCCGGCTCTGAAGCGCCCCGCGAGGATTCGAACCTCGGCACCCGCCTCCGGAGGGCGGTGCTCTATCCCCTGAGCTACGGGGGCATCAACGACGGAAAGGCTAGCACGAACCCGAAGTGTCCCGGCAACTTGGAGAATGGCTGAGACACCAGCTGACGCAGCCGGCCGCTGTTTCGCGCGGCGCACCGGAGTTTCAACGGCACCAGCACGTCCCTTCTGGCAAGCTTTTGACTCCATGACTCACGCTCACATCGCTGGCTCGATCCACGCCGACGTCGCCAAGGCGGGGGCCGCAGTGGCTGACGCTTCCTGAGGACCTCAACCAGCTGCGGTCAGAACTATGGCCCGCAGGGACCGAGCGTGATGCACAGGGACGCATTGTGATCGGGGGCGTCGCATTGTCGCAGGTCGCCGCCAGTCACGGCACGCCCGCCTACCTGATCGATGAGCAGGATTTCCGGGCTCGTGCCCGCGCTTTCCGTGACAGTTTCGCCGACTGGCGTGTCTACTACGCGGGCAAGGCATTGCTGAGCCGGACAGTGGCACGGTGGGTGATGGAAGAGGGACTCTGCCTCGACGTGACCACGATGGGGGAGATGCGGATCGCACTTGCAGGGGGAATGCCAGCCGCGCGGCTCGGCTTCCACGGGAACAACAAATCCCTTGAGGAGATCCGTTTCGCACTGGAGCAGGGGGTGGGCCGCATCATCGTCGACTCATTTCACGAGATCGATCGCATTGAGGCAGCCTGCCAGGAGCTTGGGGCAACGGCCCAGGTTCTGGTGCGGGTTACCACTGGTGTGGAGGCCCATACCCACGAGTACATCGCTACCGCGCACGAGGACCAGAAATTCGGCCTTTCCATCCTGGGCGGTCATGCCCTGGCGGCCCTCGTGCGCTGCCAGTCGTCTTCGTCGATACAGCTCCGGGGAATCCACAGTCACATCGGGTCGCAGATCTTCGAGACCCATGGTTTCGAGGTGGCGATCCGTCGCACGTTGCGGCTGGCGGAACAGTTCCGTGTCGCGACGGGAGTGGAACTCGCCGAGCTTGATCTTGGGGGCGGCTTCGGTATCGCCTACACGGAGGCGGACTCCCCGATGCCCACCGCCGAGCTTGCACGTGCTTTCGATGAGATCCTCGATCATGAGTGCCGGGCCTTCGGGCTGAGGCGTCCTGAACTCAGCATCGAACCTGGGCGGGCGATCTGTGGCCCGGCCGGTGTAGCGCTCTACGAGGTGGGGACCGTGAAGGTTGTGGAGCTGGAGAACGGGCGCTCCCGCACCTACGTCTCGGTTGACGGGGGATGAGCGACAACATTCGCCCTGCGCTATATGCGGCGGAATATTCCTGCGCTCTAGCCAACCGCACCTCCGACGCCGATCCTGTGCTGGCTCGGGTGGTGGGTAAGCATTGTGAGGGCGGGGATATCCTGATCCGCGATGTTTTCCTGCCACGCGACATCGCACCAGGGGACCTGATCGCAGTACCGGGGTCGGGCGCGTATTGCCGATCCATGGCGAGTAACTACAATCAGGTGCCGAAACCGCCTTTGCTGGCGGCATCCCAGGGACAAGTGCAGACACTGCTGAGGCGGGAAACCCTGGAGGACCTGATGCGACTTGATGTAGGGGAGTGAGCATGGCTGAGGAGACTTCGCCGTTGAGGGTGGCGCTGCTCGGCGCCGGGGTTGTGGGCTCCCAGGTGGCTCGGATCCTGACCCAGGAGGCAGAGCCACTTCGGCAGCGCATCGGCCGGCCCCTGGAACTCGTGGGGATTGGCGTGCGCAGGCTTGGCGTCGAACGCCCTGGGATCGATCCCGAGCTGTTCACCACTGATGTGCACGGTCTCGTCTCGCGCGGTGATCTGGATCTCGTGATCGAGGTCATCGGTGGTATCGAACCCGCCCGGACTCTGCTCACGCAGGCCATGAACGCGGGCGCGTCCGTGATCACTGCGAACAAGGCCCTGCTCGCTGAGGACCTGGGACAGCTCAGCAGGACCGCGAAGAAAAATGGTGTCGATCTGTACTACGAGGCTGCCGTCGCGGGCGCAATCCCGATCATCCGGCCTCTTCGGGAATCGCTGGTGGGAGACGAGATCCGTGCCGTGATGGGCATCGTCAACGGCACCACGAACTACATCCTCGACCAGATGACGACGGGACACCTGAGCTTCGACGTCGCTCTGCGCCAAGCCCAGGAACTCGGCTTCGCGGAGGCGGATCCGACAGCCGACATAGAGGGCAAGGACGCTGCGGCGAAGGCTGCCATCCTCGCGGGCCTGGCCTTCCACACCGAGGTGCATAGCTCTGAGGTCTTCTGTGAGGGAATCTCCTCGGTGACTGAAGCCGATATCGCGGCCGCGGACCAGATGGGATGCGTCGTCAAGCTGCTGGCCGTGGCCAAGCTGTCTGGGGACGACCGGGTGATCGTCAAGGTTCATCCCGCGATGGTTCCGAAAACCCATCCGCTCGCGTCCGTCTCCGGCGCCTACAACGCCATCTTCGTTGAGTCGGTCGAGGCTGGGCAGCTGATGTTCCTCGGGCAGGGGGCAGGCGGTGCCCCGACTGCTTCCGCGGTGATGGGTGATGTCGTGACCGTGGCCCGGAACCGGGTTCGCGGCACAGCGAGCCATCTCGGGACTGGCTACACCAAGCGGGGCGTGGCGCCCATAGGGGACTCCACCAGCCGCTACTACATCCGATTCCAGGTGCAGGACAAGCCAGGCGTGCTGGCCAAGTGCGCGACCATCTTCGGAGCCCATCAGGTCTCCCTCCAGACCTGCCAGCAGTCCTACCTGGAAGGGCTCGGGCGCACGGATGGCTTCACTGCGGTGCTGAACCTCATGACGCACGATGCCCGGGAACAGGATCTTCAAAGCGTTATCGGGGCGCTGCGGGAGGCTCCCTTCACCAGCGACTCCATCGACTACATGCGTATTGAGGGCAAGTGAGACTCACCGTCCGCGTACCAGCTACAACCGCCAACCTGGGGCCTGGGTTCGACTGTGCTGGTCTGGCTGTCGACTGGTTTGACGAGGCGCATCTGGAGGTGGCTGACTCTGGCGGTGTCAGAGTCGAGGTAACGGGTCAGGGCGCCCATCAGGTGCCGCGAGACGAGTCTCACCTGGTATTGGCGTCGCTGCTGCATGCACTGCGCCGGTGGGATGTTCCGTCGCCAGGAGGGCTGGTGCTTAGGGCCCACAACACGATTCCGCACTCACGTGGGCTGGGTTCCTCCGCTGCCGCGATCGTGGCGGGCTGTGCCTTGGCTCACGGTATCGCCTTTCCCGGCAGGGAACTCGACCAGGGCCGAGCTGACCCAGATCTCCAGTCTTCTCGAAGGGCATCCCGACAACGCCGGTGCTGCTGTCTGGGGCGGGGCGATCCTGGCGTGGATTGATGGCGAGCAGGTGGAACTGATCAGGCTCCGGCCCGCAGGGGAGCTCCGCTGCCCTGGCATTCGTGCCGGATCTGGAGGTGCGGACCGCCGGTGCCCGGGCGGTGCTCCCGGATGTGGTCACCCGAAAGGACGCGGTGGCGCAGGCAATCGCGGCGGCCTCTTTGCCGCTGGCTCTGGAACAGCGTCCCGATCTTTTGCTGGCCGCCACACGAGATCGCCTGCATCAATTCCACAGGGCAGAGCTGATGCCCAGCTCCTGGGCGCTGCTGCAGCGGCTACGGGCCTCAGGGGTGCCGGCGACCATCTCAGGGGCAGGCCCCACGGTTTTCGCAATAGGCCTTCCGGAACAACTGGAAGCGGCCGGCGCGGTGGAGCATGACGGCTTCCACCGTCGTGATCTCGGGATCGGCAAAGGTGTCCAACTGCTGGACCAGCTGGATCGAGGCTGACGCAAATCCACTTCGGTGTGAACGGCTTGGGGCTTTTCCAAGGTGCCTGTTGGAGGAACGCGGCTGTTTTGTGTTATTATTCTTTACAGTCATCTGAATGGCGCCGGTGGGGATTCTTTTACCACCGTGAGATGAGCACCATGACTACACACTTCACCGGCTGAGCAATTTCCGACGCCGCCGGTTTCCTGAGCAAGGAAGGCAATCCGTGACCGAAACCGGTTCAAACTCCCTGGCAGACCTGAGGCTCCCAGAGCTTAAAAAAAGATGGCAGCGGGATGGGCATCAAGGGGACCTCTGTGATGCGTAAGGGCGACCTGATCGCCGCCATCTCCGGGGAGTAAACGTCTCTGCCAGGGCCGATGCCCCCACCCGTGCTGCCCGTACTCGCAAGAAGACAGAATCCGAGCCCCAGCTTCCCGTTGAGGCCCCTGAGAACCCCGGCAGCGGCAACGTAAGGGACAACGCGAGAACTGAGGCCGAGCCCGAGGCGCCCCAGACGCAGCAGCGGTCTGAGGGAGAAGGCATGAGCCGCAACCGACGCCGGCGCGAACGCAACAAGGAACGCGACCGTGCCACCCAGGAGGCCACGAACGAAGAAGTGGGGAACGGCTGGCAGCTGCGCTGGGACAGGCCGGTGGCTCATCCACAGCACAGGTGCTTGCCCCTACCAATTCCGGAGCGGGACGTTTCGAGGAGGAGAACGAGGGCGGCCGCCGCGGGCGGAGGCGCCGGAACCGTGACCGCCAGAACCGCCGCGGCCGCGGCTCCGGTGGCATGGATCGTTTCGAGAACGAGCCCACCATCTCTGAGGACGATGTACTCGCGGCAGTCTCTGGGATCGTCGACATCCTCGACAACTATGCGTTCGTGCGCACCACCGGGTACCTACCCGGCCCGAATGATGCCCTACCTGCCGCTGGCGATGGTACGTCGTTTCGGTTTGCGCCGCGGCGATGTGATTGCAGGCGCCATCAGGACCCCGCGGGAGGGGGAGCGTAAGGAGAAATACAATCCCCTGGTGCGCATCGACTCCATCAATGGGGATGAGCCCGACAAGGCCAAGCAGCGCCCGGACTTCGCGAAGCTGACCCCTTTGTACCCGCAGGAGAAGCTCCGCCTGGAGACTGTCAACACTCAGCTGACCGGCCGTATCATCGACCTGGTGGCTCCCATCGGCAAGGGACAGCGTGGTTTGATTGTGTCCCCGCCCAAGGCGGGCAAGACGATGGTGATGCAGACCATCGCGAACGCGATCGCCGCGAACAATCCCGAGGTTCACCTAATGGTGGTTCTCGTCGACGAGCGTCCGGAAGAGGTCACCGACTTCCAGCGCACTGTCTCTGGCGAGGTCATCGCATCCACCTTCGATCGACCCGCAGAGGACCACACGGTGGTTGCGGAGCTCGCTATCGAACGGGCCAAGCGTCTCGTCGAGCTCGGTCATGATGTGGTGGTGCTGCTCGACGGCATCACACGTCTCGGGCGGGCCTACAACCCTAGCAGCTCCCGCTTCCGGGCGCATCCTCTCGGGAGGTGTCGACTCTGCGGCGCTGTATCCGCCGAAGAAATTCTTCGGCGCCGCCCGGAACATCGAGAACGGTGGCTCTCTGACGATCCTGGCGACCGCGCTCATCGAGACTGGCTCCCGGATGGACGAGGTCATCTTCGAAGAGTTCAAGGGGACGGGCAACATGGAGCTCCGGCTCGCCAGGCAGCTGGCTGACAAGCGGATTTTCCCCGCGATCGATGTGGACGCATCCGGAACCCGCCGCGAGGACCTGCTCCTTGGCCGTGATGAGCTGAACATCATCTGGAAACTGCGCCGCGCCCCTATCAGGTCTCGACGACCAAGCGGCCCTGGAGACACTGCTGGCTAGGATGCGCAAGACACAGAACAACCACGAATTCCTGCTGAGTGTCCTGAAGACCACCCCGGCCCAGGAGGGCTGAGGCCGTCCCGCTCCGGTGCTGCCGCGTCCGTTTTGAATCGGCAGCATCCGCTGGCACAATTGCACGCTGTGCCGGTTCACGCCCGCCCCACGGCGCGGCGACCCGGGGAACAACACACCTAGGAGAAGACCATGAAGCAGGGTATCCACCCCCGAATACGTCGAGACGCAGGTTCACTGCACTTGCGGCAACACGTTCACCACTCGCAGTACCTCGAAGAAGGGCACACTGAATGCCGACGTGTGTTCCGAGTGCCATCCCTTCTACACCGGAAAGCAGAAGATCCTCGACACCGGTGGTCGTGTCGCCCGCTTCGAACGCATGTACGCGAAGAACAAGAAGAAGTGAGATCGCGGTTTCACTGAACTAAGCTGGCGGGGCCGGGACTATTGGCGGTTCCCAAGGAGACAGCAGAATTGTTTGAGAGCGCGGACCCCCTCATCGCCGAACATGATCGGCTCGAGGAACAGCTGGCTGACCCCGCGACGCACGCTGACCCGGTGCTGATGCGCCGGGCCGGCCGTCGTTATGCGGCTCTGCATCCAATAGTCGAGGCTTTGAGCAGCTACCGGCAACTGGTAGCGGATCATGAGACTGCCCTCGAGCTCGCGGACCAAGACCCGTCTTTTGCAGACGAGGCGGATGCTCTTGGGGCGAGTGTTGAGCAAATCACGGTCCGGCTCACCCGGTTGCTGGCGCCGAGGGACCCAAACGACGATGCCGATGCGATCCTCGAGATCAAGTCCGGTGAGGGCGGCGAGGAGTCTGCGCTGTTTGCCGGCGACCTGCTGCGCATGTACCAGCGATATGCTGAGCAGGCCGGCTGGCATCTTGAAGTGATGGACTCGCGGGTCACAGATCTGGGGGATTCAAATCCGTTACCGTCGCTGTCAGGGAAGCAGCATCGATGGTGTCGGCCCCTATGGCCGGCTCAAATTCGAGGGTGGCGTGCACCGTGTACAGCGCGTTCCCGTCACAGAGACCCAAGGACGCATCCATACTTCCGCGGCCGGTGTGCTGGTCTCGCCGGATGTCGAGGCAGAGGAACTGGAGATCAATGAATCTGATCTCCGGATCGATGTTTTCCGTTCCTCCGGGCCGGGTGGTCAGGGCGTCAACACCACAGACTCCGCGGTGCGGATCACCCCACCTCCCCACGGGTGTGGTGGTGAGCTGCCAGAACGAGCGTTCTCAGTTGCAGAATCGTGAACAGGCCATGCGCCTCCTCCGCGCCAGGCTCGCTGCCATTCGCGAAGCAGAGGAGGCTGAGGCGGCTTCTGCCGCTCGCAGGTCGCAGGTGCGCACAGTGGATCGTTCTGAGCGGGTCCCGTACCTACAACTTCCCAGAGAACCGGTTCGCTGATCACAGGATCGGCTTCAAGTCCCACAATCTTGATGTGGTGCTGGCTGGGGCGCTGGGACCCGTGCTCGACGCACTGGCTGAGGCCGACCTAGCTGAACGCCTATCCGGCACGGACCGATGAGAGCCTGGGATCTGGTCCTGGAAACTGCTGAGCGGCTTGCTGGCGCGGGCGTGGCCAGTCCCGGCGTCGGATGCCCGATGGCTAGTGTGCCATGTCCTGGGCTGTGATGCGGCGGAACTGATTCTGCGTGATGTCTCGCGGAGAGAATGCGCGTTGGTAGCGGAGCTGGCGGAAAGGCGGGCTGCCGGGGAACCGGTCCAGTACATCACCGGCCAGGCTCCGTTCCGCTACGAGGTCATATCAGTGGGGCCTGGGGTTTTCATTCCACGCCCTGAGACCGAACTGCTGGTGGATGAGGTACTCACCTATTTAGCTGACCTACCGCCTGGAGGTCGGCAGGTTGTGGAACTGTGTGCGGGATCCGGGGCCATCACCCGTAGTCTCGCGCAGGAACGGGGAGGTCTGGTCTTGCATGCGGTAGAGCGGTCTCCCAGGCCTGGCCCTGGTTGTTGCAGAACCTCGAAAGACTACAGGTCGACTGCCGACGGGGAGGACATGGCTGAAGCCTTTCACGATCTTGATGCCCGTGTGGACGTGGTGGTGGCCAATCCGCCCTATGTGCCAGGCTCCAGACGCGGCCAGCTCCCGGTCGAGGTGACTCATGATCCTGAGGAGGCTGTGTTTGGTGGAGAGGACGGGCTTGACGTCGTCCGGGTGGTGCATGCCGTGGCGCTCAGGCTCCCTAGTTCCTGGGGACTGCTTGCCGTCGAGCACGACGAATCCCAGGTGCAAGATGTGAGGGCACTGTTTTCCGAGGGGTTTACCGGCCTCAGGACGGCACGGGACCTGGCCGGGGCGCCCCGGCACCTTGTCGCCAGACGTGGCAGGATTGGCGGGTGAGCGAAACCGGGTCGAAGACGTTGTCTCTCAAGGCTGATCCTGACGGCTCCCTGGAGGCCGCGAGGGAGGCTGTTGCGGCGGGAAGGTGTGTCGTCTTTCCCACCGATACTGTCTATGGCATCGGGTGCGCTGCGTTCGATGCTGAGGCGGTGAAGGGTTTGCTGGCGGCGAAGCAGCGGGGACGTGACATGCCACCGCCGGTGCTGATCGCGGAGAGTTCGATGCTGAGGGCTTTGGCAGCCACGGTGCCGGAGCCCGCCAGGGAACTGGTGGCCCGGTTCTGGCCTGGCGCCTTGACCATCATCGTGACAGCCCAGCGGTCCCTACCCCTGGAGCTGGGGGATACCCGTGGCACGGTGGCGGTGCGGGTTCCCGGTCACGACCAGGCCCGCGCCTGCTGCGCCGCACGGGCCCCATGGCCGTTAGCTCCGCGAACCTCTCCGGGCAATCAGCAGCAACCACTGCCGAAGAGGCCCAGCGCATGCTGGGTGATGCGAGTGGCGGTCTATCTGGATGGCGGGATGCGCCAGGTGGTGAGGCCTCCACCATCGTTGATTTCACCGGTGAGGAACACGGACGTGTTCTGCGTCAGGGAGCCATCGGTATCGATGCGCTCCGCGAGGTGGTGCCGGGACTGCAGGCTGCTGACTGATGCGCGAATACCTACTGGTGCTGCTCGTCGCCGCCGCGGCCACCCTATCTACTGGCCGCGGTGTGTCGTCAGCTGGCATTGCGCTGGAATGCGGTGGCGAGGGTCCGGGACCGAGACGTGCACACCAGCCCCAAACCCCTATTTCGGGGGCTTGCGATGCTGGGCGGGCTGGCCGTGTGCCTGGTACTCGCCATCAACATGCCTTTTCTGTCCCGTTTCGCAACAGTCGGCCACGATGCCATGGCAGTGCTTCTGGCCAGCAGCCTGATCTGCGTAGTCGGGCTGGTCGACGATATGTTCGAGCTGAGCCCGATCGTGAAATTCGGGGGCAGGTGCTTGCCGCCGGCGCTGCTGTGCTCGGCGGGGTCCGCATCTACTGGATCCCCTTACCGAATGCTGTGGTTGCCCTCGATGATGCCAGCAGCATCCTGATCACTGTGATCTTCATTGCGCTCTGCGCGAATGCCGTCAACTTCGTTGATGGACTGGACGGACTGGCTGCCGGGCTGGTAGCGGTCGGGGCGGGTGCCTTCTTTGCGTACTCGTATGTACTCGCCTACGAACAGGATCTCGCCCGCGCCACCACCGCGAGCCTTCTCACGGTCGCCACCCTCGGGATCTGCCTGGGGTTTCTGGGGCATAACTTCCAGCCGGCCCACATGTTCATGGGAGACGCGGGCTCCATGCTGCTGGGGTTGCTGATGGCGATGAGCGTCATCTCCTTCACCGGGCAGGTGGACCCGAGTGCCCTCAGCCGAGACCATGACGACGTGCTGCCGGCATTACTGCCGATCCTGTTGCCGTTCGCGACCATGGCACTGCCGCTGAGTGACTTGACCCTGGCGTGGATCCGCCGGACCGCCCGCGGCCAGCATCCTTTCAAGGCAGACAAGCAGCACCTTCATCACAGACTAGTGGCTCGTGGCCACTCACAGCGGGGCGTTGTTTTCATCATGTGCGCCTGGGGCGGTGTGATCGCAGGTGGACTGGTCTGTGTTGTCCTTCTGAACCACCCCGCCACGTGGTGGACTCTGGGCGTTTTCGTGCTGCTTCTGCTGTTGGCCACGATTGTGCCTGTGCGGCGGCGCTCCTCGGCGGTGGGACGTGGGTGAGCGTCGGGTGACGGGAGCCACCCGACGGGCGAAAACAGATGATGCTGGGTGGTCTCGTAGCGGGTCACGCCGCGGGGTTCGCCGTGTGCGGAACCGCCATCGTTGTGGGTTTGCGTGAGGCGCTCATCGGGGCCGCCCTGGGGTTTGCAGCTGTGGTCATCTTCTTCTCCGTGGGACAGGCGGTTGAGGTCGTTGCATGTGAACTGGAGCCTGTCCAGGGGCTGGGAGTGGTGCTCGCCAGCTATGCAGTCCGGGTGGTGGGGATCGGGGCTGGATTCTGGCTTGCGATGGCTCATCCACAACTTGGCCCGGCAATCGACAGGGACTGGCTTGCTGGTTCAGTTGTCGCCACAGTGCTTGCATGGACCACCGGCGTCGTGGTCGTGGCCGCGAGGCAGCGAGTGCCCATCTATGATGCCCATGACCAGGGCCGGAACTAGCGTTTGCGATGATGAAGCCCAGTGACTTTTCCGATAGGCTCGCTCTCGACATGGGCATCAGACCAAAACCCGATGAGGAGCCTTCGCAGCGAGGAGGCACCGAGGACGGGATGGCCGTGCTCAGTTACATCCTGGCAGGCCTGCTCTTCTACGGAGGTTTAGGATGGCTGGGAGACCAAATCTGGAAGACATCCTGGTTGCTGCCACTGGGCTTGGTCCTGGGCTTGGTGACTAGCACGTACCTGATCATCAAACGATACGGGAGCGGAACGTGAATCCCTGGCTTCTTCCGCTGGAGAGTGGCGGCGAAGGTGGCTACACCCCGCCGAGTGTCAACGATTTCATTTTCGACACTCCCATCATCCCCGGCACCCCCACCTGGATGAACAAGCCTTTCTGGCAGGCTGTCATAGCTGCTCTGCTGGTGGTCCTGTTGTGGTGGTTTTGCCTCGCGTCGTCTCAAGGTGCAGCCCTCCAGGCGCCAGTTTTTTCGCCGAATACATCTACGAATTCGTCCGCAACGGAATCGCCCGTGACATCCTCCACCAGGACTACCGGCGCTTCCCTGCCCCTACCTACTCGGCCTGTTCTCGTTCCTCTTGATCAACAACTGGTTTGGCGAGTTCTTCGTTTTTCATGCTCCCGACCTTCAGCAACGTCGGGTTCCCCCTACGGCCTCGCCATTCTCTCGTGGTGCGTCTACGTTGGCGCAGGGTTCCACAAGTTCGGTGCTGGTTTCCTCAAACGCGCCCTCATCCCAGAGGGTGTGCCGTGGTACCTGCTGTGGCTCATCATCCCGCTGGAGTTCCTGGCCACTTTCGTCACCCGGCCCGTGACTCTGGCATTGCGTTTGTTTGCCAACATGTTCGCAGGCCATCTCGTGGTGCTGGTCTTCGTTGTGGGAGGATCTTTCCTGCTCACCTTCCAGAATAATCTGGTGTATAACATATCAGGCGCAGTATCAGTGATCTTCAGTTTTGCGATCCTCTTCCTGGAATTGTTCATCGGCGCACTGCAGGCCTATATATTCACGGTCCTGACCGCCCAGTACGTCTCGACCTCCATCTCAGAGGCCCACTGATCCGAAAAAGTCCGACTCCTGCACCAATCCCGGTGAGGAGCCATCCGAAAGGAAAACCATGCAGACCCTCTTGGAAATCAACGGTTCGCTCAACATGATCGGTTACGCGATCGCCACCATCGCGCCGGCCCTAGGCGTGGCCTGGATCTTCGCCGCAGTCATCAACGGGACTGCACGCCAGCCCGAGGCGCGGGGCGCCATGATGAGCACCGCCTTCATCGGCTTCGCCGTGGTTGAGGCACTCGCCATCATCGCCATCGCACTCGCCTTCGTCCTGCGCTGAGGATCAGCATGGTCCCCCGTCAATGGGGTGCTGCTTGAGTCTGGGATAGATCTCGGACCTCTTCTGCCCCATCACCTTTCCGAGATCATCGTCGGCATCATCTTGATGCTGCTGGTGTTTTTCGTCATGTGGAAGGCCGTCGTCCCGGCCTTTGAGAAGATGTACGAGGAGCGGTACCAGCGTATTGAGGGCGGGATTCGGCGTGCTGAGCAGGCTGAGGCCAAGGCGGAGGAAGCCCTGGCCGAGTACAACGACCAGCTCAGTTCCGCCCGTGAGGAGGCAGCCCGGATCCGCGAGGATGCCAAGAACACCGGGGCGCAGATCTTGGCGGAAGCACGTGAACAGGCCACCAAAGAATCGGATCGCATCCTCGCAGCAGGCAGGGCACAGCTTGAGGCCGAGCGAGCCCAGCTTCTGGCCGAGCTGCGCGGAGACATCGGAGGCCTGGCCACGACACTCGCGGGTAAGATCGTCGGTGAGGCGCTCGCAGATGATGAACGCGCCAATCGCACCATCGATCGCTTCCTGTCCGAATTCGAGGCGACGGGCAAGACTCTATGAAATCACGTGAGGCTGCTCTGCTTTCCTTCGATCCGGTAGCCGACGCCACCCGGATAGATGAGGCTGCTGCCGACGATCTGTTCGCGGTGGTTGACCTACTCGATGGTCAGCCCCCACTGAGGCGCTCACTCTCAGATCCGTCTGCCAGCCCAGGGAACAGACAGGTGCTGGCCCGGAGGCTTTTTGACAACAGGCTGGGGGCTGCCGCGCTTGCGGTTCTCCTTGAAGTCGTGGGCACTCCCTGGCCAAGCGGCCGGGCCATGGTCGATGCCATCGAGCGCCAGGGTCTGCGGGGGCTGCTGCGTACCGCCATCGACCGCGGGGAATTGAAACGCATCCAGGAGGAGCTATACCGGTTCGCCCAGGTTATTGAGAGCTCACCGGAGCTGTCCGACGCCTTGCGTGACCCGGTCAGGAGCCTCGACGCGCGGAAGGCATTGATTTCCCGGCTGCTGGCGGGCAAGGCGGCTGCGCTCACGCAACGCCTGGCCCTGCGTGCTGCTGCAGCCCGGGCCCGGACGGTTTCCCTGACCCTCGCCAGTTACCTGGTGATGGCCGCTGCCCTCGCAGGGGAGCGGATAGCCCAGGTCACCGTCGCCCGGCCGCTGGATGAAGCCCGCGAGGAACGGCTCCGCAGGGCCCTTGAGGCCCGGGTGGGTGGGCCTGTTTCCCTGCAGATTGAGGTGGATGAAAAAAAGTGCTTGGCGGCATGAGCATCACTCTCGGAGAGCACATATTCGAATCAACTGTGGCCGGGCGGCTCGATGAGGCCCGCAGGCTCTTGAACTGACAACAAGCGATAAGCGAAAGTAGGACGCAATGGCTGAACTCACCATCAGTCCCGACGAGATCCGCAGTGCGCTGGACGAGTTCGTCTCGTCATATCAGCCGGCCGCTGCCAGCATGACAGAGGTCGGCGTTGTCGTGACTTCAGGCGACGGCATTGCGCGTGTCGAGGGGCTACCCTCGGCGATGTCGAATGAGTTGCTGCGCTTTGAGAACGGCACCATGGGCATTGCCCTCAACCTCGACGAGCGCGAGATTGGCGCTGTTGTGCTGGGAGACTCCGAAGGCATCGATGAGGGTTCTGCCGTGCATGGAACAGGCGAGGTGCTCTCCGTGCCTGTCGGCGACGGCTACCTTGGGCGCGTTGTCGATGCCATGGGCAATCCCGTCGATGGGCTTGGTGAAATCGCCGGCATCGAGGGCCGCCGGGCTCTGGAGCTGCAGGCTGCGGGTGTCATGGACCGCCAGGAGGTCCGTGAGCCGCTGCAGACAGGCATCAAGGCCATCGACGCGATGACTCCGATCGGCCGGGGACAGCGCCAGTTGATCATCGGTGACCGCAAAACCGGAAAGACCGCCATCGCGATCGACACGATCATCAACCAGAAAGCCAACTGGGAGACCGGAGACTCCACGCAGCAGGTTCGTTGCATCTATGTGGCGATCGGGCAGAAGGGATCCACCGTCGCAGAGGTGCGCAGCACCCTTGAGAAGGCCGGGGGCGCTGGAGTACACCACCATCGTGCATGCCCCCGCCTCCGACCCCGCAGGCTACAAATACATCGCCCCCTATTCTGGCTCAGCTATCGGCCAGCACTGGATGTACCAGGGTAAACACGTCTTGATCATCTTTGATGACCTGACCAAACAGGCCGAGGCCTACCGGGCTATGTCACTGCTGCTGCGGCGACCCCGGGCGAGAGGCCTATCCGGGCGATGTTTTCTACCCTGCACTCACGGCTCCTGGAACGTTGCGCTAAGCTGTCGGACCGCTTGGGTGGGGGGTCGATGACTGGCCTGCCCATCATCGAGACCAAGGCCAATGATGTGTCGGCATACATCCCGACGAACGTGATCTCCATCACCGATGGCCAGATTTTCCTGCAGTCAGACCTGTTCAATGCGAATCAGCGCCCGGCAATCGACGTCGGCATATCGGTTTCCCGGGTGGGTGGTGCTGCACAGATCAAGGCGATGAAGTCTGTTGCGGGATCCTTGAAGATCAATCTTGCCCAGTACCGCGACATGCAGGGCATTCGCGATGTTCGCCTCAGATCTGGATGCGGCCTCGCGACAGCAACTGGATCGTGGTGCCCGGCTGGTCGAGCTCCTGCGGCAGGGGCAGTATGCCCCCTACCGGGTTGAGGACCAGGTCATCTCGGTGTGGGCTGGTGTTCAGGGACACTTCGATGACGTTCCTGTCGACGATGTGCTGCGTTTCGAGCAGGAGTTCCTCGAACACCTGAGGCACAACACCCAGGTGCTCCAGACGATTGCAGAGACCAGGCTTTTCGGGGATGACCTGAAAGAAGCCACTGAGAAGTCGCTTGCCGAATTCAAGCAGCTGTTCCGGACCTCGGAGGGGAACCTGCTGCCGGGAAGCGAGGAACATGCTCCGATGCCGGATGACGCGATCACCCAGGAGACGATCGTCCGCAAGAAGCGGGGTTGATGCCCGATGGCCAGCAGCCTGCGGGAACTGAGGCAGCGAAGGAACTCGGTCGCCACCACCAAGAAGATCACCCGGGCGATGGAGCTGATCGCGGCTTCGCGTATCGTCAAAGCTCAGCAGGCGGTGCGGTCCTCTCTGCCCTACTCGGACTCGTTGGTACACGCGGTGTCCGCCCTGGCGAACTACTCCCATGTGTTGGAGCACCCGTTTTTACGTGACGTGGAGCCGCCCCGGCGTTCTGCGGTGCTCATCATCACTGGCGACCGGGGACTGGCTGGAGCCTACTCGGTCAACGTGACCCGGCTCGCGGAGCAGCTCATGGCGCGGATGCGGGGTGAGGGGCAGGAATGCCTGCTCTATGTGACCGGGAACAAGGGAGTCTCCTACTGCGATTTCCGGAACCTTGATGTGGCGGAGAGCTGGACGGGTTTCTCCATCTCACCCCAGTATTCCCATGCCAAGCAGATCGCGGACGTGTTGATGGAAAGGTTCCTGCGCCCATACGAGGAGGGGGGAGTCGACCAGCTGCATGTCGTCGGGACCCGGTTCCTGACGATGCTGACTCAGGAGGCCATGACCCTCAGGCTGCTTCCTCTAGTGGTGGAGGAATCCGATGAGCCGACAGGCAACAGCGACAATGTGCTGCCTCACTATGCCTTCGAGCCAAGCCCTGCTGCGGTACTGGATCAGGTGCTTCCGATGTATGTCACCAACAGGATCTATTCGCTGCTGCTCAACTCGAGTGCATCGGAGCTGGCCAGTAGGCAGCGGGCCATGAAATCGGCCACGGACAATGCGCAGCAACTGATCGAACGCCTGACCCGAGAGGCCAACCAGGCCCGCCAGGCCGAGATCACCCAGGAAATCTCTGAAATCGTCGGTGGTGCCTCAGCGCTCGCCGAGTCAGCTGGAAACGAATGAGGTAAGAAATGACTGCCACTGCAGATCCGACCACAGCGATGGGTGTCGGTCGTGTTGCCCGGGTCATCGGCCCGGTCGTGGATGTTGAGTTCGCGGCTGACCAGATACCTGAGATCGGCAACGCGCTTCATGTCGAGACTGAAGTGCTGGGCAACAAGCAGATGATCACGCTGGAGACTGCCCTGCACATCGGGGACAACCTGGTCCGGGCCATTGCCTTGAAACCCACTGATGGCATGCGCCGCGGTGCTGAGGTGCGTGACACGGGTGCCCCTGATCTCGGTGCCGGTAGGCGATATCACCAAAGGGACATGTCTGGAATGTGACGGGGGACGTGTTGAACGTCGACCCGGCCTCCATCGAGGTCACCGAACGCTGGCCCATCCACCGCCCGGCTCCCCAGATTCGATGCTCTTGAGTCCCGCACTGAGATGCTTGAGACCGGAATCAAGGTCTTGGACCTGCTGACCCCGTACGTCAAGGGCGGCAAGATCGGCCTGTTCGGTGGCGCCGGTGTGGGCAAGACCGTGCTCATCCAGGAGATGATCTACCGCATCGCCCATAATTTCGGTGGCACATCGGTGTTCGCGGGCGTGGGCGAGCGCACACGTGAGGGCAACGACCTCATCCACGAGATGGAGGAGGCAGACGTCCTGAAGGACACAGCTCTGGTGTTCGGTCAGATGGATGAGCCTCCGGGCACTCGCCTGCGTGTCGCACTGACAGCGCTGACCATGGCTGAGTACTTCCGCGATGTCCAGAACCAGGATGTCCTGTTGTTCATCGACAACATCTTCCGGTTCACCCAGGCCGGCTCCGAGGTGTCCACGCTACTGGGACGTATGCCCTCTGCGGTTGGATACCAGCCGAACCTGGCTGACGAGATGGGGCAGCTGCAGGAGCGCATCACCTCCACCAGGGGTCACTCCATCACCTCGATGCAGGCTATCTATGTGCCAGCCGACGACTATACGGATCCGGCGCCAGCCACGACCTTCGCTCACCTGGATGCCACGACAGAGCTGAGCCGGGAGATCGCCTCCCGCGGGTTGTACCCAGCCGTCGACCCGCTTACCTCTTCGTCGCGAATTCTTGATCCCCAGTACATCGGCCAGGAACACTACGACACCGCGGTCCAGGTCAAGCAGATCCTTCAGCGGAACAAGGAACTGCAGGACATCATCGCGATCCTGGGGATCGATGAACTGTCTGAGGAGGACAAGCTGATGGTGAACCGGGCGCGGCGGATCCAGCAGTTCCTCAGCCAGAACACCTACATGGCTGAGAAATTCACGAACATCCCCGGATCCACGGTTCCGCTGGCCGACACCATTGAGGGATTCGCGATGATCTGCCGCGGCGATGTCGACCACATCGCCGAACAGGCTTTCTTCAATGTGGGTGCCATGGAGGATGTCTTCGAGAACTGGAACAAGATGCAGAAGGACCTGTGACCATGGAGCGGCAGCCGTTGAAGCTGGATGTCGTCTCGGCGGACAGGATGGTCTGGCAGGGTGATGTCGTCAACGTCATCGCACGCACCAGCGAAGGGGACATCGGCATTCTTCCGGGCCATGAGCCCTTGATGGCGGCTTTGACTCCCTGCATGGTGGAGATCGTCTCTGCAGATGGCACGACGGGAATCCTGGCCATTGACGGCGGGCTGCTCGCTGTTGCCCACGGGCACATCCGGATCCTCAGCCATGAGGTCAAACCTGCTGAGGAGGTCTCCCTGGAAGCGGCCCGCAGGAGGCGCACGAGCTGCGGCACCTCAGAAGCAAGGGTGAGGCGTCGGATGAGCAGATTCATAGACTGTACATCCTCAATGCGCAGATCCGGGCGGGGAGAGGTACCTCGCGGATCGCGGATGACCAGTGATTTGGCTGCGGGCGCGGAGACCTGGAGAGCTTGCTGGGAACGGCTGTTCTGACACATGTATGCTTCTTTCTTCCCTGGCCTGGGGATCGTCGGTGGCGTGTGGCCCGGTGCGCCTTACCTGTTGAAGTCTTGTCCATGATGACGCTTGCATGCCGTTTGGCTTTATCGGCATACCTGCGGGGAAGACAATTCTTTTACACGCCGTGTGGCGGGTCCTGGTTCGTCATATGCATGTGTTGACGCTATGTTTTGTGCATGGGCTGGTTGGCTTTCGCGGTGGTCATCGCGATCGCCTGCGCTTGTATTCTGCCTTTTTTGCTGCTCTATGCGCGCCGCCGTTGGCTCACCCGCCAGGGCGGCCTTTTTGATTGCGCGCACAGGCTGCGTGACGGTGGGCCCGGCGTCGGATGGGTGCTGGGGTTTGCCCGTTATCGTGGAGACCGGTTGGACTGGTATCGCGCCTTCTCCCTGGCGTTGCGGCCCAGTTGTTCCTTCTCACGTGCCGGGACCAGCTGGCAACGACGCCGTGCCGCAACCGCTCTGGAGGAGGTCGTTGTTCGACCGCTCCTGGATTGTCACGATCAAAGACCGTTTCACAGGTCATGAGCACAACCTCGCCATGGACTTGGACAATGTGATGGGCCTGATGGCCTGGATAGAATCCCGCTCCGCCGGGAAGCCATTACCTACCTGGTAGCGCTGATTCACCCTTTTTGAACGTCGGTGGCGTTTCGGTGCTTCACGGTCTGTTCCCGGGACCCACAGGACATCGCCCTCAGGACCCGCTGCGGTCCGACACATATTGAATAGCAGGTCGCTCAGCCGGTTCAGGTAGGTGATCGCAGTAGGTTGATCCCACCTTCGCCGCGCTGCTCTGAGGGTTCAGTGCCGTGGGACTGAGCTGCCCGCCAGGCCACCCGCTCCGCACGCCGGCACACGGTGCGAGCCACGTGCAGTTGGGCTGCGGCAGGGCTACCGCCAGCCAGAATGAAGGAGCGAAGCGCCGGGAGATCGGCACCCAGTTCATCGCACCATTCCTCCAGCCGGTCGATAGAGGACTGCTCGATCCGCAACGGTGGATACTCGGGGGTGTGGATGCAGCGGGTGCTGAGATCGGCGCCGACGTCAAACAACTCGTTGCGGATCAGGGACAGCATCTCAACTAGCTTCTCGGGCAGGCCGCCATGAGCCACCGCCAGGGCTAGGTTGGAGTTGGTCTCGTCCACAGCCCCATAGGCCTCGACTCTCAGATCAGTCTTCGGGACCTCTGCATTGTCGGATAGACGGGTTTTCCCAGCATCGCCAGTACGGGTGTATATGCGTGTCAAGTTCACCATGAAGCAACTTTATCTAGAATGGCTGAGGTGTCATTCAAGGCCTTGGTCCCCCTGTTCACGATCACGTCCGTGGCCCTGCTTGCGGGATGCGGCAATGCAAATCAGTCAGCCCCCGCCGATGAGGCGACACGCGCGGTCAGCTGTTCCTACCCGCCCAGTGGGGAACCAGCCAAACCCGTGGATCCCCAAGCGCTGATGACGTACTGAACGTCGGGGAGACGAAGGCGACTCTTCATCTAGCAACGGGCGATATCGAGATCACGATGGATCGTTCGGCCACTCCCTGCACCATCAACTCGTTCATGTCCCTTGCGCAGCAGGGCTGGTTTGACGAGACGAGATGCCACCGTCTGACCGACTACGGCACTTTTACCCTGCAATGCGGTGACCCCACCGGCACCGGTACCGGCGGCCCTGGCTACACGATTCCAGACGAGCTGAACCCGCGGACCACCGGACTGGAGCGGGAAGGGGACACCGCCACCTACCCTCGGGGCATCGTCGCCATGGCCAATACCGGGGAACCCAACACCGCTGGGTCGCAGTTCTTCATCGTATGGGAGGATACGCAGCTAAGCCCTGAGTACACCGTCTTCGGGACGGTAGATGAAGCCGGGCTGACGGTTGTGCAGGGCATCGCTGCGCAGGGCGTTGACGCCTCCGACGGCACAACACCTATAGGCGAGGTGCTCATCAGGTCCGTCACGCTGAGCTGACAACGTCACCGCCAGGGCAGCGTTCAGCTGACGGTCTGCTGCAACGGCTGGGTCCTACCCGCTGGTGAGGCCAGGAACTCTCTGCAGATCGAGGTGAACGCCTCTGGGTCATCGGCATGTACCCAGTGTCCTGCGCGTTTCAGCGTGATCGTGACCACTCGCGGGAATAGACGGCGCATCGGCTCGGCGTGCTCAGGCTGGACGTAGGAGGACTGGCCTCCAGCGACCCACCAGACCGGGCCGTCATAGACCGCATCTGTGTGTGGCCAGCCACCAATGGTTCCCAGGGAGTCACCAAGCAGGTCCAGATTGGCCATCCAAGCCCAGTCCCCGCTGAGCCGCCGGAGGTTCTGCAGCAGAAACCCCCGGACCTGGGGGTCGGGAATAGCTGTGGAGAGCCGACGGCTGGCCTCGGTGCGGCTGGTCAAGTGCTCCAGGTCGAGACTGTGCATGGCCCCGACTAGGGGAGCAAAACTGCTGGGACCATCACTCGGTGCTGGCGAGATGTCCGCGACCAGCAGGCGGTCAACCATCTCAGGATGGGAGGCGCCAGTCGCAGTGCCAGTTTGCCGCCAAGCGAATGTCCCACCAGCGCGACGGGGCTGGCGAAGCTTTTCTGCAGCCAGCGGGCAATGTGCTCAGCCTGGCCGTCGAGACTGAAACCCACTGTCCACGACGAGGCGCCATGATTGGGGAGATCAGGCAGGGTGACAGGTCGCCACGTCGGCCAGGGCGGCTGCGATCCGGGAGAAGTTCTTGCCCCTGCCCGAATAGGCCATGCAGGAACACCAACTGTATGGGTCCTGACCCTGTGGTGATGTAGTGGATCATCGGTTCACCCTCCAGCAGTGAGAGTGCCAGTGGCGGCGTTGCTCCACCCCTGAATCGAATCCAAGGCCAGGCTCTTCGGGCCATGCCACCAGATGGGCCATGCGCTGACGGGGATCTGGTTATTGCAGCCCGGACAGATGTATTGCTTCAAAGCACGATCTTTCGGCACCTCCCGCACCAGAAAGGAACCCGAAGACGTGGCCTGCCGGGAGACATGCCGAGAGGTGTCCAGAGGACGTGGCGGACGCAGATGCTTTGAGGCACGCCGAGCCATCAGAACAGCCGATCCTCGGAGTTGTCCATGCCACGCAGCGCGTCATAGTCGAGCAGCTGGCAGTCAATCCCCCGGTCCGCGGCAAGAGTGGCAGCCTGCGGTTTGATTTGTTGTGCCGCGAAGATCCCGCGCACGGGGGCCAGCTGCGGGTCGCGATTCATCAGCTCCAGGTAGCGGGTCAACTGCTCGACGCCGTCAATCTCACCCCGTCGCTTCACCTCCACCGCGACGTGCAGGCCCTCAGCGTCACGCAGCAGGAGATCCACCGGGCCGATCGGCGTGTAGAACTCACGTTTGACCACCTGCCAGCCAGTCCCGAAGGTCGCCGGATGCTCTGCCAGCAGAGCCTGCAGGTGTGCCTCCACTCCGTCCTTCTGCAGCCCCGGATCCACCCCCGAAGTTATGATCGGCATCCAAGAACACCTCGCCCAGAGCGATCCTGAGTGTGTCACCGGACCGGGAACGCACTAGCCACAACGCTGTGGCACCGGCTTCCTGCGCAGCCTCGTCGGGCTCGATCACGGTCAGTGTGCAGGGCGCACTCATCCAGTTGAGGGGCTTGAACGCCCGGTCATCTGCATGGACGGAGACAGAGCCGTCCGCTTTCAGCATGATCAGGCGTTTGGCCATAGGCAGGTGAGCTGTTAGCCGACCCGCGTAGTCGACCTGGCACTGGGCGATGACGAGACGCACGCGACACATCCTAGCTGGCGTCCAGATGCGGCTGGAGCACCTCTCGGTAGAGCAGCAGCAAGGCGGCTGTTGTCGGGATGGCGATCAAGGCGCCGATGAGTCCCAGAAGGATGCCGCCGATCAGCGCGGACAGCACCACGAGTGCCCCGGGCACCTTGACGGTACGTTTCATGACCGTCGGGTAGAGGACATAGGCGTCGAACTGCTGATAGATCAGGAAGTAGATGATGGTGGCGATGCCGATGGTGGGGGAGGTTGCGAAACCGACCAGGGCGACCGCGAGCATCGCTAGTGAGGAACCGACCAGGGGGATGAAGCAGAACAGCGCCACAATGAAGGCCAAGGCCAGTGAATATGCCCCCAGGCCGATGACGTTCATGAAGACGAAGCTGCATCCGGAGGCCACGGTGACCACCATGAACATACCGGTGATGTATCCAGAGACCCCCGGAAGATCTCATCAGCCAGATACCGGGAACGCTCCCTTCGGCTGGCAGGGGCCAGCTTGTAGATGACCTCTTTGATGGCGGGAAGCGAGGCTAGGAAGTAAATGGTGAGCACCAGTGTCATGATCACGGAGAAAATGAACTGGCCGACCAGGACGCCAGCCCCCAGATGCCTCCGAACAGATTCTGCACCAGCCCGCCCTGAGGCAAGGTAGCGCTGAGCCGTCTCCAGCAAGTTGTATTGGGCATCCCAGCGGGCCACCTGCTCATTCGTAGCTAGCATCCCTATCCAGTAGGGAACCCGGAAGGCGAGTGACTGCACCTGGTTGGTCATCAACGGAACCAGCGCCGTCACCCCCAGCACAATGACTCCCAACAGGGCCACCGTCACGATGAAGACCGCCAGCGGCGGGGCACCCGGCGTCTTGTGAAGAACTCGACGGCTGGATTCAGCCCCAGGGCGAGGAACAGAGAGAGCACCACCAGCACCAAGATGTTCTGGACCTGCAAAGCCGCGACAATCAAGCCGATCGCTACGAGCACACCCAGTGCCCCGAAGAAGCCGATGGAGAACGGTGAATGGTTCAGCAGCTTGGCCTCATTTTTGCACGACCACCGGGGGAACCGGCTTCACCGGCTCCTCCGGGGTGGGGGGTCAGCAGTTGTTTCGCCCCCTGGCGGGCATTGCCGAACATTCCGCTGAAGGCGCGGCGGAACCGGTGCAGTAAACCGCGCAGTCCACGGGGCTGGAAACCCCCTTGCGACCGGGGGACAGCTGAACCAGTTTTGGGGACTAGGCTGTCCGGTTCCCCGGGAGCGGCCGGTGAAGTGGCAGCCGATCCGGGGAATCCCTCCGATGCCTGGGAAGGAAGATCATCTTCTGCCTCGGGGCCCGAGACCGTCACTTTGCCTGCTTGTGATCCCTCGGCTGCGGGACGTCACCTCGTCAGCGCTAATGATCTCGGTCAGCTCCATGTCAGGCACAGCCTCCTCAGCCATGGCACGCAGGTTCTGCATAGATGCGATGATGGAAGTCCGGCGCGCCATCAGGGCAGCCACCTCCCGCTCGAGCTGTTCCTTGCGCCAGGCGACCTGTTCCTCGAGTTGCTCCTGCTTCTGGTGCACCTCATCCCGCATGGCAGACAGCGTGGCCTCAGCCTCACGGGTGGCGGTCAGCCGGATCTGCTCGGCTTCCTCCACCGCTGACTCACGGATCTTGATCGCCTCTGACCGGGCCTCCTCGATCTGCTTTGAGGCAGCGTCAGAGCGCGCCCGGGCCTCGGTGAGCTGAGCCGTGACATTCTCCTCTGTCTTCCTGACGGCCTCTGCCTGCTTGGACAGGGCGGTGGCAGTGGATTTTTCCGTTGCCAGGCGAGCGGCAGTGGCGTCGCGCTCCCGCCTCCTGGCGCGTCCGTGCGGCATCGAGACGGGCAGCCTCCAGCTGTGCGTTGATACGCTGCGCCGTTTCCTCCAGCAGGGATTTTTGACTGGGCCTCCGCGTCGGCGCGTACCAGGTTTGCATCGCGCCGGGCAGCTTCGAGCACTGCCTGCCCAGCCTCTGCCTGCTCCTGCCGGAGCTTGCGGAGGCTGGCGAGCCCGGACAGCCGGACGTCGTCGGCCTCCTGCTGCGCAGCCTCGCGAGAGGCAGCTGCCGACAGCCGGGCTTCCTGCCGTAGCCGGTCGGACTCGGCCTCGGCCAACCGCACCAGCTCTGCCGCCTGAGCCTCTGCTGCCTCCAGCAGAGCACGGGCATGGGCTCCCCAACTTGGAAAAATCCGTGGTCCCCGACTTGCGAGCGGGCGAAGCTCGTCTCCCGGCGCTGCTCTCGCAGCTGGACCTTCATCTCAAGCATCCGCTGCTCAAGATCCTGGATGTAGGAATCCACCGCCTGTTTGTCATAGCCGAGCATGGCATGGGGGAATCCCCCGACGGCGCTGGCCTTGTCCTCGAAGAGGTTGAGGCCGGTTTCCTCCTCGATCTCGGTACGAACATCGGTCATTGTTGTCTCCTGGCTTGGCACGATCGGTACTGAGCCTACCTTGGAGTGAAGGTATTGGTGCCGGTGGAGCTCAGGCGCGTCCACCGGCGTATCGCATCGATCTCAGTGAGAGGCGCTCTTTGCAGGCTCCACCAGCTCAAGAAGGACCCCGCCGGCGTCCTTCGGGTGAACAAAGTTGATGCGGGAATCAGCGGTGCCGCGCTTGGCTTCTGGGAACAGCAGCCTGAGGCCACGTTCCCGCAAGACGGCACTCACATGGTCCAGGTCATGGACGCGATAGGCGAGCTGCTGGATGCCAGGGCCGCCGTTGCGGTCAAGCCACTTGGCGATAGTGGAGTTCTCGTTGAGGGGGGCCAGGAGCTGGATCTTGGCGTTCTCTTCTCCCTGAGTCCCGGTGCCGATCATGGCCTCGGCGACGCCCTGCTCCTCATTGATCTCCCGGTGCAGCTCTCGCCAACCGAAGACCTCGGTGTGGAACTTGATGGCCTCATCAAGGTCCCGGACCGCCAGGCCGACGTGATCGATGCAGATGAACAGATCTTGGTTCTCCATGCCCGCCATTGTTACACCCGGCTTTCTGGCTTGACCGGCGGGGTGGGGACAAAAGTTTCATCCGGTCCGGCGGCGCGGCGTGACAGCGGCGGGGAGCACCGAGTGCGACACTACGAGTTTGGACGGCGGCGCGTCGGATTTAGCTGATGCCCAGGGTTCATGCACACTGGTAAGTGCTCATTTGAGTCCCTTCCCCCTTGAGACTTGGAGACATCATGGTTGGCTGGATCAAGAAGGTTCTGCTTGTGCTCGGCATCGCCTTCGTGGTCTTCTACCTGTTCACCCGTCCCGAAGCGGCTGCGGAGGCTATCAGGACATTCTTCGGGGCCTTCGAGTCGATCGCTCGTTTCTTCTCCCGCCTCGCCGGTTAAGCCGGTCATGGGCCTGATTGCCCGTCTCCTCGAACCCGATATCCAGCGTCACCTGCTGGTGGAGGAGGATGAGAGGGTCATCGATGAAGTGCGCAAGCACTGGGTGGTTTCCCTGCCGTGGATCGGCGTGATGTGTCTCAGCATCCCCGCCTTCGTTTTTCATGACGGCGGTGCGCGGTTTTTCTGGGTCCCCATGCTGGTGGGGCTTTACTGTGGGCCTCGGGTTCTGGAAGGCCCACGTCGCACACATGGACCGGTTCGTCATCACCAACATGCGAGTTTTCCGTATCCATGGGGTGTTCAACACTCATCTGGCGACGATGCCGATGACCCGGATCCTCGACATCTCCCTGGAACAACCAGTGCTCGGGAAGGTCTTCGACTACGGACATCTGGTCTTTGAGTCGGCAGCCCAGGCCCAGGGGCTACGCGACATCCGCTATGTCGCCCGCCCTGCGGATCGTGACCTCACGATCCAGAGGGTTATCCAGCGCTCCGGCCTCCGCAAGAAGATGGTGATGGAGGACGAGGACGCGGCCGACGGGGTATGAGCCCGGCCGGCCGCGTTCGGGAAAAGCGCGTGTCAGCTCTGGAGGGCGGCGTCGACCACCTGCCGGGCCTCCTGCTGGATCTGTGCCAGATGGCCTGGATCGCGCAGTGACTCTGCATAGATCTTGTACTTGTCCTCCGTGCCCGAGGGACGTGCCGCGAACCAGCCCGAATCAGTAGTCACCTTTATCCCCCCGACGGCAGCCCCATTCCCAGGGGCCTGGGTGAGGACAGCGGTGATCGGTTGGCCAGCCAGTTCATGTGCTGTGACGTCATCGGGGGACAGCGCTGCGAGCCTAGCTTTCTGTTCCCTGCTGGCCTCCGCATCAACGCGGGCGTAGTAGGAGGTGCCGAAATCCGACTCCATGTTGGCGTAGTGCTGGCTGGGGGAACGGCCTGTCACCGCCAGGATCTCACTGGCCAGCAGGGCCAGCAGGATACCGTCCTTGTCGGTGGTCCAAGTGCGCCCCTCAAGATCGAGGAAACTCGCTCCAGCGGATTCCTCACCACCGAAACCGAGTGATCCGTCGGTGAGCCCTGGCACGAACCACTTGAATCCGACGGGCACCTCAACCAGGCGGCGTCCAAGGCGGGCAGCCACTTTGTCGATGATGGATGAGGATACCAGGGTCTTGCCGACTCCCGCGGCGGCAGCCCAGCCTGGCCGGTGCGAGAACAGGTAGTCGATGGCGACTGCCAGGAAGGCGTTGGGGTTCATCAGCCCGGCGTCCGGGGTGACGATCCCATGGCGGTCTGAGTCGGCGTCGTTCCCCGTCGCGATGTCATAGCGGTCGCGGTTGGCCACCAGCGACGCCATCGAGTTCGGTGAGGAGCAGTCCATCCGGATCTTGCCGTCGGTGTCGAGGGTCATGAACCGCCAGGTGGGATCCACCGTCGGGTTGACGACGGTCAGGTCGAGGGGACTGTGCTCGGCCAGGTACTCCCAATACTGGACGGAGGCGCCGCCCAGGGGATCGGCTCCTATGCGGACTCCGGCTGCCGCGATGGCTTCGAAGTCCAGGGCGCTTGTCAGCTCCGTGCAATAAGGGGTGCGGTAGTCAAACCGTGTCACCTTGGCCGTGGCCTGCTCATACGGCGTGCGGCGAATGCCCGAGGGCGACGCCATCAGCTCATTTGCACGGTCGGCGATCCACTTCGTCGCACCAGTGTCGGCGGGTCCGCCAGTGGGTGGGTTGTATTTGAATCCTCCGTCACGCGGCGGATTGTGGGAAGGCGTCACGACGATCCCGTCAGCGACCTGGTCAGAATGCTCACGGTTGTACCGGATGATGGCGCGTGAGACCGCTGGGGTCGGGGTGTACTCATCCTCCTGCTCGGCGAACACGGGGACACCGTTCGCCACCAGCACCTCAAGCGCGGTACGCCACGCAGGCAGAGACAGGGCGTGGGTGTCCTTTCCGATGAACAGGGGGCCACGCACTCCCTGTGCGGCCCGGTACTCCACGATGGCCTGCGTTGTTGCGGCTATATGGAGGTCGTTGAAAGGCGGTGTCGAGGCTGGAACCACGATGTCCCGAGGTTCCGAACACCACCCTCTGGTCAGGATTGCTGGGATCGGGGGTCAGGTCGTAATAGGCCGCGATGACGGCATCGACGTCGATGAGATCAGATTCCAAGGCCACCAGGCCAGCTCGCTCATGTGCCATACCCCCATCTTTCCACTTCCAGTTGTGGGAATTGACACCGCCCGCAAAAATTACTGGCATGACGAATCCGAACTTCACACGCCCCGGTGCCGTAGATCTGTCCAGCCTCGCCGCCGCGCAGCCTGCTGCTGGTACCGCCGGAGGCAATTACGTCACCGATGTCACCGAGGCCGGCTTCCAGGCGCTGGTCGGCCAGTCGATGCAGTATCCCGTCATCGTGGAGTTCCATTCGCCTCGTGACACCAACGGAGCCACCGTTTCCACAGTTCTCGCCGAGCTCGTCAATGCCGCCGAGGGACGATTCCCTGCTGGCCCGAGTGGATGTGGACGCCGAGCCACGCCTGGCCCAGGCTCTCGGCGTGACTGCAGTGCCAATGGTCGTGGCGATCATCGGGGGACAGGTCGCCCCCTGTTCCAGGGCACCCGGGACCGCAAGGACATTTCAGCCGTCCTCGACCAGGTAACCCAGCTGGCTGTGGCAAACGGGATGACTGGTCGTGCTCAGCCGGTGGGCTCGGCTGCCGCTGCCCCGGGAAGCTGAGCCCGCCGCCGATCCACGCTTCGAGAAGGCTGATGCCGCGCTGGCTGCGGGTGACTTCTCCCAGGCCATCGCTGAATTCGATGCCTTGCTGGCTGCCAGCCCGAATGATCCCGAGGCGACTGCGGGGCGCGCCCAGGCGGCCCTCCTGGAACGCTCCACGTCCTTCGACGGCGCTGCCATAGTCAAAGCTGCTGCCGAACGCCCGAGCGACGTCAATGCCCAGTTGGATGCCGCTGACCTGGAGGTCATCCAGGGTGGATACGCCGCGGCCTTCGACCGGCTACTGAGACTGGCGGTCGAGACCAGCCCTGAGGAGAAAGAGGTCATCAGGGTTCGCCTGCTGGAGCTTTTCGATGTTGCCGGGCGTACCTCCCCGGAGGTGCTCAAGGCGCGGCGGCGCCTCTCCACGGTCCTGTTCTGAGATCTGCTCAGGCGGTACCGAAGCGGCGTTCCCGAGTGACATACTGCTCCACAGCGTCCCAAAAGTCACGACGATCGAAGTCGGGCCACAGGCGGTCGAGGAAGATGAACTCGGCGTAGGCCGACTGCCAGAGCAGGAAATTCGAGGTCCGTTGCTCGCCTGAAGAGCGCAGGAACAGGTCGACGTCCGGGATTTCTGGCTCATCAAGGAAACGCCGGAAACGATCCTCTGTCAGCCGGCTGGGATCTAGCTTGCCTGCCTTCGCGAGCTCAGCGACCTCACGTGCGGCGTCCACGATCTCAGCACGTCCTCCGTAGTTGACGCAGAATTGGAGGGTGAGCTTGGTGTTCCGCTGGCTCTGATTCTCCGCTTCCTCCAGCTCCCGGATTACGGACTCCCAGAGCCTTGGACGGCGTCCGGCCCAGCGGATCCTGACCCCCATCGCATCCAGCTCGTCGCGGCGGCGGTGGATGACATCGCGGTTGAAACCCATCAGCCAGCGGACTTCATCCGGGGAACGTTTCCAGTTCTCCGTGGAGAAGGCGTAGGCAGACAGGTAGGGGACCCCTAGCTCCAGTGCCCCATGTATCACGTCCAGCAGAGCTGCCTCGCCGCGTGCGTGGCCCTCGGTGCGTTTCAGCCCCCGCTGCTTGGCCCAGCGGCCATTGCCATCCATCACGATGGCCACATGTTTGGGCAGTTTTGCCGCAGGGATCACGGGGGGACGTGCGCCGGAGGGATGAGGTGTGGGGTCGCGATAGGCCATTGACGAAGCCTATCCGGATACCATTGCGCTGTGCGCACCTACCGAGATGAAGCAGTGGTGTTGCGGACGTGGAAACTCGGAGAGGCTGACCGGATCATCAGCCTGTTCACCCGCGAGCACGGCAAGGTGAGAGCCGTCGCCAAAGGAATACGCAGGACCGGCTCCAAGTTCGGTTCCCGGCTGGAACCCTTCGGGCATGTGGACGTGCAGCTTGCCGAAGGCCGTGGCACCTTGGTTACGGTCACCCAGGCCGAATCATTGCATCCTCCGTTGCTCGGCGCCGACTACGAACGCTTCTGTGCTGCCCAGGTTCTGGTGGAGGCAGCGGACCGCTTGGTCGCTGAAGATGGGGTGCCGTCTGTGCCTCAGTATCGTCTGCTCCTGGGAGGTCTCCCTAGCCCCTTGACCGGGGTGAACTGCCGCTAGCAGCTGTGGTGGACTCCTACCTGCTCCGCGGCCTGGCCTCGGCCGGATGGGCGGCGATGACGGACGCCTGTGTGAGCTGCGGCACTACAGAACAGCTGCGCTGGTTCTCCCCTCAACTTGGTGGGGCAGTCTGCCCCTGTCTGCAGACCGCCTGCATCGGCCTCCGCGAGCCCTGAGCTGCTGAGCCTGCTCGGAGCTCTGCTGGCCGGTCAATGGGAAGTGATCCGCAAAGCCGGGCCACCCTTGCGGAACCGGGCCCATGGTGTGGTGGCAGCCTATGCCACCTGGCACCTTGACCGTTCTCTCAGGTCCCTCCCCTTCCTGGGAGCGAGTTGACCACAGGACTGCGAGGTCTGCTCTGGCCGGTGTATGTACCTGCTCTGTTGTTCGCCGAGGGGATCGGGGCCATCGCAGCTGTCCAGGTGCTGGCGGGCGGTGCAGGCCGGCGCCTCGGATGCGCTGGCCAGTGTTCTGGGTGGCGATCGCCAGCGTCATCTCGATTCTGTGCACAGTGCCGGTTGGCGGCGCCATCGACCGGCTGGGGGACCGCAGCCAGGGCCGGCCAGCCCATCTTGGTGAGTCTCTGGGGCACGAGCACCGGATGGGCTGATTCCCAGATCTCACTTCTCATGGTTGCTGGCGCAGGCATCGAATTGTGCTGGTCCTGGGCCCAGGAGGCCTGGTGAAAGACCTACTCGGCAGTGTCCGGGCCTGGAGCTGGTGAGGTTGCAGTGTGAGAACGAACAGCGGATCACAGGCCGAGCATGCCCCTGGAGCCAGGGCGATGTGTGTGGGTACAGAGCCGCTGGACCCTGTTGGCGTGATCTTGTGGAAGATCAGGTGGGGGGAGCAGTTACGGCACAGGCCGAAGATCTCCAGGTTGTGTCCCGCGTCGGTGAAACCGTGTTCTCCCGCTACCTGGCTTGCCCACGACTCGACGGCATCGGCGGAGATCTCCACCGCTATGCCGCAGGAGCGGCATACTAGGTGATGGTGGTGGGTGTTGGAGCACATCCGGTAGGCAGCTTCGCCGTCGGGGGTCCGCAGCACATCGAGATCCCCGGATTCGCTCATGGTCTGGAGAGCCCGGTACACCGTGGCGAGCCCGATCTTGTCACCTACCTGGCGAAGTTCTGAATGGATCTGGGCTGCGGTGCGGAATTCCTCGGTGTTCGCCAGTAAGGCCCGCACAGCAGCGCGCTGCCATGTGTTGCGGGTGCTAATGCTCGTCATAAATATTCTCCGTGCAATGCATGCCGGTGAGTTCCCTCCCACCACTTGGCTAGGAGGACCGTCATGCCAGATTGAGAGCAACCCTACCTGAACGAGAACCGGAATCGCTGTGATTCCCAATATCCTGTCGCTATCGGGTAGGTCCTGAGTAGTGGGTGGTTTCGGTCTGCGACCGGGCCCAGGGAGTTCCAGCGCCACCGCTGGAGTAGGGGCGCTCCAGCGGTGGCGATCCCCAGCAAAGCGATAGCGAACACGACGTTGGTAGCTCCGCTGGCAGTGTCCCAGAAATAAGATCCGACGGTGCCGCCAAGCGCAGCCACGACCCCCAATCCCATGGCTCCCAGCAGGGTTGTCCGGAAACCGGTGAACAGCTGTTGGGAGGTGGCCACGGGGATCACCATCAGCGCGCTGATCAGGAGCAAGCCCACAGTGCGCATTGAGAGAGTGATGGTCACGGAAGCGACCACCACGATGAGTAGGTTCAATATCTTGACCCGGACCCCCTAGCACCCTGGCAAAGTCCTCATCGGCGCAGATGGCGAATAGCCAGTGGTGTAGGCCCAGCGCGAACCATAGAACCATGGCCGCCAGAAAAAGCGATCACCCAAAGGCCGGGCTCACGCACCGAGTGGCAAGGGACTGTCTGATTAACGGTGTGTGGGGTTCGGTCTGATCTGAGAGGAGATGGCTGTGGCTGACATGACCGACATGATGGAAGACGAGATGATCGATCCCGTGACCGGAGAGATCATCGATCAGGAGGACCTGGCCGAGTGTCTGCTGGCGCTGGCCAGGGAACAGGGGGTGAGTCTGGTCGGCCCGGGAGGGTTGTTGAGCCAGCTCACCAAGGAACGTCCTGGAGGCGGCGTTGAACGCCGAGTTGACCGAGTATCTGGGTCACGAGCACGGTGGCACGCCGATCGAGGCGAACATGCGCAACGGCACCCGCGTCAAGACGGTGTTGACCCAGATCGGGCCGGTCGAGACCGGTGGTTCTCCGTGATCGTGACGGCTCCTTCGAGCCGATCATCGTCCCGAAACGGAAGCGACGTTTGGACGGCATCGATCAGATCGTGTTGTCGTTGACCGCCCGCGGGCTGACCACCGGTGAAGTCGCTGCCCACTTCGAGGAGGTGTACGGAGCGAGGGTGTCGAAGGACACCATCAGCCGGATCACCGAGAAGATCGTCGGTGAGCTCGCCGAGTGGTCGAGTCGGCCGTTGGATCCTGTCTACCCGGTGATCTTCGCCCGGCGCGATTCGCACGTGAAGGTCTGTGACGGTCAAGTCCGTAACACCCCGTTCTACGTTGTCATGGGTGTCACGATGAACGGGGAACGCGACATCCACAGGGATCTGGGCTGGTGACGGTGCTGAGGGTGCCCGGTTCTGGCTGCAGATCTTTTCGGAGGTGAAGAACCGAGGCATCGTCGAGGTGATGATCGCGGTGTGTGACGGGTTGAAGGGACTCCCTGAGGCGATCAACACGACCTGGGAACACACCATCGTGCAGCAGTGCATCGATCTACCTGGTTCCGCAACAGCTTCCGCTACGCCGGCCGGCAGCACCGCGACGCGATCGTGAAGTCCCTCAAACCGGTGTACACGGCCCCGTCCGAGCAAGCGGCCAAGGACCGGTTTGCCGAGTTCGCCACCGAGTGGGGCGACCGGTATCCGGCGATCGTGCAGCTGTGGCGCAACGCGTGGGCGCAGTATCGTACCGTTCCTGGCCTACGACATGGAGAACCGGAAGGTGATCTACACGACCAACACCATCGAGTCCATCAACGCGAGGTACCGCCGGGCCGTGCGGGCCCGTGGGCACTTCCCCAACGAGCAAGCCGCGTTGAAGTGCCTGTACCTAGTGACCCGCTCCCTTGACCCCACCGACGGGAGCCGGGCACGCTGGGTGATCAGGTGGAAGCCCGCACTCAACGCGTTCGCAATCACCTTCGCTGGACGGTTCAACCGAACCACCCACTGATGAAAAACCACCGGACCCTACACACCGTTTATCGGACAGACCCGTGGCAAGCAGCGCCCGCTGCTTCTGCCCGCCGGACAGTGGGGTGAAGGGCCAGCGGGCCTGGTCGTTCAGGTGTACGCGTTCCAGTGCCTCAGCGACAATTTTCCGGTCGGTCTTGTTGGCACGTCTCAACAACCTGTGATGCGCCAGCGGTCCAGAGGTAACCACCTCCTGCGCTGTGGTGCTCTGCATTTTTCAACGTGGCGTGCTGAGGGACGTACCCTACGTGATGTCATTCGCGGAACTGCCGGATCGGCATCCCGAACAGACGTACCCTGACCTTGCTGGAACGGGTCAGTGCCACCACTGAGCTCGTCACTGGCGGTCTTGGCTTTTCGCTTCGAAGAAGGCCTTGCCTCCGGCGTCTATCTTCGCGAGTTCGTCGGCAATGGTCCCGAGCGCCTTCACCTTCAGCGCATGGTTATGGTCTTCGGCAGCCGAGGTAGCTGGATCATACCCTGGGAGAGGGCGAGCTTGTGCTTAATGCCCGACTGTTCCACTGCCTTATCACAGCAGGCTGGAAGCTTTGAGGTGAGACCACGAGATCCGCCTCCTCGAGACTGGCGATCTGTTGCGGCGTCAGCTCCAGGTCGTGTGGCTCCTGGCCGGCAATGTCAGGTTCGAGACGCTTATCTTGGCGCCTCAGGTCTTGGTGGCGGCATAACTCGAGCGGATAGAAGACGGTCGCGATCTTCACGGCACCTGCCGCCGCGCTGGTGGCAGGGGCTAGTGGTGGCTGGGTTCTCTGATGCGCAGGCGCTATCGTTTTTATGATGGGGAATTTCAAACTCGTGGGTGTCAGGTGGATAGCCTGAGTCAATGCTTGCGATCTCCCGCTTCAGTAAAGTTGACGAGGAACTTGCCAGGGGGCTTCAGTCCATCGCAGAGTTCTGGCGTTCCCGTCCGGGGTGTCTTGATGTCGAGGTGGTGGCCAACCTGGATGCCCCCAGATCTGTGGGCCTTGGTAAGCCGGTGGCGTGATGTTGGAAGCTACCGGCGTGCTCTCTCCGGCAACGAGGCGAAACTACTGCTGACCCCTATCCTGATACGCGCCATAGATGAGCCGTCTGCCTATCTCGATCCCCAAGAGCTTCACCTGTAGATCTGCTCGAATCTGCCTGGCGCAGCGCCGGGTGTCGGATATCCGTTGGTGGAGTCTGTTCACATCGTCGGGTGGCAAGCAGTTTTGTGGACCGGCGTTTCCAGATGTCCCGGGGGGAGGCTACTCTTTTGATAACTTCAACGTCGAAATTATGTGGGAGGGTAGATGCCTGCGCGAGTCGTTCTGCGCTCCGCTGGGGTTGCATTGCTGATTTCGGCTGGACAGGACGGAATGCCGGAGGTGGTCCACTGGGGGACAGACCTGGGAGAGGTCACAGAGGCTGAGTTCGAGGCGCTGCGGCTGGGATCGGCCTGGATGGTTCCAGGCAACTCTGTTGACCTCAACCCGCGCCTGGGGATTATCCCTGAGGGTCGATATGGCTGGACTGGGACGCCTGGCCTGATCGGCTCTTGTGCCGGGAGGGGGTGGAGTCCCGGCTGGCGCATCAGAGAGGTCCGCGTCAGTGGGCGGCCCGTGGACGACTTCATCGTGGCTGGCCCCGCGGTGGTGGAGTATGCCTTGGAGGCAGTCTCTGCGAGTCTGTGGATGCTGTTGGTGGTTGAGATGCTGCCAACAGGGCTGGTACGTGTGCGCGCAACCTTGGAGAATGTGGGCGACGCGCCGTTTGAAGTGACTGAGCTGACTTTTGCGGATGCCGGTTCCTGGGCAGGCCCGCGACCTCATGGACTTTGGGGGCCGGTGGGCCGCCGAGCGCATGCCGCAGCGCACAAGGCTCGATATGGGAGTGCGTCGCCGCGAGGGACGGCACGGCCGCACTGGTGCTGACGCGGCCTTCGTGCTCAGCCTGGGGGAGGAGGGATTCGGGTATCAAACTGGCGAGATCTGGGCCTGCCATGTGGCATGGAGCGGCAACCATCTCCATCTCGCCGAGCGGGATTTCACCGGCGCGCAACTCATTGGCGGCGGAGAGCTGCTCCTGCCAGGGGAGGGATGGCTGACGGCTGGGCGGCGGTACAGGTCACCATGGGTCTACTTCAATCATGCTGTCGGCCTGGACGCTCAGGCAGAACGTTTCCATCAGCATCTGCGGGCTCTGCCTTTGCATCCCGACTCTGAGCGTCCGGTTAGCCTGAACGTCTGGGAAGCTGTCTATTTCGATCACGACGTTTCACGGCTGATCGACTTAGCCGAGCAGGCCGCTGCGCTAGGGGTGGAACGCTATGTGCTGGATGACGGGTGGTTCGGGGCGCGTCGTGACGATCATGCTGGTCTGGGCGACTGGGTCGTCAGCCCTGAGGTGTGGCCGGAGGGACTGCATCCGCTCGTCAACCGGGTGACGGAACTCGGCATGCAGTTCGGGCTCTGGTTCGAGCCTGAGATGGTCAATCCCGACTCTGATGTGGCGCGGGCGCATCCTGAGTGGCTGATGCAGCTTGAGGACCGGCTACCTTTGGAGGGGCGGTTCCAGCAAGTACTCAACCTGTCGCTTCCTGGTGCTTTTGACCATGTCCTGGGCCAGATGTCCGCCATCCTTGAGGAATACCCCATCTCCTACGTCAAATGGGACCACAACCGTGATCTCAACGATGCAGGCACCGTACCTGATGGTCGTCCTGCCGTCGCTGCACAGACACGCGCCTTCTACGCCCTGCTGGATGAGCTGCGCCGCCGTTTCCCACAGGTGGAATTCGAGTCATGTTCATCCGGGGGATCTCGTATAGATCTGGAGGTGATGGAGCGGGCAGAGCGCGTGTGGGTCTCCGACAACATTGACCCCGACGACAGACAGCGGATGCTGTGGTGGACCTCTCAGTTGTTGCCCGCCGAGCTGCTGGGATCCCACATCGCCTCAGGGCGGTCCCATGTGACGGGCCGCTGGCACGATCTCAGTCACCGCGCTGCAACCGCTGTCTTTGGCCACCTGGGCATCGAGTGGGATCTTGCCAGTGCGACCGAGGAGGAGCTTGAGGAACTTGCCTGGTGGATCGCGTGGTACAAGGACCATCGTAAAAGACTGCTTGCGGGGCGGTTGGTGCGTGTCTCGATGCCCGACCCCGGGGTCTGGTTCAAGGGGATCGTCAACGATGAAGGCGGTATCTACTCTCTGTCGGTGCTGGAAGCCACTCCCGCAGTGAATCTGGGAATGCTCAAGTTCCCTGGGCTGATTTCCGAGAGGCGCTACCGAGTTGAGATAATCGATCGTCCCGCATTGAAGGGGGTCCTGCAGGTGCCCTGGATGGCTGGGGCACCCCTTGAATTGACTGGAGCGCAGTTGATGGGCGCCGGACTGAGGGCTCCAGTGCTCCGTCCATCCACTACGGTATTGTTTGTAGTGACCCGGATCTGAAAAAAATATCCGCAACCTCGCGCAGAAGGATGTAATTCTGTTACAGAATTAATTCATTCGTACCAACGGAGGTATGTTATGAACAGTCCTAGGCTGACTGTGCCCAGCCGGAAGGGCGCCAGAAGCAGGAACGATCTGCTCCTGGCTATTGTACTGATCGCGCCTGCGTTCATCGGCTTCACAACGTTTCTGATGTGGCCTACGATCAATGGGATCTGGCTCAGCTTCACCAACTACAATCTACTCACCCTGCCTGAATTCGTCGGGATCAACAATTACCTCCGTTTGCTGGAGGACCCGGTGTTCTGGAATGCAGCTGCTGTCACCGTCTACTACGTGATGGTCAATATCGGAATACAGACTGTCTTAGCCTTGCTGATCGCGGTTTTTGATGCACCGGCTCACCCAGTCCACATGGGTCCGGTCCATCGTGCTGACCCTCTACCTGGTCTCCAACGTGGTGGCCGCGCTCGTGTTCATGTGGATTCTGGACACCCATCTGGGGATCGGCAACCAGCTGCTTTCCTTGCTGGGCCTGGAGATGATCCCCTTCCTGTCCCAGGAGTCGACAGTTATTCCGACGATTGCGTTGATCAACGTGTGGCGGCACATGGGCTATACAGCACTGCTGATCTTCGCAGGCCTTCAGACCATTCCCGAATCTGCCTGTGAGGCGGCGAGGGTCGATGGCGCCTCGGAGTGGCAGATGTTCTGGCGCATCACCATTCCATTGCTGCGCCCTATTCTGGCGCTGGTCCTGATTATGACGATCATCGAGTCATTCCAGGTCTTTGACACGGTCGCCATCGCTACGCAGGGTGGTCCTGTCAACTCATCGCGAGTGCTCCAGCTCTACATTTACGACATGGCCTTCGGTCGGTTCCAGTTCGGCTATGCCTCCGCACTTTCTGTGGCGTTGCTGCTGATTCTTGTCGTGATCACCTTCTTCCAATACCGGCTGACTCGCGCGGGCGAGACCGATCTAAACTGAGGTGAAGACATGTCCGCTAACACAATTACAGCTCGCCAGCGGATGCGGATGGCCAACGCCCACCACCGTCTCTCCTGGGGAGAGCATGTGCCTGGGTTGTGATGGGGATCGTCATGCTGATCACCCTGTTCCCCCTCTACTGGATTCTGCGCACCGCCTTATCCTCCAATTCCTCCCTGTACAGCGGAGCCGTCACGTGGCTGCCAACCGATTGGAACACGAGCAGCTTTGCCCGGGTTTTCGGGATCCAGGCGGGCGAAGCGGCACTGGCGGAGGGAGGTTCCGGTCAGTCCATCGACTTCTGGCGCTATCTGGGCAACAGCATCATCGTCGCAACCCTGGTCACCTTTGGGCAGGTCTTCTTCTCCGCCTGCGCGGCCTATGCATTCTCACGGTTGAAGTGGAAAGGCCGCGATCTGATCTACAGCCTGTTCCTCGGTGGCCTGATGGTGCCGGCAATCTTCACGTTCCTGCCCAATTTCGTCCTGATCAAACAGCTTGGCCTGATCGACACTCTGCTCGGCATCTCGCTGCCCACTATGTTCATGACGCCCTTCGCGGTCTTCTTCCTGCGGCAGTTCTTCATGAATGTCCCCGTGGAATTGGAAGAGGCGGCCCTGCTCGACGGCTCCAGTAAGATCGGCAATTTCTTCCGCCTGATCCTGCCCATGTCAGCTGCCCCGATCGCAACGATCTCCTTGCTGACCTTCATCACATCCTGGAATGATTATTTCTGGCCGCTGATGGTGTCCTACTCCGAGAACTCACGTGTGCTCACAGTCGGTCTGGGATTTTTCCGGTCCCAGACCCCCAAACACCGGGCCTGACTGGTCCGGTCTGATGGCAGCTGCTCTCGTGGCCGCGGTCCCGATGCTTCTGCTCTTTGCCTTCCGCGCCAAACGCATCGTCAACTCCATCGGTTTCAGCGGCATCAAATAAGGATCGAAATGAAGAAAACGAATTGCAAAAATCCTGCCGGTTTTAGCAGCTGAAGTCCTGCTTGCCGCAGCGTGCACCACTAAAGGAGGAGAGGGGCCAGACGGTGTCATCGACTACTGGCTGTGGGACGCCACCCAGCAGCCCGGCTACCAGGCCTGCGCTGATGCCTTCGAGACGGTGAACCGGGGTTGAAGATCAGGATCACCCAGTACGGGTGGGACGACTACTGGAGCAAGCTGACCGCCGGGTTCATAGCCGAACAAAACCCCCGACGTGTTCACCAACCACCTGACCAAATATGCCCAGTTCGTCGATCTGCAGGTTCTGGTACCGCTTGATGACCTTGAGGCCACCCATGATGTCGACGACTCCGAGTACGTCGGTAACCTAGCCGAACTCTGGAAGGGGCGAGACGGCAAACGCTACGGAATCCCGAAGGACTGGGACACTATCGCCTATTTCTACGACCAGAAGGCCACCGACGCAGCTGGGATCAGCCGGGAACAGCTGATGAACATGGACTGGAATCCCGTTGACGGGGGCAGTTTTGAGAAGATCATCGCTCACCTGAGCGTCGATGCCAATGGCATCCGGGGTGATGAACCGGGGTTCGACAAGAAGAACGTCGCGGTCTACGGGCTGGCCTCCGAGGGAGCTGGAGGTGAGAACCTCGGGCAGACTCAATGGGGTGCTTACACCGGCTCCATCGGGTGGAATCCCCTGGATAAGAACCCCTGGGGCACCCATTTCAACCTGGATGATCCCGATTTCCAGAAGACCATTGCCTGGTATTTCGGTCTCGTCGAAAAGGGATACATGCCTTCCTACGAGATCTTCGGGAAGCGTTCAGGTTCGTATCAGCAGGTCGCCCAGGGCAAAGCCGTGCTGGGCATGAATGGGTCTTGGATGATCTCCACCTTCGCCTCCATCCCCGGCATCGATCTGCAGATCGTCCCCACACCAGTCGGGCCCCGCGGACATCGCGCGAGTCCGTTCAACGGCCTTGCAGACTCGGTCACCAAGTTTGCCGACGACAAGGCAGCGGCGGGTAAGTGGGTGGCCTATCTGGGGTCCTCTGAATGCCAGATGAAGGTCGCCGACGCCGGGGTGGTGCTGCCGGCCCGTTCCGAAGCCATGGAACGCTCCATCCAGGTCCGTGAGGACGCAGGATTCGATGTTGGACCATTCGCCCTGCACGTCAAGGACGGCACCACCCAGGATCCCGCGGTGACCGTGAACGCCGCTGACGTGGCTGCCCTAACATCTCCAGGGTTCGAGGCGGTCTTCATCGGTCAGAAGGATGTAACCTACCTGAGCGAACTGAATCACCAAGTCAATAGGCTGTTGTCGCTAACATCATCGTGACGAGTATCGGGAGGAAAGACGCCAGTGATTCTCAGCTCCATCGATCCCACTTCGCGACTAGTGGTGCAGACGGTGTTGCGCCACGGTCCCATCGCGCGGGTCGGCGTGGCCCAGCGCACCGGTCTGAGCTCCGGCTCGATGACCAGGCTGACCACGCCGCTTGTTGCCGCCGGGATTCTCCAGGAACGACGCCCCACACCCGCAAAACAGCTTGGGCGTCCCGCCCCTGCCACTGGTGGTGGTTGATGATGCTGCGCGATTCGTCGGCGTGAAGGTGGTGCCGGGGCAGTTGCACGCGGTGGTGACCGGGCTTGCTGGCCATGTCCGGGCCACTGATGTCCGCCAGGCGGACACCTCTACGATAGAAACGACCGCACAGGCCATCGCACAGCTTGTCGACGAGTTCTCCGGGCCTCACGAGCCGACCTCGGTGGGTGTGGCGCTGGCAGCCGCTGTCGATCCGCACGGAGGTGCGTGCGGCGCCTCTGCTTGGCTGGGGAGGCGGCAACCTGACTGCCCTCGTCACCGAGGCCTGCGGACTGCCGTGTAAGGCCGCCAACGACGTCGATGCCCTGACCCTGGCCGAGCACTGGGTCGGGCATGGGCGCCGGACCCATAATTTCGTCGTCATCACCGTTGGGGCGGGTGTGGGGGCTGGGGCCGTGGTTGCCGATGAGCTGGTCGTCGGACACCAGGGATCGACTGGGATGGTGGGCGAGGCGTGGACGACGTGGGGCAGCGCTTCCATGACGCGCTCGCCGACGAACCACTCCGGGCAGCAGCCAGTGAGTCTGCCGGCCGGGAGGTGTCGCTGGAGGAACTGGCTCAGGCGGATGATCCGGCCATCGTGGCGGTACTGGACCGTGCGGCTGTCGCTCTCGGTGAACTGGTGGTGCTGGCCAAGCAGTTCTGGGGTCCGGAGCGGGTCCTGCTGACTGGTGAGGGCATCATCCACTACAAGGATCGGGTGGATCTGATCCAGCAGGTTTTGAGGGACCGGCGTTTTCGAGAACATCGACCCACCTGAGCTGGTGCTGGCCGAACAGGATTTCCATGCCTGGGCCCGTGGCGCCGCAGCAGTGGCAACGCGGCTGAGCCTCGCCTACTGATTGCGGCACAGGGTCGTGACCACGGGATTCCCGGGCAGGGTCTCAGCCCCACCTCCGGGAATCCCGGCGGCACAGGATCTCTAGGCGTTGGCAAGTCCCTTGCGGCGCAGCAGATGAGAAACATCGGGCTCTGCGCCGCGGAAACCACGCCACGACTCCATGGGTTCAATACTCCCACCGTGTCTCAGCAACTCGCGGCGGAAATGCTCGCCAGCCTCCCGGTTGAGACCGCCATTGTCCTTGAACCAGGCGCAGGCATCGGCGTCCATGACCTCCGCCCACAGATATCCGTAGTAGGCAGCCGCGTAGCCGCCGCCGAAGATGTGGCTGAAATAGCACGAACGGTACCGCGGCGGGACCAGCTCATGCGCGACACCAGCCCGCTGTAGGGCAGCGGCCTCAAATCCCTCCAGCTCATCAACCGAGGCCGGCAACTCCTCCAGGGTAGTGCTGTGCCAGGCCTGATCCAGTAGCATCGCCGCCACCAGCTCCAGAGTATGGTGTCCTTCACCGACGGACCGCGAGGCCCGGAGCCTCTCAGCCAGTGCGGCAGGCAGGGGCGCACCGGTCTCATGATGGACCGCGAACCGGGAGATCAGCTTCGCATCCCAGGCCCACAGCTCGTTCACCTGCGAGGGAAACTCCACAAAGTCACGAGGCACTGCTGTGCCGGAGCGGGACGGATACCTGACCTTTGAGAGCAGGCCATGGAGCGCGTGGCCGAACTCGTGGAACATCGTGATCACGTTGTCCCAGCTCAGCAGACTCGGGGAACCCTCGGTGGGACGGGGAAATTACAGGTGTTTGTAACCACCGGCAGGGGCCTTGGTCAGGTCCGCCTGGTCGACGATGGAGGTCATCCAGGCTCCGCCCCGCTTGGTGTTCCGGGTGAACGGGTCAAGAATCACCGCCCCCAGCGTGCTACCGTCAGTTTCGCAGACCTCGTACACCTCTGACTCTCGGTGAAGCCGTGAAGTTCGGGGCGGGCATGGAAGGTGATGCCGTAAAAGAGCTGTGGCGGCCGCGAAAACCCCTTCATGCAGCACCCGGTGGTACTCCAGGTAGGGGCGCAGCACCGCAGGATCTATGGTCTTGGAGGCAGCCTGCTTCGCGGCATAGTGCTCCCAGTCCCAGGCAGCGAGCCTCGCGCCCGGCTCATCCTCCTCAAGGGCCTGCTGTAGCTCCTCGGCCTCACGATTCGCCAACTCGACTGCCCCTGGCGTGACCTGCCTGAGCAGGCCGAGAACTGCCTCGGTGGTCCGTGCACACCCGTCGGCAGCTACCCAGGCGGCATGGTGTTCGTAGCCCAGGAGCCGGGCGCGTTCCGCGCGGCGCCGGGCGATGTCCAGCACGAGCTGGCGGGTGTCGTATGGGCCGCTCAGGCCCCTCCCCACGGAAGCCTCGAAGACGCGGCGGCGCAGGTCACGGTTCACCAGATCCGCCAGTACCGGCTGGCCAGTGGTGTTGGTCAGCTCAATCAGCCAGCCCTCCTGCCCCAGGGCCTGGGCCGCCTCCCGGGCCGCCTTGACCTCCTCATCCCCCAGGCCAGCCAGATCAGACCGGTCAGTTACCAGCACGGCTGAGGCGTTACGGCCATCCACGAGAGCCTGCTCGAAGGCCACGGACAGCCCAGCCAGCTCCACATTCAGTTCCCGCAGTCGCTGCTGCGCAGCGTCATCTAGCGCGATGCCTGAGCGCTCAAACTCGCGAATATGCTCGTCGAGCCAGTAGCGGTCTTGTTCACTCAGGGTCACCTCCCCGGTGTCTGCGCGGTCGCGGAGCCTAACCAGCCGGTTAAAGAGGCGACTGTCCAGCAGGATCATGCTGTTGTGCTCTGCCAGCCTGGGGGCCAGCGCCGTCTCGACGGCGTCGCGCTGCTCATTGGCATCAGCCGCTTTCGCGACCCAGAAGGCTGAACCGGCACGATCCAAGGTAGCCGAGCTGAGCTCCCAGGCGATGATGGTGTTCTCGGCATCAGGGTGCCTCGGGGTTGGTTGCGATTGCCTCCAGAGCGGCTCTCTGCTGCGCCAGGCCCTCCTCTATAGCCTCCTTGAACTGTGCGTCGGTCAGATTGGCGTAGTCGGGAAGTTGGAAAGGCAGCGTCGAGGGAGTCAGCAACGGATTCATGGCCTCCATCCAACCACGCGTAGAATCTCCCGGTCTGGAAGATGGAAGGGGAACCTGAGTGGTCGAGTCGCTTCGCCTGCACGCGCCCAGCCGACGTGATGCCGTCGTGGTGCCGCTTCCCTGTGGTGCTGGCACCGATGGCCGGCATCACGAACGCCGCCTACCGGGCGCTCTGCCTGGAGCAGGGTGCCGGGTTATATGTCTGCGAGATGCTGACATCGCGAGGAATCATCGCTGGCGACCAGAAAACCCGCTCCATGCTCACCTTTGGCCCGAGCGAGACCATCCGGTCAGTGCAGCTCTACGGCGTTGACCCCTGAGATCATGGCGCAGGCCACGAGGACTCTGATCACTGGCCATGGTGTCCACCACATCGATCTCAATTTCGGCTGCCCTGTCCCCAAGGTGACCCGCAAAGGCGGGGGCGGTGTGCTGCCATACAAGCGTGATCGCCTCCGCGCCATCATCAGGGCAGCGGTCCGCGCTGCGGATGAATTCGGGGTTCCCGTCACAGTCAAGACCCGGATTGGGATCGACGCGGACCATGAAACCTTCCTTGACGCGGGACGCATCGCTGAGGAGGAAGGGGCAGCCGCCATCGCCCTGCACGCCCGCACCGTGCAGCAGGCATACTCGGGGAAAGCCAACTGGTCCCGCATCGCGGAGCTCAAGCAGGCCGTGGGCATCCCCGTTCTGGGCAACGGTGACCTGTGGGAAGCCGAGGACGCGTTGCGGATGATGGCTGAGACCGGCTGCGACGGCGTGGTGATCGGGCGTGGCTGCCTGGGTAGGCCATGGCTGTTTGGCGACCTTGCAGCCGCTTTCGCCGGGGAACCCGCAGTGCCCGACCGACCCTTGGAGGTCGGTGCCATGATCGTCCGTCATGCTGAGCTGCTGACCGCGCTGATGGGAGAGCGTGGTGTGGTGGATCTGCGCAAGCACATGGCCTGGTACTTCAAGGGTTATCCTGTCGGCGAACTGCGCCGCCGATTCGCCATGGTCGCCTCGCTTGATGAGTTGCGCCGGCTGGTTGGCCTCCTCGACGCCGACCAGCCCTTCCCCGTAGGAGAGCTAGGTACCCCGAGGGGACGGCAAGGAGGTCCCAGGAGCAGGTGGTCCTGCCCCACGGCTGGTATGACGACACCGGGGGCCGTGAACTGGACCTCACCGAGGCCGAGGACGGGGTCAGCGGAGGATGAGTCGGTGCTGGTGCCGTGTCGTGGATTCATTCAGGTGGTTTTCTTCTCCCGGAAACGGTGCCTGTGCCGAGGGTCACTTCGCTCACAGTGCACCCGGTGGCATTTCGCTCAGTTGCCTTGGCGCAGCAACCGTCCAGAGTCGCCTGCCACCGATGAATTCCCGGCGCACGGACACCAGCTTTCACCATCCCGTAACAAGCGTGTCACACAACCCGGATACGGTGACCCAATCTCAAAAGCGGAGGAGTCCCATGTCCGATACCGTGACCCTGACCGTCGACGGCATCGCCTACGAGCTGCCCCTTATCACCGGCGCCGAGGGAGAGAGCTGTCGACATCTCCAAGCTGCGCTCCACCACCGGTCTCATCACCCTCGATGACGCATACAGCAACACCGGATCCTGTCACATCCGCCATCACCTTCATCGACGGGGAACATGGCATCCTGCGGTATCGCGGGGTGCCTATTGAAGATCTCGCAGCCCGCTCGTCCTTCATCGAGGTGGCGGAGCTGCTGATCTTCGGTGATCTGCCCGACGATGAGGAGCGGGATGAGTTCCGTCAGCTACTGACCGATAACTCTTCTTTACACCGGGATATGCGCAAACACTTCGATGGGTTCCCTGTTGATGCCCATCCGATGGCGATACTTTCCGCGATGATCAATGCCATCCAGGCCTACGACCTACCTGAGATCCATATCACTGGGGAGGCGGGATTCCGTAGGGCCGCGGCGCTGCTGCTGGCCAAGACACGCACCATAGCCGCTGCCTCGTACAAGAGCCATGTCGGCCAGCCTGTCGCCTATCCGCGGTATGACCTGTCCTACGCCGAGAACTTCCTTCACATGATGTTCACCGTGCCCTACCGAGAATACGAGGTGACTCCCGAGGCGGCCCATGCGCTGAACATGTTCTTCGTCCTCCACGCCGATCACGAGCAGAACTGCTCGACCTCCACGGTGAGGATGGTCGCATCCAGCGGGGCGAACCTGTTCACATCGGTGTCGGCGGGTGTGACCGCCCTGTGGGGACCCTCACATGGTGGGGCAGAACATGGCGGTGATCGAGATGCTGGAGCGGATCCGGGACGATGGCATGTCGGTCAGCTCTTACCTCGCAAAGGCCAAGAACCGTAAGTCTGGGATCCGGCTGATGGGTTTTGGGCATCGCGTTTACCGTAATTTCGATCCGCGCGCAAGGATCCTCAAGAAGGCCGCTCACGACCTCCTGGAGTCCATGCGCATCGACGACCCGCTGCTCGACATTGCCCGGGAAGTGGAGGAGGCGGCTCTGGCAGATGACTATTTCGCGGAGCGGCGCCTCTACCCGAACGTCGACTTCTACTCGGGCATCATCCTGCGGGCGATCGGGATTCCCCTCGACATGTTCACCGTGTTGTTCGCCATCGGCCGGACCGCGGGCTGGATAGCGCACTGGAAAGAGGTCAACGACAATTCCGCCCAGCGCATCTACCGGCCCCTGCCAGCTCTACACGGGCAACCGGCTCATGAAGTGGCTTCCCCGCGACGAGAGGTGAGGGCACTGCGTATGGCGGGGAATCCCAGATTCATATCTCGTAGGCTTTCCCCGATGAGAGAACCGCTTCCCAGGGCCCGTGAGTGGGCTAGGACCATGCACGGCCATGGCGATGATGTAGTGGTGGCTCACCGCGACTCGTCGGCCCGGGCGGAGCCACGTCCACCCAGGCGCCGGGAGGGAGAGAGGAGCTGGAGCGGCTCAGCCTCAATCCCGCTGCGACCTTCGCCTCCGGGCCGGGGGAGCGAGAGCGGGAAGAGGAACCCTGCGAGTTCCGCACCTGTTTTGAGCGTGACCGGGACCGGATAGTCCACTCGGCCTCGTTCCGGAGGCTTGCCGGGAAGACCCAGGCGGTGGTCCATCCGACCGACCATCAGCGTACCCGCCTGACCCATGCCATCGAGGTGGCGCAGTGCGCGGTGGCGATAGCCCGTGGGGTTGGGGCGAATCTGGCCCTGACCGATGCCATGGCCCTGGGCCATGACTGCGGTCACGGACCGGGAGGACATGCCTCGGAGGATGCCTTCGACGCATTCCTACCGGAGGGCTACGACCACGGGCCGTGGGGCGCTGACGTGGTGCCCGGGGCCTGAACCTGACCGCCCAGACCCTTGACGGCATCCGGAACCACTCGTGGTCCCGGCCGGCGCCCACCACCCTCGAGGGGAGATCGTCAGCTGGGCTGATCGGATCGCCTATTGTGCGCATGATTTTTGAGGACGCGGTCGCCGCGGGCATAGTCACCACAGACGAGCTGCCTTCAGCAGTGGCCGACGTGGCCGGCACGGCACGCCGAATCCAGCTCGCCCGATTCATCGGAGCGGTGATCGACACCACCATGACGACAGGCGTGGTTGGCATGGATCCGATGACGGCCGGGGGCGCTGGGGGAGTTACGCCGCTTCAATTACGAGCGTATTTACACTCGTCCTGAGTCGGTGGCGCAGTCCGTCACAGTGGTCAAAGTGTTGCAGGGACTCGTCGATTATTTCCTCGGGCATCCTGGCGAGTTGCCCGCTGAGTATCGCACCGAGGATGCGGTGCGTGGGGTCGTGACCTATGTCGGGGGCATGACAGACCGTTTTGCTTTCGACCACGCGGAACGCCTCCTAGGCTGGGACAGAGCCCCTACTCCCGAAGGGGAATCGGGCGGGGCGCCTGACCTCTGCTGCATGTCATGACTTTTTGTCATGCCCGCAACGTGACGTGCCCCCTAGGCCATTGCCTGCGGCCTGCTGGAGGGTTGAGGTCATGAATGCCATTGAGCTACAGCGAGTGCACAAGAGCTTCCGCAGCCCTGACGGTCTCGTCGAAGCTGTTGCCGGAATTGACGTCACCATCAAGCCAGGTGAGATCGTTGCCTTCCTCGGCCCCAATGGAGCGGGAAAGACCACTACCCTGGACATGCTGCTGGGACTCACCTCTCCCACCTCGGGCACTATCGAGGTGTTCGGACTGGCTCCCCGCAGCGCCATCATGCAGGGCAAGATCGGGGCTGTACTCCAGACCGGTGGCCTACTGCGGGACCTGAGGGTTGAGGGAGACGATCAGGGCGATCGCTGCCTTGCAGGGTGCCACCTCCCGGGTGGGGAGGGTGATGGCTCTCACCGGGCTGGCGGATGTGGCACGCCGCCAGGTGTCCCGGTGCTCCGGCGGGGAGCAGCAGCGGGTCAAGTTTGCGCTGGCCCCTGCTAACGGATCCCCAGCTCCTCATCCTCGATGAGCCCACTGCCGGGCTTGATGTCACCGCCAGGCGCGACTTCTGGGATTCCATGCGTGCCCAGGCTGCAGGAGGACGCACCATCGTGTTCGCCACCCACTACCTGGAGGAGGCGCAGAACTTCGCGCAGCGGATAGTGCTGATAGCGAAGGGACGGATCATCGCCGATGGATCCGTTGACGAGGTGCGCCGGCTGACCAACCACCGTCGCCTCACCGCTCAGCTGCCCCCAGGCAGAGCAGAAAACCTGGTGGCAGAGCTCCGGCCGTTTCTGAGGCGATGACGCGAGTCTCGACGGGACATGCCTGAACACGACTGTCATCGAATCCGATGCCCCTCGCCTTGGCGCTGTTGGAGCAGGGGAGCCTGGGATCTGACGGTCACCGCCGCAAACCTGGAAGAAGCCTTTTTTCACCCTCACCGAGACGGAGCGACAGCCATGAACCTCGCTTATGTCCGTATCGAGCTCGCCAGGTGTTTCCGGGACGTCGGTAACCTGATGTTCACCCTCGCGCTGCCTGTCGCGATGTATCTGCTGTTTGGCAAGGCCGAGTACTCCGGCCAGCAGGTGGGACGCGGAACGATTGGCTTCTATGTCATGGCATCGATGGGCGCCTATGGTGCTGTGATCGCAGCGACAGCGATCTCGGCGCAGGCCGCCACGGAGTCCATGCTCGGCTGGGGCCGTCAACTGGCCTTGACCAGGCAGCAGCCGCTTGGTTTTGTTGCGAACAAGGTTGTGGTGGCCCTGGTAGTCGGTGCTGTCTCCTCCGGACTCGTCTTCCTGGTGGGGGCCTTCACGGGAGCGAAAGCCGAAGCCTGGTGGGTGTGGGCCGCCACCTGGGGGACCGCCATTCTGGGAGCCGTGCTGTTCGGCATCTTCGGTCTTGCGATGGCTCTGCTGCTGAGATCCGAGGTGCCAGCAGCATCGCTAGCAGCGCCATGGTCTTCCTCGCCTTCTTCGGGAATGTGTTCCTGCCCCTTGAGGGAGTGATGCTCGATATCGCCAGGTTCACCCCCATGTACGGCTATGTTGGGTTGGTGCGCTACCCGCAGCTCGAAGGTGAGATCATTCGCGTCAATCCACCGCAGACCGATTCGGTCTGGGTTCTTTCTGGCAACTACCTGGCCTGGCTGTTGGTCTTCACTGGGCTCGCAGTGCTCGGCCAGAGACGTTCCAGGAAACGCCAGTGAAGCCGTCCAGAACATTTCCGTCGGCAGTGTGGCAGAGCTCCTCCACCGGAGTTCTGCTTGCCGCCATCTGGCTGGTCTTCCTGGCTTTCCCCGCCTTGTCGGTGTGGAATCTCGAGGATCCGTTGGCCCGGACGGTGGGAATCCTGGCCCTGGTCCTGTTCGTCCCCGCCTATCTCAGGTCCTTCACGGACATGGGAAACTATCTGGATCCACGAGAGAGACGCAGGCAGCTGTTCCGGGGCGCGCTCATACTGCTGGCGGTCGGGATCCTTTTCTGGGCGATCGGCACCAAGGCATTCAGCATGTTCCCTTTCCTGGCGGCCTTCACCAGCTATGGTCTGTGGGCCCCGGTCCGCATTCCGGCCACAATAGCCGTTGCCGGGGGCGGGATGGCGGTTATGCTCTGGGCGGGTGTGGGACTCAGCGATGGCGGTGCCATCCTCACAGTTCTGGTGGCCATCATGGGGATGATCACCGTGAAGCTGGTTGAGCATGAGGCCATCACCGCTGAGCATGAGCAGCAGCGGGCGGTCGCTGAACAACGAGAGCGGATGATCCGCGATGTGCACGACCTCGTCGGGCATTCCCTGACGGTCGCGAATCTCCGGCTGCAGCTGGCTGAGCGGCTGTTCGAGAGCGACCCTGGGCAGGCCAAGGCCGAGCTGGAGCAGACCCGGGCCTTCCTGACCGAGGCTCAGGAGGAGTTGCGGCTCAGCGTGACCGGAGAGTGGGAACGGCCAGTTGCGGAGGAGACCATCCGTGTTGTCAAGGTGTTGCGTTCCAATGGGATCGAGGTGCGAGTCGAAGGCGATCCCCAAGAGGTACGGGGCCCGATCGTCCTCGTTCTCGGCTGGGTGTTGCGGGAGGCTGCCACCAACGTGCTCCGCCATGCCCATGCGACCCGCGTGGAGATCACCTTCACCAGCGGCCGGTTCTCACTGGCAGATGACGGGGATGGCTACTGTGGGGGAGAAGGCAGCGGGCTGGCCGGCATGCGGGAGCGCGTGGCGGCTGTTGGCAGCGGATTCAGTTTCGGTCCCTCCGGGCTCGGGGGATGCGAGGTGACGGTTACGTGGTGATAAAGGGTGCTGCTGGCTGATGACCAGACCTTGGTGCGGGGTGCGCTGGCTGCCCTGCTCGGCCTGGAACCCGATATCGAGGTGGTGGCCCAGGTCGGCAGGGGAGACGAGGTGGTATTGGCTGCCCAGGAGTCGGGGGCTGAGGTCTGCCTGATTGACATCCAGATGCCTGGTATCGATGGGATCGATGCGGCCCGCCAGGTGAGGAATCGCTCCCCGGGGCGCGGGTTGTGATGGTAACCACCTTCGATCGTCCCGGCTACCTGAGAAGGGCTCTTGACGTCGGCGCTGTGGGGTTCGTCGTCAAAACCACCCCGGCCCCTCAGCTCGCCGAGGCGGTGCGCCGTGCTCATGCTGGGTTGCGCACGGTCGACTCGCAGCTAGCCAACGATCTGTTGTTCAGCGGTCCCAACCCCTCACTGAGCGTGAGCAGGAAATCCTGCAGCTGGCGCGTACCGGTGAGCCGGTGGCGCGACTGGCACAACGCCTGTTCCTGTCCCCGGGAACCGTGCGCAACCATCTTTCCAGCGCCATCGGCAAGCTGGGAGCGGCGAACCGGGTGGAGGCGGCACGGTTTGCCACGGAACGCGGCTGGCTGTGACCGGCCGGCGTGGACCGGTACTACACTTCCCGCCATGGCAGGGCGGATCAACGACGAGGACATCGCGCTGGTTCGGGAGCGGTGCCGGATCGACGATGTCGTACGCGACTATGTCGCCCTGCGTTCTGCGGGCGGTGGCTCGTGGAAGGGACTGTGCCCCTTCCACGACGAGAAGACCGAGCTTCACAGTCACCCCGTCCCGTGGTTTCTTCTACTGCTTCGGTTGCGGAGAGGGGGGTGACGTCATCACCTTCCTGCAACGGCAGCAGAACCTCAGTTTCACTGAGGCCGTGCAAACCCTCGCCGATCGCGCCGGCATCACGCTCAGGATCACCGATGATGGCCAGGATCCTGGGCAGCCGCCGGGACAGCGCAAACGCATTCTTGAGGCGAACACAGCAGCCCAGGAGTTCTTCGCTGCCCAGCTCGCATCACCCGAGGCGATGACTGCGCGTGAATTTCTCGACCGGCGAGGCTTCGACCGGGTTGTGGCTGAGCAGTTCGTGCTTGGCTATGCCCCTCGGGGCGGGCATGCCCTCAGACAGACCCTGCGCTCGCAGGGTTTCGACGACGCCACGCTGCGCGCAGCGGGACTGATACGCGATGGCGGCCGTGATTTCTTCGTAGGTAGGCTGCTGTGGCCCATCCGGGATTCCGCCAGTGCGGTCTTGGGTTTTGGGGCGCGCCGGATCTTTGACGACGACCGGCTGCCAGCCAAATACATCAACACCCCCGAGACCCCGGTCTACAAGAAGTCGCATGTCCTCTACGGCCTGGATCTGGCGCGCCGGGCCATCGGGAGACGCTCCCAGGCCGTGGTCGTCGAGGGGTACACCGATGTGATGGCTGCCCATCTGTCCGGGGTGGACACCGCCGTCGCCAGCTGCGGGACGGCTTTCGGCGAAGACCATGCCCGCATGCTCCAACGCCTCCTAGGCAGCCATGACGGACTGCATGGGAGGTGGTCTTCACCTTCGATGGTGACGCGGCTGGACAGAAGGCGGCGCTGAAGGTGTTCCAGGGGACCGGAACTTCATTTCCCAGACCCTATGTGGCGGTCGAGCCCTCTGGACTGGACCCGTGCGACCTGTGGCTGCGCGACGGGAAGCCGCCGTGCGGGAACTCGTCGGCAGACGGATCCCCATCTATCGTTTCGTGATGTCGAACGTCCTGAAGAAATACGACCTGGAGCGCGCCGATGGGAGGCTGGGCGCGCTGCGCGAGGCTGCTGGACTGCTCAGGGGCGATCCGCGATCGCTCCATGGTGGGTGGGTACCTGCGGGAACTGTCTGACATGCTGGGCATGGACCTGGAGGATGTCCGCCGCGAGGTGGCCAACCGTTCCCGCCAGGCACCCGCCTCCGGAGGCAAAGATGCCTCGACGCCGCGGTCCCGGAAAGCTGACGTGGACTGGCCAGACCCCAACGACCCAGCGCTCAGGCTGGAACGCGATGCCCTCAAACTGATGCTGCAATATCCCTTCACCTTTGACGAGGCCTGGAACTCGGTTCCAGCGAGCAGTTCTCACACCCTGGCTACGCTGCGGTGTTCCGGGTGATCTCCGTCACCGAGCCCGGTGAGGGATGGGCTGAGGAACTGCGGCGCCGCGCCCCCAATGAGCTGGTGCTTCAGCTACTGGTGATGCTGATGGTCGAGCCCTTGCTCCGGCAGGCCGACGAGAGCTATTCCCTGGCCCACACGAACCGACTACACCTGGTAAGCCTGTCCCGTCAGATCAGCGACTTGAAGTCCAGGCTCCAGCGGACCGATCCACTCAAGGGCCGGAATCCCACCAGAGCATGTTCCAGGAGGTAACGGCGCTGGAGCTGCGCCGCAAACAGCTCCTGGAACAACAGCTCTCGTGAGAGGGCCACACTAGGCAGCGGATGACAAGGCCTCGACGCGGCAGCGCTCGGCGCTCAGCAGAATGCGCGCTTGGTTGAGAGCCCGTTCCTCAAGACGTTTGACGCTCGTGGCAGACATCCCAAGCAACTCCCCGGCTTGCTCACGGCTCCGGCGCGCGGTCCCGATGCCGAACCGTAACTTCAAGACCAGGCCAGCGGTGCCCAGAAGTTCGAGGAAATCCATGGAGGAACGATCCACCGCGTCGAATCCGCCGTCACATGTGATCAGCCCTGGGGGTGCCTGGTCTAGCTCCGTGAACCTCACAGGCTGTCGGCCACCATGAGCTGTCCTCACTAGGTCAAGGCTGCCGCAATGGGTCCTGACAGCATGATTCACGGTTCTCGAGATGTATTCATACGCGAAGGTGCTAAACCGAGGTGCCCCGGCGATAGTCGAAGCGCCGGATAGCCTCACCGAGTGCCAGGCAGCCTTCCTGGAACAGGTCGTCAAGGGATAACCCCGGGTGGTGCGCGGACCTGGCAGCCAGTTTCATCACGAGCCGTAGATTCGCCTGGAAGAACTGCTCTCTGGTCTGCGCTCCGGCCCGTATCACGCGCCGGAGCGCAGAGTAGGGGTAGCGGCGGTCACCGGTAACGATGAGATGTTCGGCGTACATCCCCGCCTCGATCTGTCGTGCGAGACTGGTCTCCTCTCCGGCGCTCAACAGCGAGGCCGGTAGAACAAGCTTGGTGGTGTTCATGCCTGGAAGGCTGTCATGGGTTTCAGCTGCATGACCAGGGTCCAGGTGAGATTGGCAACAGCCGGACACGAAGTGACAACACTCGGGACCTCTGGGGAGACACCCGCTGCTGCAGGGGCAGAATTGACTCATGCAGAACCGAACTCGCCGCCTGCCGTATCGCTCAGAGGTGGAGTCTGTCGCCGGCGCTTGTGGCCGCCTGCTCCGGGTGGGCGGAGGGGCCAGGCAGGGGTGGTAGTCCTCATGACCGGGGCGCTGGTGTCCCGTCTCGGTGGGCAGTGGCGTAGCTGGGGCTGGGAGCAGGTGCTGCGTGGCGGATGGCATGAGGAGACCTCGTCCCTGTTCTGGGAGGCCGGTGGTGAGAGCTTCGACTGTCTCCTCGACTCCCCCAGGAGAGGTGCTCTCAATCTTCCGGGAACGCATCCTGGCTTCCACCGTGATGACGGTGAACCATGATCTGCCGGTGGGTGCCGTACAGATCATCGCCCGGCGCAATCTGCTGGATGGCGCTGTGACCTGGCTGGCCAGCGTCAGCGGCGGAGCCAACCTCAAGGATGCCACGACAGCGGCCTTCGTGGTGGCGGAAACCGATCGATTACGTTCTGAGTACGAGCTTTGATGTTCTTTGGCATCGCCACCCGGTAGGTTCTTCCCCTGTGGACATCATCTTCATCAGGCACGCCGAATCCACCAACAACAAAAACCTGGGCAGAGAACCGTGACGAGTCACTCCGGGTCCCCGATCCAGGACTGACTGAGCTCGGCCGCTCCCAAGCCGATGCGCTGGCCGGCTGGTTCCCGGGCTTCGCGGCGCACCCCACGCACTTGTTCGTGTCGCCGTTCATACGCACTCTGGAGACCGCAGCCCCCTGGCCAATACGCTCGACATGGACATTGTGGTAAAGCCAGACCTGATGGAACGTGGCGGGCCATTCACCGGGCCGATCATGGACCAGCAGCACCATCCGGGATCTCCTCGGGCAGAGTTGCAGAGGATCTCACCTCGTTTGAGACTGCCGGATGAGGCGACAGAGGACGGGTGGTGGAGCGGCCCGTTCGAGACCCTAGAGATGGCCATCGAGCGTGCCAGGAAACTGGCGGACTGGGTGCGCAGCGACTTCGAGCCTGAGGACTGCATCGTGCTTGTCAGTCATGGCGCCATTGGGTCTCTGTTCGCGACGGCCCTGTTCTGCCCTGCTGAGCTGGGCAGGCGATCCGGTCAGATCATGGGGGAGACGTCCAGCTGGTTTGCCCTCGACAACACATCGGTCTCCTGGTTCCGGTTGTTCCCCGGCAACGACACCGAGCTGCGCTGCTTCAACCGCATCGACCATCTCATCCTGGCAGGGGTAAGCAGCGCGACGATGCGCCAATCGAGCTGATTGGCGTTTCCAGGCAGACCCTGCTAAAGTTTTTCTTCGCGTGGCCGGCAGGCCACACGGTCCCTGGTAGCTCAATTGGCAGAGCATTCGACTGTTAATCGAAGGGTTACTGGTCTCGAGTCCAGTCCGGGGAGCAGCCAACTGGCGGAAGAAGACTTCCGCCAGTTTTTATTTTCGAGAATTAACCTTTGGGCAGGGAAGCGATCCCCAACTTAACTTCCTGTGTTTTCTGGGATACCCTTCTGAGGCGCTTGGAGATACCCAGGCCGTTTTAACTGAAAAAGAAAGCCAGAGGGGGAAGAGGATGGCTTTTGACAAGATCCAAGACATGGCGATTGCGTGCCTTGGCTGTACTGGGGACAGGGGCTCTGCTCAGCAGTTTCTTCCCTTCCGTCTCTCATGCTGCGCCACAGCTTGAAATGCTCGTCACTGTTGACTCGGATGGCACCGAGTCCTGGGACGCCGATGACTCAGCCGGTAATGACTCCGGGCCGAACAACGGGATCGTCCGAGTCAATGACACGCTGAACTACCGCGTTCAGTACAACGTGAATGACTCTGCTGGCGCCAGCTACACCGGTAAGAACACCACTGTGAAAAATCAAGCTTCCGAAGGGACTCTATGTTGAGTCCCTGCCGGGCATCTGCAAGCAGCCCGGATCGAGCTTGAACCCTGAGACGCTCCCTACCCCCGACCCTGCCGTTGAAGTCCAATTCCCTGGATGAAATGCCTGAGCAGGAATTGATCTGCAACATCGGTGACAAGACCAACGTATCGGAGTCGTTCTATCTGACGGCGAAGGTGAGCAACCTGGTGGGCAACGGGACGAAGCTGGCGGTCCTAGAAGGCTCGATCAGAACGGACGATGCCTCAGAGGTTGCGGCCTCCTCCCTGCCTACCGTGACTGCATCGTCCCGCCTCAAGTGGGACATCTCCAAAAACAGCGTCGCACTGAAAGAGAACAGCGGCTACGTCTACGGTCCCACCAACTCGGAGTGCCCGTGGGACAAGAGCAGGGTCTGCAAACTCACTGCCTACACCGCGCAGCTCTCTGCTCCAGCCAGTGGCAAAGGCGCTATGCCGGCTATCGGTGACATCACCTTCACCGATGATCTGAGCCCAGCTGCCATGTATCCGCAGCTTGACGCGGGAAAGATCGCCACCATCAATGCTGATCTGGAGAAGTACGGTAGCCGGGCCTACCCGTATGACTACTATTACATGGCCGCGGCCCCCAAGATTGGCTTCAGAGGATCTACAGAGGCTAATGCCGTGCGGGATTCAGGAAAGGTGAGCATCAATCAGGCTGGGCCTGGAACTCCTGCGGTCTTCACCGTGAGCAATGCGGATACGACTTTGAAGACCTATCCGACTCAGGTGCTCCAGCCTTCCGGTACTGCGATCCCATCAGATGCCGCCTACGCGGTGACGACCTCCTTCATTGTCTATACGCCTGTGGACGTGATCAAGGACTTCGGGGTCTCCCGGGACAACACCTGGACTCTTGCCACCCGTAATGCCTTCACCAATCTGGGAGTGAATGGCCTTACCGCCAGTGACGTCGAGAACAGCGGAGATCAGCCTGCCTGGAATGACTACCGGACCACCACTCCCGAGGTGAGTATCGGAGCCGGCTTTTCCAAGTATTTCGCTGGAGTCCCTGGGCAGCAGGGCAACATGACTCCCAGTGAGTTCAGCCCATCAGACTCCTCCTACGGCGAGGGGGCCAGCTGGTGGCGCGACCTTCCGCTCCGGCGGCATCACCGTGGCGCCAACCCAGGATGTCCAAACCCAGCTGCTTCTGGTTGGGACCAACCCGGGCTTGCCTGGGAAAGTCAGCGCCATGATGTGCGATGCCTGGGACAACACCAGGCTTCGCCTCGAATCGCGTACTGTTCCCGGATCCACTGAAGCCGCAGCGAACTTCCAACGGATCGGCAGCAACGGCTCACCGGTTTGGGTCTCCGGATATAACAACGCTCTCGTGGGTGACAAAGCCGCCTGGGCAACCCAAGCCGACCAGGTTCCAGCGATCAAGGTCCAGTACTCGGCGACCCCTGGCGGTTCCGAGGCTGCCTCGGAATGCGGGGATGATCAGGGACCGTGGTACGACTCGCCGTCGGATGTTCCCGGCAATGACTCCACTCTCGCTGCTCGCGGTGTCTATTCCGCGGTATCTCGGGTCCGGATCTACACCGTCCTGCCTGAACCAGTCGCCAAGAACGAACTGGTCGGTTCCGGCGTTCGCATGGTGGTCGGCATCTCGCACGAAGTCGTCGATTCAGGCAGGGCAACTGGCGATATCCTGCCCAACTGGTCAGGCGTCAAGCGAGTGAACCTCGAGGAACTGTCCCAAGAAAACTTGCTCGCCCACAACGCCGCCTGGGGGCGCAGCAGCTACGATCCGAGTAACCATACCGGTCAGTACGGTGACCGCTTGATCCTGGCTATGGCCCAGGTCCGGGTGAACAAGCAGGTGCGTAAAGGGACTTCGGGAAGCTTCAGCTCCACACCGCCGCAAGTCACCGAGGGTGACGTGGCTCAGTTCCAGCTCTCGCCTTCACTCACATCAGCGGCCTTGGTGCCGGGCATCCCTGAAGGATGTCTGGGTGGAGGACTGCCTGCCGGGGTCCCTGAACTACGCCGAGGCGTCGGTGACCCCTGAGGTGGTGTCGGCTGGATCGACGCCCAGCGATGCGAAGCGCTCAGCCTGCGCGGCAGGGGAGACCTACATCCGCTGGGTCTTCCGAAACACGAGGTGAACCAGGCTATTCCACCCATCATCCTGACCACCGAGGTGTCACCGACCGCGAAGGACGGCGTGTACACCAACAATGTGGTCGTGTGGGCAGAGGATGATGCCTCCCCCCTGGAGAAACGCACGGATCAGGCTTCTGTGCAGCTCTCCAACCTCGCAGGCATCAAGCTTGAGAAGGTTGCCCTGACCCCTGTCGTACAGGTCAACCGTGAAGGCCAGGCCAACAATGAGCTGAACAAGTGGCGGGTTCGCATCACAAATACGTTCCCGAACCCTGATGCGCAGGCGATCAGCAATCCGGATGTGATCGACATGCTGCCACGCAACGGCCTCGATGACACCTCCTTCAACGGGACCTTCACCTTTGACGCTGCCTCCATCACCCATGGGACCGGTGCGGCCCGGATCCTGTACACCTCCGCGACAGACGTGAACCAGGACCCGAATGACGCCACGAATGGCAGCAGCGGTGCCACTGCCTGGTGTGATGCCCCCGCCGGTGGCGCTGTGGTTTCTGGCACCGGTTCCTGCCCCGCCTCGGCGGCCGAGGTCACTGCCTTGCGAATCCAGCAGCCTGGAAGCTTCGGCTCTGGTGAGTACGTCGAAATCGAGCTTTCGATGCTGGGGGTCGGCAATCTCGACGGTGATGTGTACTCCAATGTGGTGTTCGCCCGCACCGCTGGGCTCGCCCTGCCGGTGGGGCCCATCAAGCGCGCGGAGCGTGCTGTCGGCGGTGAGATCGGTGACTACACCTGGATAGACATGAACCGCAACGGAATACAGGACCAGCTCAGCGGAAGTGACGAGCCGGCTGCTGAAGGTGTCAGCGTCAAGCTGACTGGCACGGATGACCTGGGCAACGCCGTGAACGCAACCACCACGACGGATGCGAAAGGCGCCTATTCCTTCCGTGGCCTCCGCGCCTCTGACGGCTCGGGGTACACCGTGACGTTCGGGTCCTATGCCGATGGGTTCACAAGCCAGACGGCAGGTTCAGACAGAGCCGTCGACTCCAACGCGGACACCACCACGGGTGCTTCTGCCCCGGTCATCCTGGAGAAAGGAGCCAAGGACAACACCATCGACGCGGGCTATGTCGCCAGCGGCAGCCTCACCGTCACCAAACAGGTCTCTGGACAGGGTGTGGTTCCCTTCGCAGAAGGCGGCACCTTCACATTCAAAGCTGTTTGCACCTTGGAGGGCACTGAGGGTCCTGAACAAACAGGACATCACCGTTACCATCCCCAAGGGGCAACCAGCGCGGACAGCGAGACCATGAATGGAATCCCCGCGGGAAGCAGCTGCGTGGTCACTGAGACCGCCGCTTCCGGCTCTGATCCTGCCGCCCAGCTGCCGTCCACGACGGTGACGATCGGCTGGGACGCGGGTGCCAAGGCTGGGCAGGCGGTCAAGGCATCGCTCACCAACTACTACTCGGCAGGTATCGTCAAGGTGTCGAAGTCGCTGGAAGGTGACGAGCGGGCCGTGGCGAATGCCGCAGACACCGAGTTCACCGTCCAGGTCACTTGTCAGGTCCCTGATGCCAGTGGCGCAGCCGGGGCGACGGTCTTCAGCGGAGACGTGAAGCTGAAGGGCGGCCAGACTGTGACCGCGAAGGGGCCTGACGGTAACGACGTCAAGCTTCCGCTGGGGGCCCGCTGTTTCGGTCAGGAGACTGGAACCGGCGGTGCGGCCAGCCACAGCGTGACTCCCAGCACCTGGGCAGACGGCGTGGTCGTTGACACCGGCGATCCGGACGCACTGGACGAGCTTCAGATCTCGGCTACCAACACCTTCCGCAACCCAGCCAAGGTGGAGCTGAGCAAGGAACTGGTGTCAGCGGAGCAGAACGGTGGCGACCTCACCGTGACGTACAAGGTGACGGTCAAAAAATACTGGGACGTTGGATTCCACTTATGATCTGACGGACGAACTAGAAGTACGGGGAGGGCATCAGCGTCAACGAGGTTTCCGTCACCTCAGTGGAGCCCACTGGCATCACTCCCAATCCGGCTTTCGACGGTGTGGCCGACACCATGCTCGTCACCGGCCAGGAGATCAGCGGAGGAGCTGTGCACACGTACACCATTCAAGTCAGGGGAACCGCGGCCTTCAATGTTTCGGCCACCGCCGCTGACTGCACACTGGACGGCGGGGAGAAGGGCACTGGGCTGCTCAACGAGGCACAGGCTGCCTGGAACGGAGAGACGCTGAAGGGCGAGGCCTGCGGCTCCGTCACCCCTGCCTCCCGCGCCTACCGGTGAGCTGACCGTCGTCAAGAAGATCGACGGCGACGCTGAAGCCGTCGAGGCCGCGCAGGGTAAGCAGTTCAAGGTCAACGTGGTCTGCCAGACCGAGAATGCCGCAGGCGAACGCACCGAGGTGTTCAACGGCGAGGTCGCGGTCACCAGGGCCGAGACCAAGAAGGTGCTTGATGACGCCGGCAGTCCCGCGAAGATCCCCTACGGCGCACACTGCTTCGGGACGGAGACGGACAACGGTGGGGCTGCAGAGTCGAAGGTCGACTATGACTCCTACGACAACGCGGCAGTCGTCGGTGGTACCCACACCGGTGAGGTGAGCCAGCTCACGCTCACGGCCACCAACACCTTCCGCAACCCGCCCGCTCTCAGTATCACCAAGGAGATCGTGGGAAGCGAGCAGAATGGTGTGGACCTGACCACCACCTACCGGATCGTGGTTTCAAACAGCGGATCGCTGGCAGGCACCCTATGATCTGGCCGACAACCTCTCCTATGGTGATGGGATCTCTGTGGTGGAGGCATCCGTCGCCTCGGTGGATCCCAGCTCGGTCGCAGTGAACTCCGGTTTCAACGGCACCACCGACAAGATGCTTGCCAAAGGTCAGAACATCGATGGGGTGCCTCGCACACCTTACCGTCAGGTGCAGGGGTAAGGCCGTAGTTGGCATCACCGCCACCGCCGCGGACTGCACGATTGATGAGGGGAGACCGGAACAGGTCGTTTGAACAAGGCGACCATGACCTTCGATGGTAAGGAACAGACAGCCGAGGCGTGCGCTCCCGTCACTCCGCCGCCGTCACCGTCGGAGTCGCCAACCCCACGCCGTCGCCGACCCCTCAGCGAGTCGCTGACGCCCACGCCGTCGCCGACGCCTCCGGTTATGATCAGACCGAAGCTGCCTAAGACCGGGCAGCAGTGACGGGCTGAGCCAGAACTGAGTGAAGACCGCTCTGCGGGCGACTAATGGTCGCTCGCAGAGCGGTCTTTCTACTCATGCGGCCCAATCACCCAGTGCGCCCTCAAGGCACCTAATGCAGAGTCAATCAATGGCCATCTTTCATCCTTAGGACAACCGTTTTCGACCCAGCGCAGGCAGGCGGCATCGATGAACCCAAGGTAACCCCATAGGGCATAGGTATGACGTGGCTGTCTGCTTGGGGGAGCAGATCCTCTAAATATTTGATGTATTTCCTGCGGGCCTGAGAACGTAGCGTTGCAGCGGCTTGCGGCTCGCCATCTGGTTGTCTTAGCGGTAGCGCCCAGGCCTCAGGGATGGCTGGCGATGTGGTCAAGGTAGACGATGCTGGCTACCTGGACCTGATCGCGGACAGGGGTTCCGGCAGGAAGCTCTGCCAGTGCATCTGCTTGTTTGGTCATCAGGTTTGTGATGGCCGAGCGCACCACTCTCAGCGTAGAGGCCTTCCTTGCCGTCGAAATAGCGGTAGACCAGGGCGCTCGATGCTCCCACGCTGTCGGCGATAGAAGAGATCGTCACCTCGTTGTAAGGCTGGACTGCGAGATGTCTTGGCTGCCATTTCCAGGATCGCAGTGCGACGCGAGCAGGGGGTCGAGTCTCCGGCGGGGCTTGCGGTCGGTACGTGCCATGTTGCTTACCCTATCCCTAGTGATGTAAGTTCACTAGAATTAGTGATCTCGATTCAGTAGGAGTGTGTCATGGAGTGGATTGATCATGCAATCTGGTGGCAGGTCTACCCCTGGGGTTCTGCGGGGCCCCGTTCCGGGAGGAAGACCCAGCCCCGGCGCCGAGAATGCGCAAGCTGCTCGCATGGCTCGACTATGCCATCGAACTGGGAGCATCTGGCCTGCTGTTGGGACCGGTATTCGCTTCGCAGACGCATGGCTATGACACGACCGACCAGTTTCGGATTGACCCACGCCTGGGTGGGAGGAAACTTTTGAAGCTTTGGTTTCTGCTTGTGAAACGTGGCCTGCGCATCCTCTTGGATGGAGTGTTCAGCCACGTTGGAGCACAACACCCCGGTGTTGTTCGTGCTCTACGGGGAGGGCAAGGAAGACCCTGCGGCCGAGCTGTTCGATATCGACTGGACCTCAGGAAGACCTGTTCCTCGAGTCTTCGAAGGTCATTCCTCACTTGTGCGGCTGAACCACGCTGGTGAACAGGCAGCGAATTATACCGTCGCTGTCATGAAACACTGGTTGGAACGCGGGATCGACGGATGGCGGCTCGATGCCGCCTATTCCATCAGTCCCGACTTCTGGGCGCGGGTCCTGCCGGTAGTGCGCGCTGATTACCCCGATGCCTGGTTCCTGGGAGAGGTCATCCACGGCGACTACTCCAAGTTCGTCGCTGAATCGAGTGTCGATTCGGTGACGCAGTACGAGTTGTGGAAGGCAATCTGGTCCAGCATCAGGGATCGGAACCTCTTTGAACTCGACTGGGCGCTGAAACGTCACAATGAGTTTCTGGCGAACTTCACGCCACACGTTCGTCGGAAACCACGATGTCACTCGGATAGCCAGTGTGATCGGGGCGGATGGGGCAGTCAGCGCGGTGGCGATCCTTCTCACGCTCGGTGGAGTGCCTTCTATCTACTACGGGGATGAGCAGGGTTTCATTGGAATCAAGGAGGAATGTCTTGGGGGAGACGACGCTATCCGCCCTGGCATGCCCGACGATCCTTCGCTGTTGGCGCCCTGGGGGGAGAACATCTACCGGGCTCACCAGGAGCTGATAGGGCTGCGTCGCCGTCATCCTTGGCTGGTCACCGCAGCGAGTGAGATGTCTGAACTCGACAACACCCGGTGCGTGTACAGGGCTATTTCAAAGGACCGTGTTCATCAGCTCACAGTCGAAATCAGTCTTGTAAATAAGCCAGCCGTCGTCATCCTGGATGCAGCGGGGCAAGTTCTATGGCAGCAGTACTGATAGCGGCAGGTGCCTCGGGTGATTGGTGGGGCGTGCGGGGCTCGAACCCGCGACCCAGGGATTATGAGTCCCTTGCTCTGACCGGCTGAGCTAACGCCCCGAGCGGGGACAAGTGTAGCGGGGATGCTCATGCCGCGCGCGCAGCGCTCACCACAGGCTTCCCACAGGGCGGTTCGCGAGGGTGTCTGGCATGACGAAATCACGACCCGCACCGCGCCTGTCCCGCCGAGCCCTCATCACCGGTTCCGCGGGTGCTGTGGGAGTTGCCGCCGTGGGCGGCACGGCCTGGGCCCTCGACCGTTACCTGATCGAGCATGCCGATGTCACCTCCGCCTCTGACTATCAGGGACTGCCAGGTACCCAGAACAGCGGTTCCGCCACGACCGGTGCCACCTCAGCCGGGGACGGGGTCATTGATGGCACGACTTACACCTCCAGCGACCGGCAGATCACGATAACGTCCCATTCTTCTGGGTCCGGGAATTCAGCCATGGCCTGGTTCGTGGCTGATGTGAGGCTGAATGATGTCACCGCTGTACGCAATGCCTTCGCGAAGAACACGTTCGGCACCAACATCATCGAGTACCCGACGGCAATTGCCCAAAGCGCTGGGGCGCTGTTTGCCATCAACGGCGACTACTACGGGTTCCGTGACACCGGGATCATTATCCGCGACGGTGTCGCGTTCCGGGATGAACCGGCCCGGCAGGACTGGCGATCATGCGCGACGGCTCCATGATCAGCTATGACGAGACCGCGACCAATGCCGCAAAGCTGATCTCCGACGGCGCCTGGCAGACGCTTTCCTTCGGTCCCACGCTCGTCGACGGGGGAGCAGCCGTCTCGGCATCGACCAGCGAGATCGACACCAACTCGGCAACCACTCCATCCAGGGCACCCAGCCCAGGACCGGACTGGGGATGATCGCCGCCAATCACTTCGTCTTCATCGTGGTCGACGGACGGGCCTCTGGCTACAGCAACGGAGTCACCATGACCGGCTTCGCCCAGCTGTTCGTGGAGCTGGGCGCACGGGTAACCTACAACCTCGACGGCGGTGGCTCCTCCCAGATGGTCTTCAACGGATCCCTCGTCAACAACCCCGCTCGGCAAGAACAGGGAACGCGGCACCAGCGACATCCTGTGGATTGGAAAGTGACACCATGCTCGTCCTCATTCCCGCCTATGAGCCCGGAGACTCACTCATCTCGCTCATCCGTGAGTTGCGGTCCCAGCCATCCGTTCCCGACGTGTTGGTCGTAGATGACGGCTCCGGTCCTGACTTCGACGAAATCTTCGCACTGGCGCGCATCCATGGCGCCACCGTGCACCGCTACCCTGTCAACCGGGGAAAGGCCACGCGTTGAAAACCGGGTTCGCCATCGCGAGGAGACACTACCTGGGTGAGGCGGTCGTCTGCGCCGACTCGGATGGGCAGCACAAAGTACCCGACATCATGCGTGTGGCTCATGAGGTGGATGTTGAATCCCGCGAGATGGTGCTGGGGGGACGCCGTTTCACGGGTCAGGTGCCACTGCGCAGCGCCGTCGGGAACAAGGTGACCTCCTGGCTGTTCAAGACCCTGACCGCGATCCGGGTGGGTGACACCCAGACCGGGCTGCGCGGCTACCCGCCGAGCCTGCTCGAATGGCTCGGAACCATCCCGGGGGAGCGTTTCGAGTACGAGCTGTCGCTGCTGCTCCAGGCCAGGCAGGCTGGGATAGGCATCCGGGAGATCGAGATTGAGACTGTCTATCTGCACGGCAACAAGAGCTCTCACTTCCGCCCGGTCCAGGACTCGTGGCGGGTTTACCGTCCCCTGCTGGCCTTTGCCGGATCGTCGCTGGCGGGCTTCGCCGTCGACTTCGTGGCCCTGCTGGTCCTGATGGCGGTGACCCACAATCTCCCTAGCCAGCGTGATTGCCGCCCGGGTGCTGTCAGCCACCGTCAACTATCTTCTCAACCGGCATGCGGTGTTCCGCGACGGCGACCGCAGCACTCCGTTGCGGTACGCGGCCCTGGCGTGCGGGATCCTGGCCGCCAACTATGTGCTGCTGCGGACCCTGTCCATGCTGATGCCGCTGGTCCTGGCGAAGTTGGTGACGGAGGTGACACTCTTCGTCGTCAGTTTCGCAGCCCAGCGTGCCCTGGTGTTCACTCACAAGAGGGCAAATGCCCGCAGCCGGCACCTGGTCACCCGATAGGTTGAGTTTCATGCGTACCCCACTTCTCTCGATGCCGTCGCCGAGGCCCATGTCGACGCTCTCGCGTCTCATGCCCCGCTCAACGCCACCTGGTGCGGCCTGCCCGGGCATGACCACGAACTGCCCGACTTCTCGCCGGAAGCCACCGGCCGCTGGGCTGACGAACTGCGTAGGACACTCCACCTGGTCGGGGAGGCGCCGAAGGTGGATGAGGCTGACGAGGTCACCGCTGCGGCCATGACCGAGCGGCTCGGGCTAGAGCTGGAAAGCATCGAAGCCGGGGACCAACTGGCCGCGGTCAACAACATCGACTCACCCATCCAGTGGCTGCGGGACATCTTCGACCTGATGCCCACGAAGACCGACAGCGACTGGGCCAACGTGGCCTCCCGTATGGCGGCTATGTCCGAGGCCCTGGACGGCTACATCGAGTCCCTGCGGGAGGGAATCAGCCGGGGTATTGTCCCGGCTCGCCGCGCCGTGGTCGATGCCGCGGCCCAGGCCGCAGCTCTGTCAGGTCAGGACTCGCGATTCCATGAGCTGGCGGCCGGTTCCGGACGCAGCGGAGCACTCAGAGGTGAGCTGGAACGTGCGGCCGGAATCGCCGCGGAGGCCTTCGGGAACCTGGGGCGGTTCCTTACAACGGAGCTGGCTCCCGCTGCGCGTAAGGCCGATGCTGTGGGGCGCGAACGCTAACAGCGGGCCTCCAGGGAGTTCCTCGGCGCGAGGATCGACTTCGATGAGACCTACGAATGGGGGGTGGAATCCCTCGCCGCGATCACTGCGGAACAGGAGGCTCTCGCCCGCGAGGTCGCGGGGCCCGGGGCCACCACCGCCGACGCGATCGCCGTGCTGAACGCCGACCCCGCGAACCAGCTGCACGGCACCGGGGCACTGCGGGAGTGGATGCAACGCACCGCCGACGAGGCCATCGCGGCCCTGGACGGGAAGTACTTCACCCTGGACCCGAGGGTGCGCACCATCGAGGGCATGATCGCGCCCTCGGCGACCGGCGGCATCTATTACACCGGACCCTCCGCCGATTTCTCCCGCCCCGGCCGGATGTGGTGGTCCGTTCCCGAGGGGGTCACCGAGTTCACCACCTAGCAGGAGAAAACCACCGTCCATCACGAGGGTGTGCCCGGCCATCACCTGCAGATCGGGCAGGCCGTCGCCCAGGCGGAGAATCTGAACCGCTGGCGGTCGCTGATCTGCTGGGTATCCGGGCACGGCGAGGGTTGGGCGCTGTACGCGGAACGCCTCATGGACGAGTTCGGTTTCCTGAACCCGGGGGAACGTTTCGGGATGCTCGACGCCCAACGGTTGCGCGCCACCCGGGTCGTCCTCGACCTGGGCGTCCATCTCGGGAAACCCGCCTTCGACCGCTACGGCGGCGGTATCTGGGACTACGACAAGTGCTGGCAGCTGCTGCGCGACAACGTCGCCATGGAGGAAAACCAATTGCGTTTCGAACTGCACCGCTACCTGGGCTGGGCGGGGCGGGCAGCCCAGCTACCTCATCGGCCAGCGGATCTGGGAGCAGATCCGCGACGACGCAAAACCGCCGGTCCGGGCAGGATTTCGACCTGCGCGACTTCCACGACCGCGCCCTGGCGGTCGGGTCGCTGCTGCTTGACGTGCTGCGCGAGGTGCTTGCCGGGTAGTCTGGCCCGGTGCTGACGATGCAAGACGCTCTCCGGATCCTGTCCGACTACTGGACCTCGCGCGGCTGCCTGACCTGGCAGCCCTACAACTCGGAGGTGGGGGCCGGCACCATGAACCCCGCCACCGTGCTGCGGGTCCTCGGACCCGGAACCGTGGGACGTCGCATACGTCGAACCCTCCGTGCGTCCCGACGACTCCCGCTATGGCGAGAACCCGATGCGTATTCAGACGTTTACCCAGTTTCAGGTGATCCTGAAGCCGGAGCCTGGCGACCCGCAGGAGCTGTACCTCGGGTCGCTGGAGGCCCTCGGGATCGACCTCGACGCCCACGACGTGCGTTTCGTCGAGGACAACTGGGCGCAGCCCGCCATCGGTGCGTGGGGGCTCGGCTGGGAGGTGTGGCTCGACGGGATGGAGATCACGCAGTTCACCTACTTCCAGCAGGTCGGTGGGCAGGATCTCGACCCGATTCCCGTGGAACTGACCTACGGGATCGAACGCATCCTGATGGCACAGCAGCGCGTCACCCACTTCAGGACATCGCCTACGCCCGCAAGGCCGACGGCGGTGTCGTGACCCTACAGTGAGGCGTTCGGCCAGCAGGAGTACGAGATGAGTCGCTACTACCTGGACGACGCCGACATCGAGACGAACCGGCGGCTCTACGAGGCCTACGCATCGGAGGCCACCCGCATGGTCGAGGCACGGCTGCCGGTGCCCGCCCACTCCCTACATCCTCAAATCAGCCACGCCTTCAGCGTGCTCGACGCCCGCGGCGCGATCTCCACCACGGAACGCGCCCAGGCGTTCAGAACCATGCGCCGTCTGATGCGCGACACCGCAGCGCTGTGGGTGGAACGGCGAGGCGAACTCGGGTTCCCGCTCCTCAAGAAACCGAGAGGAAAACCGGGACACCAGAGGAGGCCATTGAGGAGCCCGCCACGGACCGGCCCCGGACCTTCGCCCTGGAGATCGGCCTGGAGGGCTTCCCCGCACGTCGTCGGCCCCACCGTCGAGGGCGGTGAACAAGACCCTCACGAACGGGCTTGCGGCCTCACGCCTGGCGCACGGCGAGATCCGCGTCGACGGCACCCCCAGGCGCATCGTGGCAATCGTCGACGGGGTTGCGGCCCGGGAACCGGAGGCCACGAACCTGCGGAAAGGCCCGAAATGGGCGGTTTCCTTCGATGCCGACAGCAACCCCGCAAACCGTTGCAGGGGTTTCATGCGCGGCCAAGGGTCGCCCTGGAGCAGGTCGTAAAGGCTGAGGGTGAACGGCGCCGAACACGCCTGCGTCGCCGTCGAATCACCGGGCCGCAACGCCCTGGAGGTGCTGAAGGGCATCGTTGAGGACTGCGTTTCCGGGCTGCGCGCCGAGAAGAACATGCGCTGGCGCGACCCGAAGCTGTCCTTCTCCCGGGCCGTGCGCTGGCTGGTGGCGCTCTGGGGGGAACAGATCGTCCCGGCCCGCGTCTCCGAGGTGGCCGCGGGGCGCAGCACCTATCTGCAACGCACCACCGCCGCATCCACCGGGAGCGGGAAACGTCTCGACGGCGTTCCTGTCGGATTCCACGACCTCGCTTCCGCCGACGACCTGCTGGGCCTGCTCGCCGAGGGACGGATCGCGCTCGGTTTCGTGGAACGCCGAGGGGCGGTCGTGGACCAGGCGGAGAAACTGGCAGCCGGTGTGGGAGGCGTCATCGATTTCGAGGACAATGCCGCGCTGGTCGACGAGATCACCAACCTGGTGGAGGAACCCTTCGGGGTGCTGGGCAGTTTCGACGAGCGCTACCTGGAGCTCCCGGACCCGGATTCTGGTCTCGGTCATGGCAAAGCATCAGCGTTACCTGCCGGTCCGCGACGCCGAGGGGCGCCTGTTGCCGTATTTCGTGACCATGGCCAGCGGAGCCTGCGACGAGACCGTGGTGGCGGCGGGCAACGAGTCGGTGCTGCGGGCCCGCTACGAGGACGCCTTGTTCTTCTGGAACCAGGACCTCGAGGTCGAATCGGTCGACGTCTTCGTGCCGGGCCTCGAGAAGCTGACCTTCGAGAACCGGCTCGGTTCGGTGGGGCAGCGCGCCCGCCGCATCGCCGCAGTGGCCACCAGTGTGGGGGAGGGGCTGGGCCTCGCCCCGGAGCAGGCCACAACCCTGGCACGCGCCGGGCAGCTGGCGAAGTACGACCTGGCGACGAACCTCGTCACGGACATGACCAGCCTCGCCGGTTTCGTAGCCCCGCAGTACGCGCTCCGCAAAGGGCGAGACCCCCGCGGTCGCCGAGGCCCTCCACGAGATGGAACAGCCCCCACCTCCGCCGACGCGGTCCCGGCCTCGCTTCCGGGCGCCCTGCTGGCCATTGGGGACCGCTTCGACCTGCTGATGGCGATGTTCGCCCTCGGCGCGAAACCCTCCGGTTCCTCCGACCCCTATGGGCTGCGGCGGGCCGCGCTGGGCGTGGTGCGCGTGCTGCGTGAGTTCCGGGCTGACCGGCATCGGTGTGCGCGACGGCCTGGAGGCCGCAGCGGAGGCGTTGACGACCCAGGGCATCACGGTTTCGCAGGACGCGATCGTAGCGGCGAGGAATTCGTCATCGGCCGCTACGCCCAGCTGATGCGCGATGAGGGACACTCGGCTGACCTGGTGGCTGCTGTCCTGCCCTCGGCCACCCGCCCGGCGGACGCGGATGCGAAGATCCGTGACCTGGAGGTCCTGACCGGGGACGCCGGCTGGCGGGTTGTCGTGGAAGCTGTGGTGAGGATCAACCGCATAGTGCCGACGAGGCACGCCGGTGAGCTTCGATGCTGCTGTCCTGGTCGACGACGCGGAAAGACCCTAGCCCAGATCATTTCAGGCAGGGGAGCCTGGCTTGTCTGTCTCCGGTTTCGCGAAGTCCGCACAGGAGCTGGTGAAGCCTATGGCCCGATTCTTCGACGAGACCCTCGTGATGGCAAAGGACCCCAGTCTGCGAGCGGCCCGTCTCGGCCTGCTGGCCACCGTCAGTCACTGGCACCGGCTGGCCTGGACTGGGTTGCCATCGATGCGGCCACGAAGTGACCTCATCAGCGCAGCTGCTCCGCCAGCGCCTCGGCTGATTCCCGTAAGAAATTCATCCGCCCGGGCCATGGCCTCGGTCAGAGGGATTCCTGGCGGGGTGATGGCCTGAGCGGACCGGATGCCCAGGTGGGCGTACTCGGGCTCGAGTCCCTCGGCGACGCGACCAGCGAGAACGTGTACCGGTACCCCAGCGGCCCGGGCGCGGGCTGCCACGCCGTGAATCACTTTGCCGCGCAGCTACTGCGATCGAAGCTTCCTTCTCCGGTGACCACAGCATCGGCACCTGCCAGGAGGTCTTCAAAGCCAGCGGTCTCCAGCACCACGTCGATGCCGCTGCGCGGTCCGGCTCCGAGGAAGGCCAGCAAACCGGCCCCCATCCACTCCGGCGGCGCCTGCGCCGGCGAGGGTGCTCGACCTCCACACCGAGATCGCCGCGGATCACCTCCGCCAGGTGGGCGAGTCCCGCATCCAGCAGCGCGATCGACTCAAGGTCGGCTCCTTTCTGGGGACCGAAGACGTAAGACGCCCCCTCGGGACCGGTCAGGGGATTGTCGACATCACACATCGCTGTGATCTGCGCTCGTGCCAGGGCTGGCTCAAGTCCTGTCACATCTACCCGCGAGATCCGGTGGAGGCTCGACCCGACAGGAACGAACTCGGCTCCGTCCGCATCCAGGAAACGCACCCCGCAGGCTGCCGCCGCTCCGCACCCGCCGTCGTTGCTGGCCGAGCCACCAAGCCCGACCACAATCTCATCACTTCCCTCATGGACCGCGGCCAGGAGCTGCTCACCCACCCCGAAGGTTGTGGCCTCGCCAGCGCGGCGATCGTCGCCGACCAGGGGCAGGCCAGCAGCCTGGGCCAGTTCGATGACCGCTGTCCCGCCCGGAAGCACACCCCGTATGGCGCAGATCCGGTTTCCATAGGGACCCTGGACGATGTCCGTGCGGGGCTCTCCGCCGGCGGCCAGCAGCATCGCCTCCACCGTGCCCTCACCGCCGTCGGCGACGGAACCCTGCACCACGGGTGCCCTCGTCGTTTGAGACGGTCTGTGATGATCCCGCAGACCTGCAGTGAGCTGAGTGACCCTTTGAATGAGTCCGGGACGACGATGATCCGCATGACTCAATTATCCAGCAGAAGCTGGATCTGTTTCCCCGACAGCACCGTCGTAGTGGTTTGCCGAGCTGGGTGAACTCCCGCCGAGCAGGCAGGGATCCGCCCCCGCCATGACATAGCCGTGACCCACCAGCTCCAGCATCCCCAGATCATTGTGCATGTCACCGAACGCGACTGTCTCGGCTGGGTCGATGTCCAGCTTCTCCAGTAGCCTCGCCAGGGCCGTGCCCCTTGGTGACACCGGGGGCTGACAACTCGACGGTCCCGCATGCATCATGCCAGGAGAAGGTGCTTTGGAGCGTCTCGCCTGCCGTGGCGAGGGCGATGGGGGCAGGCAACGTGGGTGCCTGCGTGACGAGTGCGGGCCAGCACTTTGACGACGGGGCCGAGCCTGAGCAGTTCCTCAGGGGAGCCTCATGCTCGGTTGCGGAGAAAACCCCCACTGGATAGTCCGGTTCACGTCCCCACCCGTACTCGTATTCTACCGCGAAGGCGGTCTCAAGTTCCGGCGGCAGCGCTGCCGCGAAAGCTAGGGCGCTCTCCGGCTTCACCGGGTGGAGATGATCAGGATGCGATGCGGCCAGCCGGCTGGTGACGGCGCCGTTGCTGGAGATCACCACCGGGTCTGGGTCCACAGCTTCTGCAACCCGTCGAGCCAGCGCCGGGGGCGTCCTGTGGCCACCACGAAGATGACGCCCTCCTGGATGGCCCGTCGCGCTGCCGCCAGGTTCGACGGAAGGAGAGCTGCGCCTGTCCCAAGAAAGGTGCCGTCCAGGTCCGTGGCGATCAATGCCGGTCGCATGCCCCAAGGCTACAGGCGGGCGATGGCCTGGGTCAGCGCCGGACCTGCCTGCCACCTGGCTGGCCGGCTCCGGGCTGTCCGCTGCCCGGGCCAGAGCCCATGCCGGTCGCGTACTGGTTGGCGGCGACCGTGCCGGCAGACTGGCCGTTCAGCAGGGATCTGGTAGGTTCCCTCGGCCGAGATGCCGGGACCGGAGTGAGAGCACGGATGAGTACTGTTTGCTGGAGCTCTGGGTGGCGAGCACGTTCCCATTGGAATCCGCGATCGAGACCTCGCCGGAGGCGGTCCCGTTCAGGTTCGTGAAGACGAAGGCCTGGGTGGAGTTCTGCGAGGGCGACTCCGCCATTCCGGAAGACCCGACGGCCCCACAGTTCGCCTCCCGTCATGGTCAGTCCTTGCTCGACGTCGACCGATCCGTTGCCTCCCATCGTCGGCCCGTAGATGACGACGCTGCCCCCTGCGATGGTGCCGGCCGCGTTGGAGTCCATCCCGTCACCTTCGGCGTCGATCGTCAATGACCCTCCCGTGATGGTGAATCCCTGGGGCGCGTCTCCCGATACGTTCATACCGTCGTCGCTGCTGGTCAGCTTGGTCTCGCCGCCAGCCACGACGATGTTCTGGGCCTCAACTGCCTCGACAGACTTCGAGACGGTGATGTCACCCCTGCAATCGCGACGTCGTTGAAACCCTTGATTCCGTCATCCCCGGACGCGACGGTGAGGCTGCCGTTCTCGATCAGCACATAGCCACGATCGGCGTCGGTCTCATTGTCTGACTTGACGCCGTCGCCGGTGGCATCAACCGTGACGGTGCCGCCCGAGACGATGACGTAGTCCTTGCCCCGGATACCGTCATCCGCGGCTTTCACCGCGATATTGCCACCAGCGATGACCAGTCCGTCAGCGGAGTTGATGGCATCATTGTTGTTTCCTGTCACCGTCAGCGCCCCGTTGCCGGCGATGCTCAGGTCACTGGCGGAATCGATAGCTGATGAGGGAGCGCCGGTAGAGGTGTCTGCGTAGCTGCTGGCGTCGGAGATCGTGTTGGTGGTTGAGTCCGCCAGGATGAGAGTCACCTCGTCGGCGGCTGTGACCACCACCGGGGAACCAGAAGAGTTGGTGAGGTCAACCCCGTTCAGGATCACCTTCACATCCTGGGAGTCGGCGTTCACGACCACCTGCCCTTCTAACGAACCGGTCAGGCGATAGGTGCCCCCGGCCGTGATCGTGACAGTGGAGCCGTCCACCGTGACCCCCACTGCCCGAGGCGGTGGCTGAGGAGCCGCTCAGAGTGACATCCACCACGGAGGCCTCGTCGTAGGTCGAGTCGGTCTCGGTGTAGTGGGACTTCTGGTTTTCGGCAAGCATCGTTGTCAAGGCATCGCTGCTGCCGCCAGTGGATGCGGAGTGGATCGCGGTCTCTGTGGAGCCGTCCGAAGTCGCCGCGGCCGAAGGCAGCCAGCCAGGGACGGCCACTGCGGCTAGGGAGACAAATCCGAGCTTGAGGTTTCGCATTCTCATGGTCAAATCCTTCCGGAGTTCGAGGTCAGAAGTGGCGTTTGAGGACCCGGCGCCAGCGGTTAGCCGGAAGTTCGGGGTGAAGGGCTGCTAGGCCCGTCGCGTATTTCGAGATCCGCTGGGGGCGGTAGCCGTGGTACCAGAGGGCCCGGTCTGCGGGGCTGGGCGCTGATCCCGATTTGCTCTCGATGATTGCCAGTTTCGGGTTGCGCAGTGTTCTTGCGTTTTCTGTCCAGACGAGTCCCTGGTCCAGCGTGACCCGGGTCCGGCCGTCAGGAGTGAGGGTGTGGTGCGCAGGTAGCTGGTTTCCAAGCTCGGCCTCAACCACTGCGGACGCAGGCCGCGTATCCCCCGGCTGCGAGACGGCGGCTGACGAAGCCGTACTGTTCGGGATCGATCGTGAACAGGGCGCCCGGGTCGTGCGGGATACGTTGCTTGACCGTGCTGCCCCTGTGCTGGGTCTTCACCTCAGGGAAGGCTTCCCCGGAGTCCTGGTAGCTGCGGACCCGTACCTTGAACCGGTGAGGGGCGTCCTGGCGGCCAGCAGATAGGAGTCACGGGAGGTGGTGTCGAAGTAGATGGATGTGTATCCGAACTCCGCTCGCCCCCGATATGCAGGACCCTGGTTCCGGCAGGAGCTCCTCAGGACTGCCTCGGCAGCCCGGCGGTGCAGTGGGTACTTGCGGTCCACACGTTTCATTAGCGTCGCGGTGGCATTGAGTTCGTCAAGATGCACCGGTGCGAGATCCTTCAGGCTCATCGCAGCACTTCCATCTCGTCAGCGATGGGAAGCTCAGCGGCGGGAAGGGCGGCACCGGGGGCGTAGCGGACCTCGACGAGCGTGGAGTCGGTGACGAAGTCAGGCGCTGGACGTTGACACCGAGCACCCGGCCGCCGAGCCGTGTCGCGAGCTCGTAGCGAAGCTCCTCTGGGTCAGTGATGGCGCGGTCGAGATTGACCACCTCACGTCTGGCTCCCCGCCTGAACCGTGAGGGTGTCGACGACAGCCAGGACGGCGACGATGAGTCCCATCAGCGCGTAGGTGGTGATAGGGGCCGCCAAGCCCGCCCAGTAGCCCAGGGCCAACGCACTGAAGTAGTAGACCACCTCATGCTGTGCCAGCTCATCGGGCGCAGCCGGATGATCGACAGCACACCGAACAGGCCAAGCCCCAGGCCCGCAGCCGCGGCACTGTTCACGAGCACAATGGACACCGCCATGACGCCGATGTTGACGCCCAGGTAGGCGACCGCTGGGTCGCGCCGGTGGTGCCGTGGCAGATAGACGGCGAAAACAAGGATGCAGATCGCGATGATGTCGGCTGGGTAGGGCAGGAGTTCCATGTTCTGGCCTCGGTGGTCTCGGCGGAAGAGGTTGTTCCCTCATGACGCTCACCAGTAAGCCGAGCGAACTTGTACGTTTCCTGTGTTTCCCAGAAGCAGTGGATGTGAAGCCTGGTTACAGCTTGCGTTCGGGGCTTGGGCTTCCAGGACCCGATTCCTCTCCTGACGGCTGCTGCATGGACGGGGTGTCCGACCGGCTGGGCGGTTCGGAGGGCTCTCCGCTGTCGGAGGACGAGGGTGACGCAGACGAAGGCGACTCGCTTGAGGAGCTGGAGGCAGATGCGCTGGCAGAGGTTGGGACAGGTGCTGGGGGGCCACTTTGGGCTGGTTCTGGAAGACCAGGATGGCAAGCAGAACGGCCACTGCCGCGATCAGCAGCATCAGGAGGAAGGAGGTCAGCAGACTGAGCCATCCGGCTCGGTCACGACGTCCCAGCCAGGGGTAGTGGCCACATCCGCCACGTCCCCGTCTGTGCGTTCTGCCACCAGTGCAGGTGGAAGTCCGGTCCAGCAGGTGAGCCGAGTTGCGGTGTGTGCACGAGGTCAACAGCCGCGAGTATCCGCTGGGCCTCGGCAACAGCCTCGGGGAACCGGAGAAGGCCAGGGCGACCCAGGGCGCCAGCGGGCGGTGAGAGGCGACTATCGGGTCGTCATCCTCATCCCGGAAACGCACGGCCATGCGTCCTTCGTCCTGATCCTGCCCGCCGCGTGCCACGACCGTGTCGATGTGCATGGCGTTGATCTCACCGGAGAAGCGCGCCCGTGCCGCGGCATCCGAGGCCGCCCGTCTTTCAGGTGGATGAGCATCACCGGGTCCGAGCCGTCTGCGTGCGCGCAGTAGACAACCCCGCGGGGCTCTCTGCCAGTCGCGAGTCGATCCAGAAATCGCCTATGCGTACAGGATCCCCTGGAAGCAGCGGGAAGTGCTCCGCGTGCTGGGGCATTGGTTCCGGTGGTTCAGTCATCAGAGACTATGACACCACATCAGCGTGTCTTAGCGCCCCTTGGCAGTCGTGTCGGAGGATGCTCTGCCAGCGCGGTATCGTGGTGCGCGATCGTTTCAAGGAGACTCCAAGTTGACTACACCCAGCGCGCAGCCAGCTCTGCCCACAACCGTCGCCGACGCCGCCCGCCTTCTGGGTGTGGCCATCAGCCAGGTGCAGCGGGTCATCGTCGGTCAGGAACACATGGTTCAACAGCTGATGGTGGCTCTACTGGCGAAGGGCCATTGCCTTCTCGAAGGTGTCCCCGGGGTGGCGAAGACCCTGGCGGTCCGTTCCTTTGCGACGGTGGTCGGGGAGATTTCGCACGGGTTCAGTTCACGCCAGACCTGGTCCCCTCCGACATCGTCGGCACCCGGATCTATTCCGCCAGTTCTGAGTCCTTCGAGATCCAGCTCGGCCCGGTCTTCGTCAACTTCGTGCTGGCTGACGAGATCAACCGGGCACCCGCCAAGGTGCAGTCAGCGATGCTTGAATTGATGGCCGAGAAACAGGTCTCCATCGGTGGCAAGACTTACCCAGCCCCCGAACCCTTCATCGTGATCGCGACCCAGAACCCGGTGGAGTCCGAGGGCGTATACCCACTCCCGGAGGCGCAGCGTGATCGGTTCCTCGTCAAAGTCGATGTTCCCTACCCGAAGGGCAACGAGGAATTCGAGATTCTCCGGCGCATGAGCATCACGCCGCCCGTGGCGGAACAGGTGCTTAACCCGCCACTGATACGCCACCTGCAGGACATGGCGTCGAAGGTTTTCGTGCACAACCTGGTCAGCGAGTACATCGTCCGTCTCGTCCTGGCCACCCGGGATCCCTCGGATTTCGGGATGCCCGACCTGGAGCCTGTAATCCAGATCGGCTGTTCGCCCCGTGCGACGCTCGGCCTGGTGGCGGCCTCCCGTGCCCTGGCCCTGATCAATGGGCGCGACTACGTCCTCCCGACCGATGTCCAGGCCGTCGCCTACGACGTCATGTCCCACCGTATCGTGCTCGGTTTCGATGCGGTCGCAGACAATGTCGCTCCCACGGATGTGATAGACCGCATCCTGGCCATGGTCCCGGCGCCCACACCCGTCTGGAATGACCAGCAACGCCAACAGCGGCACCAGCAGCACGGCTACCAGCCCGGCCAGGCCTGAGGGAACCTTCTTGGCCTCCCCATCCTTCACGCCAGCAGCTCAGGCAGCCCATGACCCAGGGGCTGCCACCTCGTTGCTGCGCACGCCGAGTGGCCCCACCATCCCTTTGGCAAAACTGGCGCCGGAGGCGGCGCTGCGCCGTCTGGAGCTCACGGTGGTCCGGCGTCTCGAGGGTTTCCTGCACGGTGATCACCTGGGACTGCTTCCCGGTCCCGGGTCCGACACCAATGACGCACGCGTCTACCAGCCTGGCCAGGATGATGTCCGCATGATGGACTGGGCCGTCACGGCCCGGACCACGGTTCCCCACGTCCGCGACACGATGGCGGATCGGGAGCTGGAGGTCTGGGGCCTGCTCGATGTCACGCCGTCGATGAACTGGGGGACTGAGGGAGTGACCAAGCGCGACCTGGGGATCGCGGCCATCGCGACCATCGGTTTCCTCAGCCAGCGGATGGGGATCGCTTTGGCGGGATGCTGCTGCTGCCTGACCGCGTCAAGCGGCTCCCCGCTCGCTCGGGGCGCACTGCTCTGTACGGCATGCTGCGGCAGATGCTGACTGAGCCCATCGTCCCCGACAATGCCAGTGGCGACCTGGAGCTAGCCGATGGAATCGAGCAGCTGGCACGTTCGCAGCGTCGTCGTGGCATGCGGGTTGTGGTGTCGGATTTCCTGACTGCCGGTGAAGCTGAACTCGACCCTGACAGGCCGCCTGCCTGGGGAACGGGCTATCCGCCGCCTGGCGGTGCGGAACCAGGTGCTCTGCGTAGAGGTGGTGGATCGGCATGAGCTGGAGTTTCCCGATGTCGGGGAGATGCTGATCCGGGATCCCGAGACCTCCTTCCTGCGCTACATCAACACCTCCGACCCCGTCGCACGGCAGAGGATGGACGAGGCCTCCCGGGCGCAGCGAGACGCATCAAGGTGGCGCTCAGGCGGGCCGGGGCTGGGCACATCCAGCTGCGCACAGACCGCGACTGGGTGGCTGACATCGCGCGCTTCGTTCTCGGCTACCGGCGTGTCGCCGGCATGCTTCACAAACCACCGCAGGGGGTGAGCCGTTGATGGGCTGGCTTGAGTTCAAGACCCCCAGAACGTCTGTGGGTGCTGCTGGCGCTTCCTGTGCTGATCATCGCCTACCTGGTGCTGATGCGCCTCAAAGGGAGGACGTCGCTGCGGTTCACCAATACGGGAGTATTGGGACGTGTCATCGGTTCTCAGCGCCGCTGGACCCGGCATATAGCGGTCGCCATGTCCCTGTGCTCCCTGGTTGCGCTGGGACTGGCCTGAGGCGCAGCCACTCGGCACAGAGAGGTGCCTGAGGAACGCGCGACGGTGGTGCTTGCGATCGACACCTCCTTGTCCATGCAAGCAACCGATGTTGAGCCCAACAGGCTGGAGGCGGCGAAAGCGGCGGCACTGCAGTTCGTGGATGCGCTACCTGACTCCTACAACGTCTCACTGGTATCCCTGAATGGCTCTCCCTCGGTGGTCATGCCTCCCTCGACGGACCGGGGAGCATTGCAAAGAGCCATCAACACGCTGGAGCTCAGGGAAGGCACTGCCATCGGTGACTCTCTGGACGTGTCCTTGAAGGCCATTGCGGATGCACCGCCACCTGACGAGGGCTCCGAGCCGGTCCCGGCCATGATCGTGATGCTCAGCGACGGCGGGAACACCCAGGGAGCGGATCCGAGTGAAGGTGCGAGCCGGGCCAAACAGGCTGGGGTTCCGGTCTTCACCATCGCTTACGGAACCCAGAACGGTTATGTCGATCTGGACGGTAAACGTCACAATGTCGCTCCTGACACGGAGGTGCTGCGTTCCATCTCCGCGGCCACCAATGGGGAGTCAGTGACCGCGGACAGCGCGAGCAGCCTCAACGAGGCCTACAAGAAGATCGGCTCATCAGTCGGTACGGAAGAGGTGCAGAAGCCAGTGACTGCCCAGTATGCCTTCGGCGCACTTGGCTTCGCCGTTGTGGCAGCTCTTGGGGCTGTGATGATGGCTGCGAGGTGGCCACGATGACAACACTGATACTCGAGTTCATGCAGTCTGCCAGGCTGTGGGCGCTGATCCTGATCCCAGCGATCGCGGGTGTCTACTGGTACCTCGCGAGACGCATCCCCCAGTCCCGAAACCCGGCTCACGCTCACGCATTCAGCTGGTGATCCCGAAGGACGCGGCCTGGAAACGTCACGGAGCGGTGTTCCTAGCGCTGCTCAGCCTCGCGTCGCTGGTGATCGCCTGGGCGACGCCCAAAGACTATGGCAAGCAACCGCGTGACCGCGCCACCGTCGTGGTGACGATCGATGTGTCCTGGTCGATGGAGGCGAGAGGACGTGAAGCCGAACCGGCTGGAGACCGCCAAACAGGCCGCCAGAAGTTCATCTCGAGCCCTGCCCGAGCGCTTCAATGTGGCGTTGGTCACCTTCGCCGGTACAGCGAACGTGAATGTGCCCCCGACAGTGGATCGTGGAGTGCTGACGCGTGCCATCGACAACCTTGAGATGGCACCCTCAACGGCTATCGGCGAAGCCATCTACACAAGTCTTGACGCACTGAAACAGGTGCCGCCCGACCCCGACCACCCAGACGAGACAGCCCCTGCGGCCATCGTGCTGCTCTCCGACGGCGCCTCGAATCTGGGGCGGAGCTCCGCTGCCGCAGCCGAACAGTCGAAGGAGATGGGGGTTCCCATCTACACCATCGCCTATGGCACACAAGATGGTTTCGTCGAGTCGAATGGTGAGCGGCAGCGAGTGGCTGTCGACCATCATGAACTCTATGTGATCGCGGAAAGATCCGGCGGCAAGAAGTTCTCGGCGGAATCGGCTGATCAGCTTAGCGAGATCTATCAGGCGATCTCTTCCGACGTGGGATACGAGAAAGTACCGATGGAGATCACGGATCAGTACGCCGGGCTGGCAATCATCTTCGCGATCCTGGCTGCCGTCGGTGTGATATCTCTGGGCGCCCGCTGGCCATAAAGGTAATTCTCACCAGGTGCCTGAGAACCCCTATTGCCAGAGAAGATCAGCGGATCACGATGGGAGGGTTTTCGATGGCCAAGGGTGCCACGTCTTGGCTGTGGGGTAGCCCGAATACCTGCTCCAGGAATGAGACTTGTGCTTCCAAGGCCTGACGGCGGGCCGTGAGGAACGGAAGCCATGCCCCTCATGTTCAGAATGTCACCAACGCCACCAGGGAGTCCCTTGGCGCGCACCGCAGCTGCCATGTCAAAGGCCTGTTGTGGTGGGACCACGCGGTCCTCCAGCCCCTGCATGATCAGCATGGGTGTGCTGAGCTGGTCCAGCTGCGTGATGGGGGAGCGATCCTGATATAGTTGCTCTCCCTCTGGCCATGGGGCCACCAGGAAAAGGTGTAGTGGGATTCTGCCTTGTGGGTCTGCTTCACGAGAGCCCGTAGGGTCACCTATGCCGTAAGAGCTGATACCGGCGGAAAAGGTGTCACTGGTCACCAGCGCCTGCAAAGTGGTGTACCCGCCTGCGCTGCCGCCGGCTATGGCGACACGTTCAGGATCCGCCAGCCCGGCCTGGCACACTTCGCGTGTCGCAGCCACCACATCGGCTACGTCCAGGACGCCCCACTGTCCTGCCAGGCGGTCTCGATAGGCCCGGCCGAAACCGCTCGACCCTGAGTAGTTGACATCTAGGACGGCAATGCCCCGGGACACCCAGAACTGGACCATCCTGTCGAAGCTCGGGTAGTGCACGGAGGTCGGCCCGCCGTGGGTGAGCACCAGCAGTGGCGATGCTGCGGTGGCCGTCGGCACTGGATAGAACCACGACTGCACAGGCCCGGCTTTGCCCTCGGACCAGCGGTATACAGGTCGGCTCGCATCTGCAAGCGGCTCAGAGGTCACGATCTCGCTCCGCTCCCCGGTGGGGGAGATGCGCACCAGGGAAGCGGGACGGTCAGTCCACTGCGCTATCACGAACAATTCGTCGCCCCTGGAGGCCACCGACTCGATCATCGCTGTGTCCGGCAAAGGGTAGGTAACCCCGCCGCTTCGTGGCTGCCACAGAGCCAGCGCACCACGGCCACCAGCGATCTGCACTGTTGCCAGCAGATCCTCTCCGACAGCGCAGGCGGGAGGGCTGTCCAGCACCCAGACCGGTACTGAGCAGTCGTGGGGAGTAGACCAGGTGTATGTCTCATCCCCATGGATCACTCTCCAGTTCCAGTAACCGGAGTCATCCGTGACGAAGGCAATCGAGCCGTCGCCGAGCCACAGAGGATGTTGAGCGCTGACACCTGCGTCTGCCGCCACGGGAGCCACGCGGGATAGGCCGTCTGCAGCATCATCCTGGCAGGAGGCGATGCACACCTGGGACGCATCCCAGCTCATGTTGGGGTGCATCCACTGGAACCAGGCGAGCTGGCCATCACGCAGCGCAGGCCCCGCGTAGAAATCAGCCCCGGTGACCAGGACATGACCGCCACCAGCGTTGTCTGAATCCAGGCTCAGCGCGACGATCTCGCTCCGCTCCTCGGGCCTGGCGTCGTGGTCCTCACGAACTGCGAGGAGCAGCCGGCGTTCCGGAGCCAGGGCCAACCCACCATACCTGAACCTGGTGCTGACAGGGGTCAGGGGACGCGGGGAGTTCTCTTCACATAACCACAGACGCTGAGTGAGGTCGTCACACCAGGCAACCAGGTCATTGGAAACCGCGTAGGCGCCGCCTCCGTATTCCATTACCCGGGAACGCACATTGGATGAGGGCGTGATGTCGGTGACCTCGCCATCGTGCCAGCGTCGGATCGTCATTCGGCCATCCTCGGCCGCGATACCTGCCAGCCAGAACACGCCGTTGGCGCTGGCGCGGACCTGCCGGATGGAGTCTGCTCCCACAAGAGCCTGGTCGATGGACATGCGCTGCATGATTTCCAGTTATACCCGACCCGCGGTTGCTTGTTGTGCCTTTGCCTAGCTGCTAGCAGAATTGGCCCCGCCTGGAGTGGGAGACGGATGCGGGGAAGGCAATCCGGCCGATACCCAGGAGAGAAGAACATGAACGCATGCATGGCCACTGAGAGCCTGCCAGGGGCACAGGGGGATGGTATTCATCCACTCCACCCCGGCTGCGCTGTGCCCTCATCTGGAATGGGCGGCCGCCTCGGTGCTGGGCGCAGGTCTCAGCTGGCAGTGGAGCGCGCAGAACGCTGAACCGGGATCTCAGCGAGCTGAACTGTCATGGGCCGGGCCGACCGGCTCCGGGGCAAGGCTGGCGTCTCGTCTCGCTGAGTTCAGCCGGATCCGTTTTGAGGTGACCGAGGACGCGATGCTGGGCGCCGAGGGGACACGCTACTGCTACACCCCGGCTCTTGGTGGTTTCGCGGCGACCGTGGGAGTACACGGGGACATCCTGGTCCCTGAAGACCGGATCCGTCATGCCCTCGACACCGCATCCGCCGATGGGATCAGCGTCCACCAGGCCATGGAACGCCTCCTCGGCACGGCTTGGGACGAGGAGCTGGAGCAGTTCCGCTACAGCTCGGAGGACGCCCCCATCCGCTGGCTTCATCAGGTGGTGTGAGCCAGCTACCCCGCAAACGGGGCTGGCTCACCTGGCAAGGCTCCAGGCGGCAGGACGGTGACGGCGCCGCCTTCTATGCATGAAGAGCATACACGGCGCTTTCTTCCACCTCTCCCTGATCGAACAGCCGAAACATGCCCAGCGACGAGGGTTTCTGCGACGCTTGCCTTAGTCAGCCAGTGACGTTGGCATTGGTCACTGTTACGGCGACGTTTGAGCCTCGAACCCGAAGGAGTTGTTGACAGCTGCCAGATCCCCGCCGGGAAGTGTGCGCGCCTCGTTCACCGCGATATCGATGGGCAGACCCGGCTCAAGGTTCTCGATGTTGATCGTTGGCGGTACCACGCGTTCTTTCAGCGCCATCACCGTCGCGAAGGTCTCCAAAGCACCGGCGCTTCCAGCAGATGCCCGCTCATGGACTTAGTGGAGGTGACGATGCAGTGGTCGACTGCAGCGCCGAGAGCACTTGCGATCGAGTTCGCCTCAGTAACATCCCCTGTGGGGTTGAGGTGCCGTGGGCATTGATGTGCTTGATATCGGCGGGGGCGAGCCCCGATACCTGGAGGGCTTTTAAGCATGGCAGCGGACTGGCCGCGGCCAGTCGGCTCAGGCTGCACCATGTCGTGGTTGTCGTTGCTGATTCCTGCTCCGGCGAGGGTGCCGTAGATACGTGCTCCACGGGCGCGAGCATGTTCGAGTGTCTCGATCACCATGATCACTGATCCTTCGCCGAGAACGAAGCCGTCGCGTCCGGTGTCCCAGGGACGGGAAGCATGCTCCGGGTCGTCGTTGCGCCGACTCAGGGCCTGCATTTGGGCGAAGGCATTGATGGGCAGGGGGTGGATCACGCTCTCGGGCCCCCGACGACAGCGATGTCACAGCGACCCAGCCGGATCTGGTCGAGTCCGAGGGAGATCGCCTCGTTTGACGATGCGCAGGCACTGACTGGTGCGTGCACACCTGCGGCGGCGCCGAACTTCAACCCGAGATTCGCAGCAGGTGCGTTGGCCATGAGCATGGGGATGGTGAAAGGCGAGACGCGGCGAAGCCCCTTCTCCTTCTGGACATCCCAGTTGCCCAGCAGTGAGTGCAGACCCCCGATGCCAGTTCCCACGCACACAGCCAGCCGGTCTGGGTCCACTGGGTTGTCCTCGTCGAATCCGAAACCGGCGTCCTCCCATGCCTCCTGGCCGGCGGCCAGGGCCAGTTGCGAGCTTCGGTCGAGGCGGCGGGCCGCTACCCGGTCGATCTTCTCGGTGGGATCGCCGGCTGCCTCGGCTGCAAAGGTGACGGGTAGGGGTTGTGCCCACTCATAGTGCAGGGTATGGACGCCGGAACGGCCGGCGAGCATCGCCTCCCAGGTGCTGGGAGCGTCCACACCAAGTGGTGTGAGAGCGCCGAAACCTGTGATGACTACCTCGGTCATGTTGAACTCCTGGGACTGGATGAGACTCTGGGAAACACGAGGGTGGTGGGGTGGCGCTACGCCATCCCACCACCCGGACTCAAACCTGGGCGCGTTCGATATACGCGACGGCGTCGCCCACGGTCTTCAGGTTTTTGGAGTCCTCGTCGGGGATCGAGACGCCGAACTTGTCCTCGCAGGCGTAGATGATCTCCACCATGGAAAGGGAGTCAACACCCAGATCGTCGACGAAGGACTTGTCCAGCTGGACGTCTTCTGCGGCTACCCCCGCCACGTCGTTGACGATCTCAGCGAGGTCGGTACGAATCTCTTCAGTGCTTGCCATTGTTGTCTCCCTAGCTAGTTTCTTGATGGCTGATTCGGGTCATGGAAGAACGACGACCTGGCCCGCGAACACGAGACCAGCGCCGAAACCGATGATCAGAGCGGTCTGCCCTGTGGCTGCTTCGCCTGATTCGAGCAAGGCCTCCATCGCCAGCGGAATGGATGCCGCCGAAGAGTTGCCCATGTGCCTGATGTCACGCGAGACCACCACGTTCTCAGGTAGTTTAAGGTGGCGTAGCATCGAATCGGTGATCCGGTTGTTGGCCTGGTGGGGGATGAAGACGTTCAGATCGTCGGTGGTGATGCCGGCCGCCTCGATGGCCTGCCGGGTTTTGTCGGCAATATAGGTGGTTGCCCAGCGGAATACGGTTCGCCCATCCATGCTGATCAGGGGCAGCCGTTGTTTTTGGGTCGGTCACCTTGGACCAGTCCTCAATCTGGATGGTAAGGGCCTGGGAACCATCGGAACCCCAGATGATCGGGCCGAGGGCAGGCTCATCGCTTGGTCCGATGACCGTGGCCCCGCCCCGTCAGAGAAGAGGAAAGCAGTGCTGCGGTCCTCGAAGTTCACCATGCGGCTCAAGGTCTCAACGCCAATCACCAAGACGTTGGTGGCAGCTCCGGAACGCACCAGCGACTCGGCGATCCCGATCCCGTAGCAGTAGCCGGCGCATGCAGCCGAGATGTCGAAGGCGGCTGGCCCAGCCTCAGGCCCAGCTCGTCGGCAACATACACAGCCAGGGAGGGGACTGCTGGAAATGGGACACCGTCGAGCAGATCACCGCATCTATCTGGGAGGGGCTCAGGCCTGCGCGGTCGATTGCCTTGCGGGCCGCGGCCACCGCCATGAAAAAGCGGGGTTTCCTCCTCAGTTGCCCAGCGGCGTTCCAGGATGCCGGTGCGCTGTTCGATCCATTCAGGGGTGGAGTCGATGATGGTGCACATCTCATCGTTGTCGACGACTCGCGAACCACGGTACCCGCCAACACTCAGAATACGGGCGTATCGGCTACCGGTAGAGGGGTCACTGTCATGGGGCTGCCTTTCAGGCGGTATGTGGAAGCGGGCTGTGGGTCCTCAGGCGCTGGCTGAGTGGCTCTCGCAGAAGGCGCGGGCATCATCCAGCTGGTCGGGGGTGTTGAGATTGAACAACTCGACACCCTTTAGATTGCGTTTTGCGATCCCCGTCAGGGTGCCGGCCGGGGCCAGTTCAAGGATGCCGGTGACGCCTTCAACAGACATGGTCTCCATACACAGATCCCAGCGCACCGGATTCGCTACCTGGCGGACCAGGCGTTCCAGGTACTCACGGCCAGAGGTCACGATTGTTCCATCAGCGTTGCTGAGCAGCTTGGTCCTGGGATCCCGTGTGGGGACAGCGGCGGCCAAGGCCTCCAGACGGGCGACGGCGGGAGCCATGTGGTGGGTGTGAAAGGCTCCGGCGACACTGAGCTGCTTCAGGCGTGCGCGCCGGGGCGTGTTCTCGGCGAAGGCAGCCAGTTGTTCCACGGTGCCTGCGGCGACGAGCTGGCCTGGGCCGTTGTTGTTGGCGGCAGTCAGCCCGGCGGCATCGACGGCTGCCAGCACCTCGTCGCGGTCCCCGCCGATGATGGCAGTCATCGAGTGGGGGTGATCGCGGCGGCGCTGCCATGCTCCGGCCACGTTCCCGGACGAGCACCAAGGCCGTCTCTGTGGAGATCACCCCGGCCAAGGCAGCGGCTGCGAGCTCTCCGACGGAGTGTCCGGCGAGCAAGTCGGCAGTATTGCCGGTGCGAAAAGGAAAGATCTGCTCGAAGGTGGCTATAGCTGAGGCGACCAGAAGTGGCTGTGCGACAGAGGTGTCGCGAATGGTATCTGCATCTGAGATGGTCCCGTGGGCGACGAGGTCGATGTCCGCGACGGCGCTCAACCACTCGAGATGGGACCTGAACCCCGGCTCCTCCAGCCAAGCGGTGAGAAACCCAGGGGCCTGAGCGCCCCTGTCCAGGCGCGACGATAGCTAGCACGTGATCAACTCTGCCCGCTCATCAGGATGCTGTGCGGCTGCGAATGTAACGAAAATATCTCATGCGGAATTGTTGATTTCCTACAATTCGGCATCCTTCCGCTGCCAAGGAGCCTCACTCTTGGAGCCGCCCAAGGGTAACTGCCAGCCTCAGCACATAGGCTTCTCGGGCATCGGTGGGGTTGTATCCCGTGACCTCCTGGATGCGTCGCAGGCGATAGCGGACGGTATTGGGGTGAATGAACATAGCCCTGGCCGTGGCCTCCATCGACGACCCGGCGTCGAGGAAGCCTATACAGGTTTCAAGCAGCTCCTTGGAGCCCTTGAGCAGGCCGAAGATATCCCGGGCCAGTGTACGGCGGGCATGACCATCGCCGGCGAGAGCCCGCTCTGGCAGGAGGTCGTTGGAAAGGAGAGTGCGAGGGCCCTCAGGCCAGGCCTTTGCGGCTCGGTACCCGGAGGCGGCTGCCCGCGCAGAGGCGGGTGCCCCCCGTAGCCCCTCGGCAAGTGGTCCGACCACGATGGGGCCGGGCGCGAAGTGTGGTTCAAGATTGGTCACCAGAGAGCAGGCCCTGGGAGGGTCGGTCAGGGCTGTACCCGCTAGGATGCACACGAGACGCTCGCCCTGGGGAGCCGCGAGCACATCCAGGGTGAGCCGTCCTGATGCCCGTCGTAGCTCATCAAGCCGCAGGTCCTTCGGGGCGCCGGCGATGACGACAACCGTGGGCGCCTCCGAGTCCCAGCCCAGGGTGGATGCCCTGGAGACCACTGATTCATCCGCCTCGGCTCTGACGATGGCATCCACGATCGTTGCCTCGATCCGGGAATCCCATGCTCCTCGGGACTCTGCTGCACGCGCATAGACTGCGGCCGCGACGAAGGCGATCTCCCGTGAGTAATGCACTATTCCAAGCTGGAGTGGCTGCCGGTCAGATTTGGGCAGCAGGAGCTGGATCTGCTCCTCAACGACATCAGTGGTGGTGCGCACCAGATCCACGGTCTGTTGAAGAGATGCGTCCTGCAAGTGCCCGGGGAGCGGAGTCGAAGACGGCCTCGGGGCGAACCCCGAGCCAGCTACCCAGTTCACAAAGCCGTCGATCCCCCTCGTGCGATCACGCTGATCCAGGACCGGGACTCGGCATCGAGCTCAGCAAACCAGCTATGACGTGCCTCCAGGGCAGTCAGGGTGGCGGTGTTCATCGTGGCGGTGGCGCCGCGCAACCGTTTCAGGATGGCGGCCCGGGTGCGGGCGGATGAGACAGTGGCCGGAAGCGTACCGGCGCGCACAGGCTGAGCGGTCATGGTGGTCGCCAGCCTACCTGCGGGCGGATGCCCGGCATAAGGAACAGCCGGTATGTTGCCATTCCGCATCACGTGGCAAGCTGGGATTCTGGGCGAATGCGCTAATTCAATGCGTTGAGAGGATCCGATAGAGGTCCCTGCAAAGGGATTTAAAACGCCCGGATATGGGAGCGCGGACTCGGTCGGCGGGAGAACAGTGATGTGTGTGGAATCCGGGAGACACCGGTTGTCGTGGGCTCCTGATCTTCTGTTGCTGGCCGCAGTCCAAGCCAGTGACAACGTTATATTCAGGTCATTGTTGTCTGTCGTGGGATCGCGCAGGTTGCATCGCCGTCATTTATCTGGCCATGAGTTCTCGATCTCCGTCAGGATGTCCTGAGAGGATTTGTTGAGGGATATCCAGTCTGTCATCCGGTCCAGAAGGTTCCGGTGCCGACAGTTCCTGGCATCTGGTCTGAGCCATCGAAACGAAGCACATTGTTCTCATCGCTGATGAGTTGGTAAGAGAGCCTGTCGACGGGGGATGAGAGATTGGCGGGATCCAGTTTTCTGTTCGCTGACACCCAGCCCGGGCCCGTCGCCTGTGCCTTTGCATTGCTGAATTCAGGTGAGGTCAGGTAGGCCTGGAAAGCCTTAACCTCTTCCCGATCGCTGAAGGCGGCCGCGAACTCGCCACCGACTAGCACCGGCCTGTCTGTCTCGGTACTGCCAGGCAGGTAGAACGCGAACACGTCGCCGTCTTCGGCAATTTTTGTGCCCGCAGGCCAGTTGACCTGGTAGAAGGAGGCCTGGTGGTGCAGGAAGCAGGTCCCCTCGAGGACCGGGAGGCCGGCCTCACCGACAGCGGTGGTCCTGATGGACCTGATGCCACCCAGGCCTCCGTTGACGTATGCGTCATTCTTCAGGATGCCTCCGGCCTGGTCGAGTGCCGTGACTACCTTGGGGTCATTGAATGGTATCTGGTGGGTGACCCACTGGTCATAGGCATCAGGGCCTGCGGTACGCAGCATTGTGTCCTCAAGCCAGTCCGTGGCAGGCCAGCCGGTGGAACTGCCTGATTCAATACCGGCACACCATGAGCTTGGCATCGGGATGATCCGAACTGATCTTCCCGGTCAAGATCATCAAATCATCCCAGGTTTTCGGCACCTGATAACCATTATCGGTGAAAGTCTTGGGGGAATACCATACGAAGGACTTGACGCTTGCTCCCACCGGCACCGCGTATACCTTTCCGTCGGCGGAGCCATAGTCTTTCCAGGCCTGCCTATAGTTCTCCTCGAGGTTGCTCAGAGCCTGCCCGCTGACCTCCTTGATCTTTCCGGAATGACGCGCCAGTAGTGTCTTCAGCAAACCTGGTTGCGGCAGGTATGCGATGTCTGGGGAAGAACCCGCCTCGATTTTGAGTGGAAGCTGTGACTCGAATTCATGGGAGCCCTCGTAATTGATCTTGGCGCCCGTGCACTTCTCGAAGGGTTTGAAGGAGTCGATGTGGGACTGGTCCTCAGGCGAGAGTATGGAGGTGTAGACCGTGACTGACTTGCCCTGCAGGTTTCCATACTGTCTGAAGGCGAAGCAGCTGCCTGCCGGGTCGCTCGGCATATTCGAGGAATCATCAGGCGGATTCCCCCCGCTGCATGAGACCAGGACGATCAGCGCGACGACGCTCAGCGTCGCGATCACTTCCCGCTTCTTCATACGGAACATCCTTGCCCTTTCCGCTGGGATGGACATGATTCCAGTCCTACACCATGACATCGGGTGGCTAGGTATGGTCGCCAGGCTCGGGTAGTCATGACACGGCGATAATTCGTCCAGGGACCATAACACGGTATCTTTACAGGGGACTGTGCACACACTGTTACGAGAGGACTCTCACGTGAGCATCCAGGACCAAGTGGGGCCCGATCATCAATGGCCTGCCGACGAACCTCCCAGACACCGACCCAGGGGAGACCGCCGAGTGGCTGGAGTCGCTCGATGGGGTGATCGATCATGGTGGGCGCAACCGCGCCCGCTACGTCATGCTGAAGTTGCTGGAGAGGGCACGTGAACGTCATGTCGGTGTTCCCTCGCTGATCGGCACCGACTACGTCAACACGATTCCGGCCGACCAGGAGCCGGTCTATCCAGGTGACGAGAACCTGGAACGGCAGATCCGCCGGCTGCTCCGCTGGAATGCCGCGGTCACCGTGCACCGTGCCCAGCGTCCGGGAATCGGTGTTGGCGGCCACATCTCCACTTATGCCTCCGCTGCAACCCTCTACGAAGTGGGCATGAATCACTTCTTCCGGGGCAAGGACCACCCCGGAGGCGGCGACCAGGTCTTCTTCCAGGGGCATGCGTCCCCGGGCATGTATGCTCGCGCCTTCTTGGAGGGGCGTCTTGAGGAGGCCGACCTGGACGGCTTCCGGCAGGAGCACAGCCACATCGTCGATGGGAGGGTGCGGGCACTGCCGAGTTATCCCCACCCTCACCAGATGCCGAATTTCTGGGAATTCCCCACGGTCTCGATGGGAATCGGGCCCATGAATGCCATCTATCAGGCCCAGTTCAACCGGTACCTGCAGAATCGTGGGATCAAGGACACCTCGCAGCAGCGGGTGTGGGCGTTTCTCGGTGACGGTGAAATGGATGAGCCCGAGTCCCGCGGGCTGCTGCAGCTGGCTGCTAACGAGGAACTCGACAACTTGACCTTCGTGATCAACTGTAACCTGCAGCGCCTCGATGGCCCGGTGCGCGGCAACGGCAAGATCGTTCAGGAACTCGAGGGTTTCTTCCGCGGAGCAGGCTGGAATGTCATCAAGCTGATCTGGGGCCGTGGCTGGGATCCCCTGCTGGCAGCAGACACCGATGGGGCCCTGGTCAGCCTGATGAACAGCACGACGGACGGCGACTACCAGACCTTCAAGGCCAATGACGGTGCATACGTGCGTGAACACTTCTTCGGCCGGGATCCTCGTACCGCAGCCATGGTGAAGGACTGGAGCGACGAACAGATCTGGGCGCTTACCCGGGGCGGCCACGACTTCCACAAGGTCTACGCAGCCTACAAGGCGGCCACCGAGTTCGCGGGAGCTCCGACGGTCATCCTGGCCCACACCATCAAGGGCTACTTCCTGGGTCAGCACTTCGCAGGCCGTAACGCCACCCACCAGATGAAGAAGATGGCCCTCGACGACCTGAAGGCTTTCCGCGACCGGGTGCAGGTGCCGGTATCCGACGAGGTGCTTGAGTCCGATCCTTACCGTCCCCCATACGTGCGCCCTGCTGATGACGATCCACGGATGCAGTACCTGCAGGAGCGTCGGCAGTCTCTCGGTGGTTACGTGCCGGAGCGCCGCGGAGACCGCAAGTTCATTTCGCTCCCCGGTGAAAAGGCCTACCAGTCGGTTCGCAAGGGCTCCGGTAAGCAGGAGGTGGCCACCACTATGGCCTTTGTCCGCCTGCTCAAGGACCTGATGCGCGACAAGGCGTTTGCCCCACGCGTGGTGCCCATCATCCCCGATGAGGCACGCACCTTCGGGCTCGACGCCTTCTTCCCGACCATTAAGATCTACAACCCCAACGGCCAGCAGTACACGCCAGTCGACGCCGACCTGTTCCTCAGCTACCGGGAGGCCGTCAACGGGCAGATCCAGCATACCGGCATCAACGAGGCCGGATCGATGGCGGCCTTCACCGCCGCTGGAACGTCCTACGCCACCCATGGTGAGCCGATGGTGCCGATCTACCTGTTCTACTCGATGTTCGGTTTCCAGCGCACAGGCGATGCCATGTGGGCGGCCGGGGATCAGCTCGCCCGTGGCTTCGTCATCGGCGCAACCGCGGGCCGCACCACGTTGACCGGTGAGGGCACACAGCACATGGATGGTCATTCACCGATCCTCGCGTCCACCAACACGGCTTTCGCTGCCTATGACCCCTGCCTACGGGTATGAGCTGGCGCACATAGTGCGTGACGGTCTGCGGCGCATGTACGGGGAGAAGCCCGAGGACATCATGTACTATCTGACGGTCTACAACGAGCCCTACGTGCAGCCCGCTGAGCCCGAGGACGTGGATGCTGAGGGCATCGTGAAGGGGATGTACCTGTTACGTCCCGGCTCCTTCGAGGGCATCGGGCAGGATGCCCGGCGGGCGCAGATCCTTGCCTCCGGTGTCGGTGTCCCCTGGGCACTTGAGGCTCAGCAACTGCTCAAGAAGGACTATGGGGTGGTGGCGGATGTCTGGTCTGTCACCTCCTGGGGTGAGCTGCGTCGCGATGGACTCGCCCACGACAAGGCCAAGTTCAATGATCCATTCGGGGAGCACGCCCCCACCTGGGTGGAATCCAAGCTGGCCGGAACCCAGGGGCCCATCGTCGCCGTGAGCGACTACATGCATGCCGTACCGGATCTGATCCGGCCGTGGGTACCGCGCGAGTACACGACGCTTGGTGCCGATGGGTTTGGTTTCTCCGACACGCGCGCAGCGGCTCGTCGCTACTACAACATCGACGGCCCCTCCATCGCCGTTGCCGTGCTGCAGCAGTTGGCCTACAAAGGCGAGATCCCCGTGAGTGGCCTGTCGAAGCTGCCGAGCGGTATCGCCTGGATGATGTCTCCGCCGGGACCTCTGGGAAAACCGGTGATGACGAGTGATGCTCTTGATCTGAGATGATCGGATCCCCCGGATGCGCAGGCACCGGGGGATCTGGCAGGCTAGGCATCGTGGGACACATAATTCAAGGGGAAGTGTCGTGACAGCCGCACGGGGAGCCGAGTTGCTCGGACTGGGCACAGGCATGGTCGTTCAGGAGCTGGGATGGGACGAGGACACCGATCCTGAACTGCGTGACGAGATCATGGATGCCATCGATGCCGACATGATCGAAGACGCCATCGAGGCTGTCGACGTGGTTGTTCTCTGGTGGCGGGATGATGATGGCGATGTCGTCGACGGGCTGGTGGATGCGATGAAGGATTTGTCGGCCACCGGTGTCATCTGGCTGCTGACACCGAAGGTCGGTAGACCCGGATACGTGGCTCCGAGCGATCTCGCGGAAGGGACCGCGACAGCGGGGCTGTCTCTCACCAGTTCTGCGAATGTCTCGCCAGACTGGCAGGGCTCACAAGGTGGTTCGCCCCAAGGGAGCTGCTCGGCGCTGATGCCCCACCTCGAAAGGAGCGTGGAATGACTGTAACAACAAGAATTGGGGTCCTCACCTCTGGTGGGGATGCCCAGGGCATGAACGCTGCTGTGCGCGCGATTGTCAGGGGTGCTATCCAGGCTGGTGCAGAGGTCTTTGCCATCCAGGAGGGCTGGCAGGGGAGCTGTGCAGGGTGGAGACCACATCCGTCAGCTGGGCTGGAATGATGTCTCCGGGATCTTGAGTAAGGGCGGGACGGTCATCGGGACGGCTCGCTGCCTGGAGTTCCGGGAGCGGGAAGGACGGCGGATCGCCGTCAAGAACCTTGTGGACGCTGGTATCGACAGACTGATCGTGATCGGTGGCGATGGATCGCTGACCGGGACCCGTCAGCTGCGCCTGGAGTGGGGGAGCTCCTAGCTGAGCTGGTCGACAGTGGCCAAGTGACCTCGGACAGTGCGGAACGCCATCCGGAGTTGCAGGTCGCGGGTCTTGCGGGATCCATCGACAACGACATGGTGGGTACCGATATGACGATAGGTACCGATTCGGCATTACACCGCATCACAGAGGCCATAGACGCTATCTCGGCCACCGCCGAGTCGCATCAGCGCACCTTCATCGTCGAGGTGATGGGACGCAATTGCGGTTATCTTGCGCTCATGAGCGCCATCGCAGGCGGCGCAGATTACACTTTTTCTTCCCGAGTCTCCTCCTCGCGACGGCTGGGAGGACCGCATGGTGGAGGTGCTCACCCGGGGACGGGAGGCGGGACGGCGTGATTCGATACTGGTGGTGGCCGAGGGCGCAGCAGACCGGCAGGGGGTGCCGATCACGGCGAACCGGGTGCAGGGACATCCTCAGGGGAGAAAAGCGGGGAGGACGCGCGGATCACGATCCTGGGACATGTCCAGCGAGGTGGGAAGCCATCGGCATACGATCGCTGGATGGCTACGGCGTGCGGAGTCAGGGCCGTTACCGAGGTACTTGAGGTCGGCACTGACGCTGAACCAGTGCTGGTGGGCGTCCATAGTGACAGGGGTTGGTGTGGAGCCGCTCCTGGAATCTGTGGTTGCCACCCGCAGGATCGCTGACTACATAGCTGAGGGCGACTATGCGGCGGCAATCGCATCCCGCGGTCCGGGGTTCCAGATGATGATCGACATCTATCGCGCCATCACCGAGGCCCGGCCCTCCGTCGCAGATCCCGCAGGAAAGCGGATTGCGATCATGCATGCTGGGGCGCTGGCGCCAGGGATGAACCAGCTGGCGCGTGTCGCGGTGCGTTCTGGGATCGATCTGGGATATCAGATGCTGGCGGTGCGTGGGGAGTGCCGGGACTTATCGAGGGCAATTTTGACGAGGTGGCTTGGGCTGATGTTGAGGGCATGGCTCACACCGGCGGAGCAGATTTCGGCACTCGTCGTTATGTGCCCTCGGACACCGAGCTCTACTCCATCGCCCGGCAGCTGGAGGACCAGCAGGTTGATGCTCTTCTGGTGATGGGCGGATACCACGCCTACGCGACCACTGACCTGATGGAACGGGAGAGGAGACGCTACCCGGCCTTCAACATCCCGATAGCGGTGGTTCCCGCCAGCATCGACAACAATCTCCCTGGCTGGCCTATGGCTGTCGGCGCGGACACCGCCCTCAACACCATCGTGGACTCGATCGACATGCTGCGGATGAGCGCCTCGGCCAGCAGACGGGCTTTCATCGTGGAGACCATGGGGCGGGGCTGCGGTTTTCTGCCTCTGGTCGGCGGGCTCGCTGGGGGAGCGGAGAAGGCCTATCTGCCGGAGACAGGGATTACCCTGCCTGAACTCGAATCCGACATCGCGGCATTGGTCGATGCCTTCGACTCCGGGCGGAACTTCTACCTCGCTGTTGTGGGGGAGGGGACCAGCGAGCACTACACAACCGATGTGCTCGGGAAACTCTACGAGGCAGAAGGACAAGGCCGGTTCTCAGTACGGGAAGCCGTGGTCGGGCACCTGCAGCAGGGAGGGAACCCATCACCTTTCGACCGTATCAACGCCACTCGGCTGGCCTGGAATGCGATCGGCTACCTACACCGGCAGCTGCGTGATGGGCTGGCTGAATACGCGGCTGCCCATGCGGGAACTGATGGCTTGTTCGCCCCACTGCATGACGTGGTGGAGGACATGGACTGGGAGAAGATGCGTCCGCGTACCCAGTGGTGGCGTTCCCTGCGCAGGCCTTTCGACATCCTGAGTCGTCGTCCCGGTCAGCAGTAGTCCGCTCCCTGACCAGTGATATCAGCACACGGGAAGGCTGATTCCAAAGGACAGGCTGGCTGTGCAGTTCATGGCGGCCATTTCCTGGCGGGCTGCGGCGCCCACGTCGACACTGTCAGGAACCATGCTTCGCAGCGACAGGATGTGGCTGTCGCTGGCGCGCAGCAGGAAGGTGAAGGTGACTGTGGTGGGAAGGCCGTCCTCGTTGCGGGTTCCGTGAAATCCGCACGTGAAACCTGCCCCCCGGGTTTGGTCGACTCCCACTGCGATCGTTGGTGTGACCGTCACGTCTTTGAAGAGCTCTTGCTGATTCTTTGAGACTTGCTCACAGGCTGTGCCCAGATCACCGAGGTTGCTCTGGGGTGTCATCGAGGTCACCTGTAGACGGACGCCGGTCCCCGTATGGAGAAGGCGTACCAGCTTGCGGCCTGGCTCCGGCGGCTGGAGATCCTCCCCATACAGGCTCCAGCCCGATGGGACGTTGAACTTGGCATCGTCGACGACCTGCTCGTTGTCGGCGGGCCGTGCTCCCTCGGTGCTTTCTGGGTCTGGGGAGGCGCTCGGGTTTGAGGTCGGTGTGCTGGAGACTTCCGGGGAGGTGCTCGCATTCCCGAAAGGCCACAAAGAAGCTGAGAGCCAGCTGCCGCGTGCGGCCCAGGACCAGGCAGTTATGCCCAGCGCGATGACCAGGACTCCGGCCAGGACCAGCATGAGAACACGTCGCAACCCCATGGACGGCCTTGATCCGGACGTCTGGCCTGGGAGACGCGCCTGCTCATTCTCATCCCTGTTCTACCTCATCCTGTTCCAGGGGGCGGGAGAGGTCGGGGAATAAGGAGAAGGCACCTCATGATCGGCCTGGTGCTTTGGAGAATCAGGTTGCAGGCTGATCGTCGCCCGGCTCCGGGCCTCTGCGGTTGCCCAGAAATCTGACACTGGTTCAGTGCGGGGGTGGAATCGCGACCTGGTGGGCTCACGTCGGGCCTCCAGCGGAGGTGTCTGATGTCTTAGCCCTATCTCCTCACCTGCGCTGTGGCCTGATTCGAATGATTCATGGGGTTCAGGTTCGGCAAACCGGCGTGCGCCGCGGTACTCGGGGAGTGGCTCAAGATCTGGTTCCGAGAATGAGTGGCGGCCATGGGTGGGGCGGGCATCGACGGAGCTGGCATGCCTGGCCGCCGTCCCGTACTCAGCGGATCGGCGTGGGCTGGCGGACCATGATGCATCGTCTGTCATCCGTCTCCTTCCCATCACGGCCGGTTTACAACAGTCTCAGGTCCCCGGCGGGTGGCCGTCGTTTATTTCCTGGCCGGACCTGCTAGGGCACGTGTTTCAGGGGAAGGAGAGCAAACTGCTCCGGTGGTGCGCCGCGGGCTGCTGTGTGGGCGCAGAGGGATTCGAACCCCGACCCCCTGCTTGTAAGGCAGGTGCTCTAACCAACTGAGCTATGCGCCCTCGGGCCTGCTTATTGTGTCACAGGGGAGTCAGCCAGGGCCAAGTCAACCAAGCAAAGCGGCCTTCACCCGGGCCGCGACCTCTGCTCCCGGCACACGGCCGGCAGCCGCCGCGTTCACAGCCTTCACGATCGCGCCCATGTGTTTCATGGACGGAGTCTGGCCGCTCTGCTCTACCTTCCCGATCTCTGCAGCCACGAGGGCATCAAGCTCCTCGCCGGTCAGAGGAGCGGGCAGGTAGGAGGCCATGAACTCGGCCTCGGCGGTTTCCTTGTCCGCAAGCTCCTGACGCCCAGCCTCCGCGTAGATGGCTGCTGAGTCCAGCCGCTTGCGGCGCTCCTTGGTGATCACAGCCAGCTCCTCGGCGTCGGTGAGGTCTCGTGCCTCCTTCCCCGCCATCTCCTCGACGGTGATGGCAGCCAGCATCATGCGGATAGTCGACTTGGTGAATTCATCTTTCGCGCGCAGGGCCTTCGCCAGTTCGGCCTTGAGGCGGGTCTTCGTCGCAGCCATCTGTTTCCTTTCTCTGGTGACACCATTCAACGAGCCATTGCCAGGGGAGCGAGGCTGTAGACTGCCCGTCTGTGGCTGAAACAGACCTCACAACCCAGATTGACCAGCTCGGGAAGTCCCTGGAATCCATCGAGGCGGTGGCTGACCTGCCGAGGTTGCGCGCTGAGATCGCGCAGCTCGCGGAGGAAGTGGCAGCTCCTGACCTCTGGGATGACCAGGAGAATGCCCAGCGGGTCACCTCAACCCTATCTGTTCGCCAGGCTGAGGTGGAACGCCTTGAGGGTTTGCGGAACCGCCTCGACGACGCCGCCGTGATGCTTGAGCTCGCTGTGGAAGAGAACGATGCCGATGCAAAGGCCGAGGTGGGGCGTGAACTTGACCGGCTTGCTCAGGAGATCGAGGCACTTGAGGTCCGCACGCTCCCTGTCTGGCGAATACGACTCCCGAGACGCCCTGGTCACGATCCGTGCCGAGGCGGGTGGTGTTGACGCAGCGGACTTCGCTGAGAAACTGATGCGGATGTACCTGCGCTGGGCGGAGCGTCATAGCTACTCGGTGGAGGTCTACGACACCTCCTATGCGGAGGAGGCCGGCCTGAAGTCAGCGACCTTCGCGGTCAAGGCTCCGTTCGCCTATGGCACTCTCTCGGTCGAGCAGGGCACACATCGCCTCGTCAGGATCTCGCCGTTTGACAATCAGGGCCGGCGCCAGACCTCTTTTGCCGGTGTTGAGGTGTTGCCCGTGACAGAGGAGACCGACCACATCGACATCCCAGAGGCCGACATCAGGGTCGATGTCTTCCGCTCCTCTGGTCCTGGCGGGCAGTCTGTGAACACCACTGACTCGGCGGTGCGCATCACGCATATCCCGACCGGGGTGGTGGTCAGCTGCCAGAACGAGAAATCACAGCTCCAGAACAAGGCCGCTGCCCTGCGGGTGCTCCAGTCGCGCCTGCTGGAACTAGCCCGGCAGGAACGTGAGAAAGAGCTGAGCGCCCTCAAGGGCGACGGTGGGAATTCCTGGGGAGCCCAGATGCGTTCCTACGTCATGCATCCCTACCAGATGGTCAAAGACCTTCGCACCGAGTATGAGGTTGGCAATCCCGAGTCGGTCTTCGACGGCGACCTCGACGGGTTCATCGACGCTGGGATCCGGTGGCGGAAAAAGAACAAAGCTGCTGTGGGCTGAGCGGGATCAGCCGCCGACGGCGTGTTGGTTGAGCAGGGTTGGGAGTGCGTGGTTAACTGCTAGAGGCCGTGTCCTGAGATACTTTCAGGAAACTTCCCCTAGTCGGTCGGAGCAGCACAGTGATCACTTTCGAGGACGTCACGAAGTTCTATGCCGGGCAGGATCGCCCGGCCCTTCGCAACATCAACCTTGAGATAGCCAAGGGGGAGTTTGTCTTCCTCGTGGGGCAGTCAGGCTCCGGCAAGTCGACTTTCTTACGCCTCATCCTACGGGAGTACCGCCCTACGAAGGGGACCTTGTACGTCGCAGGGAAAAACCTGTCGACCCTGAACCAGTGGAAGGTCCCCGCGCTCCGGCGTCAGATCGGTACTGTTTTCCAGGATTTCCGGCTGCTTCCTGGCAAGACTGTATATGAGAATGTTGCTTTTGCCCTGCAGGTTATCGGGAAATCATCAAAGATCATCCGCCGCGTGGTGCCGGAAACTCTACGGCTCGTGGGATTGGAGGGCAAGGAGAACAGGCTTAACGAAGAGCTCTCGGGCGGCGAACAGCAAAGAGTGGCTATCGCCCGTGCTTTCGTGAATCGTCCAAAGATATTGATCGCGGACGAGCCCACAGGAAATCTCGATCCAGAGACCAGCGTCGGCATCATGAAACTGCTCGACCGCATCAATCGAACTGAAACCACTGTGATCATGGCCACCCACGATTCTTCGATCGTGGACCAGATGCGGCGTCGTGTCCTGGAATTGCGCAAGGGCGAGCTCGTGCGCGATCAGGCCAAGGGCGTCTACGGCGTCAACTGAGAAACCGGGAGAATCTTAAATGAGGCACACACTTCGGGAGACCTGGTCTGGCTTGAAGCGCAACATGGCCATGACCGTCGCGGTCATAGTCACCATGTCGGTTTCTCTTTCCCTCTTCGGTCTCGGCCTGCTGACCTCAATGGAAGTCGATTTGGTCAAAGACCGTTGGTACGACAAGGTTGAGATCTCCGTTTTCCCTATGCGTCGAGGCGCTCCACGGGCGGCCGTTGCGAGGCCGGGAAGGCCACCACAGACGCCCAGCGCGAAGCCATCAAATCTGCCCTCCAGGCCAACCCAGAGGTTCAGGAAGTCTTCTACGAATCGCAGGAAGAGGCCTACGAGGAATTCAAGCGAGTCTTCAAGGACTCGCCGATACTCGAGTCTCGCACTGCCGACCAGATGCAGGACTCATTCCGGGTCAAGCTGAAGAACCCCGAGAACTACAAGGGAGTCGTCAGTGAGGCCAACGGTCTTCAGGGGGTTCAGAACGTCCGGGACCTGCGAGAGGTGCTCGACCCCGTTTTCAACACGCTGGGAGGAATTCAGTGGGCGACCATTGGCATGAGCCTATTGTTGCTGCTGGCGGCTGCCCCTACAGATTTCAACCACTATTCGGATGGCTGCCTTCACACGCCGGCGGGAGATCGGGATCATGCGTCTTGTCGGGGCATCCAATTTCTACATCCTATTGCCGTTCCTGCTTGAGAGTCTCATCGCTGGGTTGATCGGTATATTGATCGCCTCTGGTAGTCTTGCCGGTACCTACGTGCTGCTCATCGAGCAAACCGCGAAACCCTCACTTAGAGCTTTAGCCTGGATTGGCCCTTCCCACGTATTTACTGGCATTCTCTATATCGGAGTGGTTGGCATTATTCTGTCTATCGTTCCGACGCTGCTGGCGACCAGGAAGTACCTCAGAATCTGACGTGTTAGGAGAATAAGGTGACTCGGGATCTTCCCCATCTACCCGAAAAGCCCATCCTCAATCGAATCGCTTGTGGCCTGGTTGCCTCTGTGCTGAGCGTTACGATGCTCGGCATGGCCTCTGCCCGGGCAAAGGCCGATGACCTGGAGGATAAGCGAAACCAGTTGGACTCGCAGATCGAAGCCCAGAAGTCCGTGGTGGAGGGAGCCTCAAGGACCTCACCGACGCGATCGCGGCGCTGGACTCCTCCAAGACTGAACTGGCCGAGCCGAGGCCTCCCTGGCGCAAGCCGAGTCAAGGCTCTCCGAGGCCAAGGAACTCGATTCCCAGCGGGCCGCTGAGCTGAAGGCCGCTGAGACTAAGGCGGAGAAAGCTCAAGCAGACGTGGCTGCTGCCCAGGCTGCGTATGATTCCGTGGATGCCCGCACCTCTGAAGAGATCACGGTCATCACCCAGCAGAGTGGCGCCCTGGCCGAGCTGTCGGTTCTTTTCAATGACGTCGGGACGGGAAACATAAATCAGAGGGCACAGCTCGCCGACACACTGTTCAGCTCCAGCGCCCCTGGAACTGGACGAGCTGACAGAACGCCGGTTCCGCCTGGACACAGCCAAGAAAGAGGCTGACGAGGCCGAAGCCAAGGCTGAGGAGCTGCGCAAGGCCGCAGCAGACCAGCTTGAGGCCTCCAAACAGGCCGAGCAGGATGCCGCGGCAAAGCGGAGTGAAGTGGCTGAGAAGGTTGCTCAGCATGACGCCGCGCGGGAGAAGGCAGACTCCCAGCTGAACGCTGAGAAAGGCCGTCAAAAGCGAGCTGGAAAGCGAGTCCAAAGACGTCGACCGGCGGATCCAGGAGCGGATCGAACAGCAAAAGCAGGCTGAGGCGGAACGTCAGGCGCGCGAACGCGAGGCTCAGCAGAAATCCTCTGCGGACTCCGGTTCCTCGTCCGGTTCTAGTTCAAACTCTGGGTCTGGCTCGTCGGGTTCCTCGTCCAATGCTGGTTTCATCCATCCTGTGGATGGCGGAATCAGCTCTCCCTATGGCATGCGCGTTCACCCCGTCCTCGGCTACAGCAAACTGCATGATGGCACCGACTTCGCTGCCGGCTGCGGCACTCGATCCGTGCCGCGGGCGACGGCGTGGTCTCTGAACGTTACTTCAACGCTGGGTATGGGAATCGCCTCATGATTGATCATGGCAGTAAGGGCGGCACCTACGTGACCACGGGATACAACCACGCCAGCAGCTATGTGGTCTCGGTTGGAGATCATGTGTCCCAGGGCCAGGTCATCGGATACGTCAGGGACCACCGGGTATTCAACAGGCTGTCACCTGCACCTCATGGCCTGGGAGAACGGCTCTGTTGTAAATCCAATGGCCCGCTGGTTCAAGTAGGCCTCTGCGTGGCATCATTGCGGAATGCCCAGAGAGACCGGACGTACGCTCGTCGCTCAGAATAAGAAGGCCCGACACGACTACCAGATCGGGGAGACCTATGAAGCTGGGCTGGTACTGACCGGTACTGAGGTGAAAACCCTCAGACTGGGGCGTGTGTCTCTGGCAGAGGCATTCGCCACGGTTGATGATGGTGAGGTCTGGCTGCGAAATGTCAACATCCCTGAGTACGAGTTCGGAACGTGGCGCAATCATGCAGCCAAGCGCTCCCGCAAGCTGCTCCTCCACCGCAAGGAGATCGCCCGGCTCGCCAAGGAGACCGAGGCCACGGGCAAGACAATTGTGCCATTGTCCATTTATTTCAAGGATGGTTACGCCAAAGTGGAGATCGCTGTGGCCACAGGCAAGAGAGACTGGGACAAACGACAGAGCATCGCCGAGCGCGATGCGAATCGTGAGGCGCAGCGAGCCCTGCGAGCACGTAATCGGCTGGGGTCCGGACGGCGGTGAGCATCCACGAGGGGACCGGGGGAGTTCAGGGCTAACCCCGGTAGATGCGAATGGGTTGCGGATGCACCATGGATGACATGACCGATCCGAGTCTTTCCACCACGATCACAGACGTACAGCGGGACCGTGCCGTGGAGTACCTGCAGCGAGTTTATGCTTCCGGGGAGCTGAGCGAAGAGTTGTTCGAACAGAGACTGGGGATGGCTCTGACCGCTCAGACACGTGCCGAGCTGAACGCCTCACTGCATGGGCTGGCCCGCGTGGCTGGCATGTTCCCCGCCCCTCCCGCGGCCAAGCATCCTGTGCATGATGGCTTGCAGAACCTGGTAGCGGGATTCTTCCATCTGGCGACCCCTGCCGACGATGTTCCTGGTTCCCGCCATCGGACGGGCCCCTAGCCCCGCAGGGAAGCCGCGCCGCCGCCGAGGCCCTCGCGAGCCATGTGCTTTCAGTTCAGTGCTCTGATCTACGGGGCCATCGCCATCATCCTCGTGGTTTCAAATCTGGTCCCATCGGTGTTCTTGCTCTTTGGCTTCGTCGCCTGGAGTCTGATGACACTTTGGCTGGCCATCCGCTCAGTGTCTGGGGAGAAGTCGACTGCTCTCATAGAACGGTTCATGCTCATGCGGCCTCCTGAGGATCGCTGATGATGGATGGTGTACGCTAGAGCATGCACAACTCAAGAGGGGATGACTGGTTTCGACTTGGACGGTAGTTCGAGGAGAAGCGGGCCGAGGATCCATGCCTATCTCGTTAACGCTGCATGGGAACCAATAAGTGCCAAGAACAACCGCACTGACTTCGCTCTCGCTGCCTGATCAGCGATCGAAGGGTCACGCCCAGGAGCGCCTTCCTCCTGGAGCCTGGCCTCATTTCTGAAGGCTTGCTGAATCGCTTGTGCTCCAGGGGCGGTTCGGGACTCAACTGAAGCTGGGCCTGGCTGCGACTTGCTGACGTGAGCGCAGGGGCCGAGTAGACCGTCTAGTCAGCTGCGCCCGGAGAAGCCCTGGTTCGCCTTTCAAGGACGCGGGTTCAATTCCCGCCATCTCCACAAGTATCCTTCATAACCCATCCTTTCTGCCTTGATGCGAAGGATGGGTTTGGTTTTCCCAGGGCCGATAGGCAATTGGTAGGTTCTCCTGTGCTGCTGGCCGGCTTTTGCCGGCGATGATGCGAGGCCCGTGAGAAGAGTGAGTGGGTGCGCTTGCCCTAGCCCAGGTGTCCATGGAGCAGTGGCCAAAAGAACACCCTTCACCTCTCGAAGACACATGTCTGTGTACGCCTGGCACAGGGACTAACAAGGGTCAGGAAGAATGCGGGTTATCTTGATGAAATTTGAACGGGGAATGCTATTAACATACCCCTCATTCCCGGATCCTAGTGTGGTGCGTAGTGGGCATCCGCTGTTGCAGAGGTAATATCGATCCTGCAGATGTTCTTTACCCCTCAAGGAGATCCACCCAGGTGTGATAGGGGTCTCCCACGAAGTTTCGTGCTGCGATGGCAGAACGTCGAGCGAGATCGCGGTGATAGCGGTCATCTTGTGTGAGTTCATCTAGAGCAGATATCCAGTGGGAGATATCCTCGTGCTCTGGCGGGATCAAATATATCTTCCCCCTGCCGTAGGGTGACGGTGGGGTCCGATTCGCTTGCGATGAGGAAATCAACATTGCTCTTGGCTTCGCGAATTCCGCCGATATCCCTGCCGATCGTCGGGATTCCGTGTCCCATGGCTTCGACTGTCACTGTTGACAAAGTGTCAATCCACGATGGTGTTACGAGGACCCGGGTTTGGGCAAAGATTTTCCCTATGTCCTTCTGCGGGGATAAAAGTTTTATATTGGATGCTGTGCGCAGGGCTTCCAGATCTGCTTACGTTGTGCCCCATGTGGGGACCGCAGCGAAGAGCATCGATGGACGTTCTTGCGCGATCTTCACGAAAGTACTTATGCCCTTCATCGCGCAGGGGTTGATCAATGTGATGAATCGAGCTGTGTCTTGAGGGATATCCTGCGATGGAGAACTCGTATCAAAGATCGGGAAGCGTACGACATCAGCCTTGACTTGGCCCTCCTGCTGGCAGTAATCAGCCATGAACTTGCTGACCGTGGCGACCCTTGCCGCTCGGCGGTAGAGATCGGCGCCAGCAGGATCAGCATGCTCACTCAGCGGTCCGAAGGGCAGATCGAACTGCTGATGAGCAACAGCGATGACCTTACGTCCTGAAGCAATAGCAGTTCGCAGCATCTCATCCGATTCATCCGAGATGATGATAACCTCTGGATTCACCTGGGAAATAACAGACGTGAGCGTATCTACTGCTGCATTCCTGGCGGCTGAATGCACAGTTATGCCCTGAATTGTAAATCTCACGTATCTTTTTTCGTCAATCTCCAGTGAAGCAAGGGGTTCTCTGGCGATCTGCAATAGCAGCGATGACCTTCCTTTGTGCTGGTTTCCATGGAATTTTGTGAAAGCGTGGCACTCATGTCCCTTGGCTTTGAGAAGCTGGAGTAGGCGACGATTAAGGGACGAAGATCCTACTAATCCATAGAGGAATGTTTGCTGTTGGCACAGTAGCACTCTGCTCCGGATTTTGCGCATGTGAGCTCCATTTTCGATGAGTGAGATGAAAGGTGTTTCCGTGTATTGAGGTACAGTCTGCCGGGATTTAGTGAATCATGCTTGAGGCTGATAAAAGGCCATAGGGCTTGCTTAGTCCTGGGTCATGCCTGGAAGGTATCCGAAGACCTGGGAGGATCTCAAAATATCTGGCGTGATGCGCGCTCACGCGCAAAACTCACATCGGTCCTGGCGTCTGGATATGGCGCAGTGGCAACGGCGTCCTGGAATCGATTCCAGATCGATTGAACATCGTAGGGAATCATCTGAGGGTTGTCAACCTACTGATGTATCGCTGTTAGCGCAGGTGGCGAAAAATGATGTTGGGTGGGTGTGTCATGAATCCTTTCTTTTGGTGCTGAGAAATTTCAGGGCGACCTCAATGCCTCAGAACCAGTGAGACTCATGAGGTTTACTCAAGGAATTATTCACGAACATAGGCAACTTGGCATCGGCGGTGAGTCTCGTCACGATGGAAGCCGACCGTGAACAGCATCCCCACGCCGGGGCCAGCTTGTTTACTCAACTGTAGGCCGCTTATGAATGACTACCGCTGAGAATGTGATGACTCTCAGCTGTGATGACTCCACAGCTCTTCGCCGGAGTCATCCCGGATGATGGCGGCGGGGGAGCCAGCCAGGTCGATCTCTACATCAAGGTGCGTGGAACCATCTGGTGCGAAGCTGCGATAGATAAGCCTTTCATTTTCCAGGTGCAGGGGTTCGGTGCGTGCTCTAACCAGCCATGAGTGACGCCGCCTGAGTCCGATGAGGTCCTGGTGTGCTCTCAGGAGATGCGCCCCCAGCGGGGAGAACTGAGAAGGGCTGCTGGGGAATACCGGCCGGATGTCGTCGTCGCCTCCCAGGCGTTCCTCTTTTACCCCGACATAGCCCTGCTCATCGCCATAGTAGATAGAGGGGATGCCGCCGACGGTCATGAGGATGGCCAGCGCCAATATGGCTCCGTCGGCGCCCACCCTGGAAGCGATGCGCGTGACGTCATGATTCCCCACGAAGGTATTGGGCAGGGAACGCGTCGAGGAACTGGTTATGACGCCTGAGAGCATGGTCCAGTTCGAAGAAATTGCGGTCATTGATGCTTGACCAGATCGCCTTCCACAGCTCGTACTGGGTCACGGAGTCGACACCGGAATCAGCGACGAAAGCTACATAGTCGCCGTGGAGTACTTCCCAAGCAGCCAGCAATCAGGATGGTGACGGCGTACCTGGCCTGTCACCCTGCGCCCAGAACTCGGGAGCCACGGAGTAAGCCGCGTCCAAACGCCACCCGTCGATGCCGCGGTCCAGCCAATGCTTCATGACCTTGGCCACGAAATCCACCGTCTCCTGGCTGGCATGGTTGAGGCGCACCAGCGAGGCGTGTCCTTCAAACACCCTGGGTGCGGGCCCACCGGGAGCATCCCAGTCGATGTCAAAAAGCTCTCCGGCCCCAGCACCCGGCCCCTCCGCCAAGGCTTTCGCCACGCCAGGATATTCTGCGCCGACATGGCTGAAGACACCGTCCAGAACCAACCGTAGGCCGCGGGACCGGCACTGCTCGACAAGCTCGTCGAAATCAGCCTCACCGCCCAGGCGGGGATCAATTCTGAACAGGTCGAGTGAGTCGTAGCCATGGGACTGGGACTCGAAGATGGGGCCGAGCAGTAGGCCGGAACATCCCAACTCGATTGCGTAGTCGAGCCAGTCAAACAGGCGTCTCAGCCGGGGCCCGGGGGTCGTATCGGGTTCCCGGATCGGGGCCCCGCACAGCCCGAGGGGATAGACGTGCCACCAGATCGCATATTCAACCCAGCTCATGTGAAGATCGTAACCACCCTGCGAGAATAGGGCACATGGAACTGGGCGAACTGAGGGCAGGACAGCTCCTGATCGCGACTGAGCCGGGGAGGGGGGGATACTTCGAGCGTAGTGTCGTGCTGCTGCTGGATCACAATGATGAAGGCAGTCTTGGCGTCTGTCTTCATAAGGTGGGGGAGATGGACATGGTGGATTCGCTGGAGCATTTCAGTGATCTGCTGACGCCACCCGCACAGCTCTTCGAGGGTGGCCTGGTGTCTGGCCAGACAGCACTCGGGCTGGCCCAGGTCCGCAACCCATGGGAGGAGCCGCCGGGCTGGAGGCGGGTTTTCGCAGATGTGGGCGTGCTGGATCTGGAGTCCCCGGTGGAGCTGGTTCGCGGTGCCTACGTCCACATCCGCATCTACGTGGGACTGGCAGGCTGGGGAGCAGGACAGCTTGTCGGAGAACTGCTGCGGGGCTCCTGGTTCAGGACGCATGCATTGGCTGAAGAAATCTTCGGGACCCCGGAGAACCTATGGCGGCGGGTACTGCGACGGATCGGAGGCGGGCCCGGGACCTGGTCTACCTGGAGCGAGCATCCTGAATGGAATTAGAGCCCGCTGCCGCGGCGATGCTTGGACCGGCGATCTTGAGACATCCTCATGGCTAAGGCATACAGAAGGCGTACCGCCTGGTGTAGACCAGCGCCGCCAGCGAGCAGCAATCCCGTTGCCTGGAGGGGCGAGTCAGCGGCCGATTCCTGTGAGATCCCGGCGGTGGCTGTTCATACCAGGGAACTGTGGGGATGCTTGAGACCTCCACTAGCATGGGCGCCAGCCCGGGAAGGAGGCCAGCCTTAGTGGAGAACCGGAACCGCCCCCTGATACTGATTGTTGACGACGACCCAGCCCTATCAGAGATGCTGCAGATCGTATTGCGCCAGGAGGGGTTCGACACTGCTCACTGCGCAACCGGCACTGATGCTTTGACAGCGATGCGTGAGAATCGACCCGATCTGGTGCTACTCGACCTGATGCTGCCTGGGCGTGATGGGGTCAGTGTGTGCAAGGACATGCGCGCCGAATCGGGAGTGCCGATCGTGATGCTGACCGCAAAGTCCGAGACCGATGACGTGGTCCCTAGGGACTGCAAGCCGGAGCCGATGACTATGTGGCAAAACCCTTCAAGGCGAAAGAACTCCTGGCCCGGATCCGTACCCGGCTGCGCCGTGTGAGCGCCGCCCCGGGTGCTGATCAGCTGACCATCGGGGACCTCGTGATCTCCACCACCGCGCACACCGTGAAACGTGGCTCCGTGACGCTACCGCTGACCCCGCTCGAATTCGACCTGTTGCTTGCCCTCGCGAAACGTCCCTCACAGGGTTTTTCACCCGGGAGGCGCTGCTCGACGAGGTCTGGGGATACCGGAATGCGGCGGATACACGGTTGGTAAACGTCCACGTGCAGCGGTTGCGTTCCAAGGTAGAGCGGGATCCCGAGCATCCCGAGATCGTTGTGACCGTGCGGGGTATCGGATACCGGGCCGGTGAACCGCAACCCTGGTGAGCGAGGCCGCCAGAAGCTGACGAGGCTCTGGTGGAGTTCTCTGCCCCTGCGGGTGGTGCTGACCACCTTCACCGCGTCCTGCGTCGTGCTGGTCCTAGCCGGGGTCCTCCTGGTGCAACAGGCGACGGCAGGCATCGTGGAGACCAAGAGGACTGCTTCCATCCGGGAGGCATCCGGGATGCACCGTTTCATGCAGCGCCAGCTGCAGGCCCCGGAGAGGCTAGGAATGGCGACCTACGAGCAACTCAGCCGTTTGGTGGAACTCGCTGAGGCACAGGCAGCCCAGTATCTGGTGATCGTGGAGGGCCAGCCTCTGTTCTGTCCTCGGGATCTGGAACAGGGTCATCGGCATCGGGCATCGGATTGGACTCGGTTCCGCAGGATCTGCGCCAGCAGGTGAAGGCCGGAGGCATGTACATCACCGCTACCACCATCCCGGTCAGTAGTGAGGGAGGTGAGGCTCAGCCTGGGCTCGCCATCGGCACCACCTTGGTCACATCCGCCGGCGAGCGGTTTCCGGTTTACTACGTCTTCCCGATGACGAGCGAGGTGGCCACATCCCGGGATATCCAGCGAGCCGTCTACACCACCGGGGTGGCGCTTTTGGCCGGGTTGACAGCCATCGCCTATCTCGTGACCCTTCAGGTGGTTCGCCCTGTCCGCAAGGCCAGTCGGACTGCATTACGCCTAGCCGCCGGACAGCTGGATGAGCGGATGCCAGTTAGGGGCACAGATGACTTGGCCTCGCTTGCAGTCTCCATGAACGAGATGGCATCAGACTTGCAGCAGAGGATCCGTGAGCTGGAGACCCTCTCCACAGTGCAGCGCCGGTTCGTCAGCGATGTCAGCCATGAGCTGCGGACCCCCATGACAACCATCAAGATGGCCTCCGACCTGCTCTATGAGGGCCGCGGAGAGCTGTCCCCGAAACGGGGCGAACCGTGGAGCTGATGTACGCGGAGATCGACCGGTTCAGCTCCATGCTTGCGGACCTGCTGGAGATTTCCAGGTTCGATGCCGGAGCCGCTGTCCTGGAGCTGGAGGAAACTGACATGGACACGCTGGTTGTGGCTGAGACACAGGCACAGCGGGCCTTCGCCGACTCCCAGGGGAGCGAACTGCGCCTACAGCTGGATGGCCAGGCCAAGGCTCAGCTGGATGCCCGGCGCATCCGCCGTATCCTCCGCAATCTGCTCACCAACGCGATCGACCATGGGGAGGGACGCCCCATAGACGTCACGGTGGCCTCCGACGAGGATGCTGTCGCCGTCACGGTGCGGGATCACGGAGTTGGTTTTCGAGGCTGAGATGTCCGGCCGGGTTTTCGACCGGTTCTGGCGGGCCGACCCATCCCGGGCGAGGGCAGCCGGGGGACGGGGCTCGGGCTGGCTATCTCTCTGGAGGATGCGCGGTTGCATCATGGCTGGCTCTCCGCGTGGGGGCGGCCAGGCAAGGGCGCGCAGTTTCGCCTGACCCTGCCTCGCAACTCTGAGAAGACTCTGAACAGCTCGCCGCTGCCCATCATTCCCTATGGACCTGGATGCCCGGAAGGACCTGCGATGAGCCTCCGCAACATGCTGACCTGGCTGGTCGCAGCAGTCATGGCGCTGGCTCTCGGGGCCTGCGCTGATATCCCAACCTCTGGGCCGGTGACGGAGGTGAGCGCAACCACGCAGGGACGCGGCGTGCAGATCGCCCCTGAACCGCCCCAGAAGGGTATGGCCGCATCCCGGATTGTCGAGGGATTCCTCCAGGCAATGGCGGATCCCTCGGGGGACTACCAGGTGGCACGCCAGTACCCTGACCTCGTCTGCTCGTGATGCCTGGGGTCCCAAACAGGGAACCGTCATCTATGACGGATGGGTGGAGGCCGTTGGCGACGGCATGGAGCTGCGCGGCACCACCCGGGGCGTTCTGGACACTGCCGGGCGTTTTGCAGTGTCCCGGGAATCCCTCTCCCACGATTTCGGGCTGGTCCAGGAAGCGGGGGAGTGGCGGATCTCGGCGCCACCGCAGGGCGTGCTGCTTTCCAGCTACATCTTTGCTCGTTCCTACACCGCGGCGCGGTCGTATTTCATCTCTCAGTCAGGACAGACGGTGATCCCTGAGCTGATCCACCTGCCGACCTCTGAATTGACCCCAGGCAGAGTCGTGGAAGCTCAGATGGCTGGGCCAGGGACCTTTCTTTCTCCCACGGTACGCAGCGCAATCCCTGAGGGAGCCAAGCTGGGATCAGCAGGAGCCACCGTCGACTCGTCGGGTGTTGTGACTGTGGCCTTGGAGGGCCTGCGAGCAGGTCTCAGTGATGAGGCCCGCCGCGAACTCGGCGCCCAGCTCCTGTGGTCGTTGTCATCGATTCCCAGGGTCTCAGGCCTGCGCCTGACCTCGGATGGGAAGGCTTACCCACTCCCAGGACAGAATGAGAAGCAGATTCTGGAGTTATCGTCCCAGCAGGGATACCAGCCACTTTCCAGAGCCGGGTCCGCTGATCTCTACGGCGTCTATGAGGGTAGGGCTGGGAAGCTAAGCTCCGACACAAGTTTTGTCCCTCTCAGCGGCAGCGAGCCAGCGGCGGCCATGACAGCCATCTCCTTGGACGGCACGCTCACCGCGACAGTCACAGGGAGATCCCGCTAAAGTCCAGATCGGCCCCAGCGGTGGAGCTCCATTACAGCGGACACTGGCTTGACCCAGGCCAGGTCTGCTCACTTCGCACAGGGGCGGCTCTGGCTACTGGGACAAGGCTCAGGGGACAGCAGCAGATGCTCAGCATGTCCTCTCAGGGGTCTACGACGGCTATCGACCTCTCAGTATTGCCTGGTGAGGTGGTGGACTTCTCCCTGGATGCCTCCGGCACACGGGCCGCGATGATACTCCGGATTGATGGGACCCCTCGTTTCGGCCTGGCATCGCTGGCCGGCGGTAACCAGCTCACCGGGTGGCAGGAAATCCACCTGATGGCCTCCCAGGAGGCAGAACTGGCAGATGCTGTCTCACTCGACTGGACCGGCGAGGTCAGTGTTGCTGTAATCGCCAACGCGGGTTCCGGCACTTCTGTGTTCGTGGTGAACGAGGATGGTTCGGAGGTCACCGATCTCGGGCCGTTGAGCGTGACGCCCGTACAGGTAACGGCCCTACCCCGGCCAGGCGGGGACTCCGTCGCTGTGCGGACTGGTGATGGAGTCGTCCTGCTGTACGAGCAGCACAGCGCCTGGCAACAGGCAAGGACCCCGATGGCCTGGATCAGCTATCCGGGATGAGTGTGGAAAAAGAACGTAGCGGCACCCAGCTGCCCAAGGTGGACAGTGTGCCTCTCTGTTTCATGAGTTCGCGCCTTTGCTGCTGGGTTCCTGCTGCCTGGTGTGCGGCGCCCCAGCCGTCGCTTGCTGCTCATCCTGTGAAGCCCAGCTGGCGGGTAGGCAGCCACATAGGCTGTTACGCAGAAGGCTCCGGATACCCGCCTGGGCTGCCAACTCGTACCGTCCTGAGCTGATGCGGCTCATCCCAGCGTTCAAAGACGACGGTGCATGGCTCCTGGCGCGGCTGCTGTCCCGCCGACTGGCTATCGCGGTCGCAGCCTGCCAGCCTCCGCCCCATGCCGTTCTCGTCCCGGTCCCCTCGCGGCCAGCGGCAGTGCGCCGCCGGGGCATCGACCACACGTGGACGCTCGCCCGCCTGGCCGCGCGCTCTCTCGGGATCCGGGCATCCCGGTTGCTGTGGCGCCTCGATGGTGGTGACGCCCAGCACACAGGGACGTTCTGGGCGTGAGCAGCTGGTCGCTGCCAGCTTCCGGAGCCGCCCCTGCCCACATCCCGTGATTCTCGTCGATGACGTGGCCACCACCGGGACCTCCCTTGCGGTCACCCAGGAGGTGCTGCAGGACCGCGGCATCCTAGTTCTTGCCGCTGCCGTCATTGCAGATGCAAATCTGATGGGAACACGTTGAAAACCGCTCGCCACGAAGCACAACGGGAGTAACGTGGAGGAATGGAGACGCCAGCCAGACCCAGTTCGGAAGACGGGGAGCTGGCGTCATAGCTTTCTAGCCAGGAGGAGACATGGACGTCGTCGTCACCGGTCGGCACTGCACCATCAGCCCCGAGCTCAAAGAACTGGTCTATGACAGGATCGTCACAGTCGAGCGGTTGCGAGACCGGGTGATTCGGGTGGAGGTAGAGTTCTCGGCTTCGGATGGCACCAAGAACCCCTCCGACGCAGTAGAGGTCCAGATCACGCTCCGCAGCCGCGGCCCCGTCGTCCGTGCTGAGGCGAAGGCAAACGACAAGACGCTGGCCTTCGAGCAGGCATTTGACCGGTTGAAGGTCCAGCTCAGGAAGGCAGCGGACCGCCGTAAAACCCACCGGGATTGCGCACGGCCATCTTCACCGAGGAGATCGCAGCCACCCGCCGTCTGTTGAGGAGGAGCAGACTGAGCCGGAGGAAAACACCTACGAGGTCGCGGGCCTCGTGGTCAATGGGGATGGCCCTCTCGTGGTCCGCGAGAAAGAATTCGACGCGGTGCCACTCAACCTAGCCCAGGCCCTGGATGAGATGGAGCTCGTGGGGCATGACTTCTTCCTGTACCAGGATGCCAACACCGGGAAACCCTCCGTGGTCTACCGCCGCAAGGCCTACAACTATGGGGTGATCCACTTGAATGTGGCCCCCTGAACACCTTCTGTGGCGGGCCCGTCCCTGCGGACGGACCCGCCACAGTTTTGTGCTGCCTCAGGGCTGGCTAGGATTGCAGGTGGTGTGCTACAGCCACCGGAGTCAAATTGTTAAGGATCGTCAGACGTGGGTTTCATGGATTTTCTGAGCAACCTCGGCTCAGGTTCTCAGCTGAGGAAGCTGCAGAAGATTGCCGATCAGGTCAACCTGATCGAAGAGGACTTCCAGGAGATGTCCGACGCTGAGCTCAAGGAGCAGACCGACACCTTCAAGGAACGCCTTGAGGACGGGGAAGACCTGGACAGCCTGATGCCAGAGGCGTTCGCGACTGTGCGTGAGGCCTCCGTACGGGTGCTGAACAAACGCCACTTCGATGTCCAGATCATGGGTGGCGCTGCACTTCACTGGGGAAACATCGCCGAGATGAAGACCGGCGAGGGGAAAACGCTCGTCGGCACTCTCCCCTCGTACCTGAATGCGCTCTCGGGCAAGGGCGTGCACATTGTGACGACCAACGACTACCCTAGCCGAGTACCAGTCCGAGCAGATGGGACGGATCCACCATTTCCTCGGTCTCGAGGTCGGGGTCATCCTGGCATCGATGTCTCCGGCCGAACGCAGGGTGGCCTACAAGTGCGACATCACCTACGGCACCAACAACGAGTTCGGGTTCGACTACTTGAGGGACAACATGGCGCTCAGCAGTGAGGACCTCGTGCAGCGGGGCCATCACTTCGCCATCGTCGATGAGGTTGACTCGATCCTGATCGACGAGGCACGTACCCCGCTGATCATCTCCGGTCCATCGCAGGACACGCATGAATGGTACCCAGTGTTTGCCCGGTTGGTGCGCTCCATGAAACGCGACCAGGACTACGAGGTGGACGAGAAGAAACGGACGGTCGCGATCTCGGGGGCCGGCATCGAGGTCGTCGAGGACCGGCTCGGTATCGACAACCCATACGAGTCCGCGAACACACCGCTTATCAGCTACCTGAACAACGCCATCAAGGCGAAGGAACTTTTCAAGCGCGACAAGGATTATGTGGTGCTGGGCGATGAGATCCTCATTGTCGATGAGCACACCGGACGCACGCTGGCGGGACGTCGCTACAACGAGGGCCTGCACCAGGCGCTGAGGCCAAGGAAGGGGTGAAGATCAAGGACGAGTACCAGACCCTCGCCACCGTCACCCTGCAGAACTATTTTCGCATGTACGACAAGCTTGCGGGCATGACGGGCACCGCCAAGACCGAGGAGTCCGAGTTCCAGAAGATCTACGGCCTCGGCGTGATTCCCATCCCGACGAACATGCCGATGATCCGGATCGACCAGCAGGATCGGATCTATCGCACGGAGGAAGCCAAGTACAAGGCGATCATTGAGGACGTCGTGCTACGGCACGAGGACAGACAGCCGGTGCTTATCGGCACCGCTTCGAGTGGCTAAATCTGAATTGCTGTCCGGCATGCTGAAGAAGGAAGGCATCCCGCACGAGGTTCTCAACGCGAAACAGCACGAACGTGAGGGCAGCCGTGGTCGCGCAGGCCGGCCGCAAGGGTGCGGTGACTGTCTCCACCAACATGGCGGGTCGTGGTACCGATATCATGCTCGGCGGCAATCCCGAGTTCCTGGCCGACTTGCAGCTGCGCAGCAGGGTCTCGACCCGGTCGAGACCCCCGAGGAGTACGAGGCCCAGTGGCCCGACACGCTGAAAGCCCTTGAGGAGCAGGTCGAGGCCGAGCACGACGAGTGGTGGAGGCTGGGGGTCTCTACGTGATCGGCTCCGAGCGGCATGAGTCACGCCGCATCGACAACCAGCTGCGCGGACGTTCCGGCCGCCAGGGCGACCCGGGGAGTCCCGCTTCTATCTTTCGCTCTCCGATGACCCTGATGCGCCTATTTCGTCCAGAGGTACTGGAGCGTGCGCTGCTCATGCTGAAGGTGCCCGATGATGTGCCGATCGACGCCAAGTCAGTCAGCAATGCCATTGAGTCCGCGCAGAAACAGGTCGAGAGCCAGAACTTCGAGATGCGCAAGAACGTGCTGAAGTACGACGACGTCATGAACCGGCAGCGGCACGTCATCTACCGCGACCGGCGGCGGGTCCTGGACGGCGCCGACCTGTCCGAACAGCTGAGGGACCGGGCGGCGAGGTGGTGGCAGCCGTGGTCCGGCAGTACACCAACGGTATCCCGGAAGACTGGGATTTCGACATGCTCTTCAATGAGCTGCGGACCCTCTACCCGGTTGGCCTCAACCAGGAGGAGATCGAGGACGAGATCCCAGGGCAGGACGAACTCGTCGAGATGTTCAGCGACGACGTGTCCAAGGGCCCTACGACGACCGGGAAGAGGCCCTCGGGGCCGACACCATGCGTGAACTGGAACGCCAGGTCGTGCTCTCGGTGGTGGACCGTAACTGGCGTGAACATTTGTACGAGATGGACTATCTGCGTGAGGGCATCGGGCTTAGGGCCATGGCCCAGCGGGATCCCCTTGGTCGAATACCAGAGGAGGGTGGCGACATGTTCGTGGCCATGAGGGAGGCCTCCTTCGAACAGATCATCGGGATGCTGTTCAATCTCCAGGTGACCCAGCCTGAGCCTGTCAGCGTTGGGGTGGTCACAGATGCCGAAGGCAAGCCGGAGGATGTGCTCGGGAAGGTCACGGCACTCGCCGAGGCAGAGACCAAGCCTGCTGAGCCCGCTGCTCCGCTGGCGAAGGGACTGGGCGGCAAGCGGCAGGAAAACCTCACATACTCGGCACCTGACGAGTCGGGGAGGCAACCACCAGCCGTAACGGTTCCAAGAAGAAACCGGTAAACAAGGCGGCGAGCTCTGGGGGCGGAAACCGCGCTGCCCGCCGCAAGGCAGCCAAGCGCAAACACTGACTCACCGCCCTGACGTCAGGTTTGCCCTGAGAGAGCCTGTGCCAGGAGATCGGGGGACGATGTCCCCCGGCGGATGGCCTCTCTGGGAACTATCATGACGAACTGGGCCGATGGTGGCGCGAAGCGCATGCGATGACTCGAGCCGGGCAGGATAGCCACCCAGTCGCTATCAACGCGGCTTGCAAGTCCTCAGGCGGGGAATCCCACCACCCGTAGATCTGAGCATTTCCAGCTGTCCCCCCGGTCAAAGCGCATGGCGCAGGCCAACCACCTGTCACGTATCTGGACAGTGCCACTGGCCTCCAGGCTGTCACGAGCGGGGCATTGGACGCGCAACGGTCCCACGCCGCTGATGCTGAAACTCGCAGCGTCTGAGTAGGAGACAAGCTGCTGGAAGGCTCGGGAGGACAGGTGAGGGCGGACCTGGTGCAGCGCTCGCAAACCCTGGAGAGCGTCGAGCACCGCCTGGGCCAGGGTGAGGGCCGTTAGTCGTTTCATGGCTGAAAACTAGGTGGCCGCAACCCACCGGGTAAGGGATACGCCACCGATGTACAACACCGCACCAGAAAATGACAACACATCCGTGACTGCCAACAACACTCCACATGGTGGGGACAACATCCGGCGGCGGGCCTGGCCGGGCCGTGAGCGGCCTGGTAGGCCCCTAATGTTGATGTGTGACGAGAGAACTGGTGTTCATACCCATCGCGCATGAAGAACTGGCGGCGATAGACGGAACGGTGCAGCTGACTGATAGGAAAGCTCACCGGGTCACACCAGAGCTGTTGTCCTCTCTCGGATACACGCCTGGGCAGCAGGAAGACGCGGAGTACGCCGCGCTGGTACTTGCCTCGGTGGCGGCTCTGGCGGCTTACGGGGAGAGGCTGGTCTTGGTAGCTGAGGTCGAGGCTTCCCTGGTGAGGTCCGGGGATAATCCAGCCAATGGGGACTGCCTGGTCGCTCAGGTTGCGCCTGAGGCTATGACCTGCTGGTTCAGCGAAGCCCCCGGCTTCGACCTTTCCGCCGCCGCAGCAGCAGCCCAAGGCCTGGACGTCGACACCGCATGGGGGTTCGAGGAGGTCCAGGGACTGTTACATGAGTCCGATCTGCTGTGGAATGACGTTGAGGAGTACCGCCGGGGGCTTCGCTAGAGGATCAGCCCTGGGTCAGCCAGGCCTGGGCACGCCGCTCGATGCCGGCGAAAGCCCGGGCGATCATGGGTTCCACCTGAGCTTCAATCTTTTTGCCGACCAGGGGATTTTTCACCTCCAGCTCACCGACATAGACCGCTTCCGAGGATGCGGGCCCGGTCGGCGAGAGGGTGGCATCGGCTTCGACGCTGACAGGAGCACCGGCGATGTCCACCGTGAAGTTGCCCTTCCGGACACCAGCCTCGTCTGGGTCACCCCAGGCAAAAAGACTGCTTGATGCGGATGCCCTTGCCGAAGAACTTCGAGATTGACTCGGGCGCAGGAAGAGTCAGGTCCAGGTGGGTGGCATCGTCAGCGATATTCACGGTGTGCTCTATCGCGTTGGCGTGCTTGGCGACATCATCGATGAACGCCTCGTTGCGGAACAGCGCCGCCACCTGGTCGGGGCTGCCGTTGAATTCATGCTTGTAGTTGAGCTGCATGGGGACCAATGTAGCGTTGGTCTCGCTGTGATATCGAGACGGTGGCTAGCATGATCAACATGAGGATCGACCTGCACACCCACTCGCGAGTCAGTGATGGCACAGACACCCCGACCATGCTCGTGATGAAGGCGTTCCAAGCTGGTCTGGATGTTATCGCGCTGACCGACCATGACACCTTCGACGGGGTCGCTGAGGCCATGGAGGCTGGGAAGCGCATCGGGGTGAGAGTGCTGCCCGGCATTGAGATCTCATGCCAGCACAACGGCCGTGCGGTTCATCTGCTGGGCTATGGCTGTGATGTCTGGAACCGTCTGTTGAACGAGGAACTCGCCAGGGGTGAGGGTGGGCAGGACGCAACGGCTTCCGGAGATGTGTCGCCGACTCACTGAACTCGGCTATCCCGTGACGATCGACGAGGTCATGGCGACAGCGAAGGGAGCCCCATCAGTCGGGCGCCCCCACGTAGCGGACACCCTCGTGGCAAAGGGCGTTGTAGCGAACCGGCAGGAGGCATTCGACTCATTCCTGGCGCCTGGACAACCAGCCTACGTCCCCCGGTATTCCATCGAGGTGGGCCGTGCCATCGACTTGGTGCACGTGGCCAGGGGAGTGGCCGTACTGGCCCATCCATGGGCCCCCATGACGCGGGAGGCCCTCGGAGCACCCTTCATCGAGCAGCTGGTGAGGGAACATGAGCTCGACGGCATCGAGACCGATCACAAGGATCATGACCGCGAGACCCGGTTGCTGTTGTTCGAGATGGGCGCGCGTCTCGGTCTGCTGCGCACCGGCTCCAGTGATTATCACGGGAGGCCCGGCCTGAGCGGCAGCTGGGGTGCTACACCACCCGGAAATCCGCTTACCTTGAGATGCTCTCCCGGATCCGTGACAGAGGCGGCGCTGCGTGACCGCTGCCGTTGCCGGGCGATAAAGTTGCCCGCATGGGAGTCCGAGTCCGCCACGACAGCAGAGAAAACCGTACAGCGTTCGGAAGCACGCAGCCGTGAGATCGAGGCCGAGATCGCCTCGGGCCCGCCAGGTTCCGGCTGCTCACAGGAGACCGTCCCACTGGTCGTCTACACATAGGGCATTATTTCGGTTCACTCCAGAACCGTGTTCGGCTGCAGAATGCCGGGATCGAGACCTTCCTGGTCATTGCCGACTACCAGGTGATCTACGACCGTGATGGTGTCGGTGAGCTGAAAGACAACGTCTACAACATGGTGGCGGACTACCTCGCAGCCGGCATCGATCCAGAGCGCACGGTGATCTTCACCCATTCGGCAGTCACCGCCTTGAACCAGCTGCTGGTTCCCTTCCTGGCACTGGTCACTGACGCGGAGCTGCGCCGCAACCCCACGGTCAAGGACGAGCTGGCGGCGTCCACCCGCCCGATGTCCGGGCTGATGCTGACTTTCCCGGTGCACCAAGCGGCCGACATTCTGTTCTGCAAAAGCCAACCTGGTACCTGTCGGCAAGGACCAGCTCCCGCATGTCGAGCAGACCAGGGTTATCGCACGCCGTTTTGATGAACGCTACGGCCGGGTGGATCCAGCCAGGCCGGTTTTCCCGCAGCCCGAGTCGTTGCTCAGCCGGAGCGGGACCATTCTCGGCCTCGATGGCAAAAAAAGATGAGCAAGTCACGCGGGAACACCATAGAACTCGGGATGACGGCAGACGAGACCGCGAAGCTGCTGAAACGTGCCGTCACCGACTCGGACCGTCACATCACCTACGACCCCGTCAACCGGCCTGAAGTGTCGAATCTAGTCAACATAACGGCCATGTGCCTGGACCGGACTCAGAGGAGGTGGCTGACGAAGTTGGTGATGGCGGGGGCGGCGGATTAAAAAAGCTTGCCACAGCCGCCGTGAATGACCATTTCGCCAGGCACCGGGCGTACCGGGCCGAGCTGGTCGCCGAACCAGGCATCCTGCGTGAAGTACTGCGCGCCGGCAATGAGCGGGCCAACGCTGTCGCTGAGGAGACCTTGTCACAGGTGCGCCAAGCTATGAGCATGGACTATTAGGCTCACATGGGATTGCCCGCCTGGAGTTGTCCTCCGCCAGTAGCGGAAATCTCACTGAGCAGTGTCGTTGGTGATCTCGATCCCAGCCCGGCGGCGACGCCTACGTCTGCGAGTGCGGACACCTGCATTGTCCTCTGGGCCCCTTGACCACCTGAGGCTCCGCAGTGGCACGGCGACGCCGCCGGCGCCGGGTACCACCTTCGGCTGTGGTCTCCTTGCGCGCCCGGTTCTCGCGTTGCGGCCTCGCGGAGCGTGGTGAGGCGACCTTTCGTGTGCTCCGGGATATCGAGGTCTGTGTATAGGTGGGGAGATGACGAATAGGTCTCCACGGGGGTGTCGAAATCCAGCTGGAGAGATTTGTTGATCACCTTCAGCGGGTCACGTCTGGCCAGTCGACCAGAGTGACGGCAACCCCCGTGTGACCAGCACGTCCCGTGCGCCCGATACGGTGCACATAGGTGGCATCGGTGTCAGGGCACTCGTAGTTGATCACGTGACTCACCCCAGTGATGTCGATTCCCCGGGCAGCAACATCAGTGGCAACCAGCGTGGTGACGGTTCCTGCCCGGAACTTCTTCAGGGCACGCTCCCGGGCAGTCTGGTTGAGATCACCATGAATGGCTGCGGCGGGGAAGCCGCGGTCCCTGCAGTTCGTCAGCCAGACGCTGGGCAGCCCGCTTGGTGCGGCAGAACACCATCACCTTGCCCACATCGCGCGCCTGGGCGATGCGGGAGACCACTCGGGCTTGTCCAGGTCGTGGGCCTGATACACGAACTGGGTGATATCAGGCACTGTCGCCTGGGCGTCTGCCCCCTCGGCGCGGATGTTGACAGGACGGTTCAGGGTGGCCCGGGCGAGGGCGAGGATGGGGGCAGGCATTGTTGCTGAGAACAGGAGGCTTTGACGCTCCTGGGGGTCTTCGCCAGCAATTTCTCGATGTCGGGAAGGAAGCCGAGGTCCAGCATCTCGTCGGCCTCATCCAGCACCAACACCTCGACCTTGCTGAGGTCGAGGGCACGGCGGTTGACGAGATCGAGGAGACGTCCTGGGGTCCCGACAGCCACGTCGATGCCCTTCTCGAGGGCGGAAAGCTGCTCATCATAGCTGGTGCCGCCGTAGATCGTCAGCACCCGGATGTTTAAGCGGGATCCTGCCAGCTCCAGGTCACGCGTCACCTGGAGGGCAAGTTCCCGGGTAGGGGTGATGACCAGGGCCCGGGGAAGCCCATGGCTGGCCGGTTCGCCGGTTTCCTCTACGCTGGCCTGGAGCCGGTGCAGCGAGAGGTACCGAAAGCCAGTGTCTTGCCGGTGCCCGTACGCGCCTGGCCGATCAGGTCAGTACCACTCAGCGCCAGGGGTATGGCAAGTGCCTGAATGGGAAACGGATTTACGATGCCGGCCTCAGCCAGTGCCGTGGTGATTTCTTCACGGATACCGAGATCGGCAAACGTCTCGGAGGTGGTTGTCTCGCTCAGGGTGAAAACCTAACTGTCGGGCGGCGCCTGACGTGGGTCAGGGCCGGTGTTTATCAGAGAGTGCCGAAGCCCACGGGCCGGCCTTCAGCGGCACCCAGATCAACGTAGGCCAGTTTCGCAACAGGGATGATGACCCGGCGACCCTTGTCATCGGCAAGTTCAAAAGGGCGAGTTGCTGGCGAGGGCCTCGTTCAAGACCGCGACGACCTCGTCGGCGGTGCTGGTGGTGCGCACCTGAAGTTCACGGGAGATGTCGCTGATTCCAATCCTGACGTCCATGATGTCTACCTTAGCCGCGTTCTCCATTTTTCGCAGCGAGCCAACGCGACGGTTATGTTGTCCCGGCCACCACAGGAATTTGCCCACGACACCAGGGATTCCGCCAAGTCGACCGGATCATGACTGAATCCCTGGCCTGCTCGAACACTGCCGTCAGGTCCTCCGGTGAGCTGGCATAGTTCCACAGACCGTCACTGCACACCAGCAGCCACCCAGGGGCATCAGGACGCAACTCCACCAGGGAAGGGTTGACGTCCGTAGCGTTGCGGCCCAGCCAGCGTGTGATCGAGTGCGCTTGCAGTGAGCGTTCCGCCTCCTCGCGTGGCATGCCCAGCATCATGCGGGCCTGAGCCATGGAGTCATCTTTGGTGAGTTGCCAGCTCACCCCGTCATCCCCGAACCAGTAGGCACGGGAGTCCCCGATGCTGCCCACCCGGATCAACCCGTCTGCGACAGTGGCTGCCACCAGAGTGCATGCCGCGGGTTCGCTGTCAGCCCCAGCGGTGAGCACCGCTTCGTGAGCACGGGCAAAGGCCTCGTTAAAGGACTCCGCCTCGGCTGCGCCGGCTGCGAGCGCTTGCACAAGAGCGGAGCATGCCTCTTCCACGGCCACCAGCGAGGCCTGCTCCGCTCCGAAGGCCGTGCTCACGCCATCGGACACAACGAGTACGGCCCGGTTGGTGGGATGCGGACTGGCGGCGATACACAAAGCGTCCTGATTGGTGCGGTGCCTGGTTCCGATGTCGCTGCACCCAGCTACCCACGGAGCCGGAACCACGGTGTAGTGGTCGCGGTCCTGGGTTTGAGCTCCCGCTGGGTGCATATCACTGGGCCTCGCCTTCGCTAATCGTGGGGCACATCCTAGCCCGGTGGTGTCGTGGCTGGCAGCTTCATAGAGGACGGACGTGGTCCGCCCTGCATGCCTTTCGGACCCTGGACTATCTCAAACTCCACGCGCTGGTTCTCGTTCAGCGTCTTGAAACCTGGCAGATCGATGGACTTGTAATGAACGAATACGTCGTCTCCGGCGCTGTCATCGACGGCGATGAAGCCAAAACCCTTGTCCGGGTTGAACCACTTGACGGTTCCTAGAGTCATGCTGTTCTCCTGCAAAAGCCGCCTCACCACACCTTGTGGCGGGCCCTGGGATCACTCTTCCATAAATTGGGGGTCAGTCATGATTCCATTGACCCGTGACTGACACCGGTACCTGGCGGCTGCTGCCCGCGGCGATACCCGGTATCCCCGAACTGGATGCCGACCAGTCGGCAGCTGCTGAGCCGCATCCGGGGGTACGCGTGGTGCTCGGAGGCCCGGGCACAGGAAGACAACCGTCCTGGCGGCAGCCGCGGCCAGGCGTCTCGGAGCTGGGGCCCGGCTTGAGCGGATCGTGGTCCTGACAGCTTCACGGCAGGCCGCGCAGGAACTCAGGCGGGACATCATCCGCCGGCACGGCGGTGCCGAGGTTGGCGCCCGGGTGACAACTGTCCACGGTTTCGCGCTCGGCCTGCTGAGGGAGTTGGGCGATCCCGGGCAGGACCTGCGGCTGCTCAGGGCCCCAGAACAGGAACAGCGGCTCCGCGACTTGCTGGAGGGAGAGGGGAACAGACCTGGCCTGAGGAAATCAGGGCCGCTTCCCGGACCCGCGCCTTCGCGCGGCAGCTGCGTGAGGTGCTGGCCCGGGCACGTCAGCTTGGGCTCGATCCGGAACATCTCGCTGTTCTCGCGGCAGAAGACGAGGTCTTCGGGTCAGTCGGGAGATTCTTCGAAACCTACTTGACGATCGCCGACTTCGACGGAGCTCTCGACTACACGGAGCTGGTGCACCGTGCCCGGCTGCTGCTGGCGGGCACCTCGGCCGCAGAGGCCTGTCGCGCGAGATTCGACGCAGTGCTGGTGGATGACGCGCAGGAGCTCGACCAGGTTTCGGCGAATCTGCTGGCAGACCTGGCCCTACTCGGCTTACCCGTGCTCGCCCTGGGAGATCCTCAGCAACGGCTCGGCTCCTTCCGTGGTGCATCAGCGGCCAGTATCGCCTCCTGCGGAGGCTGCCTGGGGCCGAGACCCTAAGGCTCGTCACGGGCCATCGCAACAGGGAGGGCGTCGCGGAGGCGCTGGCGCGGATCCGGAGTCGGCTGGATGCCGCTGATGCTCCCCTGACCCCACCCCGGCGCCAGGAAAGGCGTCGCTGGTGACAGCGAGCATCTATGACGATTCTGCCGCGGAGACCGCTCACTTGGCCGCAGCCTTGCGCCGTGCAGTGCTGAAGGACGGATGCACCTGGCAGGAGCTTGCGGTGATAGCCCGCTCCGGGCGGGGGACAACTGAGCCCTCTGGCCCGCGAACTGACAACACGAGGAATCCCCGTCGAGGTCGCCGGGGACGAGCTGGCGCTGGGGTCTCAGCGCGCAGTGGAAGCACTGCTGGCAGGGCTCGCTGGTGCCGCCAGCCTGGAGCACCTGGGTGCAGCGGAAACCGCCCAGCTCCCTGGCGGGTCCGCTCTGTGAACTGGACGTGGTGGGCCAGCGGGTACTTGCGCGGGCTCTGCTGGAGGCCAGGCCTGATCTGGATGCGGGAGATTCCCGTGATCTGCTCACGAGCTGTCTGAGGCAGCCAGGACTGCTGGAGACCGTTGCCGGCGCAGAAGCTGAACGTGCCCGTGAACTTGCTCAGCTGCTTAGAAAGGCTGCGAATCAGCTGGCCCAGGGAGTCCCGGTCGCGGAAGTACTGTGGATCATCTGGAACGGCACCTCTTGGCCCAGCCGGCTACGTGACGCGGCTCTTTCAGGTTCCCGGAGCGCAAACCAGGACCTAGATGCTGTGGTTGAACTGTTTGAGCTGGCGGGGCGGCGCCATGAACTCGCCGGTTCTCACGGCGCTGGCGCCTTCGTCTCGGCTGTGATCCGCGAGGAGATCCCCGCTGACACTGGGCGTGAGTTTTCTGTCCAGGGCCGTGGTGTGCGCCTGCTGACAGCGCACCGGGCCCGCAGCGGCTCCCTGGCGCCGGGTCTACGTCATCGGTGTCAGTGAGGGCTATGGCCGCAGCTCGGCTGGCGGGGCCTACTGCTGGACCCGGACCGGCTGGCGCCCGATCATCTGGACGCGGCTACCACGGCGGGCTTGATTGCCGCAGAGAGACGGTCTTTCTACGTGGCCTGCTCCCGTGCGGAGGAACAGCTGCATGTCAGCGCACCTGCCGCCAGCGAGACGGAGCCTGCTGGACCCTCCAGGTTCTGCAGTGAACTGGGCGTCACCACGGTGCGTGTCGCTGGCCTGCCCGAACAACGTCAGACGGCTCCGGCGCTGGTTGCCGAGCTGCGGCGTGTCGCAGGGGATCCGGTCGAGTCTTGGGCCATGCGGAGAGCGGCTGCACTGCGCCTGGCCCGCCTGGGTGAGATCACAGACTCGCAGTTCCGCCCGGCTTTCCGTGACGCACGTCCCGAGAACTGGTGGGGTGTGCGGGCGCCTTCATCCCCCGGGTGGAGGACGCCACGTCCAGTGACCATCACCGGTTCGGCTCTGCAGGCGCTGCTGGCTTGTCCACGGCAGTGGTTCCTCGCCCGCCGAGGCGGCGCGGACCGGCCACGGGGGTTCGCAGGCAAGCTTGGGTGATGTTATACACCGGATGGCCCAGAAAGCCGCATGGGGAACCATCGGGCTGCCTGAGCTGCTTCAGCAGCTCGATGACCTCTGGCCCCGGCTTCATTTTGAGGCGCGCTGGATGGAAGTGGCCGAGAGGGAGCAGATGCGTCAGGCCCCTGACTCGGTTTCACAACTGGAATGAGACGAATCCAGACAGGCTGCTGGGGGTTGAGGTGGGGTTTGAGGTTCCCGTGAGCATTCTGGGGATCCCCGTGCTGTTGCGTGGCACCGTGGACCGGCTCGAGTTGAAGGACGGCCGGCTGTCCGTGGTGGATCTGAAAACCGGGCGGCGTCCCCCACCAAGGCCGAGGTGGCCGAGCACACGCAGCTTTGGGGTCTATCAGCTCGCTGCCCGGCTCGGGAGCGTTCGAGTCCCTCGCACCGGGAGTCAAGGATGTCGCTGAACCGTCGTTGCTTCAGCTCAGACATGGTGGAGCGCTGCCGCAGCGACAGTTCCAAGAGGTCTTGCCAGAGGGACACTCTTGGCTGATTGAGAAGCTGGAGCAGGCGGTCGGGATCCTGCGGGAGGGGATCCTCGAGGCCAGGAAGGCCCGCAGTGTGCGTGGTGTGCCTTCAAAGCCTCCTGTCCGGCGATCAACCCGGGAAGCCTGGCATGACTGGGCTGGCTGATCCTGGTGACCTGTGCTCACTCCTCGGGATCCCTTTCAGCCAGGAGCAACTGGACGTCATCTGCTCACCCCTGGAACCCCAGGTGATTGTCGCCGGAGCAGGCACGGGAAAGACCACCGTCATGGCGGCCAGGGTGGTGTGGCTGGCCGGTACGGGCCAGGTCCGTGCTGAGCAGGTCCTGGGCCTGACCTTCACCCGGAAAGCTGCTGCCGAGCTGGGTGTACGAATCTGCCGGGCACTGGAGCAGGCCGGTCTGGTCCCTAGGTGATGAGACGACGGGTGGCGAGATGGTCTTCACCCTATGACGCCTTTGCCGCCCGGCTCGTCCGAGAGCATGGGCTGAGGCTGGGTATTGAGGCTGATGCGAGGCTGCTGTCCGGGGCTTCCCGGTTCCGGGTGGCGGCGCGGGCCGTCGCAGAGCATTCCCACCCGTTGAGGAAGTTATCCCGGCTGTCAGTGCGCCAGCTGCCGGAGAGGGTTCTTGCCCTCGACTCCGCGCTGGGATCGCATCTGGTCACCCCTGCCCAGGTGAGAGAGTTCTCGCTCCTGGCCAGGGCGCGCTTCGATGACGCTCCGCTGTGGCGGGGCTCACCGATGAAAGCAGTCACCGAAGCCCAGCCGCCATTGATGAGCGTTTGGAACTGCTCGAGCTCGTCGAAACCTATCGTGCTCTCAAGAAGCGCCTCGGCCTGGTGGAATTCGCCGATCAGCAGGCGCAGGCTGTGGAATTGGCGCGTCTTGTCCCAGCCGTCGGAGCTGCGCTCCGGCAACGTTTCCGGGTGGTCTTGCTGGATGAGTACCAGGACACCTCCTCGGCGCAGGCCATACTGCTGCGTGCACTATTCAGTGGTGATGCTCCTGAGAGGGACGCGGGTTTCCCGGTGACCGCCGTCGGCGACCCCAACCAAGCTATCTACGGCTGGCGTGGCGCCGCAGCCTCCAACATCCTTGGTTTCCCTCCCATTTTCCCCGCGCCTCCGGTGAGCCAGCTGCTGAGTTCACCTTGACCACCAACCGGCGGAGCGGCAGCCGGATCCTGGACGTGGGCAACGCCATGGCCAGGCCACTTACCCAGGCCATGGGCGGAGGGGTGGAATTACAGCCTGCCGGTGAGACACCACCCGGCAGAGTAGTTACCAGATGCTTCGACACCCTCGCTGAGGAGCTCGACTGGCTGGCCTTCGACCTCTCAAGCCGGCATGCCGAGGGCGTCGATTGGCGGGACATCGCCGTCCTGACACGCCGGAACGACATCCTGGGCGAAGTCTGGGAGCGTCTCCGAGAACGCGCTGTGCCCGTTGAGATCGTCGGGCTCGGGGGGCTTTTGCGTCTGCCCGAGATCGCCCCCGTGGTCGCCACCTTGAAGGTCCTGGCCGATCCGCTGGCCAATGCCGAGGTGGCCGGGCTGCTGACCGGGGAGCGATGGAATCTTGGCCTGGCCGACCTGGCTGCCCTGGCCAGGCGTGCCCGGGAACTTGCGGGTGGGCAGACCGGCCAGGAGGTACTCCCTCTTTCAGAGGACCTGATGGGACTCGTCACACGCGCCGATCTAGCGTATGCGCCTTCACTCCTAGACGCCATCAACGATATGGGAGAGGCCACTGTCAGCGAGGAGGGACGAGCCAGGCTGGAGGGATTTGCCGCGGAGCTGGCGGACCTGCGCCGTTGTCTGGATGAACCAGTCCCGGAGCTGGTGCGTCGCGTCATCTCGCGGCTTGGTGTGGAGACTGAACAGCTGGTGCACGCAGACACCTCCCAGCTGGCACGTTTTGTGTCAGCCTGCTCCACCTATCCCGATATCGACGGTGAGAACAGCCTGGCGGGACTGCTCGCCTGGCTGGATGCGGAGGAGGAGCATGGGGATGCGCTGGAGCTCGCCACCCCGACTGCAGAAGACTCGGTGAAACTCCTGACTATCCATCGCGCCAAGGGCCTGGAATGGAACACGGTCTATCTTCCGGCGCTATCGGAGGGCGTCTTCCCAGGAATGGACCGGACAGGCAACTGGAACACGAATTCCGGTGTGCTGCCCGCACCCTTGAGGGGTGACTCCGAGGCGATACCTCAGCTCGCTGGAGTATTCCAAACGTGGCATCGAGACCTACCGTCAGGAGCTGAAACAAGAATACCGGCTCTCCGAGGACCGGCTGGCTTATGTCGCAGCCACCCGGGCGAAGCAACTGCTTGTTCTCTCAGCTCATACCTGGGCACCTGGGCTGAAACGTCCCCGCGGAAGATCCCGCTACTTCGAGGATGCGGCTGTCCTCCAGCACTCTGGCCCGTCTGTGCCACCCCCCGAGGAGAACCCCCAGCCGTCAGCGACCCGGATCGCTTCCTGGCCCACGCCGGTCACGGAAAGGGCAGCCGCGAATTCCAGCGCCGCGGCCCTGGTCCAGCGGGCGCGGGAGGTCATCACCACCGGCGGCGACGAGACCAGCTGGGTGTGGGGATCCGGAATGGCCTCGGCCGCTGAGCAGGAGCGGATCGCCGCTTGGGATCGTGATGCTGCTTTCCTGACCGAACAACTGATGCGCAGAAGAAACCAGGAGCTGACGCTGCCCGCTGGCTTGTCAGCCACGGCTTTGATGGAGCTGAGAAAGGATCCAGCAGCCTTTGCGGAGCGGTTGGCGCGCAGGATGCCACGCGAGCCGAAACGCAGCGCACGCCTGGGGAGCGATTCCACGAATGGGTTATGTCACGGTTCTCGGTGAGTCCAGGTTTCGACGAGCTCGATTTCCGTCCCAGCCCTGATGACCCGGCGCTGGAGAGTCTCAAACAGGCTTTCGAGGCAAGCCCATTCTCCGGCCTGGTCCCTCTCGGCATCGAGGTGCCCTTCCTACTGCGCTGGGACTCCCTGGTGCTACGGGGGCGTATCGATGCGGTATTTCCCAGCGACGATCCAGCCTTCGATGCCCCTCGTCGTCGACTGGAAAAATCGGTGACGGGGAAACGGACCCGCTAGCTGGCCATCTACCGCCAGGCCTGGGCCAAGGCCCAGGACCTGGATCCGGTGCGCGTAGCCACCGCGTTCCATCACGTGCTTGCCAACCGCTTGGAGCCAGTGGTGGCGGGCCCGAACTCATCCAGGCCGCCACCGCGACGTTCTTCACCGCCTGAGACGCGACGTCTCGTCTTGGATGCGGGCGGCCACCTGGTTGAGCTTCTCGCGATGCTGGCTCGCGTGGTGGGCGCAAAACAGCAGCTCACCGCCGCTGCTCAGCTCTACACGGAGATAGGCCTGGGCGCCGCAGCGGTCGCACCGATCCATGGCAGTTAGGCTGTCTATGGCCTGTCCAGTGGCGGTGTTCGTCATGATCGCCCTTCCTTTCACATTGCTCCTACGTCAATTTCAACGTAGCGCGCTCCTCCAATGTTCCCGGTAACCTGTCCCGGTGCGTTCGAATCCCAACACCCATACCCCACGTGATTACGGGGCGAAGAACCTGCTGGTCCTTGAGGGCCTCGAGGCAGTGCGCAAACGTCCCGCCATGTACATCGGCTCCACGGATACCAGAGGCCTGATGCACTGTCTGTGGGAGATCATCGACAACGCAGTCGACGAGGCTCTCTCGGGGTTCGGCGACCGCATCGAGGTGACCCTCCACGACGACGGCTCCGTAGAGGTCGTAGATCACGCCCGTGGCATCCCCGTGGACAAGGAGCCTCGTACAGGTCTCAGCGGAGTCGAGGTGGTCTACACCCGGCTTCACGCGGGAGGGAAGTTTGGGAACTCCTCCTACAACGCCACCGGTGGGCTGCACGGGGTGGGAGCATCCGTGGTCAACGCGCTGAGTTCCCGGCTGGATGTCGAGGTGGACCGGGAGGGGTCGACGTGGGCGATGAGCTTCAGGCGCGGTGTACCCGGTGTGTTCGACGGCGACGGCCCAGAGGCCCCATTCACCCCAGCCTCAGGACTGCGGAAACGTGGCAGGGTACCGAAGGGCCAGACGGGCACCCGTGTGCGCTACTGGAGCGATCAGCAGATCTTTCTCTCAGACGCGGGGCTCTCCCTACCGCAGCTGCATGACCGGGCCCGCCAGACATCCTTCCTGGTCCCGGGACTGTGCCTGAAAGTGACCGATGCCCGGGATGGGGAAGAGAATACGGAAGTGTTTCTTCACGAGGGGGATCGCCGAGTTCGCTGACTTCTCGCCAGGGATGCGCCCCTCACAGAGGTGCTGCGACTCGCCGGCAGCGACTCGTTCACCGAGACGGTTCCCATGCTCGACGAGGCGGGAGCCATGACAGCGACCGATGTGGAGCGCAGCCTTGAGGTGGACATCGCGGCCCGCTGGGGGACCGGATACGACACCCAGATGCGTTCATTCGTCAACATTATCGCCACTCCCAAGGGCGGCACCCACGTCTCCGGTTTTGAGCGGGGCGTGACGAAGGCCTCACCAAGGCGCTCGACGGGACCCGGCTCCTCAAGAATGGAGAGGAGGTCGTGAAAGACGACTGCCTGGAGGGCCTGACCGCAGTGGTCACCGTCCGGTTGGCGGAACCCCAGTTCGAGGGCCAGACGAAGGAGGTGCTTGGGACCCCACCCGTGCAGCGCCTGGTGGCGCGCATCGTCGAGAGTGAGCTCACGGAGTTCCTGACCAGTTCCAAGGCCGCCACCAAACAGGTCGCACGCACCCTGATGGAAAAAGTGGTCAACGCATCCCGCGCCCGCATCCAGGCACGGGCGCACCGCGAGAACCAGCGCAGGAAGAACGCCCTCGAGTCATCGACACTGCCCCCGAAACTGAAAAGACTGCCGAAGCGCTGACGGCGACCTGAGCGAGCTGTTCATCGTCGAGGGGGACTCGGCGCTCGGCACTGCGAACACAGCCCGCAATTCCGAGTTCCAGGCGTTGCTGCCGATCCGCGGCAAGATTCTGAACGTGCAGAAGGCCTCTGTCGGCGACATGCTCAAGAATGCTGAATGCGCCGCCATCATCCAGGTGGTCGGCGCAGGCTCCGGGCGTACCTTCGAGGTGGATGCGGCCCGCTATGGGAAGGTCATCTTCATGGCCGATGCCGACTCTGACGGGGCGCATATCCGCTGTTTGCTCGCCACCTTGTTCTTCCGATACATGCGTCCCCTGGTCGAGGCAGGGAGGGTGTATTCGGCGGTTCCGCCGCTGCACAGGTTTGAGCTGATCAACCCGAAGCGCGGCATGGAGAAGTACATCTACACCTACACCGACGGGGAATACCAGCGTAAGGCCGCGGAACTCACGAAGAAGGGTCAGGTTCAAGGAGCCGCAGCGGTACAAGGGTTTGGGGGAGATGGACGCGCACCAGCTTGCAGAGACAACCATGGATCCCAGGCATCGCACTCTACGACGTCTCACCGTCGATGACGCGGCGCGGGCGGAGGCTGTCTTCGAGATGCTGATGGGCAACGAGGTGGCGCCGCGGAAAGAGTTCATCGTGGCGGGTGCCTACGCCCTCGAAGCCGACCGCATCGATGTCTAAGCTGATATGGTGCGGTCCGCTGGCGTTGTGTGGCGTAGGTCTGCCTACAGTAGACCGTCACGGATCGGATGGTGTTCTAGGGCTACCGGGGACGGCAAGCCACTGGAGGTACCGCCGACGAGGCGGATTGGGCAATGACCCCGCATCCGGGAGGAGAGAAACGACCGGCGCCACCAGGACGTTAAACCAGCTGCTCCAGCAGGCCGGTGTCCACGTCGTACATGAAACCCCCGGCCTCGGCCCGGTCCTTGATCAGGGGGTGGGCACGGACCGCGGAGACGTCCTGTCTTAGACGGCTCAGCTGATCTGGATTGGCCCCGAAAACTCAGCCAGGTTGCGTCCATCCCGTTGCGTTCCGCTATCGACTGATGGAGTGCCTCGTCGGTCCCGGACATGGCGCACCGGGTGTGGGGAATCAGCATGATCCGGTCCATGCAGCAACTGAACGGCCAGGACCAGTCCAGTCATGGTCCAGGGCGCAACCCAGCCCCCGGGGGAGCGGAGGATCTTCGCGTCTCCGGGGCCCAGTCCGACCATTGGCAGGGGATCGATTCTGGAGTCCATGCAGGTGACGATCGCGACCCCGGCATGGGCGATGCCGTCAGCGCCGCGCCGGGAGAAGCTTGCGGCGTAGTCCTGGTTGGCGGCGAGCAGGTCGTCAAAAACTCATAGAACCATTTCCCCTCGCATCGTGGCTGCCTCTGAATCCGAGCGCTTGCACTGTGCCACCGAGTGACACGCCAGACCCATCACGTTTCGTGGTGGGCTCAGGGAGAGCCACCGGTGTGCCATCGGGGGCCACCGCTGCGACGGATCTGCCGATGGCGGCGGCTACAAGAGTCGTTTCTCCTTTGAGGAAACGCTGGCATCTCACCCCGCCCGTAGCGCGTCCCTTTGGTCGGGTACTCAGCCAGGGGGTCACCTTGGCGCCGCCGGTGGCGCTGCCGAACAGTGAATCTGATGCGCCGGCGACGGTCACCACCATGTCCTGCCCGGGATCGACTCCGCCGAAGAACACCACCCTGGCCCCGTCAGCCAGCTTGACGCCGGCCACTCCGCCGCCCAGCCGTCCCTGCGGACGCACCAGGCCCGCGGAGAAGTGCAGCAGATGCGCGTCCGAGGTGACGAAGGCAAGATGCGGGGCGGTGAGCTCGACGGCGCTCACGACCTCATCACCTTCATCGAGACGGATCACATCCCATGAGTCTTTGCCCATCACCTCGGGATTGACTCGTTTGACCACACCTCGCATGGTTCCCAGCGCCAGACCGGGCCCTCCGGGATCAAGCGAGGTCAGGCCAACCACTCGTTCCCCCGACTCTAAAGCCCACAGCTCCTGCGCCGCGGAGCCCCCCTGCAGGTTCGGGGCTGTCGTGGTCACCGGCACCGTGGGCAATTCGATAGCCCGCGCTCAGCAGCCGCCCGGTGTTGGTGATCACCCCGAAATCGGCATGGGATGTGACCTTGATGGCCGCTGCGATCGCATCGTGGGGTGCCCGAGGGCCTAACGCGGGCAACGGGCCTGCCGAGTCGGTGCGAGCAGCGCGGCCGGTCGTTGACAGCAGCACCCAGCAGGGTTCGTCGGGGACCTCCAGGGGAGCTGCCGACCGGACGACACCGTCGGAGGCCAGCAGCACGGTACGGCGCGAGGTCCCCAAAACAGGGTGGCCACGTCGTCGAGTTCCGAAGCCACCAGAGTATTCAGCACGGCGTCATCATCCAGGATGCGTTGCAGTTCACCGATGCGGGAAGCCAGTTCGTCGGCCTCGGCGTTGAGCTCCAGAGTGGAGTATTTCGTCAGGCGGCGCAGCTGCATGTCGAGGATGTAGTTGGCCTGCACCTCATCGAGGTCGAAGGCCGTCATCAAACGGCTGCGGGCCTCGGCGGCGTCCTCGGCTTGACCGCACGATCGCTATCACCTCGTCGATGTCGGCGATCGCAAGCAGCAGGCCCCGCACCAGATGAAGCCGTTCCTGGGCTTTGCCGAGACGGTGTTCCGTACGCCGGATCGTCACCTGGAGCCGGTGGTCCAGATACACCCTCAAGCAGCTGTTTCAGGTCAGGGTCCTGGGTTGCCCCTCCACGAGGGCCACCGCGTTGATGGCGAAGGTGTCCTCGAGTTTTGTGGTGCGGTAGAGCTGCTCCAGCAGGGCCTCAGGATTGATGCCGTTCTTGACCTCGATGACCAGTCTGGTGCCATTGGCCAGGTCGGTGAGGTCCTTCACACCGGCGATACCGACCAGCTTGCGCGAGTCGACGCCCTTCTTGATCTGCTCGATGATCTTCTCGGGACCCACCAGGTAGGGAAGCTCCGTGATGACGATGCCACGCCGACGGGCAGAGACGCGCTCGATGCTGGCCTTAGCACGCACCTTGAAGGATCCGCGGCCTGTCGCGTAGGCGTCCCGGATACCCCTCAAGGCCAATGATCCGCCCGCCACCTGGGAAATCGGGGCCTGGCAGGTGCCGCATCAGCTCTTCCAAAGGGGTCTCCCGGTCCTTCAGGAGCGCTTTCAGCGCGGAGACGACCTCCTGGAGATTGTGGGGGGCGATGTTGGTTGCCATGCCCACCGCGATCCCGGAAGCGCCATTCACGAGAAGATTGGGCAGGGCCGCTGGCAGTACCTCGGGCTCGGTGTCCTTACCGTCGTAGTTGGGCCTGAAGTCGACGACATCTTCGTCCAGGCCTGCCGTCATCGCCAGGGCCGGAGGCGCCATGCGGCACTCGGTGTAGCGCATCGCCGCCGGCCCGGCATCGAGCGACCCGAAGTTGCCGTGCCCGTCCACGAGGGGCAGACGCATGGCCCATGGCTGTGCCATACGCACCAGGGCGTCGTAGATGGCGCCGTCACCGTGGGGGTGCAGCACACCCATGACCTGGCCAACCACACGGGCGCACTTCACATGTCCCTTGTCAGGTCTGACGCCCATCTCGTCCATGGAGAAGAGAATGCGCCGCTGGACGGGCTTGAGCCCGTCGCGCGCATCGGGCAGGGCGCGGGCATAGATGACGGAGTAGGCGTACTCGAGGAAGCTGGATTCCATCTCCTCGGTGACGTCGACGTCGAGGATATGTTCCTCGAACTCCTCAGTACTGTTCGCCATGGGCTGGTTCAGATCTCCTCAAGCCGGATCAACGGGCGTAGCTTATCGGCAAGGCCGTCCCCGTCGGGTGCGCGTACCTCTGGAGCAATGCCCGGGGTCCACTCCCAAATATCCGGGGTTTCGGTAAGGGTACCGTGGGCCAAGGCGTGCTCGCCGGGAGTCAGCTGGCGAATGGCCCGCGCCGCCACGTGGTCGGGCTGGAGACTGGCGAACTCCGCATACAGATCTGAGTCATGCTGGCCGTCATCTCCCACCAGTAGCCAGCGGATATTGGGCAGGTCGCGTGCCAGCTCCCTCAGACAAGTGCGTTTGTGGTGGGCGCCGCTGCGGAACCAGCCGGTGTTGGTGGGACCCCAGTCAGTCAGCAAGAGTGCGCCCCGCGGGAAGCCGTGGCGTTTCAGGAAACGCGTGACCATCGGGTAGGTGTTCCAGGCGCCTGTGGAGACGAAAATGAGTGGCGCCCCCGGATGGGCGGCTATCAGCTGCTGGAACAGGCGCGACATGCCCGGCACCGCCTGCCGGGCCTGCTCGGTCACCACCAGGGAGTTCCAGGCCGCGACCATGGGGCGGGGCAGCCAGGTGGACAAGATGGTGTCGTCGATATCCGAGACGATGCCGAAGGTCTGGTTCTCGTCGATCACCTGGACGGGAACCCAATTTGGAGGTGCCCCCGCACCGTCTATGCGCACCTGGTGCCAGCCGATGGGTAGGCCATGGTCGCGGATTCGCACATCGATGTAGCCGCCTCGGTCTGCCTGTACCGGCACTCTGAGGTCGCCGATAATGACCTCGGCGCCAGAGGTCACCTTCGCAGCGGCAATGAAATTGCGCCATCCACGACGATGCAGCAGATCTGTGGCTGCTTGGACAATACCGGCTTTGGGCAGGGGGCGCAGCACGATCCGCGCGAGGATACGGACCTGTCGTGTCGTGCCGAAACCGGTGTATGCGGTGATGCACTCTTGCCATCCGCGACGCTGCAGGAAGCGGTTCAGCATCCGGTTCAGGCGGTCCTCGATACGGGCGGCGAAGAAGGGCCGGGACTTCATGGTGTCTCAATTTAGTGGAAGAATGGCCGGGTGATTCCGCTGTCCCCTGAGGCATCCATGGCCGCCGCGCTCAAAAAAGAGGTAGAGGAGTGCCGTTTCTTCCCTGAACTGGTCTGGGCGAGTGTCTCTGGGGCGCTGGGACATCAGAGGATGCTCGGATACCTCGTGCATCACGAGGCCAGTTTCGCGACGGGGGATCTGCAGCGCCACCTCACTGCTCTCGTCCTCACCGACAGGCAGCTGATCATCAGCCACACTGATGAGCAGGACGGCGGGTATCCGGATCGTGCCATCACCAGCGCCGAGGTGGTGGCACTGCGAGCCGTTCACTCTGTGGTCGTCACTCGCTCTGTCCACCATCCCGAGCGCTATCCTCCAATGGATCACAGCTGGTGGAGGCATGGCTCACTCTTGCCTGGGGAGCCGCCTCACGGCTGGATATCGGTCCTGCCACCCTGCGAGGATCCGCAGTGTGAGGCCGACCACGGATGGACTGGTATGTCCGTGCCGAATGACCTGACGGTCCGGATGAGCCCGGCTGGCGACGGCTGGCAAAGCGTCGAGAAACTCATGGCCTTCGGCGCCTTGCTGCAGGAACACATCGGATGAGCGGCCCCTAAGATCCCGCCATCAGGGGCCCAGGTGGCGCACGCGGCATCATCCCGGCAGTGTGTCGGCGATGCGGAGAGGGAAGCACTGGGTACGCCCGTCGGCGATGACCCCCAGAAGAATGGTGCCTGGACATATGCCACGTCTCCCGATGCCTACCAGCAGGATCTCCTGGTGCCGCCGGACTACGAGGGGGCCTGCCTGAGCAACGTACTTCCCAGCATCGCCGCCCGGCTGCGCGGCGAGAGGCCGGTGATCGGCATACCCCCAGGCCACCCGGTACCTCATCCTGCTGCTCGATGGGCTCGGATGGTTTCCCATCGCGGACCACGCCTGCGACAGCCAGCTGTTCGCGCCGAAGCTGAAGGACGCAATACGCTTGACTTGCGCGGTGCCGTCAACCACCGCCACATCGCTGACCACCATCGGCTGCGGCTCGCCACCCGGGAGTCACGGGGTGGTCGGGTACTCATTCCTGGACCCAGACCGGGACTGCATCATGAATGCCCTCACCTGGGCGGGTGGGCCTGCGGACGTCGCGGGTTTTGCCTGCGCACCGACCCTTTACCAGGCACTGCGCTCCCAAGGCCCGACGAGCGGCTGTGTCAGCCTCTCGCGTTTCAAGGGCAGTGGCCTCCAGCGACTGGCCTTCGACGGCACCGAGCATTTCGGGGTTGAGCGGGAAAATAACCACCAGGCATTCACGGGTCTCGTTCTCCAGGCCCTGCGGGAACACGAGTGGTCTACGCCTACGACCGCAGCCTGGACCACAACGGGCACGCCCACGGGGTTGGGAGCTGGCAATGGCTGGACCTCGCTGGCCAGGGCAGAAGACCTCGCCGCCGAATTGTCGGCGGCAGTGCCCAAGGACACCTGCCTGCTGGTCACCGGCGACCACGGCATGATCAACGTTCCCCGGAACCGGCAGATCGTCCTCGAAGATCACCCTGGCCTCTCAGGCGCCGGTCACGTAGGGGTGAGCCACGGCTCAGGCAGCTTTACAGCCAACAGCCACGGCAACTGGCCAGGGCGTGGAAGACGGAGCTGGGGGAGAGGGCTGAGGTGTGGCTACGTGATGATGCGATCGACGCAGGCTGGTTTGGAGCTGTCACTGACCGTGTCAAGCAGCGCTTCGGTGATGTCCTGGTCGTGATGCAGGAGGACTGGGCCGTCCACACTCGCGCCCTCCCCAGGGAGTTCGGACTCGTCGGACAGCACGGCGCACTGACTGCCTCCGAGATGTATGTGCCTCTTTTCTCCTTCGGGCCGGCCTGATGCATGTCGCATTGCTGATAGACGACTTTTTCCCGTCCTCCGGCGGGATCGGGCGTTCCGTGGAGACACAGATCCAGGAGCTGGCGGACCTGGGGCACGAAGTCAGTCTCATCGCCCCGGACCGGCATCTGGAGAAACCCAGGAACTGCCGCGTCATCGAGTGCCCGACTTTCTACACCGAGGGGTTTCCCGCGCATCTGAGCATCCTGCACAACTCAGAGCGGCGAGCCCAGCTCATCACGCAGTGTGCCCGTTTCGACATAGTCCATACCCAGACCGAGAGAGGGGCGCTGATCCTCGGAGCCCGGATCGCCCGGCTTCAGCGCATACCACATCTCCACACCTTCCATGCCAATGTCGCGGGCACACACCAGACCGTCAAGGCCGCGATCTTTGGCACCTGGCTGTACCAGTTCCTCATCAACCCGCTGCTCACCAAGGCCGCTGGACGGGCTTCCAGCCGGTCGCGGCTGGTTCCCCGGTCCCAGGAGCCGGGTGGACTGGCTGCCCGGATGGATTGGGCCTCCTTCGCCGACATCGCAGGCAAGGTCAATGCCTGGACCGTCCCCAGCCCCTTCATGAAGGAGCTGGTGGAAAGGGCCGCCACCCATGAGGTACCGGGATACGTGGTTCCCACCGGTGTGAGCCGGGGCATGCTGAAAGCGATCGCTCACGCCCGGAGAGAACGCTCCTTCGACACGGTGCGGTTCATCACCGTCGGGCGTCTGGCGAAGGAGAAACGCCTGGATGTCCTGATCAGGGCTTTCCGGCATGCCGGTATCCCCGAATCAGAGCTTGTCATCGTCGGGGACGGAGACCAGCGCTCGCTGCTGAAGATGCTGGCCGCGGGAGCCCACAACATCGATTTCCGGGGCCATTTACGTTCTGTGGATGCCATCGCCTATGAGCTGGTCAACGCTGACGCCTTCGTGCTGGCAAGCTACCGGTTCGATTCCCAGGCGCTGGTGCTCTCAGAGGCCGCGGCGGCGGGGCTTCCCATCCTCTACTGCGATGACCGTTTGACGGTGGCGACCTCACCGAGATCTGCTTTGCTGACCGAGCCCGATGTCCACTCTCTGGCTGCGGGGATGCGCCTGCTTGCCGATCCTGAAAGACGTGAGCGCATGCGCGCCGCCTGCGTTTCACAGACCGGGCGGTTGACTCCCCGGGACACCGCCGAGATGTATGTATCCATCTATGAGGAACTGATCGGAGCTGCGAGTGCCTGAACTCGTCTTTCACACCGGCCCGATGGACTGCGGAAAGTCGACGCTTGCCCTGCAGCTTCATCACACCCAATCCACGCATGGCCGGCAAGGCCGGCTCTTCACATCCAAGGACCGCTCAGGTGAGGCGCAGATCACCTCCCGGCTGGGCCTCAGCGCACCGGCCACCGAGGTGGGGGAGGATTTCGACTTCTGGACCCACACCATCGCCCAGCTGGTGGCCGGGAAGCGAGTCGACTATCTCGTCTGCGACGAGGCGCAATTTTACACGGGCAGACAGGTCGAGCAGCTTGCCCGCATCGTTGATGAACTGCAGATCGATGTCTACGTCTTCGGGATCCTCGCCGACTTCAGGACCAGGTTGTTTCCCGGATCACAGCGCCTCGTGGAATTGGCTGACCGGATGGAAACGCTTCCTCTAGGGCCACTGTGCTGGTGCGGGGCCAGGGGAACCCACAACGCCCGTACAGTGGACGGCCTGATGGTCACCGAGGGGTCGCAGGTCGTGGTCGGAGACACCGACGCGGGGGAAGTCCGGTATGAGGTCCTGTGCCGGGCTCATCACCGGCGCCGCATGACCGCAACTCGAGCCCGCGCCACGCTCGGGGAGGATCCGCTGCCCTTCGGTGATTAGCGGGCGGCAGGTAAGCACCCTCAGCGAGATGGGCCGCCGAACATGATCTCGTCCCAGCTGGGGACATGCGCACGACGGCGGCGCGATCTGGGCTGTGGGGCCGTGTCCTCAGCCTCTATCAGTGATTCCTGGACCAGGCCGACGGGGAGTCTCAGCTGCTGGCTCAGGGAAGCCAGCTTCCGGCAACCCATCGAAGTCAGCCTCCGGCAATCCGGCAAAGTCGTTAATGATCTCCGTTTCCTCGAAGCCCTCCTCCGCTGCTTCTACCGAATCCGCTGATTCTGCCGGCGTCTGCTCTCCGGTTGTCTCCTCCTCAAAAGCCTCTGAGGCCTCATCATCCAGGCCGACATAGATTCTCACCGAATCCTCGCTCACGCCACTGAGCATGTCGTACAGGTCATCGAGCTCGGAGGTGGCAGGGCCATCATCGAAGCTGTCAGTGGGGACGTCATCCCCTGGGAGAGCCGGTGGGGGGATGGCTGGGATGTTGCACGCACCAGTGCGAACTCATCATCGAAATCGATGGTGTTTTTCGTTGTCAGGATCCTTGCTGCCAGGTAGCTCCTCACCAATCATCCAGCGGGCATCCGGGTTGTCGGCCACCGTGAACCGACCCCGAGGGTCGAAGACGAACTCCGCCCGCCGCTCGTGGCTCTCCAGTATCCCCACCAGCCTCCACCTGCGGTCGGGTTCCCGCCATGAGTCCCAGGCTGTGGCGTCAGAGTCGATGCCGCGTGCCTGCAACCTGAGGGAGATCAGCTCCCTCAAACGACGATGTCCCGAGCCATCACCGCGGCGCCTGACCGCACATCCTAAAGCGGTGGTGGTCATATGCTCGCGCTCTGCCAGTACCGGCAAGGCGAATCCCTCAATCCGTGTCGGCTCCACTCCGGCTTCCGTGGCCACCTCGGCAAGCGTGGCCCCTCCACGGATGCGGGACTGGATCTCCCGCGGGCTCAATGCGCTGTCCATGCAAACTCCCCTTGTGTCTGATTGAACAACCTACCAGCCGACACCACCTGAAACCGGGACTTGCGCCACACGCAGGATGTGGTACACATAGCCCCGATCATTTTCGGGACAAACTGACGGCGAAACCAGGAGGGACCGCGACATGGCCACCGACTACGACGCACCGCGTAAGAACGACGAGGAGATGAGCGAGGACTCGCTCGAGGAACTCAAGACGCGTCGCAACGACAAGAACTCCGGCAAGGTGGATGAGGACGAAGTCGAGGCTGCTGAATCCTTTGAGCTACCGGGGCCGACCTTTCACCGAGGAACTCACAGTACGTGTGCTGCCACGGCAGTCGGACGAGTTCACCTGTGCTTCCTGCTTCCTTGTCAAGTCTCAAAGCCAGCTAGCTGAGACCAAGGGAGATCTCAAATACTGTGTCGACTGCGTCTGAGTAGGTTCACAGTTCCATCTTGCTACGGAGCTTTCCTGGGCCCTTGTGCCCGGTGTTGGAGAACCAGCGGCGCTGCATGTAGCGATTCATCGTGAGCTGCGCCATACCCACACCGAGACCGCTGCACAGCGCCCAGATGAGTGCCTGGGTCAATGGAGTCTCAGGATCATTCGGATCTGGCGGGACATCTCCCGTGGCGGTCTCCCAAGCTTTCGTGATCAGCTTCTGGGCGACAAACGTGGTAGCCGTGCCAAGCACGCCCGCGTAGATCTTCCACAGGACCTTCTCCTCAACAGCCATGATTGGGCTTCCTCTCACTTGATCTTGAGGATCCCTATTATGTCCCTGATCCCAGTTTGGCTACAGTCGCGCTACATTGACCGGGTGACTGAGATCCCAGTAGTCGTAGACCTCCCTGGGCAGGTTCCTGCCTACGCCCGCGAGGGAGATGCTGGAGCGGATCTGCGTACCACGCAGGCGATAACACTCGACCCTGGAGAGCGAGCCCTGGTGGGCACCGGGGTGTGCATCGGCCTTCCCACGGGAACCGTCGGACTGGTCACCCCCCGGTCCGGACTGGCCACGAGCCGTGGGCTGGGGATCGTCAATAGTCTGGCGTCATCGACTCGGGTTATCGTGGTGAAATCCGCGTTTGCCTGATCAACCTCGACACGAAGGAGCCGGTGCGATTGCAGGCTGGTGAGAGGATCGCCCAGCTGGTGGTTGTACCCTTCTTGTCTGCCCGATTCACCCCGGTAGCCGAGCTCGATGAGACGGAGCGCGGCCAAGGGGGTTATGGTTCAACCGGACAGCACTGAATCTCAGGGAGCAGCATGGAAGCCACCGATGAGGGAAAAGGTCGACGAGACGGCCGAGGACGAGGAGAGGAGAAAAGCGACGAGGAGAAATGGGCGGAGATCGACGAGGACTTCGATCGTGATGAGGGTCCTTTCGACATCGAAGAGGTGGACCTGGATCAGGACGACGTCCAGCGCATCGATCTCGGGGCTCTCGTGGTCACTCCCTTCGAGGGCATGCAACTCCAGCTTCAAGTCGATGAGGCCAAACAGCAGGTCCAGTCCTTCCTGGTGGGAGATGGCGCCTCAGCCATGGAAGTGGCGTTGTTCGCCGGTCCGCGGCGCACGTCGATGCTGGCCGAGATCAGAGACGAGATAGCTGCTGCCTCGGAGAAGGAAGGCGGTGAGGTTACCCTGCTTGAGGGTCCTTTCGGAGTCGAGCTGCGTCGTCGCCAACCAGTCACTGACCCGCAGGGCAGGCAAGGCATCCACGTTTCCCGCACCTGGCTGGTCGGCGGTCCTGGATGGGTGCTACGAGGCATCGTCTTCGGCCGCGCTGCTCTAGAACCAGACGACGAAGACGCGGTGATAGCCCTTCTCGAGTGCTTCGGTAATCTTGTGGTCCGCAGGGGAACTGCGCCTGCGGTACCTGGAGGCCTCATCCCCCTGAGCGTGCCGAACCTGGAGCAGAAATGACCCACGAGCAACAGGGTCTCCTACAACGCCTGCGGCGTTTTCTGTCCCCTTCCGAGGAGCTAGAGGCAGAGGACCTGAAAGAGCGTTCCCGCGACTGCGGCGCCAGCCCGCTGTCGGAATGCTGTGAGCGTTCCAGGTGAAACTCCGGGGAACTGTCCGCTGGGTCACTAGCCTCGACATGGGGGGCGTGGAGGCTCTGCTCACCGACGGTACGGGCAGCATCGAGCTGAACTGGACCGGCCGCCGCCGGCTGGACTGCATCACCCCCGGCTGTGACCTCGTCGTACAAGGCAGGATCTCCTCAGGTGATGATGGACTCGTGATGTATAACCCTGAGTTCGAGGTCGTCAGCTAGGGATTCCGCCATGTTCAGGAGTGGTTCATGTGGCTGCCATCACCTGAGGGACAGGCCGCCAGCTGCAACCTCAGTGTGTTACGTATGTCCAGTCCGCCCTGGCGCCAGCCGAGTAAAATCGTCTCATCTCTTCCAATGCCACTATCAAGGAATGAGCCCCATCAGCCTGTGTAAGCGAACATCGAACTGAGTTCGCCCTCGGTGTCCTGGCTGACCACGAAAAGCATCTCGTCCATGGCCTCGAGTGCGCTATCACGCTCCGGTACCAGTGGGATGCCATCGCGGATGATCGCCACCAGGACCACTTCCCGGGGTAGCTCTAGATCCCGGATCCGGCGCCCGACGAACGGGCTCTGTTTGGGCAGCCGGATCTCTGAGAGGTTCGTCGCAGACTTGGTGAAGGTGAACAACCTCACCAAGTCGCCCGTTTCAACAGCCTCCTCGACCAGAGCTGACATGATGCGAGGCGTAGAGACAGCGACATCCACGCCCCAGGCCTCATCGAAAAAGCCACTCATTGCCAGGGTGGTTGATGCGGGCGACAGTGCGGGGCACACCGAACTCCGTCTTCGCCAGCAGCAATGCACCAGGTTCACCTTGTCGTCGCCACTGGCCGCGATCGCCACATCGCAGTTCTCCAGCTCGGCCTCTTCCAGGTTCTGCTAGTTCACAGGCATCGGCCTGGAACCACTCTGCGCCAGGCACCGAATCAGGGTTGATGGCTGAGGGATCCTTCTCTATGAGCAGAACCTGATGGCCATTGCTGATCAGCTCACGGGCGATCGACCGGCCCCACGTTGCCGGCTCCGGCGATGGCTACTCGCAGGTATTTCCTTTAAGTCTCAGGGATGGGTTGGGGAGCAGCGAAAAGGGATTCGACGGTGTCAGTCCTCTCCGTCTCACAGGCCACAGATCAGGTCCCCGTCCTGGAATACAGTCTGGGGTCCGGCACGATACCGCGCCCCGTCCGGGAGATGAAGGGGATGGGCGTCTGCGCGGCGCGGACAGGTCCCTGATCCGCTTCCCCACCCAGCCAGAGTGGACATACACCTGGAGTAGCCGCACCGTGCCCGAGGGATCCCGCCATACGGGCTCGCTGCCTTCCGGTAACAGCCTGCGCATTACCTGGCCCACCGTCCAGCGCACGGTGGCGACGGTCGGTATACCCAGTCTCTCGTACACGGCAGCCCTGCCCTGGTCGTAGATGCGGGCCACCACGTTGTCTATCCCATACTGCTCACGCTACCCGGGCCCGCCAGGATGTTGGAGTTGTCACCGCTGGAAACAGCCGCAAACCCGTCGGCGTGCCGGATGTCGGCAGCCTCCAGCACCTCCCGGTCGAATCCGACCCCGCTGACCGTGATTCCCTGGAAGTCGAGCCCGAGCCGGCGGAACGCGTCCACGCTCACGTCGATCACCGCCACCGAATGGCCTCGCTCCTCGAGGCCCCGGGCCAGCATGGAACCGACGCGGCCACAGCCCATGATCACGATGTGCACTTGCGTCTCCCTCCCGGTCCGGCGGATCCCGGACGCAGATCCGACGGTATCGCAATCACCCTGCCATGGGTCTACCGTAGGGCCTCGTGAACATCTATCAGGCGCTGAAGCGTGTGTTCGTCGGCCGCCGCCTGGCCAGTGCACAACTGGAAACGCTTCTCCCGAAACGGCTCGCGCTGCCCGTGTTCGCCTCGGACGCGCTGAGCTCGGTCGCCTACGCACCCGACGGATCCTGATCACCCTGTCCTTGGCCGGGATGACCGGCTACCTGTTCTCGTGGCAAATCGGGCTCGCGGTCGGGGTCGTGATCGCGGTGGTGGCGATGTCCTACCGGCAGACCGTTCGTGCCTATCCGACCGGTGGAGGGGACTACGAGGTCGCCGCGTCGAACCTGGGCAGGACGCAGGACTGACCGTGGCGTCAACGCTGCTGGTCGACTACGTGCTGACGGTCGCCGTCTCGGTTTCCGCCGGTGTGCTCAACGCCAGGCGATGCTCCCAGGATAGACGGCTGCGAGGTGCCCATCGCGGTCGGGGTGATCGTCGTCCTGGCACTGATGAACCTGCGGGGCGTCAGGGACTCCGGGGGTGCTGGCCTGGCCCACCTACGTCTTCATGTTCTCAATGCTCTTGATGCTCGCCATCGGATTCTTCCGGATCCTGGTCCTGGGACATTCGCTGAAGAGCGAGACCTCCGACCTGACGGTGATCGGTGCCCAGGGCGCCGACCAGGCCTTCGGGTGGGTGCTGGTCGCGATCATCACCCGGGCCTTCTCGTCGGGCTGCGCCGCGCTGACCGGCGTGGAGGCCGTGTGCCAACGGCGTGCCGTCGTTCCGCCCCCAAGAGCCGCAACGCCGCCTCGGTGCTCGGGTTGCTCGGGTTGATCGCTGTGACCATGCTCGTCGGGATCGTCCTGCTGGCCAACCCTGACCGCGTGCACCTGATCGACGAGACTGACCGGAACCCACTACCTGAAGCCGGACGGCTCGACCATCCACACCGCGGCGGTGACCGTGACGGGACAGCTGCGCGCACGGTCTTCAGTGACTGGTTCGTTCCGGGTTTCTACGTGGTCATCATCGCCACCCTGTCGATCCTGTTCCTGGCCGCGAACACCGCGTTCAACGGTTTCCCGAGCCTGGCTCGATCCTCGCCAGGACGGTTATCTGCCCCGGCAACTCCACACCCGCGGCGACCGGTTGGCCTATTCCAACGGGATCGTGCTGCTGGCCGTGGCGGCCATCGCCCTCGTCTGGGGTTTCAACGCCTCCGTGACGGCCCTGATCCAGCTCTACGTGGTCGGGGTGTTCATCTCCTTCACCGTCGGGCAGACCGGGATGGTGCTGCACTGGAACCGCGCGCTCCGCGTCGAGAAGGACCGGGGCGAACGGCGGCGCATGCAACGATCCCGCGTGATCAACCTCCTCGGCGCGGGAATGACCGCCGTGGTGCTGGTGGTCGTGCTCATCTCCAAGTTCACCCACGGCGCCTACCTCGCCCTGGTCGCCATGGGATTGATGTACCTGCTGATGGTCCTGATCCGCAGACACTACGACCAGGTCAGGGGATGAACTGGCCCTCCGCCCCGAATCCGACCGGGCACTGCCGAGCCGGGTCAGGGCGGTGGTGCTGGTGCAACAGGTGAACCTGCCCACCGCGAAGGCTATCGCCTACGCGAAGGCGGGCCGCGCCACATCCCTGATGGGGGTGACGATCTCCGTCGATGACGAGGAGGCGCGCGAGCTCATGGAGGCGTGGCGGAGGGAGGACTTCGGTATCCCGTTGCGCGTGATCGCATCCCCCTACCGGGAGATCACTCAGCCCTTCATCCGCTATGTGGCCGAGATGCGCACCGAGAACCCCAGGGACGTGGTGGCCGTCTACATTCCCGACTATGTGGTGGGGAACTGGTGGAGCGACTGCTCCACAACCAGACCACCCTGCTGATCCGCACCAGACTGCACTACATGAGCGGGGTGATGGTGATCTCGGTGCCCTACCAGCTCAGCAGCTCGCGGCGCCGTGAGGCCAGACAGGGCACCAGATGATCGAGGTCGAACTCGAACGGGTGGCCCACGGTGGTGTGGTCGTGGGGCGCTTCGACGGCAGGTGATCTTCGTCACGGGCGGACTGCCCGGGGGAGCAGGGTGGTCGTAGAGATCACCGAGAAGGGCAGCCGGTTCGATCGGGGACGCGTGATCCGGGTTCTCGAGGCCTCCCAGGACGGGTGGAGCCCCCGTGCCCGATCGCCGGAGAGTGCGGTGGCTGTGACTGGCAGCACGCCAGCCCCGAGCTCCAGCTCGACCTCAAGACGGCCGTCGTCGCGGAGCAGCTGTCCCGATTGGCGGGAATCACCTGGCCCGGGCGGGTGGAGGCCATCCAGCCGACGATCAACTGGCGCACCCGGATGAGGTACTCGGTCAGCGGTGGTCGCGTGGGGCTACGCGGGCGGCGATCACACGAGGTTGTGCCACTACCCGAGACGGGATGCCTCGCCGCTGCACCCGGCCTGTTCCCGGCTCAGTTGAACGAACTCGCAGAAGGAGCGGAATCACTCAGCGTGGTTCGCGCGGCGAACAGGGTCAGCGTGCTCGCCGATGGAAAACTCCTGATCGGCCCACCCCGGGTCCGCGAGAAGGCAGGAAAGTTCTCCTTCCAGGTGGCGGCCTCCGGTTTCTGGCAGGTACACCCCAGGGCGGCCGAGACCCTACTCGACGCCGTCATGGAAGGGCTCAGGCCCAGACCAGGGGGATCTGGCGCTCGATCTCTACTGCGGTTCAGGGTTGTTCGCCGCGGGCCTGGACCACGCCGGGGCCGAAGTTTTCGGGGTGGAACTGGACCGGGAGGCCGCTGCTAATGCCCGCGTCAACGTGCCCCGGGGCGTTTCCTGGCGCTGTCGTTGGCGAAGGCACTGCGACGGCTCCCTTCCGGGGTCGATCTGGTCGTCCTCGACCCACCCCGGCGAGGGAGCAGGGGGCCGCCGTGGTGGCGCGCGTGGCGGATCTCGCGCCCAGGGCCGTCGCCTACGTCGCCTGCGACCCGGCGAGCCTGGCCAGGGACCTGGCGGGTTTTTGCGGTACGCGGATATGAGGCGGACCGGATCCGTGCCTTCGACCTGTTTCCGATGACCCATCACGTGGAGTGTGTGGCCATCTTGAAACCCGCCACGAGAACCTGAGGCGTTCACCGGCTTTTTGGGAACAGGGCGTCGCCGTGATATCTTGACATCAAGATATGTGGCGTGAGGCGGACCAAGGAGAGCTATGAGCATCAACAGCTTCGGGGCCAGGTCATCCCTCGAGGTGGGTGGCACCACCTACGAGATCTTCCGGATCGACGCGGTTACAGGACACGACAGGCTGCCCTACAGCCTCAAGATCCTTCTGGAGAACCTGCTGCGAACGGAGGATGGCGTCAACATCACCGCCGACGACATCCGGGCGCTCGGGAACTGGGACGCGGGAGCCGAACCGAGTCACGAGATTCAGTTCACCCCCGCCCGCGTCATCATGCAGGACTTCACGGGTGTGCCCTGCGTGGTGGATCTCGCGACCATGAGGGAGGCGGTCACGGCCCTCGGGGAGACCCCGCCAAGGTGAACCCGCTCTCCCCGGCGGAAATGGTCATCGACCACTCCGTCATAGCCGAGGTGTTCGGAACCCCGGCCGCCTTCGCCCGGAACACCGAGATCGAATACCAGCGCAACCGAGAGCGCTACCAGTTCCTGCGCTGGGGTCAAACCGCATTCGATGATTTCAGGTGGTGCCCCCGGGCACCGGCATAGTCCATCAGGTCAACATCGAGACACCTGGCGCGGGTCGTCTTCCCGCGCATCGTCGACGGTGTCCTCCAGGCCTACCCCGACACCTGCGTCGGCACCGATTCCCACACCACCATGGTCAACGGACTCGGCGTGGTCGGATGGGGGGTCGGCGGCATCGAGGCCGAGGCCGCCATGCTGGGGCAGCCGGTCTCCATGCTCATCCCACGGGTGGTCGGGTTCAAATTGACCGGCCCGGCTCCCCGAGGGGACCACATCCACAGACCTGGTCCCTGACCATCACCGAGATGCTGCGCCGACACAAGGTGGTCAGGAAATTCGTGGAGTTCTACGGCGAGGGGGTCTCCCAGGTGCCGCTCGCCAACCGCGCCACCATCGGGAACATGAGCCCCGAGTACGGTTCAACGATCGCGGTGTTCCCGATCGACGGGAAAACCATCGACTACCTGCGCCTGACCGGGCGCGACGAGACCCAGATCGCCTTGGTGGAGGCCTACGCCAAGGCCCAGGGCTGTGGCATCTGGACGATCGTGAACCCGACTACTCCGAGTACATCGAACTCGACCTCGGAACCGTGGTGCCGTCCATCGCCGGGCCGAAACGTCCCCAGGACCGGATCCTGCTCACCCGTTCCCGCGACAGCTTCCGCGAGGTGCTGCCCACCTACACGGACACCCCCGACGCCTCGGTGCCGGTAACCCTCGCCGACGGCACGTCCTTCGAGCTGAGGAACGGCGCCGTCACCGTCGCATCCATCACATCCTGCACCAACACCTCCAATCCGTCCGTGATGCTGGGCGCGGCCCTGGTGGCGAAGAAGGCCGTCGAGCGGGAATGACCCGGAAACCCTGGGTCAAGACATCGCTGGCGCCCGGCTCCCAGGTGGTAACCGACTACTACACCAGGTCCGGGCTCGGAGACTACCTGGACGCGATCGGGTTCAATCTCGTCGGCTACGGCTGCGTGACCTGCATCGGCAACACCGGCCCTCTGATTCCCGAGGTCTCGGCCGCCGTGAACGAACACGATCTGGCCGTGGCCGCGGTGCTCTCCGGCAACCGGAACTTCGAGGGGCCGGATCAGCCCCGGACGTGAAGATGAACTACCTCGCCAGCCCGATGCTGGTCATCATCTACGCCCTCGCCGGCACCATGGACATCGACCTGTTCAACGACCCCATCGGCCGGGACCGCGACGGAAACGACGTGTTCATGCGGGACTCTGGCCCCACGCAGGCCGAGATCGAGGACGCCATCAGCTCATCAATCAGTTCCGAGATGTTCGCGTCCCGCTACGCCGACGTGTTCACCGGGGACGAGCGCTGGCGTTCGCTGCCCACCCCGAGCGGGGCGGTCTTCGAATGGGACGAGGAATCCACCTACGTACGCCGGGCCCCCTACTTCGACGGAATGCCCGAAGAACCCATCCCCGTCGAGGACATCAGGGGGCGCCCGGGTGCTGCTGAAGCTGGGGGATTCCGTCACCACAGATCACATCTCCCCGGCGGGAAGCATCAAGCCGGACTCCCCGGCGGGCGCCTACCTCGCGTCCCAGGGAGTGGGCCGCCGGGACTTCAACTCCTACGGATCCCGGCGTGGAAACCACGAAATCATGATCCGGGGCACCTTCGCCAACATCCGGCTGCGGAACCAGGTGGCGCCCGGCACCGAGGGTGGTTTCACCGCGACTTCACCCTTCCGGGGCCCCCGGTGACCACCGTCTACGACGCGGCCCAGAACTACGCGGCCGCAGGGATTCCGCTGATGATCCTGGCAGGCAAGGAGTACGGGTCCGGATCCTCCAGGGACTGGGCGGCCAAGGGCACGGCGCTGCTCGGGGTGAGAGCCGTCGTCGCTGAGAGCTACGAGCGGATCCACCGCTCCAACCTGATAGGGATGGGGGTCCTCCCGCTCCAGTTCCCCGACGGGGTCTCCGCCGACTCCCTCGGTCTGACGGGGGAGGAGATCTTCGCCGTCTCCGGCATTACCGAGTTGAACTCCGGCATCACCCCGCGCACGGTCAGGGTCACCGCAACCCGTCCCGACGGCACGGTGACGGGATTCGACGTGATCGTGCGGATCGACACCCCCGGGGAGCGGGCCTACTACCTCAACGGCGGCATCATGCCCTACGTACTGCGCAACCTGGCGAGGGCCTGAACGGCCCTCACCGGACCTCCGTGAGGCCCCTCCGGGGCCCTCGCGGGGTGGCACCACCCCCGGTTTCAGCAGCTCAAGGCCTTGTCGTAGCCGAAAATGAGGGGGGTGGTCGCGCGTGTTGACCCCTGTCGTACTAGTGTCGGTATCAAGCAAACGCATGGATGCCCAAGGTGGGGCAGCCAGAAACAATTACGAAGGAGTAACACATGCGTATCGCAATCCCGACCGAGGTCAAGAACAACGAGTTCCGGGTCGCCATCACCCCCGTTGGCGTCCATGAGCTCGTCAGAAGGAGGCCACGAGGTCTACATCCAGGCGGGTGCGGGCGTCGGTTCTTCGATCCCGGATGAGGAATTTGTCGCGCAGGGTGCGAAGATCGTCAGCAACGCCGCCGACACCTGGGAGGTTGGCGAGATGGTGATCAAGGTGAAGGAGCCGATCTCCAGCGAGTACCAGTACCTGCGTGAGGACCTGACCCTGTTCACCCTACCTTCACCTCGCGGCCGATCGTCCCCAGACCGATGCTCTGCTCAAGGCAGGCACCACTGCGATCGCCTACGAGACCGTTCAGCTGCCCTCCGGTGCGTTGCCGCTGCTTTACCCCATGTCCGAGATCGCAGGCTCCCTGGCCCCCAGGTCGGTGCCCACGCCCTCATGAAGGCCCAGGGTGGGCGCGGCGTCCTCATGGGCTGCATCGGTGGCGTTCCCAGCGCCAAGGTCGTAGTCCTCGGTGGCGGTGTCGCGGGCCAGAACGCGGCCAATATCGCCATGGGTCTCGGTGCGGACGTCACGGTTCTCGACACCGACCTCGACAAGCTGCGCAACACCTTCTGGAGGTTCCACAACCAGGTACACGGTGTCGTGAGCTCCGCCCTCACCGTGCAAGAGCACGTCCTCCAGGCCGATCTGGTGGTCGGCACGGTGCTCATCCCCGGCGCCAAGGCCCCGAAGCTCGTCACCAACGACATGGTTGCCGAGATGAAGCCCGGATCGGTGCTGGTGGATGTCGCCATCGACCAGGGTGGCTGCTTCGAGGACTCCCACCCGACCACCCACGACGATCCGACCTTCCCCGTCCACAACTCGCAGTTCTACTGCGTGGCGAACATGCCGGGAGCGGTGCCGAACACCTCCACCTGGGCGCTCACGAATGCCACTCTTCCTTACGCGGTCCAGCTCGCCGACAAGGGCGCGGCCCAGGCGCTGAAGGACAACCCCGCGCTGGCCAAGGGCCTCAACACGGTCAAGGGCAACCTGACCTTCGCGGGCGTTTCCGAGGCGTTCAACCTGCCGCTGATGTCCCTGACGGAAGCGCTGGATCATGTCGGATGACCCCACAGCATCAACGCAGGCCGCCGAGGGGCAGGAGCATCTGCAGCGGAATCTGAAGAACCGCCACATCCAGCTCATCGCCATCGGCGGCGCCATCGGAACGGGCCTTTTCATGGGCTCGGGCAAGACCGTTCACCTGGCGGGACCATCGTTGCTGTTGATCTACCTGCTCATCGGGACGATGCTCTTCTTCGTGATGAGGGCCATGGGTGAACTCTTGCTCCACAATCTCGAGTACAAGTCCTTCCAGGATTTCGCCCGAGACATGCTCGGACCGTGGGCCGGGTACTTCGCTGGCTGGACGTACTAGATTCTGTGGGTCGTCACGGCCAGTGCAGAAGTCGTTGTCATCGCCGGTTACTTTGATTTCTGGATCAAGGACATGACCTGGTCGATGATCTGTACGTTCATTCTCCTGATGGCTTTGCTCGGCTGCAACCTGTTGACGGTCAAGCTGTTTGGTGAGATCGAGTTCTGGTTCGCCCTGATCAAGATCATCGCCATCCTGCTTCTGATCGTCGTCGGCATAGGAATGATCTCGTGAACTTCCAGTCTGCTGACGGGACGACAACCGCATCGATCACTCACTTGTGGAGTGCCTATGGTCCATTGGGAATCTTCCCGGCCGATGGTGACAACTTCTTGGCGGCTTTCCAGATCGCGGTGTTCGCGTTCATCGGTATCGAGTTGATCGGAACGGCTGCGGCCGAGACCTCCGATCCGCACAAAACCCTGCCGAAAGCGATCAACGCCATACCGGTTCGGATCGTGATCTTCTACGTGCTGGCCTTGGCGGTCATCATGTCGGTCACTCCGTGGGACAAGATCGATCCGGGCATGTCACCGTTCGTGAACCTGTTCAGCATGGTCGGGTTCGTCGCTGCTGCAGAGGGCCATGAACTTCGTGGTCCTGACCTCTGCTTCCTCCAGTGCGAACTCGGGGATCTTCTCAACCTCCCGCATGCTGTACGGGTTGTCCCAGTCGAAGCAGGCGCCCGAGTCCTTCGGGCATCTGTCGAAAAGCACCAGGTTCCGGCCAAGGCGTTGATACTGTCAGTGGCACTGACGTGTGTCGCCTTCCCGATCCTGGTCATCGGTGGGTCGGTGATGGAGGCATTCACCATGGTCTCCTCGGTATCAGTGGGACTGGTGCTGTTCATGTGGTCGCTGGTCCTGGTGTGCTACATCCGCTATCGGAAGTTGCATCCCGAGGCTCACAAGAATGCGGCATTCCGAATGCCGGGCGCCGCCTTCATGCCGTGGGTGGTGCTGGGCTTCTTCGGGTTCGTGGTCTATGTGTTGTTGCGCTATGACGACACCCGGATAGCCTTGGGGCTGACGCTCCTGTGGTTCGTGGGATTGACGATTTCGTGGTTCGTCAGAAAGAAGGTCCGCGGAGGCGTTTCTCAGTAACGAGTGCCCAATTCCAGAGAAGGAATTAGTTGGTGGGGTGCGGGGTGACCCGTGCTCCACCAACTCTCGTTTGAGGGCCTGACCTGCTGATCTGCACTGCAGTTTTTCCGGAGGCACTCGACGATGAGTTGCGTCTGGGGTGTCCGATTGGACAGGTGAGTTGGAAGCATCCGGAGCAGACCTTCCGAAAGCATTTGATTCCGGAGGATGGCGCAGCAGTCATGAAGCTCTGGGAATGAAAACCTGTGCCGTATTCCCGGAAGAGAGAGCCAGTGCCAAGCGTCGCAGCTTCCCCAGGTCTGCGAGCACCTTGGACCGGTTCTTCTCCCGGAGGATCCAGGCGGGCAGCCGGTGGCAGAGCTCCCAATACATCCAGGAACATCAGTGACCCACAGGAACAGGCGGGCACCGGAACCCGTGTCTCTGCCGGACCACATGGGAGCGGACTTCCTTCTTCTGCGCTCCGCAGACGCCGCACCGGAACCACAGCACGGTCCGGAGCGTTTCGTCAATGGTTGAGAAGCGTATCGTCCCGGATCTCCGAGGGCCCGTTCCGCAGGGAAGGGACGAACACGCGGCCGGGAAGCGGTAACACTACAAGGTGTCCGTTCCTTGGGAGAGCCTCTAGACTGTCCGCCATGTCCCTGCTCACCAAGATTGGTGGTCCGCGTGACCTGCGAACGCTCTCGCGCCGCCAGCTGACAAGTCTCGCTTCCGAGATCCGCGGCTTCCTCATCAACCGGGTCAGTCGCACAGGGTGGGCACCTGGGGCCGAATCTCGGTGTCGTCGAACTCACCCTGGGCATTCACCGGGTCTTCAACTCGCCTCACGACCCGATCATCTTTGACACGGGGCACCAGTCATACGTCCACAAGATCCTGACGGGGCGGGCTGAGGGGTTTGAGCATCTCAGGCAGCGGGGAGGACTTTCCGGCTACCCGGCCCGCTCCGAGTCTGAGCACGACTGGGTGGAGAACTCACATGCCTCAGCGGCCCTGTCCTGGGCTGAGGGAATCGCCAAGGGATTCCGTCTGCGCGGAGAGAAGCGCACTGTCGTGGTTGTGGTCGGTGATGGCGCGTTGACTGGCGGGATGGCCTGGGAAGCTCTAAACAACATCGCCGCCCAGCCTGACCTGAGAATCGTGATCGTCGTCAACGACAACGGCCGCTCCTACACCCCGACGGTCGGCGGGCTTGCCGAGCACCTTTCCGGGCTGCGTACCGACCAGCGCTATGAACGTACCCTGAGCTTCATCAAGAACAAGCTCAACCGGGTGCCGTTGCTGGGCAGGCCCATCTACGACCTCCTGCATGGATTCAAGACGGGCATGAAGGACATTCTTGCACCGCAGGGGATGTTCTCCGACCTTGGGCTGAAGTACACAGGCCCGATTGACGGGCATGACATCCGCGCTGTCGTCAGTCATCTTGAACGTGCTCGCCACTTCGAGGGACCAGTGCTGGTTCATGCCATCACCCAGAAGGGCAAGGGCTTCAAAGCTGCCGAGGGTATGAGAGGGATCAATTCCACGCCATCGGGAAGATTGATGAGGTGACTGGCCAACCGCTCAGCGATGCCGTTCAGGCAACTTGGACTGATGCCTTCAGCGAGGCCATGGTGCGGATCGGGGAACGCAGGCCGGATGTCGTGGCCATCACAGCTGCCATGCTGTATCCCACGGGGCTCGGCCGGTTCGCGGCGGCTTTCCCCGACCGGGTCTTCGACGTCGGGATCGCAGAGCAGCACGCAGTGGCCTCCGCGTCTGGCCTGGCCAGAACGGGTTTTACACCCGTGGTCGCGGTGTACGCCACCTTTTTAAACCGGGCCTTCGATCAGGGTTCTGATGGACGTGGCCCTGCACGGCGAAGGGGTTACCTTCGCGCTGGACCGGGCTGGGATCACTGGGACAGATGGGCCAAGCCACAACGGCATGTGGGATCTCTCGTTGTTTGGCCTGGTTCCCGGCATCGAGATCTCAGCTCCGCGGGATCAGCCGCGGCTGGTTGCCGCACTGGAGCGAGCAGTGACAGTCCAGGACGCTCCAACGGTGTTGCGTTACTCCAAGGAACGTCTCCCAGACGAGATACCAGCCATAGCGACCCGGGGCCTGGGACGAGACCAGGTGGATTTGCTGCGCATTGATGCCGGTGCGCGGCTGCTGATCATAGGCTACGGTCAGTTCGCGGGCTTAGGGCTTGAGGTGGCTGAGAAACTTGCGGCGGAGGGGTCGCCTGTTGCGTCGCGGACCCGATCTGGTGCCTTCCTCTCAGCCCCGAGCTGCTTCGCCTGGCGTCCAGGTATGACCTGGTGGTCAGTATTGAGGATGGTCTTATGGCCGGAGGGCTGGGAGAACGACTGAGAGCTAAGTTGGCTGATCATGCACCTGGCGTAAGGATGGTGGCCTTCGGTATCGAGCAGCGATTCCTGAGCCAGGGCACCCGCGACGAGATACTGGCCGAGCTACGCCTGACCTCCAGCGACATTGCGCGTAGTGTGCTTGAGATGGTGGTACGTGCCCAGGATATGCCTGCGGCTCAGCCGTCCTGAAGGCACTTGTTCAACAGCGGCACCAGGAACTCCACCTGCCAGTCCCGCACCCCTAACCCGGCGAGAGCCTCCCGGAAGTCCTGTCCTTCCTCCCATTCGTAGATACAGGTGGACAAAGTGGCGGAGGAGATCACGAGGCTCGGCTGGATGCCAAGTTCGCCAGCCAATGCGTCCACAGCGGCGCGGGCCTTCTTCCAGAAGGCCCAGCGATCCGGATGGCTACGTTCCCAGGAACGTGGCTGCGGTATCCCAGTCGCCTCCGGGCGGCGCTGCGGGTAATCATCCGGGGACATCCTAGAGACTGACTCCAGGGCCCGACTCCAGTGCGCCCGGTATCTTCCGGCGTTCCTGGAGCGGAATCCAGGAACGCCGGCCAACGTTGGTGCGTCTGGTAGAGGACTCTCCTTGTCTGCTTTCGATGCAATACCCACTATCGCGGCGTCAGGAAGTATCCGGGAGGGGGACGGTCCTTCTGCTGGGCGATAGCCTCTCGTTCCTGCCAGAGCGCCCGGGCTACGGCAAGCTGTACCGGATGTCTCAACCCCTGCAGCCCTGAAAGGCGTCGCCACGGCTCCTTCCGGGGAGCAGAGGGGTGGTGAATAGGTCCAGCGTGTATGCGAATTCCTCCCGGGCCCAGGAAAGACGCCCGCTGGCGGTCAGCTCCGTGTTCAGGACATCAGCCAGTTCAATCAGGTAGTCGACATCCAAGGCCGCGTAGATCAGCCAGGAATTAGGCAGCGGGCGGGTGGCCCAGTTAGCTGCCGAATGAGCTTTGCGCAACCGGATACCGAGTTTGGCCTCCAGCAGGGCAGCGAGTCCGACCGACGGCTCTCCAAGTAGCCGGGCAGCCAGTTCGGTGTCGAAGAGATGCGGCGGCACACCACTTCGGTCATGCACGGCGGGTCCTGTGAGGCCGCGTGAATGACCCATGGGGCGTCCGAGCAGGCGCTGACGAGATCGCTGAGCCTCGCTGGAGCCTGCTCCAGGGCAATGGGATCAATCAGCCAGGTCCCGGCGCCTTGCCTGCGGATCTGAAACAGATAAGCTTTCGGCCAGTACCGGTGCCCGTGGGCACGTTCCGCGTCGAATGCGACGGGACCGGTTGCTGTGGAGAGAGCGGAGAGACACTCGTCGAAATGCCCAGAGGTCTCCACCACAGGCCGTAGGGGTTCTCGTGACTGCTCGACGAAATCGTTCATGCACGCCCCGGGAACTGCACCACCCCACGAGGTAGTGGAGGGCGCCCAGATATATGTCCAAGCAGATCCTGCCAGGCACTGAGGTGGACGGTGATCCTGTGGTTCGCATCCAGGACCGGGCTCCAGGAGGCCCGGACCTCGACCTCGGCCTGGCGTGTCCGCAGCTCTCCGAAACCATGCCCATAGGAAGCGGTCACCGTTCCAGCCAGGGCTCGGTGGGCCGCATGGTATTTGGCCAGCGCCTCGGTCAGCCAGGACCACGCCGCCTCAGGCAGCAGTGGATCGGTCACCATCTCCTGGTCAACCTCAGCTCTCACATAGGAGACCAGCCGAAAACGACCCTCCCAGTTCTCGTTTCCCGAGGGATCGTGAAGTAGTATCAGGCGACCGGTGCCCAGCTCCTCGTCATCCTCGACGAAGTCCAGCGCCATGGCTATCGAGAACGGGGCGATCCGTTGGGGAGAGCCAATCTCCTCGGCTTTGATCCCAGAACGCCACTGCATGGTGGCGAATTCTTCCAGTGCATGCTGGAACTCAGGGTCGGCCATGCTGGGAGAAGCGAGAGTCACAGAAGTGAGCCTATGTGTCTTCGCCTTGAGCTGGTTTGATGGCGCGCCGGTACAAGTCGCAAGCAGACTGAGTTTAGTGCAATACCGGTCATCTGTGGGCGTGTCGTATCCCTCGCCGTGGAAGACATGCCCCAAGTGGGAATTGCAGGCCCTGCACCGGACCTCGACTCTGGGGCGGCCGAGGATAGAGCGGTCTTCCAGGTAGATGACGCGGTCCCCAGCAAGTGGCTCGAAGAAACTTGGCCAGCCACAATGAGAGGCAAAATTTCGCCTCGCTACGGAACAGCTCGGTTCCGCAGGCCCGGCATTCATAGACACCAGTGGAGGTGGTATCGGTGTATTCGCCAGTGAAGGGAGGTTCTGTTCCGGATTCCCGCAACACGTGGTATTCGAGATCGTCCAGTCGCTTCCGCCATTCCTGGTCGGGCAGGTCGAGTGGGAAGTGCTCCGTCATGTTCCATCCTCGTGAGGGTCGATGTCCAGCAGCCGCATGGCCGCGAATGCGTAGCGCGCCAGGATCAGCTCGGTCACTCTCGGATCTTCTGTTATCGGGGAGGTCACAGCCAAGGCGCCTGCCCTGATCGCGGTCTGCTGGTGGACACGGAAAACTGGCCCTGACGTCAGAAACAGCGATCCGACGGCAATGTTACGGCGCCCTTGGGAACGCAGGGCATTGATGGCGATCGCAGTCGCACGGCCGGTGATGTCGTTCTGGGCCAGCTGCACGGGAAGCCTGTGGTGTGCCCCCCACTGCCTGGCGCGGCGTGCGAGCAGAGAGCTGCCGCGCATATCTCCACCATCAGGGCAGGCCAAGACCAAAGCATCCACTTCCACTGCATTCGCACGATGTAGGGCATCGCGGAGCTTCGCGTCCAGGACATTCAGCAAATCGATATCCGGGCCGATAGGCCTCGCGATGACGATGCTGAGCCCAGGGTGCGCGGCCTCAACCTCGTCACGGGCATGGCCCAGCACGGGGGAGTGGTCTGTGGCCGACACGAGATCCATCGGGACCATGGCGATCTCCTCGATCCCGGTGGCTGCTAGGGATGTGACAGCCTCGCATGAACGGTCGGGGTGTTGCTGTTCAGGAGGCCGAGACCCACCTTCAAGTCAGGGCGGAGGCTCGTCAGGTGACCTATCACGACGTCAAAGGAAGCCCGCACCGCTGGGTCGTCGTCACCGCGTGCGACAAGCACTATGCCCGGTGCCGACATTGTTTCTCCTCCTTGCGGCTGGATGGCTTTAATGAGGGAGCATCGGTGGGCGATGGCGGTTTCGAACCGCCGACCTCTTCGGTGTGAACGAAGCGCGCTACCACTGCGCCAATCGCCCGTGCAGTGTGCAACTTTACCGCACCTACCAAGGCGGCGCCAATCCTCTAGTGTAGAGATGTTCCCCGACTACCGGAGGTCTGGCCATGGAGGCTGTTTCTGCAGAAAATTCATTGGTGGCCCGCGCGCTCGCCATTGCCCCTACTGGGGTTTTCGTAGGGGGGTCCTGGCGCGAGACTCAGTCAGATTTCGAGGTCCTGAACCCCGCCACAGGACAGGCAATCGCCCAGGTAAGTGACGCGAGTGCGGAGGATGGCATGGCAGCGCTGGATGCAGCTGTCTCAGCGCAGGAGAGCTGGGCACATACTGCTCCGAGGGAGCGTGCAGAGCTGCTGAGGAACCTATTCGAGATCGTTATGGAGCGCGCGGAAGAGCTTGCGGTCCTGATGACCCTGGAGATGGAAACCCCTGGTCGAGGCACGTGGTGAAGTCTTTTACGGGGCCGAATTCCTCCGCTGGTTCTCCGAAGAGGCCGTGCGTCTCAACGGCCGCTATTCCACGACCCCGGAAGGCACCTTGCGTATCATCACCATGCCGCGCCCCGTCGGTCCCGTGCTGGCGGTCACCCCGTGGAACTTCCCCCTGGCGATGGCAACCCGCAAGCTCGGCCCGGCGCTGGCAGCAGGATGCACCGGTATCCTGAAACCTTCGAAACTGACCCCTCTGACGGCCCTTGCCTTCGCTGAGGCCTGTCGGCGGGCGGGCATCCCCGACGGCGTGGTCAACGTCGTGGCTACCTCTTCCTCGGCAGCATTGACGGGACCCCTGCTTCATGACCCGCGGCTCCGGAAGCTTTCTTTCACAGGATCGACGGCTGTGGGGAAGGCCCTTTTGCGTGAGGCCGCGGCAAATGTGCTGCGAGTCTCGATGGAACTTGGGGGTTGCGCCCCATTCATCGTCTTCGATGACGCCGACCTGGAACGCGCCGTGGCAGCTGCGAAATCCGCCAAACTCCGGAATATGGGGGAGGCCTGCAACGCAGCCAACAGGTTCTACGTCGCACATGAGCTGGCTGATGAGTTCGCCACGAGGCTCGCCACAGAATTCAGAGGGCTTGTGATCGGGGATGGTCTCGACCCCGCAACCGATATCGGGCCCATCATCACCTCTGAGCAGCTGCATCGTCTCCGAGGCCTGGTGTCAAGCGCCCAGATGCATGGCTCCCAGGTGCTGGTGGGCGGCGAGGAGATCGCAGGGCCTGGCTACTTCTATCGGCCAACCGTCCTGACTGTCCCCGACCCCGGTGAGCCTGTGGTGTGTGAGGAATTGTTCGGTCCGGTCGCCCCGGTGGTCCCCTTTGACTCCGAGGAGCAAGTGCTCAGCTGGGCGAACGCTTCCCCTGTGGGGCTGGCTGCCTACGTTCACACCGCAAATATCGATCGCGCGCTGCGCATGTCTGAGCGGCTGGAGGCCGGCATGGTGGGAATCAACTCTGCTGCCATCTCGAACCCGGCAGCGCCCTTCGGGGGAGTCAAGCATTCCGGGCTTGGGCGAGAAGGCGGTTCAGAGGGTATCGCCGAGTATCTGGAGACAATCTACGTTGGCATCCCCATCTGACCGGGCTTTTCCCGGTCCGGGGCGCCAGGCGGTCCCTGGACTCTGCCTGACAAGCGGGATTTGCGTAGCCGGGAAAGCCTGCGCTAATGTTCTCTACGCGCCGAACGCAGCAACCCGGGAGGGGAGCTATGGGAAAGTGCATGCGGACGTGGCTCAGTTGGTAGAGCATCACCTTGCCAAGGTGAGGGTCGCGAGTTCGAATCTCGTCGTCCGCTCGGAGACAATACTCCACCCGGTGGAGTGGCCGAGAGGCGAGGCAACGGACTGCAAATCCGTGTACACGGGTTCGAATCCCGTCTCCACCTCGGGCGGTTGGCGCAGTGGTAGCGCGCTTCCTTGACACGGAAGAGGTCGCCAGTTCAAACCTGGCATCGCCCACCAAATTCACCGGAAATACCGAGCCCATGGGCTCGGTTGTTTTGCATTGAGGTATCCATGAACGAGCCAGCCTTGGTGAAAAAATGAAACCGAGCACCGCTATGAGCTGTTTCTGGGTGACCGGCTGGCTGCGTTTGCTGAATACCTGCAGCGAGGCCCGTCCACCGAGCTACCGCACACCGTGACCAAGCCGGAGTTCCGGGGACAGGGACTTGCGGGGAAAGTGGTTGATTTCGCGCTGGCTGATATTGCAGCCGCGGGCAAGAAGGTACGGCCCACCTGCCCCTATGTCGCCAGGCGGATAGCTGAGAAACCTGAGTTCGCGCATCTGCTGGAACGGTGACCCTCCGACCGGACGCTGGGGCTGTCCGGTTCCTGAAGCGGCGTTTTCCGCAGGAGATTCCTCTCTGCCAGTCGTCAGCCGGTGGCCTACACAGTGCCGTCCACGGCCTGCGGCAAAGCCTTTCACCCCCTAGCGTGGCTGGTGGCAGAATTGGCGCGTCACCTACGGAAAGGAAGGGCCTCCGTGTCTGCGTCTATCGTCGTTATCCGTGCCGGCTCCCGCGAGCGTGGAACTGATGACGACCACCACTACCGGGCTCGATCTGTTCGGCGGCGATCGTGCCGTGGTTGCCATGCGCGTCAACGGGGAGATCCTGGACCTGCAGCGTGAGCTCAGCGACGGCGACGAGGTCACCCCGGTCCTGGCAAGCAGCGATGAGGGGCTGAGCATCATTCGTCACTCCACTGCTCACATGACCGCGCAAGCACTGCAGCATCTGTTCGCTGAGGCGAAACTTGGTATCGGGCCGCCGATCACCGATGGTTTCTACTACGACTTCGCGACCGCCCCGCTCACGCCGGAGGACCCTCAAAGCGGTGGAGAAACAGATGGGGCAGATCGTCCGCGAGAAGCAGCGTTTCGTGAGACGGGAGGTCGGTGATGAGGAGGCGCGAAGTGAACTGGCTAATGAGCCCTTCAAACTCGAGTTGATCGCGGACAAAGGGGGCGCCTCGTCGGCTGACGGATCGTCCGTCGAGGTGGGGGAGGGACAGCTCACCATCTATGACAACGTCCGCCGCGACGGCTCCGTTGCCTGGCGTGATCTGTGCCGCGGGCCTCACGTGCCGCACACGGGCTACCTTCAGGCCTTCGCACTCACCAAGTCCAGTGCAGCCTATTGGCGTGGTGACCAGCGCAACACCGGACTGCAGCGTGTGTAGGGCACTGCGTGGGCCAGCAAGGAGGATCTGAAGGCCTACCAGACCCGCATGGCCGAGGCGGCCAAACGCGACCACCGCAAAACTCGGCACAGAGCTAGATCTATTCTCATTCCCGGACGAGATCGGTTCAGGCCTGGCGGTGTTCCACCCCAACGGCGCAGTGGTGCGGATGGAGATGGAGGACTATTCCCGGCGCCGCCACGTCGCTGAAGGCTACCAGTTCGCCTACACCCCTCACCTGACGAAGGCTTCGCTGTTCGAGACCTCCGGGCATCTTGACTGGTATGCCGACGGCATGTACCCGCCCATGCAGATGGATGAGGAGCGTGACGCAGAGGGCAATGTCCGCAAGCAGGGGTCAGGATTACTACCTGAAGCCCATGAACTGCCCCATGCACAACCTGATCTTCCGGTCACGGGGCCGCTCCTACCGGGAGCTGCCGCTGAGACTGTTCGAATTCGGTACCGTGTACCGCAATGAGAAATCCGGCGTGGTACATGGCCTGACCCGGGCCCGGGGCTTTACCCAGGACGATGCCCACATTTACTGCACCTGCGAACAGATGCGCGGTGAGCTGACCAACCTGCTCACCTTCGTCCTGGACCTGCTCAAGGACTACGGCCTGAACGATTTCTACCTTGAGCTGTCGACCAAGAACCCCGAGAAGTTCGTGGGCGATGATCAGGCCTGGGAGGAGGCAACCGAGGTCCTGGCTGAGGTTGCGAAGGCATCCGGTCTGGAACTTGTGCCAGATCCTGGAGGGGCTGCCTTCTATGGTCCGAAGATCTCCGTCCAGACCAAGGACGCCATCAGGGCGCACCTGGCAGATGTCCACTATCCAGCTCGATTTCAACCTGCCGGAACGTTTCGCACTGGAATACCAGGCGGCTGACGGTACCCGCCAGCGACCGGTCATGATCCACCGCGCGCTCTTCGGCTCCATCGAACGATTCTTCGGGGTGCTCACCGAGCACTATGCCGGCGCCTTCCCTGCCTGGTTGGCACCGGTCCAGGTCCTTGGCGTTCCTGTTGCCGAGGAGTTCAACGAGTACCTGTCGGAGGTTGCCAGACAGCTGAGAGCCCACGGGATCCGAGTTGATCTGGATTTCTCGGATGACCGGTTCGGCAAGAAGATCCGAAATGCCCTCGAAATCGAAGGTGCCATTCATCCTCATCGCGGGCGGTGAGGATCGTGATGCGGGAGCCGTCAGTTTCCGCTTTCCCGGGATGGCTCACAGCTCAACGGGGTGCCTGTGGCACAGGCGGTGGAGCGAATCCGGTCCCACATCACTTCCCGCGTCAACACTGATCCGGGTGCGGAATGACAGAGCCCTCTTCACGTCTATGCGGCGTTCCCGATGCCTTCCAGCGGCTGTGGACCCCGCACCGGATGGTCTACATAGAGGGGGACAAGCCAGAGGACGAGACTGGTTGCCCGTTCTGTCTGGCTCCCGCGAGAGTGATGATGACGGGCTAATCGTGGCTCGCGGCGAGCATGCCTTCGTCGTGATGAATCTTTTTCCCTACTCCCCAGGGCACCTGCTGGTCTGCCCCTACCGGCATGTCAGCGGATACGTCGATGCTACGGCTGAAGAAACTCGGGAGATGGCAGATTTCACCCAGCGTGCCATCAGTGTCCTGACACAGGTTTCCCATCCTGACGGCTTCAACATCGGTATGAATCAAGGTGCTGTGGCCGGAGCCGGGATCGCTGCACATCTACACCAGCATGTGGTGCCCCGGTGGGCGGGTGACATGAACTTCATGCCGGTGATTGGCCGTACCCGTGCCCCTGCCCCAGCTGCTGGGCGACGCGCGTCAGCAGCTGGCAGAAGCATGGCTGACTACGACCTAGTAGGCTAGCTGGCGTGAAGACAGTCGAGCCTGCCCCTGCCTGGGACACAGACCGGCTGGTGACATTGCCGAATGTGCTTTCCTTCCTGCGCCTGTTGGCCATTCCGGTGTTCGGGTGGCTGATTCTCACTGGCCAGAATCTTGCTGCTGTGATTCTGCTGGCTGTTTCGGGAGCTACGGATTGGCTTGACGGTTTCTTGGCACGAGCCCTTCACCAGACTTCGCTGCTTGGATCCAGACTTGATCCAGTCGCTGACCGTCTTTACATTCTCACCGCAGTGGTGGCAATGGCGTTCCGGGATTTGGTGCCATGGTGGTTCTTGGGCATTCTCGCTGCCCGTGATCTTCTGCTCATATGTCTGCTGCCTTCGCTGCGCCGAAGTGGCCTGCTGGCACTTCCAGTCAACATGGCTGGAAAGGCCGGAACGCTGATGCTGCTGCTGGCTTTCCCATTGATACTGATCGGTTCCCCAGATCGTTGGGGTGTCAATCGCCGAATGGATCGGATGGCCCCTTGCCTGCCTGGGGGCACTCGCATACTGGGTGGCGGGCATTCTCTACCTGACGGGCACGGTGAGGCTCGCCTGCGAAAGAGGTGATCACGGTGCGTCCTGACTCAAGTATGAGCCTGCTGAGCGATATCGCCTCGGAGGCTATGGATCCTGAATACCTCACCACGGTAGCCCCGCGACGAAACTCCCGGGCCAGGTTCTTGGCTCTGTTCCTGGTGGCCGCGTTGTTGTCGGTTGCCATGGCTTCCACCACACGTTCCCGTAATGAGGTGGCGGATGAGCGAAACGACCTCTTGTCGCGGATCGCGGCAGAACGACAGCGTCGTGATGAGCTCACGGCAAGGGTGGGGGAGCTCGGCTCGGAGAATGGACGTCTCCGGCAGGAGTCTGTAGCAGATCCAAGCCTCAGAGCTGAATTGCAGAGACTCGAGACTGTCACGGGAGCTGTTGCCGTCAGCGGGCCCGGAATCCAGATACAGGTCAATGATGCCGAGAAAGCCGTCAACGGCCGGGGGGTGATCTACGACTCCGACCTGACACGTCTGGTGAATGGTTTGTGGCAGTCCGGAGCAGAGGCTATGGCAATCAACGGACAGCGCATTACGACACTCACACCAATCCGGTCGGCGGGTTCCGCTATCACAGTGGACTATGTCTCCCTGAACCCGCCCTATTCTGTGGACGCGATCGGAGATCCTACGCGTATGCAAACTCGTTTCGCCCAGACGCCGGCGGCTGCTTGGTGGCAGCATCTTCACGACAACTATGGGATTAGCTATGAGCTGAAGCAACCCGGTGACGATCTGCAACTTCCTGCCGATCCTGCTATCAGTTTGCGATATGCCGAGAGCTGAAGGAGAAGAGCATGCTTGCGCTGGCCGGTCTTGCAGTCGGCGTCGTGATCGGGCTGCTGGTTGAACCAACTTTGCCGGTATTCCTCCAGCCTTATCTGCCCATCGCGATCGTCGCGGCGCTGGATGCCATCCTGGGTGGGACACGATCCTGGCTGGAGGGAGTCTTCTCCGATCGGGTTTTCGTCGTCTCGTTTCTTTCAAATGTCCTCATCGCAGGACTGATTGTCTTTGTCGGAGACCAGATCGGCGTCGGATCCCAGCTCTCAACGGGGGTGGTTGTTGTGCTCGGAATCCGGATCTTCAACAATGCGGCCGCAATCCGTAGGGCGGTGCTCCATGCCTGAGCAGACCCCGAAACGAGCCGCCGAGCAGATCGGCCACGTAGATCTCCGGCGGGCTTGGCGCGCTTTCCTCAAGCCCGGACGCGGGCAGTTGCTCGTCGGCGCAGTTCTTTGCCTCGCGGCACTGCTCGTGGTCTGGACTCTGCGTTCGCAGGCATCACAACCTGACTATTCCAACCTGCGCCGCACGGACTTGATCCAGTTGCTCGACAACCTGTCCGCTGAGACACGACGCCTCGAAACCGAGGTCAGGGAGCTCACCACCACTCGCGATCAGCTTGAGTCGGGGGCAGCTGGTGCGAAAGCCGCTGATGATGAGGCAAGGCACCGGACCGAACAGCTAGCAGATCATCTCGGGGACTGTGCCCGCCTCTGGTCCTGGAATCCATATAACGATCCAGGATCCCCAGGGGGCGGTCACCCCCGAGCTGCTGCTGGATGCGCTGGAGGAGCTACGCGATGCGGGTGCCGAGGTGGTCGAGTTCAATGACTCCGTACGCGTGGTGGCAGGAACCTGGATCGACCGCGACTCGCAGGGTCGCGTCATGGTAGATGGCGCTGTGCTGACGATGCCCATCGTCATCGAGGCCATCGGTGACCCAGCGACCCTTGAGGCTGGTGCTAGGTTCAGGGGCGGCCTCGTGAGCGAGGTCGAGGGCAGCCGTGCAGGGGAGTGTGGAGATCAAGCAGATGAGCAAGATTTCCGTGGATTCTGTGGTCTCTCCAGGCGCGCCAGAATTCGCCAAACCGAAATAGCATGGCAGGCTTTGTCAATCCACCGTCCCTCGATAGGCTTGGGACAGCTTGGATGGCGATCAGTATGGAAAGGGGCCACCGATGACGGGGGTCAGGAACCACCGCCAGGGGGATCTCATGGATTCGAGGAACGACACCACCAGCGTTCTCGCGGCTCTCACGGACGAGCATCTGTCCGCCATTGGGGCGAGCGTCGCCGCCAATGCGGCTGACCTGGCTCCTGGAAACGCGCTGATGATCGTCACCCGCGGCGGAGTTAAGGAATCCCAATTCTTGATCGACTCCGATGTGACCACTCTGGGACGGCATCCCGAATCCGATGTCTTCCTCGACGATGTGACTGTCTCGCGCCACCATGCGAAGCTGGTGCGGGTCGGCGGCGAGTTGATGCTGGAGGATCTGGGGAGCCTCAACGGCACGTACATCAACCGGGTCCTCATTGACGGTCGCGCCCAGTGCATCACGGCGACGAGATCCAGATCGGCAAGTACCGGGCCACGATTCTGTTGAGCGAGGCCGGGCGGAGTTGATGCCGGTCGCGCCGCGCACGATCGGTCAGGTCCTGGAATCAATCCGGGGTGAGTTTCCGGACATCTCAGTATCCAAGGTGAGGTACTTGGAGAACGAAGGACTGATTTCCCCAGAGCGGGACCATCCTTCCGGTTACCGGCGCTTCTATCCTTCTGATGTTGAGCGGCTGTTGTTCGTGCTACGTGCTCAGCGCGACAGATATCTACCGCTCAAAGTCATCCGTGAGGAACTCGCAGCCATGGACCGGGGAGAACTGCCCTCCGAGAACGTGGAAGTACCTGCACCACCCTCCGCACCTGCTCCAGAGGTCCCAGAACAGCGCAGGCAGTCATCGGGTAACCAGCGTCAGCTGTTCACCCGCCGGAGCTGCTATCAGAGTCCGGGTCTGGGGGAGGCCGCCCTGATTGAACTAGAACGTTTGAAGGTGATCTCACACAGGAGAGGCACCCAGAGATACGGCCGGGAGATGCTGGCTCTCGCAGTGGCCGCTAAACGCCTCGGGGACTACGGTGTCGAGCCCCGTCAGATGCGCGTACTCCAACAGTCGGCATCCCTGGAGGCAGCACTCGTCGAGCAGGCCATCAGCCAGTATCAGGGGCGGCAGGGAGTTCCCAAGGAGGTTCTCCGGGAGGTGTACAGACTGGTGGTCAATGCGCATAGCGGCATGATGTTTTTCACAGCTGTTCGGCTGAGGCCAGCGTAGGCTGAGGACATGGTTGAGCTGTGGGTGGTTGGAGTCCAGGTCGGTGATGAAGGTCCGGTTCTGCTGCTGCGTGAAAGCGATGGGGACCGGATGCTGCCGATCTGGATCTCCGCAGTTGACGCTGCCGCCATAGCGGTCGCACTGGATGAGGACCAGTTTGCCAGGCCACTCACTCAGGACCCTGCTCGCGGAAGTCCTCACCAAGCTGGCTGGGGATTCGCAACCGCGGCTGACCATCAAGTCGATGGAGGACGGGGTTTTCTCGCCGAGATCGCGGTGAGCGATGTGGCATTCGATGCCAGGCCCAGCGACGTCGTCGCTGTGGCTGTCAGGAGAGGCTGGAAAGTTCACTGCCCAGCTGAGCTGCTCGATGAAGCCGGCATCTCCGCGGAGGTCGCCCAGGCCGATGAGGTTGAGAGGTTTAGGGAGTTCCTGGACCAGGTCCATCCTGAGGATTTCTAGTCCCGCCGGGGCCTTCAGGGTGTGGCTCTCTGGAGGTGGGGAGCCAACTATGAACCCTCGCTGGAGGGTTTAGAATCGACAGCGGTACCGGGCGGGCGTGTCGTCCACACCTGAGGCGTCCTACGGTTAGCGTCAGTTATGCCGAGACCGTAGGCAGGGAGGATTAGGGGCTGACCATAGTGGCTGAGGGAACCAGGCCGACAAACGAGGCGCCGTTGCAGGACACACTGTTCGACGGTGACTTCGCGCCTGTGTCGAAGGACCTTGGCTTCCGTGGCCCGGTCGCCCACAAGGTTGCTGGGATCACTTACCGGCAGCTCGACTACTGGGCCCGGACTGGTTTAGTCGTGCCCGAGATCCGTGGGGCATCCGGCTCGGGGTCGCAGCGTCTCTATTCCTTCCGTGACATCCTCCTGCTGCGGGTGGTGAAGCGTTTCCTCGACGTCGGGATCTCGCTCCAGCAGATCCGGGTCGCGATAGAACACCTGCGGGCACGTGGGGTGGATGACCTGACTGAGTTGACACTGGTCAGTGACGGATTCAGCGTCTATGAGTGCACCTCCGCCAACGAGCTCTTCGATCTCACCAAGGGCGGGCAGGGCATGTTTCTGATCTCTGTGTCGAGCGTCTGGCAGGGAGATCGAGGGGACTCTGGGTGAACTGCCCAGTGAACGTGTGACGCAAGCATCCCCACATCCTGAAAACGAACTCGAATCCCGCAGAAAGACCCGGACCGGGTGACAGACTTCTCCATTTTGCCATGGCGCAGTTCACCGCGGCTGCGAAACGATACAGCAACCGCCATGGCCCACAGCATGCCGCCGCCATCACCTGGCTGGTTCGCCTGATCCTCATCCTACTGCTGTGCTGGTCGCTTTTTGCTTTTCTCTTCTGGACACCCCTGGGGACCCCAGTTCAGCCCAGACACTGGCTGGCGGCCTCCCTGGGAGGTGCAATGGTCACTACGCTGCAGCAACTGGCAGGGCTGCTGATTGGGTTTTTCACGGTTAACCTAGCCGCCGTGGTTTTCGGTCCCATGATTGTGGGCATGGTGCTTTTTCAACCTGCTGGCGATGATTGTGCTTCTCTGCTCAGCCTGGGCTGGAGAACGCAGCGCTGATGGTCATGAGAACGACACCACCGGTTCTGAGGACCGGGAGGAATGCCCTGCCCAGGGAGCTACCCGACCCGGAGCTCCTCATGCCAGTCGATGTTGCGGCGCAGGGAATCCGGCCTGGGTTGAGGGTTGGTTACGTCATGGGAGCGGCCACCGGTCTTGGCATCGGTGCTGCGGTGGCCACTCTGCTGACGCAAAGGCGCCGCTACTGATCAGTGAGGTGCCGAGGCTACTGGGGCAGGCTGGCCAATGACTCCCAGCATGTCAGTGAACCAGGGCAAGGTGATGTCGAAGGGCTTGCCGCCCCTGATGCGGTCGAACGCGATTGCGGTCAGTTCATCGCTGTTCTCCTCGTCCTGTCCGATAACCCCTGGACGGCCGGCGAGTGCACAATCGACCGCCAGATCTGTGCACTGCTTGATGAGGGCCAGATCGGCATCGTTGGCGGCCGCGGAGCGAGAAGTAGCCCGACTTCGGATCATGACCTTCTCGGCGCCCAGCTTCTCGGCGAACTTGTCCCCGAACCATTTCCCGGGATTCACCTTGTCGAGTTTCACGTGACCGAACGGGTCGCGCGGCACCTCTTCACCAGCTGCCTCCATCTCAGCGACGATAGCTTCCAGGCCAGCCCCCTCAGACAAGAAGATGGTGACGTTACCCACCTCGTCCATCACCTTATTCAGGCGTTCCGCCTCGGCTGTGATGTCGATGACGGCCTCGGGGACATAGACGGCGTGGATGTCCCAGGCCTGTTTCGACAAACCGATCTCGGGAACCCATTCCTGGCTGTCCAGCCACTTACGGTACTCGGATGCGGTGGCGGCTGTCAGCCAGCCGCAGTGGCGTCCCATTACCTCATGGACGATCAGCATCCGGGAGCCCGAGTTGTGCTCTGCCACGATGTTCTTGGCAAAAATCGCTCCCTGCTCCGCCGCCGTCCAAGCGCCCAGTGACTGACGGATCGGGATCACGTCGTTGTCAATGGTCTTGGGAAGCCCCACCACAGTCAGCGGGTAGTCATTGTCCGCAAGGAAGGCCGCCAGATCTGCAGCTGTGGTGTTGGTGTCGTCACCGCCGATCGTATGGAGAACATCCACGCCGTCTGCGACAAGACGATCGGCAGCCACCTTCAACGGGTCAGCACCCTCAGCCACCAGGCCTCGTTTCACGAGATCCTTGATGTTGGTGAGCTTGACCCGCGAATTGCCGATCGGAGAGCCGCCGAACAGGTGCAGCAGATGTGCCTTGGCACGTACAGTCTCGTCGATGACGAAGTAGTCACCCTGTAGAAGACCCTGGTAGCCATGCTTGTAGGCGATGATCTCCACCCCGGGAGCCACCTCGGTGTAGCGCTGGATGAGACCGCCGATAGCTGAGGAGAGGCACGGCGCAAAACCACCGGCTGTGAGAATGGCTACCTTCTTGACCATGAACATTCCTTTCAGGATCGATTCTGGAACCTAGCCTAGCCGCCCAACCCGTTCTGGTGGCAGGATGGTTCAAGTGGTCTGAAGGGATGCATATGATTCCCAGAGCATCGGAGCGAGGAAGCTCCGTGGCAGTGGAGGCAGCTCTAGTGTTGCCTGTTGCAATGCTGTTCGTCGGCCTGGTGATCGTGATGGCGGGACAGGCTCTAGCCCAACAGGCGGTCACGGCTGCCGCTACCTGGGCAGCACGCGTGGCCTCACTCGAGAGCTCACAGGCCTCCGCAGAACTGGCTGCCCGGAACGCAGCAGTAGCCGAACTCGGCAGCTCTCACATCACCTGTACCGACACCCAGGTAGCTGTGGATGCCAGGGGTTTGGCTTCGCCCCCTGGGACAGTGGCTTCGGTGACGGTGAGGATCGTCTGCCAGGCAAATTTTTCCAGTGTCATTGCCGGGTTTCCCGGCTCACCGCTCCCTGGTGGGGAGGGAGTATCCCCAGTCGACACCTACCGAGGCCGGGATGGTTAGAAACGATCAGAGAGGCTTGACCGGGAGTGTTCAGGTCGCCCTTCTACTGCCGCTTGCGGTTCTGGTCTTGCTGGCGACACTGCAGTGGGCCTTGCTGTTATGGGCCGAGTCGACAGCCATGGCCGCCGCGCAGGACTCAGCTCGCGCCGCAGCTGCTCTGGGAGCTTCCGAGGCTGATGGGCAGGCAGCGGGGGAGCGAGCGGTTTCAAACTCGGGTATCGGCAATGTCACTATCGCCGTTTCCAGAACCACGGGTTTCTCCAACGCCGTCGTGCGGGGCGCAGCCATCCGCGTGCTGCCCTTGGTAGATGTCACGGTGCGCCAGGAAGCCATGGTGCCGGTTGAGAGAACCAGATAGGGCTTTGTAGGCAAAAAGGTTCTGCCAGGCGTGACCATAAACGGCTTTCAGACGGCGGGCAGGAGTTCAGTGGAATGACACTGCAGCTGCCGTACTTGGAGGGCCACCGCCAGGATGGCCCATCGAGCACATGCCACATCGCCGGTCCTCATCTGCGAGATCTCCTGGCGAGGTCCTCACATGGAGTTCCGGGAGCTGAAGAGAGCTATGGTGAACGCGTGGCTCAGTACTATGACGTCCATCCTGAAAATCCGCAGCCCCGCACTCTCAACCAGATGGTCCAGATCCTTGGAGATGACGGCCTGATCGCCTACCCGACTGATTCCTGTTATGCGCTGGGCTGCGCTCTGGGCAATAGCTCCGGCATAGAGCGCATCAGGCGCATCCGGCATCTGGGGGACAAGCATCACTTCACCCTGGTGGTCTCGGAGTTCGCCCAGCTCGGCGCTTTCGTCGAGATGGACAATTGGGTCTTCCGGGCCGTCAAAGCCGCCACTCCCGGGCCCTACACCTTCATCCTGAAGGCCACCCGCGAGGTACCTAAGATGATGCAGCACCCGAAGAAACGAACGATCGGGGTGCGGATCCCGAAGCACCGGACCACCCTCGCCCTGCTCGATGCTCTCGGCTCACCCCCTGGTGAGCTCAACGCTGCTGTTGCCAGATCATCCCGAGCCACTCGCGGACGGCTGGACCATCAAAGAGCTGCTCGATCACGAGGTGGATGCCATCCTGGACTCCGGTGACTGCGGCCTGACCCCCACGACCGTCGTGGATCTCAGCGGAGAAGAACCGGAGGTCGTGCGTATTGGCGCGGGAGACCCGGCTCCTTTCCAATGATCAGCGGCAGAACGTGACGCGGCCGCCAAGCATAGTGAGCAGCACCATCCCAGGACCGGCGGTGAGCACCATGTCTGCGGGTTGCCCGATACTCAGCGAGGTCCGGCTGCTGGCGCGCAGACCAGCCAGGGGAGTGAGTGCCTGATCTGGCCGGTAGGGGCGGTGACAGGCAGCTTCGATAGCCTTCCAGGGATCAAGCGGTGCAACCGGTGCATCAGAACCGAAAAACAACCCTTGCCCCTGGCCCGTAACAGGTCCAGCATCGGGTAGGCACGTCCCTTTGGCATCAGGCCAGACCCGGTCGACGACACCGGCATCCTCTAGCTGATGCGCAGGCTGGATACTCGCGGTCAGCTTCAACTGGGCGAAGCGGGGAAGATCGACTGGGGCCACGCACTGCACGTGCTCGATGGAACCCCGGGCCCGTGAGATTTCAAAAGCGTCCAGAGCATCATGACAGGCGGCGTCTCCGATGGCATGAACCGCGGCCTTGAGCCCAGCCTCACGGGCACGCCGCAGCACAGCGGTCAACTCTGGCCGCGTGTACTTGGGCATCCCATTCGGGTAGCCCGGTAGAGGGTTGGGGTAGGGCATGATGCAATGCGCAGTCCGGCTGCCCATCGAACCGTCAGCGATGATCTTGAGAGGGCCAACCTTCAAGTTCTCAGCCAGTTGATCACCGGTCTTGACGCTCATGGCGATCAGGTCGTCGAGTTTGTCGGGATAGGTGGCGGCCTCTACCCGCAAGCCCAGAGACCGGGATGCCGCACGCCGCTGCCAGGCTTCGACTGCCCAGTCTGATGAGTAGTCGACAATACCGACGATCCCTCGTGACGCCGCTTCCCTGCTCGGTTGCCTGTACGGCGTGTTCGACTAGATCGAGGTACCGGGACATGAGAATGCGGATCGCTGAGAAGGCCTCTTCCTCCACGAGAAAGCCTGTCGGGTGCCCTGAGGCCCCTGCCTGTTCGAGAGCCGGGGTGTTGCACCAGACGCTGTGAAGATCACGGGAGATCAACGCGACCGGGATGGCGGCGGTGATAGCGTCGAGGTCGGCCGCTGCCGGGGGAGCGGGCCAGGTTGCTGACCGGAAACCATAACCGATCAGTCGTGGCGGCCGGTGTCGTAGATGATCCTCCACCGCCGCAAGGATCTCCGCTTGCGCCGCCTTGTGGGAGAGCCGCGTGCACTGGCCTATCAGCGATGCCAGCGAGAAATGGACGTGGTTGTCCCACAGCCCGGGCATCAGGTTCGCGCCATCGGCGTCGAAGTCGCCGTCCCCGACGCCTGCGGTCGGCTCTATGGCGGTTATCACCCCGCCGACCACGGTGATGTCCAAGGGTTCGCTGTATGGCCCGGTTCCCAGGCCCGGCACAGGACGGGCTCGGGTAATACGAAAGCTCTCCACAAGCCGGAATTCTGCCATGAGCATCCAGCCAGGTTGGCGGCCATAGACTGAGAGGGTGACCAGCATCGCCGCCAACCTGCAAGAGATCGAACAGCGGATCGCGGCAGCAGCCGCGAGGGCGGGACGCGACAGCAGCGAGATCCGGCTGCTTCCCGTCTCAAAGACCAAGCCCCCGGAATCTGTCGTTGAGGCGCACGCCGCCGATACCGCAGGTTCGGGGAAAACAAGGTGCAGGAGGCTCAGAACAAATGGGAGGCCCTCCGTGAAATTACCGACATCGAATGGGCAGTGATCGGGCATCTGCAATCCAACAAAGCCAAATATGTGGCTCGTTTTGCGTCAGAGTTCCAGGCGCTTGATTCGCTGAAAGTCGCATCAGAGCTGGACAAGCGCTTGCAGCAGGAAGGCCGCCGCCTCGAAGTACTGATCCAGGTGAACAGCTCTGATGAGGACCAGAAGTTCGGGCTGCCACCTCAGAAAGTGGTGGATTTTTGCCCGCCAGCTCAAGCCCTTCGATGCCTTGGAGGTCCGGGGGCTGATGACCTGGCGCTGTTCACCGATGACACCAGCAGGATAGCCCAGTGCTTCACGGTGATGCGTCAGAGTCCAGCAGGAGCTGAGGGACGCCACAGGCCAGAGGTGGGATGAGTTGTCGATGGGCATGTCCGGTGATTTCGAACTGGCCATCGAGCACGGAGCAACCTGTGTTCGCGTCGGTCAGGCGATCTTCGGGAACCGCCTCGATCCGAATGCCTATTGGCCGGGGATCAAGTCAAATACGAACCAATAGCACACAACCACACAACCTCAGCCAAGAGAGCTCTTCCGAGCAGATCCGCCATAAAATTACATAATGCTTATTATCGGACTTATCTGTTGGGTAGGGTGAACAGGGTGATAGCGCCTTACCAGCTTGAAACCCTTCCACTCGACACCCCAGATGATGACCCACGGTGGGCCTCCTACCTCGATCTGTTCGCCAACGCCTTTCTTGATGCGCGCGGATCCACAGAGGCGCTGGCCGCGTTCCGCAAGCACCGGCGTGCGGACAACGCGGTCTTGGGCATGGTCACCACAGAAGGCCCCTGGCCTCGCGGGACGTCAGCCGGTCGCGGGTTTCACCTGGGCACCGATCGGTCTCAATGCGGGTGCTGGCATCGTGCAGGCCATGTGTGTGAATGTCGTCGCAGTCCGGCCCACCCACCGGCGCAAGGGCTTGCTGCGCGCCATGATGCAGCACCATCTGCAGCAGGCCCGGCAGGACGGGCTGGCCCTGGCGGCGCTGACGGCCAGCGAGGCAACGATCTACGGCCGCTTCGGCTTCGGGGTGGCCAGCCGCATCGTCGACTGGGAGATAGACATCCGGCGGTTCGCCATCCGGCCAGATGCGACCGTTGCCGCGGGCTCCCTGGAGCTCGTCGATCCCCCATTCATCAAGGATATATTCGAACACATTTCGAATTCCCATCAGCGGGCTCATCGTGGCGCCTTCAGCCCATTGGAGATGCATCGGGCCAACGCGGATGGCAGCTGGAGCAGCGCCGAGCAGGGCCCCTCACGCAAGCTGCGGTACCTGGTGCACTTCGATGAGAGCGGACAGCCGGATGGTTTCGCAGGATTCTCTCACAAGGGCTGGGAGGAGGCCCCCTCTCCCACCGAGGTCACCGCGGTGTGCTCCCCCAGCCCGGAGATCGACCGAGCGCTATGGCGGGGCCTGGCGAGCTTCGACATAGTGGAGAGGCTCACCTATAACAGCGCTTCCCCGGACGATCCGCTTCCCGAGTCGCTCGTCGATTCCTGGGCCGTCACGAAGAAGTTAACGCATGATGGTGTGTGGCTACGGATCCTCGACATGGAGAAGGCCACTGTCGAGCGTGGCTTTGAATCAGACGGTGAGGCAGTGGTCCGGGTGAAAGACCCCTGGGTTTCTGCGATGGGACCTGGCATATAACCGTGGACGGCGGCCGTGGAGCCGCGAGATATACTGCGCTCTCCCCCACCGTCGAGCTCGGAGTGGATGCGCTGGCACGTCTCTGGCTTGGTGATGCAACGGCCGTTCAGCTAGCTCAGTCCGGCACCATTGAGGGTGATCAGGATGCGATAGCGGGGTTCTCCCAGCTGTTCGCGACAGCCATCGGGCCAGCCAATTTGACCCACTTCTGATCAAGACAGCGTCAGGAACAATCTCTCCAGCTTGCCGGTGTCGATGGATTCCCCGGTCGGGTCATCGGCCAGGCAGGTGCGCATCCCCTGTGCGATGATCGAATAACCTGCGCGGTCAATCGCCTTGGAGACCGCGGCAATCTGAGTGATCACCTCTTCGTATTCGCGGCCGCTCTCAAGCATCCGGATCACCGCGTTGAGCTGACCGCTGGCCCGTTTCAGGCGAAGCACCGAGGGTTTCAGCAGCTCCGGGTCGAACCGCATCACCGTGCTGCGTCCTTCCTGGGGCAGGTGCAGCGCTGCCCGGCTGGAACGTCTCGGAAGACCTCCTCAATGTGCTGGCCGCATCCCGCCCAAGTGATCTTGTGGCAGGTGGCGCAGGTAACGGGACGGCACATTGAGGGTCTCCAACTCTGGTGGGCCAGGACTGGAATTATACCCCCAGGGTACCGCCCCGTTCTCAGACATGCGCGATCAGAAGTTGATCATGTGACCACCGATCCCATGGGCGGCCTCCTTGATCGCCCTCAGACAGTGTCGGATGCGCATGCACAGCTCTTGCGATCTCGTCGGCTGTCAGGTCGTAGTTCTGGGCGAGAACCAACTCTGGAAGCAGCTCTGTGACGTCAGGCCCGATCATGTGGGCGCCCAGCAGTTCGTTGTACCGGGCGTCGGCGACGAGTTTGACGAACCCGACTCCCTCCCCAGGCCCCAGGCCTTGCCGTTGGCCGCGAAGGGAACTTCGCCACCTTGACCCTCATACCCCTTGTCCTTGGCCTGCTGCTCCGTATAACCAAAGGAGGCGATCTGGGGCTGGCAGTAGGTGGCCCGCGGGATCATGTCGTAATTGACAGGATGGGTCTCGGCTCCAGCTATGGTCTCGGCGGCCACCATGCCCTGGGCTTCCGCCACGTGGGCGAGCATCATCTTTGCCGTGCAATCGCCGATGGCGTAGATCCCTGGAACGTTGGTGCGCATGTTCTCGTCGATGGCGATGGCCCCGCGTTCCGTCAGCGCAACTCCGGTGTTCTCCAAACCATAGCCCTCGGTGCGCGGCGCGAATCCGACCGCCGACAGGAAACGATCGGCCTCCAGGACCTGAGCGTCGCCGCCATTGGCTGGACTCACGGTGACGTGCACACCGTTGCCCGTGTCCTCGATGGATTCCACCTTGGTGGCCGTCAGGATCTTGATCCCCAGCTTCTTGTAGGCCTTGGTCAGTTCGGCCGAGATCTCGGCGTCCTCGTTGGGGACCATGTGGTCAAAGAACTCGACGATGGTGACGTCCACGCCATAGCTGCGCAGCACATAGGCGAACTCAGTGCCGATGGCCCCGGAACCGCCGATGATGATGGAGCCTGGAATCTGGTCGGCCAGTATCTGCTCCTCATAGGTGACGACATTGGCCGAGACGCTGGTGCCGGGGAGCATCTTGGTGGTGGAACCGGTCGCGATGATGACGTTGTCGAAGGTGACCCGAGTGGTGGCTCCGTTGTCATCCGCCACGTCGATGGTGTGGGCATCGACGAAGGCTCCCAGCCGCTGATCTCCTTGATCTTGTTCTTCTTCATCAGGAAGTGAATACCCTTGGTCATCCGCTCTGAGACCTGGCGGCTTCGCGAGAAAGCCTTGCTGTAGTCGACGGTGATGTCACCCTGGATGCCGAAGCTGGAAGCCTCGTGGGTGACGATGTGGGCCAGTTCGGCGTTGCGTAGCAGAGACTTCGTCGGGATACAACCGACATTCAGGCACACGCCACCCCAGTAGCGTTTCTCGATGATGCAGGTCTTCAAGCCGAGCTGGGCGGCACGGATGGCGGCGACATAGCCGCCAGGACCGGCGCCGAGCACGCAAACGTCGTATTCGTGGGTCATGTGCTCCACTCTAGTGCTCCCGCATCGTTCTGGGCCCTCATCTAACCTACACAATGATTATCTCAGATATGAGTTAGGGATGAAGCCATGACCGCCACCAGCCAATCCCTCGGTATCATGATCAGAGAGGCCCGCAAGGCCCGTCAGTGGTCGCAACAGCGCCTGGCTGACGAGATCAACTCCTCCCAATCCGCCGTCCACCGGATCGAGATGGGTCAGCAAAACGTGTCTCTCAACATGATCGAGAGACTGGCGGCGGCGCTTGAGATGCCGTTGATCCTCGCCGCGACCGAAGGCACCGTGAATTTCGAGATCACCGGGCCAACGAAGCTTGAGGGCGAGATTGAGGTGCGCTCCTCCAAGAATGCTGCTGTGGCGCTGCTCTGTGCCTCAATGCTCAACCATGGACGCACGGTGCTGCGCGGGATCGCCAGTATCGAGGAGGTGGACCGTATCTGTGATGTCCTCCAGTCCATCGGCGTGACCGTCACACCCACCAACGGCGGTCAGGACCTTGAATTGATTCGTCCCAAGAAGCTCACCCCGGAGACCATCGACCAGCGTGCTGCGCGTCGCACACGTTCCATTCTGATGTTCCTGGGCCCCCTGATGCATGAGTTTGACTCATTTGAACTCCCGTATGCTGGCGGCTGCGATCTCGGGGCCCGCACAGTGCACCCGCACATGTCAGCGCTGAAGCGTCTTGGCTTGTCTGTGGAGGCGCACGACAGCCAGTATCACGCCACCGTGCATCGTGACGGAGCACCCGAGCACCACATCACTCTGGTAGAGCGTGGTGATACCGTCACCGAGAATGCGATCATGGCAGCTGCCCGGACTCCCGGCCTGACGGTCATCCGCAATGCCTCGGGAAACTACATGGTGCAGGACCTGTGCTTTTTCCTCCGTGAGCTGGGCGTCGAGGTGGAAGGCATCGGCACCACCACCCTGCGTATCCATGGGGTCAGGGAAATCCGCAAAGACGTCGAATACCACATCTCGGAGGACCCGATCGAGGCGATGAGCCTCATCACCGCTGGGATCGTCACCCAGTCAGAGCTGACCGTGAAACGCTGTCCCATCGAATTCCTGGAGGTGGAGTTCGCTGTCCTTGAGGAAATGGGACAGCGGATGGCGCTCAGCAATGAATACCCATCGGGAAACGGCCACACCCGGCTGGTGGATGTCACCGTGAAACCATCCGAGCTGGTGGCTCCCCTGGACAAGATCCATCCCATGCCGTTCCCAGGACTGAATATCGACAACCTCCCCTTCTTCGCGCTGATCTGTGCAACGGCTGAAGGTCAGTCGATCATCTACGACTGGGTCTACGACAACCGCGCAGTGCACCTGAAGAAGCTCAGTGACCTGGGCGCCAACGTCACCGTCATGGACGCCCACAAGCTGATGATCATCGGGCCGACCAGATGGCGTGGCCGCGATATCGAGTGCCCGCCGGCGCTCCGTCCCTCGGTGTGCTTGTTCCTAGCGGCCCTGGCTGCCCGCGGCACCACCATCCTGCGGGACGTGTATGTGATCAACCGGGGATACGAGGATCTGCCACGACGGTTCAACCAGCTCGGTGCGCAGATCAATACTTTCTGGGGCGACGCGCCGAGCTGATTGAGAATGGGAGGTCAGTGATCAGCTGAGGCGATGAGCCGTGAACTCGTTCACCGGATTCACGATCTGCTCCTGGGCGGCAACGAGTTGCAGTTCGGCCTCACCGCTGATCGCGGTCTGTTCCAGGATTGAGTACACCACGGACGCGGTTGCCCCAAGGGTCTTCCCAAGGTCACCGGTGCGCAGCAAATGCGCGAGAAAGGTCGCGGCAGTCAGATCGCCCGAACCGACGAAATGGCGATCCAGCATCGGGGTCTCCACCAGCCAGGCCTGGTCGGCATCAACTGCCAGCATCCGGAGCAGGTCGTCCTGCGCGTCGGAGGCTACGACCGAGGTGACGACCACAATGCCAGGACTCGCGATCGCGCAGCTCCCTGGCTGCATCGGCGACCTCGGCGAGGGTTGTCGTCCTCATGTCCCACCAGGTAGTGCAGCTCAAACAGGTTCGGGGTCATGATGTCGGCTGCGGGGACGACGTGGTCACGGAAGAACTCAGGGATGCCCGGCCGGGCAAAGAATCCCCTTCCGACATCACCCATCACAGGATCCGCGAGGAAGAGCGCCTCGGGTTACGTGATTTCACCAGGGCCGCCGCGTCCAGAACAACCTGGCCTACGTCGGCAGAGCCGAGGTAACCGGCCAGTACTGCATCCACGGTGGCGAGTGCACCTCGCTCGTCGATTCCCGTGATCACATCGGCTACGTCGGATGCCGCGATCATGGGGCCACGCCAGCTGCCGTACCCGGTGTGGTTGGAGAAGGTGACGGTGTAAACGGGGTACACGTTGACGCCGGCTCGCTGCAGTGGGAAAGTGGCAGAGGAGTTGCCCGCATGGCCGTAGGCAACCGCAGATTGAATCGATAGGACGTTGTGCATATAGCTCAGTCTCTCACTTCCGCACCACAGGCGCCTCTGCACTAGGCATAATGGTTTCCATGTGTGCAGGTTTCCTGGAGCCGGAGTTCGTCGCGATGGCTCATCGCGGTGGTGCCCTGCTCACGGCCAACCTTGGGATTGAGAACACCCTGGCGGCCTTCCGGAATGCGGTCGCTCTGGGGTATGAGTACGTGGAAACCGATGTTCATGCCACCGCCGATGGACATCTGGTGGCCTTCCACGATCCCGATCTGGCCCGGGTGACCGACGTCGAGGGGCACATCGCGCGGCTGCCACTCGCAGCTGTGCGTGAGGTCCGCGTGGGAGAACGAGAGCCGATTCCGACGGTCGAGGAATTGTTTGAGGCGCTCCCTGGGGTGCGCTTCAATTTCGACATCAAGGCGCCGGGCGCTGTGAGGCCCCTGGCCGAGACGATCCGGCGTTTCAAAGCTGAACAGCGGGTATGTGTAGGTTCCTTCTCGCAGAGACGGATTAACAGGTTCCGGAGGTTGATGCCCGGGGTCACCACGGCCGTGGGACCATATGGGGTGGCGGCGATGACGCTGGGATACATCCGGACCTGTCGTCCTGGAGGGCCGGGCGTGTTCCAGGTCCCTGTCTCTTACGAGGTCGCGGGCCTGAAGATCAGGTTGCTGACCAAATCGCGGATCAAAGCCATCCACCGCGTTGGCTACAGGGTCCATGTCTGGACCATCGACGTGGGGGACGAGATGCACACACTCATTGATTGGGGAGTGGACGGCATAGTCACAGACCGTCCGGATCTTCTACGCGAAGTGCTGCAGGCCCACGGCATGTGGACCAGTAGCCTGGGAACCTGAAACATATTCGAGACGTTCAACTCCAGGTAGGGAGGTAGAAACATGGCAGATCGGGCACTACGTGGCGTCGGGCTAGGCGCTAAAAGTTTCGAGGATGAACAGGGCATCGAGTTTGCTGAACGCAGCCAGGTGGGTTTTGACTGTCCTAATGGCCACCACTTCGAGGTTACCTTTGCCATCGAGGCAGAGCTGCCTTTCGAGTGGGAATGCAAGAAATGCGGCCAGCTTGCCAAACGCTCTGATGGTGCCACCGGGGAGGCCAAGGAGACGAAGCCTCCGCGTACCCACTGGGACATGTTACGCGAGCGGCGCAGCATCCCCGAGCTGGAGGATATCCTAGCTGAACAGCTGGACAAGCTCAGGGGCTCGGCGGGCTGATCTCTGGGATCATGGTCTCTGGTGATGCCGGAGAATCCTGGACCACCTCGCCCTCAATGACGATGGGTCGCTCGGATGAATCCCCAATGGCCCTCCCGAATAGCTTTCCCAGTGTGCTCCGGATCAGGCGGCGGCTCGGTGGGATCAGAAGCATCAGACCGATGACGTCAGAGACGAAGCCCGGCATGATGAGCAGGAAGCCGCCTATCATCACCAGCACCGCATCCGCGGTGCGCCCGGGCGGCAGCGCTCCCTGCTGAGGGACTCAATGAGCGCGCTCCAAGTGCGGCGGCCTTCCCGCTGAAGCATCCAACATCCAAACAAGGTGGTGAGTATCAGGACGGGCACCGTCCACCAGCCCAAAGTATCGATCACCATGAGCATCACACTGACTTCAGCTGCGAGATACACCAGGAATGGGACCAGGACCAAGAGTAGTCCAAGGGTTCCACGGAATCGGATACGTCCGTTAGCCATGGCGCCTCCCGAAGAATTTCTTGAGCTGTTGCCACCGGTGCTGAACACCCATTTTGGTGGTGGAAATGATGGCTTCCTTGACTACGCTTCCGCCCATCTTTGAATCTCCGAACTCACGTTCCACGAATTCAATAGGGACTTCCGTGATGCGGAACCCCTGCCTGATGGGCATGCCAGGTCAGGTCGCGCTGGATCCCATAGCCGCGACGGTCAATGGGCAGGTCGATGATCTTTGCCAGGACATCAGCCCGGAAGGCATTGAAACCACCTGTGATATCGCGGTAAGGCATTCCCAGCAGGAGCCTGATGTAGAGCGAGCCACCACGGGAGAGGAACTCACGCCGCCATGGCCAGTTCACAACCGAACCGCCCTTGACCCACCGGGAGCCCCTTCACCATGTCAGCATGCTCCAGGGCAGCCAGCAGGCTGGGTAACTGCTCAGGCTGATGGGATCCGTCGGCATCGTGCTCGACCAAGATGCCATATCCCCGTTCGAGCCCCCAGCGAAAACCCGCCAGATACGCCGCTCCCAGCCCCTCCTTGCCCTGTCTGTGCAGGACATGCACATGTTCGTCCCTGTCAGCCATCGCATCCGCAAGTTTGCCGGTGCCATCTGGGGAGTTGTCATCAACAACGAGTACGTGAGCATGTGGAACACTGTGCCGCAGCCGGGAGACGATGCTCTCAATGTTCTGGGCCTCGTTAAAAGTCGGAATGATGACAAGCACCTCACCAGTGCGCGGGGCTTCGGTCATTGCGTCTCCTGCTCTTGCTGACAATGTGCCTCCGATCAAGACTACCGGTCAAGCGGGCGCGGCGGCCCACGTAAAAACTGATTCCTCCTGCTGCCAGACAACCCAGAAGCTGAGCAAGGCCCAGCAATGGCGCCAGGTAAACCGCAGGTGTGATGTTGTCCCGCTCTGGGACAATGTAGATACGGTGCGCAGCCGTGTATTCCGGGTGGGCTCGTAGAGCCGTCCTCTGGCATCAATGAAGCCCGAATATCCGTTGAGGGTACTGGCGATAAACTCCCGCCTGAGTTCTGCTGCGCGAACCCGGTTGATATTCATCTGCTGCAGCGGCTCGGTGGTGCCTGAGAAGTTGTGGGTGGTGCTCTGCGCCACCTGGATCTGGGCTCCATGGGCGACGGTGTCGTAGACAGTCTGGTCATAGGCCAGCTCGTAGCAGATGACGGTCCCCACCTTCAGGCCGGGGTCGGTGACGGTTGGGACGGTCACGACTCCTGGCTCGGTGCCCGGTATCGACTGGTAACCCTGCCCGCTTCACATCTGGGAACATTGGCTCCAGGACATCCCGGTACGGCACAAACTCGCCGAAGGGGCGAGATTTCGCTTGTGGTAATGATCCGTTGGTCCCTGTCCCGGGACCCACACCAGTGTGGTGGTGCGCCGGGTTCTGGGTTCAGGACCCGCGGTGACCGCTCCCAGGTCGATCGGCACCTGGGCCAGTTCAGCGGCAGCGCTCACCTGTGCCTTCGTGGTCGGGTTGAGCATCGGGTCGGTGTCGGTGGAGTTCTCTGCCCAGACGATCAGATCCAGCTGCTGGCCGTGGGCACGCGCATCGGCCAGCAGGAAGATGGTCTCGCTTAGATGATGAGGAGCCGCTCCGGTGGCCGCGATGTAGCCGCTGCTCAGCCCCAGCTGGGCATTGCCCTGCACCATGCCAACCGCAATCCTCTGGCCACCTCCGTCCACTGGTACCAAGAGCGACCCACCACCGATGATAAAAGCACTGACAGTGGCAAGAAGCGGAATCAATCGCCGCCGCTGGACAACCACGGCCAAACAGCAACAGCCCACCATGGCCACCAGCCAGGTGGCCCCTGAGACTCCGATCCAGGGCAGCCACCCGGCCAGGGGCTGGTCGATTGTCGTGTATCCGAGTCTCAGCCAGGGAAACCCCCCGAATGGAATTCGCTCCGCGCCATACTCGACAGCGCTCCAGGCCATAGGAACCAGCAGGCACCATCCGGACAGCCTCGTGATGAGTGAAGAGGCTATCCCGATAAGCCCCACCCAGACAGCCATCACGACGACGAGCACCCACACCACCGGTCCTGCCTGCGCTCCGACCCACCAGATGGTGCATCCATAGAGGATGCAGCCGGAGAGCATCCCGATGCCGAATCCCGTCCACGGCCCGCGACCTGCCACCAGCCATGTGAAGAGCCCTGCGCCCAGGATGGTCAGTGGCCACAGGCCCCATGGAGCGAATCCGAGGGCGAGACCCAGCCCGGCCAAAAGGGCGAGAAAGACGATCATCGCCCAATGAACCTGAAGACGTTCCAGCGGCAGCACGTGCGTCACCGCCTCGCCTGGAGGAGGTAGACGGCGGAGCTGGCGAACAGGTTGGCTCCCCACTCCCCTGTCCGTAGTGGCCTGCCACCGTCGTCGATGGGGATGCAGCGCTCCACCTCCAGGCCGAGTCCTGTGAACAGCGGTGCCAGGTCTTTCAGCGATGTGAAATGGAGATTCGGACTGTCGTACCAGCTGTAGGGCAGGTCCTTGGTGACGGGCATCCGGCCTGTCAGTAGCCGTAGCCGGTTACGCCAATGCACGAAGTTGGGCATCGAGACTATGCCGTGACTGGCTATCCTCGTCATCTCCCGCAGTACCTCAGCTGGCTGCCTGAGGTTCTGGAGGGTGGGACAAGACCACAACGTCGTAGGCCCCATCAGCGAACTGATCTAGCTGGCTGTTGATGTCCAGATCGATGACGTTCACCCCATGACGCAGCGCAGCCAGAAAAAGCTCTGGCTCGATTTCCACGCCGGTCCCATGGCAGCCTCGCCCTTCCAGCAGACGCAGAAGCTCCCCCGTTCCCACAACCGAGGTCAAGCACCCGGGAGCATTCCGGGATGAGGCTGGCGATCAGTCTCAGGTCAGCACGCGTCATCGGCTCTCCTGTCCGGCGGCGCGCTCCAGGAAAGCCTTGATCACAGCGTGATAGTCCGGCAGATCCAGAAGGAACGAATCGTGTCCCCACGGGGAGTGGATCTCACGGAATGAGGTGGGCAGTCCTGCTCCTTCCAGGTGCTGGACGATCCGGCGGGAATGCCCGGTGTCGAAGCGCCAGTCGCTGTCAAAGCTCACCAGAAGGAATTTCACGGGATCTGCCACGAGTCTGTCCAGTGCATCGGCTGGGGCGAATGGGTCGAAATAATCCATCACCCTGGTCAGATACAGGTAGCTGAGCGCATCGAAACGTTCCAGGAAAGCCTCCCCCTGGTGTTCCAGGTAACTTTCAACGGCGAAGTCGATACCGAAACCAGGATCCAGTTTCCTGACTGCGCGGACCGTCCGAACTTTGCGCTGAAGGCCTCTTCAGAGAGATATGTGATGTGCGCCAGCATCCGAGCAACTGACAGGCCTTTGGCTGGCAGCGTTCCCTCGCTGAGGAACCGGCCACCCCGGAAGGCTGAGTCCCGCATGATGGCCTGCCGCCCCACCGCGGAGAAGGCGATGTTCTGGGCAGTGAGCCGGGAGGAGGCGGCAATGATGATCGCGTTGTCGGAATCCTCTGGGTGGGACAGGGTCCATTGAAGAACCTGCATCCCGCCCAGGGAACCTCCCAGGAGGACAGCCCATCGGCTGATGCCAAGATGCTGGCCAAGGCGACGATGCACCTTGACGAAATCCGACATCGCAAGCAGCGGGAAATCCAGCCCGTACGGCTCCCCCGTCGCAGGATTGATTGATGATGGACCGGTGGTGCCGCGACAGCCGCCGAGAATGTTGGCGCACACCACGAACCAGCTGTCCGTGTCGACGGCCTTTCCGGGACCGATGAGATTGTCCCACCATCCCGGTTTACGATCGCCTGGACGGAGCCCAGCCGCGTGGGCATCGCCCGTCAGGGCATGGCACACGAAAATGGCGTTCGACCCCTGTGAGTTGAGACATCCATAGGTCTCGTAAGCAACATCGACTGGAGCGAGTCTCAGCGCCGCTGGCGAGAGTCAACGGATCCTCAGAAGTGAAGAGCCGCACGGTGGCGGAAACAGCATTCAGGGTCTCGGTCACGTTCAAGAACGGGTTGGGACACATTAGTTGGCGAGGCCTCTACATGATTCATATCTCGCCCTTCAGATCATTTGGGACAGTTTCTGGATCGAGCTTGGCATCGGTGCGACAGGTGGCCCGGGCCAACACATTCGAGGCTACTGAGCTCACAATCATCAGGGCAATCACCGCCACCGCAGTCTTGATCCACAGCATCAGATCGAACCCCTGGGTTGCCGTCCACCCTAGGGCCGCAGCAACCAGAATCAATGGCAGTCCGAGGGCAGTCGCAGGTCCATAGGGCGTTGATGCGCGAGACAGCATCGCGCGCCCGGAACTGTGCAACAGCAACAGAAAGGACCAGTGCGGCACCCAGCAGAGCCAGCAAAGAAACCAAGAACTCCAGCATCATCAACGTCTCCCCTCGTTATGATCCGAGCCAGCGCGATCGTGGAAAGTATCCCAAGGATCGCTGCAAGCAACGCCGCATCCACCGAGACACTGGATCGGTGCAGCATTCCGAACAAGGCGAGAATCCCTGATGCAGGAGAAAAACACCAGATCCCCCACCACAGCCCGTGTCGCCGAGTCCGGCGCGGTCACGACGCGCACCAATCCCAGCAGAACAGACATGGCGAGCAACCCGATCGCGATCCACAGGGCAAAGCTCATCATTCCCCCTTCGGCATGCCGTGACGCCGCAGTGCATGAAGCAGGTGCCATTCTAGGTCTGCCAGGCCCTCGAGTATGGAGTTGCGGTCGGAGTCGAAAAGCGAATGAACAAAAACCGACGGCCCTTCGACGTCATCACCGGCGCAGACTCCGAGCACGAGAGTTCCCGGCGTGATCGTGATGGCAGAAGCAAACATGGCGATCTCGAAATCAGTGGTGGCACGCATCGGGTACTCAACGATGGCGGAAGCGGCCATGGGCCTGGGACGCCAGGCGGCCACCGCAACGTGCCATGAGCCGATGACGATCTGGGAGGTGAGGTACCACCACCATGACAGCATTCTCAATACCGGCATCAGCCAAGCACCGCCTTCACATAGGCGGAAACATCAATCAGTCCATGAGCGGCTGACTCGAACAACGGCCATACCCATCCGATGACGATGAACAACAGCACAGAGATCCCGATCAGCATGAATGCTGGCCACTGCAACCGCCACGACACCCTGGCGTCATCAGCGATCGGGGTGAGTACACCACGCGAAGTGGTGGTCGGGTCGTCCGGCAGGTATTGCTTCATGGGGGCACCCCAGAAAGCCTCTCGCCACAGCCGCTGCAACGCCATCAGCGAGACTATTGACGCCAGGGCCACAGAACCGATCAGCCACCAGCTCTCCGGGCTGGGGCCCTGGGCAGCAGCGCCCATGAGACCGATCTTCCCCCAGATGCCTGAGGTGGGGGGCAGGCCCACCAGCGACGCTAAACCGAAAGCGAAAATAGCCGCTGTCCAGGGATCGCGGCGCATGAGCCCGGACAAACGGTCAAAACGTCCGGAGCCATAGGTGTTCTCGATGGCGCCCGAGGCCAGTACCAGGCCAGCCATGGTGATCATGTGGTGGACCATGTAGAACAGCCCAGCAGCCAGAGAGAACTCAGTCAGGACCACCAGACCGATGAGGATCTGACCGACTCCGGCGACCATCTGGAATGCCAGCGCGCCGCGGATACGGGACTCACCGAAGGTGGAGAAGGAGCCGACAATGATCGTGATGATCACCACAACAGTCAGCACCGGGAGCCATGGCGCGGGACCGTCGAAGATGGTGGTGTAGACACGGTAGGCAGCGTAGATGCCGATCTTCGTGTGGATACCGGCGAACAGGGACATGATTCCCGCCGAGGTAGCCGGGTAGGCGCGTGGCAGCCAGCCGTGGACAGGCACCACGCCCCCCTTGACGAGCAGCGCGAAAAGAATGAGCGAGGTCGCCAGTGAGACTTGGGGGTTGCTGCCCGTCCCGGCCAGAGCAGCCAGGTTCACCGACCCATATGCGCCGTAAAGCAGGCCGACGCCCATGACGAGGATGGTGGAGGTGATGATGTTCACGATTACGAACATGCGGCCGACCCCCAGACGCCGCCAGGAACCTGTGACCGCGACCAGGGCGTATGACGGCAGGAGCATCACCTCAACCCACACGAACATGTTGAACAGGTCCCCGGTTAGAAGAGCCCCATTGACTCCTGTGCTGAGCATCAAGATGAGAGGTACCACGAACCGGTAGCGATCCTCACCGGTGAGCATCAAGAAGATGCCTGAAACCATAGTGAGGAAGGCGACGACCACCAGCAAGAGCGCGCTCAGGGAGTCAGAGACGAAAACGATGCCGACCCCGGGAAGATAGGACCCGATGGAATGCGCTAAAGCCGGTGTGCCTTGGTGAAACACCAAGAGCGCCACGCCTCCCGCGAGGGTCAGAAACGACGCCAGCAGCAGGGCGGTCCGCTGCACGAGCGGGCCACGCAGCAGAGCAGTGCCTCCCGCGAACAACAGCGGCACAGCCACGAACAAGGGCAGGATGGCGGAGTTCATACGCGGTGGGTCTCCCCTGTCTCGGGATGACGCAGCATGTTGTCATTGCGTCCGATCACAGCCATGGCAAGCATCAAGATGCTCGTTGCGAGCGTGATCACGATCGCGGTCAGCACGAATGCCTGTGGTAACGGATCAGCCACCGTCCCGGTGCTCGTGCCGTCGGTGATCGGCTCCACCCGCCAGCCTGGGACACCGGTGGTAAGGGAGGACGAAATTGACGGCGTGGCTGAGAAGCCCGAGACCGAATACAGCACGCACCATGGACCGCTGTAGCAGCAGGTATACCCCGCCCGTCACCAGAACAAAGATCGTGGCTATGAGGATCATCTCTTGACCTCTTCAGGGTGAGTGCCCTTGGTGATGAACTGGGTCCGGATCGCTGGACGGCGGGGACGTTCTCCCCGCACGGTCTCAAGCGGGCCCGGCAGCTCGCCCCTCAAGCAGTTCGTCGATACGCTCCCGGGTTCCCTCACCGCCAGCTGCGGTTCCTCGCGTGGCACCGAGAACGTTGAACGAGACGAACATCAGGCCGAGAACTGCCAGGTAGACCCCAGCGTCGAAGAACATCGACGTCGTCAGATGGATTCCAAATAGGTGGAAATGGATCGGCTGCAGGAAAGAACCTGCGGCGAGCAGGTCGAACAGGCCAGTGGCAACAGCCAGCATCACTCCCCCACCGACCAGGAACAATGGCACTCGAGGTGGTCCCACCTGCCGGTCCTTGGAGGTTGAGAGATAGACCAGGCCGACCAGGGCGGCGGCAACCAATGCGGCATTGAAACCGCCACCAGGACTGTTGTGCCCCCGCCAGAACAGCACCGCAGATATCGCGATCAGCAACGGCGCCATGAACCTCAGCATCACCTGGAGGCTGACCGCGTTGGGCCAGGCTTCCATGATGGCCCGATGCGCCCGTGACCCCTGGGTCCCTGGTTGATCCCCAGGGCTGTTACAGGCACCAGGTCGGGATCCCTGTCCTGGGGGTCTATGTACCTGTCCTTCACGGTCGACAGAAGCGCAAGAATTGCCACAGCGGTCATTGCCAGAACGCTCAGCTCGCCCAGGGTGTCGAAGCCACGGAACTCGACGAGAATGACGTTGACGACGTTGTCGCCCGAGGCCAGCTCTTTTGTGTTCTGCAGGAAGTACTCAGCCAGGTCGGACTTATCCCGCCGGGCTGTCAGCGCCCAGGTGAGCCCTGCGACCCCGGCTCCCACCACAGCGGAAGCACCGAATGTGAGGATGTTGCGGCCACGGCGGCGTATCGGGAACCTACTGGGGAGACGCTGCAGCACCAGCATGATCACGATGATGTTCAGGCTCTCCACCAGCAGCTGAGTCATGGCCACATCGGGGCACCAAGCGCCAGGATCTGCACTGTCGCCAGGATTCCCACCGCTGACAACGAAAGCACTGACGCGATCCGCACCCGGGAGATGCATACACCTATGGTGGCCGCAGTGATCAGGACGAACACAACGATGTCGATTGTCTTGGTAAGTCCAGGTCTCTGTTCCGGTAGCCCAGCCACGCTGACTGCCCAGCTCCCCAAGACCCCGAGCACCCCCAGCGCCCCCAGGATCGGTATGACATGCCTGGTGGGAGTGTCTGAGCCAACAGCACGTGCCTGCAGCGAGCCGAAACGTCGTGTCCAGTCCGTGAGGTGCCACATCACTTTCGCACCATCCAACGGGAAACGGTGCTGCAGAATCCACCCTGATGAGGCGCTTACGCTGCAACACCACCAGGATCCCGAGAAACACGATGGCCGCTGTCGCATACAGTTCTGGCCCCTAGGCCCAGCCACAAGGCCAGATGAATGTGGGCTGGCCGGCCTGTGGCGGCCTCAGCCGCCAGCCGTACCGGACCGGCGACTCCTGCTAGCCATGCGGCCAGGGGTACTGAAACCAGGATTGGAAGCGCTGCGCTTCCCACCAGGAGAGGATCGTGCATGTGAACGGGGCGTTCCTCATCCATCCCGTCGAAGAAGATTCCGAGCAAGGCTCGTGCGCAGTAGGCGAAGGTCAGCACAGAACCCACCGTGGCAACCAGGAAAGCCACCCAGCCGGTCCACGAGGCCCTCAGGCCCTCCGAGTAGTGCGGCGAAGATCGCCTCCTTCGATACGAACCCCAGCATGGGAGGGATACCAGCCATCGAGGCGCACCCCAGCGCCATCACGGCGAAACTGAAGGGCATCCGGCGATACAGCTTGGGAGGAAAACGGCGAAGGTCACGAGTGTCGGTGGCGTGGTCAACGACACCCACCATCATGAAGAGTCCCGACTTGAACAGCGCATGCGCGATGGTGTGAAGCACCGCCGCTACGATGCCAGCTTCTGTTCCCAATCCGATGCTCGCGGTCAGCAAACCCAGCTGGCTTACCGTGGAATAGGCCATCAGCCTCTTCACATCGGTCTGCTCGAGGGCGAAATAACCGCCTATGCAGGTCGTTATCAGGCCGCTCACCACCAGCAGGCCGTTCCAGGCCGGGGTGTCGTGGAAGACGGGACTGAAACGCAGCAGGAGAAATATGCCTGCCTTGACCACTGCTGCAGCATGCAGATAGGCGCTGACCGGAGTGATGGCGGCCATGGCGTCCGGCAGCCACACGTGGAACGGGAACTGGGCAGCCTTCGTGAATCCCGCCAGTGCGATCAGCACAGCTATCAGTGTCGTGAAACCGGGTCTGAGGCCCAGACCTCATGACCGAAGACGAGCGACAGGGAGGTGGTGCCCTGTGCGCCACCAGATGGCGGCCACTGCAACGGCAGCAGGACGCCACCGGCGAATGTGATGAGCAAGGTGCGCATGGACGCGCCCTCACCGGATTTTCCTGCGCAGGCGATCAGCAGGAAGGAGGCTAGCGAGGTCAGCTCCCCAGCAGATGAAAAGCACCACCAAGTCGTCGGCAAGCACCAGAGCCTGCATCGACAAGGTGAACGCGGTCATCACCTGATAGAAACCATGGTTCCTGCCAACCGGTAAGTAACGCGTTGAGTAGATGAAGACGGCAGCGCCAATGAGCAACGTCAGGAAACTGAAGACAAGCCCTAGTCCGTCAGCAGCGAATGCCAGCCGTATCCCCAGGGCCGGCAGCCAGTCCAGGGACCACGCTGTCCGCTCCCCCGCCGCCACTGCTCCGGCCGCTGGGGCCTGGGCAGCAGCAGCGACGATATAAAACGCGGCCAGGATCCAGCCGGCGTTCCTACCGAGGAGACGAGTGAACACCGGCGTGGCTATGAAAGCCAGCAGGAGCAGGATCAGTGAAATCAACACAGGCATGAGCGTGGTTATCCTAGCAACCGGCCTTGGCAGCGCCTTCGGCCAAGCTCATGAGCTGACTGCCGAGAGTGCCTTCCACTCATCCCAGGAGTAGAGCCAGACTCCCATGCCCTCGCCAGGTTCCATCTTGCGATCGGATCCGGTGAACTCGACGACATCGCCGATATTCGTACGTGAGAAGAGCCATCCTGCGTTGTCTGTACTCAGGCCGACACAGCCATGGCTAACGTTCGATTTACCCTGATTCTGCACTGACCAGGGGGCGGCGTGGATGAACTCGCCCGTCCAGGTGACTCTCATGGCATAGCGAACATTCAGGTCGTAGGACTCAGAGCTGCCAGAGGGGATGGCGATGGTCTCGGAGTTCATCTTCAGGCTGTCGAATTTCTCCAACACCAGCTTCGTGCCAGAACGTGTGGTGAATCCCTCCTTCCCGGTGGTGGAGGGCAGGGTGTTGACCACCCTGCCCGTTCTCGACGACTGTGGTGGTGTAATTCGCGATGTCCACCTTGATGACACGCGAGACATCCCCGATGGAGAAGTTGCCGGTGACGTCCTTCTTGAACCAGGTGTTGTCGGTGGCCTGCACGCCGGTCAACTTCAGATCGAGGGAGATCTTCGTGCCAGGTTTCCAATACTCCTTCGGGCGGTACAGCAGCTCAGTGTCGCTCAACCATCCCCACGCTCCCTCCTGCTCTGGCGTGGTGGTGACGTTGGCGTGCTGCTCGATGGCTGCCCGGTATTCCTTCGGAATGGGGCGGTTGAACTTCACGTATGCAGGGCATCCCCACCCCCATGCCCTCGAATAGGTAGAGCATCTGGAAGCCGGTCTCGCCAGACCCGGGATTAGCGGTGTGGAAGCTTGCCTCCTTGGTCGTCCCGTCGCTGGCTGTCACGGAGATCTTGTATTCGGTATTTAGTTCGAGCGCCTTGGCAGGGATCCAGGCATCCTTGTCAAAAGTTCCCTCGACCGAACCGTTCGGCCCCGTCACGGTGGCACCCAGTGATGGTCCCATTCTCGAGGCTGAGCTTCACCGGATCACCAGGCAGGGCCGCATCCGTCGAGGACGTGATGCTGAGAGCACCTGCCTTCATCGTGGGCGTGGGCGACGGGTCAGTCTCAGGGTATTCGCTCCGGTGACCGCGGCTGTCGAGCCCTGGGACGTCTCACCAGAGGCGGTGCTGCCGGGGAACAGGCGGACAGCAGGAGCGTCGAGCTCACCAGGGTGATGAATAGAGAGCGGAGGCGCACGTTCATGGTGATAAGCCTACGACTGAGACCCGTCAAAGTGAGATCCCGTGCCTGCCTGAGGGCCCGATTCTGCGTATCCGGTCACTGACCCGCTAAGCTACCGACGCTGTCGCATGAGGCGACATCGGGCTGTGGCGCAGTTTGGTAGCGCACTTGACTGGGGGTCAAGGGTCGCAGGTTCAAATCCTGTCAGCTCGACGTAAAAACCTTGGTGAGAGGTACGGTCCATCACCAAGGTTTTTGTTACATCCAGGGTGCCCCCGCTCGAATCAGATTGCTCACGTCAGGTGCCACTGTCTTTGTCTTCTTCCCGGTAGCGTTCGAGCACCTGGTCGATACTCGAGACAGTCTTTGCCTGCCGCACTTCAGGCGCGGTGTCATGGGGATCCTTGGCAGGGGCGGACCATCTACCGGCTCTCACATCCAGAACCAGTCCTATGCCCAGCGCGATCAGCGCGGGGACGATCCATCCCGTGGAGTTGTCCCACAGGCCGGTGCGCGACAACAGGTCGCTGGGAGCCGTCCAGCCAGCATGGTTGAGGGCAGACACCAGGCCGAGCGCACCGGCCACGGTCACGGGCCAGAGATAAGCAGATCGCAGATGGCCAGGTGCCACGGCATCGACAAGCGTGACCACAACCAAGCAGATCGCCAGTGGGTAGAGCAGCAGGGTGAGCGGGGCCGTGACCGTCAGGATTGCGCTCAGCCCCAGGTTAGCCAGCACGAGGGACACAACGGTCCCGGCCACAAGCTGGCGGTTGAAGGAGACGGCTGGCCATGCCGTGTGGGCATAGCCAGCCCAAGAGGCCAGCAGGCCAACTGCCGTGGTCAGGCAGGCCAGCACCACGATGCCAGCGAAGACCATCACACCTCCCCTGCCCAACGTCAGCGACGCAGCTGTACGCAGCAGCTCAGTGCCATCCGTGGTCTCGGTGGTGACAGCTCCCGGGGTTCGGGTCCCTATGAGGGCCAGGCCGATGTACACCGCGCCCAGAAGCACCGCGGCGATTCCACCCGCAACGGCCGTACCACGCACCAGCCTGCCGGGTGTACTGAACCCACGCTCGCGCAAAGAGCTAATGACCACGATCCCGAAGACGCTCGCAGATAGAACATCCATGGTGAGGTAGCCCTGGGTGAGACCGGTGGTGAACGGGCACTGGCATAGGGGCTCTATAGCGGGACGGTCGATCCCTTGCACGATCAGGAGGGTGGCTCGCACAGAACCACCAGCAGGATGAGAAGGGCGGGGGTAAGCCACCGGCCGATCCGGTCGGCCAACCGGCTGGGACGCAGCGAGATGAGGATAGACACAGCCAGGAAGATCGTCACGTGTATTGCCAGCGCCCAGTGTGAGTCGGGGATCCCCAGGAGCTCCAGGACCGGGCGGGTCGCCAGCTCATAGGCGACCGTCACCACCCGCGGCACAGCGTAGAGCGGACCGATCGACAGGTACACCGCCAAGGGCATGAAGAGCCTGAACTCGAGCCGACCCGTCGGGCCAGGGCCAAGGATGCCCTCGCCCGACGTGGAAACCGCAATAATCGTGGCCAGGGAAGCAGCACACCGGTAGTCAGGAACCCAAGCATCACCATGGGAAGCGAAGGTCCTGATGTGGCGCCGAGAAGGGGAGGAAATATCAGGTTGCCCGCCCCGAAGAAGAGGGCGAAGAGCATCAAACCTGTGGTCACGATTCCCGTGGCGGGGCTGGTGTTTGAGGGACGATCCATCTTACTGCTCATGGTGACCGTCACTCTATGCCATTTGGCCTGATCAACGCCGTCTTAGCCCTCGCCCGGGGCACTGGGATCTTCTCACTCAGGCCAGGCGGGAGACAGAGACCGCTGTGAGACTGCACAGGACAGGGCAAGCGCGGGCCTACGGTGAAAAAGCTCGAGGACCCATAGCTTGTGCTTAACCTCAATAGGCCAGTCCTGGCACCATGCCGACCAGGCCCGGCGTGCCATGAAAAAAACACTCATGCGCGAGTCTTCTTCACATGGTTACGCCGGGCTCAGGCCAGTCCAGAAACCAGGATTCCCGAGGTCAGCTGATTGCCTCTGCGATGTCCTGGGCTACCTTGGGCACCGGGACGTAGCGGGTCAGCTGAGTGATGTGCCGTGGCTCAAGCTCAGCCAAGCTGGAGACACCGAGCAATTTCATGGTGCGGACCAGTTCCCTCGCGGAGGATGGCGATGGTGCGATCGACACCCGAGCGCCCGCCAGCCATGAGGCCGTAAAGATAGGCGCGCCCGATGAGGGTGAAGTTCGCGCCCAGCGCGATGGAGGCCACGATGTCGGCACCGTTCATGATTCCCGTGTCCAGCATGACCGTGGTGTACTTTGCCGATCTCCTTGACCACGTGGGGCAGGGAGATGGAATGGGACAGGAGCCCGGTCGAGCTGGCGGCCGCCATGGTTGGACAGCAGGATGCCATCGACCCCAGCGTCTGCCAGACGTTTTGCGTCCGTTACGGTCTCGCACACCCTTGATGACGATCTTCCCGTCCCACATGCCGCGGATGACGTCGAGATCCCTGGTGGCTGATCGTGGGGTCCATGGCGGCGTCAAGGGAGTTCACCGACCGTGCCGCCCGTCGAGTTGAGGAGGCGAACTCAAGCTAGGGGGTCGTGAGGAAATCAAACCACCACCAGGGCCGCGGTAGGGCGTCGATGACAGTACCGAGGAGATCTGTGGCGGGATGGAGAAGCCATTGCGTTTGTCGCGGAGGCGGGCCCCCGCGACGGGGGTGTCGACGGTGAACATCAGGGTGTCGAAACCCTGCCTGCTTGGCCCGCTCCACCAGGCCGTGGGAGATCTCCCTCCGACGCATCACGTAAAGCTGGAACCAGTTCCGGCCCAGTGGATTGGCGGCTTTGACCTCCTCAATCGAGGTTGTTCCGAGGGTGGAGAGGGTGAAAGGGATACCTGCGGCACCTGCGGCGCTTGCACCCGCAATCTCACCCTCGGTCTGCATGAGGCGCGTGAATCCGGTGGGTGCGATCCCGAACGGCATGGACGACGGCCCACCGAGGATCTCACAGGAGGTGTCGACATCCTCCGCCGGGTGCAGGATGTCGGGATGTAGCTCGATGTCCTCGAAGGCGTGGCGGGCTCTGGCCAGGGACAGCTCGCCTTCCGCTGCACCATCGGTGTAGTCGAAGGCCGCCTTAGGGGTGCGACGCTTGGCGATCTTCCTCAGATCCCAGATCGTCAGGGAGTCCTGGAGACGCCGCTTCTTGGCATTCAGGGTTGGTTTCTTGAAGTGCAGCAGGTCGAATATCTCGCTGGGCTTCGGAAACTGGCGCTTTACCATGAAGACCTCATTCCTCGGGGCTGATTGCTAGGTCATCTGGCGACAACGCCGGTTCGACGTCGCCGTCGGAAATTACAGTAAGCGAATATACCGTAATTGGTTGAGGACAAGCTCACCGCCCCCCAGCTCCGCCTGTCGAGGCTTTCCAGGGCAACCGGCCACCGGGCGATGTTCCGCTTGTCTCTTGAAGGCATTTGACACAATCGTGTAGTCGAGAGAGGAGATCTTCAATGACGCACCAGCCAACGATCGCCATCACAGGGGTAACGGGAAAAATCGGGGTGCCGTGGCCACCGAGCTGCAGGATCTCGCCCCCGGCTGAGGCTGCTGGTACGCAATCCCAGCCGGGCGCCCCCGGCTGAGGGGCAGCTGGCAGTGGCGGACTATTCCGATGCCGCAGCCTCCAGGGAGGCACTCGCCGGCGTCAATGTGTTGTTCATGGTCTCAGCCGGGGAAAGCCCGGAGCGGGTACAGCAACACGAAGTTTTCGTCGACGCAGCAGCCGCTGCCGGGGTCAAGCACATCGTCTACACCTCCTTCCTGGGGGCCAAGCCGGATGCGACATTCACCCCTGGCCCGCGATCACTGGTACACCGAGCAGCACATCCGCGAGTCGGGCATCGTCTGGACATTTCTCCGTGATTCCTTCTACCTGGACTTCTTCCCCGAGGTGGTGGGCGAGAACGGCGTGATCCGGGGCCCCTGCCGGAAACGGTAGGGTCGGCGCGGTGTCCCGGGAAGACGTGGCGCGGTCGGCAACCGCGGTCCTGCGCAACCCGCCCCGCATGAGGGATGCGCCTACGACATGACAGGGCCGCAGGCTCTCTCCCTGAACGACATCGCCCGCATCATCGGCGAGGTATGGGGAAAAACCGGTCACCCTATCAGGACGAGAGCTTGGAGGAGGCGTATGCTTCACGCGCCCACTACGGCGCTCCTGGCTGGGAGGTCGACGCCTGGGTCTCCACCTACACCGCGATCGCCTTGGGAGAACTGGATGTGGTCTCCGACAGCGTCCAGTCTCTGACCGGCAGGCCGCCCCTGAGCCTCACCGAGCTTCTACACCGAGGATGAGTCAGGCCCCGAGAAGACATGCTGGAACCCGGTTTAGGGATCGGTTCTTGTGCTTCTCCCGGAGCGAATCTCGATGTGGACCGGTGAGCCGGTGAAACCGAACTCCTCACGGAGCCGACGCTCGATGAAACGCACATAGGTAGCGTCGAACTGGCCGCTGGTGAAGAGCACGAACGTCGGCGGACAGTTCTGCGCCTGGGTACCGAAAAGAATACGAGGCTGCTTGCCACCACGCACGGGATGCGGCTGAGCAGCGGCCAGGCGTCCCAGGAAGGCGTTGAGCTTCCCAGTGGAGACGCGTGTCTCCCAACCTTCTGCCGCAGCTTCGATGGCCTTGCTCAGTTTGTCGACGTTGCGCCCCGTCAGCGCCGAGATGTTGACGACCGGGACCCACTGGAAGGCAACGAGATCACGCTCGATCTCACGGTTCAGGTAGCGGCGGCGCTCGTCGTCCGTGAGGTCCCACTTGTTGAAGGCGATCACCAGAGCCCGGCCCGTCTCCTCCACGTTCGTGAGGATACGTAGGGTCTTGATCCGTGACCGGCACCGAGGCGTCAACCACCACCACGCAGACCTCCGCCCTTTCGATGGCGCTCTGGGTGCGTAGGCTGGCATAGAACTCGTGCCCCGATGCCTCCTTGACCCGCTTACGGATGCCCGCAGTATCGATGAGACGGTAGGTTGTACCACCAACCTCAACAATCTCATCGACCGGATCCACAGTGGTCCCGGAGACATCTGACACCACCGCACGCTGCTGCTGGGCCAGTTTGTTGAGCAGCGACGACTTGCCGACATTGGGTTTTCCGACGATCGCCACCCGCCGTGGCCCGCCCAGTTCCTCGAAGCGCTCTGGGGGTGCCTCCGGGAGAGCGGCCAGCAGTGCATCCAGAAGATCGCCGGACCCGCGGCCGTGCATGGCGGAGACGGGGTAGGGTTCCCCTAAGCCGAGGTTCCACATGGTCGCGGCCATGGCCTCGTGGCGCTGGTCGTCCACCTTGTTGGCCGCCAGAATCACGGGCTTCCCCGAGCGCCGCAGCACTCTGACCACCGCATCATCCTCGTCGAGGGTGCCCACCGTGGCATCGACAACGAACACCACAGCGTCGGCCATCGAGATGGCCAACTCAGCCTGTTCCGCGATCTGCTGCGCCATGCCCCGGGCATCCGAGATCCAGCCACCGGTGTCCACCAGCACGAACTCGCGACCATTCCAGTTCGCGTCGTAGGAGACACGGTCACGCGTCACGCCGGGGACATCCTGCACCACGGCCCTCTGCGACCGATGATGCGGTTCACCAGTGTTGACTTGCCGACATTGGGCCGACCCACCACCGCCACCACTGGCTTGATCGTGGATTCCTCACTCATGTCGCGCCTCCTATCAGCGAGTCAGCGCCTCATCGTACCTGAGCCTTTTCACATGGGCTGGAGGGCGATCTGGTGTCCCGGCCGCGTTCCCTGCTGACCTTTGGAGCTCAGTGATCGTGGGCTGCGTTCTCCACGACGTGGAACGCGGGCTCCTCGTAGAGTGCGCCTTCCTCAATGCCTCAATGACCTTCCCTTGCAGCGGCCGGGCAAAGGTAAGCTCCACCCGGTTCTCCGCCACCAGTTCAAGCTCACCCACCTCTCCGATGGTGGGGTTGGCCCCTACCAAAGCACGGAACTGACCCACTCCAGACGCCACGAAAGCACAGGAGTCATAGTTGCCGATGCGTCCCGCCCCGGCGGCGAACAAGGCCTCCAGCACCTGTTCTGTCTGCGGGATGGGAACGTAGAACACCAGGACATCGAGAGGGTCAGCCATGAGCAGGCACCAATGCGATGACGGCCTCGACGACCTCGTCGAGACTCAGATGCGTGGAGTCGATGACGACCACCCCGGACGCGGCCTCGGTGAAGTTGGAGACGGCGGAGTCGTCGTGATCCCTCCGGATGATGGAGTCAGTGATCGTTGCTTCATCTGCCCGCTCCCCGAGCTCAGCTGTGCGGCGGCCGATACGTGCCTTGGCGTCAGCGGTCAGCAGCACCCGGACCTCGGCATCTGGAGCAACCACGGTGGTGATGTCCCGGCCCTCGACGACGATGCGCCGTTCCTGCTCCGTGATGATCTGGCGCATGTGGGCGGTCAGTATCCGGCGCACCTCCTGGACCGCAGCAACCGCCGAAACCACCGCGGAGATCTCCGGCTGCCGGATCTCCTGGGTCACGTCCCTGCCGTTGATGCTCACCCTGGGTGCGCTGGGGTCTGTTGTGATCCGGAGATCAGCGTTCCTCACAAGCGCTCGGATCCCGTTCTCGTCGTCGCGGGAAATCCTCTGCCGAAGACACTCATATGCCACCGCCCGGTACATCGCGCCTGTGTCGAGATAACCAAGCCTGAGCTTTGTTGCCACCCGCCTTGCCGTCGATGACTTGCCGACTCCGCTCGGTCCATCTATCGCGATCACCAGTTCATCCATCGGATGCTCTCCTGTTCAGCCAAGTCCGCCAGCCGCGTGAATCCAGGTTATTCCGAAGCTGCTCGGCCTGCGGGCGCTCAACGGAGATGGACAGGTATCCCACCTCACGCACGGCGTCATGATTCAATTCGAAGTCCTCGACGTTGAAGCCGAAATCCCCGACATCGGCGAACAGCCGGGTCAGCGCGCGCGGCTCGTCGGGGATCTCGACGGTCACTGCCGCCAGCTCCTTCGGCTCCTGCCCGTGCTTACCGAGGAGCGCCAGGGAACCATGCTGACCGAGCGCCAGGAAGGCCTCCAGGGGTTCGTCATGGTCGAGCACCCCGATCAAGTAGTCAAGGTCAGCCGCCACCTCGATCAGTTCCTTGCGGATGGCTGGTGAATTGGTTGTTATGATCTGCCGCCACAGGCCTGGGTCGGAACCGGCGATACGCGTCACGTCCCGGATGCCCTGCCCCGCCAGCGCCAGGTGCTCCCCCGGCACGCCACGCAGATGCGAGGCAGTGAGAATACTCATCAGGTGCGGCACATGACTGACCTGCGCCACCGCCTCATCGTGGAGTTCCGCGTCCATTTCCACCACGTGGGCGCCGACCGAACGCGCCAATCCGCGAACCGACTCCACATCCTTGGGGGCATTCCCACTCTGCGGGGTGACCACCCAGGTCCGGTCCGTGAACAGATCAGGAGAAGCGGTCAAGGGACCGCTGAATTGGGAACCCGCCATCGGGTGACCTGGCACGTAGCGGTCAGGACACTCACTGCTGGCCACCACCGCCTGGATCACAGAGGACTTCACCGACCCGACGTCCGTCACGACCGCCTCCGGATGGCGTTCCAGCATCCGGATGATGGCTTCTGCGATCGTGGCTGGCGGTGAGGCCACCACCACGACATCCACAGGTTCATCATCTGAGGCAACCCGTCCTGCTCCCCAGCCCAGCCGCCACTCGGGCATGCGATGGGTTCAGGTCTTCTAGCAGGACGTCCGCTCCAGCACGGACCAGTGCCATTCCCAGAGATGACCCCACCAGACCAGCCCCGACGATCCTCACTCTCATCAGCGAGACTCCGGCATGTTCAATGGCCTCGGCCCCTGGTAGTCAGGGCCATAAGCCCCAGGGGCCGGACGTCGTTTACGGACCGGAGCGCTGACCCCAGGGGCCAGGCGCCGCGAGAAAACCAGGAAACCGGTGTGCGCGGAGGTCCCGTGTCCAGGGCGAATGGCAAGACCCTCGGCGTGCCAGTCACGTACCGTTGTCTCGGTGGCGGTGGGTTCGGTGAAACCACCGTGAGCACGGAAGGTGTCCATCACCCGGCCGAGCTGTGTCGTGGTGGCGACATAGCAACAGATCACCCCACCTGGGATGAGTTGTTCCCCCACCGCGTCGATGCACTCCCAAGGTGCCAGCATGTCCAAGATGGCGCGATCGACCGGCTCGTCAGCGATCACCTCGGCCAGGTCACCCACCGCCAGAACCCAGGCGGGATGTTCCCCGCTGAGGAAATTCTCGACGTTCCTGCGGGCGACGTCAGCGAACTGCTGCCGGCGTTCGTAGGAGTACAACCCTACCTTCGGGACCGATGACGCGTAGCAGCGCCAGTGAAAGGGCTCCGGATCCGACGCCGGCCTCCAGGACCCGGGCGCCGGGGAAGATGTCGGCCCACATGATGATCTGCGCGGCATCCTTGGGATAGATGACCGCCGCCTCGCGTGGCATGCCGACCATGTACTCACTCATGAGGGGACGCAGCACCAGGTATTCGGTGCCACCCACAGAGCGCACCGTCACTCCCTCGGGGCCACCGATAAGTTCGTCGTGGCTGACCGCGCCCTTGGTCGTGTGCCAGACCGCGCCTTCCCTCAGCACCACAGACTTCCTACGTCCCTTGGGATCGATCAGTGTCACCCGCTCCCCCACCTCAAGCGGGCCTGTCCGGACGCCCGACAGATTCACCATTGACTCCTCCAGATCTTCACCAGCCCCGCGAAGTCCAGTCCTGTCAGCCCGCCCTCACGAAGCACCCTTCGCGGGGCCGGGCGCGGACTGCCCAGAAGCGGAACCGCCAGGACCACAGCCCCTGTGGCGGAGGCAGCATCGGCCCCAGGCACAGAGTCCTCGATGATAATGACCTCCTCCGCGGTGACGCCCATCCTGCGCATCGCCCTGAAGATATCCCTCTGGATCCGGCTTAGGGACGCTGGACGTCATCGCCGTCGACAATGCACTCGAACTCGGGCATCGCTGTGGCGACCACCGTCATGATGCGTTTGTTGCTGGCCGTGTACATTCCACATGGAATCCAGTTGGCCCGGATATCGGTCAGCAGTTCCCGGGCTCCGGGAAGGAACGGGATCTCACCGAAAGCGAACCGCTCGCAGATACGCGCGTGCAGCTCCTCGTAGGCCTGGGCTGCGGTAATGAGTCCCCGGCAGGATTCCGAGATCCGCTGTGCGGTGGTGGCGGCAGGCTCGCCGATCTGGTCCTTGAACTGCTCCTCGGGCCACGAGACCCCCATAGCGGGCGAGCAGCTGTTTCTCATGCTCGATCCACATCGGTTCTGAGTTGACCAGGGTGCCGTCAAAATCCCACAGCACCGCGCGCAGTCGTCGTTCTCTCATCGTTGCTCAGTTGGCATTGAAGTATTTCGCCTGGGGGTGATGCACCACCATCGCGTCGGTTGACTGCTCCGGGTGCAGCTGTAGCTCCTCCGAGAGCTCCACCCCGATACGTTCGGGCCGCAGCAACGCGACGAGTTTCGCCCGGTCTTCTATCTTGGGACAGGCCGGGTAGCCAAATGAGTAGCGAGATCCCCGGTAGGCCTGGTCGCGGATAGCCTCCTCGGTGGTCGACTCCTCGGCGGCAAAGCCCAGCTCAGTGCGTACCCGGTGATGCCAGAACTCAGCAAGCGCCTCGGTCAGTTGCACGGACAGGCCGTGCAATTCGAGGTATTCGCGGTAGCGGTTGGCCTCGAACAGTCTTTTTGGTGCCCTGCACCACCTCCGACCCCATCGTGACAAGCTGCATCTCCAGTACATCAGGGCCGAGTTCCCGGACCTCGTCTGCATCGCGGAAGAAATCCGCCAGGCACAGACGCGAGTCCCGCCGCTGTCTGGGGAAGTCGAACCGGGTTATCTCCCTGGCCGGATCAGCGGGGTCACCGACGATCAGGGTGTTGTTCTCACTGTGAACCGGGAAATAACCGTAGACCGCGGAGAAATTCGCCAGTTTCTCCGTCGTGATGCGTTCCAGCCACATTCGAAGGCGTGGCAGGCCCTCTGTGGCGACGAGCTCTTCATAGCTGGGACCGCCTTTGACGGGTTTGAGCCCCCACCGCCCCAGGAAGGTGGCGCGATAATCGAGCCACTGTGCGACGTCCGCTACGGGCAGGCCCTTGACGACCCGGGTTCCCCAGAACGGTGGCGTGGGTACGTCAACGCGGCGTTCCACATTCTCAGAACGCCGGGTGTCGATCTCACGCCTCTCGGCCACCTCGGTCTTCTTGTAGCGGCGTTTCTTGGGTTCGGGGAGTTTCGCCCCCGGGATGCCCTGCTTGACCGCCATGACTGCATCCATCAGGGCCAGCCCTTCGAAGGCGTCCTTGGCGTAGCGCACCTCGCCCTCGAACATGTCGTTCAGGTCATGCTCCACGAAGGCCCGGGTCAGGGCGGCTCCCCCAGCATCACCGGGTATTTCTCCGCCAGCCCCAGACGGTTCAGCTCGGCGAGGTTGTCCTTCATCACAAGCGTGGACTTCACCAGCAGCCCAGACATGCCGATGGCGTCAGCCCCGTTCGTCTCAGCGGCGTCGATGATGGCTTGGATCGGCTGCTTGATCCCCGATGTTGATGACGGTGTAACCATTGTTGCTGACGATGATGTCGACGAGGTTCTTACCGATGTCATGGACATCACCCCGGACAGTAGCGAGCACGAGGGTGCCCTTGCCGCTGCCGCCCTCCACCTTGTCGATGTGAGGTTCCAGGTGTGCCACCGCGGCCTTCATCACCTCGGCGGACTGTAGGACGAACGGCAGCTGCATCTGGCCGGAGCCGAAGAGCTCGCCGACCACCTTCATGCCCGCCAGCAAGTCCTCGTTGATGATGTCGAGACCGCCTTCCCCGCCAGGGCCCTCGTCGAGGTCAGGCTCAAGCCCCTTGGCCTCGCCGTCGATGATGCGGCGTCGTAGACGTTCCTCCAGCGGGTAGGGCAGCCAGCTCAGCAGCCCGGGATGCACGGACTGAGGCTGCTGTGACGCCCCTCGAACAGCTCGAGGAAGCGGGTCAGCGGGTCGTAGCCGTCACGGCGGCGGTCCCAGACCAGGTCCAGGGCGACCTCCCGCTGCTCCTCGGGAATCCGGTCCATCGGGATGATCTTCGCCGAGTGAACGATTGCTGAATCGAGCCCGGCCGCGACACACTCATGCAGGAACACGGAGTTCAGCACCATGCGGGCCGCCGGGTTCAGGCCGAAGGAAACGTTCGAAACACCCAGGGTGGTCCGCACCCCGGGGTAGCGGCGCTTCAGTTCCCGGATTGCCTCAATGGTCTCGATGCCGTCACGCCGTGTCTCCTCCTGCCCAGTGGCGATGGGGAAGGTCAGGCAGTCGACGAGGATATCGCCGATGTCCATCCCCCAGGCGCCGGTCAGCTCATCGATCAGGCGCGAGGCCACCCGCAGTTTCCACTCGGCGGTCCGGGCCTGGCCCTCCTCGTCTATAGTCAAGGCCACCACGGCGGCACCGTGCTCCGCGACCAGCGGCATCACTCTCCCGAACCGGGACGTGGGACCATCCCCGTCCTCGTAGTTGACAGAGTTGATGATGCAGCGGCCGGCGAGTTTCTCGAGGCCCGCCTGAAGAACCTGCGGCTCGGTGGAGTCCAGGACCACCGGCAGCGTGACCGCGGTCGACAGGCGCCCGGCAAGCTCCTGCATGTCGCTGCTGCCGTCCCGGCCGACATAGTCGACGCACAGGTCCAGCACGTGCGCACCATCCCGGGCCTGGCCCTTGGCGATCTCGACACAGTCATCGGTGTTCCCGGCCAGCATCGCCTCACGGAATGCCTTGGAACCGTTCGCATTGGTGCGCTCCCCGATGCTGAGGTAACTGAGGTCTTGGTGGAACGGGACCTCCACGTACAGCGATGAGCAGGTCCGCTCCACCGTTACGTCACGGGGCCGTACCGGACGGCCGCTGAATTGCTCCCGAGAGCAGCCGGATGTGAGCTGGCGTGGTGCCACAGCAACCACCGATCATGCACAGCCCGTACTCATCCAGGAAAGTCGCCAGAGCCTCGGCCAGGGCCTCGGGACCCAGCGGATGAGACGGCTCCCTCTGGGGTCAGCTCCGGCAGGCCCGCGTTGGGCATGGCCCCGACCCCGCAGCCGGCGTGGCGGGAAAGGTACCGCAGGTGCTCGCTCATCTCGGCGGGTCCCGTGGCGCAGTTCAGGCCGATCACATCAACGCCCAGCGCCTCAAGCGTGGAGCGCGCAGCCCCGATCTCGGAGCCGAGCAGCATGGTGCCGGTGGTCTCGACGGTGACGTTGACGAGGATTGGCAGGTCCACCCCGAGTTTTTTTCCCTGGCACGTTTCGCCGCTATCACAGCGGCCTTGGCTTGGAGGAGATCCTGGCAGGGTCTCAATCTGCACGGCGTTGACTCCGCCCACGATCATCGCCTCCACCTGGCTCTGGTAGGCATCGCGGATACTGGCGAAGGTGACGTGCCCCAGGCTCGGCAGCTTCGTGCCTGGCCCCACCGACCCGAGTACGAAACGCGGTTTGTCGGTGAACTCGTCCGCTGCCGCCCGAGCGATCCGGGCCCCGGCCTCAGCCAGCTCCGCCAGGCGGTCCACGATGTCATACTCGGCCAGCGCAGCCAGGTTGGTGCCGAAGGTATTGGTCTCGATGCAGTCAGATCCCGCCTCCAGATAGGCGCGGTGGACTGCCGCGACGACGTCGGGGCGGGTCACGTTCAAGACCTCGTTGCAACCCTCAAGACCCTGGAAGTCACGTTCAAGGTCGAGGTCGCCCTGAGCCTGCAGCATGGTTCCCATGGCCCCGTCGGCCACCAGGACACGAGAGTTCAGCAGGTCACGAAGAGTGGTCACGGCGGGTCATACTACCTGCCGCGTCCACGCCAGTCCTCGATCAGCTGGCGCGCCAGGGAGATGTGCCCTGGAAGGGTGACCTCCTTTCTCTCCAGGGCACGGTTCAGCTCGTCCCGGCTGTGAAAGGAGCCCCAGGCGAGTTCCTCCTCATCCAGCTGGGGCTCTGTACCGTCGCTCCTGGCCTCGAATCCCAGCATCAGGGAGCGCGGGAAAGGCCAGGGCTGGGTTCCGACAAAACGCAGGTCCCGGATGGACAGGCCGGTCTCCTCGCGTACTTCCCGGTGACAGGCCTGCTCTGCGGACTCCCCGGCCTCGATGAACCCGGCCTGCACGGAGACACGGTTGCCGGGCCAGTGCCGGGAGTGCGTCAGGAGCAGACGGTCCTGGGGATCCGTGATGGCGAGAATGATGGCAGGATCTGTCCGGGGGAAGAGCTGGTGGCCACATTCTAGGCACCGGCGTGCCGTCCCGGCTCGGTCAGGTGCGGTGGCGCCCCCGCACGTGAGGCAGGCCGGCCTGCTCCGGTGCCATTCGAACAGGGCTGTCGCCATCATCGCGACCTGCGTGTGCCCCGGGGAGAGGTCGAGGGAACGCAGATCGGCTCCCCCCACGCCATCGTCGCGCGCCCACCAGATGGTGCCGTCCATGCGTCCGAGGAGCAGGTCGCCCGGCAGCATGGTGCCGTCGAAGGGCTCTGTCACAAGATGCCCATCCTCCACGGGGAACTCCAGTCCCGGGCCAAGCCGTAGGCACCGAGAAGTTAGGTCCCGGGCCAGGACATCGAGTTCCCGGCCCGGCCACGTACCTCCTCGAGCCGGTCCAGGATTGCCGGTGCATTCCAGTGGTTCACTCTTCGAGACTATCCACATCACCCGCAAAGCTCATCCGTGAGGCTGCTGTCCCCAGCGGCATCCGGCAGGTCCTCGGCTCCTGAAGAGGCAGCTGGCCTAGCGGGGTTCTGGGACTCACGGAGCCGGGCATCACGCCAGCCAGCGCGCCAGAGACAGAGGGTTACGGACACCACGGCGCCTCCGGAGGAGACCGCCCACCATGGGAAATGCGGCAGCCCGGAGTCCTGGAGTGCCTTGTCTATCTCCTCTTGCGGGGTTGGTATCACGCGCTCAGCTGTCACCAGGATGCGGTGGGTGTTGATCCCAAGCGGGGTACAGGTGACCAGCGTTACCAGGTCGCGCCCCTCCTGCGGGTATAAGGCCTCCTGCTCCTCGGGGGCCACCACCTGGGTCTGGCGCACCACATAGACCAGCACCTCCCCCATCACCTCTATGGTGAATGTGTCCCCGGCATGCATCTTGTCGAGGTTGGTGAACATCGTGGCCTCGGCAAGGCCGCGATGAGCGGTGATCACAGAGTGGGTGGACTCGCCTCCCACCGGCAGCGAGGTTCCCTGGAGATGTCCTGCTCCGCGCAGCAGGGTGAGGTCGGAGGTGCCGTGGTACACGGGAAGATCCACGTCGATGCTTGGGATCCTGATGCGAGCCATGATCTCGGCAGGGCCCTGCAACAGCTGGTGGTACTCATTGCCCGAGACATCTCCGGCGCTCTGGGGGATATTGGTGTCAGGTGCGACGACTGCCCCGGACCTGAGTCTGTCGTTATAGGCACGGGCCGCTACCAGGGCCTCACTGAGAGCAGCCTGGTCCTCCCCGAAGGTCTGTGCCCTTTTGCGCAGCGATTCGTTGTAGGTATCGACCAGCTGTGACTGCTGGTACTGAGAGAACCATGAGGCTGCCGGAGTGTAGGTGAGAAGCACGATCCCCGCCAGGGCACACAACGCAGCCAGCCATGTGACGAGGCTGGGCCTCCAGCGCCGTGAACGCCGGCGGGGATGTGTCCTCATCCTCAAACAGTCCCGTCAGACCTGCTTGCGGCGTGCGGCCGCCCGGCCCAGGAGCATCACCACAGCGCCGATCGCCAGCAGGCCGATGCCACCAGCCGCCAGAGCCACCCTGACCGGTACCGCCCGTCAGCGGCAGTTGTGGGACAGTCTGCTTGGTGTTGGCGACGGGGATGTAGTTCTTACCGGTGCTGGTGACTGCTGCCGGGACTTCCGTGAGCCCAGCGGTGACCGTGACCTGCTGGGGAGCGGCTGCGATGTATCCAGCCGGCGCCTCGGTTTCGACCAGGTAATAGGTGCCGGGACGCACGACGGGGAAGAGGATTTTTGCCGTCGGTCCCGGTGGTCATCTCGTCCAGGGCGACGTCCTGCGCAGGGCAGTCCTCGCTGGTGCAGAGCTTGAACTTTGCTCCCGCAAGGAAACCATCATTGGCCCCGTCATACTTATAGACAGTGAGCTGCCCCCAGGTGGTGCTGGCGGTCTGCTCGACCGACGCTGTCCCGTTGATCTCCACCGTGGCGGTGTTGGTGAAGACACCCTGAGCCGCCTGGCCGACGTCGGAGACGTCAGTGATCAGCGTCATGACCACCTTCCTGCCACCATTGGCCCTCAGTTTCGTTATCCCGTCCCCGAGGAAACTGCAGGCCAGTGCGCCGCTGCATGTGTAGTCAGAACCCTCGGTGAGCCCCTCGCCAGTGTCTAGGGGCAAGCCTGAGCTGGGTGTTGTCGAGGGTCAGGCCTGCGGGCAGGCTGTCGGTGATCACGTAGCTGTCGATCTGGGTCCCCTGGCCACTGCGCGGGATGTCGGTGGTTACGGTCCATCTCACGTCGTTGCCGCCATACCCCGCCTGGGCAACCGTGTCGTCTCACGGTCTTCTCGATGCCTGCGACCGAGTTTTTCGGATACACGTGCGTCGCTAGTTCCAGGTGTTGTCGGTGGTGTAGTAAGGCAGGGTGACCAGGAACGGCTGGCTGCCGAGCACGACCTTGGTATCCGGCGCGCCGGTACTGGTCTCGGCTACCAGGTAGAGGCCAAGGTCAAGGCCCCTGCCAGCCGGCAATTCCCCCAGAGGTCGTCGTGACTGCAGAGATCTGGCTGGAGGTATGGCCGCCGACCATCGTGCCGGATTCTGGAGCCGTCAGGGTTTTTCGCGGTCTCCCACCCCTGAGGGGTGGTCAGGTCGATGTCGTCGACCTTGTAGAGCGTGAACTCCACCCCGTCGATCGGGGTGCAGTTGGCGCCAGGCTGCTCCTTGCCGTCCGCCGCCTCACCTGGGGTATCGGGTTGCACACATTTGTGCAGCGTCAGGCTCGCCCTGCGGGCTGGGTCGATGTTGGCGGAGTCGGCCCGTGCCGGAGCCGCAACCCCCAGCAGGCCGACGGCCAGGGCAGCGGCGAGCGCCAGCAGCCGTCTGCCAGGTCTCTCTCGAGTGGTCATCTGATTCCCTCCATCTTTTCTCCGCCGACGTCGATCGACGGTTTCGCCTGTGATCCCGCTGAGGCCGCAGGCTCACGGGTGCTTGTTTCTCCGATTACGCCCAAGGAAGACCAGTGCCACCGCAACCACCAGGAGGCCGCCACCCGAGTAGTAGTAGATATCGCTCGGGGTGCCTCCGGTCAGTGGCAGCACCGGGACCGGGGCACGGGTGTTCTCGAACGGTTCCTTCACCGTCTGGTGCACGGCCTGCGAGCCGATCTGGAGGGTTTCCTCCCGTGTGGTCAGCAGGTAGCCCAGCGGCGCACCGGTCTCCGTGAGTGTCCAGGTGCCCCACGGCAACCTCTCGACCCGGAATGACCCGGGGGCGGGATCCTTGTCGGGTCCCGAGCAGCTGCCCGGAGCGACGCAGTCCGTGATGTCGGTGATGGTCACCCCTAGAGGCGTTCGTCAGTTTCCAGACGGAACCGGCCAGTGGGTTCGTCGTTCCCGATTCCGTCTTCCGCCAGGAGATGGATCCCGGCAGGCGATCGTTGGGGATCGCGCCGATCTCGAAAGGTTCGGAGCCGGTGTCGGTGCTGCTGAGCCGGACGATCTGCTCGGAGAAGTTCGACAGCACGTACCCGGGTGGTGGCGCGACCTCGGTCAGTGTGTGCTCCCCCATTTCAGTTCCTCCAGCAGGAAGGAACCCGCCCCGGGATCCTTGTCCGGTCCCGTGCACAGGCTGCGGTCGGCGGCGATGCAGTCGGTGATCACCAGTCCGCCGGGGGCGGTGGGACCTTTCAGTGTCCACTCGGATTCCCCGATCAGCTCGCCGGTTTCGCTGTCGGTCTTGGTCCACTTGGCGGAGGCGGGTTTGTCCCTGTTGACGAGCTCCACCTGACTCCCGCCCACGGCGGTCAGCCCGGGAGTTCAGGAACTCGTACCCTTCATGACCTCCGGAGCCGCCTTTTCCTCGAACTGGAAGGACTCCCCTACTGGCACCACAAAGGTGTTCGTGTTGGTGACGGCGGTGTTCCCCAGGACGACACGTTCGGTGTCGCCGGTTTCGCCACCGAAGTTTCCGGTAGCGGTCAGTGTCCAGTCCGCGGCGTTCGGGGCCGGGTCGTAGCTGTTCTGGAAGGTCTTCAGCAGCGACATCAGCTGGTACCGTTCGGCGGCGCAGGGGTGGTTCGTCACCCTGTCACGTCCCTCCGCTGTGCGGTCCTCGCAGGTCACGTTCGTCGCAGGGGTGGCAACACCCGCCCTGTCCCCAGGCGACGTTACGCAGGTCACGGTCTCCCCCGACCTTGAGACGCACCCGATAGGTCAGGGTGAGTGTCTCGTTGGGGGCCAACGTGCCTTGCCAGGCAATCCTGCTCGTGTTCGAGTCGAAGACCACATCACCGCGTCTGCTGCTCCCGACGGTGGCCTGCAGGGAGTTCGTGATCACGGTGGCGTCGTCGACCACCCCGCTCAGGTCGTCGAAGACGTAGGCCGGGCTGGTGTCGGTGAAAGGGGTTCTGCTCGGGTTCTTCGCGGTGACGGTATAGGCCACCTCGTCGCCCGCGAACTTTTTCCCGGCCAGGGCGTCAGAGGTTTTGGAGATCTCGAGTTCGTAGGTGCTGATCTGAACCTTGTGGTCCTCGACCTCCCCGGTGACGGTCAATCCCGTGGGGCTCGTCAGGGAATCCGCAGTGGCGGCAGCACGCAGTCGCAGGTAGCTGTTCCCGGTGACCGCATCCTGCGGGATGGACCAGGTGAGGGTGGCTTTGCCCCCGGAGCATTGCACCGTGTCGGATGCCTCCGCCTCGTCGAAGACCCCGTTGCGATTCCAGTCCACCCAGCCGCGGTTGTGGCCTTGGCCCGTGCAGATGATCTCCTGGGTGGCGGTTCCCCGCCCTGTATCACGTGGTAGAGCGGTGTTCCCGATATGGCGTCCCTCATCATTCGGGCTGGCGGGGTTCTTGTCGTCCTGAGTGCCGTCACCGTTCACGGGGTTGACCGGTTCGGGGTCTATGCGTCTGCCCAGCATCACGTCGGGGTTCCTGGGTGGCCATGCCAGTCTGGTGCTGAAGGCATCGGTGGTGCCGTCGGAAAGTGATGAACCGTTCCAGCCCGTCAGGTATTGCGCGGCTGCGGCTCCGTAGCTGATGGGAGCATCGCCGTAGTCGAGGTTGATGACGGCGCCCACAGCTGCTGCCGCTTGTCCCTGACCGAACATCGTGATGGTTGCCTCGGAGACATTGCTGGCAACCATGGCGACGGTGGGGCCGGTGTTGGGACAGGTCACGCCGCCCGGGAGAAGCGTCAGGGTTCGTGATCCTCCCTGATGTGCTTTGCTGGGCCAGCGTCGTCGATGTGCAACTGGTGTCGCGAATCCGGTCCAGGACCCGCCACTGGGCATTGCTGCTGGTTTCCACCTTGATGTATTCGTCGGGATTCGGATCGCTGGACTCGGCATCGGCCACAACCATTCCGTCCACCGGAACACGCTGCCCTCCCGCTGGGAAACCCGGGCCGGAAACGATAGCCGAGCAGGAAACCTTGAAACTGACCGTGGTCCTGAAATATTTGGTGTGAATGGCACTGGTCATCCGATTGTTGGTGCCCGTGCCGCCACGGTTGTAGAGGTCGTCCAAACCGTCCTTCCGCCAGCTTCCCGCGGTCCAGACATCCAGCGTGGTTTTCTGATTGTATCCGTACCCACTGCCGGAATCCGGTTGTGACAAAGTGCATTCGAGAGCGAGCGTTGTGCTGCCGACCTGCGTGTACTGGGTTTTCGTGAGCCCCGAAGCGGGAATGATGTCGCCCTTGTTCCCCACTCGGCCCAGACCACGGACTTGACGAAATAGCCTCGGCCGCCGGTGGCGTAGTCGGCCTGCGCCGGCCGCGGGATGAGAACAATGCCACTGACGGCCGTGACAAGGGCGGCGAGCATGCCGAACACGATGCGTTTCAGCAATTTCATGGGCGCCTTTCCGGCTCGGCGTCGAACATTGTTCGGAAATTGACGGAATGCCCCATGCAACAGAGTTGATCCCCCAAACTCCTTGGCGAGCATAAATCCCGGTCAACACCCCTGTCAATCGCTGCCGGCCCGCCCGGTTTGAGGTCACCGGCAGGGCCAATAGACTGGAGGGATGCAGCACCCCCGGCCCGAGGACCTCACAAACCCGGCCGTCGTGATCGCCTTCAGTGGCTGGAACGACGCGGCCAACGCGGCCAGCGACGCGTTGCTACACCTGATGGAGCACTACCCCTCGTCTGAGCTCGAGACCATCGACGACGAACACTACTTCGACTTCCAAGTGACCCGTCCGATCTTGCGCCGTTCCCCTGACGGGCCCTGGATCCAATGGCCCCGCATCACCCTCCAACGGGTGCGCCTCCCGGAACGCGATCTGATCATCGTGGTCGGTCCCGAGCCCAACCAGTTGTGGCGCAGCTTCTCACGCGAGCTGGTCCAGAGGCTGAAACGCTACGAGCCGTCGATGGTGTTGCTGCTGGGAGCCATGCTCAGCGACACCCCGCATTCGCGTCCCCTTCCCGTCGCCATGTACACCTACGACTCGCAGCTGAGGGGCAGCCTCGCCATCGAGGAACTCACCTACGAGGGGCCGACCGGCATCACGGGCGTGGTCAACCAGATGCTGATCGCTGAGGGATTCCCCAGCGCATCCATGTGGGTCTCCATTCCCCACTACGTCGCCACTCCCCCGAACCCGAAAGGCCAGCACGCCCTGCTCAGCCGCATGGAGCAGGTCCTGGACGCCAGCCTCGGAGCCGGTGATCTGCTCAGTGAGGCCGGCAAGTGGGTGCAGGCCGTCGACGAGCTGAGCGCCGAGGACCCGGATGTGGCGGAGTACATCGAACAACTGGAGGAGGCCCGAGACGCCTCGGACGTAGAAGGTGCCACCGGAGACTCCATCGCTGCGGAGTTCGAACGGTATCTTCGCGACCAGGACAGCCGCGGGAGCTGAGCACTCAGTGGTGGCAGGACGCCACCGCGATCTCCCCGCAGTTGCTGCACCATGGCATCAGGATCGGGAGCATTGTAGACGGCAGAACCCGCCACAAAGGTATCGGCGCCGGCTTCGGCACAACGGCCGATCGTCTCGGCTGAGACTCCCCCGTCGACCTGCAGCCAAATCGGACGATCGCCGATCAGTTCACGGGTCCGCCGGATCTTCGGCACCACGAGGTCGAGAAACTTCTGTCCCCGAACCCAGGCTCGACCGTCGCGAGAAGCACCATGTCAACCTCATCGAGCATCTCGGCGTAAGGCTCGATGGGAGTGGCAGGTTTGAGCGCCATCGAGGCCCGTGCCCCATGGGCCCGCAGTTCGCGGGCCAACCGGACGGGGGCATGAGCGGCCTCCAGGTGGAAGGTCACGGACTCCGCCCCTGCCTGCGCATATGCCGGGCCCCAGCGGTCCGGGTCCTCGATCATGAGATGGATGTCCAGGAACTGGTTCGTCGCTTTCCGCAGGCACTCGACAACAGGGAGACCGATCGTCAGGTTCGGGACGAAATGGTTGTCCATGACGTCAACATGGATGGCATCGGCTCCGGGTATCCGCTGGATTTCATGAGCGAGCTCGGTGAAATCGGCGTTGAGGATGCTGGGAGTGATGCGCATGTACGCAGCCTACTGGCTTCGTAGCAGGGGCTAGGAACATGGCGTCGGTGCCGTGCCGGTGCGGCCACAACTGGACATATCTTCCCCTGCCCACGTCAGGTACCTCCGGAAGCGCCTCGGACGCGTTCAGCAATTCCAGGCCCGGATGCCCGTCCAGGATCCGTTCGACCACTGAGACTGTCTCGTCAGGGTGCGGGGAGCAGGTCACGTAGGCAATCACCCCACCGGGCATGAGCAGATCAATGGCTGCCCTCAGGAGAGAGCATTGCAGCGCGATCAACTCCGGCAGGTCGGCTGGCGTCCGCCGCCATCGCGCCTCGGGACGCCGCCGCAATGCTCCCAGGCCGCTGCATGGCGCATCCACCATGATCTTGCTGAAGGGACCGTGCTGCCTGATCTTCTCCGGGCTGCGTCCGTCGGAGCAGATCACGCTGACCGTGCCCGGCGGGTAGGCAGCCAGGTTCTGGCCAACCAGCCTGGCGCGATGTGGCGCCACCTCATTGGCCACCAGATGCGTGCCTGTGCGTCGCGCCAGCCCCGCCAGAAGAGCAGCTTTGCCTCCTGGCCCAGCACACAGGTCCAGCCAGGGACCGGACGGCGAATCCATCCGCGCCAGCGCCAGGGCCACCAACTGTGATCCCTCATCCTGGACCCCTGCCCGGCCCTCATGGACGGGCGGCACATCGCCGGGTGAGCCCTCCAGGACCGCGCCAAAAGGCGAGTACAACGTTGGGGTCGCGGGTGCCAGCTCGGTGACCTCTGCCAACCCGGGACGGATCACGAGAGTTGGCCTCGGAGCCAGGTTGTTTGACCTCAGCGCCGATTCCAGCTCATCCTCAGGCAGCAGCCTGGAATAGGCTTCGACGATCCAGCGGGGGTGGTGCGTGGCGACCGCCAGGGCGCCATGGCCATCGAGGCCACGTGTCAGCTCCTCCAGCCATTCGCCGAGGCTGCGGGATGCGACGCGGCGGCCAATGGCATTGACCAGGCCGGTGACCCGCTGCCCGACGGTGTCGCGGGCCAGTCCCACGGTGGCGGCGACGGCTGCCCGCGCGGGCACGGTCATGCTCAGCGCCTGATGCGCGAGCAGCCGCAGCAGGTCCACCACCGCAGGTTGCATGGTTTTCAGGCCTCGTCCCGAGGCGGACTCGATGATCGCGTCATAGGTGCCCCGCAGGCGGCAGGTACCGGCCACGAGTTCCGTCACGAAGGCCGCGTCCCTGGTTTCCAGATCCGCCGAGGCCAGCCGTTTGGCAAGCGCCAGGTTCGCGTAGGCATCCTCACCGCTCACCCGTCTCAGCACATCGAACGCGACCCTCCGGGAGACAGGCCCCACTCACATGAGCCTCCCGGACGCAGCGCCGGACCGGGCCCAGTCAATGGCTGCCATCCGTCGCCTTCCGGAAGCCTGAACCTCCAGAAGCTCAAGCACCGCATCACCCTGTGCCAGTGAAAACCTGACGGCGGGTCGTGTACAGCTCCCCGGCTCCAAGGCCACAGGTGCCTGTCCCAGCCGCGCCCGGTACAGCTTGAGACGCTTCTCATTCAGCTCGCACCAGGCACCGGGTTCGGGGAACACCCGAGGATGTGATTGCGGACCTCAAGTCCTGGGCGTGTGAAGTCCACCCGGGCCTCCTCGACCGTGATCTCGGGGCCAGCGTCACACCCGCCGCCTCCTGTGGCACGGGCTGCTCCCCGGCGGCGATGGCGTCGATGGTCTCGGCAAGCTGCCTGGCCCCCGACTCAGCAAGCAGCATCAGCAGCTCCCCCGCCGTCGCCTCCGGCATGGGCCGCGGGGACACCCGGTAGAGATCACCGGCATCGAGCTCCCGGACGATCTGGAAACAGGAGGTGCCGATCTTCGGATCACCCGCCATCACAGCCCGCTGCACCGGGGCTGCACCACGCCATCTGGGCAGTAGGGAGAAATGCAGATTGATCCAACCGTGTGGCGGTATAGCGAGGACCGGGGAGGGAAGCAGGGCACCGTAGGCGACCACCGCACAGACGTCCGGCGCCAGAAATGCCATCCGGGACTGGAAGTCTGGTTCACGGGGTGCGCAGGCTTCAGCACCTCCATTCCGAGTTCTACTGCTCGGAGTGCGACCGGCGACGGCGTGAGACGCCGGCCACGGCCTGCGGGGGCATCCGGCCGGGTGACAACTGCAATCACCTCATGTTCCGATGCTGCCAGCGCATCAAGGCTCGGCAGCGCGACCTCTGGAGTACCAGCGAATACCAGTTTCATGGTGTCCCTCATTCAAGTGTCATCGGGTCGACCTGCAAAAACAGCCTGCCACCCTCCTTGCGGGCTGACCGGATCGCGGCGGCACTCTTGACTGCCCTGGCCAGTTCACGCCCCTGTCTCCAGAGGGCAGCGCAGCAGCGACATCGCCTCAGGTTCGGGCTCCTCCCGGACCAGGGTCGGTCCGAGGATCTCGGCCCCGGCGAATGGGTCGTTGTCTAGGAAGGATGCCACAGCGCTGGGATCCCTCCGACCTGAACCGCTTTGACCGCCGGCGGTAGGCCAGCGGCGGCGCGGTCGGCGAGTTCCCTGGCGGCAAATCCCCCAGGGTCTTGCCGGAGCAGCGCCTGCACCGCAGGCTCCTCGGGTGACCCGATGACCAGGACCCCTCCCCGTCCGCTGCCGGGCGCACCAGGCTCGTCACCTGAGACCACCGGCGCAGCGACTCCTCCGCAACCCGCAGATCGGCACGGGACAAAGCCAGTTCCACGTCGAGGATCAGGGCTCCCGCGTATCCTCCCGGAACAGCTGGCTCCCCTGGGGTGGCAACGACTATGGCGCTGCCATCGCATAGGATCCCGGAGCGGATTCGCTCGGCAGACGAGTTGATCACCCGTGTCCCGGGGAAAGCCCTGCCCAGCTCCTCCGCGGTCCGGTCCGAACCGGCTATCGGGGCACGCAGCCGGTTGGAGTGACAGCGCAGGCATTCGAAACGCACCGGGGTGTGCCCGCACAGCCGGCATTGAAGCCGGTCCCGGTGGGGCTGCACCAGTGGGCCACCACAGCGAGGGCATATCGCCCTTTCCCGGCAGCGGTCGCAGCGAAGGCCCGAGGATGGCCCGCCCGCGCAACGGAGACCAGCACCGGGCCGGTTGCGAGAGCTGCCCGCACATGGTCAAAGGCCTGATGGGGCAACCGGAGCCGTCCTCCGCCGGGATTGCGTCCCTGGACTTCAGGTACCGCCTTGAGCACTGGGCCGATGAGCCGCATCTCGCGTGGCGGGAGGGCAAGCCCCCGCAGCCAGCGGCGCTCGATCAGGCTCTGGGCCTCACAGGAGCGTGCATGGGAGGCGAACAACAGCCCACAGCCCTCCTGAACTGCCCGGATCATCGCAACCGAACGAGCGTTGGGCCGCGGGAAGCGCTCAAAACAGTGGCCCTCGTTGCCATCGTCGGCCACCACTATCAGCCCCAGGTCCCGCAAGGGTGCGAAGGCAGCTGACTGGGTTCCGACGGCCACCCTTGCCTGCCCGCGCGAGCAGGCAAGGTAGTTTTCGTAGCGCACAGCCCGGCTAAGGTCCGAATTCAGACGGGCTACGCTGCCCTGTCCCTAGACACTGCTCCAACCGGGTGGCCGCTGTCTCCATGCCCCGGCTGGTCGGGAACAGCACCAGTGCGCCACGCCCTGCCCTCACAGTTGCGGCGACCGCCTCGATGACGCCACCGACGAGATCCCCGGGGTACTGGCGACGCAGGGAACCTGCCAGAAAGCACGCGGCGCCCCCATCCTCAAGCGCCCCGAGCAACTCGGCACCGCCAGGAAATCCCGGCAAGATAACCATCTCCTCCGGCACCTGTGGTGACGGCCATGGACGCTGGGGCTGCTTCTCTACAGCGGCCTGACGCGGCGGGATCGCAAGCCGGGCCACGTCCCACCAGGTTCCGGCATAGTGGTCAGCTGACTCCCCGGATCAGCTCGAAAAGCTCCGGTGTCAGGATCGGTTCCGGCGACGTCACTGAACGCAGCACAGCCAGCCTCCCGCTGGTTTCCGGCTCCCCCGGTGGCAACCACCCAGCCATCCACAACCTGGCCGGCGAAGGGGACCGTCACCCTGATCCCGGACGTGTTTCCTGAGCCAGCTTCTCAGGAATGCGGTAGTCGAAGAGACGATCCAGATGTGCCAGCGGGATATCGACCGCCACCTTGGCCACCTGTTCGGCGGCCGGGGCATCGAACAGCGTGGCCGAACTCATGCTCAGCCCTTGACTGCCCTCGCCAGCTCCTGTGCACGGCCGGTGGTTTCCCAGGTGGCATCTGGTTCGGTGCGCCCGAAAATGCCCGGAGTGTGGAGAACTGCCGGTAGATGGGGCGCAGCAGATCGAGATCGGCGATGATGCTGGCCGGACGCAGGTCGAAGGTGCTGTTCACCGCATCGGTTATCTGTTGTTCCGGCACCTTCGCTGTCCCGAAGGTGTCTAGGGTAGAAGCCCACGGGGTGAGCCCGGCCGATAGCGTAGGCGACCTGCACCTCGCAGCGGTCCGCCAAGCCCGCCGCCACGACATTCTTCGCCACCCAACGGGTGGCGTAGAAGCTCGAGCGGTCCACCTTCGACGGATCCCTTGCCGGAGAAAGCACCGCCTCCGTGGCGAGCCATTCCCCGTAGGTGTCGACGATGATTTTGCGTCCGGTGACCCCTGCATCCCCCATAGGCCCGCCGACCACGAACTTGCCAGAGGGATTGACGAAGATCCGGGGATCAGCGTTGTCGTATCCGTGTTCCGCCAGCACAGGCCGGATCACCTCGCGGGTGATCTCCGGGAGCATCACGTCCTTGAGAGAGACGCCGTCATCATGCTGCGTAGAGACCACAACGGTGTCGATTCCCGCGGGTCGTCCATCCTCATAGCTGACGGTGACCTGGGTCTTGCCGTCGGGCCGGAGATAACCGAGCACTCCCTGCTTTCTCACCTCCGTCAGGCGGGCAGCGAGCCTGTGTGCCACGTGGATCGGCAAGGGCATCAGCTGCTCAGTCTCATTGCAGGCATACCCGAACATCAGTCCCTGATCGCCTGCGCCCTGGCGGCTGGCCACCTCGCCATCCTCGCGGCTACGCACTTCAAGGGAGTCATTCACGCCCCCGGCGATGTCAGGCGACTGGGCGCCGATCGCCACCGTGACGCCGCATGATGCCCCATCGAATCCGACCCGGGAGCTGTTGTAGCCGATCTCCAGGATGCGCTGCCGTACCAGGGTCGCCACGTCGGCCCAGGCAGTGGTGGAGACCTCACCGGCCACAACCACCAGACCGGTGGTTATGAGGGTCTCAACCGCGACACGTGCTGCCGGGTCCTCGGTGAGAAGCGCATCCAGCACGGCGTCGGAGATGGAGTCGGCGATCTTGTCAGGATGCCCTTCGGTGACTGATTCGGATGTGAACAGGCGGCTCAAGGCTGAGCTCCTTCCCGAGAGGTGTTCGAGTGGATCAGGATTGGGAGTTGTTGGCGTCGAGCTCAGCGAAGGGGTCCACGAAGGTGAAGGCCGGATCGGCCTCAGCTGCAGCCCCTTTCGGCTGCCTCAGCCTCTGGATCGACCTGGGTGTACTGCAGCATGTCGTCCTGCAGCTCACGCAGGGCAACGGACAGTGGTTTCTCCTGGGGGCGACCCCGACGAGCGGACCCACATTCTCCAGGAGTCCCTCGCCGAGCTGGGAATAGTAGGCGTTGATCTGCCGTGCCCGCTTGGCTGCGAAAAATCACCAGCCGGTATTTGGAGTCCACCTTCTCCAGCAGATCGTCGATCGGAGGGTTGGTGATGCCTTCAGGATTGGTGCTCAAGATCTACCTCTGCAGGGGTTGAACGATGGGCTTGCGGTCACAAGCCCATCAAGACTATCAAAGCCTGCACAGTGTTCTCGATATGATCATTGACGACCACGAAATCAGCCTCGGCCTGGGCCTCCAACTCCAGCCGGGCGGTCCTCAGTCTTCGCTCCACCTGCGCGGCGTCCTCGGTTCCCCGGCCCTCAAGGCGCCCTAACCAGTTCACTCCATGACGGCGGGGCCAGGAACACCAGCTTCGCCTCGGGAAGATTGCTTTTTCACCCTGACGGGCACCCCTGCAAATCGATCTCCAGGATCACGTCCTGCCCCGACGCGATCGCCGAGGCCACGTCTTCCCGGGGCGTACCGTAGCTGTGGGTTCCGTGAACAACCGCATGCTCCAAGAGCTCACCGGCATCCACCATCTCCTGGAATCTCCGCGTGGAGACGAAGTGGTAGCTGACTCCGTCGGCCTCTCCCTGGCGTGGCTGCCGGGTGGTGAGCGAGACGGGTATGTGGATGTCAGGACGCAGCTCGCGCAATCTTGCGCAAACAGTTCCCTTCCCCACACCACTGGGACCGGAGATGATCCATACGGAGGGCTGCCTGGATGAGCGCACCAGATGATCTTAGAGGGTCAGCTGCAAGGACCGGCGCGTGGATGCCCGTTGGTGTTCCCCTGCGATGTAACAGATCCCGCCGGGAATCCGGCTGGCCCTAGCAAACACCCCTACCGGCGAGAGCTTTCAGGGCTATGAAAAACCAGTGGGTGAGCGTGAGGACACTCACCCACTGGTTTTTGAAGGCCCTATGAACAGGCACAAAGCAAACATAAGCGCCGGCTCCTTGCCAGGAGTCAGCGGCTCAGCTACCTGCTGGTTGGTATCTGTGCCGGACCAGCGGTCTGTGCAGGTCACCTGCCTACTAAGGAGTCTCCCGTGGAAGGCCCTGGAACGGAACGCGCTAGGGTGAAGAGCTCCTTCAGACGGTCTACCTGATGTCGTCCTAAACCACGGATCCGCCGGTTCGGGGCGATCTCGAGGCTCTCCATAATTTCTTGGGAACGCGTCACACCGACGCGAGGTAGGGCGCGCAGTAGGTCCACCACCTTCACCCTGGAAAGAACGTCATCCTCCAGCGCTTTGTCAAGGGCCTGGGAAAGCGTGAGGGGCGCCAGACTTGACCTGATCCTTGAGCTGGGCTCGGGCGCGCCTTGCCTCGTTGCAGCGGCACGTGCTGATTCGAGCTGTTCGGTGCTCAGTTGCGGAATAGCCATCGGTCCTCCTTCGTGGTAAGCGACCGGCCTCGCAGGGGTTTGATATCCCTGCTTGACAATCTACCCTTACCATGCATCGGATGCAGAGGAATCGAGATTTAAAGGGCCCAAGAGATTCCACCACCGGCGTGGCGAAGCTACCGACGGCGTCTCCTACAAGCCCGAGACCGCGTTCATCTGCTCAAGGAGCCGGGTGGTCCTGGGGCCGAGCGCCTCACGTCCTGCACCGATCACCTCACGGCTGGCGGTCGGCAGGACGTGCTCCGCTGCCCGCCCGAAGGCTGCTGAGAGTCCCTGGATGCTTCCCCCTTGGGCACCAATGCCTGGGGCCAGGATCGAGGAATTGAATCCCGAGAGGTCGCAGCCGAGGTCACTGTGGGTGGCCCCCACGACAAGACCGATGGCGTGATCCCGGCCCGGGTTGAGTCCAATGATCTCGTCGATCACGAGCTGAGCTGTGTGCTCTTGGAGTTCGGTTCCTCCGGATTGGAGGTGCGGGCGAGCACGTAGACTCCCCGCCCGCTGTTCACAGCCTGGTCGATGGCAGGCAGCAGGGCGCCGACACCAAGGTAGGGGCTGAGCGTGATCGCGTCTGCTGCCAGGGCAGATTCATCGTGGAGATAGGCATCCGCGTAACCGGCCATGGAGGAGCCGATATCGCCTCGTTTCACGTCCAGCAGGCTGAGCGCCCCGGCATCACGGATATCGGCGAGCACCCGCTCCAGCACAGCGATACCCCTCGATCCATGGGCCTCAAAGAAGGCCGACTGGGGTTTGAACACCGCGATACGCTCCCCAGCTCCTCCACGATGCCGCGGGAGCACTTCTCGAGACCTCTCACGCCGGGCTCCAGTCCCCAGGCCGCCAGCACGGAGGGCATGGGATCGATGCCCACGCAGAGGTTCCCACGTTCTGCGGTGTTGCCGGCAAGTCTCTTCGCGTAGCTCATCGTCACCTCAGGATCTCGTTCAGTCCCCGCACCAGGGCGGGTCCGGCGTAGATGAAGCCGGTGTAGAGCTGGAGCAGGACGGCACCGGCGTCAATCATCCGCCTCCCGTCACGCGGGGACATGATGCCGCCCACCCCGATGACCGGTAGCTGAGTCGCCGCCGCGGTCTGCTCCACGAAGGCCAGGGCCCTGCCGGTCAGGGGAGCACCGCTCAGCCCCCCTGCCTCGGCAGCAAGGTGCTGATCGCCCGCAGCCAGCCCCTCCCGGCTCAAGGTCGTATTCGTGGCGATGATCCCGGCGGCTCCCGAATCGCGGATCACGGCCAGGGTCTCCGCCCAGGTCCCCGGCTCCAGGTCTGGGGCAAGCTTCACAAAGACCGGGAGCGGGTCTGGACCTTGCGACGCCGACTCGATGATGCAGGCAAGAAGCTGCTCCAGCTGGCTGGCGTGTTGCAGTGTCCTCAAGCCTGGCGTGTTCGGGCTGGAGATGTTGACGGCCAGGTAGTCGGCGTAGATCTCGCAGAGCGTCCACGGATGCCAGATAGTCCGATGCGGCATCCAGCAGCGCAACAGCCTTGGTCTTGCCTATCGAGATGCCGAGCGGGATGCCGAGCCTACGATTCCCCCGCTGCACACCGAGCTTCAGGAGCCGGTCGGCCAGGGCTTCAGCGCCGTGGTTGTTAAACCCCATCCGATTGACGATGCCGCGTGAGGCCCCTCGCCCCTGAACATCCGCGGCGCAGGATTGCCTGGCTGCGCTTGGCCTGTGACAGTCCCCAGCTCGGCGAAGCCGAAACCGAAACGCGCCCAGGCAGCAGCAGCCACCCCGTCCTTGTCCAGCCCGGCTGCCACCCCCACCCGGTTCGGGAACTCGATGCCCGCGACCGTGACGGGGGCAGCGACCTCGGCCGAGCGAGTGGCGGGCACATGTCCCAGCCAGGAGATCGCTGGCCCTCGTGGATTCTCTCGGGGTCACCGCCGCCCCAGCGGAACAGAACCGGGCGCAGCAGCCTCTGATAGACCCCCCAGCTCTGCTCGCGTCAGTAGGCTCGTCACGAGGCGCCGCCCAGTCCTGAAGGGAACGGACCTCGAGGTGCCCGGCCCGCTGGGACTCGATGCTCTGCACAGCCGCGGGCCATAGTGGGAACCGTGGTAACGCAGGGAATGTCAGCTAGCACCGAGGCGGTACGGATTAGGTAGCCGTCCTGGCGTGGGCTGGTGTCGATGCCGGCTCCCTGGGGTGTGTTGAAGATCAGGTCGATTTCGCCGTCCTTGATCAGATCGACGATGGAGGGCTCGGAACTGTCCCTGGAACGCTGGCTGAGTTTGGCCACCTCCCTGCACGGCAACTCCGTTGCGGCGCAGGACTGACGCGGTTCCCGAGGTGGCGAGGATCCGGAACCCCAGGTCGGCCAGGCGCTTGACGGGCCAGATGGCATGACGTTTATCCCGGTTCGCGATGGAGACGAAAAACTGTGCCCCTCGGTGGGCAACGGGAAGCCGCCGGCATTCTGGGCTTTCGCGTAGGCGGTGCCGAAGCTGACGTCCAGCCCCATCACCTCACCCGTTGAACGCATCTCGGGTCCCAGGAGCGTGTCGACGAAGCCCCCGGAGACAGTGCGGAAACGGTTGAACGGCATCACAGCCTCCCTTGACGGCCACGGGAGCACCAGGAAGCACCTCAGTCCCGTCACCGGCCGCGCGCAGCATCCCCTCAGACCGGAGCTCCCGGATCGGGGTCCCCATCATGATCCGTGCCGCGGCCTTGGCCAGCGGGGTGTTGGTCGCCTTGGACACGAAGGGGACTGTGCGTGATGCCCGCGGATTGGCCTCCAGCACGTAGAGAATGTCGGATTGGAGGGCGTACTGGATGTTCAGCAGACCACGCACACCGACACCCTTCGCAATCAGGTGCGTGGAGTGCCGGATACGTTCGATCATCTCGTCGCCCAGCGTGATCGGCGGCAGTGAACAGGCGGAGTCCCCGAGTGGATCCCTGCCTCTCGATGTGTTCCATGACACCGCCGAGATACAGCTCGGCCCCGTCGTAGAGCGCATCGACATCGATCTCGACGGCGTCGTCAAGGAAACGGTCCACCAGCACTGGGGCGCCGTCGCTGACCTCCGTGGCCCCCGCTATGTACCGGTCCAGTGCGGCGTCGTCATAGACGATCTCCATGCCACGCCCACCCAGCACGAAACTGGGCCTCACCAGCACCGGATAACCGATCTCGGTGGCGACCCGGTTGGCCTCCGCAGCCGAAGCGGCCATCCCATGTTTCGGTGCCGGAAGCCCGGCATCGCTCAGCACCCTTCCGAACGCTCCCCGGTCCTCAGCCAGGTTGATGGCCTCCGGCGAGGTGCCGACGATCGGTACCCCAGCGTCCTTGAGGATCTGCGCCAGCTTCAGAGGAGTCTGGCCTCCGAGCTGGCAAATGACTCCCGCAACAGGACCAGCGAGGCTCTCCGCATGGTAGATCTCGAGGACATCCTCCGCTGTGAGCGGCTCGAAGTAGAGCCGGTCGGAGGTGTCGTAGTCGGTGGAGACCGTCTCCGGGTTGCAGTTGACCATGATCGCCTCGTAGCCGGCATCACGCAATGCCATGGTGGCGTGCACACAGGAGTAGTCAAACTCAATACCCTGCCCGATCCGGTTGGGCCCCGATCCCAGGATCAGAACGGCCTGCTTGAGCGTGGCGGAACCTCCGACTCCTCGTCATAGGTGGAGTAAAGGTACGGAGTGAGAGCCTCGAACTCGGCGGCGCAGGTGTCGACGGCCTTGTAGACGGGCCGGATGTCAAGGGCCCACCGGAGCTGGCGGACAACCCCCTCGTCCAGGCCTCTGAGCCGGCTGATCTGGATGTCTGACAGGCCGTTGCGTTTCGCCCGGCGCAGCAGCTCCGGGGACAGTGGTCGGCGGTGCGCACCTCGGTGCCCACCTCATGAATCAGGGCGATCTGGTCCAGGAACCAGGGATCGATCCGGGTGGCCTCGAAGAGCTGCTCGACGGTGGCACCCGCGTCCAGGGCGAGCATCAGCTTGAGGATCCTGCCGTCATGGGGGCGGCGCAGCTCGGCCAGCAGGGTGGCGAGGTCTCTTCCATCGGCCTGTCCGAGCCAGAACCCGGTGCCGGTCTCGGTGGAGCGCATCGCCTTACCCAAGGCCTCGGTGAAGTTGCGCCCGATGGACATCACCTCCCCACCGACTTCATGTGTGTGGTCAGTGTGGCGTCGGCGGAGGGAACTTCTCGAAGGCGAAGCGAGGGATCTTGACCACCACATAGTCGAGGGCCGGCCTCGAAGGAGGCTGGGGTGACGCGGGTGATGTCGTTGGGAATCTCGTCGAGTGTGTATCCGATGGCGACCTTGGCGGCGATCTTCGCAATCGGGGAAACCAGTGGCCTTCGATGCGAGCGCCGAGCTTCGTGAGACGCGCGGATTCATCTCGATCACGATCATGCGGCCATCCTCGCTGATGGCGAACTGATATTACAGCCGCCCGTGTCGACCCCGACCGCGCGGATGATGGCGATGCCGACATCACGCATCCGCTGATATTCCCGGTCCGTCAGCGTCATCGCCGGAGCCACCGTGACGGAATCTCCGGTGTGGACGCCCATCGGGTCGAAGTTCTCGATGGAGCAGATGATGACGACGTTGTCGGCCTTGTCCCTCATCACCTCCAGCTCGTATTCCTTCCACCCCAGGATCGACTCCTCGATCAGCACCTCGGTGACCGGGCTGGCCGCCAGGCCCGCGCCCGCGATCTGCCCCAGTTCGTCAATATCGTGGGCGAATCCGGAGCCGACCCTCCCATGGTGAAGGAAGGACGCACCACGACGGGGAAGCTGAGCTCATCGGCCGCAGCCATCACCTCGTCCATCGTGTGGCAGATGCGGGACCTCGCAACCTCCGGGGCGCCGCCCGGGATGCCTGTGAGGGACTCGACGATGGCTTTGAACTGTTCCCGGTCCTCACCGCGCTGGATGGCCTCGAAGGATGCGCCGATCAGCTCGCAGCCGTACCTGTCCAGGACACCGTTCTCGTGCAACGCGACAGCGGTGTTGAGAGCGGTCTGGCCGCCCAGGGTGGCCAGCAGCGCGTCCGGGCGTTCCCGCGCGATGACACGTTCCACGAATTCCGGCGTGATGGGCTCCACATAGGTGGCGTCGGCGAAGTCGGGGTCGGTCATGATCGTGGCTGGATTCGAATTGACCAGGACCACCCGGAACCCCTCGGCTTTGAGGACACGGCATGCCTGGGTGCCGGAGTAGTCGAACTCACAGGCCTGCCCTATGACGATGGGACCGGAACCGATGACGAGGATCGATGAGATGTCAGTTCGACGAGGCATGACTCTCCTGGGATGATGTGGCGGGACTAGCAGGTCCCGGTGCTTGGTGGCTCTGGCGGATCCTCTGCCTGGCTCTCATGAGCTCGGCGAAGCGGTCGAAGAGATAGCTGGCATCGTGCGGGCCGGCGGCGGCCTCCGGATGGTATTGAACGGAGAATGCCACCAGGTCCCCATCTCGTCGCAGTTCAAGACCCTCCACGACATCGTCATTGAGACCGATATGCGAAACGCTGGCCTGGCCGAACTCGGTGTCGACGCTCCGATCCAGGGGGCATCCACGGCGAAGCCATGGTTGTGGGCGGTGACCTCGACCCTTCCGGTGGTGCGGTCCAGCACGGGCTGGTTGATTCCCCGGTGACCGAACTTCAGTTTGTAGGTGCCGAATCCGAGGGCGCGCCCGAACAACTGGTTGCCGAAGCAGATCCCGAAATATGGGATGCCCGCGTGTAGCACCCGCCTGAGCAGGGCGACGGGATCATCGGCAGCGCTTGGATCGCCCGGTCCGTTGGAGAAGAAGACTCCATCGGGCTCCAGCGCGGTGATCTCCTCAAAACTTGTGGCGGCGGGAAGCACATGTACCTCCATACCCCGGCTGGCCATCTGGGCTGGGGGTCATGGTCTGATGCCGAGGTCGACAGCTGCCACCTTGAAATGCCGCTGTCCCCGCGCCGGAATCACCTGAACCTGGGGGTGGAGACGTCACCGAACAGGGCAGCCCCTACCATCACCGGCTGTTGCAGGACCCTCGCTCGCAGCTTCTGCGGGTCCAGTTCACGGGTGGAGATGCCGGCCCGCATGGCTCCCAGAGACCGGATGTGACGAGTCAGGGAACGGGTGTCGATGTCACAGATGCCGACGACCCCCTGGGCTGCGAGTTCCGCGTCCAGGCTGCGGCGGCTGCGCCAGTTCGATGGCCGGGGCGCAGGATCCCGGACGACATATCCCGCGACCTGGATCTGCCCCGATTCGTCGTCCTCATCGTTCCATCCCGTGTTGCCGATGTGCGGAGCAGTGGCCAGCACCACCTGGCCACGGTAGGACGGATCGGTCAGGGTCTCCTGGTAACCCGACATCCCGGTGGAGAAGACTAGCTCCCCGAAGGTCTCCCCTCGGCCCCGAATGATCTTCCAACGAATGAACGCCCATCCTCGAGAACCAGCAGTGCGGGAAGGGGATTCATGATCGCTCCAAATTCAGGGGTCAGGAGTGTGATTCTTTAGTTGACAGCGCCTTGCTCAGCAGCCCGTTGAGGAAGCCGGGTGAGCCATCGGTCGAGAGCTCCCCCGCCAGTCGCACCGCCTCCGCGATGATCACCGGCGCCGGTGTGTCTGTGTAGTCGAGTTCGAAAACCGCGATGCGCGCCAGGTTGCGATCGACAGCCGGCATGCGCTCCAGCGTCCAGGAGCTGTCGAGGCAGGCTGCGATTCGCGCATCGATCTGCTCTTGGTGCTCAGCGATGCCGTGAACAATCCCTAGTGGTCAGCTCGCGCACAGTGATCGAGGCCAAGTCCCTGGCCTCGATGAAGGTCTCGACGATGCCCCGGCCCCTCAGCTCGGCTGCGTACAGGATGTCGAGGGCAACTCGCCGAGCCTTCGTCTGGGTGCCGTAGCGGGCAGCCTCAGCCATTCACCCGGGAGATATAGGGACCCGTCGCGGGTGTCGACTTTGATCTTCTCACCAGTGGTGATGAACAGGGGAACCTGGATCTCCTTGCCGGTCTGCACAGTGGCAGGCTTGGTGCCGCCGGTGGAGCGGTCTCCCTGCAGACCAGGCTCGGTGTAGGGTGACCTCGAGCTCCCACGCTGGCGGGCAACTCGATGAACAAAGGCGTGCCCTCGTGCAGGGCGACGGTTGCGGTCTGGTTGTCCAGCAGATAGAAGCGGGCCTCTCCCACCACACCGGCTGGGATCTGGATCTGGTCGTATGTGGCGTTGTCCATGAACACGTAGTCCTCGCCGTCGAGATAGAGGTACTGCATGTCCCGGCGGTCGATGGTGGCGGTGTCCACCTTCGTGTCGGAGTTGAATGTCTTGTCGATGATCTTGCCCGACAGCACATTCTTCAGCTTCGAGCGTACAACGGTGTTGCCCTTGCCCGGTTTGTGGTGCTGGAACCACTGCACCTGCCACAGCTCACCGTTCAGGTCGAGCACCATTCCGTTCTTCAAGTCATTGGTGGATACCACGCCTGCCGCCTTTCCGACTCTGCTTGCAAGGGCCGTCGCGGAATCTTACCCGAGCCCTACGCCTGCCCGGAAACCGCAGCGTAGGCTCCGGCGAGTTCGTCCTCCGCCGCCCCTTCCAGCATGACCGGCCGTCCCTGGGCCGCAAGCCCCACCAAGCGCAGGGTGAGGCCGCGGGTCTTCTTGTCCAGGCTCATGAGCTGGCGCAGCGCAGGCCAGGCTGCCGGATCGTAGGCGACGGGCAGGCCGAGGGACCTGAGCAGCCGGGAGTGATCGGCGGCGATTCCCGCACCCAGGCCGAGGAGACGCCGGCTCACCTCTGCTATCCAGGCCATACCGATGGAAATTGCCTGGCCATGACGCAGCCGGAACCCCTCATGGGCCTCAATGGCATGCCCCAGGGTGTGCCCATAGTTCAGGGCCTCCCTGCCAACGGATTCGCCCTCGGAGGTGCGCTCTGTCAGATCGGCGGCCACGACCGCCGCCTTCACAGTGACGGCACGGCCGACGAGTTCCGCAAAGGTCTCAGACGTGGTGTCCTGGGATCCTGCGAGATCGGAGTCAATCAACTCCAGGATCCCAGGATCTGAGATGAACCCGCATTTGACGACTTCCGCCAGTCCGGATGCAATCTCCAGGCGGGGCAGTCCCCCAAGCAGCTCCAGGTCGCAGATGACGGCCCTGGGCTCGTGAAATGCCCCGACGAGGTTCTTGCCTGCCGTCAGGTTGATGCCGGTCTTGCCACCGACCGCCGCATCGACCATGCCGAGGACTGTGGTGGGGATGCTGATGAACCCGACGCCCCGTAGCCAGCTGGCAGCCACGAAACCCGCCAGGTCGGTGGTGGTGCCGCCGCCCAGCCCGATCACCAGGTCGCTGCGGGTGAGACCGGCGGCTGCCAGCGCGTCCCAGCAGTCAGCCAGCACAGCCGGTGTTTTGGCGTTCTCGGCCTCGGCGACGGTGACTAGCGTGACCTGCCGCCCTGGGCAGCGCTCCCTCACCCGATCCGCCAGTGCCGTCAACGGTCCGGGAACGATGATTGCCACCCGCGTGGCCTCGCCGAGTGCCTCCTCCAGCCTGCTCAGAGCGCCAGGAGCGATGTGCACCTCATAGGGGGCGAGCTGACTGTCAACGGGAATGATCACGGCTGTCTCCTGGCGTCGGCAAGCTCTACCGCGATCTCCCGCGGCTCACGCCGGTCGGTGTCGATCCGGGTGGTGGCGAGCGCCTCGTAGACGGGTGTGCGTTCCCTCAGCAGCTCCACCAGCCTGCCCCGGACGTTGCCCAGCAGGAGTGGCCGCGCAGTGTTGAGCCCGACACGGCGAGAGGCCCTGCTTGATCGAGACCTCCAACCAGATGACATCATGTCCCGCCAGGGCCTGGCGGATGCGGGGGTTCATGACCGCTCCCCCGCCCAGGCTCACCACCTCGCCATCCGCAAGCAACTCGAGGGTGGTCGACTCCTCAAGCGAGCGGAAATGAGCCTCTCCCTCGTCGGCAAAAAAATCTCGCTGACGGGTTTCCCCACCACTTCCTCAATCCTGGCATCCACATCGACAAATGCTCGTCCGAGCAGCCTGGCCAGCTCAGCGCCGACCGTGGTCTTCCCGCTCCTGGAGCCCCGATGAGCACAATGGTCACTGACGCACCTCCAAGCCCCGTGTCACGAGGTCGGCGAGGTAGGCGTCACGATTGCGACGGGTCTCTGCGACGGAGTCGCCGCCGAACTTCTCAAGCGCCAACTCCGCCAGTACCAGCGCGGTCACGGCCTCAGCAACCACCCCGGCAGCCGGTACCGCGCGCAAACGTCGGAGCGCTGGTGATGGGCCGCGGCGGGCTGGCCCGTCGAGACATCCAGGGTGCGGAGCGCCCGGGGCACGGTCGAAATCGGTTTCATGGCGGCACGGACCCGAAGAACCTCACCGGTCGACATACCGCCCTCCACGCCTCCCGCGTTGTGGGTCGCGCGCGAGATCCCCTCAGTGGTTGGCAGGATCTCATCGTGAGCAGCCGAGCCTCGCCGCCGCGCCAGCTCGAAACCAGCACCGAACTCGACTCCTTGATGGCCTGGATACCCATCAGCGCACCCGCCAGCCTCCCGTCGAGGCGGCGGTCTCCCTGGATGTGGGATCCCAGGCCTGGCGGCAGCCCCCACACGACAACCTCCACGACTCCACCCAAGGTGTCGCCTTCCTTACGACAGGCCTCCACCTCTGCTGCCATGGCAGCCGCCGCCTCCGCGTCGAAACAGCGGGTGGGCTCGGCATCGATCGCAGCCAGGTCCTGCGCATGTGGGAGATCCGCGCGAGTCGCCCGCACCCCACCAAGCTCAACCACGTGGCTGACGATGCTGGTGCCGAGGGCCTGGTGGAGGAAAGCGGCGGCAACAGTGCCGAGTGCGACGCGCGCCGCTGTCTCCCGGGCCGAGGCGCGTTCCAGGATGGGGCGGGACTCTGCAAATCCGTACTCTGCATCCCGGCCAGGTCGGCATGGCCAGGCCGCGGCCGGGTCAGGGGGCGTTGCGGGCCTGCTGGGCGAGCGTGCCAGGATCAACCTCGCCAGGGGCCATGACGGTCTCCCACTTGGCCCACTCGGTGTTGCCGATCATGATGGCGATTGGCGAGCCTAGAGTCTCGCCGTGACGAAAACCGCCGAGCAGGGTCACCACGTCTGCCTCGAATTTCATGCGCGCCCCACGCCCGATCCCGAGACGCCGCCGTGCGAGGGCCGCCGAGATCTCGGGCTCTCCCACCCGCACGTGGGCCGGGATGCCCTCCATTGTGGCTGTCAGGGCCTGGCCGTGGGATTCTCCCAGCCGTAAGGTAACGCAACATGAGGGCAATTGTGTCAGCTGTTACGGCGGGCTTCGAGTTCTGCCACGGCAGCAGACAGGGCTTCTTGGAAACCAAGCTCACATCCCGTCAGGAGCCGGAACTGATCAACGGCCTGTCCTGCGAGCAGCTCCAACCCGGTGATCACCGGCTGTCCTGGACTGGCGGCTTTCGCGATGGGAGTCGGCCATGGGTCATAGACGGCATCGAACAGGACCCCGGCTCTCTCAGCCCAAGCCCTCAGCCCGGGTGGTCGTGGCAGAGACCGGCACCGTGCTGGCGAGCAGATCGACATCCGGGACAGACACATCAAGAGGCTGGGCAGTAACGTCTATGCTCAGGGCGACTCCCAGCTCACAGAGCTTCACGGCCCGGGCCGGTTCGCGCGCGAGGACCATCACCTGTCGTACCGAGAGCCCGGAAAGCGCCACGAGCAGGGACCTGGCCGTGGCCCCTGTTTCCGACGATGACGGCGGTGGACAACGTGTCCAGCCCCCGGTTGCGCCACACCCTGACGAAGCCTGGCACATCGGTGTTGTACACCCGCGCCGGACTGTCGAAGACGATGGTATTGCCGCCCTGCACCATACGGGAGATGGAGTCGGGTTCTCCAAGCCTGAGGAGGTCCTGTTTGTGAGGGGCCGTCACGCTGAGGCCCGACCACTCTCCGGACTCCCCCAGCGACGAGATGAACTCGGGAAGTTTCCCGCCCCGCACCTGGATCGCCTCGTAGTCCCATTCCAGGCCGTGGGCGCGATAGCCCGCACGGTGGATCGCAGGAGAGGGAATGCTCCACGGGATCCCCGACGACGGCGCAACGCATCATTCAGCAGCGTCCCTGATGAGACTGGCACCACCCTGGAAGAGTTTCACATTCTCCAGATGACCAGCCGAATCCACTGAGTAGCGGGTCTCCCCGGTGTCGAGGTCGACGGCGGTGAAGTACAGGTATTCGTGCGCACTTGGAGCTAGCGCGGCCTCGATGGCGGACTGACCGGGATTCGAGATCGGGGTGGGTGGCAGCCCCAGCTTGGCGTAGGTGTTGTGGGGCGAATCCACGGCCCGGTCCTCCTCCGTCGTGGTGACGCGGTCGAACTGATTGATCGCATAGTGCACCGTGGAGTCGAGTTCCAGCTTCATGTCCTTCTTGGCAAGGCGGTTGTAGATGACCTGCGCGACCATGGGGCGGTCCTCCGGGCGCGCGGCCTCCTTCTCCACGATGGATGCGACGATCAGCACATCGTAGGGGTTGCGTCCCGCCTGTTTCGCACGCGCCTCCAGGCTGACAGCACCTGCGACCTTGTTGAATTGCTCCACCTGTTGCTTCAGCACCCCGAGCGCGGTCACCGGTTCGGCGACCTCGTAGGTCTCCGGGAACAGGAAGCCCTCGACATTGCCCTTTGCCCAGCTGGGCAACCCCAGCTCCGAGGACTTCGCCGCCTCAGCGAGCTGTTCTTCGGTGAGTCCCAGTTCTTTGGTGAGGATCTCCCATTGCTGCGCCTTGACCCGGCCCTCGGGGATCGTCACCTTCAACGCGACCTTGTTAGCGGGATCCAGCAGCATTCTCAGGGCAGTCTCCGCCGGCAACTCAGCACGCAGGCGGAAACGTCCCGCCTGGAGTTTTGCCGCGGATTCCGGCTGGCGTGCCGCAACCGAGCGGAAGGTGCGAGCGGCTTTGATGACGCCCTTCTGCACCAGGAGGTCACCGATCTGCTTGACGCTAGCGTCCTGCGGGATAACAACGATGACCTCGTCTTTCCCATCGCCCATGTAGTCAGCCTCGGTGCGCCACTCAATCCAAGCATCATGCGCTTTGTCCACGACAAACCAACCGCCACCCACAAGCACGATCAGCGACAGCAGAACAGCGAATCCGCTGCGAGCGTGATAGCCGATCTTGCGCCAGTCCGGCTGGCCGTCGTTGTCGACGAAGGTGGGGCTCAAAGGTCCTCCTGTTGCAGTTGTTCTCCAGCAGCCAGGCCGGATGCTGTCTCAAGATCCAGCGCGCGCTGCAGGATTTCGACGGCAGCTGCCTGATCTGCGATCCGCCGCTGCTGCCGGGAATTACGGCCTGCTCCCCCAGACTACGCGAGGCCCCGCGGTGCTCATTCTCTCATCTACCAGCCGGAACGCCACATCCGGCACTGCCGCCTGCAAGCGCAGATGCCCTCTCGATCACGAACTGGGCGGCGAAGGAGCGCTCAGCTCTGACAGGGTCAGGGCAGTCCCACATAGACCAGCTCCGGCTCATGCTCAGCTATCAGCTCTTTCAGGCGCCTCAGCTCGGACCCGTTCACAGCGACGGTCTCGACGGGATAGGCCAGACAGGTGCCTGGATTGCTTGCTGCGACACCTATCCTCGCCTTGCCCCAGTCGATCCCAAGACGTCCCAGTTCAGCCACGGCTGCCAGCGCCTCCTCGACCGCGGTAATGGCTTCGGAGCCGCGGCCGGATCGGAGCCACCGCCCTGCGCCAGGTCGTCTTTGCCGCCGCCCCTTGCCGCCCATGGCCTGGCAGGCGACCGATATCAGCTGCCCCGCTCTGACACCAAGCTCACGAGCCGCGGCATTGGTGGCGACCACGCCTGCGGCTTTGCCGCCAGAGCCACCGAACAGCGCCACGACAGCGGCTCCCGCACCGAGACGCTCCCTGATGTCGAGGGCCAGGGTGCGGAGATCCCCGCCGGCGATGCCTGGTAGAGAGACGGCAACCAGCCTCACGTCCCCCACCGGGCGGGCGGCGGCGGCCAGCTCACCAGAGCGGGCCAGCAGCTTCTCCGCCTGGAGCGCCGCGATCTGTTTCTCCGCCGCCTTCAGCTGGGCCAGCAGCTTATCCACTCGCTCCGCCAGCTGCTCTGGTTGCGCCCGGAGGCTGTCGCTCAATGCCGCTACGAGCGCCCGTTCCGCGGCGAAACGCTCGAAGGCGTCCTGGGCCACCAGAGCCTCCACACGACGCACCCCAGAGCCGATGGAGGACTCACTGAGAAGGTTCAGCACCCCGATCTGGGCCGTGTTCGCGACGTGCGTGCCACCACACAGCTCCCGCGACCAGGGCCCCGCGAGTTCCACCATGCGCACCACCGGCGGATACTTCTCACCGAACATGGCCAGCGGCCCCCAGGGCCTTGGCGTCCTCCAGCGGCATCTGGCTTGCGGTCACATCGAATGCGTCGCGGATGGCCTGATTCGCCCGCTGCTCGATCTCCAGTCGCAGCGCCTCGCTCATGCCTTGAGTCGCCGAGTAGTCGAACCGCAGGTAACCAGGCTTGCTGTACGAGCCAGCCTGAGTTGCTGTCGGTCCCACGAGCTCACGCAGTGCGGCGTGAACGATGTGGGTGGCGGTGTGTGCCTGCGAGGCGGCATGCCGTGCGGCCGGATCTACAGCAGCCCGGGCAGCGGCTCCGTCACCGACCTCGCCCAGCAGCTGGACCCGGTGCACGATCAGACCCGGCACGGGACGCTGGACGTCCAGCACTTCCGCGGACCAGCCGTCTCCGGTGATCCTGCCGTGATCAGCGTCCTGGCCGCCGGCCTCGGCATGAGAGGGGTCTCGGCCAGCACCAGCTCCACCTCCTGGCCATCGGTGGCGGAGGTGACCAGCTGGCCGTCGGCGATAATGCCGGCAACCGCCGTGTCATGCTCAAGCTCCTGGTAGCCGACGAAGGGGGTCTCGTGTTTTTCCCGAAGTCCCTTGTAGGCCCTCGAGGCTCGTGGCACCGCCCTTCTTCGCCCTGGCGTCGGCGCGGGCCCGTTCTCTGCTGCAGCATCAACTCGGTGAAGCGGGCACGATCCACCCCCAGCCCAGCCTCGGAGGCCATCTCGAGGGTCAGGTCGATGGGGAAGCCGTAGGTGTCGTGCAGCTGGAATGCCTCGTCACCGGGCAGTTCCCTGGCCCCTGATTCCCGTGCCCGGCTCACGGCCAGGTCGAAGATCTGCGTCCCGGCGGAAAGTGTGCGCCGGAACGTGCTCTCCTCATGTTCGCTGACCCTCGGCGATCCTCGCCCAGGAGTCATTGATCTCAGGGTAGGAGACGCTCATCACATCACGGCTGACCGGCAGTAGCTCACCCAGCACCGGAGCATCGACCCCAGCAGCCGCATGGCGCGGATGGAACGTCTCAGTAGGCGGCGCAGGACATAGCCCCGGGCCTCGTTACCGGGGTGACGCCGTCGGTCATCAGCATCAGCGAGGAGCGGATGTGGTCCGCCACCACCCTGAAACGCACATCGTCATCGGGGCTGGCCCCCATAGTTGCGTCCCGAGAGCTCAGCCACCTTGGCGATCACGGGGTAGAACCTCGTCGGTCTCATACATGTTCGCGACGCCCCTGAAGCAGGTAGGCGATGCGTTCCAGCCCGCTGCCGGTGTCGATGTTCCGGGTAGCCAGCGGCCTCACGACGTCGAACCGGTCCTTGGCGGTGACATTGGTGATCTCCTCCTGCTGGAACACCAGGTTCCAGATCTCGAGGAAACGGTCCTCATCGGCCTCTGGGCCGCCGTCAGGCCCGAACTCGGGTCCACGGTCGATGTAGATCTCGGAACAAGGCCCCCCCGGCCCGGGAATCCCCATGTGCCAGTAGTTGTCCTTGAGGCCGCGCTGCTGGATGTGATCACGGGAGATCCCCGTCTTACGCCACAACGCGATGGTCTCCTCATCGCCGTGCAAGGCAGTCACCCATACCCGGTCAGGGCTGAAGCCAAGGCCACCGCTGTGGACATCGCCGGTTACCAGCTCCCCAGGCGTAGTTGATGGCCCTTCTTTGAAATAGTCGCCGAACGAGAAGTTCCCCATCATCTGGAAGAACGTGCCGTGCCGCGTAGTCTTGCCGACATCCTCGATGTCCAGGGTGCGAACGCACTTCTGGACGGAGGCCGCTCGGCGGTAGGGAGTGGGCTCCTCTCCCATGAAATAGGGCTTGAATGGCACCATCCCGGCATTGACGAACAGCAGGGTGGGGTCGTTGTAGAGGAGCGATGCACTCGGCACGGGAGTGTCCGTGACGGGCGAAGTACTCTATGAACCGGCTCCGGATCTCGGAGGTTTTTCATCAATCGTGTTCCTTGATCTCAGGCTTATTCAAGCGTTCCTGGGCATGCGTCAAGTTCCTCACGCAGCTCGGTTTCCTTCTCCCGCATGGCTGTGGTGAAGGTGGCGTAGAACTCGCTGAGACGGTTGGCGGCTTTTCTGCCCTGACGCCTCGACCTGCTCAGCGACCCCCTTGGGTGTGAGGCGGTGCAGCCATACCCGGCGCGCAGCACCAGTGCGACGGCTATTCCAGCGCCGACAAGGATCCAGAACAAGCGCCTCACTTACGCCCTTTCAAAGCTGTCCGCAGACCGTGGGCGATCGCGGCGCCACGCACCAGGGGCCGCCCAGCGTCGCCGCAAACAACTGCGACAGGTTAGCGGCGTGTTCGCTGACAACAGTGGCATGTCCGGAGACCCGGGCGACGTCCTCGGTCACGGCCGAAAGCTTCGCCAGCTCTTCGTTGGTGTTCTCGACAGTGCCTTTCAACTCCAGCAGGACAGGCACCGAGTGGTGTCCCAGGTCCCGCACCGCGATGCGCACCTCGTCGAGAGCCCGGCCGGCCTTGATCAAAGGGACAGCCGCCAGGGCCACGAGAACGCAGAGGGCGATGGCTGCAAGCAGACCTGCCAACTCACCGACGGACATTTGAGGTCGCCTCCTTCATCGAAGTATCGCCGTAACTCTAGCCGACCTGATCCCTCAGCGACCCAGCAGCTTCCTCACCGATGCCAGGCGCTCGGAAATGGCTGCTTCCGCCCCATGGCCGGTCGGCTGGTAGTAGCTGGCCTGGGCCAGGTCATCGGGAAGATACTGCTGCGGAGCCACCCCAGAGGGCAGATCATGGGGGTAGACATACCCCTCGCCGTGCCCGAGCGCCTTGGCGCCCGAGTAGTGGGAGTCACGCAGGTGCGCCGGGACGGCTCCTCCCCGGCCGTTGCGGACATCTGTCAGGGCCCGTTCCAAAGCCATGTAGGCGGCATTGGACTTCGGGGCCGAAGCGGCAGCCACCGTCGCGTGTGCGAGCGTGATGCGTGCCTCGGGCATCCCGAGCAGCTGCACCGCCTGAGCCGCGGCGACGCAGGTGCTCAGAACCCCCGATGCGGCCATACCGACGTCCTCGCTGGCCGAGATCATCAGGCGACGGGCGATGAATCGCGGATCCTCACCCGCCTCCAGCATCCGGGCCAGGTAGTGCAGAGCGGCATCGACGTCTGATCCCCGTATGGATTTGATGAAGGCCGAGATCACGTCGTAATGCTGGTCGCCATCTCGGTCATAGCGGACTGTGGCCCGGTCCACCGCGTGAGAAAGCACCTCTGTGGTTATCCGTACCTCCCGAGGGCGGCGGCGGAGGCTGCTGCCTCCTCAGGTAGGTCAGCGCGCGCCGGGCGTCACCGCCGGCGAGACGCACCACATCGTCCCGGGCGGCATCATCGAGGCTGACGGCTCCCGCCAGGCCCCTCTCATCGTCCAGGGCGCGGGAGATCAGGCCTGTGATGTCGGCGTCAGTCAGCGGCTGGAGCCTGAGAAGCAGAGAACGCGAGAGCAGCGGGGAGATGACGGAGAAGCTGGGATTCTCCGTGGTCGCAGCTATCAGGGTGACGATCCGGTTCTCGACCGCAGGTAGCAGGGCGTCCTGCTGGGTCTTGGAGAAACGGTGCACCTCGTCGATGAACAACACCGTCGACCTGCCCCTGCTCCAGCTCTCGCCGGGCCGCATCGAGTTCACCGCGTAGTTCCTTAACCCCCGCGGTGACCGCCGACAACTCGACAAAGCGGGCACCCGAGGCACGGGAGACTATGGATGCGAGGGTGGTCTTGCCCACCCCAGGCGGCCCCCACAGAAAAAAACGCTCATGGGCTGTCCAGCGACCAGCCGCCGCAGCGGCGCGCCTGGCCCGAGCAGATGCTGCTGCCCGACGAGTTCGTCCAGGTTCGCAGGACGCATCCTCACCGCCAGTGGGGCGCTGTCACCACGCGCATCCCCCAGGGAACCGCCCCTCTGGCAGGGACGGGGTCGGGATTGCCGAACAGGTCAGGACTCACTGTTTCAGCCTAGCCTCAGACGCAGGAGTCCTGCCGTATCATTTGCTTGCTCTTGACACCCTGCATTCAGCGGAGTTCGCATGCCACAACCACTCGGAGACCAGTTCAGCGTGCGCCGAAGAGTGGCGACCATCGTCACGCTCGGCCTGCTGACCGGTCTTGGCCCCTTCACCATAGACCTGTACCTGCCCACCTTCCCGGCCCTCAAATCCGACCTGGGAATCACCGACTCCCAGGTGCAGGTGACCCTGTCCGCCACCACCATCGGTTTTGCCCTGGGACAGCTTGTCGTCGGCCCCTTGAGTGATCGCGTGGGACGTCGGATCCCGCTGGTCGTGGCTGCCACCCCTGCACGTGGTCTCTTCGGTACTCGTGGCGGTCGCACCCGACGTCACCTTCCTCACCGTGATGCGCGCGCTACAGGGCATCGGGGCGCTGGCGGCGCCGTGGTATCGATGGCCATGGCCCGGGACCTCTCTCAGGGCGACGACTGGTCGTGATGCTCTCCCGGCTGGCACTCATCAACGGCCTGGCGCCCATCATCGCCCCGCTGGTCGGCTCCTGGATGGTGACGGTCATGAACTGGCGCGGGGTCTTCTGGGCGCTCGCCTCATACGGGACGGTCCTACTGTTGCTGATTTGGCTGCTGATCATCGAGACCCGCCCACTCAGCGAGCGCACCGCAGGGTGGTCTCGCCCCGCTGCTGGCCGCCTACCGCCGTGTGCTGGGTGACCGGATGTTCGTCGGTGTCTGGCTCACCTCCTCCTTTGCCTTCGCCGGCCTGTTCTCCCACATCTCCACCTCGTCGCTGCTCCTGCAGGAGACCTTCGGGCTACGCGAAACCGAGTTCGGCGTGGTGTTCGCCATCTGCTCCGTGGGGGTCTTCGCAGGGGTCCAGTCCGGAAGCCGCCTGGCCACCCGCTTCGGGCCACAATGGGTCCTTGTGGCAGGTACCGCGGGAATGATCGCCGCGTCCCTGGCCCTGCTGGGACTCGACGCCTTGCGAGTTGGTCATATCCCCCTCATCCCAGCCATGTTTGCCTACACCCTTACCTTCGGATCGTGCATGCCGGCAGGCCAGGTGCTGGCGTTGCAGAACCACCGTACCGACTCCGGTGTCGCCGCCTCCCTGATGGGTGCCCTGAACATGACCCTGGCGGCCGTGGTTGGCCCTATCATCGGCCAGTTCGAGCTGGCCTCCGCTGCGCCCATGGCGATCTCGATGCTGGCCTGTGCCACAGCTTCGGCGCTCTGCCTGTGGCTAATCGCACGTCCGAAGCACATAGAGTTCGCGCTATGAAACGGGCTCTCTCCCCTGTCCTGCTAGTGCTGACTGCCAGCACATCAGTACAGATCGGTTCATCTCTGGCCAAGGGGCTGTTCATCGCAACGCCGCCCCACGTGGCCGCCTGGCTGCGTATCCCTGTCCGCGGCGATCCTGCTGAGCATTGTCTTCCGTCCCCGCCTGCGTGGCCGCAGCCGCGGGCATTGGCTCTCAGCCTTGGGCTATGGGCTGTCGCTCACAGGCATGAGCGCGATCTTCTACCTGGCGATCCAGCGCATCCCCGTGGGCATGGCGGTGACATTCGAGTTCCTGGGACCGTTGGCGGTGGCAACAATCACCTCCAAGAACAGGCGCGACCTGCTCTGGGTGGTACTGGCCGGCGTGGGCGTGGCCCTCCTGGGTTTCAGCCCCGCCCCGCTGGACCCGGTCGGTGTGCTGCTGGCGCTCCTGGCCGGCACCTGCTGGGGTGTCTATATTCTGCTCACACCCATGCTCGGTGCACGCTGGGAGGGTTTCTCCGGCTTGACGGTCGGATTCTGGATAGCCGCCCTCCTCCTGCTGCTGCCCATGGCCTTTACGACGATAGTTTTCGGTGAGTACTCCTGGGCTCTGGACCCCGGCATCTGGGGCATGGGGCTGGTGCTCGGACTGCTGAGCTCTGCCATCCCATTCACCTTGGAGATGCGGGCCCTGCAACGAATGTCGCAGGCTACCTTCGGGATCCTGATGAGCCTTGAGCCGGCGGCGGCGGCACTCGTCGCCTTCCTGCTGCTGGGCGAACAGCTGGGTGTCCTGGAGCTACTCGCCATGGCATTGGTCATCCTGGCCAGCGCCGGGTCCATCCTCAGCTCAGCGCGGCAGGAAGCAGCAGGCAAGGCCTGACAGTAGAGAGGCCCCTGGGAAGCCTCCTCTACTGCCGTTTCTGGGTGCTGCCCAGCCCCAGGATTCACGCCTGGAGCTTGTCCTTCGGGACCGAGTCCACCCCGCCTCCTTGCGCTGCTGAGCAGTGATCGGTGCCGGCGCGGCAGTTAGGGGTCATAGCCACCTCCCGACTTCGGGAAGGCGATGACCTCACGAATCGACTCGGAGCCGCTGAGCAGGGTAACGACCCGATCCCAGCCGAACGCTATACCGCCGTGCGGCGGTGCACCGAAGGCAAAGGCCTCCAACAGGAATCCGAACTTCTCCTGCGCCTGTTCCTGCGTGATCCCCATCACCTTGAACACCCGCTCCTGCACGTCACGGCGATGGATACGGATGGACCCACCACCCAGCTCGTTGCCGTTGCAGACCATGTCGTAGGCATAGGCCGTCGCCTGCCCCGGATGCTCATCGAAAGTAGCAAGCCACTCTGGCTTGGGTGATGTGAAGGCATGGTGAACGGCGGTCCAGGCACCCTCACCGACAGCGACATCGCCCTCGGCCTTGGCCTCTGAGGCCGGTTTGAACAGGGGCGCGTCAACCACCCACAGGAAGCTCCACTCATTCTCGTCAATCAGGCCGCAGCGGCGGGCGATCTCCGCGCGTGCAGCGCCCAGCAGGTTCTGAGAGGCGGTGCGCTCCCCGGCTGCGAAGAAGATACAGTCCCCCGGCTTCGCACCGGTGCGCTCGGACAGGGCGGCCAGCTCCATCGCGGAGAGGTTCTTGGCGACGGCCCACCCAGCTCCCCGGAGTCTGAGACTGTGACATACGCCAGGCCCCTGGCACCACGCTGCTTCGCCCACTCCTGCCAGGCATCGAACTGACGGCGCGGCTGCGAGGCGCCGCCCGGCATGACCACAGCACCGACATAGGGGCTTTGAACACCCGGAACTGGGTAGCGGCGAACACCTCGGTCAGCTCGGTCAGCTCCACGTCGAAACGCAGGTCCGGTTTGTCGGAACCGTAGCGGTTCATCGCCTCGGCGAAGGTCAGCCGGGGAAGGGCGTGTGAAGTTCGATCCCTTTGAGCGCCCACACCTCCTTGATGATGGCCTCCCCAAGTTCGATCACGTCCTCCTGATCGACGAAGCTCATCTCGATGTCGAGCTGGGTGAACTCCGGCTGCCGGTCCGCGCGGAAGTCTTCGTCGCGGTAGCAGCGGGCGATCTGGTAGTAGCGTTCCATGCCCGCCGCCATGAGGAGCTGCTTGAACAGTTGTGGACTCTGCGGAAGCGCGTACCAGGAGCCGGGACTGAGACGGGCAGGTACCAGGAAGTCACGGGCTCCTCCGGGGTGGAACGAGTCAGGGTCGGGGTCTCGATCTCGACGAAATCGCGCTCCCCGAGCACCTTCCGGGCAGCCTGGTTCACCTTGGAACGCAGGCGGAGAGCAGCTGCCGGCGCAGGCCGCCGCAGGTCAAGATAACGGTACTTCAGGCGTGCCTCCTCGCCGACGCTGACGCGTTCGTCGACCTGGAAGGGCAGCGCAGCGGAGGGGGTTGAGCACCTCCAGTTCAGAGATCGCCACCTCGATCTCGCCTGTAGGCAAGTCAGGGTTGGCGTTTCCCTCAGGCCGCAGCTCGACTACACCAGCCACCTTGATGCAGAACTCATTGCGCAGATCGTGCGCGCCAGAGGAAGCCAGCACCTCATCACGGACCACGACCTGGGCGATGCCGGAGGCGTCCCTCAGATCGATGAAGGCCACACCGCCATGGTCCCGGCGCTTCGCCACCCAGCCGGTGAGCACCACCTCTTCCCCCACGTCTGCGGCTCTCAGCTCACCCGCATGGTGTGTGCGCAACATGTGAAGTTTCCTCCGTTCTGGCTGCATAGACGGTGCAGCTCACCAGCGATGAATCTTACTGGGCGAACAGCCTCTGCCCGATGTGACTCGCCCTCGCTGATCCCGGAGGCACCAGATAGACCCCGCTCGAGTGGGTTTTCAGATATTCGACGAACATGTCGTCGCGCGACATGTTCCGGTGGATTTTCGCGAACCGGGCCGGGGCCTTCACGAACGCTAGGAAGAACAACCCGGCCGCAAGCCGCCCCTGCTGGTCATTGCCGTCCACGAAGTTGTAGGCGCGCCTCAGGATGTGGATCCCGCCATTGTTGTCCGGGTGGGTGCGCGCCACATGCGAGCGGGTGTCAATCAGCGGCTTCCCATCGTCGCCCAGCTTCTGAAGTCCGGGGTGGTGAACTCATCGCCTCCCGAGAGCGGAGCCCCCGACCCCTTGGCACGTCCGAGCACGCGGTCCTGCTCCTCCAGGCGCACCCCATCCCAGACCTCGATGGTCATCAGTGATCTTGCGCGCTATCAGGGTAGGAGCCACCGTGCGCCCACTCGGGACCCCTCAGAGATCCAGACATGTTCCGCGAGTTTCTCGGGCTCCTCGGCCTTCAGGTTGTTGGTGCCATCCTTCTGGCCGAACAGATTCCGCGGGGTCTGCTGCTCCTTCGAGGTCGACGACGCCCGGCCGAATCCCAGCTGCGACCACCGCAGCGACGCCCGGCCGAAAGCCAGCCGGGTGAGGTTGCGGATGGCATGCACGGCTACCTGGGGATCATTCGCGCACGCTTGGACGCACAGGTCGCCCTCGGAGATGGCGGGCTGGATGAAGTCGTTGACCATCTTCGGCAGCTTGGTGAACTCCTTGGGCATTCTGTCGGCGATGCCGAACCGGTCCCCTGCCCTCGGAGTCGACGAACAGCGACCGACCGAAACCGAACGTGATCGTCAGCCCACAGGGCCCGAAGTCGGCTGCCTCCCCGTGTCGTCTGGCGGGGCCAGCGGGTTTCCCTCGAAGGCCCCGCCCGCACTGACAGACAGTCCTTGAACGAGCCGGGAGGCGGCATGGGTCCAGTCTCTGAGCAACTCGATCAGGTCCTCCCGGGACTGGTCGGACCCCACGTCGAAGGCGGCGAAGTGAAGCTGCTCCTGGGCAGGGGTGATGATTCCCGCCTGGTGCTCACCGTAGAACGGATATTCCAGGGCCTTCGCCTGCCCCGTCAGAGGACCTTTCCTTACGGGGACCGACGGCGCGGGAGGCGAAGAATCCTCCCGCGCCTAGGCCGGCGAGGGCTGGTCGCGGTGCCCGCCCAGGCGGCATGCCCCGTCTCGACAGCCCCCTGACCGGTCGCTCAACCCCCAGCTCGTCTGACATCACTGAATCCCGAGGACCGTGGCAGTCAGCTTCGACAGGGGTTCACGCGTGGCGTTGATCTGGTCGCTGAGCTCCTTCTGCTGATCAGAGGTGACCTTGTCGTAGAGGACGTATCCCGCGTCGAGGGGAGCCGTACTGGTCCAGAAGCGACTGGAGCTTACCGAACTCGGTGTTGATCTGGGCCACCAGCGCCTTGCCCTCCTCGCCCTTGCGCTCGGCGATGGGAGCGACCAGGTCGAAGGCGATTTTGGCGCCCTGCAGGTTGGCCTGGAAATCCCACAGGTCGTGGTGGCTCCACCAGTTCTCCTCACCGGTGACCTTGTTGGTGGAGATCTCCTCAAGCAACCCGGATGCACCATTGGAGACCGTGGAGATCGACACTCCCTGATCCTTGATGAAGTTGGGGTCGCTGACCGTCTCCTGCAGTTTGTTGACGTCGGCGATCAGGGCCTCACCGATCCTCTTGCGGTCCTCAGGGGTTGAGGGCTCCAGCCCTCCATGGCGGATGTGCCCGTCAGGCTGCACGGCATCGGCCGCGGGCGCCCACAGGTCTTTCTCAATGCGGTGGAATCCCAGCCATTCGGTGAAGGTCGGGTCGTCCTCCTTGAACTGGTCGGCTTCGGCGAGATAGTTGATCTCGCGGTAGTCGATCCGCGGGTCGAGCACCCCGAGCGCCTCGGCGATGGGCTCGATCCGTTCGTAGTGCACCCGGGTGGAGGCGAACATCTGCTTGGCCTTCTCGTCATCTCCGGCCATGTAGGCCTTCGCGAACTCGTCGGTCTTCGGCACCAGTGCGGAGACCTCGTTCTTCACGAAATCCACATAGTCCTGGACCGCCTTGTCAAACAGAGCCTGGTCGTCACCGGAGAGTTCGACGGGGTCGCCCGTCACCTTGAAGGCCGTCTTGCCCACGTTGGTGCCACGCATGCCCGGTTTGCAGGCAGGGTGAAGTAGTCACCCGGTTGCAGGCTGACCGTCAGGTCCGCCGTGGCACCGGGCGCAATGTTCTCACGCTCTGAGACGATACGGAGCCCGTCGGAGGCCAGGAGGTAGAATTCGGTGATCTTGGCACCATCATTCTTGATGGTGAATGTGACGTTGCCGGAGGATGCGGAGGCCGCGGACACCTGGCAGTCGTCGTTGGTCGATGTGACGTTCAGGGCGTTGCTGGCCCCACTGGCTCCGCTCGAGGCAGCACCTTCCTGTGCAGGTTTGTTCTCGGTGCAGCCTGCCAGGAGCAGAGCTCCTGCCGCCAGAGCGGCAAGGCTACGCAGATGCAGAGACTTCATTATCTTTCCCGGTTTCCTTTCGTGGAAGAGCCCGACGGATGAACATCGGGAGGACGATCGCCAGGTAGATGGCCCAGGCGACGATTTCAAGCCAGCTCATCAGGGGGGTGAATCCCACCGTTCCCTTCAGGAGGGCCCCCAGGGTGCTGGCGGGGTCGATGACCTTCTGCAGGTCGAATGCCCAGCCGAACGGGAACGGCGCACCCCAGTAGGGCCGTTCTGTGAAGAATCCGACCAGCACATCTCCCGTGCGGAAGTCCGTCGGTGTGATGGGCGCCCCGGAGAACGGCGGGCAGGATTCTGGCCTCCTGAGGTCATGGATGCCGTAGGCGAGGATGCCGGCGGGTCATGATAACCAGGAACAGGCCGGTCCAGGGCGAAGAAGGTGGAGAATTTGATCCGTACCATTCCCCGGTAGACGAGGTAGCCCAGGACGCAGGACGCAAGGATCCCGACAATGGCGGCCACCAGCGATAGCGGATTGGTCAGTGAGCTCCACAGCATCAGGGTGGTCTCGATGCCCTCCCGTCCCACGGAGATGAGAGCCAGCCAGAACATGCCCCACCCGGCGCCGAGAGCAGCGGCGGCACTCGACTCAAGCTCGGCTTTCATGGTGCGCCCCGCTTTGAGCATCCAGAAGACCATCCAGGTGACCATCACGACCGCGAGCAGTGACATGAAGCCGCCGATCATCTCCTGGCCCTCGAAGGTCAGGCCATAGCGTCCGAAGGTGAAGAGCGCTCCGAGACCGGCGGCGATGATCACGGCGAGGATGACCCCCAGCCAGATCTTTCCCACCACCTCGTCGCGTTGCTGCTTGCGGACATAGGCGATCAGTATGCCGATGATCAGCGAAGCCTCAAGGCCTTCCCTGAGGCCGATGAGGAAAGAGGCCAGAAACATCCGATTCCTTGCATTAGGGCGCTGCGCTTCAAACGGAAGGCGAGCCTAACCTTTGCCTCGGAGCAGAAGCAACCCCTGTCCAGAAGTTTTCAACCACCTTGGATCACACGCGGAACGGCGTCCTGCGCGGCAGGCCGCCAACTGCCCGGATCCGCAGGCAGCTGTTCCCCTGACCGGATGTCCTTCACCGAGTCGTCAACCCCGCGCCGAACCAGACGAAGGGAATCCCTCGCCGCTCGGCAAACCGGATCTGGCGGCCGAACCTGTCGGCCTTGGGTGCCACCTCGCAGGCGATGCCGCGCTCGCGCAGCCGCCGTGCCACGGATATCGCCCGGTGGCGGGTCTCCTCCGAGTCCACGGCCACCAGGACCGCTGAGGGACGCTGCGGGTCGCGGTCAGCGCTCCCCCTCCCGATGAGGGGGCGAGTATCCGGGTCACGCCGAAGGAGTAGCCGACGCCGGGGAAAGTCGCCTTTCCGTCGCTGGCCAGCGAATCGTACCTGCCGCCCGAGGCCACTGATCCGAGCTTCTCTGATCCCAGCAGCAGTCTCGTACACGGTGCCTGTGTAGTAGTCGAGGGCCGCGGGCGATCTTCAGGTCCGCGACCACGCGCCCGGCTCGGCCTCGCGCGCGATGCGGATGAGCGCCGCGAGGTCGGCCAGCCCTCATCGAGCAGTTCATGGGTGACGCCGAGGGAGCGCACCTGGTCGGCGAAGGACTCATCGTCGGCGCTGATCCCGGCCAGTGCGACGCGGGAGCGGGCCTGGGCGGTGCTCAACCCCACCTGTTCGGTCAGCAGCTCGGCGACCACGTCAGGGACCGACCTTGTCGTATTTGTCGACGCGCTGCAGCACCGCCGCCGTGTCATCGATCCCCAGTCCCCGGTAGAAACCCTCTGAGAGCTTCCGGTTGTTGACCCGGATGCTCACCGGGGAAAGCGAGCCCAGATCGCGGTGCAGCCTGCCGAAGACGTCGAGAGCCACCAGGGGATCTCAGCGTCGTGGTGATCTGCCAGCCTATCCTGGCCGACGATATCGATGTCGGCCTGGGTGAACTCGCGGTAGCGGCCCTCCTGCGGGCGTTCACCTCGCCAGACCTTCTGCACCTGGTAGCGGCGGAACGGAAAGTTGAGGTGTCCGGGTTCTCCAGCACGTAACGGGCGAAAGGCACCGTCAGATCGAAGTGAAGGCCAAGCTCGTCGGCCTCCCCGGCTTGAGCATGCAGGCGCCTGACGACGTATATCTCCTTGTCGATCTCTCCTTTGCGGGCCAGCTGCCCGGAGAGGCTCAACTGCCCTGGTCTCGATGGGGGCGAAGCCATGAAGCTCGAAGGTGGAAGTGATGGCACCGAGTACCTGGTTCTCGACCAGGCGCCCGGCGGCAGGAACTCGGGGAAACCAGAGATTTGGTTTGGGGCGTGCCATGGCTCAGTCCTTCAGGAAATCGGATTGCAGGTAGGGGTTGGTGAGTTTCTCAGCCCCGATGGTGGTGGGTTCCCCGTGCCCGGGCAAGAGCACAGTGTTGTCCGGGAAGATCTCGATGATCCGGCGCAGGGTGGAGCGCATCTGTCGCAGGTCGCCGCCCGGCAGATCGGTCCGTCCGATGGTTCCCTGGAATAGGACGTCCCCGGTCAGGAGCACGCTGTCGGATCCATCGCCCACGCCGAGGAGCGTGGAACCAGGGGTGTGCCCAGGAGCGGCGTGGGGCTCCACCCTGAGCCCGCACGGGATCTGGAAAGGCCCGTGGTCGCGCAGATCCCCCGGTACGCTCAGGCGGTCCTCGCCGATGAGCTGCCTGATGAGCGGCACCAGGCGCGTCCCCAGCCCCGCAGAGGGCTTGGAGAGCATTTCCTGGTCAGCGGCCGCGCAGTAGACCGGGGTTCCCCACACCGCAGCCAGGGTCGCTGCGTCCCCGGAATGGTCGAGATGGCCATGGGTGCACGCGATGGCCTCCGGGATCCAGCCAAGCCGGTCCAGGGCGGCGAGACCACTTCAGATCCCTTGACGCCAGGGTCAACGACAAGGCAGCCCGTGCCCTGATCGGCTGCCATCAGATAGCAGTTGGCGGTCCAGGGGGAGACGGGGATGGTTTCAATGCGCACTCGCCTACCTTAGAGGTTCGAGGCGGCGTGCTGGCATGGGTGGCCGGTGGGTGTGCCGAGAACGAGATCCCGCAGGCCAGGTCATGCAGAGAACGCGGAATCCCAGAGGATGGCCGTGTCATTGCGGAACCCGGTTGTGACGCCGGGACAGGCGATGATTCACACCCGTCTGTCCCCTGACGGGTTTGACCGCTAGATTGTGTGCATGAGCGAACAGCAAGCGCCCGCGGAGTTTGGTCGCGTCGATCCCGACGGCACCGTCTACGTCCGCATCGGTGACACAGGAGAAGTGTTGGGCGGGTCCCCGATTCGACCCCCGAAGAGGCCCTGGCGTTCTACACGCGGCGCTACGAGAACCTGGCTGCCGAGGTGACGTTGCTCGTCCTCGCGTGTCGAGACCCAGGCGATGTCCCCGAAGAGGCCCGGAAGGCCATCGCCACAGCGCGCACCAACGTCTCCGAGGCGAATGCCGTGGGCGATCTTGCAGCTCTGACGGCGCGGCTGGACACCCTGGAGGAACTGCTCCCCTGCCCAGATCGAGGCCCGCAAAGCCGCTCGCGCTGAGCAGAACGCCAACACCATCGCCGCGAAACAAACCATGGTGGATGAGGCAGAGACACTGGCCGCTGGCAACGACTGGCGGCATGGAGTTGACCGGTTCCGGGAGCTCTTGGAAGAGTGGAAGACGCTCCCCCGCATCGACCGCACCACTGACAACGAGCTCTGGCACCGTTTCAGCTCCGCCCGGACGCAGTACACGCGTCGGCGCAAGGCACATTTCGCTGAGCTGAACGCCCGCCGTGACGAGGCGAAACGTGTCAAGGAGCAGATCATCGCGGAAGCCATTCCGCTGGCTGAATCCACCGACTGGGGACCCACCGCCGGCGCGTTCCGCGAGCTGATGACCCGCTGGAAAGCAGCCGGTTCCGCCCGGCGCGCTGATGACGAGGCCCTGTGGTCGCAGTTCCATGCGCTGCAGGACCAGTTCTTCAATGCCCGTTCCGCCGCGCAGCATGCCCTGGATGGGGAGCAGGCTGAGAACCTGAACAAGAAGGTAGCGCTCCTGGGGCAGGCAGAACGCGATCTCGACGGGGTCACGGATGTGGAGCTCGCTAAAACCACCCTGCGCGAGTTCCTCGCCAAGTTCTCCGAGATCGGCCACGTGCCGCGGGGAGCCATGCGAGATCTCGACTCCCGGGTCAGGAAACTCTCCGACCATGTCGGTGAGCTGGAGGCTGAACGCTGGCGCCGCACCGATCCGGAGGCACGCAGACGCGCTGAGGACACCGTCGCGCTGTTCCAGTCTCAGGTGGATAAACTCACCCGGGACCTCCAGGACGCTGAGGCTAAGGGCGATGCCCGGAAGGCCAAGGACGCCAGGAAATCCCTGGAGACCTACACATCCTGGCTGAACCAGGCGCAGGAGACCCTCCAGGAGTTCCGGGACGCCTGAGGACAGGCACCGGGCTGGCCCCTCACCATTCGATGGCGAGGGCCAGCCTCGTCTGGTGGCCAGGGTGTTATCCCTCCTTTTCCACCCGCTCGGTGCCGAGCCGGGAGACGAACTCGGCCGGCAGCTGGTCGACATACTCCCGGACCTGAACCTGGCTGGCATAGTTCTTGGGGTCGGGGAATTCCGGGTCGCTGCCGTCGTAGGTACTGCTGGTCTCCAGGAGCTGGCCTGTCGCGTCGAGGACGAGAGACTGGGTGACGCCGGGACGGCTCCCCTGGTCCGTGAACATCACCCGGTACCCGGGGCTGCCATCCGGCAGGGCCAGCTCGGCCACCTCGAGTTTCGGTGTGGCGAGGACGCCTTCTTTGTCGGGGGCTGGTTTCTGCGGGTTCTCTGCGATCTTCTGCAGCACCTTGATGGCCGCGGCCCTCAGCTCCGGCGAGGCCAGGCCCGAGTGGAGGGCCTCATCGATTCCCTTGAAAACCCGCTCGTCCGTCGAGTTGCTACCGCCCCTTGCCCGCAGCGCGGCATCGAGGGCATCGGGGTCGGCTGGCAAGGGGCTGACATCGTCCTTTGTGAAGTCGCCGCCGAAGATTTTCCAGCTCTCCATCACGTTGCCGGAGCCATTCTCAGCGGTCATGGTGTCATGGCGCCATTGCCAGCCGTCCGCATCGGTGTAGCCGTCAAGGACTCTGGTGCCTTCCTTGGTCTGCTGGCTGACGATCACGGTGTGCAGATACTTCCCCTTGGCCGTCGTGCCATCCCCGGTGACCGTGGAGATCTTCTCCAAGACCTTGGGTGAGGTCACCGTTCCGAGGTCGTATTTCACCAGGGACTTGGGAGGCTGCGGGGTCGGGGATGCGGCGGACTGTTCCGCCGCCGGGGAGCTGGCGGACGGTGCAGGCTCGGAGTCCGCCAGGGAGCCAGCGGGCGGGACAGGATCGGCTATGGGGCACTGGTACCGCGCACCATCGGTGAAACCACGAGGACCGCTGTGATGGTCACGGCTGCCGCCACGCCTGCGGCCGCCAGCCACCATCCGCGGTGGGAAACCGGTGCCATCTCTGAGGCCAGGACCTGGTGCAAGACAGCGGCACGGCGGGGCGGCGTGAACTCGGCATCAACATCGGCGGGTGTCGGACGGATGGATCGCAGGTCTTTTCATGACAATTCCTTGGAGACGATGGGACGGCGGCTGATCTCGTCCCTGGGATCTAGGGACTCTCGAAGCGTTGCCGGGCACGGGACAGGCGTTTCGTGAAGGCATGGCTGGAACAGCCCAGGACCCTGGCAGCTGAGCTGTGACTCAATCCATCCCAGCCGACCAGCAGCAGGGCCTCGCGGTCTTCCCTCACTGAGCCGGGTGAGTGCGGTTAGCATCGCCTGCCGTTCAAGCACCGTGGTCTCAGGCCCCGCCTGGCTGCGACCGCGGGTCACGGTGAAGAAGTCATCGGTGAGGCGGCTGCGCCGGGCGCGGGAGCGGTAGTGGTCCAGCAGGGGTCGTGCGTGCCACTGCAAGCAGCCAGCCGATGGGGTCGGCATCAAGCTCGTCGAAGTGCCGCCATGCCTTCAGATACACCTCGCTCGTGACCGTCTCAGCCAGGGTCCTGGTCGCAGTGCCGTCGCAGATAGGCGTAGACGTTACGAGATGTGCTCTCGTACAAGGCCTGGAACCGGGCCTTCGGGTCTGCTCTCATATCTCGTATACGTTCCACCGCAGCGGATGTGACACCCCAATGGTCAGGCGTTGGTCCGGAAGGCATCGTAGATACCGGGAACCCGGCGTACCTGTTTCAAGACGTGGCTCAGGTGCCTGGGGTCTGGCGACTCGAAGGTCAGCTTCCCCGAGAACTTCTTGTTGCGGCCTGACGTCAGCGCAGCCTCCAGGATGTCCACGTGCAGATCCGAGATGACCCGGCTGACGTCCGCGAGCAGTCCAGCTCTGTCGATTCCCTCGACCTGGATCGTGACAGGGGAACTGGCCGCCTCCCGCGGTGTCCCAGGCCACATCGACGAGACGCTCCGGGGTTTCCTGCAGGGCTGGCAGGTTCGTGCAGTCGCTCCTGTGCACCGAGACCCCGTCGGTCCTAGTGACGAAACCCACGATGTCATCTCCGGGGATCGGGTGGCAGCACCAGGGCAAGTTTGACGGCCATAGATGGGTCCCCGTCCACCAGCACACGGGGTTCAGCCGTTGTCCGGGGCGCTGCCGCTCATTCCGGACCACCTCATCCTCGGTGATGGCGTCGACGGCCTCGTCTTCACCGCCGACGAGTTCGATCAGGTGGGTGACCACAGACTGAGGCCCGACGTGCCCTTCCCCGATTGCCATGTAGAGGCTGGAGACATCCGGGTGGCGCAACTCGTTGGCCACGGCGGTGAGGTTCTCGAGGTGAGAAGCCGTTGCATCGGGAAACCGGTCCGCCGGAGCTGCCGGGCCAGCATCTCCTTCCCATCCTCTATGGCCTCATCACGCCGTTCCCGCGAGAAGTACTGCTTGATCTTCTGCCGGGCCCGGCTAGTGGCGACGAACCCCAGCCAGTCGCGACTCGGCCCGGCGTTCGGTGACTTGGAAGTGAGTACCTCCACCTTGTCGCCCCTGCACGAGTTTCGTCGACAACGCCACGAGACGGCCATTGACCCGGGCCCCGATACACCGGTACCCGACCTCGGTGTGCACGGAGAAGGCGAAATCTACGGGGGTCGCGCCAGTCGGAAGGGCGATCACCTCTCCCTTGGGGGTGAAGACGTAGATCTCATCGGAATTGATCTCGAACAGCACGGAATCCAGGAACTCCGTGGGATCCTCGGTCTCCTTGCTCATCACCCCAAGCTGGTGCATGGCACGCAGCCCCTGCCTCCTCCGGGGTCACACCGTTGCGCAGGCTCTCCTTGTATTTCCAGTGAGCAGCGACACCGTATTCGGCGCGCCGGTGCATCTCGTGGGTGCGGATCTGCAGCTCGACGGGCTCCCCCCGGTCGCCAAGCACCGTGGTGTGAAGCGACTGGTACATGTTGAACTTGGGGTTGGCTATGTAGTCCTTGAAACGACCCGGGATCGGCTTCCATTTGGAGTGCGCCACCCCCAGCGCGCCGTAGCAGTCACGCACATCGTCTACCAGCACCCGCAACCCGATGAGGTCATAGATGTCGGCGAAATCACGGCCGCGGACCATCATCTTCTGATAGATCGAATAGAAGTGCTTGGGACGGCCGTAGATGGTGGCCTTAATCCTGTTGTCCGCCATCAGTTGCCGGATCTGCGCGATCAGATCCCGCAGATAACGCTCCCTGCCTGGGGCCTGCTGCGCCACCAAGTCCGCGATCTCCGAGTACACCTTGGGTTCGATGGCCTGGAAAGACAGATCCTCCAGCTCCCATTTGACCGTGTTCATTCCCAGCCGGTGAGCCAGCAGGGGCGAAGATGTTCAAGGTCTCGGTCGCGATCCGGACCCTGCTTGTCTGGCCTGAGAAACCCGATGGTGCGCATGTTGTGGAGGCGGTCGGCGAGCTTGATCACCAGGACCCGCACCTCCTCCGAGGTGGCCATGATCATCTTCCGGATGGTCTCAGCCTTCGCGGTCTCCCCGTAGGTCACTTTGTCGAGTTTCGTGACCCCGTCGACCATCCGGGCCACCTCGTCGGTGAACTCGTCCCTCAACTGGTCGAGGGTGTAATCGGTGTCCTCGACGGTGTCGTGCAACAGCGCCGCCACCAGTACCGGCTCAGTCATGCCCAGCTCAGCGAGAATGGTCGCGACTGCCAGCGGATGGGTGATGTAGGGATCCCCGGATTTACGTTTCTGGCCTCGGTGAAGCTTCTCAGCGGTACGGTAGGCATGCTCGATGAGCGCGAGATCGGCCTTGGGATGGCTGGCTCTGACGATCTTGAACAACGGGTCGAGCACGGCAGAGCGGGGCCTGACCGCTCCGAGCCGGGCCAGGCGGTGACGCATCCGCAACCGCGGCTGTTCCGGCCCACTGGTCAGGCGCTGCAACGCCCCCTGTTGCGTAACCTGATCAGCCATGTGGGCAGTGTAATGCGCTCAGGTGAGAGAACCGCAGCTCAGTCATCGGTGTCCTGCGGAACAGGCTGCTCGGCACGGCGAACGACTATCAGCTGATCGCCGGTCTGGATCTTGGAAGCGGTGGAGTCATAGAAACGCCGCAGCGTGCCGTTGCGGATGATGCCGATCACCTGCTCTGACTTGATGTCATGTGGGGACTGTCCAACCTCACTGGGCATGGCCTGCCGCTGTTGCACTTCAAGCCCGGTCCCGGCAGTCAGCAGGTCCTGGATGATGGCTCCGAGCTCCGGTCCGACCGCGGAGAGCCCGAGCAGGCGCCCGACGGTGTCTGAAGAGGTCACCACCGATGTGGCTCCCGATTGCCGTACCAAGGCGACATTGTCCTTCTCACGCACGCTGACGATGATGCTCGCGCCGGGATTCAGCTGCCTTGCGGTCAGTGTCGTCAGGATCGCCGCGTCGTCACGGGACAGGCAGATGATGATCTTGCGGGCCTTGGACACCTCGGCCCGCCGCAGCAGGTCACGGCGCGTCGCATCTCCCAGGAACGCGGCCAGGCCATCCAGGTTCGCCTCGCTGACTGCGACGTCGCTGCTGTCGATGACCACTATCCGGTCATCGGGTTCCCCATGGCGGCGCAACGTGTTGATGGCACTGCGTCCCTTTGTGCCGTAGCCGATGACGACGACATGATTGCGCATTCTCTGCCTCCACTGCAGGTCACGGATGGTGCGGCTGCCCTCGTCTGCCAGCACAGCGATGGTGGTGCCGACCAGAAGGACCAGGAAGCCGACACGCATCGGGGTGATGAGGATGGCGTTCAGGAGCCGGGCGTGCGGGGCGAGCGGGGTGATGTCGCCGTAGCCCGTGGTGGTCATCGTCACCGTCGAGTAGTACAGGGCGTCGATGAAACTGACTCCGTCATGCCGGATGTTGTCCACATACGAGCCACGGTCCAGCCACACGATGAACGTGCTGACCATCAGCAGCAGGAGTGCCAGCAGAGCACGTTTGCCCAGTTCACGTAGTGGCCTCACACGCGGGCGGGGCATGCTCACCATCGAGGTGGCATACCCCAAGGGAATCCGTTTTCTCAGCCTGCCCACAGTCCTAGCTTGTCAGAACCGCCGAACAACTGCTGATTCCCTGGGCAGCCAGGTGTTCCCTGCCCCCGAGAGCGGTGAGCTCCAGTAGCACGCTGACGTGCACCAGTTCCGCGCCGAGCCGGTTCAGCAGTGCCGCCGTGGCCGCGATGGTGCCGCCCGTGGCAAGCACGTCATCCACGACGAGTACGCGCGCCCCTGACACGAGGGCGTCGGCGTGCATCGTCAGCGTCTCCGTGCCGTACTCGAGATCGAAGGACTCGCTCAGCACAGGCCGGGGCAGCTTCCCGGGTTTGCGGACGGGGACGAAACCAGCTCCGAGGGCGAGAGCCACGGGCGCTGCGAAGATGAATCCACGGGCCTCCATCCCGACCACCACGTCGATGGCCTCGGGTGCCGAGGTGACGATCGCGTCAACGGCCTGCCGGAACCCCTCTGGAGAGGCCAGCAGCGGAGTGATGTCCTTGAAGATCACACCTGGTTTGGGCCAGTCCGGGACGTCCGCAATCAGGGAGGAGACCAGGCTCATCGCTTCGAAGCTTCCGTTGCGCACGGGAGAGGTTGCTGCGCTGCCGTCGTTTCTCGGCGGTGGCAGAGGCGGAGACGGCCTCATCGTCCTTTTCAGATGCCATGGAGTCTGTCACTCGTCCTCTTCTCCGGACGTACGCGAGGCCTTGGCCGCTGCCCGCTCGGCCTTGCGGGCCAGCGAGGCCCGGTGCGCAACCTGGGCTGGTTCCCGTTCCTTCATCTGCACCAGCAGGGGTAGCGATGAAGATGGACGAGTAGGCACCGGCGATCATGCCGATGAACAGCGCGAGGCCGAGGTCCTCGAGAGGGCTGTGGGGCAGCATGGAGCCGCCGATTAACAGCGCCGTCACCGGCAGGATGCCGATCAGCGTGGTGTTGAGGGACCGGATCAGGACCTGGTTGATCGCCAGGTTTGCAGCCTCACCGTAGGTCTGCCTACTGTCCTTCAGGTTCTTGGTGTTCTCCGTCACCCGGTCGAAGACCACCACGGTGTCGTACAAGGAATAGCCGAGGATGGTGAGCACAGCGATCACAGTCGCCGGCGTGACCGATAGCCCGGCCAAAGCGTAGATGCCGATGGTGACGACCAGGTCGTGTCCCAGCGCTATGACGGCCGCCAGAGACATCTTCCAGTTCCGGAACCAAAAACCGATCAGCACCATGACCAGCGTGATGAACACAGCGAGGGCTACCAGCGCCTGGCTGAGGATCTGCTCACCCCATGAGGCGCCGATAGCCGTGTACGTGACATCGCCAGGCTGCACATTGGCCAGCTCCGCGATACCGGCGCGCACCGAGATAGTCTCCCTCCTCGGTAAAGGGGACGGGTCTGGATGCGCACGGCGTTCTCCCCAGGGAGAAGACCTGGGCTTCCAAGTCCTTGGCCTCAAAGCCAGCAACCTTGGACCTCACGTCGTCGATGGTGCTCTCCGTCACCGGCATCGACACCTGGAAATCGGTCCCGCCCCGGAATTCGGTTCCGAGCGACAGCCCTCTGAGGCCGACGGCTATGCAGCAGATGGCGAGGATGACGGCGGAGAAGGAGTACCAGAACTTCTGTGACCGACGAAGTCGTAGGAGACCCTGGCCCGTGTAGAAACGGTGGGCGAGCCCATGCTTGGCGGACATCAGGCCTCCTTGGCGTGGTGGGTGCGGCGGGTTCGGCGTCCGAGCAGTGAGTCCCGGGTGACGCCCATGTGGCTGGCGTCAAGCCCCGAGAGCTTGTGGCCTTCGCCGAAGAACTTCGTGCGCCCCAGCACCTGCACGAGGGGTTTGGTGAAGAAGAAACACACCGCCAGGTCGATCAGTGTGGTCAGGCCGAGTGCGAAGGCGAAGCCTTTCACAGCACCGACAGCGAGGATGTACAAGACGATGGCGGACAGGGATCGAGACCATGTCGGCGACCAGGATCGTGGGCCTGGCTTTGACCCAGCCTGTTGTCAGGGCGGATCTGAGACTTCGCCCGTCGCGTATCTCGTCGCGGATGCGTTCGAAGTAGATGACGAAGGAGTCGGCTGTCACGCCAATCGCGACGATGGCGCCAGCGATCGCCGGTAGGTTGAGGGTGAAGCCCATCGCCTCACCCAGCACCACCATGGAGGAGTAGGTAGCGAGCGCGGCCGCACCGAGAGAACCGATCACGACGAGACCAAGGCCTCGGTAGTAGGCGATGCAGTACAGGATCACGAGCCCAAGGCCGATGCCGCCGGCAATCAGGCCGACTCGCAGCTGCTCGCCGCCCAGGGTGGCCGAGACGGTCTCCACCTGGGAGGACGCGAAGGTCAGCGGCAGGGCACCGAATTTCAGGATATTAGCGAGTTCGGCCGCAGACTCATTGGTGAAGTTGCCGGAGATCTGCGCCTGGCCGTTGGTGATCGCTGTCTGGATCCGGGGAGCGGACTGCACCACCCGTCGAGCACCACGGCGAACTGGTTCGCCGGCTGCTGCTTGGAGACCAGTGCCCTGGGTCATCTGGCTGAAGATGCTGGTTCCCGTCTCGTCGAATTCCAAGGTCACGACGGGAGAGACCTGCCCCTGAGGCACCCCGGAGTTCGCCCGGACCACACGCTGACCGATGATCGCCGCCGGCCCGAGCAGATACTTCATCTGCCCTGACGCATCGCAGGCGAAGGTGGCCTTGTCGAGCGGCGCCTCCACCTTGTCCTTGCATTTGAACTCGTTGAAGGCCTGCAGGTCCTGCTGCGAAGCCTGGTAAGCAAGGACATCGGAGACACTCAGGAGACTGCCCGTCTCACCCGGCTCAGGGGTGGGGGTCGGCAGGCCGGGAAGATTCGCGTCCGTGGTCTGCCGCCCGGCCTGCGTGGCCTGGCAGTACTGGCCGGAAGGTCAGCTGTGCGGTGCTGCCGATCAGCCTCACCAAGTCATCGCGCTGGACGTTGGGGCTGACACGACGATGTTCCGGTCACCAGAAGTGGCCACCGAGGCCTCACCGATCCCAAGCCCGTCAACCCGCTTCTGGATGATGCTCTTGGCCAGTTCGAGTGACTTCTTCTCGACCGTCGAGTTCGTCGCTGTCAGGGTCACGGTCGTACCGCCCTGCAGGTCAAGGCCGAGCTTCGGGGACCAGGTTCCGGAAACCGACATGATCCCGAACATCGCTCCAATGGCGAGCAGAAAGATGATCAGTGTCAGCCCAGGACGGGGTTTACGGGATGCCGTTGCCATACGGTCTCGATTCAGTTCTTCTCGGAAACAGAGTTCTCTTCAGTCACGCCGGAGTCCGCGTCCTCAAGGGCCTCTTCAGCCTCCACGACTTCCTGGACGCCGGCGGGGTTCTCCGCCTCACCGGCCTCATCGGTGAACTCGAACTCCTCCTCGTCGGGTTTCGCGAGCCGGATGATGGCCTGCTTTGAGAATGGTCACCTCGACTCCCGGGGCAAGTTCCACGATCATCTGGGTCTCAGCGGCGTGCACGATGGTCGCGAACACACCCGAGGTGAGAACAACCCGGGCGCCCGGCTGCAGCGAGTTGAACATCTCTTGCTGCTCCTTGAGACGCTTCTGCTGGGGCCGGATCATCACAAAGTACATGACGGCCCCGAACAGGACGACCATCAAGAGCATGTCTATACCAGCTGGCATGTTCATTCCTAACGAGGAGATTGGCGGGTTTGCCGTGGGTCAGGATAGCTCACTCGAATAATGCCGGCTCACCAGCGGGCGGCGTCAGCCCAAGATGCCGCCACCCAGCGGAGGTGGCGATCCGTCCGCGTGGCGTGCGCATCATCAGGCCCTCGCGGATCAAGAAGGGCTCGGCGACCTCCGAGACGGTCTCGGTCTCCTCCCCGACGCTGAGCGCCAAGGTAGACAGGCCGACGGGACCGCCAGCGAACAAGGTGCACAGATTGCGAAGCACTCCCCGGTCAAGACGATCCAGGCCACGCTCATCGACCTCGTAGAGCTCCAGGGCGGCGCGGGCATGGGGAAGTCTCACTGTGTCATGCCCGCCCACTTGCGCATAGTCCCGCACCCGGCGAAGCAGCCGGTTGGCGATCCGTGGCGTGCCGCGGGAACGCCCGGCGATCTCCCTAGCAGCCGCGTCCTGCAGCTGCACTCCCAGTTTCCGGGCGGAAGCGGCGACGATACCCGCCAGGTCGGCGGCGTCGTAGAAGTCCAGCTGCGCGGTGAAGCCGAAACGGTCCCGGAGCGGCCCCGGCAGCAGTCCCGCACGGGTGGTGGCACCGACCAGGGTGAAGGGCGGCAGATCAATTGGAATCGCGGTAGCACCTGGCCCCTTGCCGACCACGACATCCACCCGGAAGTCCTCCATGGCGAGATACAGCATCTCCTCGGCGGGACGGGCGAGCCGGTGGATCTCGTCCAGGAACAGCACGTCCCCCTCGTCGAGCCCGGACAGGATCGCAGCCAGGTCCCCGGCATGCTGGATCGCCGGGCCGGAGGAGATACGCAGGTTCACGCCCAGCTCTGCCGCGATGATCATCGCCAGGGTGGTCTTCCCCAGCCCGGGAGGACCGGACAACAGCACGTGATCTGGGCTGGCGCCCCGGTGCCTGGCCGCGTTCAGGACCAGCCCAAGCTGGTCACGCACACGCGGCTGGCCCTCGAACTCGGCCAGGCGCTTCGGACGCAGCGCCGCTTCGAAGTCCCTCTCCTCGGAGCGGCTGACGGGATCCACTTCAGAAGACTCCACGATGATCCCCTCACCGCTTCGCCAGGGTGCCGAGAGCCGCTCGCATCAGCTGGGCGACACCCGCTCCCTCGGCTGCCAGGGGGGCCACAGCCTCGCAGGCCGCCGCAGCTTCCTTGGCCGACCACCCGAGTCCCTGCAGGCCCTCCGTGACCTGTTCGCGCCACAGCTCGTCCGCTGCGGCAGCAGTGCTCACCGGGGCCGGTCCCGTATCCTCCAGAGCGAGCAATCCGGCTTTGTCCCTCAGCTCCAGGACCAGTTTCTGGGCGCTCTTGTTGCCGATCCCAGGGACCTGGCACAGAGCACGCAGATCCTCCGACAGGATGGCTCGTTTCAGGTCGGATGGTGACAACACCGAGCAGATGGCAAGCGCCACCTTGGGCCCCACACCAGAGGCCCCCTGCACCAGTTCGAAGGCCTCCCGCTCGGAATCGCTGCCGAACCCGAACAAGGTCAGGGAATCCTCACGCACCACGAGGGACGTGTGAGGGTGCTTAGCTCCCCAGGCCGCAGCGCGGCCGCCGTGGCCGGGGTGCAATGACCGCGGAACCCCACTCCCCCGACATCGATCACGAACCAGGCCGCCCCCGCTGCTGCAACGGTGCCCGTCAACTGGGAGATCATCGTTTTCCTCTCGCCGCCGCGACCAGGGCCGCGTACCGGTTGGTATGGCCGCCACGCCACGCGTGACAGACCGCCAGCGCCAAGGCGTCAGCTGCGTCGGCGGGCCTGGGCGGTGCGCTGAGTTTCAGGACCGTGGTGACCATGGAGGTCACTTGTGACTTGTCAGCCCGTCCTGATCCGGTGATGGCAGCCTTCACCTCACTGGGTGTGTGGAAGGTGACGGGGAGTCCCCGCCGGGCAGCCACCAAAGCCGCGACACCGGCGGCCTGGGCGGTGTCTATCACAGAGGCCGTGTTGTGCTGGGCGAACACACGTTCGATCGCCACCACATCGGGACGATGGTCCATGAACCACCGTTCCAGCCCCGACTCGACCTGCAGCAGCCGATGCGCTAGGGTCCAGGTCCGAGCTCGTGCGGACCACCCCGACGGCCACGAACAGCGGGGACGTCCCACCGTGCCCTCGACCACGCCAATGCCGCACCGGGTGAGACCAGGGTCGATCCCCAGAATGCGCTTCTTCTCGAACATCAGTTCGGATTGTAGACGATCAATCCTCAGACTCGAGGGCCGCGGCCACCTCCGGTGTGAGGTCGAGGTTGGTGAACACGTTCTGGACGTCGTCAGAGTCTTCGAGGGGCGTCGATGATCCGGAATATCTTCTGCGCGACCTCCACGGTGTCGACCTCCTGGTCGAAGGAGGCAACGAATTGCACCTCCGAGGAGTCATAGTCGAAACCCGCCGACTCGACCGCCTTGCGAACCTCCACGGTGTCACTCGGATCACAGATGGCCTCCCAGGACTCGCCCTCGTCGCTGACCTCCTCCAGGCCTGCCTCGAGAGCCGCCTCCAGCAGGTCGTCCTCTAAGATCTCCCGGCCATCCTGCTGTTTGGGGACCACGACGACCCCTTTGCGGGCAGAACAGGCGCTGCACCGAGCCGACATCGGCCATCGTGCCGCCATTGCGGGTGACCGAGACACGCACATCCGAGGCAGAACGGTTCCGATTGTCGGTCAGGCACTCGATCAGGATGGCGATGCCCGAGGGACCGTAGGCCTCATACATGATCGTCTCGTAGTCGGCGCCACCGGAGATCGCCCCGGAGCCACGTTTGACGGCCCGGTCGATGTTGTCATTGGGGACGCTGGACTTCTTAGCCTTCTGGATGGCGTCATAGAGTGTCGGGTTACCGCTGGGATCCCCGCCGCCGATCCGTGCAGCCACCTCCACGTTCTTGATCAACTTGGCGAACAGCTTGCCGCGCTTGGCGTCGATGACCGCCTTCTTGTGTTTGGTCGTCGCCCATTTAGAGTGGCCGCTCATTCATCCCGCCCTTAGGTTAGAGGTCATTTCTGCTTGTCTGCTTGGGTGAGCTTAGCTCAAGCCGCAGGGATGCTCTTGCCAAGAAGGGTGACACCGTCACGTTCCTCATAGCCCAGCACCCGGTGGAGCCAGTCGGCCACCGCCCGGTTTCGGGTGTCAACCCCGATTCCCCGCAGCGGGACAGCCCGAGGCCGCCATGGAGTGCAGGGACCGGGCAAGCAGCGCTTCGGCGATCCCCTTGTGACGGTGTCCCCTCGCCACCTCGAGCCTGTCACACCAGCCCTCCATGACCCCATCCAGTCCTGCCGCGTCATCGGTTCCCGACAGGCAGTACCCGATGACCTGATCGTCGCTGACAGCAACCCATGACCAGTCGGCCCGGAAGGTCTCCTCCGCGAGCGAGTCATCCCAGGTTGTCTCGTCGATCCGGGCGCTAAAGCAGGCATTGTGCAGCTGCAGCACCTGGCGGCTGCGCCCAGAGGAAAAACTCTCGAACACCACGCCGGGCACGTCATGCGGCCGGGGCAGGTTGAACAGTTCCCTGTGCATGTCGAAGAAGTAGCGTTCCACCTGGAAACCACGTTGTTCGAGCAGATGTCTCAAGCAGGTCTGATCCGCCTCCACGTACGAACCGAGCCAGACCGGTTCCCTGGGGTGATGCTCATCCCGCCAGGCAAGCGCCCGCTCCTCCTGCCAGGCCAGGAGCGCACGTCCGATGCCCTGGTACCGGTGGGTCGGATGGACTCCGCCGAGCAGGAAGATCTTCGCGGGACGGGTCCCCGGTTCGTGGATATTCCACCCGAAGGCCGACATGCTGCCATAGGAGTCCCAGCCCCCCACGGCATCGCCCTGCGTGATCGCCTGGTCGGCTCCGCCGATCACCCGGTCGATAGCCGGCAGCACTGAGTCATCCAGCGCCTCAAGCTGGGTGCGCAGGGAAAACATCTCCTCCCAATCGTCCTGGCTGAGGAGGCGCCACTCAAGATGGTTCTCGATATAGACGTCCACAGCTCCTCCTCAGCCATCGCTCTTCCAGATACGGCGGCGCCGACTGGGCCGCGGAGCCGTCTGCTGCCAGAGCCTGCGCCACCGGGGCATCAGCTCACCACTGGCCAGAGGGGTGCGGCTCTGGACTGCCCACCAGGATAGTTCTCCGCAGTGGAACAACGCACCCACGGCTCCCTGCACCATGGCGGTCGTCTCCGCGACCGACTGCCCGCGTGTATAGATGGGAGAGCCGAAACGCACCGAGACGCGGGGACGGCGTTGCAGGGCGAGTTTCAGCACCTCGTTCAGTTTGAATGTGCCAACCACCGCGACCGGTACGATCGGTACATTGTGCTCGTTCGCAAGCTCCGCCGGCAGGGCGGTGAACTCCCCCACCCCACCGTCGACGCGTGAGGGAGCGGAGAAGACGACGATGCTGCGCCCCTTCCGCAGGGCACGGCTGACACTGCGATTGGTGGTGCGCAGCCGGGAGGGCAGGACGGCCTTCAGGACCTGCCAGTCCAGGGGGCCCTGCTCATTCACGGCAAAAACGACCGGCCCCTCTAGCCCGGGAAGCGAATCAAGCCCGGCCACCTGGTACTCCAGCCGCCAGGTCAGCGGATTCAGCAGGCTGGGGGTCTCACTGAGATCCGAACGCGCCAGGCGGTTGCGCCGCCGCCCGACAGGTTCGGGAGCATCGGCTGGACGCCGCTGCCTGAGCCCGAAACCCATGCGCGCGAACCCCAGCATGTCCGAGAACCAGGTGATCACCGCGGCTCCCCAGAGATCCGCCCAGGCCCATGCAGATAGGTGCTCTCCGCCTGCTCTCCGACCACCTCGCGGGCCAGTTCCAGGGCATCGTCCAGGTGGTGGCTGCCCGCTGCCCGAGGACATGGGCGGTCTGCCGGTCGGCTCCGACCCAGATGACCCCGCTCAGCCGCCCGATGGCCCGGCAGATCGCATACCAGGTGTGGAAGACCGCAAGCGGATGCCAGGCGTTGTGGTCCCGATAGAGCTTGAGATACCAGTCGTCGAACAGCGCCTGCCGCTCGAATCGCTCTCGGATCTCTGCAGGCTCCCTCGTCGCCGGCAGCACCTTGGCGAAGAAGTCAGCGGCAGGGGCCAGAAGGCGGTTCGGGAACACCTGGCTCAGGGGATGGAACGCGATCAGCATGCCGCCATCACGAAGCAGCGGCTGCTGCTCGCCGATTCCGGAACCGGCGAGCAGAGCCTGATGAGAGGCGTTGATGGGTGAGCCGATGGCGTCTCCCACATCGAAGCTGCTGCCCCACACCGAGGTGATCAGGATGTCCGTTCGTGGCGTCGGCACAGCATTTGCTGCACGCCACACCTCCGCGGCACGTGGCGACACCTGCCCGGGGGTGCCGCCGACCACGTCGCAGAGCTCATAATCGGCGCGGGGCGACGCGTAGAGCTTTTGGGTGACTTGCCGCGGCAGGGCTGCGGTGAGCTGGCGGGCGGTGGCGTAAGCCACCTGCTCCGGAAGCCGCCACTCCCATTCACGGTGGTTCAGGAAACGGAGGCTGCGGCCGAGATAAGGCTGACCGGCCACCGCGGTGATCGCGAATACGGGTACTGCCTGATGGATCGCGGCGGCCACCTCGCGGCGCGCCGGCTCGCTGCCGGAGAACCCACTTATGCGATTGATGGTGGCCACGTCCGTCGCCCCGGTGGCGAGCAGCATCTGCTCGTGCGGGCCGTGGCAGACATCGACGGCTATCACCAGGTCCGACTCCGCGGCCCGGGCGTTCAGGCGCACCGGCTCACCACCCACCGTGGCCACCGTGACCAGATCTTTCGACATCACATCGTGGCTGGTGATCATCGCGTCGGGTAGGAACGAGGAGGCCACCCGGTCTCCGAGGACCTCGACGATGTCCTGGCCGCTCCAACGCGGACCAAGGCCCCCGGCCACCACGATGGCGACATCGTCCACCCGCGTCCGGGCAGCGTGCTCGAGAAGGCGTTCAAGAATGCTGCGCCTGATGTCGAAGCGCATTCTCGGCAGCACCGGGTCGACATTGCCCACGACGATGGTCAGTTTCATACCCGGGCGCAGCAACCCGACGAGCGGCTCGCAGCCGACCGGATTGGCCAAGGCGCCTTCGATCAGTCCCACCGGGTCCAGCGAGGGAACGGGCTGTGGCGCATAGACCACCTGGGTTCCCATAGGGAAACGCTGCAACTCGTAGCTGCCCCCTGAGAGAGTCAGCAGCGGCGGCGTGCGGTCATCAACCTTCAGGACGAAACCAGGACGGGTCATGACGGCATCTTCCATCTGGGCTGTAGGGCATGGGAGGGCCAGTCGATGATGGACCAGCCGGATTCCCTGGCGGCCCGCATCAGGCCGATGTCGGGACTGACTGCCACAGGATTCCCCACGGTGCGGAGCATGGGCAGGTCGACGTGGCTGTCGGCATAGGCGAAAGACGCCTTGAGGTCTATCCCGTGCAGGCCCGCGTGAGTGGGTGAGCCAGGCCGCCCGTGAGTCACCGACCATGGGCGGCCCAGTCAGGAAACCCGTGCACACCCCGTCAGGGCCTGTTGCCAGGTCGGCCGCGATGATGTGATCGAACAGCCCCTCGAAGGGCCTGGTCAGAGGACGGATGACACCGGTGATCAGGATCGTCGTGTGCCCCTGCCTCCCGGTGCTCCCGGATGCGCCGCACCGCTTCGGGAGAGGTCCGGTCCAGCACGAACGGCGTGAGCTGTTCGTCGACGACACGTTCCAGCTCGTCCAGCCGGGCGCCCTCGTAGCGGCGATAGACCTGCCGGAGGAACACCCCACGGTCCTTGCGCTCGGCTCCCAGGTAGTTGGGCAGCTGGGCCGCCACCCTCATCAGTTCCCCTGCCCGCTGCACCAGCGACAGCTCTGGAAGCCGCAACCACAGGTAGGTCTCGATCACGTTCGTGGTCATCACGGTGCCATCGAGGTCGAAGGCTGCCAGCACGGTCCCGGGCTCTGTAGGCTTCAGGCCTTTATAGGTCGTAGAACGAGCCTTGCGACGACGGCGGGCGGCCTCGAGGCGTCGCACAGGACCGGTGATGGCGGGGACGTGCACCTCTTCTATGTAGTGATGCCAGTCCAGGTCCGCCGAGTCGAAGCCGAAGACCTCACGGTCGTCCTCGTGAAGGCTGTTGTGCAGCGCCAGGGTGCAGTCGTCGACGAAGTGGAGCTCGGACTGCAGGTACTCGCCATAGAGGCTCAGGTATTTGTTCAGGAACTCCAGTTGCTTGGCCGTCTTGTCGAGTGCCCGGGCCGCGGCGAGGGTCCTCTTGCCCCGGGGGGCGAAGCTCAGCAGCCGGTTGCCGATCGCGACGCCTTTGCCGGCGAGCCACAGCTTCCCGCTCCACCGGCTCGGGGCCGGGAAAAATCCCAGCTCGCCAGCTGGTGGGACCCTTGCCCCTCGATGTAGGGGTGCGCCGAGAAGTAGGAGCGGATGTGCTCGTAGATACCACGGAAGGTCAGGGGATTCCTGGCCCCTGAGGAGCAGTGATAGAACTCAGCCTCTCCCACCTCCGGCTGGGTCGCGCAAACCGCGGCGATGGTGTTGACGACATAGTCGCAGGGGATGATGTCGATGACGGAGTCCGGGAGGCCGGAAACTCGGGCAACTGGCCCCGGCCGTACGCCAGGATGATCGGGTCGGCCATCTTGAAACCCTCGATCCAGCCGGGGTACGGATCTCTCAGGGAGGACTCCACGATGGCCGGGCGGACGATCGAGACCCGCATGTCACGGCACAGGTCCACCACGACGGCCTCCCCATCGCCTTCGCGAAGGTGTAGACGTCAGTCCAGCCGAGCGAACGGGCCCGCTCCGTGCCAGCGGCGATCAGCTCCTTCTTGACCCATGCCAGGCGCCGCCGCTCGGTGTCCTCACTGGTGGTCAGGTACCCGGCCCGGCGGTGTAGTTTCTCTGCTTCCTTGCGCAGCACAGCCAGCTGCTCGGAGGTCCGGGAACGTGCCTCGACGCTCTCGGCCATCGCGAGCGCGGCTCGGGTCTCGGCCTCGTAGTCCACCTCGTGGGGATGCGCCGTCTCGGGAATCGGTCCCCTGCGCCGGCCCGCGGTGTAGGCGGTCGAGATGTGGACGTAGTGCGGGATGCGTACCAGGTTCCCGTCGGCATCGGAGCAGGATTCACGGAACCGCGTCAGCAACGCCTGGTGCCGAGCACATTGGTTTTGAAGGCTGAGTCGATGGGCGGGTCGAAGGAGACATCCCCGGCGCAGTGCACCAGCACGTCGATGTCACGCGGCAGTTCTGGCGCGTCGGGCAGGTCTGCCTCGATCACCTCTATCCGGCTGGCCAGCAGCCCCTCGACGGATCCGGCCTTGGCGACGATGTCCTTGAAAATCTTCTTCTTCAGCAGCGAGGCCACGCGGTCTGCCGCGGACAGGGGAGCCCTTGCGCCGCACTAGCACCGCGGTGGTCGTGTCGGGGCACTCGGTGAGAAATTTCCAGAGCATCTGCTCACCGATGAAACCGGTGACACCTGTCATTGCGATTTTTCTTGCCGGCGAGGAGCTCGGCAATCCGGCCGGTCAGGAGCGGGGGGTGTGGAGGCGTGTCGACTCGGAGGCACCGAAGCTGGTGCGGGGGACGAGGCTCATGCCACGCCCCCAGCCAGCTGTGGCCCAGCGGCCTCAGGGCCTCGGCGAGGGTGAACCGGCCCAGATAGAGTGCGGTCCCCACGATCGCGCCCTCCCACGCCGTCACGGACGAGAGCTCGCAGCGCGCGCAGGTCGTCGAGCGAGGAAACACCACCTGAGGCGATCACGGCGGCGCTGGTGCGGGCGCAGACCTCGTCCAGCAGCTCCAGGTTGGGGCCGGTGAGCATACCGTCGGAGTTGACATCGGTGACGACGAAACGCTGGCAGCCCTGCCGCAGCCAGGCGGTCGAGGGTTTCAGCCCATGGCCCGCCCCTCCGTTGTCCAGCCGCGGGCGGCGATGCGCTCCCCGCGGACGTCCAGGCCGATGGCCACCCGGTCACCGTGGCGTTCGATGATCTGCTCGCACCACTCTGGCCGCTCGAGAGCAGCGGTCCCGATGTTGACCCGGCGGCATCGGGTTGCAAAAGCCCCTGTTCAGGGACTCGTCATCCCTGATTCCGCCGGAGAGTTCCACATTGACGTCGAGCCTGCTGATGATGCCGGCCAGCAGGTCCGCGTTGGAGCCACGCCCGAAAGCCGCATCGAGGTCGACCAGATGGATCCAGGCTGCACCCTCCTCCTGCCACCTGAGTGCCGCGGAAAGCGGATCCCCGAACTCCTTCTGGGTTCCCGCAATTCCCTGGACGAGCTGGACGGCCTGACCACCCTGAACATCCACCGCGGGTAACAACTGCAATGCTTCCACGACGCGCAACCCTACCGCTAAGGCGGGCTGCGGGATAGCAGCCATCAGCCGGGGTTAAAAAGATCAGTCAAGGGCTCCCTCAGCGACGTGCATCTCGGGTGCACCGACCTGCCTCAGAGCAGCTCTCAGGCCCCTCTCCTGAGAGTCAAGACCCAGGACGCCGGCAGGCGGGACATGAATGAACCCACACCTGGGGCTCCGCTGCGCCGGTATCCGATCCGCCTCGTGCAGCATGAGGTAGAGCAGGGCGTTGCAGACATAGCTTCCGGCGCTGAGCGAGAGTTCTGCGGGAATGCTGGTTTCCAGGAGGGACTTGAACATCGCCTTGACAGGCAGGGTGACGAACCGGGCCGCAGGGCCGTCTGGGACGATGCTCTGGTCGATGGGCTGATGCCCTGCGTTGTCCGGGATGCGGGCGTCGGCCAGGTTGAGGGCCACGCGCTCAAGGGTCAGCCCGGTAGCGCGGCCTGACAATCCAAGGCACACCACGTGCGAGGGATGGTGCTCGGCCAGCAGTGCGGGGGACCAGCTCCCGCAGAGCTTCGAACTCCACCGGAAGGACCGCGGTGGCGACCTCACCACGCAGGCGGGCGACCAACTCGGCGGAAGGGTTGACGTCGTCGCCGCCGAACGGCTCGAACCCGGTTACCAGGATATGCACCGGCTCAGGATAACGGTCACGCGCATCCGGCCCCACCACCAAAAGGCCTCGTGCATGACCTGTGCAAGAGTGGAGCCATGAACCACCGGAGACTGGAACCACCGCCCCCGAACTCCTGACGCAGGCAAGATCCGCCCGCACGGTCCTGATCCTCACGGGGGCGGGCATGTCGGCGGAATCCGGGGTGCCGACCTTCCGTGACGAGTCGGCAGGTTTATGGGCCCATTACTCACCCGAGGCGATGGCCACCGAGGAGGGCTGGCGGACCGACCCCAGCTTGGTCTGGGCCTGGTACCTGTGGCGCATCGGCATCGTCAGGTCTACCTCCCCAAATGCGGGACATTCGGCCCTGGCACGCTGGGCGGCCCTGGCCGGTGGCGCACTTCCGCTGCAGCGCCTCGATGTCGTCACCCAGAACATCGATGACCTGCACGAGCGTGCCGGATCCGAGGTTCTCGCCCATCTACATGGAAGGCTGGACCGTTTCCACTGCATCGACTGTGGCCGCCCGGGCGACCCGGATCTTTCGGCTGCCTCACGAGAACCGGATCTGCGCGTCACACCATCGGCGTGCGCAGCCTGCGGCGGGGATCTGCGACCGAGCATCGTGTTCTTCGGTGAGCCGCTGAACGCCGCCGACATCGACGCCTCCGTCGAGGCCGCGCAGCAGGCCGACCTGACCCTGGTGGTCGGCACCTCCTCCATCGTCTACCCGGCCGCGGCCCTCCCCGGGCTGGCGCTACAGGCCGGCTCCTTCGTCGTGGAGGTCAATCCAGAGCCCACCGATCTGGCGTGCAACCTGCACTGGCGCACGACCGCGGCCGTCGGGCTGCCGCAGCTGGTGGACCAGTTGACGGCAGACACCGGCAGGTCAGCGTAATTAATCGTCATTAATCACGGGCCCGTCAGACCTACACTGCTCACTGCTCCAGCCAGTTGCGCAGCAGCCGCACTCGGCGGCCCCGGACTTCTCCGGGTGGAACTGCGTAGAGCAGATGCCTGCGCTCTCCACCGCCGCGATGAAAGTCGTCTCGTGGGTGGCGGTGGTGACCAGCGTCCCGGGTTGCGGTGGCACCGGAAGCACTGGCGCCGCATAGCTGTGGACAAAAATAGAAGCGTTCTGTCTCGACACTCGCGAAAATCCTGCTGCCGTCCGGCACCTCGACGCGATTCCAGCCCATATGCGGCAGCCTGCGAGCTGCCAGAAGCTGGACCCTCCCCGGCCAGATCCCCCAGCCCCGTGGCTTGGACGCCGTGCTCCGACCCCGATTCGAAGAAGATCTGGTGCCCGACACAGATCCCGAGAAGCGGCTTGCCGGTAGGCAGCCAATCAGCCAGCAGCTCGGTTCCCCCGACGCGCGCAACCCAGTCATGCAGGCGGCGTAGGGCCCCGACCCCCGGCACCACCAGCGCGTCGCACGCGGCCAGTTCGCGGGTGCTCTGGTGAGTGCCACCCGCCCTCCTGCGGCCTCCAGGGCCCGGGCTGCAGAGTGCAGGTTGCCCGATCCGTAGTCGAACAACCCGACCCGGCGGCTCAGAGCGACCCCTTGGTGGAAGGGACACCGGGCACACGCGGGTCAAGGGCCACGGCGTCCCGCAGCGCCCGCGCCAGGGCCTTGAACTCGGCCTCGACGATGTGATGCGGGTCGCGGCCCGCGAGAAGCCGCAGATGGAGGCAGAGTCCGGCGTTCAGCCCCAGCGACTCGAACACGTGATAGGGTCATCGAGCCCGCGTAGACCACGCCCGATCCCCCGATCCGGGCGTAGGCCTGGCCCTCGGGTTCACCGGAGCACACCACGTAGGGCCGCCCGGCCACATCGACCACGCAGTGCGCGAGAGCCTCATCCAGGGGCACCGTGGCGTCGGCATACCGCCGGATGCCGCGTTTGTCTCCGAGAGCCTCGCCGAGCGCCTGCCCGAGCACGATGGCGGTGTCCTCGACGACGTGATGCCCGTCGATGTGCACGTCACCGGCTGCCTGGATCTCCATGTCGATCAGGGAGTGCCGGGACAGGGCGGTGAGCATGTGGTCGTAGAAGCCGACCCCTGTGGAGATCCGGCTGCGCCCGGTCCCATCGAGGTCGAGGCTGACGGTGATTTCGGACTCGCTGGTGGAGCGTGACCTGGTGGCGGTACGGCTCATCAATGGCGTCCTTCCGGATTGATCTTTGCGAGTGCCTCTTTGAGGGCGGCCATCTCCTCAGGTTTTTCCCGCAGAGGCCCTGAGGAAGCCCTGGGGGCCGGTCTCACGGATCAGCACACCACGGTTCAGCAGGCCCCTGCCACACCGCATGGCGATCCGTGAAACGCCCGAACAGCACGAAGTTCGCCTCGGAGGGAACCACCTCATAGCCATTGTCCCGCAGCCAGTCCTGGAAGGACCGGCACTCTTGAGCCAGCTGTCTCACCCTGGACAGCAGCTCATCCTGATGGGTGAGGGCGACCAGCGCCAAAGCCTGGGTCTGTGCGCTCAGGTGGTAGGGCAGCCGGACGAGCCGGCAGGCGTCCACGACGGCTGGGGACGCGGCCAGGTAACCAACCCTGCCTCCCGCCATGGCGAAGGCCTTGGACATGGTCCGGGTGACAACCAGCCGTGGGTGCCTGGCCAGCAGGGGACAAGGCAGCTGGGGTCTGGGAGAACTCCTGGTATGCCTCGTCGACCACCACCACGGCATCGGTCGCCGAGCAGACCGCGTCAATCACCTCCAGGCTGGTGCAGGTGCCGGTGGGGTTGTTCGGGGTGGTGATCACGACCACCGTGGGGCTGTGCCTGGCGATAGCGGAGAGCACGAGGCCGGCATCCACTGTGAAGTCCTGGCGGCGTGGCTCGGTCACGTAGGGAGGTGCAGGTGTTGCGGGCGTACTCGGGATACATCGAGTAGGTGGGAGTGAAGGTGAGCATCGTGCGGCCCGGGCCGCCGAAGGCAGTCAGCAGCTGGCTCATGATCTCGTTGGAGCCGTTGGCCGCCCAGATATTGCCTGCCGTGAGCCCGTTCCCGGGTAGGAGGCCAGAGCCCTCACGGAGCGTGAGGGCGTCACGATCCGGGTAACGGTTCATCGACCCCTGCCGCCTCCTGGATGGCCGCCCCATCGCCTGCCTCAGTGCGGGTGAGGGCGGGTAGGGATTCTCGTTGACGTTGAGCACGACCGGGACGTCGAGCTGCGGGGCACCATAAGGCTCCTGCCCCACCAGGTCTGCGCGCAGCAGGTCGCATAGCTACTGCTCATCGTTCTGCAACTACTGCTCATCGTTCTGCCCTGACCGTGATTGCCGCAGCATGACCAGGCAGATCCTCGGCCAGGGCGAACCGCTCGATCCCGTCCGCGATCTCAGCCAGGGCATCCCGGGAGTAGCCGATGACGTGCACGGTCCGCATGAAGGAGCGCACGCTCAGCCCGGAGCCGTGGCATGCGCAGCCCGCGGTCGGCAGGACATGGGTGGAACCTGCTGAATAGTCGCCGAGGCTGACGGGCGAGTGTTCGCCGACGAAGATGGCACCGGCGTTGCGGATCCGGGCCGCCACCTGTCCGGGGTCGCGTGTCTGGATCTCCAGGTGCTCCGCCGCGTAGGCATCCGCCACCTGCACCGCCTGGTCGAGATCACGCACCAACAATACGGCCGACTGCTGTCCTGCCAGCGCAGTGCGGATACGCTCCCGGTGCCTTGTCTGCGCCACCTGGCTCTCCAGTTCACCTTCCACAGCCTCAGCGAGGGAGACAGAGTCCGTGATCAGGACGGAGGCAGCCATCGGGTCGTGCTCCGCCTGAGAGATCAGGTCGGCCGCGACATAAGCGGGGTTCGCGGAGGAGTCTGCGATGATGGCGATTTCGGTTGGGCCTGCCTCGGAGTCGATGCCGACGATTCCCCGCAACAGGCGCTTCGCCGCCACCACGTAGATGTTTCCCGGGCCCGTGACCATCGACACTGGGGTACAGAGGCCCTCGACCCCATGGGCGAACATCGCAATGGCTTGGGCACCACCGACGGCATAGACCTCGGTGACCCCCAGCAGATGGCAGAGCGCAAGAATGTTCGGGTGTGGCCACCCGCCGGATTCGGCCTGGGGCGGTGAGGCGACGGCGATCTCCCTCACCCCGCGACCTGGGCGGGAACCACGTTCATGATCACACTCGAGGCCAGGGGCGCCAGCCCTCCTGGGACATAGAGCCCGACTCGCTCGACCGGGATGTTCCGCAGCCCCACCCGGGCACCCTCGGCCAGGATGGCGGGGGCTGGGGTCGGGGTCGTGTTCAGGGTCTCGGCGACGAGACGCCGGCGCCTGATGGCTTCCTCGAAGGCCTTCCGGAGCAAGGGGTCAAGCCGCCGCTGCGCGTCGGCCAGTCTCTCCTCCGGCACCCGGAAGGAAGCGGGGACCACGCCGTCGAAACGCCCGGAATACTCGGCAAGAGCCTCGGCGCCCCGGTCACGGACCTCGTCGCACATTCCCTTCACCGCATCCATGGCGCCGGCCACATCCAGCGCGGCTCTGGGGATATGGGCCCGGTATTCACCCTTGATGGCGGTCAGGGTCAACCGTTCTAAGCACGGTCGGTCAGTCTACAGCCGCGATGCGGCGCGGCTCGAGTCGGAGGTCCCTGGACAGGCGGCTGCTCGGGCCAGAAGACAGCGAACAGCATCACGGGCGTGATGGCGCAAAACGGTCCGACCATCAGCGCCGACAAAGCATGCAGGGTGAGATCAATGAGCACGACATCCCCGGCTGAGGCTGCCGCCAGGCGAGCGTCGAAGCTTGGGGGAAGGATCCACATCCCACCGAGCCAGGTGATCAGCGAGGGCGACCAGGGCCCCGCCGACAGCAGCCACGCAGACCCACCAGCCACGGTCCTTGAACCACCACCACGCCACCAAGCCGATGACGAGACCGCTGAGGGCTGACAGCAGCACGAACAGCGCATCCGTTGAAAAAGACGTCTGCCAGGCCTCGCTCCGACAGGCTCGCCCCCAGTTCCTGAGACACGATGTAACCGGGACGATGCGACAGGTGCGCCCAGGCGAATGCGCACACAGTCCCGAGGCCGAGCAGGACCGCACAGAACCGTAGGACTCGCCACAGCAGCCGGGGCCTGGCCCGTGTGGGACGAAGCTCAGCCATGCGCCGTTCCCTTCCCGAATGAGACTGCACTTGGACCGAGCAGGGCCTTCAGGTCTGCGAACAGAGGCGAGCTCGGGGCCACGTGAAAGCCATTCCCGAGCCGGAAGGTGGTGAGTTTCTCGCCGTTACGGAGCTGAAGATGGACCTCCGCTCCCCTGGATGCCCTGAGAGCACTTGTTTGAGGTTGCCGACCACTCCTGGGGTACAGCGCACCGTCGGCAGGGTGAGCACGACCGGTCCCACCCCGCCATCAGAGCTGACCTGCGGCGCGTGCACATCTTGGGCGCGCATGCGTGCCCGGTCTTCCGCCTCCTCGACCACTCCCTTGACCGAGACGATCGTGTCTGGGGCCAGGTATTGGGCAACGACGTCGTAGACCTTCGGGAAAACCGTCACTTCGATGCTGGCCTCCAAGTCCTCCAGCATGATGACCGCGTAGAAAGCCCCTTTCTTGTTCACCCTTCGCGTCACCGCCGTGATGAGCCCGCACACGGTAGTCTCGCCCCGGAAACCACCCTCCGCTGCGACGCTTGAGACCGAATGCTTTCCGTGCTGGAGGAGCACGTGTTCGAGACCGTTGAGCGGATGGTCGGAGACGTACAGGCCAAGCATCTCCCGTTCGAAGGCCAGTTTGGTCCGCTTGTCCCACTCGTCCAGTTCCGGGATGGGATGTCTCTCCAGGCCACCGCCGTCGCTGGTGTTGCCGAAGTCCCCGAACAGGTCGAACTGGCCGTGCTCCTCGTTCTTTTTGAGCTCGATCACCGAGTCCACGGCCTCCTCGTAGACGGTCATCAGCGACCGGCGGGTGTGGCCGAGTTCATCAAACCCGCCCGCCTTGATGAGCGACTCGATCACCCGCTTGTTGCACATCAGCAGCGGCGCCTTGTCCAGGAAGTCGTGGAAGTCCCGGGCCTTGCCAACTTGCGCCCTTTCCTTCGCCCAGGCGGAGACCACCTTGTCACCGACGTTACGGATAGCCCCCAGCCCGAAGCGGATGTCTTTGCCCACCGGGGTGAAAGCCGACTCGGAGGAGTTGACGTCCGGCGGCAGGACCTGGATCCCCATCCGGCGGCACTCCGCCAGGTACCCGGCGGACTTGTCCTTGTCGTCGCGCACCGACTGCAGCAGCGCCGCCATGTACTCGGTCGGATAGTTGGCCTTCAGGTAGGCCGTCCAATAAGACACGACACCGTAGGCGGCGGAGTGTGCCTTGTTGAAGGCGTAGTCGGAGAACGGCAGCAGGATGTTCCAGAGCACGTCGATGGGCTCCTGGTGGAAGCCGCGCTCCTTCATACCCTTTACTGAAGCGCTCGTAGTGGGCGTCCAGCTCTGCCTTCTTCTTCTTGCCCATGGCACGGCGGAGCATGTCGGCGGCACCCAGCGTGTACCCGGCGAGCTGCTGGGCGATGGCCATGACCTGCTCTTGGTAGACAATCAGGCCGTAGGTCTCGCCGAGGATCGGCTCCAGCGCCTCGGCGAGTTCCGGATGGATCGGCTCCACCTTCTCGCGCCCGGTCTTGCGCCGCGCGTACTTGTTAGTGGGAGTCCGCGCCCATCGGACCGGGCCGGTACAGGGCGCCCACCGCGGAGATGTCGTCGAAGCAGTCGGGCTGCATCGACCGGAGCAGCTGGCGCATGGGGCCGCCGTCGAGCTGGAAGACGCCGAGAGTGTCTCCACGCTGCAGCAGGTCGTAGGTGGCCGGGTCCGTCAGCGGCAGCTCCTCCAGATCGATGTCGATGTCGCGGTTGATCTTGATGTTGTTCACCGCGTCCGCGATCACGGTGAGATTCCGCAGCCCCAGGAAGTCCATCTTGATCAGCCCGAGGGACTCGCATCCCGGGTAGTCGAACTGGGTGATGATGGCGCCGTCGGACTCGCGTTTCATCACGGGGATGACGTCCTGCAGCGGGGCATTCGACATGATCACACCCGCGGCATGCACGCCCCACTGGCGTTTCAGGCCCTCGATGCCCTTGGCTGCCTCGACCACGGTCTTGACATCCGTATCCGAGTCGTACAGGTCACGGAACTCCTGGCCCTCGGCGTAGCGTTTGTGCTCCGGGTTGAACAGGTCCGGCAGCGGCACACCCTTGCCCATCACGTCGGCAGGCATGGCCTTGGTGATTTTTCTCGCCGACGGCAAAGGGCATGTCCAGGACCCGGGAGGCGTCCTTGACCGCGGCCTTCGCCTTGATGGAGCCGTAGGTGATGATCTGGGCCACCTTGTCGGATCCATATTTGTGGGTGACGTACTGGATCACCTCGCCGCGGCGGCGATCATCGAAGTCGATATCGAAGTCCGGCATGGAGATACGTTCGGGATTGAGGAAGCGCTCGAACAACAGACCGTGTTTGAGCGGGTCCAGGTCGGTGATGCGCATGGCGTAGGCGCACATGGACCCCGCGCCCGAGCCCCGGCCGGGCCCGACGCGGATGCCGTTGTTCTTTGCCCAGTTGATGAAGTCGGCGACCACCAGGAAGTAGCCGGTGAATCCCATCGTGGAGATGATCTGGGACTCGAACGCGGCCCGCTCGATCACCTCGTCGGGGATCCCGTCGGGATAGCGGTAGTGCAGGCCCTTGTCGACCTCCTTGTGAAACCAGGAATCCTCGGTCTCCCCCTCGGGACAGTCGAACCGGGGCATGTAGGGTGCCGATGCCCTCGTCGAACACCGTCTCGATGCGTTCCGCGATGGCGAGGGTGTTGTCGCATGCCTCGGGGAGCTCTGTGAACAGAGCCCGCATCTCCTCGGGGCTTTTTCAGGTAGTAGCCGGAGCCATCGAACTTGAAGCGATCGGCCTGGGCCTTGCGCGAGCCTGCCGAGACACACAGCAAGGTGTCGTGGGCGTCGGCGTCCTCGGCATGGACGTAGTGGAGGTCGTTGGTGGCCACCAGAGGCAAGTTCAGATCCTTGGCGATGCGGAGCAGGTCGCGGCGGACCTTGTTCTCGATCGACAGGCCATGGTCCATAAGCTCGACGTAGAAATTGCCCTCCCCGAAGATGTCGCGGAACTCGGCGGCAGCGGCCCGGGCGTTCTCGTACTGGCCGAGGCGCAGGAAGGTCTGGACCTCACCTGAGGGGCAGCCTGTGGTCGCGATCAAGCCCCCTGCCGTATTCACTCAGAAGTTCCCGGTCGGCACGCGGCTTGTAGAAGAAACCCTCGAGGGAGCTCCGGGAGCTGAGCTTGAACAGGTTGTGCATGGCCTGTTTGTCGGAGGCCCACATCGTCATGTGGGTGTAGGCGCCCTTCGACGCGACGTCCTCGCCCGTGCCATCGCCGAACTGCACGCGTTTACGTTCAGAACGGTGGGTGCGCGGGGTCAGGTACGTCTCAAGCCCGATGATGGGTTTGACGTCGTAGTTCTTGGAAGCCTTGTAGAACTCGTAGGCGCCGAAAAGATTCCCGTGGTCCGTGATCGCGAGCGCAGGCATGCCCATGCGCTCCGCCCCTTGAACAGGTCATGGATGCGCGCGGCGCCATCGAGCATCGAGAACTCCGTGTGGCAGTGCAGGTGCACGAATGAATCCCCCACGACTGCTCCTTCCATCCGACCTGAACGGGCACCAACCCTACTCCCGGATGACGGCGGAGTCCGCGTATGCTGATCCCCATGCCGCAGCCAGACCACTTGCGCTGCTCAGACGCGGACCGTTCCGCGGTGGAGCAGCTGTTGACCGACGCCTATAGCGACGGGCGCCTGACCCGGGAAGAACACGACCATCGTCTCAGCCAGGTCTGGTCGGCCAAGACCTTCGGGGAGTTGAGGACCGTGACAACCGACCTGGTCCCTGCCGCGCCCGAGCCGACCCCCAGGACGGCGCGGACCAGTGATGGCTTTTCCCGGGCGGTGGTCGATCCTAGCGGCGCCGGCAGGGAGAGCGACGGCATCACGGCCATCTTCAGCAGCATAAAGCGCGACTCCGATGTGCTGGTGCGGGCCGAGGACGAGATCACCAGTGTCTTGGGTGATGTCCTGATCGACATGACCTCGGCCGTCTTCGAGGCCCAGTCGTGCAGGCTCAGCATCATGGTGCTCATGGGGGATGTGAAGCTGCGCGTGCCAGCAGGGGTCAGAGTCCGCAACGAAATCAACAAAGTGCTCGGCGACACCAAGGTCAAGGGCCTGGTTCCCGGGGAGGGCCCGGAGCTGGTCCTGACCGGCTTCTGCATCCTGGGAGATGTCAAAGTCTACGGCCCCAGAACACACATCGTTCTTCAAGAAATTCCGCAAGGAGCTCTCCTAAAAGGCTGATAGAAGGCTGAGAAATGTCGGGCCAGCCCCACCCCACCTTGTACAGGCAGCGGGATACTCAGCCAGGCTCTCAGACGGAAAGCTGTAGGACATGACAGAAACCACCTCCCCCCGTTCCCGTTTCGGGGCCAACGTAGGCTACCTGCTGTTCGGCTGGCCACTGCGGCTGATCACCTTCATCCTGGTCGTTGTCAGCACCGCGCTGGGAGCAGGCACAGCGATCCTGGGCTTCGGGCTACTCATCCTGACCGGCGGCCTGCTCATGGCCCGGTCCGCCGCCCAGCTGGAACGCCGCACCCAGGAAACGCTACTGGGACGCGAACCTGTTCCCTCCGCATATCTTCCTGCCCCCCAGGACGCCGGCCTAGTGAGCCGGGTCAAGCACATCCTGAAGGATCCGCAGTCCTGGTACGACGTGCTCTGGGTGGCGGTTTCCTTCTTCGCCTCCATCCTGACCCTGGGCGCTGTCCCTGGTCTGGCTTGTGCTCTCCACGGTTGCCGTGCTCGGCCCCCTCAACATCTGGGTGCTGAGCCGCTTAGGGAATTCATAACGGAGGGCTCGCCCACCTGCTGGGACTCCCTTCCCAGACATCATCAACACCATCATCTACATCGCGATCGGCATTCCCGCTGCCCTCAAGGCCCCGGCTGTCATGCAAAGCCTGGCGAACTTCCAGGCCAGCGTAGGCGAGCTGCTGCTGAACCAGCGTGCCCGCAGCAATTTCCAGGTGAGCCAGCTGCAGAGGTCCCGCGCCGCGGCCCAGCGCGCCGAGTCAGGGGCGCTGCGGCGCCTGGAACGCGACATCCATGACGGCCCGCAGCAGCGCCTGGTGCGGCTGAACATGGACCTGGCACGGGCCCGCAAACAGATGGGCCAGAACCCGCAGCGCGCCGACGCCATCCTTGGGGCTGCCATGGACCAGACGCAGGAGACTCTCGCGGAGCTGCGGCAGCTTTCCCGGGGCATCGCGCCGCCGGTGCTGGTCGACCGCGGGCTCGAGGCCGCTATCGATGAGACCGCTGCCCGTTCCTCCATCCCCGTGACGGTCTACTCCAGTCTCCCCGGCCAGCTGCCGTCCCACGTCGAGCAGGCCGCCTACTTCGTGATCTCGGAATCCCTGGTCAACGCCAACAAACACTCCGGGGCAACCCTGATTGACCTGGTCACCGCCGTCCAGGACGGCTGGCTGTACGTCACCATCACCGACGACGGGACCGGCGGCGCCTCGACCGCGAAGGGACACGGCCTGGCCGGACTTGAGGAACGCCTCCACAGCGTCGACGGCGAACTGAAGGTGACCTCGCCTGTGGAGGCCCAACCACGATCGAGGCGGTGATCCCTTGCGAGTCCTGATAGCCGATGACTCCGTCCTGCTGCGGGAGGGCCTGACCTTCATCCTGGACGACGGCGGACACGAGGTGATCGCCGCCGTCGGGAGCGGCACGGAGCTGGTTCCACGGGCCCCTGGAGTTACGGCCCGAGCTGATCATCACCGACATCCGCATGCCCCCGTCCAACACGGACGAGGGCCTGCGGGCCGCCGTCGAGATCCGGAAGAAGTGGGCCGACGCCCCGATCCCTGTTGCTGAGCCAGTACGTGGTCGCCGCCTATGTCCAGGAGCTGCTCGCCGACGGTGGCAGTCGCCTGGGTTATCTCCCTGAAGGACCGCGTGGCCGACATCGACACCTTCCTTGACGCCGCCGACCGGGTGGCTGGCGGCGGCCTCGTGCTGGACCCGGAGGTGGTTAGCCAGGTGTTCGGGCGCGGCAGGAACAATGACCCGCTGCAGCAGCTCACCGCACGGGAACGCGAGGTCCTGGAGCTGATGGCGGAGGGACACACGAATACCGGCATCGCGCAGCGCCTGTTCGTGACTGAGGGTGCGATCGAGAAGCACACGCAGCGGATCTTCGGGAAACTGGGCCTTCACGCAGACCCAAGCGTCCACCGACGGGTCAAGGCTGTGCTGACGCTGCTGGGGTAGCCGGCAAGCGAATACCAGGTGAACACACCCCGCCAAGGGTGGTCTTCCTCCCTAGTCAGGTTCTGGCGCAGTCCACTCCCGACGCCAGATCGTCCACCAGGAGCCGCAGCCGCCGCAAGTCACCGTCAAGATCCCCTGCCGTCGGAGCCGAGACACTTCAGCAGGGCAGAGCCGACGATCACCAGATCCGCGAAGGCGCCGATCTCCGCGGCCTGCGCGCCATTGGAGACCCCGAGACCGACACCGACCGGCAGGCTTGGATCGACGCCACGGGCCCGTTCCACGATCACGGGAGCCGCATCGGAGGTGGAGGCACGCGCACCCGTCACCCCCATCACGCTGGTGGCATACACCCAGCCGCGGCAGGAGCGCATCGTCAAGCCGATGCGCTCCTGCGACGATGATGGGGCAATGAGGAAAAACCCGGTCCAAGCCGTGACGATCGGTGGCCTCGAACCACTCCGGGCAGTCATCCGGGGGCAGGTCAGGAGTGATCGTCCCCGCTCCCCCAGCGGCCGCGAGATCGCGGGCGAAGCGGTCGGGGCCGTATGCCTCGATGAGGTTCCAGTAGGGTCATGACCATTGGCGTTGCGCCGGCGGCCGCAACAGCCTCGACGGCCCGGAAAGCGTCCCGGGTCCGGACCCCGCGTTCCCGGGCCCTCAGGGCTGCATGCTGGATCACCAGCCCGTCCATCAGCGGATCGGAGTACGGGATGCCGATCTCGACGATGTCGACGCCGCGCCCCGTCGTTCCCTCCGTCAAGGCCCTCATGGCTGCCAGGGAGCCGTCTACCGTCGGGTACCCGACGGGCAGATACCCGACGAGGGCGGGACGTCCCTGGCCGGTGCAGTCAGCGACACGGCTACCGGAGATGCCGAGCCGGCTGGGGTCGTTAAACGTGCTCACGACAATCCTCCAACAGTCTCGATCGGGCTGCCCCTCGAGGCCGAAGTACTCGAAGGCAGTGGCGACGTCCTTGTCTCCGCGGCCGCTGAGACACACCAGGATCTTCGGCCGGGCCCCGGGATCCTGTTCCGCCAGCCGAAGTCCGAGGCGGCGCGCCCCGGCGACGGCATGGGCAGACTCAATCGCCGGGATGATCCCCTCGGTGCGCGTCAGCAGGCGGAAAGCGTCCATCGCCTCCCGATCGGTCACTGGCTCGTAGTGAGCCCGGCCGGTGTCAGCCAGCCAGGCATGCTCCGGCCCCACCCCAGGGTAGTCGAGGCCCGCGGAAATCGAGTGTGACTCGATGGTCTGCCCGTCCTCGTCCTGCAACACCTGGGTGCGCGCACCATGCAGCACACCGACGCTACCGGCGCTGATGGTTGCGGCGTGGCGTCCCGTCTCCACCCCGTCGCCACCGGCCTCGAAGCCGTACAGCTGGACAGAGTCGTCGCCGATGAAGTCATAGAAGACACCGATGGCGTTGGATCCCCTCCGACGCAGGCCGTGACATAGCCGGGCAGGCCACCATGCTCCTGCAACATCTGCTGGCGGGCCTCGGTGGAGATGACCCGCTGCAGCTCCCTCACCAGCAGCGGGGAAGGGGTGGGGGCCGCCGACGGTGCCTATCAGGTAGTGGGTGGTGTCCACGGTGGTCACCCAGTCGCGCATGGCCTCGTTCATGGCATCCTTCAAAGTGCGGGAGCCGGCCGCGACGGCGTAGACCTCAGCGCCCAGCAGCTGCATCCGGGCGACATTGAGGGCCTGCCGTCTCGTGTCGATCTCTCCCATATAGATGCGGCATTCAAGCCCCAGCAGGGCGGCGGCCGTGGCGGTCGCAACCCCATGCTGACCGGCACCGGTCTCCGCGATCACCCGCCGTTTGCCCATCCGCCTGGTCAGCAGCGCCCTGCCCGAGCACGTTGTTGATCTTGTGGGCGCCAGTGTGGTTGAGATCCTCGCGCTTGAGGTAGATGGTCGCATTCCCGCAGTGCCTGGAGAAATTCTCAGCGACTGTCACCGGCGTCGGCCGGCCGGCGTAGTTGCGCTGCAGCCCTGCCAGCTCCGCCAGGAATGCGGGATCTGCCTGGGCGGCACGGAATTCGGTGTCCAGCTGGGTCAGTGCAGCACGCAAAGCCTCCGGCACGAATGTTCCGCCAAAACGACCGAAGTGGCCCTTGGCGTCGGGAAAAAGCGGTCATGGGCGTAACCCTACTGGGTACCGCTCCCGGCATATCTGCTCTGCCGCGGATTCAGGAGACAGCTGAGAACTCCGCGACCGCAGCCTGGGGTGCGTCGTGACGGACCAAAGCCTCACCGATGAGGATGGCGTCTGCTCCCTCGCCACGCAGCCTACGGGCATCCTCCAGGCTGAGGATGCCCGACTCGGCGACCTTGACCCGGTCATCCGGGATCAGGAGGCGAGTTTCCCGAACTGGTTCAGGTCGACCTCGAGCGTTGTGAGATCGCGGTTGTTAATGCCGATCACCTCAACCCCGGCTTTGACGGCCCTGTCCACCTCCTCCTCGGTGTGTGTCTCCACCAGCGCGGTCATGCCGAGCGCGTCGGTCAGGTCCAGGAAAGCCTGTAGCTCCACGTCACTCAGCGCAGCTGCGATGAGCAGAACCATGTCGGTCCCATGCGCGCGGGCCTCGTAGAACTGATATGGATGCACCATGAAGTCCTTGCGGAGCAACGGGGTTTCCACCGCCGCGCGAACCGCGTCGAGGTCCTCCAGCGATCCGTTGAATCGTTGCCGCTCCGTCAGCACGGACACCGCCGTTGCACCGCCCTGCGCATATTCGCTGGCGAGCGCGGCGGGATCAGTGATCTCGGCCAGGTCACCCTTCGATGGTGACCGGCGTTTCACCTCAGCGATCACAGAAAGCCCGGGGGCCCGCAGCGCGGGGACGACAGCCCGAGCCGGAGCCGCCTCCCGGGCCAGCTCCAGCAGTTCCTCGAACGGCTGGACGGCTTGGCGGGCAGCCAGGTCCTCCCCTGACCCCGGTGATGATCTCGTCGAGCACGGTCATGTGGTTTCTCCCAACTTTGCGGCGCGGCGAAGCGCGGTGATGACGGCAGCCGCCTTGTGTGAACACTCGGCGTCCTCTCTCTGGAACGGAGTCGGCGACAATGCCCGCGCCGGCCTGGACGTGGGCGACGCCATCCTTGAGTACAGCGGTGCGAATCGCGATGGCGGCGTCCGAGTTGCCGGCGAAATCGAAATACCCGACCACACCGCCGTAGAGGCCGCGGCGGCTGACCTCAAGCTGATCAATGATCTCCATGGCGCGCACCTTAGGGGCTCCCGACAACGTACCGGCCGGGAAACAGGAAAGCGTCGCATCCAAAGCGGTGCGGCCCTCTGCGAGACGGCCGCTGACCGCAGCCTCAAATGCATGATGTGGCTATAGCGGTGGATCTTCATGAACTCATGAACGGTGACGCTGCCCGCCCTCACAGATACGGCCGAGGTCGTTTCTCCCGAGATCCACGAGCATCAGATGCTCAGCCCGTTCTTTCGGGTCGGCCAACAGCTCGGCCGCAAGTTTCCCTGTCCTCCCTCTCGGTGCGTCCCCTCGGCCGCGACCCAGCGATGGGGCGCGTGGTGGCAACCCCGTCCTGAACGGTGACGAGCGCCTCGGGGCTGGAACCCACGACAGCGAATCCGGGAAGCCGCAGCAGGTACAGATAAGGGCTGGGATTGGTCAGGCGCAGGGCCCGGTAGACCTGCAGCGCGTCGGATGACGTGGCGACGTCGAAACGTTGCGAGACAACTATCTGGAAGGCCTCCCCGCCTCGATCTCGGCGATAGTGGCCTGGACCACTTCCCCGTAGTCAGCGGAGGTCCGCTGGCGTCTGACCGCCAGGTCGGCGAGTCCCTCCTGCGCCGGCTCCACCAGCGAGGGCACCGGCTCGCGCAGCTGCCGGGCCATCTCCTCGATGCCGGCCACGGCCTCGTGGTATGCCCGCTCGACTCCCGCATCGGTGCCGTCGTAGTTGATGGCGTTGAAGATCAGGTACACCTCCTGCGTCTTGTGATCCAGGACCGCCACCTGGGACGCAAGCATCATCACCAGTTCAGGAAGCCTGAGATCGTCAGCGCAGGTGTCTGGCAGCGCCTCCAGCCGCCGCGCGACGTCGTACCCCAGGTAGCCGACCATTCCGGCATGGAATGGGGGCAGGCCTTCAGCAGCGGGCGTGGCCAGTTCCGTCAGCGTCTGCTGCAGGACGCTAACGGGGTCACCGTCGCCGATGCCCGTCAGTTCCCGGCCCAGCCAGACCGCTTTCCCACCGCACTCGGTGAGGGTGGCGGCAGAATGCACACCGACGAAGGAATACCGCGACCACACCCCCTCCGATGCCGACTCCAGGAGGAAAGTCCCCTCCCGGGTTCCGCACAAGGTGGCGTACAGGCCGATCGCTGTCAGGGTGGTCTGCCAGCAGGCGGGTGTGAACGCTGATGACGCGCCGGGTTCTCGCCAGCTCCGTGAACTTTGCAAGGGTTGGCGAGATATTCAGCATTCGACGTCGCTTCCGGTGAGGTCCGTGAAAAAACATGTGCGGTTGCCGGTGTGACAGGCTGCACCAGTCTGCTCAACACGCAGCAGCAGGGCATCACCATCGCAGTCCAGGTGCACGGAGACCACGCGCTGCACATGCCCCGAGGTCTCCCCTTGACCCAGTAGATCTGACGGCTCCGGGACCAGTAGGTGGCACGCCCGCTGCTCAGCGTGCGTGCGAGCGCCTCGTCGTCCATCCAGGCGAGCATCAGCACCTGCCCCGAGGCGGCGTCCTGAGCGACTGCCGGAACGAGACCGTCGGCGTTGAACCGCACCTTGGCGGCCACGTCCTCCTGCAACCTCATGGAGCCATTGTTCCTGCAAGATCTGGGCCTGACCAACCCGAAAGGCCGTAAACAGTCCTTATTTCTTGGCTTGCAGGTTCCGCAGTTGATTTGCCATGCTGGTCCGCGGCGCCAAGACCGGCGCCGCGCCCGGGCCACCGGGCGAGCGAGAGGTTGGGTCATGGCAGGAAAACGGACGCGTCGCAGCAGCGCGGCGAGGCCATTCCGCCTTCCTGCACCAGCCCGCCGCTCAGAGTTCACGCACTCCCGCTGAATTCCTGGGTACCGGCCCTCTCGCCCGGCCTTCCTTCGCTTGCCTCCTTGCCGAGAGGTGTCTGGTAACCCCTGTCATCACACCGAACAGGAGACCATCATGTCCATTTACCCGGTGCCACTGACCGGCACCGTGAACACCCTGATGTGGGCCGACGAGGCCGGCATCGAGGAGGCGGCCATCAAGCAGCTCCGCAACACCTCCACCCTGCCGTGGACTCACGGGCTGCGCGTCATGCCCGACGTCCACTACGGGAAGGGGGCGACCGTCGGATCCGTCATCGCGATGCACCAGGCGGTAGCTCCCGCCGCGGTCGGTGTCGACATAGGCTGCGGCATGACCGCGGTACGCACCAGCCTCAAGCCCAGCCAGCTCCCCGATGATCTCGCCAGGCTCCGGCACGGCATCGAGCGGGGCGTCCCGGTCGGCAACGGTGCGCACACGGACCATGCGCCGGTCATCGACCGGAACGGCGAGCTGAGGCGCAGGTTCAACCAGATATGCGACGATTTCGGCACACTGCACGTCCACCAGCTCTCACGCCCCTTCCACAGGCTGGAGGCCAAGACCATCAGGCAAGTCGGGACCCCTCGGCGGCGGCAACCATTTCATTGAGCTGTGTGCTGGAGATGACGACCGGGTCTGGGTGACCCTGCACTCAGGGATCACGGGGTGTCGGCAACCGGCTGGCGCAGGAACATATGGAGGTCGCGCAATCCCTCACCCACAATCAGGGGCTGACGGACCGCGACCTGGCAGTGTTCCTGAGCCACACCCCGCAGATGGATGCCTATCTTCATGACCTGTGGTGGGCGCAGTCCTATGCGCTGCTCAACCGCGACGTGATGCTCACCAGCATCTGCGCGGAACTCTCCAGGAACATCCCCGGGATCACCTTCGAGGAGCCGGTCCGCTGCCACCACAACTACGTGGCAGTGGAGAACCATGACGGCCTGGAACTGATCGTCACCCGCAAAGGTGCGATCAGGGCTGGCAGGGACGACCTCGGTGTCATCCCCGGCTCCATGGGAACCGGCTCGTACATCGTCCGGGGGCTTGGGAACCCAGCATCGTATGAGTCGGCCTCACATGGGGCAGGCCGGCGGATGTCGCGGACCCAGGCACGCAGGCAGTTCACCACCGACGACCTCGCCGCACAGACCGAGGGCATCGAGTGCCGCAAGGACTCCGGGGTGGTTGACGAGATCCCGGCGGCCTACAAGGACATCGACCAGGTGATCCGGGCGCAGTCCGACCTGATTGAGGTCATCGCAAGGCTTCAGACCCTGCTGTGCGTCAAGGGCTGACTCATGCCGGCACCCCGTAGGCTGAAGACATGAGTTTTGCCTCCCGCCAGCGTGCGCTGCTGTGTGACCTGATGTCCGAGCTCAGGCCCCTGCCCCCACCAAGTGCGAGGGGCTGGAACGTGGGCGACCTGGCAGCGCACATGTGGGTCCGGGAGCACAAGCCGGCTGCGCTGCCGGGGATCGGATCGCAACGGTTCGCCGACCGCACCGAGCGCATCCAGATCGAGGCCCTGCACCTGAAGGGTTTCGAGGCCCTCGTGAAGGAGCTGCGCAGCCCCCGGCTGGGTGATGCGGCGCTCGATCGCGTCGTCAACGCGGTGGGATTCTTTGTCCACCACGAGGACGTGCTGCGTGCGAACGGCCGGTTCCCAGCAGATCAGCGAGCGGGATCAGGCGCAGCTGCTCCGCACCGTCCGGGTGCTGGCCTTCCGGGCTCAGCGCGCCTGGGGCGGGCAGCTCGCCCTGGCCCCGGCCGGATCCGACGTGATCCGCTATGGCCGAGGCAACCGCCCAGTGCGGCTAGCGGGCCTACCCTCAGAACTGCTCCTCTTCCTAACCGGCAGGGAATCAGGTGCCGAGATCACGGGCGAGCCGAGCACCGTAGAAGAGCTACGAGGGGCAATCGGGGTCTGTGACTCCATGTCCGGTGACGTCACATCCCGATCATTTCCTGGCTCTTCTGGCCATCACTGTAAACGGTGATCAGCGAAGGCGATGCGCGATGATCATCCGCCGTGTTCAGTCAGTTCTCAGGCCGGGGTCAGGATTTGCCGATCTGGTGGAGGCGTGGCGGCCAGAGGCCAGTGAGGGAATATCCGCCGGCATGAGATGGGGAACTAACACCACCAGCAACGGTGTGACAATCATCAGATTCGAAGGAGACGCGGAGCCAATTCGGCAGGCAATGCCTCGGCTGGTGCATCTTGACTCTCTCCAACGCTGGCGAACCTAGTGAAATCACCCGAGGCTCAGCGGTCTATAGGCCGACTACGTCAGCCAGCAGCCTCTCTAGACTGCATCAGGTAGAATACAGAAAGGATCGACTCCACTTGCTTCCATCGGCAGCCTCGCAGGCACCATCACCTGCTCAGTGAGGCTCAACTGATGCCTACCCTGAATCTTCTGGGCCACATCTGGGTTGGCGGCGATCACGTCATCAACTACCGTGCTCAGGACTCCGTCGTCGGAGACGATCCTGAGGCCACGCCCAGCCACGACCTCAGTGGGCTCTCCTCACCGGCGATCACGCCGTCGAACACGGCGCGCGCCAGTTTGTCAGTCAGCTCCCCAGCATCCACCATCGCCTGAACCTGGACCACGGCCCGCGGGGTCACTCCGAGCGACTCCAGCTCACAGCCGGCCTCGTTGGCCCGCCGGGCCAGTTCGCTCAGCCACCATTTCCCTGGCGGCCTGCGGCGAGGCCCCCGCCGCCACGGTGGCCCTCGATCAGATCGAGGGCACCGGCCGCGACGATGGCGTTCATGGTCGTGGCGTCGATTTCCCATTCTGAGGCCAGCCGTCGGCGACGCTCCGCCGGAGGTTCCGGCAGCGTGGCTCGCAGCTCCTCGATCCATTCGGGGCCGGGCGCGACAGGGACCAGGTCCGGCTCAGCGAAGTATCGATAGTCCTGCGCCTCCTCTTTGGAACGTCCTGGGCTGGTGGAGCCATCACCCTCGTGGAAATGCCGGGTTTCCTGTTTCACCCTGCCACCCTGCTGCGAGGATCGCAGCCTGGCGGCGCATTTCAAAGGTGACGGCCCGTTCGATGGAGCGCAGCGAGTTCACGTTCTTCGTCTCGGTGCGGATCCCCAGTTCCACCACGCCCCTGGGGGCCAATGAGACGTTCGCGTCACAGCGCAGCGATCCTTGTTCCATGCGCACGTCCGAGACGCCCAGGGCCCGCATCAAGTCACGCAGATGGGCAACGTAGGCGCGAGCCACCTGGGGCGCCTTCGCACCGGTCCCGAGGATAGGCCGGGTGACGATCTCGATCAGCGGCATGCCCGCCCGGTTGTAGTCGATGACAGAATGGTCGGCGCCGTGGATGCGTCCCGTCGCCCCGACATGGGTCAGCTTGCCCGCGTCCTCCTCCATGTGGGCTCGCTCGATGTCGATCCCGAAGGTCTCACCGTCGACCTCCACCTCGACCCGGCCGTCGAAGGCGATCGGCTCGTCATACTGCGAGGTCTGGAAATTCTTGGTCATATCCGGGTAGAAGTAGTTCTTCCGGGCGAACCTGCCCCATGGTGCGATCCGGCAGCCGAGTGCCAGGCCGATGCGGATGGCAGACTCCACCGCTTTGGCGTTGACCACGGGAAGGGCTCCCGGCAGGCCGAGGCACACGGGACAAGTCTGGGTGTTCGGCTCCGCTCCGAAACAGGGTGGAACAGCCACAGAACATTTTTGATGCCGTGTTCAGCTCGACGTGAACCTCCAGCCCGAGCGCAGGGTCGAAGTTCTCGATGACCGAGTCGAAGTCCATCAGGTCTGTCATCACCACACCGCCCTTGTTCCTTCGAGAGGTTTCGCCTGTCTCAGCAGCGGGCCTCCCAGCTTCTCCTCCACAATGCCTTCGAGGAAGCCACCGACCCGGTAGAGGCGGTCATCGGCGAGCGGAGGGGCGATCACCTGCAGGCCGACGGGCAGTCCCTCACTGCTCAGGCCGACGGGGAAACTCGCTGACGCGTTTTCCCGCGAGGTTCGACGGGATGGTGCACAGGTCGGCCTTGTACATGGCCATTGGGTCGCTGGTGCGCTCCCCCAGCCTGAACGCCACGGTGGGGGTGGTCGGCGAGACCAGGACGTCACAGGTGGCGAAAGCCGCCTCGAAGTCGCGGGCTACGAGGGTGCGGACCTTCTGGGCTGAGCCGTAGTACTGGTCGTGGTATCCGCTAGATAGAGCGTAGGTGCCGATGATGAGCCGGCGTTTGGCCTCACGACCGAACCCCTGCGCCCGGGTCAGCGAGGTGACGGCTTCCATGTCACGCGACCCGTCATCGCCAAGCCGTAGCCCATAGCGGACTGCATCGAAGCGGGCAAGGTTGCTGGACAGTTCCGCCGGCATGATCAGGTAGTAGGCGGCCAGCGCGTACTCGAAGTGCGGGCAGGAGACCTCGACTACCTCTGCCCCGCCGTCACGCAGCCACTGCACGGCCTCCGCGAACCGGGCCTCCACGCCGGCGTCATACCCCTCACCACCGAACTCCCTGACCACGCCGATCCTCAGGCCTGCGACCTCCTGCCGCCTGGCGGCCTCGGCCAGCGGCAGCAGAGTCTGGGGGATGGAGGTGGAGTCCATGGGATCGTGCCCACCGATGATCTCTTGCAGCAGGGCCGCGTCCAGAACCCCTCGGGTGACGGGTCCCGGCTGATCCAGGCTCGAGGCCATGGCAGCCACCCCTGTAGCGCGACACTGCACCGTAGGTGGGTTTCACACCGACGGTGCCCGTCACCGCCCCCGGCTGGCGGATGGAGCCTCCCGTGTCGGAGCCCAGAGCAAGTGGAGCGAGACAGCCCGCGATGGCAGCGGATGAGCCACCTCCGGACCCACCGGGAATCCGCTCCAGGTCCCACGGATTGCGTGACGGTCCGAATGCGGAGGTCTCGGTTGAGGATCCCATCGCGAACTCGTCCATATTCGTCTTGCCGAGGATGACGAGCCCAGCCTCTTTGAGCCGCGTCACGACTGTCGCGTCGTAGGGCGGGATCCATCCCTCAAGCATGCGGGAACCGCAGGTGGTGGGCAGTCCCGAGGTGCAGAAGTTGTCCTTCACCGCGATGGGTACCCCGGCGAGCTGGCTGAGTCGCTCCCCCGCCGCACGCCTGGCATCGATCTCGGCTGCCGTGGCCAGGGCGCCATCGGCATCAACGTGGAGGAACGCGTTCAATGCCGGGTTGATGGCCTCAATCTGGTCGAGGGTGGGCCTGCGCCAGCTCGACGGCGCTGATCTCACCAGCTGCGAGCAGTGCCGCCTGCTCGTGGGCGGGCCGGGTGATTATCTCGGTCATCAGCTCAGTCCTCGTTCAGGATCCGGGGGACGCGGAAACGCTCGTCCTCGACGTCCGGGGCGCTGGCCAGCACCGCCTCCTGGGGCAGGGAGTCACGCACCTGATCAGGACGCATCACGTTGGTCATGGGAAGGGTATGCGTCATGAGGGGAACATCATCCCCCGCTACCTCACCCACCCGGGCCACGGAGTTGAGGATAACGTCCAGTTCGGGGGCCAGTTCGGCGCATTCCGGCTCGGTCAGTTCCAGCCGGGCCAGTGCCGCCAGCCGCGCCACGTCCTGAGGGGTCAGGGCCACGGTTTCTCCTATTTGGTCTTGGGTTCCCGCTGACGCGGGCCCTGCCAATCCTAACGGCGTACCGCCCGGACCGCTCGTCAAGAATGCGGCACAACCGTCAGAGACGATCTCAGAGCGAACCGGTGAGTATCAAGTAGAACGTCCGGGCCAAAAAGAACACCGCGACAGCCAACCCGACGGTGATCACTGGCACGAGCACCCGGACCCACTTCTTCCAGCGGGTGGAGGGAACCAGTTCCGGCCCCCACTCCCCAACGCGCGGCTGCGCACGAAGCGGGGTGGAGCCGTTCAGGTTGAGGTCGGAGAAGACGCGCACGAGACCCAGTCTAGGGGCATGGGGCATCACCCGGGTGCCCCGGCTTCGCGGACCTTGGTCACGGGAGACACCCACGTAACTTCCATACGCGTTAGCATGTATGTATGAGACGGACTGCCGAGGATGCGGCGAGGACGCGTCTGGCGCTGTTGAAGGCAGCACTGATGGCCTTCGAAGAGAAGGGGTGGCGGGGAGCAACATTCGAGTACGTCGCTGAATGTGCCGGCGTCACCCGCGGTGCTCTCCACCATCACTTCAGCTCCAAGACCGCGCTGCTTTCCGCAGCCCTGGAGTGGGGCTGGAATGAGTACGGAAACCGGCTGTTCGAACGCGGCGAAAAACCGACCAGCGCCGGATCCTGGCTGTATGCCATGCTCGCGGATTTCGTGAGCCTGCTCCGCGATGACAGGCAGTTCCGTGCGCTAGCGACCACAACGGTGCTGGTCGCCCCGCTCTCTGGAGACGACAGCACTCCCAAGCACATCGCACTGAGACACTGGCGCGACCGTATCGCCGCTGTTCTGGAACACACTGGCACCTGCGCATCGCCCGTCACGACGGCAGGCCTAGTGCTGGTGCTGCTGCAAGGGTTCACCGTCACCGCGGTGACCCACCCAGAAGATCTTCCGCGACCCGATGAGCAGGACACTGCCCTGGCCGGCCTGGTCAAGGGGATGCTCAACATCTCAAAGAAGCAATCCCCACGAGCATGAACACCATCTCGCGCTCTGCCCGCGCGACTCCGGACCACACGGCGGCGGGCCCTCTTCACCGGCATGGGACTTCCTGGCCTGCTCCTTCGTTGTGCTGACTCAAGCCACCACGCCGATCATCCCTGGAAGGACACGAATGCGTGATCGCAACCTGGAGCGCATCCTCGCCCAGATCGATGGACGAGGGTACGTCTCGTACAGGCAGCTGGCCGGCACCCACCGGATCGGCGCATTCCGGCTTTGCCATCGACCACATCCAGATTGATCCTTACGCGCCACCCTCACGGATGCGGGTCATCCTTGACCGCGAGACCGCTGGCTTTCCCCGGGGAACTCACCTGCGACGATGCGGGACGGATCGCGGTCAGCGACTTCATGACCCGCCGCTTCCACCAGGCCGCCCGCCGGATCGTGCCGCAACAAAGCGGCACAGGAAACAGCGGTGTGATCAGCATCGGCCACCCGGGACAGGGAGGTGCTGGAACGCACCAGTGTGCTCATCGCCCCAGACCGGGTCGAGGCGCGGATCGAGGTCGGCCTACCCGCCCGGGGACGCCAGATCCGTGGCCGGGAGGCAGCCCGGCTCCTGACCGAGCTGCTGCCACGCATCGCAGAGGCGTCCCTGATCCACGCCAACCTCGACCAGCGTGCGCTTGACGAACACGTGGTGCTGCTGCGTGACCAAGAGCACCTTCGGCGGTCCCTGCCCGGGCGTGGCCTGGTGGCTTTCGTCGGCGATGGGGCGATTCTGCCCCGTTTGTCTGGCGACTCAGACCTTCCCCTGAAAACCAGCGATGCGGTGCCATTCACGGCCCCGGAGACGCTACGGGTCCGGTTTGACCTGCCCAGCGGCAGGACAGTCAGCGGCATGGGCATAGCAGAGGGAATAACCGTGATCGTCGGCGGCGGCTATCACGGCAAATCAACGCTGCTGCGTGCGATCGAACGCGGAGTGTACCCACACATCGGGGGTGATGGGCGCGAGTGGGTCATCACTCGTCCTGACGCGGTGACCGTGCGCGCCGAGGATGGCCGCGCCGTAACCGATGTGGACATCTCCCCGTTCATCACAAACCTGCCCTCTGGCAGCGACACCCGGTCCTTCACCACCACGAACGCCAGCGGCTCCACCTCCCAGGCGGCAAACCTCGTGGAGGCACTCGAGGCGGGCGCCTCCACGCTGCTGATCGACGAGGACACCTCGGCGACGAACTTCATGATCCGCGACGCACGGATGCGGGCCCTGATCCCAGCGGACAAGGAACCCATCACCCCGTTCGTGGACCGGATCCGCCCGTTGTTCGCCGAGCGGGGAGCCTCGACCATCCTGGTCGCGGGCGGCTCCGGCGCGTTCTTTGACGTGGCCGACCACGTGATCGCCCTCGACCACTACAGGCCGCGCGATGTAACAGCCCAGGCCCATGATCTTGCGACAGGACGAAGGAAAACCTCTCCCGGCGCCGTGTTCAGCGCGTCGTCATCTCGCATCCTGGCGCGCAGCTCCCTTCATCCGCCGGGGAAGAGGAAACCGGCCAAGGCGCAGGGCCGTGCGGGCATCCGTTACGGTGAGGCCACGATCGACCTGGCCTCGGTACCGCAGCTCGTCGACCTAGCGCAAACCCAGGCGATAGCACACGCGATGGACCGTCTGGCTGATCTCCTCGACGACCAGATGAGCCTTCCCGAAGCGGTGACAGCCCTGGAACAGCGGATAGATGCGGAGGGACTTGACTGGCTTTCACCGCATCGTGGACATCCGGGGCAACTCGCCCGGCCACGCCGCTACGAGATCCAGGCAGCGGTCAACCGGTACCGGGATCTCAGACCCGCGAGGAAGAGGTAGCCCCAGTCACAAAGCCTCGGCGACGAGGCCCGCCGCCCCTTCGCAGCGAGTCCAGCTGGCTTGAGATCATGCCCTGTGGCCAGGAGGCCAGCCGCAGGCCGTGGTCAGCGTCACCCGGGCGGCGGCCTCGTGGGCTGGAATTTCGAGAGGCCGCAGTATTCGAGCGCCTCCGAGACCAGCTCGTCGACGCTCTGAGACCGCGCGGCTGATGTGTCGACAATCCCCGGCGCCAGGTGCCGGCCCGCGTGCACCCAGTCGGCGACAGCGTCCACTTCCCCGCGCCACGGAACAGGCGGGTGTCGAGGGCGGCCGTACTGAATCCAGCACGCTCGGCAACCGGCAGCCAGTCTCCCGGGGCACAGCAGTGAAGCCAGGCGCCTCCCGCCAGGGGCCTCAGCGCCTCCACCAGCTCAGGGACACCGGCCCGCCGGTGCTTCCCGAAACCGGAGGCTGTCGGGATGGCACCGTCTGCCACTGCCACCAGCGCGGGCTCATCCACCTGCAGCAGCACCTCTGCGCCGGGAATACGGCGTTGTAGGTCTGCCCGGAGCTGGGCCCAACCCTCGGCCAGCGCCTGGGCCACCTCCCTGCGCGCCCCATGATCCGCCAACAGCCGGTCTCCCCGGGGACGCTCGACGGCCGCCGCCAGAGTCCATGGGCCGGCAATCCCCACCTTCAGGACGCCATCAAAGTCCTGGAGCAGCTCCTCCGCATCATCCAGGTCACGGCGCCACTGCGCCCGAGCGCACAGCTGGTCGGCCCCAGGTGCGCTGGTGAGACGCCATCCGGCTGGCTGCACATCGAAACCCAGGCCATCGATGATCCCCACCGCCCGTCCGACCATCCCGGACGCAAGGCCCCGGTCCGGCAGCTCGGGCAGTGGCAGCACCTCGCCAAGCACATCAGCCATCGCGCTCAGGGCCCCACGGAAGTCCTCTCCGGGGAGCGACCCTGCGGCAGTGACGTACATCAGGCGGCCTCGCTGATCGTCGCAGAGCCGACCACCCGGGTGTCGTCGAAGAACACCATCGACTGCCCGGGCGCCACTCCCCGCGCCGGTTCGTCAAGGTTCACGACCACCTGCCCAGTCTCCGTGGTGATCGTCGCGGGCAATGCCGATCCGTGAGCCCGGTACTGCACCTGTCCCCGCCACGTACCAGCCACCCTGGTCTGAGTCCAGGTGGGACGGATCCCGCCGAGCCGAGAGACCTGCAGTGACTCTCGCGGCCCGACCACGACACGGTTGCCAGCCGGCTCGATCCGCAGCACGTACCGAGGCTTGCCATCGGGAGCCGGCACGCGCAGATCGAGTCCCTTGCGCTGCCCCACCGTGAAACCATGATGGCCACGGTGCCGTCCGAGTTCAGTCCCGGTGTCGTCGACGATGGGACCTGCCGTCTCCCCGAGCTGTGCCCGCAGATAGCCCTGGGTGTTGCCGTCGGGAATAAAGCAGATGTCGTAGGAGTCGGGCTTGCTGGCAACCTTGAGCCCGAGGGCCTCGGCCTCCGCACGCACCTCGGGCTTGGGGGTGTCGGCCAGTGGGAACAGCGAACGGCGCAGCTGTTCCTGGTTCAGCACGCCGAGCACGTAGGACTGATCCTTGTCGGGGTCGGCGGCACGATGCAGTTCCAGTTCCGCCCCGTTGTCCACCACCCCTGGCATAGTGGCCCGTCGCGACAGCGTCAAAACCGAGCGCGACTCCTCGCTCGAGTACAGCCGCGAACTTGATCCGCTCGTTGCATCTCAGGCAGGGGTTCGGGGTGCGGCCAGCGCGGTACTCAGCGACGAAGTCATCGATGACCTCCTCCTGGAACTGCTCCGAGAAGTCCCACACGTAGAACGGGATGTCCAGCAGGTCGGCGGCGCGCCTGGCGTCATGGGCGTCCTCCAGGGAACAACAGCCACGAGACCCTCCCGGTAGGGGCTGAGGGTTGCGGTTCAGCGCCAGGTGCACCCCGGTCACGTCATGTCCCGCGGCCACGAGACGCGCGGCTGCGACCGCAGAGTCGACCCCCCCTGACATAGCTGCCAGAACCTTCATACTCCCTCCTTCCCACAACTGTGGCCGCAGAATTCTATCCGGCTGCGCGGGCTCGTTCCACGGCTGCCGGCAGCACCTGGCGAAGCTGGGCGACATCCTCCAGGGTGCTCGAGTGACCGAGCGAGAACCGCACCGTAGCTGCGGCCTCGTCCTCCGGGGCCCCCATGGCGAGCAGCACCTCGCTGGGACGGTGCACACCAGCGCGGCAGGCGGAGCCCGCGGAGGCGTAGATGCCGCTGGCGTCCAGCAGGAACAGGAGGTCCTGGGCCCGCAGTCCTGGGAAGGTGACACTGACGATGTGCGGGGCGCAGTCCTGCCATTGACCCGCCCACCGCTGGCGAGGGCAAGTCCACGGATGTCATCGCGTAGGCTGGTGAGCTGGGCTGACTCGGCCGCAAGCTCCGCGACAGCCTTGGTGGCGGCAGCAGCGAATGAGGCCGCCAGGGCCACTGGGAGGGTGCCGGAGCGGATTCGCCCCTCCTGACCACCGCCCAGCCCTATGGGGCACGGAGTGATGCCACGCCTCACCACAAGAGCCCCGACACCGACCGGCCCGCCGATCTTGTGCGCCGAGACACTCATCAGGTCCAAGCCCAGGGACTGGAACTCCAGGGGAATATGACCGAAGGCCTGCACCGCGTCACTATGGCTCCAGGCCCCGGTCCTGGAGCAGGTCGAGACAAGCCTGTCCAGCGGCTGGATCACCCCCGTCTCGTTGTTGACGGTCATGACCGAGATCACTGCGACGTTCTCATCGGCGCTGTCCCATGCCGGCTCCAGGACCACACCGTCCGGACCGACCGGCAGCACCCCGGCACCATGGCCCCGTGCTTCCAGGACCGCCGGGTGCTCCACCGCCGACACCAGGGCTCCCACCCTTTCAGGCCGGGCGGCGAGCGAGCCCAGGATCGCTATCGAGTCAGCCTCCGAGCCTCCCGAGGTGAAGATCACCTCAGGAGGGCTGGCTCCCAGCGCAGCCGCCAGTTCCTCACGAGCCTCCTCAAGCCTGCGTCTGGCCTGCTGCCCGGCCCGGTGCAGCGAGGAGGCATTCCCCACCCGTGAGGCCTCACGCAGCAGGGCCTCCTTAGCCTCCGGGCGCATCGGCGAGGTGGCGGCATGGTCCAGATAGCTGTTCACCCACCCAGCTTAGAGATCCCACTAAGAAGGGATCGGTTCACCCGCGACGACCAGGCCCACTGGGATTTGCCCCCTCCCTGGGCCCGTTGGCTCAGCGGAGTGTGAGAATGGCGTATGGCGAAACTCCAGAAACTAGACACCGCCCGATACGAGGCGGAACTGACCCGGCTCCAGACCGAGCTGGTGGAGATGCAGGAGTGGGTCAAGGCGGTGGGTGCCCGTCTCGTCATCCTCTTCGAGGGCCGTGACGCCGCCGGCAAGGGCGGAGCCATCAAACGGGTTACAGAGTTCCTGAATCCCCGGGTGGCGCGAGTGGTCGCTCTTCCCGTCCCCACAGAACGACAACGCACACAGTGGTATTTCCAGCGCTACATCGAGCATCTGCCGGCGGCTGGCGAGATCGTCCTGTTCGACCGCTCCTGGTACAACCGTGCCGGGTGGAGCGTGTGATGGGCTACTGCAGCCCTGAGGAGTACGTCCGTTTCCTGAGGCAGTGCCCGCAGTTCGAACAGATGCTCATAGACGATGGCATCCTGCTGCGCAAATACTGGTTCTCAGTGTCCGATAAGGAACAGGAGAAACGTTTCCGCTCCCGGCTGACGGACCCGATGCGGCGTTGGAAACTCTCCCCACCGACCTGGAGTCCATTACCCGCTGGGAGGAGTACAGCCGCGCCAAAGACGAGATGTTCGTCCATACCGATCTGCCAGGCAACCGCTGGAATGTCGTCGAGGCCGGGGACAAGAAACGGGCGCGGATCAACATGATCTCCCACCTACTGTCCACCATCCCCTACGAGCATGTGGACCGGCCGCCCCTGACCCTTCCGGACCGGCCCCGGTCGAATGGCTACGTCCGTACTGAGCGGCGCCTGCTGAACGAGGTACCCGACGTCACCGCGACGCTGACGAGGACGACGACATACCAGGACCCAGAGGACGATGCCTAACGGGCCTACCTCGACTGCAGCCCCTGTGATCTCCGCGTTCCGCTGCCGGCTGGCCTCGTGGCCAATGAGGCCAGACAGATTGTGGCACAATAGCCCGGCCCTCGCGGACCCGGTCCACAAGGCACGAAAGGTTAAAAATGTTCATTGATCCACTCGACAGCAGCCGGCTCGGCGCGAAAGTCGAGGAGGACGGCGTCGGCTTCGGCCTCTGGGCGCCCAACGCCAGCCGTGTTGAGTTGTCGCTGATAGACCCGGTGAAGAATCAGCGCAACATCGAAATGACCGTCGACGAGCAGGGGATCTGGCATACCTTCGTGCCCGGCGCCGGGGAGGGCAGGAGTACGGCTACCGTGTCCACGGCGACTGGGCTCCCGGCCATGGACGCCGCTTCAATCCGGCACGGCTCCTGCTGGACCCGTACGCCCGCGCCGTCACCGGGGGATCGACTACCGGGGACCGATCCATGACCACATCGCCACCAACGCCTTCCGCCCAGACTCCACCGATTCACTCGGTGCGGTGCCCCTGGAGTGGTCGTCGCCGACACTCCCCCACCCCCGCCCGTGGCCGGGGGACGGCGCCCCATGGCGGAATCGGTGATCTACGAGATGCATGTGCGGGGCTTCACCAAGATGCACCCGTTGGTACCCGAGCATTTGCGCGGCTCATACGCTGCCCTGGCATATCCGGATGTGATCGCCTACTTGCTAGAGACGGGGATCACAGCCGTGGAGCTGCTGCCCATCCACCACTACGCCTCAGAGCCCTTCATCGCCCACAAGGGACTTCGCAACTACTGGGGATACAACACCCTCAGCTATTTCGCGCCCCACGCCTACTACGCCACCCGCGGGACGCTCGGGAACCAGGTGACCGAGTTCAAGGCAATGGTCACGGCCCTCCACGACGCTGGCATCGAGGTGATCCTCGATGTCGTCTACAACCACACCGCCGAGGGAGGGCACGAGGGACCGACCCTATCCATGCGCGGTATCGACCACGCTGGCTACTACCGGCTCACCGATGACCTGAGGGACGACTACGACGTGACCGGTTGCGGAAACTCGGTGAACTCGTGGACGCCGAGGGTCCGGCAGCTGATCGTCGACTCCCTCCGCTACTGGGTGGAACACATGGGCATCGACGGATTCCGGTTCGACCTGGCACCAACCCTGTTCCGAGACGGCCAGCATCGTTTCATCCCCGATCACCCGCTGAAGCAGCAGATCGACTCCGACCCGGTGCTGTCGGAGGTGAAGCTGATAGCCGAGCCGTGGGACATCGGCCCCTACGGCTACCAGCTCGGCAGCTTCGGACCCGGCTGGTCGGAGTGGAACGATCGCTTCCGCGACCATGTCCGCGACTATTGGAAGAGCACAGTCCACGGGGTCCAGGAACTCGCGACCCGCCTGTCCGGCTCACCCGATGTGTTCCACCACAACGGCAGGAGGCCACAGGCCTCCATCAATTTCGTCACAGCACACGATGGCTTCACCATGCGGGATCTCGTCAGCTATGACGTCAAACACAATTCAGCCAACGGTGAGGGCAACCGCGACGGAAGCGACAACAACCGCTCCTGGAACCACGGTTTCGAGGGCGAGAGCGATGATGCTGCGATCAATGACCTGCGGGCCCGCCAGGTGTTGAACATGCACGCCACCCAGGTGCTCGCCGCAGGGACACCCATGATCCTCGCCGGCGACGAGTTCGGGCGCACGCAGAAGGGGAACAACAATGCCTACTGCCAGGACTCACCCCCTGAGCTGGGTGGACTGGGCACCTGACCCGCGCTGGCAGTCGGTCCGGAACCGGCTGGTGAAGCTCCTGCACCTGAGGGCCCAGCATCCCCTGCTGCGCCCCGACCGCTATCTCCACCACACCGACATCATCAACGCCCACGGGGAGAACCTGCGGCGCGTGGACCTGACCTGGTTCAACGACAGCGGCGCTCAGATGGGCGAGCAGGACTGGCACGACGGTTCCCGCCGCCTGCTCGGCATGTATGTCTCGGACGACTCAGATGCGTTCCTGGCCTGGTTCCACTCTGGCCCCGATCCCATTGATGTGGTTCTTCCCGGGGTGCCCTGGGCTGCTCGCATCAGGATCATCTGGCACTCAGCAGACACAGACGAGCTCCCCACCGATGACCTGCACCCCGGCTCCGTCCTGCGCATCCCGGGCCGGTGTGTCGTGCTGACGCGCTGCGACGTGCCCGCCACTGCTGCTGAGCTGCTGGCGATGCCAGCTCCGTTGGCGCACTGAACTGCTGGGCAGAGCAAGACCCCGCGGGGATCTCTCCCGCGGGGTCTTGCGTCTCAGACTCACTGGATGACGGCAGACAGCCCCATCTCGGAATCGCTGGCCAGCAGCGGATGCGAGGGCACCATGCGGGCCAGGCAGCCGATCTGCCCCGCATACTGGGTGGGAATCTCAGCCACGAACCGGGTGACCCCGTCTGACTCCCCCACCGGGGTTGTCGGGTACTTGCGGATGTTGTGGAGCCTATCCTTGTCGTCAACGTCGCCGAAGATCAGCTGGACGGCCACATCCTCGGGCCTCAGATTCCCGAGACGCACGTCAACGGTCGGCCGCAGGACCGTCCCGGTCTCCAGCTGTCCTGTGACACCGACGTCGAGCCCGACCACCTGGGCGGAATGCCAGTCCCGGCGGACCCGTTCCTTCCACTGCGCCAGGTCGGCGGCGACGCGGCCCTTGCCACGGGCGGCCATGGACTGGGCAGCCGGGGTGTAGTAGTCGGTCACGTAGTCCCGGACCATCCGGGACGCCAGGATCTCCGGGCCGAGGTCGGAGATACAGTCCCGCATCATCTTGAGCCACTCTGCCGGGTTGCCGTTGGCATCCAGGGTGTAGAAGCGCGGGATGATCTCGTTCTCGATGATCGAATACAGGAACTCAGCCTCTGCCGCGTCACGCTCGGCCTGGTCGGCGATGCCCTCGGCTGAGGGAATCTCCCATCCGAAACGGGGCGAGTACAGCTCATCCCACCAGCCGTCACGGATGGACAGGGTTGGCGGCGCCGTTGAGAGCAGCCTTCATGCCGGAGGTGCCGCAGGCCTCATCAGGGGCGCAGCGGGTTATTCACCCACACATCGCATCCCGGGTACAGCGGCCGCGCCAGGGACATGTCGTAGTCGGGCAGGAAGACCAGCTTGCCCCGCACGTCCTCCTGGTCGGAGAATTGGACCATCTGCTGGATCAGCGACTTGCCGATGTTGTCGGCGGGATGCGCCTTACCGGCGATCACGATCTGGATGGGGGTCGTCGGATGGTTCAGCAGGGCCTTCAGTCGCTCTGGGTTGGAGAGCATCAGCGTCAAGCGCCTGTAGGAGGCACCACGCCGGGCGAATCCGAGGGTCAAGACCCGCGGGTTGAGGGCCTCCGCCGTCCAGTCCGCGGGTATACCGCGGGCCTTGCAGGACTCGGCCAGGCGCTGGCGAGCCATCTGGATCATGGAGGAGCGCAGCTGCCGCTTCCAGCCCCCACAGGGTGTCATCGTCCACTTCCTGGATCGCCGCCCAGTCGTAGCCGGCGACAACCGTGCTGGAGTCGTCAGTATGGGCTTTGAGGATCTCCAGGAGTTCTGGATGGATCCAGGTGCGGTGGTGGACCCCGTTGGTGACGGACCCGATAGGCACCTCGGTGGTGTCGAACTCGGGCCACAGGCCGTTGAACATCTCGCGGGAGACCTCGCCATGGAGTTTGGAGACGCCGTTGGCGCGCTGGCCGAGCCGCAGCCCCAGGACCGCCATGTTGTACCGCGACGGGTCGCCGCCGTGGTAGGTCTCAGAGCCGAAGGACATAATGGCGTCCAAGGGCAGGCCGGGGTCGAAGTTCGCGAACTGATGCTCGATGAGGTTCTTGTCGAAACGATCGATGCCTGCCGGCACGGGGGTGTGGGTAGTGAACACGGTGCCGGCACGGGTCAGCTCGACAGCCGCCCCCAGGTCGTGCCCAGCCGCCAGGTACTCGCGGATCCGCTCGAAACCGAGGAAACCAGCGTGTCCCTCGTTGCAGTGGTAGACATCCGGCTGGGGATGCCCGGTGATCTCGCAATAGCGGCGCAGCGCCCGCACACCGCCTATACCCAGGACGACCTCCTGCGCGAGGCGGTGCTCGGTGCCGCCGCCGTAGAGCCGGTCGGTGATGTTACGCGCCTCAGGATCGTTGTCATCGCGGTCGGTGTCGAGCATCAGCAGGGGAATACGCCCCACGGAGGCCACCCAGATGGAGGCGAAGACCTCCCGCCCCGACACCTCAACACTGATCTGCTGCGGGTTTCCGGCGGAGTCCAGCAGGCGCACAACGGGCATCTCGTTGGAGGGAAGCACCGGGTAGCGCTCCTGCTGCCAGCCGGACGCGTTCAGCGACTGCCTGAAGTAGCCGTAGCGGTACAGCAGGCCAACGCCGATCAGAGGCAGCCCGAGATCGGATGCCGCCTTCAGGTGGTCGCCGGCGAGGATTCCCAACCCTCCCGAGTACTGGGGCAGCACCTGGCTGACCCCGAACTCGGCAGAGAAGTATCCGACGCCCGCCGGGGCGTCCTCGTTATCAGCTGCGTAGCGCTGGAACCACAGGTCGGCGGAGAGATAGTTGGTCAGATCATCATGAAGAAGCTCCACGTTGCGGGCGAAGACCTGGTCCGTGGCAAGCTGTTGCACTCTCTCCGGACGCACCGCGGACAGCAGCTTGACGGGATCCTCACCCACCTCCTCCCAGAGCTTAGGGGTCGATGGCCCGGAAAAAGATCCCGGGTCTCCTGGTGCCACGACCAGCGAAGATTCTTCGCCAGCGCATCGAGCTTCGCGATGCGTTCGGGCAGCACTGGGATGAACGGTGAATCGTCGGAATGCACGCACGGGCATAAATTACATTGACTCACCCCGGCACACGAAACCCTGAGGGAAGATAGGGTGGTTCCTGTGAACCACCCCACACCAACCAGAGCACACCTGCGACGCACCGAAGGCGGTTTCGGCCGCATCCCGGTAACGGGGGTTTCCCCGTGATAGCCGACGGCGCCTACCCGGTAAAGGCCGTGGCGCATGAACGAATCCTGATCAGCGCGAACGTGTTCCGCGAGGGCCACGACGCCGTAAACGCATCCGTGATCCTCACCGCACCACACGGCACCCAGCGCCGCATTGACATGACCCAGGTCGAGCCCCAGGGCCTCGACATCTGGCAAAGCCCACGTACGCATGGCCACCGAGGGAGACTGGACCTTCCGTGTCGAGGGCTGGTCCGATCCCTGGGGGACCTGGCGCCACCATGCGCTGATGAAGCTGCCGCTCGGCATGGATGTGGACCTTCTGTGCTTGGAGGGCCGTGAGCTTTTTCAACGAGGCTGCCGAGACCGCCGAGCAGTCGCGGGTGATGGCCGCCTCCCCATCTGCTACGGGCGGCCGCCGAGGGCACTGAGCCCCGAGACTCCGGCCAGCGAGATAGAGGAACTCATCAACTCGCGCCCCATCGAGACGGGCCATGGCGCGTTTCGGCCCGAGGGAATGCATCTCCGCCACCCAGGAATACCCGATCCGCGTAGAACGCCGCCGCGCCCTCTACTCGTCGTGGTACGAGTTCTTCCCGCGCTCCCAGGGGGCCATGCGCGACGAGGAGGGCAACTGGATCTCGGGTGGTTTCGACTCCTCGCACTCGCGTCTCGAGGCGATCGCAGCCATGGGTTTCCACGTGGCCTACCTGCCCCCGATCCATCCCATCGGTTCGGCCTTCCGGAAGGGGAAGAACAACAGTCTCGACCCGGCCCCCGACGACCCGGGGTCCCCGTGGGCCATCGGTTCTCTCGACGGCGGGCACGACGCCATCCACCCGGATCTGGGGGATCTGGAGTCATTCGAGCGGTTCGTGGCCAAGTCAAAGTCCCTCGGCCTGGAGCTGGCCCTCGACCTTGCCCTCCAGGCCTCCCCCGACCACCCATGGGTCCAGGAGCATCCCGAGTGGTTCACCACCCGCCTGGACGGCACCATCGCGTATGCGGAGAACCCACCCAAGAAATACCAGGACATCTATCCCCTGAACTTCGACAACGACCCAGAGGGCATCTACCACGAGGTCCTGCGGATTGTGCAGCTGTGGATCGACCGCGGGGTGACAATCTTCCGGGTCGACAATCCCCACACCAAGCCCGTGGAATTCTGGGATTGGCTACTGGAGCGGGTCCATGAGACCAACCCCGAAGTCATCTTCCTTGCCGAGGCATTCACCAAACCGCAGATGATGGCGGCTCTGGGGAAGGTCGGATTCCAGCAGTCGTACACATACTTCACCTGGCGCGTGGACAAGTGGGAACTCACGGAGTACCTGACCGAGCTCAGCCAGGAGATGGCGCCGTACTACCGGCCGAACTTCTTCGTGAACACCCCGGACATCCTCCCTTCCACCTCCAGTCCGGCAATCCCGCGATATTCGCGATCCGGGCCATCCTGGCAGCTACGCTGTCCCCCTCCTGGGGTGTGTACTCGGGATTCGAGCTGTTCGAGCACACCGCGCTGGCCCCCGGGCCGGGAGGAGTACCTCAACTCCGAGAAGTATGAGTTCCGGCCACGGGATTTTTGACGCGGAACCGAATCTGAACCTGCTGCTGGGACGGCTGAATGACATCCGCGAGAAGCACCCGGCCCTGCAGCAGCTACGTGACATTCACTTCCACCACGCACCCCACGACTCGGTGATGGTCTACTCGAAACACGACGGGGACGACGTCATGCTGGTGGTCTGCTCACTGGATCCGGACAACACCGTGGAGTCCGAGGTCTACCTGGACCTCCCGGCTCTGGGGCTTCCCCCGGGAGCTGCCGTCGAGGTCCACGACGAGGCTGTCGGGCGACACCTACATCTGGGGTGAGAAGAACTGGGTTCGCCTGTAGCCAGGCAAGCCCGCCCACATCTTCCACGTCACCTCGCGCTGAACCATGAACCGCAACCACGACCCACTGCTCGGGGCGCTCTGGAAGCTGGCCGGAAATGCCCGGTGGTTCTCCGGGCGTTCCCGCGGCGGGGTTCCCAGCCAAGTAGAACTCACCGACTGGTTCCGGCCGCCGGGAGAAGCCAGCCCCGGGCTGCGAAGCGCCCTGCTGGAGGTGGCCTACCCGACGGGGGAAACAGAGAGATACCACGTGCCGCTGGCCTTCCACGCCGCCGGAGACTGCCCCACGGAACCCTTGGCGCGCATCGAATTGGAAGGAACCGGTTTCGATGTCGCGGAGGTCGCGGACGAACCCGCCGCGATGACCGCGCTGCTCGACTGCCTGTCCTCCGGCGCACCGGGTTTCGTGGCCACCCGGGAGGTTCCTCCGGGCTCCCGGGCCAGCCGCTACCGCGGGGAACAGTCGAACACGTCGATTTTCTTCGGGGACCTGATCGTCGGAAAGATCTTTCGTCGCATCGAGAACGGCCCGAACGTCGATGTCGAGATGCACCGGGCCCTGTCCGGTTCCGGTGCGGTGGCGGAGCTTTTCGGCTGGTGGGAGTGGCGTGGGGCGCACCTCGGGGTGTTCCTGGAGGCGCTGCCCGATCCGCGCGACGGATTCGTCGAGGCCTGCCGGGCCGCCGGGACCGGAACCGGTTTCACCGAGCAGGCCCGGGAACTGGGCCGCCAGCTGAACCGGGTGCACGACCTTTTGGCCAGTCGTTTCCCCACCGGCAGACTGCACGGACGGAAACTGGTGGCCCAGTTCCGGGCACGACTGGACGCCGCCGCATCTGAGGTTCCGCTGCTCGAGAGGTTCCGCGGCCCGGCGCTGCGGGCCTACTCCGTCATCGAGGAACTCGAGTTGCCGATCCAGCGCATCCACGGGACTGCCATCTCGGTCAGGCGCTGTCAACCCGGAACGGCTGGCGCTACGTCGACTTCGAGGGCGAGCCCATCAAATCGTTGCAGGAGAGACGCGAACCCGATTCCCCGCTGCGGGACGTGGCCGGCATGTTGCGCTCCTTCGACTACGCCGCGGCCAGCGGAGATGCCCCCGAGGGCTGGCGGGACGATGCCCGGGCGGCCTTCCTGGAGGGTTACGACGGCACCGCCGGAATCCTGGCGGAAGCCCTGCTCGCCTCACGAGGTGGACAAGGCCGTCTACGAGACGGTCTACGAATCCCGGAATCGCCCCACTTGCCTCCGTATCCCGGTAGATTATCTGACAGGCATCGAGTCTTGAGGAGCTGACAATGGCGCATGATCCGTTTGGCGGGCTGACCGGCTGGGACCTGGAAGGATTCCACAACGGTGGCGACACCGAACTCTGGAAGCGTCTCGGCGCCTTCCAGTGCACGGTCGAGGACGATGAGAGGGGACCCATCGAAGGCGTCAGGTTCGCGGTCTGGGCACCCAATGCTCGCGCGGTGCAGGTGATCGGTGACTTCAACTGGTGGACCGGCGACCCGATGCAGCTGATTCCCGGTTCCGGGGTGTGGGCACCTTCATCGAGGGTTTGGGCGAGGGAGCTCTCTACAAGTTCCGCATCCAGGGCCCTGATGGTGTCTGGCGCGAGAAAGTTGACCCGATGGCACGTTTCTCGGAGCAGGCACCCGCGAACGCCTCGATCGTCTACGAGTCGAGATACGCCTGGTCTGATGACCAGTGGATGGCCAGGCGCGCCTCGTCAGAGCCCCTACAAGGAGCCGATGAGCATCTACGAGGTCCACCTGGGTGGCTGGCGCCGCGGCAAAGCTATCTGGATCTGGCCGAGGAGCTGGTGTCCTATGTCAAATGGCAGGGATATACGCATGTCGAGTTCATGCCGCTGGCCGAGCACCCATTCGAGCCGAGCTGGGGCTACCAGGTAACCGGCTATTACTCCCCCACGAGCCGCTTCGGCAAACCCGATGACCTCCGATTCCTGATCGACAAGCTCCACCAGGCTGGGATCGGTGTGATCCTCGACTGGGTGCCAGGTCACTTCCCCAAGGACGACTGGGCGCTCGGACGTTTCGATGGCACCGCCCTGTACGAGCATGCCGACCCCGGCAGGGCGAGCACATGGACTGGGGAACCCTACATCTTCAACTACGGGCGCAACGAGGTGAAGAGCTTCCTGGTCTCAATGCCCTCTACTGGCTGACCGAGTTCCACATCGACGGCCTACGGGTCGATGCGGTGGCCTCGATGCTCTACCTCGACTACTCGCGCGCCGAGGGCCAGTGGATACCAAACAAGTACGGTGGCCGGGAGAACCTGGAGGCCATCGACTTCCTGCGATACGTCAACCGGCACCTCTATGAGCGGCATCCCGGCACGATGATGATCGCCGAGGAGTCCACGAGTTTCCCAGGGGTCACGAAACCAGTCCACGAGGGTGGTCTCGGCTTCGGATTCAAATGGAACATGGGCTGGATGAATGACTCGCTGCGTTATCTTGCCCTCGACCCGATCTATCGCCAGTACGAGCACAATCTGCTGACCTTCGCGATGGTCTACCAGTATTCGGAAAAATTTCATCCTGCCCATCAGCCATGATGAGGGTGGTCCATGGCAAGGGCTCGATGATCAATAAGGTGCCCCAGGATGACTGGCGTAAGTTCGCAACGCTGCGGGCCTTCTACTCCTTCATGTGGAGTTTCCCCGGCAAACAGCTGATCTTCATGGGATCCGAGTTCGGGCAGCGCCCCGAGTTCAACGAGGCCACCAGCTTGGAGTGGTGGGTCACGGAGCTCTGGGGTCACGGTGGGCTGCAACGGTTGCTCCACGATCTCAACGCGATCTACCGGGACACTCCGCCGCTGTTCGAGCTGGACGATGACCCGGATGGGTTCACCTGGATCAACGCTGACGACGGGGGCCGCAACACGCTGAGCTGGGTGCGTCACGACTCCCAGGGCAACCATGTGGCTTGTTTCACCAACTTCTCGCCCGAGCCGCTGCGCGATTACTCCGTCGGGTTTGCCGGCGGAGGGCCAGTGGGAGGAGATCCTGAACACCGACTCGGAGTTCTACGACGGCTCTGGGCAGTTCGGCAACCTGGGCACGGTGACCGCCCGCCCCGAGCCCTGGGGACACTTCCCGGCCAGCGCCGAGGTGACGATCCCGCCGCTGGGCTCCATCTGGTTACGGCACAACGCGAAGTGAGTGACTTCAAGGTACAGGTGGACATCGCCGGTGATGTGGGCCAGCTTCGCTGGGAAGAGCAGGTGGTGGATGCGGAGACGCTGGAGCGTGCGGTGTCCCTGGCCGCTGACGACGCCATCCTGGCTCATGAACTGCGGCGCCTGCAGTGCGACATCCCGGCCACCGACCGGGCCGCCATGGTGGCACTGCATCGCTGTGGGTTCCGCAGGGAAGGACGGCTGCGCTCTGCGCTGCTGAAACCGTCGGGCCATCTGGTGGATGTGCTGATCTACGCGCGCCTGGCGGTCGATCCGGTCTACGGGCCACATGGCTTCTCCGGTGTGATGAACTCGGTGCTGCCGGCGAAACGGACCATCGCCCATGTTGTTTTCCGCGATGAGTCGGGCAACGTGCTGCTGACCGAGACCACATACAAGGATGACTGGGAGCTGCCTGGAGGTGTGGTGGACCCAGGTGAGTCGCCAAGGCTGGGGGCGCGCCGTGAGTTGCGTGAGGAGATCGGCCTCGACATCGACCTGGGGAACCGGTCTCACCGACTGGATGCCTCCGTACCTGTGCTGGGACGATGCCATCGAGTTCATCTACGACGGGGGCGTCCTCCCCGCCGCGGTGGCCCACTCCATCGCGCCCTGCGATCCGGAGCTGAGAGCAGTCCACTGGGTGCCACGCGAGAATCTCCCGGACAGAGTCAGCGAGTTGTCCGCCCGGAGGATCGACCTGCTGCTCGACGGTTACCGCGGAACCACTGAGAACGGGATGCGGATACCCTCTGACGGCTGACCTTGCCCTTTCCGGCACCTGTGACTGCCCGAAAATTGGACGCAAGAGCTCTTACTTTCGCAGGAAAAATACTGTTAACTTCGCCTTACCTAACCTTGCCGACCGTAGAGGAGAGGAAGAGCGTGAGTACCCTGAAGAAGACCTGTCTGCTCCCCCACCCCTGGCCGCTCTCGTTACCGTGAGCCTTGGCCTGACTGCCTGCGGCGGTGCGAGTTCGCAGCCAGCCGAGTCGTCGTCTGGCGCCTCGCAATCAGCCACTGCAACGTCGGTGACCATCGAGGACAATCGCGGTTCTGTGACCGTTCCAGTGCCCCCCGAAGAAGGCCATCGTGACCGACAACCGCCTGTTCGAGCCTTTGGAAACGTGGGGTGTGAAGCTCGCAGCCGCGCCACTAGGGAGATCATCTCGAAGGACTCGGCTTACAAGACCGACAGCTCGATCGTGAACCTCGGAGACCACAAGGAACCCAACCTGGAGGCCGCTGTCACCGTCCAGCCGGATCTGATCATCAACGGCCAGCGTTTTTGAAAAGTACTACGACCAGTTCAAGCAGCTGACTCCCGAGGCTGCATTGGTAGATATCGACGTCCGTGAAGACAAGCCCTTCGCTGACGAGCTGAGACGCCAGATCACCCTGGCTGGGGAGATCTTCGGCAAAAAGGACGAGGCCGCCAAGCTGGTCGCCAACTTCGACGCGTCCATCGCCCGGGTGAAGTCAGCCTACAAGCCAGGCTCCAAAGTGATGGCCGTCATCGTCTCGGGAGGCAAGGTGAACTACTCTGCTCCCGGTTCTGGCCGCACGCTCGGTCCCGTCTTCGAGATCCTGGGCCTCACCCCCGCACTGGAGAGCCAGGGCAGCTCAGATCATCAGGGCGACGACATCTCCGTCGAGGCGATCGCCCAGTCCAACCCGGACTGGATTTTTCGTCATGGACCGCGACGGCGCCATCACGGCCGAGGTGAGAGCTACACCCCGGCGAAAGAGGTGATCGCGGGTTCCGCTCCCCTGCAGAACGTGACCGCCGTGACCAAGGAGCAGATTGTCTACATGCCAACCGACACATACCTGAACGAGGGTATCCAGACCTACACCGAGTTCTTCAACTCCGTGGCTGACGCCATGGAGAAGTCCCAGTGACAAAGACCGAAGCTGCCGGGGGCGAGGCCGAGAGCCTTGCCCCCCGGTGCTGTCACGCCCCGGCGTCGGCTGCTCACCGCTCCCCTGCTGCTGGGACTGCTGGGAGTTGTCGCCCCTGGCGGCTTTGTCCCCTGATGGTGGGGGTCTACGACGTGGTGGGCGCCCAGGACGGTGCCCACATCTTTGCCCCTCACCCGGATCCCACGCACCATCTGCGCTGCTGCTGGCTGGCTCTGCCATGGCGATGTCCGGTCTGGTGATGCAGCAGATCGCCCAGAACCGTTTCGTGGAACCGACCACCACCGGGACCAACGAGTGGGCCGGGCTGGGTCTGCTCTGCGTGCTGATCCTCTTCCCCGAGGCTCCGTTGCTGGTGAAGATGGTGGTCGCCATTCTGTCCGCCTTCACCGGCACAATGATCTTCTTCCTGATCCTGAGGCGCATCAGGCTGCGTTCCGCGATGATCGTCCCGATCGTCGGCATCATGCTGGGTGCCGTAGTTGGTGCTGTCTCCTCCTACCTGGCGCAGGCCGCAAACATGCTCCAAACCCTCGGGGTCTGGTTCCAGGGCTCATTCGCTTCCGCGATCCAGGGACAGTATGAGCCGGTCTGGGCGGTGGTATTCGTCGTGGCGGGAGTCTTCGTGGTCGCTGACCAGTTCACCATCGCGGGTCTCGGAGAGGATGTCGCCACGAACGTCGGACTCGACCACCGGAAGGTGGTGCTGCTGGGCACCGGCATGATCGCAGCCACCACCGGGATCATCACCGTGGTAATCGGAAACCTGCCCTTCCTGGGATTGATCGTCCCGAACATCGTCTCGATCTGGCGAGGAGACAACCTTCGCTCCAACCTGCCCTGGGTGTGCCTGCTGGGTGCGGCCGCGGTAACGATCTGCGACATCATCGGCCGGATAGTGATCATGCCCTTCGAGGTGCCCGTGGGAACAATCCTGGCGGTGGTCGGTGCCTTCACGTTCGCCTTCCTTCTCCTGAGACGGCAGAAGAATGGCTGAGCTCACGAAAAACGACAGGACACAAAGCCTTCGCCAGCCTCAAGGCGGCACGTCGCTACTGGATCACCTTCGCGATCCTGGCGTTGCTGGCCCCTGCTCATCTGCTACGGCATCCTGGCCTGGGAAATCCCATGCCACCCGGGTCCGTTGGCTTCTGGCGGATCGCTGGGCTCCGGGTCACCTCCGTGGCCGTTATCCTCGTGGTGGCCTGGTGCCAAGGACTGGCGACGGTAGCCTTCCAGACAATCACGAACAACCGGATCATCACACCCTCGATCATGGGATTCGAGTCCCTGTACCGCCTGGTGCAGACCAGCGCCGTTTTCTTCTACGGTGTGGCGGGACTAACCGCAATGGACGGCGTGGCGCAGTACCTGCTCCAGGTCGGCCTCATGGTGGCCCCTGGCGGCATTGCTGTATGGCCGGCTGCTGCGCACCGAGCACAGCAATATCCACCAGACGCTGCTGCTGGGCATCGTGATCGGAACCGGCCTGGGGGCCCTTGCCACATATATGCAGAATCTCCTCACCCCGTCAGCGTTCGACGTCCTGAGCGCACGGCTCATCGGGAACCCTGTCCAATGCGGATGTGTCCCATCTGGCAGTCGCCATCCCCCTGGCTGTGGTGGCGGGAGGAGCACTGCTGTTCATGTCACGGACCCTCGACGTCTTAGGGCTTGGCCGTGACACAGCCGTCGGCCTGAGGCGTGGATCATCGCCGCAACTCCCTGGCGATCCTGCTGCTGTCAGCGGTGCTGATGGCCGTCAGCACATCACTGATAGGCCCGATGTCGTTTCTCGGGTTCCTGGTAGCGATGAGCGCATACCAGTTGTCCGACACCCACGAGCACCGGCTCATCTTCCCCGTGGCCTGGCTGGCTGGCGTGGTGATTCTCGGGGGTGCCTATTTCATCCTGCGGCACATCTTTTTATGCCACGGGATCGGTGGGCATCATCATCGAGGCCGTCGGTGGCGGCTTCTTCCTTGTTTATCTTCTGCGAAAGGGACGCCTGTGATCCTCGTAGACGCGGCCTTGAAGAAATACAGCCCCACCACGACCATCGGGCCTGTGCAACTTGAGATCCCCAGCGGGGGCATCACCGCCCTGGTGGGGCCGAACGGCGCAGGAAATCCACGTTGCTGACGATGATCGGGCGCCTGCTGGGCATGGACTCTGGAACCATCGAGGTCGCAGGCATGAATGTGGCCACGGCAAAGTCCAGGGATCTGGCGAAGGTGCTGTCGGTGCTGCGCCAGGAGAACCACTTCGTCACGCGGCTCACGGTCCGGCAGCTGGTTGGTTTCGGGCGGTTTCCCCATTCGAGGGGACACCTGACCGATGAGGACATCGAGGTCATCGAGCGCGCGATCTCCTTCCTGCGGCTAGAGAATATCGCAGACCGTTTCATCGATGAGCTATCGGGAGGACAGCGGCAACGCGCATACGTCGCCATGGTGCTGGCTCAGGACACCGAGTACGTGTTGCTGGACGAGCCCCTCAACAACCTGGACATGGCTCATTCGGTCCAGATGATGCAGCATCTGCGCCAGGCGGCAACGGAACTGGGCTGCACGATCGTCATCGTGCTGCATGACATCAATTTCGCAGCGGCCTATTCCGACACGATCATTGCCATGAAGAACGGCAAGGTGGCGGCCCAGGGAAGCCCGGAGGAGATTTTCCGCGAAGAGGTGCTGGCAGAGATCTTTGAGACTCGGGTAGACATCATTCCCGGTCCGCGTGGGCCTGTGGCAGTCTATTTCTAAGAAGATTGCCCCTGGAAAGCAGGAAAAAGCCGGGCGCAGAAAGCCTCAGGGATCAAGCACCCGTCCTCCCAGATGCCGGACGAGCGTCGGCGCCAGGTCCATCGCCTGAGCCTCAGAGACAACCACCCCGCTCAACGCCTCCACGCCATCGAGATGCGATAGCTGCGCACCGGATATGTCGACATGCTCGGAACGCGATCCAGAAAGCGCGAGCCTACCGACTTCGGAGCCGGTTATCTGCACTCGCTTCAGCTGGGCACCAGCGATATCCAGTTCACCGACGACGCAGTCCGCGACTGTGAGATCCGTCACCTTGGCGTGGCGTAGGTTGATATAGCCGAGTTTGCAGCCGCGGATCAGGACCCGGGTCAATGTGCTCCCATTGAGCTCCACCGCGCCAAAGCGCCCCTCCTCCCAGAGAATGTCACGCAACACCGAGTCGGCCAGGTCGATCACCGTAGCCTGGACGCGCCGCCACCGGCACTCTGCCCAGTGCCCGCCACACAACCGCGCATCGTCAGCGACAACGTCGGCGAGTTCACATTCCAACGCACGCACATCCGGTGCCTGGATGCCAGAGCAGTCCCCGTTTATTCGCGCACCTTCCAGATCAATGCCGACCTCCAGCCGGCCGGGTGAGAGCCCGGCGAGATCCACGTGCGGTCTCTGAGGGCGCCCATCGCCGGAATGCACAAGACTGATCCTTTCAGCCACCAGGTCAGGACAGCACCGGGGCTCAGGGCCTGAAGATGTGGAGCACGATCTGCGATTGCACCAGGAACCTCACGTCTGGTTCCGTCACCCCAACGCCGGAATCGATGTATAGCGTCGATTTCCCCACCTGGTAGCGGCCACGGCTGTACTTCGGGAAAAGTCCCTGCCCGGGAGCGTAGAGGGCTCCGATGAAGGGCAAGGCCACCTGTCCGCCGTGCGTATGCCCGCAGACGGCATAGTCGATGTCCGCAGCTTCGAGCTGGGGGCGATCTCTGGGGCGTGGGTCAGCAGGAACCGGAATCCCTCGGGGGCACCTTCCAAGGCCTCGGCCAGGTGCGCATGACTGGTGAAGGCATCTCCTGCCCCCACCAGGGTGAAGGTGCCGAAGCCGCCGGTGACCACCTCATGCCTGTTGTCGATCAGCTTGATGCCATACCTGGCGTACAGGTCAAGCAACTGCGGCAGTTCCTCGGACCAGTGGTCATGATTTCCCAGGACCGCATACATCGGTACCCTGAGCTCAGCAAGCTGGGAGAACAGCTCCTGCAGCGGGTCCAGGGTCTCGTTGTAGGTGTTGAGGGTGTCTCCTGCTATGACGATCAGGTCTGGTGCCGCGTCGCGTATCTGGCTCACGATGCTCGCCAGCTGGGCTGAGTTGTCGCGCACGTGAATGTCGCTGAGCTGCATGATCCGGAGTTCCCCGGCCAGCTTGTCGGTGCTGGTGGTCTCGGTGACCAGCCGGGTGGTGTTCACCTCCCGATATACCTCGCCGGCAATAGCCGCTGCCGCGCAGACGGTGACTGCGAGTGCGATGGCAAGGCGTTTCCGCCACAGATGTTTTCCCGGCTCAGGCATGGGTCCCCCTGTTCAGCGCCGAGAGGATGGCCTTCATGGATGCGCTGGTGATCGACGGATCGACGCCAACCCCCAGAGCACCTGGACCTCGTCGCCGGTCCCGATCTCACACTCAACGTAGGCCGCTGCTTTCGCGTCGCCGCCGGCTTCGAGGGCGTGCTCCGAGTAGTCGAGGACCCGCACCTGGGCTCCGGTCTCTGCCAGGGCGTCGACGAAGGCCGAGACAGGACCGTTGCCCCTCACCCTCGACCTGGATGTCACGGCCAGCCGGGTCCCTGACTGTCGCGGTGATGCGGAATTGCCCGTTCTGTGACGATGATCCCGCCGACACCAGGATCCAGGGGCCCTCGGAAAGATACTCGTCGGTGAATACACTGACGATGGTCTTCGGGGAGAGTTCGCCCCCTCAGCGTCAGTGCGCTGCTGCACTATGCGGCTGAACTCCATCTGGAGGCGCCGCGGCAGCTCCATCTTCGCCTCGGTTTTCATCAGGTATGCGATGCCGCCCTTGCCAGACTGCGAGTTCACTCGGATCACCGCCTCATAGTTCCGGCCAACATCATGCGGATCGATCGGCAGGGTACGGGGCCTCCCACTCGATCTCCGAGACAGCCTTCCCTGCAGCGGCGGCCTGCCGTTCCAGGTTCTCCAGCCCCTTCTTGATGGCGTCCTGGTGGGAGCCAGAGAAGGCGGTGTATACCAGATCACCGGCATAGGGGTGGCGGGGATGCACCGCTATCCCGGTGCAGTACTCGACGGTACGGCGTACGTGGTCGATGTCGTGAAAGTTCAGTTGCGGGTCTATCCCCTGGGTGTACAGGTTCAGCGCCAGCGTCACCAGATCGACGTTTCCCGTGCGTTCGCCGTGCCCGAACAGACAGCCCTCAACCCGGTCCGCTCCGGCCATCTGCCCCAGCTCAGCGGCCGCGGCGGCAGTGCCCCGGTCATTGTGTGGATGCAGCGAGACCGCAACGAAGTTCCTGTCCCGGATATGCCGGCAGAAATACTCAATCTGGTCGGCATAGGTGTTGGGAGTGGAACGCTCCACGGTCGCGGGAAGATTGAAGATGATCTCCCGTTCCCCGGTTGGCTGCCAGACCTCGGCGACGGCGTTGCACACCTCGATGGCGAAATCAGTCGGGGTCTGGGTGAAGATCTCCGGGCTGTACTGATAGCCGAACTCGACGTCTCCCAGGTGCTTCTCCGCGTATTTGATGACCAGCTCTGTGCCGTGGGTGGCGAAGTTGATGCACTGAGCCTCGTCGATGCCGAAGACCACGCGCCGGAACAGCTCAGATGTCGCGTTGTACATGTGGATGGTGGCCCGGTGCGCTCCAATCAACGATTCCGCGGTCCGAGCAATCAGGTCTTCCCTGGCCTGGGTGAGCACCGAGATGGTCACGTCCTCGGGCACACGAGCACCGGTGATGAGCTGCCGGACGAAGTCGAAGTCGGTTTGGGAGGCCGACGGGAATCCCACTTCGATCTCCTTGTACCCCAGCGCCACCAACAGCTCGAACATCCGCATCTTGCGGCTCGGGGTCATCGGATCGATGAGGGCCTGGTTGCCGTCGCGAAGGTCGGTGGACAGCCAGCGCGGTGCCTTCGTGATGCGGTTGCCAGGCCAGGTGCGGTCCGGCACAGCGACCGGCTCGAAAGCCCGGTAGCGCCCAACGGGCATTGCTGTGGGCAGCTGAATGGGTTTTGGCTGAATCCGGGTCATTGACCTCTCCTTGCTGGGTTTGTTAGCCAGGTATGCGACAGCTCCGCAGCGAGGAGGCTGGCCGGTTCAGGACTGGGCCTCGCCGCGGCAGCGAAGGAGAAAGAATCGCTCTGCCACGCCCGCAGCCTACTAGAAACCGAGCCTGTTGAGGTATTTCGTGTCGCGCTGCCATTCCCGCAGCACCTTGACGTGCAGGCTCAGGTGGACGGGCGTCCCCAGCAGCCGGTTGATCTGTAGCCGCGCGGCCATCCCGATCTCCCGCAGCCGGGTCCCCCTGTGACCGATGATGATCCCCTTCTGGGAGTCGCGTTCCACCACGATCGAGGCAAACACGTCCAGGAGCGGTTTGTCCTCCGGCCGGTCGGGGCGAGGCAGAATCTCATCGATCACCACCGCGATGGAGTGCGGAAGCTCGTCGCGCACCCCCTCCAGGGCGGCTTCCCGGATCAGTTCGGCGATGAGTGTCTCCTCGGGCTCATCGGTGACCCTCAGCGTCTGGGTAGTACATCGGTCCCTCAGGGAGGAGCGCAGCAGCACCTCCCGGACGGTGTCAACCTGATCGTTGCTGATGGCCGAGCAGGGCACCACCTCAGCCCATTGAACACCGAGCTCCTCAGCCAGGGCCGAGACATCGACCAGATGGGACAGCACCCGCTCTTTGCTGACCAGATCGGTCTTGGTGGCCAAGGCCACCAGCTGCGGACGACTCGGCAGCTCCGCGAGCTGCGAGACTATGTAACGGTCCCCAGGACCGATCCGCTGATCGCAAGGCAAGCAGACACCAACGATGTCGACCTCGGACCACGTCTCACGGACCAGTGCGTTGAGCCGTTCTCCCAGCAGGGTGCGGGGACGGTGCAGTCCTGGTGTGTCGATCAGAACCACCTGCCCTAAGTCGCAGGTAATGATGCCCCGCACCACATGCCGGGTGGTCTGCGGCTTGGATGAGGCGATCGCTATCTTCTGGCCCACCAGGGCATTGGTCAAAGTGGATTTCCCCGCGTTGGGACGTCCGACGAAGCATGCAAAACCAGAGTGGAATGGATGGTCAGTCATTGGTTTCCTCCTCCTCGGATTTCTCCGAAGCAAGCCGCACCAGTACAGTCCCCACCTGATGGCGGCGCCCCACGGCACGATCAGCCAGCATCTCGATCCCCTCATATGTGACGCTGGAGCCTGGGATGGGGACCACGTTCAAGAGTTTCGCCATGAGCCTGCCCACAGTGTCGACCTCCTCGTCCTGTAACGGGATGCCGAACAGCTCTCCCAGCTCATCGACGGGAAGCCGCGAGCTGATGCGGTAGTGCCCTGGCTCAGGGAGCTCCGCCACAGCGGGAATCTCGTGGTCGTATTCATCGACGATCTCACCGACGATCTCCTCCACGATGTCCTCCATCGTGCAAAGCCCCGCGGTGCCCCCGAACTCGTCGATCACGATCACGAGATGCGAGTGCCTGAGCTGCATGTCACGCAGCAGTTCTGATGCTGGTTTGGAGTCGGGAACGAAGCTGGCCGGGCGCATCAGGTCGCCAACGGTCTCGCTGCGTTCCGCATCCGGGTAGTCATAGACACGCCGCATCACATCTTTCAGGTACACCACACCCAGCACATCGTCGATGCCGCCATCCCCCACCACGGGGATACGGGAAAAACCAGACCGCAGCGCCAGCGACAACAGCTGTCTGAGGGTGCGGTCACTGGGTATCCAGACCATGTCGGTGCGCGGCACCATGACCTCTTTGACGAGTGTGTCACCCAGCTCGAAGACTGAATGGATCATCTTCGACTCACGGGCCTCGATCACCTCGTGGGCCTCGGCGATATCGACCAGGTCCCGCAGCTCGGCCTCTGAGGCAAACGGGCCATCTGAGAAACCCCGTCCAGGGTCAGCGCGTTCCCAAGCAGGATCATCAGCTGGGCAACGGGGCCAAGCACCGTGGTCAGCAGCGACACCAAGGGAGCAAAGGCCCGCATGATCCTCTCAGGATGCTGTCTTCCGATCGTTCTCGGCGCCACTCCCCAGAGGATGAAGAAGACGACCAGCAGGATCGCCACCAGCGTCACCAGCCGCAGCCCCGTGCCCTCCAGGCTCTGGAAAAACGACCAGGGCTATGAGCGCCATCGCCGTTGCCTCGAGAGACATCCGGGTGAACATCACGGCGTTGATCGAGGGGGCTGGGTCCTGCGCTATCATCCGGACCCGCTCCGCACCACGTGCTCCCGACGCGGCAAGTTTTTCCGCCCGGGCCTGGGAGAACCCGGTCAGCGCAGTCTCGATTGCAACGAGCAAAGAGGCCATGACCGCGCAGACGAATGCAGCAGCCAGTTCTATCCACTGGGATTGAAGCATGTGGATGTGATCAACCAACCTTGAACAAGAAATATCCGGGTTCCCAGTTTAGGAGATTCCTCCAGCGGGAGCCGACCAACTCGCAACGGCCAGGTGCCGGGGCATCACCGGAGCGCAATGCGCGGCGGCGGGCCTCATCCCAGCCGGTGATATCCCCCAGGAATCTGCTCTATGGGGCTTTTTCACTGACCTGCTGCACGGTCGCTGCGGCGGTTGTTGCGCGCCACCTCCCAGGCAGCGATGATCCGGTCGTTCAGGCCGAACATGACGGCCTTCTCCTCAGGCTCGGCATGATCGTGCCCGAGCAGGTGAAGTAGCCCGTGGATCAGGAGGTACTCGGCCTCAGCGTCTGGCTCCCGGCCGTTCTCCGCTGCCTGCCTGGCCGTCACCTGAGGACACAGCACGATGTCGCCGAGCAGGCCCAGCGGCGGATCCTCGTCGTCGGAGGGCTCTCGCAACTCGTCCATCGGGAAGCTCATCACGTCTGTCGGGCCGGGCAAGTCCATGAAACGCTGGTGGTATTCGGCCATGGTGGCCCTCATCCACCAAAAAGGATCGACAAGTCTGCCTGAGGGTGGATACGCAGCCGGCTGAGAGCGAACCGGGCCAGGGCAACCAATCCCAGCTCGTCCGCCTTGACCCCGGACTCGTTGTTGATGTCGATCATCTACCGCCCCTGCCCTGCTGGATGCTGTCATAGGAATCGTAGGCTGCGACGATCTTGCCGACCAGTCTGTGACGCACCACGTCGCGGGACGTGAGGGTGCAAAAATGCGATGTCCTCCAGGCCGTCAAGGATCTGGGTGACCTGGCGGGAGCCCGCTGCGTACCCCGCCAGGGAGATCGATCTGTGTGACATCGCCCGTCACCACGACCTTGGAGCCGAACCCGAGGCGGGTCAGGAACATCTTCATCTGCTCCGATGAGGTGTTCTGGGCCTCGTCCAGGATGATGAAGGCGTCGTTGAGCGTGCGGCCACGCATGTAGGCCAGCGGTGCGACCTCGATGGTGCCGGAGGTCAGGAGCTTGGGTACCGACTCAGCCTCGACCATGTCGTGCAGGGCGTCGTACAGGGGACGCAGGTACGGGTCGATCTTGTCGCTTAGGGTGCCGGGCAGGAAGCCCAGCCTCTCCCCCGCCTCAATCGCGGGGCGCGTCAGGATGATGCGACTCACCTGTTTGGCCTGGAGCGCCTGTACCGCCTTGGCCATGGCCAGGGTATGTCTTGCCGGTGCCTGCCGGGCCGATCCCGAAAACCACCGTGTGCCGGTCGATGGCGTCCACGTAGCGCTTCTGGTTGAGCGTTTTGGGCCGGACCGTCCTGCCCCGCGCGGAGATGATGTCGGTGGTGAGAATCTCGGAGGGCTTCACCTCACCGGCGGTAAGGCCGATGACCCGTTCCACCGTCTCCTCGGTAAGTCCCTGCCCGGTGCGGATGATCGTGATGAGCTCTGTCAGCACCTCGTCAGCTGCAGCCACAGCCTCCGGGTCTCCGGTGAGCGTGACCTGCCCTGCCCCTGCACGTGGAGGTCCGCGGACAGCCGGTCCTCCAACACCCGGAGGAAAGTATCTCGGGGCCCTAGCAGCGTCACCATGTCGATGGATGGTGGGACCATGATCACTCGGCTCGCTCGCTGGACTTCTTCTCCCACAGGTTCCCTTTCACGACCCAGACCACCTGAGCCCATGGCAATCCAGCTTAGAGGTTCCGCCGCTGGGACTCAGGGAAGGATGGTTAGCTCAGCCCTTCAACTGCTCAGCCTCGAAGGTCCTCCAGGCTGACATCAGCACATCGGCAGCCACCTGGAGTCCCTCTATCTGTCCCAGCTCCGTGTCCTCATGCTCGATGTTCAGGCACATATCAGGGTCGACCTCGTACAGGGCCCGGATGAACTCGGTCCAGTAGGCCACGTCATGTCCCTTGCCAAGAGCGACGAAATCCCACGAGGAATCCCTCGGCCATTCATTGGCCCATTCATCACCGCCGAGATTAACGCGCGGCTCGTCGGGTGCAAGCCGCCGAAAACCGTTATCCAGGACACCATTCAGCCTGGCATTCTCGACGTTGATCCGGACGTCCTTCGCGGCGGCGTGGAAGATCAAAGGACCGAGCTCACGCACCACAGCCACCGGATCAGCCTGCTGCCAGAACAGGTGCGAGGCATCCATCTCGACCCCGATGTTCGCCGCCCCTGTCAACTGGATCAGTTTGCGGACATCACGGGTATTGAAGACCAGGTTTTGAGGATGCAGTTCGAGCGCCACCTTGACCCCATGGTCCTTGGCCAGCTGATCGATTCCGCTCCAGAACTCCGCGGCAATCTCCCATTGGTAATCGAGGACGTCGAGTGCTGCAGAGTTCCAGGCGTTGACGATCCAGTTCGGATGCCGCGTTCCGGGCTCCCCGCCGGGCAGGCCAGACATCGTGACGACCCTGGTCTGTCCCAGCGCGGCCGCGGCACGGATGGTGCGGCGCACATCTTCGGCGTGCTTCTCGCCAATCACCGGATTGGGATGGAGGGGGTTGCCGTTGCAGTTGAGGCCAGCTATCTCAACACCTGTGCCGTCGAACCTCCTCAGGTATTTCCTGGCAACTGACGGGTCTGCGATGATCTGATCGATCTCAGGGATGTGCACCGGCGCCAGGAAACCGCCCGAGTTGATCTCGATGCCGCCCAGGCCAAGCGAAGCCACCACCTCGACCGCCTCCTCCAGGGGGCGATCGTGCAGGACCGCGTTGTAGACACCCAGCTTCACAGCTTCACCTGCTCTCCATTACGCTCCGCCGACTGGACGACGGCAGCCAGGATTTCCATGTTGTGGACGCCTTCCCCGAAAGAGGCGTTGCGCGGCAGGGACCTCTCCTCCGGAATCCCCACGACCTCCTCAAGGAAGGCCCGCGCCTGGTAGGCGAATCCCTCGTTCTGACCAAACCCCACGCCAGCAACATCGATGGGCATGCCGGCGGACACATAGGGATGATCTGCACCCAGGTTTACCGTGCGGTAGCCGTTCGCACCCGGCTGGTTGCCGTTCAGGTACAGCCGTATCTGGGATGGCCTGGCCTGGTGATAGTTCGCCGCGCCGTTCTCACAGAACACCTCTATGGCGAGCCCGTTCGGATAGCCAGCCGCCACTCGTGATGCTCTCAAGGCTGCCAGCGGCCTGGCTGAAGGTGGCTGTATAGGTGGCGTAGTCGTCGTTCTCGACAGCCTCATGCGGTCAGACACGGCGGCCAGCTCATGCCCGATCACATTGCCCAGCGGGACTGGGCGCTCTGCGACGACGGTGGTGAAGGCCCCGCCGGAGACGGCCGTGACCTCTCCGCACAAGAACTCGGCGAGATACGTCAGGTGACTTCCAACGTCGGCAAGCGCTCCCGATCCCATCGGCCCCTTGTATCGCCAGCTGATCGGCGCCATCGGGTCGCAGCCGTAGTCGCACCAGTAGCGGCCCGAGAGTGATGCACCCTGCCGAGCGTGCCGTCGCGGATCCAGTCCCGGATGGCTGCAATACCGGGCTGGCGCTGATAGGTCAGGCCGATACGGGCCAGCGTGGATGCCTCCTGAGCCAGCCTGGCCATTTCCCGGGCGGAAGCCAGTGTGTCAGACAAGGGTTTCTCGCACAGCACGTGCTTGCCGGCCTCAAGAAGCCCTTTGACCACCCTCCAGGTGCAGGCTGTTGGCTGTGACGACGCTGACCACGTCAATGCCGGGGTCACCTGCGATGGCGCGCCAGTCAGTGTCACCCCGCTCATAGCCGTAGCGCCGGGCGGTGGCCTGGCTGATCTCAGGGTTCACGTCGCAGATGGAGACGTACCGCAGATCAGGAAGCGTGGAGTCGTACAGCGTGGGAGCGACCCGGTAGGCGGCGGCGTGTGCCTTCCCAGCCATGCCTGCCCCGATGACAGCGATCCCTATGGTCATGCATCCTCCTCGACGGCTATTTGGAGCGGTCCAAATAGCCTCACTGTAAGATTTTTGTGCACGCCACGTCAACACATGCCACGTCGACGCGACGCTGACTCCGGACGGACTCCCAGGAAGGAGAGGCGATGGCTTTGCGGCCGGCAAGACCGACCATCTACGACGTCGCACGCGAGGCGGGGGTGTCGAAGTCACTGGTCTCGCTCGTTCTGAATCAGTCACCTCTGGTGGCCGAAGCCAAACGAGAGGCCGTACAGGAAGCGATCCGGAGGCTCGGCTACCGCCGCAGCCAGGCCGCCTCTTCGCTGGCCAGCAGTCGCACGAGGACCATCGGCCTGGTCATCGACGACTTCAGGAATCCCTGGTTCGTTGAGCTGCTGAACGGGCTGCGCACCACGATGGGACCGCACGGCTTCCACGTCGCGGTCCGCGAGCATTTCACGCTCGGCGGCACAGTGGCCAACGCGATTGACGGCTTCCGCGACACTCAAGTGGATGCATTGGTCGTGGCTGCAGAGCCAGGACGAGACTTCGAGGATCCCGGGATCCCTGTGGTACTGGAGGGGACCCGATGCAACACGATCGCGGGAGCCGACCTGATCTACAGCGACCAGCCTCAGGGCGTGAGACTCCTGATGGACCATCTGCACTCCCTGGGACACGAGCGCATCGGGCATGTGACCGGTCTTGGAGGGTCCGCCACCATCCGGAGGCAGGCCTATGCACGCTGTATGGAGGCGGCCGGCCAGGCACCATGGATCGTCGGCTTCTCGCACCAGACCAACGAGGAGGGCGGCTATCTGGGCACCGCTGAGCTGCTGAGAGAGCACCCTGAGGTGACCGCGGTCTTCACCGCGAACGACACCATGGCCCCTGGGTGCCCGGGCCGCACTGCAGGAGACCGGCAGAAGGGTCCCGCACGACGTGTCACTCGTCGGATTCGACAATTCCCAGCTCGCTCAGAGCCGTTTCCTGAGCCTCACAACGGTGGACAATCACGCTTTTGACGCGGGGATCGCGTGCGCGGAGGCGCTGCTGCGCCGGTTCGCCGCTCCCGATGCACCGCCCCGGCATGTCGTCCTGGCCACCAGTCTGGTTGCCCGTTCGTCATCAGCCAGGGCTGCCGGGCACACCGGCAGAACAGCCGGGTAGCTTTTACCAACTTTCAGAAACTGGTTATCATTAGCATCTGTTTTCAGGAAGGGCCCCGATGGCAGTCCCCAAGCGCAGGAAATCCCGGTCCAACACACGCTCCCGGCGGGCGCAGTGGAAGGCCTCCCTGACAGACCTGGTCCCGATCCGGATCGCGGGTGAGACCTTCAAGGTGCCACGGCGCCTGGTCCGCGCCTACTCATCCGGCATGCTGAGCGTCGACGACCTCCGGCACTGAGTTTCACAGCTCGCCGGAGTCATCCTCGTCATCGGCGATGATGTGCATGGCAGCCTCCTCCGCGCTTGCGGCCCCACCGGCGAATCCGACGTCGACGCCGAGCGTGTCCTCACGACCGGACCCCTGAACCCGCATCAGACGGCCAGCTCTCTCCCGTCCAACCTCGCGTTCCTCCCCCTCAGGGTTCCAGGGGGCAGCATCATGGTGAAGCTCCGGTTGCTCCTGCCGGATCCGCTGCTCGATGGTCTCGCCCTGGTGCATCTCCGCGACGGTGTTGCCGAAGCCCTGGGCCACCGACCACCGCTCGGGTGTGGTGTAACCCTCGTCGAGCACATCGTCCACGCCGCGGTTGATCAGGAGTCCCCCTCCTGCAGCTGGTCCAGCTGCTCGGCTTCCTCGGGAACCTGGGTGTTGAAGTCGACGATGTCTTCCATGCTCCCAATACTGCCACCACAACAGGCTTTGTGCCTGCCATCCGGCGTGGATTCCCTCACGGTCCGCGACGTACAATGCCCCGGTGAGCCAGCTGGATGCAATACCCCGTTCCCGGGGCAACTACGACCTGGTGGTGGCGCTGTTCGTCTCACTGCTGCTGATCTCGAATGTGGCCGCCACGAAGCTGATCGCCTTCGGCCCCGAGTGGTCACCCTTCGGGCTGCCGGTCCTGCCGGTCATCACCGATGGCGGAGCCCTGCTCTTCCCACTCACCTACGTGCTGGGCGATGTCCTGGCAGAGGTCTTCGGAATGCGAGGAGCCCGGCGGGCCATCCTGCTGGGCTTCGGGGTGTCGCTGCTCGCCTCGCTCACCTTCCTGGCGGTAGGTGCCGCCCCGGCCGCCCCCGGATATGAGAACCAGGAGGCTTTCGTGGCTGTCCTCGGTTTCGTTCCGCGGATCGTCACAGCCTCCCTGGCCGGCTACCTGGTCGGCCAGTTTCTGAACGCCTGGGTGCTGGTGAAACTGAAACAGTGGCGCGACGGACGGGGCATGTGGGCACGCCTGCTGGGTTCAACGGTGGTGGGTGAGGCAGCCGACACCACCATCTTCTGCCTGATCGCATTCGGTGGCGAGATCGACGGCGGCACGATGCTGAACTACATCGTCGTCGGCTATGTCTTCAAGGTGAGTGTGGAGGCGGTCCTGCTCCCCATCACCTACCGGGTGATCGCCCTGGTCCGATGCCGCGAGCCGGAGCTCACACCGGTTTCGTAGAGTTCCCGCCGGCAAGGGATGGCCAGCCCACGGTGCACAGCCATCCTCGGCTATAGGTCATCGCCAGGGCACGATCCGCTGGGTTCTCTTTCACCCTGCTATGACGAGCACCTAGACCCCACACGCAGCACCTGCTGCTGCGGGGAATCTCATGGTGAATCCGCGCCCGGCCACCTTCAGCCCCGGTTCCGTACGGCATAACGTCCCATGAATTCTGCGCGGAAATCCTCAAACCCACCTGTCTCAAGACTCAGGCGAATCCTGTCGACCAGGCGCACGGTGAAACGCTCGTTGTGAATGGTGGCGAGGGTGTAAGCGAGCATCTCCCTCGCCTTGAACAGGTGGTGTAGGTAGGCGCGCGTGTAGTGGGTGCAGGTGTAGCAGTCGCAGCCCTCCTCAAGCGGTTCAAAGGCACGGCGGTTCCGTGCGGTGGTCACGTTATAGCGTCCCTCAGCCGTGTAGATGGCGGCGTTGCGGGCCACCCGTGATGGGTTCACGCAGTCGAAGGTGTCAGCACCAGCCGCCACCGCCTCGAAGAGGTCCTCGGGTTCGGAGATGCCAAGCAAGTGCCGGGGGCGGTCCTCAGGCAGCTCCTCCACCATCCAGCCGATGATGCGCCCCAGGTTCTCCTTCTCCAGTGCGCCTCCAAGCCCAAACCCGTCGAACCGGAAATCATCCACCTCAAGCGCGGCTAGGTCATGGGCGGCCTTTCGCCGCAAGTCCTCGTACTGGGCTCCCTGGATCACCCCAAACAGGGCCTGGTATGGCTTACCGGAACGTTCCTTCGTCAGGACGGCATGGGCTCGCAGGCATCGGATGGCCCACCGGTGGGTGCGCTCGACCGAGGCTTCCTGATACGCGCGGGTATTCATCAAGGTGGTGAGTTCATCGAAGGCGAACATGATGTCGGCACCCAGTTGATGCTGGATGGTCATTGACACCTCGGGAGTGAAGCGGAGACGGGCGCCATTGAGATGGCTGAAGAATGTAACGCCGTCCTCGTCGACGTGAGCGCGCCGTTTCTTCCCCTCCGCTATCACGTCATCGCCGACGAGACCCTTGGTGTCCATGGCCAGCACTTTCTTGAACCCGGCGCCGAGGCTCATCACCTGGAATCCCCCAGAGTCTGTGAAAGTGGGACCGGGCCAGTTCATGAAACGACTCAGCCCACCGGCCTCATCCACCACGTCGGAACCGGGTTGCAGATAGAGGTGGTAGGCGTTGGCCAGCAACGCCTGGGCTCCGAGATCCGCCATGGTCTCAGGCAGCACGGCTTTGACCGTCGCCTTTGTCCCGACGGGGATGAAGGCAGGGGTGCGGATATCACCATGGGGTGTGCATCACTCCCGTGCGCGCTCTCTTACCCGATCGCACAGCCAGTTCAAATCCAAAACTCACCGGGCAAGGCTACCGTTGACCCATGTCTTTCACGGCGCTGATCCTGAACCCGATCCATGAGGGAGCAGCGGCGCGGAACGAGAACTTGCGGCCTTCGGACCTATCCGCACCTACCGGACAACCCCGGACTCCCCTGGGCCCGCCCAGGTGGCGCAGGCGCTCTCCGACGGAGCCGAGAGCCTGGTCGTCGCGGGTGGTGATGGCACTCAGCGTCTTGTCGCGGGCGCCCTGGCCGGCAGCGGCGTGCCGCTGGGAATCCTCGCCACGGGAACCGCGTGCGTCTATGCCAGGAATCTTGGGATTCCGCTAGGGCATGTACGGTAAGAAAGTGGCGACGCAGGGGAGTTCCTCGCGCCGTGGATCTCGGATGGGTCAGTCTCGACGGCAGTGCTGCCAGCCCCTTTCTCGTGGCGGCGGGAATGGGACGAGACGCCGAGACCATCTCGGAGGTGCGCACTGAATCGAAGAGGCGGCTCGGCTGGCTGGCCTACGCCATGGCTGGCTTAAAAACCGCGGGCAGGCCCCGGATTCCCCTCAAGATCAACGGGCAGCCTGTCGAGGCCTGGACGGTTCTGGCGGGCAATATCGGCAAGATACCAACGGCCTCAATGTTCCCCAGCGCCCGGCCCGACGACGGCAGGCTCCATGTGCTGCATCTCGGTGTGAGGAGCTGGGCCGATTGGATACCGGTCGCCTACACGGGAATTGCGCGGTCCCGGCGGGATGCGGGCAAGCTGCACCGCTGGGGCACCGGGCACGTGCTCATCGAGTCTGAGGCCCCGGTCATGGCGCAGATCGATGGTGACCTGTTCCCAGGCATCTCCTCGCTAGAGGCGTGGATCGACCCTGGGGCCCTGCTGATTCGCTGCTAGAACGCTGAGCTGTCCGAGAGCAACCGCGCCGGCCGTGGAGGTACGCAGTACACCGTCGCTGATCCGGATTGGAACAGCCCCCGCCTCCTGGAACCAGCTCAGTTCTTCCGGGCTGATCCCACCCTCCGGGCCGACGATCAGCAGGACGTCCCCCTCCCCGGGCAATGTGAGGTGCGTGATGGACTGCTCAGCGGCTTCATGCAGCACCAAGGCCAGGGCAGCAGAACGGATTCTCTCCACCACCTGGCCGGTGCTGGCTGCCGACACCCTGGGAATGCGGAACCGCCTGGACTGTTTCGTGGCCTCGCGAGCGGTCGCAGCCCACCGGCCCAGCGACTTGGCCCCACGCTCACCGCGCCAGCGCACGATAGAGCGTGACGCCTGCCAGGCGATGATCTCGTCTGCCCCCACCTCGGTCATGATCTCGACCGCGAACTCAGAGCGATCGCCTTTGGCGAGTGCCTGCACCACCACGAACCGATGGGGTTGGGCAGGACTCCCCCAGTGTCTCAGTGACTTCAACTGAGAACCCTGTCCTTCCCGGTGCTCGTAATGCATCCCCGGACAGCGCGGCCGGCACCGTCGGACAGCAGCACACCTCTCCCACCCTTGTGCGCTTGACCGTCACCGCATGCCGGGCCTCGTCACCGGTGACCTCGACGACTCCGCCGATCCCCGTCTGACCGATCTCAGCGAGGAAAAGCGCATCGCTCACCCGAAGGTCTCCCTTGAACCAGCCCCCTGACCCCTTGTGACCGGGGTGCTTGGCCTCGACCTTGGTCTCGTCCCGCAATTCCGCGAGCTGACGCAGCAGATCACGCTGCCTGTCATCCAGTTTCCGGGGAGTCTCGACCACGAAGGTGACTCCCAGCTCTCCCCTACCACCACCGCGCAGCCGTGGCACACCGCGCCCTTCAGCGGGATCCGGGCACCCTGACTGCATACCGGCTGGAACCTCGACGGTAACCTTCCGGTCCGCCTCCTCGGAGCCCTCCCACTCGGCCTCCAGGGTCTTCACGTCGATGCTGGTGCCCAGTGCGGCAGCAGTCATGGGCAAGGTCACCACCGTCTCCAGGTTGTCACCGTCACGACGGAACCGGTCATGCTCAGCAACCACCAGCTCCACGTAGAGGTCACCGGCGGGACCGCCACCGCGTCCCACCTCGCCGCGTCCTTCCAGGTGGATCCGGTTTCCAGTGGAAACGCCAGCGGGGATACGCACGGAAACGTCACGCGAGCTGCGCACCCGTCCCCTCCCCGGAACACTCGACGCAGGGGTTCCGGGATGATGGTCCCGAATCCCTGGCAGGTGGGGCATCGCTGGGCAGTACGGATGTCCCCGATGAAACTGCGCTGCACCGTCGTCACCTCGCCCTGGCCATGGCACGTGCTGCAGGTCACCGGCTGAGACCCGGGCGCCCCGCCTGAGCCCTGGCACCGCGGGCACACCACTGCCGCGTCGATCCTGATGGATTTCGTGCATCCAAAAACAGCCTCATGCAGTTCCAGCCCTGTCCTGACCAGCGCATCCTGCCCCCGCTGAGTACGGGATCTCGGGCCGCGGCCGGCCGCCTGACCACCGAACATGGCATCCATGATGGTGGAGAAATCAAACCCACCAAAACCAGTCCCGCCGAAGCCGCCAGCTCCCCCGGCTCCACCTCGTCCAAGCGGGTCGCCGCCCTGGTCGTAAATGGCACGTTTGTTGGAGTCACTGAGCACCTCATAGGCCTCACTGAGCTCCTTGAACTTCTCAGCAGCATCCTCGCCCTGGGCCACGTCAGGATGCACCTTCATCGCCTTGCGGCGGTAGGCCCTCTTGATCTGCTCCGTCGTGGCCTCCTCATCGACCCCGAGGATTTCGTAGTAGTCCTTGCTCAATGCTCAGCCTTCCGTGAGGATGCGACTCACGTACCGCGCGACGGCACGTACGGATGCGATGGTGGAGGGATAGTCCATGCGAGTGGGACCGACCACTCCCAGGGAAGCAGCACGCTCGTTTCCAACCGAGTACCCGGTGGCCACCAGCGAGGTGGATTTGAATCCCTCAGGGGTATTCTCGGCTCCGATGCGCACGGTGACGTCATCACTGGTGGCCTCATCAAGGAGACGCAGCAGCACGACCTGCTCCTCGAGAGCCTCCAGCAGGGGCCGCAGCCCAGTTGTGAAAGAGTGCCCGGCGAGGTTGGGAACACCCGCCACCACAACCTGTGCCACTGGATCGGCGCCGAGCAGCTCGAGCGCAACGGCGAAGACCGGATTTATCCGAACGCGCCTGGCTGGGTCGAGCTCATCCAGGGTCACGGCGATGCGTGTCGCCGCATCAGCAGCGGTATACCCAAGAGCGGCCTCCCGCAGTTTCAGGCTTGCCAAGTGAACATCCTCAGCTCCCAGCCCCGGAAGCTCTAGGATCTGCTGATCCACCCGGCCGGTGGAGCTGACCATGATCACGAGAAGCCGCCCCGGCGCCAGCTGCACCAGTTCCACATGCGCGATAGTGCTACGTTGGGCTGCGGGATACTGCACAATCGCCACCTGGTGAGTCAGCTGAGCCAGCAGGCGGACTGTGCGGGTGACAAGATCGTTAACGTCCAGCGCCCCGGCCATGAAGGCATTGATGGCCCTGCGCTCAGCCGCGGAGAGTGGTTTGATGGTGGCAAGCTTGTCCACAAAGAGCCGGTACCCCTTGTCAGTGGGGATACGTCCGGCACTCGTGTGAGGCTGAGCGATGTAGCCTTCCTCCTCCAGGACTGCCATGTCGTTGCGAACCGTGGCCGGGGACACACCAAGCTGATGCCGTTCCACAAGCGCTTTGGAGCCGACAGGTTCCCGGCTTGCCACATAGTCCGTGACGATGGCACGCAGCACCTGCATCTTCCGGTCGTCGAGCATGGGTCACCTCCTCACTGGCACTCGAAGCGCGCGAGTGCCAGTGTAGAGCACCCGCGCAATACATTCCGCCGTTGTAGTCTCGGGCCATGCGCAAGGCGTCTATCGGCCCGTGGCAATCCGTGAGCCCCTCCGTACACATCAGCGTCCTGCAGCCCTACGGCGTCACCGCTGGGCTGGTTGCCGGCCAGGAACGCGCCGCGCTGGTCGACTGCGGGTCGACACCTCAGCAGGGGGCGGAACTGCTGGAGCAAGCACGCGACTTCATCAGTGTGCCGGTCACCCACGCGGTGATCACCCATCCACACCACGACCACTGGTTCGGCCTGGCTGGAATGGAGGGAGTGACGGCCATAGCCCACGAGGACCTAGCCAGCACCCCTGAGGTTGAAACCCTTGATGCCGCTGCCGCCATCGGACTATCGCCACTGCCCGCCGCCGATGAGACCTTCGTCCTGGCGAAGTCCCTGGACCTGGGACGGGTGCGTATCGAAATGCTTCATCTGGGACCCGCTCACACCCAGGCCGACATCGTCGCAGTCGTCCCTGGTGAGGATGTCATCTTCATGGGTGATCTCGTCGAGAGCGCAGGTGATCCACAGTTCAGCACAGCATCCGACTTCAGGAACTGGCCGAAGGTCCTGGACGGGGTGCTGGGCGCGTCCACTGAGGCCACTCGCTTCGTGCCGGGGCACGGCCTCACAGACCCATGGTCGCTCATGGTGGACCGGGACTTCTGTTTCCGGCAGCGTGCCGAGATCGCCATGGTCCAAGGCACTGTGGAGGATCTCGTGCATCGAGGGGTCATGGTTCAAGACGCGCTCGGGGCCGCCGACTGGCCCTTCAGCCTGGAAACGATGCAGATTATGCTGCCCCTGCTCTACCAGGACCTGGCACGACGGGGCCTGGAGCCACGAAAGCAGCTACCGCTTGCCTGACGAGCCCACCGGCCAGCATGCGCGGACCTTATCCCAGATCTGCTCGCTGCTCGCCACGATCAGCCCCCTGGTATCGGACGCGGCTGTGTAGTCACTACCGTTCATGGTCCGGGAGACACCGCCGCTCTCAACCACCATGAGGGATCCCGCCAGATGATCCCACGGCAGCATCTTGGTGTACTGGATAAAGTCCAGTTCCCCGTGCAGCACCCTCGGATAGTCGAAGGCGCAGGCGAAATAGGACTGGGCCACCGGCGAGAGCTCACCCTCGGCCCGTGAATCCCTGCAGGCGCTCCCTCGACGAAGCGCCGAGCGGTAGCCGGTCGTGCTTCTCCGGCACAATCGGCTCCCCGTTCAAGAGCACCCGGCTCCTCTCTCCGCCACGTAGCCGCGACCGGTCTGCGGCTGCCAGATCCATCCTCGGGTCGTGACCCCTGCCCGGGTCTCGGCCAGCATCACGCCATGTTCCATCCGTCCCCTGACGAAGTTGCGGGTCCCGTCAATCGGGTCGATCACCAGAGCATGATCTGCGCCGGGCAGTCTGCGGCGCAGATCCGGATTGACGAACACCGCCTCCTCGCCGATCACCAGCGCACCGGGATAGATCCTGCGCAATGTCTCGGCAAGATGGGCCTCGGCCTCTTTGTCTGCAATGGTGACCAGATCATTCGCGGAGGACTTTGTCTCCACGTCTTTCTGCTCAAGTGCCCGGAACCGGGGATTGATGACTGCCTCTGCGATCTCCTTGATCAATTCCAGGATGGCTGCGGTGTCCATATGCTCACATTAGCCAAGGTCAAGGTGATCCTGCGTGACGAAATCGATCAGCAGCTCCATGCGCTGGTTCAACTGAGGTTCGAGATCACGCCACGTCCGGACCCGTGCGAGCATCGCCTGCCAGGCACGGGCGATGTCAGCCTGATCTGCATGTGGTAGGCCGAGGGCCCTGGAGGGTCCCCTTCTTGAAATCCTGGTCCCTGGGAACCCGCGGCCAGGCCTTGCGGCCGATACGTTCGGGTTTGATGGCCTGCCAGATGTCGATGAACTCGTGGCCGGTAACGAGAACATGGTCCCGGTAGCCGGCCCTCGCCACCTGTTCGGCGATCCGGGACTCCTTACTGCCCGGCACCAGGTGATCGACCAGCACCCCGAGACGCCGTCCCGGCCCGGGGTTGAACCCAGCGACGACGCCGGGCAGGTCGTCGATGCCCCCAGGTATTCCACGACCACCCCGACGTGCCGCAGATCAGCCCCCCAGATTTTCTCGACCAGCTCCGCGTCGTGCCGGCCCTCAACGTAGATGCGGGATGGCAACGCCACTTTTGCCTGGGCGGGGGCCTCCGAGACCCTGGAACCGGAGGCGGTATAACGAGTCTTTGAATTTGTGACTCGCAACGGAGGCTGCAGCGCAACCGGCTCACCCTCGAGCAGGAATCCTGGCCCGAAAGGGAAGCTGCGCCGTTTCCCCTTCCGGTCCTCCAGCACGACGATGCCGTTCTCCCAGCCGACGACCGCCCCGCAGAAGTCGTCGAATTCGACAACGAGATCCTTCTCCACAGGAACATCGCGGGTCTTCTTGAGGTGGGCTTGCTGCCAGCCCGGACGCAGCACGTCATCGCGGTAACGATCCATTCGTCACACCATAGACGCGGGCACCCCGGCCGCGCACACGACACGGCCAGACCACCCGTCCAGGGATCACCGCAATGAGACCCGGTGGTTCCAGTTGTGAGCCATCCATGGGACCCAGATGGCGACCGATGCGATTATCACGGGAACAAAAACCAAACGGTATGACACTCCCGTCATTCACCTGGACGGCTCGCACCATGTCTACCGTCGTGAAGTGCAATCTATCCCCCAGGACCAGGCCGACGAGCAGCAGGAACGAGCCCGCAATCAGAAGGCCGAGCACCACATAGGTGATCACCCAGGTGATGACCGGCCCGGCTGCTCGAAGCCGGCCAACTTCGGGCCATTGCCGACGGTGGCCGCGAAGTAGAACATTACAAGGTAGGGCCCAGCCGATAAGCAACAAGGCGAGTACAACCAGCGCCGACTGCCACCAAGGCACCATCCGGCTGATCTCGCCCAGTGCCTGGGAAATAATCCTTTCGATACCAGGCCCATCGCCTGCAGGGACCGGATTTGCCAGATAGAGCATCGCCAGCATCGCTGATACTGTCCAGACAAGGAGGCTTATTCATAGGGGTGTTTTGGCTTTCCCCAGCTAACACTTTACCCGAGGGGGATGTGAGGGCGGCTTGCCCGATCTGAGATAATTCAAAATGCAGAAAGAAAACCCTCAGATGAAAGACAAGCCGCCGCCGTGAATACTACCACAAGCCTTGACCGTGACCAGATCCTCAACCTGTGCGAACTGATCCACACATCCCGTTCCGGAAACCTTCCCCGGCAGGGTCCCGTGTCCTGGGCTTGTTCCGCTGTATCCAGGTCACTGTGTTGATATTGCGGCACAATCTCACCCAGGAGTTGCTGGCCGACATCCACACAGTCTCCCAAGCCACCATCTCACGAGTGGTGGCGGTCTACACTCCCCTGATCGCCGAAGCCCTCCAGAACTGGGTGCCCAGTGTGGGGACCTCGACCCGGACCGTCAGTACATCATCGACGGTACTCTGGTGTCCTGCTGGTCGTGGCACGACCGTCCCGAGCTGTACTCAGGCAAGCACCACGACGACGGGGGTGAACCTGCAAGTGGCCTGCACCCCTGGCCGGACAGCTCGCCTGGATCTCCCCTGCCCCTGCCGGGTAGTGTGCATGATGCAAAGGCCATCAAGGAATCCGGCTTCCTCGCAGCCCCTCGACAGTCAAAAGTCATATTGGAGACAAAGGCTACATCGGATTGGGGATGATCACCCCGCGAAGAAACCCGCCCATGGTGAACTCACCGACAGCGACAAAAAGAAACAACACGACCATCAACCGCGTCCGCTACCTCATCGAACGTGTCATCGCGAACGTCAAAACCTGGCGTGTTCTACACACCGATTACCGCCGCCCCTACAACACCTTCGAAACCACAATACAAGCCGTCACAGGGACTCATCTTCGCCTACAGTCTATGAATAAGCCTCAAGGAAGACCAGCTGAGCTGCATGAGCCCCCAGGCCAGCCGCGCCCATAAAATCGTGGATCCCTTGGCTGGCAGGCTGTGGGTGAGGTAACCGGCCCTTCCCCAGGAGGTGCGCCAGAAATCAATGGTGAGAGCCAGGTTGCCCAGCGGCCATGGGAACGCGACCGCGATGAACCCGATCACTGCTGAGACGGCTGAGAGAAGAGGAAACCTGAGGCTTGCCAGGACACCGGAGCCCAGCACTGTGAGGGTACCCACGTCCAGGATCAAGCCCAACAGGGGGCCAGTGCGCAGGATCTCGTGTTTGATCAGTTTTCGGACCATGAGTAAACCTTCCGGAAAAGAGCGTCGATGGATAGTCCGTGCTCAGCACGGAGATCGTCCACCTGGCCGGTGAGCATGACCTTGCCGTGGCGCATCATGATGACGGAGTCAAGGACTGCTTCAAGGTCATGAATGAGGTGGGTGGAAATCAGGACGAGGGCATCTGATTCCAGATTGCGCACTATGCCGTTGAGAATCACCTCGCGAGCTGCAGGATCGACCCCGGAGATGGGCTCATCAAGTAGAAACACCTTGGCATCACGTGACATGGCCAGGGCGATCTGGGCTTTCTCGCGCATGCCCTTGCTCATGTGTTTCAGTCGCATGTCCTGTTCAAGGCCAAAGAACTTGATCATGTCGCTTGCCTTGTCGACCTGGAAATCCGGGAAGAAGTCCACGAACATCCTGAGGCACTGGGCAATGGTGGCGGAGCCACTCAGGTAGCTGACATCAGGCAGGAAACTGACGTAGGCCTTCGTGGTGACTCCCGGTTCATACCCTGCGATCCTCACCTCACCCCTGCAATCCTGCATGACGCCTGCCAGCACCTTCAGCAGGGTGGTCTTGCCGCAACCGTTCTCCCCCAACAGGCCGACTATCTGCCCACCGTCGAGTTCCAGTTCCACCCCTGAAAGGGCTTGGACTGTACCGAAACTTTTCTCCAGACCATGAATCGCGATCAGCGATGCGCCCTCTTGTCTCTCTTTTCTGCCTGCCACTATCGCCACCTTTCTGTGATGAGGGAGACGGCTTCGGTCTCAGTCAGGCCAAAGCCTTGTACACGGGCTATGAACTCATCCGCCATCCCCGCCGCCAGATCACGGCGAAGACACGCAATGCGTTCGGCATCATTAGTGATGAAGCGCCCTACAGCTCTTTCGGAGCGGCAGAGGCCATCGCGCTCCAGGTCCGCGAGAGTCCGCTGAACGGTATTCGGGTTGACCCCAAGCTCGGCCGCCAGTTCCCGCACTCCGGGGATTCTCTGGCCAAGCGCCCACTGCCTGATGACGATGCGCCTGGCGAACTCCTCTCTGAGCTGGAGCCATATCGGCCGACTGGCATCGAAATCCATCCCACTCTCTTCCGTGTTACTGTATTAATTAGTTAATACAGTAACACAGGACAAGACGATCCGCCACCCAGTAGCGCGGCGGCCCAGCTCAGGAGATGCTGGGGCGGATGCTCAGCTGCTCGATGGTGGCATTCGCCGGGGTATCGACTGCCAGCCGGACGGCTGCCGCCACTGACTCGGGGGCGACATAGAGTGTTCCGTCATAGTTCTCATTGCCCACCGCGGCCTGAAGTTCGCGCTGCATGTCGGTGTCCGTCCGGCCAGGATGGATGGAGCAGACCCGCACCGTGCCGCGCACCTCTTCGCGTAGTGCGTCGGTGAGCGCTCGCAGAGCGAACTTGGAGCCGGCATAGATGCCACCCCCGGGGCTTGAGGTGAATCCGGCCCCGGAGTTGATGGCAATCACAAGGCCTTTCGCGGCCTCAAGCGCAGGCAGGAGAAGGCGGGTGAGGTCGGCCACCGCGAAGACATTGGTTTCAAAGACCTCACGCCACAGCTCCCGGGACGCGGCTCCGATCTTCCCCGATGCCACGACTCCCGCGGAGTGCACCAGCACGTCAAGGCGTGTTATCCCAGCACATGCCTCCGCCACCTCGTCCTCCCTGGTCAGGTCGCAGACGAAGGGGGCGGCGTCATCGAGCTCAGTGACAAGCTGAGCTACCGAGGACTGGTCACGTCCCCCACCAGGATCCGGTGCGTGGTGGAGAGCTCGGCCGCCACAGCACGGCCGATCCCGCGAGTGGCTCCGGTCACGAGGGCTACAGGCTGATACGTCATGAATAGAATCTACTTTGACCATCGCTGCCCCAGAGGTCTATAAGGCGTGGCGTCACCGGCGGGATCTCTTAGTCTTGGGGTGTGCAAGCTCCTCTCATGGCCGTCGCCGTCGACATCGTCGTCCTGACCATCACCGATGGCAGGTTGCAGGTCGCTCTGGTCGAGCGGGGCATCGCCCCCTTCGAGGGGGCACCGGCTCTGCCGGGTGGCTTCGTTCTGCAGGAGGAGTCAGTGATCGGAGCGGCTCGGCGCGAGCTGGTCGAGGAAACCGGCCTGGATCTTGGGGCGACTCATCTGGAGCAGCTCGCCACCTTCGGGGATCCGGGCCGCGATCCCAGGGGGCGTGTCATCTCGGTGGCTCACCTGGCGCTGGCGGCATCCCTGGGCGGACTAACCCCGGGTTCGGACGCGGCTGGGGCCCGGTGGTGCCCGGTGCAGGACGTCCCCGCGCTGGCCTTCGACCATGATGAGATCCTGCGGGCCGGGATTGAGCGTGCCCGCGCAAAGCTGGAGTACACGACGATCGCCACCCGGTTCTGCGGACCGCAGTTCACCATGACCGAACTGCGCCAGGTCTACGAGGCGGCCTGGGGCGTCGAGGTCGACGCCCGGAACTTCTCACGCAAGGTTCTGGGCTCGCGGGGGTTCGTCGTCGAGTGCGGAACCCGCAGCGGCGGTCGAGGGAGACCCGCTGCCCTCTACCGCGCAGGAACCGCGGGCGGCCTCCACCCCCCGATCATGCGTGAGGGGTGAGGGATCGCACCCATGAAGCACTCTGGCCGGGTCCTGTTGGGTTTTGATCTCGCCCCGATCCATGGCCGCTGGGCCGAGCAACACCTGTGACCCGGTTGGGGACGCCGGCTTCCCGGCGCCCCCCCCCAATCAGACCGGGTCATTTCTTCCAGGGCGCTACGAACTTGTTGGCGGGTCGACCCTCCACGGCCGCGTTGAGTTCCGCGGCCTTGGCGCCATCGATCTGCTCCCGGATGATGTCCGCATGTCCTGCGTGCCGGGCGAACTCCGCCAGGTTGTGGACGATGAGGTAGCGCATGGTCGCCTCATCGGATTCGTTGCGTCCGTACCAGGGAGCGGGCGGGACCTGCACCACCTGATCCAGATCGGTCTCCTCCACCAGCTTCAGGTACTGTTCGCAGAGCCTGTCGTAGTCCTCGAGGAGCGTGGTGAGATCCTCATTCTCGCCGGGGGTGAAACTGGCCATGAAGTCCTCGTAGCCGGGCTTCGCGTCCAGGACACCGGCCGCCGCGAGCCGGCTGCGCAGGACGTAGGAGCAGTGCTTGATCACCCCGGAGACGGAGAACACCGAGGCCAGGGGTTGCTGCCGGGCCTGTTCATCGGTCAGCCCGTGGGCGGCGTCCCGGATGGCCTGGAGCTGCACCTGCAGGTAGTTTCGCAGCGTGGTGCGTTCATCGTGGATGGCCGGGAAGTACATGTTTCCTCCCTGTTCGGTTCGTTCGACACCAACGTTGCCGCACAATCCGGACAGATCCTGTCCGCTACCCGTGCGAGGCTTGGGTTCATGAGCGAGATCACCCACCGGGTACTGCGGCTGCTCGGGCTGCTCGAGTCCCGCTCCACGTGGACGGGATCCGAGCTGGCGGAGCGGCTCGGCGTCACGCAGCGAACCGTCCGGCGTGACGTCATCAGGCTCCGGGAGCTCGGCTACCAGGTGGACAGCGTGCAGGGTCTGGACGGTGGATACCGCATGTCGGGTGGTCGCGCCCTGCCGCCGCTGGTGCTCGACGACGACGAGGCCATCGCCCTGACGGCTTGCCTGAGGATGGCCGCCATGGATGGCAGGGACCAGATCGGGGAGGCCGCGTTGCGGGCCCTGGCGAAACTCGACCAGGTGTTGCCCGCACGGATCCGTCCCGAGGTCGCGGCGGTTTCGGAGGCCGTGACGACGTTGCCATCCACCCGCCCCGGGATTTCCTGGCAGCCCCTGGCGGCGCTGGCGAAGGCCAAACGCGACCACCGCCTGGCGCGGATCAACTACGTGCGCGGCGACGGGGAGGAGTCCGAACGGGACGTGGAACCCGCCCAGCTGCTCACCCAGGCCGGGAAGTGGTACCTGATCGCCTTCGACCGGTTGCGTTCCGATTGGCGGATCTTCCGGCTGGACCGCATGAACCGGGTGCGTGTTCTCACCTTCACGTTCACTCCCCGCACCCCACCCAGCCCCCGCGACATGCTGCTGGGCCGCCGCCCGGACCACTGGCCACATGAGGCGGTGGTGACGCTCACCCTGTCCCTCACAGGTCTTGGAAAACAGGATCCCGGAACGCCATTTTCGAGTTGTTGGAGGAGCACGACGGGGTCTCGACGCTGCGGGTGGGGACGACGACCCCGACCACATGGCCTGGCATCTCGTCGGTCTCGCGCGCTCGCTGGGAGCCGAACTGCGCGTGGTGCGCGGCAACTCCCTGCGAACCGCCCTGGCGGGCCTGGCCGCGGAGTTCGCCGAGGCCGCTCAGTCGAGCAGCCGCAGCACCACACCGTCGGCCAGGAGCCGACCACGCAGGGTGAGCGAGAGCCGTCCCTCCTCCACTACTCCCAATCCTTCGGCAACAATCCCTTCAACCCGGGCAGATTCGGTTTCGGTGAGCACCCCCAGCGGCAGCCCTTCGGCCAGCCGGAGTTCGAGCATCACCCGCTCCACCCGGCGATCCTCCAAGGACAGCACCTCCCTGCCCTGAGCCGGGGTGTGGCCGTCGGCCAGGGCGGCCGCGTAACTGCGCGGGTGTTTGCGGTTCCAGAACCTGACTCCCCCGATGTGGCTGTGGGCGCCCGGCCCGATGCCCCACCAGTTCCCGCCCCGCCAGTAGGCCAGGGTTGTGCCGGCAGCGCGCCGCCCTGGCCGTGGCCCCAGTTGCTGGTCTCATAGTTGCTGGAATCCCAGCGCCGTCAGGTGTTGCTCGGTCATCAGGTATTTCTCGGCGAGTTCGTCGTCGTCCGGCATCGGCACCTCACCCCTGCGCACCCGCATCGCCAGGCGGGTTCCCTGCTCCACGATGAGTGAATAGGCGGAGACGTGGTCGACGGGTGCCGCGGCCACCGCTTCGAGGCTCTTCTCCCAGTCGGTCCTGGATTCACCCGGGGTCCCGAAGATCAGGTCCAGGCTGACGTGCTCGAAACCGGCCTGCCGGGCCCAGCGTGCCGCATCGATGCCGCGTCCCGGGGTGTGCCCGTTCCAGGACTTCCAGGACGTGCGGCACCGCTGACTGCATTCCCAGCGATATCCGCGTGAAACCGGCTTCCCGAAGTCGCCGGAGGTATTCCGGGGTCACGGTCTCGGGGTTGGCCTCGGTGGTGATCTCGGCGTCGCGGGCCAGGCCGAAACGCTCCCGGACGGCATCCAGGAGCCGCGACACCTCCCCGCCGGAAGCATGGTCGGGGTGCCGCCGCCGACGAAGACCGTGTCCACCTCGGGGTCCCACCGCCGAGCACCCGGGCCGCGAGGTCGATCTCCCGCAGCGCCGCCGTGAGATAGTCGCCCGTGGACATGCCCCGCAGCTCGGATGCGGTGTAGGTGTTGAAGTCGCAGTACCCGCAGCGGCTGTGGCAGAAGGGGACGTGCAGGTAGACGGAGAACGACCGTTCCGGCAGCTCGGCCAGCGCGGAACCGGGCAGGGTCCCGTCGGGGGGCGCCGGGTCTCCGGCAGGCAGCTGATTGGCCACCGGGAAAATATACAGTGCTCAAATTCCCTCCCCTGCCCCAAACCGGGGGCGTTTGGTGAAAGACTCTGGGCATGAACCTGACTCGTCGAAGCGTCCTAGGATTTGGCGGCCTCGCCGCGGCGGCCGCCCTCAGCGCCTGCGGCTCCAACACCGGGCTCGGTGGCAAAGAGTCGTCGGGTGGCGGCCCGGCCCTGACCCAGTGGTACCACCAGTACGGGGAGGAAGGGGTGAAGGAGGCAGTCGAACGCTACGCCGCCGAATACACCGCCGCGAAAGTCGACGTGAAGTGGAATCCCGGCGACTACGGAAGCATTCTCGCCGCCCAGTTGCTCACCAACGACGTTCCCGATGTGTTCGAGGTGGAGCAGGGCGGTTCCCTCGACATGATCCGTTCCGGGCAGCTGGAGGACCTGACCGAAATGATCGCCCCGGTGCGTGATGACTTCAACGAGGCCGTCATCAAGCGTTTTCACCTTCGACGGGAAGATCCACGGCATCCCGCAGACCATCGACATGCAGCTGCTCTACTACCGACCTTCCCTGCTGCAGGCCGCTGGGGTGGCCGCCCCCGCTACCTTCGATGACCTGGTGAAGGCGGCGAATGCCGTGGCCACCTCGGACATGGGTGGGTTCTTCGCCGGCAACAAGGGCGGGTGGATGTTTTGGGGACCCTGCTGATCTGGGCCTCGGGCCACGACCAGCTCGATGCGGATCGCACCGCCGCGGCCTTCCTCACCGATGATTTCTACGCGGCCCTTTCCGCCTACAGAGACTTCTACCAGTCCAACGGGCTGCTGAAGGCGGCCTCGGCCGACTGGTTCTCCGGTGCCGCCTTCGTCAACGGCGAGACAGCGATGCAGTGGGGTGGCCTGTGGTCGCTGCCCGACATCATCGCCGCCCACGGCGATGATGTCGGGGTACTGCCTTTCCCCGCGATCGGCGCGAAGGGGCGGGTCGCGGTGCCTTTCAGGGGCCTTCGGCTCCTGCGTTGCTGCCAAGGGAAAGAATGCCGCGGCGGCCAAGGAGTTCGTGAAATGGCTCTGGATCGATCAGACCGACAAGCAGCTGGACTTCTCCGATTCCTATGGCACCCACATCCCGGCCCGTAAGTCGCTCGTGGCCACGGCCAAGAAATTGCAGTCCGGTCCCTGGGGCCAAGGCCGCCGAGTTCGTCGGGAGCCATGGCTTCGCCAACGACATCATGTGGTCGGGTTCCCTGGGAGACACCTATTCCGCGGCCATCAGCAATGTGGTGGTGCAGGGCCAGGACCCGGTTCAGGCTCTTTCGCAGGTTTCGCGGAACTGGCCGCCACCGAGCTCGCGAAACTGAAGGGGTGAATCTGATCCGGCGCCGGGAACTCTGGTTCCCGGTATTCGTGGGGCCGTTCGCCCTGGGTTTGCTGGTGTTCGTCTACATCCCAATCCTGTGGAGCGCCTGGCTGTCCCTCCACGAGGCCCACCAAACGCTCACCCCGACGCGTTTCGTCGGTTTCGACAATTACGCGCAGCTGCTGGGTGATCCCCTGTTCCGGGATTCGCTGCTGGTGTTCGCCGCGTTCGCTGTGTTCATCGTGCCGCTCACCCTACGTGTGCTCGCTGGGGTTGGCGCTGCTGCTGAACGGGCTGAAGTGGGGGCAGGCCTTCTTCCGTTCCGCTTTCTTCATCCCGACCGCGGTCTCCTACGTGGTTGCGGCCCTGGTGTGGCGGTTCGGGTTTTTCTCCGGAACCCGTTTCGGTTTGTTGAACTCCTTGATCCGGGCCTTCGGCGGGGATGCGGTGAACTGGCTCGGTGGTGGCGACAACCTTTACTGGATCGCCCTGGTCACGGTGCGCCTGTGGCTGCAGGCCGGGTTCTACATGATCCTGTTCATCGCAGGCCTGCAACGCATCCCACCCGAAACCTACGAGGCGGCAGCACTCGACGGGGCACACGGCTGGCGGATGCTGCGTCACATCACCCTCCCTCAGCTGCGCGCCACCTCGGCAGCGGTGATCATGCTTCTGCTGATCGGGGCCTTCCAGGCCTTCGACGAGTTCTACAACCTGCTGGGCTCCATCGGCTCCCTACCCGCCCCTACGGTCGTCCACCGCTGGTACACCTGTACCTGACCGCCCTGGGGGGCGGGCAGCAGGACCTGGGGGTTGGGGTGCCGGGACGATGATCCTGGCGAGCATCATCGTGGTTTTTCGGTCTGTTGCAGAACTGGGTGTTGGGGAGGCAGCGCGGATGAGATCCTCCCGGCTCGTCACGGCGCTGCGTTACGGATTGGCCACGGCGCTGGCCCTGCTCTTCCTGCTGCCGTTCTACGTGATCATCCGGAACGCCTTTTCCACGAACCAGAACATCACCGCTCCCCGCTGGAACTGGCTGCCCGACCAGCTCAACCTGGCCAATCTGGAATCGATGCTGTCCTCCGACTCGACGGGTGTGTTGAAAGGGTTGTTGAATTCGGCGATCATGACCATCCTGCAGACGGTGGGCACCGTAGTGATCTCCCTGATGGCTGGATATGGGCTGGCGCGTTTCACCCACCGGCTGTCGAGAATGGTGCTGGGGCTGACGGTGTTCACCCTCATGGTGCCCGCGGCCACCACATTCATCCCGATGTTCATCATCACTGCACAGTTCGGTTGGATCGACTCGTTCCGGGGACTGGTGATCCCGGGCATGTTCTCCGCCTTCGCTACCTACCTGTTCCGGCAGGCCTTCCTGGATTTCCCATCCGAGCTGGAGGACGCGGCGCTGATGGACGGCTGCAACCCGTTCACGGCCTTCTGGCGGATCGTGGTGCCGAACTCCACGGGCACCGTCGCAGCGGTCGGGACGATCGTGCTGATCGGGTCGTGGAACGCCTTCCTGTGGCCCTCGCTGGTTGGCCGCGAGGCGACGCGCACCGTCCAGGTGGCGCTCAGCCAGTACATGACCAGCCAGAACGTGCGCTACCCGGAGCTTTTTCATGGGTTCGCTGATCGCGATCCCTGCCGATGCTGGTGGTCTTCTTGTTCCTGCAGCGTTTCCTGGTCCAGGGGCTGACCACTTCCGGACTGCGCTGAACCGGCCTCACCTCCGGTGTAGGAGCACTCGTCGTGCCACAACAGCGGTTCAGTGTGTTCCCAGTAGGGCAGTTCCAGCGACGGGGCCGGTCAAAGGCAACCACGTGGGAGATCCACGAGGGATCCGCCACCTTGTCCGGGGCGTAACCTCTCGCGCTGAGATGAACGTCAGCGCGAGAGTCCCAGTTGTCCCGGTTGATTGCCTGGTGCTCCAGGAGCCCTGCGCCCTACTTCTTGGTGGTCTCCGATGTGGACAGGGCGGCCACGAAGGCTTCCTGCGGCACCTCGACGCGACCCACCATCTTCATCCGCTTCTTGCCCTCCTTCTGTTTCTCCAGAAGCTTGCGTTTGCGGGAGATGTCGCCGCCGTAGCACTTCGCCAGCACGTCCTTGCGCATGGCCCGGATGGTTTCCCGGGCTATGACCCGCGACCCGATGGCCGCCTGGATCGGCACCTCGAACTGTTGGCGCGGAATGAGTTCCTTGAGTTTGCCCGCCATTTTCAGGCCATAGGAGTAGGCCTTGTCCTTGTGGACGATCGCTGAGAAGGCGTCGACGGGGTCGCCGTGGAGGAGGATGTCCACCTTCACCAGGTCAGACACCTGTTCACCATCGGGTTCGTAGTCAAGAGACGCGTAACCCTTGGTGCGTGACTTCAGGGCATCGAAGAAATCGAAGACGATCTCAGCCAGCGGCAGGGTGTAGCGAATCTCAACCCGGTCCTCGCTCAGGTAGTCGAGGCCCTGCTGAACGCCACGCCGCATCTGGCATAGCTCGAGGACGGCCCCGATGTACTCAGCCGGGGTCAGGATCGTGCCACGCACCACAGGTTCATAGACATCGGAGATCTTGCCCTCGGGATATTCCGATGGATTGGTCACGGTGTGCTCGGTGCCGTCCTCCATGACGACGCGGTAGACAACGTTGGGCGCGGTGGAGATCAAGTCCAGGCCGAACTCGCGTTCTAGGCGTTCACGGACGATCTCCATGTGCAACAAACCGAGGAAACCGACACGGAACCCGAAACCCAGCGCCCCCGAGGTCTCTGGTTCGAAAGTGAGAGCCGCGTCGTTGAGCTGGAGTTTCTCCAAGGCCTCACGTAGCTCGTTGAAGTCGTCACCGTCGATCGGGTACAAACCGGCATAGACCATCGGGTTGGGTGCCGGTAGCCGCCAAGGTCCTCGGCAGCAGAACGGCTGGCCCCGGTGATGGTGTCACCCACCCGCGACTGACGTACGTCCTTGACACCGGTGATCAGGTATCCCACCTCGCCGACGCCCAGCGAATCGGTTTTCTTCGGCTCCGGGAGATCACCCCCACCTCGAGGAGGTCATGCTCGGCCTTGGTGGACATCATGAGGATGCGTTCACGATGGCTGAGTTCCCCGTCGACCACGCGGACGTAGGTGACCACACCGCGGTAGGTGTCGTATACGGAATCGAAGATCAGGGCCCGCGCGGGGCCTTCGGGGTCACCGACGGGAGCCGGTATCTGGGCGACGATCTGGTCCAGTAGGCCGGCGACGCCGTTCCCGGTCTTGGCAGAGACCCTGAGCACCTCCGGCTCATCGCAGCCGATGATCCCGGCCAGTTCAGCGGCGTATTTCTCCGGATTGGCACTGGGCAGGTCGATCTTGTTCAGGACCGGGATGATGTGGAGGTTGGCCTCCAGGGCCAGGTACAGATTGGCGAGCGTCTGGGCCTCGATGCCCTGGGCCGCATCCACCAGCAGGATCGCGCCCTCGCAGGCCGCCAGGGAGCGCGAGACCTCGTAGGTGAAGTCCACGTGCCCCGGGGTATCGATCATGTTGAGAATGTGCTCGGTCCCGTCGACTGTCCATGGCATCCGCACCGCCTGTGACTTGATGGTGATGCCGCGCTCACGCTCGATGTCCATGCGGTCCAGGTACTGGGCTCGCATGGCGCGTTCATCGACCACTTTGGTGAGCTGCAGCATTCTGTCGGCGAGTGGATTTGCCGTGGTCGATGTGAGCGATGATGCAGAAATTGCGGATGATCGCCGGATCGGTCCTGCCGGGTGCTGGCATCCATCCTCCTTGTAGCCGGGAGCGGGACGAATTATCTTCTCACGAGCGACCCTCAGGACACGAGCACGACCCGGCCCGCAGGATCACGGCCAGAAATTTGGCGGCTCTACCCAGGCTCCGCTAGTCTGGACTGTCGCGTCGTAATGACGCGCCCAAAACCGAGTAACCAGACTAGCGAGGGCAAGCCCAAGTGGCAAACATCAAGTCCCAGAAGAAGCGCATCAAGACCAACGAGAAAGCGCGCCAGCGCAACAAGGCTGTCAAGTCTCAGCTGCGCACCCTATGTTCGCAACTTCCGCACTGCCGTCGCCGAGGGTGACAAGGCCAAGGCCATCGAGCTTTCCAGGGTCGCCAATCGCGCCCCTAGACAAGGCTGTCAGCAAAGGTGTGATCCATGCCAACCAGGCGGCCAACCGCAAGTCGGCCATCAGTCTGACCGTCAACGCCCTCGACTGACCCATAGCCGAACCGGTAAGCCAGCGCCCGGACCCACTCGGTGGTCTGGGCGCTGTTTCGCGTATGCTTCGGCAGTCACAACGAATGGGGAGAAATGCACAAAGTTGGATTCGACAGGGAAAAGTATCTGACGCTTCAGGGCGAGCACATCGAGGCCCGGCGACGCCAGTTCGAGGGGCAAGCTTTACCTGGAGTTTGGCGGGAAACTCGTCGACGACATGCATGCCTCCCGCGTCCCTGCCTGGTTTCACCCCCGACAACAAGATCGTGATGCTGGCTGGGCTCGCCGACGAGGTGGAGATCGTGGTGGTAGTCAACGCCCAGGATTTCTCCCGCCACAAGGTGCGAGCGGATCTGGGTATCTCCTACGAGGACGACGTGTTGCGTCACATCGATGCATTCCGCTCCTACGGTCTCTATGTCGGAAGTGTCGTCATCTCCCACTGGTCCAATGACAATCGCCAGGCCGCGGCCTTCAGGCGGAAACTGGATCGGCTCGGCATCAAGGTCTACCGCCACTATGTGATTCCCGGCTACCCACATGACGTGGCACGTATCGTCTCCCCCGACGGGTATGGGCGCAACGACTACATCGAGACTGAACGCGACCTGGTGGTCGTGACCGCACCCGGCCCGGGATCAGGCAAGATGGCCACCTGCCTGTCACAGCTCTACCACGACCATCAGCGCGGCATTCGCTCCGGCTATGCGAAGTTCGAGACCTTCCCGATTTGGAACCTACCCCTCGACCATCCCGTGAACATCGCCTATGAGGCGGCAACCGCTGACCTGGACGACGTGAACATGATCGACCATTTCCATCTGGCTGCCCATGGCGAGCAGACGGTCAACTACAACCGCGACATCGAAGTCTTCCCAGTGCTAAAGCGGCTGTTCGAGCAGCTGCTCGACGAGTCCCCATATCAGTCACCCACCGACATGGGCGTCAACATGGCCGGGATGTGCATCAGCGACGATCAGGTGTGCCAAGAGGCGTCCCGGCAGGAGGTGATCCGCCGCTATTTCAAAGCCCTCGCGGCAGAGCACCGGGACCAGACGGAACCGGTCCAGTCGGACCGCATCGCATTGCTGATGAGTAAACTGCAGATCTCCCGCGAGGATAGGCCCGTGGTGGGTCCAGCATTGGAGAAGCAGCGGACAACAAAGGCACCCGCCGCTGCCATCGAGCTTCCAGACGGCCAGATCATCGTCGGCAAGACCTCACCGTTGCTGGGTGCCTGCTCGGCCATGCTGCTCGACGCCCTCAAAGCACTCGCCGGGATCGACCCGGACGTCAAGCTGCTGGCGGCTGAGACCATCGAGCCGATCCAGACGTTGAAGACGAAGCACCTGGGCAGCCAGAATCCGCGTCTCCACACAGACGAGGTCCTGATCGCCCTGTCGGTGAGTGCCACACATAGCGACTTCGCGCGCCGCGCCCTGGCGGAGCTCCACAACATCCGCGGCTGTGATGTCCACTCCACGGTGATTCTCGGCCCAGTCGATGAGGCCATTCTGCGAAGCCTGGGGGCGTATGTAACCTGCGAGCCGGTGTTCCAGACCAAAAACTGTACCGGAAGCATTGAGGATCCAGCCTGGGGAATCAGAGGCTGGTGTTGTGGTGGGAGTTTGTCAGTGGGAGGCGGTTCCGGGCGGATGCTGTGCCAAGGCAGCCGAGTAAAACGCTACTGGGCGTACCGTGAGCGAGGTGAACGAAACGAGGTGCCGCCTCCAGTGTCGGAAAACACCAGCGGACTCACACCACGACGCCTAGGCCCGTTTCTGTCGCAGGATTCCAAGCACCATGCGTTCCAGGGCATAGTCCGGGTTGGTGGCGGCGCTTTGACATCGGCGTCAGCCTGGGCAATGATCCCGATTGCCGCCGCGACACCCGCCGGCTGCCAGTTCCGGGAGGTGCGCTGGTACTCCTTCAGCTTGAACGGCGGTACACCGATACGCCGGGCAAGATCAGCACCACTTCCCCGCGCTTCCAGGTATTTGCCCATTCCACGGAATGCCCCCGGCCATGGCCGAGGTGATCAACACCGGTGCGACCCCTGTACCAAGAGCCCAGCGGAGACGTTCCAAAGCCAGCGAGGTGTTGCCTGCCAGGACTGCATCGGACACCGCAAACGAGGTCACCTCGGCGCGGCCCGCGAAGTATTTCTGCACCAGTGCCTCGTCGACCGGCGCGCCATCAGCATCATCAGCCAGCTGGGCTATGGCTGAGGTGAGTGCCCTGAGATCATTTCCAACCGCCGCCACAAGCACACCCGCCGCTTCCTGCGAGAGCTTCACCTTGCGGGAACGCGCCTCCTCCACGCAGAACCTCGGGAGCTCCCACGGCTTGGGGGCAGCGACGCTGACCGTCTCGATCTTGGCTTTCCTCAGTTTGTCTGCCAGCCCGCGGCCCTTGTTGCCACCTTCGTGGGAAAGGATCAGGCACAACTCATCCCCTGGGTCTTTCGCCAAGGCCACGAGCGCATCGACCACATCCGGCGGGGTGGCGCCAATGTCGTCGATGATGGCGATGATATGGCTGGAGAACAAGGAGCCTCCCGTCACCTCCGAGAGCATGGAATCGGCCAGCTCGGCACCCGAGATCCGGTTGACCTCGGCCTCAGGTTCCTCCTCCAGCGCGGCCCGGCGCCTGCCGTCGATGGCCCGGGCGGTAGCAGCGACTCAGAACCGGTGACTAGCAGGGGTGTGTCCGAAACTGTTCACCCGCCCAGCATGCCAGCTGGCTCCGACATCAGCCACGCCAGCGGCGTACATTGAGTTTCCTGGCTTCGAGTGAGACCGCTACGCTGCCATCCGTGTCGGTGCGGGCAACAACCATGCCGAGTGCCGCCACTCTGGTCAAGGTCTTGGAGCTGGGGTGCCCGTAGGAGTTGCCCTGCCCGCAACTCGCAACCGCCAGCTGAGCCGCCGAGGCTGCGAGGAACTCCGGAGCCTGCCGGGAAGAGCCATGGTGGGGAATTTTCAGGACATGCGCACTAAGTGAGATCCCCAGATCACGGGCCCTGCGTATCGCCTGCTCCTGACCGCCAGGCTCCGCGTCCCCAGGAAGCAAGACCCGCATTCCCTGCGACATCGGCGACTCCCACCACGGAGGAGTCGTTCTCCACGGAGCTTTCGCTCTCCCCGCCACCGAGGTACCGCCTGGCTGCCATGCCGATGCGGTGACCCATCCAACCTCCCCAACAGTCATGCTCTGCCCAGGGACGGCCACGATCACACGCGCCCCGTAGGCCTCCGCTGCGGCGTCAACTGAGGCGGCAGACATCCCAGGGAGCGCAGCGGGCTCACCAGAACCATCTCGGGCCGGAACCGGGACAGGACGGCCTCGGCGCCCCCGATATGGTCCGCGTGAAAATGCGTGAGAACGAGCAACGGGATATGCCTGATCCCGAGGGATTCCAGGCAGGCGATGGTGGGGGCAGGCTCGGGTCCGGTGTCCACAAGGACGGCTGTTGCATCACCAGCACGCAACACCGTCGCATCTCCTTGCCCGACATCACAGAACACAACCTGCCATCTCCCCGGCCAGTCCAGAGGAACCGGACGTAGCCATCCGGCGACCAGCAGGCCAAGGATCAGGCACAGGGCTCCTGCCCGCCGCCGGAGTGCTGCCCAGGCCAGCACCGCAACAGCCCCAGCCAGCAGAACACTGGCGATGATCCCGGGAGGTGTCGTGGGCCATTCGAGGACTGAACCCGGCATCGCAGCGCCACAATGAGCTATCCAGAGGATGGGTTGTACCACCCAGCCCGCCAGCCAGGCCACCAGGGCGGCAGCCGGTGGCGCCCAGGTCAAGATGGTAGCCACGAGACCCAGCACAGTGGCAGGCCCGACGAAAGGACCCGCCAGCGCATTCGCGACCACCCCAACCACCGACACTTGGCCCGAAAGCGCCGTTGTCAGCGGGAGTGTGGCCAGCTGAGCGGCCAGAGGCACAGCAATGGCCTCGGCAAGCCATCCAGGCGCCCATGAGCCCATGCTCTTGACCATCGGTCCTGCACCGACGCTGATGCCGAGGCACGCTGCCGCGGGAAAGCGCAAAAACCCCAGGAGCGGGACAGCCAGGGATCCAGCGGCAGGAGAACGAGGATCGCGACGCTGAGATTGCGGACGCTGCTTTTGCCACGCCCGATTCCCATCGCAGGCAAGGCCACAAGCCCCCATGGCTGCTGCGCGCAGCACAGAGGGCTCGGCCCCTACACACCAGCACGAACAAAGCCACTCCCCCAGCGGCAACTCCGCGGACCGCCCAACCCCCTGACGCCTATGAAACGCGTGGCGAAAAGCAGCACCCCAAGCAGCAGCGTGAGGTTGGAACCGCTGACCGCCAGCAAGTGACTGAGCGAGGTGGCACGGAAGACATCAGTGAGCTCCGGCGTGATCCCGCTGCGATCTCCGACCACCAGCGACGGCACCAGAGCCGCCTGCTCGGGTGGGGAGTGGGATGCGGCCTCGCGCAAGCCGGCATGGATCGCGGTCACCAAAGCATTGAAGAAGTCGGGCGCCCGGGTTTCGCCGGAAATTCTAGTCACCCTCACAACGAGGGCTTCGTGGGACTCAGGTTCCGAGGAACCCAATCGCCCCAAGATCCTGTAAACCGCTCCTGGCGCGATGTCCATCAGCTCCGTTGCCAATTGGTCACCCTGCCAGTAGCAGGACCGGCTGCGACGTGCTCAGGCTCCGCCGGTTCACCTCAAGCTCCAGCAGCGTCGCCCTGGCGATCGCTAAGGTACGCCCTGAGTGCTGGGTCAGGGCCGGCCCCCTCCAGCCTGATCAGCGCTGACCCCAGTGGCTCCTCGGCTGCCCACCTGGCGGGAAGACCCTCGTGGACCGCTGAGGAGCGCACCCCAGCCAGAACCGCGGCCACGACCAGGACACAGACGGCAAGATCGAACCAGATCTTCCGCAGCAGTAGGGCACAGACCACGAGCACACCGATACCAGCGCACAACAGCCCCGTGGCTGGCCGCCATCCCGAGGTCCCTGCCCAGCAGCCCTATCCAGGCTGCCACTGCCAGGGGAACCAGGCGCCAGTCATGGCGGCTCACAAAGTCACCAACGGCGCTAGTTTCTCGAAAACCTTCGGGCCGATCCCCGAGACCTGCCGTAGCTGAGAGACCTCTGTGAAGGACCCGTTGTCGGTCCGCCACTTGATGATGGCCTCAGCCAAGACGGGTCCCACCCCGGGGAGTTCCTGCAGCTGCTGCGAGGTGGCACGGTTCAGGTTCACGAGCCCTGCCCCAGAACTTGAGCCCGATTCCGTCGCCACACCGCCTCCCGGCTCCACAACCTCCCACGTGGCGAGGCTGAGGTGCCGACAATGATCTGCTGCCCGTCACGTACGGGAGCCGCCAGGTTCAGTTCACCGGGGTCCGCCCCGGAGACCAGCCCACCCGCGGCCTCGATCACGTCCAGCACGATTGCTCCTTCAGTGACGGAGACCACCCCAGGCCTGGCCACCGCTCCCAGCACATGAACTCTTAGCACACCACGGCTGGCGGAGACCTCGGGACTACTTGACAGTGCAGGCCCTGAGGTGGAGATCATGCTGGGTGAGCTGGCCGGCAGTTCTGTGGCGGAGCTCTGTCCCAGGGCATAGAAGGTGATGAGCACGCCACAGGCCAGCAGCGCTATCACCACGACAACATGTTCGCGGCCGAGCATGACCAGCCGCCGCCAGCCTGTGCGTGCCTTGGCCTCGGGTGTTTCCTCCCCCGCTTGCGCAGGCGGGTCACTTTCGGTCGAGATGTCATCCGCTCGCCGCGCCGCGCCGAGCGGGGCCTGCCCGGAGGCCACGAGCGCCAGCCGCGCCCGCTCAATCTGCTGCTGATCTGTGAGACTCCCCATGCCAACACTCTGGGCAGGGGCTGGGGCCCGATCCTCCAAGGGTGCCGGAACCTGTTGGAAACTCTCACCACGATGCGCTGTAGGTAAATCTTGGGTTAACAACGATTCAATTCCTTGACTGCTGCAAAGTGCGTGCCTAAGGGTTGTCCCCAGGAATCTCGACAACAGCGTCGGGCCGGAAAAACATATGGAGTTACCCATGACCCTGCCAAGGAAACACTTACCTACCGGATTGATGGCTCTCTGCTTGGGTCTTGGGACACTTTTCATCACGCCTTCCCACGCGGCAGCCGATCCCGCCAGCTGCACGCCTTCCCACAACGTCTCATTGTTCACCTACAACGACTTCCATGGGCGGCTGAGAAATGCATCAGCGCTGTTCACCCCTGTGGAAAGAGCACGATCTGTCCAGGGAGAGGCGAACGTCGCGCTGATCAGCAGCGGAGATGACATTGGCGGCTCAACATTCGAGTCCATGGCAGACAATGACAACCCCACCTTGAAGGTGATGTCAGCAGTGGGCCTCAACGTGCAGACCGTGGGAAACCATGAGTTCGACAAAGGCTGGGCCGACCTCGCCGGCCGGGTGAATACCTCCTTGAACGGCATAGAGCAGCTTGGGGCGAATGTCTACGCGAAAGGCACCAGACAGGTGGCCTCTCCGCTCAAGGCATACAGGACCTTTAAAGTGGGTGACTTGAATGTCGCGGTTATCGGGGCAGTCACCGGTGATCTGTCATCTGTTGTCTCCCCCGCAGGAATCACCGGCCTCACCATCGGCGACCCGGTGGAGGCCGTGAACGAGACCGTCGCTCAGCTGCCCCCAGAGACCGACCTGGTCATTGCCTCCATCCACGAGGGAGCGCCAGACGGAAACAGCACCGGTGACGAACAGGCCGAGGCCAGCCCGAACTTTCACAAGATGTGGACGGGCATAGACTCCAGGGTTCACGTCGTGCTGAACGGTCACACCCATCAGAGGTATTCGTGGACAAACGCCAGGGGCAGCTCTTCACCCAGGCGGGCTCATATGGGACCGTAATCAATGAGCTTCGGGCCGGCGTGACCTCGGCTGGGACGCTCTGTGGAGTCTCCAACACCGCAATTGAGATCGACCCTGGGTTGCCGACGACAGCCTCCCGCGTATCCAGCGGATCTCCGGTATCGTCTCCGCAGCCGTAGCCAGGGCCGACGAGATCGGAACCACTGTGATCGGCAAGGCCACCGCAGCCATCTCGACCCCAACCGGTAACTCTGATGTCCGGGATGTGGAATCCCCCATGAGCAACCTGGTGGCTCAGATGTTCCATGAGGTACTGGGCAATGGGGATCCGTATTTCATCGGCGTCCAGAACCCCGGAGGAACGCGCGATAGTTTTGACTCCGGTGACATCACCTACAAGGAGGCAGCGCTGACCCTGCCGTTCGCAAACACATTGCTGACCACCCGGTTGACGGGAACCCAGTTCAAAACGGTCTTGGAACAGCAATGGCAGCGCAATGCCAGGGCGAGATCCCCTCACGACCCTTCCTGCGCCTTGGCCCTATCCAGCAATGTCTCCTACACCCTATGACGAGTCACGTCCTGAGGGCGATCGCATCACCTCAATCTTCATCGGCGGTGTTCCCCTTGACCCGGACCGGCTCTATTCCCTAGGTTCCACCTCCTTCCTGATCGCAGGCGGTGACAATTTCCGGGAGCTGGCCAAGGGAGCCAACACCCGGGATACAGGACGCGTCGATCTGGAGGCATGGACCAGCTGGGTGAAGGACAAGCAGACTCTCTCCCCGAGCTATGCCAAACGTGGCCTGTCACTCATTGCTGCACCCACCGAATTGAACCGTAACGGCGAGACCGTGACGTTCAGCTTCGATCTGCCCTCAGGAGCCGTTAAGGCTCGTGAGGGTGTGGATTTCCTGTTAGGGACGGCGACTGGAAATTCCCCGAAAGATCCCTGCCAGGGTGACTCCAGCGCTCGCCAACGACAGCGTTGAGGTGTTCCTCGGCGAGACCAGGGTCGGCGGCGGAACCGTTACGGAGGGCAGGGGCACGGGTAGATATCAGTCTTCCCGCTGGCTGCGCGATCCCTCTGGCGCCCAGACCCTGGTCTTCAGGTTCTCCCCTTCCGGGACCGTGGCTCGCCAGCAGGTCAAGGTCGCTGGCGACGACTCAGTATGCGGTTCCGCTTCTCCAATGGGCGGCTCACGGCTGCCCAGACCGGGACTCCCTGAGGACTGGTATCTGAGACCGGTGACGTACGTGGATAGCGTCTGCCATTGAGCCATGCGCCAAGCCAGGGTGTGACGAATCAACAGCTCATACGTGATGAGCAAGATTGTGGTGGAGACCACCCACACGATCACGAGTTTCACAAGTACTGGCCACGCCAGGTCAGCCAGCGGGATCTCGAGCGCCACCAGCAAGGGGCAGGTGCATCAGGTACATCCAGTAGGAGGCATCGGCGAGATACCGGATCCAGGAGTGTGCCCGGTCCAGGAAACGCATTCCAACACCCAGCAGCCCGAATACGAGAAGCCAGCTCGCCACGGCGGTTACGGCTGAGAGCACGGCCGTTGGCAGCCCCGGCAGCCATACGACCACGGTGATTAGAAGACCGGCTGCCAGCATTGGAAGCCAGTTCTTGGCGACTCGCTGCATAGAACCGGCTGCTGCATGCAGGGAACCAGCCAGTCAGGAAAGCCCCCAGGTAGCCGGTTAGGGAGGCCAGTTCCGGCACGATCGTCGTCGGAGCGATGATTCCGCCTGCCGGATCCCTGCCTTGCATCACCAAGGCAATCAGAAGGGTCGAGGCTGGAAGTAGGACGCCGGCCGGGTGTGACAGCACCTCTCCGATCCGGGTGGCGGTCCTTCCCGCGATCTCAGCACCCAGGAACCGGAGCAGCAGGGCCCTGGCCGCCAGCACCACAACAACCAGTTCAAACAACACCAGCAGAAACCACAGCTGTCCCGGGGTGAACATCATCAGTGGTGAGACCGGCTCTGTGGGCGTGGGGGCCGGCAGTCCTCTTACAGAGGCCCCATACATGGAGAGAAAACCAAGCGGAATCACCACGAAAGGCCAGAAGACAACAGCTGGCAACAGGATCCGCTTCGCACGATCCCTCAAGTAGCTACCCGGCCCACGCCTCAAGGTGACCATCCGCCCAAAATAGCCCGCAAGCAGCATGAACAAGGGCATCCGGAACAGATGGATTGCTCCACATGCCAGCAGCGAAACGCTGCTGCGCTGAGAGTCATTGATCATCCAGACGATGTCCGTGAAGGGCATTAATGAGTGCAAGACGATGCCTAAAAAGTAGTGCCCCTGCACGAACGGCATCCAGCCCATGCAGGCGTTTCTCAGTGGTCATGATGTGAAACTAGGATCCTCAGGCGCGCCGCGCCATCATCCGATCGTTGGATGGCGGTGTGGCCACCCAGCTAGGAAAATGGACTGGTGGAAAGCTCCAACAGCCTGATGGAGGCACGAGCCGTCCGTTGGGGGCCACTGATACTGCTGGCAATTTCGCTGGCCACCGGCTGGGCCCTGACCAACCGGATAGTCGAGCAGGAGAACATGCTCACTTCTCTATGGCCCAGCTCCTGATCCTGATGCTCCGCATCATCGTGGCCATCCGTCCATTGGCCCGGGGCAACCGGATGACGGCTGTCTTCGTAGCAGGCAATCTGCTGCTCACCCTGGCCGCCTCACTGCTCAACCCATTCATGTGCATCTACGTGTTCTCAAGTTATCTCGATATTCAACGCCTTATCACAGGGACCCTTTCTCGTTCCCGCCACCATGGCGACGGGGCTAGTGACCGCCGTGGGCCAGGCTGGCGGCATCCCAGGAGCCTCCATGACGCCTTGGCTTCCGCCCTTGCTAGCTATGGTCAATATCGGAGTGGCCGCTCTCATGCTGGCTTTGAGCCGGGAACATGAACGCCAAGTGCAAATCCGGGAGGAGACAGCAGAGCGACTAGCAAAAGCCAACGAAGCGAACCTGGCCCTGCACGAGGAGTTGATGGCCCAGGCACATCAGATGGGCAGGGAGCAGGAGCGGGCAAGACTGTCCCGGGAGATACATGACACGGTGGCCCAAGGACTCATTGGTGTCATCCGGCAGTTAGAGGCCATCCCCGAGACCCTGAATGGCAACGCACGCGAACGTATTCAGCGGGCCGAACAGGTGGCCCGGGAATGTCTCCTGAGGCACGGCGGGCAGTACAGGCGCTAGCTCCCCACCAGCTTGACTCCACCCCTCTAGCGGAAGCTCTGCACGCGATCATCCGGACCTGGGGGCGTACGAACCGCATCGTCACGGAGCTGGATGCGGACGCGGCCCCAGCTCCCTCCGCCAACGACGGGATCCTGGTCCGTATCGTTCAGGAATCCCTGGCCAATGTCGCCCGGCATGGGAAAGCCAGCAGAGTATGGGTGCGGCTCGACGCCACAGCAGAGGACCGCGCATCCGCATCACTGACGACGGCATCGGTTTCGATCCGGCTCCAGCCGCCGGTCACGGGATCCCTGGCATGCGCGACCGCATCACCGAGGCCGGAGGAGATTTCAGCATCGACAGCACGCCAGGCAGAGGGTGCACAGTGACTGCGGTGGTTCCAGCATGACTCTACGCCTGGTGGTAGTGGATGATCACCCGGTCGTCCGTGACGGGCTGGCTGGCATCTTCGAGTCGGAGAAGAACATCGAAGTGGTCGGGCAAGCCGGGAACGGATCCGAGGCGATGACCGTCATTGATGAATGCAAACCGGATCTGGTGCTGATGGACCTGCGCATGCCCGGTGGCGACGGATTCACAGCGATCCGGGAGCTGCGTGAGAAAGACACCCGTATCCGGATTCTCGTGTTGACCACCTACGACAGTGAACGCGATATTCGCAGGGCAATGGCTGCTGGAGCCAATGGCTACCTGCTGAAGGACTTACCACGCGAACAGCTGATACAGGCTGTCCTGAGCATGATGACCAAGCCATCCGCGGCCCCTGCGGCTGACCTCCCGGAATCACATCTGGCACTCACCGACCGGGAAATCGAGGTGCTGGGATTGGTGGCGGATGGGTTGACGAACCGGGCAGTTGCCAGAAAGCTAGGAATCAGCGAGGCGACCGTCAAAACCCACCTGACCCACATCTACCCCAAACTGAACGTGCCAGACCGGGCTGCCGCGGTACGTGAGGCCTGGGAACAGGGGCTGGTATGACCCCATATCTCCTCATCCGCCCCAGGCTTTATTCACCGCGCGTTTGGAAGAATTGCAGGTTCCCGCCGCATAGCCACGTTCACCCTGGCTGAAGAACTCCTATCAGCTTGGGCGGGGACAGGGAACTCTTCCAGCTCGGCCCGGGTGGGTGGGTTGGCGCCCCTGCCTGGTGCAGACCAGCGCGGACGCGGCGGCTCCCCAGCGAAGCGCACTTTCCACCTCATCCGGACGCCTCGCGTAGGCAGCGAGGAAACCTGCCATGAACGTATCCCCAGCTCCCACCGTGTCAACCAGTTCGATGGAGTGGCCGGCAACACAGATCTGGCGCCCGTCCGGTTTGATCGCGACAGCTCCGTCAGGCCCCGTCGTAACAATGCACAGGGCCAAGCCGTACTCGGCACACCAGGCCTCCGCATAAGGAAGTGGATCCGGATCATCCACAAGCCAGGAGATGTCCTCGTCGCTGGCTTTGACGATGCCACCCCAGCTCCGACCGCAGCTATCAGCTGCTCGACACGCTGAAAGTACTCAAAAACGGTCAGGAAGCACCGTCGGGCGCACGTTGATGTCATAGCTGAGCGAGGCAGGAGTGGATCTGACGAAATTCAGCACGGCCCGCGCCCCTGGACCGGAAATGGTCCCGATCGATCCGAAGTGCAGCCAGTCATTTTCTCGTAGTTCGGGAAACTCACCAGCGCGCCAACCGAAATTCAGGTGTTCTGGAAGTGAAACGTATAGAGGCCCTCCCCTCAGCGTCGAGTGAGACGACTGCGACCGAGGTGGGATCCGCCGTCCGGACAGCCAGGTCCATGGCGACATGATTGTCCTGAAGATACCGCTCAAGTTGGGCACCGAAGGAGTCGCCACCGAGGCGGCGAGGAAATGACTATCCTCTCCCAGCCTCGCTAGAAACTAGGGCAGTGTTCAAAGGTCCGCCTCCGCACAGCGCTGACCAGCGGGTTTCAGCCGAGAAACCTGCTCTCCCGGAAGCAAATCGATGAGGGCCTCTCCGCACACAACGAAAACGCATGTCCTCACTCTAATAGCCTTGGCCGCTGGGGGGTATGGGCGGAGCGAAACGGAGGTCTGATGGCCAGAGCACGCAGCCCTCTGAGAAGCGGCAGGAGCTGATGCTCAGGTGCCAGCACCTCAAGCTGTTCAGGCACTCAGTCTGCTGTGCTCCCTGATTGTCGAACCAGCAGACCAGCGTCAATAACCCCAGCACGTCAGGCACATACGAGTCGCTGCAGGTTCTCCTGGCGTATGCGAGACGAGGACGTATGCTCGCGGCGCTTTCACGGCTCAGACCTGCAACGATCTCACCCGCGATGTCCGGATAGGGACACCAGAACAGCCAGTTGTGCGCCTTCAATGGGCAGCAGTGGATCTCCACAGGTCAAGAGCCTTCTCAAGAGCTCCAGCCGCTGATCATCATCGAGGTCGGACACGTAGTCACAGGCCTGTTCTGACAGGAACTCCACCTCCCTGGCTCCCCAGCAGCCCTCACCTCGGCAACAGCCTCCGCCCGGCTGGCGGCGACCGGTATGCCCAGGTGAGACGGCCTCAGCCGCGAGAGTGGTGGTCCCTGGATCCCATGGATACCCTTCCGGTGGTTGCAGACCCAGTGGCGTGACGGTCCAATAGCGGGTCGGGCTTGCGATGAGCACGTCCATCACTGTCCCGTGGATCTCCAGGGCCAGACGGATCAACCGTTCGGAATTCTCATCAGGGGTAACGCGTGTAGCCAAGGATCACGAAGTTGCAGGATTCCAGCGACTGGGCTGCGGCCTCGACTTGCCTGATCAGATCCGCTCTGCCCTCATCGAGCCAGTCAAGATCAGCGCGAGCGCAGAACTCCACGCTCGTTCCGCAAACCCCAAGGACAACGCAGGATTCGGTTGGGTGGAATCCGAGGCAGATTCCAGGCACGCAGAGAAGGTCCTCATCTGTAGAGCTGCGCAGGGTGGCTTCGAAAGTGTTCACATCATCTTGGTGGGCATCCTCAAACACGATCCTCCGTTTCAGGCCAGGCCACGGCGATTGTTAAAAACCCATTGATAAAGCTGTGTTGGCCTGGGTACATCCAGACGCCCGCGTTGGCAGGGGCGGCATCTGTTGAGTAGGGACGCCCAGTACCGTGTATCGACCACGATCGGCTGCGAGGGCATAGAGGGCGTTCACCAAGCCTCGCCGGCAAGGGATCAGGTGAGACGCAGCTGCGGGTATGGTGTGAGCTACCATGAGCGCTCCACAATGGCAGAACAATCCCCAGCAGGATCCCAAGCAGCATAGACGCGATCCCCGGCAGCCTTTCGGCTCCCCCACTCCGGACAGCTTCAATGCACCCACCCAGATCGAGGCATACCAGCAGCCACGCAGTGGAGTGATGCGTAACATCTTGATCGGAGTCGCGGCTCTCGCCATCGTGGCTGCCATCTTCCTCAGTATCCAATACCTCAGCCCGGATCGGGACGAGACGTCCAACCGTCCTGGTGGTTCGGCAGCGCCGTCAGTGGCCACCTCCTCGCTGGGAGCTGGAAGCCAGTCGGCGCCCTTCGACGCGAATGGTGGCGGGACCTTCGAGGTCCTCTCCCATGACTGGCTGGATGACGGCGTCGACGTCACAGTCCGCATCACCCTGAATGAGGTTCAGCCTCCTTCGACGCCTATCTGCTGTCGAACACCACGATGAAGAACTACGACCCGGTGAACTCATCCCCCGTCATCGTCGACTCGAGCGAGCCCACAGAAGTCACCTTCCAGTTCAAGGCCCCCCGCGGTAAGAGTACTGTCATACTCGCCACGGGAGGTGGCAAAGGCCATCACCGGCCTGGAGATCAGCCCTCCGTGACCGCTGCAGCCTCTGTTTTTTGCGCGGCCTTCTCGCGTTCGGCGACAGCGTCCGGGTGGTCCTCTGAAAGCAGGACGACCCCGTAGACGGCCAGCCCAGCCGAGATGATCATGCCTAAGGCCGGCCCAAGGCCCATCCCGGCACCCTCTCCGAGGACGAACAACCCGAACAGCACGGCGACGAAAGGGTCAACCGTGGTCATGGTGCCGACGGTGATTTCCGCTGGCCCGGAGGCGTAGCCTTGCTGAATCATCCAGACACCCAGGCCGTAGCAGGCGAGCATGTAGCCGATGACTGCAAGGGTGCTGGGGTGCAGCAGATGGAACTGCCCGGACTGCACCATGTTCGCGGCCGCCTTCATCATCCCAGAGGCCAGGCCGTAGAAGATCGCACCGACGGAGGACCACATCATCGCCTTCGCCCAGGGGGCAGCCTTCTTGGCTGCCAGGAACGACAGCACCGCGCAGACGACGCAAACCACGATGAACGACCAGGTGATTGGCAGGAAATCGAACTGTTTCTCGCCGTTCGCAAAAAGTGACGAGAAGATGGTGAAACCAACCACGCCAAGCACAGTGACCAAGACCGCACGCCACACCCGGCTGGGAATCTGATGCCCGTGGATACGGGAGGCGAGAATCACCGACCACGGAACCGCCAGGATGCCGACCGGCTGCACCACCGCCACCGGGGCCATGGTCAGCGCCCAAAGATGCAGACCCGCGCCGGCAAACACACACAGCAGTCCGAGAAGCCACTTGGGAATCAGCATCAGCTTCAGCAGCCCCACCAGCGTGAGGCGGTTAGAAGAGGCCGTGGCCTTGGGATCAAACGTGGACTTCACTCCAAGATGCTGCAAGGTCGCCCCACTGGCAAAGAGGAACGAAGAAATCACCTGCAACGTGATGGCAGGGAATACCCACGTGCGTCACCTTTCACTCACTAACAGAACCGCAAGGAAAAACACTAGCGGGTGAGCAGCCCCAGGCCGTCAGACCCAGGGTGGGTTCACCCTGGAATCAATCGGTGTACACCACTACTTTGTCCCCGACACGCACTTGGTCGAACAGCGACGCGATGGCGCCCTTGTCCCGGACGTTCACACAGCCATGGGAGGCACCGTTGTAGCCGTTACTCGCGAAGTCGGCGGAGTAATGGATGGCCTGGCCGCCTGAGAAGAACATGGCATACGGCATGGGGGTGTGGTACATCGTCGAGACATGGTCGCGGGACTTCCAGCCGACCGAGAAGACCCCCGTTGCGAGTGGGGGGTCGGTTCCGAGCCGAACCTGACGTCCACCGTCATCTGGACCTGTCCGTCGATCACCCAGACCAGCTTGCGCTGCGCCTTCGACACACACAGCACACGGCCCTGAAGACAACGAGCGTCGAGGCCTGTTTCATCGTCTGCGGGGTTCACCGAGGGTTTCACATTATTCAGCTCGTCCTGGGTGGGCTTGCGGGTCATGGCGCTGATCCGGTCAAGCGTGCGCTGATCTACCTCGCCCGTCACGGGAAGCTGCCGTTTACCCTGAAAACCTTTCACGGCCTCCATGGTGGTCTCGCCATACTCTCCATCGACATCCGGGTTGAACCACCCGATCTGCTTCAGCCGGGCCTGCAGATCTTTGACCTGATCTCCCGTGGCTCCCTTGGACATAAGCGCCAGACCAGGCTTCAGGACGTTGAACATCTCATCATGGGTGGGTTCGCGAGTCATTGAGGCCAGGCTGTCCATGGTCGCCTGATCGACAAAAACCGAGCACGGGGAGACCACGCTTGGCCTGGAAACCCTCGACAGCGGCTTTTGTCTTGTCGTCGTATTCGCCTGATATCTGCCCCGTGAACCAGCCGACCTGGAGAAGACGGTGTTGAAGAGCCCTCACCTCATCGCTGCTGTCGCCTGGTGACAACAGCGCCGCAGGCGTAGTCTCCGACGGTGTCGGCTCGGGTGTGGGGTGGGTGATGACGACTCACTCTCGTCACTCTCGCTGGGCTCCACAGCCTGGGTGGCAGCAGGTGTCGCGGGGGTCGTGGAAACCTCATTGGAAGAAAGACTCGGCTCGCTGTTCACAGGAACTTCTCGGCTACATCCGGAAATAGCCAGCAACGAAATCACAGACACAACGGCAAGACGTCGCACGATGAGGCTCCCGGTTTGATGTGGACTCGCGTCCGGCCCTTCGCTATCGAGAAAATATCGTAGCGCATCTAGGGCCAGCAGGTCATGAGGCGGCATGTCCGCTGAGTAGCTTTTTCCGCTCCGCATGATCGGGCAGCGCAGCTGCCACGAGACCCAGAAATCCTGGCCATGATGTGCGTGCCGGAGGTGCGCCAGCTCATGCACGATCACATACTCGAGAGCTGCGGCAGGAAACCGGGCCAGCGCCGTGTTGAGAGTGATGGATCTGGTCCGCTGATTGCAGGATCCCCATCTGCTCCGCATGGCGCGATAACGGATGACAGCGGGCTGTGGGACTCCCAATGCCGCTGCCCAGGAACTCCAGCAGCGGGCGGGCCACACGTTCGACCTCCTGCCGCCGGAACCGTGCGATGGCTTTTTCCCTGGCCAGATCATTAGAACCAGTCAAGAGCAGGCGATCACCAGCCACCCAGGCCCGGGCCCGGGCGCCATGATGATGTTCTACCGCATGCCACCTGCCCCAGAGCCGGGCCGCTCCCCCATCCTCCAGACGGTCCTGTTCGAGACGGACGCTCTTGAGGCGAGCCCGTTGCCTGTCAATCCATGCCCGCTGTTCCCGCACAAACTGCGCTATCTGCCTCGCAGGCACACCCCGCGGAGCAGAGACGGCAACCTCCCCATGGGGCGGCAGCACCTTCAACCGGATATTGCGCATTTGCTTCCAGCTGATCATCACCTGGAGGTCATCCACCTCAACGGAGAGCCTGTCTGCCACAGGCGAATACTGCCACCACTCTTCAACAGCTGCTGCGCGGCGGCTCAGGCTTCCGGTGGTGCGGGTAGCACGGGATTGCGCCCACTCAGGGGTTGAGAACAGCGTCCCGGTGACTGATGCGCTGACGAGGATGGCCGACAGCATGGTCAGCTGGAAAGTCGCTGCCTCAACCGGGCTGGCCCCGCCGAAAAGCGCTCCGATGAAAGCCCCTGGCAGGGTCACCAAACCGGTGTTACGGGTCTGGTCCAGATTGGGCAGCAGGGATTCTCGCACCGAGTCTCGCCGGCGCCAGGCCGTCGCCTGGGATGGTGTTGCTCCGAGAGCCAGCCACCCCTCAACCTCACCGCGATGCGCGTCGAGTTCTGTCCGGATCCTGCGTGATGTCAGGGTGACTATATTCATCGCGTTTCCGATAACGCTTCCAGCGATGGCCACGACATGCTGCGGAGTGGGTGATATCAGCCCCAGCAGGAGTGTCAGGAGCAGCGCGGACATGCCTCCGGCGATGACGGAGACCACAGCATAACGTCTCCCTCCGGGTAGCCCTTCCGCCCTGGATGCTCCCGTCCACGAGGCCGTGGCGAGCATCAGGGCAACAAACCCCAGCACGAGCCAGGGCCATTGATTGACCCCACTCAGCAGCACGGAGATCACCGCAAGCTGTAGGCCTGCCCGGAACACAGCGGTGGCCGGCAGCCAGCGCAATGAAACCCCGTGCAGGCGCAGCAAAAGCAAAGCGGCCGCGACCAATGCCAGGATCCCACCGATGAACCGAAGCCAGTCCCACACATTCACACTCGGACTGTATCGCCGTCAGTTTCGCGGCCAGCGTCAGCTCTCCGAATCAGAGACGCACCACCAGAGCTGTGCCGATCTGTTCGAAAACGCTCCGGCTGGCAGGTGAGAATGATCGTCTGGACGGTTTCCCCAACCCGGTTCAACACAGCCCCAAGACGCCTCAAGCGTTCTGGGTCGGCAAAGCCCAGGGCATCATCGATGATCAACGGCACACCTTCCCCAGGCTGCACCAGCTGCGCGCAGGCAAGTCTGCCGAGTAAGGAGAGCTGTTCGCGCGCGCCGCTCGAAAGCGACCCGAAGGCAATGGTCTCCCCTCCACAGTGCGGGAGCTGATACTCAAATCCGGCGCCACATCCACCTCGAGGGTGGGCCCGAAGACAAGCCGTCCCAGCGCCTCGATCCGTTCCCTGAACGGTGCCACGTAGCGCAGCTGCGCCTCGGAGCGATGGCGCCTGAGCGTCTGCCTGAGCAGGTTTACCGCCTCGGCGGCACGCCGGCGAGAGGCATGGCTGGTCTCGGCGTGACGCTGCCTCGCTGCCGCATCAGCAAGACGATCGTATGCTCCCCCGGCGAGCCGGTCCTCAAGCAGCGCAGAAAGCCTGGCTAGCTCATCATCCAAGGCTTTGCATTCTTGCTCCAGCCGGTCCACGACCGATGAGGCATTACTGAGCTGGAACTCCAGCGCCGGAGCGTTGGTGGCCTCAAGAGCCTGAGCAACGGCTTTCTGCCCAGCCCTACGGCTTTCAAGCACGATCTCGGCATCCGCAACAGCGGCAGTAATCGCCTCGTCGGAGGCCTCCTGGCGCGCTAGCTCAAGCCGGGCGCCGGCCTCGTCACGGCGGGCCTGAAGATTGTGCATCTCCGCTTCTGTCCGGATTCCCCTTTCCCTCGCCGATTGCTGAATACCCCGCCTGGTCTCCAGCCTCGCGCGGATTTCCTCAACCCTGGCCTCGGCCGCCTCCCACGCCTCACCGATCCGGACATGCTCTTTCTCCAGGGCAGTCAGGTCCCCAGGTTCAGCACCTTCAAGGACCGCCGACAGCAGATCAACCCGGCTCCGCAGCTCAGCACCGCCCTCATCCCCGGAGAATGCCTGGATCGTCTCATACGCAGCATCTCGTTCCCGGGTGGCGTTCGCGTGCTCCCTAGCCGCCACGCGGGCGGCCGCGACATCCGGGACCCCATGCTCTGCGAGCGCCTCCGCCAGGGCATCTGCGGCTCCTCGTGCTCTTTGCTCTACATCCTCAGTGCCCTCACCCGGGTAAATCCTGATGCATGCGCTACCCGGCACCTCAATCGTGATCAGGTCCTTGACAGGGACCGGGCCATATTCCCCAGTTTCAAGAACCTCCCCATCCAATACGATCGCATTGGATATTTCGAGGGAAATGCTCGCGGCGCTCGCTTCCCAGGCCTCATGACTGACTCGCGCAGCAACCTCCAGTTTTTCCAGGGAAAGACAAAGCTCATCATCAATCGTGTTGACGCTCAGAGTGGCCATCGCCTCATAAAGCCGGCGCTCGGCTTCCTCCAGTTTTTCCAGCCGCGCCTTCAACACCTTGAGCTCCGCCGCGTCCCTGGCACGCTGAACTCGGAGGGCTATCTCGCGTAGGTGCCTTCTGAGCGTGCGCTCCTTTTCCCTGCGCGCCCCGCGCCCCCGTGAGGCATGCAGCCCAGACCGCCTCGGCCTCAGCGAGGTCGTCTTGCTCCTGCCTCGACTCTGATCCGCATTTCGCTCAGCGCATCCTCGAGTTCAGTGACGATTCCCTTCAGCTCATCACGTTCGCGCGCACGCTTCTCAGCCACGTCCAGGACCACAGCAGCATCAGCTACCTGCTGGTCTGCCTCCGCCACGCGTTGCCGAAGCTCATCCAGGGAGCGGCTGGCCTCAGCCAGCTCCGCGATCTGCTCTCTGGCCCGGCCCAGACTCTCTTCCTTGGAGAGGCGGGCAGCAGTGGTTTCAGCATGCCTCTCAGCCAGGAGTCGATCTCCCTGCTGGCCTCCTCGAGGTTTCTCACCTCCTGCTCAAGATCTTCCAATTCCTTGTGGGCACGAACGTATTCCGCATTGGGTCTGCCCGTAGCGGTGAAGTACCGGAGGTATTCGTTCTCGACAATGTCGAGAAGGTCGTCGTGTTCCTCATGTGAGGCGCCCACGACGTCCAAGGCCCGGCGGAGCGCAGGAAGCTGAGCCAGCTGGGCCTGCCCGAGTGAATCTCCTGCATCACCTCGAGGGGCTTCGAAGAGCCCTTCGTCTGTGGTCTCGGCAATAATCTGGAGGAAGCGCTCATGTGCCTCGTCGCCGCTGAGCGCTTCATGCCTGGGAGAGGTGATGTGCAGCTCGGTTTTCTTTCCTTTGATCCACTGTTTGCAGTAGGTGAGGCGGTATCCGCCGGTGCTAATCTCTATTTCCACCTCAGGACCGACCTCACGGCCGACAGGCTGAGTGGCCCGGATATCAGCCCGGTTAGCGCTGGCCTTGTGCATCCGCACGTGACGCAGGGCTTCTACCAAGGTGGACTTGCCGGCTTCGTTGCGCCCCTCAACGACTGTGACGCCATCAGCAAACTCCACGGAACGCTCGGTGGTGCCGCGGTAGTTCCGCAGGGTGATCCGGTGAATCCTCATGCTGTTGCCCTCACCAGTCGATAGAGCAAGGCCAGGGCATCCCTGGCGGTGGCATCGTCGCCCGCTGCCGCTGTCAGCTCCTGAAGCGCCTCGGATGCAAATCCGGTGAGTCCGAGATCGGTGAAGTCATGATCGTCGGGAAGAACCACGAGATCATTGTGACGCTCCCACGTGGTCAGCTTTGCGAACAACGTCTCAAGCTCAGCAAGCTCTGCTGTATACCGCGCGAACTCCGCGACGGAGAGGGTGCCGCGCAGTTTCAGCCAGACGGCGCTACGTTCCTTGGCAGGCAACTCCTGCAGGCGAGCGATCAAACGATCCACGTCCTCCGCAGCCGAGAGCTCCTCCTCCACGACGATAAAACTCCAGCGGCCCGTCCGGATCACCTCGACTTCTGGGATGCCATGGGTGATCTCGACGAGCAGGATATTGCCAGGCGCGGTCTCGCGGCGGTCCGTCACCTCTGGGGCACCCGGATACCAGATCCCGGGCGCCACCTCGGTAACGGAATGCCGATCACCGAGAACGGCGAAGTGGAGCAGGCCCTCACGAATCCTCGCGGCAAGGGCTGCATCATCGATGGCGGCCAACGACTCCCGGTCTGGGTTGAGACTGGACACCGCGCCATGGCCCACCACAATCCGAGTCATGCCGCCGGCGGGCGGTTCCAGCCTGCACAGGCCGACGCTACAAGGTCGGTGTGCGGACGTTTCGAGAACCAGGGGAGCGGCCACCACTCGGTGCCAGGCACGATGCTGATGGGGCTGGAATCCTGGGCAACCGTCACGTGGGAGGGGCACCGGTCGCTGAAGGCCTGGGACCGGTAGATGGACGAGGCATCCAATGGGTCGTGATTGCCGGGTACCAGCACCACCGGGACCGGACAGAAACGCAACGCCTCGAACGCGCGTAGAAGTATCCCGCGGTCAAGCTGGTTCGATTCGAAGACATCCCCGCCGACCACGACGAAGTCGGCCCCTACGCTGAGCGGCGATCCGCCCGATCTCGACGACGGCATCAAGCCTGGCCTGGTGAAAACGTGCGCGAGGCGGCATCGTCCAGGAAATGGGCCGTCATCCCCAGCTGCCAGTCAGCAGTTGCGATGAACCTCATCGTTCTCCCTTCGTCGCACATCAGGTATATCAGCCCTCACCGACAGAATCTCAGGGCTCGGCCTCGACCCACCCCTTGACCCGCATATCCACGCATGTAATTATCTGCATATGAATGCAGATAAGAACAGTGCTGGGACGCCCAACCCCGAGTACATCGACCTCGCCGTGGAGGTTTTTCTCGATGCTGGCGGAGCCCACGAGGGTGCGCATCATCGTTGCATTACAGGGCTCCGAGCTCTCAGTGGGGCAGATCGCAGAGGCCGTTGGGAAGGCTCCCGCCGCCGTCTCGCAGCATCTCGCCAAACTGAGACTCGCCCGCATCGTCGCCAGCCGCCAGGAGGGACAGCGCATCTTCTACAGCCTCGCGAACGAACACGCGCCCCAGCTGGTGGCCGACGCCCTGTTCCAGGCTGAGCACGCCATTGACGAGAATCCGGCACATCACAGGAAGTCGTGATGCTGGCCGCACTGCACAACCGCACCTACGCGCGTCTCTTCACCGCCCAGGTGCTGGCACTCATCGGCACCGGCCTGCTGACGGTCGCCCTTGGGCTACTGGCCGTTGAGGTGGCGGGAGATGACGCAGGAATCGTCATGGGGACTGCCCTGACAATCCGGATCATCGCCTTCGTGACCATCTCACCGGTGATGTCCGCCCTGGTGAATCGGCTCCCCCGGACCACTGTCCTGGTCGGCGCCGACGCGGTACGCGCAGCCATGGCACTATGCCTGCCGTTCGTCACAGACCCCTGGCAGATTTATCTGCTGATCTTCGGCCTCCAGGCAGCCTCGGCCACTTTCACCCCCGCCTTCCAGGCCACCATCCCGCAGGTATTGCCAGATGAGGACGACTACACGGCGGCGCTGTCGTTGTCGCGGCTGGCCCTATGACCTTGAATCGCTACTCTCTCCTGCCTTGGCCGCTGTCCTGCTCACGGTCATGAGCTACCACAACCTCTTCATGGGAACGGCGCTCGGTTTCGTCGCATCCATCGCACTGGTTATCTGGGCGCGCCTTCCCGCGCCTGTCCCCGATGTCCAGGCGCCTTTCATGGAACGGTTGACGCGAGGTGCCCGCATCTTCGGCCGCACTCCGGAACTGAGAGGCCTGATGGCGTTCAACATGTCTGTTGCATGCGGGATCGCAATGGTCCTGGTGAATACGGCCGTATTGGTAAAAACCCATCTGCACGGCGATGACTCTGGGGTGGCATGGCTGCTCGTTACCTATGGCGCTGGATCAATGCTGGTGGCTCTCGCCCTACCGTCAGTGCTCAAACGTCTCCGGGACTATTCCGTGATGCTGGCGGGAGCTGTCCTACTCCCAGCAGGGCTGGCACTGAGCGCCGCCGCGATCGGCATGTCCCAGGATGTGGCGCAGTGGATTGTGCTGGATCTCATCTGGTTCCTCCTGGGAGCGGCCACCTCCTTGATCTCAACGCCTTCCTCGCGCCTGCTGCGACGCTCATGTGAAGCAAAGGAACAGCCAGCGGTGTTCGCCGCACAGTTTTCCCTGAGTCATGCCTGCTATTTGATCGGTTACCCGACGGCGGGCTGGCTGGGAGCGTCGCTGGGGCTGCCCGCAGCCGCTCTCCTGCTGGCCTTCCTGGCCGCCGTCTCCGGAGCGATGGCATGGGCACTGGCCCGTGTACGCAGCCCTAGAGGGTAATTTTTGGCAATGATAGCCTTGCGAAAGTGAGCACCGGTCCTGATTCCATCCCCTTCGCACACCGGCCCACTGCAACTGCCCCCGGACACTGGGTGCTGGCCCGTGCCGGCAAACGGGTACTGCGTCCTGGAGGGCTTGGCCTGACACGCGCCATGCTCGGCCGCTGTTCTCTCGGCAACAAGGATGTGGTGGAGCTTGCACCGGGGCTAGGACGTACTGCCCGGGAGATCATCGCAGCGGCTCCACGCTCCTCATGTAGGGGTTGATAGTGACGCCACCGCGGTGGCCCGGGTCAACGAGGTGGTTAAATCGGTGGGTGGTTCCTGCCGGCAGGCGGATGCCGCAGACACGGGTCTCGGTGATGCCAGTGCGGACGCTGTGATAGGTGAGGCCATGCTCACCATGCAAAGTCCGCGTGGCAAAGCCGGGATCATGACCGAGGCGGTCCGGATCCTACGTCCCGGTGGCCTCTACGCGATCCATGAGCTGGGGCTGGCGCCCGACGACATCGATCCAGAAATCGGTTCGGACATCTCCAAGGCCTTGGCACGTTCCATTCACGTCAATGCCCGCCCATTGACCCTCGCGCAGTGGAGTGAACTGTTGATCAGCAACGGTCTCGTCATCGAATGGACCAGCACTGCCCCCATGGCCCTGTTGAAGATTGGCCGCAACCTCGCGGACGAAGGGGTTCTTGGCGTGCTGCGCATCGCCAAGAACCTGGTGACCCAACCGGATCTGCGTCGCAGGGGTGCTTTCCATGCGACAGACCTTCACCACATACGAGTCATCAATGTGCGGAGTGGCACTGGTTGCCCGCAAAACCCTCCCAATCCTGAAAGGAAGATCATGACCACAAACCCCCGTATTGAGCTACGTCCATGGCATTGCCTCCATGATCGAGATCAACAAAGCAGCCACGGTGTCCCGAACGATCATGAACGCGGAAACCTGCCGTGCAGTGCTGTTCTCCTTTGACAAAGGTGAGGCCTTGAGCGAACACACTGCTGCAATGCCTGCGGTTGTCATGGTGCTCGAAGGGCGGTTGCGTATCGATGCTGACGGGCAGGGGCGTCGAACTCGCGCCCGGGGATCTGCTGCATTTCGGCACCCGGCTCCCCCACGCTGTCGAGGCTCTGGAACCCAGCAAGATGCTACTGCTGATGCTCGACCCCCATGAGAAGGGCGGTAAGCAGGAAGAGAAATGATCGCGCCGGACAAGAGGTCCTGAAACCCATTGGGACCATCCAGGCTGAAAAGCCCGCCGGGGATCAGTGAAGCTCAGCCGAGTGTTGCCGTGGTAAAGATTGTCATCGGCGCAGCATCCGTGTACCCGAATCGCTTATCGGCCACGATCGTCTTGAACACAGGGAAGAGGCAGGCCCGGGTCTTCCTTGCGGAGACCCGGGCCTGCCTCACATTCTGGGGCCATTTCAGTGGGTAGCCTTTGGGGCCCGTGGTGGGCCCCGGATGGCTCTTGATTCTGTGTATCCCTGGGGCTGCCCGCCACCCTGGTACGGATTTCCCATCCCTCCGGAGCTGGGCGGGAATGGGTGAGCGTTTTTCGCGGCCTTGAGGGTCTGAAGTGCTTGGACTACCGCCAGAGCGATGACGGCAATCGATGCGATCAGTAGGAGGATCAGTCCCCAGCCCATCCCAGCCTGCACCAGGCCAACCACGTTGACACTCTGGACATTTGAGGCGACCACGATCGAGATGATCAGATTGACTAATCCTAGTCCGGCCACCACGAACATCGGCCAGGTCAGCTGCTTCACCGCGGGCACGAAAGCCACCGCCCCTGCCACAGCGATGATGCCGATGCTGAGTAAGAGAGCGGTCACCCCCCATCCGTCGCTCTGCAGGCCGGTGGCTGACTGTTCTCTTCCAAAAGCTTTGGCCACCGCCCACGGCCCGCTGCTGCCCACCAGCGCCAGTGCTCCTGCGCCCATGGTGGCGATGGCGAGCACGGGTGACGTCTTGGGCTCAGACAGCTGAGCCCCGCCACCCCGATCCGTAGAACGTTGGCTGGGGTCCGTTGTTCCACCCTTGTGGCGCATTCGGGCCATATCCCTGTGGCTGGTTCGGGCCGTAGCTCTGTGGAGGCGGCTGGGACATCTTGGGCCTTTCTCTGAAGAAGTTCTCGAAGACCTTACTTTGCCCGCCCATCAGAGGCGTCAGCAAGCCCCTAGCCACGACCTGGCCCACCAGCATGGCTGGTTCGCCTCGAAGACGCAGGGGATGCCCTGGCGTTGACGACGCCAGAGCATCCCGCCGCTGAGACATCAGTGACTTAGCAGACCGGTTTCCCGCGATCTACCAGATTTTCTGGCCCCTGAGCGTCGCTAAGTGCGAGAATTGCAGAATGCATGCGTTCCCGGCATCAGCGACGAGGTCGGCCTCGTCAAAGTTCCCCCGCGTCCGCTGTCAGTAGTGGACCTGTTCCGCGTTGGCATCGGCCCTTCGTCCTCCCACACGGTGGGCCCGATGCGCGCTGGAGTCGCTTTCATAGCGGACCTGGCCACTTTGCCACAGGGCAGCGATGTCCAGCACATCACCGTCGACCTATTCGGCTCTCTGGGTGCGACAGGACGTGGCCACAGCACTGACCGGGCGGTGCTCCTCGGTCTTGGAGGCCACTCCCCGAGTCGGTCTCGATCCAGACGGTCGAGTCCCTGCTGCCGGCTCTGGCTTCCTCGGGGCAGCTGCCGGTGGCAGGAGTCGGGCCGGTCCGGTTCGACATGGCCTCTGACATGCGCTTCGTGCCACGCACTGTGCTGCCCTACCACGTGAACGCCTTGACTATCACGGCCAGCGACGCCGCTGGTGAGCCGCTATTGCAACGCACCTACTACTCCATCGGCGGCGGGTTCGTCATGGAACAGACCAACGACGATACGCAGTCCCCCGAGGTGCGTCCGCTGGACCGGGCAGTCACCGACAGAACGGCCCCCGGTTCCACGCTCCCCACCCGTTCGGTGCCAGTTCAGAGCTGCTGGCTGCCTGCGATGCCTCGGGGCTGTCCATCGCCCAGCTGGTTCGTGAGAATGAGCTGGCGATGCGTCCCGAGGAAGAGGTGGAAGCTTACCTGGATCTGATCGCCAACACGATGTTCGACTGCATCGATGCAGGTCTGCAGGAACAGGGATATTGCCCGGTGGCCTCAACGTGCTGCGACGCGCTGGTTCACTGGCTGCGCGGTTACGTGAGCGTGAGGCCTCGCCAGCCGCGCGATCTCCACGGCAGCATGGAATGGGCTGCCACCACGCGGATCCTATGAGGGCGATGGACTGGGTCAATCTTTACGCACTGGCCGTCAACGAGGAGAATGCCGCAGGCCATCGTGTGGTGACTGCCCCCACGAACGGAGCAGCTGGCGTGATTCCCGCTGTCCTGGGATTTCTGACGGCATACTGCCCGGAGTCAGGTCTGCCCTTTGGACGCTTCATGCCCCTTAGACCAGGAAGGTCATTTCCCTTCCGTCTGGCTGCCTCGGATACGGAGGAGAACGCGGCAAAGAGACGCCGCGCAGTGCATGGCTTCCTCCTGACAGCCGCCGCCGTCGGCTCTCTCATCAAGACGAACGCCTCCATAGCCGGCGCGGAGGTCGGCTGCCAGGGTGAGGTCGGCTCGGCCTCTGCGATGGCAGCGGCTGGGCTGGCGCAGGCGCTCGGCGGGACACCCCGTCAGGTGGAGAACGCAGCCGAGATAGCCATGGAGCATTCTCTAGGGCTCACCTGCGACCCAGTAGCTGGTCTGGTGCAGATTCCTTGCATCGAGCGAAATGCCATTGCCGCGAGCAAGGCAATCAACGCGGCGCGCATGGCCATGTGGGGGGATGGGCGGCACACGGTAAGCCTTGACGTCGTGATAGAGACGATGCGCCAGACGGGGAAGGACATGCTCTCGAAGTACAAGGAGACTTCGGAAGGCGGATTGGCGGTCAATGTCGTCGAATGTTGACCGCCCCCTGCCCCGCTCGAAAGCTCATATCGCCGCAGCACTACAAAGCTGCAGTTGACACCCCTCGTTCAATTGTCTCTGACAAGGGTGAATGATAGGACGCATGACGTATCAGCAACCTGCGCAGCCGTCCCCGGCCGACCAGGCCCCTGCGGGCATGAAGCGGCTGGTTCCAGGGCTGGGCGTGTGTCTAGCTGCGGCTGGTGCTGCCTACGGCATCAACGCGCTGCTTCCCGGCATCAGTCCTCTGATCATCGCGATAGTGGCCGGGATGTTCGTGACCAATGTCCTCCGGCTCCCGGAGATCACTTCCCCCGGCGTCGATTTCTCGGCAAAGAAGCTGCTGCGTGCAGGCATCATATTCCTGGGGCTTCAGCTCTCCCTCACCAATATCGCCAGCCTGGGGGCGCCGATGCTGCTGGTGGTTGTATGCATTGTCACCGGCGGGCTGCTCGGGACACTCCTGCTGGGCGGCTCCTGCGGGTTCCACCGAATCTTTCGCTGCTCGTCGCGTGCGGATTCTCGATCTGTGGGGCCGCTGCTGTGGCTGGTGCGGCCGGGGTCACGGATCCAGACGACAGGGCTGAGGAGGACACCATCACCGCGGTGGCCCTAGTGGTGATCTTTGGTACTTCGATGATCCTCCTCGTCCCTCTCCTGGTGAGCCTGTTCGGGCTGGATGTCGTGACGGCTGGGAAATGGGCGGGCGGCTCGACCCATGAGATCGCCCAGGTGGTGGCGATCGGGGTGTGATCGGCGGTGGGGCGCTGGCAGTCGCAGTCGTTGTGAAACTGGCTCGCGTTCTGTTGCTGGCTCCGTGATCGCTGTCCTGAGCATCCGTCAACGCCATCTTCAGCGTGCGACCGATGCGCCAGGACAGCAGACTCTCGTTCTAAACTTCCCCGATCGTGCCTCCGTTCATCCTCGGTTTCCTGGCGATGGTGCTGCTCCGCTCCTTTATTCCACTGCCGAAGACGGTGCTGGACGCAGGCAGCGCGCTGCAAACCGTGCTGTTGGCGGCCGCCATGTTCGCACTGGGCTGCGGCGTCAGAATCAGGAGTCTCCTGAAAGTCGGCATCCGTCCCTTCGGTCTGGCGGCACTCTCGACCCTGCTTGTGGCAGCGATAGCGTTCCTCGGGATTCTGCTGGTCAACTGATTTCCCCGACGACACACAAGCAGTTATTCCCCTCATTACCTGGCGCTTGGAGAACATGCATGACTGGTCCTCAACGTATCCTCATGGTCAATCTACCATTTGCAGGCCACACTTTTCCGACGCTTGAACTCGCACGCTCATTCACAGAAGCTGGCCATCAGGTTGGCTATGTACACTCCCCAGATTGGCAGGAGCGCATTGAAGCAACAGGCGCCCATTTCATCGCCTACGACGATTATCCTAGCACTCTGCGGCCCCCTCAGCGAGACATTCACTCCTGGCAAGCGGCTTTCAAGACACTGATGCGGATCGGCAGCGGCTATGACTGCTTGATCTACGAAGCACTTTTCTTCCCAGGAAAGGCAGCAGCCGATCGCATCGGAATTCCATCCTTTCGCATCTTCTCCACATTTGCCCTCAATGATCACATACTCAAAGAGCTCGGAAGAACGGGGGGCTGGTATCTGACAAGCATCTTCCGCTTCCCCAGGCTATCCCTCATTAGCCTTCAGGGCGGTGTCAAGTGGTGGAAGCAACTGAGTAGTTTCTGGAAAGCTTCTCGTGGGGTGAGGTAGCCGAGGGTGGCTCGGGGGCGTTCGTTCAGTTCTTCGGCGATGGCTGTGAGATAGGGCTGGTGTTGGGGGATGGGAGTGCCTTTGGGCAGGTAGTCACGGATGAGTCGGTTGGTGTTCTCATTGCTGCCGCGTTCCCAGGGAGAGTGGGGATGGGCGAAGTACACCGGCATCTGGGTGGCCATGGTGAACGCGGCGTGCCGGGCCATCTCAGAGCCCTGATCCCAGGTCAGGTGCCCTTCATCAATTCGGGCAGCCCAGTGATGTGGTCGATCAGGGCGTCACACACCCCGTCTGCGTTCTTGCCCTTCGGCAGGGGCGAGGATCGTGACGAACCGGGTGGTTCGTTCGACGAGGGTGATCGCGGCTGTTCTGCCGTAGGCGCCGATGATCAAGTCTCCTTCCCAATGACCGGGAACCTTCCGTCCTGTAACCTCCTGAGGCCGCTGATCGATACTGACCATTCCCACAATCGATTTCCGCTCACCCAAACGACGCCGGGACTGACGGCTAGTGCGTTTTCGACCCGAGCATGACACCGTGCTCCCGCAGCGTCTTCTTCGGCATCGCATAAATCCAGGTGTAGATCGCTTCACTGAGACACGCTCGCTCCTTGGGCCGTGGGGAACCCTGACACGGTTCAAGCCTCGTCACCCCAGCCTCAGCACGTAATCTTCCCGCGATCTGACGTGGTGTACGAGACCTCCGAAGATCAGCAATCACCCGCTGCTTCAACACCAGATCAGCATCAATCTTGCGGGGCTTGGGCCGGGCACGCCGCTGCTGCAGCTACATCCAGCAGCCACACACTTGTACCCCGTCTCACCCTGATTCCGGGCCACTTCCGCGAAACCACCGACACATCCCTACCAATCCGCCGAGCAATCTCACGTAACCCACACCCCTCCGCCAAGCCCCTCGCGATCCCAGCCCGATCCGTCACCGTCAACAACCGCCGCACCAACAACCCCTCCTTAACAAGCACTGTTGCTACGACCCTATGACACCACCCAGGTCTCTCAGTAAAAAATTTAAATTGAGATACCCCACAATCCCAGAAGAGATCACGCGAAACACACCCGAGTTAAATTTCTCGTACACCACAAGAAAATTCCAGGTGAATGCAGAGGATTTTGATCCAAAGAAATACGTATTTGTCGGGTCCTCAATTGGTCGGCGGACCGACTCTCCCTTAGGCCTACCCCTGCCAGGAGAGCCCGTCATCTATATCTCGATGGGGACACTCCTCAACAAATCACCACACATATTTAGGCTATGCCTGAAGGCATTTCAATACGCCCCTATCAATGTAGTGATGGCCACTGGGAGCACAGTTTCCCCAAGCATACTCAAAGACCTTCCTGACAATTTCGCTATCCGCCCCTTCGTCCCTCAATTGACGTACTAGCCACAGCGGATCTCTTCATAACTCACGCCGGGATGAACAGCGTCAATGAAGCGATTTACTACGGCGTTCCCATGGTGGCGATACCTATAGGGAATGATCAACCCATGGTAGCCAGACGGCTGGAAGACCTACATCTCGGCCGGCAACTCAAAAAGCGCGGGCTCACTACCAAGAAGCTGGGGACACCGCCTACGAAGTCATGAAAGATCGACGAACCGCGGAAGGACTAGCTCGCACGCCAAGAAGCCCATGCCGCAGGCGGCAATACGGTCATCGTAGAGAAGATTATCAATAGGCTCTGCAAGCTGACTTCTGGTCAATGAGATTCATTGAGAGATACATGAGAACATAATCCTGCCGAGGCTGTTAGGGAAGCACCTGGATCAGCAGCTGGCCGCTGCCTCCAGGGCCAGGAGAGCGCGGTGTGGTGGAGTCGACTCCAAAGCCACGCACGTCGTAGTCATTCTCGGCGAGAGTATCGGCGGTGAATAAGAATTGGGCAAACCGCACGCTGTGAAACTGGGCGATGGCGGCTAGGGCAGCGCACTCCATCTCGACGGCGATGCAGCCAAGCTGCCTGCGTTGCTCGGCCAAGTCCCGGGTTTCGCGGAAGAACCCATCGGTGGTCCAGACAGGCGCGACCAGGGTGCTAAAACCAGCTGATCGGGCCACCTGGACGCAGGTTGTGGTCAGTTCCGGGTCGGTCTGAACCCCAGTGACCGGCTGGAAGGTAGTGGTAGGACGTTCCTCGTCACGTAGCGCCTTGTTCGGCAACACGAACTCCCCCTCGGCCAAAGGCTTGAGCGCGCCACACGACCCGACAGCAATCAGCGAAGTGGCCCCGGCACGGATCATGCGTTCGGCAACCAGGGCAGCTGCGGGAGCGCCGATCGGCATCGGCGCAATCCGTACCCTATTCGTCCCCCTGACCGCCTCAAAGATCGGATACTCAATGGTGACGAACGGCACTGTCCCCACCCTATTGACCCTGCCACCCCTCGACCTTCTCGATCACCTCTTCAGACAGGAAGGCCAGCACCGCGACATCAGGCCCGCCGGTTCCAGCATCCGCGAGCATCTGTTCTGAGGTCAGGTCATGCGGGTCGTCGTCGAAGTCGAGGATGGGGACTGCGCCCTAGATTCAGCATGCCCTCATCATGCCAAGAGCGCCTGAAAATCGCCTACCAGAAGCCCAACCCAGAAACAGGGACTATTGAGCACACGCAAGCCCCCGGTCAGGAATGTCCTGCGAGAAAATGAGTTCATCCGTGCTGCATCTGGGTAGGACGCCTGTGCTCCGCGCCTCGTGGCGGCGAAGGCCCCGACGCCGGCCGCGTAGCGTGCCGCAGCAACCAGCGATGCACCGGCAGCAAGCTGCTGAAGCACAGCTCCCATGAAGGCATCACCGCAGCCGGTGGTATCGACGGTCTCGACCGAGATGGCAGGAATGTCCACCGGTGGGCTGTCATCCTCGATGACGGTGGCGCCGGCCTCGCCGCGCGTGATGATCGTACGTGCGACACGATGTTCACCAAGCTGGGCAGCCCTCGTGTTCGTTGACCAGCAGGATGTCGGTGTTGTCCAAGAGCTCTCCTGGGACCGCTTGGTAGGGAGAGAGATTGGTCAGGACCGTCGCTCCGGCCTGCTTGGCCATTACGGCCGCCCGCATGACGGTCTCCACCGGGATCTCGAGGCACAAAGCCAACCCCGGATGCCCCAACAAACATGCCGGCCGTCACATCGGCCGGGAGAGTCGCCGTTGGCTCCGGGGACACGACGATGATGTTCTCCCCCGTCTCATCCACGAGGATGACCGCCGTGCCAGTGGGAAGCCCCGTTTTGATCTCAACCTGCGATGTATCAACCCCTGCCCTGGTCAGGGACCGCAGCAGCAGGTCGCCGTTGCTGTCGTCCCCGACCGCTCCGATCATCCGGACCTTCCCTCCCAAACGGGCGGCGGCGACTGCCTGGTTCGCGCCCCTTGCCACCAGGCAGGACAGTGAGATCACCGCCAGACACGGTCTCGCCAGGCTGCGGGAACCTTGCGGTCTGCACCGTCAAGTCGGCATTGAGCGATCCGACGATGACGATTGATCCCGGTTCACGCCTCTCACCATCAGAACGCCCCGGAAGTGACCACTACGCCGAGAACCATCGCTCCAGTGTACTTGGCAGCACCCCGACTCCCCCCCAGGAGGAATAAACCGCACCGACGGGCTCCCGCCCCAGCCATCTCAGCAACGTCGGCTGAACCGCCGAAGGCGTCGCGCCGCTCGTTAGAGGCCGAGGTTTGCCGCCTCGACGTTACTCCGTCTGCGCGCACTCAGAGGAACAAGAGCGAGAGCTGGGGAGGATGCGAAGAGTTATGCGATGAGAGACGACAACAACACGGAACAGGTCGACGGGGATGTGACAGCGGCTGGCCATATCACTAGTTGCCAGTAATATGGTGGCTAATGAGTAACGCGATTGGTATCAAGCAAGAGCTTCTGCTGTCCAGGCTCGGTGGTGGCGAGGCCGCCCGACTGGTGATGACGATTCTCACCACAGCGCGACGGATCGATGCGAGCTGCGCGGAACTGCTCACCCGGCATGACTTGTCGGAGGGACGGCTTGCGGCACTCTTGGCGGTGTCCGCCGAGCCAGGGGTCACCCCTCGCGCTTTGGGCGACCGGCTCGAAGTAACCTCCGCCACGGTGACTGGGCTACTGGATCGACTTGAACGCGATGGATTAATCGAACGTCAGCCTCACGTGAGCGACCGGCGCACCCACACACTCACGACAACGAGAGCCGGCGAACAGCTCATCAGCGAACTCGTGCCGGTCTACGCCGACTGGCTACACCAGCTTGGCGCCGGAATCGGCCCCGCCGAGCGCAACTGTACGGCTCTGGTACTGGCAGCCGTGCAACAGAACCTCGCTGTCGGAGTTCCAGGATGAGCGAACGCGGAGCGCGCAGTCGCGCCGACATCGACAGCACCCACTTGGATGCCCTCAACACGGGCACCACGTTTACGCGCACGCTCACCGAAGCTCTCGCCATTGACCATACGATTCTGCTCCTAGCGGTATTCCCCGACGCAGACGACGAACTGCGCGCCATAGCCGCCGAGACACAGAAACTCGGCATTCTGAAAACGCATGACATGCATCGGCGCGGCCTTGGCTGATCGCCTCGGCACAGCAGAGGTTCAGCGCCTCGCAGCTCATACCTCCGATACCGTGCGCGGATGGGCATGTTTTCTCCTCGCAGCTCGCGCCACGGCTGGCCCCGCTGTGCTGCTCAGTCAGCTCCGCGACCTCGCAGATGACGAGCACTTCGCCGTCCGCGAATGGGTATGGATGGCCGCACGCCCGACACTCACCAATGACCTCAATACCAGCATCGACACACTCGCTGGCTGGACGGGTGACCCTCTGAACGGATACGCAGGTTCGCCAGCGAAGCACTGCGTCCGCGCGGCGTCTGGGCGGCACACATTCCAGCCCTGAAACAGCAACCGGAACGTGGCGAGCAGATCCTGTACCCACTGCGCGCCGACCCATCACGATACGTGCGGGACTCGGTAGCCAACTGGATCAACGACGCCGCGAAAACGCGCCCCGACTGGGCTATCGAACTATGCGACCGATGGGCCACTGAAAGCGATAACGCCGCTACCACTCGCATTGTGAAACGCGCCCTGCGATCCGTCGACCATAACTCTGTTCATTAGACCCAGAAAGGCCTCCTTATGTCAGTTATCGAAATCATCCAGTTCACAACGCACCCCGGCACCACCTCCGAGGCCCTGCAGCAGGCATTGGGGTTGCTCGACCGTGAACTCGAAAAACATCGGAGGGTTCCAGAACCGCACCCTCTACCAAGACGCTGCCGCGGAAAACGGCTGGCTGCTTGATTACCGCTGGGAAACACTCACAAAGGCCCAGGAGTCAATGAGCAAGGTTGCAGCAACCGATGCGTTCGCCCAGGTCATGGCGCTCATAGCTGATCCACAATCGATGAGCATGAGCTATGGAACACCTGCATAAAGACAAGCTACCGAAAACCTTCTTCGCAGCAAAAAGCAGAAATCATCACCAACACCGTCAAACCTCAGGGCATTATTCATGGCTTTAGAAAACTGGACTTTGACAAGGGGGTCACTTCCTCATAAGGCGCTCGCGAATAACCCCTCAGACATATTGAGATTTATTCAGCAATGTGATCAAGTCTCTATCAACCTAGTGATGACGAGGTGAAATACCGGAATGAGTGGCTCCCAAATAACCTTCATTAGAGCAGAATAAGTTTTTTGTTAAAACTATTGAAAAATGAGATTTTTAGGCTGCCGTAGCTCGCATTTAACAAAATCTAGATGTTTCCCTGATTTTCAGGCCCATGGGGCAGGGGTTTGTGTACCCAGGGACGGCAGGTTTTTGTTTAAGAGGGCTACGGCTTGGTTGATCCCTATTGCTGGCTGACGTGGTTAGGGATGCGGTATCCTAGTGCCGCGTAGAGTCTTTTGCTTGTAATGTAAATCAATCCAAGCGGTCCACAGAGTTCACAGCGAAAACCCAGCTGTACCGCTAAAACAACCCTCCCCGGGACTCATCCCGAGGGTAAAACCACCAACCACAACGCTGATGGTTCGTGTACGAGCTTGATGGTGGAGCTAAGGGGATTCGAACCCCTGACCTCTTCCATGCCATGGAAGCGCGCTACCAACTGCGCCATAGCCCCGAGAGCTGCTTCAGCCTAGCGGATATCCTTCCCGTTTGGCAAAGCAGCCTTGGCTGCTGGTTTCAGGGCCGCCGCTATGGTCTCCATGGCGGCATCATCGTGGGCGGCAGAGAGGAACCAGGCCTCGAAGGCCGAGGGCGGCAGCGCCACTCCCCCGTCGAGCATCGCGTGGAAGAAGCGCCCATAAGCTGCGACGTCCTGGTCCTGCGCGTCGGCGTAGTTGACGACCAGCTCCTCGCGGAAGAATACGGAGAATAGGTTCCCGGCGGTCTGGATGACGTGCGGCACCCCCGCCTCGGTCAGTGCATCGGCGACCAGCTTCTGCAGTTCAGCGGAGCGGGCGTCCACCCTGTCGTAGACTTCCGGCTTTGCCAAGTCAAGAGTCGCGATCCCGGCCGCCGTGGCGAGCGGGTTCCCGGAGAGGGTACCCGCCTGGTAGACGGGCCCGATCGGCGCCAGCAGGTCCATGACCTCCTTGCGGCCAGCGACAGCGGCCAGAGGCATGCCGCCACCGACCACCTTGCCGAAGGTGATCAGGTCAGGCGTCCACCGCGGCACCTCAGTGCCGGCCTCAAACCCCCACCAGCCCGATGGCCCGACGCGGAAGCCGGTGAGGACCTCGTCGAGGATCATCAACGCCCCGTGCTCGGCGGTTAGGCGGCAGATCTCGGCGTTGAAGCCCTCGGCAGGGGTGACCACTCCCATGTTCGCGGGCGCCGCCTCCGTGATGACCGCGGCGATCTGGCCGCCAGCCTGATCGAAAAAGCTCCCGCAGGGCCTCGAAATCGTTGTAGGGCAGGACGACGGTGTCGGCGGCAGCGGCAGCCGTCACCCCGCGCTTCCCGGCAGCCCCTGGGTCGCCACACCCGAACCGGCCGCCGCCAGCAGCGCATCCGAATGGCCGTGGTAGCAGCCTGCGAACTTGACGATCTTGTCGCGACCCGTCGCGCCACGCGCAATCCGCACCGCCGTCATGGTGGCCTCGGTACCGGTGGAGACCAGCCGCACGTGCTCCGCCGCGGGCACCCGGGCGCAGATCCGCTCGGCAAGCTCCACCTCAGCGCCCGTGGGGGCCCCGAAGCTGAGCCCTAGTGCGGCCGCTTCCTGGACTGCGGCGACGACCCCAGGATGGGCATGACCGAGCAGTGCCGGACCCCAGGAGCACACGAGGTCCACATAGGACCTGCCGTCGACATCGGTCACCTGGCAGCCAGACGCCTGCCGAATGAAACGCGGTGTTCCCCCCACTGATGCGTAGGCGCGCACAGGCGAGTTGACCCCCACCTGGGATCGTCTCGCAGGCCCGTTCCATCCATTCCCGGTTCAGTCCAGCCACTGCGCAACCTCCAAAGCCCAATACGTCAGCACCACGTCGGCACCCGAGCGAACGATACTCGTGACCGACTCCTCAATGGCAGCACGCCGGTCGATCCAGCCTCGTTCCGCCGCCGCCTCGATCATGGCGTATTCCCCCGAGACCTGGTAGGCCGCCACCGGCACTTTCGAGATGGCCGCCACGTCGGAGAGCACGTCGAGGTAGTGGCTGGCGGGTTTGATCATCACCATGTCCGCCCCCTCAGCTAGATCCAGCAGCGCCTCCTTGAGGCCCCTCGCGCCGGTTGGCCGGGTCCTGTTGGTAGGTGCGGCGATCCCCTTGGAGTGAAGACCCGACAGCCTCCCGGAATGGCCCGTAAGCGGACGCATATTTGGCCGAGTAGGCCAGGATCGCAACCTCCTCGAAGCCCGCCGCGTCCAGCCCGGCCCGGATCACCTGGACCTGGCCGTCCATCATCCCTGACGGCGCCACGACGTGGGATCCGGCACGGGCCTGCGCCACCGCCTGCTGCGCGTAGGGCCTCGCAGGTCTGGTCGTTGAGCACCCAGCCGTCCTCAGTCAGGAAACCACAGTGCCCGTGACTGGTGAACTCGTCGAGGCACACATCCGACATGATGACCAGGTCATCCCCCGACGGCTTCCGGCACGCGGCTATGCCCCGCTGCAGAATGCCATCAGCAGCCCAGGCCTGCGTACCCCTGGGGTCTTTGCCCGCATCATCGGGCACCCCTGAACAGCATGATCCCGCCCAGTCCTTTTCTGGGCGGCCGCCCAGGGCGACGTCGCCGATCTGGCCGACGGCGTACCGCCGGACACCAGGCATTGAGCTAATGTCAGCGGGGGTCTCACCGACGAAAGCAGGCAGGACGAGCTGCGCCGGCCGGGGCCGAGTCTGACGAACCAGCCTCCTCATCGCGGCGGTGGTGCGTAGCCTGCGTGGACGCTCGATCATGCATTTCCCTTCCCAACCAACTCAACAGCGGCCCCTGGCAACCGTATCGGCATCGGGAGCCGGCGAGACGCTGGCCGCCACTCCCAGCTCATTCAATACCTTCGCCGTCGGCTGCCCGATGGCGAGCACCCGGGTTTTCTCCGGCCACCCCATGTGCTCATCGATCACCCGGGCCACGGAACCCGCGGTGACCACGACTGCCGAGAACTCCCCCGCCCGCCAGGCTGCAACGAGGCCGGCGGGCACCTCCGCGGCCTCCATCGCGTAGACCGGGAAGACGCCGACCTTCCAGCCCAGTCTCTGGAGGCCGTCGGGAGGTCCTGCTTCGACAGTGCCGAGCCGGGGATCACCACCTTGCCCGGGTCCCTCCGGGAACTCCTCAACGAGCCCCATCCCACTGGCTTGTGCTGGAATCAGGTCCACGGCATACCCAGCGGACTCCAAGGCAGCTGCGGTTGCCTTGCCGACAGCAGCTATCCGCCCAGGCAGCCGGGCCCCCAGCCTCTGCAGGATCTCGACGGTGCGCGCTGAGGTGACGACCGACCAGGCAGCCTGCCCGAGATCGACCTCGTTCACCAGAGCGACAGGTGTCTGCACTGGGAAGGCGGTGACCTCCAGCCCGCAAGATGCCAAGGCCTCGGAAAGTGCTCCGGGTTCACGGGGAAGGAAGATCTTGCGTCCCCAACCCCGGGCCATAGGTCGGCATCGTCATGGAACTCGGCAAGCCTGGAGGCTCGAGAGGCATTCAGCTGGGTCACGCTGGCAGCACCTGCCTCCAGCAGCCGGGTAGCCGCACGCTCCCCAGCACCGGCTGTCAGCGGCACCTCTGTCCGCGCATCACAGGCTCCATCGGCGGAATACACCCCAGCCAGCAGTTTCCCATCTGCTCCAGGGCCGCTATCGGCGCAGCACATCCGCCGCCCAGGACAGCCAGCACCGCCCTCTCCTCTGCAACCGCAAGTCTCGTGCCAGCGTCGTCCAAGACCTCGAGGGCGGCGATCAGGGAATCGTCATCCGCACGGCATTCCACCGCGAGCGCACCCTGGCCGGGGGCAGGCAGGATGGGCAGCTTCTCGGTGATACGGCCAGCCAACCCCAGACGGCGCAGCCCGGCGGCTGCCAGCACCACCGCATCCAAGTCACCAGGGGCCACCCGGGCCAGGCGGGTGTCGATATTGCCCCGGATGTCGACGAAAACCAGGTCCGGGCGCAAGGCCCGCAGCTGTGCCACGCGCCGCGGTGATCCGGTACCCACCCGGGTCCCGGCCGGCAGGGCCTTCAAAGTCAGGCCGTCGCGGGAACACAGCGCGTCATACGGCGACTCCCGCTCCGGTATGGCCGCGACCAGCAGCCCGGGCACCGTCTCAACCGGGAGGTCCTTCAAGAGTGAACGGCCAGGTCCACCTCGCCCCTGAGCAGCGCGGACCGCAGCTCGGCTGCGAACACCCCCGAGCCCCGAGACCGTGGTCAGCGACCCGCGTTCATGATCACCACGGGTGCGGATGGTGACGACCTCCACCTCGTGTCCGTGAGACCTCAGCCTGTCAGCGACCCAGGACGACTGGGTGAGGGCGAGGGTGGACGCACGTGTTCCCAGCTTCATGCGGCAGCCTCCAGTCCAGATGCGATTGAGGCCTCGATCCCATTGCCCGAGACCCAGGCCCCAGCGACCCGGATATTCTCCGGCAGTGCCTCTCGGAGCCTGTCCTGCTCGGCGGTAGACAGCGGCCGGGGCACCGCTGGCCAGCGCATCACGGCGAAATCGCGGACCCATGGGTCGTCCCACCCGAGTAGCAAGGCCGCATCGGCGAGAGCCTGGTCACGGCTGGGATTCGCGTCAGGCGCGTAGTTGAGACGGATCAGGTCCACCCCGCCTCGGCTCCACGGCCATTTCTCCGAGTAGTGGGTGAGCGACCGCGCGCTGAGCCCCGGAATAGGCTGTCCGAGCATCACACCTGACCCCACCGGTGTCCCTGCTGGCGCGACGGGCTCCAGCGCAAGGACCGCGCTGACTGAGACCCCCGTGGCAGGCGCTGGGACAACAACCCCGATTCCCCTCAGCAGTTGCGTTGCGGGACGAGCGGGGCAGGCCAGCACCAGGCGGTCAGCCTCCAGCTGGTCTCCACCGGCGACGGCTGTGCCATCCCGGCCGATCCGGGTGACACGAGCGCCGCACTGGATCGTGCCGCCGTGCGCACGGATATCCGAAACCAAAGCGTCAACCAAGCGGATCAGGCCCCCGACCGGCTGGGCAACAGCCGACCGGCTCCCACGAGCCACGGCAACTTTCGTGTACAGCGAGCCGGGTCCCCTCAGCGCCGGGGCGAACTGCGCCAGCTGCATCTGCCCGGGCTCCATCCGGTAGACGGTCCGGGTAACGGGAGCGACCAGCCGTTCGGTGACGGCCCGCCCGAGACGCGCCGTCACCAGCTCCCCCAGGGTCAAGGCATCGATGCCCACGCCATCATCGAGACCCGGCTCGGCCAGTGCAGTCGCGAGCTCTTCCCTCGTCAGGGCAGCCGCCAGGGCAGGGTCCTGCGGGCTGGCGGGAATGCCGAGAACGCCATCGGCTCCGGGCCAGGACTCGGCGGCCGACCAGCGGATACGAGGCCCCCCGGAAGGAGCGGCCACATCGATTCCAAGCGTGGTACACAGCTCATCGGCCACTCCGAGCCGCCTGGCATACGCCTCAGCTCCGCCGTCGATCACCTTCCCAGCGATCTCCAGCGGCGCCACCATGCCACCCACCCGGTCCGCGGCCTCCAGCACGGTCACCTCAGCTCCGGAGCGGGCAAGCCGGTGCGCAGCGGCCAGTCCCGCCACCCCGGCCCCCGACGACCACGGCCCTCACAGCTCGTGCACCAGTGCGACTAGGTCGGTGAGGACTGCTGGGTCAGTCCTGGGTGGTACACCGTGCCCGAGATTGACCACGTGGGCGGGAGCCGCCCGGCCACGATCCACCACATCCCTAGTGTGACTCTCAAGACTGTCCCACCCCGCGGCCAGCTGCGCCGGGTCGATGTTGCCCTGCAGCACCATGCCGGGCAGGCGTCGCACTGCCTCGTCCAGAGGCGTGAGGTAGTCGATTCCGACGGCCTCGCATCCGCAGGCCGCCATGGACTCCAGCAGGTGCCCGGTGCCGGTGCCGAAATGAATCCGCGGCACGGAGACAGCTTCCAAGGCCAGCCTAGAATAGGGTGCGGCGTGGGTGATGTAGTCGGGACGGCGAAGAGCCCCGGCCCACGAGTCGAACAACTGCACTGCGCGGGCTCCCCCGGCTACCTGTAGGCGCAGGAACTCGCCTGAAAGCTTGGCACACCATGTCAGTAGTCGGTTCCAGGCGCCGGGTTCGGCATGCATGAAGGCTCGCGCCGCCAGGTGATCCCGGGAGCCACGCCCCTCCACCAGGTAGGCGGCCAGGGTGAAAGGACCACCTGCGAACCCGATCACGGGCACTCCCTCCCCAGCTCGGCGACGGCCAGGGAAACAGCCTGTTGCACCGCTGAGCCGTCGGAGATCTGATGCCCGGTGACCCTGTCAACGTCAGCGACGCTGTTCACCGGCTCGGCGAAGACCGGCCCAACGCCCGATGTGATCGTCACCTCAATCCCCGCGAGCACCAGGGAACCATGATGTCCGAGAAGAACACCGCGGCATCGACGCCGTGACGCCGCACCGGCTGGCAGGTTATCTCCGCAGCCAGCTCAGGATTGAGGCAGGCCTCCAGCATGGCGACCCCCTGTCTCGCATCGCGATACTCTGGTAGCGACCGCCCGGCCTGGCGCATGAACCACACCGGGAGTTGCTCTGGCCGACGGCCACCAAGGGCAGCGAGGAGAGCAGGCTGATCGCTTCTTGTCATGCCCTGAATTCTGCCCCATCGCCAGAAATCTGGTTCACTGGAACCACTGTGAATCTTCGCATCCTGTCCGTGACACACGACCTCCATGGTCTGACCGAGGTCCAGCGCGTATCTCAACATGCGGACACTATGTCCGCTTTACTGAGACATACCGCAGGAGTCGAGGGGTTGATCACCCTGGCCACCTGCAACCGGCTTGAGTTCATCATCGACTCGCCTAAGGTCCCCGAAGCACATCTGCGACTGCGTCTGGCGCGCGAGCTCCCCTCCCCCCCCAACTGGGGCGTCTACGAGAACGAGGACGCGCTCACCCACCTCTTCCGGGTGGCCGCCGGCCTGGAGTCAATGGTCGTCGGTGAGCGGGAGATCACAGGTCAGCTACGACGTGCTCTCAAGGAGGCTCAGGCATCCGGAGCCACCTCAGGCACCCTCACGAGCGCCATCAACGCCGCTCTGCGCACCTCCCGCCGGGTGAGCGCTGAGACCCGGCTGCAGGAGTCAGGTCGCTCGGTGGTGAGCGTCGGTCTCGACATGACGGGAATCACGGACTGGTCAGCGCAGCAGGTGCTGCTGGTGGGCACCGGCTCCTATGCGGGCGCAGCCGTCGCGGCGCTGCGAGAGCGTGGTGCCGGGACCATCGTGGTCCATTCGGCTTCCGGACGCGCAGCGGGGTTTGCGGAACGTCACGCCATCTGCCACACGTCGAAGCTGGAGTCAGCCCTCGCCAAGGCCACCCTGGTGGTGACCTGTCGCGGTTCCGCAACTCCCGTGGTCACCCCGGCACATCTCGAGGGGCACCAGCCCGACCGTGTTGCTCGATCTCTCGCTGCAACCCGACGTGGACCCTGCCGTCGCGACCCTCCCGGGAATCACCCTTCTCGACCTGGCTGCAATCCAGGCAGCGATCTCACCGACATGGGCCGCCGACTCTGCTCACGCTGAGCGGGTCGTGGCGGAGGGCGTCAACGAACTCTCGAATCGTCTCGCCTCCCGCGCCGCGGATCCTGCGGTCGCCTCACTGCGCGCCACGATGCTGAGGATCGTCGACGAGGAGGTGGAACGGCTGCCACAAGGCCGTCCGTTGACTGTCGAGGACTGTGCGCTCGCACTGCGGCGCCTGACGACGAAACTGCTGCACACCCTCCACTCGGGCCCGGGATGCCGCCGCCGAAGGCAGGGATCGCCGACTACCTGGCTGCCATGGAAGAGCTGTACGGCATCGAAACTCGCCATGACCTCAACGCGCCAAGCCATCGCCGCTGTCCGGTGACAGGGGCTTAGTTTCGCGGATCTCGCAGCCGAGCCCACGGAGGCCATATGACCGATGCCCTGAGCCCGTATTCGGCCGTGTTGCTGGCGTCATATGGCGGCCCACGCTCACCAGAGGACGTGTTACCGTTCATGCGCAACGCAACCGCGGGGCGTGGTGTGCCAGATGAGCGGCTGCTTGAGGTCTCGCAGCACTACCAGCTGTTCGGCGGCCGCTCCCCCATCAATGAACAGAACGAGGCGCTCCGCGATGCGTTGGCTGCGGAACTGGAGCGACGCGGCTGTGCCCGCCCCGTCACGATCGGGAACCGGAACTGGACCCCGTTTTTCACCGACACCGTCGCAGAGCTGCGCCGGAACCGGCATCACAAGGTGGTTGCGGTGGCGACCGCAGCGTATTCCTGTTATTCGGCCTGCCGTCAATACCGGGAGGATCTTGACGCCGCCATGCGACAGGTGCCGGGTATTGCCATTGACAAGGTGGGACCCTACGCGGAGCGTGATGGCTTCGTATCAGCCAACGTGGACGCGCTGGTGCAGGGCAGTACAGACGCTGCGTTCGCGCATCGGTGACGGAAGGCTGAAGGTGCTTTTCGTCACCCTCCATTCCGACCGCCATGAATGCGGCCTCCGCCGATGGCTCCCCGGCAGCCCGGTACGATGCCCAGCACATCCGGGTGGCCTCCCGGACCGCCGATGCTGCGCAGGTGCGGCTGGGGGAGCATCTCGACTGGGAGCTCACCTACTGCTCCCGGTCTGGGAATCCCCGTATCCCCTGGCTCGAGCCCGACATCAACGATCGCATCACCGAGATCAAGGGAGTGGCCGGCGTGGTGGCTGCACCAATCGGTTTCATCAGCGACCACATGGAAGTGGCCTATGACCTGGACACCCAGGCAAGCGAGTCAGCGGCTGAGGCTGGTTTCGACTACGAACGGGCCGCAACCGCAGGCGTGCATCCCGACTTCGTCGCCACGCTGGCTGACCTGCTGATCGAGCAAGCCGCTGTGGCGCGGGGCGAGCGTGCTCTCCCCGATCATCCTTGCCTCACGGAGTCAGTACGTTGCTGCCTCCCTCATCCGCAGAAGGAGCAAACCCATGTCCCATCCGCATCAAGCGCACACTGATCCCCGCGACCACCTGCTTTCCCCCGAGGGAGTGCACGCCAGCCCGCACTATGTGATGTACTCGGTGTTCCGCACCCGCAGTTCCCCTAACCAGCCCAGACACCGAAGCCGCTGAGGAAGCGGTGTTGGAGACCGGCGTGACGATCCGGGGCTGGTATGACATCAGTGGATTCCGCGCTGACGCAGACCTGATGCTGTGGGCTCTGGCCGAGGATGCGCGCCCACCTGAGGCCGCATATCACGCGCTCCGGCGTTTCCGAGCTGGGCCAGAGCCTGGATCCCGTGTGGTCGTGTATAGGGGTGCATCGCCCAGCCGAGTTCAACCGCGGCCACACACCCGCCTGTTTCTCGGGTGTCGCACCCCGGCCCTGGGCATGTGTCTACCCCTTCGTGCGCAGCTACGACTGGTATTGCATGGAAGACGAGCGCCGCTCCAGGATGCTGGCTGAACACGGCCGCATGGGTCGTGAATACCCGGATGTGCCGGGCTCCACCACCTCGGCTTTCGCCCTGAACGACTACGAATGGCTGCTGGCCTTCGAGGCCGACGAGCTGCATCGCCTCACCGACGCCATGCGTCACCAGCGCGGCTCGGAGGCCCGGCTGCATGTGCGCGAGGAGATCCCGTTCTTCACAGGTCCCAGAATCGATCTAAAGGAGTGGGCGGCCCGACAGCCTCAGGAGTGAGCAGAGTCCGGCGTCGAAAACTGTCACGGCGGGCAGGACCCAGGGTGGTCCTGCCCGCCGTTTCTATGCTCAGCCCTCGATGACCTCACGGAGAGACGGTAGATCTCCGGTGAGGAGTAGTTGTTGGTCGTGCCTGCGACCTTCACCCCGGCCCTCTCCAGGACTTTCACCGCTGATTCACCGATCGCGAACACCAGCACGTCAGGATTCCAGCCGAGCAGGCGCCCAACCGCGATCGCATTCGAGCCCGACGTCACGATGACCACATCGAAGGCCCCCTCCTGCCACATCTCGACGATGTCGGCGGGTGCCTCGGACAGCAGCTGCATGGTGTAGACGGGGATCAGCTGTGCTTTCCAGCCCTTCGCCTGAAGTCCTGCGATAAATCCCGGGGCTAACAGCGCGGAGCCAGGTACCAGGACCTCTCCATTCCCCTCGGGCCAGATGTCGAGGAGCGCGGAGACACCCGCCGCACCCTCAGGTACCAGGTCCACGTGGTATCCCATCTCGTGGAGAGCATCCGCCGTGCCGCTGCCGATGGCCGCGATCTTCGCCCCCTTGGGTAAGGTCCAGCCAAGTTCCCGGACGCTCTCAACGGCTCGCACCGAGGTGAAGGCGATCCAGTCCGCGCCCTCCAGGGTCGAGCTGACAGCAAGCACCTCCAGACGCTGCAGCATCACGGACGTCACGTCCAGGCCCTTTTCACGCAGCCCCCGGGCAATCCGGCCCTCCTCGCGGGGAACGAGGATCCTCGCCTTGGCGAGCTCCGTGATGCAGCGTCCCTCCTCGGTCTCCGACTCGCCGCCGGTCGATGTGGAGACACGACCAAGCTCCTCAGCTCCCTTGGAGCGCAGGTAGGCAGCCGCTCTTCGGGCGGTGCGGACGGCGTGATACTCAGAGGTGGGCATGCCCATCTGGACCATCAGGCCCTTGGAGCCGTCGCTGGGCACCACCGCCACGATCAGCGACAGGACCCCATCCCGCCTGGCCTTCGCCGCCACCGAGACGGCGTCGCTGACGTCGAGAGCCGCATACGCGGCCCGCTCGGCCATCACACACACCCGCGTGTCCGGGTGGTCGAGCTCCTGCAGGATGCTGACGAGCTCGGTGTCCTCACTGCGGCATTCCAGGCCGGTGGCCCCCAGCCCCGCGGCGGGGAGGATGTCCAGGTACTCGGTCACAGCATCGAGGCGCCCGACGGCCTCGAAGTCGGCTGCACCGGCCACCACCGCAGCAATCTCTCCCGTTCCCACTTTGTCCAGCAGCTCTATGAGGCTGTCCGGGAGTTCGCTCGACGAACTCGAGATCCGGATTGATGGCATGCAACTGTGAGCGGCGCAGGTTGGAGCGTGTCGCAACGACTGTTCCCTTGGGGAGCTGATCCAGGGTCAGACCGTCACGAGCCACCAGCGCATCGCGCTGGTCGCCACGATTTCAGAATCGCCGCGAAGGTCAGTCCCGGCATGTCCTGTTTGGGGATCCGGTGCATGCGGTGGACCACGAGGTCGAAGTCACCACGCATCAGACCGAGGCGGAGTTGTCCGACCGTCTCAGAGTCGCCAGCTGCCGGGATGTGGACGATCTCCACATCGTGTCCCATCTCCCGGAGAGTGTCGGCGACAGCGTGCGAACGGGCAACGTCCACCACAGAGTTCTTTGTGCCAAGGCTGATCTTCAATTCGTCCATCCTCACTGATATAGCGACCAAGACTGCATCATCGTCGGGGCCCAGCCTAGCGATCCGCAGGCAGAAAAGTCGCCGTCAGGATGGATTCGCGCGCGTCACCCAGTCAACCAGCGATGGTCTCTCCCTCAGGCGAACTTCGATGGCAGACCCACGACGTAGCTGTTGATCTCACCGCCGCCGAAGTTGGTGGCGAAGATGATCCGGCTGAGATCACGGGAAACACTGGCCTGGGGTTCGAGAAAATAGGTGTCGCCCTCGACCTGTTCACCATTGGCACGTATGTGGGCGACGTTCAAAGCCCTGCCCCCAGGCACGAGTTCCAGCAGCCACACTTTCCGGTACTCGGGACGAAGTGTCTGCGCCGGAGACTGCGAGCCATGACTGGCGGTGTCCCCATAAGTCGAGATGACCGCCCAACCAGGGGACATCAAAGGCCTGCCCACTAATATGCGTCGCATAGGCCTCGCCGTCAGCTGGGTAGAGGGTGTGTAGGTCATTGCGCTCCCCTGTCGCGATGTCGATGGCGGCGATCTGCCCCTTCGCATAGTCGGCAACCACGAGCAGATCCTTGCCGTCAGGCCCGAAGGCCAGGTCAGAGTGTTCCGAGGCATCGATAAGCTGGCGTGGCTGCTTACAGGTCAGGCCCATAGGCTACGGTGCCTCCCTCCCCGGCGAGCCAGGAGGAAACCACATAGTTGCCGCTGGGAGCGGTGGAAATGTGATCAGGGAATGCGCCCGGGACTGGGAAACCCGTTGCCTCCAAGGTGCCGATGATGGCCTTGGACTCCAGGTCCAGGGTGATAAGTCCATAGCAGGTGTTACGCTGCGCCCCAGCGTCGTAGGAGGTCGCCATGAGCCCCAAGATCTTGCCGTCGGCGCTGAGGGTCCCCTCCCCCTTGGTCCAGAAGGCCGTCGCCTGCGGCCAGGGAGTCTGGCCGGTGAAGTCGAAGGCCTGTTCCTTGGTCTCAGATTCCACATCGAGCAGCCACCAGACCAGGCCCCCATTGCGTTCGGTGAAATACAGGCGGGATGGTTGCGTGGGGTGCCAGAGAGGCTCACAGTCACCAACCAGGTCGGAGAGCCTTCTCAGATGCGCCCAGTCCGAGGCGTTGTAGAGATGCCAGGCTCCAGCCCCGTCCTGGGCCAGGTAGCGGCTGTTGTCGGCATTGAACGCTTGCCGGCGGGAGTACTCGTGACGCAGGTGCCCGCCACCGCCCTCGGCAACTGCGGTGGCGCGGTAGAGCCGGGTCGAATAGGCGGGATCGATCACAGCATCGGACATGCCTGCGGCCCGCTCCGGACGGCTGAGGGTCTCGATCGAGTCGGCGGACAGGGGCGAGAGTCGGAAACCGGGGTCATAGAAGGCATCGAAGGGATTGCTACCGGTGGCCGCACCCACCGGTGATGCTGTGCCAGATGCTGTGGGTGCCGGCTGGGGGTCCGCGGCACAGCCAGCCAGCATCCCCAGGGCTCCGGCCCCGAGTAGGGTGCGGCGGGAAAACCGGGCGTAGTTCATCGATTCCTCCTAGACCTCGATTTCTCGGTCCTCCCCTCGCCACCAGCAGACTGGTGTCGGTCGAGATAGTACTAGCATCTCCCTCAGGATGGGTTGATCCGCCTGTAGCGTGAAAGCGAAGCCGGTCAGGAAGGTCCACAGATGATTACCCTCAACAATGGCGTCAAGATGCCCCCGCTGGGCATGGGTGTGTTCCGGATGACCGAGGACGAGGTGCGTTCCGCGCTCCCAGCCGCGCTTGAGGCCGGTTACCGGCTGATCGATACGGCTGCTCTCTACGGCAATGAGCGGGCCGTCGGTGAGGTGATCGCTGCATCGGGGATACCACGAGACGAGTTGTTCGTGACCACTAAGGCCTGGTACCGGGATTTCGGGTATGACGCGGTGATGCGGGCCTTCGAGAATTCACTGGGCAGGCTCGGCCTGGGCCACGTGGACCTGTATCTGCTGCACCAGCCGTTCAACGACTACTACGGCGCGTGGCGGGCCCTGGAGAATCTGTACAAGCAGGGAGCCGTCCGCGCGATCGAGTGTCTCGAATTTTCCGCCAGAGCGCTACCTCGACCTGGTCATACACAGCCAGGTCGTCCCCGCTGTGAACCAGTGCGAGGTTCATCCCCTGTACCAGAGGAATGACCTGCTGGATATCACCAGAGGCCATGGCACGGTCCCTGCAGGCGTGGGCCCCGCTGGCCCAGGGGCGTCCGGAGATTCACAACGAGCCGGTCCTCCGCGAGATTGCGCAGCGGCATGGGAAGTCGGTGGCACAGATCATGCTCCGCTGGCTGCTGCAACGCGGCATCCCGCTGGTGGTCAAGGCACTCACGCATCACGGCTCCGGGAGAACCGCGACCTCTGTGACATCAGAGTTGACCGATGAGGAGATGTCGGCTGTCTCAGCCCTCGATAGGCATCGACCCAATGCGGGCATGACCCATCAGGATCCACGCCTGCTGGAGTATCTGCACAGCAAATACCGGAACTGATGTCTTAAGGTCCCGGCCAGGTTCTCAGGATGCGGGGACCGGACGGTACATCGTCACGGGGTAGCCGGACTCGACCATGTGGAGTGGCTCCCGAACCGTGAAACCGAACCGCTCGTAGAGCCGCTGACTGGCCGGCGTGGTGGCTTCCAGGTAACTGGGCAGGCCAGCGGAGTCGACCGCCTCGAGCCGGTGACGCAGCAGCATGGTCCCGGCTCCCAGGCCGCGCGCCTTTTCCCCGACGGCGATGTCAACCAGGTACCAGTGAGGCTCCCCGGGGCGGCTCCGGGCGAAGATGTCCAGAAGCTTGATGGTCTGCGGCAGATGCCGTAACCCGACTGCTGAGATCGCACGAGGAAGCTCACGTAACTTCGCCCAGCTGGGTACCTTGTGGTCGGGAGACTCCCAGGCTGCCGCGCCGACCATACGATCGTCCCTGCTCGCTGTATGCCAGATCGACGGCCCCTCCGGCCATCGCTCCGGTGCGCAACTCTGCCAAGAACATCCTGGTCAGACGTCGCAGGCGATCCCGCTGTCCTGGGATCATCGCAGCGATCACCGGGTCGTCGTGAAAGGCCTTGGCGAAGAGCCGGGCCACTACGGGAAGGTCTTTCTCCTCCCCTGGACAACGGTGATGCTCATGCAGTGCCCCTTCGGCAGTCGCTAATCTGGGACGTCGCAGATCCCCCTTTTCCGGAGCTGGGCGAGCCCAGCTGCTCAGGGTACCAGTTTCACTGACGCCTACAGGCCTGCCCCGTCCTCCTTGACGAACTGGCTCAGGCCTTGAGGGGTCAACCCCAGCGCCCGGGCCACCTCGCTCTGACTCATCCCGGCCCGCCGCAGGGCGGCAAGCGCGCTGCGGCGTTTGGCAACAGCCGCGGCGAAGGCGGTCCTGGCGATCTCCTCCTCGCGAGTGGCCTCAGCCAGGGCAGTCGCGGCCTCTTCCGGCAGGATCACTTCGAGTTCAACGCTGACCTGTTCGCCCGGGACGTCGAGGAACGCGGCTATCAGGTCCCGGCCGACGGACTCGCCCTCGTCGAGATGTCGGACCTGCCCGGCAATACCCAGGGAGTCGATGGCGAGCACCCACCAGGACCCTTCGCGCTTGGCCACAACCCCATACACCTTAGGACAACTCATGGGACTCTCACCGCCAGCTGCCGGGAACAGACTCAAGCCGCTCGGCGATCCTGCGCAAGACACCGGCAGCGACCTCACGATGCCGTGGGACGACGACCTTGGTGATGCCATCCGATGCGCACCAGATCTCATGCGACTCAGAGACCTGCCGCAGCACCCGCCATCCCTGCGAAGTCAGCGTCTCCGCAACATTCCGGTATCTCTGAAGCCTCATGTCCCGAGACTATCTTCATCACCAATCACCCACCCGAGGGTCTCAGCGCCACCCCACCTAGCTAGCCACAACCCGGGCCTTTGGCCCTCGCCCGATAGGATCACCTTTAAATCACGATATGAGGGATTCAATAAGAAAATCAACACTATCCGCTACCTCATAGAACGAAGAGGTTTATTCATGGGTAGCTGAGGGGCGGTGGAACCCCTCGTCAGAGCCTGGTTGCCCGTAGCTGTGAATAAGCTTCGAAGTATCGCCCAGTTGAAAACCTGGCGTATCCTCCACACCGACTACCGCCGCCCTTACCCAACCTTCACCACCATCAACGCCGTCCTCGGAATCATATTCACCTACACTCCATGAATAAGCCTCAAGGGTCGGGATGCTGTTTCCGCCATATTCTCACCCAGCTGATCCACAGTTCGCCGGCTCCAGATTGTAAGATATTCGCCACCATCTGCGATCGGACGAGACCCCTTGAGGCTTATTCAGCAATGCTGCTAAGTCCCTGACAACCCACGGTTGACAAGGGGAGATGTCACGGAGGAAGTGATTCCTGAATAACCCTCCTTCAAGAACCTCCACAACGAATGCGTTCTTCAAACTCTCTACCAAAAATTTCAAAGCCGACATCACACAGAATCTTTTTACCTCAAAAGCTCGAGATAAACCCAGGCTTTTCACCACAGTCCACGAAACGCCAGGCACTCCACTCCAAACCGAAGGTAAGCCCATGTTCACTTCCCGACCGGTCTCATAGAATGGAGACTCATGACGGGATCTGGCGGCGTGGGGCTGCATTCGGGTTCAGGTACCAGTACCTGCTCACCGTAGAGGTGCTGCTTGACTTGTACGCCAGGGGGTCGACCGACTGGTCAGTCGACGTCGACCCGGTCAGTCAGGATTCAGCCGACATCGTTGTTCACTTGACACCCAGCAGACCGCCCGAGAGCGTGCTCCAAGTGAAGGCCTCGTTGCCGGATTCTTCGACCACGATCGGCGTCAAAGCAGTTCAACAGATACTCGATGGTCTGTGCCGTGAGCACCCGGCCGCGCGACGACGCGAGGTAATCACCAACCGAACCCAGACCACCCAGCTCGCCAAAGAGCTGGCCAACCCAAACTCCCAGCTCCTCAAAGCGGGAGAGCACTTCGTCCAGCGCAAGGAGTCGTCACAGCAGCTCACAGCGAAGCTGTTGCACACCATCGGCAACCTGCGCGCCGTGGGGGCCGGGGGGGGACAGGCTGCGAGCTGCACTACCTGCTGCGCCAGCTGGTCGACCGTGTCCACGAGGCCAGTGCCCGCGCTCACGACCAAAGCCTGGTTCACGAGGACGTTCGGGCGATTCTTGAGGGCGCAAATCCGCTATTGTCGAGCGCTCTTGGAGCGCGCGCCTGGGGCAAGTGCATTCAGGTCCCCACGGGGGATTTTATCGAGCGACAGGAATCCACTCGCTTTCTTGAAACCCACTTGCCGGCGAGCTCGCTCTACGAGGGCACTCCCCGGATAGCAGTGCTGAAGGGGCTGTCCGGCACTGGAAAGTCCGCCACCGCGTGCCTACATGCTCGGTCCCTCCTGGAGCACGTTGCTTTCGTCCTATGGTTGGACGCCAGTTCGGCTGCAGTGCTGGAGTCTCAGGTTCCGATAGTCCTTGACCAGCTGGGGCGCGCATCACCCCCAGCAATACACCGGCACAGAATCTCGTGAAGGTTATGTCAGGGGCTACCGGTGCCTTGGGCACTGGTCCTCGACGGAGCTTCCACCTTGGCGGAGGTCGATCCTTGGGTGCCACGCAGCGGCTACGGACAAGTTCTCCCTAACAACCTCGGTGACGAATTGGCCCGAGTCGTTCGCACCCGCAATGCCCATGGATGCTTTTTGCGAGATCGAAGCTCGCCTGTTTGTGGCACGCCGGTTGGGCCGACCAGTCGAGTTGTGGTCTACCGAGCAGCTATCCGCTTGTGACTCGATGTCGCGGTCGCTCGCCAGATGGCCGTTGGCTCTGGAGCTGGCGATTGGTTGGATCACCCGACATGGGGGTTCTATCGCGGCCATGCAGCAGTTTGCTGAGCGGATCGACCGCCTCGACTTGGACGACGAAACCCTCTTGCCTCATGGCTACCCGCGGACCGCCGCGCACGTGGTCCTTTCCCAATGGAGGGAGCTATCCCCGGAAGCGCAGTCGCTCGCGTCGTTCCTGCTGGTGATGGGTGGAAGTCGCGTGCCCAGCCGTCTCCTACTCGACCTAGTAGCCCGCCAGGGGATGGCCGCTGCGGCATTGGAAGAGCTTCTTGCTTCCGCGTTCATCCGACAGGAAATCGTCGCGTCTGGCCAGCCTCACGACTTGGACGAAGTCATAACCATCCATGGCTTCGTCCAGTTGGTCATGGGTAAACAGGGGGTTGCGCTGAATGGGCCCACCGTGTGGGCCCTCATAAGCACCAGCGACGAATGGGTCCGACAGCTAACAGAGAGGGGCCACTTCCGAGAAGGAGCCCTCTTGCTCCGTCCTGTAGACCACCTCCTGAAGCAGCTGGTCGAGATGTTCAAAGAGCAGCCTGAAGTACTGGTGCTTCTCAGTATGTCCATGCACAACCTCGCACAGCTGGCCTTCATAACGTCGCAAGCGTCAACTGCCCGCCTGTGGTCGCGCGTAGCCTTCAATGTTCGACAGGACTCCCCAGAGCTGGTCAGAGACCGATCCATTTGGGTGCAGATGCAGCTGCAGACCCTCTCTCTCGTCGCGATCACCGCCGCGCGTCTCTACAAGTTCGAGGACCTTGTCGAAGTCGGGCTCCTAGTCGACTCGCTATTGCAACAGGGCGACCCGCACGCTCTAAGTGATCCAGCGACGACGCATTCGCTGCGTATGCTCCGCGATGTTCTGCACTCCCTGTCTACCCGCCTCCAGTCCGCACCTTGCTCGCGACGTAATGCGGCAGCTCAACATCTTGGTGCCTCAAGATGCGCCCGAACCTCCGACGGGTGGGGCGGGAAACGCTTTGATCAGCATGCTCCAGATCGAAACAGCCACTGCGCTTCACCTGATGGAGCATAGTGCTTGGCAGGCGGGGGTCGATACCGCGCTGGGCGCCGCCAATCAGGCCCTAGAGCAGGGCGCCCTGGTCGCCCACATGGTCGACGGGCTGCTCGACGTGGGGGAAACTAATGATCGAGGCGGCGAAACGCCCACTGGAGACACCAGAACTTCTCATCAATTCCGTCAAGCGCCTCGTACTTTGGCTGGATGACAACTCTGCTGCGCTGGACTCAGACCAGCAGAGCCGCTATTCAATACTGAGCGCCTTCGTGGCAGAGGACCCCGAGACCCTCCCAGACGCCGTCAGGACACTCCCACCTCCCGAGGAACGCACGCCCCAGTTAGAGGCCTGGGCCACACTGGCAACAATCCTGAACGAGCAACGAGCAGCCACGCGCCGCCGATCAATATTCGCCGATCCGCCGCCGTCTCTCTATGTCACGCACAGCATTGACGGGGGCGATCAACTCAACGTCTGGTGGCGGCATACCGAATCCTCAGCACTAGAACTCTGGGTGCATTCCCCCGGAATTATCACCATTAGCTCTTTGGGACAGACCGACCCGGTACGTGAGGGCATGGCGAGAGCAGGACTTCGGGAAGTCACTCAAGAGGAGCCACCACAGCCCGCCCACGGTTGGTCAGTGCGACTAAACGGAGGCGGCATCGAGATAACTGACGCGGATGAGACCTCCTGGGTAAGCATCGATCACATTCCGGAGGACATCGCCAGACGAATTGGTGCGCATGGAGGCCTAGCGCTCATCTACGGGGATTTGGCCCTCACCCTGCCCACAGACCGACGTTTGAGTGGCTGGGTGCCCTTGGCCAGCTACGACAACCAGCCGCATCACGATCCTGACGATGATCCCGAGGACCGTTTAGCGCCGTGGTGGCGTCGACTTGTGTTTTGGCGCTCCTAGCCTCGATCACTGAAGCTTATTCACAGCTACGGGCAACCAGGCTCTGACGAGGGGTTTCACCGCCCCTCAGCTACCCATGAATAAACCTCACTCTTCACACGATCTACATCTGGAGCTTTATTCAACAATGCAGCTAAGCCCGGCCAACCCACGGCCGGTAAGGGGAGATTCCACGGAAGGAGTGATTCCTGAATAACCCTCACTGTGCATCCCGCTTTGGATGCGCAGACATCACCGCTGGTTGGAGCTGCTACCGGCAGACGGTCTCGTCAAGATCCTCGGTGTCCCTTGTACAAGGTTGGGAGGCCCAGCTCAGGGCGCAAGGCCCGGTGGATCGTTGATCCCGAACTCCCCCACGCAGCACCCGCACGGCAGCGTGCCACCCGGACATGCCATGAACGCCCGGCCCGGGCGGGGTCGCAGCTGAGCACAGGTACGCGCCTGGGGCCAGCCGGTATGGGTCAAAAGCGGAACGTGGGTCGCGCGATCATGTCCCAAAGACTTACCCGCCCCATGGCGATGTCACCGCCCACGAGCGTGGGGTTGTGGCGCGCCATGTCCCGTGCTGAAATACCCCGGGCGGCAACGACAAGGTCGCGTATTCCCGGAGCGAAACGTTCAATCTGCGCAAGCACCAGCTCCGTGGGATCGCGGGGGTCGTCGTATGCCACATGCGCGTAGGCCCACAGCGGCCGCAGACCGTTTTGTTCCCGCCCTGGATCCCCGAGGGTCGGATCCGAGACCAGCACCATCGGCCGCTCCGGGGTGCGGCCGCGCGTAACTTCCGACTCCGCCTGCACCATCTGTGCCCGGGTGCCGCCTAGATGCTGGGTACTGGCCCGGCTGACGTCGCAGTCGCGCCAGGGCACCGGTCCCGACAACACCAGGTCCACCTTCGCTGCTGCGTTCCCATGCCGGAACCGCCGCAACGCCCGAGCCATGCTCGGGGACAGGCGTTCTGCGAGGATCTGCGCAGCGGAACCCGCCGTGGTGTCTAACAGAACCACTCGGGAAGGCGGCAGATCAGCGGCCGAACGCACATGTTCTCCGGTACGGACCACGCCTCCATGGTTCCGAAGGTCCGTAAGGAGTGCCGCCGCGATCACGCCGGAGCCGCCCCGAGGAATGGGCCAGCCGCCAGAATGGCCCAGTGCTGCCAGCAGTAGAGCCGTCGCCGCCGCTCCCGGCGAAGGTAGACGGCCAATGGTGTGGGCCGCGACCCCGGTAAGCAGGGCCCGGCCCCGCTCAGTGCGCAGCGGCGCATCCCAAGCGAACGAGCCAAGCTGAGCCAGGCGTAGGCCAAACAGCCCACCTGCTCCGAGTGCGGTAGAGCGCCACAGCTCCTGCGGAAGAGACCGTTTGTCACCGAGTGCCAGCGCGGTCAGGGCATCGGCGTGTTTCACCAGGGGTCCCAGCAGTCGCCGCCACGCAGCGCCGTCGGAACCCAGACCCTCCGCGGCGCGCTCCAGGTCACGCCAGGCGATCGCGGCAGGCTGGTCGTCCAAGGGGTGGGCGTAGGATGCCTCGGGAACCACTAGTTCGACGCCCCGGGCCGGGAGATTCAACGCCCGCAGGAACGGACTTGCCAAGGCGAGCGGATGCACGGCCGAGCACACGTCGTGGACGATACCGTCGGCAAGCCCCAAATCCAGGGTACGAGAGCCCCCACCAGGTTGTGCCTCCGCCTCCAGCACCTCGACAGCAAGCCCCCGCGCGGGCCAACGTCACCGCCGCAGCCAGGCCATTCGGCCCCGACCCCACCACCACGACATCCCGGCACTCCACCACCGGTCCAGCCTAGATGCTTGAGTCCAGGAGGTTGGTGGCCGTAGGGGTCAGTGATCGGCAGATGGTGGCTTTGGTGTGGCCGTTACACCAGATCGCGTTGGTCCACGCCACGCCGAAACGCCACCCCTTGGACTCAACCATCTAGCCCGGGACGCGAGCCATATCCGCGCCGCTATGGCGAAGAGCGGAGCCTCCATCTCAGCGCGGCACCGCCTCTGCTGTACATCTGCCACCAGGACCCCTCCCCGCGGAACCCACAATCCCGCTGACTCAGATGTCCACAAACCGAGGGTAAGCCCACTGCGGGTACTCATCCCGAGGGCAAAACCAACAACCACAACGCTGATGGTTCGTGTACGAGTTTGATGGTGGCCCTAGCTCAATACACCCCCAACACCCCCGTTGAGCTCCGTCCGCCTGCCGCTCGACTCACTGGAAGGCCCGCCATCACGAAACGTCGCGCGACCAAACGTGTCCGCCAACGCGTGGTGGAGCTGTACCAGTCGGGACGCTCAGCCCGCTACGTGGCGGGCGAGGTTGAGCTCAGCCGCACCACGGTGCTGAACATTCTGATCCAGTCTGGAGTTGAGCGCAGACCTGTAGGCCCTGTGCCGCGAGCTATTTGATTTCTAATCAACACTACGCCACATTTCCTTGTGGATATCACGCATCACGAAGCATGGATCCCACCAGGCGAGTGGCTTCTGGCAACCTCAGTCCACCAACTCCCCCACCCTCACATCCAAGGTCTCAGCGAGGGCCAAGAGGGTCCGCAGCCGCGGGTTCATGGGTGTACCGGGTTTGGATTCACCCTTCTCGAACTTCTGGTAGGTGAAGGTGGAGATGCCAGCGGCGTGAGCAACGGCTTCTTGGCTCATGCCCTTGGCCAAGCGTGCCCGCTGGAGCTTGACTCCGAGAGCGCGGGCGAACTCCCACCAATCCGCGTCGGTTCGGTTGGGTCCACCCATGCACCCCAGCGTTCCTGCGTCCCGACCTTGCCGCCACCATACATGTATGGCAATATTTAGAGGACAAGGTCAATACCGCCAAGACCGAACCCCACCGAGACGGAAGGAGACCACCATGGGTGGCGACTGAGTAATCCACTGTGACCGCGCAAGACGCGCCCTGAGCGCACAAGTCGCCCGCTATGCCGCTTGGCGGTGGCGGGCGTCCTCTGATCTTCGACGCAGCGTGCTCGCCATCTTTGCGCACTGGGTTGGTGCGAACAGTCGGCACGGAACGTTTCGGCGCTTCGGGGTGTGAGGCTTCGACTGCGGCTTGTGGTGCGGCGATCGAGCCTTCGTCCACCAACGTCCAGGCGAACACCAGGCCAGCACGCGGGAACAGCCAGCCGTCGTAGCGGTAGCGGAGCGCTGAAGCATCGGCCTCCTCAGACACCCGACCTCCATCGCCGCGGGACGCAAAGTCCATGACTCGCATGGCGGCGACTACTGCTGGGTCATACTTCATCTCAACCTCAAGCCCCTTCGTTGGCCGGTCAATGTCAATATGGACAAGTCGTCCGTCACGCGGCGTCTTGGTCTTGAACGTGAACGACACCACCACTGGTTCACCCTGACGGACCCGCTCTTCACCAAGGTCCACCACATAGACCTGCGAGACATCATCCGTTTGCCGCTCGAAGGGCAGCTCCACGCCATCGACGGTGAATTGGGTCAGACTGAACACCTCAGGATCGTTCACCTTGAACCCCGGAGAAGGTCGACGAAACCACACACTCGTCTCCCCACGCTCGGCCACCATCTGGTCATACCGCTGACGGTCTGAGACTACGGCGAACTTCCGGAACCGGTGCTTGGGCACGACGGTGTATTCCCAGCGGACGAGTAAGTCAAAGAAAGGGTTAGGAGCGTAGCTCCTAACCCTAGGTATACCTAGGGTCGCGTCGACTCGCGCGTCATACCAGCGTTCCTCGGCCGTGATCGCCTGGTACTTAATATCTCCATAGACTTCCCGCCCGAAGGCCGCATCACCAAAGCGCATACCCAAACTGTTGACCGCCAGTTCGTCCAACAGCCGGGGCGTGGCTATCCGCTCCAGATCCTCAGTGTTGAACCGGAAGCCTTCGATCACCGCATCCCGCATCGCCGGCGCCTCATCGTGAATGATCTGGCGAAACTGGCGGGTGGTGGCAGCCTCTTGGTCTTTGCGGAAGGAATATTCAAACAGCGTACCCAGCAGCCCAGCGCCAAACAGCGTGCCGCCTAGCTCACCGAGCGGCAAAGCATGCAGCCACGACCAATTGCCCAAGGACAGCGTGGAAAGCCACGAGTTGAGCATGATGAGGAGGATGCCAGCTAAGGTCAACGCTGTCGCCAGAAACGCCGCCTTGGTCTTGCGGAGACGAGCATGAAGCGATGGCTTATTGTCAGGGTTTGGGTGCGACATTGCTGGTTATGATTATATCGCAAAATTCCGCGAGTGACTAGAGCCAGATATCGCTGACCAACTAGCCGATACATGACTAATAGGTAAAGCTCAATGGCTCATTCATAAACCTTGATTTACACATCCATTTTTCTTATAGTAATTAGTATGAATGATGAACAAGTGCTCAAGCTCTACCGCCTCATCAAAGATGATATGGACGCCCTTGAGAAGCGTATGAATAGTCGGTTTGACGCAGTCGAGCAACAGATTGATGATGTACGCGGGCATATTGACCATCTATATGGCGAGCAACAGACGCGCGAAATCGAAGAGAGCGCCATTGGTCATCAACTTGGTCTCCATGAAGAATGGATTGAACAGGCTGCACCCAAGGTGGGGGTAGCGTATCGGCGAGCAGCGTAGGTTGGCAGGAGGTTCGGCCAGGCCCCATGGGCCTTCCCCTCTTACTCTTCCAGCCGCAGTGCTTCTTGCAACTGCTCCACTCGGATAGGGGCATAGCCCTGCCCCGGGATACGAGCGCCTTTGAACAGTTTCATGAACTGATCGACCGTTGAGGCTTATTCACAGAGGGCGCGACGGCCAGCAAAATCCCTAGTCAAAGCACATCTGAGGGTGGTTGTGAATTAACCCTTTACGCCTACCGGCCAATATATTGCCTCGGAATCGAGGATTTTATGTGATCCACCCACTGCCTGAAATGATCCAAATAGATATAGCCCCGAATCTCGCGTTCCGCGTCAATACACTCTTCCATCCTGCGATAAACGTTAATCGCTGCACCTCCGATATAATTATCTATAGGCTTCGTGTCTATCACTCCATGCACATGCAACGCCGCAATGAGGTCATAGAAAGCCAAAAGTTCTACGACCTGCATCCGCTTGTCGCCCGGAATCCCCTGTATCCCCCGAGATAAATCCGCACCCCGGAGATGCTGCCTCATAATATAAAATCTTGTTTCGACAAAAGAAGGCTGGCCGTGCTCCCTAAGGAGATCTACTACTACTAACGTATTCGCCTTGCTCGAGATTCGTCGCTCACTCATTGCTACCAGGACAGAGACAATCAAGGATACTAACGAGATAACGATAACTATAATATCCACCAGAGTTTCCTTTCAATCCATAAGGCACGAATGTACACTGAAGCATATTCAGAATATTTACTTAGGTCCGGCTGACGGCGGCGCCTATGATGGATTGAGTGGAGGCTTATTCACAAAACCCCTAAACCCGTCTGGAAGTCTATTCTGAACTGATAGCTTGGGCGGCTCGTTTCAGATAGAACAGGTTGAGTAAAACACTAACGAAACCAGCCGCTGGATGCATAATAGCACAGGCCCTAGCTGACGATCAGTTCAACATTCTCTATGAGCGCCTCAAGGGGCCAACGCGGACTCCACACCCGACCAGAACCCAACCCGGACGAAAACTAACCGAGCTGGAAAAAGACTATAACCAACGAATCAACCACATTAGATGGCCCATCGCACGAGCCATCGCGCACCTCAAAACCTGGCGCATCCTCCGCACCATCTACCGCCGCCCATACTCAACATTCCAAACCACAGTAAACGCCATCACAGGAATCATCTTTGGGATTCCGTGAATAAGCCTCCATGTTTACCCACAATAAATGAATTATCATCACGGTAATAGAAGCTGCCAAATAGTTAAAACCCTTCCACTCCCGAAGAAACCAATCGCCAAGACCCCAGTCACCATCAAGACGGTACACGATATTGCACTATCGCGGAAGATTATAAACCTTCTCTCTTCTTCTGGATCTCCTTCAATGGGATCGTAAATAATACCGGACGAATCGTAATGGTTTACCCTATCCTGCACAGCTCGACGCATTGCATATATTCGAATTATCTGAAAGATGAATAGATAAAGCGTGAAAGCTGACATCAATAACGCGATCATCAGAGCCAAAAACGCGATCCAGCGAAAAAGAAGAGAGTGTTGCGTGGCGTATACGGAAAAGACCAAAAGTCCGCCCATGACGGACAAAATCGATGCGACGACTACGCATATTCGACCAAAAGAGAGCATCTGGCTCATAAGTTCATGTTCAGAATCTTTTGCAGCGAATGTCGTTAATAGAGTAGGGATAAGAAATATTGCACCTGCAAGCTCTGGTTTATCGCCAAGCTTAGAAGGAGGTCCCGACAACAATAAAAATGTTAGCACCGAAACCAGTAATAGCATTACTGCAGCTGCCGGATAAAGAAATACCCCCCTCCGTGGATTCATTTTAAGTAGAACTGTGTAGGTCCCTCTGGGTAAGTTTCGATCAAGAATCACGACACGTTCGTGCCTAAATTTTAAAACAAATTCTGACCCATCGCTTGAAACTGGTTTCTGAAGGTGGTCATACACTGTACAGTCATCTATTACTGTACCTGGGGGAGCGACAATCCTGACATGAGAAGGATTCATTCTACTACCAAGAGCGTTCGCCTGAACTTCTACTTGTGTTGCCCTTATTCCTAGTCTTCTGGTGAACTCTTCCCATCTTCTTCCCTTGGGACGGTTACTGCTAAGGACGCCCCCTGGTGGACGCGCAGTACCGCTCCTCTCGGAGTCTGTCCTTCAGAGATGTTGGTAGGGCTCATAGTAGTAGACAAGCCACTATTCGCTTCATTATCCCTCGGAGCAGTCGTCACGGTGGTTTCAGTTCGCGTATTACTAAAAGCCAGTTTAATAACTCCGGTCGGAATATCATCTAGAGCAACTTCAACACATTGAATATAATTATCACTTAGACTTGCTAGAATCCTTTGAAGAAGCTCGGATCCTTCTTTATTAATATTACGCCCTAGAAGCGAAATTAGTAATTTTTGCTCTCTTGGGGATTTCATTAGCATCATCGCATCTCAGAAAATCTAGAACAGCCGTATAATATTTTTCGCAAACTTCCCAGGCACGCCATGAGTCAGGCAAAGTCCGACAATAATATGGGCCATCGCATCGTGATTAGAACTTCGCTTACATAAATGGAGTGAAGAATTAGTGCGGTCACTAAGATCTGCATCGTAAAATAATGATTTTTTTAAAAGAATCAACGGAATTCGATGAATTTTTATGCGGCCAATGCTTCTTAGCAGCATTCGCCATCTGGCGTCTTTTTCCATCAGCTTCGAGTCGCGCCAAACTCGACTTCATATAAGCCGCATTAAAATCAATGGTAATTGATTGACGCACGACTGTCTTATCCATAAGCTCATGCGAGTCCACTCGCCGGATGAGATATTCCTTATTTATCCATAAATTGAAATACCACTTAGCCCAGTCGTTCCCCATGTACTGACACATAAGAGGGGACTCTTTTCTTGTCGGCGACTCGTCGCTTAGCCAAAGCCAAGCCCCTTCCCGCGAAAAAGTAAAACTAACTCGCAACAGGCGACTCGTATCGCCACCGAGGTGTGCGTTCCCAAGAGTATGTCTGACACAGACGGTACAACCGATGGTGTTCGCTACGCACGAATATTTGGAGATCATTTATTGCTTTTTATTCTCCGCTTAAGTCGCGTACGGCAGTCTCCTGACTCGCAGTGGCCAATCCCTGGGGGCAAAGAAAAGCTTTTTCGTGCTTTTCTCTAGCGTACGCATTTGTTCGAGATAATACACTGAGCAGATCGAAATGTGCCTCGAGACGATCGCGCATCTCGTTTACTTCGCCTTCTTGGTTATCTCGTTGCAGTCGCCAATATAGCTTCTCGTCAATTTCGAACCACTCCATATATGATTCGCCATCAACAGACATCGATATTCCCACGGCGGGTTTACCACCTTTGAGCGTCAACAAGTCCTGTATAGGGCACTCAACCGTCGGCCGCTTATCTTCCCGAGCGCGTTCCGGTGTCCCTGTCTCTGTTGCCACGGCCTCAGGAGATGGCTCGGGCACTTGCTTGCGCTTTTTTCCTTCCCTGCGCCCAAGCAGGCTACCCATTACTCGTGCCGCCCATCGTGCTAGTCCCGGTGTTGGATCTTGCTGCGCTTCGTAATCTGGCTGTGGTTCTTTTGTTTCTGGTCTTGATCCTTGTTCCATCCCTTTCATCTTGTTTATCATTAAACAAAATGGGGTGAAGGTTGTCAATACCGGTTGACCTCTTTGGGCATACTACTAACGCGGTGATTCGCGTTCGTGGTTCGCGGGCAGCCATCCAGCTGGATGGTGCGCTCCCACGCATGGTCTTGGTCATGATCTTTGATGCTTCTAGTTCTTGTTTGGCACAGCTCTGCAGTCAGGCGATCATACATCTTTGATAGGCCACCTTACAAGATTCCGTTTCAAATTTTGTTGACTCCACACGGAACTCATAGCCGACTCAACGACGTTGTATAAATACTTGAGATGCCTACTTTCTTGGTGACGTCAGGAGTTTGGTGTGCTTCCGATCCTTGTCAGCGGCCAGTTGCCGTCCTCGACCAGCTATACAACCTCTGCATCTGGCGCGGCTGTGCTACTGGTCGGGGGCAGTCCAGCACCGGGGGGGCTCGGCGCGCATCAGGAGTTCAGCGAGGCTGCTCCTCGTCCATCGTATCCACCACCGTCACCGCACAAGCTGCCCCCAGCGTTTGGCTCTTGACCATGTCTGCGTGGATGTTGCCGGTGAGGACGATGGTGAATTTGGGCCAGGTTTCGCCTCGCCAGACGAGGCGGATGGTGGTTTCGCCTTGGAGCTGGACAACGGCTGGCTCGGCTAGCTCCTGCTCGTGCCACAGGGCCTTTGGTTGGGAGGTGGTTGTCCAGGCCGGGCTTAGGGGTGTGGGCTGGGGTTCGTTGCCTTGCCACAGGCTGAGCTTTAGTGGGTGCATGTGGATGTGGTGTTGGCAGCGGAGTTGGATGGTGAAGCCGACTTGGGTCTCGTCCAAGCCGATGACGATGAGGGTGGCTTCAGGGACGGTTTGGGTGGTCCAGTGGGTGGAGATCAGCCGGGCAAGCTGAACGTAGGCCGCGGTCGCTGTAGCGGCGGGCTTGGCGTTGGTCGAGGAAGTGTTTGGCCCCGAATTCTTCGAGCCGAGCCAGGTGGGTATCGGCGTCGGTACACAGCCCGAGGGAGTAGCTGGCGGCCTCCACGGCGGTGATGTCGTCGTCGGAGTCGATGAGTTCCATGATCTTGTGGTTCAGCTCCACCAGGGCGACTTCGGGGTCGCCATTGCCGAGTAGGTCGCACATGACCGGGCACTGAGCCATGGCCTGAGGCGACAGGCCGCCGGGGGCGTTTACGGGCAGCGCGGAGTTCCTGGTGGATGGCATCTTCAGCGGCCCGGCCATTCCCTTCAGCACTGTCGCTGCTGTTCATTCGGGCAGCCTAGCCGAGCACGCCGGGGCTGTTTCCTGGGCTGGGAGAAGGGGTGTTGGTTTCTCGGGGCTTGAGGGGCTTCTGGTGCTCGGGGTCCGGGGGATGTCACTTTCATGTCACGACAGGCCCGTGGGGTTGTGGGTTGGACTTGGGGGTGTGAAGTCAAACCGGCTTCTAACGCGAGTTACACCGGCTCCGCTGCGTGGTGGTGGCGAATGGTGTGGAAGGAGTTATGTCATGTCGAATCTCATCCCTACTTCTGGGTTTGGTGTTGGGTCGGCTCGGGCGGCTGGGTCTGGTTTGGCCTCGTCGATGACCGGGTCGGGTGGACGACCGCGGGGGCTGGCTCGGGCGATGCAGCGTGAGTTGGAGTGGACGGCTGGTCGGGGTGATGTGGTCAGGGCGGTTGACGCGGCTCGGGCGGAACTGACGAATCAGGCGATGGGCAATGTCGGCAACCTGGTGATGACTGGTCAGGCCTTGGTGCAGGTTGCGCCGGAGAGTGCGCCGTATTTGGAGGCGTTGTTGGGTGCGTATGCCACTGGGGCGGCGCAGGCTATTGCGAGGTTCCAGTGAATCTCTTTGGTGTCCTGATCACTGCTGTTGGCGGTGGTGTTGCTGGCGGGTTTGGGGCTGCTGGTGTGGGGATGGGTGGAGGTTTGGCGGGATGAGCGGCGGCTGGCCAAGGAGCGGGCTCGAGCGGAGCGGCGGCGTATTGAGCGCGAGGCCAGTCGGGTGGCTGGGCGGCTCAGGCAGCAGGCTTTCCGTGTTCAGGGGAGATGCTCCGCCATGTCGTGCAGCGTATGGACCAGCGCCAGCGCCCGGGAGGGCGTCGTGGCTGAGACTCCTTTCTCGTTGGCTGACAAGCTTCTTGGGTGGTGCTTCACCGTCCTGTTGGCTGCTCTTGCTTTGAAGATTGCGGTCGACCCTCATTTCCAGTATCTGGCCCTGGCTCGTTGTTGGACTGGTGGTGACCGGGTTCGTTGCCGTGGTTGGGTGGGTGGTGGTGCGGTGGTGGCGTTGGCGTTGAGCCGCCACGTGTCGATGCACAATCCAGTACAAAATCAGGCCCGCGGCGCTCGTGGCGCGTCTGTTCCATCCGGTGTTGTGAAATACGCCAAACCCATTGACCGTTCAATTTTTTTGAACGCATACTCAGGGCAGTTCGTCGCCCGTGGCTGGTCCGCTACAAGGAAGACGGCATCGTGCCGTGCCGGACCGTCCCATCTGCGAGTGGAGCTGTCATATCACATCAATTCAAGCCCTTGAAAGGAGGCTGTGTTCGTCATGCCCAGAAACAACACATCACCCCGTAAACCCTCAGGCCACTCGCTTCACGCTCCTCGCGGAGGTCAGGTCGTCCTGATGCATCCCAGGGTCGTTCCCGCCGCGCTCACCGGTTGCGGGTCCGTTCCACGCTGCGCCGTGAACCAGATGTTCGTCGTATCGCTCGGGCGGTCATCCAGCTGGCCCTGGTCGAGGCGGAGCGCGAATCCGGTCTGCCTCATGAGGTGGCCGCCCCACCGAGTAACACCGCTGGTTCTCCTGACGTGGTGGAGGTGTCGTCATGACTCTGGTGCCTGTCAAGACGGCGTCGCCAGCGGTGCGGTCGGTCAGTGGCCTGGTGTGGCGTCAGCTGGTGCTGCCGGTGCCGGTGGATGAGGCGCGGATGCGTTCTGTGGTGGCGGCCCTGGCGGGGTTGCCGGGAAGTCCTCATCTGGCGTTCGAGGTCATTGGCCGAGGTGGTCGGGTGTGGTGGCGTCTGGGTACTGAGCCTTGGGCGCTGCGGTCGGTCCAGGCGCTGCTGTTGGCCCATCTTCCTGGTGTGCGGCTGGTCGATCCCGGCGTCCATGTGGTGCGTTCGGGTCAGAAGCTGGCGGTGCCCCGGGAGGCCTTCCTGGCCACCGATGCCCCCGCAACCGCGCCCGCTTCGACAGTGGCGACCGTACGGTTCACCAATACCGTCTTGTACCCGTTGCGTACCGACAGCACCGAGACCGTTACTCGGAGTCTGCTGGCCGTTCTGGCTGGCACTACCACGAAAGAGACGGTGCGGCTGCAGGTGGTGTGTGGCCGTCGGCTGCCACCACGTCGCTATCCCACCGCTGAAGGTACTGCGGCTCCGTCGCGGCAGGTCACGGCGAGTCTGGAAGATCCGGGGTTTCAGGTAGCGGTACGCATCGGGGCGTCAGCGGTCAGTCCCTCCCGGGCTCACTGGCTGGTGTCCCAAACGGCTGCCAGTCTGCGGGGGTTGGAGCTGCCGCCGGTCCGGCTGCGGTTGTGGCGTTCCTCTCCTGGCGCATTGGCATCGGCTCGCTCACCGTGGCTGCTGCCGCTGCACCTGCTGACCTCTGAACTGCCTGGCCTGTTGGCCTGGCCCTGTCGCTGAGGGGCTTCCCGGTGTCGCTAGCTCCCCACCCGGTGGTGCTGGCACCATCAGAGGCCATCCAGACCAACCCCGAGCTGGGTAAACGGATCATCGGTGAAGCAGTGAGTGACCCCGGCACCTTGGTGGGTCTCTCGGGTGAGGATTCACTGCGCCACCTTCACCTCATTGGACCGACAGGTGTGGGGAAGTCCACCCTCATGACCCACCTGGCGTTGGCGGACATTCACGCCGGACATGCCGTGGTGGTCATTGACCCCAAGGGCGATCTGGTGGTCGACATCGCTGCCCGTATCCCCGATGCGGTGCTGGAGGAAACGGTCATCCTGTCTGGCAAAGACAGCCAGCCGGTGGGGATCAATCCGTTGGCGGGGAGCCGTGACCCGGATTTGGCAGCCGATGGCTGCTTGGGGTACTGCACTCGCTCTACGCCGATTCGTGGGGTCCGCGTACCCACGACATCCCTGCACGCCAGTCTCGCTCACGCTGGCACGTCGGGGGATGCCAGTTTGGTCATGGTGCCGTTGCTGCTCACCAACCCCGGTTTACGGCGCTCCATCACCGGTCGTGAGGTCAAACGCGACCCGCTGGGGTTGGGAGCCTTCTGGGCCTGGTACGAAGCCTTGTCCGACGGCGAACGGCAACAGGCTATCTCGCCGCTACTGAACAAGCTGCGCCCCATCCTGCTGCGTCCGCAGTTGCGCGCTATCTTCGGGCAGCGCTGCCCCCGTTTCCACTTCTCCGACGTGTTCGCTCCCGGTCCCGGATGCGACGGCGGGAAGCGCCCACGGGTGGTACTGGTCAATCTGGCCAAGGGCACGCTCGGCTCCGAAGCCGCTCAGCTGATGGGCTCGGTGGTGGTGTCCCTGGTTTGGCAAGCTGCTCTCGGTCGGGCCGCCCTGCAAGCATTTGGTCGCCGCCCTGTCATGCTGCACATCGACGAAGTGCAGGACTACCTCCGTCTCCCCGGTGACCTCGGCGATGCCCTGGCCCAAGCCCGCGGTCTTGGTATGGGCCTGACCTTGGCGCACCAGCACCTCGGCCAGCTCCCCAAAGCCTTGCTGCGTGGCGTCATGGCCAATGCTCGCTCCCGCGTCGCCTTCACCCTCACCGGTGACGACGCCAGCCTCCTGGCCAAACGATCCGGCGGTCTGCTCGTCCCAGCCGACTACCAACAACTACCCGCCTTCCACGCCTACGCCCACCTCCTGGCCGGTGGTGACCTCCAACCACCCACCCTGATCCGCACTACACCACCCACCCCAGCACGACGCCACCCCAACGAGGCCGCGCTGGTATCCCGTCGCCGCTACGGGCAATCTCTCACCGACATCGAAGCCGACCTGGCCGCCCTCATCCCCGGTCCTCACACCAAGAACAACGGAACCAGTCAGGCAGGAACCATCGGGAGAGTACGTCGCCCGCGTGCCTCGGTCGATCCCGATCAGAAAGGGGCCGCGTCATGAGCCACCAGCCCATCCCGGGGCTACCGGTCGCTGTTCCACTCGGCTCACTCGTCATGAGCCCAAACTACGTAGCCGTGAGCCTTTCCAGCCAATCACGGGGGACGAATACTCCTCGTTCCTCGTCGCCCCCGGCCCGGAAACTAACCGGGCGGGTCGGTGCCCGTCAACGACAGCGCCTCGCGGCTGCCCTGTCTGACCGTGACCACCACGTGCTCTCCCAGATCTGGCGACACCGCTACCTCACCACCGCTCACCTCCAAGCGTTCTGTTTCACTGGGCACGCCAGCCCAGAATCCGCCGGACGCACCACCAGACGAGTCCTGAACCGGCTAGAACGAAACGGACTCATCCGCGCCCTCACACGCCGCATTGGAGGAGTCAGAGCAGGCTCTGAAGCCACGGTCTGGCAACTAGCCCCAGCAGGAGCCCGCATCCTGCTCCCCAACAAAGGCAGCTCCTGGCGCACCCACGAACCATCCGAACGCTTCCTAAACCACACCTCGCCACAGCGGACTGCCACCTCACCCTCCGCAGAAGCCCACAAACGAAACATCACCGTAGCCGTCCAAACCGAACCCACCAGCTGGCGACACTTCACCGGAATAGGTGGCGATACCCGACTCATCCGCCCCGACCTGGCCGCCCCACCTCACCGGCACCGACCAGGACGGCCCCTGGGACGACTACTGGTTCATCGAAGTGGACATGGGCACCGAATCCCTCCCAGCCTGCTGACCAAGTGCCACGCCTACACCGACTACTACACCAGCGGCCTCGAACAAAAGCACCCACGGCAGCTTCCCCGCGTCCTATGGCTCATGCACGGCCCCTCGAGCTGAACAACGCACCACCGAACTCACCCTGACGCATCCACCGCACCACCCGCCTCGAACCACGCCTATTCGTCACCGCCACCCCAGAAAAACATCGAGCAGGTGCTGTGGCCAGAGACTCCTGAAACCAACCACACCATCCACCCCGAAACGGACAGAAAGGAACACCCATGACCACAACACTCACCGCAGCACCCCAGCCACGCGGCACCATCATCGTCGGCAACGCCCTAAACCGCCTACAAGAACTCGAAACCAGCAGCATCGACTGCGTCATCACCAGCCCACCCTACTTCCGACTGCGCAACTACCAGCACCACCAACAACTGGGCCTCGAAGACACCATCCAAGGCTGGGTGAACAACCTGCTCACCACCACCGACGAAATAGCCCGCGTCCTAGTCCCCACCGGCACACTATGGCTCAACCTCGGCGACAGCTACAGCACCCACCAACACGAAGGCGCACCAAGGAAAAGCCTGCTGCTCGGCCCCGAACGCCTCGCCCTGGCACTCACCCAACGCGGCTGGACACTACGCAACAAAATCATCTGGGCCAAAACCAACTCCATCCCCGCCTCCGTCACCGACCGTCTGTCCTGCACCCACGAGGTCATCTACCTGCTCACCCGCAGCCCCGCTACTACTTCAACCTTGACGACATCCGTCAACCACCAAAAACCCGCTGCACCACACGAAACGGACGCCCCTAACCCACCACCACGCCAACCCCGCGCCCACACCCGACCACAACTTCACCCACCGAAAAGAGGAATGCCTGAGCACTGGCGCGGCCCCAACACCGACGGCGACGAAGGCCTCACCGCCATGAAACGCCAAAAGACCATCTGCCACCCACTCGGCAAGAACCCCGGTGACGTCTGGCACCTGGCAGCCTCCAACTACCGAGGCGCCCGCCGCCACCTACCCAACACACCTCGTCGAACGAATGCTGCTCGCCGGCTGCCCCGAACGACGCTGCCGCACCTGCCGCGCACCCTTCACCCGCCCCATCCGACGCCTAGGGAACCGAAGCCCTCCCGCCTGGCCCCTGACACCAACCTGTCACTGCACCCCACACACACATCCGACACCCACCCAAACAGCGAACCCGGCATCGTGCTGGACCCCTTCCTCGGCTCCGGCACCACCGCCATCGTGGCCGAGGAACACCAACGCGACTGGCTCGGCATCGAACTCAACCCCACCTTCGCCAACCTCGCCTGGCAACGCATCCAAGACGCCCTGAAACAAACACAAAACGCACCCCACAAGCAACACCACCACCCACAAACACACAGACAGAAAGGAACACCCATGACCCACCACCCACACCCCCACGACGCCAACCCCCTGAGCACCCACCCAGCCGGATGATCAGCAAGCCATAGCCGAAGGCATCCAACGCCATGGCCCCGCCTTCGCCGCATGGGCCGACCTCGTCGACGAAAACCACCCCACCCGGCACCCTCGACCACCAACTACTCACCCAATTCGAGGACCACTACCTCGGCAGCTACATGACAACTCAACAGTGGGCCCAACAAGAAACCGAAGCACTCGGCCTCGAAGACACCCTCAACCAAGCCCTGCCAACCGCCCTCAGGTGGTACATCACCATCGACTACCAAACCCTCGCCCAAGACCTCGAGCTGGAAGGAGACATCACGGTGATGCCGAACCCCGAAGGCGGAGTGTGGGTATTCAGGAGCTTCTGACTCCCTCTCCCTCGTGGCCCTCCTCGGCCACCAAGAGCCGCTCCCTTGAACCCAGACCGGGTTCAGCGGCTCCTCCACCCCGAGGAGGTGGCCTGCCCACTACGGCAGGACGAATCCGGAGAGGAAGTGTCATGAAGACGCTGGCCATCCGCCTCGATGACGACCTGCACGCCAGGCTGACCATAGTGGCGAAGCTCGCTGAAGTCTCGTTGACCGACGCTATCCGTCAGGCCATCGAGTCCCACGTCCAGACCATGTCGGCTGAAGCCCGACATCCAGGCCAAGAGCAGACGCCCTGCGCCAGGACATTGAACGGGAAGCCCGCGAACAACAAGGAGCCATCTCCCAACTGTTCGGCGCCCACCGCCCGCCAAACCCACCACCCGCAAGCAGCACACATAGCCGCACGCGGGAGAGTGGACCGGTCCGGACCGACACACCCCAACCCAACAGGCGAGATGAGGTCGAGCAGCACACGGCTGCTCCCTCGTCTCGCCGACAAAACCCGTAGTGAACGAAACATTGTCAGGCTGAAACAGACCGGTTGCGCACGTAGCTTGCACAAGTGATGTACGATGCATCGCATCCGATACCAGTCGCAGCACCTGGAAAGTCCAGATGCTCAAGGAAGGGCCAGGTCGGGGGAGTGAGCGCAAGCGCTGTAGAATCAAGTGAGACGCACGATTTTAACATGCCCTGCTGTTTCTTCATACCCAAAGACTCAAGTAGCTATTGCTTTATTTGCACAGCTAGCTTATATTTACAGTAAATATGAGCTCAGAATTCAAAGCCATTGCCGCGTTTTCGACCTAGGACAAACACATCCTCTTGGCCCCAATCCGCTGGACGACTCCAAGAAGGAGAACGCAGCGATGACTAGTGATGCCGCAACAGCCGAGTCATGGACAAGTTATAACTTGCCGCACATCGAAAGCCCTTAAAAGCAAGGCCCACGAACCTGGGATTCCCTTGGCTTTGTTAAGGTTTTTCGAGTATGGCGCGCAAATAGGGCTATCGAAAAACGGAATAAAAAGACCTTTTCCAACATCGGCATAACGGCCGTTCACTTAATGGAATGCGATCGGACGGACGGGAAGCGACTCGTCATTGTCCGAAAGGAGAAAGATGAGGATCCGAGGGTGGTGCTTGAGCCTAAAATCGGCTATCAAAAACGCACTAAACGGTAGCGCGAGATATGACTTGAACAAGGAAAAAGGCTTCTCCTGAAGACCTCCTAGAAACTCAAAAGCCAGAACCGGAACATCGCCTCCATCTGAAGCAGAACTGTCGAAATCTGCTCAAGCTATTGCTAGACGGAAGCTGGATCACTCGGCGCATAGAATCGATCGAAGTCCTAGACGACGCTTGGATCGAAAGAAGAACTTCAATTCAAGTCTCGACTGACCGCATTGCGCAGCTCCTACAATTACCGCTAGATGGGCGTCGTATATGGATACCGATCGGCGTTAACAGGAAAGAGTATTATCTTAAATTTGATCTCATGGACGCCGCTGGGGTATCGGTCCCTCTGGCTGGGCGGGAGGCCGATTCAGTATTCGGACAGACAGTACTCTGCTTTTTTAGCAGACAGGGCTGACAACAAATTCAAAAATACCGCAAAGAGCCTAGCCTACTCCATGGCTGGAGATCCCAAGAGTCTTCTCAAACTACAAGAAAACCCCACCGAAGAATTTACGAGGATCACCAAGCTATTAGCGCATCACTTTTGCCCCATGATAAGCCTTTCTCTTTCCGGAGGTGAAGCTGTCTATAAGATGATGCGCGTTGAAGCCCAGGAGTTACCTCAAAGAATTCAACAGGACGCCAGCAACAAATCTCAGAAGAAGCAGGATGGCAGCAAGAAAGAACAGAACGACAGGGCCACTTCCACTCGACTGGAGGGCGATACCACAAAGACAATCACGCCGTACCCTTCCCAAGCACTCAGTGTCGACTTCCCTTATTTTGGCTGGGCAATCAGTGAGCATGTGAGAATATCGCTTCCCGAGGGAACCTTCTTCTCTTCGCTATTTTTTGGCTCCTCCATGCGTTCACAAAACGTCACGTTAAATGCGCTCGACAGGGCATCAATCTACGGCCACGAAGAGCCAGCATCTCCCGATGATATTGAAGCATCACCTAAACTAAGACCAGCAAGAGATAGCGCGAGAGACTATAGGCTTACTGCGGCTCTAATGCCAAAGAAACAGGGGAGCTTAAGAGGAACTCTTGTGGTAACTTGGTACATCGTTGCGATCCTGATGGCTGCAGGAGTTTTTGGGCTCCTCCACGACTGCCTGATCTCCGGATCTACCGGTCAGCACAGTGATTCAAACATGTTCGAGCGTCTACGAGGAGAACCTGCTCTAACCTTAGGAGTTGTGCTGCCATCCGTTATGGTTGGATATTTCTATGTTGCCACTGAAAACGCGGTCTAGGCATCAGCTTCTCAGGAAATGGAGAAATTTAGCCTCATGGTCATTGGCTCCAACTTTGTTATTTGCTATATACATCCTTGCCGCCCCGAAAGAAATCCTTTGCTCCCAGTGGACTTCTTGGATTTCTCTCGGACTAGGATTTTCTAGTCTAATAGGGTTTGCCATCCCTGTCTCCATATGGTGGCACAGGATCAGCAGCGAGATGTGGAGGCAGAGCAATAAAGTTGGTAATGAGAGCCTGAGAGTGGACACTGGACGCCTCTTCCATCATAAAGCGAACTCCCATAATCAATAGCGCAGGACCCGAGAAACTACTACCCCTATAAACCGTTGTAGAAATCCACTCAAACCCGTTCACATTTCTAAACGCGGGCGTACAATAGAAATATGAACGAAACACGCCGCATTTCCATACCCATTTCTCAGGAATCCTCCCACGTTCTGGGAACGCGCGAGGATTCCGGCTCGCGCCAGACCTCAGCCCAAGCTCGGAGGATTGTTACGAGAAGCCCGCGAAGCTGCGGGTCTGAGTGTCCGTCAAGCAGCTGCTGAGTCCGGTATCTCGCCGGGTGCTATTTCCCTCCTTGAACAGGGCAAGACGCCCAGCACGCGTATCGATCGTCTGCTGGCACTGACCGAGGTGTACGGTGTCGAGCCCCTGGAGATCATCGAGGCAGCTGGCTACAACCTCACCCCCACACTGCCGACCTTCACTCCGTATCTGCGTTCCAAGTACGGCCACCTGCCGCCCGAGGCCCACGAGGAGATCACAGCCGCGTTTCAGCGTATCGCTGGTAAATACGGCATCGCTGAAGATAGCCGTGGCCCGGCTGCCGGCGAGGACGAAGTCCCTGTAGAGACAGGACGCACCACATAACCATATTTGCTTCAATCGAAAGGAGGCTCCATGACCACATCAAGCACACCAAGCATTCTGCGGAGCCTCCGCCAGCTCACACCCCACCGCGCCTGCAGTTTCACCGAAGCACTCGACCTGGCCGAACGCCAAGCCGCCAAACTCAACCAGCTCCCTAGCCGTCAGCCAGCCCAGCTTCCAACTGACCGGCATCACCGACAACCACATCACCGCCCTGCCCCGCATCCGTATCGTCCGCGAACAGCTGCCGGTTTCTGGCATGAGCCACTGGAACGGGCAGGAGTGGATTATCTGCCTCAACCGCGACGATCCCGAAGTGCGGCAACGCTTCACCCTGCTACACGAGCTCAAGCACATCATCGACCACGGCCAAACCCACTGGCTCTACACCACACAAAACCCCACAACCTTCACGCGTCGCTGGGGCCGCCCACCACAACTGACAGCCCACGAGCAGGCCGAGCGAGCCGCCGACTACTTCGCAGGCTGCGCCCTGGTGCCACGCACCGCCTTGAAACAGGCATGGGCCGCTGGGCTCCAAACCCCCATCGCATTGGCCGACCACTTCGCCGTCTCCGAAGCCGCCATTCGCGTGCGCATCGACCAGACCGGTATCGCCCGTCTCGACCCGGAACCCTCACCTGCCCGCTGCGCCCGCCCCATCCGCACCCCACGGTGGCAGCCACAGCGCTTCACCATCCAGCAACCACACTACGGAAGGAGATAGCCACGACCACAACAACGAAGCGTGCGGTGATCTACCTGCGCGTATCCACACGTGACCAGGCAAAACGAGGAGGAGAAGCCGAGGGCTTCTCCATCCCAGCTCAGCGAGAAGCCTGCCACCGCAAAGCCGAGAGCCTTGGCGCGGAAGTGATTGAAGAGTTCATCGACGCTGGCGAGAGCGCCAAATCCGCCCAGCGTCCCGAGTTGCAGCGGATGCTCACCTACGTCAAACACAACACCATCCAGCTGGTCATCGTCCACAAAGTCGACCGCCTCGCACGCAACCGCATGGACGACGTCCAGATCAACTTCGAGATCCAACAAGCCGGCGCCCAACTCGTCTCCTGCTCAGAGAACATCGATGAGACACCGAGCGGCATGCTGCTACACGGCATCATGAGTTCCATCGCCGAGTTCTACAGCCAAAACCTCGCCACCGAAGCCAAGAAAGGCATGACTCAGAAAGCCAAATCCGGCGGCACCCCCGGACGCGCCCCATTCGGCTACATCAACACCACACAGCGAACCACCGAAGGCCGCGAAGTCCGCACCGTGATCACCGACCCGGATCGAGCCCACTGGGTGCCATGGATATACGAACGCTACGCCACCGGCGAATGGACCATCGGAATGCTCCGCGACGAACTCAAAACCCACGGCGTCACCACCCTCGCACGCCCCAAACAACCAGCAAAACCCCTCACCACCTCCATGGTGCACGCCATCCTCAGCAACCCCTACTACACAGGCCTAGTCATCTTCGGCGGCGCCACCTACCAAGGCCGACACCAACCCTAATCTCCACCGAACTATGGTCAAAAAGTCGAAGCCATCCGCCACGGCAGATCCCACGCCAAAGAGAAACCCGCCATCCGAACCCACTCACCTCAAAGGAAGCCTATTCTGCGGACAATGCGGCTCACCCCTCAGCTACGAAATCTCCCGCAACCGCCTCGGCAACTACTACCAATACTTCTACTGCCTCGGACGCCAAGCCCGGAAAAACGGCTGCACCTTCGTCGCCATCCAAGCCCACCACGCCGAACAACTCGTCGAAGACCACTGGGCAACCATCACACTGCCAGACAAAACCCCTCACCACAGTACGCGAACTAGTCATCTCCCACCCTCGATGCCATCCTCAAAGAACACAACCACCAAGCACACCAAGCAGAAACCACCCTCGCCGAAGCCACCGCCCACAGCGAACGCCTCATGCAGGCCTACTACGCCGGAGCCATCGACACAGAACTATCTCCGCAAAGAACAAGACCGCCTACAGAACCAGCCAAGTAACAGCCGAACGCCAACTCCGCCACCTACAAACCTCCCGAGACAAACTCCACACCGCCCTCGACCAATGCCTCTCCGTCCTCCACAACGGACAACAGCAGTACCTCGCAGCCACCGACAACTCCCGCCGCGACCTCAACCAAGCCGTCTTCGACAAGATCTACCTCGACGACGACGAGATCACCAACAGCCACCACAAAGCCGTCTACCACTACCTGCTCGACAGCAACCTCCCAGCAGTCCTGGAAGGCGAAGCCAAGAAGCAGCCGGACACCACCACCCCTGACAAAACCAAAAACCTCCGACCAATGGCCGGAGGTTCTAAAGATGACGCTTTTGGTGGAGCTAAGGGGATTCGAACCCCTGACCTCTTCCATGCCATGGAAGCGCGCTACCAACTGCGCCATAGCCCCGTACGCGACCTGATAGAAGGTACCGCAGCTGAGTTTGCAGGGCAAGCTCAGGTTCAGGTGATCGGCGTTGTGGGAGCGTTGTGGGTCATGAGCCAGGGGTTTTCCGCCCCTGACCGTCACCGTCGGTAGCAGGTGTTTTCCGGGATCCCCAGCATGCTGGCATCGTCACGACCGCCCACCAGGGCGGCAACGATGCTGGCGAGCAGCAGCCCATGAGTGACTATCAGGATCTGCTGTCCCTCATGCTGGCCCATGATCTCGTGCATCGCGGGTAGGGCCCGGCGCACCATCTCAGCCTGGGTTTCACCTGCGGGAGATCGCCGGAAATCGATTCCCTTGTTGTAGAGCTCGGCTGGGCGTGGCAGTTCGGCGCTTGCCTCTGCCGCAGTGAGGCCGCTCCAGGTTCCCACATTGATCTCACGCAGCCGCGCGTCTGGGACAGCGTCGATGCCATGTGGCGTCGCAACCATCTGGGCTGTGCGAAGAGCACGTTTCAGGTCAGAGGTGTAGCAGGCGTCAAAACTCCACTGCTGGAAAAACCGGGCTGCCTCAACGGCCTGCTGCTCCCCCACCTCATCCAGGTCAATATCGGCTTGTCCCTGCAGCTTCCCCAGAAGATTCCACTCAGTCTGGCCGTGTCTGAGAAAGACCAGCCTGGTGTGTGTCATTGATCGTCGTCCTGTGGGATCTCATCCACTTCGAGGGGAATCTGCGGGCAGTCCTTCCACAACCGCTCCAGGTTGTAGAGGCTGCGCTCCTCGGTGTGCTGTACATGCACCACGAAATCAATGTAGTCCAGCAGCACCCACCGATTCTCACGATCGCCCTCGCGACGCACCGGCTTCAGCTCTGCCTGCTTGATCAGCTGCTCCTCCACGGCCTCGACGACAGCGGCAACCTGGCGCTCGTTCTTGGCGCTGACGATCAGGAACACGTCGGTGATAGCCAGCTGCTGGCTGACGTCGAATGCGACGATATTGGTGCCGAACTTACCGGCAGCCGCCTCCGCAGCTATGGTCACGTGCGCAATGACGGACTCAGGCGTTGTCCAGTGGGACTCCTGTCTCAGGATGCGGGTAGAGACCGCGTTTTGCTATGTACTGCACGATGCCGTCCGGCACCAGATACCAGATCGGTTCGGAGCGCTGCACCCGTATGCGGCAGTCGGTCGAGGGATGGCCAGCGCCGGGACCTCCAGCAACGTCACCTTGTCTGACGGCAAGTGCGCCAAGTCATCTTCCGTCATCGGCACCCCGGCCGGGTCACGCCGACGAAATGCGCCAGGTCGAACAGCTGCTCTGCACCATGCCAGGTGAGGATCTGCCGCACCGCGTCGGCACCGGTGATGAAGAACAGGTCGACGTCATCACCACGCTCAGCGCGGAGATCCCTCAGGGTGTCGACCGTGTAGGTGTTCCCCGGCCGGTCGATGTCCACGCGGCTGACGGAGAACCTGGGATTCGACGCCGTGGCGATCACGGTCATCAGATACCGGTCCTCTGGTTTGCTGACCTCCGGTGCGTCTTCTGCCACGGCACTCCGTGGGCACGAAGACCACTTCATCAAGGGCGAACTTCGCAGCCACTTCGCTGGCCGCAACCAGGTGCCCGTGATGGATCGGGTCGAAGGTGCCGCCCATCACGCCGAGACGGTAATGCCTCTCTCGCCCCTGCCGGGCGGTGGCCAATTCGGTGGTGTTCATCGTTCCCCTGATCCTCGGCGGCCAGCTCCCAGCCACCAGCCCAGCGCCCCGAGCGCCAGGATCATCACCATAATGGCCACGGCCACCACAGGAGCGGCGGCACCAATGGGTGTCTCCAGCAAATCCATGCCGAGAATGCTAGCCGTTCAGCTGCCCGGAGGCTGCCGACGGGCCGTTCCAGAATCCGGGGTCATCGTCTCACCTGGCCATCACCATTGATGATGTACTTGGTGGAAGTCAGCTCTGGCAGCCCCATGGGACCTCTGGCATGCAGCTTCTGGGTGGAAATACCGATCTCAGCGCCGAAGCCGAACTCACCACCGTCGACGAAACGACTGGAGGTGTTGACCAGCACGGCCGCAGCATCGATCTCAGCGACGAACCGGTCTGCTGAGGCCCGGGACTCCGCGATGATGGTCTCGGAATGCCCTGTGCTGTGCTGCCTGATGTGCTCGATGGCCTCATCAAGACTGGCCACCACCTTTACCGCCAGGTCCAGTGAGAGGTACTCGGAATCGAATTCATCCGCCCCGGCTGGCATCACATCATCGCCGAAAACCTGTACCTCAGGAGTGCCGTGGACGGTAACCCCGGCCTCCTTGAGCGCATCGAGGGCCCGGGGAAGCAGCGCCCCAGCAATCTCGCGATGCACCAGAAGCGTCTCGATGGCGTTGCAGACGCTGGGACGCTGCGTCTTCGCGTTGAGCAGTACCGCCATCGCCTTTCCGACATCAGCCGATGCATCCACGTAGAGGTGGCAGTTACCGGTGCCGGTCTCAATGACCGGGACCTTTGCGCCCTCAACCACCGCCGCTATGAGCCCAGCCCCACCACGAGGGATCAGCACATCGACCAGTCCACGGGCCGCCATCATCTCGCCGGTGACCCTCACGCCCGCCCTCGACCAGTGAGACGGCATGGGCGTCTATTCCAGCAGCCTCCAGGCCTGTACGCAGTGCCGCCACACACACCCGGTTCGACTCGATGGCCGACCTGGAGCCACGCAGTAACGCGGCGTTGCCGGATTTCAGGCACAGACCTGCGGCATCGGCCGTGACATTCGGGCGGTTCTCGTAGATGATCCCGACCACGCCAAAAGGCACCCGGACCTGCCGTACCTCGACACCATTGCCCAGGCGCCAGCCCGCACCAGGTCACCCACCGGATCGGGGAAGTGAGGCCACATCCCGTAGCCCCTGCGCCATCGCAGCGATCCTGGCCGCGTCTAGGCGCAGCCGGTCTATCACACCCTCTGGGGTGCCAGCCTCGCGTGCAACCGACACATCGGCCTCGTTGGCCTCCAGCAGTTGCTCCCCGGCCGCTGCCAGGAATCGGCCATGGCACGCAGCGCACCGTCCTTCATATCGCGGGTCAGGGTGGCCAGCTGCCGGCTGGCAGAGCGGGCAGCCATCGCTTGAGACCGGAAATCCATGAATGGAGTATAAGAGAGCCTGCCGACAGAAGCCGGCTGGCCGGAGTCAGCTGATCTCGATCAGCAGGTCGCGGTGCACCGCCAGGCCGCCGTCGCGCATCCGTTTCCTGAGTTCAGCGGTGGAGCAGTCAGCCAGCCCACGGGCCACGAGCCTGTGATCCGGCCCAGTGATGTCGAGGGGATCACCGGCCTCAAAATCCCCCTCAATGCTGTCAACCCCGGCGGCAAGCAATGAGGCATGCCCGTCCATGATCGCGCGTACGGCCCCTGAGTCGATACGCAGCGCACCACAGACATCGGCTGCATGAGCCAGCCAGAGCAACCGGCGAGGTCGCCTACGTCCAGCAGCCTCGAACAGGGTGCCGGCTTCCTCACCCCTCAGCACCGCGGCGAGCTGGTCGAAGTGGGCCAGTAGAACCGTCACTCCCCCGGAGGTCGCGATCCTGGCGGCCTCCACCTTGGTGCGCATCCCGCCGGTACCGACGCGGGAACCCACTGCGGATGTGTCTATGCTCAGCGCGGAAAGGTCATGGACACGACGAATCAGCCGCGCCTGCGGCTCAGCGGGGTGAGCGGTGTACAGGCCATCCACGTCACTGAAGATTGCGAGGACATCGGCCCGGATCAGGTGAGCGGTCAGCGCGGCCAGGCGATCATTGTCACCGAAGCGGATCTCCCCCGTGGCCACCGTGTCGTTCTCGTTGATCACGGGCACCACCCCAAGCCGGAAGAGCCGGGAGACAGTGTTCAGTGCGTTCCGGTAGCTGCGCCCATCCTGCAGGTCACCGGCGGTGAGCAATATCTGCGCCACCAGCAGCCCGTGCGCGGCAAACGCCTCGGTGTAGTGCCGGATCAGGATGCCCTGCCCCACCGCGGCCGCGGCCTGCTGGGTTTCGAGATCCCTGGGGCGGCTGTTCAAAGACAGCGGACTGAGCGCTGAGGCGATCGCCCCGGACGTCACCAGCGCCACTCGCCTACCCTGGTTGTGCAGTGCAGCGATATCCGACGCCAATGCCTTGACGCGCTCCGGATCCAGGTGGCCTTGGTCGCCTGTGAGCGACGAGGAGCCGACCTTCACCACCAGGCGCCGCGCAGCTATGACCTCAGCTCTCATCGAGAACCTCGCGCGCCTTCCTGGCGTGGTATTCAGCATCAGCCTCACGACGCCCTGGTGACGGCTGGGCGTTCGGTCTCCAGCCTCGGATCCTCGCCACGCCGGGAGAGAATCTCCGCGCCGGTGTCGATCTGCGGCGCGAAGTCGAAGATGACGGCGTCCTCACCACCGATGGCCACCGCGTCCCCTCCCGGGCGCCCAGCTCAAAAGTTTCTCCTCAACCCCCAGCCGGTTCAACCGGTCGGCCAGGTAGCCGACCGCCTCAGCAGTGCTGAAGTCGGTCTGCCGGATCCAGCGTTCCGGTTTCATCCCCTGACCCGCCACAGGAACCCTCCTGACCGTCGCCCTTCTTGGCGATGGTGAATGAGTCATCTAGAGAAACCGGGCCCACCGGCTTGGGACGCAGCACTTTCCTGAGGCGGTTCCTGCGCCTCGGCGGTGGCGCGGCGATCCGCGACGATCCCGGCCATGGCGAACTTCAGCTCGTTGAGCCCCACGCCTGTCTTGGTGCTGATCTCGAACACGCGATAGCCACGCTCCTCCAGCTGGGGGCGGGCGAGCTCCAGCCAGCTCAGGGGGCATCAGGCAGGTCCACCTTGTTCAGGGCCACCAGGCGCTCACGATCCTCCAGGCCACCGTGAGCCGCCAGCTCAGCCTCGATCACCTCCAGATCGGCGACGGGTTCACGTCCCGCTTCCCAGGTGCCCAGGTCAATCACATGCACGATGGCCTGACAGCGTTCGATATGCCGCAGAAATCGAAGCCCAGCCCTTTGCCAAGCGAGGCCCCCTCGATCAGGCCTGGCACATCAGCGACTGTGTGGGTGACATCACCTGCGACCACCACTCCCAGGTTCGGCACCAGCGTGGTGAACGGGTAGTCGGCGATCTTTGGTTTCGCGCGGGAGATGGCCGCGATCAGCGAGGACTTCCCGGAGGAGGAAACCCGACCAGACCGATATCGGCCAGTACCTTCAGCTCTAGCTGGATCAGCCGAGACTCGCCTTCCTCCCCAAGCAGCGCAAAACCTGGGGCCTTGCGGGCAGTCGTCGCGAGCCTCGTTCCCCAGCCCGCCCCTTGCCACCGACGGCAGCCACGTATTCCTGGCCAGGCCCGGCGAGATCCGCCAGGTGTTCCCCCGTCGTGGCATCAGAGACAACGGTGCCAGCTGGCACGGCCAGCACCACGTCTTCCCCTCTGGCGCCGTGCTGATGGTCACCGCGCCCGGGCTGCCCGTTGGTCGCTTTCCTGACCGACTGGCGGTGGTATTCAACAAGCGAGTTGAGGTTGTCCGCCACTCGCAGGATCACGGAACCTCCATCGCCCCCGTTGCCGCCGTCAGGCCCGCCAAGTGGCTTGAATTTCTCACGGTGCACCGAGGCGCAGCCATGGCCGCCATTGCCTGCCTGCACGGTCAGCCTGACTCGGTCTACGAAGGAGGGAATCGCCACGATGAGAAGTATCTCAAAGGGTCGAAAACCAAACGGCGACGGGCCCGCTCCCGAAGGAGGCGGGCCCGTCGCCAGTATCTGATCTGACTCAGGCTTCCACGGGCGCCACGTTGACCACGCGGCGGCCACGCTTGACACCGAAGTTGACCTGGCCTGCTGCCAGGGCGAAGAGAGTGTCGTCGCCGCCACGGCCCACGTTGTCGCCGGGGTGGAAATGAGTACCGTGCTGGCGGACGATGATCTCGCCCGCGCCGACAATCTGACCGCCGAAGCGCTTCACACCGAGACGCTGGGCGTTGGAATCACGACCGTTGCGCGTCGAGGACGCGCCCTTCTTGTGTGCCATCTGCTTGTTCCTGCCTCAGTTCTTGATGCCGGTGATCTTGACCTGGGTGTACCGCTGACGGTGGCCCTGGCGCTTCTTGTAGCCGGTCTTGTTCTTGAATTTGATGATCCGGATCTTGGGACCCTTGGTCTCTGCCAGAACCTCGGCCGTCACGGACACCTTGCCGAGGGGCCTTGGCATCGGAGGTCACGGTGCCGTCATCGACCAGCAGCAGCGGCTGCAGGTTGACGGTTTCGCCGACCCTTCGGACACCAGGTCGATGTCGAGGATGTCGCCAACAGCCACCTTGTGCTGGCGTCCGCCACTGCGCACGATCGCGTACACGCCTGACCTACCTTCTTCTTCTCATGCCTGGGGATCTCCCGTGCACCCGTCGGGGCCATCAGGAGGTGGTATCTGGCCGCGCGAAAGACACGGCATGACAACCGGGGGACAACTTTACGTTCACTACCCCGCCGGGTCAAACCGGTCCCGGATGCCTAGCCCTTCCTGCGCCGCCTACCGCCGGACTTGCGTTCGCCGCCGTCGGCTGGCGCCTGCGAGTCAACAGGGTCATCGAAGCGCAGATACCCAGAACCGTGGCAGTGCTCGCATTCCTCGGTGAAGGCCTCCCGCCAGGCCAGTGCCGATGCGTTTGCGGGTGAGCTGCACCAGACCCAGGCTGGTGACCTCCGCCACTTGATGCCTGGTGCGGTCGCGGCCGAGACACTCCACCAGACGGCGCAGCAGCAGCTCACGGTTGCTGGGCAGCACCATGTCGATGAAGTCGATCACGACGATGCCGCCAAGGTCGCGCAGCCTCAGCTGCCGGACGATCTCCTCGGCTGCCTCCAGGTTGTTGCTGGTCACGGTGGCCTCGAGATTGCCCCAGATCCCGTGAAACGTCCCGTGTTGACGTCGATGACGGTCATCGCCTCGGTGCGGTCGATCACCAGTGACCCACCAGATGGCAGGAAGACCTTGCGGTCGAGGCCTTGGCGATTTGCTCATCGATGCGGTACTGCGCGAACAGGTCCTTGCCGTCCTCCCCCGGCTCGAACCGCTCGACGCGATCCGCGAGGTTGGGGGCGACATGCCCGACGTAGGCCGAGATCGACTCGAAGGCGTCATCCCCCTGCACAGTAAGTTTCGCGAAGTCCTCGGTGAAAAGGTCACGGACGATGCGCAGCGTCAGATCGGGTTCTGCGTAGAGGGTTTCCGGTGCCTTGCCGGCCTTCGCCTTCTTCTCAATCACCTCCCACTGCGCCTTGAGACGGTTGACGTCCCGCACCAGTTCCTCGGCTGCGACCCCCTCAGCTGCGGTACGCACGATCACCGACTCGGTGTCACCGATCAGCTCGCCCAGGATCTGCCTCAGCCGGGTGCGCTCCACGTCCGGGAGCTTGCGGGAGATCCCGGACAGGTGCCCACCTGGGGAGTAGACGATGTAACGGCCGGGTAGGGAGACATGCCCGGTCAGGCGAGCGCCTTTGGCGCCGACAGGGTCCTTGGTGACCTGGACCAACACGGTCTGACCCGATTTGAAGACCTTCTCGACCTTGCGGTCCTCGGCCGTGACCCCGTAGGAGTCCCAGTCCACCTCACCCGCATAGAGGACGGCGTTGCGGCCACGGCCGATGTCGATGAACGCGGCTTCCATGCTGGGCAGCACATTCTGTACACGCCCCAGGTAGACGTTGCCGATCAAGGAGGTCGCGGAGGCGCGGTCCACGTAGTGCTCCACGAGTATGCCGTCCTCCACCACTGCCAGCTGGGTGTAATCAGCCCGTTGGCGGATCATGAGTTTGCGGTCCACGGACTCACGGCGGGCCAGGAACTCGGCCTCGGACAGGATGGGGGGCGCGGCGCCGGCCGGCAGCCCGGTTCTCCTTGCGCCGCTGCCGCTTCGCCTCCATCCGGGTGGACCCCTCGATGCCGGTCACCTCATCATCGGCGCCACCCTTGGCCTCGGGTTTTCCTGAACGCCGCCGACGCCGACGCCGACGGCGGGTGCTGGTCTCCCCCTCGGCCTCGTTCTCCTCGTCAGCTGTCTCCTCCTGGTCCGGGGCACCGAGGTGAATCCGTGGAGGACTCATCGCCAGCCTCCGTGGCATCATCGCCGTCGTCTGCGGACGTCTCCTCGGCGCTGGAGCCACGTCGCCGGCGCCTTCCGCCACGTCTCCGGCGCCGGCGACTGGGCCGTTCTTCCTCAACGGCTGTCTCATCCGGTTCCTCCTCAGCCCCGGAGCCGGGTTCGCTGTCCTCAGAGTCGTCAGCGATGGCATCGGCCAGTTTCGCCAGGGGTCTCGGTGCGTCCCTCGGCCGTGACCGCGAATGGATCCTTCACGGTGGCGGCACGCCGGGCCTTCGCGGCCTCCTCCGCCATGCGAAGCGCGGCCGCGATGCCATCCTCACCGGAATCGCTGGAATCCTGTTCGCCCTCGGCCGGCTCAGTCCTCTCGGGTGTGACGGCCCCAGCCGACTCAGGGCCGCGCGGCGCGTCTTCCCCTGGGAGCAGGGCTCCGATGGCGCCTCCGGCTGCGGTTCCTCGGAGCCGGTCTGGGCCCCGGCCTCGGCCACCTCGGTCTGGGGAGCAGGGGCGGCCGGGCCTCCCGCAGGCCGGGTCGCACGACGGCGGCGCCTCGCAGGGGCCGCGGCTGGTGTCCGGCTCAGTGGTCTCGGCCGGTTCGGCTGTGGCAGCTGCCGTGGTGGTGGTCTCGGCTGGCGCACTCACATCGACGGGAGGGCCAGCAGGCCGGGACGCGGCGCGACGCCTACGTTGCCTTTGCCCGGACTGATCCGGCTGAGGGCTCAACGGGCGGCTCAGCTATGGCAGCTTCCTTGGAGTCTGGCTCGGGGATTGTCCCAGGCCCTGGTTCCGGAACTGCCTCAGGCTCCGGGGTATGAGCCTCGAGCACAGCGGTCACGACGTCAGCCGTCACGACAGAGGACGCGCTGCGTACCTCATGGCCGAGCTGGGAGAGTTCGGCCAACAGCTCCTTGCTCGTGATGCCGAGATGTTTGGCCAGCTGATGGACGCGCGGGCGTGAGGGCAGCTCGGATGCAGAGGATTCTTGGCTGGGTTCGGTCATGTAGGGACTCCTTAGGGCGCGTAGGCGCCAGCTCTGACGCGGCTTACCGCGCCTCTCAAGACTCAAGGTCAACCAGAAGCATCAGGGGCCTCCGCGGTCGAGATTCATCGTCGCGGTTTCAGCCTCGGGCTGCCTCTCAGCAGCACCGGCGGTGCCCTGACCTGTCGCCTATTGTTACACAATTCACGTTTGCGATGGATCAGGAACGTTCACCGGGCACTGTCGCTCCACCGGGAATGTTGCAGCTGCGCTGCCCCCAACAGGCCGGTGCCGTTCTGAGTCCCAGGCGATTTTGGGAGCACTCTAGGCTGGACTGCGATGAGGGCTCCTGAAAGGCTTGTTGTCTTTGCTCATAGCCGTCGGCCTGCCGGTGGCCGGCTGCTCCTCGCCTGTTCAAAGGTCTCCCCCTCCGCCGCAGCGGACCCGGCGGCTACCACCGAGGCCCAGCGTCTCCTGACACGGCTGCATGCCCAAGAGGGTAAAGGGAATCCTCTTCGGTCATCAGCACGACCTGTCCCTGGGCTTCACCTTTGAACAGGGCGATGGCAGTGCCTCAGACACCGCAGCCGCAGTGGGTGATTACCCTGCGGTCTTCGGCTGGGACAGCCTCATCGCCGAGGGCGATGAAAGGCCGGGCGAGGCCGGTGCCCCACGCGAGACAAATGTCGAGGCCCTTGCCAGCATAATCAGACAGGCCGATGCCCTGGGCGGGGTCAACACCCTGACCATGCACATGCCGAATCCCGTCACGGGCGATAACTTCCGCGACACCTCAGGCGACGCAGTCGCCTCAGTGCTTCCAGGAGGTGCACGGAACGCCGATCTGACAGCGCACCTGGACCGGCTGGCCGACACGATCACGGCGGCTAAACGCGCAGACGGGACCCTGATCCCGGTCATCATGCGTCCCTGGCATGAGCACAACGGCGACTGGTTCTGGTGGGGGGCAGGGCATGCCACACCGGAGCAGTATGCCGAACTGTTCCGCTTCACCGTCGAATACCTGCGTGACAATCGCGGCCTCCACAACCTGCTCTATGCCTACTCTCCCAACTCGCCGCTGGACGGTGACCCCACCAGGTATCTGAACGGATATCCCGGGGACGATTACGTCGATGTCTTCGGCTATGACTCCTACGACAACACCGGAGGCAGTGGCGAGTGGATCAACTCCACCATCGCCGACCTGTCCATGGTGGTCAGGCTGGCCGACGAGCATGGAAAGGTCCCGGCCTGGACCGAGTTCGGGCTTCGCGAGGGATCGGCGTCGGGACCGCGCTGGTTCACATCGGTGCTGGAGTCGCTGAAACGCGACGAAAATGCCCGCCGCCTGGCCTGGATGCTGACCTGGGCGAACTACGGCCACGGTGATCGCGAACACGCTTATGTCCCGTATCCTGCGCATGGCAACTACCCGGATCATCCGCTGCTGTCCGATTTCCGGGCTTTCCACGACGACCCGTGGACTATCTTCGCCAAGGAATGGAAACGGTAGCTTTATGCTGGTCACCCTGCACCGCGATGGCATAGTGGAACCCTGTCGCGACACCGTTTCCAAAGGAGCTGAGATGACCGCGAGCCTGCCCACCGTCGTGTTCGCCGGGGACTCCATCACCGACGCTGGGAGGGACCCGGCCAGCGGATCCCTGGGCACCGGTTACGTGGCGAAGCTCGCCAAAGGTCCCCCTGGCGTTCGCGCGGGTCGTCAACGCGGGCGTCAGCGGAGATCGTATGGCGGACTTGGAAGCAAGATTCAACGCCGATGTGCTGGCGGAGCAACCTGATCTGGTGAGCATCTTCACAGGGATCAACGACACCTGGCGGGTGGTCACGGGCGAGGCGGCCTCGCCGCTGAAGGAGTTCGAGGCCGCGTACCGGCGCCTAATCGAGAGCCTGGGCAGGACGCCTGTGGTGCTTGTGGTGCCGTTCGTCGCCCCTGTCACCCCGGACCAGGAGGGCTGGGGAGCGGACCTGGAGCTGAGGCAGGGAGCTCGTCCACCACCTGGCAGCGGAATATGGCTGCGCAGTGGTTGACCCTAGGGCCTGATGATCCGGGAGTATTCCTCAGACTATGAGAACGAGGAGCTGGCCGGGGACGGGGTCCATCCCACCGATCTGGGCCACAAGCTGATCGCCGAGGGCCTGGAACCGTGAGGGCCCACACCCGGGTCGAAGCACTGCGCCGACCATAGCCCCTAAGCACACGCTATTCCATAGGCGGACCCCACCGCCCCGGGTGACCTCAGTGCCGGGTCATGAGGACTGTTCCTGCTGCTCGGCAACCAGCAGGGTCACGGGCTTGCCCGGCCGCGATCAGCGACCCGGCCACCAGCACCCCGGCGCCCGGCCCGGCCGCGTCGGCCAGCAGGGTCGCGAGTTCCAGCGCATCAGGCATCGCCGGGGCCTGGTGCACCTTCCCAGCCGGCCAGAAGTCTTCTGCAGCCCGCGCCAGCTCTTCGGCAGGCAGGGCGCGTGGGGTTCCCTGGGCACGTGTGACCACCACCTGGTCCATAGCCGAGGCGAAGATCTCAAGCACTCCAGAGGTGTCCTTGTCGGCCATCATCGCCACCACCCCGATGAGGGGCTGGAAGGCAAAGGCTTCCTGGCAGGCATCGATGGTCGCCTGCGCGGCCTGGGGGTTGTGGGCGGTGTCGATGACAATGGCCGGCGAGGTGCGTGCCAGCTCAAGCCTGGCTGGGGCCACCACCGATGCGAGCCCTTCCTCGATGATCTCGGGAGCCAGGGGTTGACCGCCGAGGAAGGCCTCGACGGCAGCGACAGCCAGTGCGGCATTGCGAGCCATGTAGGCTCCGTGAAGGGGAAGGAACAGGTCTCCCAGCGGCCCGCCCGCGCTCTCGATCCGGATCACCTGGCCACCCACCGCTGGACGGCGCTCCAGCACACCGAAATCCGGCCCCTCGGCCCTGACGACGTCACCTGCTTCAACGGCCTGGGCCAGCAGAACGCGGGCGGCCGCCGGCTCCTGGCCGGACAGCACCACCGTCGCTCCGGGCTTGATGATGCCCGCCTTCTCAGCGGCGATCTTCTCCAATGAGTCGCCCAGAATGTGCGTGTGGTCAGCGCCGACCGGGGTCACCACCGCCACCTGTGGGTCTGCGACGGATGTGGCGTCCCACCTCCCTCCGAGCCCGACCTCGACCACCGCAACATCCACTGGCGTGTCAGCGAAAGCCGCGTAGGCCATGCCGGTGATGACCTCGAAGAAGGTCATGGCTATCCCGTCCAGCTGTTGCTCGTCGACCATCCGCACGAAGGGTTCGACCTCCTGCCAGGCCTCGGCGAACCGCGCCTCGGACAGTGGCTGCCCGTCTATGCAGATACGTTCCCGGGCATCGCTTAGGTGGGGGCTGGCGAACCTCCCCGTGCGCAGTCCGGCCGAACGCAGCAACGCGTCGATCATGATGCAGGTCGACCCCTTGCCGTTCGTGCCGGCCACCTGGATCACGGGAGTGGCCCGCTCCGGATTTCCCAGCAAATCCATTAGGGCTGCGATACGGCTGAGCCCCGGGCCAACGCGATGTTCGGGCCAGCGAGAGGTGAGTTCGGCTACAAGGGAGGCGTGTTCCATGATGGGGACATACTAAGAGATCCCACAGGTAGAGACCGGCCGACTCACGACGCCACTGCCTCTGGGATCTCTTAGTATGCTTGCCGTGATGAGCAGATATCCTGAGCCCTCCGTGAGGTATTGGCCCGACTGGGTGGGATTGATAGCCCGTCTGATACCAGGTGTCGTCTTCCTGTACGCCGGCATCGTGAAGGTGACGAATATGGCTGATTTCGCCATCGACATCCGGGCCTATCAGCTGGTCGGCTGGGATGTCTCGAACATACTGGCCCACAGCCTGCCGGTGATTGAGATCGCCGTCGGGGCGATGCTCATCGCAGGCCTGCTGACACGCTGGTCGGCACTGGTCACCATGCTGCTGCTCTTAGCCTTCACGGCCGGCATCGTCTGGGTGTGGAGCCAGGGAATCAGCATCGACTGCGGCTGCTTCGGGCAAGGCGGCGAAGTAGCTCCTGAGAACACCCAGTATCCGCAGAAATTGGCCGAGAATCTGGTGATGACCGTGATGTGCGGCTGGCTGGTAATGCGTCCCCGTTCTCTTTTCAGCCTGGATCAGGCACTTTTCGGCTCACCTATTCGTTTCAGCGAGGAGAGCCAGACTGACATCGCCAAAACGGCGGAAACCGAGGAGTGAGTTCTTAAGCCATGGCAAACAATTCGAACCTGAGCAGGCGCGCTGCTCTCAGGCAACAGCAGGAGCTGGAGGCACGCCGCAAGCGCAACTCCAAGATGATAGGCGTCGGCCTGGGCGCGCTGGCGCTGGTGGTGGCAGTTGTCGTAGCAATCGCTGTCTTCCAGTCGCTCAACAAGCCCCAGAGCGCCCAGGGCACTCCGCCCAACGCCACCGAGGGCTATGGCATCACCATCGCCAGCAAAGGCACCCAGCCGTCGGGCAGCGTGCCCCACGTGGTGCTCTACGAGGACTACCAGTGTCCCTGCATGCAAGGTGCGCGAGTCACAGTACGGAAAGGCGATGCTCCAGCTCGTTGACGAGGGCAAGGTTACCCTCGAGATCCGCACCGCGTACTTCCTCAACCAGGCGAACAAGATCTCCAACCCCGCTCGTCCGAGCGCGCCGCCTTGGCCGCCGCCGCTGCCGATGCCGTCGGCAAGTACCGGGAATACCACGAGTGGTGTACCAGAACCAGCCCGCCAATGAGGGAGACGGCTACACCGATCAGCAGCTCCGAGTCGATTTCGCCGCGCAGGCGGAATCACGGGAGATGATCTGACGAACTTCCAGAGGCTCTACGACGAGAAGACCTACGCTGATTTCGCCGAGAAGGCCTACAAGGCCATGAGCGACAACAACGTTCAAAGCACCCCGGCCTACCGCATCAACGACAAGGATCTTGAGTTCCAGGACCCAAACAGCGGCTCCGTTCTCATCACGCCGAACGATCCGGCCTCCCTCCTCGCAGCCATCGAGAAGACCGCATCCGCTTCCAACTGACCAGCACCTTTGTTGTGATCGAGCCGCCGGGATCAACTCTTGGCGGCTCGATCGCGTCACGGGGTGTGACTTTTACGCCAGCCATCGCCGACAACTACGATTCCCTACCATGATGAACCCCGCCTACAGCTCCGGTCTGCCCGTCAAGCCCGCTCTCGAAGGCCTCGAGGGTAAGTGGGAACAGGTATGGCGTGAGGACGGCACCTACGCGTTCCAGCGCCCCGCCTCCCGTGAGCAGGTGTTCTCCATCGACACCCCTCCCCCGACGGTCTCCGGGTCACTGCACGTCGGGCATGTCTTCAGCTACACCCACACCGACACCATCGCCCGATATCAGAGGATGCGCGGCAAAGAGGTGTTCTACCCGATGGGCTGGGACGACAACGGTCTGCCCACCGAGCGGCGCGTGCAGAACTACTACGGTGTCCGCTGTGATCCCTCGCTTCCCTACGAGGAGAACTTCACTCCCCCTGCCAAGCCCGACCCAAAACGCCAGGTGCCCGTATCGCGCCGCAACTTCATCGAGTTGTGTGAGAAGCTGACGGTCATCGACGAGAAGGTCTTCGAGGATCTGTGGCGGTATCTCGGGCTCTCCATCGACTGGGACACTCTCTACACCACGATCGCCCCAGCCACGCAGGCCGTGGCGCAGCGCGCCTTCCTACGCAACCTCGCGCGTGGTGAGGCCTATCTGAACTTTGCACCCACCATGTGGGACGTCACCTTCCAGACAGCAGTCGCCCAGGCGGAGCTGGAGTCGCGGGAGCATGCGGGGGCCTACCACCGCGTCGCCTTCCACGGCGCAGGCGGCCCTGTGTTCATCGAGACCACCCGCCCCGAGCTGCTTCCCAGTGTCTGTGCGCTGATCGCCCATCCCGACGATGACCGCTACCAGCAGCTGTTCGGCACGACCGTCACCTCGCCTGTCTTCGGGGTCGAGATCCCAGTCCTGGCGCACCCGGCCGCCGAACCCGACAAGGGTGCGGGCATCGCGATGTGCTGTACCTTCGGGGACCTGACCGACGTTCAGTGGTGGCGGGAGCTCAAACTCCCCACCCGCACGGTGATCGGGCGTGATGGCCGTCTGCAGCGCGAAACCCCGGAGTGGCTGACCCATGCCGAGCCTTACACGCAGCTGGCCGGCAAGACTACCTTCTCCGCCCGGGCCGCGGTCGTGGAGCTGCTGCGCGCCTCCGGCGACCTCGACGGGGAACCGAAGCCAATCTCCCGGCCCGTCAATTTCTACGAGAAGGGCGATAAACCGCTGGAGATCGTCGCAACCCGCCAGTGGTATCTGTCCAATGGCGGCCGCGACGAGCAGCTGAAAACCGAACTCCTGAAACGCGGCCAGGAGCTGGCCTGGACCCCGGAGCATATGCGGCACCGCTATGACAACTGGGTCGAGGGCCTGAACGGCGACTGGTTGATCTCCCGCCAAAGGTTCTTCAGGGGTCCCCTTCCCGGTGTGGTATCCCCTGGATGCCGACGGCGAACCGGTGTACGACGCCATGATCGTCGCCGATGAGGCAACCCTCCCCGTCGACCCTGTCACGGCCTGTCCCCCCGGCTACGAGGAATCCCAGCGCGGAGTCCCCGGCGGGTTCGTCGCAGACCCGGATGTGATGGACACGTGGGCCACGTCGTCGCTGACGCCACAGATCGCCTGCGGCTGGGGAGCGCGACGAGGAGCTGTTCAAGCTCACTTTCCCCATGGACGTAGCGCCGCAGGCTCACGACATCATCCGCACCTGGCTGTTCTCCCGTGTCGTGCGCGCCAACTTCGAGAACGACTCGCTGCCATGGCGGCGCACCACCATCTCGGGTTTTGTCACTGACCCGGACCGCAAGAAGATGAGCAAGTCGAAGGGAAACGTGGTGGTGCCCTCTGACATCCTGGAACGTTACGGCTCCGATGCGGTGCGCTGGCGCGCGTCCATGGCCCGTCCCGGCATGGACTCACCCTTCGATGAGAAGCAGATGAAGGTCGGCCGCCGACTGGCCATGAAAAATCCTGAACGCCGGTAGGTTCGTGCTCGGTATGGCCCCCGAGCCCGGGGATCCTGCCCTCATCACGAACTCGGTTGACCAGGCCCTCCTGGCCACTCTCTCAGATGTCGTCGCCACATGCACCACAGCCTTCGAGGCCTTCGACTACACCCAGGCGCTGGAGACCGTGGAGGCGTTCTTCTGGGCCTTCTGCGACGACTACCTGGAACTTGTGAAGGAGCGCGCCTACGGTGCCCAGGACCGCGAGGGTCAGGCCTCTGCGCAAGCCACCCCTGGCCATCGCGCTCGATGTGCAGTTGCGGCTGTTCGCCCCATTCCTGCCGTTCGTGACGGAGGAGACCTGGTCCTGGACCCACGGCTCCTCCATCCACCGCTCCCCTGGCCCACCCCCGGGAGCTGACGCTGGAGGCCGGGGACCCGGCAGCTGCTGGCTGATGTCGCATCAGTGCTGGTGGTGATCCGCGGCGCCAAGTCGAATGCGAAAGTATCCATGAAGACTCCGGTCCGGCAGGCCATGTTCCTGGGAGACCATGCTGCGCTGGAACGGCTGAAGGCCATCGAGCCGGATCTGCGGGCTGTCGGGCACATCACCGGTGACATCGGCTGGAAGATTGCGGAGGGCCCCTTGACTGTTGAGGTGGAGCTGGAAGACCTTCCCGCGTAGCGGAGGCAGGATCGACCAGGGGTGGGCTCCGCTGCCCAGCATCTGCGGAGCCCACCCTCAAGTTTCATGGGATGAAAGTAGCTGGCGGCAGCTGTGGCGGTACTGCCGCCGGTTTGCTTTCCAGCCGCGTCAGAGCCTCCGCGACAGCGGCATCAAGCTGCCGGTCTCCGCCGTCTTCCCAGTCGGCTGGGTCAAGGCACACCTCGATGTCAGGGATCCGTTCCGTGGTTCTCCACACCGAAACCCTGCCTGTTGAACGAGAAGGCGAAACGAGGCTGCGTGACGACAGTGCCGTCCACCAGCTCGAAGCGCCCGTCGATCCCGACGACCCCACCCCAGCTGCGTGTTCCCCACCACAGGGCCAAGGCCAAGGTTCTGAGCTGCGGCAGTGATGATGTCACCATCGGAGCCCGCGTAGGGGTTGGTGACAAAGACCACCGGTCCGCGCATTCCCTGTGCCGGGTAGGGTTCCGGGGAGTCCAGCTGACGAGCATGACCCCACCCCACAACGGTGCGCATCAGCCGTTCCAGCACCAGGGATGAGGTGTGACCACCACCGTTGTACCGGACATCGACCACCACCGCCTCACAGCGGGAAGCCTGTTCGATGAGCCGATGGAACTCCGCCCACCCCTCAGCCATCATATTCGGGACGTGAACATAGCCGACGCGGCCCCTGTGAACGCTCACGGACCCGGGCAACCCGGGAAGCCACCCACTCGTGATAACGCAGCCCAGCCTCATTGGCCACCGGGACCACTGCAACGCGCCGCTTCTTCCCGTCCCGTTCCAGGGTCAGCTCGACAGGCTGCCCGCTGCCCCCAATAGCAGCGCGCTTGATGTCGGGGACCCCGGTAACCGCGTGACCATCGACAGCGGAGATCACGTCTCCAGGCTGGGCCGCCACCCCTGCCAGCGCGCAGCGGCGAGCGGGCCGTCGGATCGGAGGACTCGCCCTGCAGGATGCGCTCGATGACAATCTCACCCTTGTCGTTGCGGCTCAGGTCAGCACCCAGCCAAGCCACCCTGTCCTCAGTCTGTCCGCCAGGTGGCAGGACGTAGGCGTGAGAGGTGTTGAGTTCGGCGTTCGTCTCCCACAGCACGTCGACGAGATCGTCGTGCGTGGCAATCCGCTCCACCAGAGGCCGGTAGCCGGCGCACACCGCTGCCCAGTCGATGCCGTTCATATCCTCACGCCAGTAGTGGTCCCGCATCAGGCGGGCGTTCTCGTCGAACATCTGCAGCCACTCATCGCGGCAGGACTGCTGGCGGCGCAACCGGGACAGGTCCACGGCAATACGATCGTCTTCATCGGTTTTCGCGCCGGCGGGCTGCACCCACAGATCGTCACCACTGCGCACGACCAGCTGTTTGCCGTCGCCGCTGACAGCCGCATCATCGCAGGCGTCGACCACAACGGTCAGCTTGCGCTTCTCGACGTCGTAGGCCTCAATACTGTCTTTCACCTCCTGGCCGGGATGCGTCCTGTGCCGAGCACCCCGGCGTGCGGGGCAAGACGCCGCCACACCACTCCCTCCGCGACGGCGGCAAGGCCGTCGTAGCGTCCTGCGGAACAGGCAGCGGGACCATCCGGTCCTCGACACCGTCGACATCCAGGACGATGTCCTCAACATCAGTGGGCTCCTCGTCTGGTTTTTCTGTCTTTTCTCGTCCGGCTCCTGGGCCTTGCCGTCGCTGATCGCCCAGCCATCAACGGAGGGGCCGAAAGGTATGGGGTCCTCCGCGCGCAACGGAATCACATAGGGCCGCACCGTGTTGGTGAACCCCAGATCAAAGTTGATCTCGTCGTAGGCGGGGTCGATGGTCCGGCTCGACAGGAAATACAGATACCGGCCGTCCAGGCTGAAGGTGGGTGAGAAGTCATTGAACTGACCGCGGGTCAGGATAAAGGACCTGTCCTGCCTGAGGGTCATAGCCGACGAGCCGCCCCAGCGCCCCCTCATCGCCAAGTGCCTCACGCCACACCAGATAGCGACCGTCTGGACTGAAAACCAGGCCCGTCGCCTCACCCTCCCGCGACCGGCCCTACTGTCCGGGCTGTGTCCGCCACGACAGACAGGACAGTCACGGAGCCGTCGTGGGATGCCGCAGCGACCTCGGAGCCCTCGCTGTTGGAGGCGAGCTCCAGCACCCGCCCCAGTTTTCCGTGTGCTATCCGGCGGGATGTCCCCTCGCCGTCAAGGGATCTGATCTCAAGGCAGTCCTCCCCTCTGCATCGGTTACCCAGATGCCTTTTCCCGTGCTGCCCAGCGGGATCGTCTCCCTGACCCGGATCCCGGGCAGGCCACTCAGGTTCCGGGCCGGGCCGGAGCGGTGCGTCAGGAACCAGGCCTGTCCCCGCCACTCCACCAGGGAGCCGTCACCACCATGATCGGGAATCACCGATTCCAGCCGGTCCAGGGCCTCGATGGTGACCGGCCCCGGCTGGCCAAGCGCGACGTCCACCGGGATGGGCCGTGGAACATCATCCAGGGAATCGAGGACGTAGAGGACGCCGCGTGCGTGGAAGACCACCCGCCTGCCATCCGTGGCGGCGTCCCGGCAATAGCCCCTCGACGAAGGTGTGTTCAGTGTGGGCCCTCAGGTCGCTGCCGTCTGGGGCGACGCTCCAGACCTGTGCCTGCTCACCCGCTTTTACCGGCAGCCTCGCACCCAGATCAGAGGTGAAGACGATCCGCTCTCCCACCCAGCACGGACCGGCCAGGCTGGCACTCTCCTCTGGGAGCAGCCGCTGCCATTGTTCTTGATGCTCATCGGAGACCCAGACCCGGTTGGCCATACCGCCGCGGTAGCGTTTCCAGGCCTCCGGGCCGCGAAAATTCGGGAGGCCAGCACCACCCCGGCCATCTGGACGCCGGTCTGCGGCAGAGGCTGGCCCCCATGCAAGCCGTTCCAGTTCACCGTCCAGGGAAATGGAATACAGCCAGGAAAGCGCACGTAGCGCCTCATTGTGCATGGAAGCGACCAGCACATGCCCAGAGTCTAGCCAGCCGCATACCTGCATCCGGGCTGCGCTCAGCCATGTGAGACGATGCCTACCGCCGTCTAAGGCGATAACGTGAAGATCCTGGTTTCCCGCAGCCCCTGCGACAAATGCCACCTGATCACCTGAAGGCGAGAAACGAGGGCTGCGCACCACGGTGTGCTCGGAGGTGAGGCGATATGCCCTGCCGCCCGCGACCGTCGTCAGCCAGAGATCGTCATCAGCGACGAAAACCACCTGATCCTTATTGACATGTGGGTAGCGCAGATAGCCAGAATTCGATGGCGCCAAACCTGCCCGAAGAAGCGCCGGAAATGTCAGGCCGACAAGTCCCGGCGCCGCGCCACACGAGAGGAGGCCACCAGCTCAGGTTGCGCTTTTCCGAGAACAGCCTCACGGGTCACCACAACCTGCGCCACATCCTCCGCGGAAGGCACCTCGAACATCACATCGAGCAGTAGCTCCTCCAGGATCGCCCGCAGCCCACGAGCTCCTGTGCCCCGTTCCAGGGCGAGTTCCGCGATGGCGTCAATGGCCTCGTCAGTGAAATCCAGCTGCACCCCGTCAAGTTCAAACAGGCGCGAGAACTGTTTCGTCAGGGCGTTACGCGGTTCAACGAGAATCCGGTTCAACGCTTCCCGGTCCAGCGGTGAGACCGTCGAGATCATAGGAAGCCGGCCAATGAACTCCGGAATGAGCCCGAACTTGTGGAGATCCTCAGGCCGGACAGCGGAGAATGGGTCCTTCAGCTCGGAGCTGACGGAGGTGTCGACGCTGAACCCGAGGGGCCGCTTTCCGACACGGGAGTTGATGATCTCATCAAGCCCGGCAAAAGCCCCGCCGACGATGAATAGGACCTTGGTGGTATCGATTTGAAGGAAATCCTGATGCGGATGCTTACGCCCTCCTTGCGGGGGCACAGATGCGACGGTTCCCTCAAGAATCTTCAGCAGCGCCTGCTGCACTCCCTCGCCGGAAACATCGCGGGTGATCGATGGGTTCTCAGACTTGCGCGCTACTTTATCGATCTCATCAATGTAGATAATGCCGGTCTCGGCCTTCTTGATGTCGAAATCTGCTGCCTGGATCAGCTTCAGGAGAATGTTCTCCACGTCCTCACCGACATAACCGGCCTCAGTGAGAGCCGTCGCGTCAGCCATGGCGAAGGGAACGTTCAGCATCTTCGCGAGAGTCTGGGCCAGGTAGGTCTTCCCACACCCCGTGGGACCGATCAGCAGGATATTGGACTTACCCACCTCGACGGGGTCATCTCCCTGACGCGAACGCCCGATCCGTGTCTGCTCGGAGGTGATGCGCTTGTAGTGGTTGTAAACGGCAAACCGACAAGGCCTTCTTCGCGGCATCCTGCCCGATCACATACTGATCGAGGAAATCACGGATTTTCCCTAGGCTTGGGAAGTTCCTCCTGCAACCCGAAGGTCTCGACCCTGGGGAACTCTTCCTCAATGATCTCATTACACAACCCAATGCACTCATCACAGATGTACACACCATCGCCCGCAATGAGACGCTTGACCTGTTTCTGTGACTTGGTGCAGAAATTGCACTTGAAGACCTCACTGGTCTCACCGATCCGTGGCACCGAAAACTCCACTCTGTCCGTCAATTAACGACTGGCCACAACTCTACTCGTCAGGGTGTCATCTCGTGGCGCAACACCCTGACGAGTTCTGAGGTTCAGGCCCCGACATCCTTGAGTGAGGTGAGGATGTCGTCCACGATGCCGTACTCCACCGCCTCCTGGGCAGTCAGGTACTTGTCGCGTTCAATGTCCCGGCTGACCTTCTCGGGCGTCTGTCCGGTGTCAGCGGCGAGCATCTTCTCCATCAGCTCACGGATGCGCATGATCTCCCGGGCCTGGATCTCCAGGTCCGAGCTCTGGCCGTAGCCGCCCTCGGTGGCTGGCTGGTGGATCAGGATGCGACTGTTGGGCAGTGCCAAGCGCCTGCCTTTGGTGCCCGCTGCGAGCAGGAGCGCCGCTGCGGAGGCGGCCTGCCCAAGGCAGACCGTCTGAATATCGGGTTTGATGTAACGCATGGTGTCGTAGATGGCGGTCAGCGCCGTAAAGGAGCCGCCCGGCGAGTTGATGTAGATCGAGATCTGTCGCTCCGCGTCCATCGACTGGAGACAGAGCAGCTGGGCCATCACAGCGTTGGCGATGTCGTCGCTGATCGGGGTGCCGAGGAAGATGATCCGGTCCTCGAACAGCTTGGTGTAGGGATCGACACGACGCAGACCGTAGCTGGTGCGCTCCTCCCACTGGGGGATGTAGTAGTCCATGTCGACGCTTGTTGGTGCGATGCCCTGAGGCAGATGTGTCATCACTGGTTCGGAGCCTCCGAGTTGATCTGGGACGCACGCTCGTAGACGTGGTCGATGAAACCGTATTCAAGCGCCTGCTCAGCCGTGAACCAGCGGTCGCGGTCTGAGTCGGCCTCGATCTGCTCCACGCTCTGGCCGGTGTGCTGCGCGATGAGCTGGGCCATGGTCTTCTTGATGTGCAGCGACTGCTCCGCCTGGATGCGGATGTCGGATGCGGTCCCACCGAGACCACCGGAGGGCTGGTGCATCATGATGCGGCTGTGCGGCAGGGCATAGCGTTTGCCAGGGGTGCCTGCGGACAGCAGGAACTGTCCCATGGAGGCCGCGAGCCCCATGGCCACCGTGGCGACGTCATTGCTGATCCACTGCATGGTGTCGAAGATGGCCATACCTGAATCGACGGAGCCACCGGGGCTGTTGATGTAGAGGTAGATGTCTGAGTGGGGATCCTCAGCGTTCAGCAGCAGCATCTGAGCGCAGATGGCATTCGCGTTCTCGTCACGCACCTCGGATCCCAGAAAGATGATGCGGTTGGCGAGCAGGGAGGAGTAGACGTTGTCCGTCATTCCCAGCCCTGGCCCCTGGGGGTCGCCATGGAGATAGTCAGTTTCGATTGTCGGTCACGTCATACAACGTACCGACTCCAGGCAATTTTTCCAAGGATGGCCCGCCCAGTTCACTCAGCAGCGACGTCCACCCCGGAATCGTCGCAATCACTGGTGTCGACCGCGTCGGGGGTCCGAGGAGATCAGCGCTCCCACCCAGCGGGCCTTGGGATCGTTGTCGAGCAGCAGGGACTTCACCATGAGGGTCAGCGGCAGCGCCAGCAGAGCGCCCAAGGCGCCGAAGACCGCGGTCCACAGCAGCAGGGAGATGAAGGAGGTCACCGGAGTGACGCCGACGGCGTCACCGGTGAACTCGGCTGGATCACCGACTGGATCACAAAGTTCAAGACGCAGTAGGCCACGATCACAATCAGCGAGGCCACAGGTCCTTCTCGAACAGCGCCAGCAGCGCGGGCGGGATCAGACCGATGAAGAAACCGACGTTGGGGATGTAGTTGGTGATGAAACTCAGCACCACCCAGACCAGCGGCAGCGGGACACCGACGATCACCAGCGCGATCCCATCCAGGATGGCGACGATAAAGCCGAACAGGGTGGTGACCAGCCAGTACCGGCGGATACCGACTGCGAAGCCCTCAAGGGAGCTGGTGAAGCTGGGATGCAGCTTGTCTGTGATCGCCAGTCTTTTCGCCATGGACGGCAGATCGAACACCAGAAAGGCCAGGCAGATGAGTATCACGACCATGGTGCTGGTGGCGCTGGACGCCTGGGTGACGATGTTGCCGACCAGACCGATCACGTTCGATGGCGACACCGACTTGAGTTGGTTGAGCAGCGCGGCTTCGTCGAAGCCGACGCTGGTTAGCCAGGCGATCACCTGGTTGTAGAACTCTGTGAACCGCGGACCGTACTCGGTCAGCGAGGCCACCATAGAGGTCCCGGCCCACACGAGAGACACCGTGACCAGGACAAGGACCGAAAACAGCAGCACCCCGATGATCAGGGCAGCCAGGATCCGGGGCACCCGGTGTTTCTCAAGCCACCGATATGCCGGATACGTGGTGACCACGAGGTTCACTGCGAGGAAGGCGGGGGCCAGCACCGAGCTGAGGTCCTTGAACAGGGTGAGGGTCAGCGCGATGGCACCCAGCACGATGACGGCAACGACGAACAGGGAAACCTACCCGCCTTGGACTGCTCGGCGGCCCCCATCAATCACTCCGCTTCTTCGGCAGCGCCCCTCGTCGTCGACGGTCTCGCCGGCCTCGGAGGATTCCTCAGCCTCGGCTGGCTCCTCGGCCTGGGGGACCATCTCGACGACCTGCCCCTCGGAGTCCGTCACCTTCGCGGCCTCGCAGATCTCAGCCAGTGCCTTGCCCCGGCGGATCTCCTGCATCCACTCCGGCATGTGGTTGTGCTCCATCATGTGGTTCACCACCTCCTGGGGGGTGGTGCGCTGCTCGGTGGCCCTGCGAAGGATCAACTCGGTGAGTTCCTGCTGGGAAACCGGCACCTCATTGTCATCGGCGTACTTGTCGAGAAGCAGCTGGGCGCGCAATGCCTGGGTAGAGCGCTCGTCAACCCTGCGCCCAGAAGGCGTCAGCGTCCTCAGCCTCCTCGTCCTCGGCCTGCTCAAGGTAGGTTTCGACGGTAAGACCGGCTCGCGCCAGCTGATCGGAGATCTGGTTGCGGCGGGCCTCGAGCTCACGGGCCAGCACAGCGACCGGGACCTCGAAGTCGACCTGTTCAAGGGCGGCTTCCAGCACCTTGTCCCGCGCCTCGGCGATCTGCTCTGCCCTGGCCTGCGCCTGGACTGCCTTGGCGAGGTCCTCACGCATCTCGTCGACGGTGTCGAACTCGGAGATCATCTGGGCGAACTCGTCGTCCAGCGCGGGCAGCTCCTCCCTCGGCAACCTGCGTGACGGTGACCGTGATGTCCGCCTCCTGGCCGCGGAAGGGGCCGCCGATCAGGGTGGAGGCAAAGGTCTTCGACTCCCCGCCTTCAAGCCGCGGACAGCCTCGTCGAGCCCCTCGAGCATCCCCGAGTCTTCACCGACGGTGAGGGTGACGCCGGTGGCGGAGGCCTCCGGTAGCTCCTGCCCATCCTGGGCGGCGGTCAGGTCGATGGTCAGGACATCCCCCTCCTGGGCCTCGCGCTCGAGTTCCGTGGTGGTGGCGAAGCGCTTGCGGAGCATCGAGATGCGCTCGTCCACCTCGTCATCGAGCGAGGAAAGCGCGTCGACCGTCGCCTCAATGGAGGCGAAATCCGGCAGGTCGAAGTCGGGACGGATATCAACCTCAGCTGTGAACTCGACCACCCTCACCGTCCTCCAGCTTGGTGATCTCGATCTCGGGCTGGCTGAGAGGAGCCACCTTGGCTTCGGCGAGAGCGGCCTCGTAGGCGGGCTGCATGGCGTCGTTGATGGCCTCCTGGAGGACCACCCCCCGGCCGAAGCGCTGATCGATGACGACGGCCGGCACCTTGCCCCTTGCGGAATCCAGGGATGCTGACCTGCTCTGCGATCTCCTTGTAGGCCTTGTCGAGATGGGGCTTGAGATCAGCAAAGGGGATCTCTACGGTTAGCTTGACCCTCGTGGGGCTCAGCTTCTCTGCGGTGCTGGGCACGAATCGACTCCTGAACTTGATTTGGTCGCCGCAAGTTTAACCAAGGGCATCCAAGCCGACCAACCGTGACCTGCTCATCTCCCGGTGTGTCGGCGCGCCCCTACCATTATGCGCATGCCGAACCCCCTCATCGACCTCGCTTTTTGCGAGCTGTAGCCGACCGCCCTGACGATGTCCCCCTACGGTTGCACGTGGTGGAATTGCTCATAGCCGATGGCCGGGGTACGGAAGCCGTCCAGCACTGCGCTGCCGCCCTGCAGCAGGGACCCATCCAACCAGCAGGCGCACGCGTTGCTGGCCCAGGCATTCCCCTCAAGCCCCTCGGCAGAGCAATCCGCCGAGGACGGGCATCCCGTCCCTCGAGCAGGAGCGAGGGGCAGCGGATTTCAACTGGTCGCAGGCAGAACAGCAGTTTGGCGACGGCCCCGCCCCGCGTTTTGTGACGGATGACGAAGACGGACGGTCACGGCCTGAGGTCATCCACGAAGATGAGGAGGCCCGCCCCCAAGACGTCTGGGAGGTCGAGAGGACGGGAATACGCCTGGCGGATGTGGGAGGCATGGATCACGTGAAAGAACGCCTGGAGATCGCCTTCCTGGCTCCTATGCGCAATCCAGAACTGCGCAGGCTGTATGGGAAAAGCCTCAAGGGTGGCCTGCTGCTCTACGGGCCACCGGGCTGCGGAAAGACGTTCATAGCACGCGCTGTCGCAGGAGAGATGGGCGCATCGTTCATGAGCGTGACCCTCTCGGACGTGCTCGACATGTACTTGGGACAGTCAGAGAGCAACCTCCATGGCGTGTTCCAGGTGGCGAGGAGCTCCGCCCCCGTGGTGCTCTTCCTCGACGAGCTGGACGCAATCGGCCTGAAACGCACCCTCAGCGCGTCCAGCGGAATGCGCAATGTGATCAACCAGCTTCTCCAGGAGCTCGATGGAGTCAGCTCGGACAACGAGGGGGTGTTCGTGCTCGCCGCGACCAATGCTCCCTGGGACGTGGATCCGGCACTCCGCAGGCCGGGCCGGCTGGACCGCACTGTCCTGGTCCTGCCCCCAGACCAGAGTGCCCGCGAGGCCATCCTGAGACATGATCTTGCCCGCCGCCCCGTCGAGGGCATCAACCCTGGCAAGACTCGTCCGGGACACCGAGGGTTTCACAGGGGCCGACCTGGCCCATCTGTGTGAGAGCGCAGCGGAGCTGGCGATGATCGACTCGGTACGCACCGGCAGAACCCGGATGGTCAACATGAAGGATTTCACCTCTGCTCTCAAACAGATCCGTCCTTCTGCAGGTCCTTGGTTCAAGACAGCCCGCAACGTCGTCACCTACGCGGACCCGACGGGCGAGTATGAGGAACTCACCACCCTACATGAAGTCAAGACGGTTGTTGTGAACCAGTCACAGCAAAAGCTGGACCGGGCTGAAGAACTGGCAAACCTAGGCCGCATCCCCCAGGCCCTGGAAATCCTGTATCCCTTTACTGGGCGACAACGATGCGGATCAGGCCTTGGTACATGGGCACATAGGCAGAACCCATCTTTTTACGACCACGACTTCCAGCAGGCAGAGTCGCATGCACGATCAGCACTGGCGTTGAATCCGGAGAACCCGATACGGTCCTTCTGCCTCCAGGTGCTCGCCTATTCTCTCTGGCGCCAGGGTCGGCCAGCCGAGGCGTTACAGCCCCTACGGGAGGCGATCAGCCTCGATCCGGAGGCTCCCAGCCCTCATTCTGTGATCGCAAAGGTCTATGCAGATCTGAGGTGGTTCACCAAGGCCCGCCACGAGGCCCAGAAGGCCATAGAGCTGGGCCCCAGCAACCCCGACTACCATTTTTCACTCGGATATGTGCTGCACGACGTAGATCCGGAGGCGGCAGAGCTGGCGTACCGGAAGGCCTTGGAGCTAGACCCAGGCAAGGTCGAGGCCAAGGAGAACATCGCTCATCTTGCTTTGAAGAGAGGAGACTTAAGAACCGCAAGTTCTGGCCTCATCGAGGTACTCAGCGAGGCTCCCGAAGACCACAGACCGGTATTGATACTGAACAAGAAGGTCGTATCGGCGATCAGGGAGGCAACCTGGCTCACCCTTCCGGCCTGTCTCCTATGCACTGCCGTGGCATTCTGGAATGTCATTGGTGGACTGGTGCTCTCCGTCTTGATGGTGACGCTCACCGTGTTCAGGCTCCGCTCTCGAATCCTGCCGCTGCGGAAGGGGGCAGGAAACAGCTTTCTCAAGGGTTTCCCGCGCCGGGAGAAAATCGCGACAGCCTGGGCCTGTCTCATCGCATTCTCCTGGACGATCCTGACCGGCAGTCTCCTGATCGCCCTGATCTTCCTAAGACCAGGAGCACAGGTGCTGGCCTTGGCATCCGTGCCGCCTGTGCTCATGGGAGGTGTGCTGGACCTGATCCGCGCCCTCTACATCCGGAAAAGCCTGGACTAGAAGCGCCAAAGAAAGCGTCAGCAGACCCTGCCGACCGGACACCAGCAACCAGCCCCTAAGAGCTGGTCCTGGCTCGAGTGGGGATCATCGGGGTAAGCTGCTAGACTCTCCGATGCTCTGCGGATGTAGCTCAATGGTAGAGCCCCAGTCTTCCAAACTGGCTACGCGGGTTCGATTCCCGTCATCCGCTCCATTGGCGGTCAATAACCGGTCATCGACCCAAGCTCGGCGCGGTAAACAGGTACCGTGGATGCATGAGAATGCTTCTGAGGGCTTTGTCGTGGGGGCAATCGCAACCGCAGCTGCGGTCTGGCTCATTCCCGGGATCCGAGTCGTCGCCGAGACAGACCAGCAGTACATCCTGATCATGCTCGGGGTGGCGGCCATCATGGGAGTGGTCAACGCCGTCATCAAGCCGTTCACGCAGGTGCTGTCGTTCTGCCTGGTCGTGGTCACCTTCGGCCTGTTCCTGCTGGTCATCAATGCCAGCATGCTGGCATTGACCGCCTGGATTGCCCAGCGGTTCGGCATCGGCTTCTTCGTTGACGGATTCTGGCCCGCCCCTGTGGGGCAGCGTCGTCATCAGCTTCGTGAGCTCTCTACTCGGCGGGCTGCTCGGCGCCAAAGACTGAACGGGCGCGGGCGGGTATTCCACATTGGGCAGCAGGCAATGGCTTGCAGTAGACTCTGCTGAGCTTCTTCCTGAGAGGCACCGGGACGTAGCGTAGTGGCTAGCGCGCCTGCTTTGGGAGCAGGAGATCGCAGGTTCGAGTCCTGTCGTCCCGACACCTGTGACCCCCGGCATAGAACTTTGTACCGGGGGTCATGACGTTTACCGGGTGGAACGGCTAGTGTCAGTGGGACCAGGACATCGTGGCAGGCCACATCGATCTCACAGACGGCCTCCAGCCAGCCCCCAGCTGGATGTGGTTGATTTAGCCCGCGCTCTACGAGTCAACTCACACAATTGCCGGGCCATGTGCCCTTGATGAGAGGAGCCAGCGTGCTGCTGGAGACCACTGCGGATTCACTGACCGGGATCGCGGCCTGGGCCGTCGGGATCATGACGGCCCTCGGCGGTCCCGGGGCAGCGTTGCTCATCGCTCTTGAGAACCCGTTCCCGCCCCTGCCGTCCGAGGTTTTCCTGCCCCTGGCAGGTTTCTCCGCAGGCACCGGCAGCTCCAGCATGACCGTCCTCTCGGCGATCCTCTGGTGCACCTCCGGCTCCGTAGTGGGAGCCTGGGCCCTGTATGGGGTAGGGGCGTGGCTGGGACGGGAGCGAACCCGCCGGATCCCTGGCCAAGATGCCCTTGGTCAAGACATCCGACATCGACCGCACTGAGGCGTTCTTCCAGCGGTGGGGAGGCTGGACTGTTTTCACGGGACGCATGGTGCCGGTGTTCCGGTCACTCATCTCCATCCCCGCCGGGATCACCCGCATGAATCCATGGCAGTTCACCCTGCTGACCACGGCGGGCGCCGCCATCTGGAACACCATCCTGATCGGCGCCGGTTATCTGCTGGGCGCGAACTGGACAGTGGTCGAGGGTACGTGGACGTCTTCTTGAAACTGGTGATAGCCGCCTGCGTGGCCGCTCTGGCCTGGTTCGTCGCCGTCAGGCTGCGCAGTTCGAGGCGCGCTGCCCCGCAGCAGCAGGAAGTCACGTCTTCAGCCCACGACACCGGGGATGAAGTCTAGAGTTGGAAGGGTTGTCCCTACCCCGTCCAGAAGATGAGCCCAACCCACCAGCCCGAGTTCCACCGCCTACAGACGTCCGCACCTCAAAGCCCCCAGGGCCGGCGGCAGGTGATAGCCGAGCACGTCATATCGCAGGGAGGCGTCCGTGTCGAGGACCTGGCCCGGGTGGTCGCCGTCTCGGTGATGACCATCTACCGGGATGTGGCGAATCTCGAGCAGGCTGGCCTCGTTCACCTGGACCGGGGTATCGTCCATCCCGTCGCTACGAGCCTCAGTGAGGCCGATGCCGAATTCCGCCTCCAGCAGAGCCCGGAGATGAAGCACTCAATGGCCGAGGCGCTGGCTCCCCGGATCGGTCAGGGAAGCTCCGTGATGCTGGACGACTCGACGTCGGCATTGTGGGTGTTGCGCGCTCTAGAGGGGGTACACCCTCTGACCGTGATCACGACCTCCCTGCTGGTGGCGAACGAGGCGAAGCAGATGCACGGCGTCCGCCTGTTGCTGACGGGCGGCGAATACGAGAGCTGGGCCCACGCGATGATGGGACCGACCGCCGCTTCCAATCTGCTGTCCTGGCAGGCTGATCACTGCGTGATGTCGGCCTCCGGGGTGGTCGGGAGGCGCTGCCAGCATCCCTACGAGAACGCAGTGCAGGTCAAGCAGGCGATGATCGCATCCGCCAGCAGGCGGTACCTGCTGCTGGATCACACCAAGTTCACCCGCAAGGCGCTCTACACCTTTGCGGAACTCACCGACTTCGACACCGTGGTGGTCGATGCCGCAACCCCGCAGGCGGTCCGTGAGGAGTTGAACAGCTACGGTGTAGAGGTCGTCATAGCCGAGTGATCAACCACTCCCCCTGAGCTGCGACACGCCGGTTTGACTAGGGATAATACTTTTCCAAACCATAATCTATGGTGTTTTTCACAGCTTCGCTGTTACTCTTCCTACCACCCCCCGTACAAGGAAGTTGAGGACAGGCATGGGACTTACTATCGTCGTAGGCGCGGACATCGCCGGTGTGAACTACAAGGAGACCCTGAAGGCTGACCTTGAGGCTGACGAGCGCGTCACCAAGGTCATAGATGTGGGCGTCTCACCCGGGCAGGACATCGACTATCCGCACGTGGCCGTCGACGCAGCCAAAAAGGTGGCTGCGGGTGAGGCCGACCGGGCCTTGCTGGTGTGTGGCACGGGCATGGGAATGGCCATAGCAGCCAACAAGGTGCCGGGCATCCGTGCCTCGGTCGCCCATGACAGCTTCTCCGTCGAACGCCTGGTCCTGTCAAACGACGCTCAGGTACTAACCCTGGGCGAACGCGTGATCGGCCTCCAGCTGGCGCGCCGCCTGGTACGTGAGTGGCTCGGATACACCTTCGACCCCAGTTCATCCTCCGGCCCCAAGGTGGCCGCCATCAGCTCCTACGAGCCCAAAACCAGCTAACTCCCCAGGAAACCAGTTAAGGAACAAAGATGTTCGATCCCGGAACCGCCAGTTATCTTTTTCGGCCTCGCCGTCGCCATCGCAGGCGGGTTCTTCGGCGCCGCCATCGGCGGCAACTTCGCCTTCGCCATCACCGGTTTCACGGTGCTGACCTCGTTCGGCATCTACCTCGGAACCGAGTCGACAGCAGGCTTTCACCCTATCTGGCCTTCGGGCCATTCGCCGGACCCCATATCGCCTTCGCCGGCGGCGTGGGCGCCGCAGCATACGCTGCTCGGCGCGGATACGCCGACGGCAAGGACGCTACCAGTCCGCTGGCGCGGTTAGGCAAGCCCGACGTGCTCTGGGTGGGCGCAGCATTCGGGGTCTTCGGATATGTCGTCCAGAACCTCATCACCAAAATCCCGTGGTTCGGCAGTCACACCGACTCGGTGGCTCTGACAGTGGTGCTGTCCGCTGTCGTGGCGCGTCTCGTCGCGGGCGGCAACTTCCTGAACCGAGAGAAGTTCAACGACTCCACGTCCTTCCTCGGGAAGATCGCCCCCAGCGATGACGCGGCCTGGCTGCGCTACCAGGAGAAACCGAGCCAGTACCTTCCGCTCGGAGCGATGTTCGGGCTGCTATCTGGTGGTGCGACGCTGTTCATCGCGCTGGCCTTCCCCAAACTGGCAGCGACCGGCAACGCGCAGACCTTCGCGTTCGCGATCTCCGCTCTCTGCGTTATGTTCCTGATCCTTGGCGCCGAGATGCCGGTGACCCACCACATCACGATCAGCGCTGGCCTGGCCTCCGTGGCCTTCCTACCGGTGCTGGCGGATGGCCTGATCGGCAGCTCAGCCGGCCAGGACTTCTGGAACACCATGAGCGATAGGGGAATCTCACTGGTCGCGTTGTTCGACAACAGCCGCAACGTGCTGGACGCCGGCGTCAAAGGCCAGTTCATCATGATGGCCACTGTGGCCCTGCTGGCCGCAGTGGTGGCGGGCATGTTTGCCGCATGGCTGGCCGAGATCCAGGCGCGGTTGTTCCACGACCGGGGCACAACCCACTTCGATCCGCCGGCAGCCGCGATCTGGATCGCCAACACCATCATCGTCTCCGTGGCGAACATCGCCGCCCCATTGTTCTAGGGGCGGGCGCCTGGGGTCCGTCGCCCGGAGCCTGGCTCCGGGGCGGATGCCACGCTGAGGCAGTCAGCGAAACGGTACTGGACGTGCCGTGAGCGGGGTGCACGCAGCGAGGCTGCCCTATCTGGAAAGAGGAACCTGGGCGAATGCACGACACACTCAGGTTCCAGGAAGGAAAACCAATGCCGCCAACCGAGCTGCACCAGGCCTATGTATTCGACCTGGACGGCACGATTTATCTGGGCGATCACCTGCTGCCTGGCGCAGCCCGGTTGATCGGAGAGTTACGCCGCCGCGGGATCCCGGTGCGGTTCCTTTCCAATAACCCGACGAAGGACCCACAGCAGTACGTTGAGAAGCTGGCCCGGCTGGGATTGCCGACCGAGATCACAGACATCGCGAACACAGTGGTGACAACCACACGCTGGCTGCAGGAGCATCATCCCGGCGCCACGCTCTTCGTCGTCGGTGAGCAGCCCTTGAAACGCGCGCTCACCGAGGCCGGTTTCCAGCTGAGTGAGGACCCTGAGCAGATCGATGTCGTCGTCGCATCCTACGACCGCACCTTCGACTACGCCAAGCTGCAGACCGCCTTCGATGCGATCTGGTTTCACCCGTCGCGCCATCCTGGTCCAGACCAACCCGGACCGGTTCTGCCCCTTCCCGGGCGGGCGTGGAGAGCCTGACTGCGCCGCGATCACCGCAGCGATCGAGACCCTGCACCGGGGTCAAGGCGGAAGCGAACCTGGGCAAGCCCTCCCCCATCATGCTGGAGGAGGCCCTCCGTGGCCTGGAGGTCGATCCTGCTGACTGCGTGATGGTCGGGGACCGGCTCGGCACTGACATCCAGATGGCGCTTGACACCGGCATGGCCTCCTGTCTGGTGCTGACGGGCGAGACCACCGCCCAGGACGTCGCAGCACTGAAGAGAACCACAAACCCACCTATGTGCTTGACCGCATAGACCGGCTCATCCCCCAGCGGCTGTGGGACGAGCTCGGCTGGACAGAACAAGATTGAGAGAACCACCATGACTGAAAACACCTACCTCCTCGGCATCGATTTCGGCACCGAAAGCGTGAGGGCTGCCATCTTCGACCTGGCAGGCCACCCGGTGTCCTTCGCCGCCACCACCTACCGCACCACCCATCCCCATCCAGGCTGGGCTGAGCAGGATCCAGAAGAATGGTGGGAGGCCTTGCAGGCCTCATGCCGCAAGGTGATCGCGGCCTCGGGTGTCTCCCCTGCCGCCATCAAGGGCATCTCCTACGACGCGACCACCATGACTGTGGTCGCCATGGACAAGCGTGGCGAGGCCCTCCGGCCTGCGATCATGTGGATGGACGTGCGCGCCACCGAGCAGGCGGCCCGCGCTGAGAAGTCGGATTCGGTGGCGCGGCTCTCACAACGGCAGGGGCACCGCCCCCGCCACGGCCGAGTGGTACCCATTCAAGGCCGCATGGCTGCGGGAGAACGAGCGCGAGACCTACGACGCGGCATACCGCCTGGTGGATGCCCCCGACTGGGTGACCTACAAGCTGACCGGCGAGTGGACCACCAACATCAACTCGGCTGCGCTGCGCATGTACTACAACCGGGACCAGGGCGGCTGGCCCACCGACTTCTACGAGACCATCGGCTGCGGGGACGTCTTCAGCAAGATCCCCGAGAACGTCGTGGACCTCGGCACCCCCGTCGGCGAGCTCTCGGTGATCGCTGCCCAGCTCCTCGGGCTGCGCCCAGGCATCCCCGTCGCGCAGGGCCCAGCGGATGCCTGGGCCGGGCAGATCGGCCTGGGCGTGGTCGAGCCTGGCGTGATGGCGCTGATCACCGGTTCCTCCCATGTGCTCACGGGACAGACCGACAAGCCCATCCACGGCAAGGGCTTCTTCGGCGCCTACACCGATGGCGTCGTCAAGGGGCAGTACACCGTCGAGGGCGGCCAGGTGTCCACCGGGTCGGTGCTCAAATGGTTCAAGGACAACTTCGCCCGCGACCTCATCCAGGCCGCTGAGGCCACCGGGCTCAATGTTTACGACATCCTCAACAAGCAGTCGAAGGACCCTGCCTCCCGGTTCCGAAGGGCTGATCATCAACGAGTATTTCCAGGGCAACCGCACCCCGTACACGGATTCGAAGGCACGTGGCGTGATCTGGGGGCTCTCGCTGCACCACGGCCCAGCTCACTTCTACCGCGCCATCCAGGAGTCGGTCTGCTACGGCACCGCCCACAACCTGCGGGCCATGTCCGCGGCTGGCTTCGAGGTCAAGAAGATCGTCGCTGCCGGCGGTGCGACGAAGAGCCGCGACTGGATGCAGATGCATGCGGACGTCACCGGGGTCCCGATCGCTCTTACCGAGGTTGGCGACGCGGTGGTGCTGGGCTCGTGCATGCTGGCGGCGGTCGGCGCGGGGCTCTACCCGATCTCGGCGCGGCGGCCAAGGGAGATGGTTCATGAGATCGACCTGCTGGAGCCAAACCAGCAGCGGCATGAGGAATACCAGTACTTCGTCGACGCCTACGCCAACACCTATCCGCGGCTCCAGCCGATGATCCACGACATGGTGGATCGCGAGAACACGAAGCGAGGCTGATATGGCGGACCTGATCACCCAGGCATTGCAGGATGCCACCGACACCAAGGCTGTGGTGATCGGCGAAGGTGCCATCGGCCAGGCCGGGCAGGTCTTCAAGGACCTTTTTCGGCCCAGTCCAAGCGGTCGTGGTCGCAGACGAGCGCACCTTCGAGCTGGCCGGGAAACAGGTCTCCAGCGCACTGGCGGCGGCTGGGGTGGAGCTGGCCACGCCGCATGTCTTCCCCGGTGACCCGGAGCTCTACGCGAAGTACGAGAACTGCGAGGCCCCTGCAGGATATCCTGGCCCCGCTGGACGCCGTCGCCGTCGCTGTCGGATCGGGTACCCTCAACGACATTGTGAAACGTGCCTCCGGGGAACTTGGCCGGCGCTACATGGTGGTGGGGACGGCGGCTTCCATGGATGGTTACACCGCCTTTGGGGCCTCCATCGCCCCTCGACGGCTTCAAACAGACGCTGAGCTGCCCGGCACCTTACGGCTGTATTGCCGATCTGGCCTTGATGGCAGCCGCCCCGCAGGTGATGACGGCCTCTGGCTATGGTGACCTGCTGGGCAAGGTGCCCGCCGGGGCGGACTGGATTCTCGCCGACGTGCTGGGTGCCGGAGGCCATCGACCAGAGCGTCTGGGAGCTGGTCCAGGGACCATTGCGTGGCGCACTGTCACGGCCGGCCGACCTGGCTGCCGGTGATGTCTCGGCCACAGGTGATCTGGTGGAGGGGCTCGTGATGAGCGGGCTCGCCATGCAGGCCCATCAGTCCAGCCGGCCTGCCTCCGGTGCGGAACACCAGTTCAGCCATCTCTGGGAGATGGAGGGGCACGGGTGGACGTCACCCCCAGGCGCCTGTCGCACGGTTTCAAGGTCGGCATCGGGACGGTGGCGATCGCCGCCCTCTACGAGCGGCTACTGGAACGGGATCTGTCGGACCTCGACATCGACTCCGTCGTCGCGGCCTGGCCGGGCCCGGGATGCGATGGAGACCGAGGTCCGCAGGCTCCATCCCGATCCCCGCCTGGTCGAGGAGACCGTCGTCCAGGCTCTCACCAAATGGCTTCCGCCTGAACAGTTGAGGGCTCGCCTGGAGCTGCTGGCCTCTGTGTGGTCCGATGTGTCGGTGAGGCTGCGGAATCAGCTGCTGCCCGCCAACGAGCTGCAGGAGATGCTGCGCGCCGCCGGCGCCCCCGCCCACCCACAGGACATCGGCTTGGATTGGGAAAGGTTCCGGGCCACCTATACCCGCGCCCAGATGATCCGCAAGCGCTACACCGTCCTGGATCTCGCACTGGAAACCGGCCTCCTGGACGTTTTTGGTGGATGAACTGTTCGCACCCGATGGTTTCTGGGGCCGCCAGGCCCCGAGGGCCTGACCCCGGGAGACCGAAGGAGATACATATGAGCAAAGCAGTTGTAGGAATCGATTTCGGCACCCTCTCGGGGCGGGCGGTCGTCGTATCTGTGGCGGACGGGAAGATTCTCGCGAGCGCTGAGCACAGCTACCCGCACGGGGTGATCGATCGTGAGCTGGAAGGACAGCAGCTGCCTCCGGATTGGGCTCTGCAGGTGCCCGCCGACTATCTGGAGGTTCTGGGCAAGGCGGTGCCCCCAGGCCGTTGCCGACTCGGGTGTGTCGCCCGGTGATGTCGTCGGCCTGGCTGTCGACTTCACCTCCTGCACGGTCTTCCCCACCGACTCGTCCCTATGCGCCGCTGTGTGAGAAGCCTGAGTTTGCCAGGCGTCCTCATGCCTACGTGAAGCTGTGGAAGCATCACGCCTCCCAGCAGCAGGGCAAGGTCGTCAACAAGGTTTTGGCTGAGCTGGCACCAGAAACCCTGGCCCGCTATGGCGGAGAGGTGTCGGCGGACTGGCAGCTGGCGAAGGCCCTGGCCCTGTTCGAAGAGGACCGGGAGGTCTGGGATGCGGCCAGTCATTTCGTGGAGGCCGGCGACTGGATCATCCAGCGTCTCACCGGCGAGCTGGCGGCCTCCATGTCGCTGGCCGGGTACAAGGGGAACTTCGTGGACGGCTCCCACCCACCGGCTGAGGTCCTGGAAGCGATGGCTCCCGGTTTCTCCCGGCTGCTTGAGCTGCTGCCGCAGCCGGTGGCAAAGCCCGGTGACCGCGTGGGATCGCTGACAGCCGAGGCGGCGGCGCTGACCGGCTTGCCGGAGGGCATCGCCGTCGCAGCCGCGAACATCGACGCCCACGCAACGGTGCCTGCCGCGAACGCCTGCGAACCAGGACAGCTGACGCTCATCATGGGCACCTCGACGTGTCACATGATGACCTCGGAGAGCTTTGGCGAGTGCCGGGAATCGGCGGCATCGTGCCGGACGGGATCGTGAAGGGTCTGTGGGGCTATGAGGCCGGGCAGGCCGGGGTCGGTGACATCTTCGGCTGGTTTGTCGACACCTGTGTCCCGCCAGCATATGTCGAGGCAGCCGCGGCCAAGGGCATAGGCGTACACGAGTACCTCACCGAGCTGGCCGCAGCGCAGCAGGTCGGTGAGCATGGGCTGCTGGCCCTCGACTGGCATTCGGGGAACCGGTCGATTCTGGATGACACCGAGCTGACCGGTCTCATGCTCGGTCTCACGCTGACCACCACACCGGAGGATCAGTACCGGGCACTGCTGGAGGCGACGGCCTTCGGCACCCGGGTGATCATCGAGGCCTTCCGGGAGGCGGGCGTCGAGGTGGGTGACCTGGTGGTCGCGGGAGGGCTGGTCAAGAACCCGCTGCTGATGCAGATCTACGCGGACGTGACCAACCTGCCGCTGGCGATCTGCCCGTCGGTGGCCTCAGGCGCCCACGGGTCGGCGATCTATGCCGCGGTCGCCGCCGGTGAATACCCGGATGTCCGAGAGGCAGCCCCGGTGATGGCCCACCGGGAAGTGACCCCGGAGACCACATTCACCCCCATCCCGGAGAATGTCGCCGCCTACGACGACCTATACCGGGAATACCGGGTGCTGCATGATTACTTCGGGAAAGGCCGCAACGAGGTCATGCACCACCTCAAGGCATGCCGCAAACAGATCCTTGTGACCAAGTCGCAAGGCTGACAGCCAGGAAGTGGGGCGCGTCCATAAGGGCGCGCCTCACTTGTCGCAGGCCACTCCGTCCTTATCCCGGTCAAGCTCAGGGCGATAACCAGGCTCGCCCTTGCGCATGGGAGCAACCCCAGCCGCCTTGGCCTCTGCAGCTCTTGTAATAGACCTCTGACTGCTGCATGGTTTCTTTTGCTGTGGGGGTCGACTCTGAGGGTGACACAGTTGTGGGGGCGTCTGTAGACGGCATGGTCTCCGCCGGTATGGTCTCGGTTGCGGTGGCCGTCGTCTCAATAGTTTCAACAGCAGTGGCTGTCGCTGCGACCGTAACTGTCTCCACGATAGGGGCAGGCGTAACAGAGACGGTGGTCTGCACATCCCGGGACAGCAGCGGGTTGTTGTTTGTGCTCCCCCATCCCGCTGCCAAGCCCGAGACCCACAATCCCGGCAAGCCCCGCTGCCACCCAGCGTGTCTTGTACCAAATAGTTTTTCATACCAGCCTTCACTCCCCCTAGGCGCTCTCTATTATTCCGGTATCTTAAATCTCTTGGCCCAGAATTAAGGGTTTCCACTCAGCTAATTTGATTGGACAATGGATAAATTAAAAATTCTGCCAACGATAACTACGATACTCTGATACCAGATCCACTGGCTAACCAGATCAAATTCACGAATTTATTCAAGACTACAGGCCGTACCCACCCTGGTAAGTAGTTTTTGCAACACCGGCAGCCCCGTATGATTACTCCCTAGTCTCCACGACAGTCGGCAGGGGGTCCCTGGAGCATCGGATCTCATCTACGTGCTTTGCGCGGCAAAGACTCGAACACTGATGCCTACACCGGGAACGCGCTCTGGGGCATGACCGATCTCAAAGTTGCCGTGCGCTACCTGCGTTACAACGCGGTCACGCTCAACGACATCACCCTGACCGACCCGGACGGTGCCACGCTGATTTTTAGAGCAGAGCGCCGAGGGGAGCTATGCGGCAGGTAGAGCTGGCCATGTTGGTCGCTCGATCACCACGTCGCTGGACAACTTCCTGGCCGTTGTCACACCAGACTTCGCCACAGTCTGGGGTCAGGGCCACACCATGGCTGAACGCACCGGTGACGCCACCGCCAACCTCATAGCCTGGATCAGGGAGAAATCCTGGAAGGTGCCGAACATGACGGCCCCGACCACGGCAGCCGACCAGACACACACCAGCAGCGTCAACGGCATGAAGCGGACGGCAAACCCTCGCCCCAAAGGCACCGGATTGCATGGCGAACAGCTTCACGTCCACCATGGGCCCAACCACCAGGAACACGAGCTGAGCTGTCGGGGAAACCCCCGGCAGGGAGGCTGCGACGAAGGCATCTGCCTCGGAGCACAGCGAGGCAGCACCGCCAGCAAAGCCATGACCGCGATCCCGAGCCACAGGTTCTCAGTCAGGAGGGCGAGGAAGCCGGCGGGCACCGCCACCTTCATGAACGCCGCCACAGCCGCCCCGATCACCAGGAAACCGCCCGCCTGCAGCAGGTCGTGCATCGCGGTCTCACGGAAAAACAGCTGCTTTGGACTGATGAGTGTGGTCATGCCCGTCCTGAGGCTTCATCCATTCGGCCTTGCCCACGCCAGTCCACAGCCAGCACACCGCGATGACCGCGACCAGAGAGGCGATCAGCCGCGCCCACACCATCATGGGGGTGCTGCCAGCGAAGGCCACGGCCGTTGCGACGAGCACCACCGGATTGACGGCGGGGGCGGCCAGTAGGAAGGCCAGCGCAGCAGCTGCGGGAGCCCCTCGCCGCATCAGTGACTGCGACACCGGCACCGAGGCACATTCACAGCCCGGCAGCACCATGCCCGCGACGCTCGCGGCCGGCACCGCCAGCAACGGGGACTTGGGGGTAATCCGGGACAGCACGTCCTTCGGCACGAAGGCGGCAATCGCGCCCGACACGAGCACCCCGAGCACGAGGAACGGCAGAGCTTGCACGACGATCCCCATGGTGAGCGTTCCCCAGGTCGCTGCGCTGCCCTGGAGCCGCAGCAGTGGGCCCCGGGAGACAGTCAGGTAGATGAGCGCGACGGTCAGGGCGACCCCGGCGAAGGGCAGCGCCCAGACGCGGATGAAGCTGCTTCTCACAGGTAGGGGTCCTCCGGCTGCTGGACCACTCTCACGCTGGAGGCCGTGAGCACAGGATGCTCTCCGCTGGCGTCGAGGTCCACCACTCCCTCAACCTCAACCCAGGCGTTGTCGCCCTCAGGTCTGTCGGCGCCTTCGACGGGGACGGTGAACAGGGTGGCATCCGCCACACAGCAGTAGATACGGAACCGGTTCACACTCCACTGCCCCGCCGCCAGGTCCGCCTGCCTGGCTACGAAGCCCAGCAGCCGAACTGGCCGCCCGGCCAGCAGCGTAGGATCACCGAACGCGTAGCGGTCCTCGAAGTCCTGCACGGACATCTCGGTCACGGAATCAGCGGGCAGCGGCGGGAATTCCACGGTGTTCGACGTCGTCGGCTTCGTTTTGGCCGGAGCGGCACCAGCCGCACTGGCGCCGAGTGACGCCGGGGCCGAGACGGCGAACAGCAGCGTGGGCACCAGCAGCAGCAATGCCACCCGCGGGGAACCGTGCCCGTGACTGTCTCCCCTCAGCCCCGCTACCTTGTCTGTGGCGTCGAGCAGCGTCCAGAGCGCCAAAGCGCCCATGGCGACAGCAGCTGCCAGCAGCCAGGGGCCAAGCCAGTCCTGAAGATAGTTACGGAAACTCCCGGAGACCGCCATTACGAAGACGACCGTGGCCAACAGGAGCACCAGGGTGGCTCCCAGGACCCTGCCATGCTACGCGGACAGGCGGATCGGTCTTTCGTGTTGTCTCCATGACCACTCAGCCCTAGCGACGAACCCAACAACAACCACGCGATAGCAGCAGGATCGGGGGCGGTTGACAGTTCGCAGCACAGCCGCGCCTCAGCGACCCGCAGGCCCCTCGGCCAGTTCCTGATGAAGCGGTGATTCAGGGTGCCCCTGCGAGCTGGACCCGGGTCAGCACCACCTCGCGTGCGGTGAAGCCGGTGTGGGCAGAGCTGGGGTGAGAGGTCAGCGCGGCACCGTCGATCGTCGTGCGCATCACCAGGGCCTCCTCGACGTTGAAACCGCGCGCGGCGGCCTCTACCTCGTCCTGCACGGGAAGGTCGGTGACCTGGATGGCACGCAACCCCGCCATGACGCCCCCACAGGCCGGGGAACTCCAGGCAGTCCCCCAAAGCCAGGTCAAGCCGGTCCAGAAGCTGCTCCCGCTCATCCAGGCCCGGCTGGGAAAGCAACCAGACGAGCAGCCACGCCTCAAGACCAGGATCCTCACCCAGCCGTTCCAGGGCCTGTGTGACCAGCTGTTCCATGGGCAGGTGCCAGCCAACCTGCAGGCCACTGACCCCAGCGGGACCATGGACCACCAGCTCATGGCAGCCGGCGGGACCACGCACCAGGCTGCCATCCATCGTGGTCTCCACGCTGAGTTCCTGTCCTGTGCATGCGACGTCCGGGTCGGGGACCTCCACGGCCTCCCCCAGCGGCAGGTAGCGTTCCGCGGGCAGCCAGGCGGGTAGGGGCGGCACTGCCTCATCTGGATACAGCCGCCACCGCGACCAGAGCCTTTTACCGGGAGCCAGCCCGGTCCCTTCGCCGAAGACCCGGGCGATCCTTCCTCCGGCCCGTTGCCGCCATCGGCACACCAACCGCTCAGCATCACCCAGGCCGCGCCATCCAGCAGCATCCTCCCCGCAGTCCCGGAGAGCCAGCCAACCACGCAGTCGCCAACCACGAACCGGAAACCCGGCACCCTGACCTCGGTAGAGCCGCCGTTCTGGAATGCGAACTCCAGGGCCTCGTTCTCCCCAGGCCGGTACCGCACCTCCGCAGCGGTGTCACCGGACTGGAACAGCCAGCGGCCAGGTTCTGCGGAGGGCACCGGCATGAATCCCCCAGACACCTCCACCCGGACTGTGCCACGGCTGACGGGGATCTCGATCATCGGGGCACTCAGTCAGCCGCCACCGGGTCCTGGTCGTGAGCCTCGGGCACGTTCGCCGTGATAACGGAGCCGTCGCCGCGCCGCACCCCCGTCACCGGGTGGCGCCCCTTCAGGGAGGGCAGCTCCTCACCCTGGTGTTCCAGCGGAACCCGGGTCTGTGCTCCAGGTTTGATCACAAAACGCTGCCCACGCACGCTGACCTCCACCGGCCCGCCGGTCTCGACCTCAAAGAAGATGGCGTCGCGCTCCAGCATCACCCGCAGACGGGAGCCACGGATCTGGAGGGAAACCTCAGGTACTCCCAGTCTTTGGGCAGGCGCGGGTCAAAACTGATGTCGCCGTGGTAGTCACGCAGCCCGCCGAACCCGAAGACCAAGGCATTCCACACTCCCCGGTCGAGGCGATATGCACCCTGTCCCTGGAATTGGCGTGCAGGTCCGCCAGATCCACATAGAGCCCGGTGAGGAAATACTGCATGGCCATGTCCTGGTAGCCGACCTCTGCCGCGATCACAGACTGCACCACCCCTGACAGGGTGGAGTCCCCCGTGGTGATGGGGGTCGTAGTACTCGAAGTCGGCGCGTTTCTGCGCCAGGGTGAACTGGTCCCCCTGCAGGAACAGTGCCAGCACCACATCAGCCTGTTTCAGCACCTGGAACCGGTAGATGACCAGCGGATGGAAGTGCAGCAGCAACGGGAACTTGTCCGCCGGAGTGTTCTCCAGGTCCCAGAGTTCGCTGAACAGGAACTTCTCATCCTGGGGGTGGATGCCGAAGGTCTCGTCGAAGGGGATGAGCATGCCCTCAGCGCAGGCCTTCCACTCCTCTATCTCCTCCGGCACCACGTCCAGGGTCTGCACCAGCCGCTCCCAACAGGACGGGTCGCTCTCCTCCAGCTCCTGCATCAGTTCGGCTGCGAGCCTGAGGTTCGCCCGCGCCATCACGTTGGTGAACATGTTGTTGTTCACCACGGCCGTGTACTCGTCGGGACCGGTGACGCCATGGATGTGGAATCGTTTCGACCCATCGGCCTCTGTCCGCCAGAAACCCAGGTCCGCCCACATCCTCGCCGTCTCCACCAGCACAGCGGCACCGTCACGGTACAGGAAGTCGGTGTCCCCTGTGATGTCGCGGTACTTGGCAAAGGCATGCGCGATGTCGGCATCGATGTGGTACTGGGCGGTACCTGCAGCGTAGTAGGCAGAAGCCTCCTCACCGTTGATGGTGCGCCACGGGAAAAGCGCCCCTCCTGGCTGAGCATCTGAGCACGCTCCTTCGCCTTCGGCAGCAGGCTGACGCGGTACCGCAGGGCGTTACGAGCCACTCGCGGGGCGGTGTAGGTCAGGAAGGGCACCAGGTACACCTCGGTGTCCCAGAAGTAATGCCCCTCGTACCCCGACCCCGTGACCCCCTTGGCCGGGATCCCGAGCTGATCGGATCGGGCCGTGGCCTGGGCCAGCTGGAACAGGCACCAGCGGACGGCCTGCTGGATGGCGGGCTGCCCGCCCACCTCGACATCCGAGTCGGTCCAGAACTGATTGAGCCAGGGCGCGTTGCGCCTCGAAGAACGAGTCGAAACCCCGTTCGGTGACCCGGTCCAGGGTGCGGCGGCACCGGTCGAAGAGCTCTGTGACAGGCACGCCGCGGGAGGTGTGATAAGCCACGGCTTTGCGGATCACGATCGGCACCCCGGCACGCGCCTCAATCCGGTAGACCTGCTTCGCCTGGTCCTCCTCGATCCTGGAGATCACCTCGTAGGCGTTCGCGGTCTCGAGGGAGTGTTCAACCGCCACGCACAGCGTCATGTGGGAATCGGTGGTCTCGTATCCGAGTGCCATCCGCTGGTCGTCGTGCCACTGACTACGCGGCTGCAGCACTCGGCCATCGAGCTTGCCCGCGCGGCGCGGGTCGAATCCCTCCTCGTTCTGCCCGGGCTGGCGGTAGTCGTCGAAGCCATCCTGGCGGTTAACCACCTGGGAGCTGAGGACGATCGGGGCATCGCCCTCCAGCATGGTCAGCTCGATCTCGAACAGCGTCAAGTGCCGGTCGGTGAAACTGACCATGCGGCGGGAACGCAGCTGTACCCGCTTGCCTGCAGGGGTGCGCCAGACCAGGTCACGGGTTAGGCTGCCTGACCGGAAGTCGAGGGCGCGCTCGTAGTGATCGAGGTCGGACTGTCCCAGCGTGAGCGGCTCATCGTCGACGTAGATCTTGATGAGTTTCGCATCGGGCACGTTCACGATGGTCTGGCCAGTGCTGGCGAACCCGAAGGCCGCCTCGGCGTGCCTGATAGTCCAGGTCTCGTGGAAGCCATTGATGAAGGTGCCATGGGCGTAGGACTTGCGTCCTTCCTCCGGGTTGCCGCGCATCCCGAGATAGCCGTTGCCGATCGAGAACAGGGTCTCTGTGACGCCGAGGTCATCGAGGCCGGGCTCCACCTCCACGAGACGCCAGGGATCGGTCGGGAAGCGGAACCGGTTCAACGGGTCAGAGGCAATCCAGCGCATCAGGCCACCAACTCCCCCAGATCAGAGACCACCAGACCAGCGCCTGCCTGGCGGAGAGCCGCGGCGCCGACTCCACGATCGACACCAACGACGAGACCGAAACCGCCAGCGGCCCCAGCCGCCACCCCGGAGAGCGCGTCCTCGATCACAACGGCCCGAGGCTCCTCCACGCACAGGAGGCCGGCAGCGTACCGGAAGGTGTCGGGAGACGGCTTCCCAGCCAGGCCCTGCTTGCCTGCGACGTTGCCGTCGACGATCACCGGGAAAGCGTCCGCCAGCCCAGCTGACCGCAGCACGGGCACCGCGTTGCGCGACGAGGAGACCACAGCCAGCCCCGCGCCGCGAGCCTGGAGCGCCTCGATCAGTGCCTTTGACCCGGGATAGGGGCGACGCCATCACGGCGGATGATCTCGTTGAAGGTCTCATTCTTGCGGTTACCCAGTCCGCAGATGCTCTGCTCGGCCGCGGCATCCTGAGGACTGCCCTCCGGCAACTCGATGCCGCGGGAGGACAGGAAGTCACGAACCCCGTCGTAGCGGGGTTTGCCGTCCACATGGGCGAAGTAGTCGGCGTCGGTCCATGGCAACTGGCCGGGAAAACCGGCCAGGAAGGCGTTGAACATCTCGGCCCAGGCCTTCATATGGACTTCGGCGGTTGGAGTTATCACCCCATCGAGATCGAAAAGATAGGCGTCGAAGGCGCTGAACTGCATGGCGAACAGACTAGTCGGAAGCAGCGTGTGATTGCTGGCACCTTGAGCACCAGTAGAGGTTGCGTCCCTCCAGCATCATGGTGCTTACCTGCGTGCCACACACCAGGCATGGCTGTCCGGCACGCCGGTACACGTAGACCCTCGCCGCCGTGGGCGTCCACTCTCGGGGGCCTGTCCTGGGCCTCGGGACCATGCTCTGGGGCGACGGTGTCGATGCGGCCGCGTTCGAGGGCGACGGCCATCAGGCCCACCAGGTCATCCCACAGCATACGCCAGGTGGCCTCGTCGATGTCCCGTCCCGGTGTCATCGGATCGATTCCATGCCGGAACAGCACCTCGGCGCGGAAGATGTTGCCCACCCCGCAGCGACCCGCTGATCCATCAGCAGGGCGGCGATGGACTTCCCGACCGCTGGATCCTCGCCAGGCCACGGGAGGGATCGGCGTCGGTGCGCAGCGGGTCGGGACCTGAGTCCGCGAACACCTTCTCGTACTGCTCGTCCGTAACCAGGCGGCACCACTGCGGCCCCCGCAGGTCGGCTGCCTCGCCCGCCGGATACGATCCGCAGCCGCACCTGCCCAACAGGGGTCGGTCACCGGCGTGAAGCCAAGCTTCCCCGATCAGTCCCAGGTGAATGTGGATGCGGTGCGGGTCCGGGACGTCGAAATCTATGAAGAGGTGTTTTTCCGACGGCCTCGGCACCAGTGAGGGTGGAGCCGTCCAGCCGGGCCGCCTCTTCGGCGAACCTTCCCTGCGGAGAGCTGACGCTGACGCCGTGTCCGGCGAAGTCCGCCTGGAAGATGCTGGCGAGACGGTGGATGACGTGTCCTTCGGGCATTGCACTATTCCAGCAGACCCCGGATATCCGCGGCGGTGATTGCGGTGCCGCGGAACTCCCCGTGTCGACGACAGAGGGTGAACAGGTCACGTTTGCGCTGTTGGAGGGCCACGACTTTCTCCTCGATGGTATCCACCGCCACCATGCGGTAGACGTTCACGGCCTGGGTCTGTCCGATGCGATGGGCCCGGTCCACGGCCTGGTTCTCGGCCGCGGGATTCCACCACAGGGTCGAGCACGAAGACGTAATCGGCCTCGGTCAGGGTGAGTCCGAATCCACCGGCCTTCAAGGAGATCAGGAACACCGGAGCGTTACCCTCGCGGAACCGGGCGATGCGGGCTGGACGGTCGCGGGTGCGGCCATCAAGGTAGACGTACTCGATCCCCTCCTGCTCCAAGGCCTCGCGCACCAGCCTCAGGAATCCGGTGAAGGAGGAGAAGACCAGTGCCCAGTGCCCCTCCCCGGCTAGTTCCCGGATTTGCTCCACCACAGCGGTGATCTTCGCCGAGGCCGTGGCGGGCAGGTCAGGGTCCACGAGCCGGGGGTCCAGGGCCAGCTGCCGGAGCTTCGTCAGGGCCCGGAAGATGGCGACCCTGTTCCGGTCCATGTCCTGGAGCATCCCGAGCACCCGGGTGCGCTCCCTGGTCAGGTGCTGGTCATAGCGGCGCCGGTGCTCCGGGGTGAGTTCCAGGCGCATCACCTGCTCCACCTTCTCCGGAAGCTCCGCCACAACCTCACGTTTGGTGCGTCGCAGCATGAACGGGCGGATCCGGGAGCGCAGCCGCGCCAGCGCGGTCATGTCCGCGTCCCTCTCCACTGGTGTGCGGTAGCTCTCGGTGAATTCGTCGAGGCGGGGAACAGGCCCGGCGCCGCCAACGAGAACATGGACCACAGGTCGCTGAGGGTGTTCTCCAGGGGCGTGCCGGTGATGACCAGGGTGAAGGGGCTCCCGATGCGGCGCACCAGCTGATGTGTCCGGGAACGGGGTTCTTGACGAATTGGGCCTCGTCCAGCACCAGGCCACTCCACCTGCGTCCAAGGTATGCCTCGTCCTCCAGCCGCAGCAGGGTGTAGGAGGTGACGACCACATGTGCACCTGCGATCTCATCGGCGGCGGGCGTGCCACGCCGGGCCTCGGTGGCCCTGACGACAGCGACGCTGAGTCCGGGAGCGAACCGGGCCGCCTCCTCCGCCCAGGCTCCGACGACGCTGGCGGGGGCCACCACGAGCACCGGAGCCTCGGTCCAGCTGTCCCAGTTCGCGGGCACGCTCCACGAGCGCGAGGGTCTGGAGCGTCTTGCCAAAGCCCCATGTCGTCGGCGAGCACCCCACCGAGTCCGGCGTCCCAGAGTGTGACCAGCCAGGCAAATCCACGCTCCTGGTAGGGACGCAGCGTGGCCGCGAGACCACCGGGAACCGCTACCGGCTCCTCCCGGACACCAGCGTCCCGGAGCGCCTGCACCCGTTCCAGCCAGCGACGTGACTGCCCCTCCATGACCCCGAGTGCTGTGAGCTCCTCCCACCAGCCGGCCTGGTACGGGCTGATGCGGATCTGCCCACCGGGCGCGGAATCCATGAGCTCGCGGGCCTCCGCGAGGAGCTGCCGCAGACGGCTGAGCTCAGGATGGTCCAGCAGGAACCAGGTGCCATCGTCCAGGAGCATCGCGTCGTCACCGGCGGCCAGCGCCCGGAAGAGCGGTCCGAATGGCACCTCCTGCCCCTGCCACGGTGACCTGGATCCGCAGGTTGAACCAGTCGAGGTCGTCGGTGTCCTCGGTGCTGAGAGCGATCACGGGCGGCTCAGCGGCACGCGAGTATTCGAGGACCTCGCCTAACTGGGTCACGGCCACCCCGCTGGCCTCCAGGAGCGGCAGGGTTTCGGTGATGAACCGGGCGGCATCCGCGTGGCTCAGCGCCGCGGTGGGCAACAGCTTTTCCCGGTGTGACTCCAGCAGGGCCGGGAAATCGCCAGCGAGCTGGCGGCGGCTGCCTCCAGCGCATGTTCGGCGGGCAGGTCCCGAAGAAGTCACCGCTGCCGGGGGCGGAACGGGACGCTGGTGGCGGCTGTCTGCGAAGTGTACCTGAAACCCCACGAAAGCAGCAGCCGGTGGCCGGGTTCGTGGGTCAGCTGGAGGGTCAGTCCGGGCTGCGGAAGCTCCTCTGGGTTCCAGCTGCCGGGTGCGACGAGGCCTTTCTGGGCGAGGAACGGTAGGTACATCAACTGGAACCGGTCGGCATCCTGCGCTGGGATCGTGACCTTCAGATCCTGATTGAACCAGTTCCGTATCGCGCCGGGAAGCGGCTCAGCCAGTGGGTGGAGACGCAGCGGCCCCCAGGTCCCAGCTCACCGAGACCATGGGCGGGTTCCCCGATCAGGGAATCGCCTCCCGCCCGGGACCACAGGACCCAGGTCCCCGGAGATCACGAGCTCTCGTGCGCCGTCCCCATGTGCAGTGACGTCCAGCCAGACCCGGACCGGGTCGAAGTCGACACCCACCTCCTTGAGGCCCTCCCCCGCCATGAACGGGATGCCGGCGGCGGTGGCCTGATCCAGCAGGGACCAGCCCAGCGGCCCGAGACTGGACAGCGGGATCGTGGCGAGATTGCCGTAGGAGTACTGGTGATATCCGACGAGCTGCGCCATCTGGAGCAGCACTTCACGCTGGCGGGATCGTAGTCCAGGCCTCGGTAGTTCGAGGTGATGTCCCCCAGCTCGCCTGGGACTTGACCCAGCCCCGTTTCCCCCATCCGCAGCGGTCGCAGCACCAGCGCATCGAGGTTCTCCAGCGGGCCGTCGAGCCGGAACTCCAGGCAGAGCTCGACGGCCTCCTGATCACCTTCCCCGGCTGCAGATGCGGGAAGCAACCCGCCTAGGAGGTCCTCCCAGGAGGAGGTGCCCTCGGACTCGGAGTCCCGCACGGCCAGCAGCACGGCGACGGCATGCTTACACCCCATGGCGACCGGACAGGAGCAGGCGCTGCTGACCCCTCGCTGGTCGTGGTGAAGGAAGGTCCGGTATGTCTTCCCACCGGCGCCCTGGACCACGGCGTCAATAGCTCCATTCCGGCCCACCGAGTGTTTGATCACATGCCCGGCATCCCGGTAAGCGCGTCCTCTGAGGAAGGTGGGTACGCCCCAGGAGACCTTGATGGCCTCATCGCTGACCTGCGTAACCCAGGCGGCGGAGTTGGGTCCCATGCCGTCCCACCCTAGACTGTCGGCGTGAGCAACCGGGATACGCCACGAGAGCTGGGCCGCGATGGCATCAGTGGTCTCGTCACTCGCCAGCGGGCGATCCGGGCCCGGCTCCTTCCTCGCCGCCGCTGACCCCGGCAGGTCCCTGCTCCAGCAGCCTCAGGAAATCTGCCTCGTCCAGGATCGGCAACCCCTAATTCCTCAGCTTTGACGGCTTTGCTTCCCGCGTTCTCGCCGACCACCACATAGTCGGTCTTCCGGCTCACCGATCCCGCGGCCTTGCCGCCACGGGAGACGATCGCCTCCCTGGCGCCATCCCGGGTGAAGCCCTCGAGACTGCCGGTGACGACCACAGTCAGGCCCTGGAGGCTGGCAGTCGGCTGCGCCTCAGAGCGCTCCTGGGCGGCTCCATCGGCCATGCGTACCCCTGCCGCGGCCCAGGCCTCGACGATGTTGACATGCCAGTCCACCTCGAACCATTCCTTCAGCGACTGGGCGATCACCCTGTCCCACCCCTCGGTGTCAGCCAGTTCCGTGACGGAGGCCGCGCGGATGGCGTCCATGCTCCCGAAGCGGGAGGCCAGCGCTCGGGCGGCGGTGGGGCCGACGTGCCGGATGGACAGTGCCACCAGGACCCGCCACAGCGGCTGCTGTATCGCCGCGGCCAGGTTCTCCAGCAGTTTGGCGCCGTTGGCAGTGACGCCACCGCTGCGAGAGGCATAGATGGAGCTGCGGGCCAGGTCGTCCCTCGGTGAGCGCGAACAGCCCCCGACTCGTCGGTGAGCAGTCCCGACTCCAGAAGGTCCCGGGCTCCGACCGCCCCCAGGGCCTCGATATCGAAGGCACCGCGGGCGGCGAGCGAGTAGGCGTTCCCGCAGCTGGCTGGGGCAGCTGCGGGCATTCGGGCAACGTAGGTCCTTGTCGCCCTCCTTCTGCTGCGCCAGGGCGGTGCCGCAGGACGGGCAGTGGGTCGCCATCACGAAGTCGCGTTCGCTGTCGTCCCGGAGCGCAACCACGGGGGCGACGATCTCTGGGATGACGTCGCCGGCTTTGCGGAGCACCACCGTGTCACCGATACGGACCCCCTTGCGCACCACCTCGTGCGCGTTGTGGAGGGTGGCCATGGCGACGGTCGATCCCGCCACCAGGACCGGGTCCATCGCCGCGAACGGGGTGACGCGGCCGGTGCGGCCGACACCCACGCGGATGTCGAGGAGCCTGGTGTGGACCTCCTCCGGCGGGTATTTGTAGGCGATCGCCCAGCGGGGGGCGCGGGAGGTGGAGCCAAGCCGGCGCTGGGAGACGAGGTCATCCACCTTGATCACGACGCCGTCGATCTCGTGTTCCGCGTCGTGGCGGTGTTCGCCGTGATAGGTCACGTAGTCCCGCGCCGCGGCCGCCGAGCCGACCACCTTGGTGTGGCTAGAGACCGGAAGCTCGAAGGAGGCCAGAGCGTCGTAGGACTGGCTCTGGCTGGTCAGCTCCAGGCCGTCGTGGGTCCCGATGCCGTGGACGATCATGCGTAGCGGCCGGGCAGCGGTGATGCGGGGGTCCTTCTGTCTGAGCGACCCGGCTGCGGCGTTGCGGGGATTGGCGAACGGATGCTGCCCAGCCACGACGAGGGCCTCGTTCAGCTCTGCGAAGGCCTGCTTGGGGAAGAACACCTCACCGCGCACCTCCAGCACGGCCGGCACGTTCGTTCCCCGCAGCCGGTGTGGGATGCCGTCGATGGTGGCGACATTGCCCGTCACATCCTCACCGACCCGGCTGTCACCGCGCGTTGCCGCCACCGCGAGCCGGCCGTCCAGATAGGTAAGGTTCACCGCCAGCCCGTCGATCTTCAGCTCGCACAGATAGCGTTCGGCGGGTACCCTGGCCAGCCATTCGTCCAGTTCCTCCTCGTCGAAGACGTTGTCGAGGCTCAGCATCCGCTGCCGGTGGGTAACGGGGGCGAACTCGGTGACCCGCGCATAGGCGACCCGCGTGGTGGCGGATCCAAGGAGCCGCAGCTCCGGGTGACGATCTTCCAGCTCAGCGAGCTCTCGCAGCCGCTCGTCGTATTCGGCGTCGGAAATGATGGGCTCGGTTCCCCGTAGTAGGCGTCGCTGGCGGCCAGGAGAAGCTGGTTGAGTTCCTGCCAGCGGGGTTCGGCATCGGGAGAAATCGTCATAAACCCAATGCTGTCATACCCCTACCCTTAAGGATCATGCGATAAAGTGCTTGAGCTTGGCAGAACAGCAACAGACGATTGAAGGTGTCCATGGCAACCGCCAATATCACTCGCGAAGAAGCCGCCCTCCGCTCCCGCGTCGTCAAGGCAGAGACCTATCGGGTGACGGTTGACGTGACCAGCAATGGTCTCGCCGATCCCGAGCGCACCTTCGCCTCACACCGAGCTCGACTTCACCTCGGCGGGCGGGTCCACCCACTTGGACGTGATCGCCGACGAGATCCGCTCCGCCACCCTGGACGGCAAGCCGCTGCCGCTCGACGAGTTCGACGGCTACCGGCTGCCGCTGAAAGACCTCAGCGAGGGCAGGCACACAGTGGTGGTCGATGCGGTCGGCCGGTTCTCCCACACCGGTGAGGGCCTGCACCGCTTCGTCGACACCGACGGCAAGGTGTACCTGTACTCCCAGTTCGAGACGGCTGATGCCCGCCGGATGTACGCCACCTTCGAGCAGCCTGACCAGAAGGCAACCTTCCAGCTGACGGTCGTGGCCCCGGAGCACTGGAGCGTGTTCAGCAACTCCCGCCCGTCGCAGGTAAACCCGCCGGCGATGGCATCGCACGTTTCGAGCACGCCCCCACTCCGGTGATCGCTACCTACATCACCGCGCTGGTGGCGGGTGAATACCACGTCGTCAAGGGCCAGATCACCTCGAAGGCCGGGGTCCTCCCGCGTCCGTGGCCTGCCGCGCGTCGATGGCCGAGTTCCTCGACGCCGACAGGATCCTGACCACCACGCAGCGCGGCTTTCGAGGTCTTCGAGTCCGCCTTCGGGGTGCCCTACGCGTTCGACCTCCACGACCAGGTCTTCGTGCCCGAGTTCAACTTCGGCGCCATGGAGAACGCGGGCTGCGTCACCTTCCGTGACCAGTACCTGTTCCGCTCCCGCGTCACCGCCCGCGAGCTGGAGGCCCGGGACAACACCATCCTCCATGAGCTGGCCCACATGTGGTTCGGCGACCTGGTGACCATGCGCTGGTGGGACGATCTGTGGCTCAACGAGTCGTTCGCTGAGTGGGCCTCCCACTTCGCCGCCGACGAGATCGCGAAGAAGTACGGCACGGGAGCCAACCCGTGGGCTTCCTTCTCGAACGAGCGCAAGGCATGGGCCTACCTGCAGGACCAGCTGTCAACCACCCATCCCATCGCCGCCGACATGAGCGACCTGGAGAAGGTGGAGCAGAACTTCGACGGCATCACCCACGCCAAGGGCGCCTCGGTGCTGAAGCTGCTGGTCTCCTTCGTTGGCATCGAGGCCTTCCTGAAGGGAGTCGGCAACTACTTCCGCAAGTTCGCCCTACGGCAACACCACCCTCACCGACCTACTCACCGAGCTGCAGGCGGCCTCCGGGCGTGACCTGTCCTGGTTCGCCGGCCAGTGGCTGGAAAGTGCCGGGGTCAACACCCTCAGGGCAGAGTTCGAGGTGGACGAGACCGGCACCTTCACGCGGTTCGCCGTCGTCCAGACAGCGCCAGAAGGCTGGCCGACGCTGCGCACCCACCGCCTCGGCATCGGCATCTACGCCAGCACCGAGGAGGGCCTGAGCGCGTCGACTACGTGGAAACCGACATCTCCGGTGAGCGCACCGAGGTACCGGAGCTGGTCGGGCATGCGCGCCGCGACGTGGTCCTGCTCAACGACGGCGATCTGACCTTCGCCAAGATCCGCCTGGACGAGGTCTCCCGCAATGCGCTGGTGGCGGGGATCGACAAGCTCGCCGACCCGCCAGCCCGCGCCGTCACCTGGTCACTGTTCTGGGATTCCGTCCGGGACGCCGAGATCGCCCCGCAGGGAGATGGTGTCCCTCGCGCTCCAGGGCATCGGCTCCCGAGAAAGACATGGCCGCCATCACGACCGTATTGGCACAGGCCGCGGCCTGCTCGGGTCGTTTCATGGCTCCCGAGCTCAGGGAGACTGCGAACACGCGTCTGGTCACCGGCCTGGCTGGTCTGCTGAAGGACGCCGGCCCGGGCTCCGATGCGCAGCTGATCATTGCCAAGACTCTGATCGGGACAGCGCGCAGCGACGATGCCTGCGAGCTGATCCGCGGCTGGCTGCATGACGAGGAGGTCCCGACCGACCTTGCGGTGGACACCGAGGTGCGCTGGCTCATCGTCGCCGCGCTGGCTCGCCGCGGCGTGTTCGGCGAGCCTGAGATCGCCGCTGAGCTGGAGCGGGACAACACCAACACGGGTGCCGAGCGTGCCGCAGGTGCCCGCGCGGGCATACCGACGGCTGAGGCCAAGGCCGAGGCATGGCGCCTGGCCACTGCTGACCCGGACGTGCCGAATGAGACCCACCGCAGTATCGCCATGGGGTTCATCAATTTCGGCCAGGATGAGGTGCTCAGGCCCTACGTGGATTCCTACGCGGAGCTGGCTAGCCTCATCTCGCGCCGGGAGGGCGGCTGGGAGAACCGCGGCTACGCGGCCATCGGTGCGGCGCTACGCTGGCTGTTCCCCGAGACCCTGGTGAGCTCTGACCTGGTTGCCCGGTTCCGCCGCTACCTCGCCGAGGGTGAGCCCAGCGACCAGGTGCGGCGCCTGCTCAGTGAACGGCTGGATGAGGCGGAACGCAGCCTACGAGTCCAGGAACGCAGCCGCCACTGATCCAGCTCCTCGGAAAGAAGACCCGGCCATGAAGCATCTGCTCAGCATCGCTGATCTCACCACCGACGAGATTCACTCGATTCTTCACGTGGCCGGCCAGATGCACCAGCTGCAGGAGGCCCGGGTCAAGAAGCTGCCCAACCTGAAGGGCCGCACCGTGGTGAACCTCTTCTTCGAGGACTCCACCCGCACCCGGAGTTCCTTCGAACTCGCAGCCAAATGGCTGTCAGCCGACGCGATCAATGTGTCGGCCCGCGGCTCCAGCGTCTCGAAGGGCGAGTCGATGCGCGACACCCTCATGACCCTGGATGCCATGGGGGTGGACGCCATCGTGATGCGGCACCCGGGTTCCGGCTCGGTGGCGCAGGCGGCGGGCTGGGTGCGTGCCTCCATGGTCAATGCCGGTGACGGCACGCACGAACACCCGACCCAGGCCCTTCTGGATGCCCATGCGATGCTGACCCACTTCAGGCGCACCAGGCTGGGCACCCTGGAGGGCAAGCTGGTGGCCATCACCGGTGACCCTGCTGCATTCCCGGGTGGTGAGGTCCAACGTCGCGCTGCTCGGACGGCTGGGAGCACGGGTGGTGCTGGTTGCCCCCCACACGCTGTTGCCACCGGGGGTGGGCCCTGGGGGTGCAGGTGACGGCAGATCTGGATGAGGTCATCTCCGACGTCGACGTGGCCATGATGCTGCGGGTGCAGCGGGAACGCATGCATGGCGGTTTCTTCCCCTCGGAGCGGGAGTATGTCGACGCCTATGGCCTGACGGTGCCGCGGCTGTCACGGCTACGTCCCACCGCGGTGATCGCGCACCCCTGGCCCCATGAACCGTGGCCTGGAGATCAGCTCGGCAGCCGCCGACGATCCGCGGTCCATCGTGCTCGACCAGGTCTCCTCGGGGGTCGCGGTCCGTATGAGTGTGCTGCACCATCTGCTGGCCGACTGACGGGAGGAAGAAGCCACATGTCAAAACTCGCCATCACCGGGGTGACCCTTCCAGATGGGTCGAGGACGGATCTCTTCATCGAGTCGGGCCGGTTCGCGAAGGACCATCCCATCGGGTCGACCGTGATTGATGCGGACGGGCTGTTGGCACTGCCGGGGCTGGTGGACCTGCATACCCATCTGCGTGAACCCGGACGTGAGGACGCGGAAACTGTGGAGTCCGGATCCCGTGCCGCGCGCGCGGCGGGTTCACCGCCGTCTTCGCGATGGCCAACACCCAGCCTGTCACCGACACCGCCGAGACCGCGGAGCACGTGCTGACGCTGGGGGTGGCGGCCAACCATTGCCAGGTGATCCCGGTCGGCGCCATTACCGAGGAGCTGGCTGGGCGCGAACTGGCGGAGCTGGGGCTGATGCATCGTTCCCGGGCCCGGGTCTCGGTGTTTTCAGATGACGGCCGCTGCGTCATGGACGCCAGCCTGATGAGACGCGCCTTCGAGTGGGTGCGGCCCTTCGACGGGGTGCTGGCCCAGCATGCCCAGGATTCCACCCTGGCCGGAGCGGACGCCTGCTGCCATGAGGGTGAGATATCAGGACGGCTGGGACTGCCCAGCTGGCCGCCAGTCGCGGAGTCGGTGATCATCGCCCGCGACGTCGCCCTGGCGGAGGCCACCGGCTCCCGCCTGCACGTGTGCCACGTCTCAACCGCCGAGGGCGTGGAGGTGCTGCGCTGGGCGAAGCGGCGCGGGATCCGGGTCACAGCCGAGGCCACGCCACACCACCTGTACCTGACCACTCCCGAGGTGATCGGCTACGACACCACCTTCAAGGTGAATCCCCGCTACGCACCAGCGAGCATGTGGAGGCGGTACGGGAGGCCCTGGCCGATGGCACCATCGACGCGGTCGCCACGGACCACGCTCCCCACGCGCCCCAGGGACAAGGACCACGCCTTCGTGGACGCTAGGCCCGGCATGCTGGGCCTGGAGCAGGCCCTCGGCGTGGTGATGGAGACCATGGTCGCCCCAGGCCGTCTGACCTGGCAGCAGGTCGCCGACCGGATGAGCCACGCGCCCGCGCGGATCGGCAAGGCCACCGCGCAGGGACGTCCGCTGGCCCCGGGAGAACCGGCCAACCTGGTGCTGATCGATCCGGCGCGGCGCGCGACAGTGGACCGAGGGGACTCCGCCTCTCGAAGCCACAACAACCCCCTACCACGGCCGGGATCTCCCCGACCCGGTGGAGATGACCCTTTGGGACGGCAGGGTCACCTACCGTCGCTGACCTCCCATCGCACCGGGGTGTCATCGAGGTAGCCCCGGTGTTTCAGGGTCAGCTGTCGGCGACCGGCAGACCGGCGTCTTTCAGGGTCTGCCGGGAGGCGTCTCCGGCGACGGTGAGAATATCGGCCACCTTCGCGCTGCCGGCGGCCACCTCGGCTGCCTTCTCGCTCATCTTGGGGGTGACGTCCGGGAAACCAGGAATGTAGCTCCACTGCGAGGAAATCTCGTCGCCGGCTTCGGACAACACCTTGTAGACGTCCTGGTTGCCAAACTGGCGCAGCGTCTTCTCAGGCGTTGTGACAGCACCCTTTGGCGGCTGGCAGCAGTCCCCGGGCTGCCAGGTCGGCCACCTGCGTGTTGAGCCAATTGTTGAACTCCATCGCCTCGGTCTTGTGACCGCAGCCCTTCATCACAGCCACACCGGAGCCGCCGTCGGGCCCGGTCATCTGGGCGCCACCGATAGTGGGGAGCTTCGCTACACGCCACTGCCCTTCGTAGGCCGTGCCGTCAAGCTTGTCCAGGGCGGAGCCGATCTCCCAGGCGGGAGCGATGTTGCCGATGAGGCTTCCGCTGGCCAGGGCCTGCTCGTATTCGCTAGACCAGCGGTTGTGGGTGAGCGCAGCCTTGGCGTCCAGTGCCTCCTGCCAGAATGTCGCCACCGCCCTGGCTCTCCTCGCCGGTGGTATTGACCCTCCACTTGTTGTCGACGGCCGAATACCAGACGGCTCCGGCGGCCGCAGCCTGAGCGAGAGGCCGTAGCCGGCCTCATCGGGCTCGAAGCCGAGGATGTACTTGCCCTGGGCAGCGGCCTTCTTGGCTGCCTCCAGGAGTTCATCGAAGGTCTTGGGCACCTCGATACCGAGGGCGTTGAACTCGGCCTCGTTGTAGAGGTACACCAGTGGCCCAGTGTCCTGGGGCAGGCCCACCATCTTACCGCCTACGGACATCTGCGCGTAGGCGCTGCTGGTGTAGTCGTCCTTGTATTTGGCGGCCTCGGCGGACACATCCTCAAGGAGGTTCTTCACGAACATCCCGGGGGCCTCGCCATATGCGACCTGGGCCAGGCAGGGAGCGGTCCCGGCTTTGACGTCAGCCTCGAGTTTGGCTGCCATCTCCGTGGCCTTGCCAGAGAACCTGGTGGCGATGACCTGGACATTCGGGTGCGTGTCATTCCATTTCTTGATGATCTCCGCCACCGGGGTCATCCCCTGCCCGTCTGAAAGGCGATGAAGGTACTCGAGCTTGATGACCTCGCCGCTGAGGGAGGTAGAGCCGGATTCTGTGGCGGACCCGCCCCCAGAGCAGCTGGTCAGAGCAAGCACTGCCGCTGACACCAGGCTGGCGACACCCATCAGACCCTTGATCCGCATTGAGCCTTCCTCCCTAGGCCGACCTTGATTCAGGAGCTGTTTCCTGACGGCACAGCACCCTGGGGATGCGGGCCAGTGAGGCTCAACGCTCATCATCTTGTCCGCATCGAATGTACAGAATTCGTCCGCTTTTCCGTTACCTCGTCATTATCATCCGTGTATGCCGTCCTCGTCGACTAAGCTGGCCGTGCCGGTCCGAAAGGCCGCCGGACAGTTTAAGGAGACACATGAGCGAGCAACTGGCCCAGGTCGGAGTAATCGGGATGGCGGTGATGGGCTCTAACCTGGCCCGCAACCTCGCCCACAAGGGATTCCGGGTGGCCCTCTATAACCGGACGGCATCCCGTACTGACGAGGTCATGAGGCTTCACGGGTCCGAGGGGGATTTCGCGCCCTCCCATGAGCTGGCGGATTTCGTGGCGTCGCTGGAGCGCCGCGCCGCATCATCCTCATGGTCAAGGCGGGCGGGGCGACCGACGCCACCATAGATGCACTGATACCTCTCCTTCAGGAGGGAGACATCGTCGTCGATGGCGGCAACTCATACTTCCAGGACACCCGCCGACGCGAGCAGCGCCTGCGTGACCTCGGTCTCCACTTCGTCGGGGCGGGCATCTCGGGCGGTGAGGTCGGTGCGTTGGAGGGGCCCTCGATCATGCCGGGAGGCTCCGCGGAGTCCCTACGAGGCGCTGGGCCCCATCCTGGAGCGGATCGCCGCCGACGCCGATGGTGAGCCGTGTTGCACCTACATCGGGACCGACGGCGCCGGGCATTTTGTGAAGATGGTTCACAACGGCATCGAATACGCCGACATGCAGTTCATCGGTGAGGCCTGGACGCTACTGAAGGCCTTGGGCCTGAGCCCGGATGAGCAGGCTGAGGTCTTCTCCTCCTGGAACCAGGGCGATCTGGACTCCTATCTCATCGAGATCACCGCCGATGTGCTGCGCAAGGCCGATCCCCGTACGGGCGTACCGCTGGTGGATGTCATCGTGGATGCGGCCGGCATGAAGGGCACCGGCACCTGGACCGTCCAGTCGGCGCTCGACCTCGGGACCCCCGTCAACACCATTGCCGAGGCCGTGTTCGCCCGCGCGGTCTCCTCCAGCCCCGAGCTCAGGGCCGCGGCCCAGGCTGCGCTGCAGGGGCCTGACGGCAGTCTGCGGGCATCCGACCGTGCCGGCTTCGTTGAGTCCATCCGGCAGGCGCTGTGGGCCAGCAAGGTGGTGGCCTACGCGCAGGGCCTCGACGAGATCCGCATGGCGGCGGCCGAGTACGGCTGGAGGATCAACATCGCCGAGGTGGCAAAAATCTGGCGTGCCGGATGCATCATCCGGGCCCGGCTGCTGGAGCGGATCCGCTCCGAGTACGCCGACGGCAACCCTAGTCACCTTGCTGGAGGCCCCGTCCGTCGCCGCCGAGCTGGCAAACTGCCAGAACGCCTGGCGCCGGGTCGTCGCGGCGGCCGTCGAGTCGGGCATCCCGGTGCCTGGCTTCGCCGCCGCCCTGGCCCACTACGACCAGGTGCGTTCCCCGCGCCTCGGGGCCGCCCTGACCCAGGGGCTACGCGACTACTTTGGCGCCCACACCTACCGCCGCACCGACGATGAGGGCTCCTTCCACATCAACTGGTCCACCGACGGCACCGAGGTCGCTGCGGATTGACGGGCTTCTCGCCTCCGACGCGCAGCTGGTTTGAGGCTTCCTTTCCCGCGGCGACCGCGGTGCAGGAGGGGCGTGGGAGGCGATCAGTGCCGGTGGGCATGTCCTGGTGGTGGCACCCACCGGTTCCGGGAAGACTCTCGCCGCCTTCCTTCATGCCCTCGACTTGCTGCTGCAGCCCGATGCCCGGCCGCGCGGCACACGGGTGGTCTACGTTTCCCCGCTGAAGGCTCTCGGGGTGGATGTAGAGCGGAACCTGCGCATCCCGCTGGCGGGGATCCGGGAGGAGGCGGCGCGGCTCGGCCACCGCGTGGCCGACGCGTCACTGTGGGCGTGCGGTCCGGTGACACCACGGCGCGCGACCGCAACCGGTTGCGCCGCAACCCGCCGGATGTGCTCATCACCACTCCCGAGTCGCTGTATCTGATGCTGACCTCCGCAGCCCGGGAGACGCTCCGCGGCGTCGAGACCGTGATCATCGACGAGATCCACGCCGTCGCGGGGTCGAAACGCGGCACCCACCTGGCCCCTGAGCCTGAGCGGCTGGACCTGCTGGCCGGGCGCGATGTGCAGCGCGTCGCCCTGTCCGCCACCGTGCGTCCCGTCGAGCAGGTGGCGGCGTTCCTCGGTGGCGACCGGGCCGTGAAAGTGGTGGCGCCCGCTGCCAGCAAACAGTGGGAGGTCATGGTGTCCACTCCCCCACTCACTGACCCGTGGCCTCACGTGGAGAGCGAGATCCTGGCGGCCATCCTGCGGGCACGGTCGACGCTGGTGTTCGCGAACGCCCGGCGCACGGCGGAGAAGCTGACGGCGCGCCTGAACGAGCTCTGGCTGGAGCAGGGAGGTGAGGGCGACCTGGCCCGCGCCCATCACGGCTCGGTCAGCAAACAGGTGCGGGCCGATATCGAGGAAGCGCTGAAGGAGGGCCGGCTGCGGGCAGTGGTCGCCACGAGCTCCCTGGAGCTGGGTATCGACATGGGGGCGGTCGAGCAGGTGATCCAGATCGGCGCTCCCCGACCACGTCAAGCGCGCTGCAGCGCATGGGCCGGGCCGGGCATCGCGTGGGGGCGACGTCCCGGGGCACCGTCTATCCGCTGCATCGCGGGGAGCTGGCGGCTGCGGTCGTGACCATCTCCGACATGATCTCGGGCCACATTGAGGAGCTGCGCATCCCCACCCTGGCGCTCGATGTGCTGGCCCAGCAGACCGTGGCGGCCGCTGCCGCCGAGGGCGATGCGGGCCTGGACATCGCTGCCTGGCTACGGGCGGTGCGACGCTCCCACCCCTACGCGGGCCTGGGCGAGGCGGCTTTCGGAAGCGTGCTTCAGCTATTGCTCGGCACCTATCCCAGCGCCGACTTCTCCGAGCTGCGGGCCCGTCTTGAGAAGCAGGGTGGCCGCCTGGTGGGGTTGCCCGGCGTACAGCGGCTGGCGGTCACGTCGGGAGGCACGATCCCTGACCGGGGTCTCTACGGGGTGTTCCTGGCCGAGGGCGGCGGGCCGGGCCGGCGGGTCGGGGAGCTGGATGAGGAGATGGTGTACGAGACGCGCGTGGGTGAGACCTTCACGCTGGGTGCGTCGTCGTGGACGGTGGTTGGGATCACCCGCGACCAGGTGCTGGTGACCCCGCACCAGGACGGCTTGGGAAGCTCCCGTTCTGGCGCGGCGACGACCAGTCCCGGCCAGCTGAGCTGGGCTGCCGGATCGGGGAGCTGCTGCGGCGCGTCAGCGAGGACCGTGTCGATTTTCCCTGGCTGGACGGGCCGACCCGGGACGAGCTGGTCGCCTTCGTGACAGAGCAGCGGGAAGCTACCGGGGTGGTGCCGGACGAGCGGACGGTGGTGGTGGAGCGGTTCCGCGACGAGCTGGGTGACTGGCGGGTGGTGGTGCACAGCCCCTCGGCCGTGCGGTGCTGGCTCCCTGGAGCGTGGCGGTCGCAGCCCTCGTGGAGCGGCGCTCTGGGGTGGATTCCCCGGCCGGTGGCGAACGATGACGGTTTCATCCTGCGGCTCCCCGATGGAGAGTTGCCGCACCTGCTGGTGCCAGAGCTGCTGCAGGTCGCACCTGATCAGGTGGAACGGCTCGTCACCGGGCAGGTGACCGGTACCTCCTTGTTCGCGGCCCGGTTCCGGGAATGCGCCTCCCGTGCCCTGCTGCTGCCCCGCCGTCATGGCCGCCGGATGCCGTTGTGGCAGCAGCGTCATCGCGCGGCACAGCTGCTCCAGGTGGCGCGCCAGCACCCGGACTTTCCCATCACCGTGGAGGCGGCCCGGGAGTGTCTCAACGACTGCTGGGACCTGAGCGGCCTGCTGGATTTGCTGGGCCGGATCCGGTCCGGACGGGTGAGACTCGTGGAGGTGGTCACCCCCTCACCCAGTCCGTTCGCTGCAACCATGCTCTACCGTTATACGGGCACCTTCATGTACGAGGGTGACCTGCCGATGGCGGAGCGGCGCGCCCAGTCGCTGGCCCTCGACCCGGCTCTGCTGTCCTCGGTCCTGGGGTCGCTGGACCTGCGAGAGCTGCTGGATCCCGGCATCGTGGCCCAGGTCCAGGCGGAGCTGCAGCACACCGCCGACGGGCACCGGGCACGAGACGTCACGGAACTGGCTGCACTGCCCCCGCCGTCTGGGACCGCTATCCCGTGCCGACCTGGCGCTCCGCAGTGACATCGCCCTGCCTGATCCACTGCCCGATGCTCTGATTCCTGTGGTGATCGCGGGCGAGGAACGCCTGGCAGCCGTCTCCGATCTGGCGCTGCTGCGCGATGCGCTCGGGGTGGCGGTGCCAGTTGAGCCAGCAACTGAGCCCTAGTGGCCGTGATCCCCTGACCCAGCTCGTCGCTCGTTTCGCCCGCACCCACACTCCCTTCGACGCAGCCATGCTGGCGGCGTCGCTGGGGGTTGGCAGGGCTGTGGCCCATCACATCCTGGAGGCGGAGGCCGCAGCTGAACGCCTGATCACGGGCCAGTTCACGGAGGGCAGGACCGGCCCGGAGTACTGCGACCCGGTGGTGCTGGACCGGCTGAGAAGCCGCTGCCCTGGCCACTGCCCGGGCGAGCCTCGAACCTATCCCCGCTGACGGGTACGCCCGTTTCCTGCTGGACCGGCACGGCATCACAGAGCCACCACGGTCCTCCCCCGACGAGGTGCTGCTGGCCCTGCAACAGCTCGCTGGAGCGGTGCTCCCGGCCAGTCTGTGGGAGTCCCATCTCCTGCCTGCGCGCCTTGATGGATACCAGCCTGCGCACCTGGATCAGCTGCTGGCCGAAGGCGAGGTGCTGCTCAGGATCCGCAGCACCGGGACGGATCCGGCGATGACGCTCGTGGCCGCGGATGATCTGGACCTGGTGCCGTCGCCGTCCGTGGCGGGCAGCGACGAGGATGCCGCGCTCGCGGCGGGACTGGGCGACGGCCTGGTTCCCCAGAGCAGGCAGAGGCCCTGTGGCGGGCGGCCGCTGCCGGGCTGGTCGCACCGGCCTCCATGATGACGATACGGGCCCCTGCTCACCGGGAATAGATCGTCTCGCCACGCATCACGGCCCGCGACACGCACCCGGGCCAGGCGGCCCCGGCCGATGCGGCCGGCTCGCTCTGCCCCGCAACATCTGGCCGGCCGTTGGTACGTCGCCAACAACGCCTTCCCCGAGCCAGGAAAGGCGCGGCTGGCGCAGGCAGCCGGCTGGCTAGAAGCGCTATGGCGTCGTGACCCGGGGAGTCGCCGAGGCGCGCCCGGCGGCTCCCCGCCGCGGCCTGCGGGCTGCTGAGAGAGTTCGAGGACAGTGGCCTGGTGCGACGCGGCATGCTCGTGGCAGGACTGGGCGCGGCCCAGTTCGCGTCCCCGAGACCATCGAGACGCTACGTTCCTTCCGCGAGCCGGTCGCCTCACCCGCCCGGGTGCTCGCCGCGATGGATCCTGCAAATCCCTTCGGCCAGGTGCTGCCCTGGCCTCAGCATGAGACGGCCCGACCATCCCGCAGCGTAGGCGCTGTGGTCGTGATCGCCGGCGGCCATTGCCTGGCCTATCTGGGACGCGGCGGGCGGTCACTGGCGTTGTTTCCCTCGGACTCCCCAGACCTGACGGCAACCCAGGTGTTCCATGCCCCTGGCGGAGTGTGTCGCGCAGACCCGGATGCCCCGCTTCCGCATCGAGGAAATCGACGGCGTCCGCGCCACTGCGCACCCCGCGGCGGCTACGCTCCGCGAGGCCGGCGCCGGGCTCCATCCGCAGGGCCCTCGTCGTGGAGGGAGCCAGCGGCCCAGGTCGCGGGGTCCGCTGACGCGGCACCTGGGCCTTTCCCCGAGGCCAGGCCATCCCGGCGCGCGGCATCCCGCCAGGACGCCTGGAATGCCACCCGCACCGCCATCCCTCCTCACGGAACCTCATCCCGTGGCGAGACCACAACACCCATAGACAAAACCATGCAAATAGGGTCTGTTTCGATATACATTTACTATCATCCTGATCGAACGATGAAAGGTGATCTTCATGTCCTGATCAACACCCGGTCAAGCCCTTCGCCACGACCGGCTATCGCTCCGGCGCTTTCGTGGACGTCTCCAGCGATGACTTCCGGGGCAAGTGGAACGTCGTCTTCTTCTACCCGGGCGACTTCACCTTCGTGTGCCCGACCGAGCTCGCCGACCTGCAGGACGTGTATGCCGAACTCCAGTCGCTGGGTGTGAGGTCTACTCGGTCAGCCGTGACTCGCATTTCGTCCACAAGGCCTGGCATGAGTCCTCTCCTGAGGTCAGCACCATCGAGTACACGATGCTCGGGGACGTCAATGGCGTCATCACCCAGAACTTCGACAACGCGCGCCCGGACTCCGGCCTGGCCGACCGCTCGACCTATGTCATCGACCCCGACGGCCTCATCCAGTACATCGAGACCACTCCGGACGGGGTTGGTCGCAACGCAGCGGAGCTGGTCCGCAAGATCAAGGCGGCCCAGTACATCCGCAACCACCCCGGCGAGGTGTGCCCCGCCAAGTGGGAGGAGGGCGAGGAGACGCTCACCCCGTCCTTCGACCTGGCCGGCAAGATCTGAGAGGGAAACCCCATGGTGCTGGATGCCAACGCAACTGCACAGCTCAGGAAATACCTGGAGCTCGTCTCGCTGCCTATCGAGCTTGCCGCCTCCCTCGACGACTCAGCTGCCCTCTGCGAAGACACGTGACCTGCTCGACGAGATCGCGGCGCTCAGCCCCCTGGTGACCGTCACAAGCGAGCCCGACGAGCGCACCCGTCCTTCGCGGTGCGGCGAGCGGGAACCGAGGTCTCGGTGCGTTTCGCCGGCCTGCCGATGGGACACGAGTTCGCCTCGCTGGTACTTGCCCTCGTCCAGGTCGGTGGGCACCACCCCCGCCTGGATGAGGAGACCGCTGCGGCGGTCCGGGGACTGGAGGGTGGGAAGTTCGTCACCCACATGTCCCTGACCTGTCAGAACTGCCCCACCGTGGTGCAGGGCGCTCAACACCATGAGCGTCATCAACCCAAGGATCCGTCACGTGGCGGTCGAGGGCGGCACCTTCCAGGAGGAAGTGGAGGCGCAGGGCATCCGGGCGGTCCCCACCGTCTACAAGGATGGGGAACTCTTCGGGCAGGGCCGCATGGACGTCGAGGACTTCGTCGCCCGCCTGGACGCGGGGGCGGGAGCACGAATCGCCGGCTCCCTCGATGCCAAGGACCCCTTCGACGTCCTGGTCGTGGGCGGCGGTCCTGCGGGCGCCACCGCTGCGATCTATGCCGCTCGCAGGCTTTGCGCACCGGCCTCGTGGCTGCCCGGTTCGGCGGCCAGGTGCTCGACACCATGGCGATCGAGAACCTCATCTCGGTGCCCCGCACCGAGGGGCCACGGCTCGGCGCCGCCCTGGAGGAGCACGTGCGCTCCCACGATGTGGATATCACGACAGGCGTGAAGGCCTCGGCGCTGCGCCCAGGGGGCGAGGATGGCCTGATCGAGGTCGGCTTCGAGGGTGGCGGGACGCTGCGCTCACGCAGTGTCGTCCTGGCCACGGGAGCCCACTACCGCACCATGGGGGTGCCCGGCGAGGAGGAATACCGGAACAAGGGTGTGACCTTCTGCCCGCATTGTGACGGCCCCCTGTTCAAGGGCAGGCCGGTCGCGGTGATTGGCGGCGGTAACTCGGGGATTGAGGCAGCCATCGACCTGGCGGGGGTGGCATCACACGTGACGGTCGTAGAGTTTCTCGACGATCTCAAAGCCGATGCCGTGCTGGTGGAGAGCCTTCGTTCCCTGCCCAACGTCGATGTCGTGACGTCGGCTCGCGTGACGGAAGTCACCGGCGATGGCTCCCAGGTGACGGGTCTTGACGTCGAGGACCGCTCCTCAGGGCAGGTGCGCCGGCTGGAGGTGGAGGGGGTCTTCGTTCAGATCGGCCTGTTGCCCGACACTGACTGGTTGGACGGCGTGATCGAGCGCAACCGGGCTGGTGAGATCGTCACTGATATGCGCGGCGCTACCTCGCTACCTGGGGTGTTCTCCGCTGGGGACTGTTCGGACACCCCGCACAAGCAGATCGTCATCTCCATGGGTTCAGGGGCAACTGCGGCGCTGTCCGCTTTCGATCACCCTGATCCGCTCAGGCAAGACGGGCGAGACCACACCCGCTGCTACTGTCCATGCATGAATCTGCGGGACCCTTGAGTACCTCGTGGCGGTGGCCGGGCAGCGGAGTTTTCCGCGCAGCGGCCGCCGCCTGCGGGGTCTCGCAGCCGACCCTGTCCGTACAGATCCGCAAACTCGAAGAAGAGCTCGGCGTCATCCTGGTCGACCGTATCTCCTCGCCTCTCGTGCTGACCCCGGTCGGGCGAGCGGGTGGCTGAGCAGGCGCGCAAGACCCTGGCCAGCGCCGAAGCGATCCACGTGATCGCCCAGGAGGCAACGGGCACACTGACAGAGCTGCGGCTGGGTGTCTTCCCCACCCTGGGCCCCTATCTGTTGCCGTATATCCTCCCGCAGGTCCGGCGGCACCTCCCGGATCTCCAGCTGCTGCTCACCGAGGAGAAGACCCAGCTGCTGGTTACGATGCTGCAGGCTGGCCAGCTGGATGCGGTCCTCATCGCCATGCCCGTCACTGACCCGCGCCTGGAGACGCGTCCCCTGTTCCGTGAGGAGTTCGTCCTGGCGGCGCCCGCAGGACATCCCCTGGCCGCTGTCACCGGGGCCGGCCCAGGCGAGGCGTCTTGCATCCCGCCGGCCCGCGTCGCGGAACACGAGCTGCTGGTCCTAGACGAGGGGCACTGCCTGGGCGGGCAGGTGCAGCGGTGGGCGGACGAGCATGGGGTCTGCCTGAGGCAAGACTACCGCGCCACCAGCCCAGAGTCCATGCGGCACATGATCGCCCTCAGGCGGTGGCATCACGCTGCTCCCGGCCATGACGGTCCTACCCCCGTCCCTTCGTCTCACGACCTGGCCCTGCGCCGGATCGACCCTCCCGCACCCAGCCGGGACATCGCCCTGGCCTGGCCTCACACCTCGCCGCGCGCAGCGACCCTTGAAAAGCTCGCGCAGGCGCTGGTACCGGCGGGGCAACCAGCGCAGGACGACGCGGCCCCGTCAGAGGCGCTCTCCCTGCCCGGGGCTCCCCTGCTTCAGCCGCTGTGGGAGCCTGTGGATGAGACCCCGGAGCGTTGATATGCCGCGGATCAGCTAATCAGCCGCTCCGTGAGGTCCTGCCTGACCTGCTCTGGCAGCTCGATGGGCTTCCCGGCCTGGTCCGCGGCGACCAGGATGGTGCGGCCACGGGCAAAAGGGGTGCCGTCGTCGGGATTGAAGATCTCAGCGGTGAGGGTCACCGATGTGCGGCCGAGGGCTGCCGGGGCGGTGCGCACCGCGTACGGCGCCAGCCGGTGGGGAATCTGGTTGACGTAGTCGACGTCCTGCCGGGCGATGAGCCAGTTCAGCTGGGCTCCTGGGGTTCCGGAGCGCGCCATGCCGGGGCTCCATGAGGTGGTGACGGTGATGCGCGCCTGCATCAGGTAGTCGAGGACCTTCACATTGTTGACGTGTCCGTAGGAGTCCAGATCGGACCAGCGCACCGGGCAAGGCGTCACGGATCCGCTCCGGCCGAGGTCCGGCACCTCGAGGGGCTGCAGGGGCTGCGCCTCAGCCTGATGGGTGGCTAGCCATTCCCGGTCGGTCAGGGCCAGGCGGGTGGGCACCTGGGACTCGAAGTCGAATGGGCACAGCACCGTCCTGGCCTCCACCACCCTTGTGGCGTCCTGGAACAACGAATAAGCCACGTCGAACCGGGCTCCCCCCAGGCGGGAGACCACGATCTCGGCGCCGATGCCGGCGTCTGAATAGGTGATCGGAGCCAGGTAGCGGATCTGGTGCCCGACCACCACAACCCCCGGCGTCGAGCAGCTCGGTGCAGGGCCCGGACCGGAAGAAGGCAACCCGCACCTCCTGCAGGTAGTCAGCCACCACAGCGTTGTTGACATGCCCTTGGGCGTCGACGTCGGACCAGCGCAGCGCAATCGTGGTGCGGAACATGTCACTCCTCGGTGTCGTAGAGTGAGTCGACGATGTCGGCGTAACGATCTCGTCACCGCCGCACGACGGATCTTCATGTTCGGGGTCACGCCATCGTTGCCGACCGTCAGCTCATGGTCGAGGATCGCGAATCGCTTCACGGTCTCCCAGCGCTCAAGCCGGGAATTCGCCTTCACCATCTGCTTCTCGATCGATGCGCGGATCTCAGGACGCTGGCTGAGCTCCGCATAGCTCAGGTGGCCCAGCTGGCGTTTCTCAGCCCAGATTCGCAGCAGCGCCGGATCGAGGACCAGGAGGGCGGAACAGTATTTGCGCCCATCACCAACCGCGATGGCCTGGGAGATGTAGGGATGTTCGCGGTGATCGCCGCCTCCACCTTCTGCGGCGCGATGTACTTGCCGCCGGAGGTCTTGAACAGGTCCTTCTTGCGATCGGTGATAGTCAGGTTGCCCCTGGCATCGAACTCTCCCAGGTCTCCCGTGTGGTACCAGCCGTCGGTGAACGCCTCGGCTGTGATGTCCGGCAGGTTGTGATATCCAGGCGTGATGATGGGCCCCGCAACAACACCTCGCCGTCATCCGCGATCATGGTCTCGATCCCGGGCATCACCCTCCCGACCGAGCCGAAACATGGTTCCGTGGGCAGGTTCAGGAAAGCGATCGCGGAGGTCTCGGTGGACCCGTACCCTCCACGATCAGCAGCCCGGCGGAGTAGAACCACTCCTGCACTTGAGCGGAGAGCTTCGCCGAGCCCGAGATCATGAACTTCATGCGCCCTCCCAGCCTCGCCTTCAGTTTAGAGAACACGAGGGCGTCGGCCAGCCGGTACTTGATCGCCAGGAACCCGGGCATGGGGCGACCCGCGAGCCGGTAGCTGCGGGAGTCACGGCCGACGGCGAAGGCCCAGCGGGCGACGTGGTCCTTCAGGCCGGAGCTGCTGGTCATCACGGCAGCCCTCACCTTCTCGAAGATGCGTGGGGCGCCGCACATGAACGTGGGTTTGACCTCTCCCAGGCCTTCGACGATCCGGTCGATGCGCCCGTCGACGGCCGAGGCGAAGCCGTATGCGATCTGGCAGGCGATGAGCGCCTTGCCGAAGACGTGGCTGAGCGGGAGCCACAGGTACTGGAGGTCGGATTCGTCGATGATCTCCCCAGTGCTTCGTCCCTGCCCCTCGTAGATCCAGGATGCGTGATTGAGCCGGACCCCTTTCGGCTGGCCTGTCGTCCCGGAGGTGTAGATGAGGGTAGAGAGGGTTTCGTGGCCGGTGGTGGCGATGGCCTCGTCGACGATGCCGGGGTTCTGGTCCAGGAGTTCCGCGCCCAGGCGTTGCAGCTGCGTGTAGGAGATGACCCGGTCGTTCAGCTCCACCCCGCTGGCGTCGATGACGACGATTGTGTGGATGGTCTTGGCCAGGGACGGGCTCGCGTTCACCTTCGCCAGTTGTGAAGCGTCCTCGACCACGGCGATGCAGGTCCCGGAATCGCCCAGGATGAAGTCCACATCCCCAGCAGCTGTGTTGGGGTAGACCGTCGTGGTGGCGCCCGCTGCAGGCCACCGCGAGATCCATCAGAATCCATTCGAGCCGCGTGCTGGAGATGATGCCCACCCGCTGTTCCCGGGCCAGTCCCCGGGCAAGCAGACCCGCAGCCAGCTGGTCCACCAGAACCCGAGACTCCGCCCACGTGTAGCGGGACCACTGGTTGGGCCCCTGCGGTGCGCGATCCGGATCAAGGAAAGCCAGGCTGTTGGGCGTCTTGGCAACTCTACGCCGGAACATGTCACCCACCGAGCTGGCGAAGCTGAGCAGTTCTTCCTGAAGACTCATCGATACTCCTCGAGACATGGCGCTGCGAGCCTAACCGAACACCAGGGTCTATTCCACAATTTTGCGACGCTGGACCCCCCTGTCTGGTTAGGATTGCGAAGTGACCGAGGTCCAATGGTTAGATGATGATCAACAGCAAATCTGGCGTTCCTGGCTGCGAGCTACTCATCGCATACAGAGCTACCTCGATGCCGATCTTCGGCTTGATGGCCTTGATCTGGCTGAATACGAGATACTCGTCACCCTCTCCGAGGCGCCGGGGAAGCAATTACGTATGAGCGAGCTGGCACACGCAGTCAGCCAGTCTCGTTCCCGCTTAACGCACACCGTCAAACGTCTCGAGGTCAGGGGGCACGCAGAGCGCACGAACTGCGCCGACGACGGTCGCGGAGTATTAGCCTCGCTTACATCCGCGGGCATAAATTTCCTGGCGCAGGTCGCCCCTGGACATGTGGCCGCGGTGCGGCGGATCCTGATTGACGCTGTTGAACCCGATGATCTAGAGGCTCTGGGCCGGGCCTGCGCTGCCATCCTGGCTGTCCCTGATTACGATGAACGTTCGTGAATCCAGTCAAGCAGTTTCGTGACCGACTAGGTGACTTAACCCGCTTACTGGATGATTCGACGCTCACCCGCGCCATCTATTCCTCCGACGCCTCCCTGTACCGGGTGCCACCCCTGGTGGTGGCATACTCGAGGACCGCGATCAGCTGATCGCGGTGGTGCGTGCTGCCCTGGCCTGCCGCCTGCCGGTCACGGTGCGTGGCGCGGGGACCTCCTGTGCGGGCAACGCTGTCGGGGAAGGCCTCGTGATAGATGTCGCCAAACACCTGAACCACATCCACGTCATCGACGAGGAAAGCCGCACCGCTGTGATCGACCCTGGGGTGGTCCAGGAGAAATTGCAGCGGGCGGCTGCACCTCATGGGCTGAGGCTCGGCCCCGACCCGTCCACCTCGTCGAGGTGCACCGTCGGCGGGATGATCGGGAACAACGCCTGTGGACCGCGGGCGCTGGGCTATGGCCGCATGTCTGACAACGTGGTGGAGCTGGAGATCATCGACGGCCACGGCCAGCTGCGGGTCCTGGGCTGCGACGACTTCCCGGAGCTGCGTTCCCTGGTGATGGCGAACCTGGGTGTGATCCGGACCCAGTTCGGCCGGTTCTCACGCCAGGTCTCCGGCTACTCCATGGAGCATCTGCTGCCCGAGAGACGCTTCAACGTGGCGAAGTTCTTCGCAGGTACCGAGGGCACCCTCGGGATCATCACCCGCGCCACGGTGCGTCTGACCCCCGATCCGCCGCATCGCCTGATGGTGGCGCTCGGCTATCCGTCGATGGACCGCGCCGGTGACGACATTTCCCGCCTGCTGAGATTCCAGCCCACGGCCTGTGAGGGACTTGACCGCCGCATCGTCGATGTCGTGATCCGCAAACGCGGAGCCGGTTCCGTCGGGCGGCTGCCGGACGGCGAGGGCTGGATGTTCGTCGAACTGGCCGGTGAGGATCCGGCCGAGGTCCACGCCCGCGCTGAGGCCCTGCTGGCTGAGGCCGCCACGGATGCGGGATGGATCGTCGAGGATCAGGCGCAGGCCGCGTCGCTGTGGAAACTGCGGGCGGACGGGGCGGGCCTGGCGGGGGTGTCGCTGGACAAGCCCGCCTATGGCAGCTGGGAGGATGCGGCGGTTCCCCCAGAGCATCTGGGCGACTACCTGCGCGACTTCGAGTCGCTCCTGGCCCGGCACGGCCTACACTCGATGCCCCTACGGCCACTTCGGCGACGGCTGCGTCCATGCCCGCATCGACTTTCCCTTCGAGGCCCCAGACGGCCAGGGCCCGGTACCGCGCCTTCATGCTGGAGGCGGCCGAGCTGGTGGCCTCGCACGGCGGGTCGATGTCCGGAGAGCACGGTGACGGGCGCGCCCGCTCGGAGCTGCTCCCCAGGATGTACTCCCCCGAGGCGCTGAGGCTGTTCGGCGAGGTCAAGCATCTGTTCGACCCCGAGAACCTCCTCAACCCCGGGGTGCTGGTCGACCCCGCTCCCACGGACGCGAACCTCCGGATGGTGGCTGCCACCGTCTCTCCGCTCAATGTGGCAGATCCCTGCGTTCGTGACCCAGGTGCACCAGTGCTCCGGGGTCGGGAAATGCCTGTCCAACACCACCGCAGCCGGCGGCGTGATGTGCCCCAGCTACCAGGCCACCCGCGACGAGAAGGACTCCACCCGGGGCCGAGCCAGAGCGTTGCAGGAGATGGTCAACGGCTCCCTCATCACCGGCGGATGGCGATCCCCGGAGGTGGCCGAGGCCCTCGACTTGTGCCTGTCGTGCAAGGGATGCTCCCGCGACTGCCCCACCGGCATCGACATGGCCGCCTACAAAGCACGTGTCACCTACGAGGCGTCTCGAGGGACGGCTGCGGCCCCGCAACCACTACTCGCTGGGCTGGCTGCCGCGCTGGGGACGGCTCATCACGAAGATCCCCGGCATCGGGCCGCTAATCAATATCGTGGGCGCCGCACCAGGGCTCGGGGCGGTCATGAAATGGGCTGCCGGGGTCGATGGCAGGCGTCAGATCCCCCGGTTCGCATCGCGGTCGGCCCGTCGCCGCACTCCCCTGCCCACGGGCGGCTCCAAGGGGCCTGTCCTGATCTGGGTGGACTCGTTCAGCGACTGCTTCGAGTCGGGGTCCTTCGCGGCGATGGTGCAGGTCCTGGCCCGGCTCGGCTACGAGCCCCAGGTCCTGGACGAACGGGCATGCTGCGGCCTGACGTGGATCTCGACGGGGCAGCTCGACGGCGCCCGCCGCCAGCTCCGGCACGCGGCCGCCGTGCTGGCGCCGTTCGTTGCCGGCGGGATCCCCCATCATCGGGGTTGAGCCGAGTTGCACCAGCGTGTGGCGCTCCGACGCCCCCGAGCTGCTGCCCCCAGGACGAGAATGTGAAGGCGCTGAGGGGAAAGGTCCTGACGCTGGCGGAATTCCTGACCCAGGACCCGGACCTCCAGCCCCCGATCTGAGCGGGCACACCATCGTCGCCCAGCCCCACTGCCATCACGCCTCCGTGATCGGCTGGCAGGCCGACCAGGCCCTGGTGAAGGCGACCGGGGCCGATCTGGTGCAGGTGGGTGGCTGCTGTGGCCTGGCTGGCAACTTCGGCGTCGAGATCGGACACCACGAAGTGAGCGTCAAGGTCTTCGAGCACGACCTGGGACCCGCGGTCGAGGCCCATCCGGAGGCCATCGTGCTGGCCGACGGCTTCAGCTGCCAGACCCAGCTGAAAGGCCTGGCAGGCCGCGACTCAATGAGCCTCGCCGAGCTATTCGCCACCCTACCCACCCGCCGCCCGCTGACTGCAGAACCACAATGGAAGTAGTGCAAAAACCACAACCAAACTGCTGCAGAACCACAACCAAACTGCTGCAGAACCACAATGAAATTGCTGCAGAATCACAATGCTCCAGCTAGGATCTTCCCATGGAGTTGCGAGATCGTCACCTGGGACCAATCGCCGGCGAGGTCATGGGCACATTCCCAGCGATGATGCTGCTTGGCGCCCGTCAGGTCGGGAAGTCAACACTCACTCACCTGCTGGACCTGCCGCAGGCCAGGTATATGACCTTGGACGATACGGCCACCCTGAACAGTGCCTTGGAAGATCCTGTTGGCTTCATCACCTCTGGTGGAACAGAAACTCTGGTGATCGATGAGCTGCAGAGATGTCCAGAGCTTCTACTGGAGATAAAGGCCAGCATCGATAGGGACCGTCGCCCAGGTCGTTTCTCCTGACCGGCTCCGCCGATCTGTTACGCCTGGAAAGGACCCCCGACTCCCTGGCTGGCCGGGCCATCCTGATGAATCTCGAGGGATTTTCACAAGGCGAGCTGCGCCGCAAACAGGATGATTTCATCACACATCTGGAAACCGTTGGTCCAGGACACAGCAAAAACTCAGCATTAAGCAGGCCTGACTACGCTGGAATACTTATCCGGGGAGGTTTCCCAGAGGTGCAGGATCTCAGCGCACGCTCTCGCCGCCTGTGGTTTAGCTCCTATATGAGTCAAATAGTTCAACGCGACGCCCGTGACGCGATTGCAACGAACCAGCCTGAGCGCCTGGCCAGCATCCTCGACGTGATTGCCGCAAACCAGGGAGGAGAACTCGTCAAGTCTCACCTGGCTTCACAAGCCGAGCTTCCGGCCTCCACCGCCAACCTCTACCTGGATGCGCTTCAACGTCTCTACATGATTTACCTCCTGCCCCCCTGGACCAATAACTCCTTGAAACGGGTCACAGGAAAGCCAAAGGCAGGCATCAGGGACGTCGGCTTGGCCTCACACCTTCTGGGGACGACATCAGAGCGCCTCGCCAGCACGACAAGTCCTCACATAGGGGATTGCTGGAGAGCTTCGTGGCGACCGAACTGATGAAACAACAGGGGTGGTCAGAATCCGATTTCACCCTGGGGCATTATCGCGACTCCCTGGGAAGCGAGATCGACATCATCGTCGAAATGTCGGATGAAAGTGTATGGGGAATCGAGGTAAAGGCGACACAGACGCTGCGCACTGACCATTTCAAGCACCTGAAGAAGCTCAAGGAGAGACTCGGTGACCGCTGCCGAGGTGGCATTGTCTTGAGTCTATATCCCCAGAATGTAGGCATGGGGCCTGGTTTCTGGGGAATGCCAGTCTCAGCTCTCTGGGAACACTGATAATATTCACCGCAATCCAATGCGCAGGTATGGCATGGGATTCTACGGGTAATCCTCGTGACTCACGTCAGAGGCCGGCGGGAGATCAGGCATCGCGTCTCGCCCAGGTCACCAGGGCGGTCAGCCATAGCAGCGCCACCCACCCGGCCAGGGCGGTGGCGGACTGCATGACGGGATGTTCTGGGCTGGCCGCGAACAGGTCGGCTCCGGCGGCCCCTGGGAGCCAGCTGGCCAGCCGGGTGTAGGGCAGCAGCATGGGTGGTAGGACCACAAGGAAGACCAGCGCTGTGGTGAGGGCCGGCACCAGCTGACGCAGTACCAGCCCGATGGCGTAGCCGAGCAGTCCCATCGCCACCAGGTACGCCGCCGCTCCGGGCAGTCTCCACTCCCCCGCGCCGGCCAGCAGCCACAGTCCCAGCACGGCCACCAGGGCGGCTGCCAGGAGGGCACCCGCGGCCGTCGCCAGCTTGGCCACCCCCACTTGGGCGCGGCAGGGCATCGCGGCGCAGGTGGTTAACACCTGGCGTCCGGCGTACTCTCCTGTGGCCGCCATCACGCCCAGCAGGATGAGCCCCAGCGCCGCGAACCTCGGCACCAGCTGCAGCGTCTGCTCGGCTCCCCGAGGGCCTGACATCATCGCCGCCAGCAGCCAGGAGCAGCCCGTGGTGACCGCAGCCACCAGCCAGAGACCAGGAAGCCATAGCTTGCGCCACTCCGCTGTGATCACCCCCATCTCAGGCCTCCCTTCGAGCATGCACCAGCACTGTCAAGACAATGGCGCCGACCACCCAGGCAGCCCCCACCAGCATTCCAGTGGCTGGTTCCAGGGGATCCGGGATGTCGGTGTCGGTCATGAAGGACGACGTCAGCGCCAGATCGGGTGCGTAGCGGGCCAGCGACGTGATCTTAGAGAGCAGGAACGTGAACGAGACCGCCGAGGAGTTGACGATCAGCAGCGTCAGCGCCAGGGCCCCGCCACGCAGGAGCTCCGCCAGGGCAGCCGCCACCATGGTCATCACCACGAGGAGCATCACCACTCCCGCGCACCGGGACCACAGGGCCCCACCCAGATCGGTCGCCAGCTCTCCCAGCGCCCAGCGTGAGATCGCCAGCGTCGACGCTGTGGAGGCGATGGCGAGAACGGTGGCAGACAGCAAGAGCACCACGAGTTTCGCAACCATCCGCATCGTCCCCTGGGGCACGGCGGTCATGCTGGTGGTGAGCTGCCTGCCCCTCCCGACAGCCTGGGCATTACGGGCGTATTCGCTGGAGGTGGCGAGCACGCCGAGCACCACGAACCCGATCTGGGCCAGGATGAGAGAAGCGAAACCGGAGTCGGTGGTGGACGTATCGATCAGCGGTCCGAGGTCACCGGTCTCCACGGCATGACGGACCTGAAGGCATCTAGCCACGCCAGGAGTGCCGGGACCACCATCGCCAGGAACACGGCAAGCCAGCTTCCGGGGAGTGTGTACAGCTTCAGCGCCTCGGCGCGCAACGCCCCTCCTCATGCCCGGCCCTCCACGTGCGCAAAGAAGGCCTCCTCAGGCTGGGATACCCGGCCTGGACGTCCTCGATGCTGCCCTGGGCCCGGATCCTGCCCTCCGCTATCACCACCACGTCATCAACGATCTCCGCGAGCTCGCCGATGAGATGACTGGAGAGCAGCACTGTGCCTCCCGCATCGGCATGGGCGCGAAGCAGCTGGCGGATCCACCTGACACCCTGTGGGTCGAGGCCGTTGACCGGCTCGTCGAGCACTAGCCGCTGGGGCTCACCCAAGAGGGCCGTCGCCAGGCCCAGCCGCCGCCCCATGCCCAGCGAGTAGCTTCCGACTCTGCGATGGGCGTCAGCGGCCAGCCCGACCTCCTGGAGGACCTGCGGCACCCGTGAGGCCGGGATGCCGTTGCTGGCCGCCACCCAGCGCAGATGGGCCCGTGCGGTGCGCGATGGGTGCGCCGCGGCCCCGCCCAGCATGGAGCCGACGTGCCGCAGAGGGTGACGGAGGTCCCGGTACGCGCGGCCGTCGATGGTGGCTTTGCCCGCCGCAGCCCGGTCCAGGCCGAGGAGGATGCGTAGGCTCGACGACTTGCCGGCGCCGTTCGGCCCCACGAATCCTGTCACCCGTCCGGGACGCGCCTCGAAGCTCACCGCTTCGAGTATCCGGCAGCCGCCACGGGTTTTGGAGACCTTGTCGAATCTGATCATGGCGGCAATGCTGCTGCACCAGGTCGCAGCGTCCATCGGGCCTGGTGGTGATTGTCCCGTGGCCTCTAGGGACCAGAGGATCTCAGCCCCTGGGCTGAAGACGGATGGGATGCTGGCGGCTAGCATCACCACATGCGTTCGCTGACCACCTGGGTGATGGTCATTCTGACACTGCTCGGCTTCCCTAGCGATCACGGTGCTCATGGATGTCCCCAGCGCCATGGCGCTGCTGCCGCTGCTGTTCGCAGCCGCCGGGGTCCTCTGGATCTGGCGGCTGGCCCTGGTCATGGAGCGCCGCCAGGCCAGGCAGCTGCAGGCCCAGCAGGTGGCAGCTGCGGTGGCGGCGGAGCGGCTGACGATAGCCCGCGACCTCCACGACCTGGTGTCCCACGGCCTCGGTCTGATCACGGTGCGGGCCGCCGTGGCCCGTAGCGTGGACGCCACCCTCACCGGAGCGTCTGATGGCTGCGCTCGGTGACATCGAGCAGGCCAGCCGGGCCACCACCCTGGAGCTGCGCCGGATGCTCCAGGTCTTGCGCTCCAGCCAGTCACCGCCGCTGTCACCAGCTCCGGGAGCGCCAAACTGGCAGGAGAGCATCACAGCCGCCGAACGGGCAGGGCTAACGGTTGAGGCCGCAGGAACCAGTGTGGCTGTCAACAGCAACGGGGTGGCGCTGGCCGTCCACCGCATCCTCCAGGAGGGGCTGGCGAACGTGACCAGGCATGCCGGTCCCACGAAGGTCCGCATCGATCTGACCCGCAACGGGGACACGCTCTGCCTCACTATGGCGGACGAGGGCCCGGTTCCGGGTGACGGGCGCGTCCCGGCGCGGGCCATGGCCTGCTGGGCCTTCAGGAACGCGTCGCCGCCCTGGGCGGGGAGCTCAGCCACAGCTCCTCCCCGCGGGTTTTCCGCCTCGTGGCTGAGCTCCCAGACCCAGAGCCTACCGATGCCTGAGATCCGCGTCGTGATCGCCGACGACCAGCAGCTGCTGCGCCAGTCCCTGGTGCACCTTCTAGACCACCAGCCCGGCATCCGGGTCGTCGCGGAGGCTGCCACCGGTGTCGAGGCCGTGTCGGTCACCCGCGAGCTGGCACCTGATGTCGTGCTGATGGACATCCGCATGCCGCAGCTGGACGGGATCGCTGCGACCCGCTCCATCGCCCGTGACCCGCGCCTGGCCGAAACCCGGGTGCTGGTGCTGACGATGTTCGGCCTGGACGAGTATGTCTTCGGAGCACTGCGGGCGGGTGCCTCCGGTTTCCTGTTGAAGGACGCCACCCCGGATGCACTCATCAATGCGGTCCGCACGGTCGCGGCGGGCCAGTCGCTGCTGGCCCCGTCGGCAGTGACCACCCTCGTGGAACGCTGGCTTCCCTACCGAGACCCCGCGCGGGAACGTGGCAGGCCTGACACCACGGCAGACCCAGATCCTGCGGCTCGTGGCCCGCGGGTTGTCGAACGAGCAGATAGAACAGGAACTGCACATCAGCCACGCCACCTGCAAAACCCACATCTCGGCGCTACTGAGCAGACTGCAGGCCCGCGACCGCGCCCAGCTGGTGATCGCCGCCTACGAGAACGGTCTGGTGAGCCCCGGCTCGCCCAGCTGAACCAGGCGTCTCAAAGCGCCAGCAGCGGAGCCAGGAACTCACCCGTCGCCGACCCCTCTGCCCGGGCGATCTCCTCGGGTGTGCCGGTGGCCACCACCTCGCCACCCCGGGAACCGCCGCCCGGCCCCATGTCGATGATCCAGTCGGCAGCCTTGATGACGTCGAGGTTGTGCTCGATTACCACCACGGTGTTTCCCGCATCCACGAGACGATGCAGCACGGCCAGCAGCTTGCGGATGTCCTCGAAGTGCAGGCCCGTGGTGGGCTCGTCAAGCACATAGAGGGTGCGGCCCGTGGAGCGTTTCTGCAGCTCCGCGGCGAGCTTCACACGCTGGGCCTCACCACCGGAGAGAGTGGTGGCGGGTTGTCCGAGACGCACGTATCCGAGGCCGACTTCCTCGAGGGTCCTCAGATGCCGGGCTATCGCGGGGATTGATTCGAAGAACCGCACCCCCTCGGTGATGGACATCTCCAGCACCTCGGAGATGGACTTGCCCTTGTAGTGCACCTCAAGGGTTTCGCGGTTGTAGCGCGCCCCGTGGCATACCTCGCAGGGCACGTAGACATCGGGAAGAAAGTTCATCTCGATCTTGATGGTGCCGTCACCAGAGCAGTTCTCGCAGCGGCCGCCCTTGACGTTGAAGGAGAACCGGCCGGGCAGATAGCCACGAACCTTCGCCTCCGGCGTGGTGGCAAATAGTCCTCGGATCTTGTCGAAAACCCCGGTGTAGGTGGCCGGATTGGATCGCGGGGTACGTCCGATGGGCGACTGGTCCACCTGGATCACCTTGTCCAGATGCTCCAGGCCCCTCAACCTCCGGTGCTTCCCGGAACGGCCTTCGCCCCGTAGATCTGTTTCGCCGCCGCAGTGTAGAGGATCGAGTTGACCAGCGACGACTTGCCGGACCCGACACCCCCGTCACCGCGATGAACCGCCCCAGCGGGAATGTGACGTCCACGTCCCGCAGGTTGTTCTCCGAGGCACCGACGACAGTGACCGCGTTGCCGTTCCCGGGACGCCTGAGTGTGGGCACGTCGATGGCGAGCTGCCCCGACAGGTAGCGCCCCGTCATCGACTCCTCACTGGCCAGCAGATCTTCGACGGGCCCCGAAACCACGACCTCGCCGCCGTATTCCCCGGCGCCCGGGCCGATGTCCACCACCCAGTCGGCAGCGCGGACGGTGTCCTCGTCGTGCTCCACGACGATCAGCGTGTTCCCCAGGTCACGCAGCCGCTCAAGGGTTTCGATCAGCCGCAGGTTGTCACGCTGGTGCAGGCCGATGCTGGGCTCGTCCAGGACATAAAGCACCCCGACCAGTCCCGAGCCGATCTGCGTCGCCAGGCGGATGCGCTGCGCCTCACCACCCGACAGCGACCCGGCGGCGCGGGACAACGTCAGGTAGTCCAGCCCCACGTCCAGCAGGAAACGTAGCCGCTCCCGGATCTCCTTGACCACCCGTTCCGCGATCCGCACCTCCCGCTCGTTCAGCGACAGGGCATCCAGGTACTCGAAGGCCTCCCCGATGGACAGGTCAGCCACCTCCGCGATGTTCTTGCCCGCCACGGTGACGCCCAGGGTCTCGGGCCGCAGCCGGGTACCGCCACAGGAATGGCAGTCGATCTCCCGCATGTACCCGCCCCAGCGATCACGCGCCGAGTCGGTCTCGGCCTCAGCGTAGCGGCGGCGCACGAACGGCAGGATGCCCTCGTACTTCTGGGAGAAGGACCTGGTCCGCCCGAACCGGTTGCGGAAACTCACCACCACGGCCCCAGGGACGCCGTGCAGCAGCACCTTCCGGTGCTTGGCCGCCAAATCCTGCCACGGGGTGCGCATGTCGAAGCCATACTCAGCAGACAGGGCCTCCAGGACGTGCTCGAAATGCCCCTTCAGATGGGGGTGTTCCAGGGAGCCATGGCGCCGTCAGCGAGGCTGAGGGTCTCGTCGGGGATGATGAGCTCAGGATCGGGCTCCAGCATGGTGCCGAGCCCGGAACACTCAGAGCAGGCCCCCCAAGGCCCGTTGAACGAGAACTGCCTGGGCTCCAGCTCATCGATGGCCACATCATGCTCGTTGGGGCAGCCGAGTTTCTCCGAGAAACGCTTCTCGCGCTCAGGATCATCCGCCTCAAGATCCACGAACTCCACGCCAACCACGCCATGGGCCAGCTGCAGGGCGGCCTCCACCGACTCGGTGATCCGCTGTTTGGCGGAGGCCTTCACGACCACCCTGTCAACCACCACGTCCACGTCGTGCTTACGTTTCTTGTCGAGCGACGGAGGCTCGGTGAGCGAATACAGCCTCCCGTCGACACGCACCCGGGCGTAGCCGTCGGCGACGAGCTGCCGGAAGGTCTCCTGGAACTCACCCTTGCGGCCACGCACGATGGGGGCGAGCACCTGGAAGCGTGTGCCCTCGGCCATGCCCATCAGGCGGTCGACGATCTGCTGCGGGCTCTGCTTCCCGATGGCGACCCCGCATTCCGGGCAGTGCGGGATGCCGATGCGGGCGAACAGCAGCCGCAGGTAGTCGTAGACCTCCGTGATGGTGCCGACCGTCGAGCGGGGATTCCGGGAGGTAGATTTCTGGTCGATGGACACCGCGGGCGAAAGCCCTCGATGAAGTCGCAGTCCGGTTTGTCCATCTGCCCCAGGAACTGCCTGGCATAGGCCGACAGGGACTCGACGTAGCGCCGCTGCCCCTCCGCGAAGATCGTGTCGAAGGCCAGCGACGACTTACCCGATCCACTCAGCCCAGTGAACACGATCAGGGAGTCCCTAGGCAGGTCCAGGAGACGTTCTTGAGGTTGTGAACACGGGCACCGCGTACGAGGATTCCGCGTTGGGCAGGTCGAGCAGTCACGGTCACACATGGTATGCCGCCACGCTGACAATTCACCTTTGATAGGTTTGACGGCATGCCGAGCGCCCCTGGCAAGCATTTTCGACTCCATCCTGCAGGCAGTGCGGGACCAAACCCACGCACTCCTGGGACGTACCATCTCCTATTCCCCCGAGGCCTGGGCCGCTCCCACCCGGCTGCAGGGATGGACCCGAAGCCATGTTGCGGCGCACCTGATCAAAGGTGCCCGCAGCCTCGCACAGGTGTGCCGGGAACTGCTGGCAGGTTCGTCCGGCAGCCATTACGACTCGGGGCTGGGACGTGACTGCGAACTTCTCGCCATCACCGACGGCCTCCATCTCCAGATCGAACTCGACACGAGCGCAGGCGAACTGGATCCTCTCCTGACCCAGCTGGCTGGCCGGGAGGGTCATGTCCAGTTGCGCCCTGGCCTTAAGGTCGCAATCCGCGACCTTCCCCTCGTACGGCTACGCGAACTGGTGCTGCATAGCTTCGACCTGGAACCAGACGCCTCCAGCCTTGAGGTCACAGACGAGGTGGCCGCCCCCTGCTGGCTTTCGAGGCCACCTACCTTGCCCGGGGAACCGGTTCCCTGGACATCGAGACCACCCGCGAGCAGGTGCTGCACATCGACGGCCCCAATCCCCCACGCCGCTTAGTGGGTCCCGCGCCAGCGCTGCTCACCTGGCTGGCCCGCGGCATCGAGCTGGAAGAACTGCAGTCCTCGCCCGTAGAGCCCGGACAGGGATAGAGGCCAACCACTAATAACTAAGGCCTACGCTGACTTGACAAAGCTTGTGGCAAGCCCGTTCGATACGTCATCGATAAGATCCGCGGCCTGCTGGGTAGGGGCCGCCCCACCATGAGGATTCTCCCCGGTAAAGGACAAAGATGACGCAACCTCCGAATCAGCCATACGATCCCAACCAGGCGTATAATCCGCAAAGCCAGCAGCCTTACACCCCCGGCCAGCCCTACGACCCCAACCAGGCACAACAGCCCTACAATCCCGGCCAGCCATACGATCCCAACCAGCCACAGCAGCCGTACATGGCGCAGGGAGGCTTCGACCAGCCGAAGAAGAAAAAAATAATAATGCAGCCGCGGTCATCAAGGTCATCGTGGCTGCCGTGTTCCTTGGACTGGGTGCCTGGGGTTTGTGGAGCCAGTTTCAATCTAGCCAGGCCCTCCAGGTAGGCAAATGCATCGTTGTCTCAGGCACGGCAGACAAAGCCGATCACAAAGAGGTGGATTGCTCAGACAAGACGCAGTTCTCCTTCGAGGTGGCCAAGACCGTAGACAACTCTGACGCCTGCCCCTCCGACATGGTGAGCTACGAGGTAACAAACAGGTCAGGTCGGAGCACCAAAACCCAGAAGGTGGCCTGTCTCATAAGGAATCTGCACCAAGGCGTGTGTTACAAAGTCGACACCAGCAACCAAACTGCACCTCTCGCTGTGACGGAGTGCGGATCGGCGAGACGTCAAGGTGACAAAGCGTGTCGATCAGGCAAATGCGTCCTGCGAAAGCGATGAATTGCCTCTCTCCTACGACACGCCTGCCCGCACGTACTCGCTTGGCTCCCCCAAGTGATTCCTGACGCATAATCGGCTCATGAGACCGATCGACGAGGTCCGTCGCCAGGTGGCGCCGCTTCACGTGGCGGCTGATTTTTCCCCCTCCGGGGACCAGCCAGCCGCCATCGCGGAATTGGAGCGCCGCATCCGCTCGGGCGAGCAGGATGTGGTGCTCCTCGGCGCGACCGGGACGGGGAAGACCGCGACAGTGGCCTGGCTGGCGGAGCGGCTGCAACGTCCCATCCTGGTGATGCAGCCGAACAAGACCCTGGCCGCGCAGTTCGCCAATGAGCTGCGTCAGTTCTTCCCTGACAATGCCATCGAGTATTTCGTCTCCTACTACGACTACTACCAGCCCGAGGCCTATGTCCCGCAGACGGACACCTATATCGAGAAGGATTCCTCGCTGAATGAGGAGGTGGAGCGGCTCAGGCACTCTGCGACGAGCTCGCTGTTGACGAGGCGCGACTGCGTCGTGGTCGCCACGGTGTCGGCTATCTACGGCCCTGGGCACGCCGCAGGAATACCTTTTGATCAGCGCCTGACCCTGCGCGTCGGCGAGGAATACGAACGTACTGCTCTGCTACGGCATCTGGTGGACATCCAATACAACCGGAATGACCTCACCTCGGAGCGCGGTAATTTCCGGGTACGCGGCGACGTGCTGGAGATCTTCCCCATGTACGAGGAGAATGCCGTGCGCGTCGAGTTCTTCGGTGACGAGATCGAGCGCATCTCCACCCTCGTGCCGCTGACCGGCGAGGTGCTGCGTGATGAGGATGAGATCTACGTCTTCCCGGCCACCCATTACTCCGCGGGCCCCGAACGCATGGAACGCGCCATCGCCGGCATCGAGGCTGAGCTGACGACCCGCCTGCAGGAGCTGGAGGCCCAGGGCAAGCTTTTGGAGGAGCAGCGGCTCCGGATGCGCACCAGCTACGACATCGAGATGATGCGCCAGATCGGCACCTGCTCCGGGATTGAAAACTATTCCCGCCACATCGACGGCCGCGAGGCCGGATCAGCGCCTGCCTGCTTGCTGGACTATTTCCCCGAGGACTTCCTCCTCGTGGTGGACGAGTCCCACGTCACCATTCCGCAGATCGGGGCCATGTATGAGGGCGACGCCTCCCGGAAACGCACTCTCGTGGAACACGGCTTCCGCCTGCCGAGTGCCCTGGACAACCGGCCTTTGAAGTTCGACGAGTTCTGCGAGCGCATCGGGCAGACCGTTTATCTCTCAGCCACCCCCGGTCCCTACGAACTGGAGCGCAGCAGGGGCTTCGTGGAGCAGATCATCCGGCCCCACCGGACTGGTGGATCCGGAGATCGTCCTCAAACCGACGAAGGGACAGATCGACGATCTGATCGGGGAGATCCGGACCCGTGCGGAACGCAATGAACGGGTCCTGGTGACCACCCCTGACGAAGAAGATGGCCGAGGATCTCACCGACTACCTGATGGCAGCGGGCATCCCGGACCCGGTATCTGCACTCCGACATCGACACCCTGAAGCGGGTCGAGCTGTTGCGGGAGCTCCGGCTCGGTGAATACGACGTCCTGGTGGGCATCAACCTGCTCCGGGAGGGCCTGACCTGCCGGAGGTTTCCCTCGTGGCCATCCTCGATGCCGACAAGGAGGGTTTCCTCCGCTCGGAGCGTTCCCTCATCCAGACCATCGGCCGGGCGGCACGCAATGTCGCCGGGCAGGTGCACATGTACGCGGACACGGTCACGCCGTCGATGGAAGCCGCCATCGGGGAGACCAACCGGAGACGTTCGCGGCAGCTGGCCTACAACACCGAACACGGCATCGATCCTCAGCCGCTGCGGAAGAGGATCGCCGACATCACAGACATGCTGAACCGGGAGGACGCCGACACCGAGGTCCTGCTCGAGGGCCGCCGTGAGAGGGGCCTGAAGGTCAGGGAGCTTCCTGAGCAGGAACTGGCGAAGCTGATCGATGACCTCACCGCGCAGATGCACCAGGCTGCCGCCGACCTCCAATTCGAGCTGGCGGCCCGCCACCGTGACGAGATAGCGGATCTGAAGAAGGAGCTACGGCAGATGATCGAGGCCAACAGATAGGCTCAGGCCTTCGTGGTCTCGTCGGCCATGCGGCAGATGTCCCGCCACAGCGCAGCGACCTGCCTCATGGTCTCGGCGACAGGCCCGGAGCTGTCGATCACGTGTGGCCGCGGCCAGGCGTTCCCAGCGGTCAGCCTGGGCAGCGACACGCTGCCTTGCCTCGGTGGACGTCATGCCGTCGCGGCGTGATAGGCGGCGGAGCTGCTCCTCCACGGTGGTGTCCACCACCACGACCACATCGAAATTCTCCCTGCTGCCCGGTCTCCACCAGCAGCGGGATGACATGCACCACGAGCGCCCCTCGGGCGCTATCTTCTCAGCTCGACGGCCCGGGCACGCACGCGGGGATGGATGATGGCATTCAGGTCGGCGAGCGCCTTGGGATCGGCGAAAACAACGCGGCCGAGTGCGCGCCGGTCCAGGCTGCCATCCGCCGCCAGCACAGAGCCGCCGAAACGGTCGAGGACCTTCTGGAAGCCCTCGAGTGCCCGGCGCCACCACCTCACGGGCGAGGACGTCGGCGTCGATGATGAAGGCGCCCAGCTGCTCCAGTTCCCGGGCAACCGTGGATTTGCCCGATGCGATCCCACCCGTCAATCCGATGCGCACGGGTACAGGGTATTACGGAACCTCCAGGAAGGTCAGCTCAGAGGCGTCCCCAACGATCAACGGCCCGAGTTTCTCGTTGAACGTGGCGTTCTCGGGGTCGGCGAGGTGGGCCTCGAAGGCTGCCTCATCCGCGTAGCACTCGACGATGACGAACTGGTTCGGGTTGTCCCGCTCCGTATGCACCGCGAAACGCACCGTCCCCGGCGAAGCATTCACGTGTTCCGCATAGCTGCCGATGAGGCCCGCCACCACGTCGCGCGCCCCGTCCCGGCACTCGAACCTTGCGATGAGGTTCACAGCCATGCCCGCTCCTTCCGCGTTGAAGTTCTAGGTCTGTGTTTTCTCCAGGCTACCTCCTGGCCGGGACGCTTCTCGCTATGCTTTCTCCTGTAGCGGGAGAACCGACCCAGTCGGTGCCGAAGGAGCAACCGCCCCGGAAACTCTCAGGCCCCAGGACCGCGACGACTTGCACACTCTGGAGAGAGACCCGGCAGGGTCCGCCGAAGGATTAAACGATCTCAGGCAGCAGCGACAGAGGGGGCTACGGGTGGGCACCACCCAGCAACGTCGCACGCCGTCAGGAAAGGGGCCTCATGTCACTGTCGACTACCGCATTGAACGCATTACACAGAGAGTTAGGCGGCCGACTGGTGGATTTCGCCGGCTGGGAGCTGCCGGTGCAGTTCACCGGCATCATCGCTGAGCACCAGCACACCAGGCAGTCCGCATCGCTGTTTGACGTCAGCCACATGGGGCAGGTTCTGATCCGCCCCAGGTCGGGGAATCTGACGGATGCCGCAGCCGCCCTGGAGACACTGATACCGGCCAGCGTTGCCGGGCTGGCGCAGGGACGCCAGCGCTACGGCTTGTTCACCAACAGCAACGGCGGGGTTCTGGACGACCTCATGTTCGCCCATCATGGCGACCGCTACTTCCTGGTCGTGAACGCCGCCCGGTCCGGGCACGATCTGGAACTGCTGCGAACGCTGGCAGACGTCACGGTCGAGCATCTAGCCGATCGCTCACTGCTCGCGCTACAGGGCCCCAGGGCTGAGGAGGCGCTGGCCGCGCTCGTCCCAGAGGCTACGCAGCTGAAGTTCATGGACTCCCAGATCCTCACGTGGGATGGCGTCGAGGTCTGGGTCTCCCGCTCCGGGTACACCGGCGAGGATGGCTTCGAGATCTCCGTGCCGAGCCCCGAGGCAGAGAACCTGGCCCGTGCCCTGCTGGAGCCTGACTGGGTGCTGCCGGCCGGTCTCGGGGCCCGCGACTCGCTCCGGCTGGAAGCGGGCATGCCGCTGTACGGGCATGACCTCAGCCCCCAAATCACGCCGGTTGAGGCTGACCTGGGCTGGGCCATCCCGAAGGTACGGCGCCTAGGGCGGTTCCCGCGAGGGCGGATTCCCCGGCGCTGAGATCATCTTGAAGCAGCTTGCCGAGGGGTCACCCGCAAACGAACCGGTCTGCGGGCCGAGGGCAGGGCTCCGGTGCGGGAAGGCGCGAAGCTGTTCCTGTCACCCGAGGACACCGAACCGGTGGCTGAGGTCACATCCGGTGGTTTCGGAGCCACTGTCGGCGGCCCCGTCGCGATGGCGATGCTGCCGCCAGAGGTCCAACCCGGCGCCACGATCTATGCCGAGGTGCGCGGTAAACGCCTTCCCATGACGGTCACCGCACTACCGTTCATCACACCGTCCTACAAACGCTAAGGAGAGAGCATCATGATCAAGTACACCAAGGACCACGACTGGCTCGACAGCGGCGACAACGGAGTTGCTGTGGGTCTGACCGACCATGCCACCAGCGAGCTGGGGGACGTCGTCTACGTGGAGCTTCCCGAGGTCGGGGCCGAAGTCGAGAAGGGGGATGAGATCGTCGTGATCGAGTCCACCAAGGCCACCTCCGGGATCATCGCGCCCTTCGACGGGGTCATCACCGAGGTGAACCAGAAGGTGGCTGACTCCCCCGAGACCGTCAACGAAGACCCTGCCGGGTCGTGGTTCTTCAAGATCCAGCCCAGCGGTCCCTCCGCCCTGGACGAGTACCTCGACGAGGCCGAGTACAAGGCGTTGATCGACTGATGAGCAGCTGGAACCCAACCAGTTATGACCCGGATGACTTCGCCAACCGCCGGCACATCGGACCGAGCCCAGCCGAGATGGAGGCCATGCTCTCCACGGTGGGGGTGAGCAGTCTCGACGAGCTGATCGACCAGACAGTGCCCGCTGGCCTGCGTCAGGATGAGCCCCTGGGCTGGGAGCCTTTGACGGAGGGCGCCGTCATAGACGAGCTGCGGAGGATGGCGGCCAGAAACCAGGTCCGGACCTCGATGATCGGCCAGGGCTACTACGGCACCATCACTCCCCCGGCAATCCAGCGCAACATCCTGGAGAATCCGGCGTGGTACACGTCCTACACCCCGTACCAGCCGGAGATCTCGCAGGGCAGGCTCGAGGCGCTGCTGAACTTCCAGACCATGATCAGCGACCTGACCGGCCTGGAGATCGCAAACGCATCCCCTGCTGGACGAGGGCGACCGCCGCCGCGGAGGCGATGAACATGGCGTTCGCAGCGGGGAAACGTAAAAGGTCACGCTTCTTCGCAGCCGATGACCTGCACCCGCAGATCCTCAGTGTCCTGGCTACCCGGGCCCGGCCGCTGGGCATGGAGCTGGTGATCGGCAAGGCCGAGGAGCTGGAGGCCGATGGACTATTCGGCGCAATCTTTAGCTATCCCGGGACGTTCGGGCAGCTGCGGGATTACACCCGGTGGTGCGAAGCCCCTGCACGAGGCAGGCGCCCTGGCGATCGTGGCAGCCGACCTGCTGGCGCTGACGCTGCTGAAGGAGCCGGGCGCGATGGGCTTCGACATCGCGGTGGGCTCGGCTCAGCGTTTCGGCGTCCCGATGGGCTTCGGCGGCCCGCATGCGGCGTTCATGGCCTGTCGCGATGCACTTAAGCGCACCATGCCGGGACGTCTCGTGGGTGTCTCCAAGGACAGCGCGGGCAATCGCGCCTGCCGGCTGGCGCTGCAGACCCGGGAGCAACACATCCGCCGCGAGAAGGCGACATCGAATGTCTGCACAGCCCAAGCCCTGCTGGCGGTGATGGCCTCCTTCTACGCGGTCTTCCACGGGCCGGCTGGGCTCAAGGCGATCGGGCAGCGGGTCCATCTGATGGCCGTGACACTGGCGGAGCAGCTACGGGCGGGAGGCGCCATCGTCGAGCCGGACGAGTTCTTCGACACGATCACCGTGCAGGTGGGGGTCGGCCAGGCCGGCATCATCGCCGCGGCCGAGCAGCGGGGAATCAATCTGCGGCGGGTCGGCCGTGACAGGGTGGGAATCTCAGTCGATGAGACCACCACCCTGGAGACTCTCGCCCGGGTACTGGATGCTTTCGGCATCGAACCCGCCCAGGAGCTCAGCCAGGACCCGGCCATTCCAGACTCGCTGCTGCGTACGTCTGAGTACTTGACCCATCCGGTGTTCCACATGAACCGGGCCGAGTCGGAGATGATGCGCTACATGCGCCGCCTCTCTGACCGGGACCTGGCGCTGGACCGGGCGATGATTCCCCTGGGTTCCTGCACCATGAAGCTGAATGCCGCGGTCGAGATGATGCCCATCACCTGGCCGGAGTTCGCAGGCCTGCACCCATTCGCCCCCGCCGCCCAGGCGGAGGGCTACCAGGAGCTGGCGGCGGATCTGGAGACACTGCTCTGCGAGATCACGGGATATGACGCATTCTCGATGCAGCCCAACAGCGGCGCCCAGGGCGAATATGCCGGGCTGCAGGCAATCGCCGCATATCACCGGGCCAACGATGATGACCGCAGCATCTGCCTGATCCCCACCTCCGCCCATGGCACGAACCCGGCTTCGGCGACCATGGCGGGCATGAAGGTGGTCGCGGTGAAGTCCGCGGATAACGGGGACATCGACCTGGATGACTTCGCAGCGAAGGCGGAGGGGGCCGGTGACCAGTTGGCAGCCGTCATGGTCACCTATCCGTCCACACATGGTGTTTTCGAGGACACCATCCGGAAGGTCTGCGACATCACGCACGCCCACGGCGGGCAGGGTGTACATCGACGGCGCCAACATGAATGCCCTGGTGGGCCTGGTACGTCCCGGCGACCTGGGAGGCGACGTCAGCCACGTGAACCTGCACAAGACCTTCGCCATCCCGCATGGCGGTGGCGGCCCCGGCATGGGACCCATCGGTGTGAAGGAGCACCTGAGAGCGCACCTGCCAGGCGACCCGTCCAGCGGTGAGGAGGGCGCGGTGTCGGCTGCACCGCTCGGGTCCGCCCTCGATCCCTGCCAATCTCGTGGGCCTACCTGCGTCTCATGGGCGGACAGGGCCTGACGCAGGCAACCCGGGTGGCGATTCTGAGCGCCAACTACCTGGCGAGCAGGCTTTCCGAGGCCTACCCGGTCCTGTACCAGGGGAAGGGTGGCCGTGTGGCACACGAGTGCATCGTGGACACACGTATCTTCGCCAAGCACGGGGTCACCGTCGATGACATCGCCAAACGGCTCATCGACCATGGTTTCCACGCCCCCACCATGTCCTTCCCCTGTGGCGGGGACGCTGATGGTGGAGCCGACGGAGTCCGAGACGCTTGCTGAACTCGACCGTTTCGTGGCGGCGATGCTGGATATCGCCCGCGAGGCGGATGAGGTGGCGTCGGGACGGGTTGCGGCTAACGAGTCGCCGCTGCGCAGGGCTCCGCACACTGTGGAGGACCTCGTCGCCGACTGGGATCGTCCCTACTCCCGGGAGCAGGGCTGCTTCCCGCCCTGGCGCGTTCCGGATCGACAAGTACTGGCCACCGGTGGGCCGCGTGGACAACGCCTATGGTGACCGGCACCTGGTGTGTTCCTGCCCGCCCTGGGAACCAGCCACCGAGTGAGTAAAGAAACGAGTGAGTAAAGACAAGGGTCCCTGTCCTGTGAAGGACGGGGACCCTCATCACATTGCGGATCCGCCCTGGGAAAGGGGCTAAGTCCCGCGGGTCAGTTGCTACCGGTCAGCTTCTCGCGGAGAGCCTGCAGGGCCTCATCGGATGCAAGCGATCCCTCGACGGGCTCATCGGAGGTGGAGGCGTAACCGGTACCGGCGGCCGTGGCTGCCTGGCGCTCCGGCCTCGGCGGCCTCGGCCACCTGGCGCTTGTGGGCCTCCCAGCGGGCCTGGGCCTCGGCGTACTGCTGCTCCCAGGCGGCCTGCTGCTCCTCATATCCGGGCTTCCACTCGTTGGTCTCCGGATCGAAGCCCTCGGGGTAGATGTAGTTGCCCTGCTCGTCATAGCTGTCGGCCATGCCGTAGAGGGAGGCGTCGAACTCATCGGCAGCAACGTCGACGCCCTCGTTCGCCTGCTTCAGCGACAGGGACACGCGCCGGCGTTCCAGGTCGATGTCGATGACCTTGACCATCACATCGTCGCCGACGGAGACGACCTGTTCCGGGATCTCGACGTGCCGCTCAGCGAGCTCAGAGACGTGTACCAGGCCCTCGATGCCGTCGCCAACGCGGACGAAGGCACCGAATGGGACCAGCTTCGTGACCTTGCCGGGCACGATCTGGCCGATCGGTGCAGCCGCGCGAAGGTCTGCCACGGATCCTCCTGGGTGGCCTTCAGCGACAGGGAGACGCGCTCGCGGTCCATGTCCACCTCCAGCACCTCGACGGTGACCGGGGTACCGACCTCGACGACCTCGTTCGGATGATCGATGTGCTTCCAACTCAGCTCGGAGACGTGCACCAGGCCGTCGACACCGCCGAGATCGACGAAGGCGCCGAAATTAACGATGGAGGAGACGACGCCCTTGCGGATCTGGCCCTTCTGCAGCTGGTTGAGGAATGTCTGACGCACCTCGGACTGGGTCTGCTCCAGCCAGGCGCGACGGGACAGAACCACATTGTTGCGGTTCTTGTCGAGTTCGATGATCTTGGCCTCAAGCTCCATGCCGACATAAGGCTGGAGGTCACGGACACGCCGCATCTCCACCAGGGATGCGGGGAGGAAGCCGCGCAGGCCGATGTCAACGATCAGGCCGCCCTTGACGACCTCGATGACAGAACCGGAGACGACGCCGTCCTCTTCCTTGACCTTCTCGATCGTGCCCCAAGCCCGCTCGTACTGGGCACGCTTCTTGGAGAGGATGAGACGCCCCTCTTTGTCTTCCTTCTGCTGGACCAGGGCCTCGATCTCATCGCCGACTTGGACCACGTCGAATGGGTCGACATCGTGTTTGATGGAGAGTTCCTTGGACGGAATGACGCCTTCGGTCTTGTAACCGATGTCAAGGAGAACTTCGTCCCGAGTCGACTTTCACGACGGTGCCAGAGACGATGTCACCGTCGTTGAAATACTGATTGTGGCGTCAACGGCAGCCATGAAGGCTTCCGGGGTGCCGAAATCGTCGACCGCTACGGCCGAAGCCTCAGTGGAGGAGGAGGACATGTAGTAGGGCTTTCACAATAAGGTTTCGCCCTGTGCCCTGTCCTTCATCCCGGGTCGGGATATAAAGGGACTCGGGAATGGGACGTGCCAACCCCACTAGGTCCGAGGGCAAGCAGGCCACAGTGCCCCTTCACCTTATCGTCGAGCCGGGAAGCGGTCAAGAACACTCTAGGGGCAACGTCAAGGGCCCTGTAAAACAGTAGCGCCGGTTGGCCCGGGCTTGGGCAGGGTTTAACCTGTTCCACGTGAATCTCGTCGAAGCTCTTAAAAACCGGAAGGTGCAGATCGGCATAGCCGCAGCTGCCATCCTTCTGGCCGCAGCCCTGACCCTCGTCTGGATCTTCCAGCCCAAGAACAACTCGGACGCCAGCGCCAACCCGTCTACCGCTGCCACCCCCAGCACCAGCGCTGATGGCACGGCAGCCACGACCTCTTCGTCCGACCCATCGGCCTCCGCCAGCCCGGGGGCCTGCGTCGCCCCGGATGAGGCCGGTTTCGAACCGGTCCGCTACTCGATCGAACGCCTCGGCGTCGACGCGAACAGTAGTCTCGCTGGGCCACGAGGAGGATGGCGCCATCGCAGCCCCTCCGAAGGACGAGACCCAAGACCGCTTCGTGGTGGAACGAGGGACCGAAGGTCGCCACCAATGCCGGCCAGGTAGTCCTGTCGATCCACACCTACCAGAAGGGTGGCGCTGTCGGTAACCAGCTCTACGAAGGTGGCACCAGCCAGCTCCAGGAGGGCGACGTCCTGAAGCTGTATGCGGCCGACGGCCGTGTCGCCTGCTACCAGTACACCGAGGCCAAGAAGATCGCCGTCAGCGACTTCAAGCCGGACTCGGACCTGCTGGAAAGGCGCACTGGCGACCCTACGCTCGCCATCATCGTCTGCTGGGATCACAACGACTCGAACAACGAGTGGGATTCCCGGGTCTTCTTCATGTTCAAGCCCACGACGGCCTGATCCCGATGGGGTTGGCGGCTCAGTGGGCCGCCGTGAACCACGAGTCGCCAACCCCGACCGAGACCTCCAGGGGCACCGCCAGTTCCATGGCGGTGCCCATTTCCTGCGTACCAGCTGTTCCACCACATCCCGTTCCTCCGGAAACAGTTCCAGGACGAGCTCGTCATGGACCTGCAACAGCATGCGGCTACGCAGCCCGGCGGCCGCTAGCGCCCGTTCAACACCGAGCATCGCCAGCTTGATGATGTCGGCAGCCGACCCCTGGATCGGAGAGTTCAGCGCCGCACGTTCCGCCATCTCACGGCGCTGCCGGTTGCCGGAGCTCAGATCCGGCAGGTAGCGGCGGCGCCCCAGCAGAGTAGACGTATACCCCTCTTCCTGGCGTCGGCGACCACATCCGCCAGGTACCGCTGAACACCACCGACGCGGGCCTGATAGATCTCCATCAGCTCCCTCGCCTCCGTGGCTGAGATCCCTAGACGGGTGCTCAGCCCATACGCGCTCAGCCCGTACGCGAGTCCGTAGTTCATTGCCTTGACCCGGGCCCGCATCTGCCCGGTGACTTCATCCGGATCGACGCTGAACAAGATGGCGGCCATCTCCGCATGGAAGTCCCGCCCAGATTTGAAAGCCGCGATCAGTCCCTCATCACCCGAGACATGCGCCATCAGCCGCATCTCGATCTGCGAGTAGTCGGCGCTCATGAGCGCCTCGAATCCCTCACCGGCCACGAAGGCGCTGCGGATACGCCGCCCCAGCTCCGTGCGGATGGGGATGTTCTGCAGGTTCGGGTCCGTAGAGGACAACCGGCCTGTCGCTGCGATGGTCTGCATGTAGGTGGTGTGGATGCGGCCATCTGGCTGGATAGCGGCCAGCAGGCCATCGACGGTCTGCCTTAGCCTGATCCGGTCCCGGTGCGCGAGTAGGTGCTCCAGGAAGGGATGGTGGGTGCGTTCGAAGAGCCATTCGAGCGCCTCGGCGTCGGTGGTGTATCCGGATTTCGTGCGGCGGGTCTTCGGCATGTCGAGTTCGTCGAATAGTACCGACTGCAGCTGTTTGGGAGATCCCAGGTTCACCTCATGCCCCAGCACTTCCCATGCTGCCTGCTGGGCCGCGACCACAGCGGAGTCGAACTCCGAGTGCAAGCCCTCAAGGACATCCCGGTCGACAGCTATGCCGATCCATTCGCAGCTAGCGAGGGTCTGCTGCAACGGCAGCTCAACCCGTTCCAGAAGCTCGGCTGCAGGCTGGGACCCAAGCTCAGGGCGCAGCACCCGGGCAAGCTCGGCGATAGCGCGGGCATTCAGCATGGCGGTCCTGGCGGTGGCCCCCTCGTCCACCTCGAACAACGAGTCCTGGGGATCCGCGGCGGCGGTGGCAACCAGTTCGCGGTGCAGGTGCCGCTGCACCAGATCGGTCAGTTCCTGACCCCGCACATCAGGACGCAGGAGATAGGCTGCGAGCGCGACGTCGAGGACGACCCCACGCAGCTCCCAACCCCTGGCCCAGACCGCGAGCCGTGGTCCCTTTGCGTCGTGGACCACCTTGGGACGGTCAGCATTGGCCAGCCACTGCGCCACCGCGGCATCGTCGGCTGGGGTCAGGATGCTGGGGTCGATGAAGGCCTCCGGCCCATCGGCGGCAGCCAGTCCGATGCCACGGAGGTCTCCTGTGCCCGATCCCCAATCGCCGACGAAGGCCAGCGCCACCTCACCGGTGGCGTGTTCCTCCAGCCAGGCAGCCACCTCACCGGCTTTCAGTGCTCTCCCGGTCACGTTGAATGTTTCATGCCCACCGGTCTCCCCCGCTTCTTCCCCGGCGCTGTAGAGCTGGGACAGCCGTTCCCGCAGGGTGCGGAACTCCAGGGCAGCGAACAACTGCGTGATGGCCTCCCGGTCCCAGTCACGCCGTTCGGTCTGTGGCAGCTCCACAGGCAGTTCAAGATCCCGCAGCAGGCGATTCAGGCGCCGGTTGCGGCGCACGTCATCAAGATGTTCTCGCAACGACTGCCCGGCTTTTGCCCGGCACCTGCCCGGCACGCTCGATGATGTTCTCGAGGCCGTCGTAGGCGGTGATCCATTTGGCCGCGGTCTTGGGACCGACCCCAGGGCACCCCGGGCAGATTGTCGCTGGTCTCCCCCACCAGCGCGGCCAGCTCAGGGTAGCGCCGTGGCGGCACCAGGTATTTCTCCTCCACAGCGGACGGCGTCATCCGCGCCAGGTCGCTGACCCCCTTCCGCGGATACAGCACAGTGGTGCGGTCGGTGACCAGTTGCAGGGCATCCCGGTCCCCTGTGGAGATCAGCACCTCATAGCCGTCGGCCTCCGCATGCGTCGCAAGGGTGGCGATGATGTCGTCCGCCTCGTAGCCGGGAAGCTCGGTGTGCGCTATCCGCAGACCATCGAGCACCTCCTTGATCAGCTCCACCTGCCCCCTGAACTCCTGAGGCGACGCACTCTGGTGGCCTTGTAGTCCGGGTAGGACTCATTGCGGAAAGATTCCTCCCTGCGTCGAAGGCCACAGCCACATGGCTTGGCTTCTCCGCAGCCAGCAGCCCGATCAGCATAGAGACGAAGCCATGCACCGCATTCGTGTGCTGCCCCGTCGAGGTCTGGAAATTCTCAGCTGGCAGGGCGAAGAAGGCCCGGTAGGCCATGGAGTGTCCGTCGATGAGCAGCAGGCGATTCACGCCCCCAATCTACTGTGCGAAACTGACGGTCATGACCTACGCCACCGAGGTGCCCCATTCCCCGCTGCATGAAAAACTGGGAATCAAGATCATCCAGGCCAGTTCCCACGAGGTGATCGGCACCATGCCGGTACCGGGCAACACACAGCCCGCCGGGGTGCTGCACGGCGGGGCGACCGCCGCTCTGGTGGAGGGACTGGCCTCAATTGCCGCCTCGATGCACGCGCAGCCGGAACGCATCGCGGTGGAGTCGACCTGAATGTGACGCATCTGCGACCCGCGATTTCGGGCAGGTCACGGGAAAGACCACACCCGTCCGTCTCGGCAGGAGAACCACCGTCCACACGGTGGAGATCTACGACTCCACCGGAGAGCTGATCGCCGTCGGCCGCCTCACCTGCCAGCTGATCGCGCCACGCGGACAGGACTCCCTGGCCCGCGACAGACCACGGCTCCAGGAACGGTGAGACCACCGCCCAGAGACGGCCAGCCCCCAGAGTCAATCGTTTTCCAGTAGGTAAGCAGGAGCCGGTGGTGCTCACCAGCGATAGCCCAGGGACCAGAGGTAATGGTGTGCAATTGCGCCCATTCGTGCCGGCAGGAGCTGCCGGTCACTTCTTCCGTTTGTGGGAGATAACCCCTTCGGCGACCTCGCGCATCGACTTGCGCAGGTCCATGGCGGTCTTCTGGATCCAGCGGAACGCCTCAGGCTCGGTGAGTCCCAGTCCCTCCTGCAGCATGCCCTTGGCCTGGTCGATGATCTTCCGGGACTCGAAACGGTCCTCTAGGTTCGCCAGCTCCTCCTCGATGGCCCTGAGCTCGGCGAAGCGCCCGATGGCGACTTCGATGGCAGGCACCACCTCATTGGCTCCGAAAGGCTTGACGAGATACCCCATCACCCCCGCGTCGCGCGCTCGCTCAACCAGCTCACGCTCGCTGAAAGCTGTGAGCATCAGGATAGGAGCAATACGTTCCTCCCCAATGATCTCGGCCGCGGTGATGCCGTCCATTCCCGGCATCTTCACGTCCATGATGATCAGATCAGGCTCCAGTTCCCGGGCAAGCTTCACAGCTTCTTCACCGTTGATAGCCTGCCCCACAACTTCAAAACCTTCGTCGGTCAGCAACTCCACCAAGTCGAGGCGGATAAGCGCCTCATCCTCGGCGATGAGCACCTTCTTTGGCCGCGTCTGGCCCCATGCTTCTAGCTCCATTCCCCTTCGAGTGGACCGATTAGGTCTCCAAGACATGGATTCAGCAGGCATTCTAGCGCGCCACTAGGGGTTTGGGCGAAGAAACGTGCATTTGTGGCACAATGGTCCCTGTTGCCCGGGTGGCGGAATGGTAGACGCGGCTGACTCAAAAATCAGTTGGCCTTGACGGGCCGTAGGGGTTCGAATCCTGCCGGGTACAAAGCAGCGGGGAGCCTGGATATAGGCTTCCCCGCTGTCTCGGATTCCGGTCGGTTCAGGCGTCTGCCTCGCCCTTGGCCTTGACCTTGTGGACGCGCAGGTTGTTCGTCTTGCCGGGAACCCCCATCGGAGAACCGGACAGGATGACGATGCGCTCCCCGACCTCGATCATGCCGCGTTCCCGGAGGAACGCATCGACGGTCTCCACCATCTGCTCCTGGACCGTGAAGTCCGGGGTGATGTGAGCCTCAACCCCCAGGTCAGCGTCATAGCCTGGCGGGTGGTCACCTCGGGGTGAACACCAGCAACGGCGGTGAGGGCGCAGCCTCGACAGTCGGCGGGCCGTGTCACCCGGACTTGGTGAAGGCCACGAGGTAACGTGCCCCGACGCGCCGGGTCACCTCCACGGCAGCATGCGCGAGGACGCCCCCGTGGTGTGAGGATCCCAGTCGATGGTGTGGATCTCGGCATGGCCATCGTGCTCCGTCGCCTCGACGATCCGGGCCATGGTCTGGACGGCCTGCACCGGGTAGTCGCCAACCGAGGTCTCACCGGAGAGCATGACGCCATCCGCCCCGTCAAGGATCGCGTTCGCGACGTCGGACGCCTCCGCGCGAGTGGGGCCGCGGCGAGGAAATCATGGACTCCAGCATCTGAGTTGCGACGATCACCGGTTTAGCCCACTTGCGCGCAGCGCGGATGATCTGCTTCTGCACTAGCGGAACGTCTTCGAGCGGTAGCTCGACACCCAGGTCGCCTCGGGCCACCATAAAAAGCATCGAAGGCATCGACGATCTCCTGAGGTTCGCGATTGCCTGCGGCTTCTCCAGCTTCGCGATCACCGGAAGCCGACGTCCCTCCTCGTCCATGATCTCATGGACCCTTTTGATGTCATCGCCGCTACGCACGAAGGACAAAGCGATCATGTCGATGTCCTTGAGAGCGCCCAGCGCAGATCTCGCTCGTCCTTCTCACTCATGGCCGGGACGGAGACAGCGACCCCGGCAGGTTGATTCCCTTGTTGTTCGACACCTCACCGGGGACGACGACTTCACAGAGCACATCGGTGGAGGTGACCTCCAGGGCACGCATCCCCACCTTGCCATCGTCGATCAGGATCTGGTCCCCGGGCTTGACGTCCCCAGGAAGTCCCTTGAATGTGGTGGAGCAGCGCTCCTTGATACCGAGGATGTCTTCAGTGGTGATGGTGAAACGATCCCCGCGTTCGAGGTAGTGTTTCTGGTCATCGGCGAACTTGCCGAGACGGATCTTGGGGCCCTGGAGATCAGCCAGGACACCCAGGGTGCGGCCGGTGATCCTTGAGGCTTCCCCTCACAGCCGCAAGACGGCCTTCGTGCTCGTCGTAGTCCCCCATGGCTCATGTTGAGGCGGGCAACGTTCATTCCGGCATTGACGAGTTCAACGAGGCGGTCAGTCGTATTGGCAGACGGACCAAGAGTACAAACGATCTTTGCTTTACGCACGACGTCACCCTACCTCACGAGCTCAGCCCGCCCTCACCTCACCCAAGGCGTGTTCGAGGTCCTGCGGCGGCTTCGACTCGAACTCCACACGGTCCCCATCCACCCGGGTGCTCGAAGGCCAGGCGGGTGGCGTGTAGCCACTGTCGCTCCAAGCCGAGCCGGCTCGCAAGCACCGGGTCCGACCCGTATAGCGGATCCCCGCAGCAGGGATGCCCGATGGCGGCGAAGTGAACCCGGATCTGATGAGTACGCCCTGTCTCCAGGCTGACCTCGACGAGGGTCGCTGCCCGGTGCGCCTCAAGAGCCTCGTAGTGCGTCACTGACTCCCGCCGCCTTCGACTATCGCCATCTTCCATTCGTGCCCAGGATGTCGCCCGATGGGCGCATCGATGGTTCCTGAGAACGGGTCAGGATGTCCCTGCACCAGCGCCTGGTAGGTCTTGTCCACCGCCTTGTCCCGGAAAGCCTGTTTCAGCACCGAGTAGGCCCGCTCGGAACGGGCCAGCACCATCAAACCGGATGTGCCGACGTCAAGCCGTGAGACCACGCCCTGTCGTTCGGGAGCACCTGAGGTGGCGATGGCCACCCCTGCCGCGGCGAGATGCTCCGTGACCGACGGCCCTTCCCCATCCCAGGCTCGGGTGAGCGGCGACACCGGCTGGTTTATCCACCACCACGATGTCCCTGTCCTCGTGGATGATCTCCAGCCCATCAGCGAGGCGCGGCCGGGTCACGGCATGGGTGGGCCGGGGGTCTGTGACCAGCTCCAGCATCGATCCACCGGCCACGGTCCGGGAAGCCCTCCCGACGGCCTCCCCATCCAGCAGCACCCCACCGGAGGCGATCAGCTCGGCGATACGGGAGCGGCTGTGTCCCGTCACACGGGCTGCGGCTACATCAATCCGCTCCCCCGCCAGGGCATCCCGGCACCAGAAACACAGTCATATCGTCTCGGATTTTTTCTTCTCGTTGGGGCCGCGGAAGCTGAGCAGGATGATCAGGCCCGCCGCGGTGGTGATACAGATGTCCGCCACGTTGAAGATGGCGAAGTGCGGAAGCTGGATGAAGTCGACCACATGCCCGAGAAGAGGCCCGGGAGCCCGGAAAAGCCGGTCATACAGGTTGCCCGAGATGCCTGCCATCAACAGGCCGAGGGCGACCGCCTGGGGCATCGTGCGAATCCCTGCCCAGGCCGAAGAAAAACACACGCCAGCAGGGCGGTTATCGCGAAGATGCTGAGCACCAGCGTCATCGAGGTGCCAAGACTGAAGGCAGCCCCTGGATTGAAGGTCAGCGTGAAACGTAGGAAGGTGCCGACGACGTCGACCGGGCGCCCAGGCGTCAGACTAGCCTGCACCGCCCCCTTGGAAACCTGATCTACTCCCCAGCCCCAGCAACGCCACACCGACAGCAAGCAGGGCAGGAAGCCTGCGGCTCAGCGCCGTTCCTCGCGCTGCTTGCAGGCAACGCACATGGTCGCCCGCGGGAAAAACCTGCAGCCTGCCCTTTACCGATCGGCTCACCGCATACTTCGCAGAGCCCGTATTGCCCCTCGTCGAATAGATGGAGGGCAAGCCTCGCCTGATCAGCCATCTCCCGGGCATTCTGCGCCAGGGAGAGCTCCTGGTCCCGTTCGAAGTTGGAGGAACCGACATCGGCAGGGTCACGCCCCCGCACCGTCATTGCCCTGCAGGAGAAGATCACTGAGTTCGCTGTCGGTGGCGGCCACCTTCTTGTCGAGTCTCTCCAGCTCCTCGACGAGGACTTCTCGCTGCTCCTGGATCTCCTCCGCCGTCCATGGCTCCTCACCGCCGCGGACGGGAAGAATCACGGACTCTGAGGGTTTGGTGGATGGCATTGTTTTTCCTTGGGGGTTAAGTGATGGTCCGGCGAGATTACACCCTCGCCGGACCATCAACCAGTCGTCTTTTTCGCGTGCTTATCAGGCCAGGCGGTCCTGAGCAGCTAGGGCATCAAGACGCGGCGTCCGGGAGCGCTCGGCGAGCTCAGGGATGTCCAAGGGCTCCGGTAGGTTCTGGTCAAGGGTCTCAAGATGCCGGACAGGTAGCCGCGCATGTTTTCGCGGTACGTGGCTTCGAATCCGCGCAGTGCGGCGACCTTCTGGGTGAGAACGCCCTTCTCCCGTTCGAGCTCGGCGAACAGCTCAGTGCGACGTCGATCCACCTCGCCGTTGACGCGATCCGCCCGGCTCTGGGCGTCGCGAGTCATCTGCTCCGCAGTGACACGCGCCTCGGACTCGATGCGCTCGGCTCGGGTGCGGGCATCCGTCGTGATCTCGTAGGCCTGCTGTTTGGCCTCGTTGAGTTTGCGCTGAGCCTCGTTGTTGGCTTCGTCCACGAGACGCTCGGCCTGCTCTGTGGCAAGAGAGACCAGGCGTACGACCGCCGGGGTGGCCTCCTCGCGGGTGGCTACCTGGAGGGTCTCCGTGTTGCCGGACAAGTGGCTGACACGAGAGCTGCTGCGAGCCTCGTCAAGTTCACGACGTGCGCGGTCGAGCTCGCTACGCAGGCGCTCGTTGTCCTGGGTGAGCTGCGCCACGCGCTTGTCGTCCAGCTGCCCGGGGGAGGCTACGGGGGCCTGCTGCTTGGCCTGCTGGGCGACCTGGTTGCGTAGACGCTCGACCTCAGTACGGAGCGAGGTTATCTCGTGGTCCTTGGCCGCCAGCGCCTCGTCGTTGCCCGCAGGGGCTGAGTCCCCTGTGGTGCGGGCCGCTTCCACCTCGCGGCGGAGCAGGTCCCGCTCGTTCTCGAACTGAGCGAACGACTCCTCCACCTTGTCGATGAAAGTGTCGACGTCACCGACCTCGTATCCGGTGGCACCGCGGCGTGCCATCCGGAACCGGACTCGGCGAACCTCTTCCAGGGTCAGGCTCATCTTTACTCCCACACGGTTGAAGAATCCTGTGCCCAAACCTGAGAAACTCTGGGCACAACGTTAAGGTTACTCTAATACTTCACCAGATCCAACGCCGATGAAACCGCGACACGCCCAGATCAGAACGGGATCCAGAGAACAAACACCGTGAGGAACTGCACCAGCAGGAACAGCACCAGCACGGCGAGATCCAGTGCGACCGATCCGAGCCGCACTGGCTTGATAAACGATCTCAGCAGCCTCAGGGGCGGGTCGGTGACGAAGTAGACGGCCTCCACGAGCACCAGGAAAAACCCACGGGGCGTCCACCCAGGATTAGCCAAGGGAACCCAGGACAGGACGACCCGCGCCAGCAGGATCAGCAGGTAGGTCCGCAGGACCCACACCAGTACCAGGGCGACCACGGGTCAGCTCTGGTTGAAGAAAACTCGCCGGTGGCCAGCTTCTGCTTGTCCTCCGGCCCGACCACAAGATTGTGCGGGCACAGTAGGAAGACCTGGCTGGAGATGCGTTCGATATTGCCGCGCAGACCGAAGATCAGCCCAGCCGCGAAGTCCACGAGCCGTTTGTCCTCGCCGCGCTCCATGTCGGAGAGGTTCATGATGACGGGAATGCCGTCACGGTAGTTCTCTCCGATGGAGCGAGCCTCGTTGTAGCTCCTGGGCCGCACGTAGATGATCCGGCTGAGGTCCGTCACCTGACGGGGCTCGGGGGCCGGGCTGGGCACAGGGCGCTGGGGCTGGCGCAGGTGCCGGGCTGGGCGCAGGAGCCGCCGCTGCGGCAGGCTCAGGCCTGACGGCATGCGGGCGGCGGTGGATCCTGGCCACTGGCTTGGGACTGGCGGCGGGTTTGGGCTCGGGTTCCGGCTCCACGTACTCATCCACTGAGTACTCCTCGGACAGCTCATCTTTCGGGTCGCTGTAACGACCGTCCTCAACGAGGCCCATCCATTCGGCCAGCTTACGTACACCCACGGCACGCCTCCCTCAAACGCTTTCGCACGAGACTACAGACAGGCTGCCCGGAACCGGAGACAATGGCAGCCGACACGCCGTCACTTCATGAAGTCGGGAACATCCAGATCGTCATCGTCGTCGGCCCGCAGCGGTCGTGGCTGGGGCGGCTCTGGCCGGGAGATGGGCATGGGGGCGACGGGAGGTGCAGCTGGTGGCTGCTGGGGCTGGCGGGGCCCGTTGAGCGGCGTCGCACCTGCCAGGCCACCCATAGCGGCGGCGCGCGGGGCTGGTTGCGGGTGTGCTCGACACGAGCGGGACGAGGCTGCGGATGTCCACCGTCAAAGCCGGCCGCGATGACGGTGATCCTGACCTCATCTCCGAGGGCGTCGTCGATGACTGTGCCGAAGATGATATTCGCCTCGTCGTGGGCTGCCTCGATGAGCTGAGCCGCGGCCGAGACCTCAAACAGGCCGAGATCCGAACCGCCTGCGATCGACAGCAGCACCCCATGGGCGCCATCGATGCTGGCCTCCAGCAGCGGCGAGGATATGGCCATCTCGGCGGCGGCACGAGCCCGGTCCTCGCCACGCGCAGACCCGATGCCCATCAGGGCCGAGCCTGCCTGGCTCATGATCGACTTGACGTCCGCGAAGTCCAGGTTGATCAGGCCCGGGGGTGGTGATCAGGTCGGTAATACCCGAGACGCCCTGCATCAGGACCTGGTCCGCCTGCTTGAAAGCGTCAAGGATGGCCACCTGGTGGTCGGTCATCTGCAGCAGTTTGTCGTTCGGGATGACGATCAGGGTGTCCACCTCCTCCCGCAGCGACTCGATCCCAGAGTCAGCCTGGCTGCCCGGCGGCGCCCCTCAAAGGAGAAGGGGCGAGTCACCACACCAATGGTGAGCGCCCCCAGGGAACGGGCAATCTTGGCGACGATGGAGCGGCTCCTGTGCCGGTGCCACCCCCTCACCCGCAGTCACGAAGACCATGTCGGCCCCTTCAGAGCCTCCTCGATGTCCCTCAGCGTGGTCTTCGGCGGCCTGACGTCCTTTGGACGGGTCCGCGCCAGCCCCCAGGCCACGGGTCAGCTCCCGTCCAACATCGAGCTTGACGTCGGCGTCGCTCATGAGCAATGCCCTGAGCATCGGTACTGACGGCGATGAACTCGACGCCGCGCAGCCCGGCCTCGATCATTCGATTGACGGCGTTCACACCGCCGCCGCCGACGCCAACGACCTTTATAACTGCCAGGTAGTTCTGAGATGCGCTTGCCATGACCGCCATTCCTGTCCTTGTAGTCGAAAAGAAGGCTAGGGGCAGACGGGCGCACTATCCAACGGCCATGCCGCAACTACCAGAAATCACCTCAACCAAAGGTTGAGGGTTTTTGGGAGTCGTCAGCGCGTCGTCGGAGCGTGCGGGGCCGAGACGTCGTGAGACGCTGGCCTCCTGGCTTAGCAGCACCGAGAGCACCTGAGCCTTGAGCTGGGATTGCTCGGCGCTACCCCCAGACCACGGTGTCCCCGTCAGACAACTGGACCTGGATCTGGTCGACGGCCGAGGCCTGAAGCAGCGTGATGCGCTCCCCCAGCAACGGAACCACGGCGGAGACCACCGTGGCCACATCTTTCAAAAGGCGCTGATCGGATGTCGCGACCTGTGCCGTGACAGCCCCTTGCGCCGGCTTCTCCCCTCATGAAACACCACACCGTCCGCATCCACCCAGCGGGCACACCCCCATCCAGCCACACGTAGGCCAGCGTGCGTTCGGTGATTGTGATCTCGATGGTGTGCGGAAAGCGGCGTTCCACGCTCACCTCGGCGACCGGGGCCAGCCCAGCCACTCTCTCACGGATGGCATCCGTGTCCTGGTTTGCCAGGGCTTGCCGAGTTCGACGGCCGCGGTGTCGATCACCTGCTGTTCGCTCAGCAGCGAGACTCCGCTGACCTTCACCTCGGTCGCGGCGAACACGGAGGAGAAGCTGACCAGCCAGATGCCCACTCCCGCCAATACAAGGCACAGGAGCGCACAGCCAAGCACGATCCACCGGGTCCGGCGCTTCCTGTGGCGCTTGGCCCGTAATGCCTTCTTGAACTCCCCAGGGGCGGTAGTCAACTGACCTGCGCCTCCGGTCGCTGAGCCAGTAGCGGCGCCAGCAGCGGGCCCACGATCGTCACATCACCGCAGCCGAGGGTGATGATCAGGTCACCGGGACGGGCGATCTGGTTCAGGGCCGCGGGAAGATCGTATTTGTCCACGACGTAGTGCACATCGCGGGCGCCAGCTGCCGCCGTGCCGCGTCCACCACCAGCTGGCCCGTCACCCCGGGGACCGGGTCCTCTCTGTCCCCGCAGACATCGTTGATGACTGCGATGTCCGCCAGGGTCATGACGTCGCCGAATTCCTCGTAGAAATCCGCGGTGCGGGAGTACAGATGCGGCTGGAAGCAGGCGATCAGGCGGCCCCTCCAAGCCGGTCGCCCTCATTGCCCGCCACCGTGGCGTGCCGTGCCGCCGAGAGCGCTGCCCGGATCTCCGTCGGATGGTGGGCATAGTCGTCGTAGACACGGATGCCCGCTGTATCGGTGATGAGCTGGAACCGCCGCAGTGTCCCCTCGAAACGCTGCAAGGCAGCCACGGCCTCCGATGCCCGAGACCCAGCAGGCGGCCCGCCGCGTAAGCGGCCGAGGCGTTGGACAGGTTGTGATCACCTGGGACCCTGAGCTCCAGCGGTCCTGAGTCCTGCCCGTATGTGAGGAGGCCGGCGATGCCGTTTCCCGTGGGGCGGGCATCCGTGACACGCACGTCCGCGTCCTCGGAGAAGCCGTAGCGGATCACCTGCCTTTCCCTCGGCCCCGCAGCCGGTCAGCCAGCTCACGAGACCCGGGGTCGTCCACGTTGATGATCACCCAGGCGACTGAGGGGAGGGTGGCGAACGTGTGATAGCCCTCCGTGTAGGCCTCCGGGGTCCCCCAGTTGACCAGGTGGTCGGGCTCGAGACTCGTGATGATCGCGATCTGCGTCGGGTACTGCAGAAAGGATCCGTCCGACTCGTCCGCCTCGATCACGAAGGCATCGCCTGAGCCAAGGTCCGAGCTGGCCTTGGTGGTCGCGAGCTTGCCTCCGATGACGTAGCTCGGATCCGCGCCTGCCTCGTGCAGCATCACCGCGGTCATGGCGGTGGTGGTGGTCTGCCGTGGGTGCCGGCTATCGAGACCCCGCGCTTGCCCAGCATGAGAGCTGCCAGGGCGGCGGAGCGATGCCAGACCCGCAGGCCCCGGCGGCGGGCCTCGGCGAGTTCGGGGTTGTCCTCCCGGATGGCGGAGGAGATCACCACGGTCCTGGCGTCCCCGAGCTGGGATGCCTCGTGGCCGGCATAGCAGGTGATGCCTGCCTCCCGGAGCGCGTCCAAGGTCGCGGACTCAGACCGGTCAGAGCCACTGACTGGGACACCGAGCTTCGCGTAGAGCCGGGCGATACCGTTCATCCCGGAGCCGCCAATGGCTATGAAATGGACGGGACCGACCTCTGCGGCGGGCTGAACCTCAACGGGGGTGAGCAAGCTCACGATGCCTCTTCTCCTCGAACGACATTCACGGCCGCACTCGCCAGGACATCAGCGGCGTCCGCTGGCGAGTGCGGACGGGCTAGCTCAGACATGCGCGCCAGCTTCTCCTGGTCTGTGATGGTGGGGATCACCAGGCCTGACAGCTTATCGGCACTGAGCTCCGCCTCGGGAAGCAGGATGCCTGCCCCGTCAGCGACCAGGCCGAGCCGCGTTACGTGCCTGCTCGCCATTGCCCCACGGCAGAGGTATGAACACCACTGGCAGCCCCCAGGACCGCCGTCTCCATCACCGTACCTGCCCCAGCCCGCCCGATCAGCGAGGGTCGGCCGTGAGATAGAGCCTCGATCATGGCGTCGACATAGGGCGACCGGGACGTAACGTGCCCCGCTGGCGGCCCTCGACCACGACGTCCGCGTCCGAGAAGTTCTTGGCACCCAGCACATGCAGGACTTGGATTCCGGCGTCCAGGATCGCGGGCAACGCGCCAGACAGAGCCTGGTTGATGGCCCGGGCTCCCTGAGAACCCCCGCTGACAAGCAGCGTCGGCCGGTCCGGGTCCAGCCCGAAACGCTCTCTGGCCTCTGTGCGGGTCATCGCGGGCTGGGTGATGCTCCGGTTCATGGGCATCCCGATCCGCCGGCCACCGCGGATCTGGGTGTCAGGGAAGGTGTAGCCCGTGAAGGCGGCGAACCTGGCCGCCACCTTGTTCGCAATCCCGACAACGAGATTGGCCTCGTGCACGAGGACGGGTACCCGCATGGTGCGGGCCGCGAGGTAAGCCGGGATGGCGACGTAGCCGCCGAAACCGATCAGCGCCTGGGCCCTCGCACGGCGCAGGATGGCGCGGGCCTCCCGCACCGATTGCGTCAGATTCCAGGGCAGCTTGACCAGGTCCAGGTTTGGTTTGCGCGGCATGGGGACGGGACGGATCAGCTCCAGCTTGAGCCCGGCCTGCGGTATCACCCTGGTCTCCAGGCCCTTACTGGTGCCGATGCAAGTGATCTCGGCCTCCGGGTCGAGGTTGGTGATCGCTTGGGCAGTGGCGATCAGGGGCGAGGTGTGGCCTGCGGTACCGCCACCGGCCAGGACGATGCGCGTCACGAAGTGCCTCCCGCCGCGAGCACACTGGTCATGCGCGGCCCTGCGCCGCGGCGCCGGTTCCGGAGATAGGCACGGGCGTCGGGCGTATCCCGGGCACAGGCCAGCAGAACAGCCACAGCCAGCAGATTGGCCATCAGAGCAGAACCTCCTGACGAGATGAAGGGCAGCGGCACACCGAGGACCGGCAGCAGGTTCATGACCACCATGATGTTGACGATCGCCTGAAGCAGGAACCATGCGGTGATGCCGGATGCAGCGATGCGGTTGAAAAGCTTGTCAGATTTCAGGGCAACTTGGAAACCGCTGCGCATCAACAGGGCGAAAAGTCCGATCACGAGCAGCACTCCGAACAGCCTGAGCTCCTCACCGAGCACGGCGAACACGAAGTCCGTGTGCGCTCCGTCCTTCAGACCGCCCCACTTCTGCTGCCTGCCCCGAGCCCCAGCCCCCACCAGCCGCCGCTAGCCAGCGCATACAACGCAGAGAGAGGCTGGGATGCGAGATCAGGATTCGCCTGCGGATCCAGGAAGACCAGGAACCGTGCCATCCGGTTCTCCGACCCCATCACGAGCACGGCAACCACGCCGAGGGCCGCCAGCAGCGCTGGCACCAGGATGCGAAGCGGCGTTCCCACGAAAAAGAGCAGCGCAAAGATCAAGGCGCCGAAGACCAGACCGGTGCCGAGGTCCCGTCCAGCAAGGATCAACGCCAGCAGCGCCAGGGCACCGGGCACGTAGGGAAGCAACAGCTGGGCGGGTTCTTCCAGCCGACGGCGCTTGTTGTGGAACACGGTCGCCGCCCACAGCACCAGGGCCAGTTTCGCGAACTCCGAGGGCTGAATAGTCAACAGCCCACCAACCCGGATCCAGTTGCGATTGCCGTTGATCTCGAAACCCAGCGGCGTCTGGACCAGGATCAGCCCGATCAGGGAAACCGCCCAGACGGGACTCGCCAGGCGCCGCAGCGTCCTAGGCTGCATCCGGCTCACGGGAATCATCAGCAGCAGCCCACCGACCAGGAAGATGAGCTGCCGGGACACGAAATAATAGGGGGACTCCCCCTGGAAGAGGGCAATCACCGACGACGACGAGAGCACCATCATCGCCCCGATGGCCGTGAGAATGACCGTCGCGAAGATGATCAGATGGTGATCCGCCATCGGAGACCGGGTCAGCACCTGCACCACGTTGCCGGACCGCCGCCCAGCTGAGGGTGCTTTGGCCATTGGCGTGCCTAACTGCTCGGTGCCTGAAGACTCCGAACCGCCGTGGCGAAGCGCTCGCCGCGATCGTCGTAGCCTGTGAACATATCGAGCGAGGCGCTTCCGGGGCTCAAGAGCACCGCATCCCCCCTGCGAGCGAGACGTGCCGCCTGGGAGACCACCTCGTCCATCACCCCATGGTCGCTGCTGTCCAGGACGATCACCGGCACATCAGGCGCGTGTCGGGCCAAAGCATCCGCTATGACCTGCCGGTCAACCCCCACGAGGATGGCCGCCCGGATGCGGTCGCGGTGCCCTGGTGATCAGGTCGTCGAAGCTGGTTCCCTTCGTCTGCCCCCGCCACCCACACGAATGACGGAAGGCCTGCATGGCAGAGTCCGCCGCATGCGGGTTCGTGGCCTTCGAGTCGTCGATCCAGCGCACACCATCGATCTCAGCGACCTCGGCAATACGATGCCCAGCCAGCTGCAGATCACGCAGGCCCCTGGCGACGGCTTGGGGCGGGACCCCCAGGCTCCGCACAAGTGCAGCGGCAGCGCAGGCATTGGCGACGTTGTGAGGAGCGAACGGCTGCACATCCGACACCTTCGCCAGTTCCAGTGCTGAACTGCGCCGCTGCGCCACGAAGGCGCGGTCAACGATCAGCTCATCCACCACCCCCACCATCGAGATGGCAGGGATGCCGGTGGTGAACCCGATGGCGCAGGGCTCCCTCTGTCACCTCCGCCTCCTCCACGAGCCTTTCGGTCTCCGGCTCAGCCACGTTGTAGACACAGGCATTCGTGACCCGCTCATAGATCCGCGCCTTGTCCGCCACGTAGCGCTCATAGCCACCGGGGCCGTTGTAGAACTCCAGGTGGTCCTCGTGGAGGTTCAGCACCACGGCGGAGTGGAGAGCGACGGTGTGCACCCAGTGCAGCTGGAAGCTGGACAACTCGACCACCAGGGCGTCATAGGGCTCCTCGTCGAGGATGGCCTCCACGATGGGACGGCCGATGTTCCCGACCGCCGCGGCACGCATGCCGGCGGCGCGGAGCATGAGACTCGGCCATCTGGGTCGTGGTGGTCTTGCCATTGGTCCCAGTGATCCCAAGCCGTGGGATGGCATCGGTCCGGCTGCTGCATCCGCCAGGCCAGCTCCACATCCCCCACACGGGAATGCCACGCCTCAAGGCCTGGGTGAGCAGTGGAGTGTCGGGCCGCCAGCCAGGGGATGTGACCACTAGGCCAGTGTCGGGTGGCAGATCCGAGGTGGCTCCCGGCCCGAGCCGCACCTGGGCGCCGAGGGTCTCGAGGATGGCTGCCTTCTGGGCATGAGCAGGCGACTCGTCGAGGGGCCGTGACGTGAGCGCCGAGCGACAGCAGCCCGTCGGCAGCCGCTGATCCCGAGACCCCAAGACCCGCGACCACGGCGTGCACCTGGCTCCAGTCGCTCAACCGGTTCGCCGTCAACAGGAATTGATTCACTGACCGACCAGCCATTCCGAGTAGAAGATACCGATACCGATGGCAACGCAGAGCCCGCAGATGATCCAGAACCGGATCACGACCGTGACCTCCTGCCAGCCGAGGAGCTCGAGTGGTGGTGGATGGGGGACATCTTGAAGATGCGTTTGCCCTTCGTCGCCTTGAAATAGCCAACCTGCAGTGCGACGGACCCGGCCTCCATGACGAATAGGAAGCCCATGATCACCAGCAGCAGCTCGGTGCGGGTCATGATGGACAGCCCGGCGAGAGCGGCACCGATTGCCATCGAGCCCGTGTCTCCCATGAAGATCCGCGCCGGCTTAGCGTTCCACCACAGGAACCCGAAGCAGGACCCGGCCAGCGCGGTAGAGACGACAGCCAGGTCGTGGGGTCGCGGACCTCGTAGCACAGCGGCCCCACGCTGGAGACCCTCCCGCACCACTGATTGAACTGCCAGATGTTGACCAGGGAGAACGTGGCGAATACTAAGGTCGCGCTGCCTGCGAGCAGGCCGTCGAGGCCGTCGGTGAGATTGGTCGCGTTCGGCCAGGCCATCAGCAGGAAGACGATCCAGATCACGGCCACAAAGAACGGCAGGTGCAGCCAGGGCAGGTCCCGCAGGAAGGAGACGAACTCGGATGCGGGCCGCAGCCCCCGCCCGTCGGGGAAATTGAGCGCCAGCACTGCGAAGACGCCGCCGATGGCGAACTGCCCGATCAGTTTGCCCCGGGGGGTGAGTCCCAGCGAACGCTCCTTCGATATCTTCGCCCAGTCGTCAAGGAAACCCAGGAGCCCGAGGGCGGTCATCACCCCGACGAGCAGGACCCCGGATATGGTCACCGGCTCCCAGAAGATGAGGTGGGCGGCGAAATAGGCGAAAGTCACCGAGGCAACGATCACGACCCCACCCATGGTGGGGGTGCCGCGTTTGGTGAGGTGCTCCTTAGGGCCGTCGTCACGGATGAACTGCCCATACTGGCGGCGGGTCAGGAACTTGATGAACTGCGGGGTGAGCAGCAGTGTCAGGAGCAGGGAAAGGCCGCCTGCGAGCAGGATGGTCCTCACTGGGCAACGCCCCCGCTCCTTGAAACCACAGCATCCGCTACCAGCTCCAGACCCACGCTCCGCGAGCCCTTGACCAGCAGCAGGTCACCCGGGCCAAGTTCCAGCAGGCTAGCCTCCTCGCGGGTGGCGGCCCGGCCCTGGCAGCCCCGGCCGCGTGCCGCTTCCGCGACGATCTCGGCGAACTCCCCGACCGCGATCACCTCATCAATCCCTAGCTCGGCGCGAGGGCACCCGCCTCAGCATGCAGCCTGTCAGTGTCGGGCCCAAGCTCCAGCATGTCGCCCAGCACCGCGACCGCACGAGCACCCGGACGACGGAGCCGCTGCCTGGCGGCCAGGTCAGCGGCAGTGCGCAGCGCAGCAGCCATGGAGTCAGGGGTTGGCGTTGTATGAGTCGTTCAACACGATCCTGTCCTCACCACAGCGCACCAAGTCCATACGCCAGTCAGACCGGGCCCTCAGCGCCCGAGGTGCGTCAGCCACCTCCGTCACAGTCATCCCTGCCGCCAGGGCAGCCGCTGCGGCTGCCAGGGCGTTGGAGACCCGATGACGGCCGATGACTCTCAGCGCAACCGGCGCGGACAGGCTCTCCCATCACGGGAGGCCACCAGGGTGAAACCGGCCGGGAGAACTCGTCACAGCTACGACGTCACGCGCCGTCACCAGTAGATCAGCCCCGGAGGGCAGATCGCCCTCTCCGAACCAGGCCACTTGCGCGGCGGTGGCCTCCCGCATGGCGCGGCAAGCCGGGTCGTCGGCATTCAACACCGCCCAGCCATTGGGTTTGCAGGCCAGCGATGATCTCGGATTTAGCCTGAGCTGTCTGCTCGATCCCGCCGAACTCCCCCACGTGAGCGCGCCCGATATTGAGCACCACCCCGACGTCGAGCCCCACCAGCGAGGGTGAGGCCACTCGATGTCCCCACCCCCGGGAACCCATCTCGCTGACCAGGAAGCGGATGGAGTCATCGACCCGGCATGCCGTCAGCGGAACACCGATCTCATTGTTCTGGCTGCCCGCTGGAGCGACCGTCGGGCCCTTAGCCTCCAGCACCTGCGCCAGGAGGTCCTTGGTGGAGGTCTTCCCGGACGATCCCGTCACACCGAGACTGACCATCCCCCGGGCACGCGCCTCCGCGCAGGCCCCGGGCCAGCCACGAGAGTCCCTGGACGGAGTCCTCCACCAGGACATGGGCCACCCCCGGCATCAGTCACATGGTTGCCGAGCACAGCTGCGGCCCCGGCGGCGGCAGCCTCACGAGCGTATGCATGACCATCGACCCAGGCCCCGGGGATGGCGATGAAGAGACTGCCGGGAGTAGCCACGCGATTGTCGATCACCACATCGGGACCGGCCACGGCATCCTCGCCCACAACCTCGACGGCGGCTGGCTGCATCAGATCCACCAGCTCGCTGGAGCCGCCTCGCCCTCATCGACCACTTCCTTCCATCCGTCGCCAGGCCTCGAGAGCAACTACGGCATCGTCGAAGGCCACGATCCGGTCTCCTATCTGCTGGCTCCCTGCTCATGGCCCTTCCGAGAATCGCACAACACTATCGCGGCCAGCGGTGGCGAGGGCCAAATCGATCGCCTGGCCCCGTCCCCACCTCGATGACCCGCGCCCGGGAATCCGCGGTTCCAGCAATCATCGCAGCCCGGATACTGGCCGGATCCTCGCTCCGGGGATTGTCATCGGTAATGATCAGAATGTCACTGCGGCTGCTCGCCGCGTGTCCCATCATGGGGCGCTTGTCCGGATCCCGGTCCCCCCCGCATCCGACGACGGTGATCACCTGCGCGAACCCCTGAAGGGCTTCTAGGGTGGCCGCCACCGCCTGCGGGGTGTGGGCGAAGTCCACGATCACGGTGGGCGCGTTGCCGGGCAGCGGCAGCACCTGCATCCGTCCTGGCACCTGAGCCTGGGCCAGGCCAGGCAATGCGAGGCCGGCGGGGACCCCCGCCCGCTCCAGCATCGCGATGGCGACCGCCGCATCGACCATGTTGTGCCAGCCAGGCAGCTCGAGACTCACCGTCACCTCCTCGGAGGGGGTGCGAAGCCGGGCACGACCACCCAGCGGGGCAACCGGTTCGTAGCCCGTGAGGCGGTAGTCAGCCTCGTCGCCGGTTCCGGCTGTCGCGACCGGCAGACCGGCTGCGCGGGCCCGGGCGGCCACCTGGCGGCCATGCTCGTCGTCGATCCAAACGACGGCAGCCCTGGTGTGTTCCGGGGTGAACAGCGAGGCCTTGGCCTCGAAGTATTCCTCCACGGTGTGGTGGAAATCGAGATGGTCTCGCCCCAGGTTCAGGAAGGCAGCAACCTCGAACCTGATCGCGTCGACCCTGGCCATGGCCATGGCACTGGCTGGAGACCTCGATCGCCACGGCCTCGGCGCCCTGCTCCCTCATCACCGCCAGCGGTCCCTGGAGGTCCGGGGAGTCAGGTGGTGACTGTCCCGCGGCCGGAGGCCAGGGCTCTGCCGCCGATGCGGAATCCCAGGGTCCCGATGGTGCCAACCCGCCGTCCCATAGCGGCGAGCGTGGCCTCCAGCAGGGCAACCGTGGTGGTCTTGCCGTTGGTGCCGGTGACCCCGAAGAGCTCAAGTCCCCGCGCCGGCTCACCATAGACCCGCGCACTCACCGCGGCCATCACCGGGCGCAGCCTCTCGCTGACCAGGATGGGAACCCCCGGGTCACCAGCGGCACTGGCCCCCTCAGGGTCGGTGAGGACAGCGACCGCCCCGCGTCCCACCGCCTGCCCGGTGAACCCCGCTCCATGGGCATGCAGCCCCGGTAGCGCCACGTAGAGTCGCCAGGCCGCACCAGGCGTGAGTCCAGGCACACCCCCGTGACGAGGACCTCCCCGGCATCACCGCAGACGCCGAGTCCCTCGAGGACGTCACCGAGCCCGGCTGCGGGAACCACAGCGGGCCGGGCGTGTTCACTCCCATGTCAGAGGTTCTTTCGGGGCCGGTGTGCTGGAGGGCACCACGTTATACCTGGGCAGCGCCATCTGGAGCACGTTGTTGACCACGGGAAGGGCCAGCTGGCTGCCGAGGTTGCCGTTGGTGGGCTGGTCGAGCACAACATAGACGAGCAGTTGCGGCTTGTCCGCCGGGGCGACACCCACGAAGGATGAGGTGTAGCCGTTGTAGCACTTGCAGCTGGGGTCATACCGCTGGGCAGTACCCGACTTGCCAGCCGTACGGTAGCCGGGGATGGCCCGCTCTGAGCTGGCGCTCGTGATGACAGCCTCCATCATGTTCACCACCATGCCAGAGGCCTCCTCGGAGATCACGCGGTGTGAGGATGGAGCGGCCAGTGACACCGGGGTCCCGTCGGGATTCGTCGCCGAGCGGATGATCTGCGGCTGGTGATAGGGTGCCTCCGTTCACAGCGGCTGACAGCGCGGCCCCCATCTGGACGGTCGTGACCGAGGTCCCTGCCCAAAGGAGATCTGGTCGCGCGTATAGTCGGCCATGTCGGCTGCGGGCACTGACCCGGCGCTCTCGGCGGGCAGTCCCACCCAGGGACCGAACCGAGACCGAAGGACGTGAGGTACTCGTGCAGCTTCTCCCTGTCCATCTGGCGGGTCGGTTTGATGGTGCCGATGTTGGAGGACTGCGCCATCACGCCACGTGCGGTCAGCTTGATCTGCCCGTGCTCGAATGAGTCGGTGACGTACCCACCCCCGGAAGCGATCCGGGCCGGGATGTCGACTTTTGTGTCTGGCGTGACCAGGCCCGAGTCGGCGAGAGCGGCCATGGTCAGGACTTTCTCGGTGGATCCCGGTTCGAAGGCCTCCGTCACGGTGCGGTTCCCCAGGTTCCCTGGATCAGCGGCCCCAGGGTTAGCAGAGTCGAAGGACGGCGCCGTCGCCAGGGCGAGGATCTCGCCGTTGTTCGGGTTCATCACGAGGATGGATCCCGTCTTCGCCCCGGCCTTCGCAATGCCATCGGCCAGCGCCTGCTCCGAGAACCACTGCAGGTCCGCATCCAGCGTCAGGGAGTAGTTGATGCCGTTCACCGGGGGGGTGAGCACATTAGTCCCCAGCGGGATGCGTCCGTAGGTGGAGTGCTCATAGACCTCCTGGCCAGGGGTGCCCGCCAGCTGCGAGTCGAGCAGGCCCTCAAGCCCCGCGGAGCCCTTTCCCTCGCCGTTGACGAAACCGACGACGTTGCTCGCCAGCGCCCGGTTCGGGTAGGTGCGCATGGGGTCGGGCTGGGCAAACAACCCATACCAGCGACGCTTGCCGTCGCCGTCGATTCCCTTGCGCATATCGTTCTCGATCTCGGTCCAGGTGGCTGCCGGGACATGCCTGGCGATCTCCGCATGCTTGGAATCCTTGGTCAGCAGGATCTCAAGGTACTTCGACTCGCTGCCCCCCAGATGCGTGGCGAGGATCTTGGCGACGGCCTGCGGCGCCGCTTCCGCCTCCTCCTGCTTCTTGGCACTGACCGCGTAGCGCTTGTCTGCACCATTGGACTGCACCATCTCTGGGTCGGCTGTGATGTGCATCGCCGGCTCGGTGGCAGCGAGTACCACTCCGTTGCGGTCGGCGATCATCCCCCGGTCGGGCAGCAGCTCGCGCGTGTTCTGCATCTTCTCCGCCGCCTGCGCGGCGAATGTCTGGGCCTCCAGGGCTTGCAGCTGGACGGCACGCCCAACGCAGACGACCACCAGCAGCAGCAGGGCCATCATGAACGCGCGGATGCGCATGCCGGAACGGCGCAGGGGCATCCGCCACACGCGGCGGTAACGCCGGCCATGCGACGCCCTGCGGGTTGCCGGCCCGCTCCGGGAGCGGCCCGGTGGACGCGGACTCACTGTTCACCCATCTCAGTCTGCGCAGTCGCCTGCCCTGCCGACTCTTGCGTCTGCTGGGCTGCCGGCGAGGTGGGGTCCGGGGTTGCCGTGGCCGCGGGCTGGCGGGACGGGGACCGCCCTGTCAGATAAAGGAGCCTCGTTTCCGCTGACCGGTGTGGGCTCTCCGAGGACACTGCCGTTTGACAGATCCACGAACGCCGGGAACGGGTTCGGCACCATCCCGAGTTCGAGGCACGCAGGGCCAGGGACCCGCTGCTGGAGACTCCCTGGAGCTCGGTGCGGAGCGCAGCCGCCTTGTAGGGAGAGCTGGTTGGCCTCCCTTACGGAGGTTCGTCAGGTCACGGGACTGCGCACCAACCTGGGTGGTGACCACCATGACGGCCCCCATCCCGACCACCACCAGGACCGCGAGAATCACCAGAAACCCGAAGGTGGAGACACCTGCCTTGACCGGGGGGACGAGTCGCAGCCGGGGACGTGACGGTTCCCGGTCGTGGTGCTCGGCTTCAGCGGCGAGGGCGCTCACTATGCCTCCTTGATTCGGGTTGCGGCGCGCAGCCTGGCGGATGCCGCACGAGGGTTGGACTGGGTTTCCTGTTCAGCGGGCCGTTCCGCCCCCTCGTCAGGAGCTTGAACCTGGGTTGGAGGTGTTCGGGGACGACCGGCATGTCCCGCGGCGCCCCGTCGGCAACCAGGGCCGCGAAATGCTGCTTCACCATCCGGTCCTCCAGGGAGTGATAGGCCAGGACCGCGATCCGGCCACCGACTGCCAGGGCTCCCGTGGCGGCGGGCAGGAAGCGTCCCAGCACGGCCAGCTCGTCGTTGACCGCGATCCGGAGCGCTTGGAAGGTGCGTTTCGCAGGGTGTCCAGGAGCCTGCCTGGCAGCGGCGGGAATAGCGCTGGAGATGATCTCGACGAGCTGAGCTGACGAGGTGAGGGGCTCGCTTCCCCGCGCCTGCACGATCGCGGTGGCAATGCGTTCCGCGAACCTCTCCTCGCCGTAGCGGCGCAGGATCTGGGTGAGTTCTGTCGTGGGAGCGGTGTTGAGCAGGTCGGCGGCGGTGGGCCCCTCACCGGCGCTCATGCGCATGTCGAGGGGGGCGTCACCCGGTAGGCGAAGCCCCGGTCCCGGCGGTCGATCTGGAGGGAGCTGAGCCCAAGGTCGGCCAGGACTGCCTGGACCTGACCAATCCCGAGACCGGCGAGCACATCGGGTAGCTCGTCGTAGACGGCCTTGACCAGGGTCACCCGCCGCGCGAGGGGCCCAAGCCTTTCTCGCGCGACAGCCAAGGCATCAGGGTCACGGTCGATGCCGACGAACCGGGCCGAGGGCGCTGCCTCTAGAAGGCCGCGTGCGTGTCCGGCGAGCCCAAGGGTGCAGTCGACACAGACGGCACCGGGCGCGACGAGGGCCGGGGAAAGCAGCTCGATGACCCGGCCGATCATGACCGGATCATGCACGTCCGTGCTCATCCTCCGCTTCCCTCCCTTCGTCTCGTGTGCCCGGTGGTGTTGCCGGTCCGGTGCCCGGGGCGGAGGTTCCTCCACCGGAGTCGCACCTGGCCTCAGGGGAAGAAAGGCCAGGGTCGCCCCGGTGATGGACCACCGCCTCGAGGGGCTCACTACCCCAGCTGGGACAGCAGTTCGGCATCAAGTTCGGCGAAACCTGACTCCTGCTCCGCCTGGTATTCGGCCCAGTGCTCGGCGTCCCCAGATCTCAGCCCGGTTCATGGCACCGATCACCACGACGTCGCGTTCCAGACCCGCATAGGCGCGCAAGATCGGGGAATCGTGATCCTGCCCTGCCGGTCTGGGACCTCGAAGCTGGCTCCTGCGGTCAGCATGCGCTGATAGTCACGGACCTGCTTCAGCGTGGAAGGCAGCGCAGCGCTCACGGGGGCCATGGTGCCTCGAAAGTGTCTTTGGGGTAGATGGCGAGTGCCCGTTCCTGGGTGCGCGTCACGACCAGCCCCCTTCGAGGGCTTCCCGAAACCTCGCAGGAAGGATCAGACGTCCCTTCTCGTCCAGCTTCGGCGTGTGAGGTGCCCAGGAACAACCGGAAACCCCCTCTCCTCCACAAAGCCCCCACTTCGCTCCCACTTAGCACCACATTACCCCACTTTCCTCCCTCAGACCCCACCTCGGCCATGTCATGCTCATTGGGCGTGTTGAATCAATGCCCTAGGCTTCATCCACGTCGAGAAAGCGTCGCGAGTCCCTAGAGGCCCCCATGACCCAGACCGCTGCCGCCCCTTGGCCCTGGCCGAGGTAAAGCGCCCTGGCAAACCGGATTAAGCAGTCAATCGGCATCGTCATCGAGGGAAACCGCACCAGATCCACATGGCTGTGCTGGTCTTGCTTGCCGAAGGCCACCTGCTGCTGGAAGACGTCCCGGGGGTGGGCAAGACAGTCCTCGCCAGGGCTCTTGGCCGCTCCATCGCGGGCGCGGTCAGCCGCATCCAGTTCACGCCCGACCTGCTTCCGAGCGATGTCACCGGCGTGTCTGTGTTCAACCAGCAGACCCGCGAGTTCGAGTTCAAGCCCGGCGGCATCTTCGCCAACATCGTGCTGGGGGACGAGATCAACCGGGCCTCGCCCAAGACCCAGTCGGCTCTGCTGGAGGCGATGGCCGAGGGACAGGTCTCAGCAGACGGCCAGACCTACCGGCTCAAGCGGCCCTTCATGGTGGTGGCCACGCAGAACCCCATCGAGATGGAGGGCACCTATCCCCTGCCCGAGGCCCAGCGCGACCGCTTCATGGCGAGGATCGAGATGGGCTGCCCCGGCCACCAATCCGAGGTGGCGATGCTCACAGCACAGGCCGAGGGCGATCAGCTCGCCACCGTCCAGCCCGTTACAGATGTCGCCCACGTGGAGCGGGCCATCGCGGCGATACAGAGGATCTACGTCGCTCCCGTGATCAACGACTACATCGTGCGCCTGGTGGCCGCCACCCGCGGGCACCCGGAGCTCCGCCTCGGTGCAAGTCCCCGCAGCTGCGTTCATCTGATGCGCGCCGCACGGGTCGAGGCATCTCTCCAGGGACGCGACTACGTCATCCCAGAGGATGTCGGCAATCTGGCTGTCCCGGTGCTGGCCCACCGGGTGCTGCTGACAGTCGATGCCCAGGTCGCGCGGCAGTCGAATGAGACCGTCATCGAGCACATCGTCGCCTCCACCCAGCCGCCGCACCGGAGCTGAGATGCGGGGGTTCCGCTTCGGCCTGACAGGACGCGGCCTGGCCATGCTGACCATCGGCAGCCTCCTGGCGGCAGGCGCATCAGTCATCGGAGAGCCCGACCTGGCATGGGTGGGGGTCTTCGTCGCTGCCCTGCCCATAGTGGGTCTTGTCGCCGTGCTGGCGCTGCCGCCCCGCCTGGCCTGCGAACGCTCAGTCCTGCCCGAGTCCCTGCCGGTGGGGAGACCGCGCGTGTGAACCTCCTGGTCGCCAGCCGGAGGACTATCTCTTTCTCGGCGCTCAGCTTCCGGGACCAGTTGCCGTCCCAGCTGGGCAGGGACGCCACCTTCGAGCTCATCCGGGGGCTGGGACGGTGGCACCAGGCAGCCGGATACGACGTGTTCGCCCAGCAGCGTGGCCATTTCCAGCTGGGACCTCTCAGGGTGCGTAACCTCGATGCCTTCGGCGTCGCCTGGCGCAGCTGGCGGGCAACCGGGCGCACCACATCACTGCGCGTCACGCCACGCCTATGGCCGCTGGCGCTGCCCCAGGGGCGGCCGCACTCGGGCGCCAGCGGAGACGCCACTCCCCAGCGCATCGGGCACGCCGGCACGGATGACGTACTAGTGAGGGAGCACCGTCATGGCGACGGGATGCGCCGCGTGCACTGGCGGATGAGCGCGAAACGCGGCGAGCTCATGGTGCGGCTGGAGGAACAGCCCTGGGACCCCCGCCATGACAATCATCGTCGACACGCGTTCCACAGCCCACATCGGGGAGGGCCCCGGATCCACACTCGAGTGGGTGCTCTCACTTGCGGCCTCGCTGGCCACCGAGCTGCTCAACGACCGGCTTCGGGTCAGCCTCCTCAGCGCAGACGGACTGATCTTCCGCCCCATCCACGGCGAGTCCATGGGAGCGGCAACCCGGCTGCTGGCCACGGTGACCGACGTGGAGCCATCCGGCCGCGCCTCCCTGGAGGACTGCCTGGCGGATCCGGATGCCCTCGGCACTGCGCAGACGGTGGTGGCCGGGCTCGGCCTGCTCAACTCCCGTGACGCCGCGTCGCTGGTTGCCGCCACCGCCCGGATAGCCGAACTCGATGCCCTGGTTCCCGATCCGCGGGCCTTTAAGCTCCCGACGGCAGTGACAGCCGCCCATGAGGAGGCCTGCCAGCTGCTGGTGGCCTCTGGCTGGAATGTGTCGGCCTTCGGCCCCGGCACAACAGTTCCTCAAGGATGGGGCCAGCTCATCGCCCGCCAGGAGGCCCGATGACCAGAAGACCCCCGGCCCTGCTCCCCCATGGTGATCTCGGTGGCCGTGGCCCTGGGAATGCTGGCTCTAGCGCCCCTGTTCACGGCCCCTGTCCTAACAACCAACCTCATGCTGACTGTGGGCGTGCCGGGCCTTCTCGCCGCTGTGACCTCGCTGCTGAAGCTGAGACGCGGCTGGACCATACTTCTGCCCCTGATCGCCGGAGGCTGCCTGCTGTGCTGGCTGGGGAGCAGCACGGCCGGCAGCACCGACCCCCTGCGGGCTGTCCCCGGCCTCTTCACAACCGGAGTGCAGGTCCTGCGGGAATCCCGTCCGCCGATGCCCGACAACCCAGCGCTCAGCTGGCTGCTCCTGCTGTTCGCTTTCACCCTGTGGCTGATCTCCTACCTGTTGGCCGATGCGCTGGAACAGCCAGCCTGGACGCTGGCCCCCCTAGCGCTGCCCCTACGGCATCGCCGCCCCTCGTCCATCCAGCGGATCTCAGCGTCACGGGATTCCTGCTGGTCGCGGCCGGCTACACGGCGGTCCTGCTCACGGCTGGCGGCCCAGGACTGACCGGGGGTGGAGCCGGGTTCCAGTCGGCCCGGGGAATCACCGGCCTGCTCGCAGCCGCCCTGGCCGCGGCCCTGACTCTCAGCGTCACCTCCGCCCTGCCCATGGGGCAGAAGCAGCCGTGGTTGAACAACGGCTCTGACAAGCCAATTCAGCTCAGCGACCCCACCATTGAGTTGAGCCGCAATCTCCAGCGCCCAACACCTGTGGATGTCCTCAGCTACCGCGCCAACGATGGGAAACCCCACTACCTACGAACCACCGCGCTGACCCGCCTGACCACCGAGGGCGCCCAGCTGGAGTCCATGAGGCTGCGCGCCTCAGGACTCGCTGAGGCCTACGACTCGCCCGGGACCAGGGTCGAGGTGGATGTCTCGATGCGATTCCTCCCAATACCTGCCGGCGCCATTCGCCGTGGAAGGTTTCGACGCGCAGGAAACTGGGGATTCGACCAGAACACCCTTTCCGTCGTCGCCACGGGAAACGAGGGCCCGGCGCAGACCTCGAATCTCGACTACCAGGTCACATCGGTGGTGCCCGAGGCCGGGTCAGCCGTGGCGGGCGCCCGCGCGGGAACCGACCCAGGGGGCGGGGAGACCTTGAAGGTACCCGACGGCCTCTCCGACGACGTGCGCTCCCTGACGGAGAGAATCACCCAGAACGCGGCCAGTGACGGCGCCAAGGCGCAGGCCATCGAGGCCTACCTGAACTCCGACGAGTTCACCCTACACCCTGCAGGCCCCCACATCGACCGGGGCGGATGCCGTCAGCACCTTCCTGTTGCAGGACCGCGCTGGCTACTGCATCCACTACGCCACCTCCATGGCTGTGATGGCCAGGATCCTGGGAATCCCGTCGCGTATCGCAATCGGATTCACCAGTGGCACGCCTGCCGGGGATCGCTACCAGGTGACCACAGACAACATGCATGCCTGGCCCGAGCTGTATTTCGAGGGCCTGGGGTGGGTGCCTTTCGAGCCCACCAAGTCCATCGGCGCCTCCTCTTCGGACAGCGGAACCAGCTCGGCTCCGCCGAGCTCCGCACCCAGCACATCGCCGATCCCGGAGCCCAGCGACGAGGCGTCCCAGACTCAGCCGGCCCCACCTTCGTCGGCTCCAGCAGCGCCCTCGCCCTCACCCAAGTCACCCGAGACGCAAACCCCTGGGAGCGGAGGAACCAGAAACGCGGCGGGACTGCTCTGGCTGCTTCCCGTGGTGCTGCTGCTGGCTGCGCCCGCCGGGATCCGGCTGGCTCTCAGACTCTGGCGCCTACGCACCGGCCAGCCGCCGGTCGCGGCTCCCGCCGCCGCGTGGCGGGAGCTGGCTGCCGTGTACACCGACCTCGGACTGGACTTCGCCACGGGATCCCCCGTCGCGGCGGCCAAAGCCATGGGTCAGACCCCTGCCTCCAGCAACTGCAGGACACCTCATCGAGGTGGCTGAGGTCGTGCAGCGCAGCCAGTTCGCCAGGCAGAGCCCTGCCGTAGACCAGCTTCCTGCCCAGGTCAAGCAGCTGAGCCGCGAACTTAGACTCGGTATTCCACGCCTGAAACGTCTCCTCGCAACTATGCTTCCAGCGTCCCCTGTGGCGGCGAGGCGGGCGAGCTCGTTGAGCACCTCGGAGGTGGTTTTCCACCCTATCTGGCAAGGCACCCTACAATGGGCCTCTCAGGGCGGGGTGCCCAAGGAAACACGACAGGAGGCCACGATGGCTTTTGTCTGAGCAGGAGCAGAAGCGCCTGGAACAGTTAGAGGCATCGCTGCTCGCTGAGGACCCGAAATTCGCGGACACCCTGAGGGGGAGCTCCCAGTTCCGGGTTCAGCGCAGGCGAGCGAGCCCTGGCCGGGCTGGCCTTCGTGGCCGGTCTCGCCGCGCTGGTGATCGGGGTGCAGATCCAGCCGGCGATCTCCATCGCGGGTTTCGTCATGATGCTTGTTTCCGCCATCGTCGGCATCAGCGCCTGGTCGCGGATTGAGGGCCAGGAGGAGACGAAGCGGCCCTCAAAGCCTTCGGGCCAGGCCTCGTCATCCGGAGCAGAAGACTTCATGAGCAAACTGGAGGAACGCTGGCGCAAGCGCCAGCAGGGTGGCGACCTCTGAGCCGTGGCCGAATCACGACTTCCAGCCTCCTCCGGTTTCACCGTCATCAGATACCGCCTGACCAATGGCTTGGAGCTGGCGCTGCTCCCAGCCCCCGAGACCCCAGCCGTCGCGGTGAATCTCAGCTTCCAGGTCGGCTCCGTTGACGAGACACCGGGCCGCACGGGTTTCGCCCATCTCTTCGAGCACATGATGTTCCAGGGCTCAGCCCAGGTCGCCTCCGGCGAGCACATGTCCGTGATTGAGGCCGCCGGCGGTAACGTCAACGCTTTCACCTCCACTGACCGCACCGTCTACCATGAGTGCGTGCCGATAGGAGCGCTGGAGCTGGTGCTCTGGCTGGAAGCGGACCGGCTGCGCAGTCTCGCGGTGACCCAGGAGAACCTCGACGCCCAGCGTGACGTGGTCACCCAGGAGAAACGCCAACGCTACGACAACCGCCCCTACGGGGATCTGCTGGCGGAGTTGGTGGGGCAGCACTTTGGGCCTGACCACCCCTATGGGCACCTGCCCATAGGGGTGGTCAGGCTCCATGGAGGATCTGGCCGCAGCAGGCCTGGACGATGTGGCGGCCTTCCACGCGACGTGGTACCGCCCCTCCCATGCGAAGCTGGTGATCTGCGGGGGCATCGACGCCGAAAAAGACCATCGCCCTGGTCGAACAGCATTTCAGCGACCCTTGAGAATGCCTCACCACCCCCCGGGAAACCATCACCACTCCCACCCTTGACGGTGGAGACCTGACCCCTGACCGGGGATGTACCCCACCCCCTACTGTACTGCTCCTGGCAGGCCCCGGCCGCGGGTGACCCGGACCAGCTGGCACTCGAGCTGGGCCTGTCGATCCTGTCTGAGGGCCACGCCTCCCGACTCCATCGCCGCCTGGTGCGGGAAAGCGGTCTCGCGCATGAGGTACATGGGACGGTGCTCGGACACCTGCGTGCACCCTCCATCGCTTCGCTCAGCGCCAGGCCTGCCGATGGGGTGGACACCAGGGACCTTGCCGAGGCCTTCGCGCATGAGCTAGCTGTCCTGGATTCCCCATCCGAACAGGAACTCGACCGCGCCAAGGCCCAGTATGAGCGCAGTTGGCTGTCGGAACTCGCCACCGTCGAAGATCGCGCCGAGGCTGCCGCCGAGGCCTGGGCTACCTGGGGCGACCCTGCGCTGGTCAACCGTAGGCTGGCAGACCTCGCGGCCGTCACCCCCGACGATGTGTCGCGCGTCCTAGCCAACCAGCCATCCCTGAGCCAGCTGCACTATCTCCCGAAGGGTGCCTCGTGAGACGTCCCGCCATAGCCGAGCCCCAGCCCTGGCTCTTCCCTCACCCGAGAAGAGTACACTCAGCTCAGGTCTGGAGCTGGCGTTCATCCAGGTGCCCGGACAGGCCCTGGCCTCGGTGGAGCTGGTGTTGCCCACGCCCCTCGAAGCTGAACCACGGAACCTGGAGGGCATCGCGAACGTGGGTCTACACGCCTGCGACGAGGCCACGGTGACGATTCCTGACATCGTGGAACGCCTGGAGCTCCAGGGGCTGCGCTGAGCGGGCATGCGGCTTGGGGACACACGCGGCTGGGGCTGAGCGCCCCAGCACGCCGCCCTGCCGCAGGTGCTGGAGCTTTTTCGCGTCCGTCATCAGGGAACCGGCCTTCGACGAAACCGACGTGGCACACCACATCGAGAACCAGATCGCGGCCTGGAAGACCCGGCGAGCCTCTCCCAGCGCCATGACCCGGGACTCTCTGAGAGCCTCACTGTTCGGCATGAACCAGCGGGAGGGACGCCCCATAGCGGGCACGCCCGAGACCCTGGCGGCCATCACCAGGAAGGCCGTCCAGGATTGGCATGCCCGCACCTGGGTTCCCCGAAGGAGCGACCCTGATCATCGCGGGAGACCTGGCTGAGAACCGCGAGGACGACCTGACGGCGCCTTTCGAGGTCTGGTCCGGCAGCCGTTCCCCCGCCCCCAGCGCCGCAGGGGTTCCCAGGCCGCCCGGGATCGTGCTGGTTGACCTGCCCCAGGCGGCACAGACCGTGGTGCAGGCCTTCATCCCGACTCCCGGACGGGAGCACTCAGACTGGACAGCCCTGAAACTTGGCGGTCACGCCATGTGCGGGGCCTTCGCCAGCCGGCTGAACCTGGAGCTCCGCGAACGCCTCGGCTACACCTATGGCATCTCGGGAGGCGTCTCACCCCGCCGTGGGGGAGGTGCTCTCAGCATCGAAACCGCTCTGAGCAACGAGTCAGCAGCCGATGCCACGGCCCGCCTGCTGGACGCACTCGCCCTGGAGACCCCCTTCTCCGACAACGAGATCCTGGACGCTGCACACTACCTAGTGCAGGTGTCGCCGCTGCACTACGAGACCGCAGCCGACATCACGGCTCAGACAGCCGCCCCTGACCGCAGCCGGGCTCGACACGGGTTTCGTAAACCGCTACCAGGCGGCGCTGAGCACCACCACGACCGGACAGGTCAACACCGCCTGGCGCACCCATATCCGTCCCGATAACACCACCATCGCAATCGGGGGCCCGGCAGCGCTGCTGGCGCCGCGGCTCCAGGCCGCCGGGATCGATGCACAGGTTCTCGCAGGGCGGCCCCACCGATGAAGACGATGCCTGAGCCAGCTGGCCTGGCTGCGAGGAAGACCCACCGGACGTGCGGCGGGCGCATCAGGGGCGGGAGCATGTCAAACCGCGCGCTCCCCGCCTAGAGAAAGCCTCTTTATCCTTATTGGTCAAACAGCGCGAGGGCCTGCTCCGCCTTTTGCCTTTGCCTCGTTGACCCTCTGCTGATAGGTGGCCAGGTCACCCGGATTTCAAAGCCTCGTCGGCGGCGGCGAAAAGATCCATGCTCTCCTTGAGGAGCGCCTTCGCCTGCTCTTTGGCGTCACCTTCGGAAGCCGGTGGTTTCTGCTGCCCCTCGGGATTCTGTTCGACGGGCTTCTCGCCGGTCTCGGCGCCCGCGTCTCCCTTGAAGACTTGGTCCAGCGCCGCTTTCAGGGTGTCCCCTGATCCCGACGTGCTCACCAAAGCGCACCACGACGAACCGCAGCGCAGGATAGCCGCCGCTGGTGGCGCTGTAGATCGGCTGCACGTACATCAGACCCCCACCCACCGGCAGTGTGAGGAGGTTCCCATAGATCGCCTTGGCATTGCCCCTGCCGGTTGTAGGGAAGCAGCCGCTCCGCCACGGCCTCATTCGTCGAGATCGCGTTGAAGGTCTGTCCTGGCCCGGGAATCTGCTTGGCATCTGACAGCTTGAGTGCGCGCAGCTGGCCATAGTTCGGGCTGGTGGCGTCGGCATTCACTGCCATGTAGACCGAGAGGTTCTCACGCCCCCTGGGGACGAAGACGGTGGTGTTGGAGTAATGCGCCTGCTCCTCCCCCGGCCATTTGATGGTTAGGAAATACGGCGGCTCCTTGGTCCCGCTCTCCCCACCGTTGACGGGATCGGAGGGAACCTCCCAGATGTCCGACTGCTGGAAGAAGGTGTAGGGGTTCGTCGTGTGATACAGCCCAAGCATCTGGCGCTGGACCTTGAACAGGTCCTGCGGGTAACGCAGGTGGGACATGAGCTCAGGGCTGATCTCGGACTTCGGGGTGATGAGCCCTGGATAGACCTTCGACCAAGTCTGGAGGATGGGATCAGACTCATCCCAGCCATACAGCGTGACGGTGCCGTCGTAGGCATCCACCGTCGCCTTCACCGAGTTGCGGACATAGTTGACCAGGTCGCCAGCGGTGGCTCGCTCAGAGGTGGTGCGGGTGTCCCTGATGGCCTGAGGCCAGTCGGCCCGGGTGGAGTTCGGGTATTCCGCGGTGGTGGTGTAGGCGTCGATGACCCAGACGATACGCCCGTTGACCACGGTCGGGTAGGAGTCGGAATCGACCGTCAGGAAGGGCGCCACCTCCTTGACCCGGTCGGCGGGCACCCGGTTGAACAGCAGCCGTGAGTTGGAGTTCACCCGCTCAGAGAGCAGCAGATTGATGTCGCCAAAGCGGACAGCGAAGGCCGTCTTGTTCAGGAAGTCCCCGATGGGCACGCCGCCACTGCCCTGGTAGGTGTACTTCGTCTCGGTGTGTTCCTGGCCCCCGCCGGGGGTATCGAGCTCAACCGGCTCGGCTCCCTCAGGAGCGCCAGCGATAACCCAGTGCTTGGATTCCTCACCGAAATAGATGCGGGGCTGTTCCTGCTGGATCAATCCCTCGGTCGGGATACCACCTGAGAAGTAGTTGGGCTCCCCATTCGACTCACGCCGGTTCCCATAGGCCGCCACCAGACCGTAGCCATGCGTGTAGACCGTGTGCATGTTGTTCCAGGTGTTGCCCGCCTCAACGGCGTTCAGGTCGAGTTCGCGGGCGGCGACGACAGCGTCCGTCTCACGTCCCTCGAGGCTATAGCGGTCCACGTCAAGGGTGGAGGGGAAACGGTAGTAGCCGCGCACCTGCTGCAGCTGCTCGAAGGTGGGCCCGATGACGGAGGGATCCATCAACCTGATCGCGGGAAGAGCGGCGGCGTCAGCACGCAGCTGCCCGGCGCTGACGCTGTCAACAGCCTCATAGTCGGAGATCTGGAGCGAGTCGATGCCGAACGCGCCACGGGTCGCCTCGATGTTGTTCGCGATCCAGGGCCGTTCCAGGTCGGGCTCGTTGGGTTTGACCACGAAGTAGCGGATCCCCCACGGGTAGACCGCGGTGAGGATCATCGCAGAGACGACCAGCAGGCCGAGGGCGATACCGGGCACACTCCACTTCACCCGCCATGCATTGTAGAAACACAGCAGCGCGCAGATTCCCGCTATCGCGGCGACGATGAGGCTGGCCGGGATCCGGGAGGTGGCATCGGTGTAGTCGACGCCTGTGAAAAAGACTGTTCTGGCTGGTCAGGTAGCCATAGCGGTCCAGGAAAGAGCTCACCCCGTACAGCAACAGCCCCAGCCCGAGCAGGACGGAAACCTGTCGCTGGGCGGCCTTGCCCGCTGACGGCAGGTTGCCGGTCTTGCGGAACGCCGCGGCGTTCATGGAGCCGGTCAGGAAGTGCACCAGCAGGGAACCGACCAGGCAGGCCACCACCATGAAGTTCAGATAGGCCAGCACGAACCGCCACCAGGGTAGCTGGAAAACGTAGAAGGAGGCGTCGATCCCGAAGACGGCGTCCCCTTCCCGAAATCCGTGGCGCGGGTCCAAGCGAGGAAGGTCTGAACCTGGCTGGCAGCCACGCCACCGCCGATCAGGCCCAGCACCACGGCCGGAAGCAATATGAGTGTCCGGGAACGCCGGTCCAGATTGTCACGCAGCTGCAGCAGCAGCTCGGAATCCAGGTTCGTGCGCCGGACGGGGGACGCAGGCGATACGCCAGTATCAGCGACCCAAAGAAACCGCCGCCCAGCAACAGCCCGAAACCCAGGAAAAGCCCCACCCGAGCCGCCAGCTGTGTGGTGAAGACTGTCGTCGCCGAGACGCTCCTGAACCACAGATAGTTGGTGTAGAGGTGGGCGGCCAGCACCACCAGCAGCGCCAGGACCCCGAGGATCAGCACAGTGATCAGCAACGGGCTCCGCCGCCGTCGCGTACCGGCTTCAGCTTCCGCACTCATGCGGTTTCCTCCTTCAACGTGGTCAACAGGGCATCGGCGAGTCCGGGAACGAGATCCTCGGCGCCGAGTAGGTCATCCGGGTTGTTGAGGACGCGGGCTAGGCCGTGGCGGGAACCGTCACGCAGGGCTCCCACCACCACCCGGACGTCCGCACGAGCCTCATGCTGATTCACGAACTCGATGGCCTTGATGGGGTCTACAGGAATCAGGGGTTCGAACTCGGGCGGCAGGAAGGTCCGCTCCATCGCGATCGCGCAGCCCGTGACAGTCTGGGGCCACGTCAGCCTGGCGAGTCTGTCCGCTATGTCACCGCCGAGCTGGAAGTCCTCCTGCTCCACGGCGGTGAGTGCATCCGCCGCGGTTTGTGTGACTCGCCCGCGCAGCTGCGGCTCCAGTTCCAGCAGCGTCGCAGTGTCAACCAGCGCGAACAGCCTGGCCGGCTGGTCCCAGCCAAGTTCCGAGACATGACGTTCGATGTCGGCCAACGCCGCGATCAAGCGGCTCGGGTCCCCCTCAGCCACAGCTGGGCACCTCCTGCGTGGTTTGTCCTTCGTTGACCAGCTGCAGCGCAGCAATCGCATCCTTGAGGGTACCCACCGGGACCAGCCTGAGGTCTGTCTGCAGATCCCCGAGATCCGCGCAATTGCTGGCGGGCATCAGGAACAGCTTTGCTCCGGCTGCCTCGGCGCCCTTGATCTTCTCGCGGATCCCGCCGATTTTATGCACCTTCCCCGCGGCGTCGACCTGCCCGGTGCCCGCGACCACGCGCCCCTCGCGCAACACCCCGTCAGTGATGCGGTCGTAGATGGCGAGCGCAAACACCAGTCCCGCGGAGGGGCCGACGATACTGGGATCGATCCGGAAGGAGATGGAGGGAGCATACCGGTAACCGACTGACAGCGAGATCCCCGGATAAGGTGCGCCGTCCCGCTCGATGGCTGTGGTTATGGTCACGTCCTGGCTGGTACCACCGCGCAACACCCGGAATACGATGGGATCTCCAACAGCCCTGGCCCTGATCGCCGTGGTCACCTCCTCGCTGGTGGTCACCTCGCTGCCGTCAACCATTTCGATGAGATCACCGGGTTGCAGCTGCCCATTCGAGGGCCCGGAGAGGCTGACCGCGGAGATCATGGGCATCTCGGTCACCGACTGTCCAGCTGCCCTGAGGGCGGCCACAGTGGCGTCGACACGGGAGGAGTCCATCTTGGCCACCCCCTCGCTCTGCACCTCCGCATTCGATTTGCCCGCAGGATAGATGGCGTCGCGCGGGAGCGTGTCGGCGTCGGCGAACAGATGCGCGAGCAGAGCCTCGGGAAGGCCGATCGGTGAATCGACACGGGTAGTGGAGACCGTGGTCATCAGCAGCCTGCCTCCCCTGCTGCTGGTGGGGATCCCCGAGATCTCGATGAGCGGCCCGTTATCTGTGCTGCCCATCACGTCAACCGTCTGTCCGGGACGCCAGGTCACGAAGGGCACCGGGGTCACTGCAAGGGCCACGGCCAGCAGAAAGAACAGCACTGTGGCCACAATTGACACCGTGTTCCGCGACAACCTCTCGCCCCTCCTTGTCTGCCCCATGTCAGGTGACGGCAAGCCTACCAAGCAGACACCAGGAGCCCGGTCATCCGGAATTCCCTTGCCCTCATGAGGTTGAATGGTCTTCGATAACCGGTTCTCTTGCGTGAAAGGTCTGGTACCCCAATGTCCACTCCCGGAGGGTTCGACTTCGAGCAGCTCAGGCGCATGATGGAGCAGCTCGGCATCAACTCGGAGGACCTGGATCTCGACGAGCTGATGAAACAGGTGCAGCGGTTGCAGGGCTCCGGCGGAATCAGCTTCGGGTTCACTCCGGCTGACCGGGATCCGGAGGCGGCCTGGCGAACCACGATCGCAGCGGCACGACGCATCGCCTCGGAGCTCGGGCCTGACCCAGAGCTGTCATCCGGGGAGCGCCTGGCCATAGTGGATGCCGAGCGCCTGGCCCAGTCGTGGCTGGACCCGGCAACCCAGTTCAACTCCTCCGGGCTGCCGCCGGCGGCACAGCGCCGCGAGGAGTGGATCGAGGCCACCTCAGCGGGGTGGCGGCGTCTCGTCGAACCGATCATCGAGGGGCTCGCCGACGCGCTGCAACGCGGCACCGCACAGCCCGAGGACCCGCAGTTCGCCGGCCTGTCGTCGATGCTCGCCCCCATGATGCGCTCCTCCGCATCGCTCATCTACCGCGACCGGCTGAGCAAGGTGCTGGCCGCAGTCGCCGGAAGCACGCTGACCGGTTCGGAGGTGGGCATCGCCCTGGCTGAGGACGCAGAAGTCGCTGTGCTGCCCGCTAATGTCGCCGAGTTCACCCGCGACCTCGACCTGCCCGACAGCGACGTCATGCTCTACCTGCTGCTGCGCGAGGCGGCACGCAAACGACTGTTCCACGGAGTCGGCTGGCTGTCCCCTCAGCTGGACGCGCTCCTAGCGCACTATGCCCGGGAGATCAGGATCGACTTCGAAGCCCTGTCCTCCCAGCTGGACATCGGCGGGGAGGAGGTCTCCCTGGAGGACATCGTCGCAGTCGGCGAGAAAGTGCGCGGCTCCTTCTTCAAGCCGGCCAGCACGGAGCTCCAGCTAGAGATCCTGGGACGCCTGGAGGTACTGCTGGCCCTGATCGAGGGCTGGGTGGATCACGTGACGAACCGGGCGGCCTCGAACTGGATGACCAATGCCACCCAACTCGATGAGGTGGTGCGCCGCCGCCGCGCCTCCGCGGGCCCGACACGTGAGGTGTTCCGCGACCTGCTGGGCCTGGAGCTGCGGCCCCGTCTCGTCACGGGATGCGGAGAACCTGTGGGCGGCCCTGGAACACCGCCACGGGCCCGTCGAGCGCGATGACGTCTGGCGGCACCCGGACATGCTGCCAACCGCCCGGCACCTGGAGGACCCGCTCTCCCTACGTACATCCGTCGCATCGCAGCGAGGACGACGGCGACTTCGACGCCGAACTGCGCAAGCTGCTGGGCGAGTGATAGCGAGTGACACTTGACGAAAGTGCCTGCAAGCGGTTGACTAATACCACGGTCCCCACCCGGGCCGGCTCGCAGGGGAAGGCGAGCTTCCGGGAGGGGCCGTTTTTGATTGTCTGAGCACCGGCCTCACTGCCCGGGGGCTATCCGCTCTGCGATGATCCGCAACACGTCCTCACCGAATCGGTCAGCCTTGACGGCTCCGATGCCGCTGATACGCAGCAGCTGGGAGCGATCGACGGGGTGGCCTCCGCGATGGCCTGCAGTGTGGCGTCCGTGAAGATCACGAAAGCAGGCTGCGAGGCGGCGTTGGCGGTCTCGAGCCGCCATGCCTTGAGGGCCGCCAGCAGCTCCTCATCGTAGGGAGCCTCGCAGCCAGCATGGCGCCGGAGCTTGCGTTCCGAGGCATCGGTGAGCTGTCGCCCTGGCAGACGAAACAGGTCCGCGACCTCACACTGCCGCGACCACCCCGGTTGACCTGACTGGCCGGAGCCTGCTCCGAGGGCACGAGGCCCGTCAGGAAACGGGAGCGCACGCCCCGGCCACGCGCAGGTGAGCTGGGCCACGAGATACGCAGCCTCTGCCGGGCCCGGGTGACGGCCACATGCAGCAGACGCCGTTCCTCGGACAACGCAGGCTCCTCCTGGCTCAGGGCGAAGGGCACCATCCTCACGCACCCCTGCCACCGCCACCGCATCCCATTCGAGACCTTTGGCGGCGTGCATGGTGGCCAGGGTGATGGCGCTGGTGACAGGCGGTGTCTCCAGGCTGGCGCGGTCGCTGAGCCATGCGATGAACCCCGGAACAGCCCAGCCGGGTTCCCCGGCTTGCGTGTCCCGGATCATCTGGGCCAGGGGTTGATGGACTCCCAGCGCTCCCGCTGAGCCCCCCATCCCCGACGGCGCCTCCGGATTCCAGCGCATTTCGGCCAGCACCTGGTCAAGCAGCTCCCCAGGGTGGCTGTCAGGTCTGTGCTGTGCGGCACGATTCAGCCGGTTGACGGCATCACGCACCTCAGGCCGCTCCCAGAAGCGGTCGGTGCCCTTCACCCTGGTAGGGGATCCGGGCGGCGTCCAGGGCGGACTCGAAGACAGGCGACTGCGCATTGATCCGGTACAGGACCGCGCACTCGCTCCACGGGATCCCCTCAGCGTGTCGCTGGCCCAGCCAGGCGGCCACGGCCCGCGCCTCGTCCTCCTCCGACCCGTCGGCATGGAACTCCGGAGGAGGAAACTCGGGGCACGTGGCACGCAGATCTCCCTGACCGGGATAGCGGCACACAATGCGATTGGCGAGCTGGACGATGGCCGGGCTGGAACGATAGTTGCGCACCAGCCGCACTGTGCGGGCATCAGCGTGTTCGGATGCGAAACCGGTCAGGCAGTCGGCCCGGGCACCTGCGAAACCGTGGATGGCCTGCTGAGGATCACCCACCACACAGATGTCGGGACGGCCATCGACCCACAGCGACACCAAACGGTGCTGGATGGCGGAGACGTCCTGGTATTCATCGACCACGAAGTGCCGGTAGGCGGTGCGGATCTGCTCAGCGGCAGCCGGACGCTCTGCGAGCAGCGCTGCCGCGCACAAGAGGATGTCATTGAAGTCGACCACCCCCGCACTGAGCTTGTGCTTCTCGTAGGCCTCCATCACCTGGGCCACGCGTTCCGGCTCCGCCCCCGCGACCTCACGGCCACGGGCAAGCCGAGCGTATTGGCTGGGCGCGACGTTGCTGGACTTGGCCCAGCCGATCTCAGCGATCAGGTCCCGCACCAGATTGGTGTCGGTGTTTCCCAGAACCTGATTGGCGGCACGCCCCACCAGCGGGAAGGGGTTGTCGAGCAGCATCGGGAACTCCGACCCGTAGGCCGCCGGCCAGAAGTAGCGGCACTGGCTCAGAGCAGCGGCGTGGATGGTGCGGGCCGACACCCTCCGCACCCCGAGCCCGGCCAGCCGCGACTTCAGCTCGCCTGCCGCCCGGGTGGTGAACGTGACTGCGAGCGTCGCTGCCGGGGCATAGCGTCCCTCCCGGACGGCGTGAGCCACCCGGTGCGTGATGGCCCTGGTCTTTCCGTCCCCGCCCCCTGCCAGCACAACCAGGGGCCGGTCCAGCAACACGGCAACCTGCCGCTGTTCGGGGTCAAGGGCATCGAGGATCGGATCACTCACGTGCACCATTGAAACAGCCTCCCACGACAAAGCTCCCCAGGAGGTGTCCGAGCAGTTTTGTCCTGGAGGGGCACTAATGTGAGCGCACACATGGAAAGGAGCAGGTCATCGGGTTGAAAAGGCAGACAGCTGAGCGCTGGGACGAACTGATCGACGCCCTGGAGGCGTGGCTCACTGCACTTCGCCCCGGCGTCCTCGACCGCGTGCAGGTGATCACCTCGTCCGCCGGTGCTGCGCGCCTGGCTGGCCAGGCGCTGGCATCCCGCATCGGCATCCTGGCGGGAGTCGATCTACTGCCAGCCGACCGGTGGGTGACGCAGCTTGAGGCGGAGCTGGGCGACGGGGAAGCGTCGCCCTGGCGCGGCCGCTCTCTGGAGCTGGCCGTCCAGGAGGTGCTGACGGACCCGGACTTCCTCGACTGCCATCCCGTGGTCGCCACACACCTCAAGGCCGGCCCGGGCAGGCTGCGCGGTGTCTCGCAGCGGGTGGCCACACTGATGCGCCGCTACCAGGAGCACCGCCCGGAGATGCTGGCGCAGTGGCTCGCCAGCCCCAGCGAGGCGGCTGAGGAACTGCCAGCACACCTGAGCTGGCAGCCAGAGCTTGCCTCGCGCATCACTGAGATCCTCGAGTGGGATCCGGTGGAGGAACTGGCACGCATGCGTTTGAGTCTCGTGGAGGCCCCCGGCCCGGCCACAGCAGTGCTGCACTGCCCCGGGCTGCCGGCAACAACGGAGTTGCTGCTGGGGGCTGCCGCCCAGGCCCAGGACATCCCGGTGCTGGAGTTGACTGGCACCACAGTCCCCGCGACCATCACCTGGCTGGGCTCCCACCACCCAGCCAGGCAGGCTGAGGTCCTGCGGGATCAGCTGTGCCATCTCCTGCAGGAGACCCCGGGCCTGGAACCCCGCGACATCCTGGTGGTGGTCCCAGACCCCGCTGCCTGGTGGCCCGCACTCAGCATGGTCTTCGCACCCCTGGAGACGCATTCCCACCCAGGCCGGCAGCTCCGCCTCCAGATCCCGGATAGAGCGCGCACTCCCAACCCGGTGCTGCGTGTCCTGGCCGAGGCCACCAGACTGCGCGATTCCCGTGCGACCGCCAGCAGCATGCTGGACCTGCTGGAGCTCGCCCCCATCGCACACCGCTGGCGCCTCCCAGGACGTGACGAACTCACGCAGCTGATCGACTCCGCCGGAATCCGCTGGGGACTGGACAGCCAGCATCGCGCAGACCAGGGACTGGGCGAGGTCACGCAGAACACCTGGGCACGGGGTCTCGACCGGCTGCTGGCTGGCCTGGCCCTGGCTCCCGGAAGCACCGCGTTACCCATCTCAGGAGCCGACGCCGTTAACAGCTCGGATCTGGAGCTGATCGGCTCGCTCACGGAGATCTTCACCCGGCTACGGCGTTACGCAACCACAGCCGGGCCCGCCACCATCCCGGAATGGGTTGCCCGGGCCGGGAGTCTGCTGGCCGAGCTCACCGGCCTGCCTGCTGCCGAGGAGTCGCAGCTCCAGGAGGCGACATCCCGTCTAGCGCGCCTCGCTGCGGAGAGCGCCACCAACCCCGTCAGGCTGACGGCGGCCGACTTCACCGACCTGCTGGAACAGCTCGCGGCAGAGCCCCCGTCCCGGCCAGCTGTGGGCAACGGCAACGTGACTATCGCCGGCCCGGGGGAACTCAAAGGTGTCGGTTTCCACATCGTCGCCCTGATCGGTTTCGAGGACGGAGGGGTTGATCCCATACCCGATGCGATACCCGGTGTCTTGCCGGATCCCCGTCAGGAGCGGCTTGAGGACCCTCCTGGATCACGCACGGGCCTGCCAGCACCTGGTGGTGATACATCAGAACCGTTCCGAGACCACCAATGCCGTGCGGGAGACCCCGACGGCGCTCACCTGGCTGTGGCGGCGGCTGGAGGCAAACCCAGAGCTCCAGGAAATGCCGCCGACCAGGCAGTCAGAGAGCAATTTCACCGGCACCCACCCGAGTTTCGACACCGCGGCCCTGGAGATGGCCCAGGTCCTGCGGCGGTCCCGGCATGGCAGCGCGGTCTCCGCCACCACAGCACGGCGGCGGGCAGCTCTCGCATTGCCGGCGAGGGATGATGGCCTGCCGGTAACCCTGGAGGAGGTGGTGCGTTTCCTACGTGATCCCGCAGCCGCATTCCTGCGGGAGCGGTTCGGCATCCGGGCGATCAACCCTCCGGAGACCAGCGATGACCTGCCGCTCAAGGCCGGCGGGCTCAAGGCCTGGGGCATCCGCTCCCGGCTGCTGGCTGCTGCGCGCACCGGCGTGCCGCCCGATGCCGCTGCGAGATCCGAGGCACGGCGTGAGTTACTGCCCGCCGGTCTCCTGGGCAGAGCAGTTCTCGACGCGGACGTGGACCTGATCAGGCGGCTCTGGCAGCAGGCCCAGGACGACTGGAACCGCCCGGTCCGCGACGCCGCTATTGACATGAGCTGCTCAGGGCTGCGGCTGACAGGCACCGTCCGGCTACGCGGAGACGAGCTGGTTGTGCTGTCCCCCAGTGACTTGCCCCGCCCCCTGTTCGAGCCGTGGGTACACCTGCTGGCGCTGGCTGCATCCGGGGTGGCCACGCGGGCACGCATTCACTACCTGCGCCGCCACTACGGTGACCTCTTCCCGGGATCGGTGACACTGACTGCGCCACAGGATGCTGGCCCACACCTGGAAATGCTGGTCCGCGGCACCCATCTGGCCCGTTCTAGGCTCATCCCCGTCCCCGCGGAACCGGCGCGGATCCTCGCCGAGTCGGCTCGCGAGAGACGATTCAACGCGCCGGACTGGGACCTGCCGACCAGCAGCTGGGGTTCCCCCTGGGCGTGGCGTCCCGCACACTGGGAGCATTTCTACGCAGGCCCGGCCTCGGAGCTGTTCACCGACCCGCCCCAGGACGGCGACCCGCCCGGCCCGGAGCGCTTCGGAGCCTTCGGGGGTGGGCACTGGCCCTGCACTCCCCTCTCGTGGAGGCCGCGCAATGATCCCCTTCGATATCACCGGTCCCCTGCCCGATGGGCCGATGCTACTGGAGGCCAGCGCCGGGACGGGTAAGACCTGGACCATCGCCGGGCTTGCGGTCCGTCACATTGCCGAGGCGGGAGTGCCCATAGGCCAGCTGCTGCTGATCACCTTCAGCAATGCCGCCGCCCAGGAGTTGCGGGGACGCGTCCACTCCCGGATCGTCTCGGTCGCCGCCGACCCTATCGTCGATGCTGGCGGGGAAGCCACCCCGGCGGACCCGGTCTCGCAACTCCTGGGCACAGACCGCCACGCCAGGCGCTACCTGCAGCGGCTACACGCAGCCCTGGATGATTTCGGCACCGCAGCCATCACCACCATCCACTCGTTCTGCCAGGGGCAGCTGGAGAGCCTGGGCATGCTGGGTGACTGGGACAGCGCCGACCAGGTGGTGGCCGATGTCTCCACGCTGGTGCGGGAATGCGCCACCGACGAGTACCTGGCCAGTTACCTCAACCAGCCTGCTCCCCCGCTGGATGCACGGCGCGCGCTCCTGGTCGCCGCCACAGCGGCCCCATCGCGCCTTCCCTTTGGCCTCGCCGGACCAGGAGCTGCTGGATTTTCAGGCACGGGTGCGGGAACGCTTCACGCGACGACGGCGTGAGCTAGGGCTGGTCAGCTTCGACGATCTGCCCGGCAGGCTGAGAGAGCTGGTGGGCAGCTCCGCGGCCGCCGAGCAGGTGCGTACGGAGCTGCGCCGCCGCTTCCCCGTCGTGCTGGTGGACGAGTTCCAGGACACCGACCCGGACCAGTGGGACATCCTGAGACGCACCTTCGTGGATGCGGATGCGATGATCACCCTGATCGGCGACCCCAAGCAGTCGATCTACGGCTTCCGCAACGCCGATCTCGGCTCCTACCTGGAGGCAGCGAAAGTGGTGCGGCACCGCGCGACCCTGGAGACCAACCACCGCAGCGAGCCCGGGGTGGTGGCCGGGGTGGCGGAGCTGTTTGGCAACGTTTCCCTGGGCAGCGGCGGCATCCAGGTCACCCCTGTGCGTTCCATCCGGAGCCCGGAGGATGGGGTGCTTGTCCTCACCGACGCCCCCACGGCCCGCATCTGGCTACGCGGCCACGGCCCCGGAGCCACTGACAACCCGGATCGTGCCGTCGCCGGGGACGTGGTGGCTCACGTGCGGTCGCTGCTGGCCGGAGCACGCATCCGCGGCAAGGACGGGGAACGCAGGATCGGCCCGCAGGACATCGCGGTCCTCACCCGCACCCGTGACCGCGGCCTGGCGCTGACAGCTGATCTGCACGCCGCTGGGCTGCCCGCCACCTGGCATGGTCCTGGCTCTGCCCTCGACTCGCCTGCGGTCGCCGACTGGCTGGCAGTGCTCGCCGCGGTCGCACAGCCGACCCGTGCCCGTATCCTTCAAGCGGCTCTGGGGAATCTGCTCGGGCTGCCTGCCACCGACCTGTTGACTGAACGCACTGAGACCGAGGCATCGCAGCGCGTACACGAGCTGGCCAGGTGTTTCGCGGCAGGCGGCGTGGTGTCACTGACCAGCGAGCTACTGGTCGGCGCTGCCCCTCACCTGGCGCATCTCAGCGATGGGGAACGCCGCCTGGCCGACCTCACCCAGGTCGGCGAACTGTTGGCGTCCTCGGGGGCCACCAGCCTCGACAGCCTCCAGGCCTGGTTGAGCACGCAGGCAGCGAGGCCGGCGGGTGAGCTGACCACCCGGCTGGCGTCGGACCAGGCAGCGGTCCGGGTATGCACCATGCACTCGGCCAAGGGGCTGGAGTTCCCAATAGTGCTCCTGCCGCAGGTCAGTGTCACAGAGGTGAACCTGCGTGGTGCTTTTCCGTATGTGGACGCCGCGCACCGCCGGGTGCTGCACGTGGGTGCTCGTCCCGGGTACCGGGACGAGCTGGCCCTGGTCGCCAGGCAGCAGGCGCGTGCCGAGGAGCTGCGGCTGCTCTACGTGGGGCTCACCCGTGCCAGGCACTTGGCTATCGCGTGGCATGTGATGGACCGGCGTGCCTTAGGAGGTCCTTTGACGGCGCTGCTGTGCCGTGACCGCTCGGTCCCACAGCTCAACCCCGACTACGCCCGGCTGCCATCTGCTTTCGGTTTCGACCCGGAGCTGGTGCACCTGTCACCGGTCACCGCCACCCCCTGGGGCAGCGATCTTCCAGTCCCGGAGCCCGAGGCCCCGCCCGGAAGCCTTCACACCGCCCGTTTCACCCGCGACATCGACCAGCAGTGGCGGCGCACCTCGTATTCCGGACTCACCGCGGGCCTCCACGAGCAGGCCCTGGATGAGCCTGAGGAGCTGGATCTGGCACTGGAAGCGGACACGGGACCTGTCACCGCCTCACCCATGAACGATCTGCCCGCAGGCGCCCGCTTCGGGACACTCGTGCATGAGGTCTTGGAGCAGGCGGATTGGAACCATCTAGAGCATCTGTCCCAGGTGACCGAGTCGAGGGCTCCGCTGTTCGGGCTGGACACAGAGCAGGCGCAGCAGCTTGCTGAGGCGCTGAAACTGGTGGTGACCACTCCCCTGGGCGGACTCTGCGAGGAGGCCCTGGCGGACCCTGCCGGTCAGGGGACCGGCTGGCGGAACTGGACTTCGACCCTGCCACTGGGAGATCGTGGCAGGGGCATCGCTCGTCGCTGATTTGGCGCATGCGCTGTCCCAGCACCTGCCCGCCTCCGACCCGCTGGCCGCCTATCCGGAGCGGCTTGTCCGTACCGAAGCCGCCCAGGCGACGTTGAAGGGCTTCCTGACCGGTTCCATCGACGCGGTGCTGAAACTGCCGACGGGAAGGTTCACGGTGGTGGACTACAAGACCAACCGGCTTCCCACCCTCCCGGCCAGGACCTGGCCGCCGAACACTACTCCGCCTCCCGCCATGGCGGGAGGCGATGATGCAGGCCCACTACCCGCTCCAGGCGCTGCTGTACTGCGCGGCCCTGCACCGTTTCTTGGCCTGGCGGCTGCCCGGCTACCGCCCCTGAGCAGCATCTGGGTGGGGTGGGTTACCTGTTCGTGCGGGGCATGGCTGGGCCTCGCACACCGGTCGTGGGGGCGGGCGCTGCGGCGTCTTCGAGTGGTTCCCCCGGCCACGCTCGTGGTGGAGGTCTCTGAGCTGCTGGGAGGATGTCATGACGAGACCTGAGGTCCCAGTCGCCGCGACGGGACTGTTGAGAACCTTCGCCGAGGCCGGGATGATCCACGTGGCAGATTTCCACCTGGCCCGCAGGATGGCTGCCCTATTGCGGGGAACACGATGAACAGGTGCTGCTGGCTCTCGCCCCTGACGGTACGGGAGCTGCGCCTAGGGGTCGGTGTGCCTGGACCTGGCGGCAGCACCGGAGCTGATCGTCCCCAGTGAGGCTGACGACGGCTCGGCGGCGGAACCCATCGAACTCCCCTGGCCTGAGCCCGACGCCTGGGCGGCAACAGTGTCGGCCCTCACCTGCGGTCGCAGGGCCGGATGCCGGGCCACGCCCGTTTCGCCTGGTCAACGACCTGCTCTACCTTGACAGGTTCTTCGCGGAGGAGCAGAGCCTGATGGCCCAGCTCAAACACCGCAGCGCGCTGCCTGACCTGCCCTCCCCCGGTCAGCTGACCTCACCTCCCGGCATGACACCGGACCCCTACCCAGGACGCTGCGGTGGCGGCTGCCACCCGGGCCCGCACCAGCGTCATCACCGGCGGGCCCGGGTCGGGAAAGACGACGGTGGTCTCCCGGATCATCGACACTTTGACGGCCCAGGGTCCTGTCACCGTCGCCCTGACCGCCCCCACCGGCAAAGCGGCCGCCCGCCTGGAGACCGCGGTGCGGGACAGACTCCAACACCCGGAGAGGACGGCATTGACCGCGGGGACGCTGCACCGGGTCATCGGCGTGGTCCCAGGCCGGGCTGAACGCACCCACGACGCGCTCAACCCGCTGCCCCTCGATGTGGTGATCGTGGACGAGACCTCCATGGTGTCGATCACGCTGATGTCGTGGCTGCTGGAGGCAGTCGCTGACACCACCCGGTTGATCCTGATCGGCGACCCCAACCAGCTGGCATCGGTGGAGGCCGGGGCGGTGCTGGCCGATATCTCGGCCGCGCCCGATCTGGTCACCTCCCCGGCGGGCCAGCTGTCGTACAGCTCGGGGGCAGCCACCGCAACCTCGGTGATGTGGCGCAGCTGGCAGATTCCATCCGCGACGGCGACGCCGATGCCCTGCCTGGCGCTCCTGGAGCAGTCGGAGACATGCACGCTGATTCCGTTCACGGGCGTGGAGTCCCTGCGTGACCTGCCCGCACTCGCCACCAGCCTTGAGACGGCGGCCCGCCAGGGTTTGGATGCAGCCCTGGCGGGTGACGGGGCGGGGGCTGTCAGGGCCCTTGAGAAGCACCGGCTGCTGTGCGCGCACCGCGAAGGCCCTTTCGGCACCGGTCACTGGCAGCAGGCGGTGCGGAACCACTTGGCAGGACGGTTCCCCGGGTATGCCCTCGAGGTGGGTGCCTATCCGGGACAGCCTCTGATCGTCACCCGCAACTCGGATGTGGTCAGCAACGGTGACGTGGCGGTGATCGTCAAGACCGGCGGGCAGCTGCTGGCGGCTGTGGATCGTGGCGGGCATGCGGAACTACTGAATCCGCTGCTCCTCGACGCCACGCAGGAGCTGCACGCCATGACCATCCACAAATCGCAGGGCAGCCAGTTCGAGCAGGTCAGCGTCATCCTGCCCCCAGCCGGGTCCCCGCTGCTGACACGAGAACTGCTGTACACGGCGGTGACCAGGGCCGAGTCGGAGGTCTGGCTCTATGGCTCCCCGGAAGCACTGCGCAAAGCCGTCGAGACCAAGGCTAGGCGAGCCAGCGGGCTGCTGCGAACTGCGGTCCCCGAAACGCTAGGCTAAGGGACGCTCAACGTTAGGAAGGCCTTGAACATGTCTGTTTTCGAGCACGTCGAACTGGCTCCCCTGCCGATCCGATCCTGGGTCTGACAGAGGCCTTCAAGGCAGATGAACGCACTTCCAAGGTGAACCTCGGCATTGGCGTATACCTCGACGATCAGGGACGGATACCGCTGATGGAGTGCGTCCGCGCTGAGGAGGACCGGCTGGCCGCCGCTGCGAAGCCGCACGTCTACCTCGGCATCGACGGGTTCCCGGAATACGTGCGACTGGCCAGGGAGCTGGTGTTCGGACCCGGCTCGCCCGCTGTCGCGGAGAAGCGCATCGCCACGGTGCAGAGCCTCGGCGGCACCGGCGCGCTGAAGGTCGGGGCCGATTTCATTGCCACCCTGGCCCCTGGAGCCACGGTCCTGGTCTCCGACCCCTCGTGGAGAACCATCGCGCGATCTTCGCGCGCACCGGTTTCAATGTCGGCACCTATCGGTACTACGACGCCGCGTCCAGGAGCCTCGACATCGACGGCATGGTCGCCGACCTTGAGGCAGCCGGGCCTGGCAGCGTCGTGGTGCTGCACGCCTGCTGCCACAATCCGACGGGATATGACCTGACGCCGGATCAGTGGGACCGGGTGATCCAGGTGATCGCGGACCGCGCGCTGATTCCTTTCCTCGACATGGCCTACCAGGGTTTCGGGACCGGGGTTGCCGAGGACGGCGCCGTGATCTCGCGTTTCGTGGCGGCGGGACTGCCCCTGTTCGTCTCCACCTCGTTCTCGAAGTCTTTCGGACTCTATGGCGAACGCATCGGTGCGCTGCACATCGTCTGCCAGGATGAGCAGGGAGGCCAGGCGGGTCCTGTCGCAGGTGAAGATCTGCATTCGCACCAACTATTCAAACCCGTCAACACACGGAGCGGCCATCGTCGCCGGCGTCTCGGGGATCCGGCCCAGCGGGCCCTCATGGGAGCGGGAACTCGACCAGATGCGCAACCGCATCAAACAGATGCGGGCCCGCCTGGTCGAGGGGCTGCGCGCTACGGGCATCGAGGACATGGACTTCATCGCCCAGCAGGCAGGCATGTTCAGCTACTCGGGCCTGTCGAGGGATCAGATGCTGGCGTTGCGCCGGGAACACGGCATCTACGGCACCGAGAAGGGCCGGATGTGTGGCAGCCCTCAACGAGGCAAACCTGGAGACCGTGGTCAAGGCGATAGCAGCGGTCAGGCAGTAAACACGATGGCTCCTGGAGTCCTGACCGCCGGGGCGGGCCCCTCAGGCCGAGGCAATGACGAACATCAGGAATGTGACATAGACGCAGGTGATCAGGACCCTGACCCTGGCCGAGATAGAAGCGGAACAACGCCCTGCGGTAGGCGAAGATGCTGGGGCTGTTGCCCAGCCTGGCTGTTCACGCGGGTCGGCGCCTATGAACTGGGCCTTCAGGGTCCAGCCTGGCCGGGTTCCGAATCGTGACATGCCCTCCAGGTGGATCTTCCCACCCTCGGCCAGCGATCTGAGGCTGCCCCGGGCGAGCAGCGCCCCTAGGACCATCACGACCGCGTGATCCACCAGCGTAAGTATCTGCAAACCCCACGACCCCGCAAACCGCAGCAGCGGCCCGACGACCGCCTTCCAAGGGTCGGCATCGCTGACGTAGCTGCACGCTATGGCGAAACCACCCACCATCAGCAGCCGGAACAGGGCCCCGAACATGCAGGACCACTGCGGCTGACGGCTGGTCACCTCCCCGGCGACCAGAGAGACAGCCACGACCCCGACCAGGCCGAGGTTCGCGATCATCACCCAGTCCAGGTATCCCCTGATGGGACGGAACAGCAGCCCAGGCAGCATCAGGACCACGGTGATGTAGACGGCCGTCCTGACACGCGAGTACAGCCACCGCACCCAGGCGACGAAACGCCGGTCCCACACCTGTCTCCGATACTGGTTCAGCTCGCGGCGCCGGCGTTCTCTCTCCGACTCGGCCGCGACAGCTGCCGACGGCTGGGCCGGCGAGGATACAGACGCCATGGCGTCGACCTCGGCTGGCGTGACCCGCCAGGTCTGTTGCGGGGCCGTAGCCGGCTGGACAGGGGCCATCGGCACCGTGATAGCCGGCAACTCCACAGTGGGGGTGTCGTCTTCAAAGGCCAGGGATCGTCTCGCAAGTTCTCTCCTCAGCGTTGCCCCCATTTCCCGGGACCCTAAAGTCAGTCTAGGTAGTCGCGGAGCACCTGAGAACGCGACGGGTGCCGCAGCTTGCTCATGGTCTTCGACCTCGATCTGCCGGATGCGTTCCCGGGTGACCCCGTAGACCTTGCCGATCTCGTCCAGGGTCTTCGGCTGCCCGTCGGTGAGTCCGAAACGCATCGACACCACCCCGGCCTCCCGCTCCGAGAGGGTATCGAGGACGTCGTTGAGCTGCTCCTGCAGCAGGGTGAAGTTGACGGCGTCCGCAGGGACGACCGCCTCGGAGTCTTCGATGAGGTCGCCGAACTCGGAGTCGCCGTCCTCACCCAGCGGGGTATGCAGTGAGATCGGCTCGCGGCCGTATTTCTGTACCTCGACCACCTTCTCAGGAGTCATGTCCAGTTCGCGGGCCAGTTCCTCCGGGGTTGGCTCCCTGCCGAGGTCCTGCAGCATCTGCCGCTGCACACGGGCCAGTTTGTTGATGACCTCGACCATGTGCACGGGAATCCGGATCGTGCGGGCCTGATCGGCCATGGCCCTGGTGATGGCCTGCTTTGATCCACCAGGTGGCGTAGGTGGAGAACTTGTACCCCTTGGTGTAGTCGAACTTCTCAACCGCCCGGATCAAGCCCAGGTTCCCCTCCTGAATCAGGTCGAGGAACAACATCCCGCGTCCCGTGTAGCGCTTCGCGAGAGAGACGACGAGACGCAGGTTGGCCTCCAAGAGGTGGTTCTTGGCGTTGCGGCCGTCATTGGCGATCCACTCGAAATCCTCAAGATCGTCGGGAAGGATCGGGTTATCGGCGTCCGAGATCCGCTCCTCAGCGAAAAGGCCGGCCTCGATGCGCTTGGCCAGCTCGACCTCCCTCGACGGCGTTGAGCAGCGCCACCCTTGCCGATCTGCTTCAGGTAGTCCTTGACGGGATCGGCGGTGGCGCCGGCCGAGACGACCTGTTGCTCCGGCTCGTCGGCATCGTCCTTGTCCGAGAGCGAGAAGCCCTCTTCCTCGACGAGCTCCTTCTCGAGGGTGGCTTCTTTCTCCTCGATGAACTGGGAGTCGTCCACCTCGTCAAGGGAGCGTTTCTTGCCTCCCACCTTCAGCACGACATCGTTGCCGTCACGCTGCACCTCGACCTCGATCTCGCCGGAGGTGACCTGGGCAATGGTCGGGCCATCCGCCTCGGCCGTCGGCTCGGGCTTGGACCGTGATCGGGTGGTTTTTGGTAGCGGCCTTGGCCGTAGCCGTCGTCGCACGACTGGTCTTGGCCGTCGCCTTGACCCCAGTGGCTTTGGCGCGGGCGCTCCGGGTGCCGGAAACTGTCTTTTTCCTTGGTGTCGATCTTCGCGGCCTTGGCCTTCGGTCTCGGCCTTCACGGCTTTCTTCTTTGGTTCAGCCTTCGTGGCCCCCGCCTTCGATTCAGATTTCGTTGTCTTCGTGGCACGGGTGCGCTTTGGTGGCGGGTTTGGCCTTCTCCGGGGCATCCGCAACGATGGTGGCGGTTTTCCTCGTGCGACTACGGGTGGTCTTCGGAGCCTGTTCGGAGCTCGAACCAGAGGTCACAGCGGTTTTCTCCTCGCGTCTGGGCACAGAGCACCCCTGTTGCGGTCAAGGGGCGTCTGAGCAATCATTCCACGGCCTTCCCCCACACTCAAACGCACGCCTACGGAAGTCCCCATCCCGGGCCCGGGCCTCACCGCACCGGACGTCATACCACGGTCTGAGATACCCCTGAGATAACGATTGGGTCACGATTGCGGGAACCTTTGCCCTCCTGGACGCGTTTAGATGGGCATAGACGTCAGAAAGGCGGACCCAATGATCATGACTGCGCGAACCCGCAGCACCGACGGTATCGATGGCAAGGATGCCGTTGGGCTCTACCTGGACGCGATAGCCAAGACCCTCTGCTGAGCGCCGAGGAGGAGGTGCAGCTGGCCCGTGCCATCGAGGCCGGACTGTTCGCCCAGGAAATCCTCGACGGCAATGAGACCACCTCGACAGACGCCACCCGTGAAGAACTGGAGCAGCTCGTCGAGCTCGGTGAGCAGGCCATGCAGCGTTTCATCAAGGCGAACCTGCGCCTGGTGGTCTCCGTGGCCCGGAAATACGGCCGCGCTCAGATGCCGCTGCTCGACCTGGTGCAGGAGGGCAACACCGGCCTGATCCGGGCGGTGGAGAAGTTCGACTACACCAAGGGATTCAAGTTTTCCACCTATGCCACCTGGTGGGTGCGGCAGGCCATTTCCCGCGGCATCGCCCAGCAGGGCCGTATCGTGCGCCTCCCCGTGCACGTGGCCGAACAGGTCAACCAGGTCTCCGCGGTACGCCGCAACCTGGAGCGCACCCTCGGCCGCGAACCGGAGGTGGTGAGATCGCCGACGAGCTGAATCTGGCCGAGGACAAGGTCGTCGACCTGATCCGCTACGCCCGCGACCACGTCTCCCTCGACGCCCCCGTCGAGGCTGACGGCGACACCGCGCTCGGCGACCTGATCGCCCGCGAGACCGCCCCGGGCCCCGATGAGGTGGTGCTCGACGCGGAGGAACGTGCCCGCCTCGACGGCATGCTCTCAGCACTCGATGACCGTTCCGCCGACGTGGTGCGACGCCGCTACGGTCTCCTCGATGGCCGGCAGCCAAACTGGCCGACATCGGCCAGCACTGGGGATCACCGCTGAGCGGGTGCGGCAGATCGAGCGCCTCGCCCTCGCCAAGATGCGCGAGTACCAGGCAGCCGCCTGAACTCGCGTATCCCCTGATCCGGCTCAGCCGACGAGCCGGATCAGCCCTTCCTGGGCGCAGGAGGCAACCAGCTGACCGTTCTGGAACAGCCGCCCCTGGCAGAACCCGCGAGCCCCGGAGGCCGATGGGGAGACCATGTCGTAAAGCAACCACTCGTCGCAGCGGGCGGACGATGGAACCACATGGCGTGGTCGATGGAGGCGGCCTGTATCTGCGGAGACAGGAACTCGACCTCGTGCTGCACAGTCGAGACGCTAAAGCAGCAGCAGGTCGGTCAGGTAGGCCAGCACAGCTGAATGGAGCCGCTGGTCACCAGGCATCGGTTCCTGGGTACGAACCCAGGCCCCTCATAACCCCGCCGTTCTGGCTCGGCACGGGGTGGATGCCAGGCGGACATCAAGGGCATCCCACTCCGACAGCATCCGGATCGGGGTCCCGAAACGCTCCTCCAGCGCCCTGAGTTAGCGACGACGACTCCTCCGGCGAAGCGACCGACTCCGGCTGTACCGCAGAATGAGTCAGGCCCTCCTCCTGCTCCTGGAAGGAGACGTTCAGGTCGAAGATCACGCTGTCGTACTGGCGGGTGATCACCCTGCGCGCCGAGAAGGTGCGACCGTCACGGATATGCTCCACACCGAAACGCAAGGGCTCCCGGCGGTTCCCCGGGCGCAAGAAATAACCGTGCAGGGAGTGGACCGCCCGGCTCGGGGACGGTTCGCATGGCTGCGACGAGGGTCTGAGCCATCACTTGCCCGCCAAACAGTCTCTGCCACTGCGTGTCCGGCTGGGGACCCCGGAACTTGTCCCTGCTGACCTCGACGAGGTCGAACAGCTGATCAGGTCTTTCGTGGTCGCGGGCACCCGGCCATTATCACCCGATTCTGCCCATCGCCTGCGAGATGCGTTTGGCTGAGACAGGCACCAGGGTGCGTGTTCCCTGTGCGAACAGGCTGACCCTGAACTCCTCCAGCAGGAATGCGATCTCCTCCACCTCGGGGGACAGCGGGCCTGGAGGCTGCGTGTCGCACAACTCGGCGTAGCGGGATTCCAGCTCCGAGATCTCGGCACGGTTCCGCTCGTGCCTGCTGGGGTTTTTGCCGCGCGCAACAAGCCGGGTCTCGCAGGCCCCAACCCAGACGGGGACACGGTCAAACCACGGATCCGGCGTGGCGGAGATGAATCTCCTGAAGGTGAGGTTGGCCAGCTGCTCGGTGATGTCCTGCCGCACTTCGTCGTCCACCGGCAGCCCGGCGAGCAGGCGCTCCACCCGGGCCTGAGCCGCCAACGCCCGCGCGGCAGTCGAGACCACAGCGGCTGTTGTCTCAGGGCAATCGGCGCGCACTGCCTCCGCCACCCGCCGGAACTCCTGCTCATCGCGCACCCGCACTGGATCCGTGATCGCTCAGCAACAACCGGTCGGAGGCCTTCAGCCAGGCGTCCTCAAGCAGTTCCGGCACCGAGGAGTACTGGCTGGAGCCGAGCGCGAGCTTCTCCTGGTTGCCAAGGTGCGAGACCACCCAGCGGACCGGCGATGGATTCACCAGGGTCAGCAGGCGCCGCACCCCCAGGGCGTGGAGACGCTCTGCCCTCACGGATGTGTCCACCACCTGCACCCCGACGCTGCTCCCCTCATCCACGAGGCAGGGATAGCCTTCCACTCCCCCGCCGAAGCGCCGCGTGACGGGAAGCCTCCCGAAACTCCAGTCGGTCTGCCCCGTCGTCGCGACCCTCCCCGCGGAGCGTGTAAGCCGGGAGGCGATCTTGGCGCTGAGCCGGGTCTTGAGCGCGGCTAGGTCTTCGCCGCGGTCCACCCTCACGGCGGCCCTCGAACACGATGAACATGGGACGCAGGTGGTGATCCACCGCATCCAGGCGCCAGTTATCAGAAGCCACCCGCTCCCCGTGAGCGCGGTGAGCGCCCTGCCGAGGGCGTCTGGGAAATAGCTGGTGTCGCTGACCCCCTGCTCCCGGAGCCAAGCGACGGCACGGCGAGCGAAATCCGGGGCAGGCACGAACGCTGTGCGGATCCTCTTGGGAAGACCCCGATCAGGGCCGTCGCGAGTTCCTCGCGCAGCCCCGGCACCTGCCAGGTAAAGGGCGCCGGGTCCAGGGCTCCCAGCTGTTCCAGCCGGACCTCGACCGTGACACCGTCGTGGCCCGCCCCAGGATCGTAGACGTAGGTGACCGGCAGCTCCAGTCCCGACACCACCCATCTGTCGGGGAAGTCAGCGATGTTGAGCGCACCGGGGTCGGTCATGCAGTCCGCGGGGCTCAGGCGCAGCCCTGAGTCATCGTCCAAGGACTTCAGGTAGCGTTCGAAGGCAGCACCGGAGACGACCTCGGGGGTAGCCGGGTGGCGTAGAAATCGTAGAGAGCCTGGTCGGAGATCAGCAGCTCCGGCCGACGCATCCGGTCGGTGAGCTGCTCCGCCTCGTCGTAGGCGAACCGATTGGCAGCTACGACGGGGTTGCGGGTCTCCCAGGCCCGTTCCACCAGCCCGGTGCGGATGAAGATCGCACGGGCCTGCTCAGGATGGGCGACGGCGTAGTTGGTGCGGCGTCCGGAGATGACCAGCACGCCGAACAGACTCACGGTCTCGCTGGCGATGACCGTGGCACTGCGAGGCGAGAAGGCCGGTTCGGAGAGAGTGCGGGTCACCAGGTCACCGGCGGCTCGCTCTACCTGTGCAGCCGTCACCGGCGCGACGGTGCGCGCCCACAGACGGGAGGGTCTCCCACGAGCTCATAGGCCACCACCAGCGGCGGCGTGGACTCTGCACACGCCGAGCCAGGCGTGATGGCGAACCGCGCGCCACGTGTCCCCTGGTACTCAGTCAGGGGACGGCGCCGTCCCTGGGTTCTCGGGAGTGGTGGCAGCGCTAATCCGATATTAGAAAGCAGGCCGGTCAGCAGGCAGTCGAGGACCACGTCCATCGCGGCAGTGCCTTTGTCCGGCAGGTCAAGTTCCCCGGCAGACCTCACGAAGCTGGGAGACGAGATCCTCCCACTCCCGGAAACGCACGAAGTGCAGGAACTCCGCACGGCAGAGTTTGCGGAAAGCGCTGCCCGACAGCTTCCGGCGCTGACCCCGCAGATAGTCCCAGACGTTCAGCAAAGCCTCGAAGTCACCTCCCGCCAAGGACCCTCTCGGCTGTTTCCCAGGCCGGGTCCCAGTGTGCACGGTGTGACGTCTCGGCTCTGTGCCCTCAGGCTCCGGTTCGGCGACGACTGGCTGGCTGAAACGCCGGTGCAGCTCATCGGCGGCCTGCTGGTTGTCTGTGGGGCGTTCCCGCACGTCGGGCACGGTCAGTCCGGCGACAATCACCTGAACCTGGTGCAGGGCACCACGCCGGGCACCCTCGATGAGCATCCGGCCGAGCCGCGGGTCGACAGGCATCCTCGCCAGCAGCCGCCCCACGCGGGTGAGCCTGACCTGTTCACGGCGGCGGCGCGGCTTGATGGCGCCGAGCTCCTGCAGCACCCGCAGGCCGTCGCTGATCTGCGAGGCCACCGGGGCCTCGACGAAGGGAAAGCTCTCGACATCCCCCAGCCCCGCCTGCGCCATCTGGAGGATGACGGTGGCTAGGTTCGTGCGCAGGATCTCCGGCTCAGTGAACTCGGGGCGGGAAGCGAAGTCCTCCTGGCTGTACAGCCGGATCGCGACGCCGGGGCCGAGCCTCGCCACAGCGGCCAGCCCGCTGGTTTGCGCTGGCCTGCGAGACCGGTTCGATCGGCAGCCGCTGCACCTTGGTGCGTGCCGAGTAGCGGGAGATGCGGGCTGTGCCGGTGTCGATCACGAAGCGGATTCCCGGCACGGTGATCGAGGTCTCCGCGACGTTCGTCGCCAAGATCACGCGCCTGCCTGCGTGTGACTGAAACACCTTCTGCTGGTCAGCCGCAGCCAGCCGCGCATACAGGGGTACCGTCTCCCAGCCGGACAGCTTCAACGCCCGGATGGCGTCCGCGGCATCCCGGATCTCCCGTTCCCCGGACAGGAACACCAGCACATCCCCCGAGGAGGTGGTGGCCGCCAGTTCCTCGACAGCCATGGCGATGGCGTCCACCTCGTCGATTCCCTCCCCGGCAGGCTGGTAGCGGACCTCCACCGGGTGGGTGCGTCCGGACACCTCGACGACCGGCGCATCGCCGAAGTGGGCGGCGAACCGGGCAGTGTCGATGGTCGCTGAGGTAACGACCACCCGCAGCTCCGGTCTACGCGCCAGGAGCTGCTTGAGGTAGCCCAGCAGGAAGTCGATATTGAGGCTGCGTTCATGGGCCTCGTCGATGATGATCGTGTCGTAGCGCCTCAGGTCGCGGTCGTGAGCCAGCTCGCTGAGCAGCACACCGTCGGTCATCACCTTGATGCGGGTCGCGTGGCTAACCCTCCGGGTGAACCGCACCTGATATCCGACGAATTCCCCGAGCTGCGTCCCGCATTCCTCCGCGATCCGGTGCGCGACCGTACGGGCGGCGATTCTTCTCGGCTGCGTGTGGGCGATCCGTTCCCGTCCCGCCAGCAGGCAGATCTTCGGGAGCTGGGTGGTCTTTCCCGATCCGGTCTCGCCGGCGACCACAACCACCTGGTGGTCGCGGATCAGGGAGGCGATCAACGGCGCCTCCGCTGAGATCGGAAGCGCCGGATCGAAGGTGAGGTGTGGCTGCTGGTTCACTTACCGTGGGTGATGTATAGCGGACACAGCGAATGGGCCATCAAGCCACGCAGCAGGCCTCCCAGCCCGAACCCCGGGATAGCCTCCTCGCCAGCGCCCAGCACAAGCAGGTCGTAATTCTCCGAGCGTGTCACGAACTCGTTGATCGGGGTGGCCGCCACGACCGCCACCTCGTAAGGAACATCCGGGAAGGTTTTGGCCTGCTCCACTGCCATCGCCTCGATGCCGCCCCCGGTGAAACGGATCAGCTCCTCCAGGTCAGCAGGCCCGAGTTTCGGGCCGAACAGCCCGATGGGCGGCTGCAGGGCATGGACGATCTCAAGCCGCGCCCCGAGCAATTGGGCCTGCTCAAAACCCGCGGTCAGCGTGGAACGATTCACCCGGCTGGTGTTGAGCCCGACCCCGATCAGCTTCTTATGCCCCACATCCTGCGGATGGGCCGCAGCCGAGATCACCAGCACAGGGCAGTGGGAGCCGGCCACAACGGAGACACTTGTGGAGCCGACGAACATCCGCTCCAGCCCAGAGACAGAGCGTCTGCCCACGACGATGAGGTCAGCCACCCTCGCTGAGCCGGCCCAATACCCCGCCAGGTGATCCGAGCACCACCTCGGTGCGGATACGTTCCTCCCCCAGGCCAGTCTCACGGGCTTTGGTGGCGGCGGCCTCGTTGGCGCTGACTCCTGCGTTCTGCAGCACCTCCGGGTCGTAGACAACACCCCATGCCCCAGCCAGCATGGCATCGTCGACGGCGTGCACCAGCAGCAGCTCACCATCGATCTCAGCGGCGAAGCTGGCGCCGTATTTGACGGCGCGCAGACCATCCTCACTGCCATCGACACCCACCACTATGAGCTTGCGGTCCTCCATGTCATCCTCCTCAACTCTGGGGCACTGGATTGCCGGAAATCACCCGGCCCGTCACTTCTTCAACATTCACCGCCACGCTGACCGGCTGGTTGTGCGCCAGGAAACCGACGGATCCGGCAACCTCGCTGGGCCCGCTTGTCCCCCGGACCAGCACCGACCACCCGACCGCGGTGCCGTGGTCGATCTCATCTACCTGGAAAGCCACCTGCGTGGGTTCAGCGAGCCGCGCCAGCGGGGATGCGGGACTGGTGTGGAAAACCACTGCACCGTTGATCAGCCGGTAGTTCACGGGAAGCACGGTCAAGCCGTCAGCTCCCTGCCAGACCACACGCCCGACCCCGCCGCCCCCCAGCAGGCGCAGGCACTCGGGAACGTCCAGCCGTTCGAAGTATGTGACCTCAGCCATGGGAGAACTCTAGTGTCTGACGACGACAGTCCGCGCACCATATCGATATCGTCCCCAGGTTCAGACCTACCCGGACACCAGCTGGTGGCAGAACGGCACATTCAGCCCGCGGACGGGAAGGTGGTGCGTCCGCCCAACTTGTGGGCCAGGTCGTCATCGATACCGTCCGCCACCTGGGAGATGGATTCGAGGGCCCTGCCTCAGGTGCCGGGGGACGAAGGGCTGGGCGGGAACCGAGACCTGGACGAAAAACGCGATCCCCTGTGCAGGGCGAAGCGGCAGTAGCGGGACTCCACATTCAGGTCGTTGAGCACCTCGCAGGCGCGGGAACGGCCATTGACATCGTGGACGAGCGCCGCGAACAACACCAGTTCCTTGAAATCCGGGGTGGAGCGGCAGAACACCATCGTGGAGCCGACGCGGATAGCGACCTCCCCGCGGCATTACGCAGAGCCGGATGCCCGAACATCTGTTCCAGTTCGGCGTCGACAATAGAGTCGAGCTGGGCCTGGCTGCTGGGGAGCACGACGCCATAGGTTCCAGGGGCCGGTGGGGTCAGGCCGCCGTCGCTGGCTGTCAGCAACTCCGCGAGCTGGTCAGGTTCCAGGAAGATCGGGTGCAGCACCCCCACGATCTCGGTCATGGTGGCGGTGGTGAGATTCGCCAGCTCAGTGGCCTCCTCCTGGTCCCGCCGGGCGGTGAAACCCTTTGGGGAGGCAACCCAGCCGAGCTCCCTCAGCTGTGGGGAATCGACGCCGACGAGAGTAGCCTCGACGATCCCAGGCTCGACCGCCGAGAACCGCACCGCGGGGTGTGCCTCGCGAGGGTCCTGACTGCTGACGGCAGAGATGGTCAGGTCGGCGCTGGCATCCATCACCGACAGCACATCAGCGAGCCTCTCAGTGAAGTCCGCCCACGCCTGCCTGGTGGTTTTTGTCCAGATCGAAATCTTCAATATCAGCCATGCAGCCCACCTCCGGGACTCAACCTAGCAAACCGGCAACAATACGGGTGTCCCGGCTGCGGGCACACTCTCTGAAGCGGTTCATGGGCAGCGGTAACACTATCCCGGGCTCATTGAGGGTGACCTAAAATTATCCCTGTTCCCTGATGCGAGAGGACGCCATGCATCCCCAGGACTGGCAGCTGCCGTATGAGTTGATGCTCCTGAGCCTGTTCTGCATAGTCATGGCACGCTCGAACGGCACCTACTGGCTCGGGAGGGGCATCGTCACCGGCACAAGCCACACACGCTGGAAACGCATACTGGAGACCCGGCTATACCGCGTCGGCTGTTCGTGGCTGAACCGCTGGGGACCAGCCGCCGTCACCCTCAGCTTCCTGGTAGTCGGGCTCCAGACCATGGTCAGCCTGGCTGCGGGGGTGGCACGCATGCCGCTGCGCCGCTACCTGCCCGCGGTGATCGTGGGCTGCGTCATCTGGGCGTTCATCTGGGGCACCGGCGGGATGATCAGCCTGGTGGTCATCTCACAGGCCTGGGAGCACAGCCCGGTACTGACGGTCACCGGGCTGGTCGTGGTCGCTGTGGCGGTGACCGGTTTCAACCTGCTGGGACGTCACCGTGGCGATCAGCCGTCGAAACGACGCGACGCCCCTTGTCCGCCGACTGCGCCAGGGAGCCGTAGATCTTCAGCGCAGTCGAGACCTGCCGCTGACGGGTCGCAGGCCGGTAGCCCCCGCCGGTCTCCAGCTCCGCGCGCGGGCAGCGAGTTCCTCATCGGGGAACATTCAGCGAGATCAACCGCTTGGGGATGGAGATGGTGATCTCGTCGCCGGTACGCACCAAGGCGATCGGTCCCCCGGAGGCCGCCTCGGGGGAGACATGCCCAATGGACAGCCCCGAGGACCCGCCCGAGAAGCGCCCATCGGTGATGAGCGCGCACTTGGGTCCAAGGCCCAGCCCCTTCAGATAAGACGTCGGATACAGCATCTCCTGCATCCCCGGGCCGCCCTTGGGACCCTCATAGCGGACGATGACAACGTCTCCCTCCTTCACCTTCTTGCCGAGGATGGACTCCACGGCCTCCTCCTGGGATTCGGTGACGAAAGCGGTTCCCCGTGAAATCCCATTGGTGTTCCGGCACACCCGCGGTCTTCACAATCGCCCCGTCGGGGGCGAGGTTCCCCTTCAACACAGCCAGGCCGCCATCGGTGGTGTAGGGATGCTTGACGGAGCGGATGCACCCGGACTCGGAGTCGGTGTCCAGAGACTCCCAGCGATTGGTGGAACTGAAGGGAACCGTGGTGCGCACCCCGCCAGGGGCAGCGTGGAACAGCTCGATGGCCCTGTCCGTCGCACTACCACCGCGGATGTCCCAGTCAGCCAGCCACTGCTCCAGCGACGGCGAGTGCACCGAGTGGACATCCTCGTCGAGTTTCCCCCCGCGACGCAGCTCCCCGAGGATCGCCGGAATCCCGCCAGCACGATGGACATCCTCCATGAAGTAGCGCTCTGAGTTGGGAGCCACTTTCGACAGGCAGGGGTGACGCGAGAGATGGCGTCGATGTCGTCCTGGTCGAAGTCCACCGCCGCCTCCTGGGCGGCGGCCAGCAGGTGCAGGGACGGTGTTGGTGGAGCTACCCATCGCCACATCCAGGCGCATCGCGTTGCTGAACGCCTGCTTCGTGGCGATGGACAGCGGCAGCACCGAGGCATCGTCCTCGTCGTACCACCGGCGGCACAGGTCGACGATCAACCGTCCCGCATTCACGAACAGGTCGCGGCGGGCGGCTGCAGTGGCGAGAGTGGAGCCGTTTCCAGGCTGGGCTAGGCCGATCGCCTCCAGCAGGCAGTTCATGGAGTTCGCGGTGAACATCCCCGAGCAGGAACCACAGGTGGGGCAGGCACTGGCCTCGATGCGGCCCAGCTCCTCGTCGCTGACATCTGGGTCCACGGCGCCGTCATCGCGTTGACCAGGTCGAGGGAGGTCGTGGCCTGCCCGTCCCGGATGATGGCCTGCCGGCCTCCATGGGCCCGCCGGAGACGAACACCGTCGGGATGTTGAGCGCAGCGCGGCCAGCAGCATCCCGGGGTGATCTTGTCGCAGTTGGAGATACACACCAACGCGTCAGCGCAGTGGGCGTTCACCATGTACTCCACCGCGTCGGCGATCAGTTCCCGGCTCGGCAGCGAATACAGCATGCCCCCATGCCCCATCGCGATACCGTCATCAACGGCGATGGTGTTGAACTCGCGGCCAACCGCCCCGGCCTCCTTGATGGACTCCGAGACGAGCCTCGCCCATGTCGCGCAGGTGGACGTGCCCGGGTACGAACTGCGTGAAGGAGTTCGCCACCGCAATAATGGGTTTGCCGAAATCAGAGTCGGTGATCCCCGTGGCGCGCCAGAGTGCGCGGGCGCCGGCCATGTTGCGACCATGAGTGGACGTGCGGGAACGCAGCGCAGGCATATTTCTCCTTCATGCGTTGAACTCGCCAAGTGTACGGGGTAGTGCAAGGAATCCACCGATAAGGATTGCCTGACTCAGCGGATATCCCGCCCTGTCTGAGCCACTGTGATCGCTATCGGCGCACCGCGCCCATTACGGTAGGTAGAGCCCCATACGGTAGGCGCACATCATTTCCTGGCCGGGAGCCTGACCACCTGGAACTCCTGCCGCAGTATGACCGATCATCGATGAGAACATTGACTCGGCACGGACACTGCACCGCTGATCCACGCGACTGGCTAGCCGCGGATGAGCTGGGCTACGGCGTCCACGCCTGCCGGTTCCCTGTCCGCGCCTGCCCGCCAGCGGAGCCTCTGAGGCATGATGGCTGGCGTGACCAGTGTTTTCGACGCCGCCGCCCGAGATTTCATCGCCCTGGCTCCATTGTTGTGGGACCGTGTAGGCCAGATCGTCGTCGAGTCAGCGCCTCCCCAGGACGGCGCACGGGTGCTGGATGCCTGCTGCGGCGCCGGGTCAGCGGCACTCCCCGCCGCCGAATGCGCCGGGCCCAACGGACAGGTGGACTGTGTCGATCTGTCCGCTCCGTTGATCGAGGCGCTGAAGAGCCGCCTGGCCGATTCGCCCTACCTGGGAGAGTGCATGCCTTCACCGCCGACATCACCACCTGGGAAGCTGGACCCTACGATCAGGTTCTCTGCATCCTCGGGCTTCCCTTCATCCCTCGACCCGGCTGGTGGCGCAGCTCACCTGGCCGGGTTGCTCGGCCCCACTGGGAAGCTGGTCATCGCCCACTGGCGCTCCTCCTCAGACTCACTCGACCTGCCGGGAGTCGGAGCCACCCCTGGCTGGGGCTCTGCAGCGTCTCGGAGGTTCGGTGTCACCACCGCATATGGGCCGTGCCAGTTTCAGCAAAGACCTGACCCACCCTGATTCGATGAAGGCCAGGCTGGAGACCCTCGGGCTTGCTGCCGAGGCCACGACAGCGGAGCTGAAGATTCCCCTCGATCCCACGTCCCTCCGGCTGCTGGTGGAGGGCTCAGCTCGGGGGATGCTCACCGGACTCGATGCGACCACCCGCGAACAGGCCCATGCACTCCTGGCAGAGGAGCTGGCGGGCAGGGAGCTGGACGCCTCGCTAGTGGTGGGCACCGGCCAGAGAAGGTCTTAGAGGATTCTCAACGGTCTTCAATCTGCTGCGTGGCCAGGTCAACCCCTCAAATGGGTCTTGGTGATTCCCGTCAGTGGGGATCGGCTGACCCAGACTGCCCAGGCATCCCCCTGGCATGCGGATCGTCACCAGCGCACATCTAGACACGCCCTCTTGCCGCTGTTTTGCCAGCACAGTCTCCGGGACTGCCTCGCAGCGCCTGCGACCCTACGGCGGGTCCCCTCGCAGCTCAGCGACGGCCGGACCGGGCGCGCCGGGTTCCCCTACCGGCGTCCCTTTGAGGTTTCGTCTCCGGTGCCGTAGCTGCGGGACCACCTCTCGCAGGTTCTGGCGGATCATCGCGGGTGAAGGTCCATTCCGGGTCGGTGAGCATCCGCGCCGCGGAAAGCCCCGCCACCATCGCTATCACCCCGAACAGCGCGGTTGTTCCCTGCGAGAGCGCCAGGTCCGGACGGTTCTGGTCGATATGGAGCAGGCTCCGCAGGGCTGCCGACCCGGGAATGGAGACCAGTAGGGTCGGCACCGTCATGATGATCTTCTCCAGCCCGAAGATCTTTTCCCAGCACGGCACAGCCGAGGCCGATGGTGAAGCACCCCGCAAACGTGGCGATGTGCTCCGCAACACCCAGGTCGATGACCCAAGCCGCAGGGCATTGCTCCCAGCACCGCGACCACTCCGGAGGCGATCGCCGTCCCCAGGGGAGAGTTGAGCATCATCGCCCAGCCGACGACGGCGACGAAGCTGGCTACCGCCCTGATCACCCAGAACTGCCATGGCTCGGCAACGAGGGGTGGGACCGCCTCGGCTGCCACCCCTCCGATACGGGCCACGAGCCACACCCCGATCGTGATGGCCAGCAGGATCATCGACGCGCTAGGCGGCCCGGGGTAGCCCCGCAGTGAGGTCCAGCCGGGTGAGCTCCAGGCCGGCGGTGACCAAGGGGAAGCCCGGAATCAGGAAGATCGAGGCACAGATGAAGCCTGCGGCCATGCGTGGGCTGGCCTCCCCCAGCAGATGATCCAGCGCACCGGTTCCCAGCAGATAGAGGGCAGAGGCCGTGAAGGCCGACACCAACACCACCGCCAGGTGGTTCAGCTGCCAGCGGCTGAGCCGGCGAAACATCAGGTAGGCCACCGCAGAGGCCGGCAGCACGGCAGTGATCTCGCGCCATCCAGCCCCGGCCAGCACAGCCACGGCTGCACACGCCAAGGCGACCATGATTCCCCGCAGCCAGGCCGGGTACAGGGAGGGTGCGTTCTCGATCCGGTCGAGCTGGCGGTCCAGCTCCGTCGCGGTGATCTTCCCCGGCATCTCATTGCTGAGTTTCTGCAGCATCGCGATGCGGTGCGCGTCGACCCCCGGCTTGGGCACCTCAACCACCTTGGTGCGGAAGACACCCCGGCGCTCCACCGTCATTGCAAGCGATGTGAAAGTGATCGACGACGCAATGTTGCCCAGCCCGAGGGCTGTGGCTGCCCGGCGCATGAGCTGCCTGATCCTCAGTGAGCTAGTGCCAGCCCCGAGCATCATTCCCCCGGCCCGGGCCACCACGTCAGTGCGGCGGATGAGGTGTCTGGGTTCAAGGGAGTCCTCGAACTCCTGGTCGCCGTAGCACTCCGGATCGGGTTGGTTCACGCGGCGAGTCTGACGACGCGGCTCCCGCCGTAAGAGCGCAGGCAACACGCCGGCTCCGGGGGAATCGCCCCGGCGGGCGCCAGGACCTGACCGGTCTGGCGCCCGTTGCTGTCCGTGTCAGCTGCAGCCACTGGTGGAGCCGCAGCCCTCGCAGACGTAGCAAGAACCGCTGGGCCGCATCTTGGTGCCGCAGGTGAAGCAGAGCGGCGCGTCCACCGCATGTCCTGTCATCGACTCCATCAACTCGGCCGTGGTGTGGGCATCGATCAGGGAGGGCTGCCGGGCGCCGTCGACGTTGAAGTCATCGTAGGCGTCATTGCGCAGGCTCTCCGCCTCGGGCATCTCGGCTTCTTCCTCCTCCGACAGGTAGGAACCAGTCGCGACGTAACGGGCCCGCTCGGCGGCGGTGTAGATGCCCAGGTCAGCCCGGTCATCGAAGGTCAGGTAGTCCAGCGCCAGGCGCCGGAAGATGTAGTCCATGAACGACTGCGCGATGCGGATGTCCGGGTCGTCGGTCATGCCCGCAGGCTCGAACTTCAGGTTGGTGAACTTCTGCACGAAGCTCTCGAGTGGCACCCCGTATTGCAAGCCGATGGACACAGCGATGGAGAAGGCATCCATCACACCAGCCAGCGTGGAGCCCTGCTTGCCGAGCTTCAGGAACACCTCTCCGAGGCGTCCGTCCTCGTAGGCGCCGGAGGTCATGTACCCCCTCGGCACCACTGACGGAGAAGCTGGTGGTGCGGCCCTGGCGTGACTTCGGCAGACGCTCCCGCTTGGGACGGTAGACGACCTTCTCAACCACTTTCTCGACAACTCGGACGGCATCCTCTTCCTTATCGGATTTCTTGCCGTCGGACAGCGGCTGTCCCACCTTGCAATTGTCGCGGTAGACCGCGAGCGCCTTAAGCCCCAGTTTCCAGCCCTGCCGGTACACATCCGCGATGTCCTCGACGCTGGCCGACTCTGGTAGGTTCACAGTCTTGGAGATGGCTCCCGACAGGAACGGCTGCACCGCTGCCATCATCCGCACGTGCCCCATGGGAGCGATGGCCCGCTGCCCCATCGCGGTGTCGAAGACCTCGTAGTGCGCCTCCGCGAGACCCGGCGCCCCGACCACGTGCCCATTCTCGGAGATGAAGTCGACGATGCCCTGGATCTGCTCTTCGGTGTAGCCGAGCTTGGTGAGCGCCCGCGGGATGGTCTGGTTGACGATCTGCATGGAGCCACCGCCAACGAGTTTCTTGAACTTCACCAGGGAGAAGTCCGGCTCGACGCCAGTGGTGTCGCAGTCCATCATGAATCCGATGGTCCCAGTGGGCGCCAGCACAGAGGCCTGGGCATTGCGGTAGCCGTTGGTCTCCCCCAGGGAGACCACCTGCTCCCACTCCCGGGTGGCAACTCTCGTGGAGGGTCTTGTCCGCGGCCATGATGGGCGCCGACTCGTTGGCGGAACGGTGCCTGCGCATCACACGTTTGTGTGCCTCGGCGTTGCGTGCGTAGCCGTTGTAGGGCCCGACGATCCCGGCCAGCTCCGCGGAACGGCGGTAGGAGACAGCAGTCATGATGGAGGTAATGGACGCGGCGGTGGAACGCCCACCGTCGGTGTCATACCCCTTACCCATGGCCATCAGAAGCGCCCCGAGGTTGGCATAGCCGATACCCAGCTGCCGGAAGTTGCGGGTGGTCTCACCGATCGCCTCGGTCGGGAAGTCCGCGAAGCAGATGGAGATGTCCATCGCGGTGATGATCAGCTCGACGGCACGCACGAACCTCTCGGCGTCGAACACCCCATCCAGCCTCAGGGAACTTCAGCAGGTTGAGGCTCGCCAGGTTGCAGGAGCTGTTGTCGAGGCTCATGTACTCAGAGCACGGATTCGAGGCCGTGATGGGGCCGGTCTCCGGAGTGGTGTGCCAGGTGTTGATGGTGTCGTGGTATTGGACCCCGGGATCGGCGCACTCCCAGGCCGCCTTGGCGATCTTGCTGAAGAGTTCCCGGGCATCAACCTTCTCGATGACCTCACCGGTGGTGCGGGCGCGCAGCCCGAAGTCGCCTCCCCGTATCGACTGCCGACATGAACTCGTCGGTGACCCGGACCGAGTTGTTGGCATTCTGGTATTGCACAGAGGTGATGTCCCTGCCTCCGAGGTCCATGTCGAATCCGGCGTCGCGCAGCGCCCGGATCTTCTCCTCCTCGCGGGCCTTGGTCTCGATGAACTCCTCGATGTCCGGGTGGTCGATGTCGAGCACGACCATCTTCGCGGCGCGACGCGTGGCACCACCCTGACTTGATGGTCCCGGCCGAGGCATCCGCGCCACGCATGAAGGGAGACCGGGCCGGAGGCGGTGCCACCCGAGCTGAGCAGTTCCTTGGAGGAGCGGATACGCGACAGGTTCAGAGCCGGCACCGGAGCCTCCCTTGAAGATGAACCCCTCCTCCCGGTACCAGTTGAGGATGGACTCCATCGAGTCGTCGACGCTGAGGATGAAGCAGGCGGAGACCTGCTGCGGCGAGGCGGTGCCCACGTTGAACCACACTGGCGAGTTGAACGAGAAGTACTGGTGGAGCAGCAGCCAGGTCAGCTCTGCGCCGAAGACCTCGGCGTCCTCCTCGGTGGCGAAGTACCCGTTGTCGCGGCCGGCCTTGACGTACTGGCCGACGACGCGGTCGATGAAGGGTCTTGAGGCTGTCCTCACGCTGCGGGGTACCGAGCGCGCCCCGGAAGTACTTGTTCGTCACGATGGTGGAGGCGTTCACACTCCAGAAGTCAGGGAACTCGACTCCATGCTGCTCGAAGACCACCTCCCCGGTCTTCCAGTTGGTCTGCACCACATCGCGCAGCTGCCACGTGACCTCGTCATGAGGGTGCACTCCCTCGGTGGAGAACACGCGCTTGACGGCAAGACCCACTCCCAGGGCGGGTTGCTCACCGGCGCGTTCCCCGGCGGGTTGCTGACTTGGTCACAGTGGCGGTCATGAATTTCCTCACTCGAAACTGGCAGCGGGACTGGTTTGTTCAGCCGATCAGGGGGTCCTGGGTGTCAGACTCGCGGCGACGCCTGCGCCGCGAGCCGGCAGTGGGTTCAGGCAGTAGTGCATCGCCGGTTGGCTGGCGTCTTCTCATGGAGTCGATCTCGTCGATGAAGTCCTCGACAGAACCGAAGTTCTTGTAGACCGAGGCGAAGCGCAGGTAGGCCACGGGGTCCAGCTCCGCCAGGGGACCGAGGATCGCCACCCCGATGTCCTCGCTGGTCAACTCAGCCTGCCCGATGGAGCGCAGGTCCTCTTCCACGCGCTGCCCGAGGGCGGCCAGCTGGGCAGCGGTCACCGGACGGTTCTGGCAGGCCTTGGCAACTCCCTTGATCACTTTATCCCGGTTGAACGTCTCCACAACCCCGGAACGTTTCAAGACGTAGAGCTGGATCTGCTCGACGGTGGTGAACTTGCGCTGGCAGGAACAGCACATCCGGCGCCGGCGAATGGCCAGGCCGTCATCCGTCGCACGCGAGGTCAGACACCTTGGTGTCTGCATGGCGGCAGAACGGACAGTACACGGCAGAGTCCTCTCACACGGCCCCGTCCCCTGGGGCACGGCTTATCGCGTTGCTCCCCAGCGCCCTATGGCATCTAACTCAACACAATTTATTGAGTAAACAAGAGGTAGCAACCACTAGATATTGGGAACTCTATGCCCACTCCCCCGCCCCTGTCAAACATCACGCGAGGCGTGTTGCGGAAACCCCTCAGCGGTCACTGACGGAGACCGGCGCTGGATCCGACTGGTTGAGGGAAGCGATCCCCGGCGCCGCGACGATGAAGGCGAGCACCGTCAGCACGGTGAACGCCACGACTTTGATGCGATGCACGAGATGGGGAGCGGGACGCAGGACCGAACAGGCCACACCCTTTGCCACCTCGAGGCACGACGAGCCTGCGGGATGATCTCGCAGAACCACGGGCTGAGGAGCGGGCGCAGGGCCCCCGCAGGGTTCCCCCTACGCAGATGACAACGGCCCGGCTCGGCGACTTCGGTGCTCAGCGAGTTCCTCCACACGTCTGCTGTCACGACGGCGCCATCCGCGGCACATCGAACTGATGTTCGATCAGATTACAGGGCGCAGCGGATTTTTCAAACATGCTATCGATTATGCTGCGCCGTGCGCATCCTCACGGAAGTAGACACGGCACCACTGACATTTTCCGGTCAGCACATGCTGGCTCGAACAAATGTTCGTATCCTCGGGTAGGATGCCTCCATGGCAGACGAGACCCACCCCGCGGAGGCCAAAGAGGCCACGATCATCCGGCTTCCCTCTCGGAAGGCCTCGCGTGCCGGACGTCCCAGCAAGAAGCAGGCTGCCGCCGACGTGGCACGCATCACGGGCGTCCCGGACGCGGCCCCGTCGTCCCCCAGCGTCGACACCCTCACTCCCCGCCAGCAGCTGATGCTGAAACTGATCCGGGAGGCCGTGGATGCCGATGGCTACCCACCGAGCATGCGCGAGCTGGCGCAGCGAGCGGGCCTGGCCTCGACCTCCTCGGTCTACTACCAGCTGAAGGTGCTGGAGAGGGCAGGTTTCATCCGCCGGGACCCGAACCGGCCACGCGCCATGGTGGTCACCCTGCCGGATGGCACCGAACCCGAAGCCCCCTGCTCCGGATCTACCGGTCCCGGAACAGAGCCACGATACGCACCCCTGCTACCGTCGAGACCCCGCTGCTCGGCCGGATCGCAGCAGGCGGGCCGATTCTCGCCCAGGAACAGGTGGAGGACGTCTTCGCGCTGCCCAGGCAGCTGGTCGGTCAGGGCACTGTCTTCATGCTCCAGGTACAAGGCGACTCGATGATCGACGCCGCAATCTGCGATGGTGACTGGGTGGTGGTGCGCCAGCAGCCCGATGCGGACAACGGCGACATTGTCGCGGCTCTGCTCGACGACGAGGCCACGATCAAGACCCTCAGCCGTCGCGGCGGCAAAAGCCTGGCTGATGCCCCACAACCCGGCTTTACTCCCCCATAGACGGCACCCACGCCCGCATCATGGGCAAGGTGGTCGCGGTCATGCGGAGGGTGTGAGCCGCTACCCCGGGCAAGTCATATGCTGGAGGCCTGGAAGAATCCGGTTGAGAGGTATGCCATGACTAGCTCCACAGATGCAAAGACGCAGCGGCGCTACCGGCTCTCTGAGGTAGCACGCTCTGGGGAAACCGCAACCCGCACGCCCTTCTTCACCACGGACAACACGGGCGGGGTGGTCTGGGTGGTCAAGCCCGGCCAGGAGGTGATGGCCCACGACCACTCGGCGTCGGACGACATCTGGATCTGTCTCCAGGGCAGCGGCGTGTTCTTCCCCGAGCCCTGCGAGGAGCTTGAAATCCAGGCCGGCGACGTGATGGTCTCCAGGCCCGGGCAGTGCCACGGGATGCGCAACACGGGAGACGAGGATTTCATCTTCGTGAGCGTGATCTCACCTGCCCCGTCGGACTTCAATCCCATCGACTGCGATTGCGACTGACTGCTTCTTCCCCTATTCGCCGCCGACCAGGCGGGCGTGAACTTGGTCCAGGTCGGTCGTGACCGGCCCTCGCATGTTGGAGATGCCTGGGTTGTCGGCGTAGCGGGGCAAGACGTGGACATGGAGATGGAAGACCTCCTGCCCCGAGTCGGCACCCGCATTGCTCAGGATGTTGCAGGCCGTGGCTCCCAGCCTTTCCTTCAGCAGGTCACCTACGGTGCCGATGGCCGGGGCGATCTCAGCAAGCGCAGCCGGGTCCTCCAGGACGTCTTTCACGTGACGGCGGGGATGACCAGGGCGTGGCCCTGCTGCCACGGGTTGATGTCGAGGAACGCGACTGCGGTCTCGTCCTCATAGATCCGCTTCGACGGGATCTCGCCCTCGACAATCCGGCAGAACAGGCAATCGCTCATGGTCCTCACACTCCTCGCACTCGAAACCGGCTGCTGCCAGCTCCCTGTTTGACCTCAACAACAGTGAGCCGCCCATAGTGGAAGACGCTGGCGGCCAGCACGGCGTCGGCCCCCCGCGCGTGCGGCCTCGACGAAGTGGTGGCGGTCCCAGCGCCACCGGAGGCGATCAGAGGCACATCAACCACCTGGCGGACGGCACGGATCATCTCGATGTCAAACCCATCCGTGGTGCCGTCAGCGTCCATGGAGTTGAGCAGCACCTCCCCAATCCCCCGGTCAGCTGCCTCCCTCACCCATTCGATGGCATCCCTGCCGGCTGGCCTGCGGCCACCATGGGTGGTGACCTCGAAGCCCGACGCGGCCCAGCCGGCTCGCCTGGCGTCCAGGGACAACACCAGCACCTGATTGCCGAAGCGCGCGGCGATCTCGTCGATCACACCTGGCGCGGCAAGCGCGCCGGTGTTGATACCCACCTTGTCGGCTCCACAGCGCAGCAGCTCATCCACATCCGCGGCCGACCGCACTCCCCCGCCGACCGTGAGCGGGATGAACACCGTCTCAGCACAGCGGGTCACCATCTCACGCGTGGTTGCCCGGCCCTGCGCGGACGCGGAGATGTCCAAGAAGGTCAGCTCGTCAGCCCCTTGCGCTCCATAGCGGGCAGCCAGCTCCACCGGGTCGCCCGCATCCCTCAGGTCGCGAAGTTGACTCCCTTGACGACTCGTCCGTCGTGAACGTCGAGACAGGGAATGACTCGCAGCGCAACCGCCATCAGTCCTCCTCAAGGTCGGTGTCGACAACGCCCCGCCGCATAGCGAAGACCGCCTCCCGGCAGGTGCGGCGCAGATCCCCCAGGCCCGCCGCGGTGGCGATCTGTCCTGCCAGATCCACGACCCTGCCGCACCCAGCGCACGAAGTCACCGGCGGACAGGGCCACTGATGCGCAATACCTTTGCGAGCTCCTGGCCGCTGGCCCAGCGCCAGGCCGCCTCAGCGAAGCCGATATCCGGTTCGCGCCCCCGGTCGCGGCGGTGGTTGCGTTCCAGCGCCCCGACCTCACGCCACACGGTACGCAGCGCGGACTGGGCGGCCTCACTGGCGGCATCCGGCATGCGCGGGGGCCGCTGATCCCGGCTGGGTCGTGACTCGTAAAGCAGCGAGGACAGAACCGCGGCCAGTTGCGGTGCGTCCAGGTCAGCGAACACGTCACGCCGGATGCACTCGGCGGCGACGAGGTCCAGCTCGTTGTAGATGCGGCGCAGCATCCGGCCCGCGCCGGTTAGCTCGTCACCGTGCAGGTAGCCGAGGTCGGAGAGCACCCCGCACACCCGGTCGAACTGCACCGCCAGGGAGTTGGCTCGTCCCGTCAACTCTGCCTCCAGGCGTGCTGCCTCCCGCTCCAGCCGGATGGCGCGTGCCGCGGCGACGGCGTGCAGTTCCCGTTCCTCGCAGGCATGACAGGGGTGCCGTTTCATCTCGCGTCTCAGCTCTGCGATGCGGGCGGCCTGCGCCTCATCGGTCGGGGTCGGGTCGAAGGTAGGGGTCTCGGGATCGACGGATTCCAGCTTGGCGGACAGGGACGCCAGGAGCTCCCGGCGGGCCTTGCGATCCTGCGCCGAGAACCGCCGTGGGACGCGAACCCGGGCCACGGGCGCGGGCGCCCCGGGCAGGTCGTGGGGCCGCAGTCTCAAGATGGTGTGGTCAGCGGCGATGATCTGCGCCCAGGGCACACCGTCGCGGCTCTGCTTCTGACCGACGGCCAGCACTACGCACCAGCCCTGTCTCGGCACCCAGATCACATCGCCTGGCATAAGTTTCGAGATGGCCTCGGCAGTGTCATCTGCCCGCCGGGCGCGGCGTGCCGCAGCGGAGATGCCCTCCAGCTGGGAGATCTCCTCACGCAGCGCTGCGTATTCCATGAAATCCCCCAGGTGACACTCGGCCTCAGCACGGCTGGCAGCGATCTCCCGCCCCCGGTCACGACCAGCGCGACTGGCGGTGACCACGCTCTTGTCGATGGTGAACTGCGCAAACGACTGGTTCAGCACCTCACGCGCTCGTTCCCTGCCCATCGCCGCCGTCAGGTTCACGGCCATGTTGTAGCTCGGGCTAAACGAGGAACGCAGCGGATAGGTGCGCCTGGAGGCCAGGCCCGCCACCGCCCTGGGATCCATCCCGGGCTGCCAGAGCACGACGGCATACCCCTCGACGTCAATGCCCCGCCTACCGGCCCGCCCGGTCAGCTGCGTGTACTCACCCGGCGTGATGTCCACCACGGCCTCACCGTTGTATTTGACCAGTTTCTCCAGCATCACTGTGCGAGCTGGCATGTTGATGCCGAGCGCCAGGGTCTCGGTCGCGAACACCAGCTTGCAGGCCCCCGTGGCGAAACCTTCTTCGACGATCGCCTTGAAGGCAGGCAGCTGCCCGGCGTGGTGGGCGGCCACCCCAGAGCAGAGGGCTGCGCGGAAGTCCTCGTATCCCAGGGCATCCAGATCGGCCATCGACAGTCCGGCAACGTGCCGGTCGGCGATCTCCCCCAGCAGGGCCGCCTCATCCCGGCTGGTGAGGGTGACCCCGGCTGCGAGCGGTTGACTGACGGCGGCGTCGCAGCCGGCCCGGCTGAAGATGAAGCAGATCGCGGGAAGCAGCCGGGCCCTCTCCAGCACGAGCCGTCTCAGCCCGCGAGGTTCGCTGCCCCGCGAAACGCGGGTGCACATCGCCGCCGAAGGACCCTGTACCGCGCGGCCGTTTCCCGCGGCCAGAGCGTCCCCGGGGCCGGCGTGAGTCATCACGTACGCGCGTGGCCTCGGCGCGGGAGACCTTCACCAGTTCACGATTCACCTTCGCCGCGCGACTGCCTGGAAGTTCCCTGGCGGTCGGGGCGATCCCCTCAAACAGGTCGATGAGTCTCTTTCCCACCAGCACCTGCTGGTAGAGCGGCACCGGGCGTCTCTCGGAGACCACGATCTCGAAACTGCCGCGCACGGTGCGCAGCCAGTCGCCGAAGTCCTCCACGTTGCTGACAGTCGCGGACAGCGCCGTGACCTGGACCTGGGGAGCCAACCCCAGGATGACCTCCTCCCACACCGCTCCCCGGAACCGGTCGGCCAGATAGTGCACCTCGTCCATGACGACATGCCCCAGGTTGTTCAGTCCGTGGAACCCGCATAGATCATGTTGCGGAGCACTTCGGTGGTCATCACCACCACCGGCGCGTCGCCGTTGACTGAGGAGTCCCCAGTCAGCAGGCCCACCTGTGCGACACCATGCCGGGCTACGAGATCGTGGTATTTCTGATTGCTGAGAGCCTTGATGGGGGTGGTGTAGAAGCATCTGGACCCCGTCTCCAGGGCCAGCCACGCGGCGAACTCACCGACCACGGTCTTACCGGCCCCGGTCGGGGCAGCCACCAGCACCCCAGCCCCCGACGCGAGAGCCTCACACCCAGCAAGCTGATAGTCGTCAAGCGGAAAGGAGTAGAGCGCGGCGAAGCGCTGCACCTGATCGGTCACGGCCCCAAGGTAGCAGGGCCGGATCAGGCGACGAAGATCTTCAAGATCCCCGGCGCGCACTCAGCCCGCACGGGCACCTCCCCCAGCTCCTCGCCATCGCCCATCACGAACAGCCCCGGCCCGGCCAATTCGATGCTGCGCGCCCGGAACTGCTCCACGCAGGGATGTCTGACGAATGCCCCCGAGTACAGGGACGGGAGCAGCCTGAGCAACACCCCGCGCGAGACCGTCCTGATCACGGTCACGTCGAGCAGGCCGTCGGATGGATCGGCGTCGGGGGCAATCCGCATGCCGCCGCCGAAGAGTCCCGTGTTCGCGACCGCCACCAGCATCGCCTCCTGGGCGCGAGGCTCCCCGTCCACCACCATCTCGTAGTTCAACGGCGAGAACGAGGCCAGCTCCCGCAGCGCGACATAGCCATAGCTGAGGGCCCCCAGGCGCAACCGGATGCGGTTGGTGGAGCGGTTCACGCGAGCGTCATATCCCGTGGAGACCACAGCGCCGACGTACCGCTGCGGGAAGGCGCCATTCGAGATGCGCGTCAGGTCGACGGTGCGCGTCCGGCCCCCGACGATCGCCCCCACCGCCTCATCGACGGTGCGGGGCACGCCGACGCCACGAGCGAAGTCATTGCCGGTTCCCTGCCGGGATCAGCCCGAGGACAGCGTCAGTCCCCGCGGCAGCATTCAAACCCAGATGGGCCATGCCATCTCCGCCCATCACCAGCAGCGCATCCCCCGGCCGGGCCTCAAGGGCTGCCGCCCGGGTCAGTTTCTCGGCATCACTCCAGGAACTAGAGGAGATGATATGCAGCTCAGCGGTCGGCACCTGGTCCCGGAGCCGGCGCGCCACCTTCGGCAACATCCGGCCCGCGCGCCCGCCACCAGAGCGCTCATTGACCACCAGGGTCAGCAGGCGCGGCTTCGCCAGTTGGTTCACTTGCCGTCGTCCACGTCAATATTGAACTGCGCCTCATCGGACTCGACAATTCCCCTTGCGCCTGTCCAGCAAACGACAGATCATCTCAGCTATGTAGAACAGCAGTGTGACGGGGATCGCCATACACAGCATGGTGAAGGGATCAGTGGAAGGGGTCGCGACAGCTGCAAGGACGAAGGATGCGAAGAACACGCCCTTGCGCCACTTCTTGAGCTGATAGCCGCGCACGACGTTGAACAGGTTCAAGGCCACTACGATCACCGGCAGCAAGAAGGATGCCCCGAAGATGAGTATCACCTTCAGCTCTAGGCTCACGAACTCAGACATGTCCTGGTAGTTCATCACGCCCAGGCCGGTTGGCGTGAAACTAAGCATCACCGCGATGCCCTTGGGCCAGATCCAGTAGCCCATTGCACAGCCCAGCAGGAACAACGGGATCCCTGCCCCAAGGAAGGCCATCACGTATTTTCTTCTCTTTGGCCAGCAGCCCTGGGGCGACGAAGGCCCAGATCTGATAGAGCCACACTGGGATGGTGATGATCAGGCCACAAATGATCAAGATCACCACCCCTAGGGTGAAGGGCCCAGTCACACCGGTATTGGCTAGCTGCAGCATGGCTCTCACTATTGGCTGCCGTCACATCATCCCGGGCAACCAGATAGGGATACATGATGAATTCCACCAGAGGCTGGTGAAGAAGGCGCACCCAATCGCGGCGAGCACCAGGGCCAATGCCGAGATGGTGACGCGGTAGCGGATCTCCCGGAGATGATCTCCCAGGGACATGCTCCCGTCGGGGGATTCCTTTTTGGGCGGGCGGAACCAGCTGGACCGACGCGGTTTCGCCTCAGCACGGCTGGTGTCGGAGCTCAATGTGATCAGTGCCCCGTCTCAGCCTGACGAGAGTTGAGCGGCTTCCCCGGGCCTCAGCTCGGCTTCCTTGAGGGCCTGCTCGCGAGCCTCAGGTCACGCTGGCGGCGTTCGAGCTCGGCAGCCCGGTCATCGACGATCTCAGCCTCCACCACCTCGGGCTCCGCGGGCTTTGTTGCCGTCTTTGTCCTGGTCGGTGGACTTGACCTCCTCCTGAACTCCCGGATGGAGCGCCCGACCCCTTGCCGATTCCGGCCAGGTTTCCGGCCAGGCGCGAACCACCGAACAGCACCAGAGCTATCACCAGGATGATCAGTAGTTCCATAGGGCCAATGTTCGGCATGTGCAGTTACCTCGTTCCGGATTTGTTGGTTTCCTGTGAAGCTTACTCGCGGTGCTTGCGGGGCAGCTGAACCTGCGCAGTGAGCGCCCTGAGCTCATCGTGACGTTCTCCCAACATCCGTACCTCCACCAGAACGTCATCGATTTTTGTGCCGCACCCCAAGGGCCATGACCACCAGGGCCACCACCCCGCCGCCGCGAGGCCGCCGAACACGAGTAACCAGATCACACTACGCGATCGTACCCGACTGTAGGTCACGGCTCTTCACGACCGTATGCGCGCAGCGCCTCCCAAAGCCCGCTCAGCGGCTTCGGTGACGGCCTCACCGTCGCTGACAATGACAACGTCCTCGCCGAGCCGCAGCAGCAGCGACACCAGCCAGTCACGGCTGCCGACAGGAAGCACCACCCGCAGCCCGGTCACATCGGACTCGACGGAATGAGTCGGATAATACTCGGGGACCCAGGATGCACCTGGCCCCAGGGTCAGCTCCACGCGGCGTTCGGAGTCGGCGAACCAGGATCCTGTCGCCTCTTCCAGCCCTTCCCGGGCGGGTGAGAGCTCGTCCAGCACTTCGACGGAGCGGATCCGGTCCATCCGGAAACTGCGCCAGGCATCCCGCAGCCGGGACCAGGCATCCAGGTAGGTGGTGCCGTCCACCACCCGCAGCCGGGCGGGCTCCACCTCGACGACGGCGCGGCAACCGGTTCCCTCGTGATCGATCCGGACCACGCGGCGTTCCTCACATGCCTGGGTCAGGATCCGACGGATCTCCTCGTCACCTGCCGCGAGACTGACCTCGATGCCGGCACCCGCCTGGCCGCAGGCGTCGCTGAGCTTAGCCCTGGCGGAGGCCGCCGCCTCGGAGCCGAGTTCGACAAGAGCACCCAGCGCCACCATCAGGCTCACCGCCCGGACAGCGGTCAGGGTCATGGGGCGCGCCAGCACATCAGAGTTGAACAGGTAGATCTCCCCGTCAGCACGCACCCCCTCGATATCGACATCGAACAGGTCATCGGTCAGTCCTCCTGGCAGCCCGCAGAACTGGATGACCTCCAGGTCCCGCAGGATCACGGCAGGCGTGGTCTGGAAGTCGTGGGCGGCCTGGGTGACCGTTACCCCGGGATTCCGGCTGAGATAGGGCACCAGCTGGATGAGGGCGCCGCACCTGATCCGCCGACCTCACTTGGCCCACCTCCCTGCGACCGCCCGGAGTCTTGCCACCACGTCATCAACCAGCTCCTCAGGAGCCAAGGCGATGGCGTCCACGCCCAGCGCGCAGATCTCACCGACGAGCATCGGCGTCAACGGCAGTTCGTAGATCTCGAAACCCTCGGGGTCGCTGTCAAGCCGTGTGGCTGGTTTTTCCGCTGCGGGCCAGGTCGCGCCCGCGCCTCAGGACGCAGCGCCACCCTGGCCGAGGATTGCCGCTCGGAGTAGGTGAACTCGATGGTGACCTTCTCTGGTGGGGTGTGAGCACCCTCCTCTCCCACTGCCCTGGGAGGGGACGTGACTCGTGAGAGCTTGAAGTAGCGCCGTTGCCCGCGGTCCAAGTCCAGGCCGATCACATACCAGTGACCACGCTGCTGCACGATCCGCCAGGGCTGGAGGCCTGCGGGGCTCATCCCGGTACCCGAACCGCACCTCCCTACGAGACCGCAGCGCATCCCACCAGACGTCAAGACCATCGATGGCGGTCAGCTGCGGTTGCAGGGTGAGCAATCGCGCAGCATCTGGATCAGCACCCGCGGCACGGAGCGTCGCAAGTGCCACGCGCGTGTCCTCAGCGGCGACGCTGTCCTGCCAGACCCGGGCAGCAGCGCCCAGCGCTGCCAGCTCGTCCGCGGTGAAGGTGATGGGTGGCAGCTCAAACGCCGAGCGGTCCACCCCTGTAACCGGGTTCGTTCGCCTCCGGGTCGAGAGCGCCGGTCTCCACCGGCACTCCGATGCCACGAAGCTCGGCCTTGTCACGCCTGAGTACGGTCGAAATTGCGTCATCCAAGCTCCGGTAGCCCTCGATGACCTGCCGGATGCGGTCGCGCCCCACCCAGCTGCGCGTACTGAGCAGCATGATCAACAAATTGAGCAGCCGCTCCGATTTGCTCGCCGACATCTCACCTCCCTGGTGGAATTAGCTCCCTGGTGGAATTAGAGGGTACCGGGGAGAGGACGCCGCAACAATGGGGGCATGTCAATCGTTGACCGCTATGCCCCCTCTCCCACCTCCGATCTGCACCTGGGAAATCTGCGCACCGCGCTGGCGGGGTGGTTGCTGACTCATCGCGCAAGGGGAAGCTGGCGGCTGAGGGTTGAAGACCTCGATGTGGCACGGGTGCGGGCGGCAGAAGGCGCCGCAGCCCGTCAGCTGAGGGATCTGAAGGACCTGGGAATGGCATGGGATGGCGAACCCGTCACCCAGTCCGAGCGCATGGAGGCCTACCGCGATGCTCTGACCCGGCTACGAGAGCGGACCTACGAGTGCTTCTGCACGCGGCGTGAGATCGAACAGGCAGCCTCAGCTCCGCACAACGACGGATACCGTCCCTATCCGGGGACCTGTGCGAGGCTGTCGGCGGCTGAGCGCAGCAGGAGACGGGAGGAACGGCCGGCAGCGATCCGGGTGCGTGCTGAGAATGCGGTGTTCACCGTGACGGACCGGTTCTCAGGCGAGGTGACCGCTACCGTCGATGATTTCGTGCTGGTGAGGGGAGACGGCGTGCCTGCATACAATCTCGCCTCTGTGGTGGACGACATGTACCAAGGGGTGACGCAGGTCACGCGCGGCGCCGACCTCCTCAGCTCCGCGCCCCGCCAGGCATGGCTGACCACCCAGCTGGGCGGGCAGCCGCCGGCCTATGCACACATCGGCCTAGTCACCAACGATCGGGGGAAGCGCCTGGCAAAACGTGACGGCGCGGTCACCCTGGCCGATCTGCAGGCCCAGGGATGGCGCACCAGCGACGTGCTGGCCGAGCTGACCGCGTCACTGGGTCTAGGACGTCACACGACACCTCACGAAGCCCTGGACGCCATGCCCAGGCTCCTGCCTGCCGCCTTTCACCTCCCCGTCACGTGGACGGGGAGGCAGCTGGTCAGCTTGCAGCCTTGACGTCGAGGATGTCGATGACGTAGACGAGCCCCTCACCACTCTCGAGACCCATGCTCGGGTTCCCATTCGGGAAGGACTCAGCGGCGGGCACGATTAGCATCACGCGCGACCCCGCCGTCTGCCCCAGCAGACCTGTCTTCCAGCCCGCGATGAGGCTGGCGAGCTTGCCCTCCTGGGGTTGCCAGGCGTCATAGATCAGCTTCCCGGACTTGGCGCCCCAGGCCCGGTACTTCACAGAGACGCTGGACTCGGCGGTGATCTCTGTGCCCGCACCCTTGATGAGCGGCTGGACCACGAGCTGCTCGGCGTTGACGCCACCCTCCGGGATCGCGACCTCCGGTTTGCCCTCGGTCATGGTGACCGCGGGCAGGCCGTCAGCCGGGGTGACCGCCTCACCTGTGGCCTCGGTGTAGGAAGCGGAGACGATGTCGACGACGAACAGCAGGGAGTCACCCGCCTCGATGCCGGCTTTGGCGTTGCCCTGGGCGTAGCCGTCAGCACCTGTCATGCCGATCAGCACTCGCGACCCGACCTTCTGCCCGGCCAGGCCGGTCTTGAACCCGGGGATCACCCCGTCCAGCTTGAACGTCGCGGGCTGGCCTTGGTGTAGGAGCTGTCGAAAGGCTCGCCAGTGCGCCCATTGACGCCCACGTAATTGACTGTGACGGTGGAGGTGTCACCGACGACCTGGGAGTTGCTGCTGTCACGCAGTACCTTGGTCTGGGTGCTGCTGATGGCCCACGGCGCCGGGACCTTCACCTCGGGGGTGTCGGCATCGGAGACGGTGATCGCGTCGAGGTTGTCCGATGGGGTGATACTCCCCGTGGGCAGGGCAGCCGGGGATGAACTCGGGGCGGGCGAGGCGGGTTCCGTCGCCGCGCCAGAGGACGCCCCTGCAGAGGGATCGGCCGGGGTTTCAGAGCAGGCCGCCAGGGCCACCGCGGATAGAGCAGCAGCCGCAAGGGCCATCCGGGCTCGGGTCATCACTTCACTCAAACGCACCCAGCAGATGCTACCTCAGACCTGGTTACACCCTCACATCCCGGCGAGATCGAGCAGTGCGCCCAGTTCCTGGCGGCTCAGCTCACGGGTGGTGCCGACCGCCAGCTGGCCGAGCCGGACCGGACCGATGGCTGTGCGCGCTAGCCGGTCCACGGGGTGACCCACAGAGTCCATCATGCGCCGGACAATGCGGTTGCGTCCCTCATGGAGGGTGATGGCCAGCAGCGAACGCGACTCGCCCCGGGAAATTAGCTTGACCCGGTCCGGTTTCACGGGGCCGTCGTCGAGGCGTAGCCCCTTCTCCAGCCGGCGCAGGGTCCGCTGCTCCACGAGTCCCGCGACCTCTGCGACGTAGGTCTTCGGAATCTCGAAACTGGGATGCGCAAGACGATGCGCGAACTCGCCGTCATTGGTCAGGATGATCAGGCCCTCGGTCTCGGTGTCGAGCCGCCCCACGTGGAACAGCCGTTCTGTCTTCCGTGGCAGGTAGTCGGCCAGGGTACGCCTGCCCTCCGGGTCCTCCATCGTGGAGACCACGCCGCGCGGCTTGTTCAGCACCAGGTAACGATGGTGACGTGGCGGCGGGATACGCGCACCGTCCACGCGAATGGTGTCCCGCTCCGGATCCACCCGGCGTCCCTGCTCGGAGACCACCGTGCCGTTGACCTCGACGCGGCCCTCGGCGATCAGGATCTCGCTGGCACGCCGTGATGCCACACCGGCCGCAGCCAGGACTTTCTGCAGGCGGATGCCCTCCGGCTCAGTCATGTTGCTCCTCAATTCCCCGACGCGGCGCGCAGTTCAGCCTCAAGGCTACGGCGTCGGGCAGCAATGGCGCCAAGTCCGGAAGCTCATCCAGCGAGTCGATTCCGAGTTTCTGCAAGAACAGCGATGTGGTCGCGAAGGTCATGGCCCCGCTCGGTTCCTCTCCTGCCTCGGTGATCAGCCCATGCGACAACAGGGGTCCTGACCACGCCGTCGACGTTCACGCCACGCACCCCGGAAACCCGGCCGCGGGTGACAGGGCTGCAGGTGAGCGATGACGGCCAGGGTCTCCAAGGCGGCCTGGCTCAGCCGGGCCCGGGTCTCGGCAACCACGGCGGCCTCCAGCGTCTCCGCGAGGTCGGGGGCGGTGGCCAGCCGCCATCCCCCAGCGACACGGCGCAGTTCAAAACCCCTGCTGGTGTCCTGGTAGAACCGGGACAGCTGCTCTAGCTCCGCGGTCACATCACGCTCCGGCAGTCCCAGCTGGGCCGCCAGATCCGCTGCGGCCAGAGGCTCGGTGGCCATGATCAGCAGCGCCTCGATGGCACGGCCAGCGTTCACGTCCCCTCCTCGAAGTCATACTCGTCGACGGCGATCTCATGTGCGGCGCCTCCCGACCATCGGATACTGAGTTCGCTGAGCGGGCCGGCCTGCTCGAAGCTGACCCTCCCCGCGCGGAACAGCTCAAGGACCGCTAGGGAAACGCACGACGGTGGTCAGGCGGTCGCAGCCGGCGACGAGGGATCGGAAAGTTGCCTGCCCCCTGTCCGCCAGCAGCTCGGAGACGATCCCGGTCTGCTCGACCACGCTGACGCGGCTGCCATGCAGGTGGGTTAGCTGCACCGCAGGCGTGGGTTTCGGAGTCAGTGCCCGGACAGCCAGGCGGGCGAGCCCACTGGGGTCAATCGGCAGCTCAACCTTGACCAGGACACCACGGAACTGCTCCTCCAAGCCTCCGGGACGCCAGTGCTGGCGATCTGCGACTGCGATGGCCTGTCCAACCCAGGAGGCCAGCTGTTTGAAGGCCCGGTACTGGAGGAGCCGGGCGAACAGCAGGTCTCGGGCCTCCAGTGCAGCCAGGTCCTCTGGGTCGGTGACCTCACCGCCCGGCAGCAAGCGGGCGGCTTTCAGGTCCAGGAGGGTGGCTGCGACCACCAGGAAGGAACTGGTCTGCTCCAGCCCGAGGGTCTCCCCTGCAGCCCTAACGTACGCGACGAACTCGTCGGTCACCTGGCTCAGCGCCACCTGTGTGACGTCCAGCTCGCGACGGGAGATGAGCTGCAACAGCAGGTCAAACGGACCCTCGAAGTTCGCCAGGTGCACATCGAAACCGGGAGTGGTCTCAGGTGTCTCCGCGGTCCGGTTGCGGGCCCGCCTGCTCACTTCTGATTCAGTTCCGCCACCACAGCCGAGTCGGCGCCGTTCTCAGCCAGGTCGAGCAGGGCCAAGGCAACGGCGGTGCGCACCAAGCGCCCCCGGTCCAGGTTAATGCCGTGACGGCGCTTCAGCTCAAGGGTGGCATCCTCCAGCGCGAACAACTCCTCGGAGGAGAAATAGACGGTGATCTTCTGGTCATGCCTGATGCGGCCTGACGCCACCGGGCGGGATGCCTTCTCTTTCCCCTGTGGCTCCGATTTCTGCGGCTTGGCCTTCTCAGGGTCGGCAGGAGCTGCTGGGGTGACGGGCTCCGGGGCCTTAGTGGGCCGGAACAACTCGCTCGCGCCGGGCAGGCTGGCCCTCTTGTTCACTGGCACTTCCGCAGCACCTCTCGCGCCAGCATCCGGTAGGCATCGGCTCCCTTCGAGGCCGACGCGTAGGTGGTGATGGGCTCACCCGCGACGGTGGTCTCGGGAACTTCACGGTGCGCCGGATGACGGTGTGGAAGACGTCGTCGCCGAATGCCTGGACAACACGCTCCAGCACCTCGCGGGAGTGCAGGGTACGTCCGTCGTACATGGTGCCGAGGATCCCTGAGAATCTTCAGATCAGGGTTCAGCCGGTCGGCAACTTTGGAGATGGTGTCTGTGAGCAGGGCGATACCGCGCAGCGCGAAGAACTCGCATTCCAGCGGCATGATGACGTAGTCACTTGCGGTGAGGGCGTTGATGGTGAGCAGCCCAAGGCTAGGGGCACAATCGACGAGAATGAAGTCGTAGTCACTGCGCAGCGGCTCCAGCAGGCGCGTCAGGGTCTGTTCCCGGGCCACCCTCACTGACGAGCTGCACCTCTGCGGCCGACAGGTCGATGTTGCTGGGCAGGATGTCCATGCCCTCCACCGAGGTCGGCTGGATCACCTCACCCGCCGTGTAGTCACGGGAGAGCAGGAGGTTGTAGACGCTGCGCTCCAGGGTGTGAGGATTCACACCGAGGCCAACGGAAAGTGAACCCTGCGGGTCGAAGTCCACCAGCAGCACCTTGTGGCTAAGCTCAACCAGGGCTGCACCCAGATTGATGGTTGTCGTGGTCTTGCCCACCCCGCCCTTCTGATTGCACATCGAGATGATCACGGCACTCATTTCCCGCCCGGGAGCCGGGGGTGCGGGGACAGGCAGATCTGGCATGGGCCGCCCTGTGGGTCCGATTTCCTCCGGAAGTGTGGATTCTGCGGGCGCATCTGGAACTTTGAACAGTTCGTCGGCCACTTCGCCTCCTAAAAATGTCGACAAGTCCATCCCTAGCCAGGATGACAGTGCCAGTGTGCATAAACCACAGGCCCCCGGGAATCGACTGTTCTTCCCGGGGCAAAGATTGTCACCTTGCCCGCGGATGCGATTCGAGGTAGACCTCACGCAGGCGATCCACCGTCACGAGGGTGTAGATCTGTGTGGTCGCCACCGAGGCATGCCCGAGCAGCTCCTGGACTACCCTCACGTCGGCGCCGCCCTCCAACAGATGGGTGGCATAGCTGTGCCGTAGCGAGTGAGGTGAGACATCCGCCTCGATACCGGCCTGCTCGGCATGGCGTACGACGACGGTGAACGCCGAGTTGCGTGTCAGACGCCTGCCACGGGTGTTCAACAGCAGTGCACCGCCCCGTCGCCCTTGGCGGCGAGGATGGGCGGCCTCTCACCAGATAAGCGCCGAGGGCCTCCCGGGCGAAGCTGCCCAACGGCACCACCCGTTCCTTGCCGCCCTTGCCCCGGAGCCTCAGCCCCGTGGTCTCGTCGTCCACGACCGTGGTGACGTCGTCGACATCGAGATCGGTGATCTCGGAGACACGGGCGCCTGTCCCGTAGAGCATCTCCAGCAAGACGGCATCTCGCATTCCTATGGGGTCATCCCGGTCCGGTGACGCCAGCAGGGCATCAATCTCAGCGACGCTGAGCGCCTTGGGGAGACGCTTGCCCAGCTTAGGCACCTGGGTCTCGGCAGCTGGATTGCCAGCTGTCACCCCCTCCTCGTGCGCGAAGGCATGCAGGTTGCGCACGCTGACCAACGCCCGCGCCACCGACGTTCCCTTGAGTTCGCCTGCCAGGTCACGCACGTGCTCACTGATCTCCACCGGTGTGACCGCCGCAAGATCGGTCACACCGCGTTCCGAGAGAAACGCAAGATACCGCTCCAGGTCACGGCGGTAAGCAGCGACGGTGTTGGCCCGCAGTCCCCGCTCCACCCGGACGTGAGCCAGGTACTGCTCCAAGATGTCCTCAGCCGCGGTCACTCAGCGACCGGCCCTGACCGGCCAAGGAGCATCTGCAGGCCTCAGCTGGTCAAGCCGCCCGGAGAGCCGGGCTGTCTCCAGAGCCAGCACCCCTGGAGACCAGGCTCGGTGACTGGCATTCCCCAGCGAACACAGCAGCAACGAGCGCAGGGCGGAAAATCCATTCGAATCTCAGGTGGGCCTCCTCCCCTCCAAGACGAAGCCCTCCGGCCTAGAGGCAGGGTGCGGGTCACGTGCCAGATAGATCCGCAGGGACTCCTCACAGGCGCCTGGCGTGGTGACGATGTCGATCAGCACATCCCAGCGGGAGGCAGCCAGCTCCGCTTCCTCGGCGAGTTCCCGTTTCGCCGCGGCCACGTAGTCCTCGCCCTCCAGGTCCAACAGGCCGGCCGGGATCTCGACCATCTCCTGACGCACGGGATGCCGGTACTGGCGCACTGCTGCTATGACGTCGCGTTCCTCGTCCCAGCAGACAACCGCCACCGCGCCGGGATGCGTCAGATACTGGCGTGTGATGATCTCGCCGGATGGGGTCACCACGGTCTCGTCCACGAAAGTGGAGACCCGCCCAGCCCCCCAGCTCCGCGCGTTCCTGGACTTCCCAGGCAACAGGTCGGTCCCAGCTCATTCACCTTCTCCTCGCTACCGCCCGCGGGCAGTTTCATTGATCTAACAACACCCTGCCACAGAGCGCTCACACACCGCAGCCACCCGCCAGGCCGGCCTGCGAGAGAGCAGCCCGGGTCTCATCGTTGGCCAAAAGCCACCCAGTCCTCGGCGTCCTGGCCACCTTCAACGGGGACACCTGTGAATCCACCACTGAGGTCGTGAAAACTCGCCAGGTCGAGCAGGGACGTCCCCTCGCTCAGCGAGGTCTCCGGCAGTGTCTGCCAGGCCAGTGAGTAGAGATGCACAGGGTTGCGGGGCAGCTGCCTGAGTAGGGAGCGGAACACCTCACCACCGCGGCGCTGCCTCCCGGCCGCCCCCTCAGGATCGGGAGTCCAGGTTCCACCGGCCAGGATCTCTCCCTGGCGGCTACGCACGAAACCAAGGGCGGTACGCCCGTCAAGCCTTTGTGTTCCCGCAGGCAGATCGATGTGCGCGTGCTCATCACGTAGCGGATGCTCCAGCGTGACCTCCACTCCGCCGACAGCGTCGACCAGGGTGACGAACTCGCAGGTTCATCACGGCAAGATGGTCCACCGGCATCGCTAGACTACGACAAAGACCATCGACGAAAGCCTGCGGGCCCCGCAGCCAGCTGGTTGCCAACCGGTCGTATTCGCTGGGTGCGACCTCGACGAGGAGGTCCCGGGGAATGCTTGCGGCACGGATCTGCCCACCCTGCTGGCGCAACGCCAGGATCAGATCGGCCCGGGCACCATGCTCATCGCTGAGGTCACCGAAGTCGGTGGTTCCTTCGGGCGCAAGGGAGCGGTCATCGATCCCGACGATGACGAGAGTGCGCCCGTCATCGCGTGAGGTGTGAAGCGCTACCTCCAGCCTGGTGGCGCGTGAGGCAAGCAGGCTGCCTGCGGCGGCCAGGCCGACCACGAGAGCCAGGATCAGCATCCCGGGAATCCAGATCCACCTGGGGAATGGAACCGCCCCGGGCCTCCAGGCCCGGGGCGGTTGGTTGCTGGATCAGGCTGGGGCACCGGTGCGTGGCATACTGGCTTACCGGACTTCGAGCCATCCTGCTTGGGCTGGCTCTTGCCGAGGTCTTCCTTGCTGACGACGGTAACGTTGGCCAGCCAACCTCACCGTCGGCCTTGAGGACCACGAAGTGGTTGCTGCCAGGTGTAACGTCCTTGTCCACGACGGCACTCAATTGCACGGAGCCGCTCTCGGAGGATGTGGCCCTTGCCGAGCGCGTAGGGCTTGGAATACAGGGTGAAATCGACTTCCTTGCTGGCAGTGAAACCAGTGGCACTGACGGTGATGTTTCCACCCGGGGCGGCTCTTTCCTGGCCACACCATCACCACTGACAGTGACCTGCGGGCCGATGGGCTTGGTCACGTCAACTTCCACGGTGGTGTTGGTGGACTTGTCCTGGTAATCGAAGCAGGTGAGCGTAGTGGGAACCTGTCCCTGGCCGTTGACCATGTAGCCAAACTCGTCCTGCTGATTCTTCAGGTTGATTGTTTCAGTCTTCCAGGTACCAACCTTGATGACGGCCTTGGCGGTGTTCTCAGGACACTTGGCATCCAGATAGGCCGAGGAGTCACCCTGGGCGGTATTGACGGCCCGGACCGTCAACGAGGGCACGGCGTCGTCGGCGGAGGCCGGTGCGGCCCCGGTATAACCCGCAAGGGCCAGTGCTACAGCTGCAGCCCCGGCAAGGACACGAGTCTTCATATACTTCCCTCTGTTCTGCGTAGCCCAATGCCACGCACCAAGGGTTAGGCTATACCACTGACAGTTCACAAAGATAGGTAGAGACCCTGCCACATGTCCGTCAGAACCCTGTCTTGGGCAACTTCGGCATCACCGCTGGAAGCCTTTGTGACACCTGGCGTCCTCCCGTGCTCTGTTGTTTCCCCTGCTGCTTGTGGGCCACTGTCTTCTCCCGTCCCTCCCGCTGCTGCGCGGGCTTATCACCACGGGGCTGGACTGGCCCGGCAGTGGAGCCTCCGCTATCACCTGCGGGCTTGTTCCTCAGCAGGAAGGCGAAAATGGCCCGCTGCCCGTTCCGTGCCCGGATCGTGAGATGGTGTTTCCCAGGTGTGGCGTTCTCGGGATTTTTTGTCCGGACGTCGATATTCCCCGAACCTGTATTGCCATCCCAGAAAAACATTGGCTTGGAGTGCATATATGCCTCAGCACTCTGACCAGCCGCAAATCCCCTGAGCGAAAGCTCAATGGTCCCGCCAGGGTAGAACTCCTGCTGCTCATTGCTCGACGCCGACAGGGCCGGCTTAGTGGGCAGGTCCGCATTGACCTCGGTGGAGGTGCTTGCCACGTTTCCATCTGGGTAGATGCAATTGGCGATCACCTGCTGCACACCGGATGTGTCATAGATGTATTCAAAGCTGCCATCGCTATTCAGCGTAACGTCCACCTTGTTGTCGGGATCGTCATTCCCGGCTTCGCTGGGGACCCTCAGGCGATTGTGTCCCCGGCGAGGGGCTCACGACTTCAACCGGATGCGCAAACTCCAGCCCGGGAAATTCTCCCAGCGAGGAAATGCAGCGTCGCCCGGGAAGCACCAGAGCTGCACTGCCCTCCCAGCCACACCGGAGCCGCCCCGTTCTGAGCAGTGCCGACGGCGTAAACCTCAAGGCTGGCGGAGCCGTCGGCCTGCGCCGCAGGAGCTGTGAAAAAACCCAAGCCGATGGCCAGGGCAGCAACACCCGTCAGGGCATGCTTCCTCATGTCTGTTCCTCTCCCAGGTGCGTCTCACCATGGCGCCCTACGAGGGCGGACACTAGCCGAAAGTCGGCATGCGCGACAAATCAGCTGGAGGAAAGTTAGGCTCCGCCGGTGTCACGTGTCTGCAACCCCGCATCAGCCCATTGCCGTCTCAACCGGAGCATGGATTCGGGATGCACCGCAGCGGTCAGATCAGTCAGCACCGTGGTCGCGAAACCCGCGGAAGCGGCATCGCGAGCCGTCGCGTCAACGCAGTAGTCGGCGGCTATGCCACAGACATCAACCTCAGTGACGCCGCGATTGTGGAGAAACTCAGCCAGGAGCTCGCCTGTGGCCTCATCGGTCCCCTCAAAACCGGAGTAGGCGGCCTTGTGCTGCCCCTTCAGGAAGAGGCCGTCCCATCCGGTGAAATGCAGCCCGGGGTGCTGACCCGCCCCCGCCGTGCCTGCGATGCAGTGCGGTGGCCAGGAATCTTGGAAGTCGGGTTCATCGCTGAAGTGAGACCCCGGATCAACGTGATGGTCACGAGTCGCTACCACCAGGTCGTAACCATGGTTCCCCGCGAGGACACGGTTCACCGCCGCGGCCACTGCCGCTCCTCCCAGCACTGCGAGGGACCCGCCTTCGCAGAAGTCACGTTGCACGTCTACGACGATCAATGCACGGCTCATACCGGGAGAGCCTAGCCGTTCTGTGCGCTCTTGAGCAGCTCCTCCGCATGTCTCAAACCCGCGTCCGATTCTCCACTGCCACTCATCATGCGCGCCAGTTCCGCAGCGCGTTCCTGCTCATCAAGGAGCGTGACATCGGACGTGGTGACTTGCCCATCGCTGGATTTCGCGATCACGAAATGCTGGTCGGCGAAAGCCGCCACCTGCGCAAGATGCGTGACCACGATCACCTGGCCTCCTGCGGCGAGCCGTTTGAGTCTGCGCCCGATTTCCAGGCCGACGGCACCACCGACACCGGCATCCACCTCGTCAAAGACAAAAGTGCGCCCGGCTGATTTACCCGCAAGGACCACCTCCAAGGCCAGCCGGACCCGGGACAGCTCACCACCAGAGGCGACTCTCCCGAGGGGGCCTGGAGCTGACCCTGGATTGGCGGCGAACACCAGCTCGATCCGGTCGGCGCCGTGAGGACCGGGCGAGGCCTGCGTCACCGCGAACTCGAGCCGGGCATGCGGCATGGCCAAAGCCTTCAGCTCGGTAGCTGCGAGCTCTGCCAGCCTGCCCGCGGCTTCCCTGCGATCCCGGGTGATCGCAGACGCGGCAGTCTCAGTGCCTCTTCCAGGATCGCCGCGCGCTCCCGTAATTCTTCGATCCGCTCATCCGCCCCCTCAAGCTCAGCCAGCCTCTCGGTGGCCTGTCTCGCCCACTCGAGCACCTCAGCGACATTGTTGCCGTACTTGCGGGTCAGCGTTGCCAGTTCACCACGCCGGTCTGCCACAGTTGCCAGGCGCAGGGGATCAGCGACAAGATCTGCGGCGTGACTGGCGACATCCTGAGCGAGATCTACCAGCAGATAGTTGACCTCTGTGAGGCGCCGCGCCAGTTCGGAGGCGCTCGGATCCCGTTCTGCGAGAGAGTCGAGGGCCTTGCGGGTGGAGCCGGCCAGTCCCAGGACGCTGGGGGCATCCAGGTCTTCCTCTGCGCCGCTCAGCGCCACTTGGGCGCTGACAGCCAAGGCTTTCAGGTCATCAGCATCAGCCAAGCGCACCGCTTCTGCCGCCAGAGCCTCGTCTTCCCCCTTCTGAGGATTCACGGCGGCGATCTCGTCCAGGCCAAACCGGAGGACCTCGGCCTCCCGGGTGCGGCTCAACGCCTCTGTCTCAAGTCTGGCGAGTTCCTCGGTGATGTGACGATGTTCTGCGAAACCCGGCGGTAGTCGTTCAGCGCAGCCGGGGCCGCGAAGGTGTCCAGCAGCTCTCGTTGCCGCTCCGGTGTGGAAAGCCGTGTCTGCTCAGACTGACCGTGGATTGTCGCGATCTCATCCAGCAGACTGGCCACGGCAGAGACCGGGACCTGCGCGCCGCCCACCAGCGCGCGGGAACGCCCCTGGGCAGAGATCTGGCGAAGAGTGACGAGCTCCACCCTCGTCATCGAGATCGCCGCCGAGATCCTCGACCGCTTCAGCGATGGCATCATCGACTTCCCAGCGCCCCTGCACGACTGCCTTGTCCTGGCCCTTCCTCACCAGGGAGGCATCAGCCCGGGCACCCAGCAACAGGCCAAGCCCGGCGACGATCATCGTCTTGCCCGCACCCGTCTCACCTGTGAGAGCGGTGAGGCCGGGACCCAGCGGGAGGGTGGCGTCCTCCACCACTCCGAGCGATTTCAGGCGAAGCTCTGTCAGCATGCCTCACCCCGGGGGGAACGCCGCCAGCCGTCAACCGGCAGCTCGAATTTGCGCACCAGCCGCGTGGTGAAGGGCTGCTCGGACAGTCGCGCCAGAAGCATCGGGTGTTCGCTTGCTCTCACCGCAATGCGCATCCCCGGGCCCACATCGACGCTACGCCGCCCGTCGCACCAGATGATGCCCTGTGGGACAGGTCCCCCAGCTCCAGGGACACATGGGATGTGGGGCAGGACCATCGGCCGGTTGAACAGGGCATGCGCTGACAGCGGCACTATAAGCATCGCCTGCACCTCGGGCCAGACGACGGGCCCGCCGCCTGAAAACGCATAGGCTGTGGAACCGGTCGGGGTGGCCACCAGTACCCCGTCGCACCCCCAGCGGGAAAGAGGATGGGCGTCAACATGCACGAGAACGTTGAGCATCTCTCTCGCATCAGCTTCTCCAGGGATACCTCGTTGATCGCGAATGACGACCACAGAAGCTGCTCGGACGCGTCAGACACTTCGACTTGCAGCACCAAGCGCCGCTCGATTTCATAGCGGCCCTCGATAACCGCCTGCGGCAGGGAGGTCAGGTCCGAGGTCTCGAGTTCGGCGAGAAAACCGACATGCCCTAGGTTGACTCCCAGCAGCGGGACCTCAAGGGGCTGAGCCCATTCCGCTGCCCGCAGCAAAGTGCCGTCACCGCCGAAGACCACGGCCAGCTCAACGGGATTGGTACCGATGGGTGCTAGATCCGCATCGGGAACAAAATCGGCCAGTCGGCTGACATCGTCGGGAAAACTCAGAAACCGGAAGCCAGGCATCTGCCTCATGAAGGCAACGGCTGCCTCCAGCGCCTCCGGGCGCTCAGGATGCAACAGCACGGCAACAGCACGGGTCTCCACGGTCATCAAGGGTAATCAGCGCTCCGAGCAGCGCACAATCGAATGAAGAACTCCTGGTTTCCACTGGCACCACGCAGCAGGCTCGGGGCACGCCAGTCGCACTCCCAGCCCAGGCTGGCAGCAACCGCAGTAACAGCATCCACCGCCTCCTCGCGCAGCCGCGGATCGTTTACCACCCCTCCGGTTCCGAGTCGTCGCCTCCCCACCTCGAACTGTGGCTTCACCAGCAGCAGGGCAACCCCCATCCTCTTGTAGGACATCCAGCAGCGAGGGCAGCAGAAGCCTCAGCGAAATGAACGAGACGTCTCCAACGATGGCATCGACCGGCTGCCCGTCCAGGTCCTGCAGGGTGATCTCTCGCAGATTGAGGCCTTCCCGCACCCGGACGCGCGGATCGGCGCGTACCAGGCTGAGCCAGCTGCCGGTGCCCGACGTCCACGGCGTAGACCAGCTCAGCGCCACTTTCCAGCGCAACCTGGGTAAACCCTCCCGTCGATGCCCCGGCATCAAGGATGCAACCCTGCAACCGGGTTCCGGATGCCTCCAGGGCTCCCCAGCAGCTTGTAGGCAGCCCGGGAGACCCATTTCTCAGGTTCGGCGATGATCTGTGTGTCATCAGTCACAGCCAGCGCTGGTTTCTGGGCCACGTCCCCGGCCACCAGGACCCTGCCCTCTGCGATCAGCCGGGCGGCCTGCGTACGCGAACGCGCCAGTCCGCGGGCGACAAGTGCCTGATCCAGCCTCACTGTGGGTTTTCCGAGCCAGCGTGGCCCTCCGAGCCAGCGTGGCCCTGGGAGGCCGCCCCGGGGGTTCAGGGCCTCAGCCAGGGACCCGATGCACTTCCTCCAAGTGGGCGAGTGCCTCATCGGCGGAAAGCTCTCCCACCTCGTCAAGCCTCCTCATGGCCTCGTTGATCGCCTGGAGGCGCTGCACCTCACCAGGGGCGGCGCTGCGGGGAGTGGGGGCAGTCATCGCAACCGGTCCAGCCGGGCCAACAGGTCCTTGCCGTCAGCTTGGAACCGCCACACGGCATGCAGCACGCACCACAACAGGTCCAGCTGCCCATCAATGTCCTGCGGGACCGCATCGGCAACCGCCCTGCCGTCAACCATCCAGGCCTCCGCCCCAGCACAGCGGAAGCCATTCCCGACGGTCTCCACCTCACGGACCGGGGCTAGCAGGGCCGAGACGTCATAGCCGATGTGGGTCGGCCGGCCGATGGGCTCAGCCGCCGCGAGGTCGTACTTGCCGTGCGCCCCCGTGAACACGAAGAGGGAATCCATGCCGGCGTTTCCAGCACCGATGATGTCTGTGTCGATCCGGTCCCCAACGAAAACCGGATGTGTGGCGCCAAGCCGCAGCAGGGTCTCGTCGAAGAGTGGCCGGAAAGGTTTGCCCGCCATCGGGGGTCGGTGCCCGACGCAGTCCGCGATCAGGTCAACCTGCCCACCACAACCCGGCAGGATGCCGCGTTCGGTGGGGCGGGTCTGGTCAGGGTTGGTGGCAAACCACGCCGCCCCCCTCTGAACTGCTATGGCCCCGAGCTCCAAGAGGCTCCAGGGAAGCTGTGGATGGTAGCCCTGGATGACGGCGACAGGCTCCTCATCAAGTGCCGATACTGGGACAAAGCCTCCCTCGGCAAGCTGGGTGCAAGGGCGTCCGTTCCCACTACGAGCACCTTCGCTCCCTCGGGAGCTTCCCCTGGAGCATGCGTACCGTGGCCTGGGTTGAGTTGACGACGTCCGAGTCACTGGCGTCAATGCCGAGATCACGGAGATGCTCGGCCACAGCAGCCGGAGTACGTGCGGCGTTATTAGTGACGAACCCGAGCCTAGTCCCCCGGCGCGCAGGTCAGCCAGCGCCTCCGGAACTCCGTCGATGGCGTCTGGCCCGAGGTAGATCACGCCGTCAAGATCGAACAGGGGCGGCGTCATAACCCGATACGAGCGTACTCATCTACCATCCCCATCGATCTCGGAGAGGATCTCAGCGATCTCCTCCTCCGGGCTGATCAGAAGATCACGCTGATAGGGGACGGCTGACTCTCGGCGTGCAGGCACCGTGCCAGCTGCGTCATCCGCCGCCGGTGTGCGATGCGGCGCGCCCTCTTCCTCCGCCTCGTCTTGGCGTCCCCCGGGAGCCACTCGTTTCACCACCGCGCCTGCTGGCGGGGCCGTCACGTCGATCACCTGGGTTTCCATCTCGTCTTCTGGATCGGTCTTCTCCGCAGGATCTTCCGTCTCAAAGTCCTCGGGCAGGGTGATACCGTCAAGAGCAGCAATCCGATCCGTGGCGTCAAGCCGCCCGTCCAGATCCAGACTGGCGGCTGATTCAAACCACTCCCGTGCGGCGTCACTCCGCCCCTCAGCCTCAAGCAGGGTCAGCGTAAGCGTAGTGGAGACGAGCCTGAGCCGGCCTCGGGCCGATCCGGTGCGAGATCGCAGACTTGAGCAGACGTAATGCCTCCCACGCTGCCCGAGGTCAGCGCGAATCCCCCGCCTCCACGAGAATGCACTCGATACGGAGCCCAAGTTTCTTCGTACGCGGGTCCAGGGTTGCCAACAGCTCGAGTGCCTCGCGATGCCTTCCCAGGGCGCGTTCACAGTCAGCGAGCACGGGAAGAAGCTCATCGCCTCCGCTCATCCGCCTGATGGCCCGGAACTCGCGCAGGGCGATGTCGTAGTGCCCAGAGACATAGGCCGCCTCAGCAGCAGCCTCCCGCACGACTGGCAGGCGCCCGGCACGTCGTTTGGCGGCCTCCGCATGCCGGTGCGCCAGTTCCGGGTCGACGTCCAGCAGCTCACCGGCCGCGAGAATATGCCCCCCCACCGTGGCCGCCAGATCCTTGGGCAGGCTCTTCAACTCAGCCCGGACGTTCACAGGAAGCGAGGACTCATCGAAGTCCTTGGGCACGGAGGGTTCATCGTGCGCCCGCGCGGTGCCGGGTTTCGGCACACGTCGTTCCTCAGGCTCCCTCCGGCGGCCCTTTGTGTCCCTGTCCACGGAACTCACGCTGGGATCCTTGGAACTTCCGAGGCTCACGCTGCCCACGCGAGCTGCGGTCTTCTTCTCCCCGCGTGATGTGAAGCGTTGTTGCCTCCGCTCGTCACGGGACTGGCCTTTCTCTCCCCAGGACTTCTCTCGGCGACGAGGATTGAGGCTGCGGCCATGCCCACCGCCCTGATGCCACGGCGCCTGGTCACGGTCGCGGGGTTTTTGCCCGTCTCTTTTTCCCCCTTTGGTGCGATCCTCGAACTGGCACGGCCGTGCCGGTCACGATCGCCGCGGCCCTGGCCATGACCGCGATCCTGAGCACCCCTCCCCGGGGGCTTTCCATCAAAAGCCATAGCTGTAATTCTCCCAAAGCAACGCCAAGAACCCAACTTCAACCCGGTCTTCACGAGTCTTGGTCAGGAAGCGGGCGGCTGGGATCTCGTATATCGGCGCGATCACGGGGAAGGTGGCACAGCTAGTGACTGTACTCCATACGTGGAGTACAGCTGGCAGGGAGAGTGGCGAAAATGATTGTTCCCCTGCACTGTGATCAGTGCAGGGGAACATGTTTATGGTTGTGGTTGTTCGGCGGTGTCTTACTCTCCACACACTGGCGTGTGCAGTACCATCAGCGCTGAAAGGCTTAACTTCCGGGTTCTGGATGGGTCCGGGTGTTTCCTGTTCGCTATGACCACCGTCACAAACCGGCAACCAAGATCTAGTGTTCTATTGTTGCCCCCCCTGCCTTTTTGGGTTGGGGGGTGGTGTGTTCTTGGGATACCTTATAGTGGATGCGGTTAGTGCACAGTTGTGGGTGTGTGTTGTGTGGTAAGCCCTCGGCCTATTAGTATCGGTCAGCTTCACGTATTACTACGCTTCCACGTCCGACCTATCGACCCCATGGTCTGTGGGGGGCCTTACCAGATTGTTTCTGTGGGAGCCCTCATCTTGAAGCGTGCTTCCCGCTTAGATGCTTTCAGCGGTTATCACTTCCCAACGTAGCTAACCAGCAGTGCTCCTGGTGGAACAACTGGCACACCAGAGGTTAGTCCGTCTCGGTCCTCTCGTACTAGAGACAGCCCTTCTCAAGACTCCTACGCGCGCAGCGGATAGGGACCGAACTGTCTCACGACGTTCTAAACCCAGCTCGCGTGCCGCTTTAATGGGCGAACAGCCCAACCCTTGGGACCGACTCCAGCCCCAGGATGCGACGAGCCGACATCGAGGTGCCAAACCATGCCGTCGCTATGGACGCTCGGGCAAGATCAGCCTGTTATCCCCGGGGTACCTTTTATCCGTTGAGTCCTGGCGCTTCCATCCGCTACCAGAAGATCACTAGTCCCGACTTTCGTCCCTGCTCGACCCGTCAGTCTCACAGTCAAGCTCCCTTGTGCACTTACACTCAACACCTGATTGCCAACCAGGCTGAGGGAACCTTTGGGCGCCTCCGTTACCCTTTAGGAGGCGACCGCCCCAGTCAAACTACCCATCAGGCACTGTCCCTGAACCAGATCATGGCCCTAGGTTAGATAACCAGAGTAACCAGAGTGGTATTTCAACGACGACTCCACCAGAACTAGCGTCCCAGCTTCACAGTCTCCCACCTATCCTACACAAGTCACACCGATCACCAATACCAAACTATAGTAAAGGTCCCGGGGTCTTTCCGTCCTGCTGCGCGTAACGAGCATCTTTACTCGTAATGCAATTTCACCGAGTTCGTGGTGGAGACAGCGCCCAAATCGTTACTCCATTCGTGCAGGTCGGAACTTACCCGACAAGGAATTTCGCTACCTTAGGATGGTTATAGTTACCACCGCCGTTTACTGGGGCTTAAGTTCACCGCTTCACCACACACAGTGGCTGACAGTTCCCCTTAACCTTCCAGCACCGGGCAGGAGTCAGTCCGTATACATCCTCTTACAAGTTGGCACGGACCTGTGTTTTTAGTAAACAGTCGCTTGGGCCTGGTCTCTGCGACCCTCAACGCTTTCAACGCAAATAGTCTAATACGCTTCAGGTCCCCCTTATCCCGAAGTTACGGGGGTATTTTGCCGAGTTCCTTCACCACGATTCACCTCGATCGCCTTTAGTATTCTCTACTTATCCACCTGTGTCGGTTTAGGGTACGGGCGGCTCACAACTCGCTAACGAAGCTTTTTCTAGGCAGCATAGGATCACTCAACCCAACCCACTAGGGGCTAGGCCCATCATGTCTCAGGCACCCAGGATGCGGATTTACCTACACCCCGCCCTACACACTTAGCCTCAGATCAACCAAAACCAAGGATGAGCTACCTTCCTGCGTCCCTCCGCAGCTTGCCTACTACACAATCGGATCACAGACTCAACCATGACCCTGCCCCGAAAGACAAACCACAGCCTCGCATGCTTAGCATCATGCGCCCCGGCACGGACGTTGCTCCGCCGGTACGGGAATATCAACCCGTTATCCATCGACTACGCCTGTCGGCCTCGCCTTAGGCCCCGACTAACCCAGGGCAGATTAACTTGACCCTGGAACCCTTAGATATTCGGCGGACGGGTTTCCCACCCGTCATTCGCTACTCATGCCTGCATTCTCACTCGCATGCACTCCACCACAGGTCACCCCGCAACTTCACCACACACACGACGCTCCCCTACCCACCCACACAACAGTGCAGGCGCCACAGCTTCGGCGGATAACTTAAGCCCCGCTACATTGTCGGCGCAGAATCACTTGACCAGTGAGCTATTACGCACTCTTTCAAGGATGGCTGCTTCCAAGCCAACCTCCTGGTTGTCAACGCAACTCCACATCCTTTTCCACTTAGTCACCACTTAGGGGCCTTAGCTGATGATCTGGGCTGTTTCCCTCTCGACTATGAAGCTTATCCCCCACAGTCTCACTGCCACGCTCTCACTTACCGGCATTCGGAGTTTGGCTGATTTCGGTAAGCTTGTAGGCCCCCTAGACCATCCAGTGCTCTACCTCCGGCAAGAAACACGCAACGCTGCACCTAAATGCATTTCGGGGAGAACCAGCTATCACGGAGTTTGATTGGCCTTTCACCCCTATCCACAGCTCATCCCCTCCATTTTCAACTGAAGTGGGTTCGGGCCTCCACGAAGTCTTACCTTCGCTTCACCCTGGCCATGGATAGATCACCCCGCTTCGGGTCTAGAACACGCGACTCAACGCCCTCTTAGGACTCGCTTTCGCTACGACTACCCCACACAGGTTAACCTCGCCACGCATCACTAACTCGCAGGCTCATTCTTCAAAAGGCACGCCGTCACCCCCCACACACAGCAGAAGGCTCCGACGGATTGTATGCGACCGGTTTCAGGTACTATTTCACTCCCTCCCGGGGTGCTTTTCACCATTCCCTCACGGTACTCATCCACTATCGGTCACCAAGGAGTATTTAGGCTTAGCAGATGGTCCTGCCAGATTCACACGAAATTCCACGAGTCCCGTGCTACTTGGGAAAATATTGCAATGAAGTGGCAGACATACGCCTACGGGAGTATCACCCACTACGCTCAGGCTTTCCAACCTGTTCAACTTCACCCACCATTTATCACTCCCACGACCCGTCAACAGCCAGGCCACACAACATCCCACAACCCCCACACCGCAACACCTGTCAGCTATCACACGGTACAGGTTTAGCCTCATCCACTTTTCGCTCGCCACTACCACGGAATCACTATTGTTTTTCTCTTCCTACGGGTACTAAGATGTTTCACTTCCCCGCGTTCCCTCCAACTACCCTATACATTCAGGCAGAAGTCACCGGACATAACTCCGGACATTCAAGGTTACCCCATTCGGACATCCCAGGATCACAGCTCGTTTACCAACTCCCCTAGGCTTATCGCAGGTTACAACGTCCTTCATCGGCTCTTGGTGCCAAGGCATCCACCGATCGCACTTAGTAGCTTGCCAAACACAACACAAAATCTACAAAGATGCTCGCATCCACTATAAAGTTCTCAAGAAACACACCTCAAGAAGCCAGCACTACAGCATCGACCCCTCAAAAACCCAACAACGTGCCCCCGCCCTGAAGAAAACCCACAACCAGGAAATCCCTCCAAGACAACAAGCCAATGTTCCACCCAACACCACAACACAAACACGTTGCAGCACACAAAAACTCCTTAGAAAGGAGGTGATCCAGCCGCACCTTCCGGTACGGCTACCTTTGTTACGACTTAGTCCTAATCACCAGTCCCACCTTCGACAGCTCCCTCCCAAAAAGGGTTAGGCCACCGGCTTCGGGTGTTACCGACTTTCATGACTTGACGGGCGGTGTGTATGCCCCGGGAACGTATTCACCGCAGCGTTGCTGATCTGCGATTACTAGCGACTCCGACTTCATGGGGTCGAGTTGCAGACCCCAATCCGAACTGAGACCGGCTTTCCGAGATTCTGCTCACCCTCACAGGCTCGCAGCTCTTTGTACCGGCCATTGTAGCATGCGTGAAGCCCTGACATAAGGGGCATGATGACTTGACGTCATCCCCACCTTCCTCCGAGTTGACCCTCGGCGGTCTCCAATGAGTCCCCGGCATAACCCGCTGGCAACATTGACGAGGGGTTGCGCTCGTTGCGGACTTAACCCAACATCTCACGACACGAGCTGACGACAGCCATGCACCACCTGTAAACCGACCCAAAAAGGCACGCCCATCTCTGAACGCTCCCGGCATATGTCAAACCCAGGTAAGGTTCTTCGCGTTGCATCGAATTAATCCGCATGCTCCGCCGCTTGTGCGGGGCCCCGTCAATTCCTTTTGAGTTTTTAGCCTTGCGGCCGTACTCCCCAGGCAGGGGTACTTAATGCGTTAGCTACGGCACGGAGAACGTGGAATGTCCCCCACACCTAGTACCCACCGTTTACGGCGTGGACTACCAGGGTATCTAAGCCTGTTCGCTCCCCACGCTTTCGCTTCTCAGCGTCAGGAAAGGTCCAGAGAACCGCCTTCGCCACCGGTGTTCCTCCTGATATCTGCGCATTCCACCGCTCCACCAGGAATTCCATTCTCCCCTACCTCCCTCAAGTCAGCCCGTATCGAAAGCAAGCTCAAAGTTAAGCTCCGAGTTTTCACTCCCGACGCGACAAACCGCCTACAAGCTCTTTACGCCCAATAAATCCGGACAACGCTCGCACCCTACGTATCACCGCGGCTGCTGGCACGTAGTTAGCCGGTGCTTCTTTACCCACTACCGTCACAAAAGCTTCGTCATGGATGAAAGCGGTTTACAACCCGAAGGCCGTCATCCCGCACGCGGCGTTGCTGCATCAGACTTCCGTCCATTGTGCAATATTCCCCACTGCTGCCTCCCGTAGGAGTTTGGGCCGTATCTCAGTCCCAATGTGGCCGGTCGCCCTCTCAGGCCGGCTACCCGTCGAAGCCTTGGTAAGCCATCACCTCACCAACAAGCTGATAGGCCGCGAGCCCATCCCAAACCGCCGGAACTTTCAAACCACCACCATGCGGCAGCAGCTCATATCCAGTATTAGCAATCGTTTCCAACTGTTATCCCAAAGTCTGGGGCAGGTTACTCACGTGTTACTCACCCGTTCGCCACTCGTACACCCCAAAAGGGGCCTTACCGTTCGACTTGCATGTGTTAAGCACGCCGCCAGCGTTCGTCCTGAGCCAGGATCAAACTCTCCGCTGAAAAAAACAACACCCAGCAAAAACCCAACCCACAATCAGGCCAAACCCACCAGGCACCAAAAAATCAACAAAGAACCCTAATCACCAACAAACCCCCAACACACAATCAGGGGCCATCAATCAAAGGAAAAAACAAGAAACAAACCCAAAAAAGGATCCATTCCCCAAAAACAACACCCACCAAAACAACACCCCACCACAAACCAGGCAGAGCATCACCCCAGCAGACACTGCAAAAATTGGCATTGACTTAAAGCACGCTGTTGAGTTCTCAAAATTCGAAACCAAAAACCGGCAACTTAATCAAGCTTAATCGGTTTTTATCCCCAATCGTCAAATCGAGGCCGATTCAGTTTGATCTGATTCGCTTCGGCTAACTGAAGCTCATCTAGTTTAGACCCAACTCTCAGTATCCGTCAAGTCAGACTTTTGCTCCCCCGAGGCCTTGAGTGGGATCTCACTGACCACACTCACCCGGGCCTCGCATGACTGAGCTGGGGCTCCCACGTTCATCCGCATATGGTGGCTTCCCGCGAGAGCTCGAAGAACATTACAGGGCCCTGCCGGAGAATGCAAATCCATTTCTTCCCCGGTTGTTTGCGGCCTTGTCAAGCAGCTGAGACCTGGATGCCACCGATGGTACGGCGCCCCCTGCGGACTATCGCACACCGCCCACCCAGGAGATGGTCGGAGGTCAGGACGAAGTCAGGGTCAGTTACCTTCTCGTTGTTGAGATACGCCCCGCCCTCCAGGATCGCCCGCCTGGCAGCAGCCTTCGACTCGACGATCCCGGAGACCAGGAAGGCGTCGACCAGAGGCATGGGCAGCTTCACCTCGGGGGCCTTGAGCTCACGCATGATGCCGCCGAGGGTCTCCTCGGACATTCGGCCAGTTCCCCCCTCCCGAAGATGGCCGCCGCCGCGGCCACGACGGCCTTTCTCTCGTCGATGCCATGGACGATGTCGGTGACGTCATCAGCGAGGGCTTTCTGCGCCAGGCGTTTGTGCGGCTCGTTCTCCGTGGCCTTCTCCAGCGCCTCGATCTCCTCATGCGAGCGGAAGCTGAACACCTTCAGGTAGTCAACCACCTTCGCGTCCTCGGCGTTCAGGAAGAACTGATGGAATGCGTAGGGACTCGTCAGCTCACGGTCAAGCCAGACGGTGCCAGACTCGGTCTTACCGAACTTGGTGCCGTCCGCCTTAGTGAGCAGTGGAGTCGCCAGGGCGTGGACCCGGGCCTGCTCGGACCGGCGGAGCAACTCGACACCCGCAGTGATATTGCCCCACTGATCCGACCCACCGTGCTGGAGCGTGACGCCGTAACGGTGATGCAATTCCCGATAGTCCATCGACTGAAGAAGCACATAGGAGAACTCCGTATAGCTGATCCCAGCCTCCAGCCGCCGGGCCACCACGTCACGCGCAAGCATGCGGTTCACTGGGAAATGTTTTTCCGACATCCCGCAGGAAGTCCAGCACCGACATCCCGGAGGTCCAGTCAAGGTTGTTGACCATTACGGCGGCGTTATCGCCCTCGAAGGAGACAAAGCGCTCTACCTGGCTGCGGATGCGCTCCACCCAGCCGGCCACAACCTCTTTCGAGTTCATGACCCGTTCCCCGGTCTCCTTGGGGTCGCCGATCTGCCCCGTCGCGCCGCCGACCAGCAGGTGCGGTTTATGACCAGCCTGCTGCAGGCGGCGGGCGAGCAGGACTTGGACGAGATTGCCCATGTGCAGGCTCGGGGCCGTCGGATCGAAACCCACATAGAACTTGATGGGACCATCATCCAGGTGCGCCCCAGGGCGTCCAGATCAGTTGAGTGGGCGATCAGCCCACGCCAGCAAAGGTCCTCAAGCAATGCGTTCACGGGGGCAGCCTACCCACGCTTCGAGGACGGAATCATCCCCGCCTCATCCCCAAGGAGTTGCAATGCGAACATTCGCATATAAGAATAGAGGCATGTCCGGCACGAGGATCTCCGAGTATGAATCGGTCAGCGCCTTCTTCAAGGCCCTGGCAAACCCGGTTCGTGCCGCCATCGTGCACTTGCTGTCCGTTCAGGAGCGCACTGTGGGCCAGCTCGTCGAGGAGCTTGGGCTGGCCCAGCCGATGGTCTCCCAGCACCTGCGTGTGCTACGTGGCGCCAGGATGGTTGCCACCCGGCGGCAAGGGCAGGGGATCTGGTACAGCATCTGCGACCAGCACATCGCCCACATCCTGGGCGATGCCATGAAACACACCCAGGAGGGAAACCATGACCACGACCACTGAGCACGTCTCCGCCGAGACCCACAAGCACACCCACGGGCCGTCCTGCGGCCACGAGGCTGTGATCCACTTCTGACCACGTCGACTACATCCATGACGGCCACGCCCACCGCGAGCACGACGGCCACTACGACGAGTGCACCACCTGCACCTGCGGGAACTGCTCCGACAACTGCGCCACCTGCACCTGCAAGGACTGCACCTGCGAGAACTGCTCGCATAATGCCTGCTCCTGCGGATCCTGCAACTGCACGTCCTGCTCTTCCTGCAACTGTGCGGACTGCACCTGTGCGACCTGCCGTCACGCCGCCTGAGTGAAGATCATCTGAGCTCCGAACTACTCCCGCATCTGAAACCCCGCCCTCACAAAGAGCGGGGTAGTTTTCGTCTCAGGGGTTACCGGCCTGCGGCCCAGGCTCTGCTCTCCTCCAGGGTGGCGGAGAGCTCTTCAGCTGCTCGGCAACTCTCGCCTCCGCGGTGCCGCCACGCCCATCACGGGCGCTCACCGAGCCCTCGACGGTGAGAACCTCCAGGACACCTGGATCCAGGTGTTCGCTGATGCCGGGCAGATCGGCCTCAGTGAGGTCCTGGAGGGTGATGCCGCGCCTCTCGCAGTAGTCGCACTGTCTCCCCGCCACCTCGTGGGCGACGGCGAAGGGCACACGCATCCTCACCAGATGATCGGCCACATCGGTAGCGAGAGAGAATCCCCTGGAGCCACTGCAGCCATGCGATCGCGATCGAAGGTGAGCGTGGCGATCATCCCTGCGACGGCGGGTAGCAAGACCCGGAGCTGGTCCAGGCCGTCGAAGACAGGTTCCTTGTCCTCCTGAAGATCGCGGTTGTAGGCCAGCGGCATTCCCTTGAGCGTCGCGAGAAGCCCAGCGAGATTGCCGATGAGGCGTCCGGCCTTGCCGCGAGCGAGCTCTGCCACGTCAGGGTTCTTCTTCTGCGGCATGATCGAGCTTCCTGTGGACCACTCGTCTGCCAGCCTCGCGAAGCCGAACTCGGCAGTGCACCACAGGATCACGTCCTCGCTGAGACGGGACAGGTCCACCCCGGTTTGGGCCAGGACCCACGCGGTTTCGGCGACGAGGTCGCGGGCCGCAGTGCCGTCGATGGAGTTGGGAACTGAGGATGTGAAGCCCAGTTCGTGTGCCACCAGCTCGGGATCCAGCCCAAGCGAGGTGCCCGCCAGGGCAGCCGACCCATAGGGGCTGATTGCCAGGCGGGAATCGAGATCCCGGAGGCGGGCCACATCACGTAGCAGCGGCCAGGCGTGTGCCAGCAGATGATGACTAAGTAGCACGGGCTGGGCTGACTGCAGATGGGTACGTCCCGGCATTACCGCGCCGAGGTTGTCCCGCGCCTGCTGTCCAAGGGAGGAGACAACCTCCAGGATGCCCAGCGCCAAAACCCGCACCTCCTCGCGAAGGTAGCTTCGGATCAGAGTGGCTATCTGGTCATTCCGGGAACGCCCGGCCCTCAGACGTCCCCCGAGCTCAGGGCCGATGATCTCCTTGAGACCGCGTTCGAGCGCACCATGCACGTCCTCGTCGGCCGGTGCTGGCACAAACTCACCGGCGGCGACGCGGCGTAGCAACTCGGCAAGCCCCTCGTCCATGGCGGCGGCCCTCATCGCCGGTCAGCAGCCCCGGCCGCCCGGAGGGCCTTGGCGTGGGCCCGCGAGCCGGCGATATCGTAGGGGCGAGACGCCAGTCGAAGTGGGTGGACCTGCTCAGCTCGGACATCGCCTCAGCGGGGCCGCCAGCGAATCGCCCACCCCAGAGTCTTCCCTCAGTCACTGTTCTTCCCTCCCAAGGTTCCGGAGTCTCGTCGGTTTCCCGGTGCGTGTCATGTGGGCGATGATGCTTGCAGTGCGCGCGCCGAGTCCCCGTCCGTGGTGATCAGCAGCAGGGTGTCATCACCCGCGATGGTGCCCATCACCCCTGGTAGGCGTGCCCTGTCGACGTGAGCGGCCAGGAACTGCGCGGCGCCGGGAGGCGTTTTGACGACGATCTGGTTGGCTGCGTGCTGTATCGACTGCAACAGTTCCGCGCAGCGCCGGGCCAGTTTCTCGGCCGCCACTCCCCCACCCTCCGACTCGTCGCCGACCGCGTAGACCAGGCTGCCGTCGGCGGTGCGGCGCTTCACGGCGCCGAGGACGAGGAGGTCCCTTGCTGAGTGTGGACTGGCTCACCTCCACATCACGCTCTACGAGTGCAGCGCTCAGCTCATGCTGGGAGGCGAACTCCCCTTCCTCGAGCAGGCTGCGCAGCAAGGCGAGCCGAGCAGATCGTTTCATCTCAGGCATCGGTTCTCTCCAACCATCCAGGCAGGGCGTTGACAAAGGGCTCGAGGTCGGCTTCCGTGATGATCAGCGGCGGCGCCACCCGCAGCACGTCAGGACGCGGAGCGTTCAGCACCCACCCCTGTGACAGGGCCAGCTCCACAACTCGCGGAGCCACCTCCCGGTTCAGCACGATACCCCGCAGCAGGCCCGCACCACGTACCCCGGCAACGTCCGGGTGGTGCAGCCCCGTCACCGCAGCGGCAAACCAGTCTCCAACGCGGTGTACATGTGCGAGAAGACCGTCCTCCAGCACGTCCAGGACAGCATTGCCCGCCGCGGCGGCGACGGGATTGCCGCCAAAGGTGCTGCCATGCCCACCAGGAGTCAGCAGTTCCGCAGCGGCCCCGGTGGCGATGCAGGCACCGACCGGGAAACCGTTGCCGAGTCCCTTGGCCACGGTGATCAGATCGGCCGTCACCCCCAGCGCCCGGCTGAGCAGGAGCTCTCCGCAGCGCCCGATGCCGGTCTGGACCTCGTCAGCCCTACAGCAGGGCCCCGGCGCGGAGGTAATCCGCCGTGCCGCGGCCAGGTAGCCATCCGGAGCAGGGATCACCCCGGACTCGCCCTGGATGGGTTCGAGGACCACCGCCGCGACCGTCTCGTCAACGGCTGTCTCCAGGGCCGACACATCTCCAAAGGGCACGAAGGTGACATCCCCAGGCAACGGTTCGAAGGGTTCCCGGTACTTCGCGGTGTGGGTGACCGCCAGCGCCCCCATAGTGCGTCCATGGAAGGAACCCTCCATCGCCACCAGCCGGGTCCGGCCAGTCAGACGGGTCAGCTTGAACGCGGCCTCGTTGGCCTCGGCTCCCGAATTGGCGAAGAACACCTTGCCGCCCCCCTGCTGCGGCGGCGAGACGCTCGGCCAGCCGGATCTGTGCCTCGGATGCGAAGAGTTGGAGATATGCCCGAGAGTGTTCAACTGGCTGGTGACAGCCTCCACGACAGCAGGATGGCCGTGGCCCAGGAGTTGACGGCGATCCCCGCCAGCAGGTCGACGTAGCGCTTCCCCGGCGTCCCACAGGTGAATGCCCTCACCACGGACGAAGACCTTCCGAGGTGGGCCGAAGGCATTCATCATGACCGCCTGATAGCGGCTCTTGAGGTCGTTCTCGCCACTCATGCCGGCTCCTCGCAGACCATGGTTCCCCACGCCGTCGTCGGTGAAGATCTCCAGCAGCAGGCAGTGCGGCACCCGGCCGTCGATGATGGTCGCGGACTGCACTCCGGCCTCCACGGCACGCACACACGCCTCCATCTTGGGCACCATCCCCGAGGTGAGATCCGGCATCAGCTGCCGCACCTCCCCGGGGTGATGGAGGTGATGATGGTCGACTCGTCCGGATAGTCGGCATACAGCCCCGCCACGTCGGTGAGCACGACCAGGCGCTTCGCCCCGAGCGCAACCGCCAGCGCTGAGGCCGCGGTATCGGCGTTGACGTTGTAGACCCGGCCATCGGGCCCAGGTGCGACGGTGGCCACCACGGGGATCCGCCCGGCATCGATCAGGTCGAGCAGTGCCGCCGGGTCGACCGCGTCGACGTCACCGACAAATCCCAGGTCAATTTCCTCATCGTCCACGACCAGGCCACGACGCCGGGCACGCAGCAGCCCACCGTCCTCGCCGGACATGCTGACGGCGAAAGGGCGTGGGCGTTGATCAAAGCCGACCAGCTCCCGCCCCACCTGGCCCACTAGGACCATGCGCACAACATCCATCGCCTCTGAGGGTGGTCACCCTGAGACCGCCGCGGAATTCTGATGTGATGCCCAGCCGCTCCAGCATCGAGCTGATCTGGGGACCGCCACCGTGGACAACAACCGGCTTCAGACCCACGCGTCGCAGGGAAGACGATGTCCTCGGCGAAGCACGCTTCAGGCTGTCGTCGATCATGGCATTGCCACCGTATTTGATGACGACAGTCTGGCCTGAGAACTGACTGAGCCACGGCAGGGCCTCGATGAGGGTGCCGGCCTTGACCAGCAGCCGCTCACGGTCGGGGCTGGTGACACGAGGGTCATGAGGAGTACTCCGCATTCTCCTTCACGTATCCGTACGTGAGGTCGGTGGTGAGGATGGTGGCGGTGGCATCACCCGCGTGGAGGTCAATCAGGACATGGACCCGCCGCCCGGACAGGTCGACCAGGTCCCGGGGCTCGCCGATACCACCGCCGCGGCAGACCTGGACGCCATTGAAGGAGACGTCCAGCTGGTCAGCGTCGAAGACGGCGTCAGTGACACCGACGGCGGACAGCACACGCCCCCAGTTGGGGGTCAGCACCGAAGATCGCACATTTGAACAGGGTTGCTGCGCGCCACTCACGCCCCACCACCTCGGCGTCCCGCACGGTGGCGGCGCCAACCACCCTCGATTGCGATTTCACGGTTCGCGCCCTCGGCGTCAGCGATCAGTTGACGGGCCAGGTCCTGGCAGACCCCGCCGAGCGCGGCGGTGAACTCCTCCTGGCTAGGTACGACACCGCTGGCTCCGGATGCGAGCAGTAGCACGGTGTCGTTGGTGGACATGCAGCCATCCGCGTCGGCGCGCTCGAAGCTGGTCCTGGTTGCCTCACGTAGGGCCGAGCTCCAGGGCTGATGGCTCCAGGGAGGCGTCGGTGGTGAGCACCACGAGCATCGTCGCCAGCCCGGGTGCGAGCATCCCAGCCCCCTTGGCCATGCCACCGATAGTCCATCCCCCATCCTGGTGGGCGGATTGCTGATCACCGTGTCGGTGGTCATGATCGCGGTCGCAGCAGCCTCACCGCCAGTGGCCGCGAGCTGTACACAGGCCCGGCTGATACCCGAGGTGACTTCCGTCATGGGCAGCCGGGTGCCGATCAGGCCCGTCGAGCAGACCGCGACATCCCCGGCCTCCATTCCAAGCGCGGCAGCCGTCGCCCCGGCCATGGCCTGGGCATCGGTGAGGCCAGGCTGCCCGGTGCAGGCGTTGGCCCCACCGGAATTCAGGACGACAGCACGCAGCTGCCCGTTGGCGACTGCCTCCCGGGACCACCTGACCGGGGCCGCGACGACCCGGTTGCGGGTGAACACCCCGGCCGCGGCGAACCGGGGACCGAGGTTGGCGACGACGGCAAGATCCAGGCGGCCGCTGGCTTTAATGCCGGATGCCACTCCGGCGGCCGCGAATCCCTGGGGGGCGGTGACACTCATGGGGCGACTCCGATCACGCTGAGGCCGGTGGTCTCATCGAGACCAAGGGCGAGGTTCATGGACTGGATGGCACCGCCGGCGGTGCCCTTGGTGAGGTTGTCGATGGCCGCGACCGCGATCAGCCGGCCTGCGGCCCTCATCGACGACGACCTGCACGGCGGCGCGGTTGGAGCCCTCATGACACCTCCGGTCGCGGGCCAGCTGCCTTCCGGCAGCAGGCCCACGAAAGGCTCATCCGCATAGGCCTCTGCGTAGGCCTGCCGGGCCTGGGCAGTCGTGACACCCTCGACGACGGGCGCGGAACAGGTCGCGAGGATGCCTCTGGGCATGGGCACCAGCATCGGGGTGAATGAGACGCTGACATGTTCACTGGTGACCATGGCGAGGTTCTGGACGATCTCGGGGTGTGGCGGTGCACCCCGCCGACCCCATACACGGAGGCGCTGCCCATGACCTCGGACCCGAGCAGGTGCGGCTTGGCGCTCTTGCCAGCGCCCGAGGTGCCGGAGGCCGCGACGATCGTGATGGCCGCCGGATCGACCAGCCCCCACCGCACTGCGGGGTAGAGGCGAGCGTCGCAGCCGTCGGGTAGCAGCCGGGCACCGCGATCCGGCGGGTATCACGCAGGGCATCACGGCATCCGGGTAGCTCAGGCAGACCGTAGGGCCAGGTCCCGGCATGTTCCGTGCCATAGAAACGTTTCCAGGCCTGCGCGTCACGCAGCCGGAAGTCGGCTCCGGCATCGACGACCAGCACATCTGGCCCGAGCTGGCCGGCAATCCCGGCGCTGGCCCCGTGCGGCAGCGCCAGGAAGACAACCTCGTGCCCGGCCAGGTTCTCTGCCGTGGTGGCGGCAATCTCGCGACTGGCCAGGGGCACCAGGTGAGGCTGATGTCTCCGAGGGCACCACCCACCGACGAACTGCCCGTCAAAGCCCCGATTTCCACCTGAGGATGCTGCAACAACAGCCGCAGTACCTCACCCCCGCGTATCCCGTGCATCCTGCGACGGCAACCTTGAAACTCACAATGGCAATTATGCTGCTAAACGAATGAATATTCCAATTGTCCGGTCGTCGGCGTGGACTCAGTCGACTGGCCCGATCGTGGCGGGATAGTCTCGACCCCGCAGAGAGTGTGAAGGAGAGACGCTGATGAGTGAGCCGTCGTACCGGTACAACGCACAACTGGCCGGTGAGATCGAGGCCCACTGGCAGGATCGCTGGGAGGCCGAGGGAACATTCCATGCCCCGAATCCCTGCCGGGGTCTGGGCCGAGCCGGGAAAAGGCCCGGGCCCGCGGCGAGAAACTCTTCATCCTGGACATGTTCCCCTACCCGAGCGGAGCGGGCCTGCACGTCGGTCACCCGCTGGGTTACATCGCCACCGACACCTTCGCGCGCTTCAACCGGATGAAGGGCCGCAACGTGCTGCATGCACTGGGCTACGATGCCTTCGGCCTACCCGCCGAGCAGTACGCAGTGCAGACAGGACAGCACCCGCGGGTCACCACCGACCAGAACATCGCCATCATGCGGCGCCAGCTGCGGCGGCTGGGCCTGGCACACGATGCCCGCCGCAGCGTGGCCACCACCGATGTCGACTTCTATTGCTGGACGCAGTGGATATTCCTGCAGATCTTCAACGCCTGGTTCGACGAGGAGGCAGGCAGGGCCCGGCACATCGACGAGCTCATCGAGGAGTTCGCCGATGGAACCCGGGCCACACCCTCGGGTGAGGCCTGGGACGAGTTGTCTGAGCTGGAGCGACGCCGGATCATCGACTCGCACCGCCTGGCATACCTGTCCGACGCTCCCGTGAACTGGTGCCCGGGGCTGGGCACCGTGCTGGCAAACGAGGAGGTCACCAACGAGGGCCGCTCTGAGATCGGGAACTTCCCGGTCTTCAAACGCAACATGAGTCAGTGGATGCTGCGCATCACCGCCTACGCCGAGCGGCTGCTTGCCGACCTCGGCAAACTGGACTGGCCCGACAAGGTCAAGGCGATGCAACGCAACTGGATCGGGCGTTCCGAGGGCGCCAGGGTTTTCTTCACCGAGGGCCGCCAGCGGCGAGCGGATCGAGGTTTTCACCACGCGTCCCGACACCCCTGTTCGGCGCCACCTTCATGGTGCTGGCCCCGAGCACCACCTGGCCGACAACGCCGCCTCCGAGTGGCCCACAGGCACTGACCCGGCGTGGACCGGGGGTATCCCTCTCCGGCCGAGGCGATCGCCGCCTACCGGGCCAAGGTGGAACGCAAAACCGACGCCGACCGCCGCGCCGAGGACAAGGAGAAGACAGGCCTGTTCACCGGGCTCTTCGCCGTCAATCCCGTCGACGGCCGGCAGCTCCCGATCTTCATCGCCGACTACGTGACCATGGGCTACGGCTCGGGCGCGATCATGGCGGTCCCTGCGGGCGACCAGCGTGACTGGGACTTCGCGAAGGCCTTCAACCCTGCCGATCATCGACACCGTGACGCCTGGGCCAGAACACGACGGCAACTCAGCCTGGACGGGCGACGGCGAGGTCATCAACTCCGCCAACTCCGAGATCTCGCTCAACGGCATGAATGTCGCTGAGGCGAAGGCCTCCATCACGAGGTGGCTGAAGACCAAAGGCCTGGGCGAGGCAACCGTCACCTACAAGCTCCGAGACTGGCTGTTCAGCCGCCAGCGCTACTGGGGCGAGCCCTTCCCGATCGTCTACGACGACCAAGGGCTGCCCGTCGCGTTGCCCGAGTCGATGCTGCCAGTAGAGCTACCGGAGGTCACCGACTACTCCCCGAAGGCCTTGGACCCGGAGGACCGGGACTCCGACCCGGTGCCTCCCTTGGCCCGCGCTGCTAGCTGGGCGACCGTCGAGCTGGATCTGGGTGACGGGCTGAAGACCTACCGGCGTGAGCTGAACGTGATGCCGCAGTGGGCCGGTTCCTGCTGGTACGAGATGCGCTACCTGGATCACTGAGAACCACAACCGCTTCGTCGACGAGGAGGTGGAGCGTTACTGGATGGGTCCACGGGGCGAGGGGCGACGTCGGCGGCGTCGATCTGTACGTCGGTGGCGTCGAGCACGCCGTGCTACACCTGCTGTACGCCCGGTTCTGGCACAAGGTGCTGTTCGATCTGGGGCACGTCTCCTCCGCCGAACCATTCCGCAGGCTTTTCAACCAGGGGCTACATCCAGGCCTACGCCTACCGCGACTCCCGCGGGCAAGCAGTGCCTGCGGCCGAGGTCGAATCCCACGGGGAGGGGGACGGGACCACGTGGTCCTGGCATGGCCAGGCTGTGAAACGTGAATACGGGAAGATGGGCAAATCGCTGAAGAACATCGTCTCCCCCGGACGAGATGTACCAGGCCCTATGGCACTGACACCTTCCGGCTGTACGAGATGGGCATGGGCCCGCTGGCACAGTCGAAGCCCTGGGAGACCCGGGCGGTGGTGGGATCCCAGCGGTTCCTGCAGCGCCTGTGGCGGAACGTGGTCGATGAGGAGACCGGCGAGCTGGTCGTGGACGACATCGATCCCGACGACACCACGCTGCGCGCCCTGCACAAGACCATCGAGGCCGTCGACAGGGATTACGAGGATCTGTCGTTTAACACCGCCATCGCGCGCCTGACCGAGTACAACACCGCCCTGACCAAGCTCAAGGTGGTTCCCCGGTCCGCGGTGGAGCCGTTGATCCTGATGGTCGCTCCGCTGGCCCCCCATCGCCGAGGAACTGTGGAGCCGTCTCGGGCATGATCAATCGCTGGCGTATGAGCCCTTCCCCGTGGCGGATCCCGAGCTGGTCGCCGAGGACACCATCACCGCTGTCGTGCAGGTACGCGGCAAGCTGCGAGCCCAGCTGGAGGTGAAGACCTCGATCACCGAGGACGAGCTACGCGAGCTGGCGCTTGCACACCCGCGCATCGCCAAGGAGATCCAAGGCGGCGTCCGGAAGGTGATCGTGCGGGCTCCCAAGCTGGTGAACGTCGTACCCGCCTAGTTCATCGCCTGCGAGCGGGAGGGAAACTCCCCAGTACTCCTCAGGTTGCTGACCCGCTGGTGGTGACGCCGCGGACCAGCAGCTCCACTCCGTGGCTGAAATCGGTTCTGGAGGCGTGCTCGTCGAAACCCTCAAGGACCCCGAGGGTGGCCAGCTGGACGCGGGTCTGCTCTGCCATGACGTGTCCCAGGATGAAATGCAGGAAGGTGGCCATGGTTGCCGCGGGCTCGGGATAGCCATTTCCGGCCAGCAGCTCCCGGGCCGCGAGGGTTACGTCGACGGCACCCATGCCCAGCGCGGCGGCGGAGGAGACCAACTCGGCCCCGTCACGGTGGGCCAGCAGCGCGTCACGTAGATGATGCGACCACTGACGCAGCCACTCCCCGTGTCGGTGGCCCGGGGAACGGCGACGGGCGTCAGGATGACATCGGCGATCTCCGCGAGCAGTGACTGCTTGTTGGGCATGTGGTAGTACAGGGGCCCCGGCCTTGACCCCGAGTTCGTCGGCGACGCGCCGCATCGTCAAGTCGCCCAGCCCCCAGGCGTCGAGGATCCGCAGTCCCGCCTCGACGATCCGTCCCCTGGTCAGCACGCTGTGAATGCTACATCCACGGGATCATCGTTCCCGAAGCCGGGTGTTCAGTGAAAGACCACGGGACAGGCCGCCCAGCCGCCGAGCGGGAACTCGGCGCGCACCCCTCGCGGCGTCACGGGAAGGTCGATGCTGGAGAAGACCGGAAGTAGCTCTTCCAGGAGGATCCGCAGCTCGAGGGTCGCCAGGCCACGCCCCGGGCACACATGCGGTCCCCGGCCATAGACGAGATTGTTGGGGGCGTTCTCCTCGGGGTTGAAGGCGTCAGGATCCATGAAGACCCGTGGGTCGCGGTTGGCCCGGGTCCAGTCCACGACGATCCGCTGCCCGGCACCAATGTCTTTACCGGCGAGCCTGGCCCCGTGGAGGGCGACCCGCCGGTTGGAGACGAAGGGGTCATCAATACGCAGCAGCTCGTCGATGGCCCTGTCCAGTGCCTCATCGTCGCCGAGACGGTCACGGACCTGCTTGCATATGCCCGGGGATGCGGCCAGCTGATGCATGATCACCCCGACGCACAGGGCCAGCGAGCCGAGGTCGCCACCGGTCCAGTTCCGCAGGATCGACACCAGCTCGGCGCGGCTCAGGTTCCGGCCCTGCACCTGCTCCCGCAGCAGCTGGTCGGTAACGTCCCGGGCCGCCGAGTCCAGGCGTTCCAGGCGGGGCTCGATCACACGGACGATGATCTCGTCGAAACGTTCGGCGACGGTGCGGGTGCGTTCGAGCTCACCGGAGCGAGTCGCGGTGGCATTGTCCGCAACCCACGTGACAAGTTCCTCCTCAAGCCCGGGATCCCAGCCAAGCCAGGTGAGCATCGCCTGCACGGCATAGCGGGTCCCGAGGCCGCCGACCACGTCGGTCGCCTCTCCCCTGGGCAGCTTCGCCACGAGACGCCGTGCCACAGACCTGAGCCGGGGCTCCAGAACAGCGAGGGCCTCGTGAGTGAAGAAACGGTCGATGACGGCACGGAACATCGCGTGCTGCGCGCCATCAAGGCCGTTAGGCACCTGGAGGAACCGGGAGACACCACTCGAGAAGGTGGCGGCACTGGTGACCACATCAACCACCTCGGGATGTCCCACAACCCTCAGATACCCATGCTCCTGCCGGAGCGGGCACTCCCCGCGGATCGTGAGACGTCACATCACTCCTTTACTGCTTCATGCCGGCGTCAGGCTCGCTGGGTGGCGTCACAACGTTTGGCCGCCACCGCGACCGCCGCATCACGAGCAGCGCCGGCCTCCGCGTCGGTCAGGGTGCGGTCCGCACGGAACCGCAGCGCGAAGGCCAGGGACTTCTTGCCCTCGGGCACCTGATCACCATGGTAGACGTCGAACAGGGTGACGCTCTCCAGCAGCTCACCTGCCCCCTCCATGAGGGCCTGCCGCACCGCCTCGGCGGAGGTTGCCTCGTCGACAATCAGCGCCACATCCTCCTTGGCCAGCGGGAACCCGGAGAGCAGCCCGATGCGGGGAACCTCAGCCTCGGCCGCCAGCAGGGCACTCGAGGTTCAGCTCTACCGCGCAGGCCCGGGCGGGCAGCCCGAAAGCCTTGACCTACCTCGGGATGCAGCTCGCCCGCGTGACCGATGACCTGTCCCTTGAGCAGGAGCTCAGCGCACCGCCCCGGATGCCAGGGCGCGGCATCTGCGTTGCGGCGTTCGAGCACATGCCCCGTCGCCTGGGCGACGGATTCGGCGAGGGCGACCACATGCCGCCAGTCAGCTGCAACTGCCGGCCCATCCCAGCCTGTGGAATGCCAGGCTCCGGTGACAACCCCGGCGAGAAGCTCCGGCTGCTCGGGCAGGGAGGCCTGCAACGCTGCGAGCTCCTCGTCGCTTGGACGCTGGGTCACGCCGGGGCGGGGGCGGCAGGCGTGCCGCCATCGCGGTAGACGAGACCACGCTCGAACAACGCCAGGTCCGGCAGGGGAACGGGAGGTGTTCTTGACAACCGCCGCGAACAGCCCTGGAAGCAGCGTGGTGCGAAGATAAGGGCTGGTCTCGGCCAGGGGATTCGCCAGCCGCACCACCGTCCGGCGCGGATCGTCCTCCGCCAGCCCCAGACGGTCCAGATCGGCATCGGAGATGAACGGCAGGCTGAGCACCTCGGTGAATCCGGAAGCGGCGGCGGCACGCAGGGCGGCGCGCCGGGCACGCTGGGCTCTTGTCAAGCCCCTGCCGGCGGGAGACGCAGGAAGCCGGCTGCCGATCCGGTGGTAGCCGATCTTGCGTCCGACTTCCTCCACGATGTCATAGGGATCCCGCAGATCGGGACGCCAGGTCGGAGCCTGGACCGTAAGGGAGTCGCCGAGCGCCGTGACTAGGCAGCCACCGGCCTCCAACACCCGGAGGGTCTCCTCGAGCTCCACCTCGGCTCCGAGGACCGAGGAAACCAGGCCGGCTCTCAGGTCGATGCGATTCGCGGCCGGCGCCTGCCCGGCGACCGTGATGTCGCCACGCACCTGCCCGCCGCCATGTTCAACCAGCAGATCAGCTGCCCGCCGGGCCGCGGCATAGCAGAGCCCCGGGTCCACGGCACGCTCGAATCGCTTGATGCCTCCGACGGCAGCCCGTGCCGCCGGAAGGTGTGGGAGACACTGGCCGGAGCGAAGTTCGCGGCCTCCAGGACGATGGTCGTGGTCTCCGGCGAGACCTCCGTCGTCTCGCCTCCCATGACGCCCGCGATCCCGATTGGTCCGGAGTCGTCGGTGATCAGCAAGTCCTCGGCTGTCAGGGTGCGCCGGAGACCGTCGAGGGTGGTGATCTCTTCCCCTCGGTGGCGAGTCGCACCCGGATGGTGCCCTGCAGCTTGGCCGCGTCGTACGCATGCAGCGGCTGCCCGGACTCAAGCATCACATAGTTGGTGACATCCACGGGCAGGGGAGATAGACCGCACCCCGCAGGCCCGCAGCCGGTCCGCCATGAACCGGGGCGTCGGAGCAGCCGGGTTGAAACCCTCGATGGTCAGTGCGACGAACAGTCGGCAGCGGTCAGAGTCCAGCTCCACCGGGTAGCCATCGGAGACCGGGGCGGGAAGCGGCTGGTCGTAGGGGTCGCTGAAGGGAACCCCAGTGACCACGGCCAGCTCACGACCCAGGCCCCCGCAGGGACAGGCCATGCGATAAGTCCGGGGTTACTTCGATGTCCAGCACCTCGTCCTGGGTCCACAGCGCCGCCAGGGCATCGTCACCCGGATGCAGGCCTGAGGACTCAGGAACCACGATGATGCCGTTGTGGTCCTCCCCAGGCCGATCTCATCCTCCGCACAGATCATGCCGTCGGAGATGTGCCCATAGGGTCTTGCGCGCCGAGATGCGGAAGTCCCCAGGCAGCACCGCGCCGGGCAACGCGACAACCACCAGGTCGCCGGCGGCGAAGTTCGACGCCCCGCAGACAATGCCGCGCGAGGCGGGATACTGATCATCGGCCGGGGCATTGTGGGCACCGACATCGATGCGGCAGTACCGGATGGTCTTGCCGTTCTTCTGGGGCTCCTCGGTGAGGCTGAGGACACGTCCGATCACGAGGGGCCCGGTGACCTCGGTACCGGTCGCCCTCGATGTGCTCGACCGTCAGTCCCAGCGCGGTGAATGCGTCGGCCATCTCTTTGGTACCGATCCCTCGGGAAGGTTCACCAGCTCGCGCAGCCATGAGGATCGGGGCTTTCATCGGGCACCTCCATTGGCGGAGAGGGAGAAACGGACGTCGCCTTCGACGAAGTCACGCAGGTCGGGGGCACCGGTGCGGAACATGACGGTGCGGTCGATTCCCATGCCGAAGGCGAAGCCGGAATAGACCTCGGGATCGATTCCACAGGACCGCAGCACGCGTGGATTCACGACGCCACAGCCTGCCCATTCGATCCATCCCTCGGAACGGCACGTCCGGCAGGGACGGTCGGGGTTGCCGACAGATTCACCATGGCAGACGAAGCACTGGAAGTCGACCTCGGCCGAGGGCTCCGTGAATGGGAAGTAGTGGGGGCGCATCCGCGTGGTGACGTCCCCGAACAGTGCCTTTGGCGAAGTGATCCAGCACCCGCGCAGGTCCGCCATGGAGATGCCCTTGTCCACCACGAGCCCCTCAAGCTGATGGAAGACGGGCAGATGGGTCGCGTCATACTCGTCGGCGCGGAACACCTTGCCGGGGCTGACGATGTAGAGGGGAAGACCGCGCTCCAGCATGGCGCGGACCTGCACGGGCGAGGTCTGGGTGCGCAACAGCTTGCCGCCATTCGCCGGCTCCACCCACAGGGTGTCCTGCTCACCGCGGGCAGGATGGTCGACCCCGAGGTTGAGGGCATCGAAGTTGTACCATTCTGGCCTCCAGCTCGGGCCCCCTCGGCCACCTCCCAGCCCATGGCGACGAACACATCGCACATGTCGTCGATCATCTTGGTGATGGGATGCAACGCCCCACGCGGCAGCACATCGGCGGGCAGAGTCATGTCGATGCGCTCGGTGACCAGGGCCTGGGCCAGCTCCTCCTCCGCCAGCTCCCGCTGTCGTGCCGCGATCGCCTGGCTCACCTGGCCACGCGCCCTGCCCACCCGCGCGCCGGCCTCCTTGCGCGCGGCGGGTGGCAGGCCACCGATCTGGCGGTTCGCCAGGGGCCAGTGGAGAACGATCTCCCGCATGATCGATACGAACCTGTTTCAGCTCTGCCGTCGACGTGGCTGCGGCAACAGCGGACAACGCGTCGGCGACATAGCCCTCGACGGCTGCGGCCTCAAGAGCCGGCGCCTGCTGTGGATCGGAGTTGTCGTTCGAACCTGACATGGAGTTCCCCTTCCAGATACAGCAATCGAGTGTAGAAGAACCGCTACTGGCGGGGATAGCCGCACCGCCGTCGTTGAGATGGTTGAGAAAGGAAATATATGGCGTGCGGGGCGCCTCGGGGGCCTTCCCCGGCACTGAGCAAACTGAGCAAAGGGTGATGGTGAGTTGGGCATCAGAACCAGTGTCGACGGTTTGGATCATGCTCTGGCTTTGTACGCTCTCGTCCCCGCGGCCTTACCGAAGCTCCCGGCGGCGCTGCGCGGAGGCAGTCTGGTACAGGCAGATGGCGGCGGCTGAGGACAGGTTCAGGCTCTCCGCCGCTCCCCACATCGGGATCGCAACCACCTGATCCGCCAGGGCTGCGTCCTCGGCCGGCAGACCCCAGGCCTCGTTCCCCATCAGCCAGGCCGACGGCTTGGCCAGGCCACCTGAGGCGGCGAGCAGGTCCAGAGGCTCACCGTCGCCGTCCGCTGCCAGCACCTGCATCCCCCGGGAGCGGACGACGAGCGATGGCATCAGCCAGTTCGATGCCAGTGAGAATCGGCAGGTGGAACAACGACCCGACGGATGCCCGCACCGTCTTCGGGTTCCATGGCTCCACCGAGCCGGAAGTGAGAATCACACCGTCCGCGCCGAAGGCGTCGGCGCAGCGAATGACGGTACCGGCGTTCCCGGGATCACGGACCTGTGCGCAGATCACCAGCAGCTGGGCGTCGGCGACATCTCTCCAGCCGAAGCTCAGCTGCCGGCAGACTGCGACGATCCCCTGCGGGGTCACGGTGTCTGAGAGCTGCCGCATCGCGGCCTCGGTGCCCCTGCCAGACGGGCACCTCCAAACCGTCGAGGAGGTCGGCGTGGCGCTCCGGGTCGACGACTATCACGCCGGTGACGACCCCATCAGCGGCCAGCGCCTCCCGCACCGCTTGCCTTCCTCCGCGAGGAACTCTCCCGCGAGACCACGGCCACGGCGATGGGTCAACCGGCGAGATGGAACGCAGCACGGAGCTGGGAAGCTCGCGTGCTGCGTTCGGGGTATGGACCATTCAGGCGGCAGCCGGGGTCTGGTTCGCCCGGGAAACGGCGACCAGCGCGGCGAAGGCCTCCGTGTCCGTGACGGCCAGGTCGGCGAGGATCTTGCGGTCCACCTCTACCCCGGCGTTCTTCAGGCCGTTGATGAAACGGTTGTAGGTCAGGCCCTGCGCGCGGGCTGCGGCGTTGATGCGCTGGATCCACAGAGCGCGGAAATCGCCCTTCCTGGCGCGGCGGTCACGATAGGCGTAGGTGGCGGAGTGGAGAACCTGCTCCTTCGCCTTGCGGTACAGACGCGAGCGCTGGCCGCGATAGCCGGAGGCCAGCTCCAGCACTTCACGGCGCTTCTTCTTCGCATTCACAGAACGCTTCACGCGTGCCATGGTTACTCCTTGTTCTTCGGCCGGTCATGCCCGGCCCACTGGTGTACTTAGGGGTCGGGAGGGCTCAGCGGCCAGGGTAGCCGCCGAGGAGCGCCTTGGCCTGCTTGAGGTCAGAGCCGGCCAGCTCGGTGTTGCCCCTTGAGGCGACGCAGCCGCTTGGAGGGCTTGTGGGCGTTGAGGTGGCCCAGGTTCGCCTGGCGGTGCATCAGCTTGCCCGATCCGGTGACCTTGAAACGTTTCTTGGCACCCGAATGCGACTTCATCTTCGGCATTGTTGGCTCGCTTTCTAGTGATGATCGGCCTGGGTCACAGGTCGATGTCGGGATCCATGTTGTCGGCGGGACCGCGCTTCTTCTTGGAGGGCCGGGCAGCGGCCCTGATCCGGGCCTCCTCGGCTTTCTCCGCCTCGGCGTCAGCCCTGCGCTGCTCCATGCGGCGATCCCGCTCCTCGGCCTGTTCGGCCTTGGCTTCGGTCTTCTTCTTGGTGGGGCCGAGGACCATGAGCATGTTCCGGCCGTCCTGTCTGGGCGCGGACTCCACGAAACCGAACTCGGTAACGTCGTCCGCCAGCCGCTTCAACAGGTCGATGCCCAATTCCGGGCGAGACTGCTCACGCCCACGGAACATGATGGTGATCTTCACCTTGTCCCCGGCCTTCAGGAACCGGACGACGTGACCCTTCTTCGTCTCGTAATCGTGGTTGTCGATCTTGAGACGGAGCTTCATTTCCTTGGTGATGGTATTCGACTGGTTACGCCGGGCATCCCGCGCCTTCTGCGCAGCCTCGTACTTGAACTTGCCGTAGTCCATCAGCTTTGCAACCGGGGGGCGTGCCTGGGGCGCCACCTCGACTAGATCGAGATCGCTCTCCACTGCGAGGCGAAGGGCGTCCTCGAGACGCACGATGCCGACCTGCTCACCCTTCGGGCCCACGAGCCGGACTTCGGGTACTCGGATGCGTTCGTTGATCCGGGGTTCAGTGCTGATGAGTTCCTCCAAGATTGTCGTGTCTGATGTCAGCATTCACGACGAAGGCCTTCGCGCATGCGCGAAGGCCTGACGAGCACGCCACAGCGTGCAGTATGACCCAGACGCCGAGGCGAGCAGGGTGGGAAGTCAGGCCTCCACTTCACGGGCGAACGCTTTCACGTCGCTGTCAACGGCGAGAAAGAATACCCTGCCAAAGTCCAAGAACCAAATGGAGGACCCCGCAGGAAGGATCATCCGATGGTTTCGATGACATTGCCGTCCTCATCGGTGATCTCGGTACGCTCCACCTGCCACACGACACCCTCCGGAGCCATGTAGTGCCCCGCCTGCGCCTTGAGTGTGGCGGCCAGCCGCGACAGGTCCGCGGGATCGAGGGTCAGCGTGGCCTCCGCCTGGCCCACCTGGACCCCCGTCCGGTCGCCAGGCAGGAAGAGCAACTCGGCGTCAGGACTGTGGAGCAGGAACTCACGGCCGTGGGGCAGCCGGTTGTTCAGCCGCTCCCCGAGGAACCCCGCGGTCCGGGCCCCGATGCCGACGACCGCCACATTGTCCTCAGCGGCCACGTGGAGAACATCGATGAAGACCTGCCCCATCTGCGAGCCGTCCTTCTTGCGGCCTTCCAAGATCTGGGACGCTGCCTGGGGATCGGCCCGCAACGAGGCACGCCTCAGGGACTGTGACGCCTTTCGGATAGGCCTTGACCAGCAGCGCGAACAGTCTGCCGGCATCCCAGTTGTTGGCATCCTCCAGGTCCTCCTGCGTGAGGCCCATAAGCTGCACGAACTGGATGGTCCCGCTGGAGGTCTCGATACTGCCCAAGTCGGGATCCTCAATGAAGCCGAGGGCAGTCTGCGTGGTCTCCTCGCCCGGCACAATGGGCCCATTTGCGTCCAGGTGGTGATTCGGCGCGAACCCGTTGCCGGTGCGAGCGACATAACCTGCAAGATATTGCAGCATGTTGAGTGGCCAGGTGGGCGCCTGCCGGGCCTTCATGGCCTCGTCATCCGCGAGCCTGAAGGTCAGCTCGAAACCCCAGCCGGACACCCCGTTATCACCGGACCCCTCCTGCTGGCCGAAGAGGTCGGTCAGCCCATAGGTGACATAGTGCCAGTGCGGGCGGGGCCCGGCGCGCGATAGACAGAGATGCCATGCAACGGATTGCCGTCATCAAGGAAGGCCGGGACCAGCATGTCAAAGTGAAGCGGATCGCTCTGGCCGGGGTAGACCCGTTCACAGGCCTTGGTGATGGCGTCCCACCCCGGGCTGGGGTCCGTCTGACCCTCTCCGCCCTGGGCAAGCGCCGACTCCCGGCCAAATAGTCCCTTCAAAAATCCCACTGCGCAACCATATCGACCAGGGGTATCAGAAGGTGCCTCGCTGACAGGGCTCGGCAAGAAGTGCGCCAAATTGTGCGACGACACTCGCTGGCCTGGTACGGCGCCTGGCATGCCCAGGTCAACCGATTACTTGCCTCCGGCTTTCAAACATCTCCGGATCATCCAAGACAGGCCTTGGCGCACACTAGCCTGAGTTAGACTTCTTTCCTCATTTGCGGAAGGTGCATCGCATTTCAAACGCATATGCAGTTAGATCTGTGTAATGAAGCAGCACATCGCTCCCGTCGGCCGGGAGAAGACCCGTCACGAGATTCCAGTGATCACCATCCTCGTGGCGCTGATCGCGATCACTCTGCTGGCTGCAATGACAACGGGAAGCTATGCGACTCCTCTGGAACAGTTGATAAGCATCTGCGTGGACCTGGTCACAGGCCAGGGAGTGGCGCAGGAGAACAGCCAAGCCCTGTACGTCCTCACTGTGATCCGGATCCCGAGGCTGCTGCTTTCCCTGATGGCGGGTGGATCCCTTGCGGTCTCTGGAGCGGCGTACCATGCCTGCTACGCAATCCCATGGTTTCGCCCGACATCCTCGGGGTCTCTTCAGGGCGCCTCCACGGGTGCGATCCTGTGCCTATTGCTGGGAGCTTCCCTCTGGGTGATGCAGGGGGTGGCCTTCGCCTTCGGGCTGGGAGCCGTGGCAATCGTCCTCCTGCTGGGACGCCTCATCGGCCGAGGCTCGTCAAAGCTCCTGGTGCTGGTGCTGGCCGGGGTTGTGATCTCGTCGATTTTCTCGGCTTTCACCAGCCTCATCAAATACATCGCCGACTCCAATGACAAGCTGCCCGCAATCGTCTTCTGGCTCATGGGCAGCTTCGCACGCTCAAGCAACTGGAACAGCTTGCTCGTACTTGCAGTGGCGATGGCGCTGGGAAGCGTACCGCTGATGCTGCTGCGGCATCGCATGAATGTGCTCTCCTTCGGTGAGGAGGAGGCTCAAACGATGGGCGTAGACGTCCGCAGGACGCGGCTGATCATCATCTGCTGCGCGACGGTCCTGACGGCAGCGACTGTGACCCTCTGCGGAAACATCGGCTGGGTCGGTCTGATCCTGCCCCATCTGATGCGCCTCATAGTCGGCCCTGATTACCGTTATCTGCTGCCAAGTTGCCCTGCTTGCCGGTGGCCTGTTCATGCTGCTGGTCGACAACACGGTGCGGCTCCTGCTACCAGGCGAGATGCCGGTCGGGATCGTCACCTCCCTCATCGGGGCACCGCTGTTCATCTATCTGCTCTTCCAGGGCCGGAGGGACTGGGTGTGATGCAGCTAGAGATTCAGAACGTGTCCTGTGGATACCACGGCAAGGCTGTGGTGAAGGGGTTCAGCACCAGCATCGACTCGGGCTCTGTTCTCTGCCTGCTGGGTCCAAACAGGGATCGGGAAGACGACTCTGTTCAAAGCAGTTCTCCGCCTGAACCCGATCATCACCGGAAAAGTGGTGATCGACGGCGCGACGTCCAGGACTTCAGTGACATCGAGTTTGCGAAACTAGTGGGCTATGTGCCCTCAGTCCCATGTACCTCCCTTCTCTTTCAAAGTGGTGGATGTGGTGGCCATGGGTCGCACCGCGCATCTGAGGACCTTCGAGATGCTGGGACGGCACGACATGGAGATTGCCGCCGAGTGCCTGGACCGCCTTGAGGTCGGCCATCTCGCCAAAGCGAGCCCATACCGAGCTCTCAGGGGCGAACGGCAGCTCGTCCTGATCGCCAGGGCGCTCGCTCAGCAGCCACGATTCATCATGATGGACGAGCCGACCAGCAACCTAGACTTCGGCAACCAGGTGCGGGTGCTGCGTGTCATACGCCGCCTGGCCGCTGATGGTTATGCGGTAGTGATGACAACCCATTCCCCAGACCATGTTTTCCAGTGCAACGGCCAAGTCTCCCTGATGACCAAGGACCATCAGTATCTACATGGTTCCGCGGCTGAAGTGTTGACCCCACCGAATCTCAAGCGCGCCTATGACATCGATGTCGCGGTGTTCGAAGCCGAATACAAGGGGCATCGGCATCACTGCGTCCAGCCCATCGAAAACATCGCCCCCATACCCATCTCTGAAGAAGAAGGAAACCGGCAATGAAGAAACTATTGACCTCACTGACCGGCAGCCTGGTGACTGTCGCCCTAATCGCATCCCTGCTCGCCGGCGACCCAACAGCCCACATCCTCTGACTCGGCTGCCGCATCCTCCGCATCCGGTATCCGGATCGTCAAGGACTCGGGCGGCAAAGACGTCGAGATCCCAGCAGACGTCACGAGGGTGGCTCCCACCATTGGCGCCTTCTCAGCTGTGACAGCGATGCTGGGCGCATCGGGCAAGATCACCGCTGCCGCCACCAGTGCGCTCTCCCCACGTTTCAAAGCCACCTACCCTGACTACGAGAAGGCAAATCCCAAAGGATTCGACACCAAGAACGTCGAAGACATCATTGCTTCGGGTGCCCAGGTTGTTTACGGCCCCGACAATGTGAATGAAGAGCAGCAGGACCAGCTCAGAGGAGCAGGAATCGCCTTTGTCACTATCGACAAATTGGGCACGGTCGAGGAGATGTCTCAGGCCTTCACCATCATCGGCAACATTCTCGGAGGTGAGCATCAAAAGAAAGCGGAAGAGCTGGTCAAGCTCTACCAGGGAACGTCGCGGACACGGCGAAACGCACTTCCTCCCTGACAGATGCGCAACGGGTTCCAGTACTTGAACTGCGCGCCGATGGTGGCGAGTACTCCACCATCAACTCAAAGGACATCAGCCACGAGTACATCGTCGCTGCAGGCGGGGTGAACGTGGCCGCTGATTTCACAGCCAATGGTCAGGGCACAGGACTTGCGGTCGGGACCGAACAGGTTGCGGCCTGGAACCCGAAGATGATCTTCACGCTCTCCCAGGAATCCAGGGATGCCATCTTGGCAGACCCTGCACTGGCCGGGGTGGACGCAGTCAAGGAGAAGAACATCCAGGTCTGCCCTGCTGGGGTCTACCTGTGGTGTGTTCGTAGCGCCGAAGGCGCCTTGGCTCCGCACTGGCTCGGCAAGATCCTGCATCCGGACCTGTTCGCCGACGTGGACATCTCAGCTGAGGTCAAGGCCTTCTACAAGGAATACGGCTACCAGGACCTGACCGATGAGGCGGTTCAGGAGATCCTTGCCGGCGAGGCCTCCTGACACAGAGCCAGCTGGGCCTGGACCACAGATCCCAGGCCCAGCTGGTTCTACTGTGCCTCTGCAGGCACCTCTGCGGAGGTGGGATGAGAGAGCCTGCGGCAGAAGACGACAGCTGCGACGCAGGAGAGCACGGGCAGACAGGCGAGGATCAGCCACGGAACGGGGGCCAGGGACTGTGGGACCTCGGCCAGCGGCAGGATGGCACCCGTCCCGGTGCTACCGAGCAGCACCGCTACCCCACCGACAGAGGCCAGCATCCCCAGGTAGCTGCCGAGCCACCTACCACCGGAGAGGTTCGCGACGATGGTGCGGGCTGCGGGCATGACGAGGATCTGCCCCAGCTGGAGGCCGATCACGAACAGCACCGAGGGAAGGAAGGCCAGCACACCCTGGTAGGGGCGGCAACGCAGCGAACAGCGCCACCGCGAGGAGGCCGGCGGCCAGCAGCCCATATCCCCACCCGAGGACACGCGACGCAGGCCAGCGGGCCACCAGGCGGGTGACGGGTAGCTGCAGGGTGACGGTCAGCACAGCGGCCAGGCCGAAGAGCCATGTGATGTCTGCGCTGGGAACACCGATCCGGTCCAGTTCGACCGGGACAGCCAGGTAGAGCTGGTTATAGGGTGAGCAGGTAGGTGCAGTGGATCAGTGTGAAGACCATGAAACGGCGGTTGACCAGCACCCGACCCACAGATTCACGCACCCGCGTCGGCGTTCCAATGCGGCTTCCGCTGGGGAGCCAGATGATCTGAGCCACCAGGACCAGTCCAAAAACGACGGCGGCCAGCAGGCAGGTGAGCCGGAACGGGACCACCAGCAGCACACCACCCAGGACAGGGCCGATAACGGAACCCGAGGCTGATGCCATCAGCTCGAGTCCGATGACCTCTTCCCGGGTCGCCACCCCTGTCGGACTCGGCCTCACCGGCCCAGGCGACGATCGCGGACTCGACTGCAGGTGAGAACAGCGCTGCCGCAAAGCCGATGAGCACCACGCCTACCATCACCCCGAAGACCTCGTCGGCGACGGTCAGGGCCAGGAAGCCACAGATGCGGATGACACAACCGACGATGATGGCGTTCTTGATTCCGAACCGGTCTGCCAGCGCCCCACCGAGGAAGAACATGCCCTGCTGGGAGAACGTCCGCAGTCCCAGGAGCAGGCCGATGATCCACTCGGCGAGCAGGAGGTCCTTCGCAAGGTGTGCTGCGATGAACGGCACCACCAGGTAGAAACCGACGTTGAAGGCAAACTGCGTGATGATGACCAGCCGCAGCGGCGCGGGCAGAGCCATCAGCATCGCCAGCGATCCGCGGCGCCTTCTCTCTGATTCTGACGGCCCGGTCTTATCCGGAGAGCCAGTGACGCTCAGTGCCTCCCGGGAGGCTGTGGAACTCTGGGGCTGGGTGACGGATGCTGGCACGGGACTCCTGTAGAACCTGGGCGCGAGGCTCGCATGGGGCTGGCCAGGTGCTCGGACTCGTGGAGCCGCCTCTGTCGCGAGGATCGTGCCCACCTACCGTTGCGCGTCAGTCCCGGATTCCGGACCGGGTTCCCCCAGTACTACCAGCCCGGCGGGACAGGCCTGTCCCGCCGGGGCAACTTTAAACTCCGCGAAACAGTTTTCACAAGTCCGTTTTCCCGGTTGGGAAATGCCGGGCGCTAATGTGGAATGCTTGGTTCATGGGTACGTCGCTGTTTGTCACCATCGCCATCATGACCGTCATCGTGGCCATCACTGCGGGGGCTGTTCGCCCGGGGCCGCAACACACGGACCCCTGGTGGCAGGCATCGGTTTCGCCCTGTTGCCGCTGGGCCTGCTGCTGACCGGGATGTCCGACCTGCTCGTCAGCGGCATTGAGAGCCTGATCAGCTGGGTGAACCGCACCGGCTGGACCAACACCATGAGCTGGGGAGCGGGACTGGGCGGCCTGGGTATCCTGCTGATCGTCGTCGCCCGCTTCCCTGCCAGAACCCAAGCCAGGGCAGGGCCAAGACGCCGCACCCCGGGAACGGCCCGCGGTCAAGCAGCGTAAGCCGGAGCAGAAATCTGTCCCGTCCCAGCCTGCGGGACAGCCCGCACCGGCCCGGCGCCCAAGGCCGGCAAGCCCAGCGCAGGGAAAGGGGCCTCCGGCGAGAGGATCTCGACGAGATCGAGGCCATCCTGAAGAAACGTGGGATCGTCTGACCAGAGTCGCGCTGGCGGGGTCAAAGCCTGACAGCACTCAGCTCTGTCAGGATGATGCCGCGAGCCCCCGCCTCAAAAAGCTGATCCATCAGCAAATGAGCCCCAGAACGCGGCACGAGCACCCTCACCGCCAGCCAGCCGGGCTCGGCGAGGCGGGAGACAGTTGGGCCGTTGACCCCTGATGCCAGGCCGGTTGTGGCGGCGAGATTCTCCTGTGCGACGTTGTAGTCCATCATCAGGTAGTTCTGCGCCACCAGAACCGATTCAAGCCGGGTGCGCAGCGGCGCCAGGCCCGGCAGGTCGCCAGCCGTCTCCCGGCCGATGAGAACCGCCTCCGAGACGCAGATGGGGTCCCCGAAGACCTCAAGCCCAGCTCGTTGCAGCGTGGTGCCGGTGTCCACCACATCCGCGACCACATCGGCCACACCCAGCCGGATCGCGGACTCCACAGCCCCGTCCAGCTTGACCAGGGTCGCCTCGATGCCGTGCTCGGCAAGCCAGCGCCCGAGAAGCCCCGGATAGGAGGTGGCGATGCGCCGCCCCGCCATCTCTTCGACGCTGTGGGTGGGGCCGGCGGGAGCAGCGAACCGGAACCGGCTGCCCCCGAAGCCGAGTGACAGGAGCTCGGTGGCCCGGGCACCCGAGTCGAGGAGCATGTCGCGGCCGGTGATGCCCACGTCCAGGTGCCCCTCCCCCACATAGACGGCGATGTCGCGGGGACGCAGGTAGTAGAACTCGACATCATGGGCGCTGTCCACCAGGATCAGGTCCTTGGAGTCGGTCCGCTGCCGGTATCCGGCGGCCCGGAGCATGGTGCTGGCAGCCTCGGCCAGGGAGCCCTTGTTGGGTACGGCAATCTTCAGCATTGTGTTCTCTCCCACCGGCTCACAGGTGCCGGTAAACGTCCTCGAGGTCCAGGTCCAGGGCGATCATCATCACCTGGAGGTGATAGAGCAACTGGCTGATCTCCAGCGCAGCGTCCTCAGTGGACTCATGCTCAGCAGCCATCCAGACCTCGGCCGCCTCCTCGACCACTTTCTTACCGATGTGGTGCACTCCGGCGTCCAGGCGGGCAACGGTGGACGACCCCTCCGGACGGGTCCGGGCAGTCTCACGGAGCTGCTCGAAGAGTTGTTCGAAAGACTTCACAGCATGTAACCCTAACGGGTCACAGCTTGATGCCGAGCAGTGCATCCACGCAGGCCGCGATCTTCACGAAACCCTCCGGGTCACTGCCCCCAGACGTGAGGCTGGCAGCCGCCCAGTCGTCGACCAGGCTGAGGGCCAGCGGAGCGTCGAGATCGTTGCGCAGCGCGCGGCGCACCTCGGCGACGGTCTCCTCTGTGGGCTGGGTGGCAGGCAGGTCACGCAGGGATCGCCAGGTGGCCAGGCGATCCACCGCCCTCTCCAACAACTGCGGGCTCCACTCCCAGTCGCTGCGGTAGTGCTGGCCCAGCAGGGCCAGCCGGATGGCCATCGGGTCCGCCCCCTGCTGACGGAGCCTGCTGACCAGCTCCAGGTTACCCTTCGATTTGCTCATCTTCTCGCCGCCGAGCGCGACCATTCCGGAATGGACGTACGCCGCGGCCATCGGCGCCCCGGTCACGGCACAGGACTCGGCGGCGCACATCTCGTGATGCGGGAAGATCAGGTCGGTGCCACCACCCTGGACGTCGAAACAGGGCCCAAGGTAGTGGAGGGAGATGGCGGTGCACTCGATGTGCCATCCAGGGCGTCCCGACCCAAGCGCCGAGGTCCAGCTGGGCTCGCCGGGGCGCGCGAACCGCCACAGCAGGCAATCCAGCGGGTGGCGTTTCCCCGGGCGCTCAGGGATCCCCGCCGCGTTCCGCGAAGATCTTGGCCATGCGCTCCTCGTCGTAGTGGCTGACCTCTCGAATCCTGGTGCGCCGGCGGTGTTGAAGTACCAGTCGGGATGCTCGGGATCCTCGACCTGGTAGACCAGTCCGGTGGGCAGCAGCTCTCGATGAGCTCCACCACGCACGGGATGGACTCGACTGCCCCCACGTAGTGGTCCGGTGGGATGACGCGCAGTGCGGCCATGTCGGACCGGAACAGCTCGGTCTGTCCCTCGGCGAGCTCCTCCCAGTCCTGACCCGTCGCATCGGCCCGCTCCAGCAACGGATCATCCACGTCCGTGACGTTCTGGACATACCTCACCGGCAGGCCGAGATCCCGCCAGGCCCGGTTCACCAGGTCGAAGGTGACGTAGGTGTTGGCGTGCCCCAGGTGCGTGGCGTCATAAGGGGTTATTCCGCACACATACATGTGGGCGGGCCCTCGACGGGGTCGACGGGGATCGTCCGGGCCGAGGAAGAGTCGTGCAGCCGGAGCTGTCTGGGTACATCCTGCGACGGCGGAATGCTGGGAATCTCGACGGGGGCCCACGAATACATGGCTACAAAACTACTGCCTGCCGTTGATCCCCGCAGCTGAAAGCCTGGTAAACGAGCGGATCAGAACAGGGGCGCCCGGTAGCCGTTGCTGCGAGGACAGATGTGGCCAGCTGCGTGGACCGGCTGGGAGCAGAACGGGCAGCTCGGGTCGCAGGAGGCAACGATCAAGCGCGCCCGGGCCGCGAACTGCCTGGCCATGGATGGATAGAGCCAGATCTGGACGAGAGCATCGGCTCCCGCGGCCCCAGGCTCCTGATCCCCTGGGTAAAACTCAGCTGCACGGCCCCCCGGCCGGTATCCAGGGCCCAGCCGATGGCACCGACGGTGAACAGCACATCGACGGGGGCGTCCAGCGGCCCAAGCTCGGGATCGGTCTGGGGCGGCTCCCCAAGCCACCCGAGGGCCATCGCCTCCCGCAGCAGCGACTCGATCCGCCGCGCGATGGAGAGCACCGCGTCGCGGCGGATCTCGACGGCCACCATCCGGCTCCCCTGACGCACCTGGATGATGAATCTGCGCTCCCCGGCAGGACCGAGGGCACCGACGACCACACGATCGGGGTGGGGAACTCGTACATCATTTACCCCAGCCTACGGCCAGAGACGTCTTCCCGCACCGAGAGCTAGAGTGACCCGGGATTGTCTGAATCATGACTGATCGAGAAGGAGTAGGGAATGGATTGGCTGGAAGCCATAGTGCTGGGGGTTGTGCAAGGACTGACGGAGTTCCTCCCGATCTCCTCCAGCGCCCATATCTCCATCTTCGGTCAGCTGTTCTTCAACGGTTCGGATCCGGGCTCGGCCTTCACCGCGGTGACCCAGCTGGGCACTGAGACCGCAGTGCTGCTCTACTTCCGCAAGGACATCATCCGGATCATCTCCAGGTGGTTCGGGTCGCTGACCGGCAAGGTAGCCCGCTCCGACCCAGACGCTCGTATGGGCTGGCTCGTGATCGTCGGGTCGATCCCCATCGTCTTGCTGGGGGTGCTGTTCGAGCACGCCATCGACACGCACCTGCGCAACCTCTGGGTCACCGTCATCATGCTCGTCGGTATCGGTGTCGTGCTCCTGCTTGCCGACAAGATCGCCGAGCACAACCAGCGCCAGCTGGACCAGCTCACCTGGCCCCACGGCCTGTGGTTCGGCCTGGCCCAGGCATGCGCCCTGATTCCCGGGGTGTCCCGCTCGGGCGCGACCATCTCCGGCGGGCTGCTCATGGGCTACACCCGCGAGGCCGCAGCCCGCTACTCCTTCCTGCTGGCAATCCCAGCGGTGTTCGGCTCAGGCCTGTACAAGCTGAAGGACATCGGGAGCGCAGGAGAGCAGATCTCGTGGGGGCCGGTGGCCGTGGCGACCGTGATCGCTTTCGCGATCGGATACGCCGTCATCGCCTGGCTGCTGAAGTTCATCTCCACGCACACTTTCCGTGGTTTCGTCTACTACCGCTGGGGCTCGCGGTCGTTGTCGCGGCTCTGTTGCTCACCGGCGTGCTTCAAGCATCCTAAGGAGAGGCAGACTTAGACTGCACGGATGGAACATCGGGCACTCGGCGGATCTGGGCTGCACGTCTCCAGGGTCGGCCTGGGGACGATGGCCTGGGGACGGGATGTCGAGTGGCCGGTGGTCCGTGAGCTTGTCCATGACTTCGTCGAGGCCGGTGGAAATCTGATCGACACTGCCCCCGCCTACGGCGGCGGGGTGGCGGAGCAGATGATCGGGAAACTGCTGGCCACGGGCATTCCCCGTGATTCCCTGGCCATCGCGACCAAGGCCGGCTTCATCATCAGGAATGGCAGGCGGATCATAGACACCTCCCCGCGCGGCCCTTCTGAACGACCTCGAGGGTTCGCTGCGCAGGCTCCGCACCGACCATGTTGACCTGTGGCAGGTGCATGCCTGGGGCCAGGCCCCGATCGAGGAGACCCTCTCCGCCTTGGACTCGGCCGTCTCGCGTGGCCTGGCCCGCTACGCCGGCGTGAGCAATTTCGTCGGCTGGCAGACCGCGACGGCCGCCACCTGGCAGGAGGCGATGGCGGGACGTACGAAACTGGCCTCGGTGCAGGTGGAGTATTCGCTGCTGGCCCGGCGCGCGGAGGTGGAGGTCATCGGCGCGGCCCAGTACCACAGCATGGGCCTGCTGGCCTGGTCCGCGATGGGAAGGGGAGCCCTGACGGGCCGGTACCGCCGGGGTGTCCCCAAGGACTCCCGAGCAGCCTCCGAGCACTTCGGCTGGTTCCTGGAACCGTACCTCCAGCCCCGGAGCCGGGCCGTCATCGACGCCGTCGCAAAGGCCGCCGACGGCCTGGTCCTGACTCCCGCCCAGGTGGCGCTGATGTGGGTCCGTGACGCACCGCAGGTGGCAAGCGCCCTGGTGGGCCCCAGAACCCCAGAGCACCTGGCAGAGCTGCTCGACGCCGAGACCAAGCGGCTAGTCCCGCCCATCATCGCTGCCCTCGACGACATCTCGGGCGGCCCGAACCAGTTCCGGGCCATCGACTGAGCTGGCCACCCGTATTGGTTGCGGCTCCAGCGGCCAGCCTGCTATCGTTTCTGGTCGCGCCCACACAGTGGGGGCAGGTCCGGGTGGCGGAATAGGTAGACGCGCTAGCTTGAGGTGCTAGTGCCCGTTTTTAGGGCGTGGAGGTTCAAGTCCTCTCGGACACAATGTGAAGTCTCGGGACATGGTTAACGGGTGTCTCGGGGCTTTGTTTACGTTTTGGGGTGGGGGTGGTGTTGTGGGGTTGGTAGTCGCGGGTGGTGTCGATGGTGAGTTCGCGCAGGATTTCTCCGGTGGTGGTGTTGATGATGGTGACGTCGAGGTCGTGGATGAGTATGAAAGGTCCGCCTGAGCATCAGGCGGACCCTTGCACCAGCGGCAGTGACGCCCAGCCCACCAGATCAGTACGCCGGCGGCGAGCGATGATGGCCACCATCACTAGATCCGGGATGCCCGCACTCCACGCCTGGAGCTGGTTCTCCAGGCCGGCCTGCTGCCGGGCGTCGAGCAGCCCACCGATCGCAGCCGTCGCATCCGTGGCCAGGAACAACACACCAAGGCCGGTCAGCAGCAGTCCGCTGGCCAGCGCCCACCAGCTGGTCCGCAGCGGACCCAGCCGGAGCTCACGCGGCTGGAGCCGGCGGCTGAGGCCAAGACCATCCCAGAACCAAGCAAGCACGAGCAGCGGAGCCACCATGCCCGCCCCGAAACAGGCCAGCAGCAGCGCGCCATACAACGGGGAGCCACCGATCGCGGCCAAAGTCAGGACGGCCCCCAGCAGCGGCCCGGTACACGCCCCGGCCAGCCCGTAGACCGCGCCCATGACGACCACCGCGGCGGTGTCCGTGCCACGTGCCGGGCCACGCAGCCCTGGCAGGGGGAGCTGGACTCCGAGCATGGTGATGACGCCGAGAACGATCAGCACCACTGTCCCGCCGATGGTCAGGAGATGCCGCTGCGTGGTCAACAGACCACCCAGGGCCCCGGCCCCCAGACCGAGGGGGACGAGCGTCAGCAGCAATCCGAGATAGAACATCCCGGTGCGCACCACGAGCAGACGTCTCTGGTCGCCGAAAGCGTAGGCGAAGAAGGACGGCAGCAGCATCGCGGCGCACGGGCTGAGCAGGGCCGCGAGCCCTCCGAGGAATGCTCCGGCGAAACCGACTCCCATCAGCTGGCCTTCGCCTTCTCCTGCGCGATGATCTGCTGGAATACCTCAGAGGCTGGGCTCCGGACACCGGCCGGGTGCCGACAAAGAAGAACGGGGTTCCGTTGATCCCCATCTGCCGGGCCTCGTCGGATTCCCTCCTGACCGCGGCGCGGGTCTCCTCAAACGATAGGCCGTCTCGAAGGCAGTCATGTCGGGCACCCCCACCCTGCCTGGCGACCTCCAGCACGAGATCATCCTTCACATCGGGATGTCCCTGGTTGGGCAGGCGCCTGTAGAGGGCCTCCTGGAACTCCCAGAACAGGCCCTGCGCCCCAGCCGCCCTGGCTCCGGCGGCCGCCGCCACGGAGTCGTCACCGAAGATCGCGAGATCACGGAACTCGACCCGCAGGGTGCCGTCGTCGATCAACGGCTGCAGCTCGGGAGCGTGTCCTCCGCGAACACAGAGCAGAACGGGCACCGGTAGTCGGCATACTCGATCATCACGACAGGGGCATCCACACGGCCCCTCGCCATCGGGTCCCCTCCTGCCGCCTCGCGAGCCTGGCTATCTGGGAGTCCTGCTCCGTGTTCTGGGATGCCCCCGCTGCCGACTGGCTTGCCGCAGCATCCCTGTCCCCCGCCCCGGCGGTCACGGTGACCGTGCTGGCAGCCTGCGGCCCACCGCCCTGCGTGTTCTGACTCATCACTCCCAGGCAGAACACCAGGGCCACAGCCAGAACCCCCGTCGCGATCTGCCATGGACGGGCTCCCGGCCCCGGTTGCTGCTTATCATTCACTGTTGTCTCCCTCCAAGCCGCCCAAGAGACTACGGTGTGTACGCCTTTAATCCCAAGTACGTCTTACGCACTTTTCTGGGAGCCAGAGAGAGTAAGCTAGAGCGTCCATCCCAGAAGTGAGGACCAACACCCTTGACCACTTCCCGAGGCGATCTCCAACACGAAATCGCGCTGGAACAGGCGCATGTTGACCGGGTTTACAAACACCTAGCGGCTTCCACGGCCAGCGCCCGGACGCTCGCCCGCAGCGGCGCGGAAATCTATCAGTCCGACCGGGGCGACTATCTGCGTGAGGAGTCCGGGACCGCGCTCTTCGAGCGTGACGCCTTCGCCTATCAGGGCAGCCAAACGCCTCGCCATCCTCGACGCGGAACACGAGGGACTTGTCTTCGGCCGTCTCGACCTGGGCTTCCCTGGAGACCCGCTACATCGGCCGTCTCGGGGTCCGTGACTCCGAGTATGAGCCGCTGGTGATCGACTGGCGCGCACCCGCCGCCGAGCCCTTCTACCGCGCCACCCAGGTCAACCCCATGAATGTGATCCGGCGGCGGGTGTTGCGCTGCCGCGACGACAAGGTCATCGGTCTGGAGGACGATCTGCTCGACACCAGTGCCGAGACGGATCTCCCGATCCTCGGGGAAGGCGCTCTGATGGCCTCCCTCACCCGCGCCAGGGGCCGCACCATGCGGGACATCGTCGCCACCATCCAGGCCGAGCAGGACAAGGCGATCCGCGCCCCCTACCAAGGGGTCACGATCATCGGCGGCGGCCCCGGCACTGGTAAGACTGTCGTCGCGCTGCACCGCGCGGCCTTCCTGCTGTACACCAACCGCGCCCGGCTGGAGAAGGGCGGGGTGCTCGTGATGGGTCCCAGCTCGGTGTTCATGAACTACATCGAGCGAGTGCTTCCCAGCCTTGGGGAGGATTCGGTGACGCTGCGTGCCATCGGGGCTGTTGCCGCGGATGTGCTGGGCATGGCCTCGGAACGAGTCGACGCGGCTCCAGCGGCCTCCCTGAAGGGGTCGCTGCGGATGCTCAAGGTGCTTCGCCGCCTGGTGCGCCGCCCCCACCCCTGCCCCGGAGGACCTGAGGGTGACTCTCAAGGGCGAGGTCCTGAAACTGGGGGCGGTGGAGTTGGCGGGCATCCGCGAGTCGGTGCTGTCGAGCTACAAGATGAACCGTGGGCGGACGGCTGCGGCCACAGCGGTGGCGCGGGCGCTCGCGGGGAAGCTCACCGTCGACGTGGACCTGTCACCCGAGGAGATCGACGAGCGGATCCGCGACCACCAGGCATTCCGGGACTTCATGGACGCCTGGTGGCCAATGCTCGGCGCCCCCTCGGTACTGGCCCGTCTGGCGGACCGGGATCTGCTTGAAGAGCTGGCACCCCACCTGAGCGCCCAGGAGAAGGACCAGCTGGCGGAGTCCTACCAGTGGCTGCAGACCGGTGATCTGGAGATCACGGGCTGGTCAGTGGCGGACATCGCCCTGCTGGACGAGTTGCTGGAGATGCTCGGGCCGGTTCCCGCTGACAGGCAGGAGGACCCGGTCTTCATCGACTTCGGTGATGTCTCCGAGCTGGTCACCACCTCCGATCTGTTGCGCCGCGACCATGCCGCCGACCCCGACGAGGACCCGCAGGTCACCCTATGCGCACATCCTCGTCGACGAGGCTCAGGACATCACCCCCATGCAATGGCGGATGCTGCGGCGGCGCGGCCCTCAGGCATCCTGGACGCTCGTCGGCGACCCAGCCCAGAGCTCCTACCCGGACACTGCCGAAGCGGAGCGGGCCATCACGGACCTGGTGGGGCGAGCCCCGCTACGACGTTTCACGCTCTCGACGAATTACCGCTCCCCCGCCGAGGTCTTCGAGCTGGCATCGAAGGTCATCACTCAGGTCTTCCCTGGGGCCGAGCTGCCCCGGGCGGTGCGCAGCACAGGGCTTGTCCCGAAGCTGAAGCAGACCAGCGAGGCGGAGCTGGACCAGGCCATCGTGGCACAGGCCCTCGATCTGGCAGGCCAGGTCAGCGGCACCGTGGGCATAGTCGTCCCGCCGTCGCGGCTGAACACGGTGACACGCCTTGCCATGTCGGACCCACGCCTGGTGGCACTGGAGGAGCGGCTGATCGTGGTCACCGCGTTGCAGGCAAAGGGTTGGAGTACGACGGCGTCCTGGTGGTGGCTCCCGATGAGATCGTCGCCGAGGGCCCCGGGCGGGGAACGGGTCCTCTACGTCGCCCTAACTCGCGCCACCCAGCGGATGACGGTCCTGGACGCGGGCACCTCACAGTGGCGGACGGCCCTCACCTGATCGCTCACCCCAGCCGATGGCATCCAGGACCTCCGAGGTGGCCTTCCAGCGGTTCTGGGTGAAGAACTGCAGGCCTGGCGCTCCGGCCTCCAGGAGTTCCCGGCAGAGCCTGACGGCGCGAGCCAGACCGATGCTGCGCACCTCGCGGGATCCCCTGGCGGCCCGCAGGGCGGCGACGAAAATCCTCCGGCAGCGAGCAGTCGGCCAGCGCCGCGAACCTCTCGATCTGCGTGATAACCGTCAGCGGCGCGATACCGGCGATGACGGGAATGGCGCAGCCGCGCTCACGGACCCGCTCCACCAGTTCCACATAGCGGTGTGACTCGAAGAACAGCTGGGTGATGGCGTAGTCCGCTCCCGCTGCCGCCTTCTCCACGACGATCCGGGCGTCCAGCTCGGGGTCGTTGTCAGGCTGGTGGACGTTCGGGAAGGCGGCCACGCCGACGCAGAAGTCACCGTGCTCCTTGATGAGCCGCACCAGCTCCGTCGCATTGGCAAGGCCTTCGGGATGCCGTTCCCATGGCTGCTGCGGGCCGCCGGGCATGTCGCCGCGGATGGCGAGGATATCGCGGACTCCGGCCTGCGCGAAGGAGTCCAGGTGCGCAGCAGATCGGTCTTCGACTGCGAGACGCAGGTCAGGTGGCCGACGACGGTTGCGTGCCGGGCGGCGCCGAGCGCCGCCGTGGCCGCCACCGTGCGGTCGCGGGTGGAGCCGGATGCCCCGTAGGGTAACCGACAGGAACGCCGGCCGGAACCGGGTGAGTTTCGCCACGGAGGCGTCGAAGCGCGGCTGCTCATCCGGGGTGCGGGGCGGGAAGAACTCGAAGCTCAGCAGGGGGATGTGGCGCGGTCGAGCAGCTCGGCGACAGTCGGAGGCATGGTGACAAGGATATTGTGGTTCGCATGCCGACCCCGTCCGTCCACGATCCGATAAGCCCGGCCTTCGTCTCGGCGGTGGGAGACGCATTGACCGGCTTTCTCGACGAGCAAGCCGGGCTCGCCGCACCACCGGCGCCACCGCGATGCTGGGAGCAGCCCGCACCTGTGTGATGGGTGGGAAGCGGCTGCGTCCCGCCTTCTGCTACTGGGGGTACGTGGCAGCCGCCGGGCGACCCGCCGATCCGGCTCCCCTAATGCGGGTGGCGGCCTCGCTGGACCTGCTCCATGCCTCCCTCCTGGTCCATGACGACCTGATCGATGGCTCCGACACCCGGCGGGTGCGCCGTCGGCCCACCGGCGTCTCGAGAAGCTTCTCCCGGGCCCGGACGCTTCCCACTTCGGCGAGGCCGCCGCGATCCTGCTGGGTGATCTCCTGTTCTCCTGGGGCGCGGAGATGTTCGAGAGCGCAGGTCTGTCACCGGAGGCGTCGCGCCGGGCCGCGCCGGTGCTGGCGACGATGCGCAGCGAGGTGTTGCTCGGCCAGTACCTCGACGTCGCCGCCGCCTTCGGGGTCACCGACCGGTCCACCCCCCAGGCGCAGGCAGAGACCGCAGAGCGAGTGCTGGAGTTCAAGTCCGCCCGTTACTCAGTGCGCCGTCCCGCTGAGCTGGGGGCCCTGCTGGGCGACGCCCCGGCCAGGCTGCTGACCGCGCTCGGGACCTATGGGTCCCTGGTAGGCCGCGCCTTCCAGCTCCGCGACGACCTGCTCGGTGTGTTCGGCGACCCCGCAGTCACGGGGAAACCGGCGGGTGACGACATCCGTGAGGGCAAGCGCACCGTCCTGGTGCTGCAGGCCCTGGAGAGAGGCGACACCACCCAGCGCCGTGTTCTCACCTCCCTCCTCGGGTCCCCCGGGCTCGGTGAAGAGGACCTTGCCACAGCGCGTGGAATTATTGAGGCGACCGGAGCACGAAGTTCCTGCGAGGAACTCATAGCCAGCTCCACGACCAAAGCCCTGACAGCTCTAGGAGGAATCGATATGAATACTGAGGGATATTCGGCCCTCGTCAAACTCGCAGAACTGGCCACCGACCGTGACCGCTGAGCTACTGGGCCTGACCGCCGACCAGGTGGCTGAGCGGGTCAGGGAGGGAAAAGTCAATACCTTGCCGGAACGTTCCGGGCGCACCACCTGGCAGATCGTGCGCGACAACGTTTTCACGCGCGTCAACGTCATGCTGGCGATACTGTTCGTGATCGTCGGCGCGACGGGACAGCTAGCCCAGGGCGCGTTCGCGCTTCTAATCGTCGCCAACTCGATCATCGGCATGATCCAGGAGCTGCGGGCCAAACGCACCCTGGACAGCCTGGCGGTGATCGGTGAGGCGCATCCGGTCGTGTTGCGTGACGGCAAGCGGGTGTCCCTGCCGCGCGACCAGGTGGTCGCCGACGATCTCATCGCGCTGGCCCCCGGCGACCAGGTGGTCGTCGACGGCAAGGTAGGTGGCCGCGGGTACCTGGAGGTCGATGAGTCGATGCTGACCGGCGAGGCCGATCCAGTGGCCAAGTCGATGGGCGACGAACTGATGTCAGGCGCGTTCGTCGTCTCTGGTTCCAGGGTGTACCGGGCCACGAAGGTCGGTGCCGAGGCCTATGCCGCGCAGCTGACCGCGCAGGCAGCCAAATTCACGCTGGTCAACTCCGAGCTCCGGGCGGGCATCGACCGCATCCTGAAGTTCGTCACCTGGCTGCTGATCCCCGCTGGCCTGCTGACCATCTGGGTGCAGGCCCACCAGCCCGGCGCCACCTGGCAGGAATCGGCGCTGCGGATGGTCGCAGCACTGGTCCCTGATGATCCCCGAGGGCTTGGGTACTGCTCACGTCGATGGCCTTCGCGCTGGGCGTGATCCGCCTCAGGGCGCCGCAAGTGCCTGGTGCAGGAGCTGCCCGCCATCGAGGGCCTGGCGCGGGTCAGCGTGGTGTGCGCGGACAAGACCGGCACCCTGACCCAGAACGCCATGACCCTCGGCGAGGTGATCCCCCTGGCCGGGCAGGAGGCTGAGATCTCCGAGGTGCTGTCCCAGCTCGTCGCGGCCGATCCCACGCCGAACGCCTCCATGACCGCCATCGCGGCCTCCCACCCGGCGGCCAGGACCCCCTGGCCGGTGACGGCCCGGGCGCCGTTCACCTCAGCGAAGAAATGGTCGGGTGTCTCCTTCGAGGCGCACGGCAACTGGGTACTGGGCGCCCCCGACGTGCTCGCCCCCACGGATGTGGCGGCACGAGCGGAGGAGATCGGCTCGACGGGACGGCGGTGCTGCTGCTGGCGCGCGCATCGGAGAGCGTGACCTCCCCGGCCGCCCCCGGAGCCGTCGAGCCGGTCGCGCTGCTGGTGCTGGATCAGCTGGTCCGCCCCGATGCCGCCGACACCCTCGCCTACTTCAACGACCAGCAGGTGGCGGTGAAGGTAATCTCCGGCGACAATGCTGCCTCCGTCGGGGCCGTCACCCGGTCACTGGGGGGTCTCGGTGGCGGAGGCCGTCGACGCCCGCACCCTGCCGGCGGAGGGCGAGGTTCACCGAGAAGGTGGCCGGAGCCGATGTGTTCGGGCGGGTCACCCCGCAGCAGAAGCGGGCCATGGTCTCCGCCCTGCAGTCCCGGGGACACACCGTCGCCATGACCGGGGACGGCGTCAACGACGTGCTGGCGCTCAGGACGCCGACCTGGGGGTCGCGATGGGTTCCGGTTCCCCCGCCACCCGGGCGGTCGCGCAGATCGTGCTGCTGGACGACCGGTTCGCCACCCTCCCGCACGTGGTCGCCGAGGGCCGCCGCGTGATCGGCAACATCGAGCGGGTCGCGAAACTGTTCCTGAGCAAGACCGTCTACGCCGTCTTCCTGGCCCTGGTGATCGGGGCTGATGGGGCTGCCAAAATCCCTTCTTGCCACTCCAGATGACCGTGGTGGGCTGGTTCACCATCGGGATCCCCGCCTTCCTGCTGTCGCTGGCCCCCAACAAGGAGCGCGCCCGGCCCGGTTTCGTGCGCCGGGTGCTGTCGCTAGCCGTGCCGTCAGGCGTCATCATCGGCGCGGTGGCGACGGTCGCCTACGTCGCAACCCGCGGCTTCGGGGAGGTCTCGTCCGCGGTGCAGGCGCAGGCCTCCACCGCAACCCTGGCGGCGTTGATCATCACGGCCATCTGGGTGCTCGCCGTGGTCGCGAGGCCGTGGGTGTGGTGGCGGCTAGGCTTGGTGCTCTTCGCCTACGGCTTCTACCTCGCCATGTTCCTGGCGCCGTGGCCCGTGGCTCCGGGAGCAGCTGTCACTCGATACCACCAACCCCTCAGCGCTCCTGTTCGGGATCGTAGCCGGGCTGGTCGGCGCAGCCCTGGTGGAGGTCTCCTGGTGGCTCACCGCGAAGCACCGGGGCGAGCCCACCCGGATCTGGCGTGGCACTTCCGAGGACTGACAGCCCCGACAGCAGGCCGTGACGCCACCAGGCCAGGTCGTGGCCGCCGCGGAACTCCCCGGCTGCCGCCAGCAGCCCGGCCTGCGCCGCGATACTGGCCAGCCTCCGCGCCCCGTGGATCAGCCCCTCTCCTCGGTGCCAGCCTGGACCACCAGCGGCACCCTCAGGGTCTTAGATCCCGACGCCAGGGGAACGCAGCAGCGTGCCCTCCGCTTCGGGGTCCGGAATCAGATCGCCCGCGAACCACAGTGATGGTGACTGCGCGATCACCGCGGACACCAGGCCGGGGCAATGGGTTGCGAGTTCGACGCAGGCCAGTCCTCCAAATGACTGTCCGGCCACGATGACCTCGCCACTACCGCCGCCGAGTTCCCGGGCCCGTTCGACCAGCGGGGCACAGCCGTCGGCCGTGGTCAGGAAGGCCGCGCGCTGCTCACCCTCACCCGTGTCGACGGCGACGACGGTGTGGCCGTAACCGGCTGCCCGTAGGGCGGAGGCCACCCCGGCCGCGCGCCACCGCCGTCCGTCGAACAGCACCAGGGTCCGCTCATCCCCGGCAGCACCGCGAAAATCCCATCGCCCAGACGCCACCGTTCCTCGGCCTCCCCCGCCGGCGCCCAGGGCATGGATCTGAAATCAGGCCCATACCACACCGACTGCTCCCGCAGATCGAATGATGGCAGCACAGCGGGATTGAGCGGGTCCCGCTGCCCCTCACGATGCACCTGAAACCAGTCCTCGCGCGTGGCGCCGGCATCGCGCGGCACCCTGATCTGCACGCCAGTACCGGTAGGAGTAGCAGCCGTCGGCGGGAAGCCACCAGGAGAGCGTCTGCACCCTGAGCTCCCCACTGGGATCATGACAGCCGGGTCCAGCGCGGTGCGGATCGCATCGGTCAGGCTGTTGACGTGCACCATCACCTCACGCCCGGCGGGTTCGTGGGCGACGAACGTCACCTCCACCATCGCCACCCCGTCGATGACTCGCCGGCCACCGGTGACCGGTGAGTCGCCCAGCCGCTCCCGTAGCGCACGGCCCGGGGTCTCCTCGATGGCCCACGCCAGCCAGCCTGGCGTGGCAGCATGTGGTGCGCCCGTGGCGGCCAGAGGCGTCGGGAGCAGCTGCCCACTCATCGCGGCACCACCATCGGGGTTCCGGTGACCGGGTCAGCTGTCACCAGCACTGGGAGCCCGAAGACGTCCTCGACCAGCTCGGCTGTCAGCACCTCTCCGGGTGCCCCAGATCTCACGATCGCCCCCTGTTTCATGACCACCAAGTTGGTGTGGCGAACCGGGCAGCCTGGTTCAGGTCGTGCACCACCACGACCACGGTGCGGCCCTCGTCGCGGAGCCTGCGCACCAGTCTCAGAACCTCGTACTGATGGGAGATGTCCAGGAAGGTGGTGGGTTCGTCGAGTAGCAGCAGAGAAGTCTCCTGCGCCAGCACCGTGGCCAGCCACACTCGTTGCAGCTGCCCACCGGACAGCTCATCCACCGCAGCGTCCTGGAGACCGACAAGACCCGTCACCTCCAGGGCAGTGGCCACGGCCTGTTCGTCGGCGGGCGACCACCTGGACCAGAACCGCTGATGCGCGAACCGTCCCCGGCTGACCATGTCCAGCACCTTGATCCCCGGGGAACCGACTGGCGCTGCGGCAGGAAACCGAGTTGCCTGGCGACGGCGGTGGTGCGCAGCTGGTGGATGTCGGTTCCGGCCAGGTATACGTGCCCGGCCTTGGGTGCCAGGATCCGTGCCAGCGCGCTTCAGCAGCGTCGACTTGCCGCATCCGTTGGGGCCGACGAGCATCGTCAGCTCACCCTCAGGGCACATCCAGCGTGATGTCCTCGATCACGACCTTGCGGTCATAGCCGAGCCGCACCGCTGACGCGGCGAGCGGAAAGTCCGAGGCTGTCTCAGTCATCTCTTCCTCTCCTGTCCGTTCAACAGCAACAACAGGTACCCGCCACCCAGCAGGCCGGCCGTCACCCCGACCGGGAGCTGTAGGCCGTTGGGCAGGTTCGCCCCTGATCAGGTCCGCCAGCACCAGCAGCGCGGCACCCGTCCCCGCCGCCACCCCCGGCGGGAGCGGTCGGCCCCTGAGGAGGCGGCGCGCCACGTGCGGTCCGGCGAGGCGCGACGAAAGAGACCGGGCCAGCCACCGCGACGGCAGCCGCGGTGAGCGCGACACCGGTGGAGGTCGCCACCACTGCGTGAACCGGCGAGAGACCCCGAGCCCAGCGGCGAAGTCCTCACCCGGCGCGGCTGCGTCAAGATGCCGCGAGATCACCAGCGCAAGAGGCAGGGATCACTACGAACAGCACGGCGCCGACGACCGCATGGCTCCAGTTGCGCGCGTTGAGGGTGCCGGTCAGCCACAGCCGCGCGGAGGTGGCGGAGTCGCTGTCGGCGCGGGTCAGGAGAAGCACCGTCACGGGCTGGATCAGCGACGCGACCCCTAGGCCGATGAGAACGAGCCGGTTGCCGCCGCCGAAGCCACGCGGCGACAGCGCCCAGGTGAGCAGCGCCGCCCCCAGGCAACCGATGGCCGCTCCCAGGGCTGTGCCCCACCCGAAGGACCCGAAGATGATGACGGAGGCCACGGCTCCCAGGCCGGCCCCCGCCAGTCAGACCGATGATCTCCGGCGACCCGAGGGCATTGCGCGACAGCGACTGGAAGAGGCAGCCCGACGCGCCGAGGCATGCGCCCACCGCCAGCCCGGTGACGGCCCGGGGCATCCGGAACTCCCACAGCAGGAGCATGTCCGCACGCTGCCCCACCCCGAGCAGCGCCGACCAGAACTCGCCCGGGGTCATGTTCACCGACCCGGACAGCAGCTCGAGGATCGCTCCCGCCAGGGTCGACGGCCCAGACCAGGACCGCCACCAGCCAGGTGCGTGACCGGAAACGAAAAACTCACCGGCCCGCACCGCACTGACCTGACCTCAAGACTCACAGCTGCACCAGCCTCCGGGCCCGGGCCAGCGCGATGAACAGGGGAGCTCCCAGCAGGTGCGCACATCAAAGCTGCCTGCACCTCAGCCGGTGGATTGACCACCCGGCCCAGCACGTCGGCGGCCAGCAACGTCACTCCCCCCAGGAGGGCCGAGAGCCAGATCAGCACGCGATGACGGGGACCGGCGATCAGCCGCGCGGCAAAGGGGGCCATCAGCCCGAGGAAGGAGATGGGACCAACCAGGGCGGTCGCAGCGGCGCAGAGCACGAGGCAGGTGGCAGCCACCAGGCCCCGGGCCCGTCCCGCCGAGACACCGAGCCCCCGGGCAAACTCCTCACCCAGGGCGAGGGCGTCCAGGGACCTGGAGAGCAGCAGCGCCGCCAGCAGCCCAAGTCCTGACAGCGCCGCGGCAGCGCCACCAGATCCAGTGGCCGCGGCATCACGGCACCCGCATCCCAGAAGCGGAACTCGTCGTAGATCCTCGGGTCGCTGAGCAGCATGAACGTCGTGATGGCGGAGACAACAGCGCTCCACGCGGCGCCCACCAGCACGATACGGACCGGATCGTGGCGTCCCCGCCAGGCGCCCGACGCACCTGTGACCACCAGGCCACTGATGAGAGCCCCGGCCAGGGAGACGAGCATCAGCAGGGCGATCGGCAAGGACCGGGCGATCCCCAGGCCGATGGCGACGGCGCAGGCAGCCCCAGCATTGACCCCAAGCAGGCCCGGCTCAGCGATCGGGTTACGGGTCAGCGCCTGCACCAGCACCCCGGCTATCCCAAGGGCCGCTCCCGCGACGAGCGCGATCAGCGTCCTGGACCCGCGCATTCCCAGCACGATAAGGCGGTGCTCACCGGTGCCACCACCGGAGAGCACCGCGATCACCTGATCGGATGGCACAGAGCCCGACCCGAACAGGAACGATGCCAGGACCAGGCAGGGCAGCAGAACCGCCAGCCCAAGCAGCGCCCAGATGGGCCGGCTCACTGGGTGTAGGCCGCTGCCAGGGTCTCGGCCATCGCTAATGCGCTGTAGTAGTCCAGTTTGAAGCTGGAGACGCCGAGCGGCACCAGCTTCCCGCTGCTGACGGCCTTGGTGGTGTTGTAGTTGGAGTCGGCCTTCAGCTTCTCCACGGTCTTGTCGTCCGCAGAGACGAGCAGCAGGGTGTCGGAGGTCAGGGCCTGGATGCTCTGCTCCACGGAGGCGAACACGAAGTCCCCGCGGTTCGCCCCCTCCGCGCCGCTGCTCTCTGGCGGGTCAGCGAGCTGGAATCCGAAGGCTGAGAAGATCTCGTCGTGCGGTCCACCGGGCTTCGCGAAGGACAACCCCTTGGTGGGCGTGTAGACGATCGCCTGGACTTTGTCGGTCGGCACCCCGGTCATGCCGGCCTTGAGCTCGGTGACCTTGGGTTGAACCCCTTGATGAGCTCATCGGCCTTCGCCTGCGTGCCGGTCACGTCCGCGACCCTGTTTGGTCACCTTTGCCAGCTCTCGAGTTGTAGTTGATGGCGACGGTGGGCGCGATCTTGGACAGCGATTCATATTGGTCCTTGGTGCTGTCGCCGCCGGTGGACGCGATGATGATCAGGTCCGGCTTCTCGGCGGTCACGGCCTCGATGTTGAGTTCGCTGTTCGTGTAGAGGGCCTTGACACCGCGCTCCTTGGCGACCTGGGACCAATGGGTGAAGAAACCGGAATCGTCAAAGCCCTCGGCGCCTGGTTTCGATGCGCCGGATCCGACGACGGGGGCATCAAGGGCTAACAGGGTGCCGGTCAGCACCACGGAGGTGGACACTATTCGCTTTGGGGTGCCACTGATGGTGGTCTCCCCCGAGGTCGTGGGTGATGGTGCGGGTGGCCTCCGCGGACGGGAGGCATTGCCGCCCTCAGACCCGGAGCCGCCACCAGGAGCACACCCCGCCAGGCCCAAGACCAGCAGCGCTGAGGCTAGGGCCTGAGAATGTCCGCCTGGTTATCGAGGTTGAATCGCGTATTGGTCACGTGAGAACTCTTTTTCTGTTTGAAACAGCTTAGGTAGGCCTCACATTAACAGCAGCCGGCCGGCGTCCCGGGGAGATTTCACGAGGGCACGTCTCCAAGCCCGGTGAAGCTCGCCGGGCGTTTTCACGCCATCACGGAGAAACGCAGGTACTCATCGGCGGCCGGGTCCTCCCGCCATGCCTGGCGCAGAATCTCGTCCACCTCTTCCAGCTCCTCGAACGACTCGCCCCCGGTCAGCCAGACCCGGCGGACCCCAGCCGCCACGAGAGGGGCGACCGACGCCACGCCGAGATCCCCGGCAGCGAACCAGGGCAGCGACTCCGCCCGCAGCGGCGGCTGCAAAGCCACCGCGGCCTGCACTAGCTGGGCATCTGGGCGGGTTCCTGGCACAACCAGGAACTGAAGAGCCTCGTCCGGCCCGGTGACTTCATCCACGTCCTGAACCACATGTCCCAGCAGCGCCCACTGGTGCGGCCTGGAGAGATCCCTATCACCTGGGAGAAGGACACGTACATCTGACTCGATATCCGGGGTGTCGACCGCCAGCAGCACCCTCTGGCCAACGTAATTCCTCAGCTCTCTGAGGACTTTGAGATCAGCTCTCCGGTCCAGGCTGTGCGCAGTGGTGAGCATCGCCAGGTCCACTCCGCCAATCACAAGACCCGGTAAGCGGTCGCTGGCCTCGGCCAGTGGCAGCTGTACCGCGAGGCGTGAAAGCAGGATTCGTGAACGCAGACTGCTCAATACGGTCATGGGGAAGCCTACGCGGCGTGCCCTGAACCGCTCACTTCACAATCGGCCTAAACTCTATGCTGGCAGAGCTTATCGCCCAGCTTAGATCCCCCTAACTTCCCCAGGAGACCGTGGTGAACAAAAGCAGTACCTACGACCCGATGGTCGGAAGTGTGCTGGACGACCGCTACGAGATCCTCGCAAAAATCGCCCGGGGCGGTATGGCGACGGTCTACCGAGCCCGTGATGCGCGACTCCAGCGAACCGTAGCGGTCAAAATCATGCGGACTGACCTTGGCGAGGATGACGAGTTCGCGGCGAAGTTCGACCGGGAGGCGCGTTCCGCTGCCCTGATCAACCACCCTGCAGTCGTCAGCATCTTCGACCAGGGCATCTCCCGAGGCCAGCCGTACATCGTGATGGAGTTCATCGACGGTGAGACGCTGCGCCGGCTCATCGCCCGCGACGCCCCCTGGATCCGCTGCTGGCCCTCGACTACCTGGAACCCATCGCCTCGGCGCTGTCCGCCGCCCACGACGCCGGGATCGTCCATCGTGACATCAAACCCGAGAATGTCATGATCTCAACCCGCGGCCATGTGAAGGTGGCCGACTTCAGGGCTGGCCCGGCAGACCGAGTCCCCGCAGATGACTGCCACTGGGGTCCTGGTGGGCACGGCCTCATACCTGCCCCCGAACTCGTCACCCATGCCCGGCCGGATTCACGCAGCGACATCTACTCCACCGGGATCGTGCTGTTCGAGTTGCTGACGGGCAAGAAACCGCACATAGGCGAGAACAACTACCAGATCGCCTACGCACGTGAACGTCGATGTCCCCGCCCCATCGGCAAAACTCAGCGAGCTGGGGAATCCGGGCTTCATCCCCGACTACCTGGATGCGCTGGTCGCGGCCTGCACCGCGCGCGACCCGGAGGTGCGCATCGCCGATGGGCGTGAGCTCATGGACAAACTGCGGCGAGTGCGCATCGAGCTGCTCGACCATCCAGGGCAGCACAATCCGGTGCTGGCCGCCCGGCTGCGCCCCTCCCCAGCGACGGCGAGGATGCCACGCAGCAGATCTCGCCACGCCCCGAGCCCCGGCCCCGGCCGCTCAAGGAACTGCCCCCGCCCCTGCCCGTCCCCCGGTGCTCCACTCTCCGGTGCCAGAGCCGGAGGATGCGGAGGAGGTCTCCCCGGATGCCGTAACGGCTGTGGTCGAGCCGCAGACCATCCAGTCGCCAGTCCCAGCGGGACAGGCCAGGTCCGCTGGGTCACCGCCCAGGGCAACCATGCCCAGCCGCCCGCGAGGGGGTCACCCGCATCGCACCGGACCCCGATCTTCCCCAGCTGAGTTTCTCGCAGGACCCGATCTACCGGCGGCGGCGAGGAATCATCCTGCTCATCCTGATTTTGCTGATCACGGTGATACTCATCGTCACCTCGTGGTGGTGGGCGGATGGGCGGTTCACCACCACTCCCGACATCACGAATGTCTCCCAGGACCAGGCGGCCCAGGCTCTTCAGGCGAACAACCTCGATTTCACGACCCAGGAGGCCTTCTCCGAGGAGGTGCCGGTGGGATCAGTCATCAGCAGCGATCCAGCCGCAGGTTCCCGCACTCTGCGAGGCACCAAGGTGACGGTGATCATCTCGAAGGGACCCGAGCGCCACGCCATGCCGGAGGTGGAGGGGCAGGAGCTCGCGAAGGCGCGCGCCGACATTGAGTCAAACCACCTGGTGGTCGGGCAGGGTCAAGGAGAACTGGTCGGAGTCCGTGGAATCCGGCCGGGTGATCTCGGCCAGCCAGCCGGTCGGCACCCTGCTACCCCGGGACACCAGCATCGACCTGGTGGTCAGCAAGGGACGCCAACCATTGGCCATCAAGGACTACACGAACAAGGACGCCGACCAGGCCAGCAAGGAGCTGAAGGACCAGGGGTTCAAAGTGGAGGTCGCCGAGGCGCACTCGGACACCGTTGCAGCTGGGCTCGTGATCTCCCAGGACCCCGCCAGCGGCAACGGGCATCGCGGCGACGTGGTGAAACTAGAGAAGTCACTCGGCCCGGAGATGGTCGCGATCCCGGACGTGGCATTGAAACGCACCGATGAGGCCCAGAAAATCCTTGAGAGCGCCGGGTTCAAGGTGGAGGTCCAGAACACCTCCTCTTTCCCGCTGCCAATCGGCCTTGCCTCCGGTACCAGCCCTGGGGCGGGAACCATGGCGCCCAAGGGAAGCACCGTCACGCTCCTGGTGGCATGAGCCCCCATCACCAGAGGCGCCGTTTCCTCCGGACTGTTCCCCGGAAATTGGCCTGAGAATCCAATTCCTTATCCCGGGGTCTCTTATAGGCTATCCAGGTGACCCAGAACCGTCGGCTGCTGCCGTCTATCGCTCTGCTGCTGACGGCTGCGGCCTGGGGCTCAACCGTGGTGGTCGCCAAAGGGGCCTATGAGTCGATGACGCCGGCGCACCTGCTGATCTCCCGGCTGACCCTAACTGGCCTGTGCCTGTTGCCAGCGTTCCTCCCACACCTGAGGATGAAACGTGAGACCTGCCTGCGAGGTATCGTCCTGGGGCTGATCTTCAACAGCGGCCTGGCCCTCCAGATGCTGGGGCTGGACTACACGCCACCGTCGTTGTCTGCTTTCATCACGGCAAGCTACGTGGTGTTCACGGCAATCCTCACCCCGGTGCTCCTGAAGCAGCCCACCCCGGGACGTACCTGGTTCGCGGTGCTGCTGGCCCTGGCCGGCATCGGTGTCCTGGCTTTCGGACATGGCGGCGGCGATGGCGGTTTCGGGTTTGGCGCCGCCATCACGCTGCTCAGTGCTCTGCTGTTCGCCCTGCACATCCTCCTCCTGGGACGCTGGGTGGAGCCGGAGACGGTGCAGTCGCTGACCTTGATGCAGGCGCTGACCGGGGCCGTGGGGGCGCTGTGTTTCCTGCCCTTCGCCGGCTACCACCTGCCCTCCACCTGGGAGTTGTGGTGGCCGGTCCTCTACCTGGGAATATTCTGCGGGGCCGTCACGCTTTTCCTGCAGAGCTGGGCTCAGAGCTACGTGCCGGCCGCCACATCCGCGGTGATCATGTGCTCGGAACCGATGTGGGCAGCTGTGTTCGCCATCGGGGTCGGGATGGAGGAACTCACCTGGCAGGTCCTGGTGGGCGGCGGCCTGGTGGTCTCCGCACTGCTGCTGACGGCCTGGCCGAGACACCGTGCCCGCTTCCTGGACGTGCTCATCGAGGAGCTGCGTTCCCGCACCAGACGCCGCGGTTGAGAGCCTTGGCTCCCCAGGCGTCGGGCAGCGCCAGGGGCGCGGAGCGTGTCAGAGATCGCGCACCTGGAAGTCCTGCACTGGGCTGGTGCGCCGGCCGCGGCCCTGACGGAGCCGGGTGGCGACGGTGAACGCCAGCTCGAGGCTCTGGTTGCGGTTCAGGCGGGGATCACACACCGTCTCGTACCGGTTGGAAAGATCCGTCTCCTCCAGCTTCAGAATGCCGCCGACACACTCGGTGACGTCGTCGCCCTGTCAACTCGACGTGCAGTCCGCCCGGCCAGGTGCCGAGCGCGTCATGGACATCGAAGAAGCCACGCACCTCCTCGACGACGTCATTGAAGGACCGCGTCTTGTACCCGTTGGCCGCCTCAAAGGTGTTGCCATGCATCGGATCACACACCCAGGCGACTTTACGGCCGGTCTCCTCCACCCCCGAGATCACCTCCGGAAGGACCTCGCGCACCTTGCCGGCGCCCATCCGGGTGATGAAAGTGATCCGGCCCGGCTCCCGTCCGGGGTCAAGACGATCAGCAAGCTCGGTGGCCTGCTGTGGCGTGGTGGTGGGGCCCAGCTTGATGCCCAGGGGGTTGCGCACCCGTCGCAGCAGCTCGACGTGGGCCCCGTCGAGCTGGCGGGTGCGCTCCCCGATCCACAGCATGTGCCCGGAGCAGCCGTAGAGCTGCTGCGAGCGGGAGTCGATGCGGGTCATGGCCCGCTCGTATTCCAGCAGCAGCGCCTCGTGTGAGGCGTAGAAGTCGATGGTGGACAGAGCCCGGTCCTCCACCCCGCAGGCCACCATGAAGGTCAGGGCCCGGTCGATCTCAGCCGCCAGCTCCTCGTAGGCGGCCTCCACATCCGGGGTGCCGACGAAGTCACGGTTCCAGGTGTGTACCCCGCGTAGATCCGCGAACCCTCCCTTGACGAAGGCGCGCACCAGGTTGAGCGTGGCCGCCGAGGCGTTGTAGACCCGGATCAGGCGCTCGGGATCATGGACGCGCTCGGCCTGCGTGAAATCGAACCCGTTGATGGCATCGCCCCGGTAGGAAGGCAGCGTGACGCCGTCGCGGGTTTCCGTCGGCTTGCTGCGGGGCTTCGCGTATTGCCCGGCGATCCTTCCCACCTTCACCACCGGTACCTGAGCCGCGTAGGTCATCACCACGGCCATCGACAGCTGCACCAGCAGCTTGTCCTTGATGTGCTGGGCCGTCACCGCGTCGAAGGACTCAGCGCAGTCGCCACCCTGCAGCAGGAACGCCCTACCCTCGGCCACCTCCGCGAGCTTGCTGCGGAGGTCATCGCACTCCCCTGCGAAGACCAGCGGAGGCAGCTTCTCCATGGTGTCGATCACGCGATCCAGGGCGGCCTCGTCCGGGTAGCTGGGCTGCTGGAGCATCGGAAGGAACGCAACTCAGCCCGGGACATGATCGACATGCGGGGAAGATTACCTCACAGACGCGACGGGACGTTCATTCGCTGGGTTTGTGAAGCCCCTGGTCGATGGCGTACAGAGTCAGTTCGACACGGTTGTGGAGCTGGAGCTTACGCAGCACATTCTGCACGTGGTTCTGGACGGTGCGGTGGGAGACGAACAGCTCCTCGGCGATCTCCCGGTAGGCCAGGCCCTTGGCCACCTGGCGCAGCACCTCCACCTCACGGGTGGTCAGGACCGGGCCATCGTCGTCGTGGCTGTGCGCCACATTGACCATACGCCGGAACTCCCCGAGCACCAGCCCGGCCAGGCCTGGCGTGAACACCGCGTCGCCCGCCGCGGTACGCCGCACCCCCTCGATCAGCTCGGCCTTCGAGGCGGATTTCACGAGATAGCCGCGCGCCCCGGCCTTCATGGCCCGCAGCACGTCCTCTCGTTCACCGCTGGCGGAGATCACGAGCACCTGGATGTCCGGGAACTCCTGGACCAGCAGCTCCGTGCAGGTGGCGCCATCCGGGTCCGGGATCTGCAAGTCCATCACCACCACGTCGGGGCAGGTCGCGCGAGCCCTCTGCAAGCACTCCGTCCCGTTCTTGGCCGCAGCGACGACCTCAAAGCCCTCATCGACGAGGTCCTCACTCAAAGCATCAATCCACATGGGGTGGTCGTCCACCAGCATCACGCGGTTCCGAACGATCTCGCTCACGCCTCTCCAAACTTCACGGGACACCGCAGCTCCCACTCAGTCCCCTCTCCCGGGTGGACTTGAGGACCGCCGAGCCACCGATCGCTGTCATCCTGCCTACGATCGAGGTCCTTGATCCCGAGACGGCCCCGGTCCCCGGCTGAATTGGCAGCCGCCAAATCCATGCCAACTCCATTGTCGCGCACCCAAAGGATCACCTCCGAGCTGTCCTCCTGGTCCAGCAGAACCCAGACCTTCGCATCCGGTCCCGCGTGCTTGTCGACGTTCTTCAGTGCTTCAACAAGCGTAGCCTCCACCTCCTCCGCGATCAGTCTGGGGACCAGAACCCTGGCCAGCCATCGTGGAGACAGTCACCCTCGTACTCTGGAACCGGTCCAGCACGGCTGCCAGATCCACCTGCGCTGTGGCGCTGTCGCTGAGGATCTTCTTGTCACGGATCAGGTTACGCAACTGAGCCTCCGATTGATGGGCCAGCTCCGCCAGGCGCAGACCGCGCGGCCCCAGCTCCGGGCCCTCCCGCTCCACGAGGGCGAGCACCTGCAGGGCTCCGTCGTGCACGATCCTCGACAGCCGCTCCCGCTCCCCAAGTGCCACAGAACGGATCCGGGCCCGTTCCTGCTCGGTGATGGTGCGTTTGAACTGGGTGATGAGCACCCCGACGCAGACGCTCATCAGGAGGATCGCCAGCACCAGGTCAATCCGAGCGATCGTCACCCGCGGCGGGATCACCAGCAGTGGTATCGCGGTGGCCACGGTGGCGGCGATCCCCGCGGCGGTTCCCCGCAGCGCAGCCGCATACAGGCAGCAGCCAGTCATCCAATATCCCGCCAGGGAGCTCTGCCCGTAGGGATGCTCCGTGACCAGCGGGGTCGCGAGGATCAGGAACAGGTCACCGCACTGTCAGCCAGATGAACCCACAGGCTCCGGTCGGTGGGGCGCCTCAGCAGCAGCGTGACGGAAATCGTCCACACGACGATGACCACCATGGCGACGACCAGCCCAGGCTGGTTCCTGGCGGTCGGGTAGATGAACCAGGAGGAGACGACAACGGTGTGGATCGCCAGCACCAGGCGGACCGTGGCGGTGACCACGAAGACCCGTCCCAGGACGTCGTAGTCCTTGCGGAACCAGGAGGAGGCTGCCTGGGCCCATCCCAGGGGCGCGGAGGTGGGAGGTGTCCCAGGCATCAGTCGCCACTCGCCGCCGGCCTGGGGCCGCCACCCGGACGAGGCAGCACAAACTCGTCGGACCCCTCTCTTTGAGATCGCCATACTTGACGCGCGTGGCATAGACGTCAGCGTATTCCTGGCCCGTCAGCTGCTGAATAGCAGCGAGCACCTCCTCCGTAACCCAGCGCAACGCATGGGTCTCGGCCTCGCGGCCCCGCAGGTCTGAGAAATCGAGGGGCTTGCCCACCGTCACGACGGGCCGCCTGACCCAGGGTATGCCGAGGAAACCCCTGACCGTCTGGGTGCCCGTCAGGCCGACGGGGATGACCGGGGCCCCAGAAGCCAGGACCATACGGGCCATCCCGGTCCTGCCCTTGTATAGACGACCGTCCGGGGAGCGGGTGCCCTCCGGGAAGATCGCCACCACCTGGCCGCTGTCCAGCACATCGAAGATGGCCTGTAGGGAAACGGCCGACGCACGGCCCCCACCTCGGTCCATCGGGACCATCCCGATGGCCTTCAGGAACCAGGCCACGATGATGCGGCCTATATTCCGTCCCCCGTTGAACAACTCAGCCTTCGCGGGAAAGGTCACCTTCCGCGGCAGCATCGCGGGATGATCACCGGATCCATCGTCGCGATGTGATTGCTCACGAGAATCGCACCACCGCTGGTGGGTACATTCCCAGCCCCATGGATGCGGGCACGGAAACCGTGCCGCACCAAGGGGCGAAAGATGAAGATTTTGAAGAACGTGTACCACATGTGGGCGGGCTCAGCCGACGCGTCGTGCTCCCATGTAGGGCATGGAGTTCACATCGGCGGTGACGACACCGCTGCGGGGGTTGGCCGCGTGGACGATCTTCCCATTGCCGATGTACATGCCGACGTGGGTGATGCCGCTGTAGTAGAAGACCAGGTCACCTGGCTGCAGGTCGCCCTTGGAAACGGAGCTGCCGGCCGAGTACTGGGTCTGAGAGGTACGCGGTAGGGAGATCCCGACCTGCTTGTAGGCGGCGTACATCAAACCGGAGCAGTCGAAGGTGGATGGCCCCGCGGTGCCCATCACATAGCCCTTACCGACCTGCCCCAAAGCGTAGTTGACGGCCTGAGAGGCCCGGCCGGACCCACCACCCGTGGAGGGAATCGGACTTTTTCCGACTTGTCGCCGTCAGCCGCCTTGTTGGACGACTGTGATGATGGGCTTGACGTCGGAGATGGGCTCGCGCTGCTCTGCTGAGCCTCCTGCGCCTCCCGCGCAGCGGCCTCCTCCTGGCGCTTACGCTCCAGTTCCTTGAGGCGCTCCTGCTCCTCAGCACTCAAGCGGTCGTAGACCTTCTGGGCCTCAGCCTCTTTGGCGTCGTAGTCCGCGGCCAGCTTCTCCTGGGATGCGCGGTCTGCCTTCAGAGACTCGGTGATGGCGCTCTGCTGGTCACGGAGCGAATCCAGCCGGGCCTGCTCCACCTGCAGGCTCTGCAGATCGGCCACGCTCCGGTCGGTCTCGTTCTGGATGGTGCCCAGTCCCGAGAGGAAGGTGGAGTCGTCGCCGCTGCTAAGCAGCTGGCCGGTGATGTCGACGCTACCACCGAGCCCGCCTCCGCTGTTGAGCTGCATCATGGCCAGGTCACCAAGGTTCGTGCCCAGCTGCGCGACCTTGGACTCCTGGGTGGACAGGTCCTGCTTGATGGTCTCAAGCTTGCCCTCTGACTCCTCAGCCCGGGAGATGGTCTCAATGAGCTTGGCGTCCAGGGCCGAGGACTCCTCCTGAATGCGGTCCAGGTCAGCCTTGGCCGATGCTACGGCGTCGGGATCCGCGGATGCCATGGGGACGAAGATGACGCTGGTCGCGGCAAGAAGGCCAACCAGCCCGGTACGGAACAACTTCACTCGAAACTCCAGACGCTCGGGGACGAGGCTGAGAGAATCCTAAACGACCTTTAGGACATTCCCAAACTGTATGTAGCGAGACCTGCGCGGGAGGTGTTTTGTCGTGCCCGGCGGGTAGTTTGCTGAGCATGATGACGCCGCATCGCCCCGCAGAGCTCTCCCAGCCGAGCTTCGACGACCTGGGATCCCACCTGCGCACCACCACCTTCTGTGTCGTGGATCTGAGACCACGGGCGCGGGGTCCGATGCGCAGATCACCGAGATCGGGGCGGTGAAAGTCTGTGGCGGGAGGTGCTCGGCGAGTTCCAGACCCTGGTGCGGCCCTCGGTCCCCCATCCCCGCGATGATCCAGGTTCTCACGGGCATCACGGACGCAATGGTTGCCGCTGCACCCTCCCAGGCAGTGACGGTCCCGGGCTTCATGCAGTTCTCCGCAGGCTGCGTACTGGTCGCCCACAATGCTGCCTTCGACATGGGTTTCCTGAAACGCGCCTGCGATCAGCTAGGCATCCCCTGGGGCCGCCCCACCGTGATCGACACCGTCACCCCTAGCCCGTCAGGTACTGCCGCGGGATGAGGTACGCAACTGCAAGCTGGGAACACTGGCCGCCCATTTTTCATGCCACAACCCAGCCTGACCACCGTGCCCTGAGTGATGCCCGCGCCACCGTCGATGTGCTGCATGCTCTTCTGGAAAGGGCGGGGAGTCTCGGCGTCGACACGCTTGAGGACCTGCGTGAGATGCTCTCCCGCGTCTCACCGGACCGCCGGGCAAAACGCGTCTGGACCAAGGACCTGCCGGACGCGCCTGGGATCTACTGGTTCGAGCACGAAGGCCGTGATACAGACGGCCGGTCTCGCAAGGAGGTTCTGTATGTCGGCAAGTCCCGGAACCTGCGCAGGCGGGTGGCATCGTATTTCTCAGCGGCGGAACAGCGGACCCGGATCCACGAGATGGTGCGGGTGGCCACCGGGGTCAGGACGATCACCTGCGCCACCGCTCTCGAGGCGGAGGTGCGGGAGCTGCGCATGATCGCCGGCCAGGCACCGCGCTACAACCGGCGCTCCAGGAATCAGCAGCGCCTATGGTGGCTGAAACTCACCAATGAGCATTTCCCCCGCCTGGCGACAACCCGGAGACCATCTGCCCAGGACATCTTCTGGGGCCCGTTCCGCACCTCACCAGCTGCACGGGACATGGCCCGGGCATTCCGTGACGCGTTCGGGATCCGGGAGTGCAGATACCGGCTCTCCAGCGAGGAGCCACGTGCAGCCCTGTGCGGCGGCGGAGCTCGACCGTTGCCAGGCCCCTTGCGAACTGGGACCGGGCGCGGAAGGCTACGAGGCGGGCGTTGAGCGCCTCCGCAGAGCCTGGCGGGGCGATGTCAGAGAGCTGCTGGCCTCAGCCGCTCCGCGGCTTGCGGCGCTGGTGGCCGGGGGCGCTTCGAGGAGGCGGGGGAACTGACCGACCGCCTGCTGACAGCTCACGAGACCTCCCGGCGTCTTCACCGGGTGCTCTCCCTAGCGCGCTGCGCCGAGCTGGTAGCAGCCGCCCCGGAGGGCGGCGAGTGGGCGATCCACGTCATCCGGTTCGGGAAGCTCGCGGGCGCCTCCAAGGCCTGCACCGCCCAGGTCCGGGAGACCGCCCAGATCACCAGGGACATGGCCGAGACCGTGGAAGAAGCTCCCGGCGGGTTACCCGCCGGGAGCTTCGAGGAGGCTGAGTGCGTGGCCGGATGGCTGGAGTCACCTGGGGTCAGGTTCCTGAGTACCGTGGGCGACTGGGCCTGGCCTGCGCACTGCGCAATGGATCAGGAGAGGGTCACCGAGTTGATCACGACGGGAGTGGTCGGGCGGTCGCGGTGATCCGTCTCCGTGGTGGCAATGGCATCCACGACGGCCTGGCTGGCCGGGTCCTTGACCTCCCCGAAGATGGTGTGACGACGGTTGAGGTGCGGGGTGGGTGCGACGGTGATGAAAAACTGCGACCCATTAGTGCCGGGCCCGGCGTTCGCCATGGCCAGCAGGTAGGGCCGGTTGAAGGAGTGCTCCGGGTGGAACTCGTCGGCAAAACGGTACCCGGGGCCACCGGTACCAGTGCCGAGGGGGCAGCCGCCCTGGATCATGAACCCGTCGATGACGCGATGGAAACCAAGGCCGTCGTAGAATTTCCCGGTCTTGGTCTCGCCCGTGGTCGCGTCACGGTATTCCTGGTGCCCCCCGCGAGGCCGACGAAGTTCGCCACCGTGTTGGGAGCCCTCGTCGTCGAACAACTCGATGACGATGTCACCCTTGGTGGTGTGAAGAGTAGCTGTGCTCATGCGCCCAAACCTACACGTAACCCAGCGGCCCGGCCCGCAAATCAACGGCATGGGGGTTATCCCCGAATTTTCATCTGATTCCGGGTGGGGGCAGCCACGTGGCCTGTGAACCGGTAGCGTTGGGAGTGCTCGATCACGAGCCAACCATTGGAGGAAGCAGTGAAGAAGTCACGACTGACCAAGGCCGCCGCGCGTTCTGCCGCCGCCGCCACGGGAGGCTAGCCGCGGTATCTGGGATGAGGCCGTCGAGAAGGCCGCCGCGATCCTGGCGGAAGCACAGCGCAAGGCCGCACCGGTAGCGCGAGAGGCCGGAAAGCGCACAGCAGATTTCGCCTCGAGGCGCCTAGAGGTCTGGGAGCCGCACATCCGCGACGCCCTCGACAAGGTCCCGCCGGCCGTCGACGCAGCCCACGGCAAAGGTCACAACCGAGTTGCTGCCCAATCTGCAGCAGGCCCTGCACAAGGCTGCCGGGCACCAGATCGCCGTGGTGCCCGCCAAGAAGCGCAAGGGCGGTAAGTTCAAGAAGTTCGCGAAGTTCGTGTTCATCGGCTCGCTCGTCGCCGGCGCCGTCGCCGCGGTGCGGCATTTCCTGACTCCCAAGGACGACGGCTGGACGGCGCATGAGCCATCGCGCGCCTACATCAACAACAACGACACCTTCGCCACCGCGGCGAAGTTCAACGAGCCTGTCTCCCCTGCCGGACCCAAGGTGGCAGAGCCCGCCGCTGAGGCCCCGAAGGAGAGTTTCGGTGAGGGGCTCCTACGTGGGCCCGAATCCCCCGGAGGGCTATATCTTCAAGGGAAATGAGCGCTCGAAGAAGTATCACGTCCCTGGCACGCGCGGCTACGAGCTGACGATCGCCGAGGTCTGGTTCAACTCTGAGGAGGCCGCCGAGGCGGCCGGCTTCACAAAGGCCCAGCGCTGACACTGACCCTTTTTCGCGCTGGCCCTGGCCAGCGCGGCGGCAGCCGCAGCTCACCTCATCGTGGTGGTGCCGCGGCTGCCGCGTCTTCAATGGACCCAGCGGATCCACCGCCTGATTACACCGCCCTGGCGCGGCCATCGGGGATGCCGTCCTGCTGGGGATCGTGGCCTTTGGGAGCGCCTGTGCGCTCTGGCGGGTCCCGCCGGTGCAGCTGCCGCTGTGGTTCGGATATCTCGGCGCCGGTGGAGCGCTGGTGTGGGTGGATCTGAAGACCACCTGGCTGCCGAAACGCCTGCACTGGGTTGCCACTGCCCAGGTTGGAGCAGGGCTTGCGCTGGTTGCCTGCGCCTCCCCGGGCGTGGCGGCATCGGCCCTAGCGGGTGCATTCGCGGCCTCTGGGCTGCTGTGGCTGGTCTGGAGGTTCTCCCGCAGCTTCGGTTTCGGTGACGTCCGCCTGGGGTTGCTGGTCGGCGCGACCGCAGGATCGATGGGCCTACAGCCCTGGGGGCTCGCCCTGGTATCCGGCACCCTGATCGGTGCTCTCTGGGCTCTCATCCATGCCCTGCGCGGCCGCGCCTCGGAGCCCTTCCCCTACGGCCCGGCACTGTGGCTGGGCCCCCTGGCGGCAGCCATCCTCACGAGCAGCTGAGGAGACTCACCGACGGCCACGGAATAGCCGGGCTACTGTTACCAGTGCCCGGCCGTGGACTGCCCGTGTGAGCGCGCCGCCCCCGATGGGTTGCCGCCAGCCTGGCTCTCCTGCCTGGGCGGGGTCAGACCATCAGGCTTTGGTGGCCTCGATCCAGTCGTCCAGCTTCCCTGTGGGCGCTACCGTCGTCAATGGCGCGGCTCACGTCCCCCAAGGCGGCGTCGAGCTGTTCGGCCAGCGGGACCACCGCACTCACCCCGCGGTAGGCCAGCAAGGCCGCAGCCGCATTGAGAACCACGATGTCACGCACCGGACCGGTCTTGCCCGCCACCAGATCCCGCACCACCTGGGCGTTGTGCTGCGCGTCCCCCTCTCAGGTCGGCTGGGGCGGCGGGTGACAATCCCAGCTCAGCCGGGTCCAAAGTCGTGCGGTGTACCCGCCCGTCGGCAACGACCCAGACATCCGAGGCGGAGGTCGTGGTGAGCTCATCAAGGCCGTCGAAGCCGCGGAACACCAGGCCACGCACACCGCGGCCCGCCGGGACCCGCGCCACGACGGGCGCGATGTCGTCGTTGGCCACGCCAAGCGCCATGGCCTGGGGACGGGCCGGATTCGACAGGGGCCCAAGGAAATTGAATGTGGTCTGGATCGCCAATGCTTGCGCACCCCAGCCACGTATTTCATCGCGGGATGGTAGAGCTGGGCGAACAGGAAGGTGATCCCCACCTCGTCCAGGACTGTGGCCTGGCGGATCGGTTCAAGCATGATGTTTAGTCCGAGCGCCTCCAGGGTGTCGGCGGTCCCGGCCTGCGAGGAAGCGGCCCGCGAGCCGTGTTTGACCACCTTGGCGCCCGCGGCGGCGGCCACGATCGCGGCCATCGTCGAGATGTTCACGGTGTTTGCCCGGTCACCGCCTGTCCCCACGACATCGACGGCTTCCCGGTCGAGGGTGACCTGGACGGCGTTGGCGAGCATCGCGGAGCTCAGACCCTCGATCTCGTCCTCAGTCTCCCCTTGGCGCGCAGCGCAACTAGCAGGGCAGCGAGCTGCACCTCGCTGGCCCGGCCGGAAAGGATCTCGTTGAGCGCCCACTGGGCCGCCTCACTCTCCAGGCCCTCCCTGCGCACCAGCCCTGCCAGGATGTCCGGCCAGGTGTGGGTCATGACACTTTCTCCCTCTTCTTCCCGTTCTTCCTCTCCCGGAGCAGCTCAGCGGCCTGACCCGGCAGCCGGACCGGATCAACCGGGTAGGGCGAGATTGCCTCGGCACGTGACCAGGTGCCCAGCCAGGCATCAGCGACGCGAGCGACGAGCAGTAGCACCGGCGGACAGTCCTCGTACTCCTCCTTGACCTGATGCGCCAGGCCGAAGCCTCCCTCGGGCTGGGCCTCGCCGTCCAGGATCAGGAGGTCGACGCTGGGGCCGACATCCAGCCTCCTGAACATCGCCGGACCGGTCGCGACCTCCTCGACCTCGATGGGAGGAAGATCAGAGGCCACCTTGCGTCCAAGGGCGAGCCGGACCTGCTCCCGCACCGTGCGGTCGCCGGAAAACAGCAGCACCCTGAGGGTCTCGTCGCTCATTGTCTCTCCTTGGCCACATACGACTTCGCAACATCGTATCCCCCGCACGGAATACGCGGGAAGCATCTGGCAGGGCATAGGCTGCCCGTGTGCGTTTCCTCAATGAACGACCTACCAAGGACCTGACCTACTCCGACGTCTTCATGGTGCCGAACCGCTCCGATGTCGCCTCCCGGCTGGACGTCGACCTCACCTCCACCGACGGCCTGGCGACACCGCTGCCGCTGGTCGCGGCGAACATGACCGCCGTCTCCGGCAGGCGGATGGCCGAGACCATGGCGCGCCGCGGCGGGCTCGCGATCTTCCCCCAGGACATCCCGGCCGATGTGGTCGCCCATTCCATCGGGGAGGTCAAACAGGCCCATCCCGTCTTCGACACCGCCGTGACGGTCTCCCCCGACACCACTGTGGGCGAGACCATCAGCCTCATCGCCAAACGCGCCCACGGCGTGGCTGTGGTCACCACATCCGGCCGCGCCATCGGCCTGGTCCATCCACAGGACGCCGCCATGGCCGACCGCTTCGCGCAGGCCCGCGACGTGATGACCAGCGACATCATCACCGTCTCGGATGACACCGCGCCGAAGCAGGTCTTCGACTCGCTCTCGGAGCGGCATCAGAAGGTTGCTCTGGCCATTGGCGAGGACGGCCTGCTGATCGGCATCATGACCAGCAAGGGGCACTGCGTTCCGCGCTCTACTCCCCCGCACTCGACGAGCAGGGACGCCTGCGCACAGGGGTCGCCGTCGGGATCAACGGTGACGTGGCCGCCAAGGTGCGTGCCGCACTGGATGCCCATGCTGACGTGCTGGTGATAGACACCGCCCACGGGCATCAGGAGAAGATGATCGCGGCGCTGGGGCTGGCACGCGGGGAACGCGACGCCTTCGCGGCGCGCACGGGCCATCAGGTGCTGATCGTCGCGGGCAATGTCGTCACCGCCGAAGGGACACGCGATCTCATCGCGGCCGGAGCTGACATCGTCAAGGTCGGGGTGGGGCCAGGCGCGATGTGCACCACCCGGATGCAGACCGGCGTCGGCCGCCCCCAGTTCTCCGCCATCCTGGAATGCTGCTGCCGCCCGTGAGCTGGGACGGGCGGTGTGGGCCGACGGCGGCGTCAGGCATCCCCGCGACGTTGCTTTAGCGTTGGCTGCCGGAGCCGGCTCGGTGATGATCGGCTCCTGGTTCGCCGGCACCCACGAGTCCACGGGGACCAGCTGTTCGACCACGAGGGCCGAGCCTACAAGGAGAGCTTCGGCATGGCCTCCGCCCGTGCGGTTAGGCAACGCACCAGGGAGCAGTCGGCCTTCGACCGGGCCCGTGCTGCCCTGTTCGAAGAGGGCATCTCCTCTTCACGGATGTATCTGGATCCAGCGCGCCCTGGGGGTCGAGGACCTGCTGGACTGGATCACCTCAGGGTGCGCAGTTCAGCAACCTACGCGGGTGCGCGCACGCTTGCGGAGTTCACCGAGCGGGCTGTCATCGGTGTGCAGTCCGGCTCCGGTTTCGAGGAGGGACGCCCGGTCAAAGCCAGCTGGTAGCCGACTACCCAGACGCCGCGCCGGGATCAGTGGAAGAGTCGCCACAGGCGCAGGCACCCGTGGCGTTCGGGTTGTCGATCGTGAATCCTGCTTCTCGATCGTGTCGACGAAGTCGATAGATGCGCCACCCAGGTAAGGGGCGCTCATCTTGTCGGTGACGACCTTCACGCCGTCGTACTCGGTGGCGATGTCGCCGTCGAGGTCGCGGTCGTCGAAGTACAACTGATAGCGCAGCCCGGAGCACCCGCCCGGCTGCACCGCAATTCGCAGGCTCAGATCAGTGCGGCCCTCCGCCTCCAGGGAGAGCGCACCTGGAGACGGCGACGTCAGTCAGCACGACGCCCTTGGGCATAGTCTGGGTTTCACTCACGAAGCCGATTCTACTTCTCTTCGCCGACTCACCAAGTCCAGGTGCTGGCGACCCGCCGGGCAACATCTCCGAGCTCCTCCGCGGTGAAGTCAATTTCCTGCACGCCTGCCCGGGCCACCGCATGCGCCTCCTCGATCCCCGCCAGGCGCAGCTCCCGGGAGGAGACGAAAGTGCGGCCGGCCACCACGACGACCGGCCGCAGCGCCTCGGCGCCGATGCGCGTCAGCTCAGCGACCACGTACCCGCCACGCCGGTGAAAGTCCAGCACATCGGTGCCAGTCACCACGAGATCGGCCCTGGCGGACAGCTCCGGGAGCCGGTAGCCGCTGACGCTGACGTCGATCCCCGAGGCGACCTGTGCCCCGCAGGCCAGGGCCCAGGCCCCGAGCCCACAGCGCCCCCGCGGAGGCGGTGTCCGTAATCCCCAACCGCTCCAGCCAGACCGCGGCCCGGGAGTCGTCGGCGAGTGTGGCGGCAAGCTCGGCCCCCTGCGCACGGCCCCGCTCCGCCAGGGAACCCGTCAGGCCCGTCAGGACCCGTCCCGCCTCCCGGTGCGGGACCACCAGCGTCACGCCAGCGCCCACCGGGAGCACCGGCAGCTCCAGCAACTCCGCGAGGGACGGCGCGGCCACGGCCGTGGCGTCCAGATACCCAGGACTCTCGCCCAATAGCTCACAGACCTGCTGGAAACTGCGCGCGGCAAGCACCCGCGCCCCCGGGGAAAACCGCTGCACAGCCCCAGCGAACCCATCGCCACCCTCAGCCAGCGGGGTGACCGCAACCTGCGCCCCCGCTCAGCGAAAAGCCTCCGCACGACATCGGACGCCCTCGGCTGAGCCAAGGCGTCCGATCCGGTCGCAGGAGACCAGGACCCTCATTCGCTCCCGGCAGGGGCGGTTTCCGTGTCCGCTCCGGGAACCGTATCGCCCCTCCCAGCGGGTGGCTGTCAGGGACGAGACCGTAGTACTCGGACGTGCTGTCAAGCAGCTCACGGACCTCGTCAGGGAGGCCTCCACGTCGGGAAACACCAGGTCGGACTCGACGATCACATCGTCCGGGACCTCTCTCGCCGTTGCGGCGCACCTCATCGATGAGCCGCTGCAGTTCGACCCCGGAGCTGTTGCTGATCCCCGGCCTCAACGGCGCGCTCGACCGCCTCGTCGATCTCGTTGAGCTCAAGCAGCTGTTCGGGCTCCATAGTCCACTGCCCGAGTCCCATGATGCGCACGATCATGCCTGCCCCCGTTCTGTTCAACGGTGCGGGTGTTCTCGATCATGGGGTGTTGGACGTGGAAATCTGCTGGCGCGGCGCAGAGCCGCCACTCAGCTGGGCCTTCATCGCGGCCAGCTCACTCTCCACAGAGGAGCCGGAGGCCAGGGCGTCGAGTTCACGGTCGAGATCGTTGCCGACCATGCCGCTGGGATCCTCAAGGGCGCCGGTCTCCAGCAGCTCGTCGACGGCAGAGGCGCGGGCCTGCAGCTGCAAGGTCTTGTCCTCGGCACGCTGGATGGCCATCCCGACATCGCTCATCTCCTCGGAGATGCCGGTGAACGCCCTCGTTGATCCGGGTCTGCGCCTCAGCTGCCGAGTAGGTGGCCTTGATGGTCTCCTTGCGGGTGCGGAAGGCGTCGACCTTCGCCTGGAGGCGGGTACTGGCGCGCACCAGCTTCTCCTCCTCGGCCTGGAGGGCCGCATGCTGGTTCTGGAGATCCTGCAGCTGGGCGCTGAGGCCGGACTTGCGCGTCAGGGCCTCACGGGCGAGGTCCTCGCGGTTGGACTCAGCTGCCCGCTGCGCGGTGACGGTGTAACGGTCGATCTCGGAGCTCATCTTCTGCGCCTGGAGTTCCACGCGCTTACGGCTGGTGGCGACATCCGCCACCCCTCTGCGCACTTTGCGGAGCAGCTCAAGCTGGCGCTCGTATGAGTAGTCAAGGGTTTCGCGCGGATCCTCGTATTTGTCGAGTGTTTTGTGCGCCTTGGTCTTGAACATCAGGGCTATCCGCTCAAAAGATGCCTGCCATTGGGGTCCTTCCACTGCTGGTCAATGTCACCAACCGTACCGTCCCATGAGTTTACGTGGAGTGGGTACCACCCTGATTCCAACCCTGATGTTCGATGACCGTTAGAATTGCCGCGCAAAGGTTTCGCAAAGAGGTGGTGGCTGGGCAAAGACCGCACACGGTGACGAGGCTGGTGAGACGCACGACAAGGATCACGCTGGGCGCATGTGCGATCCGCGGGTATAGCGCAGGCCAGCAGCTCACCTGGAGGGCCGCGACGCACAGCACCCGCCCCTGAGACCACTGAAGTTGACGACACCACCCGAAGGCAGATTCCGTGGCACTGTTCCGCCCATACGAGCGTAAGACCGAGCATCCAGGCCGGGGAGCCCCGCCAGCGCACCCGGCTCGTGCCCGGGCCTAAGAAGAAGGCAGGAGCCGCCACGGACCCGGGCGGGGACGCTGCCGGCTCCGCCGTCCAGGAGGCTAGGGGAACCGGAGGCTCGAAGCCGGCAGCCGGCAAGGTGAAGATGGTCCGTCGTAAGCCGGTGCGCAAGTCGGAACCAACGCCCACCCGTAAACAGGCGGAGGCTGCCAGGATGGAGCGGCTGCACCCGAACCTGACCCCGAAGGAACAGCGCAAAGCCGACCGCGAGGCCAGCGCCAGGCAGCGGATGGAATCCTGGGACAAGATCGAGTCCTCACCGGAGCGCGTCCTGGCCCGCGACTATGTCGACGCGCGCTGGACGGTCACCGAGTTCATGTTCCCTGTCACGATCCTGATCATGGCAGGGACGATAACCACAGCCGCATGGCCGCTGATCAGCCTGGCCATCGGCCTCGGGTTATGGCTGATGCTCATCTTGAGCCTCATCAACACCTGGTTCATGTGGCGGGGCTTCCGGAGGCTCCTGGCCCGCCGCGTCCCGGGCGCCAGCCCGCGCGGCCTGCTGATGTACATGTTCAACCGGGCAATGTGGATCCGCTGCTCCGGCGCCCAGCGCCCCGGATCAACCGAGGGGAGACGATATGAGCTACCAGTGGCGTCCTGATGCCGGAGCCCACGAGATGGAGGACCTCCGGTCGCAGGACCTGCTCCCAGAGTTCGGCACCCAGCAGGAGGCCGAGGACTGGCTTGGCCTGTACTGGTCTGACCTCCTGGAGGCCAGGGGTCACGGAGGTCAGTCTCTGGGATGCGGACCAGCAGGTCCTCCCCGCTATGTCGTTGAACTAACCGGCGTGCCTGAAGGCCCAGTGGCTGAACCGGCTGGGATGCCCCCGCACCTTCTGGACCTTTCTGGGCAGGCGCCCTTTCCGCAGAGCCTCTAAGCTGGCCCAGTGAGCACCAACATCCCTGTTCTGAAGACCGCGAAAAGCATTGACCGAGACGCCGACATCGTCGTGGTCGGCCTTACCAGTGTCAGTGAAAACCCCACCCTGGTCGGGGTGCCAGCGGAGTTGGAGAAGGCCTGGAACAAGTCCTTCCCCGACTCACTGCTGGAGACCGCCGTCGGGCTGGGGGCCCGCAGCGAACTCGGCACGCTGGTCACCCTGCCGCCGTTCCCCCAGCGGGTCATGGTCGTCGGCCTGGGCGACGTGGATGTCACCCCGGCCGCTCTCCGGCAGGCCTGCGGGGTGACGCTGCGGCAGATCACAGGCTCGAAGGACGCCGAGAACCTGAGCGTCACGATCTCCCTGGAGCTGCATGATCCCGAGCTGGCGCGCGCCGCCGCGGAGGGGGCCGTCCTCGGGGCCTACCGCATCCCGCGGGTCACCCAGCAGCCAGAGTCTTGCAAGGTGGCCACCATCACCCTGGTCACCGGGCGGGCCCAGCTCAAGGAGTCCGTCGAGGACGCAGGGATCGTGGCCGCGGCAGTGGTGCAGGCCCGGGACTGGATCAACACCCCGCCGAATCTGCTCTACCCCGAGACCTTCGCCGAGGCCGCCAAGGACCACGTCTCGGACCTCAAGGTCGGAGTCGAGATACTGGATGAGAAGGCACTGGCCAAGGGTGGTTACGGTGGCCTGCTCGCGGTAGGCGGTGGCTCATCGCGCCCGCCACGCCTGCTCCGCCTCAGCTGGGCCCCACGCGGCGCAAAGTTCCACCTGGCGCTGGTCGGCAAGGGCATCACCTTCGACTCCGGCGGTCTCGACATCAAACCCGCCGGGCAGATGGCCTCCATGACCCTGATGACATGTCCGGGGCGGCCGCTGTGATCGCCGCCACCCGCGCCATCGCGGCACTGGGCTTGCCGGTCAAGGTCACCGCTTATGCCGCCATGGCCGAGAACCTGCCCTCCGGAACCTCCTACCGCTCCTCCGACGTGCTCACCATGTTCGACGGCACCACTGTCGAGAACGTCAACACCGATGCGGAGGGGCGGCTCGTCATGGCCGATGCGCTGGGGCGCGCCGGGAACGACTCCCCCAGCCTGATCGTCGACGTGGCCACCCTGACCGGTTCCCGCATGGTCGCCCTCGGAAAACGCACCTCGGGACTCATGGCGAGCGACGACGCCACCGCTGACCGCCTACTCGACGCCGCCGAAGCCGCCGGCGAGGCGTTCTGGCACCTGCCGATCACCGACGAGGCCCGGGAGAGCCTGAAGTCAGACACCGCCGACCTGCGTTCCGGCGGGAAGCACCGCTACGGCGGTGCCCTGGTGGCGCCGCCTTCCTGCAGCACTTCATCCCGGAGGGCACGTCCTGGGCGCACCTGGATATCGCAGGCCCGGCCTGGAACGACGAGGCCCCGCACGGCTACACCCCGGCCGGCGGGACGGGCGCCGCGGTACGCACGCTGATCTCCTTGGCGGCCCACCTGGCAGGCTAGGACTCACCCATCGCGATCGTGGGCACGGGATTTCTCCCGTGCCCACGACTGATTTTCCGGCCCCAGCAGCCAGTGAAACCGCAATGCCTGAGGCTGCCGCGGAGTCAGGGATGCTGCCCCTGGTCATGGTCACGTTCCCTGGGAATGCCTGCATGGCCACTGATGAGTTTGAGTAGGAATACCGGGCCCAGCCACCGGTTCTGCTGGCCTGGACTGTTGCGCCAGTCCATACCGGCGAGCAGGACAGCGATCACGGTGGCCAGGACGGGACGGATGCGGGAACGGGGATGAGAAGTTCCAGCGCCGCCGTGGTCGCGTTGACCTCCAGATAGCGGCAAAGGGCTTGTTTCCACGTCCCCTGGCCGATCATCGCCAGCAGGAAGGGATGCGCATGCATCCCTGTGAACAGGAGACGAGCCGCCAGATTGCGCCTGGCATAGACGCACCGGGTGGCAGGCTGGTGAAAGGCGACCATGCCGCCGGTCAGATCAAAGGCGATCATCGCCGCAACAGCACCCTGCACGGTCCCGCCGCGGCGCCTCGCGGCAAGGCCCGCAACCAGGCCCGAGGCCACTGCCGCACTGAGCACTGGCCCGGCCTCCCCGGGACTAGACAGGCCTAACAGCGACCGGATAGACAGTGGGGATTCCCGCGGCTTCATCCTGTCAGGCTACACAGCACCGAGGCAGTGCAGCAGGTTTCTCATGCCGTCCTCATGAGGCACTTGGCAATGGCACGGTCCTGCTTGAGGCTCAGCGACGGCCATCTGCGCTGCGGGAACCATGAACGCGCATAACACCAGGCAAATACGCCCGTATTAACGCTTTTTGTTCTTGGCCCCGTATTCGCGCATCCGCTGGGGATAGGGCACTACCCCTGCGTCGTAGGCGGGAATGTCGTGCCGGGCTGCGAAGTCGTGGCCGAAGGCAACCGATGGGATGGCGCGCCGCGTCGACTCCCCGTCGGCGGCCACCAGCAGGATCGACGGCCGGTTGAAGCTGGTCGGCTGTTCGAGCCAGGCCTCGACGCCCCGCCGGGTCGCGACGAAACCGTCGAGGTGGTCCAGGAGCACCCCAGCGACCTCCCGCTGCTCCCTCGCCACCTGCGCGGCAGCTTTACGCCTTGAGAACCAACCCACCCGGACATTATGCCGGGAGGATGGAAGACTGTCCCGCATGACGCAAGTTCCTGACCTGGCCATCCTGGGCGGCGGCTCCGCCGGCTATGCAACCGCGCTGAGAGCAGCGCAGCTCGGCCTGGACGTAACTCTCGTGGAGGAGGACGAGCTGGGTGGCACCTGCCTGCACCGGGGCTGCGTCCCCACCAAGGCGTGGCTGCAAGCCGCGAAGACCAGGGCCACTGTGGCAAAGGCAGACCGCCTGGGGATCGGGGCCATCCTCACAGGGGTGGATCTGGCGAAGGTGCGAGGCTTCGCTGACTCCCTGGTCTCCGGGCTACACCGGGGGCTGACGGGGCTGATCCGTTCCCGCGGCATCCAGGTGGTCCGGGGCCGCGGACGGCTGATGGTGGATTCCGGCGGCCCCGGACTGGCGGTCGGTGGCGAGCTGCTGCGGGCCCGCAATGTCGTCCTGGCGACCGGGGCCGTTCCCATCACCCTCGGCCTGCCGACCGATGGGGAGCGCATCCTCACGAGCGAGCACGCGCTGCGGCTGGAGCGGCTGCCGGAACGGGCCGTCATCCTCGGCGGCGGGGTGATCGGGGTCGAGTTCGCGTCCCTCTGGCGTGACCTGGGGATGGATGTGACCCTGGTGGAGGCTGCCCCGCACCTGCTTCCGGCGGAAGATGCGGACCTCGTCGCGGTCCTGGAGCGGCGCCTGAGGAGCCGGGGGGTCGGCCTGAGGCTGGGTACACAGGCCGAGGGCTTAGTGCGCGACGGCGGCGAGGTGCACCTCAGCCTGCCCGAGGAGACCCTGACAGCGGATGTCGCGCTGATCGCGGTGGGACGCCGGCCCTCACAGACGGCCTGGGACTTGAGGATGCAGGCGTCCAGACCACCTCAACCGGCCATGTAAAGGTCACCCGGGAACTGGCGACCACCGCCGCGGGGGTATTCGCGGCAGGGGACCTCATCGCGGGCCCACAGCTGGCCCACCGCGGCTACGCCCATGGCCTCTTCCTGGCCGAGCACCTGGCCCATCTGGCAGGTAGGCACCCCTCCCGGCCACGGCCTCCCCAGGACTCGGACATTCCGCGTATCACCTACTCGGCTCCGCAGCTGGCCTCGGTGGGGCTGACCCGTGAACAGGCAGCGGCGACCGGGGGCTGTGAGGTCTCCGATTTCGATCTGCGCGGCAATGCGCGCGCCCTGATGCTGGCGGCCGGGGACCGCGACCCCGGACTGGTGCGCGTCGTCCGCCGTCCGGGCGGGGCCGTGGCCGGGATACACGTGGTGGGCGACGATGTGGCAGAGCTGATCGCCGAGGGCAGCTTGATGGTGGGCTGGCAGGCAACCCCCGACGACGTGAAGGAACTGATCCATCCGCACCCGACCCTCAGCGAGGCCCTGGGGGAGGCGAACCTGGCGCTCGCCGGTTCGCCTCTGCACATGCACACCTGATTGAAGGATAGGCTTGGGGAGGATAGCGACGCGCTAGACGCAAAGGAGCCACTGTTCAACATGTCAACCGAAGTCACACTCCCGGTACTGGGTGAGTCGGTCACCGAGGGCACCATTTCCCGCTGGTTGAAGGCCGTCGGCGAGACCGTCGAGGTAGATGAGCCGCTGCTGGAGGTCTCCACCGACAAAGTGGACACCGAGATCCCCTCCCCCGTGGCCGGCACCCTCCTAGAGATCCGGTTCAACGAGGACGATGTAGCGGCTGTCGGTGCTGTTCTTGCGGTAATCGGCGAGGCCAGCGAGGCTCCTGCCCCACAGCCCGCCGCTCCAGCACCACAACAGCCCGCCGCCGCGGCACCACAGCCTGCTGAAACCGCTCCTGTCCCGGCCACAGCTCCGGCTCCCGCCGCGCCTGCCCCGCAGCCTGCGGCCCCCGCAGGAGAGGCAACCGAGGTGGTGCTGCCGGTGCTCGGTGAGTCGGTGACCGAGGGAACGGTCTCCCGCTGGTTGAAGGCCGTCGGCGAGACCGTCGAGGTAGATGAGCCGCTGCTGGAGGTCTCCACCGACAAAGTGGACACCGAGATCCCCTCCCCGTGGCCGGCACCCTCCCTAGAGATCCGGGTCGCCGAGGACGAGACCGCCGCTGTCGGCGCTGTGCTGGCCCTGGTCGGCAACGGCGCACCTGCCGCCGCCCCCGAGCCAGCTCCTGTGCCGCCGGCCGAGCCGCCCGCTTCCCCCGCACCGGCAGCACCACCGGCCGTCCCCGCCGCGTCACCCGCGCCACAGGCCACCGCCCCGGCTCCACCAGCGCCCGCGGCGCCCGGGCCTGTGACGGCGCGCCGCGCCTCCTCGGAGGAGGGCGTTTATGTCACGCCCCTGGTGCGCAAGCTTGCCGCGAGCACGGCATCACACTCAGCTCGGTGCAGGGCACCGGCGTCGGCGGACGGATCCGCAAGCAGGACGTCCTCGACGCGGCGGAGGCGGCCAGGAAAGCCGCTGAGCCCACACCTGCCCCTGCCCCGGCTGCCGCGGCCGCACCGGCTGCGGGAACGGCCGCCGCACCACAGGTGGCAGTCTCCGAAGAGGCGGCAAAACTTCGCGGCACGACGGAGAAGCTGCCGCGGATGCGCAAGGTGATCGCCGAGCGGATGGTGGAGTCGCTGCGGGTGGCCTCGCAGCTCACCGCGACTGTCGAGGTGGATCTGACCGCCATTTCGAAGCTCCGCAAGGTAGCCAGGACGACTTCAAGAAACGCGAGGGCGCTTCCCTGTCCTATCTGCCGTTCATCACGAAGGCCACCATCGAGGCCCTGAAGGCGATGCCGGTGCTCAACGCGTCAGCCGACTTCGAGGCCGGAACCGTGACCTACGCGTCGCAGGAGAACATCGGCATCGCGGTCGACACCGACCGCGGCCTCATGGTGCCAGTCATCCATGATGCCGGTGACCTGAACCTGGCGGGGCTCGCCAAGCGGATCGGAGACCTGGCGGCCCGCACCCGCGCGGGGAAGGTCGGCCCCGACGAGCTGGGTGGCGGCACCTTCACCATCACCAACTACGGTTCGGCCGGGACGCTGTTCGACACCCCGATCATCAACTTGCCGCAGGTGGCGATCCTCGGCACAGGTGCTCTGGTGAAGCGTCCTGTCGTGGTGACCGACGCCCTGGGCGAGGACACCATCGCCATCCGGGACATGATGTACCTGTCGCTCACCTACGACCACCGTCTCATCGACGGCGCCAAGGCTGCTCGTTTCCTCAGCCTGGTCAAGGCCCGCCTGGAGGCTGGCGACTTCGCCGGTGAGCTGGGTCTGTGACCCCATAGGCCTGCCCTCAGCGAGAGAACGCCCGGCGGATTCCCGCCGGGCGTTCTTCCATCTGGTGGCGTCAGATCAGGCCGAGTTCCTTGACCGCCTGGCGCTCATCGAGCAGCTCGGCGACCGAGGCATCGATCTTGGCGCGGGAGAACGGGTCGATCTCAAGACCCTGGACGATCTCGTACTGGCCGTCCTTGACCACGCACGGGAAGGATGCGATGACACCCTCTGCGACCCCATAGGAGCCGTCGGACGGCACCGCCATCGATACCCAGTCGCCGTCGGGGGTGCCGAGCACCCAGTCGCGCATGTGCTCGACGGTGGCGTTGGCAGCGGAGGCGGCGGACGAGAGGCCGCGGGCCTCGATGATGGCGGCACCACGCTTGGCGACCGTCGGGATGAACGTGGACTCGATCCAGGCCTCGTCGCCGACGAGCTCAGCGGCGTTCTTCCCGCCGACCTCGGCATGGAAGATGTCAGGGGTACTGGGTGGAGGAGTGGTTGCCCCAGATGGTCATCTTCTTGACCTCTTCGACGGGACGGCCGAGCTTGAGGGCCAGCTGGGTCTTGGCGCGGTTGTGATCGAGACGGGTAAGCGCATTGAAAACGCTCCGCGGGGATATCGGGGGCGTTGCTGGAAGCGATCAGCGCATTGGTGTTGGCGGGTTGCCGGTCACCAGCACCCGGACGTCGTCGGCGGCGACGTCATTGAGGGCCTTGCCCTGCGCGGTGAAAAATGGCACCGTTGGCGCTCAGCAGGGTCACCACGCTCCATGCCGGCCTTGCGGGGCATGGCGCCGACCAGCATCGCCAGGTTGGCACCGTCGAAGACCTTCTTCGGGTCATCGCCGATGACGACGTTCTTCAGGTTCGGGAAGGCGCAGTCGTCGAGCTCCATGACGACCCCCTCCAGTGCCTTCAGGGCCGGGGTGATCTCCAGCAGACGCAGCTCGATGGGCCGGTCGCCCAGCAGGGAGCCACTGGCGATACGGAACAGCAGGCTGTAACAGATCTGACCGGCGGCACCGGTCACTGCGATCTTGACGGGAGCCTCAGTGCTCATCGTGCGGACCTTTCTTTCGACGGTTGTTTCCTCCCCAGAGCCTAGCGCCCATCGGCATTCTCAGATGCCAGGGGGAACCACCAGAGCGAGTACCCCCATGGCTGTTCCCAGGCTGACCAGCAGTGTGACGTCCACCCAGCGCCGCCGCACCACGAGCAGCCCTGAGACCTGGCGTGGCAGGAGCATCCGGGCCAATCCCGCCAGCAGGGTCGCGGCTGCCATCACCAAAGCCCCATACCGCCAGCTCCCGAAACCCGCGATCAGCACACCGATGGTGAACACGCCGATCACAGCAACCAGCGGCCAGGGGTTGGTCGGGAGCCGATTAACCGTTGGTGGCGTCTGCATGGAGACCCTCGGCGCGATCGACGATGTTACTGAGCAGCATGGCCCGGGTCATGGGCCCCACCCCACCAGGGTTCGGAGTCACCCAGCCGGCTTTATCCCACACATCCTGGGCCAGGGTCCCCGGTAGTCCTGCCATCGACCCGGCTCACGCCAACATCGATGCACACCGCGCCCTCACGGATCATGCCGGCGGTGATCATCCCAGGCACCCCGGCCGCCGCCACCACGATGCCGGCCCGGCTGGTATGCCCGGCCAGGTCCCGGGTGCCGGTGTGGCACAACGTCACGGTCGCGTTCTCGGCACGACGGGTCAGGATCAGCCCGAGAGGACGCCCGACCGTGATGCCCCGGCCCACCACGCACACCTCGGCTCCCTGCCACTCGATGCCGTGGCGGCGCACCAGCTCCACGATTCCCCGGGGGTGCAGGGCAGGGGTCGCGGGCTCGTTGAGCACCAGCCGTCCCAGGTTGACCGGGTGCAGGCCGTCGGCGTCCTTGCCGGGGTCGATGAGTTCCAGCGCCCGGTTCTCGTCCAGGTGGGACGGCAGCGGCAACTGCACGATGTAGCCGGTGCAGGCATCGTCGGCGTTGAGCCCGGCGATGGCCTCCTCGAGCTGGGACATGGTGGCGTTCCCCGGCAGCTCCACCTGGATGGAGGCGATGCCCACCTGCTCGCAGTCGCGGTGCTTCATGCGGACGTAGTTCTGGCTGGCCGGGTCGTCCCCGACGAGCACCGTCGCGAGCCCGGGCGTCACGCCCCGGGAACGCAGCCTGGCCACCCGCTGCCCCAGCTCGGCCTTGATCGCAGCGGCTGTGGCCCTGCCGTCCAGCTTCATCGCAGTCATGGCGTCCCTCTCAGTGGAAGAAGTGACGGGTACCGGTGAAATACAGGGTGATCCCATGCTCGGCACACAGGTCGATGGTCTCCTGATCCCGCAGGGAGCCGCCTGGCTGAACGATCGCCCGCACCCCACCGTCGATCAGGAGCCGCGGCCCGTCGGCAAATGGGAAGAAGGCGTCGGAGGCGGCGACAGACCCAGCAGACCGCTCCCCCGCGCGTTCTACCGCGAGGCGGCAGGAGTCGACGCGGTTCACCTGCCCCATGCCCACGCCGACAGATGCGCCGTCACGGGCCAGCAGGATCGCATTGGACTTCACGGCACGGCAGGCCCGCCAGGCGAAGGCCAAGTCTGACAGGGTCGCCACATCGGCCGCCGTGCCCGCCTTGAGCTCCCAGGCCGCGGGATCATCGCCAGGCGCGTCGATCCGGTCGGGCTGCTGCAGCAGGGCTCCGCCGGAGACCGGGTGCAGGGTGCGCTGCCGGTGCGTGTACGGGACGGCCTGCAGCAGTCGTAGGTTCTTCTTCGCGGTGAGGATCTCCAGGGCCCCGGGCTCGAAGCCGGGGGCGATCACGACCTCCGTGAAGATGTCCCTGACCTGCTTTAGCACACTGCGCGGTCACGGGACGGTTGGCCGCCACGACCCTCCGAAAGCCGAGACCGGGTCGCAGGCATGTGCCTTGCGATGCGCCTCGGCGATATCGGACCCGATCGCGATCCCGCACGGATTGGCATGCTTGATGATGGCGACGCACGGCTCGGTGAAATCGTGGGCGGCGCGATAGGCGGCCCTCGCCGTCGGTGTAGTTGTTGTAGCTCATGGGTTTGCCGTGCAGCAGCCGGGCCTGCGCGATCCCCTCCGGGCCGGGAGGGTAGCTGCAGAGCGCCGCCCCTGGTGGGAATTCTCCCCGTAGCGCAGCCCCCTGCTGCTTCACCCAGGTCGCGCCCAGCCACTCCCGGGAAACCGTCCGCGGCCGGGGTGGCGAGGTTCGCCTCCATCCAGGACGCCACCGCGACGTCGTAGGAGGCGGTGTGCTGGAAGGCCCGGGCAGCGAGGTCGCGGCGTTGCTGCAAGGTGAATCCCCCTCGGCGAGGGCTGCTAGGACGCGGGATACTGCGAGGTGGCGGTGACCACGGCGACGCTCGGATGGTTCTTCGCGGCGGCGCGCACCATCGAGGGCCCGCCGATGTCGATCTGCTCGATGCACTCGTCAGGACCGGCCCCGGATAAGACCGTGGCCTCGAAGGGGTAGAGGTTCACCACCACGAGGTCGAAGGGGCCACGCCGAGCTCCCTCGAGCTGCGCGAGGTGGCGTCCCAGGCGACGGTCGGCGAGGATGCCGGCATGGATACGCGGGTGGAGGGTCTTGACCCCTGCCGTCCAGGCACTCGGGGAATCCGGTCAGCTCCTCCACCGGAGTCACGGGCACGCCGGCAGCTGCGATCCGCGTGGCGGTGGAGCCCGTCGAGACCAGCTCCACCCCCGCGGTATGGAGGGCGGCCGCCAGGTCCTCGAGACCGGTCTTGTCGTAGACGCTGAGCAGCGCACGGCGCAGCGGAATCCGGTCGGTCATATCTCTCCTTCGTTCCAGGCACGCACGGTCTCAACCAACAGGCGGCGCTCGACCACCTTGATGCGTTCGTGGAGGGTCTCGACTGTGTCGCCGGCAGCACTTCGACCGCTCCCTGAGCCAGGATCCTACCGGTGTCCACTCCAGCGTCGACCAGGAAGACCGTAGCGCCGGACACCTTCACCCCATGGTTCAGGGCGTCACGGGGACCGTGCATTCCCGGGAAGCTAGGCAACAGGGCGGGATGGGTGTTGATGACGCTGCCCCCGAAACGAGCCAGGAAACTCTCCCCCAGCAGCTTCATGAAGCCGGCGGAGGCGACGAGATCGGGCTCGAATCCCGCCACGATCCTGGTCAGCTCAGCATCCCAGGTGCCCCGGTCCGATCCCCTGGCATACGGATGGGCGACCGCGGGAACCCCGGCGACCCGGGCCCGCTCCAGGGCAGGGGCCGCGGGCTGGTCGGAAACCACCCCGACGACCCGCGCGTCCAGCTCACCCACCGCCACGGCATCGAGGAGAGCCTGCAGCAGTGTCCCCGAGCCGGAAACCAGCACCACCACGCGAGTCGTCACCGGACAACCGTAGCGCTGGATGCGCTATCTCCGGCAGGACGCACCTGCAGCCGTCATCGCCGCCGAGTCTCCTCGTCGTCCTCGCCCCGGCTCTGACCGCTGGCCGCTGACTGCTCACCGGCCTCCTCACCGTCCCCGGGCCGGCGCCAGGATGACCACTCCCTCCTGAAGACCCCCACCATGAGGCCGGTAACCAGCCCGCTCAGCCCGAGGATGCCCGGGGCGGTGATCATCAGATCCTGCAGGCGCACTCCCAGGTAGGCCAGCCGCCGCAGTCCCAGCCCCCGGACGAGAGCCACGCCGCCACCACCAGCAGCACCCCTGAGGCCACTCCCGACAGCCCACCGGCCAAGGCGGACTCGCCGAAGCGCCGGGCGGGGCGCGCCAGCGTGATGATGAGACCCACCAGCGCCCCTGCCGTGATCCCGCCCAGCAGCCACAGCCAGACCAGGCCGGGCAGCGGGCCGGGTTCCGGAACAGCGCCGAGGATAGGTATGGACGGCAGGAAGCCGACGCTCGTGCCGTTCATGTTGAGCAGTGCCCCCTCTCCCAGGGTGATGCCTGCGCCGAGCGCCCAGGCCATGGACCAGATGACTAGGTTCGGCAGCCACGCCAGCTGTAGGGACGACTAGGGAGAACGCCCGCAGCGGCATCGCCACCAGCGCCGTCCGCGATACTCGCGACACGGTCACGGCTCAGGATCAGCGCGATGGTGAGGAGCACCGCCCCGGTACCCACACAGGTCAGCACCGCGACCCAGAGGGCACGGGGAATCACGCGGACCCACCCGGGCCAGGCCAGGCCAGGGTCGTAGCCGACGGAGCGCGCTGCCCCCCACAGACCCGGCACCAAACCGATCAGGCAGCCGCCCAGCAGAGCCTGGAGGACGGAGCTGCCCGGGATGACCAGGGCGATCAGGGTGATGGCCAGGGCATAGGTGGCGGCATAGGTGCCGCCAACCCGCAACACCAGGCGCCGGAGATCATCCTGGGAGGCCGCCGCGTCCCCAGTCCGGCACGAGCGGCGTGACGGGCCGCCAGTCCTGAGACCGGCACGCCAAGCAGCATCACTGCCAGCGTCAGTCCGAGTGGGGCGATACTCACCCGCTGGCCTCCCGATGTGGGCGGGCGACCAGTTGGCCAGCAACAGCACACGGGACGCCAGCGCGAGGGCATCCGGAAGCTGCGAGCTGGGTGAGGTCAGCCACCCGAGGGCAGCCGGGCCAGCCATCAGGAGCCAGCCGGCGGCAACCACGGCCAGCGCCCCCAGCGGCGCCAGCACGAACCACGCGATGGTCACCTGAGGCCGTTTGCTGCGTGCCTCCTCACCGACATCCACGGCTATTGTCCGGTGCCGGGAGCTACGTTCCGCCACACCAGCCTCCTTCCTTGATCCGGCGAATCATCGAAGTCATGGGTAACCTGTACCAGTGAGATGCCGCTTGAAGGGCGGTTTGTTGTCCGCGTGGAGGTGAACATGACTGACTCCGGCAAGCAGCGTCCCCGCAGGGCTTTCTCGGCGGACGACGCCCAGCCGGACGGCGTCGACGATACACGCAGCGAGGCCACTGGCCGGGCCCGACGCGGCGCCGCCGATGACTTCAACTCGCCGTTCGCGCGCCCCACCGATCCCCCTGGACACCGTCGTTCCCGCTCCCGTCCTGCCGGGCGCAGAACGCCGACCAGCACGCGGATCCGGTCCGGGCAGGCGCGGCCGATGGGACGGACTCAGCGACGAGACCACGCCCGTGGAGCGCGGCTCGGCCTCAGAGACCGCGATCCATGCAGCGCTCTCCCCCACGCCACCGTCCCGCGCATCGCGGCAGGCCCCTCCTGGGACTGGCCTGAGCAGCGGACTTCCCAGCCGGCACCAGCACCCGCTGCCGCGCCACGCTCCCCTGCCCGGGCCGCCGGGCCCGTTCCCGAAGCAGAGCCCGACCCCAGCCTCCCCGGCCGGGAGCAGGCGGCCCAACCCGGTGCCGGGAGCTCCGAGGGATGGATGGCACACCACCGGCGGATACTCACGACCTGGGTGGTGGCAGCCGTGGCGGCAGCTGTCCTGATCGCGGGGGCTCTATGTGTTCTCCCTGTTTCAACGGCCTTGGAGCCGCGAGCACCAACACGACGCCAAGTACCGGCAGCAGCAGCGAGCCCGTCAACGTCACGGAGTCCTCCCTCGTCGACACCTCCGACGCGGCTCTGATCGACCTCGTCGGCCAGCTGGAGCATTACGAAGAACATCCTGGAGAAGGACAAGAACAAACTGACCCAGGCAACCTGCCAGGGCAGCGACTCACCGGACATCAACACCACCGCGACGATGCAGCGGGCCATAGGGACCGATCAGCAGGATCAACTGGCTCTCGTGCACCAGATCGACGCCTACGCCAACGAGGATGCGGCCAAGAAGATCTACGAGCAGCGGGTGGCCGCCCTGGCCTCCCTGCACGGCGCTGATCACCGGGGCCTCCACGGTCAGCGGGCTCGGCGACGATGTGACCCAGGTCAGCCTCGCCAATGAGAACGACCCGTCCATTACCACACGGTCCTGATGGTCCGCACCGGACGGGTGCTGAACCTGCTGGACGTCGTGAGAACGGGGAGCACCATCTCCCCGGATGTGGTTGCCGCCGCGCTGACACGCCCCCTGGGGACCATCTGCGAGACTTCGCAGGGCACCTGTCCCAGCACCCCACAGGTCACGCCAGCGGCTCCCCTGCGACCAGCCCTGCCGGGCTGGCTGTCGCCCAGCGACCCTGCCACGCATCACAGTGGGACACGGCCTGTGGAAGGAGACCCAGCCGAGTGAGGTGTCCTCCTCAGCTGGGATGGGATGCGAGGGCATACCGCTGGCAACCGAGCCGGGCCCCTCGGCCAGGCAGCAGCGCACCTATGTCATCAACTCGGATGACGCCACGCCCAAGGGGTTCGGGGTCACCCAGTACCACTTCACGTTCGCCGACGAGGCGGCGGCCACGACCTTCGGGGACCAGCTCTCAGAACACCTGGCCTCGTGCGCGAAGACGTCTGTGACGGCCACCGTCAAGGAATTGTCAGCTGTCACAACCGACGGCAGCGACGGCTCGGCCGTGGCGTCCCGCCTCTTCAACATCGCGCAGAAGACGTCGGATGAGGCGAGCACCCAATACCAGCTGATCGTGGCGCGCTCCGGTACCACGGTCAACTATCTGCTGGTGAACAACACCAGCGACAGCTACCAGTTCACCGAGGATCACCTGAGGGGCTGGCCCTCAGGCTCGGCCAGCGCGCTTCCCAGGGCTGATCCACGGCCAGATGAGCCTCCCGCCACGGTTCCATCCGTGATGGCCCGGGATTAACCGGGCTTAATCCGAGATTTTGAGAGCATACTGAGAATTGCTAAGGTTCTCGACGGATCACGATCACGAGCGGAGAACAGCCTTGAGCCACATGGAGAAGGCCAGCACCCCGAGACGGGCTATGGTCGAGGTCGATTATTCCGATCTACCCGAAGAGGAAGCCGGCACGGACGAGGTCGTGGAGGCTTCCACAAAGCATCGCTCGAGGCGTCGCCGCCGCTTTGGCCGGGCCTCGATTGCCTCCGGTGTAGCAGGTCTACTGGCAGTGGGGACCCTGTTCGGCTGGGCCTGGTACTCGCGTACCGCCGGGAACGACTCCGCTTCAGGGCAGATCGCCCCCGATGCGGCCGTGCCGGAGGCCGCCGCCCAGGCTGTGGAGCACGGTTTCGACCATTCAGCGGACTCCTCCCGTTCCGGCGTGCGCGGGGACCTGAACTCCGCTGTGGCGGACGAGGACGCCAAGGAGCATGATGCCTCTTTGAAGTCCTCCCGCGACAGCGCTCTTGAGACCAACGCCAACGAGACCGCGTCCGAGCGTGAGGCCCAGATGGAGGCCGATCTCAAGCTTGTGGCCGCACAGGCGGAGAAGATCGAGGCCGAGAAGAAGCTCGCCGAGGAACGCTTCAGCGCTGCCCGCGACGTCCTGAAGAAGGCGGGCGTCGACACCTCCTCCATCTCCTCAGAGGACCTGGCTGCCGTCTCCACCGAGGGCGGCTCCATGCCGCTGAAGGAGAACTACACCATCGGCGCCTCCTTCGGGCAGACCGGAAGCTGGTCCCGCTATCACACCGGGCAGGACTTCCCGGCCCCCCGTCGGCACCCCCATCTACGCTGCTGCATCGGGCATCGTGCTGAGCCCCACCTCGGCTTCCTGGGCCGGCAACAACGTGGTGATCATGCACATGAACGGCGGCATGACCTTGTACGCCCCACATGTCACAGGCCTTGGTGAAGCCGGGACAGGCCGTCAAGGCTGGCGACCAGATCGGCTATGTCGGGATGACGGGCCGATCTTTCGGCCCCCCACCTGCACTTCGAGTACTACCCTGCAGGGCACCACCCCGGGCGACGTCTACAAGGCCACGAACCCAGTCGACTTCCTCCGTAGCCAAGGCGTCACCGTCAGCTGAGCGCTTGGTCTTCCCCCCATCTCAAGTTCCCCCTGGATGACGTATGGGGAAGCTGCGGCTTCAGAGCTTCTCCATGGGGGCGTGGCTGATCGCGAGACGCTCTTACCGGCCGATCCGAAGTCCACGTCGACCTGCTGCTTCGGTCCAGCACCGTGGACAGCCAGCACCGTGCCCAGCCCGAAGGCCGTGTGCGCCACCCGGTCACCGACCGCCAGGTCGCTGGCAGTAGGACGTCGGCTTCCCGTGCCGAAACTCAGTGCATCCCTGGTGCGTGAGGTGCGCTCCGCACTGCCCGCAGCCCAGGTGGTCACCTCGCCCAGACGTCGCCAGTCCATCAGCGAATCCGGTATCTCGTCCAGGAACCGGGATGCCGGATTGTAGGCGGGCTGGCCGAAGGTGACGCGCATCGTCGCCCGGGACAGGTGCAGCAGCTTCCGGGCGCGGGTGATGCCGACGTAGGCGAGGCGCCGTTCCTCCTCCAGCTCATCATGCGACTCCATGGCCCGCAGGTGCGGGAAGATTCCCTCCTCCATGCCTGTCAGGAACACCGTGTCGAATTCCAGGCCCTTCGCGGTGTGCAGGGTCATCAGGGTCACCACTGCATGTTCTTCCTCCCGCCGGGGAGCTGGTCGGAGTCAGCCACCAGGGCGATCCGCTCCAGGAACGCGGGCAGCGACGCATCGGGCTCGGGCATTCCCGCCGCCAGTGCGGAGTCGTCCTCCGCTGCCCCCGTGCGAGATCGACGGCACTCGCCGTTGCGGCGAACTCTGCCGCCACGTTCACCAGCTCCTCCAGGTTCTCCAGGCGCGTCTCGTCCTGGGGATCTGTGGAGTTCTGCAGCTCCGCGAGGTACCCGGAGCCGGTGAGCACCGAGGTGAGGATCGCATCCGCGGGTTCTCCTGGGCCATCATCACGCGGTGCCGCTCGATCAGGTCGACGAATCCGCGGATTTGTTTCGCCGAGCGGGTGGCCAGCCCGGGTGCCCTCGTGGCTGCGTGACAGGGCATCGAAGAAGGTGATGCGTTCCGCACTGGCCAAGGCTGAGACCGCGGCCTCCGCTCGGTCACCGATCCCGCGCTTGGGCACGTTCAGGATGCGACGCACCGACACATCGTCGGCGGGATTGGCGATGGCCCTCAGATAGGCGATGGCATCGCGCACCTCCCTGCGCTCGTAGAAACGCACGCCCCGACGACCCGGTAGGGCATCCCGACCCGGATGAACACCTCCTCCAGCGCTCGCGACTGGGAATTGGTGCGGTAGAAAACCGCGACATCGCCGTAGCGGGTGCTGCCGTCATCGACCAGCCGGTCGATCTCCCGCGCCACGAACTGGGCCTCGTCGTGCTCGGTGTCGGCGACCCACCCGACTATCGGGACGCCCTCCCCCAGGTCGCTCCACAGGGTCTTGTCGCGGCGTCCCCGGTTCCGTGCGATCACGGCGTTCGCGGCCTGCAGGATCGTGTTGCTGGAGCGGTAGTTCTGGTCCAGGACGATGGTCCGGGCCCGGGGAAGTCACTCTCGAAGTCGAGGATGTTGCGGATCGTGGCCCCCGGAAGGCGTAGATGGACTGGTCGGAGTCGCCCACCACCATCAACTCGGCAGGTCCGGCGGTCGAAGCCTCGGTTGCCGATGCGGTGGCCTGACCGCACAGTTCACGGATCAGCGCGTACTGGGCGTGGTTCGTGTCCTGGTATTCGTCCACCAGCACATGCCGGAACCGGCGCCGGTACTTCTCCCGGACCTCCGGGAAGGCCTGGAACAGGTGGACGGTGGTCGCGATCAGGTCGTCGAAGTCGAGGGCGTTGGCGGCCCTGAGGCGCGCCTGGTATTCCTCATAGACCCCGGCATTGGCCTGCTGCACCGGTCCTGAGGCCTCGCTCCTTCGCGGCCTCGAAGTCGACCAGCTCGTTCTTCCAGGTGCTGATGGCGCTCATCACCGCACGCACGGGGAATCGTTTCGGGTCGAGTTCCTGGTCCCGCATCACCAGGGACACGAGGCGCTTGGAGTCGGCGTCATCGTAGATGGAGAAGGATTTCGCGATGCCGAAGCGGTCGATCTCCGAACGCAGGATGCGCACACAGGCCGAGTGAAACGTGGAGACCCACATCAGCTTCGCCCGGTTTCCCACGAGCTCCATGACACGTTCCCGCATCTCGGCCGCCGCCTTATTGGTGAAGGTGATGGCCAGCACAGCTCCCGGGTGCACGCCCCGCACCCCGACCAGGTGAGCTATCCGCCGGGTCAGGACGCGGGTCTTACCGGATCCGGCGCCAGCCACGACCAGCACCGGGGTCCCGGCATGGGTCACGGCCTCGCGCTGCGGCCCATTGAGTCCCGCTAGCAGTTCGGTTTCATCGACAGCACGCGCCGAACCTTGGGGCGACGGCGTGGCGGGGCCGGTTTCAGTGGGTGTGAAAACCGCGGCAAGATCGGGGAAGAGAGAGTCAGACATCGTGCCATCACCGTAATAGGCTTGCCGCCATGAGGCGAGTCCTGAGGTTTCTTCGTGTCGCTATTCCACGCATCAGCGTTGGTTTATTGCCGACCCAGCTGGCCCTCGCGATCGGCGTGACCGGCTGGGAGTCGCTGCGTAAGAAGCACCGGAAGCTACGCCACTTCCCTATTCGCCTGCCCAACCGGTCACCGTCGGGCAGGACGAGATCACCGTCTACACCTTCGGCGAAGAGCTCTACCGCGACATGCTCGCCGCCATTGACGGCGCCCGGAAGGTGGTGAATTTCGAAACCCTACATCTGGAAGTCCGACGAGGTGGGCGAAACCTTCAAGGACGCGCTGGGGCGGGCCGCGCCCGTGGGGTCGAAGTGAACGTCATCTGGGATGACTTCGCGAATCTCGTGGTGCCTCGCCGCTTCTTCCACATGCCGGAGGGGTGTTCGCGATGCGGCACCCGGCATTCCCGAAACCGTGGTCACCGAAGACCTGGGGCCGCGACCACCGGAAACTGTTGATCGTCGACCACGAGAAGGGATTCATCGGCGGGTACAACATCGGCAAGCTGTACGCGAAACAGTGGCGCGACACCCACGCCCGGGTGGTCGGCCCTGGTGCGGCTGAGCTGGAGAACGCCTTCGTGGACTTCTGGAACCAGAACGCCGCCCGCCAGGGGCTGCCTGAACTCCCCAATGACCAGCAGCGGCGCTGGAACTCCCCCCTGAAGGTATACCGGAACGTGCCCCGGATCCAGGTCTACCCCATACGCAACATGTATCTGGAGGCCATCGACCGGGCCACGGAGCGCATCTGGCTGACCCACGCCTATCTCATCCCCGACGACGACCTGGTGGCCGCCCTACGGGACGCTGTGAAGCGCGGGGTGGATGTCCGGATCATCGTCCCCGACCGCTCGAACCACGCCGTGGCCGACTGGCTGTCGCGGGGCTTCTACACCGATCTGCTGAACTCCGGCATCCGGTTGTTCCTCTACCAGGGGGCGATGGTGCATTCTGAAGACCGCCGTGATCGACGGCACCTGGTCGACCATCGGCACCGCTAACCTTGACCGTCTCAGCCTGCAGGGCAACTACGAGGCAAACCTTGAGATCACCGACCAGGATGTGGCCGCCCACATGGAAGAGGTCTTCGCGATGGACGAGGGCAACACCGTCGAGATGACCGCGGAAACCTGGCATCGCCGTCCATGGTGGAAGAAGGCTGCCGAGTCGCTGCTGAGCCCCTGGCGTCCCCTGTTCTGATCCCCGCCCACGGGGAAGAGTTGCTGGCTCAGGCACGCACAGGGGCAAACCGGGGTTCACCTGATGGTTTTTGACCACTTCGCAAGGCATGCTTGATACATGTTCACCTTCATCGCATACATCATCGTCGGCCTGATAGGCGGCAGCATCGCAAAAGCCATCATGCCCGGTGACGAGGGAGGCGGCTGGGTGTCCACCGCAGCTCTCGGAGCTTTCGGCGCCTTACTCGCAGGCTGGCTTGGCGAGCTGGTCTTTGACTCCTCCTACCACGGAATCTTCTCCGTCAAAGGCCTGATCTTCTCCGTGGTCGGTGCCCTCATCATCCTGGTGGTCCAGGGCTGGCTCAAGAAACGCATAGGCTGAGTTCCCCGACACTTTCATCCACGCGCGGGCCGTCCTGGGCGGCCCCGCGCATTCCTATTCTTCATTGCCCGAGATGACGCCACATTGACGTGATGCGGCAGATCAGACCAGGTGGCGGTCGGTTGCCCATTTCGTGAGCTGATGCCGGTTGCTCAGCTGGAGTTTCCGCAGCACCGATGAGACGTGGGTCTCCACTGTCTTGATCGAGATGAAGAGTTCCCGCGCCACCTCACGGTACGAATAGCCCCCGGGCGATCAGCTTGAGCACCTCACGTTCCCTGGAGCTCAGCCGGTCGAGTTCCTCGTCGATGCTGGCGAGGTCCACGGCACCCGAGAAGGCGTCAAGCACGAACCCCGCCAGGCGCGGCGAGAACACCGCATCCCCAGAGGCCACCCGCTGGATTCCCTCGACGAGCTCTTCCGACGAGATGGACTTCGTCACGTACCCACGGGCGCCGGCCCGGATCACACCGATCACGTCCTCCGCGGCGTCGGAGACCGACAAGGCCAGGAACTTGACCTCCGGGGCCTTCGCGGTGACCTGCTTGATGACCTCGGCTCCGCCGCCGCCCGGCAGATGGACATCGAGCAGCACCACATCCGGCCTCGTCTCAAGGATGGAAGTCACGGAGGAGGCGACGTCCTCGCCCTCTGCGACCACCTCGCACACTTCTCCCGATCTCATGGCGGACCCCAGCGCGGAACATGGCATGGTCATCGACCAGCGCCACCCGCAGCTCCTCCAGCGGTTTGCCATCTTCCAAACTCATCGACGCAACTCCAACCTGACCTCAGTACCCTCACCCGGAGCGGTTCGTATCCGGGCTGTCCCCCCATGACGCTCCATACGCGCCCTGATTGATTCTTTCACGCCCATCCGGTCCTGGCGGATCGTGGCCTCGTCAAAACCGCACCCGCGGTCGCGGATGAACACCTCCACCTGCTCGGGATCGACCTCCGCGAACACGTCCACGCGGGACGCACCCGAGTGCTTGGCTGCATTCGTGACCGCCTCCCCCGTCGCCTCGCATCAACGCCGTGGCGGCCTCATCGAGATCCATATCACCGACGCAGATGACCTCGACCGCGATCGGGAAACGTTCCTCCACATCCGCCCGCAACTGCTCCAGGGCGCCCTTCAGCGTCTGCGCACGGGTCTCCTCCCCATACAGCCAGGTGCGCAGCTCCCGTTCCTGCCGCCGGGCCAGGGAGGCCACCGCCACGGGGTCGTCGGCCTGGCGCTGGATCAGTGCCAGGGTCTGCAGCACCGAGTCGTGCAGGTGGGCGGCCATGTCGGCGCGTGCCTCCGCGCGCAGCCGCTCCCGATCCGCGGTCCTGACACGCGACCAGATGCGTAGCAGCCACGGCGCCGCGACCACGGTCAGCCCGGCCAGGAGTGCTGCAGCCGCAGCGACCGCAGGCTGTAGGCCGCTCCAGCCGAACTGGGAGGCAAGCAGCCAGCTGGTACCAAGTCCTACCAGGATCAAACCGCCGATGAGCCGTGCGACGCTGGCGATCGTCTTGCCGCGCGACGCGGGACGCTCCCCAGCGGAGCCCCCTCTCCATGCCCTGCCGTCGGCCTGGACCCAGATTAGGACCACCCCGACACCGGCCAGCAGCAGAGGCCAGGACAGCGTCCCCCCGTAAGGAACCTGCCCGGACACCCCCGACATCAGGCCCATGATCAGCACGCCCGCCGAGAACGATACCCCCGCATCAACCCGTTGGGCGACCCGCTGCGGCCGCATCCTCGCCCGGCTCGCTCCGGCGAGTCCTGGCGCCTCGTCCTGCTCGCCCGCGGGCACCAGCACCCACAGCACGCCATACAGGAGCACGCCCAGCAAGCTGCTCTCAAACATCAGGACAGGAGCACGAAAGCCATCCGGAACCAGCTGACGGGCATCTGCAGGTGTTCCGCGATCCCGCTGGCCACGCCAGCTATCACCTTCCGGGACAGGTCGCGTTTCAGCTGGGGAGGGGCGCTGACGGTGATCGGTTCGGAACTCATGGCCTCTCAAGACTGACACGGCGCCATCGGCCACGCCACCCCGGAGGTAGGGTTTCAGGACAACTTCAGGGGGAGTCCTGATGGCCGATCGCCCCTCCCGGGTCCATACTGGATACCATGAACGATCTGGTGGACTTGGGTGGCCTGCACCCACGGCTCGCTCATCTGGACCGTCCAGCCGACGGTTTCAGCCCGGGCCTATGCCGGTCCATCGGTGCTCGTCTCGGGATCGATCCGCTGCTGATCCGCATCCTGTTCATCCTCACCACCTTGCTGAGCGGCATAGGTGCCGTCGCATACACCTGGGGGGTGCTGCTCACGCCTCGCGCTGGACGCCAGGCCCCCATACACCGTCTGCTGCCCATCTTCAGCAGCTGGACCCCGAGAGCCCAGTGGATCACCATCGCGCTAAGCTGCATCCTGGTCGTCGGCTGGGTTGCGCGGATGGCCTCGATGGGTCCGCTGTTGCTGGTATCGGTGTTCGCGCTGCTGGTCCTATTCCGCCGCCGGGGACCCCGCCAGCACGCAGAACCCCAGAATTCTCCACCACGCCACCGGGGAACAGCCCTTTAAGAACAGTGCCCAGCTTCCCCGTCGTCGACCTCTACGCCCCTGAGGAGTCTAAGATCCCAGGCCCCGCACCGCAGCCTGCCGGGGACACGCAGCCGCAGCCTTCCTGGTGGGGAGCCATCCTGGTGCTGTCCGTGGGATGCCTCGTGGCGGCCAGCATCGTGGTCTTCGATCTGGTCCCCGGAATCCTGGTGCGGGTCGCCCTGGTCCTCGGCGCCGTCGGGCTCACCATTCTGGGCTGGGGGCTCCTGAAACGCGACCGCAGGCTTCCCACGCTGCTGCTGATCCCCGCCCTCCTCGCTGCGCTGGGCATAGCCACCGGGGTCGGCACGAGCGCATCGGAGACGGGGACCCCGGTCACGGCCAGCTCCGGCCGGGAGATCAGGGAGTACCCATTCATGGCGGAGGGAGACAGTGTCGTCGACCTCAGGGATCTGCCCACCGGTGAGCCAATGACCGTGCACGTGCGGGCGTTCCTAAGCCAGGTGCGTGTCATGCTGCCCCAGGCGCCGGCAAGCCATCACGTAACGGCATGGGCGACGGAGATGACTTGGCCCGGCGGCACCGAGCCCGCGCAGCACGGGTCTGAGGCAGAGGGAATCCAGCTTGTCGTCGACAGTTACCTGTCCGCAGTGAGGGTGGAGTATCCGCTATGAAACGAGTCGACGTCCCCACCATCGTCACCGGAGTTGTCATCACGGGCTTCGCCGCAGTGATCGCCTGGGTTGGCAGCGGACAGGGGCCTGCTGGGCCCAGCGAAGCTGTGGTTCGCAGGCATCCTGATGGTGGCAGGTTCCATCGGACTCATGATCAGCCTCGGAAGATCACCACGAGGCAAGGAAACCACCGCAAACAGAAGGAGAAAATGATGAAACTCGTTCGTTCAGACTCAGACAAGATGATCGCTGGCGTTGCCGGTGGGATCGCCGAGACAACTGGTTTCGACTCCACCATGGTGCGCATAGTGCTGGCCCTACTCATAGTGTGCGCTGGCTCCGGATTGCTGATCTACATGGTGCTCTGGGTGCTTATGCCGCGCCCCACCGGTGGCTCGCTGGCAGAGGACGGTTTGCGTGAGGTCAACCAGTGGCGTAAGGACCGGGGCCTCTGAGCTACCCCTGCCAGATCCGCTGTCGTTCTTTTGGCCGCTGAGTTGTGTGCCGCGGAATCCCGGTAGCAGGATGAAACCGGCCAATGCATCCGGCAATGGATCCCAAGGTCTACAGATCGCGGGATTGTCCGGATGACAACGACAATGACACACGCACACTGGCAAGCGCCCGGGACCACTCAGGTCCCGGGCACTTCCGATTGTCAGGGAAAACCACCAGCAGGACAGGACCTCTACTCCCACTCGATAGTGGCCGGTGGCTTGCTGGTGATATCCAGCACGACACGATTCACGTCAGGACACTCGTTGGTGATCCGCGTGGAGATCTTCTCCAACAGCTCCCAGGGCAGCTTGGCCCAGTCGGCAGTCATGGCGTCGTCGGAGGTGACGGGCCGCAGCACGATGGGGTGGCCGTAGGTGCGTCCATCGCCCCTGCACCCCGACGGAATGCACATCCGCCAGCAGCACGACGGGGAACTGCCAGATCTCCCTCTCCTTGCGGGCTTTGGCCAGCTCCTGGCGGGCTATGGCGTCGGCTCGGCGGAGCACCGCGAGCCGGTCGGCCGTCACCTCGCCGATGATACGGATGCCAAGGCCGGGGCCCGGGAACGGGTGCCGCCACACCAGCGACTCCGGCAGGCCCAGTTGCAGTCCGACGGCCCGCACCTCGTCCTTGAACATGGTGCGCAGCGGCTCGATCAGCGTGAACTGGAGATCGTCGGGCAGGCCCCCGACGTTGTGGTGCGACTTGATGTTGCAGCACCCGCGCCGCCGCCGGACTCCACCACGTCGGGGGTAGAGGGTGCCCTGCACCAGGAAGTTGATGCCGCGCTCCCCCGCCAGCCGGGCGGCCATCACCTCGAAGGTGCGGATGAACTCCCGGCCGATGACCTTGCGTTTCTCCTCGGGGTCGGAAATTCCCGCCAGGGCGCCGAGGAAACGCTCGACTCATCGGCGACCACGAGATCGACTCCGTGATCTCGACGAAGTCCTCCTTGACCTGTTTGGCCTCGCCCTCGCGGAGCAGACCGTGATCGACGAAGACGCATGTCAGCTGCGATCCGATCGCGCGCTGCACCAGCGCAGCCGCGACGGCGGAGTCGACGCCCCCGAGAGGGCGCACAGCACGTGGCTGTCCCCCACCTGGGCGCGAATGTCGGCGATGGCCTCACTGACCATGTTCTCCGGGGTCCAGTCCGGGGTCAGGCCCGCGATGTGGAACAAGAAATGTTCCAGCACCTGCTGACCCCACTGGGTGTGGGCCACTTCTGGGTGCCACTGCACCCCGGCCAGTTTGCGCATCCGGCACTCGAACGCGGCGACGGGAGCACCCGCGGTGCGGGCCAGCACATGGAAGCTCTCGGGAGCCCGGGAGACGGAGTCCCCGTGGCTCATCCACAGTTGAGGGTGTTGGGAAGGGTGGCCAGCAGCTTGCCGCTGTTCTGGATCGACAGAGGGGTGCGGCCGTACTCACGCTGCCCCGTCTTGGCCACCGAGCCCCCAGCGCCTGCGCCATCGCCTGGAAGCCGTAGCAGATTCCGAACACCGGGATCCCCGCCTCAAACAACGCGGGATCAAGCTGCGGAGCCTCGTCAGCATAAACGGAGGAGGGCCCTCCCGACAGAATGATGGCGGCAGGCCGCCTGGCGATGATCTCATCGACAGACGCGTCAGAACCGATGATCTCGGAATAGACGTGAGCCTCACGGACGCGCCTGGCGATGAGCTGCGCGTACTGGGCGCCAAAGTCCACGACGAGGACCAGATCATGCTGGGAAGTCATGGGCGAGAGTCTAATGGCGCCCCGGAGAAGTTGCTCACGCGGGAAACACTCCGGTCAAGCGTCCAGCATGTGATACGACAAGTCGTAGTGGGAATAGCCTCGTCCCTTGTCCCGTTGTCATAGTCATGACCGTTTACCCCAATGTCACCGCACTCATCGGACGCACTCCCTGGTCAAGCTGAACCGCATCGCCGGGGACAACGCCACAGTCGTGGCGAAACTTGAGTTCTACAACCCCGCCAACTCCGTAAAAGACCGCATCGGCGCAGCCATCATCGAGGCGGCCGAGGCCTCTGGCGAACTGAAGCCGGAGGCACCATCGTGGAGGGCACCTCCGGCAACACCGGTATCGCGCTGGCGATGGTGGGCGCCGCGAAGGATACAAGTGGTCCTGGCCATGCCCGAGACCATGTCCCTGGAGCGCCGCGCCCCTGCTGCGTGCGTACGGCGCCGAGCTGGTTCTCACCCCGGCCCGCTGGGCATGAAGGGAGCCGTTGAGAAGGCGCGGGAGATCGCCGAGGAGCGCGGCGGGTGCTGGCACGCCAGTTCGCGAACCCCGCGAACCTGGACGTGCACCGCCGCACCACGGCCGAGGAGATCTGGTCCGACACCGACGGCGGCGTCGACATCGTGGTGGCAGGGGTCGGCACCGGCGGCACCGTCTCCGGTGTCGGACAGGTACTCAAGGAACGTAAGCCTGAGGTGAAGATCATCGCTGTGGAGCCCGCGGAGTCGGCCATCCTGTCGGGTGGCCAGCCCGGCCCCCACAAGATCCAGGGCCTGGGCGCGAACTTCGTGCCGGAGATCCTGGACCGCGACGTGATCGACGAAGTCATCACCCGGAACATCGACCAGTCGATCGAGTTCGCCCGCGCCGCCGCCACCCAGGAGGGCCTGCTCGTCGGCCTGTCCTCCGGCGCTGCGATCTCCGCTGCCGTCGAAGTGGCAAACCGCCCCGAGAATGCGGGAAAGACGGTCGTCGCGGTGCTGCCCGACTTCGGTGAGCGCTACCTGTCCACTGTGCTCTTCGAGGGCCTGGTCGACGCCTGAGAGCTGAGAACCTGCCATACATAGGCCCCCGCCGGTTCACCCAGCGGGGGCCTATGTATTCGGGATTGTGCTCAGCGGGAGATGCGACGCCGGAAGGCCATGAGCGACAGCGCTGGGAAGATCGCCAGCAGCACCACCCAGGAGATGACGGTGGCCGCGACGGGGTTCTGCAGCGCCCAGACGTCCGGCACCGCGGCGGTGCCGAGATTCCCTGAACAGTGACCGCACCGCCTGCACCAGCGCCGAGAGCGGGTTCCACTCGGCGATCACCCGCAGCCAGTCCGGCATGGTCTCCGTCGGCACGAAGGCATTGCTGGCAAAGGCTGCGGGGAAAAGCACGACCTGCCCCTGCGCTGCTGACAGCCTGGGGCTTGGACACCAGGATTCCCAGCAGCAGCGTCACCCAACTGAAACACCATGCCGACACCAGCAGGATCACGATTCCGAGCAGGAAGTTCCCCATGCCGTCGTTGAACCGCCAGCCGACGATGAAGCCGGCAATCATCATCACGATGGTGGAGCAGGCGGCCACGATGAGGTCGGAGAGCGTACGGGCCACCAGGATCGCGCTGGGAGCCATGGGCAGGGTGCGGAACCGGTCGATGATCCCTCCTTCAAGTCCTCAGCCATGTACAGCCCGGAGATCAATGCCCCGAACACAATCGTCTGGCCGAAGATGCCGGCGATCAGGTAATTCGTGTAGTCACCGCCTTGCACTTGCACGGCGCCGCCGTAGACCTGGGTGAACAGCAGCACGAACATGACCGGCTGCATCACGGAGAAGCCTATGATCTCGGGACTGCGCCGCAGCTGTAGCAGGTTGCGCACCAGAACAGCGTGGACGTCGCTCAGCCAGGAGACGAGGCGGCCGCGCTCCAGGGGCTGAATCGTGCTCATGCCGCCACCTCCTTAGCCCCATGACCGGTCAGGGTCAGGAAGACATCGTCCAGGGTGGGGCGCCGGATCCCGGCGTCGTGCAGCTCGATGCCCTCGTTCCTCAAAGCCGCCAGCACGGCCACCAGGGCGCTGGTGGGATCTGCGGCCTGCGCGGTCACGGTGCGGCCGGCCACCGACACCTCCCCTGTGGCCTGCAAGGCGACCACCGACCGGGCGCGGTCCACGTCGGTCTCATCGACCAGCGTCAGTTCGATGCGCTGGCCGCCCACCGACGCCTTCAGCTCGTCGGCGGTGCCCTCGGCGATGACGCGGCCGTGGTCGATCACCGAGATGGCATCAGCCAGCTGGTCAGCTTCCTCAAGGTATTGGGTGGTCAGCAGCAGCGTCGTGCCCTCGCTGACGCGCCGGCGGATGATCTCCCAGAGCCCGATCCGGGCCTGCGGGTCGAGGCCAGTGGTCGGCTCATCGAGGAACAGCACCGGCGGATTGACCACGAGCGCCCCGGCCAGGTCGACACGGCGGCGCATCCCTCCCGAGAAGCCCCTGCAACGGCCGGTCGGCGGCATCGGTCAGGTCGAAGGCCTCCAGCAGCTCCTCGGCCCGCTGCTTGGCCTGGCGGGTGCCCAACTGGTAAAGACGCCCGACGAGGATGAGGTTCTCCCGGGCCGTCAGCACCTCGTCGACAGCCGCGTACTGGCCGGAGGCGCCGATCAAGGGCCGCACCCCCCGCGGGGTTGGCGAGCACGTCGATCCCGGCGACGCTGGCGCTCCCGGAGTCCGGGCGCAGCAGGGTGGTCAGCACTTTCACGCTGGTGGTCTTACCGGCACCGTTGTCCCAGCAGCGCCCGGACGGTGCCCTGCCCGGCCGAGAGACTGAGCCCGTCGAGCGCATGCACCGGCCTGCCTTGGTTTGATACGTTTTACGCAATTCCCTGCGCGTGATGAAGGTCATGATTCCCTTCTCGTGGGTTGGAAGAGGCCGGGAGCCGCTGCAACGGCTCCTGGCCCGGAAGTGCCGTGTCCCCCGCATTCCATGGGACACGGCACTTTTGCCCCTATGTGTGTTCCGCCGTGGTGTCGCTGATGAGCCGCCGCAGCCTCCTCGACCTCCTCACGAGGGGTGACCGTCCCCTGGCCCCTGTACAGCGGCCAGAAACATGACCCCGTAGAAGTAGGCGAGCACGGCCTGGGCGGTCTTTTTCAGGAATGCCTCGCGATATCTGCTTCAGCAGATCGGCATCAGTCGGGATGATGAATCGCCGCATTTTGGGATGGGTCGACTGGAGCAGGGCGAAGGACAGCTCATTGCGGATCCGCACCGGGTCAGCAAGCGCTTCCATCACCATGTCCACCAGCACCCCCACCGGATCCTCAGCTTGTTCGAGCGCAGATCCAAACTCGTTCATCAGCTCCTCACGCTCTGACTCCAAGCCAGCCAGCGCCTCCGCCAGCATGTCGGTCAGGGACCCGAAGTAGTGCGTGGTGGAGCCCAGCGGAACCTGGGCGCGTTCCGCCACCTTCCGGTGGGTGACGGCGGCGACCCCGATTTCCCTGATCAGCTCCCCGGCGGCCTGCAGGATCTTGTTCCTGCGCCCCTCGGGATCCCTCGCTCGTTTCGTCACACGAGTAATGTACATTCGTACATGTACATGTGTACATTATCGGCGTGTCGCGGGATACCACCGGTGCGCTGGACCCTGAATCCCAGGCTCTCAGACCCCGGACAGCGATGCGCAGTACAGCACCTCGTGACGACGCTCCCCGCAAGTGACTCCACGAGGGCCACCTCGAGACGGTGAACGCCGCTGAGACGTAGGTGTCGAGGGCCTGGACGAGGCGGCCGGCCTGCTGGGCACGGCCGGCCCGGGCCACGGTCAGGTGGGGTGTGAAGCCCGCCCCGTCGGGGCTGCCGCCGTGGTGGGTCACGAGTGCCCGCAGCTGCTGCGACCACTCCCCCAGCCTCGCCGCGGCCTCACCCGGCACGCCGAGGTAGAGGACCTTGGCGCGCTCGGGGCTGCGGAAGGCCCCGGCTCCGGCAACCGTCATGCGTCAGTGGTGCGCGGCGCTGGGCCCACGCGTCGAGGCCCTGGATGAGCTCCTCGGTGCGCTGGTCCGGGTAGTCGGCCATGAACGCCAGGGTGACGTGGTAGCTGCCGGGCCGGGTCCAGCGCCACGGCGACCTCTGGGAGGCAGTCCGGCGCGGCTCCAGGAAGCGCTCGATACCGGCGATCACATCGGCAGGCGGGATCACAGCGAGGAAACAGCGCATCATGCGATCCTACGGCCGGGGTCCTGACCGGCCGCGCCATGTCCTGGCCGGCCCCCTCAGCCCGGCAACCCGAGGTGCTCCCGCAGGGTGCCGCCCTGGTAGCCGTCCCGGAAAAGCCCACGCTGTCTCGAGCAGCGGAAACCACCTGGTCCAGGAATAGGTCTATGGACTTGCGCGACCCGCCCGGCAGGGCGATGAACCTGTCGATGGCCCCGGCCGCTGCCCGGGCCTCGATGGCATCGGCCGCATCCGCCGGGGTGCCGATGACACTCCAATGCAAGGGTGTGTCCACCTCGCTGGCTCTCGGCCAGGTCCTGGGCCTCCCCGCGGGTGGCCGCCAGAACCAGGTTGAGCCTGGGCAGGAAACGGATGCCGCCGGCATCACGTCCCGCGGCAACCGCGGCCTCGCGGAGGGCGGTCCGCTGCCTCGGGCCGCCTCCAGCTCCGGGGTCGCGCCGAAGACCGCATCAGCCACGGACCCAGCGAAGGCGATCCCGGATGGCGACGCCCCAGCCTGCAGCAGGGGCAACCGCCCCTGCGGGATGGGCTGGCAGCGCCATCGGCCCGGCAATCTGGAAGTGCTCGCCCTCGAAGTCAATGGACCGCACTCGCGTGGCGTCGGCGAAGACCCCGGAGGCACGGTCGGCGACGAAAGCCTCGGCGGGAACGAGTCCCAGAGGCTAGTCACCACGCTGACGAACTCCGCGGCGCGCGCGTATCGCTCAGCGGAGCCGGGCGGGTTGGCGAGACCGTAGTTCTCCTCACCGCCGAGGGCGGTGACCACGTTCCAACCCGCACGGCCGCCGCTGATCTGCTGCAGGGAAGCCAGGCTCCGCGCCACGGGGAACGGGTGCGCATAGACCGTCTGGATCGTCGGCACCAGGCCGATCCGCGTCGTGGTTGCGGCCAGAGCGGCAACCAGGGTGTACGAGTCGAGGGTGGCGAAACCGGGAGCCTTGTCGATGGTCTCCAGCCTGAGATAGCCGGCCTCGGGACAGAAGAGGAAGTCGAGTGCCGCCTCCTCGGCCTGGCGCGCGAGTTCACGGTAGGGGGCGAGTGTGAACATCTCCTCGACGCGGCTGTCGTCGCGTCGCCAGGCTCCCTGGCGCAGCCAGGTGGGGGAAAGTGCGATTCCTATGTTCAGGGTCATGTCGGTCCTTCCGGGTTGGGGGTTCTCATGGGTGATGGCCTGACGCCTCCGATCGGTGTCACCTGGGGTGATCCGGTCACGGGGTCGGGGTGTATGACGCAGGACAGCCCGAAGACTTCCTCGACGAGTCCAGGGTGACCACCTGTCCCGGTGGCCCCTGCGCGACGATCCCGCCGTCGCGCATGGCCACCAGGTGGGTTGCGAAGCGTGCGGCCTGGTTGAGGTCGTGGAGCACCGCCACCAGGCAGCGGCCCCGGCGGTTGAGGTCGACCATCAGTTCCATCAGCTCTATCTGGTGGCGGATGTCGAGAAAGGTGGTGGGCTCGTCCAGCAGCAGGATGGGGGTGTCCTGGGCGAGCGCCATGGCGATCCATACGCGCTGCCGCTGGCCGCCCGACAGCTCATCGACCCGCCGGGTGGCCAGGCCGGTGACGCCCGCCTCCCGCATGGCGCAGGTAACCAGCTCCTCGTCGCGCCAGGTCCATCGCCGGGCGAATCCCCTGGTGCGGGAACCGGCCCCGGGCCACCAGCTCGGAGACGGTGATGCCGTCGGGGGCGATCGAGCTCTGCGGCAGGATGCCGATCTGCCTGGCGACCTGCCGGGTGGGGCATGCTTGAATGTCGCGGCCGTCGAGGATCACCTGCCCGGCGGATGGCCTGATGAGCCGGGCCAGGGCTTTTCAGCAGCGTGGACTTGCCGCAGCCGTTCGGGCCCACCACCGCGGTGAACTCCCCGTCGAGGACCTCCAGGTCGAGGCCGGTGGAGATGACGTGGCTGCCGTAGCGGAGCTCGACCCCCGTCGCCTGCAGCCGGCTGTCAGCTGTCATGCCGTTCGTCTCCCCTCATGCAGCAGGAGGTAGATCAGGTATAGGCCACCGGCGCAGACAGTGATCAACCCCGCAGGGATGGGGCGGTTGCTGGCGCTGGCAGCCACGGAGCAGAGTTGGGCGGCGGCAAGCACCGCCCCCTGTCGCTGCCGCCCCGGTGACGGAGATCCCGGGGGTCCCTCGCGAGCCTCCGGGCGATCTGCGGGGCGGCCAGGGCCACGAAGCTCATGGGGCCGGCCGCCGCGGTCACCACGGCGGAGCACGCCACCCCCACGAAGACGAGCAGCAGCCGGCGGGACCCAGGGGCAGTCCGAGCGCACTGGCAGCCTGCTCCCCCAGCTCGATGATCCCAAGCGACGGCGCCAGCAAAATCACGGACGCCAGCAGAGCGACCGCGATTCCCAGCCACATCGGAAGCGTCGCAGGATCCACCTGCGCCAGGGTCCCGGCCCCCCAGAAGCCGACCAGCATGGCGTCCCTCGACACGGGCCCGGGTGATCAGGTAAGCATTCACCGCACCCAGCGCCGCGGAGACCGCCAGGCCGGCCACGACGAGCCGGAATCCCCTCTGCCGCGGCCAGAGAGCAGATGGACGATGAGGGCGGTCAGCAGTCCCCTCGCCCACCGCCGCAGCGGCGATGACGCCATGGGCGCGTGCTCCGAACAGGAGCATCGCCATCACGACCGCGGTGTAGGCCCCCGCGTCGAAGCCGATGACATCCGGCGATCCCAGCGGGTTGTGGGTCAGCACCTGGAAGACCGCGCCACCGGTCCCGAGCAAGGCCCCGAAGAACACCGCCGAGACCGCCGCGGGAAGACGCCACTCAAGCACGATCACGCGGGCGAACGTCTGCTGGCCGGACAGGGCCTCGAAGACCTGGCCGAGGGTCAGCGGATAGTCGCCGATGAGCAGGCAGGCTCCCCGCCAGCGCCACCGCCAGCAGGACCAGGAGGATCTGCAGCACTGCTGGCCGCACCGCAATGCGGACGCCGAAGCGGGTGCCGCGCAGGCGCAGCATGTGGTGTGCGAAAGTCACCCTGCTCCGTCACGGGTTTGCCTTCCATGCCTGCGTCACGAGCAGCGGCGTCCGATGACGGCGGTGAGGATGCCGACCTCGATCTCCCCGGGCGCGGCGATCACACGACCCAGCGAGTCAGCCATCAGCACGAGGGCCGGAGCGGCCAGGGAGAGCCGGTGAGAATCAGCCGCTGATCAGGTCCGAGGCTCCAGCGCACCACGTGCGGGATCATCAGCCCGATGAAGGCCAGGCCACCCGTGATCGCTGTGGCAGAGCTGGCTAGCAGTGTGATGGCGATCACAGCGCCAAGCCGGGTCCTGCTGGCCCCGACCCCCAGCCCGGAGGCGACGTCGTCGCCCAGGGCCATGGCGTCCAGCGAGCGCGCCAGGGCGAAGGCGAGGACACAACCCACTGCCATGGCAGGCAGCACCGGGATGAGCTCGTCGAGACGGGTGCGGGCGATCGAGCCCACTCCCCAGGTGCGGACCGCCTCGAACGTGTCGGGATCCAGCAGCGACAGGAACCGGTTCACCCCATTCAGCAACGCCGCCATGGCCACGCCCCCGAGCAGAAGCTGGACGGGGTTGACGGGCCCACGGCCCGCGGCGCCGATCGCGAGGACCAGGGCCGTGGCGCCCAGGGCCCCGGCGAAGGCCCACCACTGATAGCCGGCCACGCTGGTGAGACCGGTGAGCCCGGCCCCCACGGTCACGGCGACCCCGGCCCCGGCATTCACCCCGAGGATGCCCGGGTCCGCGAGGGGTTGCGGGTCAGGGCCTGCATGAGTGCTCCCGCGACGCCGTACGCCGCCCCGACCGCCAGCCCGACGAGGGTGCGGGGAATCCGCATGTCCCAGACGATCGCCGTGGCCAGGTCAGAACCGGGGGCGACGAGGGCCTGCCACCACTCGGGCAGGCTGAGGAACCTCGCGCCCGTCATGACGCTGAGCGCCACGGAGACGCACAGGACGGCGGCGAATCCCGCCACGACGGGGACTGGGTGACGGAGAACATGCAGGCTACCGCGCACAAGAACCGGCTGAGCCATGCCGGCCCCACTCACCGGGACCGGGACTGTCTAGGAGCGCTCAGGCTCATTCGATGACCTCGGCGATCTTGGGGACCAGGATGTCGAGCGCGACCTTGGTGCCCAGCGGGCCTGCGGTGGACATCGCCCAGCCTGCGGGGGATGTGTTCTCGGTGATCACCGTGCGCCCGCTCTTCCAGGCCTCAAGCCCCTGGAAGACCGCGGAGTCGGTCAGACCGGGAATGGCCTCCGGGCTGACTGCCGTCTCCTTCTCGCTGCCGGCGACGATCAGCACGTCCGCGTCGATAGAGCCCATGAGCTCGGGACTGACGGTCTGGGTCTCCGAGAAGGACCCCGCCTGCGGAGCCTGCGTGAACCCGATCGAGGTGAACACCTCCTCGATGATCGACCCGGGCAGGCTCTGATAGCTGAGGCCACGCTGGGTGCCGAACCACACGGTGTAGCTGAGGCTCTTGCCCTCGAATCCCGGGTGCGCCTGCCGGGTCCCGGTGATGTAGGCGTCGTAGTCGCTGATCACCTTCTCGGCCGCGGCCGGCAGGGTCGAGGGCGTTGCCGAGGATGCGGATGTTGTCCTTCCAGGGATTGCTGAAGTATCCGGTCCACGGCTTGTCGCTGGTAATCACCGGAGCGATCTCAGAGAGCTTCGCGAAGGAGTTGGTGAGGTCGTAGCCGAAGGCGACGATCACATCGGGCTTGGCTGCGGCAATGGACTCATAGGGGTATTGGTCCCAGCTCTCGGTCTCGAAGACCAGCTCGATGCGCCCCGCCGCGGCCTCGGCGAGCCATGGAGCCTTCTTGTAGCCAAGGCCATTCGTGGTGACGGGGACACCACCCATGGCCAACAGGAGCTCCGTGTCCACGGCGTTTGCCCCGACGGTGGCCACGCGGGTTGGTCGCTGTGTGATGACCGACTCGCCGTAGGGGCGAGGTGAGTGTGAGCGGGTATCCGGTCTGTCCCTCGGCCGCTGGAAGCAGGGTGGCCTCACCCGAGGTGGCCGGAGCACTCGGTTCACTACCTGGCGTGGCGGTGCAGGAGACAACCATCACGGCGGACAGGACCAGCAGCAGGACGCTGCCGAGCTGAGCCAGCAGAGGAGATCTGGAGGACATGTGGAAGACACCTTCGTTCGGGGACTGCGTCGTCCTGAGCAGTCCAGCGGCCGGTGGAAAAGATTTATGTTAGTTAGCCTAACTTAATTGGGGCCTGTGGGCTAGGGCATCTCAGGCGGGCACCCCGCCAGGCCACACCACTCACCGGGAAACGCCAGAATGGGGGCATGGTCTCACCTGGACGCCCCCGCCTCATCACCACCGACCGCATCGTCGATGCCGGCAGGCGGATCACACTCCCCCAGCTGTCGATCCGTGGAGTGGCACGAGAGCTCGGCGTCAGCGAGATGTCGATCTACCGGGTCGCCGGCGACCTCGAGGGGCTGAGAGCCATGGTGGCCGAGGGCATCGTCGCCGGGCACACTTTTCCCGGAACCGACTGCCGGGAATCCAGAGGATGCGCTGGTGGAGCTGGGGCACGCGCTGCGTGACTTCGTCATCGTCAACCCCGGGATCGGCCAGCACCTCACCCGGCTCTCCGCTCCCCGGCATGACTTCACGATCAGGCTCGCGGAGGAACAGCAGGCCGCCTTCGCATCGCGTTTCGGCTACCCCCCGGCCCAGGCGAGTCTCCTGGTATCCACCGTCGCAGAGCACGCGGTGGCGCTCGGCGAGATCAATCCGCTGTCCCACGACGGCCAGGATCAGGACCTCTCGCTGCCTGAGCACGCGCCGACTGTCCGCGCCGGTGCCGAGACCATCGCCTCCCTGACTGCGAGGGAGCGTTTCGACTGGTCGATCCGGGCCACCGCGCGAGGCGCCATATCGCTGCTGGATGACCGGGAGCGCAGGCCGTGAGGCCACCCCTGGTATCTCCCGCCCACTCCCAGACCTGGCATCCGTATGCCATGACAGCGGCTTCAGAGCCCCCGGTCCGGGGCTCTCTCAGCCTTCCGGTTCCTCCCGGGACCCTCGGCGGCGATCTGCTCGTGATGCCGCACCACCTCGCGGACTATGAACGTGATGAACTTCTCCGCGAGTTCAGGATCCAGCTCGGACTCGATGGCGAGTGCCCGCAGCCGCCGGATCTGTTGAGCCTCACGCTCCGGGTCCGCCGGTGGTAGCGCGGCTGCGGCCTTCAGCCTGCCCACCTCCTGGGTGACCTTGAAACGTTCGGCCAGCAGATGGACGAGCATCGAGTCCATGTTGTCGATGCTGCCTCGCAGCCTCGATAGCTCCCGGCGGGCGTCGGCGGCGTCCATCAGTGCACCATGACGTCGATGCGCTGGAACGACTTGATGTCGGTGTAGCCCGTGAAGGCCATGGCCTTGCGCAACCCACCCTACGAGGTTCATGGTGCCGTCGGGCAGATGAGAGGGGCCATTGACGACCTCCGCCAGGGAGCCGACCTGCTCGAAGAACACCCGCTCGCCACGCGGCAGGGTCGCGTGCCAGGCCTCCGGCCCCCAGTGCCAGCCGCGCCCTGGGGCCTCCGTGGCCCGCGCCAGCGGGGGAACCGACCATCACCGCGTCGGCTCCGCAGGCGATGGCCTTCGCGATGTCCCCGGACCGCCCAACCGCCCCATCGGCGATCAGATGCACGTACCGCCCGCCCGACTCCTCCAGGTAGTCGCGGCGCGCCTCCGCGACATCCGCGACGGCGGAGGCCATCGGCACCTCGATCCCCAGCACCGAGGCCGTGGTGTGGGTGGCCCCGCCGCCGAAACCGACCAGCACTCCCCGCCGCGCCAGCCCGCATTAGGGTGCAGAGCCATCCGATAGGTGGCGCAGCCCCCCACCAGAACAGGCACATCGAACCGGTAGATGAACTCCTTCAGGTTGAGGGTGTCCTCGGTCTCGTCGACATGCTCAGCGGAGACCGTGGTGCCGCGGATGACGAAGAAATCCACCCCGGCCCGCTCGATCACATCCGCGAACTGCTGGGTGCGGGCAGGCGACAGGGCCCCAGCGACGGGGACTCCGGCAGCACGGATCTCAGCGAGCCGGGCCTCGATCAGCTCCGCCTTGATGGGCTCGAGTACAGCTGCTGCATGCGCCGCGTCGCGGTCACCTGGTCCGCCGGCTCGGTCAGCTGCTCATAGGCAGGCGACGGATCCTCGTACCGGGTCCACAGCCCCTCCAGGTTGAGCACTCCCAGGCCGCCCAGACGCCCCATCTCGATGGCGGTCGCGGGCGACATCACCGAGTCCATCGGGGCAGCCACTATCGGCGTGTCGAAGGTCACCGCATCGATGCGCCAGCGCAGATCCACCTCCGATTCGGACCGGGTACGCCGGGCGGGTGCGATGGCGACGTCGTCGAAGGAGTATCCGTGGGTGGCGTTCTGGAATGGCCGAGTTCATACATTGGTTTTTCCTGTCAGCGGGACCAGTAGTTGGGGCCCCAGCGGTGAGCTGGATGTCATGCGGATGTGATTCGCAGACCCGCCGCCGTGATCCGCACGAAACGGCCGCGTTCCTGCAGCCTCGACGGTGCGGGCGCCGGAGTAGAACATCGACTGCCTGAGCCCGCCGACCAGCTGGTAGGCGACGGCGGACAGGGGTCCCCGGTAGGCCACCTGCCCCTCGATGCCCTCGGGGACGAGCTTGTCGTCGCTGGCCACGTCACCCTGGAAGTAGCGGTCCTTGGAGTAGGAGGCCTTGCGCCGCGCGCGGCTATCGCGCCGAGGGATCCCATCCCCCGGTAGGTTTTGAACTGCTTGCCATTGATGAACACCAAGTCGCCGGGGCTCTCCTCGCAACCGGCCAGCAGCGATCCGAGCATCACCGAATTGGCACCCGCGACGATGGCCTTCGCGATGTCACCGGAGTACTGGAGGCCACCGTCGCCGATCACGGGCACGCCATGGGGCCGGGCGGCCCGGGCGGCGTCGTGGATGGCGGTCACCTGCGGCACGCCAACCCCGGCGACCACCCGGGTGGTGCAGATCGACCCCGGCCCGACCCCGACCTTGACGCCGTCGGCACCCGCCTCGACGAGCGCGCGGGCGCCCGCATAGGTGGCGACGTTGCCGCCGATGACATCCACCCCGGCGGCGGCCGGGTCGGCCTTGATGCGCCGGATCATGTCGACCACTCCCCGGGAATGCCCGTGGGCGGTGTCCACGATCACGCAGTCCACCCCTGCTCGACCAGCGCCATGGCCCGCTCCCCAGGCGTCACCGAAGAAACCGACTGCCGCGCCCACCCGGAGCCGGCCGGCGTCGTCCTTGGCGGCGTTGGGGTACTTGTCGGCCTTGACGAAGTCCTTGAGGGTGATCAGGCCCTTGAGACGGCCCCACGAGTCGACTATGGGCAGCTTCTCGATCTTGTTCTTCGCCAGCAGCGCCAGGGCCTCATCGTTGGAGATGCCGACGGGGGCCGTGACCAGGGGCATCCTCGTCATCACCTCATGGACAGGACGGGTCGCATCGTCCTCGAAACGCAGGTCGCGATTGGTGATGATGCCGAGCAGCATCCCGTCGTCATCAACGACCGGCAGGCCCGAGATGCGGTACTGGGAACAGGCCTCGTCCACCTCTCGCAGGCTGGCATCAGGGCCGATGGTCACAGGCTGGGTGACCATGCCCGCCTCCGACCGCTTCACCTGGTCCACCATGTGCGCCTGGGCATCTGTGGAGAGGTTCCGGTGCAGGATCCCGATGCCGCCCTCGCGCGCCATGGCGATGGCCATACGAGACTCGGTGACGGTGTCCATCGCAGCCGACGACAGGGGGATGTTCAGGCGGATGTTGCGGCTGAACCAGGTTGAGGTCTGGGCCTGAGAGGGATGACATCCGACTCGTTGGGCTGAAGCAGCACATCGTCGAAGGTCAGCCCCAGCGCCTCGAAAGGTGCGGGTACGCCCGAGGGGGTCAGATTCGCCACGAGATTGTTCCTCCCAAGTTGATCAGGCGCCGATTCTATCGCTGCCCACTCCTGGCACCCCGGCCCCTGGGAACGTGCCAGCCGTACCTCAGAGCCACGACGCGAATAGCCACGATCAGGCCCGCGGTACCGAGCATGCCGGCGCTCCCGGCCCACCCCGCCAGGGAGAGCCCGACGATCAGGGCGCCACCCAGCAGAGCCGGGACAACGTACAGTGGGGAACGCCACCTGAAGACAATCGGCACCTCCCGGGCCAGGATGTCACGGAGAATGCCGCCACCCACCCCTGGTGATCACACCGACCACGACAGCCGAGGCCGGATGCAGCCCGAAGGCCAGATCCTTCAAGGCGCCGTCAACGGTGAACATACCGAGACCGACGGCGTCGCACAGCAGCAGCGGGATCCTGAGCCTCTCCCAAGTGCGCACCAGGACCATCACGACCAGCGCTGAGCACGGATAGGGCCAGCATCCACAGATCCACCAGGGCGGCCACCGGGATGGCCCCTGATCAAGACGTCCCGGATCATGCCGCCCCCAACCGCGGTACAGCACGCGAGGGTGATGATGCCGACCGCATCCATCTCCCGCCGTTTGGCCCTCAAGCGCCCCCTGAGGCGGCGAAGGCGATCACTCCCTGTGGCTGACAGCCCCAGCTGGCCAGCATCTCCAGGTCCCAAAACCACGGTTGACAAGTCTAGGGACCCGGATCTCAGACACATCGGATTTCCATCTGGTGGAAGAAACCGGGTGTAGGCTCCCTCGCGGGGGAGCTGCCCACGATGCAAATTCCTGAACGAGGAGGCCAGATGGCCCAGCACACCGAAACCGTGATCGCCGCCCGTGATGCCGCTTTCGCCGCCCTGGCCGGCGGCTTCCGGCTCGTCGACCTCAGCGACGCCCTCGGCCCCGAGACCATCCTGTGGCCCGGAGCCCCTGCCCTGGAGGTCCTCGAGGCCGTGACCCACGACGCGCACGGCTACCACGCCCGCGTCTTCACCACCTTCGAGCACGCCGGGACGCATTTTCGACGCGCCCTGAGCACTTCGTGCCGGGCGGAGCGGACACCGCGAGCATCCCGATCGACGACCCAGTGGTGCCAGCTGTGATCATCGACATCACCAAGAAGGCAGCCACCGTCCCGAACGCGGTCGTGGAGCCCGGCGACGTGGAGACGTTCGAGGCACAGCACGGCCCCATCCCCTCCGGGACCGCGGTGCTGATGCGCTCCGGCTGGGCCCTGCGCAAGACCGACCCGCTGAGCTACGCGGGAAGCGAGGGCACCACCGGCCTGGCGTTCCCAGGCTTCGGCGTCGAGGCAGCCCGACTGCTCGTGGAACGCGGAGTCGTGGGCCTGGGGGTCGACACCCTGGGCATCGACCCGGGTGACAAGCCGGACTTCCCAGTGCACCGCGATGTTTCGCATCCCGCCGGCCTGTGGCATCTGGAGAACCTGATCAACCTCGAACAGCTGCCGGAGACCGGCTCGGTCATCGCCGTCGGCGTCCCGCGGATCGTGGGCGGCACCGGGTTCCCCACCCGGGTGTTCGCCTTCGTGCCCCGGCAGTGAACCGACCCAGACAAGGACCACCCATGGAATACACACCGACCCTTCCGCTCGTCGACGACGAGTCCGCCAGCCCGCGCGTCAAAGCCGTCTTCGACGACATCCGCGCCACCCGCCAGACCGACTTCATCAACAACTTCTGGCGGGCCCTGGCCAACGACCCCGCGAACCTGGAACGCACGTGGCAGGAGCTCAAAGAACTCATGGCTCCCGGCACCGAGCTGGATCCGATGATCAAGGAGCTGATCTACGTGGCGGTCTCCACCGTCAACAACTGCACCTACTGCGTGCGCTCGCACACCGCGGCTGCCCGGGGCAAGGGCGCCAGCGACGCCCAGATCGCCGAGCTGCAGTCGATCGTCGCCGCGGCCAACAAGACCAACCGGCTCGCGATCGGGCTCCAGGTTCCCGTCGACGAGGTTTTCGCCTAGAAAACCGGAGAGGACGTCATGGAGCTAGGCCTGAGCAGTAGGCGCGCGATCGTCACCGGAGGTTCCAGGGCCTCGGCTTCGCCATCGCGCAGGAACTCATCCGTGAGGGCGCCACGGTACGGATCTGCGCTCGCAACCCCGAGGAGGTGGCAGCCGCCGTCGACAGGCTGGGTGAGCAGGCCGGCGGCCAAGCCATTGATGTGCGTGACGCCAGTCAGTTGAGCACCCTACATGACCTGGGCTAGCAGAGTCGATGGGGGCATCGACATCCTGGTCAACAACGCCGGCGGCGCGCATCCCGGCTCGTTCGAGGCTCTCTCCGACGAGTCGCTGCTGGCTGACTTCAACATCAAGGTGCACTCGTGGTTCCGGGCCGTCAAGGCCGCCCTCCCCCTGGCTGCGCCTGAGTCCCGCCCCGCGGGTGATCAACATCGGATCGGTGTACGCGCGCATGCCCGATTTCCGTTTCTTCTCCACCACCGTCAACCGCGCGGCTGGCCTCAACCTGACCAAGGCCCTCGCGCAGGAGCTCGCAGACGATCGCATCCTGGTCAATGCCGTGAACATCGGCTGCGTGGAGACACCGCAGTGGGCGAACATCCACCGAAGCGGGCGCCCGAGAAGTCCGCAGACGAGTTCTTCGCGGAACTCGCCGCCGACGAGATCCCCCTCGCCCGTTTCGGGAAGCCGGAGGAGGTCTCGGGCATCGTGGCCTTCCTCGCCAGCGACCGGGCGAGCTACATCACGGGGGCCAGTATCGACGTCGCCGGCGGCATGGGCCGCTACGCCTGAGACAAGGAGAGACCAATGGCTGAATTCCGCCTGGAGACCGCCGTCCGCAGACCAGAGGCGGAGCGCAATGCGATCCTCGCCGCCCCCGGTTTCGGCTCGAATTTCAGCGACCACATGGTCGTGATCAACTGGGACCGGGAACACGGCTGGCATGACCACCGCATCACCGGTTACGCCCCATTCACCCTCGACCCTGCCTCAGCGGTGTTCCACTACGCGCAGGAGGCGTTCGAGGGGCTGAAGGCCTATGCCCATGCAGACGGCTCGCTCTGGCGGTTCCGCGCCGAGGTCAACGCAGCCCGGTTCCAGCGGTCAGCTCGTCGGCTGGCGCTGCCGGAGCTCAGCACCGGCGATTTCCTAGCCGGCATCGACCGCCTCGTCGAGGTGGACCGGGACTGGGTGACGCGCGGGGCGGAGCAGAGCCTGTACCTGAGGCCATTCATGTTCGCCCACTCGGCTTTCCTGGCCGTGAAACCGTCGGCGACGGTCACCTACGCGGTGATCGCCAGCCCATCCGGGGCATACTTCGGCGGTTCGGGAGTGCAGCCGGTCAAGATCTGGTTCTCCCGCGAGTTCAGCAGGGCCGCCCCGGGGGCACAGGGTTCGCCAAATGCGGCGGGAACTATGCGGCATCGATGGTGGCGCAGCAGGAGGCGGAGGCCGCCGGCTGCAGCCAGGTGGCGTTCCTGGACGCGGTGGAGCGCCGCTACGTGGAAGAACTTGGCGGCATGAACCTGTTCGCTGTCACCGTCGATGGCCGGGTGATCACTCCCCAGCTGACCGACTCTGCTCCTGGAGGGCGTGACCCGCTCGGCGGTGCTGCGGCTCGCAGCCGACGCCGGCCTGGCCGTGGAGGAGCGCCGCCCGCCCCAGGAAGAGCTCTACCAGGGCATCGATGACGGCAGCATCAGCGAGGTCTTCGCCTGCGGCACCGCCGCCATCATCACCCCGGTGGCTAGCTTCGCCGACCCTGACGGCGTCCACGTGGTGGCCGGCGGTGAGCCGGGGAGCGACCACTCTCAGTCTGCGCGAGCAACTCACCGAGATCCAGTACGGGCTGCGACCGGATCCCTACGGCTGGATGCACCGCATCGTCTGAACGGCCAGTGGCTCGGCCGAGGGCCCAGTCACATCTTGACCGCGCCCTCGGTCAGGCCGCTCAGGAACTGGCGGCTGCCCGCTATGAAAACCAGCAGCAGCGGGGCGACGGCGATGAACGCCCCCCATCATCACCAGCCCGTAGTCGGTGCCGTGGGCGGCCTGAGCTGCGATAGCACCACCTGCAGCGTGAGCTGATTCGCTGTTCAGTACGATCAACGGCCAGAAGAAGTCGTTCCAGGACCCGATGAAGGTGAAGATTCCAAGGAACGCCAGGGCGGGACGTGCCGCGGGCAGGGCGACATGCAGGTATTGCCGGAAGAAGCCGCAGCCGTCCATGGTGGCGGCCCTCGATCAGCTCGGCATGCACGGCGTTGGTGAAGTACTGCCGGAGCCAGAAGATACCGAAGGCATTCGCGAAAGCGGGAAACATCACCGCCTGCAGTTTGCCTACCCAGCCGATCTGGCTCATCACCAGGAAGAGCGGGATCGTGGAGAGCTGTCCCGGCAGCAGGAATGTGAACATGATGATGCCAAACAGGATCCCTCGTCCCCTGAAGGAGAATTTCGCGAAGGCGAAGGCCGCAATGGAGTCGAGGAAGAGCACCACGAAGGTGACCACCACCGCGACGATGAGGGTGTTCATCATGGCCGCCCACACATTCACGGTGCCCGTCACCTTCTGGAAATTCTCCAAGAACCGGTCCCCGGGAACCAGCGGCGGCGGGAAGTCATAGATCGCGCTGGAGCGGTGGGTGGACAGCACGAACATCCAGTAGAACGGGAAAAATGCGATGAGGGCACCAGCTGCGAGGAAAAGATGCCTCACCAGCCCCCAGGGCCGGAAGGGACGCCGCCGCTGCTCACTCATGCGCTGCGCTCCCTCGTGGCGAAGAAGTTGATGATCGCGAACACCATCACTATCACGACGATTCCCCAGGCGATGGCGGCACCGTACCCGTAGCGATTCTCCTGGAAGGCCACCGAGTAGAAATACATGACCATCGTGAGCCCGGAGTTGCCGACTCCCCCACTGGCTGCGGCGCTGCCGGCCTTCGCGCTCGTCAGCACCTGCGACTCGGTGAACGACTGCAGCGACCCGATGGTCGACATGATCGTCACGAACATCACGATCGGGCGCAACAGCGGCAGGGTGATATGGAAGAACTGCCGTACCGGGCCCGCGCCCTCCAGGGAGGCCGCCTCGTAGATCTCCCTGGGCTATAGCCTGCAGGCCGGCCAGGATGATTAGGGCGTTGTAGCCGACGAAACTCCACGCCGACAGTGTCGAGATCGCGATCTTTATCCCCCATTCCGTCCTCAGCCACGGGATGCTGTCTGCCCCGATCGCATTCAGCAGGGCATTCGCGAGACCGAAGTTGCTGGAAAAGACCGAGCTGAACAGGATGCCCATCGCCACCATCGACGTCACGTTCGGCAACAGATAGGCCACCCGGTAGGTGTTAGAGAAGCGTTTCGTGCTGTTCAGCGCGAGGGCGACGAGCGTCGCGAGGGTGAGGCAGGGAATGGTAGACATCGCCCACAGGATCACCGTGTTGAAGAACGATTTCCAGAACAGCTTGTCGGTCAGCAGATAGTGGAAATTCTTGAATCCGATGAGCTGGAATTCCCCAAGTCCACTCCAGTTCGTGAACGAGATGAAGGCGGTAAACAGGATCGGAAGAGCCGAGAACAGCGCAAACAACAGGTAATACGGCGAGACGGCCGCATACAGCGGCCAAGCTCGCCGTCCCCGCACCCTCAGCGTGCCGAGTTCAGGAGCTTTCGTGCGGGTCCTACGGGACATCAGAGGGTCAGCCCATTCTGTTCGGCGAGCCGTTTCGCCTGCTCCACAGCGTCATTCCACGCTTGCTCGGGATCCTTCTGGCCCGTCTCGATCAGCTCCAGCTCCGCGCTGAACGGGCCGCTGACAGTGTTGTCGAACTTGTGTTCGTACAGCGGGCGCACGGTGGCGGCGGCAGCAGCGAACACCTCGCCACCCACCTGGCCGCCCAGGAATTCCGTCGGCTTGTGGAGTGCCTCCGACGTGAACGCCGCCGAGTTTGCGGGGAAGTTGCCCTTGTCCTCATACTCGATGATCTGGTTGTCGGCGTTGAGGATATGCATGATCACCTCGAAGGCCTTCGCCGCATCGGCTGTGCCTTTCGGGATGGTCAGGAAGGAGCCGCCATTGTTGGTGGCATCGCCGGGGTGAGCGCAGACGTGCCACTTGCCGGAGGTGTCGGGGCGTCCACCATCAGGTCGGACAGATGCCACGATGCCCCGATGTCGGCCGGTAGCTTTTCCGGAGGCCACCGCCGCCTGCGTGTCCGGGGTATCGGCCTTGGCCGCGGCGCTGATGCCCAGCGGTGGGCCTTGACTGCGGTGTCCCAGGCGGAGCGGATGTGGTCCTCGGCTCCGATGAACTTCCCGGAGGAGTCGACAAAATTCTGTCCCGACTGCTTGACGGCCGTCTGGAACACGGTCTCCAGGCTCCGGATGAGGAAGGTCCCCGACTCCTTGGCGAGCATCTCGGTGCCGAGGCTGAAGTATTCGTCCCAGGTGCGGATGGCCGCCGCCAGCGCCTCGGGCTCGTGGGCAGTCCCAGCCGCTCGAACACGTCGAACCGGTAGAACAGGGCGGTGGGACCGATGTCGATCGGGATGCCCAGCTGCCTCGCCGTCGGCAGCCGTGGCCTGACTCCACTTCCAGTCCAGGAACTCGCCCTTCCGGTCCTGGGCGCCCAGGGTGTTGAGGTCGGTGAAAAAGTCTGGCTGAGAGACGAAGAAGGCGATGTCCTCGCCCTTGACGCCGGTGATCGACGGTAGCCCGGTGCCGGCCTGGAAGGTGGTGGTGAGTTTCTGCTTGAACTCGCCGCCGATGACGTCCTGGCGCAGCGACACGTCCGGGAAGACCTTCGCGACGGAGTCCAGGACCTTGGCGGAGAAGCCCTCAGGCCAGGTCCACAGCACCATCTGCGCACCACCTGAGCTGGCCGCATCGCCCGAACCGGCTGGAGCGGTTGAGCAGCCGCTCAAGAGAGCGGAAAGCGACGCGATACCGCTCTAGGGGCGATCACACCGCGTCGTGTGATTGGTTCGGTGAGCATTTCAGTCTCCTAGAGATGTGAACCTTGCCACGCCTACGTCATTGAGGCTTGCAAGCCCTCAGGCTAGGACGCACGCGAATGCATGTCAATGCGCGCTAAAGACTGTTGATGATCGAATTTGTTGCAGTCGCTCGGCTCGGAATTGTAGGTTTGTGACGTGATGAAAGAGGCTCGTCAGCGTGCTCTCCTGGGGCAGTTGCGCGAACATCAGGTGGCCAGCACGGCCGCCCCTGTCCGATGCGCTCGGAGCCCCGCCGCTACCGTGCGCAGGGACCTCGACGAGCTGAGCTCCCTGGGGCTGATCGTGCGGGTTTTCGGAGGTGCACGGCTGGCCTCCGAGGACCCTCTGGGCGAGAAGGTGGATGACCCCTTCGACGAGGTGCTCGCCCGCAACGACGCGGGCAAACAGGCGATAGCGAGGCTGGTCGCCCAGCGGATCACGCCAGGTAGCACAGTGTTCCCTCGAATCCGGGACGACCACCCATCACGTGGCCACCGAGCTGCAGGCCGCCGAGCTGACCGTCGTGACCAACTCGCTTCGCATCGCGGACCTGCTGACCTCCGCATCCGGAGTCGAGCTGATCATGCTGGGGGGCCATATCAACCGCGAATACATGTCCACGCAAGGCGCGGCTGCCACCAGCGAGCTCGCCAACCTGCAGATCGATGTTGCGGTGCTCGGCTGCTCCGGGAGTGGGGAGGCGGGCTGTGGTCCGCGACACCGACCCACGAGGACGCGAGATCAAACGCGCCGCCTGCAAGCAGGCCTCCCTCGTCATCCTCGTCGCCGACCACGAGAAGTTCCCTGGGATCGGGGCCTATAACGCCATCGATATCGCCGATGTGGACCTGGTGGTCACCGATCTGCCGATACCCAGCTCATTCCCCCAGCCTGCCAGCGGAGGTGCTGCACCCATGAAACTGACTCTCCAGGCGGCGGTGGCTCCGCGTCCCGCTGATGTTCCGCACCCTCCTGAGGGACGAGGCGACCAGCGGGTCACCGAGCTTAGGCTGTGGGACACAGACGCGGAGCGGCTCGCGGTGATCCGCTCCATCCTGGGCGCGATGGCATCAGGGGGCATCCGAAGGCTCCCGTGGTCAGGGTGGCTGGGGACCTGGACGACGCCGTGGCCGGCGCTGATTTCGTCTTCAGCGCCATCCGGGCCGGCGGCACCGAGGGCCGAGCGACAGAGGAGACCATCGCCCACTGCTGCGGTGTGCTCGGCCAGGAGACCACTGGCTTCGGCGGCCTGGACTATGCGCTGCGGGGCATCCCCACTGCGGTGCACATCGCGGAACAGATCGCCCGGCTGGCCCCCGGCGCCCATCTGATCAACTTCACCAACCCAGCCGGGATCATCACCGAGGTGAGCGCCCAGATCCTCGGGGACAGGGTGATCGGCATCTGCGACTCCCCCGTGGGCCTGGCCCGCCGTGCCCTCAGCACGCTGGAGGGTGCCGGGCTCGTGCCGGCCGGCACCGCGTCCCAGGTGATCGCGGGTGATGACCGGGTGCGCCTGGACTACCTTGGCCTCAACCACCTGGGATGGCTGCAACGCCCTGCTGGTCGACGGTGAGGACGTGCTGCCCCGGCTGCTGGAACGCCCCGGCCTGATCAGCTCCTTCGAGGAGGGACGCCTATTCGGCGCCGACTGGATCCGCCACCCGGGCTCGGTGCCCAACGAGTACCTGCACTACTACTACTTCGCCCGCGAGACCCGGGAAGCCGACGAGTCGGTGGAAGCCACCCGCGGCGTGTTCCTAGCGGCCCAGCAACGTGACTTCTACACACGCGCCGCCAGTCTGCCGGGTCCGCAGGCCTATGAACTGTGGGAGGCCACCCGGCTGCGGCGCGAGGAGACCTACATGGCCTCGAACCGCTTGGCCGCAGGCGGCGTCGAGCGCGATGAGGAGGACCTTGAGTCCGGCGGCTATGACCGGGTGGCGCTGGCGGTGATGAAGGCCATAGCGTTCGACGAGGTCACCGACCTGATCGTCAACTCCCGCAATGGCGGCCGGATACCGCAGCTGCCGCACGACGCCGTCATCGAGGCTCCGTGCCGGATCGGCGCCGCGGGGTTGACGCCACTGCCGGTCTCGCCGCTGCCGGAGCATGCCACCGGGCTGGTGCAGTCGGTGAAGTACGCGGAGCGTACCGCCATCCGGGCCGCTCGTGAGCACAGCCTGGAGCTGGCCGTCGCTGCCTTCGCCCATCACCCGCTGATCGACGGGGTCGGTGTGGCCAGGAAGCTGTTGGCGCGTTCCCGGGAGGAGTTCCCGGAGCTTGGGTACCTGAGCTGAGGCCGGTATGCACCACTTCGACTCCGTGATCCTGGAGCGTGCCGAACGGGTCAAGGACGACCGCGTACGCCCGCTGATCGACCGCACCGTGGGACACCTGGAGGTCGCGGCTCTGGCAGGCACCGGGCGAGCCGGTGCCACCTGCGGAGGCCGCTGCGCAGTCCTTCTCCCCATCCGCCTGCCGCATCGCTGGGGTGCGGCGTGGAGCACCTGGTGGTTCCGGCTGTCCGGGAAGGTCCCCACCACAGCCGACGGGCAGCGGCTGCGCCTGGCGGTGAACCTGGGGTTCGCTGACGCCTGGCCCGGCGGCCAGTGCGAGGGACTGCTGTTCGACTCCGGCCTGCAGGTGATCAAGGCCGTCAACTCCCGGAATCGTTCGGCGGTCATCACCGAGCAGGCTGTTCCGGGAACGCCGCTGGAATTCTTCATAGAGGCCGCCGCGAATCCCGACCTGTTCGCTCACGGATGCAGGCCGACTGTCCTCGGGGACCACCTGACGGCGCCGCGGGATCCGGTCTCACGAGTTCCGCTCGGCCCAATTGCAGATCCGCGACGAGCAGCTGTGGGGCCTGTCCCACGATCTCGACGTGCTGTGGGACCTGGCACGGAACCTCCCGGAGAACAGCACCCGGCGCGCGGTGATCGTCAAGGGCCTGGAGCGGGCGCTCGACGTGCTGGACCTGCATGACGTGCCCGGCTCGGCGGGACGAGCACGCACAGCACTGGCCCCGGTCTTTGAGGGCTCCGGCAATCGCGTCGGCGCTGAACGTGACGGCGATCGGGCATGCCCATATCGACTCGGCCTGGCTGTGGCCGGTGCGCGAGACCGTCCGGAAGGTGGCTCGCACCTTCTCGAATGTGGTTGCGCTCGCCGCCGAATACCCGGACTTCCGGTTCACCGCGACCAGCGCCCAACAGTATGCCTGGCTCCAGGAACGGCATCCGGAGGTCTTCGACCGCGTCAGGGCCGCCGTCGATGCCGGGCAGTGGTTCCCGTCGGGCGGCATGTGGGTGGAACCGGATGTAAACATGCCCGGCGGGGAGTCGCTGATCCGACAGTTCGCCCTCGGCACCAGGTACTTCCAGCGCGAGCTGGGAGTGCGCAGCCGCACGCTGTGGCTGCCCGACTCGTTTGGCTACCCGGCCAGCCTGCCACAGATCGCCGTCCAGTGCGGGATGAGGGGTTTCCTCACCCAGAAGCTGTCATGGAACCAGCACAACCGGCTTCCGCATTCCACGATGTGGTGGGAGGGCATCGACGGCACCCGGATTTTCACGCACTTCCCGCCGGTCGACTGCTACGACTCGGAGCTGACCTCGCAGGAGTATCTGCGGGCCGTCGACAACTATCGCGGAGAAGGGGGTCGCAACACATCAGGTGATCCCGTTCGGGTATGGCGACGGCGGGGGCGGCCCGACGGCGGAGATGGTGGAGCGGGCCCGGCGCCTGGCCGATCTGGAGGGGGCACCGCGGGTGGCGATGGGCGATCCCGATGCGTTCTTCGAGGCGGCACGCGCCGAGTACGGGGCGGATGCGCCGGTCCACGCCGGTGAGCTCTACCTGAGTTCCACCGCGGTGTCTTCACCTCGCAGCTGGAGATGAAGCAGGGCAACCGCCGCAGCGAGCATGCGCTGCGAGAAGCTGAGTTCCTGTGGGTCCTGGCGCTGCTGGCCGGCATCCCGCGGGAGCGTTTCCCCGCGGCCAGGCTGGAGCGGCTGTGGCAGATGGTGTTGCTGAACCAGTTCCACGACATCTGCCGGGCAGCTCCATCGCGTGGGTGCACCGGGTGGCCCGCGAGGAGTACGCACAGATCCTTGCCGGGGTGCGGACCGTGGCTGATGAGGCCGTCGCCTCTCTGGGTGGCGGTGGCGAAGCGGTCCTGAATGCCCTGGGTCACGAGGTGACGCGGGTCACCGAGCTGGGCGATGGCCGGCTGGGCCTGGTAGCCGCCCCGCCACTGGCGGTCACCCCCTTGCGCAGGCCTTGCGTGAGCCCACGGCCCCGGCAGTGGCATATCGCGAAGATGAGACGGTGGTGCTGGCCAATGCCGGCTCCGCGCGGTGATCGACGCGGCGGGGAACATCAGCTCCCTGACTGACCTGGTGCGCGGCCGGGAGGTGTTGCTGCCCGGGACCGGCGGGATCCGGTTGCGCGCCTTCGAGGACGTCCCGAACGCGTTCGATGCCTGGGACCTCGAACGTCACCACCTGAACCCCGGCAATGAGCTGGCGGCACCGGACGCCGAGGCGATGGAGGTCGTAGCAGGAGGCGGGTTGCGCGCGGAGGTGCGGATCACGCGGGTCCTGGGCGCCTCCCGCCTCGTCCAGACCGTCTCCCTCGATGCCGATTCCCCACGGCTGGACTTCACGCTGCACGCCGACTGGCGGGAACGCGAGACCCTGCTGAAAGTGGCGTTCCCGCTAGCGGTGCGGGCCCGCGAGCACGCCGCCGAGGTGCAGTTCGGGCATGTGAGGCGGCCCGTCCACGAAAACACCAGCTGGGACTACGCCCGCTTCGAGGTGCCCGCCGGGCGCTGGCTGCTGGTGGAGGAACCCGGCTACGGACTCGCCGTCATCAATGACTCCAACCACGGCCATTCCGTTGCTCCGCTGCGCACCAGCCCACGGGGGCACGATGGAGCCGGCACGCAGGTGTCGCTGTCGCTGATGCGCGCCCCGGTGTTCCCGGATCCGCAAGCGGACCAGTCGGAGCGCACGGTCCAGTTCTCGCTGCTGCTCGACGCCGTCGTGGAATCCGCCACGCGGGCCGGGTATGAGCTGAACCTACCGCCACGCGTGGTGAATGCTCCCGCGCTCCAGCTGGCGACCCTGGAGGTCCCGGGCGCGCACATCGAGGCGGTGCTGCCCGCCGAGGACGGCCCGGCGATGTGATCATGCGCCTCTACGAGGGGGCGGGGAGACCCGCCTCAGGCGTTCTGCGCCTGGCCTTCGACGCGGCCCGCGTCCGGGAGGTCGATCCGCTGGAGGATGACCTCTCCGAGGACCTGTGGCCGCCGCGCGTCGACGTCACCGGCACCCGGGAGGTGCCGGTCGCATTGACGGCATTCACGATCCTGACGCTGCGCATCACACCCGCTGGAGGACAGTCATGAAACTTCTGCTGATTGGCCTGGATGGGGTGCGGATCGATGTCGCCGTCCCCTCGGCGATACCCGCGAATCCCGCCTTCGCCGAACCCCACCACCCCGCCGACCCGCGGTTCGCCGCAGAGCCCGCACCGGCGGACCGTCCCGAGATGCCACAGGACCCTCCCCGCCGCGCCGACGCTGGCCCGGCTGATCAGGGGCGGCCTGATCGCGCCGGTGTGGATGACCCCGCCCACAGACTCCGGCCCCTGGCTGGTCGAACCTGTTGACGGGCACCACCCATGAGGAGAACAACGTCTGGTGGAACGAGTTCGTCGGGCACAGGCTGGCTGAATGCCCCGACGTGCTGTCGCGGGTCTTCTTCGCCAACCCGAAAGCCCGCACCCTGCGGCTGCCACCCTGGGAGGCGCTGCTCGGCAGTTTCGGCCCGGTGATCCAGCGTCGCATCGACCAGCAGCGCACCGGGCAGCACAAAGGTGTTCATCCCGCGCGACTTCACACGTGGCTGCGTCAGCGCCGACCTGGAGGTGCGCAGCCACGCCTGCCAGGTGCTGAACCACGAGGGGCCGGACGCGGCCTTCGTCTACTTCGAGGGGGTCGACGAGGCCGGGCACCGGGACGGCGCGGCCTCCCCGGGTACCGGAGCGCCATCGGCGAGGTGGACGAGCACGTCCGCGCCCCTGGTGAAGGCCGTAGCGGAACGCCACGAGGCGCTGGACGAGCAGTGGCTGGTGACGGTCACCACCGACCACGGCCACAAACCAGAGGGCGGCCACGGCGAGGACGAGGTGGACGTGCGGCGCTCATTCCCTGATCTTGCACAGCTTCGGCCGTCCGCTGGAGCTGCCGGTCCGGTTCCTGGCGGATGGGCTTCGAAGGCCCTCTACAGTCACGAGGTGACGCGCTGCTGCTGGAGCTGCTGGGTGTGACCGGCGGCGCGTGGCACCCGGAGCACGAGGTGGGTCTTACCATCGACATCCCGTCGGTGGGCCCGACGAGGAACTTGGCCTTCGAGTGGTGAGCTGGGGAGCTCCGGTCGGGAAACCCACCCAGCGGCCACTGCTGCTGCCCGGCTGGCTCCTTGAGGAGGTCCGGACGCGGGTCGCGCGGGCGACCGGGCACGAACGCGCGGCAGAGATAACCGCCCGGTTGCTGGCTGGCACCGCCACCACCACGATCGACCTGGGAGCTCCCGGCGAGGAGACCTGGGTCATCACCGGCGACATACCCGCCATGTGGTTGCGGGACTCCTGCCTGCAGCTGGCGCCTCTGCTACGCCTGGTCCCGGATTTCCCGAAGCTGGCCGGGTGGCTGCCAGCCTGCTTAGACGCCACTGGCGGATGATCCTGACCGACCCCTACGCCAATGCCTTCAACCGGACGCCGGACGGCAACCGCTGGGACGAGGACCTACCACCCCAGGGGCCGTGGGTCTGGGAACGTAAGTGGGAACTCGACTCGCTGGCCTTCCCCTCGACCTGGCAGCCCGCCTGACGCACTCGGCTGCCGCAGCTGGCAGACCCCGGAATTCTGGGCAGCGCTGGAGGTCATCCTGGATGTCGCCGAGACCGAACAACATCATGAGGCGAAGAGCACCTATCGGTTCACGCGTCCCGGCGCCCCCGCCTCGGACACCCTGGTGCGCGAGGGCCGTGGCCCCCTCACCCGGGAGTCGGGCTGGTGTTTCAAGCCTTCCGGCCCAGCGACGACGCCTGCCAGCTCGGCTTCAACATCCCCCGGGAACGCGTTCTTCGCCAGCACCCTCGGTCACCCGCGCCCCTGCTGGGCCGCAATCCCCTCAAGGCCCGGGTCCTGGACCTGGCCTCCAGCATCGAAGAGGGCATCGGCGCCCATGGGATGATCCGGCGCCCAGAACCCCACCTGGCCTATGAGGTCAACGGCATGGGCGGGCAGCTGTTCATGGACGACGCCAATCTGCCGTCCCTGCTCGGACTGCCCTACCTGGGGTCACGGGAGGCCGGCGGTCCCTTGTATCAGGCCACCCGTCGCCGGGTGCTATCGAGGCGAACCCCACTTCGTGACGGCCCCCGGCTGCGTGGCGTCGGTTCCCCGCACACCCCGCCCGGTCACGTCTGGCCGATCGCGGTCGCCGTCGCCGGCCTGACCGCGATCGACCCGGCGGAGAAGTCAGCGGCGCTGCGCATGCTGATAGACAGCACCGGAGGCACCGGGTGGATGCATGAGAGCGTCGACGCCAGCGACCCGGCGCATTTCACCCGGCCCTGGTTCTCCTGGGCGAACGCGATGTTCTGCGAGCTGGCGCTGGACATCGCGTCCTATCCGCGTCCGGCCCTCAGCCAGCGATCTTGGATGAGAAACCCGTCACCAGGCTTCAAATCACATTATTGAAAAACGATCTCATAGTCACAATTCAGCCGATATCTGGCACAACCTAGATATCTCTTTCACGCCATAAACGAGCGGGGCGCATTCACCCGAATGCGCCCCGCTCATTTTCACGATCGAATGACCCGATCAGGCAATCTTGAAGGTGCTGCTCTTGTCGAATCCTGTCGCGCCCGACCACGCCTCATGCTGCTCGATGGTCTCAGAGCGCTGCTGCTGCAGCTTCTGTCCCGCCTTAAGCTGGATTTCATTGTTGTCGATGACCATTTGCGACTTGCCCTGTGGCGAGCGATACATGTAGGCATTCTGAGCACCGATGAAACGATTCCCAGTGACCTTCAGGTCCATCGGCAGATCCTCGGCATAGGAAAGAAGATGCACACCACCCTCATCCTTGTTCGTGCGAGCCTCATATCCCCAGCCGACACCTGCATCGGAGCAGTCATTGCCGGTGAAGGAGCAGTCTTGGTACCCGGCACCCGACCCACGGTTGGAGCCAGTCGCCCACACCTCGAAGGACTGGCTGCAGCGCGTGATGTGATTGTTCTTGTAGTGCACGCTCTTCCAGCCCAGGAGATTGCCCTCCTGCGGCCCCTGCATGGTGGTTGCGACATCGAAGACATCCTCAATGGTATTGCCCTCTGCCAGCACATCGCTGTTGCCAATCCAGACCTGGATGCCATTCCCATAACGAATCCAGCCGCTTTTAAGCGGGGTGTAGCTGCCACCGATTTGGCGGATCTTATTGTTGAGGATCTTGATGCCAGAGCACTGCCCATGGATGCTCACCCCGTGGCCACCGGTACCGACCAGGTCGAGATCCTGAACCGTGACGTTGGATACCGAATAGGCATCAACGAGGTTTCCATCGACCGCGACCAGGATCTCACCGACCTCGGCAGGATTCTTCGGAGCCCGTACGGTCAGGGACTTCGAACTATGATCCGAGTAGAAATCCCAGTCGGACTTCAGCTCGCCCAGGGAACCCACCTTATTGAGGTGGTGCTCGCCATTGACCCACAGCTGGCCGACATTGCCTCGCTTGCTTTCATCCGACGAGGTATTGCCAGTGTAGTTATTGGTATCCCCCAGATTGATCTGCCACAGGTTGTTTCCGGCCGACTGCCAGGCATCGGCCTTATTGAGAATCTTGTACCCTAGGATCTGCGGAGCCTCGCCAGTGCCGTAAGCTCCAATGGTGAGGACACCATCACCGCCTTGAACATTCCTCAGCCTGAGGAATTCACCATAGAAACGCTGACCACGCTTGAAGAGAACGCTATCGCCATGGACAATCTGCCCTTTGACAAAGGCCTCATTGACCCGGTTGATGGACTGCCAGGGGGCACCTTCCGAGGTGCCATCGGCTTTATCATTACCGTCCTCTGCGACGTAATAGGGTCTTGCCGCCAGCGGCGGAAGCTACGAAACACCTCCTAGGGAGTGAGACGGCAGGCAAGGCTGCGGCCGTGGCAAGAATACGGCGACGACTAATGGACATTCGAGGCTCCGCTCAGTAGAAGATATCTGCGGTGCTACCGGCAACGAAAGGCTCTCTGCCGGGCATTTATGCCAACTTATGAGAGCGCTCCCAGCAACTCAAGTCAACCGAATGGCCGACACCGCCGCGATACCTTTTCGCGAGACTTTCGCAGAGCATGACCAGTGGGGCGCGCTCGGAGAACGCGCCCCACCGGGCTCACGATTCAGTTGTTGGATCCAGCGATCTTGAAGGTGCTGTTCTTGTCGAACCCAGTCGCGTCCGACCACGCCTCATGCTGTTCGATGGTCTCTTCCCGCTGCTCCTGCTTCTCCGGGGACGCGGCTGCTGGAGACGCTGCCCCGCAGCCAGCTCGATCTCGTTGTTGTCGATGACCATTCGAGACTTGCCCTCAGTCAGGCGGTACATGTAGGCATTCTTAGCCCCGATGAGACCGGTTCCCGTGATGGACAGCTCCATGGGGAGCTCCTCGTTGTAAGCAAGCAGGTGCACACCGCCCTCGTCCTTGTTCGGACGAGCCTCGTAGCCCCAGCTGCCGATGCCCGCATCGGTGCAGTTGTTGCCGGTGAAGGAGCAGTTCACATACCCGGCGCCGGAGCTCAGGTTGTTCCCACGCGACCACACCTCGAAGGACTGGCTGCAGCGTGTGATCCGATTGTTCTTCACGTGGACGTTCTTCCACCCGATGAAGTCGTTCTCCTGCTCGCCCTGAAGGGGTGACAGCGACGTCGTAGACGTCGTAGATGATGCTGCTCTCCACCATCACATCGCTGCTGCCGATCCACATCTCGATGCCATTGCCGTAGCGCGTGTTGGGGACGCTGCAGCCGATCAGCTCGCTACCGCCAATCTGGCGGACGCGGTTGTTGAAGATACGGACCCCAGAGGCGCCCACCACCTGGATTCCGTGGCCGCCGCAACCGATCAGGTCGAGGCCCTGAATGGTGGTGTTCGACCTGGCCTGGAAGATGCGGCCGTCGACGGCGACACGGAGATCACCGTAGCCGGTCGGATTCTCTGGGATGCAGATGGTCAGCACCTTGGTGGTCGAGTCCGAGTGGAAGTCCCAGTCGGCCTTGAGCTCGGCCACAGATGCCTTCTTATTGCCGTGCAGGTTGTTGTTCAGGCGCAGCAGGCCGACGTTGCCCCCACGTTCCTCCGTCGAGGAGGTGTTCCCGAAGTAGTTGTTGGCATCTCCCAGGTAGATCTGCCAGAGGTTCGCGCCGGCCTTCGACCAGGCCTCACGTTTGTTCAGCACCTTGTACCCCATGATCTGGGGGCGATCACCCTTGCCATAGGCGCCAAACGTCAGTCGCTCATCACCGGAGGGGTCCGGCAGGCTGGGGAACTCCCCATAGAAACGCTGACCACGCTGGAACAATATGGTGTCGCCATACGCGATATCCCCCTCGGCCATGGCCTTGTTGACCCGGTCGATGGATTTCAGGGCGCGTCAGTGGAGGTGCCGGCAGCCTCATCGTTGCCATTCTCGGCAAGATAGAAGGTTCTGCGCGACCGCGCCGATGCAGCAGGTGCACCTGCCAGCAGGCTTACCGCGGGTAGCGCAACTGCAGTGGCCAGGATGCTGCGACGACTGATGGACATTCTGAGCTCCGCTCGGTAGGGAACATGCGGTCCGACCAGCGATGAAGATGATTCACCGTTGAGTCATTGACGTCAACTTATGAGAGCGCTTCCATTAGTCACAAGTCGTCCAATTGGATGACATTTACTTCTATTTTTCTACCAAAAGGCTGTCGGAAGCTCCGTCGGCGCATGCACCCGAACCAGCGGCAAAATCCCTTGTAAAAACACATTGAGGGGGCCCCAGGATCACTGCCCTGGAGCCCCCTCAAAGAGGATTCAGCTCACTTGTCCTCTTCGTCTTCCTTCTTCTCCACCACGAGGGTCTCCGTGGTGAGCAGCAGGGAGGCGATGGATGCAGCATTGGCCAGCGCGGAACGGTCACCTTTACCGGGTCGATGACGCCGGCCTCAATGAGGTTCTCGTACACACCGGTGCGGGCGTTGTACCCCTGACCCGGCTCCAGCCCCGCGACCTTGGAGGTGATCACGTAACCGGCCTCACCACCGTTCTCGGCGATCCAGCGCAGCGGCTCCACCACAGACTTGCGGACGATCGCGACACCGACCCGCTCGTCTCCAGCCAGGCCGAGATCGCCGTCGAGCACCTTGGCGGCGTGGATGAGGGCCGAGCCGCCACCGGCGACGATGCCCTCCTCGATGGCCGCGCGGGTGGCCGAGACGGCGTCCTCGATGCGGTGCTTCTTCTCCTTCAGCTCCACCTCGGTGGCGGCACCGACCTTGATGACGCACACGCCACCGGCGAGTTTCGCGACCCGCTCCTGGAGCTTCTCGCGATCCCAGTCGGAATCGGTGCGCTCGATCTCGGCGCGCAGCTGCGCGACCCGGCCCGCGACCTCGGACTGCTCACCAGCACCGTCGACGATGGTGGTGGTGTCCTTGGTGACGACGACGCGGCGGGCGCGGCCAAGCACCTCAAGACCGACCTGGTCCAGCTTGAGCCCCACCTCGGGAGCAAACCACCTGCAGCCGCCAGTGAGGATGGCGATATCCTCCAGCATGGCCCTTGCGGCGGTCGCCGAGCGGGAGCCTTGACGGCGACGGAGGTGAAGGTGCCGCGGATCTTGTGACGACCAGCGTGGACGGGGCCTCACCGTCGACGTCCTCGGCCACCACGAACAGGGTGCCCTTGGCGGCGATGACCTTCTCAGCAGCGGGAGCAGATCGTTCATCGAGGAGATCTTGCCGGAGTTGATCAGGATGTAGGGATCATCCAGGACAGCCTCCATACGGTCGGCGTCCGTGACGAAGTAGGGCGACAGGTATCCCTTGTCGAACTGCATGCCCTCGGTGAACTCCAGCTCGGTGCCGAAGGTCTGGGACTCGTCGACGGTGATGACGCCGTCCTTGCCCACCTTGTCGAAGGCATCGGCGATCAGCTCACCGATCTGCTCATCCCGTGAGGAGATGGTGGCGACGTTCGCCATGTCGGCGGTGGTGTCGACCGCGCGGGCGTTCTCGTGCAGCCGCTCGACGACAGCCCTCAACTGCCTTGTCGATACCGCGCTTTGGCCCGACGGGGTTGGCTCCGGAGGCAACAGCCCGCAGGCCCTCATGGACCAGGGCCTGAGCCAGCACCGTAGCGGTAGTGGTGCCGTCACCCGCCACATCGTTGGTCTTGGTGGCGACCTCCTTGGCCAGCTGAGCGCCGAGATCCTCGTACGGATCCTCCAGCTCAACCTCCTGGCGACAGTCACGCCGTCGTTGGTGATGGTGGGGGCGCCCCACTTCTTGTCGAGAACCACGTAGCGGCCCTTGGGTCCGAGGGTCACCTTCACAGTGTTTGCGAGGATGTCGACGCCACGCTCCAGAGAGCGGCGGGCCTCCTCATCGAATTGCAGAATCTTAGCCATCTGTCACTTCCCGATTCAGCGGGTTGCGACCGCGAGGATGTCGCGGGCGTTGAGCAGCAGGTAGTCAGTGCCGTCGTGCTTGACCTCGGTGCCGCCGTACTTGCTGAAGACCACGACATCGCCCTCGGCGACGTCAGAGCGGAACGCAGTTGCCCCTTGTCATCAATGCGGCGGGCCCGGTGGCCACGACGCAGCCCTCCTGCAGCTTCTCCTTGGCGGTGTCAGGGATGACCAGGCCGGAAGCGGTGGTCTGCTCGGCCTCGAGCAGCTGGACGAGGACGCGGTCCTCGAGGCGGCTTTGATCGTGGTTGCCACGACAAAACCCCTGTCAGTTGTTCGGCTGACGCCGGATTCAGTTCAGTGTCGGTCCGGGCGTCGTCGCGGGTGCCACCGGGTTTGGCACCCGCGTACCGCGAGTGCCAGAAAAGGCTATACCCCCGTTAGCACTCAATCAAGCCGAGTGCCAAGAAAGTGTCGGATCCGAACGACTCACAGCGGGACCGCCTCGTCCAGCACCCGCTGCCTGAGGTCATGGCGCAGCATGCTCTCAGGCACCAGATCCACCTCAGCGTCTACGAGCTCGGCGATGCGCACCCCAGGCGCCCGGGAGTAAGAAGTCCGAGCGGCTGCTCCATCTCGAACAGCAGGTCAGCCCACCCGTTCGACCACGAAGGCCCTGGCTCCGGCGGCGGTCCGGGCCAGCAGCAGGGTTTGCCGCCCCGTCGCCTTTCGGTTTCAGTTGTTTCCGCAGAACGGCGGGGATCGACGTCGATGGCGCGCCGTTTGATCTCCAACCGTCCGATCCGATGCTGTGTGACCCACCTCCTGAGGGTGATGACGTCGTGGTCGAGCACCTCGATCACCCGGTAGGAGGTGACGAAGGGCTGTCGACCGGGGAGTCGGAGGAGACATAGGCAACCTCGGGGCCAGCAGCCAACCGTCGGGCACAGAGTCGGCCACGAGACCGGCTCGGATGACCGCGTTATCGGGTTCGTGGATAAACCTCCCGGGTAGGGCTGACGGGCAGCGGTGCGGCGCCCCCAGCCAGAACGATGGGGTTCATGTTCCCCCGGGGAACACGACCGCCCAGGGACCGGGATCCGAGGCGTTGCTCACCATCAGCTCAACCACGTCGCCCCCCACCGACACCCAGGCCGCCCCGACGCCTTCGGGAATGAGTTGTTTCGGCGGCCCGGGGCCGAGCTTGACGACAACCATCCGCCTCCCTCGCAGGGTGGTCCTCCACCAGCGACCAGGGCGGGGTGAGGTCGGCGACGTCCCAGGTCCGGCCCCGCGCGGTACGGCGGGCCGGGTCGAGGAAGATCCCACCCCACTCGGGAACCTGGACGTCCTCGGCGCGCCCCACGGTCACCTCTCCACCCCCGACCAAAGCCAGGTTGGCCCGGGCAAGGGCAGCGGTCACAGGATCCAATTCGACGGCATGAACGCCGAGGCCCGCCTCCGAGAGGGCCATCGCGTCAACCCCGATCCCACATCCCAGGTCCCAGACCTCGCTGACACCGGTATCGACGAACCGGGCGGCACGCCACCGGGCCACCACCCAGCGAGTCGCTTGTTCCAACCCATCGGGGGTGAAAAACATCTGTTCCGCCATCGGCAGTTTCCCCCGGGCCCGTCGCCTCAGGGCCACCTGGGTCAGGGCTGCGGCGGCCAACTCCGGCGGGAAACGCCGCCGCAGCCGCTCGGCGGCGCCGAGCGAATCCGGATCGACCTCCGCAGCCGCCATCTCCAGGGCCATGGCACCGTCATCGCTCAGAATGTCCACACACGCAGCCTAGGGGCTCTGGTTGAGCGGACCGAGTCGAAACCACCCGGTTCATGGAAGACCTGGCGGCAGGAGCTCATCCGCAATTCTCCTAGAATTCCTGCATGACCCGAATCGACGTGTGGTTGTGGAGCGTCCGGCTTTTCAAGACCCGCTCACTGGCGACGAAGGCCGTCACCGGAGGGCACATCCGGCTCAACGGCGACCCCGTCAAACCGGCACACACGATCAGGCCTGGGGATCGCGTCACCGTCAAGGAACCCGGCTGGACGCGGGAATTCGAGGTGGTGGAACTGCTGAGCAAACGGGTCGGGGCACCCATCGCACGAAAGGCCTACGTGGACCATTCCCCGAACGCCCCGCGTTCCTCAACGTGCCGGTGGCCAAACGCGATCGCGGCGCAGGTCGCCCAACGAAGAAGGACCGCAGGGCCATCGACAAGCTGAGGGGCTCGGGAGACTGAAAACTCCCTCGAACCGACCGGCTCGCGCCGAGGACCTCTACTGGTCCAGTTCGCGGGTGTCAAGCTCCACGACCTCGTCACCCAACGCCGCCAGCAGGCGGTGGCGCTCTTCACGACGTTCGCGCTGCTCGATGGGATTTGGAACGGGGGCAGCTGCCAGGAGCCGTTTGGTGTACTCCTCCTGCGGATCGAGCAGCACCTGTGCACGATCCCCCTTCTCAACGATCTTGCCGTGCTGCATCACGACGACACGGTGGGCGAGGGAGTCGATGACGGCCAGGTCATGGCTGATGAACAGGCAGGCGAAGCCGAAATCGCGTTGCAGGTCGGTCAGCATTCCCAGCACCTGGGCCTGCACCGACACGTCAAGGGCCGATGTGGGCTCGTCGGCGATCAGCAGGTCCGGGTTCAGCGAGCGCGCGTGCGATCGAAACACGCTGCCGCTGACCACCGGAGAGTTCGTGCGGATAGCGGTTGAAGGCACTCCTCAGAGCTCGACGGCCTCCAGCAGCTTATAGACCCGCTTCTGCCGCGACGCCTTGTCCCCGACCTTGTGTACCTCCAGCGGCTCGGAGATCACATCACCAATGGGAAGGCGCGGGTTGAGGGATGCAGCCGGGTCCTGGAAGATCACCCCGATACGGCGCCGCAGCTCCTTCAGGTTTCGGCCCTGCGGGTCCCTTCTTCGAACCGGCTCCCTGGACCAGTTCCTGGCCGAGCACCTTCACATCGCCCCCGGCGGCTGGGATCAGCCCCAGCAGCGCCCTGCCGATGGTGGATTTCCCGGAACCCGACTCCCCCACCAGGCCAACAATCTCGCCACGTTTCACGTCGAAGGTGACGCCGTCGACCGCACGGAACGGTCTTTTTCCCGGTGCGTTTGTACTCCACGACCAGGTCATTGACCTCGAGGGCCGACGTGGCGTTCTCGGCGACATCGGACGGTACGGAACCGAACTGGCCATGCCCTGCCCCCAGGTGCGGAACCGCGTCCAGGAGTTTTTTTGGTGTAGGGATGCTGCGGGTTGAGGAGGACCTCCTCCGCCGTACCGCGTTCGACGATGTTGCCCTTGAACATCACTGCGACCCGGTCGGCCATGTCCGCCACGACGCCCATGTTGTGGGTGATGAGCAGGATTCCGGTGTTCAGTTTCTCCTTCAGCGACCTCAGCAGGTCGAGGATGTCGGCCTGCACGGTCACGTCGAGGGCCGTGGTGGGCTCGTCGGCGATGATCACCTCGGGGTCGCAGGCAAGGGCCATGGCGATCACCACACGTTGCCGCATACCACCCGACAGCTCGTGGGGGTACTGCTTGACGCGCCGCTCCGCATTCGGGATACCGACGGCTTTGAGTAGGTCGATCGCCTTCTGCCAGGCGACCTCACCGTGTGCGACGTTGTGCACCTCCATCGACTCGGTGAGTTGTTCACCGATCTTGATGACCGGGTTGAGGGCGGTCATCGGTTCCTGGAAGACCATGGCAACACGATTTGCCACGCAGACTGCGCATTTCACGCGGGCTGAGGCTCCCCCACTGTCTTGTCCGCAACCATCGTGTCGCCGGTTATACGCGCGGTCCTGGGCAGCAGACCGAGGGCCGTGGTGGCTGTCACCGACTTGCCCGAACCCGATTCGCCGACCAAGGCCACCACTTCGCCGGGCTTGACCGCGAGGCTGACGCCCTTGACGGCCTGAACCCGCCCGAACTCAGTACGGAAGCTGACATCCAGTTCCCTGAACTGGAGCACCGGCTCGAGTTCTTTGGAAGACGGAGTGGTCTCGTTGACTTCAGTGCTCATTTCTTTCCCCTCAGTCCATCTGCTGCCGCGGGTCGAAGGCATCGCGCAGGCCGTCGCCGATGAAGTTGACGCACAGCGCAATGACCAGGATGAACAGGCCCGGCCACCAGAACAGCCAGGGTCGAGTGCCCATGGCAGCCTGGTTCTCGGAAATCAACAGACCCAGCGAGGTCTCGGGAGACCTGACTCCGAATCCCAGGTAGGACAGCGCCGTCTCCAACAGAATGGCCGAGGCAATCAGCAGGGTCGAGTTCACCACGATGGTGCCGATGCAGTTCGGTAGGATGTGCCGGAAGATGATGCGCCAATCCGATGTACCGATGGCTTTGGCCGCATGCACGAACTCACGTTCCCGCAACGAAAGCACCTCGCCACGCACCAGGCGTGCCATCCCGGTCCACACCACGAGCCCCAGCACTCCGGCCAGAATGTAGATGTTCGCACCGTCGACCATGCGCCCCAACACCGCGGCCAATACGAGCAGCGGGATGATGATCACGAGGTCAGTGGCCCGCATGAGGACTGATTCGACACGCCCACGGAAGTAGCCGGCAGCGGAGCCGACGACGGTTCCGATCGCGGTCGCAATGAAACCGACGACGAAGGCGATGATCACGGACTTCTGGGTGCCCTGCATCACCAGGGCGAAGTAGTCCTTGCCAATGGTGTTCTGCCCGAAGGGTTCTCCCCAAGGAGAAGGGCCACAGCTGGAAGGTGGGGGCGCCGTTCGCTTTGGCCAGCGGGTACAGGGTCGACGTGGTTTTTCGGCCACCAGAGGCTGGAGGAGAACGCGAGCACAATGACCAGGAGCAGGATGATACTCGCCGCCATCGCTCCCTTGTGGTGGAGGAAACGGCGACGCACCAGGGCGCCTTGAGAGTAGGAGTTCCGGCCCGCTTCGTCGATCGTCTCTTCCAATTCGTATTCTCCCGGATCCGGACTCACCTGATCGGGTTCACTGGTTTCAGGGACGCCTTGCCCCTGCTCCGAGGTGGCCTGCTCTGCGTCTTTGTGTTCCGGTTGTTCCGGTTTGTTCTGCTCGGACATCTTTTCCTCGGGTTCTGTGGGGCTCATCGGGAGATCCTCGGGTCGAGGAAGGCGTAGGCGATGTCGGCCACCATGTTCATGACGACGGCGGCGGTACCTGTCACTAGGAAGAAGCCCATGATCCTGTTAGGGGTCGGCGGCCAACAACCCTTCCTTGAAGAGCATGCCCATGCCCTGCCAGCCGAAGACGGTCTCGGTGATAACCGCGCCACCGACGAGACCGGCGAAGTCGAATGCCACGATCGTGGCAAGTGGGATCAGGGCATTACGCAACGCGTGACGGGTGATGACCTTACGCTCGGAAACACCCTTGGAACGGGCTGTGCGAATGTAGTCCTGGTTCAGGACCTCCAGCATGGAGGCTCGTGTATACCGGGTGTGGGAGGCAATCGAGATCAGGGTCAGCGCCATCGTCGGGAGCAGTATGTGGGTGAGGCCATCGATGGTGTATCCCCACCAGCTGGTGTCCAGGTTCGGCGTGGACGCTCCGATGGTGGGGATGGGGTGATCGACGTCCTTCAGATAGGCGGCCCAGTTGCTCAGCAGCAGATCGATCATCGCAGTCAGAGAGGCCAGCAGCGAGGTGATCACCGAGGCGAAGGTCGCCTGACGCTTGGAGAACCCACCCAGCAGCTGCCCCGCAGCAATGCCGACCACGATGGCGGCTGCCAGCAGACCGAGCAGCAGCGGCACTGAGGGATTCGTCATCAACTCCCCACGCAGAGCGACATAGCCGATGATCCCCCCAAAGACCGTTGCCCCCACTGCGTTGCGCACCTTCTTGTTCTCAAAACCGCTGGTGAGCACGACCATCAGGGCACCGATGCCAATCACCACCAGGATGTACATGGGGATCCCGAAGACGGGTTTACGGAGCCAGCGCACGGCGTCGAAGTAGACCATGATCCCGGCAAAACTCACGGCCAGGGACCCGAAGGTGATCAGGCGCCGCTTCCACGAACCGCCGACGATCGCTGCAACGATGAAGGCGAGTACCACAGCTGTCACCGCTATCGTCAAGGGCGCGAAACGCGCCTTCTCTATCCAGTTGTTGAACTCGATGGCCGCGTACTGCTTCAGTAGCACCGCAAACCAGAACACCGGGAGCGAGAAGAACACGAAAGCCATCAAAGTGATGGCATAGTCGAATCCGCTGTACTGCCGGATGGCGGTCAGGATGCCCAGAATGACACCCGTGACAATGGCCAGGCAGACCGCGAAGATCACCAGCCTGACCGAGACCGAGGCCGCCGAGGAGAGCAGGACGGTAACGGGCTGACCGCTGCTGGCAGTACCCAGGTCACACTGGCCGTACAGACACTTCGCCGCGCCTCCGAGCCACTCCAAGTACCGCTCATACCAAGGCTTGTCGAGCCCCATGAAGGCGATCCGTTGCTTCATCAGGTTGTCCCTGTTGGGCGAGTTCGATTCGCGCAGATCCGCCAGCGGATCACCTGCGTTGATGGCCAGGACAAACATCAGCAGAGAGCCCAGCAGGAGGACCACCACAGAGATCCCCAAGCGTTTGGCAATGTACTTGATCACGAGAGTTCCTATTCCAGGAGGCTGTCAGGCCAACGCCTGGCTGACCCATAGCGCCCGATGATAGAGCACTTCCGGGCAACAATGCGCCGGCCACCTTTCACCTTTGAGACGAGTAGTCCCTTGGGAAACAGTTCGTGGGGGCGAGCCTCCAAGACAGCCCACCCCCACGAAAGAGTTCAGTTCAGTTCAGATCAGATGTCACTTCATCCGCCATTGGTAGGCGTTCCAGGACGTCAGGGTCTGGGTGGATGTGGGGCGGACGTTCTGACCTTGTTCTTCCACGCGGTGACGCCCGGGTGGGCGTAAAGCGGGATGTTGAACAGTGTGTCCCATTCCGTCTTCTCGATGATCTTGAGCTGCTCGAGCTGCTCCCCCGGTCAAGGGTGTTGGTCATCTTGTCCCAGGCCTGGTCCACTGTCGCGTTGGAGTACTTACCGTAGTTCTGGGGCCTACCGGTGGCCTGGATGTTCTGTCCGGTGACGATCTGACCGGAGCTCGACCAGGCATAAAGAGCGACCTCGTAGTCGCCATTCACGAGATCCTTCTGGAAGAAGTCCGGCGCAGGGGAATCCACCACGTTGAAGCCGGCATCCTTGCAGGAGGACTGGATGGCCTGGACGGTTTCCGTGCGCCGCTGGTTGCCGGCTTTGTATCCGAGCCGAACTTTGACGGGAGTCTGAACGCCGCTTTCTGCCACCAGCTGCTTGGCCTTCTCGATGTCGACCGTGTCGTACCGACCATCGTAGGACGTTGAAGTGATCGTCTTGTAGTCGGACTGGAACGGGAACGCTTCCCGGGCGTTCATCACCGTCGCATTGGGATCAATCGGTTTTGATGATGGTGTCGACGATGGTCTGGCGCGGAATGCAGTAGGCGAAGGCCTCGCGCAGCTTCTGTCCACCCTGGGAGTCAGAGAACACGTTGTTGTCACGGAAGTTGAAGTCCAGGTGTTCCCAGGTCAGTTCCGAGTAGGTCGACATGTTGACGGAGGACCCCATGCCCTTAAGGGTGTCGACGGTGTCAACGGTAGCCTGCGGACGAATCACATCCAGGTCACCGTTCTGGCAGCGACTGCGCCATCTGGTTGTCGTCCACGTAGGAGAACACCAGATTCTTCGTCCCTGCTGGGGTTCCCCAGTAGTTCGGGTTCGCCTCCAGAGTGACGTTGTTGTCCTTCCACGCCTTGAGCTGGTAGCGGTTCGAGGACGGGACCAGATCGGAATTGGGCAACTCGCCCGGGTTGAAGATCCAGCCGCTGTTCCAGAAATCAGCCGCCTTCTTGACCGTGTCCGCATCGCGGCTCAGGATCGCCCTGAGCAAGCTGGTCGGAGGTAAGACCGGCCTGCTTGGCGACCACATGGGCCGGGAGCGGGGGATCCACCATGATTTTTGTAGTCAGGGTAATTGCCCTTGAACTTCAGTGGTGAAGGTCTTGCCGTTGATCTCACCCCTGCGGCCCTCCGGACCTGTTCCGCCCACACCGTGGAGACATGGTTGAAGACAGCCTGGGCATTCTCGTCCGTTCCACTGATCAGACCCGGCGCCACGAACTCGGGGTTCTGGGCGGCCCAGGCCAGCAGGAAGTCGTTGATGGTGACAGGGGTTCCATCCGACCACGTAGCCTTGTCGGAGATGGTGTACTTCATCTCGAGCGGGTCCTGGCTGACTGTCTCGAAAGAACCGAATTCCTTGTCCTCGCAGATGGTGCCGTCAGTACCGAAGTACCAGAAATTACCGAGAAGCTGATCAACGACCACCTGGTTGTAGACGGAGTTCGTCGCCGAGGTGAGCGAGTTGTAGGCACCCCAGTTTCCAGCGCCGGGGCTGTAGACCACCTGACCATCGGCAGTCTCCTTGATACCCACGTCCCGGACGCATGGATTGTCGCCTCCGATGGCGGTCTCGGAGGCTGCGGGCTTGGCATTGTCTTCGGCCTCGTCGCCACTGGAACAGGCACTGAGCACCAGCGCTCCGCTCACCAGCACAGCCAGGGCCGCCTTGGTTCCCCTGAACTTCATGTTTTCTCCTTGTCGTGAGCCGACATGCGGTCCCACCACAGGACCGGTTGGCATCGGACCCTAGTGGTAGTCGAAGTCATCACGCACCCCGGGGGTCAGTTGTGAGACATATTGTTACGTATCTGATACGTGAGACCCCTTATCAGACCACAGTTCAGACCACAATCCGAGTGACCGGCAGCCCGGTCTGAGCGGAGAAGTCCAGCGGCGACGACGGCAATCCTGCGCGCACGGCTGTCAGGCCGACGGCGGCGATCATGGCCCCGTTGTCGGTGCACAGCCCCGGCCTCGGTCGCCGCACCGCAAGCCCCTCTCCGCCGGCCCGTTCCTCAAGCAGTCCACGCAGCCGTGAGTTGGCGGCTACTCCCCTCCGAGCAGGATCGTCTCCACCCCGAGATGCTGGGCAGCGTCAAGGGTTTTGGAGACCAGCACATCGGCGACGGCTTCCTGGAAGCTGGCGCACACGTCTCCCACAGGAACCTCCCGGCCCTCCAACCGGGCGGTCTCCACCAACGCGCCACCGCCGTCTTCAACCCGGAGAAGGAGAAGTCGAAGCGGTGTTTCTCGAGGTCGTGGCGCGCCGTCAGGCCGCGCGGGAAACGGATGGCCGCGGGATCGCCACCGGCCGCGGCGCGATCGATGACGGGACCACCCGGGTAGGGCAGGCCGAGCAGTCGCGCCACCTTGTCGTAGGCCTCACCCGCGGCGTCGTCGATGGTGGAGCCCAGTTCCTCGATGTCGCGGGCCAGGTCGCGGACGTGCAGCAGGGATGTGTGGCCGCCGGAGACCAGCAACGCCAGGGCTGGCATCGGGAGAGGACCGTGGTCGAGAAGGTCAACGGCGATGTGCCCGACGAGGTGGTTCACCCCGTACAACGGTTTGCCAAGATGCGCGGCGAGGGCCTTGGCGGCTGAGATCCCCACCAGCAGGGCTCCCATCAGGCCGGGGCCGGCGGTGACGGCGATGGCGTCGACTTCGGCCAGGTCGACGTCGGCCGCGGCGACGGCGCGTTGCAGGGGTGGGCACGAAGGCCGACAGGTGCGCACGGGATGCGATCTCCGGCACGACCCCACCGAAGCGCACATGCAGGTCGACGGAGCTGGCGACCTCACTGGCCAGCAGCTGGTCGCCGCGGACGATCCCCACGCCCGTCTCATCGCAGGAGGATTCGATTCCCAGGATCAACGGCTCACTCATTGGCTCTCCTCCATCGTCATCCTCTTCTCCATGACCACAGCGTCGACGCCTCGCCCGTAGTAGTTTCCGCGCCGATTCACCGGGACGAATCCGTTCGCTGCGTACAACTCGATGGCCGCGATATTGTCGGAGGCCACCTCCAGCAGCACGTTCCCCGACCCGCTGTTCCGCAGCCCAGGCGATCCCGCGCCTCAGCAGCCTTCCCGCGATGCCCTAGGGCGGCGATGTTTCCCCGCGACAACGATCCGGTCCAGGTCGGCGGTGTCGCCCGCGTGACGCCAGGACGCACAGGCGATCACACCCTCCATCGCGGTGACGGCCACCTCCACGAGGCGGTCATCACCGCTGATCTCCTCCAGCCACGACGTCTCCGACCAGCGTTGCCGCGCCGGGAAAACCAGCTCCAGCTGGGTCAGGGCGGGGGCGTCAGCAGGCATGGCGGTCCGGATGATCATCGGGGCACCCTGAGGCGGGGCAGCGCCGACTTGCGGGTTCTCGGCACCGCAGCATCCGCGGCCCGCAGGTAGAAGGGCTCCCCATCGACGACTGGTAGATCAGCCCAGCGCGCCGCCAACACCGCCGCATCCAAGAAACGTGGCCCGGCAGGGTCGTCTGGGACCGGGCCAGCTGCAGGCAGATCCGGGATAACCTCGGGCGCACTCACCCGGGGTTCACCGACGCGAATTCCGTCGCGGTAAAGCGCCCAGTAGAACTCCTTGCGGCGAGCGTCGGAGGCTACCACAAACTCGTCCGGCGCATCCTGCCACTGGGCGGCGATCACGTCGAGGGAACACACCCCGTGCAGGGGCCTGCCCGCCACTGCTGCCAGGGTGCGGGCGGTCACGATCCCGACGCGAAGTCCCGTGAACGGCCCTGGCCCCATGCCGACGGCGTAGGCATCGATCTCGGTCATGGTGATCCCTGACCGATGCGCATACGCGCTGGACCAGCGGAATCAGGGTCTCGCCATGGGCGCGGGTATCTATCACCACATCGGATGCGACGGGCTCCCCGTCGCGGGCCAAACCCACTGCCACATGGTGGGAGGTATCGATTCCCAAGGTCCAGGTCATGGTTTCCTCCTGATGGTTTCCAGGACGCCGTCCCAGCGGGGACCGATGCCAGTCAGGATCACACGCCGCGCCTCGTCACCAACGTCACGGTCGATATCGATCTCCAACCGCTCGTCGGAGAGCCACTCGGCGATTCCCTCGCCCCCATTCGACGAGGGTCACCGACCGGGACAGTGTCGCATCAAGGTCGATGTCGGCCAGTTCATCGGCATCTGCCAGTGCGGTAGGCATCCACGTGCACCAGGTCAGGCCCATCGCCACGAGCAGAGTGGATGCGCGAGAGCACGAAGGTGGGTGAGATCACGGGACCCTCGACATCGAGTCCCTCCCCGATCCCCCGGGTCAGGGGTGGTCTTGCCGGCCCCGAGGTCCCCGGTGGCGATGATCACATCGCCCGCACGGAGCAGACCCGCCAATTCCACCCCCAGGGCATGCATCGCTGCGGGAGTGGGGACGGTGACCGCCACGGGCAGGTCGCGGCCAAGCACGATCCCGAAGGTGTTTTCGCGGAGCGGACCGAAACCGTGCTTTGCCCCACCACCCCGCGAGTTCGGGGAACTCACGACGGCACAGCACCTCGACCCGCTTCAGGCCCCTCGTCCACCGCGAGCGAGACGGCCCCACCGATCATGGTCTTCGCAATCCCTCGTCGGGTCTCGGTGGGCAACACGGAGACCCGACGCAACGTGGCGACCTCTCCGTCATGGGCGACCAACAGGCAGCCGACCATGCGTTCACTGTCGAAGGCGCACACCCCCCAGCCCTCTGCAAGGGCCCTCTCCACATCGGCACGAGTGTCAGAGAGGGCATCGGCGGGCGGGTCGACGGGGCGACGGGCTGCAAAAGCGGTCCGAATGACGCGCAGCATCCCGGGGATGTCTGCTGCGGTGGCCAGTCGCACCTGGATGGTCTCGGTCATGGCGGGCAGATTCTAACCCCGCTCTCCCCGGTGGCCGCGATCCCGACGCTCGCCACGCCGCCAGGGACCGCGACCACGACCGCCGCCGGGGCGACGTCGCTGCTGGGGCCTGGGCGCGATCAATGCCTGGTAGTCACTCTCTGTTACGGGAGCTCCCAGGCAGGGGCGGGCGCCCGTAAGTGAGGCAAGTTCGTCGCTTCCCGGGGTCACCTCGATCGGCTCGGTCTTGACCCCGGCCTGCCCCACGATCCGACGCATCTGTTTGCGCTGATGCGGCAGGACGATGCTGGCCACGACTCCCTCTTCGCCGGCACGGGCGGTGCGTCCGGCGCGGTGGAGGTAGTCCTTGTTGGTCTTGGGGGGATCCACCTGGAGCACCAGGGAGATGTCGTCGACATGGATACCGCGGGCGGCGACGTCAGTGGCCACCAGGACAGGCACCTCCCCGCTCTTGAAGGCCGCGAGGATGCGCGCACGCGCTCCCTGGGTGAGGCCTCCCGTGCAGCGCCCCAGCCATCACCCCGGCCTCACGCAGCTGCCGCGCGATGCGGTCGGCTCCCATCTGGGTGCGAGCGAAGACCACGGTCCTGCCCTCCCGGTTCGCGATCTCGGCAGTGGCCTGGTTCTTGTGATGCGGAGCCATGTGCAGCACGTGATGGGTCATGGTGGTCACCGATGCCTTGCCGGAGTCCACCCTCATGGGTGACCAGGGTCGGCGAGGTGTTTCCTGACCAGCGCGTCCACTGCACCGTCAAGGGTGGCTGAGAACAGGAGTCGCCGCCCGTCCGCGGGTACAGCCTCGAGAATGGTGGTGACGGCGGGCAGGAAACCCGAGGTCGCTCATGTGGTCCGCTTCATCGAGCACCAGTACCTCCACCCGGCTGAGATCGACTGCCCTTGTTCGAGGAGATCGATCAGCCTGCCGGGCGTGGCCACCACCACGTCCACGCCGCGTTCGAAGGCCTTGAGCTGGGGACCGTAGGCCATGCCGCCCGCCACCAGGTACAGGTGAAGTCCCATCACTGCAGCCAACGGTGAGAGATTGTCTGCGATCTGCAGGGCCAGTTCACGGGTGGGGGTCAGTATGACGGCGCGCGGGTGCCGGTGGGATCACCGCCCTGCGAGGCGGGTCAGCAGCGGGAGCCCGAAGGCCAGGGTCTTGCCGGAACCGGTGCGACCGCGACCGAGCACGTCGCGACCAGCGATGGCGTCGGCGATGGTGGCGCGCTGAATCGGGAATGGCTCCGTGATGCCCTGCTGCTTCAGCGCCGCCACCATGGGGGCGGCCACGCCAAGTTCTGCGAAACCGGAGTCCACGTCGTCCTCAGCGACCTCCACATCGACGGTGGTGGCCTCCCCAGCTCATCTGATCTTGTTCGACGGGGTCGAAGTCACGCGATTCGCGGAAATGGCCGCGCGCTTCCCCAGGTCGGCGATCGTGACGGCTGCGACGTTCATGGTCGCGGCGACCGTGTGCATGTTCCTGCCGGTCCCACCGGGGAGAGCGGAAACTTCTCGGACGCTCACCGCGACGGAAGTCCCGGTCGAAATCGCGATCCCGACGTTTCCGCTCGTTTCGCTCATTCCGGCGGTCGCCATCGCGGTCACGGAAGTCGTCGCGCTGCCGGAAATCGTCACGCTGCCGGAAGGCATCACGACGGCTGTCAAATCGACCGGAGTCACGGTTCCGCGATGCATTCCGGTCGTCACGTCGACCGTAGCGGGAGCGGGACCCACCCCATCGCTGCCCGGATTCGCGGTCGTCACGCCAGCCTCGATCGTCGCGACGACCGCGTTGCCTGTCGCGGTTCCTCTCACGGTCGAAGTCGCGATCGTCAGTCCTGAAGCCGCCGCGTCCATGGGCACGATCGTCCCGACCGAAACCTCCGGAGCGCGCTTCGGGGGTACGTACCCCGCCTGATCGGCGGGGTTTGTGGCCGCGAGCGGCGCGTTCAGCGGCGCTCCAGCGCTTCTTGGGGTGCCGTCCGACTTGAACGACTTGGGTTTCTTCCTGGGCATGGCCATGGCAGGTCCTGTTCACGGTAGCTCGTCTCGGGCCCGACGGATAATCCCTGCGGGCGGCGGCACGTCTCGTCACATACGAAAACATCCGGAACACAAGACGGTGCGTTGGTGCGCTCGGCGCGCAGCTGACAGCCGGGAAATCCGGCGTCGGGGAACCCGGGGAAAGGTCAGCAGCATCCCCGGAAGGGGCCAGTCAGGCCGACTTGTCATTGTATGCCGTGAAATCTGATTTGATCAATTCACGCCTCATTCCCTGAGGTGCCAGGAGACAGCCACCCCGTTGAGGATCACCTCCAGTTTTTCGCATGAACCAGTCACGAGGAGAAGAATCGACGGCCTCCAGTTTGGCCTGGCGGATCGCATCCCACCCGGGGACAGGCTCCCCGATCGACTCCTCCGGGGCCCAGGTTCTTCGTAGGTCATCGCGCTCAGGCCCTGCCTCGGCCAGCAACCCGTCCACGTGTTCCACCGCACGACGGTGATCCACCACCATGTCGAAGATGAGGTCACAGGCCAGCAGGGCGTTGCGGGCCGTGAACCCACGTTCCATCAGAAAGGAGCACAATTCGTCGTTCAGGCGCACCAGCATCGGGGTGATGACTCCTCGCGAGGCCTCGGTAGCGGAGCCGGGGTGAGCCTCCCAGAAGCACCACGCGCAGGTGGCGTAGTCGACGAGCACTTGCCGCCAGGTTCCCTTCAGCTCGGGCCATTCCACGGATTCCAGGGCCAGGCTGAGTCCGAGCCGGACAAGCTCATCGCGGTCAGGGGCGTAGCGGAACAGTGTGCTCTCCCCGACTCCGAGGCGTTTCCGGACTGCGGCGAAGGTCAGGGTCGGGAAGCCCACATCGAGCACGGCCCGGGCCACCGCTTCCCGATCCAGTCTCGGAGGTCGACCGCGACGAGCTCGCGTACCCATCAGACGCTCCCCCGCTTGGAGCGGACATCACGAAAGGCGGGATGCACGAGAACAAACACCGCGACGATTCCCAGGACCACGACGGACACGATAACGGGCAACGGCCTCCACCAGCCATAGAAGAGGGTGCTGAGCGTCGGGGCGAGAACGTAGGTGAGGCCGTTGGTGGCGCCGATCAGCCCTGGCGAGTCCACCTTGCTCGTCGCGCTCGACCAGCATGGTGGGACCGGATGTAGCCGGGTATCGCTATTCCGATTCCCAGGCCGATCAATAGGGCCGATACAAACATCACCCAGAGTTCCGCCTCGGGCAACATCACCACGAACCCGATGGTGCCGACCACCGCACCGACGCGCACTAGCATCGGCGGCGCCCACTGGGTGACGGGCACGACGACGGCCTGGGCGATGATCATGCCGACCCCGATCGCCAGCATCACGACACCGGACAGCTGGCTGCCCGCGACCTCATCCAGATGGAATCTGTCCATGATGATGAAGCTGGCCGTGTTCTGGATGAAACCAAGGGCGGTGAAGGTACCGAAACCCACCACCAGACAGGCCAGCACGAGCAGCAGGAACAAAGCAGCACCCGTGAGCAAGCCCCTGCATGCCAGCGGCGGCAGAGACGGTCACGCCCAACTGCCACTCGGGCATGCCAAGCCTGCAGGAGAGAGGGGTGATCACAGGTCCACCTGGCATGTGGCTCCTAACTTTGGTCAGAGTTTGAAATTGGCTTTGGCTAAGGTCTGGAGTGGTCATCGACTTCCGTTCTAGCCTGTTGCCGTTGCTCCCTTGCTCTACCGGCAGGAGGTTGACGTGTCCCACTGGAGGATTGACGAGCAGGCCACGGGGCAGATTCTGCGGTCGACAGCGGCATGTGCTCAGCAGTACGCCGCCAGCCGAGGTGATGCCTCAACAGCTGCGGGGAGTTTGTCGGATGCGCTGAGCAACTCGGGAATTGTTGCTGCCGCAGTCGCAGGATGGATGGATGGTCGCGGCCTCCCGGGTCTGGTCGAGCTCATGGAGCGAGTCAGGGGGTTGCGGTGACGGCCACTGGTGAGGCGCTGGCCACCTACCACCACGGGAACCTCGCTATGGCAGACAATGCGCACACCATGGCCTCCTTCGCACAGAGCCCACCACAGTTCCCCGGATGCGATGGAAACCCGTACGACCCATCCCGGTTCAGGAGACGCTAGACATGAGAAACACCGTTCACACCTGTGGGGTGTGGCGCACGGGATTCAAGGAGGTGCAGCGTGTCGTTGACTCTCCCTGTGTAGATGAGTCCGGGCCTGTTCGCGACGGGGCCCGGACCGTGCTGAACGTGTACATGGGGGTGGTGGACGTCACTGATGAGATCGCCTCACATGGGCCGGTTTGAGCACGACGTATCTCGACTCCCGAGGCGCCGGATGTATTGGAGGCCATGACCCACCCGGGGACGTGTGCCCGCACTCTGGCGGCTGATGCCGGCGGTGCATGTGCGGCGCTGCTGGCATACGCGGACCGGCTTGACGAGTTGAAGACGCTACGAGAACAACTCACCGCCGACATCGCCACCCATGAAGCCAAGGCCGCAGCGACTTCCCAGGACTCCACCCAGAGCGATGACCCAATCGCCCAGCAACATCAACAGAACCTGTTGCACTCGGAGGCTGTTGCGTTGGAGGGGCGGATCGCCAGGTTCATTCAAGCCCCTGGAGGAAGCACAACAGGAATGCAGCAGCAAAATCCACGCTGCCCAAGGCGGGGCTACACATGTTGGTGGGGGTGTCGCGAGCCTGACCGGTGGGGGCTGGGGCTGATTCCGATTGAACCCTGATCCCAGAGTTTGGGAGATCGGCCAGGCACGCGATGGTCGTTTCCGCTCAGGAGAAACCTCGCAGGAGACAGGCGCCAATGGGGAGGCATTGGGACTTGGGGAGCCCGTTGCTGGTGAGTCCGCGGCCATGCCCCTGACCTGAGCCATGGAGTACCCAAGCGACAGCGAGGGGAGGGGGTCGGGACCATACGCACAACGGGGAGCAAACCTGGGTGACTACGCAACACATGAAGTTGCAGCATCCGCCGCAGGATTGATGCAACCCTTCTGGCCCGATGCGGCGAGAAACCTCATGCACTTCCTCGACAACTCCGGGAAACCACTCGACATGAACACCGACGGCATGCTCAAAGACCTCCCCAAGTTGCAAAGCAAAGTCAATGTCGACATAGAGAGTTACGCAGACAAGGCAGTTAAAGACGCAAAAAGCTCAGGATACGCAGACCCCATGACGTATCCTTTTGTCACGGACTGGCAAGATAATTACGCCGAGAAGAGCGAGAATGCGAATTGGTTTTATGCCACCGGCGGGTATCAGCACGCCACGGCGGGCACCATCACTGTGTACCCGGATGGCAGCTACACCTACAAGTATCAGGTGCACACCGCCGACCGGTACAACTGGGATGGAGACAAACAGACGGGGATCGGGCCGTTCACTGTCACCGACAAGCAACTGCAGGAGTTGCACCGCGCCGGCATCGCCCAGGAATTCGATCTTGTCGGCGAATCCTCGGTCAGGACCGGGCCATGACACACCCCAGCGCCGAACCATACTCACCACTGCCTCAATCGTCATGCTACTCAACGCCTGCACACCTGCCCCCCACTGAACCAACCAGCCCCTGCTCCCGAGGAAACCTCCATGCCAATTCAGCAAGAAGGCGCCCCCTACCCGGCCGACCTCGACCACCTCGACGACATCCTCGCCCTCGGGAAAAACCGCCCTCCCCGAAGGCGCCACCAACATCACAATCACCCCAGCCACCAAATTCGCCAAATCCTACCCCGGAGGCTGGGGATACGTCATCGCCTACCACGCCCAGCCACAACCCATAAGAGACCACATCGACACATACACCAGCCACTCAGGAGATGGCATAGAAGACTACCCAGATACCAGGCTACCCTTTGATGTCGAAGACATCGATGTTACAAATATCCAGCATCCATGGATTACCGGTTTTGGTAAAGTCCAAATCGTTGTCGAACGCCCCTCGGCCGCTGCTGGCTCCTCATCCGCGGCGCACCCCTGCTGAACCCCATGCGACGTTCCAGTCTGAGCAGCAACTCACCAAACAGGACCGGGCCATGACCCACCTACCGCGACGAACCATGACAGCAGCCGTCGTGGCTGTCACGCTGCTCGGCGCTTGCACGCCCACCGAACCAACCAGCCCCGCTCTTGAGGAAACCTCCATGCCAATTCAGCAAGAAGGCGTCCCCTACCCGGCCGACCTCGACCACCTCGACGACATTCTCACCTCGGGAAAACCGCCCTCCCCGAAGGCGCCACCAACATCACAATCACCCCAGCCACCAAATTCGCCGAATCCTACCCCCGGAGGCTGGGGATACGTCATCGCATACCACGCAGACCCGCAACCCATCCGAAACCACATCGACACATACACCGACCTCAAGGGAAAAAATCTCGAGAGCTACCCAGACTCTACGAATTTCATGTACATCAAAGATATTGATTTCAGCGATATTCACCACCCGGTAATCACCGGTTTTGGCAAAGTAAAACTCGTTATCGAACGCCCCCTCGGTCGATGCTGGCTCCTCATCCGAGGCGCACCCCGCTAGCCCCCCACACAAGTGCACGGAACGATTCAACCAGTGTCAACAGTCATTGCCGATCGGGGGCCAAGAGCCCACAGAGCACCTCGGGGAAACGCGACGCCTGCACATCGGGCGGGTACGGCCCGGGGAAACGCGACGCGGTAAGCGCCTGGAGGCTGGCTGCCATCAGGCCTGCCCGCCCAGCGGACAGTCCTGCAGCCAGAAGGGTGCCACAGGCCCCGGCCAGCACGTCACCGGAACCTGCCTGGGCCGTCCATGCAGGGCCGGGCAGCGCCAGTCGCACGGAACCGTCGGGCGAGGCCACCGGCTGGATGGCCCCTTTGAGGAGCACCGTCGCGCCGAATCGTCCGGCGGCGAGGACCGCGGCGGCCACCGGGTCGGACTCGATCTCGGCACGCTCCACCTTAAGCAGTCTCGCGAGCTCCCCCGCGTGCGGCGTCAGGAGGGTATCGGGTGGCAGCTCCGCGGGCAGCAGCTGCAGCGCATCGGCGTCGACCACCAGCGGCACCCCCTGGCCAGCGCAGCCCGGAACCGGGAGCCCGCATCGGCGATGCTCCCCAGCCCGGGCCGGCCACCATCGACTGGACCTGCCCGTCGGCCAGCACGACGCTCGGGAAGTGCCCGGTCACGAGATCGCGGGATACCGGCCCGAGGTATCGCACCATGCCAGGCCCGGCCCCGAGCGCCCCGGAGATGGCCAGCAGGGCAGCCCCCGGATACTGCTGCGATCCGGCATCGATCCCGACCACACCCCGGGTGTATTTTGTGGCTGTCGGCCCCGGGGACCGGCCACCAGGTCGTCAGGTCCTCGACGGTCACCCTGCGTCACTGCCCCTGGTCATGACTCACACCACCACCGCGGTGGCGAACCCACCGTCGTGCGAAATGCTCAGGTGAACGCCACCGATCCCCAGGGCGGCGGCGCGCTCCGCAACCGTGCCGGACAATCGGAAGGACGGCGCCCCGGCGGCGGAGGTGACCACCTCTGCATCCAGCCAGCGCAGCCCACCAGGACTGCCGAGGGCTTTGGCGAGGGCCTCCTTCGCCGCGAACCGCGCGGCCTGCGACTGAACGGGAAGCGCCCGCTCGGTCTCCGTGAGCAACCGCTCCGCCAGGCGGGGCCGCCGGGCCAGCATGGCCTCAAACCTCGCGACGACACACAGGTCTCGTGCCGATGCCAACGATCATGCGCCCAGCCTATGGCTTAGCACTGGGGGTTACTCGACGGTCACCGACTTCGCCAGGTTGCGTGGCTGGTCGACGTCGTGACCCCGGAGGGTCGCGATCTCGCAGGCGAACAGCTGCAGCGGCAGGATGGCGGGCAGCGGCTGGAGCAGCGTGGAGACGCTCGGCAGCTCGATGAAGTGGTCGGCGTGGGCCCGTGCGGCCGCGTCGCCTGCCTCCGCCAGCACGATGGTGCGAGCGCCCCGGGCACGCACCTCCGCGATGTTCGAGATCACCTTGTCCCGCAGCTGGTCGCGGCTGTATGGCGGCACCACGACGAACACCGGCAGGCCCTTGCTGATCAGGGCGATCGGACCATGCTTCAGCTCACCGGCAGCGAAGCCCTCCGCATGGATATAGGCCAGCTCCTTGAGCTTCAGTGCCCCCTCAAGGGCGACGGGGTAGCCGACGTGACGGCCGAGGAACAGGATGGACGGGTTGTCCTTCAGCTGGGCGGCGAGCTCCAGCACCGACTGCTGGGCGTCCAGGACCCGTTGCAGTTCAGCGGGCATCCGCTCCAGCTCCGCGAGGACCCCGCCGATCTCGTCGGAGTACTTTGGTGCCGCGCACCTGCGCCAGGTAGAGGCCGAGCAGATAACAGGCGATGAGCTGAGTGGTGAACCCCTTCGTGGAGGCGACCCCGATCTCAGGCCCAGCGTGGGTGTAGATGACCGCGTCGGACTCGCGCGGGATGGTCGCGCCGTTGGTGTTGCAGATCGCCACCACCTGGCGTGCTGCTCCCGGGCATGCCGGATGGCCATCAGGGTGTCGGCGGTCTCGCCGGACTGGGAGATGGTCACCACCAGGGGTGGTGGGGTCGATGATGGGGTCGCGGTAGCGGAACTCGCTGGCCAGGTCGACCTCGCAGGGAATGCGGGTCCAGTGCTCGATGGCGTATTTCGCGACGAGCCCCGCGTAGAAGGCGGTGCCGCAGGCGACGATGACAATCTTGTTCACCAGCCGCAGCTCCTCGGGGCTGATGCGGATCTCATCCAGGACGATCTCACCGAGCTCGTTGGTGCGCCCCAGCAGGGTGTCGGCCACGGCCCGGGGCTGCTCGAAGATTTCCTTGCGCATGAACCAGTCGTAGCCCTGCTTCTGGGCGGCGCTCAGGTCCCAGTCGACGTGGAACTCGCGGGTGGTGGCCGGGGTGCCGTCGAAGTTTGTCACGACCACGCCGTCCCGGGTCAGCTCGACGACCTGGTCCTGCCCCAGCTCAATGGCATCGCGGGTGTGCTCGATGAATGCGGCGACATCAGAGGCGAGGAAGCACTCGCCGTCGCCGATCCCGACCACGAGTGGCGAGTTGCGGCGGGCCGCGACGATCTTGTCGGGCTCGTCGGCGCTGACCGCGACCAGCGTGAATGCCCCCTCCAGGCGGGTGACCACCGCCCGCATCGCGTCGACCAGGCTGGCCCCGGCGACAACCTCGCGGTTCAGCAGCTGAGCTGCCACCTCGGTGTCGGTCTCCGAGGTGAACTCGGCGCCCAGCCCCTCCCTGAGGGCCGCGTGGTTCTCGAGGATACCGTTGTGCACCACGGCGATGCGGCCCGCGACGTGCGGATGCGAGTTCACGTCCGTGGGCGCCCCATGGGTGGCCCAGCGGGTATGGCTGATGGCGGTGCCTGACTCCGGCAGCGGGTCAGCCTCGATGGCCGCCACCAGATTGGCGATCTTTCCCGCCTTCTTGCGGGTGTAGAGTTCCCCTCCGGCGACGACGGCGATGCCCGCCGAATCGTAGCCGCGGTACTCGAGCCGACGTAGTCCGTCGATGACAACCTGCCGCCCATCGCGGCTTCCGAGGTATCCAACAATTCCACACACGTTGGCAAACTGTACATCAAAAATGCTCACTTCTTGACTTGAGAATTCTGTGACTTGTCTCGAAGAGACGTCGGCGCTGATGGCAGCTGTCTCTATGCCTCCCGCATGGACCCTCATGCTTCCCGCATGGACTTCTTCAATGTCTACGCCCAGGGTTTCGCCCGGGTGGCGCCGCCACGCTGCCCGTCGCCGACTTCGATCCGGCAGCCAATGCGGAACGCACACTTCAGGTGGTGCGCGAGGCCCATGAACGTGGCGTCGCGGTGGTGGCCTTCCCGGAGCTGGGAATCAGCGGCTACGCCATCGATGACCCTGCTGCTGACCGACTCACTGCTAGACGCTGTCCTGGACGCGGTGGTTCAGCTGTGCCGGGAACCGCGGATCTACCGGCCGCTGATCGCCGTCGGGGCTCCGGTCGCGCTGGGCAACCGCCTGTACAACTGCGCCGTGGTGATCCAGCACGGCCGGGTGCTGGGTATCGTCCCGAAGTCCTACCCTGCCCAACTACCGGGAGTTCTACGAGAAACGCCATTTCGCGGCGGGTATGAACGATCTGCCGCTGACCGTCGGCATCCCCGGCTGGGGAGAGCTGATCCCCGTCGGCAACGACCTGATATTCACCGCCACCGACGTCCCCGGCCTCAAGGTGCACGCCGAGGTCTGCGAGGACATGTGGGTGCCGGTGCCGCCCAGCCACCTCGCTGCCCCTGTCCGGGGCGACTGTGCTGCTGAACCTGTCGGCCTCCCCCATCACGATCGCGAGGGCGGCGGACCGGCGGGCGCTGGCCGCCTCCACCTCACAGCGCTGCCTGGCAGCCCATGTCTATGCGGGCCGCGATGTTCGGGGAGTCCACCACGGACCTGTCGTGGGACGGGCAGACGATGATCCACGAACTCGGCTCCCTCCCTGGCGGAAGGCGAGCGTTTCCCGGACTCAGCCCAGCTGACGGTCGCGGACGTGGACCTGGACCGCATCCGGCAGGAAAGGCTGCGCCAGGGCTCCTTCGACGACAACCGCCAAGGCCTGGACGCCCCTGATGCCGCACGCCACCATCGAGTTCACCCTCGGCCCCCCATCCGGGGACCTGGGCCTGGAGCGCCCCATCGACCGCTTCCCCTTCGTCCCCGACGATCCCAGCCGCCTGGAGCAGGACTGCTACGAGGGCTACAACATCCAGGTCTCGGGCCTGGAACGGCGCATGCTGGCCATCGGCGGAGGAGACGCGGCACGCGCCCCGCGCCTATGCATCGGGGTCTCCGGAGGCCTGGACTCCACCCACGCGCTGATCGTCGCCGCGAAGGCGTGCGACCGCCTGGGCCTACCGCGCACCCACATCCTGGCCTGGACCATGCCGGGTTTCGCGACGACGGACCACACCCGCAACAACGCCCAGGTCTCTCAGAGGCCCTCGGGTAACCTTCGAGACCGTCGACATCCGGCCGATGGCCACGCAGATGCTGACGGACCTCGGCCATCCCTATGCGGAGGGCGAGGAGACCTACGACATCACCTTCGAGAACGTCCAGGCCGGCATCCGCTACGACTTCCTGTTCCGCGCCGCCAATCATCATGGCGGCATTGTCGTCGGTACAGGCGATTTGTCGGAGCTGGCCCTTGGCTGGTGCACCTTCGGCGTCGGTGATCACATGAGCCACTACAACGTGAACGCCGGGGTGCCGAAGACCCCTCATCCAGCACCTGATCCGCTGGGTGGTCTCCTCCGGTCAGTTCGACGAGGAGGTGAACCAGGTGCTGGCCTCGGTGCTCGACACCGAGATCAGCCCAGAGCTGATTCCCGCGAAACCAGGCGAGGCGCCACAGTCCACCCAGGCGGCCATCGGTCCCTACGAACTGCAGGATTTCACCCTCTACCATCTGCTGCGGCATGGCCTGCGGCCCCGGAAGATCGCGTTCCTGGCCCACCACGCCTGGCATGACGCGGCGGCCGGCAGTTGGCCGGCGGGCCATCCCACCGGGAGCGCCGCTCCTACGACCTGGCGGCGATCCGCCGCTGGCTGGAGACCTTCGTGCGCCGCTTCACGACGAACCAGTTCAAGCGCAGCACCCTCCCGAACGGCCCCAAGGTGGTACCCGGCGGCTCCCTGTCACCACGCGGCGACTGGCGGATGCCCTCCGACGTCGGCCCCCGCATCTGGCTGGATGAGATCGCCCGCGATGTCCCCACTGCCTAGCCACGCCTTGCGGACGACAATGCCCGGCATCGGTGAGGCCTACATGCCTGGTGCCAGTGGGATCATGGGCGCATGACGAACCTGTTCAAGCAGCCAGCCCTCGTCGTCGTTGATGTGCAGCGGTCCTTTGACGATGCGGACTACTGGGGCGTGCGCGACAACCCTGAATGCGAGGCCAACATCGGCAGGCTGATCACCCTGTGGCGCGAGCTTGGCCGGCCGCTGGTGTTCGTCCAGCACGATTCCACCGATCCGCGCTCGTCACTTCATCCGGATTCCCCAGGACATGAGTTCAAGGACGTGGTGACCGGCGCGCCTGACCTGCTGGTCCGCAAGCAGGTCAACTCCAGCTTCTACGGCACCCCCAGCCTTGACGCATGGCTCAAGGACCAGGACATCACCCAGGTTGTTATCTGCGGCATCACCACGAACCACTGCTGCGAGACAACAGCCCGGATGGCGGGAACCTCGGGTATCACACGTACTTCGTCATCGACGCGACCCACACGTTCAACCGCACCGCCCCTGGACGGGACGAACGTGCCTGCGGAGACCCTGTCCTTGATCACCGCGGCGAACCTGCATGAGGAGTTCGCCACCGTCGTGACCACCGGCCAGCTGGTGGCACTCGCTGAGAGCTCAGCTCCTCCCGCTGAATGACGTCCCGGTGCACGGCGCCAGGAACCCCGGGAGCAGCAGACTGTCCGTCAACCGGGTCGTGGGGCCTGCTGATTCTCGCTGGGCGAGGTGCCAGCGACACGGTCGGACCAGCTTCGCGACACCCCTGCTAGCATTTTCCTCGGTATGGCCCACCCCGACGGAGAGATGAAGTGTCCCGACCCTACGTGGTATCTGCGGCGCGGCGCGTGGGCCTCGCTGGCAAACAACACCCAGATCGATCTCGACGAGGCAACCCTCGCCCGGCTGCGTGGCCTCGGCGACCCGACCTCAGCCGAGGACGTCGCCGAGATCTACCGCCCCCTGACCCAGCTGCTGCACCTGTACATAGCGAACGCCGGGAAGCTATGTGCCGACTCGAACCGCTTCCTGAAGCTGAAGGTGCGCCGCACGCCGTTCGTGATCGGCATCGCCGGGTCGGTGGCGGTCGGGAAGTCGACGACGGCCCGCCTGCTGCAAGAGCTGCTACGCCGCGCCCCCGGCAAACCGAAGGTAGACCTGATCACCACCGACGGCTTCCTGCCGCCCACAGCGGAGCTGGAGAAGCGGGGCCTGATGGACCGCAAGGGCTTCCCGGAGTCCTACGACCGCCGGCGCTGTTGCAGTTCGTCATCGACGTCAAGTCCGGGGAGCCACACGTGACCGCCCCGTGTACAGCCACAAGATCTACGACATCATCCCGGGCGAGCGGGCGGTGATCGAGAACCCGGACATCCTGATAGTCGAGGGGCTCAATGTGTTGCTGCCCGCCCGGGTGGATGCGCAGGGACGCTCCGGGGCCGCGATCAGTGACTTCTTCGATTTCTCGGTATACGTGGACGCCGACGAGGCAGACATCAAACGCTGGTTCCTGGACCGTTTCATGGTGCTGCGCGACACCGCCTTCCGGGACCCGGAGAGCTTCTTCAAACGCTTCACCCAGCTGAGCCGTGCGGAGGCCCTGCAGTTCGGCAGCCACGTGTGGGACACCATCAACGGCCCGAATCTGCGAGAGAACATCGTCACCACCCGGGACCGGGCCACCGCGGTTCTCCGCAAGGGCCCGGACCACCGGGTTCAGACGATCGCCATCCGGAAGGTGTGAGTCTCCCGCCGCTCAGATGGCCAGACGCGCTCACGAGCGTAGCCAGGCGCTCGGCGATCTCGCGGGCCTGAGCGTCAGTCGGGGCCTCAACCATGACACGCACCACCGGCTCGGTGCCGGAGGGACGCAACAGGACTCGTCCTGTGGTGCCGAGCTCGTGGCTGGCGTCGGAGACCGCCGAGGTGATCTCGGTGTCGATGCCGGCGCGGAGCTTGTCCACACCCCGGACGTTGATGATCACCTGCGGCAGCTTCGTCATTACCGAGGCCAGCTCCTTCAGGGACTTGCCCGTGGTCGCTACCCGCTTGGCCAGGTGCAGGCCCGTCAGCACACCATCGCCGGTGGTGGCGAACTCATTCATGATGACGTGCCCGGACTGCTCCCCGCCGAGGGAGAAGCCGTTGGCGCTCATGGACTCCAGCACATAGCGGTCGCCGACCTTGGTCTGGTCGATCTGATGTCATGCTCGGCGAGCGCCAGTTTCAGCCCGAGGTTGCTCATCACCGTCGCGACGACCGTGTTGGAGGCCAGGCGGTGGTCCTCTTGAAGTGCCAAAGCGAGGATCGCCAGGATCTGGTCGCCATCGACGAGGCTCCCCTCGTGGTCGACGGCGAGGCAGCGGTCGGCGTCGCCATCGAACGCCAGGCCGAGATCCGCGGACGAGGAGACGACAGCCTTCTGCAGATCCTCGGGATGGGTGGAGCCACAACCGGCATTGATGTTGATCCCGTCCGGGGACGCGTGGATGGCGGTCACAGACGCCCCGGCCGCCTCGAAGGCCGCGATGGCGGTCTCGTAGGAGGCACCGTTGGCACAGTCGAGGACGACGGTCAGGCCCGCGAGGGGTTTGTCGCGCGCAACGACTTCACCAGATGCTCCACGTAGGAGTCGACGGCCTGATGCTGATCAACAATACGCCCGACCTTGTCGCCGACGGGACGCCGCCACGACTCTCATCCGCTGCTCGATGGCGTCCTCGAGGTCGTCATCGAGTTTCACGCCGCCGCGGGCGAAGAACTGATGCCGTTGTCCGGCATGTCATTGTGGGAGGCCGAGATCATCACGCCGAGATCCGTGCGGTACTCGCCCACCAGGTCGGCTGCGGGCGTGGGGACCACGCCCACCCTCAGCACGTCCACGCCTGCGCTGGCCAGCCCGGCGCAGACCGCGGCCTCCAGGAACTCCCCGAGGCGCGTGGGTCGCGTGCCACGAGGGTCGTCGGCTGGCGCTGCCCGAACACCCCGGCCTCGCCGAGGGTATGGGCAGCCGCCACCGACAGGTTGAGAGCCAGTTCAGCGGTCAGTTCCTGATCTCGCGACGCCTCGCACGCCGTCAGTTCCGAAGAGTCGAGCCATGGGAGCAAGCTTTAGGGGGTAAGGAATCTACGTGCCGCCCCAGCGGTCCACACGCCCGGCCGCGAGGGACCAGCTGTCCCAGCGAAGACCCACGCACCCATCACAGCTGCGGCCCGCGACCTGGGGACTCGCCGGTCAGTCCTGTTTCCATTTGCGGATCTCAGCAGCGAGTTCCTCATGGAGGAATAGCTTTCCAAGAAAGTCCCTCCCCGATGGATGTCTTCCATCAGTTTTTCCGCCGGAGCGCCCCGCTCGCCCGGCGCTCAGAGGACGCAGGAGGGCTCCCACCGGGGTGGGAGCCCTCCTGACTGGCGTGTGAGAATCAGCGCTTGGAGTACTGCAGGGGCCTTTCGGGCCTTTTTTTGAGGCCGGCCTTCTTGCGTTCCTTGACGCGAGCGTCGCGGGTCAGCATGCCGGCCTCTTCAGGGCTGGGCGGCTGGCCTCAGCGTCGACCCTCGTTCAGGGCCCGGGCGATACCGAGACGCAGCGCCCCGGCCTGGCCGGTGACGCCGCCGCCGTCGATGCGGGCGATGACATCGTAGGAGCCCGTCACCCCGGCCGTCGCGAATGGGTCCGAGACCAGCTGCTGGTGCACCTTGTTCGGGAAGTAGTCCTCCAGGGTGCGGCCGTTGATGGTCCACTGACCGGAGCCCGGATGATACGGACGCGGGCGATGGCCTCCTTGCGGCGGCCCGTGGCGGCTCCCCGGCGCGATGACGGCGGGCCGGGCGGTCTCGCTGGACGCGGCCCCCGGGGGTGGAGTCGGAGCGGTAGGCGATCTCGCGGTCCTGCTCGTCGACGAACGGCTTGATCTCGTCGGCGGTCTCCTCGACCGCGGTGGTGGTCTCAGTCATCGAACTTCCCTAAGCTCACTGGGCAATCTGGGTGATCTCGAAGGGCTGCGGCTCTGCGCGGCATGCGGGTGCTCCGGGCCGGAGTACACCTTTGAGCTTGCTGATGAGCTGGCGGCTCAGCTTGTTCTTGGGCAACATCCCCAAACGGCGCGCTCCACCGCCTTGCGGGGATCCTTCTCCAGCAGCTCGCCGATGGAGACAGCCTTGAGGCCACCGGGGCGTCCGGAGTGGGAGTAGCGCATGTCATCGGTGCGCTTGTTGCCGGTGAGTGCGATCTTGGAAGCGTTGACGACGATCACGAAGTCACCACCGTCGATGTGCGGCGCGTAGGTCGGCTTTGTGCTTGCCGCGAAGCAGCGTGGCGACCTGAGTGGCCAGACGTCCGAGAACGACGTCTTCAGCATCGATCACATGCCAGTTCCGGGCGATCTCGCCAGGCTTTGGGGTGTACGTGGACACAGCAACTTCCATTCGTTATCAAACACTTGAGAGGTCGCACACGCGCAGCCGCTCGACCTGTTGGATCGACGGCACGGCGCGCAACAGCTACCTATCCCTATGCGCGGCGAGCGGCCGCGGTCAAAAACCACCCAGGCTCCGCTGCATGAAGCGGTTCCAGGACCTCGCCCACCTGCATGAATCTCCGGCCTGCTTGTCTGAGGGCTCTCAACGGCCGGGCGCAAAGCATCCTCAGCTCGGTCATCTGGGACTGGGAAGGTGCGAAAGAACCGTCGTGAACAACGTCTCTGCCGTCGATGGTCGTAACTCCAATGGCGTCGATGGTCGTCATCCAAGTTCCTTCTCACGACTCTGGTGGCCCGGCAGGCCGTGCCGGAAGGCTGGAACACATGTCCCAAACACTTCCACGACGCCTGATGGCAGCCATCTTCATCGCAGTACTGGCCCTGCTCAGCGCATGCAGCAGCCCGCCCACGAGCCCACCACCAGTGACCCCACCAACCGGGGCACATGAGCTCACCAAGACCGACATCGATGCCTGGCTCGACGGGAAGCTCACCGATGCCCCTCGACAATGGCGACTTTCCCTGTGCCATGGTTGTGGTGGTCAGGGACGGCGAGATCCTCACCAGCCGAGGCTATGGCCACGCCACCATCGGCACCGATGCCAGCACTCAGGTGCCGGTGGACCCTGAAACCACTGTGTTCCGCTGGGGATCGATCTCGAAGATCCCCACCTCCATCGCGGCTATGCAACTCGTCGAACAGGGCAAACTCGCTCGACACCGACATCGCCACCTACACCGATGTCCCGGTCAAGAAAACACCACAGTGAACCAATCACACTGCGCCACCTGCTCACCCACACCGCAGGTTTCGAGGGAAGTCTCAACACTGGCAGCCCTGATCTCCAGCACATGCCGCTGGCCGACTACGTCAGATACAACCCACCCGTCTCCGTGTACCGCCCAGGCACCACCCCCGGCTACTCCAACTACGGCATCGCCCTCGCTGGACATCTCGTCGAAAAAGGCCAGTGGGCAACCCTTCCAGGACTACCTCCGCGAGCACGTCCTCGCCCCAGCCGGAATGACCACCGCAACCTTCGAACAGCCTCTACCCGACGGCATGACCAGCCAGTTGGCAGACGGCTACCCCTCGACGGTGATCCCATGCCCTTCGACGCCATGCCGGACAGCCCAGCGGGTGCGCTGAGCGGTTCCGGGGCCGATGCCGCCGCCTTCATGCTCGCCCAGCTGAACCGCTCACCCCACCTCCCTCAGCGCTCAGGGCTGGGAACAGATGTGGACCCCCGCCTGACCGAGGACACACTGGGCAACCTCGCCAACTCCCCCGCACGGGGCTCGGCTACTTCACCGGCACTCGCAACGGCCACCGGTTCGTCGCGCACAGCGGGGACCTGACTGGTTACCACTCCGAGTTCGAGATCTACCCCGACTCCCGGGTCGGCATCTTCCTCTCGGTCAACGGTGATGGCAAACGCCTCGGCAGGCCCTCGGCACGCACTTGAGAGCCGACCTCACCGAAGGCTTCGCCGACCGTTACTTCCCAACCGACAGAGTCGAGACCCCCCACCTGGAAGGCTCCGCCGAACGCGCCCACCAGGTCGCAGGCGTCTACTTTTCAAGCCAGTCGGTTCACACCACGTGGTTCTCCGCCTGGAGCACACTCGTCTCATCCAGCACCATCCAGGTGTTGGACAACGGCAACCTGCTCTACCGCGACAAACGCGACACAGCAGACAAGGAATACGTGGAAGTCGCGCCCTGGATCTGAAGGACCCGCACACCGACGCCACCCTCACCGCCCGAGTTGTCGACGGCAAGGTCGAGGCCGTCGGCGTTGGACCAGGACCAGCATCGGCTCTGCTCCCCGTCACCCCCACACAACAGGCCCTCCTCCCGGTGTTCATCGCCAGCCTTGCAGCTCTTGCCTTGGTTCTGGGGGCATGGCTCATAGGCGCCATCACGCGCCTTGTCCAGAACTGCCGCGGTCAATCCGTCCCAGGCCTACCCTGGCCGGCCCGGATCGCCCGACTCGGCGCAGTGAGCGCCGCCACCGCCCTCACCGGATGGTGCAGCGTCTTCATGGCCGTGATGGGTAGCAACTTCGACCTGCTCGAAAAACACACTCCTGCGCACCATCCAGGTGCTCCAATGGGCAGGAATCGCCGCCATCATCCCCGCAGCCCTCGACTTCATCACCACCATCAAGACCAGAGCTGGGTGGAAACGCACCACCATGGCAGCTCTCCTCCTGGCGGCGCTCCTGGCCACCTGCTGGTGGGCCTATCACCGGCAACGCCATCAACCCCAACCTCGGATTGTGAGACGAGAGGATGCGCGGACAGATGGGGTCATCACGAGAATTGTCATGGTGCCGTCCTGGCAAGACGAACGACGAAGATCGCACTGGACCGTGCGCTCAGGAGACCAACGCTGCCAGGAAGGCACCAGGATAACCGCAGTAGATCTCACCTTTCTGCGCGCCATCCACGGCAGATTATCCATCATGGTCCGACAAGGTGACGTGCTACTGGCCCTGGGAATCGCTGCGTTACCATTGCTCATCAGCCTCCTGACGGGTCTCCCCACGGCCCCCTCGCTCCTGGAGCATGGGAGACCGCGGTGGTGCTCATGGCCCTGGGGGGACTGGCGCTGATCTGGTGGCGCAAGCACCCCTTGCTGGTCCAAGGAATCATCTTCCTTCTTGCCATCCCCTTCGTGTGGCTCTTTCCGGATGATCTGTCTGGCTCAGGCATCGCCCAACCGGTGATCTCGTTCTGTCTCGGACTCCGGCTGCCCCTGCCCCGGGCAACAGTTTTGCTGACCGGTCTGGCCTCAGTCATGGCGCTCATCACGATTCTGGTGAAGCAGCCGGACTGGCCCACCGGCATCACAGTGGTGATTGCCTATTTCCTCAGCTTCGTGGTGCCCATGCTCGGCGGAGCCATGCTGGCCAGCCGGACACGGCACGAGCAGGCCGTCAGGAGACTGGAGAGTGAGGAACACGAGAAGCGACTGGCGATGACCCTCCTTGAGGAGAGGCGACGTCTGGCAGGCGAACTTCACGACGTCGCAGCCCACCACCTGGCTGGGCTGGTGGTGCAGGCAGCCGCGCTCGAACAACTGATCGACCGGGACCCCACCCGGGCCAGAGACACGGCGAGACAACTGCGCGGCCTGGGGAAGGAAGCCCTGGCCGGGCTGCGTTCAGTGGTGAAGCTGCTGCGCCACGACAACCCGCAACAAGGGTTGCGCGACATCCCCGAACTCATCGATACCACACGCGCACTGGGAGTGCCCATCACCTTGCGCCTAGCCCAGGCACCCACGCTGCCCCCACTGAGCGATACCGCCGCGTACCGGATCGTCCAGCAGGCCATCAGCAATGCCATCCAACACGCTCCCGGTGCCACGATCCACGTCGAGATCGATGCTGAGGGGCTCCGGCTGGCAATGGGCCGGGACACGGTGAAATCGGCCTCGGCAGCGGCGGCGTCGGCCTGAGGTGATGCGTGGAACGTGCCGCCGCCATCGGAGCTGCATTCGATGCCGGGCCCACAAGTACTGGCGGATGGCTGGTGCGGCTGACCTGGCCACAAGTGAGCGAGGAGGAGACATGATCTCTGTGGTGCTGGTGGATGATCAGGCCGTGGTGCGCACCGGGTTCAAGATGCTGCTGGAGGCCGAGCCCGACATCCAGGTGGTCGGTGAGGGCCTCCGACGCCGTCAAGCCGTGCAGGTCGTGGCCAGAACAAACCCGGATGTGGTGTGCATGGATCTGCGGATGCCCGCCGGGGACGGCCTGGAGGCCACGCACCGCATTGTTACCGAGCGGCAGAGGGAGACGCCTGCCGTGTTGGTGGTGACCACCTTCGACATGGACACCGACGTGTTCGGAGCCCTGAGGCCGGAGCCGACGGATTCATCCTCAAGCGACTGTGAGCCTGAGGAACTGGTGACTGCGGTACGGCGCCTGGCCGCAGGTTTCGGCTTGATGGATCAGGCAGTCACGAAACGGGTGATCGCCGAGTTTGCCCGCAGGCAGGCCACGATCCCCAGCACCGAGGCCACCCAGCTCCTCACCCCTCGTGAGCAGGAGATCATCACGCTGCTTGCCCGTGGCATGTCGAATGCGGAGATCGCGAGCGAGCTGATGGTGGAGGTCAGTACCGTGAAGTCCCATCTGACCAGGCTGCTGCCCAAGATCAGCCAGGGACCGGGTGCAGGCCGTCATCTGGGCCCATCGCCACGGTCTGACCCTGACACAGCGGCTACGAACTTGCAGGTTGCTCCGTCGGGCGCTGGGCATCCAGTGCCCGGCAGCCGAGACGCCTGAAGGATTCGCTGCCAACCATCGCCAAGGTCTCGACACTGTTCCCTGCTCAAGCTCCGGAACCGGCTCGACCAACCGAAGGCGGGACACTTGCTCCCCTCGTCCCTTTCAGGCATGATGACGCTCGAAATCCAGCAGGGCCTGCTTGACCGGCAATCCATATGCATAGCCGTTTAGGCTGCCATCGCTGCGAAGCACGCGATGGCAAGGCACGACGAGAGGAATCTGGTTGCGTGCGCAGGCGGCACCCACAGCCCGGACGGCCTTGGGACGCCCAGCCAGGGCCGCAAGCCCGGCATAGGAGAGGGTCGTCCCGCCAGGGATCCTGCGCATCTCTCCCAGACTCGCTGGAAGAACTCGCTGCCCGGCTGGCGCACGGCCAGCTCGTCCAATGCCGTCACATCGCCGGCCGCATAGGCAGACCAGCGCGGCTCGGACTGGGTGATCCTGTGGCGCTGGTGACAGCTGCCCCAGCGCATCGCCCTGCCAGGCCTTCACCAGCACCTCGTCCTCCACGATGAAGGCCCACCGGCCACCCGGTAGCTCCATGGTCAGTTCTGCTGCACAGATAACTCGCCTCCGTCCACAAATGCATCACAGCGTAAGCACGCCAGGGCTGCCAGCTCGGCCCGGGCGCGTACCTCGCGCCCGCCCGCTACCCCGAGAGCGCGCCGTAAGACCAGGTCACCAGCAGGACAGGCGTCGGATCGCCCAGGGCCCGCATGGCGATGAACTCCGCGGTCCACTCTCCCACCCCCTTGACCGCGAGGCAGCCGACGGCGGACCTCACCCGGTCCGCCTGCCCGTCCAACCGCAGGCCGGCCGCCAGCAAGGCAGCCACCGCGATGCAGGGTCGTCGCTTTGGTCCGGGTCAGCCGTAGCTCTGCCCGGAATCTATCGGGCCCCATCCCGGCCAGCACATCCGGAGCAGGCGGGATAGTCCATCCAGCACCCAGTTCAGGCGCAGCCTTCCCGTAGGTGGAGACCATGCGCGCAGCCGCGGTCTTGGCGGCGGCCAGAGAAATCTGTTGCCCCAGGACGGTGAACAAGGCGAATTCCCCGCCATCGACGGCCCCCGGTATCCGCAGCCCGGGCCGTGCGGCAATCAGCTTTCCCACAGCGGGATCAGTTCCCAGCAACGCCTGCGCTGGCTGCGGGTCGGCATCGAGGGCCAGCCACCGCCGGACAACCGTCAGGGTTTCAGTCAGTGCCGACAGCCCCGGCAGGTTCACCTCAAGGTGGCCGCGCAGATCGACCGCCACTGTCGCAGTCCCCGCACCAGTTGTGATCAGGCGCTCTATGCGGTCCCCACCGCCCGTTCCACCAGGGACGATGTGAGGCCAGCGCAGCGCGCATCGCATCACCCGCAGCCGCCCCAGGACTCAGGTATCCGCAACACCAGGCGGCACCGTCCGCCATCGTGGCGCTCCACCGCCGACGCACGTCGCAGCCGGGACGGAGCAGCACCGAACTCGGCCCGCATCACGGCATTGAACTGACGGACGCTCCCGAAACCCGCGGCGAACGCGATATCTGCCAGCTGCCAGCCGGTTTGATCCATCAGCGCCCGGGCAGTGTGGGCTCGCCGGCTTTGCGCCAGCTGCTGGGCGGTAGCGCCGACCTCCGCGACCAGCACCCTGTTCAGATGCCGCTGGCTGACACCCAGCCGCTTGGACATCGAGGCGATACCACGCTCATCGGCCTCACCATCGCGAATGGCCCGGATCGCGCATGCTGCCAGGTCTGCACGGTCGTCCCATCCCTTCATCCCAGGAAGCCGGTCGGGACGGCAGCGTCTGCACGCCCGGAAGCCAGCCGCCACGGCTGCGGCCGCGCTGGCGAGAAAACGACAGTTCTCCGCCAGGGGCAGCCTGGCAGGACACGATGGGCGGCAGTAGATACCGGTGGAGGTCACCGCAAGCACGAAATGCCCATCCCACGCCTGGTCACGACCGGAACATGCCCGGTAGCAGGCGTCTTCGTCAAGAGGCAGCAGACTCACCCTCCCAAGTCTGCCCGCGGCATAGGCATGATCTCTGGCGGGATCTGGACATGGCAGTAGTGAAATTCAGCCAAAAATCCCTCGCCCTGTCCCCTGTCACCTCCCAGCAAGGCACTAATGTTCATGTATGGCCTCAAAGTCGAGTATTCACGTAGCAATCAGTTCTCCCGACCAGATCCGTAATGTCATCCTCGTCGGAGCCAGCGGGTCAGGGAAAACCACCCTTTTCGAACACCTCTTGCGCGCCAGGGTGGAGGGGTATCGCGGCGAGAAGGACACCCCGGAGCGGGCGGCCTCGCTCACCTTGGCCTCCATTCCCGCCCGGGACGTGCAGATCAACCTCCTGGACGCCCCTGGACATCCTGAGTACGTCGGTGAGCTACGCGCCGGGCTACGCGCTGCCGACGCGGCGGTGTTTGTGATCCCAGCTGGGAGGAGATCCAGCCGGCCACCGTCGCGCTCTGGGAGGAGTGCCAGGGAGTGGGGCTGCCCCGCATCATCGCCATCACGAAACTGGACCAGGGCCGCGCCGACTTCCTCACCATGGTCGAGGTCTGCCGCGACGCCTTCCGGGGAGGGCGTCGTCGCGGCGCTGCTGCCAATCCGCGAGGGCGACCGCTCCACCGGCAACATCTCACTGCTGAACAAGCGCATCCACGACTATTCCTCCGGCACCCGCGTCTCCCGCGACGCCAATGAAGAGGAGACCGCCTACATCGACGAGCAGCGCTCCCGCTGCTCGAGGCGATCATCACCGAGCTCCAGGACGAGGACCTCATGGAGCGCTACCTCGAGGGCGAGGAGATCGCCGTGGCCGAGGTGTACGAGGTGCTGAACAAGGCGATCATCAGCGCCCGTTTCTTCCCAGTGCTACCCGCCCACACCACCAGCGACGTCGGCACGGAGGAGCTGCTGCGCTGGATCGAGAAGGGTTTCCCCGGCCGCGAACACCACGACCGTTCCCGATATCGTCACCCTCGATGGCGAGACCCTGCCCGCGCCACCTGCGACCCGGAGGGTCCCTCGTCGCGCAGGTGATCCGCACCACCAGCGACCAGTACTCGGGACGCCTATCGCTGATACGGGTCTTCTCGGGCACGCTGCGCACCGACGACGCCATCCACGTCTCGGGCAGGCGCGAGTTGTTCGGCGAAACCGAGGATCCGTCGCACCCCGACCACGACGAAAGCGACAAGGCGGGCCAGCTCTCCGCCCCCATCGGCCTGGAGCTGGTGGGCAAAGACAAGGCCATCGCGGGTGAGATCGTCTACGTGGCCCGCCTGGCCAAAGCCGAGACCGGGATTCCCTGTCCAGCCCGGATCGCCCGGGTGCGATCCGGCCCTGGCGCGTCCGCAGGCGCTGCTGCCGGTCGCGATTGAGGCCGACACCCGGGGGACGAGGACAAGCTCGGCGGCGCACTGCAGCGGCTGGCCGTGGAAGATGTCACCGTCAGGCTGGAACGTCACCCCGAGACGGACCAGCAGCTGCTCTGGACGATGGGGCAGGCCCACAAGGAACTGCTGCTGGCACGTCTCAGGCAGCGCTATGGGCTGAGCATCCACGAGGTCCCGGTCAAGGTGCCGCTGCGGGAGACCTTCATCGCACCGGCCAAGGCTCAGGGGCGTCACGTGAAGCAGTCGGGCGGCCTACGGACAGTACGCGGTCTGCGACATCGAGATCACTCCCCTGGAACGCGGCGCAGGATACGAGTTCATCGACAAGGTGGTCGGCGGCGCTGTTCCCCGGCAGTTCATCGGGTCGGTGGACAAGGGCATCCAGACGCAGATGGCCAAGGGCACCCTGTTCGGCTTCCCGATGGTCGACATCGCCGTGACCCTGTACGACGGCAAAGCCCACTCCGTGGACTCTTCGGACATGGCCTTCCAGACCGCGGGAGCCCTGGCCCTGCGTGAAGCGGCCACCGAGAGCAACATTGGGGTGCTGGAGCCGGTGGACCGAGTCCGGATCACCGTCGGCGAGGCCCTGCTCGGACCGGTCCTGACGGACCTGGCGGGCCGCCGCGGGCAGGTGCTGGGCAGCGACGCCGACACCGAGCACCACGCCATCATCGACGCCTTGGTCCCGCAGCTGGAATTAATCAACTACCCCATCGACCTGCGCGGCCTGGCGCAGGGCACGGGTAGCTTCACCCGTGAATTCCACAGCTACGAGCTCATGCCCAGGGAGCTCTGGCCACAGAAGTAGGGCTCCCCACCGCCAGGGGACGCCACGGCCCAGCCCGTCCCGGGACCTCCTCCACACGTAGCCTTGAGCGCCGCTGGATCATCCAGCGGCGCTCAGGGTGTGGAAGATCTGCCGGATGGGTCAGATGGAGTGCAGCGGCCGGTCCCAGGGGGCCAGGTTGTTGCGATCCACGATCTGCTTGCCGAACGGCGAGCAGGTGACCGGGATCATCTTGAGCGAGACGATCGCATTCACGATCCCGACGATGGTGATCGCCTGGGCGATGGCGGCGACGATGTGGCCGATGGCCAGCCACCAGCCGCAGAAGATGAACCACACGATGTTCATGGCGTCGCTGCCAACCCCCGCGTCCGGCCTGCGGATCACGGCTTTCCCGAAGGGCCAGGCGACGTAGGCAGCCATCCGGAAGGCGGCCACGCCGAACGGGATGGTGATGACGAACACGCAGGCGATGACTCCTGCTAGGAAATAACCGATAGCCAGCCAGACACCGGCAAAGAGGAACCAGATCAGATTCAGCAGGGTGCGCATGGTCTCCAGGATAAGGATTCCCTGGCTCACACGGCCTCAGGTATCCCCCTGAATCCTCTCCTGTTCCAGCAGCCTTCGTCTGGACACGAAGGTGTAGGTGACCGGGTCGAACTCCGCCTCGCCGCCGAAGGCGGTTTCCATGACACCGGCGGCGGCCAGGTCTGCGGGAGTACCCGTGCGCATACCGTCGCCTGCACCGGCTACCCAGAGCTGGTCGGCGTGCCGGGCCGCGACCTCGACGTCGTGGGTGCAGACCACCACGGCAAGGCGGTGGCCATGGGCCAGGTCCTGCAGCATCTCGAACACCCGGACCCGGCCCGGAGGGTCCAGGAACGCTGTTGGCTCGTCGAGCAGCAGCAGCCTCGGCTCCTGCGCGATGGCGCGGGCGATCATCACTCGCTGCCGCTGCCCGTCGGACAGCTCCCACAGCATCTGGCCTGCCAGCTGGCCCACGCCGACATCGTCCAGGGCAGACATGACCGCGGCGCAGTCCGTGGCCCCAAGGCGCCCAGACCAGCCGGTGTGGGGATGGCGGCCGAGCGCGACGACGTCGAAGACCGTGAGACGTCCCGGATCCACCCGGTCGGTGAGCACGACAGCGACCTGGCGGGCCACCTCGTCGCGTTTCATCCGGCTGATCTCCTGGCCAAGTAGCTTCACGCTCCCTGCAAGCGGCGGTTGCAGTCCGCTGATGGTCCGCAGCAGAGTGGATTTGCCCGCCCCGTTCGGTCCCACCAGTCCGACCAGCCCGCCTGCCTCAGGGTGGCGTCGAGTCCCGTGAGGACTGTCCGGACCCGCCGGTGGGTCCGGTACCCGACGGTGAGTCCCACCAGTTCCAGGACGTTCACAGGGCAAGCCTCCTACGCTGCAGCAGGATCCAGATCACCACGGGCGCACCGAAGGCGGCGTTGATCGCGTTGAGTGGCAGCACGCCGTCCCCGGAAGGGCGGCGATGATGTCAGCCAGCAGCGTCAGCAGCGCACCCACCAAGGCGGTTGCGGGAATGAGGATACGGTGGTCAGAGGTGTTGAAGATGCCCCGGGCCAGGTGGGGCACGGCGATGCCGAGGAACTGGATCGGCCCGCAGAAGGCGGTGACGGTTCCCGCCAGCACCGAGGTCAGCGCTATCAAAGCGGTGCGCATCATCGTTAGGCGTAGTCCCATGCTCTCGGCGTAGCGTTCCCCCAGCAGCAGGGCGTTGAGGGGCTTCGCCAGCGTCAGGGAAGCCAGCAGCCCGGCCCCGATCACGAGGCTGATCAGGACGAGGTTCCCCAGGTCACCCCGCCGTAGCTGCCAAAATGCCATCGCGAATAGGCCGCGATCAGCTGGGGGTTGAGAACGACATCATGACGCTGACGCCCGCCGACACCAGGTAGCCGATCATCACGCCCACCAGCAGCAGCGTCACGGCGGAGCGCACCACTCGTCCCAGCAGCAGTACCAGGGACATCACGGCTCCCGCCCCCAGGGCGGAGGCGACGATGACTGCCAGGTCGCCGCCGATCCCAAGCCCAGCGGTCAGGAAGGCGGCCCCCGTGCCGCCGCCCACCAGGATCACCCCCCGCCACGCCGAGGGATGCGCCGGAGGAGATGCCGAGGATGAAGGGGTCGGCCAGCGGATTGCGGAACAGGGTCTGCATCGCCAGCCCGGTTGTCCTGAGCGCGGCCCTGCCAGGCAGGCGGTGATAGTACGCGGTAGGCGCACTGACCCGACTATCAGCTGGGCGATGGGCCGGGTGGGCTGACTGGTCAGCACCGCCCAGACCTCCTGGAGGGTGATCTGGGCGGGGCCGAGCAGCAGGCCCGCAGCTACCGCCGCCACCAGGGCAGCGGCGAGGACCGCGAACCTGACCGGGTGGCGCATCAGGTCGGCAGCTGCTCGTAGAAGGTGAACTCCTGGTCGGTGAAAAGATCTGAATGAGCAACCTTGGTGAGGTCGCGAAGAACCAGGTCGGGACGCACCACGCCCAGCTGCCAGTAGTCGTTTCCGCCACCCGCATTGATGCGCTTGGTTGGGTTGTAGACTCGCCGTCCTTGGCGCCCTTGATGGTCGCCAGGTTCGGGTCCTCGGCACCGATGGCGGAGATGGTCTGCCATTTCTTCGTCATGTCGGCGTTGACCCAGATATCGGCCTGCGCCCCGGCCTCCAGCATCGTCTCGATCTGGGCGGGATCGCTGCCGCTGGATTCGTCGTCGGCGAACACGTACTTCATCCCGGCATCGGCCAGAACGCCGCCAGGTAGCTTCGTCCCCGGCCCCGGTACCACTGGCCGTTGAAGGGGCACCGGCTATGACGCTGGGCCGGTCGGTCGCCTGCTGGGCCTTCTCCTTGACAGCCGTGTAGTCGGTTTCAATCTGGGTGAAGACCTGGTTGGCGGTGCTCTCGGTGTTGGTGAACAGCGCCGTGAACTTCAGCCACTCGGCACGGCCGAGTGGGAGTGTTCTCCAGCCATTCAGCGTTGCCTACCACAGGGATCCCGAGTTCCCGGATCTTGTCATAGGCCGGGTCTGGGGTACCGCTGGAGAAGAACACGTCGGGCGTTGCGGCAGCCACGGTCTCCACGTTCATTCCACCGGACTCGTTCCCGAACCCGGTGATCTTGCCCTCGGCAATGCGCTTGACGATGGGATCGGACCAGACCATCGCCGGCGACTCCACCGCGGCCAGGGAATCGGTCACGTTCAGCAATTCGAAGGCCGGCAGCTGCGTCGTCGATGAGGTCGCCGCCCGATGGACGGGGATGCTGATGCGTTGTGCGCTCGCAAGTTCGGCGGGCAGCTCGGGGCTGGCCCCGCACTGAACGAGCACGTAGGTCTCAGGTGAGGCACCCTGGACGGGTTCCTTGACGGTCACGGTCTTGTAGGAGCCGTGATATTCCACCGTGACACCGGCGGCTTGGGTGAAGCTTGCCTTGTCGGGGAAGTAGTCGGCATTAGCGTCGTACTGGGTGACGCAGCATCACTCCCACGCCCGGTGGGGCTTGCGGAGGGCTCCCATCACCCTGTTGTGGTCGACTGGGAGCGAGGCCGCTGGCAGCAGCGTGACGGCAGCGAAGGCTGCGAGGGTTCGGGTGAATTCCACGTTGATCACCAATCCTGGATATCGCGTCCTTTGGGATGGTCATCGAAGGCAGTTCCTGACTTCCCCACGCAGGGGTCACAGTGGCGCGACCGTTCCGGATTCACACCGGATTCCTGCGCAACGAGACTAAGCGAGAACTTACCTTGAGTTGCCCGGCCAGGTCTCAGGGTATCACGGTTATCATCGCGGGGTGAAACCGTCTCGTCCTCAGCGCACCGTGGTCAGCTTCGTGCGTCGCAGCACCCGGATGAACGATTCCCAACAGGCCGCCTGGGACCGCTACCGGGACCGTTTTCATGGTCGAGGTGCCGGCGGTCGACATGGACACCTCGATCGCCGACGACGCCCATGTCGACTGGGACGAGGTGTTCGGACGGCGGGCGCCACGCATCGTGGAGATCGGCTCGCGTAATGGCGACTCGCTGGTTCCCATGGCCAAAGGCGCGTCCGGTAGCCGACTTCGTGGCTTTTTGAGGTTTTCCGCCCGGGTGGCTTCACGCTGGGCCGGCTGGGCCGCGAGCAGGTCGGCAACGCGCGTATCGTGCCGGCCAATGGCGCTCAGGGTCTGGCAATCCTGTTCGACGATGCCTCGCTGCAGGAGTTGTGGACCTTCTTCGCGGATCCGTGGCGCAAGGCCCGCCATCACAAACGACGTCTGGTCAGCACTGGTTTCGCCGACCTGGCGGCGGCGAGGCTCCAGCCCGGCGGGATCTGGCGGCTCGCCACCGACTGGGAGGACTACGCCCTATGGCAGCGCCAGACCCTCGATGCCCATCCCCGCTTCGAGAACATCCACGGCGGCTGGGCACCACGCTATGAGGAGCGGCCCGTCACGAAATACGAAGCCAAGGGGCTGGTCCAGGGCCGCAGGGTTTTCGACCTGGCCTACCGGCGGCTGCCATGACGCGGCTGCGCATCGACCCTGGCCTACGACGGTGGCAGGTTTCACGGCTGGGCTGCCCAGCCCGGGCTGCGCACGGTCCAGGGAGTACTGGAGGAGTCGCTGGGCAGGTTGCTTCGCCTGGACCCGCCGCCGTCGCTGACCGTCGCGGGACGCACGGATGCCGGAGTGCATGCCCGCGGGCAGGTGTGCCACGCCGACCTGGAAAGCACTACCCCGCCGGCGGACCTGCTGCGGCGGCTGCGCCGCATCTGCCCCTGACGACATCGCAGTCCGCGACGTCACCGAGGCCCCCGAGGGTTTCGATGCACGGTTCTCTGCCATCTGGCGTCGCTACTGCTACCGGCTGATCGACTCCGAGCAGACACCGGATCCGCTACTGCGCACCCAGGTGACCCAGCTCAGGCACCCCTTCCACCTCGGCACCGCCCAGCAGGCGACGCGGCTGCTGACGGGGCTGCGCGACTTCGCCCCTGTTCTGCAAGGCCCGTCAGGGGCCACCACCATCCGGGAGCTGCGGAGTTCTCTGTCTCCCCAGCGCGTCGACGGGGTAATCGAGGTGCATCTGCTGGCCGACGCCTTCTGCCACTCCATGGTGCGGGCCCTGGTTGGCGCGCTGACCGTGGTCGCTGGGGGCCGCCGGAATCTGGCCTGGCTGGAGGAAGTCGCCGCCAGCGACCATCGCTGCGGCCAGGTGCCGCTGATGCCTCCCCACGGCCTGGTGCTGGAGGAGGTGGGCTATCCCGCTGACGATCAGCTTGCAGACAGGGCCAGGCAGGCCCGCGCCCGCCGGAGCCTGGAAGAACCAGGGGAAGCATGAGCCACTATTTCACCAACGACGACTCCCCCATGGTCACCCGGGAGATCCGGGCCACGGTTTTCGGACGGGATCTCGTCTTCACCACCGCAAACGGGGTGTTCTCGGCCCCGCCTGGACCTGGGAACGTCGGTGCTGCTGCGCAGCGTCGAGGCACCGCAGTGCGGGCACCTCCTCGACCTGGGCTGTGGTTTCGGACCCATCGCGGTGGGGTTAGCCGCTGTCAGTCCGAGGGTGACAGTCGATGCGGTCGACATCAATGAACGGGCACTTGCCCTAACCCGTCTCAATGCGGAGCGTGCCGGGGTGGCCGGCCGGGTGAGGACTTTCTCGCCCGATGACGCCACCCTATGACGAGATCTGGTCTAATCCGCCGATCCGGATCGGCAAGCAGGCTCTCCACGACCTCCTGCTCACCTGGCTGCCGCGACTGAAACCCGGTGGTGCCGCCTACCTGGTGGTGGGCAAGAACCTGGGAGCGGACTCCCTGACGGCCTGGCTGACCGGCCAGGACTGGCCCACGAAGAAGCTGGCCTCTGCCAAGGGATTCCGGGTGCTGAGGGTCCAGCGCAGCGACTCGCCAGCCTGATCCATCCGGCAGGCACCCGCGAGGCTGCATAGGATAGAGCAGACCTGCGCGGCCCGGCCGCGTGTCCCCAACCGAGGAGTCTCGATGACCTACGTCCTGCCCGATCTCGACTACGACCTGACTTGGCTCATTTAGTGTCGTTCCCGGGTGTTGTGGATGGCGTCGAGCCAGGCTTGGATGTTGTCGGGGATGGGGTCTTCAGCGGTGACGATGGCGTCGCCGGCTTGGATGTCGATGGTTCGGTAGCGGCGTAGTGTCTTGACCAGGGTCTTCAAGCTGACTTTTGGTGGTGGCCTCAACCAGCGAGCGACGGCGAGGGCGGCGAACACGATGGTGAGGTGGGCCTCGATCGAGTCTTTCAGGTGGTGGTAGATCGGGCGGGCTTTCAGATCGGATTTGCTCATCCGGAACGACTTCTCGATCTGCCACAACTGGTAGGCGCCGATCACGTACTCCGGCCTCGGGTCAGCCAGGTTCGTGATGTATCCCTTCCAGCCAGCCAGCGCTTTGGCTTTGGCCTCCAAGTCCCGGTTCACCGATTTCTGTGCGCCGGTGAGAGTGATGAACCGGTTCCGTTTCACCGGGATCTTCCCGCGACCACGCGTTCGGCCTTGCTGACCTGCTCGCTGATACCGCGCAACGTCCGGCGTGCTCGGTCGGCCCGGTACTGGTAGTAGATCGTCTCTGTCACTGCTGCCCCGGCCGGGCCCCTCGACCAGGGTTGAGTCAGGGTCAGCCCGTCAGGGGCTGCTGACCGGAATGGGTCTTCAGCCACTCCCGCACGATGTAGGGGACCTCGGGAATCTTCTGACCCACGATGAACCGCAACCCCGCCCCGGACAACGCCCGCAGGTTCCCGTCAGACAACATGCCCGCATCAGCCACCACCGTCACCTCCGGCAGGGCGTGAGCGGCCTGGAACGCCTGGAGCGACGGGATGATCGTGGTCGTCTCCGCACGGTTACCCCTCGAACGCCTCCACCATCAACGGGAACCCCGCGCGTCGGTCAACAACCCGATGGTGATCTGGGGTTCCAAGCGGCGTTCCTTGCTGTATCCGGGTTCCCGGAACCCGTCCCCAACATCAGTCCTCAAAGTAGAGCGTGCTCACGTCGTACAACACCAAGGTGGCAGGCCCCAACCCCACATGCGCTGCGCACGCGGACGCTATCTGCTGCCGCCACGCCGGCTCGGCATACACGGCGAGCCGACGCTTCACCGTCGCGTAGCCGCAAGGCCGAACCCCGATCTCTTCGAGCACCCGCAAGGTCTCGAACTTGCTGGCCGGCTCGATCAACCGGCCCAGCACCAACTGCTTGAAAAACCTCGTCACCACCACTGGCGGTATCGAACCCGAGCCGTTCAAACCCGACCGACAAGGCATTCCACAAGTGCTCCGCCCGCGACCGCCGGATCGGTAGCGCCCGCCGTCGTGGCTGCCCGTCCCCGAAATCGAGTTCGTCCTGACCAGCGGCGATCATGCGTTGCCGCGCCACCGCTTTCAACACCTCAACATCCTCCGGTGTGTGTGCTGACCCGATGTGATCCATCGACCGCGATCCACGAGACGACGACCACACCACCTGAACCGCCGTCGCCCCCGACGCGGTCTTCACCGTCCTCACATACGGACTCACCCCAACAGGCTAAAACACCCCGATTAGTGCACACCACACCAACCAAAACCCCTAGCCAACACCCCCTCCAACCCCAAAAACACCAAACATGAGCCAAGTCAGGGCCTGGCTGACCGGCCAGGACTGGCCCACGAAGAAGCTGGCCTCTGCCAAGGGATTCCGGGTGCTGAGGGTCCAGCGCAGCGACTCGCCAGCCTGATCCATCCGGCAGGCACCCGCGAGGCTGCATAGGATAGAGCAGACCTGCGCGGCCCGGCCGCGTGTCCCCAACCGAGGAGTCTCGATGACCTACGTCCTGCCCGATCTCGACTACGACTACGGTGCCCTGGCCCCCACATCGCTGCGGAAATCATGGAGCTGCACCCACGACAAGCACCATGCTGCCCTATGTCGCCGGGGCCAACACCGCGCTGGAGCAGCTGGCCGAGGCCCGCGAGTCAGGCAACTTCGGCGCCATCAACAAACTGGAGAAGGACCTGGCCTTCCACCTGGGCGGCCACATCAACCACTCCACGTTCTGAAGAACATGTCGCCGGAAGGCGGCGGCCGTCCCTGAGGGTGAGCTGGCCGCAGCCATCGACGAGTACTTCGGCGGTTTCGAGGGCTTCCGAAGCAGTTCAACGCAGCCGCCAACGGCATCCAGGGGTCCGGCTGGTCGATGCTAGTCTTCGACACGCCAGGACGCCGCCTGAACATCAACCAGCTGTACGACCAGCAGGGGCAACCTGCCGCCGCGCAGATCCCGCTGTTGCAGCTAGACATGTGGGAGCACGCCTTCTACCTGCAGTACAAGAACGTCAAGGGCGACTACGTCAACGCCTGGTGGAACATCGTCAACTGGAAGGACGTTGCCGAGCGGTTCGCCAAGGCCCAGGCCTTCGCCGCCTGACCCGATGACGATGGCCCCGGCAACTCACTCAAGATTGCCGGGGCCATCGTCTTGTGTGCTTCCGGGCTCAGCGGCCTCGGTGCCCGTTCCAGCACAGAAAATCCCCTGTGGTTTCCGGTGCCGGCGTACCTGTTCTTTTTGGACAGGCAACACTGTTCTCGCGGCTGGGGCTTAGACGGAACAAAGTCCGCGAGGCTGGTGCTATGAAAGATTCGACGAACAACTCCGCATCATCTGCTGAGAAGGAACGAGTACTGACGGCACTACAGAGCCTGGTGGACGAAGACTTCCCAGCGGCCTTGGCTACAGTGCGTGATCCCCAAGGCAACACCACCAGCGCAGTCGCAGGTGTAGGCAACCTGGAAACCGGCGAAGCCCCACCCCTCGACGGCGAAGTCCGCATCGGATCCAACACCAAAACCTTCGTAGCAGTGGTGATCCTGCAACTCGTCCAAGAAGGCAAAATCACCCTCGACGAACCCATCGAAACCTACCTCCCAGGCCTACTCCACGGCGAAGGCATCGACGCCGCAAAAATCACCGTCCGCCAACTCCTGCAACACACCAGCGGCCTCCCCGAATACACCGACACTGTTCCTGGCGAGACCGACATCTTCCAGATCAGAGACAACTACTACTCAACCCGCGACCTACTCGATGTCGCCCTGAGCAAACCAGCAGCCTTCGAACCCGGCAGCCAATTCAGGTACACCAACACCAACTACATCGTGTTGACCTTGCTGGCTGAGAAGGTCACCCACCGGGCCCCCTGGCCGAGCAGATCACCCAGCGCATCATCGAACCCCTCGGACTCACCCACACCTACTACCCGAACCCCGGAGAGGAAGACATCCGCAACACGCACCCCCACGGCTACCACCGCAACACCCCCACCGAGAATTGGCAAGACATCACCCACATGGACCCCTCCTGGGCCGGCGGCGCGGGAGCCATGATCTCCACCCCCAGCGAACTAACCACGTTCATCCAGGCAACCTTCGACGGCACCCTCCTGAGCCCGGACTCCATCACCGAGATGCAGAAGACCGTCGATACCGACCACCCCGAGCTCGGGATGAACGGCTATGGCTTGGGCATTTTCAGCCTGCCTCTCAGTTGCGGTGGCGAGGCCTGGGGACATACCGGCGGCCTCTTTGGCTATACCAGCCAGAGCATGATCGGCCCCGACGGCACTGCTGTGGCCATCGCCGTCACCGCCATGCCGTTGGCGTTCGCCACCGGAGTCGCGGATATGGAGCCTATGCTGCAGAAGCAGAAGCTGATGTCCGACACCATCGACTCGCTGCTGTGCAACCGCTGAAAACAATGCCGCTCCACAGGACCGTGACCAGGGACACACGACTGCGCCTGACCCACGACATATCCGGCTCACCCAGCGTTGCAGATCGCCGCCGCGACCTGCAGGTCGCGGCGGCATTCTGGGTCTCAGGGGTAGTTTGAGTCCCAGTCCACGATTGAGAACTGTATGCGTATAGCACTGATCACCGGTGCAGGACGACGGGAAGGGCTGGGCCACGAAAATCGCCAGGCAGCTTGGGAGCGGGAATATCACGTGATACTGACCGCCCGTCAGCTGGGACAGGTCGAGCCTCTTGCCCAGGAATTGAGGAATTCCGGTCTGGGCGCCTCCGCGCTGAGCCTGGATGTGAGCGACGAGGCGAGCGTTACAGCGGCCGCACAGGATGTAGCCGCTGAATTCGGTCACCTGGATGTTCTCGTCAACAATGCCGTCGCGATGGTGTCCTCAGGAACAATCATGGAAAAGGACCTGGCCGAGCTCAGCCAGGAGTTCGAGACCAACGTGGTTGGTGTCTGGCGCGTCACGAAACACTTCGTCCCGCTGCTCGCCTCGGGTGGGCACGGCCGGTGGTGAACGTCTCCAGTGGGGCGGGTTCCTTCTGGGATCCGGACTATGGGCTGGTCAATTACCCGGGGTTTTGCTCTCGCTGGTTCTGGCGATGCACCGATCACCGCTTATGGGCTGACCAAACTTGCGCTCAATGGTTTGACCATCAAGATGTCGAAAAGACCTCAGAGGCGACCACATCCTGGTCAACTCGGTCTGCCCAGGAGTCACCGACAGCCGGGGAGTCGGCTTCGGACGTTCCGCAGCGGAGAGCGCCAAGGGAATCGTCTGGGCGGCGACACTGCCCGACGATGGGCCAACTGGATTGTTCTTCCGCGACGGCAAACAGCTGCCCTGGTAAATAAAACCCACACAACGACAGAGGGATAAGAAATGCAGACCATCACACTCAACACCGGCGCGAAGATGCCGGTGATCGGGCTGGGCGTCTTCCAGATGGACGACGCCACGATCCGCGACGTCGTGCCCGCCGCTGTCGACGCGGGCTACCGCCTAATCGACACCGCCTCGCGCTACTACAACGAGAAAGCCCTCGGCCAGACTCTCGCCGAGCTGGACGTCCCCCGCGAGGAGCTCTTCATCACCACCAAGCTGTGGTTCAAAGACTACGGCCAGGAAAGACGAAGGACGCCCTCAAGGTGTCGCTGGAGAACCTGGGCCTGGAATATCTGGACCTCTACTTGATGCACCAGCCGTTCAGCGACTACTACGCGGCCTGGCGGGACATGGGGGAGGCCATGTCAGAGGGTCTGGTGAGGGCCATCGGCGTCTCGAACTTCTACCCGGACCGCTACCTGGACTTCGTGACCCACGCGGGAATCATCCCGCCGTCAATCAGCGGGAGACCCACCCCTACAACCAGCAGATCGAGATGCAGGAGCTGATGGCCGAGTACGGCACGGTGCTGCAGGCCTGGGGTCCACTCGGACAGGGCAACACGGCGATCCGGGAGGATCCCATCCTGGTAGGGATCGCCGAGGCGCATGGTGTAAGCGTCGCCCAGGTGATCATCCGCTGGCTCATTCAGCGCGGCGCAACCCTGGTCGCCAAATCCACCCACGAGGAGCGGCTGCGCGCCAACCTCGACGTCTTCGGTTTCGCCCTGTCCGAGGAGGAGATGAACGCCATCGCCGGTGTGGACAAGAAAACCCCAAACGCGGGCTTCACCCACCAAGACCCCCGGATGCTGCAGGCACTGCTGCGCCTGGAGTGACAGCGGTCTGACAAAACTGCACGGCTGCCCGGAGAACACCTGGCTAACCCCATGACGATGAGAATGCAGGAGCACCCAGCTCGTGCGATGCCACAGTTGACAAAGCCACCGGGCAGCCTGTGGATCAAACCCGCTCCGCTAGGGTGAGAAGATCTTCTCCCCCTAGCGGAGCCAGTGGCAGATCGCACCATTTATGCTTACGTGGAATGCAGCTTCCGGTCTTCCTCTCTGCGATTATCCACACCCAGGGAGCGGATTATCCGGTGCCGCATCAAACCCCGCGCCAGACTGATTAGGCCTGGCAACCAGAAAAATAAGGGAACACTCCATGGCTCAAGACGGAAACTACATCTTCCCACTGGCCGAGAACGTGACAAGGGAGCATGTCTCGTACCTGAATCGTTACGGTATAGGAATCGTTGCGGATCTCTACGCTCCCGCAGATCTGGGCCGTTCCACGAGGCATCATGCGCTACTCGTCGGCTCTCCCTATGGAGCGGTGAAAGAGCAGGTGGCGGGAATCTCTACGCCAATAAGCTGGCGAAGCACGGCTACGTGACCCTGGCGTTCGACCCCTCTTACAACGGATACTCCAGGGGTGAGCCCCGCCACGTCTCCTCTGGCCTGAGTTGTCGCAGTTTAGTGACCCAGGATTTTCTCGATTATTGCTGTGGTGTCGGGGGTTATGTGGGGTTGGGCGGTGATGGTTTGACCGGCGATTTGGATGGTGACTTGGCGTAGGGGTCGTAGGGTTCGAATCAGTCGTTTGATGCTGATGCCGGTGGTGGTTTGGAGCTGGCGGGCGATGGCAAGAGCGGTGAAACACGATGGTGAGGTGGGCTTCGATCGCTTCGACTTGGTGGTGGAAGATTGGCCTGGCTTTTGAGGTCGTGTTTGGACATCCGGAATGATTGTTCGATGTTCCATAGGTCGTGGTAGGCGTCGATCACTTCCCTGTCCTGGCATGGCGGTTATGGGAATGTTGGTGACGTAGCCTTTCAACCCGACCAGTTGTTTCGCTCGGGTCAGCGCTTCCTCGTTGAGGACAGCGGTGCCTTTGCTGGTGGTCACGAACCGTGGGTTGCGGGCGGTCTTCTCGCCGGCCACGACGGCCCGGGCCTTGTTCTCCTGCGCGGTGAGGGTTCTACGGTCGTGGAGTGCACGTTTGTGGCTGTAGTGCCATACAGCCCGCCACGAATGCGGATACCGGATTGGATCCCAAACCGGTTCGGCCCTGTTCCGTAATGGGGTTGGCTGTCTGGGCCCTGGTGGTTTTATCCCTAGGGGTGATCGTGTCGATCAGTTGTCCGTCAGTGAACGCGTCCCCTATGCCAGCGGAAATGTTTGGCGAGGTCACCCGGGGCTTTGACCGGGCGGGACCTGACAATGAACCTCAATCCCGCCTCGTGAAGTGTTTGAGGTTGGTCATCGACAGCATGCGGCGTCGGCGACCACCACCACTTCGCCGAGCTGGTGTCGGGTCGTGAACTGGTTGATGATCGGGATGATGGTGTGGGTTTCGGTTTTGTTGCCTTCCCAGGAGCCGATCTCCAGCGGGAACCCATGGCGGTCTACGAGAAGCCCGACGATGATTTGCGGATCGACGCGGCGTTCCTTGCTGTATCCGACCTTGCGGAGCTTGTCTTCGTGCTCGACCTCGAAATGCAGGGTCGTCACGTCATACATCACTAGTGTCACGTCTCCGTCTCTCGGTGGCGTGGCCGTAACAAGCCGCAGCCAACTGGTCTCGGTAACCCCGCCTTGCGATCCTGGCCAGACAGCGGTGCATCGTCGCCCGGTGCACCGGAACAATCCCGAGCTCGGTCAAGACCCGGGCACTGTCCAGCATCGATGTCGGCTCGACCAGGCGGGCCAGCACGAGCTGGAAGAACGCCTCATCACCGACCACGTCGAAACCCAACGCCTTCCAAGTAGCCCAGACCACCTCAACCAGCAAAGCGGAACTGCTCCCAGTGACCACCGCAGGCTGCGTGGGTGTCGCTGCGCTGAAGTCCAGCATCTGCTGATCTGGTGGGACTCAGCTTGGCCCGGCCAGCGGCCATCAACACAGCCAGCCCGGCCTCGTCATGGGCAGACCCGAGATGCTCGATGATCCGGTTTTTGCGGCCTTCCTTGACCACGATCTGCACAGCTGTCGCCCCGGAAGCGGTCTTCACCTTCCGCAGAAACGGGCTCACCTACCAGATCCCTACCCCCGATTAGTCAGGGTCTCGGCAAAGTCTTTCATTCTTCGTGTTGGCTAGGGGATTTGTCGGGGTTGGGTGATGAGTTGGAGTGGTCGCAGAGGGTCTCTAGAGTGGTGTCTGAGGGCTGCGGCGATGCTGACAGCTCCGGCCAGGCGATGGAGGCTGATCGCGGTGTTGCGTAGCGTGGCCATCACGGCGGGGCCGTGCCCGGTGTGGAGCTGGTGACGGTCCTCGTCGAAGGTCACATCCCTGACCCAGTGCAGCCGGTTCTCGATACCCCAATGACTCTGGATGAGGTCAGCGAGGTCAGCGGGGCTGGTCTGGCGGGCATCGAGGGAGGTGATCAGGTAAACCACCTCCACGGTCTTGCGGCCGTCGATGGTGCGAGTACGGCGCAACTGTGCGACCTGACGGGCACCCGGCCAGTCGATCCAGTCAGGGACCCTGACAGACCTTGATCGTGCGCCTCACGCGCCGGCCATGACCGGTGGTCGTGCTGTGGTGGGCGGGGATGTTCTTCCAGGGCAAGGCCTTGAGCGCGGTCCGTAGGCGGGGCTGGTTGCCTTTCACCGTCAGCACGTAGTCAGCGACCCTGCCCGGTAAGGGTGCAGGCAGTGGAGCGCTGGGTGTGCAACGCATCAGCGGTGACAACGATCTTGCTGCGTGGCAGGGATTCCAGCAGAACCGGCAGGGGCGGCGATCTCGCCGGTCTTCGCGGGGAGCTGGTGTTGTGCGGCCACGATCCCGCCGCGGGTGACAGCGGCCAGCAGATGCGGCGCGGCCATGTCACGAGTTTTTCGCTCCACGCAAGGTTTTACCGTCGACCGCCACCACCATGCGACCCTTCCATCGGGTGGCGTCACGGGCCAGCAGCCACGCCCCGACCATCGCGGACAGTTCGTCGGCGTCGAGGCTTGGAGGATTCGGCGGATCGTGGATTCCGACGGTACTCGACGCCCCGGGCGCAGCAGCCCCGACGTGGCCAGGAGATCGCGGCCAACATCAGCGGCCCACTCGGCGATCGCGACCAGGCTGCTCGCACCGGCACACACCGCCGCTGTAGCGATGGCAAGAACCCCGGCCAGGTCGTGGCGGCGACCACGACGTCCCCGAGGGTCAGCGATGGTGGCGAACACACCCAGCAGCCACTGGCCGCAGACAGGCACGGTGAGGGATGATGAGCACACGCGTGGGGCCTCGTGATTTCTCGGTGATGACAAGGTGTGTAGGAACCCCTCATCATCCCAGAATCCACAGGCCCCACGCCCCCCATCACACCCTAGCCACACCCCAGACACCACGACTTTGCTGAGGCCCTGCCCGATTAGTGACCCACACGACACCCAAAACGCCCTGACAAGCACCAACACAATCCACAGACACCAACCCAACCTCAACTGCGACAAGTCAGGTCTGGTGTGAAAACGGCCACCACCACAATTCCACCACCCAGTTCACAGCTATCTCGGCCCTCTCTCATGAACTTCCCCGAACTGGCCCACCCGGATTGGATCGAGGCTGAGGTGCTGACGGTGGTCGGTGAGCAAACGGCCACCCACGCTCTGTCAGAGGCGATCCATGAACGCTTGACCACCAAGAAGCAGCTGCTGGTGGTCCCTGGCGCCGGTCACGTCGACCTATACCATCGCAAGGATATCATTCCCTTCGAGGAAATCAGCACCTTCCTGGATAAAACACTGGGCTAAGCCATCAGTCAAGAAGAGAAGAAACTAAACAGCAGGGAGAGCTCGGCAGACTATAAGCTTATCTACAAGTGATCTAAAAAGCAGCAAACCCCTTGCCGCAGCAGATATTTCACAACTATAAATAAGCCTCTACGGCATGCCAGCAGCTCTCCCTACTGAGCCCCAACTATCCACGTTTCTGGCTCACCCTAAGGGTTTCTCCATCACCTGGAGAGGTTTCACAAAATCTCAGCGAAAACGCTAGCACCCTAAGGGCGTTATTCACGACCTTAGGCGACTGGGATCTGGCAAGGGATTTTGCATTCTCCCGAGGTGCTCGTGAATAACCTCTTAAGGTCAAGATCTGGACTTCGCGAGACGTTTCTGTTCATCCACCGGTAGAGCTTTTGAACTCTCCCATAGCGGCTGGATCATGCAATGGAACCCCTGCTTTCCGCGCACGTCTATACCATTTAGGAGGCTTAGTCAGAATGTGTTTCTGTAGAATTCGAGTGCGGCTACTGTGGTGATTGTTTCTGGGAATGTTGTGAAGGGTCTGCGGTAGTCGGTGTGGAGAATTCTCCAGGTTTTGAGGTTGGCGATGACTCGTTCGATCATGTAGCGTATCGCGTTTACTGACTTGTTGAACCTTTTTTTCTTCTTCTGTGTGTTGTTGTTTCGGTTGGGTTCGGATGGGGGTGATCATGCCGAGTCCGATGTATCCTTTGTCGCCGATGAGTTGCCCGGTGGTGATGTGGTCAGAGTAGGCCGGTTTCTTTGAGTGCGTGTGCGTCATGGGTGCGGCCGGGCATCGGGTCGGAGATGAAGGCGAGCCGTCCTGTCAGGTCGCATGCAACCTGGACGTTGACGCCGGTGGTTTTGTGTTTGCCGGAGTACAGTTCTGGCATGGTGCGCCACGACCAGGTCGGCAGTAGGGTGCCATCGACGATGAGTGGTTCGCTGACATCGAGGTCGTCGACCGTGGGGGTGCAGTCCTGCAGGGCCTGTCCCAGGATGGGCATCCAGGATGCGATGGTTCGAGAGATCGTTTTCTGGGAGACGTGGAACTGGTCGGCAATCGATGCTTGTGTGCGGTTGGATCGCAGATAGATCAAGGCCACAACAACACACTTGTACAGTCCTAGTGTGGGTTTCCGTCCTGCTCGGGAGGCTGGTGCCTCGCAGAGGTCATGGATGCGTGCGACAAGGTCGGTGATCTGTTCGCTGCTAAGACCTGTGCTAGAGTACATGGGAAGGCTCAACTTTCGATTGACTGTGTTGGTACTATCAATTATTCAGGAAGTTGAGCCTTCCTCGCGCATACCGACACGCACAACACGTCAATTAACTATTGCAGCCACCGATTCTGACTAAGCCTCAGGGGTCAAAAACCAGGGAAACCAAATAAAGATCCCAACTAAAAAAATCACTCCCGAGAGAAAGCCAAAAAGCATAAAAAACAGCCCCAAAAGGGGAGGCACAGGAGGCCGAAAAGCGCCGACCCTTAAGGTAAAAACGAACACTCCGCCAAAAGGCAATGCCAGTTCAGGCGAAGACCAACCTCTGTAATTGGCAACAAATTTAGGCGGATTTGAACATCTTATCCGCACTCCTTGTAAAAATATCAATCCACCAACAATTATCATCCCTATACGCGTGTAAAAATCACCAGGAGCAACCTCCTCGAACAGAATCATCCAAATGTCCCCTTCCACATGTCTTTGGTCCAGCTCCAGGCAGCTTCTCCAACATCTGCTACACGATCTCCCACGGTCTTACCATCACCAGCTGGGATCATCATCACTCCACCCACAGCAGCACCAATTCTAAAACCGACAAGAGGCCCTCCCGCTGGAATAGCAGCCCCTATGCCAGCGCCCACGAGAGCGGCGGTTCCCCTCTCTAAGGCCGAGATCTGGACTTCGCGAGACGTTTCTGTTCATCCACCGGTAGAGCTTTGAAGTCCCCCATAGCGGCTGATCATGCCTCGGAACCCCTGCTTTCCGCGCACGTCTATACCATTTAGGGGTCAAAAACCAGGGAAACCAAATAAAGATTCCAACTAAAAAAATCACTCCCGAGAAAACCCAGACAAACCATATAAGCAAGCCTAGCGCCAATGGCAGATAGGGCAGAAGAGGACCTAACCCAAGAGTGATAAGAAAGACCCCGCCATATGGCATTGTCAGCGCAATAGACGACCAGCCTCTGTAATATAAGACAAACCGAGGAATTGGCTCCCTTCTGATCCTGACACCTTGCCAAAGCGCAAATAACCCAAATAGCACAAGACCGATGCTGATATAAATCGGCATTGATATAGATCCACTACCTTCCAACAGGATCATCGAAAAACCGACTTCCATAGGTCCTTCCCCAAAAGTTTGCCACATCACCACATCTATCTTTTACCCCAGTTCCACATGGCCTCCCCGCCGTCCGCGATGCGATCTCCCACGGTCTTACCATCACCAGCCGGGATCATCATCACTCCACCCACAGCAGCACCAATTCCAAAACCGACAAGAGGCCCTCCCACTGGAATAGCAGCCAGCCCCTATGCCAGCGCCCACGAGAGCGGCAGTTCCCACCTGACTTCCAGTCCGGACCGTAGCACTCTCAGCTGCCTTACCATTACGCTCGCTCTCCGATAGACCTGGCTGCTCCGAAGCTAGTTTTTCCTGAGCTTTACCATACTCACCGGCAAATGTCAGGCCAGTACCGAGCAGGAACAGACCACGACCGGCCATCCGTCCGAAACCCGAAACCCCCACACGACTCTGGCTTAATTTCTCAGCCCCCAGACCAAACCACTTCCCGTTCGGGCCAGTCTTGGCGATCTGATACTGCACAGGACTGTAGGTCGTTGGTCTAGGCCCAATGAACGCCTCCCTCAAGGCAGCACCGAAACGCTCTAGATAAGTTGATCCCTTGGGAATTTTCTCCCAGAGCTTCCAATAGCGCATCGACGTATAATCCCAGGGGAGACGCGGATGGAAATCATGCCCGAAGAGCCTGAGGGTCAGATTCATCCAGGTACTTGTACTCTCGACTATACGCGACTCGCCAAGAGCGCCAAGTATAGAAAGATTAGCATTTCCTATAGGGCATCAAAAGTACTATTGACCCACGACTCAGACCTACCCTCGCTGTTTTATGCCAGACAGCCCGCTCACACACTCTTCAACAGCATCTTTTGTATTTCTGGGCTAGCGTATTTATCTCAGCCTGCAGCTCCCCCTCTCTTCTGACTTTTTCCTCGAGGTCAGACGATGTCACTGGCGGCGGCTCGGAGTTCGCCGCTTCCGCTTTTTTAATTAAATCTACTCTTTGCCCTGACAAAGAAGCCCAGAGTACTTGCAAAACGCCCATAACCACCGCTAAAGTGCTGGTTCCCATCCGCACGTATCCCGCTGATGCGACTGCCGGATCCAGCGATGAGTAAAAGCTGGTCTTGATGGGGCGTGTGATAGCATGACATAAGTCCACGCCATTTTTGCTGAGCGTCAGTTACCGTCTCAGCGAATAAGTCGCCTCGTTTTCCAATATTCTCCGCTGATCTTTCAATGGATGCGGCATCCGGCCAATCCTGCAGTACCGTGAAATCAACAGTCATAGCGGCTTCCCATCGCTGATTTTGACTTCGTCGACCTCACGGGCAGCACGTTCATTTGTATCCGCAATCTCACGGTCGCCACGCTGAATACAACCAACTGCTTGTCGACCACCTGAAGCAGCATTCCTGATCTGCTGGGTTGCCCCCGTCATCCCCCTTGTAAGCAGGCGATTATAAACTCCAGACAGACCCGAGGCTATAGGAGCACTTTCTCCGCGAGAGCAAAGCCCACGCAACTCATCCACCTCTGATGACATACTCACATGCTGTTCATCCGCCCTGTCTGCAGCCTCCTCGGCCTGTGCAAAATATAGCCATGCAGACGTCAGGCTGAACTTCATAACTAGTCATTTCATTCTCCTAGACTCATAACAAAAGCAGCCCCAATCAATAATTGCCAGAAAGGTTTAGAATCATCACGGGATAACACCAAATCAGCATCACCACATGCCTCAAGAATAGCGCTCCACGGGCGGAGCGTAAACCCAACTAAACCCACCAGCCCCCCGTGAATCACTCAGAATCACAAAGCCCCAGGACTCCTCGACAGAAGACCGCGGCATCATCCTCAAAAACAGCTGACGGACATACATCCCCATCAATTTTATTTTCGAATGCATGTTTAGAAATTTTCATAGTGAACTTCATTGCCCAGCTGGGCTGTAAGCCACTCCAAACCAGTAAATGTCTACCAATATCCTCAGTTGGACAATATTCAATAGAGCACTGCATCAACCCCTGCTCCCGCATCAGGTGACGTCGTTACAATGAGGCTAGAATTTCCCATGGCCCAGACGCGGAAAGATGCCGGGTGTTGCATCGCTTTCTCAGCCTTCCAGGAATTCCCACGCAACATGATCTTTCGAATCCACGATCCGATCTCGGTGGCCTTTCCTACCTCATCAAAGAGATTGGCTGCCATCAATCTTCGATCAACTATCTCTGACGGATCTGCCCTGAACCGGACATGCCCCCTTGCCATCCGCTCAAAAGCATCGAAATCCGCTTTTGTAAGTGAGATTGTTGCCCAGGGTGGCGCGAGATCGGGTTTCACCTGCACTGCCAGCGCCTCTCTGGGTGCTTTATCGCGTTCGGTTGCCCACTCGTCAAGCGTGGCGGGAGCGACGTCCACTGTGGTATGCAGAACCCCCTGCTGCTCAACTGGAAGTGGCTGCAAGGACATCAGGAAAGCCTCATACTCATATCTTCCAGCTCTCAAAATCATCTGGCGGGATCAAAAATCACCTAGTAGGACCAAGACACCGCGAGTGCCATGCATAAATCCGGATAGATCGCTCAGCCCTGCACCAAAGAAAATCTCAAAATAAACCTCCGTTGGTTCGACTCGGCACCAAGCCTAACTTCACCTAGTGGGTTCTTAGCCTGCCACAGCGGGAAACCCGTGACAAGGTATAGCCTGGGCGGCGATACTCGTGATGCCCAGCGTCGAAGGAGACCGGATGAGTCAATCAACCGCCAATCAAAGCAGCTGGCTGGATGCTGCTGAACATCACGCCTGGCTGGCGCAGCACCGGGAGTCACTGCTGGATTTCTACCAGCCCGAGGTGGTCTTGCCCGGCGCGGGCTTTGCTTACCTAGATTCCACAGGCCGCCCCCTGCCCCAGATGGGTTCCCAGCTGTGGCTGGGTGCACGGATGCTGCACTGCTTCTCGATAGCCGCTCTGCTGGGACGTTCCGGCGCCGAGGACGTCGCCCGGCATGGCATCGATTTCTATCTCCATGGTCCAGGACGCGACGCCGAATACGGCGGCTGGTTCCTGGTGGTGGGTGGCGATGCCCCTAGTCCCCGCAAGGAGCTCTACGGCCAGGCACACATCCTGCTCGGAGCCAGCTCCGCGACAGCCGCCGGCATCCCAGGAGGCGCGGAACTGCTGACAGCAGCCCTGGAAGTCACCGACCGGTTCTGGGTGGATGGCGACGGCGCGGGCGTCGAGGCCTTCGACCGGGAGTTCCGCGACGCAGAACACTATCGCGGCCAGAACGCGAACATGCACCTGACCGAGGGCCTCATCTGGCGGCCTATGAGGTGACCGGGCCAGCACACCTACTCGAGACGTGCTCTGCGGATCGCACACCGTATCGCCGACCGAGCCGCCGCGGGACAGGATGGGGCCTGGCGGCTCCCAGAGCATTTCGACGCCAGCTGGCGGGAACTCCCGGAACACAACCACGACGAGCCCCGGCATCCCTTCCGTCCCTACGGCCTCCCAGCCGGGCCACTGGTTGAGTGGGCAAAGCTGCTGCTCCAGATCCGCGGGCTCGGCGTTGGGAACCCTGGCTGCTTGATGCCGCACGACACCTTTTCGACGGGGCCTTCCGCGACGCCTGGGCCAGCAACGGCGGATTCTGACTATACCGTCGACTGGGATGGAACGCCAGTGGTTCCCGAGCGCTTCTTCTGGGAGATCGCAGAAGGCATAGGAGCAGCCGCGGGCCTGTTCCGAGCCACGGGAGAGCAACGCTACGAGGATGCCTACCGCAGGCTCTGGACCTACGCCGAGGAACACGTCATTGACTATGCAGACGGTTCCTGGTGGCACGAACTGGATGTGAACAACCGCCCCTGTCGTCCACACGTGGGAGGGCAAACCCGACCTCTACCATGCTCTACCAGGCCACCCTGCTACGCGCTGCTGCCGGAGAACCGGGGAATCGCGGCCTGGGCCCGCGAACAGCGCTGACCGCGCCAGAAATACAAGACGGGGAGACACCCGCGAGTGTCTCCCCGTTCCCGCGTTGAGTTCAGATCACTCCGTCTCAGCCCCGGCAGGCGCAGGCACCGGGTCCGCGATGAGCTCCAGCACCGCGAGAGGCCGCGTCACCCCTTGCGGATGCCGATCTTGGTGATACGGGTGCAGCCACCATCGCGTCCCTGCAGAGTGGGTGCGATCTCATTGAAAAAGCTTCGCCACCACGTCTTTGTCAGTAACCGACCTCAGCACCAGCCGCCGGGAGTGCAGATCGCCGCGCTTTGCCTTGGTGATGAGTTTCTCGGCCAGCGGCTGGACACGGCGCGCCTTGGCCTCGGTGGTGGTGATGCGGCCGTGCTCGAAGAGCTGAGTGGCCAGGTTGCGCAGGATGGAGGCGCTCATGGTTGGGGCTACTGCCAGACGGGGCCCCTTGGTCGGCTTAGGCATTTCTCAAATTCTTTCGGTCTCGTCCCGAGCAGCGCTCGGTGTGTGTTCTCAGTACTGCTCGGTCTCGACGTAGTCTTCGTCAGCCTCAGCGTCGACGTCTTCCTCGCCCCTCATGTGTCCTCGTCATGGCGTCGAGTCGCCTGGATCGGGTCGAGAGCCCGGAGCAGCATCGCGCAGGGAGAGGCCCAGATTGTGCAGGGTGACCTTGACCTCAAGGATGGACTTGGACCCGAAGTTGCGGATGTCGAGGAGATCCTCCTCCGAGCGGGCGACAAGCTCGCCGACGGTGTGGATGCCCTCACGCTTGAGACAGTTGTAGGAGCGAACCGACAGGGTTCAGGTCCTCGACAGGCAGGTTCAGCGACTCTCGGCGATCTGCTCGTCCACCGGGGACGGCCCCATCTCGATGCCCTCGCAGTGACGTTGAGTTCCGGGCAAGGCCGAACAACTCCACCAGCGTCCGATCCCGCGGAGGCGACGGCGTCGCGGGGAGCCATGGAGGGCTTGGTCTCGACGTCGATGATGAGACGGTCGAGAGTCGGTGACGCTGAGCCACACGGGTGGCTTCCACCTTCTGCAGCTGACCTTCAGCACGGGTGAGTAGATGGAGTCGACGGGGATACGCCCGATCTCGGCATCGGGATCCTGTTGAGGACGCTGGAGACGTAGCCACGACCGCGCTCGACCACCAGCTCCATCTCAAGCTTGCCATCCTCGCTGAGGTAGCGATGTGCAGTTCGAGGTTGTGCACCTCGACACCGGCAGGCGGCTGGATGTCAGCTGCCGTGACCTCCCCGGCTCCCGCCTTACGCAGGTACATGACCACGGGCTCGTCCTCCTCCGAGGACAGCACCAGGCCCATGAGGTTCAAGATGATCTCGGTGACATCCTCGACCACGCCTTCTGGGGTGGAGAACTCGTGCTGGTTTCCCTCGATCTTGATGGAGGTCACGGCTGCGCCCGGAATAGACGACAGCAACGTGCGACGCATCGAGTTCCCGAGGGTGTACCCGAACCCCGGCTCGAGTGGTTCGATGATGAACCGCGAACGGTATTCGGCGACCACTTCCTCCGACAGAGTCGGACGCTGTGCGATGAGCATTTTCTTCCTTCCCGCGTCACCCACTATTTGATGACGCGAATACCGCGACGGAACCGCTCCGGGCCGCGGGGCCCGAGAACCGAGCTGGGCTGGCCCAGTTGGATGCCGGCCAGCCCGGTGGCGTCAACTACTTGGGTAGAGCTCGACGATCATCTGCTCCTGTACGTCGATCACGATCTGATCGCGGACCGGGAGCTGGTGGACGAGGATCCGCATCCGGTTGGGGCGGGCCTCAAGCCACGCCGGGACGGAGCGCTCCCCGTGGGTCTCACGCGCCACCACCAGCGGGTGGAGGTTCATCGACTTCTCGGCGACGTCGATGATGTCGTGAGCCTTGACGCGGTACGAGGGGATATTCACCTTCTTACCGTTGACCAGGAAGTGGCCATGCACCACGAGCTGACGGGCCTGGCGGCGAGTAGCCGCGAACCCGGCGCGGTACGACGACATGTCGAGACGCGACTCGAGGATCTGCAGCAGCGTGTCACCGGTCTTGCCGGGGTGACGGTCCGCCTCCTCGTAGTAGCGGCGGAACTGCTTCTCCAGGACGCCGTAGGCGAAACGCGCCTTCTGCTTCTCCTTGAGCTGCAGCGAATACTCGGAGTCCTTGGTGCGACCGCGGCCATGGACGCCAGGCGGGTAGGGGCGGCGCTCAAACGCCTTGTCATTGCCAACCAGGTCGGTCCCGAGACGACGGGACTTCTTGGTCATGGGGCCGGTGTAACGAGCCATTTTTCTCTTCAGTCCTTTACTTCTCGGGCGCTCCAGACGCGACGGCGCTTCGGCGGGCGGCAGCCATTGTGCGGCACAGGCGTGACGTCGGAGATGGTCCCGACCTCCAAGCCCACAGCGCCCAGCGAACGGATCGCGGTCTCACGGCCCGAGCGCGGGCCCTTGACAAAGACGTCGACACGCTTCATGCCGTGCTCCATGGCGCGGCGGCCAGCGGCCTCAGCTGCCATTTGGGCGGCGAAAGGTGTCGACTTGCGGGATCCCTTGAAACCGACGGTGCCGGCGGATGCTCAGGAGATCACCGCACCGTTGGGAGTCGGTGATCGAGATGATCGTGTTGTTGAAGGTGCTCTTGATGTGAGCCTGTCCTGCGAGGACGTTCTTCTTCTCCTTGCGGCGCACCTTGGTCTTGGCGGCCTGCTTGCGGCTGGTTGCCATCAGTAGTCAAATCTCCTGTCTCAGCTCACCGCGCGGGTCAGCGTGCCTTCTTCTTGCCGGCCACGGCCTTCTTCTTGCCCTTGCGGGTGCGCGCATTCGTCCGGTGCGCTGGCCACGCACCGGGAGACCGCTGCGGTGACGGCGGCCCTGGTAGTTGCCGATCTCGACCTTGCGGCGGATATCGGCGGCAACGGTGCGACGGAGGTCACCCTCGATCTCGTAGTTGCCTTCGATGTGATCACGCAGCGCGACGAGGTGCTCGTCGGTGAGCTGGTGGACACGGAGATCGCCGCTGATGCCGGTTGCGGCGAGGGTCTCGGCGGCGCGGGTGCGGCCGATACCGAAGATGTGAGGTCAGGGCGACCTCCAGGCGCTTCTCGCGCGGTAGGTCGACACCAACGAGGCGTGCCATATTTTACCTTTCAGTGTCTCCGGTCCCGGTGGGCTCTCACCCGGTCAGGCCGGGGACCGCGAAGGTGTGTGGCGTGTCGCGTCCCCTCCTGGCTCGCGGCGTGTCTTTAGCCGCAAAGGGGCCTGACCTTCGTCCAAGGGTCGGGAGTCACCGTCTCCAGTGGCCCTTACGATCACGTTGTTTTGAGTTGTCTGGCGGGCTGGGCGACCTGACCCGTTCCGCGATGTTCTGCGAGCTCTCGCCGAGCTTCAGCCCTGACGCTGCTTGTGGCGCGGGTTGTCGCAGATCACCATCACACGACCGTGCCGGCGGATGACCTTGCACTTGTCGCAGATCTTCTTGACGCTCGGCTGAACCTTCATTCGAGCAACCTTTTCAATCGGCGACTGGGCAGCTGCCTGCCCAATCTGTGGTGGATGAGCTGGCCGCCGGAAACCGGGTAAAGCACGCACGCACCAGCGCCCGGACACAGACGACCGACGTCAAAGCCTACGTCACGTCACCGGCTTTCACCAAACTCCGGGAGCGCGGCAGCTGCGGGAAAAGCAGACGCCCGGCGGTAAGCCGGGCGTGGGTGATGTTCAGGGGCACTGCCCCGTCACTTGTGACGGTAGACGATGCGACCGCGAGTGAGGTCGTAGGGGGAAAGCTCGACGACAACTCGGTCGGCGGGCGGGATACGGATGTAATGCTGGCGCATCTTTCCGCTGATGGTGGTCAGGACCTTGTGCCCGTTGGGCAGCTCGACGCGGAACATCGCGTTCGGCAATGCCTCGACCACGGTCCCCTCAAGCTCGAGGGCTCCTTCTTTCTTCGCCATGTGCTCTCATTCGTCGGTGGAACCCGGTTTCCGGGTGCGGCTACAAGCCGCGATGCCACATGCAGTCTACGCGTCACGCAACAGCACCCCAAATCCGCCCCCCGCCACACAGCCGCCCAGCGGGGCGTAGCGTTACTCTCATGCAGTACTTCGCCGTGCACTACACCTACGTCGATGACACCGACCTCATCACAGTCACCGCCCGGACCACCGGGCTTTCCTGACGAGGCCTGACCAATCGTGGGCTCATCGCGGGAGGCGCCTACCGGAGGTCACTCCCCGTCAGCGCTCCTCATCTTCCGGGCCAAGCGCCAAGCGGTTCCACCATGCTGGCAGACGATCCGTTCCGCATCCATGGGGTCCTGGCCGATGCCAAGGTCGTCCCGTGGACCCCTGTGATCGGCATCTTCGCAGAATAAGGATACGCGCACAGGGATGCAGCCTCGCGTCATCAGTTGCTCTGTCAAGCGCCACCCTCTCTGAGGGCAAGGCTCACAGAATCCACAGCAAGGCTCCGATGACGGCCACGAGGATCAACAGGACCACAATGCCTGCGACGATCCCGACGGCCGGCCCACACAATGCGGGCCGGCGTGGCCGGGAGCCCCGGTCTGGCCCGCCGGGAGGGTTCCTTGCCCACGATCTCCGGTGTGTTGATAGCGGCAGCTGGGGTTGCTCTATCACAGGCACCAGCTCCCCAGGGTGCTCGCCCCCAGATCACATCCATGGACTGCCGATAGGACTCCGCCTCAAGGCGTCCATCGGCATAAGCATCCGACACCCTCTGAGCCAGCGCCTCCCGCTCAATCTCCTCGACTGCCTCATCGGCACGCTGCAGATACCGGGAGGAGGGCGGAAGGTTGCTCATGAGGGGCCATAGTAGTGTCCTCTGCCGGAGGTCAATCACCGACCGGCGGCAGCCGGCCGGACGATGTTGCCAGGGCAGCCATATGAGAAAAGCCGCTGGGCCTATCCGTGACAGGCTGGGAGCCCAGCCGACAGGTTCAAAGAATTCAGAGTCGCTCGGGCATGCGCTACCAGGGGAATGTCGGTCCGGCAACGGCCCGAAAGCGACTCCGCGAGCGGCCAGTTCCGCCTCTCCCCCGTCGGGTTCTGTCAGCACCCAGAGCCCCCGCTCGGTGATGGCCACGGTGTTCTCCCAGTGGGCGCCGCGCTGCCCATCCCGGCTCCGCACCGTCCAGCCGTCGTCATCCACCACGGTCTGATGCAGCCCAAGAGTCAGCATTGGCTCGACCGCGATGGCCATCCCGGCTCCCAGCCTCTGGTTGGAGCGAAGCCTGAACTGGTTCGGGACATCCGGTTCCATGTGCATCTTTGAGCCGATCCCATGACCTGTGTAATCACGCAGTGAGCCGTAGCGGCGTGGCTGGCTCTTGATGCTCTGCTCGATAGCCGGGAAACATCACCAACCTGGCGCCGTCGCGGATCGCAGCGATCCCGGTCACAACGCCTGCCTGGTTGCATCAGTGACCTCGACATCCTCCGGCCTGCCCTCGCCGACCACGAAGCTGCGGGCCGCGTCCCCATGCCAGTCATCGAGCACGGCGCCAAAGTCAATGGAAACGAGGTCTCCCTCACGGATCACCCGCTGACCCGGTACACCATGGACGAGCTCATCGTTGACAGAAATGCAAGAGACCCCAGGGAAGGAACACCATACTCAGCTCCGTACCCGAGGAAGTTCGACTCTGCTCCTGCCGCCGCGAGCACCTCACGTCCGACAGCATCGATCTCCGCGGTGGTGGCTCCGGGGACAGTCGCCTCCTGCATCCGGCGCAGGCCCTCAGCCACGACCAACCCAGCCGCACGCATCTTGCGTAACTGGTCCGGCGTCTTGATCTCAATCGTCATCTCAGGCCTTGCGTGCAGCCACGGCCTCAAGCATCCGCTGCCGGACCTCTTCGACTGTCCCAGTCCCCTCCACCTCCACGAGAAGGCCCTGTCTCGTAGTGGAACAGCAAGGGCGCGGTCTGCCCGCGTAGACCTCCATGCGCCGCCTGATGGTGTCCTCGTTGTCGTCGGTGCGGCCTTCCTTCGCGGCCCTGTCGAGCAGGCGCGCGACCAGCACATCAGGCTCCACCAGCAGAGAGACCACGGCGTCCAGATGTTGCCGTCGCTGCGAGAGATAACGGTCCAGAAAGTGGACCTGGTGCATGGTGCGGGAAATCCGTCAGCAGGAACCCGGAGGAGCAGTCAGGCTCGGCTAGCCGGTCGGCGACGATGGCCTCCGTGACGTCGTCGGGCACATATTCACCGGCGTCGATCAAGGCTTTGACCTTGAGGCCCAGCTCCGTTGCGTTACGGATGTTGGCGCGAAAGATGTCCCCTGTCGAGGATTGCCGCCACTCCGTGGGCCTGGGCCAGCGCTGTCGCCTGAGTGCCCTTGCCTGCCCCGGGAGCGCCCATGATGAGCATCCTCACCGGAGGAATCCTTCATAGTTGCGCTGCTGCAGTTGGCTCTCGATCCGTTTGACGGTGTCGAGGGCAACGCCGACGATGATCAGGGATGGAGGTCCCACCGAAGGGGAAGTTGTCGCTCGCGCCAACGGCGATGAACGCGAGGGTCGGGATCATCGAGATGACCGCCAGATAGAGCGAGCCGGGCGCGGTCAGGCGGTTCAGGACATGGGTCAGGTAACGTTCCGTCGGCTTGCCAGCCCGGATGCCGGGGGATGAAGCCGCCATACTTCTTCATGTTGTCCGAGACCTCTTCGGAGTTGAAGCTGATCGCGACGTAGAAGTAGCAGAAGCCGATGATGAGCAGGAACTGCAGGCTGCTGTAGATCCAGCCGTTGTGGTTGAAGTTGGCTGCGATCCACTGCCCCGTGCCGGACTGTGGGCGGAAGGTGGCGTAGAGGATCGGAAGATACAGGATGGAACTCGCGAAGATCACCGGGATGACGCCGGACTGGTTCACCTTCAGCGGGATGTAGGTGGTGGAGCCGCCGACGAGCCGCCGCCCGACCATGCGCTTGGCGTACTGCACTGGGACGCGCCGCTGTCCCTGCTCCATGAACAGGATGCCGAGCATCACCAGCAGGCCGATGGCGATGACCGCCAGGAACAGGAACCACCCTGTGGGCCCGGGATGGGATTCCTTGATGGTCCACAGGCCGGTCGGGAAAGTGGCTGCGATCTGGGTGAAGATCAGCACTGACATGCCGTTGCCGACGCCGCGGTCGGTGATGAGCTCACCGAGCCACATGATCACGACGGTTCCGGCGGTCATGGTGAGGGACCATCGTGATCATCGGGAAGAGCTCCTGCGTGTAGAGGATGCCCTGGCAGTTCAGCAGCTGGCCGGTGCGGGCCATGGTGACGAACGCCGTCGCCTGGAGCAGCGCGAGCACCAGCGTCAGGTAGCGCGTGTATTGGGTGATCTTGGCCTGTCCCGCTGCGCCCTCCTTCCGGAGCGCCTCCAGCCTGGGGATGACCACACCGAGCAACTGCAGGATGATCGAGGACGTGATGTAGGGCATGACACCCAGCGCGAAGATCGTCAGGTGGAGTAGGGCACCGCCCGAGAACAGGTTGATTAGGGAGTAGATCCCGGCTTGCGAACCCGTGTTGGCGGCAGCCACGCAGGCGTTGAGCGCCTGCATGTTCACGTTCGGCGCCGGAATGTTAGATCCGAGACGGAACACCAGAAGGATCCCAAGCGTGAAGAAGATCTTCTTGCGCAGCTCAGGTGTCTTGAACGCGCTGGCGAAGGCGGAGAGCATCCGGCCCCTCTTTCAGTTGCTCAGCAAATTACCCGTCACCCACCTTAGGCAACTTAGGCAGCGTACCAAGGGGGACCCACATTCCCCAACGCAGAGCCCTCAACAGCACTGTCCAGGACGCCGGCACCGGCCTTTCGGACCGTCGCCATGAGCAACCCGTCCCAGAGGTATTGCATACTTCCGGCCAATCCTCTTATTCTTTGCCCCAAGTGTTTGAGCGGCGTGGGATCGCCGCAAGCTGGGAGCTTCATGAAAAAGTCATGACTGTTTACGGGACCCGTCCCGAGGGCATCAAGATGGCACCCGTCATCCGCCGTCTGGAGGACCCTCGTTTCGAGTGCATATCGGTGGTCACCGGACAGCATCGCGAGATGCTCGACCAGGTCAATGAGGTGCTGGGAATCACCCCGACGCACGACCTGGACGTCTTTGCCCCAGGCCAGACGCTCAACGAGATCATGGCCCGCATCATCACGCTGCTTGATCCGATCCCTGAGGTGAAAACGACCCGATGCGGTCGTGGTCCAAGGCGACACCTCCACCGTGGCCGCGGCTGCGCTGGCCAGCTTCAACCGGCACATCCCAGTGGTGCACCTCGAGGCCGGGCTGCGCAGCGGTGACATCGCAGCGCCATTCCCCGAGGAGGCCAACCGCAGCATCGCGACACGGATCAGCTCCCTGCACCTGGCTCCGACCCAGCAATGCCGCACCAACCTGGAACAAGAGGGGATACGGGGCGAGAACATCGTCGTGACCGGGAACACCGTCATCGACGCCCTGATGCGGGCGGTGGAGGCCGGGGTGCCGATCGAGGACGAACGGCTCCGCCGCGTGGTCGCTTCTGGCGCGCCGGTCCTGCTGGTCACAGCGCACCGCCGCGAGAACTGGGGACGTCCGATGGAACGGATCGGCCATGCCATCGCCAAACTCGCACTGAGGCAACCCACATCTCCAGGTGATCCTGCCAGCTCACCTCAACCCCATCGTCCGGCACTGCCTGCTGTCTCCGCTCAGTGGGCTGGAGAATGTCGTGGTCTGTGATCCCCTCCCCTATGGCGAGTTCATCCAGATCATGAAGGCCTCACACATCATCCTCACCGACTCCGGCGGCCTCCAGGAGGAGGCCCCGGCCCTTAGTAAACCCGTGCTGGTGCTGCGGGAGAGCACGGACCGTCCCGAGGCGCTCGCAGCCGGAGCAGCCCGCCTGGTCGGAACCGACGTAGAGACCATCTACGCAGAGGTGAGCCGCATCCTCAGCGAGCCGGCCAACAGCACCTGACCGCCAATCCCGTCAGCCCCTACGGCGACGGTGCCGCCGCTGTGCGGGCAGTGGCTGGGATCGCTGCCTTCCTGGGCATCGGCGAACAGCTGCCGGACTTCACCAGCCACACCCCGTCACGTCCCTGGCCGCTGGTGCTTCGCGGCGATCAGTCTGCCTGATTGCAGGCGTCCGTGACGAAAGCAAAGGCCGGGTCCTGACCACGTGGTCAGGACCCGGCCCTTTCAGCCCTGTTGCTCAGGCCTCCACCGCAGAGCCGCCGGCTGCGGCCAGCTTCTCCTTAGCGGAGTTCGAGAACGCGTCAGCCGTCACGTTGAGGGCAACGTCGATATCGCCGCCGCCCAGCACCTTCACGAGCGCCCCGGCACGCACGGCACCCGCCTCGACGAGGTCCTCAGCGGTGACCGCGCCCCCCTTGGGGAACAGCTCAGCGAGACGCCCGACGTTGACGACCTGGTATTCCACACGGAAGGGGTTCTTGAAGCCCTTGAGCTTCGGGATCCGCATGTGCATCGGCATCTGGCCGCCCTCGAAGTTCGCGGGGACGTTCTTGCGAGCGCCCGTGCCCTTCGTGCCGCGACCAGCGGTCTTACCCTTGGAGCCTTCACCGCGGCCCACACGGGTTTTCGGGGTGTTTGCGCCCGGTGCCGGGCGCAGGTCATGAATCTTGAGAGCCATTACTTGACCTCTTCCACTTCCACGAGGTGGGCGACGGTACGGATCATGCCGAGCACCTCAGGACGATCCTCACGCACCACGCTCTGGCCGATGCGCTTCAGCCCCAGGGTGCGCAGCGTGGCCCCTTTGGTAGTCCTTGCCGCCGACGCCCGATTTGGTCTGGGTGATCCTCAGTTCAGCCATCAGCCAGCCACCTCTTCCTTGCGAGCACGGAGAAGAGCCGCGGGAGCGACATCCTCCACCGGCAGGCCGCGGCGCTTGGCGACGGCCTCCGGCTCCTCAAGCTGCTGCAGGGCGTCAACCGTCGCGTGAACGACGTTGATGGCGTTAGCCGAGCCGAGCGACTTGGCCAGCACATCCTGCACACCGGCGCACTCAAGCACCGCGCGGGCAGAGCCGCCGGCGATGACACCGGTACCGGGTGAGGCGGGGCGCAGGAGCACCACACCAGCGGCCTTCTCGCCCTGCACGGGATGCGGGATGGTTCGCTGGATCAGAGGCACCCGGAAGAAGTGCTTCTTGGCCTCCTCCACGCCCTTGGCGATGGCCGCCGGCACCTCTTTGGCCTTGCCGTAGCCGACGCCGACGGTTCCCTCGCCGTCACCCACGACCACCAGTGCGGTGAAGCTGAAGCGCGCCCACCCTGCACGACCTTGGCAGCGCGGTTGATCGCAACCACGCGCTCAAGATACTGGTTCTTGTCTTCCTGGAAGCCTGGCCACGACGATCGTCACGGCCACGACGCTCCCCACCGCGGCGGTCGCCGCGCTGCTGGGTTTCACTCATCGTGTTCCCCTATCCTCTCGTCGTATCAGAATCCGAGACCGGCTTCGCGCGCCGCATCAGCAAGCGCGGCAATCCAGCCGTGGTACTTGTTACCGGCACGGTCGAAGACGACGCTCTGCACGCCGGCCTCCTTCGCACGCTGGGCGATGAGCTCGCCCACCTTGCGGGCCTTGGCGGACTTGTCGCCCTCCGCAGCCCGCAGGTCAGCCTCCATGGTGGAGGCTGACACCAGGGTGCGGCCGACGGTGTCGTCGATCACTTGCACGTACAGGTGCCGCGCGGAGCGGTGACCACCATGCGGGGCCGCTCGGCAGTACCGTTGATCTTCTTGCGGCCACGCAGCTGACGGCGGGCGCGTGAGGCGGTCTTCGCCGCCAGGCCTTTGCGCATGCCAAGCGAGATAGCCATTACTTACCAGCCTTTCCGGCCTTGCGGCGGACGTGCTCGCCCGCGTAGCGGACACCCTTGCCCTTATAGGGCTCAGGCTTGCGGATCTTGCGGATGTTTGCGGCGGTCTCACCGACAAGCTGCTTGTCGATGCCGTGCACCGTGAACTTGGTCTGGGTTTCTCGACCGTGAAGGTGATTCCCTCCGGTGCGTCGACCACCACCGGGTGGGAAAAACCCGAGCGCGAGCTCGAGTTGCGCGGGACCCTTCGCGACGACACGGTAGCCGACGCCCACGATCTCGAGCTTCTTCTCATAGCCCTGGGTGACCCCGGTGACCATGTTCGACACGAGGGTGCGGGTCAGACCGTGCAGGGAACGGGACAGCCGCTCGTCATTCGGACGCGACACCTCCAGCTCTCCCTGCTCGTTCTTCGCGACGGTGATGGGCTCGCGTACGGTGAACTTCAGTTCACCCTTGGGGACCCTTGACAGCCAGGTCCTGGCCGTCGATCTTGACCTCGACGCCGGACGGGACCGCGATCGGGAGCCTGCCAATTCGTGACATGTTCTATCTCCTTTTCAGTCTCGTCGGGTCACCAGACGTAGGCGAGCACTTCGCCGCCCACGGACTTGGCGTTTGCTTGCTTGTCGGTCAGCAGGCCCTGGGACGTGGAGATGATCGCGATACCCAGACCGCCGAGCACCTTCGGTAGGGCGTTGGCCTTCGCGTAGACGCGCAGACCGGGCTTGCTGATGCGGCGGAGCCCTGCGATGGAGCGCTCGCGGGAATCACCGTACTTGAGGGTGACCTTGAGCACCTTGCCCACCTGTCCTTCGACCTCAGTCAGCTCGAAGTTCGAGATGTAACCCTCGGCCTTCAGAATCTCCGCGATGCCGACCTTGATCTTCGACGACGGCATGGACGTCGATTCCTGGTACGCCTGATTGGCGTTACGCAGACGCGTGAGCATGTCTGCGATGGGATCAGTCATTGTCATGGCTGTTTGGCTTCTTTCTCGCCCCGGTTTCCCCCAGACTGGGGACCTTTGGCAAATCGAAATTGGAAGTTCTTATCGTGGCGCTCTGGGTCACCAGGACGACTTGGTCACGCCGGGGAGCTGGCCGGCATGAGCAAGCTCACGCAGGCAGACGCGGCACAGACCGAACTTGCGGTACACCGACTTGGGACGACCGCAGCGCTTGCAGCGGGTGTAGGCGCGCACGCCGAACTTCGGCTTACGGGACTGCTTGACCTTGAGTGCTGTCTTAGCCATGGTTCACGCTCACTTCTTCTTCCTGGGCTGGAACGCGGGGCCGCGGCCGCCTTTGACCGTCTTCGGGTCGTCAACGGCCTTGAAGGGGAATCCAAGGTGCTTCAGCAGCGCACGCCCCTCCTGGTCGTTGGTGGCCGAGGTCACGAACGTGATGTCCATGCCGCGGACACGATCAATCTTGTCCTGGTCGATCTCCAGGAACATGACCCTGCTCGTTCAGCCCGAAGGTGTAGTTGCCGTTACCGTCGAACTGGCGTCCGTTGAGGCCCCGAAGTCGCGGATACGCGGCAGGGGCCAGGGTGAGAAGCCGGTCGGCGAACTCCCCACATCCGGTCTCCGCGGAGAGTGACGTGGCAGCCGATGGGCATCCCCTCGCGCAGCTTGAACTGGGCGATGGACTTGCGGGCCTTGGTGATCGCCGGCTTCTGCCCGGTGATCGCCGTCGAGATCGCGGACGGCGCCGTCGATGATCTTGGAGTCGCGGGCAGCCTCGCCAACGCCCATGTTCACCACGATCTTGGTGAGACCGGGGATCTGCATGACGTTGGGGTACTTGAACTCCTCCTCCAGCGCAGGGATGATCTCCTCGCGATACTTCTTCTTCAGGCGTGGGATCTCGACGTCGCTGCTCATCAGATCTCCCTTCCCGGTCTTGGAGGCGATACGCACGCTGCGCTGAGCCTGGTAGGTGGACCCGTCCGAGCGCCTCTTGGTGACGTCCACGCGCTCGTAGCCGACGCGAGTGACGACCTCCTTGTCCCTTGCCGTTCTCGTCTTTGACCTTGGTGACGAGCTGGACGTTGGAGACGTGGATCGGGGCCTCGGAACTGATGATGCCGCCCTCGATGCGGCGGCCGTTCGCACCCCTGCGACTCACGCTTGTGCCGTTTGACGACATTGACGCCCTCGACGGTCACCCTCTGGGCGCGGGGTCGACAGCGATGATCTCGCCGGTCTTGCCCTTGTCCTTGCCCGCGATGACCTTGACGCGGTCACCCTTCTTCACATGAAGCGAGTTCATCCTCAGATCACCTCCGGGGCGAGTGAGACGATGCGCATGAATTTCTTCTCGCGCAGTTCCCGGGCCACCGGACCGAAGATGCGGGTGCCGCGGGGCTCCCCGTCGTTCTTCAGGATGACGGCGGCATTCTCGTCGAACTTGATGTACGAGCCATCGCCACGGCGACGCTCTTTGACTGTACGCACTACGACGGCCTTGACGACTTCGCCCTTTTGACGTTGCCGCCGGGGATCGCGTCCTTGACCGTGGCGACGATGGTGTCACCGACGTAGGCGTAACGACGCCTCGAGCCACCGAGAACGCGGATGCACAAGAGCTCCTTGGCACCAGTGTTGTCGGCGACCTTGAGTCGCGACTCCTGCTGGATCATTTGTTCTCCTCCGTCCGACCGGTTCCCAGGGATTGGGCCTGGTCGGAACTCACATGGTGAACCCCCTGGATTTTGCCAGGAGGCGCCCCGGGCCTGAGACACGGGGTTTCGTCACCCGAGAAAGGTCCCCACCCGGTTATCCGGAGGGCACAGACTCAAGGCAACTTGCCAAGCGTACCCCAAGCTGTCATGTCAGGCGAAACCGGACCGCAGACCGCAGCATCACAACTGCCCACCGGGCAGGCTCTCTTTTCCCGCGTCTTACCGCCCTCAGGGGCGTTCAGGCAGCACATCCTGTTCTCCGCCTTCCGCCAAGGTGAGTCAACCGCACGTGACCTGCTGGGCAGGAGAGTCGTATCGCCAGGAGCGTCATCTCAGGACCGCGAGGAAGTCGGTGTCGCGGAGCACGAGTCTCTTGTCGCGCTGCTCCACCTGCCGGTATGCGTCGAAGCCCTTGGTCCAGCGGAATTCCCCGGTTCTCCGGGCCTGACCAGAGGACAGCTTGACCGACTCGCTCTTGCCGTCGACGAGGATGAGATCACCATCCGCCGTGCGGAACATCGTCCGGGAGGCTCTTCAACGGGATACTCGGTGAGATTGACACTACCTGTCGCCAGATCCGCGACACCGGCGTGGAACGCGGGGTGCGTATAGGCGACGACAGTCTTGCCGTCCTGCTGGAACCCCGTGAAATAACCTGCATACCAGTCGGCCCGCCACATGCTCTGCCCGGTGCGGGGATCGAGACGTTCGACCGCGCCGCCTCGTTCTCCGCTGACCAGGAGCGCATCGCCCATCACGTGCAGCGCACCGGATGCCCTGGCCTGGTCCCAGCCTGCGTCCCTGCTCGTCGTAGGCGGTGAGATTGTTGTCCGCATCCGACGCGATGATGACTCCGTTCACCTCTATGAAAGAGCTGTTGTCCTGATACCAGCTAGGCTTGCTGCCGTCCTTTGTCGACAGCGAGGCAAGCAGTGGCCGGGTTCCCGGACTGCCCGACCAGGCAGAAATCGGCATGCCCGTTTCTTTTCCAGCACCTGACCTGGCCATCACCGGGCTCTATCCCAACCTCAACGCTCCACCCTTTGGTGTCGAAGTCATCAATGGATTTCGCACGGCTGATCTTGACCTGGCCAATGGCAGAACTCAATGGTTCGTACTGGTAGAGGGCTCCCTGACTCCCCATCAGGAGCATTCCCTCCCCAGCTCCAGCCGCTTGACGAACTGGCCGTCAGAACTCCGGTAGACCAGCAGCGAGCGTTCCCCCTCAGCGGCAGCGATGACCACCCCGACGAACCCGTCGGGGAGCTCCGTTCCAAGATAGGCATAGGCTGATTCCCGGATCTCAGAGCTGACATCGACTGCCCATTTCCTGGACCCGTCAGCCCAGTCGAGCATCACCAGTTCCCCTTTCTCCCTTGGAAAGGTCCGGGGCGACGAGCATTCCTTCAGGCACTCCGGCGATATCCGTCTCCTGCGAGATCCTCTGCTCCCAGGCGACCGTCGGCTCTTCCCGCAATCCCTCGAGGAGCTCGTGCCCGGTTGTCCCGCCATTCCCGCGAAAGAAGAACCACCAGACCCCGGCTCCGGCTCCAGCGAGCAGCAGCGTCGCCAGGGCGATGATCAGCACGGTCCTGGCAGGGTTCCGTCTCCTGACCACCGGCGCTGACGGTGGCCCCGGGGATGGCTCTGGCACCTGCACCGGCTGCGGGGACACTGCCGGCGGAGGCTGGAACTGCGGCATCCCGGACTTCGGCGGCGGGACCGTGTCTTCCGGAACTGGCGTGAGGGGTTCCTCCTGCGGGGATGCTCGCTCATACAGACTCCTCATTGACTCGGTGGCCCGATTCTCGCAAATCGAATGTCTTGGGGGAAGAGGCTTTGCACCTGCATACCAGAGGGTCAGCTGGCAAAAACAACGCTTCCTGTCGTCATTTTGGCCAACACCAGGATTTTGATAGCCGAACCTAAAAAGAATGAGCGGATTAGTCAGTGCTGGCAGCTAGTCTTCCCTGTTATGGAACTCACTGGAGAACTCAAGGACGCCTTCAACACTCAGGTCACCATGGAGCTGAAAAGCCGCTGTCGTCTACCGGCAGTTGTCCATCGACATGGAGGCCCTCGACCTGCCTGGAATCGCCAGCTGGTTCAAGGCCCAGTCCGCCGAGGAGGAAGTGCACGCCGACAAATTCATCACACACATGCTGGACCGCGACGCCACTCCGCTGCTCGGAAACATCGAGGCACAAACCCAGCACGTCACCACGGTCCTCGATGCTTTCGAGGGCCTCGCTCGCCCACGAGAAGAAGGTCTCCGAAGCGATCCGGGGTCTTTACCGCCTGGCCCAGTCGACCGGGGATATCGACGCCTTTCCCCTGCTGAACTGGTTCGTGGATGAGCAGATCGAGGAAGAGGCCACAGTCTCGACCATCATCAGCCGGATTAAGCTGATCGGCGATGACGGCAATGGCCTGCTCCGCCTCGACGCAGAGCTCGGTGGCCGCGACTCCTCGGAGAGCTGATCGACCGCGCCACTCACTGGCGCTGCGCAACACAGAGTGAGGCGGCCCGGTCCCCTGAGGGACCGGGCCGCCTGTTTGTGCGTTTCATCACTTGGCGCGTTCGATGATCTCGACCAGCCGCCAGCGTTTCTGGGCGGACAACGGACGGGTCTCCATGACGCGGACGCGGTCGCCGATGCCGGCGCTGTTCTCCTCGTCATGGGCCTTGATGCGCGACGACTTGGTCATGACCTTGCCGTACAGTGGATGCTTCACCCGGTCCTCGACCAGGACGACGATGGTCTTGTCCATCTTGTCCGAGACGACGACGCCCTGGAACACCTTGCGGCGGCCGCGCTGTTTAGGGGTGGCTTCTGGCATGCTCAGTTCTCCTGAATCGTGGGCTCATCGACGATGCCGAGGTTGCGCTCCTGCAGCACTGTGTAGACACGGGCGATGTCCTTGCGGACCTCACGCAAACGTCCGTGCGACTCCAGCTGGCCGGTGGCTGCGGCAAAGCGGAGGCCGAACAGTTCCTCCTTCAACTCCACCACCTTGGCGTTGAGCTGCTCGCGGGACAGGCCGCGCAGGTCGTTGGCAGTCAGGGACTTGCTCATCAGTTCTCACCTGCTTCGCGCTTGATGAAACGGGCTTTGAAGGGCAACTTGTGGATGGCGAGACGCATGGCCTCACGGGCAACGTCCTCGCCCACCCCGGACAGCTCGAAGAGCACCCGCCCGGGCTTGACGTTAGCCACCCACCACTCGAGGCGAACCCTTACCGGAACCCATCCGGGTCTCGGCCGGTTTCTTGGTCAGGGGACGGTCCGGGTAGACGTTGATCCAGACCTTGCCGCCACGCTTGATGTGGCGGGTCATGGCAATACGAGCAGCCTCGATCTGACGGTTCGTCAGGTAGGGACGACTCGAGTGCCTGGATGCCGTACTCGCCGAAGGCGAGCTTCGTAGCGCCTTTGGCGACACCATCTCGCTTGGGGTGGTGCTGCTTACGGAACTTGACGCGACGAGGGATAAGCATGGCTCACGCTCCCTGCGTTCTCGGTTGCGGGAGCAGCCTCGGCTGGCGCCTGGGCTGCTTCGGCGCGACGGCGGCCGCCACGCTCGGGACGATCTCCACGGCCCTCACCGCGGCTCGGGCGACGGCCCGAACGCTGGCGGCCGGAGGGCGCAGAGTTGCGGGCGGCCTTCTGGGCAGCACGCTCGGCGCGGGTACCGGTGACGTCGCCCTTGTAGATCCATACCTTGACGCCGATCCGCCCGAAGGTGGTGCGCGCCTCGTAGAAGCCGTAGTCGATGTCAGCCCGGAGGGTGTGCAGCGGCACCCTGACCGTCGCGATACCCCTCGGAGCGCGACATCTCAGCGCCACCAAGACGTCCGGAGCACTTGATCCGGATGCCCTTGGCACCGGCACGCATGGCAGTCTGCTGGGCCTTGCGCATCGCACGGCGGAAGGCCACACGGGCCCCCAGCTGCTCGGCGACACCCTGCGCGACGAGCTGGGCGTCGATCTCGGGGTTCTTCACCTCGAGGATGTTCAGCTGGACCTGCTTGCCGGTCAGCTTCTCCAGCTCTGCCCGCACCCGTTCCGCCTCGGCGCCGTTACGGCCGATGACGATCCCGGGACGCGCGGCGTGCAGGAAGATGGTGACCCGCTCGGAGCGCCGCTCGATCTCGATGGAGGAGATGCCGGCGCGCTCCAGCGATTTGGTCAGGTAGTTGCGGATCTTCACATCCTCGGCCACGTAGTCCGCGTAGTTCTTCTCCGCATACCAGCGGGTGACGTGATCCGTGGTAATGCCGAGACGGAAGCCGTTCAGGGTTGATCTTCTGCCCCATGCTCAGGCCTCCTTCGACTCTCGGGGTTCGACGACCACAGTGATGTGGGAACCACGCTTGAGGATCCGGGATGCGGATCCCTTGGCGCGGGGACGGATACGACGCAGGGTGACTCCCTCGTCGACGAATGCCTTGAGATGTACAGGTCCTGGGGATCCAGGTCCTCGACGTTCTCGGCATTGGCGGCGGCCGAGGCCACCACCTTGTATACGGGGTCCGAAGCCGCCTGGGGGGCGAACTTCAGGGCGGTGAGGGCCTCGGAGACGTCCATGCCGCGGATCAGGTCCACCACACGACGTACCTTCATCAGGCTCATCCGGACGTGACGCGCGATGGCGTAGGAGCCGGGACGATCACCGAGCAGGGCCTCGCGACGGGCGCTGTTGCCGTTTTCATTGCTCATCGTTTCGTTGTCCTATCCTCGCCCCTCAGCGGCGGCGGGCCTTCTTGTCTTCCTTCACGTGCCCCCGGAAGGTGCGCGTGGGGGCGAATTCGCCCAGCTTGTGACCGATCATCGCCTCGGTGATGAACACCGGGACGTGCTTGCGACCGTCGTGCACCGCGATGGTATGACCCAGCATGTCCGGGACGATCATCGAGCGGCGTGACCAGGTCTTGATGACGTTCTTGGTGCCCTTTTTCGTTCTGAGCGTCCACCTTCTTCATCAGGTGGTCGTCGACGAAGGGACCCTTCTTCGAGGCTGCGTGGCATATTTTCTCAGGCTCCCTATCAGCGCTTCTTGCCGGTCTTGCGGCGACGCACGATGAGACGGCTGCTCGCCTTGTTCTTGTCGCGGGTGCGGCCCTCGGGCTTGCCCCACGGGGACACCGGGTGGCGGCCACCCGAGGTACGCCCCTCGCCACCGCCGTGCGGGTGGTCGACGGGGTTCATCACGACGCCACGGACGGTCGGGCGGATGCCCTTCCAGCGGTTGCGTCCGGCCTTGCCCCAGTTGATGTTCGACTGCTCGGCGTTGCCGACCGTGCCGATGGTGGCGCGGCAGCGAACATCGACCATGCGCATCTCACCCGATGGCATGCGGAGCGTGGCGTATTTGCCCCTCACGGGCAACCAGCTGGATGGCCGCACCGGCGGGAACGACCCAGCTTGGCCCCCACCGCCGGGACGCAGCTCCACGGCGTGCACGGTGGTGCCGACGGGGATCTGGCGCAGCTCCAGGTTGTTGCCCGGTTTGATGTCGGAGCCCCTGCCCGGAGACCACGACGGTGCCCTGGGTCAGGCCGTTGGGGGCGATGATGTACCGCTTCTCCCCGTCGTAGTAGTGCAGCAGCGCGATCCGGGCAGTGCGGTTGGGGTCGTACTCGATGTGAGCGACCTTCGCCGGAACACCGTCCTTGTCGTAGCGCTTGAAGTCGATGATGCGGTAGGCCTGCTTGTGCCCGCCACCGATGTGGCGGGTGGTGATGCGACCCGAGTTGTTGCGGCCGCCGGTCTTCGGCTTTGGCGCGAGCAGCGACTTCTCCGGGGTCGAACGGGTCAGCTCGACGAAGTCGGAGACGCTGGCGCCGCGACGTCCCGGCGTCGTTGGCTTGTATTTACGGATACCGCGACGAATCAGTCCTTCTTCACTCGCCCCTGGCTGTCGAAGATGTCGATGTGCTCACCCGCAGCGACAGTCACGATGGCGCGCTTGACGTCGACCCTCTTGCCGATGCCGAAGCGGGTACGCCGACGCTTCCCCTGACGGTTCTGGGTGTTAACGGCGATGACGCGAACCCCAAAGATCTTCTCGATCGCGATCTTGATCTCGGTCTTGTTGGCGTGGGGTGCCACGATGAACGTGTACTTGTTCTCGTCGAGGAGGTTGTAGCTCTTCTCGCTGACGACGGGGCGCCAGATGATGTCGCGGTGGTCGCGGATCTTCAGCTCGCTCACTTCTTCTCCCTTGCCTTCCAGGACATTCACGAAGCCAGCGGCCTCAGCAGCCTCGGGACTGTTGAACCCACCTCCGCAATCGTGCGGGAGTACCAGGGGACTCGGGGTGTGGAACTTCATGGAGTCCTCATTACCCTTGATGTCGAACCCGGCCCGGCGGCTCGTCGCCCCGGTAGGAGTCCTGCCGTAGTCCTTCTTGACGCTTTCTCCGGCCTCGCTCTCAGCGGCGATGGCCTCGGCGCCGCGATGAGTAAAGGCAGCCAGGGCCGCAGAGGTGAATACAACCGTATCGGCGATCAGCACGTCGTAGGCGTTCAGCTGGTCGACGGCGAGCACGTGCACGTTCTGCACGTTGCGCAGGCTCAGCCACGCGACCTCCTCGAAGCGGTCGAGGACCACGAGCGCCTTCTTGAACTCACCCAGCTGAGCGAGTGTCGCCAGAGCGGTCTTGGTGGAGGGAACCTCGCTGGGCACCAGGTCGGAGACCACGAAGACCTGACCGTCGCGGGCGCGATCAGACAGGGCGCCGCGCAGGGCCGCGGCAATCATCTTCTTGGGGGTGCGCTGCGCGTAGTTCCGCGGCTTCGGGCCATGGACGGTGCCACCGCCAGTCCAGATCGGGGGAGCGCCGCGAGCCGTGACGGGCACGGCCGGTGCCCTTCTGGCGCCAGGGCTTGATGCCGCCGCCGCGGACCTCGCCGCGGGTCTTGGTGGAGTGCGTCCCCTGGCGTGCGGCGGCCAGCTGCGCCACCACGACCTGATGGATCAGCGGGACATTGGTCTGGACGTCGAAGAGATCACCAGGCAGCTCGGCGCTTGCCTGCCTTCGTGCCATCGGGGGCGTGGACGTCGACGGTGATGGAACTCATGCCTGTTCACCCCTTCTTTGCTGCGCTACGCACGACGACGAGCGACCCATTGTTGCCGGGAACCGCACCGCGGACCAGCAGCAGGCCACGCTCGGCGTCGACGGCGTGGATCTTGAGGTTCTGGACAGTCACCTTGGTGTTGCCCATACGGCCTGCCATGCGAAGGCCCTTGAAAACGCGGCGGGGGTGGCGCAGCCACTGATGGAGCCAGGCGCGCGGTGCTTGCAGTGAACACCATGGGAGGCCTTGAGGCCACCGAAGCCATGGCGTTTCATGACACCCGCGGTGCCCTTGCCCTTGGTGGTGCCGGTCACATCGACGAACTCTCCGCCGGCGAAGACCTCCGCCGTCAGCTCCTGGCCGAGGGTGAATTCGGAGGCATTCGCGGTGCGAAGCTCGAGGAGGTGCCTGCGGGGAGTGACGTCGGCCTTGTCGAAAATGGCCTTGGGCCGGCTTGGTGACCTTCCTGGAGGGATGGCCCCGAAGCCAAGCTGGACGGCGTTGTAGCCGTCTTTCTCAGGGGTGCGGACCTGGGTGACGACACAGGGTCCGGCCTGGATAACGGTGACGGGGACGACCTTGTTGTTCTCATCCCAGAGCTGGGTCATGCCGAGCTTGGTGCCCAGGATGCCCTTGATGACTCGTTCGCTATTGCTCATCTCGGACCTCACGGAAGCTTGATTTCGATGTCGACACCGGCCGGGAGGTCGAGGCGCATCAGCGAGTCGACGGTCTTCGGCGTGGGGTCGAGGATGTCGATCAGCCGCTTGTGGGTGCGCATCTCGAAGTGCTCGCGGCTGTCCTTGTACTTGTGGGGCGAACGGATCACACAGAACACGTTCTTCTCAGTAGGCAGCGGCACGGGGCCTGCCACCTTGGCACCGGTGCGAGTCACGGTGTCGACGATCTTGCGCGCCGAGCTGTCGATGACCTCATGGTCATACGCCCGCAACCGGATGCGGATCTTTTGTCCCGCCACAGTTCGTTCCTTCTACTCGTCCCTGATGGAGTTCTCATGAACTTTTTGGGGCCTGGACCCCTGGCTGCCCCGACCCCCGAGGTCGGGAGTGTCGGGCCCGAAGCCGCAAGGAAAGACCTGCCTCCAGCTTCCCGGAGGTCACATCTTGCGCTTGGGCCACTTGCTCGACCTCGACAAGAGATAGGCCTTACCGCACACGCGACAAACCTCACCCCTTGCGGAGCAACCTGGATATTCTTGCACGCCCTCGGCGACGAGCCAAATCAGCCCCCGGCAGCGGCGTCGCTATCTGTGCGGCCTTGGTGCATGTCATCGACGAGATCCCCCACTCCGCGCCGGTGCCACCGTCCCATGCCAGACCGCGCCGTCTCACATCCCGAACATCCCGGCCTCAGACCACGGGTGCACGAAACGCCGCAGGATGCAGAACCCACGTGGCATCATGCCGCCAGTAAGCAGAGCCACGGCGTTTCGTGCACAGCCCCTGCGGTCAGGAACGAGCCGGTCAGAGTGGCAAGTGCGGTCAAGAGTGACGGCAGACGACCGAGAGCAAGGGCCGGAACGACAAGGGATAGGAACGGGCCGGGGTTCAGCGGCTTGATTTCCGGGGTCAGGTGCTGCGGTTGAGGAAGGCGAGGATGGCCCTCACCCGGCGGTTCTCATCACCGGGCTCGAATCCGAGTTTGGAGAAGATGCTGGAGACATGTTTCGCGACAGCGGCGCCAGAGAGGAAAAGCCGGGCTGAGATCTGGTTGTTGGAAAGCCCCTGGGCCATGAGCTCCAGGACCTCCAGCTCACGCGAGGTCAGGTCTCCGAGCCCGGAACGAGAGGCCTGCATCATGGCGCGCGCCACCTCGGGTCAATCACCACTCCCCCGCTGGCCACCATCCGCAGAGCGCCGATGAAGTCCGCGACCCTGCGCCACCCGGTCCTTCAGCAGATACCCCGACCCACCGGCGCCAGGCGGCGGCGGAGGGCGAAGAGCTCTGGGCATGCAGCGGCGAGACGTACTGGCTCAGTACCAGCACCGCCACCTCAGGATGATCCTCTTTGATGCGGATGGCCGCGCTCAGCCCGTCATTGGTCATGGTGGGCGGCATGCGCACGTCGGTGATCACGACGTCGGGCAGTGCACCCTGGTCGGCCAGCCCAGCTATGGCGGACAACAGGGCATCCGCGCGATGCTCCTGCCCCACGATCTGGTAGCCCCTGACGCTCCAGGAGGCCGACGAGCCCCTCCCGCAGCAGTGCAGAGTCGTCAGCCATCAGGATTGTCGTCATCGGATCACCACCGCGGGTTCGCCTCGTTCCAGGAGCAGGGGAATGGTCGCAGCCAATTGTGTCGGGCCGCCAGGCGGCGAGGAAATCGTGAGTTCGCCACCCACCGCTGCCAGGCGCTCCCGCATCCCGGCCAGCCCATGCCCCGAGACGACCCTCGCACCGCCTGGCCCCCGGTCCACAACGGAGACCAGGAGATTCTGGTCGGCGGCGAGCAGCACGGTCACCTCCGCACGGGGCGCATACTTGGCCGCGTTGCCGATGGCCTCGCAGGCAAAGAAGTACCCAACCGCCAGCACCGCCTCAGGAAGCTCCGGGAGCGGGTGGGGAGTAACGATCCGGACCCGGTTGGCCGCGGTCGCCGCTACCTCCTCCAGCGACGCCGCGAGCCCTTGCTGCCTGAGCAGCTGCGGATGGATGCCGCGGATCGTCCGGCGCAGCGCCCCCAGCCCTTCCTGGATCGCAGCTGCCGCCTCCGCGAGAAGCTGCGCTGCCACCAGGTCGTTCTGGACCGCTGGGGAGAGCTGCACCTCCCCGACCTTCATGGCGGCGCGACGAGATACTGCTGGGCGCCGTCGTGGAGGTCGCGTTCGATGCGGCGGCGTTCCACCTCGTATGCCTCGACGATGACCCGCCGTGACGCGGTCAGCTCGGCGATCCGCTGGGCAGATCTTTCCTCATTGCTGGCCCGCCGTTTCCTTCCCCAACGCATGGACAGGAATCTATCGCGCCACGGGGATCTGGAAGGGTAGTGCTGGCACTACCCCGATTGGAGAGTGCACTGTGTGTTGCCCAACCGTATCCGGCGATGGAATGAAGACATGTCCGACAGCATTTACTCTCCAGCCCTACTGGTCACCCACGACATCACCAGGAATTTCGGCTCCGTCAAGGCCTTGGCAGGGGTCTCCATCAACATCGCCTCAGGCGAGTCCGTCGCGATCATGGGGCCGTCCGGCTCGGGTAAGTCCACTCTCCTGCACTGCCTCTCGGGGTGCTGGCTCCCAACGACAGCCAGGTCATGTTCGCGGGCAGGGACCTGACCCGGATGTCCGACGCAAAAACGTTCACACCTGCGCCTGAGTCATTTTTGGTTTCGTCTTCCAGGACGGCCAGCTGATCCCGGAACTCCCAGCACGCGAGAATGTCGCCCTGCCGCTCCTGCTCACCGGCACCCGCCGCCGCGCCGCCCTAGCGAAGGCTGACGAGACCCTGATGAGGATCGGCATCCCAGAGCTGAAAGGCCGTCGTCCCGCCGACATGTCCGGAGGACAGGCCCAGCGGGTCGCGATCGCCCGAGCGCTGGTCGCCAGTCCCCAGGTGGTTTTCGCGGACGAACCCAGCGGAGCCCTCGACCAGGCCACTGGCCATGAGGTGATGCAGTTGCTCACCGCCACCGTCGCCCAGGCTGGGGCGTCGCTGGTGATGGTGACCCACGACCCCTCGGTGGCGCGCTGGTGCTCGCGGCTGGTGGAGATCCGTGACGGCCTAGTCCACGCCGACCACCGTCTGGCGGAGGTGGCATGATGAGCGCCGCCACCGGTCTGACTGGCCTAACGTTCCAGCTCACCCGTGCCCGTTTCGAGATCCGCCAGGGCGAGGCACTGCTGTTCTTCGCCTCGGTGCTGGCGAACACGATCTCCGCCGCGCTCGCCATGACGGTCGCGGGCGGGACGATGATGTTCTACGACCACTGGCAGCATCCCACCGGCCTCATGGCAACCGTGATAGAGCAGGATCCCACCTTCGGTTTACTCCTGATGTTCTACTTCATCCTGGCGCTGATCGCCACCGCCCTGCTGGTGCCTGCGATGGTCAGCCTGTCGGCGTCCGCGGCGTGCTGGGTGCCCGGGGGCGGGAGCAGCGGCTGGCCGCCCTGAGGCTGCTCGGGCTGAGTTCGGGTGACGTCACCCGGATGTCGCTGATCGACTCAGCCGTCCAGGCCACCATCGGCACCATCGCCGGTTTCCTGGTCTACGCGGTGACAGCTCCCCTGTGGCAGGCCCTGGGTTCCAGGGCGAGCCGACGACGCTGATGCTGCCCTGGTGGCTAGCACTGGCTGTCGCAGCTGCCAACATCCTCATCGCGCTGCTGGCCACCTGGTGGGGGCTGCGGCAGGTGCAGATCTCCCCCTGGGCGTTGCCCGGCGCGGCGTCAAGCCCCCGGCTGACTTGGGTGAGGGTCGTGGTGTTCTTCGGCATCCTGATCGCTGCCATGGTTGGCCTGCCCATGCTCCAATTCGGCGGAGAGATCATTGCCTATGCGGTGATGGCAGGATTCATAGCCGCTGTGATCTTCGGGTACAACTTCTTCGGCCCGTGGCTGCTGCAGTTCGTCTCCCGGCTCTACTTCCTGGTCCCCGGACCGGCGGCACTGATGGCTGGGCGCCGGATCGTAGCGGATCCCCGCAGCACCTGGCGCCGCATCGGCGGCCTGGGGCTCCTGGCCCTCATCTCCGGCTACCTCGGGTCCATGCCCTTCACCTTCAGCGACAGCGGGAATGAGGCCGTGAACACCTTCAATGCCAGCGCACAGTGGGACTTCACGAAGGGAACCATCGTCACCCCTGGCCGTCGGCATGCTGCTCACCGCCACTGCCATCCTGATCAGCCAGGCCTCCTCCGTGTTTGAACGGTCCGACCTGACCCTCGCGCTGCACCGGCTCGGCACGCCTGCCTCGTTCCACACGAAAGTACAGTGGCTGGAGAACCTGGGCCCCTTGGCGCTGGTGACCGGGGTGGGATTCGCGCTCGGCACCGGTATGGCGCAACCCATGGTGAACCTGGCGAGGAAGTCTGGGATGGAGTCGTCCATGAATGGCCCCTGTGATGGTAGTCGTGGTGCTGGTGACCGGATTCATCCTCGCCGCCCTGGCCTTGGTGGCCACCCACCCATTGCAGATGCACGTCCTGGGAACCCACCGTCGCCGCAACGACTAATGAAAGCAGAAGAAACAACTGAGGTGTTGGGGCTGCTATGGAAACAGCCCCAACACCTCTCACAAACTAAACAAAAACTCGCAATTCTCTCTTTTCTCGATTCATCTGGATAGGGAGACCACAAGCTTGCCCGTACGTGACCCGCGTTCAGCTCGGTATAAGCCTCACGCACGGACTCGATCGTGAAGGGTACACCTGAGCCAGCGCCACCTTTGCGGCGCCGTCTGCAACCAAGCCGGTAATCTCAGGAAGATCACCCGGTTGAGCATGCCGCGAACCTGTGAACTGGGCTCCCCTGATGATGGCACCTGGCGAGGGAATCAGCGTACCGATGGCGTGACCAGGCAAGCCCAAGGCGAACCCCAGTTTGACATATCCACCTCCGTAGCAATCCAGGAATTTGGTGACGGCACGCGGCGTCATGGCAAGAATCCGGGATTTCAAATCTTCGCCATAGGAAACAGGAATAGCACCTAGAGAACGCAGGTAATCAGTATTGCGTTTCCCAGCGATCCCAATCACCGTCGCACCTCGGTGTATGGCGATCTGCGACGCGAGAGAACCCATCCCGCCCGATGCGGCGCTGATGACAATGACGTCGCCATTGTTTAGGTCAAGCTGGCGGAACGCCCCACCGACAGTCTGTGCGGCCACACCCAGAGAGGCGGCCACCTCGAAACTGATTGATTCAGGCTTGTTCACGACGTCATCGACCGAAGCGATCAGCTTGTCAGCCAGTGCACCCTTTGTGTTCCCAAGGCCTGGCGCACTCCTCAATGTCCCCAGAACAGGTTGACCGATCTCGAAGCCTTGTACATACGGCCCGACAGCATCGACGCAACCGGCGAAATCGCGCGCCACCCCGCGGGGAAACCGTGGAGACCCGAACCAGCGGACCGGATGAGTGAGGCACTGGATAGATTCAAGAATTTTGAGACGTATGTCTCCGCCAAATATCTTCGCATCCACCGGGTTGAGGCCCACTGCCTTGACAGCGACACGAACTTCTCCACCACTCGGAGCCGGATCAGCGACCTCAGCCATTTGCAGGATCCCAGGGCCACCAAATTTCCGGTACTGGACGGCTCGACTCAACAGATCCTCCTCTCAGAACCGCCTACACGACACACCGGCCATGCATGCCGCCGACGCCAGTATCAATTACTATGGGACTCATACTATATGACTTTCGTCGCAATCGAGGTTTTCATGGGCATGCATACGGTAGGCCAACGGACGACGAAGGCAGCCATCTTGGCCCTGCGCCGGCTAAATGCTGCATTCGCAACCAGTAACCGGGCAGTGGGCGCAAAGCTTGGAATCAAGGACAGCGACTTAGCCATCCTCGACTGCCTCAACCAGGAGGGCCCGCAGACCCCTACTGAGCTGGCCCGCCGGACCCGGACCCACATCGCGACGATGACTGGGATTCTCGTGAGGCTAGAACGTGATGGTTGGATCGAGCGACGCCACACCAACACGGACCGGCGCTCCGTACAGATTCATGCAATAGCAATACACCGTCTCACTGACACATATGCGAGAGCCAATGAGAGACTCAACCGTCTCTTAGGGTCCTGGGACCCCGATCAGCTGAAGACGTTGATCGACTTCCTCACAGATGCCAGCAGCATTGTTACTGAATGTGCTGACCACATCGCCCAGGAGCCTGTGGCATCAAAGACGCACAGGTGAGAACAGCAGAGCGCCGCAGGTCTTTCCACACGCAGCTGCGAGACGCCCGGCACACCAGAAGTTCCCGGGTTCTCGTGTTGACTCAGCGCATTCCCGCGACCTATAGGAACCATGGAGCACCCCCGCATGATGCAGCTTGACACGCACTTCACCGCCCTTGCCCGCGGAACCTCTTATTCAGCCGGTCGTAGCTAGCCGGCGTATCTCGACGGTCGGCATTCACCGTCGTCGGGTGGGTGTGGTGGTAGGGCGGCTATTACGGTCGGGGATGGTGACCACGTGGGCTTCGATCACATTCACCTCCAGCTGAGACGACAACTCAAGCTTGATGGTGCCGGTTTGTCCCATCCCGGACCAGACAACAGTCCAATAACTAGTAGCCGTCACCGTATACGTGCCACGCTTGGGGTACTGGTAGCCGCAGAACGGTGATGCCTCATCCCGGGTTTTATTCGCTGGGTGTGGCACTCCCTTCCCACACATCTTGTGGTGGCCATCACCCATATCCCAGTCCAGGCGAGTGACGCTGGCGGTAGCGGTGACGCTGTAGCCGTCCTGGGAGGCGGTCTTGACAATTGGTCCCCAGGTGTTGGGGGGCGGGATCAGTAACCCACAGCCAGTTACGCCACCCCACCAGCGTGTGCCGGCCGGGAAGCCCTCAATCCGATCCGGCCACATCCCCATCCCCACCGGCCGCAACTCCATACGCTCCACCGCGATCTTCGCCAAAACCTCAGGATCCGGAGGCTGAGCTTCTTCAGGGCCGGGTGCCCAATAATTGTAGGGAGAGTTCCCAGCGACATTACAGCTCATCACCACCCCGCCACTGTGCCCGGTCCAGATCGGATCCGTTTTTCGGTGGCTGCGGATCAGCCGGCCTGACATAACACATATGCTCAAGATCCCACTGCCCACCATCAATACGGCAAGGAACCTCAGTCTTACCGTCATAGTGATAACACTTCTGCTCCCCGACCCCCCAGAACCCCCAGACTGCGAACCACCAGAACCCCCAGACTGCGAACCACCAGACCCACCCGGTTTCCTGGAACCCCCACCTCAAGCTGACAAACACCAAGGCCACCGTTTCGCCCCGCAGCGGATATCAGCATGAGCCTGCTGAACCGGCAAGCTGACCGCTATCAGAATAAATGCCGTTAGAAGACTGAGACGACGCTTCATGACTGGCACCCACCGACGACTTCATTGGTGGCATCACCGACCAGCCACACCGTCGCCGGTTTGACCACCCGCATATCCCACAACAGAAAACGCGGCGCGTGGGGTTAAGAACCTTCTCACCAGTCTTGGAGTCAATAAGCTCAGCACCACTACCATCACTGCACACCTGCATCTGCACCACCCGAGAACCATCAAGGTCAGTTGGCTCCTCAGCACCCTTGATGTACACCTTGACAACACCGGTCTGCACCCAGCCCTTACTGCGAAAACTCACCAACCTCTCGTGTATCGAGTATCTGGCTCTGCCCGGTAGTGATATCCGCCAATGGCTGAATCGAAGCATCCGGATTGGTACGCACCTCGTCGAGGATCCGGAAATACTCAATCACCCGATCAGCGGCCTCCTGCTGCTCCGGACTGAACGTCTCCGACGGCTGCGGAGACGGTGATGACGACGGACTAGGGAGATGGCGACGACGCCGATGGCGACGGCGCCACCATCGTCGTCCTCCCCCACGACGAAGGACTCTTCGGAGCAGAAGACCCACCCCCACCACAACCCGAGAGCGCAAACATCACGGGAAACGCGACCACAGCGGCAGCAATCCGCTTCTCTTGCCGAACCATCACCCACACCTCCATTGGTGCACCACAACTCATCCCACCCCCGGAATAGGGGCCGTGAGAATGATCCTAAACACAAACCACCCATCACGGCAGAGGTTTCAGGAATTTCTGACAGCAATCCTGATTTGCACCTTCTTGACCCTGCTGGTCTGTGATTTCAGCGCAGTGGAAGGACAGCTGAGACCCGGCCTGGATTTGGCAACACCGGCCACAGCCACGTTCGCTCAGCTGTCTCTTCGACGAGACCTGCGTAGGGACCTCGTGTTGACTCAGCGCATTCCCGCGACCCTATGGTCGGGAGCCATGGAGCACCCCCGCATGATGCAGCTTGGCGCGCACTTCACCGCCTCTGCCTGCCGGTGTCTCCCTGCGGCCTGGCAGCTCTGACGCGCCTGCCCCCCCTGGACCGGTTCAGTCCCGCGTCCCCACCGATCACAGCAAGTCCCTGCGTGAGGACTGCCTCCTTACGACGCCTCGCCTCGGTCAGCGATCTCAAACCCTTCGACAAGGAGCAATCATGTCCATCTCCCGTCGTCACATCCTTGGTGGCGCACTCGCGTCGCTGTCCCTGGCTCTCACGGCATGCTCCGGCGCCTCCCCAGACCCATCCCCTGCGGGTTCAGGGAACGGCAGTTCCGGCGCGGCCCGGCAACGGGCAGTTCCGCACCCTGGAGCAGATCAAGTCCTCCGGGACCGTCCGGATCGGGGTCTTCAGCGACAAGGCCCCCTTCGGCTACGTCGACACCGACGGCAAACCCGCGGGCTACGACGTGGTCTATGCGGAACGGATCGGCAAGGACCTCGGGACGCAGGTGGAGTACGTACCCGTCGAGGCTGCCTCCCGGGTCGAGTTCCTGCAGACCGCGAAGGTGGACATCATCCTGGCGAACTTCACCGTCACACCAGAGCGCAAGGAGAAGGTGGACTTCGCCAACCCCTACATGAAGGTGGCACTCGGCGTCGTCTCCCCGACTCTGCCCTGGTCAGCGAGGCATCGCAGCTGTCCGGCAAGAAGATCATCGTGGTCAAGGGCACCACAGCCGAGACCTGGCTGACCAAGAACCATCCTGAGCTGGAGCTGGACAAGTACGAGCAGTACAACGACGCCACCAGCGCCCTCGCTGACGGACGTGGTGACGCCTGGGTCACCGACAACACCGAGGCCCTGGCCTGGGCGCTCGCCAGCAACGGGTTCACCGCGGGCATCACGAACCTCGGCGATCCCGATTCCATCGCCGGTGCCGTTACCAAGGGCAACGAGACGCTGCTGGCCTGGCTCAACGAGCAGCTGATCACTCTCGGCAAGGAGCAGTTCTTCCACACCGACTTCGAGCAGACGCTGCGCCCCGTCTACGGCGACTCGGCCTCTGTGGACGAACTGGTGGTCGAGGGAGGCCAGCTCTGAACACGAGCATCAGCCAGGAGAGCCAGGCATGAACTGGGGCATAGTCTTCAGGTCGCTGCCCACCTACGCAGAGGCGGCGCTGCTCACGGTCCGGGTGGCGCTGTTCGGCATCGCCGGAGCCCTGCTGGTGGGAATGTGCTGCGCCGTCGCACAGCACTTCCGCCTTCCCGTGGCCCGTCAAGTGGCCGCGGCTTACATCGAGATCTCACGCAACACCCCGCTGCTGGTTCAGCTCTTCTTCCTCTACTACGGATTGCCGAAGCTCGGGGTGAGGCTGGACCAGGAGCTCTGTGCCATCATCGGGCTGGCGTTCCTGGGCGGCAGTTTCATGGCCGAGACCCTGCGCAGCGGGCTTGACTCGGTGGAACCGATCCAGCTGCAGTCATCCCTCAGCCTGGGACTGACGCCCTGGCAGGCGATGCGTAGGGTGGTGCTCCCGCAGGCTGTCGCGATCAGCATGCCCGGAATCACAGCGAACCTGGTGTTCCTGGTGAAGGAGACCTCGGTGGTGAGCATCATCGCCCCTTCCCGACCTGGTGTTCAAGGCGAAGGAGCAGATCGGTTCGTATTACCAGACCTCCGAAGCGCTGCTGCTGCTGGTGGTCTTCTACCTGGTCATCCTGCTGCCCGTCTCGCTGGGCGCCGGTTTCCTGGAAAGGAGGCTGCGACGTGCAACGTTCGGGAATTGAGCTGCTGTTCCAGGGGCAGAACCTCGTCCGTCTGCTCGGGGGACTGTGGGTCAGTGCGTCCATCGCCCTGATCGCCATGGCTCTGTCCATCGTTCTCGGCATCAGCCTGGGGATCGTCATGACCTCACGGAACTGGCTGGTCACGCTGCTCACCCGCAGCTACCTGGAGGTCATCCGGATCATGCCGCAGATCGTGCTGCTGTTCCTGGTGTTCTTCGACCCTAGCCCGCTACCTCAGGGATCAACCTCGACGGGCAGGCCGCCGCCATCGTCGTCTTCACCCTGTGGGCACGGCCGAGATGGGTGATCTGGTGCGCGCAGCCATCACCCTCGATCCCGCGGCACCAGTACGCCAGCGCCCAGGCGCTGGGCTTGACGCCGTGGCAGACACAGCGTCATGTCGTGCTGCCCCAGGCGGCCCGCCGCCTGCTGCCGACCACCATCAACCTGACCAACCGGATGATCATGACCACTCCCCTGGTTGCCCTGATCGGCGTGGTCGAGGTGCTGAAGGTGGGTCAGCAGATCATCGACTCCAACCGTTTCAACTACCCAGACGGTGCCCTCTGGATCTACGGCACCGTGCTGATCATGTATTTCGTCGTCTGCTTCCCCATCTCGTGGGCGGCACGGCGTCTTGAGAGGAAGTGGGCCACCACATGACCCCGATGCTGCGGCTCTCCGGTGTGGAGAAAGACTATGGGAAGGTCCGGGCGCTGAACGGAATCGACCTAGAAGTGGCGCCCGGCGAGGTGATCGCCATAGTCGGCCCGTCCGGCTGCGGCAAGTCGACGCTGCTGCGGTGCCTGAACGGCCTGGAGGAGATCACGGGCGGCCAAATTGAGCTGGACGGCACAGTCATCACCGGACCTGGAACACGCTGGACCGAGGTACGGCAACGTGTCGGGATGGTCTTCCAGAGCTACGAGCTGTTCCCGCACCTCAACGTCCTGGACAACCTCCCTGCTGGGACCGCGCCTGGTGCAGAAAAGAAACCAGGACCAGGCCGGGGAGGAGGCGCTAAAGGCTCCCTGACACGTGTCGGTCTGGCGGAGAAGGCCAAGGCCCTGCCACGTGAGTTGTCTGGAGGCCAGAAACAGCGGGTCGCGATCGTGCGGGCGCTGATGATGCACCCGGAGATGCTGCTTCTCGACGAGATCACCGCATCCCTGGACCCGGAGATCGTCCGCGAGGTCCTGGACGTGGTGCTAGAGCTAGCCGCCGACGGCATGACCATGCTGATCGTCACCCACGAGATGCCGTTCGCGCGCGCCATCGCCGACCGGGTGGTGCTCATGGATGCCGGACGGATAGTCGAGGTCGCCCCGCCGGAGAAGTTCTTCATCGCTCCTGAAACGGAGCGGGCGAAGGCCTTCCTGAAAACCTTTGAGTTCGACTCCGTTCACCGGCCTGGCAGCTGAGGGTTCGCCGTCAGAGCGTCTCCCGCAAGGACCTCAGACGCGCCAGGGTGGCATCGCGTCCCAGGATCTCCATGGATTCGAACAGCGGCGGCGACACCTTCCCCCGTCAGGGCGACACGCAGCGGCCCAAAGGCGAACTTCGGTTTGATACCCAGCCCATCCACCAGCCTGGCGCGCAACGCGGCCTGAATCGATCCGGCGTCGAAAGGAACCGTCTCCAGCACCTCGATCCCGGCGTCGAGAACCTCTGCGGCATTCTCCGGCAGCGAGGCGCGGGCGGCATCCTCAATCTCCACCTGGTCGGCGAACAGGAAACCCAGCTTCGGCAGGGCATCCCCGAGCAGCGTCATGCGCTCACTGACCAGCGGGACAGCCTGACGCAGGACATCCGCATCGATCGACTCCGTCCCAGTCACCACGCTCCCTGTGAAAGGCGATGATGCGCTCGGTCAGCTCGCCGGCACCGAGGCTCCGGATGTAGTGGCCGTTCAGCCAGTCGAGTTTCTTGACGTCGAAGACCGGTCCCGTGGTGTTGACCTTGTCCCAGGAAAAATGCTCGACGAACTCCGCGAACGTCGCAACCTCGGAGTCGTCGTCAGCCGGCGGATAGCCCAGCAGCTGCAGGAAGTTCCGGACCGCCTCCGGCAAGTAGCCCTGCTCGCGGAACCACATCAGCCGGGCCGCCGGATTCCGGCGCTTCGAGATCTTCGACTTATCGGTATTGCGCAGCAGCGGCATGTGCGCATACTGCGGTTCTGGGAATCCCAGCCAGCGGTAGAGCAGCAGATGCTTCGGCGTGGAGCTGATCCACTCCTCACCACGCACCACCGTCGTGATGCCCATCAGGTGGTCATCGACGACCACCGCCAGGTGATAGGTAGGGAAACCGTCGGCCTTGAGGATCACCTGGTCGTCGGGGAAGGGAGCCCGCACCTGGCCGCGGATGATGTCGGTGAACGTGAGTGGCGCATCGTCGGGTACGAGCATGCGCACAACAGGAGTGTCGGTGAAACCAGGAAGTTTCGCGCGCTCCTCGCGGGTCTTGCCGAGGCACAGCCGGTCGTAGCCGGTTTTCGCCGCTTTGCTCTGGTCCTGTTCCTTGCGCAGGGCAGTCAGCCGCTCAGAGGAGCACCAGCAGTAGTAGGCGTGCCCGTCGGCGATCAGCTGCTCCACAAAGGGCCGGTAGGCATCGAGACGCTCCGACTGCCGGTAGGGGCCGAAGTCACCTCCCTTGCCTGGCCCCTCGTCAGGACCCAGCCCGAGCCATTCCAGGGTGTCGTGGATCTGCTGCTCGCTACCCTCGACGAGCCGGTTCTGATCGGTGTCCTCGATCCGCAACACGAAGGACCCGCCGGTCTTGGCCGCCCAGGCCTTGTCGAACAACGCCATAAAAGCGGTCCCGACGTGCGGGTCTCCAGTCGGAGAGGGGGCGACGCGGGTACGGGCAGGAGTCAGGTCAGTCATAGTGAGCCAAGCGTAACGGGCCCATCGCAAACAGGCCGAGCCAGCGAGCCAATACCTTGAGATTCCGCCATGGCATTCTTGTCCTCATGCCCCGCCGTAAAACCGATCGCTCACGAGCGCTGGCGGCCTCGGAGACCCTACCGGAAACCACGGAAGGCCCGTCCCCGGTCAGCCGTCACTTCACGTTCTGGCTGGATGATGTGTTCCGGGTCCCCGGCACCGGCATCCGGTTCGGTTTCGATCCGCTACTGACCTTCTTCCCAGCCGCCGGTAACGTCGTGGCGACAGCTCTGGGTGGGGTCGTGATCCTCGACGCGGTCCGCCTGCGCACCCCCATCCCGGTGCTCCTCAGAATGCTGGGCAACTATGCGATCAACTGGCTCCTCGGCTCCGTGCCCCTGATCGGCTCTTTCTTCGATGCCCTGTGGCGGTCCAACGTCAAGAACCTTGCCTTGCTGCGCCGCACGATCGAGAATCGTGAGCAGGTGCGCCGGGCGTCCATCAGCTACTGGCTGGTGGCTTTGGCGCTGGTGCTCGGCATCACGGCGCTGCTGCTGATCATCCCCGTTGTGTTGCTGTTCTGGTTCTTCAACCTGTGGCTTGGAAGGTGATACCTTCGCCACCATGAGCGAACCGGGCGTCCCCAACAACTTCATCACCGAGGCAGTCCACCGCGACAACGCGGCAGGCACCTATGGCGGCAGGGGTCCAGACCCGGTTCCCACCCGAACCCAACGGCTTCCTGCACGTCGGCCACGCCAAAGCCATCGTCGTCGACTTCGGCACCGCCAAAGACTTCGATGGCACCTGCATGCTCCGCCTCGACGACACCAACCCGGAGACCGAGGAGGAGGCTTTCGTCAGCTCGATCGTCGAGGACATCGAGTGGCTGGGATACGAGCCCACGCAGATCCGGCATGCCTCCGACTACTTCGACACCCTTCGCGACTGGGCTGTCCAGCTCATCGAGAAGGGCCTGGCCTATGTCGACGACCAGGACGGCGAGACAATCTCAGCGACCCGGGGGTCCTTCGGCACACCCGGCACAGATTCACCATTCCGCAACCGCAGCGTCGAGGAGAACCTCGACCTGTTCGCGAGAATGCGCGCCGGGGAGTTTCCCGACGGGTCGCGGGTGCTGCGTGCGAAGATCGACATGGCGCACGAGAACATGCAGTTACGTGACCCCGTGATGTACCGCATCCGCAATATCACCCACCACCGCACGGGCGAGGCCTGGTCGATCTACCCCACCTATGACTGGGCACACGGCCAGTCCGATGCCATCGAGGGCGTCACCCACTCGATCTGCACCCTCGAGTTCGAGTCACACCGCCCCCTCTACGACTGGTTCCTGGAACAGCTGGAGGTTGCTTCTCCCCCACGCCAGTACGAGTTCGCCCGCCTAGAGCTGACCCACACCATCACCTCCAAGCGACGCCTGGCGAAACTGGTCACGGACGGCGTCGTGGAAGGCTGGGACGATCCGCGCATGCCCACCATCCGGGGACTACGGCGCCGTGGTTATCCGGCCGCGGCCATCCGGGCCTTCTGCCGCGAGGTCGGCACCACCCGCACCAACTCCCGCAAGGCCATCGAGGAGCTAGAAAGCTACGTGCGCCGCGAGCTGAACGCTACGGCGCAGCGGCGCATGGCCGTCACCCGGCCTTTGAAGCTGGTCCCTGAAGACTGGCCCACCGACGCCGAAGGCAAACCCCTAGTCGAGTGGTTCGAGGTGGTCAATAACCCGGAGAATCCGGCCGACGGGACACGCCAGGTCCCATTCACCGGGGAGCTGTGGATCGAACAGGACGACTTCAAGGAGGTGCCGCCCCGAAGTATTTCCGTCTCTCCCGGCCGCGAGGTGAGGCTGCGGGGCGCCTATCTGGTGACCGCACGTGAGGGTGGTCAAAGACGCGAACGGGCGGGTCGTTGAGGTTCGTTGCAGCTTCGACCCCGACTCGCGCGGCGGCACCCCCGCCGACGGCCGGAAGGTGAAGTCGACGATGCACTGGGTGTCAGCCCAGCATGCCCTGGAGGCCACCGTCGCCCTGTACGACCGGCTGTTCACGACCGAGGCCCCCGGCGAACGCACCGGGGAGCCCCTGGACGACCTCAACCCCGAATCCCGCGAGCTCCTGACCAGCGCGAAGGTGGAACCCGCCCTCGGCGATGCCGCCTCGGGCGAGGTGGTGCAATTTGAGCGGCTCGGCTATTTCGCCACCGACGACCGGACCCCGATGCTGTTCCACCGGACCGTTGGCCTGCGGGACGAGTGGGCCAGCATACAGAAACGAGGCTGACAGCTACCCTCACAGGCATCAGCGGCTACGGTTGTCTGCATGCTGCCCGCCGACGACACCGCTACCGAAGTTGCCCTGGACCTGTTGCCGGTCCTCGGATACGCAGCCGCAGGCTTCCTGATCGGCATCCTGGTCTCCGTGGTCCTCACGATCATCAGCGAGACAACTGGCTAGGGCGTGATGAGAACCTGAGCTTCCTCAGTAGGAACCTGCGCCTGCCACAGCGGGTCATCCTGACAATCTTCGGCACTGGCATGGGTGTGATGATCGCCAGCGCCCCCACCCCGTGGCAGGCCGCGCCATCCTGGCGGGCCAGCTTCAGCAGGTCTTCCCTCATCGTGATGATCTTCGCGGCCGCCTACGGAGTGACAGGGATCATCAAGACCGTCGAGGACGCTGTCATCGCCCGCAAACGAAACGCCCGGGAGACCCCCCAGTTCCGGCGCATCCGAACTCAGATGCAGGTGATCACGAGAGTCCTGATCGGCGTGGTGTGGATCGCCGCCGCCGCTGGGGCCCTCCCTCACCTTCGACCAGTTCCGGGCCATCGGGGCCTCGCTGCTGGCATCTGCGGGCCTGGCCTCGCTGGTCGCGGGCCTCGCCGCACAGTCGTCGCTCACGAATATCTTCGCGGGAATCCAGATCGCCTTCACCGGCTCCCTTAAGGTCGGCGACATCGTGGTCGCCGACGAGAACTACGGCACCATCGAGGAGATCACCCTCACCTACATCGTCCTCAAAGGATGGGATGAGCGGCGCTGGATCGTCCCCTCAACGCTTTTCACCACGAAAACCTTCGAGAACTGGACCAGGGAAGAACCCAAACGGATGGGGACCATCGAGTTCGACCTGGACTGGCTGGTCCCCGTGGAGGCGATGCGGATCGAGCTGCTGCGCTTAGTCAAGACCACCGACCTGTGGGACGGCCGCACCGCCGGGCTCCAGGTCACGGACGCCACGGGCGGGTCAGTGCGGGTCCGGGCGGTCGTTTCGGCGGAGAACTCCAGCAAACTCTTCGACCTGCGCTGCCTGATCCGCGAACAGCTGATCAACTGGCTGCAGACTCAGGCGGTCTACGCCCTGCCACGCACCCGCCTGGAGCCAGAGACCGCGACCGCTCCCCCACAGGAGGAACGCGAGGACTTCGTCGAGCAGGTCAAGGCCGACTGGGAGGCGGAGCAGGCCGACGAAAAGGAATCCCAGCTCCTGCCACCCTCTGATGGGGAGCACGCCCCAGAGGAGAGCCATCAACGCTCCGGCCGTCTCGGCTGGTTGAAGGCCTTCCGCCGGAGCCTCGGCTGACACAGGGCATGAAAAGGGGCCCGCACAACGGTGCGGGCCCCTTGAGATGCTGTCAGGCGAGGATCACTTGATGATCTTGGTCACCTTGCCGGCACCGACGGTGCGGCCGCCCTCACGGATGGCGAACTTGAGGTTCTCCTCCATGGCGATGGGCTTGTTCAGGTGGACGGTCATGTCGGTGTTGTCGCCGGGCATCACCATGTCGGTACCCTCCGGCAGCTGGACCACACCGGTGACGTCGGTGGTGCGGAAGTAGAACTGCGGGGAGTAGTTGGAGAAGAACGGCTTGTGACGGCCACCCTCCTCCTTGTTGAGCACGTAGACCGTGGCCTCGAAATCTGTGTGCGGAGTGGTGGAACCGGGCTTAATCACGACCATGCCGCGCTCCACGTCCTCCTTCTTCGTGCCACGCAGCAGCAGGCCGACGTTCTCACCGGCGCGACCCTCGTCGAGGATCTTCCGGAACATCTCCACACCGGTGACGGTGGTGGTCTGCTTCTCGGGACGGATGCCGACGAGATCGACGGTGTCGCCGGTCTTGACGATGCCGCGCTCGATACGGCCAGTGATGACGGTGCCACGACCGGTGATGGTGAAGACATCCTCCACCGGCATCAGGAACGGCTTGTCGGTGTCGCGCTCGGGCTGCGGGATGTACTCGTCAACCGCGTCCATGAGCTCGACGATGCTGTCAGCCCACTTCTCGTCGCCATTCAGCGCCGGGAAGGCTGCGACACGCACGATCGGGAGGTTGTCGCCGTCGAACTCCTGGGCGGAGAGGATCTCACGGAGCTCCATCTCGACCAGATCGATGAGGTCGGCGTCCTCCTCGGCGATCATGTCGCACCTGTTGAGGGCCACGACAATGGCCGGCACACCGACCTGGCGGGCGAGCAGGATGTGCTCATGGGTCTGGGCCATCGGACCGTCGGTGGCGGCCACGACGAGGATCGCACCGTCCATCTGGGCGGCGCCGGTGATCATGTTCTTGACGTAGTCGGCGTGGCCGGGGCAGTCAACGTGCGCGTAGTGACGCTTCTCGGTCTGGTACTCGACGTGAGCGATCGAGATGGTGATACCACGCTGGCGCTCCTCGGGGGCCTTGTCGATGCTGTCGAACGGCGACAGCTCGTTCAGATCCGGGTACTTGTCGTGGAGCACCTTGGTGATCGCCGCGGTCAGAGTGGTCTTGCCGTGGTCGACGTGTCCGATGGTGCCGATGTTGCAGTGCGGCTTAGTCCGCTCAAACTTGGCCTTTGCCACTTAGGGCTCCTTCTTGGGTCCAACCACGCACCCTGCGTGGCCATTAATCTGGTGCACCCCTGAGCTATGGGTCACACCAGGGGTCCGACGTCCAGGTTTGTTACCTGAACGCATACTTGAGTAATGCTATCGGGCAGCCAGAGGAAGTCAAACTCGGGCCGCCTCATTCTCCCCGTCATTCGGCATCTTCGTGGAGGAAGGAGGTGTCGCCTGCGTCCAGCTGACGCAGCTGCCCTACCCGGTCGGCGTGACGTCCGCCTTCGAAACTGGCCTTGAGGAAGGCCTCACAGATCGCCAGAGCCACGTCAGGACCAACCACCCGGGACCCGAAGCAGAGGATGTTGGCGTTGTTGTGGCGCCGGCTCATCTCGGCGGAATAGATCTCGGAGACACAGGCAGCACGTATCCCTTTCACCTTGTTGGCGGCAATCGAGATACCGATACCCGACCCGCAGAGAGCGATTCCCACATCAAGGTGCCCGGAAGCCACCTCCTGCGCCAGACGCGTCCCCCACTTGGCATAGTCCGTGCGCTGATCGGTGGCCGGCCCATGGTCTACGACGTCGTAGCCGAGTTCTCTCAGGCGGGGAATCAGATCGATACGCAGATTGTGAGCAGCATGGTCGCTGGTGATCCCAATTCTCATAGGTCAACGTTACTGGCCCGGCCCGGCTTCCTTCCACAACCCCGTGTCGCATTGCACATACGCAGAAACCCGTCCTCTTTTTGTCCGACCAAACCACACCCACCCCGTGGCTAAAAATCAACCAAATCGACTTTGACAAGCAGTTCTGACCCAAAGTACGTCATAAACGACTCCCGTTTTTCAGTGTCCTTGCCTGATAGCCTCACTGACATTTCACGGGGCTAGTCTCCATGCCATGTCACAGGGACGTCGAAACACTAATTGATCTCGGTTTTTAAGGCTTACGGGCGAGGCGACAACACCCAGGCGGCACGCTGGTGGCGGATGGCAGCGGCGCAGAGGCGCTCCGACGCCATGGTCAACCTGGGCCTCCTGACGGACAACCCAGACGACCGGGAGGAGGCCACCCAGTGGTTCTTCCGGGCTGCCCTGCTTGGCAATACCGACGGCATGCTTCTCCTCAGCGGGATTCTCAAGGAGCAGGGAGACAACGACGTGGCGAGGAACTGGCTGCAGAAAGCCGCCGACCTGGGTGATCCCCGGGCGGTCGAGGCCCTTGAGCTGACACAGTTTCCCTGCCCACGGCGAGGTGAACCACCTGGGCGACATGAGCCTGGTGGACTGACTACCCGAAGTCCATCTGGGATACCAGAACAACACATAATTGCAATAGAACCGAGATAGCCCTTGGCGCCCTTTGGCCCTACGCGGGCATAGTAGTTAGAGCTGCATCTCCATAACAACCCACGGCCTACGCAGGGCTGGGGCACCAGAAAAATACTGGCCCGGGATCAGGAGATCCCAGGGCCAGTAGCCTCCATCAGGTCACTCGCCGCCGCGAGCCTTCGCGACGATCTCCTCCGAGATGTTCTTCGGAGTTTCCGCGTAGGAGTCGAACTCCATCGAGTAAGAGGCCTGCCCTGAGGTCTTGGAGCGCAGGTCACCGACGTAGCCGAACATCTCCGACAGCGGCACCAGGGCACGCACCACCCGGTTGCCGTGCAGCTCATCCATGGACTGGACGTGACCGCGGCGGGCATTCAGGTCACCGATCACAGTGCCCAGGTAGTCCTCAGGCGTAGTGACCTCGACGGCCATCATCGGCTCCAGGATCGCGGGATCAGCCTTCCCTAGCGGCCTCCTTGAAGGCCATCGAGCCGGCCAGCTTGAACGCCAGCTCGGAGGAGTCGACGTCGTGATAGGCACCGTCGGTCAGCGTCACCTTGATGTCCTCGACCGGATACCCCGCCAAGACGCCGAACTGCATGGCCTCCTTGATGCCGGCGTCGACCGCGGGAATGTACTCCTTCGGAATACGGCCACCGGTGACGGCGTTGACGAACTCGTACCCCGACCCCGCCTCGCTGGGCTCCAGGTCGATGATGACACGACCGAACTGACCAGAGCCGCCGGACTGCTTCTTGTGGGTGTACTCCACCTTCTCACCTTGCGGCGCAGGGTCTCGCGGTAGGCCACCTGAGGTTTGCCGATGTTCGCCTCAACCTTGAACTCGCGCTTCATGCGGTCAATCAGCACCTCCAGGTGCAGCTCTCCCATGCCCGCGATGATGGTCTGCCCCGTCTCCTCGTCGGTGTGGACGCGGAAAGTCGGGTCCTCCTCCGCCAGCCGCTGAATGGCGACCGACAGCTTCTCCTGGTCGGACTTCGACTTTGGCTCGATAGCCTGCTCGATGACCGGGTTCGGGAACTCCATCGACTCCAGGATGATCGGGTGAGCGGGATCGCAGAGAGTCTCACCGGTGGTGGTGTCCTTCAGACCCATCACCGCGCAGATCATGCCAGCGCCGATCGACTCGATCTCCTCACGCTTGTTGGCGTGCATCTGGTAGATCTTGCCGATGCGCTCCTTCTTGCCCTTGGTGGCGTTCAGCACCTGGGAGCCCGCGGTCAGGACACCCGAGTAGATGCGGATGAAGGTCAACTTGCCCAGGTGCGGGTCTGCGGCGATCTTGAACGCCAGGATCGACAGCGGCTCCGACTCCGACGGCTTACGCTCCAGCTCCACGGACTCGTCACCCGGCTTGAAGCCCTCGATGGCGGGCACGTCCAGTGGCGACGGCAGATAGTCGACGATGGCGTCGAGCAACGGCTGCACGCCCTTGTTCTTGAACGAGGTGCCGCACACCACCGCGGTGAAAGCGGAGGCCAGCACGCCACGCCGGATAGCGGCCTTGATCTGCTCGACGGTGATCGCGTCGGGATCCTCCAGCCACAGCTCCATGAACTCATCGTCATTCTCGGCGATGGTCTCCAGCATCTCGGCCCGGGCCAGCTCAGCGGCCTCCACCATGTCGGCGGGGATGTCGGCCACCTCGTAGTCGTCGAGGGGCCGGTTTAGTGACCTCAGTGGGCCAGATGTCTCGCCTTCATGGTGACCAGGTCAACCTGGCCCTGGAAATTGGCCTCGGCCCCGATGGGCAGCTGAAGCAGCACGGGAGTGGCGTTGAGGCGCTCACGGATGGTCTTGACGCAGTGCTCAAAGGATGCGCCCGTGCGGTCCAGCTTGTTGATGTAGCAGATGCGCGGCACCCCATACTTGGTTGCCTGGCGCCACACGGTCTGCGACTGCGGTTCCACACCTGCAACGCCGTCGAACACCGCCACGGCCCCATCGAGCACACGCAGGGAGGCGCTCCACCTCGACCGTGAAGTCGACGTGTCCCGGGGTGTCGAGGATGTTGATCTGGATGTCGTGCCAGAAGGCGGTGGTGGCAGCGGATGTAATGGTGATACCGCGTTCCTGCTCCTGCTCCATCCAGTCCATGGTGGCTGCACCGTCGTGGACTTCACCGATCTTGTACGACTTGCCGGTGTAGAAGAGGATGCGCTCGGTGGTGGTGGTTTTGCCGGCGTCGATGTGCGCCATGATGCCGATGTTGCGAACCTTGGACAGGGTCGATCTTGGCCACGGTCAGTCCTTTGTTGAAGAAGTCTTTGAAACGGTGAGCGCCCCCGGGAGGTACCCCGGGGGCCAAGCGATCACCAGCGGTGAGTGGGCGAAGGCGCGGTTGGCCTCAGCCATCTTGTGAGTGTCCTCTCGGCGCTTCACAGAGGCCCCGAGCCCATTGGAGGCGTCGAGGATCTCGTTCATCAGCCGTTCGGTCATGGTCTTCTCACGACGGGCACGAGAGAAGCTGACGAGCCAGCGCATCGCGAGTGGTCTGGCGGCTCGGCTTGACCTCGATCGGCACCTGGTAGGTGGCACCGCCGACGCGACGGGACTTGACCTCAATGGAGGGCTTGACGTTGTCGAGGGCCCGCTTCAGGGTTTGGACGGGGTCCTGGCCGGTCTTGGCGCGGGTGCCCTCGAGGGCGTTGTAGACGATGGACTGGGCCACGGTCTTCTTGCCGTCAAGCAGGATCTTGCTGACGAGCTGGCTCACCAGCGGGGAGCCGTAGACCGGGTCGACCATGATGGGGCGCTTTGGCGCGGGTCCCTTGCGAGGCATTACTTCTCCTTCTTCGCGCCGTAGCGACTGCGGGCCTGCTTACGGCCTTTGACACCCTGGGTGTCGAGGGCGCCACGGATGATCTTGTAGCGGACACCGGGCAGGTCCTTCACGGCCGCCACGCACGAGCACCATCGAGTGCTCCTGCAGGTTGTGGCCGACACCCGGGATGTAGGCGGTGACTTCGATGCCGGAGCTCAGGCGGACACGCGCGACCTTGCGCAGGGCGGAGTTCGGCTTCTTCGGGGTGGTGGTGTACACGCGGGTGCAGACACCACGACGCTGGGGGAGCCCTTGAGGCGGGCGTCTTGTTCTTGCTGACCTTGTCGGTGCGGCCCTTGCGGACCAGCTGCTGAATTGTTGGCACCTGTTGGTATCACTTTCGTTGTCTGGACGGGTATCCCTGGCTCGCAGCCGTCCCCAGGGAGCTTCCCGGGTCACCGTTTCCGTGAGCATCGCTGGCGCGGCTGCCGTGCGAACTCCGCACAGACCCGGGACATCTTCGCAACTCAAGGATCCACAAGGTCATGCCAGGGCACGCACAAGGTGCCCGCACACGGCGGACACGCTTTCGTAGTTTACCCGAGGCCAAACCTCGGGTCAAAGCGATAGGGAGAACAGACGTGGGCCGGGAGCGAGCGACCCGGCCCCACGTCATGAGAGGTCAGCGGATATCGCCGAAATCGATGTCATCCAGCGGCACGCCGGGGACTTCGAGGTCGGAGCCGAATGAGTAATCGTACGGATCGTAGCTGACGGTGTAGGCCTGCGACCGCGCATCCGCCGTAGGCTCCACACGAATATTGCGGTAGCGGTCCAGCCCGGTTCCGGCCGGGATCAGCTTGCCGAGGATCACATTCTCCTTCAGACCGACGAGGGTGTCGGACTTGCCCTGGATGGCGGCGTCGGTGAGCACCTTCGTCGTCTCCTGGAAGGACGCGGCCGACAGCCACGAATCCGTCGCGAGGGATGCCTTGGTGATGCCCATCAGCACCGGACGCCCCTCCGCGGGACGCCCGCCCTCGGTCAGGGCCTTGCGGTTCGCCGCCTCGTAGGCCTGTCGGTCCACCAGCTCGCCCGGCATCATCGAGGTGTCGCCCGAGTCGATGACGGTCACGCGACGCAGCATCTGGCGGATGATGATCTCGATGTGCTTGTCGTGGATGGGGGCGCCCTGCGTGCGGTACACGCGCTGCACCTCCTCGACCAGGTGCTCCTGGACCTTGCGCAGGCCCCGGATGCGCAGCACATCCTGCGGATCCACCTGACCGGCGGTGAGCTGCTGACCGATGGTCACGTGCACCCCGTCGCGGATTGCCACGCGCACCCCGTTGGCGTCCTCGAACTCCAGCCGGGTGCGACGCGCCACCGGGTATTCGAGGTCGTCGCCGCCGTCGTCGCGCACGATGATGATCTTGCGGCTGCGGTCGCCGTCCTCGATGCGAATGACACCGTCGGCCTCGGCGATGGGGGCCTTGCCCTTCGGCTGGCGGGCCTCGAACAGCTCCACGACGCGCGGCAGACCCTGCGTGATGTCGTCACCGGCCACACCACCGGTGTGGAAGGTGCGCATCGTCAGCTGGGTGCCGGGCTCGCCGATGGACTGGGCGGCGACGATACCGACGGCTTCGCCGACATCCACGGTCTTCCCGGAGGCCAGCGACCGGCCGTAGCACATGGCACAGGTACCGGTGGCGGCCTCGCAGGTCAGCACGGAGCGGACCTTGACCCGGGTGACACCGACGGAGGCGAGCCGTTCGATCTCGGCGTCACCGAGATCGGTGCCCGCCGCGACGAGCACGTTGCCCTGGGCGTCGGTGATGTCCGTGGCCGCGGTGCGGGCGTAGACGGCGGTCTCCACGTCGGGAACGATGGAGACGGAGGCCCCCTCCTCCAGCGGTTCCGCCGCCATCTGGACCTTCTTGCCGTCCTCGTCCGTGACGATCTTGGTCCAGCGGGCGATGGTCTTGACCAGGCCGCGTTCGGTCTGGCAGTCCTCCTCGCGGATGATGACGTCCTGCGAGACGTCCACCAGACGCCGGGTCAGGTAACCCTGAGTCGGCGGTCCGCAGCGCCGTGTCGGCCTGCCCCTTCCGGCCACCGTGGGTGGAGATGAAGTACTCCAGCACCGACAGGCCCTCGCGGAAGTTCGACTTGATGGGCCGGGCGATGATGTCACCCCTTCGGGTTGGCCACCAGGCCTCGCATGGCCGCGATCTGGCGCATCTGGGTCATGTTGCCGCGGGCACCCGAGGTTGACCATCACGAAGATCGGGTTGGTCTGCGAGAAATTGTCCTTCATCGCGTCGGTCAGCTCCGCGGTGGCGTCGGTCCACAGCTCGATCAGCTCCTGGCGGCGTTCGTCCTCCGTCACCGAACCGCGCTCGTACAGGGTATCGATCTTCGCGGCCCTGGCGTCGTAGGCGGCCAAGATCTCCGGCTTGCTCGGCGGGGTCTGGACGTCCGCGATGGAAACGGTTACACCGGAACGCGAACCCCACTGGAAACCCAGGTCCTTCAACCCGTCGAGGGTGCGCACGGTGTCGATCAACGGGTAACGCTCGGCGAGGTCGTTGACGATCTGGCCGATCTGCTTCTTGCCGACCCGCTCATTGACGAACGGGAAGTCCGCCGGCAAGGCCTCGTTGAACAGTGCCCGTCCAAGCGAGGTCTCAAGGATGACCGACCCGTCGGCGCGCACCTTGTCGGCGTACTCCGCAGGGGGCACGATGCCGGTCAGCCGCAGCTTGATGGGAGCCCCGACGTGCAATTCACCACGATCGTGGGCCATGATCGCCTCCGCCACGGAGGAGAAGGCATGGCCGGAGCCTTCCCGTCCCTCCTGGAGCATCGTCAGCCAGTACATGCCGATGATCATCTCGTGGCTGGGGACGGTGACGGGACGCCCATCGGCCGGCTTGAGGATGTTGTTGGTCGAGGCATCAGCACTCGTGCCTCGGCCTGGGCCTCAGCGGACAACGGCAGATGGACAGCCATCTGGTCGCCGTCGAAGTCGGCGTTGAACGCCGCACAGACGAGCGGGTGAAGCTGGATGGCCTTGCCCTCGATCAGCTGCGGCTCGAAAGCCTGGATGCCGAGACGGTGCAGCGTTGGCGCACGGTTCAGCAGCACCGGGTGCTCGGCGATGACCTCTTCGAGCACATCCCAGACGATGGGGCGCTGCCGCTCCACCATACGCTTGGCCGCCTTGATGTTCTGAGCATGGTTCAGGTCGTCGAGACGCTTCATCACAAACGGCTTGAACAGCTCCAGCGCCATCGCCTTGGGTAGGCCGCACTGGTGCAGCTTCAGCTGGGGACCAACCACGATCACGGAACGACCTGAGTAGTCGACGCGCTTGCCGAGCAGGTTCTGACGGAACCGGCCCTGCTTGCCCTTGAGCATGTCCGAGATCGACTTCAGCGGACGGTTACCCGGCCCGGTGACGGGACGTCCGCGGCGCCCGTTGTCGAACAGCGAGTCAACGGCCTCCTGCAGCATGCGCTTCTCGTTGTTCACGATGATCTCAGGGGCACCGAGGTCAAGGAGCCGCTTCAGGCGGTTGTTGCGGTTGATGACACGCCGGTAGAGGTCGTTGAGGTCCGATGTGGCGAACCGGCCACCGTCGAGTTGCACCATGGGACGCAGGTCCGGCGGGATCACCGGAACCGCGTCGAGCACCATCCCCGAGGGGTCGTTGTTACCGCTCAGGAAGGCGGCGACCACCTTCAGACGCTTCAGGGCACGGGTTTTGCGCTGCCCCTTGCCGTTGGCGATGATCTCGCGAAGCTTCTCGGCCTCGGCCTGGAGATCGAAGGTCTCCAGGCGCTATGATGGCCTCCGCGCCCATGTACCCGGTGAAGTACTTGCCGTATCGCTGCTTCATGTCCCGGTAGAGGATCTCGTCGCCCTCCAGGTCCTGTACCTTCAGCGACTTGAACCGGTCCCAGACGGCCTGGGCACGGTCGATGCGGCGCTGGTACTGGTTGCGGATCTGGCCAGTCTCCTTCTGGGCACCGTCGGAGACCACGCTTGATGTCCGCCTTGGCGCCCTCGGCCTCAAGCTGGGCGAGGTCCTCCTCCAGCTTCGCCATCCGGCTCTCGATGTCCGCGTCCCGGTTCTTCTCCAGCTGCTTGATGAAGGTCTCGTGACGGGCCTGAAGGCTCGGAAGGTCGCGGTGACGGGCCTCCTCATCCACGTCGGTGATCATGTGCGCGGCGAAGTAGATGACCTTCTCAAGGTCCTTCGGCGCGATGTCGAGCAGGTACCCGAGGCGCGATGGCACGCCCTTGAAGTACCAGATGTGGGTGACGGGCGCCGCCAGCTCGATGTGCCCCATGCGCTCACGGCGCACGTTGGAGCGGGTCACCTCGACGCCGCAGCGCTCGCAGATAATTCCCCTGAAGCGCACGCGCTTGTACTTGCCGCAGTAGCACTCCCAGTCCCGGTAGGACCGAAGATCTTCTCGCAGAAGAGGCCGTCGCGCTCCGGCTTTAGGGTCCGGTAGTTGATGGTCTCAGGGCTTCTTGACCTCACCATGACTCCACTCGCGGATCTGGTCGGCGCTCGCCAGCCCGATGCAGAGCTTGTCGTGAGACGTTCACGTCCAGCATTGGTTCTCTTTCCCCCGCCGCCCCGGCGGGTGCCTGTGCCTGAAATCTGAGGTTTTAACTGGTGCCGGCAACCGGCGTGACTGAGTCAGACTCAGACTTCGCTGACGTCAAGGAAGTGGTCGCCTCCGGGACGCCGCCCGAGATCGATGCCGAAGTCCTCGGCGTTGCGCAGGTCGTCCTCCGAGTCCCGCAGGTCGATGACGCGCCCGTCCCCGGAGAGGACCTCGACGTTCAGACACAGCGACTGCATCTCCTTGACGAGCACCTTGAAGGACTCAGGGATGCCGGGCTCGGGAATGTTCTCTCCCTTGACGATGGCCTCATAGACCTTCACCCGGCCGGGAACGTCATCGGACTTGATGGTCAGCAGTTCCTGAAGCGCCCAGGCAGCACCGTAGGCCTCAAGAGCCCACACCTCCATCTCGCCGAAACGCTGGCCACCGAACTGCGCCTTACCACCCAGCGGCTGCTGGGTGATCATCGAGTACGGGCCCGTGGAGCGGGCGTGGATCTTGTCGTCGACGAGGTGGTGCAGCTTCAGCATGTACATGTAGCCGACACCGGTCTTCTCCGGGTAGGGCTCGCCGGAGCGCCCGTCGAACAGCTGCGTCTTGCCGCCGCCATCGATGAGCCGCTCCCCGTCCCTGGTGGTCAGGGAATTCTCCAGTAGGCCCGTGATCTCGTGCTCATCTGCGCCATCGAAGACTGGTGTGGCGACACGCGAGTCGGCCTCGACACGGCCAAGGCCCACGTCACGCAGCCGGTCCGCCCAGGCCTCTTCGATGCCCGTGATGTCCCAGCCGGTCTTGGCGATCCACCCGAGGTGGTTCTCCAGCACCTGCCCGATGTTCATCCGGGACGGGACGCCGAGGGGGTTGAGGACGATGTCGACCGGGGTACCGTCTGCCAGGAAGGGCATGTCCTCCACGGGCAGGATCTTCGAGATGACGCCCTTGTTGCCGTGCCGGCCGGCCAGCTTGTCGCCATCGCTGATCTTGCGCTTCTGGGCGACATGGACCCGCACCAGCTGATTGACCCCAGGCGGCAGCTCGTCGTCGTCGCGGATGTCGAAGACCCGCACACCGATGACGGTGCCCGACTCACCGTGCGGCACCTTCAAGGAGGTGTCACGGACTTCACGGGCCTTCTCACCAAAGATCGCGCGCAGCAGGCCTCCTCGGGGGTGAGCTCTGTCTCACCCTTCGGGGTGACCTTCCCGACGAGGATGTCGCCGGCGGAGACCTCAGCGCCAATGCGGACGATGCCGCGCTCGTCGAGGTCCGCCAGCATCTCGTCGGACACGTTCGGGATGTCGCGGGTGATCTCCTCCGCGCCAAGCTTGGTGTCACGGGCATCGACCTCGTGTTCCTCGATGTGGATCGAGGTGAGGACGTCGTCCTGCACAAGACGCTGCGACAGGGATGATGGCGTCCTCGTAGTTGAGGCCTTCCCAGGGCATGAACGCCACCAGGAGGTTCTTGCCGAGGGCGAGTTCACCCTGATCGGTGCAGGGCCCGTCAGCAAGCGGAGTTCCGACCTCCACACGATCACCAGCAGCCACCAGCGGGCGCTGGTTGATGCAGGTTCCCGCGTTGGACCGCACGAACTTCTCCAGGCGGTACGAGGAGTAGGTGGCATCGTCGTTGGCGACCTCGATGATGTCCGCGGTGACGGAGGAGACCACGCCGGCCTTCTTCGCAAGCGTCACGTCGCCGACGTCCACGGCCGCGCGGTACTCCATGCCGGTGCCGACAAACGGGGCCTCGTTACGGATCAGCGGCACAGCCTGGCGCTGCATGTTCGCACCCATCAGAGCCCGGGAAGCGTCGTCGTGCTCGAGGAACGGGATCAGCGCGGTGGCCACCGAAACCATCTGGCGGGGGGAGACGTCCATGTACTCGACGTCCGCGGCCGGGATGGTGTCGACGTCGCCGTGCTTGATGCGCACCAGGACGCGTTCCTCGGTCAGACGGCCCTCGGAGTCCATAGCTGCGTTGGCCTGGGCGATGGAGAAGCGGTCCTCCTCGTCGGCGGTCAGGTAGTCGATCTGGTCGGTCACCTTGCCGTCGATGACGCGTCGGTACGGGGTCTCGATGAAGCCGAAGGCGTTCACGCGCGCGAATGACGCGAGGGACCCGATGAGACCGATGTTCGGCCCCTCGGGGGTCTCGATGGGGCACATCCGCCCGTAGTGCGAGCTGTGGACGTCACGCACCTCCATGCCCGCACGGTCACGAGAGAGGCCGCCGGGACCGAGCGCGGAGAGGCGCCGCTTGTGGGTCAGCCCCGCGAGGGGGTTGTTCTGGTCCATGAACTGCGACAGCTGCGAGGTGCCGAAGAACTCCTTCAGCGCTGCTGTCACGGGACGGATGTTGATCAGGGTCTGCGGGGTGATCGCCTCGATGTCCTGGGTGGTCATGCGGTCGCGGACGACGCGCTCCATACGCCCCAGGCCGGTGCGCAACTGGTTTTGGATCAGCTCACCGACAGTGCGGAGCCGGCGGTTGCCGAAGTGGTCGATGTCGTCGGCCTCGATGGGCAGGCCATCCAGGTCCTCCTTGTGCTCATGGAGGGCGACGACGTATTTGATGGCCGCAACGATGTCCTCCATGGTGAGAACCTGGCTGTCGAATGGCAGCTCTAGGCCAAGCTTCTTGTTGATCTTGTAGCGGCCGACCTTTGCTAGGTCATAGCGCTTCGGATTGAAGTAGTAGTTCTCCAGTAGCGCCTGGGCGGCATCACGGGCCGGAGGCTCGCCGGGACGCAGCTTGCGGTAGATGTCGAGCAGAGCCTCGTCCTGGGTGTTGACGGTGTCCTTCTCCAACGTCATGCGCATGGACTCGAACTCCCCGAACTCCTCAAGGATGCGGTCCTCGCTCCAGCCGAGGGCCTTGAGCAGGACGGTGACATTCTGCTTACGCTTGCGGTCGAGGCGCACGAAGACCATGTCGCGCTTGTCGATCTCGAACTCCAGCCATGCGCCACGCGACGGGATCACCTTGCAGGAGTAGATGTCCTTGTCGGAGCCCTTGTCGGGGGTCACCTCGAAGTAGACGCCAGGGGAACGGACGAGCTGGGAGACAACCACGCGCTCAGTACCATTGATGATGAAGGTGCCCTTGTCAGTCATCAGGGGGAAGTCACCGATGAACACGGTCTGCGACTTGATCTCGCCCGTGTCATTGTTGACGAACTCCGCCGTCACGAACAAGGGGGCAGCGTAGGTGACGTCACGGTCTTTGCACTCCTCGATGGAGTGCTTGGGCTCCCTCGAAACGATGGTCGCGGAAGGAGGCGACATCGTCTCGTTGAAATCCTCGATGGGCGAAATCTCGGAGAAGATCTCCTCCAGTCCGGGCGCGTGTTCACGTCGGTACGGCCAGCGGCCAGACGCTCCTCCACATCGGCCCGCCAGGCCTCATTGCCGATAAGCCAGTTGTAGGAATTGATCTGTAGATCGAGCAGATTGGGGACCTCGAGTGGCTCATGGATCTTCGCGAATGAGATCCGACCACTGGGCAAGACAACATTGGTGTTCTTCAACGCAGAGCGCGAGGCGGCCAAGATTCGGTCCTTCCGGGAACGCGGCTGGTTCGTCGCACAACAAAGGACCCGCGTCAAATCACGGGCACGATTGCAGAGCAGGGCAACAAACCACTATAGGCCCTGGAGATGCCAGACGCAAGCCACGATGCAAAGTTCCAGCAGTCAACATGGTAGCGGACTTGAACCCTGACGCAACGGGAGCGCGTCCCGCCCCTACTGACGGCGCCCAACCCTCACTACACAGCTGGCCTCTGCAGACTCCTTCAGTAGCCGGTCGTCGTAGGCAACGACATTCTCCGGACACACCTGGTGTCGTGTGTGCGGAGTTCCTCAGAGGGAGGCGGTTCCGGGGCGGATGGTGCGCCAAAGGTAACCAAGTGAAGCGCTACCGGGTTGAACGAAGTGAGACGCCGCACCCGAGGGCCGAAAAACACCGGCGAACTAATGGCACGGATACACTAGTCTCTGCAGACTCCACTACTCCAGCAGGGCTCTGTGCTAAGGCCAGCCTGACGGCGCTCGTCCCAGGAACTACGCAGCCACGTCCTTCTCCCGCATGGCTGAAGGCCGTCGCGGTGATAGACACTGCTTTGTTCTTCTTTGCTCTCCGGACCCTTTGCTCTCCTTCCCCGCTCCACCCACCGTGCACGAAACGCCGAAGCGGAACTTTACGCCGTCGCTGCGCTCCGCCTGGGGGCCCTGGATGCGGCGTTTCGTGCCGACGGCGTGAGCTCCAAAGCCCCAGAGCTGCTGGCTTCCCTCACCCTGTTCCTGCTGGCCCCGGACCGCTGTTTCCAAGGCAACAGAGGAAACCGTCTCAGCAGCCAGTACCGGTCTGAAACCGCAAACTGCGAGGCAAGTGGGTGCTTCATCCGGCCTCGTCGCCGCCAGGCATCCCGCTTCATGAGACTGGACCAGCAGAGGAACCTCTACAAGAACAGGGGAGCTCCCCACTCTTGGGCAGGTGCTCCAGCTCCAAGCAGCCACAAAACTCAATATCTGGCGCGACGTACCGCCGCCTCAGAGGACACGAAAAGCCTGCTGGGAAGCCGCAGACAATTTTCTGGAGTCGCTCCGCAAGAAGGCACAAAGTCGATGGCCCGACGGGTGACCGGTGGCCCGGACTTCTAGCGCCGCTCCCCCGAGCTGGCACGAAACGCCATGCATCGCATCGACTGCGACGTCCATGTACGGCGTCAGTAGGGACTGTCTGGTTAACGGTGTGTGAGGTCCGGTCTGATCTGAGGGGAGACGGCTGTGGCTGATACGACCGATATGATGGAAGACGAGATGATCGATCCGTGACTGGAGAGATCATCGATCAGAAGGACCTGGCCGAGTGTCTGCTGGCGCTGGCCAGGGAACAGGGGTGGGTCTGGTCGGCCCGGGAGGGTTGTTGAGCCAGCTCACCAAGGAACGTCCTGGAGGCGGCGTTGAACGCCGTGTTGACCGAGTATCTGGGTCACGAGCATGGTGGCACGCCGATCGAGGCGAACATGCGCAACGGCACCCGCGTCAAGACGGTGTTGACCCAGATCGGGCCGGTCGAGACCGGTGGTTCTCCGTGATCGTGACGGCTCCTTCGAGCCGATCATCGTCCCGAAACGGAAGCGACGTTTGGACGGCATCGATCAGATCGTGTTGTCGTTGACCGCCCGCGGGCTGACCACCGGTGAAGTCGCTGCCCACTTCGAGGAGGTGTACGGAGCGAGGGTGTCGAAGGACACCATCAGCCGGATCACCGAGAAGATCGTCGGTGAGCTCGCCGAGTGGTCGAGTCGGCCGTTGGATCCTGTCTACCCGGTGATCTTCGCCCGGCGCGATTCGCACGTGAAGGTCCGCGACGGTCAAGTCCGTAACACCCCGTTCTACGTTGTCATGGGTGTCACGATGAACGGGGAACGCGACATCCACAGGGATCTGGGCTGGTGACGGTGCTGAGGGTGCCCGGTTCTGGCTGCAGATCTTTTCGGAGGTGAAGAACCGAGGCATCGTCGAGGTGATGATCGCGGTGTGTGACGGGTTGAAGGGACTCCCTGAGGCGATCAACACGACCTGGGAACACACGGTCGAGCAGTGCATCGCCCCTCCTGATCCGCAACAGCTTCCGCTACGCCGGCCGGCAGCACCGCGACGCGATCGTAAAGTCCCTCACACCGGTGTACACGGCCCCGTCCGAGCAAGCGGCCAAGGACCGGTTTGCCGAGTTCGCCACCGAGTGGGGCGACCGGTATCCGGCGATCGTGCAGCTGTGGCGCAACGCGTGGGCGCAGTATCGTACCGTTCCTGGCCTACGACATGGAGATCCGGAAGATGATCTGCACGACCAACGCCATCGAGTCCATCAACGCGAGGTACCGCCGGGCCGTGCGGGCCCGTGGGCACTTCCCCAACGAGCAAGCCGCGTTGAAGCGCCTGTACCTAGTGACCCGCTCCCTTGACCCCACCGGCGGGGGCCGGGCACGCTGGGTGATCAGATGGAAGCCCGCACTCAACGCGTTCGCAATCACCTTCGCTGAACGATTCGACCGAACCACTCACTGATGAAAACCGCCGGACCCTACACACCGTTTATCGGACAGACCCCGTCAGTACAAGCGACGGCGTTTCGTGCCGAGAGTTAGCTGGCGGATGCGCAGATGCTGCGAGGGGCATCTAGGCACCCTGCTCAAAACACGGGTACATGTACGTTGACGATGATCCGCAACCGGGACGGTGGCTAGGGATACAAGTCAGCGATTCCCCATGGGTAGAGCCTGAAGTTTTCCACAGCGACGGGTATGCGGCAGCGGATCGGTAGATAATCACCGCGTCCCGCCCAGCATGAAGGCGTGAGGATCTACAAGTCGCTGGCTGGTGCCGGCGTAACATCACGCAAGGATCTGCGTCAGGCCGGTATGACACGTCGTCAGATCGATGCAGCAATCCAGGCCGGCGACTTGGTCAAGATCGACCGATGCCGTTTGGCCAAGCGCAATGCCGATCCCGACGCCATCAAGGCAGCTCGTGCTGGGGCCTCGTTGACCTGTGTCTCTGCACTGCAGAAGCTGGGAGTGGCGGTTCCACCCGGGAAAGCCCTCCACATGAGGCAGCGTCGCTACTGTCGGCGAACTCGGGGGCTTCCGTCCGGAACACTCCTGTGCAGCATCCCGAACCACTCTGCCGGACGCCCGATCGACCCGCTGGAGACCGCTCTGGAATGCCTAATCCGGAACCATGATGACGAAGCTGTCGTCATGGCGCTCGACAGCATTCTGCACCAGCACCTGCGTACCCGAGCAGAGCTGGCATCTATGGTGCAGAGCATCAGCAGCCGAGCTCAAAGGCTGTTATCCGAAGCCGATTCAAGGTGTGAATCACCCCTAGAAAGCGTCCTGCGACTCCGGCTTAAACGTCGTGGCGTCCATCCCCGTTCCCAGGTGAAGATCCCTGGGATCGGCCGAGTTGACTTCCTCATCGGAAGACGTTTGATCATAGAAGCTGACGGAGCCGCATTTCATAATGATCCCGATCACTTCGAAAACGACCGCAAACGAGACCAAATGGCACTTTCGCTGGGGTATGTGGTGATCAGAGTGACCTGGCGGCAGCTACAAGACGATTGGGCGAGCGTGCTTGGCCTGATCCGTGACCCTAGTGCGATGCCGGACACATCTGCGAGCACCCGAAAAGAATCTCGAGAGGCAGATCCCTGCGAAAAATCAGCTGCCCAGATGAACCCCCAGAACAAAAGACTCACCCTAGCTCTATCCGCCAATGGTTGCGCCAGGCACGCGAGTACTTATGGTCGCGAACTGGGCCGTAGAAATACTGTCAGATAGGAATCAGCCAGGTCGCAGCATGAGACGCCACCGTCGTCAACGCACGGATCCGTTCTCCTTCACCTTGCTGCTCGCATCGGCTACGCCCCTGTCCGCGGAATCTATCAGGAACCCGGCCAGCAGGGATTGACGCTGCTGCCTCCCTTGCATCACCTGGCTCCGCTGACTCATCGTGGACACGAGTTCAATATGTCACCCTTCGAAAGTCCTAGCTGTTCCCCATCTAAACGGCGTCTTTTGGTGAAATCCCTAGACAATACACGGAGCAAGTCAGAATGTACCGACGATAGCAGTGAGCATTCGGAGCAGCCCCCACTCCCCCAGTTGAAAGTCCTGTGACGGAATGAACCGATGCCGCAGCAACTTGTCCCTCACACGTCAGGTAGATTCTGAGTTTCAGACCATGCAACGGATTTGATGCAATGGCGATCCGTTCAGCGTCAGCCAGCAGCGGGGCGGCATACAATGCGTTCTCAAACGTACTCCGGGACGCGCGCTCTACGACAATAGTTCCTGGAAACCCCAGACGCCGCAGTTCACGCGTCAGCAAGTCAGCCTCCGGTATTCCAGAACCAGCAGGGGTCGCCCCCGCATGCAAGAATCCGTGCCTGCGTGCCGCAGCGTTGAGCAGTACGATACGCGGTCCCTAGCCCGCCACCGATTCACGGCATTGGGATGGTGAGGATCTGAGTTCCGGAAACCAGGTACGACCACCGTAACCGCTACTCCGTCATAGCGCCGGGTCATCAGTCGAGAAGCGACGGCTTCCAGGCACTCGGCAAAAACCCAGGCGCCCAGCAAAGCCATCCAGAGGCTCTTTTTCATATCTTCAAAACTACCTGCCGATCTCCCCCATCAGTGCGTGACCGCTGATGCGCACCTCCATAGCATTGCTGAATCCGGACCGAACGCGTGCACGAAACGCCGTGCGTCTACCGCCATGCCTCTTCTCACTCCCGCTCCTCTGCAAGAAACGGCGTTTCGTGCGCACCAGGACGGTCGTAGATGTCGATACAGCCAATCGCAACTGCGGGCTGGTACGTCGCAAACACAGGCTCAGCGTTGAGTCACAAACGCGACTCAAGAGACTATTCTCGAGGAATTTTTCGACCCGGTAAGCACCTTGTCAGTCCAGGATTGCTTACGGTTGTGAATAGCTTCCTCAGCGACGCATCGTAAGCACAGGGCCAGGATGTTATTCATAGTCGGCTTCCACTGTGGCAACACTCGCCGTCAACGCCAAGTTGTCTGTGCCCGTGATTAATCCTCTCAGCATGCATGAACGTAGCCTCAGCGATTCGGCATAGGTTGAGTCGCTACTCGTTGATGACGAAGTCGCAGGTCACGGCGCTGCCCTCGTAGATACAGACGCACTTCAAAGACCAAGGATGTGGCCACCCGCTCAGCCGGTTTTTCACGTGCCGGTTCTAGGAGGCTTATTCATGGGGTTTGTTGACACGCGTTAGAAGACGTAAAGGGACGGCTTGCTCTTTTTGAGATAATTGGGTGTGAAAACAAATCATCACAAGAACAAGCCGTCCGTAGGGAATGCTAGCACAAAACTCGACACCAGTGAAGTCCTCGACTTGTGCGCAGGCATCCACACCCACACCAAAGGCCAGCTACCTGCTGCAGGCTCACGAACCCTCGGGCTCTTCACCAGTATCCGCCTCATACTTTTAGCGTTGCGCCATAACCTCACACAAGAACTCCTCGCGGAGATCTTTGAGATTTCTCAACCCACGGTCAGTAGGGATTATCAACGCCTACGTCCCACTGATCGCCGAGAATCTTCAAGCCCAGATCCCTACCGTGGAGGACCTTGACCCGACCCAGCAGTTGATCATTGACGGTACTCTCCTGCCCTGCTGGTCCTGGCGGCGGCATCCAGAGCTGTACTCAGGTAAACACCACACCACCGGAGTCACCATCCAGGTGGCCTGCACCCCTGACAGGAAGGCTTGCCTGGGTCTCGCACCCCTTCCCAGACAAGCACCCTATGACCTCCACAGCACTAAAAGACTCCCGACTCCTCGACATGATTAATCAGACCATCCATATTGGTGATAAAGGCTATACCGGTGCCGGGATGATTACCCCGGTCAAGAAACCAGCCGGTCATGAATTATACGACAGTGAAAAGGAGTTCAACAAGAAAATCAACACTATCCGCTACCTCATAGAACGAAGTATCGCGCAATTGAAAACCTGGCGCATCCTTCACACCGACTACCGCCGCCCCTACGCAACCTTCACTACCACCATCAACGCCGTCCTCGGAATCATATTCACCTACACCCCATGAATAAGCCTCTAGGAGAGTTAATCACAGGCAGCCCCCGAAGGGACAGAAATCCTTAGGGCTTATTTACGGTCACGAGAAACTCGTGCCGACAAGGAGTTTTATCATTCTGCGGGCTGACTGTGAGTAACCCTCCTTGTCAGACCAAGTTATTCAAGCCGTGATTAAGCCTCCAGGTCCGCCGGATTCATCGTCTACACCGCCGGAAACGGTAAGTTGTAGTGGATCACGGACATGAAACGCCGGCCTGTGCCTATCAGACGACGTCGTATGCCTTGGAATCAACCGGACAGGGGCGTTTCGTGCGCATCCGGGGCGTGGAAATCACTCACCAAATACTGTTGGGGCGAACGGATCCAAAAGGCTGCTGGAGCCGGCTCTATACCGCAAGACAGACGAAGCATCCAGCACCAAGAGGCTTATTTACAGCCGCAATCGACCTACTCTGGCAAGGAGTTTTACTGTTTATCAGCCGCCCTATGAGTAAGCTTCCAAACAACAAAGAGGATTATTCGAGGGAAGCCTGGGAGCAGCAAAATCCCTTACCAACGCTGCGTTAACAAGGATTTTGCTGGCCTAAAAGCCGCTCGTGAAATTCGTGCCGGAAGTCCTTCAGTGGGCGGTTCCAGGACAGACGCTGGACCGAGACAGCCAAGCTGGACGCAGGCAACACAGCGAGGTGGACCTCAGCATGCCGCATCTGGAGCCAGAAACTGGCGCACGGCACGCGACACCAGGTAAAAGCAAGCTGGCCCGCCCTTTGGGACGGACCAGCTGCGACTTCCGGGTGACCGGCAGGAATCACTTGATCTCGACAGAGCCGCCGGCGGCCTCGAGTGCTTCCTTGGCCTTCTCGGCGACGTCCTTCTCAACCTGCTCGAGAACAGGCTTCGGAGCGGACTCCACCAGATCCTTGGCGTCCTTCAGGCCGAGGCTGGTGAGGGTGCGCACCTCCCTGATGACAGCGATCTTCTTGTCGCCACCCGAGGTGAGGATGACGTCGACCTTGCCGGAGTCAGCCTCCTCAGCCGCGCCGGCGTCACCACCACCGGCAGCCGGGGCACCGGGAACCACGGCGGCAACCGGAGCAGCAGCGGTGACGTCGAAGGTCTCCTCGAACAGCTTCACGAACTCGGACAGTTCGATGAGGGTCATCTCCTTGAAGGCATCAAGGAGCTCTTCCTGGTGAGCTTCGCCATAATGGGCGTTCCTTTCGGTTAAGCATCGCAAGCAGTCAAGCTGCGACGGATTTCTTTTCCGCAGCGGCTGCTGCTCAGGCCTCTTCGGCCGGGGTGACGTCGCCAGCGGCGGCGTCCTCGTTCGTGGCCTCGGCGGCCGGCACGGAGCCGACTCCACCGATCAGGTCCGGGTTCGCCTCGGCGGCACTCTGCAGAGCACCGAACAGGCGCGCACTCTTGGACAGCGGAGCTGCCAGGGTGCCAGCGGCCTTCGCAAGGCTGCCCTTCATGGCGCCAGCCATCTTGGACAACAGGACCTCGCGGGATTCGAGGTCAGCAAGCTTCAGGACCGCCTTGGCGTCGAGGAACTTGCCCTCAAGAACACCACCCTTGATAGCCAGGAACGGATGTGCCTTTGCGAAGTCGCGCAGCCCTTTGGTCACCTTGGCGATATCGCCCGTGATGAAGGTGAAGGCGGTCGGCCCCGTGAGCGTCGAATCGATGCCCTCGATACCCGCTTCCCTGGCCGCGAGCAGGGGCCAGGGTGTTCTTCGCAACGGCGTAGGGTGGCCTCTCCACCGAAGGACCGACGCAGCTCCTGCAGGTCCTTGACGGTGAGACCGCGGTACTCGGTCAGCACCACGGCAGCGGAGTCGGTGAACTTGTGCCCCAGCTCCGCAACCTTGGCAGCCTTGTCCGGCCTCGCCATTGGGTCTCCTTCCATAACTGTTGTCGCCTTCGACCCCAGCACATGAAAGAAGCCCCGACGCCGGTGGCGCAGGGACCAGAACAGGGCACACCCGGTTGGCTTGCGATCACCCTGCGCGGGCTCCCCGCTTGAGGGAATTGAGACTTCGGTCACCTGCGGTCTTCGGCTCGTGAGAGTCTACGCGACGACGTCGCCGTCCACAAATCCGCCGTTGGTCACTCGGCCTGGGTGGGTATTGGCACGGACGTCGACATGAGCTATCTTTGAGACACTGTGTTGCAGGGAGATTAATCATGCCTAAGAAGCAGAATATGCGCAACGCACCCGTATCGGAATTCGGGAGGCGGTCAATGCTGCTCGTCGGCATCCTCCGGATGGGTTCCGCGACGTTCCTCGGGGTGGTACTCGTGATACTCGGACACACCTGGGGTGGGATGCTCGAACAGACTCCCCCAGATGGCGCAAACTGGTTGTGGCTGGTTCTCGCCGCCTTGATCGCCGGGGCCAGCGCCTTCGCCGAAATACTGCTCGGCGGGTATTCAGCCCGCCAGGAAGAACGCCACCTCAGAGCCCGGCTGCTCGACGCGTATTTCCGCACGATCGTCCGCCCCATGACTCCTGGTGCCGTCGCAGCACCAACTGCCCACGCAACATCCAATGCCCAGCGGGGGCATGGGCACTCCCACGCTACCTCAGAGAAGACCTCGTCTGGTCAGCTGGTGACCCTGATGACCGACAACGTGGAGCGCATGTCCGAGTACCGGCAGGTCTATCTGGGCGCGACCATCGCTGCGATAGGCGTCCCTTTTCTCACACTCGGCTATGTTGCCCTCCTAGATCCGTTACTGGGTCTAGGAATCATGGCGGCCTGCCCTCTGGTGCCGCTGGCCGTCTGGGCTTTCATGCGCCTGTTCCGCAAGGTCTCGGCAAATTCCAGAAGAGAGCGGGCTCGCCTGTCGGTGCAGTATTTGGACGCGCTGCGCAATCTCATTCCGATCCGGCTGCTGGGGGCGGGCAAGCGGATCGAAGACCGGCTGAGGGCTCAGGGTGAAGCCAATCGCCGGGCCATCATGCGTCTGCTGGCGGGCAACCAGGTGGTAATCATTGTCCTCGACGGCGCCTTCTCGCTACTGCTGATCTGTTGGGCTGTGACCTCATCGGCTCCCCGGCTGGCGGCCGGGGCAATCACGCCGGGGAGGCAATGTCTGTCGCCCTGCTACTCACCCCTGATGCTGGAGCCCATGTTGCAGGTGGCGGGTTTCTTCTACATCGGCATGAGCGGTAAGGCATCGCAACGCGCCATCGCCCGGCAACTGTCGCGTATCCCAGCGGACCACCCCGCCACAGCCGTGGCGAAACCCACCGAAGCAGCGATCAGCATTCAGGGAATCCACCACGACCACGGCCGGGGACCTGTCCTCAAAGGCCTCGATCTGGACGTACCATGTGGAGCAAAGGTCGCGATCATGGGGTCCTCAGGGGCTGGAAAATCGACGCTGCTGTCTCTGCTGCGCGGGACCCTGCCCATCCAGCAGGGAGCGATCGTGCTCGACGGCCAGGACCTCGGCGCAATCACACCCGAGCAGGCCTGTCAGCTCTCGGCATCCGTCGCCCAGGCCACATGGCTGTTCTCAGGCACCGTCGCTGACAACCTGCGCATGGCGAAGCCCGAGGCTAGCGAGGAGGAGCTGTGGACGGCGCTACGCCGCGCCCACGTGGCAGAAGAGGTGAGGCGGATGCCTCGCGGGCTGGATTCCGACGTCGGCGAGCGGGGCCAGCTGATCTCGGGCGGGCAGGCACAGCGCCTGTCCCTGGCGCGGGCATTCCTCTCAGACCGCCGAATCCTCCTGCTCGACGAGCCGACCAGCCAGGTCGACGCGGTCTCGGAGGCTGCCATAATCGACGCCTTGAAGGAGATCGGCCCTGACTGGACGGTGCTGGTGGTCACTCATCGCCATTCGCTCCTGGCTGTCGCCGATTCAGCCCACCAGCTGCGCGACGGCATCCTCCTCCCCCTCGAGACGGCGGGCACCCGATGAAAACCCCCAGCACCCCTGACCTGATCCGCTGGCTGACCAGCATCACTCGCCCGGTTCATCCCCCTCTTCTGATCTCTGCCATGCTGCGCTGCATCAACCTCGGTCTTGAGCTTGTGCTGTTCGGCCTCACCGGTGCGATAGTCGCGTCCTCCGCGTCCGGGCACCCCCTGAATGGCCTGATGCCTTGGATCATCGTGGCCGCCGTGGGAAAGGCTCTGGCCTACTATGCAGAGCAGTTCACTGGCCACTACGTCGCGTTCAAGGCGCTGGAGTTGCTACGCGGCCATGCCTTCTCCGCCCCTATGGCCGAAGGCTCCGGCGGTGGTGTTGCGCAACCGGTCTGGCGATCTGCTACCGGCACTCACCCGTGACGTTGACCGCATCGAGGTGTTCTATGCCCACACTTTCGCGCCCATGGTCTCAGCCTTCATAGTGCCGGCCGTGGCTCTGACCGCAGTGGGTGCGGTGGCCGGCTGGGGGCTGGTCATGATCCCAGCGGTATGTGTCGCGATCGCGCTGCTGGCGATCCCGTTCCTGGGAATCCGGAGTTCACTGCGTTCGACCGCCGAAGGCCTGCGGCTACGCAGACAGCTGGCCGCCCACGTCACCGACTCTGTCTACGGCGTCGACGAGGTGATTTCCTACGGTCGGCAGCAGTATCGCGCCGCCGAACTCGATGTCCTGGGCAGGGAGGTCCGCGACGCTGCCCGGCTTCCTCTGGTCTTCAAGGGCCTGCGGCGCGGTGTCAATCTCATCCTGATGCTGGTGTCAGTAGCCTCGATCATCCTGATTGGTTCAATGGGCCGGATCGATCCGGTGGTGGTGGCAACCCTGGCCACTGCGTCGCTGAGGCTGTTCGAAGGACCGCGAGGTGTGGAGGATGCCGTCGGCTACCTGGACCATTCGCTGAGCGCCGCGCGGCGCCTATGGGAGCTGTGTCATGCCCCCGAGGCGGTTGCGGACGGCCAGCAGCAGCTGCTGCTGGCTTCGTCCCCGAGCGTCGAGTGGCACGACGTCGACTACAGCTACCCCGCCGCTCTGCCTGGCAACCAGACTCTATCGAGGGTGTCGGTGACCGCGGCTGCCGGGAAGCGAACCGTGTTCGTGGGACCCAGTGGGTCGGGGAAGTCGACAGCCGCCCATCTGCTGCTGCGCTATGACGAGCTGGGAGGCGGGGACATCCTGGTCGATGGGAGATCGGTAAGGGAATACACCCTCGACTCGCTACGCCGTGCGGTCGTATTGGTGCCACAGCACGGACAGGTGCTGGACACAACTATCAGGGAGAATCTACAGCTGGGATCCCCTGAAGCAACCGATGATGAGCTGTGGCGGGCTCTAGCCATCGCTGAGCTGGCCGACGAGGTGCGCGCCATGCCGCAAGGCTTGATGACAAGGACCGGGAGAGACGGGCGAGAGCTCTCAGGCGGACAGCTGCAGCGTCTCTGCCTGGCCCGTGCGCTGCTGATGAACCCGAAGGTGCTAGTGCTAGACGAGTTCACGGCCAATCTGAACACCGGTCTCGAGTCGCGCATCCGGGCCAACCTCGACGAGGCATTCCCGGGGCTGACCATCATCGAGATCACACACCGCCTTGAGCACCTGGGGTCGGCACATCAGGTATTCGAGTTCGGCCAGGGTCAGGTGGTCGCACGCACCTGAGGTCAGGCAGCTCCGGCGCCGGACAATTAGTCGACGCCACACCGTCCGACATCAAGCACAGCCAACTGTCCGTCCTCACCCACCCCGCCTTGCGGGCACGAAACGCCGCAGGACGTTCGCGTCGCGTTGTCCGCCTGCCTTCTCCACTGCAGCGCACGGCGATTCGTGCACTGTTCCTGCCCCCACATGGAGACGCACGAAAGTCCTGACCCATACAGATACGAAAGTCCTGACCGATACGGAACGGAAGCCCTGACCCATATGGGGACGCACGAAACCACAATGCACTTGCCTACCACAAGATGTTCACCGCACAGGTGCTTACCGTGTTTACCGCAGGTCCACCACGTCCCCTTGTGCACGAAACGCCGCGAGGCGCCAGAAGCATGTCGCCACAGAACCGCATCACTGCATCGGACGGCGATTCGTGCACAAGGAGAGAGACAGATAGAAAGACAGAAGGAGAGAGACAGATAGATGGTCCCTACGCAACTAAAACGGCCCACTCACAGACCCGGTGACTCACTGCCCAGGGAATGCAACGCGCGTCAGGGCCGTGAGGCCCCTGACGTGCCGTTGATATCCACGAGGACACGTTGCGAAGTCACCCCCCGGCGGGGACTGGGGATTCCATGAGGCGCAGAACCGGGTCGGGCCCCAGCTGGTGCCCGCCCCGGTTGAGTTCACTTTATTCCGCCGGCTTGGTGGCGGTGCCGTCGATCAGGACACTCGGCGACATGGTGGCGGAGATCGCCACCTTCTTCACGTAGCAGCCCTTCGAAGCGGCTGGTTTCAGGCGCAGGATCTCGTCCAGCACCGCGAAATAGTTCTGCGTCAGCTGCTCCTCGGTGAATGAGGCCTTGCCGATGATGAACTGTAGGTTCGCATGACGGTCGACGCGGAACTCGATCTTGCCGCCCTTGATATCCGAGACGGCCTTGGCGACATCCATAGTGACGGTGCCGGTCTTCGGGTTCGGCATCAGACCACGCGGGCCGAGGACACGACCCAGACGGCCGACCTTGCCCATCATGTCCGGGGTGGCGACGACCGCGTCGAAGTCCAGGTAGCCGCCTGCCACCTTCTCGACCAGGTCGTCCACACCGACCTCGTCGGCACCCGCTGCAATCGCGGCCTCTGCCTTCTCACCGGAGGCGAAGACGAGGACCCGAGCCGTCTTGCCAGTGCCGTTGGGAAGGTTCACCGTGCCGCGCACCATCTGATCCGCTTTACGCGGGTCGACGCCGAGACGCACCACGACCTCGATGGTCTCGTCGAACTTGGCCGAAGCCATTTCCTTGACCAGCTTCACCGCCGCCTCGGGCGTGTGCAGCTGGGAGCCGTCGCGCTTGTCCGCGGCGGCCCTGTAAGCCTTACTGTGCTTCATGCTGGTTCCATTCTTCTCGTCAGCTTCGCAGGCTGATCCACCAGTTCTGGTATGGGAGTGGTTTCCCTGCCAGGGGGAACGTCACTCGACGGTGACGCCCATGGAGCGTGCGGTGCCCTCGACGATCTTGCAGGCCGCGTCGACGTCGTTGGCGTTGAGGTCAGGCAGCTTCATCGTGGCGATCTCGCGTACCTGGTCCTTGGTGAGGTTGCCCACCTTGTTCTTCAGAGGGTTGTCCGAGCCCGACTGGATGCCGGCTGCCTTCTTGATCAGCTCAGCGGCCGGCGGGGTCTTCGTGATGAACGTGAACGTGCGATCCTCGTAGATGGTGATCTCCACGGGAATGACGTTGCCGCGCTGGGACTCCGTCGCGGCGTTGTACGCCTTGACGAACTCCATGATGTTGACGCCATGCGGACCGAGGGCGGTACCGACCGGCGGAGCAGGGGTGGCGGAGCCAGCCTGCAGGGCAACCTTGACGAGGGCTGCGACCTTCTTCTTGGGAGGCATGTTGGGTCCTTATGAGTTTGGGTTTGAAACAGTCACATCACAAGACAGGACAGGGATGTAACGCAACGCGCCATTCTAGGGTCTCGGACGGGCGGGAACCTAACCGACCTTCTCGACCTGCTTGAACTCCAGGTCGACGGGGGTCTCGCGGCCCAGGATCTCCACGAGAGCCCGGAGCCGCTGCTGGTTGGCGCTGATCTCGGTGATCGTGGCGTGCACCCCAGTGAAGGGGCCATCGGTCACCATCACGGAGTCGCCGACTGCGAAATCGACGACCTCGACCTTCTTCTTCGCGCGCGACACGGAGGTTGACGCCTCGGCGGCGACCTTCGCGACGACGGAAGGAGTCAGCATGCTGACCACCCTCGTCCAGACTCAGCGGGACGGGGGTCTGGCCGTGACCGACGAAACCGGTCACGGAGGGGTGTGGCGCACTGTCGCCCACGAGTCGTCGGTCAGCTCCATGCGCACCAGCACGTAGCCGGGCAGCACGCAGCGGGTGACGGTCTTGCGGGCGTTGTTACGCACCTCGACGACCTCCTCGGTGGGGACGATCGTCTCGAAGATGTAGTCCTCCATGTTCAGGGAGGTGGCGCGGGAGTCGAGGTTCTGCTTGACCCGGTTCTCCATGCCGGAATAGGTGTGGATGACGTACCACTCCCCGAACTTGGCCTCCAGCTCCTCACGAAGCTTCGCAACCGCCTCGGCCGTGGCGTCGTCGGTGTCCTGCTGCGGCTCGGGCTCGTTGTCCTCCGGCTCGTCGGCGAGAGTGATCTCCTCTTCCCTGGGCTCACTCTCTTCGCCTAGCGGGCCAAGGTCGATCTCGACCTCGTCGCTGGTGGAGGGCAGCTCCCCCAAGTCGATCTCGAAGTCGTCGGTGTTCTCACTCACTGGGGGTTCCTCCAAACAGGCTGAGCAGGGCCCAAGCGAAGCCAGCATCCAGCAGCCCGACATAGGCGATCATGAACAGCACAAAGAGCAGCACGGCCGAGAACAGCATGGTGAGCTCACCCCAGGTGGGCCACACCACTTTCTTCAGCTCGGCTGCGGACTGGCGCACAAACTGCGCCGGGTTCTTGGCCCGATAGGGATCATGCTCCCTCATGAGCAGAGTCAGAGCGTTTCCGGGTGGCCGAGGTCTTTTTGACAGGGGCCTTCGCGGTCTTACGGGCAACCACTTTGGGACGCTTCCTGTCCTTGCCGGAGGCGTCCTTCTTCGATGAACTCTCCGCATCCTCATCGTGGCTCTCGTCCTCGTCGCGGTCGGCGTCCTCTGCGCCGTCCTCGGAGGTTTCCTCACCGACCTGGTCCTCCACACCGGCGATCACCTCGTCGTCGGCGACGGGGTCAGCATCGGAGCGGTCGTCCCCGTCCTGCCGAGTCTTGTCGTCGCTCACGCGCGGTCCCTTTCGGTCAACAAACGAAATGCCTGCCCACCCACTGGGTGGCAGGCGCTGGAAGCATGTGCTTCGCAGGGCAGGAGGGACTCGAACCCCCAACCTGCGGTTTTTGGAGACCGCTGCTCTGCCAGTTGAGCTACTACCCTTCGACGCGGCCATGCCCGCCCGGAGACGGATTCGACCTCGCCAGTGACATACCCTACCGCATACCTGGCAAGGGCCGAAATTGTTGTTCAGATGCCAACCCCCACCAGATTGACCTCGGGAACCAAGGTGATGCCGAATCGCTCGCGCACGCCATCCCGGATCTCACGCGCCAGCGAGACGACGTCCCCCGTGGTGGCCTGGCCACGGTTGGTGAGTGCCAGCACATGCCTGGTGGAAAGCGTCGCGGGCCCGGACCCGTAACCGGCCGGGAACCCGGCGTGCTGGATCAGCCATGCGGCGCTGGTCTTGATGCCCTCCCCCGCGGGGAAACGCGGGGCCTCCGCGGGCAGGGCCGCGGCCTGCTCGGGGGTGAGGACCGGGTTGGTGAAGAAGGAGCCAGCCGACCAGGTGTCGTGGTCGCTCTCGTCCAGCACCATTCCCTTCCCGCGCCGGATCGCAAGCACCTTCTCTCGCACCTGAGCGGCTGGGGCACGCTGCCCGGCCTCGACGCCCAGGGCCCGGGCCAGCTCGGGATAGCGGATGGGCTGGCCCAGGTCGCCGAGCGGCAGCTGGAAGTCGACACGCAGCACCACGTACCTCCCCGCCTCGCGCTTGAACCGTGACGTGCGGTAGCTGAAGTCACACTCTGCTGCGGCAAAGGTCCGCACAGCGCCATCGCGCCGGTCCCACGTCCGGACCCGCTGGATGACGGAGGCCACCTCTGTCCCATAGGCGCCGACATTCTGGATCGGCACCGCCCCCACCGACCCGGGGATGCCGGACAGCGTCTCCATCCCAGACCACCCCGACGCGACGGCGTGGGCGACAAGGTCATCCCAGGTCTCCCCGGCAGCCACCGAAATATCGGCTCCAGCGCAGTCGCTGATATCGGCCCGGACACCACGGCTGGCGACCTTGACGACGGTCCCGTCAAAGCCCTCGTCGGCGATCAGGACGTTGGAGCCCCCACCCAGGACCAGGACCGGTTCACCCCGGGAATCACCGCCGGACACCGCGTCGATGAGCTGCTGCTCTGTCGTGGCCACGATGAGACGCCGGGCAGGACCTCCCAGGTGGAAGGTCGTGGCGGCTGAGCTGCTCAGTCAATGCGAACCTCCACCTTCGCGGCGCCCAGCACCGCTTCCTCACCACAGGTGGCGGTGAGATTGACGGTGGCTGTCCCCCCGGCAACGGCGGCGACGGTTCCGGTGAACCGCACGATGACTCCCTCATCCGTGTCAGGCACCACCAAGGGACGGGTGAAGCGGACGGAGTAGCCGCTGATGCGGGACGGGTCACCGGCCCAGTCGGTGACCACCCTGAGCGCCGCGCCCATCGTCCACATGCCGTGGGCCAGAACACCGGGTAGCCCGATGGCACGGGCATGGCGATCGGAGAAGTGGATCTCGTTGAAGTCGGTCGAGGCCCCCGCGTAACGCACCACCACGGACCGGGTGACGCGGACCTCGACCGCAGGGAGCTCCTGCCCCACCTGCGCGTCGATTGCGTTCTCACTCATCAACGGACTCCTCACGATTGTGCATCAGGGTGGAGCGGGCATCGCAGACCGGCTCACCGCCGACGGTCAGGGCGACGAGGATCGTCACGATGTCCAGGCTGCCGCGGTTGCGGACCCGTTCGATGGTGAGCCGGGCCACCACATCGTCGCCCTCGCGCAGGGGACGGTGGAAGTCGAATCTCTGGTCAGCGTGGACCGTGCGATGCAGCGCCAGTCCCAGCTCTTCATCGCCGAAGATCGCCGCCCAGGCCTGGGCGGCGATGACTGCGGCAAAGGTTGGTGGGGCTATGGGGTGGTCGCTGAAGTAGGCGTGGTTGTCGTCCTGGAGGGCGCGCGCGAACTCTGCGATCTTGGCGCGGCTGACGCGGTAGGCGGGCGCCGGAGGATAGGTCCGGCCTGCGTGCTCAGCGGAAATCGGCATGGGGAAGGCTACCGGGAAGCGCCAGGGGCCGCTCCCTGACGGGAGGCGGCCCCTGGTCGAGAAAGAGCGGCTCAGCGGGTCTCGCGGTGCGCACGATGGGTGCGGCAGCGCGGACAGAACTTGTTCAGCTCGATCCGGTCGGGATCATTGCGCCGGTTCTTCTTGGTGATGTAGTTGCGCTCCTTGCACTCAGTGCAGGCAAGCGTGATCTTCGGACGAACGTCCTGCCCCTTCTTGGCCATGATCAGTTTCCCTCATGTGTAGTGGCGCGGATGCGCGCTGACTTCCGGTTTCTGGTGACGAGGGCGGGACTTGAACCCGCGACACAGCGATTATGAGCCGCTTGCTCTACCGACTGAGCTACCCCGTCGAAGTTCCAGCCCAGGATAGCCGGGCAAGAACAGAGCCCCCATGCGGAATCGAACCGCAGACCTTCTCCTTACCATGGAGACGCTCTGCCTACTGAGCTATAGGGGCCAGCCGTCGGCAAACTCTACACGGCCCTTCGCGAGAAGCACGAGTCGACGGCCGAGGCCCAACCCTCAGGACGGCGTCCCCTGTCCGGCACCGGTTCGCCCGGCCCACGAACCGCTCAGCAGCAGGACCGCCAGGGAGGCTAAAAGCACCGCCGCGGGCCAGCCGATCAGACCCACCAGGACCGGGTCCAGGCCGTCGCCGGACGCCACCAGTATCGCGGGCAGGGAGGCGAAGGCGTTGAACGCACCGTGGGTGATGGCGGCCGGCAGGACGCTGCCGGAGCGAACCCGAAGCCAGGACAGCAGCGTGCCGAGGCCTGCACACGGGCAGGTGAACAGGGCGATGCCAGCCGCCGCGGGGAGCCTGCCGCCGTACTCGTAGCCCATGACGATCAGGGGCGCGTGCCACGACCCCAGATCACGCCGGTGAGCACGATTCCCCGCCTTCGCCCCAGGGGTTCGAGGGCCGACTGGAGCCAGCCACGCCAGCCCGGTCTCCTCCCCAGCGCGACCAGGCCGTTGACCGTGTAAGCGGCGAACACGCTCGCCGCCACCATGAGGACCCAGATCACCGCAACGGGCGGCGGCGGCCCTCCCGGGGCGATGCCGCGCAGATTGTTCGTGAACGAGGTCAGGGCCCAGTCCGGACTGAACCACCCGGCGCCGATGACCAGCGTCAGCAGCAGGGCGAGCGCGGCCACCACGACGCCGATCCCGATCGTCGCGAAACCGAGGATCCGAAGCCAACCGAGACGCCCCCGGAACCGGGCGATCGCCGGGCGAGCCCGCTCGCCCGCAACCAGAACTCGCGGGTGACGAACCGGCAGACCACCCAGGCGGCCAGGGCGGGGTGAACATCCGGAGCGTCAGTATCACCTTGGCCTGTGGTGTTCCCAGCCCGCCAGTCGCGGCCACGACGCAGTCCAGGAGCAGGGCCGCCCCGAAACTCACCAGCAGGAACACGCCGACCGCCCGCACGTGAACGCCCCGCCGCCCAGTGGCGGTCATTGCCGTTCCTCTCCCTGCGAGCGCCCTGCCCCGAGGGCAGGAACCACAGGCCAACCATGTCGCCGTCGCGGTTGTAGCTGACGCGGGCCACGAGGTCGGCGGCCTCCATGTGGAGGGGTTCCTCCACCACGACGACCCGCCCGACAGGGCCAGGGGGTCGGGGTGCCGCGCCGTTCAAGCTCCCCGCCCAGCGCGATCACCTGCGCCCAGGCGTCGGCCAGCCGTTCGGCGTCGAGCTGCCATCCGACGCGCGGGCCGGCCAATTCTTCTGCTTTCTGCCATTCGTGTTTCTCGATGGCGTCGAGGAATGCCTCCGCCTTCTCGACGGCGGTGCGGAATTCGGAATCTGTGGGTTTCTTCATGGGTTTTCCTGTTCTCGGGTCGGTCGGGTTTCCGAAACGCTGGAAGGCCGCCTGGCGGCTGGTTCCCAGGGCATCGCCGATGGCCTGCCAGGTGACCCCTCCCGCGGGCCGCGGTGACGAGCCGGGCCAGGATCTCGTCGGTCAGCGACTGGAGCGAGCGCACGGCGGCCAGGAATGGGTCATGTCGCCCCGGGGCGTCCGGATCGTCGGTGGCGGCGAGCTCCCGCCGCCACCAGGGAGCTGATCTTCCGAAGACGTTTCACTAGCTCTTCGGCGGTCACATCGTCGGTCGACATACGTAAAGGCTAGGTTTACATCACCGCTTCTGTCAAGACTGGCTTTACAAGATTTGCAGGCGGTTGAACGGACCGCCGGGCCCTCCGGATCACGGACCCCGGTTCACGACCGGCGCATCGGGCCGCGCGCGATCCGCTGGCCTTCTCGCCATCCGCCAGCCCAACCGTCGAACGCCAGCGCTACAGCGCAAGCAGACGACGAGTGGGCAAGCGAAAACCGCCCGGTCCCGGCCCTTCGGATCCTCGCCGGCGGTTCGTCGAGGAAAGCGGCAATCGATGTCCGCGCGGGTAGATTGACCCTCATGACCTCCGTACAGCTCGTCAGCGAGATCCGCGGCGCGCTCGCCGCCGCCGGTGATCCCGGGAAGGCCGCCCGGGAGCAGGCCTACATGAAGTCGACGCTGCCCTTCCACGGGGTGCGGCTGCCCGAGGTGCGGCGCATCACCAAGAGGCTGCTGAAGGAACACCCCCTGACCGGCCGCGACCAGTGGGAGCGGGCCATCCGGGAACTGTGGGACGAGGTCACGCACCGGGAACACTGGTACGCGGCGCTGGAGATCGCGGGCCACCGCGACGCCCGCGACTGGCAGGACCTCGGCGCCCTGGAGCTGTACCGGCACCTCGCCACGACCGGGGCGTGGTGGGATGTCGTCGACGGGATCGCCTCTCCCCTGGCGGAGAACGTGGTCGCGACCGCCCCCGGAGCGCGGGCCGTGGTGTGGAACTGGGCCACGGGAGACGACCTGTGGTTGCGCCGCATCGCCATCATCTGCCAGCTGCAGCGCAAGACCTCCACCGACCTGGAGCTGCTCAGCCACGCCATCGACTCCAACCTGGAGGGGTCGCGGCACGGCTCCGAGTTCTTCATCCGCAAGGCCATCGGCTGGGCGCTGCGGCAGCACGCCCGCGTTGACCCGGACTGGGTGAAGGCCTTCGTGGAGACGCGCGGATCGCGGCTTAGCGGGCTGAGCCGCCGGGAGGCCCTCAAACACCTGTGACCCCACCTCCCGGGTGGGATGACGACGGATTAGGCCGGTTCGTCGCAACCCGTGTGCAGAACCCCGGCCCAATTCCCATGGATTTTCCCCGGCTGTGCCGACTAGCGTCGGGAAAACCAGCCGATCCGCGCAAGGCAGCGCGAGGAAGAAGGAACCATGGCAGTCATCACCGTGCTTGGCTCGGGAATCATGGCCACCGCCCTGGCCACCCCCCTGACCGACAACGGCCACGAGGTGCGTCTGGTCGGCACCCACCTCGACCGGGAGATCATCACATCCATCCAGGAAACGGGCATCCACCCGAACCTGGGCCTGAAGGTGCCCGAGGGGGTGACCGCCCACCAGCTGGAGGACGCGCCGCGGGCCTTCGAGGGGGTCGAGTTCGTGATGAGCGGGGTCAACTCGTTCGGGGTTGACTGGGCCGGCGACCAGTTCGCCTCCCTGCTGCGTCCCGGGATGCACGTGATAGCCCTCGCCAAGGGCATGCAGGCCGACGATGACGGGAACCTCACCATCCTGCCGCGTGTGCTCGCCGCCGAGGCTTCCCGAGGAACTGCGCTCCCAGGTGAGCTTCTCCGCCATCGCCGGCCCCTCCATCGCCGGCGAGGTGGCGGTACACCGCCACACCAGCGTCGTGTTCACCGGTGAGGACCCCGCTGTCCTGGAGCGCTGGCGGGAGCTGTTCGCCACCGACTACTACCACGTGTGGACCAACACGGACTTCGTGGGTGTCGAGGTCTGTGCCGCAACTAAGAACTGCTATGCCTTCGGCGCCGGATTCATGCAGGGCCTGCTCGACGCCCTGGGTGAGGGCCGCCGGGGACCGTTACGTCAACTCACAACTACGGGGCGGCCCTGTTCGGCCAGGCCTCCGTCGAGATGGTTCAGTTCATGGAGCTGCTCGGCGGGCAGCCCACCACCCCTATCGGCCTGCCTGGGATCGGCGACTGCTTCGTCACCTCCATGGGTGGCCGCAACGTGCGCTGCGGCCGGCTGGGTGGGGTCAGGATGACCTTCAGCCAGGCCCGCGCCCAGATGCCCGGTGTGACCCTTGAGGGAGCTGCCGCCATCGTCGTGATCGGCAAGGCCATGGTGCGGCTCACCGAGCGTGGCATCGTGCCGCCGGGCGGTTCCCGCTGCTGCGTCACCTCTACGAGGTCGTGGGCCTGGATCAGCCTGTAGCCGTCCCATGGGACACCTTCTTCGGCAGCAACGGCTCCGGCCAGGCCTGACGTCCGCCAATCCCCGACGAGTACCCGAGCAAAGGAGCCGAGGTGAGCAGGGCAGCCCAGATCCTGAACGCGCTGGAGTCCACGCGCGCCACCTCGGCGGACGAGTTTGCCGCTCTGCTCGGGGTGAGCCGACGCACCGTCGCCGGGGAGGTGTCGATGCTGCAGGAGCTGCTAGGCCCGGTGGCCTCCATCACCCTAGTGGAGGGGCGCTATCGACTGCTGGTCGCCGATCCGCCCCGCTACCGGGCGCTCCGGTCGGGCCTGGCCTCCAGCACCTCCTTCAATGATCCCGCTGCCCGCACGTCATTCATCATCGCCCGCCTGTTCCACGCGACTCGTCCCGTCAAGACCGAGGAGTTGGCCCAGGAGATGTCAGTGGGACGCACGACGGTGGTCGCCGACCTCAACCGGGTGCGGAAGCAGGCCGGCCAGTGGGAGCTGACGGTCGAGGGACGCCCCAACGTCGGCCTGTCCCTGGCTGGTCCCGAACTCCAGCAGCGGCTGCTGATCCTGCGCCACCACTACGCCACGGCCTACGGCCATCACCACAGCGAGCAGCGGATCAGAGCGGGCGGTGGCTGAGCTGGTAGCTGAAGCGGGCCTGGACCCCGTCCATATCCCAGAGCTGACCCGCTGGGCGTTCATCGCCACGGACAGGACACGCCAGTCCGTCCCTTGGGGCGGCTGCCAGTGCGGTACCAGGGCTTCCCGGCACCCCGCCCACACCCTGGCCGCACGTCTCGCCCACCTCCCTGACGGACGTCGGCACAGAGCTCGCTGGTTCCGAGATCACTTTCCTTGCACTGCCGATCGCGGGCATGCGCACTCCCAGCGACAGCGAACTCGCGGCCGTCCTCAGCGGACAGAGCGAGCCCATTGAGGACTTGGTCGACGCAGTCCTGGAGGCCATCCATGATGAGATGCAGATCAACCTGTCGGATGCCCCACAACTTTCCGAGTTCACACGGCATCTGGCCTACATGATCAACCGCATGCGCTACCGCATCTGGGTAGATGACTCCGGCGTGGCCAGCATCGGGGAGGAGTTTCCCGTCGCCCACCGCATGGCGGAGGTGGCGGCACGGGTGATCAGGGAAGAAGGTGGGCTGCCGGTGGACAGCTCGGAGCTGGCGTTCCTGGCAGCATATTTCCAGGTTTTTCCTGAAGCTGTGGACCGGCATCCACGGCTGCCGCTACAGATCGCCATCGTGAGCTCGGCAGGACGCGTGACCGCCGAGCTGGTCCGCCTCCAGCTGACCCGGCTGCTCCCACCCGCCACCCAGTACCGCCTGTTGCCAGCCCCGGCAGTCAGCCAGGAAGACCTGGCCGGGTTCGACCTCGTGGTCTCGACGGGCCAGGACCCACTCCCCTCGCCTGTCCCCGTCCTGCAGGTGGGACACATCCTGGACCGCCGTGCGTTGTCGCGAGAGCTGGACCGTCTCCACCTACACGTCCCAGGCTCCACGGGGATCTCAGGTGGCAGCATCCTCGCCGGCGCCCCTCGACGAGCAGCATTTCTTCGCCCCTGCCGCCAGGAACAAGCTACGCCGACGCCCTCGACTACATGACCGGGCATCTGGAGGCCCGCGGCCATGCGGAGGAGGGTTTCGGGGAGAGCATCCGCAAAACGCGAGGCCAGTTCCACCACCCAGCTCGACTCCTGGGTCGGCTTTCCCCACGCCACCCTCACCACCGGCTCCAGTGTCCTGCTCGCGATCGGCGTCATACCCCGCCGCCCCGAGGAGGACGGGGTGAGACTGATCGTGCTGCTGGGCCTGCCACGGGACCCACGCCGCAGCGAGAACATCCTGATTCCCGTCTACGACGCGGTGCTGCGGCTGGGGACACGGCGTGACCTCCTCACCCGGATCTCACGCCTGACGACCTTCGAGCAGTTCTACTACTTCCTGGCCACCAATCCGCTCACAGAAAGCTGAGACGATGACGTTCTGGTTCTTTCTCATAGTTCTGGGGGCCGCATGGGCCCTGCAGTCCTTCTCTCCTTCAAACAGACCCAGGCATTCACGAAGTTGTTCGTCGCCATGCGCCGCCGCGGCCGGGTCGCGATGGGACGGTTCAAAGGAGGGCTGGTGCAGGGCGCCATCGTCCTGTTTGGCATCGACGAGGACGGCGTAATCACGGAGGGACGCAGGCTCAACGGCGTCACGGTGTTGGCCCGGTTCCGGAGCTTCGAGGAGTTCACGGGCCAGCATCTCGCCGACATCGACCCCTCCGCTGCCGCCCGTCACGGCCGGCAGGTCCGCAAACGCCGTGGCAAACGCCCAGGAGAACTACCGCATCATCACCTCAGGTGGCGATGCCCTTTCGAGCCTCCGAGTGCGCTGGCCCGCACCGTCGGCAGGGGTCAAGGGCGTATGGCGGCGTAAGAAGAGCGCCACCGCCGCCCCGTAACCAGTCTTTTTATTTTCCCTATATCCCCCGTTCCCGGGCGGCGACGCCCGGGTTTCCACCGATGGCCTGACGAGTTGTCATGCCCGAAAACACCCTGAAAGGAGCTGAAATGCCCGACATTCTGAATTGGATGGTGGGTGCAGCTGAATGGTTCGTCGGACTGTTCCGCAAAGGAGCGGAGACGTTCCTGTCCTGGATGACCGGGATTGTGCCGCTGGTGCTGATGCTGCTGATCGCCATGAACTCCCTGATCGCCCTGATCGGTGAGGAGCGCATCAACCGGATCGCCGCGAAAGCCGGCCGCAACGTGATCAGCCGCTACCTGATCCTGCCCTGGATCGGCGCCTTCTTCCTGACGAACCCGGCGGCCTTTACGCTCGGCCGGTTCCTGCCGGAGGCGTACAAGCCTGGCTACTACGCCTCCGTCGCCCAAATGGTCCACACCAACAACGGCCTGTTCCCGCACAACAACCCAGGAGAGCTGTTCGTGTGGATGGGCATCGCCCAGGGAATCATCACCCTGCAGCTGCCCACCGGAGACCTGGCCATCCGCTACCTGCTCCTCGGGGCCGTCCTGAACTTCCCTCGGCGGCTGGGTCACTGACTTCACCACCGCCTATGTCGCCAAACAACAGGGAGTCACCCCTGTCAAAGGAGGTGCACGCTCATGTCTGAGTTCCGAACGATCACCGTCTCCAAGGGACCCAGCGGCTACGGCGGTCCCCTGACCATCACCCCAGACGAGAAACGCAACAAGATCGTCTACATCGTCGGCGGGGGCCAGAAACCCGAGGTGGTCGACAAGATCGCCGAGCTGAGCGGGGCAGAGCCAGTCAATGGCTTCAACACGCGGGTGCCCGACGACGAGCACTTCTGCGTGGTGATCGATCTGGCGGCTCGCTGCGCTGTGGCCTCTACCCCAAGAAGGGCATTCCGACGATCAACGTCATGCCGACGGGCAAGACCGGCCCCCTGGCGCAGCACATCCACGAAGGCATCTACGTCTCCGCGGTCGGCGTCGACCAGGTGCGTCCCGCCGAAGCCGGCGAGGTGACGCAGGCCGCCGCCGAGCCGGTAAAACCCGTCCCGGAGAACGGACGCCCCATGAAACTGACCGAGCAGATGGCCACCAAGCAGAAGAAATCACTGCTGGAGAAGATCGGCCTGGGCGCCGGCAAGGTCATCTCGGTGTTCTACCAGGCGGGCCGCAATGCCGTGCAGATGATGATCAACACGATCCTCCCGTTCATGGGGTTCGTCGCGATGCTGATCGGCATCATCCAGGCCTCAGGGCTCGGAGAGTGGTTCTCCAACCTGCTGACGCCGCTGGCCGGCACCGGCTGGGGACTCATGGTGCTCGGCCCTGATCTGCCTCGCTCCCGTTCCTCTCCCCGCTGCTGGGCCCAGGGGCTGTGATCGCTCAGATCATCGGCACCCTGATCGGCGTGGAGATCGGCAAGGGCAACATCCCGCCGCAGCTCTCACCGCCCTGCCCTGTTCGCCATCAACACGCAGAACGCCTGCGACTTCATCCCCGTCGGCATGGGGCTAGCGGAGGCCGAACCCGAGACCATCGAGGTCGGCGTCCCCGCGGTCCTGTACTCGCGGTTCCTCAACGGTGTCCCGCGGGTCGCCATCGCATGGCTCGCCAGCATCGGCCTCACCAGCAGTCCTGACCTGAAAGGATCACCATCATGGGTTACAAGACCACCATCATCGAGATCGGGCCAGACGCCAGCGACTTCCTCGCCGAGCAGATGGCCATCACTTTCGCCGGCAACGCCCCCGAGGAGCTGCGCTCCTACTGCTTCGTGATAGAGAAAGGTGAGTTGACGAGCCCGCTCGCCGTCGGACAGCCGGTGCTGATCGGCGACCAGGAATGGCAGATCACCGCCGTCGGGGACGCAGCGGAGAAGAACCTGGGCGCGCTCGGGCACGTGACCCTAGTCTTCGACGGGGCAGCGGAACCACGCCTGCCTGGGGCACTGCATCTCCGCGGGTCGTATGAGGGGCCTGCGCTGGAGGTCGGCGCGCAGCTGGTCATCGGCCATGCCTGACACGGTCCTGCGCGAAGCCCTCGACCGGGCCACCGACACGGTGGCCGCTGCGGTCGGACGCGGGGTGCTGGGCGACGCTGGGAGGCTGATCGCCTCCCAGCTCGGCCCAGGACCCTACCGGGTCATCGCCGACGAGAACACCTGGGAGGCGGCGGGCCAGGCCACCTCGGAGTCGCTGAATGCGGCAGGGGCAAGGACCCTGGAGCCGCTGGTCTTCCCCGGCCAGCCGGTGCTGTACGCCTCCCAGGACAACGCGGACCGGATCCGTGACGGGCTGGGAGAGGCTGTTCCCGTCGCCGTGGGGGCGGGGACCCTGAACGACCTGGCGAAACTGGCCGCATTCGAGCTGGGTCGTGACTACGCCTGCGTCGGGACGGCGGCGTCCATGGACGGGTACACGGGCTCGGGCGCCCCGATGAGCAAGGACGGGGTGAAGGTCACCCGGGCCTGCAAGGCACCCGCGGTGATCGTCCTCGACCTGGACGTCGTGGCGGCGGCGCCGAGGCACCTGACGGCCTCCGGGTACGGCGACCCTGGCAGCGAAGATCCCGGCGGGGCCGACTGGATCCTGGGCCGACATCACCGGCGTGGAGCCCATCGACACCAGCGTGTGGCACCTGGTGCAGTCGGGGGTGGGCACGGCCCCTGTCCGACCCCGGCGCACTGGCCGCGGGTAGGCCCGAGGCCTTCCAGGGGCTCGTGGAGGGTTGTGCCTCCGGGTTGGCGATGCAGGCCTATGGCGGGACCCGCCCGCCTCCGGGGCCGAGCACTCATTTCAGCCACCCTGTGGGAGCTGGCGGGGCTCGGCGCCGACTCGACCCGCCCCCTGTCGCACGGGCGAAGGTGGCGGTCGGGTCGCTGGCGATGTGTGCCTTCTACGAGGCGCTGCTATCCCGGGACCTCTCGAATCGACGTCGATGCCGTGGCAGCACGCCGTACGCCATGGCCTGAGATCGAGGCCGACATCCGCAGCCGTTTCTGAGGGGCGCACTGGCCGACCATGCGGTACGCGAGACCCGGGAGAAATACCTTGCTGGCCCAAAGCTGGCGGACCGGTTGCGGCCATTGGTCGCAAACCGGGCCCGAGGTGTCCAGACGTCTCCAGGCCCAACTCGTGCCAACGGCGCAGCTGGCTGGTCAGCTGCGCCGCGCTGGCGCCCCGGCTTGTCCAAAGGACATCGGCGTGACCCCGGCGACGTGCGATCCCTGTTCCCCCAAGGCCATGTACTCACCGTTCGCGCTACACGGCGCTGGACGTTGCCCTGGGAGCTGGGCTTGTTCGATGATCTCGTCGCTGAGGTCTTCGACCGGATCTGGGTCTGAGGGACTTCCTGGGGATCGTGTGGCCCAGTGGGCAGTGGGCCGCCCGGCCGATGTGGCAACTGGCGTATTCGAGACCGGGGAACAGGCCTCGAATACGCCAGCGCCGGATATATGCCAGGGACTGCCAGCTGTCCCGGTCAGAATGTGAGTCCGAGAGCGGTCAGTGTCGGGCCGTCCGCATAACCGGACGCCCTAGTCCCCTCGCCCTTCTGGAACTTCGAGATGGCATCGATGGTGTTCGGGCCGATGTATCCATCATTAGTGACTCCCAGACGGTTCTGGAACAGCTTGGTCAAGAAGACGAGGTCGTCTCGTGTGTCGTGCCCAGCAATCCCGTCCTCTTCCATGTGCCGGAGTTTCTGGTACGCCCAGACGGCCCGCGTGGTCTGGTCTCCAAAGATGCCATCGGCATCCTCATACGTCAGATCACAAGCCACCCACGTTAGATGAGTGAAGCAGGCGAGGTTCATCTGAAGTTCGTAGGTGCTGTACTCCGCTGCATTGGCCCCGGGCGTGTTAGCCAGCGAGAGACCTGCCGCCAGGATGCCGGCGGGAGCCCAACCCAGGAGGGTGCGACGCCCTGATGCCGCCCGATGATCGATTGGTTTCCGTCATGATGACCTCTTTCGTGATTGCACTCGCAAATATTCGCTCTTGCAAAAGAGAGTACGTCATGACTGCACCATGTCAAGTAGCACCGCCCGCGAGTCCTCGCCGACAGGAACAGGCCCCATGACTGCGGCGACCCCGCTATCCGGCACGCACGACCAGGTACCACTTGCTCCACGCCGCCGCTATGGCGGAATCCTTAGACCCACCGTCAGCGGTATCTTCTAGACTTCTGGCATGACCACGTGGCGTACCCAGGCAACTGACGAACGTCCAGCGTGCCATGATGAACTTTCGCCTGGGAACGCCCGACGTAGACCTTCCAGGTCAAGCGCCATCATCCCTCGTTTTGACAGGCATGGTCATCCTAGCCCCTCGTCTCGTTCGTCTCCTTGAACGGCGGCTGGAATAGCATCATTGCAGAACGTGATATCTCACTACCCAGTATAAAAGTAAATGAGAGTGTGCATGCTGAGCCCTTTGAAGCAAGATTCATCAGGGCAAGTATCACAGAGGACCTGAAGTCACTTGGAATTCCCAAGCAGGACGGGAAACGTGGGATCTTGATTTACCTAGAAACGATGATAACAACAGACTTCTCCGTCTCCTCAGACATCCTATCGAAAAGCCTCACACTTCAAGCCTCAGACCTTTCTGAAGTCTATGCATTGCCCGAGGATAGTGAAAAACCAGACCCCAGACCCACCATCTTCCGCGGACAGGACCTTCAGCAAAACAGAGCCGTAGCACAGCGTAGCTTCCAACCCGGCCTCACCCAATACGTGGTAGCAGCCTGGGCTCAGAATAAAACAGAGCCCTTACCAACTGAACTGACTTTGACATTATCCGAATTCACCTACCGTGCCAGCAGCGTCTACGGAGGCATGTACTGGTTCGACAAGAAGGAAAAATTCTCCATAAACATACCCGTCGAGGAACTAGAGCAGTGAAGCATAATTCTAGATCTGATTTGAAGTCAGGATCCCAAGGAGATCAACTATTCCCCAGACGACGCCTGGAGTCCACTGCAATAACACCCGCCGGAACCAGCTTTTCCCGCCGTCAGCAGACGGGAAAACTATCGATACTGATTCTAACATTACTGATGCTGCTCGGATCCTGGGTGGCGACGAAACTCCCAACCCGTGATTCCGCTATTGATTTGCCGTTTCTCCCTGCCCGAAAAGTCGAGCAGGAGATTGAGATGCGAATTGGCTCAGTCAAAGTAAATCAAGTTCGCACAACCTCGGAAATTCAATTCGAAAAAGATATTTCAACAACACCTGGAATCTGGTTGGTGGTAGATATTGAATTCATACCAAAAATCAAGTCACACTACCTGCCGCAACCGTCCCTAAAAGACTCAAAGGGACGAACCTTCGGAGGAAAGCAAGCAATTCTCGTTCCATGCACGTCAAGCCAGCCAGGGCTCATAACAGCCTGCACCATGGTACTCGAGTTACCGAAAGACGCACTGGAAGGGTCATCATTATACATAACATCAGATTCCAAAAATACTATCGAAATACCCGATGACCTAGCGGTCATCGACCTCGGAATCGACGAATCCCGGGCAGCCCGAATGACAATGGAGACAGAGCGCATCACAATTGAGGCGGCCCGGCTTAGAGGAAAGCCATGACATCTCCCTGGTGGTCGCGAAACAAAGGCTGGCTAGCCGCTCTACTTCCGCTAATAGTGCTAGCCATAGCAGCCTCTTCCCACCGTTTATTAACCCTCTATGTGCCCAACGAATCAGTTTTGCGCACAGAAGGACAGGATAGGCAGGGAATACTACGCACGCACTACAGAAATTTTGATTCATCATATGAAACCATCGTGGCCGTGCGCGTCAAGGATGTTCAGCCTGTCGAAGAATACCGGCAACCCAATGGAAATCAAGTGACTGCAGCCGCTGATACTCAACTCTGGCAAGTGGATCTGGATTTTTCAGCTAAACCAGACCAAGTGCTGGCCTATTGCTCAGCAGAACTAGAGGCCAACGGGGTGCGTTATGACAACAAAACCGCCAAGGAAAATGGGGATTCTAAGAACTACTCCTCACCCAGGGAGGATTGTGTCCCGGAGGACACTCCAGGACCTCGATTCAAAGCTTTTGAACCCAAGATTGAGGAAACCACCCCACCTCGACCTGAATACTGGTCAGCCACTTTGACCTTCGCAATTCCTACAGGCATAAACCCCCAAGGATTAAGGCTGTATTGGACAACCCAGAATATCTATACATACCATTCTAGCTCTTGCTTTAACCTTCTGTTGTTCCGTGGTTCCGGGCAAAGTTCCGCCCACCGCCTACTATGAAGTTAAGCGCAGCAGCCAATAGCGCAGCAGTCAGAACATAGTAGACAACGCGGCCCGCCGACTCGGCATAAGACTCCACGGCAAGGTTCAGGAGCGCCGGCCGCGGGCCTGCTAGCCGCCCAAGTATCCAGGTGCAAAAAACCCCAATCTGATCGACCGCCACAAAGGAGGCGCAGAACATAATTATGGGGGCGGGGCCGGTAATAAGCACCCGGGACAGCGCTCCCCAAGTACTCGCAACGGAGTAATGACAGGTTCAGCGATTTCCAGGAGCACTCGGCGGCTACGCGTAGAAAATTTCTCCAGACGCCTCATGATGTATTTCTCAGTTCCGGGTATAGCCTCACCGGCAACAAGATCAGCCTGGTAGCTGGCGGCCCCGATAGCCAGCCACGCAAGTGGCATCACCACAAAAATCCCGACCCCAGCTGAGATTTCACCCAACCAACCGAGCGATATCCTGATAGCATCCCCCAGTGGCCCAAGCCAAGCCGAAAGAGACTCCAGATACTTGAGAATCCCATCGACAAATGCCCTGTCACGAACCCATTGAAGTATATTTTTAAGGCTACTCATGAAAAACATTGGTCAAGGTAACCACCCATAAGGACTCTAGGTAGACACCAAGTATGGCAACCAATGCCGAACGACGAAAAGCGTCAGTTAGAGAAATCAATTTACGAATGAAAAAAGCTCCAATAACCATGCCTGCTAGATACCATCCCGATGCGTACTCATATCGCTCAAAATGAGGATTCAACGGGTCAGTTACCACGGCTTCAAGGCCGATAGTGTAGGCGTAGCTCTTTGCATCTTGCTCGAGTAGGCCTTGACAGGCATAGGCAGCTATGAAGGGAATGAGGACTTGGGCTGCTATGATCAGGTGCTTGGACCACCGTTCCCAAGTCGTAGCACCCGGATGGATTTGGTAGAACGCTGGAAGCGTTTCCCCTGCCATTCGCAGCATCAAAACCAGCGTCATAAGCGTGCTGAGGGGGCTAAAGGCAAAATCAATATCCCTAGGGTGGCGCTGGTCTCGATACCCAGTCAGCTAGCCAGAGAAAACCCATTCGGCCAATGACACCGATCAGACCTAAACCAAGCATCTGGGGCCAGTGGTCACGAAGTACTCGACCGGCGTCAGTCATGAGCTGGAGCCAGATGGAAAACCAGTTTTTCATAGAATCATACCGTCAAAAATGAGGTGCCAATTCGCTTTCCCCTGTGCAGGAAAAGCCACGAGTGGCGACCCAGTCAATCAGCAGCTGACGGATGTCTACCATGTCGTTGTACAGCACAGGAGCGGTGGAGACGCGGGGTAGTCGCCCGCGCCGCTGCGCCGGTAGTGGTTCAGGGCGACGGCGAAACGCTCGTCATCGGCGACGGGGCTCCGCCCGGATGGCGAAGATTGCGGATCCGCCTCCCGACGGGTTCATGCAGGTGGATCTCGTAGTCAACACCCCAGGCGATGTCGTACTGGTAGTCCCAGATCGTCTGGCCGCCGCGCTCCACGCTGGTCATGGTCTCCGGGTCAAAAACACTGCCCCCGCGGCAGGTCAGCATAGTAGCGGGCAGCATGCTCCAGGTGGTCGCGGATCTCGGCACCAGTGAGCAGGACCGCGGCGAGGGTGTTGTCGAACACATAGATGCCCGCCAGGTCTCTGATGCAGACGGCGCCCTGCGGGATGATGGCCGTGCGGGACGTGGGGGCGGTGATGCTGATCACGGGCAGGTCCTGGTATTCCCCACCCGCCAGTGCCTCGGCGACGGTGGTGGCTTGGACCCACTGGATGAAGTCGATGACCCCCGTGGCACGCCACCGGGCATCGGCGGTGCTGAGTTCTCGCGGTGAGGTCGCGACCCGCTGGTTCACGTAGGAGCGGGTCGCGGCATGCGCTTCGCTAACCGCATCTGTCACCTGTGGGTGGGATGTTCGCCTGGCGAGTAGTGGGGCACAGCACCCAGTACCCGGATGCGCCAGGAGTCCCCTCGGGCTCGGCATCGATGGTCACCTCGGTGAGCCCCCGCGGCGTGGGCCTTCGGTTGAGTTAGCAGAACCGGCTGGCCCGTGGCCTCACAGGTCACCCACTGTTCCGGCTCGTCACGGTGTGTGTGCCCGATGACCATGACGTCGATGCCGGGCACCTGCGACGCGATCTCCCTGGCCGGGTTCTCGGCGGGAGCGTCGGCGTTCGTCGCGTAGGTGGTCTGTCCAATGCCGGCATGGCATAGGACGATGACGGCATCGCACAGGAATTCCTTCCGCAACCCTAGGGCACCCAGTGGGCGGCGGCCTGCACCATGTCGGTGATCTCTACCAGGCCCTCCAGCTGCTGACGGTCCCAGATCATCGCACCCGGCGTGGTCAGGCCAAGGACACCGATCCGGATCTGCCTCCCACCAAGACGCCGCACAACTGATGTGAAGGTGGGGAACACCGGAAGGCCAGAGACGGCATCGATAACGTTCGCCCCGAGCAGCGGCGCATCAAGCTGCCGGGCGAAGTCCTGAAGGAAACCGAGACCGTAGTTGAACTCGTGGTTGCCAATGTTGACCGCGTCGTAGCCCATGACGTTGAACGCCGCCGCGAGCGGATGCGACGAGGTACGCGCAGCAGGATCCTGGCTGGCGAAGAAGCTGCAGAGGGATTTCCTGGATGGTGTCGCCATTGTCGACCAGTATCACCGTCTCGGGCCCTCGTTCAGCCCGGATCCGCTCCACGACGCTGGCCAGATGCGCCAGCCCGGCCTCCTCCCCGCCAGACCAGGGCCGGTCCCGGTAATAGTCCCAGTTCAGGACGGTGCCATGGACATCGGTGGTGGCCAACACGGTCAGTCGCGGCATGAAGCTCCTCCCATCGGTCGCAGAGAGCCTATCGCCTGAGCAGGTGCGCAACCAGCATCAACCACACCTCTCGACGGCTGGCAGGCATCCCCGCAAGCCCGAGTCGACGAAGGTCACAGGGAGCTATTCACGATCCCAGGCAAACCTGCGCTGACAGGGGTTTTTACCGAACTGAAAGCCCCTCGTGAATGTTCCTCACAATTTCAATTCACAGAAAGAAGCTCAAATTATCAATAAAAAAATACTTGCATTGAAAAACATTCAAATTATTAAGCACCTTGACATCGACATCAATCTGAGCTCAGAGGATACCCTTGACACCCTCAGGAGCAAAAGACTTAACGTGGCCCATGGTAGAGTACAGTATCATTGACAAGGAGGTCTGCATTGACAAGGAGGCCTGAAGGAATCGCCAGATGACACCGGCCTCGCACAGTAGCGGTCAGCACCCACTGAGATTTACATCAAGGATAACCACAGATTTGGAGCCAGCATGCCGACCCTGCTTAGAAAGCGGAGCGGCGCTTCTCAGCGCCTTGCTCTGCACACTATCACTTTCAATATCATTGCCTGCACGATCAGAACCCCAGCAGAAGAAGACCTCTCCATAGTACATTTGAGGCGATTCTTACTCCGCCGGCAATGGCGCCGGAAATTACTACGGCCCCACAGACTCGCTATCGCAGCAGTCGCAACTGGGGATCCATCTTCAACTCCTGGGCCAATTCACAGGGTATCGCAGCAAATTACCAGAACCACGCCTGCTCACGAGGCGTCATCGACAACCTATTTTCTCCTCGCGTGCTCCCCGGAAACAGTCTGCCAAGGGAGTGTCCGCATCGTCAGTCGAGGACGCCAAGGCTAAACTCGATGCAGCAGATGCCTGCTCCACCAAGGCCCTCAGGAGACGATTTCCTCCTGTCGACTACCATCTTCAGAAGAACAGCAGCTTGCTGCCCTGGGCGAAGGACTACACCTATGAATGTCAGATAACGATCCGTCCGCAAGCAGACTTCGTCGGCCCGAAGACCGACTTGGTGCTCATGTCCATGGGAGGCAACGACCTCGGTTTCAGCCACCCTGGTGACCAATTGCTTCGGCCCCAGAATCCCTGATGATCCAACACAGGGCAGACGCCACGAAGTGCCGGGACGACATAGCATCGGCCAAGAGCAACCCTCACAACGGTAGTCAATCATCTCAAATCCCAGATATCCGAGCTACTCACCAAGCGAATGACCGGCAGTAACACCTCGCAGGTGGTCCTCATGGCATATCCACTGCTCTCAAGCGATCGCGCCCTATGTTCTAAACAACGATGGCGTCAGTTATGACGCATCTCGGGGAATCAGGAGAACTCGGGGAAGCCGCCATCTCGGAGCAGCGCCAAGCCGTCAGCGAACTCGAGAAGACTTTCCCTGGCCGCGTGAAGTTCATCGAGGAGACGGCGAAGACATTCGCAGGCCACGAGCCCGATCCTCGCGTGCTATTCAAGAATGATTCCCGCTGGCTCAACGAATTCCTGGAGACCGAGGAGACTATAATTCCAGCGGCCATGTTGAAGCAGCTTTCTCAACCACACCAGCAGAGTGGTACCACCCGAATCTCATTGGCCATCGCGAATTCTCAAAGCTCATCCAGAGTCCCTCATATACCTCGAGTGCGCAGGATGTCGGCACGCAGAGAGATGACATGGACATGGCGTTCGTCGTCGATCCTGACAGTCCCCTGGGCAGCCAGGTCGAGGATATCCGCACCATGGTCACCGGCGTCACCCATGAAGTAACGTCCGTAGCCCGATCCGCCCGCTTTTCCCTCGTAGTCGCAAACGGATCCAGCGAGCGGAAGGTGATCCAGCCCTTCACCTCGGACACCGAAAGCTTCCTCAATACAGTCGCAGGCCTAGACCCCACCCAGATGACAACGACATCTGATCAAGGCGAGTCAGAGACGGCCTTGGAATGGCGACCTGGGGTACGACACACCACCCTGGTGGTCGGGGACGAGACCTCAGCGAGCACCGTACCTACCGGGGAACTATCCCCCTCCTCCGGATCCGGCTCCACCGCCCACGTGCTGACCTTGACCAGCTCGGCCACACCATCCCAGGATGCACAGGGGAACCAGGGCGCAGAGACTGAGACTGCATCCGTGGAGAACGCCTCCGATCTGGAAAAAAAGTTGCTGTCGCGAAGGTCAGCGACTTCCCTAGATGCCCCCCACGGCCATCCCAGCGGCCTTTCGTGGGCAAAGTAGGCGAGAGCATGGAGCTGGATGCCCGTGGTAGCTACGCTGTCAGCAGCCAGATCACCAAGTTTGAGTGGGATTTCGATGATGACGGCGTCTATGACGCAACCACCGCCGAAGGGATCGCCACACATACCTACGACAGCCCTGTGGCTGGTCTCACGAAGGTCAGGGTCACAGACAGCAACGGTCACGAGTCCGTCGCATCTGCCCGCATCGACGTCACCAGAGACGGCGATACCGTGCCCGACGACTTTGACAACTGCCCTAGAAGTCTCCAACCCGGCCCAGGAGGATGTCGACCAGAATGGAACTGGGGATGCCTGCCAGGGATCCAGGGGCCTGAATCCCACCGCACCGGAGGGGACAGAGGAGTCGTAGAGCCAGGCATCTTCGCTGGCTGGACTCTCCGGGCCTCAGCAATTATCCATAGAAGAGCAGCCCCAGCGCCAGTAGCGCCAGGGCTGCTCTTCAGTCTCCCTATCAGGCCGGACGACCTCGAAGCCGACCCTCGCGGTGACCGCGGGTGCAGCTTGATCGCGGCGGTGTGGTTGCCGACCCGCTTGACCGGCTTGGCGAAGGTGATGGACCTCTTGTCGACGGCGGGTCCACCGGCCTTCTTCACAGCCAGCGCCAGGTTGGCAGCAGTGACAGCACCGAACAGCGAACCCGCATCCGAGGCACGAGCCGGGACCCTGATGGTCAGCTCCTCGATCTGGGTGCGCAGTTCCTGCGCGTGCTCGACCCCGCGGACCTCACGGGCGTCACGGGCCCGCTTGATGCCCCTCGATCTGCTTCTCGGCGCCACGGGACCACACGATGGCCTTGTTCTGCGGACGAGATAGTTGCGACCGTAGCCGTTGCTGACCTCGACGATGTCACCGGCGATGCCGAGCTTGTCGACGGTGCTGGTCAGAATGAGCTTCATTTGTCTTTCTCCGATCAGCGAGCGGTCGAGGCGTAGGGCAGCAGAGCCACCTCACGTGCGTTCTTGACGGCCAGCGCGATCTTGCGCTGGTCCTGGACGGACAACCCGGTGACACGCCGGGCACGGATCTTGCCGCGCCTGAGATGAACCTCTTCAACGTCGCGATGTCCTTGTAGTCGATGTTGGCCACCCGAGTGGTCTCTCACCGGCATAATCTCTTCTTGTTCACAGACTTACGCTGTGGACCGGCCATTGTGGTGCTCTCCTAAACTTGCGGGCCCTGGGACCCAATGGGAAGCCCGTCGTCAGACGGAATAAAGCAGCGGCCCGGCGGGCCGGTTGCGTGGGTGGATCAGAACGGGGCTCCTCTGCGGCAGACTGGTTCCACGGGTCGTTCCCGCCCCGGTTCCCGCCGCTGTAGCCACCGCCACTACCGCCCCATGGGTCGCCGCCCTGGCCGCCCCTGCCCCTGTGGGGCCTGATTGCCATAGCCGCCCTGGCTGCCGTAGTTCTGTCCGCCACCCTGATTCTGGTTGCCCTGCCAGGTGCCGCCGCCCTGGCCCCCGCCGCTGGTGCGAGTGACCTGTGCGGTGGCGTACCGCAGGGAGGGACCAACCTCGTCGACATCAACCTCGAACACCGTGCGGCGATCGCCCTGCTGCGTCTCATAGCTGCGGGACTTGAGCCTGCCCTGCACGATCACACGCATCCCCTTGGTGAGGGACTCGGCGACATGTTCGGCATACTGGCGCCACACGGAGCAGTTGATGAACATGGCTTCGCCGTCGCGCCACTCCCCCGACTGGCGGTCGAAGGTGCGAGGCGTCGAGGCGACGGTGAAATTGGCCACCGCAGCACCGCTGGGGGTGAAGCGGAGGTCTGGGTCTCCGGTGAGATTACCCACCAGTGTGATCTGGGTTTCGCCTGCCATGTTCTCCTCCGGGATCGGACTTGTCTTTTATCAACACTATGAGTGCCTGCCCGGCCAGGAACCGTCCTTGAGGGGAATCAGGCGCCAGTGTTGAAAGTTCACTTCTCGAGACGAAGCACCTTGGTGCGGACGATCTTCTCGTCGATACTCATCAGGCGGTCCATCTCCTGGACCAGCTCCGGGGTGCAGGTGACCTGCAGGACGGTGTAGCTGGCCTCGGACTTCTTGTTGATGTCGTAGGCCAGACGCCTGCGACCCCAGTGGTCGACGTTGTCAACCGTGCCACCACCGGCGGTGATGGCCTCAAGGTGCTTCTCGATCAGGCCCGGAACCTGGCGCTCGTCAATGTCGGAATCGACGAGGACCATGATCTCGTACTTGCGCATGGGTACTGCCCAACCTCCTTCGGACTGGCGGCCACGGGTAGTTCCCGCGGCAGGAGGGCATAGCTGACCGGGTGGTCAGCCGGGGGTTGAGTCTACCTGAGGGGACCCGTCGCGGGGAAACTCAGCCTTTCCAGCTGCCCAGAGGATTCGATGGCCTCCCAGAACATGTCTGCCCATGCCAGGTAGCCGGCGTCGTTGGGGTGGAAGAGGTCTCCTGCGGTGTTCGTGTGGTAGCGCAGGGGACCGAGCCCGTGAGAGGCCTCATGCAGGCGGACCCGGTGGTGGCCATGCAAGGGAATGAGGTCCGTTACGGCGTCGTTGAACCTCTCCGACTGCCGGGCGAAGAGCGGCAGGGTGAACCACGGCACGTCGGCAACGAAACTGCCGGTGGGCAGGCCGGCGAGTATGTCCGCGAAGTGTTTCTCGAAGGACTCAAGACTGTTGCCTGGCAGGACCACATCGTTGCCCCCGATGTCCAGGGTGAGGGATGTCGGGGCGCGGCCCAGTTCCGCGAGCCGGGGAAGCTGATAGCGCACGACGTCGCGGCTGGTCGCCATCGACACCGAGAGGTTCGTCACCGCGACCTGCCGCCCGGTGGCCTCGGCGATGCGTGCCGCGAGCAGCGCAACGTAGCTGGTCTCCACCCGGCTCGCCCCCACGCCCTGGGCGGCGGAGTCCCCCAGGGCGACGTAATGGATCGCGTCCTCGGGGACGTCGGTGACTAGGTCACGCCAATGGCTGGCGTAGTCGACGGCATGACGGCTGACCACAGCCCGCCCCCGGGCATAGGCCGCTGCAGCTGCGAGCCCCGCCATCGCGAGGCCGGTCAACATCCAGCGTCTCATCGGCGGCGGTAGGGGCCGGGATGATCGGATTCCCGTCGCGGCCCCAGGCGATCAGCCCGCCCGCGACGGATTCAGCTAGGACGCCCTGGTCCCGTAACTGCGCCGCGGCCACGGAGCTGCGCAGCCCGTTGTCGCAGATGACGACGATGGCGGCGTCACGCTCGGCCAGGGGATCGTCGCCGTGGATGGCATCGAGTGGGTCTTCGCGCAGGTCCTTCGGGTCGACGGGCCGGGCACCGGGCGCGTGACCGGCTTCGTATTCGGCTTTGGAACGCACGTCTATCAGGACAGCGCCCTTGCTGAGCGCCATCACAGTGTCCTCAATGCTCAGCCCTGGGGAGCGCTTGCTCAGGAAGTCGAACAGACCCATGGGTCAATGATTCCACGGGGCACCTGAGCTGCCGCGTAGCCATGCCGCACCGCCTGGTCCTGGCTTGCGAGATCTCCCCATGTCGGGATAGCCCCACCCCGGTTTGGCCAGGTGGCGGGATGGGGACGGAATGCCAGGGCCGGAAGGCTGAAGCCATGAGCATTCACAACCCCGCAGAACCTGTACGTCTCCCCCGCCGGGTCCAAGGCAATCCCGCCAGCACCGGCTCCCCGGACCCGCGTTCCGGCCAGGCGGCAGCCCCTGATGCCGCGATCACCATCCGGCAGCTCACCCGCATCTACGACGTGCCCGGGCGCGACGACGCCCAGGTACCGGGCTCTGGACCATGTGGACGCCGACTTCCCCCAGGGCAGCTTCACCGCAATCGTCGGGGCGTCCGGCTCAGGCAAGTCGACGATGCTGCACTGCATGGCGGGCCTCGACCAGCCGACCGGCGGCCAGGTGTCGGTCCTCGGACCGTCACCTCGGACCTGAAGCCCGCCGCCCGTGCCCGGTTCCGCGCCAGCAACGTCGGTTTCGTCTTCCAGGAGTACAACCTCATCGCGTCTCTGACGGCCGCCGAGAACGTGTCCATGCCCTCGAGGCTCGCCGGGAAACCGCTGCCCACGCACCAGATCCAGGAGGCGCTCGAGGCCGTCGGGCTCCGGGCACCGCGCTGGCCTCAAACCCCATCAGCTCTCCGGGGCGAGCGCCAGCGGGTGGCGATCGCCCGGGTGATGGCCAGCCAGCCGAAGATCGTCTTCGCCGACGAGCCCACCGGAGCCCCTTGACATCGACGCCACCCGCATCGTCCTGGACTGGCTGCGGCAGCTCACCCAGCAGGGGACGACGGTGGTGATGGTCACCACGACGTCGAGGCGGCAGCTATCGCAGACAATGTCGCGGTGATGGGCCAGGGCCGGCTCGCGGCATGGTCGACCAGTCACGATCCCCGGCAGATCGCCGATCTCGTCCACGCAGCCCGCATCGCCTGAGGAGGAAACATGTCAACACTGGTCTGGAAAGAACTACGCCACCACGCCCGCCAATGGCTGTGGTCGCTGCTGGTGGCCACCGTCGGCGGCACCGTCATCAGCCTCATCATCACCACCTGGTGGAGCGCCTCCCAGTGGGCGGGTGCCCAGCCCGAAAACGCATTCCTGATTTTGGCCGCGCACCTGATCGGCAGCAATCTGGTCACCTATGTGGGGCTGGCCACAACCGTCGTGATCTCCACGACACTGGCCCTCACCGTCGCCGCACAGCAGCGCTCGCACGCGCTGTGGAAAGTGATCGGCATCCCAGGACCACGGATCCGCTCTATCATCCTGCGGCAGGGTGAGCGTGGTCGGCGTGACCGGAGGCCTGATCGGAGGGTTGCTCGCCCTGCCCGCCACCCGCCTGTACCTGACGACCTGGCGGGAGATGAGGATGTTTCCTGAGGAGCTGCCGCTGAGCATGCCGGCCTTTGGCGTCCCCTCACGGTGCTGATCACCACGCTCTTCTGCCTGCTCGGCGGGCTGGGAGCGGCACGCCGGGCCGCATCCACCCCGAGATGCAGGCGCTGCGGGAGGCGGGTACCCCCACGAGCCGCACCAGGCTCTGGCAGTGGATCGTCGCCGGGGTGCTGCTGATAGGAGTGGTGGTGATTCCCATCATGCTCATCATCGCCCACGTCAACCCCAGTGTTCTCCTGGAGAACACCGCACCTGGTACTCCGACGATGACTATGGAAGAGCTCCAGTCACCCGGCTTCCGGATCACCATGGGGGAGCAGTCGGCGCATGATCGCCGCCATGGCGGCCCCTGTGCCTGCCGAACCTGACCCTCCGTCCGCTGCTGATGGCCTGGACGAGGCTGATCCCCGGCCGCAGCCCCCGCATGGTTCGCGGCCCGCGCCAATGCCTGGCACCGGTCAACGATGAGCATGACCACGATCACCCCTGTTCGCCATCGCCGTCGCCATGACGGGCACCGTCTACTCCATCGTCGGTGCCGGCCAGGCCAATGGCGCGACGGGCAGTGTGAACGGCTTCCTGCCGCTCGCGGTGCCGATCTTCATCATCTCCGGGGTCGGCGGGGTGGCGAACATCGCTGCATGGTGGGGCGTGCCCGCCGCCAGGAGGGGCGCTGCTCGGCGTGATCGGCGCCAGGTCGGGTACCATCCTTAGCTCCACGGTGCTGGAGGGCGCGATCTACGCTGTCACCGGCATTCTCTTCGGCCTGATCATGACGCTGATCACCGCCGTGGCCATGACAGCGATCTCGGGCCAGCCCTCGACCTTCCTGGCCTCGATCCCCTGGCGGGCCTGCTGCCGGTGGTGGGCGCGTCGCTGGTGCTGGCCATCGCCACCACCTGGCTACCGGCCCAGCTCGACCGTCGTCCCCTGATGGAGAACCTCCGCCAACCGGTCTGAGAGGCTCACCAGCGTTCCTGATGCACGACCTCATCGAGGGCTATCCGGTGATTCCAGCCGAAGCGGATCAGGTCCGGGACCTCCTGAGCTTCGTCACCCGCCCGACGCACAGCCAGCCGACTGGGCGCACGTGTTCGGGCAGCCCCAGGAGGTCGCTCAGGAACGGCTCCTGGTAGAACGACACCCACCCAACCCCCAGGTCGAGGGCGGTGGCCATCAGCCACAGGTTCTGGATGGCGCAGACCACCGAGAAGACGCCCGTGGCGCTGATGGTGTGGCGGCCGAGCACGTTCGGGCCGAAGCGCGTCGAATCGTAGGTGGCGACGATCCCCAGCCCGGATTCGCGGATGCCCTCGATCTTGATGGGATTGAACTTCTCCCGCTGTTCCCCGTCGAGGGAGTCGGCGTAGTCCTGCCGGCACTGCGCGACATGCTCTGCAAAGGCGTCCAGGGTGGCGGGGTCGCGGACGACGACGAAGTCCCAGGGCTGGCTGTTGCCCACGCTCGGGGCGGCGTGGGCCGCGTTCAGGAGGTCGGCGAGTTCCTCCTCGCCCAGGGGGTCGCCGGTGAACTCGGCGCGCACGTCGCGGCGGCGTTTGATGATCGTCTTGAGAGCTTCCTTGCAGGCCTGATCCATGCGGAAGACCTTAGCGACGCCTTTCCCACGGCCTCGGGGAGGGCGATCAAACCATCTCCTGCGTGGTCGTCCTGGCACCTCGGCCGGGGCGCTGACGCCGCTCCGGCGCCTCGTACATGCCGTCGGCGACGCACCTTGAGGATGGGCCGAGGGGACCGTGGTCCGCCGAGGAGAAGCGGGAAACGCATCGGGCAGCGAGCCGCTGTGGGTGAGGAGCCGCGGCTGATGATCAGAAGGGCTTCGACCGGTCCAGTTCCTTCGCGGATCGCTCCCGGCCATCCCCTGATGCAGATTTCGCTTGAAACTAACAACTGAAAAAGTTAGTATTCAAGAATGAAGTCACGTGTGGCGCTGCAGCAGCTGGCGGAGGTGACCGAATCCCAGTGGGGCATGGTCACAACCGCCCAGGCCCGCGTGCAAGGCATCGACCACATGACCCTCAAGCGGCTCAACGATGACGGCTACCTGATCCGGCTCATCCACGGCGTCTACCGCAGCGCCGGCGCCCCGAGCGCGGAGCACGAGGAACTCCGGGCGGCGTGGCTCGCGGCCGAACCCCGCAGGCTCGCTCTCGAACGCCTACGAGACGACCGCCCGGGGATCGTCGTCTCCGGGAATCCGCTGCCCGGCTCCACGGCATTGGAGACCTCCGGGCCGCTCGAGCGAGTTCACCTCGCCGACACGTCGACAGAGCCAGCGACTCGATGTCCGGTACCGCACCCGGGACCTTCCCCGTGAGGACGTCACCGTCCGGGACGGCCTGCCCGCGACCACACGGGAACGCACCATCGCCGACCTAGTCGAGGATCGGCAGGACCTCAGCACCGTCGCAGACGCGCTCCGGGACGCCACCCGGCAGTCCGCCCTGGACACCGAACGCCTCACCGAGCTCCTGGCTCCCCTGGCGCGCCGCAACGGCTGTGCGGCGGGTGACGGCGCGGCGCTGCTGGAAAAAGCTCTCCCGGTCGGCGGGAATCGACGAGGACAGCTGGGCCAGACGCATCGCAGAAAACGGACCTCTCATGGCAAAGATCCTCAGCCAGTGCGTTACTCATCTTACCCAGATACAAATCACCCACCTTCCCCAGATGCAAGCTGCTGTCAAGAAGTTTTCGATCGCAGTCGACAATCTCCTTGATACATCGAAGTTCCAAAAAGTCTTCACCCCAGCAAACCAAGAATTTCTCACGGCAGTGAGCCAAGTGCTCGAGAACTCACTTAAGACCTGGAAAACCAGAGTCCCCACCCCTGAAACCGCTGAGCTGCTCGCGAACACGATTCACAATCAGCTGGTTCACCTGATGGCAAGCGCATCACATCCCACTCCCCCGCTACTGGAGTCCGACATGCCACACGACCGCGAGGATCCTAGATGACAGACCCCTACCGGACGCCGGCGGCGGTTGAGTCGGCAATACGATCGGCCGCTCAGAAAGCAGCCCGGAACGACAAGTCCCTCAGCGTCCAGGAGCGCATCCGACTGGAGTACTTTCACCGTTTTCTGTGCCGGATCTTCTCAGAGACGCCAACCGACGCATGGCTTCTCAAAGGCGGAACGGCCCTGCTGGCCAGGGTCGCATCGGCGCGAGCAACCAGTGATGTCGACTTGTTCAATCGGCGCCACTCGCTGGCCGCCGCCCTGACCGAGCTTCGGCGCCTTGCGGCCCTTGACCTGGGAGATTTCTTCCGCTTCGAGTATGTCAGCCACACGGATTCACTCGGCGGTAAGCAGCAAGCCTACACCGAAGGCATCCGCGTGAGCTTCGACGTCTACCTCGGCGTCAACAAAAAGGGCCGGTTGAATGTCGATCTCGTTGTCAAAGCCGTTGTGACAGACACCCCGGAGACCATCATCCCGTCGAATGTCCTGGCACTCCCCAAACTCTCGCAGTGCGAGTATCGCCTGTACCCTTTGGTCGACCAGATGGCGGACAAGGTGTGTGCGACACTTTCCTTTTACAACGGTCATCCTTCGACACGCGTGAAGGACCTCGTGGACCTTGTTGTCCTCACACTCACACAGACCATCGATGGCGGCAGCCTCGATGTGGCCATCACCCGAGAAGCAGCTTCCCGAGGGTTGCCGCTCCCGGAGACCTTCACGGTACCTCCGGACTGGGATGCCTTCTACAGAAGGCTTGCCTCCCCCATCCCGGACTGCAAGGACTACCTCACCGTCTCCTTGGCCGCGAGCCTCATCAATGCGCTGTTGGAACCGGTGCTGGCCAGGAAGACCAAGGGCCCTACGGTGGGATCCGGGATTCGCGCATGGGTTTGAGCCGGCCTGGAAGCAGAACACGAGGATCTGCACGGCGTGGCTCGCAGCCGAGCCCCTCCCGCTGCTTGAGGTAGTGAGTACGGGGGGATTTGGGGATACCTTGACTCAATGCAAGTGAGTGATGGCACTGCCTTCAACCGCACCCGAATGCGAGAATCAAATTGATTCAAATCTCAACTGACTTTTCTGCCATGATCCTCGGCAGAGAGGAGATGCCGCCCGAGACTGGTTGGAGGCGTTGCCATATACGGTGGGAGACTTGCTCGACAGGTGGCACCTTCGCCAGGAGGGACCACCGATGTACGGGATAGTGCGCCGTGGTTCTGCCTGTTCATTGCGAGGACGGAAACGCGGTGCTCTGAAAAGTGAGTTGGCTCGACGACGAGACCCGGCTCGAGTCCGTTGCATTACGTACGTGGGGCGGTCATGGGGCAGTCTCGGTGCTGCGCACCGACGAGATGGTCGGCACCATGCTGCTGGAGCGACTGGATGAGCGGCGGGTCCTTCTGGATGTCCCGATTCAAGAAGCGCTTGACACTGCCGCCTACCTCCTTCGCGAACTGCGCATTCCTGCGCCCGCTGGGCTTCGCCGTGTCGGTGACATCGCTGCCCGGTGGGCCACGGAGTTCCTGAGGAGTGGCGGCGGCTCGGCGAACCGTGCCCCGAGGAACTCGTCTCCTCTGCCGTCGATGTGTGCGCAGAGCTGGCCGTCCTGCCTTCGGAGTCATCGCTGCTGCACGGTGATTTTCATTACGCCAACATCCTTGGTCGTGGCAAAGACGCGTGGGCCGCCATTGATCCGAAACCGTTGAAAGGTGATCCCGCGTACGAGGTGGTTCCGTTGTTGCGCAACCGCTGGAGTGAAGTCCGGGGTGGTGACGAAACGAACGACACGGTGCGGCAACGGGTGGAACGGTTCGCCAGAATGGCTGAGCTGGAGCCAATAACCGTGTGCTGGTGGTGTCTCGTGCGCAGTGTGGATGACGCGATGTGGTTTCAAGAACATGGCTACGAGTCCCGAGCGGAGATTTCCTGGGACATCGCCGGGTCGATGTTCATGGATCTGTGAGTCTTGTTCACGAGTCATGGGGCGCCGCGAACTCATTCGAGGCGAACCCGAGGGCAGCTGTTCATGAAACCCGTGAAGGTCCTCGTGGACCTTGTCGTCCTCGCACTCACACAGACCACCGATGGCGGCAGGTGGTTTCGACTCGGACCGCTTCCTTCGTCGCGGTCCGGCTCAACCAGCTTCATGGGGGTGATCGGAACGTTCCCGGCATTCGTGATCGCTTCGGCGGACTCAACCTGTTTCATGAGGGGTGATCTCCAGCTCATCCGGCGAGAATCTGTCCGATTGATGGCTCAGTTGAGCGCCGACGCCGTTCCAGTGCCTCGTACATACCGTCGATGAGTTCCTTGAAACGCTCCTCCACCTGCCGGCGACGCACCTTCAACGTCGGGGTGAGCAAACCGTTGTCCGTGGTGAGGTCGCCGTCCATCAGCTCGGTGGCGCGGGGTTTCTCCTGACTCGGGAGTTTGTCGGTCAGCGCGGTGACCCGCCGGCGCAACTCCTCGGCCAGCTCGTTGGACTTCAGCCAGTCGGCCACCTCACCCGGCCACTGCATCAGTTTGCCGAGCTCCTCCACGTGCGGCAGCGACGGTTTGACCAGCAGCGTCACACAAGGCCGGTTGTCGCCGAGCAGGACGGCGTGCTCGAACAGCGGGTCGGCGAGGATGAGGCCCTCGATGGGCTGCGGCGCGACGTTCTTGCCGCCGAGGGTGACGATGATGTCCTTGATGCGGTCGGTGATGACGAGGAACCCGTCGACGTCGACGTATCCGGCGTCCCCGGTGTGCAGCCAGCCGTCGGAGTCGATGGCGGCGGCTGTGGCCTCCTCGTTGTTCCAGTACCCGGCCATCACGTTGGGGCCGCGGAACAGCACCTCACCGTGCTCGCCGATGTGCAGCTGCCCGTCCCTGAGGACCCGCCCTGCCGTGCCAATCTTGAACCCACCCGGCGAGTTGAAGGTCACCAGCGGCGAGGCCTCGGTCAGCCCGTAGCCGGTGTAAATGGGCATCCCAACCGCGGAGAAGAACTCCTCGATCTCCTTGCGCAACGGCGCCCCACCACAGGCCAGGACCGCCTTGTTGCCACCCAAGGCGACGCGGATCGAGGACAGGACGAGCCGGTCGGCCATGCCGAGCTGGGCGCGCCACAACCACGCCGGTCGCCTTCCCTTGCGGTGAGGCCCGCTGGTTCCGGGCCCCCACCCGCAGCGCCCACGTGAAGATGCCACGTTTGATCCCTCGAGGCCGCGACCTTCGCGTGAGCGGTCGCGAACACCTTCTCGTACAGCTTGGGGACGCTCACGAGCAGCGTCGGTTTCGCCTGCACCAGGGCATCGGCGACGGTGCGGGCGTCGGGAACGTAGGTGTTCATGCAGCCCTTGAGCAGCACGATGCTGGTCCAGGCCCGCTCCAGCGCGTGCGAGGGGTAGGAAACACAGCGAGTGCTCCTCCGGCCCGAAATGGAACATGTCCTCGATCGCTTCCTTCTGGGCGATCATCGCGGAGTGCCTGAGCATCACCCCTTCGGGTCGCCGGTGGTACCGGAGGTGTAGATGATCGACGCCAGATCATCGGGGGCCCGCCTCCGCGAGACGGGCCTCAAGGCCCAGGCGTCGGGTTCGGCCCGGAAGTCGTCGTGGTGATGACCCGTTCCGGCATGCCGTCCCAGGGTTCGAGAATCACCACGTGCTCCAGTTCGGGCAGGGTCATCGGCGACCTCCAGGACGCGTTCGCACTCGCTGCGGCCGCCTGCGAACAGGATCCGCAGCCCGGAATCGGCAGCGATGTGCCGGATCTGTGCCGGGGTGGAGGTGGCGTAGATGGGCACCGGAATGGCCCTCACGGTGGCGGCGCCGAAGTCTATCTCCGACCACTCGGGGCAGTTGTTCGCGAACAAACCGATGCGGTCGCCCGGCCGGATTCCCCGGTTCAGCAGCCCCTGCGCCGCCTCGTCGATGCGCTCACCGAACTCGCGGAAGGTGTGGGTGCACCAGTCGTCGCCGACCCGGATCCGGGTGGCTGGACGGTCGGCGTGCTCGGCGATGGCCGCGCGCATCTGCACGGCGAGTGCTGGATCATCGGTCCTCCTGGTCGGGAACCAGGATAGAGGTTCATGGCGACGGCGAGTCCCCTTTAGGGCCCTGCTGCGAAGAGCGTCGCCTGGGTGAGGACGCCCCGGACGGGACATCGGACCACCCGATCCGGTGCGCCGCAGCCGGGGCATGACTTCCGCACCAGGACCCAACTACAGGGCACAGCCGGTGGAGCCCGCACGTGACCGTGCCATCGTCCAGGGTCAGGACCGGGCCCGTTCCGGTGACGATCAGACGGAACGATGGTTCCCCGTCGATCTGCTCCAGCGCGGAGGTTGGGGCCCTGTGCCCGTTCGCGATCCGAGCCCCGACCAGCTTGACCTCGACCGCACCCCAGCGGCCGTCGGGATGCACCACTACGGCGTCGATCTCATAGCCGTTGGAATCCCGGTAGTGCTGGACCCTTCCCCCGAAAGCAATCGCCAGCACCGTCAAGTCGTGGTGAACCGCACTCTCGAACAGGGCGCCTGCGGTGGCCGGGCCCTGTTGCAACGAGGACAGTGGCGCCTGGAGGGCAACCGCGGCCAGCGCGGGATCGGCCAGGTGCAGTTTCGGGGAGGTCCGGAGCCTGGCCCGTGAGCGTAGCTTCGGCGCCCAGGGTTGTTGCCGCTCAACGACGAAAATCCGGGCCAGCAGGTCCACGTAGCGGCTGACGGTTGTGGCCGACAGGTCCGGTGCGATCGGCGCGAGATCCCGGGCCAGGGTCTGGAAGGAGACGGCGGAGGCGCTGCTCGCGGCGATGGCGGTGAGCAACGCCTCGACCACCGCGGGTGAGTTCCGGATCCCCCCGAGCCTCAACAGATCGGTGCGGATGACCTCATCCAAATACCCACGCAGGAGCAGGGCCGCGTCCTCGGGCGGGGCCTCACGCCACGCCGGAAAACCAGGGCGCAGAAGCCGACCGAGAACCTCCTCGAAGGTCAGCGCTTCCGGTTCCCCCGCCGGTCGCTCACCTTCGAAGAGCCTCGACAAAGAGACCGCACCGAATCCGGGGTCGTGTTCCCACCAGGAGAGGGTTCGCATCCGCTGACGCATGAAAACGTCCGGCTCCCGTGTGCCGGGTGTGATCGTCCGCCGGGGTCGCAGATCCGGTGAGAATGAACTGCCCGGGGTGGATTCCCCGGTCGACGGCGCGCCGCACCTGGTCCCAGACCTCGGGAATGATCTGCCATTCGTCCAGCAGGCGGGGACGGGCACCGATGAGAAGCTGCCCCTGGGGCGAGGTCGTTGAGCGCCCGCGCTGCGGGATCGTCCATGAGCACCGACGATCCCGCAGCTTCCAGGGGCAGTTCAGGGTCTTCCCGCAGGCGCGCACGCCCTCCAGCATCACCGCTCCGGAGATCCCTGAGCGCGCGTCTCATCGCGCCGTCCATCACGCGTGGAAGATACGCCCCGGTCACCGTCCACCTCCCTGGCCTTGATTCCGCAGACATTCTAGGCACCGGTTTGCAGACACTCTAGGGCATCAGTTTGCAGACATCGTGGAGGTGGATGTGCAGAATCCGTTCTCAGTCGACCGGGACGCAGACCTCGGTGAGGTACTGCGCCGGATCCTGGACCTGTACCGGGCCAACGATGTAGCGGTTGTACATGGGACCGGCGATCTTCAGCCCGGAGCGGGTGATGTACTCAGCCAGTTCCTCATTGACGGAACCGAACTGGTCGTAACCGCCGCGGAAGGCGGCCACCGCGACCCGCTGTTCCGGCAGCTCCCGGATCACGAGCGGTTCGGATGCGACGGTGCCGGGGGCGACGGGTTCCCAGATCTCGATGTCGATGTCGGAATCGCGGTACTCGGGGTCGTGGAAGATGGCTCCACAGGGCTCGCCGGTGTACGTGAGGCCCTGCGTCTGGAACGCCTCCATGAATTTCGCCCACACCGTGTTTTCGTCGGTGTAGGCGTCGATCTTCGTGCGCAGGGCAGCAACGAGCTGCGCGGGATGGGTGGTGACGGTGATGTCGGCCATGGTGGCCCTCCTCGTGGTGTGGGAGATGAGTCGGTCGATCTCGGCGATGCGGTGGCGGACCGCCTCGGCATCGGCGACGAGTTGATCGCGCTGCACGGCGAGCGCGCGACCCAGCGCCTCGGGGTCGTCGCGTTGCGGGAGCAGGGCGGCTATGGCGGAGACGGAGAACCCGACGTCGCGCAGCTGACGGATCAGCGTCGCATCACGCACCTGCGAGGATGCGTAGAACCGGTGACCGGTGAAGTCGTCGGTGGTGGCAGGGCTCAGGACGCCGTTGGCGTCGTAGTAGCGCAGCATCCGCACCGACAGCCGGGTGAGGGTGGAGAACTCCCCGATGCGGATCAGTCTCGTCTCGGTCATGACACCATCGTGGGACCTGACACGGTGTCAGGGTCAAACCCCCTTGAAAATCAGGGGAAATATCCGGTTCGCATCGTCCACGCGTCCCATGCACCGCCCGTGATGACCTGCCACACTGAACCTCATGAATCTGGGTCCCTGGCGCAATCGGCTGAGTTTTTGGGCTGGGTACCCTCGGCCGTGACATGTCGGCCGCGCTGGTCAGCATGTACCTGATGTACTACCTCACCGAGGTGCTGCACATCCCCGCCTCGGCGACAGCGGCGGTCACGGTGATCATCGTCGTGATGCGCATCTTCGACGCCCTCAACGATCCGGTCATGGGGGTGATCGTCGACAACACCCGCTCCCGTTTCGGGAAGTTCAAGCCGTGGATCGCGCTGGGAGCAGGACTATGGGCGGCCGCAACCCTGGGGATCTTCGTCGACACCGGTCTGACGGGCTGGGCGTTCCTGGCGTGGTTCACCGTCGTCTACCTGTTGTGGTCGGTGGCGTACACCATCAACGACATCTCCTTCTGGGGCATGCTTCCCGCGCTCTCGCAGGACCAGCAGGAGCGGGAACGCATCGGGGTGATCGCCCGGATCTGCGCGAACATCGGCCTGTTCGCGGTCGTGGTCGCCGTGGTCCCCGTGACGAAGGCCCTGGGAGCTGCCTTGGGCAGCGAGCAGCTGGGGTGGCTGGTGTTCGCAGCCTTGCTGGTGGCGTTGAAGCTGCTCTTCCAGTCGCTGACGTTGCTGTTCACCAAGCAGCAGGTGGCGACCTCGGCTGCGCACACCCCGTTCCGAGAGCTGGTCCAGGTCATTGGGAAAAACGACCAGCTGCTGTGGGCGGCGGGTGCGATGCTCTGTTTCATGAGCGGCTACGCGACCGTCACGAGCCTGGGCATCTACTACTTCAAATACGTCTACCGGGACGAGGGCGCCTACTCGGTCTTCGCCGCGATCCTCGCGGTAGCCCAGCTGGCGGGGCTGGCAGTCTTCCCCTGGTGCGCCGCTACCTGAAGCGTCTCCAGATCCACAGCCTCGCAACGGCCCCTTTGCCTGGCGGGACTGGTGGTGTTCTGGTTCGCCGGGTCGTCGCTGCCGGTGGTGGGGGTGGCGGGAGTCCTGCTGTTCACGGGACAGGCGTTCATCCAGCTGCTCATGCTGATGTTCATTGCGGACTGCGTGGAGTATGGACGGTGGAAGCTGGGACGCCGCAATGAGTCGGTGACGCTGGCGGTGCAGCCATTCATCTACAAGGCGTCGAACGCCATCGGCAGTGGTTTCGTCGGGCTGGCGCTGCTGGTCTCTGGGATCAGCGGGGCGAGGCAGGTCGACGATGTCACGGCCGACGGCGTCGCCGCGTTCAAGCTGGTGATGCTGGTCGTTCCGATGGTGTTGATCGTGGCCAGCTGGGTGATTCTGCGCTCCGGGTACCGGCTTGACGAGAAACGCTACGGCGAGATCGTGGCCGAGCTTGAGCAGCGAGGGGCCACGGCGGCCTGAGGATGCCCGCCCGTGGGCCAGGGCCGGTGGAGTCCCTGAAGAAGATAAAGCTCTGGGTCCATCCGACCCAGAGCAGTGGCAGGTGTTGGATTTGAACCAACGTAGGCAATGCCGACGGTTTTACAGACCGCTCCCTTTGGCCGCTCGGGCAACCTGCCATACTGGCTGACCAGCGTCGGAAAGAGTATCAGTGCCAGGCGGTCGCGTCCAACCCGGAGGACTAGGAAACCTGCTGGCACAATGGGTGACCCATCATCTGAGGAGGAAACATGGCAGCAGACAGCTCTTTCGACGTCGTCAGCAAAGTTGACCGGCAGGAGGTCGACAACGCGCTGAACCAGGCGGCCAAGGAGGTGTCGCAGCGCTTCGACTTCAAGGGAACCGACTCCTCGATCCGCTGGTCCGGGAGGCCATCGAGATCGAGTCGAGCGGTGAGGAACGCGCAAAGGCAGTGCTCGATGTGTTCCAGTCGAAGCTGATCAAGCGTGGGGTGTCGCTGAAGGCCCTCGACGCAGGCGAGCCACGCATCTCCGGGAAGATGTGGAAGATCACCTGCACCACCAAGCAGGGCATCAAACAGGAGGACGCGAAGAAGATCTCCAAGCTGGTGCGCGACGAGGGCCCGAAGGGCGTGAAGGTGCAGATCCAGGGCGACGAGCTGCGCGTCAGCTCGAAGTCACGTGACCACCTCCAGGAGGTCCAGCGCCCTGAGTAGGAGGCGGACTACGACTTTGCCGTCCAGTTCGTGAACTACCGCTAACCCCGGCCCGCTCTCTGCCTGGAACTCACGTCTTCCCCGCACGAAACATCGGTCCCGTGTGCGGAACGCTGCTTGCGGCCAATGCTGCAGAATGGTTCAGCGGAGTCGGCCCCTTCCCGTGCGCAGAGCACCGAGCCGGGTCAGCTCGCCAGAGAGTGCGAGCTATAGGGTCTTCCCCACGTGCGTGGAACGCGACCCACTCAGTTCATCTCCCCGTCATGATGAACAGGTCCTTCCCCACGAAACGCCGAACCGGGTCCATGACGTCCTGAGACCATAGCTGACCCTTTCCCTGCGCACGCCGTCGGGCATCGGAGTGTTTTTGTCACCCAGACCCCACCCTTTACCTGTGCACGAAACCTCCCTGTGCACGAAACGCCGTCGAACGACGCGATGACGTCGCCCCGGCACGTCTCCAGCGCACCAGGCGGCGTTTCGTGCTCGCGCAGAACGTCACGGAACGCAAACCGTCATCCCGGACACAAACCGCCATCCTGGGGAAGCCTTACCCAAGACCTGAGAAGCCACTGCCGCCCACAGTCCGGCACTTCGTCGTGCACGAAACGCCGGGAAATGTCGCAGCCACGCGGCCCAGGTTCTGCCCCGACGCACCAGACGGCGTTTCGTGCACAGTGGAGCGGTAGTGAGTGATGACGAGATATAGACGGGCGACGGGCGGTAGACGAGAGGTAGCGGGAGCAGTCAGGGCTGACAGAAACCACCGGGCGACGGAGCCACTAAGAACAGCTGAAACCACCAGAGACGCCGAAACCACCACAGGCTGTGGGACCATCAAGACCAACGGGACCCTAGCGAGACTTGCAGTTCGGCGCGACTCTAACAAGACCACAGATAAGAGCCGCACATCAGGAGCAGCGGGACCTTAGCAGGACTCACAGTTCAGCACGACTCGCAACAAAAACACAGAGAAAGGCCACGTATCAGGAGCGGCGGGGCGTCAGGGGGACGTGCAGTTCAGCAGCCAGCCGCGGCGCCAGGTCTCCCCAGTCCTGGACCTCAACACCGCCCAGGCTCTGCCAGTGAGCAGCTGTGCGCAGCAGCTCCGCGACCCGGGGAGCCGCGTCGCGTGGGGCGTGTGCCTCTGACCACGCCGACTGGACGCGGAGCACTCCCGCCTGCGGTCATTCTTGAGGTCGACGCGAGCTGCGAGGCGATCCCCAGCAGCACCGGCAAGCGGTAGTAGCCGAGACTGACGTTTGTGGGCGGGGGTGTAGATCTCGATGCGGTAGTGAAAGCCCTGCCGTTCTGCACGCGGCCGGTGCCACACCACCGGGTCGAAGGGCGTCAGCAGGGTATCCCGGCACACTCAGGGCGGGCACCGCCGCGTGACGATGCAGCCAAGCGGGAAGTGGCCTGCCCGCGACTCCCAGCCCTCAACGGACACCGGCATCAGCTCCCCGCCGCCACGAGTTCCGCGATGGCCGCCCGTACCTCCGCCGGGCGGAGCCGGAAATAGTCGGCCAGGTCGTCGGCGGTGGCGACCCCAAGCGCGACGGCGGCGCGCCGGACCAGCTCCACCCGGGCCTCGTCCCCAGGCATCCCGTCCCCGCAAGAGGCAGGCAGCACCTGCTCCGGCAGCGCGTAGCGCCGTTCGAAACTCGATGCGGCCCGCCGTCGCCACCTCCCCGAACAGGAACTGATATTCCAGCAGGCGTTTCACCTTCGACTGCCCCCACCAGAGGCCGGTGCGGCGGTTGTGCTCGTGTTCGATGTCACTGGCACGAAGTGGCCCGCGCTCTGCAAGCTGGCTCAGCAACCAGGGTCCGGGCCCGGGATTGTCGCGATAGACCCCACTGCCCCCCGTAGCGGGCCCGCATCTGGGCGCGACGGAACTCGAAAAAGCGCGTAATCCTCAATGGGCACGAGAGCGGCCTCGTGCGCCCAGCACTCCGTCAGCACCGGGTCGTCCCCGGTCAGGAGTCGAGCCTGGCCTTGTCATAGGGACCCAAGACGGGAGAAGACCGGCAGGTAGTGGCTGCGCTCGAAGACATTCACCGAGTCCAGCTGGAGGAGGCGCAGGCGCCGGATGATCCGCTCGATACTCCCCCGGGACGGCGGTCCGGCCGGGCGCCGGCCCGTGAAACCCTGAGCTGCCAGAGCCGCTCGTCGCGCCTCAGCAGAACTCAGGACATCGGTCACGCCGCTATTCTCCCACTGCTCTCCCACAGCCCAGGCAGAGCCCTAGCGTCGCGTGTCGGAGGTTCGTGGGAGGGTTCAGGGCGGATGCTGAGCCAAGGCAACCGAGCAAAAACGCTATCAGGGGGCAGCGTGAAGGGAGACGAACGAAGCGAAGCACCACATCCGGGAGAAGAGAAGCACCGGCGAAAGACACACGACGCTAGAACCCGCTCACCCGCCTCATGCTCCCGCCGCACGCTGCCCATAGCCGGCGCGGGGACGGGTACCCTCAACCGTCTGTTTATTCTTCCACCGCACGCGGGCCACGCACCTTGCCGGTGATCTGAATCTCGTCACCCTGTCCTCCCGCCCGCGGGCCGTGCCCGGCGTAGGAACGGGGCGACGCCAGTTGAGGTCGTTGGACAGTCTTTGAGGGTCGTCCCCAGCACGGGCAGGCAGCCCCAGCCACCCGTCTGCGTTCCCCGCGCGGCCGTCCGAAGATTTTTCCTGGCAGAGCAATGACAAGGAAGGCTGTTCTCACCCGTCCCCCTCAGGCAGGGCGAGTGGCTACAACGGCCGGCTGCCGTTCTCCCGCCGCGCACAGGGCTGTCCGCTGCGCTGCCAGGACCAAGCGGAGACGCTGCCATTCTCTCGCCCCGCACGGATGCCTCTGAGCAAGTCTCAGTAGCCGCCTTTTCCGCTCTGCCCTGGCTGGGCCTCGGCCAGCCCCAGCACGACAGGGGGTGGAACGGTAGCCAATGCCCATGCGATCGATGCCCGCATCGATCAGGCGCAGAAGTGCTCCCGGTCCCGGATCGATCCCGACCCCTTGACCTGGCAGCGGCCGGCCGCGCACTCCATCATCAGGGCGGCCATGTCATCGAAGGCCCCAGTGACCTCGTGCTGACTGGTGCCGGTGTAGAAGCCCGTGGAGGTCTTGATGAAGTCGCACCCCGCAGCGATGGCAGCCTCAGCGGCGGCCCTGATCTGGTCGCGCGTAAGGGCGTCGGTCTCGAAGATCACCTTCACCAGCACGCCCGCCTCATGGCAGGGTTCGATGACAGCCCTCAGATCCTCCTCGACGCGCACAGCTCGCCGCCCCTGATCCAGCCGTAGTTGGCGATGATGTCCAGCTCCTGTATACCTGCTTCAAGGGCGACGCGGGTCTGAGCGACCTTCGACGCGGTGCTTGAACAGCCGAACGGGAAGTCGACCACGACGCACATCCCTGTTCCCGTCCCGGCGCACAGGGGTGCTGCGATCTCGACGGAGGCGGGGTTGATGCAGACGGTCTTGCAGCCGTACCCGATGCCATGTTCGACCTCACGGCGGATCTCACTGGGGGTGAACTCGGGTTTCAGCACCGAGTGATCGATATAGGAGGCGAGTTCGGCGGTCGTCATCTGCGCTGCCGGTATGGATGGTTTCATGCTTGCTCCTTGAAAGGTCATGCCCCTGCTGGGCGGCTCACTGACTGTGATTCTCGAGCGATGACCGGCAGCCCGGAGGCCATCTGCCGGAGGATCCGGACGTCTCATCAGCCCGACACTGAAAAACGTAACATGTATAGAGTGGAATAGCAACAGGTCAAATCTTCACACGGCATGTTCTGCGCAAAACCCGCCGCGAAAACTCGCTGCACAAGACCACACCCTCCCGCCCAACCAACCGGGACCTTAAACCTGTATATACTTTCAATGCTTGGCTGGGGATCAGGCTGATCCGCGGAGGCAACTCCCGGTTCCTGGACCCTGTAGCCTGCCGACAGAGACCGGACCGGCGAGGAGATCTGACACAGGTATGGCCAGAGCCACATCGGACAAGCGTGAGAAGCGCAAGCAGCGCTATCAGGGAGATCAGCGACTGGCTGACAGCCCAGTGCGCCACGCTACCCCCGGGCAGTGCGGTCCCCTCCGAGGCGCAGCTCGCCGAGCAGTTCAAGGTCAGCCGCATGACCGCCAGGCACGCGCTGGAAACCGTCCGGGCGGCCGGCAGGATAGAGCGGCGCAAGGGGGTGGGCAGTTTCGTCGCCCAGGCCGCCCTGCACCGCACTGAGTCAGTGCTGCGTTCCTTCAGCGACGAGATCCGGCGCCGGGACGGCGAGCCAAGCTCCATCATCATCGAGCAGGGACTCGTCGTGCTCCCCAGCCAGGCGCTCCTGATGGGCTTGGACCCGCACGACCCAATGGTGAGAATCGACCGGGTCAGATGCTCCGACGCGGTCCCGGTGGCCCGGGAGATCACCTACCTTCCCGGACGGCTCCGGGCGGTCCTGAAGAGGGATTTCGCAACGGCCTCTCTCCACCAGGCCCTCCGCGAACTGGGCACCACCCCAGCCCGGGCAACGGGTTATGTAACCGCCCGCCTCGCAAGCCCCGAGGAGGGTGAGCTGCTGCGTCAGGAGCTCCCGGCAGCACTGCTCGTGGAGTCGCGGACGGTGTCCGACACTGATGGCAAGGTGATCGAGGCACCGAGACCGCCCTACGTCGGCACCAGATGGGCGATGGACACGGCTGCCGCGGTCAGCCGCTGACCTACCATCACGCCTGGGCGAGAGCCAGGAACAACGGGAAGTCCTGGCGTTCGCCGTCGACCTCCTTGCCGACCACCCCGGCGTCGTGGAACACGACTCCGCGGTAACCTGCCGCCTCCAGCCAGCCGCGAAGCTCGTCGCGGCGGAAACCGTGATAGCCGTGGAAGTCGGTGGCCTTCGCGTGGTAGCCCCCCACTGCGTCGTGGTCGAGGTCAGCGATCGCGACCATGCCGCCGGGAACCATCACCTGGTGCAGGCGGGCCAGCAGCGCCGGGACATCGTCCATGTGGTGCAGGGACATCTGTGCCAGCGCCAGGTCATAGGGGCCGCCGGGCACGTCTGTGGCGAGGTCGGTGACGGCGGTGGCCCAGTCGCCGAGGCCAGCCGTCTCGAGGGCACGATTGGCGACGGCGATCATCGCGGGCGAGGCATCGAGCAGGGTGACGGGTCCGAGTTCCGCGGCCAGGCAGCGCGACAGCATGCCCGTTCCGGCTCCGAGCTCGACGGTCACCGGATGTCCTGTCAGGGGCACGTTCGCGCGGATCACGTCCGCGACCCGCCGTACCCGCGCCAACCTCGCCGGGTCATCGTCCCAGGTGGCGGCACGTGCCTCAAAGTCCTCAGCCATGACCAGAGCCTACTCGGCGGCGGATGCCTGCAGGCCGTCTCGGGATCAGGTGCAGCACCGCGACGATCAGGCCCCCGACCACGACCGCCACCGCTGCTGAGCAGGCGGTCTCGACCAGCCATTCCAGCACCTGGCCGGCCACTGGAACCGAGGCTACTGCGTGCGCCAGCGCGTGGACCACGGCGAGGGGCATGCCCCAGCCAAGGGTGGCGGCCCCGTCCAGCAGGATATGACCGCCGACCCATAGCATGGCGGCAATCCCCACCACTGAGAGCGCCGACAGCAGTTTCGGCATGGCTGTCACCAGCGCGCCGCCAAGGACCTGCCCGGCTCCGCTCCCCTCCTTCAGTTTCAGGCCGACGTCGTCCATCTTCACGATCAGCGCCACCACCCCGTAGACCAGCGCCGTGATCAGGACCCCGACCAGGGCCAGGGAGATCGCGCGGTACCAGAATCCCTCCCCGGCCAGGGAGTTCAGCGAGATCACCATGATCTCCGCGGACAGGATGAAGTCGGTGGTGACGGCGCCACGCACGAGGATGTCCTCGTCGCCGCGGGCCGCCGCGGGCTCCTGTTCGTGATGCCCTGAAACGGCCTCCCAGATCTTCTCAGCACCCTCGAAGCACAGGTAGAGGCCGCCGATCATCAGGACCGGGGTGAGCACCCAGGGTATGAACTGGCTGAGCGCGAGCGCCACCACCAGGATGATGGCCTTGTTTCGCAGCGATCCCTTCGCGATCCGCCAGATGATCGGCAGCTCCCGGGCGGGGCTCAGTCCTGTGACGTACCGGGGCGTCACCGCGGCGTCGTCGATGACGACCGCCATCGCCTTGGTGCTGGTGACGCTGGTCAGTTTCGCGATCATGGCCACGTCATCCAGCAGTGCAGCCAAGCCTCCGGCCATGGGTCTCCTCCAACGCTTCGGGTCGCACACGAAGGTAGCACCCCAGACAATCACCGCTCTCGGCAGGCAACTCCACTAGCATGCGACGCCGCGAGCACCCTGCGCCTGATCTCCCACAATGTCAACGGCATCCGCGCCGCGCTGCGCCGTGGCCTGCATGATCTCTGGGAGCGAGAACAGGCTGATGTCATCTGCCTGCAGGAGGTGCGCTGCCAGGTCAAGGACCTGCCAGACGGCGCTTTCACGGACCATCACGTCGCCTGGTCCGTCGGCAAGCCTGGCGGGCCGCAATGGCGTGGCGATCCTGACCCGCAGGGCCCCGGAGCGGATCGCCACCCTCGACGGCGGAGCGGTCATCATCGCGCCCGGCAGGGAACCCTGCTGACTTCGAGGCGGAACGGGTGGAAACCGCGACCTGGCACCTTTCGCCGGCGAGGGCCGCTACGTGGAGGTCGACTTGGCCGATGCGCCCATCCGCGTCGCCTCCCTCTACCTTCCGAAGGGCGCCGTACCCGAAACACCACGCACGCAGGCCCGAGGAGGCGGACACGCCGAAGTACGAGCGGAAGATGAGGGTTCATGGCAGGGCCTGGCGCGTTACCTGACCCAGGCTCGCAGGTCGGCGGCACAGGCGGGGCGTGAATACGTGATCACCGGGGATTTCAACATCGCCAACACCGAGCTCGATCTGAAGAACTGGCGCGCCAACCAGCGCACCGACGGCTTCCTTCCCGAGGAACGCGAGTGGTTCACTGCCCAGCTCAGTCCCCGGACGCTGGTGGACGTCATCCGATCCGCGTATCCGGGCCAGGGACGGCCCCTACTCGTGGTGGTCATGGCGCGGGCAGGCGTTCGCCAACGATTCCGGATGGCGGATCGACTACCACTGGCCACGCCGAAACTGGCAAAGGCCGCGGTCCGGGCGGAGTCACTGCGCGAGGCCGACTACGACTCCCGGGTCAGCGACCACTGCCCCGTTGCCGTCGATTACGACTCGGCCAGGCTTTCCTGAGGGGCCTTGGCCTCCCAGTTCTGGGTGAGCTCATGGGCCTTGACCGACTCCCAGATGGCCCAGAGCAGCAGCAGCGCGAGCAGCCAGGTGCCGTTCCGGACGGCGAAGACCATGGCCTCGTAACCGAGCAGCACCGCGGTGATGATGATCGCGATCCTCAGCCGGCGGTTGCTGGGCCGGGTCATGGGGAACAGCACCCCGCCCCACAGCAGGTACCAGGGTGGAGGGCCGGGAAGCAGAAGGCGACCAGCAGGAGCCCCAGCAGACGAAATGAAGGGGTGTCTCCCGATGTGCCTGATCGCCAGCACCACGATGCCGATCAGGCAGACCAGCAGGCCCAGGAGACGCGTTACCGTTACGGCCGTATCGCCTCCCTGGTCGATGCCGGAAAGGTTCAGGAGATACTCGATGCCCTGCCCGATCAGGGTGAACGGTGACGGCGTGGTCACCCTGCCAGGGACGTCGACGGCATTGATCCAGCCGAATCAAGCCCCGTGACGATGCTCAACAGGACGAACACGGCCACGGGAGATGGCCAGCGACGCGATGGCACGGCCGGCGGCGATCGCCAGGGGCGGAGCCGCCAGGACGTCCACGCGTGGGTGATGAACGGCAGGGACGACCGCTACGAAGAGCGCCGGCTGCTTGATGGACGCGCCGACCCCGACCACGACCGCTCCCCACCACCAGGTGCGCCACCTGGCCGTGACCCAGATTCCCAGCAGGGGCCAGGGCCCATCATGAGGGGCGTCGTTGTGGGCGCCTCCGACGAAGTCGATGATGAGGATGGGATTGGCCAGGACGAACCAGCTGGCGGCAGCCGGGTTGATGCCGAACCTTCCCGCGATGCGTGGGATGCACCAGCCGATCATCCCCACCCCGATCAGCGCCGGGACCCTCATGATCACCGTCGACCAATAGGGGTCGAAGCCCACGAGGACGATCAGGCAGTGGCTTATCTGGAGCGCCAGGGCCGCGTAGGGCGCGGGGGTGTCGCGCCACACCCACGCCACCTGGTCGGCGAACTGCCCCGGCAGTATCCCCGGCCCCACCAGGTAGGGATTGAGGTCGTTGTGCGGCAGCCAGCCATGCGCCGCATAGGGAATGAGCGTCGTGGCTGAAGATCGGTGGGGCGGCCAGCATGGGCGCGGCGACGATCGCCAGTACCGCCAGTGGCGCAGCTGCGGCTGCCCCCGGGACTCCCGCCGCGCTGGGCGTACCCGGAGCCAGAACTCGAGCAGCAGCGCCAGTCCCACCATCGTGAAGATGGTGCCGATCCACCGCCACTCGACACCTGCCAGCCCCAGCGAGGCCATCGCACGGGTCAGCGGCGAGACCTGGGGCAGGTAGGCGGGGGTCAGCGACCCCAGGACCAGCAGCACCGATCCCAGGAAACCGAACCGGACCGCGCGGGCATCGAAGACATCCCGAAGCGCCTTCACCGCTTCTGCCAGGGACATCTTTCACAGCTGCTCCCCGATCGCGAGCGGCAGCCCGCGGAAGGGCGGCGGGCACGTGCGTCAGCGTCCAGGAGCGGGCGCCGGCAGAAAACCTCGCCAGATGATCAATGTCAATGTGAATTTTCCTGGTTTCCTTAACCGCGGAGTATGAAACCTCGTGTATCCGGCCGTTCCTTGGGCAGACACCGGAGACGCCAACGGACTGATCTGAGCGCTGCCCGGCACGAGTCCCCACCGCCGGCACGGGAGCTCCGGGCACCGTGAGCGCATCCGCAGAAGCTGGAGCGGGCGGGCGCTCCCCCGGCGGGCAGCCGCCATTCGGAGGCGCAGCGCGGCAGCAGCACGCCGGGGACGTGCACTGGCGAGTCGCAGAATTGGCCCATGAGGGGCATCCTACGGCCCAGACCCGTCACCGGCATTGCCGCTATACACTTGCCCGGAGCTTTGAGAAAGAGGATTATTGGTGGCTGAAACACGATCGTTGGACCGGGTGGTGATCCGCTTCGCCGGGGATTCCGGCGATGGAATGCAGTTGACGGGGGATCGTTTCACCGCTGAATCTGCCTCACTCGGAAACGACATCGCCACCCTCCCCAACTACCCCGCGGAGATCCGTGCTCCCCAGGGCACCATCCCAGGAGTCTCGTCCTTCCAGGTGCACTTCGCCGACTACGACATCGTCACCCCCGGCGACCGGCCCGACGTGCTCGTCGCCATGAACCCCGCCGCCCTGAAGGCCAACCTCGGCGACCTGCCCCAGGAGGCGTGATCATCGTCGACGAGGGCGACTTCACGAAGCGGAACCTGGCGAAGGTGGGCTGGGCCTCCAATCCGCTGACAGACGGCTCCCTGGACGCCTGGAAGGTCCACTCCCTGGACTTGACGGGGATGGCAACAGCCGCCGCGAAGCCCCTTCGGGCTGGGCCGCAGGACGCTGGCGGACGAAGAACATGTTCGCCCTGGGCCTGCTGTGCTGGCTGTACTCGCGCGACACCTCCGGCACCATCGACTTCCTGAAGACCAAGTTCGCCTCGAAACCGGAGATCCGCGACGCGAACCTGGCCGCCTTCAAGGCCGGGCATGCCTACGGCGAGACCACCGAGATCTTCGAGCACCGGTACCACGTGGCGTCGGCCCCCATGAAGCCAGGCCGCTACCGCCAGATCACCGGCAACCTCGCCACCGCCTACGGACTGATGGCCGGCGCCGACCGCTCCGGGCTACAGCTGTTCCTGGGCTCCTACCCGATCACCCCCGCCTCCGACATCCTCCACGAGCTGAGCCGCCGCAAGGACGTCGGTGTGGCCACAGTGCAGGCTGAGGACGAGATCGCGGGCATCTGCGCCGCACTGGGCGCGTCCCTATGCGGGGGCGCTCGGGGTCACCACCACCTCAGGGCCGGGTATGGCGCTGAAGATGGAGGCTGTCGGCCTGGGGGTGATGACGGAGCTGCCGCTGGTGGTCGTGGATGTGCAGCGCGCCGGCCCGTCGACGGGGCTGCCGACGAAGACCGAGCAGGCTGACCTGTTCCAGGCGGTGCTGGGTCGCAACGGCGAGTCGCCGGTGGCTGTGCTGGCCGCCCAGTCCCCCGCTGACTGCTTCACCACCGCTGTCGAGGCCTGCCGCATCGCGGTGAAATACCGCACCCCGGTGATCATGCTCACCGACGGCTATCTCGGGAACGGAGCCGAGCCTTGGCGTATCCCGGACCTCGGCGACATCCCGCCCATCGTGCCCGGCTACGCCACCGAGCCGAACGCGACCAGGCCGAATGGGGATCCCGTCTTCCATCCCTATCTGCGCGACGAGAACATGGCCCGCGCCATCGCGGTCCCCGGCACACCGGGCCTGGAGCATCGCATCGGCGGCATCGAGAAGAACTCCGTGACGGGGGCGATCTCCTACGATCCGGACAACCACGACCTGATGGTCCGGACCCGGCAGGCGAAGATCGACGGCATCGTCCGTGACATCCCCGACGTCGAGGTCCACGACCCGTCCGGGCAGGCCAGGCTCCTGGTGCTCGGCTGGGGTTCGACCTACGGTCCGATAACGGCCGCCGCCCGCCGCGTTAGGCTGGGAGGCAGGGAGGTCGCGACGGCGCATCTGCGGCACCTCAACCCCCATGCCCGCGAATCTGGGTGAGGTGTTGAGGAGCTATGACAAGGTGATCGTGCCCGAGATGAACCTCGGTCAGCTGGCTTTCCTGCTGCGTGCCCGCTATCTGGTGGATGTCCAGAGCTACTCCCGGGTGCGTGGCCTGCCCATCTCGGTGGGTGAGCTTGAGAGCGACCTGATAGCCGAACTCGACGCGCTGGAGGTGAAGTGATGCACGGGCTGGCGGGGTTCCCCTGGCCCAGGCGCCGCAGACCCGCAAGGACTACACCAGTGATCAGGAGGTCCGCTGGTGCCCCGGCTGTGGCGACTACGTGATCCTCTCGACCTTCCAGGCCATGATGGCCGACCTCGGCATCGCCCGGGAGAACACCGTCGTGGTCTCCGGGATCGGCTGCTCGTCGCGGTTCCCCTACTACGTGGACTGCTACGGCATGCACTCCATCCACGGCCGCGCCACCGCCATCGCCACCGGGGTAGCGGCGGCCCGCGAGACCTCAACGTGTGGGTGATCACGGGAGACGGTGACGCGCTGTCGATCGGCGGCAACCATCTCATCCACGCGCTGCGCCGCAATGTGAATCTCAACATCCTGTTGTTCAACAACCGGATCTACGGATTGACCAAAGGGTCAGTACTCCCCCACCTCGGAGCAGGGCAAACTGACCAAATCCGCCCTACGGTTCTCTGGACGTGCCCTTCAACCCGGTGGCTTTGGCGCTCGGCGCGGAGGCATCGTTCGTGGCCCGCGCCGTTGACTCCGACCGGGCGCAGCTGACCGAGGTCATGCATGCCGCAGCCCAGCATCGCGGCGCAGCGCTGATCGAGATCTACCAGAACTGCCCGATCTTCAATGACGAGGCCTTTGATGCGTTGAAGGGACCGGAGTCCGCGAACTCGCTGATTCGGCTCCGGGATGGCGAGCCCGTCGTCTTCGGTACCGAGGAGCAGTTCTGCGTGGTCCGGGAGGCGGACGGACAGCTCACGGTGGCCGAGACCGCGTCAGCTGAGCCGGGGCAGATCGTCATCCATGATGCCGGGCGCCAGGATCCCTCGCAGGCCTTCGCGCTGGCGCAGCTCACTGATCACGGCGTGATGCACCGGGCTCCGGTCGGCATCTTCCGCCAGGTGGAGCGGCCAGCTTACGACGACTTGCTGCGCGAGCAGGTGGCCGAGGCTCGGGCGAAGAACCCCCACGAGGCGCTGCAAGATGCGATGGCTGGGAAGACTTTCTGGGAGATCGGCTGAGAAAACCCCACGCATGGGCAAGGCCCGGCGAGCCATGAGGATCGCCGGGCCTTATGCCACCTATCCACTGTGACTAGCTGTTTTCCCACGTCACCTTGGGATCGGCGTCAGCGACATTGATCGAGGCCTTCAGCCACCTCGTCCCCTGCTGCCAAATCCGAGAACGTTGCATTCACCAGTCCGCCCGCCCTTAGTGCAGGGTGGCGCTGATCTTGAAGTTCCCAAACTCGTTGGACGAGAGAATGGTCGGCACTGAGCTGCCCACCTTGGGGGTGACGTTCTCCATGGTCGCGCTTGCCTCAGAATCCTGGGTTCGCTTGATCGTTCCGTCAGTAAGCGTGGTGCCATCGCTCAAAGACTCACTCAGAGCCATGTTGCACCCAGGATCGAGATTGGCGGATGCGAGACACGCCTTGGCCTCAGGCAGGACTTTTCTCCCGGAACAGGTCGATACCTGCCTGGCTCGGGGTGAACTCTACCGACACATAGTTGGACTCCAGCGAGTTCTTCACAAGAGCTTGGGTCTCTCCTTGAGCTCAAGGTATTTGTTGCCACTGGCGACCTGGTAGCTTCCAGGAAACACGGTGACCTCATCCGATTTCACCGCTGTCCCATTCACTGTGAGGTCTGCCTTGCTACCCTGGCTGATCCTCAGTTTGGGCAACTGCGTCTCAATCTTCTTGCTCGCAGCATCGACCTTGAAATCCTCAGTGGCGGTGGAGTCCCCAATGGTGTAGGAGACGGGAACCCTGAAGGTGGGATCGCTTCCTGTGGGTTCGTTGACCTGGATGTTCGTGATCGGTGCGCGACTGAGTGAATCCTTGAGGACGTCGGCCGTCAGCAGGGGCACCATCCAATGCTGAAGAGGAGCCCAGGAGCGCCTTGGCGTCGTCGGCGCGGCCTTCGGACAGAGCTGTCAGGTAGTTCTGGACGACAGTCTTGGCGGCCTCTTTGGGATCTGCGGGCAGCTGGGCGGAACTGTCCCCGCCGGCGCCGCTCTCAGCAGTCTTGTTGCCGAAAACGCCTGAGAAGACGAGAACCAGGGCGACGACCAGCACCACAGCGACAGCTCCGAGACCGATCCACAGCCCCGTCTTCGGCTTCTTCTGCGGTGCGGGTTGGCCGTAGCCCTGCTGGGAGTAGCCAGCCGCGTACATCTGCTGCTGGCCCTGCGCTCCCTGGGGACCCTGGGCACCGGGCCGGGGCGGCATGCCCTGATACCCCGCCTGAGGCTGCTGGCCCTGAGCCGGCGATGCGAACTGAGGACCTCCCTGCTGAGGGGCCGGCAGGCGACGAGTAATGGCCCGGCGGGTTCTGGGGTGGCTGCGGCGGCTGGCCGGAGCCGCCCACCGACTGGCCAGGTCCAAACTGCTGGTTAGGATTGTTGGGGTCATGGGGCATTGACATCTGAATCCTTCCTAGCCCAGGTCATGAAACTCACGGGTTTCGCTCAAGCCCTTCGTAAGGACATCGCTGAGTCAAACCCACTGCCACCAATGATGACCTACAGCGAGTTCATTCCGCTACACCTGTTGATCACTAGGGTTTATGCCCACCCGCCGTTGCCTCTGCGCGAGGGCTGGGCATCGGCCGCGCCGAAGCCAGGGTTCTTGTCAGGGGCACCCGGTAACTTTTGGCGTATGCAGTGGATCCCGACCGGCACCGGACACGAGCTGGCAATCAGCGACGGCAAGATCGTCGCGCGCAGCGACGGTGGCAAGAAGCTGTTCAGAGTCCCCGCTGCGGCGAAGAAAACCCCTGTGTGGGAGGATCTGGACGCCAGTTTATCCTTCCTCCACGCACACGATGCCGAGGTGGGCGCTGAGATTGAGCGCTGGCTGCTACGTTTCCCTGCCGGTGCCCCGGGCGATGCTGACACAGGGTGTGGGCCGATGAGGCCTGGCGTTCCTGGCTGACCGACCTGGTGGTAGCGGCTGAGCACGGCGAGATCGCAGGGTTTCCTGCGCGCGGCTAATTCCGACGGCCTGGGCATCGTCGACCTGGACGGTGAATCCGTGTCCATCTCCGCTGAGCAGGTGCTAATACCCCACCCGGCTCTGCTGACTGATCTCGATGAGCTGCGCGCATTCGCCGTCGAGTTGGGTATCAGACAACGTTTCGACCAACTGTTCCGTGAGGGTGCATCGTCTGCCTAGCGCCCTGGATCCCGAGACGAAGGAGATCGCTAGCTACGCAAGGGGCGAGTTCGATCAGCTACGGTTCGCCGAGAGCCGGGCGATTTCCACAGGCGCAAAGGTATCGGGGGGTTACGCCATCTGCCTGTGCTTCGAGGACGGCAGACCAGTCACGGCCCGGTACTGGATCGGCGAGGGCACCCCCGATTCCGCGACGGTCACGGGCAACCTGCACTGGCTACGCAACGATGAGATCGTGCCGGTGGCAACGGTGGGTCCGTTGGCGTATTCGGAGGGGGTTCGTATGGCGGCACACATCTATGCGGGCCGCAAGGTGACCACCGACAAGGAGTAGAAGATGATCCCAGACTCCCAGGTCGTCGGACTTGACGGCATTGCGATAGCTCCCACCGAGGGCTGCGTCGCCCTCCAGGCACGTCACTACAGCCATCCTGCCCTGAAAGGTCGCACTGTGGTACGGCTGGTGCGTGAGAACCTGTCCTCAGCTGAGGACATCAGCCTTGGGGTTCTGGGTTTCGTTCCTACAAGCAGCCAGCCGGTGGGCTATGTGCGTAACCGTGCCATCGGTTTCCCCGCTTGGGTAATCATCAACGACCCTGCTAATGCCCGGCATGCCCTCAACCTGGTGCCTGATCTGAGAAGAGCAGCCAGGATGGCGCGGAGTAAACCGGGGAACACGAAGGTTCTCCCTCGACTCCCTGGCAAAGACGCTCAGTGACTCAGCCCCGCATCTCCTCCCCACATTCCTAGAAGAGGGCGCTCGTGTCTTCCTGGCTGTCGGCGACCGGAAGAACGCAGCACAGCTCTTCTCCAAGGCCCGGGAGGCCGAACGAGTCCTAACGTGCCCATTGACGAGGAGCGTCACCGTCAGGTCCTTCTCGAATTCTCATTCGCCGGAGCCATCAACGTGAGGGAACTCAGCCATGAGTCAAAAAGCCCTCCTCGAGCGCCACAGCCCCGGAGACGCCCTGGAGCTTTTCCTCAAACTCAACACCGACCGCATCAAAGGCGGCCTGCCACCCCTACGCGAACCTGGCCGCCGACCTGCGCCGGCTCATCAAGGCAACGCACGCCACACAGCTGGAAGTGGAATCCCGGTTGCTGACGGACCTCCTCCGGTCCCCCGCTCTGACCCGGGCACCGGAATCCTTCTGGAAAAGGCTATGCCAGGACCCTGAAGCAGCTGGTCCGAACCGATCCCGCGGTACGAGACGTATTGCTGGGGCTACTGCCTGAGACGGTGACCTCCGATACTTGGGTGAGCTTCCTGAAGGACGTCGGCATCACCCAGGATCTGCGGACCGGCAAGGTAGATGCTGCTAGCTGGGTGGAATGCTGCGCCCAGAGATTCAGGAGCTCCTACTGGTGGACAAGGGACTACGACTATCCACGCAAGCTCAGCCAGCTCATCCGCTGCCTGCCGGGGCTACGGGGAAGAACCATCACGCTGGATTCGCCATCGGGGCTGGAGCCAGAGCTCCTCGACGCGCTCCTGGAGGCGGGAGCCAAGGTCATCTTCAAATATGCCAAAGACCAAGACAAGCTGGAGTTCAGGTCATGGGCACACCAGGCAGACTGCCCCGACCTGACGTTCCTGGCAGACAGTGAACATGCCCAGCTGGCCGCCAAAGGCTTAGGTTCCGTCGTGAACGACGGCCAGCTGCCGCTCCTGGTCTCCCATGCAGGCACCCGTAAGCTGCTCGGCCTGTGGCTGGAGCCTCGCCTGCCGGAGAATCCCACTCTTGTCCAGGTGGCCGCAGAACTCCAGCGCCTAGCTGCGCTCCTCACGTCTGAGGGGGCCCGGCACTATCCCCGGCAACTGGAGACCCTCGTCGCATCACTGGATGCGGCCAAGCTGCTGGCGATAGCCCTGCGTGACGGCCTGATCACCGAGTACACCTGGCCGGTCCTAGAGGAGGCAGCCAGGGAATTCGGCCCGGACCATGAGCTGGAGGTTCACGAGTCGTGGCCCGCTATGGGCGTCTCAGGAGACGGCCGGGTTATCTGGGTGGAGGGTGACCAGCGTGTCGCTGATGTCACATTCACCATTCCGGGAGGCATATATCCGGAACGATGGGAGTACATGCTGGTCGATGGCGACACAGCCTGCCTGTGCCGCCGCCTTGACGGCTTCTTGAGGGAGGAGCTCCCCTGGTCCAGCGACCCCACGACACGGCACCATGCCTCGATGATGCGACGGCCCAGCCATCGGTTCCGGCTCAGCTGTCCAGTGCCCCACGGCCGGCTGATCGCAGATCACCTGGCACGCGCCGGCGATCAGACGTCCCCCTTCCAGCACATGGGCAGGGATACTCAGTGATGGCAGCAGCTACTGGGCTGTCACCGATCAGGGCATCTTTGAGATAGACCCGGCCTCTGGAGCCAAGGGCAGGGACATCGATGCCCACCGCACTAGCGGAAATGATCACACCGCATAGACGCAATGGCTGGACACTCCACGACAAATCCCTGGCGTGGTTCCCCGTCGGAACTAGCAACGCCCAGTCGCCACTGTCCACCATGGACGGTATCCACGGCTGGGTGGTGCTGGAGCTAGATGACCGCACGCTTCATCTCGGTATCAACGGCTACTCCTTTGAGGCACCGGAACATCTACGGATCCCCTACAGCGGCCGCTGTGCCCGGCCCAGTGGGGGTCACTGGCTCATCGGCTCCGAAGGCGAGCTGTACCGGGATTCCAGCCAAGAGCAGCTACTGACACTCAACGATCCGGCCGGCCGCGTGCACCTGCTGCACCGCGTCCCCACCCAGGGCTGGCACCAGTTCCGGGTGCGTGATGAGGCCGCCAGTGCGCGGCTGCGGACCGTGACGGCCGGGCAGGGTGAAAGAGCTGCTGGAGGTTCTTCCTGGGGATGACGGCTCTAACCACGCAGCTTCTGCCCAGGCAGCGGTGGAGAAACTCGCAGGGACCAGCGACGCAGAGCTGGCCAATTCCGTGATCTGGGTCGCGTCCTATATCAAACGACTTGTTGCCGGTTGCCTGGCGGCAGCCGCCTCCACCAGGCCGGATGACGAACCAGATGACGAAGGACAACATTTCAGCTCATGGCGTCCTTCTGACTCCGTCATGCGCTGGTTCGCGGGCGACGTGCGTGACACCACAGACCGGCCGGTCGTGCATGCCCTAGCCAGGCGGCTCTCAGGCGAGCAGACGCTGGTGGAGAACGTCATCATGACCCTGATCCTCCCTCTGACCCGTCCTGAGGTTCTGCTGGCCTGCGCCGCCGCCCCACTGCGCGGCCACGACGAGATCGGGGGCGCAGCGGCCACCGTGGCCTCGGTACTGGACGCGGGCCTCTACACCCCACCGGCTGCGTCTTCAGCTTCAGGGTCTCCTGGAACAACAACGCTCTCCGCCGTCACTGGAGAGCAGAATTCTCCAGTGACGGCCATGCACAGAGGACCGGAGGGCTGATCGACACCCCAACGGGTCCGGGAATCGCCATCGGTGACTGCCTGGCACCAGACGGGGATACTCAGCGGATGCTGGTTTTCTCCCCCGGCGGTGGAGTGCCGGAGAGTGTCGTGGGCGAGGTCACCACCATCGAGCAGCGTTCCGCAGGGCTCTCCCCGATGGTCTCGTGGCGGCCTTCGAGAAACTGCTCGCCGATGGCCCCACCGCCCTGGAACCAAGACCGGGCCAACCGGCTGGCCGAGGAACTCGGCTGGCCTCCCGCAGCCGCAGCCATCCTGCTGGCGGGTCTGCCGAACGTTCACGACAGCAGGAAGAACTTCCTGCCACCACCCGTGCGGAAACTACTCGGCTGAAAACAACCGAGGCCGCGGAGGCCAGGGATTTCCTGATGACCCTGGGCATCCCAACCCTGGTTGGGCTGTTGTCAGCCGGCGCAACCGACCCCCATGCGTGTGGCCACGGAGGGCCTGGACATCGACGCCATGGCGGCCTTCTGGGAGTCCAGGCCTGAAGAGGAGACCCAGGCGAAACTGTCTGGCGGCCTGCTGGCCGCAGCTGACAAAGAGTTCCGCTGGCGTGGCGCCTATCAGCTCCGGAAACTGATGGACCAGTACCCGGATAGCGACTCCCTGGCCTCCTGGCTGTGGGCCACCACCAAGGTGAGACGCGACGACCCGCAGGCGAGCTGGCTGGCGGACCGTTACGACGCCATCAGGAAAGCTTCAGCCGGGGGCACCATGGACCACAGCATCATCGACTTCTCTGGTCAGGTGCGGTCCCTGCTGGGGCTGCCCCACCGCACGGACGGCACCCCACAGGAGGAGACCTCGACAGTGGGTGCGTGGACCATCGTGACCAAAAAGAACTGGGACGAGCTGTCCTGGGACCCCGGCAAGGTCACGGATTGGGAGGCCGAGGGCAAACTGGTCTCCAGCTTTCCTGAAGAGCTGGAGGCATACGATTCGCTTCTGCGGCGAGTCGCGGTGCTGAGCAGGGAATTCGACGCCCTTTAGAGGATGTGCGCAGCGGCTACGCGGGCTGGCCCCAGAACCCAGCTGTCAGCGCCCCGGAAATCCTGGCCCAGGTGGCTGGGAAGCTAGACCTGCCCGGGGATTCGGCCCGGTACTGGCTACAGCTGCTGGCCGTCCACAACCCCACCGACAAGAACATTGATGCCTGGAACGGCTGGGGAAAAGACCGACCGGACCCGGTCCGCAGCTCCGCTGCTGGAGCGCGGCCTCATCGTCGAGGCTATGAGGAGCCGCGCAGGACGCAGTTACTTCCTGCCCGGCGGCTGGCAGGGAGGCTGCCAGCCCACATCTGCCGATGGAAGTCTGGAAGGCTCCCTTCTACGACCTGCTCGACGGGGCACGGGTCCGCCCCCGCCTGGACATCGTCGTTCCCTACGTGCCCTACCGGCAGCTCTTCACCGACGCGTGGCAGCGGTACCACGATGGCGATGTCCCCGGCTACCAGGAGCTACGCACCGAGCGCTACCGGAGGCGCTGACCAGGAAGGATGCAGATGGCCAAGAAACCCCGGCACGTGAACCAGCAGGTGCCACCCCGGAGGTGCGCTACGCCAGTGAGCTGGCAAAACTCGCCGCAGAACCAGGCCCGCGCCCACCGGGGTGGCGGCTGACGCCGTCGGCGGTAGTGGCGTTCGTGTGCGGCGACGAGCGGCTGGAGATCAGCAGGAAGTTCGTGGGCGATGTCTCGCTGGTGGAGCGGTGCGTCATCACGCTCGCCGAGGCCGTCGCCATCTCCGGGGCCTTTCCGGTGAGGCTAGCAAGGCTGTGCAGGGCGCCCTGGACCTGGCCACTCTCCGTGGGCTGGCTGCACCGGCACGTCGCGAGCTGATCGAGGCGATTACGACCGTATTGGCCCAGGGCGAGTTGCTGGGACGAGGCCGGGCGGCGGCTGGCGCACTAGAGCAGGTGCTGATCGGCCAACGCTCCGGCAAGACAGCACCCGGTACGCTCGTATCGGACTTGCGTGAGAACATCCTGACCGAGGTGGAGGCTCTGAAACTGCCACTCGGGCAGGGAGAGACAGCTGTCTGTCGAACCGCTGCGCAATACCCTTGACCTGCAGCGCCATGTGTTGCTAATGCGCCTGCTCATAGGTGGCATCACCTACGCCACCCCCATTGGGCAGAGCCTATGGCGCGGAGCTGAGCCAGTAGGGGTGAGCTGGCGGTTCTGCTGGAGCGCTGCCACGGACGCCAGCATCGAGCTGGCTGCGTCACGCGGCCTAACCGCCAGGCAGATTGCGGAGACCGTACTGCTGACCAGGCAGGCCGGGAACCCGGGCGAGGCTGCGGCCCTGCTGAAGGAAGCCGCGGCCTGCGGGACGCAGACAGCCGCGGGCGAGCTTTCCAGGTTGCTGCCCCGCTGGCTAGCCGGGTTGGCCTCGGCGGAGCCATCGATTTGCCGGTGACACTGTCGGATGTGGCTTCGGCCCGGATTCCCGGGGCATCACTGCTTCCACCGACCCAGCGGGTCCGCGCCGCCGGGCTGTGCAACGAGTTCACGGCCGCCGCGGTACGGGAGCTGCATGGAATCCTGGGCTCCGATGATCCGGCAGACGCCAGGGCCCTGGCCACCTTCGCAGCCCAGGGCAGCAGCCACGCACTGGGTCAGGGGCATGCCCTGCGACAGCTGGCCCCGCAATGGCTCTCCCCTGATGCAGGGGGCAGCCCCCGGCCTGTTATGAGGCGGGCGACGGCTGGGGCGGGATCAGCGATTCCCTCTTCGCGCTGTCGCGGCACCGGCTGCTGGTGGCGCATGCGACGGCACGCCCTGACGGCCGGCTGGGCGGTGGAGAAAAGGTCCGCGCCGCGATGCAGGCCCTCTGGAGCGGCTGGGAGAGCGCGCCTGAGGATTCGAGATGGTCACCGGAAAGATCAAGGGCGGTGACCGGCATGGGCTGGTCGTCTCAGGCCGGCGGTTGGACCTGTTGCCCGCAGCCAGGACACTCGGAGCGGGGCTGGCGACGCAACTGTTCGGCGCCGCTACCAGCACCACCGTCACGTGCCTTGCTGGACAAGGCCAGCTGCTGGGCCTGATAAGCGCAGGAGGCCTGATCCAGATTCCAGGCTCCCTGGGAGGGATTTGGTGGCCTGGACTGGACCAGGTGACGCGGGCATGGGCCAGGAACCTGCCCGCGCCAGCTGTTCCCCCACCGTCACGGACGTAGCGGACTGGGGGCATAAAGCACCTCAGGTCACCGAGGTCACGAGACGTTGGTGTGAAAGAGTCCTGGATGCCGGCCCAGCGGTCCTGTCCTCGCCACTGCTACCCAAGGACGTGGCATGGCTCAAAACCGCAGGTGCACCATTCGCCGCCGAACTACTGAATAGCCTGATGAATGCCAGTAGCCAGGGCCAGCGTCGTTTCGACGGCATCTGGCAGCAGGATCGAACGTCTTGGCCTGGGCATGGCTCCGGTTGAGCCAGTACTGATGAGATGCGGAGGGGCCAGGCTCATCCAGCCAAAACCCCTCCGCAAGGACGCACCCCCCGCGTCACATACGCCGGGAACCCGATGCGGCCACACCTCTCAGCGCCGGCACCGCCGAAGGCGCCAGCACTGATGAGGCATGGCCGGGATCGGCTCCTGACTGGCCGGGATCGGCCTGCGCAGCCATTCGCCCCACACCCGGACGGCGGCTGATCCCCATGCAGGAACCAGTGCCCCCATCACGACAACCGGCACGACGAGCAGAACCACCACCCCCATGGCGGCCATGCTCGCTCTGAAAGCCGATGTCTTCCCATACCAGGTTGTTCCCCTGAACTCGTGATGCACGAAATAGCAGCGGGCTGAAGCTATCAAGAAATTCTGTCGTCCGAAAAAGATGACCTTTCGTTACCCCTTGGTGGCCATTCCAGGAGGGGAGGGACAGGCTCCTCCGGGTAGAGCCGGCCTGCTCCCCGATGGGACGGCGCGGTGCGGCGCTGGCCATCGCAGTGAGCGCAGACCATTCATCCCTCATGCCTATAGAACTACTCAATCCCACCTGACGCCGTCACGGAATAAGGAGAATCAGCCTGGCGGCAGCCATCTTCGACAGGGCTTCCCTCGGAAGGCTAGAAAGCCTTGACCAGGAATTACACGCGACGCTGTCATCTCCCCCATTCTACGGAAAGCAAGGCGAAACGAGCCTCTTCGCATAGGGACTCGGAAGAATCCACCCCCAGTCCCCGGTCAGGCCGGTCAGCACAGATATCAAATCAGCAGCTGCCGGTACCAGGTAGAGAGATTTCCTGACCTGCGCCTCAGGAACCTGCATAAAAAGCCGGTCATCTCATGAAACACCAGCAACTCTCAGCCGTCCTATGGAACGTCCATCGTCGCTCAATAATCACCCAAGAGACGGTGATCCAGCCCTTGATAAATAAAGCTTTCCTGACCAAATCTTCCGCGAGCACCCTTTTCAAGACACCGGCCACCGGATGCTCTAGCGGAATCCGCGAGGCAGTTGCTAGATCCAAGACTTCAGGAAACCTGCGGAAAGCCCTTTGACAAACCCGATGAGTCTTGAGGCGACCTTCATCAGCCTGGCATCTTTCCCCAGGCCCGGAGAGTCCTCATCCCGGACTGGCTCAGAGCGAGCCCTTACATGAAGAGGGCCTCTTCTCACGTGGCTCTCAGGACATCTGATTAACGTCCTGCGATTCGATGCCTACATGGCGTGTTCAGCAGCAATAAAGATGATGCTGGCCTGGTCATTTCCGGCCGTGACGCCTCGGCGCCGGATATCCGGCATACCGCCCGGCAATCACCGCCGCCACCGCCACAAGGCAGAAAAAGCCCTGCCACCATGCCGGGATTCTCCTGCTCATCAGCCTCCGCCCTTGCCGGAGTGAGGTTGGGCCGCTCCTGCCGGCCAGCCACAGGGGTCAGGGAAAACGTCGCAGACATGCTATATGCGGAATTTCCCGGCCAGCCAGCTTCCTGACCGCTCACCCGCCGCCCTGAGCAGGGTCCCAGCGGAAGGTCTGGCATGGTCAATGGCCTGGTGATTCTCCCTCAGGGCCGCTACGACCTCCGCCCTCCAGTTTCCTGCATCAGCGGACACGCCAGCAGCCCGATGCCATGACGACGGAAGACGGCATGCGTCAGATTCCAATGCGTTCTCTTTCCCCGGCACGAGATATGCCCTGGCATCGCTCGGGGCGGGCATCTTTCCCTTAGTGACTCCCACAAGATGCGACGGCCGCCTATCCTCAGGATAATCCTGCATTGTGACGACCCCAGCCGGCTGATAACCGGCACAAGCCTGGAGATCAGACGATTCGCCGGTAGACCCGGAATCGTAGGATCCAGGGAGGCGAAGACCGGAAACCTCTTTACACGCCTGCATAAAAGGTATATCGGGACATACTAGGCGGCTGGGAAGGAATTCCATGGATAGAGCGTCTCTCCCCTTTCCCTCACGCCCGCCAGGCAATTCATTCATAGCCAGCGGGGAGATCGCAGCCTCGGTTGAAGTATGTCCCTGGGTACCCTCTCCATCATTGCGGTCCTCGATGTCGAAACCATCACGATGGGGCCGGATATCCGCCATTTCCCCCAAGACAACCCGATACCCGGGGTTAGCGATTTCCCCCTGAAAAACCAGACAGGTTTCAAGAACATCTGGTTCCCAGTGGGGCAGCAGATTCACATATTCCTGGACTGGGTGATCAGGGAGCATTGTCCGCGATGGCTGCCACCTGACCGCCAAGAACCTGAATCGCACCCTGAAAGCCAATCAAAAACGCCATCAGGCGCACTCCACACCAGCCACGACGCACTTCCCCAAACTTCAACTCATCCTCACCCCCTGTCAGAGGGTGAACTTTGAACACCGTGAAACCTAACAGAAGTTATCTCTCTAGGCATAACCGACACCCCTTGCGGTTGGACTTTCGGCTAGCAAAATCAGAATAGTCAGCCTGAAAGTCGCCCTGAGCGGTATGGGAAATGCGCATTAACTCTGTTCATAACCACTCAGGCTTCAGGGATTTTCTGCTGTCCTGTGAAAAACAGCCATTGCCAGCCAGGGACGCTTACTAGCCTCAGTCACCGTTGACCGGTTCGCCGAGGATGGCGTGCCACCTGCTGGAGTGCCCGCGCCACAAAACGATCAGATGCTGGGTGCCGGGCAGACCCCGCCCGGCTGTCCCCATACCTCACAAGACCTCACGACGGGGACAAAATAACTGGGCCCCGGCTCATTCGAGTCGGGGCCCAGCTTCCTACGAGCGCTTCAGCCGCTCAGGAGCCAGTCCTGGGCAGACTCGGCCTGACCGGCACCGGGCTGGCCGCCGGCGTCACGGTGACGCTGGGAGCCGGCGTCGGGGAGACGTTGGAAGCCGGCGTCGGCGTGATGGTGGCTGTTGGCTCAGGCGAGGGCGCCGGAGTCTTGCACGCCGGCTGGTCCCGGACAGCTGAGAAGGTGGCGTGGCTCTCGTCCACCCGGGTCCACCCCTCAGGCAACGGCCCACCGATCTGATAGCCGGTCTTGGCAGTGGCCGTGGCGGTCACGGTCACCTTGCCGTCTGCGACCTTGATCTCCGGGCCGGTGAACTCAAGCCCATCCACCGCGGCGATCGTCGCGGTGGGCGCGATCGAGGTCGAAGAGTCAGCGGGACAGGGTGCCGGCGTCGATGGTGGGAACCACCGGGACGGCGCACTGGGGCTGCGTGATGGTTGTGGAGTAGGTCACGACCCCGTCGACGACCGTCCAGCCGGAAGGCAGGTTCGCGGTGTCAAACCGATGCCCGGCCTTGGGGGTCGCGGTCACCGTGACGGTTACCTGGCTGCCATTCGTCACGAACGTGGGCTCGCTGTAGTCGATCTCATCAGTGTCCGTGACGCCAGTGACCACTGGCTGCGCCGGAGTGGTGGAGTCCACCGGGCAGACGCCGGGGGTCACATCCGGAACCGCCGGCGCCACGACCTGGGTGCAGGACGGCTGGGTGATGGTGGTCGTGTAGGTGAAGGTGCCGTCGCCATTCAGGGCCCACCCGGCTGGCACATTCTGGTCGTCGATCTCCTTGCCGGTCTCGGGGGTGGCGACCACGGTCAGATCACCTGGTCCCCATTCTTGACGATTTTCGGCTGGGAGTAGGAGATGCCATCGGTCGGCCCGGCCACAACCGTCGGCTCTGATGGTTCACTAGCGCCCGGGGCGCAGACGCCGGGGTCACCTGGACGGCGCCAAGTTTCGGATTGACCCTGTTGGTCAGCGTGATGTCGAGGGTCTTGGTGCCCTCCACCGTGACCTGGGCGCTGTTGGCGTCCGGCACGCCATCAGTGACTCCGGTCCCGGAGAATGTGGGATCACCAAAGTCCACCCCGTGACGGCCGGTACCTGCTCAGTCAGGGTGACCACGGTGCCATTCGGGATGTTGTACAGGGACGCCAGAGAGCCGTCGGCCTTCACCTCAAAGGGTTCCGGTCTTGGCTTGTCCGCCGAGCTGATAGCTGTGGGCAACCGGGAATGCGGTCTCCTGCGAAACGGCATTGCCGGTGTTGTTCTCGATGCTCTTGCGCAGGTTCAGGTGCCCGACGGTGTCCCCGGAGCCAGTGCCACCGCCGGAGGCATCACGGACAGCCACACCCTCATAGGATTGCCGTTGATGGTCACGTTGTTCGGGTACTTGGCGCCCACGAGGATCTGTTCGCCGACCGCAAGCTGGAACTCCAGGACGTAAAGATCATCCGCTGAAAAAGCCGATGTCTTGTTGTAGACGAGATGGATCCTGCTGGAATCCTCGATCTGAGCGGTGACGTCTGGATAGCTGCCACCATCGTTGCTGTAGAGCATGGTCCGGCATTCAGTGCGGTCGGGCTCGTTCCAGCAGAGCGGATTGTTGTTGGGAATCCGGTAGAAGGTGAGAGTCCCGGGTTTGACGGTCAAGCTGGATCCGGGAACCGTAAAAGGATCATCGATTGTCAGGGTGTTCCCACTCAGCTCCTGGCCAGGAATACGGATCTTCCACACCAGGGTGTCGTAGGGGTCACCGCTGAAGTACCCGATCTTCGCGATGTCCCGCGGTATCTGCGGAGAGTAGCCGATATCGGTCTGACCATTCGGCAGGTCGACCACGATGGAGGCGTTTCCATTGATGGTCAGTGTGACGTTGTTTCCGGTGTAGGTGGAGGCCACCTGGGTGTTCACGAAGAAGGTGCCGCCAACGTTGTTTTTGCCGACGACATTGGCGTTGAGAGTGCAGACGACCTCTGACGCCGAGACCACACAGGTACCGTAGCTCAAGGGGTCCTGGCCGGAGCCCTGAAGCTCAAAACTGCCATTGACCCCTTTGAAAGCGGCCGGCAGGCCGATCCGGAAGGTGTCGCCCTCCTTACCGCTCTGGTCCGGGATCCTCCACTCACCGCTGATCTGGACATCATTCCAGACATAGGTGGGACCGAACGCGGATGTCTTGTCCGTCAGCTTCACGCTTCCCTGGACAATCGGGTTGATCTCATCAGCGTGGGCTGTTCCAGCGCTTTGCAGCGCTCCGCCCAGGATGACCAGGACGGCGAGAAACAGCGCGCTGAACCGCTGCCTCCTCGTCGCATTCAGTTGTCGTCTCGACGTATCCCCCATTTTTTTCTTGTTCACTGATTCTTTGTTCAGCAGGCAATGCGCCAATGCAACGAAGACGCATGCGAGATTAGATTAGCCGATAATAGACGTGCATTTCTTCCCGGGCCTGGTCACCAGCCGGAGGGCATCAGGAAGAAACAGCACGGGATCCGGCCCGATAAATCCGTCATGGCTCCACAGCTGACAAAGGGAGCTGATGAAAGGACGCTGGGTCCTGACCCCTGGAGGGATCAGGACCCAGCTGGCAATCACGCACCAGGCTCAGGAGCCGGTCTTGGGCAGAGCCGGCCTCAGCGGCGTCACCGGAGTCGGCGCGGCCGGGGGTCAGGGGTGGCCGTAGGCGTGGGCGTAGCCGTGGGCGTGGGCGACGGAGCTGGCGTCGCGCAGTCCGGAAGATCGGACTCGCTGGTGTAGGTGGCAGTGCCGTCGTCGTTCAACTTCCACCCCTCGGGCAGATCCGCCTTCTTGACGGCGTAGCCTACTCAGGGGTCGCAGTGACGGTGATGGTGGCCTTCTTGCCCGACACCTCGATCTTGGGCTCACCGTAGGTCAGGTGCGGGGTCGTGGGCAGCTCCACCGTGGGCTGGGCAGGGCTTGTCAGTTCCCGGGACGCACACGCCCGGCTCGACCTTCGGGGAGACCGGCGGAACCTCGGTTGCCTGACAGACCGGCTGGTCCTTGGTGACGGTGTAGGGTCGCGGTGGTCGCATCGACCCGGGTCCAGCCCTCGGGCATCGTCCCGCCGAACTGGTGCCCAGCCTCGGCAGTGGCGGTGGTGGTGACGGTCACCTTGCCGTCGACCTACCGTGACCTCCGGCTTGCTGTAGCTGATGCCTGGCGTCTCAGCGACCGTGGCGGTGGGCTCGGACGGAGTCAGGGGGCCTGGAGTGCAGGAGCCGAGGTCGATGGTGGGCGCCACCGGCAGCTCACACTTCGGCTGGGTGACGGTCTTGGTGAAGGTGGCCACCCCGTCCACAACGCTCCAGCCCTCAGGAAGCTTCGCGGTGTCGAACTGGTAGCCGGCCTTCGGCTTGGCAGTCACGGTGACGCTCACCTGGTCGCCACTGGCGGCGATGACCGGCTCGCTGTAGTCGATCTCGTCGGTGTCCGCGATACCGGTCACCGTGGGCTGGGTGGGCGTGGTGGCGTCGGCTGGGCACACCCCGGGGTGACCTCCGGGATCACAGGGACTGACGGTCTTGACGCACTGCGGCTGGGTGACCGTCTTGGTGAACGTGTAGGTCCCGTCGCCGTTTGCCTTCCAGCCCTCAGGCGGGTGCTGGTCGTCGATCTCCTTGCCGGAGGCGGGGTGGCAGTGACCTCGACGGTCACCTGGTCTCCGGAGGTGGTGATCTTCGGCTCGGAGTAGGTAATGCCCTCGGTGCTGCCGACATTGACCGTCGGCAGCGGGCTCACTGGAGCCAGGCGTGCAGACGCCAGGAGTGACCTCGACGGTGGACAGCCTCGGGTTGGCCTGGTTGGTGAGGTTTTACCTCGACGGTCTTCAGACCAGCCACGGTGACCTGCGCGCTGTTCGCGTCCGGGACTCCGTCCTTGACTCCCTCGCCCGAGAATGCCGGGTCGCCGTAGTCGATGTCGCCGCCGGCGGGAACCTGCTCGGTCAAGGTCACGACCGCGCCATTCGGCACATTGTTCAGGGTTTCCGGGGTGCCGTCAGCCCTGAGCGCCAGCTCTCCGCTGCGGGTCTGACCCTTGTACTCATAGGACCACTTCACCGGGTGGGTGGTGTCGCCGGAGACCTGAGCGCCGGAGACAGCCTTCTTGATGTTGATGTGCCCGACGGTGTCACCCCGAGCCGGTGCCGCCACCCGAGACGCTCTTGACCGCCTTGGCGGTGCGCTGCTCGGCGTCCACGGTGGCCTTGTTGGTGTACTGGGCGCCCGCGGGAATCGGGCCGTCCGTCCTCAGCTCCAGCGCGAACATGTACAGCCGATCGGCCTGGAAGTTCTGACCCTTGTTGTCGATGGTCGCCGTGGCGACATCCTTGGTGTCGTCAACGGTGACGTCGAGCGACAGAGTACTCGAAGAGTCGATCTTGTGATAGCAGTCGGACGAGTGACTCTCGTTCCAGCACTTCGGGGTGTTGGGGATCCAGAACACCTTCGGATACTCCTTGACCACGGTCAGGGTTGCTACCCGCCACCCCGTAGGTGTCGGTGATGACCATGCGGGAGCGGTCCGCAACCTTGGCGCCGGGAACCACGATGTTCCAGCGGATCACGTTCTTGTCAGGGCCGGTGAACCAACCAGACTTCTTGATGTCGCTCGGCACATGAGGGCTGTAGCCGATGTTCTTCTGCCCGTTGGGGAGCGGCACCTGGAGCGGTCCACTGCTGAGGGGGAAGGTGATCTTGTCGACCTCGATCAGGGTGTTCACCTGCGAACTGACCCACAGCGAACCGCCGACGTTGTTCTTGTTCTCGACATTCGCGTTGAAGGTGCAGATGACCTGTGTGTACTCCACCGCGCAGGTGCCGTACGTCAGTGAGTCGCCCTCACCACCCTTGAGCTCAAGCTCCCGACGGAACCCCCGAGCTCCTTGGGCAGCGGAAGTTTGAAGGTGTCCCCGCTTTCCCGCTCTGGTCAGGGAATTCTCCAGTTGGCGTCGATCCGGACGCCGCTCCACAGGTAAAGGGCCGCCTCCCCCTCATTGAGTTTCGAGAGCCGGATGCTCGACCTGTCGATGGCGTCCACCTCGGCCGCCCGCGCCGCCGGACTCGCAATGACCAGGCCGGCAAGGCCGATCAGAAAGGCGAGCAGGAGTGCCATCGACCTCCGCTCGCTGCGAGGCCTCATCCTCTTCAACACGTAATTTCCTCTCAATCACACGTATGCCGTCTGCAGCCTTACGAACCACCTTGTCGTCCGTAAGGCTGACGAACGTTAACATAAAGAGACGAGAGACATCACCTTTCGGTCAATCGAAGATAATCACCCCTTCAACTTTCAGCCAGCGGCCTTCGGCAGTCACCAGCTCGACTTGACAATCCCCGGAAGCTCACCGCGATGCGCCATGGGCGGAAACGCACCCTGGAGATGCCCGCCACGCGCAGGAAACCACGAGGGGCGGCCATCGACGGCATCGCGGTTTCGCAGCCGCACCGGCGATCCATCGCGCTTGAGTGAGAAAGCCTTCTCACAGCGACAAACCGCTCGTCGGGGCTGGCATCCGGATCTGCGATCACCGCCTTCAGTGCCGCACGTTTCGCAGCCTGCTGGACAACGACCCGAGTGCGTCGCTGGTTCTGCACTATCTTCGAGCGCTTCGCCATCAGCGGGCCTCTTTGAATTCCACATGACGCCGGATGACCGGGTCGTATTTCCGCAGGCTAATCCGGTCGGGATCATTCCGGTGGTTCTTCCGGGTCACATAGGGTATATCCAGTTCCCGCGGTGGAGCGGAGCCGCACCAGCGGACGCAGGTCATTCTTCTTTGCCATCTCAGAACTTCCTTCCCTTGGCAATGAGGTCAGCGACCACCGCGTCGATTCCGCGGGCATCGATCACCTTGATTCCCCTGGCCGAGACCCTCAGCTTCACGCTGCGCCCAAGCGACGGGACCCAGTAGCGCTTCGTCTGCACGTTGACGTCGAAGCGGCGGGAGGTCTTCTTCTTGGACCAGGGGACGTTGCGCCCGAAGCCGGGGACCGCCCCGGTCACCTGACAGTGTCGCGACATTGTTCTCCTTGAGTTGCGCGACGAATGAACGATAATGATAATGGTTCGCATTCTATCCGCAAGCTGGAGAGGTCCATGATGAAGCCAGGCATCCACCCCGACTACCACCCCGTCGTCTTCCGCGACATCTCAACGCAGGCCACCTACCTGATCCGCTCCACCGTGACCTCCCGGCAGACCATCGAGTGGAGCGACGGCAACACCTACCCCTGGTCGACGTGGAGATCAGCGCGGACAGCCACCCCTTCTACACGGGAAAGGCCCGCCGTATCAGCGTCACCGGGCGCGTCGAGAAGTTCCAACAGCGCTACGGAATCCGGTGAGCACCCGCATCGCCCTGGTCGCCGCGTGGGATGAGGTCGCCCGAGCTGCCGCCACCAGCGCGCTCCTGGTTGATCTGCCCGATGCCCTCGTCATCCAGCACGACCTGTCGCCGGGCGGAGACCTGAGCCGCCGCTGCTGGGATGCCGGCGGTCTGATCGACCAATCATGGATACGCCTGGAACACGGGTGCATCTCCTGCGCAACCCGCGAGGATCTCGTCCCCACGCTGACCAGCGTCCTTCGTGAACGGGCCTGGACCCATGTCGTGGTCTCGCTGCCCCTGACAGCCGCTCCGGAGGCCATCACATGGCCCTCTGGGAGGCGATCAAGCACCACGAGCTCGACGCCCGGCTAGCGGCGGTGCTCACCATCGCCGACGAGACGAGACTGGTCGAGGACGTCTTCGGCGACGACCTCCTCGCCGACCGCGGCCGGGTGGAACGGGCCTTCCGCGACATCCTTCTGACCGACCACGAGGCCGCGGATCTGAGCCACTGGGATTGCGACGACGGCCTGGACCGCTGGCTGGGGTGAGCGCCTGCCGTCTAGGGGAGGCGCCAATTACCGGGGCCGGGGCCGCTGATGCCACAGCTCGTCGCCGCGCCGGTCAGGCTGAGCGCTCCCCAGATCGTCACAGACCTGGAGCAGCAGCTGCTTCGCCTCGCCGTCGGGCAGCGGGCCCAGGTGCTGCCTGGCGAGACTGGCATGGTGGCGCACTTGGGCCCGCGACCGCTCGATGACCGGGTGGGAACGCAGCGCAGTCAGCGCCTCCACAAGGGCAGCGTCGTCGCTCAGATCGCCGGCCAGGAGATCCTTGAGGGGTTGGTCAGCAGGGGTCCTGGGAGTCGGCCAGCAGCAGCGTCGGCAGGGTCGGCACTCCCTCGCGCAGGTCGGTGCCGGGGGTCTTGCCCGTGACGTCGCTGGTGATGTCGATGATGTCGTCGCTCAGCTGGAACACCAGCCCGACCTCCTCGCCGTAGGCGGCCAGGGCGTCCTGGATCTCCTGGGAGGCGCCCGCCACCATCGCCCCGAACAGCGCCGAGGGCGGCGATCAGCGACCCGGTCTTGTCGGCTATCACCTGCAGGTAGTGCTGCAGCGGCGGCTCCCCCTGCGCAGGCCCGAGGGTCTCCGCGATCTGCCCCTGCACGAGCCGGGTGAAGGTCTGTGCCTGGAGGCGCACGAAGTCGGTGCCGAGATCGGCCACCAGGATCGACGCCTTCGCGAACAGGTAGTCGCCGGTCAGGATGGCGATGGAGTTGCCCCACCGGGAGTTCGCGGACGGCGCGGACCGCCGCAGCTCGGCCTCATCCATGACGTCGTCGTGGTAGAGGCTCGCCACGTGGGTCAGCTCCATCACGAGAGCGGCCCGCAACAGGTCCTCCTCGGTTGCCCCGCCGCCGAACTCCGACGCCAGGTAGACCAGCTGGGGCCGGAAACGTTTGCCTCCAGCAGCTATGAGATGACCGGCAACCTCGGTGACGAACGGGGAATCAGCCACGGCGACCCGCCGCAGCTGCTCCTCGAAACGGACCGAGAGGGCTTCGATGTCGAGCGCCAAGGTGACTCCAGAGATCAGCGGATGAACTGTGCGGCACCAGCCGCCAGATCAAGAATGCTACCCGGAACCAACCCAAGGACGACCGTCGCCACAGCGGCCACCGCGACAACAGCCCAGGTCCAGCCCGAGGCCTCGGCCACCGTGCCCCGCTCGCCACGCTCAGCGCCCTTGAACCACATGGCCACCACGACCCTCAGGTAGAAGAAGGCCGCAACGAGGCTGGCGATCACCGCGACCAGCACCAGCCAGCCATAGCCGCCCCGCCAGGCCGCAGCGAAGACCACCAGTTTGCCGACGAACCCCGCCGTCAGCGGGATGCCGGCGAAACTGAGCAGGAACAACGTCATGATCCCGGCGATGAGCGGGTTGGTCCTGCCCAACCCCTGCCAGGCGGCGATCCCGTTGGCCTCTCCCCGGCACGCCGCACCATCGTGATGATGCCGAACCCGCCCAGGGGTCGCGAACCCGTAGGCCAGCAGATGAAAGCAATGGACCCCACCGAGGAGACACCGCCCTGGCTGGTCGCACCGACGGCCGCGACGAGACCGGTCAGGATGAATCCGGCATGCGCGATGGACGAGTAGGCCAGTAGGCGTTTGATGTCCTGCTGCACCAGGCCCACCACCGCGCCGACCACCATCGTCGCCACCGCGACGGCTGCGATGACCGGCTGCCAATCCCAGCGCGCCCCGCCGGTGACGTAGAACACCCGCAGCAGCGCGGCGACGGCCGCCGTCTTGGTGGCGATCGCCATGAAACCGGTGACAGGGGTCGGCGCGCCGGTGTGAGACATCAGGGAGTCCAGGCGTGGAACGGCACGGCGCCGACCTTGAACAGCAAGCCAACGGCAACCATCACCAGTCCCGCCAGCAGCAGCACCCGCGGCGCCTGGTCCTCGACGATGGCCTGCGCCACCCCGGCGTAGCTGAAGGACGCCGCGTACCCGTACAGCAGGGCCCGCCGAACAGGGAAGAACGCGGGAGCTGAAAGCCCCGAGCAGGAAGTACTTCAGCGCCGCCTCCTGGCTCAGCCAGCGCCGCCGCCGCGCCATCCCGCAAAGCAGGTAGAGCGGCAGCGAGAAGATCTCCAGGGCGACGAACAACGTCAGCAGGTCGTTCGCGGCCGCGAACAGCAGCATCCCGAACAGGGAGAACAACAGAAGCGGGAAGATCTCGGTGTGCTCGTGTTCCTGACGCTCCGCCTCCCGCTCCAGCGGCGACCCGGGGACGGTGGCTGCAGAGGCGGCGAAGGCTGAGACCCCACCCGCGACGGTCCGTTCGGCGAACAGCGCCACCGCGCCCAGTCCGGCCAGCAGCAGCAGCGACCAGAAGAAATACGCGGGACCATCCAGGGCGATACTGCCGGGAGCGATGATCTTGAACTGCCCGCCTGCCCAGTTGTAGAGGGTCAGTCCCAGCGCCGTCACAGTCACCAGCGCCGCCAGCCCCGACTGCGTGTGATAGCGGTACCCGCGGGGGATCACGGCCTCGAAGAGCACCCCCAGGGTGGCGCCGACCAGCAACGTGATCAGCGGGGCCTCAAGCAGCCACTCCATGTCCGGGACTTTGATCTCAAGCAGGCTCATCAGTTCTCCTGGATCGTGGGGGCGGGATCGGTCGCGCCGACGGTCTGCATCACGTTCCGGGCCGCCTCATCCGCCACCTGCAGCAGCGGCTTCGGGAAGAACCCGAAGAGGATCAGCAGCACCAGCAGCGGCACCACGGCAAGGCGTTCCCGCAGGCTAAGGTCTGAGCTGACGTGCCTGCTCACGTCGTCACGGACCGGACCGGTCATCGTCCGCTTGTAGACGGTGAGCACATAGGAGGCGGCCAGCACCATCCCGATGGTGAGCACCGCGGTGTGCACCGGGTAGCGCTGCCAGGACCCCGCCATCACCAGGAACTCGGAGACGAAACTGGACATGCCGGGCAGCGCCAGCGCCGACAGGCCCGACATCAGCAGGAACCCAGCCAGCACCGGGGCGGTCTTCTGCACTCCCCCATAGGCCTCGATGGCCGCGGTGCCGCGGCGTCTCACGAGGAAACCGACGACCAAGAACAGCGCGGCGGTGGAGAAGCCGTGGTTGAGCATGTAGAAGACCGAGCCGGCGAGTGACTGCGTGGTGAGCGCGAAGATGCCGAACACCATGAACCCGAAGTGGCTGACGGATGTGTAGGACACGAAACGCAGCAGGTCGGGGCTGGCCAGCGCCATCAGGGCACCGTAAATCATCGAGACGATCGCCCACACCAGGATCAGGGGTGTGGCCCACCGGGAAGCCTCCGGAAAGATCACCAGGCAGATCTTGATCATCCCGAAGGTGCCGATCTTGTCGAGGATGCCGACGAGCATCGTCGACGACCCGGAGGTGGCCTGCTCCGCGGTGTCAGGCAGCCAGGTGTGCAGCCCCGCCATCGGCGCCTTCACGGCGAAGGCGAAGAAGAACGCGGCGAACAGCCAGCGTCCGAGGTCGCTCCCCAGATCGAGGGCTGCCAGGTCACGGATCAGCAGGCTCGGTTCGCCGGCCGCTGTGGAGACGGCATACAGGCCGGCGACACCGACCAGCATCACCAGGCCACCGGCCAGCGAGAACAGCAGGAACTTCACCGCGGCCGCAGCCCGCTCCGGTCCTCCGAACCCCGAAATCATGAAGTACATCGGGATCAGCGTGGCCTCGAACAGCACGTAGAACAGCAGCAGGTCACTGGACATGAACACCAGGAGGGAGAGCCCCTCCAGGGCAAGCGCCAGGGCGAAGAAGGTGCGCGTCGGCCACCGGGAGCCCTCAGCCTCACCGACCCGCCACTCGGCGATCAGCACGAGCGGCGTCAGGATCACGGTGAGCAGCACCATGATGGCGCTCATCGGCTCCAGCTCGAGAGCGTAGAAGGCCCCGATCATCCTGATCCACGGCACCTCCTCCACCAACGGCATCCCACGCCCCCAGGACGAAGACGAAGACGCCGGCGGCGGTGGTGGCGAGGCAAAAGCCCAGCCCGGTGACGCGGGCGGCGCACCGCGCATGCAGGCCAAGACCAGGCTGCCGGCCAGCGGTAGCAACGCGAGGATGCTCAGCAGGGGAATCGAGGTTGATCACGTGCGTTCTTCCTTCCTCAGACCAGCTGCCCGAGAACCACGACTGCACCCAGGATCACCACGCCGATCACCAGGGTCAGGGCGTAGGTGCGGGAGTAGCCGTTCTGCGCCCGCCGCAGCAGGCCCGCCAGGCCCACCGCCCCGTGACCGGAGCCCCGGACGATCCCGTCCACCACGCCCTGGTCCGCGAGGCTGAGCACCGTGGCGACCCCCTTGACCGGGCCCACCACCGCGTAGGTGTTCACTGCGTCCCCGTACAGGTCGTTGCGGCCGGCGAGCACCAGCGGGTTGCGGGTCCTGGGAGGCTGAGCCGGGATCGCGCCGCTGTGCAGCCACCAGCCGAGGGCGACGCCGGCGGCCACGACGACGAGGGTGATCAGACCGATCCAGGTGAATGCCAGCAGACTGGTCTCATGAGGATGCGACCCGGTGGCCGGGGCCAGCCAGTCCTGGATCCAGTTGTTCATCAGCAGGCCCGCGGCCAGGGACGCGACGGCGAGGATCACCAGCGGCACGGTCATCACGGCCGGGGACTCATGCGGATGGACGTTCTCCTGCCAGCGCCTGCGGCCGAAGAAGGTCATCATCATCAGCCGCGTCATGTAGTACGCGGTGATCCCGGCGCCGAGGATCGCCAGCACCCCGAGGATGATGTTGTGTTCGAAGGCCGCCTCGATGATGTGGTCCTTCGGTAGAAACCGGCCGTGAACGGAAACCCGATGATGGCCAGATAACCCATGGCGAAGGTCAGGAAAGTCCACCGCATGGCTCTCGCCAGGGCGCCGAAGTGCCGCATGTTCACGTCGTCATTCATGCCGTGCATCACGGACCCGGCGCCGAGGAACATGTTCGCCTTGAAGAAGCCATGGGTGATCAGGTGGAAGATCGCGAAGGCGGCCCCAGCGGGTCCAAGACCGGCAGCCAGCATCATGTACCCGATCTGCGACATCGTGGAGCCCGCGAGGACCTTCTTGATGTCGTCCTTGGCGGTGCCGATCCAGGCGCCCGCCAGCAGCGTCACGACGCCCACGATCGCGACGGCGAGGGTTGCGGCCTCGCTGACCTGGTAGATCGGATGGCTGCGGACCACCAGGTAGACACCCGCCGTGACCATCGTGGCCGCGTGGATCAGGGCCGACACCGGCGTGGGACCCTCCATGGCGTCCAGCAGCCACGACTGCAGCGGCACCTGCGCCGACTTGCCGCAGGCCCCCACCAGCAGCAGGCAGCCCAGCGGTGTGGCCGTGCCGGCGTCCAGCCGCGGAGCCCCCAGGCTCACGGCCGAGAAGGCGGTGCTGCCGAACAGCGACAGCATCGTGAAGATGGCCATCGCCATCCCCAGATCGCCGACCCGGTTGACGACGAACGCCTTGCGCCCGGCGGCGGCGCGGAAAGGCTTGTGCTGCCAGAAGGAGATCAGCGGGTAGGAGGCCAGGCCGACGCCCTCCCAGCCGAGGAACAGCACCAGGTAGCTGTCGGCCAGCACCAGCGTGAGCATCGCCGCGATGAACAGGTTCAGGTAGGCGAAGAACCTGCGCCGCCGCTCGTCGTGAGCCATGTAGCCGATCGAATAGATATGGATCAGCGACCCGACACCCGTGATCAGCAACACGAACAAGATCGAGAGCTGGTCGATCAGCAGCCCGAAGCCAAGATTCCACGAGCCGGCGCTGATCCAGTCGTAGAGATATAGATTGACGGCACGCTGTCCCTCGTCGGCGCTCAGCATCGAGCTGAACAGCAGCACCCCGATGATGAATGGGGCCAGGCAGCAGGCGGTGGCCAGCCAGTGCCCCCAGGCATCGCAGTGGCGTCCCAGGACCAGCAGCAGGGCCGCGCCAGCCAGGGGGATGGCGATCAGAAGCCAGGCGAAGCTGAACAGCCCCGTGGCGGGTATCGTCGCGACGGTTTCCAACAGCACGGCAACCCCTTCAGAGCTTCAGTAGGTTCGCGTCGTCGACTGAAGCCGAGCGACGGGCCCGATAGACGGCGACGATGATGGCCAGGCCGACCACGACCTCTGCGGCGGCGACCACCATGACGAAGAACGAGGCCACTTGCCCATCGAGCCCGCCGTGCTGACGGGCGAAGGTCACGAACACGAGGTTCGCGGAGTTCAGCATCAGCTCCACGCTCATGAAGGCGATGAGCGCGTTGCGGCGCAGCAGGAATCCGAGTGCGCCGACGGCGAACAGCATCGCCGCCAGCACCAGGTAGGCTTCGGTGCTCACTTGGCCTCTCCTTCCAGTTCAGCGGCGACCTGTCTGATGTCGCCGAAGGCGGTGGACGTCAGGGCGCGCAGCTCGTCGACGAGCCACCACCGCGCCCCGCGTCGTCAGGGGTCCGGCTCACCGAGGTCTTAGCCACCGTCCCGTCAGGCAGCAGGGCGGGCGCGTGGATGGCGTTGGTGCGGGCGTAGACGCCGGAGTTCGGGTCCGGTCCCGGATGCACACCGTCGACGGCATACCGTTCGACACGCGCCGCCATGTGCTCGGCCTGGCGCCGGGGCTCACGGAGCCGGTCACCGTGGGCGAGCACCATCGCCCCCACCGCGGCGGTGATGAGCAGCGCCGAGGTCGCCTCCAGCAGCACGACATAGCGGGAGAACAGCAGCGCGGCCACTCCCTGCGGGTTGCCGCCCTCGGCGGCGTTGGCCTGCTGCAGCCCGGCCGGGCCGCCCACGAAGACCGCCTGCCCGGCGGCGAACACCAGCAGGCCCGCCAGCCCGAGCACCGCGAGGACACCGGCCACTCGCTGCCCCCTCAGGGGTCTCCCGCCACGGAGTCGCGGCTGTCGACGCCGATCAGCATCACGACGAACAGGAACAGCATCAAGATGGCGCCCGTGTAGACGATGATCTGCACCACGAACAGGGAACGGCGCATCCTGCGCGGCGTAGAGGATCGCGAGCCCGACCATCACCCCGGCCATGCAGATGGCCGAGTGCACAGGCTTGCGGGCCACGACGATGCCGACCGCGAGCAGCACCATGACCGGGGCGCACACCACGAAGGCGACGAGCTCACCCGTCAGCGGGGGCAGGGGGATCATTTCACCGCTCCTTGCTCAGGCGCCGTCCGCGTGTCCGGCTGACCGGTGGGCGGCAGCCCCAGGAAATAGTCCGTCTCGTCATCGCCGAGGCGCCGGGGATGCGGAGGCTGCTCCATGCCCGTCACCAGCGGCGCCAGCAGGTCCTGCTTCTCATAGATCAGCTTCCCTCGCGTCTTGTCGGCGAGCTTGAACTCGTTGGTCATCGTGAGCGCACGCGTCGGGCACGCCTCGATGCACATCCCGCAGAAGATGCAGCGCAGATAGTTGATCTGGTAAACGTGCCCGAACCTCTCCCCCGGGGAGAACCGCTGCTCGTCGGTGTTGTCGGCGCCCTCCACGTAGATGGCGTCGGCGGGACACGCCCAGGCGCACAGCTCACAGCCGACGCACTTTTCCAGGCCGTCGGGCCAGCGGTTGAGCTGGTGACGGCCATGGAAACGCGGCAGCGTCACCTTCTCCCTGCCCTTCTGCGGGTAACCCTGGGTGAAGGTCTTGCGGAAGATGGTGTGAAGCGTGATGCCGAATCCGGCCCACGGATCGAAGATGCCCATTACCTCTCCTCGCTCTCGGTCGGCTGGGCGGGCTCGGACCTGATCACCCGGGCCAGCTCGGGCAGCACCTGCCCAGGCCGCGGTGGGACCGGGTAACCGCCCGCGAAGGCGTCGAAGACCTCGTCTGGATCGACTGGCGGCACCCGCTCCTGCTGCTGCTTCCTGCGCGACGCAAAGACGATCAGGATCGCGACGAGGACGATCGCCAGCGCGACGGTGTACCTCGGCGCGACCGCCACCATCACGATCCACAGCAGGGAGATGGGGATCAGCCGCTTCCACCCCAGGTCCATGAACTGGTCGTAGCGGAAACGCGGCAGGGTGCCACGCAGCCACACGAACACGGAGAACAGCAGCTGCACCTTGATCACAAACCAGAGCGGGCCGAGCCAGGCGTTGTTCAAAGGCTCGATCAAGTTCAGCGGCCAGAAGGGCAGGTAGCCGCCCAGGAACAGCGTCGTGCACACCGCGGAGACCGTCGCCATGTTGATGTACTCCGCCAGGAAGAACATGGCGTAGCGGAAACCGGAGTACTCGGTCAGGTAGCCGGAGACCAGCTCGGACTCGCACTCGGGCAGGTCGAAGGGAGCACGGTTGGTCTCACCCACCATCGCGATGCCGTAGATCACGAACGACGGCGCCAGCAGCAGCGCGTACCAGCCCATCATCCCGATGTTCGCCTCGCCCTCCACGAACGGCAGCCGGAAGATGATCGGCGTGCGCTGCGCCTCGACGATGCCGTAGGTGGACATGGTGCCCGCCTGCAGGAACACCCCGACGATGGACAGGCCCATCGCGATCTCGTAGGAGATCATCTGAGCGGAGCTGCGCATGGCGCCCAGGAAGGCATAGGTAGAGTTCGAGGCCCAGCCCGCCAGCACGATGCCGTAGATGCCGATGGATGCGATGGCCATCACGAACAGCACAGCCACCGGCAGGTCCGTGACCTGGAGGCGCGTCGAGACCCCGAAGATCTCCACCTGCCCGCCGAACGGTATCACCGTCCACGTGGTGAAGGCCGCCATCCCCGTGAGGACCGGAGCCAAGTTGAACACCCACTTGTCGGTGTGCTGCGGGCGGAAGTCCTCCTTGACCAGCAGCTTCGCGCCGTCAGCGAGCGCCTGAGCCAGACCGAAGGGCCATTCATGATGGGGCCGAGACGGTGCTGCATCTTGCCGACCAGGCGCCGCTCATACCAGACGTTGAAGATGGTCCACAGCAGCAGGATCACGAACAGGGCCAGGACCTTGATCACGATCAGCCACCAGGGGTCCTGGAAGAACACGTCGTTCATGCCTGATCTCCTTCATCGGTGCTCACCGGCAGCACGTTCACGATGGAACCAGGCGTCACTCCGAGCCGGCCGGGCTCGCCGGGATTCATCGGCACCCAGACCACACCGTCCACCATCTCGGTGATCTCGACGGGCAGCAGCTGCGAGGAACCGGGCGCCTCCACCCGGCACATCCCACCGACCCTCAGGGCGGCGGCCGTCGCCTGCGACATCCGCGCGACAGCCGGGCGGGCGGTCCGGCGCAACGCCACCTCGTAGTCGATGCCGCTGGTGGCATCAAGGGCCTCACGCCAGGATGCGACGACGATGCCGCCCCTGCGCGACCCCGGCATCAAGCTTGCGCGGCACCCCGATGCGCTCGCCCTCCCAGGGCCCGAGCTCCTGGAAGTCAGCCCACGCGGCGGCCTGGCTCCGGAATCCGAGGTTGCACCCGAAGGCATCAGCCAGGGCGGCCAGGATCCGCAGGTCGCTCATGGGGTGCCTCGTGCCCTCGTTGACCAGGGCGACAGGCCGGACCCGCTGCTCCCCAGTTGAGGAAGTGCCCGGCCTGTTCCTCCATCAGGCAGGCGGGGAAGACCACGTCGGCGACTTCCGTCACGGCATTGGCGCGGGTGGAGACGTGCACCACGAAAGACTTCCGCAGCGCATGCAAGGCGGCGTCAGCCTCCGGCATGTCGTGAGGGGTCGACGCCCGCGACGAGGAAGGCCTTCAGGTAGCCCTCGCGGGCCGCGGCGAACTGTTCGGCGGTGCTCAGCCCGGGCTCGGTCGGAAGCGTCTCGGCTCCCCAGGCCGCAGCCATATCGACCCGGGCCTCAGCGGAGGCGACGGGACGCCCGCCGGGCAACAGCCCGGGAAGGCAGCCCGTTGCGATGGCTCCCCATATCGCCGGCGCGGCGCGGCATCCAGGCCAGGCGCGCCCCGCTGAGAACAGCCTTGGAGGAGACCGCCGAGGCAGGCCCGGCTGGCAGGCGGCCCGCTCACCCACGAGGATGATGGTGCCCTCCTCCAGCTCCATGGCCTCCAGGGTCTGCGCCTCCGCACCGGGGGCGACGGGGATTAGCTCTGCGGAGAGCTTCCTCGTGCCCCGGGAGGCGAACGGCGCCAAGGTCGTGACCTTCAGCCCCCTCTTGCGGACCGCCTTCCGGAGCCGCAGGAACACCACCGAGGTCTCGTCCTCGGGCTCGTAGCTGACCAGCACCACGCGCCGGGCGGCCTCAAGGTCCGCGTAGGTGACGTCCATGCCCCGCCCCGCGACCCGGGAGGCCAGGAACTGGGCCTCCTCCGTGGAGAGCCGCGCGGGAGCGGAAGTCGATGTTGTTGGTTCCCAGCACCGTGCGCGCGAACCGCGAGTAGGCGTAGGCGTTCTCAACAGTCAGCCGGCCGCCCGTCAGCACCCCGGCCGCGGGGCCCGCGGCCCGCAGCCCGGCGACGGCAGCGTCGATGGCCCTCAGGCCAGCTCGCGACCTGCAGGATGCCGTTGCGGCGCACCAGCGGGCGGGTCAGCCGGTCCTCGCCGCGTCCCGAGACGAACCCGAACCGTCCCTTGTCGCACAGCCACTCCTCGTTCACCTCGGGGCGTCGCCCGCCTGGTGGCGCTTGACCTGGTGATGGCGGTGGTCGGCCCGGATCTCGCAGCCTCCGGCGCAGTGGTCGCAGGAGGTGGTGGTCGACTTCAGGTCGAACGGGCGCGCCTGGAAACGGTAGGCCGCCGAGGTCAGCGCACCCACTGGACAGATCTGCACCACATTGCCGGAGAAATAGGAGTCGTAGGGGTCCTGCTCGTAGAACCCAACCTGCTGCAGCGCGCCACGCTCCACCAGCGCGATGAACGGGTCGCCGGAGATCTGCTCCGAGAACCGGGTGCAGCGGGCGCAGAGCACGCAGCGCTCCCGGTCCAGCAGGATCTGCGCGGAGATGTTGACCGGCTTCGGGTAGGTGCGCTTGACCCCCTCGTACCGCGACTCGCCACGCCCGTTGCTGAGGGCCTGGTTCTGGAGGGGGCACTCACCGCCCTTGTCGCAGATGGGGCAGTCGAGCGGATGATTGATCAGCAGGAACTCGAGGATGCCCTCCTGCGCTTTCCTGGCCACCGGCGAGCTGACCTGCGTGCGCACCACCATGCCCTCGGCCACCGGCATGGTGCAGGACGCCTGGGGCTTGGGGAAGCCACGCCCGTTGCCGGCGTCGGGGATCTCGACGAGGCACTGGCGGCAGGCCCCCACCGGGTCGAGGAGAGGATGGTCGCAGAAACGTGGGATCGCGGTGCCGATCATCTCGGCTGCCCGGATGATCAGAGTGCCCTTCGGCACGCTGACGGGAACGTCATCGATCGTCAGGGTGACCAGGTCCGGTGTGGGCGCCACCTTGCTGGCCGTGTCGGTCGGCTGACTCACCGGGGACCTCCTTCCGTGGCGAACACAGCACTACGCTCGTATGGGAAGAGCTCCCAGGCCGGCGTGTGATAGCCCTGCTCGAACTCGTCGCGGAAGTTGCGCACCGCACTGGTCGCGCAGGCCACCGCCCCATCCGCCAGGGCGCAGAAGGAGCGGCCGCCGATGTTCTCGCAGACGTCCAGCAGCTTCTCGACGTCCCCCTCCTCAGCTGTGCCTGCCTCGAACTTCGCGAGCAGCTGCACCAGCCACCACGACCCTCCCGGCATGGCGTGCACTTGCCGCAGGACTCGTGCTTGTAGAACTCCACCCACCGCAGGGTGGTGCGCACCACGGAGGTGGTCTCGTCGAAGACCTGCAGCGCCTTGGTGCCGAGCATCGTCCCGGCCGAGGCCATGCCCTCGTAGTCGAGCGGCAGGTCCAGGTGCTCGGGCGTCAGGATCGGGGTGGACGAGCCGCCCGGGGTGAAGAACTTCAGCTGGTGCCCGGCGCGGATCCCGCCCGACAACGCCAGCAGCTGCCGCAGCGTGATGCCCATGGGGGCCTCAAACTGTCCCGGGCGCGCGACGTGCCCGGACAGCGAGTAGATCGTCATGCCCTTCGACTTCTCGGTGCCCATCGCCTGGAACCAGGCGGCCCCGTTGTTGACGATCGATGGCACCGACGAGATCGACTCGACGTTGTTGATCACCGTCGGAGAGGCGTACAAGCCTGCGACGGCCGGGAACGGCGGGCGCAGGCGCGGCTAACCGCGGCGGCCCTCAAGGAGTCGAGCAGCGCCGTCTCCTCACCACAGATGTAGGCTCCCGCGCCGGCGTGGACGATCACGTCGATGTCGTAGCCGAGCCCCATCACGTTCTTGCCCGCGTAACCGGCCTCGTAGGCCTCCCGGACGGCCTGCTGAAGCCGCCGGATCACGTGCAGCACCTCGCCGCGGCAGTAGATGAATGCCTGGTTGGAGCCAATCGCGTAGGCCGAGATCAGCACCCCTCGACGAGGGTGTGCGGGAGGCCATCAGCAGCGGCATGTCCTTGCAGGTGCCGGGCTCCGACTCGTCGGCGTTGACCACGAGGTACTTCGGGTTGGGGTTGTCCTGGGGCACGAAGCTCCACTTCATGCCCGTCGGGAAGCCCGCGCCGCCCCGCCCGCGCAGGCCCGCGTCCTTGACCAGGCTGATCACGTCCGCCTGGGTCATGCCGAGCGCCTTGCGCAGCGCCCGGTAGCCGCCGGTCGCCTCGTAGCGGGAGAGCTTCCAGGACTTCTCCTGGCCCCACTGGTCGCTCAAGACTGGGGCGAGTAGGGTCACTCACTTTGGCTCCTCCCCGGGCACATCGGACGGGTTGCCGGGGTCCGGTGCGCTCCAGCCGTTCTCGGCGGCGATCCGCCCACCGAGGGTGGAGGCGTGACCGGCCGAGGGGCCCCTCGTCGGCGCGGCCGTCGGGGAAACCGGCGAGCACCCGCTCGGCCTTCTGCCACGACGTGATGGTCGCGCCGCGCGGCGAGACCACCTCGTCCCCCGTTCATCAGCGCGTCGATCAGCTCATCGAGCTTCTCGGGGTCATGTCGTCGAAGAACTCCCAGTTGACCATCGCGACGGGCGCGTAGTCGCAGGCGGCGTTGCATTCGAGACGCTCCAGGGACACCCGGCCGCACGGCGTGGTCTGGCCCTCGTCGATGCCCAGCCTCTTCTTGGCGCGGTCGAGGAGGATGTCGCCGCCCATCACCGCGCACAGGGCCGTGGTGCAGACCCCGAGGTGATGGTGCCCGGCGGGCCGGCGCTTGAACATGGTGTAGAAGGTGGCCACCCCGAGACCTGTGCTGTGGTGATCCGAGGATCTCGGCGCACAGCTCGATGCCCCGCGGGCTGATCCGGCCGTCGTAGGGACTGCACCAGATGCAGCATCGGCAGCAGCGCGGAGCGTGCCTGCGGATAGCGGCCAGCCAGCTCGTTCAGCTCGGCGATGGCGGTCTCGTCGAGATTGGTGGACTGGTCGGAATAGTCCACCGAGCCGGACTCGGGGAAGTCGCTGGTGAAGTGACCACTCATCGGTCCACACCTCCAAGAACAGGGTCGATGCTGGCGACAGCCACCACGACGTCGGAGATCATCGCGCCCTCACACATCAGGGCACGGACTGCAGGTGGTTGAACCCCGGGTCGCGGAAATGGGCCCGGTAGGGACGGGTGCCGCCGTCGGAGACGAGGGTGCAGCCGAGCTCGCCCTTCGGCGACTCGATGGCCTGGTACACCTGCCCGACCGGCACCTTGAAACCCTCGGTGACGATCTTGAAGTGGTGGATCAGGGCCTCCATCGACTCACCCATGATGTGCTTGACGTGCTCGTGGCTGTTGCCCTGGCCGTCGGGGCCAAGAGCCAGCGACGCGGGCCAGGCGATCTTCGCGTCGCCCACCATCACGGGCTGTCCCTGGGTGCGTTCCAGCCGCTCCAGGCACTGCTCCACGATCTTCAGCGACTCCCAGGTCTCCGCCAGCCGGATGCGGAACCGGCCGTAGGCGTCCTGGGTGTCCCAGGTGATGACGTCGAAGTCGTAGGTCTCGTACCCGCAGTAGGGCTGTGCCCTGCGCAGGTCCCACTCGTAGCCGGTGGAGCGCAGGATCGGGCCGGTGACGCCCATCATCATGCAGGCGGTCAGGTCCATCTTCGCGATGTTCTGCATGCGCAGCTTAAAGATCGGGTTCTCGTTGCAGAAGACCGCGTACTCGGGCAGGTGCTTCCTCAGCCACGCGATGGTGGTGCGCAGATGCTCCAGCCCGCCCTCGTGGAGGTCATTGGCGACACCGCCCGGGCGGATGAACGCGTGGTTCATGCGCAGCCCGGTCAGGCCCTCCAGGAAGTCGAGGATCATCTCGCGTTCCCGGAAGGCGATGGTCATCACCGTCAGGGCGCCGATCTCCATGCCGCCCGTGCCCATCGCCACCAGGTGGGAGGCGATGCGGTTCAGCTCCATCACCAGCACCCGGAGGATCGAGGCACGCTCCGGGACGTCGTCGGTGATGCCGAGCAGCTTCTCGACGGCCAGGCAGTAGACGGCCTCGTTGAACAGCGGCGCCACGTAGTCCATGCGGGTGCAGAACGCAACCCCCTGGGTCCACGTCTTGTACTCCATGTTCTTCTCGATGCCGGTGTGGAGGAATCCGATGGCGGGACGGATGTGGGTGACGGTCTCGCCGTCCATCTCCAGGATGAGCCTCAGCACCCCATGGGTGGATGGATGCTGCGGGCCCATGTTGACCACGATCGTCTCGTCGCCCCGTTCGGCCTGCTCGGCAGCGATTTGCGACCAGTCACCGCCCCTGGGCGAGGTAGACCCGGTCGGCCTGGGGCTCTTCAGTGGCAAAGATGTCGTTGCTCATCAGCTGTACGTCCTCCGGTGATCGGGGGCGGGCACTGTCGCGCCCTTGTACTGAATGTCGATGCCGCCCAGCGGGTAGTCCTTGCGCTGTGGGTGCCCTGACCCAGTCGTCGGGCATGAGGATCCGGGTTAGCGCCGGGTGGCCGTCGAACAGGATGCCGAACATGTCCCAGGTCTCGCGCTCGTGCCAGTCGGCCATCGGGTAGGTGGCCACGACCGACGGGACATGCGGGTCGGCCTCCGGGGCGGTCACCTCGAGCCGGACGCGCCGGTTGTGGGTGATGGACAGCAAGTGGTAGACGACGTGCAGCTCCGCGCCGGCCTGCTGCGGATAGTGCACGCCGCTGACCGACACGCAGATCTCGAAGCGCAGGTGCGCGTCGTCACGGAAGGCCTGGACCGTCTCCTGGAGGTGCTCACGGGGCACGAAGATCGTCAGCTCACCGCGGTCGAACAGGACCAGGCCGCCGTCCAGGGCGGGGACGAGCTCGGCCGCCCGGGCGGCGATGGCGTCGAAGGGCTCGCCGAAGGGTCCCTGGGTGAGGCCGGGCATGGCGATCTGCCGCTGGATCCTGCCGTACCCGGAGGTGTCCCCCGAGCCCCGGCTCCACATGCCGGTCCTGGTCTCGAAGACGGGTGCCTGCGGGGCGGTCTGATCCTGCCGGGTGATCTCGCCCGGGGTCTCGGTCATCGCATGAGTCCCTTCAGCTCGTGGGTGGCGGGCGCGTTCATGGCCGCCTCCTCGCGGGCCGCGATCGCGGCGGCCTCATTCGGGCCGATCGGGCGCTTGGCGACCTCCTTGCGGAGCTTGAACATGGCGTCGATCAGCATGTCGGGACGCGGCGGGCAGCCGGGAATGTACATGTCGACGGGCACGATGTGGTCGCAGCCCTGGACGATGGCGTAGTTGTTGAACATCCCACCCGACGAGGGCGCACGCCCCCATGGAGATCACCCACTTGGGGTTCGGCATCTGGTCGTAGACCTGCCGCACGATGGGCGCCATCTTCGCGACAGGCGGCCGGAGACGATCATCAGGTCGGCCTGGCGGGGCGAGGCCCGGAAGACCTCCTGGCCCCAGCGTCCCGCGTCGAACCGGGGAGTGCCGTAGGACATCATCTCGATCGCGCAGCATGCCAGGCCCATCGTCACGGGCCAGAAGGACGCCTGGCGCACCCAGCCGAAGATGCCCTCGACGGTGGTCAGCAGGATGCCGGAGGGCAGTTTCTCCTCGATACCCATGAATTCTCCTAATCAGTCCCGGTCCAGCTCAGTCCCAGTCCAGGCCACCGCGCCGTTTGACGTAGAAGTAGGCCACCAGCACCGTCACGATGAAGCTGAGGATGGCGATGATCCCGAAGGTGCCCAGCTGGTGATAGGTGACGGCCCACGGGTAGAGGAAGACGATCTCGATGTCGAAGACGATGAACAGCATCGCGATCACGTAGTACTTCACGGGAACCGGCCCCCGCCGACGGGCTGCGGGGTGGGCTGGATGCCGCACTCGTAGGAGTCGTATTTGGCGCGGTTCTTGCGGCTGGGCCCCACGAAGATGCTCAGGGTCATGGAGATCACCACGAACACCGTGGCCAGCACCGCCATCCCGGCGATGGGGATATAGAGGTTCACTGCAGTTCCTTCCCTTCCGCCTGCCTTGCCGTCTCACGCCGACGGCGCCGCCTTGCACAGGGCGTTGATGATGTGATCCATGGCGTCTCCGTCATGGCTGTCGGTCAGGTTCGCCAGCAGCTTCATGACGAAGCGCATCAGGGTTTTGCGGGGCAGCCCATAGGTGGTGCAGATGCTCATCACCCGCGGGTCGCCGATCAGTTTCACGAAAATGGTGCCGAGCCGGTAGTAGCCACCCAGCCGGGCCTTCAGCTGGGCGCGGTAGCCGTGCAACGCCCGCTCGGCCGACTCCGTGCCGACTCCGCGGGCATGGGCTTCGGCGATGGCGTCGGCGGCCAGTTCCGCGGACTCCATCGCGTAGGCGATGCCCTCGCCGTTGAACGGGTTGACCATGCCGCCCGCGTCGCCGACCAGCAGCAGGCCGCGCCCGTAGACGGGCTGGCGGTTAAAGGCCATGGGAAGCGCGGCCCCCTGGATCTTCCCGAGCCGGTTCTCCTCCCGGAACCCCCACTGTTCGGGGGTGTTGTCGAGCCAACGCTTCATCAGCTCCCGGTAGTCCGTCTTCTGGAACGACTTGGAGGTGTTGAGCACCCCAAGGCCGACGTTGCACGTGCCGTCCCCCATCCCGAAGATCCAGCCGTAACCGGGCATGAGGGTGGACTCGCGGGGCTTGCCATCCCACAGCTCCAGCCACGACTCGAGGTAGTCGTCGTCGCTGCGCGGGGACCGGTAGTAGGTGCGGTAGGCCACCCCATCGGGCGATCGGCGCGTTTGTTGAGCCCCATCGAGACCGCCAGGCGCGACGAGTTGCCGTCGGCGGCGACCACCAGCGGGGCGCGGTACTCGTCGCCGCCGCGGGTGCGGACCCCGGTGATGCGGCCCGTGCGCTCGTCGAGGATGGCCTCGGTGACGTTGGCGCCCTGCACCAGCTCGGCCCCGAACCCGACGGCGTGTTGGGCCATCAGGTCGTCGAAGTCGGCGCGGCGGCGGACCAGCCCGTAGGACGGGAAGTCGGCGAGGCTGGGCCAATCGAGCTGGAAGGGCTCCACGCGACCGCCGTAGACCCGTAGCCCCCTGTTGTGCAGCCAGCCAGCCTCCTGCGAGGTGTCGATTCCCAGCCGCACCAGCGCCCGGGTGGTGCGCGGGGTGAACCCGTCACCGCAAACCTTCTCCCGCGGGAAATGGGTTTTCTCAAGCAGCAGGACACCCAGTCCCCGCCTCGCGAGATTGGCCGCGGCCGCAGATCCGCCGGGGCCCGCGCCGACGACAATGACGTCGGCTTCCGCCTTCGGCATTCGACTCTCCTCGTCTTGCGAACAACAACCCGGATCCTGTCACTGTGAGCCGGATTTTTGAGCCTCAGTCTATGGCGTGCCAACCTTTCTCACCAACCAGCCCACCAGCTATTCAAATTCGCCTCTGACTAGGCATTATGCTCAATCTTTTAGCAACAAAAAGCGTGCGTTATTCCCTTCTAGCCGACTAGGTGTCGCAATCGTGCTCCACCGCCTGCCTGGCCTCCCCCCAGCCCGCCCTCAGCTATCGTTCCCCGGGTGAGCCTTGATTTCGCGACGAAACGGCTGCGCGCCACGACCGTCGCCATCGACGACCCGGGGACCTGTCGCGATTCCTGACCCCGGAACGGGCCACAGCATTCCTGCGCCGGGGCGAGGGATTCGTGACGCTGGGCGAGGTCTCCCGTTTCGAGACGGATTTCCCGGATGCCGCGGACGTCTGGTGGAACGAGGTCAGCGCCCACATCGACCACGACTCGGAGCTGCCCGGGGCCTGGGGTACGGGTCCCCTGGCAGTCGGCTCCTTCGCCTTCGACCCGGATCGCTCCCGCGCACGCTCGGTGCTCATCGTGCCGGAGACCATCATCGGCAGGCGCGACGGGCAGGCCTGGATGACCCGGATCAGCGAGGGCCGGCTCAGCCTCGACCTGCCCGGTCCCGGCGATCCGGTGACACCCCCCGGGGCGATCAACCTGGTGCCCGACGGGCTGTCCGGGCCCCAGTGGGCGCAGATCGTCGCCGAGGTCGTGGAGCGCATCCAGGCCGGCGAGGTCAGCAAGGTGGTGCTGGCACGCTCCCTGCGGGCCAGGGCTGAGGGCCCCATCGACCCGCGCCACATCCTGCGACAACTGCTCAAGACCTATTCAATGGCCTGGGGCTACCTCGTGGACGGGATGGTCGGCGCCACCCCGGAGCTGCTCGTCCGCCGGCACCGGACCCTGGTCACCTCGCGGGTGCTGGCCGGGACGGTATCCCTCGACCCCGAGCACACCGACCCCCTGGGCCGGGCCAGCGAGCTGGCCAGCTCTGGGAAGGACATCTCGGAACATGACTTCGCCGTGAGCTCGGTGGCCGAGGCCCTGGAGCCCTACTGCGCTGCGATGAACGTGCCCGAGGCACCCTCGGTGCTGGCGCTCCCGAATGTCATGCACCTGGCCACCGACATCACCGGCGTGGTGGAGCCCGGCATCAGCTCACTGGCCCTGGCAGCCGCACTGCACCCGTCGGCAGCGGTCTGCGGGACCCCCACCTTCCTGGCGGGAGAGATGATCGCAGAGCTGGAGTCCATGGACCGGGGACGCTATGCCGGACCCATCGGCTGGGTGGACTCTGACGGCGACGGGGAATGGGCTATCGCCCTGCGAGGCGGCTTCATCCACCCCGCACAGTCGGACGAAATCCGCCTGTTCGCGGGCGCCGGGATCATCTCTAACTCCGATCCCGAGGCCGAGCTGGCCGAGACCGAGGCCAAGTTCGCACCCATGCTCCAGGCACTCGGCCTGGCCTGAGAGGCACCAGCAGGGGTCCCGATGGAGCTGGGACACGCCCGGGCGCCCTACCTCTTCTGCAGAAGCATCACCGGCACTGAGCGGCGTCAGCTCGCGCATTCTTATCGAAGCCTTGCCAGCACGACACCTGGGTGCCACGCCCCCTGGGCAGGCAAGGCTGTCTTCATTTCCCGGCTCTGGCCAGGGGCTGGACCGCGACCCTTTCTGGCATCTCCCGGAATCATTTCGCAAGCCTTTTATTTACGAAAGGGATAACGCAGGTAAAACCGGGGCATTTTCGCACGCAATACATGCATTTACCCAAGTCAGCAAAGGTTTATCTTGCTTGCGACTGGCCACATCAGTACGTAACGTAATTGGCGTCAGATGCACAGCAGACGAAAGGTCCTAGAAATGCCAGCCATCACCCCCATCAAGTCCTGCAACACCACCACCTGTGCCTTCAACAACAACGGCTGCACCGCCTTCGCGATCACCGTTGACGGCACCTCGGCCTGCACCACCTTCATCACCCTCGACGCCCGCGGTGGCCTGCCCACCGCCGACGGACGTGTTGGTGCCTGCCAGCGCCTCGAATGCGCCCACAACAAAAGACCTGCTGTGCACCGCCGCCGGCGTCACCGTGACCGACGGGGTCTGCGCCTCCCTACGAACCCCGCTGAGGAACGCAACAGGCCCACAGGGCCAGCCCCGTCTGAAGCAGAGCAATTGACTTGGGCCCCGCACCCGCGGGGGCCCAAGTACCGTCCAGGGACACCGGCGATGAAACTCACGCCGTCCTGCCGCGGGACTGCGTGTTGGCGGGCCGACTGTCAGATACGCCCGTGTGGCCCTGCCACGAGGCGGCCGATCTCGGCTGACAGCTGCGGCAGCGTCTCCGGGTGGTCCTCGAAATCCGCGAATACTGTCGCGGTCTCGTGCTCCCCGATGTGCATCAGCGTGACGCCAGAGCAGTCCACGTCGATGCAGAAGACCTTGTCGATCACGTGCTGGCATAGCCCGTGGGAGCTTGGCTGGATGCTGGCGTGTCCTGGGAGCTCGCCACTGGTCACGGCCCGGCACAGCTGCCGCAGGGCCGGGCAGCCCTGCGAGGCCACGACGTCGTGGGCCCTCGAAATCATCGAACCATGGCTCTGTGGCCTGGCAGAGGGATTCCTGCATCTCCTCCCAGGCGATGGCGGTGACCCCACTGTGGTCGTGCACCAGGACCCGGTCCGTGACCACTAGCCCGACCCGGGTGCCGCTGATCCGCGCCAGCTCCGCAATCCGCTCAGGCAGCTGCTCCTCGTCCAGCAGGCGCGCCACGGCGGTAGCGGGCAGCAGGACGAGCTCGCCCAGCAGATGCGCGGAGGCTGCGATGACCGACAGGATCACATCCTGGCTGTGGCGTATCAGGGTCCATGCGGACCACGGTTCCCACCGGAGGGCAGCGTGGACAGCAGACAGTCCTCGTCCGGCCTGATCGCCACCACGATGTCGCCCTGCCTGGTGAGGCCGTGGGCCACGAAGTCGTACTGGCTGCCCGCCCGCCAGGCGACCAGCGTGCAGGCTGCACCGCCCCTCAGCATTCGCCTGGCCAGGGAACGCGCGTGCTCTGCACCCACCCCCTGGGAAACCTCTGGTGAAGTGGCCATGCGTGCCCGCCTTCCAGCTCGAGTAAGGTAAGCCTAGCTTATGGAAAATCAGGTGGTCTGACCACTGCTCCTGCACGGACCCACCGGGACGCTCAGCGCCGCCGCTGCACCTTGATCTTCTGCCCGGATCGGGCCGCCTTCTGCTCGTCCAGCAGGCGTTGCTGCTCCTCGCGCTGATCCATCAGGCTCTGCTGGTCGATGCCCGAACGCAGGAACAACCAGGTCACCACCGCGATGCCCAGCGAGACCCAGGCGGGCCAGCCGATGATGAGGGGCAGGGTGATCAGCGCGACGATGTCGATGCCGCGGATGAAGGAGAACATCATGCCCGGAGGCATGGCACCGATGCCGACCGAGACCATGGGGCCGCCGTAGTTCGGCGGTTTCGCGCTCACCCACCGGAAGGCGGCCAGCAGCCCGGCGAGGGCGGTGATGAGGGACGACGAGAAGCCAGTGGCCAAGTCGAGCCCGCCGCCGAAGATTCCCCCGAAAGCGGGCATCGTCGCGACCGCCCAGATCAGCGCCAGCAGGGCCGGTATCGTCATGGCGGCCTGCCGGATCTCCCCGGTGAGAGGGGGAAGCAGCGCTGCAGTCCCTTGGTGCGGGTCAGGACCCGCAGCGTATTGCAGAAACCGATCAATGCCGCCATCAGCACCAGGGCCGAGATCGACGGGTTCAGGCCCTCGATGCCGAGGGCATGGACGGCATACGGGACCGCCATGGAGGCAGCCCAGAAGACCAGGGGCCGGGGCGTGCGCCACAGCCGCTGCAGGTCGCGCAGCACGATGGCCATGGCCCCGCTTCCCGAACCGCGCGTCGGCCGGACGTATCCCCGCCGGCGGGCCTGGTCCTCGACGAGGATGTCGCGGACCAGCGCGAAATCCAGGGCAAAGGCAGCCCCCGCATGCCCGCCAGCAGCGACGAGCCCGCGGTGAGCCGCTGGCGGCGCATGTCCCGGAGCCTGACCCAGGCCGGCACGATGGATGCCAGGCCCAGCAGCAGGCCACCTCCGGCAACCGCCCAGGCGAAGTCAACACTCAGGACGGAGGCCGACCCCACCGGTATGAACCCCGCCGAGATCGCCACCAGGAAGACCAACGCCCCAAAGGCCGCGAAACCGATCAGCCACAGCAGCACTGTCGTGATCCACCGCCGCCCACGCCTTGCTCCGCCGCCGCGAACGCCACCAGCCCGAAGCAACCGAAGCCAGCGGCGAGCCCCCAGGTGATGACGTCGGTGCCGGTGCCACCCACCAGAGCCGCGATCAGCGCGCCGAGCCCCTCCGGCCAGGGAGGGCGACGATCACCGACGCCACGAGCCGGCCGGTCAGCACCCTGCGCCGGTCGACATTGCCGTCCATGATCCAGAAACCCTCGGCAGCCGAGGCCACCACCGGGCCGAACATGCGAGCCGCCACCAGGGCCAGCGCCAGGAAACCCGCGACAGCGGCCCAGAGCAGCAGGCCCCGCGCGGCCAGGCAGGACTCAGACGAACAGCTGGAGACGCTGCGCTGGGCCTGCAGGATGGAGCTGATCAGCATGGCGCCGATCACGACCAAGGCGAACACCGCGACGTAGGCGTCCTGGATGGCCTGGAACAGGTTGCGGTCCGCCCGGCCCCGCCGCCAGTCACGCACCAGGAGGCGCAACTGTCTCTCGTCGACCTGGCCAATGACCCCGAAACGGTCGCTCATCGGCGCTCCCCCAGCCTCACCTCACGAGCGCCGATGGCAGCCAGGAGGCTAGGCTCGTGGCTGGCCAGCACGATCGCCAGGCCGTCCCTCAGCTCCTCCCTTGAGACGGTTGCCGAGCCATCTCGACGCCCTCCACATCAAGGCGCTGCTCGGGTTCGTCGAGGATCAGGAGCCGCCGGGGCCTGACGAAGGCGGTGGCGAGGGCGAGGCGCCGCCGCTGGCCGGAGGACAGCGTCGAGGGCAGCTGCCCTGCCTGGGCGACGAGCTGCACCTCCTCGAGGATCTCGTCCACCAGGTCGTCGGGGTCGGCGATGCCGTGGGCCCTGGCCAGCAGGTCGAGGTGTTCCACTACGGACAGGTCGGGGAAGAAGTCGAGGTCGTCGATGACGGTGGCGACATCACGGCGGATCTCCGGGCTGGTCTCCCTCATCTTCACACCGAGCACCTCGATGTTGCCCTCGTCAGGGCGATCCGCGCCCACCAGGCACCGCAGCACCGTCGACTTGCCGGCGCCGTTACGGCCGGTCAGCGCCACCGCCTCCCCGGCCGCCACCTTGAGGTCGAAGCCCTCCACGATGGTCACAGGGCCCGTAGGCCTTCTTCAGTTTTTCAACCTTGAGAACGATGTCCTTCTTCGCCACAGCGACCATTGTGGCGCATCCTCACCGGCGGGTGTCCATGGTCTCGCCCGGTGCGCCCCGCCATGCACGCGGAGCCCCGCCGCAGGCATGTTACGTTCACGATCTCCCCGGCACCGTGTTCTCGTGGCCGGCCCGGGAAGATCCACCAGGCTCGCCCGCAATGATGCGACACCTCAGCGCCCTACTGTCCCCATTCGCGTTTTATGTGTAAGATGCAGGAAAGTACCAATGGAGGTAATTCATGAGCGGCGTTTCCATCGTGTATCCCGAGGCCACAATGCATCCCGGCAAGCTAGAGTTGCTCTCAGCCTGGCTGCCCGATCAGTGGTGGTTCGACGGGGACGCCGAAGATCTGGAGCTCGTCGCCAGGTTCCGGTTCGTCGATCCTGAGGGCGAAGTGGGTCTCGACGGCATGCTGGTGCGCTCCGCTGACGCCGTCTACCACATCCCCGTCACCTGGCGGCCACGCCCGCTCGACGGCGGTGCGCTGATCGGCACGCTCCAGCACTCGGGCTGGGGGTCCGCTACGGCTACGACGCCCAGACCGACCCGGTCTACCTGGACGAGCTCGTGCGGGTGATCCGCGAGAAGGACTCCGACGCCGACATCGTCGCGGCCGGACAGAGCGACCCGATGCCGAAGAACATCAAAGTATTCGGCAGCGGCCTGGTGACAGGCGAGACGTCAGGCTACCCGCATGTGGTGCACAAACTCGTCCGGGAACCCATCAAAGACGTCGTCGGCCAGCTGATGGGCCAGTGGCGGTACCACGACATCGATCGCGTCGACCTGTTGGCCGTCCTGCACTGAAAGTTCCCGCAGGCACCAACCCTTTCCCGCCTTGTCAGCCACGAGCGATAAGGTGTGGCGCATGCAGCCAACCCGTGCCGATCTCGACAAGAAACGTGCCGAGGTCTCGGCCATGTTCGACGGGGTCGCCGCACGATACGACCTGCTGAACTCGCTGCTGTCGTTCGGCCAGGACCGGAGCTGGCGCCGGGAGACCATCGCCGCGGTTGATGCCCGCCCTGGGGAACGCATCCTGGACCTCGCTGCGGGCACGGGCACGTCGTCGCTGCCTTTCCAGGAAGCTGGGGCGCACGTGTTCCCCACCGACCCTGTCCATGGGCATGCTCACAGTGGGCAAGCGCCAGCAGCCGGGGCTGGCCTTCGTGCGCGGCGATGCCCTGGCCCTGCCGTATGCCGACTGCGTGTTCGACGCGGTGACGATCAGCTATGGACTGCGCAATGTGGAGGACACCGCTGCCGCGCTGCGGGAGCTGCTCCGGGTGACCAAGCCGGGCGGACGGCTGGTCATCGCGGAATTCTCCACCCCGGTCAGCCCAGCGCTGCGGGCCGCCTACGCCAAGGGGGTCCTGCGCCTGCTCCCCTCGCCGCCAGGATCTCCAGCAATCCCGTGGCCTACGGCTATCTCGCCGAGTCAATCCTCGCATGGCCCGCGCAGGAAAGGCTGGCGGACCTGATCGCGGACTGCGGCTGGCAGGACGTCGAGTGGAAGAACCTGACGGGCGGCATCGTTGCTCTGCACCGGGCTTGGAAAATGACATTCCAGCTGGACCCATACGCAGCGCGCAGCTGCCCTGTCAAAACCTTCAACGCATTCGATCCCGGCACACCGAAACCGGACGATCCCCTCGACGAGTCGCTCTTGGAAGCGTTCGCGGGCGGCTCCGAGTTCCGCGAATCGACGCTGAACGCACTGTGCCGGTGCGGTGACGTGGTGGACCTGCGCGCCTCAGGGCACGACCCTGCGAAGACCCTGGCGGCGATGGACGCCGGAGCTCCCATGATCGTCGGCGGCTCCCTGGCCCACGACGAGCAGGGACATCGCACTGGGCATCCTGACGCCCTGGTGCGAGGCGACGACCGGCTCGACGGCCGTCCCGGATATTGGCCGGTACGTGTCAAGCCCTACCGGCTGCTGGAGAGACAGCGCAACGCCAAGGAGTTGCGCACCTCCGCGTTCTCCTGCCCCACGATCCTGGACCCGCTCCCGGGATTCCGATTCCGCGCCTACCGGCAAGGGGCGCTGCTGGAGCTGGCCCATCACTGGCGGCTGCTCCAGGCCTGTGGCCGCTCGGCCGCCACGGCGCTGGCCGGCCTGATCGGGTTCGACGACCGGCAGAACGGGATGATCGTCTGGGTGCCCCTCGAACTGCGGTTCCTGCGCACCTTCTCCCGCACCGCACCCAGCGGCCACCGGCTCCGCTCGGCCCTGGAACGCTACGACCACGAGCACGGCTTCCGGGTGTACGTCGCCCAGGAGGCGATGAAACGCACACCAGAGACGACCACTCCCCCGGTCGTGCGCCCCATCCGGGTGCCGGAATGCGAATGGTGTGCCTGGTGGGAGACCTGCCGTCCGCGCATGGATGACGACGACATCTCCCTGCGCATCTCCAAGACCCCCTGGACGTCCGTGAGCTCCAGGCCCTGATGGGGGCTCGGGATCACGACGGTATCGCAGCTGGCCGATGCTGACGTCGAGGCCCTACTGCCCGACTACCTGCCCCTGACCGCGCACCGCGACCGCGCCGAGGCCCGGCTCCGGACCGCCGCCCGGCGCGCCCGGATGCTGAAACGCGGAGTCGCCCTGGAGAAGGTGTCTGTGGATCCGGTCGAGGTGCAAAGGGCCCCGGTCGAGGTGGATCTTGACATCGAGACCGATGAGGGTGACCGCACCTACCTGTGGGGGCCCTCCTGACCAACCGCGGCGCGGGGACGCAGAAATACCACCACTTCAGCTCCTTCAGCTATCTCTCCCCCAGCGCCGAGGTGGAGGTGGCGGCCAGTTTCGCCCGCTGGCTGGTGCGCCTGGCCACCAGGCATCCCAGCCTGCTGGTGTACCACTACTCCGACTACGAGTAGTGCACCTGCGCCGCCTGGCGCAGCGGAGCGAACACCCGGACCTGCTGGCGGCCTGCGACCTGGTGAAGGAGCATTTCGTCGACCTGTTCCAGGTGATCCGCGACAACTTCGTCGCCGTGGACGGGCTCGGCCTGAAGGTGGTGGCCAGCAAGGGAGCAGGCTTCTCGTGGCGCGATGAGGAGCCAGGTGGCCTGAACTCGCAGACCTGGTTCGCCACGGCCGTCGACGGCCCCACCGCCAAGGACCGGAAGGCGGCCCGCAAACGCGTCCTCGAATACAACGAGGACGATGTCCTCGCGACCTGGCATGTCCGGGAATGGCTGGAGCAGTTCGACTCCCTGAAACACGCCAGGGCACCGCGATACGCGGCAGCGGAGTCCCCAGCCGGTGGCTACAGTGGTGAGTACAGTTATGCATCGTGCGCTCCTCTGACGAGATCATGGCCAGGCAGAAGACACGCGTGCGTTTCCGCAGTGCGGACATGGATTTCATCTTCAGCTACCTGCTGGGCATCTCTAGCCTGTTCGGCGCCCACGGACCGCTCTTTGCCGCGGCCAGCCGGATCCGCAACGCGAGGGCCTCCGACTGGCGGCGTGAGTTCGGCGCCCTCGCCGACCGTGCCCAGCATCACACCGCCAGCGCCGCAGGCTGTGCTGAGGAGGCCCGGCAGTGGGCCCCTAACCGACTGCTACGCCAACCGCGCCGTCCTGCAGTTCACCGATCCCGCCGCACCGGAATTTACCGAGCGCTGGCGGCGCATGGAGGATGCCTTCGCCACCGCGATGCGCTGGTGGCGGGCTCCGGTCACGGCCATCGAGGTGCCGTTCGAGAACAGTTCACTGCCCGGGTATCTCCTGAAGCTGGACGATAAGCCACGGCCGGCCATCACCATGATCGGCGGCGGGGACACCAGCCGGAGGATCTGTTCGCGTTCGTGGGCCTGGCAGCCTGGCAGCACGGCTACAACGCGATCATGGTGGACCTTCCCGGACAGGGCCACACCCCCGCCCGCGGCCTGACGTTCACCACTGGCATGCAGCGCCCCGTCTCCGCCGTCATCGACCACCTGTACGCGGAGATCCCGGCCACGACCCACGTCGCGGCATATGGCGTCTCCGGCGGCGGATATTTCTCCTGCCAGGCCGCCGCCACGGATCCCCGCATCGATGCCTGGGTGGCGGCCACTCCCATCTACGACGTCGCCGAAGTCTTCCGCAGGGAGTTCGGGGTGGCCCTGCGGGTCCCAGGGCCTCTCCTGAAAATGGCTGCTCACGCTCACAGGCCGCGTGAACGAGGCCGCGGAGGTGAACCTGCGGCGTTACGCCTGGCAGTTCGGCACCGCGGATTTCGTCAGCGCCGTCGAGGAGGTGCTCCAGCAGGCCCAGCCCGTCGATCACAGCCGCATCACATGTCCCTCGCTCTTCCTCTACAGCACCGGTGAGGGCCCGGAGCTACGCCGGCAGCTCGATTTCCTGGAGCACAGCCTCACGGAGCGCGGGGTACCGGTGACCTCCCGCGTCTTCACCGCCGCCGATGGCTGCGAGGCGCACTGCCAGCTGAACAACCTGCGCCTAGCCCAGGCCGTCATCTTCGACTGGTTGGGCACGCGTTTCCCGGCGCCGCCAGAGGCTTGAGGCCGCCAGGCCAGGATGGGGACCACCACGCAGCGTCCCGGTTCCTCACGGATCCGGGCGTGAGAAGCGATGGGATCACGGCATCCGCTGATCCGTGAATCGCTCCCGCACGGTACTGCTGGTGACCTCCCAGATGCGGTCTATGGCAAGACGCGCTAGGAAATCGTCGTCGTGGCTGACGACGATCAGCGCGCCGCGATAGGCATCGAGGGCGGCGACGAGGAGATCAACGGTTGCGAGGTCGAGGTTGTTGGTGGGCTCGTCGAGGATCAGCAGCTCCGGTGGCGGGTCGGCCAGCAGCAGGGCTGCGAGGGTGGCGCGGAAACGCTCGCCGCCCGACAGGGCCGCCACGCGGCGGGTGACCGCGAGGTCACGCAGGCCGAACCGGGCTAGCCGGGAGCGCAGCTGCGCCTGGCTGGCCGACGGTGCAGCTCCGCTCACGGCTTCCAGCACCGAGGCTCCACCCGGCAGCAGGGCCAGCCGCTGTGGCAGATAGCCGACCCCTATGGGTCAGCACCCGTCCCGTAGCGCCACCCGTCAGCAGCGCATCCAGCAGCCGGGTCTTGCCCGCGCCGTTGCGTCCGGTGAGCGCCACCCTCTCGGGTCCCTGCTAGCACCAGGGGCGGCTCAGCGGAGTTCACCTCCACCAGGCGCCGCGAGGCAGGCAGCCGCAGCTGCGGCAGGTCGATGGCCACGGCGTCGCCCTCCCGCAGCCGGGACTCCGCCTGCTCGACGGCGTCTTGCGCCCTGCCCGACCCGCTGGTCGGCCAGTTCCCGCGCCCGCCCGCTGGATCCCTCGGCGCGGTTGGTGAAGTAGTCGCGCTGGGCCTTCTCCACCCCGCGCCGCTTGGCGTCCCTGGATACCCGCTGCTGCCGGGAGGCCTTCTCCAGGGTCGCGATGCGCTGGCGCCGCGCCCGGCGCAGCTGCTGCTCCGCCTCGCGCAGTTCCCGTTCCGCGGCCTGCCGCCCCGCAGAGACCGCCGCCTGGTGGACGTCCCAGTTCCCACCGGTCAGCTGGATGACACCATCGCGCACCTCGGCGATCGCGTCAGCACGGCGCAGCAGCTGAGGGTCGTGGCTGGCAACGATGACGGCGCCACGCCACCGGGCGAGCAGGTCGTAGACGCGTGCGCGACCGTGGCGGTCGAGGTTGTTGGTGGGCTCGTCGAGGACGGCGATGCCGCAGCGCCTGACCTGCAGTCCGATCAGCGCGACGAGCATCGCCTCGCCGCCCGAGAGGGAACCGACGCTACGGTCCAGCCCGAGGCTGAGCCCCCGCGGCGGCGAGCTCCTCCCCCGCGCGGGCCTCGATGTCCCACGCGTCTCCGACCACGTCGAAGTGCCGGGGATCGGCGTCACCCCCGGCGATGGCCCGCAGCGCGGTGAGCTGGGCCCGGATCCCGAGCAAGTCAGCGACCTGACCGCCGGTCGCCAGTGTCAGGTGCTGGGGCAGCAGATCCACAGCGCCGTCCCGGATGATGGTCCCCGCGGTGGGGGCGAGTTCACCGGTGATGAGCCGCAGCAGCGTCGTCTTGCCTGACCCGTTGCGTCCGACGACGCCGGTGACCCCCTGTGTGAAGGAGGCAGTGACGTCAGTCAGGCAGGGTTCGCCATCCGGCCAGGTGAAATGGACGTGGGAAAGAGAAACGTGTGAGGCATGGAACTCCGATCGGTCAGCAAGATGCGCTGAGCCGGAGCAGAGCTCCACGGCGTCAGCGCGGGTCAGATGCCGACGCGATCAGTCAACGGAGTTCTCCTTAACGTGGGGGCGTGGCAGAGACTAGCCGATTCCGGGGAAACCGGCCAGTGAAGTTCCTTGTCTATGGTCCTATGGGCTCATCTGGCAGGTTCTACGAGCCTGGCCAGGACGCTGTGCAGCGACGCCCTCACATCGCCGGGGCACATCACCGAGTTGTCGCCATGGAACAGTGGGTTCCTGCCGGCCTCCATGGAGCGCGTGAAGACGACCACCTGGCCTGCCTCCCAGAGTTTCAGAACGGGCATCCCCGCGGCTGGGAAGCCCGGCTCGCCGGCCGCCGGGTTGACCGTGTCGCTGGCCCCAGCGACCAGCACCACGTCCGTGTCCGTGAAGCAATCGTTGGCCTCGTCCACCTCCAGGACGCTGTCATAGGGCACCCCAGCCTCGGCCAGGAGCACATTCATATGCCCAGGGAACCGGCCGGCCACCGGATGGATCGCGAATCTGACCCTGATGCCACGCTCCCGCAGCCGCGACGAGATCTCTGCAATTGGGCGCTGGGCCTGCGCCGCGGCCATATCGTGGCCGGGCACGATCAGCACCGACCGGGCGCCGGCGAGCATCGTGGCCACGTCCGCGGGATTCACCACCCGGGGTTCCTCCCCCACCCCAGAGTCCAATACGTTCGTATTCTTGAAGGCGTCCAGGAGCGCAGCGCCGGGCGGTCGGCTCATGGACCGGCACATGTCATAGGCCAGGACCGCGCCGAAGACCCCGGCCAGGGCACCCGCGATGACGAGGACGCTCTGGTCTAGCAGGAGCCCAGCGAGAACCACCGCCCACCCGGAGCAGGAGCCGAGCGCCGCGACGGCCACCGGCACGTCAGCACCGCGGGGAACGGCCGCCAGGTGGTACCCCAGGGCCAGCGAGGACAACACCAACAGCAGCAAAGGGATCAGCGAGGGCGTCACCACATACCACCAGCCGAGTCCCACCACGACGGCAGCCACCGCCAGGCCGGTCCAGACCCCGCCGGGAGGCGTCAGAACCCTGACGGCAATACGGTCGTCCTGTCTGGCCCAGGCCACCAGCGAACCGCCAAGGACCAGCGCCCCGGTTGAGAGCCCCAGCACCACCTCGGCGGAATACAGCGCACCAGACTGCGCGGGCACGAGGTGCGCGTTGAGGGAAACCAGCATCGCGGTGGCGCCGGAGAGGCTCTGGAACAGCGCGGCCAGCCCCGGCACCGCGGCCATCTCAGCCCTGCGACCCTTCCAGGTGCCGATGACGGCGCCGGTGAGGACCGCGGCGCACAGCAGGGCCGCGGAATCCCATAGGGCGCTGCCGGCGGCGAGGCCGTCGTGGGCGATGGCGACGCCCGTCGCGACCAGCGCAAAGACCATGCCGAGGATGCCGAAGGCAGTGCTCCTCCTGGCGGTCTCGCGTCTACGAAGCCCCGCCAGCGCAAGGATGAACATCAGCCCCGCCGCGATGTGGGTGGCCTGCACGAAGTTACCCAGCACGGCTCAACTCCTCCGGAACAAGGTGAGCATGCGGTGGGTCACCGTGAAGCCGCCGGAGACGGCGGCAGAGGCGAGTGCCACGGCCACAAAGGCGATGGTCTTGACCAGCCAGTCGCCGTGCGCCAGTTGCGTCATGGCGGCGGCGAGGATGACCCCGCACACAGCGTTGGCGAGGCTGAGCTGCGGAGTCCGGAGGGCATGAGTGAGGTTCCAGGACACGTAGTACCCGGCGGCGACGGCCAGGGTGAGGATGGCCGCCAGGCCCACGAGCTGCGATGGCGCCACCGTCAGCAGCGCGATCAGCGCCACCGCGCCAAGCCCAGCCCAGGCCACCGGCAGCCACCAGGGCCGCGATGGCTTTGCGGACACAGCCATGGACCTATCTTCCGCAGCGGACTCCGGGCCGCTCAGCGTAGCTGCCTGGACGGGGGCGGCGGGAAAGTCACCTCCCCGGCGTGGACGACGGTCATGGTGCGGATCACCTCGTCATCGACGTCGATGACGAGCTTCCCGTCCCGCTGCGGGGTCATGAGCTTAAGCAGATTCACAAGATGGGTGCCGTAGAGCTGCGACGACTGGCCGGGAAGACGGGACGACAGGTCGCTGTACCCGATGATGGTGACCCCCATTGCCGGTGACATGGCTCTCGCCAGGGCGGGTGAGCTCGCAGTTGCCGCCGGCGGAGACCGCCAGGTCGACGATCACCGAGCCCGGTCTCATCGACCTGACCATCTGGGCTGTTATCACCTTGGGCGATAGCTCGCCCGGGATGGCTGCTGTGGCGATGATGATGTCGGCCTCGCGCACCTGGGCCGCGTACAGCTCGGCATCCTGCGCCACATGGCCGGGCTGGCCAGCCCGCAGGAAGGTGGCGCCCAGGGAGCTGACCTGCCCGGCGGCCTCGGGGCGCGGGTCAGTGGCCCGCACCACGGCACCCAGCGATGTGGCTGCCCGGATGGCGGCGAACCCGGCCACACCCGCGCCGATCACGAGGACGGTTGCGGGCGGTTCCTGCCCGCAGCGGTGGCCTGGCCTGTGAGTTGCCGCCCGAAGGCGTGGGCGGCCTCCACGACGGCCCGGTAGCCGGAGACGCCCGCCAGCGAGCTGAGGGCATCGAGGGCCTGCGCACGCGGGACTGGTGGCACCATGTCCATGCTGAGGGGCGCTGATGTCCTGGGCAGCGATCCGCCCTCGTCAGACTCGGGTCCTGCTGGGGGCGGAGAATGGAGATCAGCGTGGCACCCCGGCGCATCTCCAGCAGCTGTGTGTCGGAAGGCGATCCGATGGTGAGCACGACATCACGATTCCAGGCATTTCGACGATCACTCCCCCGACCTCACGGTAGGCGTCGTCATTGAATGAGGCTCCGAGACCGGCTCCTGACTCCACAAACACGTGATAGCCGAGTTTCCGCAATTGGGAAACGGTTTTCGGAGTGGCCGCGACACGCATGTCACCCGTCTCCCGAGGTACACCAACGTCCATGGGCGCCAACGCTATCGCCCACCGCAGGGGACACGCATCCGGATTCCCATAAGAGATTCCCGGCCAGCGTGGCGGATCCCCGCCGACGAATTGCTGGGGCTGAAATCACATAGGGCGGCTGGCCTTTCAGGCCAACCGCCCCAGAGTCTGGACCGGACCGGGAACGCCTCTCGGCGAAAGGCCGCTCGCAGCGGCTAAAGGTGGAGCCCAGGGTTACCGCGATCCGGCATGACCAATCATAGCGTGAGCTTCTAAGATCACCAGAGGGTCCCGGCGTACCAGGACCGGGCACATCCCTCCAGGTCCGCGGCGCGCTGATCCCAGCGCAGGCCAAAGCCGTCGGCCAATGATGGCAGCCCGGGCGCACAAGTCGCCGAAATCCCCTCATACTCTCCAGCTAGAACGCTGCGGACCTCTTCGGCAACAGGACCCTCGGGGAGTTGCCGCTCTCATCTGCCGCAACCTCCACAGAGCCCCCAGGCAGCGTCACCGCAGCAGCCTGGGACCAGAGCTCAAAAGGTCTTCAATACCCTCGGCGGCTATGTACTCCACCAGCCGAGTGCGCACCGCGGGAACTGCCTTATCCCCCACTAGGTGCACGAGCACCGCTGCGGTGTCGTGAGCTGTACTGCTCGCGTCCGCAGGATCCCCGGAACCCTCGAACTCTTCAAGGATGTCGCTGGGCCGTCGTACGGGTTTGTGAAACTGACGCACTTCGTTTTCCCTCCTTGAATGAGTATTCATTCGCCACTCCTGAAGGCTAGTCCCGACCAGTATCAATATGCAGTAACTCTCGGCCAGAGCTTGGTTTGGCAAGTATCTGACGTAGAGATTGTATGCAGGTAACTTCTGCCGTCCGCCACCCCATCGAACGGGCCACTGAACCCTAGTTCAACCCCTTGTGAAACCCGGAAGACACGATCGAAGGCAGCCGCGAAAACGGGTTGCCCGGGCTCCAGTGACGCGAAGATTGTACCCCCTTGGTCATCCAAAAGGATGACACGTAGACACACCTCAGGTTCATGGCGCGGAAAGATCAGCGCGCCGAGATCGTGCTGGAAGGTGAGGTCGCCCAGCAGCACCGTCGTCGGGGCCCCGGTTGCCAGGGCGATCCCGGTGGCGGTGGCAACCGTGCCGTCTATCCCGGCCAGCCCGCGGTTCGCCCAGCAGGCGCCGGGGTGCGGATTGACCGGGGCCACGTCCGCGTAACGAATACTGGAGCTGGCGCCGAACACGAGGTTCTCACCAGGCCGCATGGCCGCGACCACCCTCGGCCGCCACCGACTCGCCCGTCAGCTGCGGCGGCAGTGCCGGTGCCGGCTGCTGCCAGCGTTCCAGCCAGGCCGGATCCCCGGAGGCAGCAGGACGCGGTCGACCACCCGGGCGGCGGCATGACCGGGGTCGGCCCAGTCAGCATGCGAGGCGACCACGATCAGCTCGACGTCCTGCCGGGCCAGCAGCCCTGAAACCGGCCGGGACAGCGTCGGATGGCCGAACACCACGACACGCTCGATCTCATCCGCCAGGACAGGCAGCAGCTCCCGGTAGCGGGCGATGGCCTTCCCGGCGCGAGCATTGCTGGAGGGTTCGGCCAAGAGGGGCACGCCCGCGGCCTCGGCCGCGGCGCGCGCCTCCGCCCCCACCGCGGGGGGAGCGTCACCGGCGAGCACCACGGTGCGGGCCATACCGGTCGCCCTCGTACACCTCGGCTCCGCTGCTCGGCGCAACCACCGGACGCACCAGCTGCGGGGCAGGGGCGCCGACGGCGGCATCGACGAGCGGGACATCGAACTCCACGTTGACCTGCACGGGCCCGGGACGGCGGGTCCGGGTCCCGGCGGCCAGGGCACAGGCGCGGGCGATGGCCGCCCGCCAGGCCGTCTCCCGCCGGTCCCGGAAGCGAGCCGCAGCACGCCGACGGCGGCGGGACCGAGGATCCCCAGCTGGTCGCAGGTCTGGTTCGCCCCGTGCCGACCAGGGTGGCGGGCCGGTCTGCGGTCAGTAGCAGGGGGACGCCCGCCGCGCGGGCCTCCATAGCCGCGGGCACCAGGTTTCCCACGGCCGTCCCCGAGGTGGTGACCACCGCCACGACATTCCCCGAGGCCTTCGCCAGGCCGAGGGCGGTGAAGGCCGCGACACGCTCGTCGATCCTGACGTACAGCCTGATCAGGCCAGAGGCCTCGGCCGCGTGGAGAGCCAGGGACAGGGGCGCGTTGCGGGAGCCGGGTGCAAGCAGCACATCGCGGACCCCGCAGGCCAGCAGGGCCTCGACGATCACCTTCCCCAGCAGCGGTGATCTCATGGAATCCCCACCCCGGCGATCGCGGCGACCCGGCGCAGCCTATCCAGCCACCACCGCTCGGTGGCGGCATCGGCTCGGCAGGCCGATAGCGCCTCGGAGCTAACGACGACGGGGCGCACCTCCAGGTCGCCCCCCATGGGCAGCAGCGGCTGCGCGGTGACGTCACGGGACAGCAGCCGCCCAGTCTCTAGGCCGCAGGCGAAGGGCAGCTCCGGCAGGGCGGCGGCCAGCCGGAGCCCTGCCTCCAGCCCGACGGAGGTCTCGACGGCACTGGAGACCACCACGGGCAACCCCAGCCGGTCCGCCAGGCCGAGGCAGGCCTGCGCACCGCCGATTGGCTGGGTCTTGAGCACGATGACATCCGCTGCGGCGAGCCGGCGTACCCGCATGGGATCGGCAGCCCGGCGGATGGATTCATCGGCTGCGATCGCCACCAGGAGTCCAGGCGGCGGTGAAGTGCGGCGAGCTCCTCCACGCTGGCGCAGGGTTGCTCCACGTATTCGAGGCCGAACTGTGCGAGCTTCCGGATCGCGGTCTCGGCCTCGTCCACCGGCCAGGCCCCGTTCGCATCGACGCGGATGGCTCCCTCAGGCAGGGCGGCCCGGGCGGCGGCCACCCGGGCGACGTCGTCATCGAGGCTCTGGCCGGGAGCCGCGACCTTGACCTTCAGCGTCCGGCATCCGGACTCTAGGACCCGGCCGGCCACCTCGCCGGGCGCGATGGCCGGGATGATGCCGTTGACCGCGACACGGCCCCGCAGCGGCGCCGGATGGCCCTCACGGGCCACGGCAACAGCGGCCCGCAACCAGGCAGCGGCCTCCTCGTCGGCATATTCACGAAACGGGCTCCACTCGGCCCAGCCCGCCTCACCCTGGAACAGGATCCCCTGCCGGCGGCGGATCCCCGGAACGGCACCCTCAGCGGGATGTCGAAGACGATCACCGGCCGACCACCACGCCCACCAGCAGGCCGAGGGCCATCACCAGCTCCGTGACGGAGGTGGCCTGGAGCATCGAGATCAGGTCGCGTCCGGTGGCGCCCGCCAGGAGGCGCGCGGCCGGACCAAACAGCAGGACGAACCCCAGCAGCCCCAGCGCCGCCCAGGGAGTGGTCAGGGCCATCACTCCCAGCACCGAGACCGCGCCGATGACCAGCAGCACCACGAAGAACACCCTGGTGCCTGCGTCGCCGAGACGGGTGGCGAGGGTGCGTTTGCCCGATCTGCTGTCGGTGGCCAGGTCACGGAGGTTGTTGACCACCAGCAGGGGCGCTGGCCAGCGCCCCGATCCCGGTCGCCGCCACCCACGAGGCCGGTGGCGCTGACCCGAAGGTGACGAAGGTGGTGCCGACGGTGGCGACCAGCCCGAAGAACAGGAACACCATGACCTCCCCGAGGCCGCGATAGCCGTAGGGACGAGGCCTCCGTGTAGTACCAGGCCGCGAGGATGCTGGCTGCCCCCCACCAGCAGCAGCCACCAGTGCCCGGTGATGACGACGATCGCACCGCCCAGCACCGCAGCCGCCCCGAAGCACAGGAAGGCGGCCCGCTTCACGCTCCCGGGGCGGGCCAGCCCCGAAGCCGTGAGCCGCACGGGACCCACGCGCACATCGTCGGTACCGCGGATGCCGTCGGAGTAGTCGTTGGCGTAGTTGACCCCCACCTGCAGCGCCAGCGCAACCCCGAGACAGAGCAGGGGAAGCAGCACCAGCCGCCAGAGGGGCGGCGAGGAACGGACTCGAAACCCGCGGCCACCCCCGCCAGAATGGGGGGCCGCGGCGGCGGGAGAGTCCGGGGCCGGGCACCGGCCACCCAGTCGGCGAGGCGGGTGCGCTGGCGGGAATCGGATGGCTCACGACGGCTCTGCTTCCCGGCCTCGCCCGGCTCCGGCGCAGCGCCCGGTGCGCCCTCCTTCTCAAGCCTGGCCATGATCGCACCTAGATGTCACTGGCTTGGCCGGCGCCCCTGTCGGCGGAATCTCTGAGTTCATGATTGCAGCAATGCTAATGGCAGACGCGCGGAACAAAGGTCATTCAGCGCCGCATGGTCGGGTTTGCCGCCCGGGGTGCGGGGGATCGAGGTGACCACGAGCTGCCTGGGCAGCCAGGTCCTGGGCAGCGACCGCGACAGCGCGTCGCGCCAGGTTCCCAGGTCGCCCCGGGGGCGCGAACAGCACCACCCGCTGCCCCCATTCCCCGTCGGGGACGGCCAGCACCGCGGTCTCCGGGTCGAGGCGGGCAGCGGCGGCTCCTCACCTCGGCGAGGTCAACGTTCACCCCGCCGGAGAGGATCACATCATCGACGCGTCCCGTCACGACGAGCCTGCCGGCCTCCCAGCGTCCGCGGTCGCGGGTGAGCAGCATTCCGCCGGCCAAGACCTCAGCCGTGGCGGTGGGATCATCCAGGTAACTGTCGAAGAGCGTCGGGCCCTAAGATCACCACGCGCCCGTCCCGGGCCCGACCCCGACCCCCGGCAGCGGCTCACCGTCCCACAGCACACCCCCGCAGGTCTCCGACATGCCGTAGCTCTCGACGACGGCCAGCCCCGCGGCCCCGGCGCGTTCCCGCAACTCCGGGCTGAGAGGCGCGCCGCCAAGAAGGATCAGGTCGAAGGCCCGCAGCAGACTGGTCGTGGCTGGGTTTTCCAGGGCCCGGTGCAGCTGGGTCGGAACCAGGCTGATGGCGTCGCCCTCACCGGTCGGGCGCAGGCCGTCGAGGCTGGTCGCAACGACCGGCGACCGGCGTCCCGCCAGCGCCGAGCGCACCTGCACCATCAGCCCGGCAACATAGCGTCCGGGCAGCGCGAGATGCCAGGTCAGGTCGCATCCGGCACGTTCCCGCGCGGCCTCGGCGGCAGCCCGCAGCGCTGCCCGGGAGAGCACGACCCGGCGGGCGGTCCCGGTGGTCCCGGAGGTCTGCACGACCGCTCCCACGCCCTCCGGCAACCGGGGCGCCGGACCGTCCGCCAGCCACAACGCGGACTCACCCGCCAGCATCCGCGCCACCTCCAAGCTCATACCCACCACCTGTGCGCCACAGTAAATCGCCTGACCATAACACCGCCTCCGGGAGTTAGAATTGCAGCGTGCTCAGGGTGCTGTCGATCATCGCGATTGTGATGCTGACCATCTACTGCGTCGTCGAACTGGCCCAGACCAAGGGGACCCGCGTACGCGCCATGCCCAGGTGGCTGTGGTTGTTCGTGGTGGTCTGTGTCCCGGTGATAGGGCCGTTTGTCTGGCTCTTCGCGGGACGGCCCACCTCTCGTCCGCGGCCACGCCAGCTTGGGCCTGATGATGACGAGGACTTCCTGCGGGGCCTACGGTGACCGCCTGGAAGTCTCACCCAAGCACGTCATCGCGCCCCGATCCTGGACCGAAAGGACATCTATGTTTGCCGCTCCCGATGCCGTGAGCACCTGGCTGAAGTCGATAGCCGCCGAGTTCGAGGCCCGCATCGACGAACTCGACGGACTGGATGCCGCCATCGGTGATGGTGATCACGGCACGAACATGGCTCGCGGCCCTGGCGACCGCGGCCACGATTGCCCCTGCCCCTGGGACCACCACCCGCCAGTACCTGAACCAGGTGGGCATGGCCCTGGTGAGCTCCGTCGGCGGCGCGTCCGGTCCGCTGTACGGAACTTTCTTCCTGCGCGTCGGGCAGCTCTGGCAGTCGCCGCACACGGTCTCCAGCATCTGGCAGGCCCTCAAGGCCGGCCGCGACGGGATCGCCTCACGGGGCAGAGCAAAGGCGGGCGACAAGACGATGCTCGATGCCCCTGTGCCCTGCCATCCAGGTCCTGGAGCACGCCGCCATGGAACGCGACGAGGACGCCGCCACCACCCTGACACGGGCCGCGGCAGCAGCCCAGGCGGGCGCGGAGGCCACCCGTGGCATGCGGGCCCGCCGGGGCCGGGCCGCGCACTTCGGGGAGCGGTCCGTCGGTCACCTCGACCCGGGTGCCGTGTCGATGGCGATGATCCTCGACAGCGCGTCCCGGCACCTGATCTGATCATTTCCTGCCCCGGTGTGATCATCGGGCGCGGCTTCAATAGGCTGCACGTCATGGTTTCCACTACCGCACCTCACAAGGCCGTCATCCTCGCTCGCGGGCTCGGGTCGCGTATGCGCAAAGCCGCCAGCGGCGTCGCCCTGACCGCTGAGCAGAGCAAGGCTGCTGACGCCGGGGTCAAGGCGATGATCTCCCTCGACGGACGTCCGTTTCTGGACTATGTGATCTCCGCTCTGGCGGATGCCGGCTTCACCGAGGTCTGCCTGGTGATCGGGCCCTGAGCATGACCTGATCCGCGACTACTACGACGACGTTGCACAGCGGCGTGTGAGGATCTCCTACGCGGTGCAGGCCGAGCCCTCGGCACCGCGAACGCCGTGCTGGCTGCGGAGGAGTTCGCTGGCGATGACCGGGTGCTGGTGATCAATTCCGACAACTACTACCCCACCGAGGCGCTGGCCCTGCTGAGGGAGGTGCCCGGCTCGGCGCTGGTCGGCTTCACCCGTGAGGGAATGCTGGCCAGCTCCAACATCCCCGCCGACCGGATCGCAGCGTTCGCGCTCGCCACCGCCGACGCCAGCGGCAACCTGGCTGAGCTGGTCGAGAAACCCGACGAGGCCACAGTCCGCCGTCTGGGTTCTGAGGCTGTGATCTCCATGAACTGCTGGCTGTGCACTCCCGCGATCTTCCCGGCTGCCCGCGCGATCCCGAAGTCGGCGCGTGGCGAGTACGAGATCACCGACGCGGTGCGCCACGCCATCGCTGGCGGCGACCCGTATCACGTCGTCCGCGCCGGCTTCGGGGTGCTTGACATGTCGAACCGCGGAGACATCGCCTCGGTGGTGGAGGCCCTGCGCGCCCGTGAGGTGAGTCTGTGACCGCCTGGTTCGTCCCCGGGAGGCTGGAGGTCCTCGGCAAGCACACCGACTACGCCGGCGGGAACTCGCTGCTGGCGGCCGTGACGCAGGGAGTCACCGTCGAGCTGCAGGACAGCGACTCCGGCATCTGCGCCACCACCACGGCCTCACCCGGTGAGGAGCTGAGCCTGCCCCAACAGTCCTGACTCGCCGCCGGCAGGTCACTGGGGTGGCTATCTGCAGGCGGTGATCGACCGCCTGGCACTGAACTTCGGTGAGCTGCGTCCCGCCCGCCTGGTGATCGACTCGACCCTGCCGCTGGCCTCGGGGATGTCGTCGAGTTCAGCGCTGGTCGTCGCGCTGGCGCTGTGCCCTGATCGACCACAATGGTTTCCGGGAATATCCGCAGTGGCAGGAGAACATCGGCAGCCAGATCGACCTGGCTGGGTATCTCGCCTGCTTTGAGAACGGGATGAGCTTCGGAACCCTCACAGGAGTGCGGGGCGTCGGGACCTTCGGCGGCTCCGAGGACCACACCGCGATGCTGTGCTGCCGGGAAGGCCACCTGACCCGGTTCCGGTTCTGCCCGATCCGGGAGGGCGAGTCCGTCCCCCTCCCCGGACTGGAGCTTCGTGGTCGGGGTCTCGGGTGTGCTGGCGGAGAAGACCGGCTCGGCCCTGGAGCTCTACAACGTGGCGTCGCTGAGGACCCGCGAGATCGTGGCGGCGTGGAATTCGGCGACCGGCTCTGAGGACCTGACTATCGGCGACGTCCTGGCCAGCGACGACGACGCCCTGGAGGGACTGCATGCGGTGGTGGCTCACGACCCGGACCTGTCCAGGCGTCTGAAGGCTTTCCTGACCGAGTCGCAGGAGCTGATCCCGGCCGCTGTCGAGGCGCTGGCAGACGGCAATCTCGACGGCTTCGGACAGCTCGCGGACCGCTCCCAGCGCAACGCCGAGACCAGGCTGGGCAATCAGGTGCCTGAGACCATCCGGATGCAGGCCCTGGCCCGCGAACTGGGCGCGAGGGAGCCTCCAGCTTCGGCGCGGGCTTCGGCGGTTCGGTGTGGGCGCTGGTCCCGTCGTCCGACGCCGCCGGCTTCGCCGCCGCCTGGCTGGAACGCTACACCGCGGGAGTTCCCGGCACTGGCGCCCCGGGCATCAGTCCTGGTCACCAGGCCAGGCGCCCCAGCCCACCGCCTCTGAGGCCGCGGGCTGGAAGGGCTAGAACCCGTGCTGCCGGGCCAGGCCCTCGATGAGAAACCCACCCAAGGCCCGTAGCCAGCAGATCCTGGCAGGCAGACCAGCCATGTGCCGCACCTACCGGGCCGTGACCGTCAGATCAGATTGAATTGCCCTGAATCACTGCCTACCGACCCGGTAGCGGCGGCGCGGACTCCTCGGGGGTTCCAGGGCCTCGATGACCCCCTCGGCAACGAGCTGATTGAGAGCCTTCTGGACGGCGGTGCGGCTAAAACCCGTCGCCTCCATCAGCTCCGTCGTCGTCGCCGACGTCCTCTCCCGCAGAGCCCTCTCGATACCTGATCGAGCCGTGCTCCGTTGCTTGCCCTGGACCATCCGGCGCCGGCGGAAGATGATGGTGAAGCTGACCAGATCATCGCGGACCTCGGCTGGGGGGCATCAGGGCTTTCTCCAGTTCCGCCGCAATCACGGCAAAACCAGTGCCCCGGTTCTCAGCGACGAACCCGCCGCCTGGGAACCGCACATGCTCCAGCAGCGTGGCAAGGCGCTGGTTGCGGGTCGAGCTGACCCCAGCCGTCCCCAGCGTGCGCAGGGTCACCGCCCCATACAGCCCTCCTGGGCTGACCACCTCCAACCGGTCCACATACATGTTGAGCTGCACCTGGGTGCCGCGCGCCATCGGCGAATAGTCCCGGTGCATGAGCGCATTAACCAGGGCCTCTCGCACTGCCACCAATGGATAGTCAGGCAGTTCGCGGCGGTAGACCTCATCAAGGAGAGCTCCCTGACGCATGTTCTTCCTGACTAGTGAGACCCCTTCCTCGACGAGCTCTGGAATTGACCCGTTGAGTGTGGCGCTGTCCAGCAGCCGCGTCCCTGTCCCAATCTCGCCCTTCGTAGCTCCGGGGAAAACCGCGAAAGTGATGGTGAGCCGCGGGAAGAACTCCTGGGGATATTCACCCAGCGCGAGAAGAGCCGCGAGGGTGGGGTGGGCATCGCGCATAATCCTGAGCCGCCGCAGGGCCACCTCATCGCCCTGCACGAAGGTCCGGGGACGGTCCTGACGCTGACCCGCACAGTAGGAGGCGAGTGCCTCTGTGTTCAGATCCTCCAGCCGGGCTGCAGGAATGGGTTCCTCGTCCCACACCGGCTGGGCATGCTCCTCAACCAGCCGATCGATCTCGTAGTGCTGCAGCTTCACATCACCGTCGCCGGTCCTTAGATAGCTGCCCCTGGTAGCGTCCCCTCGCAGTCACGTAGCAGGGTTTGTCACGCGGCAGCATCTCGGGCACCGTCGCCACCAGCACGACATTCCCCTCGAAGGGCATCAGCAGGACGTCGGGCCGCACCGTGGGTGTCATCTCGGCGCATCGCGAAAGCAACGCGTCTCGCTGGGCAACAGCATCGAAACCCGGCACCGGAGAGAAACCCTCCCGTTCGGCCAACCCGATCAAGACGATGCCACCCGCACCGTTGGAGAAGGCACTGAGGGTCTCCAGCACCGATTTGCCGACGGCACTCTTCACCTCCACTTGCTGCTGGTCCGTCCCCACAAGACGGAGCCGTTCCACGAGTTCTTGAAGGCTCTGTTCGTCCATAGCTCCTCTCAACTTCCCACTTAACATAACACCCTGAAAAGATAAGTGGGAAGTTCGGCTGGAGATGCGCTTCACATAGGCAGACCTGCGATCCGGTAGCCAGCAGATCCTGGCAGGCAGACCAGCCATGTGCCGCTACCTACCGGGCCGTAACCCCTTCTCAGGCGGACTTGAGGCGCTCGGCGACGAGATCGGCCAGCGCCCGGGCCACCTCGTCCTTGCTGCCCGAGGCCCGGGCCACCTCACGGCCCTGGGCATCCAGGACGACCACGGCGTTGGGCACGTCACCGAATCCGAGGGCCGGGCCGACGGCGTTGACCGCCAGCAGGTCGGCCCCCTTGCGCCAGGCCTTCGCGACCCCGTGGCTGAGGACGTCCCCGTCCTCGTCGCCCGTCTCCGCCGCGAAACCGACCACGACGGTCCGGCCACCATCGCTCCGGGGCGGGTCGGAGACCAGCCCCGCGAGAATGTCGGGGTTCTCCACCAGGCTGATCACCGGCGCCGGAACGATGCCTGTCTCGTCGTCCAGCCCATCGTCCCCGTTGTCCAGGCTGTGCTTCTTGATCTTGGTGGTGGCCACGGCGGCGGGCCGGTAGTCGGCGACCGCAGCGGCCATGAACACGGCATCGGCGTCGGTGCACAGGTGCCGCACGACATCGTTTAGCTCCAGGGCCGTGTTCACCGGCACCACCTCGATGGCCTGCGGCAGCTGGGTCAGGAGACCAGGCTCCACGTGTGCCGACACGAGAGAAACGCGAGCGCCGCGGGCCGCAACGGCCCGCGCTATGGCACAGCCCTGCCGGCCGGAGGAGCGATTGCCGAGGAAACGGACGGGGTCGATGGGCTCACGGGTGCCACCCGCCGAGACCACCACGCGCCTACCCTCCAGTCCGGTGGGCAGGCCCTCGGCGTCGGCGGACTCCAGCACAGCCAAGGCCTCCGTGACGATCCGGTCGGGATCGGGCAGCCGGCCCACCCCGGAATCCTGGCCGGTCAGGCGTCCCGAATCAGGTGACAGCACCGTCAATCCCCGGCGCCGCAACGTGGCCACGTTCTCCCTGCGTGGCCGGGTTCAGCCACATCTGGGGATGCATGGCCGGCGCGAGCAGGACCGGGGCCGTGGTGGTCAGGATCGTCGCGGTGAGCAGGTCGTCGGCCCGGCCAGCGGCGACCCGGGCCAGCAGGTCCGCCGAGGCTGGGGCGACCACGACCAGTTCGGCCCACTCCCCCGTCGCCACATGCTCGACAGCCGCCGGGTCGTCGAACACCCCAGAGGAGACCGGTGCCCCGGAGACCGCCGCCAGGGCGGGCGCGCCGATGAACCGCAGCGCCGCCTCGGTGGGCACCACCTTGACCTCATGTCCGGCGTCCCGCAGCGCGCGGATGACGAAAGGCGCCTTGTATGCCGCGATGGAGCCTGCCACCCCGACGACGATGCGTCGCGGCCTGAGCGCAGTGGGATCAGGTGTATCTGGGGAATCGGGTGTATCTGGCATGAGGCCATGATTCCACGCCTCAGCTCACGGACCTTGGCCGCCCGGCCCGGCGCTTCCAGAGGGGTTTGACGACGGGGCCGTGGCGCGCCAGGCGCACCCCGAGGACTACCGCCAGCAGGGTGAGGAGAAGGACCGTGGTCACGCTGGCCTCGAGCCCGAAGGAGCCACCGGTCAGCCAGTCCGGGCCGGTCGTCGTCGTCTGCAGCACAGAGGGACCGGCGCTGGTGCCGGAGATCGGCACCCCCATCAGCGGTCCCTGCGTGATGTTCCATGCCGCGTGGAAGCCGATACACACCCACAGCGAGCGGGTCAGCGCATACAGGACACCGAACAGCAGCCCGGCCTCCAGCGCGATGGCGGCAGCGGCCCACAGGCTCCCGTTCGGATTGCGGAGATGCACCAGGCCGAAGGCCAGGCCCGAGACGAGGATCCCGCCCCACGTCCCGAGGACATCCTCGATGCAACGGTACAGCCCGCCCCGGTAGATCAGCTCCTCCGAGACACCGGCGATGATACCCGCGGCAAAGACCTTTCTGATCAGCTCCCCGTACTGGATGTGGGAGACCACGCCGATCTGGTATCCCCCGGGCAAGGCCACCACGGCATAGCACACCAGCAGCAGGGCGGCGCCCATCCCCAGGCCGGCCAGCAACCCCCAGCTCCGGCGCAACGCGAGCTCGTAGGGTCTCCGGCGGCCCTCCAGGAGGATCACCAGCAGGAGGTAGACCACCACTGAGGAGAGAAGCGTGAAGACGCCGCCCGCCGAATTCATGGCGAAGATCACCCTGCGCGTACCCAGGAAGGGCATGGACAGCAGCGACAGCAGGGCTGTGCCCACCGGTATGCCCAGGAAGATCCCGGCAAGCTTCAACCCGGCGAAACCGACAACCTTCCAGGGCGATCCGCCGGCCGGCCTCAGCGGGCCGTCAGCGGCCAGACCATCGTCACGCCGCAGCAGCTCGTTCATCGTGCGACCTCATGCATGTCTCAACGTCATAGCAGAGGTCAGTGCACTTTTGCCAACGACTCAGCTGGCCCTCCAGTTTGTCAATGGCTCAGCTGGGCCTCGAGGTCCAGATCGCCCGACTCCTCCAGCTGGCGCACAACGCTACGGCCCCCGTCACGCCGCGCCCGGGTCTGCGCCAGACCGATCAGGTCGTCCGGCCGCGCATCGGGCACGTCGTCGTCGAAATGGGTCAGCGTCCGCCACCGCAGCGTCACCAGCACCAGCAGGATCGAGACGAGACCGCACAGCACGTACACCAGGGCGATGGCGCGTCCCCCACCCTCACCGAGGACGGCATGGGTCATGGACTCGAAGGTGGGAAACTCCCGCATCAGCCACTCCATCAGGGCGGTTCCCTGGGGGCGAGCACCCCGAAGCCGATCAGGGGCGGTCACAGTCGAGATCATCGTGTCGATGGCTATGACCCGCCCCTGCATCCGGGCGGGCACCTTGGTCTGGATGATCGTCATGACGATCCCGTTGCCCAGGATGATGCTCGCGGAGATCGCGAAGGTCCCGGCACAGATCAGGACCAGGTTGGGCCGCCACGCCGCGACGAGCGCGCAGCAGCCCATGACGACCGTCAACCAGCGGATGGTGTCCATCCGCCTGACGCGAGGCCCACCCCAGATGCTCATGACCAGGCCGCCCAGGGACACCACCGGCTCCTGCCACCCCGGCCGCAATCCCAACCTCCTGCAGGGTGGCGAAGCTCAGCACCATCGGATTCACCAGCGAAAGGATCAGGGGTTAGGGAAGAGATTGATCATGGCGAAATAGACCAGCATGGCCCTGAAGGACCTGTTCCGCATGGAGAACCGGAAACCGCCGCACACCTCGTCCCACAGGGACTCGTTGACATCCGGCGTGGCCGCCGGGAACCTGATAGCCAGGACGATGCCTATGGCGAAGACATAGGAGACGATGTCGAATAGCAGGGATCCCCTGCAACCCGAAGAACGCGAGCAGAGCCACCCCGAACAGCGGAGCGATGAAGTTCGCGGCGCCGATCGCCGACTGCATCATCCCGTTCGCGTGTCCCAGGTAGCGCTTGGGGACGATCTGCGGGACGGCGGACTGGAACGCCACGCGTTGGAAGGTGACGGCACACGCCACCAGCCCGAAGACCAGCATCATGTTCCACAGCTGCATCTGCCCGCTGAACACCAGCAGCAGGAGGACCGACAGCATCGCCATGCAGGCGCAGTCCGCACCGATCATCAGCTTGCGGCGGTCGAACCGGTCGACGATGGCGCCGGCAAACGGCGAGACGATGATGTTCGGCAGCGCGCTGAGGACCCCGGTCAGGCCGAACAGCAGCAGGTCGCCGGTCTGCGTGTACACCCAGAGCGGAAGAGCGAACCCGGTCAGTGTCGAACCGGTGAACGAGAGCATCTGCCCGAAGGCGATCAGACCGAACTTGCCGAGGGCCGGGGAGGGCGCGATCGGAGTCGATGCGGCCGCTGAGCAGCGAGTGCGTGCGCGGCTGGCGGCCCGGCCTGACCGTCTCGGCGCTCTCGCGGCTGTCGTGAAGCCACCAGGTGGCGTCCACGCCGCGTTGCTGGCGCGTCATCTGGGACTCGGCGCCCTCTCGCATCCGCAGGTGGGTCGTCGTGATGATCTCGGCCAGTTCGTCAGCACGGTAGTTGAGGAAGTAGTGGCCAGCATCCTGGATCAGCACCGACGCAACCCGGTCGGTGTAGACCATCCACTCATTGCTGCGCTCCTCCCAGAACCGCGTCGCCTGGTCGGACTCCCCGATGACGCTGATGACGGGGGCGTCGAAACGCACCGGTCCCCGCTCGTACATCTCGGTGAAATAGTCCTCGGCGTAGCGGCCGTCCTGACGCATCGCCTTGACCATGTGCGCGGCATGGCCGGCGTCCATGCGGGCCAGGTCCGCTCCCATGCCCGCCAGCCAGTTCGCGAGGTTGCGGTCGCCCGGTGAGCCGGTCGCGGGCGGCCAGCCGCGCCAGGGGCCGACATGACCCTGCCCGTGGGACGCGCGGTCGGGAAGGCACCACCGAGGTAGACCGCCGCGATCTCACGGCCCCGCCGCGTCAGCTCCTCGGCCACCGCCGTGGTGATGGCACTTCCGGGGACGCAGTGCCCGTACAGCACCAGGGGCCCCTCGACGCGCTCCACAATCTCGTCGGCGACCTTCGCCGCCAGCTGCGTCACAGGCAGCACTTCCTGGTCTGCGAGCATCGGGTCATGCCCGGGCGGCTCGACGGAGTAGAGCGACACCGATGCTGGGAGGGCCTTGGCCAGGTCGGAGTAGACGCTGGCGTTGGCCCCGCCGTAGGGCACCGCGACGATGGACATCGTCCTGGCCGCCGGGTCGGTGGGAGGCGTGAGCTCGTACAGGACGCAGTCCCCACGCCCGGAGGCGAGCCGCTCCATCACCAGCGCCGCGAGCCCCTCGATCGTCGGATGCGCGATGACGTCCATGACCCCGACCGATGCCCCCTCGCCGAGGAGCGGCTTCATGCGGGCAGCAACCTTCGTGGCCATCAGCGAGTCGCCACCCAGGTCGAAGAAGTCGGCGACGATGCTGGGGGAATCGACCTCCAGCAGCTGGGAGAAGACATCCGCGATGATCTGCTCCGTGGGGTTCCGCGGCGCGACGTGCCCGGCGGCCGGGGCGCGATCGGGCTCTGCCAGGGCCCGGCGGTCGATCTTGCCATGCCCCTTCATGGGGAACTGGCTAACGGCCGCGTAGACGCGCGGCACCATGTACTCGGGCAGCTCCCTGCCCTAGTTCAGCCCGCAGCTCGGAGTCGGGCAGCGGGTCGCGCCGGCCTCCCACCGGATCCAGCCGACCAGATGCTCCCTGCCGGCCTCGCCGCGCAGGTCCACGACGCACTGGGCCACACCGTCCACCCGCTCCAGCGCCGCCTCGACCTCGCCGGAGCTCCACGCGGTAGCCGCGGATCTTGATCTGGTCATCGGTGCGGCCATGGAAGGCCAAGGACCCGTCCGGACGCCACGAGACCACGTCCCCGGTGCGGTACATGCGCTCGCCGACGCCGTGGAAGGGGTCAGCTGTGAACCGCGCCGAGGTCAGCCCCGGGCGTGAGAGGTAGCCGCGGGCGAGACGCCCGGCAACGTACAGTTCGCCACGTACGCCGGGCAGCACCGGCCGCAACGCCTCGTCGAGGACGTAGCAACGCACCCCGGGCAGGGGGCCTGCCGACCGGCCACACCGGCTCCAGCACGGCCTCATCAGCCACGACCGGGGCCACGGAGCAGGCGACAACCGTCTCCGTCGGCCCATAGGAGTTGACGATCCGACAGCCCGCGCGGGAGGCGACCTCGGATGCCCAGTCGGATGGGGAGCCCTCGCCCGCCAGCACGAGCCCCGGCGGGCAGGGACCCGTTCGACCCCCACCTCGGAGGTCATCGCCGCCAGGTGGGAGGGGGTCATCTTGAGATAGTCGACGCGGTGGCGTTCCAGGAATCCCGCCAGCTGATCCCCGGTGATCCGGCCGTCGGTGACGTGCAGTGTCCCGCCATTGACCAGGGGAAGGTAGAACATCAGAAGGCTGAAGTCGAAGGCCAGCGACTGCAGCAGTGCATAGCTGGCGCCGGGCACAATCTCCAGCTCACGTGATATGTCCCGCAGATAGCGGGAGATCTCCCGGTGTGTCACCTCGACGCCCTTCGGCCTGCCCGTGGTCCCGGAGGTGTAGATGACGTAGGCGAGATTGTCCGGGCCGGGTTTCGTGACGGCCATCGCCGGCTTCGAGTCGGCCAGGGCGGCATACGGCATGGACCGCACCCCGCCGACGTCGAGGGAGTCGTCGTGGATGCACAGCACGCTGCGGGAGTCGGCCAGGATGAACTCCAGGCGGTCCCTGGGCAGGGACGGGTCCAGGGGCAGGTAGGCGCCGCCGGCCCGCAGCACCCCGAGGATGACGCAGGCGGCCTCGATCGAGTCGCTCAGGGCCACGGCGACCCGCGTCTCGGGGCCGACTCCCAGGCCACTGAGCCTGAAGGCCAGGTCGTCGGCGCACCGGTGCAGCTCCGCCGACGTGATGCTCCTGTCACCGTCGACGACTGCCGGTGAGTCGGGGGACCGCGAGGCGAACTGGGCGGTGATGTCCACCAGGGTCGAGTCGGGCTCCCCCGTCCCGACTGCGCCGAGCGACCACGATCCCAGTAGCCCGCGCTCCTTGCTGGTGAACAGGTCATGCGTCCTGACAGGGGCATCCGGGGCGGCGACCACAGAGGCCAGCAACCTCTCCAGCCGCCCCTGCCAGGGGTCTCCACCGCCTGCTGTGTCAGCAGGTCGGTCCGGTAGGTCAGGGAGGCGGCGTAGCCGCCGTCGTGCGCACGGAGGTGGAGACCCAGGTCGTAGTGGGTCACCGACGACTCAACCCCCAGCTCCTCCAGCCGGAGACCGGTCACCTGCTGGTTCCGGTCCCTCACGGCCGACCCCAGCTCGTCGACGGCCAGCGAGACCTGGAAGATGGGCGAGATGCCGGTGTCGCAGGGTGACATCCAGCTCGCGCAGGATGTCGTCGAACGGGACGTGCTGCCTGCTGAAGGCGTCGACCGCCACAGCCCTGGCGCGCCCCAGGAGGTCACGGAACGTGGGGTCGCCGTCGAGGGTCGCGGGCATCGGCAGCATGTTGACGAAGGTGCCGACGATCTTCTCTGCCCCCAGCTGGTCGCGGTTGGCGACGGCCGTCCCGATGACGAACCGGCGCTGCTGGCTGTGCCGGGCCAGGAGCAGCTGGTACAGGGCGAGCATCGCCATGTACAGCGTCGCCCCCTGAGACGCGGCGAGCGCCCTGAGCTGGTCCATGACGGCGGCCGGCAACTGGAACCTGTGGGTGCGGCCCCGGCTGGAGACCACCGCGGGCCGCGAGGCGGCGATGTCGAGTTCGAGGTTCTGCCGGTCCGAGAGCACCTCAGCCCAGGTCCGCACCCCACGCTCACGCAGCGCGACGCGCTCCGGCCGGCTTTCCCAGACGGCGATGTCCTCATACTGCAACGGACGCAGCCCGAGGTCTACTGGTACACCTCGCTGCGCCTGGTCCAGGGCCTGTCTCAGGTCATCCAGCAGCAGCCTGTTCGACCAGCCGTCGAGCACGATGTGGTGGAACGTTGCTATCACGGCGGCGTCGTCCTCACCGAGCCGGACCACCAGCCACCGGGCGACCGGCCCGATTTCAAGGTCGAACGGGCGCGCCAGCAGGTCGCTGAAGGCCTCCTCGGCCGCAGCCCGCGGGTCAGCCGCGGCCGAGAGGTCGAGATGCTCGATGTGCGGGTCGAGTCCCGGTCGCAGCACCACGATGGGCTCTCCGCCGGGATCGGCGGGAAAGACGGCACTGAGGATGTCGTACCGCTCGGTGACCGCCCGCACGGCTACCTCGACCGCGCCTACAGCGAGCACGCCCCGCAACCGCAGGCCGAACCCCACGGAATGAGGCGGCGGATCCGGGGTCCATGCGCTGTTTCACCCACAGTCCCCGCTGCGCCGGGGTCAACGAGACCGCCGCTCCCTCGGGGCGGGGCTGGGGTCCACTCGGTGTGGTCTTCGCCTTGCGGAGCCGCTGGGCGAGCAACACCCGCTTGCGTTCTTTGATATCAGGAGACTCTTCGATGATGGACATCTTCATTCTTTCGGCAGGATGGGCAGGGGCGGGCTAGATGTCAGCCAAGAGGATCTCCTCCAGGACGGCGGCCTGGTCACGGAGCACAGGCCTGTCGAAGATGGTGCGCAGCGGCAGCTCCACCTCCAGCCGGTCGGCGACCCGCGCGGTGACCTTCGCAGCCAGCAGCGAGTTGCCTCCCACCTCGAAAAAGTTGTCGAACGCCCCCGGAAGCGCTGTCTCACCGAGGACCTCGGCCCACAGCTCCGCCAGGAAGGTCTCGACCCCCTCCTCAAGTTCGACCCGGCCGGTGCCACCTCCCCACACCGGAATGGGCAGCGACCCGGCATCGAGTTTGCCGTTGACGGTGGTGGGCAGGACCTCCAGCGCGACGATCGCCGCGGGCACCTCGTGGGCGGGCAACAACTGCGCCAGGGACTCCCGTGCTCTGGCGGCGTCGAAGCCGGCGGGCCTGCTTGTCGCCACGTAGCCGACGAGACGCACGTCCTCATCGGTCTTGGGGTACAGCAGCGCGGCCGCCGAGCTCACACCGGGCAGGCATCGCAGCGCAGCCTCCACCTCGCCCAGCTCGATCCGGAAACCGCGCACCTTCACCTGGCGGTCCGAGCGGCCCCACGAACTCCAGCACGCCGTCGGGGCGGCGTACCACGACATCGCCCGTGCGGTACATCAACGCCCCGGGCTCACCCCAGGTGGCGGCCACGAACCTCGACGCGGTCAGGCCGGGATGGCGCAGATAGCCGCGTGCCAGGCCTACGCCGGCGATGTAGAGCTCCCCGGGAACACCATCGGGCACCGGCTGCAGCCAGGGGGTCGAGGACGCGGACCTCCACACCCGTGATCACCCGGCCGATCGGGACGGTCTGCCCGGTGTCCCGCTGGAAGCTGTGCCATGCCGTGTCGACCGTCGCCTCCGTCGGCCCGTACTTGTTGTCGACCCGGTGTCCCTGGCGGGTGTAGCGTTCCCGCGACGCTGACGGGAAGCGGCTCGCCGCCGCAGAGCAGGGGTCATGCCGTCCGGGAAGGCTCCGGGAGGCATGGCGTCGAGGGCCGTTGGCGTCAACGCGCCGACAGTGACGCCGTGTTCGGCCAAGTACGCCCCCAGTTCAGCCGACATGCTGCGCAGGCGCTCGGGGACCACGACCAGCACGCTGCCGGTGAACAGGCCGAGGGCCAGCTCCAGCACCGAGGCGTCGAAGCTGAGGGACATGAACTGCATCACCCCGGCACCGGGGCCGAGGTCCAGACCCTCCCGCTGGGCCTCGGCCAGTGCGGCCAGGCCGTTGTGGGTGACCACGACCCCCTTCGGCCTGCCCGTCGAGACCAGAGGTGTAGATCACATAGCTCGGGTGCCGGGGATCCAGCGGCGCGATCCGGTCGGCGTCGGTCACGCGGTCCGCTGGCATCGCCGCGATCCCGGCGACGATGCGCTCGTCGTCCCAGCTCACCGCCAGCTCCCCGAACCTCCCGGCACCGGCGAGCGGAGTGAGCACCAGCAGCGGCCCCGCATCAGCGAGCATGTACCGGATCCGATCATCCGGGTAGGGCGGGGTCGATCGAGACGTAGGCCGCCCCGGCCTTCTCGACGGCGAGAATGGCGGCAACCGTCTCGATCCTCTTGTAACCGGCCACCCCGATGGTGGTCTCCGGCCCGGCACCGCGCGCGATGAGCCAGTGGGCCAGGCGATTGGCTCGCTCGTCGAGCTGGCGATAGGTCAGCTCCTGGTTCTCGAACCGGATCGCCGGAGAGTCCGGGTGCGCGTCCACCGCCCGTTCGAACAGCTCAGGGAAGGTCATCGGCTGCGGCGCGGCTCCCCCGCGCAACGTCGCCTCCGCGTGTTCCCCGGGGGTGAGCACGTCGGCCCGACCGATGGGGGATCCGGGCTGCTCGGCGAAGAACCGCAGCACCTGCAGGAACCTGCGCAGCAAGGTCCGGGCGGAGGAGTCGCTGAAGAGGTCCGCTGCATAGTCCAGGGAGATGTCGATCCCCTGCGGCCTCCCCCCGGCATCGTGGTGCTCGCCCATGTTGAAGGTGAGGTCGACCTTGGCGCTGGTCGCGGCCAGCGGGAGGTCCTCGATGCGCACCCCGGGCAGCCTCAGCCTGGCTGTCGCCCCCGCCTGTTCGACGAGGTGGTTCACCATCACCTGGAACAGCGGGTGCACCCCTGGCGTGCGAGACGGCGCGACCGCGTCGACCACGGCGTCGAAGGGCACTGCCGCATGCTCCAAAGCCCCCATCACAGCCTCCCGGGAAGCCGCCACCAGCTCTGCGGGAGTCAGCGCTCCGGATAGATCGTGGCGCGCCACGAGCGTGTTGACGAAGAACCCGACCAGCTCCGTGAGCGCGGCATCATCACGTCCGGCGTTCACCAGGCCGAGGGGATGTCATCGCCGGCCCCCAGCCGGTTGAGCAGCGCGGCGACGGCCGCATGGCAGACCATGAAGACCGACGCGTCGTGCGCCGCCGCCAGCCGTGTGAGGCCCTCGTGGACATCAGCCGGGATCCGGCAGGTCTGCGTCCCGGCGGGCCGGCCACCGCTCAGGTCCCGCTGGCCGTCCGCCGGTAGCGGGACCTGAGCGGGGATGCCGGCGAGGTACTGGCGCCACCACTCGATCTGGGAATCGAACTCTCCCTGCCCGACCTGGGCGGCCTGCCACAGGGAGTAGTCGGCGTACTGCACGGGCAGGGGGCTGCCACGACGGGGCGGCCCCGGCGGCGCGCGCCTCGTAGGCGGTCCCGAGGTCGCGCAGGAGCGGGATCATCGAGGCGCCATCACCCGCGACGTGGTGCAGCACGAGCAGCAGGGGTGTGCTGATCCCCGTCGGTTCTGATCACCCACAGCCGGACCGGCAGGTCGTGTTCCAGGTCGAAGACGTGCGCAGCCTGGCGGTGGACGAGTTCCTCCTGCTCCTGGGCCGGGAGCCACCGTGCGTCGAGGGTCGTCATGAGCATCTCGGCCACGGGAACGTCACGCACCACCTGCAGTGGTTCGCCGTCGACGGACACCAGCACCGTGCGCAACGCCTCATGGCGCCGGACCACGTCCTGCAACGCGAGACCCAGGGCCGACACGTCGAGGCGGGCCGGTTGCCCCGGACGGCCAGCGGAATGTTGTAGGCCGCTGAGGGGCCGTCCAGCTGGTCCACCGTCCACAGCCGCTGTTGCGCGAACGAGGCCCGCACCCGGGCGGGCCGGGGGCTCGACGCGCGTCACACTGCGGACGGGGACCGGCGCGGCCTCGTCGTGACGCAGCCGACCCGCGAGTTCGCGCGGCGTACGCGCCTCGAAGACGTCACGCAGCCGTACCCCGGAGGCAGCACCACAGTAGCGAGACGACCCTGGCCGCCAGCAGCGAATGCCCACCCGACGCGAAGAAGTCGGCGTCACACCACGTCCGGCAGCCCCAGGGCCTCCGCGAAGGCGGCGCACACCCTGTTCCTGGGCAGGCGTGCGGGCCTGACCGTCCTGGTCAGCTGGGGTGAGGCCACGAATGGGCAGGGCCGCGGCGTCTACTTTGCCGCTCGACGTTGGGGAACTCGCCGAGCGGGATGATCGCGGAAGGCACCATGTAGGCGGGAAGCTGCCGGGAGACAGCGGCGCGGACCTCACCGGGATCGATGTTGGCCGGGGTGACCCAGGCCAGCAGGCTGTCACCCACGGCGGTGCGGTGCGGCCGGGCGACAGCCGCGCTCACCCCGGGAACCGCCAGCAGCGCCGAGACGACCTCATCCAGTTCGACGCGGAAGCCCCGGATCTCCACCTGGTCGTCGGCACGTCCGACGAAGCGCAGCTCACCGTCAGCTCCGCGGCGGACGAGATCGCCTGTGCGGTACAGCCGGCCGCCACCTCCGGCGGGGTCCGCGATGAAACGGGACGCGGTCATTCCGGGACGTCCCAGGTAGCCCCGGGCCAAGGACGGCCCGCCTACGTAGACTCGCCGACGCTGCCGTCCGGAACTGGGCGAAACCACTGGTCGAGGACGCAGACCACCTTCCCGAGAGGGCCGCCCGATCGGGACCGGGTCCTGGTCCTCCGGAGTGACCCGGCGATGGGTGACGTAGATCGTGGTCTCCGTGGGCCCGTACCCGTTGAACAGACGCAGCCGATCAGCGGCCTCACTGGCGAGCTGCGGGTTAAAGACCTCGCCGGCCACCACGGGTCCCAGCCCGTCGGGGAGGTGCTCCGTCCCGATCGCCATCACGGTGGACGGGGTGAGGATCGCATGGCTGGCCCGCGACAGGAGCTCGAGGAAGTCACCGTCGAGGGAGCGGGCCCGCTCGGGCACCATGAGCATGGTCGCCCCCGCGAGCAGGCACTGGGTCATCTCGCAAACTGATCCGTCGAAACTATGTGAGCTGAACTGGGGCGAGACGCTGCCTGGCCCAACACCAAGGCGCTCCCGGTGTTCGGCTCCCAGGGCCGCCAGGCCCTCATGTGTGACCAGCACCCCTTGGGCCGCCCGGTGGAGCCGGAGGTGTGGATCAGGTAGGCACCGCGGCGGACATCCTGCAAGACGCTGGGGGCTGGCGGCGCGGCGACGAGCCGCTGCTCGATGTCCGCGTCGTCGACGAGCAGGACCGGCACCGTGAAGCGCCCAGCATCCTGGGTCGCGCACACCACGAGCCGGGCCCCGGAGTCAGCCACCAGGAAGGAGATCCGCCCATCCGGGTAGCTGGGATCGATCGGCTGCCAGATGGCCCCGGCCTTCATCACCGCGAGCAACATCACGATGGACGGGACCGATCGCTCCAGGCAGCAGGCCACGACGTCCTCCGGCTCGATCCCGGTCTCGGCGAGAGCGCCGCCCACCGGTCGAGAGCGGTCCAGCTCCACGAAGGAGATCGACTCGTCACCACATTCCACCGCTATGCGCCGCGGGCCGCTGGCCACCTGGGCGCGGAACAGCTCCGGGAGCGTTGCGGGGGCAGGGCCCATAGGCCCGGACTCGCGTGCCGTTGCCATCTCCTCAGGCAGCAGGACGATCATGTCCGAGAGCCGCAGCCCCGGGTCGGTGGCGACGTCGCCGAGCAGCCGCACCAGCCGGCGGCCGATCGCGGCCGCCTCCGTGTCCGTCCACAGGTCAGCGGCGAACTCGAGGACACCGGTCAGGCCGGCCGGGACGCCTGCCGAGAGGTGCTCTGTGAACGTCAGGGCAAGGTCGACGCTAGGCGGACCGGCCTCGGCGGGGGTGGCGGAGACGGATCCGTTGCTACCAGCGCCCAGAGCACCGGCGGCCGTCAGGGGCCAGTGCGACCTGGAAGAGCGGGTGGCAGCCCGGGACCCGGGCGGGCTGAAGCTCCTCCACGACGGCGTCAAGCAGGACCTCCTGGTGCCTGAAGGCGGCCTGGCCGGCCTCCCCCACTCTGCGCAGCAGCTCTTCGAAAGCCGGATTGCCGGAGAGATCCGCACGCAGGACGACCGCGTCGCGCAAAGAGCCCGGATCGCCACCAGGGGGTATCACGCCCACCGGGATGTCATCGCCGGCGCCGAGACGGTGCAGCAGGGCACAGAGCCCGGCCTGGAGCACCGTGAACAGGCGAGGTGCCGGCCCGCTGGGCGAGCGCATCGAGCCGGGAATGCAGGTCGGCGCTGATCTCGACGGGCACTTGTCCACGCCGCCCGGTGCGTTCCGCACCCCGGGGTGCGTGGCCCGGTAGGTCGATGGCGGCGGGAATGCCGTCCAGCGCCTCACGCCAGAAGTCGAGCGACTCCCTCGAAGCCCGGCTGAGGGCATTCCTTGCGGCTCTCGGCAGCGGAACCCACACCGAGTCGCCGCGAGGCACTGGATGAATGAGTCAGGGTCATGGTGATCATTTCCTCAGGGCATTGGTCCGATCAGCAGGTGGGGGCACGTCTCAGACACGACTGACAGGTGATCCGATTGGTCGTCACCGGCGTGCTGAAAAGCCACAGAGAAGATCCGGCGCTTCAGCCGGAAGAGGCCTTCGGGCGTGAGATAGCGCAACAGCCACCTCACCAGGGAGGGGAACCTGCATTATTACGGCGCCCCCACAATCCACTGATGCAGTTCGATAAAACGGTAATAAGACGTAGACGACCGGGCAACAGCGCCCAGCTGCCCTAATCCATCGCGGCTATGAGCGAGGCGGGTCGCATATCAGTCCAGTTTTCATCGACCCAGGCCATCGCCTCCCCGTGTGGGAGCGGACCTGCAACCCTGTCTCCAGCCATGCGGGATATCAGCGAACACAGGCCATAAGGAATGCTGATTCTCTAAATTAACAAGGATCAGGAAATCAGCAGATGTGTCATCAAATGGATTCATAATGTTCCTTCATTAGGAATATGGTTCAACAATTCGGTCTAGAATGCGGCTTTCCCGCACCAGCAGCCGGGCGCCAGGCGAAGGGAAAACCCACCCACGTCAACATTGATCCCAGCAGTGCCCGGCGTCAGCCGGCGGCACCGCACGGTTCATCACGACGACAAGGACAGGCAGCTAACCGAGGTCGGCGGCATCCGCCACACGCCCCGCCATACCAGAAAGCCCACCAGACCTCAGGACGATCGTCAAGCATAGGATTGTCTTTTTCACCGGGAAAACAGCATCTCTCACGAGGGAAGCATATCAACCATCGTCTTGCCGTGGAACCGATATGCCAAATAAAAGACAGACCCCGTCAGATTTTCACCTGACAGCAAAACTCCTTGTCAAAGGCATTTTGTCAGCATTGGGGAAACTATGCTGGAATCTGCCAAGGAAACACCTTGCCTATTGTGCACCGGAACAATAGGCAACACAACGCTAACTTTCTAGCAAAAACCTGTGGCGGAAAGTTACCACTGGTCTTCGGCAGATTCAGGGACCAACTGGCCTGGCAGGCCTTCATCCTTTGCGAGCCTCATCGCTCGTCGTCGGTGTGCGCCTGCGCGTCCCCGCTCCGCCACCCACCATGATGGCACCTGAATGCCGCCAGTTCCGGCACCATACTATGGACGGGATCCCCCACTGACGAAAGGTGGGCCGCAGATCAGATCGGCGGCCCACCTTGACGAGTCAGTTCACCTGACTCACTGTACTCGACTCACTCGGTCACGTCGTCATCCACCCAGTCGAAGGTCTTGGTGACGGCTTTCTTCCAGTTGCGGTACAGGCGATCACGCTCAGCCTGGTCCATCTCCGGGGCCCAGCGCTTGTCCTCGGCCCAGTTGTCGATGACATCCTGCTCCCCGCTCCAGTACCCGACAGCGATCCCGGCGGCATAGGCGGCCCCGAGTGCCGTGGTCTCCGCGACCACGGGACGCACCACGTCCACCCCGAGCTGGTCGGCCTGGAACTGCATCAGGGTCTCGTTGGCGGTCATGCCGCCATCGACCTTCAGCTCCGTCAGCTTCACACCCGAGTCAGCCTCCATCGCGTCCAGCACCTCGCGGGTCTGGAAGGCGGTGGCCTCCAGGACCGCACGGGCGATGTGACCGCGATTGACATAGCGAGTCAGGCCCACCAGCGCACCGCGGGCGTCAGCCCGCCAGTACGGGGCGAACAGGCCCGAGAATGCCGGCACGATGTAGGCGCCGCCGTTGTTCTCGACGGTGGCCGCCAGGGACCCTCGACCTCGGGGGCCGAGTCGAACATCCGCAGGTTGTCGCGCAGCCACTGCACCAGCGACCCCGTCACCGCGATGGATCCCTCCAGCGCGTAGACGGGCTTGGTGTCGCCGATCTTGTAGCACAGCGTGGTCAGCAGCCCGTTCTTGGAGGGGACGATCTCCTCGCCGGTGTTCATCAGCATGAAACAGCCGGTGCCGTAGGTGTTCTTCGCCATTCCCCGCTCGAAGCAGGCCTGTCCGAAGGTGGCGGCCTGCTGGTCGCCGAGGATGCCGGCTATCGGGATGCCTGCCAGGAGACCCTGCTCACGGCCTACGCCGTAGACCTCCGCCGATGACTTGATCTTCGGCAGCATGGACATCGGGATGGTCATATCCGCGGCGATGGCGGGATCCCAGTCGAGGGTCTTCAGGTCCATCAGCATGGTGCGGGACGCGTTGGTGACATCGGTGACGTGCACGCCGCCGTTGACCCCGCCCGTGAGGTTCCACAGCACCCAGGTGTCCATGGTGCCCATCACCAGGTCACCGGCCTCGGCGCGTTCCCGGGCGCCCTCGACGTTGTCGAGGATCCATTTGACCTTGGGACCGGAGAAGTAGGTGGCCAGGGGCAGGCCAACGGCGGCCTTGTACTTGTCCGCGCCAGCCTCGCCGCCGAGCTCCTCGACGATCTTCTGAGTGCGGGTGTCCTGCCAGACGATGGCGTTGTAGACCGGCTCGCCGGTGTTCCTGTCCCAGACCAGGGTGGTCTCACGCTGGTTGGTGATGCCGACAGCCGACAGGTCCTTCTTGTTGAGCTGCGCCTTGGCGAGAGCCTGAGCGACGACCTCACGGACGTTGTCCCAGATCTCCACGGCATCGTGCTCCACCCAGCCGGCGCGGGGGAAGATCTGCTCGTGTTCTTTCTGCCCGACCGCGACGATGTGGCCGCCGTGATCGAAGATGATCGCACGCGACGAGGTGGTTCCCTGGTCGATGGCGAGCACGTACTTGGTTTCTGTCATGTGGTCACTCCTTCGTGAGATGCCCGGGATCACTCGAGGCTGAGTTGGTCAGGGAAGCAGCGGTGCCGCCAGCAACGGGGTGGCCAGCAGACCCGCAAGCACGCCACCGATGAGGGGACCCACAACCGGGATCCAGGCATAGCCCCAGTCGGAGCCGCCCTTGCCCTTGATGGGAAGGATCGCATGCATGATGCGGGGACACAAATCCCTGGTGGGGTTGATGGCATAGCCGGTGGGACCGCCGAGACCGGTGCCGATCACGACGATCAGCAGGGGCGACGCCCAGCGCGCCAAGCCAGCCGAGGTTGACGGCATCTCCCTTGGCGTTGGTGGTGTAGAGACCAGCGGCGATGACCACGAAGACCAGCACGAAGGTGGCGATGATCTCGGTCAGGAGGTTGAACAGGGGGTTGCGGATGGCGGGCCCGGTGGCGAAGACGCCGAGCTGGGCGGCCTGGTCGGTCTCCTCGTCGAAGTGCTGCTTGTAGGCCACCCAGCAGAGGAAGGCGCCCAGCAGCGAGCCGACGAACTGGCCGCCGAGGTAGGCCATCACCGTGCCGGCGTCCATGGGGGTCTTGCCCTGGGCGATGTCGTTGATGACCAGGCCGATGGTAACGGCCGGGTTTAGGTGACCACCGGATTTGGCGGAGACCAGCACGCCCACGAAGACGGCCAGGCCCCACCCCCAGTTCACGAAGAGGAAGCCGGTTCCGTGTCCCTTGGACTTGGCCAGCGCGGTATTGGCGACCACGCCGCAGCCCAGCAGGATCAACAGCATCGAACCGACTGCTTCCGAGAGGAAGAAGGCGAACATTCTCTACTCCAGTTCTGACTGCTTTGTCATGGGCGGCGCCGAGGCGGCGCCCGTGTTGCGGGGGAATGGGCGAAGCGGGTGCCTCGCCCTTGTCCGAGTCAGTCGGACAGACAAATCCAACCGCTCTCACTAGGTAAAACGCAAGACCTGCGCACTTTCATGCGCGATTCTGTAAGCAAAATGCGCGCGCCTTGATGCGCGCCTCCGGCGGCCCCGCACGGCTGCCCGGATGGGCGGGCCGTGCGGGACCCGGAACGACTCAGCCGGCGAGCGGTTTGACGATGCGGCTGCGGAACTGGTCGGGGTCAGGCTGCGCCTGGATGCGATGGCCAGGTAGGACAGGGTTGAGGGCGATCACCCCGAACAACAGGGCTGCCCCGGCGAGCGCCACCAGGCCGGAGCCGCCGGCCAGGAAGGTGCGCACCAGCAGCAGGCCGTTCTGCAAGGGTGAGATCCCCGCAATGCTCCCGACCCAGCCGGGCACGGCCGACGTCAAGCCGAGGGCGACGGTGGCCACCAGCGCCAGCACCGAGATGCCACGTCCCACGTTGCCGAGCCAGCCGGTCAGCGCATGGTTGCCGGCGGCGAAACTCACCCCGACCACGGCCAGCAGCGCTGCCGCGCCGATGGTGTTCCCCAACGGGAGGCTGAGCGCCATGCCCACCGCCCAGCCGAACAGCAGGCCCTGCACCGCCCCGAGTGAGGCCACCGGCCAGAAGGTACGCAGCCACAACGCCATGCTGGAGCGGGAGGACGCGACCAGGTCGGATGGGACGGGACGGGCGAAGCTCCAGGACAGTAGGGGAGCCAAGCCACAGGGCGGCGACTGCCAGCAATGCCGCCAGCGGCACCATCGCCGTCTCACAGACCCTGGAATCCTTGGCTACCGGCGAGGTCACCACCTGGGACAGCTTGTCGCGGTCGGAGTCGCTGTAGTTGGGAAGCTGGCTCTGGGCCTGGGAGAGCTGGTCGTGGAAGGTCCCGAGACCCTGGGAGAGTTCCCTGGCCCCGGAGCCCAGCCGCAGCAGACCCTGGGCGAGTTGCCCCGCCCCGTCGGCTGCCTGACCGACACCCTGCACATACCTGCCGGTGCCGTCCGCCAGCTGCCCAGCTCCCGAGGACAGCTCCCCCGCACCCGAGGAGAGCCGGCCGGAGGCATCCGCCAGCTGCGACGAGCCGGCGACGAGCCGCGACGACCCCTCAGCCAGACGGGCCGTGGCGGCGGGCAACCCAGCGGTCTGGGTCTTGAGCTGCTGCAGCCCACCCAGCAGCTGCGTGGAACCGGAGTTGAGCTGCTGGGCATTCGTGCGAAGCGGCTCGGCCTTGGTGAGGATGGTGTCAGCCCCCTGGCGGAGTTTCTGGACGCCGCCGCTGAGCTTCCCGGCCTGCTCGCTGAGCTGGGACGGCAGCTTTTCCAGCGCAGTCAGGGGATCGGTCCCGGCGGGGACGACGCGGGACAGGGAGGTACGCAGCTTGATGATCGACTCCGTCATGCCAAGGCCCATCCGGGAGAAGCCACGGGCGGTCTCCAGCAGCGTCTTGCCCGACTTCGGGTCGGTTCGCTGCAGCACGCCGAGGGCTGCCTTGGCGCCCTGCTGGAAGCCCTGGGTCATGGCATCCCCGACCCCCTGCTGGTAGGCCTCGCGCAGCAGCTTGCAGGTCTGGGGATCCTCCACCGGGCATTTCAGTTGCCGACCAGCCGCTGCGAAAAACTCCTTGAGCTCCGACGGCGGGGGGCGTCTCGCCGGAGGCGTAGCCCGCCAGGGTGGAGTCGAGCTTGTTGAGCTGAGCGTCGAACGCCTCGAGCTTGGAGCGCACCTCCTCGATGGTGATGTCCCCCCGCCCGGGACGTACTGCTTGAGGGCGCTCTGGGCCTCCCGCAGGACCGGGACGAGCTCTCCGAGCGCGGCCTGGGCCTCCTTCATGGCCTCGGGATCGAGCTGGGCATTCAGGCTGCTTTCGAGCTGAGCCAGGCCACCGCGCAGCTCACTGACCCCGTCAGGACGCTGACTGTGCCCGAGGTGTACCCGGGAATCCCTTCAGCAGTGGGGTTGCCCCGTCGGTGAGCTTGTTCACCCCGTCCACGAGTTTCGGGGCCTGCGCGTTCAGCTGGGCGATTCCCTCGGCGAAGGTCTGGGTGCCGCCGGCCAGGGTGCGGGAGCCATTGGCCAGGGTTCCCGCTCCGTTCGCGAGGCGCTGTGACCCGTCGGCCAGCGTGTTGGCGGCGCTGCCCAGCTTCTGTCCCTGCGTCGACAGCTGCCCCAGCCCGTCCACCAGTTTCCCGGAGTTCTCCGCGGCGCTGGATGCGCCGTCGGCGAGCTAGGGAGCCGGCCTGATTGAGCTTGCCCGCGCCGTCGACGACCGTCTTGAACTGCTCGCCCACCCTGTTGAAGCCCACGTAGATGTTCTCCAGGTAGCCCCTTGGTCAGGGGTGGAGTTGATGGTGTCGGTGGCCAGGCCCGCGATCTCATGGGCCAGGGCCGCATCGGCGAGGGGCGAGTTCTCGGAGACGCTCACGTCGACGGTCGCCTGTTTGGCGATGTCTGCGTCGTTGCTACTGAAGGAGGTCGCGGCCTCGGAGAAGCCCTCCGGGATGGTCACGACCGCCGAGTAGCGACCCTCACGCAACCCTGCCGCGGCGTCCTCCTCGTCGGCGATGGTCCACGAGATGTTGGTTCCCTCCCGGGCAACCATCTCGGAGGCCAGCTGCCGTCCCAGCGGCAGGACCTGGCCGTTCACGGTCACGGCCTTGTCGTGGTTGACCACGGCGGCGTGGATCCCCTGGTTGTTTCTGTCCCGCACCAGTCCCAGCAGCATGCCGACGGCAAGCAGCGGCACCAGGAAGAGTACGGCGAGCCCCGGCCAGCCGAGGCGATGTCCGGAATGAATGCTTTCAGGTCTCATCGAGTGCTCCTGACAGGCTGGTCGACGACGAACACGCCGTCGAGCGGGAGGGATTCGAAGATGGATTCACTGCTGGCACACAGCACCAGGGCTGCGCTACCGTCGCTGCGGAACCGCTCGATCAGAGCGGCCAGGCGTTCGTCGCCGGCATCGACGCTCTCAACCGAGTCGACGAACGCGACGCTGCCTGCGGCCGGGCGCAGCGAAATCAGGGCCGCAGGGTCCTGGGACAAGTCGGAGTATCTGGTGCGGCGGTGTACCGCGCTGGCAGCGCCGGGCAGCAACTCCCCCGCCACCCGGGCGCGTCCCGATGTGACGCCGAGCCTGCCTGTGAGCGCCAGGGCCAGGCCGGTGCGGGACGAGACGGGACCCGCGACACCGATCACGTTGCCGGCCTCCAGCGCCAGGCTGGTGTCAGGCACCAGCTCCTCGACGGCGATGTCCTCGGCGTAGAGCACATGATCGGTGCCGGGCCACTGGTCCAGCTTCAGCTTCTCGGTGAGGACCTCACCCTCCACGTCGAAGGTGGGCAGTGCCTTGTCCAGCCAGCGCGGCAGCCACCAGGCCCGCTCCCCCAGGAGGGCCATCACCGCAGGGACCAGCGTCATCCGCACGCAGAAGGCGTCGATGGCCACTCCGACGGCCAGCGCGAAGGCGATCTGCTTGATGGAGCCGATGCCCTCGGGCACGAAGAACGCGAAGACCGCGAACATGATCACGGCAGCGGCGACGACGACCGGACCTGAGGCCACCATGCCGTCACGGATCGCATCGACAGGGCTCTTGCCGTGGACGTACTCCTCCCGGATCCGGGAGACGAGGAACACCTCGTAGTCCATGGCCAGGCCGAACAGGATGCCCATCAGCAGGATCGGGAGGAAGGAGATCACGGGCATCCCGCGTTCCAGGTTCACGAACTCCTTGAGGTGTCCCTCGTTGAATACCAGCGCGGTAGCGCCGAAGGCTCCGCCGACCGACAGCAGGAAGCCGAGCGTGGCCTTGACCGGCACCCACACCGACCGGAAGACGGCGGCCAGCAGCACCAGCGACAACCCGACCACGAGCGCGCCGAAGGGCAGTAGCGCCCCGGCGAGGCGGGCGTTGACGTCGATCTGGAGCGCGGTCGTCCCCGTGACGGCCGTCTCCACGCCATAGCGTTCCAGCCACTGGTCATGCCGGTCTCTGAGGGCCTGCACGAGGCTGGCGGTGGCGGGGTCGTCGGGGCCGGTGGTGGGAATCACCTGGAGCATCGCGACCTCTGCGTTCTGGTTGGGCGTGGCCAGCGGGACGGCAGCTACCCCGTCGATCGCCAGCACCTCTTCCTTGAGGTCGGCGACCAGCTGAGGGATCCTTGCTCGAGATGACATCGGCGGTCAGCACCAGTGGCCCGTTGCGCCCCACCCCGAAGTGCTGGGAGATCAGGTCGTAGGTGACGCGGCTCGGGGTTCCGGCCGTGTGCTGCCCGGAGTTCGGCAGAGCGGTCCTCAGCCCCAGGCCTGGCACGGTCAGGACACCCAGGGAAGCCACCACGACCACTATCACCACGATGGGATGGCTGGTGGCAACGCGCCCCCACCAGGCGAACATCCCGCCCTTGCGGGGACGCCGGGCCGTGCGGGGGCGGGGCCGCAGCCGGTCTCCCAGCAGGCCCATCAGCGCGGGCAGCATCGTCAGGGGCGATGACCACCGCCAGCACGATGGCCAGGGCCGCGAACACACCCATCACCGTGAGGAAGGGGATGCCGGAAATGCTGAGGCCGAGCAAAGCGATGAACACCGTCAGCCCGGCGAACACGACCGCTGATCCCGCGGTGCCGACTGCGCGCGCCGTGGACTCCTCGGCGGGGGTTCCGTCCCGTAGCTGGTTGCGGTGCCGGGAGAGGATGAACAGCGCGTAGTCGATGCCGACCGCAAGTCCCAGCATCACGGCCAGCATAGGCGTGGTCGAGTTGATGGTGGCCAGCCGGGTGATAAGCATCATGATGGCCATCGTTATCGCGACCCCGGTGACGGCGGTGAGCAGTGGAAGTCCGGCCGCCACCAGGGATCCCAGCACCAGCGTCAGGACCACCAGCGCCACGCCCAGACCGGCGATCTCCACGATGCTGAGCCTCGGCAGCTCGGTGTTGAAGGCTTGCCCTCCCCATGTCGACGGTGGCGCCCTGAGGGCAGCTGCTGGGCCATCCGGTCGGCGACTGCGGTGAGCTGGGCGCGCTGGTCATCCGTCGGATTGCCCTTGACGTCGACCAGGATCGTGACGATGGCGGCCCGGCCGTCATCGGAGACCATGCCTGTGATCCGCTCATTCCAGGGCGAGGTGACGGAGTTCACGAAGTCGAGGTCCTGCAGCTCGGTGATCGTCTCCTCGATGACGTCACGGAAGTCATCCACCCGGCCGCCCTCGGGTGCGACGAAGATGGCCGTGGCCTGGGTCGTGGCACCCTGCGGGAAGGTCATGCCCAGCTTGTCGAGGGCCACCTGCGACGGGGAGCCGGGGATTTTGAACACGTCCGCAAAACTGCCCCGGAAGGCGAGTGCGGCGCCGCCGATGGCTAGGACCACGACCAGCCAGGCTGCGAGGACGAGCTTGGCATGCCGGAAGCACCAGCGTCCAAGGGCATAGAGCTGAGCAGACATCTTCCCCATTTCGATACAGTCTTGAATGCAGGGGTCAGCATACAACGATGTATCGGACCGGGAAACCCCAGTTTCGCACCCCTGTCAAACCATGCGCAGACCGCTACACTGACGGCCGCGACCGCCCTGACCCCGCGCCGGGAGGCCACGGTGAGCCGCCTGGTAGAGGCCGCCATCACCCAGTTCTCCGCCCGCGGCATCGACGCCACCAGCGTGGAACAGCTGTGTGAAAGCCGCCGGATTCACCCGGGGCGCCTTCTACTCCAACTTTTCCTCGAAGGACGACCTGTGCCTGGCCATCATCGAGCACTACCGCGACAACATCATGTCGCGGCTGGCTGGCTACCATCGCGAAGCTGCCGGCCGAGGTGGACGTCGAGTCAGCCGCTGACGTCACGCTAACGCGTCTGCTGGGCGTCCTTGCGCCTCATCGGGAAATGATGATCACCCTGCTGGAGATCCGCCTGCGGGCACTGCGCATCCCGGAGCTGATGAACCGGCTCGAGGAGCTCCACAACGAGACCCGTCCGGCCCTGATCGACTTCGTGGAGGTCCTGGCGGCGCGCCTGGACATCGAGTTCGCGCTGCCGACAGAACAGATCATCGACGTTTTCGAGGCGCTGTACGCCTATGAGACGAACAGCTACGGCAGAGCCAACATCCGTCCCCTGCTCACTCCCCTCGCCATCGCCCTCATACGGTCGGCGGGCGATGGGCGCTGAGGCTCCAGGACGGACCCGATCGGCTCGCCTCGCCATTGCCCTGAAGCCGCTGTCCTGGGCGGACTTGCCCTGAGCGGGCCCTCTCAGCGAATGGCCAGTGATTTCAGTGTGGCGTAGTCGTCGTCCGAGGGATGCGAGACGACCAGGCGCTGTGGATGGGTGCCGGGATGCGGCTGGATGAGGTGCGGAAGCTGCCTGGTGATCTCGCTGCAGGGGACGTCGAGGATCAGGTGGCCACACTCGAAGGCGGCCACGTCCACCCGGGGAATGCTGACGCTGGGCGCGCTCTCCGGGACGAAGGACATCGAGAAGAGCTCCTCATCAGAGGTGTACAGGTCCTCGTAGTCGGCGACGAGATGCTCGGAGTCCTGCTGGACCACCTCTTTGAGGGTGTTGTAGACGCGACCCTCGACCCGTAGCCGCAGCCTGTGGAGGCGCTGCCCAAGCTGGGAGGTCTTGGGCGGCAGGCTCAGCTGCCAGTGCCGGTTCGCGACGACGTGGGGCAGCGGCTGGACACTGTCGTGAGCTTCGACCGCCTCCTCCAGCTCATCGAGGAGATCGCCCCAGCGGTCGGTGGCGACGTTGACGAGGAAGATGTCATTGCGGCGGGCCGGAATCACCGCCCAGGCGGTGTTGGTTCGCTCCCCCAGCCTGGTCAGGAGCTCCTCCATCGCGGCGGCATCGGCAAACCAGGACGCCTCGTTGCCGGGCGGGGCGGTCAGGGCCAGCACGTCGGGACCGAGGCCGACCTCGGCGAAGGCCATGGTCTCCTCCATGGAGCGCAGGTTCCCGATGGCCTTGGCCTGGAGGTCGATGTCGTACTCTGCCGTCCTGTCGCCCGGCAGGTCGGATTCGGGGACCACACGGAGGGTGGTGGGCTCGTCGACGGCCAGCCCGAAGCCGATGAAGTCGGTGAGCCACCCCACCGTCGCCGGCACCAGTTCTCCCCGGGGCGCGAAGTAGTCGGCGCTGCGCACCAGCGGGACCACGCCGTCGAGGTCCACACCCACCTCGCCTGGGGAGCGCATGGCGTCCACCGCGCGGTGTACCCGGGCCACCCGGTCGCCCTCGGACTCGTCGGCATGTGCCGGCTCGGTGAGGTCGGGGTCGATCCCGAGCATCCGCCCATCGTCGAGGCGCAGCACCACCATGCCGGTATCCGGGAAATCGGGTGGCGACGCATCCAGCACCTCCACCACCGCAGGATGCGTCGAGAGGATCCTGATCGCTTCTTCTCGGCTCATGGCCCTGACCATACTTGCGGGACGCCTGGCGCTAGACGAGCGACATCCACGCCGGCCAACCTCCGCCGATCGGACTACAAGGGCCACCGCTCCCAGGGTGGAAGATCCTCCGCCACGGCCGAAAGCCCCTAGCCACACCCTTCCCGAGCCTGGCCAGCGTGCGCGAAACGCCGCGCGTCCCCGATCCAGCGGCGGCTGCGCACCGCCTTCCAGCACTTCGCGGCGTTTCGTGCACGGGTGGACTCAGGTACGGAGCCAGCTCAACGAGACCGAGGCTGGGGACCGCCGCACGTTCCCTGTGACTCAGGTGCGGGGCAGACTGGGGACATGAACATCGAGAAGCTGATCACCGAGGCCCCCGGACAGCCGGACTTCAAGAACAACGCCTGGATCGTCGGCGACAGCAGGGAGGTGATCGTCATCGATCCGGCTCACCAGCCCGACCGCCTGGCACTCGCGGTCGGCGACCGGAAGGTGAGGGCGCTGTTGCTGACGCACGGCCACTGGGACCACGTGACGGCGGCCCCGGCCTTCGCAGCCCTGATGGACACCCCGCCCATCTACCTCAGCCCGGCCGACGAGTTCCTGTGGCGGGAGACCCACCCACACGAGGCGTTCCAGCCACTCGGCGACGGCGACGAGTTCACCATCGCAAGCGCCACGCTACGGGCAGTCACGACCCCAGGACACACCCCGGGCGCGACGTGCTTTGTCACCGACGGCGTGGTCTTCTCAGGTGACACCCTATTCGAGGGCGGCCCGGGAGCCACCCGCTGGGAGTACTCGGACTTCAACCAGATCATCGTCTCCATCCGCGAGCGGCTGTTCACCCTTCCCGACGACACCGTCGTCAACACCGGCCATGGCCCCTCGACAACGATCGGGAGGGAACGCCCGCACCTGGACGAATGGGTGGCGCGTGGCTGGTAACTAAGCCTCGCCATGAGCATGCGAAGCGGTGAGCCCCTACTCCTCAGCTCCGACGAGCTCAATGACATCGACCAGCTCAAGCGAGGCTGGGACGACATGACTGACCAGTATCCCAGACCTTTGGTCCTCATTCAGGATGCCTACAAGCACGTCTACCGAGTCTGAATCCAGGCTTTCGAATGGCTCATCCAGGATCAAGAACTCGCGATCGGTGCCCAGCTGAGCTGCAAGCCACAGCTTTTCACGCATCCCACCAGAATAGTTTCCACTCTGCTTCCGCCTGAGGTCTTCCGGGGAAATCCCCAGCAGCCCGGCTAGTTCCGCGGTCCTCGCAACATATCCATCGGGCTGTTCGAGAAGCAGTCCCAGGAGTTCTAGATTCTCGATCCCGGTAAGCGCAGGGAAGAATTCCGGCTCCTGCGAAGCATACGCCACGAGTTGCGCGAAATCTGCCAGATGAAGAGACTGCCCCCGCCACTCACAAAACTGAACCTCAGCGGCATGAATCCCCGCCACAATGTCACACAGCGTCGACTTCCCAGTGCCATTCTTCCCCACGATTCCGGTGAGCCCGCCTTCCGGGAAGGACAAATCGAGGTCTTCAAAGAGCAATGCATCGTCATAGCCGAAGCTCAAACCTGCTATCAGCAAAAGCACCCATGAGCCACCCCTTCAACCAATCTGAGCGTGAGATATTCCGGACTCCAGCAAAGCAGCAAGCACATACATCACAATCGCACCTAAAACCAAGAACGCAGTACTTTTTACATTGAACTTCACACATTCCCCTGACACAAGACGCTCCTTGAAAAATTGCAATCACACGCCAACCTTCAAAAGCCAACCAAAGCACACATTACCATTGCAACAATTTCGCATGGGGCATGGGGAAGCACTCCAGAAAGAATGGGACCGATTCCACTAGTTGCATAAACTCCCGCCGTCGAGGCACCCAAAATCATCATATTAAATCCAACCAAAAAAATAAAGCACCAACACCCAAGGTAAGAAGACCGGCAACAATTACCATTCCACCAACCTTGACATTATTCAGCAAAAAGCCCCCAGAAAGCAGGCATATTATTCTCAGGGCGCATCGGAATATTGCACCCGATTGCCCAGCCAGAAAAGAACACCAAGGAGAGCAATAATAGAAATTACCGACAGATGAACCTCACGACCTCGAAGGAAACTCATTTTCATATCCTCCATATTTCCGGGATGCCAGCACACACCCCACCGCCAGGGAAATCAAAGCGGCTACCCCAATCCCCCACCACCCATCTCCTTGTACCAAACCCACAATCGGCAGTAGAGTCACCACGAAAACCAAGACCGTCTGCACGACGAAAAGAGGAACCATCCGGAGAGTCCTAAGCGCCCGGTATCCGGCGAGTGAGGACAGATCGGAAAGTGAGTCATCCGGCGCAGCATTGAGGTGTTGTGAAGAACCACCTCAAATGCATCAACGGGAGCCCCGAGGCAGATCCGCGCCAGGAAGGGCCACAAGACAACACCCTGTACAATTCCCGCAGCCAACACCACGACAGCACTCCACACGCCCCAATGAACCCAGGCCAGAACTGCCAGGAAACCCAGCATGACTCCAACCACCAACACGCTGGGAAGAAGTGTGATGTGCTTCAAGCTGGCTTCCAGGTCCCGGTAGTATTGAGCTCTGCTTCGACGGGGCAGGCGGCGAAACAGCCGCATCGCTCCCAGTAAGCTTCCCAGCTCGAATGTATCTGGGTAGTGTGATACGACGGCCCTGTGCAAGGCCAGCATGATGATGTAGACCTCCACCACGGCCAGCACAAGCAGGGATCCGGGGTGCGGGGCTCCTCTCCCCAGCGAGACGCTGATGCCCAGCAGAAGCCAGACCTCAAAGGGAATCAAGAAATTCAACTCGGTGGCCCCGAATCGGGGAGACTGCCGACTGAGTTGAGCGAAAATGAAGCCGCAATACCCATCAGCATCACCCCGTACACCCGAGGCGGCAATGTACTCACTTCTGTACCCAGAGTCCACCAGATTCCCCACCCTTGAGCGACGAACAATAATCATCAACCCCACGAGTAAGAGGAATGCCAAGGCGAGTAGCGGAATCAGTCCTGCACTGGAATAGGCAGTCTTCAAGGTGTCGGACAAGTCAGAGAACAAGACATTTGGAGCCGTTTTGAGCAAGAGTTCACCTTCGCCTGAGGCGTAGGCGGCACCAGCTTCACCCAACACGGCTTTGATTCCCGAGCATAGCCATACTGAGATCAGGAACACGATTCCCCCTATGGCCAGATAGGAAACCATGCCGGAAGCAGCATTCACTCGGGCCTTGAAAAGCGCACGACTCAGGAAAAGAACATAGGAGACGAGAACCACGAGCAGGGAAATGACGACGGCACGCATCTCTCCTTGAACCACCATGAAAGAGAGAGCACTTACCATAATGCCGAGGCGCTTGAACATCCAAAACCAATAGGCTGCATCCAAAATCATGATCCGGGCACGGCGAGAATCCTTAGCCAACCGCGAAACATAATTACCCTTCATTTTTCTGAAAGTCTTCACGAAGTCTTCAAAGACTGGCGCGAACGCCACGCCCACAACCCCGATAAGCGACAGGAAAACGCCGGAGATCACCCCAGCTCCACGAACCACCGCCAGCAGAGCAAGCATGGATACAGCAAACTGAACCCCCCACCTGAAGACCAGCAAAACTAAATAGAATCTAACATTATCAAAACGCAATATCCTGGCAGCTATTTGCGACGAGACAAGATCCTCATTCTTAGCCAATAGAAAAGCCGCCCTGAATCGCCAACCTATCTTCACAGCCCACTCCGCTCAGCACTAAGGAAATTTTTCACAGCCACAGGCAAATCTGCGCTGACAAGGCTGTTTACCGAACTGAAAGCCTCTCGTGAATAGATTCCTAAAGATATTGTTTTACATTACCGGCACACACTTCTACATTAGAATCGGAATCTAATTCTTGCTGTTGGGGGGCAAAATTCTAGAAGCTTGCCCCCAACAGCAATCTACCATTAGCAGGAAATCGCCGCCCCAGCTCCCCGCCGTCTAGCGATAGATTTCACTGTAGCAAAGAAGACACTCCAACCCACTGCCGAAATCCCAGCCCATCCCATGGAGACAATTGTTGCAATTGCCGTCGCAATAGAAAGTAGGCTGCCAACATTCATTGTAATGTTGAAGATCTGCTGTGCAGCATATTCTGATACTCCGAGAACATGAGCGATTTCCAGTTCCATCTCTACTTCCTCCTTGTAATAGAGCCGCGAGCACCGGCGCCCGCGATGGATATTACCCTCACCCTCTCCAGGAAACAGTAACGAAAGTAATATGTTTACTCAACCAACCCCTGCCATAGTGATATGATCTTTCGCCCCCTCGAACCTCAACCACACCAGGGGCACTCAACACTCTTAAATCCGCTCTTACAAGGGAGTTCACCTTAAAGGAGATGGTTTGCGATGATCAACATCGCCAGTCGTGGCAGCAGGACCGACCCACCACTCGCCGGCAAAGCAACCATCCTGAACACGGTCACCCGTTGCGGGCATCCCATGCCCAGCGCATCTGATACCGATAGGGTGGAGAACCTACTGAAAGCTTATTCATAGCTCATGGCAACCCGCCGCTGACAAGGGGTTCCGCGACGTCGTCGACCGTCCGTGAATAAGCCTCATACTGATATGGAGGAGCAGCAATGAAGGTATTGATCACCGGCGGGGCCGGCTACATCGGAAGCACCGTCGCCTCAGCCTGCGAGGACGCGGGCCACAGCGTCGTGATCCTCGATAATTTCTCCACGGGCCGCCGTGAGTTCGTCGGAGACCGGCCCCTCTACGAGGGAGACATCGCCGATGACGAGCTCCCTGGACCGTCTGTTCAGCGAGCAGCAGGTCGACGCCGTAGTGCACTGCGCCGCGAAGATCATCGTCCCAGAGTCCGTCGCCGAGCCCCTCGCCTACTACGAGAACAACGTCTCCAAGACCATCACCCTCCTGGCGGCTCTCCAGCGCAACGGCATCGAGCGGTTCCTGTTCAGCTCCTCGGCCTCCATCTATGCGCCCGACGAGAACTTCATCGTCACCGAGGACTCGCCGCTGCAACCCGGCTCCCCCTACGCGCGGACCAAGTTCATGGTGGAGCTGATCCTTGAAGACTTCACCAAGGCCAGCGACGTGCGGGTCGCGTCCCTGCGCTACTTCAACCCCATCGGTACCGATCCCAAGCTGCGCAGCGACCAGCAGCTGGAGAAGCCGTCCCACGTGCTGGCCAAGCTTCTCGAGGCCTGGTCCAACAAGGAGACCTTTACCGTGACGGGTGTGGACTGGCCGACCCGCGACGGCTCTGGCATCCGCGACTTCATCCACGTCTGGGACCTCGCCCAGGCGCACGTCGCCGCGCTGGAGCACTTCGACGAGGCGACCGCGAACCAGCCCTATCAGGTGTTCAACATCGGAACCGGCAATGGGGTGACGGTCAAGGAGCTGGCCGCGTCTTTCGAGAAGATCACCGGAGACCCCTGAAGGTCCAGTTCGGTGATCCCCGGCCCGGCGATGTCGCGGGTGTCTACACGGTCTCCACCAAGGCCAGGGATGTCCTCGGCTGGCAGGCGGAGCTGACCGAGACCGATGCCGTGCGCGACGCCATCGCCTGGCTTCCCGTGCGCAAGGAAAAGCTGGGGTACTAACTGGGATCAGTGGCCTCGGCCCAGAGCTGGCGGCGCTGCTCGGCACGGCGCCGGTCCAGCAGGCTCGTGACCATGCAGACGCCGGCTAACAGGAGGATGGTCCAGAACAGTTTGCGGATCATGACAACAAACCTACCTTCCAACGAAATGTCCGTAGCTGGTTTCAAGACCGGAGTGGGGTCGGCCCGGGGTGATCAGCGACCAAGGTCCGACGCCGCCCCTGACATCTACTGAATAGGCTTGCCGAACATGATGGCAGACCTCTCCGAGACACACCGTCGCCTGCTGATTGACGCGGCGGCGGCGCTGGGGACGTTCCTGCTGCTGGTGGTTCCCCTGGCTCTGCTGGGGCTCTCCGAGAATGCGGCAGCGATCGGCTGGTCCACGCTGATGGTGGTCTCCCTGGCGTTCCGGCGCGTCAATCCACTACTAGCCGTGGCCGTGTGCGCGGCGGCGGGCACCGGCATGGTGGTCCAGGTCTCCTCCCCACCCCCGCTGTCCTCGTGGTCCTGGTGGTCGTGTTCTCCGCGGCCAGGCATCTAAGCGGCGCTGCGAGCCTGGTGGTGGTACCCATCGGGGTCGCAGCCTCCGTCGTTGGCCCACTGTCGTGGATGGCAAAGATTCCTGCCGAGCTACGGTTCATGGCGGTCGGGTTGCTGAGCGCGCTGTGCCTGTCCCTGATCGTCAACGCCTACCTGCTCGGGAGGCGGTATGCAGCCCAGAGCCGTCTGACGGAACTCGATGAGGCTCTCGCGGAGGAGCGTTTCCTGGCAGGGACCCGCAGCACCCAGGAGGCCACAGAGCTGGCCGACGGCAGGGCCCGGGCCGAGGTGGCGCGTGAGCTACACGACGTGGTGGCGCACTCGTTGTCGGTGATCGTCGTCCAGGCTGAGGGCGCGAAGGCCCTGGCCTCCAAGAAACCTGAGGCCACCGTCGAGGCGTTGGATGTGATAGCCCGCACCGGCCGTAACTCGATCGGAGAGATGCGGCGGATCGTCTCCCTGCTGCGGGGCGAGTCAGACGCCACCTTCGGACCCTCGCCATCACTGCCTCAGATCCCCGAGATGGTGGCCAAGGCTGGCCCCCGCATCACCCTTGAGATGCCGGAGGAGCTACCTGCGGTACCCGACTCTCTGGGACTCACGACGTTTCGCGTGGTGCAGGAGTCGGTGACGAACTTCCTCAAGCATGCCGGCCCCACGGCCCCAAGCCACTGCGACCATCAGCTGCGCACCCGAGGCCATCGACATCCGTGTCACGGACGACGGCGTCGGCGTCCACTCCGCGTCCGAGGGACACGGCGCCGGCATCAGGGGGATGCGCGAGCGCGTCGCGGCGATGGGCGGTACCTTCAAGGCAGGTCCGCGTACCGGTGGAGGCTACGAGGTGAGGGCTCGCCTGCCCTTGCCCTCCCAGCTGGGAAGGGGCTGGCTGAAGTGAGGAGGATTGGATGATCAAGGTGCTGCTGGCTGACGACCAGTCGCTGGTACGCAGCGGATTCCGCATGCTGATCGACTCCGCCGACGACATGGAGACCGTCGGTGAGGTGTCGAACGGGGCGGACGCGGTGACGGTGGTGAAGACTCAGCCGGTGGATGTCGTGCTGATGGACATCCGGATGCCGGTTATGGATGGCACCGAGGCCACCCGCCAGATCACCGAGCTAGGAGGCGACACCAGGGTCCTGGTGCTCACCACCTTCGACCTCGACGAGTATGTCTTCGCCGCGCTGCGCAACGGCGCCTCCGGTTTCCTGCTGAAGGATGCCCTGCCCGACGACCTACTGGGTGCGATCCGCACCGTCGCCCGGGGTGGCGCGGTGGTCGCACCGACGGCAACCCGCCGTCTGCTCGACCATGTCGCACCGAAGCTGCCGGTCGGCAAGCCCCGCGACGACTCCCGCCTCACCGGCCTGACCGACCGGGAACGCGAGGTGCTGATGGAGGTGGCGCGCGGCGCCAACAACGCCGAGATAGGATCCCGCCTCTACATGGCCGAGGGCACCGTCAAAACCCACATCGGCCGGCTGCTGGCAAAACTCCAGGCGCGCGACCGCGTCGGCTTGGTGCTGATCGCCCACGAATGCGGGTTACTCGACTAACCCTGGGATATTCGACGGTTCAGCAGGGCGGACGCGGCTGAACCGTCGAATATTTTTCGGCATTCAGCCGACGATGTCGGGAGCCTCCATGCGAGCGGCCGAGGCGGCGGCGTCAGTGAGCTGCTCCTCCGCGGCCAGCTCGGCGGCGATGCGCTCCCCGGTAGTTGGTCTTTTCCCGTTCCAGGCGCTCCTCGTCCCAGCCGAGCACGGCGGCCGCGATGTCCGCCACCTCGTCGACGGCGGCGGCACCACGGTCGCGGGCCTCGGAGTTGAGCCGGACGCGGGAGACGAAAATGTCCTCCAGGTGCATGGCACCCTCGACGGCGCAGGCGCGGTACACCTCGGCGCGCAGGAACTGCGGGGCCGCCTCAAGGGGCTCTCCGAGGGACGGGTCGGCGTCGATCGTAGCGAACAGATCGGGCAGCTCAGAGCCGTAGCGATGCACCAGGTGCTGCAGCCGGGCGGCGTCGAAGCCATACTTGGCGCCCAGCCGGCGGGCCTGGTTGGCGGCCGCCTCGAATCCCTCAGCCCCCCAGCAGCGGAAGCTGCGCCGTCACCGACGGCCGCGACTTCGCCAGCGCCTGGCCCAGCGCGAAATCGACGGCGTCCTCCGCCATCACCCGGTAGGTGGTGAGCTTTCCACCCGCGATGGCCACCATGCCGGGGATCACTTCGCTGACGGTGTGCTCGCGTGAGACCTTCGTGGACTTCGACTCGTCCAGCACCTTCGGCTGGAGCAGCGGCCGCAGGCCGGCGTAGGTGCCGATGATGTCGTCGCGGGTCAGCGGCGGGTCGAGCACCTCGTTGGCATGGGCCAGCACGTAGTCGATGTCCTCAGCGGTGGGCACGGGGTGCTTGAGCTGTTCGTGCCAGGCAGTGTCGGTGGTGCCGATCACCCAGTAGTGCTGCCACGGGATGATGAACAGCACCGACTTCTCGGTGCGCAGGAACAGGCCCGTGCCTGCCTTGAGGCGTTCCCGCGGGACGACGATGTGGATGCCTTTGCTGGCCAGCACCTTGAGGCCACCGGTACCGCCCGCAAGGTCCTGGGTCTCCTCCGTCCACACGCCGGTGGCGTTGATGATCCGATCCGCCTCGATGGTGAACTCGCTGCCGTTCTCCAGATCCACAGCCTTCACCCCGCTAGCACGTCCACGGCCGTCCTGAGGATCTCGGTCACCTTGACGCGGCTGGCGGCGGCGGCCCCGTACTTCATGGCGGTGCGGATCAGCGTGATCACCAGACGGGCGTCATCGACCCGGGCGTCGTAGAACTCGATGGCGCCGATGAGGGCGTCGCTCTTGATCTGCGGGAACCGCCGCATGGCCCCGGCCTTCGAGAGGTGCCGCTGAATCGGCACCGTCTTGCGACCCTTGGAGCCGATGCGCGCGAGGGCGTCGTACATGCCGACGCCGACTGCGGAGTAGGCGCGCTCGATGACGGGGTCTTGAGCGGCCACAGGAAAGGCTGGGCCTCAACCAGGTGCGGGGCAATCGTGGTCAGCAGCCGGCCGCGTTCCCTGAGTGCCTCGGCGACCAGCTGAAGTCGAGGTTATAGAGGTAGCGGAGCCCGCCATGCACCAGCCGCGACGAACGCGATGAGGTGCCGGACGCCCAATCCTGGCCCTCGATGACGGCGATGCTCAGGCCACGCGACGCGGCGTCGAGGGCAATCCCCGCCCCGGTGACCCCGCCTCCGATGACGAGCACGTCGAACTTCTGAGAGGTCATGGCCTCAAGGGAGGCGGCACGCTGTTCCTGAGACAGGATGGTCATTCTGGGCTCCTTCGCTCTTTTATAGATAGCTTTGCCAGTTGCACACATGTTCACAAGCTGCGTGCACATCAGTGCAGCCGCCGCTCGGCGTGACGGGTGGGCGTGCGTCTGAAGCCGCCCTCACCGAAATCCGTTGCCCCCTGGCCCCATGTGCAGATCAGCAGCGGACAGCAGAGGCAGGGGATTACCGCACCACCGACGCGAAGGCGGACGCAGGCCGGTCTGGCTCGCGGTCCGCGTCCTGAGACTCGGGGACCTCCTGATCACCTGGAGCGTTGGGCTTCACGGCCTCAGCGGGCGTTGACGATGACGCCGGCTGGTCCGGCCCCATCTGAGCGGGCTCCTCGCCAAACATGGAGCGCCGCCCCTCGAAGGCGCGGCCGAGGGTCACCTGGTCGGCGTACTCGATGTCGCCGCCGACCGGCAGGCCGGAAGCGGGACGGGTGACGCGCACGCCAAAGTCACGGAGCATCCGCCCCCAGGTAGGAGGCCGTCGCCTCGCCCTCGGTGTCGGGGTCGGTGGCGAGGATCACCTCGGTGACGGTCCCGTCGGCAAGACGCTGGAACAGCTCCCGGGTGTGCAAGTCACCGGGGCCACGCCCATCGATCGGCGAGATCGAGCCGCCCAGCACGTGGTAGGTGCCGCGGAACTCGCCGGTACGCTCGATGGCCACGACGTCCTTCGACTCCTCCACCACGCACAGCAGCGACCCTGTCACGGCGCGGATCACGGCAAACCCGGCACCTGGTCTCCTGCGAGACGTTGAAACACACCTCACAGAACCGCGCCGCCTCCTTGACGCGCCGCAGCACGTCCGCCAGCTGGAAGACCTCCTCCTCGGGGGCGTCGAGCAGGTGGAAGGCGATACGCTGCGCCCCCCGCGGGCCGATGCCTGGCAGGCGACTCAGCTCGTCGATCAGCTCCTGTATGGGGCCTTCATACAACTCAGAAACCCATCCCCGGCATTTGCGGCGCAACGGCCTCGGCCGCGGCCTCGACCTGCTGGCGGGCGGTCCGGAAGGCAGCGACGATCATCGCGGACAGGCTCTCGGTGTCCTCCGGGTCGCAGGCGGCTGGCGCGATGGTCACGTCCAGCATCTCACCCAGGCCATTGAGCTTCACCGTAACGAGATCTCCTCCCGCGGTGCCCTCGAACTCCTTACCGGCCAGGCCGTCACGGGCAGCGATCATCTGTTCCTGCATCTGCTGAGCCTGGGCCAGCAGCGCATTCATGTCGAGTCCTTCGATCATGATGTCCTTTCGTCGCGCTCAATGATAGGTGCCGTCTGTGACACCCCCGGTCAGGCGAGCGGTTCTTCCTCGATGATCTCAGCCCCCAGCTCAGCAGCCAGCAGCTTGGCGGCCAGCTCGTCGGCGTTCTCCAGGTTCTGGTCGTCCTCGGCCACCTCGGGTTCCGTCTCACGTTCCGGGGGTGAGGGTGGGGGTCGGCTCGGGGCGGCGGCAGGGGTTGCCCTAGGCTCCCGGAGGTGGTTCCCTGCTGCTGGCCTGGCTGCTGAACAGGAGCGGCGGCCGCTGGTTGCTGCTCGGACTGGGCGGGACGTTCGTTGGCACCGGACATCACGGCCTGGACGCGCACCTCGATGCCGATGACCTCGATAATCGATTTGACCAGCAGGTCGTTGACCCCGGATGAGGCAAAGTTCTCCCGCGCCCCGGCATCGCTGAAGCCGAGCAGCAGCTGTCCGTCGGTGACGTCCAACACCTGTGCGTGCTTACTCAGCATCATGTGGGCGAAGCGGCGATGCCGCTTCACCGCCTCCAGGACATTGGGCCAGACCTGCCGCAGTTCTGCTGCCGCCAGGACCCGGCCTGCCTGGCTGGGGACGGATGGTTCCGGCGCAGCGGGACGCGGCTGCTGGGGGCTGAGGCCTGCGGGCCACGTGGCGGGGCCCCTGCCGGGCGGCGGCGAGGCCGTCCGGGTTGCTGCTGCGCAGGCTGGGCTGGCCCAGCTGGGGACGGTGCTTGCTGCTGCGGTTCGGGCTCAGACGGGGGTGTCTGCCCACCCTGACGCTGACCAGGGGCCGGCTGCCGCGCGACTGCCGGCTGGGCCGGCGGAACAGGCTCCTGCCGGGCCGGCTGCTGCCCGACGCCGTCGCCGATCATCCCGACCCGTCGCTCCAGCCGGTCCATCCGGGCATGGAGGCCGCGCTCATCGGTGTCGGCGCCGGGCAGCAGGACCCTTGCGCACATCAGCTCCAGGTGGAGGCGGGGTGCGGTGGTGCCGCGCATAGCGGTAAGGCCGTCGGCGATGACCTCGGCGGCTCGGGTCAGCTCGCCCGCGCCCATGCCCGCGACTTGCGTGGCGAGGCGCTGCGCCCTGGTCTGCAGAGACCTCCAGCATGCCGTTCTCGGCGGCCTGCGGCACGGCGGCGAGGATCACCAAGTCCCTCAGCCGGCGTAGCAGGTCCTCGGCGAAACGACGCGGATCCTGGCCGATCTCGATGATCTTGTCGATGCTGCGGAACACACCCGCGGCATCGCCTGCCGCAAAGGCGTCGACGATCTCGTCGAGCAGCGCATCCGGGGTGAATCCGAGCAGCGCGGCGGCCTGATCATAGGAGACCCCCATCCGGCCCGGCCCCGCCGAGCAGCTGGTCGAGCACCGACAGGGAGTCCCGCACCGAGCCACCGCCCGCGCGCACCACGAGCGGCAGGGCCGACGAGTCCACCGCGATCCCCTCGGTTGCACAGATCTGGGCCAGGTAGTCACCGAGCAGCCGCGGCGGGACGAGCCGGAACGGGTAGTGATGGGTGCGGGACCGGATGGTGCCGATGACCTTCTCCGGCTCCGTGGTAGCGAAAACGAACTTGGCATGCGGGGGCGGTTCCTCGACGAGTTTCAGCAGCGCGTTGAAGCCCGCAGTGGTGACCATGTGGGCCTCGTCGACGATGTAGATCTTGTAGCGGCTGTGGACGGGCGCGAAGAAGGCCCGCTCGCGCAGGTCCCGGGCGTCCTCGACCCCGCCGTGGCTGGCGGCATCGATCTCGATCACGTCGATGCTTCCCGGTCCGCCCCGGGCCAGGTCCTGACAGGAACGACAGGTCCCGCAGGGAGTCGAGGTGGGGCCCTGCTCGCAGTTGAGGCAGCGCGCCAGGATACGTGCGGAGGTGGTCTTGCCACAGCCACGTGGCCCGGAGAACAGGTAGGCATGGTTGACGCGATTGTTGTCGAGCGCCCGCATCAGCGGCACGGTGACGTGGTCCTGGCCGATCACCTCGGAAAACGCGTCCGGACGGTAGCGGCGGTAGAGAGCCAGCGGCGGAGAGGCCAGCTCGGGGCGCGTCTCCTGGGCATCCACGGCCGAGCGTGATGGCATCCCGGGCGCGGGGGCAGGCTCCCCGGGCTCATCAAAGAGCCCAGGCCCCTCCTGCTCGTAGGAGGGCTCGCCGAAATATCCCTCGTCCAGGGGCGCGTACTCGTCCTCGGGTTCGCCGTCGTACTCGTCATCCACGCGACCAACTGTATTGGAGGCCACCGACTCTTGTACGCCAGCCGGCGGTCCGGTCAGTCCTCACAACCATCGCTGTTATTCAATAACAGTTACTTGCTAACATCGACGCATGCAAACCGCTGCAGCCCACAACCGGGCCAGGCTTCAGGACACCGCCCTGAGGCTCTTCCAGGAACACGGCTATGCACAGACCTCGGTTGCACAGATCGCGGCAGCTGCGGGGGTCTCCCACATGACCTTCTTCCGGCATTTCCCCACCAAGGAGTCCGTGGTCGTGGGTGATCTGTTCGACCCTGTCATCGCAACCGCCGTCGCGGCGCAGCCCACTGACCTCCCTCCCCTGGGACGCGCGACCCGGGGACTGCTCACCGCCTTGGCCGGCGACGCGGCCAGCGCCGAGCTGACCTCGGATGGGTTCCGCAGGCGCATCGAGCTGATCGCCACCACCGGCGCGCTGAGATCGGCGGCCTGGGCGTCCGGACAGGCCACACAGGACGCGATCTGCCAGGAGCTGACCGCCCAAGGCACTGACCCCGCCGACGCCCGTGCGGCCGCGGGAGCTGTGATCGGGGCCGCCACGGCACTGCTCCTGGCCTGGGCCTCGGAACCAGCCCGCGAATCGGCCGCCCAGGCCCTGCGGAGAGGGTTGTCAGGCCTGGCGGGGGGTGCGGGATGAGCGTCGCGCTGGCGCTCCGGGCAGTCACCCGCTCCCTGCGAGCCCGGAGGGTCCTGAGCGGCCTGGACCTCGTCGTGCATCTCGGGAGTGCCATGCCCTGGCTGGCCTCAACAGGGCAGGCAAGACGACCGCCCTGCGCATCGCCCTGGGAATGCTGCGCCCCGATTCCGGGACGGTCGAGGTCCTGGGGAGGAAGACCCCGAGCGCCAGCCACGACATCTGGCGTAGCGTCGGGCACCTGGTCGAGACCCCGTTCTCCTACCCTGAGCTGACGGCCCGGCAGAACATCATCGCCTCCGCCATCCTGCACGGTCACGACCCCGCCGCCCTCGCATCCGGCATCGCTGAGCTCGCCGGCCGCCTCGGCCTGACCGACTGGCTGGACGTCCCGGCGCGACGCCTGTCCCTGGGTACCCGCCAGAAGGTGGGACTGGTGGCGGCCATGGCCCCACCGTCCCCGGCTGCTGATCCTCGACGAGCCGACAAACGCGCTGGACCCCCTGGCGATCGCCGGGCTGCGCGGCCTCATCACGGACCTGACCCATGACGGCACCGCCGTGCTGGTGACGAGCCATCATTTCGACGAGCTCGCGCGCATCGCGCACCGCGTCGATGTGCTGCATGCCGGGCATGTCGTCGACTCCCTGAGGCCCGATGGCCCCGGATCTTGAGGCCCGGTTCTTCGAAACAGTCCTGGCCGCAGAGAAGCAGACGCGATGATCATCCCACGCCAGGTACTAGCCATTGAGACCCGCAAACTCATGCAGGCCACCGTGACACGGGTGGCGACGACAGCAGCCCTGCTTCTGGTCACGCTCACCGTCGCAGGCGGCTATGCGGCGGCCACGCTGGCTCCCGGCAGCCAGATGGGCTCAAAGGCAGCCAGCCTCATGACCACCGGCGGCTGGACCGGACTGACGGCGCTCGCCGCAGTCAGCACCGGCGTCACGTCATTGCTCGCGGCCGGGATCGTCATGGCCTGGCTCGTTGGCCGTGAATTCACCGACGGCACCGTCGTCGGCCTGTTCGCGCTGCCCGTCAGCCGCTCGGCGATCGCTCTGGCGAAGGTCCTGGCCGCGGCGGCCTGGGCGTCGCTGCTGGCTGTCGCGTCCGGTCTGCTGACTGGCCTGGCGGGGATCTGCCTCGGACTGGCCCCGGCTGGGGCTGCGGCTAGCGTGGGGGTCATCACCCTGTCTGGGGTCCTCCTCGGCGTCAGCGCGCTGCCGGTGGCCTGGTTCGCCACCCTGGGGCGCGGCTATCTGACGGGGATCGCTGGCACCCTGGGCGTGGTCGTCGTCACGAACCTCGCGTCCGGATTCGGGATAGGAAATTTCATCCCATGGGCGGTGCCGGTCCTCTGGGCCACTCCGGGCAGCAGGGACAGATCCACTCGCCCTGGCGCTACCACTGGCAGTGGGGATCGCTGGAGCATTCCTCACCGCACGCTCCTGGGAGCACCTGCAACTGGGAGATCGCTGACCCATAGGGAGAAAAAATTCCCCACTTCTGCTCGGAAGAACGAGCCTTCCTGCTTGAAACACGATTGTATTCCGCATCCGGGGAACACCGCATCGTAGTCCAGGCCAGGTGGCGGCCGGGCCGGTGCAGATCCCGCCGATAGGGAAACGGCGGGATCTGTGGGACCTGCCCAAGACAACTATCGCGCGCTGGCCCGCTCTGGAATGGATTGCAGAACCAGCAGCGTCAATGCCCCCACCGGGATGATGCTGAACAGCACAGGGACCGCCAGCTGGTTCATGCTCATGGACATGTGCACCAGCATGATCGGCATACCAAACAGCACCCCGACAGCCAGTGCGCTGAGAGCCGCGGCAGGCAGGCGCCAGGGCATCGGCAGCAGCACGGTGAGTGCCGTCACAGCGAGCGTGAGAGTGACCGTGTAGGGCCCCACCCGGCATCACGATCATGAAGACCACCGCGCCAATGGCTAGCAGCGACAGCACCGCCGCCGTCGTCTCATCCTTCAGCCCAGCCCGCCAACGCTGGACCAGGAACCAGGCAAGCCAGCCAATACCGGCGATCGCAATTCCCCAGAACTCCCAGTCCAGCAGCGGGTTCGGCCCCAACCCCCCAGCGGGAGGACCCCAGCCGAGCGCAGAGACCCCCTGCTGCACCAGCCACGCCGCGGCGCCGATTACCGTGCTGCGCCAAACCAGTCCCCAAACCGTTCCCAGCACCCGGCGCCAGTGTTCGGACCGGGTCCGCAGGACGATGGCTGCGACGGCCAGCGCTACGGCCGCGACGCCGATACCGATCCCAACCTGCGTCGGATAGCGCACCACCACACCTCGCCAGACCGGGAAGAAATCGGCATCGGAGTCAGCCTCAAGCTGAGGAGCGTTGGCGTCGAAAAAGCCAGGCACGGCTCACCGCAAGTACCTGGTTGCCGTAATGCTGAAGAGAACCCAGGTCGACGAACTCTGGAGAGTCGGTGGCATGGTGATAGTGGTCGCCTTCCCCGATGGCAGCGATATTCAGGCCGGTGAATCCGTGGCTTAATGGGATGGACAGGTCGGTTCCGTTCGGCATCATTCGGTAGACCGAAGGCAGCATCGATGTAGTGACCGGATCCGGGGCGTACCTCAGAAACAGGTCGAGCAGTGCGGCATTGTCCCGGCTGGTCTCGAACATCAGAGCAGGGCCGTTCATGCCGCGCGCCTCGATGTTGATGACCAGCTCCACGTTGTTGTAGTCGGCGCTGTGATATTCAAACTCGTTGGTAGCGCCGACCATGCCGGCTTCCTCCGCATCGGTGATGACGACCAGCAGGCTGTTGGCCAGCTGACGCCCCTCGGCCCGCAGCGCCCGCAGGGTCTCGACGATGGTGGCGACACCGTAACCATCGTCGGCCGCCCCATGAGAGGTCCCAGGCTCCAGAGTGGCAGTAGATTCGCTGGAGAAGGCGGAGTCATAGTGGGCCATCATCATGAGGGTGCGATCCGAAGCCCCAGGAATCCGCACCACGATCGACTCGGCGTTCACCCCGTCAAGCTTCTCGACGCCGGGGAATTGCTGGAGTTTCATCGGATGGGCATGGATCTCGGGCTGGTAGCCCAGCTCCGTGAACATCGCAATGACGTCATCGCGGGCCCTGGCGTGCGCCTCGCGATCCAGGAGGCTGTGGGGTTCGTCGGCCAGGGTCTCAATATGGCTCATGGCACGCTCGGCGGAGAACTCCCGCGGGTCGGCATCACGCGCCACCGGCCGGGGCACGGCCATGATGCCGGCGGTAACCAAGACCGCCAGCACAACACCTATCAGCGGAAGCAGAGGGGCAAGTCTTCTGAAAATCAGCATGGACGCTCCTTGGGGTTGAAAGCGTCCCCATACTGCTAGACATTGTCTAGCACGTCATCCGCCCAAGGTCTTTCCACCACCCACAATCCCCTAGGGAAGCGCCCCTAGGGGCAATGACCCGAGAAAAGAAAAAAAGGCCCTCGCGCACCCGGAAGAGCTCACTTACCCTTGCTGCCTTCCGGCCCTGGGGGAATTGGGCGAGGTACCGCCACGCGAGGAACCGCTGACGAGTGTACATGAGATCCACGCTAGGTGTCGTCTCGCTCAGATGCCCTAGACCAGGGGCAGCTCCACCAGGGCGGATGATGCACCAAGACAACCGAGCGAAACACCACCGGGCCGCACCGTGGGCGAGATGAGCCTCAGCCCAGGCACCGCGGATCCGGAGGGAAAACACCGGCTAAATTACGACGCACAGCGCTAGGCTCCTGCCGTCGATTGGAGAGGACCCGAATGAATGCCGTGGTGGCCGCCGTCCTGGTGATGCTGATACTCGCGACCCTCCGGGTGCATGTCGTCTTGTCGCTGTTCCTGGGCGCTGTGGTGGGTGGCCTGCTCTCGGGGATCGGACTGGAGGCGACGATGGTGGCCTTCCAGGAAGGCCTGGCGGGAGGTGCGCGAATCGCCCTGTCGTACGCGCTGCTCGGCGCTTTCGCGATGGCCGTCGCCCATTCCGGCCTGACGCAGTTGCTGGCCGACGTCCTCATCCGCCGTCTCGATGGCCAGGACGCCGGGCAGAGGACCACCTTCTGGGTGAAGTGGGGCATGCTGGGTGGCCTGGCCGCGATGGCTGTGATGAGCCAGAACCTGATCCCCGTCCACATCGCGTTCATTCCGCTGCTGATCCCGCCGCTGCTGGTGATCATGACCAAGTTGCGGCTCGATCGCCGCGCTGTGGCCTGCGTCCTCACCTTCGGCCTGGTGACCACCTACATGTACCTGCCGCTCGGTTTCGGGAAAATCTTCCTGGAGGACATCCTGCTGGGCAACATCGCCAATGCGGGACTCGACGTCCAGGGCGTCAACGTGATGGCGGCGATGGGCATCCCAGCCCTCGGCATGATTGCGGGCCTGCTGATCGCGGTCCTGGTGACCTACCGGGCACCACGCGACTACGACCCCAGCGCGAAGATCGATGTGAGCGCGCCAGCGGAGATCAGCCGTCCGAAAGTGATCGTCGCGGTGGTCGCGATCCTCGGCAGCTTCGCCATCCAGTCCTGGCTGACCGTCACCGGGTCCAAGGCAGATCCGCTGCTCGTCGGCGCCCTGGTGGGTCTTTTCATCTTCATCGCGACAGGAGTGGTGCGGCGCCTGGAGGCTGATGAGGTGTTCACCTCGGGCATGCGCATGATGGCTCTGATCGGTTTCATCATGATCACGGCGCAGGGGTTCGCGTCGGTGATGAAGGCATCCGGGCAGGTCGACCCGCTCGTCCAGGCAACCGCCGGGCTGTTCGGCGACAACAAAGCCATGGCCGCCTTCGCGATGCTCTTCGTCGGGCTGCTCGTGACGATGGGCATCGGGTCGTCGTTCTCCACCCTGCCAATCATCACGGCCATCTACGTCCCGTTGTGCGGTGCGCTGGGTTTCTCAACCCTGGCGACCGTCTCGATCATCGGCACGGCAGGCGCCCTGGGCGACGCGGGCTCTCCCGCCTCCGACTCGACCCTCGGCCCCACCGCCGGCCTCAATGCCGACGGCCAGCACGACCACATGCGCGACACCGTCATCCCCACCTTCCTGCACTTCAACCTGCCGCTGCTGGCCGCAGGCTGGGTGGCGGCCATGGTGCTCTGAAGTTCCCCGGTTCCCGGGACATTCCCAGCCTCTTGAGGCAAGATCGACTTAACACCCTCGCCCAGCGAATCGAGGGTAGCTATGAGACCGCCACGCCCCCGCCCAACACCGTCCAACGCTCCCAGCCAGGTAAAGCTGAATCCGCTCTTCGCCCGCCCCGGTGAGGCCACCGAGCTACCGAGAACACGGCTTCCACAAGGCGAGTCGCTGCCGGAGACCGCGTACCAGATCGTCCACGACGAGGCGATGCTCGACGGCAACGCCCGTCTCAACCTGGCCACCTTCGTCGGCACCTGGATGGACGATCACGCGAGCCGGCTCCTCGTCGAGTCGGCGGACAAGAACATGATCGACAAGGACGAGTACCCGCGCACCGCCGAGATCGAGACCCGGTGCTGGCAGATGCTCGCCGATCTGTGGCATGCCCCCGACCCGGAACATGCGATCGGCACCTCGACGATCGGATCGTCGGAGGCGGCGATGCTCGGTGGGCTAGCCCTGAAGCGCCGCTGGCAGCAGGCCCGCCGCGCGGCTGAGAAACCCACAGACCGCCCGAACCTGGTGATGTCCAGCGCGGTGCAGGTGTGCTGGGAGAAGTTCTGCAACTACTGGGACGTCGAAGCGCGCTACGTGCCGGTCAGTGAGGAACACCCAGTGCTCGATGGGCACAGCCTGGAGAACTACGTCGACGAGAACACCATCGGCGTGGTGGCGATCCTGGGGGTCACCTCACACGGGACGCTACGAGCCGGTGGCCGAGATAGCGGCCGCCCTGGACCGCATCCAGGCCACGACCGGGCTCGACGTCAAGATCCACGTCGACGGGGCGTCGGGCGCGATGGTGGCGCCGTTCCCTGCAACCGGACCTGGTCTGGGACTTCCGGCTGGAGCGGGTGGCGTCCATCAACACGTCAGGGCACAAATATGGACTGGTCTACCCCAGGGCTGGGCTGGGCGGTGTGGCGCACCACCGATGACCTGCCCGAGGACCTGGTGTTCCGCGTCAGCTACCTGGGCGGAGATATGCCGACCTTCGCGTTGAATTTCTCCCGGCCTGGGTCGCAGGTGCTGCTCCAGTACTACCTGTTCCTACGGCTGGGGGCCGACGGGTACCGGCGGGTGCACGAGACGTCGCAGGCGGTGGCGACGTTCCTGGCGGACCAGATCGGAGCGATGGATGACTTCGAGCTGTGCAGCGACGGCACCGGCATTCCCGTCTTCGCCTGGCGCCTCGCCCAGCGCCCGGGACGCTGCTGGGAACTGCACGACCTCTCTGACCGGCTACGCATGAAAGGCTGGCTGGTGCCCACCTATCCCCTGCCCGATGACCTGGCTGACGTCCTGGTGCAGCGCGTCGTGGTCCGCAACGGATTCAGCCACGACCTCGCGCAGGCCTTCCTGGAGGACCTGCGCACCGAGGTCGGCTATCTCAACGCCCTGACCGCCCCCATGCCCTCAGCCGCCAGGCAATCAGGCTTCCACCACTGACAACCACGGGATACCACCAGGTTTGCCCCAGCCCGCGACCTCGGGTATGGTTCCCGGCGGAGGATTCGCCTAGAGGCCTATGGCGCTCGCTTGGAAAGCGGGTTGGGTTCACGCCCTCACGAGTTCGAATCTCGTATCCTCCGCTGAGTAACTTGGGCTCCCGGCAGCAAAGCCGGGAGCCCAAGTTTTCTCTTGCAGATCTCAGTCTCTTCGTCTCAGGAAAGGTCGGCGAACTCGGCCGGCACATCAGCCAGGGCCTCGGCGATGGGCACGTCGCCGTCGCAGAAGGGGATGACCTTGCCGATGGTCCTGTCATCGCTGAGGGCGGCTGCTATCACCGCGGCGACATTGGCGCGAGAAGTCGGGTAGTTCGCGCCCATCCCATCCACTGAACGCCCCAGCGTGATCCTCCCGGTGGGCTCGTCGAGAGTGAGGAGACCGGGACCGAGGATCGTCCAGTCAAGTCCGTGGTCTGGAGGTGGCGATCGGCAGCGAGTTTGGCCAGCGCGTAGGCGAGAAGCGGGTGATCCTCGGCGATCTCCCCATGGGAGCCGATGAACGAGACCATCACATAGCGCCGGGCCCCCGCGGCCGCTGCCGCCTCCATGCTGCGAATGGCGGCGACCCGGTCGATGGCGTCGGTCCGCTCCGGTCCGCCCTTGCCGCCAGCACCCGCCGACCACACCACAGCATCAGCGCCCTCGAAGGCCTGGGTGAGCTCCCCACCCCGGCCTCCTCAACGCTCAACACCAGGGGCTCGGCTCCCGCAGCGGTGACGTCGCCGCTCTGGGCTGGGTCGCGGATCAGGGAAACCACCTGGTCACCACGCCCCGCGAGAAGCGGCGCGAGCAGCAGGGCGACCTTCCCATGGCCACCGACGATGACGATGCGCGACATCAAAGGCTCCTTCCTCAAAACTTCATGCCCACCCCAGGCTATTGCCCTGATTCAACAGCCCGGCCTTCCAGATCACGCCGCCAGGTGAGGTGTACCTTCGGCCTCATGAGCGAAGGCGTGGGCCAGGTAACCGGGAATCCATCAGCCAGTTTCGACTTCCACGCCGTCAGATGGGCATATGCGGGACTTGTGGTGGGGATGTTCACCGCGTCGATCAGCCAGACCATCGTCTCCCCCGCCATCCCACGGATCGTCGCGGACCTCGGCGGTCTAGCCTGGTATTCCTGGCTCTCGACGATCGTGATGCTGGTCTCGGCGGTCATCACGCCGGTCAGCGGGAAGCTGTCCGACATCTTCGGGCGCCGGCGCTTCTACATCCTCGGGCTGGGACTGTTCCTCGCCGGGTCCGCGCTGTCCGGCATGGCGATGAACTTCCCCTTCCTGATCTTCTCCCGCGCCATCCAGGGAGCCGGGATGGGTATCCTGCTGCCGCTGTCACAGACCATTCTTGGGGCCATCATCCCGCCCAGGCAGCGTGGCAAATACCAGGGTTACATGGGTGCGGTGATGGGAGCCTCCACAGGCCGCAGGACCGCTGATCGGTGGCTGGATCACCGACGCCTACAGCTGGCGGTGGCTGTTCTACATCTCCATGCCGGTCGGCCTGACCGCGCTGATCATCATCCTGCGACACCTCAAGGTGCCCGAGGCCGACGTGAACGGCACGATCGACCACGCCGGGATCTCGACGATGACGGTGGCCGTCACATCAGGCCTGCTCGGGATCTCACTCGGGGGATCCCTTGGCTGGCTACGGCCGGAGGTGCTGGTGCTGCTAGCCATCGGCGCGGCTTTCACCGTCGCCTTCGTGCTGGTGGAGCGGCGCGCCGCCGAGCCAATCATCCCGCTGCGCCTGCTGCGCAACAGTGTCTTCGTCACCGCCAGCGGCGGGGCCTTCTTCATGAATATGTCGATGTTCGTGGTGATGATCTACGTGCCGGTCTACGCGCAGGGTGTGCTGGGGGTCAGCGCCACCGAGTCGGGGCTGATCCTGATCCCGATGAATGTGGTGCTGTTCTCCACCGGCATCGTCATAGGCAACCTCGTCACCCGCACCGGCCACTACAAGGAGTTCGTGGCGGCAGGCAGCGCCATTCAGGTAGTGGGCGCCATCCTGGTGATGCGCCTCAGCTCCTCGTCCACCTCACTGGAAGCGTTGCTGACCACAGCCATCTACGGGCTCGGCTACGGCATGAGCTTCCAGCTGTATGTGCTCGCCATCCAGAACGCCGTGCAGCGCCGTGACCTCGGGGTCGCCACATCAGGCCTGCAGTTCTTCCGCAACATCGGCTCGACGCTGGGCACCGCCATCGCCGGGACGATCATGACCACCCACCTGATGGGCGGAATCGACAACCGTCTGACTCCTGAGCTGCGGGCGCTGACGCCACCGGAAGGCTTGGATCCAAACGTCGTGCTGACACCGGAGTCGCTGGCGGGTCTGCCGGCGCCGCTGGCCGATGTGCTGCGCTCCGCCCTGGCCGATGCGATGTCGTCGGTGTTCCTGCTGCTGCCGTTGCTGACGACGCTGTCGCTGGCTGCGACGTTGTGCATCAAGCCGCTGCGGCTGCGGGAGACCCTCGACGACCGGCCCGGAGAACTGCTCGACGCCACCGCCATGTCTAGCCCCGACCAGGAACGCCACCACCTCAGCTGCGAGGACGAACACACCCGCCACAAGGAGCGCATCATGGGAGCACATCTGGTGCTGCTGGCGGAGGAGGTCGGGGACAAGAACCCGATCCTGCGTGACGCCGTCGCCGAGTTCGGCGGCGGCGACCTGGCCCGTGGGCTGCAGCTGCTGCGCTCCACCGGCACCATGCTGCTGAGCGAGGACCCCAAGGTCATCGACGAGCACGAAGCATTCGCCGTCGAACTGTCGCAGCGAGGCCGCGCCAGGCACATGCTCAGCCGAGACATCACAGACCGACTGGACGCCGTCGCGACGCTGGTGGCGCAGCGCCCCACGGGGACTCCGACCAAGCCACGCATCGACACGGTCGAGGGCATCGACGGCGTCAGCATGCGGCGTGCCCTGATGATGCTGGACAGCGCACTGGTAGCCGACATCGCCACCCGCCGGATGACGACGAAACCAGGCTGAGCACGATCCGCGCCGAACCCGCGGCTCAGCGCTTTCCCAGGAGGTCTCACAGGGCCAGGAGCGAGATAGCCGCAGAGCCCTCAGCTGCTCACGAAACGCCGCTCAAACCCCGGATCGGGAATCATCACCAGCTCCTGCGGGTTCGCAAAGAAGGCCAACTGACTGATTGCGCCCTCTGGCGAGGCGTAATAGATGCTGTCGCTGACCACCCCGCCGGGATGGGTGTACCGGGGGTCGGAGATGTAGTCGCTCAACCGGTAGGCCAGTTCCCTGATCTGGTCCGCCCAGTCCGCGTAACGCAGGACCGAGTAGAACACGACCTCCCGGCTGGGCACCCCGAAGGCCACACCCAGCGGAGCCGGTCCGACGACCTCCGGCACCAGGCTGGCCCAGTTGGCGGCACGAGAGGCGACGAACAACGACTCCCCCGTGAATGCTGAGACATTCTCGGACAGGTCGAACCGGTCGTCGATGGGTTCGCAATCGGTGTTGGCCTGCCCGACGGCATACAGCTCGTCGAGCGGGAGCGCGATGCCCTCGATGTTCTGGTCGGTCAGGGTCACGACGGTCGTCGGGAAGTCGAGAGTCAACGCGAGGGCCAGGCCCTCGGCGATGACCCGCTCATACGAGCTGCGACCCGCCTCAGGCGGGTACAGGCGAGTCCTGATCTGAGCTCTCAGCTGCTCGGGCGTCAGATCCGATGGTTCGGGCGCTGACAGCGCATCGCTGACGGAGCCGATGCGGTATGCCACCAGCTGGGGCCATTCGTCAGGAGGGGTGCGGCGGGCCATGTCGAAGGTGTTCTTGAGCATGAACGTGTGGCTTTCCTGCCCAGCGGGATCGAGCAGGGTGAGCGCCGTGTCATCACCCTGTTCCCTCGACCCGGGATTCAAAAGCCGCGGGCCCGGAATTCCTGGACGGCCAGCTCAGGACCTGGTCCTCCAGCGATAGCCCCCGCTTTCTCATGAACGGCATTGACCAATTCTGCCTAACGAAAGTTCATAGCACCATAGTCTGAGAGCCTTTCCACACCTGCAGTAAAGCGTCGGCGGCTATCCGTCACCGACGGTGCCGCCACCGGTCAGGGTTCCAACGAATCCGCCGCCCCACCCGTGGGAATCCCTACACGAGTGACCCTCATTAACTGACCTCCTTACGCAGCACCCGCAACACCCCTGCGATGGCGGGACGACCAGCCAGATCGCGACCCCCGTGCCGGTCGTCGCCCATTCCACCGGAGTGTAGCTGCCCTGCCGGAGCATCGCCGACGGGGTAGTCGGATCGACCCAGGCCAGCGCCCCGGCATGCTGGGGCAGCGCGGTACGGATCATGCTGAAGACCATGGGCTGCACCAGGATCATGACGATGGCGGTGGGGCCGTTGAGCAGCAGCAGGCCCATGGCGTAGGCCTCCAGCACGTAGAGCACTGCGACGGGCACGACACCGGTCAGCAGCACACCGTCCACCGACCAGTCGGGAATGGTGTTCTTGAACGCGCCGCGATGAAGTTCACCGGCACCGCGGCCAGGTAGATGAGCCCATAGGAAAAGAGCGTGACGACGACCAGCGCCAGCGCCCGGGCCGCAGCACACGTCCGCGATGAGGTTCCAGGAGGTAGGTACCCATCACGCTGCGGTTGGCGTATTCGCTGGTGGTGGCCAGGATCGCCACCACCGTCAGCAAAGTCCCGGCGGGTGCGACAGCCAGGGTGGCGACGTCGGAAAACCCCTGGATGCGGGTCATGGCTCCACCGGCGGCGAAGGCCAGTGTCAGGGCGATAGCGGCCACCAGGTGACGCAGCCACACGATGCCCTGCGGGTCGAGTCCGTTGGCGGGCTCGTCGAGCACCAGGACCTCCGGTTCACCGAGCAGCGCCAGCGCGATGCCGAGCCGCTGCCGCATGCCCAGCGAGTAGGTGCCGACACGACGGCTGGCCTCGGGACGGGTCAGGCCGACCAGGTCGAGCAGCTCGGTGACCCGGTCACGGCCGGCCCCTGGACATCGCGGCTAGGCGCAGTGTCTCGGTCCCGGTGCGGCCGGGATGGGTGGCGGAGGCGTCGAGTAGCGCGCCGACGGTGTGACCAGGGTTGGGGAGCTGGCGGTATGGGACGCCGCCGATGAGCGCCGAGCCGCTGGTGGCGTCCGCCAGTCCGCAGAGGATCCGCAGGGTGGTGGACTTCCCGGCCCCGTTCGACCCGAGAAAACCGGTGACGGTGCCCGGAGCGACGTCGAATGAGATGCGGTCGACGGCAACGACCTGGCGTGCCCCACTGCCGTACCGCTTGGTCAGTTCTGTGATCGTGATCATGACTCCAGCCCACCCAAGCCGACTGGGCCGCCTCAGCTGCCAGGGGCTGGAGCTGCCTCGACCATGGGCTGGATCTGAGGTAGCCGAAGGTCGGTAAAGGACCGGCGACAGCCTTTCAGCGGCGTCATTCATGCTTTGCTGGACGAGTGAATCACCATCCCTCCGGCGCCCCCTTCCGACGAAGGCTTTCGCTCACCGTGTGGCCGCTCGCCGGACTGATGCAGCTCTACCACGTCTCCGCTGCTGTGGTCTACGCTGCGACAGGGCTGGGATGCCGCCATGCTCCTGCCGCTGGCCTGCAACGTCTTGTCCCTGGCCTTGATCGCAGAACGCCGGAGCCGCCACCTGGCAAAACTGCTGGTGGTCGCGGTGGTGCTGCGAACCATAGGGCCTGAGCTGAACCCAGCCCTGGTGATCCTGACGGCCTATCTCGCCAGGTGGCGTCCTCTGTCGCAGGCCCTGCTCTCCGGGACGGCAGCGTTGCTGGCTTGCGCGGGGGAGGGCTTCAGGGGGAACTGGAATCAGCCGGTCATCGTGCAAGCCACACTCCTGGCGCTGGGCATCGTCACCGCAACCGCCGTCGGCCATGGAATCCAGCAGCGGGAAGACCCTGGCCGCGGAGGCGGCACAGGGAGGAGGCCGCCCGGCGGGCTGACGAGGCCCGCCTGGAGCAGGTGCGGCTGGCCGAACGTGAGCGCATCGCCCGCGAGATGCATGACGTGGTGGCCCACCGCATCTCACTGGTAGCGATGGCCTCCGGGGCGCTCGCCTACCGCGACAACATGACCCCCACCGAGATCCGCGAGGCCGCCCAGCTCATCAACGACAACGCAAAACGCTCTCTCAACGAACTGCGCCTGGTGCTCGGCACCCTGCGGGACTCCGGTTCCGCCCCAGCCCCACCCCAGCCGGGAATCGAGCAGGTGCCGATACTGGTCGCGGAGGCGCGGCAGGCCGGACAACACATCGGCCTCGACGTCCAGGCGGATCTGGCCGAGGTGCCCAGCCAGGTCGGCCGCCACGGCTTCCACATCGTGCAGGAGAGCCTGACCAACGCCCGCAAGCATGCGCCCGGCGCCCCCGTCGAGGTGCGAGTGACGGGATCGCGCGGCGAGGACTGCTCATCCGGGTCACCAATCCCCTCACTGGCACGCCCCGTGGCCCGGGCTCCCCGGCTGGGACTGGTTGGATTGGCGGAGCGGATGGAGCTGATCGGCGGCCGCTGGTCGGCTAGTGAGCGGGACGGCGCTGTCCCAGCCCAATCCACCAGCGATCATCATGCTCACCACCTTCAACACCGATGACTACGTGTTGCGTGCTCTGAAGGCCGGGGCACGTGGTTTCCTCCTCAAGGACACCTCTCCCGCCGAGATGCTGGACGCCATCCGCCGCGCCGCCGCAGGGGAGCCGGTGCTGTCGCCACAGGTCGCGGGGCAGGTCATCGCGGCCGCCACCGCTCAGGAGCGGGTGGATACGGCCGCCAAGCAGAACCTGGACTCCCTGACCACCCGGGAACGCGACGTCGCCCGCCTGCTCGCGGAGGGCAAGTCGAACCAGGACATAGCCCACGAGCTCTACATGAGTCTGGCGACGGTGAAAGCCAACATCACCCGGATCTTCCTGAAACTGGAAGTCGACAACCGGGTGGCAGCAGCAATGCGGATCCGCGACGGCGGCGGAATCCCCAAAGACTGAGGGGTGGCGTGGTCACAACGTCATGCTGTCGCCGACCGGCAACCGGTCGACCGTCTCGGCGCCCTCACGCAGTAGGGACTGCAGGACAGCGTCGACGACCGTGAGACCATCGGGGTTGAGCACCTCTGGATTGATCAGGCCGTCGTGTACACCGAGCACCCGCCGGGGCTGTACCTGCCGGACGTAGCGGATCAGGTCAGTGGCACGCAGCCAAGGAGCGTCCACCGGAGTAGCCAGGACTTCCACAGGCCCCGGCGGGATCGCGTGCTCGTCGCCGGTGATGAAGAGCCGTCCACCCAGCAGATAGGCCCGGTTCAGCGGTCCTAGAACATCGGGATGCACCTCCGCATGCCGGTCACCTGCGACCAGGACGTCAAGGGTCGCCGATCGTGAAGGCATCACCGGCCTGCGCCTCGTGCACGCTCTCCCCTGGACCTCCAGGCGAACGATCGCATCTGACGGCGCCCAGATGGCTATCCCACGGTGAGCGGCCTCAGCCAGGACCTGCGGTTCCGCATGGTCGTAGTGGTCGTGGGTGACCAGGATGGCGTCAAGCCCGTCAAGATCAGGCCGGGGCCCAAGGCTCCCCGGGTCGATGAGCACCCGGGCCTGGACGGTCTCCACCAGCAGCGACGCATGATGCAGCTTGGTAATCCTCATCTCACTCATACCCCCAAAACTAGTCGCCACCATATAACCAGCAGTGCTCAAACCTCACACAACAGCAGTCATGCCCTGAACTGCTGGGGGACAACTATCAAAAAGCAGCGTCACAAGCACCGAAAGTAGCATCGCGGGCGGAAAGACGACAATGGTCAGGGTTAACCCAACCAACTTGATCACGATATCAAGCATCATCCACCGGTTACGCCGCGACATTCTACTGGAGAAGGACTTCACATCCTGATTGTCTTCACGAAGTGAGGCATACATGAGGAAATTCATCAGGGTGATCAATAGCACAACTCCACCATAAAGAATCTGCGCCGTGGAGTTGAAGAAATTCGTTGACACCAGGAAGTTTATTCAGCAAAGCGGTCAAGCTTCCACCAACCTGCGGTTGACAAGGGGAGATGCCGCGAAGAGATGGCTCCTGAATAACCTTCCAGATCTGTGAAGCAAGGGAAGAAAGAAGCTGAGAACAACATGAGAACAGTCAACCAGACTGTTTTCTGGCTCACCCGTTTGACGTTATACCATTCGCTATGATTATTAATCCACATTGCCCCCAGCCAGAGGAAAGACACCGCATAGGCGAAAAAATGAGAACGCAGCTCCCACAACGCCTCCCAGGTGACTTCGGAGGGCTTTTTCAATTCTAATACCAGAATCGTCATCACGATCGCGATAACAGCATCAACAAAGGCAGACAGGCGTTCTCTGGGCACCTCAAAAATCCTTTTCAAGATCTTTCCCGATACCACTTAAATATGGCATCACAGCTCTACCCTACGACTAGCCTGCCAGCCATCTCGCTTCAAGATATCGCGAGAGAATAACGTCATTGAGGATCCCGGACATGTTGTAGCACAATGTGCTACAATTGGCTCATGAGTGAGGTCATTAGCCAACGAGAACTTCGCAATGACAGCGGCCGGATCATGCGTGCCTTGGACGAGGGGCAGAGCTTCATCGTGACCCGGCACAGCCAGCCTGTCGGAGAACTTCGTCCCTATGCGCCGTCAAAGGCTCGTGGATGCTCACGCCGTGACTGAAGTCTTCAGAAACGCACCTCCTCTGGACCATGAGAAGTTCCAGGCCGACCTGGACGAGGCGATCGACCAGACCTGCGTGCCTCGTGCCTAGGCAGCGGCTCGCTGCGGGTTTGCTCGACACATCAGTGGTGATCGATCTGGAGCACATTCCCGCAGAACTACTTCCCGAACAGGTGGCGGTATCAGTGATTACAATGGCCGAACTCGCCGCCGGGCCAGCAGCTTGCAATGACCCGGGCGAACGCGCACGCCGCCAGGACAGGCTTCAACGTGCAGAAGCCGTCTTCGACCCAATTCCTTTCACCACCGAGGCCGCCCGCGCTTACGGCCGTGTCTACTCAGCGGTTCTGGCGATGGGGAGACAGCCGAGACGTCGTTTCGCTGATCTGCTGATCACCTCCGTGGCAATCGCAGAGAAGCTCCCACTCATTACAAGAAATGCCGCAGATTTCACCGGGCTTGAGGAAATGGTCGAGATCGTGTCGATCACCCTGACCGGGCACACGGCTTGCGGCACCTCGTTACCCTGGGGTGGTGCCGACCGATCCACACCCGCCAACAGGCGATGCTTTTGCGTCGCCTGTTCCGCCGGGGAGCGGCTGGCCTGGGGACCCGGCTACCGCGGCAACCCCCGTCGCCCAAACCGCAGAAGATGTCACCCGGCTAGCGGTGGCAGCAACAGATCTCACCGGGCTGGATGCCGCCGTCTCGGTGTGCCGGGCCTGCCCACGGCTGGTGGACTGGCGCGAGTCGGTAGCGACGACGAACCGCCGGGCCTCATTCAGGCATGAACCGTATTGGGGCCGGCCGGTACCGTCATTCGGCGACCCCCAGGCGAGGGCCCTGATCGTCGGACTCGCCCCAGCCGCGAATGGCGGTAACCGCACCGGGCGCGTCTTCACCGGTGACCGTTCCGGGGACTGGCTGTTCGCCGCACTCCACCGGACCGGGTTCGCCAGCCAGCCTGCCAGCGCCGCCGCAGGGGATGGGCTGCACCTGGCAAATCTGAGGATCACCGCTGCCGTGCACTGCGCCCCACCCCAGAACAAGCCAGCCACCGTGGAGAAGACCACCTGTTCTCCCTGGCTGGACCGTGAGCTGGAGCTGTCGCCGGATATCCGAGCGATCATGGCGCTCGGGGGAATCGGCTGGGACGCAGCCCTGGCGGCAGCCCGCCGCCTCGGCTGGAGGGTGCCGCGTCCCAAACCCCGGTTCGGCCACGGTGCCACAGCCAGCCTGGAAGCATCAGGGCGCGCGGTGACCCTGGTCGGCTGCTACCACGTCAGCCAGCAGAACACCTTCACCGGCCGCCTGACCGAGCAGATGCTCGACGACGTCCTGGCGCAGGTCCGGGACCTCATCGATTCCCGCGGCTAACTCGTGATCATTCACCTGCCCGAGCACCCCGAGCTTGGTCAGCTGTGGAGCATCTTCTGCCGGTAGGCCTCGGCCTCCCAGGTCTCGATGAACCGCCGTTCCCGCTCGTCGAGGGCCCGGACCCGGCCCAGCTTCGAGGCCGCCTGCGCCACGATGAGGGCATCGATGTAGACCGCCAGGGCGGTGCAGGCCTGCTCCTGGTTCCCGCCCACCGCGGCGACCCCACATCCTGGGAAGACCGCGACCTTCGGATCGGCGCCATGCCGGTCCCGGTATCTCGCGACCTCCTCAGCGATATCGCTCTCCTGGTCGATCACCACCGGGAACGCCCCGGCGTAGACGATCTGGTCCGGGATCAGCGGGCCCTGCTCCAGGAACCGCGCCCCCTCCCGGGTGAGGGGAAACTCCACCGCCACCCTGCTGTCCTCGAAAACCACCACCGCAGCCTCCACGGCGTTCCGGAAGACCTCGGCCATGGCGGACAGCCCAGTCGCCGCCTCATCCAGGGCCTGCTGGATCCGTCCCACGACCCGGTAGCTGGTCGCGCGGATCGCCTCGGGCGAGGCTCCCCGCCACGATCAGCCCGTGATTCATCAGAAATATGACCTTCGGGGCAGACCGGCCGGTACGTTCCACATACTCCCGGCGCCGTGACGCGATCTCGCGGGCCAGCGGCAGCCCCGGATCAACGTAGGGCACCCATAGCACCTCGTCACCGAACAGTTCCCGGGTTAGCGTCTTCCATCCTCGTTGCAGGTGACCGCATTGATCAGGAGCGGGTGGGTGTGCAGCACATAGGGGTCGTCGATGAGTGCGTGGAACAGGATCTCGACGCTTGGCCGGCGTGACCCTTCGTCGAGGCGGGCCAGCTGCGCCAGGTGCTGGACGGGGTCACCCAGCTCCGGGGCTGGGTCGGGCTCATCGAGGGCCGCTGTCAGTACGTCGATACGCAACGGCACCAGATCCTTGGGGTGAGCGTCGCCATCGAGACCCCGCTCGGTTTGATCCACAACACCCCATCCGACGTGGCTGACGAGTTCCCGCCACCTGCGCGGGTGAATCTGGGATCGGCCCCGAACTCGTTGGACAGGTCGCAGATGGCCTCCAACAGCCCAGCAGGGGTGTGGGCGCGGGCTGGTACTCGGTGATCTCGCAGGATTCCATGACGGTTTGCCTCGCATCACCAAGGACCCGGTGATCAGGCCGACGGCGCGTGCCTGGACCAGGGCGTTGCCGATGGCGGTGGCCCTCTTTGGGTCCGGCGAGTATGGGCAGGCCGGTGTGATCTGCGGCAAGCCGGCATAGGAGCGTATTGGCGGAGCCGCCGCCGACGATCACGATCTGGGCAGGATTTCTGTCCGTGAGCGACGCCAGCTCACGGACAGTACGATCGTATGCCACAGCCAGGGATTCCAGGACCGAACGGGTCAGCACCGCGGGATCGTCTAGCCGGGGATCGCCGGTGAGTGCCTTCAGCCGGGCCGGCATGTCGCCGGGTGCGACGAGGCCCGGGTCCATGGCGTCGAAGACCGGCGCGTCCTGCACCCCACGGGCGGCAGCGATGAGTTCCGGAATGGCGTGGTCGTGCCCCTGTCTCCCCCAGGTGCGGATGGACTCAGACAGCAGCCACAGCCCCGTGATGTTCTTCAGGTAGCGGACGCTGCCGTCCAGGCCGGCCTCGTTGGTGAAATTCGCCTGGCGGGAGGTCTCGGTCAGGATCGGGGCCGGCAGTTCCATGCCCAGCAGTGACCAGGTCCCCGACGATAGATAGACATCGTCAGGGGCCTCGCAGGGGGCACCGGCCACAGCCGACGCGGTGTCATGGGAGCCGACAGCCACCAGCGGAATACCGACGGCTGCGCCCGACCGGATGGGACCGACCACCGTCCCCGGTTCGATCACCTCGGGGAAGATCCGGCGGGGCAGCCCCAGCCAGTCGATCAGCTCCCAATCCCAGTCGCCAGTTACGGGACCCAGGAGGGCGGTGGTGGAGGCGTTGGTGCGCTCAGCGACCTGCTGTCCAGTCAGCCAGTAGCCGATCAGGTCGGGCAGCAACAGGAACCGGCTCGCCTCGCCGAGCCGGCCCGAGGCAAGGTCGTGGACCAGCTGGTTGACGGTGTTGAAGGGCTGGTCCTGGATTCCAGTACGAGCGTATAGTTCGGCCGGGGAGATCTTCTCAAGAACGGCTCGGCGGCCGTCCTCGCAGCGGGGGTCGCGATAGTTGTAGGGCTGGTCCAGCAGCTCATCACCCGCCAGGAGTCCGTAGTCCACCGCCCAGGAGTCGACGCCGACAGCCCTGACGGGGCCGGGTGCGGCCGCTATGGCATGGGCGATGCCCGCCTGGATCCGGCCAAACAGCGTCATCGCATCCAGCCGGAGCCCCATCTCGGTGGACTGTGCAGCGGTGCTGAACCGATGGATCTCGCGTAGCTCCAGTTTTCCGTCGAAGGTAGCCAGGATCACACGGCCGCTGGTGGCTCCCAGGTCGACCGCGACCACGCAGTCCACGTCACGCACCCCAGCTGGACTGCACGCCGCCGACCCGCTCTCCAGCGATACGGGCCAGGTAGCCGCTGTCCAGGAAGGCCTGCGCTGGGTCGGCGGGCAGGCCGCGTTCCTCGCGCCAGGCCGCCAGGGCCGGGCGGACGTCGGTGTAGAACGCGTCCATGAAGATGGCGTTCGCGCCCAGCACATCGCCTGCCTGCTGCGCCTGCTGCAGCGCGTCGAGATCCACCAGCAGGGCGCGGGCCGTCATCTCCTGGACGTTCAGCACCGACCGGATCTGCCCGGGGATCTTGTCCTCGATGTTGTGGCACTGGTCCAGCATGAATGCCACAGGTGAGTCCGGCTCGAAACTGCCGCCGCGCCGTACCCTCGTAGAGGATCCGGAACAGCTGGAAGGGGTCGGCTGCACCGACGATGAGGTCGTCGTCGGCGTAGAACCGGGAGTTGAAGTCGAAGGAGCCGAGCCGTCCGAGGCGCAGCAGCTGCGCGACGATGAACTCGATGTTGGTCCCTGGGGCGTGGTGCCCGGTGTCGAGGCAGACGAAGGCGCGCTCCCCAGCGCTGCGACCTGCGCGTAGGAGGTGCCCCAGTCGGGCACGTCGGTGTGGTAGAACGCCGGCTCGAAGAACTTATACTCCAGGACGAGCCGCTGCTGTGGGCTGAGCGCGGCGTAGATCTGCGCCAGGGACTCGGCCAGCCAGTCCTGGCGGCGGCGCAGGTCACCCTGGCCGGGGTAGTTGGTGCCGTCAGCGAGCCAGATCTTCAGGTCGCTGGAGCCGGTCTGGTTCATCACCCTCGATGCATTCCAGGTGATGCTCAACGGCCTTGGACCGGACGGCGGGGTCGTGGTGGGCGAGGCTGCCCAGTTTGTAGGTCTCGTCCTGGAAGGTGTTGGAATTGATCGTGCCGATCCGGACTCCCAGGTCGTGGGCCTCCTGCACCAATCCCGGCCAGTCGCTGACCTTGTCCCACGGTAGTGCAGGGCGACGATGGGCGCCAGTCCGGTGAAACGGTGCACCTGGGCGGCGTCGGCCAGTTTCTCGTGGATGGTGCGGGGCGCGCCGGGGAGACCCGAAGACACGGAAACGTGTCCCGGAGTTCCCGTAGGCCCAGGATGGGACCTCGATCTCCTGCCGCGCGAGGACGGCGCTGGTGGTCTCGTCGAACATTCCGCCTCCTTGCGGGCTGGTGTTGCGAAAATGCTGAAACTTCAAACAGCGCCTAGAACCATACAACTCGCGTAGTCAGAGCGACAAGAGAAAGACCGGAATCACGAACCCAGATCGATCAGTGTGACTTCCGGGGCCCAGACCCACCAGCCGACTCAATGAACCAAAGATTATCGCGTCGCTATCGTCGCTCCGAGCTTGTGAAATAGACCAGAGCGTTCGGATCGATGCGATCAATATGTGCCGAAAGGTCCTCCCTAGCCAGCGATGCGCTCCAGGTCTGTCCGATATGCGGTCTCATAGCGAAGCCACGAGTCGGCGGGGATGCCGACCACGCTCTCCAGCCGGGAAGCAGTGTCGCCTGTGATCGGGGCGTGTCCATTCACGATCTCGTTGACCTGCTTACGGCTGCATCCAAGGAGGCCGGCGACCTGCTGCTGGGACAGGCTCCCTGCTCAAGGATCCACTCCTCCAGATACTCCCCCGGGGCGACGGCGTAGTTGGTCCTAGTCATGGCTCCTCCTGGCAGTGGTAGTCGTCAATGTCGCTAATGGCCACAATTTTGGAACGTCTCAGGTCAGACACATCATCGGGCCGGATTATCGGCACCGACAATTCTGCTGGTCTTTGCCTGCGGCAGCTACAGCCTCGGATCGACGGGTTCAGACTCCAGGGCCAGGACTGCGAAGACGGCCTCGTGGATGCGCCACAGCGGCTCACCTGCAACCAGCCGGGAGACCGATTCCAGTCCCAGCGCGTATTCCCGTAGCGCCAGGGAACGTTTGCGTCCCAGGTTGCGGTTCCGTAACCGGGCCAGGTTCTCGGGCGATGTGTAGTCGGGGCCGTAGATGATGCGCAGGTACTCGCGGCCACGCACCTTCAACCCGGGCTGGGCCAGGGAGCCGCGGCCGGTGCGGGTCAGGTTGGCGAGGGGCTTGACCACCATACCCTCGCCGCCGTCGGCCGTCAGCTCCTCCCACCAGCGCACGCCCTCGGCGCGGCTCGCTTCACCGGCGGTGTTGACCACCAGCCGCCGCGTCGTGCGGAACAGCCCGGGATCGGCCTCGACGAGCCGGTCCGCGACGCCCAGATGCCACAGGTGATCCCGGCCAGCAAACGACTCCCCTCCGCAGCCAGCACCTGGAAAGGGGCGAGCTGCACTCCGTCGAGTCCGGACGTTGGCCAGGCGTAGCGCCGCCAGGCCTGGTCGTAGGCGTCGATGTTCTGCAGCCGGGTGCGGCTGCGCTCCAACAGCTTGGCGACGTCGAGGCCTCGCGCGGCCGCCTGGCCCAGCACCTCGACCGTCGGGGGCAGCGCCAGCCGGCCTGCCGCGCTAACGAGTGCGTACTGGCTGCGCAGCAGCTCTCCGGCCTTCAACGACCACGGAAGGAGTTCCGCGTCCAGCAGCAGCCAGTCGCTGCCCAGCTCGTCGAACAGCCCCGTCGTCTCGGCAGCGCGCCGCACCCGGCCCAGGAATTCGCGGGACAGCTCCGCACCGAAGAAGGTCCGCCCGGTACGGGTGTAGACGGCACCGTCGCCCCGCAGATACACCACGGCCCGCGACCCCATGTGCTTCTCCTCGCAGATCACCTCCCCGACGCCCCAGTCGGCGTACTGCGAGAAGGCCTCGTCGGGATGTTCGACGTAGTCGGACGCGACGACGTGGCCACCGGCGACATGGTCGGCGGCAGGTACGGCAGGAGGCCCGGGTGCAGCGCAAACCGGCTCATCACCTCCAGAGCACCCGCCGCGCTCTCCGCCGGGATGGTCAGCCGCCCCAGCTCCGAGGTCTCGACGGTCCTGCGCCCGGTGACGTCGCTGATGCGCAGCTCGTCGCTGGGACGTCCTGGGGCGACGAGGGCCCTAGCGGGTTCGTAGTAGACCCGCCGTGCAGGCACCTGGACGGTCTCCCGTTCCGGGTAGCGCAGCGCCGACAGCCTCCCGCCGAACACGCATCCTGTGTCCAGGCACAGCGTGTTGTTGACCCAGTCGAGGGTCGGTGTGGGGGTGTGTCCGTAGACCACCATCGCCCGGCCACGGTAGTCCTCGGCCCACGGATAGCGCACCGGCAGGCCGTACTCGTCGCTCTCTCCGGTGGTGTCGCCGTACAACGCGAAGGACCGCACCCGGCCCGACGCCCGCCCGTGGTAGGCCTCCTTCAGGCCAGCGTGGGCAACGACGAGTCGTCCGTCATCCAGCACGAGGTGGGCGACCAGGTCATAGCACCAGTCGCGCACCTGCCTGCGGAACTCGGGAGTCTCCGCATCCAGCTCCGCGAGCGTGGTCTCCAAGCCATGTCCCACCTGGACGTTCTTGCCGTCGAGGGCGCGGATCAGCTTGGCCTCGTGATTGCCGGGCACCGCGATGGCGTGACCTGCCGCGGCCATGCCCATCGCCAGCCGCAACACACCCAACGATGAGGGGCCACGGTCGATGAGGGTCACCGACGAAGAACGCGGTGCGTCCTCCGGGTGGGCCGCGTCAACGGGCGGCCCTGGTCATCGCGGGTGATGGTGTAGCCGAGTTCACCAAGAAGCTCGGCCAGCTCGTCGAGGCAGCCATGGACGTCGCCGATGATGTCGAAGGGACCGTGAAGGTCGCGGCGGTCGTTGAGGAGGCGCTCGCGGACGATGACCGCGGCATCCACGTCGGCGGGGCTGCCCAGACGGTGCACCTTGCGGAAGCCCCTCCCGTCCGAGGCCGCGCAGCGAACGGCGCAGGGCCTGGGACTGTCGCTGGACCGGGCCGTCGCCGAAGCCGCGGCCGGGCCGGGCGCGGTTCCGGGCGATGGCTTCCTTGGCGTCGATGTCGAGGACGATCGCCACGGGCAGCACATCGTGGTCGCGGGCCAGTCTCACCAGCTCGGCGCGGGCCTCGCGTGTCACATTGGTGGCGTCGACGACGGTCAGCAGGCCGCGGTCCAGACGCTTGCCGACGATGTGGTTCAGCACGTCGAAGGCGTCCGCTGAGGCCGACTGGTCGTTCTCGTCGCCGGAGACCAGGCCACGGCAGAAGTCGGAGCTGACCACTTCGAAGGGCTCGAAGACGCGGGCGGCGAAGGTGGACTTCCCCGACCCGGAGACGCCGACGAGCACCACCAGCGATAGCTCCGGAACCGGCAGTTCGATGGGTTCAGTCATGCGAGACCTCCAGGGTGAGCAGCGCCAGTTGGGTGGGTGAGCCAAGCTCCGGGTCGGATGGCCCGGCCGGCCGGGTCTCCGCCCGGTAGCCGTATTCCCCGGCGACGCGCTCAGCCCACTGCCGGAACTGGCCGCGCGTGAACTCGAATCGGTGATCCGGATGGCGGAACTGCCCCTCGGGGATCTCGTAGCGCGCGTTGTACTCGGCATTGGGTGTTGTCACCACGACGTGACGCGGCCTTGCATGCCCGAAGACGTTGGTCTCCAGGGCACCCAGCCGGTCTGGGTCGAGGTGCTCGATCACCTCGACCAGCAGCATGGCGTCAAAGCCCGTCAGCTCATCGTCGCGGTAGGTGGCCGACGACTGGCGGAGCCGGATCCGTTCCCGCTGCCGGTCGGGCAGCCGGGCCAGGCGCTGCTCCGCACGTTCCAGCTCGCGCGCGGACACGTCGACGCCCAGGATCTCGGTGAACGTGGGGTCGTCGAGCAGCGCCCGCAGGTAGAAACCCTCGCCGCAGCCGAGATCGACGACGCGGTGCGCGCCCACCTCACGCAGCACGGTCAACACCGCATCGCGACGATCCAGCCGCAGCGGGCGAGCGTCATCAGCCGGGACAATCTCCTCCGGTGCTGCCGCCTCAGGAGCAGCATCGTCCAGGGCGTCGAGACGGGCGAGAGCATCCTCGCTCAGCTCCCGGGCCACGAGGTAGCGGCGGGTGATCAGGTCGCGCTCGGGGTGGGCCGCCAGCCAGCGCTCGCCACGGCGCAGCAGTTTGTCCACCTCATCACGGCTGACCCAGTAGTGCTTGACGCCATCCAGGGCGGGCAGCAGGACGTAGAGATGGCTCAGCGCATCGGCTAGGCAATGCTCACCGGTCAGGGTCAGGCCGATGTGCGGGGCTGTCTCCCAGCCGAGCCCCTCGGCCAGGGGGACCTCCTCGGTCTCGATCTGCCATCCCAGGGGTGCGAACAGGCGTCGCGCCAGCTCGGGTGAGGTCCGCAGCGCGGAAATCCGGACGCTGAGAGGCAGCGGCACCCCGACCAGGTCGGGACGAGCGTCGCAACGCCCATTCATTGCAGTTCCGAACAGTCGTCCGAGTGCGACCGCCAGCAATGACGCCGCAGCATAAGGCCGGTCGTTGACGTACTGGCCAAGCGCGAAGGAGTCCTTATGGGTGCCGCGCACCAAGGCGATGGGATCGACCTCGACCAGCAGCGCGACGGTGCAGCGCCTGGACCCCGATTCGGGGTAGAACACAGTGGCGACGCCGCCCGGCAGGTCGCGCTGCTGCACCCGGTCAGGGTGTTTGTGCAGCAGGTAGCCGAGGTCATCGGCGTCGTGAGCCGTCGAGGTGAGAGTCAGAAGCACCGCTTCATTGTTTCATCAGGCCTGTCCTGGTTTCATCAGGCCTGTCCTGCCGGAATCAGCACCGGGTGGCCAGGGACCCCATCAACTGAGCCGTTGCACGGCACACCGGTGTCGCAGCCCGATGCCAGCGGGAAAGTCGGAACCGCCCATCTCGTGGCCCACAGGTTACCCTTACCCATTGGCTTCTCTATGAAAGGCGCCCGAATGTCCGACAACCAGTCCAGCGCCAAGCCGGCTTCCAGCTCTGTCCTCACCCGGCTGGCCGAGGCGATAACCAGGCTCGACCGATTCGCCCTGCTGATGCTCCGCCTCGGTGTGGCCGTCGTTTTCCTGTGGATCGGCGGTCTGAAGTGGTTCAAGTACGAGGCTGACGGGATCGTGCCGTTCATTGCGAACTCGCCGTTCATGAGATGGATGATCGGCGACCCTGGGAACTGCAAATCCCACATGAACGCCGAGGGCGCGCTCATCGAGGCCAACCGCTCCCTGGCATGAGGCTAACGGCACCTATACGGTGGGGATCTTCATCGGCGTCACCATCTGCCTGATCGGTGTGCTGATCCTGGCGCACTACCTGCACCCGACCCTGGGGATGCTGGGGGCCATCAGGGGTGATCGGCTTCACCATCGTGACCCTGTCCTTCCTGGTCACCACCCCGGAGGTGTGGGTTGCGGCCCCCAAGGACGGCATCGCTGACGCCGACCTCGGTTTCCCCTACCTGAACGGCCGCGGACGGCTGGTGATCAAGGACTGCATCCAGCTGGGTGCAGGTTTCGTCCTGCTGGTCGACTCCGCGCGCGCCTTCCCTGAAGCGCAGGCAACTGAGCGCGAACTGAGCCACCGGCGTGCGTCCCGGTTCAGTACCCGATGCGCCAGTTCTCGACCAGGCCCCGGGCGTAGGCAGCCTGACCCAGGTGGGTGACGGCATCGTCGATGACACTGATGAGCCGGACTCCACGGGTCACCGGCGGATCCCAGCGGGTGTCGACGACGTCATCGAGGCTGGCGGCTGACAGGCTCCCAGCGTACCGGGTGAAGGCCTCGGTGACGGCGGTCAGGTAGTCGAGCAGTGCCGCCGGGGCCTTCACCCGAAGCCGGGCGACGTCGTCCGGGAGTCGCCGAAGCCGATCTCCTTCGCGCCCCGGTCGATGCCGAGTCTGCCGCCCCACTCCCCTGTGACCCAGACCTGGTCTTCACCCGCAAGCTCGGCCAGCTGGTAGTCCCACTGCCGGGCCGCGTGCCAGATCAGCCAGGCAATCGAGTTCCCGTGCCCACCGGGCATGGCGTGGAGGGCCTCGTCGGAGATCCCATCGAGCACAGCTCGGGCCGTCTCGACGGGCCGGTGCGCAGCGTCCATGAGAAGAGCAGTTGCATCCATACCCTCGATATTGCCAGGCTGCCGGAAGACTCCGCAGTGCGCACGACCTATCATCGCCGCCCACACCGGACGGCTCGTCGTGAGTCACGACGCAGCAGCACGCTTCGGCGACCTGCCAGGCGTTGTTGCGGAAAGCCCGTGAGAGTCCACGCCAACGCCCGGAGAGGCCACGATGAGGCAAGCCACATCCAGGTGCTGCGGGGTTTATGGATAACCCGAATCAAGGTTCTGGGTAGCCCCCTGGGACCGCTCTGAGTCTCCCACTAGCGTATAGGGCATGACGGATTCTTCCCCGGCACCCAGGCCGACCAGACGGGGCGCCGGGACTCTACTGTTCACGGTCAGCCACCTCGCCCTGATGGGTGTGGTCGGCAACATCACCATGGCGCTGGTCACGGTGTTGCTCGTCGTCAGCATCGTGACCCTGCCTGTCTTCGGGCTCGGGCTTGTGTTTTTCGCGCTGCTGGCCTGTATCGCGATCGGCGCAGCCTATTTCGAGACTGTTCGGGTGCAGACTCTCTACGGCCTGCCCCGGATGAAGATGCGGCTGGCGCCTCGGTCCGGCAAGGGAGTCTGGGCAACACTGCGGTGGCTGCTGCGGCAGGTCATCTCGCCGCAGTTCTGGCGCCCGTTCAGCTCATTCATGCTGGCTTCTGTCTTTGGCCTTCTCGTGGTGGTCAGCATCCCGGCCTGCATCACACTGATCATGCAGGGCGCCATGGAATTTGATCAGGCGGGCCTGGGAGTTGGCGTGCTGTTCATCCTGGGAGGGGTCGCCGCGCTACTCCTCACCCCACTGGCGGCATACGCCCATACCGTGATCGCGGTGAACCTGGTGGGCCGCCCCAGCCGGAAGGAGCTGACCGCGGCGGCCGAGGCCAGCAGTCAGCAGCGCGAAGGCGCCGTCCGGGCCGCCAGCCTGGAGCGCACCCGCCTCGAACGCGACCTCCACGACGGCGTCCAGCCCCGGCTGGTCTCCATCGGAATGACGCTCGGCCTGGCCCAGCACAAGATCGAGACCGATCCGGCGAGCGCCCGCGAACTCGTCACCGAGGCCCACACATCAACGAAGGCAGCCATCACCGAGCTCAGGCAGCTCGCCCGCGGCATTCACGCCTCGGTGCTGGCTGATCGCGGGCTCGACGCCGCGCTCTCGGCGCTGGCCGCTCGCAGTCATGTGCCAGTGCAGCTGGATATGCGACTAGCTGACCGCGCTCTCATCGATAACTCCCGCTACCGCGAGGTGGAGGCTGCCGCCTATTTCATCATCGCCGAGGCCCTCACCAACGCCGCCAAGCACCCCACGCCAGCGAATGCCAGGTGCTGGGACGGCTCCACGACGCCGGCACACCGGAGGCAAGGCTGTGGGTCCGCGTGGAGGACAACGGCGTGGGAGGCGCCGAGGTGCAGCCCGGCGGCGGGCTCGACGGAATCACCCAGCGGGTAGCGCGCCGCCGGCGGCACACTCCGCCTGGCAAGCCCGGCAGGCGGCCCCACCACCCCTGGAGGTGAGCATCCCATGCGCATCCTGATCTGCGAGGACTCCGTCCCTGCTGCGGGAGGGACTCATCAGGCTACTCACCGAGGTCGGCCACGAGGTGGTCGCGGCCCCTGCCCGACGCCACCGACCTTCATGCCACCCTGGTCGTGGATGCGCCGGACTTGCATCCTCGACGTCCGGCTGCCGCCGACGTTCACCGACGAGGGGATCCGCGCCGCGCTCCAGGTCCGCGAACAGTATCCCGAGCTGCCCGTGCTCGTGCTGTCCCAGTACGTCGAGGAACGCTACGCCGGTGAGCTCATCGCCTCCAACGGCGGCGCGCTCGGCTACCTCCTCAGGACCGGGTGACCGACGTCGTCGAATTCCCTGGACGCGCTCGAACGCATCGCCTCCGGCGGCGTGGTGCTCGACCCGGAGGTGGTGGCGCAGCTCCTCACCAGGCGCTCCCACGACAGCCGCCTGGCCGCCCTGAGTGAGCGTGAACGCCAGGTGCTGGCCCCTGATAGCCGAGGGGCGCTCCAACCAGGCCATCGCCGAGATGCTGTACCTCTCCGCAGCCAGCATCGAGAAACACGTCTCGGCCATCTTCCACAAACTCGACCTCCATGTCGACGAGAACAGCAACCGCCGCGTGCTAGCCGCCCTGGCGCACGTCGCCGACGAAAGGAACAAGCCATGACCGCATCACACAGGACCGACCGCCGGTCCCCGCTCAGTCGATTGCTCACCGTGCTCGGAGGAATCGTTATTCTGGGATTGGTGTTATCGGCGATCATGAGCGCCATCAGATCCTCACAGGTGCGTGACTACGACCCCGAGCACCTGTCCAGCGAGGGCATCACCCACGTGAAACTGGACGCTCCCGTCGGGGATGTCACCATCAATTGCAGCGGGACCAGCGACTTCACGCTGACCCAGCAAAAGGTGTCCGAGAAATGGAATCTGGAACGCGACGGCGACACCGTCAAGGTCAGTCGCAATTCACCATTCTGGCCTGTCCAGATCAACCTGTTCGGACTGTTCTCCCAGGAGAACGAGAAGGTGACGCTCTCCATTCCCGAGGCCGCCTGCCAGCAGAACCTAGACGCTGACCTCAAGCTGAGCGCGGGAAACCTGAACGCCGATGCCCGCTTCGGCGCCCTCAACATGGACATGAGCGCAGGGGACGCGACACTCAGCGGTACAGCCAGCAGCATCACGGCCCGGCTCTCTGCCGGCAACCTCACCATGAATCTGGACGGCACCAAACAGGCCGACCTGCACATGTCCGCCGGCAATATCAAAGGCAGCCTCAGCCAAGTGCCCGAGAAGCTGAAGATCGACTCGTCCGCCGGCAGTCTCGAACTAGCCCTCCCCGCCGGCAACTACAGCGTGAACTCAAATGTCAGTGCAGGTCACTTCGACAACCAGCTGACCACCGACTCGCAGGGCACCAAAAGCCAGGTCGACATTCGCATGAGCGCAGGCGATGCCAAACTGACCACCAAGTCCTGAACGCCCACCTGCGATCGGCGTCGTCGTGAAAGTCTCTGGGGCGAGCTATACGAAACACTCGTGAGCTCGCCCCAGAGACCGGCTCATTCGCCCATGCTGTGATCACCTGATGAATCCAGCAGCCGGCCACGAAATCGGTATTAACCACTGCCAAGCTCACACACTCACGCGCAGGCTCCCAGGACGCTCCACGATGACGCTGCCAAGAGTCGTGAGCGATACCATCTTGGTATCATCACCTTCATGGCAATGACTCTCCGGCTCACCCCCGCTGATGAGCAGATCCTGGCCGACCTCGCCGACTCTCAGGGGGTCAGCCGTCAGGAGGCCACCATCCGGGCAATCCGCGAGGCCGCCGCCCGGCAAGGGCATGAGCAGGCTGTCGACAGGTTGTCAGCCCAAGCCCGCTCACGCTATGCCTCCTTGCTGGATCGTCTCGGACGGTGACCAGCTACCTCACCCTTGAGGATCTCCTAGCCCTGGCTGACGACCTGGGTGTCGGCCCAGTTCGTGATGTGGGGCTGCTGGAGTCTGCGGTTCATCGTCCACAGACCGTAGTGTGGGGTCACGAGGCATACCCCAGCCTGACCGAGAAGGCAGCCGTCCTGCTGGAGGCCAGCATCCAGAATCACGGCCTGGTCGACGGCAATAAACGCCTGGGCTGGCTGGCAACTGTGGTGTTCCTCGGACTGAACAACATCACTCTCGACGCCCCTGACGACGAGGCCTTCGACCTGGTGATGGCGATAGCCAGCACCGGTCTGAACCGGGCTAGGATCGCAGCCGCCCTCGCCGACTGGCGATACCCCGACCCGGCGCAGAGGTCCAGTCGCTGACCCAAGATGGCCAGGACACCGCAACCAGCCTGGGCCTCTAAGCTGGCGGCCATGAGTGATTCCGCAGGTGAGACTTCCCTGCGTTCTGTTTTTCCCCGTCACATTGCTGGTGGCCTTGGCAGCCTTGGCTGCTATGGGCCCGCTGGCCACCGACACGTACCTTCCCGCCTTCGCGCAGATGGCCACCGACCTGAAGGCGAGCGCATCGGGCATCCAGCTGACCATGACGACGTTCCTGGTCGGCATCGCCGCTGGGCAGCTGCTGATCGGGATGCTCTCAGATCGTTTTGCCGGCGTCCGCTGCTGGTGTGGGGAACGCTGCTGGCTTTGGCAGCTGGCATTGGCACGGTGGTGGCCCCTGGGCTAGTGACGTTGCTGGCCGCCCGGTTCCTCCAGGGCCTAGGGCGGCGCGGCGGGCATGGTGCTGGGACGCGCCGTCATCTCCGACCGCGCCCGGGGTGCCACCGCCACCCAGGCGCTTAGCGTCGTGATGGCGATCCAGGGCGTCGCCCCCGTCGTGGCGCCGATCCTGGGCGGGGTGCTGATGGATTTCATCGGCTGGCGCGGGATCATGGCGGTGGTCGCGGGGTTCACCCTGGTGATGCTGCTGATGGTGCTTGCCTGGGTGCCCGAGTCTCTCCCATCGCAAGACCGTTCCTCCGGCGGGCTGAAGGAGCTGGCACGGGGTACCCGAGAGCTGATGCGCGATGGGATCTTCGTGCGCCTGGTGAGTGTCAATGCCCTCGTCTTCGCCCTGCTGATGTGTTTCCTGTCAGCGGCGCCATTCATCCTGAAGAACGTCCTGGGCATGGCGACAGGGCCCTACACCCTGGTGTTCGGCGCCTGTGGGCTGACGGTGACGGTGTCCGTTGGGATCGCAGGCTCCCTGGTGCGGCGGGTCCCGCCTGCCAGGCAGGTCCGCATCGGTTTGACGGCCCAGCTGGTGGTTGACCTGGTGTTCGCCGGGGTCTGCCTGGCCTGGCTGGGCTCACCGACCCGGTCCACGCCGCTCCTGGTCGCGGTGATCGCACTCGCCTTGGCGCATGTGGCCTGCCTGGGCCTGTGTTTCGGGAATCTGCCGGCCCTGGCTCTGGAACGCACCGGCCACCGGGCAGGGACAGGGTCAGCTCTGCTGGGTTTCATCCAGTTCGCCGCCGGCGGGCTGGCGAGTCCGCTCGTGGGGCTGAGCGGCGAGGAATCGGGGGCGGCCTTCGGGGTGGTGATCGTGATCGTCGCAGTCGCAGCGAATGCGGTCGCGCTGCTGGGGCTGCAAGACCGTGGAAGTTCCAGTTGACTCTGATGACCTGGAAGGTTTGAAAATGTCATTTCACTGCCAAGGCTGTCCGCCCTACGACTGGGTCCCCGTCGACGTGAGCTCGTTCAACATAGACGGCGACGAGCAAATGGGAACGAAGGAAAAGTTTTGGCTCCGTAGCCAAGAAAAAAAGACGAGCGATGGCTCTGGAAGCAGGCACGCAACAAAAGATGGCTTCACCCGCGGAGAAGACTGGGCAGAATGCCTTGTGCATGTCGTTGCACAAAACCTCGGCTTGCCCTCTGTATGTACGTCTCTTGCGCTGCGAGACAATAAAAGAGGCGTTCTAATTCACACCTTCCTAAAAAATGGACAAGAGCTTGAACATGGCAACGAGCTACTGGCTAAAAGCCATCAAGGGATATGACAGCTCCACGGAACGCGAATATAAGTTATACACGGTAGAAAATATTCAAATTGCTCTAAGGGAAATGACTGGGCCACCTCCTTATACCCGCTGGACTGCATTTGACGTGTTAGCTAGCTATTTAATGCTTGATGCACTGGTTTCCGGCTGCGACCATCACCATACGAATTGGGGTATTCTGAAGTCACCTGACCACGATTCGAGCGTATTGACACCAACCTTCGATCATGGAAACGCCCTCGGATTCGCTGAACCAGATAACCGCGTACAGGAATTATTAGAGGACACTGAACAATTGAAGAAATGGCTTATGAAAGGCCGGAATAAGTACTTTGCCGGCAAACCCCGCCTTATCGAGCTCGCTATCAAGGCGCTACGTCTTGCTTCCCAAGCCAGCCGAGTACTTCCGCTGCCGCCTCCTCGATTTCTGCCTTGAAGACGTCGTTGAGGCAGCAAGAGCCTTCCCAGCAGAGATCCTGTCAGCCAAGCGAGGTAGCCTTGCCTGCAAGATCGTTGAGATGAACCGAAGGAGGCTGCTCGATGCACTCAGCGCTCGCTGAAGCCCACTCGCCTGTAGCCACCACGAAGGACCGTAGGCTGCGCCTGATCTGGAAGGATCAAAAAAACTGGCCGGTACAGCCATGTCGGCTGGCTCGAAGCCTTGGCCGATGGCCGGTACTGCTTCAGGTACACCCCGGAGGCAGTCGATATCGACGGTTTCACCTACGTCTCGCAGTATCCAGACCCTTCCCAGACCTATGTATCAGAGGTGCTGCCAGCCTTCTTTGCCAACCGAGTCATGAACCGTCGGCGCCCAAGCTACGACCAGTATGTCGGCTGGCTGGGACTCGACCCAGACGCCTTGCCAGTCGAGATCATGGCCCGCACCGGAGGAGGCCGGGCTACTGACTTTTACCAGCTCGTCGAGGATTTCAATCTTCGCGAGGGTCGTTACGAAGGACGATTCTTCATCTCCGGCATGCGTCATGTCATTCCAGGACTGGAGCTGCTTGGTGACCTCCGTCCAGGACAGGAACTGGCATTGAAAAGACGAGCCACACAGCCCGGTCAATGAACGCGCCATACTACTCAATGCAGACGGACACCCGGTCGGCTATCTGCCAGACTGGCTGGTCGACGATGCACACCGCCTCCGCCAAGAGGGATCAGTGAGCATCTACGTTGATCAGGTCAACCACGACGCCCCACCCCATCTGGCGGTGCTTTGCAAGCTTGAGGCTACTGTTGTTTAATTTCCTCGCGCGATGGCTCGGCGGTAAAACGACGCCGATATGATGTCGGCGTAGTCGAGTAGGCAGCCATGAAACCCTGACGGAACGTCACGACGCTGGCAAAGCCACAGGAACGGCCCACTTTCTCCACCGACCAAGACGTGACCTCCAGCAGTCGGCGGGCCTCATCGAGTCGGCGAGCCTGTACCCACCGCGCCGGAGGCAGTCCCGTCATCTCACGGAATCTACGACTGAAGTTCCGGACGCTCATAGCAGCACGAGCAGCAAGTTCAGGGACGGTCAGCGGATGGTCTAGGTTCGTCAGCACCCACGTCATAACTTCTGATATCGGCCCAGTTCTTTCCGCTGGGACCGGTCGCTCAATGTACTGGGCTTGATCGCCTTCGCGGTGTGGAGCCACAACGAGGTGCCGGGCAACTTCTGCTGCTGCCGCGGCCCCGAGCCGGTTCCTCACCAGGTGTAGACAGGCGTCAAGGGCAGAAGCAGTACCGGCAGAGGTCAAGACGTCACCATGGTCCAGATAGAGCGCAGTGTCACAGACCTTCACTCTCGGACATAGTTCTCTGAGTCGTGCAGCCGCAGCCCAGTGCGTGACAACACTCCTACGGTCCACAATCCCGCTGGCTGCTACCGGAAACGCACCCAAGCAAAGCCCAACAACGGTCGCACCACGCGTATGGGCGTCATTGATCAGCCGTATCAGCTCATCGCTGGGGACCATCCCGTCAGTTCGCCAGGATGGAAAAACCAGCACGTCGGCTGGCTCCACATCCTGAAGGGAAACGACATTGCTGACCCGTAGACCCTCAGCGCTAACGATTGGCTCTGAATCGTCGCTCCACACTACGGTGCTCCAGTCGTCGGCTAGACCTCGCCGGGTCACCTCGTTAAAGACCAGCAGCGGAGCGGCCAGGTGGAACATAGTGATGCCCTCGAAGGCATGGATCGCGATATGCATGGCCTAATCCCATCGAAAGTCTTCCTATCAGCCACTCACGATAGCACTATGACCGCATCGAGAATGGTTAACGCCTCAGGAAAGGAATAACCATGAAAGAACGAGCCTTAATCGTGATCGATGTACAGAACGAATACTTTGATGGCCCGCTGGCCATTCACTATCCATCACGAGAGCAATCACTGGCGCACATCATCGAGGCAGTCGAGGCAGCACAAGACCGATTGCCGACCGTCATAGTGCAGCACGAGAACCCAAAAACGCGGCCGCTTTCGCTGCTGGATCACAAGGACAGCGACTGCATCCCGCACTCAGGAGGCTTATTCATAGGGGTGTTTTTGGCTTTCCCCAGCTAACACTTTACCCGAGGGGATGTGAGGGCGGCTTGCCCGATCTGAGATAATTCAAAATGCAGAAGAAAACCCTCAGATGAAAGACAAGCCGCCGCCGTGAATACTACCACAAGCCTTGACCGTGACCAGATCCTCAACCTGTGCGAACTGATCACACATCCCGTTCCGGAAACCTTCCCCGGCAGGAGTCCCGTGTCCTGGGCTTGTTCCGCTGTATCCAGGTCACTGTGTTGATATTGCGGCACAATCTCACCCAGGAGTTGCTGGCCGACATCCACACAGTCTCCCAAGCCACCATCTCACGAGTGGTGGCGGTCTACACTCCCTGATCGCCGAAGCCCTCCAGAACTGGGTGCCCAGTGTGGGGGACCTCGACCCGGACCGTCAGTACATCATCGACGGTACTCTGGTGTCCTGCTGGTCGTGGCACGACCGTCCCGAGCTGTACTCAGGCAAGCACCACACGACGGGGGTGAACCTGCAAGTGGCCTGCACCCTGGCCGGACAGCTCGCCTGGATCTCCCCGCCCCTGCCGGGTAGTGTGCATGATGCAAAGGCCATCAAGGAATCCGGCTTCCTCGCAGCCCTCGACAGTCAAAGTCATATTGGAGACAAAGGCTACATCGGATTGGGGATGATCACCCCCGCGAAGAAACCCGCCCATGGTGAACTCACCGACAGCGACAAAAAGAAACAACACGACCATCAACCGCGTCCGCTACCCTCATCGAACGTGTCATCGCGAACGTCAAAACCTGGCGTGTTCTACACACCGATTACCGCCGCCCCTACAACACCTTCGAAACCACAATACAAGCCGTCACAGGACTCATCTTCGCCTACAGTCTATGAATAAGCCTCAAGGCATGCAGCTCGTCTTCATGGCATTGGGTGACTAAACAATATGCCAGCATATTCGCTGGCACGACTCTGACCGACTGGCTCCGGACACAGGATGTCAAAGTTGTCACCCTGGTGGGCTACATGAGCAACAACTGCGTGATAGCTACGGCCGCCGATGCGGAACGACTCGGGTTTGCCGTCGAGGTGTTGTCCGACGCCACCGGTTCTATCCACCTGGCTAATGAGGCTGGCGCTATTTCAGCCCGGCAAATCCACGAAACACTGATGGTGTTGTTGCAGTCCAACTTCGCAGCAGTCGCCACAACTAAAGACTGGCTGCGCACAATACAAAGCGGCAATCTTTTACCGAAAAGCAATCTAGTGGTCTCTGCGTTGCAAGGCAACGCAGCCTACCCATAAACATTTAAGATCTCTTCGACAAGCCGTCTCAGATTTTCCGGTCGCGATGCATCCGGCGTAGCCAGAACTCGTGGGGCAGGGCGATCCCGATGGCCATCGCCAGGATGATCAGCAGCGCTGAGGCAGCGTCTTGGGCTGTCGCCCCCAGGGTAACGAGACTGGTGTCACCGGCCGCAATCTGGAAGATCCCCGAGAAAGCGCGAAACAGGAACACCCCAGGCACGAGAGCCACCACAGCGGCGAACCCGACGCCCGCAAAGGGAAGGTGCTTGTGGAAGCAGACCGGGGCCAGGATTGCCGCCACCAGGAGGCAATCCACCAGGGCGGCCGCGGGTATGCTCCAGCCCAGCCCGGCGATGCACAGCCACCTCGCTCCGTGCCCGATCGCCCCTGCCAGCGCTGCCCAACCGATGGACCGGTGGGGCATGGAGAAGAAGACGGGGAAACAACAGGCGACCAGACCGGCGGCGGCAACATCGAGCCACCATGGGACGGACACCCCCGGAGCCGTGACGGGAAGAGTGGTCCCGCCGAGAAACAGGCCAACGAGCAGCCCCAGGCAGATCATCAGGATCGTCACCGACGCATCACAGAGCCTGGCCATGCCGAGCCGGTGCCGCCGGTCTGCGAAGTCGAGGCAGGCATTGACCAAAGCCGGGCCGGGAACCAGCACCATCGCGGGGCAGACGGCCACGAGCCGGGCGGCGCTGGTCAGGTCCAGGTACACCGACAATGATCCGGCAATCCCCGCGATGAGGGCAGCGGCCAGGGTCTGCGTCACGAAGGTGGTGTGTCCTGCGAGCAGTCTCCGGGTCACCGCCCCTACAGCAGCGGCGACGAAGATGAGGGCCAATGCGCCCGGGCGCTGGGAGCCGAAGATCAGCGCCAGGCAGACAGCGCCCAAGCCCGCTGCAAGCGCGAACAGCCACGTCGGCCTGAGGGGGACGGTGCGCGCCGATGTGACCGCCGACCACAGCTGCTCCGCAGTCGGTGGCTTGTCGGCGAAGATCGTCGACACCAGGGGAGCCACCCTGCCCATGTGCACTGTGGAGGGCATGGCAGCGTGCGTCCGCACTGTCTCACCTTCGGGGGTGAACAACACCACCAGGGTCCACGTAATGTCCACCTTGTACCGGGTGCCCAGGATCTCATTCAATCTGGCAACGGCGCGCATCGTGGCACTGGTGGTGTGTCCATGAGCATGGAGCACTGAAGCGGCCTCGACGATGATGTCAGCAGGCGGCGGCGTCGGGTTGTCTCCAGACAGCATTGCTGCGACACCGGCTGGCTTGCCACGGCTCTCACCTGGCTGCGAGGGAGGCCGTTGTGCGCTAGGGCGATCGGGCATCGGTCCCTGCTTTCTGCTGCAGCTGAAGCCGCCTCGGTGGCACCCGAAGCGGGTACGAATGCATCGTAGTCGCCGCCCGCCCACAAGAGGGACTCCCTCCCAGAGTGGTGCACGCGCTCACGACTGGCGGCGCAGCAGCCGGGGCAGCGCATCCAGCCAGGAACCCCGGGCCAGGAGGAGAGCCGCCACGACGGCCAGGCACACCGCCCCCAGCGCCCAGGCCTCAGGACGGACCAGCTCCCAGACGAAGACAGCACCGAAGACAGGGGCCTTCTGTGTGACCGCAAGCACCACTGCCGCTCCCACGAATGCCAAGACCGTCACGTTGACGTCGAACCCCATCAGCTGCGCTCCACCCGCCAAGGCAGCGCCAGCGCTCGCGCCTGAGACCGAAAGACGGCGCAAGGAGACCTCCTGTGGCTCCCGCGCCCAGCGTCAGGGCGGTGAGGGCCGGTTTGAGGACGACGACCCCCAGCAGCATGGCCAGCGCCGTCCCTTGGGCATCAGATGCGAGGGCGAACGCCATGGCGTCCCGGCCATTGCCCGGCACCATGACCAGCCACAGCGACACCAGGCCCGTCGCGAGGCCGGCTCCCCCGATCGCCACTGGCGGGGTCCAGCCGTTGCCCAGGCGATGTCTTTTGACCCACGCCCACAGCATCCGGGCACCCACCCCCAGGCCCGCGGCGACCGGGACCAGCAGGACCAGCCCCAGGATCGTGGCCGTCGCCGGTGTCTCCATCGTCACCTGGAAGGCCGGCTGGCCGCCGGAATGCAGCCAGGAGACCACCGTCGCCACACAGCTGACCGGCACCGCCAGCAGCACACCACGGCGGCGCATGCCTGGGATCATGACGATCTCGACGGCATAGGCCGCCCCACCCAGGGGTGTGTTGTACATCGCCCCCAGGCCGGCACCGGCCGCAGCCGCGATGAGCATGAGTGCCGTGGCCGCATCGAGACGCAGCCAGCTGCCCTAGGGCGGGCTGCCACCGCGCCGGCCGCCAGCCGCGGCGCGCCCTCACGCCCCACCGAGTTCCCCGACCCCACGGTTGGGACCTGGACGACGGCGTCGGCGAAGGGCCGCAGGATCCCCATCCGGGACGCGGTCCTGCCGGCGGGGTCCCTCAGGGCATCCTCCACGCCAGTGACCCCGCCGGTGGCGCGCAGCCACCACCACAGTGCCCCGCCACAGCCCCGCCGGCGGCAGGGGCCAGGACACGCCGCCAGGACGGGGCCGCAGCCACCCGCTGCGGAAGACTGCCCTCGCTGACCCCATAGAACAGCGACTCGAAAACCTCCAGCAGCATCGCCATGGCGATGCCGATGAGCCCCGCCGCGACGCCCGCCAGGACAACGGCTGTCACGACCCGGCCGCGCCGTTCCCAGGCAGTCATCCCGGGGTGGGGCCGGGGGCTAGCTCAGATGGCAAGGGCACCACCGCACGATATCCAACACGATCCGTTTCCCGCTCGGGCACCGCAACGCCTGATCAGCGGCTGCCGCGCCTGGGGCAGAAGAATCAGGCCAGCAACCCTGGCCGGCTTCCTGCTCACCCCGGGAGGGCCTGGTAGACCGGCTGCCACATGGCGTCCTGCACCGCCTGGATGAGGTCGTCGGGCTCCACGGTCGCCACCCCGTCGGCGGCCGCCTGCCTGGCCACCGCGACCGCGACGGTCGCCGACGAGGCCCGCAGGTTCTCCACCGGCGGCAGCAGCGCGGCACCGAGCTCGGTGGGATCGACCTGTCCCGCGACCGCCTGGGCAGCGGCCAGCAGCATGCCGTCGGTGACGGTGCTGGCGCCGGAGACAATGACCCCCAGCCCGAGTCCGGGGTACAGCAGCGCATTGTTGCCCCTGCCCGATGGTGTAGGTCGTGCCGTCGTAGGTAAACGGGTCGACGGGGATGCCGACGGCCACCAGCGCGCGGCCCTTCGACCACGCGATGACGTCGCTGGGCATGGCCTCGATGCGCTCGGTGGGGTTCGACAGCGGCAACACGATGGGCCGCTCCACACCGGCGGACATGGTCTCGATGACCTCCCGGGTGAAGGCTCCGTGGTCGGTGGAGGTGCCGATCAGAATCGTCGGCTTCACCTGCTTCACAGTCTCCAACAGCCCGATCGTGCCGCCGTGCCGCTCCCAGTCCACGACCTCGGCGGCAGGGCGCGCGTAGGCAGCCTGGTACCCGGGCAGGCCCGGCATGTCATCGGTCACTAGGCCATTGCGGTCGATCAGCCACACCCGCCGGCGCGCCTCGTCCTCGCTGAGCCCGTCCCGCACCATGGCGGCGTGGATCTGGTTGGCCATGCCGGTGCCCGCGGTTCCGGCGCCATAGACGACGAGCCGCTGGTCGGCGAACGTCTGCCCGGTCACCTTCAGACCCGAGACGACGGCGGCCATGACAATGGCCCCGGTGCCCTGCATGTCGTCGTTGAAGATCCGGTACCTGTCGCGGTTCTCCACCAGGATGCGGCGGGCATTGGACGGCCCGAAGTCCTCGAAGTGGAGCAGCGCCTTCGGGTAGAGCTTGGCGGCGACGCGCAGATACTCGGCGATGAACTCGTCGTACCTCTCACCACGGACGCGGGAATGCCGGTTGCCGAGGTAGTCGGGATCGTTCAGTAGGAATTCGTTGTCGGTGCCGCAGTCGAGGTTGACTGCAACGGCCCGCTCCGGATGGATGCCAGCAGCAGCGGTGTAGACAGCGAGCTTGCCCACGCTGATGTCAGTGCCATTGACACCCCAGTCGCCGATCCCCAGGATCTCCTCGGCATCCGGAGACGACCAGCAGGTCGACGTCCTCCGGTCCCATATCAAGGGTCGCGAAAGAGGCCTCGATGTCCTCGATCCGGTCGATCGACAGGTAGACGGCGCGGGAACGCCGGTAGTCGCGCGACCACATCTTGATAGCCTCCCCAACGGTGGGGTCGTAGACGATGGGCAGCATCTCCGGCAGGTGGTCGGTGAGGAGACGGTAGTAGAGCACCTCGTTGCGGCTGTGCAGCTGGTCGAGGTAGATGTACCTGTGCAGGTCGGTGGTGAGGCTCTTCAGCTGCCGGTAGCAGCGAGCGACCTGCTGGTCGAGGGTCTCGACAGCTGAGGGCAGCCGGCCCGTCAGCCCGAGCTTGGCTCGCTCCTCCAGGGTGAACGCGGTGCCGCGGTTGGTGAGTGGGTTGGTCAGGGCAGCTGGGCGAGCGGGCATCAGAACCTCTTCCTGTAACAGCACTTTCCGGGGACACTACCTCGTGGTGGCCGTCCCCGCCGCTGATCCTATGCGAGGCAGCTGTGCGCAGCCGGTTCCCAAGCCGCTCAGTAGGGCATAGATACGCACGTATTGCCGGGTGTAGTTGATATGGCCTCAGGTGCCGGGGGACGGCGTCCAGGTGCCATCCCGCAGAGCATCGGGAGGAAACCGCGCCGTGAGCCGGCTGTGGATCGCGCGCCGATGGCACCCCGCAACCAGGCTGGCAGGCCTGTGCGACCAGCCGGTTCTTACCGCGCGGTCACCTGGCGTGAGGGGCGGTGAGACAGGATCTTCCAGGAGCCCTCCCGGCCGGTCCCCCACCGCCAGGGCATGTGGCACCATAGCCGCCACCATGTCGTCAAGCCAGCAGGGGCATCGGCTCGCTCCCCGGACCGAGGAAGGGCCTCACCAGACCGTACGCGGTCTGATGAACAACCAGCCGCACCAGCTCCAGCCTGTCGAGGGTCCCGAACCGGCGCCAGGTCAGTTCGCTGAACATCTTGTAGACCTCGTCGTTGAGCCCCCGGACGGCCTCCCGCAGCTCTGCAGGGACAGACCGTCAGTTCCCCCTCCCCGCGTCCAGCCGGCGCAGGACCTCCTTATATCTGAACAGTCTCAGGGCCTGCGCCTCGCCGGGGTGCTCCCGGCAGTAGCGCGGTATGGTGACGGCGGCCGCGACGAGTGCCTCATCAGGGTCAGCGGATGAGCGGGCAGCCGCGAGGAAGACAGCCTGAAAACGCCTGATGCTGCGCACCCACAACGTCAGCAGCAGCACCTCGCGGTTCGGGAACCGGTAGTACAGCGACCCGGGCTTCGCCCCCGCAGCAGTCGCAATGGCGGCGGTCGTAGCAGCCGCCCCGTCCTGGGCAACAATCGTCAGCGCAGCATCAGCAGCGCGTCCTCGGTGAGTGGGTGGCCGCCCCATGAGGGAGAACTCTAGTGCCGCACGACGTGGCTTCGTCGACATTTCCCAGCACCGGATACGACACCTCACTTCGCCCACACCACGCACAGTGCAACCTGGCACTGCCTCAATCGGCAGCCTGGAGTGCCCGCTCCCGGCACCGCATCTCGCTGCCCAACTTACGCACGCGTGCCCGGCCATGTTATTTTTTAGTATGCGATCAAAAAAACTTTTCCCCTGGTGGGCTGGAGCCTCATCGTCATCGGCATCATCCACAACACCTTCGGACTCGTCGTCGGGTGGAACGTCCTGGGCGAGGCCGTGAATGCGGGCCTGATCGGGGTCTGGGACAACTCACCTGAAAATGGTCTGTTCTTCTGGTTCCTGATGACCGGCTTTGTCCTGATCGCGCTCGGCCTGCTTGCGGCGCGGCTGGAGCGCACGGGCGTGGGAATCCCGGTCTCCTTCACGGTGTTCTTCGGCCTGCTGACCGTGGCGGGGGTGGTCCTCATGCCGACATCGGGTATCTGGCTGCTGCTGTTCCCCCGTCGCGGTGTCCCTCATCCGGCATTTTTCGCCGCGGCTGACCGGACTATATCCAAAGATATTCGATGCCTTGTGGGGGCAGGCGTAGCCAGAACGTCGATATCCCCTGTCTGACATCCGACCTCCCAGAAGTCGTGCCAATAACGTCCTTGCCCCGTAGGATGTCGACGAAGGAGGCACGATGGCGACTGAGGAGAACCTCGCGCGACAAAGGCAGATTTACGGTGAACCGCTTGCTGACATCGCGGGACGCATCCGGCGCGACCTGAGCCTGACGCAGGCAGGGGCTCGCCGAGTCCTGGGGCTGTCGGCGCCGATGATGTCGCAGTTGTTGTCAGGACAGCGCGCCAAGATCAGGAACCCGGCCGTGTTAGGGACGCCTACAGGCCCTCATCGACCTCGCTCGCCAGGCATCGCGGCTGACGGCAACGCAACGCGCGGAACGCCTGACCGCAATCAAGGAAACCACGCCCACCATCTCCACGTCCATGCACCCCGCATCCAGGGAACTGCGCAACGCCGCACCGAAGGAGGAACTGCTGCGACTCGCGGGACTCACCACCGCGCCTGAACTATCCCGACTGCTGAGGATCGCCGCCGGCGATGGGTGAGGTTTTCGGCGGCCGGTACGAGCTCATCGACCCGATTGGCGAAGGTGGCATGGGCGCGGTGTGGCGTGCCCGCGACCTGAAGCTGAACCGGTTTGTCGCCGCCAAGGTGCTGCGCCAGTCCGATGCGTCGGCGCTGCTGCGTTTCGTCCGGGAGCAGGCGCTGCGGGTGGACCACCCAAACGTCATCGCGCCGCTCGGCTGGATCGGCGAGGACAACCGGGTGCTCTTCACCATGCGGATTGTCTCTGGCGGCTCCCTGGCGACGCTGATCGGCGACCACGGCCCCCTACCGCCCCGGTTTGCCGCCGAGATCATGCGCCAGCTCCTGGCCCGGCCTCCAGGCGGTCCACGCCGCGCACCTGGTGCATCGCGACGTTAAACCGGCAAACATCCTCCTGGACGCCACAGGCAAGGGCCGTCCTCACGCCTACCTGTCGGATTTCGGGATCGCCATCGACCTTGAGGGCCCGCGCCTCACGGAAACCGGCATGGTCCATGGCACGCCAGGGGTACCTAGCCCCGGAACTGATGAATCTCGGGAGGCAAGCCCCCGCGGTCGACCTGTTCGCCGTCGGCATGGTGGGGGCAACGATGCTGACCGGGTTGCGGCCCCGGGACATCGACACCAGCGCCCCTCCGCCCGAGGGGGCGCCAGGCAACCTCTGGTCGCTGATCCGCGACCTGACCAATCCCCGCCCCGACACCCGTCCCGATCTGGCCACCGCGCTGAGGCGCCTGAGCACCGCAGACCTGGCCTGGCAGGACGGCGCGGCTGAGGAGGTCGAGGTGTTCCAGCAGCTCGCTCCCCTGCCTGCCAGCCCGCCGAATCCGCGCCCCGCCGATACCCCGACGACTCCGCTGGCTTCACCGATGACAGCCTCCCGGCAGTTCCAGGCGCCCCCGGCCACGCCCCCCAGACCCTCTCCCCACACCATCAATGCCCACACCGGTGACCCAGCCTTCAGCTTCGCCGGTGCAGATGCCCCAGGCCCGCTGCCGCTGGCCGCGGTCCCGCAAACCCACAAACGCAGGAAAATCGACTGGTGGCTGCTCGGCGGCTCCCTGGCGCTGCTCGCCGGCGGAGTGGTTCTGCTAGTGCTGTGGATCATCCCCTGAGGACCCCCACCGGCGCACCTGAAACCCACAGAAACGGGTGGGCGTCCCGGGCCAGCGCCCGGGGCCACCCGTCAGGCAAGCTTCTACTCAGCCGGGCGGCGCAGCGGCACATAGGCGATACCGCCACCACCGAGGATCACCAGGACTCCACCCCCAGCGAGCATGAGCAGTTTGCCGGGGTCCGCGGACGCGGCTGCCTGGTCAGGGCTGTCGAATCCGCTGGTGTAGGCCCAGGTGGGCTGCGCGTCTCCCTCCTGATCCGAGGTCTCACCTGCGACATCTGAGGTCTCACCTGGGACATCTGAGGTCTCACCTGAGACCTTGAGCGAGAACTGGATCTTCGTGGGCTGACCCTTCAGGAAGTCCGCCTGGCCCAGGGCAAGCGCATAGTAGTAATACCCCTCCATCGAGAAGCCAAGGCTTCGCCCGTAGTACATCTTGGGCGAGTCCCAGCGATTCCGGTACCGCACCTCAGGCGTCAGGTCGATGTGCGGAGCGCCGCTTGAACGCGCCCCGGTCTTGCTCATCGAGAAATGCAGACCAGTAGGGGGGTGGGAATCCATCCGGCTCAGGTCGGGCGCATAGACCGCGGGAGAGACGACGGCGTCGTCAGAGGGGGTGGCCCCCTGGATCACCTCGGGCAGGACCTCCAAGCCGTCGAGGGAGAAAACACCGTTCTGGCCATACTTTATGGGGGTCTTGAAAAAGACCATCTCGCCGGGTACCACCTCGGTGCTATAGGTTCCAGACCCCACCTCCAAGGCGTCATTGAAACTCGCGCCGCCAACCACCGATGTGGGATCACCAGAGGCGGGAGAGGCCGCTCCGCTGTCACTGGCCGAGGGCGTATCCACCACCCCGGCGGGCAGCTGACCGGCGTTCTCCATGGGAGCCTCCTCGATAACCCGGATCTCAATCGGCGTCTCACCACCAGTGCCCTTGATGCGTTTCACATTGAAATAGAGTTCCTTCGCCTCGGCGCATTTCTCTGAGCCACTCGGCGGCGTGGCGGCACCTGGTTTTGGATCCCGACCCATGGAGAGCAAGGTCTGCCCGACCACCACCCCGGTGTTGTAGCCGTCCTGGCCGGAGCTGGTCTGGTTATCACAAGAGTCGTCATCGAAAGTCTTCAGGCTCCACACCCAGCCGGCGCGCTCGTTCGACTCCTGGTGTTCGCACCAGGCATACGGGCCAGGATGTTGACACGTATCGTGGACCCGGGCTGGGTCCGCTTCACCCTGTAATACTTCTCGGTTTCCTCAGATGTGGACGCAACCGAGGTGTCTGTGTACTGCCCGGGGGTCAGCAGCGGAGCGCCAGCAGGGATCGCGGTGCCCTGGACCGGTGTGCCCGAGACGGTGAATTCACGCGAGGTACGCGCCCCGAGACGCTGCAGGCTCGATTCGAGGGCCGTCGCGTCCTTGGCCTCGTAGTAGGTGCCTCCGCCGGCCTCTGCGATACAGGAAAGCTGCTCGCGCGCTTTGTCCTGGACTGCGAATCCGACGGTGTCGATCTGCAGACTGACGCCGCCGGCGATCAGTGAGCGGATCTCCTGGCAGGGATCGGGCGAGCAGGTCTCTTCGCCATCGGAGACGAGGATGACATGGCGCTTTCCGCCGTCCCCCAGGTCTTTGGCCCCCTCCTTCAGCGAGTAGGCGATGGGGCTATCGCCGCGAGGCTGGAACTGGTTGATGGCGCTGGTCAGGCCGGCCTTGTCCAGGGCACCCACGGGATGCGCCTGGCGAGAGTCCGAGCAGGACCCCGAGGCTCCGTTGCCGTCGGCATCCGCACCGTAGACCCGCAGGCCGACCTCTGCGTTCGAGGGTATGGAATCGAGGGCACGGATCAGCGATTTCTTTGCCGCGTCCATCTTGGCGCCGCCGGAGGGGTCGGCTTCTTTCATAGATCCGGAGGAGTCCAGCATCAGCAAGACCTTGGGGGCAGAGTCATCTGCTTGTGCGGCAGGCTGGGCAAGTCCGTACATGGAAACCAGCAGCAGCACCCCGCAGGCTGCTGCCAGATGGCGGGATCGGGTCATCGGCTTACCTCCAATCTTCGCAAATGCGAATTTATGCTTCGCGTTTGCAAATGTCAACCGCCGACTCGACCCCGCGGGCACGACCCAGTGTCGCGTGGTGGAAGTTCAGTTGGGAGGTTGTTCCGGGGCGGATGGTGTGCCAAGGCAGCCCGAGGTGAAACGCTACCGGGCGTACCGTGATGTAAGAGGTGAATGAGGCGAGGCACCGCAACCAGGAGAAGAAAAACACCGGCGAACTAACGCCACGCGACACTAGTTCTAGCTCAGGTCTCCCGACCCCGTGACAAGTCCCCGTGCCGAGCCGGCCCGGCCCTGCACGGATCTGGCATCTCAGAAGCGGCCAAGTCTTGGGTGACAAAGCCCGCCCTGACCCTGCACAGGCCTGGCCGCCTGGCGTCACCACGCTGGCCCAGGCATCCACAATGGCGGGCGTCCAGTGCCTGATGCCCCTGGACGAGCCTGACGCCGCCTGGTTCAATCAGATCGCGCAAACCCCATGCACGAAACCACCCACCCCATCAAGGCCTTTTTTCGGCATACTCAGAGCACGTGAAGCGAACAACATTCACTCAAGAAGGATAGTCACTTTAGGAGGTATGGCTAAAGCGGAGCTTTAAACTTTTGACAACCATCCACTTCTATCGCCAAACTTCTAATATGACCGTACCGCTCAGGGCGCTGGAGACCAGCACCGGACCGCAAAACCAAAGGAAGACCATGTCCAGGATTGAACAGATCCAACAACACCTGCAAAGGCTCGTCGCTCTCACCCCCGACCTGGAGGGCGCGCTTCTCGTGACTCTCGACGGCCTGCCCATCGCCCTCGGCGCTGGCTGGGGGCACTGACGAGGACCGCGTCGCGGCCATGGGCGCCGCCGCGCTGGCGACCGGAACCCGCACCGTCAGCGAGCTGAAGCGTGGTGAGCTGGAGCAGGTGCTGGTCAAGGGCAGCGACGGCTACATCGTGCACATCGCAGCCGGACACGAGGCCGTCCTGATCGGCATCTCGAACGGCTACGCCAAGCTCGGCATGATCCTCTTCGAGATGAAGGCGACGGCCAGGACCTCGCTCGCGAACTCGCATGAAAAAGCTGGGGGATATGACCGGCCCGGGACGGGCAGCGCAATGGACCTACTACGACGGCAGCAGTCGTCAGGTGGTGGTCACCGACGTGGAGACTCGTTTCCCGACCGGTGAGCTGATCGTGTCACAGACCGATCGTGACGGCATGATCACCACGTGCAATGAGGCGTTCGTCATCATGTCGGGTTTCACCAAGGAGGAGCTGATCGGGGCGCCGCACGCGATCCTGCGCCATCCAGACATGCCACGCGCCGCCTATCAGGATCTGTGGTCCACTGTGCAGCAGGGTAAGCGCTGGAGCGGTTACGTGAAGAACCTCCGGGCCGACGGCGGCTACTACTGGGTATACGCCACGGTGATTCCGAAGGTGCGCAATGGCCAGATTCTCGGACACACCTCAGTGCGCCGGGAGCCATCGCGCGACAAGGTGGCAGAGATGGAAAAGCTCTACGCCGAAATGGTGAAGGCCGAGGGTCGCTGAAATGACCTTGCACTTCGCCATCAGTCCTGATGTGAACATTCAGAATGTCACGGACTGGTTCATTTTCAACACCAAACTGCAGCGGATCACGGGTGAGGCTTTTCATCCCACGTCTTACACGGATTTCGCTGATCTGCATTCTGCCTTCGCGGAGGGTAGAGCTGATTTGGTCTACGCAAATGCGGCAGACACGGCTCATCTCGTCAGAGACAAAGGATATCTTCCTGTCGCCTGGGCAAGCGGTATGGCGAAAGAGGCAACAGTCGCGGTCTCCGCTGACAGCGATATCCAGCAGGTGACCGACCTGAGCACTCCGTTAACCGCGGCAGCCACGGATGCCCCCGACGTCGAACGAATCTGCCGCATCCTCCTGGAGCCTGCGAACCTGGCCTACCGGGATGTCGATGTGTCACTGCGCCCCAATCCGGTGCTGGTCGCCAAAGCGGTCATTCAGGGGCAGGTGCAGGTCGGATTCTTCCCGCAGGATGCCTATGAGGAGTTGTCCTCGATAGTGAAGATGCAGCTCCGCGAGCTGATCCGCAGCCGGATCTATGTGGTGCGCAGCAGTCTGCTCGTCAGCCCCGGCATAGCTCACCTGGTTGAACCGGTCTGGAAAGGCCTGGAGCAGATGAGCGCCGACCCCGCCAACACAGAGCTGCTCACTGCCCTGGGAGCCCCCAACGGCTGGGAACGCCTGGCTCAGGAGGACACAGAGTTCATGATCGACCTCATGGACGCCCTGGCTCAGGAGGACTCACCGAGCCGGTCGGACTGAAGGCCCGGAAACGCGAGAGGCAGCATCTATGGGTGCTGCCTCTTTCTCTTGGAGGTGAGCAGCTCTCAGGCTCCGTCGCAGCAAGGGTCATCAGAAGCGGCAGCCAGCAAAGCTTTTCCTATGCCAAGACCACTATGCCAAGACCACAGTGCGCCGGACCGGCGAACACGTCGGTGATGAAAGGGCCGTGGAGTCCGCCGTCCCAGATGGATTCACTGTCATAACAGCGCCCACGGGCTGGCCATCAATCTCGCTCAAGAGGCTCGCGTCGGAGCGGAGAAATCCGTATTCACCGGCGAAGGCGGCCAGGATCTCCGACCGGGCGCCGAGATCATCAGCCCCAATGCTGGAAGGGTGGCTCATGAGATACAGCCGGGCCAGCGAGTTCAGATCATCAATGCCGATGCCCCGCAATGGCAGCCTGGCAATGGCTTCTGCGGGTATCAGGGACAGGCCGGCGGTCAACAGGCCTGAGGCATGGGGAATCCGTTTCTTCGCGGTCCGCTGCTGGGATAAGGGTATTCATGCCTGAAAGCCTGTCAGGCATCTGTCATCTTTCCGGAAGAACATGAGATGGTGCCGAACAGCAACAGCGAAATGCCCTTCCGTGGCCTTTCGGTCACTGCGGCTGCGGCGTCACCGTGAGACGATTCCTGCATGCACCCCGTCGATCCACTGATCCTGGACGAGTCCCCCGAGCGGGCCGAGGCAATCGCCGTCATCGACGCCCCCGGTCTCGTCACCGCAGCCAGGGAACGCAGCGGCGACGTCCGGGTGTGGTGCGACGACCTGCGTGACGCACAGGCCGTGGCCGAGATCGATCCTGGCCTGCTCGTTGCCCACCCCGGCGAGCTGAGAGGCGTGACGCTCGCCTGGGGACATCTGCCGAAATCCCTCGCGGCACTGGATGAGCAGTGCGCCAGCGTCCAGGGCGCCTCGGATGTGCTGTTCCTCAGCGGTGCCCGGGTCAAGCACATGAACCGCTCCATGAACCAGGTGCTGGCCCGTCATTTCACGGCCGTGAATGCCAGCCTGGGACGTTCCAAATGCCGGGTCCTGCGGGGCTGGGGACCGAACCAGCTCACCTCCGAGTGGCCGAAGAACCGCCGGCACGCCGACCTTGACCTGGTGCTCGTCGCCCACGGCGCCACATTCAACGGCAACCGCATCGACGACGGCACCCGGCTTCTCCTAGACCACCTGCAGCCCGAGGGCCGGCGAGCCCTGGACCTCGGATGCGGAAACGGGGTGATCGCCGCCTTCCTCGCCCGGCACGGCCTGGAGACCACAGCGACCGATGTCTCCTGGTCGGCCGTGACCGCCACCCGCGCCACCGCTGAGGGCAAACGGCCTCGACATCGAGGTCCGCTGGGCTGACGGCCTCAGTGATTTCCCTGCCCACAGCTTCGACGTCATCGCCGCCAATCCCCCCGTTCCACCAGGGTCACGCGAAGGAGTCCGGGCCAACCCTGCGGATGTTCGACCAGATCGCCCGGGTGCTGCGTCCCGGCGGGCAGTTCTGGTGCGTCTTCAACTCGCATCTGCCGTGGCGCCGTGAGCTGGCTGAACGGGTTGGTCGGACCAGGGTCGTAGCTCAGGACAGAAGCTATCAACTGACGTTTACAATTCCGTGACCTGTCCACAGGAAGCACGCAAAAACTCACAGGTAGCTCACAGACTCCCGGAGTTTCGTATCTCCCGTAGCCACAACGCGAACGAATGGAGATTCCGATGACGAACCAGGAAAACAACCGCCCGGCCTTCACCCAGGACGGCCTGCCCGGGAATCCCTTCCACAATGCGCCCGGCTACCAGCAGAACACCTATCAATCGCACAACCACCAACAGCAGCCCCACCAAGACGGCCACCCCAGCCCCCAAAGCCCCGCTTACCAGGCCGGCCAGGGCAGCCAGATGCCCCAGACTCCCACTGGGCAAGGCCAGAGCGCACAGACCCCCAACGGGCCGTCTCACGGCACGAGCCCGGTATCCCCTGGCGCGGTCCCGGCCGCAGGTCCATACCCCGCCCCAGCTCAGGCGGCCACGACGACGCGCCCCAGGAAGAGCCGGAAGACCCTGGCGGGGCTGGTTGCCGTCGCCCCTGCTGTCGGCCGGAGTTGGTGGAGTCAGCGCGGTCGCCGCAAACCACTACCTGGGCAGCGGCTCGAATGCCTCCTCCGCCGTCTCCACGGCGACCACCACCCAGGTGGCCCAGTCGTCCGCGAACAGCCCCGACTGGACGGCCACGGCGGCCGCCGTCAAGAACGCTGTGGTTGCCATCAAGGTGGCCGGCAGCAGCGGCCAGGGCCAGGGGTCGGGTGTGGTCATCGACTCCCAGGGGCACATCGTCACCAACAATCACGTGGTCTCCAGCGCCGGCCAGGGTGCCCAGATCAACGTCACGATAGGGTGACAAGAGCTACGCAGCCAGCGTCGTCGGCACCGATCCCTCCACGGACCTGGCGGTGCTGAAGCTTGAGAACCCGCCGTCGGATCTGACGGTCGCGTCCTGGGGTGATTCCTCCGGCCTCAAGGTGGGGCAGCCCGTGATGGCTGTCGGCAACCCCTGGGGCTATCCGACACCGTCACCACCGGCATCGTCTCGGCCCTGAACCGGCCCGTCACCACGCAGGCCGTATCCTCGGAGAACACCGCGAATAACCAGGGCAGCGATGTGGTGGTCACCTCCGCCATCCAGACCAACGCGGCAATCAACCCCGGCAACTCGGGCGGGGCCCTGGTGGACTCGTCGGGTGCGCTGGTCGGTATCACCTCCTCGATCGCGTCCCTGGCCTCGGGCAACTCCTCCGGCCAGTCCGGCAACATCGGCATCGGTTTCGCCATCCCGTCAGCTCAGGCGAAGTCCGTGGTTGAGCAGCTCATCGCAAACGGAACCGTCAAGCACGCCCAGATAGGGGTCCGCGCCAGCACTGGCTCCTCCGGGACCCAGCTCGGGGCCAAGGTGGATGAGGTCACCCAGGGATCCCCCGCCGAGAAAGCCGGTTTGCGCACCGGCGACCTCATCACCGCCATCGACGGCACCCCGGTGGTGGGGACTGAGTCCCTGGTGGCGCAGATACGCACCCACGAGGTGGGCAAGGAGGTGACGCTGAAGGTCCTCCGGGACGGTGAGACCATCGAGCTGAAAGCCACCCTGGCTGCTGCCAGCCGCTGAGCCCGTGGCCTGGAGGCCATACCTGTTGAGAGATCGTCTGGGCCCTCCCGCCCCACTCCGGGAGGGCCCAGATCGTTTTCTCGAGGCTTGTTTTCCCGGGGTAGGTTTTCTGGATAGCCTCGACGCCATGCGTGCCCGCCTCACCGCCTTGAATCCGGCTCCGGTCGCTCTCCCCTTTGATGTTGAGGCCGGCTGGCAGCCGCGGCCATTCGGGTACGCCGCCAGTCACCTCGTCGATACTGACGACCCGGAGCAGATGCGGCTGAGTCTTGTTGAAGTGGCCTCGGGTGGGGTGGTGACAGGGCCCCTGGCCACGGAGCCGGCGCGTCTGGTGATGATGGATGTGGACTCGACCCTGACCACGACAGAGGCCATCGACCTCCTGGCCTCCCACGCGGGGACCGGCGGCCTTGTCGCGTCCATCACCGAACGCGCCATGCGCGGTGAGCTCGACTTCGAGAGCTCGCTACGGGAGCGAGTGGCCACGCTGAGGGGCCTGCCAGCCGGTGTCTTCGGCGACGTGCTTCCCTGCATGACCCTCTCCCCGGGGGCCCGGGAGCTGATCGCGGCCCTCCACGAGGCGGGGGTGCGGGTGGGCGTCACCTCAGGCGGGTTCAGCGCCCTGGTGGGCCCGCTGGCAGAGGAACTGTGCCTCGACTTCTTCAACGCCAACCACCTGGAGGTACGCAACGGCCATCTGACGGGCCAGGTGACCGGCACCGTCGTGGACCGGGCCCAGAAAGCCCGCGACCTCACCCAGTTCGCGCAGGACTCCGGCGTCCCACTCGAATACGCCGTGGCAGTGGGTGACGGCGCCAACGACCTGGGGATGCTCGCTGCCGCCGGGCTCAGCGTCGCCTACTGCGCGAAACCCGCGACGGCGACCCGGGCAGACGCAGTCATCGCCTTCCCCCGGCTCGATGCCCTGACCGACCTGGTCCTAGCGGGTCCTGGGTCCTGAACGGCATTCCCCTGGCCACGCGGGAATGGCGACACCCCCATGCGTTCCCTGGGCAGTGAGCCGATACGCTTACAACCACCACATGCAGGTTCTTCCAAGGAGGGAATATGTCAGATCGGATTCGGAACGAGAGGTTCCGTTCCAAGGTGATGTCTGCGGCGGATGCCGCAGCCCTGGTGGAGAATGGCTGGAATATCGGCTTCTCCGGCTTCACCGGCGCTGGCTATCCCAAAGCCTTCCCCGGTGCGCTCGCCGAGCGCATCACCGCTGCCCACGAGAAGGGAGAGAGTTCCGGGTCGGCGTCTGGACCGGCGCCTCCACCGCCCCCGAACTGGACGGAGCGCTGGCTGCCACAGGCGGCGTCGCCTACCGGCAGCCCTACCAGTCCGACCCTGCGATGCGCACCGCCATCAACAAGGGCGACTCCTACTCACCGACATCCACCTGTCGCATGTCGGGAACCAGGTGACCCAGGGCTTCCTGGGCAAGCTCAACCTGGCCGTGATCGAGGCCACCGCCATCACGACCTACGGCGAGATCGTGCCGTCATCGTCGGTGGGCATGAACCGCACCTACGTCGACCAGGCTGACAAGGTGATCATCGAGGTCAACTCGTGGCAGTCGGAAGACCTCTACGGCATGCACGACATCTACTACCCCATCGGCGCGCTGCCCCCGAGCCGGGTACCCCTGCCCATCACAGCCCCGGGCGACCGCATTGGCGGCAAGACCATGCTGGTGGACCCGGAGAAGGTGGTGGCCGTCATCGCCACCGACGCGGCCGACCGGAACACCCCGTTCAAACCGCTCGACGACGACTCCCGCGCCATCGCCGGCTATTTCCTGGACTTCCTGGCCGACGAGGTCAAGCACGGCCGCCTGCCCGAGAACCTGCTCCCGCTGCAGTCAGGGGTCAGGGAACATCGCTAACGCGGTGCTCGCCGGCCTACTGGAGGGTCCGTTCGAGAACCTGACCTCATACACCGAGGTGATCCAGGACGGCATGGTCGACCTGCTGGACTCAGCAAGCTCCTGGTGGCCTCCGCCACGGCGTTCTCGCTGTCCCCCGAGGCCGCACACAAGATGAACGAGAACGCTGCCGACTACACCAAGAAGATCATTCTGCGCCCGCAGGACGTCTCCAACCATCCGGAGCCAATCCGCCGCATGGGTGTCATCGCCTGCAATGGCATGATCGAGGCCGACATCTACGGCAACGTCAACTCCACCCACATCATGGGCTCCCGGATGCAGAACGGCATCGGCGGCTCGGGCGACTTCACCCGCAACGGCTTCTTCTCCGCCTTCGTGACTCCGTCGACGGCGAAGGGCGGGGCGATCTCGGCCATCACCCCGATGGTCAGCCATGTGGACCACACCGAACACGACGTAGACCTGATCATCACGGAGCAGGGACTGGCCGACCTGCGCGGCCTGGCACCCAGGCAGCGCGCCCAGGCGATCATCGAGAACTGCGCACACCCGGATTACAAGGAACCGCTGCGCGAGTACGTGAAACTGGCCGCCACGAAGGCCAATGGGCAGCACACCCCGCATGACCTGTCCAGCGCCCTCAGCTGGCATGTCCGTTTCCTGGAGACCGGCTCCATGAAGTGACACCCTGCCCAGCCAGACAGCAGGGTCCCCGTCCCAGCACAGGGACGGGGACCTGCTTTCACTCCCCCAGCTGGTAGGTGCGATGCCGCTGCCAGCGGCCTGTGCCGGGCGGGGGACCACTCCACAGCTCGACGGTGGTGCAGACCTGGCGGACCGGGAGCTTCGCAAGCACTTCGGCCTCCGCGGCCCGCAGCTCCGAGGCTGGGGCACGCTTGCCGATGGTCACGTGCGGGACGGCACGCTCGGGGACGGCGCCGAAGGCCGGATATTCCGGGAACACCTCACGGATCCTGGTGACGAGGTTCGTCAGCACCGTCGTGTTGTCGGGCACCAGGTACACCGAGTCGGTCCCGAACCAGCCGGTGCGGGTGAAGTCGATGTGGAAGCGCCCGAAGTCGCGCAGCACCTCGATCAGGGCGTCGTCGTCTCCCATCGAAAGGTTCGTGGTGAACGGGTACAGCAGGTTGAGATGAGCGGACACTCCGTCTGCCGCTGATGGGTCCAGACGTTCTCTCAGGCTCTGCACAACCGGCTCCGTGTCTGAGCATTTCAACATCAGCGCTGACTGCCGACGCACCAGGTGAGGCTTAGAGACGGCTTGCATGAGAACATCTTATGAGTTTCTCAGTATTTGCGACGAATTGAGCGGAGCGAGTCGCGATACGGTCCCTGCCCGCGGCCTCGCCTGAGGCGTGAAAGACTTGGTGCTCGTGAGTATCCGGGAGTACTGCAACCAGTTGAGCACCGAGCTCGTGGCCCTGCGCCGCGAACTCCACCAGATTCCTGAGGTTGGGCTCGACCTGCCCCTGACCCAGGCTCGGGTGCTAAAGGCCCTCGACGGCCTGCCGTTGGAGATCACGCTGGGCAAATCACTGAGCAGCATCGTCGCGGTGCTGCGCGGCACGGCCCCTGGCGACAATGAAAGACCCGTCGTGCTACTTCGCGGCGACATGGACGGCCTGCCGGTCAGGGGAGCTGTCTGGTGAGCCGTTCGCATCGGAGAACGGCAACATGCATGCCTGCGGACACGATCTGCACATGTCATTGCTGGTCGGAGCCGCTAAGGCGCTCGCAGCCCATCGCGATGAGCTGGCTGGGGATGTGATCCTCCAGTTCCAGCCGGGCGAGGAGGGTTTCGACGGCTGTGGCCACATGATTGGCGAGGGCCTGCTGGACGCTGCCGGGCGGCGTCCCGATGCTGCCTGGGCCATCCATGTGTGGGCGGGGCTGGATCCGCTGGGCACCTTCTCCACCAAACCCGGCCCGGTGATGGCCGGGGCCGATGTGATCAAGGCCCGGGTGGTGGGACGTGGGGGTCACGGCTCCGCTCCGCAACTGGCCGCCGACCCCGTCCCCGCGCTGGCGGAGATGATCACCGCCACCCACGCCATGGTCACGCGCCGGTTCAGCATCTTCGACCCTGTGGTGGTCAGCGTGGGCCGGGTACAGGCGGGCACGGCGGCCAATGTGATTCCGGAGGACGCCTTCTTCGACGCCACGATGCGCACCTTCTCCGAAGCATCCCGGTCACGCCTGATGCAGCTCTGGCCGGAGCTGCTGGAGGGCATTGCCCGGGTCCACGGCGTCAGCGTGGAGATCGAGGTGGTCGAGCAGTATCCCGTCACCGTCAACGACGACGCTGCTGCGGACCATGTCGCCGAGGTGGTGGCTGAGGTGTTCGGCGAGGACCGGCATGCCCGCTGGAGCAATCCGCTGGCTGCTGCCGAGGACTTCTCCCGCATCCTGGAGGTGACTCCCGGCTGCTTCATCGGCCTGTCGGCCTGCCTGCCCGAGCTGGACCCGGCGACCGCCCCGATGAACCACTCGGCCTACTGCCGTTTCGATGACTCCGTGATCGCCGACGGCTCCGCTCTCCTGGCGGAGCTGGCGCACAGGCGTCTTACGCTCTCAGCCCAGTAGTCTTGGAGGACGATGACCACCCATCCGATACCCCCTCCACAGGCCACACCGCCAGGAACGCCCGTTTCTGGGGGCCCAGCGCCATCTAGTCCTGCCCCAGGGCTTCAGCCCGGCGTCACGCCCGCTGTCAAGGAGATCGCGACGCTGCCGCCGCTGCCGGTGCTGCGCCAGGAGGTCCCCCTGTCCAAGCGCACAGGAGAACCACCCAGGCCGTGGAGCACGCTGGTGGCACTGGTGCTCTTCTGCCTGGCCGCCGCGGCCATCGCAGTCGTCTATGGGCGGCACTGGTGGCTCGCCGTGCACCCCAGCTCGTACCCGGCATCGGCGAATCTGGTCCAGTGGGTGAGCCCTGATCCCGGGAAGTGGCTGTCGCTGACCTTGGAAGGGGTGCTGGCGCTCGTCGTCGTGCTGGTGGCGGGGGCCTGCGCCGTCGCGGGGTATCAGGCCTGGATCGGCTGGAGCTGGTCGCGGCCCATCGCGATCACGGCGCTGGCTCTGACGGTGGTCGCGATGCTGCTGTTTGATCTGTGGGCGCTGCCCGGGGCTGCCTTGGCGCTGCTGGGAACCGTGTTCGTGTTCTGGCCCGACACGACCCGCTACCTCAGGTACTGCAAAGCTCACCGGGCCTCGTCCCAGGAGACCTATCAGACTCCGGGAAACATCTTCTACGGCCGCCTACCGCGCTTCCGCTGACCGGAGCCGGGCGGAAGCGCGGGGCGGTCCGCGATCACTTGGCTGCGATCACCCTCGCCCTCCGGCCAGGTGGTCTTGATGAAAGTCCTTGACCCTGCTGGCTGTGCAGCAGTTCGTCGAGTTTCTGGACTCCGGGATTGGTGTTGTCCTCGCGCCACACGAGCAGGTTGGCGTAGGGGTTGTCCTCGACCTCCTCGACCAGCAGTGCACCGCTGGTGTTCAGGCCTGCGCTCAGGATGAAGTTCGAGTTGATGAAGGCCAGGTCGATGGCGGAGTCATCCAGCAACTGAACGATGACCTCGGGCTGGTTCTCCTCGAACTTGAAGCCACGTGGGTTCTGCTCAGCGGTCAGCGACAGGACGGTGGCGTCCTTGGTGAGGTTCTGCAGCAGGCCGGCCTTCTCCAGCAGCTTCAGGGCACGGTACTGGTTGGACACGTCGCTGGTGATGGCGATGGTGGCGCCATCAGGCACGGAGGCCAGGTCGCTGTGCTTACGGGAGAAAACGGAGAGGCTCGATGTGGATGCCCGCGCCGTGGGTGAACTTGTAGCCCTTCTGGGACATCTCGTTCTCCAGGTAGGGCAGGTGCTGGTAGTAGTTGGCGTCCAGCGAGCCGTCATTCAGCGCGGAGTTGGGGAGCACGTAGTCGTCGAACTCCTTGATCTCCAGTTCGATGCCGGCGTCCTTGGCGAGATTGTCGCGGACGTACTGGAGGATCTTCGCGTGTGGCACGGGACTGGCGCCGACCGTCACCTTCGTGGTGCCGGAGTCGCCTGAGCCGCTGGAGCCGCAGGCCGTCAGCGCCAGGGTGGCGGCCAACAAGCCCGCCAGCAGGGAGAGGTATCTACGCATTCTGGGTGCGTCCTTTCTGGGCCAACCACGAGTTGGCCACCGTTGTCGTGGTACGCCGAAGCCCCATCAGCGATGGTCGACGTAACGGATCACTACATCTCCCAACACCTGGATGAGCTGAACCATTCCCACGAGAATCGCGATGGTGACCAGTTGAACGGTTGGCTCGAAGCGCTGATAGCCGTAGTTGTACGCCAGGCGCCCCAGGCCGCCGCCGCCGATCAGCCCCGCCATGGCGGAGTAGCCGACCAGGGTGACCACCGTCGTCGTGACAGCCGCCACCAGCGATGGCGCAGCCTCTGGGAGCAGCACCTTGGTGATGGTCTGCATCCGGGTGGAGCCCATGGCATGGGCTGCGTCCACCTTGCCTGAGTGGACGTCGCGCAGCGTCGACTCCACCAGCCGGGCGAAGAACGGCACGGCCCCGATCGTCAGGGAGACGCAGGCTGCCTGCGGACCGATCGAGGAGCCGACGAGCCAGCGGGTGAACGGGATCAGGCTCAGCATCAAGATGGCGTAGGGGATGGACCGGGTGATGTTCGCGATGGTCGAGAGCGCGACCGAGAGCACCGGGTTCGCGATGATCCCGCCGCGTTGCGTGGTGAACAGCACCACCCCGAGCGGCAACCCCAGGAGCACGGTTGCGACGCTCGACATGCCCAACCATGATCAAGGTCTCCTTGATCGCGGGATCGAAGCCTGGAGGATCTCGTTGAAGCTCAGTTCAAGCAGAGGCATCAGCTGGCTCCATTCAGTGCGGTCTCGGGGGTCCGCTGGGCATCGGCCCCGAGTTCTTGCAGATACCCGACGACGGCATCTGGGTCGGTGCCGTCTGGGACGCGCAGCCTGAGGTGGCTGAACGTGATCCCCGCCAGGTGTTCGACGCTGCCCGCGACGATGGGCATCGTCACCCCGAAATGCTGCGATGTGAGCGCCACCACCGGGCGGTCGGCGGTGCTGCCGGAGGCCAGCACGTCGACCAGGTTCCCGCCCTCCTCGGCGCTGGGGTCGTGTGGCGGGATGCCGAACAGCGCCTGCGACAAAGAGCCATCGAGGCTGCGGATCACGTCGGTGAGGGGACCGGACTCGATGATCCGTCCCGCCTCCAGGAGCGAGACCGAGTCGCAGACGCGTTTGACCACATGCATCTCATGAGTGATCACCAGCACGGCCAATCCCAGCTGGGAGCGCAGCCCGGTGATCAGGTCGAGGATCTCGTCGGTGGTGCGCGGGTCGAGGGCGGAGGTCGGCTCATCGCACAGCAGCACGGCGGGGCTGGTCGCCAATGCCCGCGCGATGCCCACCCGCTGCCGCTGCCCGCCGAGAGCTGCGCCGGGTAGGCGTTGGCGGAGTCCGCCAGCCCGACGAGTTCCAGGAGCTCATGGGCCCGCTCGCGGCTTTTTCTGGCTGGGGGTTCCCTGGATCTCGAGCGGGTAGGGTGATGTTGCGCCACACGGTGCGGGAGTCGAACAGGTTGGCGTGCTGGAACACCAGCCCGAGGCGGCGGCGTGCGTTGCGCAGCGCAGCCGAGTGGACGCTGGTCAGGTCCACCCCGCCGATCTCGATGCGTCCCGGGTGGGACGATCCAGCATCGCCAGGCAGCGCACCAGGGTGGACTTCCCGGCGCCGGGTGGCCGATGATGCCGTGGACACTGCCCTCAGGCACCGTCAGTGAGACGCCGTCGAGGGCACGTACCTCACGGCCGGACTGCTTGTACACCTTGCGCAGGTCGGTGACGGTTATCAAGAACCCTCCTGGATTGGGTCACAGACTCCCTTATCGAGCCTCCAATGGGTCAACCCGAATGATCCCACGTAAATTCCCGCCTGTCGGCGGTTCTCACGGACGAACTGCGCTGGCGACGGCGTCGAAGATATCGCGGTCGAGGACCGCCCCGATCCGGCGGACACCGCCAGGATCGACGCGGATGATCCGGTTCAGGCGCACCTCGCTGGGACGTCGCTGCGGATCCCACTCCCCCGTGCCGATGTCCATCCAGAGCCGTCCGCTGCGTGCCTCCTGCGCGGCGTCACGGTCGTGGTCCTTTGAGGTGAGCTGCAGGCCGAGCAGCCAGTTGCCGTCACGGCCGATGATCAGCACGGGCCGGTCCTTGCCCTCCCTGTGGTCCTCCTCGTAGGGCACCCAGGTCCACACCACCTCGCCTGGGTCGGCCTCATTCCCCGGGGCCGGGGAGTAGGTGATCCGGGGTGTTCCCTTGAAGTCGCCGGGGTATCCGCCGCGGGCTGGGTCGCCAGCCCGCTGAGAGCTGTTGCCGCTTTGTCCTGCCCTGTTGCCGGATGCCCCCGCACCGCGCCGCCTCGTGCCGCTGGCCCGGTGCGATCGTTTCACGTCAGACCTGAATTGGGCGACGAGGTCGCGAAGGATCCGGGATAGCAGGTCGCCCAGCCAGTTGCTCATGGACTCACACTGAGTGGCGCGGACCGGAGGTCCGCTGGTTTTCACCTCCGGGATGCGGTGCCTGGGCTGTAGTCCGCCTGGCTTCAGGCTACGTCCTGGTGACGTTTCAGCTGGTTACCTTGGCGCGCCGCCTACCCCATCGGCCGCCTCCGTGGACGAACTTCCATCATGCGACACGAGCGGGGGTTGCGAAAGTCTGGTGAAAGACTAGAGGCCCGCGCCCGTCCGATGGGGGGTTCGGGCGGGCGCGGGCGTCGCTGGGTCCCGGCAGACCGGGAGCCGGCTACGCGATCCCGCTGCCCAGATGGGGGAACAGGCTACGTGTCCTGCGTTCCGGCGAGAACTACACTAGCGCACTCGCTCCCCACAGGGAAGCTAATTGGCGCTCGTGTTAACAGCGAATAATCGATTCTCACCCGAACCGTTAACCACGACTAATCCCCCTTGCCAGCCCTTTGGCCTGCCTGAAGAGTGATCGACTTTCAGCAAAGGGGGTCGTGTTGCCCTTCGTGAGTAGTCAGAACCCACTCGCGCGAGAGGCTCCAGGACAGGCTCCGCGACCCCGTGGGACACCACCAGGACATTCCTATCCGGAGCCCCGTCCGGAGCTTCCGCGTCGCGTTAAAATTACCCGCTGACCAGCGTCTAAGGACGCCACGCCCGGTGAACACCCCGCAATGGCATGATTGCCCCATGTCTGATGCTCCCCTGACCGGTGTCGTCGCACTGCTGGACGAAGCCTCCCTGGACGATCTCATCGGGGTCATCGAGGTACTGGCCCAGGAAGGCGTACCGAATCTCTCCCTACCTGCCGGGCTGCCCGCTCTTGAGGAGCTCGCCGCGCTCTACGGGACACGGATCAGGATCGGTGTTCACGGACCCATAGACACCTCTGCCGAGCCCGCGTCCCTGGGCGCTGATTTCCTCCTGCCCGACTTCACCGGTGCGGACCTGGCGGCGTCGGCCAGGGCTGCTGGGGTGGCCTGCTATGGCTCGGCCATGACGCCCGGCGAGGTGGTTTCAGCGCTGGGACTGCCGGTCACCGGGGTGCAGCTGCGTCCGGCTGAAGTGGTCGGCCCCGCGATGGCAGAGCACCTGCGCAGCCTCGGGCTGATCGAGCGGGTGGTGCCGCGTGACGGCCTGATCGCCTTCACGGCGAAGCAATGGTTGCAGGCCGGCGCATCCGCCGTCTGCATAGGCAGGCACCTGCTCGGCGACGCCCTCACCGGGGGCGACCTGGCGGCCCTGCGTGACCGCTGCCGCAATCTCCGGGGTTAAGAGGTATCACCCGGTTCATAGCACACAGGCGCATCACATGCCGCGACGCGGCCTGGGGCTGTGCCGCGGGCGGACCTGGGTGATCTCCGCCTCGGTGAAGTCATCCCAGTCCTCACCTGGGGTGCTCTCGCTCGCGGCCCGGTGGGCACGCTGCGCGACCGGCGCGGATTCTGGCCCCTCACGGAACCAGGCAGGCGGCATGGCCTGGGGCTCCTGAACGGGGGTCAGGCGCCCGCCTGGGAGTGATCACCTCGGTGGGGCCGGGGGTGAACTTCTCGGTGGGCCCGGCCTCCAGCTGGCCTGGGCTCCTCAAGGTTCAGCTCGAACTCCTGCAGAGTCCTCCGACGCGTCGCCGATCAAGCCGAGCGTGCCCTCATCTGCCTCGCGGCGCCGGGCGCGGACCACGAGCCCGAGCAGGGTCAGCGCCCCAGCGGCCAGGGAAGACGACGGCTCCGGCCAGGAAACCATATGACCGGGAAGTCCTTCCGGCCACCCTCAGTCGCGGTGGCCGTCGACGACGGGGTGGCTGTCGGCGACGCCGTCATCGAGGAGGCAGCCGCGGGCGCGGAGGCCCCCTGTCGGCGTCTCGGCGGGAGTGAACGTGGGACTCCTCTCCGCCGCCGGCTCGTCGACGGTGAAGACATGCTCCGCCGACCCGGCTGACAGGGTTGCCACCGCCCGCGAAGGTCGCGACCAGCTTGCCGGAACCGATCGCAGCCGTGCCCGGGATCTCCGCGTGAGTGCTGAAGTTCCCGCCCGCATCCGTCACGACGGTGGACTCCGGGAGCTGCGTTCCCTCGAAAGCGAAGGTCACGGTGGCTCCCGCCACAGCGCCACCGGTTGCCGTCTTGACGTTCCCCTGAGACATTCACCACATCCCCTGGATTCACATTCGTGGAGCCGATCTCCAAGGTGACAGCGGTGCTCCCCTGCGCCGGAAACTCGATCCGGGAAGTGTGCGACGACGCGCCATGGGCGCCGTCACCCGCATAGGGAGATCACGAGGTCCTGGGGCCCCACGATCTTGTCCGCGGGCAGGTTGAACTGCATGGAGAAGGCACCGTCTGCGCCGGTGTTGGCGGTATGCACCGCCTGGCCGCCGACAGAGACCGTCAGCTGCCCGTTACCAACCCCCTGGCCCGCAGCGTCGCTCAGGACCCCCGTGGCGTTGACCTGGCCTGTCATGTTCGCCTCGACGGCAGCCTGGATCTGGGTAGGGACTGGGTCCGCCCAGGCCTCAGCGCCTGGACGGAGCAGGACCGGCAAGATGGCCAGAGAAGACTCATGGCCAGTCGGCTCGCCCGCACGATCGGTGAAGTCATTCAGCTTCCTTTTACGGTGGGTCCTTCGCAGACTACCGGGAAGAACCTTGAGGTGTCATGGCGCCCGCCTTCTTCGGTCTCCACACCACGAACTTACGACAGGACAGGGTCCAGGATCACATTTCCTGCGCCTGTGAAGACCTCCCGGCCCGCCGGGGAAGGTCGCGACCGCTGGCGCCTGCCGTATGAGATGATACGTCTGACGCTCAGACATTATTGCCACGAGGTTTGTGCAATCCGCAACCACCACCTATCCTGAGAGAAGTTCAGGAAATTCTAAGAAATGAGGGGACCCATGGCAAAGGCACGACGCGCCTTCCAGGACGGGGATGAAGACTACATCCTCGACATCACCCCTTCCGCCGTTTCTTCCCCACGACGGGGGCCAAGCGACCACGCCTCTTCGGCAAGTTCATAGCTCCCATAGCACTTTCAGGCCTAGTCATCGCAGGTTCCTTCGCCATCTCGAGCAAAGGAAACTCTGACCAGGTGGCAGACCCGACCTACAGCGACGTCAACCTGGGCGTCAGCCGCGGCAACGAGCGCACTCCCTGCCCTCGCCATCGGAATCGAGGTGAGACAGACGCCAGCGCCCCCGCACCCCTGCCGACCGCGCCCGGTACCGAGGCAACCTCGGCTGAGGGGCGACTCCCACGCCGGAGAGCACCTCCCGAGAGCGCAAACCCCAACGCCCACCGATACCTTCGACCCATCGGAGCTGGGAAACAAGGTGGGAGAGAAGTACATCGTCTCGTCTGCGAATGTCCGCACCGGCCCCGGGTCGAGCTATGACGTGCGGACCACGCTTGATGCCGGCATCGCGCTGACTGTGACGGATGTCTCCACCAACGGCTGGCAGCAGGTTTCCTACAAGGGCCGGGCGGGCTGGGTGAAAGTCCGACCTGCTCTCTGATGAGAAGCCGGAGACCCCTTCCGCTTCGCCGACGTCGTCCTCGCCGAGTTCCTCCTCGTCGGCGCAGTCCGAGAGCTCAGGGACCTGCTCCTCGTCGTCGGCGAAGAGCATCGAGTCGGGGCTGACCGCAAAGTCGGTCTCCGTGCTGCGCAAGGTCTGCGCCACCTTCCCGGATGTAAGACCTACGGCGGCTACCGCAACGAGTCCGGGTATCACGGGCAGGGACGGGCCATCGACGTGATGGTCTCCGGGGACCGAGCCTGGGAGATCGCCCGGTGGCTGCGTGAGCATGCCAGCGAACTCAGTGTCATGGAGGTGATCCATGCCCAGAAGATCTGGACCACCCAACGTTCATCGGAGGGATGGCGTTCCATGTCGGACCGCGGCTCCGCCACCGCAAACCACTACGACCACGTCCACATCTCCGTGGTCGGCTGACCCCACGCGGGGAACCCGCGGGCTACGCGTCGCGGAGTATCCTCCCCTGCGCCCAGGGGCCCTAACGCCCTGGGCTGCGTCTATTGTCAGCGTCTCAATGCGCACCGTTGAACGCGTAGAGTCGCCATATGGTGCCGCGGCCGTCGATCCACTCACGCTCCAGGGTCGCCACGCCCCCGCCAGTGTCGTGTATGCCCGGGAACTGTGCCGAAATGGCGTCGGCCAGGGAGTACTGGGGATCGGTTACGAGGGTGTAGCGCACCTTGCCGCCCACCGGATCGGTCAGTTTCTCTTGAAGTCCCGGTCGGGCGTGATGACGAACTGGTGCGGGTTGCGGCTGGCCAGGACGATCGGGAAGGAGTAGGCGACATCCGTGATGACGCTGCCATTGGGCAGGCTCAGTGAGTCGAGGTATGCCGCTACCTGCGCCTGCGTGGCGTACTGGCGTGCCTGCGACACCTCGAATGCCAGATTCTCCTCCCGCGCCAGGCGCGGGTTGAGTGAGGCCCACCAGGCCAGTGGCAGCGGAGCGATAGTGGAGATCAGCACCACCACGGCCACTGACTTGCGGAACGCAAGCCTTCCCGTCCCCCGCCTGATAGACCCCAGGATGTAGCCGGCCATCAGGAGTCCCCAGGGAATGGCCGTGATCTGGAACCGGAGCCATCCAAAAGGACGCCCCGTTGATGAAGGCCCATTCATCGAAGGCGAGGATTCCGCCGAGAATGGCGGCCGGGCCGAGGATCCCGGGCTCCCTGCGCCGCACGGCTATCACCACGGCAATGACTATGAACAGGATGGCAAAGGGCGCCACGGCGAACAGCTGGCTGCTCAGGTAGCCCAGGATTCCGTCAAGCCCTCCACCGGTGAAGGAGTCTATGGACGTGCGGTCATTGTTGACCTGGGCGCTGTTGCCGTACGGGGATGTGTAGGTCTGGAACCATGACTGCCCGACCAGCTGTGAAACCGTCGCCCACACGATAAAGGCCGCCGCGAAGGGACTGCCCACCAGGAAGAGGTCGAGGAGGGCCACGGTTTTGCGGCGGCGGCCGCCCCGGGTCCGCCAGAGGCTGATGCCAAGGACGATGATGCTGGCGGCAAGCGCCGCCGCAACCGCCTCGTACCGCACCAGGTACGCCAACCCGAGACCGAGCCCAGCGTGCACCAGGTGCCACGGGTCATCCTCCTTGAGCCAGCGGGCCAGGTTCAACGCCGCATACAGGGCGGTGGCCAGGAGCATGGACTCGCTGGCCCCACATGCCGCGGATATCAGCACCAGCGGCTGGACGGCGAGGATCCCTGTGAGGATCAGCGCTCCCGCACGGTTCATCCCGAACAGCGCCAGGAACCTGCGGAAGAGCACCATCGCGAGAGCCCCGCAGAACACAGAGACAATGGTTCCCGCAAATGCCTTGGATGCCAGCACCGGCACCAGCGGCGAGAGCAGCAGCAGCGGAATCGTCGAGAGCGACGGCAGGGGGTTCCAGACGAAGCCGATGGCGGCCAGGTGCGGGTCGCGGCTGAAGACCACGTAATAGCCGTTGGCCACCCGGCTCATCGCGTCCGGGAAGATGAGGTCCCTGGCTGGTGAGCCAGATCCCGAATCCCAGGTACAGGGCACCGGTGAGGAGGGCGACCATCCCGTCGTCGGAGATCCACGAACGCTGCCTCCTCACTGCCATGCCTGCTCCTGCCTGGGGACGGTGGGGACAGGTGCGCTGGAAGCCACCTGCAGGGGTGGCCTCGGGGTGGAGACCGTGGGCGGTCTTCTCCCAGTAGGAGGGGTTGCGGACCAGCTGGACGATGGCCTTCACCGCGGCGACCCACATCAGCACCCAGTAGGCGGGCGCCAGCAGGGCCGCCACGAGGAGGTCGGGCCGCTCCATGGTGCGCGCGGTTGTACAGGTTCATGTACATGATGCAGAGATTGCCCAGGACCAGGCAGAGCAGGCCTAGGTGGTAGATACCGGGTGGGAACAGCCCCGCCACCAGCTCGGAGTGGGAGGTGAACCAGATCATGGTGAGGATCCAGAACACCCCATTCAGCGCGCTGAGCAGCGGAGTGCCGGCGACGAAGACCGCCATGTCCACGACCGATCGCCAGCCGAGCTGGTCGGTGATCAGCCGAGGTGACCGCATGTGCACCAAGAAGGTCTGCAGGTATCCCTTGTACCAGCGGCTACGCTGCCGGATCCAGTTGATGGGGTCGGGGTTGGCCTCCTCCAGGGTCGTGGAGTCGAGCACGCTGACCTGATATCCGGCCCGCCGCAGCCTGAGTCCCAGGTCGGCGTCCTCGGTGACGTTCCACGGATCCCATGCACCCACGACCTTGAGCGCGGCGACCCGGAAATGGTTCGAGGTTCCCCCCAAGGGGATAGGGGCACAGATGTCCACCAGGCCCGGCAGGATGTTGCTGAACCAGGTGCCGTAGTCGAGCGTGAACCAGCGGGTGAGCAGGTTCTGGCGTGAGTTGTAGAAGCCCAGGCGGGCCTGGACGCAGGCATAGGCAGGGCCCAGGCGGTGCAGTGCGATGACGGCTTTGCGCAGCTGGAGCGGGTCGGGCTGGTCCTCGGCGTCGTAGATGGTGCACAGCTCTCCTCGCGACGTGAGGAGGCCAAAGTTGCACGCCTTCGGTTTCGTCTGCGGATCGGCCTTCGGCACCTGGACGACCGTCAGGTGCGCTCGGGGCCCTCAGTCTGCTGGCCGCGTCGATCGTCTCAGTGTCACCGGACTCCAGCAGAAGCCTGATGTCCAATTTGTCCCGGGGATAGTCGATACGCTCCAGGGCCTCCACCAGCTCTCCGATGAGTGGCTCTCTGAAAACCGGGACCAGCACCGTGTGGGTCAGAGCTCGCTCTCCGGAAATGACCGTGCCTCCTCGTCGCTGATCTTTATCAGCTGCCCTCCCCTGGCTCCGCGTTTGAATATCAGAAGGCGGAAAACCAGCGCCCAGAGGTATGAGCAGGTCAACAGCCCGATCAACAGGACACCGGTGATTCCCGGGGCAACAATCAGGCCGGCCAGGAGAACAAGAAAGCAGATGACCAGAAGCACCCGCTGCCAACGGGCCCAGCACCGCATGGGCTGAGTACTTGGGGGAACGGTACTCCAAGGCATGGCAGGCCACATCAAGCGCCTGGTCGGGAGCTACGAATTCTGAATCGGGGAAAGGCGCAGGGGCTTCTCCGGGCGGAAGGAGCGCGCCCTGGCCGAGGGCGCGTCTGGGCATTGTCGCAGTCATGACACCACTCCGATCCTTGAGAGGACGGCAACGAGAACCAGCGCCACGCCAACTGTGACGTAGTGAGAGGCAGGGATAGGCCCCAGCTGACCCTCAGGCGCCCAGCCCCGGCGGGTCACCACCAGCGCGACGGCACCGGCCCACAGGACGACGACAGCGGCCATGGTGATCAGGTTGCCCGGCGGAGGCAACAGCCACATCAATGCGGGAAGGGCGGCAGGCCAGACCCACATCATGGCCCTGGTTCCGCTCAGCATCAGCAAGCAAGCAGCCAAGCAGAGAAGCCATGCCGCGGTGACCGCCACAGGGCTGCCAACGCCAGAGCCATTGGCGCAGCGTCCAGATCCCCGCGCCCAAAGCAGTGACGGCGAGGATCATGTCGACCTCACGATCGTCAATCCCAGGCTGGGCCTGTCGCATACAAAGCAAAACCCCAGCCGCACAAAGCGATAACAACCATCCAATCCACAGACCGGGAAGCCGGGGAGACTGAGGAATCACTACGGCAAGGAGCACCCCGCACAGAAAAAGGAACACCACATGCGCCCTGATTCCTCGCAGCAGACGGGATGGAGAGGGCACCCTCCCCAGGACCTGTCTCATTGTTATCGTCGTGTCGGGTTCGCTCATAGCGAAAACCTCCCAGCGCGATGGAATTGCCTCGTAGAGACATATTTCACGTTCAGCCGGTCGAAAGAAAGCAGCCACGCTGCACAAGCTGGTTAACGACCGATCCCGGCCTTCAGCCAAAGGTTAGAGGATCCCGGGCGCACAGATATCGATGCGCCAGCACGCCGGGGCCCTCCGCGCTTGTCCCGCGCTCGCGGTGACGTTCTGAACACGTCGCCGTCTACTCTTGGGGGCATGATCAAGCCGGTTGACGCCACCACCACCACTGCCTGGGAAGAGCTGGATGAGCTCGCTGACACTGCCGACCTGGGGCTCCGCGACGCCTTCGCCGATGACCCGGACCGGGCCTCTCGTTTCACGCACTCCGCTGGGGATCTGCACGTGGACCTGTCGAAGAACCTGATCAACGACGACGTCATCACGGCCCTGCTGCGCCTCGCGGAGCAGACGGACGTGGCAGGTCGCAGGGACGCGATGTTCAGAGGCGAGCACATCAACGCCACCGAGGACCGTGCGGTGTTGCATACCGCGCTGCGGCTGCCTCGCGACGCGGAGCTGGTGGTCGACGGCCAGGGATGTCGTCGCCGACGTCCACGCGGTCCTTGACAAGATGTTCGCCTTCGCGGACAAGGTGCGCTCCGGCGAGTGGACCGGGGTCACCGGCAAGCAGATCAGGACCGTGGTCAACATCGGCATCGGTGGCTCCGACCTCGGACCGGTGATGGTCTACGAGGCTTTGTTGCCGTACAGGCAGGCCGGCCTCGAATGCCGGTTCATTTCGAACATCGATCCGACGGACTGCTACCTCAAGACAGCGGACCTGGATCCGGAGACCACGCTGTTCATCGTCGCTTCCAAGACCTTCACCACTCTGGAGACCCTCACCAACGCCCGCATGGCGCGCACCTGGCTGCTGGACGCCTTGGTCGCCAAGGGCGCCATCGCAGACACCTCCGAGGCGCGCAACGAGGCCGTTGCGAAGCATTTCGTCGCCGTCTCCACAGCCCTGGACAGGGTGGCGGAGTTCGGCATCGACCCGGTCAACGCCTTCGGTTTCTGGAACTGGGTGGGCGGCCGTTACTCGGTGGACTCGGCCGTCGGCCTGCCCGTGGTCATCGCCATCGGTCCTGAGAGGTTCCGTGAGTTCCTGAATGGCTTCCACACCATCGACGAGCATTTCCGCACCGCGGAGCCATCGCGCAACGTCCCACTGCTGATGGGGTTGCTGAACATCTGGTACGTCAATTTCCTGGGTGCCACCAGCCATGCGGTATTGCCCTATGCGCAGTACCTGCACCGCTTCGCGGCCTACCTGCAACAGCTGACGATGGAATCGAACGGCAAGTCGGTGCGCTGGGATGCCTCGCCCGTGACATGCGAGACGGGCGAGGTGTTCTGGGAGAGCCTGGAACCAACGGCCAGCACGCCTTCTACCAGCTGATCCACCAGGGCACCCAGCTGATCCCCGCCGACTTCATCGCCGTGGCCAACCCGCCGCATGCGGTCAAGGACGGCGACGTGGACGTCCACGGGATGTTCCTGGCCAATTTCTTCGCGCAGACCGCGGCCCTGGCGTTTGGGAAGTCCGAGGAGGAGGTGCGAGCTGAGGGCACCCCGGAGGACATCGTCCCGGCCCGGGTGTTCTCCGGCAACCGGCCCACCACGTCGATCCTGGCTCCTGCGCTGACGCCGTCGGTGGTGGGACAGCTGATCGCCCTCTACGAGCACATCACGTTCGTGCAGGGGAATCGTATGGGGCATCGACTCCTTCGACCAGTGGGGCGTCGAACTCGGCAAGAAACTGGCCTTGGAGATCGCCCCCGCGGTCTTCGGCGACGCCCACGCCCTGGCCAGGCAGGACGGTTCCACCCGGGCGCTGGTGTCCTGGTACTTGGAAAACCGGCGATGAGCCCACTCGAGAAGAGGGCGGGCGGCCCACGTCACCGCCGTCTGGAGGTGGCGGCGGCCGTGGCCCTGGCCGTCACGCTCGGCCCGGTCCTGTCGGGGGTCATCATGGTGGCCTCGGGCAGCGCCGACCGGATCTACAGGGCGGGCGATCACGTCCCGGCCCGGGACGTGATCATGGTGCTGGGGGCGAAGGCAGACCCCGGGCGTCCGTCGGGATTCTTGGCGGCCCGCCTGAATGTCGCCGTCGATCTGTTCAACTCGGGCAGGGGCAAGGTGATCCTCGTCACGGGGGCCAACACCGCGGAGAGCAACTACGAGACCCAGGTGATGGAGGACTCACCTCATCGCCCGGGCATCCCCGCGGGCAGGATCGTGCAGGACGTCGCGGGCTACGACACCTACGACTCCTGCATTCGGGGCCCGCGACGTGTTCGGGGTGCGGGAGATGACGGTGGTCTCGCAGGCATACCACCCTGCCACGCACTATCACCACCTGCCGGTCGCTGGGGGTCGACGCAATCGGGGTGGGGGATGTTACGGCCCAGCAGAACTGGCCGGATCGTTACCTCAGGGGAGCTGCGCGAGTTCCCGGCGTACGTGAAGATGCAACTCGACCTGCTGCGCGGGGCGAAAGCGACACAGTCACCACCGAGCAGCGCCATCCAGGATGCACTTCGAAGGGCCTGAGAATCCCCTCCACAACCGACTGAGCCTCGCGAATTGGTTCGCTTGATACTGAAAAACCCCGCATTATCGCGGGGCGGAGTCATATCTGGTGGCCAGGGCCGGGGTCGAACCGGCGACCTTTCACTTTTCAGGCGAACGCTACTACCAACTGAGCTACCTGGCCGGTGGGTGGCCTATAGCTCACCCAGCGACCCCGACGGGACTCGAACCCGCGACCTCCGCCGTGACAGGGCGGCGCGCTAACCAACTGCGCCACGGGGCCAATTTATGGCCTACTGGTTTTCTGCCAGCCCGGGTAACTCTAGCGGTACTCCCCGGTTTTTTGGGAAATCGGGGATTCCGACCGCTTAGCCACCCGTTCAGGGGTACTCCGCAAGAAGTCTCCCTGGCATCCCCAGCGAGTTCGAACCCGTGTTGCCGCCGTGAAAGGGCGGAGTCCTCAGGCCGCTAGACGATGGGGACCGGACCTGAGAAGAATAGTGGCGATCCACCAGCCAGGCAACTCCGACGGCCCCGCAATCGGGATGGGCGCTCAGGAGAAGCCGGCGCGGAAAGCAAGAAACCGTGGACCCGGTGTCGCCGGGCCCACGGTCAGTGGTCATGCCTGCTGAAGGTATCAGCGCCGTATCAGCGGCCGGTCTTCGGTAGGGTTGGCCTCACCGGTTTCCCGCTGGGCGCCGGGTCAGCAGGATCCGATGCCGGCGGGGTGGCCGCTGACGGAGTCGGAATGGCTGACGGACTCGGGGCGGCCACCGAGGGCGTCGGCGAAGGGGCCGGCGTTGGCGAAGGGGTCGGCGTGGTCTGCGGGTCACTGGCCTTGGCATAGGTGTTTACGAATGCGACCTCTGTCGCCTGGCCTGCGACGATGGTCACGTCTTTCGAGGCCTCACCGGACCATACGTAGCCCCTCACGCTGCTGGCCGGACTCAGCGACGGTGCAGGTGGTGCCCTCACGGAACTGCTTGTCCACAATGACCGCGCCGCCCTTGGCGGAGGCCTCCACAGCCCCGGACTGCCCATCGGTGCATGTGTAGTCGAAGGTGTAGGTCTTGTCCGCCACCAGATCGGCGTCATCACCCGCCACCGACTTGCTCACCTTGAAGCCGCCGAATCCGTCGCGGTACTGGACGGTGCCGCTGAACGACTCCATGAATTTCCGGGATCCGCTGACCGTCTTGTCCAGCCCGACGAAGGTGGCGGAGTTCTCGTAAGTCGTGGCCTTGTCGATGGTCTTGCCACCGGCAAAGGTGGTCTGCAGGCGGAAGTGGTACTCGCAGCCCGCCCGCCATTTCCCGGTGCCCGTGATGGTGACGTTGTGGTCCCGCTCGACCTTCAGGTCATACCTGACTTGTCGCAGTTGAGGTTGGGTTGGTGTCTGTGGATTGTGTTGGTGCTTGTCAGGGCGTTTTGGGTGTGTCGTGTGGGTCACTAATCGGGGGGTAGGATCTGGTAGGTGAGCCCGTTTCTGCGGAAGGTGAAGACCGCTTCCGGGGCGACAGCTGTGCAGATCGTGGTCAAGGAAGGCCGCAAAAACCGGATCATCGAGCATCTCGGGTCTGCCCATGACGAGGCCGGGCTGGCTGTGTTGATGGCCGCTGGCCGGGCCAAGCTGGTCCCACCAGATCAGCAGATGCTGGACTTCAGCGCAGCGACACCCCACGCAGCCTGCGGTGGTCACTGGGGAGCAGTTCCGCTTTGCTGGTTGAGGGTGGTCTGGGCTACTTGAAGGCGTTGGGTTTCGACGTGGTCGGTGATGAGGCGTTCTTCCAGCTCGTGCTGGCCCGCCTGGTCGAGCCGACATCGATGCTGGACAGTGCCCGGGTCTTGACCGAGCTCGGGATTGTTCCGGTGCACCGGGCGACGATGCACCGCTGTCTGGCCAGGATCGCAAGGCGGGGTTACCGAGACCAGTTGGCTGCGGCTTGTTACGGCCACGCCACCAGAGACGAAGACGTGACACTAGTGATGTATGACGTGACGACCCTGCATTTCGAGGTCGAGCACGAAGACAAGCTCCGCAAGGTCGGATACAGCAAGGAACGCCGCGTCGATCCGCAAATCATCGTCGGGCTTCTCGTAGACCGCCATGGGTTCCCGCTGGAGATCGGCTCCTGGGAAGGCAACAAAACCGAAACCCACACCATCATCCCGATCATCAACCAGTTCACGACCCGACACCAGCTCGGCGAAGTGGTGGTGGTCGCCGACGCCAGCATGCTGTCGATGACCAACCTCCAAACACTTCACGAGGCGGGATTGAGGGTTCATTGTCGGGTCCCGCCCGGTCAAAGCCCCGGGTGACCTCGCCAAACATTTCCGCTGGCATAGGGGACGCGTTCACTGACGGACAACTGATCGACACGATCACCCTAGGGATAAAACCACCAGGGGCCCAGACAGCCAACCCCATTACGGAACGGGCCGAACCGGTTTGGGATCCAATCCGGTATCCGCATTCGTGGCGGGCTGTATGGCACTACAGCCACAAACGTGCACTCCACGACCGTAGAACCCTCACCGCGCAGGAGAACAAGGCCCGGGCCGTCGTGGCCCGGCGAGAAGACCGCCCGCAACCCACGGTTCGTGACCACCAGCAAAGGCACCGCTGTCCTCAACGAGGAAGCGCTGACCCGAGCGAAACAACTGGTCGGGTTGAAAGGCTACGTCACCAACATTCCCATAACCGCCATGCCAGGACAGGGAAGTGATCGACGCCTACCACGACCTATGGAACATCGAACAATCATTCCGGATGTCCAAACACGACCTCAAAGCCAGGCCAATCTTCCACCACCAAGCCGAAGCGATCGAAGCCCACCTCACCATCGTGTTCACCGCTCTTGCCATCGCCCGCCAGCTCCAAACCACCACCGGCATCAGCATCAAACGACTGATTCGAACCCTACGACCCCTACGCCAAGTCACCATCCAAATCGCCGGTCAAACCATCACCGCCCAACCCCACATAACCCCCGACACCACAGCAATAATCGAGAAAATCCTGGGTCACTAAACTGCGACAACTCAGGTCAGAGGCGAAACCGTCCACGCTTTTACCTGCGGAGTCGGCGACGGTGCGCGTCGCGTATCCCCGCGGATCGCTTGGGTCCGGACAATACTCCAGCAGGCTGGAGGCACTCTTCTTGGGGCTGACGAACAGGACTCCGGGGGTGAGGTTGTCGGCGATCTCGACTGGCTTGCCGGCCGCGTAGTTCGCATTCGCCCAGTCGCCCTGGGACGTTGATAATCCAGTTGATCGCCGTCGAGGTCGAGGAGACACCCTCGGAGTATTTCGCGGGCTCTTTGCGGGCCTGCCAACGGCTGGCGGGACGTTTGATGATCGGCTTCCCATAGGGCAGCGGGACGGGGGTCACCTTGCCGTTGAAATCAATGCCGACGGAGTTCTCGGTGGTGGTGTCAGCGATGTACAAGTTTGCCTTGAGGGTGCCTTTGACATCGACCTTGCCCCTTGATGGCGTCATTGAACACGCAGGTGATCCGGGGACCCTCTGCGGGATTCGCCAGTGCGCATTCACCGGCCGCGGTTCCCTCGCCATTGAGCAGCGGCTTCTTGACGTCCACATCGCGCAGTTTCAGGGCTTTCGGCAGGGGTTACCGTGAAGGAGTCTCCGGGCTGGGGATTGGCTTTTGGTGGCGTCATAGTTGACGCTGAATTCCAGATAGTCATGGACCCACACATTGTCGCGCTTCAGCGGCCTCCCGTCGGAGTAGGTGTGTTTCAGCGTGGCATCGGCAAAGGCAATACCGCCATTCACATCAGCCGCGGCCGGAGCACCTCCGTCCACAACAAAACCAGCGACAGCCATCAGCAGCGCCGTCGCCACCGCGCCCACACGCCGTGCGGACACATTCGAGAATAGTCTCATCAGCCCCTCCCGAGGTCTTTCAACGGGCCTGAGCCGCAGCCCAGGCCACCGATGCGTTTGCACGGCGAAGATAGCCTCAGACAGTAACTTACGGCCGCTTGGCTACCACTTTTTAGTTAACTGCGGAGTATGGCTTCCCGAAAAGTCACCGGCCATCATCATCCCGGCTGGAACATGGCTCTGGGCCCAAGGAGGCGGTCCTCCTCAGGCCCAGAGCGAGGCTACCGGCAGTCAGCAGCCGTGACGACCGAACCATCCGGGGAGCGGTATTCCAGCGGCTTGACGGCGTTGCGCTGGGCGTTGCCGAAGTCGCGGCTGTCGAAGGTGTCCGGCAGCCCGTTGGTGAACGAGCCCCCTGCTTTGGGCTGGCCTTGGTGGCGTCATACTCCACGCCCAGGTAGAAGTAGTCGTCTACGGTCAGCTGCCGCCCAGGCGCCGGAACCTGGTCACCCGTTTCCGTCACATGGGCGAGTGTGGCGGAGGTGAATTTGATGTTCTGGCTCTCCTTAGCATGGGCCGGTGAGTCCGACGCGGCAAACAGCGCCGAGGCGGCCAGCATCACCATGGCGAGGCCTGCCGCGGCACGCCTGAGCACCGATGGCTTATAGATCATGAATAGCTTTTCCTGGCTTCATCGCCGGGATGCGAAAAAAACCTTCTGGGGAAGCATTACCGGCCGCTTGGCCGATAGGCCATCTCACCTCAGGGGAAGACCACGGAGAGGCTATAGCTCACATTTAACAAAAATCTAAATGTTTATCTGATTTTCAGGCCCATGCGGCGGGGGTTTGGCTTATTCAGGACAGCAGGTTTTGTTTTAACGGGGCTATAACATCGCTTTCTAGCCATTATTTAATTAGGAGCATCTATAGTTAATGTCGCACTCTTCGATAAGCGTTCTGAAATGCAGTTCAGTACCCACGCTCCGGGCTGGGAAAGCAGTCAATCCCGGTGATTGAGATTCTCACAGGAAACTCTCAATCACGAGAAAGCTGAAGTCCTTGGGACGAGTCAGAGAACTCGTCCCAAGGACTTCGTGGCAGCCTCGTGCCTGGTCAGGAACCAGCCTGTGTCATCCTCCGGTCTTCGGCAGGCCGGGCTTGAGGAACCTGGGGAACCGCCTGCCTGGCTGGGCGATGCCGTCGGATCACTCGTGGGCACCAGCGTCGGAGCAGACTGCGACGGCAGGGACGTCGCAGACGGCACTGGAGCGGGTGTCGGCACCGGCAGTGTGGGAGACGGCGTCTGCGTCGGTGACGGTGTGGGCACAGACGTAGGCGTGAGGGTAGGGTGATGGGGTCAGCGTCGGCGGCGGCGTGGGAATCGGCGTCAGCGTGGGAGACGGGGACGGCGTCGATGTGGGATCAGGCGTAGGAGCCGGAGACAACGTCGGCGTCGGATCAGGGAGTTTGGTGTAGGTGTTGGTCACCGTGATGATCTGAGTGGCGCCTTCCTGGATGCTGACTGTCTCGCCAAGGCTGACGTCAAGCTGGTAGCCAGTACGATCGGCGGGATCCTCACCGGTCACCTTGCACGTGGTGCCGGGTGCGAAGCGGCCGATCTCGGTTAGCGCGGTCGCTGTGACCTGCACCTTGCCCTCCGGGGGACCGCATCACCAGCAGAGCTCCACCCGTCTGAGTCGCACGAATATGTGACGCCAAAGACATCAGCATCAGCACCGGTGGAGCCGTTGCCGGCAACAACCTTGGCGATGGTCAGCTGGCCCGTCTTGCGGGTGAACTCGTTGATGAACTCTGCCTCTGAGGTGACACCGGCGGCGATGGTCACCTCCTGAACCGCGGGAATCTCAAGGTTGTGCTGGGTATGCTGCGCCGGCTGCTCCTGGATTGTGCAGCGCACCCCGTCACGCAACGAGACGCCGGAGGGAACCAGTCCGTCTGCCTCGGATGCCTGGAGGCTTCCCTTTGTGCCGTCAGTGCATTCATAGGTGAAGTCGAATCTGGTGTCACGGAAGGCGGCGGCGTCATCACCGGTGACCACCTTCCTGACGGCAAAGCTACCGCCCTCAACTGCCGTGTTGTTCAGGAGACCGGCATCGCAGCCTGGTCGACGATCGTGAAACTGGCCTGCTGGCCGTCCGCGCTGATCGCTACCCGCTTGTCCTTGGAGGAGAAGACCGGCTGACCCCAGGCGATGCCTGGGGAAGATGGGCTGGCGGAGGCGACATCCTCAGTGAGCGTGACGAGGGTGCCGGCTGGGAATGTGGGAAGAAAGGCGTCGTCGACCCGGCGGTCACCGTCAGTTTCGTGGGATTCTCCGCAGGTGCGTCCCATCCTGGGTAGTCGGCTGCAGTCTTGCCGTCAGGCAGCGTGTAGGCGACGGCGACATCGAACTTCTGGTTTCGCACCGGCAGGACATCACCGGACATGGTCTTGCTCACCCTCGAAACCGCCGAAACCCTCTCGATAATTGACGATGGCTTTGAAGGACTCAAAATAGCTGCGAGACCCATTCGCCTTCTGGCCGGGGACCTCCACATAGGTAGCGGAATTGCGATATTCATACCCCGGGACGATCGTCGTGTCGCCAGTAAACGGGGTGGTGAATTCAACCCGGTAGTTCCTCTCGAACGAGAATGGGCCGATCAACGCGAAGGTGACCTCTTTGCCATCGCGGGAGGAACGACCTGAATCCGTCCACCTCACCTGCGCCATCTCCCTTGGCGACGACGCGGTCAAGCGGCTTTCCGGTGACGGGGTCGCCGTAGGTCTCAACCACTTGGATGGTTTTTGTCCGCAGGATTTCCATTCCGGCCTGAATCAGATCTTTGATGGTGATCGGCCCGCCATTCGGATAGTACTTCCGCAACCAGGCGCCGCCGAAGTTGATTCGCCAGTTGATGGCCTTGGAGTTCACACCCACGCCAGTGGAGCCCTTGGTTGTCTGATTGCTGGGGGTGAAGGGCCTGGCCGGAGCTGTGATGATGTCCTCACCCCACGGATGGGCGACGACATAATCCTTCCCGTTGATGACCACGGTGCTGCTGGTGCCGGTAGCGGCGTTCCGGGCGACGAGCTGAGCCCTGAGGCTGCCCTTGAGATCCGTCCTGCCACGGATCTCCTCATTGAAGGTGCAGGTGATTGCGCGTTCTTCGATCTTGCAGTCCCCCACCTGGACTCCGCCAACCGTCAAGGGCTTGATCACAGTCCGCTGCCAGTTGCCGCCGTCACGGTTGATGAAGGCAGCCGGAAGCTGGATCGTGAATGTCTGGCCGGGCTGGGGATCGGCGGCGGTGGCGTCGAAGGAGATATCCAGATAGAAGTAGTCGCCGGTGATGAGCTGCCGTCCCGGCGAGGAACCGGCGTACCGTCCTCTAGCACATGGGTGAGCGTAATGGGGTTGAAGACGATGTTGGTGTTTCCTCGGCCCGGGCCTCCAGCATTTTCCGTAGAACAACCAAGACGACAGGGCGACGACAACAGCGACGCACCACCGAGACGCTAGACGTACAACAGGCATAGAACCCCCCAGCTTTCGTTTTCGCGACTCAAGATAGATGACCGGCGGCAAAGATTCCATTCTCGGCGGGAAAGGGCGAAGGAATGAACTTTGGTTCATTCACCTACATGAATGAACCAAAGACATATCGCAGACATAAAGGAGAGCCGACCAGCCCAGACGGACCGGCTCCAGGCGCGGCGTGCCCCATGGGGCCGCTATTCCCCAGGTACTGGGACACCTGGCGCGGATCTGCCCACCCAGGATGCGGGAATACCCAGTCCCCAGCCGCGTTGGTTGAATCATGAAGAAGATTGGTTTCCTGTCCTTCGGGCACTACCGCGATGTGCCGGGTGCCCGGGTCCGCACCGCAGGCGACTCGCTGCGCCGAGCATCGAGCTGGCCGTGGCCGCCGAACAGGCCGGGATGGATGGCGCCTGGTTCGCGTCCACCACTTCGACCAGTCCCTCGGGCACCGACGGCCCTGCTCGCCGCCGCCGGGAGCCCGCATATCGACGATCGACCTCGGCACCGGCGTCGTCGATATGCGCTACGAGAACCCCTCGTCATGGCCGAGAACATCGCCTCAGCCGACCTCATCAGCGAGGGCCGCGTGCGGCTGGGCGTGAGCCGGGGATCGCCAGAGCCGGCAATCGATGGCCAGGCCGCCTTCGGCCTGGACAAGCAGCCCGGTGAGCGCTGGGACGAGGTCGCCCGCGAGGCAGGCCGAGCGGTTCCGGCAGGCTGTCTCTGGGGTCGATGGCGCATTCGCAGCGCGCCGCGACGCTCGACGGGCCGGCCGACCTCGTGGTCGAGCCCCAGTCACCAGGGCTTGACGGGCGCATCTGGTGGGGCGCGGGCACCATCGCGACGGGTGAGTGGGCCGCGGAGGAGGGCTACCACCTGCTCAGCTCGACGTTGCTCCTGGGCGATGACGGACGGCCCTTCCACGTCCAGCAGGCCGAACAGATCAGGGCGCTACCGGGACCGCTATGCTGCCTCCGGTCGCACGACCGGGGGGCTGGCTGCGGTGACCCGGCCGGTGTTCCTCATCACCAATGACGACGACCGCCGCTATTTCGCCGCCCAGGATGAGCGAGGCGATGGCCGCGGCATCCTGGACAATGCGAAGGCCGTCTCCGGACCGACGATCGCAGGATCGCTGGACCACGTCGCCGACCGCCTGTCCGCAGACGAAGCGGCATCAGAGGCCGACTATGTGCTGTTCGCGCTGCCCAGCCAGCTTGGTGTCGAGTACAACACACCTGTTCGAGAACTTCGTTGCCCTGGCCCGCGCCCTGGGCTGGAAGTGAGACCGGGCAGCCAGACGCTGGGGCCTGCTGACTGAGCAGGCCCCAGCTCAATGCGACCGATCGCAGCCTGGCGAATACGGTCAGGCGTAGGCGTCCAGCCAGCGGCGGACCTCGTCGAGGAAGCGTTCGCGCGGCTCTTCCTCCGACAGCACCAGATCATGCTTGCCGCGCTCGATGCGGATCAGGGTGACGTGGCGGCCGAGCTGCGGTGCGCGTGCCGCGAGGGCATCGACGTCGAGGACGAGGTCTGCGCGGTGCATGTCGTCGTTCCAGGTACGGGAGAAGTCGCTGCGGGTGCTGATGAGCATCAAGACCGGCACGTCGATGCCGAGGCCCGCTGCCACCGCGGCATGGCGCGCATCACCGCCGACAGCCACCCGACCCGCGGCAGGAACGCAGGATCTCCCTTGAGGTTGGGGTTGTAGTCCCACTGGCCATCCTCGTCGGCGGAGATGGAACGAAGGTAGAAGCCTGGGTCGGGCAGGACCACGGCGCGGGTGGGAGACAACGTCCCCACCGCACTGAAGGCCGCTGCCAGCGTTGGACGCCAGGCCTGGGCTCTGCTAGCTCCAGCCACGGCGAGTTCAGCACGACGACGTCCGCCACCCCTGGACGGGCGTGGACGTACAGCGACACTGCCAGTCCGCCGGTCGAATGGCCCATGAGGACCAGGCTCTCATATCCCTCGGCACGGATTACCTCGACGGCGGCGTCCAGTTCCTGGTAATACTCGGTGAAGTCCGCGGTGTAACCAGCCAGCTGCCCTTGCCGCAGCGACCTGCCGTAGCGGCGCAGATCGAGTGCGTAGAAGTCATACCCCCACCCCGCGAAGGCATCGGCCAGGTGGGTTTGGAAGAAGTAGTCGCTCCAGCCGTGGACATACAGCACCGCGCTCCGTGATGTCGGTTCGGAGCGACGGACCAGCGTCGCGACGACCTCATGCTCCGGTTCGCCTGGGTACACCCGGCCTCGGGCAGCGGGATGTCCAGCTGCTGGTAGCCCGGCAGCTGGACATCCGAAACCCAGGTCACAGCCAGCCGATTTCAGCGACGCGGGTAGTCGCCCTCATCGTTGTAGTCGTCATCGGTGTTGTACTGCTCCGCGAGGTCTGCGTACGCGTCAGGGATGTCGGTGGTCTCCTGGGACTCATACTTTTCGCCTCGGAGCCTCGCTCCAAGGACGCGAAATTGGTGTCCACCGAGCGATACTTCAACTCGCGGGCCACCTTCGTCTGCTTCGCCTTTGCCCGGCCGCGCCCCATATGGGTCGACCCCCTCGTTCAATCATCGCGGACTTGCCGCGGAATCTGTCAGTAACTTCGTGCCTCCGAGACTACCGGAGTAAGTCAACATGCTCAAAGCTACCGCCCGGGTAGGCTGGCTGAACCATGGCCACGAGCTCTGAGGAGACCTGATGGGAAAGATCATCTACACCCTCACGGACGAGGCACCTCGGCTTGCCACCCTACTCCCTGCTTCCCGTGCTCCAGGCCTACGGGCGCCTGGCCGGCGTCGAGGTCGAGACCCGCGACATCTCCCTGGCAGCCCGGATCCTGGCCCGCTTCTCCGACCAACTACCCGGGAATAAGCGGTTTTCAGACGCGCTTGAGGAGCTCGGCGAGCTGACCCAAGACCCTGAGGCCAACATCATCAAGCTGCCGAACATCTCCGCCTCGGTGCCGCAGCTAAAAGCCGCCATCGCAGAGCTCCAGGCCAAAGGGATTCGGCATTCCCGGCTACCCGGAAGAACCCGCCAGTCCCGCGGAGCAGAGGACACGCCACCGGTACGACCAGGTCACAGGCTCTGCCAGTAAGCCCCGTACTACGCCAGGGCAGCTCCGACCGCCGCGCGCCTGCATCCGTCAAAGGCTACGCGAGAAGCAACCCGCACCGGATGGGAGCCTGGTCGCCGGACTCAAGGACCCGGGTCGCAACCATGACCTCAGACGACTTCCACCACAACGAACGGTCGGTCGTTCTGGCGGCCGAGGACACTCTCACTATCCGGCACGTCGCACCGGATGACACTATGACGGTCCTGAGGGACCGCGTGAGGGTGCTGCCTGGGGAGGTCGTGGATGCCACCGTCATGCGCGCCGCGGCCCTGGACGCTTTCCTGGCTGAGCAGGTCGCGGCAGCGAGGCAGGGAAGGCCTGCTATTCTCCGTCCACCTAAAGGCGACGATGATGAAGGTCTCGGACCCGGTCATCTTCGGGCATGTCGTCAAGACCTTCATCGCGCCCGTCCTCGAACGCCATGGCGGCGTCCTGGCCGCGGCAGGGCTCTCCCCCGACGACGGCCTGGCCACGATCTTCACCGGCTTGGAGCAGCTCAGCGACGGTGCCGCCATTCGCGCTGAGATCGAAGCCGCCCTGGCCGGCGGGCCGGCGCTGGCCATGGTCGACTCCAGCCGGGGCATCACCAACCCTGCATGTTCCCTCCGACGTCATCGTCGATGCCTCCATGCCCGCCATGATCCGCAATTCCGGCCACATGTGGGGACCTGACGGAGCCGAGGCCGACACCCTCGCCGTGCTGCCCGACTCCTCCTACGCCGGGGTCTACCAGGTGATCATCGACGACTGCCGGGCGAACGGCGCCTACGATCCCCGCACCATGGGCACCGTCCCCAACGTCGGGCTGATGGCGCAGCAGGCCGAGGAGTACGGCTCCCACGACAAGACCTTCCCTGATCGAGGCCGACGGCCGTGTCGAGGTCCCTGAACTCCGCGGGCGACGTGCTGCTGAGCCACGACGTAGCCGCAGGCGACATCTGGCGCGCCTGCCAGACCAAGGACGCCGCCATCCGCGACTGGGTGAAACTCGCTGTGAACCGGGCGCGGGCGACAGGCTGGCCGGCGGTCTTCTGGCTGGAGGAGACCCGCGCCCACGACCAGAACCTGCGCCTGAAGGTGCAGGCCTACCTGGCCGAGCAGGACACAGACGGTCTGGACATTCGGATCCTCTCCCCGGTGAGGCGGCCCGCTTCACCGTCGAGCGCGTCCGGCGGGGTGAGAACACCATCTCGGTCACTGGCAATGTCCTGCGCGACTACCTGACCGACCTGTTCCCCATCCTGGAGCTGGGGACGTCGGCGAAGATGCTGTCGGTGGTGCCGCTGATGGCGGGCGGGGGGCTGTTCGAGACCGGCGCGGGCGGCTCCGCGCCCAAGCACGTGCAGCAGCTCGTGGCAGAGAACTACCTGCGCTGGGATTCGCTCGGTGAGTTCCTGGCACTGGCCGCCTCGCTGGAGCACCCTGGCGGGAAGGGGCAATCCGAAGGCCGCCGTGCTGGCCACGACTCTGGACCGCGCGAACGGGCGCTTCCTGGCCGAGGACAAGTCACCGACCCGGCAGCTCGGCGGCACCGACAACCGCGGGTCGCACTACTGGCTGGCCCGGTTCTGGGCAGAGGAGCTGGCAGCGCAGCACGACGACCCAGACCTGGCCAGGGCCTTCGCCCCCATCGCAGGGCCTTGGCCGACGCGGAGGAGACCATCACCTCGGAGCTGATCGCGGTGCAGGGATCCCCCGTCGACCTGGGCGGCTACTACCTGCCGGATGACGCCCTGGCGACGGCGGTGATGCGGCCGTCCGCCACCTTCAACGCGGTGATCGACGGGATCTAGAGAGCCAGCGGCGGGAAGCCCCGGCCGTGGCCCCGGGATGATCACGGCGAGATGATCTTGACGGTCCTCGCCCAGTGCGATTCGCACCTGCTGAAGCAGCGAGACCCGGCTTCGGCCAAAGGCCACCGCAGCTCACTGCCGAAGCCGTCTGCGGTCTGCCTACCGGCTGGGCTGGGGTGTGAAACCCGCGATGAAGGCGTCGATGGCCAGGGCGAAGCGACGGGCATCGTCACCGGCCCCGGCACCAATGCCCTGGTCGACCACGGCTGCGAGGACGGGGTGACGCTGCTGGGTCGATGGCCTCCGGCGCGGTGGGGGCCAGGGCATGCTCGTTGAGAGTGTGGGCCATGACGAAGGCGGTGATGCTGTTCACCACGTCCACAGCCACCGGCAGTGGCAGGCCCTTGCTGGTGAGGGAGGCGAGGATGCTGTTCACGACGTCGAGGGACGCGGTTGTGCGCGCTGAGCGGCCCAGCATGATGGGCAGCGCATTGGGATGCCGCAGGAGCACGACGCGTAGCTCGCCGGCGAGGCCGCGGATGTAGTCCCTGCCAAGTGACCGCCGGCTCGTCGGCGGGCAGGCAGCCTCGCTCAGCACCTCGTCCCACACCCCGTCTAGGAGCGCGTCCTTGTTGAAGTAGTGATAGATGGACATCGGCTCACGCCCACCCACCGCGCGAGCTTACGCAGGGTCAGGGCCTGCAGGCCCTCCTGATCGACGATGGCGAGGGCCTGCGCCGCGAGCTGCCCCGCGCTGAGTCCCGCCGCGTGGCCCGGTTGACGTCCCATGTTGTCCCTCCCAGTTATACGTTGTATGTTTTAGATCATTCCATAACTTACAAAGTATGTTTGAGGAGTTTCGCATGTCACTCTCCGCACAGGGCCCCGGCTGGGACCCCGAGACCGGACATCCACGGCGCTGGTTGATCCTGGCCGCCCTGGTGCTGGCCATGTTCATCGTGCAGGTCGACCAGTCCGGTATGTATCTGGCGCTGCCGCACCTCCAGGCGGAGCTGGAGGCATCACCCCAACAGCTGCAGTGGGTCGTGGACGCCTACTCACTGGCCCTGGCTGGCGTGGTCCTGACCGCGGGGGCGCTCTCGGACCGGCTGGGCCGGCGGCGGGTGTTCCTGGCGGGACTGGTTGTGTTCGCGACCGCGTCCGCCGTGGGGGCGATGGGCCAGCACATGGATCTCGTGATCGCGGCCCGGGCAGTAATGGGGCTGGGAGCGGCGATGTTCATGCCCGGCACCCTGTCCATCCTCACCCAGGTGTTCCCCCCGTCGTCCAGAGCGCAGGCCATCGGCATCTGGGGCGGGGCTTCCTCGCTGGGTGTCATCGTGGGTCCCCTCGTGGGAGGCGCTGCCCTCCAAGCCTTCGACTGGCGAGCGATCTTCTGGCTGAACGTGGCCGTGGCCCTGGCGGCATTCCTCGCCTCCATGATCCTGGTGCCCGAGTCGCGTGATCCCCACCCGCGGCGCGTGGATCTTCCCGCCGCGCTCCTGTCCTCAGCCGGGCTGCTGGGCATCACCTATGGCATCATCTCCTCCTCCGAAAACGGACTGTGGACGGTCCCCACGCTGGGCTCGATCATCGCCGGAGGCATCGTGCTCGTGTGGTTCTGGCTGCACAGCATCCGCCACCCAGACGGCATGTTCGACGTCGCGGTCGCCCGTACCCGCAGCTTCCAGGGGGCTTCGATCGCGGCAGCCGGGTGATGTTCACCATGGCAGGACTGCAATTCGTGATCACCCAGAAGCTACAGCTCTCCCTGGGGTACGGCACTTTCCTGGCCGGGTTGGCCATCCTGCCGATGGCAGCGGCGGCGGTGGTGTCCTCCGCCCTGGCCCCAGTACTGGCAGCGCATCACGTCCCGGGCAACGATGACCGGGGGTATGGTCCTGGTGGCTGCGGCAGGCGCTGCGTACGGGCTGATGCAAAACCTCGACGGCTACCTGCCGGTCCTGGCCTGCCTGATCCTGATCGGGCTGGGCATGGGTTTTGTCATGGTGCCAGCGCAGGACGTGCTGATGAGCAGTGGTCCCGCACCCGCTCTGGCCTCATCTCGTCCATGAACGACACCGTCCAGGAGGTGGGCACCGCCTTGGGGATCGCCGTCGTCGGGGCGGTCCTCAATCTCTCGTACACACACGCTCTCCGGACGGTTGCGCCCGATGCGCCCGGTGGCTCACTCTCCGAGACCCTCGGCGAGACGGCCGACCCCGCGCTCCAACACGACGCCCTGGAGGCCTTCGCCACCGCCTCACGGCAAACTGGACTGGTCGCTGCGGGCGTCGCGCTCTTCGTGGCAGTCCTGATCGCCACGCGCCCTAGGCCGGGTCGGCCCGGGGCAGCCGGAAGACGAGACTGGAGAACCCGAAGACGAGACCGGGGGTCGGAGAGCGAGAAGAACGAACTGGCAGCCGACCGCACCCCATGAACCGCGGACTCAGGTCAGCAGAGCTGAGCCGGGGCCGTCGGCGGTAACGATCTCCCCAGGACCCAGCCCGCGACGCCGCGCCCGGCCAGCACCCGCAAGGCGGCGTCGGCCTGCTCCTGGGGCAGCACCACCACCATGCCGACGCCCATGTTGAGCGTAGCTTCGAGGTCGGCGCCGGAGATGCCCCCGGTCTCCTGCACCAACGTGAAGATCGCCGGGGGCGTCCACGAAGAGCGGCTCAGGCGGGCCTGCATGCCACCTGGGATCACCCGGGCCAGGTTGTTGGCCAGTCCGCCGCCGGTGATATGGCTGAGGGCATGGCACTGGACCTCGCGGATCAGCGCCAGGACGTCGAGGGCATAGACCTTGGTGGGTTCCAGGAGCTCCTCGCCGAGGGTGCGGCCCAGCTCATCGATGTGACGTTCCAGGGACCACCCGGCCTGTTCCAGGAGCACGTGGCGCACCAGCGAATAGCCGTTGGAGTGCAGACCCGACGATGCCATGGCCACGACGGCATCGCCCACCTCGACCCGGTGAGCCCCCAGGATCTCGTCCCTTTCGACGACGCCGGTGGTGGCTCCCGCGACGTCGTATTCGTCGGGGCCGAGCAGGCCCGGGTGCTCGGCGGTCTCCCCGCCGACGAGGGAGCAGCCAGCGGCAACGCAGGCGTCCGCGATACCGGAGACGATAGCCGCGATCCGCTCGGGAACCACCTTGCCGCAGGCGATGTAGTCGGTGACGAACAACGGCTCCGCGCCCGTGACCACGAGGTCGTCGACGAGCATGCCGACCAGGTCGGAGCCGATGGTGTCGTGGCGGTCGAGGGCCTGTGCGATGGCGACCTTGGTGCCCACACCGTCGGTGGAGGTGGCCAGCACCGGGTGGGCATAGCCTTTCAGGGCTGAGGCGTCGAAGAACCCGGCGAATCCCTCCAGGCCGCCCAGCACCTCGGGCCGGTGGGTGCGGGCGACGGAGGCTTTCATGAGTTCGACGGCTCGGTCGCCGGCCTCGATGTCGACTCCGGCGGCGGCATGCGCAGACTTGTTCATTTCTCCTCCAGATTGACAGATCCCGCCGGCAGGGGACCGGCCGGCTCGCGACGCCCGGTCACGTGCCTGGCCGGATTGACCGCCGCTGGGACACCCTCCGGGGCGCTCTCCCCTACCGTCTCGGCACGATGGTGCTTGGGCATCACTCGCCTGGTCATCGTCGAAGCCGGCAGAGTCTCCCAGAAGCTCGGCCCGGCCCTCAGGGACCTTGATCGGGTAGCGGCCGTCGAAGCAGGCACGGCACAGGCTGGCGGCAGGACGTCCGGTGGCCTCGGTCAGGGCGTCGAGGGAGATGTAGCCCAGGGAGTCAGCTCCCAGCGACCGGCAGATCTCGCCGACGGCCAGGCCGGGTGCGATCAGCTCCGCGCGGGTGGCGAAGTCGATGCCGTAGAAACACGGCCACTCGACCGGTGGGGAGGAGATGCGCGTGAACCTCCCTCGCTCCGGCCTCGCGGAGCATACGCACCAGGCGCGCTGGGTGTTGCCGCGGACGATGGAGTCGTCGACCACCACGAGCCGCTTGCCCGCTATGACCTCCTCGAGCGGGTTCAGCTTCAGGCGGATGCCGAGCTGGCGGATGGTCTGGCTGGGCTGGATGAAGGTGCGGCCCACGTAGGCGTTCTTGACCAGGCCGAGGCCGAATGGGATGCCGGAGGCCTCCGCGTAGCCGACGGCGGATGGAGTCCCGGAGTCGGGGGTGGGGATGACCAGGTCCGCGTCGACGGGGTGTTCGCGAGCCAGGATCCGGCCGATCTCCACGCGGGTGGCGTGGACGCTGCGGCCTGCGATGGTGGTGTCGGGCCGGGCCAGGTAGACATATTCGAAGAGGCAGCCCTTGGGCTTGGCGTCGGCGAATCGCTGGCTGCGCAGCCCGGCGCCGTCGATGGCGATGAACTCGCCGGGCTCGATCTCACGCACGAAACTGGCGCCGACGATGTCCAGGGCGGCGGTCTCCGAAGCGACCACCCAGCCACTGGCGAGCCGCCCTAGGACGAGCGGCCTGACGCCCTGCGGGTCGCGGGCTGCGAACAGCGTCGTCTCGTTCATGAAGGTCAGGCAGAAGGCTCCTTGAAGCCGGGGCAGCACCTTCATGGCGACCTGCTCGATGGGGTCATCGCCGAAAGCTGACATCAGGGCGGTCACCAGGGAGGTGTCGTTGGTGGAGTCCATGGTCTTCTTCTCGGGCACCCGCAGGCCGGGGTCGAGTTCGCCAAGCCACCGCTCAAGTTCGTGGGTGTTGGTGAGGTTGCCGTTGTGGGCCAGCGCTAGTCCTCCGCTGTGCGTGGCCCGGAATGTCGGCTGGGCGTTGTGCCACACGGACGCTCCGGTGGTGGAGTAGCGGGTGTGGCCGATGCCGAGGCGGCCGCGCAAGGAGGTGAGGGTCGCCTCGTCGAACACCTGGGAGACCAGCCCCATGTCCTTGAAGACGGTGATCCTCTCCCCGGTGGAAACGGCGATGCCGGCGGACTCCTGCCCGCGATGCTGCAGCGCGAAGAGTCCATAGAAGGTCAGCTGGGCCACGTCCTCGGATGGAGCGAACACCCCGAAGACGCCGCAGGCATCCTTCGGTCCGTGGTCGATGGGGTCGAGATCGAGCGAGAGTCGGCCATCAGGTCGGAGCACGGCCTCAGCCTATCGCCTACCTGCAGATCACCACCGTTGAACACCACGACGACAAGATCTCCGGGCACGGGATCAAGGGCCCACCCAGCGCAGACCACCGTGCCAATCACTCACCTCTGGAAGAAAAGCTGATCCTCTTGCAGCGCCCCGGGGGGCTTCCCTCTAGGGTGAACACCTGTCGGCGGTTCCGGCCCTATCCCCGGCGGCCCTACAAGAGGGTCAACTCATCTTTCAGAATACATCTGTGCCCTACCTTGCACGATCCATCGCCCGTTCCGGCTTGCACCTTCAAGTGCCCAACGACCTCCGCCTGCCTGTTCGTCAGCGGATACCTGGATTGGAACGGCGGGTCTGGAGGTCGGACGCCAATGTCGCGTCTGGAGCGGTCTGTCGAGTGTCAGGCCAGGTTGTGCAGGAATAGCGTCTCCGCCAGGGCTGCTTTGGCCAGGTCGCCCAGGTCCAGGGACTCGTCGATGCCGTGCATCCGGGAGTTCGGGTCGGTGACAGCGGTCACGAGCACCATCGCATCCGGATTGCGGTCTGCGAACTCGGCGACGATCGGGATGGAGCCGCCACAGCCCATCTCCACCGGATCGACGCCGAAAGCCTCGCGGAACGCCGCCTTCGCCGCCTCGGCGCGGTCCCCAAGAGAGATGGCGCTGGGCGCGCCCATCTGGCCCCGCGACACCTCCACCCGCGCTCCCCAGGGGGCGTGCTTCAGCAGGTGAGCCTCCAGCGCATCGGACGCCGCGACCGGGTCCTGCCCGGGCGCGAGCCGGACGCTGACCTTCGCCCGGGCTGGGGGATCAGGGTGTTCGAGGCCTGCGCTACGGGAGTGGCGTCAATGGCAAGCACAGAGCAAGCGGGCTTGAACCACATGCGCTGGACGACCGGGCCGTCGCCGATCTGCGAGACGCCATCCAGCAGTCCCGTCTCTTCCTTGAGCCGGTCCAGGGGATAGTCCAGGTCGGGTGCCGTTCCCTGGTGAAGCCCCTCGATGGCGACGTTCCCCGCCTCGTCGTGAGAGTGGCCAGCAGGCGGCAGAGCGCGGTCAGCGCATCCGGCACCACTCCCCCAAACTGGCCGGAGTGCAAGCCCTGTTCTAGGGTGGATACGGTGACCTTGCAGTCGGCGACCCCCCTGAGCGACGTGGTGAACGACGGTTTCCCGACCTCCCAGTTGACGGAGTCGGTGACGACATAGACGTCGGCGGACAGCTCGTCGCGATAGCGGTCGAGCAGCGTCGGCATGGTCGGCGAACCGACCTCCTCCTCACCCTCGATGAACACCTTCACCCCGACGGGCGGTTTGCCGTCGAAGACGCGCAACGCCGCCAGGTGGACGGCGATGCCGCCCTTGTCATCAGCCGAGCCCCGGGCATACAGCCGGCCGTCACGTTCCGTCGGCTCGAAAGCCGGCGAGGTCCAGGCAGCGGCATCGCCGATGGGCTGGACGTCGTAGTGGGCGTACAGCAGCACCGTCGGCGTCCCCTCCGGTCCGGGGAAATGCGCCCATACGGCCGGCTTGCCGCCGCCGTCGAGGAACTTGACCTCCGCCGCACCGAGGTCCCGGAACAGGCCTGCCACAGTGTCCCGGCAGGCCGTAACGTCGCCGTCGTGTTCCGGCATCGACGAGATGGACGGGATGGAGATGAGCTTGTGCAGATCAGCGATGGCAGAGGGCAGCACCCTCTCGATGTTCCAGGCGAGATTGGTCATGGAGCTCACTCTATTGGGTACTCATCCCTGACGGCACCCGCAGTCAGTCCGGCGACGATGTACCTCTGCAGGTACATGAACAGCAGGATGATCGGGATAGCCGCCACCACCGCCCCCGCCGCGAACAGCGACCACGGTGCGTTGCGTTCATCGGAAGCCCACACGTACATGCCGACAGCCAGGGTGTGAGTCCTCGGGCCGCTGCAGCACGATCCTGGCCAGGATGAACTCGCCATAGCTGCTAACGAACGACAGCAGGCCCACGACCACGAGGATCGGGGTGACTAGCCGCATGATGACCCCCCAGAAGATCTGGGCGTGGGTGGCGCCGTCAATCCGGGCCGCCTCGTCCAGCTCCTCGGGATGGTGTTGAAGAACCCGTAGATCAGGAACGTGTTGCCACCCAGCGCCCCGCCCAGGTAGACGGCGATCAGCCCGAGAGCCGAGTTGAGTCCCAGCACCGGGTAGACGTCGCGCAGCATCAGCAGCAGCAGGAAGATCGCGACGAAGGCCAGCATCTGCGGGAACATCTGGATGAGCATCAGGGTCGTGAGGCCGCCTCGGCGTCCCGTGAACCGGTAGCGGCTGAACGCGTAGGCCGCCGACGCGGCCATCAGTACCGTCCCGATCGCGGTCGCGGTGCTGACCACGAACGACTGCAACATCCAGCGCGGGAAGTTGGTGCCGAACAGTGTGGCGTAGTTCTCCAGTGAGACGTTGCGGAACAGTTCGCTGGAACCGCTGATCGTGCCCCCGGGGTTGAGCGAGGCCGACAGCACGTAGAGCAGTGGGAAGATGCAGTAGAGCATCAGGATCACCGCGAGGATGTGTTTCCAGCCCACTTCCTTCCACCAGCGGGCGCCCTTGAGGGTGACGTTGTCGTTCATCACATGATCTCCTCGAGCTTGCGGGTCTGCCGGAATCCGAGCCAGGCGATTACCCCGACCACCACGAAGATGAGCAGGGACAACGCCGAGGCCAGGCCGTACTGCTTGCCTCCCGACTCGAAGGCGATGGAGTAGACCATCGAGATCAGGATGTCGGTCTCACCGATCAGCACCGGGGCACCGGAATAGTTCGGGCCGCCGCCGGTGAGCATGTAGATCAACGAGAAGTTGTTGAAGTTGAACGCGAAACTGGCTATCAGCAGCGGCGCGAGGGAGACCATGAGAATCGGCAGCGTGACGCTGCGGAACCTCCGCCACGCTCCCGCCCCGTCCATGATGGCCGCTTCGGTCAGCTCACCCGGGATGGCCTGCAGGGCACCGGTGCTGACCAGGAACATGTACGGGAATCCGAGCCACAGGTTGACCCCCAGGATTGCGAGTTTCGCCAGGTTCCCGTCGGACAGCCACGCGATGTCGGCCCCACCCAGGAGCTGGTTGATGATCCCGAACTCCCGGTTGAGCATGCCCTTCCAGGTCAGCGCCGCCAGGAACGCGGGGAAGGCGTAGGGCAGCAGGAAGATCGCGCGGTGAAGGTGCGTCCCTGACTCGTTTGTCGTTGTAGATCACGGCGAGGGCAAGCCCGAGCGCGAATGTGGTGAGCACGGACAGGATCGCGAAGGCGAAGGTCCAGGCCATGATGCTGAGGAATGGTCCTGTCAGCCGCGAGTCGTTGAAGACCTCGGTGAAGTTCTTGGTCCCGACGAACACCCGCCAGCCCGGGGTAAGCTGCGACCCGTCGCTGGCGACGAAGGCTCCCACGGACTCGTCGGCGTGGTAGACCTTCCCTTCGGGATCGGTGAAGGTATCGGCCGCGGCGTCGTAGGTCAACGCCGACTTCGCGACATAGGCGAAGGACGCGTTGTCGGTGCGCAACCAGCCCTGGGTGGGGTCGTCACTGAGGTTGACGCGCAACTCCAGCACATCCTTCTGCCGTGCCTGCACGTCGGCCGGCGACAGCACATTCCACCCGGGCACCTCCGTCACCCTGGTGCCGGCGACAACCGCTCCCTGCACCTCAGCGAGAGGAGTGTTCTGGGTTCCGGCCTCGGCGTGGCCGTCGCGCACCACCGCGAATCCCAGTTCGCCGTCCTTCTCGACGACGGTCACGGGATAGGTTGAGGTGCCCTCGACCCTGCGGTCAGAGGCCTTGAGGATCTGGGTGATGGCAGCTTGCTTGGAGTCGTTGTGGCCGTCGCCGTAGTTGGTGAACGCCACCCAGGCGGTGGAACCCATCACGTAAACCTGGTAGACGAGCAGGAAAACCAGGCCGGGCAGCAGGTACTTCGCGGGGATCGCCCGCTTGGAGAAGTAGACGTAGTCGGCGACGAGCAGCGTCACAGCGAGGAACCCCAGCACGAGCCATTGCTGCCGGGGAACCGAAACCATGATGCCGTACAGCCCGAAGGCGTTGATCAGGGCCATCAGAACCAGCTTCGCGTAGAAGCCGGGGCGTGTGTAGTCGCGGGCGTGGGACAACCGCGGCTCTGCAGAGTCGGTTTTCTCTGTCATGATCTCTTTTCCGAACCGGGAACCGTGCGGGGGCCCGGGCAGCCCCCGCACGGAACACCGATCAGCCCTTGGCGAGCGCGTCCTCGACGTTGGCGATCATCTGCTGCCAGGTGGTCACGGGATCCTCCCCGCGGAGGATGCTGAGTTCAGCGGAACCCCAGTGGCTCCAGACCGCGTCCATGCCGGTGATGGCGGGCGGGGACTGGCCGCTCTCACCGGCGGCCTCGAAGCCCTTGAGGACCGGGTCGGTGACGGCCGCCGCGGCGGACTTCAGCGCGGGCAGGCGCCCACCCTTTCCTGCAGGATCTTCTGCGCCTCGTCACCGGCCATGTAGTCGAGGAACTGGTTGGCCAGCAGCGCGTTCTGGAGTACGACGACAGGTAGACGCCCTGCACCCCGACGAACGGGGCGGACGGCTGACCGCCCGCGGAGGGCACGGGCAGCATCCGAGATGTCGAGCCCGGCCTTGGTGAACTCGCCGGTCCACCAGGGCCCGGTGATGATGTGGGGGACTTGCCGTCGAGGAAGGCCTGCTTGGCCTGATCCCCACCGATGGACTCGGACAGCACGCCCTCGTTGGTGAGCTTCTTGATGTAGGCGGCGAACTTCTCGCCCGCCTCGCCCTTCATGCCGATCTCAGTGGTGTCGGGCTTGAACAGCGGGGCACCGAAGGAGCTCTGCACCGGGTACAGGTGGTAGGCGTCGCCCTTGTCGCCCTGCTGGATCAGCACAGGGGTGATCCGGGGTGAGCTGCTTGCCCTGGGCGATGAGCTCGTCGAAGGTGGCCGGGGTCTCCTTGGCGAGGGCATTGTTGCGCACCAGGGCAATGTTCTCGACCGCGTAGGGAACGCCGTAGAGGGTCCCTTCGCTGGTGAAGGCCTTCCTGGCCGCATCGGAGAAACCGTCCGCCTTGTCGCCGAGCTCAACGGGCGCAACAACGCCGTTCTTGACGAGGCTGCCGACCCAGTCATTCGCACCGACAATCAGATCGGGGCCGGCCCGGAGGGAGCCTGGGCGATGAAATCCGTCCGGACGTCTTCGGTCGGTTTCTGCACCACCTCCAGTTTGACCCCAGTGGCCTTCTGGAAGGACTCGCCAATGGCGTTGAAGCCCTCGATGCGGGTCTCGTCAGCCCAGAGGGTGAGGGTCCCGGAGGCCTTCGCTGAGTCGGAGGAGCCGGCGGAGGTGTTGTTGCCACTGCTCGGCGAACCGCAAGCCGTCAGGGGCGAAAGCCAGTCCAGTGGCTGCGAGAGCAAGCAGGCTCTTACGCATGTGGTTCTCCTGTTCCAGGCCGGCTTCGGTGCCGGCCCTGTCTCTGCTCGAAACGCTAACAAAAACGCTGCATGTTTTCAGCAAATTTTAGAAATTTTCTGGGCACAATTTGATAACGTTCTTTTCAAGGTTCTGCCGGCAGGGGACACCGGTCAGGGAAGCGAAGCCCAAGCACCACACTGGCAAGGCCTCGGCAGGAAGACACTCTGGGCTGTGTTTCAACGAGGATCCCACGTCAGCGTGACACATGGACGTCGCGGGCCCAGGGAATGTCAAAGGCTTAGCCAATGGAGGTATGGATGAGCACACGTCCGCGTATGTCAGACCTGGCCGAAAGCGCCGGAGTCTCCATCTCAACGGTCTCCCGGGTGCTCAACGGCAAACCCGGGATCCGGAGGACACCCGCCAGGCTGTGCTGCAGGCGATGACCGATCTCGGCTACAGTCGTGAAAAATTGCAGCAACGCAGCGGGAGTGATCGGGTTAGTCGTCCCAGAGCTGTTAAATCCCTCCTTCCCTGCCTTCGCAGAGCGCCTGGATGCGATTTTCCAGACCGGTCACCGCACGGTGATCACGGCCGCCGGACCGTCAGGCACCAATGAGGCCACCTGCATCATTACCCTCCTGGACCTGGGGGTGGACGGAGTGATCTCCATCTCCGGCGCCGCAGCCGACACCGAGGCCGACCTCGCACCGTATCTGCGGCTGGCAGAGGCGGGTGTGCCGACGGTGTTCATCAACGGTCACACCACCCAGCTGGACTCCGTATTCGTGAACTGCTCCGACGCGGAGGCCGTCACCCGCGTCCGTCACGCACCTGAGGTCGCTGGGGCATGAACGCATCGGGACTGGCAGTCGGCCCGGCCCGTTTCCCGCCCACCCAGCGCAAGTCGTCGGCCTTCCTGGGCCTGGGATTCAGCCAGGACAGCATCGAGCGGACGATCTTCACCGCGGAGGGCGGACGGGTGGCGGCGGGTAAACTCCTGGATGCTGGACACACCGCCATCATCTGCGGCTCCGACCTGATGGCACTCGGCGTCATCCGCGAGGCCCACTCCCGCGGCATGAGGGTCCCCGGCGACCTGTCGGTCATCGGCTTCGACGACTCCCCGCTGATGGCGTTCACCGATCCCCCGCTGACCACCGTGCGCCAGCCCGTCCAGGCCATGTGCGAGGCGGCCGTCTCGGGGCTGGTGCGGGCAATGGACGGCAACACCCCCGACGGTACGGAACTGGTTTTCCGGCCCGACCTGATCATCCGTCAATCGACAGGACCCAGAACATGACAGACAACCACGAGTGGTGGCGCTCCGCCGTCATCTACCAGATCTATCCCCGCTCCTTCGCCGACAGCGACGGCGACGGCTACGGGACCTGCCGGGCGTGATCTCGAAACTGCCCCTACCTCAAGGAACTGGGCGTGGACGCGGTGTGGCTGAGCCCGTTCTACCGCTCCCCCATGGCCGATGCCGGCTACGACGTCGCCGACTACCGTCAGGTCGATCCGCTGTTCGGGGCCACTGCCGACGCCCACCGGCTGATCGAGGAGGCCCACGCGCTGGGCCTGCGGGTGGTCATCGACCTGGTGCCGAACCACACCTCGGACGCCCACGAATGGTTCCAGGCCGCGATCGCGGCCGGAACCCGGCGCCCCGGAGCGGCAGCGCTACCTGATCCGCGACGGCAGTGGCCCCAGCGGTGAGCTGCCGCCGAACAACTGGCGGTCGCTGTTCGGCGGCGAGGGGTGGTCGCGGCTGCAGCGTCCGGACGGAACTCCTGAGCAGTGGTACCTGCACCTGTTCGACACCCACCAGCCTGACCTCGACTGGAACACCGAGGCCGTCCGGGAGGGCTTCGACGACATCCTGCGGCACTGGCTCGATCTGGGGGTGGACGGCTTCCGGGTGGACGTCGCACACTCGCTGATCAAGGCCAACGGCCTGCCTGATGAGGACGCGACGATCGACAGGAGCTACTTCAACCTGGGACCGATGTGGGACCAGGATGGTGTGCACGACATCTACCGCCGCTGGCGCAAGGTGCTGGAGGAGTACGACGGCGACCGGGTCCTGGTGGCCGAGGCCTGGGTCCCGGATCCGGAACGCCTGGCCCGTTACGTCCGGTCCGATGAGATGCACCAGGCGTTCAACTTCGACTTCCTGACCTCGGCGTGGGACGCAGCCAGTTACCGCAAGGTGATCACAGAGACGATGGCCGCCAACGCTGCCGTCGGCGCACCTACCACCTGGGTACTGAGCAACCACGACGTGGTGCGCCACGCCACCCGCCTGGCCCGCGAGGATCCCTCCGACACCGGGGGCATCGCCGCCACCGACCCGCAGCCCGATGCTGCCCTGGGGTTGCGGCGAGCCCGCGCGGCGACGCTGATGATGCTGGCGCTGCCCGGGTCGGCATACCTGTATCAGGGCGAGGAGCTGGGGCTGCCGGAGCACACCGCCGTCCCGGACCACCTGCGCCAGGACCCGATCTGGTTCCGCTCGGGGCATCAGGAGGTGGGACGGGACGGCTGCCGCATCCCCATGCCGTGGGTAGTGAATGCGCCTGGAGCGGGGTTCTCCCCGAACGGGCAGACCTGGCTGCCGCAGCCAGACTCCCTACGCGTCCCTGGCCGCCGACCAGCAGGGTCGGGGTGCCGGGGTCGACCTGGACGATGTACCACGACGCCCTGCGGCTTCGCCGCGAGCTCGGACTGGGCGCAGGCGGGCTGGCCTGGGTGGATGCGGACGATCACGTCGTCGCCTTCGACAACGGACCGGTGCGGGTGCTGGTCAACGTGGCGGGGTCCCCGGTCCCGCTTCCGGATGGCGAAGTGCTGCTGGCGAGCACTGACGTCGCCGATGTGCTCCCGGCTGATGCCGCGGTCTGGCTCCGTCGCTGAGACGTGGGACGCGAAGGCCCGGCTCGGGTGAAAACCCTGAGCCGGGCCTGTGTCATCAGCGGTATGGCAGCGCCAGACGAGGGCTTCACCCGGAACCGCCCGTAGTGAACCGCACCTGAAGGTTCAGCCGTGAAGATGCGGGCGGCCTCCTGGGTCTCGCCGAGACGCTGCAGGGCATCCGACAGGCGCTCCACCTGGCCGCTCAGCGAGTCGATCTGCTCCTCCAGGGCCAGGATGCGCCGGATCCCCTCCAGGTTGATGCCCTCACCCTGGCTGAGATGCTGGATGTGACGGAGTTTCGCGACATCCTTCAGGGAGTAGCGCCGCCCTCTCCCACGCGACCGTTTTCGGGACGACGAGCCCCAGCCGGTCATAGCCGCGCAGGGTCTGCGGGTGCATGTCGGCCAGCTGCGCCGCCACCGAGACCGGGAAGACCGGCGCCTCGGGGTCGAACGCCTGGGGCAGGTTCTGAGCCATGTCAGCCTCCAAACAGCGCAGCCCGCGGGTCTTCCTGGCCTGCCTTCTCGGCGTACTCCTGCAGCGCGTTCTTGGCTGCATCACTGAGGGTGCTCCGGAACCTTCACCTGGATGGTGACGAGCAGGTCACCGACGGTGCCGTCCTTCCTCCTGACGCCTTTTCCCACGCACCCGGAGAGTGCGTCCGTTGCGGGTGTTCGGCGGCACGCGTAGCTTCACCTGGGGCCCTGGAGCGTCGGGATCTGGATGTCAGCTCCCAGCGACGCCTCCGCGAAGGTCACAGGTACGGTGATGGTCAGGTTGTTGCCCCTGCTGGCCGAACAGCTTGTGGGGTGCGACGTGCACGGTGACGTAGAGATCACCGGCAGCTCCACCGTTCTGGCCGGCCACGCCCTTGCCCTTGATGCGGATCCGCTGCCCGTCGGTGACCCCGGCGGGAATACGGACGTTCACGGTGTTCGTGGACTTGCCGCGACCGGTCCCATCACATGCCGGGCAGGGGTTCGTCAACCAGCAGCCCGCGGCCACGGCAGTCGGTGCAGGGCTCACTCATCGAGAACACCCCGCCTGCGGTGGAGCTGCGCATCCCAGAGCCGTCACACCCGGGACACACCTTCGGCAGCGTCCCAGGCTTGGCCCCAGTCCCACGGCAGGCGGAGCAGGCCTCGTCGGAGACGGTACGCATCCCGACGGTGCTGCCCTCGACAGCCTGCTCGAAGGTGAGATTCGCCTCCCCTCAATGTCGGCGCCACGTCTCGGCCCACGCTGGGAGGAACGCCGTGACCCTCCTGAGGAGCCCCCGCCGAAGAGGTTGCCAAACAGGTCTCCGAAGCCGCCCTGGGCCCCTCCCGCGTTGCGGAACAGGTCCTCGAAACCAGCTGTGCCCTCGCCTGTGCTGCTGCGTCCGAAACGCGTCCCGGCACCACCGAACAGACTGCGTGCCTCGTCGTATTCCTTGCGTTTCTCCGGGTTGGAGAGCACGTTGTTGGCCCTCGGAGGCCTCCTCGAAGCGTGCCTCAGCGGCCTTGTCCCCAGGGTTGGCGTCCGGATGGTTGTCCCGGGCGATCTTCCGGAAAAGCCTTCTTGATCTCCTCGGCGCTGGCTTTCTTGTCCACGCCGAGAACCTTGTAATGATCCTTCTCTATCCAGTCCTTGGTGCTCACTCATCGCCTCTCAATGTGCAGGGGGCCGGCGCCACTGCCCCGACCCCATCCGTGGGCTCAGCCCTGCTTCGGATTGGCGACAGCGACGCGCGCCGGCCGGATCACACGGTCACGCAGCTGGTATCCCGGCTGAATGACCTGCGAGACCGTCGTGACGGTGACCTCCTCTTCCAGGGGCACCTCCATCAGGGCCTCGTGACGGGTTGGGTCGAAACGGTCGCCGACGTCACCGAAGGCGACCAGACCATGCCTGGCTGCCACCTTCTCCAGCTCGTCGGCCACCATTTTGAAGCCGCCGTCCAGGTCCCCATGGGACTTGGCCAGCTGAATCGCGTCGAGCACCGGCATCAGGTCGGCCACGACGGCCTCGATTCCCAGCTGCCGGGCCAGCGCCCGGTCGCGGTCCACACGCTTCTTGTAGTTGACGTATTCAGCCTGGAGACGCTGCAGATCGGCGGTCCGCTCAGCTGCGACGATCTTCCAGTCGGGTGTCTCTTCACTCACCTCTTTGCTTTCCTTGGCCTCGGCCGCGGCAGGCTCACCGTCGGCGAGGCCGAGGCGGCTGACTCGACAACCGCCTCGGCCTCCTCCTGACCTCATCGGGGGTGGGGTCCTCGCTCACTTGGAGTCCCTCGTCATCCACGATCTCGGCATCGACGACATCATCCTGAGCCTCACCGCTGGCTGCCTCCGACTCACCGCCGGACTGCTGCTCGGACTGGGCCTTGGCCTGGGCTGCGGCGTACATGGCCTGGCCCATCGCGGCGGCCTTGGTGTTGAGGTCCTCGATGGCGGACTTCACCGCATCGTTGTCCTCACCCTTCAGGGCCTCCTTCAGCTTGTCGACGGCCTCGACAACCGGGGCCTTGACGTCGTCGCCGATGCTCTCGGCGTTCTCGCTGAGCAGCTTCTCGGTGCGGAACACCAGGGCGTCGCCCTCGTTGCGCATCTCGACGGTCTCACGGCGCTTGCGGTCCTCCTCGGCGTGGCTCTCGGCCTCGCGGACCATGCGGTCGATGTCCTCCTTGGCCAGCGCGGAGCCACCGGTGACGGTCATCGACTGCTCCTTGCTCGTGGCCAGGTCCTTCGCGTGGACGTGGACGATGCCGTTAGCGTCGATGTCGAAGGTGACCTCGATCTGCGGAACCGAACGCGGGGCCGGCAGCAGGCCCGTCAGCTCGAAGTTGCCCAGCGACTTGTTGTCGCGGGCGAACTCGCGCTCACCCTGATAGACCTGGATCATCACCGCGGGCTGGTTGTCCTCGGCGGTGGTGAACACCTCGGAGCGCTTGGTCGGGATGGTGGTGTTGCGCTCGATGATCTTGGTCATCACACCGCCCTTGGTCTCGATGCCGAGGCTCAGGGGGGTGACGTCAAGCAGCAGCACATCCTTGACCTCGCCCTTCAGCACACCGGCCTGCAGGGAAGCGCCCAGCGCCACGACCTCGTCGGGGTTGACGCCCTTGTTGGGCTCTTTGCCACCGGTCAGCTCACGGACGAGATCGGCGACAGCGGGCATGCGGGTGGAGCCGCCGACAAGCAGCACCTGGTCGATCTTGTCGACGCTGGTGTTGGCGTCCTTGATGACGGTGTTGAACGGCTTCCGGCAACGGTCCAGGAGGTCCTGGGTCATCCGCTGGAACTCAGCGCGGGTCAGCTTCTCGTCAAGGTGCAGCGGGCCGGCCGCGGAGGCGGTGATGTACGGCAGGTTGATGGTGGTCTCAGAAGCCGACGACAGCTCGATCTTGGCGCGCTCGGCAGCCTCCTGGAGACGCTGGCGGGCCATCTTGTCCTGCGAGAGATCGACGCCGTGCTTGTTCTTGAACTGCGTCACCAGCCACTCGACGATCTTAGCGTCCCAGTCATCGCCACCGAGGCGGTTGTCACCGTTGGTGGCCTTGACCTCGAAGACGCCGTCGGCGATGTCGAGGAGGGAGACGTCGAAAGTGCCGCCACCGAGGTCGAAGACCAGGACGGTCTGCTCTTTGTCGCCCTTGTCCAGGCCATAGGCGAGGGCCGCGGCGGTGGGCTCGTTGATGATGCGGTCGACGGCCAGGCCCGCGATCTCACCGGCCTCCTTGGTGGCCTGGCGCTCGGCGTCGGAGAAGTAGGCGGGGACGGTGATGACGGCGTTGGTGACCGCCTCACCCAGGTATGCCTCGGCGTCGCGCTTCAGCTTCTGCAGCACGAAGGCTGAGATCTGCTGTGGACGGTAGTCCTTGCCGTCGATGTCCACCTTCCAGTCGGTTCCCATGTGCCGCTTGACGGAGCGGATGGTGCGGTCGGGGTTGGTGACGGCCTGACGCTTCGCCACCTCGCCGACGAGGACCTCGCCGGAGGGAGTGAAAAGCCACCACGGAAGGCGTGGTACGAGCACCCTCCGCATTGGGGATGACGGTGGGCTCGCCACCTTCCAGGACGGCGACGACTGAGTTGGTGGTGCCGAGGTCGATGCCTACTGCACGTGCCATAGGGGTATCTCCTGATTCATTGTGCGGTTACCGCGTGCTTGTCAATCCTGATCCCCTTGAGCGGGGCAGGCTCAACTATGCCACAGGACAAGCAGGTCGGCAAGTCGGGTTGAGCCGCACCGACTCAACCCGGGTTACTTCAGGGATAACCCCGAGTCGCAAACCCTTGTGTCCTTCCTGAGAATCCCCTTAGAGTCGAGTTGTCCCGGGGAGGGTAAACCAAAGCCTAGAGCTGGCATTAGTTAAGGAGCTCACGTTGAAACGTTCAAAGCTACGCACAGGGAGTGGGAGCGGTCTCAGCCCCTATTGGTGGCATTTACGGCCTTCCCAGCCCACGCGGATGATGCAAGCACCCCTCCGCAGGACGCCACCCCCCAGGCCGAGGCCACTCAGCCTGCAGCGGGCGCGTCCAACAAGGCCACAGCCGAAGAGCTGCAGACCATGCTCGACGACATGACGAAGAAGAACGACATAGATCTGAGTTATGGAGCCAAGAACCCGGCCGGGCCGCCTCACAGGGCCCGGACGAGTTTTGATGGGTAATGATGCGCGGGGCAGCAGCGCCCCCAGTTACTGGTCCGACAACCTGAAGCGCCCAGACCTGGCCGGTGACAAGTACTGGGAGGCCATTAACCCGTGGATGTACATCACCCCCAGCAAGGACAATGCCGCCACCAACACCCGCGTCGAGCTCAGCCAGATCAAACTGAACGTCCTGCGCCGCTCCACCAACCAGTGGGGAGACGATCAAGGTCAGCAAGGTTGAGGGCGACCTCTACAAGCCAAGCCTGGCGGGGAACTCTGTCAAGAAGCCCGACGTGCGCGACGGCGAGAACGGCAGCATCCAGGTGATGCAGGATCCCCAGTTGCTGTTCCATGGCTGGGGTGGAGAAATGAAGTTTGACACCAAGGACATCCTGGCCGTGCAGACCCAGGTTCAGGCACGCCTGGTGGTCAATGACCAGGCAAAGCCCGACGACCGGAGCAAAGGCGCAGCTGCTGGTGCAGGTCGGCACCGACTACTACCCCCAGGTCGGCACACGCGTGACAGATCCGCTGCTGCAGACAAAGGATGGCAGCGGCGCCTACTTCCCCGGCGTTGGCCTCTCCAGGGCGAAGCTGGTCACCAATGACTGGCAAACGTTCAGCTTCACCACCGTCGATGCCCCTGGCGTCGTGCATGAAGGTAAGCATGGCAACGCTGTCTCCATCACGGCTGACCAGCTGCGCAACAACCCGCCGCCGTCCTGGCTGCCGGGTCAGCCCGCCAAGAAGTGAGGGCAGGGTGACGGCGAAGGGCAACCCGTCGCTAGACGGCATCCTCCGCTGAGCACCTCACCTTTGGAAGGGGAGCAACCACAGGGTTGCTCCCCTTCGTCGTTTCCTGCCGCCAACGTCTGTCCACCACGGCGCACCCCGGTCGGCCATCTTCAGGACCACCCCACAATGATCACTGACGTCCTCAGCGCAGCCTCTTGACGCGGCCTCCAGGGACTCCTAGAGTCAGGCCCGCCACTGGGGGTAGAGCACCAGAGTCAGAGCCGACTAGCAGCTAAGGAGCCGGAATGAAGCTTTCGACATTACACACAGGACTGGGAGCGCTCTCAGCATTGCTCCTGGCTTTCACTGCTTTCCCCGTACACGCTGATGAGCCTCCCTGCTCCCCCGGGTATCGTCACCGCCCCGAAGTTCGCCGAGGACGGGAAGACGATCCGCGTGGGCCGCTCCGTCGAGCGGGTCGTCGGTGATTACGGGAATGCCCAGACCATCGAGGTCTTCCGGCTCCGGGACGGACAGCCGATCCCCGACAGCGGGTCGGCGTTCTACACGCCCGTACCGGAGGACTTCGGCCACCAGCTGGTCTATGCCGAGCGTGCCCGCGACCCACAGACCGGCGCCGAGGTCACCGCCCACAGCGACCCCGTCACCGTGCTGTCGGTGCAAGGAGACCTGACTCCCCCGACGCCCGATGCACCAGTGACGACGTCGCCCGACAAGGCCACGGCCGACGAGATGCAGACCATGATCGACGACATGGAGAAGATGAACGACGTCGACTTGCGGCGCAACGAAGACGACCAGGGAGGCCGCTACACGGGTCCCGGCCACGTCGTCATGGGAAACGAGGCGCGCGGAACCAACGCCCCCGGCTACTGGCAAGACCAGCTCGTCCATCGCGACCTGATCAGCGACAAGTACTGGCAGGCTGTCAACCCGTGGATGTACATCACGCCCGGCAGAGCCAATGCCGCCACGAATACCCGCGTCGAGCTCAGCCAGATCAAACTGAACATCCTGCACCGCTCCACCAACCAGTGGGAGACAATAGAGCTTCGCAAGATCGAGGGAATGCTCTACCCGTGGAGCCTCCGCGGCAAAGACGTGAAGGAAGCCAACCTGCGCGACGGCCAGAACGGCAGCATCCAGATGCTGCAGGATCCCGACATGTTGTTCCACGGCTGGGGCGGAGAGATGACCCTATGACACCAAGGACATCCTGGCCGTGCACGCCCAGGTTCAGGCGCGCCTGGTGGTCGACGACCAGGCGAAGGCCGACGATCGCGACAAGGCACAGCTACTGCTGCAGGTCGGCGTCGACTATTACCCCGTCATCGGCATGCGTGTCGATGATCCGCTGCTGGAGATGAAGGACGGCGGCGGCTACTTCCCCGACGCTGGGCTGTCCAGAGCCAAGTTGATCAGCAACGACTGGCAGACATTCAATTTCATCAATGTGGACGTCGCCAAGCAAGAGCCGGGCGGCTCAATCACCGTCGCCCAGTTGCGTGACAACCCGCCACCGTCCTGGCCGGTGCCGGGCCAGCCCGCCACCCCGGCGCAGCCCACGCCGGCACCCCACCGCTGCGACCGAGCCGAGGGTCCATCATGTCGAAACCAGGTCTACCGAAGACCGGCAGCTGACGGCACAGTACCCGGCAACTCTGAGGGGCCCAGCGATCTGGCTGGGCCCCTCGTCTGTCTTCTAAATCATCACGATGCCACTGCATAACCTGAGGGACTCATCACCATCCACAGCGACAGCGAGCGAAAACGGGTGGATTGGTGACGCCGAAGTCAGCGCCGCCGCTTAATTGACTATTGCGGTTTTTGCAACTTCACAGTGGTGCCGCCCCAGAAGTTGAAGCCCCTGATGATCACGGTGCCGTTCGACCCATCCCCATGGGCCTTCCTACTGATGGCGACCCCAGCCATGATACTGGTGCTCTGGTCGATGACCCTGACGCCAGGCGGCACATAAACCACGTGCCCTCCCATGATCGAGCTCAAAGTCAGCTCGACCTCCACCCCAGGGGCCCATGGCGTTTTTCAACGTAGATCTCGTTACCGCCCCAGAATGCCTTGCTGACGAGCGTGGGCCTACCGCGGTCCAGATGAATCACCTTGCCACTCATGAAGGCGAACTCGGTAATCTCCTCGCCGCTAGGGGCAAACACTGGAGCCGCTGGAGCGCTCACAGGAGCTATGGCGTTGGGACCCGCCCCGGTGCCGATAGGCAGATCCTCGACGAGACCAGACAAATCGTCGCTGTATCGCGCCTTGAGGCACATCTGCTGCCGGTCGTTGAACTCCTCATTGTCGAGCTGGCCTGCCGCGTAGGCATCCCGGAGGACTTCAAGCACACTGTCACGTTCGGCGTCACCGATGCGCATCCGCACCTGGGCTGGCTGTTCGGGAAGGCTATCTGACATAGACTAAATTCTACGACGCACAGCCACTGCGCCACCATGGCAGCAGGGCTTTGAGAATGTGATTCTCAGCGATTCTGTCCTGGCGTCGGGGTCGACAGTTCACCGGCGGGGGCAGGCTTGCGTGAGGCGGGCATCAGCCCAGGCGCCACTTTAAGAAGGAAGCCCCGGGTAGACCTACGACACGCGGCACCGGGTCTTGGCCGCCGGCAGGGCAGACCCAGCAGCGGCATTTGCCACAGCAGGCAGGATGGGAGCAGGTCCTCGCGTTGGGACACTGGATCAAGGATCGCCGGTAGGTGGCTGGTCAGGTGCCGTCATGGTAAAGCCCGGCCAGGAGGCGCTCTGGCGGTGTGCCGACGGCGCTCCCGGCCAGGGACGGTGCATGGTGTGCTGCGCTTGGCCGATCCCTTACACCAGGATTGCTAAGGACGAATACGACTTCACGGACGGGAGGCAATCGTGTGCATGCAATCGCTTCTTGATGACTCACTTGCGGAAATCCAGCGGTACCGTACCTACGGCGGGTGGAGTGTGCAACGCCCTGAATATGGCACGCTCGGCCGCTTCGACCCGGCGATGACCTGGCTGCTGCCCGACGGCAGGACCTTCGCCCTCACTCTGCGGCTCGACCGCGCCGCTTACCAGCTCTACCGGGAAGCTGAGGTGCCACACGACCAGGCCCTCCACAACTCGCTGCTGTGCGGGTCGTGGGCCGGGCTGCACAACGCCCCCGGACTCGGGACGTGGGAGATGGAGTTGCGGGCCCCAGCGTCCGACCGGGTGGAGCTCGTCGCCATGCTCTGGCCCGAGGACGACCAGGAGTGGCCACTCGGCGAGATCAACTTCGTCGAGGGGCGGGTGGGCACCGGATCGACCATGACCAATCTGCACTGGCCCGACCCAGCCACCGGCCAACCCGCCCACGACCCAGAGGACATCGCCATAGACGTGACGCAGTGGCACCGCTACCGCATCGAGATCACCACCACCGGGGTGCGGTGGCTGGTAGATGGAAGGCTGCGCCGAGAGCTCGTCACCGACCATGCCCCGCACGACGTACCCATGCACTTCGTCGTCCAGTGCGGAGTCAACCCCGCGATCCATGAAGACTGGCATGACGACCTCGAATGGGAGCAGACCATCCTCTTCCGGCCACTCACCGCTCCCGGAGTACCCCTCTATGACGAAGGCTAAATCACGGCCTCAGTCCCATGGCATCAAAATTGCGACCCATTCACCCACTAGGAAATTCACAATACATTCGTATGGCAATTCGTCCAGAACGTCCTAAAGTCAGCCTCCCCCGGCACCCAGCGGCCCAGCGAGTAGGGATGCACATTCAGGATAATCACCGCCGAAGCGTGGCTGCGTAAACCAGCCGCTACCCTTGAAGCCCCCCAACACCACCCAGGGATTCAGCATGCCCAGATAATGACCCAATACCATGAAAAACGCCCCCGACGGAAAAGGTCGGGGGCTTTTTGTTGCTTTGACTAGGAGGTTTGCGGAAGATCTACATCAACATAGCCTTTTTCAGTGAACCCGTAGCTCCACTGCAGGGTGAAAGTCTGGCCAGGATTGATACCGAAGCAGACCTTCCAGTCAAGCGTCTTTCCCGGCGCAATGTCGGCGGTCGGAAAGTCACAGGAGCCGCCACTGTCGATTACTTTCTGCGCCTCGCTGTTCCCGGAGGTCCCTTGGAAGCGGATCAAGAACGGATTGACTGGCTCACTCCCGCCGTTGGTGAACGAGACCGGGAAGAGAACGAAGGCGTCCGCCCCTTCGGTTCCCCGCCGCAGTCGAGGTTGGCTTGTATGGCTCCGGTGTACCCACCGTGAGACTTCCGCCATCCTTGAGTTTGTACGGCTGGCCGATCGCGAACTTGCCTGAGTCGGCGTTCTGCGTATTGGTCGATGGCTCACCCTCCACGGAACCGCTGTCCAGAAGATCAGGCTCTGCTGATGCCGTGACCGTGGGCTGCGACGAAGCTGTCGACGAGTTCCCACGCGATGCGGAGCCAAGCCCGAAGCCAATCAGCAAGGCGACCACGCCGATGAACACCGAGGACTTCCACCACGGCTTCTTGACAGGGCTTTTGCAGTCGGCGGCATCGGAACGCCCATTCCTGCCGGCTGCTGAATATTTGGGTGCGATTCTTGGGACACCCTTCTTCCCTCCCTCGCGCGGACTCTGCCACGCTCCCAAGAGGCTCTACCGTGAGCCTCGACGAGGAAAAAATAGTCGACCATTCGTATGATACGCAAGTCGGGAATCAGGGTGGTCAATAGTTAACTATCGATTGCTATTTCATTCTCCTTCAGAGGTCGGTTCTGCCAAAGGCAGAATGATCTCTATCGAGCCCAAACCAAGGCTTGGCACTCCATCCGGAAACCCGAAAATCGCATCAAGCAACGCGGCATTGGCGGTGGCCGCGTCGCCCGCGGCATCCTTCAGTTTGCTGGACATGTCACTGATTGAGCAATTGCCTACCGTCATGTCGCACTCCTTTACTTGCAGCCGATGCAACTCCCAGGCGGTAGCGCGCCGCACATTCTCGTTAGTCGCTTCGGTTTGCTCTTGATGCGTGTCCTTTTGCGCGTAGAGCTTGGTGGCCAAGGGCAACCCAGCGCCAGGGCATCCAGGAGACTCTCAAAGTCGCAGTTGCAGCAAGGCAGCCGCCCCAGTCGGCTTGGCATCGTCCAGCAGGCGCTAACGCCGAGCATGCTGATCCCTCCCAAGCTTCCAAAGAAGGATTCTATGGCCCCGCGCTCCGCCCGGTACGGTTTCGGTACGACCCACCCTGGCCCAGACAGCGCTTTGCCTAGTCAAAGCGGTAGGCGAGACACTCTGGGCGTCTTCTCCGTTTGACCGCACAGTGTCCCAGAGATTCCACCTGGCATCCTGGACAAGCACTGACCCTTGGAGCCGCCCACGGGAATCGAACCCGTGACCTACGCTTTACGAGAGCGTCGCTCTGCCTACTGAGCTAGGGCGGCAGCGCCAACAAACTATAGCCGCCCCAGCCGACTGCTACGAAATCTGCCGTCTGCGATGGGGCGCTTGGCTCTCCGTCGCGCGGCTTCCCCTCAGGGTTCACCCTGAACCTCACCCCAGATCTTGCCTAAATCTAAAAATTACTTTAGACAATGGAAAGGTTCAGTTACCATTGCCGCATGATCAACCCTGACCTGAGTTCCATACTGGACGACCTAGCAGCCGGGCGCATCGACACGGCCGAGGCGAACCGGCGTATATCCGCCCTCAAGACAGACACCGGCAGCGAATCCGGCTCCGGTCCGAGACAAGAAGAAGCCCCCAAGGGCAAACCGGGCGGCCTGACCTGGGTGGCCATCACGGCCGTCGGGCGCCGCGTACGCATTGAGGGCGACCCATCGGTCTCTACCCTGTCGGTGGAAGGCCCGCATGTGCTGCGCCGCAACGGCGAGACGATGGAGGTCAGCTCCACCGGCGAGTTCGGCCCCAGCTTCAACGGTTTCTCCCTCATCCGCCCACCCCGGAGCCTCGAAGACCTTCGCGACATCGGCCTCGGCAAGGAACTGCTCATAAAGGTGAACCCGAAGCTAGTCGTCGACGTCGAAGCGACAACAGGCGGGGTGCGCAGCACCGGGGTCCCCCGGCTGGGCAGGATCAGAGTGACTGCCGGCGGCTGCCACCTGAGCGACGTCACCGAGGTCGCCGACCTACTGAGCCAGGCTGGCGGCGTCACCGTCGAGGGCCCAATCAGCCTGGGCCGCTCCAGGCTGAAGGTCGAGTCCGGCTCCCTGACCCTGATCCTCAAGCCCGGTTCCAGCGTCATGGTGCATGCCGACGCGAAGTTCGGGCATGTGCGCTGGCCGGAGGACAATGGGGGCGCCGACGAGGTGGTCTTCGGGAACGGTTCCGCCAGGTGCGACCTGACCGTCGTCATGGGACTCGCCACGGTCAAGAGCGAGGTGGTCGCATGACCTCCGCCCTGTACCACGCGCCCGCCGAGTGCCCCGTCTGTGGGGACGACCTGATCATCATCCGCAAAGGCTGCATGCACTGCGGGTCGGAGCTTGCGGGCGAGTTCGCATCCTCACCATACGATCGTCTTGATACTGCCGAGCATGAGCTGCTGCGCGTATTCCTGACCTCCCGCGGGAACCTGCGTGAGGTGGAGAAGCACCTCCAGGTGTCATACCCGACGGCCCGCGCCCGCTTCGACGCGCTGCTGGTCAAACTGGGAATGAACCCCGAGGCCCAGCCTGCTGAGCCCTCTCCTGAAAGCCCCACCGACCAGGACACCCCTCCGGGAAGGATGCCCCGCCGGGCAAGATAACCAAGACAACAACACGACAACCGCCACCCCGCAGGAGCAGATCCTGGCGCGAGTGGCGGCTGGTGAGATCAGTACCGAGGTTGCGGCTCAACTGATCGCAGGACTGGGCTGAGCCTCTTTTAGGAGGTGACCTTCTTGATGGTCACCGAGATGGTGCGACCATTGGGTGCCGCGTAGCTGACCTCGTCGCCTACGCGGTGCCCGAGCACAGCGGCTCCCAGCGGGGACTGTGGGGAGACGGCCTGGTCGATTGAGGGCATCGGTGCCGAGGATCTCCCTCGACCCGAGCAGGAAGGTATCGGTGTCGTCATCGTCGCCGAAGAAGGCGACGGTGACGATGCGGCCGGGGCTGACCTCGTCGGGATCGCCCTGGGCCTCGCCCACCTGGGCACGCCGCAGCAGATGCTCCAGCTGCCGGATGCGCCCCTCCATCTGTCCCTGCTCCTCACGAGCGGCGTGATAACCACCGTTCTCGGAGAGGTCACCTTCCTCGCGGGCAGCGGCGATCCTAGCTGTCACCTCAGGGCGGCCCACGGTCTTGAGCTGGGTGAGCTCGGCCTCCAGCTTGTCGTAAGCCTCCTGTGTGAGCCACACCGTTTCGGAATTGGTTTCGGACATCCCGACATGCTATCACCGGCTTTTTTTCAATCCAACCTGAACCAGATTCGGCAGCTCCGGTAGCCACCCGCAAGAATGTCTTCCATGACCTCGTACCCCAAGGGCCCATTGCGCCTCTTGCACGTGCACGCCCATCCCGACGACGAGTCGAGCAAGGGCGCCGCCACCACCGCCAAGTATGTGGCTGAAGGCGTCGAGGTCATGGTCGCGACCTGTACCGGCGGCGAACGCGGCGACATCCTGAACCCGGCCCTGGCCGGCGACCCCGAGATCATGGCCGATCTTCCCAGGATACGGGCCGCCGAGATGGCCCGCGCCGGCGAGATCCTGGGCATCAAGCAGGTATGGCTTGGATTCACCGATTCCGGCCTACCCGAGGGCGATCCCCTACCGCCGCTTCCCGAGGGCTGCTTCGGCGCTGCAGGACGTCGCCGAGGCAGCCGGACGGCTGGTCAAGGTGATCCGCGACTTCCGCCCGCATGTCGTCACCACCTACGACGAACGCGGCGGATACCCACACCCCGACCATGTCCAGTGCCACCGGATCACCGTAGAGGCCTTCAAGGCGGCGGCCGATCCATCGCTGTGGCCTAAGCACGGTCCGGCCTGGCAGGGCCGCGAAGCTCTATTACCACATGAGCTTCCACCGGCGCCGGTTCGCGGCGTTGGAAGCGCTGATGCACGAACAGGGGTCTCTCCCCACGACACCAGCCCCAACCAACGACGAGGACCCCTTCTCGGACGGGCCGCCTGACCATCTTCGTCAACTGCGCCCAGTACTTCGGAGTGCGCGACGAGGCCCTACGGGCACACGCCACGCAGATCGACCCCAACGGTCCATGGTTCGCCGTGCCGCTGGCCATCCAGCAGGCAGGCTGGCCAACCGAGGACTACCAGCTGGTGATCTCGAAGGTGCCGACGATGATCCCAGAAGACGACCTGTTCACCGGTCTGAGGGATGTGCCCCTGGTACCGGAGTTCGTTATCTGACGCACCAGGGCATCACACGACTCGTCTGACCGCGGGATCCTTGCTGTGAAGGAATTTGGCTGCCAGCACGCCGCCGATGGCACCGCCCAGATGCCCTTGCCAGGACACCCCTGGGTCGGTGGGCAGGATACCCAGCAGGGTGGAGCCGTAGAAGAAGAACACCGCAACTGACAGCACAATCTCCCAGATGTTGTGCGTGAAGAAACCACGCACCAGCAGGTAGGCGAGATACCCGAACACCAGGCCCGAGGCACCCAGCGTGATGGTGTGGGGCGAGGGCAATCAGCCACACGACCAGGCCCGAGGTCGCAATGCTGGTGAGCGTGACCGCAAGCCAGCGTCCCGGCCCTGCCAGCCACGTGAGCAGGCCAAGGATCAGGAACGGCACCGAGTTGCTGATCAGGTGTGGATAGCCGGAGTGGAGCCAAGGCGCGGTGAGGACGTGCGGTATCGATCCAAGCTGGCGGGCAACGATCCCGAACTGGTCGAGGGCGTGGAACGACGCGCTGTCGATGATCTCCAGCACCCACATGAGGGCGAGCAGCCCGCCGACGACCACGAGTCCAGGCTTGAAGCCTTCGAGGGAACGACGATCGGCAAAAGTCTGGGTGCTCATACCCCCAGTGTCCCAGCGAACACAAGAGCTCCCCGTAGGCCCCGCGCCTGGGTCCTTGAACGTTATGGTTCCGCGTTGATATTCGCCATAGGCTGTCAGCCCCCGCGCCCGGGGTCCCTGGCCCACGTCATCGACGCCCCGGATCTCCCAGCAGCCAGGTGCCCAAGGACAAGAGCATGGTCACGGAGCCTCTAAGCTTGGCCGTCATGGCTAACCGACTGGCTGACTCCCCCAGTGATCATCTCCTCCAGTACGCCCACCAGCCGGTGGACTGGTGGCCCTGGGGTTCCGAGGCCCTGGCGCATGCCGCCGAGCTGGACCGCCCAGTCCTGCTGAGCATCGGCTACGCGTCATGTCACTGGTGTCACGTGATGAGCCATGAGTCGTTCGAAAACCCAGAGACCGCGGAGTTCATCAACACGCACTTCGTCCCCGTCAAGGTGGACCGGGAGCAGCAGCCGGTGCTGGACCAGGTCTTCATGACGGCCACGCAGCTCATGAATGAAGGAGCGGGTGGCTGGCCACTGACGGCCTTCCTCACACCCGACGGCCGCCCATTCTTCACCGGCACCTATTTCCCGCCCGAGCCGCAACCGGGCCGGCCGTCGTTCCGCCAGGTGCTGCAGGCCCTGGCCGAGACGTGGGAGTCGGACCGGCAGACGCTGGTCGCGGGGGCTGATGTGGTCGCTGGCCACCTGGCTGCGCTGTCCGCCGCTCCTCTGGCCGGCACGGCGCCTGAGGTGCATGCCGCCATCGACACGATCGGCGCCGACTTCGACCTGATCCACGCCGGCTTCGGCACCGCCCCGAAATTCCCGTCCGCGACGGTCCTCGACGCCCTGCTGGTGCGCGGCGACGCACAGAGCCTGGAGCTGGCGCAGCGCACCCTGGAGGCGATGGCGCGGCGGCATCCACGACCAGGTCGGCGGCGGTTTTCACCGCTACGCGACCGATCCGGGCTGGGTGATCCCCCACTTCGAGAAGATGCTGGACGACAACGCCCTGCTGCTGGGCACCTACATCCGGGGGTGGCGGCGCACAGCCGACCATGACGAGGACTGCGCGCCCTGCTGGAGCGCACCGCCTACGGCATCGCGGGTTTCCTGGAGCGCGAGCTGCGCGACGAGAAGCGCCTTCATGGCAGGCCTGGACGCTGACTCCTGCGACATCCGGGGCGCCGTCTTCGAGGGCATCCACTACCTCTGGACCCCGGAGCTGCTGTTCGACGCCCTAGGCGATGAGGACGGCGACTGGGCCACCCAGGTCTTCCACGTCACCGCGGGCGGCACCTTCGGGGAGGGCCTGTCGACGCTGCAGCTGCGCGGCCGTCCTGATCTCGACCGCCTCGCCGAGGTCTCAGCGAGGCTGCTCACGGAGCAGGGACACCGGTTCCGGCCTGCCACGGACCGCCTCGTCGTGACGGCGTGGAATGCGCTGGCGATCTCGTCGTTGGTCACAGGCGCCCTCATCTGGAATGAACCGCACTGGCTGGACCTGGCGCTGGACACCGCCCGCTACCTGGCAGAGGCCCACCTGGCTGGCGGGGAGCTGCGGCACTCCTCACTGGCAGGACAGGTCAATCCGCAGGCCGCCACAGCCGAGGACCACGGCACTCGCCGATGCTTTCGCCATCCTGGCCGGAGCCACGGGGGACGCTGCCTGGCTGCGTCGCGCCGAGACGCTATGCGACCGGGCGCTGGAGATTTTTCAGCGCCGAGGACGGCGGGTTCTTCGACGCGGAGGCGGGCGAGCTGTTCGTGCGTTCGCGATCCCTGACCGACAACGTCACCCCATCGGGGACGAGCGCGCTCGTGCGGGCGCTACGCCGGGTGGGGCTGATGGCCGAACACCCCGGCCTGCTGGCGCGCGCCGACGCCGCGGCCGCCACCACCTGGGCGACGGTGGCGGAGAATCCGAGATTCGCGGGGTCGGCTCTGGAGGACCTGATGGTCACCGACGAGGCGCGGCGGGGCTGCGGCCTGCGATGGTCGTCGTGTCCTCAGGGGATCCCTTCGACGAGCTGGCCCGCGCGGCCTGGCGGCTAGCCCCGGCGGGGTCGGTGATCCTGACCGCCCCGGCGGGCACCGGCGGCTTCGGCTCTTGGCTGGAGGGCCGGGAGAAGCGAGCGGTGTACGTGTGCCGGGAGATCGCTGCTTCGATCCGGTCACCGACTACACCGAGTTGAAGACCCCGCTGTGGCACCGGGTATGACCGTGGCCGGTTCGTGAGAACACGCGGCGCGGCATCGCCGCATGCGACGAGCGGTGACGCGATGGTCAGAACATCCGCGAGCCCGATCGCGACCCCATGACAGATGGCGGCTGCGATCGTGCAGGCGTGGAAGACCCTCATGGAATCCGAAGAGGCGCGGGTTGAGACGCGGGCGGCGGGTGCCGTAGGCCAGGGCCCCCAGCGAGTAGACCAGGCCACCCTGCCAGCATGAGCAGCACGACGGCCGGACCGCCGGAGGCCCAGAACTCGCCCAGCCACCCGAGGGGCCGCCCAGCCCATGGCGACATAGAGCAGTGTGTAGAGCCAGCGCGGCGCGCCGAGCCAGCAGATGCGGAACACGATCCCCACCACCGCGATGCCCCAGATCAGCGCGAGGAGAGCCCAGCGGGACGTGCCCTCCAGCAGGGTGAGGGTCAGCGGGGTGTAGGTGCCCGCTATGAAGACGAAGATGTTCGAGTGGTCGAGCCGGCGGAACACCGCCATGACCGGCTCGTCCCAGTTGCCTCGGTGGTAGGCGGCCGAGGTGCCGAAAAGCTGCACCCCGCTGAGGGTCCACACGGCGCAGCCGATGCGACCGGGCAGGGTCGGGGCGAAGGCCGTCAGCACTAGGCCCACGACCAGCAGGGCAGGCGCGAAACCCAGGTGCAGCCAGCCGCGCATCAGGGGTTTGACGGGCTGTTTCCCGGACTCTGGGACGGGACGAGTCACGAGTGCCCTCATCCCCAGGCGAGGGGGCGGCGAAAGTCCCGCTGGGCTTCCCGGAAACAGCAACCATCACAAACCTACGCTTCCGTAACTTACGCCTTCGCAGGTTACCGCGCGGCCAGGTGAATTCAAACCTCCCCATCGGTATCTGTCCGAGCTGGTGGCTAGAGTGACGCCATGGCACGCCCCCTCAATGAACTCATAGCCCCCGACTGGGCCGAGGCACTGGCTGACGTCGAGCCCCAGATCCATACCATGGGTGACTTCCTGCGCCAGGAGATCGCCGAAGGACGCAGCTATCTACCGGCAGGCGACAATGTGTTACGCGCCTTCAGTCGCCCATTGGCCGGCGTGCGGGTGCTAATCGTCGGCCAGGACCCATATCCCACGCCAGGACATGCGGTCGGGTTGTCGTTCTCCGTCGCACCCGATGTGCGCCCCATCCCCCGCAGCCTGCAGAACATCTACCAGGAGCTGAGCGACGACCTCGGCATCGCGCCCGCGCCTCATGGTGACCTCACGGCCTGGTTCGAACAGGGTGTCCTGCTGTTGAACCGGGTCCTGACCGTCTCCCCAGGCAAGGCGGGATCGCATCGCGGCAAGGGCTGGGAGGCCGTCACGACCGCCGCCATCAGCGCTCTCGCGGAGCGCGGCGGACCGCTGGTGGCGATCCTCTGGGGCCGCGACGCGCAGTCCACCCGTTCCCTGCTCGGCCAGACCCCGATCATCGCCAGCGCCCACCCGTCGCCCCTGTCGGCACGCAACGGCTTCTTCGGCTCACGTCCGTTCAGCCGCGCGAACGAGGCGCTCATCCAGCAGGGTGCCAGCCCGGTCAACTGGGACCTCAACACCCCCGCCGGCTAGACGCGACTCCCACAACGACCGGCAACGACCAGCGCCAAGCCCGGACGCCGCACAGCCGGCCAGAGGATGCCGTGAGCGGCATTTACAATGGCCGGCATGGAGATCGACGTCCTTGGGTGGCTGAGCAGCCGCAAGAACCCCCAGCCTGTGGCAGCCGGCGACGCCCTTCCCGGCCGCAGCACCCCGGTCCTCGACCCCATCCCTCAGCATGCCGTGCTCGGGCTGCGCCTGGACGAGGTCCCGGCGGGCTGTGAGGTCGCACACTTCGCCATGGGCTGCTACTGGGGGAGGAGCGGCTGTTCTGACCACCGGCGGCGTGGTCAACACCGCGGTCGGCTTCATGGGCGGCTTCACACCGAACCCCACCTATCGCGAGACCTGCACTGGGCGCACCGGCCACACGGAGACCGTGCAGGTGGTCTTCGACCCGTCGCGCGTCAGCTACGAGGACCTGCTGAGGATCTTCTGGGAGAACCACGACCCGACGCAGGGCTTCCGGCAGGGCAATGACATCGGCACCCAGTACCGCTCTGCCATCTTCCCAGCCAGCCCGGAACAGCACACGGCTGCCGTCGCATCCCGCGATGCCTTCCAGGCCCGGATGACCGAAGCCGGGTTCGGGGAGATCACCACCGAGATCACCGGCGACGCCACCTTCTACTACGCCGAGGAGGAACACCAGCAATACCTCCACAAGAATCCGGGAGGCTACTGCCCTAATCACGCCACCGGGGTCAGGTGCGGGGAACGATGACGGCGAGGGGCAAGAGGTACCCCACAGGACCGGGTCCCAGGACAACGGCCATCGGAATCGGCTGAGCCTGCTACGCATGCGCTGCTCAGGGACGGCCTTCGCACTGTAGACCCAGGCCCGGGAATTATCTTCATCCAAAAGGATGACGAGGTTCGGAAATAGGTAGTACAGCCTGCAACAGCCCGCAAACTAGACTGGACCGGTGAATTTGCGCCGCGCCATCGTCTTCGCGATGGTTGTGCTGCTCGCTGGATGCTCCTCCACCCCAGCACCGGAGCCGACCGTGACACCCTCTGCCGGCCCCTCCGGCGGCGCCAGTCCGGAGCCCAGCGCCAGCCCGTCCCCCTCGATCGCCTTCCCCGTCCCGATGAGCATCACCCAGGATCTCATCCACGGTGGGGCAGAAAACAGGTCGTGCAGCGCATGATGGAGATCACCAACAACCGCCCCGCGCTGAAATTGGACATCTCAGCCACCGAGGTGACCCTCACGGTCCTGGACGCACAGCAGAAACCGGTCACCCTGCGCTGGCGCACCAACCAGATAACACCGGTGGACTCCGACCTCGAATATCTTGAGCAGCCCACATTCCGCCCGACTGACTATCCGCTGGGCAATATCAGCGACCTGTTCGACACCGCCACCCGGATGGGTGCCACAGGAACCGACAAGATCCTGCAGATCGTCGAATACCGGCACCGCGGGGTCTACATGAGCGTCACCACCACCCCGAGACGAAGACCGTGTTCTTCGAGCGAGACGGCACGGCCGTGCGCAACCTGGGGTTCACATCGGTGGCGGACCTGAACGACGGCCTGGCCGCGGTGATCGGCGGGAGCCGGGCTGTGACGCAGATCGGTTTCGGCCCCGGCACCGGCTACTGGGCCGACCTGCCGCCAAGCAGCGGCGTGACCGAGCGGCGCATCCGCTCCGCGGCATTGCCCGTCTACTCGACCCGGCGCAACGAGGCGTCGTCGCTGACTCCCTTCGACCCGACGCAGATCAATACGCTGGTATTGGCACGTGCGGTTCAGCGGTTCAGCACCGACACAAAGATAGAGTGCAAGGTCGAGGTGGACAACCGGTACAAACGCGACAGCCCCATCATCCGCCTCGACTGCGGTGGCAGGACCCACTTCATGGATCTGGAGGGTGGCGAGTACACCGAGGACCAGCTGCGCTAACCCACAGCCAGCGCACTGATCAAGCTCGAACAGTCCCAGCGGCCGGCTTATCCGAGCAGACCCATCCGCTCTGCCTCGGCACGCAGCGACTCGCGGGCCCTGGGATGCGCGGCCTCGATGAGCCCGAGCGCCCTGGTCGCGCTGCGAAGCCCCGAAGATGCGTGCCCGGTCCTGCTCCGTGACGATCCACGCCGGCTGCAGCGACGTGGTGGGCTCTGTGAGCTTCGGCACGATGGTGGAGCGGTCGGCCTTTGGATGCCACGACTTCAACGCGATGATGGCCTGCCCGCCCGGGGAGTGCAGGGCCCCGACGATGAAGTCCGCCTGTCCACCGGTGCCGGAGATGATGCGGTCGTTGACGCGGGTGGCGTTGACAGCCCCGAAAAGATCCGCCTGCAGGGCGGTGTTGATGCTGGTCACAGCCGGCTGGGCAGCGATGTTGCCAGGGTTGTTCGTGGTCTCACAGCGCAGCAGCCGCAGCCTCGGGTTGTCGTCAGCCCAGGCATAGAGCTCCTCGGATCCGTAGGCGAAGGTGGCGGTGATGGGGTGGGTCTCGTCGAGGGCACCGGAGCGCAGCAGCCCGAAGAAACCGTCGGCCATCAGCTCGGTCCACACCCTGAGGCCGCGGCTGTTCTGCAGCGCCTGCATCACCGCCTCCGGCAGCGCGCCGATTCCGAGTTGGAGCGTGGCACCGTCGGGCACCATCGCCGCGAGCCTCTCCCCGACCGCCGCGGATTCATCGTCGATCCTGACCTCGGGCGCCACCGGCACCGGTTCGGCGATCTCGACGGCCAGGTCGATGTCGTCGACCGGCAGCACCCCGTCGCCGTGAATGAACGGCAGGGTTCTCGCTGATCTGCGCCACCAGGATCGCGCCGCGCTGTTTCGCGGCGTCAATGGCGCCTGGCAGCACCTGCACTCGATGCCGAGGCTGACCTTCCCGTCGACGACCCGCGAGGTCTGCACCGCGACGACATCCGGGGGCAGCGAGACACGGAACAGCTGGGGGGTGGTGGACAACCGCGCCGGGTAGTAGTCGACACGGGGATTCCCGCGCAACCCGGAACCGACAAAAGTGGTTTCGATCCGGACCCCCTCACGGTCCGGCAGCCTGCCGAGCCCGTTGACGATGAACAACCGGTACTCGGGGACGGCCTCGTCCAGCAATCCGAGCAGGGCACGTGGGGTGCCGAAGCTGCCCTGGGTGACGATGCGGGGGTTTCCGGGCAGCTCGGGCAGAGCAGCGGCCAGCTGCTCGGGGGCGACTATTCTCAATTCAGCCTCACAGGTCCTGGGTGTCGAAGGTGTTGCAGGAGGAAGGATTACCGGACTCGAACCCGATGCTCAACCAGCGCTGCCGCTGCTCGGAGCTGCCGTGGGTCCACGACTCGGGGTTGACGAACCCGCCCTGCTGTTTCTGGATGTGGTCGTCGCCGACGGAGCGAGCCGCGTCCGCGATGCGCAGCAGGTCGTCCTTGCTGACCGTCTTGATGGGTGAGCTGGAGTCCTTCATGATCTGGTTGAACACCACACCGGAGTAGCAGTCGGCCTGGAGCTCAAGACGTACCTGCTGCGAGTCGGCTCCGGTGCCACGCCTGACGGAACGCATCGTCCCGTCGAGGTTCTGGATGTGATGCCCGTACTCATGGGCGACGATGTAGAGTTCCGCGGCGTCCCCACCCGAGGCGCCCAGCTGTTTGAGAAGCTGCCCGACGTACGAGTCGTCGATGTAGACCGTCGAGTCACCGGAGCAGTAGAACGGTCCCATCTCCGTCTGCCCGACACCGCAGGCGGTGCTGGTCGTGCCGGAGAAGAGCTTCATCGTCCCGTAGCTGTAGTTGGACTTGGCCTTTGACCAGTAATCCTGGACCACCTTGTCGTAGAGCGCCCAGCGACACTCGCGGTTGGTGTTGACGTTGACGTCCTTCTGCCTGCAATGCTCAAGACTGTCGCCCTGCCCCGCCGCCCCCTGGGTGTTCTGGGAGCCGCCGGACCCGAGCAGATCGGAGACGTTGATTCCCAAGCTCGGCCCGACGAACACGACCAGGAGCATCAGCACGACGCCGCCCACACCGCCGCCAAGGGCCATCCGACCGCCTCGCCCGCCACCGCCTGACCCGCGCTGGATATGCGAGTCGGACAGATCCACACTGTCGCGATAGTCCATGTGCTCTACCTCCTCCTGACCGCATTAGCCCTAACCGGGCAGGGAAAACCACTGGTGGCGAACCGGCCGTCCCGCTGCAGATTGAACGTCCCACCGCAGATTGAAAGGGACACCCGCACCTCACGAAGCGAGCACCGCACGCAGGCTCTCGGCGAAGTCGCGGGCCTGCACCGGGCAAGATCCCCGTATTGCAGCAGCAACGCGGGGGATGGTCGCGCATCGCGAAGTCCCCCAGCGTCGACACCTGGTATCCGGCGTCCTCCAGGCGCATCTGGACCACCAGCTCATTGACCTTCTCAGGCAGCCGCAGCACCAGCTCCGTGCCGCTCGGGTCGCCAAAGATCTGCACGTCGGGCACCGATTTGTCGAGCGCGGCCAGGAGCGCGGCCCGGCGCTCACCGAACAGCGCCAGGGCCCTGTTGCGGTGCCGGTACATGGCGCCGGAGGCCATGTAATGGGCCAATGCCCGGGCCGAGAAGTCCGAGACGACCGCCACGTCGGCGGCCCTCTTGCGGAACCCCTCATCGACGATCAGCCACACCAGCCCGAGCTCTGGGGTGATGAGCTTTGAGGAGGAGCCGACATAGACCACGCGCGCACTCCCCTCTGCCATGGAGAACAGGGTCGGCTGCGGCGCATGCCCGTAGGTGAACTCCGCGTCGAGGTCGTTCTCGATGATGACCCCGCCTGTGCGCGCCGACCACTCCAGCAGCTCACGCCGGCGCCGGGCACTCATCGCGACGCCAGTGGGCCACTGCCGCGCCGGGGTGACATGCACCACCTTGTCGGCCCCGGTCAGCATGTCGATCCGTAGGCCCTCCTCGTCCACTGGGATGCAGTGGACCCGGCAGCCCTCGTTGATCAGATGCCGCTGCACCCGGGGATAGCCGGGGTCCTCGATCGCAACCCCGCAGCCGCGCAGCTCCAGGCCGTGGACGATGTCCGCGAGGACGCTCCCGATGCATGGGCGGAAGATGATCTGCCCGGGGTCGAGCACCATGCCACGGAAGGAGCGCAGGTGGTCGCTCAGCGCCTCGCCCAGGGCACTGATGCCGTTCTGGGCCTCGAACGGGTTGGTGGCCTCCCGCCAGGCCCGGTTCCAGTCCCGCAGGTTGATCACAGAATTGTCCGCACCCCCAGGCACGGTCAGGTTGACCGTCCCGGCGAGCTGCCGCGGTTTCTTGCCGGACCGCATCCCGGCCGCGACCGGACGGTCCTGGAGAAGCTCCCGGGCACCCTTGCTGATGCGGGTGCCGCTGCCCTGCGAGGAGGAGACGAGCCCCAGCCCACCCAGGGTCTCGTAGGCCTCAACGACGCAGGAGCGCGAAACACCATGGCCCTCGGCGAATCTCCTGGAGGAGGGTAACGGATCACCGTCGGCCAACTTGCCCTCCTCGATCCCCCGCATGACCGCCACGACGATACGGCGAGAGACCGGCGTGACCTCCGGATCGAGGACCAGGCGCTGCTGGATGGGGAGAGCGGTCCGTACCATGCAGGCCAGGCTACCTGGCAACGCCGGTTTCACAGCCCCATCAAGCCCGCCCGGCAAGAAATTAGATGAATCTTCAAGCCAGGAAATCTTCTTGACAAGGTAAAATACCCGGAGACAAAGTGGTTTTCACTCTGCGCGCAAAGTGGTCTGGGCAGTGAGCTATAGGCTCGGCAACATATTCCCTGCCCACGGTTGAACCGGAGGCTGCGGCTGCGTGGTGGCGATGCACTGTCCGACCGTGGATACTTGTGGGCGAGGTTTCGCTAGGGATCTGGACAAACACAAATCAGACACGGGAGTCGCAGTGGGCATAAATGAGATCATCGTTTGGATCCTGATGATTTGCATGGTTCTCGGCGCCATAGACCGGATCATCGGGAACAAATTCGGTCTGGGCAAGGAGTTCGAGGAAGGCTTCAACGCCATGGGCCCGCTGGCTCTGGCGATGCTGGGAATCATGTGCCTGGCACCCATCCTCGGCAAGCTGCTGACCCCGGTCGTCGGCCCGGTCTACTCGCTTCTCGGAGCAGACCCGGCGATGTTCGCCGGCACATCCTCGCCTGTGACATGGGTGGCTGGCCCCTGGCCCAGGAGATGACTACCAACACACAGGCCGCCCAGCTGTCCGGCCTGATTCTCGGGTCCATGATGGGCGCGACGGTGGTCTTCACCATCCCGGTAGCACTGGGAATCATCGACAAGGAAGACCGCGGTTACCTCGCGAAGGGCATCCTGGCCGGCATCTGCTGTATCCCGATCGGCGTCCTGGCTGCTGGCCTGGCCGCCGGCTTCCCCATCGGCCTGGTTCTGGTCAACCTGATCCCCATCGTGCTCGCCGCCCTGCTGATCGCCTTCGGGCTGTGGCGGTTCCCCGACGCAATGACCAAGGGGTTCGAGTGGTTCGGCAAGTTCCTGGTAGCTCTGATCACCCTGGGCCTGATGATCGCTGTCTTCGAGTACACGACCAAGGTCCACATCATGCCCGAGGGCTGGGAACTCGGCCACCGGATGACGACGTTGAAGACGGCAGCCAGATGCTGCTGATTGAGAAGAACGTCATCGACATCGCCAAGATCGCCATGATGCTGCTGGGCGCCTTCCCGGCCGTGTACCTCATCGTCAAGCTGGCCAGCAAGCCGCTGGGCTCTCTGGGCAAGCTGATCGGCATCAATGACTCCGCTGCCGGCGGCATGATTGCCACCCTGGCCAACAACATCCCGATGTTCCAGATCATGAAGGACATGGACCCCCGCGGCAAGGTGCTCAACGCCGCCTTCGCGGTCGGCGCGGCCTTCGCCTTCGGCGATCACCTGGGATATGTCGCAGGGTGTGGCCCGCGACATGATCGCACCGATGATCGTCGGCAAGCTGGTCGCCGGCATCTGCGCTATCGGCCTGGCCCCTGCTGGTGTTCGGCAAGTCGCTTCCCAAGAGTGACGGAAAACCGGTGGCGCACACCGAGTCCGAGACGGCCGCCGAGGGGGCCTGAGGAATGCGGATTGCGCGCGTCATCGGCTCTGCCGTCTCGACCATCAAGCCGGACAGCACCCGGGGTTCCAAGCTCCTGATCCTCAGGGCAGCCACCCCGGGCAACGAGCTCTACGGCGATCCGTTCGTGGCGGTGGACATCGTCGGCGCGGGTGCGGGTGAGGTCGTTCTGGTCGCCGAGGGAAGCGCTGCACGGCGCGCCGTCGAGAACGACGATGCGCCAGTGGATGCGGCGATCATGGCCATCCTCGATTCTCTTGAGGTTGATGGGGACATCACCTTCAGGAAGCATTGAGCCTTATGGATGCCAATACGAGGGACCTGCTCAGTGTCGGGATCGACATCGGAACCACCACCAGCCAGCTGGTGTTGTCCCAGTTCTCAGTGAGCAACCAGGCCCGCGCCGGCCTAGTCCCCCGGTTGGATGTCGATGCCCGCACGGTCCTGTACCAGAGCGAACCTCGTCTGACTCCACTGCTCGCACCCGACGAAATCAATGTGGGGGAACTGCTCAGCATGATCCGCCTCGAGTATGAACGCGCTGGCATTGACGCCTCGCAGGTGGAGACCGGGGCGGTGATCATCACGGGCGAGACAGCGCGGACCAAGAATGCGGAGGCCATCCTGCAGGGCCTGTCTGACCTGGCGGGAGACTTCGTCGTCACCGTCGCCGGCCCGAACCTCGAATCCCAGATAGCCGGCCGCGGCTCGGGAGCCAGCGAATGGTCAGCCGAGCACTACGCCACCATCGTGAACGTCGACGTCGGGGGCGGGTCGGCGAACGCCGCGGTCTTCCGCGCCGGCAAGCATGTGGCCTCCGCGGCCGTGATGGTCGGCGGCAGGCAGGCCATCGTCAACCCCGACACCGGGATCCTGGAGCATCTCAAGCCGGGGGCCAGGTGGTCGTCGAGTCGCTGGGGCTGACGCAGCTGCAGGTCGGGGAAACCGGCGCCGGTGGCCGAGCCCGGAAGTTCACCGACGCGATGGCCGACGTCGTGGTCGACCTAGTGCTGGGCCAGTCCTCCCCGCTCTGGGAGAAGCTGGCCCTGACCCCGCCCATGAACCTGGATGGCCCGGTGGCAGCCTATTTCGTCTCCGGTGGCGTCGGCGCCGCCTACTACGCGGATCTGCCGTGCGGCACCATCCAGGAGATCGCCCGCTACGGAGACGTCGGGCCCCTGTTCGCCCAGTCGCTGCGCGAGAATCCCCGTTGGCAGCAGTTGCGCATCGAGGAACCCGCCCAGACCCTGCGCGCCACCGTGCTGGGTGCTGCCAGCCAGCAGGTGACCCTGTCCGGCTCCACCATCTGGTCGCAGCGCGAATACCCTGCCGCTCAAGAACCTCCCCGTCATCGAGCCACGCCTGGCCGAGGCGGTGCCCGGCTACCGCGACCCCGAGGCGGTGCGGCGGGCCGTCACCCAGGCCGTGCGGCGCTGGGACCGGGGAGAAGCCGAGCAAGGCAATTTCGTGATCACCCTCGACCTGCCCGAGCACATGGAGTATGCGCAGGTCATCGCCATCGCCACGGGGATGGCCGACTTCGCCAGCGACTACCTGCCGCCCGGCAAGCCGTTGGTATTGGTCACGGAGGAAGACTACGGCCAGGTGCTCGGGCAGACCATCAAAGCCCGCAGCCCTGAGCTGCCGGTCATCGTCGTCGACCAAATTGGTCTCGGTGAAGGTGATTTCATCGACATCGGTGAGCCGCTTTTCGATGGCCGGGTGGTGCCGGTCTCCGTAAAGACCCTCGTTTTCTACCAGTAGGACCCGAAAGGTGAAGGAAGCAATAATGCGAAACGGTGTGAAGGAGGTGGCTTGATGCTACTGCGTACGAAGCTGTTCGGCGAGACCTATGAGTTCCGCGATATCAAGGATCTGCTCGCCAAGGCGAACGAAGAGAAATCAGGCGATCAGCAGGCAGGCATCGCAGCCAAGACCGCCGCAGAACGGGTGGCTGCCCGGCACGTGCTGGCGGAGGTGCCGCTCAGTGTGCTCCGGGAGAACCCTGTGGTGCCCTATGACGAGGACGAAGTCACCAGGGTTATCGACGACGCGGTGAACGAGACCATCTACGAGGAGATCAAGGGATGGACTGTTGGTGAGTTCCGCGAGTGGATTCTCAGCAACAACACCACCAACGCCATGATCCGGCGGGTCAGCAATGCGCTGACCGGCGAGATGGTCTCAGCTGTCGCGAAGCTGATGAGCAACCCTCGACCTGGTGCTGGGCGGCAAGAAGATCGAGGTCGTCAAGCACTGCAACAATACGATCGGCTTGCGCGGGACGCTGGCCTCCCGTAACCAGCCGAACCACCCGACGGACTCGGTGGACGCCATCCGCGCCACCACCTACGAGGGCCTGTCCTACGGTTCGGGCGACTCGGTGATCGGCATCAACCCGTCGGACGACTCCGTGAGCAGCGTCAGCCGCCTGCTGGAGATGACCAAGGAGATCATCGACCGCTGGGAGATCCCGACCCAGAACTGCATCCTGGCGCACGTGACCACCCAGATGGAGTGCCTCAAGCGCGGCGCCCCTCGGCCTGATGTTCCAGTCGCTGGCTGGCTCCGAGAAGGCCATGGAGAGCTTCGCGTCAGCGTCGGCCTGATCGACGAGGCCTACGAGCTGACGACCAAGCATGGCTGGACCGCGGGTCCCAACCGGATGTACTTCGAGACGGGCCAGGGTCGGCACTCTCCGCCGATGCCCACAACGGCGCCGACCAGCTGACCCTTGAGGCCCGCATCTACTCGATGTGCAAGCGGTGGGATCCCTTCCAGGTCAACACCGTCGTCGGCTTCATCGGCCCGGAGTACCTCTACGATGCCACGCAGATCACGCGCGCCGGTCTGGAGGACCACTTCATGGGCAAGCTGACTGGCATCTCCATGGGATGCGACGTCTGCTACACCAACCACGCCAAGGCGACCCAGAACGATCTGGAGAACCTCGCGGTGCTGTTCGCCTCCGCTGGCGGCAGCTTCATCATGGGTGTCCCCCAGGGTGACGACACCATGCTGTCCTACCAGTCCACGAGCTACACGACGCCCCGGCGCTCCGCCAGGCACTGGGCCTGCGCCCACTGCCTGAGTTCGAGGCGTGGCTCGAGGAGATCGGGCTGTGGAAGAACGGGCAGCTCACCGATCTGGCCGGGGACCCTTCGTTCTTCCTTAAGAGGTGACAGACATGGACGAGAAACTCGAAGAGATCGTCGCCCGCGTGATCGCGGAGCTGAAGCGCGACGGCATCGCTCCCCCACCCGAGGCTGCTCCGGTCGCCGCTCCCAGCGGCAACAGCGAGGTCAAGGCGCCGGCCGGCACCAATGACCTGGTGATCGACCTGCCGGATCCCACCCGTGACGATGAGCGCTACAAGCTCGCGGTGGAGAATCCCTCACGACGAGGACGGGCTGCGCAACCTGCGTGCCACGACCACCGCCCGCATCGGCATCGGCCGCGCGGGGGCACGTCCCAAGACCTCATCGCTCCTGCTGTTCCAGGCGGACCACGCGGTGACCCAGGACGCGATCTACGGCGTGATCGACGACTCCACCAAGGAGCAGCAGAAGCTGTTCACCGTGCACAGCCAGGCCGCTGACCGCGCTGAGTACCCTGTTGCGCCCTGACCTCGGGAGAAAGCTCACTGACGAGGCGAAGGCCCTCATCCAGGAGCGATGCGTAAAAACCTGATGTCCAGATCTGCGTGGGCGACGGCCTGTCGGCCGCGGCGATCTCTCACAACCTGGGAGACATCTACCCGGTCATCGAGCAGGGCCTCAGCTCAGCTGGCCTGACCCTCGGCACACCCTTCCTGATCGAGAACTGCCGCGTCGGCATCATGAACGACGTGAACACCATCGTCCAGGCCAAGGTGGTGCTGCTGCTGATCGGCGAGCGTCCCGGCCTGGGCATCGCCGATGCCATGAGCGTCTACATGGGCTTCGATCCGCAGCCCGGCAAGAGCGATGCCGACCGCGACCTGATCTGCATGATCACCACCCACGGCGGCACCAACCCGCTGGAGGCCGGCGCCTACGTGGTCGAGGTCGTCAAGCGGATGATCCAGCACAGCGCTTCCGGCGTGAAACTCAAGTCGCTGAGCAGCGAGGCCTGAGGAAGGAGGAGCAACCATGGCCATTCTTGAACCTGTCAGACCAAAGATCCTGGCAGCACGCATCATTTCCAACGTGGATCGCGGCTACGCGAAACACCTCAATCTGAAAGACCATCAGCGTTCCCTGGCCGTCATCACCTGTGACATCGATGACGCCCTGTACGTCTCCCTCGACGAGGCAACCAAGTTCGCCGAGGTCGAGGTGGTCTACGCGAAGAGCTTCTACGCAGGCTCTGGCTATCCCTCAGGCCCGCTGTCCGGTGAGATCATCGGCATCCTGGCCGGGCCGACCCTCGCGGAGGCCCGCTCCGGCCTGGACGCCTGTATCGCCTACGCCGAAGAGGAGGCCTGCTTCTACACGGCCAACGAGGAGGGCGACCTGACCTTCTTCCCGCACCTGATCAGCAGCACGGGCAGCTATCTCAGCGAGGCCGCCGGGATCCGCCGCGGAGAGCCACTGGCCTACCTCATCGCTCCCCCGCTGGAGGCCACCATCGGCCTCGACGCCGCCATGAAGGCAGCCGGGGTGGAGATGAAGGTGTTCTACGAGCCGCCGTCGGAGATCAACTTCGCTGGAGGCCCTGCTCACCGGCACCCAGAGCGCGTGCCGTGCCGCCTGCGCAGCCTTCAGGACACGGTGCTCGACATCGCAAGCACACCACGCAAATACTGAAGGAGAACCCAGTGACGAATATCGACAAGGATCTGGCCTCCATCCAGAAGGCCCGCGACCTGTGCACTCGCGCACGTGAGGCGATGCGCAGCTTCCAGTTCGCCTCCCAGGAGGAGGTCGACCGGATCTGCGAGGCGATGGTGGAGGCGGCGATGTCCGAGGCCGCCCGGCTCGGGCAGATGGCTCACGACGAGACCGGCTTCGGCTATCCGCTGCACAAGAAGCTGAAGAACGAGTTCGCTTCCAAGCACGTGTGGGAGTACATCAGGACACCCCCACCTGCGGCGTGCTCAGCCACGACAAGGAGCGCAAGATCATCGAGATCGGCGCACCCGTCGGCGTGATCGTGGCGCTGACGCCGTCCACGAACCCGACCTCGACGGCGATCTTCAAGAGCCTGATCTCGGTCAAGGCCCGTAACGCGGTCATCGTGGCCCCCGCACCCGTCAGCCGCCAACTGCACCGCCGAGGCGGTCCGGGTGATCGTGGAAGCCGGCGAGAAGGCCGGCATGCCTCCTGGCCTGGTCTCCTGCCTGGAGCACCCGACCATCGAGGGCACCACGGAGCTGATGAGCCACTACGCCACCTCGATGATCCCTAGCCACTGGCGGTCCCGGGATGGTCAAGGCTGCTCACAGCAGGGCAAACCGGCCCTCGGCGTCGGCCCCGGCAACGTGCCGGCCTACGTGGACCGGACCGCCCACATCGCCAAGGCTGCCAGGATGATCGTGGAGTCGAAGTCCTTCGACTGCTCCACCATCTGCGCCACCGAGCAAGCAGTCATCGCCGATGCGCCGATCGCGGAACGCCTGAAGGCCGAAATGCAAGCCCACGGCGCCCACTGGCTCACCGAGGAAGAGGCCGACAAGCTGGCCTCGGTGATGTTCCGCCCGAACGGCCTGATGGTGGCGAGCCTCGTGGGCCGGACCCCGCAGTACATCGGCGAGAAGGTGGGCATCCCGGTGCCTGAGTCGGCACGCATCCTCGTCGCCGATCTCGAGGGCATCGGTCCCAAGCATCCGCTGTCGCGTGAGAAACTCACCACCGTGCTCGGCTTCATGGTCGTGGACGGCTGGCGTGAGGGCTGCGAACGCGCCATCGAGATGCTGAAGTTCGGCGGCGACGGCCACAGCGTGTCCATTCACTCGCGGGACGAGGAGGCGATCCTGGCCTTCGGATCGAGAAGCCCGCGTTCCGGGTCCTGGTGAACACCTGGGGATCCCTGGGTGGAGTCGGCTTCACCACTGGCCTGGCGCCGTCTCTGACGCTGGCTCCCGGAGGTGTCGGCAGGGGCTGCCGTGGGTGACAACATCACTCTCAAGCATGTCCTCAACGTCAAGCGCGTCGCCCTACCATCTTCGTGAAGCCCCTGAGGTCGCCAAGCTGCGGGGTGGGGTCGGCGGCGACGCTTCCACCCCAGCTCCGGCCTCGGCCTCCACTAACGACCCTGGGCAGGATGCGATCAACAGGATCGTCGCCCAGGTGCTGGCCGAGATGCGCAACAACTGAATTCCCTGGAAGGAGTTGAGGCGTGACCGCTACCAGCGACCAAGCTGAAGCATCGACAAAGGAGGGAAACGCTCAGCAAACCAGCAAGACCCCGGAGCAGAAGGCTCCGGCGTCAGATTCCCGGTCTGCCGCGAAGACAGAGGACACCCGGGAGAAAACCGACAAACAGCCAAAGACCACAACTAGAAGGAGCACTTCCATGGCTGATGTAACTATGACCGCTCTCGGCATGGTCGAGACCAAGGGCCTCGTGGGCGCCATCGAAGCGGCCGACGCGATGGTCAAGGCCGCGAACGTGAACCTGATCGGCAAGGAGCAGATCGGCTCCGGCCTCGTGACCGTGATGGTTCGCGGTGACGTTGGCGCCGTGAAGGCGGCCACTGATGCCGGTGCCTCCGCTGCCGCGCGCGTAGGCGAGCTGGTGAGCGTGCACGTGATCCCCCGTCCTCACAACGAGGTCGAGCTCATCCTGCCCAAGACCAAGGGCTGATCCCGTATCAGCAGGCCTGGGTGCTGGCCGGGGTTTCCCGACCAGCACCCAGGGTTGGGCTACCCGCCCTGATCCACTCAAAGGAGCATCATGTCCAAACGCACCGTCATTTCCGCGGAGCAGGTCAACCAGGGCCGCGGCCGCCGGAAGGCTCAGCGTGCCCGAGGGCGCACTGGTCACACCCCTGGCGCGGGACCTCGCCGCAGAGCTGGGCGTCAAGCTGGAGCCCGCGGCACGGCCCGCAGCCGCCAGCCCGGCCGTCCCTGCGGCAGCGAGCCCGGCTCACGCGGCAGACTCGCAAGATGACGAGCTCACGCAGCGCATCCGCACGCTCGTCGCCTCGATGCTGGCCGGCGAAGAGGGGACCGCCGCTTCCCACGTGCACCCCGTTAAGCTCTGCCGGGCCGCGGAGGCGACCACCGAGCCGTTCCCCTATCCCGGCCCTCCCCTGCCAGCAGGTGCGCACCGGGGATGTCGTGACCTCTGAGGATGGCTCGCCGATGGCGGCGGGCTACATGACCTTGACCGAGGGAACCTTCCCGTGGACCCTCAGCTATGACGAGATCCAGATCGTGCTGGAGGGTGAGCTGCACATCGGCACCCCCGAGGGGACGAAGATCGCCAAGCAGGGAGACGTCATGTATGTCCCCAAGGGCTCCTCGATCACCTTCGGCACCCCGAGCTGGACCCGGTTCGTCTATGTCACCTTCCCAGCCGACTGGGAGTCAGGACTGTGACCATCGTCACCGAGGCGGAACTCCGCGACCAGCTGCGCCGGCCGAGTCTCGGCGCCACGGTCAAGGTGCCCGCGGGTGCGCGGTTCACACCCTCCGCCCAGGATTTCGTCAGGCAGTGGCAGCTGCAACTGGCCTACCCCGATGCGCCCCAGGACGCCCCCCGGGACGTCCCTGGGGACGGGGAAAGCCAGCCGGAAACCCCTGAACGCAGTGGCGACAACCCGTCGTGGCAGCAGGAGTCGGTGTTCCCCGTCAACCGGCCTGAGCATCCGCGTTGTGGCAGCTGCGGGGAGCAGCTCTCCCGCAAGGGCGACAACATGACCCAGCTCAACGACGAGATCTTCGTTGTCAAGACCCATCCCCGGATCCGGCTGCGGGGAAAGTTCGACAGCCTGCACGCCCTGGTGCTCATGGCAGAATGCCAGGCGCAGACCATGGGCCCGGACTGGCTGGCCGAGGCGCTGGCCGTCCTGGCCTCCTACTGCCGGGAACTCACGAGCGCGGAGTACCACCAACGGGTCGTGGCTCCGCTGTCCCCTGCCTGGCTGGGATGAGAGTCCCATCCACAAGGCCACCCATGACCCGCAGTCAGTTCTTGGAGTTCCCCACGAGACACTCGATGGCAGCTCCCCGGTGCTGTCGCACTGGCTCAACCTGTGCCGCACCTCATGCCGTGAACTGGAGATCGAGGCGTTGACGGCGCTACCGTCCCAGGACGATCCCTTCGCGGTTTCCCTGAACCACGCACTCAACCGGCTTTCCAGTGCGTTCTATTTCCTGCAACTGCGTCTAGCGCAGACCAAGAAGTCCAAGTGAGAAGGACATGCAAATGCCGAAAAAAAGTGACACCCCGGAGCGCAGCAGACGGCTCTGACGTCGTCTCGAATCGAGTGCTGGGCCGCTGATATGAACCGAACCATCCTGCATCTCGCCCCAGCCCAGCCCGGAACCAGCGTCGAGGGAACATGCCGCCGCCTCCTCGAGGAGCTGGGAGGCCGTGCCATCCACATCGATCTCGGCCCATTCTTCGCCGTCGATCCTGTGGAGGTCGCCAAGGATCCAGAGCGGGCGCTGTCCGCCGCCATCGACGCGGTGGAGAAGATCACACAGGAGGTCGTAGTGACCTCCGCCCAGCTGCCGGCAGCACTGCAGCCGCTGGCGTTCGCGCTCCAGGCGCGACTGGCGGCAGAGCTGGGCGCAGGCATGGTCCTGGTGACATCCGATGCGAACGACTCCCTGGACCAGGTAGCCCGGATCGCAGCACACCAGTACCACGCGACGGTCGTCGGAGCCCGGCTTGCGGACGGCGGCTGGGTTGGAGCGTCGGAGGCCTCCTCCTACCGCCTGCTCAGCGGCGAGTTCAGCAACTGCGCCGCGACCCCCGTGCACGTGGGCGCCGATGAAAGCGCTGGTGAGGTGCTGAAACGCCTGTCCAGCGACACCTGCCTGGTGGTTCCGGTCGAGCGGATGGACATCCTGATCGGCCTGATCGTCGCCCTAGCTGCTGGGAAGTTCCCCCATCCCGCCGCGATCCTGGTCTCCGGCGACACGGTGCCGGATTCCATCACACGGGCCTGGGAGCGTTTCGTACCCGGTGTCCCGCTGGTCCAGCTGGGCACCGCCAAGAGGACGAGGCCGTCCTGGAGCAGGCACGGCGAGCCCATGCCGAGCGTCCTGTCACCCCGCTGCTGTTCCAGCGCAGACTACAGGAGGAGGCGCGCGCGGTACACAAGCACATTGTGTTGCCGGAGGGCACCGAGCCTCGCATCGTCAAGGCCGCGGCCGAGGTGCTGCGGATCGGCGGGGCTGAGCTCACCCTGCTGGGCGCGCCTGAGGCCGTACGCCAGGTGGCATCCTCTGCAGGTGTCGACATCTCCGGTGCCCACATCATCGACCCGGTGAACGATCCCTGCGGGACCGGTTCGCGGACGAGTACGCCGAGTTGCGCGCCAAGAAGGGAATCACCCGGGAGCAGGCGTTCGAGAAGGTGGGAGATGTCTCCTACTTCGGAACGATGCTGGTGCGCGACGGCCTGGCGGACGGCATGGTCTCCGGTGCCGTCAACACGACTGCCCACACGATCCGCCCCGCCTTCGAGGTCATCAAGACCAAGCCGGGCGCAGCCTTGGTCTCGTCGCTCTTCTTCATGTGCCCTGCCGGACCGGGTCCTGGGCTTCGGCGACTGCGCGGTGAACCCGAACCCGACGGCCGAGCAGCTCGCAGACATCGCTGCGGCATCCGCGATCACCGCCAAGCAGTTCGGACTCGACCCTCGGGTGGCGCTGCTCTCCTATTCCACCGGGAGCTCGGGGACGGGAGCAGACGTGGACTTGGTGAAGGAGGCCACCGCCCTGCTGCACGAGAAGGCACCGGATGTGTGTGCGGACGGCCCGATCCAGTTCGACGCCGCGGTGGACGAGACGGTTGCCCGCTCCAAAGCACCGGATTCCCCTGTCGCGGGCCGTGCGAACGTGCTGATCTTCCCCGACCTGTCGGCCGGTAACGCCGGCTATAAGGCGGTGCAGCGCACAGCAGGCGCCCTGGCGATCGGACCGGTGCTGCAGGGCCTGAACAAGCCCGTCAACGACCTGTCGCGCGGCGCCCTGGTCGAGGACATCGTCAACACCGTCTTGATCACGGCCATCCAGGCTGGGCGAGAGGCCCAGTAGCACGGGCCAGCACCAGACAGGATGCCACGTTGCGTTTGGTCGGCTGGACGGCGCAGGGACGAGTGACCGAGCTCGTCCTCGAGCACGGGATGCATCCCGACGTCGCCCTGTATCGCGCTGGCTGGGTGGCTGAGAGGCCCCTGAGGTCGGAGTGCGCCGGCGGTGAGGTCGTGGTGGAGTTCACGGTCCGCGTCGTCACCCCGGCCGATACCCCACCGCCCGTCCGGCGAGTCGTGCACGAGGAGCCTGGGGCTGGGGAGATCCCGTTTGTTCATCAGCGGGTCGGCGCCTGGGGTCGTGTTGTCGGACCGGGGCTGCTGGGCACCGTCCTGTCCAAGCTCACCGGGGCGCCGGGAATCTGGGCGCTGCCGGGCGGTGGCCTGGAAGCCGGTGAGGCCCCGGAAGCCGGGCTGCTGCGTGAGGTATACGAGGAGACAGGCCAGGAGATCGTCCCCGGACGGCTCCTGTCCCTCCAGTCCGACCACTGGATCGGACGGGCTCCGGGCGGGCGCTTGGAGGACTATCACGCGCTACGGATCATCTACGCCGCACAATCGCGAACACCCAGCCGGCCTCGCGTCCTCGACCGCGGAGGGTCGACAGCGCGTGCCGGCTGGGTGTCGATTGGGGATTGGCAAAGGCTGCCCTGGACCCGAACGGCCCGGCAAGTGCTGAACCAGCACCTGCCGAGCCGCCTATCACCGGGGTCCAGGCAACCCGATGAGGGTCAATCCCTGAAGTAGGACAAGATCCGCAGGATCTCGACGTAGAGCCACACCAGGGTGACGGTGAGGCCGAAGGCTGCCCGCCACGACTCCTGGGCCGGAGCCTGCGATGCGATACCACGCTCGACATAGTCGAAATCCATCACCAGGTTGAACACGGCGAGGCACACCGCCAGGATCGAGACCCCGATGGCCAGCAGACCGGCGTTGCTACCCACCGAACGCAGGCCGGTGTTGAACCCGACCAGGTAGAGCACGAAGTTCACCAGCATCACCCCGGCGAACGCGAGGGTGGCGATGGTGACCATCTTGCGGAACTTCGCGGTGACACGGATGTTGAAGAACTTGTAGGCAGCCAGGGTCGCCGCGGCGGTGACGAACGTCGCCAGCACCGCGGAGACGACGATGCCGGGCCACTGGATCTCGAAATACTTCGAGAAGGCTCCGATGAACAGGCCCTCAAGCGCCGAATAGATCAGGACACCCGCCACTGGGACCTGTCGGCGGGCCGACACGACCAGGGAGACGATGAAAGATCTGAGGCCACCGGCGATCAGCACCGGGAGTAGAAGAGTGGTCGGCACCAGCATGAAGGTGGCTCCAGCGGCCGCGAACACCACCAGCAGGGTGATGGCGGTCTTCGCCAGGACGTCGTCCATGGTCATGACCCCACCAAGAGTCGGCTGGGGCTGCTGTTGCATGTAGCCGCCCGGGTAGCCCGGCTGCGGCTGATAGCCAGGCTGCGGCTGATAGCCGTAGGGCTGCTGATAGGCAGGCGGCTGGTTGAAAGCCGAGCTGCGACTGAATACGGGGTTCGCCATGTGGGTTCCTTCAGAATCGCGATGACTGTTGCATTCCAGTGTATGCGGTCGCACAGTCAAACCCGCAAAGGGGTATCCACTAGGGGCTGAGCACTCAGGTCACACCCGCGCCATGAGGAACTGGATCAGCGACTCGAAGAACCGGAGGCCGTCCAGCGACGCCCCGGTCAGGGCCTCGACATTGTGTTCGGGATGGGGCATCAGTCCGACGACGTTTCCCCGTTCGTTGGTGATGCCCGCAATGTCATTGGCCGACCCGTTGGGGTTGTCAAGGTAACGGAAAACCACCTGGGCATTGTCCTCGAGGCGCCGCAGGGTGTCGGGGCAGCCTGGTAGTTACCCCTCACCGTTCTTCAAGGCGATGACGATCTCCTCACCCCTGGTGAAGCCACAGGTCCAGGTAGTGTCCACGGATTCGACGCGCAGCCTCTCGTCGCGGCAGATGAAGTGCTGGCCAGTACTGCGGATCATGGCGCCGTCGAGGAGGTGAGCCTCACACAGCAGCTGGAAGCCATTGCAGATGCCCAGCACAGGCAGGCCCCTCCCTGCGGCGTCGATGACGGTCTCCATAACGGGGCTGAAGCGGGCGATCGCGCCACAGCGCAGATAGTCGCCGTAGGAGAAGCCGCCTGGGAGGATGACAGCATCCACGCCGTCGATGGAGTCCGACCCGTGCCACAGCGCGACGGCCTCGGCGCCACTCAGGCGGACGGCGCGCAACGCATCGTGGTCATCGAGCGACCCCGGGAAGGTGACCACACCGATGCGGACCATCAGCCAGCCACCACTTCATAGGCCCTCGATGACGGTGTTGGCGAGGAGTTTTCTCCGCTGCCTCGGAGATGCGCGCGAGGACCTCTGGTGTGACCTCTTCATCCACCTCGACCTCAAAACGCTTACTCCTGGCGAACCGTCATCCCGTCGAATCCAAGACGTTTGAGGGCACCGGTGACGGCTTTGCCCTGGGGGTCGAGGATCTCGGACTTGGGCATGACGTTTTACGACGACACGTGGCATGGCATAAAACCATATCGACAATGAGCGATTCCGGCGGGAGCTGCGCCGCTGAGGCCGGTGTGCCCAGGTGTTGTGATCGCGGCTGGATTCCCTCACCTCCTGCTCCCCTACACTTCTGCCATGTCGCAGCCTGGCTGGTATCCCGATCCTGAACATCCGGAGCAGTTCCGCTATTGGGATGGCCGCTCATGGCAAGGACCACCGGTCTCACAGCAGGCCACCGGTTCCCGGCATGAAGCCAGCGCATCGCAAGGAAAAGCCAGGTGGGCTCCCTGGGTGCTGGCTGCGGCCGGTCTGGTCGCAGTGGCCCTGCTGGCCTGGACCGTGTTCGGCCGGGGCCTGAACCCCATAGCCGCAGACACCCAGACGGCACGACCGACGGGAAGCATCTGGGATGAAAGAGTCACCGACTCCCCCACCCCATCACCGCCCACCGAGACGAGTTCCCAGGGCGGCGACACGGTCGAGTGCCCGAGGGTCTCTGGAACCCGCGCCCAGCAGTCAGACCCCTCGAGGCTGACCGGAGGGGGCATCAGCGTCCCGGTGCCGGAGGGCTGGAGTCCCTATTCCCAGAGTTCCTACGTTCTGACCGACCACGCGGCTCTCAGCACCCCTGTACCGGGCTCGGCGCTCTGGGTCGAGACCCTCGATCTTGGCCTGGCTCCCAGGGACGCGGGTTTCACCGATCCTGCGACCACGGCCAGGCAGGTCATCGAATGCCATCTGACCAGCGCCCCTGTTCCCGGGTTACGAGTCGCACGAGATCCCGAAGTCCGAGCCGGTCACCATCGACGGGCACCAGGGGCACTGGGTGCGGATCCATGCGGTCAACCCGAAATGCCCAGGCGGGGGATCCCTGACGGACAGTGTGGTCATGGATCTCGGGAATCCCAAGGGGCTGGCCGTCTACACCCTCGGCGCCGCTGACTCCGACACCGGGACGAAGACGCTGATGGACACGCTCCGCCCCCAGATCAAGGTCGGATAGACAGACCGGTCAGGCGCTCGTAGGCCTCGGCGTAACGGGCACAGGTGGCGGCGACCACGTCGTCAGGCAGCTCCGGGGGCGCCGACTTGCGGTCCCACCCGGAATCCTTGGCCAGCCAGTCACGCACATACTGCTTGTCGAAGCTGGGCAGCGACTCCCCGGGAACCCACAGCCGCGCATCCCAGAACCGCGAGGAGTCCGGGGTGAGCACCTCATCGGCCAGGACGAGGGTGCCGTCGGCGCGCCGCCCGAACTCAAGCTTGGTGTCGGCCAGGATGATGCCCCGCTCGGCCGCGATCCGCTCCGCCCGGGTGTAGATCTCCAGGGTCAGTCTCGCAGCCGGCCAGCCAGGCCAGTGCCGTGCAGCCGGGCGATGGTCTCGAAGTCGACGTTCTCGTCGTGCTCCCCCAGGTCCGCCTTGATCGCGGGGGTGAAGATCGGCCCGGGCAGTTTGTCGCCGTCGCGCAGGCCGCCAGGCAGCGGCACCCCGCACACCGTCCGCGACTGCTGGTACTCAGCCCAGCCGGACCCGGTCAGATAGCCGCGGGCCACGCATTCCACAGGCACCATGTCCAGTCTCTCGACGACGATGGCCCGCCCCTCGGCCTCCTGCGGCACCTTGGTGGAGACCACGTGATTGGGCACGACGCCACGCAGCTGCTCGAACCACCACAGCGACAGCTGTGTCAGGACCGCCCCTTTGCCAGGGGATGAGGGTGGGCAGCACATAGTCGAAGGCGGAGATGTTGTCAGTGGCCACCATCAGCACATCGCCATCCGGCAGCGCATACATCTCGCGCACCTTCCCGGCATGGAGCAACGGCAGACCAAGCGACTCGAACTGGCTCACCACGCCAGCTTAGAGCCCAGGAGCCGCGCAGCCACCATCGCCGGATTCCCTAAGATGAATGCCGTGAAACCGCCAGAGGTGCTTGATGCACTCGCACGCGCCGACCTCACCAGGCTGGGTTTCCGAGATGCCGATGCCGCCGACTGCCGGACGCTCATCGCTTCCCTGGCAGACGCACCGGAACGGCTCTCCAGGGTTGTGGACCTGGCCGGGAAACTCCATGCCCGCATCGGGGATTTCTTCAGTGAGGACCTGCCGGTGCGCGACGACGGCGGCCTCGCCTCCTTCGAGGAGGGCCTGGTGACGCTGCTCGCGCTGGTCGCCGTCTCGGCCCCGGTGCATGAGGCGTACGTCGCCAGGGGCATTCCCAGTGAGGTCGCCTGGCGTTCGCTGGCGGATCTCGGCCAGCAGGTGCACGTCTTCCGGGAGATCTTCGGCTTCTTCGGCTTGTGCTCACAGACCTGGTGTGTGGCGAACTTCACCGGGCGTCACCTGTGGCTGGGACGCCCTACAGTTCACGCTGGAGCAGGCGGAGGCGGCCGGCGAGTACGCCTGCGGGATTCACATCCCGGAGAGCGGCCCTCTCACCCCGTCCCTGGTCGACGAATCGCTCGCCGCAGCCGGGGACCTGGTGCCGCGGACCTATCCGGAGTACCCGGTCACAGACTTTGTCCTGCACTCCTGGATGCTGGACCCGGACTTGATGGCCTGCCTGGAGCCGGAGTCCAACCTGGCGCGGTTCGCGCGTCGCTTCAGGCTGCTCGGCGGCAGCGAGCCCGGCCTGCACGACGCACTCTTCTTCATCTTCCAGAAGGAGCCGCGCCTGCAGCCGCTGGATCTCCGCGCTGCCGCGGGACTCCAGCCTGCGCCGCGCCGCGCTTTCTCGCCCGCTGGAGGAGCTGAGAGTGGCAAGTGGACGGCTGGTGACCTGAGACAGCGCCGCCGGGCCAGCTGAGCCATGTCACCCAGGCCTATTTGAGCAAGAGGGTTTCTTTTCTATAGAAACCACGTACCATAAGGGTGACAACCCGCCGCCGGAGGACTTTCACATGGACCAAGATGCCAACTCGCTGGCGAGAGCAGAGCGTGCCCGACGTCTCATCCACTCGCTGCGCGCCCGCGGCGAGGCCACCCTGGCGCAACTCGCGAAGGACGCCAACATTTCCCGCCCGACGGCCAGCATCATCGTCGCCGATCTGGAGACCGAGAGGCTGGTAATACAGAGCTCCACCAGCTCCGGGGGCCGGCCGGCCCGCCGCCTGCTACTCGTTCAGACCCCCGGCACTGGCTTCGTGGTCGCCCTGGACATCCAACGCGACGAGACATCGATCACCGCTGCGACCATCTCGGGGAAGGTGATCCACACCTCCATCACGCCCCTCGTCCAGCGTTCCCGTCAGGAGCGGCTGGAAGAGCTGTGTGACCACGTCCTGGACGTGGTCAGGAGCCTGGAGGCAGACCACGGCAAAGCGGTGTGCGGGTTCGCATCGACCACGGGCATCGTCGACGGCCAGGGAGTCATCCTGCGCAGCTACTCCGTTCCCCAGTGGCAGGATCTTCCCCTGGCCAGGAGCTGAGCGAGCGCACCGGCATCCCCTTCCGCATCGACAACGACATCAACAGCGCCGCCTACGGCGAGTTCACCGTCCGTGTCGCCAGCGGCCGCATCAGCGTGGCAGACCCTCTGCTGCACGTCCAGGTCTTCGCGGGTTTCCGCACCGGACTGATCCTTGGCGGGGATGTCCACCACGGCCACCACTGGCACGCCGGTGAGGTCAATGACAGCTTCGACGGGGAGCTGCGGGCCCGGCTGGACACCGGTCCGGACCAGCTGGACTGGGCGCTGCGGGCGGCCACCACCATCGGAGCGGTCAGCTCTGTGATCGACCCGACGGTGGTGGTGATCTCGACGACCGACCTCAGGGACAAGGCCTCGGCGGCCCAGGTGTGGGAGTATCTCAAGGAGATGCGGCTGCCCACCGCACCCAAGCTGACCATGGAGGACGACCAGCTGGGCGGGGCCGCCTCATCGGTCGGTGCCCTGTCGCTGGCGCTGCGTGACGCCGAGACGCATTTCCTGCACGCCCGGACCGGGCACCCTGTGGCGGCCACCGGGCTGGATAAGGTCATCAGCACGCACCAGGTATTCAACGATCAGCGCAAGGCCGAGGCCCACCGGCACGCCGTCGTGATCTCGGAACCCCTGCGTATCGGGGTGATCGGCCTTGGGATGCGGTCCCAGCTGGTCCGGCATGCCGAGTCTGCCCAGAACAAGGCGGTGATCGTCGGAGCCTGCGACCCCGATCCGGTCGCGGCCACGCGGGTGCAGCAGCTGCTGGGCAAGCAGCCCGAGGACTGCCCCGTGGTGCGCACCGTACGTGAGCTCATCGAGACCGGGCTCGGGGCCGCGTTCGTGACGTCACCGGACGACACCCACGAGGCAGCCGCCGTGGAGCTGCTCGAGGCAGGCATCCCCGTCTACCTGGAGAAACCGATCGCCATCACGATCGAGGGCAGCGCGAGCATCCTCCACGCCGCCCGTGACAGCCACACCCGCCTATACGTCGGGCACAACATGCGGCACATGTCGTTCGTCAGGCAGCTGCGCCAGCTCATCCAGGACGACGCCATCGGCGAGGTGCAGAGTATCTGGTGCCGTCACTTCGTCGGCAACGGCGGGGACTACTACTTCAAGGACTGGCACGCCGACCGCAGCCATTCCAATGGGCTGCTGCTCCAGAAGGCCGCGCACGACATCGACGTGATGCACTGGCTGGCCGGCTCAGAGGCAGAGGACGTGGTCGGCATGGGTTCCCTGATGATCTACGGAAGCTGCAGTCACGTACCGGCCAGGGCCAGGCCCCTAATGCAGGACTGGTTCTCGCTGGACAACTGGCCCCCGAGTCGCTGACCGGTCTCAATCCCACGATCGACGTGGAGGACCCTGTCGATGCTGATGATGCGGATGCGCTCCGGGGTGCTGGCCTCCTACCAGCAGTGCCACTTTTCCCCCGACTACTGGCGTAACTACACCGTCATCGGGTCGCGGGGACGGCTTGAGAACTTCGGCGATGGCGACGGCGGCGTGATCCGGCTGTGGAACCGGCGTAGCTTCTACAACGCCGACGGCGACGAGCAGTTCCCGATCGAGGGCGACCGGGACGGGCATGATGACGCCGACGCGCTGACGGTGGCGGAGTTCCTACGGTTCGTGCGCACGGGTGCACCCACCGACACGTCGCCGCTGAGCGCCTGGTATGCCGTGGCGTGTGGGGTCCAGGCCACCGAAAGTCTGCGTGAGGGATCGCCCCGAAGATGGTCCCCGTCCCTGCCCCCGGACCTGGTCAACTACTTCCGCAACAACCAGCGCGACTGAGGTCACAGCGCGTAGCGGCTGGCGGCGCCTCGGAGCGCCGGCGCGAAGTCGACCTCGCGGTCACCGATCAGGAACCGGTGGCGCCCAAGACGCCGGGTCCCGGGTAGGGGTCCCAGGTAGCGGCGCAGGTCGTCGCGTTCGGCGTCGGTGAGCCAGCTGGGCGGGTCGGACAGGGCGCGGAAGCCCGACAGGGTCGCAGCATCCCTCAGCCACTGCAGCTGCTGGTCGCTGAGCAGGTTACGCGCATGCCGCGCGAAGACGACGTCAGGGTCGAGGCCGATCAGGCCACGCAGCCACAGCCGCTCCACACCGTTGCGCAGCGCGTTGAGGGCCAGCGCATCGGAGGGGTCGTCCGTGGCGTAGTTGGTCCACATCAGGGGCCACGTCCGGGCCGGTGCGCACCGCATCAAGGATCCCCAGCGAGGCGAACAGCGGCGCCCCCTGAGCCGAGCAGGAAGGTCTCCTCGCCCGCGGTGTCGCGGATGACGTGGATCGCCGCGCGGTAGACGGCCTCCCCGGTCTGCCGGCGACGCGTGCCGGCCGGGCACGGCCGCGGCTTGCAGGAAGTCCAGCTTCAGGTAGCTGTATCCCCAGTCCTCGACGGCGGTGTGGATGAGCTCAGCCAGCCGCCTCGCGGGCATCGGCTCGGGTGTAGTCGTAAGTGAAATAGCTGACTCCCCAGTTCTCGCCCGCGGTCACGAGGTCACCGGAGGCGTCGGTGAGCAGCATCTGCCGGTGCGCCCGGAAAGCCCTCAGAGCCCGGCAAGACGATGAACGGGGCAAGCCACAGCCCGGCACACAAGCCGAGGCCGCGGCAGGTCCTCACGATCTCCGCCATGCCCGCGGGAAACTTGTCGTTCGGCTTCCCAGTCGCCGACGACGCGCTGCCACCCGTCGTCGACCTGGAAGGTGTCAAAACCAAGGCCGGGCAGCTCCGGCAGGATGCTGTCAAAGGCCTGGCGGGAGATGTCCTCGTAGAGGGAATACCACGACGACCAGACGGTGCCGGGGTCGCGGTCGCGGGCCCCATAGTGGTCCTGCAGCAGCGCCCGGTAGCGCTCGAAGACCTGAAGCTCTGGCCCTTCCAGCAGCACCCAGCGGCCGGGCCGCCCGGTCTCGGTCCAGCCGCTGAGCACGTCGAGGTCGGCGTGCAGGCGGGGGTGTCGCCCTCGAGCGCGCCCAGCAGCAGGGACCGTTCCCCGTCGGCAAGGGCCAGCAGCCAGGACGAGTGGTGGCGGACGGGGTCGTCCCAGCGGGGGTCGTCGGCGGTGTTGCGGCGCACCGGGTTCGCGATCCGCAGCGGGCTCTCCACCAGGTCCCTGCCACCCGGCCGGGGACCACGAGTTGTGCCCCGAGCGATAGGCCTGGGCCCCGGGCCCCATGCCGTGCAGCAGCGCCACCCTGCGGCGCGTCGAAGTAGGTCTCCCTCACCTCGGGCGATGGGCAGCTGTCAGCCGGCATGGGGTCACTCACCGGGAATCCTCACCTATCCATTATCCGTCGTCGTCACTTGTAGAGCGCCTCGGCGTCCTCGTTGGCCTTGGTCAGAGTCGTCTGCGGATCGGCGCCGTCGGCGATCTTCCACATGGCGTCCTGGATGATCTCGTCCAGCTCATTGCCCTTGTTGAACAGCGGCACGGGGTAGGTCTGACCTGCGGAGACCATGTCGACGAACGGGGCGGGTCGTAGCCCTTCTCCTTGTAGGCCTGCATGGCGATCTCGGTGGAGGACTTGAGCGCAGGGAAGACGCGGGCGCCCTTGGCGACCTGGTCCTGGCACTCAGCCGAGCCGAGGTATTTGACCCACTCGAAGGCCTGCTCCGGGTGTTTGGTGCCCGACCAGATCGCGTCGGAGAGCCCGTTGGTGGCGGTGAAACGACCGGCAGGCCCGGTGGGCAGCTTGGCGTAGCCGAACTTCACCGGCGACGAGGGGTCGAGGTAGGAGGCCATGGTCCAGGACCCCTGGATGGTGGAGGCCACGGTGCCGTTCTTCATGACAGCGTCGGTGCCCAGTGACGACTGCTGGTCGAATCGCGGGGCTAGCCCTGTCCTGGATCAGCTTTCTGCAGCCAGCTGGCCGTCTGCACCATCTGGGGTTTGGCGTAGTTGAACTGCGCCGGGATACCGTCCTTCTGATCGGAGTAGGTGAACCCGTTGGAATAGGCGAAGTTGCCCCAGCCGTTCTGGCCGACCGCGCCATCGGCCCACTCGGGGTAGTAGCCGTAGGTCTTGACGTTGTTCTTGTCGAAGGCGGGGTCGTTGGCGTTGCGGCCACTGGTGTCGACGGTCGTGGCGCGGATGAACTCGCCGAGGGTGCCGCCGTCCTCGGGGTTCCAGGTCAGGCTGTTCATCTTCTCAGCGGTGAATCCGGCGGCCTCGGCCATCTCGACGTTGTACAGCAGGCCGACCGCGTCCCAGTCCTTGGGGATTCCGTAGCGTTTGCCGTCGAGGACCCAGCGCTCCGGGAAGCCCTCGGCGTACTGGCTGAAGTCGATGCCGGCCTTCTCGATCCGGTCGGTCAGGTCCAAGATCTGCTGGTTCTCCACGAACTGCGGGTAGTGGGAGACGTCGTCGGTGAACACGTCTGGGGCGGACCCCGAGGCGATCTGCGTGGTCAGGTTCTGCCAGTACTGTCCCCAGGCGGTCTGGGTGATCTCGATCTTGATGTTCGGGTTCTTCGCGGTGAACGCATCCGCGCACTGCTGGTAGAGCGGAAGCTGGTTGTCATCCCACAGCCAGTACTGGAGGGTGACGGACTCACCGTCAGAGCCGCTGCCAGAGTTCCCGCCGCACGCCCCCATCGCCAGGGTGAGGGCGATGGCCCCGAATGCGGCGGTGATCTTCCGAAGTGACATCAGAACTCCTTTGTTTCTAGTGCCGATCCCGGGGAACTACTTGTTCCTCGAGAAGCTGAGTGACTGGACGAGCTGCTTGCCCAGGAAGACGAGGATGAGCAGGGCAGGCAGCACGGACAGCGTCGAGCCGGCCATCAGCCCGGTCCAGTCGGGGGGCGGTGTTGGGCGACTGCTGCTGGAACACCCCAAGCGCGACGGTCAGCAGCCGGGTGTGTTCCTCACGCCCAACCACCAGCGGCCAGAGATAATCCTTCCACATCCCGACGAAGGTGATCAGGATCATGGTGGCGATCGGCCCGAGGTTCATGGGGATCGCGATCCGGGCGAAACGCGCCAGCGGACCCAGGCCGTCGAGCATGGCGGCTTTCCTCCACCTCCTGCGGCATAGATAGGGAAGAACTGGCGCAGGAAGAAGATCGCGAACGGCGTCATGAGCATCGACGGCAGCATCATGCCGCCCATCGTGTTCATCATCCCAAGGTCGCGGATCAGGGTGAAGTTGGGAAGCAGGGTAAAGATGCCGGGGATCATGCGAGCCCGCCGATGATGATCAGGAACAGGACGTCGCGGCCCCAGAACTGCAGCCGCGCGAAGGCATAGGCCGCCCCGGCGCAGGCCAGGGTCTGGATGACGGCGATCCCGCCGGCGTAGATGATCGAGTTGAGGGTATAAAGCGGAAAGTTGATGGTGGCCCCGCTGCCGCCGGCCGCGATCGCCTCCCTGGCGGGACACCAGCCCCAGCACCCGTTCAAAGTTGATGAGGGTGGGGTGCGAGGGCCACAGCTGACCGGAGTCGGCCACCAGCTCCGCCGCCGGCGTCAGGGCGGTGCGCACCATCCAGTAGAACGGGAAGACCGTGCCGGCCAGGGCGATGACCAGCATCAGCCACGCGAACGCCCGTCCGGGCCGCAGGGTCCTGTGGTGGCGGGCGTTCATGACAGATCCGATCGGTTGGCGCGCAGCAGGCGCAGTTGTATCAGAGTGAGGACCGCGAGGATCACGGCGAGGACGAGGGCGATCGCCGAGGCATAACCCATCTTCATGAAATTGAACGCCTGCTGGTAGATGTAGTAGTAGATGACCCGCACCTCGGGGATGGGCTTGTTCCCGTAACCGACCTGGACCAGGTCGAACACCTGGAAAGACCCGATCAGCGAGACGATCACCACCAGGGCGATGACGGGCCGGATTAGCGGCAGCGTGATCTTGAAGAACATGGTGGTCTCGCTGGCTCCGTCGATGGCCCCAGCTTCGTAGTACTCCGTCGGCACCTGCATCATGCCGGCGAACAGCAGCAACGCCGTGTACCCGACGCCTGACCAGATGCCGATCAGGATGATGATGCCAAGTGCCGCATCGCTGTTGTAGAAGGTGAAGTTGACCAGGAAGTCCATGCTGGTGGCCTTGCCTATGGCGTCCAGCACGCCCTTGAGATAGCCGACGTTGGCGTCGAGCAGCCAGGCCCAGATGAGGGCGATCGCCACGTTGGGCACGAGCCACGGCAGGAGCAGGCCGGCGCGCACCCAGGTCTTGGTGCGCAGGCGCTGCATGAGAGCCGCCAGCAGCATCGCCAGGACCAGTGAGATCACGACGCTCCCCACCGCGAAGACCACCGTGATCTGCAGGGACCTCCAGACCTGGCCGTCCTTCAGGACCGCCTCGAAGCTGGCGCCGCCGACGAACTTGCCCTGGCTGAGGAGGTTGTAGTCGGTGACCGAGTAGCCAAAGCCGCGGACCGCCGGGTAGATCCAGAAGACCAGGAAACCCAGGAGGGCTGGGGCGAGCAGGATGATGGCGGCAAGGCCATGACCTCGGGTCGCTGGAGAAGTGCGTCTTCTCACCCGGGGTGCAGCGGACGCTGACGGTGTTGAGTTCATTCGGGTCCTTTCCGACTCTGGACCGACTCCCGAAGGTAGCGCGTATATTGAAGCAGTCTTTCCATAACTAAGTCAACGGGTTGCGTAATGATATGTGGTAAAGGGACCTGGCAGGACAGACCCGATGGCGTCGTAGCGTGAGAATCAACACCGGCTCTTCCAGAGCCGGCCCTCCCTAGGCAAGGAGAGCCATGCTGAAACTTCGTATCGCTACCACGGCCGCCATCGCGGCCCTGACACTGACTGCGACGCTGGCGCCGGCCCACGCCGATGACCAGATGGATGGCAGCCGCTTGAGACGACAGCCGCCCGCGCCGACAATCCCTCAAGGGCTTCATACCGTTTGAGTACCAGGCTGGCAACCACAAGAGCGAGTTCTCCCACACGATGGAATTCTTCTACCCTGCCGCTCGAGGCGGTGGTCAGCAGGCGAGGGAAGCTACGACTGGAGCCAGTTCGAGACCGAGCTGGAGGCCATCTCGTCGCGCGGGCACCAGGCCGCGTTCCGCTTCTACCTGGACCATCCGGGCAGGGCAGACGGGGGTGCCTGACTATCTCCCTCGGCCCCGGCGGATCGACCAATCGCGGAAGTACACCGCGTATAACAACAACAATGTCAGCTTTTTCACCCGACTACAGTGATCCGCGGATACAGTCGCTGATGAAGAACTTCGTCGCCGCGCTCGGCAAGAAGTATGACGGCGATCCGCGCATCGGGTTCATCACCACCGGGCTGATCGGATTCTGGGGCGAGCAGCACACCACGCCCATGAATGGCAGGGTGAGCGCCGACAACCCCAACGGCGAGAACTGGATGCCACCCCGTGACGTCGAGCTGAGCGTCTACCGGGCCTGGGACCAGGCCTTCAACGCGACGAAGCTGCTGAACCGCAGCCCCGCCAAGGACCTGAGCGACATGAACGTGGGGGTTCCACGACGACTCCTTCGCCTATTCGACGCCGCCCACCGCCGCGTGGCACTTCCTGAGCTACATGCAGGAGGCGGGGCCTCAGCAACCGCTGGCAGACGGAGGCCATCGGCGGCGAGATCCAGCCCCCGGTCCAGATGTGCGTCTTCGACGAGTCGGTACCCCTGCGAGGAAGGCAAGCAGGCTGGAGAACTTCGACGAGGCCCTCCAGGGCACCCACGCATCATGGCTGATGGTTCGCCGGGCCTGGGATCCCGGGTATACCGGAGCCGCACTGGAAAAGGCGAAGGCGGCGCATGCTTCGCTTGGTTATGACTTCGCCGCCACCGAACCCGGATCCAAAACACCAACAGCACAACCACAGTCTCACTAAAAATCACCAACCGCGGCGTCGCACCCTTCTACTACAACTGGCCCGTAGAATTCTCCATCCTGGACGCCAACGGCACAGCAGTAGCAACACAGAAAGTCGATGCAAACCTGCCCAGTCTTCTGCCCGGCCAGACCGCCGAGCTGACCGCCACCCTCCCCACGGCCGAAGGAACAGTCGCAGTGCGGATCCCCAACGCCATGCAAGGCGGCGCCCCCATCAAATTCGCCAACACCACACAAGACACCACCCACCCCGGCTACCTCACCCTAGGAACCACCAAGACGAGCCCGACACCAGCCGCGACCTCATCGGCATCGTCGGCCCCACCGTCACGAGACCCGAATTCAGCCATCGGCCTACCGAACACCGGGTTGCCCGACCTGCTGCACCCGTCAGCGCAGGGGCGACAGTGAATACAACAAAATGACAAGGTGCGTCGTCCCAGGAATAGGGCGGCGCACCTCTTCTTCGCGTTCTTCGCACTGACGCCCAGGCGCCATATTCATGGCCCGGCTGACGTGGAGGTTCCGCCGCCACACGGGGGTGGTCTCGCAGGACACGGGTCTGAGAACCGGCTGCGCGACCGCGGCCTCAGGGCAGCTGGCCTGAAGTACAGCGAACCCCGGCGGCAGGCCCCTCCGGCTTCGTGCCATCCCCTGGGCGCCGCCATATCGCAGCACCCTTTTTCATATTAAATCAGTGCATTGCGTAAGACCGCGGAGTGTGACCCGCTGGCCAGGTACGCTCTGAGAAATCCCACGCCGAGGACGACGTTGAAAACCCACGGATAGGGAGAGCCAATGATGAGACTTTCGCACCATCGCCGTGGCTGCGGTCACGGCTCTTTCCCTCACAACCACGCTGGCCCCCGCGCACGCCGAGGAGCAGGCGGCCTGGCAGCCGCTTGAGACGACGGCTGCCCGGACGGACAATCCCTCAAGGGGTTCATGCCCTTCGGCCAGCAGCTCGACCACAATGCCACCAATTTTCCCTACACGATGGAGTGGTTCTACCTGCCGCTGAATGCGGTGGTCAAAGGTGAGAAGAACTATGACTGGTCCCAGTTCGAGACCGAGCTGGAGGCCATCAAGTCGCGCGGGCACCAGGCCGCGTTCCGCTTCTACCTGGACTATCCCGGCGAGAAGACCGGGGTGCCGGACTATCTCCTCGGTCCCGGCGGTATCGACCAGTCCCGTCGTTATGATTTTTTTCGATAATAAAGGCATTAGTTTCTCCCCCGATTACAACGACCAGCGGGTGCAGGCCCTGATGAAGGATTTCGTCGCTGCGCTTGGCAAGAAGTATGACGGCGATCCGCGCATCGGGTTCATCACCACCGGGCTGATCGGGTTCTGGGGCGAGCAGCACACCTACCCGATGAATGGCATCGCCGACGCGGCCGCCGGCAACCCGGACGGCGCCAACTGGATGCCCAGCCGCGACGTCGAGCTGAGCGTCTACCGGGCCTGGGATGCGGCGTTCAACACCACCAGGCTGGAGAACCGCAACCCACGCGATGGACTGGAGGACATCGCAGTCGGCTTCCACGACGACTCCTTCGCCGTCTCGACGCTGCCCACCGTCGACTGGCACTTCCTCAGCCAGATGAACAAGAACGGCCTGGGCGACCGGTGGAAGACCGAGTCCATCGGTGGGGAGATCCAGCCGCCGATCCAGCAGTGTGTCTTCGAGGGGCCCGGCAGCTGCAAGGACACCGTCGCGGAGGACTTCAACGAGGCAGTGAAGTCATCCCACGTGACCTGGCTGATGAACCAGCAGGCCTACACGACCGGTTATACGGGCACTGAGCTGAACAATGCCCCTGGCGGCGCATGCTTCGCTTGGTTATGACTTCGCCGCCACCGAATCCCGGATCCAAAACACCAACAGCACAACCACAGTCTCACTAAAAATCACCAACCGCGGCGTCGCACCCTTCTACTACAACTGGCCCGTAGAATTCCTCCATCCTGACGCCAACGGCACAGCAGTAGCAACACAGAAAGTCGATGCAAACCTGCTGAGCCTCCTCCCAGGCCAGACCACCGAACTCACCACCACCCTCCCCACAGCCGAAGGAACAGTCGCAGTACGAATCCCCAACACCATGCAAGGCGGCGCCCCCATCAAATTCGCCAACACCACACAAGACACCACCTACCCCGGCTACCTCACCCTAGGAACCACCAAGACGGCTCCCGCCCTGAGCGGCTCCACGGAGTCGACGAGTTCACTGGTCAGCCTGCCGAACACCGGCCGACTCTCGCCTTCCCCAGGTAGGATCCCTCAAGCAGGATCTCACGATGCCGTCCCGGGAAGTTCTCCCCGGGACGGCACCTCTTCATGTCACTCCACTACTATTCCAGAGCATGGATGCTCGTCCCCTGCCGGAGAACTGGTTGCGCACGGATGCCCTGACCACAGCCTGTCTGATGGTACTTAGCTGTGTCATGGCCTGGCTGCCTGTCGTCGCCGGGACATCGATCTTCAAAACCTCGGTGTGGCTGCAGTTCCTGGGCTGTGTCCTGATGACACTTCCCCTGATCTGGCGGCGCCGCTTCCCCCTGACCTCCGGGATTGCCGTGTGTGGGATCTACCTCGTCCTGATCCACTCCACCGGCCTGGATCTCTACGCTTCCCAGGTCTCACTGTGCTTGGCTTTCTTCTCCATAGGAGCCTGGTCGGCGCACCGCGCGAAGGCGCTGGTAGCCCGGATCGCAATCAGCATCGCCATGGCCCTCGGGGTGGCACTGGACACCCCTAGACCTCCTGTTGAGGTTGCAGGCGGGCCAGCCGGACGGCCCCACCCTGGAAGCGGTGCTGGCTACTCTCAGCGGGACCTGGCTTCACAATGTCCTCTTCTTCGCCACAGCCTGGGTCTTTGGCGACCGGGGCTGGCAGCAGGCGATGGAGCAGCTGGAGCTGGAACGAGCCAATACGAGCGTCAGGGAGCTTCAGGCCGACCTGGTATCCAAAGCCATCGAAGAGGAGCGGCTGCGGATCGCCCGCGAGCTGCATGACGTCGTCGCCCACCACGTGACGACCATGTCCGTGCAGGCCGCAGCCGCCCGCCGGCTCCCTGACACCGACCAGGAACGCGCGAGGGCGTCCCCTGAAGGAGGTCGAGGCGGGAGCACGCCTGGCGGTGCGGGACCTGCGCTCGGTGGTGCTGATGCTGCGGCTCCGGCGAGGCCAACTACGAGAGCCTGCCGACCCTGAATGAGCTGAGCAAGCTGGTGACCTCCTCCCAGCAGACCGGACTGAAAGTCAATTACGACCGTATTGGGGAGCTGCCGCCACTCACCCCAGCCATCGAGCTGACCCTGTACCGCGTCGCCCAGGAGGCCCTCACGAACGCCGCCAAGCACGCAGGCCCGTCGGCGAGGGTGGAGGTGCGGCTGCGCGGGCGGAGCAAGACCGTTGAGCTGGAGGTCGCCGACGACGGCATCGGGATGCGCACCGGCCTGCCCGGGACCGGAACCGGCCTGATCGGCATGCGCGAGCGGGTGACGGCCGTCGGCGGCACCCTGGAGACCGGATCGAAGCCACGTGGTGGCTTCCGCGTGCGCGCCGAGGTCCCAGCCGAGGTGGGCGCATGATCCGGGTACTGCTGGTGGATGACCAGGCGCTCATCAGGACCGGTTTCAAGACCATCCTGGAGACCGAGCCGGGCATCGAGGTGGTGGGCGAGGCTGCCGACGGCACTGAGGGCATCGCGCTGGCCCTCGACCTGCAGCCCGACGTGATCTGCATGGACGTGCAGATGCCGCAGCTGGACGGTATCGAGGCCACCCGCCAGCTGACGGCCAAGGGGTGCCGCTCGGCGATACTGATCCTGACCACCTTCGACCGCGACGACTTCCTGTTCGAGACCCTCCAGGCGGGGGCCGCTGGCTTCGTGCTGAAGACCGCGGAGGCCGAGGAGCTGATCGAGGCCGTCCAGATCCTCGGACGGGGCGATGGCCTCCTCGCGCCACAGGTGACCCGGCGGGTCATCGCCCGCTTCACCGCGACCCAGCCTCAGCATGCCGCGCAGGTGAGCGTCGACGTGCTGACCGAGCGCGAACAGACCACCCTGCTGTGCCTGGCCCGCGGGCTGACCAACGCCGAGATCGCAGCCGAGCTTTTCGTCAGTCCGGAGACCGTCAAGACCCATGTCTCGAACATCCTGTCCAAGCTGGGGTTGCGCGACCGCATCAGCGCCGTCATCTGGGCCTATGAACACGGCCTGGTCTCCCCCAGCTCGGCCTAATGGGCTTTTTTGCTGGCCCTAACCCACGTTTGCTGGCCTTGTGTGCGTTTGCCTGTGCTGTGACGCCAGCAAACCTGAATAAGGCCAGCACATCAGGAGGAAGACCAGCAAACGGGCACCCGGGGCAGTGACCACAGAACCCGTCTCCCCCGTCGCGAGCCGTCCTCTCGTCCGGGGACAACCGGTTTTCCCTCTCCCGCGGGAAGCGCTGACTAGGGGTTTCACCATAGCGTTGAGGCCATGATCAGCGTACGGAATGTTCACCGGTTCTTCGGAGACAAACATGTCCTCAAAGACGTCTCCTTTGACATCAAACCTGGGCTCATGACCGGGTTCGTCGGCGGCAATGGGGCTGGCAAGACCACGACGATGCGTATCATCCTCGGGGTGCTGGCGGCCACCGAGGGCCAGGTGCTCCTCGACGGAGAGCCCATCACCGCGGACCAGCGCGCCAGCATCGGCTACATGCCCGAGGAACGCGGCCTCTATCCGAAGATGAAGGTGATCGACCAGCTGGTCTACCTGGCCCAGCTGCACGGCGTGCCCGCGGATGAGGCCAAGCGGTACAGCCTGGAATTGCTGGGGCGCCTCAACCTGCAAGGCAAACCCACCGACACCCTGGAGTCGTTGTCCCTCGGCAACCAGCAACGGGCCCAGATCGCCGCCGCCCCTAGTCCACCGCCCCGCGGCCCCTGATCCTGGACGAGCCCTTCTCGGCCTGGATCCTGACGCCGTCGACCTCACCGTCCAGGTGCTACGCGACATCGCGGACACCGGCGCCCCTGTGCTGTTCTCGTCGCATCAGCTGGACGTGGTGGAGCGGCTCTGTGACGAACTGGTGATCATCTCGGACGGCGAGGTCCGGGCCAACGGCACCCGCGCGGAACTCCTGGCATTGGACACCAGCAACGACTGGGAGCTCCAGATGAACGGCGACACCGGCTGGGTACGCGACGCCGGGGTGCAGGTCGAGTTCGACGGCGGCTATGTCCGTTTCCAGACCTACGCCGAGTCCACCGCAAACCGCATCCTCAGCGAGGCCATGGCCCGCAGCACCGTCACGAAGTTCGGGCGCGTCACCCGCAACCTGCACGAGATCTACAAGGAGATGGCAAAGTGAGCACCCCTTCCACCAGCACCCGCCCCCCGTTCTGGACCACCATCGGTATCGTCGCCAAGCGCGAGATCATCACGCGCTTCCTGTCCAAGTCCTTCCTGATCTCGACAGCCATCACGCTAGTGGTTTTCCTCGGTCTGATGGTTTTTATACCGCGGCTCGGAAAACTGATAAGCGGTACCACTACCGTCGCAACCACCGCGGAGCTGGCTCCGACGCTGTCACGGCTGTCCGACATCAACGTCACAGAGGTTGTCGATGAGGCTGCCGCCCGGAAACTGGTGTCCTCTGAAGAGGTGAAGGCCGCAGTCGTTCCCGACGCGGGAAATCCGACCGGCCTGAAGCTGATCGCTCTCAGCGACCCGCCAGAGACTCTCACCATGAAACTCTCGGTGTCACCGAGCGTGGAGCTGCTGGACCCGGACGCCCCCAATCCCGGGCTCCAATCTTTCCTGAACATTGGTTTTTGGCTTGGTATGGATGATGGCTGCGCTCACTGGGATGAGCATCGCTCAGTCCGTGGTGGAGGAGAAACAGACCCGGATCGTGGAGATCCTGCTGGCCAGCATCTCCTCGAAGGCTTTGCTGACCGGGAAGATCCTCGGGAACTCCGCAGCGGCCCCTGACGCAGATCGCGGCCATCGCTGGAACCGTATTCTGGGAGCCGCCATCAACGGCGAGTCGATACCGCTGGGGCAGCTAACGTTACCCATCTTGTGGTTCATCGTGCTGTTCCTGTTCGGCTTCGTGATGATCGCGGCATTGTTCGCGGCTGCCGCTGCCCTGGTCTCCCGCTCTGAGGACCTGAGCAACACGATCCAGCCCATCATGTGGATTGTGATGCTGCCTTTACTTCGGCGTCGCCTCCTTCGGCAGCAACCCGCTGGCGATGCAGATCATGAGCTATATCCCGTTCTTCTGCCCCGGTGGCGGTGCTGCCCGGGTGTTCCGGGAACAGGGAGCGGCCTGGGAGCCGTTCCTCCATCGTGATCCCTCATCGCGACCTCTGCGCTGATCACCTGGTTCGCAGCCCGTATCTACGAACGCGGCCTGCTGCGCACCGGCAAACCGATAAAGTGGAAGGAAGCCTCACCGCCACCGACTGATCACAACACAAATGTGGGCCGGGTCATGACCCGGCTCATCGCTAGTCTGGAGTGCTATAGGTTTGCGCGCACCCCAGCCGCCAAAAACCCATAGCACTCCAAACCCCATCCAGACATCCCATAAAAGATTAAGGCTAACTCGGGTCGCAAAGTCCACGGACTCTCGCCGTAGATACACTGGGGCTGCTTCTGCCTTTCCGGTCATCTCAACCACTGTTCACCACCCCGCTGGCAGAGGTCGATGTCTGCCGCCCATTGCGCGAATCGCTCAACAATGGCGGCATGCGTGTCGGCGTCGATGCCGTAGTTGGCGAATTGCTCCAAGTCGTACATGCCGGCATACTCCGGGCCACTCAGCATTTTGAACCGCTGAGCAAGCATCCCCGGTCTATGGGCAACGACTCACGGAATCGGCCAAGGCGAGAACATCCTCTTGAGTGAATCTGCCCGAGGTGATCACAGCGTAGATGTCAATGAAGTCGCGGACCTCACCTCGGGAATACAATGCCGTCATCTTGTTCGCTACCGCATCACGCTCATCCAGGACAGGACCGATGTCCAGACATACCGGCGGGAACTCCCGGTAATCCCAACCAAGTTGAAGCTCGCTGGACTCCCCTGTTATAGGGTCAAGCACATCAAAAATTCACGAAGAGAGGTGTACGGTTCAAGACATTCACGATCAGGCCTTGACCCTCATAGGCAATGGTCAGTTCATCAACAGCCTGTGCGAAATTCTCTGGCGAGAGATCCTTGGTGAAAAAGTCGACATCCATGGATGGACGGTCACCGAACCCATTCGCTGACAATGCATAACCGCCAGCTAGAACAAACCCATATTGCTCGATAATGACGAGCCCACTGCGGACAAGCCGCTTATGAATCTCCCTCACTGGCTACACGGCCACGGTGCGCAACGGTAGCTCACGCAATTCAGCGAACTTCGCGGTCCACAGATCACGGCACCGCTTCGGCAGGTTCAGGTCTGGCCACAGCCGTATCAGCGTCGCCCGGTCCAGCAGAGCAGCCTGTTCTTCTGGATACCCATCACGCACGATTGCGCTATAGGCCGTCCACAGCCCACTTGCCGTATCTAGGTTGTATGTCGGTTCCGGTGCTGTGTTGATGTGCGATGACACGCGGATCACACCTGATGTCGGCCCATGCAGGTCATCAAGCGATTCTGGCGTCGAATACGGGATCAGGTCCGCGAAACTCCGGGGGGCTGACGCATTCATGCTGGTCTCCATCCTCTGACCTTCTTTAATCCTACCGGGGGATTTAGCCGGCAACCATCCGGTATCAACACCTTGTCGTGGCGACAGATTCACGCACCGAGCTTTTCTGCGTCCCTACTTAGTGCATACAACTGCACTTCGCACCCCTTGAGCTTACTTCTACAAGACGGCGCCCGGGCGGTAGGCGGCCGCCTCCGGGTGCTGTGCCGTCACCTGGGCGACAGCCTCGGCGACCTGCGCGACCTGCGCCTCGGCGGTGCCCGTCAGGTCGAGGGGGTTGGTGACGAGCGCGTCCAGTTCGCCGCGGGTCAGTTGGAGGCGCGGATCGGCGGCCAGCCGGTCCAGGAGGTCATTGACCTTCAGTCCCCTGCCGCATCTCCAACGCGACAGCGACGGCGTGTTCCTTGATGGCCTCGTGGGCCTCCTCGCGGCCCACTCCCTGCGCACCGCCGCCATCAGCACCTTCGTCGTGGTCAGAACGGCAGGTAACGGTCCAGTTCGGCGGCGATCACCTCGGGAAGGCCCCGAAGTCCGCGAGGACCGTCAGGAAAGTCTCGAACAGCCCGTCGAGGGCGAAGAACGCGTCGGGCAGCGCCACCCGCCGCACCACCGAACAGGAGACGTCACCTTCGTTCCACTGGTCGCCGGCCAGCTCACCGACCATCGATACATAGCCGCGCAGGATCACTGCCAGCCTGTTGACGCGCTCACAGGAGCGGGTGTTCATCTTGTGGGCATGGCCGACGACCCGACCTGACCCTCCTTGAACCCCTCGGTGACCAGCTCCAGTCCGGCCATCAGGCGGATTGTGGTAGCGAGATTCGACGGGCGGCGGCGGTCTGCGCCAGCGCGGTCACGACGTCGTAGTCGAGGCTGCGGGGATACACCCTGTCCCGTCGAGGTCAGGACGGCCTCGAAACCCAGCTCGGCGGTGACGCGCCGCTCCAGCTCGGCCAGTTTCCCGGCGTCGCCGCCGAGCAGGTCGAGCATGTCCTGAGCGGTGCCGACCGGCCCCTTGATGCCGCGCGCCGGGTAGCGGGCGATCAGCCCTCAGGCGGCGATACGCCACCAGCAGCTCGTCGGCGGCGGTGGCGAAGCGTTTGCCGAGGGTGGTGATCTGCGCGGCGACGTTGTGGGAGCGGCCGGTCAGCGGCTGGCCGGCCCAGGTGACGGCGAGCCGGGCGAGGTGCGCGAGGGCGGCAACGACGCGGTCGCGGATCAGGCGCAGCGAGGACAGGACCTGGTACTGCTCGATGTTCTCCGTCAGGTCGCGGGAGGTCATGCCCTTGTGGATGTGCTCATACCCTGCGAGGGCATTGAACTCCTCTATCCGGGCCTTGACGTCGTGCCGGGTGACGCGTTCCCGGGCCGCTATGGACTCAAGGTCGACCTGGCCGGTGACAGCCTCGTAAGCGGCGATTACCTCGCCGGGGTCAGCGCCCCCGAAGTCGACACCCAGGTCACGCTGGGCGCGCAGCACAGCCAGCCACAGCCGCCGCTCGGCGACGACCTTCGCCTCGGGCGCCCAGATCGCGCGCAGCTGCTCGGAGGCGTAACGGGTGGCCAGCACATTGGGGACGCTCATGGCGGCACTCTATCCGCCCGGCCGCGTCATAGCGCGAAGGCGAGCCGCAACCCAGCATCCACGCGCACCATGACACCGGTCGGCAAGCTCCCGATCCGCTGATCGAAGCGACTGCGATCAACAACAACCACCTGAGAGACGTTTATCACCGACGCTTTCGACAGCCCTGCCTCCCCTCGCTCAAGTTCAACGTTGCCAGGGCCAGAGGCGAGCCTCAGGTTGCTGGTGACGGGCAAGACCACAACCGTCGCGATGCGGGACCGGTTGAAGCGGTCCGAGGACACCACCAGAGCGGGACGCCGATAGCCCGGCTCGGAGCCCAGCGGCTCACCGAAATCCACCCACCAGACCTCACTGCGCCTCACCACTGCCAAGCACCAGAATCGATGAGGGCACGTCCGCTAGATGCAACCGGCTCAACCGCCAGTTCATCTGCCAGCGCATCAAGCGCGGAGGTGACGGGGTCGTCCTCCAGCTGTTCCATGAACGCACGAACCGCTTCTGTGTACAGGTACGAACGCGTCCACCCGCGGCTTCTGGCAACCCTCTCTGCCTGCTCAAAGACATGTTCTGGAATCGACACAGCAGTCTTCATGACACAAAGTATAACTTGGTATAAACCCATAGACCATTTCTCACTCACCACACAACGGGGCTCTTCCAGCTCGCGACGGCATAGATGTGAAGCGAGTTTCGCCGGGCAGGACCTTGAGGGAAATGCTCGTGATGCCGAGGCCGCCGTCGCCGTCTGGGTTTCTATGCTGATTCCATGGATTCCGCCGAAGACTCGACGACACCACTAGCTCATCGGCAGTGGCTGATGCGTACGGCCTCGCGCTGCCACGGCGTTGTTCTTGATCTTGAGCCGGGCAGGGAGCCCTGGGCGCCTTTCTCCCCGTGAGCGTTCGATGGATCGCTCTGGAACCTCGCCCGTCAGGCCGGCTGAGGCGGGCCGTCGCTGGACGTCCTGAGGCAACGGTCCTCGCTGGAGCCGCCGAGGCCATCCCCCTCGACGACGCCTCCGTCGACACTGTGATGTGCGCGACGGTTCTCTGCTCCGTCACGGATGCCGCGCTGGCGCTCCGGGAAGCGCACCGCGTACTGCGACCAGGCGGGATCCTGCACTTCAGCGAACACATTGCCGCCCCTGACCGGTTCTATCGCGCGCCGATTGCAGGGAATACTCTCGCCCTTGACCAAACTACTCGACCACGGCTGTGACCCCTGCCGCGACACCACGGCCGCCCTCAAGGCAAGTCCCTTCCATGACATCCGCCTCGAATACCTCCAATACCCAGGTGTGCTGGGGATGCTGGGCCCGCTCATCCGAGGGACAGCGGTCGCATAGGACTGCGCTCCGGCAGGGATGGGGTGACTCGATCTGCACACCACTGATGTACCCGTGGTGATCAACAGGCCCTCGTTCCCTGTCAGGAAATTCGGGAGTATCAGTTTCCTCCGCTGAGCTACCCGCGACGAGCTACGGCACGCAGTCGGGAGGTATTCAGTGGGGACGCCGATGTCGGTGCGGTGGAAGCCGTCGGGGAACCGCACCTGGGACAGGTGGGCGTACGCCCGCTCCCGCGCGGCCTCCAGGTCCTCACCCAGCCCGACGACGCCCAGCACCCGGCCGCCGGAGGCCACCAGCCGACCGTCAGCAAGCGCCGTGCCAGCCTGGATGGTCCAGGCGTCACTGACGTCGGCGGGCAGCTCAACAGACCCTCCCAATACGGGCGTACCGGATAGCCGCTGGCGGCCCTGACCACCACAACGGCGGCTCCGTCACGCCACGCGAGAGGCGGTAGCTCAGCGAGTTCACCGCAGGCTGCAGCCAGCAGCACGGGGGCGAGCGGGGTCGCGAGGAGAGCCAGGACCGCTTGGGTCTCGGGGTCGCCGAAACGAGCGTTGAACTCCACGACACGCATCCCCCGGCTGGTCAGGGCCAGCCCCGCGTACAGCAGACCGGTGAAGGGGTGCCGCGGCGCCGCATCTCGGCCAGGGTGGGGTCCACCACCTGAGCCATGACCTCCGCCGCCAGGTCGTCTCGGCGTCCAGGGCAGCGGGCAGTAAGCACCCATGCCGCCGGTGTTAGCTGGCGTCGCCGTCGCCGACACGTTTGAAGTCCTGCGCGGGCAACAGCGGCACGGCAGTGGTGCCGTCGCAGACCGCGAACAGCGAGACCTCCGGCCCGTCCAGGAACTCCTCGACCACCACCCGCCCGCAGGCGGCGGCATGGGCCAGGGCGGCGTCGCGGTCGGTGGTGACGACCACCCCCTGCCAGCAGCCAGCCCGTCGTTCTTGACGACGTACGGCGGGCCGAAGGCATCGAGCGCCGCGGCGGCCTGCTCCGGGGTCTCGCACACCCGCGCGTCGGCGGTCGGCACTCCGGCGGCGCGCATCACGTCCTTGGCGAAGGCCTTCGACCCCTCCAGCCGGGCGGCCGCGGCGGACGGACCGAAGCAGTCGATCCCAGCCTCCGCGTACCGCATCCGCGACCCCTGCGACGAGGGGCGCCTCGGGACCGACCACCACCAGGTCAGCTCCGGCCTGCCGGGCCAGGGCGACGACCGCCTCAGGGTCGCAGGCATCGATATCGTGCAAGGTGCCCAGGCCGGCCAGCCCCGGATTCCCAGGCGCGACGTGCAGGGTCTCAGCGGAGGCAGCCAGGGCCCGGCCCAGGGCATGTCCACGCCCGCCGAAGCCAAGAAGCAGAACAGTGGTCACGGAAAGACTCTAGCCGGACGCTCCTGACAGAACCGGCCTCGCACGCCTGGATGCGGCCAGTAGCGGCTCAGAATCCCTCACGGAAGAACCTCGTGTCGACCGACGCGTCCTCGACGGTCCTGGCCTGCACGTTCACACCGGAGACGCCGCTCCTTGAGAAGATCACACAGCCGGTAGCTGTCGTTCAGAGGTTCCCGCCGGTGGGGGCGGTGGTGAAGTGAGCGACGTCCAGGTGCCGTGCTGGCAAGGCGAAGGAGGAAGGCGCACTGGATCGTGCGTCGACGACGAACAACGCAGCCAGGATGGTGCATGGGCGTCGCGAGTCAGCCGATCCCCACCGGCGGGACCTCTAAATCAATGGGAGGTGCTCCGTCGCGGGTGGCTTCTTCCCGGGCGCTGCTGGTGAATGTGCCCTGTGGTGATCAGCAGGCCCTTATCGCCCCGTCCGGCCATCGCCCCACGGAAATCACGCACTGCCCCGGAACCGACGCTTCCGGCATAGCGCTTGCACTGGAAGAACACCTGAAAAGACAACAGCGAGAGCCGGTAGACACCTTTGGCCGTCAATTCCGCCGTCACCGGAACGCCCGGTCACCTGGGTATTGATGAAGCCCTCTTCACGGAGAAGACGCTGGGCGAGTTTCTCGAAATTGGCAGGGCTCAGCCTCATCACTTCGTCCAGGAGCTGCTCCCGCCAGGATGGCTCGTCGGTCTCCGGTTCATCGGCGCTGGCATGCCCGGAGCTGCCCAGTGATTTCGAGGCTTTGCGCGCTCGGTCCAGGCGAGCCAGATAGGCCTGTCTCAAGGGTTCCAGCTGCGGCTCCGTCACAGTCCGGCCTTCCTCGGTGAGGCTCCACACGCCGCGCTCTGAATTGACTGCAAGCCCCATGCCCTTGAGGTATGTCCTGGTCCAGCCAAGCCGGTACTCGATCACTGTTCTCGGCCCGTCGCCGAGAAGCACCGCCTGCTGCTCATCGGAGTATCCGCCGCTGGAAATCACCTTCGCATTGAGTTCCTCAATTACCGCCGACCCGCCGAGTTCGCGGAGCGCACAAAGGATCGGCCACAGGAATTCGTTATATTTCGGCAGGTTCGCTGCGCTCACTGGGGATCCGATCCGTACTCGATATCAATGATGTGTTTGGCCTGAAACCTACTACCCTGTCTTTGGGTGACGGAAATCCAAAGACGGATCTTCCACACTAGGCAAGCGGAGCTCAGAGGCCATCACGCTGGGCGGCCAGCTCTGGTCGCCCCGGAAATACTCTCACCGCCAGACACCCCAACCCTCAGCCCCTAGAGGATGAAGCAACGACACCACTCCCTGCTGCAAGGCGCCGCTGGGCCTCCTGGCCCTTCGGACGTGTCCCTCTGAGGCAGGTACTGCACCGGTTGAATCAACACCACACAACACGTTAAACTTACTAGACGTTACATTTATTACACTTAGATTCCGAACGAGGAGGCCTCATCGTGGCAACGGTCGCACAAGCGGCTAACGTCTCCGCAGACGAGCTAGCACGCATCTCTGCGTTTGCTTCAACCCTGCCGCAGGGGTCACCGGCTGCTCTCCTGCTGGAGAACATGGTGGCGGCTATGCTCCGTGGAGTCGATGTGACGCTGTTTGAAGCCGACAAAGAACTGACCCCCAACGAAGCCGCCATACTGTTACAGATCAGCCGCCCGCATCTGCTGAAGATCATGGATCGCGGACTGCTCACTTTTCGCCGGGTCGGCTCCAACCGTCGCATCGCACCGTCTGACCTGATCGATTACGTCAAACGCCACGAGGAGGGCAATGCTCACATCGCGCAGCTGCTCGGCACACAGGAGCATGCCCGCCAGAATGCACTCAATCGCGTTGCACCTCTGACCGCCGATGACCACGAGGCACTATCGGCGCTGGAATAACTGGATGAGACCGGCTACCTGCTGTGCAACAGGTAGTTTGCGCTCACAGGACGCGCACAGCGGCAACGACGCATGCGCGTCTTTGGTGGGAACAAACCACCGGCCACAGACAGCTCGAACTGATTTACCGAAGACCAGGGCATCCGCCAGATAAGAAGAACCGACGTAATGAAGTTCTTCGTTAACCTGACATCCGACGCCGGCACCCAGCACCTCTGCTTCTATCTCATCAATCAGATGAAGAGCCGCTAGCTGAGCTAGTTTCGCCTGCGTGATCGTAATCCACTGCTCCAGGCTGCCTTCCCGGGTGTACGTGGCATCTATCCTGGCAACGTCCGGCTGGAGTACTGGCAGCACCAAACGAAGCAGTTCATCGGAATCTTTACTGATATCAACCACAACAACCGCCAGAACACTTCCATCCTCAAGCGGCTCTGCTGGAGGGTCAGGAATCAACTCAACGGTCCCCGTAATATCACCGTTGGCACCCAGCAGACGAGGAATGGAGATGGGACAGATGCGGGCCGATCGTATTGCCTCACCCACCGCCAGCAGGAATAGCCTGACAGCAGTTCGTCTCCAGCCAAGCAGCTTTTCTTCTGCCTCATCACGTTCGCGTAACCGGTACTCCGCGAGTATCGGCAGCCAAGCACTTGGATCACGCATAACCTGGGCGACTTTCGCATGAAAAATATCATGCTCAGCAGCCCACACCAGCCAAGGATCTCCGTATTCGTCAAGGAGAACAGCTCCACGCCATGCAGCTCCAACGCGTGATCGCACTTCCCAGACTGGGCGGCCCGCAGCTTGCGTTGCCGCTCGGTGCAGGTCTGGGGACCCCTCACTAAATCGGCGCTGCGCATCCTGAATAAGCGGATGGACGATCTTTGAGATATTCACCTGATCCCATTGCTTGCTACGAATGGCCGCAACGCCACAGCCATCTGGGAAAGATTCACGCGGCAGTATACGGAGCACCCTGAATGGTTGGACGGGGCGCTCGCATCCCTTCAGGAGAAATTCGCTCAGCCATGTGCACATCATGATGCTCGGGACTGACAAAGACTTCCAAGGGCCATGGGTACACCACTGCTTTGGCGGAGCCAACTTAAACCGCGCCATCTCCCAACCATCCAGCCAAGGCGCCGGGCTCCTTCGCCGCCCTGAATCGTGCCATTCACAGCTGAGGCACCATGCACCCGGCCCTCGAAGCACCTCGCCGGGGTCCCGCACCCCACGCCACCCTGCCCGGCGAGCCGACTGTTTCGGTCCCAGGACCTGGCGCGCCAGCAGCCAGCTGCCGCCGGAGACCGGCACAGCGACTGCGGCAATCATGAATCAAGACAAAGGAACGTCGAGGGCTGTCGGCCAATCGCCCGACAGGGGAATACCCGTGGGTCTGGCCCGGTTCGCCTAGAATTCTGAAAGAACCTTTATTTTTATTTATTGGCGCGCAGAGGTACAAGGAGCCAGATGAGCATCCACCCGCAATCCGCTGCCACCCCCGCCACGCACATTGACGTCCCGCTTGACGAGGAGGCAACACTCCCCGCGCATTCGGGAGTGCAGGCATGGTTGCAGGAGCTGGCTGAGAACGAGCTCGTCCCTAGACCGCATCAACTCCCGGGAACTGACCCAGCGGATCATGCAGGAGGCCTTCGGGCGGTACACGCTGCCGCCGCGGGTCGCGGGACTGCTGGCCGCCAACCACCTGCTGCGCGACGCAAGCCCGCAGGACCGCCAGGGCATCCGGCAGCTCGCGACCGCCTGGTTCACCTCCATCCCGCCGAGCGCCGTCGACGACTCCACCTGGTCGGTCCGGCAAGCGGTACGCCGCCCCTCAGACCCGCACCTGACGCTGACGGGCCACACCGGCGACGTCACGGACATCACCCGCCGCAACGCCCTCGACGGCCGCACCTTGCTCGTCACATACAGCGATGACACCACCGTGCGGATGTGGGATCCCGGCACGGGTGAGGAGGTCCAGGAGCCCCTCGACCCGCCGCCCTCCGGGGCATCACCCAAACGAGAGGCCACGTTCACGGACTCCTACGGACGCTCGCTCGCGGCATCCCCGGACGAGAACAACATCAGGATCACGGACCGCGCGACCGGCGAGGACGTGGGGGTGACGCTGCGCGGCCATGGCTTCCAGGTGACCGCCGTCGCCTCCTTCTACGGCCCGGCCGGACGTCCGCTGCTGGCCTCCGCATCCCGCGACCATCACCCATCCGGATCTGGGATCCGGCTTCGAAGTCGCGCCCGGCAGCGCGGTTCGTCGAGCAGCTGGACGAGATGCAGGTGGTCACCTGGTTCACGGCAGGCGACGGCTCCTCGCGGGTGGGCACCATCCGGCACCCCTACGACGACATCCTCCAGATCTGGGAGACCGGCACCGGGCAGTGGGTCGGGGCACTATGCGCATATCCTGGCCAGTTCTGGGCTGAGACCTGCAGCGCCCATTTCGCAGACGCCCTGGGGCGCCGAGATGCTGGCCGTCGCAGAGCAGGAGAACCTCCGCATCTGGGATCTCGAGTCGGGCCAGCTCGTCGGCGCCCCCCTCACCGGGCACGCCGCCCGCATCAACGACATCCTGAGCTGGACCACACCGTTCGGCGAGACACGGCTGGCCACCGCCAGCAGCGACGGCAGCATCCGGCTCTGGGACCCGGACGCGGGCACCCAGGTCGGCAGGTCACTGACCGGGCACGCCGGGCCGGTCCGGGACATGTGCATCTTCACCACCCGGCACGGGGACGCCTGGCTGGCCTCCGTCGGAGACGAGGGCGCCATCCGGATCTGGGATCCCGATGCGGGACGGCAGATCGGGCGGCCGCTCAAAGGACCGGCATGCCCGATGACCTGCGTGGCCTCCTTCTCCGCCGCGAACGGGGAACCCCGGCTGGTGACCACCGGGGACGATTACATCGTCCGCGTCTGGGATCCGAGGACGGGCCAACGGCTGGGACGGCTCAGCAGCGGCGAGGAGAACCTCTGCGACACCGTCCTGGCGGGGACGAACCGGGAGGGCCGCACCCGCCTGGTCACCTCGGGATGGACCGTTTCATCAGGATCTGGGACATCGCCACGGGCAAACTCGACCTACGCGCTGCACGCCCTGGACCACACCGAGACCATCGTGTCGCTGCGCTACGGTGAGCTGGCGGTCAGCCCTCGACGACGGCTGGGCGCTGCTGCAGCTTCCAGCTGGGATCTGAGACGCTTCAGATATGAAGCCCCCATCAACCGGGGTTCTCTGGCGTAAACCCTCGCCTATATGTATAGGGTGTACGTATACTTGATTTATGCCACAGCGAACCATCTATGTCTCAGAAAGCGCCCAAGAGCTCTTCGACCGAGCGGCCCAGGAGGCTGGCGGCCTCTCACGCGCAATCACCGCCGCCCTGCGCGACTATCTTGCGAAGGCCGAACTCAGCAAGGAGGGCATGGAGACCGTCGACCTCACGATCGACGAGGATGGCTCCCACCGGAAAGTCCGCTTCAGCGGCAGGAGACTGCTGCGCCTGGAGCGCGAGGTGGAGGCAGGCTTCACATCCAGACGGTCTACGCCACCAAGAGAGGACAGTTCGCCCTACACCAGAGGAAGCACTCCCACCCCAAGACCTGGGGCAAGAACAGCGACCGTCTGTGGGAGGACCCCCGCACCTGGAACTCGGAATTCTGGTTCCGGACCGAGAAAACCCTCGACGTCTTCCCCTGACGCTGGATGACCTGCGCAGGCAGGATCCGGAGCTGGCCGACCGGGTGGAGGCCGCCATGAAACATCCCGCCCTTGAGGAGCTGGACATCTGATCATTCCGGGCGGGTTCACCGAGCCATCCTGGTCACCCCGTCCGCCGCGCATGAACTGCCCCGTGAGGGGCTTTGGCTCAGGCCCCTGCCACCGGGCTGGTTCTCCAGGACCTCTTGCAGGACCACCGCCTGGTTGTCCCTTGACATCGTGCGCCGCGTACAGCAGCGTCACGACGCTCTGCCCGGCCAGCCGCCCGGCCAGCGCCTCGGCGGCCCCGGAGGCGGTCAGCTCCGCGCGGTAGCGGGTCTTGAACTCCTCGAACCGGGCCGGATCGTGCCCGAACTCGCGTCGCGTCTCGGTGCTGGGCGCGACGTCCTTGCACCATTCATCGAGGTGTGCCGCTTCCTTCGAGATCCCACGCGGCCAGAGCCGGTCCACGAGCACGCGGTAGCCGTCCTCGGGTGAGGGTTCTTCGTAGATACGTTTGATACGCCACGTCGTCTTGGTTCCCATCCTCAAGACCCTACGCCGACTTCTCCCTCGACGGCTCCGTCAGGACGTAATGGAATCCACGGCCCTTGCGGTTGGCCCATGCCGGACGCATCACCCCGACCCTCTCGAGTTTGCGTATCAGCGGGGCTGTCCCGGCCGACGACAGGCCGATGATCGATCCCAGCTCTGTCGTGGACAACCGTCCCCGCGCCTGGACGTAGCTGCGGGCTACGGCCTCGCGATCCCGGCCCGGCATCGCGAGCTTCGCCCAGTCGTACAGCTCCGCCAGGGAGTCCCTGGCGGTCGCGGAGAAGGTCAGTGCCCGGGAGGCCTTCGACGGCACCCCGGCGATGGGCACGAGCAGCCTCGCCCCCAGGACCCTGGAATCCTCCAGGGTCCTGAGCAGGGAGCGCGCCTCGGCCTCCGTTGTGTGCGCGATCCGGGAGGCGGTACGGACGTCGACCCAGCGGTGATCGGCCACCCAGCGCAGCAGCAACAGCACCCGGTGGTCCGTCAGCTCCTGGGGACCCTTGATCTTTGCCAGCCAGAGCTGCCAGGCGGGATCAGGGGGACGTCCTCCCCCCAGCGTCACCTCGACGCTAGCTCCCTCAACCTCCCGGAAGGTTGGTGCGGGCTGGCCACCTCTGACCAGGCCCGTCACCATCCGTCCGATGCCCGAGCCCCGGTTCTCCGCCAGGCCAAGACCAGCCAGCAGCCCTCATCAAAGCCCGATTGCGAGGGAAAGGCTGCCGGGAGAAGACGTCGTATTCATCGAAGCCGCCGATGAATCCGCCGGGGCTCCTGACCCGCAGCGCCCCGAAGCGATGTTCCTGCTCCACCTCCACCAGACGCGGACCGCGCCAGTCACGGTGGGCCACCCCGTTCACGACGGCCTCCCGCGCCGCCGACTCGCTCAGGGCGGGGCCGTCTCCCTGATCGGCCCACTCCGGCATCTGGACCTCGGGATTGTTCCGGCGCACAGCATCAAGGACCAGCGACAGCTGTTCTAGCACGGAGAGCTCCCCGTCCGGTCTCAGCTCCTGATGGCCGCCTTTGAGGCGGTATTCAGGACCGGGCGGCCATTGCCGACGAGCAGCAGGGACGCCGCGTTGGTGAGCATCCCGTCGTCGCCCACTGCCTCCAGACGCCGCAGGAGTTCGTCATCGGGTCGCCCTCCGAATCCTGGAGTAGCTCCCGGGCAAGGCGCAGGGCGTCAGGCCGCGCTTTGCCTGGGCCGATGCCCGATGACCGTCCGGACCAGCCCTGTTCAGCGTTTTTCCTGCCAGATTCCACAGAGGCCATGGCCCATCTTCACCTAACTTTTGGGTAGATGGGCGATTTTCAGTGAAAGCCGCTGGAAATCGACCCAAAAGCCGACATACCGGGGCTCAGATGCCGCGCCTGCGGAGAAGGGTGCGCCGCGGAGCTGAGGCGGCGGCAAACCCAGGCCGCGGCCGATCAGAGCAGGTCGTTGATCACGATCGTCTGTTCGCGTCCCGGACCGACGCCGATGCCCGAAATCCGGCATCCGATCAGCTCCTCCAGGCGCCTCACATAGGCCTGGCAGTTCGCGGGCAGCTCGTCGAAGGTGCGGCAGGTGGAGATATCCTCCGCCCAGCCGGGCAGCTCCTCGTAAACCGGCGCGGCGTGGTGGACGTCCGACTGGGTGACCGGCATCACGTCGTGCCGGACCCCGCCGACGTCGTAGCCCACGCACACTGGGATCGTCTCCCAGCCGGACAGGACATCCAGCTTGGTCAGGAAGATGTCGGTGAAGCCATTGATCTTCGCCGCTTGCTCCACCACGAGGGCATCGAACCAACCGCAGCGGCGCGGCCGTCCCTGTCGTGGCTCCGAACTCACCGCCGTCGCGGCGGAGCCGCTCGCCGTTCTCGTCGCGCAGCTCGGTGGGGAACGGCCCCTCGCCAACCCGGGTGGTGTAGGCCTTCGCGATGCCGATGGCACGGTCGATGCGGGTGGGGCCGACGCCCGCTCCGGTGCAGGCGCCTGCCGCGATCGGGTTCGACGACGTCACGTACGGGTAGGTGCCGTGGTCGACGTCCAGGTGGTGGGCCTGGGCGCCCTCGAACAGCACCACCTCACCGCGGTCGAGCGCATCGTTGATGTACCGGCCCGAGTCGATGACGTGGGGACGGATGGCGTCGGCGTGCGCCAGGAGCGCCGCCACGATCTCATCTGCCTCGATGGGGCGGCGGTTGTAGACCTTCACCAGCAGCTGGTTCTTCTGGTCGAGGGCGGCCTCCACCTTCTGCCTGAGGATCGGCTCGTCGAAAATGTCCTGGATGCGCACCCCCATCCGGTTGACCTTGTCGGAGTAGGCGGGGCCGACTCCACGCCCGGTGGTGCCGATGCGCCGCTTCCCCAGGAAACGTTCGGTAACCTTGTCCAGCACCTTGTGGTATTCGGTGATGATGTGGGCGTTGGCGCTGATCAGGGGGTGAGGCACCTCGATGCCCCGCGATGAGAGCATCTGCAGCTCCTCGGCCAGCACGTCCAGGTCCACGACCACGCCGTTGCCGATCACGGTGGTGGTGCCCGCTGAGGATCCCGGAGGGCAGCAGGTGCATCACGAAGGTCTCCCCGCCGACCACGAGAGTGTGGCCCGCGTTGTTGCCGCCCGAGTAGCGGACACACAGATCGACGCGGTCACCGAGCTGGTCGGTGGCCTTGCCCTTGCCCTCGTCGCCCCACTGGGCACCGACCACGACAACACCAGGCATTGGTTCCTCCAAGAACACGAAACAAGCCCCAGCAAAGCCGGGGCCTTACCTCGGCATCCTACCCATGTCCTCCGGGGAACCCCAGTCGGGGATGGCCGCTGCTCACGTCAAAACAGGCGAAACAGCCGTTCAGTGGACGCGCCCCCGCTTGAACCTCATGCGGTTTCGCGCGAGCATCTATTAGGCCCGGTTGGATCCGGCAGCGACGAAGCAGGAGCACCGCGATGAAGAAACTGATCAACTCACCCGACGACGTGATAGCGGAGGCTCTCAAGGGCATTGGGGCCGCCGACCAGAATGTCCGCGTCGACCATGACAACCGCGTGATCTTCCGCGCCGAGCCCACCCGCCCCGGGAAGGTCGCGGTGATCTCCGGGGTGGCTCCGGCCATGAGCCACTGCATGGCGGTTTCGTCGGGACCGGGATGCTGGATGCGGCTTGCGTAGGCGAGATGTTCACCTCCCCTACCCCCGACCAGATGCTGGCCGCCACCACCGGCGCTGAGGCGGGTGCGGGGGTGCTGCACATCGTGAAGAACTACACGGGCGATGTCATGAACTTCGAGATGGCGGCGGAGCTGGCCGCCGACGCTGGCGTGCGCGTGGCGACGGTGGTGGTCGCCGACGACGTTGCCGTCGAGGACTCGCTGTACACCGCGGGACGCCGGGGCGTCGGCCTGACGGTGCTGCTGGAGAAGATCGTGGGTGCCGCAGCCGAGGAGGGACGCGACCTGGATGCGGTGGCCGCCGTCGCGAACAGGGTCAACGAGCACGGCCGCTCCATGGGCATGGCGCTGACCTCCCTGCACCGTTCCCGCCGCGGGCAGGCCGACCTTCGACCTGCCCACCGACCAGATGGAGATCGGCATCGGCATCCACGGCGAGCCGGGCCGGCACCGTGAGCCGCTGGCCGGCGCCCAGGACATCGCGGGCCGGCTGGTGGGCCCTCATCCTCGCCGACCACGACTTCACCGGTTCGGAGGTGATCGTCATGGTCAACGGTATGGGCGGCACTCCCCTCATCGAGCTGTACCCTGATGTATGGCGAGGTCAAGGCCCTGCTCGACGCCGCCGGCGTGCGGGTGGCGCGCAACCTGGTCGGCAACTACATCACCAGCCTCGACATGGCGGGCTGCTCCGTCACCCTCCTGAAGGCCGACCCAGAGCTGCTGGCTCTATGGGATGCACCGGTGAAGACGGCGGGGCTGCGGTGGGGATGTGATGATCACCCACGCCCAGTGCGTGGCCTGGCTGAGGGGTTTTGCCGACATCATCGACGCCAACAAGACGTTCCTGACCGACCTGGACTCGGCTATCGGCGACGCCGACCACGGCACCAACATGGCCCGCGGCATGAAGGCGGTGGTGAAGAAACTGCACGGCGCTGGGACCCCGCCGCTCGGGGCGATGTTCAAGTCCGCGGGCATGACCCTCGTGGGCACCGTCGGCGGATCCTCCGGGCCGTTGTACGGCACCTTCTTCATGAAGCTGGGGATGGCGCTCGGGGAAGTCGAGGATGCCTCGCTGCCGACCTTCGCCGCGGCCCTGAAGGCCGGCTGCGACGGCGTGACGGCACGCGGCAGGACGGCCGTCGGGGAGAAGACGATGGTGGATGCGCTGAGCCCAGCCGCCGATGCCTTCGAGGCCGCCGTGGACGACGGCCCCCTGGCAGCGGCCGAGGCGGCTGCCGCAGCGGCCCGGCAGGGCCGCGACGAGGGCATCCCGCTGGTCGCACGGAAGGGTCGCGCCTCCTATCTGGGAGAGCGTTCCGCAGGGCACCAGGATCCTGGGGCAACCTCCGCCACCTACCCTGTTCGAGGCGCTCGCGACCGCACTCCGGGAGGGCTGATCAATGGCTCTGGTCGGGCTCGTCGCCGTCTCCCACTCCCAGGCGCTAGCCGAGGCCGCGGTCGAGTTGTCGCTGCAGATGCTGCACGGCAGCCCCCTGCCCGAGATCAGGATCGCGGCCGGCACCCAGGACGGGCAGCTCGGCACAGACGCTATCAGGGTTGCCGCCGCCATCCGGTCCGCGAACCAAGGCGCGGGCGTCGTGGTCCTGATGGATCTCGGCTCCGCGGTGCTGAGCGCGGAGTTCGCCCCTTGACCTGGCCGGGGACGTGAGTGCCGTCCTGGTCGAGGCGCCGTTCGTGGAGGGGCTGCTGGCGGCCACGGTGCGCGCGGCGATGGGTGGCACCCTGGAGGAAGTGGCCGGCGACGCCCGCGCGGCGCTCACCCCGAAACGGGTCGCCCTCGGCGTGGCGGCGGACAACACCCCCTCAGAGGATCCCCATGCTGCCTGGACAGCCGAGGCGGAGGCCAGGGCAACATTGCCGAATCCGGCCGGGCTGCATGCCCGTCCCGCGGCCCTGCTGGTGTCGGAGGCGGGGCGTTTCGATGCCGAGGTGCGGCTGCGGTGCCACGACCTGAGGGGTCGGCGACGTCGTCGATCGCGTTGGCGACACTGAACGCCCGGCAGGGGGACGAGGTGTGGATCGGGGCGCGCGGACCGCAGGCCAGCGACGTGGTGGCGGCCCTGGTGGCACTCGTCGAGAACGGCTTCGGGGAACGTGGTGGGACGGCTGCCTCACCGGTCGTGGTCACCGGACCGCAGGGAGTCAGCCCTGGCCGCGTGGTCGGCATCGCCCGGGTGATGGCCGCCCCCCATGACGGAGCCTCCTGCTGAGACGCCTCTGAAACCCAGGGCATCTTGCCGCTGAGAAAACCAGGCTGGCCACAGCCCCTGAAGGACGTTGCGGCGGACTACGAGCGGCGAGCCGACGCTGCCGGGACCGAGGCCGGGCAGATCCTGCGAGCCACTGCGGTCCTGGCCCGGGATCCCGAGCTGCGGGGATCGGCGGAGGCCCTGATCGACGCACTCGGGGCAGGAGCGGCGACAGCCATCTGGGGAGCGGCGAACGGCATCGTGGACCGGCTGGCCGCGACTGGCGGGATCATCGCTGAGCGCGTCACCGACATCACCGACATCCGCGACCGCGTGATCTGCCACCCGCTGGACCGCCCCATGCCCGGAGTGCCGAAGTCCGACAAGCCATTCGTATTGGTCGCCCATGACCTGGCGCCCGCCGAGGCCGCCACCCTGACCGGTCGCCACTGCCTCGGGATCGTCACCGCCGGTGGTGGCCCGACCTCCCATACGTCCGTCCTGGCACGCAGCCTGGGCATCCCCGCCGTGGTCGGTTTCGCCGATGCCCTGGGCATCCCTGACGGCGCGGAGGTGCTGGTGGACGGCTCCTCGGGCGAGGTCGTAGTCTCCCCCGACGAGTCGCAGCGCGCGGGAGCCCCGCACCTCCCCGGCACCGCTCGAGGCACTGGGCGGGCCAGGATCGACCCGGGATGGAGTCCCAGTGCCGCTGCTGGCCAATGTGGGCTCCGCTGCCGATTCCCAGGCTGCGGCAGCTGCCCGCGCGGAGGGCATCGGCCTGTTCCGCACGGAGCTCAGCTTCTTCGATGCCGAGGCTGAGCCGGACCCCGGCAGCAGTTCGCCACCTACCGGGATGTCCTGACACCCTTCGCTGGCAGGAGGTGGTGGTACGCACCCTGGATGCCGGAAGCGACAAGCCCATGCCCTTCCTGACAATCCCCGGCGAGGATAATCCGGCGCTTGGCATACGCGGTTACCGGACCACGATCCACTCCCCCGCCGTGCTGGCACGCCAGCTGGAGGCGATCGCACGAGCTGCCGAGGCCAGCAATGCCGAGACCTGGGTGATGGCCCCGATGATCTCCACCCCCGGTGAGGCCGCCGAGTTCGTCTCGCTGGCCAGGTCCGCCGGCCTCGGGCGGGCCGGGGTGATGGTGGAGACCCCGTCGGCCGCTCTCCAGGCCGCGGAGATCCTCGCCGAGGTGGATTTCGTCAGCATCGGCACCAACGACCTGGCCCAGTACACGATGGCCACCGACCGGCAGGCGGTCGGCCTGGGGACCTTGCAGGACCTCTGGCAGCCCGCGGTGCTGCGGCTACTGGATCTGGTGGGTGATGCGGGCCGGAAGGCCGGCAAGCCGGTGGGAGTCTGTGGCGAGGCGGCGGCCGACCCCGAGATGGCTCCCGTGCTGGTGGGTCTCGGCGTGACATCGCTGTCCATGTCGCTGCGTGCCCTGGAACCGGTGCGCCGCGCACTGTCTCAGGTCACCCTTGCCGAGTGCCAGCGGGCAGCCAGGGCTGCGGTGGCGGCCAGCGGCCCAGAGGCGGCGAGGAAAGCGGCATGCAGCATCCTCTTGCCAAGGAGGCCCACCGCCATGCAATAATATTTGCAAGTGCAAATCTAAGGAGTGCGAATGCCTCAGTCAGTCTCTACCTTCGTAGCCACATCGCTGGTCGCTCTCGCCCTCGGACTGAGCGCCTGCTCAAGCACCACCCCGGCCACGCCGTCCTCCAGCTCCGCCGACTCCCAAGCGTTGCTGCCCCAAGATGTGGGCTCCACCACGTCGAGCGCACCCGATCCCGACCTGGCCTCCAAGCTCCTGACCGGCGAGGTCGCCGGGTTCTCGCTCGAGCAGCTGGGCGCCAATGTCAAGGGACCGCTGACGGAGTTGGAAACGCTGTACCACGACAGCGAGGAGTACCAGCTCGACCCCCGCCGAATGCGATGCGACCGGCATCGAGCAGCTCGTCGGGCTCTCAGGCATCGACCGGGCACGAGATCGCGACGGTCGCGCCGGGCACGGGCACGTCCTCTCCCCAGCGCAGCATCAGCAGTACGCAAAGAAGTGCGCCCGGGTCGACGGAACCGTCAACGGGGAGCCGATCCTGCTGGATGTCCAGATACAGCAGATCCCCGTCATCAAAGGCGCCACCGACGTCGTCGCGACAGTGACCAACCACGGCATCCCCTACAGCGAGGGGGACGCAGGCCACAACTCCTACCTGATCACGGGCAACGTGGGCGGCGTCAATGTCGTGGCCTACACGACCACGACCTATGAGGGCAATGCCGCCGGCAAGGAGGCATCCATGGAGACCACCATGAAGCTTTTTCAAGGCCCAGGTCGCAAAGCTCAAGGGCTGATGCCCAGCCCCGTCACGGCCCCGGGAGCGATTCCCCGGGCCGTGACGCTGCGACTCGGGGTGAGCCATCGGATGCAATGATGACTGGGAGATTCTTCGGCGGGGACGACGCGGACCCTCGCATCGCCGCTGACTGGATCTCACAGCCTGAATACCCCCGAGAACTTGTTAAGGAGCGTCATGTTCCGACGTGTTTCCGCTACTGCAATCGCGCTACTGGCTGTCACGGCCCCTCGGAGGAGTGCATGCTCGAACAGCAATCCAGCATCGCCCTCCTCTGCAGCCGATCAGCAGACATCGCCGGCAGCGTCGCAGGCCGCCACGCAGACAAAGGCCCCTGACGCCACCTCGGCCGCACCTATCGGCGAACAACCCAGTTCCGATTCCGACCTGGAGTCCAAGATCCTGACCGGCCAGGCGGCAGGAGTGACCTTCCAGAGGCTGCCCCAGCTCCCGGACATGGACAAGATCCTGCAGAACGTCGATGCTCAGATCGAGCCCGCCGACTGCGCCAGCACGGGCCTCACACAGCTCGTGGCCGGCTCTGCCGGGAGCAACGACTCTGGAGTTGCCACCGTCCTGCTGAGCACCGACACAGCCGCCCCTGGCAAGCAAGGCTTTACGCGCAGAAGTGCACCTCCGTCACCGGGACCGTGAACGGGTCGCCGCTGAAGCAGACCCTCTCCATGGACCAGGCACCCGACATCGATGGCGCCTCCGATCTCGTCGCGGTCAAGAGCGAGCAGCAATCCACCACCAATGGCAAAGAGACCGATATGAAGACCTACGTGGTGATCGGCACCGCGGAGAGCACCACCATCATGGCCCAGTCGGCGTCGTTCAACGGCCAGGACCCCGACCCGGCCCTGGCAGTGGAGGTCTTCAAAGCCCAGGCTGAGAAGCTCAAGAGCTGACCAGCTATCACACGCCCCGTGCCAGCGGCTCCGTCGCGACCGCCGGCACGGGGCGATTGCGTCCTCTCAGGGCGGCAGTGCGACGAGAACCGGGGGTCCTGGGCGTACACTTTCCCGCGGTCCAGCCACCGAACCGAGGAGCCTGCATGCCTATCCGCCAAGACCTGCGCAACGTCGCGATCGTCGCTCACGTCGACCACGGGAAGACGACGCTCGTTGACGCCATGCTGTGGCAGTCGGGCGCTTTCCGGGAGGGTTCCGACGTCAACAAGCGCGTCATGGACTCCATGGACCTGGAACGCGAGAAGGGCATCACCATCCTGGCGAAGAACACCGCCGTGCGGCACCAGATGACCGACGGGCGGGAGGTGACCATCAACATCATCGACACGCCCGGCCACGCCGACTTCGGCGGCGAGGTGGAACGTGCCTGAGATGGTCGACGGGGTGGTGCTGCTGGTGGATGCCTCCGAGGCCGCTGCCGCAGACCCGGTTCGTGCTGCGCAAGGCCCTGGCGAAGAAGCTGCCGCTGATCGTGGTGGTCAACAAGGTGGACCGTTCCGACGCCCGCATCTCCGCGGTAGTGGAGGAGACCTACGACCTATTCATGGACCTTCTCGACGACGACGCGGCCGACGCCCTGGACTTCCCCATCGTCTACGCCTCCGCGAAGGCCGGGCGTGCTTCCCTGGCCCAGCCCGCGGACGGCGGAATGCCGGACTCGAGAACCTAGAGCCGCTGTTCGAGACCATCCTGGAGAACGTGCCCGCCCCCCAGCTACGAGGAAGGCGCGACCCTTCAAGCTCACGTGACAAAACCTGGACGCCTCCCCTACCTGGGGCGGCTGGCGCTGTGCCGCGTCGTCGCGGGCAAGCTGAGGCGGGGCCAGCAGGGTCGCGTGGTGCCGGCACGACGGCAGCGTGCAGAACGTGAAGCTCACCGAGCTGCTGATGACTGAAGCCCTGGACCGGGTCCCGGCGGAACAGGCCGGACCGGGCGACATCGTCGCCATCGCGGGCATCCCGGAGATCACGATCGGCGAGACCCTCTCCGACCCTAACGATCCGAAGCCGCTGCCGCTGATCCACGTGGACGAGCCGTCGATCTCCCGCGACGATCGGCATCAACACCTCGCCCCTGGCGGGGAAGTCGGGCAAGCAGCCGACGGCGCGGCTGGTGAAGGCGCGACTGGATCAGGAGCTGATCGGCAACGTCTCCATCCGGGTGAAGCCGACGGACCGTCCCGACACCTGGGAGGTGCAGGGCCGCGGTGAGCTGCAGCTGGCGGTGCTGGTGGAAATGATGCGCCGCGAAGGCTTCGAACTGACCGTTGGCAAGCCGCAGGTGATGACACGGGTGGTCGACGGGAAGGTCCACGAGCCGATCGAACGCCTCACCATCGACGCCCCCGACGAGTTCGTCGGTGTGATCACCCAGCTGATGGGGTTGCGGCGCGGGCGCATGGAGCAGATGGTCAACCACGGCACCGGCTGGGTACGGATGGAGTTCCTGGTGCCGGCGCGTGGCCTGATCGGGTTCCGCACCGAGTTCCTGACGGAGACCCGCGGCACCGGGATCATGAACCACGTCGCGGAGGGCTACGAACCCTGGGCGGGTGATTTCCGCACCCGCCCCACGGGATCGCTGGTGGCTGACCGGACCGGGGCCGTCACGTCCCTATGCGCTGTTCAACCTGCAGGAGCGGGGCACGATGTTCGTGGGTCCGGGAGCCGAAGTGTATGAAGGCATGGTGGTCGGCGAGAACTCCCCGGCCCGAGGACATGGATGTCAACCCCACCAAGGAGAAGAAACTCACCAACGTCCGCTCCTCCACCGGCGAGGAGCTGGAACGCCTGATCCCGCCCCGCCTGATGTCGATGGAGCAGCAGCTGGAGTTCTGCGCCGCCGACGAGTGCCTGGAGGTGACCCCGGCGGTGGTGCGGATCCGCAAGGTTGTGCTGGGGCAGAAGGACAGGGTCCGCCTGAAGCGAGGCTGAGCACCGCCTGGAGAGTCTCTGCGGGTAACGTATGCAACGCATGGCCTCTGATCAGGAAGACACGGATGACGGGGAACGACTCTTCAGGCAGGGCTCCGGCTGCCCCACGCAGTCGCAGCCGGTACCCGATTCCCGCCAGGCCCCCCGTCTACGTCTCGCGCAAACCCAAGGTGAGCGGGCGCAAGCGCACCCCGTCTGGGATGTAGTCGCCGCCTTCTTCGTCCTGCTGGCGCTGGCGCTGGTGGCCTGGCTCGCCATCATCATGCTGCTGCATGCCCTCCCGGGGGACCGGCTCTGGGGGCTTCATTTCGCGGTTTTCTGGCTGGTCACAACCTACCTGGCGATTCCCAGGATCCATCAGCTCTTCACGCTCTGGTATGTGCCCGACTACTTCATCGGACGCACCAGGACGGGCGACGGCATCCTCGGCGACCCCGTCAATCTGGCCTTCGACGGCAAGGAGAAGGACATCCACGCCGCGATGCAGGCCGCAGGCTGGACGCTCGCCGACGAGATCACGCTGCGTTCCGCCTGGGGCATCATCGTCTCCTCGCTGTTCAGGCGCTCCTACCCGGCCGCCCCCGTGTCGAACCTCTACCCGTTCCGCCGCAAGCATGCCTTCGCCTACCAGCAGGAGGTCGAGGGAATGCCTCCAAACGTCACCACGTCCGCTTCTGGCCGGCCCCTCGAGGGCTGGCATCTGCCGGGCGGACAGCATGGATTTCCTGGCGGCCGGCACCTATGACCGAAGCGTCGGCCTGTCGATGTTCACCGGCCAGATCACCCACAAGATCGACGCGGACACCGACGCCGAGCGCGACTTCATCATCAACACGCTGAGCTACGCGGACCACGACATCGAGGTGCGGGTCATCGACAAGTTCTCCACCGCCTACCATTCCCGCAATGGCGGCGGAGACGCCATCCAGACGGACGGCCACCCTGCCCGTCGTCGATGTGTCGGAGGCGGCCTGCCGGAATCCTGAGCCGGAGATGTTTCAGGAGGACAACACCGTGGCCCGGCACCATCCCGCCCACCCCACTGTTGTTCGGCGGCCTGTTCGCGCTGATCAGCCTCATCATCAACATCACTGAGTCGGCCGCCGACCCGGAGGTGTCGGCGATATCGATACTGGTGGGCTCCTTGTTCGAGGTCACCTTGTGGGTGCTGACGGTGGCACGGTTCCGCTGGGCCTGGGTCCGTGTCACGACCACGTCATCGCTGAACGCGATCCTCAGTCTCCTGGTGCTCGACCACAACAGCTTCATAGGCCTGCTGACCACCGCGATGACGGTTCTCTTGTGCTGGCAGTCTCGGCCTCCTCGGTACGAGCCTGGGTGCGGAACAGCCGTGGAGAACGGAGCACAGGGAGAGCAGAGCGTCTCTTACCCCGGTCAACTGTTGAGCAGATGCGCCACGGCCGAGATGATTCCCAGCCGGGTCTCTACGTCAGCGCCGGCTGGAGCCTTGACCTTCGCCCCCGACGTAGGCGGGCTGGTCTCCGGAAGCTGCCAGACATTCGGCCACCCGCTGCGGCGTCATCAGCGAGGCAGGCTCGTCGGTAGACAGGGGTAGCTGAAGATCGGCCCAGGCCCTCCCCACTGGGTGTTCACGGCAGCGACCCCAGAGAAGATCAGCCCGCGAAGCCGCCCGGCCTCGGCGAGGATCTCAACGTGCTGGCAGGGGGCGGTCGATTCTGCCATTCAAGCGCGGACCTTCCCCAGTTGACCGCGAATCCGAATTCATCGGCGACAGCGAGTTCCGTGATGAGGCTGAGGAAACGTTTGTCCCCGGGAAAGATGGGCGAATAGGCGTCGCAGTGCTCAATCACCACTTCCGCGGAGAACCGGGTGTCCGCCGCCACGTCGGCCAGAGAGCGTTGAAAAGCCTCAGCCGATGCCCTGACACCGGGTGCCGAATGAATATGGACGAATGAAACGGACTGTTCCCCGGTTAACTGGTTCAGCTCCTCGGCGGCTTTCCTCACCTCGGCAGTCCATGCGACAGCAGCCTTCCTGGCCGCGTCATCGGTAGATGCCAAACCCGAAGGCAGGCTCCTTCTCAAGACGTCTCACCGTGCCCGGAATACCCGTGACGACGCAGTTGCGGAAACGGCCACGAATCTGCGCGGCGAACCAATCCATATCCTCATGGATGAAGTCCGAGAAGGGAATCTCAAGCGCGGTGGCCAGGTTGCGTTCAGCAAGCTGCGCGTAGAAACGTTCCTGATCAGCCCGTTCGGCTGGCATTGCGGCATGAGCGCCAACGATGACCTCTGGCATTGTTTCCCCCCTGATGACCAACAGCCGAAGGGTACAGCACAATTCCGATTGAATGTAATACCGGCAGGGACGTCTGCAATTCTGTCGTTTTAAAGAGAGGGATGCGCCGGGAACCAGTCCGGTCAGATTGTTTGTCCACTTCCAGCCAGAACCTGATACTTCTTTTCGGGGACCCAGCCTGGCGAAGTCCTCAGCGCAATAGCAGCGTAATGCCTGCCCACAGCGCGGCCCACAGCAGGCTCGCGAGGGTGCCGATGATGAAACGCTCGCTCTTGGCCGTATCGGGAGTGCGCAACTCCGGGTAGCGTCCGAAACCCTTGACCACCATCACCACGGCGATGCCTCCCGCGAACCCGGCGACGATGCAGGCATAGGCCGCCGCACGCTCAAGGAGACCGATCCAGCGGCCCCTGGCAGCTCCTTCCCGGCTTTGACCAGCCTGAGATCGATCAGCCCGGGCCGCCCTCCCCGATCTCGATGGCCTCGCGGCGCATAGCCTCGCGGCGCGTCTGCCAGTCGACCAAGCGGAACATTCCCCGCACCACCGGGGTGCCCGCCAAGGTGGCAAAACAGGAAACCCCCAGCACCACCACAGCCCATGCAGTATGCGTGCATGCATCCAAATCTTCCACAAATCACCGACCACAATGCTGCGCCACGGAGTTAGACTGACGAGACGCTAGAGGGCGAGGAAGCCCAGGAAAAAGGAGGTCACATGACCGCCCCACCACCCCAGCAACGTTCTCCGCTGGTAGCGAAGGAGTTGCGCGTCCCCTTCCTGTTGCTCCTGCTGTGCTTCGCCGCATGGGGCACGTCGGCCAATCTCACCGACGTGCTGGTCGGCGTCTTCCGGAGCATCTTCACCATGACGAACCCTGGAGTCATCGCTGGTGCAGTTCGCCTATTACGGCGCTCTCATTTCCTGCTGGCGATCCCAGCCGCCATGATCAACCAGCGGTTCGGCTTCAAAGCGGGCCTCCTGACCGGCCTGGGTCTCGCGGCAGCAGGTGGTTTTCTCTTCATTCCCGCGGCAAAGACCCTTGCCTATGGACTATTCCTGCTGGCCCTGTTCACCCTGGCCTCGGGGCTTTCCATCCTGGAAACCTCCGCGAACCCGCTCGTGATCGCTATGGGCGACGAGGCCACATCCACCCGTCGCCTAAACCTGGCCCAGGCATTCAACCCGATCGGCGCCAACCTGGGTGTCCTGATGGGCGCGGTGCTGATCCTGCCGCACCTGACGCCGGAGACCGCGAAGTCCATCATGACCGAGCAGGACGCCCTCGCCGCGCAGGAGGCCGACCTGAACCTGGTGCTCGGCCCCTACCTCGGCATCGCGACTGCCCTGGTGATCATCTGGCTGCTGATCGCGTTCCGCAAGCTCCCACTCCCCCCACAGACCCCTGCTCCCGCGAATGGGGGCGGCAGGTTCGGGCGCCTGTGGGCGAACAAGCTCTACCGCTACGGCGTCATCGCGCAGTTCTTCAACGTGGCGGCCCAGACCTGCGCCTGGACCTACACCATCATCTACGCCCAGGACGTGGTCGGCTTCTCCCCGAGGCCGCGGGCTGGTGGTTGCAGGCAGCCTGCTGCTGTTCCTGGTAGCTCGGTTCGTGATGGTCTTCGTCCTCGGCGTGGTGCGTCCCGCGCTGCTCCTGCTGATCATGGCGGTCTTCGGGGTGGCCTGCTGCCTGACCTCGGTCTTCGTGCTGAACATCGCCGGACTGATCGCGGTGGTGTGCATCTCGGCGGCGCTGTCGCTGATGTTCCCCACCATCTACGGCCTGGCGCTGAAGGGGCTGGGCGATGACGCGAAGTTCGGCTCCGCCGGCCTGGTGATGGCCATCCTCGGCGGCGCCCTGATCCCCTGATGGTCCAAGCCCGGGTGATGGACGTCGCGGGCTCCGCGGCCGGTTTCATCGTGCCTGCCGTGTGCCTGGCTTTCGTGTGCGCCTACGCCGCCTACGACCTGTTCTACACCAGGAAGGAAGCATCATGAGAACCCCCTCGCGATGGCTGGCTGCCGCCCTGGTCGTCGTCATCACTCTCGCCCTGGGCGCCTGCGCCGACAACCGGCCGCCGGTCAGCATAGGACTCATCACGAAGCAGGAAACCAACCCGTACTGGGTGACGTTGCGCAAGGTGGCCGAGGACACAGCCCACAAGGCCGGCGCCACACTCACCACGGCGACGGGTGACAGCGACGTTGACGTCGAGTCACAGCGCGCCGCCCTCAACGACATGGTCGCCAAGGGGGTCAACGGGATCCTCATCGCCCCGACGGACTCCAAGGCCCTGGACGCCGACATCCAGACTGCTCGCGACAAAGGCATCACCGTGATCGCCCTCGACACCCCGATGGATCCCCAGGAGACCACGAACGCCTACTTCGGCACCGACAACACACGGGCCGGGGAACTGGTCGGACAGTACGCGCGGGCGAAGATCGACGAACTCGGCCTGGCACCGCAGGTCATGATGCTGAACCTGGCGCCCGGCATCGCGTCGGGCGAGAACTGGGGCACCGGGTTCCGTGACGGATCTGGGATGCCTCGACTCATCCTGGGTGGCTGGCCAGGGCTGACACCCAAGGTGACCAGGCCACGGCCCAGCAGGCCGTGGCCGAGGCCTCGGCGGAGCCCGGAGATCAACGTGGTCTATGCGGTCAATGAGCCGGCTGCGCTGGGAGCCGTCGAGGCGCTGAAAGCGGCGGGCAAGGACCTGGCGAAAGTGGTCGTGGTCACGATCGACGGCGGCTGCGAGACCATGAAGAATGCCGTGCGGCCCGGCGACATCGATGCCACCGCGATGCAGTTCCCGCAGAACATGGCCCGGGAAGGCGTTGAGGCGATCGTCGCGAAGGTCAGGGAGGGCCGGGAACCCTCAGGCTATCTGGCCACCGGGACTGAGCTGGTCAGCGGCTCACCCGCGCCGGGAGTCACGTCGAAGAACGTGGAGTACGGCGTGCGCACCTGCTGGGGCGGATAGGAAACCCGCCGACAGGACTGGGCTGCGAGCAGCAGGTCAGCGCTCGCAGCCCAGATCCGAAGGATGATTGCTGGCAGACCCCGCCACAGACGGGCCGGGTCTTTTTACTGGGCAGGGGCCCAATCGCGGCCAGGCCAGGTCACCTCAGTCTGGTCAGTGGCCTCGGGGGTACGGATGATGGCGGGACGGGCAGTCAGGTCGGCACCACGACCACAGCGCCACGGGTGGCGGGATAGGCGCCGAACTCGGAATCGAGGAAGCGATTGATGAGGTTCCGAATGTTCATGCCTCCATGCTGCGCCCAGAGATTCCATGCGTCCAATACCTGTTTGTAAGATAATCCATGCATAGGTTATAAATATGGATACGAACGTCCTTCGCTGGTTCCAGCTCAGTGGCCGACGGCGCGACCGTCACCGAGGTCAGCGAGCTGGAATGGACCTCGCAGCCTGGAGTCTCCGGGCCCTGACGAGGCTCTCCGACGAGGTTGGGGCCCCTCTCCTGCGCCGCGAGGGACGCACCCTGCGCCTCACGCACGCCGGGGCAACGTTCAAACATCACGTCGATGCCATGCTCCACCAGCTCGACGATGGCCTGGCGGCGGTGGCACAGCTGATGGATCCGGAGTCCGGCATGGTGACCGTCGCCTTCCCGTCGTCGCTGGGCTCCTGGCTCATGCCGGAGCTCGCTGCGGGATTCCTCGAAGAAGCATCCAGACGTGCAGCTGGACCTGAGCGCCAGGCAGGACGAGACGATCCCGGCCACGGGACGGGCCCGAAGTCGACCTGAGCCGACCACGCTCAGGCTGCCCAGCCGTGCGCATCACTGGCGGGGGTCTGATGCGCGAGCCGATCCGCCTGCTGCTGCCCGACGGGCATCCACTCGCCGCCGCCCCTGGCCCCATCCCCATAGCCCAGCTGGGCGGGGAACGCATGATAGCGATGCGCCCAACATCGCAGCTGCGCACCGTGACGCGATGGTCTGCTGGCCCGCCGCGGCGCGTCGAGGCCGAGGTGGCGCTCGTCGCCGATGACCCTGCCGACGCTCTATGGCTACGTCGCGGCGGGGCTCGGGGTGGCTTTGGGGCCAGGGCGTAGTTGCGGGGGTAAGTTTGCAGGTACTGGCAGAGGATGACGCCTTCCGTGAGATCGGTCTCAGCTGGGCGGCAGGCCGTCGTTTGTTGCCATCAGCGGAACTGTTCCGCGACCACATCCCTGCAATTGGCACATCGTGGCGACCGCCACGCACCCCAGCGGCCACAGATTAAGAGGAATAACTTAAGGTAATCTGTATGAAGAACATTGCTGAATGCGTGGCGTTACTGGGTGACGTGGTGCGGTCCTGTGTCTCTGAGCGCGCACGCGTTCACGAGGCCCCTGCTGAAGGCCATCGAGGTCTGCAACGAGAACCATCCGCCCTGGACCCGCTGCGGGTGACGGTGGGCGATGAGATCCAGGGGATCTACACCACCCTTGGGCAGGCGATCGCAGCGATGCTGAGGCTACGCGACGAGCTGCTGGGTCGCGTGGAGGTGCGCTGCGGCCTGGGCGGCGGGGAGGTCCAGGTCATCGACCCGAGCGCGGCATCCAGGACGGCTCGGCATGGTGGGGGGCCCGGGAGGCCATCGAACGCGCGGAGTCGCTGTCCCGGCAGCCGGGGAATCGCACCTCCCGCACCGCGCTGGTCGATGCCCGGGCCGGGGCGAATCCCTCGCCGATCCCCACACCCGGGCCAGCTGATGCCCAGCTGGCAGGGCTCAGCCCTGGGAGCCGCCGGAGCTGGGTGCATCTGAGGGCCGGCCTGGACAACGCCGCAGCCGCGAAGCTGGAGGGCATCACCCCGTCGGCCAACTCCCAGCGCATCAACGACCACGGCCTGCGCCCCCTGTCCACGCTGGTCGACTCGGTGGTCGCGCTGCCCTAGTGTCACGTGGCGTTAGTCCGCCGGTGTTTTCCAGCCTCGGACGCGGCGCCCGGGACCCGAACGCCTGCTCGATTGCCCTGGATGCTAGGCAGCCATGGCTCAACACTGATCGGAATTTTTCATATCGAGATGCAGGAAAATTCCTACGATCTGATGCGGAATCTTTTCAGCGTCGTGGGATGGCCGGCTCGTCAGTCCTCGTTCTCGTCAGACTGGACGATCCGCCGTCGGCGTTCTTCTTCGCCCACCTCTTGCGGCCCCGCTGCACGACATGAGCGGGTCGGTGGGTTTTGATGACCGAGGGTCCTTGCCGTCATACCGTGGAGGTCCAGGAACAGGCGCATCGCGTTCAGGCGTGCGCGTTTCTTGTCGTTGACTTGATGCGGTACCACGGCGCGATCTCGGTGTCGGTCTGCTTCAGCATGGCGCTCTTGGCCTGGGTGTAGTCCTCCCAGCGGTCGAGGGACTCCAGGTCCATGGGCGAGAGCTTCCAGCGTCGCACAGGGTCGAGCTGCCGGATCGCGAACCGGGTGCGCTGTTCCCGCTGGGTGACGGAGAACCACAGTTTCGTCACCGTGATCCCGGACTCGATGAGCATCTGCTCGAACACCGGCGCCTGTCTCATGAAGGTGCGGTACTCCTCATCGGTGCAGAACCCCATCACCCGCTCCACTCCAGCGCGGTTGTACCAGGAGCGGTCGAACAGCACGATCTCCCCCGCCGTCGGGAGATGCTCGATATAGCGCTGGAAATACCACTGCCCGCGTTCCTTCTCCGTCGGTTTGGTCAGCGCCACGACCCGCGCCCCGCGCGGGGCTGAGATGCTCGGTGAAGCGTTTGATGGCACCTCCCTTGCCGCTGCGTCACGGCCTCGAACACGATGATGTGCTTGGTGCCGTTGTCCTGCGCCGAATACTGGAATTTCAATAACTCGATCTGCAGCTGCCGCTTCTCCGACTCATATTCATTGCGGCTGAGAAGAGCGTCATAAGGGTATTTGTCGCGCCATGTCTCAACGGCATCACCCATCGGGTCGATGAGATATTGGTCCTCGCCGTGAACATCGCCGACGGTGTACCCCTGGTCGCGCACCATGTCGATAAATTCACGCAGGTTCTGGTTCATACCCCCAAAGCTTTGTCGCTGCCGTCAGCATGCGCTGGTAGATGCCGCCACGCCGTCCGGTTTCTTTTCATCGCCACCCACGATGGGCGATGATTTACCATGACTGATATCACCCTGGACGGAACCCCCGTCCGCACCCACGGCTCACTGCCCGCGGCCGGCTCCAAGGCACCGGGCTTCAAGCTGGTGGGCAATGACCTGTCTCCCGTCTCGCTCGCCGACTTCGCCGGCTCCAGGCTGATCCTCAACATCTTCCCCTCCGTCGACACAGGCGTGTGCGCCATGAGCGTGCGCACCTTCAACGAGCGCGCCGCCGGACTGGCCAACACCAAGGTGCTGTGCGTCTCCCGCGACCCTGCCGTTCGCGCAGGCACGCTTCTGCAGGCCGAGGGAATCGACAACGTGACCACCGCCTCCGACTTCCGCACCACCTTCGGTGAGGACTACGGGGTCACGATGGTCACCGGCCCGCTTGAGGGTCTCCTGGCCCGCGCCGTCGTCGTCCTCGACGAGCAGGGCAACGTGATCCACAGCCAGCTGGTTCCCGAGATCAAGCAGGAACCCGACTACGAGGCCGCCATCGCGGCCCTCTGACCAGACCAGTTCGACAACCCACCAGGCGGCGTCCCCATCCAAGGAACGCCGCCTGGTCGTCTATGGCGATCGTGGGGGTCTCAGCGCAGCCTGGCGCGAAAGTGCAGGCCGACCTCCGGGTCCACCAGGGTCTCCTGCGCAGCCGCGATCCCGTCGGCGGTGAGGGTCGCATCGACGGGGATGGCCCGTTTGACGAGGCCGAGGGCGATTGGCCCCAGCTCGTGGTGGCGGGCCGACGATCCGGCGAAACCCACCTGCCTACCGTTCAGCTCCAAGGCGGCCCCTGGAGCGGGCAACGCCTCAGCGGAGCCGTCGAGGTGCAGCAGCGTCAGCCGACGGGGCGGGCGGCCCAGGTTGTGAACGCGGGCCACGGTCTCCTGGCCGCGATAGCAGCCCTTGTCGAGGTGGGTCCCGAACAGCCCGATCTCGTTCGGGATGGTGCGGGCATCGGTGTCGGCGAAGATCCTCGGCGTCCCGGAGGCGATGCGGTGCGCGTCGAAGGCCCACACCCCGGCTGGCACACCCTCAGGCAGGGGGCGGCGGCGGGCCGGAACACCTCGCGTCCCCCGAGCGCGGGCCGGGCAGCCCAGCCGGCGGGGATCGTCACCCCGTCACCAGCTCACGCCAGGCGCAGGTCGTCGCGGAGCCCGACCTCCACCCGCATCATGAACCCCATCCGCTCCAGGAAGTCCACCAGGCCGCTCCCCGGCCGGGTTTCGGTCCAGGCGAGCATGCGCTCGCCGTCATCCACGCCAGCCAGCACATGCTCGATGTGCCCGTTCGGCGGAGCACCAGCGCCGCGAAGGACTCCCCCGGCTCCAGCGACTCACAGGTGCTGCGAAGTCAGCGAGTGCATCCAGCCCAGCCGGTCGGAACCGGAGATCTCGATGACCTCCCGGTTCGGCAGGTCCACCACCGCGGACCCCGCCTCGATGGCCCGCGCCTCGGCGACGGGATTGCCGTGATGCCACACGAGGCCGGCGTCCACCCCGTCCTCGACGAGAACTCTGGTCACTGCTTCGCCAGGCGAGCCCACATGTGGGGTCGCAGCTCGTGGTCGGCGGTGGAGCGGTCGAGGGCATACATCAGGTCGCCCTCGACCTTGCCATACAGGCGCTGCCCCGATGTGTGGCTGACGGCGGCGCTCTCGGTGCGCACGACAGCGTCAGTCAGCAGGTCAATACGGGTGACTTGGATCTTGCCGACCAACACCTCGGTCCAGCCGTCGGAGCTCGTGAGCGTCACCTCCAGGGAAGCGTCGGGCTTCGGCCGCCAGAAGCCGGTCTCCATGCCGAGCGGCTGGTCGAACTTGCCGTCCTCCCCCATGCCGAAGACCTGGGAGACGTAGAACAAATAGTCGCCGCCGTTGTGGGTGAACTCGATCCGCTGTTCGTAGGTGAAGTCGTTTCCCTCATGATCGGTACCGTTTCCGGTCCCCTCCCACACGCCGACCAGCCACCCCAGGGCGATGAGTTCCGGGCTCAGGCCCTCCGGCACCTCGATGTCGATGTTCTGGAAGCCTTCCATCCTCAGTCCTTTCTCCGCAGCGCCTTGACGGCGGCGAGCGCCAGCGAGGCGACCGCGATCCCGGCCGCAGCCACCACCAGCGCCCACGCAGCGATTGTTCCCACAGACCGCAACCCTACCCGGCACCACCTCGCCGGGTAGGGAAACAGCGCGTGGGTTAAGCACCAAGCAAGCGTGGTAGACAACATCCATGCGTGCTGTCATCACCCGGGTCCTGTCCGCGAGCGTCTCAGTCGGCGGCGAGGTGGTGGGTGAACTTCCCTGCCCTGGGCTGCTGGTGCTGGTCGGCGTCGGCCACGACGACGACGCTGCCGCGGCCACGTCCCTGGCCGCGAAGATCTGGGGACTGCGGATCCTACGCGACGAGGTCTCCGCCAGCGATGTCGATGCCCCGATCCTGGTGGTCAGCCAGTTCACGTTGTTCGCCAGCACCCTGCAGCCGCCGGCCTCGGCTGGTCGAGCCGCCCCGGGCGCGGTCTCCGAGCCTCGTGGAGGCGCTGGCCACCGAGCTGGAACGCCTGGGGGCGACCGTCGGGCGCGGCCGTTTCGGAGCAGACATGCAGGTCACATCCGTCAATGACGGCCCCGTGACCATTCTGATAGACACAGATCACTGGGAATGACCTGTTTCAGCCGGCACCCAAGCGCTACGGTCATAAAACTCAGGTTCCTGGCGGAAAACCTGCTTTCCGGGACCCTCGCCGATAGGGGCGGAATCTGGGAACCAACATCAAAGAGGGTCAACATCAAAGACGATTGTGAAGCGAATACGGCAGTGACAACTTCACCAGTGCTGACTGATCAGCCGGACAAGACTCCTCCCGTCGCATTGCCCGAGGAGACAGTGGAGCGTGAGCAGCGCCTCACCCGGTGAAAAATCGCGATCTGGACCGCGATAGCCCTCCTCGGAGGCGCATCGTGGGTGATGATCGCTCTGATCAGGGGCGAGACGATCAACGGAATCTGGTTTGTATTCGCTGCGGTGTGTTCCTATTTCATCGCCAACCGGTTCTATGCCCAGGTCATTGAGAAATGGCTCACCAAACCCGACGACCGCCGCGCCACCCCGCAGGCGAATACCACCATGACGGGCACGACTTCGTCCCGACCGACCGGCGGATCCTCTACGGGCACCATTTCGCGGCGATCGCCGGGGCCCGGCCCGCTGGTCGGCTCCGGTGCTGTCCGCGCAGATGGGCTATCTGCCCGGACGATCTGGATCATCGTCAGGGGTGGTCTTCGCCGGGGCGGTCCAGGACCATGTGGTGCTGTTCTGCTCCACATGCCGCGGCGCCGCTCGCTCGGGCAGATGGCTAAGGACGAGCTCGGCCGCTTCGGCGGGTGCCGCCCCCTGATCGCGACCATGGTGATCATGCTCATCATCATCGCGATCCTGGCGCTCGTGGTGGTCAACTCGCTCGGCGAGAGCACCTGGGGCGTGTTCAGCGTCGGCATGACCATCCCGATCGCGTTATTCATGGGCGTCTACCTGCGGTACATCCGGCCGGGCAAGGTCGCTGAGGTGTCTCTGATCGGCGTCGTGCTGCTGCTGGCCGCGATCATCGGCGGTGGCTGGGTGGCGAACACCGACTGGGGCCAGGCCCTGTTCCACCTGGACCGCCTGACGCTCGCCTGGGCCATCATCATCTACGGTTTCATCGCCGCGGTGCTGCCGGTGTGGCTCCTGCTCGCGCCGCGCGACTACCTGTCGACCTTCATGAAGGTCGGGACCATCGCGATGCTGGCCATCGCCATCGTCGTGGTGCGTCCTGACATCCACGTCCCAGCCGTCACCGTCTGGGCGTCCCGTCCCGACGGCCCGGTGTTCAGCGGCTCACTCTTCCCTGTTCCTGTTCGTGACCATCGCCTGCGGTGCCCTCTCGGGTTTTCATGCGATGATCTCGTCCGGGACCACGCCCAAACTGATCGAGAAGGAACGCCAGACCAGGTTCATCGGCTACGGCGGCATGCTGATGGAGTCGTTCGTCGCGATCAGCGGCGCTCGTCGCAGCGCTGTCGGTGGACCAGGGCGTCTACTACGCGATGAACTCCTCCCCGCCGCGACCGGCGGGACGGTCGAGGGCGCAGTGGCATTCGTCAACAACCTGGGGCTGACCGGCGTGCACCTGACCCCAGACCAGCTGACCAGCGTGGCCCAGCAGGTCGGGGAGCACTCCGTCGTCTCCCGCACGGGCGGCGCGCCGACGCTGGCGGTGGGCCTGGCCGGCATCATGCACCAATGGTTCGGCGGCCCGGCGATGATGAGCTTCTGGTACCACTTCGCGATCATGTTCGAGGCCCTGTTCATCCTCACCTCGGTGGACGCCGGGACCCGCGTGGCCCGGTTCATGCTCTCGGACGCGCTAGGCAACCTCCACCCGAGGTTCCGCGAGGCGAACTGGAAACCCGGCAGCTACCTGACGACCGGCCTGATGGTCGCAGGCTGGGGTTCAATCCTGCTGCTCGGCGTCACCGACCCACTCGGCGGCATCAACACGTTCTTCCCGCTGTTTGGGGTCGCGAACCAGCTGCTGGCCGCCATCGCGCTGGCGGTGTGCCTGACGATCTTCGCCCGGCGCGGACGCACATGGACGCTGCTGATCATCGCGGTGCCGCTGGCCTTTTACAGCTGTGGTCACCATCACCGGGTCGTTCCTGAAGATCTTCAGCCCCGACCCGAAGGTCGGCTACTGGGCGAACCACAACCGGTACGCGGATGCCCTCAGGGATGGGCTCACCGAGCTGGGCGGGGTGAAGGGGACCGCGGCGATGGAGGCTGTGGTCCGCAACACCGCTGTGCAGACGACGCTGTCGGTGATCTTCCTGGCCTGCGCCCTGGTCGTGATCGCCATGTGCGTGTGGCAGGCGATCCGGGCTGTCCTGGCCGGCGGCGGAGCCGACACGGAAGACCCGCCGGTGCAGTCGGAGATCTACGCCCCGCGGGCATGTCGGCCACCGCGTCCGAGAAGGAGCTGGTCAAGCAGTGGAACGACTACTACACAGAGCATCCCGAGGCCGACCTGCGGGGTGGCAGCCACTGATGCACACCGTCCGGGCGAGGCTCACGACCATCTGGCGCCGCGTCACGTGGTTCGTCAATGGGGTCGTGGGGGCCATCAAGTACCAGCAGTACCTGGCCCACCACCGGCGCCACGGCTGTGGAGAGCCACTCACCGAGCGCGAGTTCTGGCGCGCCGAATACGACCGCCAGGGCCGTCAGATATCGAGCCGCTGCTGCTGACCTGGTCCGCTGGGGGCGTCGAGGGCTTTGGGTCCTTGACGCCCCAGCGATTCTGTCCAGGTGGCAGACTGGGGCCATGGCTGGAGGGAAGGGCCGGGTACTGGCAACGACTCCGCGGGAGGCTCCTGGACGATCCCGCCGCGGAGGACGTCGAGGATGTCATCCGCTGGCTCGAGGCCTCCGGCCGCCTGACCGGGGAGCAGGCCGACGACCTGCGCGCGGCAGCGGTCGCGGCCCACAAGTCCAGCTACGGCATGAGGAAGGCCAGCCATCAGATCGGGCAACAGGTGATGGACGACCTCATCGCCAGCCGGCGGGAACAGGTCATCGTCGGCCGGGCCAGCTATCTGCCCTGGAGCAGCAGTACCGCGCCACCGTCGCTGGCGACCCACCCTCGCATCACCTTCTACGAGGGCCAGGGGCCCGGTGACGAGCTGAGGATGATTCTCCTCGCCGGCAGGCTCTACGAGCAGGGGACATCCCAGTACCTGAACCACCTGGTGCGTCTCGACGACCGCTACGAGACCGGGCTACGTGACTTCCTGGCCCAGGCCCCCTCCGGCAATCCCGGTCGCGGACGCGATCACGGCAGGCACCGCCGAGGTCCGCTACCAGGTGGTCAAGGGGTATCCGCCGACGAGATCACCATCAACAGCTTCTGACTCGACACCACCCTCGACCTGCCCATCCCAGAGGCCCCATGACCTGGAATGCAGTCACCCCCAACTACTTCAGTAGCCCTGGCCCGCTACTGGACAAAACAGCAGTGGCCCCTCAGGCCGCCCGTCCTGGATGTGCTCCTAGCCGAGGCGGGATTCAGCAGGCAGGACGGCCGTTACCGCACCGGCCTGCCCGTCAACCAGCCAGCCCTGGCCGTCATCATGACGAATGAGCAGGACGGGCTAGACCTGATCAGCCTGTGCCTGACCGACACGCAGCCGGATCCCTCACCGGAATGGGACACCTTCATCAACGACGCCTACACCAGCTACGTCTTCGCCGGAACCAAGCTGTGGGGCAACCAGCCCTGAGCCGCTCCGACGTCGCCAGCAAAGCCCGCTGGGATCTGAGCAACGGCTGCCGGCTGGAGGTCGCGCACCAGCGCCTGGTGGTCGGGATGAGTCTGCTCTCGCCCGGCTACGCCGAAGCGCTACGACACCTCTGAGACGCCATCTCGCGCCGAGCAATCCCCCCCGGTATCCCACGCCCGGCGCTGTGGCGTGGGATACCCCAGGCCTAACGTGGCTACTTGCTCTCAGCGGTCACGCCGACGTCTGCCATCTGCCGCTGCGTCCACGGGGCGACCGCGAACAGGCCAACGGCAACGATGACCGTGAGAATGCCCAACCCGTAGTAGTAGACGGCGTCGCTGACTTCGCTGCGCTTCGATGATGACGGCTGCGATGCTCTGGCCAGTAGCCGCGGCCAACCCCCACAACGCCATCGCCTGGGATGCGAAGTTCTTGGGCGCCAGCGCGGTGGTGGTGGCCAGGCCCACCGGGGACAGGCACAGCTCACCGACGGTCTGGACGACGAAGACCATCACCAGGAACCACCACGGCGCGAGAGTCGCGCCGCCCGGCCAGGACTGGAATCCGAAAACCAAGCAGGATGGCGGACAGCCCGATGATGAGCACGGCGGTCGCGAACTTCACCACGGTGGAGGGGAACTTGCCCGCGCGCTTGGTGAAGATCCAGCCCATGACCGGGGCCAGGATGATGACGGTGGCCGGGTTCACGGACTGGTAGGCCTCGGGGCTGAAGGCCCACCCGAAGAACGGGGTGGCGCCGTCCGTGTTGTACTATGGCGAACGTAGCCATCTTGCCCGAGGCCTGCTCGAAGATCATCCAGAACAGCACAGCGCCGATCCACAGCGCGATGTAGGCCCGCAGGTGCTTGCGCTCCACAGCGGTGACCCTGGGCGAGCAGAGCATGATGACGAAGTAGGCGATCGACGCACCCGTAGCGATGATGAACAGTGTGTAGGCGACCGCTGAGGACATCCCGGTGAGCAGGTAGAGGATCCCAAAGAGAAGACCACAGCCTGCAACGACGGCCACCGAGATCAAGAACAGCCTCCGGCGCTCCGCGCCCCGCACCGGGTTGGGGATGTTGAAGGCGAAGTTTGAAAGCTTGCTCCGCCCGTAGAAGAAAGCCACGAGGGCAAGGGCCATGCCGACCGCCGCCGCGACGAAGCCCGCGTGGTAACCGTAGGCAGCCCGCAGGCCACCGGTGACCAGCGGGGAGAAGAAGGAGCCGATGTTAATCGACATGTAGAACAGCTGGAAACCGGCGTCACGCCGCAGGTCCTTGTCGTCATACAGCCCGCCGACGATCGTTGAGAGATTCGGCTTGATGAAACCAGTGCCGACCGCGACCAGGACGATGCCGATCCACGACAGCGCGCCGGTGGGGCCGGCCAGGCACAGATAGGCCCGCCATAATGACGACGCCGCCGTAGAGCACTGATGGCCATGGCCCAATGATCCGGTCGGCGAAGATCCCGCCGGGGATCGTCAGCAGGTATACGGCGGCACCATAGGCCGCCAGGATGACCTGGCCTGTGTTGTTGTCGAATCCCATACCGCCGTTGGCCACGGTATCGGTGATGAAATACAACAGGATGGCGCGCATCCCGTAGTACGAGAAACGCTCCCACAACTCAACGTTAAGCATCCAGGGCAGGCCTCTGGGGTGACCAAGCAGGCCACGGTCCTCCTTCGAGGGCCCGCTGCGGAGGGTATCCGGCTTCCAGCGGGAGCTCCCTGGCTCGACGACAGCACTGTCCAGAGCGCTGGGAGGATGTGATGTCATTGTGAATTCTCTTCCTGTATACGGATTCGGTATCGACGCAGGCCATAGGATAAAACTGAACCTCGAAATCGTTTGTAAGGCGCTGATTTTACATCGTGTAGGAGGCCGCCACTGCGATAGTGCATTCATGGACACTCCCACACGGGCTGTCTGTCCTGGGTTAGCAGGCATCTGAGTGGAGACGCCGTCCGGTCATAGAGCCGGCCTCAGGTCAGTGCCCAGCCGCCTCAGCCAGTTCTCCCGCGTCCAGGCGGCGCAGCGCAGCATCGAGCACCTCGATATCGAAGCCACCCTCATCCCGGGCTCGCGCGAGGGCGGCATACCGCGGGTCAGTGCGGGCCGTCGCCTGGCCGGGATGAGCCGCGGCAGGCTCAGACGCGGCCTCCTCCAGGTAGGCGACCAGGCGTTGCGCCTGCTGTTGCTGGAGCCTCAAGGTCGCGAGGCGCCGCAAGCCGCCTGGCGGCCAAGGGCAGGTGAGTCCTGCACCAGCAGCGATAAAAGCACGATCGTGAAGGCCACCAGGGTCGCCATCCCCCGGTGCGGCATGGTCTCGGGAGAGTGTGGACGGCTGCTAGGGACAGGGCTCCGCGAACCCCAGCCCACGCGATCAAGAACCCTGAGTTCCGGCCAAGCGGCTCAGCCGACTGATAGGCGATGTCCGCGAACCAGCGGCGCAACCTCGATTCCCACCTGCGATGAACCTTATCCCCCGGCAGGCTCTGTCTCCTGGTCTCGACTCTGACGCGACGCTGGACGTCGCGGTGAAGCCGCCGGTCCATGCTCCGCAGCACTGGCTGCATGAAGTTGATACGCACGAACAGCAACGTCACGAATCCCACCACCGAGAGCACCCGTCCACGCAGCCCTGCGGCCCGGGCAATCCCTGGTGTCACCGAGTCCGTGGGGGCAAGCGCCGCTCCCAGCGCGACCCCAACCGAATCCGAGCCCTGGGATCAGCCACCAGAACAGCAAACCGAGAACCAAGGCCGTCACGACGACCAGGACCAGCGACAACGACTTCACCGTCGTGAACTCGCGTCGGAACACGGTAGCTGGCATGGATGCCGCAGCTGCATAGAGCAGCGCAGGCAGCAGCACGGCAAGCTCCACCTCAGGGTCCAGGGCCAGACTGGGCACCAGCCCCGAGAGGCCCGCCAGAACCCCTACAGCCACAAGAAGCAGAGCGGGTGGGACACGCAACCTGGGGCTGACCGCGTTGGCGGCTGCGATCGTCAGCAGTCCCAGCGTGAGAACAACAAGCAATGTCATGGAGCGTCAATCCTCAGCCACGCCCCAGGAACTCCACCCGTGAGATGGCGATGGCGTTGTTGTCGGTTCCGGATTCCCCGGGCTCGGTACTGAGAGCACCGTCAGCAGGACGCTGCTGGTCGTCACAGGCGGGAACCGCACCTCCTGGTCCGCCGGGTGATTGGCCTCGAGCGGCTGCACCGCCCAGGAGCCATCCGCGAAGGTCCAGCGCACCTCCATGATCCGACGCCCTGCGAGATAGGCCTGCCCGGTGACATCGCCATTGACGATTCGCACCCCCACCAGCTCCGTGTCCGCGGGGAACAAGAAGTTCACCGTCTCCCCCACCCCGGCTCCCTGGCAACGCCAGATCGTGTCAGGCCGGGAGTCCAGGAGCGTGATCGCCAGTCCCGTTCCCCCCTGCGAACACTGCCCCTTCGCATCAGTGGCCATGACCGGCCTGACCTGGCCGTCGTAGGGCGTCAAGTCCAGGCCGCCACTGGCCGCCAGGCTCGGCGTCGGGGTCGTCGAGGGACCGGCAGCCTCCTGCCACTTCACCACCTGGACGCCGGCCAAACCGACCAAAGCCGCGACCAGGCAGCTGGTCAACGCCAGCCACAGGGGAATCCCCGAGGACTTGGGACCCCGGCTCTTCGACGAGAGCGATGCACCACCACCTGACGAAGCCGAACGCACGTCCGAGGACTCTGTGGTGCTCTGCCGGAAGTACTCATCGGGCAGGCTCTTTGGCATGGGGTCATGCTACGCCGATCCCTCAGGCTGGCCACGGCAACGCCATGCCGTTCCCCCGGATACGATAGGGACTCGCACAAGACTGGGAGGTGACGGTGAGCTCGATTCTTCTGGTCTCCCCGCCAGCCCGGTCCCCGACTTCCTGTCGCTGCTGAACCATGACTCAGCACCGCCGCGAGCGCGGAGGAGGCCCTGCGGCGGATCGACGCCGTCGACGTCGTGCTCGTCGACGGCCGCAGCGACCTGCCCTGGGCACGCACCGCGACCAGGATCATCCGCCAGACCCGCCCCGGGATTCCCATGCTGCTTCTCGCCCCCGGCCCATCTCTCGACCGCTCAGCCGCGACTGGGGATTCTCGGATTTCGTGTCCGACGGCTGCGAGGCGGCCGAGGTGGAGGCGCGGCTGCGGCTGCTGCTGAACTCAGGCGACCTGCCGCACATCCTGAGCGCCGGGCCCATCCGCATCGACGAGGACGCCTACTACGCAACCATCTCGGGAGAGCCGCTAGACCTGACCTACACCGAGTTCGAGCTGCTGCGCTACCTCGTGCAGCACCAGGGCAAGGTGCTGAGCCGTGAGGTGCTGCTCAGCAAGGTCTGGGGCTACGACTATTTCGGTGGCACCCGCACCATCGACGTCCACATCCGGCGGCTGCGGGCGAAGCTCGGCCAGCTCGACCATTTCATCGGAACCGTACGCAACGTCGGTTACCGGTTCACGGCACGTTGGGAGGATCACGATGCCTGAACTCACCCCCGCGAGATCGCGGCGGCCTGCGAGGCGCACGACGGTTTCAGCCCCTCAACGACTCTGCCCGCCTGGTGCTCGACGCGCCCGGCGGGCGAGGTGCTCACCCGGGACAATGGCGTCGCGATCCTCGACGACCACGACGGCGCGATCCTGGTGGCCGTCGCCCCTGACGCCCGTGGCAGGGGAACTGGAACGGCGCTGGTCTCCGACGCCGTCGCGGCCCGTCCGGAGCACTCGGTCTGGGCCTTCCGCACCCTGCCTGCGGCCCGTGCCGTGGCGGCGAAGCTGGGGCTCCAGCCCGTGCGCGAACTGCTGCGGATGGGCCGGTCGCTGGCTGTGGGCGTCCCCGTCCCGGCACCGGCTGGCTACCACATTCTTCCTTTCCAGCCAGCCGACGCGGAGGGGTGATGGCGGTGAACCGGGCCGCGTTTGCACACCATCCCGAGCAGGGCCGTCTGAGCATCGACGACTTCTACGCGCTGACCAGGCAACCATGGTTCGACCCCGCTGGCCTGCTGGTGGCTCACCGCGACGGTCAGACCACCGGCTTCCATTGGACGAAACGCCACGACGCGACCCTGGGGGAGGTCTACGTCCTGGCGGTGCAGCCCGGCCATGGCGGCGGCGGGCTGGGGCGGGCGCTGCTGGAGGCAGGCCTGGCGTATCTGCGGGATGCCGGCTGCGAGCGTGTCGAATTGTACGTGGAGGCCGCCGAGGAGCGGGTGGTGGCGCTATACAAAGCCGCCGGCTTCCGCGTCCTGACCGCCGACACCAGCTACCGGGCAGGAGCGTGAGTCATGGCCGACAACCCGCCCGAAAACCGCTACCTGGACCGGGAGCTGGCCTGGCTAGATTTCAACGACCGGGTGCTGGACCTGGCCCGCGACTCCCAGCGCATCCCGCTGCTGGAGCGTGTGAAGTTCCTGGCGATCTTCTCCAACAACCTCGACGAGTTCTTCATGGTGCGGGTCGCGGGGCTGAAACGCCGCATCCAGGCGGGAGTGGCGGTGACCACCATCACCGGTGCCCGGCCAGGTGAGCTGCACGCCTCGATCCTGCGCCGTACCGCGGAGCTCGTCGCCGAGCAGTCCAGGCTGTTCCAGGAGGAGATCCGCCCCCAGCTGCGGGACGAGGGCATCGAGATCCTCACCTGGGATGAGCTGAACGCTGCTGAGAAGGACCGGATGCGCACCCTGTTCGGGGAGCGGATCTTCCCGGTCCTGACGCCCCTCGCGGTCGATCCGTCGCATCCGTTCCCCTACATCTCGGGACTGTCGGTGAACCTGGCGGTGCTTGCGCAACCCGGCGACGGGCGCCAGGCAGTTCGCCCGGGTGAAGGTGCCCACCAACCCGTCGCGTTTCGTCAAGCTCGCGGAGGGACGTTTTGTCCCTCTGGAGGAGATCATCTCCCGGCATCTGGAGACAGCTGTTCGCAGGCATGGAGGTGCTGGACCACGCCACGTTCCGGGTCACCCGCAACGAGGACATCGAGGTGGAGGAGGACGACGCCGAGAACCTCCTGTATGCCCTGGAGAAGGAGCTGCTGCGCAGCAAGGTGGGACGTCCCCCGTCCGGCTGGAGGTCGAGGACGACATCGACGAGACGATGCTCGCCACCATCATCGGCGAGCTCGACGTCGCCCAGGACGAGGTCTTCCACCTGCCCGCTCCCCTCGACCTGACGGGCCTGTTCGCGCTCGGCGACTCGAACCGCGAGGACCTCAAATACCCAGGCTTCCTGCCGATCACCCACCCGGATCTCGCGGAGGTGGAGTCAGCGCTGCCCGCCGACATGTTCAAGGCGTTGAAACGCCGCGACGTGCTGGTGCAGCACCCCTACGACTCATTCGCCACCAGTGTGCAGCGCTTCATCGAGCAGGCTGCCGCCGACCCGGCGGTGCTGGCCATCAAGCAAACCCTCTACCGCACCTCCGGCGACTCCCCCATCGTCGACGCGCTCATCGAGGCCGCGCAGGTCGGCAAGCAGGTGCTGGCGGTCGTCGAGATCAAAGCGCGCTTCGACGAGCAGAACAACATCTCCTGGGCCCGGCAGCTGGAGCAGGCGGGCGTGCATGTCGTCTACGGCATGGTCGGGCTGAAGACCCACTGCAAGCTGTCGCTGGTGGTGCGGGAGGAGTCGGGCGTGCGCCGCTACGCGCACATCGGCACCGGCAACTACCATCCCAAGACCGCCCGCAACTACGAGGACATGGGGCTGCTGACCGCCAATCCCGTGATCACCGACGACGTGGCGCGGCTGTTCAACCACCTGTCGGGGATCACCCACCAGACCGAGTACCGGCGGCTGCTCGTGGCCCCGCACGGGATCCGCAGCGGCCTGCTGGAACGCATCGAGGGCGAGATCGCGCATCACGCAGCCGGGCGGCCCTCCGGGATCCGGATCAAGGTGAACTCGATCGTCGACGAGGCCGTCATCGACGCGCTCTACCGCGCCTCCCAGGCGGGCGTGAGAGTCGACGTATGGGTGCGCGGCATCTGCACCATCCGGCCCGGGGTGGAGGGGCTCAGCGAGAACATCCGGGTACGTTCCGTCCTGGGACGTTTCCTGGAACACTCCCGCGTCTACTGGTTCGAGGCGGGCGGGAAACCGAACGTCGGGATCGGGTCGGCGGACCTGATGCACCGCAATCTGGACCGGCGGGTCGAGGCCATCGTCGGGCTGTCGAACCCGGAGCACATCGACCAGATCAGGAGCTCTTCGACCGCGCCTTCGACGACGGCACCGTCCACTGGGAGCTGAGGGACCGCATCTGGAGCGCCCACACCACCGATTCCGGAGGGAAACCGCTCACCGACCTGCAGGAGGAACTGATCCGGCTCACCCGGGGCAGGCGGCACCGATGAGCAAGAAGCCGAAGATCGTCTCTGCGGGCGGGGTGGTGCTGCGCCAGCACACCAGTGGCCTGCAGGTGCTGCTCATCCACCGCGACCGCTACGACGACTGGTCGCTGCCCAAAGGCAAGCGGGAGACCGACGAGCTGCTGCCAGAGACCGCCGTCCGCGAGATCCGGGAGGAGACCGGGGTGGCGTCCCGCCTGGACCTACGGCTGCCGAGCGTGCGCTACAAGGTCTCCAAGGGGCCGAAGGCCGTCCACTACTGGCGCTCCGAGGTCGTCTCGCAGCGTCCCCGCCGTCCCGACGACGAGGTGTCGGCGGTCAAGTGGCTACCCGTCGAGGCCGCCCTCGAGAAGCTCACCTACCCCGATGAGCGCGCCGTGATCGAGGCGGCCGTCGCGGCCCCGCCGACCAACGCGCTGTTGATCGTCCGGCATGCCAAGGCGATGCAGCGCAAGCACTGGTCCGGGGAGGACCAGAAGCGGAGCCTGTCCGGCCGGGGCCGGGGCCAGGCCAAACGTCTCGTGGACGTGCTAGCGGCCTTCGGGGTCGAACGCCTGGTCAGCTCCGCGGCGGCTCGCTGCAAGAAGACCCTGGGGGCCCCTACGCGAAGGCCAGCAAGCTCACAATCGAGACCTATGACCAGCTCACTGAGGAGTCGGCGGCGAAGAACCCGAAGGCGGTCCGCAAGCTCATGGCGGAGCTGCTGAAAGGCCTCGACTGCCCGACCGCGGTGTGTGGCCACCGCCCGGTGCTGCCGGAGATGTACGCGGGCCTTGGCGTCAAGGAGAAGCCGATGGTGGTCTCGGAGGTGCGGGCCCTGCACTTTTGGCCCCCGACGGCCTGGTCACGATGGAGACGTTCAAACCGACGGCCTGAGCGATTCCGCCAACGAGAATTCGGCCATTCGGATGACACAGTATCACAGCTATGGGTCGATAGGATCGGGTGCCAGGCAACGAGGGAAACGAGTACTGCATTGAACAGCTTCTTCCCGCATCAACCCCGCCTGTCGCGCCGCTCGTTCGGCGCGCTGGGCCTGTCGGTCGCAGCGACGCTGGGAATCTCCAGCACGCTGGCCCACGCCGACTCAACCCCTCTCCGTCCCCGACGGCTCCCTCATCCCCGAAGCCGGAGGCAGTGGCTCCCGGCTAGTGAAGCCGGTCGAGGGCGGGCTGCGCCTGGACTCCACCGAGTTCGGCCGCCTCTACGGACCAGGGGTGTGCACCTTGACCTCTCTGAGCAACACGATCATCGGAGTGCCGCCCAAGGACAAGTACGAGCACAGCATCTCCAACCGGTTCCGGGCCCTCATAGCCGGCAATCTGCAAAAGCTGCGGCTGTACTTTGAATCCGGCGGCAGCGGCTACGCCCAGGGAAATGGCGGCCGCATCAAGATCACCGTGCTGCCGGACGATGGCAGCGAGAATCACCTCCCCGATTTCAATGGCAAGCCTCTGGCAACAGGAACCTACGTTCCCGGTTTGCCACAGCAACGAACTTCCCAGTTCCCTGAGATCGCCTTCGAATCCAGCCCGGTTCCGCTCGTCAAGGGCGAGCTATACCACGTGGTGATGGAGAACACCGACTCCAACCCGGAGGCAAACTTCATCAGCAGCAACAATACCGGCGTCAAGAGGGAGCTGGGGCGGCCGTGCCGTTGGCTCAACTTCACGGACTGGTCAACGCTCCTGGGCCTCCGCGCCAAGGGCTCGAAGGACACCTGGCAGTGGAAGAACCTCACTTCTGAGGGTTCCGGCCCCAACCTGATGGTTCCCATCATGCAGCTGACGACAGCCGACGGCGCCACCCAGGGCATGTCTGATATGGAGAGCGGCAGCGTTGACAGTCCGAAGCCAAGGACCTACGAGGCGACCAGCGACAAGCCCGTCCGCGAGCAGTTCAAGCCCTCCGCCGACAAGAAGATCAGCGGCCTGTCCGTGGCGGCCGTGGCAACCGCGGCCGGCAATCTGCGGTGGCGGCTATTGGAGGGGAGCACCGAGCTGGCAGCAGGACAGATCAGCCAGCCCACCCCCGATTACAAGACGTTCTCCGTCAGCAGTTACAACATCGTCAATTTCGTCTGGCGTGACGTGGAACTGGACAAGGATGTGACCCTCAAGGCCGGTGGCACCTATGACCTGGAGCTGAAGCCGGAGGGCAGCAGCCGCTGGAAGTTCGCGGCCCATAAGAACGGTTCGGCCTACGGCTTCACCTGGCCGGCGGCCTTCACCGAGTCGCAGGCCCAGCACCTGCAGGGCGGCAAGTGGTTGAACACGAACTTCACGACTACTCGCAGCAGGGCCAGGGCACCAACTGGCCCGTGGTGCTGCACGTGGCCCCATAACAGCCTCTTTGGCGCGATTCACAGCCGGTGGCTGGGCCGTCTGAGACGGCCCAGCCACCGGTTCATCTGAAGGCCCATCACCAGGGACGAGACCTCCAGGCTGCTCGCCGCGTTTAGTCCTCCGGTGGACGGCGGCGCCAGCCGGTGCCGCCCTCCTGCCAGGGATGCGGGCCGGACAGCGGACGGTAGTTGACGCCCGCCGCCTCGAAGCGCCTCAGGTGCCCGGCGATGCGCTCTGAGAACTCCGCGAAGTCCCGCCCCTGAGGCGACGACCAGGCGACCTCCGCCAGCGCACAGCCCCGCGGCCACGCCGCATACTGCACTGCCCGGTAGCTGGGCAGGAACTCCGACCACAGCTGGAACTGGGTGCCCAGGATGTGGTCCGCGGCCTCCGGTGTGATGCCCTCCAGGGGATCGAAGCTGTAGGCCTTCTCCAGCGTCGTCACGTCACCCCTGCCCGTAGGGTTCCTCCCGCGCATCGGACTGGTAGAAGTCGAAGTAGGTGTGGCTGCAGGGGCTCATGATCACGTCCATGCCCTGCGTCGCCGCCTTCACCCCCTGCTCCACGCCGCGCCAGGACTGGCAGACCATGCCGGCGACCGGACCGAGGTCGACGACCTCGTCCCAGCCGATCGGGGTCACGCCGCGCTCGTTCAGCCAGTCCCGCATGTGCAGCGTAAACCAGCGCTGGATCGAGCCCGGATCGTCGACGCCGAACTCCCTCGCCCGCTGCGCGACCTCCTCGGAGGCCTCCCAGTGCACCGTCGGCACCTCGTCGCCGCCGATGTGGACGTAGCGGGCGCCCGTCGCTTCGATCACCTCGGACCAGATCTCATGGACGAACTCCAGGGACTCCGGGGAGAAGTTGAGGACGTTGTCGAAGATCGTCGGGTAGTGGGCCACCCCGTCCAGGCCGCTCGGGTCGGTGGCAAACTGCGGATAGGCGGCCAGCACCGCGGTGGCGTGACCGGGGAAATCAATCTCGGGGACGGTCTCGATGCCCCGCTGCCGGGCATACTCAGCGACCGCGGCGATCTGCTGCAGGGTGTAGTAGCCGCCGTGCGGGGTGCCGTCGTCACCCCACACCCGGTTCGAGGTCTTGGACCGCCAGCTGGCTTTCTCGGCCAGCAGCGGATAGCGGTCCGACGCGACCCGCCAGCCCTGGTCGTCAGTCAGGTGCCAGTGGAAGACGTTGAGCTTGTGCCGGGCCATCCAGTCGATGAAGTCAAGCACCTCGGCGACCTGCAGGAAGTGCCGTGACGAGTCGAGCATTGCGCCGCGCCTGGCGAACCGGGGGCATCCTCGATGCGGGCGGCGGCCAGCGGGACGCTCTTGCCCAGCGGGACGGCGTAGACGTCGTCGGGACCCAGCTGCAGCAGGGTCTGGGCCGCCCAGAGCGCCCCCCGCCGGTCGGCGGCGGTGATGCTCACCCCGTCAGGGCGCACCTCAAGGCGATACCCCTCTGCCGGCAGGCCGGGATCGAGGCTCACGAGGATGCCGGGGTCATCGGCGGCGGGCAGCGGCAGACCGGTGGTCTCGGCCAGCACCAGGCGCACCGCACTGGCGGCCTCTGCCTCCTGAGGGCTCGCACCGGCGCGGCAGCCTATGGTGGTCCGCTCCGTCAGCAGGTACTCCCCACACCCCACTCGACGGCAGATGGAAGCGGTATCAGGACCGGCATGAACACTCCTTCGGGACGGTCTGATGGATTGGCAGAAGACTATGGCGCAGAAGTCACTGGGGCAACCGGCGCTCAGTCATCGGCGTGATCGTCGGAGGTGGCAGGGGCCAACCTTGTAGATCTGCCCGGCGCACTGCGTGAAGGCGAAGATCAGGGCACCGTGCACCGCGGCCTCAGCGCCCAGCCGGGAAGCGATGACGGGCAGCCCCAGTGGAAGGCCGATGTGCCGTTGCATCGACTCCCGGAGCGGATCGAGCAGCTCCTCGTCGGCCAGGGACATGCCACCGCCGATGACCACGACCGCGGGGTCGATGGCCATCACCACCGTCGCGATCCCCGCCCCAGCTCGTCGATGAATTCACTCAGCTCCCTCATGGCTTGGGCATCATGGCCACGGGCCAGCTCGAAGACCTTCTTGGCGGTGTTGGCGCAGCGCCAGCGGATCTGCCCGGTGCGCTCGTTGATCCCGCGGAAGGCGACCCTCCCGATGTCTCCCGCCACGTTGTGGGCGCCCCGCCGCGGCTGCCCACCGAGGATGAGGCCGGCGGCGACCCGTGCCCCCACCGAGAGGTACAGCACGTCGTCGAAACGCCGCCCAGAGCCCATGTGATGCTCAGCGACCGTCGCCAACCGGACCCCGTTGTCGATGACGACGGGACAGCCGAACCTGTCTCCCAGCTCACCGACCAGGTCGAACCCCACCCAGGTCGGGAAGATCACGGAGGCGACCACGTTTCCCGCGCCATCGACGATGCCGGGAAGCGAGATCCCGATCGCGCGCAGCTGCCTGGGGTCGAGGCCGGCGAGGGTATCGCGCAGCTGCCTGATGACCACGTCGAGTTGCTCCGCCGGGCCGAGCGACGGGTCAACGCCCTCGCTGGTGGAGGCGACCATGGTGGTTCCCGCGAGATCAGCCACCACCACGCGCAGGCTATAGACGCCGATGTCGATGCCCGCCACCAGGCCGCTGGCCGCGTGGAACGCGAAATGACGGGCCGGACGGCCAGCCCCATGGGGCCTGCCTGGCACACCGACGACCAGGTCGTGGCCTTCCAAGACAGCGAGGGCATTCTCCACCGAGGTGCGGGAAAGGCTGAGGTCGCGGGCCAGAGTGGTGATCCCGGCTGGCTGGGTGTCGCGCAGCCATGTGGCAGCCTGACCGCAGTCGAAGACTGCATCGCTGCTCCTTTCAGGCTTCTCAATATCTCCGCACCGGCGCGGGAACGCACATGTCGCCCACAACATTATCACACCTGTATAACAGAATTTTCAACTTTTTTCAGAGATACTTGCCCCACACTTTTCACACCTGGCTATGATAATTCTGGATTCCGCGGCCACCCCTCCCCCTGTCCGCGGAATCCCCTTACAGCAACCGAGGTCAACCAAGGGGTCACAGGCCATGAAGAAGTTCATGCAGGCGGCAGCATTCGCCATGGCCACGCTGATCGCCATGACCGGATGTGGCAGCAGCGACACCGATTCCGGTGAGCAGTCGGTCACCGTCTGGATGTATCAGGCCATCAACGACGAGGCCAAGCACAAGGAGCTCTGGGAGAATCTGACCACCAAGTTCAGCCAGGCGAACCCGGGCGTCAAGGTCGATGTCAAATTCTTCCCCTGGCCCAAACGGGACGAGTCCATCCAGACGGCCATCGCGTCGCACAGCGGGCCTGACCTGGTCTATCTCGTCCCCGACCAGCTCTCCACCTACGCGGACGCCATAGAGCCGGTGGACACCCAGCTCAGTGAGACCCGGAAGAACGATCTGCTTCCCAACGTCAGGCAGGCTGTCACCGTCGAGGGCAGGATGCTGGGGGCTCCGCTGCTGACCAGCTCGAACCCTCTGGTCTGCAACGCCGAGGCCTTCAAGACCGCCGGAGTCACCACGTACCCGAGCACCTGGGACGACGTGACCCAGATGGCACCGGAGTTCACAGCCAAGGACATGTATGCCATCACCTACTCCGCCGACCCCAGCCAGACCCTGAACATGTCCTTCTACCCTCTGCTGTGGCAGGCCGGCGGATCCGTTTTCGACGCGAACGGGCAGCCGGCTTTCAACTCCCCGCAGGGAGTCAGGGCCCTTGAGTTCCTCACCGGACTCGCGGAGGCGAACGCCCTTGAAGCCGACTCCTGACCACTGCCGTCAACACCGAGCAGACCGCCTTCGTCGCCGGCCGCACCGGCTGCACCTGGTCGATCCCCGCCAGCGATCTCGCCAAGTATGTGCCACCGGAGGACCTCATCGTCCTGCCCCCGCTCAAAGGCGAGCAGTCCGTCGCCTACGGCACGGTCGGCTCGCTGGCGGTGCTCAAGGGACGCCAAGCACAAGGACGCCGCCGGCCGGTTCGCCGCCTTCGTCACCGATCCCGTGAACTCCGTCGACTATCTCAAGGCCGGTGGCTACTTCTCCCCGGTGAAGAACTCGCACCTGCTGTATGCGGGCGACCCGGTCCAGGAGAAGGTCGAGCAGACCCTGCCCAACGTGAAGTTCGGGGAGCCACATCGGGCTGCTCGTCAGGTCATGGGGGTTCTTTCCCCGGAAATCCAGGCGGCCCTGATGGGGCAGAAGACACCGCAGCAGGCCCTCGACGCTGCTGCCGAGGCCGCAAAACCGCTCATCAGATGAGGTTTCGGTAGCTTGCGACCCGACCTTCCCGCCAAGCACACCCCACTAGCCAGGACAGATGCGCGCATCGGCCTGCTGTTCGTCCTGCCGGCGCTGGCGCTGTTCCTGGTGTTCCGGTTCGGCCCTGCCCTGGCCGGGCTGGCGCTGAGCCTGTTCAAGTCCGGGGTGGGAGGCCCGCTCAGCTGGGCCGGGTTCAGCAACTTCACCCGGCTGGCACGCGATCCCGCCTTCTGGCAGGCGCTGTCGGTGACCCTGGTCTTCGTCGTGTTCTCGGCGCCCATCTCACTATGCCTGTCGACGCTGCTGGCCCTGGGGGTGCGCCGGGGGTTCAGGGGTCGCGATTCTTCCGCTCGGTCTTCTTCCTGCCGTTCATCACGTCGCTGGCGCTGGTCGGCTCGGTGCTCAAGTGGATCTTCTCCACGGAAGGGCCATGGTCGGACCTGATGGCGCCCTTCGGGCTCGGGGGCTCCTGGCTGGCAAGCACCGTCCTGGTGATGCCCGCCGTCATCGTGGTCGGCGTCTGGTCGCGGTTCGGGTACGGCATGCTGATTCTGGTCGCCGCGTTGCAGGAGGTCCCACTGGACCTGGAGGAGGCGGCGCTGATGGACGGCGCCGGGGCGTGGAGCCGTTTCCGTCACATCCTCCTGCCGACCATCAGGCCGGCCCTGTTCTTCCTGGCCGTCATCGAGGTCACCTTCGCGTTCCAGGTCTTCGACGTGATCTACGTCATGACCAGCGGCGGTCCGGCGAACGCCAGCTACTCGATGGTCTTCCTCCTGTACGACCAGGGCTTCCGGTATTCCGACTACGGCTACGCCGCCGCAGCCGGGGTCGCCCTGTTCGTCATGACCCTGGTGGTCGCACTGATCCAGCGTCTCTTCCTGGGGCGGCGGTCATGAGGAGCCGCGGACGCCGTCCCTACCGGACCCTGCAACCTGGCGGCCCGGGCATCGTGATCCGCTGGATAGGGGCTTTCGCTGGTCGCTGCCGCGTGCCTGTTCCCGTTCTACGCGATGGTGGTACTCAGCCTGAAACCAAACACCACCATCGAACTTCCCGGCGCACTGTGGCCGTTCAGCAACATCTCCCTCGACTCCTACCGGCAGGTGCTCTCCGACCAGGACCTACCCATATGGCTGCTCAACACCCTGGTCTACTCACTGGTCTCAGTGGCGGCGGTGCTGTTCGTCTCCTCCCTGGCCGGTTATGCCTTCGCCAGAAGCGTTTCCCGGGCCGGGAGACGATCTTCTGGTCCTTCCTGTCGATGCTGATGGTGCCCTTCCACGTCACTCTGATCCCCACGTTCATGCTGATCGCCGGCCTGAAGGGGTAAACACCTACTGGGGGCTGATCCTGCCGACGCTCGCGAACACCCAGGCCGTCTTCCTGATGCGCCAGTTCATCCGTGGCCTCCCGGACGAGCTGTTCGAGGCCGCTCGCGTCGATGGCGCCAGCGAGTTCATGGTGTTCTGGCGCATCGTGCTGCCCCTGTGCCGGCCCGTCCTGGCCACGCTCGGGATCTTCGTCTTCCTGTGGCACTGGAACGACTTCCTGTGGCCGTTGGTCGTGGGCAGGCGCAGCGAGATGTGGACCCTGACGGTCGGGATCGCCTCGCTGCAGCGGCAGGACGTACCGCTCAGCGTCATGTTCGCAGGCTCGACTGTGGCCCTGCTGCCCATCTTCCTGGCCTATCTGGTGGCGCAGCGCTACGTCCAGGAAGGCTACGTCAACAGCGGATTCAAGGGATGAAAGACGAGATGAGACCCCCACCACACCATACGGGTTCACAGACGAGATGGCCCTGGAACAGGCGCTGGCCGCCCCGTCCCCAGCCCTGGTCGAGGACCTGCGGTCCCGGTCGGGAGACCTGGTCATCCTGGGTGCGGGCGGCAAGATGGGACCCTCGCTGGCGAGGCTCGCCCGGGCCGGCCTGGACGCCGCGGGCCGCAGCGGCGACGCGGTATATGCGGTCTCCCGGTTCCCCAGCCAGGAACTGCGCCGGAGCCCTAGCCGGCTCGGGGGTGAGGGTGCTCCCCCTCGACCTGATCGAGGAGGACGACCTGTCCGCGCTGCCTGACGCCGCCGAGGTGATCCACCTGGTCGGCGCGAGTTCGGGGCCGGGCACAATCAGGCGTGGGCCTGGGAGGTCAACACCGCGCTGCCAGGCCGGGTGGCGCGCCGCTACCGCGGCTCCCGGGTGGCGACGCTGTCGACGGGCAACGTCTACCCCTTCGTCACCCCAGAGAGCGGCGGTACCACCGAGACGACACCTCCCGCTCCCGTCGGGGAATATGCGCAGTCCTGTCTCGGAAGGGAGCGGGTGTTCGAGTTCGCGGCCCGGTCCTGGGGCACCCCGCTCAGCGTGATCCGTCTCAACTACGCCATCGACCTGCGCTACGGAGTGCTCGCCGACATCGCATCCTGCATCGTCGCCGGGAAGCCGGTCCCGCTCGCCACCGGATACGTCAACGTGGTCTGGCAGGGGCTACGCGAACGAGTGGTGCTCCGCAGCCTCGGACATGCCAGCCCCGAGGTGTTCACGCTCAATGTGACCGGTCCGGAGCTCCTGGAGGTCCGGCAGGTGGCACACCGGTTTGCGGAACTGTTCAGACGCGAGGCCCGCTTCACCGGCTCCCCGGATGCGACAGCGCTACTCAGCGACGCGACACGCTGCCTGGAGCTCTTCGGCCGCCCCGAGGTGACCGCCAGCCAGCTCATCGAGTGGCAGGCCGCCTGGATCCGCGACGGGCTGCCGGTGCTCGGCAAACCCACGAAGTGGGCGGTACGGGACGGGAAGTTCTGACATGCGGCGTACTCCCGCCAGGCTCTCGATGCCCACGAGCGCGGCGCGCACGCTGGCGCTCGGGACCGTGATCCCTGCCCATCCGCTGGCGCTGACCGAGCGGCTGACCATCGACATCGCCCGCCAGCGGGCGCTGACCCGCTACTACCTCGACGCCGGGGCCGGGGGAATCGCCATCGGCGTCCACGCCACTCAGTTCGAGATCCGCGACGCCGTCCACTCCCTGTTCGAGCCGGTCCTCGCCCTGACCGCCGAGGAGCTCAACACCCATGCCGCGAGTGGCGTGGTGCGCATCGCAGGAGTCGCAGGACCCACCCGGCAGGCCGTCCGCGAAGCCGAGACAGCTTGCCTCCTCGGCTACGACGCGGTCTTGGTCAGCCCCCAGATCGACGACCCGGCTCCAGCCCGGCTCCTCGACCGGGCCCGCGCCATCGCCCAGGTCATGCCGATCATCGGTTTTCTATCTGCAACCCGCGATCGGCGGCCCGGTGCTCGACCGGCACTTCTGGCGGGAGTTCTGTCAGATCGAGGCCGTAGTGGCCATCAAGGCAGCGCCCTTCGACCGCTACCGCACCCTCGAACTCATGCGGGGCGTCGCGGAGTCCGGCCGCGCCCACCAGATCGCGCTCTACACCGGCAACGACGACGCGATCATCCCGGACCTGCTCAGTGAGTATCACCTTCCCGGGCCCGACGGACCGGTCACGCTGCGTTTCGTCGGCGGGCTGCTGGGCCAGTGGGCGATCGGCACCAGGGCGGCGGTCCGGATGCTGGGGCTCGCTCACCGGGCTGCCGCTGGGGACGATCGCGCCCGCACCGAGCTGAACCGGATCAGCACCGATCTGCTGGACATCAACCAGGCCCTCTTCGACCCGGCCAACAACTTCCAGGGGCGTCATCCCCGGCGTCCACGAGCTGCTGCGCCAGCAGGGCCTGCTGGCCGGCACCTGGTGCCTGGACCCGGCCGCCACGCTGTCGCCCCGGCAGGCTGCCGAGATCACCCGTGTACGTCGCACCTACCCACACCTGTGTGACGAGAAGTTCATCGCCGAGAACCTGGAGGGATGGCTGACATGACCACGCCAACACTGATGACCACACCTGCGCTGCTCATCGTCGTGCCCGACGCGCTGCACCGGGAATTCTTCGATGCGGCCTCCCAGCAGCTGCTGCGCACCGCCGCGGCGGCCCTGGGAGAGGCCGCGCCGCTGCGCGTCGAGGACCTTTCCGCGGTCGACGACCTCAGCAAGGTGCAGGTCCTCGTCACGAGCTGGGGTTTCCCCGGCTGGATGGGGAGCTGCTGGACCGGATGCCGTCGCTCGCCCTGGTGGCGCACACCGGAGCCAGCGTCCGGCCGTTCATCACCGACGAGGTGTTCGCCCGGGGCATCCACGTCACCCAGGCCGGGCAGGCCATGGCACCCGCGGTCGCGGAGGTGTCGCTGACTTTCACCCTGGCGCTGCTGCACCGGGTCCACCGCATGGACCATGCGATGCGCAGGGGCGACGACTGTTCCAATACGGACGTATTTGGCCCGCAGCGTGAACTCAGCGGGTCGGTGGTGACCGTGATCGGCGCTTCCCGGACCGGCCGGGCCTACCTGTCGCTGCTCTCCGCGCTGTGGGCACGCCCGCTGCTGGTGGACCCGACCCTGACCCGCGAGGACGCCGAACGGCTCGGCGCCGAGCTGGTGTCCCTCGACGAGGGCCTCAGCCGGGCGCGGATCGTGGCGTTGCATGCCCCGTCGCTGCCCGAGACCCGGCACCTGATCGGCGCCCGGGAGCTGGCGCTGATGCCCTGACAGGGGCGGGCCTGGTCAACACGGCGCGGTCGTGGCTGGTGGACGAGGCGGCGCTGCTGTCCGAGGTGCGTTCGGGACGCCTGGATGCCGCCATCGACGTGTTCGACGAGGAGCCCCTGCCGCCGGGCAGCGACTTCCGCAGCCTGCCGAACGTGCTGACTACCCCGCACCGCGCCGCGGGCACGTATGAGGGAGGCTCCGGCAGGGGCCGGATCGTCGCTGAAGAGATCCAGGCCTGGCTGCGTGGCTCTCCCCTGGCCCACGCCGTCGAACCCCACCAGCTGCGGTTCATAGCCTGAGAATTCTCAGCTCCTGCACGGCCGGCGTCCCCTGAGGTGGGATCATGCGTGCATGACCCCAGACCCCGTTCAGCTTCCCCAGCTAAGAACACCAGGCCAGAACGACCTGCTGCCGCCAGCCAGTCACACCACGCTGGTGCTGACGGTGTCGTGGCGGCTGGTCCTCACCCCTGATCTCAGGCACCGGCCTGGTCCTGATGTTCGGCCCCCTCCGCTCACTGCCGGAGGTGATCAACCAGGCCCTCTACTTCACGACGATCTCAAACATTCTCGTCTTCCTGGTGGCGCTGGCGGGCGTCCTGCGGCCGCTGCTCCTGCGGGACCGTCCTGTCCGCCAGCGACTGGAGGGGAACCAGGGGTGGCTGCGCGGCCTGACGGCGTGCGCGGCGCTGCTGACGGGTCTGGTCTTCGGATTCATCATGGCGGGCGACCCTCAGCGAACCGGTCAGCTTCATCCCCCACCTGGTGCTGCCGGTACTGGCCGTCGCCGACTGGGTGCTGGTGGGCCGCAACCAGTCCCGGCTGGCCTGGTGGGTTCCGCTCACCTGGACGCTGACGCTGGCTCCCTATCTGTTCGTCTACGCCTGGGACGCGCAGCGCAACCATCCCAGGTATGCCTTCCTGGACCCCGCGCTCCCCAGCTGGTGGTCATGGATAGGGATGCTGAGCGCTGGCTTCCTGGTCCTGGCCTACCTGCTGTGGGGGCTCGGGAGACTGCGCGGCCTGAGGGGGCGCGGGCAGGGCGCGTAGTGTCTGGGACCTCCTGGAGACCACGGCCAGGGACAGGGGCCTTGGACGTGGGACACGTCGTGGACTTGGGCGCAAGGGAAAGGACAGGGAAGAGCCCCGGAGGCTGTGGCCTCCGGGGCTCTCATACTCGACATGCCGGGCAGGCACCCCTCCTGCCCGGCATGTCTTCTGTACCCCGGCTAGTCCGTGGTGCCGGGCACGTCACCCAGCGTTGGGACCACGGACGTCGGCAACGAGTCAGGTGCCGGGGTGGTCTGGGTGAACTTACCGGAGGTAGCTGTTCCGGTAGATTGTCGTTCCGCGTGCGTAGTACAGGTAGCCGTCCTTCGACAGCGTCAGAGCGCTGACCGCACCCTTCTCGCTGCTGGCGATGACCTGCCCGGTGAGGTCGCTCGCCTGGATCGCGTACAGCTGACCCTGCAGGACGCCGAACAGCTTGCCGTCGCGCTGCACCAGCCAGCTCCGGTTGATCTCCCCGCCCTCGGCCAGGCGGTTCTTGGTGACCTCGAAGGAACCGGTGTTGACCTTGAACACGTAGCTTCCGGTCGTTCCGTAGAGCTGTCCGTCGTCACCAAAGGTCAGCGCGGTGATGGCGTTCTGCTTCTCGTTCTCGAAGGGGTTAATAACGCGCGTCACCACACCCTTAGCAACGTCGAACTCGACGAGCTGGGCCTCCTGCAGGTTGCCCTGCCCATCCTTGGCGCGGGCGGTGTGTCCGCCGCGGACGGTGGTGCCGATGTAGAGCTTGCCGTCCCGGTAGGCCATCGAAATCGGGGACTGCTCGGCGAGACGATCCGTCGGGACGCCGCTGGCGTACTTCAGTTCGCTGAAGTTGTAGACCTTCTGAATCTTGTTGCTCTTGGCGTCGTAGAGAGACAGGGCTCCGCCGAGTTTTCCATCCGAGGGCACGGTGCCGACGGCGAAGATGTTATCGGTGGTGTGCGTGATCGCATACGGGCGGTCCTGTGCCCCGCCGACCTGCTGGGGATCTCCCGCTTGAGCGGCATCGTCCGCTGTGGAGCGCGCACCAACCTTGGCTCCGGAGTACAGCCCGTACACCAGGGTCTCGCCATTGACCGCCAGGGCCCTCACCCTGTCCGACGGGGGAGTCCACCAGGTTGTACTTCGTATCGCCAACGTTCGCCCCAGGGGTGGCGCTGAGCATCTTGTTCGTCGCCATGTACCACGACGCGAACAGCTTGCCGTTGTCGGCCGCCACCATCGACTGGATGGCGCGCGCGGACGGCGTGATCTTGCCTTCAAGGAGGTTCGCCGCCCCGGTGCTGGCGTTGTAGGTGGTCATCCGCCCACCGTTCATCTCGATGGAGACGAACGCGTCGTGGGTGGCCCAGGCATTGGGGCTCATCCGGCTGAGCAGACTGCCATAGCTGAACAGCGCGCCGCCTGGCCGCTATCGGGATCGTACTCCGTAAGCTGAGCGGTCTGGCCCTCGGGCTTACTCCAGTAGTAGACCTTCTTGGGCTCATCTGGGCGGGTAACGATATGGCTGGCCACGTTACCAGGCAACGGCTTGGTGGCACCGCTGGCGATGTCGAGGACGAGGGTGCCTGTGTCATTGCCGTATCCGACGTAGAGCTTCCCGGCCTTCACCTCAAGCCGGTACATGAGGGAGGCGTCCTGGAGGGCCTCCTTCGGCAGCGGCATGACCTTCTTCTCCCCGGTCTTCGCGTCGACCTGGTAGACCTTCGGATCTCCGGCTCCGACGGTGGTGTACAGCTTGCCGTTCTCATAGGCGATGCTGCGGACATGCTGCTGCCCGGCCTCGACAGGGTCGCCGCCCTTGAGGACGCCCCAGCCGCCGGACGCGCTCCAGGTCAGCACATTGCCGCCCTCCCCATGTTCCGGGGAGACCTGGGTCGCGATATAAGCCGTATCATTCTCGTCAACCGCGATATCCCATATGAAGTCCGCCCGGCCCGCAACCTGCTCATACCCCGGGACGCCCGCCTTGCTGAGCACCTCGACCGAGTCGTCAGCGGGGTTATAACGATAAAGTCCCTTGCCAGCCCCTATGAGGACTGTCTTGTCCTTGAGGGTGGCAAAGCCCCAGGGTTGCGCATCGGCTCCCCCATCGTCGAAGTCTTTGGCGGTGGACTCGCCGGTGTTCAGGTTGACGATGCTGAGCTTGCCGCCAGCGCCGCCGCTGACGACGACGGCAACCGGCGTGCCATCGGCCTTGACCGTGGTGCCGTAGCTGGGCACGCTCGGCGGCGCTGGCGGGGTGGCCGGAAGTGCTTCTTCCTTGGCGTCGTCTGCCGCGGCGGACCCACCGAACGACAGCACAACTGCCAGGCTGAGGGCCAGGGAGGTCGCCATCCGGGCGAGACCTCTAGCCCTGGTTTCTCGTGTAGGGTTTCATTCCTCACGCTCCTTCGTGACGTGCAATTATCATAGCCAGGTGTGATAACTTTCCGGCACTGTATCGCGGACTTTCGGCCAAGTTTCACCAGGAAACTGGGATAATTTCATGACGAAGCGGCGACTCGACGGCGAGGCCGGACTGTATAGTCGGATGGCATAGTCGGGTGACCCCTGGCAAACCGGCACAACAGCTCAGCCGCGGCCCGGCCCAGCCGCGAGAGACGCCCCCACCGTTCATCTGTTGTTAACCCAGGTGTAGGTGATACGTCACCTTGTGTCCCTAGATTCGGCGACTGTGAGGTTTCACCTGAGGCTGCGCCTGACCGCGGCGCTGGGCTGTAGCGCCCCTGCTGGCTGGCTGCTGGAGTGGCGGCGTCGCCGTCCAGCCCGTTCCCGGGACCGCCGGTACCCACCGGCCCGGCTGCCCGGGCGGGGCACTCAAGGCGGAGGGCGCGAGTTCGCAGCGAACCGCGATGGAGAAGCTGATCCAGGACTACACCGCGGCCTGTCCCGGCGCCACCATCGACTACACCACTTCGGGCTCCGGTGCGGGGGTCAAGGCCTTTCTCGGGGGCGGCACCGCTCTGGCCGGGTCCGACTCCCTCTCCACCGCATGGAGCGGGACGGGGTGATCGAGACCGACAGGGGCCGCCAGACGCTGCCAGGGCAACGCCGCCTGGAGCCTGCCGTTGGTCTTCAGCCCCATAGCCGTCGCCCACAACGTCGACGGGGTCACGGACCTGAACCTCACCGGTGAGCTGATCGCGAGGATCTTCGACGGGGACATCACCCGCTGGGACGACCCGGCCATCGCGGCGGCGAATCCCGGGACGGCCCTGCCCGATGCGAGGATCGCGGTGTTCTACCGCGCCGACGAGTCAGGCACCACCGAGAACTTCACGCGATACCTGAACGCCGCCGCCACCGACATCTGGGCGCACGACTCGGCGAAGAAATGGCCCGCCTCCCGGGGTGAGGGGCAAGGAGAAGACCGCCGGGGTCGCCGACGCCATATCGGGCACGCCCAACTCCATCACCTACCTGGAGTGGGGAGCCGCGCTGGAACGCGACCTGAAAGTGGCCCGGGTCAATGGCGTGGAGCTCTCGGGGCAGACCGCCAGCCGGACCGTGGCAGCAGCCGCGGTGGAGGAGGACGACGGTGGCCTGCGCCTCGGCTTCGACTACTCCCCGGACGGCAACGCCTACCCGCTGGTCATGGCCACCTACGAGATTGTCTGCTCCGCGGGCGGCCCCAGTCCCGGGCTGGTCAGGGACTTCCTTGGCATGTTCGCGTCCGAGGAGATGCAGGCCTCTCTGGAGGGGCTTGGGTACGCTCCCCTGCCCGGCGAGTTACGGGAGCGGGTGAACGGAGTCGTCTCCGCAATCCAATGAACCAGCCACGCAAGCACCCCATAGCCCATCGACCGGGGGTAACACAATGACCACACCCGACGCCTCAGAAGCCACCGGCTCCCCGGCTGGAGGCAGCCGCGATCCCCGCCCGGGCAGGAGAACCCATCTCGGCGACCTGCTGTTCGGCGGCTCCGCACGCCTATCCAGCGCCATCATCATCGTGGTGGTGCTGATCATCGGGGTATTCCTGCTCCAGCAGCGCCTGGCAGCCGCTGCACGACAACACCGCGAACTTCTTCACCTCGACGACCTTCGACTCCTCCGCCCGCCCCCCGCACTTCGGGGTCGCTGCGCTGCTGTGGACGACAGTGCTGTCGTCGCTGATCGCGCTGGTGATCGCGGTCCCGGTCGCGGTCGGGATCGCGCTGCTGCTGACCCAGTACGTGGGGGCCTTATCTCCCGGTGGATTGGGTTCGTCATCGACCTGCTGGCGGCGGTCCCGTCGGTGATCTTCGGCCTGTGGGGCATCAAGGTGCTCGGCCCGGCCCTGCAGCCCGTCGCAGCCTGGCTCCAGGAACACCTGGGCTGGTTCCCGCTGTTCAGCAGCACCGAGGTGGCCTCCCCGGGCACGGTGTTCACGGCGTCGCTGGTGCTGGCCCTGATGGTCCTGCCGATCATCACGGCCGTCACCCGGGACGTGTTCGCGCAGACCCCACGGGAGCAGATCGAGGCAGCCCTGGCGCTCGGCGCCACCCGCTGGGAGGTCATCCGGATGACGGTGCTGCCCTACGGACGCTCGGGGGCGACGGCGGCCGCCATGCTGGGACTGGGCCGTGCGCTGGGCGAGACGATCGCGGTGATGCTGATCCTGTCCGCCAGCTCGTTCGACGTCTCGGTGTTCAACGGCGGGGAGACCTTCGCGTCCATCATCGCCCGCAACGCCGCCGAGTTCGACACCACCTACAAGGCCGGCATCTACATCTCCGCGGGCCTGGTCCTGTTCGTCCTGACATTCGCGGTCAACGCCCTGGCGCGCGTCGTCGCCGAGCGCGGGAAGGCGAAGTCCTGATGGCTCCCCTGTCTGGCCGCGGTGCCCTGGACCTGCAGCGTCCTTCCGGGATGCGCGCAGTCAAGAACAACCTGGCGACGGCGTTCGTGTGGCTCTGTGTCGCGGCAGCCACCATCCCGCTACTGTGGATCCTGATCTCGGTGGCCGTCAAGGGCGCCCCGCTGCTGTACAGCGTCGGCGCCGACTATCACGTGATCTGCATGGACAGGGTCGGAGCGGGTGCGGGTCGCATCCGAGGGCTGCGGCGGGGACGTGAACACCGCACCCGCTGACGATGCCGTCGAGTGGCGTTACATCCCGGGCGGGCGGTACGTCGCGGTCGGTGAGAGGGTGAACACCTACCGCACCCAGACCTCTGCCCCTGCCTCCCCCGACCCCGGCCGGCCCTACAACATCGTCATGATCACCGACCCGGGCTCAGGGGACGCGCGTGCCCCGTCGCTGCAGTGGTGGACGACGCCGCTGGGGTCGGCACAGGCCACCGACACCCGGGGGCGGGGCGTTGCAGGCGATCTACGGCACCCTGATGCTGGGGTTGCTGACGGCGGTGATCGCGGTCCCGGTCGGGATGCTGGGCGCAATCTTCCTCGTCGAGTACGGCCGGGGGACGAAGACAGCCCGGGTGGTCTCGTTCATGGTCGACGTCCTCACGGGGGTGCCGTCGATCGTCGCGGCCCTGTTCATCTATGCCCTGCTGATCACCACCCTCGGGCAGCGGCCGTCGGCATTCGCAACGGTGCTGGCGCTGGCGCTGCTGATGCTGCCGATGGTGCTGCGGTCCACGGAGGAGATGCTGAAGCTGGTCCCGGACTCGCTGCGGGAGGCCTCCTACGCACTCGGGGTGCCGAAGTGGAAGACGATCCTGCGGATCGTGGTGCCGACCTCCTATGGCGGCATCCTCACCGGGGTGGTGCTGGGCATCGCCCGCGTGATGGGTGAGACGGCACCGCTGCTGATCCTGATCGGCTACACCCAGAACCTGTTCCTGAACCCATTCGGCACCTCGATGGGCGCCCTGCCCACCATGATCAACTCCGGCATAGCCACCCCGGAGGGCAGCCGGGTGCGGACCGGGTGTGGGCCGCCGCCCTGACGCTGGTGCTGATCGTGATGGCGCTGAACCTGATCGCCAAGCGCATCGCCAGCCGCAACCGGCTCAAATGAGCGTACGCAGTCGACGTGGAAGGAGATACTGGAGTCATGTCGAAGCGCATCGAGGTGAAGGACCTCAACATCTACTACGGCAAGTTCCACGCCGTCTCCAGCGTGAGCCTGGTGGTCGAGCCACGTAGCGTGACGGCCTTCATCGGCCCATCGGGCTGTGGGAAGTCGACGGTGCTGCGCACCTTGAACCGGATGCACGAGGTCATCCCGGGTGCCCACTGCACCGGCGAGGTGCTGCTGGACGGCACCGACCTGTACGGACCAGACGTCGACCCGGTGGCGGTGCGCCGGGTGGTCGGCATGGTGTTCCAGCGGCCTAACCCGTTCCCGTCGATGTCGATCTACGAGAACGTCGCCTCGGGGCTGCGCCTGAACGGGAGAAGAACCGCACGGTCCTCGACGAGGCCGTCGAGAAGGCGCTGCGTGGCGCGAACCTGTGGAACGAGGTCAAGGACCGCCTGGAGAAGGCCGGGGTCGGCCTGTCGGGCGGGCAGCAGCAGCGGCTCTGCATCGCCCGCGCGATCGCGGTGCAGCCCGATGTCCTGCTGATGGACGAGCCCTGCTCGGCTCTGGACCCGATCTCCACCCTGGCCGTGGAGGATCTCATCCACGAGCTCAAAGAGCACTACACCGTCGTGATCGTCACCCACAACATGCAGCAGGCCGCCCGGGTCTCCGACGAGACGGCCTTCTTCAACCCTGAAAGCGCAGGGCGAGCCGGGCCACCTGGTCGAGATCGGCCCGACGGAACGCATCTTCCATAACCCGGAGAAGAAAGCCACCGAGGACTACATCACCGGCCGCTTCGGATGACCACATCTTCCGCGGGGGCGACGGCGAACGCCATGAGGACGGGAGCTGAGGACGTGTTCACCGGACCGCGGAGGTCCGGGGAGGAAGAGGACGCCGCCACGGTGATGCCCGCATGCCTACACAGCCGCGGGTCACATCCGCGTACAGAGTCGTGTTGCCCCACACGGCTATGCGGGGGCAACACGACTCTCAGGGATATTGAGGTGTTAGCTGGTGCAGGTCAGGTTGTCCTCAGGCAGCTGGCCGTCGAGGAGGAAGCCGTCAACAGCCTTGGTGATGCAGGAGCTGCCGCGTCCGTAGGCGCAGTGGGCATTGCCCTGCCAGGTCAGCAGCTGCCCGGAGTCGAGCTGTTCGGCCAGAGCCTCAGCCCACTTGTAGGGAGTGGCGGGATCACCGGTGGTGCCCACCACCAGAATCGGAGCCGCACCCTCGGCGTGGACGTTCTGCGGGAGAGGATCGGTCTCGGAGTAGTGACCCCACGCGGTACAGATGACATCGAGGCTGGCAGCGCTAGCAAAGGTGGGAGTGATCTCCTGGGCCTCCTCATACTGAGCCCTCCAGACGTCCACATCGGCCTGTGCGGGACGATCCTGGCACTGAACACCTAGGTAAGCTGCCGTGCTTAAACCATTCGAGATCTGCTTGAAGGCCTCGGCAAAGCCGGAGGCATCACCCTGGCTGATGGCAGGAGCCAGGACCGCGGTCAGCTGTGGCCAGAGCCCGTACTGCAGGAAAGGCAGCTGGATGGCCTGGGCGAGTTGGGCTCCGGTGATCTTCACATCGGGGTCGGAGGTGGCCATGGGTGAGGTGTCGGCGGAGGTAATGAGGTCGTGAATCTGCTGCACCCCCTGCTCCACATCACCGGTCAGCGGACAGTTGTCGCCGGCTTTTCCTTCCAGACAGGCCTGCACGTAGCTGTGCAGGGCATTCTCGAAGGCCTCAGCCCTGTCGAGGTCGAAATCCTGGTGAGAGATGGTGGAATCCACCGCACCGTCAAGCACCAGTCGGCCGGCATTCTTCGGGAAGAGCTCGGCATAGGTGTAGCCCAGTTCAGTACCATAGGAAAAGCCGAGGTAATTCAGGGACTTCTCCCCTGATATCGCTCTCAGCACATCCAAGTCCTTCGCCACCGAGACGGTGTTCACGTGATCCAGCAGGCCGGGCTCGGAGTGGGCCTCGCACTGCTCCCGGGCTTCACGGACTTTCGTAAGGTAGTGCGCAGCCCACGTCTCAAAGGCCTCCCCGGCTGCGGCTTCTCCTTGCTGGCCTCCATGCCCAGGGGTGGCATCTCCGCACTTGATGGCGGTAGACGAGCCCACACCCCGCGGATCGAAACCGACCACGTCGTAGCCGGCCAGCAACTCCTTCGAGAAACTCTGCTCCGCCCCTCAACCAAACTGATGCCGGAGCCGCCCGGCCCGCCCGGATTGATAAACAACGAACCCCGAGACTCACCATCCGCCGCCCGCTTCTTCACAGCAATCTGGATCGTTGTGCCGTCCGGGTTGTTGTAATCCATCGGTACCGTCACCATGGCACAGGAGAATTTGCCCTGCTCCTCGGTCTTCTCCATGCCCCCGGTATCCCCACACGGATACCACGAGACCTCCTGGTTATAGAACGCCTCCAACCCCTCCGGTATTGCCGGGCTATTCCCCGGGTCGTCCGGGGCAGAGGTATGAGAGCCGGATCCCTGCGGCACGGCATAGGCAGGCAGAGCCGATATCGCCGGACCCGCCAGCAGCGCACCCCCCACCAGGGCAGCAGCCAGGGACCGTTTCCTCCGCCAACCGGAATGAGCCGAACCCGAATCAGTTTTCCTCATTGTCATTGGTTTCCTTTCTCTTTTTCTCGCCTGGACGATCTCCTAGCCGGATCGCCCAGCTGCTTGGGTGTTGTCACCATCCCGGAGCCAGACGCTCGTATTGCCCCTGGCCGAACGCGCCACGGACCGCTCATCCCTTGGGCATGACGACGAGCAGGACTAGGACCGCGAAGGCCACGCACGGAACCAGGCGCGCCCACAGCCACCAGCGCAGCTTGCCGGGACCGGGCTGCCAGGGAAGCTCACGCCATCGCAAGGCCATGCGGACTATCGCGTAGGCACCGGGCAGGAGCATCAGGGCGTAGGTCCAGCCCGGAATCGACGACCACGGACCCAGCGCCGCGGCCAGGGCCGCCCACGCCAGCACGTCCACTGCCCGGATCACCGTTGCCAGCCGGGATCCCAGCCGCTCTGCCCGCCACGCGGCCCACAGTGAGAGGGCCACCAGCACCGCTGCAAGCACCAGCGGGAAGGGGAAGATGAATCTGTCGACGCCTCCTCTGAGGCTGGCCTGCGAGGGGACGGGTTCCTGGCTGTCGTCGAGGAGCGCCTGGGCCAGGGAGTCAAGCTGGGCCAGCGCGGTGTTGGCCATGACGACCACCGCCCGGCCTGAGGCCGGATCCATGACCACGACGGTGCCGTACCAGGCGAGGCCGCCTTCGTGGAAGATCGCTGAACGGTCATCGTCCAGGCGCCACCTGAACCACAGGTAGCCGATCTGGTATGTGTCATTGATGCTCTGGCGGGGTTGCCAGGCGGTCGTCCCACCTGGAGCGGTGCCGTCCATCACCGCCTGGGCGTAGCGGGCCATGTCGGCGCCCGTGGTCCAGGTCGAATGCCCTGCGGGGAGGTCGTACTGGCCGGGCGTGCCGGGCATCACCGTGCGTCCGTTCTCCCACTTGCCTTTGATGGCGCGCTCGGGGACGGTGACGGCGTCGTCGACCGAGGTGAACACGGTGTCGTTCATGCCCAGGGGCTGAAGGAGCCGGGCCGTCGCATAGTCCCTGCCAGGAGGCAGCCCCGGCGGCGCGCGCCAGGGCGATTCCGAGCAGGTCAGCGCCCAGGTTGGAGTAGCTGAATGTGCCTCGGGTACTCAAGGTCAGTGTCCTGGCCTGCCGCAGGAATTCCTGTTCGCCCTGGGGCGCCCGGTCGCCGGACGACGCCGACTCGCTGCCGGAGACCCACGGCCATACCCAGTCCGAGCGAGCCTCACGGGGCAGGCCCTGAGGTGTGAGTGGCCAACTCCAGCAGGGTCACGGTCCCGGCCTGGCTGCCCTCCAGTTCGTGGATGTGTGTGGCCAGGGTGTCGGATTCGGCCACCTCGCCGCGGGCGATGGCCACAGCGAGCAGCTGGCCGTTGAAGGTCTTGGTCACCGACCCCAGGCCGAAGCGGCTGTGCTCGTCGGGCACGACACCATCGGAGGAGCCCAGCCCCGCATGCCTCACCCCCTCGGGCGAGATGACCGAGACGTGCAGCGCCTCTAGCCCCGCGTCGTCGGGCAGTAGGGAACGCACCCGGGCCGCCAGGTCGGCATCACCGGAGGTGTTCCCGTCGATGTGCGGGGTGCGCGGACCGGCCACCACCGCGAGGACCGCTGCCGCAACCGCGACGAGCAGCGCCACTCCTCGTTTCGTGATTTTTCGTCATGGAGTCTCCTTCAACCCTGGGATGGGTGCTGCCTAGTCTGAGGAAAGTTGAGACGACAAAGACGCTGCATTCCGATGGCTGATGGAAACGGCGTCCGGTTTGAGGTCCGCATCGGATCAGTGGAACGCTTCAGCCGTGGCCGGCGACTTGCCCGCCAAGGTCTGATGCGCTCAGGCTGGAAGCCCTGGTCGGCATCCGAGGCGTTGGTTCTTTTTGTCTTCAACTTCTGTGGTTCAGCCAACCACACAAAATAGACGGTGTCAATCGATGGGGGTTTGAGTCCCCACATTCCTTGTTTCATCGGCGGTTTTGGCGGCCTGGCCGGTGGTAGTGCGTTCCGGTGGTGCGGAGAGCTGGTTTTTGGATGCCCGGCAGCAGTCTGTTGTGGGATCGAGGGGCTTGGTCTTCTCGCGGTAGTTGGCCCCAGCGATTGCGGGTGTGGCCCTGCCGGGATCCGGCAGGGCCACGGGGTGAGGGTGTTAGTTGGTGCACACGAGATTGTCTTGTGGCAGCTGGCCGTCCAGGAGGAAGCCGTCAACAGCCTTGGTGATGCACTTGTTGCCGCGCGGGTAGGCGACGTGGGCGTTGCCTTCCCAGGTGATCAGCTGTGCGGAGTCGAGCTGCTCAGCCAGAGCCTGGGACCACTTGTAAGGGGTGGCGGCGTCACCGGTGGTACCCACCACCAGGATCGGGGCCGCACCTTTGGCATGCACGTTCTGCGGGAGGGGTCAGTCTCAGAATAGTGACCCCACGCCGCACAGGTGATATCGAGACTGGCAGCGCCCGCGAAGGTGGGAGCAACCTCCTGGACCTTCTCATACTGGGCCCTCCAGGTATCCACCCCGCCCTGCGAGGGACGATCTTGACAGTAGACAGCAGTGTTCGCTGCCATGCTCCCCTCTGCCGAGGCCTGCTTGACGACCTCAGCGAAACCGGACGCATCGCCTTGGGTGATGGCAGGGGTCAGAACCGCGGTCAACTGGGGCCAAGCGCCCCCTCTCAGGTATATCTGGATGGACTGGGTGAGCTGGGAGCCGTTGATGGTCACGTCGGGGTCGGAGGTTTTCAGCGGTGATTCGTTGGCGGCGGCGATGAGGTCACGGATCTGCTGCACCCCGTGCTCCACACCACCAGTCAGCGGGCAGGTGTCGCCGGTCTGGCCTTCCAGACAGGCCTGGACGTAGCTGTGAAGGGCGTTCTCATACCCCTCGATGTGGCCCAAAGAGAATTCCGCATGGGACAAGGTGGAATCCACCGCACCGTCAAGCACCAACCGCCCCGCATTCTTGGGGAAGAGCTCGGCATAAGTATAACCCAGCTCAGTGCCATAGGACATACCAAGATAATCCAGAGCCTTCTGCCCCGAAACCGCGCGGAGGACATCGAGGTCTTTTGCCACCGAGACCGTGCCCACATGATCCAGCAAGCCCGGTTCGGAGTGCGCCTCACACTGCTCCCGGAACTCACGGACCTGCGTAAGATAATTCGCACCCCAGGTCTCAAAGAACTCACCCGGCTGCGGCTTATCCGTAGCGGTTAGCTGAGCATCCCCACAATCGATAGGGGTGGACGAGCCGACGCCGCGCGGATCGAAGCCAACCACGTCATACCCGGCCAGCAACTCCTTCGAGAAATTCTTATCCACCGCCTCAACCAACTGGATGCCGGAGCCGCCCGGGCCGCCGGGGTTGATGAACAGCGAACCCCGAGACTCGCCATCCGCCGCCCGCTTCTTCATCGCCACCTGGATCGTTGTGCCGTCCGGGTTGTTGTAATCCATCGGGACGGTCACCATCGCGCAGGAGAATTTGCCCTGCTCCTCGGTCCTGTCCATGCCCCCGGTATCCCCACACGGATACCACGACACTTCTTGGTTATAGAACGACTCCAGCCCCTCCGGCACTGCCGGATTGCTCCCTGAACCGTCCGGGGTAGGAGTGGAGATGCTGGTGCCGTCCTTCTGCGGTGTCGCATAGGCCGGCAGAACCGATATCGCCGGCCCCATCAGCAGCGCACCCCCCACCAGCACCGCAGCCAGGGACCGCCTCCGCTGCCTCCTTGAATGAATGAGATCAGTTTTCCTCATAACCATCGATTTCCTTTCTCGTACAGTCCCCGCTTGCCTGGGACTTCCACCATCCCGGAACCAGACGCCCGTATCGATCCTGCTGGCACCACACCCCAGGTAGGGAAAACCCTCCCTTAAGGGCTGAAATAGGCACCCCTCAGGTGGCTGTCTGTGTTCCCGCAGGCTTCACGCCGACACGGGACGACCAGCTGAAGACACCACCTCATGGAAGCGCTCCCAGGCCGGAGGTATCCAAGGGACTCAGGATCCTCACCCCACTCACCCTCCGACAGACGTGCTCCCTGTTTCAATCACCTTGGCGGGAAGTCGGGGTAAGAACAGGGACAACCCCCACAGTGACGCCATCGCACCGGCACGGCCATCAACCACATCACCACATCAAGGCAAGAACCTCCCAGAACGACACGACTCGACCGCCAGAAGAGACACCCAGCCCACACACTGGCGGCCACCGGCCGTGGCGAAAGCGAGCCAACCCCGTACTCCCGGCTCACACGGGCTGGCGGAGCCGGTCCATCATGGGGCGGCGATCAAACTGGGCAGGCAGCCAGGTAGTAGCCACGGCGAGCACGAGCACCACCGCGACCACCGGCGCGAGCGTGCTCCACGGCAGGGCCGCGAGGAAGACGCGCATCCCTCCCCCGGAGAATACGGCCGACCCGGCAGCACTCAGGATGGTGGCGATCAGCCCGAACAGGATGCCGGTGATGGCGTAGATGGCGCCCTCCAGGATCGTGGTGGCCATGAGCGTGGAGCGCCGGGCCCCGATAACGCCCAGCAGGGCTCCCTCCTGCCGCCAGGTGGAGCCGACCATCGCGATGTTGGCGACACCTCCCGCACCCGAGATGATGAAGATGGGCACGGCGATGGCCAGGAACCCGCTGACGCCGCCGTCGGCACCGGAGGCCCGGGTCGCCCCCACGATCGCGTAGACCACCCCGGTCATGCCGACGGCGATGCCGAAGGGGACGATCGTCGTCAGGCTCATGGTGGAGCGGTGGCGGGCGTTGGCCCGGGCGGCGAACCAGGCGGGGCTGCGCCCGGGAATGAGGGCGGTCCATGCCGTCAGGAGGGGGCGGATCGTCCAGTTGGGCACGCACAGGGCAGCGATCATCAGCATCAGCACCAGAGCGCCGCCCAGCCCCATCAAGTCGTCGTTCGTGCGCCCGGCCATCTCTGCGGCGGTCTGCGGGTCCGCCCCCTCGGTGCTGGTGAGCTCGCTGGGGTTGACCACTGCGATGATCAGGGTCACGGTCACGCCGAACAGGAACACACCTGCGACGATCCACTGCCAGATGCGGGTCCGGGCAGCGGGTGAGGCGGCCTCGCGCAGGGCCTGCATCTCCGGGGTGGAGGCGGCGCGCCGCGCAGCACCCAGGCCGCCCAGGATGCTGAAGGCGGTGGTGATCGCGATGGTCAGGGGCACGGCGAAGGCCGGCATGACCACGGGCATGTCAGCGGGGTAGACGTGGAACTCGTGCCACGTGAGCAGGTACCAGCCGGTGACCGGCAGGGCCAGGATCCCGCCGATGAGGCCGCCGAGCATGCCGACGGCGCCGATCTGGGCCAGGATGACGCGCCGGATGCGCCGGCTGGGAATGCCGATGATCTTCCATAGGGCGTGGGATCGGGACTGCGCGGTCACCGTCAGCGCCAGCGTCGAGGAGACGATGACGGCGATGGACAGGCCCGCGTAGCTGACCAAGTTGGAGCCCAGGATGCTGGTCATCGAGCTGTACTTCGAGGCGTCGGCCTGGGTGGCGGACCATCGCAGGGCGCTGTACCAGGAGACGATGATGACGTCGATGAAGGCGCCTCCGGTGGTGGTCACCAGCAGCGACCACAGCCACTGGCGGGCGTGGTGGCGCAGATCCTTCCAGATGAGTGCGGCCATGGGATCGGTCTTCTTTCCTATCTGCGCGTCTTCTTGGGATGAGCGGCCAGTCAGCAGGCGCTGAGGGCCGGCGCCGGGACCTGGCTCGCGGGCACGTGGCCGGGCGTGCGAGCAGGCATCCGGGCGGAGTGGACCAGCTCGGCGATGCGGGCGGCGTCGCGGGTCTCGGACCAGGTGACCAGGTGCCCTGAGCTCATGACCGCGACGGCGTCAGCCTGGGCGGCGGCCTCGACGTCGTGGGTGACCATGACGACAGTCGCGCCCTGCTCGGCCAGGCGGCGCAGCCAGTCCAGGACCACCTGCCCGGCATTCAGGTCGAGGGCGCCAGTGGGCTCGTCGGCGAAGACGATCCTGGGCTGCGAGGGCCATCACCCGGGCGATGGCGACCCGCTGACGCTCGCCACCGGAGAGCTGGTGGGGTTTGAGCCCGGCGCGGTCGGCCAGTCCGACGGCTTCCAGCGCGGCCACGATCTGCCCCTTTCCCAGGGGATGCCCGGCCAGGCGGGAGGGCATGGAGACGTTCTCGGCAGCGGTCAGGGAGGCGATGAGGTTGTAGTCCTGGAAGACGAATCCCACGTTGCGGGAGCGGAAGGCAGCACGCTTGGCCGGCGTCATGGAAGTAATCACCGTGCCCAGGAGGCTGACCTGGCCGCCGGTGGGCTCGTCCAGTCCCGCCATGGTGTGCAGCAGCGTCGACTTACCCGATCCCGAGGCCCCCACCACCGCGGTGAAACTGCCCTGCGACAGGTCGGCATCAACCCCGTCCAGGGCAACCACCTGGGCATCCTTGCGCCCAGGGACGTCGTAGATGCGGGTCAGTGCCCGCACCGAGATCGCAGGGCTGCCGGGAGCATCGGGGTGGATGACTTGCTGAGATGCCCGTGAAAACTTCATGGTTTTATGACATCAGCGCGGCCCGCCTGCGTCTGTGGAGCTAACCATCGTCCTCGTTATGGCTATCCCTACCTATGACACTGTGACCCCGGCAGGCCCTAGATCGCGTCCAGCCATAAAACAGGCATAAAAGTCGTGTTGTCTCCGCGCGAGCAGGCGGAGACAACACGACTCGATAAGGGACAGACGCCCAGATTCAGCTGGTGCAGGTCAGATTGTCTTGTGGCAGCTGGCCGCCCAGGAGGAAACCGTCGACGGCTGTGGTGAGGCAATACCCAGCATCTTCGTGCCCGTAAGCACCATGGGCGTTGCCCTCCCACGTCAGCAGGTGGCCGGAGTCGAGCTGCTCCGCCAGAGCCTCAGACCAGTGATATGGAGTGGCCGGATCGCCGGTGGCGCCGACCACCAGAATCGGCGGAGCTCCCTCGGCATGAACGTCCTGCGGGATCGGATCAGAAGCGGAGTAATGTCCCCAGGCGGCGCAGGTCATGTCGAAGTTGGTTGCCCTGGCGCCGAAGGTCGGAGACAGCTCCTGAGTCTGCTCGTACTGGGCCTTCCACGCTTCCATGTTCCCTTGCGAAGGGCGGTCCTGACACAGAACAGCCAGCAGCGTGGCTGCATTGGAGGGTTTGAACCATCCCATCTGCTTGATAACCTCAGCGAAACCGGAGGCATCATTCTGGGTGATTGCAGGCGTGAGGACCTCGGTTAACTGCTGCCAGTACCCGGACTGCAGAAAAGGTCTCTGAATGATTTGGGCAAGCTGGGCTCCAGTGACTTTCGCCTCGGGGTCGGAGGTTTTCATCGGTGATGCATCAGCAGAAGCGATCAGGGCACGAATCTGCTGCACCCCCTCCTCAACGTCACCAGCCAAGGGGCAGTCACCAGTCTGGCCGTCCAGACAGGCCTGCACATAGCTGCGGAGCGCCTTCTCGTAACCCTCTATCCCTTCCTGGCCCGAATTCCACATGGGAGACAGTGGAGTCCACAGCACCATCGAGCACCATCCGGCCAACATGCTCCGGGAAGAGCTCCGCGTAGGTGTAACCAAGTTCAGTGCCATAAGAGAAGCCAAGATAGTTCAGGGATTTCTCCCCCGATACGGCACGAAGCACATCAAGGTCTTTCGCCACTGAAACCGTATTCACATGATCCAGCAGACCCGGCTCAGAATGTTCCCGCACTGCTTCTCCAACGTGGATACCTTGCCCATATAGCTCTGAGCCCAGTCCTCGAAAGACTGCCCCTCCCGCGGCTGGCCTGGGCTGATGGCCCATTCGAAGGGAGATTCGGCATCCCCGCAGTCGATGGAAGTGGAGGGGCTGATGCCGCGGGGGTCGCGGACGCCGCGGGGATCGAATCCAACGACGTCGTACCCAGCCAGCAACTCCTTCGAGTACTTTTTCTCCACACCCTCAACCTGGTGAACCCCGAAACCACCCGGGCCACCGGGATTGATGAACAGTGAACCTTGAGACTCACCATCGGCGGCACGTTTCTTCACCGCGATCTGGATCGTTGTGCCGTCCGGGTTGTTGTAGTCCATCGGGACGGTCACCATCGCGCAGGAGAACTTGCCCTGCTCCTCGGTCTTCTCCATACCACCGGTATCGCCACACGGATACCAGGAGATCTCCTGGCCGTAGAAGGACTCCAAACCCTCCGGCACCACAGGTTGACGGCCTGGATCAGCAGGAGAGCCATGCATGGGCAGGGCTGACGCCACCGGCCCCGCTGCCAACAGCGCACACCCCACCACAGCCGCAGCCACAGACCGCCTTCGTCTTCCACGGTTTAGACCTGAATCAGCTTTCCTCATCGTCATGGTTTCCCTTTCCTACGGCTCCCAGGACCCAGTTGCCCGAGGATGCGACCAGCATCCCGGCACAGGCCTCACCACCGCTACGAACGCAGGACGGAACCTCAATTACGACCTTTGGAGGAACACGCATCGACGAAGGTCCCATACCGTCCGGATGCATACGACGACACATACGACACAGTGTGGCCCCACCGGAGTCCGGCAAGGCCACACCATGGCGTAACTCAGCGACGCTCAAGCTGACTGGCATCGCTGAACTCACTCGGCTTCCTTCTGGTGGTGCACACGAGGTTGTTCTGTGGCAGCTGGCCGCCCAGGAGGAAGTCGTCGACGGCTGTTTTGATGCACTTGTTGCCGCGCATGTAGGCGACGTGGGCATTACCGTCCCAGGTCAGCAGCTGAGCGGAGTCGAGCTGCCTGGCTAGCGCCTGGGCCCAGTGGTAGGGGGTGGCTGGATCACCGGCGGTGCCCACCACCAGGATGGGAGCCGCGCCCTTGGCATGCACGTTCTGCGGGATGGGGTCGGTTTCGGAGTAGTGGCCCCACGCCGCGCAGGTCATGTCGAAGCTGGCGCCGCCTGCGAAGGTGGGGGCGACCTTCTGGGTCTCCCTCATATTGTGCCTTCCAGGCATCCATGTTGCCTTGTGCGGACGGTCCTGACACTGACAGCCGTCCAGGCCGCCATGCTTACACCAGCCGAGGCCTGCTTGACGGCCTCGGCGAAGCCAGAGGCGTCATTCTGACCGATGGCAGGGGCCAGGGCTGCGGTCAGCTGCGGCCAAGCGCCGCCACTCAGGTATCTCCGGATAGCCCCGGTGAGCTGGGCCCCGGTGATCTTCACATCGGGGTCGGAGGTTTTCAGCGGTGATTCGTTGGCGGAGGTAATGAGGTCACGGATCTGCTGCACCCCGTCCTCGACGCTGCCGGTCAGGGGGCAATTGTCGCCGGCTTTTCCTTCCAGACAGGCCTGGACGTAGCGGTGGAGGGCTTTCTCATACCCTTCAGCTGTTTCCACGGTCAGCCTGTGGTTGGTTGAGGTGGAGTCCATGGCACCATCGAGCACTAGGCGGCCGGTGTTGTGAGGGAAAAGCTCCGCATAGGTGTATCCCAGCTCAGTGCCATAGGACATGCCGAGATAATTCAGGGTCTTCTCCCGAGACCGCCCGGAGGACGTCAAGGTCCCGCGCCACCAAAGCGGTGCCCACGTGATCCAGCAGACCCGGCTCGGAGTACTCGCGGCACTGCTTCTCCAACTTGGATACCTCGTCCATATAGCCCTGGGCCCAGTTCTCAAAGGAGCTCTCCTCCTGGGGGTGCTCCGCGCTGGCCTCCTCGGCCGGCTTGGCGTCCTGGCATGTGATGGGGGTGGAGGAGCCGACACCGCGTGGGTCGAAACCGACCACGTCGTAGCCGGCCAGCAAGTCCTTCGAGAAACTCTTACCCACCGCCTCAACCAAGCCGATGCCGGAGCCACCCGGCCCGCCTGGATTGATAAACAACGAACCACGAGACTCGCCATCCGCGGCGCGTTTCTTCACCGCCACCTGGATGGTCTTGCCGTCGGGCTGGTTGTAATCCATCGGTACCGTCACCGTCGCGCACGAGAACTTGCCCTGCTCGTCGGTTTTCTGTATGCCTCCGGTGTCACCGCACGGATACCACGACGCCTCCTGGCTATAAAAAGACTCCAGCCCCTTCGGTATTGCCCCTGGCTCATCCGGGGCAGAGGTATTGGTGCCGGATTTCTGGGGGCACCGCATAGGCCGGCAGGGCCGACGCTACCGGACCCGCCAGCAGCGCACACCCCACCACCAGCGCGGCCATGGAACGCCGCCTCTGGCCTCTCCAACGGGCTGAACCCGGCCCCACTTTCTCCCTCGTCCTCGCTGTTCTCATACCGCTCCTTTCTTTATCTTTTCTTTATCTGCATGGGGCCCCTTACCGGACCGTACAGGTGTATGGGAACCCCCAGCATCCCGCAGCCAGGCGCCCGCATCCACCCTGCTAACGGGACAAGCAAAGGTAGAGATGACTCACCCCTAAGGGTCGAGCCGAGGCCCTATGGGCCACTCACCTTTTGGGAATCGCGATGAACAACACCAGCCTGGCGAAGACGCCACACGGGATCAGGCGCGCCCACAGCCACCAGCGCAACCTGCCGAGACCAGGCTGCCACGAAAGCTTATGCCACCGCGACACCATACGCGCGACTGCCTCCAGAACTGGCCCTATCCCCGGTTTGCTGGCCTTGTTGCGGTTTGCTGGCGTCACGGCACAGGCAAACGTGAACAAGGCCAGCAAACGGGCAGGAGACGCCGAATAACCCAGTTCGCCAGATTCCGTGCGGAAACACAGCTAGCCTTCTGGTATGTCATCGCAGACCACGCGGCAGTCCAGACCGGGTCGCCTCACGGCCTCCGCCGGGTCGACGATCGAGGTCAACGGACTGACCAAGGAGTATGGCGGACGGGCTGTCGTGGACGACCTCTCGTTCACAGTCCGTCCTGGTCTCGTCACGGGTTTCCTGGGCCCCAACGGGGCGGGCAAGTCCACGACGATGAAAATGATCCTCGGGTTGGTGCACCCGACCCGCGGCAGCGCCCTGATCGGGGGACGCCCGTTCCGGTCCCTACCGAACCCGGCGGCCAGCATAGGCGGCCTTCTCGACCCCCACGCTGTGCAAGGTTTCCGCACGGGCGCTGAACACTTGGCCTGGCAGGCCAGGACCGCCGGGATCCCGCTTGAGACGGTGGGACGAAAGCTTGAGCTGGTCGGCCTGTCACAGGCCGCCGACCGCAGGGTGAACGGCTACTCGCTGGGCATGCGGCAACGGCTCGCGCTCGCCGGGGCCCTGCTGGCCGACCCGGGCATCCTCATCTTCGACGAGCCCGTCAATGGCCTCGACACGGAGGGCATCTTGTGGATGCGCGACATGCTGAGGTCACTCGCGGCGCAGGGACGGACGGTGTTCGTCTCAAGCCACCTGATGGACGAAATGCAGCGAACAGCCGACCGGGTGATCATCATCGACAAAGGACGCCTGGTCAGAGACGTCACCCTCGACGAACTGACCGCCCAGGCAGTCGATCACCAGGTGCGGGTCCGCAGCGGTGACGATGATCGCCTGCGAGACGTCCTCGCCGCCGAGTCAGGGCAGGTCCGTCCTCTGCCGGACGGCATGCTCGTGACGGGCCTGGCAGCGGAGAGGATCGGACGCCTCGCCCTAGAGGCGGCCATCCCGCTGATCGAGCTGCACAGCGAGGCGGCGACGCTGGAGGATGCCTTCCTCCAGATCACCCACGCGGCGGACAGGACCGCGGCGGACAGAACGGAGGACAAGCCATGACGGGGGTGCACCGCGCTGGCCTCTCGTCGGCTGCGGCTGGAGAGTTCGCCAAAGCCCGGTCGTGGCGGACGGGACGGGCGCTGCTGGTGGTGGCCTTGCTCGGCGCGGCCCTGGGGAGTGCGATGTTCGTCGCCACCGTGCCACTCACGATGAGCCAATCCCTGGCGGCACTCCAGGAGCGTCAGCGCGTGGAGGTGTCGCTGATGGGCGTGGACGTGGCCAACATCGTGTGCCTCGTGGCGGCGATCCTGTTCGTGTCGAATGAGAACTCCAGCAATCTCGTCGAGGTCACCGCACGGCTGACTCCGGTGCGGCACCGGGTGGTCCTGGCGAAGCTGATCGTGGCGGGAGGGCTCTCGTGCGTGATCTCGGTTCTCGCGACGCTGCTGGCCCTATAGCGCCCGGCATGGTCACCCTCACCGCTGCCGGGGCGCCGCTGCCAGCTTTCGACGGCGGCACGCTGCAGGCCCTACTGGGAACCATGCTCATGATTCCGGCCCACACCGTCCTGGCTGTCGCCATGGCCTACCTGACCCGGAGCGGCCTGATGGCCTTCCTGGGGGTCTTCGCCGTCATGTGCCTGCCCACCCTCAGCTCGATCCTGCCCAGTGCGCTCGACCGGGCCGCGCAGTGGCTGCTCCTCACCCCCGCGCTGCACACGATCTCGGGCATCGCCACCCCGGGCGGAAAGAGTTCACCCACCCCGTCGCGGCGGCGGGCGTCGTGCTGGGCTGGATGGTCGTCCCCTGCTGCTGGCGGTCTCGGCCTTCCGGTCCCGTGATCTCTGAGACGCTGGCCCTATCCCCGGTTTGCTGGCCTTGTTGCCATTTGCTGGCCTCACAGCACAGGCAAACGCGATTAAGGCCAGCGAACGCGGATTAAGGCCAGCAAACCGGCAGGTTAGGAGTCGAGCAGACGGGCATCGTGGACCAGGATCGCGACCTGGGTGCGGTTGGTGCAGCCGAGTTTGGTCAGGACCCTGGTTAGCGTGGCTTTCACCGTCGCCAGCGAGTGGTAGAGCTCGTCGCGATCTCCGCGTTGCTCAGGCCCCGGCCGACCTCGACGGCGACCTCCAGCTCACGCTTGCTGAGGACCTCCAGGTCGGTCCGGGCGCGCTGGGTGCGGTCGTCGACGCCCGCTGACGTCGCGGCCGCGATCACCGCCCCGATCACCGACGGCGACAGCGACCGCTCCCCCTCGGCGGCGCGGTGGATGGCGCGGATCATCTCTTCCGGCGACGTGTCCTTCAGCAGGGAAAACCGTGGGCCCCGGCGCGCAGCGCCTCCAGCACCAACTCGTCGGCGTCGAAGGTGGTGAGCATCACGACCTTGGGTGGTTCGGGCTGCGCCAGGACCTGCCGGGTGGCGGTGATCCCGTCGACCTGCGGCATGCGGATGTCCATCAGTACCACGTCGGGGGTGTGCTCGGCGACCAGCGCGACGGCGTCGGAGCCGTCGGTGCCCTCCCCCACCACCTCGATGCCGGAATCCGCTTTGCTGAGCAACAGCTTGAGCCCGGCCCTGACCAGGGCATCATCGTCGACCACCAGCACGCGCCGGTTCACCACGGCAACCACACCTCCACCACGAAATCGCCTCCCTGGGGCCCCGCGCTCATCCTGCCACCCAGCAGCTCTGCCCGCTCCTCCAGGCCGACCAAACCCAGTCCGGAGCCCGGGGAGTCCACCGTGATGAGGCTGAGCTGGTTGGCCACCCGGATGTTCAGGCCATCCTGCGGCGATCCTGCGATGGCGAGCTGCACCACAGCCCCCGGCGCGTGGCGGGCCGCGTTGGTCAGGCACTCCTGGACGATCCGGTAGGCGTGCCGGCTCAGCACGTCGTGGGGTTCGCTGTCGATCCGCACGTCGGCTTCGATCTGGCGTCCCACCACTCGATGCTCGGCGAGCAGGGGCGTCAAGCCCGGCCAGGTCGGCTGCGGGCGCGCTGGCGCGCCCTCGGCGTCGATCTGGCGCAGGCGTCCGAGGATGGTGCGCAGTTCCTCAAGGGCCTGGGTCGCGCTCTGCTGGATGGTGCCGACGACGGGCCGGGTTTCCTCGGCGCCCAGGTCATCGCGGTAGGCCAGCGCCCCGGCATGCATGGCGATGAGGGAGATCTTGTGGGCAAGCACATCGTGCATCTCCCGGGCCAGCTCGGCGCGCTCCTCCGCGCGCGCAGCCTGGGCCAGCAGCTCACGTTCGCGTTCCAGCGCCGCGATCCGCTCCATCTTCGCCTCTTGCCTGGTCCCCAGGAAGCTGCCGAGTGTCGCGATGAGCATCACCACAAAGCGCTGCGGCCAGGGGCGTCAGAGTTGTGAACAGCTGAGCCCATTCCCGAATGTTGGAGGACACATCGTCGGGGACGGCGATTCCAGGCTGGTCCCGCCCCTGTCCGAGGCCGGCATACAAGGGGTTCAGGATCAAGGCCGCATACATCACAACCCCGCCGAGCAATGTCAGGCGGATCTTCCGCCGCTTGCACAGGTGCAGATAGGCCCAGACCATGCAGAGCGTGAGGAGCTCAGAGAAGGGAACGGACAAGGCGCTGAGCGCCAGGCTGAGTGCCAGGGGATGCCGGTGCCTCAGCCGCATCGCGAGCAATGCCGCCGATCCAACCGCCAGCTGCAGGACCGTTCCCCAGGCTCCCAGGCGGTCCAACAGGAAGTTCTTGTCCGCGGTGGAGAGGTTCGATAATCATGAAGAGCCCGACCACCAGGTAGGGCCAGTTCGCCCTGAGATTGAGTTTCCGCACGTCCACGACCCTAGACCGCCCCCGGCGGCGTCCCGGCAGCTCCTTCGGCTAAGCGAACGCATCTTTCGGCTAGGAAACCTCATACCTTCACCCCTGGCAGCAAAACCAGCTGGCTCCAGTGGCATGGAGCCATGATCACCTTCCAGAACCTGACTAAGAGCTACGGCACCTTCACCGCAGTCGACGGCATCAGCTTCGACGTCGCGCCCGGAACCATCAGTGGCTTCCTCGGCCCCAACGGGGCGGGCAAGTCCACCAGCATGCGCTGCCTCGTCGGCCTGGCCGTGCCCACGAGCGGCGCAGCCACCATCAACGGAAAGCCGTACCGCACACTGAAGAACCCGGCCTTCGAGGTCGGCACAATGCTCGACGCCTCCGCCCAACACCCCGGCCGCACCGGATACGAAACCCTCGCCCTAGGAGCCACCGTCCTCGGCCTACCCAAAACCAGAGTCAACGAGGTCCTACACATGGTCGGCCTCACCGAGAAGGAATCCAAACGCCGCCTCAAAGCCTACTCCTTAGGCATGCGGCAGCGCCTGGGGATCGCACACGCGCTGCTCGGGTCGCCGTCGGTCCTGATCCTCGACGAGCCGGCCAACGGACTCGACCCCGCCGGCATCCGCTGGATGCGACGCCTCCTACGAGAGTTCGCCGACCACGGCGGCACCGTACTTCTCAGCTCCCACCTGCTGCACGAGGTCCAGCAAATCGCTGATGAGATCGTGATGATCGGCCAGGGACGCATCGTCGCCTCCGGCACCCAGGAAGAGCTGCTGAAAACCACCGACGACCTTGAGGAGCTGTTCCTCGACCTCACCGAATCCACCTCCCGCGAAGGAGCCCTGTCATGACCGCCGCCGCAACCCCCCTGCTGACCGGATCCCGCTCAGCCATCGCTCCTATCAGCTTCAGCCGGGTCCTGGCCTATGAGTTCCGCAAATCGGTATCGACCAGAGCAAGCCGCTGGACCCTCGCAGCGGCCATCGCCGGAACCATAGCAACAGCAGCCATTCTCTATCTCTCTCTTCTGCTGACGGATTTCGATACCACACAGCACTTCACCTGGATACAGCTGGCACATTCCACCACCGATTCCTTCCTGGGCATCGCCGAGATCTCCAAGATTCTGTTCAGCCTTTTCCTGATCCTGATGGTCACCACCGACTGGACCAACCGCAGCATCATGACGACATACACGCTGACGCCCCGCCGCGGCTGGGTGCTGTCAGCTCAGCTCATCGTCGCTCTGACCTACATCGCGGCCTTCTGGGCATTGTGCCTCGGCCTGGCGGCCCTCGTCGCAGGCCTCCCTCCCCAAGCCAGAACGTGGACATCAGCTGGTCGGCGACGGCCTGGGACGTACTCGGGGTGCTGCTGGCGAACGTGGGATTCCCCCTTTCGGGGTTCCTGCTGGGCATAGCCATCATGAATACCCCAGCGGTCGTCGTCGCATGGGTGGTGCTTGACTGGCTCGCGACCCTGTTGCTGTTCCTGCTCAAGGACGTGGGCCAGTGGTTCCACCTGAATACCGCCCTGGGGACCGCGGTCGCAGACCCGAATACAGGCGCCAACTGGGCCCATGTCGCGACATCGGCGGCGGTATGGCTCGGCATCCCCGCAGTCATTGGCATCTGGCGCACGCTGCACCGCGAAGCCGCCTGATCCACTACGTCAAAGCCGCCGTGGCAGCGAACTTCAGACGCCGCCACGGCGGTTTGCTCTGCATTCAAGAAATGTAACCCCGTACCAGGGTAGGGTGCAGACAACGCGAGGAAGGGGCAGACCATGGTCTTGAAGAGTGACCACACCACCTCGGCTGAGGCCGAGGAGCACGTGGCCTTCACCGACGCCGCCCTGGCGTTGGCGGGGCACTCGGTCGCCGATCCTGTGCTGCGTGACCTGATGACCCGGGTCGCAAAAGGTGAGGTGAGCGCCGACGAAGCTGTGGTGACGATGAGATGTCGCGTGCAGGGCTGACGTCGGAGACCAGGTTCCACACCTGGGATGACTACTACATCCCAGGCACCAGCAGTGCTGCGCAACAAGTTCACGACCCCGGAGAAGCCATACAGCGAGACTCGACCGCAGCGTGCTGCGGATATTGGAGACGGCCGCCACCGCCTTCCGCCTGACCGAGATGGCGAGGCGCCCCATCCTCAGCCGCTTCGACTACGACCACATGAAGGCCATCCATCGCTACATCTTCCAGGACGTCTACGAGTGGGCGGGGAAGGAGCGCGTCGGACCGACCGGCGGATTCATGACCAAGAGCGGACACGCCTACTACGACGCCGGCCCCCATCTGAGCCTCGCAGCCAATGCGGAATACGAACGCCTGGCCAGCAAGAACCTGCTGCGAGGCCTGGAGCTCCAAGAGTTCGTCGAGGAGCTCGCGGAAAGCTGGAGCACCCTCAACCTCATCCACAGTTTCCGGGAGGGCAACACCCGCTCCCAGCTCGTCTTCTTCACACGGCTGGCAAATCAGGCCGGCTACTGGATCGACACATCCAAGTTCACCCTGACCTCACCGCTGCGCGACGAGTTCGTCCAGGCCCGTTTCCACAGCCAGGACACGGGCGACATCGACCCGCTGGTGGCAGTCCTGCGGCGGGTCGTGAAACCCACGTCCCGATAAGCCTGTCAATCCGCGAAACGGCAGGCGACCTCCGGGATCCGTCGGTCCAGCCAGGCGCGATGGTTGGGTAGTCTGTCCAGCATCTCCGACATCTCAGGCCATGCATCACCCAATCTGCCCGCCACCTCCGCAACAGTTCGCATGGTGTTCTCAGCTGATGCGCCGATCCTGCGTGCCAGCAGCGTGAATGACTGCGGTGACACCCTCGTCGAAACGCTTGGATCGTCCCAGCTTGAGACCGAGATCCTCAGATCCATCCATGCGATAGGGGGCCGTGGACACCAGGTCGTAGGCGGGTGAGATCACGGGACGTCGGGGGATTGCGGTAGATGAGGGAGTGTTCTTCAGGTGCATGTCGCCATTGCCGATGGCGAAGCTGAAAAACAGCCTCCGCACGAACTCCAGATAGGGAGGCCTCATCCCGGCCGCGATACATGAGCGCGGCTGCGGTCTCGAATGAGCCGTCATATTTCCTGTCCGGGTAGAAACCCCGCACCTGTGCCAGGTCCTCGATATGGATCCGGCTGTTGCCCTCCCGGTCGAAGCGCCTGATCGCATACGCCCATTCCTGCCCTTGGGGCCAAGCTCATCTCCGGCAATGTGGGCAGCTCGTCGCGATGCCACATTTTTATCTCTGGGACGTCGATGCCACAACGCTGGGCGAGGGACATCATCGCGAACTCGTTGGCGGGTACCTCCGCAGACCGCGTCGGGCATCTTGACGATCCAGTCACCCTCCTGATTACCCGCAGGCAGCGTCAGCCGGTCACCGGATTGAAGCAGGGAGAACTTGAGCGCGACGCCGGCCAGGCTGAATCGCAGGACCTCCCCATCGTGACGCCGCACAGCGGGAAACTGCACCTGTTCTGGCCGCCAGGTGGGATCAGCCTCGCCCTCAACAGGTTCGACGATCACCGCCCCAGGAAGCCCGAGCCCGAGCCGGACCAGAAGCCGCATCTCCCGCTGCTCATTGATGCCCGCGTCCAAGGCGACCCACTGCCTCAGTCTGCCCTCGGGAAGCAGATTGGAAAACCAGGGCGGCAGCCGCAGGGCCGCCGCCACTCGTTCCTCTGGGTTGTCCTCAAAACGCAGCCCGAGTATAGGGCGATCGGGGTCATCCCAGTAGCCCTGCTGCCATTCCAGCCAGGTGTAGTCTCCGCGGGCATACAGATGCGCAACAGTCTTGCCGCCAAGCAGGACCCGGAATCCCTCGGTCACCATGCATCATCCTGCGAAGAGTCATCATCGAAGTCGAAAGAAGCCAGAGGCGCGGAATCATCAAACCCCTGCCCCGTGCGCTCCTGAAGAAATTTATCGATATATTCCTGCACAGCATGCTCACGCTCACGGACCACATCATCCGGAATTTTTCCCTGAGCCAAACAGATGCGATTCACGCACCGCATCACTCCAAGCTGCCGGGTCTCTCACACTGATTAGTGGGATCCCCGGCATGATGACACGGTTTCCCAGCGAGTTGCGGACATCCGAAGACAGATCAGACCGGGGAAAGACCTCCGGGGACGCGGACTTCGGGGTGGATTCCGCTCCAATCTCAAGAGCGAGATCATCATATCCAAACGGCTCCCCCGTGTCCGGAGACAGAGGACGACGGTGCCAGAGAGCGCACACCATGATGCGGCCAGACGCACGATTGGCGCGAAAATCATGCGCATCGACTCTCTTGCCTGGAACCTGCGGCAGGGCCTTGAGAAGACGCTGCACAGAATCACCCTCTTCGTCGCGGCGGATACACGCCGTCAGGGTCCGGACCGCCCCGGTGGTGTTCCCCGCCATCATTCCAGGCCCGGACAGAGCCATTCGCCAGTACCAACGTCTCAGCAGGTCCAGATTGCGCGGCACCGGTTGGGGGAAAAGCCCAAAGAAACGTGCCATCACCACCAGCTGGGGCCGATAGGCCAGGAAGGTGAAATGAGGAATCCCAGCGTTGTCACGCAGAAATTCGATAGCCGTCTCCAGGGCATCCAGCAGCCTGTGATGGGCCTGCTCCTGATCCCTCATCAGGAAGTCGACGCTTGCTTTGCGGTCGTCCTGAAATTCGAGGTGAATATCCCGGTAGGGGTTGGCGGCCCGTCGCGCCAGGAATGCATGCAGGATGGTGTCGTGATCAATCTGGCCCCAGTTGAGGCGGACGCGGATATCGTCCTGAATGGTCTCGAAGGTGGTCGCGGTGGAGTCGCTCTCCCCCGGCGCGAACAACCCTTTGAATGCCTCGGCCCGGGTCAGGCGCTTTCCCGCGTTGTTCATGCGGTCGTAGATCTCGCGCAGCACCCCATCGTCCTCGGAGCGCACCTCATAGACCGGCACGTGGAACTCGCGCAGCCGCTGGGTGGCGGTGTTGATCTCGTCGATCCGGTCGACGTAGTTCGGATGCTCACCGACCCAGCGCAACAGCCTAGGCAGTTCGAAGAGCACCGGTAGGGGGATGGCATGATCGCCGGAGTCGTTCCGGGTGCGGGCGCGAACCCTCGGGGGCTGTTGCCTGAGGTCGTAGACCAGCGCGAACTCACCATCAAGGCCATGCTTTGGGTCGAAGACGTTCAGGAAGGTCGTCACCCGCTGCTGCCCGTCTACCACGTAGCGGGCGTCGGTCCGCTCGGGGGCCTCCAAAGTCACCCTCGCCCAGCCGGACCGTCTCCGCGGGTGCTTTGCGCTGCCACAGCAGGAGGCTGCCGATGGGGAACCCCCGCAGCACGCTGTCAATCAGCGCCACGGCATCCGCCTTCTTCCAGCGCAAGCCACGCTGGAAATGCGGCACCCGAACGACCCCCTCGCGCACCATGCCAACCAGCTGGGCCAGTGGATAGGTGCGGGCGGTTGGTTCGGCCAGCAGATCAGCCCGAGGCTGCTCGTCTAGCGACATATCCCCTCCCTCACGAGGCACTGCGCCCATTCTGGCATGCCGCACCGGATCCTCCGCTGACTATAAATACCGGGGAAATCAATCCGCGACCCTTTCAGTTCGCGACCCTAGATCTCTGGCTGCGATGTATCCCGGCTCAGCAGACGCATCTTTCGGCTAGGAAACCACAGACCTTTACCCCTGGCAGCAACCCAGCCGACTCCAGTGACATAAAAACCATGATCACTTTCCAGAACCTGACCACGAGCCACGGCTCCCTCAACGAGGTGGACGACGCATGACCGCCGCCGCGACACCCCCGCTGACCGGACCCCGCTCGGCCATCCCACCTCTCAGATTCAGCAGGGTCCTGGCCTGCGAGCTCCGCAAAATCAGTGTCCATCAGGGCAAACCGCTGGTTCCTCGCACTGCTCGCCGTCACCCGCCATAGCCGCGGCAACCGGTTTCTATGTCTCATTTCATGCCGACGACGTCCGGCGCCGCACCCCTCACCTGGGCGCAGCTGGGAAGAATCATCGTCGATCCTCTCGCATGACGCTGCTCGGCTGCTTCCTGATCACGTTGACCGCCAGCGAGTGGACCAACCGCAGCATCATGACGACATACACGCTAGTGCCCCGCCGCGGCTGGGTGCTGTCAGCTCAGCTCATCGTCGCTCTGACCTACGCACTGGCCCTCTGGGTATTGCAGCCTCGGCCTGGGGACACTCGTCGCAGGCCTGCTCTCCCACTCGAAAACGTGAACATCAGCTGGTCAGTAACGGCCTGGGACGTGTTCGGGCCGCTGCTGTCGAACCTGGGATTGGCCATCTCGGCCTTCCTGCTGGGCATCGCCGTCATGAACGGCTCAGCGGCCATCATCATGTGGATGATGGGCCAGGCTTTCCTGAACACATTGCTGAACTTCAACGGCATCATCTCCGACATAGCCCAGTGGCTCAACCTGAAGGTCGCCTTGAATGCCGCCGTCGCAGACCCTGGCGCAGCAGTCAGCTGGGGCAGAACCGCGACATCGGCGGTGCTGTGGCTCGGCGTCCCCGCCGTCATCGGCATCTGGCGCACACTGCATCGCGACGCAGGCTGACCGGAAACAAAAACCTACGGTCCGGTAGGTAGCAACATATGGCTGGTCTGCCTGCCAGAATCTGCTACCTACCGGACCGTAGGCTGGCTTTGCGCCTAACGCCTAGTTTTTCGAGTTCTTTGGGGCGGCCTCCTTCAGCAGGCCCAGCAGAGCATTCTCCAGGACCTCAGGCAGGGCCGGGTGAATCCAGTACTGGCCGCAGGCCAGCTCCTGGACCGTGTTGCCGAGGCTCATGGCCTGGATCATCGGCTGGATCAGGGTGGCAGCCTGCGGACCGATGATGTGGGCGCCCAGCAGATGCCAGGTACGGGGGTCGGCCAGCAGCTTCACGAAGTGACCCTCATCCTCCAGCGCCCACCCGTAGGGCGACGTCCGCGTAGCGCTGGCAGGCCACCACATACGGCGTCCCCCACTCACGAAGCTGCTGCTCGGTGGCGCCGACGGATGCGATCTGCGGGTCCGTGAACACGGCGTGCGGCACGTAGCGGTGGTCGGTGGCGACCAGTTGCCCATCCCCGGCCAGGAGGTTCGCGGCGACGGTGCGGGCCTCGGCGTTCGCGACATGCTTGAGGAGATAGTTCGACGACACGTCCCCGAGCGCCCAGATGTTCGGCTGGCTGGTGCGCTGATATTTGTCGACGCGGATCTGGCCGCCCGGCCCGACCTCCACGCCGGCCGCGGCCAGGTTGAGGGAGTCGGAGTTGCGGACCCGTCCCGTCGCCACCAGCACCGCGTCGGCCAGGTACTCGTACTCGACGCCATTGCGGTCGGTGGTGATGACCAGCACCTCCCCGTCAGGGCCGGTCTCGGCGGCGGAGATCTTCTGGTTGAGGATCAGGTTGACGAGCTTGGCCTGCTCCTCCTTGAACGCCTCGGAAACCTCGTGGTCCTCGCCCCGCAGCAGCACCTCGGAGCGGTTGATCTGCGTCACCTGCGACCCGAGACCCGCGAAGATCTGGGCGAACTCACAGGCGACGAAACCACCGCCGAGCACAATGAGCCGCCGCGGCAGCTCAGCTATACGCATCACGTCGTCGGAGGTGTAGAACCTGGAACGCAGCTCTTCTGGCACCTCGATGGAAAGCGGCCGGGGCCGCGACCCTGTCGCGATGACGATCTGGTCGGCGCTGATCTGCACATCGCCGACCAGCAGCGTGTGGGCGTCGACGAAACTGGCGTGACCCTCGAACAGCGTCACCCCCGGCCCGTTGCGGCGCCACTCCCGCCCGGCAGCCGAAATCGGGTCGATGCGGCCGAAGACGCGGTCGCGGATGGCGGGCCAGTCAGCCCCCTTGAAGTCCAGGTCGACGCCGAGCCGGGCTGCCTGCCGCGGGGCCATGGCACTTTCAGCGGCGACCACGAACATCTTGGTGGGGATGCAGCCACGATTCAGACAGGTGCCCCGAACACGGGATTGTCCTCGATCAGAGCGACGTCGAGATGCGAGAACCGCTCATCAATGATGGAGTTGCCCGACCCGGACCCGATGACGGCGATATCGAAATGCTGCATGCGCCCATCTTGTCACGCCCTGCCGCATCCATCCCGCACAGCGCTTGATTCCCAGTGGCTCCGCCTCGCCGGAGGCCGTCTCAGCGCACGGCCGGCGCGTTCTCTTCCCAGACCTTGTGCCGGGAGTTCAGTGGAGGCGGTCCTGGGGCAGATGCTGAGCCAAGGCAACCGAACGAAGCGCTACCGGGCCGTACCGTGAGCAACGTGAACGAAGCAAGGCACCGCTGCCAGGGCCGAAAACACCGGCGAACTCACGCCACACGGCACCTGACGTCGCTCACTTCACCAACGCCCCTACCGGCGACCCCTCACCTTGGCCCCTAGACTTCTGCCATGACAGGTTGGGCAGTTGTGACGGGAGCCTCCGGGGGGCTCGGAGCCGGATTCGCGAAGGAGCTCGCGCGGCAGGGGGCGAACCTGATCCTGGTGGCCCGCAGCGCCGACAAGCTGGAGACGCTCGCCGATGAGCTGCGCGCCAGGTACCGCATCCAAGTGGAGACCTGGCCCTGCGACCTGGTCAACCGCGGCGCGCGGGCTGTGCTCGCCGCCGACCTGGCGTCGCGGGAGATCCACACCCTGGTCAACAATGCGGGCTTCGGCTCGATCGGGGACTTCACCGACCCTGCCGCAGGAAAGGATCTCGGCGGAGGTCGAGCTGAACGTGGTCGCCCTCACCGACCTGACCCGCACCGTCCTGCCGGGCATGAAGCAGCGAGACCGCGGGGCAGTCATTAACATCGCCAGCACCGCAGCCTTCCAGCCGATCCCCGGTTTCACAACCTACGCCGCGACGAAGTCCTACGTGCTACGCCTGTCCATCGGGCTGTGGGCCGAGCTGCACAACACCGGTGTGCGGGTGCTGGCCGTGTGTCCCGGGCCCCCACCGACACCGGTTTCTTCAGCGCCGCCGGGAACGACCAGGTGATGGGCCATCGGCGCAGCGTCGAGCAGGTCGTCGCGACCTCGTTCAAGGCACTGCGCCGCCACCGTCCCTATGTCGTCGACGGCGTGGGCAATACGATCATGGCCGAGGCCACCCGCCTGGTGCCCGCGACCTGGGTGTCGCAGATGGCGGGCTGGATCGCTCTGCATTAAAGCCACACCGGGGCCGGGATCTCCCGAGGCGCCCCTCCCTGGCTCTATTTTGTTTTGCGCCCTATTGGACGGTGATGGTCCGGCTCTCCTGGGACACCTGGGAATTGCCCGCATCATCGGTCCAGGTGGTCTCCACCCGGACCAGGTAGTCCCCCGGTCAAGACTCAGCGACACCGACCAGCCGTGCCAGCCTGCCGCGTCCGTGTCGATCTCGGTCTGCGCGTACTGCGAGGTCAGCAGCGTCTCACTGGCGTCAGTGACCAGCACCCGGGGCTGCCCGGTGCCCTGCTGCGCCACCCCGGAGAACACCACGGTGCCGGCGCTCACCGTGGAGCCGTTCCCGGAGTGTCCACCCATAGCTTCGCCAGGGTCTCCTGCCCTCGGTCGCGATGCCCGCCCCTGAAAGCCTCTGGCGGGGAGTCGCCGTTGGAGGTGAAATGCACCTCCAGGTTCGGGTTGCCGAGGACCTCAGTGACGGCGTGGACAACCTGGTCGATGGCCTGCAGCACCGCCTCCCCGCTCTCGTCGCTGGGGAAGGCATCCGGTGAGAGGTTGATGGTCAGCGACGATCCCTCAAGGCTCACGCCGAGCACCCGTCCAGGATTCCAGCCGGAACTGTAGTCAGGATCGAGGGGCGCCACGGTCAGGATCGCGTTGACCACCGTCGACGCCAGGTCCCCCGACACCGCCAGGTTACGGAACTCCCGGTGCAGCTTCCCGTCCCTGCCGTCCGACGTAGTACACCGGCACCCCCTGCACCTGCGACGGCAGGGCCCGCGACAGCGGCGCCACCGACTGCGACGTTGTGGTCGCCGTCGGCAGCACGTCGGTTCGTTGCGTCCGCCCCGCCGGCAGGGACCCCCACAACCAGATCGTCAGCAGCAATGACAGCAGCACCATGACCACGACCAGCAGCAGCGGAACCCCTGGGGACCCACGCCCCTTGAGCGACCGCAGCTCCGCCTCAAGCATCTCGGTGCCGGGCGCCTGAACCAGCCGCGCAGAGGAGCGCAACGCCGCCGTCAGCTCCCTGTGACAGCGACTCGATCACCCCCGGCAGACTGACCGGCCCCGGTTCCCCCACCGCCCGGCGCAGCGCGTCCAGCGCCTCCTCAAGCCGTTGGTTGCAGCCCCGCACCGTCATCCGCATGACACCGGCCAGCTCCGGTCCAAACACCGACAGATAGTGCGACACCACCAGGATCTCACCCAGCCGAGTGGGCAGGGCTGCAACAGCGCGGCGGATCTGCTCCTGCCGTGGGTCAGCGACCTCCGGCAGGTCCAGCGAATGGCCCCTGGCCACGCGCGGAACGCGCCTGGTGCACCACCTGTTCGGCCAGGTACTCGACGCGGGCCGACGGGTCGACGATCCGGTTAGAGCGCTTCGCCAGCCCCAGCATCGAGGTGCGCAGGATGTGGCCCGACTCCGACTCAGCACCAAGCATCACAGCGAGCCGGTGCATCGCTGCCCCCTGCTCCTCGAACAGGTCAATCAGCCACGTGGAGGTGTCGGACAACGAGCGTCACTTCCCCCGCGACAGGCAAGGCAGGCGGTGCGAGCTTCCCTCACTGAGGCTCCCTCCAGAAAAATTCAGCGTCAAGCAGGGCACCATTGTGCACTCCGTCCCCTAGGGGTGGCAAGGGAGGGCGTCAAAGCCTCACGTCCTACTTACGTCCCGACTCGAAACCGCCGCCCCTGTTTCGTGGGCAGCAGATCCTGCGCGGGCTCGGCGTAGTCAACAGCCGTGATGAAACCGTCACGGAAGGTGAACGACGTCACAGACGCGAGGGTGCAGCGCCGGCGCCGCGGGTCATGCGCGAAGAACCTGTGCTCGGCGTCCCGGCGGGCGATCTCAATGGGCAGCTGGTGACTGACCACCAGGGCCTGCCCACCCGGGCCCGCCGCGACGGCGGCATCCTGCAGGGCGGCGCGCATCCGCACCGCGATGTCACGGTAGGGCTCACCCCAGCTGGGGCGCAGCGGGTTCAGGACATGCGGGAGCATGCGCACATCACGCAGCGCCCTGTTGTCAGGGGCCGAAGACCTTCCCCTCGAAGAGGTTGCCCGCCTCGGTGAGACGCTCGTCGGTCACCACCTCAAGCTGCGGGAACAACGCGGCGGTCGGCGCGAGGGTCTCCTGTGCCCTCTGCAGCGGCGAGCAGCGAAGATGCGTCAGCGGCACCCCGTCCCAGTGCCCGGCGAGCCGGGCCGCCATCTGATGACCCAGCCCGGACAGGCCGAAACCGGGCAGCCTGCCATACAGCACCCCGTCGGGGTTGTGGACCTGCCCGTGACGCATCACGTGGACCACGGTCGGCTGCTGCATCACGACCTCCTGACGGCGTCCTTGCGCCGGCGACGGCGGCGCTGGGAGGGTTTCGTGTCGGGCAGTCCCTGCCGCAGGCGGTCCGCGCGGCGGGCGTCCGCGAACCGGGCCAGGCCCTCCGCCACCGACTCGAAGTTGGGCGAGTCAGCCACGACATCCACCCGGAGGCCGTGCATGACGCAGGTCGCGGCAGTCGCCTGGCCGATGGCAGCGATGATCGAGGCCGCGTGCGGCTTACCCGCGATGCCGATCATGTTCCGCACGGCCGATGACGACGTGAACACCACAGCGTCGAACATGCCCGTCTTGATGCGTTCGCGGATCTCGGCGGGTGGCGGAGCGGCCCGGACGGTGCGGTAGGCGATGACCTCGTCGACCTCCCAGCCGAGGTTCGTCAAGCCCTGCACCAGGTCCGCCACCGACACGTCGGCGGTGGGCACCAGGACCCGGGCCATCGGGTCGATGAGCTCGTCATAGGCCGGGAACTCCAGCGCCAGGTGATGCGCGGTGTCTCCCCCAGAAGGCACCAGGTCGGGGGTGAGGCCCACGCGCGCCAGAGCGTCCACCGTGCCGCGTCCCACCGCGGCCAGGTGGATCCCGGACAGCGCCCTTGAGTCCAGGCCGTACTCCGCCAAACGCTCGACGATGGCCCTTACGGCATGCTGAGAGGTGAACAACACCCACAGGAAACGCCCGTCGACAATGCCGCGGACCGCTTTCTCCATGGCCTGCTCCGTGCGGGGCGGCTCGATAGACATGGTGGCCACCACCTCGGTGGAGGCTCCGAACCGCGTCAGGTGATCGGTCAGCTCCGTCACCTCGTCCTTGGTGCGTGGGACCAGGACACTCCAGTCGAACAACGGCTTGGACCCGAACCAGTCGACACGGGATCGCGCACTGTCGCCGACACCGGGCCCGATCAGCAGGAACCGCGACCCGCCGCATGGCTCGGCTCCGATCGCCGCCCACGTTGACAGGCGGGTCTGCTGGGAGGTGCTACCGAGCCTCGTGAGCTCCAGCACCTCCGTGTCCCGGCCATAGACCTCGCGCGCCTTGGCAACCACCTCGGCGATCGTGGCATCTGTTGCCCGGATGACCACCGTTCCGCTCGTGGGCCAGCTGTCATCGCCAGGCACCTCCACGGAGGCGTCACAGAAAGCCATCACCTGGGTGGGGACGACGGCACCGTAGGTCAGGGCCGCGTCCCAGGTGGTGATTCCGGGAATCAGGTGGGTGCGGATCCGCTTTCGTCCAGCAGCCGCCGCAGGACGTCAGCACGACGCGGCTCCGTGAAGAAATCGCCCTCGACCAGCCGCACCACGGAACGGCCGCCAGCGACGGCAGTGACCATCTGGGCCACCTCGTCGGCCTCGGCCTCCACCACTTCCCCGAGCGGCTCAATGCCCACCGAGGCAAGTTCCTCGACCATCACCGGGGAGTCCACGACCAGAAGATCGGCCTGGACCACCTCACGGCTGCCTGCGTAGGTGATGAGCCCGGGATCTCCGGGGCCAAAACCGACGAACGTGACAGCACCCATGGGCGTCCCCGTCGGCTCCGCTACCTCGGTGTGGATCACGCACAGACTCCTGCAGGGTTAGCCCGCACCGCCCTGAGACGGGCGGGAATCAGCTCACTTTCCGGCGCGGCGGCGCTGAATGCGGGTGCGCTTCAGCAGCTTGCGATGCTTTTTCTTGGCCATGCGCTTGCGGCGCTTCTTGATGACAGAGCCCACTTCTCGCCTTTCGGTAACCGACCCGGTTCGGGGTACAGGGAATCTGCCGGGGCGATCCCGGCAGATTCCCCATGGTATCGCGCCACGCCACCACGGCGCCAACTGTCGGCGGCCAGAGCCGGTAGATCCGTGCGGATCACCTCAGCTGGTCCCTACCGGCGGGATTTCCTGGCCTCTCTGCGCTCGTGGCTGTGTTGGATCCGGTTATCCCAGGCGGTCGGGTTCCTGACCTGAACCTTGCCTGTCGTGCTGCCCCGGACCACCAGCCTGGTCTGGCCTGCGGGCAGGCGGGTCGGGACCTTCGAGGTGATTTCCGCCCCTATCACACCGCGCTGGATACTGAGCTGCTGGAGGTCAGCCCCCACCCTTGGGTACCACCAGGGTGACGCCAGCGGTACCCTGAAATCACCAGATCGATCACGGGCGCTAGCGGATTGGTTCCCACGAAGTTCAGGTAGAACTTCCCCAGACTGCCGCCGATCAGCTCGATGAACGGCGGCACGTCCCAGGGAGCGCACCTCCGGTAGCCCTTCCAGTCGGTGTGGATCAGCAGCGGGTCCTCCCAGCGCATGCCGGGCTCTCTGGAGTCGGGGATCGGGGCAGCTACCAGCCGGGGTAGTTCAGCATCCGGCACCAGGTCGACCAGCACGCGGTAGAGGTCGGCGCGCACGACGGCCTCCAGCGTGCCAGGCATCCGCACCTCCAGTTCCTCGAACGGGATCCGCCCGTCCGCGCCGCCTCCCGGAGAATCGTCGCGGCGCGTTCGCGTTGAACTCCCGTGCACGCAGTCCAGGCTCAGGCAGGTGTGAGATGTCCAAATACACAAGGAATATTGTGCCGGATATCACGGTTTTCTTGGCGAAAATGCACAGTTAAAAACTGATCAATTTTTCATTTCTCGAAAGTCTGGTTTCCAGAACTAATGAGACCCAACGATGAGGAGCGATGTTCAGGTCAGCGGCATCCAGGTAGCCTCAACGAGACGATAGGTGAGCCTCTGGGCCGGCTCGCGATAGACCTGTCCACAGAAGGCGCTAGAGCTCGGAGCTGCGCCGGGCGCACGCTTCGACGGCAGCTAGGAAGGCCGCTCGCACGCCACGTTCGTCAAGGACCCGCAGGGCGGCGGCCGTCGTCCCGGCCGGTGAGGTGACGCGCTCGCGCAGCTCGGTGGCTGAAGCGTCCACCTCGCCCAGCATGGCGGCTGCGCCGGCGAAAGTGCCATTCACCAGCTTCGTGGCGACGTCCCGGCCAAGACCCTGATGTACACCGGCCTCGATCATCGTCTCCGCCACCAGGAACAGGTAGGCCGGGCCGGAACCGGAGATGGCCGTCAAGGCGTCGAATTGGCTTTCGGGCAGCTCAACGCAGATCCCGACGGCCTCCATCATGCCGACCACCTGGGCGGTCTGGCCCGGGGAAACGGCCGAGCCGGATGCGACCCCCGCCACTCCCCTGCCCACCAGGGCCGGGGTGTTCGGCATGACCCGGACCACCGGCTGCCCCGCGGGCAGCGACTCAGCAAGCCGGGCCAGCGTCACACCGGCGGCGACGGAGACGACGAGAGTCTCCGGGGACAGGTGGGGCGCGAGATCAGCCAGTGCCTCCGCCACGCAATGAGGCTTGACAGCCACCACCACGACGTCAGCAGCAGCGGCCTCCGCGAGGCTGACGGAGCGCACCCGGTGCCGGTCGAGAAGCACCGCGGCGCGCTCGGCGTCGCGGTCGACGGCGACGATCTCCTCCGGCAGGGTTCCCGCAGCGATCCATCCGGCCATAAGCGCCTCGCCCATGGCCCCGGCCCCGATGACGGCGATCATCGGACCAGCAGCTCCGCAATCTGGATAGCGTTCAGCGCGGCACCCTTGCGGAGGTTGTCGTTGCTGACGAACAACACCAGCCCGGTCCCGCCCTCGACGCTCTGGTCCTGCCGGATGCGACCCACATAGCTGGGATCCTTGCCGGCCGCCTCCAGGGGGTGGGGATGTCGGACAGCTCGACCCCAGGGGCGCCGTCCAGCGCGGCGCGTGCCTCGCCGGGGGTGATCGGCCTGGAGAACCGGGCATGGATGCTCAGGAGTGCCCGGAGAAGACGGGGACCCGGACGCAGGTGCCGGCCACCAGCAACCCCGGGATGTGGAGGATCTTCCGCGACTCGTTGCGCAGCTTCTTCTCCTCGTCGGTCTCACCCTCGCCATCGTCGACGATGGACCCCGCCAGCGGCAGGGAGTTGTAGGCGATGGGTTTGACGTAGGGGCCCAGGTCCGCGGGCTGGAAGACGGATCCGTCGTGGGCGAGCTCCTGCGGGTCGTCGATCTGCCCGATCTGCTCCGCGAGGGCGCGCACCCCCGCGATGCCGGAGCCCGAGACGGCCTGGAAGGTGGTGATCTGCAAGGCCTCCAGCCCCGCCGCGTCGTGCAGGGGCTTGAGCACGGGCATGGCGGCCATGGTCGTGCAGTTGGGGTTGGCGATGATGCCGATCTCCGCCCTGCCGGCGTCCTCCGGGTTGACCTCGGAGACGATGAGCGGGACGCGCTGATCCATGCGCCAGGCCGACGAGTTGTCGACGACGGTGGCGCCGGCCTCGGCAACCTTGGGAGCCCAGGTCTTGGAGGTGCCGCCGCCCGCGGAGAACAGAGCCACGTCGAGGCCGTGGAAGTCGGCCTTAGCGATGTCCTCGACGACCACCTCGTTCTCACCCCACGGCAGCCTCTTGCCCGCGGAACGCTCAGAGGCAAAGTAGCGGATCTCGTCGACGGGATAGTTACGCTCAGCAAGCAGCCTGCGCATCACGCCGCCGACCTGCCCGGTGGCTCCAAAAACTCCAACTCGCATGAAGCCAATCCCTAGTGTCGCGTGATGGATCGCTACAGCCAGGACAGATGCGGTTTGAGGAGGGCATATCCGACGAAGGCGGCGATGTCCAGGAGACTGTGCACCACCACCAGAGGCATCACCCGTTTGGTCCGCAGATAGAGCCACCCGAACAGCAGCCCCATGATGAGGTTGCCGGCGAACCCACCGAAGCCCTGATAGAGGTGGTAGGCGCCCCGGATCAGGGCGCTGCCGACGAGCACCGTGGCGGTCCTGCCGCCGGCCTGACGCCAGCGGGTGAACAGGTAGCCCACCATCACGACCTCCTCCAGCACGCCGTTCATGACAGCCCGCAGGACTAGGACCGGGATCGTCCACCAGGCCTCAGCCAGGTTCGCGGCGGCCACGGTGGTGTTGAATCCCAGCTCGCGGGCCGCCAGATACAGCAGGATGCCGCCGGCCCCGATGCCGGCGAACCCCAGGGAGCCGACGCCCAGGTCAAAACCGGGACGCCGCAGGTCGAACCCCATGCGGCGGAATGGACCGCCATGGGGTCGCTGCCAGACCCACATCAGGTAGAACACCAGCACCACTGGCATCAGCGGGAAGACCAGGTTCGCCAGCTGGTACGCCAGGTCCAGCCAGGGACGTTCCGGGGTGGCTGAGGTGTTGATAGACGTCGTCTGCTGCGCCAGCGGCACCTCCTTGGTGAGTTTGTCGGCCAGCGACAACACCGAATAGACCGCCGATCGGCCCAGCGAAAGCCCCAGCACCACGAGCATCTCGATACGAAGTCGTCGCGCGGTCTCCCCGCAGGCAGCTGAATCCCGGCATCGCTCACGGGGTGAGTCTAGTGACGCGTGCCGCAGGCCCATCCCGGAAGCCCTGAGCAGCCGGGTCAGCGCTTGTCCAAGAGCGCTCGCGCGTAGCTCAGCAGGATGCGTGGCCGGGCGGCCATACGCAACGCGAGGTAGCCGTACCAGCCCGGACCGAAGGGAACGTAGGTGCGGCACCGCAGCCCGATGTCCGCGAGCCGCCGCTGCTCCAGTGGGCGCACCCCATAGAACATCTGGAACTCATACGACTCCGGCCCACAGCCATTGCGCAGCGCCAGCTCCTGCGCGATCTCGATGATCCGGGGGTCGTGGGTGGCGAGCATCGGATAGGCCGGGGACTCCATCAGGATCCGCAGGCACCGCACCAGCGCCAGGGCCTTGTCCTGTTCGGTCACGTGCCCTATCGCCTGCCCCGCCGGGTAGGAGCCGACGCACAACCGCACCCGCGCCGCCTCTGCGCCAAGCCGTCTGCACTCGGTCTCCACCCGCAGCAGATTCGCCGGCAGCGTGATCCCAAGCTGTGGATAGTCCTTCCGGACTGCCCGGTAGAGCTCCATCACGTCGTCGTAGTCGGCGGGCCACTGCATCTCCAGGGTCACGTGCGCGCCACGCCGCTGCGCCACGCCGCACAGCTCCCGCAGCGCCTCCCTCGCCTGCACGGCCGATTCCCGAAGCCTCAGCGACGACGGTTTGACCGCGATCTCAGTGCCCGGTGCCGCGGCGTCAAGCTGCTCCAGGAGCTCGTCGAAGACGGCAAGCGTGTCCTCCTCCAGGTTGTGACTCGACAGGTGCGAGAACCCCACCTCCAGGCCCTGCCGGCGCAGCCTGGAGGCAACGGCGACGGCGTCGCCCACCTCCTTGCCGGCCACGTAGTTGTTCGCCAGCTCCCAGACCGACTGGTCGTCGGCAGCGCGGCGCGCCACCCAGGACCCGTGGACGAGCCAGCGCACCCAGTCTCCTGAACGCCGCATCTCAGCTCCTCCCCAGCGCCTGGCTGCCGGCAATCAGGTTCTCCCTGATGCCGTCGAGCACCTCCCCCAGCAGCGCGGCCCGCTCTCCGCCGGTCCTCGCCCTCGTGGTGGAGGCCTCCAGCACGATGTGTCCCTCGTAGCCGCGACGCGCCAGCTCCCGCACCACCGCCCAGGCCTCCTGGTCGCCCTCACCGGGAAGCAGGTGGTCGTCCTTGAACGAGCCCTTCCCGTCGGTCAGGTGGACGTGGGTCAGGCGATCGCCCCACAGCTCCACCAGGTCGAGGGACCTTAGCTGGGCTGTGGAGGCGTGGCTGAGGTCGAGGGTGAGGTGGTCGTAGTCGAGGCCGGTTGGATCCCAGCCGGGCGAGTAGGCCGCCAGCGACCCCGCCGGGGTGCGCCACGGGTACATGTTCTCGACGGCGAACGTCACCCCCGAAGTGCGGTTCAGGTCGCGGATGCCCCTGACGAACCCGTTGCCATAGCTGCGCTGCCATCGGAAGGGCGGATGCACCACGACGACGTCGGCGCCCAGGCGTTTCGCCGCCTCGGCGGAGCGCCTCAGCTTCTCCCATGGGTCGCTGCCCCAGGCTCGCTGCGTGATCAGCAGCGTCGGGGCGTGGAGGGACCGCACCGGGACCCCGTAGCGGTCGCTGAGCGCCATGATCGCCTCGATGTCGAGGCTGACCTGGTCGACGCCGACCATCAGCTCCACCCCGTCGAACCCCAGTTCAGCTGCGTAGTCGAAGGCGCTGGCCGTGGTGTCGGGGTAGACCGAGGTGGTGGAGAGCAGGATCGCAGGATCAGGCACGGCCCCAACCCCAGCGCCCACCGCGTAAGCACCGCGGCCCGGCGGTGCGAAAAAGGCCGGCCGGTAGGACGGCCAGTGCTGATCACTGAGGCGGCCCGCACCGGCCTATTCCCCTCAACAGCCCTTCCCCGGCGGGACGCGCCCCCGATTGGGACACGGCATACCGGAAAGGCAGAATGAAGACATGCATGTCGACCACATCATCTTCGCCAGTGGACCGCAGGGCATCAACGCCGATGCCGCCCACCTGGCAGAAAGACTGGGGACCAGCTTCAGGGAGGGTGGTTTCCACCCGCGTTTCGGGACCCGGAACCACATCATTCCGCTCGCGGATGCCCGCTATCTCGAGGTCGTCGAGGTCCTCGACCATCCCGCCGCCGAGAAGGCCCCCTTCGGGCAGGCGGTGCGTGCCCGCTCCGAGATGGGCGGTGGCTGGCTGGGCTGGGCTGTCAGCGTCGATGACATCACGCCCTTCGAGACGCGGCTGGAACGCCCCGCCGCCCCCGGTTCCCGGCGAAGTTTCCCGACGGCCGGCACCTGGAGTGGTGCCAGCTGGGGATGAAGGGCCTGATGGCGGACCCACAACTCCCGTTCTTCCTGCAGTGGATCTCGGAGGCGCTGCTGCGCCCCACCGCCCTGGTCTCCGACTTGCGCCTGGCGCAGATCCAGATCTCCGGCTCCGCGGAGCGCCCTGTCCGAGTGGCTGGGGGTCCCTCGTCGCGGACCGGCTCGACGGGTGCAGTTGCAGCTGATCGCCCCCAACGGCCATCCGGGCATCACCCAGGTGACGTTCGAGTCGCCGGAAAAGGGCACCGTCGTCATCTGACGCTGAGCCCGGTGCGCTGGTTTTGTCGGCACCGCCCCATAGACTCCGCGGCATGGCCAAACAGGATTCCTTCCAGTGCACCGAGTGCGGCTGGACCACAGCCCGCTGGGTGGGCCGCTGTGGCGAATGCCAGGCGTGGGGCAGTGTCGTGAGCGGGTGCCCCGAAGCTGGCGAAGGTGACAGCCGCCACCCTGTCGCGGTCAGCCCAGCGCATCTCGCAGGTCCCCACCGATGATGCCCGCCGCAAACGCACCGGCATCGAGGAGCTGGACCGGTGCTGGGCGACGGCCTGGTACCCGGGGCGGTCGTGCTGCTGGCCGGTGAGCCGGGGGTGGGCAAGTCGACGCTCCTGATCGATGTCGCGGCAAAGTGGGCGGGCACGGGCGAGACCACCCTGTACATCTCCGGGGAGGAGTCGGCGTCACAGGTGAAACTGCGTGCCGCACGCACCGGCGCTGTCCACGATGACCTGTTCCTGGCCAGCGAGAACGACTCGCGACCGTGCTGGGGCACGTGGAGGAGATCTCACCGTCGCTGCTGATCGTCGACTCGGTCCAGACGATCTCCGCGTCCGGGGCCGACGGCACCCCCGGCGGGCCGGCGCAGGTGCGGGAGGTGACCGGCGCGCTGGCCCGGGTCGCGAAGAACCGGAACCTGGCGGTGCTGATCGTCGGGCACGTGACGAAGGACGGCTCCATCGCCGGGCCGCGGACCATGGAGCATCTGGTCGACGTCGTGCTCAGCTTCGAGGGAGACCGCCACCCGGCTTCCGCATGGTGCGGGCCACGAAAAACCGCTTCGGCCCGGCCGACGAGGTGGGCTGCTTCGAGATGAGCGAAAGCGGCATCGTCGAGGTGCCGGATCCCTCCGGCCTGTTCACCACCGTCCATTCCACCCCCGTGCCCGGCACGTGCGTCACCGTGACCCTCCAGGGCCGCCGCCCGCTGCTGGCGGAGGTGCAGGCGCTCGTCGCCCCGGCCCCTGGGAACTCACCGAAACGCGCCACCCACGGCCTCGACGCGTCCCGCATCGCCATGGTCCTGGCGGTGCTGGAACGCAAGGCCCGGCTGCCGCTCAGCCAGTCAGATGTCTATGCGTCCACCGTCGGCGGAGCCAAGGTGACGGATCCGTCGGTCGACCTGGCGGTGGCGGTCGCAGTGGCCTCGGCTGCACTGGACCGGCAGCATCCGCAGCGCCTCCTGGCGCTCGGCGAGGTGGGCCTGGCCGGGGACCTGCGGCGCGTCCCGGGCACCGAGCGCCGCCTGGCGGAGGCAGCCCGGCTCGGCTTCGATCTGGCGCTGGTGCCTCGCGGGTCGCGGGATGTCACGGTGAGGGTGCCTAAGCTGGCCGGCCTGAAGGTCGTAGAGGTCGACACCCTGGCCGACGCGCTGGGCATCCTCGACCTGCGCCGCGCCTGACCCAGAAGACAATCGACGTCTCAGGCGCGCCTGACACCGCGACCCGTCTACTGTCACGGGTGCACCCTAAACTTGCTCCGACATCTAGCGCTCAGGAGGGAAATGAAGCGGGACCGGCTCCGCCAGTATCAGCGACGCCTCGCGCCGGGCACTCCACTGCGCGCCGGCCTGGACCGCATCTTGCACGGCCGCACAGGAGCGCTGGTCGTGCTTGGCAACAACGCGAAGGTGCAGCAGGTCTCCACCGGCGGATTCCAGCTCAACGTGGATTTCACGCCCCAGGCGCTGCGGGAGCTGGCAAAGCTCGACGGCGCCATCATCCTCTCCAACGACCTCAGCCGCATCATCGCCGCCGGCGTGCACCTCGTCCCGGCAGGTGACCTGCCCACCGCCGAGACCGGCACCCGGCACCGCTCGGCGGACCGCACCGCCCAGGCCTCCGGCGTCCCGGTTGTGACGGTGTCGGCGTCGATGTCCACGATCTCGCTCTTCATGGACGGCGACCGGCACCCGGTGGAGACCTCGGGCCAGATGATCAGCCGCGCCAACCAGACCCTGGCGACGCTGGCGCGTTTCGTCGATCGCCTGGGCGATATCCTCCACCAATTCAACGCCCTGGAGGTCGGCGAGCAGGTCACGATCCGGAGCCTGGTGCTCGTCGCCCAGCGTTTCGAGATGACCAGGCGCCTGTCAGCCGAAACCCAGTTCCACATCGACACCCTCGGCGTCGAGGGGCGTCTCATCGCCCTGCAGCACGCGGAGCTGGTGGGCGAGTTCACCGGCCTGGACGGCCAGCTGGCGACCGACTACTCCCACAACCTTCCCACCCCGCCGATTTCACCCTGGAGCCGCTGCACAGCCTCTCCGCCGAGGAACTGCTCAGCTCCCAGCTCGTGGCGGAACGCATCGGATCGGGGACTCCCCCACCTTGAGGCCCCCGTCCACAGCCGCGGCGCACGCCTGCTGATCTCCGTGGGACGCCCTGCCGGAAGGCCTGGTCACGAAACTGATCGACCGGTTCTCGCTGCAGGAGCTGTTCAGCGTCTCCGTCTCGGAGCTACAGCAGATAGACGGCATCGGTGCGGCACGGGCACGCCTGATCCGTGACGCCCCTACTGCGCATCACCGAGGCCGCCTACGCCCGCCCGCAGGCCCCCGTCTGACAACCCCAGGACAGACCACGTCAACGTGAAAGGCAAAGGCCCCGGCCTCCAAGATGGAGGCCGGGGCCTGATCGCTCAGCGACCGGTCACTCGACGGGATCGGTTGCCGGAAGCTCAGCGGGAGTCTTCGCGACCCCTGTGAACTTGAACGGCAGCTCAGCACCCTCCTCGGCGGCATCGACCTGGACGATCTGCCCTGCGGCCAGCTCACCGAAGAGGATCTTCTCGGCGAGCACGTCCTCGATGTCACGCTGGATAGCGCGACGCAACGGCCGGGCCCCGAGCACCGGGTCGAAACCGCGCTTGGCGATGAGGGTCTTCGCAGCCGGGGTCAGCTCGATGCCCATGTCCCGGTCCGCCAGGCGGGTCTCGATCTGCGCCACCATCAGGGTCCACGATCTGCTCGATGTCGGACTGCGTGAGCTGGTGGAACACGACGATCTCGTCGACGCGGTTCAGGAACTCGGGACGGAAGTGCTGCTTCAGCTCGTCGGAGACCTTCGCCTTCATCTTCTCGTAGCTGGAGGCCTCGTCCCCGGCCCGCGAGAAGCCGAGATTGACGCCCTTGCTGATGTCACGCGACCCCCAGGTTGGTGGTCATCACGATGACGGTGTTCTTGAAGTCCACCACCCGGCCCTGAGCGTCGGTGAGACGTCCCTCGTCGAGGATCTGCAGCAGCGAGTTGAAGATGTCGGGTGCGCCTTCTCGATCTCGTCGAAGAGCACGACGGAGAACGGCTTGCGGCGCACCTTCTCGGTGAGCTGGCCACCTCCTCGTACCCGACGTACCCGGGCGGGGGAGCCGAACATCCTGGAGGCGGTGTGCTTCTCGGAGTACTCGCTCATGTCGAGGGTGATCAGCGCATCCTCGTCCCCGAACAGGAACTCGGTGAGCGCCTTGGTGAGCTCCGTCTTGCCGACGCCCGAGGGCCCGGCGAAGATGAAGGAGCCGGAGGGGCGCTTCGGATCCTTCAGGCCGGCGCGGGTGCGGCGGATCGAGCGGGCGAGGCCTTGACGGCGTCTTCCTGCCCGATGTAGCGCTTCCCAAGCTCCTGCTCCATGCGCAGCAGGCGCGCCGACTCCTCCTCCGTCAGCTTGAACACCGGGATGCCGGTGCTGCCGGAGAGCACGACCGCGATCTCCTCCTCGCCTACCACGGCGGGGATATCGGAGTCGCCCCTGCTTCCAGGCTCCTCCTTCTCCGCGCGCTGTGCCTGGATGCGGGTGACGTCATCACGCAAGCGAGCAGCGGTCTCGAAATCCTGGGCGTCGATGGCGGCGTCCTTCTCCACCTTCAGCTTGGCGATCTGCTCGTCGAACTCCCGCAGATCCGGTGGCGCGGTCATCCGCTGGATGCGCAGCCGGGCCCCAGCCTCGTCGATCAGGTCGATGGCCTTGTCGGGCAGGAACCGGTCCTGGATGTAGCGGTCTGCCATCGTCGCCGCGCCGCGAGGGCCTCGTCGGTGATGGTGATCCGGTGGTGCGCCCTCATAGCGGTCGCGCAGACCCTTGAGGATGTCGATGGTGAGCGCCACGGAGGGCTCTGCCACCTGGATCGGCTGGAACCGGCGCTCCAGGGCGGCGTCCTTCTCGATGTGCTTGCGGTACTCGTCGAGGGTGGTGGCACCGATGGTCTGCAGCTCGCCGCGGGCCAGCATGGGCTTGAGGATGCTGGCGGCGTCGATGGCCCCTCGGCTGCGCCGGCACCGACGAGGGTGTGGATCTCGTCGATGAAGAGCATGATGTCACCGCGGGTCTTGATCTCCCTGAGGACCTTCTTCAGGCGCTCCTCGAAGTCACCGCGGTACCGGGAACCTGCCACCAGCGCCCCCAGGTCGAGGGTGTAGATCTGCTTGTCGCGCAGGGTCTCCGGGACGTCGCCGCGGACGATGGCCTGGCTCAGGCCCTCGACGACGGCGGTCTTGCCGACACCCGGCTCGCCGATCAGCACCGGGTTGTTCTTGGTACGGCGGCTGAGCACCGTCATGACCCGCTCGATCTCGCTGACGCGGCCGATCACCGGGTCCAGGCGGTTCTCGCGAGCAGCCTGGGTGAGGTTACGGCCGAACTGGTCGAGCACCTGGGAGCTGGACTTCTCCGGCCCAGCCTCCGGGGCACCCGCCATGGACGCCTCCTTGCCCTGGTACCCGGCAAGCAGCTGGATGACGGTGGAGCGCACTCGACCGAGGTCGGCACCGAGCTTCAGGAGCACCTGGGCGGCCACCCCTCGCCCTCCGCACCAGCCCGAGCAGGATGTGCTCGGTGCCGATGTAGTTGTGGTTCATCTGCAGGGCCTCCCGCAGCGAAAGCTCCAGCACACGCTTGGCGCGCGGCGAGAACGGGATGTGACCGGAAGGCACCTGCTGGCCCTGGCCCATGATCTCGACCACCTGCTCACGCGCGGCCTGTAGGGAGATTCCCATCTGTTCCAGCGCCTTGGCAGCCACACCCTCGCCCTCATGGATGAGGCCGAGCAGCAGGTGTTCCGTTCCGATGTAGTTGTGGTTTAACAGCTTGGCCTCATCCTGCGCCAGCACGATGACGCGGCGGGCGCGATCAGTGAAGCGTTCGAACATTCTTTATCTCCTCCTGCGGTGCACGACAACATTGCGTCGACTCCGCTCATACCAGCTTAGAGGCTTACCCAAGTCCCTTCCCACAATCCCGGGCGGCGAGCCACGTCACGCCCTGCCCAGGACCCAGGCCAGGACGTCGCGCCGGGGACTCTCAGCCAGGCCTGGGCCGGAAGAGCCGGGCCATCCAGCGAGACGGGCAGCCGCCTTGCGCAGGAGTGGCACTGGCAATCAGCCAGTCTGCGCCATCTCCTATTCGCCGGTGTGACAGCTCTGCAATCCTGACGGCCATGACCGAGCATCCTCAGGCCTTTCAGAGATCGGATACCGGCAGACCACCCAGGCTGGCTCGTCCCACACATCAACAGGCATTAAAAGCCAGCGATAAAGATAAAGCATCCCTCAGGGATTAAGCCAATAAGGGGGTAGGGTTCTGCGGCGGCTTCCGCCTCACCACCGCATCGAGTGGGGAAGGCCCATAGTGGTTACGCGCTCGGAGCGTCCGGCAAAACCAGGTGGTCCCAGGAGACAGTTCATTTGACCGCCGCTCCTACCAGGATTCTCCAGGACAGCGGCCCCTGAGCCGGAATCTCTTAAACACCGAAGAGGGCGGGAGCTGTAGCTCCCGCCCTTCCAGGCTTCGTTCCAACTGGCACGGCAGTTGTCTATTCGACCCATCCCCCAATCAGAGCCGATGACGCAAATCAGTGGGCAGCCTCATAAGCAGCCATGATTGCGGTGGGAATACGGCCTCGGTCACTGACCTCGTGACCCTGCTCACGCGCCCACACGCGCACATCATTGGTTGAGGGGCCTTCGTTGACGCGACGGCGGCCGCGGCCCCTGGCAGCCGCGCGAGAGCTGTTGCGCACGCGACGGGCAGCGGTGATCCAGGGCTCAAGGCCCCTTGACCAGCTTGTCGATGTTGGCTTCGCTCAAGTCGATTTCGTACTCGGTGCCATCGAGAGCGAAAGTGACATTGCGGTCCGCGACGGAACCGTCGATATCGTCCTTGAGGAAGATCTGGACCTCACGAGCCATGGGAACTCCTGTTCATCTAAAACTTACACAAGTCTGTTGCTTGACTGGGACATGAGCAACAATACATCAAACTGGAGATCAGCAAAGATGAATATGAACCGCGATCAATGCCGATTCCGCATCGACGCAATATCACTTCCTGCGCATGAGCCCTTACAGATAAGGCTGAACACCCTTCACGGACAGGCTTGTTAGCCTTTTTGGACGACAAGAAAGATTGGCCGTTTGGACGACACACCCATTCAAGAGGATGGCTTCATCGATGTGAGGAGAGGCTCTCCGGCACACTCAGCTGCCACTCAGCAACTGCTTTTAGGAACGCCGAGCCGGTTTGCAAGTCCACGGGCAAAGTGATCATTCCTCTTGTCATCGAGCAGCCCGCGGCATTGATACGCCAGCCGCCAGACCCTGGCATCGTCCTCTTTGGCATGCTTTGCCACATTGATTTAGGCCCAGTGATACCAGGACAGAGTTCTCATTCTCGATGGCACGCTGGGTGTCATCGACTCCACAGACGCCACATGTGAGGAAGCTGTCCAGAGAGGCCATGCGCCGGTGATCTGGACCGATTGTGCTGCGTTACAGGACGCCAGCCCCACCTGAGACGCAGTCTACGGGCCCCAGGCCGTAGAAAGGCAGTCTGGAGCCTACAGACGGGCTTGATGCACATTCAAAGGACCTTGGGGGTCGGTTAGCGCCCCTAGGCAGCTGGAGGCCGCAGACAGGCCCTCAGCGCTGTCCGCCCAGCCCCGGCGTCACAACCGCCCAGGAAACCCGGAAAGAAGTCTCCCAGCCCCTGGTGCCCGAAACGTCACGGGTTGTGAGGAAAAGCGATGTGGGGCGCTACAGGGCCACCAGCGGCCCGCCAGGCATCAGGGAATGCCCCGGAGATGTCGTTTTACCCACAGGCACCCGGACGGCCGGCAAAGACCCAGGGCGAAAGCGATGGAGACAATAAGGAAGCAAAGCCAGATCCCCGGCTGCGGGGCCCTCTCGGGCTCTGCAACCGGGGATCTGGACGTACAGGTGTTCGCCCCAGTCTGGGGCTGTGGAGGTCTGTCAGGCTTCCTTGCGCACTGGCTCGTCGTAGTGCGCCATGTTGAGCTTTGCGAGATCCACCATGGTGGGGTGCTCGTCGTCGCTGATCCACAGCTCGATGGCTTCCTCGCCTTTGGCGTAACGAGGCAGCTCCACAATGTTGCTGGACTCCTCGATCTCCTGCTCGATTTCCTGCCTGGCCTCTTCCTCGGCGACGAGACGCTCCTCAAGCTCTGCGATCTTCGCCTCCAGCGCGTCGATGCGGGACTCGCCGCTCGGCGACCTCACCACGCAGCCACGCGGAGTTACCCCGCATGGTGCTGAGCTCCGAGTTGGCAGCGCCAGGCTGACGACGCAGCTTCGCGATCATCGACTTGAGGTTCTGCGCGCGCTCATTGAAGCGGTCAATCATCGCGATGGACTCCGCGTGATGGCGCTCGGCCTGCTCGACGCGGATGGCGACCTGCCGCTTAATCTCCTCTCGATGCTCCTCGCGTTCGCGTTTCAACTCCATCCAGGCCACAGAGACGGCGACCACCGCCATCACCACGGCTACGACGGCACCGGCGCGAACTACCCAGATACCGCCCAACAGCGATCCGAGAACCGCCAGGGACCCTATGGAGAGGATGCCAATGGCGATGGAACGCTCGGAGGAAGACTTCGCAACGTGACGACCTGACATGTCGACAGATTAAACCAGCTAAACCGGCGTTTTTGCAGCAAAACGCCGAAAATCGAAGTTTTGGACGTAAGAGATCTTGTGAACGAGAGGAGCCCATCCGCCACGCCAGTGCCGTGTCTCGTGCCTGCCGAGCCGCCGGCCTGGGAATGGGATCATGCCGCCTCGGGGCTTCCCGCTCCCTCACCCGGCTCGTTGTCATCGCCGTCGCCGTCGATCATGCAGGCACGTTCCAACAGCCACCCGGCCAGCACGCAGATCGCCGCGGTGACTATCGTGGCCGTGCCATTCCAGACACGCGCCGCCGGCAACTCGGCGGCCATCAGCGACAGCCACCGCCCCACATAGACCGCGTGCCCTCCGGCCAGCAGCGCTCCCGTCATGATGAGGGATTTCGCCATCACCATCGCCCGCACCGCCTCCTCGGAGGGCACGCGGCGCTGCTCCAGCCGCTTCGGCAGGGCGCGGGCGTAGATGAAGGCCGAGGCCGCCAAGAGCAGCAGGAGAGCCGGGACGGTCCACGGCACCACTGGCGGAAAGACGTTCAAGAGGTCGAAGACACCCAGGATCATCCAGCCGACCACGGCCCCCGCGAGCGCGGCGACAACGATCTGGCGTCCCGTCGTGGGGGCCAGCCCAGGACGTCGGGTCAACGTTTCCCCGGGTTTGCGATCACGATGTCGTCACGCCGGACCACGCCTGTCTTGTCGACGTGTTTGACCAGCTCCGCGATGGGCCCGGCCCCCGCGATCTCTGCCGCCGGGTCGACGTCAAGCCAGGGGACGAGCACGAACGCCCTCTCGTAGGCTCGCGGATGAGGCAGTTCGATATCCTCCTCACTGACTCGCTTACCCACCATGACGATATCGATGTCAATGGTCCGCGGCCCCTTGGGGATCACGCGTTTCCGCCCAAGGCTCTCCTCAATGGCCAGAACCCGGTCCAGCAGGGTCATCGGCTCCAGCGTGGACTCCGCCACCACCACGAGGTTGAGGTAATCATCCTGTTCTGGTCCCTCTCCTGCGAATGGCGTCTGATAGACGGGAGAGACATCGACCATGATCAGGTCGGGGGTGTCGGCGAGCAGCTCAACGGCCTCGGCGAGAAGAGCCGGCGAATCACCCATATTGGACCCGAGGGAGAAAACCACCTTGGAGATGGGACGCATGTTTCCCAAGGTGTCGACATCTATGTCAAAAGGACCGTTGCTCATGGCTGCTCCTGGTGATGGTGACTGACAGATCTGATATTTCATGAGGCACGGGAGCCTGCGGTTTGTGCACCGTCACACGAACCTGCTGGACCAGTGGATGGGAGAGACATCGATCGGCGATCCTCCCGGCTAGGGGTCTCGATCAACTGACAGGGCTCACCCTCGACCTCCGTGCGGATCATGCCGGCGATCTCGGCGTAGTTCACCGTATTCGCCAGGTCATCGGACTGGGTGTCCAGTGGCAGCAGGAGCTCGGCATCCACAACGAAACGCTGACCCTCGACCCGTTCCTCGGGGAACACGCCATGGAAACCGGTCGCTACCAGACCAGTGATGTTGATGGCATCCACGCCTTCACCTCCTCACGACCGCATTGACCCGAGGATACCGGGTCCTGGGCGCCACTCCTACGGCGGGAACTGCCTGGTTATGATCCCACGGATCCGGACGTGAGCTGGTGTCCAACCCTGACCGCATCGCACTGCGCAGACACCTCGTGGGTGCGTACCGCCCAGACGCCATGCAGCGCGCACCAGGTGGTGACCGCCGCGGTCGCGGCGTCACGGCCCGCCGCCGGCCTGCCGTCGAGCAGCTCCCCCAGGAAACGCTTGCGGCTGGCCCCCACCAGCAGGCGGTGCCCCAGACCTTGGAAGACCTTCAGAGCACGCAACAGCTGCCAGTTGTGCTCCGATTCCTTCGAGAAACCGATGCCCGGATCCAGGATGATGCGCTCGCTCGCGATGCCCGCGGCCACGGCCGCATCACGGCGAGCCGCCAGCTCCGCAGCCACCTCGGTCACCACGTCGGTGTAGCCGGCGTGCAGCTGCATGACGTCAGAGTGGGCGCGCCAGTGCATCGCAACGTAGTCGGCGCCCATGGCAGCGACCATCTTCAGCATGCCGGGATCAGCAAGCCCGCCGGAGACGTCATTGACGATCTGGGCGCCCGCCGCGACGGCGGCCTCGGCGACAGTGGCGCGCATCGTGTCCACGGAGCAGGGTGATGCCGTCAGCCGCCAGGGCCGCGACCACGGGACGACGCGCTCCAGCTCCTCGCTCTCCGGCACGCGCGCGGCACCGGGACGGGTGGACTCGCCGCCGACGTCGATGATGCCAGCACCCCTGGGAGGCCAGCAGGCGGCCGTGGGCCACCGCGGCAGCCGTCGTGGCGTGCTGTCCCCGTCGGAGAACGAGTCGGGGTGACGTTGACGATGCCCATCACGATGGTCACGGACGTCACCTCGCCAGGATCAGGCTCATGGCCTCAGCCCGGGTGGCGGCATTGCGCAGATGCCCCCGCACGGCGCTGGTGATGGTCTTGCTTCCCGGCTTGTGGGTTCCCCGCATCGTCATGCACATGTGCTCGGCCTCGATCACCACGATCACGCCCTGCGCTGCCAGGTGGGTGACGAGAGCGTCGGCGACCTGCGTGGTCAGGCGCTCCTGCACCTGCGGACGGCGGGCGTAGACGTCGACCAGCCGCGCCAGCTTCGACAGCCCCGTCACCTGCCCCCTCCCAGGGATGTAGCCGACGTGAGCGACCCCGACGAAAGGCAGCAGGTGGTGCTCGCAGCAGCTCTTCAGCTCGATGTCGCGCACGAGGATCAGCTCTTCATGGTCGATGTCGAAGGTGGTCGCCAGCAGCTCGGCGGGGTCCTGCGCCAGCCCCGAGAACAGCTCCTCGTAGGCGCGTGCCACCCGGCCGGGTGTCCCGGCCAGCCCGTCGCGGTCCGGGTCCTCGCCGATGGCAAGGAGGATCTCCCGGACCGCAGCCTCGATCCGGGGCTGGTCGACGTGGTTCACCTGCGATCCTCGGGGCGGAGGTGCCCACGAGCCCTGGCGTCTCACCCTGGGAGGGGCCAGCGCCGAGCTGCCTGGGGGCGTCTCTTGCGCCTCGGGGGTCACGGATGCGGCAGGCACCTCGACGGGCGGGATGGTGGACGGGATGCGCAGGTCCGATCCAGTCCAGGCCGGCCGCTTGTCGCGACGCTTCAGGTTCTTGAACACCTCCGCGACCTCGGCCTTGTTGAGGGTTTCCTTCGCGAACAACTGCCGTACCAGCTCGTCGAGCACCTCACGGTTCTCGGTCAGCACGTCGTAGGCCTCCTGGTGGGCAGCGTTGATGAGCTTGGCCACCTCCTCATCGATGATCGCGGCGGAGGCCTCCGAGAAGTCCTTCGACGGCTGCGAGCCGCGCATCCCCATGAACGGCTCGGAGTCGTCGCCCCCGAGCTGGACGGCGCCGACCCGCTCGCTCATGCCGTACTGGGTGACCATGGCGCGCGCCACCTTGGTGGCCTTTTTCGATGTCGTTCTGTGCGCCGGTGGTGGGGTCGTGGAAGATCATCTCCTCCGCGGCCCGGCCGCCCATCATGTAGGCCATCTGGTCGAGCAGCTCGCCGCGGGTGTGCGAGTACTTGTCGTCGTCGGGCATCACCATCGTGTAGCCGAGAGCCCGGCCGCGCGGGAGGATCGTGACCTTCTGGACGGGGTCGTTGCCGGGCATCGCGGCAGCGACCAGCGCATGCCCGCCCTCGTGGTAGGCGGTGATGAGGCGCTCGCGGTCGTTCATCAGGCGGGTGCGTTTCTGCGGGCCGGCGATGACCCGGTCGATGGCCTCGTCGAGCTGCGGCTGGCCGATCACGTTCAGGTTCATGCGCGCCGCCAGGAGGGCGGCCTCGTTGAGGACGTTGGCCAGGTCGGCGCCGGAGAAACCGGGGGTGCGCCGGGCGATGGAGTCGAGGTCGACGTTCTCGGCGAGGGGCTTGCCGACGGCATGCACCTGGAGGATGTGGGAGCGTCCCGTCAGGTCGGGGGCCTCGACGGAGATCTGCCGGTCGAAGCGGCCGGGCCGCAGCAGTGCCGGGTCCAGCACGTCGGGACGGTTCGTCGCGGCGATCAGGATCACGCCACCGCGCACGTCGAAGCCGTCCATCTCGACGAGCAGCTGGTTCAGGGTCTGCTCCCGCTCGTCGTGACCGCCGCCCATACCGGCGCCGCGGTGCCGCCCGACGGCGTCGATCTCGTCGATGAACACGATGGCGGGGCCGCCTCCTTCGCCTGCTCGAACAGGGTCCCGGACCCGGGAGGCGCCGACGCCGACGAACATCTCGACGAAGTCGGAGCCGGAGATGGAGAAGAACGGCACCCCGGCCTCCCCGCGACGGCGCGTGCGAGGAGGGTCTTGCCGGTGCCGGGCGGGCCGTAGAGCAGCACGCCCTTGGGGATCTTCGCGCCGAGCTTCTGGAATTTCGCCGGCTCCGCCAGGAACTCCTTGATCTCCTGCAGCTCCTCGACGGCCTCGTCGACGCCCGCAACGTCGGCAAGGTGGTTTTGGGCATGTCCTTGCTGGCGAGTTTCGCCTTCGACTTGCCGAAGCTGAGAGGGCCGCCGGAGCCGCCGCCGTTGACCATCCGCATCACCACGAAGAAACCGATGCCCAGCAGCAGGAACGGCAGGCCCGTGTACAGCAGGGTGGACAGGATTCCCGGGGTGGGGTTGCGGGCCACCCAGTGGTCGAGCGTCCCGGCGGCAGAACGCTGCTGGAGGATCTCGACGAAGCTGTCGACCTGGCGCCCCACCCAGTTGGACTGTATGCGCTGCCCGGCGTCCGTGGTGATCTGGATGACCTGCTCACCGTCGATGACGGTGACTTCCTTCAGCTTCTCATCACCCTGTAGAACGCTGATGACCTGGCTCATCGGGACGTCCCGGAAGCCAAACCATCCGGAGATGAGCTGCATGGCCAGTGATCCGAGGATGATGGCGATGACGATCCAGGTCAGCCAGCCCATCGGGCTTTTCATGATTTTCTGCAACTGCGGGATTCCCTAGAAGAAGATGGACGTAAGCACTGGAAGGCTACCAGCGCCCGCCAAGAGGACAGAATGTCATTTCTCGGCGGCCGGCGTCGTCCAGCTGACCTGAAGGACACGAACCCCCGCTCAACGCGGCTGGAAACCGGAGGGGCCATCCGGCGAGGAGCATGTCACGGGGATCACGGCTGCGACCAACGCACGGGAGCACCAGCCTGCGAACATTGGCCACCGGAGGAACGGAGATGTCACATTTCGGTTCCCGGTCACGTCCCGTGAGCATGAACACAATCGAAGCAATCATCATCGGCGGCGGATACGGCGGAGTCATGGCCGCGAACAGGCTCGCCGCCAGAGGCCGCAGGGTCCATCTCGTCAATGACGGCCCCACATTCGTCAACAGGATCCGGCTACACCAGCGCGCCGCCACCGGGTACAGAGTGACGCGCCCGCTCGACGAGATGCTGTTTCCTGAGGTCGGGCTGAGCACACAACGGGCGGTCCGGGTCTCGGCAGGTGGGGTGGCCCTGGCGGACGGAACGGAACTGGAGGCGTCTCATGTCGTGATCGCCACCGGCAGCACTGGCGACGGCCCCGCAACCCTGGCAGGGGCCGATGCCCTGCGCACGGCCCTTTCCGCGCTCCCCGCCGGAGCACGGGTCCGGGTGGACGGCGCCGGCCTGAGTGGAGTCGAGATCGCTACGGAGATCGCCGAGGCGGCGCCGCACCTTCAGGTGTCCCTGACCGATCCCGCCGGACTGTTTCCCGGCGGCTCGGAGGGAAACAGGAAATGGCTCGCGAACCAGCTTCCCCGGCTCGGGGTGGTCTGGAACGACGGCCCGGCCGACCTGGCGGTCGACTGCACCGGGCTGTCCGCACCGGACCTCGCCTCCCGGTCCGGGATGCCCGTGGATGGACGGGGCAGGCTTGTCGTGGACAGGACCCTTCAGGCGGCCCCCGGGATCTGGGGACTGGGCGATGCCGTCGTCTCGCCGCAGCTGCCCCACCTGCGGATGGGGTGCGCGACCGCCCTTCCGATGGGCGCCCATGTCGCCGACAACGTCCACCGGGTGCTGGCGGGAGAAGCGGCGCCGATTTCGATTTCGGTTTCTCGTTCCGCTGCGTCAGTCTCGGACGCAGGAACGGCCTGATCGAATTCGTGGACCGTTGCGACGCCCCCACCGGTCGGCGCCTGACCGGACGGGGAGGGGCTTTCTTCAAGGAGAGGATCTGTCGCCCTGGCGATCGACGCGCCCCGCCGCTCGGCAGCGGGTTACCGTTGGCTCGGGAGGCAACGGTGAGCACGGACGAATACCTGCAACATCGTGGGCTGGTGCTGCGCATCGCCCTACGACATCACCGGTTCCCTCGCCGAGGCCGAGGACATCGCCCAGGAGACGTGGCTGCGCTGGCACCGCGCGACGGAGGAGACGGGGATAGCCCGGCCCAGGGCCTATCTGGCCCGAATCGCCACGAACCTGGCTCTCGATGTCCTGAGGAGACGCGACTACCCAGGTCGGTTCCTGCCGGAACCCGTACCGGAGGGTGACGCGACCGATTCGGAACTGTTGGCGGCGGAAGAGGTGTCGCTGGCGCTGGCACTGGTGTTGCAGTCGTTGTCACCGCTGGAACGCACCGCCTTCGTCCTGCACGACGTCTTCGGTTTCTCCCACGAGGAGGTCGCGGAGTTCTTGGGACGCTCCCCGTCCTCCGTACGGCAGCTGGCGAGTCGTGCCCGGCATCACATCGAGGCAGGGCGTTCTCGTTTCGACGTGGACGCCGGGAAACACCGCCGGCTGACCGAGGTGTTCCCTGACCGCCTGCCGGGCGGGTGATCTCGATTCCTTGAAGAATCTCCTGGCAGAGGATGTGACCGTGGTTTCCGATGGCGGTGGCCGGGCCACGGTGGCTCTGGGGCCCGTCGTCGGAGCCGACAAGGTGGCTCGTTTCTTCCTGGGTCTGGCCAGCAAGATGACGGGAACGACCAGCTTCGAACCCGCCAACCTCAACTCGACCCCCGCGTGGGTCGCCCGGGTGGACGGGCGAATCGATCACGTCGGATGGCCGATGGCCGCCGGGGACGGAATCTCGGCCTTCTACATCGTGCGGAATCCGGAGAAACTAACCGCCCTCGGCCGCCCTCAGGAGTAGACGTGGGGGGCCAGGACCGCCAGGTCGCGGAGGTTGCGGTAGCGGCTGGCGTAGTCGAGGCCGTAGCCGACGACGAACTCGTTGGGGATGTCGAAGCCCACGTACTTGACCGGCACGTCCATCTGCGCGGCGCCCGGTTTTGCGGAACATGGCCATAATTTCAAGGCTGGCGGGCTTGCGGCTGGCCAGGTTCGAGATCAGGTAGCTGAGGGTCAGGCCGGTGTCGATGATGTCCTCGACGACCAGGACGTGACGTCCCTCGATGCTGATGCCGAGGTCCTTCAGGATGCGCACCACGCCGCTGGACTGGGTGCCGGAGCCGTAGGAGGAGACCGCCATCCAGTCCATCTCTACGTGCGACCTCATGGCGCGCTGCAAGTCGGAGACGACCATGATGGCCCCGTTGAGCACCCCTGACGATCAGGATGTCCCGGCCGGCGTAGTCGGCGTCGATCTGGGCAGCGACCTCGGCCAGGCGGGCCGCGATCTGGTCGCTGGTGTAGAGGACTTCGGACAGGGTCGGGCATCACATCAGCTGCATCCACTTTGCTCACACTAGAGCCTCGGCGGACAGGTGAGGTTCCTCCCACGCCGGGCGGCCCAGCGACCTCAGCGCAACTTCACAGGTAAAAAAATTTCACAGGTAAATAGTCCCCGAAAACCGTCGCTGTCCGCTTACGATCAGCCATGCGACTCCTCCCTGATCCGTCACGGCGAAACCCAGGCGAATGTCGACCACCGGCTGGACACCGCCTACCCGGGCTACCGATTGACCAACAACGGCCTGACCCAGGCGGCCTCACTGCCGGGAAAACTGGCCGGCGAGCCCATCGAGGCGGTGTACGCCTCCGACCTGGCCCGGGCACAACAGACGGCTGCGCCGCTCGCCGAGTCCCTGGGCCTTGAGGTCCAGGTGCTGGAGGGGTTCGGGAGATCTCCGCGGGAGTCGAGGAGCTCAACTGCGACTGGCGCACCTACGTCGCGGAGCTGCAGGCCTGGTCTCCGAGCAACATGGACTCCGGCCTGAGGGCGGCGAGACCGCGCGGCAGTTCATGGAGCGTTTCACATCCGCTATTTCACAGGTCGAGTCCGCAGGGCATGGATGCGCCGCGGTCGTGAGCCATGGGGCGGCGCTGCGGGTGTGGACCCTGGCGCAGGACCCTGGTTTCGGACTCGAGAACGCAGCCCCGTTGAACAACACCCAGTGGATCGTGCTGAACGGCTCAAGCCACGACGGCTGGCGCATCGAGAGCTGGGGGGAGCGTCCCTGAGATCCCGTCGCTGACGCACGCCGTCCCACCATGGCCATCCTCCAGGGCGGCCAGTTCGCCACTGGACTAAAGTCAAGGTCCTGAAGGGCCATGGCCTCGCCGGCGGAACACGCCACCGCCGGGGCACCTGGCCGCAGCACGAAGAGGTGAGATCACATGGCCGTTGTCGCACTGGTCGGGACATTGGACACCAAGGGCGCCGAATACACCTGGCTGGCGGAGCAGCTGGCCGAGCTGGGCACGCAGTGCCTACTGGTGGACGCCGGGTCGTTCTCCACCAGCGATCTCGCCGACGTCACCTCCGATGAGGTGATCGCCGCGGCCGGCGCAGACGCGGCCGGCCTGAGGGAGCGCCGCAACCGGGGCGAGATGATGCAGGTGATGCGCACCGGGGTGGCCCGCGTGATACGCGACCTGGCGGCAGCCGGCCGCATCCACGGCCTGCTCGCGCTCGGCGGGTCGGGCGGCTCCTCCGTCGCGGCGGGCGCCATCCAGGCGTTGCCGGTGGGGTTCCCGAAGCTGCTGGTCTCGACGATGGCTTCCGGCGACGTGGGACCCTACGTCGGCGAGGTGGATGCGACGCTCATGTACTCGGTCGTCGATGTGGCCGGCATCAACTCGGTCTCAGCGCAGGTGTTCGGCAATGCCGCCGCCGCGATCGCCGGGATGGCGAAGGCCCACGAGGCCAGGCTGGCCGCGGCGCCGGAGCCGCACCGGCCGCTGGTCGGCATCACCATGTTCGGGGTGACCACCCCGCGGCGGACGAGGCGCGCGAGAGGCTGACGGAGCTGGGCTACGAGGTGCTGGTGTTCCACGCCACCGGGACGGGCGGCAGGGGCGCTGGAGAAGCTCGTCGAGTCAGGGGGCCCCTGGCCGGGTGTGCGACCTGACCACCACCGAGCTGGCCGACGACCTCGTGGGCGGGGTGCTATCGGCGGGGCCGGAACGGCTGGAGCGGACCGGGCGCGCTGGGCTGCCCCAGGTGGTGAGCCTGGGAGCCCCTGGACATGGTCAACTTCGGGCCGGCCGAGACCGTCCCGCCACAGTTCGCGGACCGCAACCTGTTCGTCCATAACCCGTCCGTGACGCTGATGCGCACCACGAGACAGGGAGATGGCGGAGCTGGGCCGCCGGATCGCGGCGAAACTGGCCACCGCCACCGGGCCGGCTGAGTTGTTCATCCCGCTGCGGGGGTCAGCGCCATCGATGTCGACGGCGGCCCGTTCCGGGATGCCGAGGCCGATGCGGCACTGTTCGAGGCGCTGCGTTCCGGTCTGGCAGGCAGCGGCGTCGTCGTCCATGAACTGGACCAGGCCATCAACGACCCGGGGTTCGGCGCCGCCATGGCGCAGGCCCCTGCACAGCCATCACCACATCACCGGCGATCCCACACACCGTTGGAATGCATGACCACTCGGAATGAAGGAGAAACAATGTCTCGCAAGGAAATCCTCGACCGGTTCCGCACCCAGGTAGCCGAGGGCCGCCCGATCATCGGCGGCGGGGCGGGCACCGGCATCACCGCGAAATCCGCCGAGGCCGGCGGCATCGACCTGCTGGTGATCTACAACTCAGGCCGGTTCCGGATGGCTGGGCGCGGCTCCCTGTCGGGACTGCTGGCCCTATGGCGACGCCAACGCGATCGTCATGGAGATGGCGAATGAGGTGCTGCCGGTAGTTGGGCACACGCCGGTGCTGGCAGGGGTCAACGGCACAGACCCATTCCGTGTGATGGGCTATTTCCCTGCGCCAGGTCAAGGAGATCGGCTTCGCCGGCGTCCAGAACTTCCCGACCGTCGGCCTGATCGACGGGGTGTTCCAGGGCGAACCTGGAGGAGACTGGGATGGGCTACGGCCCGGAGATCGACATGATCCGCATGGCCCACGAGCTGGACCTGCTCACCTCGCCCTACGTGTTCGACGAGGAGCAGGCGAGGGATATGGCCCGCGCCGGGGCTGACATCCTGGTGCCCCACATGGGGCTGACCACGTCCGGAACCATCGGAGCGAAGACCGCCCTGACGCTGGAGGAGGCTACCGTCAAGGTGCAGTCGCTGGCGGACGCCGCCAAGAGCGTCAATCCCGGGATCCTGTGCCTGTGCCATGGCGGCCCGATAGCCAACCCATCCGACGCCCAGTACATCCTCGACCACACCGACGGCATCGTCGGCTTCTACGGCGCCAGCTCCATCGAGCGCTTCCCCACCGAGGTCGGCATCCGCGCCCAGACGGAGGAGTTCAAGGCCATCACCTTCAAGGCGCCGCGGTGACGACCTCCTACTGCAGCACGGTCCTTCAGCACCCCGCGGACCGGGTGTGGGCGGCGCTCCGGGACTTCAACGGCCTGGCGACGTGGTTCAGCGGCGCGGTCTCCGAGAGCCATATCGAGAACGGTCTGAGCGGCCTGACCATCGGGGCGGTGCGCAGCTTCCAGATGGGAGACTCCCGGATCCGGGAACGCCTGCGTGCCCTGTCCGACATTGACCGCAGCTACTCCTATGAATTCTGCGAACCGGCGCCGTTTCCCGTCACGGGGTATCTGGCCACGGTGAATGGTGACTCCGGTCAGCGATGCAGGCCATGCCCTGGTGGAGTGGTGGGCCGACTTCGACTGCGCCCCTGATGAGCGAGGGCACTGGAAAGGATTCTTCGCCGGGGAGGTGTTCGCGCCCGCGCTAGGCGGGCTACGCGAGTACTTCGGCTGACGGTTCTCCACCAGAAGATTCGGTCGGACCAATCCACCCCCGATGGGCGTCGCCGCCCTGGGCTGGGCTAGTGTTGGCATGTCGAGGACTACCAGTCCCGAAACTGGGCGGGCCATATCCCCGCAATGGTCTGCCGGAAGGATTTGGACGGAGAGCGATGAGCGCAGAATCAACGAGCGCGGCCGAGATCAGTCTCGCCGCGGACTTCGCCACTCCCAGCCTTGCTGACTGGGAGAAGGAGGTACTGAAGGTACTCAACCGGAAGCGCCCCGAGGGCAAGGAACTCAACATTGAGCAGGCTTACAAGCGTTTGACAAGCCAGACCGTCGATGGGCTTGTGATCAAGCCGCTGTACACCATCGACGACGGCCTCAAGGAGCTCGGCTTCCCCGGAGTGGCCCCATTCACGCGCGGCACCATGGTCCGCGCGGGAGAGATGGATGAGGGCTGGTTCATAGCTCAGCTTGTTGATGACCCTGACGTGGCCGAGGCACGCAAGGCCATCGACACCGACCTGGAGCGCGGCACCTCCGCGGTCTGGGTGCGCGTTGACCCCGACGCGGTCCCCGCAGACCAGCTCGGAGAGGTCCTACGTGATGTGCTGTTTGACCTGGCCCCCACCCATGTCTCCTCCAACACCGACGAGCTGACCGCCGCCCGTGCCCTGGCAGCGGCCTTCACCGCATCAGGCAAGGAGGGCATCGCAGGCAGCCTGGGCGTCGACCCGATCGGCTTCGCCGCCCTCAACGGCACCGATCCCGACCTTTCGGTGATCGCCGAGGCCGTGGAGCTGGCTCAGCCCTTCCCCGCGGTGCGGCCCGTCGTCGTGGACGCCGCCCGCTACGACGCGATGGGCGCCGGCGACATCTCGCAGCTGGCCTACGCCCTGGCAACGGGCGTCGAATATGTGCGAGCCCTGACGGACCTCGGCCTGAGCGCCGATGAGGCATTCGACAGGATCCTGTTCCGCGTCAGCGCGAACACCGACCAGTTCGTCACCATCGCCCGGCTGCGTGCGCTGCGCACCCTGTGGAACCGGGTCGGTGAGGTGCTTGGAGTGGCTCCGGAGAAGCGCGGCGCGGTGCAGCATGCGGTGACGTCGCTGCGGGAGATCTCCCGCGACGACGCCTATGTCAACGTGCTGCGCGGCACCATCTCGGCGTTCGCCGCCGCTGTCGGGCAGGCGGAGACCGTCACCGTGCTGCCCCTCGACTCCGCGATCGGGCTGCCCAACGAGCTCACCCGCCGTATCGCCCGCAACACTCAGGTGCTGCTGGCCGAGGAGTCGAACATCGGCCGCGTCAACGACCCGGCCGGCGGTGCCTGGTTCGTGGAGTCCATGACCCAGCAGCTCAGCGAGAGGGCCTGGGAGCTGTTCGGCCAGCTTGACGAGAAGGGCATGGCCGCCGCCATCGCAGACGGCACCGTCGCCACCCAGCTGAGGGAGACCAACGAGGCCCGAGCCAAACTGCTCGCCACCCGCAAGCTGCCACTGACCGGCGTCTCGATGTTCCCGAACCACGTCGAGAAGTCCTTGGAGCGCAAGCCCCGTCCCAAGGCTCCGGAGCTCGGCGGCATCCCGTTCGTGCGCGACAGCCAGGTCTTCGAGGACCTGCGTGACCGCTCCGCGGCCGCCACGAAACCCCCGACGGTGCTGCTGGCCTGCCTCGGGACCCGCCGCGATTTCGGCGGGCGCGAGGGCTTCACGTCGAATCTCTACCACGTGGGCGGCATCAACACCGTCCTCGCGGAGGGCACCGACCCCGAAGTGTTCGTCCAGGCCATGAAGGATGCTGATACAGACATCGCGGTGCTGTGCTCCAGCGCGAAGGTCTACGCCGCCCATGGCCTGGCCGTCGCGAAGGCGCTGAAGGAGGCGGGAGCCCAGGAGGTGCGGCTCGCCGGGCAGTACAAGGAGCTGGGCGCTGACGAGGCGGAGGTGACCGCCGTCATCGACGGCAATGTCTTCGACGGAATGAACGTGGTGGAGCTGCTCACCTCCACCCTGGACAAGCTGGAGGCCTGAGCAATGACCACGATCCCCCGTTTCGGCTCGGTCGCGCTGCACGGCGACGGCGTTCCCAATGACGCTAAGAGGCAGTTCGACGATCACTTCCACCAGGTCGGCCACTCGGCCGGCTGGCAGACCCCGAGCACATCCTGGTACCGCCGCTGTTCGGTGACGGTGACCTCCAGGGCCTGGACTTCCTGGCCACCCGGCCGGGCATTGCCCCCTATCTGCGCGGCCCGTACGCGACGATGTACGTGAACCAGCCGTGGACCATCCGCCAGTACGCGGGCTTCTCCACCGCTGAGGAGTCGAACGCCTTCTACCGCCGTAACCTGGCGGCCGGGCAGAAGGGCCTGTCGATCGCATTCGACCTGGCCACCCACCGCGGCTACGACTCCGATCACCCGCGGGTGGCCGGCGACGTCGGCATGGCGGGCGTGGCCGTCGACTCGATCCTGGACATGCGGCAGCTGTTCGACGGTATCCCCTTGACCAGATGTCGGTGTCGATGACCATGAATGGCGCGGTGCTGCCGGTGCTGGCGCTGTACGTCATCGCCGCCGAGGAGCAGGGCGTCAAGCCCGAGCAGCTGGCCGGGACCATTCAGAATGACATTCTGAAGGAGTTCATGGTCCGCAACACGTACATCTACCCGCCGCTGCCGTCGATGAAGATCATCGCCGACATCTTCGCCTACACCAGCGCGAACATGCCGCGGTTCAACTCCATCTCCATCTCCGGCTACCACATGCAGGAGGCGGGGGCCACCGCGGACATCGAGATGGCCTACACCCTGGCCGACGGCGTCGAGTACATCCGCGCTGGCGAGTCGGTGGGCCTGACGGTCGACGCCTTCGCGCCGCGGCTGTCGTTCTTCTGGGCGATCGGCATGAACTTCTTTATGGAGGTCGCGAAGATGCGGGCTGCCCGCATGCTGTGGGCGCGGCTGGTGCGCAGCTTCAACCCGAAGAACCCGAAGTCGATGAGCCTGCGCACGCATTCGCAGACCTCCGGGTGGTCGCTGACCGCGCAGGACGTCTACAACAACGTGGTGCGCACCCTGCATCGAGGCGATGGGCGCGACGCAGGGGCACACGCAGTCGCTGCACACCAACGCCCTCGACGAGGCCATCGCCCTACCGACGGACTTCTCCGCCCGGATCGCCCGCAACACCCAGCTGTTCATCCAGCAGGAGTCGGGCACCACGAAGACGGTGGATCCGTGGGCTGGATCGGCCTACGTCGAGAAGCTCACCGAGCAGCTGGCCCGGAAGGGCTGGGAGAGGATCCAGGAGGTCGAGCAGGCGGGCGGCATGGCCAAGGCCATCGAGCAGGGCATCCCGAAGATGCGCATCGAGGAGGCCGCGGCCCGCACCCAGGCCCGCATCGACTCGGGCCGCCAGCCTGTGATCGGCGTCAACAAGTTCACCGTCGACCAGGAGGATGAGCTGGAGGTGCTGAAGGTCGACAACCGGGCGGTCCGCGAACAGCAGATCGCGAAACTGGAGCGGCTGCGCGCCGAACGCGACGAGGCCGTCACCCAGGAAATGCTGGAGCGCATCTCCTGGGCCGCCGCGAACCCGGACCCGACCGACCCGGACCGCAACCTGCTGAAGGTCTCCATCGACGCGGCCCGCGCGAAGGCCTCCGTCGGCGAGATCTCCAGCGCCCTGGAGAAGGTTTTCGGACGCTACACCGCACAGATCCGTACCATCTCCGGTGTGTACAACAAGGAATCCGGATCCCTCACAGGCCGTTGAGAAGGCACGCAAGCTCGTCGAGGAGTTCGAGAAAGAGGAGGGACGCCGTCCCCGTATCCTGATCGCCAAGATGGGCCAGGACGGCCACGACCGAGGCCAGAAGGTGATCGCGACGGCCTACGCCGACCTGGGCATGGACGTCGACGTCGGCCCGCTGTTCCAGACCCCTGAGGAGGTCGCACGACAGGCTGTCGAGTCCGACGTGCACGTCGTGGGCGCCTCCTCCCTCGCGGCCGGTCACCCTCACCCTGGTGCCCGAGCTGCGCAAGGAACTCGACAAGCTGGGCCGCCAGGACATTATGGTGGTCGTCGGCGGTGTGATCCCGAGCCAGGACTTCGATGAGCTCCGCGCGAACGGCGCGGACGCCATCTATCCGCCCGGCACGAACATCCCGGAGTGCGCCGTCGATCTGCTCCAGACCCTGGACAAGCGCCTCCACGGCGACAACTGACCCTCATAGATGTGGCCCGTCCCCGAAAAGGACGGGCCACATGTCATTCCCTGACCTCCGACGCTCCAGAGAACCTGCAAACCAACAGGGTGCGAATGCGCAGTTCAGTTCCGGCCAACAGCTGAAGGGCTATGTCTGACTTCCGGGAATTCAGCGAAACGAAGGGATGGAGAGCAGTGAAACGAAGATCTAGATATAAGCAAACCGAAGAGGAAACTGTTGTACGACGTATACTTCCCACCATGGAAGGGCTTGTCAGACGAGCAGTGGAACCATGGGCACGTGAGTTGCTGACGGCCACCCCGGTCCTGACGATCGAAGGTGCCAGGCAAACTGGCAAATCGACCCTCGCCCAGATGTTGACCGACGGGACACAAGCCAAGATCGTCTCCCTTGACGAGCCTGACATTCTCATGTTCGCCCGCAATGATCCGCGAGGATTCGTGGATCAGGCTGCCGACCAGACCCTGGTGATCGACGAGGTACAGCGTGTTCCATCGCTGACGCTCTCGATCAAGGCCTCCGTTGACAAAGACCGCCGTCCCGGTCGTTTCATCCTGACGGGATCCTCTGATCTGGCCCGGATGCGCGGCGAGAAGGATTCACTGGCGGGTCGGTCCATGACCATCAATCTGCTTCCCTTCACCCAAGCCGAGTTACGGGGAACCACTGATCGTGGCACTTTTGTCGATCGCCTCCCTAGCTGCCGAAACACCCAATGCCGTCACCACGGCGCACGAGCCATTAACCCATCAGACCCTCATCGACTTGATCATCCATGGGGGTCTGCCAGCAGCCCAGAACCTGACATCCCGACTTCGTTCCAGCTGGTACCGCAGCTATGTGGAAAAACTGACACGCGTGGACGCCCTGGATGGCGGTGAGAAACTCAGTCCGGAACGCCTGCTCACCTTGCTGCGGCTAATAGCGGCCAACCAGTCTGGTGAAATAGTCAAGGCACGGTTTGGACAGGAGGCAGCCATCCCGGCTCCGAGCATCACCAACTATCTCGACGCCTTGACGCGCTTTGTACCTTGTCCAAGAACTCCGTCCCTGGACACCAAACCCTGACCAGCCGGGAAACCGGCCGCCGCAAAGCCTCAGTGGTTGACCCAGGGTTGGCGGCCTGGCTTTGCGGAGCCACCAAGGAATCATTGTCATCCCTGCCCCACGGTCTCCAGCTACTAGGACAGTTAACCGAGGGCCTGGTGACCACGGAACTTCACGCCCAAGTCGAATGGGGCGAGAACCATTACCGCCTTTATCATTACCGGGACCGGAATGGCAGGGAGATCGACTTCATCCTTGAGCTCGACGACGGCCGCATCATGGGCATTGAGGTCAAGGCCAGCAGGACACTCAAAGGGTCTCACTTCAATAGCTTGCGCTTCCTCAGAGACAGATTGAAGGATCGCATGATCAAAGCCGTCGTCCCTAGCGCCCATAGACATGCCTGTGAGTTTTTGGAGAAAGACTCTGGGGCCTGCCAATGTCGGCTTTGTGGACGTAAAGACCCCTCGACTCCATTCACATCATTTCCTGGTGACCACACGGCATTGAGCCAGGCAGGGCTGGCCACCTCGCCCTGGCCTGGTGTCCCACCCCCAGCTGTCCGCCAGATAATAAAGCCATCCGTTCAATTCACCCTCGGTAATAGACACAATCCTTCAAAAAAATCAAGTCAGATCAACGGAGGACTGGCTCGCACTATCCGAGGTGAGGGACCTGGGCTATTCTTGATGTTGAGAATTCCATTATATTGGATCTCTGGATTACCCGCTCCTCGCACAATGGAAATTTCACCCACAAAATATGCCGCCGCGGGTTCAGCCGATCCAGCTGCCTGAAAACCTCACTGCGTCATTCACAAAACTCGCAGCACTCTGCATGAATTTTTATCTATCGCCGCATGGCGCTGCGACTTACTTCATTGCCAGGAGGATTGCGATGGATGTAGACGATTTCAACGCCAAGCTGACAAAACATTTGGACAAGCAAGCGCGCAAGTGGCAGCCACAGGTTGCCGTGCGCGCACCACGCCTTGGAGTGGATTACCGCTACGGGCCGGAGGACCTACCGTTCCACTCCGCCAGCGTCGGGAAGCTGGCACCCGCAGCGATCGCCATGCAGCTGATCGAGCAGCAGGCACTGACTCTCAGCACCCGCATCTCCTCCGTGCTGAAACCAGAGGTACTGCAGGGTATTTTCATGGATGACAGGCTGAATGAGGTCACCATTGAGGCTTATTCATGGGGTGTAGGTGAATATGATTCCGAGGACGGCGTTGATGGTGGTAGTGAAGGTTGCGTAGGGGCGGCGGTAGTCGGTGTGAAGGATGCGCCAGGTTTTCAATTGCGCGATACTTCGTTCTATGAGGTAGCGGATAGTGTTGATTTTTCTTGTTGAACTCCCTTTTCACTGTCGTATAATTCATGACCGGCTGGTTTCTTGACCGGGGTAATCATCCCGGCACCGGTATAGCCTTTATCACCAATATGGATGGTCTGATTAATGCATGTCGAGGAGTCGGGAGTCTTTTAGTGCTGTGAGGTCATAGGGTGCTTGTCTGGGAAGGGGTGCGAGACCCAGGCAAGCCTTCCTGTCAGGGTGCAGGCCACCTGGATGGTGACTCCGGTGGTGTGGTGTTTACCTGAGTACAGCTCTGGATGCCGCCGCCAGGACCAGCAGGGCAGGAGAGTACCGTCAATGATCAACTGCTGGGTCGGGTAAAGGTCCTCCACGGTAGGGATCTGGGCTTGAAGATTCTCGGCGATCAGTGGGACGTAGGCGTTGATAATCCTACTGACCGTGGGTTGAGAAATCTCAAAGATCTCCGCGAGGAGTTCTTGTGTGAGGTTATGGCGCAACGCTAAAAAGTATGAGGCGGATACTGGTGAAGAGCCCGAGGGTTCGTGAGCCTGCAGTAGGTAGCTGGCCTTTGGTGTGGGTGTGATGCCTGCGCACAAGTCGAGGACTTCACTGGTGTCGAGTTTTTGTGCTAGCATTCCCTACGGACGGCTTGTTCTTGTGATGATTTGTTTTCACACCCAATTATCTCAAAAGAGCAAGCCGTCCCTTACGTCTTCTAACGCGTGTCAACAAACCCCATGAATAAGCCTCATTGAACATCTCCTGGCCCACACTTCCGGAGCGAATGACTACCCTCAATGGACGCACCAAGGGACCGACAATCGCTGAACTTGCCGTGACGGATCTTCACCGGCAATGGACTCCAAGCAGCCTGCTCGCCCACTCCCGGGAACATCAAAGGCCAGTCGGGGCTCCTGGAGAGAAATTCTTCTACAGTGACACCGGGTTCACCGTCTTGGGGCTCGTACTTGAGGCTATCACCGGCATGGACTATTCCCGTCTCGTGCATGAGCGAATCTTTGAGCCATTGGGAATGAGCCGTAGTTTCATGCCGTTGCGCACCAAACCCGCCACTGGAGAAGACAGGATTGCACCTCTATACCTGGGCAAGACCCGAGTAGACGACGTGGAGTCACTCACCCTTGACTGGGCCGGTGGCGGTCTTGCAGCCACGTTGGCTGACTACCTGACTTTCATTCACGCGCTTCACACAGGCCGCCTCATCAGTGTGGAGTCGTGGGCATGGCTGACCGTATCCCGCCACAAGTACCGCGCCGGCTTGCACTATGGGGCCGGGACCATGAATGTGAAATTCAACGAATTCGCCCCCTGGCTGCGGGACTGGCCATGCCCCTGTGGGGCATCTGGGATTGACCGCGGCACACCTGTGGCATGATCCGGCACACGACGCAGAGATCGTCATCAACTTCGGGTCCTCAAAGGCGATGCAAACCAGCTTCTACTCGCTCATTGAGCTCGTCAGACTACTGCGCCAGCTCAGCTGACTCTGGCGAAATCCGCGGAAAAGGGGTATTTATGTGGCTGCTCCCCGCTGTCCACACCGGGCCGCGAGCGCCAGCGGGTAGTCCTTGAAGCCCCGGTGACGGTCCCAGCAAACAGCGGCCTCCAACACGCTCGCCTCGTGACTCGGCCAATCGGAGAGGCAGCCCAGGGATAGGCCGTCGCGACCCTCCATGGGAAGAGATACAGCAGAGCCACGGAAAGTCTCAGCAAATCCGCAAATGCCGGGCACCCCGCCTGGGTCAGGTCGGGTTATAGTTCGTCACGACATCATCCTTTGCAGGGGGAACTCGCTGATCATCACCGGGCTGGCACTAGCGGGTATCGCCGCGCTCGTGCACGTTTTTCATCTTCTACCTGGAGTCGATCGCCTGGACGGGGGAACGCGCACGGGCCGTCTTCGGCACCGGAACCGCCGAGCAAGCAGCAGCGACGAGGGAAATCGCCTTCAACCAGGGGTTCTACAACCTCTTCCTGGCCGTGGCTGTCTTTCTCGGGATCGTGCTCCACATCGCTGGGCAGCCAGTGGTGGGCTCGACGCTGGTGTTCACCGGGGCCGGGTCGATGGTCGCGGCCAGTCTCGTCCTGCTCTTGAGCAGCCCCTGACAAGGCATCCGCGGCGCTCAAACAGGGGTGATCCCCGCCCTCGGCGTGATCGCCCTGGCCATCGGCCTGATCACCGGTTGAGGAACCGGCACACGCTGGCCGAAAGCAGCCATAAGCGGCCCCATCCGATAGGGATCTCTAGGCTCACCGCCGGTTCGCAGCGGCTCTGAGCCGCCTCAGATAGATGAACAGCACGATCAGGGACTCTGCGATCGGCAGCAGGCCGTAGTGACCTCCATTCAGGGTGATGCCGACGCCAGAGAACAGTTGGGAAGACGCACCGAAGGCATACCAGGGCAGCTGCGTCAGCCAATTGAGGCCAGGAACCCTATCTAGCAGCAGGGGAGCGACGACGTGCGCCACGGCGAGGACCGGGACCAGGCAGTTGATCAGCACCAGCAAGTCGGTTCTCAGACCGGGCAGGCTGCGGACCGCGTGCAGCAGGAACCACATGCCCACGCAGTACAGCGCAAGCATCGGAACCACCGGCACCAGCATCACCCCGCTCAGGAACGGCACAGCACAGACCACCACGCCGGCCACCAGGGCTGCGGGAACCAGCACCGCCAGCCAGATCTGCCGGTCCGTCAGCCCAGCCCGCGACCGTCGTCGTGAGGTGCCCAGGCGCCTGCCGTATCCCCCAGTCAGCAGGCAGCTCGACAACGGTGCCGCAAGCCATTCCAGGCCGACATCGCGCGGGTTGGCGAACCAGTGGTCGAGCCCCTGAACGTTTTCAAGCCCCAGGACCTGCTGCCAGCCACTGACTGCGAACCCGATCAGCAGCGACAGCACCTGCAGCGACCCAACGGTCGTCCACCGGAAACCCGGCCGGTGCCGGATCTTACTCACCAGCAGTAGGACGACCACCGCCCCGGCCACGTAGAGCACCAACGGCAGCAGCGTCTGCGGGGTGAAGGCCGCCCAAGGATCCGCCGCGGCTCCGGAGGACTTGCCCGGCGGTGGCTCTTCACCTTCGGTTAACCAGGTCGTGACCCATGGACGCAGCATCGGCGTCCATCGCCACAACTGCCACGCCACAGCGCAGCCCACCAAGATACAGGCCAGCCTGCGAACGTCACGATCCCGGAGCAGCCGATTCATTTTTGCCTACCATCCATTCCAAAGCCAGCCGTAGTCTCGCAGACGCCACCGACAAAACATCGGCGGGGGCGGCAGGGCCCCTCGCCCGGGGGTTCGTGCACCCCATGCGAAGTGCCCAGCCAGGGATCACTCCCCGGCTGGGCACCTCTTCAGTCCGGCCACGTGGTCCGGTGACTCAGTCCGGTCAGCTGATGGCCCCGCCCGTCCGGGGAAGCCCCGGGCGGACTGGGTTTGCCGGCTGCGGGGCCGTAGCGCCCGGAGTCACAACCGTCGAGGCTGAGGCCGCCGGGTCAGGAGCCGGGGCGGTGGAGGTGGCTGGGGCTGTAGCGGAGGGAGCGGGCGTTGGGTTATCAGCTGGACCCGGAGCAGCCGTCGGAGTGGCAGTCGGGACCGGAGCAGGCGAGGGCGGGGCCGGGTGGCTGTCCGGGTCGAGCGGGTCGGTCCCGGCCTCGATCTCCTCGCCGTTGGTGAAGCCGTCGCCGTCCTCGTCGGCGGTGAGGTCGAAGGACGGCTTGGCCGGCTCCGTGAGGCTGGCGCCCTTGTCCGTAACGACCAGGCACTGATCGGCCACGGTGTAGCCGTTCCAGACGGGCTTGGCGTAGCCATCCGTCACCTGGTCAGCGCCAAAGTGGCAGTAGTAGCTGAGGGTGAGTCCCCGCGGGTCGCCAAAGGATCCGGTGTTGGGGCTCCAGCGTCCGGGCGCGTGGATGGTGGGGGCGGGACCCTCCATCGTCACCGAGGTGAGGGCATTGCTGCCGAAGGCCCGCTTCGCGATGGTGGTGACCTTGGCTGGGATGGTCAGCGAGGTGAGGTCGTTGTACTCGAAGGCGGCCTCCTGGATCTCGGTGAGGTTCTCAGGCAGCTTCACGGACGTCAGCTCATTGCTATGGAAGGCCCGCTCCGGAATGGTGGTGATGGAGCTGGGCAGGGTCAGCGAGGTGAGCTTGTTGCCCGAGAAAAACCTCAGCGCCGAGTGATGTTACCGTCTCCGGAATGGTCACCGAGGTCAGTTTGTTGTTGGAGAACAGCCCGGGGGCCAGCGACGTCAGGCTGCCCGGGATGGTCACGCTGGTCAGGGCGTTGGCCTCGAAGGCCGAGGCACCGATGGAGGTGACCGACTCGGGCAGCACCAGCGACGTCAGCCGGCACGACGCGAAGGCCGCCGGGCCGATGGTCGTCAGGCCCTCCGGAAGGTCGATCGAGGTGAAGTTGTTGTTGACGAACGTTGAGGCCTTGATCTCGGTGAGTTTCCTCGGCAAGGTAATGGTCTTCATGTGGTTGTTCATGAAAGCCTGCTCGCCGATGCTGGTGACGGAGTTCGGAATGACGATTTCACCGATGGAGTTGCCGTAGAAGGCGGCCTTTCCGATCTCCTCCAACCCATCAGGCAATACGACTGTATTCAGCCGGGCGGAGCGCAACCCTCCTCCCCAATACGTTTGACTTGATAGGGTTGTGCCCTCGTGGTCGACGGTCGTGGGGATGGTGAGGGTGCGGGCGATCTTGTTCCGGTCGAAACCGATCAGCGTCGCCCCATGTCCGGGCGCATCCGGGTCGACCCTGGTAGGTGACCGCGTCCACCACGACATCAGCGGGGGCCGCCTGGGCCGGCAGGGCCTGGAAAGTGAGTCCCAGCCCGGCCGTGAGGGCCATCACAAGCCCATGCCGGAAGAACAGACGAGACATGTGGTTTTGCCTTTCACATCCAGGAGATTCCGCCCATGGAAAACGATGTGTCCACGGAATCTCCAAGTTCGGGCACAGCATGCCATGACGGATGCTGTCCGGTCATCCCCTGAGCAATAAAGGTTATTCAGGCACCCTGACAGGTAATGAGATATTGCTCGGCCAGGGCCTGGCGGACAGCGGGGATCGCCTCCGCTGCGACCTCCTCCGCCGACCTGCCGAGCAGGTGGGCGACGGCGGAGATGGTCTGGCCGACGGTGAGGTCGCCGTCGAGGGCGCCCAGGACCGCACCCGTCACGGTTGTCAGGCGCATGCCGCGCAGCAGCCCGGTACGCTGCCGCAGCACCAGGTACTCGGGGTCCGCAGCACCGGGCTGCCCGGTGGTCTCGGCTACCACACCGGCCAGGTGAGGCGTGAGGGAGAGCAGGTCCGAGGTGGGAAGACGGGCAGCGTCAATGGCCCCGGCATGGGCGGCGAACACTGATCCCACCGGCTGGGCGACGGCATGCGGCCACGACTCGCAGCGCACCTCGGGCACCTCACGGCCTGCTCTGGTGAGCAGGATCCACCCCATGCCAACCCTCATCGACGCCCAGGCGGCTGAAGTAGTCCAGCCACCGCCGGTAGGTGGGCTCCCATTCAGGACGTCCTGACAAGCCAGCGTCGGCGAGCCACATCTCGATGTAGGCGAACCGATCGAGGCGTTCACGTTCGATGGCGAACAGGTCGCACCCCGAGCCTGCCGCCCACGAAGCGAGCCTCTCCTCCCAAGGGACGCCGGTGATGGCCCAGTTCGTCAGCAGCTGGAGGCTGCCGCCGGGGGTCAGGTGGCTGGGAGCGTCGCGGACGACCGCTTCGACGAGACCGTCCGCCGTGAATGCGGACTCGCGGTAGGTGAGACATTCCCCGCCAGGCGGGCTCATCACGTAGGGCGGGTTGGAGACGATCAGGTCGAACTGCTCACCCGCCACCGGCTCGAACAGCGACCCCTCGCGGAAGTCGATGCCCATCCCGCTCAGGGCAGCGCCGATCCTCGCGAGATGCAGGGCCCGCGGGTTGAGGTCGGTCGCCACCACCTCGTCAGCATGGCGGGACAGGTGATAGCTCTGCACCCCGCTTCCCGTGCCGAGGTCAAGGGCACGGCCGATGGGCTGTCGCATGGTGATCTCAGCCAGTGTCAGGGACGCGGGTGAAGCCCCAGCACGTAGTCCGGGCGAATCGGTTCCACCAGGCCGTCGAGTCCGGGAGTGAGGTCGCTGACCAGCCAGCCGCTGGCGCCGTCATCGGGTGACGCATAGGGGCCGCAACTCGACGACGGCCCCTGGCCGACTCGCCCGTCGAACGCGACGATTTCCTCCGCCAGCACGTCGCTGAGGCAGTCCCCGAATGCCCTGTCCGCCACCGCGGCCGGCACCTCCTGGCGGAGCAGGAACAACCGGATCAGGGTCGCGAGAGGATCATCAGCCCTAGCCAGGGCGATGTCAGCGGGCAGGGTGCAGTTCCGTTGCAGCCCAGCCTGCCCCACTTCGCCAATCCGTTCCAGCACGGCGTCAGTGGAGTAGCCGATCTCGTTCAGCCGCCCACGCAACCGGGTAATGTCCATGTGGACACCCTAGTGTCGCGTGGCGTTAGCTCGCCGGGGAGCACCGGGTGGAGTCCCGGAACACCACGTGCAGGCTGGCGGTCTCATACCGTTCCCGCCGTTGCGCTCCGCTCCACCTCGCCTGGACTGAAACCGCGTCCCTCCAGCAGCGGCAGTGCCACCGTCACCTCGACGACGAACCGGGGCCGCTCGCCCCGCACCTCGCATCCGGTCAGGCGTCCACCGTTCTCATCCGCCACCTTCTCGGCCTCCGCGCAGGCGTCACCGCCGTCAGCCTCCGCGGCGGCAGCGGCCAGGGCTGTCAGGTCGGCGCTGCTCTGGGCCTGCTCAGCCCGGGCCAGCCACCCCACGATAAGCGCCACGGTGGCGGCCACCATCACCAGCCCGAGACAGATTCCCGCCACCAGCACCGTGCCCACTCCCCTCTCATCACGACCGCCGGGAGCGCGGCGCATCTCCTTCATGGCCCAACCCCCGGCTCCCAGTGGGCCCAGGCCGTTGACTCAAGCGGCACGGCCCCAAGCTTGAGGATGGACACATCCAGGCGAGTGGTGACCCGCACCCCGGCATCCGTGCGTTCGATCTCAATACGTGCTCCAGCGGGTGCCTTCTCCCTCGTCTTCTGCGCTGTGGCGTCGTCGCCCCGGGCCAGGTGCTTGGCTAGGTCCGAGGTGACAGTCTGATTCCTGACTGGGTCACGCCCAGCAGGATGATCCCTGACCAGGACCGACAGCAGCATCACGATGGTGATGAGCCCGATGGCCAGCTCCACCGTCACCATCCCCGCTGCCCCCTGCCGGGCCCCTGCGCCGGCCAAACCAGCTGACGTGACCCGGCTTGCGCCGCCGGGGCGCCGGAGGCTGCACGACGGAGACGATAGCCGCACGCGATTCCTCGCCCCGCGCCCCCGGCACCTCCGCCCGGAGGCGTGGGGCGGTGGCTTCCGCCCCACGCATGGTGATCAGGCGTCGTGCTGGGCGGCGTTCACGAAGAGGTCGGTGACCCACTTCATGATCATGTCGAACAGCGAGTTGTCGTTGAAGACACGGAGCAGCAGCATCGCTGCGGCCGCAGCGCCGAGCAAACCAATGGCGTACTCGACAGTGGTCAGGCCCCCGCTCGGCGAAACGACGACGTGAAGGGCTCTTCTTCTCGACGCAGGCGACGGTCTTGGCGGACTCGGACATGACTTCCCCTTTCGGATGTTCCCAGATGGCCTTCCACCCGGTGACACCTTCACCATGGGCAGCGCACCCTGCAGGCTGTCCGTTTCCACATGTCTGAGGACAGGCGACAACACCTGTGCTCTGTGGTGACAACACCGCCCCGTCACGTGACAACACCTGGCCCATATGAACTGCCTCTGTGAACGCGGGGAGTCTCTATTATTAGCCGTTGAGGACACGCTCCAGCAGTTCCCTGGCCGCGGCCTTGTCCAGCACCTGGTTGGCGTTGCCGCATTTCGGCGAGACGACGCAGGCGGGGCATCCCGACTCGCAACGGCAGGTGCGCAGCCGCTCCAGCGTCGCGGCCAGCCACCGTCCGGCAACTCTCGTAGGCGCGGGCGGCGAAACCCGCTCCCCCAGCCAGGCCATCATGGACGAAGACCGTTGCCAGTCCCGTGTCGGGGTGCCGGGCCGTGGAGATGCCGCCGATGTCCCAGCGGTCGCAGGGCGCGAACGCGGGCAGCAGGGAGATGGCGGTGTGTTCGGCGGCATGCGCAGCTGCCCCCAGCTGAAGCGTCCCCCAGCCGAGTTCCCGTTCCAGGGACTCAGGGACGCTCCACCACACGGCCTGCGTGGCCAGGGTGTGCTCGGGGCAATCGAGCGGCGTCGAGTCGAGGACCTCGTGGGTGGTCTCGTCGCGTCTGAGGTATCCGGTGACCTGCCAGCTGAGCTGCACGTCGCCGAAGTGGATGCGTGTTTGTCCCAGCGGCCGCGAGCCGGTCTCCCGCAGCACCACGATGTCCTGGCTGGTCTCCGCCTGGGCTGTACCAGGAGTTGTGGACCGCCACCACCATCGCGTGGCGTTCGTCGATGTCGAGTTCCGTCACCATGAATGACTGTCCTGGTGCAGGTAGACGGCGCCCTGGTGGACGGTGCGGTCCGCGGCATCGGGGTCCACCACCCCGATCGCCTGCCCGGTGGAGCGTTCGATGATCTCGACGGGCCTGGGGGGCGGTGGAGCGCAGGTTGATGTGGTCGGCGGCCCGGTCGGGACGGGTCCAGAACCAGGTTCCACCGCGGTCACGCAGCACCTTCCCAGCAGCAAGGTGCCTGGCCAGCGGCAGCGTCATCGGACCGAACCAGCGCTCATCCGCGGGCGTGAGCGGCTGCTCCCGGGCGGCGGCGGCCAGGTGCGGTCCGAGGACGTGCGGGTTCTGCGGGTGGCAGACGGCCGCCTCGACGGGAGCGTCGAAGATCAGCTCGGGATGTTGCAGCAGGTAGGCATCGAGCGGATTCTCCCGGGCGAGCAACACCACCAGGGCCTCCCGCCCCGCGCGACCGGCCCGGCCCTGCCTGCTGCCAGAACGACGACAGCTTCCTGGAAACCCGGCCACGAGCACCGCGTCGATGCCGGAGACGTCAATGCCGAGCTCCAGCGCGTTCGTGGTGGCCAGCCCAAGGAGCTCCCCGGACTGCAGTGCCGCCTCCAGGTCGCGGCGTTCCATCGCCAGGTAGCCGCCCCGGTAGGACGCGATCCGGGCGGGATCGGCGGCGAGTTCTGCCGCGGCCAGGCTGACGAGCTCTGCACTGGCCCGGGACGCGACGAAGGCCAGCGTCTGGGTTCCATCGCCGGCCAGGCCCGCGAGTAGACGGGCTGTGTCGCGGTTGAGGTTGGTCGCCGGCTGCCACAGCACGGCAGTCCGGCGGCTGCCGGGGCGGTCGAGGACGCGACCACATCCACCTGCTCCTCACCTATCAGGGTGCCTCCGAACTCAGCGGCGTTCGGTACGGTCGCGGAGCTGAGCAGTACCGTCGGTTCAGCCCCGTAGCTGGCGGCGACCCGCCGTAGTCTCCTGAGCACCTGCGCGACATGCGCCCCGAAAACCCCCTGATACCGGTGGGCCTCATCGACGACGATGTACCGCAGCCCGCCCAGCAGCGCCGACCAGCGGCGATGGTTCGGGAGCACGGAGAAGTGCAGCATGTCCGGGTTGGTGAGCACCAGGCCGGCGTGTTCGCGCGCGAAACATCGCTCGGCGTCGTCGGAGTCGCCATCGAGAGCCCCGATCCGCACCGAGCTAGGTGCCACCTCCCGGGCAGCCCGGGCCTGGTCGTGGGCCAGTGCCTTGGTGGGAGCCAGGTAGAGGGCGGTGGGGCGGCGTAACGCGAATCCCCTCCCACGTCCCTGCCTGCCGCACTGCAGCACGGTGAACACCGGCATCAGGTAGGCCAGAGTCTTCCCGGAGCCGGTGGGGGTGCAGATGGCGGCATGACGGTCAGCATGGGCCAGTTCCGCGAACTCCACCTGGTGCTGCCATGGCCGCTCGATCCCGGCGGCACGAAACCCACCGATGAGTCCGGCATCGAGCCACCCGGGCCAGTCACCCTGCGTGCCCGAGGAGGCTGGCCGGTGGCGCACCACCAGTGCTTCCTGCGCACCGGTCACCCATTCCCAGCTCACCCGCCCAACTCTGCCACCTGCCAGATCCGGCCGCATCGCGCTGGAAGTCCATCGGCGAGCGGAGAATCCGGGACGGAGGTTTCGCCAAGGCAACCAAACGGAGCCAAGACAACCAACGAAACAGCACCTTGTCACGCGGTGACAAAGCACGCAGCTGCCGCGCGCTCCACAAGGTGGGCTAGGCGAAACGGCACCGGGTCGTGCCGTGCACAAGGCGGATCTCAGTCTAGGGGCTGACCGGGAGAAGGACACCCGGTGAAGTGACGACCCGCAGGGCCAGAGAATGGTGGTGCGCGGCAGCGCCGGCCTGGGCTCATCAGCGACCCACGAACGTTCCCAGCAGCGACGCCACCAACGGCACCACCCCGATGAGCACGAAGGCCGGCAAGAAGCACACCGCGAGCGGCTGCACCGATTTCACACCCACCGACCTGGCCCGTTTGGTCTCCTGCTCGCGACGACGGCGCCGTGCCTCGTCGGCGTGGACGCGGAGGCTTTCGACCAAGCTGGTGCCAGAGCGGGCCGAGCGGGCGGCGTCACGGGCCGGTGGCCCCCAGTCGGGATGGTCGGCGAGGCTGCCCCACGCCTCCTGTGGGTCTCTGCCAACCCGCAGCTGCGCATCGACGGCGCGCAGGATCTCGCCTGTCGCAGGAGGGCTGACGCCAGCCACCGTGGCGATGGCCTGGCTCATGGGGGGCGCCTGCCCCAGGCAGATGGCGAGCAGATCCAGGGTCTCAGGGAGTTCCCGCACGACAGCCTGGTCCACTTTCCTGCGGCCGCTGCGCTGCCGCAGCACCCACTGCCAGGCCTTCACCACCCAGCCGGGTAGCGGCGACGAGGCCGGGTCGAGACGGCTGAGGGGCGGTGGGGCCCACAGGACCAAGACAGCTGCGGCCACGAGAAAACCGATCAGCGCTGCGGTACTCATGCCCGGACCGCCAGTTTCTCAGTCCACACCACCCCGGCGGCGGCCAGGCTCACCCCGGCAAGCGCCAGCACCATTCCGAGCGGATGCTCCAGCAGGAAACCAAGAGGGTTCGCCCCGACGAAGGACCCCAGCAGCAGCGCGCCGAAGGGCAGGAACGCCATGATCCGGGCGCTGCCACGCGCCATCGCCAGCTCGGCCTCGACCACCCCGGACAGCTCCCGCTCCGAGCGCAGCCCCTCCGCGACCTGCAGCAGCACCGAGGCGATGGGGGCGCCGGTGCGTTCCGCCACCCGCCATGCCCCGGCGACCCGCGCCAGGCCCTCCCGGCCGGGCGTCCTGGCGGCCTCGCGCAGTGCCCTGGGCACGTCGCCTCCCAGCCGAGCCACGGCTGCGACGGGAGCCAGCGCCGGACAGTCGGAGGCGGCCTCACTCAGTGCTGTCGTCGGGATCCCGCCCGGCGCGCAACAGCATGGCAAGCCCCACCGTCACCCGGGTGGTCTCATCGGCACAGGAGCGCCGGGAGCGTTCCCACCGCGCCACGCCGCAGCACTCACACAGCGGTGCCCACCGCGATGGCCAGCACAAGACCCCAGCCCGCCACCTTCACGCCGAGCACCACGGCCACGATCACCAGGCCACACCCTCCAGCCAGCAGGAGGCTGCGACGCCGCACCTGGGTCTTGTGGTGTGAGACCGGACCCTAAAAAGGTCCCTTGCAGGATTCCTCACCGTGCAGCTCCTCCCTGCTCTGAGAGGTCTCCGTCACGATCCCGCCAGCCTGGGATGAATCCGTTTCCAGGCCGTCGGCCCCAGGACTACGCCACGGCACCGGGCTGTCGGCGGCCCCAGCCCCCACATCCCGTTTCCTGGATCCAGCGCCCACGTTTGCGCGGTGGGACGCCGCACTGAGCGCAGCTGCCTTGCCGCGTGCTGGTGTACGACGGGCCGGGAACCCCAGCCGTTCCAGGGTCTGTTCCTCGCCGACGAGCAGCACAGCTGCCAACGCCAGGAGCAGCACGCTCATCATCTGAACCACCCCAGCCAGTCACGTACCAGCTCCGCACCCGACCCCCAGGTGGTCTCGCCCTCGCTGAACCCCAAAGCAGGCACTATCCCGACCATCCCGTCTGCGCCCCGCTGAAAAGCCCCCCACCTCCGCCAGCCAGCGTTTCCCATCGGAGCCGCGGCGCAGATGCAGCACCAGCCGCAGAGCTGCCGCGAGCTGCGCATGGCAGGCTTCGCGGCCCAGGCCTCCGAGCGCGGCCAGGGCCTCCAGGCGAGCCGGCACATCGGTGATGGAATTGGCGTGGACGGTGCCGCAGCCACCCTCGTGCCCGGTGTTGAGGGCTGAGAGCAGGTCGGTAAGTTCCGCACCGCGCACTCGCCTCAGCACCACCCGGTCCGGCCGCATCCTAAGAGCCTGCCGCACCAGGGTGGTGAGTGTGATGGCGCCTTTGCCCTCATTGTTGGGCGGCCGGCCCTCCATACGAACGCAGTGCGGATGCCGGGGTGTCAGTTCCCGGGCGTCCTCCACCACGACGATGCGTTCTGCGGCGGGCACCTCTGCCAGCAGCGCCGCCAGCAGGGTGGTCTTGCCGGTGCCGGTGCCACCGGAGATCAGGAACGGCACCTTGCGGGCAATCACGAGGCGGCACAACTCAAGGGCCTCCGCGGTGAGCGACCCGGCCGTGTGCAGCTCCTCCAGAGTCAAGGTGCGTGAGGCCGGGACCCGCAGCGAGATGCACGTTCCCGGACTAGCCAGCGGCGCCAGCACCGCATGCAGCCGCACCCCGCCCGGCAGCCGCCCGTCGACAAAGGGTTGGGCGTCGTCCAGGCGGCGGCCCGCAGTGGCCGCCAGCCGGATGGCGAGTCTGCGGACCGCCTCATCATGGACGAACCGCACATCCGCGGGCTCTAGCCCGGAGCCCCGGTCGACGAACACCGCATCCGGGCCGTTGACCAGCACATCGGACACCCCCGGCTCCCGCAGCAGCTCCTCCAGCGGCCCGGCCCCGACGGAGTTGCGGCGCAGCTGGTCCATCGCCTCTCTGAGCGCGGTGTCGGAGACCACCAGCCCCATCCCCCGCATCGCGGTCGCGACATCTGCCGCGGTATGGGGGGCGGCCGAGCCTGCCCAGCCTGGCCTGCAGTTCCTCAAGCATCAGCGCCTCACCTCCTCGAACAGCCGCATCGCGTCCCGGCGCAGCCGCGCTGCCGGCCGCGATCCGACGCTGGCCCCCTGGGCAGCGAGCTGCGGGACCCGCGGGTCGTCGCGTATCACCCCGGCCAGCGGCAGCCCCAGCGCGTCAGCAACCGCCTCGGGAGGCAGCCCGCGACCCCTCCCAGCCCGCACCACCAGCAAGGCCCCAGCCAGGTCCAGCCGCCGGGCCTGCATCCTCGCAGCAGCCACCGAACGCACATCCGCCCCAACCACCAGCAACGAGACCACGCGACGCCCCAGCTCCGCCAGTCGGGTGCCGTCTCCCATGTCCACGACCACGATGTCGTGGCTGCGCTCCAGCGACCTCAGCACCGCCGACAGCGCAGCCTCGTCCGGCGGATACCCATGAGGCCTGCCCAGCGCCAGCACGGAAACCCGTTCCGCTAAGACCAGGTGCGGGGTCAGGTCACCGACCTCCCCTGACGGCGTGACGCAGCTCCTCCCACGTCATGCCGGGCTGGGTTTCCGCTCCGAACAGCAGGTCCAGCCCTCCGCCGCAGCGCGCCAGTTCCACCACAGCCGGGCGCAAGCCCGATTCGGCGGCCCGCATGGCGAGCGCCACCACGAGTGAGCTGACGCCCAGCCCCCTGAGACCCCGGAGACCGCCAGCAGCTGTGCTGCCTCCTGCCCCGGCAAGTCACTGGCGAGCACCTCCGCCAGCCGCTGCGACTCGCCGGGTAGCCGCAGTGCGGGCGCCCCGAGACTCGGCGGAGGCCTGCAGCAAGTCATCGGACTCGAAGCCGACCACCCAGACCCCGGCACCGCCCCGAGCGTCGCGGCGCGCGACGCCATGTCCGTTCCGACCAGCCGGAGCGAGGCGGTGCGCCACCTGTGCCTGAGGTCCTCCCGGTCCGGGATCACCTCAAGATCGATCCCGAGCGCCAATGCGGTGGCGAGCACGGAATCTGCGAGCGCGGCTTCCCGCGTTGCGAGCAATGGACCGGTACTCTCCGAAGTATTCACATTCTCACTTTGAGAAACCTCCGAGACGAATCGCCATTCTTGTCAGAAGGTGTGGATAACCTGTTTTCAACAGCACCGCGACACCCCAGGAAGAGATGACCAAGACCAATCCCCTGCCGCCCGAAGCACTGACCTGGCTTGCTGTCTGGCCAGGGGTGCGGGATTGACCTTCGGGGGCAGCCTGCTGCCCCAGCGCCTGGAGGAGGCGGGACACACTGTCTTCGCGATGGCCGACACCGACCGTGACATGCGCCGTCTGCTCGCCGTGCCCGAGATCAGCTCCTTCTGGGCGCGCCCCGAGGCCATCCCGATCGATCCCTGCCAGTTCGACGTGGTTTTCTCCCACCAGTCCTTCCACCTTTTCGACCCCGGCCAGACCTTGTCCGAGATCGCGCGGGTGCTGCGTCCCGGCGGCTGCTTCTCCGCCTCCCTACATCATCCGCGACGACTCGGTGCCGTGGGTGCGCCGCCTGACCGCACTGCTTCGCCACTACGACCCGATGGCGATGCGCGGCGACTACGGCCACAAGTCCCCTGGCCGCCGTCGACGACTCCAAATATTTCCCCGAGGTGGAGCACCGGGCGTTCCGGATCTGGCAGACCGTGAGCCTCGATGACCTGCAGCAGCTCGTGGCCAACCAGCCGTTGTCGCGCAAACCTCAGAGCACCAGCGCAAACGCCTGGCCGACGAGATAAGGGACCTATTCGAGCACGCCGTCAGGCCCGGCGAGAACCTCCGGCTGCCATTCCAGTTGCTGGCCTGGCGGGCGTGGGTGAACCATGACGAGCTGACGGAACCAGTCTCGATGCCCGAAAGCGGGATCCAGATCGACATGCAGGTCGCCACGCCTCCGCGGTAGCCGTAGGGTTAGATGCACCGGTTGCCACCGCAGCCGGCTGGATGCGAAAGGAACACGATGGCCCGTCCCACTCCATTCCAGTTACCCGCGACGGCCTGATGGACTTCGTCGCCCGCGAGTCGGAGCTGGCCAAAGCTGAGCTCGTACCAGCCGCGAAGCACGCCGGCATCGGCTCGGGGCTAGTCGCGGCCGCAGCGGCATTCCTGCTGCACTCGATCTGGATGCTGGTGATCGTGCTGGCGCTCGTCATCAGCTGGCTGCTGTTGCTGACAGGCATCGGCACCATCGGCGCCCTGACGCTGGGGTTCCCGCTGGCGGCGCTGCTGTCGATCGGGATCGCCGCCCCTGCTGATCCTCATAGCGCGCCGGCATTTCAAGCAGGTCAGGAAACCGGTGGCCACGATCGAGGAGGCCAGGGCCACGTTCATCGCGCTCACCGACGCCGCCACCGGCCAGTCGGCGGAGGTCGTGGTCCGGGAGGAACCCGCAGGGCCTTCGCCACTAAACAGCTGACCGGAACATGCGAGAGACCACGAGCGACATCGCCGGTCCTCAGTCCCGTAGGAACCTGCCGGGCACCGGCATCTGCCGGTCCTGGTCCCAGGACTGCTCCCAGCCCGCCACCCGCAGGGTGACGTCGAGAAGGTGGGCGGTCACGCCCCAGATGAACCAGTCCGCGACCTGGAAGCCCGGACCGCTGTAGCCGCTGGGCAGGACGGCCGTGACCCGGCTCTCCGGGGCGCTGAGCTGGGAGACCCTCAGCTGGAGCACATCCGCGACCTCCCGGCGGTCCACCGGGGCAGGGGTAGCGCTCGGGCCACGCCGCGACGACGGGAGTGACCTCGTAGCCGCTGACCGGTACCCACGCTGCTGGGAGCTGCCCTGAGGACGGTGACGAGCCCAGCCTCCAGACCGACCTCCTCCTGCGCCTCGCGCAGCGCAGTCCCGGCGGGGGTCTCACCGGGTTCGGCACCACCGCCGGGGAAGGAGATCTGCCCAGCGTGCGACCGTAGCCCCTCGGCCCGTTCGGTGAACAGGACCGCAGGGTCGGTCTCGTCGGTGAGCAGAATCAGCACGGCAGCCTGGCGGGCATCGGCGGGTGCCCGGCCGAACTGGCCGAGCGGCCCGGCCGTCCCGTCACGCAGAGCCGCACTCAGGCCTGCCAGGCGGTCCCCTGGCCGGCCGCTGTCACCTGGCGACGAGCTCCGCCACCAGTTCCACCTCGACAGGGGCGTCGATGGGCAGGACGGCCACGCCGACGGCACTGCGCACATGCGGGTGCCGAAGATCGCGCCGAGCAACTCGGAGGCGCCATTTGCGACCTGCGGCTGGGCGGTGAAGCCGGTGGTGGAGGCGACGAACACCACGGCCTTGAGGACACGGGCCACGTTGTCGAGGCCGCCGGCCTGGTCGGCGACAGCGGCCAGCGCGTTCAGGGCCGCGACCTTGGCGGCCCCGGCACCCTCGGCGAGTTCGACGGCGTCGCCGAGACGGCCCGTGGCGACGAGCTCCCCGTCGCGTAGCGGCAGCTGCCCGGAGACCCACACCCTGGTCCCCGACCTTCAGGGCGGGAGTGTAGGCCGCTAGGGGCTTGGCGACGGGGGGCAGGGACAGTCCGAGGTCAGCGAGGCGCTGCGTGGGCGTGCTCATCAGCCGGCCACCGGACGCTTGAAGTACCCGACCATCGTCTCAGGGGTCGGCCCGGGGGCGACGGTGACGAGTTCCCAGCCCTCTGATCCGAAGTTGTTCAGGATCTGTTGCGATACGTGGCTGAGGATAGGTGCGGTCAGATACTCCCATTTGGTCATGACCCAAGCTCTGCCATCAACTGCGCTGACCATGCCAGGCCAACTTCCAGCCAGGACATCGCAGGCAGCGTGGCGCGAACGGTACGGCCCCACGGCCAGGACCTCCCTAGCTCGCCTCCTTCATGCGGCCGTAGGTCAGCAGCACTTCCCGCCACGAGGTGATGTCAGGGCGGGAGCGGAGCAGCTGCCTGCGCTCCCGCTCGGTCATTCCCCCAGATTCCCCCATTCGACGCGATTGTCGAGCGCTTCGGCAAGGCATTCCAGCCGCACTGGGCAACTCATGCAGATACCACGAACCTTCTTCTGGTCTTTCCCCTCGGGGAAGAGAGCGTCCGCCATATTCCGGCACTTGGCGTGCAGTGTCCATTCGCTTGCTTCGCCCAGCGACATCCATGCCCTCCCTCGCGCACCGATTCCTAAAAATGCAGATATGACGCTAGCGCATCCCTTCAGAAAGCAAAAACGCTAGAAAGCACGCAATTGCCCCTGTCTGAGAGTCGCCAGGGACCCGACGACCGGCCAGAAACCACGATTTTTCCGTGCTCCCAGCCCCGGAAACCGGCGTCTTCCCGCACGTGGAGGCCCACAGAGGCCAGCCAATCGGATGACAAAAAAATTTTTGATGTTCACCCTGACAAGGAGGGATAAAAACAGACCACGAGATACCCGATACCTCATGATGATTGCTTTCGTTAATATGCTTTTGGAATAGGAACGGCTTCTGCAATTCGTAATTACAAATTCAATGGGAGAGCCCTGCAAATCACGAGCCGACCAGATGTCACCACAGCGCAGCCACCTCACAGGACGACGCGTCTGGGCCACGCCAAGGCGCCGCCCGAGGTCGTGACGCACAACCCACCGCTCGGGGATGACTCCCGGGAGGATCCACCCTCCAGGAACACTCCCCCTAGGGGCATTCCTCGACGAGCGACGGCGCACCGCCCAGCGCGGACTGAGTACCCATACACCCCCACCACACGCGCAGTGAGCCCCACGAGAGACCGAGCCCACGGCTCTGACTAGGTATTTCACCCGAAGGGCTGACAAGAATCCTCTATTAGCGCCCTAGCCAGAACGAATCCGACAGCGCCAGTTTCCTAAGTATCCATACTCAGATGAGGGCAAGCCGGATACCCAGAGAAGTCGGGTAGTTCCCCCTACCGAAATCCCTTTATTCCCTCCCCGCGATCCGTCACCCTGGTGTAGCAGGAATTGAACAGCCCCTGACCCCCAGGGGCAAGGAGGATCAACTGTGACCATCGCGCTCGACGACGCCACCCCATGCGTAAAGTTCGCCTCGCTGTTCCAGGACCCGCTGCTGGAAGACGAAGCAGCCAGCGTCGGGACCGCTGCCGATCTCCGCGCGCAGGCAGCGCTCATGGCTCGTGCCGCAAGCCTCTGCGGTGAGTGCCCGCTACGCGCCGAATGCCTCGTCGAGGCCGTCGTCTCGCACGACGTCGCCGGTTTCGTGGCAGGTACCACGGAGTCCCAGCGGCGAGAGATCCGCAGCCGCCTTGACGTCACCGTCACCCCTGAGGACCTGGACATCTTCGCCGGGGTCTCCTCAGGCCGCAACTTCGACCACGCCGAGATCCACAGGCTACGCCAGGCCAATCCGAACCAGTCGTTATCCACCATCGCGGCCCGCGTAGGCTGCTCTGTCTCCACTGTGAAACGCCACCTCAGGCGCGCCGACGCCTCAGGACAGGACACAGTGAAGCCCATCAAGAAGAGGAAGCCCAGCAGGAAAGAGGTCATGGAGGCCGCAGCCGAGGTCCTGCAGCCCGAGGCCTCCGTCGCCTGACTCCAGGCCAGCCCTCGGCCGGCAGAGGCCCCAGCGGGACTGCCGGGCCGAGGGCCTCCCAGGCCGGGGACGTGGAGCGCCAGGCCCCGCCAGCGGGGACTACCAGGTTCTGGCGGCTACTGGAACCAGCGGCTCAGCTCCTGGATGGCACCGCCGGAGCGGAAGTCGCCCGTCACGTGATCGGCGGCTGCCCGCACCGGTTCCGGGGAGTCACCCAACGCGACGCCACGCCCGGCCCAGCGGATCATCTCCATATCGTTGTACCTGTCGCCCATGGCGAGCACATCGGCTGCCCGCACTCCGAGCTCCCGGCACACGCTCCAGGCCCTGCGCCTTGTCGACACCCTCGGGGACGATGTCGACCCACGCCGACCAGCCGATGTAGTAGGAGACTCCCCGCAGCCCCAGCGCCTCAACCATCTCGTTGAAGACATCGTCGTCAGACTCCGGGTCCCGCACCACGATCCGGGAGACCGGCCGCGAGGCCAGTTCCTCCAGGGACTCGACGACGATGTCCCCCGCCAGCTCACCGTCCGGGAACGGCTTCGAGATGCGCCACCGCATGCCGTCGGTGACGGCGACCGCGGCATTCGGGGCGAGACGGGCCACCCTGGCGATCGAGTCGGCCGGGTCGAAGCGGCTCTCATGCACCACCTCGACGGGCGGGTAGTTCACGATCATCGCACCGTTCGCACACACCGACGGCCCGGGAGGCAGGCCAAGTTCGTCGAAGATCACCTGCGCGCCTGCCCAGGACCGGCCCGTCGACAGCACCACGGGGACCCTCGCCGCGACGACACGCCTGACCGCATCACGCACATCGCCGGGAAGCACGCCGTTGCCGTCAACGATGGTGCCGTCGATGTCGAGGGCGACCAGCTTGGGGGTGAAGGTCATCCGAGGCGCTCCAGGCCGCCGAGGTACGGGCGCAGCGCCTCGGGCACGCGCACCGTCCCATCGGCGAGCTGGTGATTCTCCAGCAGCATGATGATGATGCGGGTCATGGCGCACAGCGTGCCGTTGAGGGTGGCGACGTGCTCGGTGCCGCCGCCCTCCACCCGGTACCGGATGCCCAGGCGGCGGGCCTGGAACTGGGTGCAGTTCGACGTGGAGGTCACCTCGCGGTAGCGCTGCTGGGTCGGCAGCCAGGCGTAGCAGTCGTACTTGCGGGCGGCGCTGAGCCCCAGGTCCCCGGACGCGACGTCCAGCACCTGGAACGGGATCTCCAGCGCGTTCAGGAACTCCTTCTCGAAGCCCAGCAGCCTCTGGTGCCATTGTTCGGCGTCCCCGGGCAGGCAGTGAACGAACATCTCCACCTTGTCGAACCAGTGGACGCGGAAGATGCCGCGGGTGTCCTTGCCGTAGGACCCGGCCTCGCGGCGGAAGCATGGGCTGAACGCCGCGTACTGGCGCGGCAGCGAGGCGGCGTCGAGGATCTCATCGCTGTGGAAGGCGGCCAGCGCGACCTCAGAAGTGCCGACCAGGTAGAGGTCGTCGGCGGGCAGGTGATAGACGTCCTTCGCAGCCTGACCGAGGAAGCCGGTGCCCGCCATCGCCTCGGGTTTGACGAGCGCGGGCGGGATCACCGGGGTGAAGCCCCACTGCGCGGCCTTGGTCATGGCCAGGTTCAGCAGTGCCAGCTCCAGCTGCGCGCCGATCCCGGTCAGCACGTAGAACCGGGACCCGGAGATCTTCGTGCCGCGTTCCATGTCGATGGCACCCAGGGCCTCTCCCAGCTCCAGGTGATCCCTCGGTGCGAAGCCCTCGGCGGCGAAGTCGCGGGGCGTCCCGACGGTCTCGATGACGATTCCTTCGTCCTCACCGCCGCGCGGCACACCGTCGATGACGATGTTGCCCAGCTGCATCACCAGCTCGTTGAAACGCTCCCCAGCGGCCTCCGACGCCTCCCTGTGCGGCCTTCACCTCCGCCGCCAGCTGCTTGGTGCGGGCCAGCAGCCCAGCCTTCTCATCGCCCCTGCGCCCGCGGGATCAGCCTGCCGAGATCCTTCTGCTCGGCCCGGAGCCTCTCGAAGGTGGCGATCCCGGAGCGACGCGCCTCGTCGGCCGCCACCAGCTCGTCGACGAGTCCGACGGAGTCTCCGCGGGCCTCCTGCGAACGCCGTACGAGGTCAGGGTCGGTGCGAAGTAGCTTGGGATCGATCATGGGGTGAACTCTACGCGAGTCGCTCCAGCCAGGCCTGGGCCTCCTCGAAGGACTCGTCGTCGAAACCGCGCCGCACGTCAGGGGGCTGGGCGTCGGCGCGCGGATAGGAGCCGAGGAAGATCACGTCACGGCAGATGCGGTGCAGGCCGAGGAGGGTCTCGGCCAGCCGCCGGTCGGTCAGATGCCCCTCCGCGTCGATGGCGAAGCAGTAGCTGCCGAGGAGGGTCTTCGTGGACGCGACTCGATCCGGCACAGGTTCACGCTGCGCACCGCGAACTGCTGGAGGATCTCCAGCAGCGCCCCCGGGATGGTCTTGGTGCAGGTAGGCCACCAGGGTGGTCTTGTCGGCTCCGGTGCGTTCCCTGGCAGCCGCCCTGGCCGCGAGGCCACGACGAACCGGGTCACCGCCCCAGGATTGTCCTCAATGGAGTAGGCCAGCTCCTCCAGCTCGTAGAGCTGGCCTGCGACGCGCGCGCAGATGGCGGCGTCGTAGCGGGACGCGGGATCCGAGACCTCCTTCGCCGCCCCTGCCGTCGACCCTGCCTCGGTCACCTGGGCGCTGGGGATCATGGTGGCCAGCCAGTCGCGGCACTGGGCCGCGGCATGGCCGTGGGTGAGAACTGACGCGACGTCGCCGAGACTGGTGCCGGGCCGCACGTACAACCCGAACTCGACGGGGATGACCACCTCGCCGGTGATTATCAGCGGGTCGCCGTCGACGAGTTTGTCGAGGGTGGCGGATACCCCTCCCTCCACGGAGTTCTCGATGGGCACCACAGCCCCCGTCACCTGGCCCTGCCGCACCGCGTCGAGGGCCTCACCTACACTGGAGAAGGCGACGCCATCGGCGTCTGTGATGCTGAGCATAGCCTGGTGTGTGAACGTCCCCGCGGGTCCGAAATATCCGAGCACCGTCACAGGTTAGCGTCGCCACGCGACTTGCCGGGGGTGCGATCTCCCCGGTCATGACCCCTTGCGGGCATAAAGTCGTTTTGAAAGCACCCGACGGAAGAGGCTGTCATGGCTCGCGAGCACGTGGAAAACCCCGTGGTGGCGGGAAGCCGCTGCCCAAATCGAGGTCAAGCACCAGCAGATCCACGACCTCCAAGCCCGGCTGCAGAAGCAGCTCCCAGCGCTGGCAGCCCGCTGGAACATGCACGAGTTCACTGCCTTCCAGCGCGACTACAGCCACTTCGACTCCGAGTTCGAGCGGGTTAAGCAGGGTCTCGACATGATCCACGCCAGCCTGACCGGGCAGGTCGAGGTGCCGGCCTCTGCCGGCCGGATCCGCCAGGTGGAGCCGCGGGCCCGCAGGGCAAAACCCGAGCCACCACCGCTTGACAGCACAGCCGCCCCTGCCCGAGGGCCTCGCACGGCTGGCCGAGGCCAACGCCGAGTTGAACACCCTCCTGGCGGCGCTGTGCGACGAGGTCGCGGGATCGATCGCGGAGTGGAGCGACGCTTCCCGGCGCGCCTGGGACGCGGCACAGAGCTCTTGGGACGAGGCGAACCGCCGCCAGCAGGAGATCATGGACAACCTGCCACAGGCCATGAGAAAGTCCCGCTCGGCGCAGCTGTGGCTTCCCACCGCGCCGGCCGCCAGCTGAAGGCGTCCACGGCTCCGCTGACAGCGTGAGGGAGCAATCCGGATAACTAACCCCGGCTGCCGCATGTTCACAGTTCCGCCGACACGTAACCACGAGTGGGAATTGCGAGGCTAGGAGTGCTGCTGGGAGGCCAGGAGCCGCTGAGAGTCCCAGCGCTCAGCGCTCGGCCAGGTGTTGCGGTGTTCCGCATCCAGCGCGAGGTCCAGCTGCGCCAGGTAGTCGCGGCGGGGTAACTCGACCACCCCCAGGCTCGCCAGGTGCGGGGTCAGCCATTGCACGTCCAGCAGGCCGACCCGGGCGCGGGCCAGCTCCGCGACGAGCCGCAGCAGCGCCACCTTGGATGCGTCACGGCCGAGCTCGGGGTGGTGAAACATCGACTCCCCGCGAACATCCCGGCCTGGTGCACCCCGTAGAGCCCCCGACGAGCCTGCCCTGCGCATCCCAGGTCTCGACGCTGTGCACATAGCCGGCCTGATGCAGAGCGGTGTACGCAAAGGCGATGCGGTCATCGATCCACCCGTCGGGGCGTCCCGGGTCCGCGCAGGCGGCGAGCACGTCAGGGAAGGCACGATCAACGGTGGTCGTGTAGCGGGCCGCCATCTTGCGCAGCGACCGCGTGACCCGCAGCCCGCCGGATGGCAGCACGGCGAGCCGCAGCGGCGACCACCAGCCCATCCACTGCTCCACCGGCATGGGGAACACCCCGCACCGGTAGGCGACCAGCGCCAGCGCCGGGTCGAACTCCTCGCTGTAACCGATCAGGTCGGAGTCCGGCCAGGCGTCAGGCGATCCGAAGACGTTGTCGAGCACGGGCCCAGTCTTGCAGGATCCCGGCTCGCCTTGTCGTCTCAAAACCGTTGAGGTTTTTCCTTGGCATCCGGGACGGAGGCTTTCACAATTGACATAATGCGTTCCGGTGCGGAAGGACGGTGGCAGCATGAGCGAGGACAACAACCCCGGTGGCAACAAGGTGATCGCCACGGCCGAAGGCATGACCTCGGACGCCTTCCACCGGTTACTGGACCTGGCCATCGAGGGACGTGGAAACTCACCGGCGCCCGCGCTGCGGCCAGCGGCCTGCTGCGCCAGCGCCGCGACCCCGAGGAGGCCATCCGCTGGCTGGCGAACCAGCACATCGCCATGGCCAGCGGGCAAGGCTTCGCGACGAACTGGGGAGGTTTCCTCGTCTCACTGGTCACGATCCCCGCGAACATGGCGGGCCGCGGCCTTCGTCCAGGCGCGCGCCGTCGCCGCGATCGCGCACCTGCGCGGCTACGAGCTGAACGATCCCCGGGTCCGCACCGCCATCCTGATGGTGATGCTCGGCCCGCGCGGGTCGGCGGCGCTGATCGCGTCAGGCGACCTGCCCAGCTCGGCGGGCCGCGGTCGCCACTGCCCCGGCCTTCGACCCGCGGCTTGACGCACGGGTCTCCCGGGCTCTGTTCGAGCATTCCATGAACCACGTCAGCGGCAAACGCCTGGGGGTGTTCCTGGCCAAGCGGATACCACTGGTCGGCGGCGGGGTTGGCGCCGTGGTAGACGGCTGGTCGACGCACTCGATCATCCAGCACGCCCAGGAGCAGTTCATCTCCCGGCGCCCCCGTGCGACGGCGTATGTGGTCGTGGTGGAGGAGTCCTGACCCGCCTGCCGCAGATCACGCGTAGATGCGCGGCACCCTGGCGGTGATCAGGCACATCAGCTCGTAGGTGATGGTGCCCATCAGCCCGGCGAGCTCCTCGACGGTGATCTGCTCGCCACCCTGCCGTCCGAGCAGCACTACCTCGTCGCCGACAGCGACCTTAGGGTCCCCGGGGCCGAGGTCGATCATCGTCTGGTCCATGCACACCCGGCCCGCTATCGGGCAGGAGCGGCCGCCGGCCAGCATCCGGCCGCGGTTGCTAAACAGCCGGGAGTAGCCGTCGCCGTAGCCGACGGGCACGGTCGCGATCCAGGTGTCGCGGGGAGCGGTCCAGGTGCGGCCGTAGCCGACGGTCTCGCCTGCCGGGACACGTTTGAGGAACGAGATCCGCGACGTCCACCTCGCGACTGGCGTCAGGCCCTCCCAGGGTGTGACGGCGTCGGCGCGGCAGCCGTAGGAGATGATCCCGGGACGGATCAGGTTGGTGCCGGCCAGGTCGTGGCCGAGCACCGCCCCCGGAGTTGCCGGCGTGCACGAGGGGAATCTCCCCGACGGCGTCGCGGATCGCATCCACTGTGGCCAGGAAGCGGGCGAGCTGGTCCCTGGTGTAGTCGTTGCCCTCGGGGGTGTCGCTGATCGGCAGGTGGGTGAAGACGCCCTGGAGGATCAGGCTGGGACTGTCTGCGATCTGCCGGGCCAGGGCCACTGCGCCGGCTGGTTCAGCCCCGACGCGCCGCATGCCGGTGTCGACCTTCAGGTGCACGGGATGCCTTGTGCCGGCGCGTTCAGCGGCCTCCTGGGCGGCGGTGATCCCGGCGCTGTCGCCGACGCAGAGGGTCAGCCGGGCGGCGATGGCCCGGTCCAGCTCGTCCGGGAAGCAGGGCGAGAATTTCAGGACCGGCAGTCCAACTCCCCGGCGCGGAGCTGCTCTGCCTCAGAGACTTCGGCGACGCCGAGCCACTGGGCTGAGCCCACGGCCTCGACGTGCCGGGCGACGGGGACGATCCCGTGCCCGTAGGCGTCTGCCTTGACGGGCAGCAGGACAGCACGTCCGGGGTTGAATTTGCCAGCTAGGGCGAGATTCGCATCGATAGCGGCCAGGTCTACGTTGAGCTGGGAAGGACACATGAGGCCATTCTGGCGCACTTGGCGGGACCGCGGGGTGGCGATGTCAGGTTCGAGTGGCAGAATGGCGTTCATGTCGAACAACCAGTGGACCGGCGCCCAGGATTGGAACGCCCAGCCCCAGCAGTCAAACGCCCAGGATTGGAACGCCCAGCCCCAGCAGTCACACGACTGGAGTCAGCAGTCGGCCCAGGACTGGAGCGCACCTTCGCAGGAGTGGGGAACCCAGGCTCAGGAACAGACCAGCGTCCAGCCTGCACAGGACTGGGGTGCCCCCGCCCAGGAACAGACCACCATCGCCCCGTCACAGGACTGGAACGCCCAGCCCCAGCAATCCGTCCCGTCCGCCCCCGAGTGGGGCACCACCCCGGGCAGGAGCAGACTGCTCAGCAGCCCACCCAGGACTGGAACCAGCAGGCCGCCTGGGGTTCTGCCCAGCAAGCACAGCAATCCCAGCAGCCACAGCAGTGGGGCGGCCAGCAGCAACCCTCCCACGGCGGCCAGCAGCAGTGGGCCCCGAAGCAGCCCGCCTCAGGTTTTGGCGCCATCTTTGACTTCGGATTCAAGGGCAGCCTCCTGAAGGGCGGCCTTGGCAGCGTCTACATGGCCTCCACCATCGCCGTGGGGGTGATCGTTGTCTTCACGATTTTCAAGGAGCTCACCGCTCCCCAGGGATACGTATTCTCCGGCGGCGGAAGCAGTGTCGCCGTCGGCCAGATCCTTTGGGGCCTGTTCGCCCCGGTCGGGGGCCGGGCTGATTGCGCTGATCCTGATCCGCGCCCCTGTTGGAAGCTCTGGCCTCCGTGGTCAAGAAGTCCGACCAGGAGTAATCCCTTTACCCTTCACAAGGGCCGGGTCTGCCGTCAAATGCGGATCCCGGCCCTTTGGCTTTCCCGACCCGTGAAGAGGTGCGGCTAGAACAGCAGCGCCAGGGCCGGGTCGGCGAGGATCTCAGCCAGGCATTCGCCAGAGCCGCCCATTGACGGCCTTAACAAAGCCTGGGATGCCTATGCGTTCGAACTGATCTAGTAGCTCCTCCACGCTTACAGGTGGCCTGCTTCTAGCCTGCGCCTGCTGACAAAGCACGTTCATCACCGCATCGGGGGCTAGGGTCCAGCTGATCCAGCAGGAAACCATCTAGGGACTGAGCCTCAAGGTCCCAGAGCAGGAGGGTCTCGTCGGGGAAATCCCTTTAGGTTCTCGGTGACGATCAGGTCAGCACGTCCGCGTACAGCAGCAGCAACGATATGGCGGTCATCTGGGTCGGGAAGTTCAATCCCGGGAACAAGAGCTTCCCAGCCAGTGACCAAAGCGTCCTCAAAAGTCGCATTCATCTGGTCTATGCGACGTTCAATCTTGGCATCGCCTATGCCTGGATGCACTTTGAGTACTGTTCTCCGTAACTCATCCAGTACAGCCTGGCTCCACAAAGGCCGGTAGCAGTCTTCCACCGCGAGCCTCATGAGCAGATCAGCCGCATCGATCGGCACCAGCACACGTGTCCAGGAAGACTGAGAAACGCGACATGTCAGCGACGCTTCCGAGCCTCCCTGAGGGCATCTGTGTAGGAGTCCCGGTCTCGCCTGCCAGACCCTCTTCCACAGCGGTCCGCGTCAATTCATCCAGGGCCTCGACACGCTCAGTGCGACGGCGTCCTTGATAGTCGAGCACGTCACGCAGCTGCACCCGGCGATGCCGGCTACCCTGACGGTCGTTCAAATGGAATCTTCCCCGTCTCCAGCAGCTTCACCAACGTAGGGCGGCTGACACCAAGGAAATCCGCGGCCTGCTGAGTGGTGAGCCGCTGCGATTGCGGGGCCACTGTGATCGCTTTGCCCTGACGCATGGCCCGAACCACCCCCACCAGCACGTCGTAGGCTTCCAGCGGGAGTTCGATGGTCTGCCCATCGGGCCCCAGCAGTGCTGCGGGCTCAGTGAGCCGGTCCAGGAACAGCGAGAGATCCGACAACTGATCCAGATCGGCAGGCGGAATAACGGTCGTCGGGATTGCATCACCCATATCGCCATACTCAGACATAATCGAAAAATCGCAACACGCTGGAGCGGGAATGTACACGACACCCGACGGCCAAGTGAGAGAACGACGCTAATGTCAGGAGTTCGGTGCGGAGCAGCTCCGGGGCAGATGGTGTGCCAAGGCAACCGAGCGAAACGCTACCGGACCTACCGTGAGCGAGGTGAGCGAAGCGAGACGCCACATCCGGGCCCGAAAAACACCAGCGAACTAACGCCACACGACACTAGAACAGCAGCGCCAGGGCCGGGTCGGCGAGGATCTCAGCCACATCACGGAGGAATCGGGACCCCTCCTCGCCGTCGATGATGCGGTGGTCGAAGGACAGGGCCAGGGTGGTCACCCAGCGCGGCACCACCCGCTCCTCCGCGCCCGTCCCGACCACCCACGGACGGCGCTGGATGGCACCCATGCACAGGATCGCCGACTCGTCGCCGTTGATGATGGGGGTACCCGCATCGACGCCGAAAACGCCGACGTTGGTGATGGTGAATGTGCCGCCCGCGTAGTCCGGGGGCTGCAGCCTCCCCTCGCGGGAGACCGCTACAAGGTGGCCGATGGCCTGGCACAGCTCCAGGAGGCTCAGTCCCTGAGCAGCTTTGATGTTGGGCACCATCAGCCCCCGGGGAGTGGCGGTGGCGATGCCGAGGTTCACATCGCCGTGGTGGATAATCTCACCCGCCTGGCCGTCCCAGGACGCATTGAGGCCGGGATTGCGTCCCAGCGCCAGGCACACCGCCTTCGCGTAGACCAGCAGCGGCGAGACCCGCTGACCCGCGAACTCCCGCCGGCCTTTCAGCGTCTCGACGAGCTCCATCGTTCCCGTGACGTCACAAGTCAGCCACTCGGTGACGTGGACGTGGGTGGTGACGGAGCGCACCATCGCCTCGGCCGTGGCCTTGCGCACCCCCTTGATGGGGATGCGGTGATCCCCTGCGCCCCCAGGCCCACGGACTCCGCCCGTCCCGGGGTCACCCGCTGGCTGTGCGCCGGTGGCCTCACCGCCGCAATCCTCCTGGGCTGCGGCCTGCCTGGGTTCGTCGCCAACCATGGGACTAGGACGTCCGGCGGTTGAGGCGGCCTCGACGTCGGCACGGGTGATGACGCCGTCGGGCCCACTCCCCGTCACTCCGCTCAGGTCGACGCCGAGGTCGCGGGCGTACTTGCGCACGGGTGGCTTGGCGCGGGGGCCGGCGGCTCAGCGGACACCTCCGGGACTGGCTCTGGCTCCGCAGCAGCCCGGCGGCGGCGACGCGATGCCACGGGCTCGTCGCGCGGCCCGTACCCGACGAGGTTCGGCTCCTCGCCCTCGGTGCCGTCGTCGATCTCGACGATCGCGGTGCCCACCTCGACGGTGGCGCCCTCGGGCACCAGCAGGCTGCTGACGGTACCGGCGAACGGCGACGGCAACTCCACGAGTGACTTCGCGGTCTCGATCTCGACGAGCACGTCATTGACCTCGACCTCCTGGCCGGCCTCGACCCGCCAGGAGACGATCTCAGCCTCGAGGAGCCCCTCCCCCGGATCGGGCAACAGGAATTGGCGTTTCATATTTCATCTCCCTCAGAAGGCCAGGGAACGATCGACGGCGTCGAGGATGCGATCCGCCGACGGCAGGAACTCCCGCTCCACACGGGCGGGCGGATAGGGATGTCGTAGCCGGTGACGCGCAGCACAGGAGCCTCCATGGCGTAGAACAGCTCCTCGTGGAGGCGGGCGGCGATCTCGGCGCCGAGCCCCAGCGTACGGGACGCCCTCATGCACCACGACGGCACGGCGGGTGCGCCGCACGGATGCGGTAAGCGTCGCCCAGTCGACAGGCGACAGCGTCCGCAGGTCGGCCACCTCAACCGACGTGCCCTCCTTCTCCGCAGCGCCAGCGGCATCCAGGCAGGTCTGCACCATCGGCCCCCAGGCCAGGAGAGTGACGTCACTGCCCCTGCCGTACGATCTCGGCCTGGTGCATGGGGATGGGCTGCTGGCCTAAGTCGGCGTCGCCCCTGCTGTGGTAGCGGCGCTTGGGTTCGAGGAAGATCACAGGGTCCGGGGAGGCGATGGCCTGCTGGATCATCCAGTAGGCGTCACGCGGCGTGGCGGGCGAGACCACCTTCAGCCCGGGGGTGTGGCAGAAATAGGCCTCCGGCGACTCGGAGTGGTGCTCAACCGCCCCTGATCCCGCCGCCGTAGGGGATCCGCACCACCATCGGCACTGCCTGGCGGCCGCCGGTTCGGGCGCGCAGCCTCGCGACCTGCGTCACGATCTGGTCGAAGGCCGGGAAGACGAAGCCGTCGAACTGAATCTCCACAACAGGCCGGTAGCCGCGCATCACCAGGCCGACGGCGGTGCCCACGATCCCCGACTCGGCCAAGGGCGAGTCGATCACCCGGGACGGGCCGAAGGCGTCGTGGAGTCCCTCCGTGACCCGGAACACCCGCCGAGCCGCCCGACGTCCTCCCCCATCAGCAGGACCTTCGGATCCGTTTCCAGGGCACGCCGGAGCCCCAGGTTGATGGCCTTCGCGATGGTCAGGCGCTGGTTCACGGCTGCTCCTCCCCGCCCATTTGGCGTATTCGCGGCGCTGCGCCTCCAGGGCGGCAGTGCTCTCGGCATAGACGTTGCCGAACAGCTCGTCCATGGTCAGGTCGCGCAGCTGCGGGATGGTGGCGCGGACCTCGGCGCCAAAGTCACGGGCTCGTTCGTCGAGGGCAGCGCTCAAGCGTCGTCGATCACACCCCTGGCGCCTCAGGTACGTGGTCAGGCGGCTGATGGGGTCGCGACCGGCCCAGGCCGCGGTCTCCCTCGCTGGCACGATACTTGGTGGGGTCGTCGGAGGTGGTGTGCGCGCCCATCCGGTAGGTGAAGGCCTCGACGAGCGCCGGCCCGTCGCCACGATGGGCGCGTTCCAGTGCCCAGGAGGTGACGGCATGGACGGCAAGGATGTCGTTGCCGTCCACCCGGATGCCGGGGAATCCGAAGCCCCGGGCACGCTGGAACAGCGGGATCCGCGACTGCACCGCGGCCGGCTCGGAGATGGCCCACTGGTTGTTCTGGCAGAAGAAGACGACGGGGGCGTTGTGGCTGGCCGCGAACACGTAGGCCTCGTTGACATCGCCCTGGGAGCTGGCTCCGTCGCCGTGATAGGCGATGGCTGCCGCATTGCCACCCTCCGCGTTGCCGACGAGCCCGTCGAGCTGCAGCCCCATGGCATAGCCGACGGCGTGCAGGGCCTGGGAGCCGATGATGATCTGGTAATTGCGGAACCGGTCCAGGTGCTCCCAGTCGCCGGCGTCGGAGCCTCGGAACAGCGCCAGCAGCTGCCGGTACGGCAGCCCGAGGGTCAGGGCGACGGCGTGTTCCCGGTAGGTCGGGAAGACCACGTCGCGCACGCCAAGAGCGCGGGCAGAACCCACCTGCGCGGCCTCCTGCCCCAGCAGGGGCGGCCACAACCCCAGCTCCCCATGCCGTTGCAGCGCCGTCGCCTCGGCATCAAAACGCCTGGCCAGAACCATGTCCTCCAGGTACTGGGCCAGGTCGTCATCGCTGCCCACGAAGGAGAACCCGGGGCGTTCCACCCGTTGCCCGTCAGGAGTCAGCAACTGCACCATGTCGTTATCCATCGGTTCCTCCCATGAAACCTACACTACCGTAGCCTACGGCGGCGTAGGTTTCATCCGAAGGTCACGAAACCCACAAATCGGAGATCAGGAGTTGTGGAGACCAGCCATCATCAGCAGGATCCGCACCAGTCCTTCATCTTTCCTGGCCTCTCGTAGCAGCACACCGGCGGACGCCACCCCTCCCCGCCGGGCAGGAAGAGAGCCACACGGGATGCGGGCGTGGAGCAGCCGGCATCCTCGCGATCCTCGGCAAGCACCTGCCCGGGAGCCATCCCCGCAAGCAGCGTCCTTTCTCGGCGTGACGTGGTGGCGGCGAGGCGGGGACTCAGCCGGCCAGGGTAGCGACCAGCAGGGCCTTGATGGTGTGCATCCGGTTCTCGGCCTGGTCGAAGACGATGCTTTGCCTCCGACTCGAACACCTCGTCGGTGACCTCCAGGGCATCCAGCCCGGTCTCCTGGTAGATCTCCTCGCCGAGGGCGGTGTCGCGGTCATGGAAGGCGGGCAGGCAATGCATGAACTTGACCTGCGGGTTTCCGGTGGCCGCGATCATCGCCGCATTGACCTGGTAGGGCTTCAGCAGGGCAATACGCTCGGCCCACAGCTCCCTTGGGCTCACCGAGCGACAACCATACGTCCGTATGAAGGAAGTCGACTCCCGCCACACCTTCGGCGATGTCGTCGGTGATGGTGATCCGGGCGCCGGTCTCAGCCGCTATGGACTCCGCCTGGGCGCGCACCTCGCCGCTGGTCTGGAGCTGCCTGGGCGCGATCAGCCGGATGTCGGCGCCGACCATGGCAGCCGAGATCAGGTTGGAGTTGCCCATGTTGTTGCGCACGTCCCCGACGAAAGCCCAGGACGTTTCGGACAGCGGCTTGCCCGAGTGCTCCAGCATGGTGAGCTGGTCGGCGAGCATCTGCGTGGGATGCCAGGAGTCAGTCAGGCCGTTGTAGACGGGGATCCCCGCGTTGGCTGCCAGGATCTCCACAGCCCCTTGCTCGAAGCCGCGGTACTCGATGCCGTCGTACCAGCGGCCCAGCACGCGAGCCGTGTCCTTGGCCGACTCCTTGTGCATGATCTGGGAGTCCGACGAGTTCAGGTAGGTCGAATGCCCGCCCTGCTCCATCAGCGCCACCTCGAAGGCGCAGCGGGTGCGAGTGGAGGATTTCTCGAACAGCAGGGCCACCTTCTTGCCCACCAGGCGCTGAGTCTCACGGCCTGAACGTCGCTCGGCCTTCAGCTGCTCGGACAATTCGAGCAGGTAGGTCCATTCGACGGGCGTGAGATCCGTCTCCTTGGTAAAGCTGCGACCTTTCAGCATCGCGGTTCCTCCTACTAGAAAAAATGAAGCTTACAACCCCGGCGTATCACCGGCGGCGGGTATTTCCGCTTCCCCACCAAGGGCAGCGCCCAGCACAGGCAGACCAGGCCAGAGGAATATCCCTCCCGGCCGGGAACGGTCCTCGCCTGATCCGCACCGGCACCCACAGCCACACCGTCCCGACCAGGCCCACAGCCCAGGGAGATTGCCGTGACGGCCCCATTGCACGGGTGGGAAGCCGTGGCGAGAGAATTCCGGAGCCCGTTTTCATCAACCGTGTTAGAGATTCATCCACGGGATACGGCTCGGGGGCGGATGGTGCGCCAAAGCAGCCGGGCTAAGCGCTACCGGGTCGTGCCGTGATAAGGCGAACGACGCGAGGTGCCGCATCCGGGCGAAGAAAACACCGGCGAACTCACGACACCAGGACCTGATCAACCCGCGACGGTGGCGAGGATGCCAGGCATTGCCGCCTCGATGTCGGCGAGGGTGTCGTCGAAGCCGGAGGCTGGGCCGTACCAGGGGTCCTGGAGGTCCCTGCCCCTTGGGCATCGCCGGGTTGAAGTCGTTGAGGAGGGCGTAGTTGCCGCCGGGGTAGAGCAGTTCGAGGCGGGAGATGTGGAAGTTCTCGGCCGCCACCACCAGGTCCATCCCAGCTAGGTCGGCGAGGGTGACCCGGCGCGCCCGATGGCCGGTGGGGTCGTATCCGCTCTGGCGGAGCACCGCGCCGCCCGGTGGTCGATCGGGCTGCCCGACTCTCGGACGAGATCCCGACGCTGTCAGTCTCCACATCAATCCCCAGCTCAGCAGCCATCGTGCGGGCGACCCGCTCCGCCATCGGGGAACGGCAGATGTTGCCCCAGCACACAAACACGACCTTCGCCATGGGAAAACCCTAGTGTCGTGTGGTGGGAGTTTGTCAGTGGGAGGCGGTTCCGGGGCAGATGTGTGCCAAAAGCAACCGAGCGAAACGCTACCGGCTCGCCCGTGATGAAGGTGAACGAAGCGAGGAGCCGCATCCGGGGAAGAAAACACCGGCGAACTAACGCCACACGACACCAGAGCAGAACCTCCTTCAGCCGGATCAGCAGGTTCCCACGCGCGGATGCGCCCAGAGCGAGCAGAATGCTCAATTTGCCGGCCTCAACCAAGGGATCCTGCGCGCAGGATGCCCAGTATCGGGCTGTGGCGGCGTTGTTCTCGGGGTTTCAACGTTTTGATGGCAGGCTTATCCCATGCAGATCCTGGTGGTGGACGACGACCAGGCCGTGCGCGACTCGCTGGCCCGGTCCCCTGAAGTATTCCGGCGACGACGTGACGACTGCGGCGGACGGTGTGGAGGCGCTGGCGAAGCTGGCCGGCCACACCCCAGACGCGGTGGTCATGGACGTGATGATGCCCCGCCTCGACGGACTGGAAGCCACCCGCATGCTGCGCCAGTCCGGGAACGACGTCCCCATCCTGATCCTCACGGCCCGCGACGCCGTCGGTGACCGCGTCGACGGCCTCGACGCCGGCGCCGACGATTACATGGTCAAGCCCTTCGCCCTCGACGAGCTGCTGGCGCGCCTGCGAGCGCTGACCCGGCGCTCGAAACAGGTCCCGGAGACCGATTCCAGGGTGCTCACCTTCGGCGACGTGATGCTGGACCCGCAGCACCGCGAGGTGACCCGGGCGGGACAGCACATCTCCCTGACCCGTACCGAGTTCGCCCTCCTCCAGGCGTTCATGGAGAATCCCCGCCGCGTGATGGAGCGCAACACTCTCCTCAACGAGGTGTGGGGGTTCGAGTTCCCGGCCACCGCGAACTCCCTTGAGGTCTACATCGGCTACCTGCGCCGCAAGACCGAGGTGGGTGGCCTGCCACGCCTGATCCACACGGTCCGTGGCGTCGGCTATGTGTTGCGCGAAACCGCGCCGTGATCGGCTCGTTCTGGACTCTGGCCCGCCGGGGCATCGAAAGGCTTATCACCGGCCAGTCATTGCGGTCCCGGCTGGCCTCGCTCACCGGCATCTCCGTCGCGACCGCGGTGCTCCTGGTCGGTTCGACGGCCTACGCATCCACGCAGTACTCGCTGATCAAACAACTGGACCAAGAGATGCTGACAGCCGCCAATAACACCGCCGACCTCATCCGTCCCTGACATCCGGAACCTCGGAAACCCTCAGCCCTGGGTTTGGCACTCGCAGGAGTTGCTTGCCGTCACCACCGCAACGGGTGAGATCAGCCAGGCGGGCCGGCAGACCCTTCCCCTGGAGCCGGAGGCGGGCGACATCGCCGTCGCCCGCATGCAGCAGGGGCACCGGGTCCGCTCCGTGAGGCTGGGGGACGGCCAGGAGTACCGCCTGGTATCAGTGCCGGTGAAGGCCAAGGACCGCACCGGGCAGCAGCAGAGCTACGCCGTGCTCTACGCACGTCCCCTGACCTCGCTGAGCACGACGCTGAGCTCACTGTGGATGGTGATCGCCCTCTCCGGCCTGGTCGGGATCCTGACCACGACCTTCACCGCCCTGTGGGTGGCGCAGACGGCCCTGGCGCCGGTGCGGCGGCTGTCCACCGCGGTCAAGAACGTCACCCAGACCGACCAGCTGAACCCGATCCGTATCTATGGCCGCGACGATCTGGGGGAACTGACGCAGAGCTTCAACCTGATGCTCAAGACCCCTGCAAACCTCGCGGGAACAGCAGCGGCAGCTGATCGCCGACGCAGGCCACGAACTGCGCACTCCCTGACATCGATGCGTACCAACATCGAGCTGCTGGTGGCCGACGACAAGTCGGGCATGCTGCCGGAGGGCTCCCGGTCCGAGATCCTCGACGACGTGTCCGCCCAGCTCGGCGAGTTCTCAGCCCTCGTCGGAGACCTGGTGGCCCTCACCCGTGACGACCATCTCCAGCGCGAGCCCGAACGCCTCGACATGTCGGAAGTGGTGGAGGCGGCACTGGCCCGCGCCGCCCGGCGTGGCCCGAACATCTCCTTCCACACGCGTCTGGAGCAGGTGCCCATCCTGGGTGATGCCTCCACGCTGGAACGCGCCATTACGAACCCTGCTGGACAACGCGGTGAAGTTCTCGCCAAGCGACGGCGACATCTGGGTGGAACTCACCAGCGACGGCGTCCTGACGATCATCGACTCGGGGCCGGGCATCGCCGACGAGGACCTGCCCCACATCTTCGACCGGTTCTACCGCTCAGACCGAGCCCGCAACACCCCAGGCACCGGCCTCGGCCTCGCGATCGTCACCCACACCCTGGAGGCGCACCGCGGCTCGGTCCGGGCGGGGAACCAGCCGGGGGCGGGAGCCAAGTTCACCATGCGGCTGCCCGTGCTGAATGCCCCAGAGTTTCCCCTGTCGCCGTAACGGGGCGTGCAACGCCCAGCATGGTCACGACGAGAAGACGGCCCGGGGTGGTAACCCGTGGCTGGTCTGGCAGCCAATCATCGCTGCCTACCGGACCGTGGGTCCCAGGGTGTCTGCCTCTACTCGATCTACTCGGCGATTCCGGCCGGGCGGTGCTCGTCAGCCGGCGGAAGGATGGGGGTGCGACACCACCACGTCCCAGGGATTCCACAGACTTTTCCACACCCTGGGAAGAACTACGCAGGTGTAACTCACGGCTGCGGATCCCCGCTCACGGACCTGGGCCACGCCGGCTGGCGATAACCATCCCCCGATCGACCGACAGGCCCACTAGGACGCATAGAACGCGCAGTTCCGCCGACAGTCGGCCGATCGGGCCTTCGGCCCTCATGAACGCGGGAACGCGGCGGCCTCCAGAGGCCTGGCATGCCAGGTTTGTTCACCCTTCTTCCACCAGTTGTCCACCGACTTTTCCACAACTGGGTAAAACTACACCGGTGTGATTCACCTGCTCCCGGGGGTTGCAAGCGGGACGGGGCGGCAGGCACCGCGGCGTCACTCAGTTATGCGCGACCGCCGTGATCGACGAGCCGCATGCTGCCCTCCGGAAGCGACGGCGAGGCGGCAGCCTGCGACGGCGAGGCAGCCGTGGGCGTGGGCTGTGAGGCCATCAGGGCGCCAGAGCTTTGCGCCTGCACGGACGGCGAGGGGGCGGCATGGCTGCCGGCCCGGGAGATCAGCAGGTAGGAGATGAATGCCAGGAGGGCCAGCACCATCAAGGTGACAGCGATCCAGGTGCCGGGGCTGATTCGCCGCTGCGGGGCGGGTGCCTCCCTGGTACGACGGCGCTGGTGGCTGGTAAGGCTGGGCCGGAGGCTGGTAGAGCGGCACAGGCTGCTGGTAGGGAGCCGACGCTGGGGCGTCGGAATAAGGGGAATATGCCGGGGCGGCCTGAGGAGCCCCTAAAGTCCTGGGGAGCTCCGAAGTATGGCGCGACTGCGTGGGGAGCCGGCCGGCGGCATGGCGCTCTGGGATGGCATCGCCGACATCGGGTCTGGGGGTGGCATCGACGCGAGCGCGTCCTGCCCTGGCATCGACCAGGAGGCCTGGGGCGGCGGCACTGTGACCGACGGGTCGGCGGGCGGGGGCATGGCGGCTAGGGGTGGCCGGGGACGGCTCTGTCTCCGGCTGCGATGGCTCGGCGGCGGTATACCCGGCTGCCGGATCAGCCGGGGTGAACACGGGATTCTGCGAGTAGGGAAGCACTGGCTGCGGTGGCTCGGGGGTGCCGTAGCCGGCTCATCGTCCTGGGAGAAGGCCTCCCTGATGCCCTGCAGCACCTGGGTGGGGGCGTCCGAGTCGTCGAAATCGTCAAAGCCGGATGAGAGGTCCTCGTCAGGACTCGGCGCATACCCCTCATAGTCCGGCTCGCCGGGGAACATGTCTGGAAGCTGAGTGGTGGGCTCGGTGGCCTCAGCCCCGGCCGGTGACTCCGGCTCCGCCTGGACCAGCTGGACCGGCTCGATGGGCCTGGGCACCCGGACGACCCGGGTCATGGGCTCCTCATCTGGCGTCTCAGGACTGGGCGGGGATGGCTCGAGATCCGGCTCGATGGACGTGGCCAGCGGGACCATCCGGGTGACCGGCTCTTCCTCGGACGGTGTCTCGGGTGCGGAGGAAGCAGGATCAGCAGGCCCGGGAAGCTGGACTGCCCGGGAGACCGGCTCCTGCGGTCCCGGCGAGGCCGACGACAAGATCACAGGGATCACGTGGCCCTCGTCGCCGGCCTGCGACTCCCCAGGGCTCGGGGTGTGTCCAGGCTGAGGCACCAGGTCACGGGTCACCGCGTTCAGTTCCTCCATGGTCGTGGCAGCCACCAGCTCCCGGATTCGCTTCCGGTACTGTTCAGAATCCAGCTTGTCGGCGGCCAGCGCCTCGTCCAGGACACGACGGCAGCGGAACAGGTCCTCCGAGGTCAGGGGTTTGAGGTCACAGTGCCAGTTTGTCAGAGACCCCAGTCAAGGGCCATTGTTATGTCCCGTCCAACGACGCAGATCTGCGCCGCCAGCGACCTGAGGAGGGAACATGCTCGGATTCGCCGCAGTGGACCGGCGCTCAGATGCCCTGGCGGTCTGGCTGATCAGCCGCACAGACCCCACCGAGGCCTCCAGCACCAACGCCGTCGTGGTGGACCTGGCCGACGAGAATGCCCGGCGGAAGGTGCATTCCCTGACCTGCGACCGCATCGTCGTCGCCACACCCGGCAGCGACCTCGCGGGCCTGCCGGTCAGCGGCGGGCATCCGGCCTCGCTGCTGGAGGAGTTCATCGACGCCACCCGCGCCCATCAGCTGGCGATCGTGTCCGCGGTGCGGTCCTACGCGGCCTCCCGCAAAGGCCAGAAACTGGTTGAGCCAGCCTTTCCGGCAGTACCCCTGCTGCCGGACGACTGGCCGGAGGCCCCGGTGGAACGCACCCTGGAGCTGGCTCACCTGCTGGAGCGGGCCTGGACGAACTGGCTGGTCAGCGACAGCGAGCGCCTGCGGCGCACCACCCAGCCCCCGCACTGGCAAGACCCCTGGATCATGCCGGAGGAGCTGAACCAGCCGGAGCTACTACCCCTGCCCCCCGGCTCTCGCGGAGAAGCTCATCCCCGAGCCCGTGGGCCCCTTCCCCGGCTGAGGGAGCCCGCCCATGGGGCCGGTGGGCCGGGATCTGTCCGGCCCACCGGAGCAGGTCAGCTACCAGGACGCTGCCACGGGCTCCCGGCCCTGCGGGCCAGGCTGCGGATAGCCAGGCTGACCCGGCTGAGGTTGCGATCCAGGCTGACCCTGCGAGTAGCCGGGCTGACCCTGCGGACTGTTCTGCGGATAGCCAGACTGACCCGGCTGGTATCCGGGCTGCTGATACCCAGGTGGCTGGGGCTGATTCTGGAATCCGACCTGCGGACCTGGCTGACCGGGGCCATTCCACGGGGCACCGGGGCCGGCTGGCGGCCCGGCAGGGCGGGTCCCTGCCCCTTCTGATCAGGAGGAAGGTGACCACCACGCCAGCCACCACGACCACCGCCATCGTGATCCACAGCCACGTCAGGTCGGGATCGTTCTCGGCGGTTGCCATCAGCCCGTCGCTGGAGAGCAGGTCCTTCGCGCTGCTCCAGGTGACGGTGTTGCCCGAGATCTGGCCGTCGCCGCTGGCGGTAAGCACCTTGCCGGGGAAAGTCACCTTGACCTCGAAGTCAGTGAACATGCTCTCACTGAGCGTCCCGACCTGGCTGCTGGTGCCCTCCCCGAGGCTGCTTCCGCTGATGTGGAAGGTCCATCGCTTGGACGCCTCGTCATAGCTGAGGAATTTCGTGCTGGAGGGAGCCATGGTCCCGGACATCTTGCAGCCGATGTACCGGTCGTCCTGGTAGCTCTCCTGTGTGAAGTCCCCGGAGACACCAGTCGAGCTCATCCCCTGTTTGCAGGCGCCCTCGGCGTCATCGATGCCTGCCATGCTGGCCTGGTCCTTCAACACCCCGAAGTCGATCTTCATCTCGATCTTGTCGGGACTGCTGATGTTGATCTCCTGGCGCATCCGGACGCAGGAGCTGAGGACCAAGACGAGTGGCAGTATGAGGGCAACGATGCCCATCCCACGTAGTTTCATGGCAAGAACCTAGCAATCACCCGCCCCCCACCGCACCTGGGCATCCCTGATCCCACTGCACCGGGATGCGATACCGACGCAACCCGCCCCGCCGCACCTGGGATCCCCTGGTTCTTCACCCATTTCATATGAGATCGCTTCCACCTCGCGACTAGAAACGATAAGGATGGGCCTGTGAACATCGATCGCAACTCCACCATCGCAAACGTATACGCGGACCCGCTAGGACGTGACATCATCGAAAAACTACTACTGCAGACCGGGATCAGCGCCTTCTGGATACGCAACCCCCTGGTCTTCCGGCTACGGCTGAAATACTTCGGTTGGTTCTTCGGGAAGGACTTCGTCGACAGCCTGGTGGAGCTTATGAACAACAGTCCGGATGCTCCACCGGTCCTCGACGGCCCCACCCCCGTGACCTGGTGGAAGCGGGCGGTGTTCTATCAGGTCTACCCACGCTCCTTCGCGGACAGCAACGACGACGGCATCGGCGACCTGCCCGGCATCCTGGAGAAGCTGCCCTACCCTAGAGGACCTCGGCATCGACTGCGTGTGGCTCTCCCCCATCTTCGCGTCCCCGAACAAGGACATGGGCTACGACATCTCCGACTACCGCTCCATCATGACCGAGATGGGCACCGTCGACGATCTGCGGCGTCTAATCGCGGCCTGCCACGAGCGCGGGATGCGCATCATCCTCGACCTGGTGGCCAACCACACCTCCGACGAGCACCCCTGGTTCCAGGACGCCCTGGCCAATCCTGAGGGCGAGCACGGCGACTACTATTTCCTGCGCGACGGCGACGCCGAGACCCCTGCCCAACAACTGGACATCCTTCTTCTCAGGCTCCAGCCTGGCGCCGCATCGGCGACAAGTGGGTGCTGCACCTGTTCACCCCCGAGCAGCTGGACCTCAACTGGCAGAACCCGGCCAGTCGCCGCGAGGTAGCTGACATCGTGAAGTTCTGGCTGGCAGAGGGAATCGACGGCTTCCGCCTGGACGTCATCAACTACATCTCCAAGCGCGAGGGCCTGCCCAACGGCAACGCCATCGTCGGCAAGCTGCTGGGGTTCACGGGCATCGAGCACTACTTCCACGGCCCGCACCTGCACGAGTACCTGGCGGAGCTGCGGCGCGAAGGATTCACCCGCAGCGGCGTGGAGCCGGGGCAGGAGGCCGTGGGAGCCGATGCCTCCCCGTCATGATCGGCGAGACCCCCGGGGCGGGCGTCGAGGTGGGACGACTGCTGACCAGCCCGCAGCGCGGTGAGATGGACCTGATCTTCAGCTTCGATCACCCTCGAGACTTCGGGGCACGTGCGCTGGGACGACTACGCCCTACGACCTGAACTTCCTGAAGCGCTACTACATCGACTACCAGTCGCGGCTCAGCTCCGATGACTGGATGTCGCTGTTCTTCGAAAACCACGACAACCCGCGGATGATCTCCAAAGTCAATCCCGACCCCGGTTCCGGACCCAGCTGGGCAAGACCCTGGCAACGATCCTGCTGACCATGCGCGGCACCCCGTTCATCTTCCAGGGCCAGGAGATCGGGGCCATCAACCAGGCCTTCCCCGACGAGACGGCGCTGCGCGACGTGGAGTCGCTGAATATCCTCAAGGCCGAGGGCCCAGGGGCCTGGAAGAAGGTCCTGGCGGGTTCCCGCGACCACGCCCGGGTCCCGATGCGCTGGGACCGGAGCGAGAACTGGGGCTTCACCAAGGGCACGCCTTGGATCAAGGCCTACGACGACTCGGTGGGGTACTCCGTCGCCGCGCAGGAGCACAACCCGGACTCGGTGCTGCGCTACTACCGCGACCTGATCCAGCTTCGCCACTCACACCCGGCGTTGAGCATGGGGTCCATCCGCTTCATCGACCAGAAGGTGAAGAACTACTTCGCCTGGTTCCGGGAGCAAGACGGCGAGCGCTGGTTCATCGAGGTGAACCTGTCAGGCCGTCCGCTGCGGCGGCGCAACCGTGAGCTTCCCCTAACAATCGTGGCCGGGACCACCAAGGAGCGCTCTGCCGTCATGGAACCTTACGAGGCACTCGTCTGCAAGGTGTCGTGAACGACCCCTCAGGCGAGCATCACCTCTTCCCCGCAGCCCCAATATCACACCTGAACCACCCCCGGCAAACGGTAGTAGAATTTTCAATTAATCAAAGCAAGTGAGCTCTGACTAGGGGAAACACCCCCTGACTGCCTTACTTCCAGACCCCCTGCCAAAAGTGCACCCGCATGGGTTATAGTTCGCAGAGCACCCCGTTTGAGCGGGCAGCTAGCAACCCCCTGTGGGTCGTGGAATCCTAAAGAATTGAGGAAGTTAATGAAAGCTGCTTCATCGCGAGCCAGGGCGCGAAAGTTCCTGGCATCAGTCGCTGCGGTACTCGCAGCATCCCTTACCTTTGGCGCTCAGGCCGCTCACGCGGATGACCCCGAAAATGGTTACCCGGCAGGCTTCCCGAAGCTCGGGATGCCCGAGGACAGCGTCCGCGGCTATGACGTGAAGGCCAAGGACGGCGGCATAGTGCCCACTCAGCTGTTCGGGGTTCACGCCAGCGAGAGCGGAAAGGGCGACATCAAGGCTTACTGCGTCGAACTCGACGTCGATATCAAGTTCGGCATCGATTTGAAGGTCACAGGCTGGGGCGGTTTCCCAGGCGCTGAGACGAACCACTTCAAGAAAGACCAGAGCGCCCGCGAAAAGGTTGCTTGGATCGCTCAGCACAGCTTCCCCAGGTCGACCTTCAGCAGGGTCATCAATGTCTCCGGCGTGCAGGGCCTGACCCAGGAAGAGACCATCACCGCTACCCAGTCGGCCATCTGGCACTTCACCAATGAGTTCCAGTACTCCTCCTCCAGGCAGAACAAACTCTCCGGCGCCGCAGGGCAGGAGATCACTGGCGAAGCGGCTATGCGGATCCAGAAGCTCTACGACTTCCTGACCGGCGACAAGAACGTCGGCCAGAAGGAGAGCAACGACAAGCCCACCCTGGAGATCAAGGGCCAGTCCGGCACCTTCAAGGCCGGCGAGAAGGTCGGCCCGGTGCGCTTCGAGTCCAGCCAGGCCACCGTCAAGGTGACCAGCGAGGTCAAGTACTCGCTGGTGACCAAGGAGGGCACCAAGGTTGATCTCAACGCCGTCCCCACCAACCAGGACCTGTACCTGGATGTCCCCTCGGACGTGAAGTCGGGCGAGCAGGAGTTCAAGGCCACCGCCACCGGCAGCCAGTATGCCGGCAAGCTGCTGGTCCCCGGTGACCAGAATGTGCGCAGCCAGACGATCATCATCGGCGGCAACGAGCAGAAGGTGACCGCTGAGGCCGCGGCCAAGCTGGAGTGGAAGCCTGCGGGCGATGACACCCCGAAGGAAACCCCGAAGCCGACGCCGACGGTCACCGTGACCGCTCCAACGCCGACCAAGACCGTCACCGCTCCTGCACCGAGCAGGATCCTGGCGACAAGCCGGGCCTGCCGCGGACTGGTAACAACTGATATAGCATCCCCAAGGGAAAGGGCCGGGCTGCTGCCCGGCCCCCTTTCGTATGCCATCACGATTATCTTTCGGCCAGTTTGCTCGTTTCCCATTGCCAAAGTGACATTTCCTGAGCCATACGATAACTTTCCAAAAGTTAAATTTTTGCGCTTTCAATCACATGAGCGCCCGGTTCAGAAAGGGGGGCAGGAAACCATGGGTACGCTCTCGCCGCAGAGACTCACCAAAGGGTTCCTAGCCATCATCACTACGCTGATCGCCAGCATTCTGGCGATTGGCTCGCCAGCCGCCCGCGCCGATGAGTACCAGCCGGGCTATCCGAAGCTCGGGCAGGACTCCGAACTCGTCTACGGACACGACCTGTACCGGGACGGCCCGCTGGGGACGCAGCTGCTGACGATCCACACCGACGCCAACGGCGGCAAGATCCTGGCCTACTGCATCGAGCTCGACGTCCACTCCGAGTGGGGCGGCGAGATGACGCAGACTGGCTGGTCGGCCTTCCCCGGTAAAAACGAGTTCGGCAAGAGCCAGCAGATCCGGGAGAAGGTGAACTGGATCGTCCAGCGTAGCTACCCGCAGGTGGATCTCACCCAGATCGCCTCGGCCGCGGGTGCCTCCGGCCTGACCGACCGGGAGGCGATCACCGCCGCCCAGGCAGCCATCTGGCACCTGACGGACAACTTTGCCTTCAACGGGCTCCACGACTGGGAGGGTGCTCGCCACGACACCACCTCCGAACGGGCGCAGCGCGTCAAGAAGGTGTATGACTACCTGCTGGGATCGGCGAACACCGGTCTGGCAGAGACCTCTGGCCCGAGCGTGCAGGTCGTGGCCCCCACCGCGCCGGGCACGAGTGGCGAGCTGGTGGGCCCGATCCGGCTGACCGCCACGCAGCCCACCGTCACCGTCGCCAAGCTCCCCTACCCGCTGGTGGATGCCCAGGGCAACGAGGTGGATCTCTCCGCCGTCCCGACCGGTGTGGATCTCTTCCTGAAGGTCCCCGCCGACGCCCCCCGCGGGAAGGCAACCGTGACCGCGAGCCTCACCGGGAATGCCCATGCGGGTCAGCTGCTGGTGGCCAAGAACGGACGCTGGCAGACGAACATCATCGTCAAGACCCAGCAGGTCACGGTGACGGGCCAGGGCGAGGTCAGCTGGGCCCCCAGCCGGCGCCACAGCCGACTCCCACCCCTTCGGTCACACCCAGCCCCACGCCCTCAGTGACGCCGAGCCCGACCCCGTCGGTGACGCCGACCCCCACGCCCTCGGTCACCCCTGAGCCCGACCCCATCGGTGACGCCCAGCCCAACCCCGTCAGTGACGCCCAGCCCAACCCCATCAGTAACACCGACCCCCACGCCCTCGGTCACGCCGAGCCCGACCCCGTCGGTGACCACTCCGGCACCGACTCCCTCGGGGAGCGCCCCGGCTCCCCCAGCCGAGCATTCCCCCAAGAAACCGGGCCTGCCGAGGACCGGCAGCAACTGATGCCCACAACAAAGGGGCCGGACAACATGTCCGGCCCCTTTGGCTTTGTCTCAAGATTCGGCTGACTCGGAAGGTGCCACTGTGACGTGCCAGGCCCCGGGCTTACCCCCGGAACGGCCGCGACCGTTACCGGCTGGGCGCGAAGCCGCTCCGGGATGGTGGCCACCCTGTCGCGAACCGGCGTCGCTCCCCCACCCAGCCACGTCACGGACTCCGCCGCCGCGCGCTCGGCGGGCAGCCTCAGCTCCCCGGCCCCCGGGGGCTAGGGCAGTGCAGGTAGAGCGTGTCCTTGGCGTGCGTGTAGCGCACGTCGCCGTCACCGGAGCGCAGCCACGGCCGCGTCCCGAAGACCGCCGCACCATTGATCTTGAGCCAGGCGCCCAGCCCGTCCAGGGCCTGCTGCTGAAGCTCCGGGACCGACCCATTCGCGCGCGGCCCGACGTTGATGAGCAGGTTGCCGTTCTTGGCGACGACATCGACGAAGTAGCGGATCAGCTCGGCGGCGTCCAGGGAGTGGCTTGCGTCCTCCTCGGCGTTGTATCCGAACGACAAGCCCAGCCCGCGCGTGGACTCCCACACCTTAGCCTGCACGCCCTCGACGTCACTGTACTCGCGGGTCAGGTGCCCATGCGCGGGCACCCCCCAGCGGTCGTTGACGACCCCGTCGGGAACCTTGGACAGGTAGCGCCGCCACAGCGCCGCCACCCCGAAGTCGTCGGTTCCCTTGCCGCCGTCGGGCCATTCGATGTCGTTCCACAGCACCGACGGCTCGAACCGGTCGATGAGCTCGATGAGCTGCGCCGCCGCGTAGCGTGCGAACGCCTCGTCGTTGCGGCGCAGCAGGAACAGCTCACGGTCGGACTGAATGGGCGGGAAGTCCGAGACGTGCCAGTCGAGCGCACCGGAGAAATACACCCCTGAATCGTGCCCCGGCGGCGCGGGTGGCGTCGGCGAGCTGCCGGATCAGGTCGCGCCGCGGACTCCCGCCGGGCGGCGTTGAATCCAGTGGTGGCGGTGTCCCACAGGCAGAAGCCGTCGTGGTGCTTCGTCACCGGCACCACGTAGCGGGCCCCGGAACGCAGCACCGCCTCGATCATCGCGCCGGCGTCGAAGCCGTCGGGACGCCACCGGTCCGCGAGGTCCTCGTAGGGTGGTTCCCTCACCGAAGCGCTCGACGTGCTGGGTGTGGCAGGGCGAGCCGGGGATGCGCACGGTGTTGCCGTACCACTCGGCGTAGCGGTGCCGCGCGTAGCCGTCCTCCACCGGCACCCCTGCCGTCGTGGGGTTCCGCCCAGGCGGGCAGGGGAGAAGATGCCCCAGTGGATGAAGACGCCCAGCTTGGCGTCGCGATACCAGTCCGGGACGGTGACGTCAGGGTAAGTCACCCCGAGCGCTGGCCCGGTGCGTTCGTCGAAGTTCAGCATCAGCCCTCCCGGCGGGTCACCGACGGCGTCAGGTCGGGGGTGGGGTTGGAGCGGTCGAAGGGCCAGGTACCGGGCACCAGGTTGCGGTGCCCCAGGCGCAGCAGGTCCTGGTCGACGCCGCCGGGGGTCAGGGCCATGACCCACGCCTTGGCGAGGTTGAACAGCTCAGGTTCCAGGTAGCCGATCTTCACCAGCACGATGTCGGCGTCCTCGGGTTCGAGCCCGAGGACGCGGAAGTCAGCCAGGCGATGGAACGGCTTGCGCCGCTCCGTGATGATCACGTACACGCTGCCGCAGCGCACCACGGCCTGCCGGCCCGCGACGGGGTCGCCCTCGGTGAGGGAGAACACCTCACCACGCACCTTTGGCGGGCGGCGCCACCTGGTCCACGTTGCCGCCGACGCGCACGTCCACCGTCGCGCCGACCCCGGCCTCGAAGCACTCCGCGACGGCCGCGGCATCGAAGGTGGAGGCGTGGAGCACCGTCCGCGACCCGTCGGCCAGGCGCGGGTCGGCCAGTAGTTCCCGGACGGTCCAGGACACGTCCCCGGCGCCGCCGGCGGTCGGATTGTCGCCCGAGTCGGAGATGACGAACGGCCGGGGCGCGTCGTCGGCCAGCGCAGTCTCCAGCGCGGCCTCGAGGGTGTCGGCGGGGCCGACGAAGCAGAAGTCGTCGCGGGCCGCCCACCAGGCCTCGGCCAGCTCCGCGGCCCCAGCGGTCACGGCGTCCCTGTCGTCGCCGGTGACGACGACGGAGGCCTGGCATCGCGGTTCGTCAGCCCAGGCGTAGCCCACCCAGAGGGCCGCGTCGATCACCCCGTCGCGGGCCTCGATCTCGGGCACGCGGGCGTAGATGGAGGCAGCGGGTTCGACACGGGTGGAGGTCTTCTCCCCAGGCAACAGCAGCGGGACAGGGACGAAAGCCTTCCAGGGACGCCGGGCCGCCACGTCGGATCCGACCGCGGAGCGCAGCCGGGCGATCAGGTTCCAGGCGGCGCGTTCCTTGGTGTTCATGACGTCCTCGTGCGGCGCCATGCGGTAGCAGGTGATCAGGTCCACCTGCTCGACGAGCCTGGCGGAGACGTTGCCGTGCAGGTCGAGGGTGGCCGAGACCAGGCAGCCGGGGCCGGTCACCTGGCGCAGCGCCGCCGCCAGGTCGCCCTCGGCGTCGCGCATCCCGACGACGCTCATCGCACCGTGGATGTCGAGCAACAGGCCGTCGAACGGCCCCTCGGACGCCGCCAGCTCCAGGATGCGTTCCTTGATGCTCTGGTAGGTCTCGGGCCTCACCGCCCCGCCCGGCAGGGGAGCGTCCGTGGTGCAGCGGCACCCATTCGACGGCCTCCCGCAGCTCCCGGCCCTCAGCCAGGAATGGGTAGTAGGCCAGCAGGTCGCTGCCCTCGCGGCGGGTGAAGGCCTCGTCGCCGCTGAGATGCGGGGAGAAGGTGCTGGACTCGATCGACATGCCCGCTATGGCGATCCTCGGCGGGCGAGTCCCCCGTCGGCGACGGGCGGCAGGGGCGGGCACCAGATGTCGGCGGCTGTGGTCGTGAGACGGTTTCCTTCAGGTCGAGGGCTAGGGCGGCTGCCCCTGAGGGCAGGGCTGGCCAGGGTGGCGCGATGCACGCCGGGAACCGGGACGGTGACTGGCGGGTCGGCGGCCAGGGCGGCGGCGACCAGGGGTCCGAGGACATCCCACGCGCCCGCGACCCCACCCCCGACGACGACGTCGGTCAGGTCCAGCAGGGTGGTTGCGACGACAATGCCTTGCGCCAGGCCACGGGCGGCGTCGGTGAAGACCTTGACGGCGGCCGCGTCACCGGTCCTGGCCGCGGCGGCCACGTCGGCGCCCGTGGTCCCGGGCTGGCCGGTGAGTTCGCTGTAGCGCTGACCCAGGGCGCGGCCAGCGGCGAGGGTCTCCAGGTGTCCCACGCCGCCGCAGGTGCAGCGGTGGCTGGAATAGCCGGGGGTGTGGCCGATCTCCCCGCCCCGCCTCGTGGCCCTTGGTGTGGCTGGCCGCCGATGAGGAGCGCACCCCGACGCCGGTGCCGAGCATGATGGCCAGGCTGTCGCGGACCCCGCGCAGCGCACCCCAGCGGGCCTCCCCGCACAGGAACGCGTTGACGTCGTTCATCAGCCTCACCGGCCGGCCGATCCGCTCGGCGATGGCCTCGGCGGGACGGCGGCCTTCCCAGTCGGGGAAGTTGCCGGACGCGGCGAGCACCTCGCCGGTCCTGGGGTCGATCACGCCCGCCGCCCCGGCGCCCACCGACACCGCCCGCAGCCCGGACTCCGACCCAGGCGGGCTATCAGGCCAGCAGCGGCCTCGATCAGGGCCTGGGCCGCCCCTGCCCCGAAGCAGTGGTGCCGGAGGCCAGGATGACGCCGTCGGCGCCGGCCAGCACCGCGGTGACCTTGGTGCCGCCGATGTCGACGCCGGCCACCACGAGGTCGCGGCGGGGTCCGCCGTCCCAGGGGATGTCCAGCATCAGCGACCACCCAGCCCGGCCATCGCGATGCCCTTGACCAGGTGTTTCTGCAGCGCGATCACCAGGATGGTGGTGGGCAGCATCGAGATCACGGCGGCCGCCATCTGCAGGTCCCAGCGGGTGCCCTGCTGGCTAGAGAAGGTCGCCAGGCCGACGGGCAGGGTCCCGAGGGTGGAGTAGTCGACGGTGACGATCAGCGGCCACAGGTAGGAGTTCCAGAAGCCGAGGAAGGTGAACACGGCCAGCACCGCCAGCGCGGAGCGGGACAGCGGCAGGATGACACTCCAGTAGATGCGCACCGAGCCGGCGCCATCAACGCGGGCGGCCTCGTCCAGCTCGTAGGGGATGCCCCGGTAGAACTGCCGCAGCAGGAAGGTGCCGAAGGCGCTGAACGCGAACGGGATGATGAGCGCCTGGTAGGAGTTGATCCAGCCGAACCAGTCCATCAGGGTGTACATCGGGATCATCACCACTTCGGCGGGCACCATCAGGGTGGCAAGGAACAGCAGGAACACCGCTCACGGCCCCTCCACCTCAGGCGCGCGAACGCGAAGGCGGCGGTGGAGGAGATGGCCAGCACCAGCAGGGTGCCGGTGACCGCGACGAAGAGCGAGTTCAGCAGGTAGGTGATGAACGGGCCGTAGGTGAACACCTCGATGAAGTTGGTCCACTTGAGCTGCGACCCAACCAGCCGCGGCGGGCTGGAGAACATCTCGTTGTTCGGCTTCATGGCCGAGAACACCGCGTAGATCAGCGGCGAGGCGAAGACCAGGGCGGCGAGGTAGATGCTGACGTGCGCCAGCACCAGGCGTACCCGACCGCCGGCCGTGCGCTCAGTGCTCATAGTGCACCCACTTCTTCTGGGCCTTGAACTGCAAGGCGGTCAGGACGATGATCACCGCGAACAGGATCCAGGCGGCGGCAGCGGCCAGGCCGAGGTCCTGGAACTTGAAACCGTTGTTGTAGATGAACTGGACGATGGGCTGGGTCGCGTTGCCGGGGCCGCCGCCGGTCAGCAGCTGCGGCTGGGCGAAGACCTGCAGCGATCCAATCATCGTCATCACCGTCGCGAAGAACAGCGCTGGGGAGATCATCGGCAGCGTCACGCGGAAGAACAGCCTCAGGCCCGTCGCGCCGTCGATGCGGGCGGCCTCGATGACGCTCTCCGGGAGCTGCTCCAGCACCGCCGAGAAGATCAGCATGTTGTACCCGAGGCCCTGCCACACCGACATGACCACGACCATCGTCATCGCCCAGAAGGGGTCGGCGAGGAAGTGAGGCAAGTTAATCCCGAGCCAGGCCTGGCTGGCGCCGTTGAGAGCGCCCTGCGGCTGCAGCAGCATCTTCCAGACCAGGATGTTCGCCACCATCGGGGTGACGACGGGGATGAAGAACAGCACCCGCAGCGCGCCACGCCCCCGGATGCGGGAGCTGAGCGCTACCGCAAGCCCGAGCGAGCAGGCGATGTTGATGGGCACATAGGCAATGGCAAATACGAACGTATTGCGCATGGCGGGCCAGAAGTCGGGGCTGACGGTGAACAGCTTCAGGTAGTTCCCGAAGCCGTTGAAGGTGCGCGTTCCGAAGGTGGGCCAGTTGAACAGGCTCATCACGATGGACAGTCCCACCGGGAAGAGCGTGAACAGGCCGAGGCCCACCAGGGCCGGGCTCACGAAACCCAGCGCCTGGCGGGACTCGGCCCTACTCAGGGCCCCTTTGGAGGAGGACATCAGCTTCCGTTCCCCGTCACTGCTGGAACTGCTGCTGGGCAGAGGTCAGCACTCGGACATCGGCTTGGCGCCGGTGTAGACGTTGACCAGCTCAGGCTGGATGTAGGAGTTGACCTTGGACCAGTTCGGGGACACGTTCTGGCCCTCAACGTTGGCGAAGGCGGCATCGAAGGCCTGCTTGACGACGTCGCGGTACTGCTCATCGATGGACTCGAAGTACAGCGGCTGGGACTCGGCGCGGGCCGGGTAGGAACGCCCGGAGCTGGCCACGTAGTCCTGGGCCTCCTTGCTGAGTAGGGCGCCCATCACCTTCAGCGCGGACTCCTTGTCCTTGCAGCTCTTGGCGATGCCATACCCGGAGCCGAGGATCAGGCCCTTCGCCTTACCGCCGGCGGGCGCGGGCAGGTTCGTCATGCCAACCTTGAAGCCGGCGTCGTTCTTGAGGTAGCTGACGGCGCTCCAGGTGCCATCGACGGCCATCGCGGCGTTGCCGTTAGAGAACTGGTCCTCACCCCAGCCCGCCTCGGAGGCCGAGGCGGCGGGAAGCGCGACCTTCTTCTCGGTGACCAGGCCCGCATACCAGGTGGAGGCCTCGGCGAAGGCCGGGTTCGCGATGTCGAGCTTGCCGTCGGCGGTAACCGGCTGGGTGCCGGACTTGGAGATGGGAAGGGCCTGCCACTGGAAGTCGCCCATGCCGATCCCGAAGCCCTGCTTGCCGTCCTTGGTGGCGGCCGCCGCGGTGGCCTCGAAGTCGTCGAAGGTCCACCCGTTCTTGGGCTGGGGGGCGCCGGTGGAGCTGATCATGTCGGCGTTGTGGTAGACGAGCATGGTGGCCATGTCGAAGGGCAGGCCGTACATGGTGCCGCCGTTGCTCAGGATCTGCGTCGCGTCCTTCGCGAAGTCGGAGGACTTCAGGCCGGCGGTAGCCAGGTCGGCCTCGGTGAGCTCCGCGAAACCGGACTTATAGTCGGTGAGCTTCCCGGAGTTCATACCGGTGACGCAGGCCATGTTGTCGGTGCCCATGTTGGTGGTGAGCTTGGTGAAGAAGTCACCCCAGGGAGCGGTGCGAAGCTCGATCTGGATGTCGGGGAGGGCCTTCTGGGCGATCTCCACCTGCTTCTTCAGGGCGTCAGTGTCCTTCTGGCCGCCCGCCCACATGTCGACGACGATCCTCGTCTTGCCGTTCTCACCGGTGGTGTCACTGCCGCCGCCCTTGCTGGAGCAGCCGGTGAGCGCCAACGCGGCAACGGCCGCGAGCGCTATGGCCTTGCGGATCTTGAACTTCATTGCTCCTCCTCTGACTTAATTCGTCAGCGAACTAAGTTGTGCGCCTTAATGGCGTAAGTGAGCGTAGGGTAAGCCGATCGGCCAACGCAAGCGGAGACCCTGGTCCGTTGCAGAACCGTGACCCTAAGGCCTGCTTCTCCCGCCCTGTCCTGGGCATATAGAAAATTTTTTTACAATTGCAGTCAGTTAATTTGGAATCGGTTAAAGTGTCGGCATGGCACGCCCTCATCCGCGCATCCCAGAGCTGCTGGCCGACGGATCAGCCACGTCACGCGCTGATCTGGCACGCCTGCTCAACGTCGCCCCGTCGACGGCATCCACCTGGGTTGGGCAGCTGATCGAGGAGGGCGTCATCATCGAGGATGGGATGGTCTCCTCCGGGGGCGGGCGGCGCGGCGGCGGCTGCGCCTGAATCGGCCCCTCGGGCACCTGCTCGTCGCCGACCTGGGCGGGCACCACGCCCGGCTCGGCGTGGCCGACCAGGCGGGAGGGCTGCTGCACTCCGCGACCGCACCGGTCGCGGTGGCCGACGGCCCGGAGAAGGTGATGGAGTCCCTCAGCGGGCCTCCTGCGCGAGCAGGACGCCGAGGGGCCACTGCTGGGAGTGGGCCTGGCGCTGCCGGGACCAGTGCAGCCGGACCCGGGGACGGTGAGGCTGCCGTCACGGATGCCTGGCTGGGCCGGGTTCCCGGTGCGGGAGGCGCTCACGGAGCTCTTCGGGGTGCCAGCCATCGTGGAGAACGACGCGAACGCGATGGCGCTCGGGGAGCACCGGGCCCAGTTCGGGACCGATGGCGACTCCATCACCATCAAGGCGGGCACGGCCATCGGATCCGGCATCATCGTCGCAGGGCAGCTGTACCGGGGCGCCACCTTCGCCGCCGGGGACGTCACCCACACCGTAATCCATGCCGCCGGGGAGCGGCCCTGCACCTGCGGGAAGATCGGCTGCCTGGAGACGGTGGCGTCAGGGGCAGGCATCGTCGCGGGGCTGCAGGAGCAGGGAGCCGGGGTCAAGACCACCGCGGATGTCCTGGCGCTGACCCACAACGGCGACCCCGAGGCCACCACGATGATCCGCACCGCCGGGTCGCTGCTGGGTGAGGTCCTGAGCTCGGTGGTGAGCTTCTTCAACCCGCAGGCGCTGTTCCTGACCGGCGGCCTGGCGTCGTCGCAGCACTTCATCACAGCCGTGCGGGCCCGGATCTACGACGGCTGCCATCCGCTGATGACCGAGTCGCTGCGGATCGAGGCGGCATCGCTGGGAGCCGACGCGGGTCTGAGTGGCATGGCCCAGCTGACGGCCGCGGCCGCGCGAGATGCGGCGGCCTGAGCTGGCGCAGGCAAAAACCGCCCCGCGAGGCGTCGCGGGTCAGCCGGTCCCTGCCAGTGGGATCTCCTAGGCTGGTTCCATGCTGATTGGTGCGCATGTTGACGTGGCGGCTGCGATCTCGCAGGCGAGCGCCGTCGGGGCGGACATCGCCCAGGTGATGTTCGGCGACCCGCAGTCGTGGAAACGCCCCGCCGCTCCTGACGCCGCCACACTGAAGGCACAGGCCGAGGACGCGGGGGTCGGGCTCTACGTGCATGCCGCCTACGTCATCAATGTCGCATCCACGAACAACCGGATCCGGATCCCGTCGCGCAAGCTGCTGCAGCAGACCATCGATGAGGCGGCTGCGATCGGGGCGCGGGGCGTGATCGTCCACGGTGGGCACGTCACCGCCGATGAGGACCAGCAGCGGGGCTACGACAACTGGCGCAAGTGCGTCGACGGCCTGGATCTGAAGGTGCCGATCCTGATCGAGAACACCGCGGGCGGCAAGAAGGCGATGATGCGATACCTGGAGTCCATCCGGGCGCTCTGGGACACCCTCGACGGCTCCGGGAACCTCGATGGCGTTGGGCTGTGCCTGGACACCTGCCACGCGCACGCCGCCGGGCTGGACCTGGAAACGGTGGTCTCCGAGGTCCTGGGCATCACCGGGCGCATCGACCTGGTCCACTGCAACGACTCCCGCGACATGGCGGGGTCGGGGCGTGACCGTCACGCCCCGCTGGGCCAGGGCCAGCTCGACCCGGAGGTCCTGTTGGCGCTGCTGCGCGAGGCGAAGGCTCCGGTCATGCTGGAGACTCCGCCGGAGAACCACGCGGCCGAGATCGCCTGGCTGAGAGAGCAGCTGGGCAGTGAAAACCCGTAAGGCTTATTCACAGCCGCAGGCAACCTGATGCCGACGAGGAATTCCGCTGTCCACCGACTACTCATGCATGACCTCCTCAGCTGTTAAACTAATTGCTATCTTGTCACTCTGGCGTGATAGGGAAACCTCCAGAAAGGCAATGTGAGTGAGCACTCAATACACACCGGGAAATCCTGGGCAGCCAGCACCAGGGAAATGGCCTCCAAGGCCCGCCGTCATTCCCTCAGCAATCCGGCTTCGCACCCGGACCTGGCTAGCCGAACGGATATCACAACACCGCATATCCATATGACGGACCATCCTCGGCCTCAAACTCGCTCAAGACCACCACGGCAGCGCTCCTGGCAATCATCGTTGGAGCGATGGCTCTCCCCGAAGGCTTGAGACGGCTTTTCGAGGTGATCTACTTCACGATCATCGGAGCCACCTCGTCCTCACCGTTCGTCAACCTCAGCTTCTTCCCCTTCGCCTTCGGACTCGGTCTGTTTACCTGTGGCCTGCGTTTCTTCTTCAAAAAGCGGGGATATGGCCAGCTGCTCGGATTCAGCTTCGCCAACCTGATCATCATACTGGCATTCGAGATCCTGAATGTGGTGCCGCTAGGAAATCCCAGCAACATTGAGGGAATCACTATGTTGTACACCCTAATCAACACATTAATCTTTACCATTGAAGTGGGTTTGACGATCTGGCTCATCTATCTGCTATTCACCGACGAGGTAAAGAGCTCCACAAGATAGGACAGAAGTCCTCGCAGGTCAGTAAGCCCTTGCCCCTCAGAACATCCTATTTAGCTGACCCCGGCCAAGGATCCGACGAGAGCGCACGATAAGATCTGCACTGTCCGCTGGGTGCGGTCTGTATGTTTCCGGGAGAGGTGCAACGATGCGAAGCAAACCACCGGCTTGGTTATGGCTGGTTCCTGTTCTGTCCGCGGGGCTGTTTGCTGTGGTTGGCCCCTTCGCCATCGCACTCAAGCAGGGCACCAAGCGCGCTTGGGCCTGGTGCGCCGGCTCAGGCATAGCCACGGTTGCGACATTCATGCTTGTTTCAACTGACACTGACAGCGGCTCTACCGCTGGCACCCTGCTGGCGATCACCAACCTCATCGCCTCCACGGTTTTCACGATGATGACAGCACAACAGCTCGACTGGGGAAATGGTGCTACACAACTGCAGGCGCAGCCAAGACCTACCCTCATGACTGCCAACCGGAACGAGGCCGCCCTGGCCCAAGCACGCGCTGCCCTGCAGAGGCGAAGCGATGCTCTGAAGCTGGCGCAAGAGGACCCGCGGATGGCGCGCGAGCTCCGGATCGGCAGGCCTGACCTCCCACGTCAATACGACGATGGCGGTCTGGTGGACATCAATAGCGTCCCAGCCACAACTTTCGTGAAAATGCTGGACCTCACCCAAGCCCAAGCAGACCAGATCATCAGCACCCGCCAGGAACTCGGAAAATTCCTGCATCCTGATGATCTGACGAACTGCGTCGGCATTGACGTGGACACCTACGACAGGATCAGCGACCGTCTCATCGCCCTCTGACCTGGGCATCCACCAGGATTCCCCGCTGTCATCCTGCGACCTCGCTGATCTTCTCGTTTCCGGTCAGGTTCTCGAAGGACAGCAGCCGGTCCACGGTGGTCTCGTCCAGGAGACCGCGTTCCAGGACGATGTCGCGCACCGACTTGCCCGACTTGGCCGCTTCCTGCCCCACCTCGTCGCCGGCGCGGTGCCCGATGTAGTCGTTGAGGAGGGTCACCACGGAGATCGAGTCACGGACGTAGCGCTCGCAGATCTCTTTGTTGGCGGTGATGCCGCTGACGCAGCGGGTCCGCAGCACATCGCAGCCTGAGGTCAGCAGGCGGATCGACTCGAACAGCGCCTGCGCGATCACCGGCTCCATCGCATTCAGCTGCAGCTGCCCTGCCTCGGCTCCCAGCCCGACGGTGAAGTCGTTCCCGCGCACCTTGAAGGTGATCTGGTTGACGACCTCCGGGATGACGGGGTTGACCTTGGCGGGCATGATCGAGCTACCAGCCTGCATCGCGGGCAGGTTGATCTCGTTCAGCCCGGCGCGCGGCCCGGAGCTGAGCAGGCGCAAGTCGTTGCAGATCTTCGACAGCTTCGAGGCCAGGCGCTTGCAGGCCGCGTGCGCCATCACGTAGGCGCCGGTGTCGGAGGTCGCCTCGATCAGGTCGGCGGCGGTGACGAACGGCCTCTCCGTGACCTCCGCCAGGTATTTGACGGCTAGTTCCCGGTATCCGGGCGGCGCGTTCAGCCCGGTGCCGATGGCGGTCGCCCCCAGGTTCACCTCCAGCAGTAGCGAGCGCGCGTATTCAAGGTGCCGCAGTTCCTCCTCCAAGTTCACCGCGAAGGCTGTGAACTCCTGGCCGAGCGTCATGGGCACCGCGTCCTGGAGCTGGGTGCGTCCGAGCTTGAGGATGTGCTCGAACTCCTCGCCCTTGTCGTAGAAGGCATCCGACAGCTCCTCGACCGCGTCCGACAGCTTCCCGAACACGTGGTCGAGAGCCACTCGGAATCCCGTCGGGAAGGTGTCGTTGGTGGACTGGCTGTGGTTGACGTGGTCATTGGGGTCGACGATGTCGTAGCGGCCCTTCGAGAACCCGAGATGCTCCAGCGCCAGGTTCGCCAGGACCTCGTTGGTGTTCATGTTGACCGACGTGCCGGCACCGCCCTGGAAGACGTCGATCGGGAACTGGTCCATGCACCGTCCCTTTTTGAGCACCTCGTCACAGGCCTGGAGGATGGCGCGCGCCACCCAGCCTGGCAGCACCCCGAGCTCCCGGTTCGCGAGCGCAGCCGCCTTCTTCACCAGGACCATGCCGCGGATCAGCTCAGGAACTGAGTTCACGGTCACCCCGGAGATGGGGAAATTCTCCATCGCCCTCAGCGTGTGGATGCCATACCAGGCATCATCAGGGACCTCGCGGTCGCCCAGCAGGTCGGTCTCGGTGCGCGACATTGCCTTCCTTTCGGAGCTCTTCCCAAGCCAGTTCGCCCCCAGCCATGGAGGCCGGGGGTAACGCTACCGGACCCGGACCTCCCGTGGGGCATTAACCCGGTCCTTCCCTGCTTCACGAGACAGCCGGCACGCCGGCAGTCCGCTAGGCTGGGGTTCGTGACCAGATGCGTTTACATTGCTTCATCGGAGTGGCAGGTCAGCAAGAGCGCCATCGCTCTAGGCGTGCTGGAGTTGCTCGCGCGTCAAGTCCGGTCGGTGGGTTTCTTCCGGCCGCTGGTGGAGTCCCTGGAGGCCGACGGCATCACGGAGGCGCTGCTGGCAACTAAGACCCTGCGGCATCAGGAGGTCGCGGACACCGTCGGGGTCACCTACGCCGACTGGGCCAGCGACCCCGAGGCGGCCATCGACACCATCGTCACGAAATACTCGGCTCTGGCGGAGCGTTTCGATGCGGTCGTGATCCTCGGCTCCGACTTCGACGATCTGACCATCGGCACCGAGTTGGACCACAACGCCGTCATCGCCGCCAACCTGAACGCGCCGGTGCTGTACGTGTGCCGCGCGGCGGACCGCTCGACCGTGGAGGTCCAGCGCATGGCGGAGGAGGCCATCGAGGCCTTCGAGGCCCGTCACAACACAGTCGTGGGCATCATCGCCACCCGCGCCGAGCCGCCCTCGCCGACGAGCTCGCCGACGCGCTGGGCAAGGTACGGGATGTCTTCGTCGCGGTGCTTGAGCAGAACGATCTGCTGGACGCCCCGTCGGTCGGCCAGCATTTCGAGGCCGTTGACGCGACGCTGTGGCGGGGCAGCCAGGAGGGCCTGAGCCGGGAGTCCCTGACGACGCTCGTGGCGGGCATGACCCCTGCCGAACCTGCTGCCCTACCTCCAGAAAGAGGCGACCGTCATCGTCCCGGCCGACCGCCTGGACCTGCTGCCGGCGCTGATCATGGCGCACCGCTCAGCCACCTACGGCCCGCTGGCTTCGTTGCTGCTGACCGGCGGATTCGAGATCCCGGATGCGGTGGCGAAGCTGCTCAGCGACTCCGAGGTCGACCTTCCCATCGGATCGACCGTCAACGACACCTTCTCCACGGCCATCGCGCTGCGCGAGGTGAGCGGGGTGGCCACCAGCTCGCCGCGGAAGGTGGAGCTGGCACGCACCCTGTTCGACCGTCACGTCGACGAGGACGCGCTGCTGGCGGCCATAGAGCTGCCGCGCGCCGAGATCCGCACCCCGAACATGTTCGACCACCAGCTGATGCAGATGGCCCGGCGGGAGTCGAAGCGGATCGTGCTGCCCGAGTCCACGGACGACCGGGTACTGGCCGCCGCCGACGTGGTGTTGCAGCGTCACGTCGCCGACATCATCCTCCTCGGCGAGGCGGGGCGGTCTCCCGCCGCGCCGCGGAGCTGGGCCTCAACCTGACCAAGGCCACCGTCGTCGACCCGAAGGACCCGGAGCTGCTGGAGCGATTCGCCACCGAGTACGCAAAACTGCGCGCCCACAAGGGCGTCACCATCGAAGACGCCCGCCAGAAGCTCGCCGACCTGTCGTACTTCGGCACGATGATGGTGCATCTCGGCATGGCCGACGGCATGGTCTCGGGGGCGGTTAACACCACTGCCAACACGATCCGGCCATCGCTGGAGTTCGTGAAGACCAAGCCGGGCGTATCGGTGGTTTCCGGTTCCTTCCTGATGGCAATGAGCAACCGCGTGGTGGTCTACGCCGACTGCGCCGTCAACCCGGATCCGACACCCGAGCAGCTCGCCGACATCGCCATCTCGTCGGCCCAGACCGCCACCAGCTTCGGCATCGAGCCGCGCGTCGCGATGCTGTCCTACTCGACGGGCGACTCCGGTTTCGGCGCCGACGTCGACAAGGTCCGCGAGGCCACCCGGATCGCCCGCGAGAAGGCACCCGGCCTCAAGGTGGAGGGCCCCATCCAGTTCGACGCGGCCGTCGACGAGGTGGTGGCCGCGAAGAAGATGCCGGGCTCTGAGGTGGCGGGCCGCGCCACGGTCTTCATCTTCCCGGACCTGAACACCGGAAACAACACCTACAAGGCCGTGCAGCGCACTTCCGGTGCCGTCGCCATCGGCCCTGTGCTCCAGGGGCTCCGCAAGCCCGTCAACGACCTGTCCCGTGGTGCGCTGGTGGATGACATCGTCTCGACGATCACCATCACCGCCATCCAGGCCCAGAGCGACTGAACCCTGGAACTGTCCATCGACCCCAACCCAAGGAAAGTCCTGTGTCCAATCACATCCTGCTGCTCAACTGCGGCTCCTCGTCCATGAAGTATCAGCTGTTCGACCCGGGAACGCAGAGCGCGCTCGCAGTCGGCATCGTTGAGCGGATCGGGCAGGACCAGGGCAAGCTGAAGCACGAGGTCGGCGACCAGGAGTTCGTCGAAGAGCAGCCCTTCCCCGACCACACGGCCGCGTTCGCCGCCGTCGTCGCCGCCTTCGGGAAGTACGGGCCCTCGCTGGACGGCGTGAGGGCTGTCGGCCATCGCACCGTCCACGGCGGCTCCGCCTTCCAGGAGTCCACCCTCATCAACGACGAGGTGATCGCGAAGCTGGTGGAGCTGCAGGCCCTGGCGCCGCTGCACAACCCGCCGGGGATCGCGGGCATCGAGGCCGCGATGGCGCTGCTGCCCGACGTCCCACACGTCGCGATCTTCGACACCGCGTTCTTCGCGAAACTGCCCGCCGAGGCCTACACCTACGCCATCGACAAAGAGGTCGCGCAGAAGTACGAGCTGCGCCGCTACGGCTTCCACGGCACCTCCCACTCCTATGTGTCGAAGAAGGCCGCGGAGGTCCTGGGGCGCCCCGTAGAGGACCTGAAGACCATCGTCTGCCACCTCGGCAACGGCGCGTCCATCTCGGCTGTCGACGGCGGCCAGGCGGTGGAGACGTCGATGGGCCTGACCCCGCTGCAGGGGCTCGTGATGGGAACCCGCTCCGGCGACATCGATCCGGGCGTCTTCAAGTTCCTCTCCGACAAGGGCTACTCCATCGACGAGATCGACTCCCTACTGAACAAGCAGTCGGGCATGGGCGGCATGTGCGGATACACGGACATGCGTGACGTCGAGACGCAGATCGAAGCCGGCAACGCTGACGCCCGGCTGGCGATGGACGTCTACATCCACCGCCTGATCAGCTACATCGGCGCCTACATCGCGGTGCTGGGCGGGATCGACGCGGTGGTGTTCACCGCCGGCATCGGCGAGAACGCGTCCCTGGTGCGTTCCGAGGCGTCCAAGCGGCTGCGTCACCTCGGCCTGGTCATCGACGAGGAGAAGAACGCTGTGCGCTCCAAGGAGCCGCGGGTGATCTCCACCCCTGACTCCCCGTCACAATCCTCGTGGTCCCCACCAACGAGGAGCTGGCGATGGCCCAGGACACCCTGCGGATCATCGGCGCCTGAGCGAGCGCTCCAAGAGCCCGGCTGAGCCGGGCCGGCCCACGGGCTGGCCCGGCCTCGTCGTTCCAACACGATGGTCTGCGACCCCTCAACCCAAGCTTTACCTTTGGAGACGGTTTCCTAACTTTGAGTCCTGGAGGCCTGTATCGTTGCGGTTGCTTCCCCAACTTTTCGCAATGGAGGTCCAGGCATGGCGCTGCTGACCATCGGAGTGGCGAGCAGTGCGCTGTTCGACCTCGCTGAGTCCGACCGAGTCTTCCGAGAGCAGGGGGTCGCGGCGTATCGCGCCTACCAGGAGGAGCGTCTCGACCAGCCGCTGCAGCCCGGACCGGCGCAGCCGTTCATCCGCCGGCTCCTGAGCCTCAACGACGTGCTGATGGACGCGGTGGATGTGATCGTGCTGTCCCGCAACAGCGCCGAGTCGGGGCTGCGGGTGATGCGCTCCATCGACTCCGCAGGGCTTCCGATCACCCGCGCGGCCTTCCGGGAGGGGCGGGCTGCCTTCGAGTTCATGCCGGCGCTGGGAATGTCGCTGTTCCTGTCGGCCAACAGGACGACGTCGCCGAAGCCCTGGAGAAGGGCATCCGGCAGGCACGGTGCTGCGTGACGGCTCCAGGCCCGACCCGGGCCAGGAGATCCGGATCGCGTTCGACTTCGACGGCGTCCTGGCTGACGACTCGTCGGAGCGTGTGTTCCGGGAGGAGGGCCTGGGACGCTACGCGCTGCGGGAGGCGGAACTGGCCGACGTTCCCCTGGCCCCGGGTCCCCTCGCCAGGTTCCTGGGCGGCCTGAACCGGATCCAGGAGGCGGAGGCGGAGCTAGCGGCGAGACGGCCCAGCTACGAACCGAGGCTGCGTATCTCGCTGGTGACCGCCCGGTCGGCGCCCGCCCATGAGCGTGCCGTCAACAGTCTCCGCGCCTGGGGCCTGAAGGTGGACGATGCCTTCTTCCTCGGCGGGCTGCCAAAGGCCCCCGTCCTGGAGGCGCTGAGCCCCCACATCTTCTTCGACGACCAGCTGCGCCACCTCGATCTGGCCATGCGCACCCCATCGGTCCACGTTCCCTTCGGCGTCGCCAACGAGTCCGCGGAGGAACCGGAACGGCTCTCCGAGGCACCCGCAGAGCCCGCCGGGCCGCCCCGGAGGAGATCCTCGACTGCACGGCCTGAACGACCGCTGAGGAGGATCAAGTTCCCTGGAAAATCCATAGAGTTAAAGATCTGGAACCAGATAAACCAACAAACAGACCATTGGAGTGCCCGATGTTTCGTGGGCTGTGGTGAAGAACCTGGGTTTGTTTGAATATGTGAGGTAAAAAGTCTGTATTATGCCGGCTTCGAAAGTTTAGTAAAGAGTTTAGAGAACACATCGTTGCGGAGGTTTTTGAAGGGGTCTCGCCCGATCACGAATGGTGGCGAATATCTTATAATCTGGTCCCGGTGAACTGTGGGTCAGCTGGGTGAGAATGTGGCGGAGGCAGCATCCCGACCCAGGTATGGTAGAAGTGTCGTCGGATCAGGTGGCGGAACATCAAGCGCTTACAGGCCGAGGCTGGGTGAAGCGACGACAGGGGGGTCGGGGGTGAAGGTGGTGGCCTTCATGCGTGCAGGAAACCCTGGGTAGCAGCGAAGAATGTGTTTATATCCCTCCACGGATGGAGGCGGCTATCTGGTGTATGTGATGTGCCGTTGGGCCAGAGTGTCTCGTTCTGGCTACCACGAGGTGGCGGAGCCAGGGCTTATCCGAGACACAGAAACGCCAGGGGGAACTCACTAGTGTGATCACAGATCTTCTTCCACCGAGTCTGAGCAAACCTACAGGTGTGTCGACGTATCCACGCAGCCCTGGCCGAACGAGGGGGTTCACGCAAGCCCAGATCTGGTGCGCCAACTCCATGCACCACGTCTGGCCTAGTTGGCCTACCCGGCCCCACGAAGCGGGCCCGTACCACCATCCCAGCCCAGGGGTCTTCACCACCGCCCGGATCTGGCCAAAGCAGGACTGTCACCGCCAACAAACCAGAGCAGAAACGGGGTGGGCGACATCAATCTTCATCCTTAGATGTGGAAAGGGTTCGTCTGCCTGGTGACTGTAATAGACCCGTCATCTGAAGATCATTGAAGCTTATTCACAGCTGCTAGCAACTGGTTTCTGACAAGGGGTTTCGCTGTTTTCAGCACCCCATGAATAAGCCTCATTGGCTACGGTGATCGCAGAGGTGCATGCGCACCCGATGTGTTGGTCGAGGCCTTTACAACATGACAGTCAGAGATCAACCCCCTATCGTGGGTGAGGCTGTCTTTGACTCCGGTGCGTGGTTCACGCTTACGTCTCGGCTGAATTGCGCGGACGTCATGGATGCATATGGTATCCGGGCCTCGATTGGGTGGAACCGGATCGTGTTACGACAATGCCGCAGCAGAATCATTCAACACCCTCCTACAAGAAGGAGGTAGTGAACCGGAAGATCTACCCAACACGGAAACATGCTATAAAGGATGTGACAGCCTGGATCGAGTAACTGCTGCAATCACAAAGCGACTCCACTCGGCGTTAGGATACCGCACCCCCAACCACGTCCACCAAGAATAGGTGTCAAAACCAGCAAGCAGCCTAAAAATCCCATTTTTCAACAGTGTCCACAAAACCCATAGCACTCCATTCATCGCCTTGAAGAATTTAGCTTGAAAAGAAATTTCATCTCGCCGCAGGCCACCCCTGAATAACCCTCTAGGCATTCAATGCTCGACCACGGAATCCATGAACTTATACTGGAATTCAATTATCAGCACGGCAACCCAAGCATCGAAGCAACAGGGCCAGACTCCCGTTACCCATAAGTTAGTTCCCTTAAGTTAACATCTAGGAAAAACCACTGCGCGATTTAAGACCAGTTAGTCAAATGTTCGACAACTTCAAAGCTGCAAGAAATGCTCACGGCTGCTTGTAATATGCTTTGACAAGGCATCATGGACTACACGAAGTAGCAGATCAGCTCTAAAACCAGCAAGGTCGCATCGAAGTCAAATGACCCAAGTTGGGTCTAATATCATTACTCGGATGGCCGCACATCCGGCGCGTCTCGGTGACTTAGGAAGTGAGTGCAGCATGGCTAAAAATTCAACTAAATCGGAGACCAGTATTAACTCGGCGACATCTGATGATGCCGAGAACCAACCCATCGTTGGAAGCGACGCGCCTCAAAAACACACCCATCAAGATGGTGCGGTAAGCATCGCTCCAGCTTCGGCCACGCAGAAGATGCCGGACTGGCCTGAAATTGCTATGGAGATCGCCCCTGATCCAGGACAGCGAGCCTGCCTGATAGGCAACTCCGAAAGGCGCGAGATTACCGTCATCTGCGACCACGACGGCCGGTTTGAGAAAATAACAGCTTCCGCTGCCGACTCGTGGGCCTCCCACATTGTCAAGCTGGGAGTCACAGCTGTTTGCATCTACGATCATGGGATGTTCCGCACAAAGCCTAGCCTGGCGTCTAATGTCGATGACCTAGTACAGCTAGGTATGCAGGTGGTAGTCATCACAGAAAATCCCGAGGATGAGTTCAATCTTGTAGCGTGCCTTAGCCATTTGAAGCCGCATCTACTGATGCATCACGTGGTGCCTTCCGAAGAGATCTGGCGCGCATTGCAGGCGCAGACCGGACACACGTTAGATGCCTACCGGTCGATGATCGAAATCATATGTGACTGCCATCCCGCATTGGTTCATCTGTTCCTGACAGCACTATGCCATGCCAGGGAAGGCGAAACAGTTACCACAACAACGGTTATTGACTCTTTGGTTGACACAATCACACACGTTGTGTGTACCGAGTTCGTTCAGAGCCATGACCAGGCAATTTTCCTCTCATATCTCGCGTTGCAAGGAGACCCGACGACCACCATCAAAGTTCGTCAAAGCCTGGGAAGCACAAGTCAGAACACTCACTTCGCTCAACGCATGGTCTTGGCTATCTCATCGGAGTCAGTACCCCCAGAACTGAGGGTTACCTTGTGGCAGCGGCTACGAGCACATATTGATACCGAAGCATTTGAAGCCGCTAGACAGGTTCTCATACCCCTACTCGGCAGTGGCCTGACAGATGATGTAAACCATCTCGGGCTACTCGAGCTATTTACTGGAGATACCAGCTCTTGCTTGACGCTGGAAATTTCGGACCTATTGCGACAGGCAGTCGATGCCGCTGACACCAAAGGAAAGAAACGCATCATGCGAGCACTGCCACAATTTATCAAAGACGGGTCAGTGGAAAAAGCGGCCGCCCGGATCGCCGTCATATGCTCTGACACTGATTTGAATGCATTTGGAGTGGCGCTAAAGGCACTCGATACCGCCAATACTATGCCCGATACAGCTTACGAGGTTTTTTCTCCTCTAGCAGTACTGGAATATCCGGCTCTATCGGCACACCTGGCCGAGAGGGTTATCGAAACACTTGATCCAGATGATCCGCGAATAGTTAAAGCAGTGCTCTCATGGATCATATCTTCGCCAGCGACCGCATGTAGTGCACCCGCACGCCGCTGGCATATACTTCGACGTATTGTAGCTATATCTCACAGTGATCTTCCATCAGCCTCAATTATCCGCGCAGGCATAGCCAGTCTGCGCGCTTTCACCCGACGCTCTGCAAGCGTCTATCTACACGATTTAGCCACCCAGCAAGGGTTATCCTCAGAAGGACTGCCACTCATAGCATGTTGTCTCGCTGGACTGGCCACATGTATGAATAATATGACAGATGAGGCTGCCATATGGTGCTGGAGGGCACGAGCGCTCGCCAACCCCCGCGATATGGACTACACTTGGGTATTAATTGTTCAATCGCTAGTCGCTTTCCATCGCCGGAACATTACACTAACCAATGAACTACTTTCACGCGTGGCTAAAAATTCTGCACTAACGCATGCTCCCACTCTTTATCAATTCTGCAAATTAGCCATGCAATACCTCAACAAAGGTTACGACACCTCGGGATTGATTCCGGTCTTCACTAAGGATATCCACCCCATTCTCCGCGCATTCGCCACTTACTGTTCTGCAAACATGAATCACCGAAAAGGGAATGTCCAAAAAGCCATCGACAAACACTTCACCACTGGTCGAATCTTAGCCTCAGCCAAACTCACCAATCCGTTTATTTTAGATTGGAGGCAACGACTACAAACCATATTCGTTGCTTGCCACGAGGAAGCTATAGCAAAGTGTCTGCAAAATGACATCTATGCAGCAGAGGAGACCTGGAGTTCTATAAATAATACGTCAGATTCATGCATCGGCCACAGCGATACCGGCCTAAACGATGACGATAGACTACAGAAACTTAGCATCAGCGAACAGCGAGTCGCCGAACAAATAGCCTCAGGATGCACCAACGCGCAAGCTGCCAGTGCGCTGTATTTGAGCAAACGCACAGTGGATACTCATTTGCGGAATATCTATCGCCGCCTTGGCATCTCCAATCGTGCTGATTTGATCAGGATTGTCAAAACTAACCATCCGGAATCGGACCAGGGTTCTACTACCTTGGAGCGGACTGACAAGGATTGAAGGCGAACAAAGCTAATTCAATGCCCTACGTCTAGGACAATCATCAAACCAGATCCAATCAAGAAAAACTGAAGGCCATGGAGTGCCCGGTGTTTCGTGGACAGTGGTAAAAAACCTGAATCTATTCTAACATGTGAGGCAAAAAGTCTGTATTATACCGACTTCTAAATTTCGGTAGAGAGTTTAGAGAACGCATTCATCGCGGAGGTTCTTGAAGGGGCCTCGCCCACAAGAATCCACCCCAAAAATACACTTTCATAAAAACTCTATTTCATGGAAACCTATTCAAAGCCACCACCCAGTCAACCAAAACTCCCAACCAGCAAGGATGGCCAAAAAGTTCTGAATAAGCTTCATGGCTTGATTCCACCCCAGCAGCAAAAACATACTAATTATTTGAGTGGCGCAGCACAAACTCACTCAGGAAAATATACATACTCAGCCAAAATTATACAGAGGGTTCCTCACACCATACAGCAAAAACTTTCATACATCACTAGCACTCCATGCAGCAGAAATGCTCTAGTTACCCCGCTATCAATAAACACTGGAATGGGTGGGCGAGAGTTTCTCCGCCCACCCATTCAGTGTTTTCAGCAGCAGCAGCAAACGATGCTGGAGCAGTAAACACGGCCGCCGGCAACGCTAGCGAGCTCATCAGAATTCAGGTTCTGCGTGTCGAGCTTGGGGGCAGCCTGAACAGCAAGCACAACAGCCTTGTCCGCCAGTCCCTGCTGGAACTCATCGTAGTACGCCTTCAGCGCAGCCTTCGGATCCTCAGCCGGCTCACCAGTAGGCTGAGTAACAGTGATTTCAACATCCTGCGGAATAACCAGACCTGCATCAGCAGCCACAGAATGAGGATCAGACTTCAGACGATCAGCAACCTTCTCATCAGTCCACACCGCAACCAACAACTTAGTGTAGGCATCCGTGAACTCTTCAAGTCCCTGCTTCTTTGACATTCTTCCTCCTTAATTGAACGAAACTACTTCCCCACTAAGACGCGCCTGAATTCCAGCTAGAACATCAATAAGTGTCGTCGCTCTGCATTTCTTTCACGACTTATTGACAAAAAAATGAAACCCAAATCGCACATCTTTCTTTCGATTTTTTTCCGATCACGATCAGATGGATGAGCGGAGCGGGTGGTTTCTCCGCCCACCCATTCAGTGTTTTTCAGCAGCAGCAGCAAACGATGCTGGAGCAGTAAACACGGCCGCCGGCAACGCTAGCGAGCTCATCAGAATTCAGGTTCTGCGTGTCGAGCTTGGGGGCAGCCTGAACAGCAAGCACAACAGCCTTGTCCGCCAGTCCCTGCTGGAACTCATCGTAGTACGCCTTCAGCGCAGCCTTCGGATCCTCAGCCGGCTCACCAGTAGGCTGAGTAACAGTGATTTCAACATCCTGCGGAATAACCAGACCTGCATCAGCAGCCACAGAATGAGGATCAGACTTCAGACGATCAGCAACCTTCTCATCAGTCCACACCGCAACCAACAACTTAGTGTAGGCATCCGTGAACTCTTCAAGTCCCTGCTTCTTTGACATTCTTCCTCCTTAATTGAACGAAACTACTTCTCCACTGAGACGCACTTCACATCAAGAATCCACCCCAAGAACTATGGACTCACGCACAAGTACTACATGGACAACAACAGCACCATGCAGCCTCGCCACCCGAAACGCCGGCAAGATCACTCTGATCTAAGTCCTCTGTAGTAACTGTTGGGGCATCAGGCACATAGAGCACCAGCTCGCCCCTCTCTTCAGCCATAAACCACAGATTCACTTGAACATTAAGTGCTTCTTCCGAGGAGCTTGAGACTGGAACTGGGGCAGCCTGTCTCTCGACTCGAATGACAACTGAAGCCGGAATTTCAAGACCTGCCTCAGCTAAGACATCACGCGGAGAGGCAAGAAGCCTTTGCAAGTAGAGATCATCAGACCAACTCGAAACGAGCAAGCGCGTATATGCTCGGATGAAATTCTGACGTTCTGTCTCAAATCTCCCCATGAGCATCCTCCTGAATCCACTAGTTCTTGGAAACCAGAACTCTCATTTATCAATGATGGACCATCCTGCACGGAACCACAAGGCTATCCGATGATGCCACGCATGCGTAGGATTCCGCTACGCATGCGGCTCCACATCTCTTTCCGCCTGCTGAGTCTTAGCCAAGTTAGCAAAAGTCCCATTGAGTTCCAGGAGTTCTTCATACGTTCCAGACTCAACGACATGGCCATGGTCGATCACTATGATTCGATCTGCGTCCCGGACCGTTGACAACCGATGGGCCACAACGATTCGTGTGGCGTTGAGCCTGTGCATGCTCTCCGTCACTCTGGCCTGAGTCAGGTTGTCCAATGCACTGGTTGCCTCGTCAAAAATTACGATCCGAGGTCTCGAAATCAGCGCACGCGCGATCATCAGACGCTGTCGTTGGCCGCCTGACAGACCTGCTGAGCCATCAGCGACGTTGGTGCTAAGTTTCATAGGCATAGCCTGAATGTCGTCAGCCATGCCAGCCATCTCCGCGGCTTCCCAAACCTCAGATTCGCCATATGAGCCAGAACCAGCGATGTTGTCCCGGATCGATCCGGAAACAGTTCCATTGCTTTGCAAGACGATTCCGCACTGACGTCTTACGGCCGCTACGTCGAGCTCCGCAAGGTCTTGCCCATCATAGGTGACCGAACCACTATCCGGCCTGTCGAATCCGATCAGCATTCTGAGCAAAGTAGATTTCCCGGAACCCTGATGGACCAACGATGGCAACGAACTCCCCGCGACGGATGGCAATGCTCACTCGATCCAAAATCAACGGTCCATTTCCTCCATAACGGAAACTGACCTCATGCAGACGGATCTCACCAGACAGCTCCCCTGGCTGTGCCCTGCCTTCACCGGACTCGGGGTCAGCATTGAGAATCGGACGGAGGAACTCGAACGTAGGGAACAACCGGCGCCAACATTTGAAGAACATAAATGAACTGGATGAAGTTGGTAATAAGCAGCTGACTTGCTAGGATCGCTGTAACAACGCGCGTCCTATCCTCAACCGTGGCACTACCAGCAGCGATGACCATGGCAATGACCACAGGCATGAGAACCGACGCCATTACCATAATCCAAGTCTCTACCCGGCGGCTCATCATCTGATGACGCAATGCCTCGCGCTGAAGCCTCCCCCATCGTGACAGGACACGATGTTCGCCGCCCGCGGCACGAAGCTTGGACATGTTCGACAGAACACTGAGGGTCAACCCGCTGACCTCCTGCTGTGCTAACAGATAGGAACGTTGGGCAGCAATATCTTGAAACATCAAACGAGCAAGCATAACTGTAACCGCGAGTAGAGCTACCCCCACGAATGCAGCCATCGCAGGAGACATAGCGGCCAAGACAAAAAATCAGCAACCGCAATCATCAGCCCTCATGACCGCGGTTACCACCGCGCCCGAGATTGTTTCCTGAGCCTGCCGGATATTGAAGATCACCGTTCCGAGCCTCCACGGCGATCGACTCTCAAAAAAAGACAAAGGAAGTGCAAGGAGCTTCGCCCATATGCCCGAACCCAAACGCTGAGCCATCCGCCCTTTGATCCGTAAAGCAAGATGATTCTGAATGGTCTGCAAACCAGCCGTGAGAAGCACAATCAGAAGCATGACAGCCCCTGATCTGCAGGGATCACAGAATTCTCACCGAACTGCACCAGCCGCCCTACCACGAGTCCTGAGAGAACAGGGGTTATTACGCTGAGTACCATCACAAGGGCTGCATAAAACGCAAGGCTAGCCGCATCTTTCCCCGAACCAGCCAAGGCAAATCTGAAGAGTCCCCGCAAGGTGGTGACTCGCGCCGGAAGAGGCGCCTCCGCGATTCTGGCTTCAGCATCAAGAGCTGCCAAGTCCTCCCGCTCTAGTGGACGTTCTTCGACGTCTTCCCATAGCTGAATCCAGGGTCTCTTACCCTGAAAGTAATCGTGCACGGTACTTTCTCGGGTCCGTAACGCGTGACAAAAGGCGTGGCGTGAGGCGTATGCCACCAACCATCTGCGAGTTTAAGTGGGCGCAATCGTACCCATCCGATCGCGCTGAGGTCATCAAAGGACTTAGCAGTGCGCAGCGACGGCACGATGCCTGCTGGAGGCACTAGCCGCTGCTGTCTACCGCCAGACCAGAGGGCTCGTGCGATGGCGGTACCCCATGGTCCCAGCAAATCACTCAGCTCACGCTCATGCCCGCCTCCACTGGAAAGTCTGCGATTGGCACGGCCCGTCTCTTCCAGCTGTTCTTTCTCCCGATGCGCAGCGGCATCAATACGATCGCGTTGCTCCTCCCGCCTAAGCGCCACTCCCCGCGCACAAGCCTGCAGAAGGGCAATACAATGCTCCGCCCAGGCTCTGCCAAGCAATCCGCGATCAAAGAGTTCTCCCGTTGTGGCAACACGAACGGTGGCCGATCCAGTGGCGCGGACCCAATCATGCTTACCAATGCCAAACCAAGACAAAGGCGGTCCGCCCCCTTCCCCATTCGTTATTTCCGTGACTGGGCAGTGCACATCTAGAACCGGTGAATGCTCGATCCAGACCCAGGAATTGATGGGCCGCATTATGTCTTCCCGATGCACATCAACTTCACCCGGTGACAAAACATCAAAGTCACGAGGCGGCAAGGCTCGCGCGACGACGGCATCCACGCTGAGCGCAGCCAAAGTAATATCAAGCCCCTTCAAGAATGAAGCACGCCGCAGAGCACTCTGCTTCAGCGCTCTCTGTTCCTCATTAATCTCAAAGGGCCGTAAAGAAACATCGGCTGATTTTTTCACACCGAGCTTCCACCCTGGAATCGGAATACACCCGATAATAACAGCGCCTGGCGACAGCGACCCAAGCGGATACCACCCATTCTCGGTAACCGCGAAAAATGTCTGCATCTCCCTCGGCAACCTCAATTCCCCACGATGGATCATCCAGTGGATAAAAACGATCCCGCCGAACCCCAATCCACCTGCTCTGGTATGAATGCCCTCCGGGGAGCATTTTTTTAACAAAAACCGTTGTGGGTAGAATATTTCTGTCATCTACGGTCATCATGCGACCTTTGTTTTGTCGGATTTACCGGACCGGAGACCGGCATAGGTACCATTACGGGCGACTAGGGCTTCATGGGTTCCCTGCTCAACAAGTCTGCCATCGTCAAATACAAGGATGAGATCGGCATCACGAACTGTAGACAGACGATGAGCGATCACCAGCATTGCGCATCCCCGGCGACGGAGATTGGCAATAATTCTTCGCTCGGTCACTGTATCGGTAGCACTCGTAGCCTCGTCTAGGGATCAACAGTGCAGGCTCGTTCGCCAACGCACGTGCTAGCTCGATACGTTGACACTGCCCACCGGAGAAATTTCGGCCGTCCTGCGCGACGAATGCGTTGAGACCTCCGGCCCTTTGGATCACCTCAGTAAGAATTTCGGAGTCTTCGAGGGCTTGGATTACGGACCGTTCAGGGATGGTTTCATCCCACAAGGTAACATTGTCTTTCACGGTGCCCTCAAACAAACTCACATTCTGATCGACATAGGAAACAGCCGCGCAGATGGATTGCCGAGAGTGATCGTCACGAGGACGCCCATCCAGCAGAATCCGGCCGGATGTCGGCTGCAGCAGCCCTGCCGCAAGCTGCCCCACCGTCGACTTCCCAGAGCCTGATGCCCCGACGAGCGCAACGCACATTCCCGGTCTCACAGAGAAACTGAGGTCAGAGAGGAATTTCGTCTCACCATCGAATGAGAACGACACATGGTCAAAATCCATCCTGCCTGTGAGAACCTCTGCGAAAGTATGGGTCTGGTTCTCCGCAGGATGCCCTCATAGTTGAGAACATCCTCCAACCGGGCCAAGTCCGCCTGAGTGGTCTGCAGTTGGCTCGCCTGGGTGACCAGCTGAACGAGGGGTTGAGTGAAGGAGGCGAGCAAAGCTTGGAAAGCAACGAGCAGGCCTGCACCGGACATGCCACTCGCTACCCGGAGCCCGCCGACGACCAGTACCAGAGCAGTATTCATGCCCGCCAGCGCGGCAGGCAAAACGGTGATCAGCGACTGGCCTCGGCCAAGACGCTGCCCTTCTGAGATCGCCTTAGCACAATAACCACTCCACTTGGCGAAAGCCATCTGCTCGATCCCGTTCCCCTTGATCGATGCGATGGTCGATAAAGTTTGCATGGTAGAAGTTGCTAGACCAGCATCCTTGGCCTGAAGTGAACTGGCAGCATCGCGCTGTTCGCGGAGAACCTTACGTAAAGCGATCACATTGAAAGCCGATACGAGCATAACGAGGGCGGCGAGTAAGGGATCGAGTATGATGAGAGCGACTCCATAGACGACAATGAGCGTCGTACTGGCCAATGTCATGACGACATTATTTGTGATAGATGAGCTGACCCGAAAATTGGTATTGACTCGCCCAGAGAGATCGGCTGAATGCCGCTGTTGGAAGAAAACCACTGGGCGCCGCAACAACTCTTTCATGAAGTGAGTCGCGCTGCTCGTTCCCAAATGAATCTCAACACGCTTGAGGTGCTCACGCTGAATCGCCGTCAGCACCCCTATAGTTGCCGCGCATAGAATCAACAAGACAACAGGGAAAAAAAGACTGGAATCAGCTCGACACCAAATTCGTTCACGAACCAGCGCTGAATTATGGGTTCAAGTACTCCGGGAACTGCCACCAGCATAGTGGCAATAAGTGTCAATGTCAGCGCGCTTCCTGCGCCATGCAGACGCCGCACAACAGCGGTAAATATTGATACCTCTTTTCCTCCTTTTGGAAAAAAATTAGGACCTGGCGTGAGATCCAAGACCACACCAGTAAATCCGCCATCGAATTCATCTAGCGGCATCACACGGTGACCATTCGCTGGGTCATTGACATGAACGACAATCCCCCGGCGAGTTCTCCGGAATCCCTCAAGAACCATGAAATGCTGAAAAGCCCAGTGAATGATCACAGGATGATCAATTGCACTCAGGTCCTCGATATCCATGACCTTTCCTCCGCCAACGAGGCCGTAGGATTCAGCTGCGGTTACGATGGCAGCAGCGTTCGCACCATCACGCGTAACATTGCAGGCAATCCTAAGCCGTTCGAGCGGCTCCACACGCCCACGGGAACGAAGAAGAATGCCGAGGCTAGCCGCACCACATTCTACCGTCTCCATCTGAATGAGCGAGGGGTGCGTACCGGACGACGTCTGGAAGCTTTCATCTATATTCACTTTCCCAACAGACTCACTGGGGAGATATCGTCAGTATCGATCTCTGCGACGACCGGCGTTTGCGACTCGATCTGGCGATCTGGTCCTTCAAGCGACGTCCAAGCATATCCAGTCACCGTGTCCGCACGCTCCAAACTGATTACTACCAGAGTAGGGCCCACCTGCGCACCATCAGCGTTCATGGGGAAGGGAGCAAGAGACTGCACTTGCCCGCGGAGCAGTCCGTATTTCGTAGCTGCCACCCCCGACACCGTCAGCTTCACATCTTGACCAGGCTGAATCGCCTCGACCTGCGCGGCTGGAACCTCTACTATCGCTTCCAGGATTGCATTCTCAGTAGCTCCAGGTTCGACAACTGCAATGGGGGTTCCAGTGGTCACCGCGGTCCCCAGTTCTACTAGATGCTGCACGATTCGCCCACCAGTCACCCCGACGATCTGTGTATCGCTGGCGCCTGATTCTTGATGAAGAGAAGCAATTACACCGCCCTGCGTTATTACCGTACCGAGGTCCGCCAATCCGCTCACAATCCCATTGGAATCTGACTGCACCGTTACTAAGCCGCCTGGATACTGCAACCGACCTGAAGCGGTGACCTGTTGAGGAATACGCCCAAGAATCCCCCACCCAATCAAAGCGAGCATGCAGAACCCAATCACTAGTGTCACAATCCAACCGTTTGGGCTTGCCAGAGTGAGGGGAGTATCAAGTTGGTCAGGATCTCGCCGCTTACCGAGGGCTTTGAATCGGTACAGCATAACTATTCTTCCTCCTTTGCGAGTCCTAATATCAGCTGCCCGACAGGGCCATGTGAGGGGAAACCGAGCCCTGTGATCTGCTCGAATGTGTATGCAAAATTACTACCCAGCGGGCAGGCCCCCAGGCCCTCTGCGACTGCAGCAAGTTGCAGAGCGTGCATGAGAACCCCAGTATCTTTGAGGACGAGGGCTGCGCCGACACCTTCGTATTTCCACATGACCCGTCCGAATCGCGCCACCATAACGATGGTCGCTGGCGGTCTGACGCGACTCCATGTAGCGCGCATGACTTCATCCGTAAGCTCAGAGGAGTCTTTGAGACAATGGACTTTTTCCAAGACATTGTCTGCTGGATTATATCGCCAAAGCCCTTGGGCAAGCCCCTTCACATGATCTACCAAGATATAGAGATCGAGCTCATGGAGAGCCCCTCCGCCCGCAACCGGTCTGCGCGAAAGCTCCATGCCTTTATCGTCTGTGAGCCGCTGCTGAATACGCGCCGACCGGTGTAGGACATTTGTCAACTGGTTCAGTGTTGGGACTGAATCCCGTTGGAAGATGAATGTTGAACGCCGCCGTTCTGTGATCAATCCGAATGGCTCATCATGGCGAAACCACCGATTTGGATCAGGTTCCGGAAGCTTGATGATTTCATCTGCTCTGATTGGATCGACCAGAGGCGGGGGTGAGTACACATCGAGATATCGGTAAGTACCGCCATACCGGAAATCCGCGGCAGAGTCACTGGCTCGCTCCATCATGAGAAGATCCACTGGGTTCCACATCGAATGGTCCAGGCTCTTCTCTATGAGCGGCGATGTCAGTAGGCCAGCACGCCACAGCAACTCGCGCAGTGGCCGCAGCTTTTCACCAATCTCCATTTGTTCCCCAGCCAATACCAGACCTGCAATAGAGGGGACCACTTTCACAAGACCACAGGCCAACCCGCTGTCAAGCGTCACCCACCCCTGCGTAGAGGTCGCAACAACGTGACGAGCCACAACCGCATCGGAAGGAACATCATCCTGACGCCAGGGAAGACGCCCTTTCTTCACCAACCGGGCCGCCACTGCCCCGTCAATCTCCACAACCTGATTGATGAGACCAGATGAAGTCAGATCACGAACGCCTGCCGCGAGGAAGGCAAGCTGTCGCATGCCGTCAGGAGAAGTCAACAACCCATCAACAAGTTCATCGACTGTGCACGGCCGTTCGACCAATCGTGTGACACGACGGGCAGCTTCTTTTCCCAATGGAATCCGATGCTCATTACTACCCTCGTTACCCTCATTGATAACCACCAAGGTGTCGCCATCGCAGCTAAATACAACACCTTCAGCAACTAGCAATTTTTGCATGGATGTCTCCTTTAGAAGAAAACACTTCGCGGGTTGATATCTTCTTCCGCGAGTGGGCGATCTATCCACCCCAATTTCACCGGCACTTCATACAAGCGCCCCGGAGCCGAACGACGCCAGAAATGCCGAAGCCCTGGGGCAAACACCTTAGTTACAAACAGCTCAATCTCAGGCCGCGATTGGTTCATAACGATTGTTTCAATTCCAACCCGTTTAAGGATATCGACCTGTTTCATCACCAGTTTGTCAATACGATAAGTATCCGGAGCAGGAAGATCACTCAGCCTAATCAGTGAATGACTGGGGTTTGGCAGAAGCCAGGGCTCAGAATCAATAGTGGCGTTCTTACACCATTCTATCGTCGCCTCGTCATTCGCCCGGTAAATGGTCTCACCATTTGCATCCCTTTCTGACACGAAGGGGAGGAACTGGTTCAGCTCAGTAAGCGCCCGGAAGAGCGCGACACTGGGATCAGGATGGGCACCAAATCCAATCATGATATCCTGGGCTTCATGGTCGCGCCTCGACATGGCTGCAAAAACAGGCATCTCAAGATCGTTCTGCAAACTCACAACCCACAGGTTCCTGCCCTTCTTCGCATAGAATTCTCTGAGGCTATCCACATATGGATCGCCAAAGGAGTCAAGATCAACACCTGGACGTTGCACACGATTAAACCACCATATCCCTACTGCGTCTCGTTCACACAATTCGCATAACCCTTGAAGAATCGCCTCCTCCAGCGTATTACCAGCTGCCGCACCATTGGAGTCAGTATATGCGTAGGGGTGAGTCTTGAGGTCAGGAGATCCATACCAGGCCAGTCCCGCAGGGACAAATATTTGCTCACCCTTGGTAAGAGACCAAGCTGGGGTGAAATCGATCGGAATAGTCTCATCCAATCTCATGGGAACCCGGTGAAATTTATTATCCGTTCCCTTGGTCGCGGATCGATTATCATACTGTTTGTCACTGAACAACAATGTGTCACGAGGGTGGACTGCACGCGCATCTAGATCACGCCAAGCAGAATGAACCGACGGAACCGTCGGATCCCATACGCCGGAAAAGCGTTCTATAGCCTCACACACTGCACTCGCTCGGGCCTGCTGACGAGTCCGTCCCTTGCCTCCCGACTGACCCCGCATATTCTCCGCCAACCAACGAAGACTGTCAGTGCTGGTTGCATAGTTGTGGCCAGCAGCAAAAGAGAAAGTAATACCGTCAGCATCTGCTCCGAGACTCTCAAGTTTCGAAACAGCGCCCACAATCGGACTGATGTGCTTGGTCAGGCGTTCAACGGTCTGCTCCGGGGTACATATCCGATAACCACCATCCTTACCCTCCAAAGCGTTCGTGGGAGAGATTCTAATATCAGCGGTCATCCGATACTTCAGCGTTCCACACACTGCACACTGCGGCTGTGGGATCACCGTATGGTCGGTGACTGCCATAGTACTCAGGTCCATGCATCGCAACACATTCATGAAGGGAGAATCATCACCATTGACTAAGGCAATAAGATGAGTTAAAAATTGCTTGATCAATTATCTGCCATGCGCCGAGCATGAGCCCCTGACGCCTTGATGGAAGGCAACCGATGAAGTCTTTCAGCAAGAAACCGCTCAGCATGGCGATTCGCCACGAGTCTGTCCTGGAGACATGCCCAGCACGCAGATCTTCCCGGAAAAATAGCCGGGCCAAGCCATATTGATTGCCCCCAAGGCTTGACGAGCAACCATGGTGAACCTCGGTGCTGAAGTTGCCTATTGAGTTCTTCAAGCCGAGGATGAATATAGTCCTCCGCTACGACGACCAACGAACATGCTGGATCCACAGTTGCAATGTCAGCTTCCTCATCCAGACACTCGACAGCAATGTCTTGATCCCGCAGGTACGAAGTAATCGCATTCAAAGCCTGTTGGACCTCATCGCGAGGACGCTGAAGAATCAACGGCAGCAACCGCACTTGACAAGATGCCAGCCCATCGATCGTGCGAGATGGATCCAATCCTCGGCCCTCCAGATAAGAACCGAAAGCCCCTCCGACAAGCACATCTTTTTTGAGATAACCTTTTTCAAGCATGGAACGCAGAGCAGCAAAAGCTATAGCAGGCTCTACGCTCTGAGCAGCTGCGGCTACAACGTCGGCTGTATCCCGGTGTCCGTCGATGACCTGCGCAACTTGGGCAGCTGCCCGATTATCGATGAGTATCTGGTCATTATCCGAGAGCATGAATAAATGAGACGTGTTCAACACGTCCACATTGAGCCCACTCTTAAAACGCACCGGATTCACGCAATTACCTCAATCTGCTTCTAGGATGCACTGGACGACTGATAAGCCACCCCCAATTAATGCAACAATACCCACACCAAGCAGTGAGCATCCAGCAAAGGTCTCAATGGGTCGCTGAGAAAAAAATTAACAACGGCAAGTATTAGGCAAATAATCGCAAGAACCCACATAAATATCGCCGCGACCATTTTGAAACGAACCATCATCGCCTCACACTCGCCCTCACGCATCTCACGGATTCACAACTGACGTTTTTATTTTACCCAAGATCCGGCTCCTCAGATAGGTAGATATAACGAGCTACGCATTATTTCCATAAACATACGCATACCTAAGCAATCACCCATTCTGAGTTTCCCGCGCCGCGAGGCAAAAGTTTTCGAATTCAACAAAAGGCCTGCTGGATTAGCGATAGCCCCGACTGAGCAGTAGCGGGCGATGACTGGTGTCATCAAAATGGCCGGCCCTGGGGCAGGAAAGACGGTCGACGAGCTAGAAGCCCGCGGACCCCAATACCAGGGATACAACCTTCCAGCGCTTCTCGGCCTACATCAGAGGGGCTGTGACCCACAGGGATACCTCTAGCCTAGCCGGGACTGTCTGAATAACGGTGTGTGGGGTCCGGCTTGATCCGAAAGGAGATGGCCGTGGCTGACACGACTGGATTGTTGGGAGACGAGATCATTGATCCCGTGAGCGGGGAGATCGTCGATCAGAAGGAGCTCGCGCAGCGGTTGCTCGCGCAGGCGAGAGAACAGGGCGTGAGCCTGACCGGCCCGGGTGGCCTGCTCAGCCAGCTCACCAAGAAACGTGCTCGAGACCGCGCTGGACGCGGAACTGACCGAGCACCTGGGCCACGAGCACGGCGGGACCCCGTTGGGCGAGAACATGCGCAATGGGACCCGGGCGAAGACCGTGTTGACCCAGATCGGTCCGGTCGAGATCGAGGTCCCGCGGGACCGTGACGGATCGTTCGAACCGGCGATCGTGCCCAAGCGCAAGCGGCGGCTGGACGGTGTCGATCAGATCGTGCTGTGTTTGACCGCGCGGGGCCTGACGACCGGGGAGATCGCGGCGCACGTCGACGAGGTCCATGGGGTCAAGGTCTTGCAAGGGAGAGCATCAGCCGGATCACCGGGGAGCTCGCCGAGTGGGCATCCCGCCCACTGGATCCGGTCTATCCGGTGATCTTCGCTCGGCGCGATTCGCACGTGAAGGTCCGGGATGGGCAGGGTGCGCAACACCCCGTTTATGTCGTGATGGGCGTCACCGTGAACGGGGAACGTGACATCCACAGGGATCTGCGCCGGCGATGGTGCTGAGGGTGCCAGGTTCTGGCCGGGAGGTGTTCGCCGAGCTGAAGAACCGCGGTGTCGAGGATGTGTTCGTCGCTGTCTGCGACGGGATGAAAAGGGCTGCTGGAGGTGATCAGCACCACCTGGGAGAAGACGGTCGTGCAGCAGTGCATCGCCCATCCTGATCCGCAACAGCTTCCGTTACGCCGGCCGGCAGCATCGGGATGCGATCGTTCGCTCGCTCAAACCGGTCTACACGGCCCCGTCCGAGGCCGCGACGAAGGACCGTTTCGCCGAGTTCGCGGCCGAGTGGGGAACCGATATCCGGCGATCATCCAGCTCTGGCGCAATAGTTGGGCGCAGTATCGTGCCGTTCCTGGAATACGACGCCCGTGATCCGCCGGGTGATCTGCACCACCAACGCGACCTGTACCGATCAACGCCCGTTACCGCAGGACGTGAGGGCGCGCGGGCACTTCCCGAACGAGTAAGCAGCGCTCAGGGTGCCTCTACTTGGCTACCCGGTCCCTTGACCCCACCGGCGGAGGACGGACACGCTGGGTAGCGAGGTGCGAAGTCCGCGCTGAACACGTTCGCGATCACCTTCACCAGACGGTTCAAAAGAACCACTCACTAATGAAAACCACCGGACCCCACACCGTTTTTACCGGACAGACCCGTTTGAGACATTTCAGCGCACGAAGTGGCTCTCTGGCAGGGAAAGCCACAAGCCCGATCCCCCGGTTTTGTTGGATCCCGACGACGCCGGTGGTGTACTTTCCACCACTTGGCAGGGGGATAGCGTTGCCCCCATGGCACGAGCATTGATCACGGGAGCGACCGCCGGCATCGGCAACGCCTTCGCCAAGGAGCTGGCCTCCCGTGGAAACGACTTGGTGCTCGTCGCCCGGGACCGGGAACGCCTGGAGGCCACCGCCGCCGAGCTGTCCCAGGTGCATGGCGTCGCGGTGGATGTGCTGCCCGCCGACCTTTCCGTCCGTGACGAGGTGCTGCAGGTCGCGGCGCGCCTGGAGGCGGATGCCGATCCGGTCGATGTCCTGATCAACAACGCAGGATTCGGGCTGCACGCGTCGCTGCTCGACGCCTCCCTGATCGAGAGCCATGAACGGGCCCTGGACGTGATGTGCCTGGCGATGCTGATCCTCGGCGGGGCTGCAGGCCGGGCTATGAAGGCGCGCGGCCGGGGCCGGATCATCAACGTCGCCTCCACGTCGGGGGCGATCTTCACGGGCAACTATTCCGCCATCAAGGCCTGGACCCGCACCTGGTCCACCGGGCTGGCCCTGGAGCTGAAGGGCACGGGGGTCCAGGTGACGACACTGCTGCCCGGCTGGGTGCGCACCGAGTTCCACCAGCGCGCCGGAATTAAGGCCACCAACCTGCCCCCGGTCGTGTGGATCGATGCGGACGTCCTGGTCAGGCAGTGCCTGGCCGACGTCGCGCGAGGCCGCATCGAGTCGGTGCCGACGCTGAAGTGGAAGATCGCGCTGTTCGTCGCAGACCACGGGCCCCGCAGCTTCATCCGTTGGTTCTCCCACAAGCTATCCGCTAGCAGAAGGAAGCGCTGAGACATGGCGAAGGTCCCGAAACCGGGTAAGCACGCCTCCAAACTGAACGCATTGACCCGCCAGGCGGCCCAGATGCTGCTGCTGAAGCCGACGATGTGGCGATTGCTACGTGTCCACGTCCACGGCAAGGCGAACCTCGAAGGCCTGGAGGCGCCGTGCGTGGTCTTCGCGAACCACTCCTCCCACCTGGATACCCCCTGATCTACGGGGCACTGCCGAACCGGATCTCGAAGTATCTGGCGGCTGGCGCGGCACTCGACTACTTCTATGACAAGTGGTGGAAGGCCGGGCCGATGTCGTTGTTCTTCAACGGCTATCCCATCGACCGGAGCAAGGGAAGGAAACCGAGGGGCCGAAGAAGCGCAACGTCCGGGGCATGTCCGCCGCGCTCCTGGACGCCGGGGTGCCGCTGCTGATCTACCCCGAAGGATCGCGGTCCCGCACCGGCGCGATGGGCCCGTTCAGGCCGGGCGTGGCGGCGCTGTGCATCACCCGGAAGGTGCCTGCCATCCCGATCGCGCTGATCGGCGCCCACGCCGCCTGGCCGAGCACCCAGAAGCACCTTCCCAAGGGCCGTCCGGTGGTGCACGTCGTCATCGGCCGTCCGATGCTGCCGCTGCCTGGCGAGATCGCCCACGAGTTCAACGAGCGGATGAGACGCCGGATACTGGAGCTCCACGACACCACGGCCCGCGCCTACGGGGCCAAAACCCTCGACGAATATGCCCGTACTGTCGCCCTTGAGAAGGCGACTAAGACCGAGATCACTACCTTGGCCGAGGAGGCCAAGGCCCACGCCGATCAGCAGGAGGAGCAATGATCGAAGGCGTCAAGCAGCACAAATGGTGGGGCTGGGGTGAAGAGGGCAAGTCGTACCACCACGACGACAAGCCGAAGTTCGCGCCCTTCGTGAAGAACCTGGTCGGCGTCGACATCAACGAGCCCGTGAGACCTCTGCCCAGGCTGTCGGACCTGGAGATCCCGCCATCGCGGCTGGAGGCGGCGCTGCGTGACTCCCTGGTCGCGATCTCCGGCGCCACCTACGTGCAGGCCGACGACGAGACCCGCGTCACGCATGGCTTCGGCAAGGGTGTGCGTGACCTGATGCGGGTGCGCGCCGGCGACTTCGGCAGACTGCCCGACGTGGTGGTCTACCCCGCCACCGAGGACGAGGTGGCGCGGATCGTCGACGCCGTGGTCGCGGCCGACGCCGTCGTGATCCCGTTCGGCGGCGGCTCCAACATCGTCGCGGCGCTGGAGGCCGAGCCCGGTGAGCAGCGGCAGGTGGTGTCGGTGAACCTGGGACGGATGAACCAGGTCATCGCCATCGATGAGCAGTCCTCCCTGGCGCACATCCAGGCGGGGGTGTTCGGGCCCGACATGGAGGCGCAGCTCCAGGCCCGCGGCTGGACGATGGGCCACCACCCCGACTCGTTCGTGTGGTCGACGCTCGGCGGCTGGATCGCAACCCGCAGCTCGGGGATGCAGTCCGACAAGTACGGCGACATCGCCGACATCTGCCGGGGCCTGCGCATGGTGATGCCCGGCCAGATCCTGTCTCTGCGTCCCCTGCCGTCGACGTCGTCCGGGCCGAGTGTCCGGGAGATGGTGCTGGGCTCGGAGGGCCGGCTGGGAATCATCACGTCGGCGTGGGTGAACGTGCACCGCATCCCGGAGGTGCGGGAGATCCAGGCCTACTTCTTCCCCACCTACGAGAACGGCCTGAAGGCCTGCGAGCAGATCGTCTCCTCCGACGCCGCCGTCATGATGGCGCGGGTCTCGGACGCCATCGAGACGAAGTACATCATGGCCAACGGCAAGCAGTCCTCGAAGCTGTCGTCGCTGCTCAGCAAGGGCATCGAGAAGGTGATGCTGGCCAAGGGCTGGGATCTTGAGAAGATCGCGATGGCCTTCGTCGGCTTCGAGGGATCGCACAACCATGTCACCTACGAGAAGGGCCTGGTCAGCAAGATCGTGCGGGCTGGTGGCGGGCTGGGCGTCGGCAAGGGGCCCGGCAGCCTCTACGACCAGAAGAAGTACGACACCCCCTACATCCGCGACTTCATGCTGGACCACGGCATGATCTGCGACGTCTCCGAGACCTCCACCCCGTGGCGCTACGCGGCCGAGATCCACAGCAAGACCGTCGCCGCCGCGCAGCAGGTCTTCGATGAGCGGGGCGTCAGGGGCGTGGTGTTCTGTCACCCTATCGCACTCCTACCACTCGGGCGCCTGCCAGTACTTCACGTTCGCCATCGCCGACGCCTCCGACGGCGCCATGGACACCTATGACAGCGTCAAACGCGCGATCCAGCAGTCGTTCATCGACTGCCACGGCACGGTGTCACACCACCACGGCGTCGGCGAGGAGCACTCCCCCTGGATGGACCAGGACATCTCCCCCGCCGGCGTGTTCATCCAGCGGACGCTGTTCGAGGGCGTCGACCCGGGCCGCAACCTGAATCCGGGCAAGATCGTCCACGACGGCAGACCGGGCATCTCGTCGAACTCACGCGACGCCTGACCAGAGACCAGTCACGAGACCAGCTGACCGCTCCCGGCAGCCTCCTGCGGGAGCGGTTCTCTCTGCCCGGCCGGCGTCCGGGAATATTCCCGGAAAATGGGGAAGCGCTACTACGAATTGTCGTATTCATCTACTACAGATTGTAGTTCTTAACAAAAGTTAACAACGATTGCGAGGAATTTTTATGAGACGCGGGGATGACTTTTTGTCCCAATAATCTGGACGGATCCTTTCCCGCGGCATATCTGGCTAGCCGGCTTGGCCGATTGGACCTCAGTGGGCTTCAGATTCCGTGGCTTCCCGGAGCAGGGTCTCATCCAGCAGCCTCAGCGCCTCCCGGCGCACCTCGGCGGGGACGTCACTCAGCAGGCCCGCCATGTCGCGCGCCAGCACCACGGCCTGCGGGTCAGCAGGCTCGTAATGCCAGGCCCGGCGCTTCATTTCCCGTTTGGCAAGGCCTTTCTTAGCCAGGCGGTCCAGCACTGTCATGACGGTGGTGTAGGCCAGGTCCCGGTCACGCGCCAGCAGCCCCTGCACGTCGACGACGGACAGGGGCTCGCCGGCCTGCCACAACAGCACCATCACACGCTGCTCCAGCTCACCACGCACCATGTCGGCATTGTATTCAACAATTCATCGGGACATTTTGTCGGCATCTTGAAATAGGGTATTACCGCGTAGTAGGTTCCGCCCATGGATCCGGTCGCAATAGCAAGGTGGCAGTTCGGGGTTACCACCGTCTACCACTTCCTCTTCGTGCCGATCACGATCGCGATGTCTATGCTCGTCGCGGTTATCCAGACAATCTGGGTGCGCACGGGCAAGGAGAGGTACCTGAGGCTGACGAAGTTCTTCGGGAAGCTGTTCCTGATCAACTTCGCGCTGGGGGTGGTGACGGGCATCGTCCAGGAGTTCCAGTTCGGCATGAACTGGTCGGAGTACTCCCGCTTCGTCGGCGACGTCTTCGGCGCGCCCCTGGCGCTGGAGGCCCTGATCGCCTTCTTCCTCGAGTCGACCTTCCTAGGGCCTGTGGATCTTCGGCTGGGACAAGCTGCCGAAGAAGATCCACCTGGCCTGCATCTACGCCGCGGCCATCGGCACCATGCTGTCGTCGATCTTCATCCTGGCGGCGAACTCCTGGATGCAGAACCCGGTGGGCACCAAGTTCAACACGGAGCTGAACCGCGCCGAGCTCGACGGCGTAGGCGGATTCCTGGAGGTGCTGAGCAACCCGCTGCTGATGTCAGCGCTGCCACACGTCATCTTCGCCTCCTACATGGTGGCGGGTGGCCTGGTGGCGGGCATCTCCGCCTGGCACCTGGCGAAGCCGGATGTCTCCGAGGAGGACGCGGGCGCCTACCGGTGGGCGACGAAGTTCGGCGCCTGGGTCCTGATCGCCGGCTCCGCGCTCACCTTCTACACTGGCGACGCACAGGCCAAAGCCATCACACAGCTTCAGCCGTCGAAGATCGCCGCCGCTGAGGGTGCCTTCGAGGACACCGGCGACTTCTCGCTGCTGACGATCCCCAACGCCGACCAGACCGGCACCATCGTCGAGATCAAGATCCCCCTGGTCCTGTCGTTCATCGCCGGGGTGCCGCAGATCAAGGGCATCGACACGATCCGTGAGCAGTACGCCGAGCATGGCTACTCGCTGCAGAACGGGTCGCAGACGAACATCCAGGGCGAGTACGCGCAGCAGCTGGCGGAAAAATACGGCCATATCGACCCGATCCCGAATGTGAACGCCACCTACTGGTCGTTCCGCATGATGATGGCCTTCGGCGGGCTGGGCCTGCTGATCGGGGGTCTATGTGCTGTGGGTGATCCGCGGCGGCCGCACACCGAAGGCGTCGAAACTGTGGACGACGCTGATGGCCGCCATGCCGCTGCTGCCGCTGTTCGGGATCTCATTCGGGTGGATCTTCACGGAGATGGGCCGCCAGCCGTGGCTGGTGGCGGGGGTCATGCCCACCCAGGCGGGGATCTCCCCCACCGTCAGCGCCGGCGAGGTGTTGCTCTCGCTGATCGTCTACACGCTGCTGTACGGTCTCCTCGCAGTGATCGAGGTGGGGTTGTTCTTCCACTACACGGCCAAGGGGCTGCCCAAGGTGGCCGAGCCCAAGGTCTCAGAGGACCCCGACGCCCCCATGTCCTTCGCGTACTGAGGAGAGCCGAATGCCGCTGCTTGAAACCGCTGTGCCGGCGCTGAACGTCGTCTGGTTCCTGCTGATCGCCGTGCTGTGGGTCGGCTTCTTCTTCCTGGAAGGTTTCGACTTCGGGGTTGCGATGCTGCTGCCCATCCTCGGCCGCGATGACAAGGAGCGCCGCGTGATGGTCAACACCATCGGCCCCACCTGGGACGGCAACGAGGTCTGGCTGCTGACCGCCGGCGGCGCCACCTTCGCCGCCTTCCCGGCCTGGTACTCCACCATGTTCTCCGCGCTCTACCTGCCGCTGCTGCTGGCGCTCGTGGGCCTGATCCTGCGCGGCGTCGCCTTCGAGTACCGCTCCAAGCATCCCGACGCCAAGTGGCGCCGCATGTTCGACGTCTTCGCGACCTACGGATCCTTCACCGCCACGCTGGTGCTCGGAGTGGGGTTCGCGAACTTCGCGATCGGACTGGCCAACGACGGGAAGTGGTGGAACGGCAGCCCTCATCGGCCTGTTCGGGCCATTCGCCCTGCTGGGCGGGGTGCTGTTCGTCACCCTGTTCCTGATCCACGGCGCCACCTTCCTGACACTGAAGTCACGCGGCGAGGTCCACGAGCACGCCCGCGGTTTCGTGCGGTCCTGGGGCTGGCCGGTCGCCGCCATCCTGACGCTGTTCGTGGTCTGCCAGAATCTGTTCTGGCCGGCGGTCTCGAGTTCGCGGACCTCACCATCCCCGGCTGGATTACGGCCGTATTGGCGGTCGTGGCGTTGGCTGCGTCGCTCGTCGCCACCACCCAGCTGCACCGGGAGGGCTGGGGGTTCGTCCTGTGCGGGGTCTCCATCGTCGCGCTGATCTCGGGCCTGCTCGTGCGGATGTACGGCAACCTGGGCTTCGCGCAGGACAACTCGCTGCCGGTGAAGGACCGGCTGAACATCATCACGGCGGCGAGCTCGGAGACGACCCTGACGATCATGACCTGGGCGGCGGTGATCTTCGTCCCCATCGTGCTGGCCTACCAGGCGTGGAGCTACTGGGTTTTCAGCAAGCGCATTAGCACCAAGAACATCCCAGACCAGATCGTCTACTGACGCTAGCCTGAACCGCATGGCTGGACCCGTGGAGCCCAGGCTCCTGAAACGCGCCGAGGCGACCAGGGAACTACCTGGTCGCCTCGGTTGTTATCGGCATCCTGACCTCAGTCCTGGTGATCGCCCAGGCCTGGCTGCTGGCCCGTGGGGTCGCGATCGTTTTTCACCTACCGGGCGCTGCCTGACGACTGGGGGGCCATGCTGGCGCTGCTGTTCGCGGTCTTCGCAGCGCGCGGCCTGCTGGCCTGGGTGAACTCGGTGCTGGCCCATCGTTCAGCGGCGGCGGTCAAGTCGCGGCTGCGGCGTGACGTGCTCGCCGCGCACCTCACCCGGCCGGTGGCGTCGTCGGCGACGCTGACGAAGGCGGCCACCACCGGCCTCGATGCCCTGGATGGCTACTTCTCCAAGTACCTGCCGCAGCTTGGCTTGGCGGCGACGGTGCCGCTCCTGGTCGGCGGGGTGCTGCTGCTGGCCGACTGGCCCAGCGCCCTCATCGTCGCGTTCACCCTGCCGCTGGTCCCGGTGTTCATGGCGCTCATCGGCTGGACCACGCAGGCCGCGACGCGGCGGGCCTTCACCCGGGCCGATAAGCTCGCCAATCACTTCGCCGACCTCATCCAGGGGCTGCCCACCCTCCAGGCCTTCGCGCGGGCCTATGCTCAGCGCCGGGGCCTGAAGATCACTGGAGGAGCAGTTCCGGGGGCAGACCATCAAGGTGCTCTACACCGCCTTCCTGTCGTCGTTCGCGCTGGAGCTGCTGGCATCGCTGTCGGTGGCGCTCGTCGCGGTGACGGTGGGATTCCGCCTGGCGGGCGGCGAGATGCCGTTCGAGGCTGCGCTGTTCGTGCTGATCCTGGCTCCGGAGGCTTTCCTGCCGGTGCGGCAGGGTGGGCGTCCACTTCCACGACTCCGCTGACGGGGTGGCGGCCGCGCAGGCGGCCCTCGATCTCATCGAACTGGGCGCGTCATCCGGCGGCAGCGCCCCTACCGGCGGGGTCGCGGCTGGCCCTCGACGACGTCGGCTTCACCTGGCCCGGTGCCACCAGCCCAGCCTTGTCCGGGCTGTCGCTGGAGGTGCCTGAGGGACGCGTGGTGGCGCTGACCGGACCGTCAGGCGGCGGCAAATCGACGGCCCTTAGCCTGGTGATGGGCTTCCAACGACCCGATACGGGGAGGGTCCTGGTCGACGGGCGGGACCTGGCGTCGATGGATGCCGCCCAGTGGCGGTCCCGCACCGCCTGGGTGGGTCAGAATCCTGGGATGGTCGCGGGCACCGTCGACGACAACGTGGCCCTCGGCGGCCCCGGCGCCTCCCTGAGCAGGTCGAGGCGGCCCTGCGTGACGCCGGCGCGGATTTCCCGCCCGGCAAGCCTGTCGGCGACGACGGCGAGGGGTTGTCCGGGGGCGAGCGGCGACGCGTGGCCCTGGCCCGGGCGCTGCTGAGGATCCGGCAGGGGCGGCGCGCGGCTGCTGGTGCTGACGAGGCCGACCGCGGGTCTCGACGCCGACACCGAGGCGGCCGTGATCCGGGCCGTCCGCGACTCGGGCGCGAGTGCGCTGGTGGTCACCCACCGCAACGCCGTCCTGGCGGCCGCCGACGAGTGGTCACGCTGTGAGGGGCTGCTGACGGGCCTGGTCCGGGCCATTCCACGGGGCGGCCTGCGCCTCGGGCTGGCGGTTCTGCTGGCCTTCCTGGCGTCCGCGTCGTCGGTGGCGCTGATGGGCCTGTCGGCGTGGCTGATCAGCTTCGCGGCGCTGTTGCCGCCGGTGCTGTACCTCCAGGCCCCGGCCGTGGGGGTGCGGACCTTCGCCATCTCGCGGGGTGTGTTCCGCTACGTAGAACGTCTCGTGGGGCACGACGTCGCGCTGCGCATGCAGTCGGGGCTGCGGCTGCGCACCTACGAGTCGCTGGCCCGCACCACCCTGATAGGCGCCCGGCGCGGCGACCTGCTGACCCGGGTCGTCGCCGACACCGAGGCCGTCACCGACGTGTTGGTACGGGTGCTGCTCCCGATCGCCTCGGGGCTGCTGGTGATCACCGGGACCTCCGCAGGGCTCGCCGTCATCTCGCCGTGGGCCGCTCTGGCGCTGTTCGTGACGGTCCTCCTGGCCGGGGTGGCCGTGCCGCTGGCCGCGCAGCGCGCCACCCTGAGCGCCGACCGCGCGGCCGCGCCGACCCGGGGAGAGCTGGCGGACGTGGTCCGTGAGCTGGCCCGCACCGCCCCCGACCTGGTTGCCTACGGAGCTGACCGCGAGGGCTCTAGACCAGCTGCTGGACGTCGACGAACGGCTACGGCAGCAGGGAGGCGCACGGCGCGTGGGTGCGGGGGCATCGCGACGGCGGCGCAGGTGGTCGCTGCCGGGATCGCGGTGGTCGCGGGGCTGGCGATCGGCGGCCCCGCCGTCGCCGCGGGCACCATGCACCCCACCTTCCCTAGCGGTCCTGGCGCTGGTGCCCCTGGCGCTGCACGAGGTGCTGGCCACGTTCGTGTCGGCGGCGCAGACGTGGACCCGGGCCAGCTCCTCCCTGGAGCAGGGTGCTGGAGGTGCTTGACGCCGAGCCGGTCGGGACAGGCGATGTGGTCCCCGACGGCGAGGCCAGCCCCGGCCCTGGAAGCTCGATGCGGTGTCGATCGGCTGGCCCGGCGGGCCGGTGATCCAGTCCGGGCTGGACCTGACGGTGCGGCCCGGGGAGCAGGTGGCATGCACTGGGGCCTCCGGCGCCGGCAAGACGACCCCTGGCCGCCACCGCTATGGGCCTGATCCCGCCGCGGGAGGGCACGGTACGGCGGGGCGGGCGCGTCGGCTACCTGGCCCAGGACGCCCACATCTTCGCGACCTCCGTGGCCGAGAACGTGCGGATCGGCAACAAGGACGCCACCAGCGAGCAGGTGCGCAACGCCCTGGAGCAGGGCTGGCCTGCCGCTGGACCCGGACCGGCTCGTCGGTGAGGACGGCGGCACCCCTGTCCGGCGGGGAGCGGCGGCGGCTGGCGCTGGCTCGGCTGCTGGTGGCGGACCGCGACCTGTGGATCCTCGACGAGCCGACCGAGCACCTCGACCAGGCCACCGCCGAGGCGCTGATGGCCGACGTGTGGCATGCCTCCGAGGGGCGGGCGGTGCTGGTGATCAGCCACGACCCCGCTGTCGTCGATGCCCTGTCAGCGCCGCCTGCACCTGGAATCCACGTGAAGACACTGCCGAACTGCCATAGCGCGGGCGGCGGATGGCGATTGATCGAGTATTTCCTTTGGTTCCAGGGGAAGTCTCGCCCAGGGTGCAATTCGGCTAGAGTGTCGACGTGACTGAAGAGTCTGAGCATTCACCGCGTTGCCTGAAGGTCGCCCAGTTCACGGACAACTACGGCCCCGGCAGCAACGGTCTGATGTTCGCTGTCCAGCAGCTGGAGGGGAACCTTCTCGACGCCGGCCACGAGGTCGTGGTCGTCGCGCCGAAGGCGAAGGGGCCGAACCCACACCTGGGCCGGGAAGGGCGCGTGGAGGTGCGGCTGCCTTCGGTCCGGGTGCCGAACATGCCCACGCGGGTCGCGAGTGGCCGGCATTTCGAACGCACCATCGAGAAGGTCGGAGAGCTCGACCCCGACGTCATTCACGTGCATGGGCTGGGCACGGTCGGCGTCCTGGGGACCTGGGCCGCCAAGCGGCTGGACAAGCCGATGCTGATGACCTGGCACACCGACTTTGACGCCTACGCCGACCACTACGCCGCCGTTCTGCCGCTGCTGCGTGGGGTGGTGCAGGCGTTCGCACGACTGACGCACGGGGAGATCCTCAATTCCCCACGACCTGCGCGACGCGGCGGTCCGGTTTGCGGACCGCGCCGCTCACGGCGACGCTGCTGGGGCTGTGCAAGAAGATGCTGGACTCCGCGGACCTGGTGACGTCACCGTCGCCGAAGACCGCGGAGCGCTGCCGTGCCCTGGCGCCCGAGGCGAACCTGATCGTGGTCCCGAACGGCGTAGATCCGCTGCCGTCGGGTCCCCCGCCGGTGCCACGCGGCCCGGGTCCGCTGGTGACCTACGTCGGCCGGATCGCCCCGGAGAAGGGGCTGCCGCTACTATGCGAAGCCTTCGAGCTCGTCGTCGCGCAGCGTCCGGACGCGCAGCTCGCGGTGGTTGGCGACTGGCAGCGCTACCCGAAGATCGCGAAGGTCCTCGACGCGGGTAGGCGCCACGGCCACATCCTGCTGCCGGGCGAGCAGAGACGCGAGTCGCTGGGAGCGTTTTTACGAGATGAGCGACCTGTACGCCTTCCCCAGCCAGACCGACACCCAGGCCCTCGTCCTGCATGAGGCCGCGCTGGCGGGCCTGCCCATCGTCTCGGTGGACCCGGGTCTGCAACTGGTGCTGGAGCCGGGCGTGAACGCCGAGCTGGCGAGCCCAACCCCGGCGTCACTGGCCGCAGCCATCCTGCGAATCATCGAAAAAGCTGCCCGACGCGGAGTGGCGGGCCCGAGCCTCTGCCACATCACGCCGCCTGGCAGGCCAGTGGACGGTGAAGTCGCAGGCCGACGCGATGCTCCGCATCTACCAGGAGCTGGGCCGCCGTCCAGCCCCCGGCCTGCTGGCCAGCTGAGCCCGCCTGCTGGTCCTATCTCACGTTTGCTGGCCCTGTCCTCTTTTTGCTGGCCTTATTGCCATCTGCTGGCCTCACAACACAGGCAAACGTACATAAGGCCAGCACATCATCACCAAGGCCAGCAAACCGCCCCCGGATGGGTAGCGGCCCTACCGAAGAATCCCTAGAACCACCCCCGCACCGTCAGCTTTCACTAGCGCTGGGGCTCGGAGAGGGGCTGCCTGAGGAGATACGGGGGTTTGGCGGAAAGAACGAGACCGTATCGAGAGCAGCAATCAACTCCTCCGGAACCGTGGAAGTATTCTCAAACCCCGTAACATAGATATCCCATTGCCCATCCTCACGCCAAAGCGCCCAGTACTGCACAGGATAAGTTTTCTTGTCATTAAAGGTGAACATTCCCGAATACCCCCAAGCCTGGGAACCACCAATCATCCTAGGACCTATCGGCTCAGGATCCTTCACCCGGTTGACCTTGACATCATCCGCCATCCACTGATCACGCCTCGCCCTCATATCAACATCCGGGCCATGCAAACCAGCAATAGAAGGCTCCTGATTAAGGATAGCAATCCCCTCATTGGTGGAGGGACTGTGGCTACTGGCAATTTTTAGATCGTACCGGCTAGATCTTTCCCCGTAACCCAGCAACACCCACCCCCTAGGCACGGCAATGGTCACAATATCCGGTGTCTCACGCTCACGCCACGTCACACTCGGCTCAGGCTCACTAGCAGATTGAGTGCAACCCAACATCCCTACCTGACTTGGCTCATTTAGTGTCGTTCCCGGGTGTTGTGGATGGCGTCGAGCCAGGCTTGGATGTTGTCGGGGATGGGGTCTTCAGCGGTGACGATGGCGTCGCCGGCTTGGATGTCGATGGTTCGGTAGCGGCGTAGTGTCTTGACCAGGGTCTTCAAGCTGACTTTGGTGGTGGCCTCCAACCAGCGAGCGACGGCGAGGGCGGCGAACACGATGGTGAGGTGGGCCTCGATCGAGTCTTTCAGGTGGTGGTAGATCGGGCGGGCTTTCAGATCGGATTTGCTCATCCGGAACGACTTCTCGATCTGCCACAACTGGTGGTGAGGCGCCGATCACGTACTCCGGCCTCGGGTCAGCCAGGTTCGTGATGTATCCCTTCCAGCCAGCCAGCGCTTTTGGCTTTGGCCTCAAGTCCCGGTTCACCGATTTCTGTGCGCCGGTGAGAGTGATGAACCGGTTCCGTTTCACCGGGATCTTCCCCGCGACCACGCGTTCGGCCTTGCTGACCTGCTCGCTGATACCGCGCAACGTCCGGCGTGCTCGGTCGGCCCGGTACTGGTAGTAGATCGTCTCTGTCACTGCTGCCCCGGCCGGGCCCCTCGACCAGGGTTGAGTCAGGGTCAGCCCGTCAGGGGCTGCTGACCGGAATGGGTCTTCAGCCACTCCCGCACGATGTAGGGGACCTCGGGAATCTTCTGACCCACGATGAACCGCAACCCCGCCCCGGACAACGCCCGCAGGTTCCCGTCAGACAACATGCCCGCATCAGCCACCACCGTCACCTCCGGCAGGGGCGTGAGCGGCCTGGAACGCCTGGAGCGACGGGATGATCGTGGTCGTCTCCGCACGGTTACCCTCGAACGCCTCCACCATCAACAGGGAACCCCCGCGCGTCGGTCAACAACCCGATGGTGATCTGGGGTTCCAAGCGGCGTTCCTTGCTGTATCCGGGTTCCCGGAACCCGTCCCCAACATCAGTCTCAAAGTAGAGCGTGCTCACGTCGTACAACACCAAGGTGGCAGGCCCCAACCCCACATGCGCTGCGCACGCGGACGCTATCTGCTGCCGCCACGCCGGCTCGGCATACACGGCGAGCCGACGCTTCACCGTCGCGTAGCCGCAAGGCCGAACCCCGATCTCTTCGAGCACCCGCAAGGTCTCCAACTTGCTGGCCGGCTCGATCAACCGGCCCAGCACCAACTGCTTGAAAACCTCGTCACCACCACTGGCGGTATCGAACCCGAGCCGTTCAAACCCGACCGACAAGGCATTCCACAAGTGCTCCGCCCGCGACCGCCGGATCGGTAGCGCCCGCCGTCGTGGCTGCCCGTCCCCGAAATCGAGTTCGTCCTGACCAGCGGCGATCATGCGTTGCCGCGCCACCGCTTTCAACACCTCAACATCCTCCGGTGTGTGTGCCGACCCGATGTGATCCATCGACCGCGATCCACGAGACGACGACCACACCACCTGAACCGCCGTCGCCCCCGACGCGGTCTTCACCGTCCTCACATACGGACTCACCCCAACAGGCTAAAACACCCCGATTAGTGCACACCACACCAACCAAAACCCCTAGCCAACACCCCTCCAACCCCAAAAACACCAAACATGAGCCAAGTCAGGTCACAATATCCGGTGTCTCACGCTCACGCCACGTCACACTCGGCTCAGGCTCACTAGCAGATTGAGTGCAACCCAACATCCCTAGGACAACGAAAAAGACACGTCAGAAGAGAAAGGAGCCGTATCCAACCAGACAACTCACAACTGAAAACATCGCAGGCTTTTACCGACAGAAGCATCATTTCTCACCGAGAGCCACCTGACGCCGATGCTCAGCATATTCCAGAGCCGGCCCGGGCTTCTCCAGCACCGGTTTGTAGATGCCTCCCAGACCGCCCTCACTCTGGACATAATCCCTGAATCTTCCGGCTTGTTTAGCAGTCATCTTGTCGTACGGTATGACATTGCCATTATCATCCAGGAAGGAGGAGTCCTCATCAACCTCTGCGAGGAACTCCTGAGGCGTTCGCGCTGGATCATCGCCCCAGTATTTTCCCTCGGATATGGCCTGGTAGATCGAATCCCGCATCGACCTTTCCAGACCATTGTGAGCCTCCAGCCCATCCCTATTGGCCGCCGCCGCATGTTCCTCACTCAGCATGGCATCCAGGGATAGCGGCAGGCCGACGTCTTTGGCCTGGGCGACGAGCCATTTCTGCATGTCATGCCCATCCCCGATGATCTTGTCGAAGGGCAGCATCCCAATGCCCTTGGAGATCAGCGATTTCCATCTGGCGTTGCTCTCATCGATGGCCGCCCCAACCTGCTCAGATGCCCCCGCCGGGGCAACTGTGAGGTCGTTGACCAGCGGAGCCCACTTGGTCTGCACTTGATCCAGGGCATTCATATCGCCCGTGGAGAGGGCCGTTCTCATGTCATCGTGATATCCAGCATTGGCCGCCGCGAGCAGGGTATTGATGGCAGGATCACGGCCGGCAGCCGTCTGGTCATCTGTCAGGTCATCTGGAGTTCCATTGATATCGACCGGCCTATCAAATGCGAGGTCAGTAAACAGGCCATTCTTACCAATTATCCGGTTTACCAGATCAGGGGCCAAGATTAATCAGATAGCCATCGTTGAGCTGCGGGTCACGCAAGGAGAAATTTTCTCCACCCGGAAGATCCAAGGAGTTGGCGATCCCCTCAATATGCGGCGCCAAGATCGTGCCGGCCCAGTTCCGCATCGCGGCATGCCGTTTCCCGAAGGGATCTTCGCCATTGATCAGTTCGTTGTCCACTTCGAGACCTTCCTGATAGCCGACCAGGAAGTTCGCAGCGATGCTCGCTGATCGCTCAGAACGCACTTTCCAGGCCTGGTATTCCGGAGAACTGTGGTCGAGGCCCTGGGGCATCGGCTCGGCCATGGAGGCTTGGGCGATAACCCGCCCCAGGCTGTTGCCCTCGTCCTGCGTGCCGCTGTAGAGCTCATTCCCGCGGAATCCCGTGAGATAGCGTGTCATGTTCATCGGGCCTTGGTCTGTGAAGGGCGGCACACGCCTGGCCTCGCTGGCGGGATCGATGCCAAAGTTTGTGTCAGAAGCCAGGAATTTCTGCACCGCATCAAAGCGCCGGGAATTCTGAGCAGACAACGCATCCCATGATGGCGAGTCCTTCGTGAGATTGCCGTCCGAGAAAGATGCAGGCTCATCCATCAGCTTGAACATCGACTCGACAGGGTCGGTACCATTCCGGTCACCACCTGGCGGCAGCTTTTGGCCCCCAACTCCCGTAACCACCCGCACGACTGATCTCCTGTCCATGTGCATGATCGAATGAGACGATGTCCTGGGCCAGGGAATCTGGGCCATCGAAGAACTCGGGGCCAAGCGCCAAGTTCTGATTTGAGTTAGCAGCGCTGGAGAGCATCGTCGCTAGGTATTCGTAGCCATAATGCTGACCCATCTGTCCGCCCTGGTAGCCCAGTCGGGGATCAGCAGCGCTGCCATCCGTGTTCAGGAGGGTATTCCCGGCGCCCTTCCATTCGTTGAGCCGGGTCTTGATCAGGTCCTCGACAGAGCCACCAGCATCGGTGACGAGCCCAGCGCGGGAGGCTGAGAACGCTTCCTGCGTCTGGGCCATCGCAGGATCGGCATTGACACCACCTGTGGACAGAACCATTGCGGATCCCAGTGAGGAGCACAGGGAGTTCAAGGAGGCATCATCGCCCAACTGGCCCCTAGAGGCCTCTGCGAACGCCAGAAAACGAGTCATCTCTTCGGGTGTCGTCTGCTGAGCGAGAGCCTGTGCAAAGAATGGGTTTGAACACAAGTTCCCGTATTTCTCCTGAAACTCCCGGACCTTGTCCATCGAGGGTGGGGATTCTTTGATGAGCTTCGCAGCATCAGGGGCGATTTTCTGGATCCGCTCCCACTCAGCCTGCCCGTCAACCACCGGTATATCATCAAACAGCGAACTACCAACCTCGTCCCGAGATCCCTTCTTCGAAGGATCCACCACCGAGTCCTGAGTAGCCCTGACCGTGTTGGCTGCTTCCTGGGCAACATCATCCAGACCGTCCATGGCCTGTTTATATTCGGACAGGACACCGGCCTGCTCGGTGTCACGTAGCTCTGCCAAGGCCTTCTGCCGCTCCTGGACCTGGTGTTCCGGGCTTGTCTGGCCTTCCTGACGCCTGGCATCCACTTCAGCCTCCAGGTCGGCTATGTTGTGGGTGTAATTCAATTGGATCTGGTCGTAGCGAGCCCAAAGATCAGGTACAGTCGCCGAGATCATCACACCAACGTTCTCCACCCAGGTACGAAGCGCACCAACAGCGGGGGCAAAGCTTTCAGCCAGTGACCGGGCATGCACGCCGAGCTTTTGGATAGACCCGGTATAGGCGTCTGCGGAATCCCCTATCCATCCTGGAACCCCATCCGCTGGGTTCTTAGCAACCTGAGTATTCGCTATCGCCTTACCGACCGTCTCAAAATCAGCAGCCAGTTGCTCGGCATCAGCTCGCACGTCCGGCGGCAGTGGCATCTTATCTTCACCTGACATGGCTCATCCTTCCATTCTCGACACGAGGTCACGGAAGTTATCGGTGTCTTGATACTCCGCCGTATCAAAATTCGAGATCACTTCCTCCTGCCCAGAACCCAGCACACCGCATGCGTCCGAGTACTCCAGCACCGCCCAGCGCATCACCTCTCTGAACTCTCCCAGGCAGCTGCGTAGCGAAGTCACACCGCTGTTGTCCCCTTCTGGCAGATCCACTGAAGCTGAGAAGGTCGTCAATGAGGCCATGAAGGAACCGATACGGGCGAACTCGTTCGCGTTCGCCCAGTCTTTCTTAGCGCTCACACCAACAGCTTCACGATTGAACTCGATGTCGCCCATCATCCACTCCCGTCGGCTACGGCGATACCACCGTAGCGGGGCGCGCTGGAAGGTGCCTGGGAAATAGAAAAATCTCTTGCACTGCCTGGGAAACAAGCGTAAATCCCTAGAACCACCAACCCCCCGCGCTGTCATGGCGCAGGGGGTGGCGGGAATTGAGGAAGGGCTGAAAAGCCACGTTTTTAGTTGTCAGACAGTCTCGTAGTTGACGGTGATGACGCCGGCGGAGGTGCCGCCGATCGCTTCCATGGCGGCCTTGGACAGGTCGAGGCAGCGGTTGCCAGCGTAGGGACCACGGTCGTTGATACGCACGACGACGGTCTTGCCATTGCTCGGGTTGGTCACCTTGACCTTGCTGCCGAGCGGGAGAGTCTTGTGGGCCGCGGTGAGGTCATTCGGGTTGAACTGCTCACCGGAGGCGGTCTTCTGGCCTTCCCAGTAGTAGGAGGCCGGGCAGGAGTTTCCGGTCGCGGGACTGAGGCTGCTGCTGTCCGAGCCAGAGCCGGAATCCGACTTGGACTTCTTCGAATCAGACTCAGAACCCGACTTGGAGGAAGAATCGGATGAGGAAGACTCGGACTTGGCCTCCTTGGTGCCGACCTTGGTCACCTCGGTGACGGGCTCCTTGGTGACCTCCTCGCTCTGCAGAGTGGAGGAGACCAGGGTGCCGTTGTGGTAGACCTCGGCGTAGGTCTCGGTCTTGACGCCCTCGGAGCCCTCCTGGGAGACCTTGGTCTTGCCCTTCTCAAGCTCCTCGGACTTCTCCTCCTTCTTCTCGAAGGGAACCGAGACCTCCTTCGTGGTGGTGCGCTGCTCGACGTTGGTGTAGCTGATGCCAAGACCGTCGGCCAGGGCAGTGTCCGCCGCCGGCGTGACGATGTCATCCTCATCGGGGGTCACCTGCGCTGCCGTCAGCGCGTCACCGACGTTGCCAGCCACCCGGAGCTCGGTGGGAGTGCCCGCGACATCCACCGTCACCGTCTTGGGGGTGTCGATGCTGAACGTGAGCCCGTCACGGCCGATGGCGGTCGAGCGATCGGTGGAGAGCTTCGACGCGGGATCGTTGAGGTTGAGCTGCGTGAGCGCGTCCTCGACGGTGCGGGCCGTGGTCCATGGGCTGCTGGCCTCGCCGTCGACGGTGAGCTGCAGCTGGCGGCCGTAGAGGACGCTGACCTCCATGCCGTTGGTCACCTTGGTGTCGACCGCAGGGCTCACCACGTCGTGCTCGCCGATGGTGATCCCGTCGACCTCAAGGACCTTTCCGACGGTGTCTTCACGAACTGAAACGGTATGGGGCACCCCATCGACCGACAGCGTCACTTCGTTCTTGTGCATGGCTACCGCCACCGCGACGCCACCAGCGATCGTGAGTGCAACGCCGCCTGCCACTGCGGCAATCACCACATGTTTCTTGGCCATTGATCTCTTCCTGGTAGAGGACTTTCCGGTCATACCGGCTGGATCAGCCCTAACCCAGCGGCGGTCGAATTCCAAACGAATCCTGAGAGATTCTCAGGACTACGCACTGTAGATTGTAGCCACGATCCACCCCTGCTGGGCAAGAGGTCCGCGACATGAACCTTCCTATTGAGCAAAAACCCCAGGTCACGACGGCATCGGCTCCTGCCCTGGGGTTCCCGGGAGGAGCCCCAGGGAGCCGAAGTGAACCAGTGGCTGCAGGGCTAACTGAAGTTACGCAGCCTGAGAGAATTCAGCACTACGAACACGCTGGAGCACGCCATGGCCGCGCCGGCGATCATCGGGGTCAGCAGCCCGAGGGCAGCCACCGGGATGGCTGCGACGTTGTAGAGGAAGGCCCACAGGAGATTCCCCCGAATGGTGCGGTCCGTGGCGCGGGAGAGCCGGATGGCGTCCACCACCCCCATCAGGTCCTCCCGCATGAGGGTGAGGTCGCTGGCGGCCATGGCCGCATCGGTCCCGGCGCCTATGGCGATCCCCAGGTCGGAGATGGCCAGCGCCGCGGCGTCGTTCACCCCGTCACCGACCATGGCGACGCGCATCCCCTCGGCCTGCAACCCGGAGATCACGGCCGCCTTGCCCTGGGGCAGCACCTCAGCATGCACCTGCTCGATGCCCACCTGCGCCGCGACCGTCTCGGCCACGGCCTGCGAGTCACCGGTGAGCAGCACCGGCCGCAAGCCCAGCTCCTTCAAGGCGGCGACGGCCTCCACAGCGCCAGGCTTGAGCTGGTCGCCGACCACGATCCGCCCCAGCAGCGCGCCGTCACGGACCACGAACACCTCGCTGCCGAGTGGCGTCGGCTCACTGGCGGTCTCGATCCCCTGGTCAGCAAGCAGTCGCCGGGACCCCACGGCCACCGGCACACCGTCCAGCAGGGCGCGCGCCCCGATGCCCGGGAGCGCCTCGAACTGTTCCGCGGCAGGCACCGACGCGCCGCGCTCCACGATGGCACGGGCGATGGGATGCTCAGACCCGGCCTCCACCGCGGCGGCGACCCGCAGCAGCTCGGCCTCGCTGGCGCCGTCAGCCGGCTCGGCCGAGAGCACCGACATCTTCCCGGTGGTGAGCGTTCCCGTCTTGTCCAGCACCACGGCCTGGACGGAGCGGGCTTTCTCAGGGCCTGGGCACCGCGGATGATCACGCCCAGCTCAGCGCCGCGCCCCGTTCCCACTAGCAGCGCCGACGGGGTCGCGAGCCCGAGCGCGCACGGGCAGGCGATGATGAGCACCGCGATCCCGGCAGTGAGCGCAAAGGTGGCTCCGGAGCCCACCAGCAGCTGCACCATGAAGGTGATCATGGCCAGGACCAGCACAGCGGGGACGAAGAACTCCGTGATCCGGTCGGCGAGACGCTGGGCCTGCGCCTTGCCGGTCTGGGCCTCCTCCACCAGGCGCGCGATCTGCGCCACCTGCGTGGCCGAGCCTACCGCCGTCGCCTTGACCACGAGGCGGCCAGTGGTATTGACGGACCCGCCCACCACGGTGGATCCAGGCCCGACCTCGACGGGCAGCGACTCCCCCGTGATGATGGCGGCGTCGACGGCGGAGCTGCCCTCTGTGACCACCCCGTCGGCGGCCACCTTCTCCCCGGGACGCACCACGATCAGGTCGTTCAGCGACAGCTCACCCGCGGGGATCGCGACCTCCGCGCCGTCGCGCAGGATCGTCGCCTCCTTGGCTCCCACCTCCAGCAGCGCCTTGACGGCCGAACCGGCTTCTCTCTTGGAACGGGCCTCGATCCAGCGTCCCAGCAGCAGGAATGCGACGATGCCGGCGGCGGCCTCGAAGTAGACGCTGCCCATCGGGTCCGCGTGGTCGAGCGTCAGCGTGAACCCGTGGGTCATGCCGATGACGCCGGCATGCCCGAAGAACATCGCCACCACCGACCACAGCCACGCCACCGAGGTGCCGAGGCTGACCAGGGTGTCCATGGTGGTGGCGCCGTGGCGCATGTTGGTGAGCGCCGCCTTGTGGAAGCTGCGCCCGCACCAGAACACGACGATGGTGGTTAGGAGCAGCGCCAGCCACTGCCAGCCGGGGAACTGCAGGACCGGCACCATCGACACCACGATCACAGGAACCGCTAGCGTGAAGGCCAGCTGCACCCGCGGCAGGAGCACGTCGGCGCGTTCCTCCCGCGGCTCGACGGTGGTCTCACGCGCCCCGTAGCCCGCGGCCTCGACCACCGCGATCAGGTCTTCGGCGGTGGTGCCCCTGGGTGCCTGGACGCTGGCCCGTTCCGTCGCATAGTTGACGCTCGCGCGCACCCCGTCGACCTTGTTCAGCTTCTTCTCGATGCGGTTGGCGCAGGAGGCGCACGTCATGCCCGTCAGGTCGAGGGAGACGGACACCGACCCCTTGGCTCCCCTGGCGGGCGCGTCTGGCGTCCGCTCAGCAACGCTCGCGCTGGTCATGAACGTCTCCTTCCTGCCGTGCTTCCCGGCGTTGAGCCCCCGTCAACAGGAGTCCTCTCAGGGCCTCGGTGACCGTGTGAGTCGCCGGCCTCGGCAACAGCCTCGGCGATCGCGTCGAAGGGGATGCGGTCGCTGGAGTCGATGACCATCTGGCCGGACTCCCCAGTCGACGGTGACCCCATCGACGCCATTGATTGCCTGCACCTCCTCGGTGACGTGGGAGGCGCAGTGCCCGCAGGTCATTCCGCTGACGGCGTAGGTGGTCTTCATGGTTTTCCTTTCTGGATTCTGGCCTGGCCGCAGGGGCCCGGCGCTTTCCCCGCTTCCCGCCGGGAGCGGGTTGACGATGAACCGGCGCGGCGGGCCTCAGCGGGCCAGCCGGGAGATCGCGGTCATGGCCTCGTCGAATTTCTCCTGGGCCGCGTCCCCGCCCTCCCTGACGGCGGCGGCGACGCAATGCTCCAGGTGGTCTTTGAGAAGGGCCATCGAGACTGCCTTGAGTGCGCTGGTAACGGCGGAGATCTGGGTCATGATGTCGATGCAGTACTCGTCCTGTTCCATCATGCGGGCGATGCCCCGGGTCTGCCCCTCTATCAAGCGCAGACGCCGCAGATAGGCCTGTTTGTCGGAAGTGTAGCCGTACTGCGCATGGCAGCCCTCGTGATCCTTTTCCACGACCAGGACAATACCCCCAGGGGTAATTGATTCAACAAGAGCGGCTCCTCGGCAGCCCGGGCACACCCCTCGCAGATACCGCCGCACGCTGGCGAAGTCCATGGGGTAAGAGCTGCGATGACACAGGCGGCGGAGACGCCTCACGCGGCGGAACCGGCCGCCCGGGCTGGGGCTTACCCGTGGCGCCCGGCGCGGATTCTCACCATTAACCTTTGCCGCCTCATTTTTTTATCCACAGCCCCGGGACGAGATGGGGAAAAAGCGGCGCCAGGACCGTCCTGACCATAGATTTATAACGATTAAATAACGATCCTGAGGGTTTTCCTCTACTTCTGGGGCGGGACATCGTCGCTTACGCACCGCCTGTCCACAGCTCTCCACAGAAGTTTTCCACAAACCCTTCCCGGTGATGTCGTCGCCCGGGGTTACATTGATTAGCCCGGTTGGGGGCAGGAAGGGTAAGGCATGTTGGAGGAATTGGAGGATTACACCTCGGAGGCATACGCCGAGGAGTCTGTGGGCCGCACTCCCCCGCAGGACCTCCAGGCCGAGCAGAGCGTCCTCGGCGCCATGCTGATGAGCAAGGACGCGATCTCCGACGTGGTCGAAGTGCTGCGCGGCAGCGACTTCTACCAGCCCCGGCACGAGACTGTCTTCGAGTCGATCATCAGCCTCTACGGCCGCGGCGAACCAGCCGATCCCATCACCGTCGCCGCTGAGCTCAGCCGCACCGGCGACCTCCAGCGCGTCGGCGGGGCCGTCTACCTCCACGACCTGCTGGCCACCATCTCCATCGCAGCCAACGCCTCCTACTACGCGGAGATCGTGCGCGAGAAGGCGATCCTGCGGCGCCTGGTGAACGCGTCGATCCGGATAGCGCAGCTCGGCTACCAGGGGCAGGGCGACGTCGACAAGATCGTCGACGAAGCCCAGCAGACGCTCTTCGAGGTCACGGGCTCCAAGACCAGCGAGGACTACAAGTCGCTGAACGAGCTGATGGAGCCGACCTTCGACGAGATGGAGGCGATAGCGAACTCCGGCGATGCCCTGTCCGGGGTGCCGACGGGCTTCACCGACCTCGACACCCTGACGAACGGCCTCCACCCCGGCCAGATGGTCATCGTCGCCGCCCGGCCAGGGGTCGGGAAGTCCACGTTCGCCCTTGACGTCTGCCGCGCCGCGCCATCCACCACGACCTCGCGACAGTCTTCTTCTCCTGGAGATGAGCCGCACGGAGATCGTGATGAAGGTGCTGAGCGCGGAGGCATCGGTGCCGCTGCAGAAGATCCGCGGCGGCCGCATGGACGAGAACGACTGGCAGCGCATCACCGACCGCTCCGTGACGCTGTCGGGGAAGCCATTCTTCATCGACGACTCCCCCAACCTGACGATGATGGAGATCCGTGCGAAGGCGCGTCGCCTGAAGCAGCGCAACAACCTTCAGCTGATCTGCATCGACTACATCCAGCTGATGACGTCAGGCAAGAAGGTGGAGTCCCGCCAGCTGGAGGTCTCGGAGTTCTCACGCCAGATCAAGCTGCTGGCCAAGGAGTTGGAGGTGCCGGTGATCGCGCTGTCGCAGCTCAGCCGCAACACCGAGCAGCGCAAGGACGGGGTGCCACAGCTCGCCGACCTGCGCGAGTCGGGCTCGCTGGAGCAGGACGCCGACATCGTGATCATGCTGCACCGTCCCGAGCTGTACACCCAGAACCCCACCGACGAGGAACGCGGCCAGGCGGCCTTCCACATCCTGAAGCACCGCAACGGGCAGCTCGACAAGATCGACGCCCTGTTCCAGGGCCACTACTCTCGTTTCACCAACCAGCCGGTGGTCACCTTCAACGCCGGCTGACCAGATCCTGCCGGACCCGCGCGCCGGGCCGTCTCCGGTCCCCGTAGGAGCATGGCGGGCGGGGTGGCTGTGCGGGGCCGTCTCGGCGGGCCAGTCGCTGTGGGGCTTTCCCCGCCGACGACCCAGGGCCGGTGACGCGGGATCGGCCGTGCCCGGCAGCTTCCGCAGCGCCGACCGGCATCCGGCCACCACACCCAGCGTCGCCGGCATCCCGAGGGTGCCGGCGACGGAGCGCTGCAAAAATACGGAGTGCTGCGAAAATCAGCGTTTTATACACCCACTAGAGCGCAGCCTCCTATGCCGCTGTGGCGAGTGCCAGGTCGATGGGCGTCTCTGAGGACGTCAGGGTCGCCGCCACACTGGCGAGGGCTTCGCCGCCTGGCAATGCGCTGGCCGAACCTTCCTCGGAGGCGGAGGCCGAGTCGGACGGCGTAGACGATGGGGCGCTCTCCGCGGGCTTCGAGGCAACGTTCGATAGCTCGGCTGAAGTCGACTCGAGGGGACTCCGGCGCTTGACGCAGGGGTCTTACTGCCGCCGTCGGCGTTGCCGGTAAAGTCAAACCAATTGGGACGGCCGACGAGGGTCACCTTGTCGCGCATGAGATCCGTGACGGGCTCCTCGACGACGCCGGCGCCGGATGCGACGCCCCCACGAGTGAACGACCTTGTTGTCGCCGATGTAGAGGGCCACGTGGTGGACGTTGGCGAAGTAAACGCCGGTGGTGCCGGCACCCTCCGGGTCCGGATGCGACCAGAACAGTAGATCGCCGGGCTGCCAGTCGCCCTTGCCGGGATCGGTCCAGGCACGGTTCTGCTTGAACAGCCACGCCGCGACCTCGTATGCCTGCCCCACCTGGGTGCGACCTTTGCCGAAGTCGACGTAGTCGCCGACGCGGGTATTCTTGTCATCGACGTAGGTGGTGTGCTTGTAGTCCCAGCCGTTCATGACCATTGATATAGCTCACATTTAACAAAATCTAAATGTTTATCTGATTTTTCAGGCCCATGCGGCGGGGGTTTGGCTTATTCAGGACAGCAGGTTTTTGTTTTTAACGGGGGCTATACGAACGACGAGCAGGTCAGCGCGTAGGGTGCTTTGTATTCTTTATGGACGATTATGTTCGTTGTTAAGGGGTCTTACGCTGGGGATCCCAGATCAAGGAACGACCGGCGTCGACGAACGTGCGGGCACGCTTGGCGACGTCGAGGGTAAAAGCTCACTTTCGCGACGGTTGGGCTGTCGGCGATCCCCACGGGGATGGCCCACTTTCCGTCGGCCGTCGGGACACCCATGTTGCCGTCAGCGCTATCCGGCTTGCTGCCAACGATTTCCCCAGACGGTCCCAGCACCATCGTCCGCGGTGGCATTCCCCTGCGTGCGGACCTTGCCGCTCAGGCCTTTCGAGGCCATGAGGGCTTTGACATCCCTTGACGGTCGGGATGGAGTCCGCCCGGGCGGTAAGAGGTGCGCACGCCATGAGGCACGCGGCCGCTAATGCTGCAAGTAATCGTCTCATCAGACCTCCTTGTCAAGTTTCCTGGGCCGAGAGCCTCGGCCCTCCTTCGCTGACCCAACCCTTCCATGGGCGCGGCTCAAGCTTTCGCGGGATTCTCAGGTTTACCTCAGGATTCCGTCAGCCTTTGGGACATCATGGGCACGACGACGGGTCAGCCCGACGCACCTTGGCAGCCGTTTTCACCACATTATGCCTTGTCAGAGCGAAATGAGTCCGTCTCGGCAGCCAGGCGTCCCGGGCTAGCGGTATCTAAGAATTCTTCGAAGTCGCGATGATCGAGATCAATCCCACCATGCGGGCAGTGCTACTGCCGGGGCACAGCATTGCTTGTCGGAACAGCTCGCCGGAGTGGCAAAGACGGCGCTGCCCGGGCTGGCGACTGCCTCCCGCCGCCCCCACACTCTGCTGGCCTTCACCCCGGTTTGCTGGCCTTATCGCTGTTTGCTGGCCTCACAGCACAGGCAAACGCACACAAGGCCAGCAAACCGGAGGTAGGGCCACGAACTAGACTTGGTTCATGACAACACTCATCATCGACGACCCACGGGTGCAGCTGATGATCGACACCCTGGCCGAGCAGCGCGGCACCACCGCGGTGGAGGTCGTGCGGGAGGCTGTCGAACAGCAGCTGACCGAGCAGGAACAGCGGCGCATCAACCGGCTGGCAGCCATCAAGAAGATCCAGGCACGAGCAGCCAAGACCAAACATCTGTGGCTCACGGATGACGACATCTATGACGAGAACGGCCTCCCCAAATGATCATCGACACTTCAGCGGCCATCGCAGTGATGCGACACGAACCGGAGGCCGAAGAGTTTTTGAAGACCATCGCGGCAGCCTCTCATGTCCGAATATCAGCGGCTTCTGTCTTGGAGATGGCGATTGTCAGCCGCGCCGATCCAGGGCTGGCAGAGGATTTCGTGGCTGACATGGGGTTCGAAGTCCTCGACATCAATGCTGAGCATCTCTACGAGGCGATCCGCGCTCAGGAGCGTTTCGGACGTGGCTCAGGCTCGCCGGCCAAGCTCAACTTCGGGGACTGCTTCAGCTATGCGGCCGGGAAGGTGACGGGCGAGCCGCTGCTGTTCAAAGGAGACGACTTCACCCATACCGACATTCACAGCGTCCTTTCCTGACTCTTCCGACGCCTGGACCGCCGCCGGCAAAGATGCCAGCCACGCGACAGCGAGCCCTCCGCCAGCAGTGTGACACGCCCCCAGTAGGCTGACCCGGTGATCGAGTTGCCCGCCGTCGCCTGGGGTGTCCTGACGGTCGGGGCGCTGCTCGTCGGAGTCGCAAAGACGGCACTGCCCGGGTTGGCGACACTCGCCGTCGCCGCCTATGCCACCGTGCTGCCCGCCCGGGAGTCGACGGCGGCGCTGCTGGTGCTGCTGCTGGCCGGCGACCTCGTCGCGATCTGGGCCTATCGCAGGGACTGCGACTTCACCACCCTCAGACGCCTCCTACCTGCGGTGCTGGCCGGCGTGGTGCTGGGTGCCGCCTTCCTGGCCTTCGCGGACAACACCACCATGCGCCGCACGATCGGCGTCATCCTGCTGGCCCTGACCGCCCTGACACTGTGGGGCATGCGCCGCGGCCTGGACTCCGCCGCTGCCCAGGGACCCTGGGCGCAGGCCGGTTACGGTGCCCTGGGCGGCTTCACGACGATGGCCGCGAACTCGGGGGGCCCCGTGATGACGCTGTACTTCCTGGCGGCCCGTTTCGACATGATGCGATTCCTGGGCACCCAGGCCTGGTTCTTCTTCCTGGTCAACATCGCGAAGCTGCCGTTCTCGCTCGGCCTCGGGCTGCTTGCCACCGACATGCTGACACCGCTGCTGCTCCTAGTCCCGGTGACGCTATCCGGCGCATGGCTGGGCCGCGTCACAGTTCGCCACCTCGACCAGAAGTGGTTCAACCGCGTCATCATCGCGCTGACCATCGTCTCGTCGCTATACCTGCTGCGCTGAGGGGTCACAAGCCCCGCCACGCCGGGATGCCGTCGGGCCTGTCAGGCCTGCCAGGTCGTGCGGCCTGTGACGACGGGGACGTCGTGCCACTGGCCGTCGGCCGCTGAGGCGACGGCGGCCTCGTCGATCTCCGCGGCGGCCCAGCCGTCGGCCACCGATGGGGCGAGCTGCCTGCCCGTCAGCACCGACTCGATGAACTGGGCCGCCTCGACGGTCTTCATGTCGTCGAAGCCCATGGACGTGCCCGCACCGGGCTGGAAGATACTGAACGCCGGGAAGTCGGGGCCCGCCATGACCCGCGTGTACCCCTGGAACTCCTGGTCCCGGCCGGCGCAGACGAGAAGGTCGTTGAGGTGCTCGAAGTTCCACCTGAGCGACCCGTTCGTGCCGTAGACCTCGACGATGTACTCGGCGCGCGGGCCGACGGCGACGCGGCTGGCCTCCAGGGTCGCGACCGCCCCACCCTCAAGACGCGCCAGGACCGCCACCCAGTCTTCGTTCTCGACGGCGCCGAGCTCGTCGGAGACCTCCCAGCCGGTGTGTCCGATGCCGGCTTTGGTGGGGATGGGGCGCTCGGGGATGAACTGCGCCGACGTCGCGGTGACGGCCTCGATGCGGCCGGCGAGGTACTGCACCAGGTCGGCGCCGTGGCTGAGGAGGTCGCCGATGACGCCGGATCCGCCCTTGTCGCGGCTGTGCCGCCAGGTCAGCGGCCCCTCCGGCGACGACCCGTAGTCCGCGATCAGCCAGCACCGCACGTTGGTGACGCGCCCGATCCGGCCGTCGCGGATGAGCTGCCGGGCGCGCTCGATGGCGGGGGTGTGCCGGTAGTTGAAGCCGACGGCCGTGATCAGCCCGGCGGCCTCCGCGGCCTCGGCAATCTCCCGCGACTGCGCCGCCGAGACCCCCATTGGCTTCTCGATCCAGAACGGCTTCCCGGCGGCGATGGCGGCCAGGGCGATCTCGTGATGCAGGAAGTTCGGGGAGCAGATGCTCACCACATCGACGTCTGGGTCCGCCAGGAGCTCACGGTAGTCGGCGTAGGCGCGCTCGAAGCCGAGAGCGGCGACAGCCTCGTCGCGGGCCGCCTCGACGGGGTCGCAGGCGGCAACGAGCTGCACGTCAGCCTCCAGTCCCTGGTACCGCTCGGCCAGGGCGCGGTAGCTGCGCGCATGCAGCCTGCCCATCCATCCGAGGCTGATGACCCCAACGCCGATCTGCTTGCTCATCCACTTCTCCCAGGTCTGGGCCACCCTCAGCGGTGGCACACTTGTTCGAACATATCACCTGCCCCAGACCGTAGACAGTCCCCAAAAATCAGCCCTGGGAATCAGTTTCATTAACGAAATAGAGAATGCAAAACCAATTGACAGGACATTTGCCTGAAACCTAGTCTGGAGGCGCCCAACGACGCGCCAGAAAGGACCTCCATGGCCGACAAATCCCGCAACCCCGAACCGCGCTACAACAAGCTCACCATCGGTGTATGCCCCGACCAGTGGGGCGTCTGGTTCCCCGAAGACCCCGCGCAGATCCCGTGGGAGCAGGCCCTCGACCAGATGGCCGAAGCCGGTTTCTCCGTAATGGAAACTGGGCCATTCGGCTACTTCCCCACCGACCCCAAACGCCTCGCAGAGGAGATGAGCAAACGCGGATTCCGCGTAGTCGCGGGCACCGGCTGGGGCATCCTCCACAAAGCCGAAGCCTGGGCCGACACGGAACGCACCTTCCGCGCCATCGGCGAGACCCACGCCACCGTCGGCGCCGAATACGTCGTCCACCTGCCACCAATGTTCCGCGACGAACACACCGGCGACTTCACCGACGTGCGCCACCTCGACGGCGAAGCCTGGGACCTGTACATCAACAACGCCAACCGGCTCGGCCGCATGATGAAGCAGGACTACGGCCTGAAAATGGTCCTCCACCCACACGGCGACTCCCACATCGAAACCCGCGAAGACATCGACCGGATCTTCCAGGCCACCGACCCCGAATACGTCGGCTTCTGCCTGGACACCGGCCACATCGTCTACGGCATGGGCGACAACACCGCCCTAATCCACGACTACCCAGAACGCATCTCCTACGTACACATCAAAGCGATGAACCCGCAGCTAGTCAAACAAGCCCACGACGAAGACTGGCCATTCGTAAAAAGCCGTGAAAGCCGGCTGCTCCGTACCACCACCAGAAGGCGAACCCGACATGCCATCACTCATCGAAGCCCTCGCCGACCTCGACAAGGAGCTGTACGTCATCTGTGAGCAGGACATGTACGGCTGCGACCCCGCCTACCCACTACCCAACGCCATCACAGTCCGTGAATACCCTAGCCTCCATCGGCCTGGGCATAAAGTGAGGACGCCATGACTCTGCGCATCGGCATGATCGGCCCCGGAAACATAGGGCAGGCACACATCGAACGCATCCACAGCGTCATCGCGGGCGGCCAGGTAGCCGCCATCACCGACATCAACCCAGACAACACCGCCGCGGTAGCGAAGCGGATCAGCGCAACACCATTCCCCACCTCAACAGAACTGATCACCTCCCCAGACATCGACGCCATCATGATCTGCAGCTACGGCCCGGCCCACGAACCCGACGTGATCGCCGCCATCGAGGCCGGCAAGTACGTCTTCTGCGAGAGCCTCTGGCCCCCACCGCCGACGCTTGCGTCCGCATCATAGAGGCCGAGCAGAAGGCAGGGAAGAAGCTGGTCACCGTCGGGTTCATGCGCCGTTTCGACGCCTCCTACCAGGAGCTGAAGGCCATCCTCGACTCCGGTGAGATCGGCGAGGCCCTGATGGTCCACAACGCGCACCGCAACCCGACGGTGCCTGAGTCCTACACCTGGGATATGGCCATCAACGACACCGCCATCCACGAGATCGACACCATGCGCTGGCTACTCGGCGAGGAGTTCGTCTCCGCCCGCGTCGACAAGCCCAAGAGGACGTCGCTGCGGTTCAAGCACCTCCAGGACCCGCTGGTCCTGATCCTGACCACCGCCTCCGGCGTAGGGTCGACGACGAGGTGTTCGTCAACTGCCAGTACGGCTACGACATCCAGTGCGAGCTGGTGGCCGAGAGGGGCGTGGTGCGGCTGAGCGACCAGGAGCTGGTGCAGCGCGCCGACAGCCACGGCCGGCGCAACCGCCTGACGATGGACCACAACCAGCGCTTCGGCCAGGCTTTCGTCCGTGAGGTGCAGGAGTGGATCGCCGCGGCCGCCGAGGACCGTCACACCGGCTCCTCCAGCTGGGACGGCTACGCGGCGGCCGTCGTCTGTGACGCCGGGGTGCAGGCCCTGACCGCCGACGGCGAGGTCCCGGTCACGATGATGCCAAAACCCGATTTCTACGCTTAAGGAGCCTGTGATGGTGAAGATTCTGCTGGACCCGTCCATGTACCACCCGCATCTGAGCGTGGCTCAGGAGTGCCAGAAGGCGGCTGACCTGGGGTATGAGTACATCGAGCTGTCGCCGCGCGCCGATTTCCACGAGTGGCACCACTACCCGAAGGTCGACGACGCGGAGATCGCGAAGGTCAAGAAGGCCATGGCCGCCACCGGCGTGAAGATCTGGACCTTCAACCCGGTGTTCAACTGGTCCTCCCCGGATGAGCAGGAACGGCAGGCGCAGGTGCGCAACTTCCGGCGGCTGCTGGAGATCGCCGAGGAGCTTGAGGTGCCGTTGATCGCCACCGAGTTCTCGGGCGACCCGAACGAGCCACTGAAGTCGGAGCACCAGTTCTACAAGTCCATCGAGGAGCTGATCCCGGACTTCGAGAGGCGCGGCATCGAGTGCACCATCGAGGCCCACCCGTACGACTTCGTCGAGACGAACGACCGGGCCGTGCAGGTGGTGCGCGGGGTGAACAAGCCCTGGCTGAACTACGAGTTCTGCCTGCCGCACCTGTTCCACCTCTCCCAGGGCCAGGGGAACCCGCGGGCATTGATGGAGTACGCCGGGCCGCGCCTGAAGCACGTCCACATAGCGGATGTGTGGAATCACCTGGCGAACATCGGCAACCGGTACATCATCAACCCGCCTGGCGTTGATGCCCGCATCCACCAGCACAACGAGATCGGCAACGGCGAGGTGCCGTGGGACGAGGTCTTCGGCTACCTGCGGGAGACCGACTACGACGGTCCGCTGTCGGTGTGCGTCTTCGGCTGGGAGGAGGACGCCGACGCCATTCACGTGAGGATGCGTGAACGCCTGGAAAACGAGCTCACGAAGAGGTAATGTATTTGCGAGAGCAAATTGCTCTTGGAGATTCCGCCGCCAGGAGTGCCGGTCCGAGCAGGTGACGTCCAGTCGCCGCCACGGCAGGGGGCGGGCCAGGAGGATGCACCAAGGAGTGCGTTAAGGACAATCCACACAGGAGAATGCCCACGACACCGGCAAGGGCCGGACCATCTCCACCGGCGGGGTCTCTCAGTTACATACGGAAAGGAAGAAACCATGACCTCTCATGGACTGAGCCGCCGTAGCGTACTGACTATGGCGCCCCTGGGCGCGCTCGGCGTCGCCCTCGCAGTGAGCAATGCCCCTCAGGCCAAGGCCGAGGAGCTTTCCACCCTATTGGATCCAACGGGACCTGATCTACTTCGGGTTCCTGCCGATTGGCTCGGATGACGGCATCTACGGCGCCCAGACAACGGAGGCAGTCCGGTGGATGCAGTACCGCGCGGGGCTCGAAGAGGACGGCATCGCTGGACCAGAAACCCAGCAGGCTCTGTTCGACAGGGTTTTTGCATGTTCAAGAGAGAGTCCCTGGGTGTGAAGCCGACGGCTATGCAGGTCCGGATACTTTCGCAAAGACCGCTGAAATGCAGACTGACAACGGTCTACCTGCGACCGGAGTCTGTGACGACGCCACTCTCAAAATCGTGAAACAGGGCCTCTGGAAGGACCCGAAGTAGGGTCAGCGACCCACCGGTCGTCAAAGACCAGCCCCTCCGGGCACTGCCCGGAGGGGTTTTTCATGGTGCGAGGACGCTGGCGGGCAGGGGTTGTTCACGTTTCCAGGGACCTGAACGTGTTGTCGGGGACGGTCCGGGTTGCGTCATCCGGGATAATCATTGTGGCTGGCTTTTTCTCCCTGCATCGAGAGCCTCGGAAAGGAACCCCATGGAAGGTCTCATCGTCGTGGTCAGCGTCGGTGCCGCGGTGGTGGCTGGCAATGCCCTGGCTCCCATTCTCCGGCTCCCCGTGCCTCTGACCCAGGTGCTGCTGGGTTTTCCTCGTGGCCTTCATCCCCGGTCTGGAACACCTGGGGATGCCGCACGAGGTGGTGCTGATGCTCTTCCTCCCGGCGCTGCTGTTCTGGGAGAGTCTCACGACGTCGAAGAACGCCATCCGCCGCGACCTGCGCGGCATCCTGATCACCTCGACGGTATTCGTGGTGGCCACCGCCTTCGCCGTCGCCTGGATCGCCTCGTCGCTGGGCATCCCGTGGGCGGCGGCGCTGATCCTCGGCGCAGCCGTCGCCCCGCCCGACGCTACCGCGGCGGCGGCCTTGGCGAAGGGCCTGCCGCAACGCCAGTTCATGCTGCTCAAAGCGGAGAGCCTGACCAACGACGGCACCGCCTTGGTGGTCTACGCCATCGCCGTCGGCATAGCGCTCGGCGGGCACTACACCCCCTGGGACATCACCCGGATGGCGCTGGTCTCGTTCCTGGGCGGCATCCTGGTGGGGATCCTGATGGCGGCTGTCGCCTACCCGGTGTTGTCGAGGCTGCGCGACCCTATCGTCCTCAACATGGCCCTCATCGTCACGCCCTACGCGGCCTACCTGACGGCGGAGCAGATCCACGCCTCGGGAGTCCTGGCGGTGGTGGTGGCCGGCCTGATCATCTCGGCCTTCTCGAACCGGCTGAGCACCCCGGAGTCCCGCACCCAGGCGGAGCACGCCTGGCCGCTGGCGACCAGCCTGCTGAACGGGGCGCTGTTCCTGCTGATCGGCGTCGAGACACAGTCGCTGGTCTTCCGTTTCCAGCCCGCAGAGCTCCTGGCGTTGGCAGGTATAGCCGTCGCCGTCGCGGTGACCCTAGTGGTCTCGCGTTTCCTCTTCCTGCAGCTCACGGTGATGATCATCCGCTCCCTCGACCGCAGGCCCGAGCAGCGGCAGCGCCGGATGTCCTACCGGGCGCGGCTTGTGAGCGGGGTTTCGGCGTTCCGGGGCGCGGTCTCGCTGGCGATCGCGCTGTCGATCCCCCTGACCATGAACGACGGCTCGCCGTTCCCCTACCGCGACGAGGTGGTGCTGATCGCGGCCCTGGCGATCATCATCGGCATCGCGGTGCAAGGACCGCTGCTGCCCAAGGTCATCGCCTGGGCGGCGCGCGGCGGCCATGCCGGAGACCAGGAGGAGAAGGAGCTGTCCGAGGAGCAGCGAATCACCGAGGCGCGCCTGGCGATCCTCGCGGTCGTGCGTCCGGAGCTGCCCGATCTGGCGGAGCAAGCTGGTGTCTCCCCTGGGTCGCGGAGGAGATGGCCGACCGCATCGACACCATCGCCGCACACATGAACGCCGGCGATGACGACGACGAGGCGGAGGGGCTTTCCGAGGTCGCCGCCCTGGAACGCCTCCATCTGGCGGTGATCGCCCGGAAACGGGAGATCCTGGGGCAGCTGGTGCGTGAGCGCCAGATCGACGACGAGACAGCCAGGATCATTCGGGCCCGCATGGACCTGGAGGAGATCCACCGCAACGGCTACCTCCCCTACGAGTGAGGCCCCGGGCACCACATCCGCCCACTGCCTACTGGCCGGCCGCCCCGGCCCGCTGGCATACGGCTCGGTGGCTCCACCCGGCGCCACCGCCGCCGCGAGGCCTCCCGGCCTGCCCATAGACCTGGAGAGGTGGGAGCATCCCCGCACACCAGCTCACGATGCGCGGTCAGGACGCGGGTCTCGTCTCGCCCCGCAGGACTCTCTGGCTATTTGTATTGACATTTCCACCTTCTTTGCGACAGTATCGTCAGGTCGCAGGGAGGCGACTTCCCCAGGTCCCGCCGGGGCCTCCGACACGAGGAAGTGAGAAGGAATGAAGCCAGTACCCAAGCTCGCCGCGCTGGCCATGGGCGCAGTGCTCGTCCTGACCGGATGTGGCATGACGACCGACGGAGTCGCCGGTGCGGACGGAGAGCCCGGAGCCGTCACCACGCAGGACTACCAGCCTTCGGAGGTCGTCAAGCCGAAGAATGGGAAGAAGCTGAAGATCGGGGCTAGTTTCCCCGTACTCGACCAGTTCCTCCAGAACGTCGAAAACGCCATCAAGGCCCGCGGCAAGGAGGCCGGGGTCGAGGTGAGCACCGACTCAGCGCAGGAGAAGGCGGAGGTGCAGCTCAGCCAGATCGAGAACATGATCTCCTCCGGCGTCGACGCCCTCATCGTGCTGCCCCAGGACACCGCCACCACCGCCCCGATCACCCAGCGAGCCAAAGAGGCGGGCATTCCACTGGTATACGTCAACCGCCGCCCGCAGCAGCTGCCCACTGGCGTCCCCCTACGTCGGGTCCGACTCGCTGATCGCCGGCCGGATGGAGATGGAGGCCCTCGCCAAGCTCACCGACTACAAGGGCAACGTCGCGATCCTCCAGGGCGACGCCACGCAGGAGGCCGCCCAGCTGCGCACCCAGGGCTGTAAGGAGATCGTCGCCGAGCATCCCGAGATGAAGGTGGTCTCCGAGCAGACCGGGCTGTGGATGCGCGACAAGGGCCTGGCCATCACCGAGAACTGGCTGCAGTCCGGTCAGCAGATCGACATCATCTGCTCCAACAACGACGAGATGGCCCTGGGCGCCATCCAGGCTTTCACGAACGCAGGCAAGCTGGACCAGGTGCACATCGGAGGCGTCGACGCCACACCCGATGCCCTCGGCGCGATGAGCGCCGGGAAACTCGACATAACGGTCTTCCAGGACGCCAGGGCCAGGGGGAAAGCCGGTGTGGACACCGCCATCCGGCTGGTCAACGGTGAGGAGGTCCCGGGGTCATCAACGTGCCCTACCAGCTGGTCACGCCCGAGAACATGGCCGAATTCCAGAATCGATGAGGATTGAGCGACCGGGAGCGACTCCGCTATCCCGTTCACAGGAGAACCAATGCAAGAGGTAATTCTGCGGATGAGCAACATCCGCAAGACCTTCCCGGGAGTCGTGGCGCTTGACGAGGTCGACCTGAACGTCCGCAGCGGCACGGTGCACTCCCTGATGGGAGAGAACGGCGCGGGCAAGTCCACGCTGATGAAATGCCTGATCGGCATGTACCAGCCGGACTCCGGCTCGGTGGAGCTGGCCGGTGAGGAGATGAACTTCAAGGACACCAAGGACGGCCTGGAGCACGGCATCTCGATGATCCACCAGGAGCTATCGCCGGTGCCTGAGATGATGGTGGCGGAGAACATCTGGCTGGGCCGCGAGCCCCGCGGCCCCCTGGGGCTGCTGGACCCCCGGATCATGATCCGCAAAACCCGTGAGCTCTTCAAGGAGTGGGACATCGACATCGATCCCAGGGCTCAGATGAAGACCCTGTCGATCGCCAAGCAGCAGATGGTCGAGATCGCGAAGGCCATCAGCTACGACGCCAAGATCATCATCATGGACGAGCCCACCTCGGCGATCCCGGAACGCGAGGTGGAGCACCTCCACAGGATGATCAAGCGGCTGACCGATTTCGGCGTCGCGATCATCTACATCACCCACAAGATGGACGAGGTCTTCAAGATCTCCGACGACATCACGATCTTCCGCGACGGCAAACACGTCGGTTCCTATGCGGCCAAGGACCTCGACCGGGACAAGCTGATCAAGCTGATGGTCGGCCGGGAGCTGACGGACCTGTTCCCGAAGCTGGAGGCCGAGATCGGCGACGTGGTGCTGTCAGTGCGCAACCTCACGCGCGGCAGCGTGGTCAAGGACGTCAGCTTTGACCTGCGCCGGGGCGAGATCCTCGGCATCGCGGGGTTGATGGGCGCTGGGCGCACAGAGGTCCTGGAGACCATCTTCGGAATCGAGAAGGCCGATTCCGGCGAGATCATCCTCGACGGTAAGTCGCTGAGGATCAGGCAGCCCGCCGACGCTATCCAGGCGAACCTGGCCCTGCTGACCGAGGACCGCAAGCTGAACGGCATCATGGGGGTGCTGTCGGTTGGCGACAACATCACGGTCGCGGCGTTGCCCCGCTACAGCCCGGGCGGCTTCCTCAAGGTCAGCGAGATGCGCAAGGACTCGCAGGAGCAGCGCGAGAAGCTGCGCATCAAGACCCCGTCGCTGAACCAACTCATCAAGAATCTGTCCGGCGGTAACCAGCAGAAGGCTCTGATCTCACGTTGGCTGCTGACGGTTCCGGATGTGCTGCTGATCGACGAGCCCACCCGCGGCATCGACGTCGGCGCGAAGTCCGAGATCCACCGGCTCATGTCGCTGCTGGCCCGGCAGGGCAAGGCGATCATCATGGTCTCCTCCGAGCTGCCCGAGGTGCTCGGCATGAGTGACCGCATCCTAGTCATGCATGAGGGCCGCATCTCTGGTGAGCTGTCCCGCGAGGAGGCCAACCAGGAGTCCGTCATGCATCTGGCCACCGGCGGCGACGGAGTCGTCGCGAGCGAAGAAACCCCAATGTCTGAAACCGCCACCACCGCCCGTCCGAGCCTCGACTTCGGGGAAGCCCTGAGGAAGTACTCGATAGTCCTGATCCTGCTCGCCTTTGTGATCGTGGTGAGCATCATCACCGAGGGCCGGTTCCTGCAGACGCAGAACCTGTTGAATGTCGTGGTGCAGGTAGCGCCGATCGGCATCATCGGCCTCGGGATGATGGCTGCCATCATCACCAAGGGAATCGACCTATCGGTCGGCTCGACGGTGGCGCTGTGCGCCATCGTGTCGGCCTCCCTGGCGCAGGTCCCCGGCCCCAGTGCGTTCTTCCCGAACCTGCCCTCCCTGCCGATCGCCCTAGCCGTGGTGGCGGGCCTGGCGATGGGCACCCTCGTTGGCGCCGTCGTCGGCAGCCTGATCGCGGTCTTCAGGATCCCGCCGTTCGTCGCCACCCTTGGCATGATGACCGCCGCACGTGGCTTCGCGAACATCTACAACGATGGCCGGCCGATCAGCAACACCGCCCCCAAGTTCAATGAGCTTGGCGAGGGCGTCATGCCCATCCTGCTGCTGGCCTTCGTCGCCATCGTCATGTGGCTGGTGCTCAACCGCACCCGCTTCGGCCGCCACGTCTACGCCATCGGCGGCAACGAGATGGCCGCGAAGGTCTCCGGCATCTCGGTGCCGAAGACGCAGTTCAAGATCTACGCCCTGATCGGCCTGCTGGCTGGCCTGGCAGGCGTCATCCTCACCGCCCGCACCGGGTCCGGCAGCCCGACCCTGGGCAACATGCTGGAGCTGGACGTGATCACCGCCACCGTCATCGGCGGCACGTCGTTCAACGGCGGCATCGGCACCGTCTGGGGCGTCATAGTCGGCACGCTGATCATTGGTGTGATCAACAACGGCCTGAGCCTGATGAACGTCTCGGCGTTCTGGCAGATGGTCGTCAAGGGCGCCATCATCGTGATCGCGATCATCATCGACGAACGCAAGAACAGATAGCCGCGTCACAATGCGAGATGGGGCTCCCACCTGGGTCAGGCGGGAGCCCCATCGTCATGCGGCACGCCCGGGATGCGAAGTGCGGATCCGGTACGCGACGCCAGGTCAGGAGTTCAGCGACTGCATCATCCCGGGCAGGTCCTCAGCGAAGCACTCTTTCCACAGACCCCACTCGTGCGTCCGGTCGGGAAGGAACTTGTAGTCGTGATCTATACCGGCGCTGGTCAGGGCGTTTGAGAAGCGTTCATTCGTCGTGTGCACAGTTGCTTCCTGGATATCTGCACCGAAATTATCGATGAACGAACGAGCTCGCCTCTTCAGCTCATCCAGAATTCGGTCCTGATCACTGGGCAATGGTGCGAAAGTACTGAGGATAGTCCCATCCCCCGACCGGATGAAGAGACGCTTCCCACGATATTTCTCAATGTTCTCCATGGGGTTATACCCCTTGGCGATCTCCGGATATACCTCGTTTCCCCATGTGGAGCCGGGAAGATTCGAGGTCCGCCAGTACCCATTGAGGGCATCCGCCACAGGCCCCATCCAGATGACGGCCCTGACGGCTCCTCCCCCTGGAGAACCCGGTCGACAGTCGGAAGGACCGGGTAGGCGCTGATCGAGCGGAAGTGCCCGTAGTAGCGCTGCCCGAGGGCGAGCGCTCCCCAGCCGCCCATGGACAGACCCGCGATGGCCATGCGGGACGGATCGGTGCGGAAGTTCTCATGGACGTAGGGCAGCACGCGCTCCATGATGAAGGTCTCCCAGGCCGCCTCACGCCCAGGAAGCGGGTAATTAGCGTTGCTGTAGAACGACCCTCCACCACCGTCGGGCATGACGACGATGAGGTCCTGGCCCTTCGTCGCCTCGATGACGTTTCCCTCCCTGCTCCAGTCCAGGAACATTCCCCTACCGCCATGCAGCAGCAACAGCACGGGGTACCGGCGGTCCGGGGAGGAATCGTAGCTCTCCGGCAGGGTGACTCGCACCGACGGGTCGAAGACCTGAACCCCTTGGGCCCTGAACCCGGAAGTCGATCGACCGGAGCTCCGGATGCTGCCACGGCGACCCGTCAATCGGCGTGAGACCGTGAGAGGCGCCGAAGGCATGTGCTGTCTCCGCAGCGCCGAAAGCCAGCAGGGGCACTGCCGCAGCCCCCGCGAGGAGAGACCGCCTGGAGACCTTCAACGAAGCTGCTTTAGATATCACAGTGGACACGAAACTCACTCCTTACTGATAACGACATCCTGACGCCAGCCCCTCAGAAAAGAATCGGCGACGCCGTAGACGAAAAGGTAGGCAATACCTTAAAAACTCACCCACTCAAATATCAACCCCAGAAATTAATTTTTTTAATTTGATTATTGAAATTGCGACAAATATACGACGTTTTTTTAAATTACGTTGAACTTGGAAAATAAGTCGCCTTTTTATCACGCCAGGCCCCGGAAGGCCAGATGAGCCGGGCAGGCTCACCCTCCCCAGCAGGCATCACCTGAGGCCAGGGCGGTCAACGCCACCGACTCCAGGCTGATGCCCAAACGCTGTGCGGGGTAAGCACTGCCCAGCCCTTCAACCTGCATGCTGCTCACTTGGTCAGGAGTTCAGCGACTGCATGATCCCAGGGCAGGTCCTCAGCGAAGCACTCTTTCCACAGATCCCAGCCGTTGGCGCGGTCGGGAAGGAGCTTGTAGTCGTGTTTTTATATCTTGGCTGATCAGCTTGGCGGCAAGCATGTCGTTTGTCGCATGCACTGGGGATTCTTGAAGACGCTTGACGATTTGGCCACCATTTCCGTTTCCGTAGCCACCATAACCCCGAGGGCTCCGCAGTCTTTCTACTTTGCTGACAAGCCGATCTCTTTCCTCAGACACCGGCGCGAAGACGTCGAGCAGACTTCCGCTTCCACAGCGGAAAAATAGACGCCTTTTCGCGATACACGGAAGAATTATAAATGGGGTCATACATTTCCGTGAGTTTCTCAGTTGGGTAAGATCCGAAGATGGCCCCCGGAACATTCACCTTATCTCGATTCTTGACGGAGTCAGCCAAAGGGGCTATGTAGATCAGGGAGCCGACAGCGAACGCATCGGGACTAACCTTACTATCATGGAAACCAGCAGGACCGGAGTAGGAGCTGATCGATCTGAAAAGGCCAAGGTAACGCCTACCAAGACTCAGCGCCCCCCACCCGCCGATGGAGGCACCTGCGATTGCCATCCGGGTTGAGTCAGTGCGGAAGTTCTCATGGACGTAGGGCATCACGTGTTTCATGATGAAGGTCTCCCAAGCAGCCTTGTAAGGCTTATAGTCGGCATGTATGTCCATGAAGAAGGAGCCCACCCCGCCATCAGGCATGACGACAATCACGTCCTGGCCTTTGGTCGCCTCGATGACGTTTCCCTTGTCGCTCTAGTCCAAGAAGTCTCCCATGCCCCCATGCAGCAGCAACAGGACGGGGTACCGGCGGTCCGGGGAGGAATCGTAGCTCTCCAGCAGGGTGACCCGCACCGACGGATCGAAAATCTCGACATCTTCGGTCTTGAACCGGAAGTCGATCGATCGGAGCTCTGGGCGCTGCCACGGTGACCCGTCAATCGGCGTGAGACCATGGGAAGCGCCAAAGGCATGTGCTGTCTCCGCGGCGCCGAAAGCCAGCAGGGGCACTGCCGCAGCCCCCGCGAGGAGAGACCGCCTGGAGACCTTCAACGAAGTCGCTTTAGATTTCAATACGGACATGGATACCACCCCTCTCAGGGCGTTATTCATGTGGGTTTTTGTTATCGGGTTCGTAGTAGTTCGAGTTGGGTGACGATGCGGATGATGGCGGGGAGTTCTTCGAGGCGTCCATGGTAGCCTTTGGCGAGGATCTTCCAGTTCTTCAGGTGAGCGATGCAGTGCTCGATTCCGGCGCGGAGACTGGCGATTGTTTTGTTGAATCTTTTCTCCCAGCCACTTCGGGGTTGATTGGGGGATTTCTTGACCGGAGTTATCGCGGTGGTCGCGGTGTGGAGTGCCCGGCGTTTCGTGGACAGTGGTGAAAAACCTGAGTTTATTCGAACATGTGAGGTAAAATCTGTACTATGCCGGCTTCGAAATTTAGTAAAGAGTTTAAAGAACAAATCATCGCGGAGGTTCTTGAGGGGTCTCGGCCGATAGCGGAAGTGGCGAAGTCCTACAATCTGGAGCCGGCGAACTGTGGGTAACTGGGTGAGAATATGGCGGAAGCAGCATCCCGACCCAGGTATGGTAGAAGCCTCGTCGGATCAGGTGGCGGAACATCAAGCGCTTGCAGGCCGAGGCTGGGTGAAGCGAAGACGGAGGGTTCGAGTTCAGAGATAAAGCGGCGGCCTTCTTCGCGCAGGAATCCCGGTAGCAGCGAAGAATGTGTTTATATACCTCCGCGAGGAAGGCAGCTATCCTGTGTATCTGATGTGCCGCTGGGCCAGAGTGTCTCGTTCCGGCTACCACAAGGTGGCGGAATCAGGGTTTATCCGAGACGCAGAAACGCCGGGAAGAACTCACTATTTTGATTACGCATTTCTTCCACGAGTCTGAGCAAACCTACAGGTGTGTCGACGTATCCACGCAGCCCTGGCCGAACGGGGCGTCCACGCGAGCCCAGAGCTGGTGCGTCAGCTCATGCACCGGGCTGGCTTGGTGGCCTGTCAGCCCCGGAAACGGGTCCGTACCACCATCCCGACCCAGGATCTTCACCACCGCCCGGATCTGGTGAAAAGGAATTTTACCGCCAACAAACCAGGGCAGAAACGAGGTGGGCGATATCACCTACATCCCCACCTGGGAAGGATTCACTTATCTAGCAACCGTCATGGATTGCTACTCGAAAAAGATCATCGGTTACGCGATCGCCGGGAATATGCGCACCCGGCTTGTTGCCGATGCTTTACACATGGCAGTCAGAAATCAACCCCTATCGTGGGCGAGACTGTCTTCCATTCGGATCGTGGTTCGCAATACACCCTCAGCTGATTACGCGGAAATCATGAACACATATGGTATCCGTGCCTCGGTAGGTAGAACTGGGTCGTGTTACGACAATGCCGCAGCGGAATCATTTAATGCCACCTGCAAGAAGGAGGTAGTGAACCGGAAAATTCTACCCCCGACACGGAAACATGGAGGCTTAGTCAGAATGTGTTTCTGTAGAATTCGAGTGCGGCTACTGTGGTGATTGTTTCTGGGAATGTTGTGAAGGGTCTGCGGTAGTCGGTGTGGAGAATTCTCCAGGTTTTGAGGTTGGCGATGACTCGTTCGATCATGTAGCGTATCGCGTTTACTGACTTGTTGAACCTTTTTTTCTTCTTCTGTGTGTTGTTGTTTCGGTTGGGTTCGGATGGGGGTGATCATGCCGAGTCCGATGTATCCTTTGTCGCCGATGAGGTTGCCCGGTGGTGATGTGGTCGAGTAGGCCGGTTTCTTTGAGTGCGTGTGCGTCATGGGTGCGGCCGGGCATCGGGTCGGAGATGAAGGCGAGCCGTCCTGTCAGGGTCGCATGCAACCTGGACGTTGACGCCGGTGGTTTTGTGTTTGCCGGAGTACAGTTCTGGCATGGTGCGCCATGACCAGGTCGGCAGTAGGGTGCCATCGACGATGAGTGGTTCGCTGACATCGAGGTCGTCGACCGTGGGGAGTGCAGTCCTGCAGGGCCTGTCCCAGGATGGGCATCCAGGATGCGATGGTTCGAGAGATCGTTTTCTGGGAGACGTGGAACTGGTCGGCAATCGATGCTTGTGTGCGGTTGGATCGCAGATAGATCAAGGCCACAACAACACACTTGTACAGTCCTAGTGTGGGTTTCCGTCCTGCTCGGGAGGCTGGTGCCTCGCGGAGGTCATGGATGCGTGCGACAAGGTCGGTGATCTGTTCGCTGCTAAGACCTGTGCTAGAGTACATGGGAAGGCTCAACTTTCGATTGACTGTGTTGGTACTATCAATTATTCAGGAAGTTGAGCCTTCCTCGCGCATACCGACACGCACAACACGTCAATTAACTATTGCAGCCACCGATTCTGACTAAGCCTCATGCTATAAAGGATGTGACAGCCTGGATCGAGTTACGTTACAATCAGAAACGACTTCACTCGGCGTTAGGGTACCGAACCCCCAACCACGTCCACCAAGAATGGAGCCAACACCAGAAAGCAGCCTAGAAATCCCATTTTTCAGTAGTGTCCACAAAACCCATAGCACTCCAGTGTAAGCACTGTCAGCAACCCATGTGGCCTCTGTCTCAGAAAAAAAGGTCACTCCACCCACACTCCTGGATCACCCTGGCATCATGACGAGCTCCTGGGAACGGCTCGGACACCGCCACGAGGTCGCCCCGGCAGGTGGCCGCGATCTGGATGTTCACACATTGGACTTTTACGTTTCCCGGAGTAGTTCGCAGCGCCCTGCCCGCTTGCTGGGCGCCTCCCGGTCGGAACGTAGGTGCCGTCGACCAGCAGGAGCTGTCCCTGAGCGATCGCCTCCTCCACTCCGCCACTGGTGAACACCAGCACCGTCTCCAGGATCTCGGTGATCCTGCGCCAGATCCTGCAGATCGTGGACTGGGACACCCCGAACATGTCAGCGATCACCATCTGGGATATGTTCTGACGCAAGAGCATCAAAGAGATCACCACCTGCCGGTAGAGTTTAATCTTGTGGCGGCTAAAGTCGAGTCCCCGACCCTGGGCGACGTCATGGACACGGGTCACGATCTCATAGATCACATGAGCGGGAAGACCTGTAGTAGAACTAGTAACGCATCGGCTGCTTCTTCGAGAGATACGGATAGTTTGCAACACCTATTCTCCCATGGAGCAGTCGATGCCCTACAAAAAGGGTCACTTCAGAAACCCAAATAACCCACATGAATAACGCCCTCATATAGATGTCACCTTAGACTATATCCTTCCAAAGAGGAAATAGCTGCACCTCCACGCCAATTTCAGGGAATAACGACTTTTGATTATTGAAAATACACTCCCGATACTATTTTCATATTCAAAAACACATCATTTGCTACTGCCTCAGATCACCGCAGTAGCACCCAGCCCGACCAAATCCCCGCGACCCTGCCCCACCTTATGCAGCAGAGGTGAAGAGCTGATGTGCACCACGACCAGGTGTGCGCTCAGCAGACCACTGCCCAGTCCTCCGCCCTCCAAGAAAGCAGGCTGCCCCCAACGCAGGCGCCGACGCGGGCAGGGCGAGACAGGAAGGCCCGGTGATTGATCCCGGCTAACGGCACACCAGACCCTGGGGCGATCAACCCATACAGCGTCGCAGGCCCCAACCCCGGCTAGCAGAGCGCGCCGTAAGCCCCGCCGTACAGGCCAGAGGGCCGAAGGACCTCGGCAGCGACACCACCAGCCTCTATCATGGTCCATGACCCGTTTCACCCCAGCAGGAGCACTCGATGTCCGATCTTGAATATGATCGCGCTCAAACCCAGGAGTCGCAGAGGGTTGTGAGCCAGGAAGCAACCGCCGAGACCAGCCAGGCCGCCGGAGGGCTCAATACGATGGCCACCTCCCAGAGCGAAACCAGATGGGGCGTGGAGGAAGGCGCCGTGGCATATAAGGCGCAATATGAGAAGAACCTGCAGGCCGTACACGGTGAGGTCACGGCACTGAACCAGCGTCTCGGGGCATTCGTCGAAGCCTTGAAAGCCAGTGCCGACTCATTGGAAGCCGATGAGGACGACATCGTGTCCGCCTCAGCTCGCGCTAGCAGAAAAAGTTGGACGCATCCACGCCAGCCGTACCCCCAGCGGATGAATCATCTTAATTCACAGACCAACCCTTCTAATAGCGATCTAGCATATCCCAACCCATCCAACGGATCTGAGAAAAGAAAACTGACCAATGCCCGACAGTCCCTTCTACGCGAGGCTAGAAGCAGTAGCGCACCTGAATCACGAGGATTCCGGCGCAAGCGATCTCGAGAAGCTCCGATCGCACCTTGAAACGGCAAAAGAATTAGTAGCCAAGGTCAAGGAGAATCCCGGAATCACCGGCCAGATAAAGTCGGCTATAGGCGAAAAGCTCAGTAGTTATATCGCAGGTTTTGAGCTTCAAGAGCAGAACCTCACGACGCTACGCAGCAACCACGAAGAAGCCTGTCGGGCCATGGCCGAGGCCAAAAATAGCTTCGGCTCACTTTCGCCAGCTCTGCTATCCCCCGCAGAGTCAGCCCTGCAGTCCTTCAACGAAACGGTCAGCTGGGCTGGCATAACATTGCCGACGGAGGAATACCTGACTGGGGTTGCAAACAATAGAAACGCAGAACGTGAGCAGCAAGCCAATGCAGCTTTGACGAAGATGAATGCGGCTCTCCACAAAGCAGCTGCGCTCGATATCGCCAAAGGAGACAAAGACAGTGACAGCGGAGGCTCTGGTGGCGGTGCTGGAGGAAGCGGCGGTTCCAATTCCCCCTATTCCCACAATGGGTCGCCGTCCCCCTCGTCAGGCGCTGGCCACGCGGGCGCTCCTGGACTGGCCTCAGCTGTAGCCGCCGGGGCTATACCGATCGTCGCCAAGAAGGCCAAGAATATAGCGAGTAAGATCCGCTCTGGATCCGACGGCATACTGCGCAGGGCTCTCAATCCGCTGCACAGCCAGTCCTTCAAGGATGCGCAGTGGCCTCGGGACGCGCTCAAGTACCCCATCGGCGCTCGTATGACCCCTGATGGCCCGGTGGGGGGCTACCTTCCCCTGACGTCACGAACCCCGACGATCCTCGCTGGCGTGCCGACTTCTCCCATCCAGCTCTTGGCGGAGCAGCAACCGGCGTGAAAGCCGGTGGAGTGATCGGGGGCATTCTTGGGGTAGGCACTCTGGCTGCCCGAGGAGCGGGCGGCAGCTACCCAGGCGATCGGAAGTACCGCTGGCCTACCAACCACAGGGGTCGCAGGCTCGTCCTCTGCTGGGGTGGCCAACTCCAGCATGGCCGGCTCCACCTTGCGGCCTGGAGGGGCTGGCATGTCTGACGGCTACGGTGCCGGCGGCTATGGATACAGCGCCGCTGGCTATGGTGCTGGCGGTTATGGATACGGTGCCGCGGGTGCCAGGAACTCAAAAGAAGGGCGACAAGAAATCCCGTGACCTGGTGGGGTACCAGGTGGTCCGAATCGATGACGAGGCTGCGGCTGCCCCCGTCGATCCCTCACTGTTTGGTGCAGGTGATGTCTCTTCGCTGCGCCCCATGGAGACGGGTGATAACGACAGCTGGTAATCGCACCGGCCTCAAGGTGATATCGCCCGGGAGCCGGCCACTCTGGCAGTCCTGATACTGCCCCTGGTGGCAGGCCTTCCCGGGCGATTATCAATGTAGTGACGTTCCAGGCAGAAGTCCTCGGGACCAGCCTGGAATCACTCTGCAGCAGTCTTCTTAGCCCCGGCTGCCGCCGCCTGGTTGTCGGGACGATTAGTCTCGGGATTCTCGCCAGCAGTAATCTGGGAGACATCCTCGACGAATTCCGGATTGTCCCAATAGTCACTATGTCCGCGCTCATCGGAAGAGATATTCTTGACGCCAGGCAATTTAACCGGGTTATGACCGAAGGAAGAATCAGGACCCAGACCAGCCACAAAATCCCCTTTATTGGCGGAGGCGTAGACGTGTCCTTCTGGAACGTTGTATTCATGCACATCGTCGGCCCGGCCACCCGGCGAGCCGTAGAGCACCATGTCATCGACCACACCAGTCTTGGTGCTCAACGCAGCCGTACCAGCGGTGAGAGAACCATAGGAATGGTCGACGGTGGTCAGATGCGGGTCAGTTCCCTGCGACTGCCGATACGCCTGAATCCCCTCATGGAACCCATTGAGAGAACGAGCACCCTCATCGGCCCTACCCGTCGTTATAATGTCACCCACAGAACCATTTTGATCGCTAGTATCGCCAAGAATCGGAGCAGCAGGAGGCGCGTCATAGCCGAGCCACGCCACTGCGGCCGTGCTATCGGCACCGGCATGGGTACGCAGCTTTTCGGCGTTACCGAGCATGCTGTCCATATCGTTTCGGACCGTCGTACTGACTCCCGGCACCATCGTGGCGACATTGGCTGCCTTGTCGACATCGCCCGTCGCAATGGCAGCCCTGACGTCCTTCTCACCAGATGCATCCAATGTGAGGAGGTGATACTTCGGAGCACCGTTCTCCTTCTGCCCTATGAGATCATGGATCTTCTGGAGATCCCTCACCTTCTGGTCAGCATGCTTCAACTCATCCGCATAAGGATTGACCTCTTTTACAGAAAAATGAACTATATGTAGTATACCCTTTATGTTTCTCAAATTCTTCATCGATTTTTGCCTGCTGATCATCGTATTTCCTCTGAACCTCAGCTCGATGCTTTTACGCTGATTCCAGCTCACCATCGATGAGTCCGCGGTTCGCCTGGTCGCGGGCTGCCATTGAGATGCCATCGAGGTTGCCGATAGCCTCTGGGTGCTTCTCAATGATCTTTTTACGCTCATCATCAGTGAGAGCATTCCACCAAGCAGCCACCTCGGTGGCCGACCAGCCTTTCTGCGGCAGGTCCGGCAGCCCCTGGGATTGACTGGAGGCAGTCTCCGAGGACCTGTAGGTGCCATCACCCACGGCCTTCAACCGCTTGTCATAGGCGTCATCGACCTCACCGGCACGGTCGATAGCGGCCTTGATCAGCGCCTTGAGCTCTTCAGATTTACGGTACCTGTCAAAATCCTCACTGGCATTTGCACTCGCAACACGATTTGCTTCCGCCGGGTCTTTCCCAAATGCTGAAGAACCCGATGAAACTATGCTATAGGTAACGCTCCCTTCTGCATCTATTTTCAGGTAGGTATGTTCCGCTGCGAACGACGTGCATTCGGCAACCTTGGTCTTCACATCCCAGACCCCCTCCGCGGCAGCGGCGGTGGCCATCATGAGCTCTGAAATGTCGTTCACCAGCTGGTCGAGATTTGCATTCAGAGATCCCAGTGAAGTCTTCATAGCCTTCACCGCCGCCCCCGTGGAACGAATCCGCTTCTTGGCACCATCGGTATCGTCGGCCTCAGCCATCAGCCCCTGTCGCAGTTCGCGCAGCTTACGAGAAGCCGAGTTGAGATTCTCCGGATCCCACCGCTGAACATCGCCCCAGGTGATCGTCATATTTACTCCATTTATGCAGGCAGATGACTCAATACATCATTTTACCAGCCCGCCGGGTCACAACGACCGCTACCCCATCATTCCCACAACGCAGGCTCCCTCCAGAGCACGAATCAGCTCTCCCTAACTGTAGGAGTAGCGCTCCCAGGCGGCCCCCAGGCAACAGTATCAAGAGCAGCCCTAGCCTCAGACGGAACCACAGTCTCACCAGGCGCAGAATTCAAAACAAAATGCCACACCCCATCATGCCGGCCAACAAACCAATCCTCATAACGCTGACCAACACCATCCTTTTCCTGCAAATAACTATACCCAACGGCACGATCGCCCCCAATCATACGATCCGGCAAGACCTCAATATCACTAATATTATCGACCGTTTTCGCACTCGCTATATCACTATCTCGATAGCCATACATATCAATAACTAACGGCTTCTCCGAGTACCTTCCAAGAGCAACTCTAAGAGCTTCTGGCCACCAGTGCTGAATCCGCAAAGACGCGGCAGAAAACCTAGAATCACCATTCGCAGAAGCTATATAATCCATAGCCTCATACGACTTCACAGGAATAACCACCCACCCCTCAGGAGGTGTAATATGGAAACTGTCAGCCCTCTCCGAAACAGCAGTAATAACCACCGAGGGCGAAGACTCCGCACTGGGGTCTTTCGAAGAACACCCCACCAGCAAAACAGCGGCCAGCAACGCTGCCGGCACAGCTCGCTGAAGAGATATCATGATTCCGTAGCGCTCGGAGAGGCGGAAGGCTCCGGCGGCCCCCAGGCAACAGTATCAAGAGCAGCCGTAGCCTCAGACGGAACCACAGTCTCACCAGGCGCAGAATTCAAAACAAACCGCCACAGCCCATCATGCCGCCCAACAAACCAATCCTCATAACGCTGACTAACCCCATCCTTTTCCTGCAAACAACTGTATCCAACGGCAGGATCACCCCCAATCACACGATCCGGCAAGACCTCAATATCACTAATACCATCGACTGTTTTCGCACTCGCTATATCACTATCTCGATAGCCATACATATCAATAACTATTGGCTTCTCCGAGTATCTTTCAAAGACAACTCTAAGAGCTTCTGGCGACCAGTGCTGAACCCGCAAAGACGCGGCAGAAAACCTAGAATCACCATTCGCAGAAGCTATATAATCCATAGCCCTCATACGACTTCACAGGAATAACCACCCACCCCTCAGGTGGCGTAATATGGAAACTATCAGCAGTCTCCGAAACAGCAGTAATAACCACCGAGGGCGAAGACTCCGCACTGGGGTCTTTCGAAGAACACCCCACCAACAGAGCAGCAGCCAGCAACGCTGCCGACAAAGCTCGCTGAAGAGATATCATGATTCCGTAGCGCTCGGAGAGGCGGAAGGCTCCGGCGGCCCCCAGGCAACAGTATCAAGAGCAGCCGTAGCCTCAGACGGAACCGCACTCTCACCAGGCGCAGAATTCAAAGTAAACCGCCACAACCCATCATGACGCCCGACCAGCCAGGTATCATATCTTTCAGGAACACCATCATCAGTGACAATTCTGCTATATCCAACAGCGTGCTCACCTGCAATCATACGATCCGGCAAGACCGCAACATCACTGATTCTTTCAACCATTCGCGCGCTTGCCATCCCCTCATCACGATAGCCATTAACATCAATTATCACAGGCTTTTCTTCTCCCCTACCAAGGGTAACTCTAAGAGCTTCTAGGGACCAGTGCTGAACCCTCAAGGAGGCCGCAGAAAAACCAGGATCACCATTCGCAGAAGCTATATAATCATTAGCCTCATACGACTTCACAGGAACAACCACCCACCCTTCAGGAGGCGTAATACGAAAACTATCAGCAGTCTTCGAAACAGCAGTAACAACCACCGAAGGTGATGGCGTAACTCCATTATCCCCTGGGCTACAAGAAACTAGGATGGCAAGAGCGAGGGAGACGGCAAAACACGATAGGCAGTGTCGCCAAGTCTTTAGAATTTGCTGACGGCAAGAGAGCAGCACAATAATACTCATTCCGTGAGAGTGCGGGCATCACCATGCAACGTGGTAGCGCGTTCGACGGCATCTCTGATTTCCATGAAATCACCAGAATTCTTCAGGCCGGACCCCATCTCCATCAAATACAACCGGAACTGCTTACGAGCAGCTGGGGACATTTCTGAATACGACATAAGCGAATTATCACTCTCACGCACAAACTTCTGCTCGTTGTTTTCTAACTTTGATGAGTAATCCTGGGGCGACTGCACGGCACCCGAGAAATCACCCTGTTCAGTTATCTCTTGATACAGGGCATTTGTCATGTATTCCTTAACTAGATCCTTCTTATCGACAAGACTTTTTTCATCGATATCACCAGTGGGGAAAAACGCCTCTAGCGTCGGCGCAGTACCGTTTGATTTCACCTGATCAATGAAATATTCAGCTGTTGCATCTTTGACGATCCCACCGAAGGAATCGCCCCAATGCCTGCACTGAGGAGTTTCTGCCAGCTTTCATTGTGGGCTCTTATCGCAGCCTGGACTTGGCCATTGGCATCCGCGGGCGCAGTGAACAAGGCCTCCAACAGGGGCGCCCAGCGGTCCGCGACATTCTTTACACTAAGATTACCCCTGCCTGCGACGGCTTCATGTAGCGTCTGGCCATACTCTCGCTGCGCCTGCACCATGAGATTATCGAGGGCAGGGCACGCCCGCCCTCATAGTAGTCGTCGCTGTGGTCATGCGGGGTGCCATTGTCATTGACAGCCGGATTGTCGAAAGCCAGATCGGTAAAAGAAGCCATTCTTTCCCAGCAAACGATGCTGCATTTCTGAACCCAGAGTAATCCAGTGATTATCATTGACGCCGCCACCTACACCAGTCTCTGGCATGCTACCATCACCCATCGATGCGGTGATCCCCTCAAGATGTGGCGCCATGATGAGGCCAGCCCACGAGCGCAAACGAGGATTACGGTAGCCAAACACGTCTTGGCCGTCGATCTGGTCGTTTTGATAGTGCTGAATGTCGAGACCGTCCTGATACCCGAACATGAAGTTGGCTGCGATATTCGTGGCTCTCTTGTCTCGCGGCCGCCATTCATCATAGTTGTCCGGAGCATAGGGCTCTGGAACTGAGGCCTGTTGGATGACCTTGCCGAATTGCTCGCCCCCATCCTGGAAGCCATAGTACATACTCGGCGGAATAGCTGGCGACCGCCCTCCGGTGAGGTAGCGGGTCATATTAACCGACTCATCGCGCCCATCTATGATTCCGTCCTGATTCGTATCGACCATGCCAGCCGAGGTGTCGGAATTCAAGAAATTCTGGACGCTGTCGAGGCGACTCCTGTCGGCGGCCTTCAGCACGGGGTCCAGATCACCATTCGATTCAAGACTCTCGGGCCTGTCCATCAAGGTATACATGGCATGCGTAGGATCACACATCTTGTTATCGCTGGCGAAAATCGAGACGGCATCAGAATAGGCATCGATATTACGAACTCTCTTCTCTGCGTCCCAGGCAACCATGTCTTGGGCTATGGAACGGCCTCCGTCAGGAACGTCGAAGAACCCCGATCCAAGAGCAAGATTCGGATTTGCTCTCCCCGCCTCGCCTATGAGCTGAGACAATATATCATAGCCCTCAACTGGAACGTTATAGGGAACCGAGGATTTCGAGAGTTCCCACGGATTGTAGGTGGCACGCCCCGCCTTTTTGAGATCTTCGGCAAAGTTTCTGGTCTGTTCTGAGATGCTGTGTCCCTCGTCAGTCACCAGACCCTTCCTGACTGTCTCAAAGCAGGCCTGATCGTGGGCGTTGACTTGATCAGGATTCATTCCGCCAGTTGCAAGCACTATCGCCGCCCCAACCTGGCGGTTGACCCTCATCGCCAAGCTGAGGGTTTCCTATAGACATGCCCGCGGAAGACGCTCCAGTCCGAACCCCACCATCTGCTGTGGGGAGATCTTTTCGACCAGCGCATTCGCCATGAAAGGATTGGACAACAAGCTGCCGTATTTCTCGTGAAAAGCCTTCAGCTTCTCCGGTGTGAGGTCGGGATCCTTCATGGCATTTGCCATCTCAGGAGCCATGTGCTGCGCTTGTTCCCACTCCGCCTGGCCATCGACCAAGGGATGTCGTCAAACAGTGACGCTCCGATCTTGTCGCGTGAATCCTGTTTCGCCGGATCGACGATCGAGTCGAGAACGCCCTGGATCTTGCTCGCCGCATCATTGGCGTTGGTGTCCAGCCCATCCATAGCCACCAGGTATTCGGAGATGATCCCATCCCACGTCTCCTTAAGAGTGCTGACCAAGCTCGACTCACGCTGATCAATCACATCCTGCGGATAGACCTCCCCGCTCTGGCGTGCCGCTTCGATCTCATCGTTGAGGGCGGCAATACCCCGGTTGTAGACATCCACGGCATCATCGTGGCGGCGCCAAAACTCGGGAACCGTGGTCGTGATCATCGTTTTCAGAGCAGCTTCCCAGGTGTGAAGCGCCGTGACCGCCGGCGCGAAGCTCCCGCCCAGGGTTCTGGCGTGCCCACCAAGTTTCTTGATTGCTCCCGTATAAGCATCCGCGGCCGCACCGATCCAGCCAGGCACCCCATCAGTGTGGTCTGCGGCCACTTGAGTGTTCATGACCGCCTTGCCTACCGCCGCCCAACCGGACGCCACCTCTTCGATATCGCCGGTGACATCCTCAGGCAACGGCATCTTCTCCTGAGCACCCATGGATCAGCCCTCCATCCTCGCCACGAGCGCACGGAAATTATCAGTATTCTGCGATTCGGTTGCGTCATAGTTTGAGACGGCGGTCTCCTGTCCAGAGCCCAGCGCAGCACAGGCATCGGAATACTCTTGAAGAACCGAGTTCATCGTCAGCACGAAATGAGCTGCTGCCCTTGCGCAGCGCCCCCCACGCCGCCGTTGTCACCCACAGGCAGGTCAGTGGCCACCCCGCTTGCTCGCAAGGTAGTGATGAACTGGCCGATCCACGCGAACTGCTCCGAATCCTTCCAGTCTTTCTTCGCACTCACGCCCAATGCCTCGCGATTGAACTCGATGTCGCCCACCGCCCACTCCTCCTGCCGTCACTGGCTCTGATGGCGAAACTTTAGCGAGTCTGGCTGGGACGCACTAGGAGAATCGTAAAATTTCTCCAGTCAGCCGGCAGGGCATGAGCCAGCGGACTCAGCGCTGGCCCGACCACGCCAGCTGGGCCAGGAAGTAGCCGTCATCACGTGAAATCACCTGAGCCCGGCCAGCCACCGACCGCACCGGCTTCACCCGCCCGATCACGCTGCCCTCGTCTGGGTTTCCCGACAACATGATGCCGGTAGCCCCCAGGTCTCGCATCGACTGCAACACCGGTTCGAACGCCGCCCGCGACGCCCCACCCATCCGGCGCACCACCAAGACGTGCAGGCCAACGTCCTGAGCCTGGCCCATCAACGGCTGCAGCAAAGAGACCGGGTTGTTTCCCTGAAGCGCCACCAGGTCGTAGTCATCAACCAGAACCCATGCCTCAGCGCCCTGCCACCAGGAACGGTCACGCAGCTGCTGTGGGGTCACGGAGTCGTCGGGCATGCGCGTCCTCAAGAACTCAGCCAGGCCACTCAACTGCTCCCGGACCCTCATCAGCGTTCGTCATATATGCGGCCAGATAGTCCTCCGGAACCTGCTCCAGCAGCGAACGCCGATAGTCGACCACGAAGACCTGCGCCTGCTTCGGAGTGAAGTTACGCGTGATTTCCTGGGCGACCGACCGCAGGAATGTCGTCTTGCCCGACTTGGCATCACCGAACACATACATGTGGCTGTCCTGACGCGGCCGAAACAGGAAGGGGCTGAGACGGGCCTCCTCCACCCCCAACACCATGCCCTGGGATGCCCTCGGGTTGCTTCAGCAGCTCCTTGACCGTGATGCGCACCGGCAGCAGGCGCAGCTTCGGCCCCGGTGCTGGTGCTGCCTTCTTGATGCTCTCCAGAGCCGTCGTCACGCCCCGCCCCAGGGTCGATGGGTCCTGGTCGCCGTCAATCCGTGGCAAGGCAACTAGCACATGGTGGCGCCCCATGTCCTGGCCACGTCCAGGACGTTCTGCAGGCACCGCCTTCGCAACATTCCGGTCGAGCCGGGTGTCAGTGACATCGCCCAGGCGCAGCTCCAGGCGCGATCCAAGCGCGTCCGAGACCTGCTGTCGGAAATCAGCCCAGCGGTTACTCCCCAACAGGACGTGGACGCCAAAGGAGAGAGCCCGCGCCATGATCGCCATGATTCGCATATCCATGCCCTCAAGCTCCGTCTTCATCACGGCCCAGCCGTCGACCACCAGGAAGACATCGCCGTAGCCGTCGTCGAAACGTCCCTGCGCCCGGGCCTGACGGTAGGTGTCCATAGAATCGATCCGGTTGGCGCGAAAGTACCTCTCGCGATCGTCGATGATGCCCTCGATCTCAGCCAGCATGCGATTCAGCACATCCGGACGGTCGCGGGTGGCCACACCTGCCACGTGCGCTGCGCCGTCGAAGGGCGTGAACGTGCCACCACCCAGGTCGATGATGTAGAACTGCACCTCCTGCGGGTGTGCACCAGGCTCAACGCCATCACCACCGACCTCAAGACGGTCGACTTGCCTGTCAGCGGGCCACCCACCACCCCGAAGTGACCGTTGGCGCCTGAGAAGTCGAATTCCAGCACCTCACGGCGCTGCTCCAACGGTAGGTCGACGATGCCCAGTGGGATGCGCAGCGGACCGCGCAGCCGCCACGACATCGACACCAGGCCCAGACGCGGGTCGGGCGCGAGGTCCTTCATCATCAGGTCCATCGTGTCCGGAGCCTCCAGCGGCGGCAGCCACACCTGGTGGGCTGGGACCCCCTTGCCCCTCATCCGGGCGACGGCGATGTCCATCTGGGTCATATCGGCCCATTCATCGTCACCAGACCTGTCCGGGGAAACCTCAGCCTCGATGGTTTCTTCGGGTTCTTCTTGAATCACGGGATCGGTCGTGAAGGGAACGATCTTGATGGGAGCATTGCTCTGCCTCACCCGGTCCGACGGATTCTCCTTGCGCACGGGCGGCGGGCCGCCACATAAGATGCGCGGAAGCGGATCATCTCCTCAGTTCCCGGCTTCAGGTAACCCACCCCGGGGTAGCCCGGCAGCTCATAGGCATCCGGTACGCCTAAGACGTCCCGAGACTCGCCCGCAGAGAAGGTGCGCAGCCCAAGCCGGTACGACAGATGAGAATCCAGGCCTTTTCAGACGCCCAGACTCAAGACGCTGGGAGGAGAGCAGTAGATGGATCGACATCGAACGCCCCAGACGTCCGATCGCCACGAACAGGTCGACGAATTCCGGTTTTGCGCTCAGCAGCTCCGAGAACTCGTCGAGAATAATGAACAGGGCAGGCATGGGCGGGAACTTATGCTTGCCCGCCAGGCGATCGGCCTCGTAATCCGTCACATTGGCGTAGTTGCCGGCCTGGCGCAGGATCTCCTGACGCCGCACCATCTCGCCGCGCAGCGCCTCCTGCATACGATCCACCAGCGAGAGCTCCGCCTCCAGGTTCGAGATCATGGCCGAGACGTGAGGCAGGTCAGCCATGCCAGCGAAGGTGGCGCCGCCCTTGAAGTCGACCAGGACGAAGTTCAGCTGTTCTGGTGAGTGCGTCATCGACATCGCCAGGACCAGGGTGCGCAGCACCTCGGACTTGCCGGAGCCGGTAGCGCCGATCAGCAGCCCATGCGGCCCCATGCCCTGCTGCGCTGACTCCTTGATGTCAAGGACAACTGGCACCCCCTCGGGGGTCACGGCGAACGGCACTTTCAGGCGGTCGCGGCCTTCGCGCCGCTTCCACTGCCGGTCGGGGTCGAAGTCGCGGACATCCCCGCAGCCGAGCAGCTCCATGAGGTTCTGGGAACGTTTCGGATCTGCTTTTACCGACGGGCGCCTCGGACTCCGGGCGTCCCTCCGCCATCCAGGGAGCCATCCGCCGAGCGATAGCCTCCGCCTGGGGAATAGCCATCGCGTCCGGGATCACCAGGATCGGCTGCTGGTCCAGTAGCAGCAGCTCCATCTGCCCGCGGTCCTCAGCATCCGTCCCGGGATGCAGGATCATGCGCAGTGTTGAGCGCGAGGTCATCGGACCCCACGACGTCATAGTCCGCACCACCGTCACACCATCGACCCCGCCGATCCGCCCCAGAGAGCTGTCAGCAGGCAGGCTCACATCGTCCAAGAGCAGGAACAGATGCGGCCACTCCGTTGCCTCCGAACGTGTCCGGAACACGCCGCGCCCAGTGAACTTGTCCCCCAGCAGTTGCATCAGCTCACCGGGGTCTGTCGTCACCATACGTGCTGGCCCCAGAGCATCGGCTGCCTCGGTGGAGCGGATATGGGGCAGCCACTTCATCCACTCCCACTCGCCTTTGTTCTTCTCAGAGCAAAGAACTGCCATGCGCAGGGCCTGCGGCGAGCTCAGCGTCGCCATGTGCATGATCATGGCGCGCACCTGGGCGTGTGCCGCCTCTGGGGACCGGCCACCTCGATATGACTGAAGTCGCCAAGCATGATTCCCAAGGGCATGTCGTCGACCACCGAGTGGGCGTCGATGAAGCGCCGCATCGCTGACAGGCACACCACATCGGGCTTGGCCAGGGGCGCCAGCTCGGGCTCAACCAGCTCCATCGCCAGGTCCTGTGACGACGCCCCCAGCCGCACATGCGTCGCCATCTTGTCGTCGATGTCCCGTTCCCACAGGCGGGAGCCCTCCTGGGCGATCAGCACCAGGGAATCCGGCGAGGGCAAATGCCAGCCGACGTAGTCGCGTTGCTTGCGGGTCACCGTGCGCACGCTCTTGCGGGTCTCGCCCAGATAGGCAATGTATTCCCGGCGCAGGGTGTCGACCTTCTGGCGGTGGCCGCCGATCTGCCGGTAGATGTTGAACCCCACCATCGCCAGCATCGCGAAGAGCATAGCCCCGGCCATGAGCAGCATCCGGGTGTTCTGCCCCTGCGAGATCGCCATGAACACCATAACGCCGACCGAGCCCATCATCGGGACGACGGTCATCAAGACATTGCCCATGCCCCCGGCCTCGGGCTGGTCAGGGGAACCTGGATATCAATCTGCCCGGAGGGAAGCTCAGGGGCCTTGGTAGCCTCCTCCTGCTTTGGGTTGGACCATTCCTTAGCACTCCTGGTCACGTGGTTATGGTGTTGGTCAGGTCAGATGGTCGAGATATCGTCTAAGCCCGACTCATACTATCGTCAGGGCAGAGCACCGCATCCTGATCGTTCTGCAGCATGGAGGAGCACATGTCCACGCCTCTAGCGTCGACCACGATCCTTCACGGTGCCTCCAAGCAGGACGTCGCGGTGCCCGTGGGGACAACCGTCGCGAAACTCATGAACATGCTGCACATCGACGCTGACGCCGACTCCCTGCGTGTGACGCACGCCGACGGCACCCCTGTGGACCTGGGCCTGGCCTTCGGCAGCGACCTGGCCTCTGGGGTCGTCCTGACCCTGAGCGGACCCACTGAAAACGAGCGCGTGGCCCAGCAGGTGGCAATCCGCGCAGTCTCTCCCTGGTTCCGTCCCACGCTGGTGCTGTCGCTGTTTCTGGCTCTGGTCGCAAGCATCGAGGTGGCCTGCCTGGCAGGCCCCGCATTTGGCTGGTGGCCTGTCGCAGAGCAGCTGCGAAGGGCGTCCGCCGTCATCTGCGTCATCGCCCTGAGCTGGTCGCTTCGATGGTGGAGGTTACGCTGCACCGCCGCCGGGATTCTGGCCACGACGACACTGATCGGTGTGTGCGGAACGGTGTTGCTGTCCACTGACATGGACTTTCTACCGCAGCTGACCGTAGCTGCGACAGCATGGACAGCGCTGGTAGCGGCGCTCCTCGTCTGGCTGATCGACAGGTCGGCTCTTAGCGCCACCATGGCTGCACTGTGGGGGCTGACAGGGGTTGTGATCTCTTCCATCATCATGACGGACGCGCCCGCCACCATGATCGCGGCCCCGGTCCTGGCAGTCACCACCATGTCAGTGGCCACCATCCCGACCTTCTCCTTTCGGGTGCCTGAGACCCAGTTGCTGGACCTATCCGCAGTCACCACTTCAGCCCCAGCAGTTCGCACGCCCGACGTCGCGCCTCCCACGCCCATCACCACCAGCAGAGTCATTCGTTCGGTGCATGATGCCGAGCAACGCGGGCAGTTGCTGCTCATCGTCTGCTGTGGGGTGATTGCGATCGTCGCTTTCCCTGCCGCACAGTTGCTGAAGGGCGGCGATTGGACGACGATCACGGGCAGCATCATGATGGTCAGCGCCTTCCTGGCCCTGGTCCTGCTGCCCCGGTCCCGGCGTGACCGTCTAGGCCGTGTCCTGCCCCGTGTCACCGCGCTACTGCTCGTCATCGCGGCACTGACCGCGTTCGGCACCTCCCAGCCCCTGGGTGCGCAGGCAACCGCCCTGATCATCATCATCGCAGCCGCCTCGCTCAGCATCCTCGCCACCGTCCTGGCCAAAGCCAGTGAGTCGGCGTTACTCGGACGTATCGCCGACCTGACCCAGGGGCTGTCCCTTTTCATCCCTGCTACCCACCGCCGTCTATGCCGCAGGACTGTTCGACCTCATCCGGCAAGCCGCATCATGACCCAACTCGATCTCGCCACGCTTTCCCCACCCGCCGCCCCTGGGTCAGCCGCTAGCCCGGTGGAAGCCGGGCAGACTGGAGATGACCTGAAGCTCAAGCCTGTCAGCGGCCTGGTACGTGCCCTGGTGTACCTGACGGATCTGGCATGCGTCTTCGCTGTGACCGGGTTGCTGTGGTGGCTCTTCCCCTCCCCGGTCCTAGCAGGCATCACCATCGCTGAGGCAATAGTCGTCCTAACTCTGTTCCGTGCCCGGACAGGACGCACCCCCGGCGCACTGGCAACGGGTACAGCCGCTGTCGCACACGGCAGCAATCACGCACCTGGGCTCGGAAAACAGCTGGTACGCAGCATCCTGATGACGCTGCTGCATGTGACGGCGGTGGGACCGCTGGTCGGCTGTTTCATGAGCCGGGACGGGAGAGACTGGGTGGACCGGATCTCCGGGACCGCGATGGTCAACCTGCGCACATCCGCCGAGGAGACCGAGCAGGATAAAGAGACGGTGGAGGAGGAGATCACAGAACCCCGGCAAGGGCAGGGATTGCCTGACCTCCAGCAGCTGCCCGTGTCTCCACAAAGTTCCGTTCCCGCCCCCGCGCCCACCAGCGCTGTGGCCCCGGCTCCCTCGCCGCCCCGTCCCTCGCCCTTCTACCCAGGCACAGCGGTACCACCCCCGGACAGGGACGCAGAAGCCGTCGCCCCCTGCGACGTCGTGGAGCAGGGCAGGAGTTCCGCAGGAATCTCCTGCCCCAGCCACGCGTAAAGAGGGCCCAGCCACGCGCAAGGAGGTACGTCGCGACACCGGAGCCCCGCCCCCGAGAGGAGGGGTAACGCGTCTGACGTGGGATTGGGAGGGCCTCCCCGAGCCGCCAGCTCCCCAGCGCTTCGCCTCCCCGCCGCGCTGCCGCTTCTCAGGACCCAGCGCCTGCGGCTCCTTCTTCCCCGCAGCAGCCCCAGCCGGGCCTCTGTCACCGCGACGTGCAGCAGCCCACAGCCCTCAGACATCCAAGGCAGAACCCCCCACAGTGACCCGCCGCGTCGCCGGACCCAACGGGCTGCCCCGCGCGACGTTCCTCTGGGTGGTCGTGGACTCTGGACAGAAAGAGAAGGTGGACGCCGCACTGGTGATAGGTCGCGAGCCCTCCACGAGCACGGCTGGGGAACGATTGATCGCCGTTCCCGACTCCACCAACTCGATCTCACGAACTCATCTCCGGCTCGGCCCAGCCCGCAATGGCGTATGGGTTGAGGACGCCTCCTCGACGAATGGCACTGCGCTACGTGCGGCCGACGGCAAAATCACCCTTCTGGAACCCGGTAGGCGCATCCTGGTTCCCCGCCGGAACAATGATCATCATGGGGAAACGCACCATGACAATCATGGGCGGTGCAGTTCAATAAGGAGAAAAACCTGAAAGGGTTATTCACGAAGGACTTTCAGTTCGGTAAACACCCTTGTCTACCCAGGATTACTTGTGGTTGTGAATAATCTCCTAAGTGATCTGGAATTTTATTCAGCAATGCAGCCGCACCCCTACCAACCTGCGGTCGGCAAGGAGACATACCGCGAAACGATGCGATTCCTGGAGGCTTATCCAGCAATGCGGCCTCCATTAACCCGCAGTTGACGAGAGATGCTGCGAAAGGAGTGATTCCTGAATAACCCGCCTGGTAGACGAAAATCCACAGAGAAACGAGAGGGTGGGGTGGGAAGCCTGCTGGCTCCTCACCTCACCCAGTAGCTGTTCCTGATGAGTAGAACAGCTACACAGAATCACACGATGTCCTGCATCATATTGGTGTTTTTGGGCCTCATTGGACTGGTATGACTGCCCAGCCACCACGACCTGCTGCTGGAATTGCAGGAAATTTCCATTGAGATCTCCCATCTTTCCATCCCAGCCGGTCTTGGCTGTCTGATAGGCTTCCCTGGAGTCGCCGTCCCAGCTCCCAATGAACGGTTTGAGCCCTGCATCCAGGTTATCGAGGATAGCCTGAATCGCCTTATTGCTGGACAGCATGTCATCCCCAAGGCCAGAAATAGCCCCAAAAGAGATGTTCATATCCTTGTTAATTCCCATTTTACTTTCCCTTTCTCCAGGAGTCTTTAGTGCCTACGACGAGCCGACTAAACTTGCAGGCGAGCCATGACGCTCTGGAAGGAGGAGCCACGCTCTTCCTCGACCTGTGCGTTGTTGGTGTCGACCTTGAGAAGCTTCTCTTCGAATACCTCAAGGATGGAGGCAACCTGAGTCGCGTTTGTGATCCAGTTCTCTGCAGTCTGGATCATGGCATCTCCACCCTGGCCCTGCCAGCCGCTCCCGTGGGCTGTTTCCACATGGCCCCTGATCCCTGCTGATCTCCGCGGTGATCTGGTCATGAGCCGCTCGTGTCCTGCGCAGCCTTCTGATGCGAACCTGCGACTACTCTCACTTGGTCTGACATGCATGCCCTCCAAATTGGGTACCTGCGGCGCGATCAAGTGTCGCACCGCGAATGACACGCCCACCATACTGCACACCTGGTGCACCCAAGGGGTGTTGTTGGACCCATGCGATACTGCTGCGATACTGCGGTCAAGGATGCGATGACCTGGTGGGACGTGAAGGTTGCCCAGGGGAAGAAGTAGCCTGGACGCCGAACCTCGCTCCAGTGTCCCCGACAAAGGAACCCGATGCCTTCCACCGACAGCTCTCGCGCCGGAGCCCTGATGCCGATCTCGCTGAGCATGGCGGGAGACACAGTCGATATGTCGGTTCCCTCCAACATCGCACTGGCCGAGCTCGTACCCGTCCTGGTCAAGGCAGTGAGCCCCTGGATCCAGGAACCGCCACTCGTGGCTTCACCATCCGCACATCAGACGGCAATGTCCTCAGCCAGTCGAAGACCCTCCCGGAGCAGAAGGTTCGTCCCGGTGCCGTCCTGACCTTGGAACCGATGGGAAGCAACTCCCAGGACCAGCGCTACGACGACCTGGTCGAAGCCGTAGGAACCGCCGTGGCAGACAAGTCCACTCCCTGGGAGAGGACCAACTCAGTCCAGCTCTCAGCTCACGCATCGGCGGCCTTGGTGCTGCTGGCTGCTTTGCTGCTGCTGACCGGCGCGCACGAACCCACTCTCACCGCAGCGGTGGGAGCCAGCGAGGCGCTCCTCACCACGCTGGCCGCTGCCGTCGTGGCACGGATGCCCAACCGTCCAGGTGCCCTCTCGCTGGGGCACACCACCCCGGTCCTGGTTGCCTGCGCGGCCTTCGCCATCACCGCGGGAGACTGGTTCTCACTGCCGTTGGCCGCCTCCGGTGTGGGTCTGCTCGCCGGTTCCTGCACGCTCCTGGTGCTCCCCTCGGACCTGCGTGTGTCCATGGCAGCCCCTATCACCACCGGTTTTTCCCTCGTGCTGGTGGGTGGCCTGGTGAACCTCGCGGGAGTTGCCCCTGAGAGAGCTGCCAGCCTGACGCTGTCCCTGCTGGTGGTGGTGACGCTCAGTGCCCCCTGGGTGGCCATGGCCCAGATACCGATCGGAATCGGGACCAGCCAGGAGAACGAGAAGATCGATACGCCGCGGGTTTATTCGCGTGTCGACAACGCCCGTGTGCTGGTCATCTCCCTGAAGGCCGGCTGCTCTGCGGCGATGGTGGTCCTGGCCCCCTTGATGACGACCTCCCCGGTGGCGATCGCCATGCTTGCCTGCGGCGGCGTCGCGCTGATGCTCACGACCCGGTCACTGCGTTCTGCGGTGGAGGTCCTCATCGGTGTGCTGACGGGCATGTTCCTGACCATCCTGGCGGCGGTGTCCACCACGACGGTGGCGCCCGACGCCCTGCCGTGGACACTTGGCGCAATCATCCTGACCGCGGTCCTGCTGCTGACAGCCAACGTGGTCTCGCAGAGGCTGCGTCCCTGGCTGACCCGGCTCGCCGACGCGGCCGGAGTCCTGGCCCTGCTGGGCATCCTGCCACTGGCGGCTCTGGTGTGGGGAGTGATCTGATGCCCTCGCACAAGGACATCCTCGAAGCGCAGCGCTACAACCGACGCCGCCCTGATCACGGCTTTCTCGTCGGGCATACCTGGCGGACGTGAGATGGAGTCGAAGTCTCCATTCGTGCCGCTCATCGTGGGGGTGGTCGTCGTAGCCATCATGCTGGGGGCTGGTGCGATCATCAGCCGGTTCCTGCCGACCCTGCCGAACGACTGGCAGAACTCGACCCTGATCGTCGTGAAGGGAACCGGGGCCCGGTACTACACGATCAAGGGGGTTCTGCGCCCGGTCACCAACGTCACCTCGGCTCGCCTGCTGTCGGAGTCCGGCAAGTACCAGACCAGCGAGTTGTCGGCCTCCACGATCGACGGGATCAGCCGCGGCACCCAGATCGGTATCACGGGCGTCCCCGACGACGTCCCACCGGCCGCTCAGCTTCATTCAGACAAGTGGTTCTCCTGCGTCCTGCCCGGGAAAACCCACACCTGGGTGGCGCAGATCCCCGAGAACCGGACCCCACGTGGGAATGCGCTGGTCAAGAGCCAGGAGGAGGTCTTCCTGATAGCTGACGGCCTGCGTCACAGAATTCCACGCGAGCACAAGAACAAGGTGCTCCTGGCCCTGGGAATGGAGTCCGTAGCGCCGACAGAGGTGAGTGCCCCCTGGCTGTCGCTCTTCAAACTGGGGTCGGACCTGAAAACCTCTGGAGATCCCGAACGCAGGCCTGCCCGCTGGCGGCATGCCCGAGCGCCTGGCGACGGCTGTGGTGGGAACCGTCATCAAGGTGGAGGAGGGCGGTTCGTCCCGGCGCTACGTCGTCACCGGTTCTGGCAAGGTGACTCCCCTGTCGGAGACCGCGGAGAAGTTCTACCCGGCCGAGGCCTCGTTGACCGCCTCGGTCGCCGAGATGTCGGCGCTTGAGATAGATCCGGCGGGGATCACCCCGCCGGACTGGCCGAAACGCGTCGAGAACACCGTCCCGACTGGCTCCCTGCCCTGCACCCAGCTGGAGCAGGCGCCCGACGGCTCTCCCCTGTCGGCGCTGTACTCGATGTCGCAGGAGACGCTGGCCAGCATTCTGCCGGTTCCACAGAACAGCGAGATGACCGCCGACCAGAAGCTACAGGCGGTTCAGGCTCCCGCATCGGTTCTGGGCGGGTCGGGAGCGCTGGTGCGCGCCACTTCCGGCGGCTCGCTCGGCATGGTCATGCTGGTCTCCGACCTGGGGGCCGTGCATGGTCTCGGGACCCAGTCGGCCGACACCCTGGCCCGTCTCGGATACAAGGACAGCGACGTCCACGTGATTCCAGCCGAGTGGACGGCCCTGATTCCCGAGGGAACCGCGCTGGATCCAAACGGCGCCTGGGCCACGGTGGGGCAGCAATGAGGCGAGCGGTCTCCCTGGCCAGGAACCTTGCGGTGGCCTGCGGCGTCATGGCTTTTCTCGCCCCGGCGATGCCTGCCCAGGCCATCCCTGCGCTGCCTTCCGATGGCCTGGGGACGGTGGGCAGCAAGATCACGACGGTCACCGAGGACAAGAACACCCCCTGCGAGCCCGGCAAGACTTCCCTGGTGGATCAGCCTCCCGAGGCGGTCGCGCTGCTGGGCATCAAGAAGGCCTGGCAGCTTTCCCGCGGCAAAGTGGTGGTCGCGGTGGTTGACTCCGGGGTCGCGGCGTCCAATGTCCATCTCACCGATAAGGTGCTGCCGGGCGCCGACCTGGTGGAGAGCGGCGACGGCCGCACGGACACCGCGGGGCATGGCACGGCCATCGCGGGGCAGATCGCTGCCCACGAGGCTGAGGGATCGGGGCTGGTCGGGTTGGCTCCGGCGGCTGAGATCCTGCCGGTGCGGGTCTACGTCGACGAGAGCAATGACTCTGTGAAGGCCGGGAAGCAGCCGGACACCACCCGGACCGCGGCTGGGGTGCGCTGGGCCGCAGAGCATGGCGCGAAGATCATCGTCGTCGCCCAGTCGGTCATCGACAACCTTCCCGAGATGCAGAGCGCCGTGGAGTACGCGGCCGCGGCGGGGGCCCTGGTGGTCGCATCCGCCGGCAACGTCCCGCAGGAGACCAATGCCTCTCCGAAGGAGGACCCCAACGCGCCACGCTATCCGGCCGCCTACCCTCAGGCGCTGTCCGTCACGGCCGTCGACGCCTCGGGGGCTCCTTCCGACGCGGTCCTCCATGGTGAGCACGTCGAGGTGGCCGCGCCCGGGTCGCGGGTGCTCACCACGTTCCTGGGTGACGGCGACTGCATACTCGCCGGGGACAAGCCGTCCACCTCCCTATGCCACCGGTTATGTGGCCGCTGCGGCGGCGATGGTGGCTGCGATGCATCCAGGCGAGACGCCCGCCGAGTGGAAGTACCGGCTCCTGGCAACGGCTCTGCGGCCATCGCGCTCCCAGCGCGACGCCAAGATCGGGTGGGGCCTGATTGCCCCCTACGATGCGCTGAACTTCAGCAATGACGGCTCCCTGGAAGGGCCCCCGAATCCACGCTTCTCAGCTCCCGCCAAACCCGAGAATCCCGGGATGACTCCCCCCGAGTCTGTGCCGGATCTGCGGCCGATGCGCACCATCTCGCTCGGGATCATCGCCGGCACCGCCTGCCTGGTGGTGCTGGCAGTCTTGTTGTCCTCCCGGGTGCGGGACCTCCTCTCACGCAAATCCCGCTGAGCCCCAAAGCCCGAGTAACCCAGGAACACCCCAGTGATCTAGCCTGAGTCGGCATTCTTCCCTATCAGAGTCAGCATAATTCAGCCCGTCCTCCGCCACATCTCTATGTCCGGTCTATGTCAGGGACGACAGCCCCACAGTCTGCTCGATGTCGCAGGAGGCCCCAGTAACTACTTCTTAGCAGGCGGCTTGGTCACTGCCTCTGCCTGGTTGTCAGAACGGTCAACACCAGGGTCCTCATTGGCAACGATTTGAGAGGCATCCTCGACGAACTCCGGATTGTTCCAGTAATCATCATGTCCGCCACCATTGGAAGCAATGTTCTTGACGCCATGTAGTTCGACTGGCTTCTTCCCCATACCAACAGCTTCTTCGCCGCCGCCTAGGATGCCCTGCCACCAGCCCCCTTTGCCCGTTACCTCATCTTTATCGTTGGCGGAGGCGTAGACGTGTCCCTCTGGGACGTTGTATTGATGCACATCGGTAGCCCGTCCGCCTGGTGAGCCGTAGAGCACCATGTCATCGACCGCACCGGCTTTGGTGGTCAGGGCCGCAGTGCCAGCGGTGAGGGAGCCGTAGGAATGAGCCACCGTAGTTATATGTGGATCACTACCCTGTGACTGCCGGTAGGCATGGATCCCTTCATGGAACCCATTGAGAGAGCGGGCGCCCTCATCAGCCGTACCAGTGCCACGAGTTTCGGGGCTCCATATACTATCAGGTGTGTCATATCCAATCCAGGCTACCGCAGCGGTGTTGTCAGAGCCAGAATGGTTACGCAATTCCTCAGCCTTATGCAGCTCACCGTCCATGCTGTCTCGCACTGTGGTGCCGACCCCGGGAACCACGGTGGCGATATTGGAGGCTTTATCAACATCGCCCATCGCAATAGCAGCCCGGACGTCCTTATCGCCAGAAGCATCGAGGGTAAGAAGATGATATTTCGATCCATCGCCCTCTTTTTCACCCATTAGATTCTGAATCTTTTCTAGATCTTTTACCCTCTTATCAGCCTTATTTTTATCATCTAAATAAGGATTAATGTTATCATCATCAAACCCCTCTTCATCAACTTTCTTCTGGAGCTCATCCCGATCATGTCTCGCGCGCTCCAGTTCCTTATCGAGGACCTTTCGATTGGCTTCATCGCGGGCATTAGCGGAGATGCCATCGAGATTCCTGATATCATCAGGATGGTTTTCAATGATGTTCTTTTTTTCTCCTCAGGAGTGAGGGCGTTCCACCAAGCGGCGACTTCAGTAGCCGACCAGCCTTTCTGCGGCAGGTCCGGCAGCCCCTGGGATTGACTGGAGGCAGTCTCTGAGGACTTGTATGTGCCATCGCCCACGGCCTTCAAGCGCTTGTCATAGGCGTCATCAACATCACGAGCACGGTCAAGAGCGGCTTTGATCAGATTCTCCAAATCTTTGCCTTTGTTTTTCGCTTCCATTGATCCACCCGCATATTTCCCCGAGAGATCGACAACGACTTCTCCGTTGCCTTGGATCTTCAAATATGTGTTTTCTGCTACGAATGATGTGCATTCTAGGACTTTGGTCTTCACATCCCAGACCCCCTCCGCGGCAGCTGCGGTGGCCATCATGAGTTCTGAAATGTCGTTCACCAGCTGGCTGAGATTTGAATTCAGGGATCCCAGTGAAGTCTTCATGGCCTCCACCGCCGCCCCCGTCGAACGAATCCGGCTCTTGGCGCCATCGGCATCATCGGCCTCAGTCATCAGCCCCTGTCGCAGTTCGCGCAGCTTACGAGAGGCCGAGTTGAGGTTCTTCGGATCCCACCGTTGAATTTCATCCCAATTAATGGCCATTATTACTTCCCTTCCATCCTATTGGAGATCTCCTGATAGCAGATGTTATTATGCATACCATTTGAATTGCCTGGAATACCAGCAGAACGTAAAGATGCCTCGACCTCAGCCTCGGTTCTCCCGTAAGAATTTGACGCCTTCATCACGTCGTCACTGAAGTCTTGATATTTATCTTTGAGAGTATTGCGCCTCTTATCGACAGCCTCGCTGGTGTCTTTGATGCCGTGCTCTGCTGAAGCCGATCCTGGCATCGCCGCGGGAGCTTCCGCCAAGGCGTCTAACACATTTTTCTCACCGATCTTAGAGGCTGTTGCTGCTGTCTCTGATGACAGGGTTTCCAGGTCGCCTACTTCGATCTTCACATCACTCATAAAGGCTTCCTTCCTTCGATTGATCTCGATTTCTTACTTTCCTGCCAGTTGCGTCATTTATCAATGACGATTCACGGCCCAGGAATATTCCGTAAGGCTGGCCAGAACGGTCATTATCATGCGATCTTGCGGCACAGCTCTTTAGAGCCAATGGGCCAACTGACACTATGTGGTTGTCTGCTTTTTAGCCATGCAACTACAAGGCCCCGGCGACCTCAAGTTCACCGGGGCTTTTTGTGTTTTTTGTAATGGGTTGTCCTCCCCATGGGTTGTTCTCCCCATGGGGCTGCGCTCACTCCTCGCGCTGGAAGCTCATCGTCGCGGCGTAGGCGCCGGACTCGGAGGGCCAGCGGACCGTGATGGCCTTCGCGCGGGTGTAGAAGTTCACGCCCTCGGGGCCGTGGATGTGGGTGTCGCCCAGCAGCGATTCCTTCCAGCCGCCGAACGAGTAGTAGGCCACCGGGGTGGGGATGGGCACGTTGATGCCCACCATGCCGGCCTCGACGTCCAGCTGGAAGCGCCGAGCGTAGCCGCCGTCATTGGTGAAGATGGCCGCGCCGTTGCCGAACTCGCTGGAGTTGACCAGCTCGATGGCCTCCGCGTAGTTGGCGGCCTCGACGATGCACAGCACCGGCCCGAAGACCTCCTCCTGGTAGACGGGGGCATCGAGCGGGACCTTGGTGATGACCGTGGGACCGACCCAGAAGCCGTCCTCGTAGCCGTCGATCTTCAGTCCGCGGCCGTCGAGGACCACCTTCGCGCCGCGCTTCTCGGCGTCATCGATGAGCCCGACGATGCGGTCGCGGTCCTTGGCGGTGATGACGGGACCCATCTGGACGCCCTCGTCGAGCCCGTAGCCGACCTTGATCTTCGCGCCATTGGCGGCGACGAGCTCGGCCAGCTTTTCCCCGACGCCACCGACCGCGACGACGACGGGCAGCGCCATGCAGCGCTCACCGGCCGCACCGAAGGCCGCCGCGGCGATGTGCTGGGCAGCGAACTCCAGGTCCGCGTCGGGCAGGACGATGGCGTGGTTGTTTGCGCCGCCGAGAGCCTGGACGCGCTTGCCGTGGGCGACGCCGGTGTCCTGGATGACGTGCGCCACCGGGGTGGAGCCGACGAAGGAGATCGCGTCGATGCCCGGGTGGGTCAGGATATTGGAGACCAGGTTGCGGTCACCAGCCAGCACGTTGAACACGCCGTCGGGCAGCCCGGCTTCCTGGTAGAGGCGGGCGATGATCAGCGACGCGGTGGGGGTCGCGGAGGCGGGCTTCAGGATGAACGAGTTGCCGGTGGCGATGGCGACGGGGTGCATCCACATCGGCACCATGACCGGAAAGTTGAAGGGGCAGATGCCCGCGACCACGCCGACGGGCTGGCGGATGGTGTGGATGTCCACACCGGAAGAGATGTCGAAGGAGTACTCGCCCTTGAGTGCCACGTTGATGCCGCAGGCGAAGTCGAGGGTCTCGCGGCCGCGCTGGATCTCGCCGATGGCGTCGGAGTAGTCCTTGCCGTGCTCCTCGACGATGGCCTTGGCCAGCTCGTCCTGGTGGGCGAGCACCAGTTCACGCATCTTGAACATGATGGCGGTGCGCTTGGCGAGGGAGACCTTCGCCCACTTCTTCTGCGCTTCGGCGGCGACGGCGACGGCGTGGTCGAGGTCAGCCTGGCTGGCGGACAGGACTTCGCCGACGGCCTTGCCGGTGGCTGGGTTCTCGACGGGGACGGTGTGGGAAGGCTGCCCCTCGTAGGGCGCGCCGTCTATCCAGTGGGTGATTGTGGTCATGTACCTCTCCCTGGTCTCTGGGACGTTTCGGCTGATCCGGCGGCCGACGTCACCCCTACCGGCAGCAGTGCCGACTGCACCGCGTTCGGGTCCGTCCAGTCCGCTGGCCCGGCGGCCGGAACCGCCAGGAGCTTTGTACTTACAATAGCCCCCAGAGGCAAGAAGCGCCAGCCCTACGCGCCTCCGCGCAGCCACCGGGCGAGGACTTACCCCAGGCCCATCAGAGCCTTACTATTTGTAATGACAATTATTTGATCCGCCGGTTCTTCGTGCGCTGAGCCCGCCTACCAGGACCCAGGAGAACGCGCCTGAGCGCTGATCCCCGCACGCCTCAGCGCGCGGGGGCAGGGAAGGCGTCGCCGGCATGCACCGTCCCCTTCATGAGAACTTCCTCATGGAAGTCTGCGGGATTCCTCATCCTCGTAGGCTTCACTGTAAGGAGGTGGAAGGAGAAGCATGATGAAGTCAGAACGCACCCGCCTGGCCGCGATGCTGGCGGGCATCGGTGCCGCCGGAGTGTTGACAGCAGGGCTGCTGTACCAGCTCGCCCACCCGGCAGAGCCCGAGTCGAACCTGCCTGCGATCACGATGCCGCAGAGCAAGCCGCCAGCTCCCCAGCCAGACTCCCACCGCCAGCCCCGAGCCCACGGATTCCACCTCCACGGACCCCGCCACGCCTACCAGCGGCCCGACGACCGGAGCGACGCCAGGCCAGGAAGCGACGTCGGGCAACGGGAATAACGGGGGTCCTCGGACAACGGAGGCTCGACCAGCACTCCCAGGTCCTCCAGCCGCACCGGTGCCACAGCGGTGAAACCAGCCCCGCCCGTGAAGGTCGGTGACGACGACGATGATGATGATGACAAGAAGAGCTCCGGTGGGTCGTCGGCCGGGACAACGACAGCGACGATGATGACGACGACTGATCCCCGGTCTCTTTGGTCCCTCCTTTTCTGATCCTTCCCTTTCACTGGCAAGGCCGGTTCGCTGGCCTTACTGAGTTTTTGCTGGTCTTGTTCGCGTTTGCTGGCCTCACAGCACAGGCAAACGTGAATAAGGCCAGCAAACGGGCGTCGCGCCGGCCGTGTGAGGCAGCCGGGCATCACACCAGGCGGTAGCCCATGCCGCGGACTGTCTCGAAGCGCTCCTTGCCCAGTTTGTTGCGCAGGTAGGAAACGTAGACGTCCACGACGTTGGAGCCGGGGTCGAAGTCGAAGCCCCACACGTTGCTGAGCAGCTGCTCACGGCTGAGCACCTGCCCCGGGTTGCGCAGGAACACCTCGGCCAGGGTGAACTCACGGGCCGACAGGTCAATCCACTGGCCGTCCACCTGACCCCTGCGGGTGCGGTAGTCCAGCACCAGTCCGCGATGCTCCAGGTGCGTCGCTGACGACCGTCCGGCGGCGGGCTCGGCCGGTTTGGCCCGTAGCCGCAGCCGGATCCGGGCCAGCAGCCCTCGAAGGAGAAAGGTTTGGGCATGTAGTCGTCGGCGCCGCTCTCCAGCCCGGCCACCCGGTCAGTCACCGAGGACCGGGCGGTCAGCATGATGACCGGGGGTCACTACACCCTGGCCACGGATCCGCTCCAGCACCTCGAAACCGTCGATGTCGGGCAGGCCGATGTCGAGCACGATGAGGGAGAAGTCGCCGTGCACGGCCAGCGTGGCACCCATCTCACCGGACGCGGTGGTCTCCGAGGTGAACCCCGCCGACTTGAGGCCTTTCGCGATGAAACCAGCGATCCGTGGTTCGTCCTCAATGATCAGGATGCTGCTCATAGCTACTGCCTTCCTCTTTCAGGGGTGGACGCCGGGAGCGGGCCCGATGGGCGAGGGATAGGGACTCGCGGGGTTCACCGGGATCCGCAGCGTGAACACCGACCCGCTCCGGGGCGCGGACTCAATCTCCAGGTGGCCGCCGTGGGCCTCCACGATGCTCTCGACGATGTTGAGGCCCAGTCCCGACCCTGGGACTCGCTGCGCGGCGGCAGCTGTCCGCGCGAATCGCTGCCGCACCGTCGCCATCTCCTCACGGGTCATGCCGATCCCCTGGTCGCGCACCCACAGCAGCACCGACGTGCCGTCGAACCGCGACCCGATGCCGACCCGGGTCCCGATGTCCGAGTACTTTGACCGCGTTGGCGGCGAGCTGGAGCCAGGCCTGCGTGATCCGCATCGGGTCCAGCACCGCGTGCACCATGGCGACGTGCTCTAGCTGCCAGTCCCGCTCCCCAGCGCCCGTGATTTCTCCAGCACCTGGTCGGTCAGCTCGGAGATGTCGCTGTCCTCGAGGGACAGGAAGTCGCTCTGCCCCTGCCTTCGCCAGCGTCAGCAGGTCGTTGATGAGGATCCCCATGCGGTCCAGCTCCTCGATGGCGAGGTCGCGGGTCTGGAGGACATCGTCGGGATCCTCGGAGTCGATCAGCTCCAGGTGCCCGCGCACCACCGTGATGGGGTGCGCAGCTCGTGCCCGACGTCGTCGAGGAGCCGTCGCTGCCCCTCGACCGCGCCCCTGCACCCGGTCCAGCATCCGGTTCACCGCCTTCGCCAGCGCCGTCAGGTCGTCCCGGCCACGCACTGGGACCCGGGTGGTGAGGTCGTGCTCGTGGATCTGGTCGGTGGCGAGCCTGAGCTCCCCGATCGGCCGCAGCAGCATGCCGACAGCCAGCCAGGCAGGGGCGATCAGCATCATCACCGTCAGCACCGCAGCCCCCGCGTAGAACACCATGGTCCGGCGCAGCTCGCCCCCGGTCTGCCCAAGGTCGATCACCCGCACCAGCGCACCGCGCTGGTCGCCGAGCATCACGACGGCGACCAGGACCCTTGAAGCTGCCCCTGCGAGGTCCTCACCGGCCTGATCACGCTCCCCTGCCCCGCCAGGTCCGGCTGGATGGCGTCGAGGAGTTCGGGATCCTGCTCGGGCCGCAACTTCACCTTGTCCGGTGACGTCCACGTGAGCCTGCCCTCAACGTAGCCGACCTCCCCCGTGCCGGGGCCGACGACACTGCGCCGCACCAGGTAGGTGTACAGCACGTCGGAGACCGAGTCGAACGGCTCCTTCGTCTCGGGGTTCACCCCGTCCATGGCGAGCGCCTCAAGCTCGTTGCGGGCCTTCCCCAGGCGCTCCGTGGCCAAGTCCCTGGATGTGACGTTCCTGGAGGACGGCGACGATCACGCCCGAGACAGCCAGCGCTATGCCGGCGACCAGCACGAGCGCCAGCATGATCCGGGCGCGGATCGTCGAGGAGCCGCGGCGCAGGAACCTCTTCACGCGACCATTCTGCCTGCATGCGGATGACAATCTGGGGAGCTGCGCACCCCCAGGTGGCCCATCAGCGCCCCAGACCCCTGGTAGGTCCAGCCCGCTGCCCGCCACCGGGCCGGGTCGAGGGCGTTGCGGCCGTCGATGATGGCGGGCCGGCGGACCAGTCCCGCGGCGGCTGACGGATCGATGCCGGCGTACTCGGCCCACTCGGTGAGCAGCAGCACCAGGTCCGCGTCCCGGAGCGCCCGGTGCAGGTCTGGTTCGGTGGCTAGGTCCGGGTGGCGGCGGGCCACGGCGCCGAGGGCCTTCGGGTCGGTGACGCTCACCTGGGCGCCAAGCTGGTGCAGCCGGTGGGCGATGTCGAGGGCGGGCGAGTCGCGGATGTCGTCGCTGTTGGGTTTGAACGCCGCCCCCAGCACGACGACCCGCGCCCCGGGCATCCGGTCGCCGAGGCTGCGCAGCGCCAGGTCGACCACCCGGTCGCGGCGACGCTGGTTGATGGCGTCGACCTCCCGCAGGAAGGCGACGGCGTCGTGGACGCCGAGCTCCTTGGCGCGGGCCAGGAAGGCGCGGATGTCCTTGGGCAGGCAGCCGCCGCCGAACCCAACCCCCGGCCCCCAGGAACCGCCGTCCAATCACGATCGTCATGCCCGAGGGCGCTGGCCAGGGCGGTGACGTCGCCGCCGGTGGCCCTCGCACAGCTCGGCCATGGCGTTGATGAAGCTGATCTTGGTGGCCAGGAACGAGTTGGCGGCCACCTTCACCAGCTCCGCCGTCGCATAGTCGGTGACGATCTGCGGGATGCCGTCGGAAAGAAGTCGAGCGTATGCCTCGTCGAGCCGGGCGCGCGCCAGCTGCGCTGGCCCGGGATCAGCGGGCAGGCCGTAGACGATGCGGTCGGGGTGCAGGGTGTCCTCGACGGCGAACCCCTCGCGCAGGAACTCGGGGTTCCACACCAGGGCCAGGTCCCTCTCGGCGAGGCGTTCCGCGAGACGCGCGGCGGTGCCGACCGGAACGGTGGACTTGCCCGCCACCACAGACCCTGGGGACGCCCCCGCCAGGAGGGTCTGGACGGCGGCGTCGACGTAGCTGAGGTCGGCCGCGCCGGTCTCGGACTGCGGGGTGCCGACGGCGATGAAGTGCAGATCCACACCAGCTAGGTCGTCGCCGGGGGTGGTGGTGAACCGCAACCTGCCGGTGCCGAGGGCCCGGGTGAGCAGCTCTTCGAAACCGGGTTCGTAGAACGGCGCCCGGCCGGCGGACAGCGCCTCGATCTTCGCCTCGTCGACATCGATTCCGGTCACCCTCATGCCCGAGCTCCGCCATGCAGGCAGCGTGCACGGCGCCCAGGTATCCGCAGCCAACAACCGAGATCCCTCATGCGCTTCTCCCTATCGAAGTTGACGGGGCTGGAGGACCTGAGGGTCTCCTCCACCCAGTGGGGCAGCCAGCTGGCCGACTGCGGCCGGAAGGCGTAGACGTAGGCGAGCCGCAGCCGGGCGGCCCGGTGGTGGGTGACGACGCGCCGGAGCGTGGTGGGAGCGGTCGCGACGACCCTCGCCCAGCAGGTCGAGGATGCGGTCGCGGTCCTGCCGGGTGAGGCGTCCCTGCACGTGGCGCAGCTCGATGTGCGCCCACAGGTTCCCCAGGTCGAGGGCGGCCTCGCCGCGGGTGGCGGTATCGAGGTCCAGCAGGCCCTAGGGTGGTCCCGTCCCACATGAGCTGCTTGTCGTGGAGGTCCCGGTGCACGAGCACCCGGGAGCCGTTGTCGCCCGATGCGAGCTGCTGGCAGGCCTGCGCGGTCGCGTTGCCGAGCCGGTCCAGCTGCGGAAGCGCCCGGTGCCCCTCGATGTGCTGGAACCACTGCCAGAGCACGTTCGCCTCGTCGGCGCCGGTGTGCTCGGGCAGCCCGACGAACCGGGTGATCAGGCTGGGCCACACGTCGGCGAACCGCCGCCAGCCTGGCATCGCCTGGCCGGCGAGGTCGTGGAGGGTGCTGCCCGGCAGGAGCTCCATGCTCACCCGCGACGGCGAGTGGTCGAGGACCTTCGCCGCGGCGATTCCCGTCCCCTCGCACAGCTCCGCGACCTGCGAGGACTGCACCGCGACGAGCTGGCGCGGCCCTCGCGGGTGAACTTGATGGCGCTGTGCGGGGTCAGCACCACCGCCCGGCGGTGGAGCCGGTGCACCACGAGCCTGCCTTCAAGACCCGGGGAGAGCTCCGGGATCTTCGGGTCGGAGGCGTAGCCGGTGATCCACAGCTCCCCCTCGGGGAGACCGATCCGGCACGCAGCTTGCCTCCCGGGGTGATCAGCTCGAAGGTGATCGAGCCGTCACTCCAGGGGCCAGGCGCGCCGCACACCGACGAGAGCGCGAACCGTTGACAAAGCTTTCATCTCACAACCTCCAGAATCTGGTTCAGGTTTGCCGCGATGCCGGCCTTCCAGTCGCGGGAGGCCCGTCGCAGCGGGTCGGCGGCCCGCAGGACCAGCGACGCTGCGACGGCCCAGCGCAACTGGTCGCGGGGGGGAAGCTGGCCGCCGCCGTCGCGGTAGCCGTCGAGGAGCGTGCCGGCGTCCAGGACCGACAGGAAGGAGCCGAGGTCGACGGCGCGGGGCGCCAGGCAGGCGCGGTCGAAGTCGGTCAGCCACACCTGGCCGCCGTCGCGGGTGGTGAGCACCTGGTCGGGTGAGAGGTCGCCGTGGGACAGCACCGGAACCGCCGGCGCGGGCGCCGGCAGCAACGCGACCACCCGTCGCATCCGTTGCGCCAGCTCCGGGGCCAGTTCGTCGAGCAACGCGGCGTGGGCAAGTCCCTGCTGCACCGGGTCAGTGCAGGGGTCCAGGGACTGAGCCAAGTCGGCGGGGACGGGCGCGGCATGGAGCCGCGCCAGCTGGGCCCCGGCGGCGTGGCTCAGCCGCTGCTGGTCGGGCCCGGGCAGCTCCTCCAGGTTGGCGCCCCCGGTGAAGGCCTGGACGCTGATGCCCGCCTGGGTCCCGTCATCGAGACGGGCGGGGGCATCAACGACCCCCTCGATGAAGCGGTCGAGGCCGATGCCATGGCCGTCCTCAGCCGCGACCCGCACCACGCGCATCCCGTCGCGTATCACCAGGCGGCGCAGCGGGTTGTAGCGCAGCACCTGCGACGCTTCCCACTGGCCCAGCAGCCCCGAGACGGCGGCGTCGTCGAGCCGCCCTCACCAGTTTCGGGTCGGCGGCCAGCGGCCCGGACTGCACCAGCAGCTCCCCAGCTCCCGCTCCGTGGTGACCAGGCCGACCTCACCGGCCTCCCGCAGGGTGCGGGCGGCCTTGTCGTGGCTAATGGGCCACAGGAAACGCACCCAGCCCGACGGCTGCCCGTCCGGGCCGTCGAGGCCGACGACCAGCGAGGTCTGGGGTTTGGCCCTGAGCCTCGCGGCCCGGACGGGGCGACCCACCTGCTCACTCAGCCAGCCGGGGGTCGAGCACCTGCGTCACGAGCTGGTCCATGCGGATGGTCATTGCGGGCTCCCCTGATCCTGATGGCGTCCATGTCGCGCCCGCTGGCCTGGATCCACGCCCGGAAGACCTCGCTGCTCGCGAGCAGGTCCGTGGGACTGGCATCGAGCCGGATCCGGCCGTCCTCGACCCAGACCACGCGCGTCGCCCGCAGCGCCACCTCGGCGTCGTGGGTGACGGCCAGGGTTGTGCGTCCCGCGGAGAGACGGTCGATGGCGTCCAGCACCAGGCTCGCCGCCTCGGGGTCGAGGCCGGTGGTGGCCTCGTCGAGAACCACGACGGGAGAGCGCCGCAGCAGCGCCCGTGCGATTGCGATCCGCTGCCGCTGCCCGCCGGAGAGGGTGCCGCCGCGCTCCCCCACCACCGTGTCGTAGCCCTCGGGCTGCTCGGTGATGAAGTCGTGGGCGTTGGCGGCGCGGGCCGCCGCCTCCACTTCGGCGTCGGTCGCGTCCGAGCGTCCCATGCGGATGTTCTCGCGGATGGTGCCGGTGAACAGCACCGCCTCCTGGTGCAGCAGCGAGACGCTGGAGCGCAGCTGCGCGAGGTCGAGGTCGGTCAGCCGGTACCCGTCGAGGCGCACACATCCGGAGACCGGGTCGATGGCGCGCACCAGCAGCGACACGAGGGTGGACTTGCCCGCCCCGGAGGGACCGATGATCGCGACCCGCTCGCCGGGTCTGATGTCCAGGCTGAGGCCACGCAGCACCTCGACGCCGTCGTACTGGGTGACGACGCGGTCGAACTGCACCGCACCCCCAGACCGCGGTGGGCCGCAGCGGCGTCTCGGGTGCGACGACGTCGGGGGCGATCTCCATCAGGTCGGCGACGCGGTCGCCCGACGCGCTGGCCCGGGCGATGCGGCCCGTGTACTTTGGCCATGTCGCGCAGCGGCTTCATGGTGGTGCGCAGGTAGTGGTGAACAGCACCAGGTCGCCGGGGCTCATCGCACCCCTGCATCACCCGCAGTCCGCCGCCGACCAGCACGACCGCGGTCGCCAGGCCGACGATAACGTCGGTGGTGCGTTCCAGCCCTCGCGGCGTAGCGGCGCGACCGCACCCCCTCTCTGAGCGAGGTCCGGTTGGCGGAGGTGAAGTTCTGCGCCACCATGTCCTCCAGCCCGTAGGCCTGCACGACGTTGATGGAGGCGAGGGACCCTGGGCCGTGTTCGCGAGCTGTCCCTCACCCTTACGGGTCTGACGGGAGGCGGAGGTGATCTTCTTCGACGTCGGCGCGGAGGTGAAGGCGAACACCAGGATCGCCACCAGCACCACGCTGGCGAGCAGCGCATCGAGGACGTACACGACGATGACCATCACGAACAGGGTCAACACATTCGCCAACAGCGGCAGGCCGGCGGTGATCGCGACCTCCTGCATGCGGGCGACGTCGCCGACGATGCGCTGCACGGTGTCGGCGCTGCGGTTGCGGGCGTGGAACTGCTGCGACAGGCCCTGCACGTGCCGGAACACACGAGCGCGCAGGGAGGTCGCGGCCCGGGAGCCGACCAGCGCGAAGCAGATGGTCGCCAGGTAGTTGCTGACGGCCCGCAGCCCCACGATCAGCAGCAGCGCGATCCCGCACCACAGCAGCAGCTCGAAGCTCGCGGGCTGGTGCGACACCTTGGCGCCGCGGTAGGCCGTCACCGCGTCGACGACGACCTTCATCGGCCACGGCTCCAGCACCCGGAACGCCACCTCCATCAGCAGCGCGACCACGCCGGCGAGGATCAGCGCGCGGTGCGGGTGACGTCCGGCGCGACCAGCCGCAGGCTGCGGCGCATGGACGGTTTGCCGCGCTCGGGTTTCGCAGCTATCGACCTGATGGACGAGACGTACGTGCGAAGACGATGCATGAGGCTCCTTCCGCGTTCAGCCACCGGACCTCCTGGCCAGTTCGAGGATGCAGTCGACGGCTCCCCGCCCAGCTGTGCCGCTCCTCGGCCTGCTCGCGGCCCCCGCCGTCCCAGCTCGGCGCGCAGCCCAGGGTCGGCGGCAAGGCGGTCGATGGCGGCAGCCAGCGCGGCCGGGTCGGAGGGCGGCACGAGCGTGCCGATCTCGCTCAGGATCTGCGGCAGCTGCCCGACGGCGGAGGCCACCACCGGCAGCCCCGCCGCCAGGTATTCGTAGACCTTCAGGGGCGAGAAGTACTGCTGCTGCTCCCCGCCGAGGTCCGGGTAGGGGCGACGCCGATCGCGGACCCGGCCAGGTGCAGCGGCATGTCGGCGGGGCGACAGCGCCACGGAAGTCCACCGTGATGCCGAGGGTCCCGGCCTGCTCCTCAAGGGCGGCCCGCTCGGGCCCGTCGCCGATGATCCGCAGCTGCCAGGGCTGCTGGGCCAGGGCGGCGGCGGACAGCAGGTCGGCGACGCCGTGCCAGGGTTTGAGGGTGCCGACGAAGGTCACCACCGGGTCGCCGCCGGCCTCGGCCTGGGGGTGATGCGGGTGGTGCTGACCCCGTTCGGGACAGTGTATGCGCGCTCGGTCCCGGTGCGTTCCCGCACCCAGTCGCGGACCGGGTCGGAGACCGCGACGGTGACGGCCGCGGCCTGCACCTGCCGGCGCAGGGCAGCCTCGGCGGCCGCCCTCGTCGACGAGCACGCGATGGGTGCGCTGCTCCTCGATGAGGGGGCGTTGGCTTCCAGGACCCCGGCTGCCCCGGTCGTGGCGACGACGTCGGCCAGGACGGTGCTGAACAGCGAGTAGCGTTCGTAGACCAGGTCGGTTCCGTCGGCGATGATGCGTTCTGCGATCTGGGCGGAGGCGTTCTGCTGGGCGCGTTCCCGGGCGACGGGCTCATCGGTCGTGACGGGGGTCTCGACGACCTTGAGGCCGGGCCAGGTCGAAGGGGATCTCGTCTCCGGCGCGGGTGGTGTGGACCACGACCCTCATGGCCGCGGCGGAGCAGTTCGCGCACCACCTCCTGGATGTGCACGGAGGCCCCTTGGTGCCGAAGACAGGGATTCCCGAGTCGACGTTCACGTAGGCGATGCGCATCAGCTCTCCTTCGTCCCGTTCACCCAGGCCGTCAGGGCCGCGGCCTGGCGGCGGCTGTTGAACTGTTCCTCGATGAGGGCCCGGGCGTTGCGAGCGAGGGTGATCACGGGCACCCGTCCCTCAGCCAGCCGGGTGAGGGCCTCGGCGAGGGCGGGGACGTCGCCGGGCTCGGTCAGGATGCCGGTGACGCCGTCGTGCACGACCTCCGGCAGTCCGCTGACCGACGTCGCGATCACCGGGGTGCCGATGGCGCATGGCCTCCAGCACCACGGTCGGCAGGCCGTCGATGTTGCCGTCGTCGGCGGGGATGCAGGGCGCGACGAAGACGTGGGCGCTACGGATCAGGTCGGACACCTCGTTCTGGGTCAGCGGCCCGACCAGGCGTACCCGGTCGCTGAGGCCGAGGCGCTCGATCTGGGCGGCGAGGTCGTCGTGCAGCTCACCGCCGCCGGCGATGTCCAGCTCGACGGGCACGCCGAGGCTGGCGACGGCGTCGATCAGGTGGGGAAGCCCTTCTTCGGCACGAGCCGGCCGACGGTCGCCACGCGCAGCGGGACGCTGGGCTGGATGGGGTCGCGGTAGGGGAAGCGTTCCAGCTCAAGGGCGTTGTACTGCAGGGAAATATTCGCCCCGGACCCTGCCAGCACCTCCTGGAGGTAGCGCTCGTTGAAGCGGCTGATCGCGACCACCCGGTCGGCGTCCCCGCAGACGCGGCGCAGCCACTGCCGGTTCACCGACTCGTGGTAGATGTCCTTCGCGTGCGTGGTGACGGTGTAAGGCACCCCGGTCAGCTATGACGCGACCCACGCCATCCGCCCGGACAGGGGAGGCGAAGTGGGCGTGGAGATGGTCGATGCCGTCCTCGATCACGGAGTTGGCCAGGCAGACGCCCTGCGCCACCTCGTCGGCGGGCAGCTCAGCGAGCACGGGGGCAATCTCAGCGAAGCGGCGGCGCAGGTCGTCGTGCCGCAGGGCGTCGCCGAGCTGGAGCCAGAAGTCGCTGGCATTGGTGACATATGGCACCCAGGAGACGTGGGCGCGCACCCGGGCGATCTCGGGGTGGAAGCGGGCGTCGGTGGTGGGTCGCAGCGCGTAGATCCGCAGGTCGTCGCCCTGGGCCTCGCGGGCCAGGATCTCGGTGACGATGAAGGTCTCGGAGAACCGCGGGTACACCTTCAGGACGTATCCGATGCGGGTCGTGCCACTACCTCCCTTTTTCGAGCCTTCGTCATCGAGCAGCAGGTCGGCGGCGAAACCGGCGGTGGCGGCCAGGCCGTCGCGTTCGATGTGGGACCGGCCGACCCGCCGGGTGACGGCGCCGGCGACCCAGGCGCTGAGGGCGTCGGCGGTGACGCTTGGGGCACGCAGGACGTCGATGGCTCCGGCGTCGCGCAGCGCGCGGGCGCGGATCAGCTGTTCCGGGGTGGGGGTCTCGCGGGGACGACCAGCGCCGGAGTATCAGTGGCGAGGATCTCGCAGGCGGTGTTGTAGCCGCCCATGGCGATGACGGCGGCGGCCTGGTCGATCTGGCTACCGAGGCCCGGCCAGGAACGGTGCACCTGCGTGCCGGGGCCCGGCCTGAGCGGCGATGGCTTCGTAGTCGGCGTCGTCCAGCTGCGGTCCGGTGACGATGATGTTCTCGTGCCCGGCGGGGGTCGCATGGCGACGGCGGCGCGCAGCAGCTCGTGCCCGTCGGAGCCTCCGCCGGCTGTGGTCAGGACGAAGGGCCGGGGCCAGGGGTTCGCTGTCCTCACCGATGTGGCGGTCGTGGGCGAGGTACCCGGTGAAGCGGATGCAGTCCGTCAGAGCGGACGGGATCTCACCGGTGGTGGTGGGTCGTAGACGTCGGGGTCACCGTAGGCCCAGATCTCGTCGAGGACGTCGCGCAGCTGCTCGGGAGGCCCGAGGCGCTCCCATCCCACGGCTGCCATCTGCGGGTCGTCGAGGACCTCACGCAGGCCGAGCACCACCTTGACGCTGGGGTTGAGGATGCGCAGCTTCAGCAGCGGCTCCTGGAGTTCCTTCATCACGCCGTAGATGTGCCGGTCGATGATCACCAGGTCGGGGTTGAAGCCGAGGAGGGCGCCCTCCAGCAGCTGGGAGCGGAGCTTGATCAGCTCGCCGGTGGCGCCGGGGAGGCGTCGTGGCCGGTAGCCGTGGATGGTGCCGGTGACCCCGGGAATGGTCAGCCAGTCGAACCCCTCGGGCAGGGGGAATCCGGAGGCGTCGGCGAGTCCCGAGACCAGCAGGCCCGCCACTTGGGCCCCAGTGGCCTCGGGAAGATGCCCTGACCAGGTGGTGAGCGATGGTCAGGTTGCGTCGCACATGCCCCAGGCCCTAGGGAGTCATGGCTGTACAGCAGGACCCGGTAGGTATCCGCCATGATCGTTGTTTTTTCTCCAGTCCCCGTTCTCGGGGACTGGTATGAGCTTCGCAACCGATGATGAGGCGGCCCATGAGGCCGACATGAGAGCTTTCTTTATAAACCGCTGAACCCTAGTTGACAGGTCTCGACGCCAACACGGCGGCGCTCTCGCTAAGGGAATCTCAGGGCAGAATCAGTTACCAGCCCTGATGCAGCCCGGCGGATGGATGCGATTGGCTTGCAGACATGAAGATCCTCAAGGTGCTAACCAGCGTCTGGCTGCTGTTGGTCGTGGTTCCGATCCCATTGTTCTATGGGATGCTGCTGCTCACCAATGGCGTCTGGGGCGGTCTGTTGGCGCTGGTACTGACGGCGGGCCTGGCGGTCCTGATCGTGTGGCGAGGGCTGCGTGGCCAGATCAGGAGGCGACCGGTTCGTACCGTTTTTCATCGGGTTGCTGGCTGGCGCGCAGCTCGCATTGTTCGGCTACCTGTGCGTGCCGCTGGGTGACCCGTCGGCGATGCCGCCGGCAACCCCGCCCGGGTGTCGCCTGAGTACTGGGATCTGAGCACCGGCAGCCGGATCGCCTCCCTATCACCCTGCCCTCCCAGGTGCCCGGGGAGCCGAAGGGCACGGTGCTGTACATCCATGGTGGTCCGGGAGGAATGATCGGCACCAGCAACCTGCGATTCCCTCAGCGGGCTGACGGAACACGGCTACGAGGTCTCACGCCTACGACCAGGCCGGAGGCGGTATGAGTGGCCTGCTGCGTCCCGAGGAGTACTCACATCAACGCAACATCGACGACCCTGGCTGAGGTCATCGCGAGAATTCCCAGCGGCAACCTGACGGCGATCGGCCAGTCGTATGGCTCCACACTGCTTGCGAGTGCCCTCGCCGACGAGCGCATCCAACCCCATCTCACGAAGGCGGTGTTCTCCGAGCCAGGAGGCCTGCCCATCACGAACGCCAACGACTACGCCAATGCCCATGTGCCCGGCACCCCGCCTCAGGCCACGCCGAAGTTCGGTGGGAGGCTGCCCCGGTCGTCTCAGCTCCTCGTGTCATGCTCAGAGTGGCTTTGCCCCCAGCAGCCTCTTCGTCTCGCAGGAGGAGACGGTAGCCGCGCAGACAGAGCAGGAGCAGCTGGACCTGGTCCGGTACACCGTCTGCAAGGACAAAGCCGGAGAGGTGATGCTCCAAGGCAACCCACTGCGTGTCAACATGGTGACCAACATCCGCGTCGCCACCACCATGAACACCCTCGACCTGGAACGGTTCAGCCAGACCAAGGTGCCGGCGATGCTGATGCTCGGCGAATGCTCCTATGTCGGGCGCAAGGAGCAGCTGGCCTACCTCCACGCCTATCCGGCAATCGAGCGCACCCAGTATTTCCAGGGATGGGCCACTCGTTGAACAGCCCCGAGGTGTTGCAGAGCTTGCTCTCCTTCATCGAGGACTCCCCAGCACCGCTGCCCAACTATCCGCAGAAAACCGACGCCGAGCAGTTCATCAACGAGGGAAGATGAGATCCGGCAGGCTCGTGACCTGGCGATATTCCGCAAGCAACGCCAGAGCAAGCACGGCGAGATCCTACGCCCAGGCTCCCGGCGGCACCACGTCTTACGGCACGACTTTCACTGCCCCTTCGCCGCATGCCTCGACGGTCCAGTCTTCGACTACGAGTCCCGGGATACGAGAGAAGGCATGATCATTTGTCACGAGAACAATGTCCGCGTCATCCTGCCTGTGCTCCAGGGCCGTTGCGGCAATCAATGTGTCCAAAGGCGACATGGGCATACCAGATGATTCCAGATCTGCTCGCAGTGATCCGTAGACCAGAGCGGTGCGCGCGGTGAAGTCCAGCACCTCGACCTGCTCCCGCAGCACCTCCACCGCACGATGCAGCCGGACCGCTCGCGGCGCTGACGTAGTGGCCCCTGGCTCCGCCCCGTCCTGCGACTGAGCACCCGTCGTGGGTGGCCAGGGGAACGACCAGCCCGGCGTGACCAAGGAGAATTCACAGGACGATACGCCGGGAAATAGTTCTATCTACAACTATTTACACTTTAAGATCCCCGATTGGCCCATCCCGTACTGCGGCACAACGGCACCCTATTGCGTCTCCCTCCGGCATCCCCCTATGCTGGGGGCAGCGTTGAGCACAACCTAGGAAGTGGCCATCGCCGGAATGCGCGGCGATTGACGTCCGCCCTTGCGTCTTGTTTATTTCTAGACGACTTCCCGAATCGAGAATCAGCAGCCCACTGCCCAAAAGACACCTTGCCCGGCAGTCATATGCCGGAATGGCAGCCTTTCCGTCAGTGGTTTGCACCCAAAACCTTCAACACCTCCCAAGAAATCACGAGATTGGATATGTCACTATGAATATGAATGAGAATCCGGGAAAACTGAATCGGCGTGTGGTCCTGACCGCGCCCCTGGGAGGGCTGGCCCTGGCCTCGCTGGGGGACTGGCCGCGCACGGTGACGACGGAAGCACGGTGCCGAAGTACCGGATGATCGGCGTCGCGATGCCGGACGTCACGGCTGGGACCGACCGGCACAAGGAGCTGGCCAGCTGGTGCGAGAAGGCGAGGATCAACAAGGTCGGGCTCGTCGCCGGGCGGGTGGACTGGACCGCTTTCCCCTCACAGGATAGGAGCAGCTGGTCCTCCGACTTCGGAGAAAACGGCGACAAGGACCCGCTGCGGGATGCCATCAACATCTTTTCCGGCGATGACGATCCCGGACAAAAATCGTCCTCGTGGTTGACGCCCAGGCCGAGAGATTCTTCGAGAAGTGTCCCAAATTCGCGGGCATAGACACCGAGGGCCGCGCGAAAACAAATCTCCCCAGCCTCACAGCCCTGGTCAAAGAAGATTCCCAAGGGAAATTCGGGAAAGATATCATCTCTCTGGCGACTGAGCTAGTGGAGAGATACAACCCATCGGCGATCAGTCTCACGGATTTGTATTTCGAGGACAGCACCTACGGAGAGGACGACCTGAATCATTTCCGCGCGGCGACGGGCGAGAGCGACTGGCCGCGTGACGATGCAAACAATATCAAGACCGATGACGAGCGGATCGTGGCATGGCGTTGCAAGGCGATGGCCGGTTTTGTTGCCCGCGTCCGTGACGCAGTCCATTCCGCGGGGAATCGTCGCTGTGAGTTGTGGATGGAGGTCCGCTCACCCAGGAACGACCCCACGGGGACCGGAAGGACAACGGGCAGGACTACGGGCTGCTGGCCGACGCCGCAGACCGGCTCGTTCTCTGGGACTACTTCGGCACCGAGCCCGACTACCTGCCGACCCGGGACCTCGCGGCCGCTTTCACCGAGAGAACCGGGGGAAGCGGAGTGCTGTCCGTCGGCCTGTGGGGCAGGGAACGAGAGGATCTGATCACCCCAGATGAACTGGAGACCGCCGTGAAGGAGGCCGTGCGAGGCGGGAGCGACTGGGTGTGGGTGACCCCGACGCAAACCGTTGCGCAGCCGATGACCGACGCCCACTGGGAGGCGCTCGTCAGGCGTGGAATCAGTAGGAGCGCCAAGTAGGAATAGAGAAATAGCGCCGGCCGGGCTCAGCCACACACCCGCTGAATACCGGCCGGCTTTTCTCATGCCGACGCGCGGTCGGGGTGGCAATCCCATGTTCCCCGTGCCTTGACGGCAGGTAGCGCCCACAGTAGGACGCCACTTCCCTATTGCGTCTGCAGCGGAGATCGCATGACCCAGCCCGGAGTTAGGTTGGTGCCACGAGGGAGCCTAACTCGCCTGAACCCTCCGACCACGACGACGTGCCAGACCTGGTCGACGATGAGCCGACGGCGGCAGCGGTCACGTCTGCTGATGAGGATGCTCAGGAGACGCGCAACGAGACTGACAAGACTCAACGTCCTCAGTCTTTCCGCACTACCTTCCTGCATGCCCTGCGCGCGGGTTTGTCCTGGGCGCCCCTGTGTCTCTGGATCGCGTCCTCCTTCTTCATGGGTCCATTTCCCACATTGCTCCCGGAGTGGCGCAAGCTGATCCCCGAGGGGTGGCCCTGGAAAGTCGCCGCCCAATTGGAGCAGCTGTTCTGGTGGCTCTTCATACCTGCGGTCCTGATGCTGGCCGCTGGGCTCAGCAGCCCTCTACGCTGTCATCGCAGGCCGGATTGCCCGGTTCGTCAGGGATCTGCTGACGATGATCTGCGTCGCCGTCACGCTGACGAGCGCAGGGATGCTGGTCTGGAACTGGTGGCGCATCTACCAGACCTACGGGGTGAATGCGGATCAGTCCCTGTACATCGCAGCCGCTTTGACGGCGGTGCTCTGCTTCGTCATTAGTTGCTGCCTCCTGATCGATTCTCCTGAAGAAGAGCCGGGATACGACCCAAGGCCGCTGCTGGCCCGGATGTCCCGGTTTGCGACGAGGATCACCCTGGGCCAGGGACCGATCCCGCAGCGTCACTGGGGCGTGGCTGTGACTGCTCTGCTGCTCCCAGCGCTCATGGTGCCGGGCCTGGCGCTGATACCGCCGGCACTGCTAGCCCAGCCGCCAGTCACCCAGCAGCTTGCCACCCCGGTATCCGACGATGCCCTACCAGCCATGCCCGCGACGGTGGGCACCGCAGCGGCCTGGAGCCGGGAATTCAAACCCCACCCCTCGACATCGCCGCCGGTGCTCGTGGCCCCATCATTCTCACCAAGGACGGCCTGGAAGCCCTCAACCCCGAGGACGGCACCACGCTGTGGAGCTATCACCGCGACCACACCACCTACCTGAATATCTCCGAACCCCAAAAGGGTAATAAGGCGTTATCTGAGCCCTATCTGGTAACCAGCCCAGACCGCAAGCACATCGCCTTCATCATCGCAGCTTCCGGCAACTGGACCCTCACCATCATCCTGGACACGATGACAGGCCACGTCACAGCAGAAAGACTCTGCGACCTGAAATGCTCGCTCCAGCTGACAGATTCCGCCGCCCCTAGTGGGTGACACTGCCATTTCATTAACCGATGGATCAATCCTATGGTCATTTCCCCCTCATGAGAATGAGGACTACAACGCAGATAAAAAACCAGAGAGACACAACACAGGTTTCACCGGAACAGCCGGCCACTCCACCTTCATCCGAGAGGCTCGCTACAACCGGTATGCCGTAAATTTTGAACTCGTGCCAGACACTGACCCGACGCAAGTCACCACATTGGAGAATGTAAATCCGTGCGCTGAACATAATGAGTCTGCGGATGAATGCTATCGCTGGCTCCTGATAGATGGCTGGGCGGGCGTCATAGCTGATGGTTCTCCCGCCGATAAATTCCAAGGCAGCCGAGAGGTTGAGGCCGTTAGCATTGATGAGATCGCAGCCAAAAAGAACCTCAGAGGGGGTCAAGCGTATCCCGTTGGGCCAGGCTAGAGGCATCAACTACATCGCATCCATGTCCTCCGGCCAGCTCGTCACATATCCTCCCTCCGCGGAATACGATCGAGGGCGCGGCCCCTGGGTAGGATCAATCCTGGACACCACCACCGGCACCGTCCACTCCGCCGCCCAATCCACCTCACTAGCCGGAGCCGAGGTCGGCTACCGAACGAACCTCAACGAGGCCGGCGAAGCAGAGGGGCTATCGTCCTCAAGCCCGGGGACGGCTCTCCAGAAGCTTCCATACCACTTCCTTGGGCATCAGTCGGCAGCGGGTCTTTCGAAGAACGTGTCAGCGGCCTGCACTACCAGAGTACGCTCGCTAGCAGCTTCCGGTTCCTGGCAACGCCCGGCGCGGTGATCGTGGCGATAAATCCGAAACCTTTTAGCGATGATTATTACCACTACAGCACCCATGTCTACGGCGTGAGATGAGGCCATTGTGAAACTTCAGAGCATTGCAGGCACAATCTCCCGGCGCACGTGGTTCCTGATCCTGGGAGTCGTCATTGCCCTGGCGCTGGTGGTACATGGCATCTGGCCCCTGAGTAACCGGTCCACAAGTCATGACGATATCTCAGTTGACCTCGGTCATATCGCCGATGCCGGTGCCGCCCAGGACGCGGGCGTTATCGGATCCCCTGAGGCCGGAGCTCCTGGCGTGACCTGGCAGGTTCCAGAGCTCTGGATCCAGAACGACATCACTTCCACCTCGTCGGGCCCTGTGATATTTACGGGAAACAGAAAGAGAGATAACTATTCGGATATTCGGAAATTCTGGTTGGAGAACGCAGTCGTCAGTCTGGATCCGGACAATGGCTCGGTGCGCTGGTATCGTCTCATCAAGCCCGGAAGGGAATACAAAAGAACAGAATATGAAAGGGAGCTCACAAGAAGAGCCGACATCTCGACGAGTCCCGATGGACGGTATATGGCGCTACGCCTGGCCCCGGTATGGGAGGAAGAACCATCCGTTGGTTCTCCACCATGGGATAACTCCGACGCAACGATAGGTAAGAAGTCCCAGACCATCGTGGTACTTTCCGCCGAGAGCGGCGAGGTGGTGCGCACCATGCAGACTGACCACAATGTCCTGGCCCAGGCCCTCACGAATAATGCCCTCATCGTGGAGACCTCACCTTTCTCACACCTCGATGAAGGAACCATCTCCTCCTATTATCTCGATGGAGGAACCATCTCCTCTTATTCCCTGGATGCCCCAGAGGCACCGCCCAGCAGCTGGCCGGCCACCGGCTGGCTCGTCAGCTCCACCGCCGACAGCGTTGTCCTGTCACCACGCAACGACAACTCCTATTGCCAAGAGACCTGTGCCACGGTGACGCTGACCCTGGCTGACCCCGCGACCGGCCAATCCCGCAGCACCGTGGATCGCATCTATCGCGTAACCCCCTATGGGTGGGCTGAAAGATTCATAGACGCGGCCAGCACCACGATCAACCCCAAAGACGTCCAGCAGTGGCAGAAGACACCACGCGAGCTCGTGGACCTCGGATCAGATGCCCGGGCAAACATCACCGGCCTGGCGGTTAAAAACCAGCTCACACCCACCGGCAGCATCCGGCTACTCACAACGCTGACGACCAAAGCCACGCCGGCCGGCACCCCCGTCTCCTGGCTGCCGGGCACCCAAGATCCAGATCAGCCGCTGACACCCCGCACAGATCCCGTCGAGATCATCGAGATCACCTCCGGTTCTTGTTCCGGCAAGGACTGCGTCCAGCGCACCACCTTGACCCTCAGGGCCTCGGCAAAGTCTTTCATTCTTCGTGTTGGCTAGGGATTTGTCGGGGTTGGGTGATGAGTTGGAGTGGTCGCAGAGGGTCTCTAGAGTGGTGTCTGAGGGCTGCGGCGATGCTGACAGCTCCGGCCAGGCGATGGAGGCTGATCGCGGTGTTGCGTAGCGTGGCCATCACGGCGGGGCCGTGCCCGGTGTGGAGCTGGTGACGGTCCTCGTCGAAGGTCACATCCCCTGACCCAGTGCAGCCGGTTCTCGATACCCCAATGACTCTGGATGAGGTCAGCGAGGTCAGCGGGGCTGGTCTGGCGGGCATCGAGGGAGGTGATCAGGTAAAACCACCTCCACGGTCTTGCGGCCGTCGATGGTGCGAGTACGGCGCAACTGTGCGACCCTGACGGGCACCCGGCCAGTCGATCCAGTCAGGGACCCTGACAGACCTGATCGTGCGCCTCACGCGCCGGCCATGACCGGTGGTCGTGCTGTGGTGGGCGGGATGTTCTTCCAGGGCAAGGCCTTGAACGCGGTCCGTAGGCGGGGCTGGTTGCCTTTCACCGTCAGCACGTAGTCATGACCCCTGCCCGGTAAGGGTGCAGGCAGTGGAGCGCTGGGTGTGCAACGCATCAGCGGTGACAACGATCTTGCTGCGTGGCAGGGATTCCCAGCAGAACCGGCAGGGGCGGCGATCTCGCCGGTCTTCGCGGGGAGCTGGTGTTGTGCGGCCACGATCCCGCCGCGGGTGACAGCGGCCAGCAGATGCGGCGCGGCCATGTCACGAGTTTTCGCTCCACGCAAGGTTTTACCGTCGACCGCCACCACCATGCGACCCTTCCATCGGGTGGCGTCACGGGCCAGCAGCCACGCCCCGACCATCGCGGACAGTTCGTCGGCGTCGAGGGCTTGGAGGATTCGGCGGATCGTGGATTCCGACGGTACTCGACGCCCCGGGCGCAGCAGCCCCGACGTGGCCAGGAGATCGCGGCCAACATCAGCGGCCCACTCGGCGATCGCGACCAGGCTGCTCGCACCGGCACACACCGCCGCTGTAGCGATGGCAAGAACCCCGGCCAGGTCGTGGCGGCGACCACGACGTCCCCGAGGGTCAGCGATGGTGGCGAACACGCCCAGCAGCCACTGGCCGCAGACAGGCATGGTGAGGGATGATGAGCACACGCGTGGGGCCTCGTGATTTCTCGGTGATGACAAGGTGTGTAGGAACCCTCATCATCCCAGAATCCACAGGCCCCACGCCCCCATCACACCCTAGCCACACCCCAGACACCACGACTTTGCCGAGGCCCTGCCTTGACCCTGGGGACATCCTGACCTGTCCGGCATTCCCAAGGGTCCGCAACCTTTGCCCCCTCACCGAGAGGGAGACTTTGGAGGCCGTTACGTCCCGGCCTGACGTCGAGATCCACCACATCACCAGTGATGGCAGCCCGGCATTGATCCTAGTTCCCAGGGCCAGCGGCACCGGCAGATTCTGCGCAGGTCGCACACGACCGGGCAGAGCCGCGAGACATTTCTGGCTTCTGGCTAGGGGTGTTTGTTTCACCCAGCCAATGGGGTTAGCATTAGCAAACCAATTTAATTCGCAGTAGCAAACCCCTGGCGGCGGGCTGGTCCCGCTCGGGTGAACAGGTTTGGAGGATCGTTGTGAGTGATGTGAATATCGTGACAGGCGACCTGGAGGCGCTGTCCTCGGATATTGGCGATGTGGCCAGTGATGTTGGGGGCGTCGATCTGGTGACGGCGATGGCCGATGCTCCATCGGCAATGCCGGGATCGGAGTCGGCTAATTCCTGGATTGGGCCCACGGCCAGCGAGGTTGATAATCGGCGGACCTCCGTGAAGGACAAATATCAGGACCTCAGCGATGACGTGCAGTCTGCAGCGAACTCCTATGGCCAGAATGAAGCTGACGTCGAGGCGTCATTGCGTTCCGCGGGGACGCCGCCTCCCCAGTCGGACGATTCTGGGACCACAAGCACAGGTACTTACGGGGATTGGCAGAGCAGAATGGAGGACAACTGATGGCTATCGGATGGGCTGATATCCAAGATTGGGATCCGGCAGATCTCAACACCACGAGCGAGAACCTATCCACCGCGCGCAGCACATTGATGACCGAGGCGCAGGAGGCCTCCGGCGCGAAGAGCCGGGTCCAGTCGACAGGGACTGCGGTGGATGCGATGCTGACCACGTTGGGCTCATTGAATAAAGATCTCGACACACTGGTCAATGATGTCTCTGAGCTGATGATGGCCACCTCAGAAGCCTCTAATGGCGTATGGGATGTACAAACCAAAGTACAGGAATGCAATTCTTATGTAGAGGAGCACACAAATCTCAGCATAGATTCCGAAGGTAGCGTTTCTGAAGAAAAAGACGATGATCAGGAAATAACGACCGACACTACAACAAAGAGACCATGGGGAACTCGTGGTAGCCCCAACAGTAAAGTCGAAGGACATTCTGAAGAGTTCAAAGAGCTGCAAGGAATGATACAGGCAGCCATTGATCGCGCCGTCGAGGTTGATGAGGCTTACCGCGACCGATTGAAGGCTGTCTACGACGGCACCTACCAGTGCGATGAGACATCGGCGAGTGAGTCGCAGGGGCTGCCGGATCTACCGCAAGAGGGCTGGTCGGCCACGGAGGTGAGTGCCTGGTGGAACTCTCTCACCGAGGATGAGAAGAAGAAGATCATCGCTGAGCATCCAGAGGCTATCGGCAACCTGGATGGCATCGCGATGGCAGATCGAGCTGAGGCAAACAAAAATCGTCTTCCTGGGGCGATTGAAGATGCTGAGCGTGAGCTCAATGATGCCCGAGAAAGGAAGAATAACAGCAGCAGCTCCCTTGATCCCGATCAGCGTACCGAGGTCAATAACGATGTAAAAAGCGCTGAACAAAAGCTGAAAGACTTACTCGCGCTGGATAGACTCGTGAACAAAGAGGGTTACAATCTACTCACTCTGGATGCTTCCGGTGCAGGGGAGGATGTTCGGGCTGCCGTTGCGAGCGGTGACGTGGACAATGCCGCTAATGTTGTCACGATGGTCCCCGGGATCAGCACGACAGTTCGCGAGGGCATGGATGGTATGTTGAAAGATGGAGAGAACCTACGCGACAAGGCTGGATATGACAATACAGCCACTGTGGCTTGGCTTGATATGATGCGCCACGCGGGATTCCCATTATGGACAAAGACCCCAATCCCAATAATTCACACACGGACTATATGACTGCTGAGAGAGCGGAACACGCTGCGCCGGCTTTAAACGGGTTCCATGAGGGGATTCATAGCTGGCATCAATCGCAAGGCACCGACCCGCATCTGACCACCGTCGACCACTCTTATGGCTCTCTCACCGCTGGTACGGCTGCGTTGAGCACCAAGACTGGTGTGGTCGATGACATGGTGCTCTACGGCTCGCCGGGTGGCCGGGCCGACGATGTGCATGAATACAACGTTCCAGAAGGACACGTCTACGCCTCCGCCAACGATGATGACTATGTAACAGGCAAGGGAACCGGGTTGAAGAACAAAGCCCTTGGGAAAGGCCTGGGTCTCGCGGAAGAGGCCGCTGGTTTTCGGAGAGAAGCCACACAACATGTCTGGCATCAGGCTTATCTCCTCCAACGAGGGTGGGCATTCCGACTACTGGAACAATCCCGAATTTGTTGAGGATGTTAGCCAGATAGCAGCCGGCGAAGACCCATCCGTCGACCGATGATTGATCGGAGGCTGCGGCAAGGCAAGAGAATTTGATGAATACGCGGAAGAACAAGCAAAGCAGAGTTCATTCCGAGGAGAAAACTAGGATAAATTAATGGGCCTACCTCCCAGGATGAAGCCTCCGGTTACCGCATAGATTGCGGCAACCGGAGGTTTGAGGATTCCGCGATACGGTGTTGCATTGCAACCAGCCCACTGGTGTCTTGGCCCCTGAGAGCACCGGTCCGTGTCAAATTGCTGACAGGGCTGATCGGAGCTGGTGGGACTGGGCAGGTGTGGTCAGAGGAACGGATAGTCGGTGTAGCCCTCGGGGCCGCTGCCGTAGAACGTCTCCTGGACCGGGGCATTCTCCGGGGCGCCGGTGCGCCAGCGCTCCACCAGGTCCGGATTGGCCAGCGCCGGCCGGCCGACCGCCACCGCATCAGCCACGCCCTCGGAGATGTAGGCGGCGGCGCTGTCCCGCGTGGTCATGGTCACGAACCCCTGGTTCACCACGAGGGGCGCACCGATGGCGCGTCGCAGGCCCTGGACCAGACCGGAGGCCGGGTCGGCATGGAGGATGTCGACGAAGCCCAGCCCCAGTGGCTCAAGTTCCCTGGCCAGGTGGTGGTAGGTGGCGTCGACGTCGGAGACGTCGGTCTCCTCGATGCCCTGGATGTTGTGCTGCGGCGACAGGCGGATCGAGGTGCGCTCCCCGCCGATCTCAGCCACGACGGCCCGCGTCACCTCGATCGCCAGGCGCGCCCGGGCCTCGGGACTGCCACCCCAGGCGTCGGTGCGCAGATTGCTGTTGGGCGAGAGGAACTGGTGGATGAGGTAGCCGTTGGCGCCGTGGATCTGGACGCCGTCCATCCCTGCGTCGATGGCGTGGCGTGACGCCCGCACCCAGGAGGCGATGATCTGCTCGATCTCCGGTTCGGTCAGGGGCTCGGCCTGGATGTAGTCGACGCGGCCGGCGGTGTTGTGGGTGTATCCGGGGGCGGTCGTCGCGCTGGCCGAGACCACCCGGCCGGTGCCGTTGATCGTCGGGTGGCTGAGCCGGCCCGCGTGCATGATCTGCATGACGATGGTGCCGCCCCGATCGTGCACGACGTCGGCTATCTTCCGCCAGCCAGCAATCTGCTCGGGGGTCTCTATGCCCGGCTGCCCAAGCCAGGTGCGCGCCGCCAGGTCGGGAAAGACCCCCTCCGTGACGATCAGACCCATCGAGGCACGCTGCGCGTAGTACTCAGCGACCAGGTCACCAGGGACACCTTCCACACCGGCGCGGAGCCGGGTCATGGGCGCCATGACGAGCCGGTTGCGCAGCTGGTACGGTCCGAAGTCGAAGGAGGAATAAAGTTCCATGTAAACATTCTTACTCTGGTTCGTTGAACAGTCAAGCAGGCCGCTTCGGGGCTTCAGAGAGTCCCGCAGCCAGACGGAAGCCCCCTCCTGAAGCACCATCCTCGGTCCTGCGCGGGAATTTCTGGGATTCCTCCCCGAAGAGGGGCTGTGTTATCTAGGATCAGTTCCATCCTCCTGTCCTGGGGGTTGTGGTGCACCAATGGAGGTGTGAGTGATGGTTCGCTCGGGTATGCGGATTGCTGCCGCTGTGGTGGCGGTGGTTGTGGTGTCAGGGTGTGGTGGTGATGGGTCTTCTGCTCCGAAGAGTCCTTCGCCGTGGGGGAAGACAACGATGGTGGCGCCGTCGACGACGTCCCCATCTCCTAGCCTGTCTCCGTCTTCTAGCCCGTCGCCGCAGCCGTCGGAGACGTTCAGCCCGGAGCAGCAGGAGGCCGCCGACCGGATCATTGAATACTTCCACCTCCTGGATGAGATCAGGACCAATCCTGAAACCTCAGTTCAGCCGTTGGCGGATATCACTACAGGGCAGACGCAGGATCTGGATTTGAAGGACATTGATGAGTATCGCAGCAAGGGCTGGGTGCAGAAGGGGGTTTTTACAACCCATATCAAGGGGGCTGAAGAGCCAACTGACCTTGATGGTTCTCGGGTGGTGCAGGTGCAGGTGTGCACCGATGGCAAGGACACAGACCTTGTCGACGCCAAAACCGGGGAGAGCACCGTAAACCCCACCAGGCCGCGCTATCTCTTGTGGGATATGCAGGTGGTCAAACCCGCCACGGTATGGCTGATTGGCGATGCCACCAATGAAATCGTCGGTGGGTGTTAACCATGAAGAAACAATTCACTCTCCTCATCGCATTCCTACTCATACTGGCCAACCTCTCCATGCAACAAGCCGCCGCCGAAGTTAGGTGCGGACAAAACGGACAATTCGGTTCCTGCCGAATCGAGGTGAAGACTCCGGGGAGTTCTGGTGGGTCGCGGCCGGGGACTTCTGCTGCTCCTGGTAGTGGTTCGGGTGGGGAGCAGAAGTGTTATGGCCGGGATGGTAGTGAGATTAGTTGTGAGTCGAGTCGTGGGTTTACGTGGAATGCTGGGAAGAATTGTTACACGAATATCGCTAGCCCGCAGCCTCCCAAGTCGGATCCGATCTGGGCTGGTCATAGTGGTGGGGTGATTATGCGATGCTCCAATCTGCTGACAGGCTACAACTATTGGGCACCCGGAGCCGAAGAGGCTGCTGCGCCGAATCCCGCTGATCTGGCCAAAATCGCGGTGGAGCGCATGGAGTTGCAGCCGGTGGGGATGGGGATGTGGCGGACCAGATCCAGGGCTTTCCCCGGCCGCCACACGCTGGTGGGGTGGCGTAACTGGATGTGGGTCACTGACCCGGCTCCTAACACGTGGGGGCCGATCGTCAAGACCGCCTCCCAGGACGGCTACAGCGTCACCGCTACGGCGAGTGTGACTCGCCTGGACTGGGATATGGGTGATGGCAACCACAAAACCTGCGGCAAAGGAATACCACACCCAGCAAACAAAACCCGGGATGAGGCATCACCGTTCTGCGGCTACCAGTACCCCAAGCGTGGCACGTATACGGTGACCGCGACTAGTTATTGGACTGTTGTCTGGTCCGGGATGGGACAAACCGGCACCATCAAGCTCGAGTTGTCGTCCCAGCTGGAGGTGAATGTGATCGAAGCCCACGTCGTGACCATCCCCGACCGTAATAGCCGCCCCACCACCACACCCACCCGACGACGGTAAATACTGGAGCGCCAGCACCACCCATAGGCGTTCTTGTAGGCGACAACGGCCTGTTCTCACACCATGGGACGCTCTTTTCCTCAGCGCGCCGAGATCATCTCGCGACACCACCGCACTATCCGAAGCAACTCCAGGACCGCTCCTCGGCAAGAAATGCTGCATACTATTCTTGCGAGGCACTCCCCCAGTCACCACGAGCACCTGAGAACCGATGTTCACAAGAATCTATCATCGCAATGACGGTGGCATTGCGAAAGCATCCCCGTCCCTTCCAACACGGGTTTCAGAATCAGGGGATTCCGAATGGAGAGTCCTGCTGAAAATAACCGGCCTGAATTCCGACTACACGCATTCCGTCTTCGGCGTTGACGCGATTCAGGCACTCGAACTGGCAATCACAATCCTCCGGACGATTGAGGAGAAGGAAGGCCTTCAATTCCCTGGCGAATAGACATTACCAACCATCCGGCGGAGGCTTGCAAGATATGGCCAGGCGGTCTGGATGGATTCCCTGGCGGGCACCAGCCCCGACCTGCCCCAGCTGCTCGGCCGGCCCATCACCGATCCGCTGGCCGTGGCCGCTGACACGGCCGCGGCCCCTGCGTCCGGACGGCCGCTGACCAGCACGCGACGAACCCACCTCCCGGTTTGCTGGCCTTGTTCACGTTTGCCTGTGCTGTGAGGCCAGCAAACAGCAATAAGGCCAGCAAACCTGGAAAGGCGACGGGGAACGGTCGAACAGCCCACGGCCCCACCGCGTGCTACTGGGAGAAGTAGGCGGCGATGTGCTGTTTCTCCGTCGCGACGGTCGACGGGTCGATCAAGGCTGCTGCCTGGTCGGTTAGGAGCTTTGCGCGGGCATCGAGGATGCTCTGCGCCTCGCCGGAGGCGTAGAGCGCCTGCTTGAGCCGGTCGCGTTCAGCAGCAACTTTGGATTCGCCGTCGAGGAGCGCGTTGAAGCGCTTGATCAGGGGATTCGTCCTGTCCTCGTCGGCGTCGTCTTGGGACTGCGACCCTGCTCCCTTTACCTGCTGGCCCAGAACGAATTCTTCGCCTCCACTTTCCGGCGGTTCCGGGCCGAATCCGGCCTGGAGCCCGAAGGCGCAGTTGTGATCCCAGGCCACGACGGTCATCTGCCTGGCCTGCTCCGCCCACCACAGGAAGGTGTTGTTGCCTCCCCCGGTGAGGGAGACGTCGTCCAGGTTGTCGATGACGTCCTCGAAAGCCAGATAGGTGACCAGCTTCCCGACCTCGACCCGTTGTGCCAGCTCCGATTGGAAGGCAGCATCGCTGGACTCGTTGATGAACCACAGGAACTCGATGAGCGGGGAGAGATCCGCCTTCCCGGTCTCCTGCTCGAAAAAGACTTATCAGGCCGCTGGATCGGTGCCGCGATAGGCGTAGTCGCCTCCCGCCTTGGCCTTGTAGAGCAGTCCCGCGACGTCGAAGTTCTGCCTCACCCAGGTCTCGTCCGGGTTCTGGCAGGTCAGCCGCAGGGCAGGTTCGGAGCCGTTCACCCTGAGGCTGATGTAGGCGGCCTTCTCGCTGGGCAGTCCCGTCCGGGCCAGCAGCTCCAGGGCGACCGCCTCGTTCAGGGCCGAATACGAGGTGCTGCTGCGGATCACCATGCTGCTCATGCCGTTGTGACTGGCCCCGTCGACGTACTTGTCGAACCGCACCAGCCAGGAGATTTTCTGCGGCTTGGTGTTGAGGGTGATTCCCCTCAAGGAGACATTGCCCTTGAGCCTGACTCCGACCCTCTCGTACGTGATCCCGTCGACGATCACCGTCGCCTCGACCCATTTCTTGGACTCGTCATCGATATACGCCTCGATCATCTGCCGGTAGACGCCCGGGTCGACGGTGATCTCAACCGAGTGGAGCGTCTCGGGGGCGAGATAACCCCCGGCGGCCGGTCCTCCTCCGGGGATGGCCAAGGCCGTCGCCTGGAACGGCCCATAGCCAGTCAGGGCGGCGGCTCCCCAGCGCCCCCACCCCCACCGCGAGTGCACCGCGGCGCGAAAGCTGCCCTCATGATTTCGATTCCTCCCGATCCTCTGAAGTTCCGTGAAACCCATCGGGGTCGCATCCCGGAGGACGCGGTATGCGGCGGACCGGACACCGGGCTCAGGACCAACCCTTTAATGATGAAACGCCGCAAAAACAGCAGACACCGACGACATTTCGTCAGTAGTTCTGGTTTTCACGGCGTTTCATGCATGTGCGATCAGGGGCGCGTCCCTGGCGGAACGTCTACCCTATCCGCTCTTTGGCCGTCCCCGGCCGCTGACTGGAGAAAGTCGTCAGCAAGCCGAGGCGACGACCCTCATGGGCTACTCAGCCCCTGGTGTAGTGGGCGACGTGGTCGATCTCGATGTCCGCGACGTCGGGAGTGAGGCTGTTGGGCACACCGCCATCAACAGTCTCGGTGTTGTTCTGCCATCCGTTGGGGTCCATCGCACCAGTCTGGAAGCCGACCCACATCTTCTTGTCAGTGATGTTCGGCTGCTTGATCTCACCCCATGGCTGACCGTCAAACGTGAACGTGATCTGGTCGTTGTCAACGATCACACCGTAGTTGTGCCAACCACTCATGTCCTGGTTGTCGAAGAAACGGTGCTCCTGCTTGTCGTCGGAATCCCAGTGATAGACACCCATCACCTCGGGACCGTTGACCCGGCCTTCAGCGAAGTCGACCTCCGGGGCCAGCTGCCGTCCTCCGGCCACAGCAGGAAAGCGTAGCCGATTCCCTTGGCGTTCGGGAACTTCGCACGAACCTCCCAGCGCCGCCCGACGCCGAGAAGATGTTCCTCGACCCAGCACCGCCAGCGCTCCACTGGCCATTCTCGTACTTGGTGCGAATGGTGAGCTTGCCGTCCTGGATGAACGAGTTCTCCTGGGACATCACGCCCATCGCGCCATGTCCGACGTCGGGGTTGCCCCAGCCGTAGCGTTCCCACTCGGTCGACTCGATCGACGCATCGAAGCCGTCGAAGTAGTCGATGTTCCAGCCGTCAATCTGCGCCTCGGACTGACCGTGCTGAGACGTGTCGTTGGAGACCGTTTGATTCTGGAAGGTCTTCAGCGGCGTCTCAGGGGCGTCGGGAGACGACTGCTGATCCGGTGATGACTGCTCGCTGGGGGAATTACCCGAAGACGACTGCTCGTTGACTGCCAGCTCTGCTGATGCGCCGGTCTCCGCGGACGGCTCCCCGCCAGTCGTCGCGGGTGAACTCGGTGCATCGGTGCTGGAAGCCCCCTGTAGAACTAATGCTCGAGGCCGTGGTGACCTGCCTCGACTTCGAAGGCACGGCCCCCCCGGCCCCTGGTTCTGCTTCGATGGCCCGAGGCTGCGTCAGCAGGCCTCCTGCGACCATTGCTGAGGCGATCCCCAGCGTCACGAAAGGTAAGATCAATCGCTTCTTCATAATTTCCCTCCCATCTGGATTGTACAGAAGGCACCTTAACTCTCGATCAGCTCAGACCCAACCCTGCGAGTGTCGCGGACATGCTGAAATCCCCCTCAAAGCCCGCCATCAAGCCGCGACACGCTAGGCTGCGAAACAATGGCCGGGGGCTGACAAGGTAACCCGCGGAATCGTCGGAAGTCTGAAGAAGCGTTTGATGAAGCCACACATTTCGGTCTGCATCCCCGTGTATCAGGGGGCGTCAACTCTGTCATCGACTCTGCGATCGGTGCTGGCCAGCGAAGATGCCGACTTCGAGGTTGTGGTCAGAGACAACGGCTCGACGGACGGCACCGGCGAGGTCGTCGCGCAGTTCGACGACCCCCGCATCCGCTACGTCCGCTCCGACGAGACCGTCCCGCTGCCGCAGAACTGGCAGGCCGCCGTCGAGCAGGCCCGGGGCGAACTGATCAAAGTGGTCTGCGCAGACGACCTCATCCACCCCAGCTGCCTCGCCTCACAGGCTGCGGCCCTGGAGAGCCCGTCGGTCAGTCTCGTCGCGTGCCGCCGCAACCTCATCGACGGCGACGGCCAGGTCCTGACCCGCGGTGCCGGCCTGCCGCATCTCCTGGGGACCCGCACCGCCCCCGAGGTCGCGAGGGTCACGGTGCGCTACGGCATCAACCCGGTCGGCGAGTCCGCGTGCGTGATGTTCCGGCGCCGGGATTTCGACGCGATCGGCGGCTTCGACGGGTCGGTTGTGTTCGCGATGGACATCGACGCCTGGCTGCGGCTCATCGACCGCGGCACCATGGTCGGCCAGCCCGAGTCGTACGCCTCGTTCCGCATCTGGCAGGACTCGCTGTCGAGCAGCCACACCCGCGAGCAGCTCGACGAGCATCTGCGGTTCCTGAAAAACGTCGCCGCTGAGCCGCGCTACGAGGTCCCAGCCGCCCTGCGCCGCTGCCTGCCCGCTGTGGCGCATCTCTCCTGGCGCGCCTGGGCGGTGCGGCAGTGGTTCTGGAGGAGGCGGCATTAGGGTAGCCGGGCGGTCGATGGTGGCTGCCTGGAAAACCCCGATGAGGGGGCGGGGGTTGGGCTCAAAGCTAGGGGAAACGGGCACACTCAGCGCTGAGGCGTGGTTCCACAGCCGTGGATCAATCTGGGTGAAGTCGAACTGGAATCTGCTCTGCTCAGCGACGTGCTGCATGAACACCTTGGAGGAACGGCCATTGCCTTCCCGGAATGGATGTGCAGCATTCAGATAGGCAAAAACAAGTGCCGATGAGGCACTAAAACTTTCGTAATCCAAATGTTCCCACTGGATTTCCTGGATGATGTAGTGGACATCCTCCAAACGATCCTGGATCCCCGTATCCCAGTGCGCGAACACGCCGGTTCCCTTCGCCATGTCAACGGTGCGGAACTCGCCTGCCCATTCATAGACGTCCTGGAAGAGATAACGGTGAATGGCCCGGACATGTGCGACATCGTAGGTACGCCCAAGGAGATTCGGGGCAGTATGAAGCTCCGCTTGACGACTGAATACCAAAGCGTATTCCTGACGGCGTAGTTCCGTCGCATCACGAATGCCCAGTTTGTTCCGTAACGTCCCATACCCACGGGCAGAATCATAGGTTTCCGGGTAGAAGTAATCCTCCCAGGACTCAAACCGAGTCACGCGACGTTAGTAGTTTGAGCTGTCTCGCGGACACGACGTATATACTCAGCCTGATCGATCCGGCCCGAGACTTTATCGACTAAGTTCTTCACATCCCTCTGATTGGGCTCCCAGCCTTCGTGCCAACCGGCGGCGAGAGCCTGAGTACGGCATCATGCTGCCCCTGATCCAGATCTGTGAACAGCTCAGGCCAACGCTGTACAACGTCAAGAGTCTTGCTCATAAGACTTCCCTCCCTGCAGTGAGTCATACGGATACTGGATACACCGATGCCAGAGGCTTTGACAGCTGTCTGCCTCCCTCGCTGGCTGATCGACTCCACCCTACCGCCGATGTGCGGAAAACGGCTGGCGCGGCGCTGGCTCCCTAGCCGGCCTGGAGTTTGCGCAGGCCGAGGAAGAACGGGACCAGGCAGCAGCAGGCGAACGCGAAACGCCCGATGTTCCAGGCGAGGTCCCTGCGGCGCAGCCACCGAGACCACACAGCCCGCCACCGCGACGACGATCAGCACGACGACCCGCCATGCCGGGCGGACCGGGGCGTGCCGGCGGCTCACCGCGATCCGCAGCACCACCGCCTGGGCGAGCAGCGCCAGGAACGTCGCCAGGGCGGCGCCGTCGAGGCCGAGGGGAATGATCAGCGCGAACGTCGCGACGATCTTGACCGCCACCGCGGTCGCGGACGCCCACGCTATGGGCACCGACCAGCGGATCGTCACGAGCATCTGGCTGCTGGCGGCCGCCGCGGCGACGGGGAACGCCGCCAGCCCGATGAGGGCAACGACCGAGACGAGATGCTCCTGCTCGTACGCTGAGGGCGCGAAGACCCGCAGCAGCGACGGCGCGGCGACGGTAATCCCCAGCACCGCCCACGCCACCAGCGAGAACACCCCGTCACGCGACGCGGCGATCACCCGCCAGCGCGCGACGTCGTCAGCGATGCTCTTCAGGCGTGGCAGCCAGGCGCGGTTGGTGAACGTCAGCATCAACGTGACCACGTTGCCGACGGTGAACGCCACCCTGGTAGCGCGCCACCTGCTCCTGCCCCAGCATGCGCTGGATGATGAACCGGTCACCAGCGGTCAGCAGGAAGGACGACAGCCCCTGTCAGCGCGAGCGGCAGTCCGAGGCGCAGCCCACGGAGCAGCGTCTCCCGGTCCCACAGGCCCGCCAGCCGCGGCCGGGTCCACGCCAGGCCCAGCGTCAGCGCCGTCACCCTGCCCGACGACCCGCCCAGCGCGTAGACCTCCGGGGTCCGCTCCCACGCGAACAGCAGCCCGATGCCAACGACCTGGCTGCCGACCGTCGAGATCAGCGAGACGGTGGCGAACCGCGCGAACCGATCCTCAGCCTGCAGCAGCGACAGCACCAGCAGCACCCGGCGCCGGGCGCCGTCCACCCCAGCGTGATGAGCACCAGTGTGAAACTGGAGAACCCCAGGGCAGGCGCCCAGAACGGCGCCAGCAGCGCGATGCACCCGACGATGACCGCATCGATCGCCAGGCCTGCGGCAAGCAGTCCCCGGGCGCGCGTGCGGTCGCTGTCTCGACCCGCTGCATCTCCAGGGCCTGGTCCAGGCCCAGCACGGTGACGACGATCAAGAGCTGGTACAGCGCGATGGCCGCCGAGAGCGAACCGAACCCCGCCACCGGCAGCGTGTATGCCAGCACCGGCGAGACCACCACCGCGGCGATCATCTGCATCGACCAGATGACGACATACAGCATCCCCCGGCCGAATAGGTCGGAGGCCTGCCCGCGAGAGGCCGCCTCCCCGTCCTGGGTCATGGCAGAGGCCACAGCTCCTCCCTCGATACGGTCCAGCGCTGGCCAGGAGTCCTCGGTGAACTTGCGCGCGAACAGCGCCGGCGCCGTCGCACGGGTCCGGGCATCGCGCAGCGCCAGGAGATCCTCGACCCCCAGGATCCGCGGATGCGGGCTGGGTTGCTTGCCCCAGTCGATGTACCAGGCATGCTCGCCGCGCACGTGGCTGGCCTCCCAGTCCATCCCGAACGCCGGCGAGACGAGCAGGCTCGGCAGCATCACCTCGTCGGGAATCCACACGTCGTGGAAGTACTCGATCAGGTCGGGGCGGGCCTCGACGAGCTCCAGCAGCCGCTCAGCGTGGCGGCGCGCGAGGATCTTCAGCTGCGACCCGCCCGCGGGTCGCACCCCCACGCGGCCAGGGCCGCGGCACGAGGGACCACACCCGTTTGCGGTTGCGCACCCTGTTGCGGAAGATGAACCGGTCGTAGCCGCCCATCGGGCCCCAGAACGTGATCGGCAGCCGCCACACGTCAGCCCAGGAGACGCCGCGCAGGCCAGCGAGCCGGCTGGCGAGCCGGTCCGCGCTCACTAGGGGATAGTCGGCGCCGGTCATCATGATGACATGCTCGGCGTCGGTGTGCTCCAAGGCCTCGCGGTACCCGGCGAGCTCGGCCTCCACCAGCTGGAACGTCGCCCAGTCGGACGCGAAACGCGGCACCGGGCGCACCCGCGGCGGCAGATCCCTGGTCAGCTCGGCATACTGCGCATCGGGCACCCGGGCATCGATGTGCAGGAAGACCGGGAGCCCGTCGAGCGCGTCCACCAGCCGTCTCAGCAGCTTTTGGTTTGTCGTGGGCGAGGAGGACCACCGCGACGCTCATGAGCTGCCGCCTTCTGGCAGCTGGTAGACGGGCCGCGCCATCGCCCCTGGTAGACGACGGTGACCCCCGGCCAGTTCCGCAGCGCCTCCTCAAGGCGGGTCTGGTCGGAGACCAGCTGCTGACCGTAGCGCTGGTCGAATGCCTTCATCGACGCGGTCGCCAGCACGTACCGCACATCACCCGGCCTGGCCATCCAGTAGCGCATGAGCAGCTGCAGATCGGCCTGGGGGTCGTACTCGTCGCCAACCTTCGAGGGGTAGACCTCCTCGATGCCGGGTTCGTTGAGCAGCAGCAGCTCACGGGAGATGTAGAACACGTCCTTGCCCGACAGCGGCAGCGGGTCGGCCAGCTCGGTGCCGAGCGTGTACACCTGGGATTCGTCGGTGATGTGGCTCTCTATCCAGCGGATGGCCTTGACGTTCTCTTCCCGCATCACACGCGTGTAGTCCATGCCGGTCGTACCGATGACGAACACCAGCGTCAGCGCAACCACCCCGCGTTGCGCACCGGATGCCACGGCACCGTCCAGAACCGGCGGCCCGTCTTGGGCAGGTTGATCGACCCGATGATCGCGAGCCACGGCAGGCAGAACAGCGTCACCCGGAAAGCGCCCTCCGCTCCATAGGAGGAAGCGGCGAACAGACCCACCGGGCTCGCCGCAGCCAGCGCCAGGCCGAGGGTCATCTTGTTGCGGAACCGGACCAGCGCCACGATCGCAGCGACGCCGATGCAGAACAGGGCGAACGCGGGCACCCGGAACGTCACCATGTTGATCAGGTCCGGCGAGAGGGCGCTGGAGGTCTGCCTCGTGGGGGTCCGGAAGTTTTTGAGGATGTTGAACAGCTCGTCGGCGGACACGTACGACTTCAGCACACCCCGGTTGAGCAGCGCCCAGATCACCGCGGGGTGATCAGGACCGCTGGGGCCCACCACAGCTTCATCAGCCGCACCACGACCAGCGCTATGCACACCAGGGTCGCGAGGAACGGGCTGATCTGGTGGGTGAAGGCGACGGTCACCGACAGCATCGCCGCCGCCGCTATCCGCGACCACCTCAGGCCCGCGCTGTTGCGCAGCAGCGCCATGGTGGCGACGGTCACGAACGCCAGGCCCACCACCTGGGGGGCGTAGAAGCTCGTGGTGAGGCTGGATCCGAGCGCGAACACCAGAGCCGCCCACCAGGCGCGCTCGTCGTCGACGAAATACCGCGCCAGGGCCGCGACGGCCAGGCAGTTGACCCCGGCGCCGACAGCCCCGAACACCGCGGCGTAGAGCATCATGTCGGACCACCCGGCGGCCTGCTGCACCAGCGCGCTGGACGTGAACAGACCCGAGTACGCCTGGTAGATGCCCCTCGTTGCGGTCCAGGCCGTTGTTGGTGATCAGCTGCTGCACGATGCCGATGTGCCGGGCCGCGACCTGCACCGTCGGCATGCCGTACATCATGGCCTGGCTCATCGGGACGACGGTGGCCAGCAGCACGATGCTCCAGCCGAGTCCCCTCGTGCTGGAGAACGCCCAGCACACGGCGAAGACGATCGCGCCGAGGCCGATGAACCAGAACGGTCCCGCGGCCCAGGCGGCGCCGTAGTAGCTGGGGGCTGGGCGCGCACGGCGGCGGTGATCACCGCCAGCAGGAAACCCGCGGTGGCGAGCCCGACCGGCCCGGCGCTCGCCCGGAACGCCTGGCGCAGCCACGTCGCATGCGTCCCCGACGGGTGTGTGCGCGCCGCCCAGACCGCCCCCGCCACCGACAGCACGAGGATGGAGGCCGCTATCGCACGCGGATGCCAGAGGTTGTTGATCGCGAATGGGGAACGAGCAGAGGATCAGCACCCCGAGGCTGCCGACGAACCACGCCAGGATGAGGTCCATGCCGCGCAGCCGGGTGACAAGCCCGATGACGAGCCCAGGCACGGTGTGCAGCGCGATGGCCACCAGCAGCCCCATGGCGCCGCCCTGGGCGCCGGCGATCACACCGGTGGCGGCGAAGGCCCCGAAGGTGGCCAGGAAGACCGCGAGCCAGAACCGGTTGACCCGGGACTCGGCCTCGGTGGCCTGTTCGTCTACCGCCACCGGCCGCATCTCGGGTTCTGGCGCATCTGAGGCGCGCGCCGGTTCGACGCGTTGATGCTGAGAGGCCTCGACACTCATCTGACCTCCCTGGATCTGGTGTGCTCGCGTACGTGTTCGAAGACTGTGTTCCCCCCTGCCTCCTTGGATAGTAGCGAGCCCTGGCCCTCACCCCCTGGTTTTCCGGCTCGTTTCGGACCTGTCAGGGTGATCTGCCGCGGTGCCGCGTAGGGACGCATCGACGGGGCGACGGGCCTTCCGGTGAGCACGCTCTCCGGGCCGTCGGCGAGGGCGCGCGCATAGTCGTCCAGGCTCAGGGCGATGGCCTCGATGGTGTGGTCGATGTCGGCCTCGGAGTGTGCCGCGCAGGTGACCCAGGACTGGGCGAGCACCCCGTGCCGCAGGAGTCCCTGCATCAGCACCGTCCGCATGGCCTGCGAGCGGTTGCCGTCGGCGTCGAGCGTGGTGAACACGAGGCATCGCGGGTCGCCGGCGGGGAAAAGGTGGCGGCTGAGCCCGGCGGCGGATGTGACCTCGGTCATGCCCGCTGCGAGGCGCTCCCCCGCAGAGCGGATCGCGGCGATCGGGTCGGATGCGGCGTACTCGTCCATCACCGCCCCGAGCGCGGCGAGGCCGACGGACTCCGGCCCGTAGGTCGTCGACACGAGGAAGGGACGGTCCCGGCCGGTGGCCAGGCCGCCCAGGTCCATCAGGTCGGCGCGCCCAGTGAGCGCGGAGATCGCATAGCCGTTGCCGATGCCCCTTGGCCCAGCAGCTGAGGTCCGGGCTGACTCCGGTGAGGGCCTGGATGCCGCCGGTGTGCCAGCGGTAGCCGGTGACGATCTCGTCGTAGACGAGCACCGTGCCGGTGCGGTCGCACAGCTCCCGCAGCCCGGTGAGGAAGGGCAGGTCGGGTTCGGTGGTGGCGTCGGCGGCCTGCAGCATGACGGCGGCCACGTCGCCCTGCTCGACGATGGCGCGCACCGCACCGAGGTCGCCGTAGGGAAACAGGCTGCCCGCCTCGACCTCCGCGGGGAGGGTACCGGCGTTCATGGCGGTGTGGCCGATCCACCAGTCGTCCACAGAGAAGAACGACTGGTCGGCGACGGCACATGCGCCAGCGGCCGGTGGCGGCCCGGGCGAGTTTGACGGCGGCGGTCGTGACGTCAGAGCCGTTCTTGGCGAACTTCACCCGCTCCGCACCCGGCACGTTCGCCAGGAACCGTTCGGCGGTCTTGGCCTCCAGCAGGGTGGGGCGCGAGAAGCTGATGCCATCGCGCTGCGCTCGGCGGACCGCCTCGTCGACCCGTGGATGCCGGTGGCCGAGGGTGACAGCGCGCAGCCCGATGCCGTACTCGACGTAGGAGTGGTTGTCGACGTCCCACACCTGCGCCCCGCGGCCCCGCACGATCACCACCGGCGCGGACTCCGGGTACTGGTCCGGGCCGCGCGCGTAGGTGTGGGCCCCGCCGGGGACGACCTCGTGGAGCCGCGCCTGGGCGGCGACCGAGCCGGGCCAGGCGTCGATGCGGCGGCTCGGACGGGCGATCCCGCCGGGACCCGCCGCGACGAGCCGTCCCCTCAGCTGCGGATAGGCGGCCAGGACCTCGTCCTGCAGGTCGGCCAGCAGCAGCAGGACCTCCTCCGGGCCTGCCTCGATGAGCTCTTCCGGGCTGACGACCGGCACCCGGCTGCCCGGCATGCAGCGGCCCCTGCTTGTTGGGCGACGCGTCGCCGACCGCGAGGATCGCGCCGGCCACCTCCCCACCATCGCCAGCTCCGCGACGGCCTTGGACGCCGCACCGTACGCGAACAGGCGGGTGCCGGTGGCCTGGCGGTCGGCCAGGTAGTCACGCAGCTGGCCCAACGACTCCGTCACCGCGTCGGCGAGGCCGGCGAGACCCCCGGGGTGGCGAGACCCTTCCGGGCCTCGTCGTCGTACGCGGCCCGGAGGCCGGCGTCGGGCTGCCCGCCGCGGGCCCGCGAGCACGACGGCGACCCCGCCGTAGAGGTCGTATCGCAGGGCGGTGACCGGGGCGAGACCTGCGAGCTCCAGCGCACCACGCAGCGACGTGAGGGAGAAGTAGGCGTGGTGGCCGTGGCGCAGCGCGGTCCACTGACGCTGCTCGACGACGTCGCCGAGCGGCTGGATGAGGAACACGGCCAGCCCGCCGTCGGCGAGCGCCGCAGCGCGGCGCTCCAGGGCGGCCCGGAGGTCGCGGTCGTGCATGAGGCCGAGGCTGTCGACCAGCAGGTCCGCGGGCCCGCTGACCGGCTCCAGGTCGAGGAAGGGCAACCAGCTGCCGCCGTGCGGGGAGCCGAACTCGACGACCGTCCGCCGCCCGTCGAGGTGGCCTCAGCCGGGCCAGGTCGGCGACCGCCTGGCGGGCCTGGTCGGTGACCGCCTGCAGGCTCGGGCACCACGACCTCGGGTTCGGTGGTGTCGTCGGCGTCGAGCTGCGCCAGCCCGCAGGCGCGGCACAGCCGCATCGCCAGGGCGTGAGCGGCATCAGGCAGCGGGTCGCCGGGAAGCGGCCAGTGACGCGCCGACGGCTGCATCCCAAGGTCAAATACGACCGTATTGTCGCTGGATCCGCACAGCAGGCACTCAGCCATGCCACACCTCCGGCATGATGGGGTGATGGACGTACACGAGACCGACATCGACGGGGTGCTGAGATTCGTTCCCCAGCCGCACCGCGACGCCCGGGGCCTGTTCACCCGCACCTTCGACGCGGCCATCGGGGCGCGCCACAAGGTGGTGTTCGGCCCCGCTCCCAGGACTCCCAGTCGCGTTCGGAACCCGGCGTGCTGCGCGGGCTGCACGGCCGGCTGGGCGACGGCGAGTCCAAGCTCGTGCGGGTCTCCGCCGGCGCGGTGCTGGACGTCGTGGTGGACGCGCGCCCCACGTCGCCGACCTTCGGACGCCACATCGCGGTGGTGCTGGACGACCAGGAGTTCGCCGCGCTGTGGATTCCGGCGGGATGCCTGCACGGCTTCCAGGTGCTGCGCGGCCCGGCGGACGTGCAGTACCGCATCGACCGGCCTCACGACCCGTCCGAGGATGTCGCGGTGCGTTACAACGACCCGGACCTGGGCATCGCGTGGCGGCCCGGCGAGGTGGTCATGAGCGACCGCGACCGGGCCGCCGGGTCCTGGGCGCAGCTGGTGGCCCCGACTGTAGGGGGTGTCGATCGGGATCATCCGGCTCGCCTGCTGGCGGAACCTCCAGGGTCATTTCACCGCCCGGAGGTTGTCGTCGAGCTGGGAGCTCTCCTGCAGCTCCCGGATGCGGGCGAGACGAACGAACCTGTGGTTGAAGATGTCGTCGTTCATGCCGTACTCGCGGTAGGCGGCCACCAGCTCGCGGGCCCCGTCGAGGATGCTGTGACGCACCGACGCCCCAGGCAGCAGGCGGCGCAGCCGGGAGAAGTCCACCCGGTAGGAGCGCGGGTCGTTGCCGGCCTCGCCCGTGATCCGCACCGACGCCCCGGTCTCGGCGGCCACGACCTCCGCGATGTCGGCGACGGTCACGTTGTTCTCCTCGGAGCCGACGTTGATCTTCTCACCCCGGATCTCGTCGGCGGGCGCGGCCAGGGCGGCCGCGAAGACGTCGGCGATGTCGGCAGCGTGGACGAGCGGACGCCATGGGGTGCCGTCGGACAGGACGAGCACCTCACCAGAAAGCAGGGCGTGGCCGACGAGGTTGTTGAGCACGATGTCGGCACGCAGGCGCGGCGAGAAACCGAAGGCCGTGGCGTTGCGCAGCGAGACGGTGCAGAAGTCCTGGTCGGTGAGGCCGTCGAGGTCCGACTCGACACGCACCTTGCTGACCGCGTAGGGCGTGACCGGTGCGAGCTCGGCATCCTCCGCGACGAGCCCATCGCCCGCAGCCCCATAGACGCTGCATGTCGATGAGTAGACAAAACGTCCCACCCCCGCCTGCTTCGCGCGCTCGGCCAGCTGCACCGAGGCGAGGGTGGTTGATGTCCTCGGTGATCTTGGGGGCGAGGTGTCCCAGCGGGTCGTTCGACAGCGCGGCGAGGTGGATAACCGCGTCGAAGCCCTCCAGGTCGGAGGCGGTCACGTCGCGCAGGTCACGTTGCAGGGTGGGCGGGTCGCTGGGGACGGGTCCCAGCACACAGCCGGCGAACCAGCCGGTATCCAGACCGGTCACCTCGTGGCCCGCGGCCTGTAGCACCGGGGTCGCGACGGTGCCGGGTATCCCCTGGTTGCCGGTGAGCAGGACCTTCATTCATGTACTCCAATCTTCACAACGGTGGTTGGTACGACGAACGCCTCGGCGTACCGCTGGTGGCACTGGACGCCGCGCAACCGCATGAGCGCGGTGAACGCCTCGGCGTCGAACCATGGGTGATCCGCCTGGCTGGGGTAGTGGCGGGTGATCACGTCGATCTTCGCGCGTACCGCGCTCTCCGACACGGGGACGAAGGTGCTCGTGGCGGGCAAGTCGGACTCGTACTTCGCGATCTCGTAGCCCCACACCGGCTGGCTGCGGAAGAGCTGGGCAGTCAGCTCGGCGACGAGCCGGTGGTCCTGGTGCATGTCACCCGGCTGCGGTCCGATGACCAGGTCCGGGTTACCCGCCTCGCGGAGCGCCATGACGGCGTTCTTCGCCTCCGCCCAGCTGCCCGGGAGGCGGTTGTCGGGGAACCCTGCGATGCCGACCTCCAGGGCTGCTCCCGCACACAGCTCCGCCAGGGCAGCACGTTCCTCGTCCTCGCGGACGGTCCCAGCACCGGTCAGCACGAGTGCCGTCACCCGCATCCCGGGGTTGGCCTGACACAGCATCCTGACGGTGGCGCCGGCACCAATCGCGATATCGTCGCAGTGCGCTGCCACGAGCGCAAGGTGCCTGATCGGCTCGAGGATCATGACACCATCGCCAGGGAGCGGGCCCACGGTGCGTTCCCGGACTCGTACATCTCGTCCAGGACGGCACGCTCCTTGAAGGTGTCGGCAGGCATCCAGAACCCATCATGCTTGAACGCCAGCACGCGGCCACTCGGTGCGAGCGCATTGAACGCGTCGTCCAGGGTCACGTCCGCGACCGAGGTGGTTGAAAACCGCCTGGCGCAGCACCAGGTACCCGCCGTTCTCGTGCAACGGCAGGTCCGAGACACTGTGGAACCCAGCGACAGCGTCGCCGTCGCGGACGTCAAGCACATGGAACGAGGCCTGCGGGCGTACCGCCAGCATCATCGCCGCCGCATCCGGTGAGGCATTCATCCGGGCGACCATGGCGTCTATTGAGGCGTCAGTGAAGACGTCGGCATAGTTTGCTAAGAACATCGGCTGATCGGCTATGAGGTGCCGCACCCGCCATAACCGTTCGCCGATCGGGGTCTTTAACCCCGTGTCGACATATTCAATATTCCATAATCGTGCGCGCGGGTAGCGGGCGACCACCTGGGCCACTGTCTCCTGACCTGATCCGCCGCGTAGCCGAGGCACAACACGAAGTCTGTGTGGCCGAAGCTGGCGTAATGGCTCATGACATGCACCACGAGCGGCAGGTCGCCGACGGGCTGGAGCGGCTTGGGCAAACCTTCGCCATGGCAGCAGCGCATGCGCATGCCGTAGCCGCCGCAGAACAGTACAACTTTCATCTCTCCCCCAGGGTTTCGATGTCGAGGTCTGGCATCGGCCAGATGAGCCGGGTGCCAGGCTGTAGGGTTTTCCGCGAGCTGCGCGGTGATCTCATCGCGCAGGTTCCACGGCAGGACGAGGACGTCGTCGGGGGCGTCCTCGATCAGATGCTCCGGCGAGACCACCGGAATCCGGGTTCCGGGGGTGTAGCGGCCATGCTTGAACACGTTGCGGTCGGCGGCGTAGGCCACCAGGTCGGGACGGATACCGCAATAGTTCAGCAGGGTGTTGCCCTTGCCGGGCGCACCATATGCGACCACCCGGCGGCCTGCGCGCCGGGCCTCGATCAGGAAGGCGACCAGGTCGTCGCGGATCTTCGCTACCCGGTCCGCGAGACCGAGGTAGCCGTCAGGGGTGTCGAGACCGGCCTCCCGCTCCGCCGCCTCGACCTGCGCCACCCTCGGGTGTTCGGCGACGCCGGCCTCGCCGGGGCCGCCCACAGGCGGATCGAACCGCCGTGGGTGGGCAGGAGCTCCACGTTGACGAGCTTCAGCCCGCCGGCCGCAAGCCCGCGGCGAGCGGCGAGCACCGTCCAGTACTGGAAATGCTCGTGGTAGACCGTGTCGAACTGGGCTGCGGTGACGAGCGAGAGCGCATGGTGCACCTCAATCGAGACCCGGCCGTGGTCCGCGACCAGTCCACGCAGCCCGGCGGTGAAGCCGAGGACGTCGGGGATGTGCGCCCACACATTGTTGGCCACAACCAGATCGGCCGGGCCATGCTCGTCGCGCACCTGCGCCGCCACATCCTGATCGAGGAACGCCCTGAGCACAGGAACCCCCTTGTTGCGGGCGGCGGCACCGCAGTTGAGACTCGGCTCGATCCCAAGACACCTGATGCCGCGGTCGACGACATGCTGGAGCAGGTATCCGTCGTTGGCGGCCACCTCGACGACGAAGCTATCCGGGCCAAGACCCAGGTCCTCCACCGCCCGATCGGTGAACCGTTTCGCGTGCTCCACCCACGAAGTGGAGTAGGAGGAGTAATAGGCGTAGTCACCGCCGAAGGTCTCCTCTGGCGTGATCAGGGCTGGGATCTGCAGCAGCAGGCAGTCCGGGCACAGCCGCAGGTGCAGCGGATACGTGGGCTCGGGCATGTCGAGCTGCTCACTGGACAGAAATGACTCACACGCCGGGCTCGCACCGAGGTCGAGCACGGATACGAGATCGACGCTGCCGCAAAGACGACAGGGGTTGGTCACCGATGGTCCTCCATATCAGTTCTGGGCTTGGGATCTGCGGCCGCGCCGGATGGCGATGCGGCCGACGATGTAACCGAAACCGGTCGTCGCGAGCGCGGAGACGATCGCGAACGCGCCTCCCAGCCCGCGGGCCCGGGTGCGCGGGAACGAGCCGAGCTCACGCAAGACACCACGCGGCAGGACCCGGGTGGCGTATGCCGTCTCGGTGGACAGCGATGCCTGGCGGGTGGTGCGCTCGGTGACGGCCGCCTTCGAGATGCCCTCGGCGTACGAGCGGCGCCACAGATAGCGCCACGTCAGCCGGTCCCGACTCACGTGGTGACGCACCAGGCTACGCGGTTCGAAGAGGATCTTGGCCCAGGGACGCTGCTGGGCTGCGCGGATACCAGCTCTGTCTCCTCGCAGCCGTACGGCACACGGCCGACCCGGCCGAGATCCTCGCCGAACAGCCCCGCCGTGCCGAACACCTCAGCCCTGAACGCCATGTTGCAGCCCATGACGTTGCGCACGGGGGCCACCGTGGTGGGCTGACCCGCGTAGGTGCAGCCGACCACCCAGTCCAGCTCACCCCGTCCTGACGGGGCAGCGGGCAGCGAGACGGGCCTGCCGGCGTGGTCGGGCCACTGGGGGGTGGCCGCGCCACCCGTGATGAGTACGTCCTGGTCGCCGAACGGGGCAAGCAGTGCCTCAAGCCACCCCCGGCTCAGGAGTGGCGTCGTCGTCGAGGAACACCACCACACCCGTCGTCACGAGACCGATCGCCGTGTTCCTGGCCCCGGACAGCCCCTGGCGGCGGGTGTTGGGCACGACGTCCACGAGCGGGCCGGCGAGCTCACCGGCGGCCCTGGCGAGAAGCTCGTCGTTGTGGTCGATGACGACAAGAACCCGGCCGTCGCGCCCGGACTCCCGGAGCTGCAGGGTCGCCGCCCGCACCCCGTCGCTGAGGTCCGCCCAGCGGTCCAGGGTGTAGGCGCACACGACGATGGTGACACTGTCCAACATGGCAGGGTCCACCTCTAGCGCGCCTGCCAGCGGGCACCGTTCAGGTGCACCGGGGCATCGTGCACCGGGGCATCGTGCACCGGGGCATCCGCCTGTTCCCAGTCACGTGAACGCAGCCGGCAGGTGGGCGCATGATGCCGCGCCGGAGCTGCGACGAGACGGGAGCGCTTGGCCCTGCCTCCGCGGAGCGTCTCGGCCGCGATCGTGCGCAGCACCCGCTGCCCGTCAGCGAAGGTGCGCAGGTTGCTCTCGCCATGGATGCGGTCGAGTTCAAAACTGGGCACCTCGGTGACCGCCAAGCCCGCCTGTGCGACACGCACTGTCAGGAGGGTCTCAATCTCAAAGCCGTCACCCCAGATACAGCTGCCGTCAGCGGGCTGGGGCTGGTCCGGGTCCGGTAGCTTCAAGGCAGGCAGGACGTCGGACCAGAAGGCGTTGTAGCCGTAGCAGAGGTCGGTGAATTTCGTGCCTAAACTAAGGTTGCTAAGAAAGTTGAGGCTCCAGTTGCCCGCTGCGCGTAAGCGGGTCAGGTCGACGGATCCTCCTCCCGACATGTAACGCGACCCTTTCGCGAAGTCTGCCCCGTCGACTAGGGCGTCGACAAACGCGGGGATCTCGCAGGGGTCGGCTGACCCATCGGCATCAAGCGTGACGATGACATCCCCGGCGGCGGCATACATCCCGCAGACTAAGGCATTGCCCTTGCCCGTACGCGTTTGCTCGACGACACGCACGTTGGACAGATGGCGACGAGCAACGTCGACCGTGCCATCGGTAGAACCCGCGTCCACAAGCACGACTTCGTACACGTCAGGCAGATCTGGAAGCAGCACCTCCAGGTTCTTGGCCTCATCTTTCGTCGGGATAACGATAGATACTCGTGGACTGCTTGAGCGAGCGCTCATGTAGCCCCCTTTCCGTTGGGATCAAGAAGTGCGCGTTCATGTTGATCGAATAACGCGCATAGCTGACCCTAGACGACTGCGACGCTGGGCGGCAGTGGTACGCCACAGGGGTATCGGCACCACCCCTCAAACACACATATTCCCTAGTCAGAGCGGAAAAAGTCCGAAAGGATGACGCATTGTTAGCGGTGACATAGGGGCCATCGGGCGACGTTAGAGCTTGTACGACGGGAATGGCGACGCCAACACGGGCGGCCAATACGGTCATCTTGGGGAAAAAAATTGGCCAAAAAAATACGACAATGAAAATAGCTAAAGATACGACAGGGAATCCGCGGAATCCGTCGTCCGCCGCCGGCCGAGAGGGTCAGCCGAGCCCCTGCGAGATCGGCCTTATCGCTCCGGCGGAAATGGCCTGAGACCGCTCTCCCAGCCTGCCTGGGGCCGCGTCCCAGACGGCCTGAATCCTGCCCTACAGGCCTAGCGAGACCACACTCAACAACTCGGGAACCTAACTTTGAGCCAAGGCTCCTAAGTAATATCAAATCCACAAAGCATAAGCTATATGAGGTCTATAAAGACGACGCACATAAATATTTTTTTAATGCGATTGTAGTTGATTTTTAAAATCAGGTTTTCTCCACCCCTACCCAGAGGACGCCCGGTCATCCGCCCCTGACGGACCGGCTGGGCGCCTTCTGGGTCTCGCAGCTGCATCAGGGCAGTTCCAGGACGGCCGGGCCAGGACGGTCGGCGGCCAGCTGCAGGCGGCCGTCTTCCACGGTGGCCCAGTCGGGGGTGAGGAGCGTGCCAGCGGGCACCGCGACGACCTGGTCGGCGTCGATGAACAGCAGGCGGCGTTCGCCGGAGCGTCCCAGCCGCGTCCACGCCCCTCGACCTCCAGCTCGCCGTCCGCGACGAAGTCGGGCAGCAGCTGGCCGGCCACCCGCATCCAGCGCCCGACCCCCGCGAGGATCTCGGACTGCCATGCGGGCAGCGTCCCGTCGGCCTTCGGACCGACCCCCAGCAACATCCGCCCGCCCCGCCACACGATGTCGACGAGATGCCTCATCAGCTCCAGCGGGGTCATGGCATGCTCGGGACCCTCGGCGGCGTTGTAGCCGAACGACAGCCCCACCCCACGGCAGTGCTCCCACACCGCCGCCTCCTCGCAGCGCTGGAGGTGCTTGTACTCGCTGGTGGCATAGTCCTGGTGGGGCACCCTGCCAGCGGTCGTTGACCAGGCCCTCGGGGTGGGCGGCGTAGTACTCCTCGAACACGGTGCCGATGCCGTCCGGGCCGAAGTCCTTGCCGGCATCCGGCCAGTTGATGTCGTTCCACAGCACGTCGGGGCGGTAGCGGGCGATCAGGTCACGCAGGTGACTTGCGGCGTAGGGAGGCGTACTCCTGTCCGAGGGGACGCTCGGTCAGCTCCCCAGTTGTCGCGCAGCCCGATCGGCACCGTCGGCGCGGCATGCCAGTCCAGGCCGCCGGAATAGTAGGCCCCGAACCGGATCCCGGCGCGGCGGGCGGCCTCAGCCCACTGACCCACCAGGTCGCGCTTGGGACCGCGGTGGACGGTGTTGCGGTCGCCGGTGCCGGGCGCATCCCACAGACACACCCCGTCGTGGTGCTTGGTGGTGACCATCACATACGTCCCGCCGGCCGCCACCAGCTCGGCGACGGCGGCGTCGGCGTCGAAGTTCTCGGCCTGCCACTGGTCCAGGAAGTCGTCGTAGTCGCAGCCGCCGTGCATCTGCTGGTGGTGGAGCTGCGCGGGGCTGCCGTCGAGCCGGATGGTGTTGTAGTACCACTCGGCGTAGGAGTTGTGCCGGAACCACTCCACCGGCGGGATCTCACCCAGCTGGGCGACGGGCTCACCCCAGGCGGGGACCGAATAGGGTCCCCAGTGGATGAAGAAGCCAAGCTTCGAGCGCCGGAACCACTCCGGGGTCGGGCGGCTGAGCGCCGCCCAGCGTCCGGCGTCGCGCTCGAATTGATCCTGCAGGTCAGCGGCCACCGAATCCTCCCTATGTTCAGGCCCTTTGCGAGTTGTTTCTGCATTGCCACGACGATCACGAGACTGGCCAGCACCGCGATCGTGGACGCGGCCATCAACGGTCCCCAGTCCGTGCCGCGCTCCCCGAGAACATGGACAGGCCCAGCTGGAGCGGCGCCTTGTCGGTGCTGTTGATGATGATCAGCGGCCACAGGAAGGCGTTCCAGTAGTCGATGAAGGCGAAGGCAGCCACGACGGCGATCGGACCGCGCAGCAGCGGGATGATCACGTGGAACAGGATCTTCACCTGGCCTGCCCCGTCAATACGGGCGGCTTCCTCGTAGTCGCCGGGCAGTGAGAGCAGGAACTGCCGCAGCATGAAGGTGCCGAAGGCCCCGAAGGCGAACGGCAGGATGATCGCTGGGTAGGTGTCCACGAGCTCGAAGGCGTCGGCCCCCAGGAACAGAGGGATGACGAGGACCTCGATGGGCAGCACCAGGGTGGCGATGAAGACCGAGAACAACGCCGACCGTCCTGGGAACTCCAGGCGCGCGAAGGCGTAGGCGTTCAGCACGGAGACCACCACGGTGATCAGCGTCCCGACGATCGCGTAGCCGAAGGTGTTGATCAGGATCTGCACGAACGGGATGGAGGTGAAGGCCTCCGCGAAGTTGTCCCAGCGCACCTCGTCCCCGAACAGGTCGGCGCCGGTGGACAGCACCTGGTTGCTCGGCTTCAGCGCGGAGAACAGCATCCACGCGAAGGGCGAGACGAACGCCACGCCCACGATCACGAGCAGCGTTTTGGAGACCACCTTGCCCCAGCGGCGGGGCTGCGTCCTGTCAGGAGTCATAGTTGACCCACCTCTTCTGACCGACGAACTGCAGGGCCGTCATCAGCATCACCAGCACGAAGAGCACCCATGCCAGCGACGACGCCAGGCCCAGCTTGTCGTAGGAGAAGGCGCTGCGGTACAGGTGCAGCACCAGGGTGTTCGTCGACTCGCCCGGACCGCCCTTGGTGAGCATGAACGGCTGGGTGAACACCTTGAAGGCGCCGATCACCGTCATGACGGAGGCGAAGAACAGCGACGGGGAGAGCATCGGGAAGGTGACTTTCCAGAAGCGGCTCCACGCGGTGGTGCCGTCGATCCTCGCGGCCTCCATGACTGCCGGGTTGATGTTGTTCAGGCCGGCGGCCAGCACCACGATGTTGTAGCCGATGGCCTGCCACAGCGACATCAGGATCAGCGAGACCATCGCCCAGACCGGGTGCCCCAGCCACGACGGCCCGGTGATGCCGATCGTCTTGAGCATCCCGTTGACCACGCCGCCGTCGTCGAGCATGACCCGCCAGATGAGGGCGTTGGCCACCATCGGGGTGACCACGGGGATGAAGAACAGCACCCGGAAGAACGGGGCCCAGTCGGGCAGCGAGTGCAGCCAGACCGCGATCCCCGTCGACAGCACCAGGTTCACGGCGGTGTAACCGATGGCGAACACCAGGGTGTTGCCAAGCACCGTGTAGAACGCCGGGTCCTGGCCGGACAGCAGGCGCACGTAGTTCTCCGCCCCGACGAACTCGGGGTCCCCGTAGAGGGGCCAGTCGTGGAAGCTGATCACGATGGACGCGATCAGCGGCACCACGATGAAGATCAGGGAAGCCGCTCATGCCGGGAGCGAGGTGGAAGAAGGCCAGCAGCCGCTGGTTGACGCCGGGCTTGCCGGCCTTCTTCACCTTCCCGCTCCGGGCCGACGGCTGGGTAACCGTCGTCATCGGCTCAGTTCACTGACTTCTCGATGGTGCCCAGGATGTCCTCGGCAGTGCGGCTGCCGCGGGTTCCCTCCGGCGAGTACTGGGTGAACTGGGTCACCACCTGGTTCCAGGTGGGGGTGGTCACCAGCGGCTGGCCGTCAGCGAGCAGGGCCTTCATCACCTCGGCGTCCTGAGCGGGCTTGCCCTCGGCCCATCCGGACAGCGACGCCTCGATGGACGGCACGGTGCCGCGGTTCTTGCCGACGTAGGCCACCACCTCGGGGGTCGTCATCTTCATGATGTTCTGGAAGGCAGCCTTCTTGTCGGGGCACTTGGCGGAGATGCCGAATCCGGAGCCCTGGATCATGCCGACAGGCTTGCCACTCTTCGACGGCACGACGGCGACGCCCACCTCGTCCTCCATGCCCTGGCGGATGGTCGAGTAGAACCACGGGCCCTCAATCACCATGGCCACCTTCTTGGCCTGGAAGCCCTGCATCGGGACGTCGGTGGGGTCCGCGGGACTCGGGGCCGCCGCGACGCCCTCCCTTGCCGACCAGGTCGAAGGTCTGCTGGATGTCGGCGACGAAGTTCGGATCGGTGATGTTCAGCTTGCCGTCCTTGACGGGGACGTTGCCGTTGGCGAAGGCGAACGGCAGGTAGGGGTAGCTGATGTCGGGCGCGACGGCGAAGCCCTGGACACCGTCCTTGGTGAGGGCCTTGGCATCGGAGAGGAACTGTTCGTAGGTGTAGTCGGTGCCGGGTTCCTTCAGCCCGGCCTGGGCGAACATGGTCTTGTTGTAGAACATCACCATCGGCTCGGCGTCGTAGGGAATGGCCCGAACCTTCCCGTCCACCGTCATGCCGGTCATCATGGCCTGGTTGTACTTGGCCAGGTCGAGTCCCTGCCTCCTTGGCGAGATCGTCGAGCGGGGCGAGGAGGTCGCCGAGCTCCTGGGCGCGGGCCGCCTGCGTGGTGACGATGCAGGGCGCGTCGGAGGACGACATTCGGGTCTTGATCTTGGTCCAGTAGTCCTGGAAGCTGGGCCCCTCGATGTCGAGCTTGAAGTTGGGGTCGGACTCCTGGACGCCCTTGACGAAGGTCTCCCACTGGGCGCGGTCGGATTCGTTGGACACCCAGGTGTACATCTTGCCGGCCTGCGCGCTCTTGTCCTTGGATCCCCCAGAACAGGCCCCGAGCCCGAGGGCCAGGGTAGCACACAGCAGCGCTGCTGCTGCACGACGGTACTTCATACGAACTCCCTTGTCGTAATCGGTCGGTCTCCGGAACGGAAGGCGGCTGCGTCTCGTCCGAGTCTCCGAGGTTAGCGTTAACATCGGAGATTGTACGGCCCTTTCCACAGTTTGTCACCAAATTTGTCGACAGACTGTCCACACCATCCAGCGACGTCAGCCCCAGCGGGCGGGAGACGACCCACTCGCAGGACCACACCGCCCACCAGCCTCACTCCCCTGCGCCGGGCTGATGTCCGACCCCACGCCGCGATCCCACACAACCCCCAGCACCAGAACCCATACCGCCGCTGGTTGTGGGATGAGGCTATGTGATGACTGACAACCCGGCTCTCTCCAAAGAAATAGAAGATCTTTGAGGCTTATTCATGGGGTGGCTGATAAACAGTAAAACTCCTTGTCAGAGGAGGTTAGCTGCGGCTGTGAATAAGCCTCCTTGTTCGCTTGAGACAGCGCCCCATCTGATGCGAGGGACCTCCAGAATCGTCTCACCTTCACTTCGTGGGCTTTGGCATCTGCCCAGTGCTGCTCCGCGCCACTGTGGGGTACATAACCGAACGTCTGCGCCCGGCTACTTAGCCGGGAGCTCTGTTCGCGACAGGTGCTGTACCTTTTTCATGCGCGGCCATGATCTGGCTCAGGTCAGGCTCAACGTAAACGATGTTGGAAATGGAATCATCGTCGATGATTGCCTATCACTGTAAATAACGATGGCGCTGCTGTCAGCCAGCAGTGATCTGCCCAACGAAATTACCCGCTACGCCTCCAGCGATGGCGACAACCAACGGACTATTCAGGAAACCGCCAAGGCGGTCGGAAAGACGTTTCAGTCGATTTCGGAAATTCTTCGATTCCTCGCCATCATCCTTGAAGACGAACAGCCGACCAACCGAGCCGATGAGCTGATCTGCCAAAGCTCGCACGTCGGCAGTGCCAGTGACCGCGACCTCAGCCAACGCCTCTTCAACGCGCGCTAGGAGATGGAGAACATACTCGCGGACCTCATCGCTAAGGTTGGTATCTTTGATGTCTGACTTCAGGCCTTCTAGCTCGTCGCGCAGCTCAAGAAATTCCCTGGTCTCAACGATTCTCCACCTGCCATATGTGAGCGCGGAAACGATGGCGTCGAGAATCACGAGCGTATCTTCTTCGAAGGCCACCCAATTAATGCCGGTCTCGTTCATGCGATATTCAGTTGCGAAGATACAGCGCCACAGACGGGGCTCAATTCTTTTCCAGGAGTTTTGCAACCGCGGATCCTTGCGCTTCTCGACCTGTGCTTCCCATATCGACCATCAGGTTGACCGCTTCTATATGAGCCTCCCACCAGTGCCGCCCGCCTCGCATCTGAAGCAGGGTTCTTCCTGGATTCCACGGGTTCGGCCCAGGCCGCCATAAGCTGTGCCAGCTGCTCTGCACTAGAGGCGGCCAAATTCTCTTCTGTTTCCACTCTCTGATTCTCCCGCCAGAGGACCCCTTCCCTTGCAACCCATCCATCTGCACTGAAACGGCTTGCGAGCTGGGGCAAGACCAAGTCGCCGACATCCGCGAGATCGCCGAATGCGTCCAGCTAAACCTCAACACCCCGCTGGACACGAAGAGCTTAGCAGAAACATGTGGCCAGCCGTCGTGGACCTGCGCTGCGCCACCACCGATGCACTGGAAACCGTCTGGCAGAGCGCGCTCAAGGCCCCGAGGTGAGGCATTACCAACGATCAGTCAGTTCGAAAGACGCTCAACCTTCTCTTCCAGAAAGTCGATTCGTTCAGAGATGACCTTCGTGATCTCCGCAAGACTGCGTGAGGCCTGGTGGACGCTCATGGCACTCTTAAGAAGCGTTTCGATATATCGACTGGCGACCTTGATGGAGCGGCTAGCGTCATCGGCCTCGCTGTCAGGCCAAGTGTCACGAACACCATGCCAGTAGGCGACGGCCTCCTCGATATCCCTGTCGAGTCGATTCATCAACCGTTGGATGTCGCTAGCAACGGAATGCACGTCACTGTCACCATTCTTGCCCACACCTCGATTTTAGCGGGCCTGTCGTTGATGATCACCGCCGGGGGTATGAAATGAACACCACTGACCCTCACCCCACCCAGGCTGACGTCGCTATCAGCACCAGCCCGCAGAAGATCACCACCCTGTGGTATGCCGGCAAACTCAACGGCTACCTAGTCCGTACCCAGGAGTCCGGACGAATCCAGCAGCTTCTACATCGACTCAGTGGCCGCGTATCAACGCCGCCAAGAGTCTTCTACTACTTTGTGGCGGAGAAGGTGAATGATATGACCTGAGCCTGGTTCTTCGCCATCAGCGAGACCATCAAGGATGGCTTCTTCGCGCTTCAGAGACTCAAGCCCTGGGAATACGAACGTCAACGGGCTCAGGATAAGAAGCGATGCGCAGCAACATCGACGCCGGTATGGGGCGCCCCATCGCCCCAACGATCATCATCTCGACGGCCCCATACGGCCTAAGCGTCGCCGGAGTGTTGAAGTCAAGGCGGAAGAAGTCGCCTCTATTGACAATCTCTTCAATGGCCATGGCTTCTCCTCGCTTGTTGATAAGCTGCCAGAGGTCCCCGCGACTTACGACGATCTCCAGCGGCGGCCCTTCAAGGGTGGCTCGCAGCGCCCGGAGTTCCGCGATTTGCCCTAGACAGTTCAGAGACCTGCCCCTTTGCCGCGACAGCCTGCTCGGCAGATTCCTTCGCCTGTCTCTCGGCGGCATCGGCTTGTCGCTCCGCCAGACGAGTCTGCTCCTCGGCATTCCTCTTGGCTTCTTCGGCCTCTCGTTTCGCCTTGGCCGACAGATTCGACCAGTACCAAGCAAACCCGGCACCAAGCAAGGAAAGAACTGCGCAGATCGTGGAAACCCATTCAAGCATGTGGGCAGTCTCCCACGCTTCAGCTGCTGGCGGCACGAAGAAGGCCAGCGAGCAGGCAGCAGCGTCACGTCGGAAGGCGGACGAGGACTCCGCCAAGAGGGGCGAAGCCGTGCCGGTCTGCATGGACGCGAGGATTCCGCGACAAGAGACTGCAGACGCTTTAGACATTTTTGCGCCAGACGGTCTACCAGATCATCAGCTAATCTTGGCCGGTCTTGTGGGAGCAGCTTCGCATCTCCACAACTAAAGCTGCGACTAGAGCGGCAAACAGCAGCAGGAAGAACCACACGCGCTGGTCCTGGAACAGTGGTAGGAACGACAAGGCCAAGCACACGAGCCCGCAGAACAGCAGGAGAAGTGCCGCGCGCCGATTCTTGTTTAACTTGACAGCAGGCATTATTCTTCACCTCTTCATAGAGTTCAGTGATCCCCACACGACTGCCGCAAAGCAAGTCCGAATAGCAAGATGCCCTACCACGACATCGCGAGGGAACTTGTTGGACTATTTTGACCACGAGGCTACCCCCTCGCCGCCTTGCCACAATAGGGTACATTCGAGGTCTTTATGTATCTACCCGAAGGGACAGCGAATCCCAGACGAAATCAGAATCCCGTATGACTACTAATTTCACCGGCCCCGGCAGCAATCGGGCGGTTCTAGGACCTCCACATGGCCGACACGCAGCCGACAGACAGAATGTCTGGTCAGCAATGGCGAAGATGGCCCCCGGCCGCGGGGGTGGTGTGCTTCGCGCTATCTGTGGCCTAGGGACGGCTCAGCACCCGCCCGGCCGCGGCGAATCAGCCGGTCCCTACGGCAGAGCCCTCAGGACCAGGACCCTCTCCTCGATCAGCCGGAACAACGGGATCCAGGTGAAGAACCGGGTCCGGGGGTCGATCCGCCTCATTCCCTCGGACAGGAGGACGTCGCGCTCTGGACGGAAGCCGGGCGCGACGGTACGGCAGAACTCGGCGCCGTTGCGGCAGCCGTAGGTGAATCGCGCCCCGGACGCGGCTATCGACTTCTCCCTCCCGAAACGCTGGAACAATGGGGTCATGACCTCGACCAGCGCCGTCGCCCCGGGGAAGGCGTCGTGGATCAGGCCCATCAGGGATCTCAGGTCCTGGACGGTCAGGGTACATGGTCAGCCCCTCGACGATGACCAGCACCTCGCCGGTAGCCTCCACCTGCTGCGGCCATCCGGGGTCCATGGCGGAGGCGGCGATCATCTGGACTCGCTCGATGCGCCCTAGCAACCGCTCCCTGAGTTCGATCACCGATGGCAGATCGAGGTCGTACCACCGCACCTGCCCGTCGTCGACGCGATGGAACCGGGTGTCCAGCCCGCAGGCGATGTTGACGACCGTGCCGCCGGGGTGCTGGGCGAGGAAGTCGCGGACGAGATCGTCAAACAGCAGGGTGCGTGCCGCGGTCCCGGCAGCCATGGCCCGGTCGGAGCGGGCGGCGGAGAAGTCGTAGTCGAGCCGCGCGACCATGTCGATGGCCTGCGGGTCGGACAGCAGGTGCGGATGGGACTGGGAGTACTGGGCACGGGCATGCAGGGTCAATAGCATCGTCTCCGGCACCCCGGTGAGAGTCACTTTCTCCATGAACCCAGTATCGGCCCTCATCAGAGGACCTGAACAGGTGTCAAGGCTCAGCAATCCCGCACCGCGGAATCACCACCGACGCGCGCACCCAGCGCGCCTTCTGTCTCACCGGCGCAGCGCCTGGCTGCCGCTCACCACACATCGATGCTCCACGAGTAGACCGGGACTCCCTCCTCGGTGGCCATGCCTTCCAGACGGAACGGTATGACGCTTCCATCGCGGTATTCAGGCGTGCAGGAGTAGCCGTCGGCCCGGTGCTCCGAGACGAGACTGGCCACCTTCTCGTCGCAGAGGTCCTTGCGCTCGACGATGCCGGCGGGGACGAAGACCCGGTTCAGGGGTAGCTCCTGGCCGCCGAAACGCACCGGAAGCAGGTACAGGGGAGCCAGCTTCCCCTCCGCTGCCAGGGCCTCGGCCTTCAAGACGGAGTCGACCGTCGCGTAATCAAGCGGCTGTGGTTGCTTCCTGCCCAACCAGTCGAGAAAACCCATCATCACCTCCGTCTACGCGCCTACAACTCACCTGGAGCGCGCTTATGGATCTGTTCCCCTGTAACCAGCCCTAACCAGGTGGCGACGGCAAGACACGGAACCCGGCCAGGGGGTCATCCGAAAAGACCGACACGCGCGGATGCGGTCCGGGATCAGAATCCCAGACCCTTCAGCCAGTTCTGCAGGTCCTCCTGGCGTCTCCCGGTGTCCTCACTGTCCCAGGCCCCCAGGTTGTGCTCGCCGGCCAGGGCTCCGTCGCGCAGGTAGACGACCCGGTCCCGCGAGGACTGCGCAGGCGGGTCGTGGGTGACCATGACGATGGTGGTCCCCTCCACATTGATGTCGTTGAGGGCTTTCATCACCTCTCGCGTGACCGTGCTGTTGAGCGCACCTGTCGGCTCGTCGGCGAACAGGATCTTCGGCTCGGTCGCGATGGCCCGGCACAGCGCGGCACGCTGCAGTTGCCCACCGGAGACCTCGGTGACGCCGTGTGTGGCCACGTGCTCGATGTCGAAGCGCTCCATCAGCTGGTCGACGCGCTTCCTCGCGGCGTCGCGGGACTCAGGGAAGGCCTTCAGCACCGGCAGCAGGGATGTTGTCCCGGGCGACAGGTTCGGCAGCAGATAGGCCTGCTGGAACACGAACCCCATCGTGGTCAGCCGCAGGTGGCTCATCTCGGAGTTGCTCAGCCCGGTCAGGTCCTGGCCACTGAGCAGCACCTGCCCGCCGGTCGGCCGGTCCATGCCGGAGAGGCTGTACAGCAGCGTCGACTTCCCGGACCCGGAGGCCCCCATGACGACGAGGAACTCCCCGGAGCGCACCTCCAGGTCGATGCCGTCGAGGACCTGGACCGGCGGGTCTGCCGATTCGTAGGTCTTGGTGAGACCATGGCATTCAAGCATCACTTCATAGCGCCGCATGGATTCCTTTCACTGCCGGGCGAGCCAGGAGCTCTTGTCGGCGCGGAGCAGGACACGGGACATCAGGAGGGCGACGGCACCGCCGCAGGCGACCAGCACCAGCGGGCACAGCACCCAGACGAGGGGGCTGGGCACGAACGCCAGCTGCGTGATCCCCATGCCCGCCGCCGAGATGGCCGCCCCGGCCAGGCGCTCACCTGCCGTCACGGTGAACAGCACCCCCGCGAGGGCACCGGCCACGACGCACAGCAGGGTCTTGGCCAGCAGCTGCGCCGCGAGCTCCCGCCCGGAGAAGCCCAACGCCGACAGCACCCCGTGCTGGCGGCGGTCGCGGGTCAGTCGCAGGCGCAGGAAAAGCACCGTGATCAGCGTCGCGACGCCGATCCCCATCACGCACGAGACCAGCGCCGCTCCGCGCAGCGCCCCGGTCACATAGGAGAGGGTCTGCGACGCGTACCGGGCCATCGGGAACACGGTGCTGCTGGGGAATCGCTGCGCATAGTCGGAAGCGACGGCATCGACGTCCACGCCTGGCCCGACGTCGGCGTAGAAGATGTAGCTGACGGCCCCAGAGGTGACCTTGCCACCCAGTTTCGCGGTGTATCCGCCGCTGGTTGCGTCCTGATAGACGCCACTGACCGTCAGGGGTCACGGGCTGCCCGTCGGCCTGCATTGAGATGGGCTGGCCAGGCCTGACCCCGAGCTTGCGGGCGTTCAGCACCGACAAGGCGACCTCCCCGCTCCGCGGGCCGGTGCCCTCCAGGAACTCGACGGTGGAGCCCGAGTAGTCGCCGGCCTCCAGCCGCATCGTCTCCCACCCGTCGGGGCCCTGGACCTGCCGGATGACGTTCGCGTAGACGATCCCGTCCCGCAGCCGGGAGTCCTCGCTCATGGCGGCCAGCATCGCCTCACGTTCCGCGTCGGCGTTCTCGCCCTTCACGTCGATGCGCAGATCGTATTCGGGGGCACCCAGGTAGGTGATGAACTGGGGGGCTCTCGAAGGTGGTCAGCAGGTTCAGCGGCAGCGTGACCTGGACGGTAGCCAGGAAGAACACGACCGGGATCAGCACCCATGAGGGCGGCCTGCGTCCGCAGGTCGAGGAGGACCAGCCACCAGTTCATGCCGCGGCCCTTGAGACGATCCAGTGAGACGCGGTGAGCCCGGCGGGCCAGTTTCCGGGACCGCCGCACCATCGCCGTGTCGCCGAGCATGCTGCCGTGGACGAGCGCGTTGACCACCTGGGCCCGTCCCACCCCGCGCAGCACCCCCGGCACAGGCCCATGACGGTGGCGTAGACCACCAGCAGCGCGACCACCGGCACCACCAGCGACATCCCACCAATCGGCGCCCTCGCGTAGTTGACCTGGATGGTCTGGGTCAGCAGGAAAGTCGCCCCGACGGCCGCTGCCCCGCCGAGCAGGCAGGAGACGGCGGTCATGAGCCGGTATTTGACCAGGAACAGGCCCGAGATCGTGGCGTCGGGCAGGCCGATGGCCTTCATCGCCCCGATCTGGTGCACCTCGTCCTCCAGCGTGCCGCGGATCACGAACCGCAGGCTGAGCAGGGCGATCGCGATCAGCAGGAGGCTGGCGAGCACCAGCACGACGGCGACTATCCCATCGCTGATGGCGTTGATCATCTGGATCATCACGAAGGTAACCGCCGGCCCGTTCTTCGGCAGGCCGGGATCCGCCGCGTAGGCGGTCTGGAAGGCCTGCGCCTGCCCGGGATCCGCCAGGCGGTACTCGGCGATGATCTCCGGGCTCCCACCGCCCGCCTCGCTCAGGGCGGCGAAGTCGGCATCCGAGACCAGGAACCGGGTGGCCGTCGACATGGAGGAGGCCATCTGGGGGTCGCGGACGAGATCCTGCGATCTGCAACGACCGCACCCCCGCGGTGGTCCTGATGCCGAGAACGTCACCGGCCTGGAGGCCGAACCTCTGCTGGTAGGCGACCGGCACGTACACCGTCCCCGTCTCGGGATGGGCCACCTGCGAGTTCTCGTCGAGGAGGAAGTCGAATCTGGGGTTCTGGGTGACGAACAGGTTCTCGACGAGGCTGCCCGACATGTCCCCGGAGATCCCCGCCGACGGCCTGCTCCAGGTCAGCGCGGCGGAGTCGTAGTCGAGCATGCGCACGACCACGCGGTCAGCGATCTCGGGATGCTGCCCAGCGAACCGGTCGAGCGAGTCGGCCGAGTAGTCGCCCGCGTGCATCTGCAGGAAATGGGGTGGCTTACCAGCCTCGAAAAAGCTGGTTCATCGAACCGACCAGCCGTTCCATCACCATGCCGCCGGTGACCATCAGGAAGGCGCTCAGCGGGATCAGGACGGCCAGCGCGATGTTGACGCCCTTGTTGCGGCGCAGATCGCCCAGGGCGTAGCGCATCGCCATCTCGTCCCGGATCCCCATGCCCCCGAACACCATCAGTGCCTCCGGGCCACCAGCCGCAGATCACTGGTTCCAGCAGTACCAGAGCGCATCTCAGCGCCTCTCCACGACTTCGGGAAGCCGTCGAAGGGCATCGGATCATGGACCGTGACGATCCACCGGGTTTCCTGCACTACGAACATGATCTGAAAGTCTCACCGTCGAGGATGATTACCCGATCATCGTAACCGCCGGCGACGCCGTTCGTGCGGAAATGACATCATCCGCATGGATTTGGCAGTGCACCTTCGTAACCCCGCCCCGCGGCCCTCCCGCGCACGCCACCACCCAAGGCCCCTGTCCAGGACCCAGGGCCTCGGCAAAGTCTTTCATTCTTCGTGTTGGCTAGGGGATTTGTCGGGGTTGGGTGATGAGTTGGAGTGGTCGCAGAGGGTCTCTAGAGTGGTGTCTGAGGGCTGCGGCGATGCTGACAGCTCCGGCCAGGCGATGGAGGCTGATCGCGGTGTTGCGTAGCGTGGCCATCACGGCGGGGCCGTGCCCGGTGTGGAGCTGGTGACGGTCCTCGTCGAAGGTCACATCCCTGACTCAGTGCAGCCGGTTCTCGATACCCCAATGACTCTGGATGAGGTCAGCGAGGTCAGCGGGGCTGGTCTGGCGGGCATCGAGGGAGGTGATCAGGTAAACCACCTCCACGGTCTTGCGGCCGTCGATGGTGCGAGTACGGCGCAACTGTGCGACCTGACGGGCACCCGGCCAGTCGATCCAGTCAGGGACCTGACAGACCTTGATCGTGCGCCTCACGCGCCGGCCATGACCGGTGGTCGTGCTGTGGTGGGCGGGGATGTTCTTCCAGGGCAAGGCCTTGAACGCGGTCCGTAGGCGGGGCTGGTTGCCTTTCACCGTCAGCACGTAGTCATGACCCTGCCCGGTAAGGGTGCAGGCAGTGGAGCGCTGGGTGTGCAACGCATCAGCGGTGACAACGATCTTGCTGCGTGGCAGGGATTCCAGCAGAACCGGCAGGGCGGCGATCTCGCCGGTCTTCGCGGGGAGCTGGTGTTGTGCGGCCACGATCCCGCCGCGGGTGACAGCGGCCAGCAGATGCGGCGCGGCCATGTCACGAGTTTTCGCTCCACGCAAGGTTTTACCGTCGACCGCCACCACCATGCGACCCTTCCATCGGGTGGCGTCACGGGCCAGCAGCCACGCCCCGACCATCGCGGACAGTTCGTCGGCGTCGAGGGCTTGGAGGATTCGGCGGATCGTGGATTCCGACGGTACTCGACGCCCCGGGCGCAGCAGCCCCGACGTGGCCAGGAGATCGCGGCCAACATCAGCGGCCCACTCGGCGATCGCGACCAGGCTGCTCGCACCGGCACACACCGCCGCTGTAGCGATGGCAAGAACCCCGGCCAGGTCGTGGCGGCGACCACGACGTCCCCGAGGGTCAGCGATGGTGGCGAACACGCCCAGCAGCCACTGGCCGCAGACAGGCATGGTGAGGGATGATGAGCACACGCGTGGGGCCTCGTGATTTCTCGGTGATGACAAGGTGTGTAGGAACCCTCATCATCCCAGAATCCACAGGCTCCACGCCCCCATCACACCTAGCCACACCCCAGACACCACGACTTTGCCGAGGCCCTGGTCCAGGACCCGGCCCCGAGATGCCCGGATAAGTCCATCGCTCGGCTCCCTCGGACGAGTCGTCGCGGAACTCGATGGCGGACCGCCCACAGCAGGAGCATCACCAGGGCGAAGGACCACAAGCGGGCCGCCTCTGGTGGGGCGGCCTGCTGCGGATTGAGCGACTGAGTCAGCTCAGCGCAGATAGTGACGCTGATCGACCTTCTTGCCCTCATACCAGAGGCGAGCCTGCTGCGTGGACTCCAAACGAGAAACCTCCGACACCGGCACATCCCACCAACTCGAACCAGGCGGATTCGGACCATACAAATCAGTCTCGATATGAATCATGAGAGGCCCTGAACCGCCCTGAGCCTGGGGTGAGTCCTTCCGGAGCCGACTGATGCTGGAGGCCATTAGGTTAGGTCGTGATGCGTCTGTTCTAGCCGCCTCGCCGCAGGAACCGCAATCCCAGGCGCTCACAAACTCAGGTCAGCCCCAGTCAGAAAATCCATCTAACGCCCCGAGAGTATATCCGATGGATAAATCGGCAGAGTAATCATGATTCGGACCCAGCCAAAAATACCAAACACAATCCAAAGAACACAGACCAAAACAAGCAGCTCCGATGCCACAGGCGATCCAACCACCAAAGAGTTGCCGCCCGAGTACTCGAAGCTAATACTTGAGATGCTTTCATTGGCAGAAACATGAAAACAAAATCACTTTGCCCAACAAAAATTGCTCGCATAGCACCCTCAAGCGCTGGTAAAAATATCCAAAAACTCCCCAAGGCAATAGTTATAGCAAGACTTCTACTTCGGGTCAAAGCAGCTAGAACCAGACCAAAAACGAAATATATTCCCAAGGACGCAATTTGGATAAAATAAGAAGAAAACCAGTAAACAGCAAGCCCCTCTTCTTGAAGAACAGTAACAGTTCCACCACCTAAAACTAGCCAAGCAAACAGAGTCGATAGAGTAATCCAGAAACCCGTAACGAGAACCATAGCCAACCCCAGCAGAAGCTTAGCAAATATCACCGACTTCCTTCCCAGCGCAGAAAATTCGGCGGCCATGGTTCCATCGTTCAAGTCTGGAAGGCAGGTTCGGATTCCCAATAGAACCATCATCGTGTTTGCCGGTATTTGCATTGCCGAAGCAAAGGATAAAACCTCTAAGGGAGAAGAGGGTAAGCCCTGACCCTTGAGAATCTCAAAGCCTGCAATAAAAACCCATGGCAAAATACCAGATAGGACTAGGCAAACACTAGCCAGCCAGAAATTATGCCGGATCGTGAAAATCTTATCAGCCTCTACCCTGACATGCCTAAAAGCGATTAAAAAATTACTCATACACCGTCCCATTATGTAGTCCAGCTGCTGTCAGAGCTCCCCTCAGGTCTGGACCATATTCCCATATCCCCTAATAGGAAGATTCCAGCGGAAACAAAACCGCAATATTTCTTCCATAGATCGATTGGGAAACCGAAGCATACCGGAACCATCCACCTCAAGGTTCAGAGACCATTCACGCTCGACAGTAGACCTAAATTTCTCCAAATCAATCGGCGCGACGATAACCTGAATTTGCCCAGACCGAACGAGAAAAGAATGCGAATCACCAAAATATTTCACATTCCCAGACTGCAACACAATAAGAGAATCAATCACCTTTGCTAAGGGGTCAAACTCATGAGAAGATATGAGCACAACCTTCCCCTCCGAAGCCGATCTATTAATCAATGACTCCAGCCCTGCTACACGTTCTGAATCCAGGGCTAAGAAAGGCTCATCAAGTAATAGAACTGGCGCCTTGCTAGCAAAGATTCCGACAAGCCCTATAGCGCGATATTGCCCTAGCGACATAGTACGCGGCGAATGATGGATCAAATGTGCCAGCTGAAGCGTTTGCAATATTCCAGGTAGACGTTTTACGTCTATGTCAGATCTGCGCGATAAGATGGAGAGATGATCAGTGAGCCGTCGACGCTGATGATGCCCCTGACTTGAAGTCAGTAAGGCAACCCGTTGAGGGCGCTGTACTTTTCCTTGATACGGGATCAAATCAGCAATAACATGCATCAAGGTTGATTTCCCGCTCCCATTAGGGCCTACTAAACCGTATGAATGACCTCCTTCAAGTATTAAATTGATATGACCCAGCACAATATGCCCTTCTCTTTCGACAGTAAGAGCATCAACTTTAACCAGCGGGAGGAACGAGTCATCCATAATTTATCCCTTGCAATCTGAAGGCACCAATTGGTTCGTTACCAATCAATTGGGTGTTCAACGGAAGCGAATGAGAGGTAAGCAATATAAGACGATCCGACGCCTGCTGCTTTAGAAGTTCCCCCATCCTATTGGTAGTCTCTGCATCAATGCCATTAAAAGGCTCATCAAGCACCCAGACGGGCTCAGTAGCCGCAAGATTGCAGACAAACCAGGCTTTTCGGCGAGTACCTGTAGACAGAGCCTCCGGAGGCTTATTAATATGTTCTTCTAAACCGAGTTCGCGCGAAATCTCTCGCAAGTATTCTGTTGAGCATCCGTATCTACGTCCATATAGATGCAGATGGTCACTGATTGTCACACCAGGAACAAGCGCAGGACTACTACGTTGAAGTTTCAGTCCTGCAACACGATGTCCAGGTCGAACCTCCTGTCCATTAACACTAACACTGCCCGCCAAAGGCACTAGGTAACCAGCCAATACCTCGAATAATGTTGACTTGCCAGAACCATTAGCGCCATCCAATCTGAACCACCCCGGTCCATCAATATGAAAACTGAGATCTGTAAAAACAGGTTGATCGCGCCAATATCCGGCCGACAATCCAACAACATTCACCGCCCCCATAGTCATAGCCGAACTCCCGGATATACCAGCTTCTGCTTTCTGGAACAGGCCCATAGAAAAAAACTCCAAATATAACGAGAAGACCAAGCATCCCAAACACGGTTTGCCAGAGAAAGAGTGCATAAACAACTGCACAGAAAAATGCCTGTATAAAAGCCAAAATCAACAAGCGACTATCTGCCAAACTTCCGCGTCGCGCCACGATGGAAGCAGCTGCCAGAACTGCAACGACTGGAGTAAGAGCGAGACCAATGCAATGCATCATAGGATATCCAAGAATGACAAATAGCATGGCAACAGCAATAATAAAAGGTAGTGCAGATGCTATGGTAACAAAACCTACTCTTAAGGCAAGTATTTTAGGGGAGGCCCCCATCTCGAAATGATGACGCAGGCGGTCGAGCATCCCTGCTGGCCCAATTGAGACCAAACGAATGGCAGAGAAGGCCATTAAAGCTGAGAAGAAGATATAAACCAGGATTTGGCGCGATACATCGGTCAGATCAAATTTCGCTGCCCCCAACAAGGATACAGAAAAAATAGTCCATCTAACATCGGGCGACGCCCAAGTGTCTCTCAAATACTTAGGGCTTGCGATAGGGAAAAGAAACCCAGTCAATGTGCTTTCCCTTGCTATGGATACTTCTGCCTTACGCGCTTCTATGGTGAAACCACCGCCAGCTCTGAACGAAGGAATCAAAATCCAGATCCCGAGAAAAAGCAAGACCGATTGCAGGGATCCAGTTCCAAGGACTCCACGAGGCAGCGGCAGCCGAAAGCCAGGTGACTACATCCTGAGATGAACTTTGGCTACCTCTAACAATAGACCCAAGAATGCCGCCAAGCGCGATTCCAGCTAAGGCATTAAATAAGATTACCGTAATTATTTTTAGATAACCCGTGCTCTTTCTGGGAGGCGAACCGGAAGTGGCGGACGCGGACACCTATGCGAAAGCAATTCTGCTCCAATCCATGTAGCAATCAATACCAAAGCTAAATTCCGTTCAGCAGGATACAAAGCCACAAGGGTAGAAGTTGTAATAAGCGGTGTCCCAGTGAGTACAATAAAGGGCAATCGGGGTAGTACTTCATGGGTGAACCCCACATGTCTAGCTTCTAGCGCCATCGATTGCCAGATTTGTCGATCAGAAAATAGCAGTTCCGAGCCCTGCGCCCCTAGCCCAGCAGAATCTGCGAGCGCAAACAATGTCATTACAATGGCAGGTAACCCAGCCAGCAAGACACCATGGGTAGAATTCGATAATCCGCTTTGTCCAGCATCGAAGAACCCAGAGATCTCACGCAAGTTGAGTAGTGCTGCATTTCCCCAAGCCCTGATAGCCGCCACAACTGAAAGAGCAACGCCCACCGTTAGGGCTTCCTATGAGTATTACAACCATGCGCGGAGATACCCTAAGAGCCATACGGGTCAGTAGCCTCACCAGAAATAATTCGGCTGCGGCCCTCCAAGGCCTTCCCTTTTCAGAAATGAGACTTACTCTCATCGGTTGTCATTTCAGTAACTGTGATTCCGGCCCAGACGCAAAGTCCGAACATGAATGCCATTCCCAAAAATAACAGCATCTGATACCATCCAGGGAATAACCAGGCAACAGCAGCTACCATCACGCCTCCTCCACCCAAGAAAGCCATGGCAAGTTTAGGATGACCTCCGCCGAGAATCAAAAGTACAACTAATAATAAACAGACTAAGACAGCAACAGCTAACCCTCCAACGGTTTTCACTTCATCAAGCCTGCCTGAGATCTCGCTACCAATGGCCACAGTGGGTACCAGCAAAACCAGTAGTATAACAGTCACGATTGGACGGAACATCGTTTTTGAACATGAAGAAAGCTCTCCTCTCAAGAGATCCACTCAAACAAAGGGTAGCAGAAGTACCAGCCCTACATCTACAATTCGAAGTATCTTGTTTCTGGGCCGGGCAGAAAGCCAGACGGCGACACCCATGAGTGGGATATAGGCGACACAAAAGAGTGGTTTTGTTACAAGATTTACCTCCCCAGTTACGGCAGTCAACAGATCAGGAAACGTCAAACCGATTAACACTGGACCCATAAGCCAGCCAGGAAAGAGTCGGCCTTTCGCACCAGACCTTGCGATAGCAAATCTACGAACCAACACGAGGGCTAGTACTCCAATTACCCAGCTCACCGTGAGTCCAAGGCCGGTCCCGACTTCCAATGCTTTCTCCGCCATCCCAGCAGGAAGATCAGACATGTCAGGCCCATGCTCTCGATTTGCGAGAACAAAATGGAACATTGCCGGATACTTAATTATCTGCACGATCCCGATGGCTAACGCGGACCCCAATAGCCATATACGCCATTTAGAATGAACAGATGTCTGCGTAGATCGCGATGCTCTTAGAAAGAGATTCATTGAGGCTTATTCATGGGGTGTAGGTGAATATGATTCCGAGGATGGCGTTGATGGTGGTTGCGAAGGTTGTGTAAGGGCGGCGGTAGTCGGTGTGGAGGATGCGCCAGGTTTTCAATTGCGCAATGAGTTTGTTCTATGATGTAGCGGATAGTGTTGATCTTTTTATTGAACTCCTTTTCGCTATCGTGTAATTCGCGGTCGACGGGTTTCTTGATCGGGGTAATCAATCCCGGCGCCGGAGTGTGGCCTTTATCACCGATATGAACTACGTGATCAATGACGTCGAGGAATCGGGAGTCTTTCACTGCTGTGAGGTCATAGGGTGCTTGTCTGGGAAAGGTTGTGAAACCCATGCAACCCTTCCCTCCTGGGTGCAGGCCACCTAGATGGTGACTCCGGTGGTGTGGTGTTTACCCGAGTACAGCTCTGGATGCTGCCGCCAGGACCAGCACAGCTAGGAGACTGTGCCGTCGAAGGTTCAGCTGCTGGGCCGGATCAAGGTCTTCCACGGCAGGAACCCGAGACCGAAGGGTCTCGGCGATGAGTGGGACGTAGGCGTTGATAATCCTACTGACCGTGGATTGAGAAATCTCAAACAGCTCCGCGAGCAGTTCTTGGGTGAGATTGTGACGTAACGTTAAAAGTATGAGGCGAATACTCGTGAAGAGACCGAGGGCTCTTGATCCAGCCAGCAGGTAGCTGGCCTTTGGTGTGGGTGTGGATGCCTGCGCACAGGTCAAGGACTTCACTGGCATCGAGTTTCGTGCTAGCATTCCCGACTGACGGCTTGTTCTTGATTTTTTTGTTTTCACACCCAATTATCTCAAAGAGCAAGCCGTCCCTTACGTCCTCCAGTGCGTGTCAACAAACCCCATGAATAAGCCTCCTTGTACCACAATGGTTGAGTCTCCCCCGGCCTGGGACGATAGTCGCCGCTTAAGACAAGCCATCCCCCGATCCGTCTCGCGAGTTTTGTTGAGTTTTCCACAACAACCTTCCTCAACAGTCTTCCCAAAACTGATCAGTTGAGTCTAACAAAGAATCTCAGGCAGATCGAGAGTTTCGTAAGCGGGTTTCATTTTCCCTTGTCAGATCGGCGTGCCCCGGCTGGTCGTCGTTCTCTAGTACGGCTCGAGCACCCACTGAAATGACAGTAACAGTCCGTTCGGTAGGCAAGCCATCAACTTAGCTGTCATGAAAAGACAGCGGGCCGCCCCTGGTGGGGCGGCCCGCTGCAGCTTGATCGGCTGAGTCAGCGCAGATAGTGACGCTGATCAGCCTTCTTACCCTCATACCAGCGGCGAGCCTGCTGCGTGGACTCCAAACGAGAAACCTCCGACACCGGCACATCCCACCAACTCGAACCAGGAGGATTCGGACCATACAGATCAGTCTCGATATGAATCATCACCGGGCCATCAGACGCCACCGCCTCCGCGTAGGCCCTGCGGAACTCGTCCATGCCGTGGACGCGCAGCACCTTGATGCCCCACGACTCCGCGTTGGCGGCGATGTCGACGGGCAGCAGGTCTCCGTCGGCGTTGTGCGGGGTCTCGCCGCTGCGGTACCGGGTGCCGAACCGCTGCGACCCATGCGACTCCGACAGCGCGCCGATCGACGCGAAGCCGTAGTTCTGCAACAGCACGAAGATCACCTTGACCTTCTCCTGGACGATGGTCGCCAGCTCCATCGGCAGCATCTGGTAGGTGCCGTCGCCGACGATGGAGACCACCTCGGCGTCGGGCCGCGCGAGCTTCACGCCCAGCGCCGCCGGAATCTCGTAGCCCATGCGGGAGAAGGCGTACTCGACGTGGTACTGCTCCGGCGTGGAGGCCTGCCACAGGCACTGGAGGTCGCCCGGCATGGAGCCGGCGGCATTGATGACAACGTCCGCCGGGCCCATCAGCTCGTTGAGTGCGCCGAACACTTCCGTCTGGGCGGGCAGCGGCGTCTGGTCGCGGTGGTAGCACTCCTGGGTCTTACCTGCCCAGCAGGCCTTTAGCTCCGCGATGCGTGCCGCGTACTCGTCGCTGACGTGGTAGCCGCTGAGGGCCGTAGTCAGCGCCTCCAGCGACTCGCGGGCGTCGCCGACCACCATCTCCGCGCTGTGCTTGGCCGCATCAAAAGCCGCCACGTTGAGGTTGACGAACTTGACGTCAGGATTCTTGAACTGGGTGTGCGACGCGGTGGTGAAGTCCGAGTAGCGCGTCCCGATACCGATCACGACGTCGGCCTCGTCGGCCAGGGCGTTCGCCGACGCGGCCCCCGTCGACCCGACGCCGCCGACCGCCGCGGGATGGTCGTGGTTGATGGCTCCTTGCCGGCCTGGGTGTCCGAGACGGGAATCCCCGTGGCATCCGCCAGGGCGCGCAGCTGCTCAGCGGCCGCCGCGTAGATCACGCCACCGCCGGAGACGATGAGGGGCTTCTTGGCGTCGCGGATGATCCCGGCGGCCCGGGCGATGGCGGCGGGCTCGGCCGGTGGGCGGCGCACATGCCAGATGCGTCGCGCGAAGAACTCCTCCGGGAAGTCGAAGGACTCGGCCTGCACGTCCTGCGGCAGGGCGATGGTCACGGCCCCCGTGTCGGCGGGGTCGGTCAGGACCCGCAGGCCCGCCAGCAGCGACGGGATGAGCTGCTCGGGACGCTCGATGCGGTCGAAGAACCGGGAGACGGGACGGAAGCAGTCGGTGGCGGCGGTCATCGGCGAGACCGGATCCTCGACCTGCTGCAGCACCGGGTCGGGCCACCGGGTGGCGAACTGGTCGGAGGGGAACAGCAGCACCGGCAGCCGGTTCGTCGTCGCCAGGGGCCGCGCCAGTGACCATGTTCAGCGACCCGGGGCCGATCGACGAGGTGCACATCCAGGTGCTGAGCCGGTTCGTGGTCTTGGCGTAGGCTGCGGCCGCGTGCACCATGCCCTGCTCGTTGCGGGGCATGATGTAGCGCATCCGGCCGCCGTCGGGCTCCGGATCCACCTCGTTCTGCAGCAGGGCCTGCCCGATGCCCGCGACGTTGCCATGGCCGAAGATGCCGAAGGCGCCCGCGATGAGGCGCTGCTCGACGCCGTCGCGTTCGCTGTACTGGTTGACGAGAAAGCGGATGATTGCCTGCCCGACGGTGAGACGCACTGTAGACACGGGTTTTCCTTAACTGTTGAGGGGGTCATCGGGAGCCGGGGATCGACCTGCTGGTCAGGCCAGGTATCGCGGATCCAGGTGTAGGCGGGGTCGTCGGTCATCAGCCAGGTGGAGTCCTCGGCGGGCCCGGCCATCACGTTGAGGTAGTAGAGGTCGTAGCCGGGGGCCGCCACCGACGGGCCGTGGTAGCCGTGCGGCATCGTCACGACGTCACGGGAATGCACCCTCGGCGCAGACGTCGATCTGGTGACCCGACGGGTAGATGCGCTGCAACGCCATCCCCGGCGACCCATCCCGCCCAGGCCGCACCTCGTAGTAATAGATCTCCTCAGGACGCGCTCCACCTCAGTGTGCTCGTCGTGCTTGTGGGGCGGGTAGCTGGACCAGTTGCCGCCGGGCGTGAGGACCTCGCAGGCCAGCAGGGTGGGAGGTCTCCACCTGATTGCCAAGCGCGTAGTTGTTGACCTGTCGCGAGCACGGGCCCGCGCCCCGCAGCGTCGTGACGACCTCCGTGACGGGGCAGTACCTGACCGGCAGGTCGCGGGTGGCCTTCGCGGCGGGCAGCGCGAACCGGCCCCCGGCCTCGCTGCGGACGGTGAAGGTCTTCCCGCGGGGGATGTAGAGGTAGTCGGTGATGCCGGTCCACACCTCCTCGCGTCCATCCAGCGCGTGGACCTGGCCATCCACCTCGACGACGCACCCGCCGGCCAGGGGCAGCACCAGCAGCTCGGAGATGCCCGAAGTCACCTCCTGCGACCCGCCGGCGGGCAGCGCCAGCACCCGGATGGAGCTCCACTCCCAGCCGGCCCGTTCGATGCTGACGTCGGTCTCGAACTGGCCGTGGGCGGTGCTGCCCGCCTTGATCACGTGGGTTTCGTTGTCCATATTCTCCTCCTCAGTCCCGGACGCGGCTGACGACCGGGACAACCTGCGGATTGGCTGCCATCAGGCGCTCCACCTCGTCGATGCGCGGCATGGCGGTGGAGCATTCGAGCCGTGACGCGACGAGGGCGCCGGCCGCCGAGGCGAACGCGACGGTCTCGGCCAGGTCCCAGCCCTGCAGCAGGCCGTGGCACACCGCTCCCCCGAACCCGTCGCCTGCGCCGAGCCCGTTGCGGACCTGGACATTCGTGACGGGAACGTAGACCCGCTCCGTCGCGGTGCGGGCCAGGGTGCCCATCATTCCCTGCTTGACGATCGCGATCCTCACCCCGCGTTCCAGGAGGGCGAGGGCGGCTGCGTCCGGGTCGGTGCTGCCGGCTGCGATCCGGCACTCCTCCAGGTTGCCGATGGCCACATCGACGTGTTCAAGGGCCCGCTGCACCTGCGTCGTCGCCTCCTGCTCGCTGCTCCAGAACCGCGGCCGGTAGTCGAGGTCGAGGACGGTGACGCCGCCGTCGCGGCGGCGCAGGGCCTCGAAGTGCGCGCTGCGCGACGGCTCCACCGACAGGCCGCTGACGGTCAGCCACAGGATGCGCGCGGTGGCGGCGTCGCGGGGCAGGTCGCCGATGCCGATCTCCAGGTCGGGGGTGGTGGGCTGGCGGTAGAAGAACAGCGGGAAGTTGTCGGGCGGGAAGACCTCGCAGAAGGTGACCGGGGTGTTGAACTCGGGATTCACCACGACGTGCGTGGCATCGACGCCGAGCCGGGCCAGCTCGGAGCGGACGAAACGCCCGAAGGGATCGTCACCCACCCCGTGGCGCAGGCGACGGAGTGTCCCAGGCGGGCGACCGAGACCGCGACATTGGCCGACGAGCCGCCGAGAAACTTACCAAACCGGGTGACGTCCTCCAGCGGGGTGTTCATCTCCAGCGGGTACAGGTCGACGCCGCACCTACCGATGGTGCAGACATCGAGTACCGGCTCATCCACGGCGATGACTCCTTGAATGGGGGGGCTGCTCACAGTCTGCCTGCACCTCCAGCCCCAGTCAACCCTATGTCAGGACATTATCCACAATCCTTATGCCAAGCGGTGTCGCAAACTTGTATGATCGCTTCCAAGCCATCGAAGTCACACAGACAGGTACCCACTGCCCGGCCCGAGGATCGCACCATGGAACCGACCTATGAACCAGAGATCACCCTGGATCGCGACTCCCAGGTCCCCCTATACCAGCAGATCGCCAAGCCGATCGAGGCGGCGATACTGTCCGGTGCGCTGCCCGCCGGCGCAATGATCGAGGACGAGGTCTCGATGGCGATCCGCCTAGACGTCGCCCGTCCCACTGCCCGCCGGGCACTGCAGGAGCTGGCGTCGCGGGGGCTGCTGACGCGCCGCCGCGGCGTCGGGACACGGGTCACCCACCGCACGTCCACCGCCCCATGAAGCTGTCGTCACTGAACGACGACCTGGCGGAGGCCGGCTTCGCACCCTCCACGAAGGTGCTCTCCTACGAAATGCGCGAGTCAACCCAGGACGAGGCAGAACAGCTCGACATCCCCCAAGGCGAAGGCCTACTGGCGGTACGCCGGCTCCGCTACGCGGACAACCACCCCCTAGCACTGCTGACCAACCTCATCCCCCTGGACATCGCGCCCACATGGCAGGAGCTCGGCGAGAACGGCCTCTACCGCTGCCTGTCCGCCCGCAAAGTAGAGGTCACGTCCGCCCGCCAGGTGATCGGCGCCCGCGAAGCGACGGCGAAAGAGGCACAGGAACTGGGCGAGACCGAAGGCGCGCCGCTCCTGACCATGAACCGCACCGGCTACGCCACCGACGGCCGAGTCATCGAAGTGGGCCAGCACGTCTACCGCCCGTCGCTGTACTCCTTCCACTTCTCCCTGTTCACATCCTGACGCAGCGAGGCTCGCCCTGGGGACACCACTAGCCGTTCCCTCCCCTCTACCCCATGCGCAGGATGGACTTTCTTCCCAGAAGCCTTCCTGCAGACGGCACGCTCCCCGCCCAGAAGACGTCCCCGTCAAGCCGCGCACAGCTGAACGCTGACAAGCCCTGATACCCGAATCGGCACCCAGTGGCTGGAAAATCTTCCAACGACACAAGAAACACCGGGATTCCTCATCGACAACGCCTTTGAAAACAATAGCCAAGAGGAATAATCCACCATTAGCCAGTTCACCAGTCCTCATTCGCCCAAAAAGGCAGGTTAAGGCTATTGCATGACCCCAGATCGGTGTTTAGATTGGTAACAACTTCAGCGCGCAGGAAGCACAACAGAAGAAGAAAAGAAAATTAGATCCGACAACGGAACCAACCAAGAAAGGCAAGCATCATGGAGAAGAAGTACAACGACGAAATCATCGACAACCTCGCCGAGATGACCGACACCGAAATCGAAGAACTCCTCGGAGCCGGCCGAGGCGTCGTCCCCACCGTCACCCACGAATGCCACATGAACTCTTGGCAGTGGTTCTTCGGCTGCTGCTGAAACACCAAGGATAGGCCGGGGAATATGGTTATTCCCCGGCCACCTATATCCTGAAAACTTATTCAGCAACTCACCCGACTCCCCAGCATCCCTAGGTTCGCAAGGAGCCATGTAGAGACAAAGCCGTTTGCTGAATGACCCTCCTAGAAAATATCAAGCATTGAAGCTTATTCATAGGGACGGCTGATAAACAGTAAAACTCCTTGTCAAAGCAGGTTGGCTGCGGCTGTGAATAGCCCTCATTAAAACACTACATCCTAATCTAGTTATACGAACCACCAAAAGAACCACCAACCCTCTCGCCCAAATCCACCTCTATGAAACAGTATTCAGATTCTCTCATTGGAGACCGCCATGACGCAGATGCAATCAGCACCGACAATGCCTTTCCCCATGATTATCGAGCAGGCACTCGGCGATGCACTTTCGCAGTATATCCTAAACCTCGCGCCCAAAGGCGCTTTAGATGCCTACGCATTCCGCATTCTGGAGACACCTCTCGTGTATCTTCTCAATGAACACCGTCTCCAGGATAGGTTCTCCGGGACCACCCCTGAGGTACAATACGAGGAGTTCTCCGATAATGTAACGGGAATCCTGTTTGAACTGCGAGAACGATTCCCCGATCACTGGCGCCGTTGGCTGGAGGCAGGAACTTCCCTGAGAGCGACTTTCGAAACGGTCCTGCGACGTGTCACAGAGGATGCCACCCCGCTCTCCCAACTCTTGAAAGCACACCATCTTGACGCTCGCCCTCGTGTGATCTCCATTAAGCCATTGGGCGATATCCACCCCCAGGGTGTGGTGTGTGAGGTGGTGACATCCAGCGGCACTGTTTACTATAAACCACGCCCCGCCGGCAATGAGCTCTTCATCTCAGCCTTGGCTGACTGGATGGCAAAGCATACGGAACCTGGTCTCTGGCTGGGCTTGAAGTTCCCTGAGGTGGCTGACTGTGGAGACCATACCTGGGTGGCTCCCGTACACCACCAGCCGCTCGCTGATACCTCTGAGGCCAGCCGCTACTACCACCGGGCAGGCCACCTTCTGGGGTTGTCATATCTGGTGAACATCACCGACCTGCACCACGAGAACATCATCGCTACGGCCACCCAGCCGGTGCCGGTGGATCTCGAGACCATCATGAGTGTTTTTCCCCGCTCCGTCCCAGACCAGAACGAAGCCGGCGCTGCCACGCTGCGGCAGACCACCCAGTCTCCGGCTGCCACCGGCCTGATTCCTCTGGGGTCCTGTCTTCAGGAACTCGGGGGCGATGTCAGCGGATTGGCTGCGGACGGGCTGCGGGTTAAACGCCGGGTCCTGGACAGGCAGGGCCGCTCCGATATGCGATACGTCCATGTGGTCTCCGAGGTCACACCTGAGAACAATCGCCCTATTTTAGAGGGCACCCCTGTGCCACCGGCAAAATACGTTGACGACATTGTTGAGGGATTTGCCACGGTGTTACGCACGGCAATCAACCATAGGGAGAGCCTGCTTGCCCTGCTCCATCAGCACGCGAACAGCATCCATGTGCGGGTGATCGCACGCATGACCAATGACTACGCCGTCGTGCTGGCGGGCCTGTCGCGGGTCAGTGGCAACAACAACCCAGAGCGCATCATGGCCATGCTGCGTGAGAATGCGGCCGGCCTGGCTGACACCATGGTGGCCTCGGAAGAGGCCCAGTTACGGCGCTGGGCGGTCCCTCACTTCTGGGCAGCGGCCAGCGAGAGGATAATTCGAGACCCCTGGGGACAGCCGACTGGAAAGCTGGATGAAGCGCCCCTCGAGAACACCCTCGCCAAGATCAACAGTTTCACCTCAGAGAGCATCGATCACCAGGTATCCCTGATCCGTACGGCGTTTAGGAGTCCGGAGCAGATTGTGCTCCCCCTTGGCGGTGGCCTGGCGAAACCAGGAGCTGGTTCCTTCGAGGAGTTCGAGAACACACATTTCAGCGCCCTACGCGCGCAGGCTGTCACTGGGATAGACGGCAGCGTCAACTGGCCAGTACTCGCGATCGATGAGCGTGACCAGTTGACGGTTCAGCCTCTGATCGGAGGGGTATACCGCGGCCTTGCCGGAGTTGCAGAGCTCCTAGTGACCACACGGAAGACAAACCCCAGATGGCAGCTGTTGGCACAACACCTGCTCAACACTCTCAGACACGAAAGTCACTCTCTGTTGGAGGATGCCTCAGCAGTCCAGAGTTACTACCAAGGTCCTGCAAGTCAACTTGCCGCAGCCGAACGTCTCAGGGACGCCTTCGAGCTGAGTGCGCCCTGGATTAGCCAGGGTTATGGGCATCTCCTCGATACCCTGGGGATGGCCGCCCACGACTGTCGCCTAGACGTGATGGAAGGTGCGGCCGGGATGATCATCGCGCTACGCCACCACCAGGATTCCCGAACCCGCGCTCTGTGCAGAGAGCTGGGACACCGGCTACGGCTCGCCGCCCACAAGGGCTGGGACTCCAAGGAGTGTGTCCGCTCTCCCGCAATGCTAGCTTCGCCCATGACTCGGGCGGCATGGGCACTGGCGTGCTGATCGCCGCCGCCATGACCGAAGAGGTGGAGTTGGTTGAGTCCTGGCGCGGTGCCTGGGAATTCGAGAACACCTTCAAGCTGGCCGAGGGGTGGCGGGATGCCCGCTCCCCCGGCGAGAACATCTCCACCCACTGGTGCCATGGGCTGGCCGGCATCGCTCTGGCTCGCATCATGTGGCTGAAGACCATCCGAGACAATCCGTTCCTGAGCACCGTGATAAGCCCAGACGAAATTGTCCGCATCCGCCAAGAGCTGGATGAAGCCGCGAGGCTCTTGGCCCGGGACCTCGCGAAATCCGGCTCCCCGAGCCTCTGCCACGGGATCTCCGGAGGCGCGCTGGTGCTCGACCTGGCTGGCAAACAGCTCGGCAACCCCCAGTGGCGGGCCCATGCCGAGGACCTCGTGATCCGCGCCGGGGCGACTCTCTCGCGTTGCCCATGGCTGTGGGGGGACCACGATGTCCGGGACTTCGGCATCATGACTGGGCCTGGCGGGCTGCTCCTCGCCCAGCGCATGCTGCGCAGTCCTCACGGGGGCGTGGGCCCCCTCCTACCGGATCTCGGACGCATAGGAGCGGCATCATGAAAGTCGTGCTCCAGCAGAGTGAGCAGGACTGCCTGCTTGCCTGCTATGCCATGATCCTCAGTCACTTCAGGGTTCGGGTCTCCCCGGGCGACCTGCGCGGCTGGCAGCCGCTTCCCCCAGACGGCCTGAGCCTCGGGTATTTGCGCAGGCTGAACTCCGAGTATGGGCTGGCGATGAGCGCCCGTAAGGTCGACCGGGAGCGTATGCCCGAGGATCAGCTACGTCGTCTCCGAGGCCCCGTGATCGCCCATTGGGAGGGGCGTCACTTCGTGGTCATTGAACGATTCGGCCGACGGCACGTGAGCGTGGTCGATCCCGCAATGGGGAGGCTGAGGCTCCACTATGAAGACTTCTGGAGGCTGTTCAGCGACGTCCTGGTTCTTCTGACACCCACCAGGGAGTTCACCCGGCGATCCCCACAACGCGACGAGAGCGCCCAACCTCTGCGGGCGCTGATCCCTGGAGGAGCTGCATTCCTTCTGGCGGCCAGCGTCATCTTGGCGCAGCTGGTGACTCTCGGCGTCACCGCAGGGACGCGTCAGCTCTTTGACCTCGGCCCCCCGCAACCCTCGGTGGTATTGCTCGGCCTCGTGCTGGCAGCGGGACTGACAGGAGCCTCTTTCGCGATCCGTTCTCTGGGGCTTCAGCGCGGCTCCGACCATTTCGAGAAGCGCTACACCCACCGTCTCTTCTCGGGGTTGTTCTCCCAGCGCCTGTCCTATTTCGCCGGACAGTCAGTCGGAGCCCTCACCGAGAAGCTGAATCTCAGGTTCGTCCTGAAGAACTCTCTCGTCATGACGATCCTGCCATCAGTACTGTCGGTGCTCTCACTGCTGCTCACCCTGACCTACCTCATCCTGGTCTCACCACCGCTTGCGACCCTGCTGGTCGTTGGCTCGACGGCCTATTTCGCCCTGACGCTGTTCCTGACCAGCAGGCAGATGGAGGCGAGCCAGACCCAGGTCCAGGCACAGGTGGAGATGAGCAGTGAGACCCAGGCCACCCTCAACAACATCGATGCGGTCAAGGCCACGGGAACGGAGGACTATCACCAGGATCGCTGGACAATGCTGAACCGGAGGGTGAACGACGAATACAAGCGAGTCATCCGATGGAGCACGCTGACGGGGGGCGTCCAATCGGGCTACACCACCATCATGCTGGTGCTCGTGGTCGCAGTCGGACTGTGGCTGGCAGCAGCAGAGCACGTGGCCATCGCCGACATCGTCCTGTTCCAGACCGGGATGGCCCTGTTCACGGCTGCTGTCTCCGAGGCGCAGGGAGTGGTGCAGCAGATCGCCAACGTCGCGGTCTACCAGGACAAGCAGGCCGATCTATTCCACGCCGCCCCGAGCTTCGGAACGCTGGAGCCGGCCGGTGTGCCAGGCGCGATCGAGGCCACCTCACTGGCGTTCGGTTACCCCGGGCAGGCGATGGTGTGCAATGGCATCGATCTCCAGGTCGCCCCTGGGGAGAAGGTGGCCGTGTTCGGTCCTTCCGGGGCCGGGAAATCCAGCCTCCTGTATGTCCTGCTGGGGTTGAACGACTTTTCGGGAACTCTGAGGGTCGGAGACGCCAATTTCCGCGACAGCACCGGGGTGCTGTTCCCCAAGATGACCCTGGTAGAGGGAACGGTGCGGGAGAACTTGCTTCTTGAGCACGACCGGGAGATCGACGACGCAGAACTGTTCCAAGTGCTCCAGGATGTCAATCTCTACGAGACCATCGACGCCCTGCCGGCGAAGCTCTCCTCGCGTGTCCAGGCTGGCGGCCGCAACTTCTCCACCGGTCAGGCCCAGCGGCTCCTGCTGGCCCGGGCGCTGGTGCGGGGACGCGAATTCCTGTTCCTGGACGAGGCCGTCAGCAGCCTGGACGAGGACAACCGGCGTCACTTCTACCAGCATGTGGTCCGGGGCGAGCGGTACCGGGGGGTCACGATGATCATGGTCAGCCACGACCCAGCTCTGGTGGACTACTGCGACACGGCGTGGGTCATGGTCGATCGAGAGACCTTTGACGTGCTGCCCGCGACAGGCCGGGGTCTTCCCTGCTGGCCGCAGTCGCCAGTCGAGGCCCCCAGAGGAGCCGTACCACGGCGCGCGCTGGAAGTAGCCAGCAAAAAGCCGTAGTGAACACCGCTTAGGCCCAGTGGGATTCCGTCCACTGGGCCTTTGACTACACCCGGTTGCTTGCCCATTCATCACGGAAGGCGAGGCGGGACCTGCTTCTGGCGACAGCTAAAAGACGCCCGGAAGCTAGTCAATGGTCCACTGTGGCGCAGGGCCTCGCTCTCCTAGCCTTGAGGACAAGAACAAAGCAACCGCCCAAGGGGCGAGAATCAAAGGAGATCGAGAGATGATCAAGCGCCTACTGGCCATGGCCGCCGGAACCCTGGTGTGTATGTCCGTCCTGTTCACAAGCGCCACCCCGGCGAGGGCGTCCGAAGAGCCCGTCGGCTACGACGTCGCAACATCGGCCACCGGGGCGGAGCCTAGCCAGTTCTGCTTCATCGCTGGGTTCTGCGGCTGATACCCGAACCACGAAGCCACATACACACTCATCGAGAGGAATGAGACATGCTTGAGCAGATTCAGAAAGGCTGGGGCAGGGCCGAGTACATGGCCCGGGTTCCCCAGTGGCTCCAGTTCGGTCTGCTCCTCTGGGGAACAGCAGGATTGGTGAGCGATATCAACATCACCCTTCGAACTCATCCTCTCGATTCGTCAGTGGCCTGGTTCCTAGCCGAGGTGATCCTCAGCTATCTAGCGGCTGCGGTCTCGCTCTTCTCAGCTCGCGTCTCAATCATTCTGGTCACTCTGGCCATGTACACCAGCTTCATCAGCTTTCGTCCCCTCTTCCTTCTTATCCCGATCGCGATGATCGCCCTGGTAACAAGCACCCTGTGCAAAAACTCTCATTATCACCCACTGCGCCCTGACCGCCATCTGGGCCACCCTCGTCGCCTGGCGCGGGGACACAATAATTGTTCAGCAGATGGAACCAGGAGCGTTCTGGTGGGTGACCTTCTGGGTCATCCTGGCCAGCTGCCTCATTGGTCTGGCCCTGCGATACTTGGTGATCCGGACTGCGAGACGCAGGCCCCAACTACAGGGAGGCCGAGGCCCAGGCGGAGCAGATTCGCCGTGAGGAGCGCCAAGACCTTGCCCGGGAGCTCCATGACGTGGTGGCTCACCACATCACCGTCATCACGATGCAGGTAATGTCCCAGCGCCACTCCCAGGACCCGGTCGAGCTGCGCGAGACCCTCGGCATCATCGACGATTCGGCACGTGAGGCTCTGAATGAGTTGAGGGCGCTCCTGGACGTGCTGCGGACCGATGAGGAGAATGGTCCCCGCCCGCTGTCGAGCCAGGTCGTCACCGGCCCGAGTCTCCAAGAGCAGGTGGAACACCACGTCGATTCTCTTACCAGACTGGGGTTCCAGGTGGCGAAGGCATCGGTAGATCCGCGCATCGAGTCGCTGCCCCTCTCGACGAAGACCACCAGCACCCGCATTGTGCAGGAGTCGGTGACCAACATCATCAAGCATGCCCACCACGACGCCACCTGCACCATTTCCCTGTCGCTCCAGCCGACCGAGGTGGAGGTCAGGATCGTCAACAACCGCGTCAAGCCCCTCGAACGTTCATCTTCCACCAGTTATGGCCTCACCTCACTGCGAGAGGGTCTTGGCGGTCGGCGGCAGCTACCAGGCCGGGAGACAGGGTGAGGAATGGGTCGTCGAGGCACACCTTCCGGTTCACCAGGCCAACCGGCCTTCCTGGCCCGATGCGCCCGAACCACACGAAACCAAACTTCCCAAGCAGTCAGAAGAAAGGACACAGTGAACATGCTTGCAGCAACCATTCAGCCTCCCATGGCCACCCAGCCTTTAACACCCCCGCCAGTCAGACAGTGGGCCGTGGAAACCCGCGGTGTTACGAAGCGATACGGGAGCCAGACGGTCGTCGACCACGTCGACCTGGCCATTCCACAGGGCGGGGTCTACGGGTTCCTCGGCCCCAACGGGGCAGGAAGTCCACGACCATGAAGATGCTGCTCGGGCTGGCGAAGCCGACCAGCGGCGAGGTCCGCATCTTCGGCCGCGACCTCCGCGCGAACCGGGGCGACATCCTTCCCCGGATCGGCTCCCTGATCGAGGGGCCGGCGTTCTATCCGCACCTGACGGGAGCCGAGAACCTACGCCTGGTAGCCGACTACCTGTCCTGCGACCGTGAGTCCGTCGATAGGACTCTCCACATCGTCGGACTCACGGACGCAGCCAAGAAGAAAGCCCGCCAGTACTCCCTGGGGATGAAGCAGCGTCTGGGGATCGCGATGGCTCTGATCTCCGACCCCGAGCTGCTGCTGCTCGACGAGCCGACCAACGGTCTGGACCCGGCGGGCGTGGCGGAGATCCGTGGCCTGATCACACAGCTCGCCCACGAGCGCGGCATCACGATCATGGTCTCCTCACATCTGCTGTCAGAGATCGAGCAGATGGCCGATGTTGTCGGCATCATCCAGGCGGGCCATCTCCGGTACCAGGGCACGCTAGCCGGTCTCAGGGATCAAGGACGCCTCGTGATGAAGGTCTCGCCGGTGAATACGGCGATGGCTCACCTGGAAAGCCTGGGTCTGCGCCCTGAAACAGTGGGCAACGAAATCTTCCTCCCACCCATGCAGGACGATCTCATTGCCGATGCGGTCGCCCGGCTCGTCGGAGCCGGTGTGCGCATCGCCCGGGTCGAGTTGCAGCGCAAGAGCCTTGAGGAGGCCTTCCTGGAACTGACCGAGACCCCGGTGGTGATGGCCGAGCAACCAAAGCGAGGCAGGAGGTCCCGAGCATGAGCACCCCTCGCACTGGAGATTCGAAAGCATCATCGTAGTCGGCTGCCCTTCCTGCTATTGGGGCTGGGGGCTGTGGAAATACTGTGGCTGGGGAGTGCCGTAGCAACCCAAGCCTCCAAGGCACAAGGGATCCGTACCCTTCAGACTGCTGCGCTGTATGACTACCTGAATTTCCTGACCGTGCTGCTCGGCCCCACCATAGCGTTCTTGGCCACACGGGTGGCGGGGGTCGACCAGGATGGCCGCATGGGCCAGCTCTTCCGGGCCCTGGGGCAGTCAGCCAAACGCCAATTCATGCTGAAACTCGCACTCTTGACAGGGATGGGGTTCATCCTCAGCATGGCGATGTTCGCAGTCAGCATCACGATTGGGTACAGAGCTGGTCTATTGGAGGCGGGTTCGTACGATTCCACCTTCTGGCTGGTCGCGGCCCTGGGCCTCATCAGCACACTTGCGATCAGCGCGGTCCAGCTGGCGCTGTGTCATCTGATCGACAATGCAGCTGGCAGCGTGGTCATAGGTATCATCGGTTTCCCTGGTCGCCTCATTTCTGCCTTTCCTGCACCTCCCTCAGCTCGGTTGGCTGCTGCCCTGGAGCTTGCTGGTGGCAGGAAGCCCCTACCCATTGATCACCCCTGAGACGCAATCCGCTCCCGACTTTCCCCTAGTTCCCAACCCCGGCCTCATGGTCGCCCTCGCCGGCATCATCGCCCTAGCGTGGGTTGCTCTGTCGGCCTGGCTCGTCATCCGCAAGGAGGAGAACGCATGACCGCCGCAACATTCTCCAGCAAGGCCAGTGGCGGCGCAACGCATCGGGCTTGTGACCGCCTGGAAGGTCGAGCGCGCCAAGGTAAGACGCTCCTGGTTCCTGGGAGGAGCCGTGATCCTCAGCATCTTCGCCCAGCTGCTGGGAGTCTGGAACTACACCAGCAACCTGGCCATCATGCAGGAGCAGGGACTCACCTGGTTTGGCGTCTGGGCACAGGGCGCCATCCTCGTCACCAGCATCTTCCTGCCCATCCTCTACGGCGTCATCCTGGCCCCAAGCTGGAGCCCCTTGAGCACCAGACCCGGGGCTGGCAGCGGCTGGCCTCAATAGACCGCGCCGGCACTGCCGTCTCAGGCAAGATGCTCGTTGCCTTAGAGCTGGCACTGACAGGGATGGCCGTCTATCTGGTGACCGCGGTGGCAGCGGGGCTGTTCCTGGGATTCGACCCCCAGCCAGCTTGGCCCCTACCCTAGCACGTGCATTGTGCGGCGCTCTCGGGGCTTGGGCGGTGGGCGCGGTAACCCTCATGCTCGGCACCTGGCTCCGTACCTTCGCCGCCATCGCATCAGCGGCTCTGGGAGCCACGATGATAGGCATGGGACTGACTGCCGCGGCACCACCCCTGGCGGCAGCCTATCCCTTCGCCCTGATCACCCTATGGGCTGGGGGCGCGAGCTGCGGGAGACGAGTTCGCCTCCATCGGCAGCATGGCAGCCACCGCTTTCATCTCGCTCATCTGGGTGGCACTGAGCGCCTGGATCATGAGATCCCGGGTTCGCCGCCGTGAATGGTGATGAGGAGGTAATATCCCGTTACATGACAGACATCACCGTCCTCGTTGTCGATGATCAGCCGCTCATGCTCCACGCTCTGCGGACGTTCCTCGACAACGAGGACGGTGTTGTCGTGGTAGGGAACCGCCGAGGACGGGGAGGCCGCGATCGAGCAGGCACACGCACTCAAGCCCGACCTCGTGCTGATGGACCTGAAGATGCCACGAATGAACGGCATCGACGCAACCCATAAGATCACCGACGAACTGCCTGGTACCCGGGTGGTCGCGCTCACCACCTTCTCCACCCTCGACTACGTCGTCCCGGCCTTGCGCGCCGGGGCCTCCGGGTATCTGGTCAAAGACGCCCAGCCGGAGGAGATCCTCACCGCGATCAAGACGGCGATGGACGACAACCTGCCGCTGTCCCCCAGCGTCGTGCGCCTTCTGGCCCGGCAGGTGATCGGCGGCACCCACGACCCAGAGGTCGTCTCCGGGTCGGCCGCGACGGAGGTGGGCCTGGCGCCCCGCGAGATCTCCGTCCTGCAGCTCCTGGGACGGGGGCTCAGCAACCGTGAGATCGCCAAGGAAATGTACATCTCCGAGGGCTCCGTCAAGGCCTACCTAGCCAACGCCTGTATGAAACTCGGTGTCCGCGACCGGCTCCAGGCCCTGATCCGCGGATTCGAGGCTGGGTATCGTCAGTCCCCGGCTTTCCATCGAGGGCTGAGCAACAGCGCACCGGATCGCGCGCCGACGCCGATCCGCAGGCCAGCATGACGCCTGGACGGGCACCAGCTCCGCCGGCCACGGCCGGCGGAGTCTCTGGTCGGTGTCGTCCCGGCTGTGCCAGCGATCCGGACCCCTACCGTCAGGAGCTGAGCGGCATGGTGAAGCTGACGGCCGTCGGGCCGCCGGCCGGGCTGTTGACCGTCAGGACGCCGTCGAACGCCGCCAGCCGGCGCTCGATCCCGCGCAGCCCGCTGCCCGCGCCAGGATCGGCCCCGCCGCGGCCATCGTCGGTCACGCTGGCCCGCAGCTCCCCCGCCGCGACCCACATATCGACGTCAATCCGGCTGGCCTGGGCGTGCTTGACCACATTGGTCAGCAGCTCGGAGACCGCGAAAATAGGCCGCCGACTCGACCGTCAGGTCGCATCGTGTGGGAATGTCGGCGCTCACCCTGACCGGCAGCACGCAGTCCGCCGCCAGGGCCCGGACGGCGTCGGCCAGTCCACGGTCGGCCAGCACCGGCGGATGGATGCCGCGCACGAGGTCCCGCAGCTCGCCCAGCGCCTTGCTGGAGGCGTCTTTGGCCTCGGACAGCAGCGCCTCCGCGGCCTGCGGGTCGGTGCGCATCAGCGCCTGGGCGGTGCTGATGGTCATGCCCATCGCGACCAGGCGGCCCTGGGTGCCGTCGTGAAGGTCGCGTTCGAGACGCCGCAGCTCAGCGGCCGACGATTCGAGGGTCTCCTGCCGGGTGCGGGACAGCTGCTGCATCCGGGCGGCCAGCCGGGTGCGTTTGTTCGGCCCCAGCGCCCACCGGGCGAACCGGTTGTACGCCCTCAGCAGCCTGGGCGCACAGGCCAGCGTGACGGGCAACATCACCAGCAGGCTGACGATGGCCGCAAGGATCGGATCGTCCTGGAAGGTGATGCTGAAGGATGCGCCCTCGACACCCACACCACCAAAAGCCACGCCCTTCAAACTCTCCACAGCAGCATCTCCCAGAAGAACCGCACCCAAGGGGATGAGGCCGATCAGCAAGAAACCCAGGACGAGGATGCTGAGAAAGGCGCTGACCACGTAATCCATGAACAGCCAGGCGATGTCACGCCAGGTGCTGGGGTCCTTCAGCAGAGCCCACGTCCTGTCGGTCATGCCCCTGAAGCCTGGTTTCAGCGGCGATAGGGGCAGGTAGGGCGACTCGACCGGGCTCCCCGACCACGTGCCGACGCGACGCCGCTTCAAGGTGGCCACCCAGCGCAGCACGCCCACCGCCACCGGCACCAGCAGGACCCCGACCCCCAAGGCCATGGAGGAGAATGTGACGCACACCAGCAGCAGCGTGGCAACCTCCAGCGGCCACATCACCAGCAGCTGCAGGAAACGACCGACAGCCTGCAGGCTGGAGCCGACTAGCCGTCCGATCGAGAATCGTCGGGGACGCGGGGCATCAGACGCCGGGGTGTTCACGACGTCGGGGGTTGTGGTGTTCATCTTGTCTCCTCACATTTTCTGTGCCTCCCATCCTGCTGAGACGATAGCGGGAACACAGTGGTGAAAAAGACCACCTTTTTCCGCGCCAGGGTGCAATGGCGCACCGGGGACGGCGACGAGCTGGCAGACTCAGCGCTGGGGAGGCAGAGACCAGTGAGGCAGAGACCGGTGGGAAAACGAGAAACCGGCGGAGATGCGAGAGAGGTGGAACCATGCGCGTGCTGATTGCCGAGGACCAGTTCCTGCTGCGCGATGGCCTGAGCCGCATGCTGCAGGCCCTGGGATGCGAGATCGTGGCGACGGCGCAGACCGGACCCGAGCTGCGTCGGGCGTTGCTGACCGAGGACCTCGACGTCGCCGTCGTCGACGTGCGCCTGCCACCGACGTTCACCGACGAGGGACTGCGCGTGGCGATTGATGCGCGGCGGCAGCGTCCGGGCCTACCGGTGCTGGTGCTCTCGCAGTACGTCGAGACCCTCTACGCCCGCGAGCTCATGGAGGACCGGCGCGGCGGGGTCGGGTACCTGCTGAAGGACCGCGTGCTCAACACCGAGCACTTCTTCGGCGCCATGCAGCAGGTGGCGGCTGGGGGCACCTGCCTCGACCCGGAGGTCGTCTCCCGGATCATGGGGAAGCGCACGGGCCAGCCGCCGCTCGACCGGCTCACCCCGCGGGAGCTGGAGACGCTGTCCCACATGGCCGAGGGCAAGACGAACGCCGCGATCGCCAAGGCGATGTTCGTCACGGAGAAGGCCGTCGCCAAGAACGTCAACAGCCTGTTCGGGAAGCTCCGCCTGACTCCCTCCGAGGACGACAACCGGCGCGTCATCGCCGTCCTGCAGTACCTGGAGGCCTCCGACCCCAACCCCGCGTCCCGCTGACTTCCAGCCGGCCGACTATTTGTTATTACAAGCGCTTGACTTGACCTTGCCATTGGGGTTGACTTGGTCCGACGACGGCGATGACGCTGCCGCAAGACGACAAAGGAGCCCGAAGTCTATGACTGACATCGAATACACACCCGGACCGCTCCTGGACGCCGCCCGGAACACCCCGACGGCGCTCTGGAACGACTCGTCCGACCTGGACGAACTGCGCCAGTCCATCTCCTACGGCGGCGTCGGAGCCACCTGCAACCCGGTGATCGCCTACACCACCATCAAGAAGCACCTCGACGTGTGGGCTCCCCGCATCCAGACCATCGCCGACGCCCACCCGACGTGGGGTGAGTCGGAGATCGGCTGGCAGGCCGTCAAGGACATGTCCCAGGAGGCCGCGAAGCTCCTCGAACCCGTCTTCGACGAGCACAAGGGCCGCAACGGCCGCCTGTCAGTGCAGACCGATCCCCGCTTCCACCGCGACGCGAAGAAGCTCGCCGACCAGGCCGAGGAGTTCCACAACCTGGCCCGCAACATCGTGGTGAAGATCCCCGCGACGAAGACCGGGCTGGAGGCCATCGAGGACGCCACCCGCCGCGGCGTGTCCATCAACGTGACCGTCTCCTTCACCGTCGCGCAGGCCATCCAGGCCGCCGAGGCCATCGAACGCGGCCTGAAGGCTCGCGAGGCCGACGGGCATGACGTCTCCGAGATGGGCCCGGTCGTCACGATCATGGTCGGGCGGCTCGACGACTGGCTGAAGCACGTCGTCGCCCGCGACGGCATCTTCATCGACTCGTCGGCCCTGGAGTGGGCGGGCATCGCCGCAATGAAGCGCGCCTACGAGATCTTCCAGGAGCGCGGCTACCGCGCCCGGGTGCTGGCCGCGGCCTTCCGCAACGTCAACCAGTGGGCCGAGTTCATCGGCGGCGATGTGGTGGTCTCCCCGCCGTTCAAGTGGCAGCAGATCATCGCTGAGTCCGACTACGTCACGCGGGAGCGGATCGCCGACCCAGTCAAGCCGGAGTACATCGCCGAGCTGGAGCGGATCGAGGACTTCCGCCGCGCCTACGAGCCCGACGGCATGACCGTCGAGGAGTTCGAGGAGTACGGCCCGACCCGCAAGACGCTGCGCCAGTTCCTGGCCGCCGACGCCGACCTCGACGCCCTGGTGCGCGACATCATCGTCCCCGCTCCCTGATCCCAGCCCCCGCGCCGGAGCACGGTGCGCTGGCCTTATGGTTTTGCTGGCCTTGTCCGCGTTTGCTGGCCTCACAACAGGCAAACGCGAATAGGGCCAGCGAACCGTCGATAGGGCCAGCACACCGGTGCCCTCTCGTCGCGATCCACCATTCCAGGAAGGAAACCACATGCTGCGTATCGCAGTGATCGGTGCGGGCCGCATCGGCAAAGTCCATGCGGCCACCGTCGCCGCCCATCCCCAGGCCCAGCTCGTGCTGGTCTGCGACCCCGACATCGACGCCGCCCAGGCCCTCGCCGGGCCGCTCGGGGCACGCGCCTCCGCCGACGCCGCCGAGGCATTCTCCTCCGACGATGTCGATGCGGTGGTGATCGGCTCCCCCAACCCCCTGCACGCCGAACACGTCCTGGCAGCCGCCCGCGCCGGCAAGGCCGCGCTGGTCGAGAAGCCCGTCGCGTCGTCCGTCGAGACGGCCCGCGCCCTGGCGGACGAGCTCGCGACCTTCGAGCACCCGCCGGTGATGGTCGGGTTCCAGCGCCGCTACGACCCGTCGATCGCCAAGGCGCAGCGGCTCGCGGCTGAGGGCCGGATCGGCCGGGTGGAACAGCTCACGATCGTCTCGCGCGACCCGGCGCCGCCGTCGGCGGAGTACCTGGCGCAGTCGGGGGGCGTGTTCAGGACATGACCATCCATGACTTCGACGAGGCCCGCTTCTTCCTGGGCGAGATCGTCGCGGTCAATGCCGTCGGGCAGAAGCTCGACCCGGCGCTGGCAAAGGTCGACGACTTCGACGGCGCGGTGACGACGCTGCGCGCGAAGGACGGTTCCGTCGCGATCATCAAGAACACCCGTCACTGCGCCTCCGGCTACGACCAGAAGGTCGAGGTGTTTGGTTCTGAGGGCGAGCTGGTGGCCGAGAACCTGCGCTCCACGTCGCTGGTGATCAATGACGCCAGCGGGTCGGCGGCGCAGGAGGTCTACCTGGACTTCTTCCTGGAGCGCTACGCCGACGCCTACCGCGACGAGCTGACGGCGTTCATCGACGCCGTGAACAACGGTTCGCCGGTGACGCCGATCGTCGAGGACGGGGTCGCGGCGCTGGTGCTGGCGGAGGCGGCGGAACGCTCCGCCCGGACGGGACAGACTGTGGAGGTTGAGAAGTGAGAATCGCTGGGGCCCCTGATCTCGTGGGGCGTGTGTGAGGTACCGGGGTGGGGCTTCCAGATGAGCCCCGACCGGGTGCTCTCGGAGATGGTGCAGCTGGGGCTGACGGCAACGGAGTTCGGCCCGCAGGGCTGGCTGCCAGTCGAGCCCGAGGCCCGCGCGGCCGCGGTGAAGGCCCACGGCCTGACCCCCGTCGGCGCGTTCTTCCTCGCCGTGATGCACGACCCCGGCCACGACCCGATCCCCGCCGTGAAGGCTGAGCTGGAGGCGTTCCGCGTCGCGGGCGGGTCGGTGCTGGTGCTGGCCTGCGACTCGGGTCGCGACGGCTACGACGACCGCCCCGTCCTCGACGAACAGGGCTGGGCAACGCTCTACCGCAACCTCGACCGGATCGCCGAGGTATGCGCCGAGGCCGGTGTCACGGCATGCGTACACCCACACTGGGGCACCATGATCCAGAACGCCGACGAAGTCGAACGCATCCTGGACGAAACCTCCGTCGGACTATGCCTGGACACCGGCCACCTAATGGCCGGCGGAGCCGACCCAGTGGACATCGTCCGCCGCCACCCCAAACGAGTCGCGATCGTGCACGCCAAGGACGTCCACAAAGACCTCACCGACAAGCTCCTGACCGGGGAACTCACCTGGAGCCAAGGCATCAAGGCCGAAATGTTCGCACCCATCGGGGACGGCGACGTCGACTTCACCACCATCGCCGGCCTGCTCAAGGAGGCCGGATTCGACGGCTACTGGGTGCTTGAGCAAGACATTATGCTCGACCAAGACCCCGCCCCCGGCGAAGGCCCCATCCACAACGCCCGCAAATCCTACGAAGCACTACAAGCCCCTAGCAAGCTGACCCCAGAGAACCCACTATCCTGGGCGGGCCGGATCCCGGCCTGCCCAGGATTTCTCACGTCCCGCGGCTGCCGGGAGATTCCAGCGGCAGGGTCAGGTCCTGTGAGTGGCGGCCGCCCGCCGTCACGGCGGGGCATAGAAGTAAGGCGCAGCGATTGTGCGCCGACCTGGCTAAGCATCGGTGACGATCTGGGGTCCAAGTGACGATCCAGGGTCCAGGGGTCGCCTGGGTGCCTCGCGCCACCCAGCTTCCCTGCGGAATCTACGAGGCTGCGCGCACATCGTCCCCGTCACCACACCTGGGAGGTGGCACTGACGCCGTCTTTCCGGTTACCTGCAATCAAAAAGGTAGTGCTAGCCCTACCCCGAAAGGAGGGTAGCCCCACTGCTTTCTACTGTGATTTCGGTGAGGCTTGGAGTGTCCAACTTGGCTTCCCGGAAGGACCGCCTCCCATGCCGCACCCACTGCCTGCGCCGGCCACCCAGGGCACGAAGTGGAGCACACACCGCGCCGTCAGACAAGGTGTCGTGCCGGCGGCGGTGCTGGTGGTGGTCCTCGGCGTATGCTTAGCGGCCAGCGTCCCGCTGGAGTGGCTGGGACAGCTCATCAGGACCGGGGCAGAGCTGGCGATCGCCGCGCTCAACAGCTGGGGTGACGGCCTCACGTCCCTGATGATCGCCGAACCGGCGCCGCTGGGCTCACTGACGCTGCGCGGGGTGCAGGTCCTGGCGCTGCTGGGCATCCTCGGCACCATTCCGGCCACCCTCGACCTGGTGCGGGCCATCCGCACCCGCGCTGGCGCCCGGAGCATCATCGGCTCGGCACTCCTGCTCATCGTCCTCGGGGGCATCGCCTGGGCGACCCTCAGCTTCCACGTCCTCACCCCCGGCACCGGCTCCTGACCCCGGACGAAACAGCAGTCCAGACCAGGAATTTTGAGACAGCCTGACCCGCAAAACGGTAGCATTTTAACCTACAAATCGGTAGCATTTTCAGCCACGGAGCGAACGAAAAGCCTTGTCAACAAGGACTTGGACGAGCTACTTCCCGAGCTGACAGCCATCGTCCTAAACGGGTCAATTATGGGCACAACCGAGACCTCAATGCGTCGAGGGCCGCGGGAACCGCTTGGTCGGTATCGAGGTGAAACTCTCGGCGTCCGTGTCAGGCAAGGACGTGCGCCACCTGCTCTGGCTGCGTGACCAGCTCGGCGACCAGGTCCGGGATCTCGTCGTCATCACCACCGGCCCGACGGCATACCGGCGCAACGACGGGATCGCCGTGGTTCCCCTGGCTCTACTGGGCCTGTGAGGTCGAACGACACGGCTGGCGTGGTGGCGAGGAGACGGTCTGTCGGCGAAGCCTCTCGACTGCGGCACCGGGTTTCATCGCCAGCTGCCCGCGCAGGGGTGCTGGCATCAGGGAAAAGTGGGGTTATCCCCACCTGATTTGGGGGTTAACCCCAATGCTTTCCGTCACGGTTCCCGAAAGGCTTGGAGAGTCCGTCTCGGCCTCCGGAAGGAAACCTCCCATGTCACAACCGCTCCCTGCGACCGCCCAGGGCGGGTGGAACGCGCACCACATCATCAGGCGAGCCGTCGCGTTGCTGGCGGTGCTGATGGTCGCGGTCCTCAGCGCCTGCTCCTCCCCCCAGCGCCCTGGACCACACATTTCAGAGCCTGAGGGACAGCACCAACTCACAGCAGAGGACGTCAACACTTGGCTGGACGGGAAACTCCCCGATGCCTTGAACCGGGGCGAGATCCCAGGGGCGGTCGTCACGGTGGTGCATGACGGCCAGATTCTCACGACGAGAAGCTACGGATACGCCAAGACCGGGGCCGACGGCGAGGAGCCGCGCCTGGTGGATGCCGACACCCTCTTCCGCGTCGGCTCGGTGTCGAAGTTGCCCACCAGCATCGCCGTCATGCAACTCGTCGAACAGGGCAAGCTCAATCTGGACGTCGACATCAGCACCTATGTCGACGTCAACATCCAACGCCGCTTTCCCGGCGACATCACCCTGCGGAACCTCCTGACCCACACCGCCGGATTCGAGGAGCATGCCGGAATCGCAGCACAAGGCTCCGAACTGGAGTCATACATTCTGCAGGATCCGCCGACGCAGATCTATGCGCCCGGCACCACCCCGCCTACTCCAACTACGGCATGTCCCTGGCCGGATACATCGTGCAGAAGGTCAGCGGCGAAAGGTTCGAGGACTACATCCGCGACCACATCTTCACTCCCGCGGGTATGGACTCCTCCACCTACGAGCAGCCGCTACCGGCGCACCTCACCGACCGGATGGCCAGCGGATACCAGTCCAATGGCAGCACAGCGCATCCCTTCGAGATCCTGGCCGACTCCCCGGCAGGTTCCATGACCACCTCCGGAACCGACGCGGGACGGTTCATGCTCGCCCTACTGGGCCAGTCCCAGGGCAGCCCCCTGCTGCAGGAGAGCACCTGGCAGCAGATGTTCAGCCCAGCGCTCACCACAGACCAGCTCGGCACCCTCGCGAAGGGCAAGCAGATGGGGCTCGGCTTCTTCGACGAGAACCGCAACGGCCATCAGATCGTCGGCCACGGCGGCGACCTCAGCAGCCACTTCCACGCCGACCTGGAGGTCTACCCGGGCGACGGGAACGGCATCTTCATCGCCGTCAATGGAAGCGGCAAGGACATGGCCGTAGCGCTGCGCAGCGATCTCATGCGCGACTTCTCCGACCGCTACCATCCCGGCACCGCACCCACCCCCGGAGAAAAACCCACCGACGACGAGTCCCGGCAGCACGCGCAACAGGTGGCCGGCTCCTACTTCTCAGCCCGGACCTTCCTGACCACCTTTTCCAGCCTCATGAATGCGCTGCCCGCGAGCTGGGTCACCCTGACGTCCCTCGACAACGGGAACCTGCTGCTCGGGCGGGGAGGATCCGTGACTGAGTATGAGGAGATCGCGCCCTGGGTGTGGCGTGCGGTTGATGGCTCCAACACCCTCACTGCTCAGGTGGAGAACGGCACAGTCGTGCGCATCGGTGCGACGCCCGCCTCAGCATGCTCCCCGTCACCCTGGCCCAGAAGGCCTTCCTGCCGGTGATGGTCAGCGCGACAGCAGTGCTGGTGCTGTTCCTGGTCGCCTGGCCGGCTGGGGCCATCCGGCGCTGGCAGGCGAAACGCAAGGGCGAGGCTGCACCCAGCGTCCCCCTGACCTGGCCAGCGCGGCTCGCTCGGATCGGGGCAGGACTGACGCTCGCGGCAATCGCTGCCTGGGTCGTCGCCGCTATGTCCCTGATGAGCAACGCGACATCGGTGGCCCCACTGGCGCTGCACGGGATCCAGGCCGTGACGCTGCTGGGTATCCTCGGCACCGTCCCCGCCGCCATCGACCTGGTGCAGGCCATCCGCACCCACGCCGGCATCCGCCGCATCATCGCCGCGTCGCTCCCTGCTGGTCGCGCTCGGGGCGGTGACCTGGATGGTCCTCAGCTTCCACATCCTCAACCCGGACGTCACCTTCTGACCACTCGCCACGCACCCCGTCGCAGGTCGGCTCTCCAGCACGAGCCGACCCGCGACGGGAGTGCGTCATCGACGCCCGCAGGAGGACGGAAATAAACCGGACCGCCCGACTATGTGCAGCGCAGAAACCCGACTATGTGCAGCGTAGAAAACCGGCTATCTGCAGGTGTAGGGCTGCGCCGGAAGGTCGTTGACGCCCTTTGACAAGGAGCTTTACTCCCTGCCGAGATGACCCGGATTCCAGCGGCTCAACCGCTCTCCACAGCGTCGCCTGTCCGGTCGTATGGATAGCCACCCTGGCACCCGTCCTAAAAAATCTGATATCATATTGAAATCATCGAGAAGGAGTCGACATGACCACCAATGTTCCGATCCCCGCCAGCCCGGATGTCAGCGTGCAGGAGCGTCAGGCCTGGACCATGCCCGCTCCCGTCGGCCTGCTGGGAATCGTCGCGGCCGCCGGATTGATCGCCCTGGGCGTCCAGCAGTCCATCATCGAGAACCTGCCCCTGGGGCCGATCCTCATCGGGATCGGCGCCCTTGCGCTGGCCGTCCTCGCCTCCGGGTTGTGCATGCTCAGCCCCTGGCGACGCGAAGGTGCTGGAGTTCCTCGGCTCCTACGTGGGCACCGTCCGTAAACCCGGCCTGTGGTTCGTGATCCCGTGCGTCGTCCAGAAGAAGATCTCGGTGAAGGTCCGCAACTTCGAGACCCACGAACTGAAGGTCAACGACGCCGACGGCAACCCCATCAACATCGCCGCCATCGTCGTGTGGCAGGTCGCCGACACCGCGCAGGCGAAGTACGCCGTCGAGGACCACATTGACTTCGTGCGCGTCCAGTCCGAGGCGGCGCTGCGTCACATCGCGATGAGCCACCCCTACGACAACCAGGACACCGAGATCACGCTGCGCGGCGACACCGAGGTGATCGCCCAGGAGATGGCCAACGAGGTCGCCGAGCGGATCGCGCTGGCCGGCCTGCGAGTCGTCGAGACCCGGATCTCGTCGCTGGCCTACGCCTCCGAGATCGCCCAGGCGATGCTCCAGCGGCAGCAGGCCGCGGCCATCATCGCGGCCCGCGAGAAGATCGTCGAGGGCGCGGTCACCATGGTCCAGGACGCGCTCAACCAGCTGGAAGCCGCCGACGTCGTGGTCCTGGACGACGAGCGCCGCGCCGCCATGGTCTCCAACCTGCTGGTCGTGCTATGCGGCGACTCGCGGGCAACACCCATAGTCAACGCAGGATCGCTGTATCAGTGACCCCCACATCACCGGACCGGCCGGAGCGCAAACAGCTGCTGCTCGGCTCGATCCATCCGTGCACTCGGCCCTGTCGCGCTGGGCCGCCGACGACCCTGAGGTCGGTCAACGCACAAATCGAATACCTCCTCCGCGACGCCCTGAAACGCGCCGGCCGGCTCCCCACCGAGGCCGCACCCATACGCCGCCCAGGCCGACCCCCAAAGTCGGGGTAGCGGCCTCACCAGGCATTCACTGCCAGGCCGGTGCCAGCTCAGGGGTGGTCAGCTGGCACTCGGCCACCGCAACCGCGAGTTGCACCCGGTTCCCTGACCTGGAACTTCTCCAGCAGGGCCGAGACGTGGGTTTTGACCGTCGCCGACCCGATCCCCAGCCGGTCCGCGATCTCGCCGTTCACCAGGCCCTCCGCCACCAGGACCGCGACCTCACGTTCCCGCGTCGTCAGGGTGTCCGGGACCCGGCGCAACGGAGCCGCCATGGCGGTGGCCGCCACCAGCTGGTCCAGCACCGCCGCGGAGAACGGACGCTCGCCGTCCGCGGCGTCGTGGACGGCCTCCAGGATCTGCTCCGAGGAGCTGTCGCGAGGAGGAAACCGACCGCACCCGCCCGCAGGGCCCGCGGACACGAGACGGTCGGTGTCGAAGGCCGTCAGCACCAGGACCCTCACGCCGGGCGCGAGCTCGCTGATCCGCTCGCTGGCCCACACCCCGTCGCGGCCGGGCATGTGGAGGTCGAGCAGCACGATGTCGGGGCGGAGGCGGCGGGCCGCGTCGAGGGCACCCCTGCCCGTCGGCGGCCTCACCCAGGACGGTCACATCCGGGTCGCCCTCCAGGATCAGGCGCAACGCGGAGCGGACGAGGGGCTGGTCGTCGGCGATGACGACGCGGACCTGCTCAGTCATGGGCGAACTCCCTCCCTGGCGGGAAGCTCCGCGCGGAGCGTGAACCGCCCCGCGTCGCTGCCGAACAGCAGCTGACCACCCAGCAGCCGCATCCGCTCCCGCAGGCCAGGCAGGCCCAGGCCCTGGCCGGGCCGCGGGCGGGCGCGCCGGGCGGACGGGTTGACGCAGTCGACCACCAGCGTCGTCCCGGTCACGGTGAAGCTGAGCCCCGCCGACCCTCCGGAGCCGTGCCGGCGGGCGTTGCTGAGCGCCTCCTCGACAGTGCGGAGAACCGCGTGACGACTGGTGGCGTCGGCCTCGTCGAACGCCCGCGCCCACTCCTGGCCGACATCGAGGTGGACGTCCAGCCCGGCGTCGCGCTGCCGCTGGACGGCGCGGGTGATGTCCTCCCAGGTGACGACGGCCTGGTCACCGGAGCCGTCGTCGTGGAGCACGTGGAGGATCTGGCGCAACTCGCGGCCGGCCTCGGCAGCCATGGTCCGGACGGTGTCGGCAGTGTCGGCGACCTGCTCGGCGTCGAGGTCGCGGCGGATGCCCAGGGCGGCGGCGTGGAGGAGATGAGGGACAGGCGCTGGGCCAGGGAGTCGTGCATCTCACGCGAGAGGTGGGCCCGCTCCTGGGAACGCGCCTGTGCGACGCGGGCCTCAGCCAGCTCCTGCTGGTTCGTGAGCAGGACGCCGAGCAGCACCCCTGTGACGTTGTACACGACAGACGTCAATAGGTTTTGCAGCACTGTATGCCAAGCCGTCCACCACTGGGGGGATTGGCCCACAACCAGTCCGAGCAGCGTCCCCGCGGCATGCACCCCGAGCGCGATGGGCAGAGCCCACAGCTTCGAGCGCATCCCGAGGAGCACCCCCGCCATGAACCCCGCCGGGAAGAACCCACCTGGAGACAGCACGCTGAGGAGCAGGCAGACCGCGGACAGCACCAGGCCACGCCGCCGGAAAGCGGGTAGCAGCAGGAACTGCGCAATGACCGGGGCGGCCACACATACCCAGAGCAACAGAGTCTGCCACCATGCCTGTTCAACGTGAGGGGTTCGAAGGCCCACATCGGACGAGAACGGTATGAAAGACATGAAGGCCGCGGTCAGGGCCGCAGTGCATCCCCAGAGCATCCACAAGATGCGCTGCGTCGGGTCGGGGGAGTTCACGCGCTGGACTCTACCCACATTTCAGAAGCGCGCATCCGCCATCTGGGGGAGCCCGGCGTCATTCCACCGGCGAGGCCTGGGTAGCAACCACGGCAGCAGTCCAGGCCCAGGAAACCCAGCCACGACCCTACTCAGGGTTCACCCCGTCCCTCGGCGGATTCCTGCTCCCCCGGATGGCTGATGTGCCCACCTGGGGAGCGACGTAGCGTCCGGGCCAACCGAAGGAGGATCATGTCCACGACCACACACAGATCTAAGACCAGACGCAGAGTAAGGAACTGGCTGCTCATCCCGCTGGGTAGCATCGTCGCGCTCGCCCTCATCGCGGGGGCGGTGCTCGTCGCCATCATCCGCGCGCCGCTGCCGAAGTACGACGGCGCGGTCACGCTCGCCGGGCCCGGCGACGAGATCACCGTGCGCCGCGACGCGCAGGGCGTCCCCCACATCTACGCCTCCAGCGACCACGACCTGTTCTTCGGGCAGGGCTATGTGCAGGCTCAGGAGCGCTTCTTCCAGATGGACCTGGGCCGCCACATGACCGCCGGACGGTTGTCCGAGCTGGTCGGTGAGGGAGGCAAGCAGTCGGACATCTCGATGCGCACCGTGGGCCTGCGGCGCGTCGCCGAGCAGGAGTGGGACCTGCTGTCCGACGAGGCCCGCGGCTTCTACCAGGCCTACGCCGACGGGGTCAACGCCTACCTCAAGGGAAGGCCCCGTGGCAGGGTGGCCAACGAATACGCGGTGATGGGACTGAGCCTGCCCATCGGCGACATCGAGCCGTGGAACGGCATCGACTCGCTGGCCGAGTTCAAGATGCTGAACTCGGGGCTCAGCACCGGCGGCGGTGAGGCGTGGCGTATGCAGTTGCTCTCGAAGCTGGGCAGCCCGGCCGCGGTCGAGCAGCTGCTCCCCGCCCCCGACGAGGTCACCCACCGGCCGATCCTGCTCGACGACGGGTCGGGCAACCTGAGGCCCTGCTCCGACTACCCCGTCGCCGACCCGATCCCGATGCCGACGCAGGAGGCCGAGGCCACCGACTGCCCCGAACCCTCGGAGGGCTCCGCGCCAGCCGAGACCACCCCGGCCAGCCCCACGCCCACCACCCAGGCCAGCGCACTCGGGGGAGCCACCGAGGCGCTCCAGGAGGCGCAGCGGGTCCTCGACGCCATTCCGTCGACCCTGGGCAAGGGCCCAGGCATCGGCTCCAACTCGTTCGTCGTCTCCGGCAGTCACACCGCGTCGGGCAAGCCCATCATCGGCAATGACCCGCACCTGCAAATGAGCTACCCGTCGGTGTGGTCGCAGGTGGGGCTGCACTGCTCCGCCCTCGACGGCGACTGCACCTTCGACGTCGAGGGCTTCGCCTTCGCGGGACAGCCGGGCGTCGCCATCGGCCGCAATCCCCAGCTGACCTGGGCCTTCACCAACTTCATGGGCGATGTGTTCGACCTGGTGGTGGAGCAGAATGCCGGAAACGGCACCTACCGGCGCGATGGTAAGTGCCTGGCCTACAAGACCCGCACTGAAACGTTCAAGGTGGCGGGCGGTGAGCCGTTCGAGGTGGAGGTCCGCGAGTCCGTGCACGGCCCCATCGTCTCAGGCCTTTCTGCCCCACCATTCGCATCTGGTGACAATGAAAGCTTCAAGCAGCTGCCCGGGGTCTCAGGGCGACTTCTCCGTCGCCGTCCAGTGGACGGCCCTGATGCCGAGCAAGAGCGGAGAAGGCATGTTCACACTCAATCGCGCCACCAATGCCGACGGAGCGGCTGCCGCGGCCGCGCTCCCTAACGGAGCCGGCGCTGAGTCTCCTGTTCGCCACCGCCGACGGCGACATTGGCTACCAGGCACCTGGGAGGTATCCCATCAGGCCGGTCAAAGCCCCCGCCGACCAGCAGCGCACTGTCTCGCACGAGAGCGACAACCTAGGCGCCGACGGCCGCTGGCCCCGGCCCGGCTGGGACTCCAGCTACGACTGGCAAGGCTTCTACGCGCCTGAGGACATGCCCGCAGCGCTCAACCCGCCCGACGGGATCATCACCAGCGCCAATCAGCTGATCACCCCGGATGCCAGCGGCCCGTTCCTCGGAGTGCAGCTATATGTCCCTGGGTACCGGTCGCAGCAGATGTACGACGCCCTGGCCCGCATGGCCTCGGAGGGGCCGATCACGGTGGAGCAGGCATCGCAGACCATGCTGCTCGACCACTCCCCCCAGGCCGACCTACTGGCCCCGGCCCTGACGGGCGTGGAGCTGACCGAACCCAGGCTGAAAGAGCTCCAGCAGGTCCTCGCCGCCTGGTATGCCGACGGCGCCCACATGTCCACCGACTCACAGGGCGCCGCGATCATGGCGGCGCTGTACTCCCACCTCGCGCACGTCGCCCTCAGCGATGACCTGGGAAATCTGGCCTCCGCCGATCCTCCCCAGGCGCTGGGGAACCTGGTCGCCGACCCCCAGAACCCGCTGTGGGACGACAAAGCCACGCCTGAGGTGGAGGACGCGGCCGCAATCATGCGGCGCGCCTGGGCCGCAGCCGATGCCGACCTCACCGCTCAGATGGGCGAGGACCACACGACGTGGGCCTGGGGCAGGATCCATATGCAGAAACCCACCCACCAGGTGCTGGGTGGCGAGGGCCTGCCCGAAATCGTGCGGAACCACTTCAATGCGGCCCCACGCCCGGTCGGGGGCTCCCAGTACACCCCCAACGCCTCCTGGTTTGACACCACAGTCGGGGAGGACGGCCGGGTGGACTATTCCAAGATAGGCAGCGGCCCCTCGATGCGCATGACCGTCGACATGGCTGACATCGACAATGCCCGCTGGGTGATCTCGGCAGGAGCGTCGGGACATCCGTGGTCGTCGCACGTCAACGACCAGTTCGAGGCCTGGGCCGAGGGCCGGATGTTCGACTGGCCGTTCAGCCGCGAGGCCGTCGAGGCGGCCACGACCAACACCCTCAGGCTGCTCCCAGCCTGACCAGATCCGGGCGGGGCCTGGGATCCCAGGCCCCGCCCGACCCGTCCACACGCCGTCCCTGGCGGCAATCGCTAGTCGCCGTCGGGGACGAGCTCGCCCTGCTGGAAGTGGGTCACCAGGCGGGCGGTGTCCTTGAAGTCCTGCTCCACCTCCGGCGCGGGCCGCGAGGCCAGGCTGATCCCGACGGCGACCGCCAGGTTGATGACGAAGCCCGGCAGGATCTCGTAGAGGTCGAAGATGCCGCCGGACAGATTGCCCCCAGACCGCGACGGCGATCGCCCCGGCGATCATCCCGGCCAGGGCACCGCCGGTGGTGAGCCGCCGCCAGTACAGGCTCAGCAGCACCACGGGACCGAAGGTGGCGCCGAACCCCGCCCAGGCGAAGGCCACCAGGTTGAGGATCGTGTCGTTGGCCTCCCACGCCATGGCCGCGGCGACCACGGAGACCAGCATCACCGCTCCCCGGCCCATCCAGATGCCGACGCCACGCCCGGTGTCCTTGCGGAAAACCTTGTACAGGTCCTCGACCAGCGCCGACGACGACACCAGCAGCTGCGACGAGATCGTCGACATGATCGCGGCCAGGATCGCAGCGATCATGAATCCGGCGATCAGCGGGTGGAAGAGCAGCTGCCCCAGCGCGATGAACACGGTCTCCGGGTTGTCGAGCTGCCCCTTGTCACGCCGGTAGGTCGCAATCCCGACCAGGGCGGTTCCCGCCGCCCCGAGACAGGACAGGATCATCCAGCCGATCCCGATCCGCCGTCCGGCGATCGCCTCCTGCGGCGTGCGCAACGCCATGAACCGCACGATGATGTGCGGCTGCCCAAAAGTACCCGAGCTCCCCAGGCCAGCGACGAGACCACTCCCGTGACCGTCGTCGCCGCACCCCACAGTACGAACGTATTGGTATCGACCTCGTTGATGGTATCCAGCAGTGGGCCGATCCCACCCAAGTTGATGACGCCAACCAGGGGAACGAAGACCAGGGCCGCCACCATCATCAGTCCCTGGACGGTGTCAGTCCAGGCGACGGCCAGGAACCCGCCGAAGAGGGTGTAGAGCACGACGCTGCTCGCCACGATCAGCATCCCGAGGTGATAGTCCATGCCGAAGGAGGCCTCGAAGAATCGCCCCCCGGCCACCATGCCACTGGAGACGTAGAAGGTGAAGAAAACGAGCGTAATGACGCCTGAAGTGATGCGCATCAGGTGCCGGGTGTCGTGCAGCCGGTTACCGAAGAAGCTGGGAATCGTGATCGCATTGCCGGCCACCTCGCTGTAGGCCCGCAGCCGCGGCGCGACGAACCTCCAGTTGACCCAGGCACCGGCGGTCAGGCCGATGGCGATCCAGAGTTCAACCAGCCCGCCCATGTATAAAGCACCGGGCAGGCCCATCAGGAGCCAGCCCGACATGTCGGCCGCCCCCGCTGACAGAGCGGTGGCGAACGGACCCAGGTCCCGGCCCGCGAGCATGTAGTCGTCGAAGTCCTTGGTCCGGCGGTAAGCCCAGAACCCGATCAGGAGCATGAACACGAAATAGGTGCTCATGGCTATGGCTTGGTAGGTCTGTGAATCCATGGCGCCTCCTTAAAAATAAGTCAGCAACCTACCCGGACTCTGGGTCAAATACAGGCCGTCCCAAAAAATAGACAGTCCAGCCCACGCCCCGGTACGTAGCAACACGTGGCTGGCCTGCCAGCCAGGATCTGCTACCTACCAGAGCGTGGGCTGCCCTTGTACGACGTGTTTACGACGTGGCCCGCCCGCCGCCGGACTCCTCCGGGGCCACGGTGTCATGCCACACAACCACGGACCACGGCTGCACCCACACCACACCCTCCAGGAGGATCCCGGTGCCCTCCGGCCAGAAGTTGCTGGCGGGCTCCGCCCAGACTCCCGTGTCGACGAGGCGACGCCACACCCCTGCCATCAGCGGGCGTCGGCGCGGTGAATCCGACCTCCGCGTCAGCCATGTTCACCATCATCAGGAAGTTGTCACCAGGTGAGTTGATGTAGACGCTGAGCGCCCGGTCACCGTCCTGCAGGTCACCCTCCATGGACGGGGTGTAGAACAGGTAGGGAGACGTCCTGGTCATCAGGCACCAGGTCGCCGTAGTACTTCTGCTGCAGTGACTCGTGCCGCTGCCGCAGTTTTCGCCAGGAACGTGGTGAACCTGAACAGCCCGTTGACCAGCGGCTCCGTCTCGAAAACCCCGAGGTTGTCGTGGTACGAGGCGTCCGTGACGTCGGGCGCGACCGCCACCTGCTGGGGCGCATTTGTGGGGATCATGGCGTAGTTGTTCCACATCGCCACCGAGTCGATCGCCCACGGGTTGTTGTTGCCGTTCTGGGTGCGGCCGAACTCGTCGCCCGCGACGAACATCGGCACCCCGCGCGAGAACAGCAGGATGGTCAGGAAGTTGCGGACCCGCTGCCGGCGCAGCTCCTGCGACCCCCAGAGTCCCACGACATGTTGTCGTCCGACCCGCCGTCGGAGGGCCCAAACGGGTAGGGCTGGTCGTTGTTCTTCTGCTGGTAGCTGACCAGGTCGGCCATGTTGAAGCCGTCATGGGCGTCGATGAAATTGATGGTCTTCTGGGGTCCACCGTTGTCGGCGAAGTGGCTGTGATCGCCATTGACGACGTCCAGGAACTCCAGGACGTTGCCGTCGCCCTTGGCGAACCTGCGGACCGCGTCGCGGTAGCGCCCGTTCCACTCCCCCCAGCCGTGCGGGAAGTTGCCGACCTCATAGCCCCACAGATCCCAGGCCTCGGCAATGACCTCGATGTGCTGCTCGTCGGCGAACCTGGCGATGTCGGCCAGCAGCGGATGGTCGGTGAAGAAGCGCCGCTGGTTGTCCCAGTCCTCGCGGTCGGCCTCGTTCGGTTTGCGGCCCAGGACGGTGGCCAGGTCGAACCGGAAGCCGTCCGCCCCCATCTCGGACGTCCAGTGCCGCAGCGAGTCCAGCACCAGCCGCTGGGCCACGGGTGAGGAGTAGTTGAGCTGGTTGGAGGTGCCCGTGGCGCCGTCGACCAGCGCATGCGACGCCGTCATCACGTAGTACTCGGCCGCGGCGAACCCTCCAAGAGAGGTGAATCCGACGGTGTTCGGGTCGCCGCCCCAGTTGCCGCCCTCCGCGGTGTGGTTGTAGACGACGTCCAGGTAGATCTCCAGCCCGGCCTCGTGGAAGGCGGCCACCATCTGCTGGAACTCGCGCGTCGGCCCGCCCAGCGACTTGTCGTAGGCGTATTTGCGGTTGGGGGCGAAGAACGACAGCGTCATGTAGCCCCACGAGTTCGTGTGTCCCTCGCGCGACGACTCGGACTGGTTGGTCTCGTGGATGGGCAGCAGCTCCAGAGTCGTGATGCCGAGTGCCTTGAGGTAGGGGGCCATCATGCCGACGCCCTTGTAGGTGCCGAGGTACTCCTCGGGAATGTTCACCACGTCCTCGAAGCCCGGCTCCCTGCTGAGCAGCGTGCCGAGGCCGACGATCGACGGATGCCCGACGAGCTGGGACACCGAGGCCTCGTAGATGGCGGCCTTCTCCCCCGGCAGCTTCGGCTTGGTGAATGCCGGGCTGGTGGGACGCAGGATGACGCTCTTGGGGGCGATGCGGCCCGTGTCGACCTGCCGCCGCGGCACCCCCCGGTAGTCGTCACCGCCGGTCCCGAAGGCCCCGCCGTCGAGGCCAGTCTCCAGGATCGCGTCGGAGTAGACGTTGTGGGTGATCTCCAGGGCGTAGGGGTCGAAGAGCACCTTGTTGGGGTTGAAGCGGTTGCCGCGCTCGTCGATGTCGGTGACGAAGCCGACGGAGCTGCCGGGCACCCAGACGGGATCCCAGGACCAGTTCGGGCCCCAGGCCCGGAAACCGTAGAGGTCGAACTCGAAGACTCCGCTGATATGGGCGCGCCACACCCCGTCGGCTCCCTTCGTCATCGGGTAGGAGGCGGCGGAGTCGGCGCCGAGGGCCTCGGGGAAGAACTCGAGCTGCACCCTGGTGGCATCGGGAGCGTACACCGCAAAGGTGGCACCGTCCTCGGTGAGATGCGCACCGAGCGGCCACTCGGCGTGCCCCCAGATCTCAGGCTGCACAGGAGCCATACAGGAAACATCCATGTGAGACATCATTACACGGGACAACGACAGATTCCCCTAGCCAGGGCAAATTTAGGCAGGTCGAGTCAGGGAGTCGGACCTCACTACGGTCGTTCCCCAACAACCTCGGCGACGGAGATAATTTTGCAGGATCCCGCCGATAGGGATCAGGGGACTCGCAGCGCCCAGGCCCCATCCCTGACCTGAAGATCACCGGCGGCCGCAACTCTCCGCTGCACCCCCTTGACAGATGCCTTGTCAGCGCGGAACCTGGGTGCCATTCGCCTGACCGCCAACCCACCACCGGCATCTCTCATGACACCCAGGACCGCTAAAGTTGTACATGCATTTCTGTAGAAAGGTCTGCACGCAATGAGTGACCAGTACCCGCCCGGGCCCCAGCAGCCGGGATACCAGCCTGGGCAGCCAGGCTATCAGCCTCAACAGGGCGACCCCACAGCTTCCACCCCGTACGGCAACGCGCAGCCCTACGGCCAGCCGACACCCCCACCCGCCAGTCAGCAGCCGGGCCAGCCCCTACGGCCAGCCAGCGCCGGGGTACGGTCAGCAGCCGGGCCAGCCGTACGGCCAGCCAGCGCCGGGGTACGGCCAGAACCCGTACATGTACAACAACCAGCAGCAGGGCGTACGTCCTGGAGCCGCAACCGGCGCCTCCGTGGTCGGAATCATCGACGGCAGCCTCGGGATCCTCGCAGGCATCATAGGCTTCGCAGGCGTCTCTGCCCTTCAGAGCCTCGGCGAAACCCTTCGCGTCGGCAACTCGATCGGACTAGCAATCACCCTCGGCTACATCCAAGCGGCCGGCACTCTCATCACTGCCGTCGCTCTCCTGATCGGCGGCATCACGTTCCTCAGGGGCAACCGCTACAACGTGTTGCTTTATGCCGCCTTTGCCCAGGTCGCCCTGGTGCTGCTGAACATGGTGTACAGCCTGATGGCCAGTTCCGCTAGCACCAGCTATAACGGAAGCTGGATCATCGGCGTGGCCATCGGCTTGGGTCTGGCCGGCAGCATCATCTATCTGTTGTTCAAGCCTGAGTCGAAGAGCTGGCGGAAGTCGTAAGACCAGCACCTCTATCTCTTGGAATCGTTGGCCGTACCGGAAACTCCGGTGCGGCCAACGCCATCGATCGAGGAGACCTACAAAGCCGCGCTGTAGGGGTCCCGGCTGACGCGCAGCGCACTGGCCGTGGAAGCTACTACTCTTGCCGTTGTGTCTGACCGCCGTTTGATATTCGTCCATGCCCATCCCGACGATGAGTCGTCGCAGTCCCCCGCCACGATGTCGCGCTACGTCGACGAGGGCGCACAGGTGACGCTGGTCACCTGCACCCTCGGAGAGCTGGGCGAGATCCTGGTTCCCGAGCTGGAGCACCTGAGCCCCAAGGAACTCGGAGCGCACCGCATCGGGGAACTCACACGGGCCATGGAGACCTTGGGAGTCACCGACCACGTCTGGCTGGGCGGGCAGGGGTCACTACCACGACTCGGGGATGGCCACCGACGAGCAGGGCAACGTCATCCCCCGCGACGAGCTGCCGGAGGGCGCGTTCTGGGCCGCCGACCTGCTGGAGGCCGCCGACCATCTGGTCGCCCTGATCCGGGACCGCCGCCCCCAGGTGATCGCCACCTACGACCAGAACGGCAACTACGGCCATCCCGACCACATCCAGGCCCACCGCGTCACCATGTACGCATCCCAGCTGGCGGCAGTGCCGTCGTACCGCCCCCGACCTGGGCGAGCCCTGGCAGGTCAGCCGGATCCTGTGGATCACCCTACAACCCCATGGCGTGGGCCGCGGCCTTCGAGAAGGCGCAGGAAGTCGCTCCCGAGATGGTCGAGGGTTTCGACCCCGAGGCCATGCGACGACGCTTCAACATAGATCCGGAGCAGATCGCAGCTGTCATCGGCTTCGGCGAACGGGCGGAACGCTGCGAGGCCGCCCTGGCCGCCTACCGCAGCCAGGTCGACCCGGAGAGCCCGTTCTGGAAGCTGGCCAGGCTCACCCGCAGCATCGATGGCTCAGGCGAGGCCTACCGGCTGGCCGCCGGGGTTCCCTTCCCTGGTGACGGCCCGGCCGACGACCTCTTCGCAGGCCTGGACGTCTGAGCCCACGAGCCGGGCTCAGCTGACGTCAGGCAGCGCAACCCCGGTCAGTCGCTCAGCCTCGGCCCACAGGCGTTCGGCGACGGCATCGTCCTTGGCTCCGCGCGCATATTTCGCCTTGGCCGGGGCACCGACCACACCCCACCGCGGGCCGTAGTAGCCGCCCTGGACGACGTCGCTCGCGGTGGCGGCATACAGCATCGGATCGGCCCCGGCCTCGGCGGAGTGCCGCGGGACCAACCACCTCGTGACCCTCAGCGACATCTTCAGCGACGGGGGCAACTCACCGCCCAGCTGGGGTCCGGTCTCGGCGAGGGCTGTGCTGGCATGACCGGGATGGGCGCCGGCTGAGAGCAGCCTCCAGCCGCGTTCCCAGGAGATCCGCGCCAGCTGCCGACTCAACAGCTGGTCGGCCAGCTTGGAGCTGGCATACGACCTGACGGGGTCGTAGGGACTTCTCCCAGTTGAGGTCGTCGAAGTCGATCCGGCCCATCGAGGCCGTCCCGCTGGACATCGTGACCACGCGCGGCGCAGGCGCCGTGAGCAGCGCTGGCAGGAGCCGGAGAGTGAGGGCGAACGGCCCGAGGACGTTGCTGCCCAGCTGCAGCTCGAAGCCGTCGGCGGTCTCGTGCCGCACCGGCGGCGCCATCACGCCGGCATTGTTCAGCAACAGGTCGACCGGCTGGCCGTCTGCCAGCACCGAGTCAGCGAACTCCCGCACGCTGGCGAGGTCCGCCAGATCCACCCGCCGCACCTCGACGTCGGCATGCGGATGCTGGGCGCGGATCTCCCGCATCGCCTGCTCACCCTTGGCGACGGTGCGCACCGCCAGGATGACGCTGGCCCCTGCGCCCGCGAGCTTCCGCGCCGCCTCCTTCCCAGTGCCGCTGTTCGCGCCCGTCACGATCGCGCGCTTACCCCGCTGATCCGGAACCTGATAGGTCATACCCACTCCCTTATAGACTGCCGGTCTGTTGACCCATTCGACAGTAACGAACCATTGGTCTCTTATCAAGGGAACGCCCGGATCTGTACTATCAGGGCGTGATCTTTCACAGAGCACGCACCCAGGAGCAGCGCGATCAGCGGCGACAGGCAATCCTGGCGACCGCCGCGTCGATGCTTGCCGAGATGCCGGCGGCATCCATCAGCCTGAACGAGCTCAGCCGCCGCATCGGCCTGGCCAAGTCGAACGTATTGCGCTATTTCGACTCCCGCGAGGCGATCCTGCTGGAGCTTCTGGACGCCGAGCTCCAGGAATGGGTCGCTGTACTGCGCCAGCGTACCCAGCACCTCGGACACGGCACCGCCGATAACGGGGATCAGCTGGCGGAGCTGATCGCTGCCACCCTGGCCGAGCGGCCGGTGCTGTGCGACCTGGTCAGCGCCCAGGCCGCCGTCCTGGAGCGGAACATCTCAGCCAAGACCGCACTGCGTCACAAGCACGCCACCACCGAGTCAGCGACTGCGCTTACGAAGATCTTCTCGGATGCCGTCCCAGAGCTGACCGAGTCAAACGCCCAGCAGCTCGTCGTGGTGGTGCTGCTGACGGCCAGCACCGCCTGGCCGCTCAGCCAGCCGACCGAGGCGCTGCAGGCGGCCTACGACGCCGACCCGGCGATCGCGGCGACACATCTCACATTCAGCGAGATCCTGGCAGAGATCATCACCGTCCACATCTGTGGCCTGATCGCGCGCCGGCAGAGCTGAGAGGCCCCCTGAACAGCCTGGGAAAGTATTTTTTCAAAAAACTGATATCCTCCGCCTGAAGCTGGCCCACTGCGGTGGGCACGGGAACCCGGTGAGAATCCGGGACTGACGCGCAGCGGTGACGGTGACAAACCTGCGACTCAAGCCACTGGGGCACCCCGGGAAGGCCGTGGGCAAGGAGGATCCGGAGTCCGAAGACCGCAGCTTCACCTGTCGGTAACGAGCCTCGCGCACAGGCTCATGGACTTTGGGAGACTCTTTGCCACGCCCGGAAACGGCGCGTGGGGTGACCAGGTACCTCACGCTGCCCCTCTGCCTCCTGGTGTTAGCGCTCACCGCGCTGAGCATCGTCTACTCCGTCACGATCGGGTCCGAGCCGCTACCCGGCGAGGCCGTGTGGGAGGCGATCACTGCCAGGCTCCAGGGAACCGTCAGCAGCACCCCGTACGTGGACCTCATCGTCTGGGAGGCACGGCTGCCACGCTCCCTGCTGGCCGTGGTGGTCGGCGCGGGACTGGGGATCGCGGGCTGCGGGATGCAAACGCTGGTGCGCAACCCCTGGCCGACCCCTACCTGCTGGGCGTCTCCGCGGGCGCTTCCGTCGGCGCCACCGCCGTGATCACCTTCGGTGTCCTCTCCGGCTTCGGGATCTGGGCGATCTCGGTGGGCGCGATGCTGGGGTCGCTGGGGGCCGCGCTCGCCGTCTACCTGGTGACGATGGCCCAGGGCGGCCTCACCCCGATCCGGCTCGTCCTGTCAGGGGTGGTGCTGTCGGCTGCCTTCTCGGCTGTCGCCAGCTTCCTGGTCTACAAGGGCGACCCGCGCGCCACCCAGTCGGTCCTCTCCTGGCTGCTCGGCAGCGTCGCCGGAGCCGACTGGAACAAGATCCCGCTGCCCGTCATCGTCGTCCTGGTCTGCCTGGTTCTGTTCCTGCTGGGCAGCGGCTGGCTCGACGCCATGGCCCAGGGGCCGGACGCCGCCGCGTCGCTCGGCATCCCCGTCGGGGCGCTGCGGCAGGCTCTGTTCCTGCTGCTGGCGGTGCTGGTGGGGACGCTGGTCGCGGTCTCCGGCGGCATCGGCTTCGTCGGCCTGGTGATCCCCCACCTCGCCCGGATGATGGTGGGTGCGCTGCACCGCCGGGTGGTGCCGTTGTCGGCGGCCCTCGGCGGCCTGTTTCTGCTCTGGGTGGATGTGGCCTCCCGCGTCATCGTCGCGCCCGCCGAGGTGCCGATCGGCGTGGTGACCGGACTGGTCGGGGCCCCGGTGTTCTTCATCGTCATGGGTCGCCGCAGCTACGGATTCGGGGGTGCCGCATGACCACGCTCCGCGCTCAGGATCTGACCTGCACCATCGGGCAGCGGGTGATCGTCTCCGGCATCAACCTCGATCTCACACCTCACACCATGACCGCCATCGTCGGCGTGAACGGCGTGGGGAAGTCAACCCTGATGCGGGTGCTGGCGGGCATCCGCCGTCCCGCAGCGGGCCGCGTCCTGGTGGGCGGCAAGGACCTGGCGACGCTAGGTCCCAGGCAGCGGGCACGCCAGCTGGCCTTCGTCGCCCAGGAGGAGTCAGCCCCCGAGGACCTGACCCTGGCGGAGATGGTGGCCCTCGGCCGGCTGCCGCACATGCTGCCGTGGCAGGCTGGCGGCGCCGATGAGCGCCGGGTCGTCGGCGAGTCCCTGGAGATGGTGGGGCTGTCTGCCTTGGCCTCGCGCAAATGCAGCAACCTCTCCGGTGGCGAGCGCCGACGTGCGATGCTCGCCAAGGGACTGGCGCAGGGCACTGAGCTGCTGCTGCTCGACGAGCCCACCAACCATCTCGACGTGCACCACCAGCTTCACCTGCTGCAGACCATGCGCGACACGAAGCGCACCATCCTGGCCTCAATCCACGACCTCGACCTGGCCATGGGCTGGTTCGACCGGATCGTGATGCTCGCCAACGGCCAGGTTCACGCCTCCGGGACACCCGAAGAGGTCATGACCGCCTTGAACCTGGAGACCACGTTCAAGGTACGCGCCCGCCAGATCCCGGCGGACGACGACGGGGTCGCGCACCTCGTCATAGACGGCCTCGTGCCAACCACTGCAACCGAAACCAACAAGAGACCAGAGGAAACCACATGATCAACCGCAGCACCCGGGCAGTCACCTGGCTTGCCCTGCCGCTCATTGCGCTCAGCGCCTGCTCCTCCCCCAGCTCCTCGCCGTCCAACGGGGCGAGCGGGTCCGCTCGGCTCCGCGTCCGGCGCAGTCACCGTGAAGAACTGCGGCGAGGACCTCACCCCTGAAAAAGCCAGGCGAAGAAGATGTACGTCAACGATGGCAACATCGTCGCGCTGGCCCTGGCCGCGGGAGCGTCAAGGAGATCACGGCGGTCAGCAGCGTGGAACGCGACCTGCCGATCCTGCAGGCCAAGTACGGCGCTGAGGTCGTCAATGGCCTGAACAAGGTGAGCGACAAGTACCCCACCCTGGAGTCGATTATCGCGGCCACCCCCGACCTCATGGTCGCGGGCTGGAACTACGGCTTCTCGGAGGAGAAGAACCTGACCCCGCAGACCCTGTCCGACAAGGGCATCCCCTCCTACCTGCTGACCGAGTCCTGCCGCCAGCCGGGCACCACCAAGCGCGGCATCGTCGACCCATGGGAGGCGGTCCGCACCGACATCAGCAACCTCGGCACCATCACCGGGCACAGCGACGTCGCCAAGGGGGTTGTCGACGACATGGACACCCGCCTGACGGCGGTGCAGAACGCACCGAAGCCGGAGAAGAAGCCGGTGGTGTTCCTGTTCGACTCCGCCAGCGACACGGTCTTCACCAGCGGCTCCTACGGGGCGCCGAACGCGATCATCGAGGCCGCCGGCGGCATCAACGCCACCGCCGACGTCGAGGACACCTGGACCAAGGTCAGCTGGGAGCGGGTGGCCACCGCCAATCCCGACATCATCGCGTTCGTGGACTACCCGCCGCAGACCTACCAGGAGAAGATCGACGTCCTGAAGTCGAACGCGCTCACCAAGGACCTCGCCGCGGTCAAGGAGGAACGGTTCATCAACCTGCCCTACGCCATGTGGACGGAGAGCCCACTGAACATCGACGCCGCCGAGTACCTGCGCAAGTCCTTCGAGAAGCACGGCCTGGCCCCTACCTCTGACGTCACGACGCATCTTGAGATGCCCGCTGACCTGGCAGGCAGGGACAAGCTGTCCTGAGCAATCCCCGACGGGGCCCGGCGTCGAATGCGCCGGGCCCCGTCCCTTTTGCTGGCCTTGTTCACATCTGCTGGCCTCACAACACAGGCAAACGCAAACAAGGCCAGCAAAAACGCGGCGTAGTTCAGGAGGCCTGATCATCGATAGTGCATGCACAATATCCGGCGGTGGCACCCAAAAAATCACAGGATATTAGTCTTTTAACTTTAGAGACCCCGTCCTCCTATAGCCCTTATAATCAAGCGGGTGCGCACGAGGTCCGTAGTCCAGCCGGGCAGGGGTTGGAGCTGGGTGATCAACGAGTCGCGCCGTGTTCTGGTGACACCTGTGATAGTCGTCCTGGTGATCGCCGTGTTGGAGATCGGTTTTGTCTGGTACCAGCCAGATACAACGGCCTTGGCGCAGACGCTGAGCACCCTGCTGATCATCATCACCACCCTGGCCTACGTGGTCGTGCAGGCACGATGCATGAGGGCACACGCCACGCTCCCCATCGCCCTTCTAGGGATGGTCGGGATAGTGGCCGGTGTTGCTGTGACCCTGCTGTCGGAGGCATGGTTGATGCTCGGCATCGCCGCGGCCACGGGGCTGATGCTGGCCAGTCATTTCAGATTCCTGATCTCGATGGCAATGCTGCTGATGATCATCGGAGTCACCATCATCCTGCGCATTCCCTGGCTGTCCCACATCGTCGAACCAGTGGTGGCGGCGACGATCGCGATCGGGCTCTACACCCTCACCCGGGCCTTCCAAGCGCTCCACGACCTCCGGGTCTACCAGGAGGAGCTGGCGCGCCTGGAAGTCGACAGGGAACGCAACCGGATCTCTCGCGACCTGCACGATGTAATGGGCAGAACGCTGGTGGCGACCTCACTCCGGGTCGAGACAGCGATCGAGATGCTCGATTCCGAGAACGAGCAGGTCCAGGAACAACTCCTGCAGGCTCAGAAAGTACTGGCATCGGGCGGGAGGGAACTGCGTTCATTGACCCGCGGGCCCGTCACCACGAGTCTCGAGGAAGAGGTCGTCGCAGCCCAGCAGCTATGCCAGCGTCTCGGAATACAGTTCCGCTGTAACGTCCCCGAAGGAACCTACTCCAGCGCCCAGCCCATCAGCGCCGAGGTGGTGCGGGAGGGATCACCAACATGCTCAAGCACAGCCGCCCTCGATACTGCACTCTGAGGATCGACCCCGAGAGCCCGACGATCGTGTCGATCAGCAACGACGGCTGTCTGCACCGCAGACCAGCCTCACAGACTCCCGGCACTGGGTTGTCTAGGCTGCGCCAGCGACTGTCCGAGCACTCTCTCATGCTGGAGGCTGCGCAGCATCCGCGCGGCGTGTTCGAGCTCAAAGTCACCCAGGCCCCCATCCGTCCCCAAGAGAGGACCCATGGAGACAAGAATCCTGATAGCCGAGGACATCGACCTGGTCGCGGAGGCCTTCCAAGCTCTCCTTGAGACTGAGGAGACGTTCCGGGTCGTCGGCCGGGTCAACCGCGGTGACAAGGTCCTGCCTGCGGTCGCACGCATGATGCCTGACCTAGTCCTACTCGACATCGACATGCCGGGCGCGACAGGAATCCAGGCCACAGCCCAGCTGCGGCAGAAGGGATACCGGGGAAAGATAGTCCTCCTGACAGTCCTGACGACCAGTGGGTATCTACAACCTGCCCTTGACGCCGGGGCAAATGGCTACCTGTTGAAGACCATCACCGGCGCCGCCCTGAAGAACGCCCTCAAAGCCGTCATGGCTGGCCACTCCGTAGTGGATCCTGAGCTGGCTGCTGAGGCACTGAGGTCAGGACCCTCTCCCTTGACGGAACGGGAGACCGAGGTCCTGCGGCTGGTGGCAGAGCATCGCAGCACATCGCAGATCGCCGGCCAGCTCTACCTCAGCGTGGGTACAATCCGGAACTACCTGTCCTCAGCCATGACAAAACTTGCAGTCAACTCCCGGTTCGATGCGGCAGATCTGGCGAAGCAGAACGGATGGCTGGCTCTATAGGAGCCAGCGGTATAGGCCTGCTGATGGCGGATGGCGGGGATCACGTAGCCAGGGCCGGAGCATGCGGGGGGTCTGGGCTCCCTGCCCGGGGACAAGCAGTGCATACATGGCTGGTCTCACATCCTTCCCGTGCTGCGGGCAAAGCGGCGGGACGCCCAGAAGATGAATCCGATCAGCCAGGCCAGGGCGTTGAAGACAGCCCAGCCGAGAGAGCTGTGCTCACCGGAGAAGGTGTAGCCGTCGGTCAAGGCGTACCTGGCGATGGTCGCGACACCAAACATGGGCGTCACTTGGCCAATGCTCAGCATCGTGCCGCTCAGCGGGATGAACAGGTTGCCGATGAAGGCGAAAGCGGTGATGGTCAGTCCTGGGATGTGCATCACGACCTCGGGACGCAGGGTGAGCCCGAGCGCGATGCCGAGGGCTGCAAAGACCCCGGAACCCAGCCAGGCAACCAACAGGCCCGAGACCCACACCTCAGGACCGCCCTGGGCGCCGGTGAGAAACCCGAGGATCCCAACCACTGTCACCGGGACCGTGGCGGCCAGTACGGCCGCCAGCACCTTGGCGAGCACGTACTTCACACCACCCAGGGGGTCATGCGGATGGTCCTCATCCAGCCAGAGGCCTGCTCGACGGAGATGCCGACAGCCGTTGCAGTCGCGGCAGCCGCCGCGCCATAGATAGCGATGCCGATAGTCATCCACATCGCGAAATTGCCGTGGGAAGATCTGCCCCCTGTGGCCCGGTGCGGAACAGCGCGACGTAGAGAATCATCGGCAGGGGCCAGTGTGAAGATCAGAGAGGACCGGCGAAAGGGCCGTTTGAATTCATATCTGAGGTACCCGAGAGGGATTCCCTGGACCTCCGGTGGGTGCTCCGGGCGGCAATGGGGTGGGGGGAGTCCTGGGTCATGTTCATTTCTCCTCGATTTTCCGGTCGCCGCGCGGCAAGGGGCGTCGTGCGGGTGGAGGTCTGAGTTGTCATCTTCATTTCTCCTCAGAGGTCAGCGCCAGGAAGGCGTCGTCGAGACTGCGCGGCACCACCTCGATGTCGGTGCCTCCGAGCGCGAAGACTCTCTGCGCTAGCTGGTCAGAATTGGGGTGGTAGAGGCTGATGCGGTCACCACGACGTCCGAGACACTGCACCCCGGGCGTGGCGAGGATCCGCTCCTCACTTTCAGGAGCCAGGTGGGCCGAGACGATCCGGCCACTGGCTGCGGCACGGATGGCGTCCGAGGTGTCGTCGGCGATGATCCGGCCGTGGTTCATGAGGATGATCCGATCAGCGAAGTCATCGGCCTCCTCCAGGTAGTGGGTAGCGAACAGGATGGTCCGGCCTAGTTCGGCATCGCGCCGGACTTCCGCCCAGAACTCGTGGCGGGCCTCGACGTCCATGCCGGCGGTGGGCTCGTCTAGGACCAAGAGGTCGGGGTTGGACAGCAGGGCCATGCCGAAACGCACCCTCTGCTGTTCCCCGCCAGAGCATTTGGAGACCTGTCGGTCAGCGATCGGAAGCAGCCGGGCGCGCCGCATGCACTCCTCAACCCGGGAGGGGTCGAACAGTGCGCCAATCATCGTGAGAGTCTCAGCGACGGTCAGCTCCGGCAGAAGTCCACCGGTCTGGAGAACCGCAGCCGCCTGGCCGGACTGCACAGCTCGCAGCGATGGCTGGCCGAACAGCTCAACGGTGCCTTGTCCCGGCCGGGTAAGGCCGAGAATCATGTCGATGGTCGTCGTCTTGCCTGCGCCGTTGGGACCGAGAATGGCCACCACCTCACCAGGACGGATGCTCAGACTCACCCCGTTGACGGCTCGCACCGGGTTCCCGGACTCGTCCCGGAATTCCTTGAAGACGTCGATCATCCTGACGGCTGGCTCTGCCTCGTGGCCACTTAGCGGTGTCATTGACTGGCTCATGACGTTGGTCAGCCCTCCTCTACTTCGGTTCGGGTACTTCGATTCGGGCGGCTTGACCACCCTGTCGAGTCGATCGTGCCCCTCCCCACACGCATCCGGGAGCTCAGGGCGAGTAGCTTAGAGCAGTGTCATTGGGATCATGTGACAGCTGTCATCCTCATCAGACCCTTGAAGGCCATCGCACAACACCTCCCCTGAGGCCAGCCAAACTCAAAACTCGCCTACTGAAACCCCATCGACCGCACCGCATCATGGGTGGGCCATCACCTGACCAGGATCGCCCCGCCAGAATTCCACCGATCCCAGGGAATCCCCAGCAGGCTATTTCCCTGCAAAACGCGGGAACAAGGTTTTGACATTGTTATGGTTGATCGCAGCCCTCAGAAATGGGTTCATGGGGTAGCGGTCGAGTTCTGAGGTGGTGAACTTGACGGCAGCCTCTGGGGCGAATGGCCAGTCACTGCCGTAGGTGATGTGGCTATGGTCAGCGACGGCCAGCAGGCTGGGCAGCGCCGCGGGTGAGGCTGACAACGCGGTATCCCAATAGAATTTCCGGAACACCCTCAGATAGCGTTTCTTGACGATCTCGACGAGAGGCCGGGTGAATGGATATTCCATCATCTTCTCAGCCACGTCTATCATATAACTTGGGCGTCGCTGCAACATGGTGAGCAGGACCCGGTATTCGATGAAGGGCACAAACCCACCGGCGTGCGCGAGAATAAACCGGATCTTGGGATATCTCTCCATCGCACCGGACAGGGATCAGGTCGATCACCGTCCGGGTGGTGTCGAGCAGGAAGTCCGCGGTGAATGTGGGAACTCCCGGCACCTCCGGGGCCGGCAGCTCCCCAGGGTGGACGAAAACCACTGTCTCCCGCCGGTCGAGTTCAGCCAGCAACGGCGCAAAAGCCGCATCACCTAGGTAGCGGCCGCCGGCATTGGCGAGCAGGATCACCCCGTCGGCGTGCAGTTCATCCACGGCATAGGCAAGCTCGTCCAGGGCACCCTCGACGTCCGGGAGCGTCAGTGTCGCGAAGAAGCCGAAACGCTCCGGCTCGCGCTGCACGAGCTCCGCGGCGTACTCGTTGACCTCCCGGGCGATCCTGCGGCCCCGCGCGATCGCCTGGGACTCGTCCTCGGCGACGCCCTGCAGCTCCACGAGCGCCCCAGGGGTCGACACCGACACAATGCCGGCCCGGATGCCGTTGCGGTCCATCATGCGCAGCGCGCCATCCCGCGACCAGTCCGGCAGGTCGATCCCGCCGGGACGGATCCCGTTCATTCTCAGGAGCTCGGCATAGCGGGGCGGTATGACGTGCTGGTGGGTGTCTATTCGCGCCATCCGCGCGGCGGGCTTGCGACCACGGCCTCTAGGACTCATATCGACGTCGGGCCTCAGGACATCCGGGCATGGGGCTGCCGGGGCAGGTCACTGGCGCGGGCAGCCGCGATCTCCTCGCTGGTGGCCCCCGAGCTACTGAGGATCAGGTCAATGAGAGTCTCAGCCATCGAATCAACCTCAGGACGCGGGTCGGCGCTGCTCTCCAGCCAGCGGCAGACCAGCCAGACCGTGCCAGCACCGAGGAACTGCGCATGCTGCTCAGGGGTCTGCGGCCCGGCGCAGCGACGGATGATCGGGCCGAGAGGCGAGACATTGAGTATCCGCTCAGCGAGGTAGCCGACCAGCTCAGCCATCAGACCAGGGGCCGCGAGCGCCAGAGCAGCCCGGTAGAAGGAGGCATGGTCCGCCAGATCGGTCAGCAGCACCTCAAACGTCCCGCGCGCGAAGACCGTCCAGGACTGCCCGAGAGCCACCGGCGGGATCCTGGTGAAGGAGTCCTGGATCCGGGCCACAGCGGCTGCCCGCACCGCTGCCGGCAGGTCTGAGAAGTGCTTGTAGAACGTCTGCCTGCTCACGCCGCTGGCCCGCATCACATCAGCGACCACCAGCGCTGCCGGAGCGCCGTGCTCCAGCAGGCCGCAGACGGCGTCCAGGATCGCCTGGCGCGCACGTCCGCGTTCCGGACCACCTGCCTTAGCCACAACCCCGCGTCCATCAAGTTCAATTGACATATGTACACCATATCCCATGAAACCACTTGGCAGAAGCCGCGATGCACGGCATAGTTATGTTGACATATGTCAATCATCTGCATGATCTGGGGAGGATACTCATGACGACTCACGACGAAACGGTGCTAGGCCCACGAGACGGACGCCCCCGCGTCCTGTTCGTGGTGCCCACCTTCAACGCCGGCGACACCACGCGCGGCATAGAGATCGCCCGCGCCATCCAGAACCTCGCTGCTGAGACCGGCCGCGAGGCCAGCATCGGCTTCGTCTTCCCCGGTCACAGCAGAGTTTCGAGGAGCAGATCAGGGCCGCTGGGTTTCCAGGCGCGTCCCGCCGGCATCGAGTTCGCGAACGACGAGGTCGCCGCGATCATGCGGGCGGACCACGACGGAACCGAGTTCATCACCGACCGCTCCCGCGCCAGGCAGATCATCGAGGTCCTGCTGACCGAGTTCACCAGGGAGCAGCCGGACCTCATCGTCTTCAGATTCATGCCGCCGGTGGGGATCGCCGCGCAGATCCTCGGCATCCCGTCGGTTTCCTACACCCCATTCCCGGTGTACCGCCCATGGGCACGCACCAACTTCCTGCTCGACGTCCCAGACGAGATGGACATCCCGCCCGTCCAGGCCGCCCCGCCGCGGCTGCGTCGCGGGCTGACGGCCCTGGTGTCGCGCGCGATCGTCCGCAGTGGTTTCTTCCGGCAGCCGACGCTCGCCCAGGCGGGACGGGAGCTGGGGTGGAAGACGGACCAGCCCGATCTGTTCGGGATGCTGGATGCTGGCATCCAGCTCGTGAACGACCTCCCCGTCTACTACGAGGGCCAGGACATCGGACCACACACCCGTATTGCCGGGCCATTGTTCAGCCGCCCCGCAGACCAAGCAGTGCCCGAGGAGATCGCTCGGCAGTTTGCCCGTGACGACCTGCCCCGCGTCTTCGTCTCCATGGGAAGCAGCGGCGAGAAACCCTACCTGCTCACAGCGATCGAGGCCGTCTCCCGCATTCCCTGCCGCGCCGTGGTCATCGTCCCGCCACACGTCTGCACACTCGGCGAGGCCCGCGAGCGCCTGTCCGGAGCCGGGGATGTCCTGCTGACCGACCGCTTCCTGCCCGCACCGGCGGTCAACGCGATGGCCGACATCGCGGTCATCCACGGCGGGCAGGGAACCGTGCAGACTGCCGTGTATGCGGGCACTCCAGTGGTCGGGATCGGGATGCAGTGGGAGCAGTCCACCAACCTGGGACGCCTGGTCCAGCGCGGGTCGGCCATCCGCATCCCACGCAGCAGCTGGCGCACCACGGCTGTCGAAGAGGCACTCCGGCGCATCATCGAAAACCCCGCCTACGCCCAGGCAGCCCGAGAGCTCAAGCATGAACTCGACACCACCGACGGCTACCGCATCACCGGAGAGCTCATCTGGGAGCTGCTGGACTCCAGATCCTGACCCCGGCCTGACGGACAAGCTTTCCTGGGGTAATCCGCCGCCGGGTCCCGTCCTGTTTGCTGGCCTTATCCCTTTTTCGCTGGCCCTATCCCCCATTCGCTGACCCTATCCCCCGTTTGCTGGTCTTGTTCACGTCTGCTGGCCTCACAGCACAGGCAAACGTGAACAAGGCCAGCAGACCGCCTTTAAGGCCAGCAAATCCAGACCGGGCGCGTCCTGTCCGGCGACCCTCAGAAAAACCTGACTGTGGTCAGTTTTTGACCATAGTCAGTTTTCGACCTACTCTAAAACCATGAGCGAACGAGTGGCCCGGCGGCGGGCACAGACACGGGAGCGGATCTTCACCGAGGCCATGCAGCTGTTCGTCGAGCGCGGCTTCGACAACGTCACGGTCGCGGACATCACCGAAGCCGCCGACATCGGCAAGGGCACCTTCTTCACCCACTTCCCCAGCAAGCGCGACGTCTTTTCGCTACCTCGGCGAGCAGGTCGCCGACGCCATGTCCTCCGCGGTCACCGAGAAGCCGGCGGGCACGGCTCGGGAGCGGCTGCAGCGCGTCCTCGGAGCCGCCGCCACCTGGCTGGAGGCGCATCCGGAGCTGATCCGCCAGATGTTCCAGGCGCGCTCCATCAACCTGACCATGGACCTCGGCTCCACCAACCAGCAGCGCTTCCGCGACCTGCTGGCGAGCATCCTGACCGACGCCCAGCAGGCCGGCGAGCTGCGCGGCGACTTCCTGGTCGACGACGCGGTCAACCTGGTGTTCGGCTCCTACTACACCTGCTGCGCGGCCTGGGTCCAGGACCCCGGGGCCCGCTCATTGCATGACCACCTGGACGCCATGCTCGACGTCGTGTTCCAGGGGCTGGCGGCCCGATGAGAGCGGGCCGGGCGCTAGCTGCGATCCTGTGCGGAACGATCTTGTCCAGCATCAGGCTGCCGCGATCCACCGTTCTGATCACGTTCGTCACCACGCCAGATATGGCTGCTGCCCGCCTCCCACGCTCCTGTCTTCGCCGTAAGGAGTTGTCATGCTCATCTCACTGAACCGCGTCCGCGCCGCCGACGTTTCGCTGGCAGGGGGCAAGGGGGCGAACCTCGGTGAGCTGATCGCCGCGGGCTTCCCCGTCCCGGACGGCTTCTGCATCACAGCTGAGGCCTACCGGAGCGCCGTCGCCCCACTGCAGGCCGACCTGACGGCGCTGCTGGAGGCCGGCGACCACGAGGCGGTGCGGGCGCTGGTCGCTGACGCTCCCCTCCCGGACGGCCTAGAGGCCGGAGTGCTAACTGCCCTGAAGGACCTGGGGCAGGGGCCGGTCGCGGTGCGGTCCTCCGCCACCGCCGAGGACCCTGCCCGAGGCGTCGTTCGCGGGCCAGCAGGAGACCTTCCTCGGCGTAACAGGGGATACGGACGTATTGTCGGCGGTCCGGCGCTGCTGGGCGTCGCTGTGGACGGACCGGGCCATCGCCTACCGCGCCGAGCGTGGCTTCGCCCATGACGTGGTGCGGCTGGCCGTCGTTGTGCAGTCGATGGTGGCCGCCGACAGCGCGGGGGTCGCATTCACCGCGGACCCGGTGACCGGCCGGCGCGACGAGGTCGTGATCGATGCCGCGTGGGGACTTGGCGAGAGCGTCGTCTCGGGATCGGTCACCCCGGACTCGTTCACCGTCCGTGGGGGACAGGTCACCCGGCGCAGCCCCGGCGACAAAACCACCCGCATCGACCTTGAACCGGACGGTCGTACCGTGACCACCACCGTCGCGGACAAGGAACGTCGGGCACTCTGTCTCACAGACCGCGACGTGCTCCGGATCGCGCGACTCGCTCGCGACGTCGAGGCCCACTACGGAACCCCGATGGATATCGAGTGGGCGATCGCCGGCGGCACGCTCTGGCTGTTGCAGGCCCGGCCCATCACCACCATCACCGGGCCGGACGCGTCGCCGGACACCACCGCCCAGAGCGCGCGGCGACCAGGAAAACAGCGGCCAGGAAGACTGAGACGGTTCATCCGCACCGACCTCATCGAGCACTTCCCCTCGCCCTACCCCCTGGACCTGCTCATGGTGCGGCTGCTGGTGGGCATCATCCGCGATGTTTCCGGGATCGCAGGCATCCGGCTCAGCCCTCACGACCTGGTCGCGATGGACGACGACGGCATCGCGCGCATCGCCTATCCGCGGGTCTGCCTCTGGGGAGTCCCGTTTGGGATATTCCGGGTAGCCCGGCTCAGGAAACCGGATCCGCGGCGCTGGGCCGACGGCCCGGGCGCCCGGATGCGGGAGGCCGCCGCCAGGTTCGCCGCGCTGGCACAAGAGAATCTCTCCGATGAGGCACTGGCCGGCGTCTTCGCGGAGGTCGTGCGCGAGGCCGAGGCGTGGGTACGCTTCCGGTTCGTCGACTACCTGGTCCCCAACGCGCTGCGCGGCGGATGGCTCGACGTGTTGCTGCGGCTGGCCCGGGTGGAGGCCACCCAGTTCGACCTGCTCGGTAACCTGGACTACGCGACGATGATCATCGACCGCCGGCTCCACGCCCTGGCTGATTCAGCGCCGGAGCGGGTGAGGGAGCTGCTCTGCACCCAAGAGATCGACGCCGAAGCGGTCCGCGAGGCGGATCCCACCTGGTGGCGGGCCGTCGAGGACTTCCTTGCCGACTACGGCGCCCGCACCACCCGCATGTACCAGCCCTTCTCCAGCACCGCCTGGCGGGAGGATCTGCCGGGCTTCCTGCGGGTCGTCGCGATGATGGACCACGCTGACGGCAGGCCGTCGGCGGCCCGCTCCACGCACGAGCAGCTCGTCACCAAGACGGTCCTGCGGCTGCCCCGTTTCCTGCGTCGTCGTTTCCTCCGGCTCGTCGACGACTACCGCGCCGGGTATGTGATGCGTGAAGCCTCCGTCGTGGACACGGAGGAGTTCTGCGCCGCGCTGCGGGCCCTGGCTCTGGAGGCGGGGCGGCGGATGTCGCAGGCTGGTCTCATCCCGGCCCCCGGTGACGTGAAGTTCCTGACGCAGGAGGAGCTGCTGGGCTGGCTGCGCGGGTCGGCGGTGGACGTCGCCGGGATCGTGGCGCGACGCCGCTGGGCCCGCCCCCTGGCCGAGGCGGCCTGGCACGAAGGCCGGGAGTCTGAGGACGGGGACACGGCGTCAGGAGTGGCAGCGAGCCCCGGACGGGTCACCGGCCCCGCACGGATCATCACCGGCCCCGACGACTTCCCACGCCTGCAGGCAGGCGACGTCCTGGTGTGCCGGGCCACCGATCCCGCCTGGACGCCGCTGTTCGCGCTCGCCGCCGGGGTGGTCGCTGAGACGGGCGGCCGGCTCTCGCACGCCGCGATCGTCGCCCGGGAGTACGGCATCCCCGCGGTGCTGGGCATCCCCGGAGCGACCAGCACCCTCGCCGACGGCCAGCCGGTCACCGTCGACGGCACCCAGGGTCGAGTAACAGTCCCAAACAGCGAATCAGTCAATTAGCAGGGACTTGAATCAGTCAATTAGCAGAAATTCGCAGACGGTCTGGTCAGGGGGCCAGCAGGCCAAGCGGCACAACCCCGACTCCGTCTGACCTCCGGTAGGCATTGGGTCCAGTGTTGATGATGATCGCATCGAGCAGACTGTTTCCCATACGCTGTGTGAACCACTGAAGATGTCTCACGTCACGGTCGGTGACCGTGTTTGCCAGCTTCACCTCAATGGCCAGAGCCCGGCCGTCTCCCCGCGCGAGGACAAGGTCGATCTCGTGGTCTCCATTACGGGTCCGCAGGTGGCTCACAGAGGCCTCGGCAGCCTGGGCAGGGACTCGGACGCAAAGCGTCACCAAGGACTCAAACAGTCGGCCGAGCATGCCGCCCGCCCGCGACCCGCCAGACTCATTCTCCCCGCCAAGGAGCGAGCCAGGGGCGAGATCCAGCAATCGCGCAGCCAGCGCTGGATCCGCCAGATGATGCTTCGGAGTTTGACCAAGACGGGTGAGCCCGCTGCCAACCGGCACCCATGCAGGAACAGGGTCAAGAAGCCAGATGCCGGCCAGCGCATCCCGGTAGGCGACGGACGTCGAACGCGCGGGCTTATCGCTCTGCCCTGGGGTGGCGGCGTCCAGGATCTGTGAATAGCTCGCGGTCGTGGCAGAGGCAGCGGCATAGGCGCGCAGCCACGCCAGCATCGCCTCGGGCCGGCGTACCGCTAGCCCTTGGTCGGGAACATCACGGTCCACTGCATTATGCAAGTAGGAGTCAAGCTGGAATCGCAGAGCACGTGCGGGCAGATCACGCATTCCCGGAAAGCCGGAGGCAACGATCTCCTCCACGTAGTCACTCAGCCGCAACCTAGTCGATCCTGCTAATGATCCCCTGCTTCCAGATAGCAGCTCCCGCAGACTCACCGTGGGCTCGGCGACGCCGCGCTCAGACAACGTCATCGGTCTCATCCGCAGACGCCCGATCCGACCCGCCCCTGAGTGCGCAGTGGCCCCAGCCACTGGGGTCGCACTCCCAGCCAGCAGGAACTGCCCACCGGACCGGTCTCTGTCGACAGAGCGCCGCACGACATCCCACACGGCAGGGACCTTCTGCCATTCGTCCAGCAGAAGCGGGCGGGGATGGGTCAGCAACTGCTCAGGTTCAGCCTCGATTGCCTCCCGGCTCGCCCTCGAATCCAGGCGGACTACATCGGCTACTCGCTGCTCTGCGGTGGTGGTCTTCCCGACTCCCTTGGCACCGTCGATAGCAAGCGCGGCAAGCGCCCCGAACAGTTCGTCCAGCTCTGCATCCAGGATCCTGCGCGTGTACCCCACCCTCGAATCATACAATGAGCAGGATCTGAATCAGTCAATTAGCAGGACTTGAATCAGTCAATTAGCAGAAACTCGGCTGTCTTGCTGGGCCTCGGTCAGGGTCAGCGGTGCCGCCCGGAAGAGAAGGGTTTCAGTGTCGTAGTAGGCGTCGGTCAGCCCGACGCGCTCCATGCCTATGCGCCGTGCGACCGCCTGTGACGGGAGGTTGTCCGGATGGGTGACCGCGACGACCCTCGGCATGCCGGCATCCAGCAACGCATCAAGCACCGCCTGGGCAGCCTCGGTGACGTAGCCATTCCCACAATGCGCCGCGGCCTGCCGCCAGCCGATCTCCACGTCCTGGGGTTCGCCGCCGCCGGAGGGAGGGATCGGCTTCACCAGGATCAGCGCGACGGGCGTGCCGGCGTCCGGACCACCACGCAGCTCGACGAGGCTGAAACCCTGCTGCGGATGATCGCGAAGGGTCATGAACCGCTGCAGAATGCGGCGGGCGGCGTTATCGTCTGGCGTGTAGGCGGCGGGGATGAAACGCATCAGCGCGGGACTGGTGTGAACCTCTCTGACGAATTCGAGGTCCGTGTCCGCGAACGGGCGCAGGCTCAGCCGAGCGGTCGTCAGGGGAATCATGCCAGCCTCATGCCACGGCCGGTTCGTCGTCGCTGTCTGCCGGGACGGGCTCAAAGCCTGGGAGGGACAGGCGTGGTCCGTGGCGGACGGCGAGTCCGTCGGCCACCAGGGAGTCAGCGCAGCGGGCCAGTTGGACGTCGTCGGGCCAGGCCAGGTCACCAAGTGGCACTGGTGACGGCGACCCGCGCAGCGCCGCCATGATCCGGCCCCGGCACTGCCGGTCGGTTCCCTCCCAGGACTGCGCCACCCGCGGCGGTCCGTCCCAGGCCGGGTAGCCCCTCGCCCGCCAAGAGCAATGAGCCGCCACGGGGCACGGGTCGCATTTCGGTGATCTCGCGGTGCACACCGTCGCGCCCAGCTCCATCGACGCGGCCGCCCACAGCGATGCCTGTTCGTCGTCGTCCGGGACGAAACGCCAGCCGCGTTCCCGCTCCCCCGCAGTCTCCGAGCGGGCGGGATGCTCCACGCCCTGGTCAATGCGGGCCAGGACCCGCCGCACGTTGACGTCGAGCACCAGGGACCGCCGGCGGAAGGCGAAGGCCAGGACCGCCGCCGCCGTGTAGGAGCCGACGCCGGGTAGCGCCAGCAGGTCGGACTCCATCTCCGGCAGCTCGCCGCCGTGACGCTCCTCGACCGCCTCGGCGGCCGCCCGCAGCCGCAGCGCACGCCGCGGGTAGCCCAGCCGTCCCCAGGCCCGCAGCACCTCGTCCGGCGACGCAGCCGCGAGCGCCGACGGCGTGGGCCAGCGCACCATCCACGCCTCCCACACCGGCACCACCCGGGCCGTCGGGGTCTGCTGAAGCATCACCTCACTGACCAGCACACCCCAGGGAGTGACGTCGGACGAACGCCAAGGCAACACCCGGGCCGCGTCGGCAAACCACGCCGTAGCACGCGCCACCACCTCGGCCTCACCACCCGAACACCCCTCACGCATACCCCCACGCTACCCGGCCAGACAGTACCTGGGTGGGGTCTCCGCGGGTCTGTCCGAAATACGGTGTGTGGGGTCAGGCGAGCGCACCTTCTAAGTACAAGCACTTGATCGCGGCGGTCTCGTTCCGGGGCAATGGCCTTGCGCTCTGGCCGCTCTGCAGTAACGGGTATTGATCGACACGGGGCGTGTTCGTCGTGTAGATCACCCGCCGAATCACAGGCGTCGTATTCGAGGAACGGCACGATACTGCGCCCAAGAGGTGCGCCAGAGCTGGACAAGCGCCGGATAACACTCGCCTCATTCGGCCGTAATCTCCTCGAACCTGTCCTTCGCTGCCTACTCGGACGAGGCTGTATAGACCGGCTTGAGAGACTCCACAATCACGTCACGGTGCTGCCGACCGGTGCAACAGAATCTATTGCGGAACCAGGTAGATCGATGCACTACATTGCACGACCGCCTGCTCCCAGGCGGTGTTGAACGCCCCTGGGATCCCTTTCAGGCCATCGCAGACAGCTATCAGGATGGTTCTCGACGCCACCGTTCCTCACGGCGCTTGGCACGATAACAGGCTCGAATGATCCGTCACGATCCTGGGGAACCACCGGTTGCGACCGGACCGATCTGCGTCAACATCGTCTCCGTCCTAGTACCATCGCGCATGTTCTCACCGATCCGGGGTCTCACCATACTCATCACCGAGATACTCGATCAGCTCCGCGTTCAACGCCATCTCAAGGACGTTCCTTGGTGAGCTGGCTGAGCAGACCACCCAGGCCGGTCAGACTCACACCCTGTTCTCTCGCCTGCACAAGCAAGCGTTCTACGAGTTCCTTCTGATCGATGATCTCCCCGACCACGAGATTGATCACCTCGTCTTCCAACATGCCAGTCGTAACCGATCAGGCCGGCCCCCACACCGCTCCTCTGACAGTTCCAACCTGGTGAATAAGCTTCATTGGCTCCGTCCGAATAGATTTGGTTTAATACCTTCGCGCCAGATAGTTAACGGGAGGTTCTGAGTCTTGTTCGTCGTAGCGATAGCGACTGCCGCCCGTAAGTCAGTCGTAAGATCGAGCTGGTCTGCGATAGCGGCAGCAAGATCACGGCGAGCTGTCTGCCTGCCAGCAATGTGGTCACGAGCTACAGCATATTTCGTGGGTGCATCCATAGACGCGAGGCCCAATGGCCGCATAATGGTCCAGTCAAGGTCACTTTGACTCACGATATGCTCCATGCGGCGCATGTCGTCGTAAAGCGTGCTCCCAATGCGTTCAAGGAACTGGGTGATAAGCGTCCGCGCGAACCAGTTCATCTCTGGATCGCGCCAGCCAGTGACGACCATTGAGCTAGTCACGATCAGTCGGCGGATGGCCTGGGCTTGCATGGCCCCCACGATGGCATGTGCGGAAGCAGAATAGGAGTTGATCGGATGCTTGCTGTATCTCACCCCAAGTACAGAAGTAATAGCATAGCATCCCTGCACTACTTCAGCGACGTGAGCAGGGTTAGTAGCGTCCGCTCGCGCAACTTCCAGACGGGGTGTGCTTACTTGGATCGCATCGGGGTGACGAGTGATAGCCCTGACACACCAACCTCGGTCGAGTAGCTGTTCGATGAGAAGGCGTCCAGTGAGTCCGTTCGCTCCGAATACGGCAACTACGCGTTTACAATCGTTCATTTGCTCGTCTCCGAGCCAGAACGCAGACATGAACATACGTAGCCTACTTCTTCATCGGCATCTTCGACGAATGCCATAACGATCTCACTCGCTTCCAAGAGGAAGCGCGTCAGCATAACCACCTCATCTAGCGTCCACGAAACTAGTAGACCAGCAAGACGTTCATTGGCCTGCGCATAGGCATCTGTTAGACGATGGACACCAGTCGCATGGATGCTGGCGGAGCGGCGATCAGCTTCATTACGACGCCGCTCAACCCACCCGTCACGTTCCAACCGGGCAAGTACCCCCGTCATCGTCGCAAGATGGGTCCGCGTGCGGTAAGCCAGTTCAGTCGGTGTCTGTGGGCCGTCTTGATGCAGCGTGTCAAGTACTACGAGATCAGAGCTTCTGATGTGGAGCCGAGCACCGACCACACGATTGCTCACCGCCAGTGCACTGCTCAACCGCCGCAAGGCCAACACGGCCTGCTCTACCACTGGAAGCACAGTTGAGATTTTCTTGTCCATACCCACCCTATCTAGTACGCTACTCATATTATATGGTTACAATAATAACTTGCCGCATGCCACATGCAAGCGGCCGGCAAGACTTGACGCACAAACGACAACGAGGAGGACGTGATGAGCAGAGCTATCGAGTACAGAAGGTTTGGCGGACCAGAGGTGTTGGAGATGGTCGATGTACCTGCGCCCGAGCCCCGTGACGGTGAGACCCGGATCGCCGTCAAAGCAGCCGCACTCAACCCAATGGACGAGAAGGTTTTCAGTGGTGATCCACGTCTTCGACTCGTTGGCTTCGCTAACGCCATACCTAAGCCAGCGCAGTGGTTCATGCCCAGCTTTCCAAAACGTGTAGGACGCGACTTCGCGGGAATTGTTGATGCGGTAGGTGGTGGCACGAGCGGTCTCGCCGTCGGCGACACCGTTCTTGGAACCTTGAGGGGAGCGCCTGGAACGAAAACGAAAAGTGGCTCACTGGCCGAGCATGTGGTGGCGCCCGTCGAAGACGTCATCCACAAACCAAAGGCGCTTAGTTTCGAGAGCGCCGCAGCGCTCGGCGTCGTCGCTCAGACTGCTTGCGGTGCTCTGCGCGAAATAGATGTACAGCATACTGACATCATTGTTATCAGCGCCGCCGCCGGTGGTGTCGGTTCGCTGGCAGTGCAGCTCGCGATGCAACGCGGCGCAACGGTAATCGGTATTGTCGGAGCGAATAATGTCGATTTCTTGCGCTCACTCGGAGTCATTCCCGTCACGCACGATGCAGGAGTTAAGGACCAAATCCTCGCTGCAGCGCCAGGCCCTATCACAAAGCTGTTGGACTGTTATGGGGGCGGTTATGTCCAACTTGGGCACTCTCTTGGTCTGCACGGCTCCGCCATCGGAACCCTTGTACCCTCGCCAAAGGCTATTTTCGGTGGAGCACGGTTCACGGGTTCACGGCATGCGCACCCTGAGGACCTAGCGACGGTCGCCGACTTGGTGGCAACCGGCGCTGTTAGGTTACCTATCGCTCACACGTATCCCTTCGAAATCGAAGCCGTACGTGGCGCCTTCGTTGAACTAGCTAAAGGGCACGTCCGCGGCAAGCTCGTCGTTAGCTTTGCTACGTCATAACGAATATGAAGGTTATTCACAGCCACAAGCGAACCCAGGCCTACAAGGGTATTTACCGAACTGAAAGCCCATCGTGAATAACCCTCATATTCTTACCGAAACCAGCTCAGATAGCGCCGGGACTGTCTGATTAACGGTGTGTGAGGTCCGGCCTGATCCGAGAGGAGATGGCCGTGGCTGACATGACCGACATGATGGAAGACGAGATGATCGATCCCGTGACCGGAGAGATCATCGATCAGAAGGACCTGGCCGAGTGTCTGCTGGCGCTGGCCAGGGAACAGGGGGTGAGTCTGGTCGGCCCGGGAGGGTTGTTGAACCAGCTCACCAAGGAACGTCCTGGAGGCGGCGTTGAACGCCGAGTTGACCGAGCATCTGGGTCACGAGCACGGTGGCACGCCGATCGAGGCGAACATGCGCAACGGCACCCGCGTCAAGACGGTGTTGACCCAGATCGGGCCGGTCGAGACCGGTGGTTCTCCGTGATCGTGACGGCTCCTTCGAGCCGATCATCGTCCCGAAACGGAAGCGACGTTTGGACGGCATCGATCAGATCGTGTTGTCGTTGACCGCCCGCGGGCTGACCACCGGTGAAGTCGCTGCCCACTTCGAGGAGGTGTACGGAGCGAGGGGTGTCGAAGGACACCATCAGCCGGATCACCGAGAAGATCGTCGGTGAGCTCGCCGAGTGGTCGAGTCGGCCGTTGGATCCCTGTCTACCCGGTGATCTTCGCCCGGCGCGATTCGCACGTGAAGGTCTGTGACGGTCAAGTCCGTAACACCCCGTTCTACGTTGTCATGGGTGTCACGATGAACGGGGAACGCGACATCCACAGGGATCTGGGCTGGTGACGGTGCTGAGGGTGCCCGGTTCTGGCTGCAGATCTTTTCGGAGGTGAAGAACCGAGGCATCGTCGAGGTGATGATCGCGGTGTGTGACGGGTTGAAGGGACTCCCTGAGGCGATCAACACGACCTGGGAACACACCATCGTGCAGCAGTGCATCGATCTACCTGGTTCCGCAACAGCTTCCGCTACGCCGGCCGGCAGCACCGCGACGCGATCGTGAAGTCCCCTCAAACCGGTGTACACGGCCCCGTCCGAGCAAGCGGCCAGGACCGGTTTGCCGAGTTCGCCACCGAGTGGGGCGACCGGTATCCGGCGATCGTGCAGCTGTGGCGCAACGCGTGGGCGCAGTATCGTACCCTGACTTGGCTCATTTAGTGTCGTTCCCGGGTGTTGTGGATGGCGTCGAGCCAGGCTTGGATGTTGTCGGGGATGGGGTCTTCAGCGGTGACGATGGCGTCGCCGGCTTGGATGTCGATGGTTCGGTAGCGGCGTAGTGTCTTGACCAGGGTCTTCAAGCTGACTTTGGTGGTGGCCTCCAACCAGCGAGCGACGGCGAGGGCGGCGAACACGATGGTGAGGTGGGCCTCGATCGAGTCTTTCAGGTGGTGGTAGATCGGGCGGGCTTTCAGATCGGATTTGCTCATCCGGAACGACTTCTCGATCTGCCACAACTGGTGGTAGGCGCCGATCACGTACTCCGGCCTCGGGTCAGCCAGGTTCGTGATGTATCCCTTCCAGCCAGCCAGCGCTTTGGCTTTGGCCTCCAAGTCCCGGTTCACCGATTTCTGTGCGCCGGTGAGAGTGATGAACCGGTTCCGTTTCACCGGGATCTTCCCCGCGACCACGCGTTCGGCCTTGCTGACCTGCTCGCTGATACCGCGCAACGTCCGGCGTGCTCGGTCGGCCCGGTACTGGTAGTAGATCGTCTCTGTCACTGCTGCCCCGGCCGGGCCCCTCGACCAGGGTTGAGTCAGGGTCAGCCCGTCAGGGGGCTGCTGACCGGAATGGGTCTTCAGCCACTCCCGCACGATGTAGGGGACCTCGGGAATCTTCTGACCCACGATGAACCGCAACCCCGCCCCGGACAACGCCCGCAGGTTCCCGTCAGACAACATGCCCGCATCAGCCACCACCGTCACCTCCGGCAGGGCGTGAGCGGCCTGGAACGCCTGGAGCGACGGGATGATCGTGGTCGTCTCCGCACGGTTACCCTCGAACGCCTCCACCATCAACGGGAACCCCCGCGCGTCGGTCAACAACCCGATGGTGATCTGGGGTTCCAAGCGGCGTTCCTTGCTGTATCCGGGTTCCCGGAACCCGTCCCCAACATCAGTCTCAAAGTAGAGCGTGCTACGTCGTACAACACCAAGGTGGCAGGCCCCAACCCCACATGCGCTGCGCACGCGGACGCTATCTGCTGCCGCCACGCCGGCTCGGCATACACGGCGAGCCGACGCTTCACCGTCGCGTAGCCGCAAGGCCGAACCCCGATCTCTTCGAGCACCCGCAAGGTCTCCAACTTGCTGGCCGGCTCGATCAACCGGCCCAGCACCAACTGCTTGAAAACCTCGTCACCACCACTGGCGGTATCGAACCCGAGCCGTTCAAACCCGACCGACAAGGCATTCCACAAGTGCTCCGCCCGCGACCGCCGGATCGGTAGCGCCCGCCGTCGTGGCTGCCCGTCCCCGAAATCGAGTTCGTCCTGACCAGCGGCGATCATGCGTTGCCGCGCCACCGCTTTCAACACCTCAACATCCTCCGGTGTGTGCCGACCCGATGTGATCCATCGACCGCGATCCACGAGACGACGACCACACCACCTGAACCGCCGTCGCCCCCGACGCGGTCTTCACCGTCCTCACATACGGACTCACCCCAACAGGCTAAAACACCCCCGATTAGTGCACACCACACCAACCAAAACCCCTAGCCAACACCCCCTCCAACCCCAAAAACACCAAACATGAGCCAAGTCAGGCCACAGGGATCTGGGCTGGTGACGGTGCTGAGGGTGCCCGGTTCTGGCTGCAGATCTTTTCGGAGGTGAAGAACCGAGGCATCGTCGAGGTGATGATCGCGGTGTGTGACGGGTTGAAAGGGACTCCCTGAGGCGATCAACACGACCTGGGGAACACACCATCGTGCAGCAGTGCATCGATCTACCTGGTTCCGCAACAGCTTCCGCTACGCCGGCCGGCAGCACCGCGACGCGATCGTGAAGTCCCTCAAACCGGTGTACACGGCCCCGTCCGAGCAAGCGGCCAAGGACCGGTTTGCCGAGTTCGCCACCGAGTGGGGCGACCGGTATCCGGCGATCGTGCAGCTGTGGCGCAACGCGTGGGCGCAGTATCGTACCGTTCCTGGCCTACGACATGGAGAACCGGAAGGTGATCTGCACGACCAACACCATCGAGGTCCATCAACGCGAGGTACCGCCGGGCCGTGCGGGCCCGTGGGCACTTCCCCAACGAGCAAGCCGCGTTGAAGTGCCTGTACCCTAGTGACCCGCTCCCTTGACCCCACCGACGGGAGCCGGGCACGCTGGGTGATCAGGTGGAAGCCCGCACTCAACGCGTTCGCAATCACCTTCGCTGGACGGTTCAACCGAACCACCCACTGATGAAAACCACCGGACCCTACACACCGTTTATCGGACAGACCCGACAGACCCGTGGGTGCCGCCCTCCGGGAGTTCCTCCTGGAGGGTTTTTGGGTTGCCGGGCGCGGTGGCCGTGGTGTGGGCGGCTGTGCCGGCGGTGCTGCCGCGAGAGGTCGCGGTGGTGCTTGCTTGGTTGAGGTGGCTGGTGATGTCGGTACTGCTGCAGGTAGTGGTTGCGGCGACAGGACTGATGGCGGCGGTGTTGGTGGCCGTTTGGTCGGAGTGAGCGCTGTTGCTGACGTGGGTGCTGCCGTTGTCTTGGCCGCCGTACCTGTTCCGGCTTCTGCCCTCGTTGCTGTCAGGGCTCCGGCTGTCGTTGCCTTGGTAGCTGCTGTTCTGGTCGCTGCTGTGAAGCGTCCTGAGTTTTTTTCCGGGGTTAGGGTGCAACGGGTGTTGGGTCCTGGTGGTGAGTGTAGGCGACTTCGACTTCCGTGGGGGTGTGGTAGTCCAGGGCCTCGTGCAGGCGGGCTGTGTTCCACCAGTGGACCCACTCCATCGTGGCCAGTTCGACGGCCTCGATGGACTCCCACAGGTGTTTGGAATGGATGAGTTCGGTCTTGTAGAGCCCGTTGACGGTTTCGGCCAGGGCGTTGTCGTAGGAGTCGCCCACGGTGTCCACGGAGGCTGTTACCCCTGCGGTGATGAGTGCCTCCGAGTATGCCAGGCTGACATACTGGGAGCCTTTGTCGCTGTGGTGGATCAGGCCTTCATGGCCGCGGCTGGTGCTTGTGCTCGGCAGGGCGTGCTCGAGAGCCAGCAGTTGTAGTCCTGTGGTGTGCAGGTTTGCCGAGACGGCCCAGCCCACGATGCGGCGGGTGCAGACGTCGGTGATGAACGCGACGTAACACAATCCCGTTAGGACACGCACGTAGGTGATGTCGGCAACCCACAACTGGTTCGGGCGTTCGGCGGTGAACCGGCGTTCGACGAGATCGAGGCGGGTATCGGGGGTGTCCGGCAGGGGCGTGTGGTACGTGGTTTCCGGCCGCGGCGTACGCCCTGGAGGCCGGCGATCCTCATCAGGCGGGCGACCTGGTCACGACCGATCTGCCAGCCGGAACGCAGCATCGCGTGGTGCATCTTCCGTACCCCGTAGATGCTGTAGTTCTCCTGGTGGATCCGTTTGATCTCAGGTAGCAGGACCTCGTCTCGTAGGGCCCGCACCGAGGCGGGGCGGGTCTTGGCGGCCCGATAGGCGCGGGAGGTGATGAACCCACACGTAGTCGCATGCAGAGTACGGCAGATGGTCTCGACCCCGAAACGGTCACGGTGTTCGTCGATGAACCGGATCATCTCGTCGTGGGGCGGTCGAGTTGTCTGGCGAAAAAAGCCGACGCAGCCTTGAGGATCTCATTGGCGCGGCGGGCTTCGGCAAGCCCGCGCTTGAGGCGCTTGTTCTGTTCTTCCAAGGACTCGGCCACAGGCCTTGGTTCTGCCTCGGGGCCGTATCGGTTGGACTGCTATAGGTTTTGTGGACGGTAGTGAAAAACTTGGATTATGGTTTAGGCTGCCGTCTTGGTTTTCCTCCATTCCTGATGGACTTCGTTCGGGGTGCGGTACCCGAGCGAGGGATGAAGTCTGGTCTGATTGTAACAGAGTTCAATCCATGATGTCACTTCTTTGATTGCTTTTCTTCTGGTGTGGTAGATCTTCCGGTTGACGAGTTCTTTCTTGCAGGTGGTGTTGAATGATTCCGCTGCTGCGTTGTCGTAGCACACGCCGGTTCTTCCTACCGATGCGAGGAGGCCATACTTGTTCATGGTGGCGGTGTAGTCGGCGGACGTGTACTGCGATCCCCGATCCGAATGAAAAATCGTCACACCCTTGATGGGTTGGCAGTTCCGAACCGCCATTTCCAGAGCGTTTTGGACCAATTCGGTTCGCATGTGTTCCGCCATGGCGTAGCCAACAATTCTTTTCGAGTAGCAGCCCCGTCACGGTCGCCAGGTACACGAATCCTTCCCGGGTGTGAATATAGGTGATATCACCCACCAGTTTCCGGGCGGAGCATCAGCCGTGAAGTTCCTTTCGATCAGGTCGGGGCGACCTGCCAGGTCGGCAGCAGGCACGGTGGTGCGGGCCTTGGGGCGGGGCTGACACGCCACCAGGCCCTCCTGCCTCATGAGCCGGCGCACCGTCCCTCGGGACTGGTTGCAACACCACCCACTTTCCAAGACTTTGTGGACCCGTCTATAACAGGTGGGTTTGTTTGGAGTCGTTGAAGAAATACGTCACAAAAATGGCGAGTTCTTCACGGCGTTTCTGGGTTTCCGACATGCCCCTGTTGCGCCAGGCGTAATAGCCTGAACGCGACACCTCCAGACAGTGGCACATCAAACAGGCTCCGGAGTGGTCGCCTTCCTTGGCGCTGGATGTACGCGTATCGTGTTTTTACCGAGACTCCTGTGCGAAGAAGGCCGCCGCTTTTTTTCAAGAAATCGATCTCCATCCGGGCCTCACGCAGCTCGGCTTTGATTTTTCTTGTACTCGGCGAGTTGGGCCGCCGTCATTTCCTCACCCTCGATGCCGGAATGGGTTTTCCTCCACTTGTTCACCCAGTTTCCTACGGTTTGCGGGACCAGACCGTAGGATTTTGCCACCTCGCTGATCGTGCGGGACTTCTCAATGACCTCCAACACGACCTGCTGTTTGAACTCTTCGCTGTACTTGGATGCGGACATAATACAGATTTTACCTCACATGTTCGATTAAACCTGTTTTTCGTCACTGTCCACGAAACGTGTAGCACTCCACCAGAGAGAGAGCCCCAGGGAAATGGTCAGTGCCGGGATCAAGGCGACAGCGCTCATGGCGAGAAGGATCCATACCCAGGCAAGCAAGGACAACCTTGAACACTCTACTCTGCGATCTTATGTTGTTGTGGCATTGAGGCTTATTCATAGGCGGTAGGTGAAGATAATTCCGGGAAACCTCCTCGAAGCGCCGGGACCGGTTGAGTTTGAGACCGAGATCCTCGAACTCACCGAGGAGACGCTCGAGGAGTTGCGTGAGGCGCGGCTGCACGTCGATTTCGCCGAGGTCACCGACGAACTGCTGGCCCGCGGCGACCCGGTCGGGGGAGCGATCGCCCTGGCGCTGCTGGGGCACGCGGGCGACGAGGTGGGCTGGGACGACGCCTGGCGCGCCCGGCTGCGAACCGCCCGCTCCCACCCGGTGCCGGCCGTCGCCGCCTGGGCCCGGGAAATCCACGTCGGCCCCGGTAGCCACTTCGTCCCGACCCCGGACCCTCCGTCGTTATGTCATTTTGGAAAGAATTTGTACCGTACACGCCACAAAAATCTTTCACGATCTCGACAGAACCTTTCCAAATGACATAACGACATCGAGGGTGGGGGTCAGTGGTTGGTTCGTGGGGCCGTCGGGGTGGGCGGCCAGACCAGCAGCGCCCACACCTGCGCTGTTCCCGACAGCAGCAGCACCCCGGCGCACGCGAGGGCCAGCAGAGCGGGGAGGCGTGCGGAAGAAGCAGCCCGCAGGCCCAGATGAGGACGAACCCGCCCGCCAGCTCGCTCGAACTGGAAACCGCCATGGCGCGGCCCAGGAAGTGTTTCGGCAGCACCTTCACGCATCCGACGAACCAGAGGTTCATAGCCATCCCCAACGCGACGGCTGCCAGGAAGAACCCGGCGACCACCACCGCACCGGGAAGGCCGAGACCCGGCGGGAGAAAAGCGACGGCGGCCGCCGCGGAACAGACGGAGGAGACCAGCAGCGGCCTCGAATCGGGAACCCAGCGGGTCGCGACACCACCCACCAGCAGGCCCGCGACATGGGCGGTGGAGAACATCGCCCAGCCGGCGGCACCGCCGTAGCTGCGGGCGGCCAGCACGGGCCCGAGCAGCTGATAGCCGGAGAGCCACGCGCCGGCCGCGAGGAAACCACAGACGGCGCAGGCCGCCAGCCACGGCGAGCCCCGCAGGAGTACACGAAACCCTCTGGCAGAAACCCCGGCATCCGGGTCGTCACCATCGCCGCCGGTGGAACCGACACCTTTCCCGACCGCCTGCAGGAGTGCCGCGGAGAGCAGGAAGGTCGTCGCGTCGACCAGGACGGCCACTTCGGCGGAGACCACGCTGATCAGGGCACCGGCGACGGCCGGCGAGGCGATCCGCGCCAGATTGACCAGCGTCGCCTGCGTCGCGACGGCCCTGGTCAACTCCTCGCCCTCGACGACCTCGGCGATCATCCGCCGCGACGACGGAAGGGTCAGGAGGACAACGCCTCCCCAGGAACAACAGACCGCCGATCACGACGATGCTCGACCTGGCGTGCAGCAGACCCACCCAGAGCAGAACCTGCACCACCCCCGCCAGGCACCGCAACACCTGGGTGGTGCGGATCGGGCTGCGTCCCCGGTCCGCCAGGACACCCCCCGCGAGGGTCATCACCACCGGGGCCAGCGCACCCACCGCCAGAACGGCCGAGAACTTCGCCACCCCGTCGCGGTCACCCAGCAGCGCGAAGGCCACCGCTATGGGGGCGATGCCGCTGCCGAACGCATTGAGCGCCTGCGCCACCGAGACGACCAACACCTGCCTGGACCGTGAGTAACTTATCTTTTTCTTTCGAAGACTCATCCGCCCGCAACTGCTGTTACAATTTCAACGTGAGACTCTCTTTCAATGCGATAATTTCGCAAAGATCCCGAAAACCTGAACATCGTTGCAAAAATACTGCAATATACCGCGACAGCAGTCCCATTTTCATAGCAAGTGCCTCGTGCAGGGAGCGGAAACATAATTACCAAACTTCCTACAACTTCTTCTAGATTGATACAGTCGTGTATCAGCAGATTCGTTGGTGCGTTTCCTAGACGAGCAAGTGCAGGCGACAATGTCACAGAAATAGTGAAACCCTATCTGCGCGTAAAGGCATCCCAACCCCTTTGAGCGAATAGGCATCATGTCCGTTTGCAAGAAGATCCGCGACAATTTGAGAAGATTCGCGACCGATGTCGCAGTAAACCAAAATCGACCTATTGACTCCCTTGATTGAATCGATCACCGATTCCGCCGAGCAGTTAATTGCTCCTTCAATGTGCCCCCATCGAACTGCCACTTCTCGCGAATATCTATCACGAGTGGATCCATTAGATCCTCTGGGGAGGATACTGTAGGGAGTGGAAATTTTCTGAAATAGGGAACATGAATCTGGAATATCTAAAACGGTATTTATAGTTCGCGAAGATCCACACAAGGTGCAGTCTGGGTTCTTGGATACCGGATGCAATGAGAAAGTCATCTGAACCAGATTTACGTCAAGAATTCCATTTCGCAAGGGTGAATCAAATCCGGTTAGTAGTTTCAGCGCTTCAGTTGCTTCTAGAGACCCTATCGTTCCACAGACCGGGCCAAGAACTCCGGCTTCGCTACAGTTCGGGGCCAGTTCCGAGGGAGGCGGTGTAGGAATAGGCATCTATAGCAGGCGAGATCAGAAGTAGCAGCAGAAATGCCAACCTGCCCGTAGAATTGATAAACCGAAGCCCAGAGTAGAGGAATGCCGTGCAAGTAGCATGCATCCGTTAGCGCATACCGTGCTTGCAAGCCATCTGTCGTGTCAATAGCTAAATCCCATCCAGCATCCATTATCTCTTTCCAGCTTGCAGAATCAAAACTGGTAGGGTAAGACACAAATCTTGTTCCTGTTGCATACTTTTTTTAATGAGTTTATTGCTGACTCAACTTTTTGGGCGTCCAATGGTGGCATCGGAGTGAAGCGATTGCCGAGGAAGATTTGAAATTTCGACAACATCAAAATCGACTACGCCCATCCGACCAACGCCGGCGGAACACAGGTAGGTTAGAACGGGTGATCCTAATCCACCCGAGCCGACTACAAGGACGCTGCTGCTCTGTATGCGACGTTGCCCGGATAAGCCAACCCCGGGCACTCGAATCTGCCTGTCATATCTATCAAGTGGAATCATTATAGGTAAAGCTCCTTTTGAAGGAAATAATGCCGAACATCGCGCTGTTTCACACGGCATGCAGTGAAGTCTTGATTGTTAAAATCACTCCCCTTTTGTCTCCAATAATTTTTTTGAGCAGAGATAGTGTTCGATTTCCATACCACATGCTGGAAAACAATTTAATGATCTCATCGTGGGTATTTTTTGAAATTCTTCCAGAACCTACCATGAAAGCGAGGTAATCACGGATATTAATTAGCGGCTCACTTATGGGATTGTAAGGGGAGTTGACATATGAATTTGAGTTACCTCGTCATCCCTGAACTCAGGATGTTCTATGTACTGCTGATACACTTGCCCAAAGCCTTGCATGCCAAAATCACGTAGCTCGCTAGCGCGAATTGCTCCCAGCGAAGCTAATCCGGTGACTTCCCAACCTCGTTTGATCGCCGAGATGATTTCTTTGTGACCTACGGCGGGGAATGCATGGAAGGTTCCATCAACAATGTGAACTGCTCCGCCTTCTTTCGGGGGAAACCTGAGCGTATCCATATCGCCACGCCGGATAGGGGGACGCACAACCCAATCATTTGGAATAAGTTGCAGCAAGTCGAGCCCATAAAGTGAAGGACCAGCAAAGAGTATGTTTTTCATGCTGCTAGCCTTTGCATGGCTGCTTTTCGTAGTCGCTTACCTACGCGTTCGAAAGTTCCTTTATAATATTCTGCTCCAGGAATGACTACTCTGGTGACTGCTAATTGCCTCGAGGGACACGGGAGGGAGGCCCAGTAAATACCGGAAAGCTCCGCTTCTTGCACTCTAGAGTAAAGGAGCTTAAGCGCATCATCAATATCGAGAATATCTATATTTGCTGTAGACAAATCTCGAACTTTGCCGCTTGAAAGTGTTTTGGCCATTTTTGCTACATCTTGGTACTCGAGTCCTTCTCGTTGGATCGAATAATATTTGTGTCTATCGATAATATCGTCTCGACCACCATGGATATGTGTTAGTCGCGATTGAACTGCTTCGGATATTGCGCGTACAAGTGCTATGTCGCGAATGGGGTGTAGTCCAGAACCAAGAGATATTGCGATTGGGGAATGGAGATTTTTCTCGATGACATATGCGTCATAGTAAGGAAGATCATACTGATTAGGTGTTTCCCGAACTACGAGTTGGTAACCCGCACTCTCAACGGAATCGATGAGCTGGAGAATAGTCGGCTGGCCCGCGGATCGTGCCTCTACTAGGTAAGAACGATCTTCGAGAAAATTAAAACTTCGCACATCTCTTTCTAGAACTTCACATATTCCATGAATCAAAGATTCGCTTACAGTGTTTCCTGATGACAGCCCATTAGTCGATGTTCCAAAGGGACATTCAGATCCTTCCAAAGGATCGTTGGGGTGGACGAGGAGATCAGTAGGCAACCAAGCTACATCGTTGTTACGTAATTCTCTGAAGGATGACACTTGGACTCGTGTGTCGGCCGTTACTACGCGTCCCAATAGCGGGCATAAATCAAGCCAGTCAAATGAATTAACTAGCGTCGACCACTCGGCGACTAAATTTCCAGCTGTTGTTACCCGTCTCTCGATTTTTCGCTCACGATCTTCGGCTGCACGGAATTCTATTGCTTCCATCAGTGCCCCAACATGAGCTTCCAGTGCTTGCGATCCTTTACCGTTATGCACGCATAGTGATCGGGGATGAGCATCAGGACGGATCGAAGCAAATACAGGAATTCCTATGTCGTCTAACCAAGTGGTATCAACCACTCTAGTTACTCCCCAAATAGCAGCAACTCTCTGCGCCTCCTCGAGCGTTTCACGTAGTGAACGAACACGTAAGGATGAAGTCATGCGATACAAAGGGAAACTCCGATGCCCTTAATAGCTTTACAGATAAAATCCACTATTCGATTACAAGTTTGACGACAAATGAAGGATTGAATTAATTCTTGACTGGAAGCCTTGAGGCTTACTTACAGGCGACGCATCCGCCAAAAACCTCTAGCTGGGGTATGCCTGAGCCTAGCCATGGACAAGCTTAACTTAGTTTTGCCGGACGGGGGAGCTGGCGAAATTTCACCAACTCCCCCCGTCCGTCAGAGGGGAGACCTTATGCCTCATTCTGATTATCGGCTTCACTCAGAGCGTGCGCAATGCAACGTTCCTCTGCCTTCTCCGCCAAGATCGCTCGAATAAGCTGCTGTTCTTCCGCGGGGATGGTAAACACCATACCTACACCTCCAATCAAATTGACCCGCAGCATGATCACGCAGTTTAACTGCACTGCGTGATGATATGGATGATTGAGTTGTTGTCTATTGTTAAGTACTTTAAACTTAACAATTCCGGCAAGGCGATCAACCCTGCCTCTTCATGTCACACTAATCACTCCCCAGGGTTGGCGCAAGAGATCGGCGGGAGGTGTTTGCTGCGGTCCAAGGCGAGGGCTTCGTCGGAGCGCCTATACCTGTCCTTGATTGCGTTCTGACTAGGGACTTTAGTGGCTCTTCGTGCTTGAGCGTGGGGTGAGTGTGGATCTGATGGTGGGTGTGTTGGTGGGGTGATGGTGGGTCGGGGCCCTCAAGAATCGGGGTTACCACACCACTTGATTCCGAGGACCTCGATGATGACCGGTTCTACTTCCTGCTGCTGTGTGCCCAGCGGTTACTGCGAGCGCTGCGACCTTCTGCTGGGCCTGCCTGGGCTTCACGTGGTCGGTGTCCAGCGCGACGACGCGGGGCTTCGGGTTGAGGTCGAATCCGTCCGGCCGGAGGTGATGGGCTGCCCCGCCTGCGGGGTCATCGCGCATGCGCATGGCCGGCAGAGGGTGGAGTTGATTGATGCGCCGTGTTTCACCGTGCCGGTGAGGCTGTGGTGGCGGAAACGACGCTGGTTGTGTCCCGAGCCGATGTGTCCGGTGACCTCGTTCATGGAGCAAGACCCCGACATCGCGCGGCCCAGAGCGTTGCTCACCGCGCGGGCGACGTCGTGGGCGATCGGGCAGATGCGGCGGGAGAACGCCTCGGTTCAGGGGATGGCCCGGCAGCTCGGCTGCACTTGGAGGACCCTGTGTCGAGCGGTCAAGCCGATCCTTGAAGCCGCCGCCGGCGACGAGAAAGCGCTTCGCTGGCGTCACCTCACTGGGCGTCGACGAACACATCTGGCATCACGTCTCCGCCAAGCCCGTCGACCAGGGCGGCCGCGGCCCGAAGGAGTTCACCGGCATGGTCGATCTCACCCGCGACAAGGACGGACGCGTCCGGGCCCGGCTCCTGGACCTGGTCCCGGGCCGCTCCAGTGAGGCCTACACGTCGTGGCTGCGTGACCGCGGCGACACGTTCCGAAAAGGCGTCGAGATCGCCACCTTGGACCCATTCCACGGCTACAGATGCGCCATCAACGACCAGTTGGACGACGCCATCGCGGTGCTCGACGCCTTCCACGTGGTCAGGCTCGGCACAGCCGCGGTCGATGAGGTCCGCCGCCGGGTCCAGCAGGACATCCACGGCCACCGCGGCCGCAGAGATGATCCGCTGTATCGGATCCGCAACCTGCTGCGTGCCGGGAAAGAGCATCTCACCAACCGGCAGAAGACCCGCCTGGAGACCGCATTCACCATCGACGACCGACACGTCGAAGTCGAGGTCGCCTGGCACTGCGCCCAACAGCTCCGCTCGGTCTATCACCAGTCGAGTCACGCCGACGGCCGCAGGGGTCGCGGAGAAGATCCTTGCCTCGTTCCCGTCGTGTCCGATCCCGGAGATCGCCCGCCTCGGCCGGACGCTAAACCGGTGGCGAGACGCGTTCTGGGCTACTTCACCACCGGCGGCGCCAACAACGGCGGAACCGAAGCCATCAACGGGTTGATCGAACTCCACCGCCGCATCGCCCGAGGTTTCCGTAACCCCGATAACTACCGCCTCAGAATGCTCCTCACCGGCGACGGTCTACGACTATGACCCCACGCTCAGGGTACGAAGAGCCGGCAAACACCACACGACGGGGGTGAACCTGCAGGTGGCCTGCACCCTGACCGGACACCTCGCCTGGGTCTCCCCACCCCTGCCGGGCAGTGTTCACGATGCGAAGGCCATCAAGGAATCCGGCTTCCTCACAACCCCCAATGCTCAAAAATCATATTGGAGAAGGGCTACATCGGATTGGGAATTATCACCCCGCCAAGAAACCCGCTCATGGTGAACTCACAGACAGCGACAAAAAAGAAACAACACGGCCATCAACCGTGTCCGCTATCTCATCGAACGTGTCATCGTGAACCTCAAGACCTGGCGTGTTCTACACACCGATTACCGCCGCCCCTACAACACCTTCGAAACCACAATACAAGCCGTCACCGGACTCATCTTCGCCTACACCCCATGAATAAGCCTCCATGCCCTCTATAAGCGCCTCAGGGGTCACCGCGGACTCCACACCCCGGCCAGAACCCAACCTGGACGAAAACCAACCGAGCTGGAAGAAGACTATAACCAACGAATCAACCACATTCAAATGGCCCATCGAACGAGCCATCGCGCACCTCAAAACCTGGCGCATCCTCCGCACCATCTACCGCCGCCCATACTCAACATTCCAAACCACAGTCAACGCCATCACAGGAATCATCTTTGGGATTCTGTGAATAAGCCTCGATCTCCGGGATTTGATCGGAATTTAATCCCGCGGTAGCGTCGCAACGCATCGGTTCTCTAAGGGTGTTTGATTTCACAAAGCCAATTACCCTATGGGGGTCGATGCTTTTTGCTCCGACACGGCTTGCACTGTATTAATTAGCCTCATGAATAACCCCCTAAAGAGTTCAGGCGGCGGATCGTTTTTGAGGTTATTGAGAAGTCTCGCACGATTAGTGATGTAGCGAATTCCTACGGACTGGCCACGCAAACCCTGGGAAACTTGGTGCGTCAGGTCATTGCTGGTCTCGCTTCGGTTCCGTGTTATCTCGGGAGGATCAGCTATCGCGTCGCGCTGGTGAAGTGAACCTGTTGGTGAAGTCTTTGGCTGTAAGTCCGAACGAGGTGAGCAACTTCCCGACGCCAGCCGCGTCGCGGAAGGTGTTGTTCGCAGCGAGGGCAACCGCGTATTTATGAATGGCTCTGCGGAGGGAGTCCAGCTTCTCCTTGGTGACGACACGACAGCCGATCGGGACAGCAGCTTTCTTGTCGAATACCGCGTTAGCGTGCACCAGCACTGGCGTCGCAGCGGTCTTCGTGCCGTACAGCTGCCGGAACCAGTCCATCGCGTTGGAGAGCTGCTCGGCGTGTTTCTTGTAGACCGGGTTCGACTCCTTTACTTGATTCTTGGCTTCGATGATGTGGAAGGACCTATCAGTCAGTGCCCACAGGTTGTCTGGTCCACGGCCGGTGTCCCGCTCGGGACGCTGGCCGTTGAAGCCGATATGATCTGCCAAGTTGTGCCATGCCTGCTCGAAAGCTTCGGCGCGCACATTCCACGAAAGGTCCTCCAACAGCGCATTGACACCGAGCAGCAACTTGTTTCCGGAGGTGTAGCGTTGTTGAAGGCCGGCTGATGCCGACGCGCCTTGCTCCAGCGTCGGTGCCGACAGCTTTTCGTACTCGACGCCTTCCATAGGGCGCAGGAGACTGCGATTCTTCCGGTTCGCCGACTTCTGGGTCTGCTGAGCCTGAGCAGGGTTGATGTGATGCTCGTAGGCGGCGTACTGCTGCAGCACGTAGCCTTCCGCAGCCGAGCCGTCCGCGGCTTCGACTGCCTGCCGCATCGCTTTCAGCGCATCGTTGAAATCGCCAGCGACAGCATGTTCGAAGGCTTTGCGGCTGACCACCGATAGCTCACTGACGTTGGCCTGCTCGTATCGCAGAGGAGCAAGAGTGGCACGGCTGACCGCCAGCCAGTCTGGATCACGGTTGAGACACTGGAGGGCAGCCTCCTTCAGCGCATCCAGGCCGGTGCCTTCCAGCTGCGCTGCGATCCTTTCGGACAGCTCGAGCTGAGCGCGGGTGGCGGGGGAAAAGCAGTCGCGAGCTCCGTTCCCGTGCAGGCGCTCAGCCAGCCGGTTGCCGAGCAGGAAGACGACACAGTGGTCGTCGTTGGAGCGTGTAGCACGGCCCATCCCTTGTTCAAGCCGCTGCACCTGTCGCGCCACCAGTAGGTCGGAGCCTGCCAGTTGCGACTGGTCGACTCGTTCTGTTCCCTGACATGGCCTCAGGAAGACCGTCAACCACGAGAACGTGACAGACGTCGCCGGGGAGATCTACGCCGTCGTACCGATTAATGAGAACGACCAGACCCAGGTCCGGGTTTTGGCGCAGTTGGTCGATGCCCTGCGTCAACGTGTCCTTGGTTAGGACAAACTTGGCGTAGGGCCGCCAGTACTCCGCTCTACGCGTGCTCGGTACGATTACGACGATGTTGCGCGTGGCAGCGAGGTTGACGATGAGGTCCCGGATCTCATCGTCGGTTGCTGTGGGGTGTGTCTGCTGTGGGATGAGGACCAGACGATCACCGATATCGCCGGCGCTGGCCGGCGTTATCGGATCTGCCACTGCTTTTGGGTCGGCACCCTAGGGTGCCTTACCAAGATGCCGTCGTCGGCGAGCGTGGCCGTCAAATAGATGCGGCGCTCGGCCTGGCTGAACCCGGTAACGATGTCGGAAGGCAGGCATGGCGCTTCGATCTCAGTGCGTCGGAGGTAAACACCGCGCGGGAGATTGGCAGTGCATCAGCGATGAGTGGCCACGAGAACTGATAGTCGTCTTCGGTCGTCAGGGGCTGCAGGGTGGTGATGACCTCGCGCTGCTTCTCGGCCCAAGACCAATAGGGGACCTGTTGAACACCGCTGCTCGACTTTGCCTTGAGTGCAACGAATCCGGCTGGTGACTGATCTTCGAGCGTTGACTCAAACAGTGCTAGGGAGCTTTTTCGTAGGCGTCATGCTCGCTCGGGATAGCGAGCCGGAAGGCCTGCTCAGCCTTGTTTAGGGCAAGCATGGGCGTCATCAATGATGACGGTGTTCGGACGGAGAACTGAGGGCGATCGCCCAACGCTCCCGCCGACGCCGAAGACAGACTTTCCGTTGAACAGTTTCTGGAAGGTGTCAACCAAGATGGCTGACCCTTTGGAGTAGTCGAAGGCTTTGGGGTCGTTAACCACGCAGATGCCAAGTTTGTTAGCCTCGGCGATGACTTGGTCTACGAGGTATTTATCGGGGACCAGGTAGGCGACGGGACCGTTACCTTCGGCGAGTGAATTCTTGGCGATGAGCAGGCCGACGACAGTTTTACCCCCACCGGTGTTGAGTTTGACCACCACGTCTCGCTGTGACCGCCGAGCAAACCACTTCTCTAGGACCTGATCCTGTGGGCCCCGGAGGAAATTCATTCCGGGCTTTTTGGCGGGAAGCGCGTTGAAGATGTCGCGCGGGTCGATGAGTTTATCGGCAGTACGCGGCTGCTTCAACGCTCCGAAGTCGATGGCCATAGTCAGATGATATCCCACCTCAATGATCCTTGGGAGCCCTACAACGGCGCAGGAGCTTTGGGTGTAGGTCAACGAGTCGAACTCGCATTTGTGGGGTCTATCCTGGACTGGCGTCCGGCGCCGAGGCGGATGTGGTGGAGTTCGGGATTAAATGTGATGAACAACTCGAAGTTGATCGAGTGGAACGCCTTGGTGTCAAGTGGTGGAAGCAACGAGTAGGCGTTCGTATGCTTCGCGTGGAGTTGGGCCATCCTAGGGCTGCTCTGGGGCGTCCACCCAAGCTCTTCGGCGATGGCGCCTGTGGTAGGGCTGGTGTGTGGTGATCCGGGTGCCTTTGGGTAGGTACTCACAGATTCAGCCCGCCTGTGTTCTCGTTGGTTCCCCGTCCCCTACGGTAGAGTGAACCGTCCTGGGTTTTGGTTCTGATCCAGTTGAAGGAGAATTGGGACATGCCCAAGAAGTAACAGTCCAGAGTTGCGTGAGCGCGCGGTCCGATTGGTTCTGGAACGTCAAGCGGTCAAGGGAGGTCCGCGTTCGCGTTCGATCCGGGCCATCGCCCCGCAGGTCGGTGTTGGTGAGGAGACCTTGCGGTTGTGGTGCACCGATACGGCCCCGAGGCAGAACCAAGGCCTGTGGCCGAGTCCTTGGAAGAACAGAACAAGCGCCTCAAGCGCGGGCTTGCCGAAGCCCGCCGCGCCAATGAGATCCTCAAGGCTGCGTCGGCTTTTTTTCGCCAGACAACTCGACCGCCCCACGACGAGATGATCCGGTTCATCGACGAACACCGTGACCGTTTCGGGGTCGAGACCATCTGCCGTACTCTGCATGCGACTACGTGTGGGTTCATCACCTCCCGCGCCTATCGGGCCGCCAAGACCCGCCCCGCCTCGGTGCGGGCCCTACGAGACGAGGTCCTGCTACCTGAGATCAAACGGATCCACCAGGAGAACTACAGCATCTACGGGGTACGGAAGATGCACCACGCGATGCTGCGTTCCGGCTGGCAGATCGGTCGTGACCAGGTCGCCCGCCTGATGAGGATCGCCGGCCTCCAGGGCGTACGCCGCGGCCGGAAACCACGTACCACACGCCCTGCCGGACACCCCGATACCCGCCTCGATCTCGTCGAACGCCGGTTCACCGCCGAACGCCCGAACCAGTTGTGGGTTGCCGACATCACCTACGTGCGTGTCCTAACGGGATTGTGTTACGTCGCGTTCATCACCGACGTCTGCACCCGCCGCATCGTGGGCTGGGCCGTCTCGGCAAACCTGCACACCACAGGACTACAACTGCTGGCTCTCGAGCACGCCCTGCCGAGCACAAGCACCAGCCGCGGCCATGAAGGCCTGATCCACCACAGCGACAAAGGCTCCCAGTATGTCAGCCTGGCATACTCGGAGGCACTCATCACCGCAGGGGTAACAGCCTCCGTGGACACCGTGGGCGACTCCTACGACAACGCCCCTGGCTGAAACCGTCAACGGGCTCTACAAGACCGAACTCATCCATTCCAAACACCTGTGGGAGTCCATCGAGGCCGTCGAACTGGCCACGATGGAGTGGGTCCACTGGTGGAACACAGCCCGCCTGCACGAGGCCCTGGACTACCACACCCCCACGGAAGTCGAAGTCGCCTACACTCACCACCAGGACCCAACACCCGTTGCACCCTAACCCCGGAAAAACTCAGGACGCTTCCAGTCGGCAAAAGTGGGACTGTCTGATTAACGGTGTGTGAGGTCCGGCCTGATCCGAGAGGAGATGGCCGTGGCTGACATGACCGACATGATGGAAGACGAGATGATCGATCCCGTGACCGGAGAGATCATCGATCAGAAGGACCTGGCCGAGTGTCTGCTGGCGCTGGCCAGGGAACAGGGGGTGAGTCTGGTCGGCCCGGGAGGGTTGTTGAACCAGCTCACCGAGGAACGTCCTGGAGGCGGCGTTGAACGCCGAGTTGACCGAGCATCTGGGTCACGAGCACGGTGGCACGCCGATCGAGGCGAACATGCGCAACGGCACCCGCGTCAAGACGGTGTTGACCCAGATCGGGCCGGTCGAGACCGGTGGTTCTCCGTGATCGTGACGGCTCCTTCGAGCCGATCATCGTCCCGAAACGGAAGCGACGTTTGGACGGCATCGATCAGATCGTGTTGTCGTTGACCGCCCGCGGGCTGACCACCGGTGAAGTCGCTGCCCACTTCGAGGAGGTGTACGGAGCGAGGGGTGTCGAAGGACACCATCAGCCGGATCACCGAGAAGATCGTCGGTGAGCTCGCCGAGTGGTCGAGTCGGCCGTTGGATCCCTGTCTACCCGGTGATCTTCGCCCGGCGCGATTCGCACGTGAAGGTCTGTGACGGTCAAGTCCGTAACACCCCGTTCTACGTTGTCATGGGTGTCACGATGAACGGGGAACGCGACATCCACAGGGATCTGGGCTGGTGACGGTGCTGAGGGTGCCCGGTTCTGGCTGCAGATCTTTTCGGAGGTGAAGAACCGAGGCATCGTCGAGGTGATGATCGCGGTGTGACGGGTTGAAGGGACTCCCTGAGGCGATCAACACGACCTGGGAACACACCATCGTGCAGCAGTGCATCGATCTACCTGGTTCCGCAACAGCTTCCGCTACGCCGGCCGGCAGCACCGCGACGCGATCGTGAAGTCCCTCAAACCGGTGTACACGGCCCCGTCCGAGCAAGCGGCCAAGGACCGGTTTGCCGAGTTCGCCACCGAGTGGGGCGACCGGTATCCGGCGATCGTGCAGCTGTGGCGCAACGCGTGGGCGCAGTATCGTACCGTTCCTGGCCTACGACATGGAGAACCGGAAGGTGATCTACACGACCAACACCATCGAGTCCATCAACGCGAGGTACCACCGGGCCGTGCGGGCCCGTGGGCACTTCCCCAACGAGCAAGCCGCGTTGAAGTGCCTGTACCTAGTGACCCGCTCCCTTGACCCCACCGACGGGAGCCGGGCACGCTGGGTGATCAGGTGGAAGCCCGCACTCAACGCGTTCGCAATCACCTTCGCTGGACGGTTCAACCGAACCACCCACTGATGAAAACCACCGGACCCTACACACCGTTTATCGGACAGACCCATAGCGCCGGATCTCCTCGGGCCGAACCCCAGTAAGCACTAAGGAGCAGGACCCCTCTACCTACTGCGCTGGGCAGGACTGCGACTCTGGGCTATTTGATAAATGGCGTGTGGACTCTAGTGGTTTTTATTAGTGGGTGGTTCGCTCGAAGCTTCTGGCCTGAGTTGTCGCAGTTTAGTGACCCAGGATTTTCTCGATTATTGCTGTGGTGTCGGGGGTTATGTGGGGTTGGGCGGTGATGGTTTGACCGGCGATTTGGATGGTGACTTGGCGTAGGGGTCGTAGGGTTCGAATCAGTCGTTTGATGCTGATGCCGGTGGTGGTTTGGAGCTGGCGGGCGATGGCAAGAGCGGTGAACACGATGGTGAGGTGGGCTTCGATCGCTTCGGCTTGGTGGTGGAAGATTGGCCTGGCTTTGAGGTCGTGTTTGGACATCCGGAATGATTGTTCGATGTTCCATAGGTCGTGGTAGGCGTCGATCACTTCCCTGTCCTGGCATGGCGGTTATGGGAATGTTGGTGACGTAGCCTTTCAACCCGACCAGTTGTTTCGCTCGGGTCAGCGCTTCCTCGTTGAGGACAGCGGTGCCTTTGCTGGTGGTCACGAACCGTGGGTTGCGGGCGGTCTTCTCGCCGGCCACGACGGCCCGGGCCTTGTTCTCCTGCGCGGTGAGGGTTCTACGGTCGTGGAGTGCACGTTTGTGGCTGTAGTGCCATACAGCCCGCCACGAATGCGGATACCGGATTGGATCCCAAACCGGTTCGGCCCGTTCCGTAATGGGGTTGGCTGTCTGGGCCCTGGTGGTTTTTATCCCTAGGGGTGATCGTGTCGATCAGTTGTCCGTCAGTGAACGCGTCCCCTATGCCAGCGGAAATGTTTGGCGAGGTCACCCGGGGCTTTGACCGGGCGGGACCCGACAATGAACCCCAATCCCGCCTCGTGAAGTGTTTGGAGGTTGGTCATCGACAGCATGCCGGCGTCGGCGACCACCACCACTTCGCCGAGCTGGTGTCGGGTCGTGAACTGGTTGATGATCGGGATGATGGAGGCTTATTCATAGGGGTGTTTTTGGCTTTCCCCAGCTAACACTTTTACCCGAGGGGGATGTGAGGGCGGCTTGCCCGATCTGAGATAATTCAAAATGCAGAAAGAAAACCCTCAGATGAAAGACAAGCCGCCGCCGTGAATACTACCACAAGCCTTGACCGTGACCAGATCCTCAACCTGTGCGAACTGATCCACATCCCGTTCCGGAAACCTTCCCCCGGCAGGGTCCCGTGTCCTGGGCTTGTTCCGCTGTATCCAGGTCACTGTGTTGATATTGCGGCACAATCTCACCCAGGAGTTGCTGGCCGACATCCACACAGTCTCCCAAGCCACCATCTCACGAGTGGTGGCGGTCTACACTCCCCTGATCGCCGAAGCCCTCCAGAACTGGGTGCCCAGTGTGGGGACCTCGACCCGGACCGTCAGTACATCATCGACGGTACTCTGGTGTCCTGCTGGTCGTGGCACGACCGTCCCGAGCTGTACTCAGGCAAGCACCACACGACGGGGTGAACCTGCAAGTGGCCTGCACCCTGGCCGGACAGCTCGCCTGGATCTCCCCGCCCCTGCCGGGTAGTGTGCATGATGCAAAGGCCATCAAGGAATCCGGCTTCCTCGCAGCCCCTCGACAGTCAAAGTCATATTGGAGACAAAGGCTACATCGGATTGGGGATGATCACCCCCGCGAAGAAACCCGCCCATGGTGAACTCACCGACAGCGACAAAAGAAACAACACGACCATCAACCGCGTCCGCTACCTCATCGAACGTGTCATCGCGAACGTCAAAACCTGGCGTGTTCTACACACCGATTACCGCCGCCCCTACAACACCTTCGAAACCACAATACAAGCCGTCACAGGACTCATCTTCGCCTACAGTCTATGAATAAGCCTCACGATAAACAATTCAACACAACAATTGCACGAATCCGAGTCAACATCGAACACTGCATCGCCCAACTGAAAACCTGGAGAAGCCTGTCACACGGCTACCGCGGACCCCTCAATAAACTCCCCGGAATCATCCAAATAGTCACCCACCTCGAAATCCTCAGAACCTACACCCTAAAAACCCTCATGAATAACGCCTAAATTTCCCTATTGAATCAACAAAGAAATTGAATAGTGAGGGCTACAAAATGGAGTGCTATTTGGAGTGCTATGGGTTTTGTGGACACTACTGAAAAAAATGGGATTTCTAGGCTGCTTGCTGGTGTTGGCTCCATTCTTGGTGGACGTGGTTGGGGGTTCGGTACCCTAACGCCGAGTGAAGTCGTTTCTGATTGTAACGTAACTCGATCCAGGCTGTCACATCCTTTATAGCATGTTTCCGTGTTGGGTAGATCTTCCGGTTCACTACCTCCTTCTTGCAGGTGGCATTAAATGATTCCGCTGCGGCATTGTCGTAACACGACCCGATTCTACCTACCGAGGCACGGATACCATATGTGTTCATGATTTCCGCGTAATCAGCTGAGGTGTATTGCGAACCACGATCCGAATGGAAGACAGTCTCGCCCACGATAGGGGGTTGATTTCTGACTGCCATGTGTAAAGCATCGGCAACAAGCCGGGTGCGCATATTCCCGGCGATCGCATAACCGATGATCTTTTTCGAGTAGCAATCCATCACGGTCGCTAGATAAGTGAATCCTTCCCAGGTGGGGATGTAGGTGATATCGCCTACCCATTTCTGCCCTGGTTTGTTGGCGGTAAAATTCCTTTTCACCAGATCCGGGCGGTGGTGAAGATCCTGGGTCGGGATGGTGGTACGGACCCGTTTCCGGGGCTGACAGGCCACCAAGCCAGCCCGGTGCATGAGCTGACGCACCAGATCTAGGCTCGCGTGGATTCCCCGTTCAACCAGAGCTGCGTGGATACGTCGACACACCTGTAGGTTTGCTCAGACTCGTGGAAGAAATGCGTAATCAAAATAGTGAGTTCTTCCCGGCGTTTCTGCGTCTCGGATAAACCCTGATTCCGCCACCTTGTGGTAGCCGGAACGAGACACTCTGGCCCAGCGGCACATCAGATACACAGGATAGCTGCCTTCCTCGCGGAGGTATATAAACACATTCTTCGCTGCTACCGGGATTCCTGCGCGAAGAAGGCCGCCGCTTTATCTCTGAACTCGAACCCTCCGTCTTCGCTTCACCCAGCCTCGGCCTGCAAGCGCTTGATGTTCCGCCACCTGATCCGACGAGGCTTCTACCATACCTGAATCGGGATGCTGCTTCCGCCATATTCTCACCCAGTTACCCACAGTTCGCCGGCTCCAGATTGTAGGACTTCGCCACTTCCGCTATCGGCCGAGACCCCTCAAGAACCTCCGCAACGATGTGTTCTTTAAACTCTTTACTAAACTATCGAAGCCGGCATGATACAGACTTTTTGCCTCACATGTTCGAATAAACTCAGGTTTTTTTCACCACTGTCCACGAAACGCCGGGCACTCACAGCATGCATAAACCATAGCACTCTATGGTTTCTATCGGTAGGCGTCGGCCCGGTGCTCGACGGCGATAATCTCGATGCGTTCGGCACTGCGATAGATGACTCGGTAGTTGCCGCGGCGCGCACTGTGAAGCCCCTCCAGCTCAAAACGAAGCGGCTTGCCAACCCGATATGGATTATCGGCGAGTGGGCCATAGACGAATTCGATGGCAGCCGTCGCCACTTTCTCCGGCAGCCTCCCGAGGGCTCGTCTAGCCGCCGGACGCCATGCGATCTCGCGCGGGGTGGTCATCGACCGAGAGCCGCCAGGATTTCCTCCTTCGACATGACCTCGCCCTCGGCAGCCAGGCTCTCCCGGATATCCGCCAGCAGCCTGGGACACCCCATGACGTCAAGGGTCTCCTCAAGAGAGGCCAGATCATCGGGACTGAGCACCACCGCCGCAGGTCGTCCATGCCGGGTGATCACCACCCGGTCATGCTGCCCCGCCACCCGGTCCACCACCTCAGAAAGACGATTCTTGACCTCCCTGAGAGGCATGGCCTGCTCCATACTCATTGGCCACAAGTGTAGCTATTCCATACCTTGGGACCCAGGTCCACGACACGTCTCCGGATGCGGTCGCCGCGACCACTCATCGCGCCGCTCGCCTCACTCACGACACCGGCCAGAGCCGTCTGATCATGTTACTTAACCCCGTAGGCCCGGGCTGTCTACAGTAATGTTGAACTGATAACTGGCTGCCCAGGAGTGAGACCAAGAGTAGGGAGGCTGGACAGTGGCGCGGACGATCATCATCGGTGTCCTGGTTGTGGTCGTCGCAGGCTACATGATCTTCGACGGCGTGCGGGACCCTCTCGGGTGCCGGGTATATCGCGCCCGGTGGGGAACTTGGCCCGTGGGCGGGGCTGCTCAAGCGACTCGGCATCGACCCTCACACGCCTGGCGTGGCAATGGTGTTCGTCGGCTACGGCATCGCGCTGCTGGGCGCGTTCGCCTACTACCTCACGGGATCGTTCGCGGGCGGCATCGCGCTCATCGTGGTCGCCGCGCTCGGGCTCTGGTATCTGCCATTCGGCACCGTCGGCTGCCTGGTCGTGATCGGTCTCACTCTCTGGGATCTCATCACGAGATAGCGACAGCGGATCCCCCGCAGGTACGAGCTCCCAGCGGGTTTCCCCGCCGTGATGCTGGATAGTTATTTGAGTATCAGTTCACCCAGGCTACAAACCTCCGAGATACGACACCGGGATGAGCCACGGTGACTGCCACGCACCACACCCCGTCTATCCTGGAACGATGCCCATGCACGTCATAACCGGCGACCTCCCGCAGGAACTGGCGGATGAGATCCGCAGCGGCAGCAGCGTCGCGGTCGACACCGAGACGTCGGGGCTTGACTGGCGGCGCGACACCCTGGAGCTCTGCCAGCTTTTTCACGCCGGCTACTGGCCCAGTCCTGATCCGGAGGTCGGAAGCTCGCCCACAAAACCTTGTGGACCTGCTGGAAAACAGCCAGCTGACGAAGGTCTTCCACCATGCGCCGTTCGACCTGCGTTTCCTCGAAGCGACCTGGGGCGCGCGGACATCTCCAGTGTTCTGCACAAAAACTGGTTCCAAACTGCTTGATCCCCAGCTACCATCGTCCGAGCACAGCCTGAAGTCACTGCTGGCTAGGCATTTTCGAGATACAGCTAGACAAGGGGTCGGTGCGTGTCAGTGACTGGGCAACTGACGAGCTATCTCCCGAGCAACTTGAATACGCAGCAGCCGATGTCTCCAGCCTCCTGCGGTTGGCTCGCCTGGAAGCTGAACAGTTGCGGCTGCGCGGGTTGGAAACCGAGTTCGAGGCAGTGTGCGCCTACCTGCCGGTAGACGCACACCTAGAAGTAGCGGGTTTCCCCAACCCCCTCGTCTATTAGCCGACCAGCGGCACCCAGCGTCCCTCGGGGTCGAAGGCGAAATCATCAGAGACTTGCACGTCAAGGTCCAAGACGAGACGCAAATGGTACGGCGTATCCGACCGACCGATCCGACGTACTGTCGCGTGACATGTACCGCCTTCGACCAGCGCCCGCAAGCTGGAGGACAGAACCCGGGGTACCCACCCCAGGGGCACCCCCGGAGGTCACCAGGATCGCGTGATCATCCTCAGGATTCCCTGCTCTGGCTCTAGGAGCACCCAGGTCACCGGCACGCAACTTTTTCCAACGCGGCCTCCTGCTGCTCCCGGGTGACGCGAACTTTTCGCCCAGGCAGCCGCAACACGTCCCCGGGAATGTGTCGCACACCGTTCGCCAGGAAGCACGCGATGGCCCGTCCGTCCCTCACAACGGGGACCCGCATGAACTGGAGAGTGTCCCCGACGCGGCGCCCACCGGAGTGGACGATCTGTTCCCAGGGGTCACCTGCTCCTGCTCAGACAAGCCGAGCATCGCCAGATATTTTTCCGTAGTCTGAGCGGCTGGGGACATGACCCGCTGACTGAAAACAGCGGGAATCTGCTGGCTGTCATACCGCTGATGTAGATCAGGCAGACCGAGCAGGGGACGGAAGTCACGCTTCTCAGCGGCAGCCCGTGTGTAGACGAACGAATAGCCGTTAGCCGTGCGCGAGAACCGGCCGATCGGCACGATCTCGCGGGTGGACGGGCGCTGCCACAGCACCAACAGGTCGTCGGTATCCTGCCCAGAGGCCGCCGCCTCGACCCGGTCAAGAACTGCTGCAGATCGCATCTCTGAGCCTTCCTAGGGTTGCGTTCGAGTAGTCGACTGACGAACGTAGCTGCCATCTCTGACATTTCTGGCACCTGCCCACCACGAAGCACGTCATGCAATGGAGTCAGGTCCAGCATCTCCAGCTGGCAACCCCACCATCTTATGGCCCTAGGCGCAGCCAGCTCAGCTGCCTCGACCGCATGCTCAACCAAAGACTTGGCTGGACGCACATGCTCGAACCGCTGTGCGGCACCCTTGGCAGCCCATACCGCCAAAAGCAGCATCGCTATCAAGCAGCAAGCACCGCTTATCATCGGTCAGGTTATAGCCAAAGGGATCCTCCATGGTCGAAGGACGGCGCAAGACGATCAGGAACATCTTTAACACGTGCCCTCAGCACAGCCCAGTTCTCCTCATGCCGGTCCTGATTTTGCGACCAGCGCGTCAAGGATCATGAACCCGGCGAAGACATCAAAACCCATACAGTCGTCCGGTCCCTGAAAGCCTTCCGGTGGTTTGACGTCCTGAAGAACATGCCGGATGTTCACCAAAGTGTGCCCAGGACGCCGCACACCAGGACGTGCGGGATCACAGGCCTTTCGCTCGGCGGTGTGCCGGAAATAACCTGGCACCCCTGTAGCCTCCAGGACAGCCCCACCATCGTTGAGGTCAAAGCCGTCTGGAGTCACGGAGAGCGACAGTGAGCCACGTACACCACTGCGGACACACAAGCGTGTCTCCGCGCAGGGAACGCCCAGCAGCAGCGCGACCTGTGTCGCGATTACCTCGGCCCAGTCCTCGCCCCTGTGGCAGCTTATTCCTCGGAACATGAATGCTCTTGTGTAGCCAGAAGTTCCCGGTTTCGGGGTGCACAAGCCAGGTCGGTTCATTCGTCCCAGCAGACTCGGCCTGCGCTGTCTGCCAGTCGGATACGTCTATGCGATCCCAAACGTCTTCGTTCCTCGACATTCATTTCCTCAGCGTGATGCCAGCCGTAATGCCATGGAGCATATGCGACCCGAGAGCTTCCACATCGCTATTTACAAACAGTTTCACCAGGTGGCCACTCGCCCCTCCCCGATCAGTACATCTAGCCGCCGCCATCCCGGCTTCACTGATCTTCATAAACCCGGTCCCTGATTACCATGGCCAGGTGCGGCGCATTGATGTGGTGTTGTTCGAGGGCTTCGAGCTGCTCGACGTCTTCGGTCCCGTCGAGTTGTTCAGCAGGCTTCCCCAAGAGTACGAGGTCTCACTCATAGGACCAGCGACCGGTCCCGTAGCCAGCAGTCAGGGCACCCAGGTGATCACACCGAGCGAATACGCCGAGGCATCACCCCCAGATGTGGTGATGGTGCCGGGCGGGCGGGGTACGCGCGCCTTGGTGCATGACGCGGGCTTCCTGTCCTGGCTCCGCCGCTGGGCTGGCGCGGCGAACCTGGTGACAGCGGTCTGCACAGGATCGGCTGTCCTGGCAGCAGCCGGACTACTGGACGGCTACCGCGCCACCTCGAACAAGCGAGCCTTCAGATGGGCGGCTGGACACGGCAGCAACGTCACCTGGATGCCACAGGCCCGCTGGGTGGAGGACCGGACCCGATGGACCTCATCGGGAGTGGCAGCCGGAATGGATATGGCTGCTGCACTGATCGCTCACCTGTCTGGCCCTGAGGCTGCGGCCACAGCGGCCCAGGAGATCGAGCTCGACGTACACCGCGACTCCGGATGGGACCCATTCGCCGCCGACAACGGCCTTGCCTGACTTGGTCGCGCGTCGTGGATATGGCGCGACGCACCAGGCTGATACCCAGCTCACCCGTCGTCGGGCTCTGGGCTCTCGGCAGGGTATTTGCGGATCACCAGGGCGAACAGCGCCGCTGTGACCCTGCTGGAAGAGGGTGGAGATGATGACGGGGAACATCGTCGCCTCCGGGAAGAACGCTGCAGCGATCACCGCGCCGGCGTTGATGTTGCGCATCCCTCGACCCATAGATCATCGCCACCGTCGTCGCCCGCTCCCGGCCAGCCATGTGCGCCGCGACCCACCCGAGCACGTAGCCGACGAGGGAGATCACGAACATGACGACAGTGATCACGATGAGGGGCCGGGTCGAGTGTGCGCACGATCGGGGCGATGCGGGTGGCCGAGGCGAGGATCACCAGGACGATGCCCACCTTCACGGTGATCTGCAGCACGGGGATGATCCGGCCGCTCACCTTCCCCCGCGTCGCCTCGTTGAAACCGACGGCCAGCAGCGCGGGAATCAGGATCATCATGACCATGCTGCGCATCAACTCGGTGGAGTCGACGGTGACGTGCGCCCCCATTAGGACATCGACGCCAAGTGGGATGAGCAGGGGCGCCAGCACCGCGTCCACGAAGACAGCGACGAGCCCGAGGGTCAGGTCGCCTGCGCAGATCGCTATCCACGCGAAGCCCGCGCTCGCCGTCGGCACCAGGAACTCCAGGACGATGCCCGCCGCGATATCCGGTTTCCCGGGAAAGCCGACGTGGGCCACCGCCCAGGGCCAGGGCGGGCATCACGATGTGGAGGATGCCCAGGATCAGGAATAGCGGCAGCGGGTGCCGCAGCGTGTCCATGATGCTCTTGGCGCGCAGCGTCGCGGACCCGGCGAAGACGATGACGAAGAAGACCGCCGGGATGGCGGGCAGCAGCCCACTGATACCGCCGGGAAACATCACTCCGATGAGGATCGCGGACGGGACGACGAAGGGCATGAAGGCCGACAACCGGCGGTTGAGCTGCTTAGATGTCATAGTTCCCGCTCATCTTTGCATGCCAGGCACACCGACGGACAGCGACAAAACGCCGTGGCCGTCATACTTTTTGCCAGCCGTACGGTGACTCAGCCCGTCGCACAGACAGTCGGCGATGGGGCCTTGACCTCCAGGCAGCCCAGCAACCACAGCTCCAGCGACGGTGCGGTCGGGCCGAGTCCGGGGTTATGCTGCCTGTGCATCAAGCTGTAATCAGGACCTCTGGGCCAGCCCCTGTTCCAGTTCACCGGTCCGGTTGTCGCCAGACTGGTTGTGTTTCTCTAGGAAACAATATGCTCATTTGCAGTTCCGAGGGTCTGGGGACTGTTCTGGAGCGGCAACACAGCAACTCTCAGGCCCAGAAGTCGGCTGGCCACAGGTCCACCTCGCATCCCTCAAAGCATCAACCAACCCCTGAGGAATCGACACAACATCACCAGAACCATAAAAGGCGAATTCCCACATTCCATCGTGCCGCCACAATAACCAGATCTGAACAGGAGTATTCGATTCAAACTCCCGATTCGACAAATAAGAATACCCAACAGCCGACACGCCACCAATGTTCAGATCGAAATCACCCTCACATCACTAATCGTGTCAAACTTGGCAGCATCCTTAACCGAACGATCACGAAACTTAGCTAATACCATCCCGCGCAGGATCATCAGCACCCAACAACAAATCATCCGCCGACATAGAAGGCCGATGATATTGAACATTCACCCGCAAGCCAGCAGACCCATCCGACCCCTCCGGAACCAGCTGATAAATAAGAGCCGAATGAACCTCCGCCTGCGGCAACATCACCCACCCTACAGGAGGATCAACAATAAAAACATCCGCATAATCCTGATCAGCAATCGACCGCCAGCCCGACTCGCTTTGCCGGCTGCCAGGAACTGAGGCGCAGCCAGCCTGCACAATCAAAAGCACGAGAGAAAGCAGCAAGAAAAACCAACCCTTCTGCTTACATGAGGAGCCGTCAATAATCATAAGTCCACAGCCTTTAGAAAAGCCCATTACCTCACTTCACCTTAGGTTCTTCCCAGGCCCCGGAGTACGAATTGACTCTTTCCTGGGCTTCTCGCCGCTCATCGGCGGCATCATTAAGCTGACCACCTACATACGGAAGAGTCTTTTGATTAGCGCCGTAAGTCTCACTATTGATCTTATCCAGGCTGGTAATATATCCTTCAAAAACCACTCCTCTGCTCTGGAGTCATTTGAGAATAATCAATAATCTTGCCATTTTTGAGAAAATTTTGACTACTATCAATTCTATCACAGAATTCGACAGGCGAGTTCTCCCCTTCAAGAGGGAAATATCCACTCCTCGAGAGCGCCTCATAAGCCGCGGTTCGCATATACCGTTCAGCGAGCGTATGCCCTTCCACAAGATTGGCGTTGAAACCCTCATTGTTGTTGGTAGACAGGAAGTGATCTGGAGTGCTATGGGTTTTGTGGACACTGTTGAAAAATGGGATTTCTAGGCTGCTTTCTGGTGTTGGCTCCATTCTTGGTGGACGTGGTTGGGGGTTCGGTACCCTAACGCCGAGTGAAGTCGTTTCTGATTGTAACGTAACTCGATCCAGGCTGTCACATCCTTTATAGCATGTTTCCGTGTTGGGTAGATCTTCCGGTTCACTACCTCCTTCTTGCAGGTGGCATTAAATGATTCCGCTGCGGCATTGTCGTAACACGACCCGATTCTACCTACCGAGGCACGGATACCATATGTGTTCATGATTTCCGCGTAATCAGCTGAGGTGTATTGCGAACCACGATCCGAATGGAAGACAGTCTCGCCCACGATAGGGGTTGATTTCTGACTGCCATGTGTAAAGCATCGGCAACAAGCCGGGTGCGCATATTCCCGGCGATCGCGTAACCGATGATCTTTTTCGAGTAGCAATCCATCACGGTCGCTAGATAAGTGAATCCTTCCCAGGTGGGGATGTAGGGTGATATCGCCCTACCCAGTTCTGCCCTGGTTTTGTTGGCGGTAAAATTCCTTTTCACCAGATCCGGGCGGTGGTGAAGATCCTGGGCCGGGATGGTGGTACGGACCCGTTTCCGGGGCTGACAGGCCACCAAGCCAGCCCGGTGCATGAGCTGACGCACCAGATCTAGGGCTCGCGTGGACGCCCCGTTCAACCAGAGCTGCGTGGATACGTCGATACCCGTAGGTTTGCTCAGACTCGTGGAAGAAATGCGTAATTAAAATAGTGAGTTCTTCCCGGCGTTTCTGCGTCTCGGATAAACCCTGATTCCGCCACCTTGTGGTAGCCGGAACGAGACACTCTGGCCCAGCGGCACATCAGATACACAGGATAGCTGCCTTCCTCGCGGTGAATATAAACACATTCTTCGCTGCTACCGGGATTCCTGCGCGAAGAAGGCCGCCGCTTTATCTCTGAACTCGAACCCTCCGTCTTCGCTTCACCCAGCCTCGGCCTGCAAGCGCTTGTTCTCCGCCACCTGATCCGACGAGGCTTCTACCATACCTGGGTCGGGATGCTGCTTCCGCCATATTCTCACCCAGTTACCCACAGTTCGCCGGCTCCAGATTGTAGGACTTCGCCACTTCCGCTATCGGCCGAGACCCCTCAAGAACCTCCGCGATGATTTGTTCTTTAAACTCTTTACTAAATTTCGAAGCCGGCATAGTGAGGTTTATTCATGGGTAGCTGAGGGGCGGTGAAATCCCTCGTCAGAGCCTGGTTGCCCGTAGCTGTGAATAAGCTTCAGTACAGATTTTACCTCACATGTTCGAATAAACTCAGGTTTTTCACCACTGTCCACGAAACGCCGGGCACTCCACGGGCGGTTCCATGGTGGTCTGTGCTACGACCTTTCCAAAACTCTCTCCTCCGTCTTGAAAACCAAAGTAGTCATCACCAGGAACGTTTCCCTGACGCCAGCCGGTCAGGTAGCGAGTCATGTTGAGAGGGCCGTCGTCCCTGCCATTTTTCTGGTCGATATCGGAGTCGTCGATCACCCCATCACGATTGACATCAACCTCGAAGGGGTGGCGCCGGATAGGAAGTCCTGGATGGCTTTGGTCCGTTTAAGGTCAGCGGAAACCAGCGTCTGGTCGCCAGTCATGGAGGCTTAGTCAGAATGTGTTTCTGTAGAATTCGAGTGCGGCTACTGTGGTGATTGTTTCTGGGAATGTTGTGAAGGGTCTGCGGTAGTCGGTGTGGAGAATTCTCCAGGTTTTGAGGTTGGCGATGACTCGTTCGATCATGTAGCGTATCGCGTTTACTGAGGCTTATTCATAGGGGTGTTTTGGCTTTCCCCAGCTAACACTTTTACCCGAGGGGATGTGAGGGCGGCTTGCCCGATCTGAGATAATTCAAAATGCAGAAAGAAAAACCCTCAGATGAAAGACAAGCCGCCGCCGTGAATACTACCACAAGCCTTGACCGTGACCAGATCCTCAACCTGTGCGAACTGATCCACACATCCCGTTCCGGAAACCTTCCCCCGGCAGGGTCCCGTGTCCTGGGCTTGTTCCGCTGTATCCAGGTCACTGTGTTGATATTGCGGCACAATCTCACCCAGGAGTTGCTGGCCGACATCCACACAGTCTCCCAAAGCCACCATCTCACGAGTGGTGGCGGTCTACACTCCCTCGATCGCCGAAGCCCTCCAGAACTCAGGGCCTCGGCAAAGTCGTGGTGTCTGGGGTGTGGCTGGGTGTGATGGGGGCGTGGGGCCTGTGGATTCTGGGATGATGAGGGTTCCCTACACCTTGTCATCACCGAGAAATCACGAGGCCCCACGCGTGTGCTCATCATCCCTCACCATGCCTGTCTGCGGCCAGTGGCTGCTGGGCGTGTTCGCCACCATCGCTGACCCTCAGGGACGTCGTGGTCGCCGCCACGACCTGGCCGGGTTCTTGCCATCGCTACAGCGGCGGTGTGTGCCGGTGCGAGCAGCCTGGTCGCGATCGCCGAGTGGGCCGCTGATGTTGGCCGCGATCTCCCTGGCCACGTCGGGGCTGCTGCGCCGGGGCGTCGAGTACCGTCGGAATCACGATCCGCCGAATCCTCCAAGCCCTCGACGCCGACGAACTGTCCGCGATGGTCGGGGCGTGGCTGCTGGCCCGTGACGCCACCCGATGGAAGGGTCGCATGGTGGTGGCGGTCGACGGTAAAACCTTGCGTGAGCGAAAACTCGTGACATGGCCGCGCACGCATCTGCTGGCCGCTGTCACCCGCGGCGGGATCGTGGCTGCACAACACCAGCTCCCCGCGAAGACCGGCGAGATCGCCGCCCTGCCGGTTCTGCTGGAATCCCCTGCCACGCAGCAAGATCGTTGTCACCGCTGATGCGTTGCACACCCAGCGCTCCACTGCCTGCACCCTTACCGGGCAGGGTCGCGACTACGTGCTGACGGTGAAAGGCAACCAGCCCCGCCTACGGACCGCGCTCAAGGCCTTGCCCTGGAAGAACATCCCCGCCCACCACAGCACGACCACCGGTCATGGCCCGGCGCGTGAGGCGCACGATCAGGTCTGTCAGGTCCCTGACTGGATCGACTGGCCGGGTGCCCGTCAGGTCGCACAGTTGCGCCGTACTCGCACCATCGACGGCCGCAAGACCGTGGAGGTGGTTTACCTGATCACCTCCCTCGATGCCCGCCAGACCAGCCCCGCTGACCTCGCTGACCTCATCCAGAGTCATTGGGGTATCGAGAACCGGCTGCACTGGGTCAGGGATGTGACCTTCGACGAGGACCGTCACCAGCTCCACACCGGGCACGGCCCCGCCGTGATGGCCACGCTACGCAACACCGCGATCAGCCTCCATCGCCTGGCCGGAGCTGTCAGCATCGCCGCAGCCCTCAGACACCACTCTAGAGACCCTCTGCGACCACTCCAACTCATCACCCAACCCCGACAAATCCCCTAGCCAACACGAAGAATGAAAGACTTTGCCGAGGCCCTGCTCCAGAACTGGGTGCCCAGTGTGGGGACCTCGACCCGGACCGTCAGTACATCATCGACGGTACTCTGGTGTCCCTGCTGGTCGTGGCACGACCGTCCCGAGCTGTACTCAGGCAAGCACCACACGACGGGGTGAACCTGCAAGTGGCCTGCACCCTGGCCGGACAGCTCGCCTGGATCTCCCCGCCCCTGCCGGGTAGTGTGCATGATGCAAAGGCCATCAAGGAATCCGGCTTCCTCGCAGCCCTCGACAGTCAAAGTCATATTGGAGACAAAAGGCTACATCGGATTGGGATGATCACCCCCGCGAAGAAACCCGCCCATGGTGAACTCACCGACAGCGACAAAAGAAACAACACGACCATCAACCGCGTCCGCTACCTCATCGAACGTGTCATCGCGAACGTCAAAACCTGGCGTGTTCTACACACCGATTACCGCCGCCCCTACAACACCTTCGAAACCACAATACAAGCCGTCACAGGACTCATCTTCGCCTACAGTCTATGAATAAGCCTCACTGACTTGTTGAACCTTTTTTCTTCTTCTGTGTGTTGTTGTTTCGGTTGGGTTCGGATGGGGGTGATCATGCCGAGTCCGATGTATCCTTTGTCGCCGATGAGTTGCCCGGTGGTGATGTGGTCGAGTAGGCCGGTTTCTTTGAGTGCGTGTGCGTCATGGGTGCGGCCGGGCATCGGGTCGGAGATGAAGGCGAGCCGTCCTGTCAGGTCGCATGCAACCTGGACGTTGACGCCGGTGGTTTTGTGTTTGCCGGAGTACAGTTCTGGCATGGTGCGCCATGACCAGGTCGGCAGTAAGGGTGCCATCGACGATGAGTGGTTCGCTGACATCGAGGTCGTCGACCGTGAGGGGTGCAGTCCTGCAGGGCCTGTCCCAGGATGGGCATCCAGGATGCGATGGTTCGAGATCGTTTTCTGGGGAGACGTGGAACTGGTCGGCAATCGATGCTTGTGTGCGGTTGGATCGCAGATAGATCAAGGCCACAACAACACACTTGTACAGTCCTAGTGTGGGTTTCCGTCCTGCTCGGGAGGCTGGTGCCTCGCGGAGGTCATGGATGCGTGCGACAAGGTCGGTGATCTGTTCGCTGCTAAGACCTGTGCTAGAGTACATGGGAAGGCTCAACTTTCGATTGACTGTGTTGGTACTATCAATTATTCAGGAAGTTGAGCCTTCCTCGCGCATACCGACACGCACAACACGTCAATTAACTATTGCAGCCACCGATTCTGACTAAGCCTCATGGGGTCGAGGGAGTCAGGACGGTCCATCAGCAGGTACATGGGTGAAGCGGGTCACGGGCGAGGCACCATCAGCACTCTGGCCTGGCGCACCAAGAATCAGGCCCATCCTGTACCCGTTCTGTCGCCGGTATTCAGCCGTTTCGTGATCCCAAGCCACAACGTCCTGAGCCACCGATCGCCCAGATGAGGTGTCAAAGTAGGCAGGCCCAAGAGCCAGGTTGGGGTTACGTGTGGCGGCGGAGCCCATGAGCTGGCTGATGACGTCGTATCCGGCGATCTGTCCCTGCCCTAAATTGAGACCCAGTTCGCGAGCATCGTACGTAGTACGCCCTGCGGCTTTGAGCTCTTCCATCCGCTGCGCTTGAAGTGCATCGAGCGTACGTCCGTCATCGGTGAGCAGACCAGAACTTACGATATCGAAATTCTTCTGAGTCTCTCCGCCGTTGCAGTTGATATTCATACCACCCGTAGACAGCACCAATGCCGTCCCGATACCGTCCATCACACGTTGAGCAAGGCTTCCCCATCAATCCCGGAAAAGTCATTGACACGCAGAGAGAATTCAACCATCTCTTCAGGCGTCAAATTCTGCATCAATGCATTAGCGTAGAATGAGGCTTATTCATGGGGTTTGTTGACACGCGTTAGAAGACGTAAGGGACGGCTTGCTCTTTTGAGATAATTGGGTGTGAAAACAAATCATCACAAGAACAAGCCGTCCGTAGGGAATGCTAGCACAAAACTCGACACCAGTGAAGTCCTCGACTTGTGCGCAGGCATCCACACCCACACCAAAGGCCAGCTACCTGCTGCAGGCTCACGAACCCTCGGGCTCTTCACCAGTATCCGCCTCATACTTTTAGCGTTGCGCCATAACCTCACACAAGAACTCCTCGCGGAGATCTTTGAGATTTCTCAACCCACGGTCAGTAGGGATTATCAACGCCTACGTCCCACTGATCGCCGAGAATCTTCAAGCCCAGATCCCTACCGTGGAGGACCTTTACCCGACCCAGCAGTTGATCATTGACGGTACTCTCCTGCCCTGCTGGTCCTGGCGGCGGCATCCAGAGCTGTACTCAGGTAAACACCACACCACCGGAGTCACCATCCAGGTGGCCTGCACCCTGACAGGAAGGCTTGCCTGGGTCTCGCACCCTTCCCAGACAAGCACCCTATGACCTCACAGCACTAAAAAGACTCCCGACTCCTCGACATGATTAATCAGACCATCCATATTGGTGATAAAGGCTATACCGGTGCCGGGATGATTACCCCGGTCAAGAAACCAGCCGGTCATGAGATTATACGACAGTGAAAAGGAGTTCAACAAGAAAATCAACACTATCCGCTACCTCATAGAACGAAGTATCGCGCAATTGAAAACCTGGCGCATCCTTCACACCGACTACCGCCGCCCCTACGCAACCTTCACTACCACCATCAACGCCGTCCTCGGAATCATATTCACCTACACCCCATGAATAAGCCTCAATGGATTACTGAGATAATCCCCGTATTTCTCATTAAATGATCGCAGCTCCTCTTCGGTAAGTTCTTTGTCGCGCATCGCATTTGCCATGTCTGGGGCTATCTCTTGGGCATGTTCCCATTCGGCTTGCCCATCGAGCAGGGGTATGTCGTTGAAGAGGGTGGTTCCGACACTGTTACGTGTCCCCTGCTTGGAGGGTTCCACAACAGAGTCCTGAATGCTCTTGAGAGAGTTGGCCGCATCCTGAGCATGTTGGTCCAACCCCTCCATGGCTTGCCGATACGCGGCTAGGATTGATTCTTGCGCGGAGTGCAGATTCTCCGCGAGTCGGTCCCGTTCCGCGATAATCTCTACTTCAGGCGGTTCCATACCCTGCTGACGGATGGTAGTGATCTGCTCCTGCAGACAGCGATACCATTTTTATAATCCCGGTCGGCTTGGTCGTAGCGGTCCCATAGATCAGGGACAATCACCGTGATCATCGCACCAACGGCGGCGCTCCAGTCGTTCAGCACCCCCACAGCGGAGGCAAAGACTCCGGGAAGCTGCCGGGTATGCGATCCAAGCTTCTGAATGGAGCTGGTGTAGGCATCCGCGGCTTCGCAGATCCAACCCGGCACCCCGTCAACCGGATTCTGAGCAACCTGGGTATGCGAGATCGATTTAGCAACCATCTCATAGTCCGAAGCCAATCCATCGACCTGCTCCCGGACATCCGGAGGCAGGGGCATCACACTTTCACCTGACATGGTTCAGCCTTCCATTCTCGCGGCCAACGCACGAAAATTAGAAACATTCTGTCTCTCAGTCTTATCATAATTTGAGATCGCTTCCTCTTGACCAGACCCCAGCAGAGCACAGGCATCTGAGTACTCCGACACCACCCAGCCCATCATTTTATTGAAATTCCCTAAACCTAGAATCAGGGAAACAACACCGCTGTTGTCACCCACCGGTAGATTCTCAGCCACCTTAAATGTCATCAGAGATGATATGAAAGAACTTATTCGCGCGAATTCATTCGCATCTACCCAGTCCTTCTTCGCGCTCACACCGACAGCCTCACGACTGAACTCAATATCACCCATCTGTCATCACTCCCCGTCGAGTACCCGGCTGCCATCACTCTACCGTGCCCGTGACCTCCTGAGGGAGAAATCCAAATCAGAATCCCGCCCTCGAACGGGAACTCCTCGTGGTCGTCGCGGTTGCCGTCCTGGGTGAAGTCAGCGAAGAACCACGACCGGGTCCTGAAAGCCCTCGACAGGCTGGAGCAGACCGCCGAGGGGGCGGGAATCGATCAAGGTCCGCTGGCGGCACTTTAAGAACCAGTTGGGAACGCGAGGGTCATCGGGAAGGATGGGTGCATGGAATTCTCCCGTACCTCGACCGCCCGCGTCGCCACCGACCGTCCAGCCCGCTACGGCAAGCAGCTGGCCAGCCACATGAGCCGCAAGATCACCACGACCTGGGACGACGCCTCCGGCTCAGGTTCCCTGACCTTCAACCGCGATGGCCAGACCACCGGCGCGGCTGAGCTCACCAGCGAGCCCGGTTTCCTGATCCTGACGCTGCACTCCAACGACGATCACCTGGAGCGCCTAGAGGACGTCATCGGCAGGCACCTGGTGCGTTTCGGCTCCAAGGACGAGCTGACCGTCAGCTGGGTTCGCGACGACAGCCAGCCCGGCAGCACCCAGCGCCCCTCCGACGAGGACTGAGAGATCGCGCCAGGGGACGGCGCCTAGCACGCGCCCAGGTGCCGTCCCCTGCCCGTGGGCGTCGTGAATAGCAAGTGCGCCACCGAGGCCTTGCCATGACAGCACCTGGCCGCCATTCGCCTCACCACTTCCCGTGGGTTCTCTCATTCCGGTGGGCCGCATCCTCAGATGCGGCCCACCGCTCACGACTCCGCTCCTCGAGCCCACCCACCAACCGCAACACAACCCAGGGAAATCCGCGACTCCATGACCGGAGCGCTGAACGGCTGGCCCGGAATGCCGGGCAGCTCCTCGTTTGAGCACGGGAAAGCCAGCCCTGGCAGCCCTCATTCAGCGGGCCGCTTGAAAGACACCCTCCGCCGTCATGGCCTGGCGACTCAAGGACTCTATGGGCCGAGCATCACCGTCCTTTTGGCTGGACAGTTGGCTGGGACACCATGAATCCCTGTTTGACAGATGTAAAACAGGCGCTATTGTTATACATGTGTCAAACAGTCGTGGCAGTCGTATGGAGCCCGCAGATCGCCAAGAGCAGATCGTGCGCGTTGCTGCGACCCACCTGAGCCGCGATGGAGCAGCAGGGGTCTCCATGAGCTCCATCGCGAAGGATGCAGGGTGACCCGGGCCCTCATCTACCGGTACTTCCCAGGCAAGCAGGCACTCGACGCCGTGCTGCGGCACGAGTCAGAACGCCTCCTGGCCGCAACCGAACCGGATCCGAAGCTGAGCGCTCGCGACAATCTTCACCGCTCGCTCAACGCCTACCTCGACTTCTTCAGCGCCAGCAGCGGCGGAGTGCGAGAGCTGTACACCGCTTCCGCCAACCCCGTCGCCCGGGAGTTGGTCGAGGCCAACCACGAGCTCCAGGCGACGCGCATCCTGCAGGTCCTGGAGCTCGACGACACCCCCCGTCACCGACTGGCAGCCGGCGGCTGGCTGGCGCTCGTGGAGTTCACCGGCCGCCGCGTCGTCGAGGGAGCCCCGAGACGACGCGGTCGACCTATGCATCACCGCCCTGGTTGCCCTGCTCGACAGGACCTGGCCTGAACCACACAGCAGCAGGCCCTCCCTACCTTTCTCGATTAGATAGGAATCATCACTGAAGATCGTCGTTCTGGGTGCCGCCGGCAATGTCGGCTCACGCTTCGCACGGCAGGCGGTCGCCGCCGGCCACGAGGTCGTCGCGTACGTGCGGCGTCCCGAAGCTGCCCCGGCGGGACTACTGAGGTCGTCGTCGGCAGCGCCGAAGACGTCGAGACGCTGGCCTCGGCAGCGCAGGGCGCGGACGTGCTGGTGGTCTCCATCACGGGCTCCATCCGCGATACCTCCTTCATGCAGAGGCTGCAGCCCGGCATCATCGAGGCCGCCCGCCGGGCTGGGTGAAGCGCGTCGTGCTGGTGTCGGTGTTCGGCGCGGGCGAGACCCGGGCGAAGGCCTCTGGCTTCGCACGTCTCATCTACAACACCGCGCTGCGCGGCTTCTCGCCGACAAAGCCGCGGCCGATGCGCTGCTGATGGAGTCGGGACTCAACTGGACCATCGTCTACCCCGTCAACCTCAAGGACGCCCCGGCGCTGCCGTCGCAGACGGTGAAAGCACTAGACGAGGTGAGCCGGGTGCCCGGCATGCCGACGCTGCCGATGGACAACGCCGCCACGGGACTGCTGGAGGTCGCGACCGACCCGGCCACCACCGGGAAGCGCCTGCTGATCACCACGCCCACCGGCCGGCGTTGACGGCCAAGTCGGTAACCCAGCGCTCCTTCGACGAGACCCATCAACACCCTAGCGCCTCCGGCGGGCCGTTCTATCGCCGCCGGACAGCGCACCATCCAGCCAGTTCTGGGATGCCTCGTGGTGACGTGAATCCTGATTGACCGCATAGAGCAGGACGTTTGCGTCGACGATCTTCACAATCCAGCCCGCCGGGCCAGCTCCTGGTCTTCAAGCTCACCCGCCAGCTGCAGGGCATGGTCCAGGGAGATCTGCGGCCGTCCCATGACCCGGGACACCGTGTATTTCCTCGGTTGAGCGTGGGAACCAGCCCGCACGGCGTCGTTCAGCGCCTGTTTGAAAGACACACCTTTTGCCTTCATAGTCTGGCGGATCAAGGACTCCACATCCGGGTCAAGTGTCACCGTCGTTCTCATGTTGACAGCATGACATCAGAAATTGTGATGCCACGGCATCATAGCCGGGTTGGCTTCTCACTGCGTGAGCGCGTGCTTGAAGTCCTGGAGCAGGTTCTGGGAGAACAGGACGAAGCGGATGAGCCAGTCGTCGTCCTCGCCGGTGCCGGCGTGCTCGCGGGCTGATGCCACCGCAATGCGGGCAACCTCGCGGGAGTCCCAGCCGTAGACCCCGGCGGAGATCGCGGGCAGCGCCACACTGGAACAGCCCAGCTCCCGGGCGAGACCGAGACTGGGTCGAAGGCAGACCGCAGCAGGGCTGGGTCAGTCTGGCCCGCGTTCCGGTTGGGACCCACCGTGTGGATGACCCAGGCCGCAGGCAGGTTGAAACCGGGGTGGCGACCGCCTGCCCCACCGGCAGGCCACCCGGCAGGGTCGTGCCCGCAGCTCCCGGCAGGCTGCCAGCAGTCCGGACCCGCGGCACGGTGAATAGCGCCATCCACCCCACCCCACCCAGCAGGGATGAATTCGCCGCATTGACGACGGCATCGACCTCCCTGCACGGTGATATCCCCAGGGACCGCCTCGATAGTCATCTCGTCCTCCCGTGAACGCCCGGCTACCTACACCACCAGGCTATCCGGCAACGGGCTGATCATGCCTGAAGCCGCGGCAACAGCGACACGACCCCAGCCAAGCCAGCCGGGACGACACCTAGTGTCGTATGGTGGGAGTTCGAGTGGGAGGCGGCCCCAGGGCGGATGATGCGCCAAGGCAACCGAGCGAAGCGCTACTGGGCGTATCGTGATTAAGGTGAACAAAGCGAGATGTCGCATCCGGAGGAAGAAAAAAACCGCCAGAACCAAAGGGACATTCACGAGGAGCTTTCGGTTCACCAAAACCCTTGTCAGCGAGGGCTTACCTATAGTCGTGAATAACCTCGAAGAAGGCCAGTTAATAAATTTCTAGGTTTGCGTCTATTTGCCAGCGATATCACGTCACTCCACGGTAGATACTCGCGGACAATTCGGCATCGTTTCCGGTACTCCTTTTCCTGACTGGCCGCGTCTGCTGCCTGCTGAATACAGTCCGGATCATTTCCTAGGGCTTCATTGATCCACAACAGCGAACCCGCGTTAAGCAACCGATTGTAGGCCCGTTTGGCGGACAGATTGGGAATCATCCGGCTGTACGCGCCCTCTCCAGTTGTCGCTTGCCCCGAAACCAGCTCACCATGCGTTGCCGCCGGGAAGTATACCAGGGCCCAGGTGGGGATAACTGCCGTCATATCCATGATAGGCATCCGAGATCGGCAGGTTCTCAGGCAACCGAGCCAGTAACCTAGCGAAATCTCGCACATCCATGTCATCAGGTTCTGAACGTAACCGGGAACGCGCTCGCTTCATGCCCGGATGATATCACCGACAAGGATAAATAACATGGCTGAGTCGCCTTTGGCTAGGGAGGACGAGCGGGGTTTAAGCGCGCAATTACCGATGGTAATCATGAGATGCGGGTGCTAAGCAGTGAGATGGAGCTGGTCGCGTCCCAGTTCGGCAAGAACAACAAATCCGCCTCGACACTCATGGCAGAAGTCAGGTGTTGGCGAAGGAAATTGATAATCAGCGGCAGAAGGTGGAGACGCCGCGTTCCGCACTTGACAATGCTACTGCTTTGTTTGGTGAGAGTAATTCACGGACGAAGAGCGGCAGCCTCAAAGCCGAAACCACGTTGGTGTCCAGAATGTATCTCACAGCTCGACGTCCCGGCCCAGCGCCCCCAGCCGCCCGGGTTCGAATTCGATACCTTCCGATTCCGGCATGGCCAGCAGGTCGGCCTGCTGAAACCGGTTCCAGGCGCAGTGCCTGGTCGAGAATCACCCGGACCTCGGCCTCGCGAGAACGCCCGTTCCGCCGAGCCAGGACGTCGAGTCTCGCTTTGGTACCAGCCGGGAGTCCTCGAATCAGCAATTGCTCCACATCAACCTCCCCAGAGGATCTCAGAATAATGAGATCGCTGTGGCCCCTCACCTGCCTGGGCAATCCGCCTGCCGGGCCGACATTCATCCGACTTGTAGGTTGGAGGCATGTCCCTTCCCGAGGAGCTGACCGCCGGACTCGACGTCACCCAGGTCACGCCGGTGCACGGCGGCGACATCGCACGCGCCTATCGTCTCGACACCAGTGACGGCCCGGTGTTCCTGAAGACACACCCCTCCCCCACGCACCTGCTGTTCGAGCGGGAGGCGCGAGGACTCAGGCGTTACGGGAGGCCGCACCGACCGGGCTGCGGGTCCCTGAGTATTGGCCTCATCACCCAGCGGGCTGGTGCTGGAGTGGATCGACGAGGGCCGCCGCAGCTCCGGCACCGAGGCGGCGCTGGGCGCGGGCCTGGCCGCGCTGCACCATCAGCCTCAGCCGCACTTCGGTGGGCTCGACGGCGACGAGTCGGGCTATCTGGGGTCCGTCGAGGTGGATCTGACGCCCACGTCGTCGTGGCCGGAGTTCTATCTGGAACGACGCATCCGACCCCTGGCCAGGCGGGCCGTCGACGAGAGTCAACTGCCGGCGGAGGCGCTGCGGCTGGTCGACTCCCTAGCCCCGAGGGCCAGCGAGCTGTGCGGACCGGACGAGCCGCCGTCGCTGGTGCACGGCGACCTGTGGGCCGGGAACCGCCTGGTCAGCCAGGACGGCGCGAACTGGCTCATCGACCCGGCCGCGCACTACGCGCATCGCGAGTTCGACCTGGCAATGATGGCGCTGTTCGGCGGTTTCGGACGAGAGGCGTTCACCAGCTACGACGACGCCTACCCGCTGGCCGGCGGCTGGCAGGAGCGAATCCCCTGGTATCAGCTGACGCCGCTGCTGGTGCATGCCATCCCTGTTCGGCGGCGGCTACGGCGCGTCGGTGATGTCTGTGCTGCGCAACCTCGCCTGACGCCATCCCCCGGTGCGCCGCCCGCCCAAGTGGTGCGCGGCGTCGCTGAGCCTGTGATGCGATAGGGATAGAGCCATGGGAAATCACAGTCGTCGCGCAGTCCTGCTCAGCACCGGCGCCGCGGTCCTCGCCGCCAGCAGCCGAGTCTCACAGGCAGCTCCCCCGCCGGAGCTTAAGTCGCAGGTCCCTGGTCTCGGCGAGCTTCCGGCAGACTCTCCCGGCAATGCCACGGATCCCTTCCGTCCCGCCTACCATTACAGCCCCGCCAGGGGAATCTCGCCGACCCCAACGGCCTGATCTATTTCGACGGCGAATACCACCTGTTCCATCAGCAGGACGGCACCTGGGCGCACGCCGTCAGCTCGGACATGGTGCACTGGAAGCCTCTTGGCACGGCCCTGCAGCACGACGCACCGGCCTGGCGATGTCCGGCAGCTGCGTCGACGATGGCGCCAACACCTCCGGGCTGGTGCCCGGCGGCGGGATGGTCGCGGTCTCACCTCGACCACTGGCGGGGAGGCGCAGTCCCTCGCTTACAGCACGGACCGCGGGCGCTCCTGGAGGCGCTACGACGGCAACCCCTGTCATCCCCAATGACGGCCGCAAGGACTTCCGCGACCCCAAGGTCTTCTGGCATGAGCCGACGAAGTCGTGGGTGATGGTCGTCTCCGTGAATGACCACGTCTCGATCTTCCGCTCCCCCAACCTCAGGCGGTGGAGTCACGCCAGCGACTTCGGCCAGGGCGCTGGGTCGCATGCCGCGGTCTGGGAGTGCCCCGACCTGTTCCCCTCACCGATGCCTCCGACGGAAAGACCCGCTGGGTGCTGACCCTCTCGATCGGCGACAACGAGGAGACCCACGGCTCCACTGCCCAGTACTTCATCAGGGGACTTCGACGGCACCACGTTCTTCCCCGAGGACGACCGGATCCGCTTCACCGACGCCGGGCAGGGACTTACGCCGCCCAGACCTTCGAGAAGGTGGACGGCCGCCGCATCTGGCTGGGGTGGCTGGGCAACTGGCGCTACCCCTACTCCATGCCCACCGGCGACTGGCGCAACGAGATGAGCATTCCGGCGCGAGTTGTCGCTGACCACCCGGGACGGGGCCCGGATCCTGCGACAGGAGCCCATCAAAGAACTAGCCGGGCTGCTGCAGGCAGGCGGTGGAGATCACCGGTGCCGGCGCCACGGACAACGTGGTCTCATTCGGGACGGAACGAGTCACCGAGATCGACCTCGTCCTAGACGTCTCCCGCGCCAGCGACGCCTGGCTGAGCCTGGCCCGTGGTGAGGTCGGCGGAAAGCTCCAGGAGGTCCGGGTGGGAATCGATGTCGCCAAGGGCGTGTTCTACCTGGACCGCACGAACGGCGGACTGCCGACCGTACCCGGCCGCGACGGCGGCGAGGCGCAGTTCGCCCTGCGCCGCGAGGTGGCCTACCGTCCCGCCGACGGCAGAGTCCGCCTGCACGTCTACCTGGACCGCTCCAGCGTGGAGGTGTTCGTCGACGACGGCGCCCCGGCGGGGTCCTTCCTGGTCTTCAACGACCCATCCGCCCAGGGCCTGGCCCTCGGCGCGACCGGGACCGCGACCATCGCCTCTGGCCACCTGACCCCGCTGGGACCGGCATTCTGACCAGCCTGGCTGATCGACCAGATCACCACCCTGCCTAACCTGGAGGCATGAAGACGGTCAAAGTGCAGGAAGCCAAGACGCATCTGTCAGCACTGCTTGCCGAAGTGGAACATGGCGCGTCAATCTGTATCACCAGGGGAACGCAGCCCATCGCGCGTCTGGTTCCTGTCACCTCAGGAGACCGCGAGCTGGGATTCAGCGGGTACCGCCTGCCCGACAGTTTCTTCGACGACCTGCCAGAGGAGGAACTCGCCGCCTGGGAGACGAGGTGAACACGTCTCACTCCCGGCCCTCGCTGATCCAGCGGGGATCCGGCACGACGTTGCGCTGCCCTCCACCAGAGAGGCGACGCCATCGAGCCGCGTCATGGCTGCCTCATCCAGCTGGAGCTTGAGCGCGCCGAGGTTCTCGCGCATCCTCTCAGCACGACGGGATCCTGGGATCGGCACCACCGGAAGGCCGAACTGCCGTCCCTGGCCAGCAGCCACGCCAGCGCGACCTGCGCGTTCGTGGCGCCCAGCGAGTCGGCGACCTCCGTGACCACCGCGAGGGCCTGCTGGTTCGCATCCCAGGACTCCCCCATCCGGGGAGTCATGCCGCGGAAATCCGAGCTGATCTGGTCCCTGGTGAGGGTCCCGGTCAGGAATCCCCTGCCCAGCGGCGAGTACGGCACGAAACCGACACCCAGCTCCGCGCACGCCGGGACGACATTGCGTTCGACATCCCGCGACCACAGGGCTCCACTCGCTCTGCACGGCGGCGATCGGGTGGACGGCGTGGGCGCGGTGCAGCTTCCGGCGCGGTGACCTCGCTCAGCCCCAGATGGCGCACCTTTCCCGCGTCGATCAGCTCACTCAGCGCGCCGATGGTCTCCTCGATGGGGTGTCCGGGTCGGGGCGGTGCATGTAGTAGAGGTCGATGGTCTCGATGCCCAGACGCCGCAGCGATGCGTCACAGGCTGCGCGCACATACTCCGGCCGGCCGCTAGTAGGCGGCTCGGACCTCTTCTCCACGGTAAGAGCCCCGGTGATCCCGAATTTCGTGGCGATCTGCAACTGGTCGCGGTGCCTGGCGACGAACGGGGCGAGCATCTCCTCGTTCGTGCCGGCGGGGCCGGTGGCATCCGGCCTCGGCTCGCCGTGAGACGTCGGCGGTGTCGAGGAAGGTGATCCCGGCGTCGAGGGCGTCCTCAAGGGTGTGCCGGGCCTGGTCGTTAGTGGTGCCGCCGTAGACGTGGCTGAGCGCCATGCACCCGAATCCGATGGGTGAGGTGTTCAGCCCGGGGGCGAGGGTGACGGTCATGGTGTCTCCTTGTGGGTTGATTCGTGGAGAGTTGGTTCGTCGCCGAGGTTTCCACCGTAGGTGGCGATCTTGTAGTCGGTGATGTCAAGGGCGAATTGGAGCTCGGCGATTTTGCTCCGGACCCGGGCGCGATGCTCCTGCATGACCCTTGAGACGCTCTGGTTTGGTGCCGGGACCCTGCTCAACAAGGTCGATGTAGCGACGAAGTTCCGTCATGGTCATGCCCGAGACGCGCATCCGGATCAGGAAGACCAGCCGCCGCATGGCGGCCTCGTCGTAGGCACGGTTTCCCTGGGCGTCCCTGGGTACCCGCACCAGGCCGAGTCGCTCGTAGTAGCGGATGGTGTGGGGGCTCACCCCCAGCCAGGCCGCCGCTTGCTGAACCGGCAGCGACTCGGGCAGGTCGCCATCTGGCACTGGTCCTTCCATGCCGCCGACCCTACGCGTTAGAGCGCGCTCAAAGACAAGCTAAAGCAGAAGAGGCATCTTGCAGCAGGAAGAGCCACCTTTGCGTTGCAATCGTTTCTTGCGTTTCCATCGTTTGGAACGATACTTGATGCATGAAGACGACAACCTCCCACACGGTACTTCCGCCGGAGGATCCGGGCGACCTGACGCCCCTGAACACCTTGTTGCCAAGCCTTCCTCCTGGTATCCGCGAGGGTGTGGGGACCTTCGTCGACGCATTGTCGCGAGGCGATGCCGTTCGCATCGAGCCTGTTTCCACGATGCTGAGCACCACTCAGGCAGCCGAAATCCTGAATGTCTCCCGGACAACCCTGGTCAAGTTACTGGAGGAGGGAAAACTCCCATACGAGCAGCCCAACGTCCACCGAATGGTCCGGCTGGAAGACGTCCTGACATACAAGAAAGAACGCTCCCGAAAACGCACCGCTTACTTCCAGGATTCCATGCGGCAAGCCGAAGAGACAGGCATGCTGCAGGAGGAAATCAGCGATTACACAGCCGCATTGAAGAAATCTCGGAATGAGACGGCGATCATGACCGTCGTCTTCCTTGATGCCTGCGTTCTGGTGCCGATCACACTAACCAACGTGCTTCTCACAGCCGCCGAAGACAGCCACTCAGACCACTAAACGAAGGAAATCCACAGATTCCATTAACACGGGCTGGACACCATGCAAGATGGCCCCAAAGGAGCCCGTGTTTATGAACGGGCTGGGGGCTCACCCCAGCCAAGCCGCTGCCTGCTGAACCGGCAGCGACTCGGGCAGGTCGCCATGTGGCACTGGTCCTTCCATGCCGCCGACCCTACGCGTTGGAGCGCGCTCAAAGACAAGTCCGCCGCATCACCGACTCTCAAAAGCCCGGTCAACTCCACAAGGACCGGGGACGGCATCGCACCTCATGTGAGGATTCCGGATTTTTATGGTTGCCGTTCCCCGACGAGCATGATGAGGACGAGGAATGCAACGCGAAGACTGCCGCGAGGGCCCAGCCGATACGCCGGCTATCGGCGGCATTCGGTCATGAGGGCGCGGGTGCCCTCGCTGATGCGCTTGTATTCGGTGTGATGGACGTAGTGGCTGGCATCGACGATCACCGACCGCCGGCAAGGACCACTGCCCACATGTTCGCAATCTCCGCCTCGGTGTAGTTCGTTTCACGTATGGTGTAAACCAACACCGGCAGCCGCTCATCAAACCGAAGATCCCTGACCTGGGCGCGCGAATCACTAGCAACTTCCGCCTGCCTCATCACATTCGCGCTCAGCATCATCCAGTTGGTCAGCATCCGCTGCTGCTCAAGATTCTCCTTGCTATAACCATCCGCACTACTGGCCCCGATCATAAACGAAGGATCCGCACCACTGAACGCCGTAATGATACGCATCCACCCAGCCTGCACAATAGGCCTAAAAAACCACGAATAAAACCAGGGAAACGCGGGACCAGCCTGGCTGTCGAAGTATCTCGCGTAGGGAATGACGGGATCCAAACCAACATAACCCGCAACCTCATCAGGATACTGATCAGCAAAGGCCTGAGAGGTCAATCCGCTGATGGAGTGCCCCATCAACACTACGGGCCTTTCACCCCAGCGGCATGCAACGCGGTGTGAACATCCCGCGCAATATCCGACGGCAACATAGGAGAGTCCGTCACGTCGCTCCACCCGTAGCCGAAGGGCTCCACCACCGTCACCGTCGCCCACCCCGACAGCTCCTTCACCAAAGGCTCGAAATCCAAATCCGGAGCCGGGACGGCAAGACCTGGAAGCAGAACAATACTTGTGTCACCCTGACCAGTGGTGTGGACGTGCATCTTGTGGCCGTCGACATCCACCAACCGCCCCGGAGCCGGATGATCCGCCCGCTCCCGCGCCGTGAGCACCACATCCGCGACCTTCACCCCACCCAACAGCACCACCAGCACCAACACCACGACCCCAAGCCGCCGCAGCCAGCGCCTGGGACGAGGTTTCTTCCCGCCTTCACTATCCATGGGGAACACCCAACCCCAAATACCAGACACTGTCAAGTAGGGGTTATTCCCTGATCGGACCCCGAGATCACCACACACAGGGACTTGGCCGTCCAAAGGCAAACCCGCTGCTTGTGCTGGTTGCTGACCCCACAGCACAGAGGCACCGCAAGGACCCTGGCGAAGCCGGTACTCCTCCCACGTGGAGAATGGACGCGTGCGCGACTACTGGAACCACAACACCGCCTATCATCCGTGGCTGCAGCGCATCGCCGCCGAGCGGCCCCGCCGGAACATCCTGGACGTCGGGTGCGCGACGGGCTGCTGTTGCAGCGACTCGCGCCGTACGCCGGTCACCTCACCGGCATCGAGCCAGACGTCGCGGCGCTCTCCCGCGCACAGGCCCGTCTGGCCGGCATCCCCAACGTCACGCTCAACGCCTCCAGCTTCGCGGCCTTTGATCCGGGAACGGAGCACTACGACCTGATCACCTTCGTCGCGTCGCTGCACCACATGGACCTGGCTGCCTCCTGACCAAGGCGCGCGACCTCCTGGCGCCGGACGGCGACCTCCTGGTCGTCGGGCTGGCGGAGGAACGCACCCCCTGGGACTGGGCCTTTGCCGCGCTGGCACTTCCCTGGGCCAGGCTCGGCTCAGCGCTCCATCACGAAACCGACCCTGGGGTCCTGACGACGCCACCGACCACCTGCCTGACTGAGATCCGCACCACCGCGCGCAACCTGCTGCCAGGCGTCCGGATCCGCCGTGGCCTCTACTACCGCTACCTACTCCGCTGGGCCAGAAGAGCCTGCCGGTAGGCGTCCATCGCCGCCCTGGCTGAGTGAAGCGACGTGCCGGGCTGAGGACGCTGCTATGGTTGGAAACGTCGTTGGTTCGGCGTTCCGGCGTCGAGGCAAGAGGGAATCCGGTGAGAATCCGGGACTGTCCCGCAGCGGTAAGTGGCGACGATGGCTTTCACAAGGCACTGGAGAGATCTGGGAAGCGAAAGCCGGAGGTTGGTGTTACACCTGGAACCACAAGTCCGAAGACCTGCCAGCGATCCGCCCGTACCTCGGGCGGAGGCGACGACCTCGTGGACTGGGTCAAGGCTGTGAATGGGTCACAGGCCCTTCTCATCGTCTGCTGGTACGCGATGTCGCGTGAAGCCTCGGATGAGAGTGGAGATGCTCGAGAAGATTCTGGCTGCGGACCGCAGTACAGTCGCTGTTCGTGAAAGCCGCTTGCGGGGGCGGCGGGTCTTGCATGTGCCCCACGCAACAGCGGACGGGCCCGGCGGAACACGTTGCCATGGCTCTCGCCCAGGTCCATCGAGCACTGCGGCACAGCCAGTGATCCGTCCTGACTGGGGCATACCCCACCCATCCGGGGCACCACGCGGAGACCGGGGAACCGCCCAGCATCGTCGCGCCACACCATGATCACGTAGTACGTGTCGTCCTGAAGGGAGCGCCCTCCTTCGCCGGGGGCGGTGATCAGGGAGGAAGGAGCGCCCTTGGTGAATGACTGCTGCCGCGTTCCCGCCCTTCGTTACTCCGGCGGGAACAGGACTCCGGCAGCACGCTCAGGCCGCTGATCCTCAAGGTCGGCGGCCTGAGCACAGTCAGGACCCAGCGGGCGGGTGCTCAGCGACGGCTTGGGGGCTGCGATCGCAGAAGGCCGGGTCAGGTGAGCGGTGCCGACTCCTCAGTCAGGCCCAGCAGGAGCCCCACGCAGCTGCGCCACCCCTCCTCGGTCTCCTCTCCCCAGACGTAGGCCGCGGCGCATCCCTCAGCGGCTCGCCGCACCAGGCGGATCCGGTCGTCAGGCAGACCGTCGGCGGCGAACTGCTCGTCCCACCACCGGACATTGTCGGCTGTGGCCTGTTTCACCTCGGGAATGTCGATCATGGGATACCAGGTGGAGGAATCCGCGAAGCAGACCATGGCCTCCCCGACCCCCGCACAGAGCACGGACGTATGCGCGCAGCATCTGCCGGGACGAGTTCTCAGACAGGTCGAGGAAACCCTCGACCTCCGAACGCAGCTGCCGCGCACAGTCCTCACCGAGAGCCCGGATCAAGTCATTGCGAGACGGGAAGTGATGCAGCAGACCTCCCTTAGACATTCCCGCGGCCTCGGCGATCCTGGCCAGGGAGACTGACGTACCGTGCTTGCCCATGAGGTCGCTGGCGGCGTCGAGGATCGCCCGCCGTGTCCGGTCTGTGCTCCGGGTTTTTCCGCTGGTGGCCATGGACTCACCGTACCGCCGCGCCCATACCATCACAAACCAAATAGGATGAAAAACATTCCAATTGGTATTGAATTACCGACCATATGGTCTGTAACCTTGCGGGGTGCCACACAACGAGAACTCAATGACTCCACAAGTCCAGGCCGAGACCGTCCCCCGCTGACAGCACGGCAGTGGGGCACCATCGCAGTTCTCACAGGTGCGGTCATGCTGCTGGCGATCGACGGCACGGTGCTGTCGCTGGCCGTGCCCCGGCTGACTGCCGACCTGGCACCTTCGGCCACAGAGCTGCTGTGGATCGGCGACGTCTATTCCTTCGTGCTGGCAGGACTGCTGGTCACCATGGGAAACGTCGCTGACCGCATCGGACGGCGTCGCCTCCTGCTGATCGGATCAACCGGCTTCGGGCTGGCCTCGCTGCTCGCGGCCTTCGCGCCCACAGCGGGGGTCTTGATCGCCGCCCGCGTCTTCCTCGGGCTGTTCGGCGCAACCATCATGCCCCTCGACGCTGTCGATCCTGCGCGACGTCTTCCGGCATCCGTTGCAGCGCACCCGCGCCATCGCGGTCTGGTCGGCTGGCGCCACCGGCGGCGCGGCGGTGGGTCCGCTCGTCGGAGGGTTCCTGCTGGAGCACTTCTGGTGGGGGTCGGTGTTCCTGATCAACCTGCCGGTGATGGCCATCGTCATCGTCGCGGGACTTCTGGTCCTGCCGGAGTCGCGGGGTAACGCCGACGCCCGGATAGACGCCGTCTCGGCGCTGCTGTCGATCGTGGCGATCGTGCCCATCGTCTACGCGGTGAAGCATCTGGCCGCCCAGGGTTCGACGTGACGGTGGTCCTCACGGCGCTGGTGGGCGCGACGGCCGGATGGGTTTTCGTGCGCCGCCAACGGCGGCTGGCCACGCCGCTGATCGACATCAGCCTGTTCCGCATCCCCGCGTTCACGGGGGCCGTGCTGGCCAATGGCATCGCGATCTTCGTCTGGCGGGACTGCTGTTCTTCTTCTCGCAGTACCTGCAGCTGGTGCGCGGCCTCAGCCCGCTCATCGCCGGGCTGGTCGAGCTGCCGGGCCACGATCATGTCGGTACTCGTCGCCCCTGGTCGCAGTGGCGATCGTGAAACGCCTGGGCGCGGGCTGCTCCATCGCCACCGGCCTGACGCTGGGAGGTGGCGGCCTGGCGCTGGTGGGTTTCGCCGCCGGGCAAGAGGGTATCCACTGGATACTCATCGCGTGAGCGTCGCTGGGCTGGGCATCGGCCCGCGATGACGCTGTCCACCGACGCCATCGTGTCGGCGGCCCCGGTGGAACGGGCGGGAGCGGCCTCGGCCATCTCAGAGACCGCCTACGAGCTGGGCGTGGCGATGGGAATCGCGCTACTCGGGTCGCTGCAGACGGTCTTCTACCGCTGGCTGCTGCAGACGCCCAGCGGCTTGGACGACGCTATCGCCGCGCAGGTGCGTGAGTCGCTGCCCATCGGCCTCAAGGCACTCGACGAGACCGTAGCGATCCAAGCCGAGGCAGCGCACCTGGCCCGTGAGGCCTTCACCTCAGGCGTGCAGACGACCGCCGTGGTCGCGGCCGTGCTCCTGATTGTCGCGGCGCTGACAGCCTGGAAGCTGATCCCAAGCCAGCGTCCCCAGGAGGCCCCATCGAAGACCACCTGATGGACCTCACCCAACAGGAGAAATACTCGTCTGACAAGCCCAGATATATCAGTCCCCTAGAAACTCGTTGTTCCGCGGACCCAAACTCGTTGTTCCGCGGACCTGAGTTCGTTGTTCTACGGGACTGAGTTCGTTGTTTCGCGACTCATCCGGACCCGCCCAGCGATACCGCTCCAGCCTGCGGCGCAGGGGTTTGAGCAGGAGCAGCTCCAGGGCCAGGGTGAGGGCGGCCATCACCGCGGACAGGGCGAACACGTCGGCGGTCTCCAGGTTGGTGCGGGCCTGCTGCACCTCCGCGCCCATGCCGGTGGCGGTGCTGAGCAGCTCCGCCATCACCGTCAGCCGGATCGACTGCCCCCAGCGCGATGGTGACCGCCGACAGCACCGGCGGCACCACCGCGGGGACGATGACCCGGCGGACGGTGCCCCACAGGCCGAACTGAAACAGCCGCGCCATCTCCAGCAGGTCCGGGTCGACATTGGCGACGGCGTCCCGCAGCGTCGTGACCAGCAGAGGCAGCGTCACCAGGGCAACCACCAGTAGCACCACTCCGGCGGTCGGTCCCAGCCACAACACCCCGACCACCACGACCACGATGGGCGGGATCGCCATCAGTAGCTGCGCCCAGGACTCGGTCAGCTCCGCGACGGGCTTCCAGGTGCCCGCGGCCCATCCCCAGGGCAGGCCGATCAGACAGGCGATCCCTAGCCGGTCAGCGCCCGCTGCAGGGTGAGCAGCACCGAGCCTGCGAGCTCCTCGTCGCGGATCAGCCCCAGCAGCGCCTCCCAGTCGCGCGCGGCCCCGGGAAGGCGTAGACGGGGTAGCTCGCCGACGCGAGGTCCCAGACCACCACCATGGCGGCGAGCCCCACCCACCACAGCAGGACGGCCCGCCACCGCGGCGAGTCCTTGTCGGTTGAGGTCACCTGGGGTCAGCCAGGTAGAAGTCGTCGGCCGGCATCTTGCCACCGACGATGTCGGGGCTGAGCGTGGTCAGGCGCGTGTAGAAGTCCACCAGGTCATCCTTTGCCCGCTGCGCCGGAACGACTTCCAGCTGAAGCCTGGGGACCACGCTCTTGACGACGGCCTCCGGCACCTCCGTCTTCTGCGTGATCGCGGCGAGGGCCTCTCGTCGAGGGCGTTGACTTGCGCGACCGCGGCATCCAGCTCGTTGAAGACACCGCCGACGAGCGCCTTGTCCGAGTCGGCCAGTTTCGAGGGCATCACCACACCGGCCATCGGGAACCGCGCCTGACGGCCGGTGACGCTGCCCCACAGCTCCTGCAGGTTGAGGGTGCGGTCGAGGGTCTTGCCGGCCTCCTTGGCCTTGCCCTGGACGACGGTGGCGACGTGCTCAGGCAGCACGGCGTACTCGATCTGTCCGGAGAGCAGCGGCTGGACGATCTCAGAGGCCTGCTCATACTTCGCCACCCTCGATGCCCCCGGCCCCGCCGTCGAGGGAGATGCCGCTTTGGGTCATCAGATAGCGGAACACCAGGTCGGGCATGTTATTGGGCATCGGCACCGCGACCTTCTTGCCCTTCAGCCCCTCGACGCCCTGCGCCGACGACCCCTCCGGACCGAGGACGTAGAGCATGCCCCAGACGGTGATGGCGGCGAGCCGGATCGGCAGTCCCTTGTTGAATAGGTTCGCCGAGGCGTAGGACGGGGTGGCGACCAGGTCGGTCTCGCCGTTGACGATCAGCGACTTCATGACCTCGACGTCGGTCCAGTTCTGCACGTCGGTCTTCCCGACGAGGCCGTCGAGTTTGCCGAGGGTCCCGAAGGAGGCCATGGGCGCCATGAACGCCAGGGTGGTGGGGACGTGGACGCGTAGCGTCTCCAGCTTCGACGGCGACCCCGTCTGACTGGGGCTGGAGTTCGACTGCTGGGAGCACCCGGCCAGGGCCTGCAGGTGCCGAGCAGGCCGAGGCCTGCGAGGGTGAACAGGGAGCGACGCTCATGATTCTTCCTTGTCGGTGGTGGGGGGCGGTGTCGGTGGTGAGCTGCCAGGTGCCGGGCGGGCCGTCGAGGTGAAGATGAAGGTGGGAGACCTCGTCGGCCTCCTCAGGGTCGTGGGTGACCCACACGGCGACGACCTCCTCCTCGGCGAGCAACTGGATCAGGTCGGCGCGCAGCGCCATGGCTAGGGGTTTGTCGAGGGCGGAGAAAGGCTCGTCGACGAGCAGCAGGGCGGGGCAGGTGGCCAGGGCCCGGGCTATCGCGACCCGCTGCCGCATGCCGCCGGACAGCTGCCGCGGGTAGAGGTGCGTGGACTGCTGGAGGCCGACCCGGGCCAGCCACTGCTGGGCGATGAGGTCCGGGTAGTCGCCGCCGACCACCAGGGCGACATTCCGGTGGGCGCTGTACCAGGGCAGCAGCCGGGGCTCCTGGAACACCTGCGCCAGCCGTCCCTGGGGACGCGAGACCGACCCGCCGTCGCAGCGGCTGAGCCCCGAGATGGCCTTCAGGAGGGTGGTCTTGCCCACCCCCGACGCCCCGGTGACGGCGAGGGTCTGCCCAGGCGCGACGACCAGGTCGAGGTCTTTGACAAGGACGTTGTCGCCGCGGATCAGGGTGACGCCGTCGAGGACCAGGTCGTCAGCCATCGGCTGGCTCCGCCGTCTTGCGGGCGAGAATGACGATGCCGCCCATCAGCCGACCCTGGAGCTGGAAGCCCTGGCGCATGGCCTTGAGCCGGTCGCGGGCACCGGGTAGCCGGCGGGCGTTGCGCCAGAACCGCAGCGCACCCCACAGGCCCTCGTCGGAGATGAGACGCCTGGGTTCGAGGAGGTGTAGGGGCGCGCGGTCGTGCCACTCGGCGACCAGGCCGTGGGCGGCCAGCAACTCGGTCCAGCCCTCCAGGGTCAGGGGCCGGGCGCCGACCTTGATGACGCGGGAGAGCTCCTTGCGGGCGGTCTCGCGTTCCTCGTCGGTGAAATCAGGGGAGCCAGGCCATCTCGTGCATGGCGTAGCGGCTGCCGGGACGCAGCAGCCGGGCAGCCTCCGCGACGATGGCGTGCTTGGCCTCCTGCGACTGGATGGTGAACATGGCCTCGCCGACCACCAGGTCAGCACTGGCATCGGGCAGGCCGGTGTCCTGCGCGTCGGCCACCACGCATTCGGCGTCCGGATGGCGTCGCAGGATGTCTTTGACGGCGTCGCGGCCCTCCGGGTTGGGGTCGACACCCCGGTAGGTGTGCGGGTTGCTGCGCAGCAGCACTCGGCGGTGGCGCCGACGCCGGGACCGAGTTCAACGATGTCGTCACTACTGGCGGGCTTCGCCTGTTCTGAGCAGCCTCGCGGTGAGCAGCCGCCCGCCGGGCCTCAGAATGCGTTTGCCGAGCTTCGCGAAGAGCCAGTGGCCCTGCATCCGCCCGGCCTCCGGACCTGACCCTGTCCCCTTACCCCCTGCCTGCTGTGATTCCGCGCTGCTCATCCTGGACCTCTCAAGCGACTCGGACGTGAACGACGAGCGTAACCCAGCGGCAGCCATTTTCGAAAAGGGTCGTGCTGTTATTCTTACTGGCGCGGGGATCCGCGCCGCGATCACAGGGGTGTGTCGCGGATCACCTCGCACCACGGGCACAGCCGCCCTGGTCCAGGCATCCGCAGCACGCGAGCAGGCAATCCACAGCGCACGAAACCCCTGGCCGCGGCATGCGCGGCCAGGGGTTTCGTGGGGCGACGTCGTAACGACCCGCTACTTGGATGCGGCCTCTGCTTTGTTGTCAGCGCGGTCGACGGATGGGTCCTCGCCGGCCACTATCTGACCGACATCTTCGACGAATTCTGGGTTGTTCCAGTAGTCGGAATGCCCACCCTCACCGGAGGAGATATGCGTGACGCCAGACATATTGTGTGGCTTCTTTCCCAAACCAGCTACCTCTTCCCCGGGACCCAGGATTTTCCCAAGGGCTTTGTTCTTCCACCCGGTTCCCTTGCCCGCTACAACGTCATCATCGTTGGCGGAGGCGTAGACGTGTCCTTCTGGAACGTTGTATTCATGCACATCGTCGGCCCGGCCACCCGGCGAGCCGTAGAGCACCATGTCATCGACCACACCAGTCTTGGTGCTCAACGCAGCCGTACCAGCGGTGAGAGAGCCATAGGAATGGTCGACGGTGGTCAGATGCGGGTCGGTGCCCTGCGACTGATGCCAGCTATGAATCCCCTCATGGAAGCTGTTCAACGCCGGAGCAGCCTCATCAGCTCTATCCGCGTTCATATACTCCCATTGATGACCCTTGTAATCATCGCTAATCTCTCCAAGCCCGGGAGGCGCATCATAGCCAAGCCACGCCACAGCAGCTGTGTTCTCAGCCCCAGCCGCGTCGCGCAGCGCTTCCGCATTGCTCACCAACCCAGGCAAACCCTTCCTTGCGGTCGTGCCAATCCCGGGGACCAAAGTTGTGACGTTTTCTGCTGTATCGACATCACCAACAGAGATGGCGGCCCGGACGTCTCCGTCACCGGATGCATCCAGATAGAGCAGATGGTACGGAGACTCCGGAAGACCATCACTGGCCATGGGATCCCCATAGGGATGCATCAGCTCCTCGATCTTCTCCAAATCCTCTACCTTCAACCGAGCATTGTCCACCTTCTGCTGGGCAGCAGCATATTCAGGACTATTCATGTCCCATTTATCGCGTGCCGTTTCGGCGGCCGCGAGCTCTTCTGCCGCCTTGGTCCTCTCCGTTTGAAGACGTATCTCATTCGCCTTACTCGCGCGCGTCCATGGAGATGCCATCCAGGTTGCCGATAGCCTCTGGATGCTCAGCAATGATCTTATTCTTCTCATCCTCGGTGAGAGAGTTCCACCAGGCACTCACCTCCGTGGCCGACCAACCCTCTTGCGGCAGATCCGGCAGCCCCTGCGACTCACTCGCCGACGTCTCATCGCACTGATAGGGTGCTGTTGTGAACAGCGGTCAGACGATTTCGATAAGCATCGTCAACCTCAACAGCACGGTCAATAGCAGCTTTAATTAAAGCCTCCAGTTCTCCCTTTTTAGGTTTCTCAGCATTCTCTGCCTGACACGACTTCGGATCTCTGCTCTCTCCATTTGGAGCTGGGGTATCTGGCACAACAACTTCATAATCGACACTGCCTTCAGCACTGATACTGAGATATGTGTACGTCGCCACAAAAGAGGTGCACTCCTGCACTTTGGTCTGCACATCCCACACACCGTCTGCGGCGTCTGCGGTGGCCATCATCAACTCGGAGACATCATTGACCAGCTTGTCAAGACCCGAGTTCAAGGACCCCAGCGAAGACGACATCGCATTCACCGCGGCCCCCGTCGACTGAATCCTGCCCTTAGCGCCGGAGGCATCCTGCGCCTCAGTCCTCAACGTACTGCGCGCAGTGGACAGATTCTGCGAGGTCGTATTGAGATTCGCAGGATCCCATTGCTGGATCTCAGCCCATCCGATAGCCATCAGTTGCCCTCCATTCTGTTTTGCCAATCCCCGTAAGTACCTGTGTTTGTGGTCCCAGAAGCGTCCGACTGGGGAGGCAGCGTCCCCGCGGAACGCAGTGATGCCTCGACGTCAGCCTCGTTCTGACCATAGGAGTTCGCTGCGGACTGCACGTCATCACTGAAGTCCTGATACTTGTCCTTGAGGTCTGAACGCCTTTTGTCGACCGTGCTGGCGGTCGACTCGATCCACGAGCTGGCTGATGCCGACCCCGTCATGGCGGAGGGCGCGTCCGCCATGGCAGTCACCAGATCGACAGTCCCGATCTGGCTGGCAACGTCCGCGGTGTCTGAGGACAACGCCTCCAAGTCGCCGGTCACAATATTCACATCACTCACACGATCCTCCAACTCTGTCTGGCCACGCGATACCGGTAAAACCCCCAGTCAGTTTGCTATTGCTAACCGACCCAGCCAGAGCGTACACGGTCTGCGGGCCGAGTAAAAAGCACGGGCGGTCTGCGTAGAATCTGCCCGTGCCAGACCTGACCCAAGCCCAGCGCAACGCCGTCTCCGAGCTGCTCCGCGTCTCGCCGGTGATAGACGACCTCGCCTCCCGCTTCGACAAGGCCGGACACAGGCTCTACCTCGTCGGCGGGTCCGTCCGCGACGCGATGCTGGGAGGCATCGGCCACGACCTCGACTTCACCACCTCCGCGAGCCCCGGTGAGACGCACGCCATCCTCAGCGACTTCACCCCGTCGACCTGGGACATCGGCCGCGACTTCGGGACGATCGGCGCGATGAAACGCGAGGGGGACAAGGAGTGGCAGATCGAGGTCACCACCTTCCGGGCCGACGCCTACGAGCCCGGATCCCGCAAGCCGGTCGTCGCCTTCGGGGAGCGCATCGAGGAGGACCTCGTGCGCCGCGACTTCACCGTCAACGCCATGGCGGTGGATGTCGTGGCGGGTGAGTTCGTGGACCCGTGGGGCGGGCTGCGTGACCTCGCCGACGGCGTCCTGCGCACCCCGCCCCGGCGGAGGTCTCGTTCAGCGACGATCCGCTGCGCATGCTGCGGGCCGCACGGTTCGCGTCGCGGCTGGGTTTCCGGGTGCCCCGGAGGTCCAGGACGCGATGAGGGACATGGCCGAGCGCATCACCATCGTCTCGGCGGAGCGCATACAGAGCGAGTTCACCGGGCTGCTACTCACCGACTCCCCCCGCGAGGGCCTCGACCTCCTAGTGCGCACCGGCGTCGCCGAGCACTTCCTCCCGGAGCTGCCCGCGCTGCGCCTGGAACGCGACGAGCACATGCGTCACAAGGATGTCTACGCGCACTCGCTGACGGTGCTGGAGCATGCCATCGACCTGGAGAAGGCCCGCGGCCACGAGCCGGACATCGTGAGCCGGCTGGCGGCGCTGCTGCATGACGTCGGCAAGCCCGCGACCCGGCGGTTCGAGGGGTCCAAGGTGACCTTCCACCACCACGACGTGGTGGGCGCGAAACTGGTCAGCAAACGCCTGAAGGCGCTGAAGTATTCGACGGCGATCGTGAAATCGGTGGCCAAGCTGGTGGAGTTGCACCTGCGGTTCCACGGCTATGGGGAGGCCACCTGGAGCGACTCGGCGGTGCGGCGCTACGTCCGTGACGCCGGCGACGAGCTGGAGCGCTCCACATCCTCACCCGCGCCGACTGCACCACCCGCAACCGCAACAGGCCACACGGCTGCGCCGCAACTACGAGGAACTGGAGTGGCGCATCGACGAGCTGGCGGCGCAGGAGGAGATCAAGGCCATCCGCCCGGACCTCGACGGGTCGCAGATCATGGAGATCCTCGGCATCGCACCAGGCCCGCAGGTCGGGAAGGCGTACAAGTTCCTCCTGGACCACCGCATGGAGCACGGCCCGGCAACGCAGGAGGAGGCAAAGGCCCTACTGCTCGACTGGTGGTCCAAGCAGGCCTGAGCACCAGAGCCGACCTGCCACCGTCCCGCCCACTCCCCCAGGTTTGCTGGCCTTACTGACGTTTCGCTGGCCTTACCGTCGGTTCGCTGGCCTTATATGTGTTTGCTGGCCGGCGGTGTCAAGTGGTGGAAGCAACGAGTAGTTTCTGGAAAGCTTCTCGTGGGGTGAGGTAGCCGAGGGTGGCTCGGGGGCGTTCGTTCAGTTCTTCGGCGATGGCTGTGAGATAGGGCTGGTGTTGGGGGATGGGAGTGCCTTTGGGCAGGTAGTCACGGATGAGTCGGTTGGTGTTCTCATTGCTGCCGCGTTCCCAGGGAGAGTGGGGATGGGCGAAGTACACCGGCATCTGGGTAGCCATGGTGAACGCGGCGTGCCGGGCCATCTCAGAGCCCTGATCCCAGGTCAGGGTGCCCTTCATCAATTCGGGCAGCCCAGTGATGTGGTCGATCAGGGCGTCACACACCCCGTCTGCGTTCTTGCCCTTCGGCAGGGCGAGGATCGTGACGAACCGGGTGGTTCGTTCGACGAGGGTGATCGCGGCTGTTCTGCCGTAGGCGCCGATGATCAAGTCTGCTTCCCAATGACCGGGAACCTTCCGTCCTGTAACCTCCTGAGGCCGCTGATCGATACTGACCATTCCCACAATCGGGGATTTCCGCTCACCCAAACGACGCCGGGACTGACGGCTAGTGCGTTTCGACCCGAGCATGACACCGTGCTCCCGCAGCGTCTTCTTCGGCATCGCATAAATCCAGGTGTAGATCGCTTCATGAGACACGCTCGCTCCTTGGGCCGTGGGGAACCCTGACACGGTTCAAGCCTGTCACCCCCAACCTCAGCACGTAATCTTCCCGCGATCTGACGTGGTGTACGAGACCTCCGAAGATCAGCAATCACCCGCTGCTTCAACACCAGATCAGCATCAATCTTGCGGAGCTTGGGCCGGGCACGCCGCCGCTGCGCAGCTACATCAGCAGCCACACACTTGTACCCCGTCTCACCCTGATTCCGGGCCACTTCCCGCGAAACCACCGACACATCCCTACCAATCCGCCGAGCAATCTCACGTAACCCACACCCATCCGCCAAGCCCCTCGCGATCCCAGCCCGATCCGTCACCGTCAACAACCGCCGCACCAACAACCCTCCCTAACAAGCACTGTTGCTACGACCCTATGACACCACCGCCTCACAGCACAGGCAAACGCATATAAGGCCAGCAAACACGGCATAGCGCCAGCGAAATTTATCAGCCAGGCGATGCAACAGCCTGGGAGAGCTCTACCGGTTGAGTTTCTTCGACTGGGAACGCCAGATCAGCACCACCACAACCAGCCAGGCCGCATACATGATCCCGACCTCCACAGGGCCCACCCCTGCAAAACAACGAGATCATAGAAGCCATAATTAGCGGTACAATCGCCCAGACGAGAACCAGCAGAATCAGAAGAAAAAATTTTTCATTCAATTACTCCGAGCAAGTAGCGACATTTTGCCATATGGTTTGATTTGGTATGAATTGTACCAGTCGGATAGTAGCTTGCATGGCAACCATATCTCACTATGCAATGACGAATCTTAAAGGCGTTATTCACGACCTGGCGATCACCTTCTCATAGGCTTCTTTGACGGGGATCGTCAGCTTGTAGCAGTGCGTGATGCTCGGCGGCTCCGGCTTCCAGCCCTTCTCCTCGGTTTCCTCCGTGCCGAGCAGCTCCAGCCCGGACCAGGTCGCCGACACGATGGACTCTCTCCGGATACTCGCCATGCCCCGCTGCCACTGACTCACACAGCCACACACAAAGAACAGGCAAGCCGTCAGCAGACCCGCCGTCACCCTCAAAGCCCGGCGCACATCGTCTCCTCACCTTTGATGGACACGTCGTGAGTTCACCCTGCCAAAAGACGCCCCAGACGGCAAGAGCTCCTGCTGAAAGATGGACAGGGACCGGGGATTACACACCCAGCGGACTAGCCTCCAGGCATCCACCCACAACGGCCATTGGTGAATAAACCACCTAGCCGGAGCCGGCTTTCGAAAGGCTGCCCGGCCTTGCCAGCAAGGATTCCGGAGCAGGCCGTCATTCGCTATCAATCAGGAAAGGACCCCGCCGGTCGGTTTCGATGAAGCTTCCTCCCCGTCGCGACAAACACGACGACCGGGCGGCTGGGCCCGATACAGCGGGGATGCTGACGGAGGGAGCCCGTAGACTGTAAGGGGTGGAGACCAACAGGACCGTACCGAACTCGACCTACCGGATGCAGCTGCACGGAGGGTTCACCTTCGACGACGCCGCGGCGTGGCTGCCATACCTGCACGCGCTCGGCATCACCCACCTGTTCTGCTCCCCGATCCTGCAGGCAGCACCGGAGTCCACCCACGGCTACGACGTCGTGGACCACTCTCGCATCTCTGAGGAGTGCGGTGGGGAGGACGGATTCCGGCGGCTCTCGCAAGCGGCCCACGAGCTGGGCATGGGCGTCGTCGTCGACGTGGTGCCCAATCACATGGCGGTCCCCACCCCCCTGTGGCACAACCGCGCCCTGTGGGACGTGCTGCGCCGCGGCGCGGAGTCGGAGTACTCGGACTGGTTCGATCTCGACATGACTGACTCCCAGGCCATTTCTCATGCCGGTGCTGGGGCACCGGATCGGCCGGGAACTGGAAAAACATCAACCTGACGACGGCAGTCATCAACGGCGAGGAGCAGCCCGTCGTCACCTACTACGACCACGTCTTCCCGGTCCGCCCCGGCACTGAGGAGCTGCCTCTGGAGGAGCTGCTGGAACGGCAGTGGTACCGCCTGGCCTACTGGCGGATCGGCAGCGAGGAGTTGAACTACCGCCGTTTCTTCGACGTCGACACCCTGGCCGCCATCCGCGTCGAGGACCCGGCCATTTTCGAGGCCACCCACCGCAAACTGCTCCAGCTCTTCCACGACGGCCTCATCGACGGCTTCCGCATCGACCACATCGACGGCCTGGCCAACCCCCGCCAATACCTCGCGGATCTCCAGCGCGCCACGGGCGGCTGCTGGGTGGTCGCGGAGAAGATCCTCGAATACGACGAGGAGCTCCCCGCCGACTTCGAATGCGCCGGCACCACCGGCTATGACTCCCTGCTGCGGGTCGCCGGCCTGTTCCACGTCCCCGGCAGCGTCCCCAGGCTCACCGACCTGTGGGAGCGCCTGTCCGGGTCCGGCGAGGGTTTCGCGTCGACGGTGCTGAACGCCAAACGCACCGTGGTGAAGGAGTCGCTGTTCACGGAGCTGAACCGCCTGGTCAACATCGCGATGGCCATCTGCGAGACGACATCCGGCTGCGGGACTACACCCGCCGCCAGCTCAGCCACGCCATCAGCGGGCTGCTGTATCAGTTCAGCCGCTACCGCGCCTACGTGGAGCCGGGACGAGTCAATCCCGAGTCGGAGCGGGAGATCATCACCGAGGCGGCCGCGAGGGCCCGGGAGTACCTCACAGCCGACGAGCTGGACGCCCTGGACTTCGTGGTGGCGCTGGCCCTCGGCGAGACCGGTGAACAGGACATGGGCGGGCGGACACGCTGCCGGCGCCGTCGCAGATCCTCAACCAGCTGCCGGGCCGCGCGCACGAGTTCCTGGACCTGCGCTCCGAGTTCATGGTCCGCTTTGCCCAGACCTGCGGGCCGGTGATGGCCAAGTCGAAGGAGGACACCGCCTTCTACCGCTGGAACCGGTTCATCGGGGTGAACGAGGTGGGTTCGGACCCCAACATCATCGGGATCAACCAGGACGACTTCCACGGCTTCTCCCGCGCCCTGGCCGCCGACTGGCCCACCGCCATGACCACCCTGTCCACCCACGACACCAAACGCAGCGAGGATGTGCGCGCCCGCCTGGCGGTGCTCACTGAGTATCCGCGCGAGTGGGAGCAGTGCGTCAACGAGTTGCGGACGGCGACGGCGGAGTCCCGTCCGGTGCTGCTCGACGGCGGCACCGAGTTGTTCCTGTGGCAGACCCTCGCCGCCACCTGGACGCTGCCCGGCACCGCCGCGGGCGCGGAGGTGATCTCCGCCGACCGGCTGACGAAGTACCTGACCAAGGCCATCCGGGAGGCCAAGCTCCACACCAGCTGGACCGCTCCCGATGAGGCCTACGAGGAGGCCGTCCTTGAGTTCGCGACGGCCTGCCTGGCCAATCCCGGGAGGTGGCCGCCGCGCTGGATGCGTTCACGGAGCTGACCTTCCAGTCGGTGCGCGCCAACGTCCTGGGGCAGAAGCTGATCCAGCTCACCATGCCCGGTGTCCCGGACCTCTACCAGGGCTGCGAGGTCGTGGACCTGTCGCTGGTGGACCCGGACAACCGCCGTCCCATCGACTACTACCGGCGGGCCGGGGTGCTGGGGTCGCTGATGATGAACCCGCCAGCCGACCTGGACGCGGAGAAGCTTCTCGTGACGTCCCGGGCGCTGCTGCTGCGCCGCGACCATCCGGAGGCGTTCCGCGGCCCCGACGCCGACTACCGGCCGGTGTCGCTGAACACCGGTCATGCTGTGGTGTTCGAGCGCGGCTATAAGGACTCGGAGACCCCCGTGGCCATCGCGGTCGCGACGCGGGTGCAGTCGGGGCTGAACGAGACCGGCTGGGGGACGCAGAGCTGGTGCTCCCGAACCTGCGGTTCCTCGACGTCCTGTCCGGCCAGGAGTACTCGGGCGGCGCCACGCCGCTGGCCGACATCCTCGCCACGCTGCCCGTCGCACTGCTCGTCCACCAGGTCGACGTCGATTGACCCCGTGATCCTGGAAGGAGATCCCAATGCGTGACATCACCCGCCCCGAGGTCTGGGCCCCCGACGCTGAGCTGGTGGAGGTGATCGCCGACGGATCAGCCACTGCCATGACTCGCGGCGAGGGCGGCTGGTGGCGGTCAGAGCCGCTGCCGCCTGGGACGCTGTACCAGTTCCGGGTCGACGGCGGGATGCCGCTGCCCGACCCACGGAGCCTCAGCCAGCCCGACGGGCCGCACGGGCCGAGCCGCATCGTCGACCCAGCGCTGTTCCAGCGTCCCGGTGATTTCAGCGCGGACCTGCGGGGAGCGGTCGGGCATGAGCTGCACATCGGCACCTTCACCCCGGAGGGCACATTCGAGGCGGCCACCGGTCACCTGGACCACCTGGTGGAGCTGGGGGTGCAGGCCGTCGAGGTGATGCCCGTCGCAGACTTCCCCGGGACGCAGGGCTGGGGTTACGACGGCGTCGGCCAGTACGCGGTGCACGCGGCCTATGGCGGTCCGGAGGGTTTCGTGGCCTTCATCGACGCCTGCCATGCCCGCGGGCTGGGCGTGATCCTGGATGTCGTCCACAACCACCAGGGCCCCAGAGGGCAACTACCTGGCGCAGTTCGGCCCGTACTTCACCAGCGCCCACCACACGCCCTGGGGGACGCGATCAACCTGGACCAGCCGGGCAGCCGCGAGGTGCGGGACTTCCCTGCTGGGGGCGTGCCGGCAGTGGCTGGTGGACTACCAGGTCGACGGGCTGCGGCTGGATGCCGTCCACGAGTTCCAGGACGACTCCCCCACCCACTACCCTGGCCGAGCTGAGCGGTGCGGTGCGTGGCTGGGAGCAGGAGACGGGCCGGGAGTTCACGCTGTTCGCGGAGTCGGATCGCAACCAGCCCGCGACGGTCTCGCCGGCCGGGTCGGTGCCGGGGGCGCTGGGCATGGACGGGCAGTGGGCCGACGACGTGCACCACGCGCTGCACTCCTTCTTCACGGGCGAACGCGACGGCTACTACGTCGACTTCGGTACCGCCGAGACGTTGAAACGGGCTTTGACGAGGGTTTTCATCCATGAGGGCGGGTTCTCGACCTTCCGCGGCCGGGACTGGGGCGCTCCCGTCGACCCGGCGTCGGACCTGTATAACGGGCACTCGTTCGTGGCGTCGCTGCAGAACCACGACCAGGTGGGCAACCGCGCGGCCGGGGACCGGATCTCCCACGGCACGACGCCCATCGGCTGCCAGGCGGCGGGGGCGGCGCTGTACCTGCTGTCCCCGTTCACCCGTTGATCTTCATGGGTGAGGAGTGGGCAGCCTCCACGCCATTCCCGTTCTTCAGCGACCTCGGCCCGGAGCTGGGCCCGCTGGTGACCGAGGGCCGTGCCCGCGAGTTCGCCCGCATGGGCTGGGACGCGCTGGTGCCCGACCCGCAGTCGCCGGCCACCCGCAGGTCGGCGGTGCTGCGCTGGGACGAGGTCACCGAGCCTCAGCATGCCCGGATGCTGGCGTGGTACCGGGAGCTGCTGCGGCTCCGCCGCGACCACCCGGACCTGCGCGATCCGGACCTGAACGCGGTGTCCGTCAAGGCGTTCGAGCCCGACACCGTGGTGATGCGGCGGGGTGGCATCGCCGTCGCGGCCACCCGGTCGCCAAGCCTGGTGGAGCTGCCCCTCAGGGGCGAGGTCCTGGCCAGCTGGGAGGAGTCAGTCAAGCTACCCGACGGGCTAGGACTGCACGGTCCGGGGCGGCAGTGGTCTGGCTGGCGGAGTAATTTCCACAGTGTTCACAACCCTGTGGAAAACCTGCCTGTGACCTTCTATCTCAGTCCTGGCCTGGGGTTTCGCTAGATTGTGCGGTAGTTTCCCCCTGCTCGTCCACAGGTTCCAGCGGCTCTTCCACAGCGTCGGTGGATTTCTCAGCGGCAGGTTCGGGCTCCTGCTGCGGGGCCTCACCGGTCTCCGGGTCCTCACCGGCCTGCGGGTCCTCAGCGGCGGGGACGTCGTCTGACGGCTCCTGGACGTCGGAGATCCCCTGCTGCCTGGCCCAGAGCCAGAGCGCCACGCCGGCGATGATCATCGGCACCGACAGCCACTGCCCCATCGACAGCCCGAGGGAAAGGAAGCCGAGCTGAGCGTCGGGCTCGCGCCAGTACTCGGCGACGAATCGCAAGAGGCCGTAGCCGAACAGGAACGCGGCAGCGACCTGGCCGCGGAGCCGCGGCTTGCGGGCGTAGAGCCACAGCAGGACGAACAGCAGCACTCCTTCGAGGAGGGCTTGGTACAGCTGCGACGGATGCCGCAGCACGTTGCCGCCGGTGGGGAAGCGCATCGCCCACGGCAGGTCGGCGGGCGCCTCCCGGCCCCACAACTCCCCGTTAATGAAGTTCCCGATCCGGCCAGCCGCGAGCCCGATGGGGACGGCGGGCACCAGGAAGTCAGCGACCTGCAGGAACGGCCGGAGCGCCGCAGCCCGAAGATCACCATCGCGAGGATGACGCCGACCGCTCCGCCATGGAAGCTCATGCCGCCGTCCCACACCCGAATGATGTCCACTGGGTGCGTCCAGTAGTAGCCGGGCTGGTAGAACAGCACATATCCGAGGCGTCCGCCGAGGAGTACGCCCGCGATGCCGTAGAGCAGCAGGTCCTCAATGTCGGAGGGCACCCACTTCGACGGTTTCGTGATCGAGGCGAAGGGCTGGTGACGCAGTCTCAGGCGCATCAGCCCATAGGCCATGGCGAAGGCCAGCAGGTACATGATGGCGTACCAGTGGATCTTCACAGGCCCCAGGGCGATCGCCACGGGATTGATATCCGGGAAGGTGAGCTCCAATATCGTCACGCGCCAAGCTTCCCACAAACAACCGCTGAGACCGATGAGGCTAGAATCAGGGCTTGTCATCCGGCAAAGCATCATCCGTCTTGGAGGGGCTGCGTACGACCTGGACTGGTTACTGGCCCGAACGGCCGGGAAACAGGAGACGAAATACCTGTATTTCTGGGGGCACCGCCCCACCCCCAGCGGAGAGCTCTCGGGAAGCTGTCTCAGCCAGTGGTGGCCGTCGCCCCTTCGAGGTCGACGGGGTGCGCTACGCCACCGCCGAGCATTGGATGATGGCCAGCAAAGCGCGGCTTTTCGGTGACGACGAGATCGCGGCACACATCGTCGCCGCACCCCATCCTGACAAGGCGAAACTCCTGGGACGCCGGGTGCGGGGATTCGACCAGCAGCGCTGGGAGGCGCATCGCTTCGACGTGGTGGTGGCGGGAAACCGCGCCAAGTTCACCCAGCACCCCGACTTGAGGGATTTCCTGCTTGGCACCGGTGACCAGGTACTGGTGGAGGCCAGCCCCGTCGACTACCTCTGGGGTGCTGGCCTGGCCGCCGATGACGACCGGATCACCGACCCGCAGTCGTGGCGCGGCCTCAACCTGCTGGGTTTCGCCCTCATGACAGTCCGCGACGAACTGGCCGCGGAATAAGGTTCAGCCGGCGCAGCTCACGCCACCTTGGAATATGTGGGACGCGCTTTCATCGCATGACCGCGCTGGAAAAAGCGCCAAGGTGGCGCGGCTGATCATGGCGTAGTGGGCTGGGCTCGTTCCCAGTCGGCGACCGGTCCTGGGACGACGGTGAACAGCGGATGCGGGACCACGTCGGCGACCGGAGGGAAGGCGGCCGCACAGCTGGGAGAGCGCTGCTCAAGTTTGGCGAGCAGATGCGCGGCCTCGACGTCGAGTTGCCCGCGGGTGACGGTGAGCGCCGCCGTCGCGCCGGGGGTGGTGATGCGGGTCCCTGTCGAAGCGGTAGCCCCGTCGCGTGGCTTCGTCCGCGAGTCCGGCAAGGTAGGTGCCGATCCCGGCCAGGGGGTCGGCGAGGGCGCGGAACCGGTCAAGCTGGGGATGCCGGGTGTATCCGCGGGTCAGCCCCTGCCAGCACCTTCTGCGCCAGCAGCGTCTCCCGCCAGCAGGCGATGAGCCCCTGCCGGTCGAGGTACTGCGGGTGCAGCGACCAGATCCGCACTAGGCGTTCCCGCCACTCACATCGCTCATGCGCTCCCTGCCTCCTGCCCTTCCCTCCGCTGGCCCGCGGCGCCTGCCGTTCTGGGTGCTGTCCTGCCAGCGGCTTTTGCGCCCCGGGATAATCCTATGGGGATCCTGCCGATGGAGACGGCGTGATGGATCGTTGACCACACAGGAGAAGAGATGACACAGCCCGCCTGGGACCAGCGCCGATTCGGCGTCCTCTTGACGGAACCCGACGACCTGGGCGGGCTCGTCGCAGCCATCGACGCACTGTCCCCTGCTGAGCGGGCTGCCGCGTCGCGGGCACTCGGCAGGGAGCTTCCCGGGTTGCGGCATCGCCTCGAACAGGCCGGGCTGCGCCACCACGCGGCGGACACAGCGCTCTGGCATCGCGGCGTGGTCCTGGTGGCGCTCCTCGACACCACGCCCGCGCAGGTGGCGAGCATGGTCACGGCATGGCCGGTCTGGAACCTGTGGGAGGACCGGGAGGTCTTCGGACGAGTGCGTGAGGCACTGCTGGCACATGACCGCCGCTGGGCAGCTCAGCTGGTCGAAGCCATCCTCAGGGAACCCGACGTCGGGGTCTACACCCGCCTGGCGCATCCGCTGATTGTCGCCCACGACCTGCCCCTGCCCGGTCAGCCGGCGTTCTGGCAGCTCTGGGCGCATGAGCTGTCCCTCCCCCAGCCAAACCAGCGGTGGGAGGAGCATTTCCTGGCGGCCTGCGCCGTCCCGGACGTCCTGATGGGTATCTCCAGCGGCCAGGCCGACTACGTCAGGCGCATCTCGCGGGCGGTGGACATCCTCAGGAAGCTGGAGCCAACTAACGACCAGGCCCTGACGCGGGCTTTGATCCAGGTGTTCGCGCGCGGCGACCGTCCGGGCGCGCAGCGGATGGCGCTGCTGTGGCTGGGCGCACTCGGTCTGGAAAGGTATCTGTGGGATGAGCAGGCCCAGCTGCTGGCAGCCCTGCCGCACGCCGACAACGCCGTGGTGAAGTTCGCCGTCCAGCAGCTCCTGTCGTCGGAGCCGGCGCCCGAGCAGCTGACCGGCCTGGCGCTGGTCGTGTTGCCTCGGAAGGAGAAGGGGCCACGACGCGCCGTTCTGAAAGCCCTGGCCAGGCTCGACGCGCCCCCGGCCGCGCTACTGGAGGCTGTCGAGGCACTGAGCGACCACACCGACTCCGTCACCGCCGACCTGGCCAGGTCACTGCTGAGGCACTGGAAGAGTTAGTAACCCCCAGGGTGACGAGGATTCAGCCCGCCATCACCTCGTCAGGCACCACCGCGACTTTGAGGCCCCGTCGCTGGCGGACTGCTGCCATCGCCTCGTCCAGCCTCGCTCAGGGGGAACTGGTGGGTGACGATGCCGCCGACGTCCAGGGCCCCGCTCGACAGCAGGCCGACGGCCCGCGCCACGTCGGCGCGGCGGGCGTTGGAGCCGCCCGAGACCAGGAGCTCCCGGTAGTGGATCAGGTTGGGGTCCATGGTGGCCGCCGACTCTTCGGAAACCGGCGAAGTAGTTGACCCGCCCCGATGGCCGCCAGCTCCAAAGCCTGGTTCGCCAGGCTGAGGTCGCCGGCGGCGACGATGACCACGTCAGCGCCGCGACCGCCGGTACGGTGCATGATCCGCGGGTGAGGGCGTCGCCGGTGAGGTCGAAGGCCCTCGGTCGCGCCCAGGCTGAGGGCGGCCTCAAGCCGGCCGGGACGTCCCGTCGCGAAGATAGTGGCTCCCGCCAGCTGTGCGAGGGCAATGTGCAGCAGCCCGATGGGGCCAGCACCAAGCACGACGACGGTCTCGCCGGGGGCGACCGCGACCTGCCTGGCGCCGTTGAGGCAGCAGGAGACCGGCTCCGCGAGGGCGAGCGTGGTCGCCGGCGGCTCCCGCTCCACCACCACCAGGTTGCCGTGCTCCATCGCGATCCGCGGCACCAGGAGGTACTCGGCCAGGCCGCCGTCGAGCTCGTAGCCGAACAGGATCAGGTTCTCGCATAGGTGCTCCCGCCCCCGACTGGCAGGCAGCGCATCGCAGGCAGCCGACGACGATGGAGCAGGTCGCCTGGGCTCCGACGGGAACGCCGGCCACCCGTCGCCCACCGCCGCCACGCGCCCGGCGAACTCGTGCCCGAGGATGACCCCTGGCCTCACGCCGGCGGTCTTCGCGCCGGAGACGATCCGCAGGTCGGTGCCGCAGATGGTGTTGGCCTCGATCTTCAGCACCACTCGCCCGGGCCGGGTTCCGGCCGCCCTGACTCGCCGCAGTCGTAGCCGCCCCACGTCCTCAAGAACCGCCGCGTTCATGGTCATGATCGTCACTTTAATGCTGGCGTCTTAGTGCTGGTGTCGTCGGTGGGTGGTGGCCCTGGCTGGGAGAGGCTGGGTGAACGTACGACACGCGACGCTGGCAGCGTGTGGTTCACTTAACAATGATCGTGTGAAGACCATCGGCTCTCCTGGAGCCGCACCATCTATCCGAGAGGAACGCAATGACGCGCCTGGTCAATGACCCGTCTGATTTCCCCGCTGAGGCCCTCAAGGGATTCATCGCCGCCAACAAGCGCTACGTCAAACCTGTCTACGGCGGGGTGGTGCGCTCGACCGCGACCCCTGAGGGGAAGGTCGCCGTCGTCTATGGCGGTGGCTCGGGCCACTACCCGGCCTTCGCGGGCTGGGTCGGGCACGGCTTCGCCGACGGCGCTGTGTGCGGGAACATCTTCAGCTCCCCTCGGGCGCCCAGGCGTATTCCGTCCTCAAGGCCGCGCACCGCGGCGCGGGGGTCCTGATGGGCTTTGGGAACTACGCTGGCGACGTCCTCCACTTCGGGCAGGCCATCGAGCGGCTCCGCGCCGAGGGCATCGACGCCGACACCCTGGTGGTGACCGACGACATCGCCTCCGGGTCGAAGGACGAGCTGGAGAAGCGGGCGCGGCATCGCGGGCGACTTCCCGGTCTTCAAGATCACCAGCGCCGCCGCCGAGGCTGGGCTGGGATTCGAGGAGGTCAAGCGTATTTTCGCCAAGGCGAACGCGGCCCACACGCAGTTTCGGAGTCGCCTTCGCCGGCTGCACCCTGCCCGGCGCCACCGGGCCACTGTTCACGGTACCGGACGCTCGTATGGGGATCGGTCTGGGGATCCATGGTGAGCCTGGGGTGGACGAGACCGGCCTGGGTAGGGCCGACGAGGTGGCCCGGACGCTGGTCGAAGGCCTGCTCGCGGACCGTCCCGCGGAGGCGGGCGACCGGTGCATCGCCATCGTCAACGGCCTGGGCACGACGAAGTACGAGGAGCTGTTCGTGGTGACCGGCAGCGTCGTGGACCAGCTCGCCGCGGCCGGCATCGAGTGCGCCGACATGGAGTCGGGCGAGTTCGTCACGTCCCTGGACATGGCCGGTATTTCGCTGACCCTGGTGTGGGTCGATGACGAGCTCCTCGGCTACTGGGACGCCCCATGCGACAGCCCCGCCTACCGCAAGGGGTCGGTGGGCCAGGTCGCGCGCGACGACACCGCGCTGAACCGCGAGGCGGCCGCCGTGACGGTGAGCACCCCCGGCACCCCTGAGTCGCAGGCGGCCGCGGCCCGTATCGTCGATCTCCTGGACGAGGTGACGGCGATGCTGGCGGACGCCGAGGAGGAGCTCGGCAGGCTGGATGCGACGGCCGGGGACGGCGACCACGGCATCGGCATGGTCAAGGGGTCCAAGGCCGCGGTCGCGGCCGCGCGGGCGGTCGCCGGGCAGGGCGCGGGTGCGAGCACGACCCTCACCGCGGCTGGTGACGCCTGGTCGGATCAGGCCGGCGGTACCTCCGGGGCCCTGTGGGGCGCGATGCTGACGGCCGTCGGCTCAGCGCTCGGCGACGACCAGGCCCCGACGACATCCGGCATCGCGGCGGTCCCTGCGGGCAGCGCTGGCGGCGGTGCAGCGGCTCGGCGGGGCCGAGGTCGGTGACAAGACCTTGGTCGACGCGCTGGCTCCCCTCGTCACCGCCTTCGACGCGACGGACGGCCCCTCCACGACAGGGCCGCCGCGCCGTGACGGCGGCCGAAGCGGGCGCCGAGTCGACGAAGGCGCTGCAGGCCAGGCTGGGACGTGCCCGTCCGCTCGGCGAAAAGTCCGTCGGAGTCCCGGACCCAGGCGCGGTGTCGCTGGCCAGGATCGCGGCGGTGGTCGCAGCACACGCCTGAACACCCCCACTACAGCGGCAATACGAACGTCATGCGACGGCGTCCCTACCGCTCTGTGAACAGCGCCGACTCAGGTTCTGCTGTCACAAAAACCCGTGAGGTGCCGATGTCCTCGGGTGGTCCGCGAACAGGGGGCCACCGGGGATCAGCATGGTGACTTTGTGGCCGTCGTCGTTTCCATGGCGATCTCTCCTGGCCATGGAGACCAGGCGACAGCGTGCATCAGGTCCCGATGAGCAGGCAAGCGTCTAAGCGCTCTCCAGGTAGGTCTCCAGTGTCGTGTGGTGGGAGTTTGTCAGTGGGAGGCGGCTCCGGGGTGGATGCATCGCGAGGCAGCCGAGTGAAACGCTACTGGGCGTACCGTGAGCGAGGTGAACGAAGCGAGGCGCCGCATCCGGGGCCGAAAAACACCGGCGAACTCACACCACGCGACACTAAGCCTCACGCAACAGGTCGGAACGCCGGACCCCTCATTGCGCGGCGACTTGGTCAAGCCGGTTGCTGACCTCCTGGGTAACACGGAATCCCACATGCACAGAAGGACGCATATCAGGGTCCAGGTAGGGCCTGCCGGTGAGGTGTTCACCGGCTTGGAGGCCGATGAGCTCGGCGCGAGCCTCCGTTAGACGCTGCCCGTCGTAGTGAACATCTTCTCGGTCGAGGTCGACATCACCGCCGTCGGTTACGGTGGTTGGGCCATTACCGAGGTCAACAGTAATAAATCTGGCCATGAGTGTTTATTTCCTTCCCCTAAGGACAGTTGAGATCACATGGAGAACCAGGAGGACTGGTTCTCCACTGCGGGCATCGATGGTTTCGACGGCTGTAATGTCGATTTCGGCCCTTATCGTCTGCTCCAATTCGATCGTATTGGGTCTCCCGGAGGCAGCGACGCCCTGGCGCTCTGGAACGTTCACTATAACTACCATCGGACCCACACCGCTTGCGAGAACCAGCCACCCACCAGCCCACCACACGGCACCAGCGACCTCGAACACCCAGCCCGCGGCCGCTAGGGCGAAGGAAGGACCGTCCCAGCTCCGGCCTGGCGTAGCAGCCGGGCGGCGACGGTGAGTGTCCAGCGTGACTCCACCAGGTCGTCGATCAGCGCACCGGGCCGGCGAGCTCAGGCAGCCGTGCTGCCATCGCCTCGGGAACCTGGAAACGGTGGAGGACGTCCCGGAGCCGGTAGGCGGCATTGGTGGAGCGGTTCAGGGGTGCCGCGCCTAGAGCCAGGTCCAGTGGGCCGAGCAGCGCCAGTCGCCCGGCCTGGGCGACGCCCGTGGCGAGTGAGGACACCAGGGTGGGCCTGCTGAGGCTGGGCACCCAGGCCACCGCCGCGGGGCGCTGCTCCCAGTCCCACTCCTTGAGGGTCCGCAGGCAGGCGGCTGCGAGGGGCGCAGGGCACCTGCGCATCCAGCGGCCGCCCGCCGCTGTCCACCGCGAAAAAGCACCCTCAGGGCGGTGCCACAGCCCAGGTCCGTCAGGCGGGCGACGACCCGGCCCGGCTCGTGACGTTCTCCGGCTGGGATGCGGCCCCTTGAGGTCGATGCCGAGCCGTAGCATTCCCACCGGCCACTGGGACCGCGGATCGATGGGCACCCCGACGCGGTTGAGGGCTTTCCGGGCGGCCTCTGCGCCGTCGTCGTTGACCTCGACCGGGTACCAGGGGCCAGCGCAGGTGTCGCAGCGGCCGCAGGCAGCGGATGCGGGGTCGTCCAGCGACGCGGTGAGGTACGCCATCCGGCACCGCCCCTCCCCAGCGCCTCGTAGTCCAGCATCGCCTCCTGCTCTGCCACGCGGGCGGCCGCGATCCGCGTGTAGCGGTCCTCGTCGTAGTCCCACGGCTGTCCCGTCGCGACCCAGCCGCCCTGCACCTGCCGGACCGCGCCCTCGACGGCGAGGACCTTGAGCAGTAGGTCCAGCTGGCCGCGTCTCAGGTCTACCCTGGCGCCAAGCGCCGGCGCCGACAGCGGATTGTCGGACAGCTCACCCAGCACCGCGTCCGCCCGGGCCCTGGTGGGCATGGCGTTGGTGGCGAAGAAGTGCCAGACCTCGCGGTCCTCCCGGCCCGGCAGCAACAGCACGTCGGCGCGTTCGGTGGCGCGTCCGGCGCGTCCCACCTGCTGGTAGTAGGCGACCGGCGAGCTGGGGGCTCCCAGGTGGACGACGAACCCCAGGTCGGGTTTGTCGAAGCCCATGCCGAGCGCGGAGGTGGCCACGAGGGCCTTCACCTCATTGGCCTTCAGGGCGGCCTCCGCGTGTTGCCTGTCGTCCGGGTCCGTGCGGCCCGTGTAGGCAAGCACCGGGTATCCGGCATCCGCCAGGAAGACAGCTGTGTCCTCGGCTGCGGAGACGGTGAGGCAGTAGATGATGCCGCTGCCGGGCAGGTCGTCCAGGTGTTGCCGCAGCCAGGCGAGTCTGAGTGCGGAGGAGCCCAGCTCCAGCACGCCGAGGCGCAGCGAGTCACGCGCGAGCGACCCGCGGAGCGTGAAGACCTCGTGACCGCCCGCGCCGAGCTGCTCGGCCACGTCGGCGACCACACGTTCGTTGGCGGTGGCGGTCGTCGCCAGCACGGGCACGCCGTCCGGGAGCTCGGCGATGAGGGAACGGATCCGGCGGTAGTCGGGACGGAAGTCGTGCCCCCAGTCGCTGATGCAGTGCGCCTCGTCGATCACCAGCAGGCCCATCCGGGCGACGAGCTGCGGCAGCTGCTCCTCACGGAACCGGGCGTTGACCAGCCGCTCTGGGGAGACCAGCAACACATCGACCTCGTCGCGAGCCAGCCGCCCTAGAGACGGCCGACCACTCGGTGGCGTTGGCCGAGTTGATGCTCCGGCCCGCACCCCGGCCCGGGCCGCTGCCGCGACCTGGTCCCGCATCAGGGCCAGCAGCGGCGAGACGATCAGCGCAGGCCCGGCCCCGGCGCGGCGCTGCAGCAGCGCCGAGATGAAGTAGACAGCGGACTTTCCCCACCCCGTGCGCTGCACGACGAGCGCACGCCGCCGATCCTCGACCAGCGCCTTGATGGCCCTCAAACTGGCCGGGATGGAAGTCCGCATCGGCCCTGCCGGTTAGCTCGCGGAGCACCGCCAGGGCCTCGTCACGCAGGCCTTCCCCGCGCCGTCGCCGCACGCCAGCCCCTGGTGACGCTGGTTCCATCGGCCGGGCCTGGTCCAGGTCGTCGGGCGGCTCCATCAGGGGATCGGGAGGCGGCTCCTCGACAAAACCTGGTTCGTCCCATCCGGTCATGAACCAACGATGTCAGATGCGTCCGACATTTTCCGTGCCATATCAGCGACCTCGCGCCAGGTAGGCGTAGCGGTGATGCGTCTCGAAACCCTCGGAGTCGTAGAGGGCCCGGGCGACGGTGTTTCGCTCCTCCACCTGGAGGGCGATGAAACCAGCCCCGCGCCGGGTGGCCTCGGTCATGAGCGCCCGCGTGATGGCTCGTCCCAGTCCGCGTCTGCGGGCCTCAGAGCGCACCTCGATGCCGGTGAGCACACCCCAGCCGTGAGCGATCGCCACCCGTCCGACGGCATCGTCACCCAGCCTGAGATAGCGCGCCGGAGCAGCCGCGGACTCGGCCAAAAAGGCGTCTGAGCTGCGGCTGCTAATTCTTCTCAGCCGGTGTCAGGGGCAGACGCCGCTGTCGACTCGGGTCCCCTGGAGATGCGGGCGTCAGCGACCATCACCACGGTTGGGTTGGGTCGTGTGACAACATAGCCTTCAGCCTCCGCGAGGCGCTGTTCCTGGCTCCCAGCTACGACCTGCAATTGCATGCGGCGTCCTGCCCAGGCCTCGGCCAGCCGCTCGGCCTCGGCAAACGGCACCCCGGGATCCCCGCAGGCAAGCACCGAGTTGGCGCGCCGCTGTGGTTGTTCCCAGCCCGCAGCACCCATTCCCCAGCCGTGCGCGCCGGATTCCAGGCCAGGTGAGGTCCAGCAACCGCTCCAGCAGCTCCGGCGACGACGTCGGCGTCACGGTCGTCTTCCAGGCCAGCATCTCGCGCTGGTAGTCGGTGTCAACGATCATGCCGACCACGGTACAGTCAGGCTTATTCGCGGGCGGTCGACGAGGTCGCGGAACCCCTTGTCAACGGCGGGTTGCCATGAGCTATGAATAAGCTTTCGTGTATGTGCTATCGGCCTCCATTCTCGTGTGCTGGGATTTTGCTGGCAGTTATTGTCGGTTTGCTGGCCTTATTCACGTTTGCCTGTGCTGTGAGGCCAGCAGACGCGAATAAAGGCCAGCAAACCGGGGGCTTGGAGTTACCTGGCTGTTCACCACTGTCCACGAAACGCCGGGCATTCCACATCCTCAGGGCTGTTTTTGAATACTGACCTCAGACAGAATTATTCCTCGTGCCGGGAAATGCATATCGACCGCATTGTCCAATGAGCGTCCCTGCGACCTGTAAGGTGCGGGCATGACGTCCGACTCTCTGCGCGCGGCCCGGCACGACGGGGGTGGCGACCGTTTCTTGGCGCTGTTTCTCACGCTCAGCGTGGAGGGCCGGAACCTCCCCCAGCGTGCCGGGGAGCGGAGACTGCGCGGGCTCGTTACTGAGTTCTTCGCCCAGCCAGCCGTCCACGATGCCCTCGGCCACGCTGACACCGCCCTTGACGACGAGCTAGCCGACGCCGCCACCACGTATTTCCAGACCTGCCTCAACGACAGCCAGTACACCTCCAGGCTGCTCGGGTTGACAACGCCTCAGCTCCCAGGAGGTCCGGGGCAAGATCGCGCGGGACTTCGCGGCCATGGCCGCCGCGATCGTGGCCACCGGCGCTCCCTCCGGCGACGGGGCGCGCCTGCTGCCGGCTCTGCTGAACGGGCTGCGGCGGGCCTTGGGAGACAGGGCCGACGAGCTGGCGCGCGACGCCGTCGCCGCCAATCACCTGGCCACCCAGGCATCCGGGTTGCTGTGGAGCGAATGAGACATCGCGAGGCCCTGGCTGCGCCTGCCATCGTCACCGAAAAACGACGTGTTTCAGCACCGAAAAACGACGTGTTTCAGCACCGAAAAACGACGTGCTTGTTATCGTTTGCGCATGGACTACCGCCCGCGCGTCGTGGATCAGCAGCTCACAGAACTCTTGCAGGGTGGCGCCGGCCGTCAACCTCATCGGCCCCCGGGCCTCAGGGAAGACAACCACAGCTTTGCAGCAAGCTGCATCGTCCTGGCGACTGGATCCGGCTGCCCCAGCGTCCATTGAGCTGGCTCGTGAGGACCCATCCCTGGCGCTGAGTGGCGATGAGCCGCGGTTGATCGACGAATGGCAGCTTGTCCCGACGCTGTGGGATGCCGTGCGCAGGAACGCTGACGACGCCCCTGGACGTGGAAAGTTCATTCTCTCAGGCTCAGCCTGGCCTGACGATGATGCTCGCAGACACTCGGGCGCTGGCAGGATCGTCGATCTCATCATGCGACCCATGAGCCTGTGTGAATCCGGCGATTCGACTGGCCAGGTCAGCCTGCGGAGCATTCTTGATGGAACCCAGGCCCCGGTGCTGGACAGTCCGCTGTCTGTGTCCCGTTATGCAGATCTCATAGTGCGTGGGGGCTGGCCAGGTTGGATCGACCTTCAGGGCGATCAGGCACGCCCATTGGTGGACGCCTATCTCGCGGCGCTCCAGCAGCGCGATTTTCCCCTGGTCGCTGGGAATCGTCGCGCCCCAGGGCGTTTTGCCCAGTTCATCACGGCATATGCCTCCCTGACCGCACACCCGACGCCACTGTCAACAGTGGCGAAGCGGCTCGCGGATGATGGCATCACGGTAGGAAGAGACTTCGCCACCACCTTCCACGAATTCGCCACCCGCATGTTCCTGGTGGAGGATCAGCCCGCCTGGAGCAGCTCCCGGCGTTCCCGGAACCGGCTCGTCGCCAATCCGAAACGACACCTGGCCGATCCCTCACTCGCCGCCTCGGCGCTGCATCTTTCACCCGAGGGGCTGCGCCAGGACTGGGAAACTTTCGGGCTGCTCTTTGAGTCACTCGTGGTACGAGACCTCAGGGTCTATTCCCAACCGCTGGAGGCAAGGTCTTTCACTACCGCACCCACGACGCGGCGCAGGAGATTGACGCGGTGGTCGAATTCTCAGATGGACGCTGGCTGGGAGTCGAGGTGAAGCTCGGATATCAAGCAGCACGGACGGCAGCGGAGCGCCTGACGTCCGTCACAGCCGCTTTCAAGCACCCGCCGACGGCGCTCATGGTCGTCACTGGCGACGCTCCAGCTACGCGCCAGCCCGACGGCGTCTGGATTGTTCCCCTCGGGCTGCTAGGGCCTTAACCCATTGGTTTCAACAGCTTAAACCGGGGCTGCAAGAAACGGTGTGCAAAATCCGGCCTGCTCCTACGGGGTCCAGAGCTGCACCTTCTGAGCGCGTCGATGGCGTTACGCGGAGAAGCAAGCACCCTGCCCTGTCTCGTGGGGTTCGCCAGGCAGCCCCTGGTGGATCACCGGTGCGCCATGTCGAGGACGGCAGTGAGCATGTCGGACAGGCCAGGCTCCTCTACCGGGAAGTGACCGCATCCCCGCAGCATCAGGAGGCTGGCCGGTCCCTCAGCCCGGGACAGGACCCGAACGCTCAGCTCGACCGGCGTTCATGCGTCCCGGCTGGGATGGAGCAGGGCGAGCGGGGTCGTGATCTTCTCGGGCGGAGTGTGCCGGTAGCGCAGATAGGAAGCGAGGAAGCCCAGCGGGATCTTCGCGCCGCCGCCGAGCGGATCTGTGGCGCACAGCCTCGACAGCCCGCGGTCGCGGCTCATCCTCGCCAAGTTGACCACGGCGTTCATCGGGATCATCGTTCGTGCCAGTGAGCCTCGGGCAAGCGATGAGAGCGGTCGTCCGAGGACGCCGAGCGGTCCGAAACGAGTCATGTGCGCGCGGGCACGCCAACCCCTGGGGTCGAGGAGGCAGGTTGCTGCAACCGCAGCGACGTGCGGTGAACGACTCGCGACCTCGTAAGAAAGGAGGCCGCCTATGCCCGCGCCGAAGAGGATCAGCGGGCAATGGTCGCGCTCGGCATCGGTGAGGTCGACGAGGAGCCGGACCCAATGCTCGTATCGCACAGCAGCCGGGTCCGGCGAGGTGGTGCGCCCATAGAGGGGCAGATCGACGGCCGACACGTCCAATCCCCGGGATGCCAGCAGCGCGGCGATCGGCCAGAGTGCACCAACGCCGACACACCCCAACCCCGAACCCCATGAAAATCGAGGTTAACAGCACACATGATCTAGAGTTGATTAATGGATGGCAGGAAGATTCGCGTCATGATCGTAGATGACCAGCCCCAGGCCTTAGAGGAGGTCCAGAAGCTGGTGGAACGGATGCCTGGGATATCGATAGCTGCGACTGCTCGCAATGGCCAAGAGGCCGTCAAACTGGCGGAGCAGTGCCGGCCCGATGTCATCCTAATAGACCTTCGCACACCGGTAATGGCTGGCATCACCACAACGCAACATATCACAGCTAGAGGCCTGCAAGCCCGGATCATCGCACTCACTTCATTTGAGGACGACCAGACTTTCCACAAATCCCTTCGAGCTGGAGTAACTGGTTTCATCCTGAAAACCAGTTCACCTGGAGAGATAGCGCATGCAATTCAGCAAGTTTACCTAGGAGAATCTATGCTCTCGCCAAAGCTCATATCCCGGGTGTTGTCACGCTACGAACCAGGACTCCCTCTCTCCGATATCGTGACTGCTTTGACTGAGAAAGAAATTCACCTGCTGACCCTGGTCGGACAAGGACTAAATAACACAGAGATTGCGGAGAATATGCATCTCTCTAAGAGTACAGTTAAAAAGCTACATATCTCGCCTGATGCCCTAAGCTTCAAGTTCAAAAGCAGAGCCCAGATGGTAATTATTGCATTTCAAAATGGCTTAGTGACCTTATAGAAGGCTATTCACAAGACTCCCAGGAATAGCGCAATCTGTTACCGATGACTGGCGCAGCAGAAATCAAAGAGATTGAATGCTATATTGCACGCCACACGGGAGAGAATGGAATAATTGGACGGTATGAGCTTTTGTGGGTCAACGTGGCGGATAAAGAGAACCCAGAAAGCCATTTAGAAATCATCTTTTTCCGCAACATTTCCCCTTGTCAACTGCGGATTACTGGGGCCTTGACTGTATTACTAAATAAGCCTCCCGGCGCCGATTCATTGGAACAACAAATCCGAGTAATTCATATTTATTCAATTGAAGACAGAGGCTATTTTCCATGCTTCGCATGGTGTCGTCTCGAATATTATCGCGAACATGGAGGGGTATTCACGACTAGTCGACGAGGCGGCAAAATCCCTTACCGATGCCAGGTTGGAGTGCCCGGCGTTTCGTGGACAGTGGTGAAAAACCTGAGTCTATTCGAACATGTGAGGCAAAAAGTCTGTATTATGCTGGCTTCAAAAGTTTAGTAAAGAGTTTAGAGAACACATGCGTTGCGGAGGTTCGTGAAGGGGTCTCGCCCGATCGCGGATAGTGGCGAACATCTTACACTCTGGTCCCGGCGAACTGTGGGTCAGCTGGGTGAGGATATGGCGGAGGCAGCATCCCGACCCAGGTATGGCGGAAGCGTCGTCGGATCAGGTGGCGGAACATCAAGCGCTTACAGGCCGAGGCTGGGTGAAGCGAAGACGAAAGGGGGGTAGGGATGAAGGTGGCGGCTTTCCTGCGCCCCGGGAATCCCGCGGGTGGCGGCGAAGAATGTGTCTATGCCTCTTCGTGAGGTAGGCAGCTATCTGGTGTATGTGATGTGTCGTTGGGTCAGAGTGTCTCGTTCTGGCTACCACGAGGTGGCGGAGCCAGGGTTTATCCGAAACGCAGGAACGCCAGGGGAGAACTCACTATGTGATCACAGATCTTCTTCCACGAATCTGAGCAAACCAACCCATGGAGGGTGTTTGGTGTATCCGCGCAGCTCCGGTTGAACGAGGGGGTCCATGCGAGCCTAGATCTGGTGCGCCAACTCCATGTACCAGGCTGGCCTAGTTGGCCTACCCAGCCCCGAAAAGCGGGCCCGCACCAACTATCCCAGCCCAGGGGTCTTCACCACCGCCCGGATCTGGCCAAAGCAGGACTGTCACCGCCGATGCGCCAGGGGTAGAAACGAGAGGTGGGCGACATCAATCTTCAACCCCTACCTGGGAAAGATTCGCTTATCTAGCGACCATGAATAGACCTGCTGCCCGAGATGAAGATCATCGGTCACGGTGATCAATGAGGTGTATGCGCACCCAACTTATTACCGAGGCCTTTACACATGGCGGTCAGAAATCAACCCCCTATCGTGGGCGAGACCATCTTCCATTCCGGTGCGTGGTTCACACTTACACCTCAGCTGAATTGCGCAGACGTCATGAACACATATGGTATCCGCGCCTCGATCGGGTGGAACTGGTGTTGTGTTACGACAATGCCGCAGCAGAATCATTCAACACCCTGAAGTTTATTCACAGCTACGGGCAACCAGGCTCTGACGAGGGGGTTCACCACCCCTCAGCTACCCATGAATAAATCTCCCTCCTGCAAGAAGGAGATAGTGAACCGGAAAATTCTACCCCGACACGAAAACACGCAGCCGGGGATGTTGCAGCCTGGATCGAGTAACTGCTGCAATCACAAAACGACTCCACTCGGCGCTAGGGTACCAAACCCCCAACCACGTCCACCAAGAATAGATGTCAAAACCAGAAAGCAGCCTAAAAATCCCATTTTTCAGCAGTGTCCACAAAAACCATAGCACTCCATTATGAATAAGCCTCCTGTTGTAGATTCCTAACGCATCGACCGTCTCACACGAAATGCTACGGTTTCCGTCTACGCTGAGTCTGCGAGCCCCTTAGAACCGAGATCAGCGATGCGGGAGCACTTCGCCGATCTTGACCCTGGCGATTTTGCCAGGCTTGGTGTCGACGTGGATCATTTGGCTGGAACTTGGTGGATATCGGGTCCGCACCGGAACACACCAGCTTGGGCGGGTAAATTAGACTTCCCATCTGATCTCAGCGCTATACCAAGCCACTAGAGCGGTCCTGGCCCAGCAACGGGTCAACGGCGAAGACCAGCGAGAGCCCAGTCCTCTGGGCACTCCACGACGCCCTTCGACCTTGACGTGACGGTAGTCATGGCAGTGCTCTGTAACACAGCCATCAGCCTCATCCGCCTCCACGACCCCACCGCCGTCTCAATAGCCAGAAACTCAGACACCCAGACAAGCAAAATGCCTATTCACAACCCCGTAGAACCCAACTTTGCCGCCCCTGCCTCCATCAGCACCCCACTAGTCAGAGATGTTGCTAAGGCAATACGACGCTGCCCTGCATGAGCCACGATCAACACCCGCAGATCAACTTTGGGGGACAGTTCGTTGACCTCGGCAAAGATTTTTGGGGTAGCTTCTAACCAAGGATGTTATTCACGGCTTTGGCCAAATAGGTTCTGACAAGGGGTTCGCATCCCTGCAAGATGCTCGTGAATAACCTCTTAAGACATTAAATCGGGCAAAAATCGTTAGGAGGTTATTCACGACCAGAGACAAGCCTGCGCTGATCACGAATATTTACCGAGCCGAAAACCGTTCATGATCGCCCTCTCAGAGCATCAGTCCTGAGGAGCAAAGGAGTAAAAATGAAACGCTCTAGGCGTCTTTTCCCCAGAAAACTAACAGTTTTGCTTGCAGCTGGACTAGCGACAACTTGCCTTAACCTCGGTAACGCAATCAATGCGCAAGCCGATTCTCCTCCCCCATCAGACGAGCAGGAGAAGCAAGCTCGGGAAGCATTCCTAGTCTGGCAAAAATAATGCAGAAAATCAAAAACAAGAGGCTCCGCAAAGCAATGGAGAATCATCTGAAATCTCACAGCGACGAACGACGGATCTCTACCGCGGTAGTTTCCTGATGTGGTCAAGGGAAAGGGTTGATTTCGGCTTCAATTCTCAAGATGTGACTTGGAGCGATGGGTATCAGCAAGGTGGTGCGATATTTCCAAACACCATGGAAATGAAGGGCACAGAGCGAATCCTTGAAGAACGCACTCAGCATATTTGGCGAGGAAGTTACGTTGCAGGAGCTGGAGTACCTACTCCCTGGGGTAACGCAAACGCGTATACCGTGACTGCAACAGCCGAAACCGAGGTCCATGGTAGTGGGGCTTGGAACGCATCATGGACCGACTGAAACCAACTCTACACATCACCGATCTTCGAAAAAAATTCCGCACTGAGGTTCTTCGCGGAATCAATCTTACCGTGAAGGCTGGAAGCGTAGTTGCGATCCTTGGAGAAAATGGATCGGGCAAGACGACGCTTCTGACCTGTCTGTTAGGATTGCAAAACTATTCGGGATCAGTCAGATTTCTTCGGTGGGGAGGGCACTGCCCTCCCCACCGAAGAATCGGCTTTTGGAATTCTTGACCAGTTCCTACTCTATCAACGTTGGACAACAAGAGCTAATATTAACTATTTCCTAAACGACTCAGAGGCTTTTGATAACCAGGTAATAGCTTCCCTGGTTCCTCAGTCTTGGGGACCTGTGAAGACAGGAAACTTATCAACCGGTCAAGTAAAGCTAGTAATGCTGGGAATCACTTTCGCATCATCAGCTCCAGTGATTGTGCTTGATGAATTCGTCAATGGGCTCGATGAAAAATGCACGACAAGCTGTAAAGCAACGTATTCTTTACACCCAAGAAGAAGAGCGACGCATTATCATCGCTACCGGACACGACCTAGAAATTTTTAGAAGAAGTCGCCACCCACACCTATATTCTGCAACATGGACAGCTCATAAATGTAACACCAAAGATACGTCAAGGACGAAACATGAAGGAAGTGTATCGTGAGCATTTGGCGTGAAACTAAACGAGAATGCAAATGGGCCTGGCATTCCCTAACGATTCACCTCACTGCAATCGCAGGAATTTTTATTCGGAATTTGGAATTTTTATTCATCGGTTGCTTATCAGACGGAGATGAAAAAATATTTCACAGCTTCTCTGCAACGGGCCAACGAGGCAGGACAAAGTCTAGAACAGGCTTTGGCCTTACCCCTCGATATCACTACCACCCCCGATGGACGCAGAACCATCAGCAATCCTCTCAGGTATGACTACGAGGCATTAACCCAAGCTGCAAGTGTTTTTATCTGGATCAGGGATGGTAGCAAACACACTATCTTCTGCCTGCTTTCTCTTTCTACCGTTTGCAGGCTTCACTATAGGAATAACAGCAGCATCGCACGATCTACGCAGCGGAGGAATTGTGCTGCGCTGGCCTCAAACTACCCCTATAAAATTCTTAGTTTCTAAAATCAACTTGGGAATTGGATTAGTATTTATTACGGCATTTATGAGCGCTTTAATATCCGCTTTCCTAGGCATTTTTCTTGGGAGGTAGCGATAAGACATTACCACCGGCCCCTAACCCCCTCATTACTGCAGTTACTGGCCCTTAGCTGCTTTGCGGTATTTATTGGAGCAGTATTTGTTCTGATTGGCCTATTCGTGGGATCTTCACTTACGAAGCGTTCGATCCCTTTGATAACGTTCTTCGCCTTATATTATCTCACCCCTTTGCTCGGTAAATGGGACCCACGGCAATGGATCACAGCTAGCGGAGATAGCGTAATCCATTACATAGGAGCATTTCGGATACCTGCAACAGAGAACAACCTTCTGGCTAGCGTACTATTACTACTCTTAACAGTACTATCATTAAGCGGCTTCTTCGCTATATGGCACTTTCGACGAAAGTTACCGACGCAGGGCGTCAAATGACTGAGGGAGATACATTTTAAAGACGCTCTTTACGTCAGAGGTGTCACGAGAATTTGGCGCAGACGATTTCCATTTGCCAATGCATGGAGCTCTGAAGCTTATTCATGAGCAGTCAATGAATATCCACAGAGCCCCGAGGCACCAGCCGAAAGGCAACCACCGGCCGGGCATGAACGGATCGTGATCGTCTCGCTGTCCTCAACGCGTTCCAACCAAGCGGGACAGGTGTGTTTTCGCTTCGTGCACATTCACCACAGCCACGTCCCATATTCTAGTCCGACTTAGTCAACCCGCCGGGCCTTCATCGAGATCAAGAGATTTATTCATGGCCGCGGCCAACAGAGTGTTAGCGAGGGATTTGCTGGTTCCACACCTCCCGTGAATGACCCTCCAGGGATCCACCCTGAGCTCACCGATGTGGACCACGACCACGCCGGCCGTGGGGACCCATCCGCCCAGACGGCGCATTGCCCCGATGCTCATACGCTTGTATTGCCTGCTCCACCAGGGCGCTGTGCCCGCCCGGAATCGATGCGCTGCGGACCTTCCGCGGCACGCGCAACCGCTATGCCGTCGCACAGCGCCAGCAGACCGGCCGCGTCGTCGGAGTCGATGCCAGAGTCGGGATAGGGCGGCGCTGAGGGGCGTCGCGCAGCATCTGCTCTACCTGCTGCCGCTGCTCGACGTGCAGCGCCCGGAGGCTTGGGTCGGTCGCGGCCCTGGACGCAAACGCGGTCCATACGGCCCCGCGGGACAGGGTCCTCATCAAACACGCAGGCGAGCAGCTGGAGGAGCGCCTGAGTTGTTCCCGCGGCTCCTGGACGGCACCGGTGCGCTCGACGGCGAGCTGGCGGAACTCGTCACCGGCGGCCGTCATAGCCGCCACCAGCAGTTCCTCCTTGGTTTCTGTAATGGTGCTGGACAGCACCGACCGACACCTCGGCCTCGGCCGCGACGTTGCGTACGGTCGTCGTATCGGGACCGTACGTGGCGACGAGTTTCACGACGGCGTCGAGAATGCGTTCAACCGATCCTCGTTGTGACATGGAATAACACTTTACGGCCGATCTGCAGGCGATGTGAGGAAACACTCCATATCCAGGCGAATACGATCGCACCACCGCGTCCACGTGAGCAATACGACCGCATTAGACCCCGGGCCTGGGAAACCGGTAGAGTCCTCCGCGCGGCGTGTAGCTCGACAGCAAGAGCACCGGACCCAAGGCCCGGAGGGAGTAGGGGCAGCACCTGCCACGCCGGCCGGCAGACCCCGGGACGCTGAACTCGTCGGATCCCACGGGGGCAATCCGTCTGCCGCCGAAACCTCGGACACGCCTACCGCCGGGGAGCGGCAGTGGTCGCACCCTCCGACATGCTCGCAGGGAACCGTGACCCAATGGATTCCTCCCCACGTCGGAGACTTGGACGGCCTCGTCGGTGATGGCCTGCTCGCTGCTGCCGCGGCGAACCCGCACCGGCTGGACCGCCATGAGAGGCGGTCCCCCAGCAGGCCGCGCTGAAGACCGGCGCAGGTCTGCTGGTTTCCCAGAACCCAGCGGACCAGGTATGCTGTACCAGTCTTGGGGCATTAACTCAATTGGTAGAGTGCCACCTTTGCAAGGTGGAAGTTAGGGGTTCGAGTCCCCTATGCTCCACCAAATCGTAAGTTTTTGATACTTGCCCGGCATCATCGCGGGGCGATTTTGAAGTGTTATAGATTTTGCGGGCAGCACTGCAAGATAGCTTCTAGTGGAAGCCTATTCACAATCACAAACAACCGAACTTTGGCAAGAAATCTTGTTGATTCCACCCCCGTGAATAGCCCTCCTAGTTCGCGGCTCTCTATTCTGGTCTCTTGAATACGAGGTGAGGCGCAATGAGAAGGGCACCATAAGCGAACACAAGAAGGAACGCGACGGGGCCTTGTTGATTCTCGGAAAGAAACGGGTAGCGTCCCGCAGCCACGGCATAGACCACGACATCAAGAAGCAGCCTGGTCGCTGGTGAGTATCGCCTTCGTGCTATCGGTTGCGGTGGCCCACCAATGAGAAATGACATCCTATTATTCTCTGAATACCGTACGGCTCAGGTAAAAACTCGATGATCGTGTGTTGTGCCAGACCACGAACAGCGAACGGGTCTGCCCTCACTATTGTCTCAACCTGGTCTCTTGGCTGGTCCGCAGCGATGATGATGCCGCCGGTGCGTGGTTCTTGCCTTCCAGAAGCAAGAAACAGACCCGCATCGTACTGTTCGTCGAGCCACGCCTTGTGGTCTTCAAGAGCCTCGTCTATGGCAGTGAGTGGCGCGGAGTAATGGTTTCGATAATGAACATAGCCTCAGTTCACCATACACAGCATGTAGCAGGAAGGTCGAGATTCGATACGGGGGTATAGGCTTCAGACTATGGATGAAGCGAGTGCCATAGACCAGATCTCCATGCTGCATCTGAGATACTTTCTCGCCGTCGCGGAAGAAGGAACCGTCAGAGCTGCTTCCGAACGGATCGGCATTAGTCAACCCAGTCTTAGCCAGCAGGTAGCTCAACTGGAACGACGGCTTGGCGTCCGCCTGTTCGACCGTTCTTCGTCGGGCATGCGTCTAAGTGATGCTGGGAATCTGCTCGTGGGGGTCTCCACCCGCACAATTCAAGCGCTCAATGATCTCGGACAACACGGCATATTCGTGCAGAGGGTGGGAGTACCGCGAGGCATCGACCGCGACACGCTGGATAGCCTTGTCCATAGGTTCGGGGCTCATGTCAGCTTCAAGCCAATTGACTCCTCACGCGCTGAGAAGCTACTCGGGCGGGAGATCGATGCCGCGATCGTACGAGGCCCCCTTACCTTGAGCCAGCCGCACACCACGACGGAACAACTGCGCACAGCGCCGCTGGGTGTCTTGGTTCAGAGTGACCATCACCTCGCAGCACAACAGCAGATCAACTGGGCCGAACTCTTGGGACAGTCGTTGCTTTGGTTCGATGAACGACGAGCACCTGAATACGCTAAATGGTGGTGTCATAGGGTCGTAGCAACAGTGTTTGTTAGGGAGGGGTTGTTGGTGCGGCGGTTGTTGACGGTGACGGATCGGGCTGGGATCGCGAGGGGCTTGGCGGAGGGTGTGGGTTACGTGAGATTGCTCGGCGGATTGGTAGGGATGTGTCGGTGGTTTCGCGGGAAGTGGCCCGGAATCAGGGTGAGACGGGGTACAAGTGTGTGGCTGCTGATGTAGCTGCGCAGCGGCGGCGTGCCCGGCCCAAGCTCCGCAAGATTGATGCTGATCTGGTGTTGAAGCAGCGGGTGATTGCTGATCTTCGGAGGTCTCGTACACCACGTCAGATCGCGGGAAGATTACGTGCTGAGGCTGGGGGTGACAGGCTTGAACCGTGTCAGGGTTCCCCCACGGCCCAAGGAGCGAGCGTGTCTCATGAAGCGATCTACACCTGGATTTATGCGATGCCGAAGAAGACGCTGCGGGAGCACGGTGTCATGCTCGGGTCGAAACGCACTAGCCGTCAGTCCCGGCGTCGTTTGGGTGAGCGGAAATCCCCGATTGTGGGAATGGTCAGTATCGATCAGCGGCCTCAGGAGGTTACAGGACGGAAGGTTCCCGGTCATTGGGAAGGAGACTTGATCATCGGCGCCTACGGCAGAACAGCCGCGATCACCCTCGTCGAACGAACCACCCGGTTCGTCACGATCCTCGCCCCTGCCGAAGGGCAAGAACACAGACGGGGTGTGTGACGCCCTGATCGACCACATCACTGGGCTGCCCGAATTGATGAAGGGCACCCTGACCTGGGATCAGGGCTCTGAGATGGCCCGGCACGCCGCGTTCACCATGGCCACCCAGATGCCGGTGTACTTCGCCCATCCCCACTCTCCCTGGGAACGCGGCAGCAATGAGAACACCAACCGACTCATCCGTGACTACCTACCCAAAGGCACTCCCATCCCCCAACACCAGCCCCTATCTCACAGCCATCGCCGAAGAACTGAACGAACGCCCCCGAGCCACCCTCGGCTACCTCACCCCACGAGAAGCTTTCCAGAAACTACTCGTTGCTTCCACCACTTGACACCGCCAATGGCTTCTAGATTACTGTCGTTCCCGCGGCTGGCGCCCTGAGCTGCATCGACTTGACCCGGCCGGGAGCACGTTAGTGGCGAACGCGCTTCGAACATCTTCTAGCCTCGTTGCCCTGCAGCCACAGGGACCCGCGACCCGCAGATGGTCTTACCTGGGTACCTCTGAAAGACGCACCTCTCGAAGAACTACTACTCATCAGCACGGACCATCACTTTGTTCGTCACTAGAGTCTGGCACCCTAACCACGCTACCAACGAGCTGACTGCCTCGTAAGTCACAAACCAGTTGAACGAGCGGACCCAACTACTGTTCATAGCTGTGACAACCTCGAAGTCTCATTGGCACCGCGATCAGGTGATCACATGTTGTTCCTGCATCGAAACTGGTTTTCTCTCAATAGTGACTGAGAGACTTGTCCTGCGAATAGCGGTGGCGTATCTCCTTCGTCTGCTCAGCAAAGGACACTACTCGACGGATCGTGACCCCATGATCCCGAAGCCAGGCGACGAGGCAATGACGGCTCGCGCCAAGATCACGAGCGATCACTTTCAGCGTCTCTTTGAGCTTGTATCGACGCGCCGTTCCCGCATCATCACGTCAGTCAGCGAAGCGGATCTGTCCGGTGAATAGTCAGTCTCGCTGATCGCTTGACCGAGCTACCGTCCGCTCATAGCTGACGGCCAGCGCTCGGAATAACGTGTGTTCACCCAGCGCTTTTGATCGTGACATTGTGGTGGATAGGTGTCTGCACCGAGCGTGCGATGAAGCAGTAGTCCGCTACGCGGTGGTGAAGTTCCTCGGCGAGTTTGGGATCGCTATCCGCGGTAATCGTCACAACAGGGTTCAGCGTGACGTTCTCGAACTGCCCGGCTCCCGATGCGTCTTGAGTCATGACGCCAGTCGGCCGATCTTCGTAAGCGGTGACCACGATTCCGGCGTTCGCTGCAAATCGGAGGTACCAGAGCATGTGGCATTGTGAGAGAGCGGCCACGTAGAACTGCTCGGGGTTCCAACGCGTTGCATCTCCGAGGAACGCAGGGTCGGCCGATGACAAGATCGTGGGAAGCCCGTCTGCCGCAACTTCGTGGTTTCGCGAGTACGCCCGTGCGCTCGTGGTGCCCTCGCCAGTGTTTCCTGTCCAAGTGATCGTGAGTGCATAGCTGTGGGTGGGCATGCTGTCCCTTCTACTTGAGTGAAAGCAGTGTGTCTCGGATGGCGAGGATGTGCATCTCGGCGGCCTTGCGGGCAGCGTCAGCATGACCAAACTTCAGAGCATCGAGATTCATGCGATGCTCGCAGTCTAATCGTCGACTCGCCCGTATGCGTGTGGCGGATGCCCACAGTCACACGATCCCACCCACTTGAAGCGTCTGAATGATCGCTGGTCTCTCGCAGGGCGCAGCAACGCGACGATGGAAATCTCAGTTCGCGTTGGCCCCTCGGGCGATGTCACCAGAACGCATCAGTGTGAGGGTCAGTTCGTGATGTTCGGGTTACGACCGAGCAGGTAGACGCCGAACTCTGGCCCAATGCTTCCGCGTGAGTTTTTGTGCAGTCCTCGACTCCGGATGCGTCGACCGTAGGGGAACTCTACGACATCCTGATCCGCCTTCCAGGTGCTCATTTGCGTTAGCCTCTGGCGGGAGTGCCCGCAACGCAACCGCCTGGCTTGTGGCGAAGAGTGCGATGTCGATCGCCACTGTCACGACTGCAAGCATGGTCAGTAGCGTCGTGGCGGTTGCAGGGACGACCCCCGACTGCAAGAGCAGCGAGCATATTGGCGGCCATGACGAAGCGAAGCGCGGAGCGCAGCGGCAGACGCGCGAGCATCCACATGATGCCGCCCGCCCACACCACCACAGCAACACCGGTGGCAACGATGAGCGGCGGGGGCAGTGCGACACCCTCGGAGACTGGCCCGGCGAACAGTGCCACGGCAGCGCCCAGCATCGTGCAGTAGGCGGCGTCGAGTCGAAGGCTCCACCGTCCGAACTTCTCACCGTTGATGCGTCGCATGATCGAGCCGCCGGTCATGCCGTCGCACTATAACGCTGCCGGGCGGCTTCGCCGCTCGTGCCGATCGCCTCGCCTACCTCGCGCCAGGACAGGCGTTGCTCGCGCGCAGCGCACGGCCTCGGCAAGCTCTTTTCTCGGCGGCGTCACGCCGCCAGGCGGCGAGCTTGACCGCCATCGCAGGCAGGGAGCGGCGCGTCCTGATCGCCGAGCTTCGGGGCGTAGTTCTCGAAAGCGTCGGCGAACTCGTCGGCACGAGCCGTGATGTCTTCAATGGAGCGTCGAGTCATGTGGTTTACCTCAGATACTTGGTTCGGGCCGGGCGTATGGCGTGAGCGATGGCGATAACACCGTGCCACTCGATCACACCAACCTCTACGAGGGTGCCGGTCTCATCGCGGCCGATGAACATGGTCATCGAGTCGTTGTGCACGAAATAGCGGACAGGGGAAACGGAACGCATGGAGCATCGCCGCATCCGTGACGCCGTGCCGGTAGGCACTGTCGAGGATGCCGGGCTCCGACTCCATGCCGCAAGTTTACTTGTCGCAGGGAAGTTGCCAAGTGTCATCGCGTCTTCGCCCACACCGTGCCCCAGTGAACCTCGAACCAGCGCGCCAGCGCATTCACGCTCACGCCCCTGCACGCAGGCTGCCCGCACAGCGCCCACTTCCTCCTCAGCGAGACGTGTTCGAGATCGTTTACTTGATTCCGCCAACGCTTCAATCAACAGATCATCAGCCCCACCCCCAGACCCCGCATCAGTGCAGATGCCCTGAACCCACGCAAAACACACCCCTCGACCCACAGCCGCCCGTTCCCACAGCGCTCCATTACGTCCACCGAGTCAGAAATTTTTGATCCTTACCCCCGTATCCTCGCAGGGCGATTTTGAAGTGTTATAGATTTTGCGAGCAGCACTGCAAGAAGGCTTCTAATGGAAGCCCATTCATAACCACGGTCAACCGAGTGTTGGCAAGCCGAATCTTAGCAAGGGGTTACGCGGAGGCAAGGCCAGATTCCTGAATAAGCCTCCCGGGCGCATTGGTTTCTCTACTTGTGGAGGATTATTCAGGAATCGTGCCTTCGTGGAATCTCCCCTTGTCAAACACAGGTCGGCGGAAGCTCAACCGCATTACTGAATAAACTTCGTGGTATTCCGCTATCCGAGGAGGAATGCTATATGCCCCCGATGTGAATATCATCAGGGGCATATAGTGGAAATTTGATCAGTACTTGGCTCTGCTAAGGAGACGTCGAGGAAGGCTTTTCTCGACGCAAGAACGTTCCAATGAGAGTCAGAACACAAAAAGCTCCCAGTGCAAGCCAAGTTTCTTGCGGTAGTGGGGCTATTAATGTTGCCGCTACACCGCCAGCCAGCGGAGTAAACGATAGCAGCGCCCAATACCACCGTCCTGGGTTTTCTGAGTTCTTGACGAAGATGCGATAGGCCTCGAAGAGCAGTATTACGAATAGTATCGCAATGCCGAAAGCGATAGCTTGCATGGTCTGAAATACCCACCACGCTAAGAATAGCACCATAACCAGCAGCAACACTGCAGCTACAACCGCTGAGCGCGCAAAATGCAGCGCCCGGGAACTACTGGATTTACCTAGTTTGCCCATGATGTCGTACACCATGCAGCACCTGCCGCGAGTGAGGCAACGGCTACGGTATACCTCCCTTGATCGCGGCCGGGCCGACAACCCGAATCAGAGCAGAAATGACTTTTGCGTAGGCACCACGTTTGATCCAGGCTTGCCACCCCTTCAGGAAAACTTCAACCGCACTCACCGGAACTACAGCATTGATGGTGCACTTCACCCAGTCCCATGAGCCAAAACGTGTGTAAAGGTGTAGTGCCACCAGGATCTTGCGACGAATCTAGGGATGAGGAACTGTCCTGTTCATGATCGATATTCAGGTAGGGATTGTGGTTCAATCCATCAGCTATCTGCTGATATTCAGATAGCGACTTACCATCTTGATTGATTGCTTCAGCATTGACATGTAGGAATCCATCCTTGTCCGCAGACAAATAGCGGGTGAAGATCGTCTGGATTTCCTGATCCATCTCCTCAAGCTGAGACGATGAACTTGCTTCACTGGGAAAGCCCGTCTGGGCATGGGATGTCGCAGGCTGAAGTGCCAAGATTATTGCGAAGGCCAGGGACCCTACTGAAGTGATCTGCTTCAATACTCTCATAGAGTAGCTTTATCATGTCATTTTGACTGCGTCAACAACCCACGGAGGTTTATTCATGGGTAGCTGAGGGGCGGTGAAATCCCTCGTCAGAGCCTGGTTGCCCGTAGCTGTGAATAAGCTTCACGGAAGGGACAGGCGGCGTTCGCCACCATTTTGCTTAGACAAAGTGACCTGAGTAGACATATCATCAGAGCACCGTAGACCACCATGCCAAGGGGCCGAAGACACGCGATGAATCGAAACTAGATTATCTTTCGTTAACTGTCCATCTTGAGGATGGATAACTTTTATCTAAACTTGATGTATGTATGGCGGCGTGGCGCACCGAGATTGTTCTTTGAGAGACGCTGTTGCCCTACGGAAGATGGCAGGACTATCCGTGATCAGGTACAAGGAACCCCTGGATTTCCTCTAGCTCTTGAGCTTGTTTTGCTGTCGTCCCATCAAGAGGGTAACCCGTGAACCGTTCGAACAGCTCGACGACCCTTTGTGCGTTCAGCTCTGTCATGCCCGGTCCAACGAGCGTGCGGTGATGAAGATGCCCCGTTCCCGGAAGGCCCTGGGACTCTCTCGCAGTGCGTCAGCATGGAAGATAGATGGCACAGAAGGGAGCCAGCCAGCAGCGACACGCCACGAATCTGCACCCAGGCCGGCACATCCCAGCCATCGCGTTCGGCCAGATGCTCGGCTAGTGCAGCAAACGCTGCGTCCACCTCCACCGAACCGGTGGGGTCCGGTGGATCAGTGAAAACCTGCGCTGCTAGCCCTGTCCCGCCACGATGCAACGTGGAGTTGTAGTCATCCAGCGTCTGCAAAACACCGAACCGCCAGCAGGCATCCAGCGAATCACCCGCTGCTAGCAACCGAGAGCAGTATGCAGCGTTCCCAGCGGCAGAGTGCAACACCCCGGCACCCGCACCTAGTGCCTGGTCGGGTTCGGCCAGAGCACGCTCTAGCAGCTCCTTCACAGACAGCACCTCGCCACGGAACACCACGACCTCCTGACACCTCCCTTCCGGGTCTGCTCTACAGCCTCATTGCCCCAGATGCCCCATATAAGCCCAGGGAATCGCACTGGGTTGGAGTCGTCACCACACGAGAGCCCCCGCAGCACACAAAGCAGCATGGGGTTCATCTCACCCCCAGCGACGACCCAGCCGAGCGCCAGGACCGGCCCGGGGAGGGCCGCGCTGACCCGAGTTGCCGACGGTCCACACATGGGCCGCCGATGATCTGACACATTGGCCAAGAAACCCCGCCAATAAGGGGCCAGGTGACATGCGACCTGTATCCCACGCTGCGGTTGATCCAGGCCTCGGACCGGCTGATCAGGTCAAGAGCTGCGATGACAGCAAACCAGGCGCATTCACGCCTTAGACCAAGGCTAAGCACCGTAACCGCAGCGAGCGCATAGTGTTGAAGGCCGGGCAGGGGTTTCGTCCATCAGTACTGGCTGTTGCTAGAACCGACTTTGCCACCTTTCATCTTTCGAAGGAGATGAATATGACCACGAGCAGAAGAACTCTTGTGACAAGCGCTATTGCCGCAGCCGCCACGCTGGGGATCGCAGCATGCGCGTCGTCGCCGTCGGGCTCGCAGACGCAGCCGACACCGCAGGAGCCCATAACCTCACCCGCGACGACTGGCAGCGAAAGCACGCAGGCAACAAGCACCTCTGACCTGACCGCGCTGGAGACGACTGACGCCTATACGCGCTACGAATACCGGATCGCGAGTCCGAACGGTTCTCTCTACGGAGAGCTCTACGTGCCCGCGAGTTCAGACACGCGGACCATGGTCATCATGAGTCACAGCTTCTCGGGCACTCACAGCGAGATGGCTCCCCTCGCCGAGCGGCTGGCTCAAGTGGGCATGGCCGGCTACGTCTATGACTTCGTCGGTGGTTCGACGTCGAGCGCATCCGGCAACGACACCACCCGCATGTCCGTCCTCACCGAGAAAGCGGACCTGAACGCCGTCTTCAACGCCATCCAGACTCTCGACGTCGTCGATGCCAGCAACATCTTCCTACTCGGGGCGAGCCAGGGTGGGTATGTCTCGGCTCTGGAGGCCGCCGACCTGGAGGACCGGATCGCGGGCCTCATCCTGTACTTCCCCGCTCTCGTCATCCCCGACGACGCCCGCTCCCGCTTCGCCAGCGCAGCCGACATCCCCGAAAAAAATACAGCCTCTTCGGCACCCCGGTCGGACGGATCTATTTCGCGGACGTCTACGGCATGGATCCCTATTCCCTGATCTCTGGCTACACCGGCCCGGTGATCATCTTCCACGGCGACCAGGACAACATCGTCCCGATCTCGTACTCCCAGAACGCCGTCAACACCTCATACTCCAACGCGCAACTCGTGACTGTGCAGGGAGCCGGGCACTCCTTTAGCGGCGACGACGCGACGTCCGTCGCCGGGCAGACGATCTCCTTCATCGAAGCCCACCAGCGATGACCCCGGACCAGGAGGTGACGGGCGGTCGCCGTGAGCAGGCCGGGACGAAGTAGCCGGGTCCACTGGACCGAGCACGTCAGCTGGAACGACCGGTTAAGTGAAGCTGGACTGCCGGCGCAGTGCGAGCTACGAGCGTCTCGAAGTCCATGTCAGCGACCGGCGGCAACCGGATCACGTAGCGCACCAGCGCGGCCCCGACAAGATGCGCCATGGCCAGTCCCACTCCCTCTGGGTTCTCATCCAACACAGCCAGGCCAGGACGGTGAATCACCCCGGTGAGCAGGTCACGCATCCGGGCGCCTGCCACGTCATTGCCGAGCGCGGAACGCGCAAGCACCTGCATCTGCTCCCTGGTCTCCGGGCGCTCCCCATGCCCAGGTACCACCTGGTGACCCGCTCCCCAGCCCTCGCTCAGGGCCGGACACTGCCTGCACCAGGGCGTCACCGACGCCGTCCGGAAGTTCAGGGTCGCAGCGAACAGGCCGTCCTTGTTGCCGAAGTAGTGCGACAGCAACGCGACGTCCACGCCAGCCCGCTTCGCGATCGACCGCAGCGTCGCCCCCCGGAAACCAGCCGCCGCGAACTCCTGGCGCGCCGCAGCCAGGATCACGGCCCGGTTGTCGCCGCCTCCGGCCGGACGTCCTGTGCGCTTGCCCGTAGTGCTCATGAGAAGACTCTACCCAGAAATCATCATTTGTTGACATCATCGTTTGATGAGGTGATGATTGTAGAGACCTAGGGAGCGGTGCGGTTGCTCCCCCGAGGAACTGAGGAGTGGACGGGTCATGAAGTTTCTGTTGCGTCACTGGTTCGACATTGGCGGGGTGATCGTCATCCCCGTCCTGTTATGGGCATGGCTCGGCAACCTCCCGACCGTACAGCTCATCCTGGTGCTGAACCTCGCCGTCATCCTCATCCACCAGTTCGAGGAGTACCGGTTCCCCGGCGGCGAGCCCTGGGTCCTGAACGAGGTGCTGTGCGAGACGTTGTGGAGGATGCCGAAGAAGGACGTGCCCGCCGACCGGCTCCCCACAAACCAGCTCAGCTGTATCTGGATCAACCTGGCAGCCTGGGTCTTCTACCTTCTTCCGACGCTCTTCCCCAATCAGGTCTGGCTAGGGCTTGCGCCCATATTGGCGGGTTTTCCCGCGCAGTTCATCGCCCACGGCATCATCACGAATCGCAGGCTGAGGACCTTCTACAACCCCGGGCTTGGCGCCGTCGTCCTCGGGCACCTGCCCCTCGCGGTCTGGTACCCTCATCGAGGTCTATCAGCAGGGCATCATCCACTGGTGGGACTGGGTCCTCGGGCTTCTCCTGCTCGGATTCTTCACGGGAGTCATCATGCAGCTCATCGGCTTCCGCATCCTCGCTCCCCTCGGCGCGGAGAAACACCATTACGACCCCGACGAGTACAACCGGTGGGACCGCGAACGTCGTCTCACCCGGGCAGGCATCACGCCTAGGCCCACAGAAACGTAAACACACCTCACCGACACAACACCAGAAACCACTCATGACCATCAGGAACCGCGGCGGGGATCAGGTCACCGATCTCGTGGAGCGTCTCAACTTTGCCACGCTCGTCCCGCTCGCTGCCGAAGGCGCGTATCTCGCATAGCACCAGCCCTAATTCCACAGTGAAAACTTCCGCCGTCATAGCTCGGTGGCCGATGGCAACGGCCGGTTTGCTCCCGAAGGGAACGAAGTACCTGGCTTCGGCGTCGTGGAGCAGGCTATCAGCCATGGACATGCCAGCCAGTTAAGCAGCAGATACCACACCAAACGCTCTTTCAGGCTTGCCAGGGCAACTGCTCTCCGCAGGGCACAAGACGTGAACCACTCCGGCGCTGGCCCTGTCGAATGGCTTCCACACCGCCACCTACGTATTTGCCAGTGGCCCCGGATACGATGAGAGGGTGTTGGCGATGAATCTTCTGCGTTTCGCCGAGAGCGAGCGAGTTGCCGCCCTCAAAGGACTTGATGCGCGCACCCAGAGCGAGCTTGGACAGCACTTCACGCCCATAGCAGCGGCTCAGCTGATCGCATCAATGCCTCGCTTACCCGCATCTGGGACTCTACGTATGCTTGATCCTGGTGCGGGCTCCGGTGTCTCACCGCAGCGCTTGCAAGCCGTGTACTGGCGGAGCAGCCGGGTTGTCGATTGAAATTGTCGCTGTTGAGTGCGACCCGGTCGTGTTGCCAAACCTCCAGGCCACACTTTCTGCGTGCGAACGGGCTGGTGGAGGACGGGTCCGCACTGAGATCATTGAAGCAGACTTCATTCTTGATACCGTCGGCTTGGGTGCTTCACTCAACCTGGATGGTCAGTTCGACCTCGTGATCGAGAATCCCCCATATGGGAAACTAGCGGTGTCAAGCACACGTCGAGCTGCTATGCGCGCCGCTGGAATCGATGTACCGAATCTTTATGCAGCTTTTTCTTTCCTTGTCCGTTACGGCCCTTCGGGAAGGTGGACAGGGTTGTAGCGATCACTCCACGCTCGTTCTTCAACGGCCCTTACTTCGGCGCATTTCGTGCTCACTTACTTGATTCAATCGCGCTCGATCGTGTTCATGTTTTTCGATTCCCGCTCCACAGTATTCGCAGACACCGGTGTCCTCCAAGAGAACGTAATCTTCGCAGGAACGCGTGGCGCAATCCCTGGGGTCGTTGAGCTCTCGGTTAGCCACAACCATGCTGACACATCCTGTGCCCACAAAGTCTCGTCCCGCAACGTTGCCTATGAGGAGGTCGTCTTCCCAAACGACCCCCACCGATTCATCCGCCCTAGCCACAGATGCCAACGACACAGCTGTCGCCGAAATAGTACTCTCTCAACCTTGTTCTTTGACCGATCTTGGTCTTCAGGTCTCCACTGGCCGGGTAGTGGACTTCCGGTCACGTCATGCGTTGAGTGCCGTCAACCGGCCAGGCGCCGTACCACTGGTTTATCCCGGCAACCTCCGAGACGGAGGCGTACTCTGGCCGCGAAAAATTCGCAAGCCACAATGGTTCCACCCCAATGATGACAAGGATCGCAAGATGCTACTGCCGGAGGGCTGGTACACGATCGTCAAGCGATTCAGCGCGAAGGAGGAACGCCGACGGATCGTTGCTTCATTCTGGTCACCTCTGGACAACCCTGGGAGGTGGCATTTGAGAACCACTCAACGTCTTCCACGTCAATGGTCAAGGCCTCGACGAAGACCTCGCCAAGGGCATCAGCGTGTGGCTCAACTCGTCCGTGATCGACAAATTCTTTCGCACCTTCTCTGGTCACACCCAAGTCAACGCCACCGACCTACGAACCTTACGATTCCCCTCAGGAGCCACATTGCGCGCGCTTGGATGTAACACGGCTGTCTCCCAGATCGAAGTAGACTCCCTTGATCATGAAGTTGATCGCCGCATGAACGAGTTAAACGAGGGCTGCCTTTGAATATGTGGAAGATGCCAGAATCGTTCTTGAAACGCTCGGCATGGACGCCGAGCGCAGCAATGAGCGATCGGCATTGGTGCTCTTAGCACTTCTGCGACTCACACCATCCGAGTCTTGGGCCGAGGCCGCCAACCCCATGCTCGGCACGCGGGCGATCATGGACTTCATCCGCGATGAGTACGGTAAAGAGTACGCGCCGAACACACGCGAGACAGTCCGCCGGTTCACACTGCATCAGTTCGTGGAGGCGCAACTCGTCGTGCAGAACCCCGACGAACCACGGCGCCCCATCAACTCACCGAAGTGGAACTACCAGATCACGGCTGAGGGCCTTGGACGTACTGCGTGCATATGGTACCGACAACTGGCAGCCAGCTGTGGACCAATATCTCGCTGATCTGCCGGGCCTCAAGTCCCGCTACGCTGCTGCGCGCGAAATGAATCGCATCCCGCTTACGCTTCCCGATGGGTCGACCTTCACGCTGACGCCCGGTGGCCAGAATGTGCTGCTCAAGGTGATGGTCGAGGACTTCTGCCCTCGCTTCACCCCCGGCGGACAGGTGCTGTACATTGGCGATGCAGGCGACAAATGGGCTCTCTTCGAACGCAACGCCTTAGCGTCACTGAACGTGAAGGTCAAAGAGCACGGAAAGATGCCCGACCTCGTCATCTACCTGCCAGACCGCAACTGGCTCGTGCTCCTAGAGGCGGCCAGCTCACACGGTCCCGTTGACTCCAAACGACAAGCCGAACTCGCTAATTTATTCGCAGGCTCGACGGCAGGGGCTCGTGTACATCTCCTGCTTCCCCGACCGAGCCGAGTTCCGCAAGTATGTCGACAAGCTCGCTTGGGAGTCCGAAGTCTGGTGCGCAGATCACCCCACCCACATGATCCACTACAACGGCGAACGCTTCCTTGGACCATACGGATAAGCTGCGAGGAATCAAACCGCACAGGCATCACGCCCTAGGCCTATCTGAGAGTTTCCCGACTCGATTGACGCAGGCCGGAGCGCCAGATGGGCCTCGGGCCGGCATCAACCATAGAATTCCACAACTCCAGAGGCCCCATTGGCTGGCTCAACATCCAGGTGGAATCTCTTACACGGTGATCTCGACGTGGTTTCCCTCAGGATCAAGGACGACCGCCTCGTAGTAGCCGTCCCCGGTGGTCCGGGGACCGCTGACGATCGTGAAACCGTCATCACTTAGGCGTTGCGCCAGGAGATCGACGGCCTCGGCAGAGCCGAGAGAGAAAGCGGTGTGCGCCCAGCCCACCTGGTCGGCGGATCCGGACGCCTGGACGTCTGGCCTCGTCATGAGCTCAAGACGGCAGCCACCCTCAAAGGTCAGGAAATAGGTGCGCAGACCGGTGCGCGGATTGTGGTACTGGTCGTTGGCCACCGCCCCGAAATAGGTCTCGTAAAAAGACCGGACGGCCTCCAGGTCTCGCACGAAAACTGCGACGTGATTGATCGACACAGACACTGGTTACCTCTCTTCCGGGCCGCCGGACCTCACACCGTCTGCCACCATTTCCGTACTCACAGCCTCATCAAGCCGGAGCGGATCATCGTCCCCGGCGGTCAGCCCCGTTCCCAGCCCTGCTTGTCGATGGTCGCGCGGACTCGATCGACCCGGACGCAGTGCCCGCCCCGGATGTCCAGGAGGGCTTCCTGGGGGCACTTCGACCTTGCGCTGGTCGCTGTCACGCACCGCCAGGACGCTGTGGTCGCGGACTTCCGTGATCTCCGCCCAGCCGGTGAAGTCGCTGGTGCACAACCTCATGCCGGGGCCGATGGCACGCAGGAACTCCGGGTAGGAGTCGAAGGTCTGCCCCTCCGGGACACCTGCGGGTTCCTGCGGGGTCGTTGTCTGGCACATGCTGAAATTCTAACTCTCCACCTCCGCAGCCGCTGCGGCGTAGACACCGCGTCAACGCGATATGCGGAGCGACTCAAGTAGCCGTCGCAGCGCAGCCAGCGTGTCAGCCAGGGCATTGGGTGAGTCGGTCTCTGCCAGCCACACCGCCGCCTCGTTCATCGCCCCCGACAACAGCCGCGCGATCGGCTCGACCGGTTGCGGGGCGACGGTCCCCTGGTCGATCAGCTCCCCAGCACCTCCACCAGGAGCTTTCCCGACGAGGCCTCATCCATGGACCGCCATTCGTCCCACCCCAACACGGCGGGAGCGTCGATCAACATGATCTGCCGTATCTCGGGGTCGGCGTTGGACGCGAGGAAGGCCTCGCAGCCCGCCACCAATTTATCCCAGGGATCACTGCACTGCTCCGCCGCAGCCGACACCCGGTCTGCGACGGCTCGCGTCAGAGGGCCTGAGACCACGACTTCCCTGGTCGAAGAGACTGTCGCTGTTCACCCAAGAACCTGAGCCGGTTTTTGAGGTGCTCGACACGTTGAAGGACGACCCCTCCCGTTTCGTCCAGAAGTCGGTGGCAAACAACGTCAACGACTACCTCAAGGACAACCGGTCCGCGGCGTTGGCCCTACTGGGCCGCCGGACAGATGATCCATCGCCCCAACGCCGGTGGATCATCCGGCACGCCCTGCGAAACGAGACCAAACGCGGAACAGCCGAGGCCGCAGAGATCCTATCGACATACTGACCATTTGAGTGTTTTTGGTCAGTATGTCTAATCTGGAGGCATGGCACAGACAACAGGCACCTCACGCAAAGCACTGATCGTCGGGGCCGGCATCGCCGGGCTGTCCGCCGCGACTGCCCTGAAGAAGGCGGGCTGGCACCCTGTGGTCGTCGAACGTGCGGCCCGCAGGCGTCGCGGCGGGTACTTCATCGCGATGTTCGGGAGCGGCCGGATCGCCGCAGCCCGGATGGGCCTGGAGAGAATCCCCAACCGGACCCCCGGCCCAGGCACAGACATGCACGGTGGACCGGGCTGGCAACCGCAAACCTGGGCTCGGCTTCCAGGACCTGCCCAACGGGCCGTGGATGATGCTCCGGGGCGACGTCGAGCAGGCTGCCTTCGAGGCCCTGCCTAACGACGTGAGCATCCGCTTCTCCACCACACCGACCGCCATCTCCCAGGACGGCGACGGGGTGTCGGTCGTGCTGACAAACACCCAGACCCAGGAGTCGACGACGGAGCGGTTCGACCTGGTCGTCGGCGCGGATGGGATCCGCTCGACGGTGCGGCAGCTGGCCTGGGACCCACATGAGCGCTATCTCAACCGGCTCGGGTTTATGATCTGCGCCTTCGAGCTCTCAGAGCCGCTGCCAGGTCTCGTGCAGCAGGAGGGCGCCGTCCTCTCCGAGCCGGGACGCTCGTTCTGGGTGTTCCCATTCGCCGACCACGCCCCCACAGTGCTGTTCTCGTACCAGGTCGACGACGTGGAGGCTGAGCGCGCAAAGGCCCGGCAGACCGGCGTCTCCCAGCGGCTGCGCGAGGTCTACGGCCCAGAGCCCCTGGGCGACATGATGAGCGCTGCCATCGAGCACCTGGAGAACACGGACGAGTTCCTGTTCGACTCGGTCGAGCAGGTCAAGGTCGATCACTGGCACGACGGCCGGGTCGTGCTGCTCGGGGACGCTGCCTGGTGCCCCACCCTGTACTCCGGGATGGGGGCGACGTCTGCGCTGGCGGGAGCCGACGCGCTGGGCCTCATGCTCGCCAAACACCCAGACGACGTCGAGACCGCGCTGTCGGCCTGGGAGAACAAGCTCCGCCCGGCGATCGCCGACTTCCAGCAGTCCGCCTACCCCATGCGCGCGATCTTCACGCAGACCTCAGCGAAAGAACAGCGCAGGCAGGGCATCAGCGTCGCGATGCGCCGGTTCATGTTCAAGTTCCCGGCGCTGATGAACCTGATGCTCCGGTCCAAGCACTTCCGGCTGCGCAACAGCGACTTGGCCGCGGACCTGGCCTGAGCGAAGCTTGGGTCATGACCACCATGTCTGTCGCGCAGAAAAGCAGCAGGGCCGCGAAGGTCCTCGCAGCCGCGGAGGAGCTCGTCGTGAAACAGGGGTTCAAGGGCGTGACGATGAGCGCGGTCGCCCAGCGGGCCCACGTCGGCAAGGGCACCCCGTACCTGTACTGGAACACCAAGGAGGACCTCTTCCTCGAGATCATCGCCCGCAGCCTCGCCGATGTGCTCCACGACCTGGCGGTGCAGGTCCGCGCCGAACCCGCGCTGGCGGTCGCGGAACGGCTGTGCGTGGCCCTCGCTAAGGCCTGGCTGGGGCGTCCTCTGGTCCGTGCCCTGCAGGTCACGGACGCCGACGTGCTCGGCGCGCTCCTCGACGATCCCCGCGCCCACGCCATCGCCGCTGAGAGCGGGCCTCCCGCGATCCTGCGCCGCCTCATCCCCCTGTGGCGGGAGCACGGCACGGTCCGGACCGACTGGTCGGCCGAGGAACAGGCGGCCGCTCTTGAACTGCTCCCTGATCGGCTATTTCGCCGCCCAGACACGCACCATCTCTTCGGGTATGGCAGAGGACCGGGCTGGGGTCCTGGGCATGAGCATCTCCGCCATGCTCCAGGCCTCTCAGCCCACCAAGGCTGACCGCGTCCCCCTGGCCAATAGGGTCAGCGACCTCCTCGACGAGCACGCGAGACAGCTGCAGAACGCGCAGGCAGAGCACCGGCGCGAGTGAGCCGCCCGTCCCAGGGCACCAGGCCAGCCACCTGAAGTCACCACGCTGCCATCCTCTGGGCCTGGACCGATCACGACGGCTGGGCCTGCCAAGGCACACGCCGGCTCTCCCCGTGGCCAACCGCCCTGGGGCATCACGTATTGCGCGTTCTGCAGGTCGCTCATCCCGGGTTTGGCGCACCGGGCTGGTCCGCGCCTGCCAGGTCGCGGACCATGACCAGCTCGTCGCCGTCGTCATGATGGACGACGAAACCAGCGCGGCAATACAGGCGTAAGGCCGGGTTTGCCCGCTGGACCGATAGGGAGACCCTCTGGTAGCCACGCGACCGCAGGTCGTCGAGCATCTGCCCCAACAGCGCAGTCCCGATCCCCCGGCCGCGATATCCGGGAAGCAGGGAGATGGACAGGAGCGGGGTCCTCTCGTCGAGGTAGCCGTAAGCCTTGACCGTGCGCGCCCACACCGCGCCGACCACGCCGTCGCTGGTCTCCGCGACCAGGCAGTGGTCGCTGGGCAGGGTGCCGAACCCATCGATCAGGGGCCACGCCTCAGGATGATGAATGATCGAGCGAGGCGGGCTGTGGATCCCCTCGGGAACGAAGATCGCCTCGTAGAGGAAGTCCTCCAGCAGAGGGAGCTCCGGCTCCTGGATCTCCCGGATCAGCACAGCCGCATCAGCAGACAGCACCTGGTCCTCCTATCTCGCCCCCCACCAATCGTAATTCGTCGCCCGGCCCAGGGTAGGGGCAAACCTACTGTCCGGTAGGTAGCGGGTTTTGGCAGGCAGACCAGCCTTTTGTTGCTACCTACCGGACCGTAGGTCCTACAGCTGCCAGCGGGAGGCCGCGGTGTAGGCCTCGACGAAGCCGCGGAAGGGGCCGTCCTGTCCGGTGAGCTCCGGCACCGTCCCGGCCTGTGCGACCCGCGCGCCAGCAGGCGACGGCTCCAGGAACACGACCTGGTCGGCCTGCCGGATGGTGGACAGCCGGTGCGCAACCACCAGCACCGTGCGTCCCCGGGACAGCTCCCGGATGACCTCGGTGATCGCCGACTCGTTCTCGCCGTCGAGGGCCGAGGTGATCTCGTCGAGCAGCAGGACCGGGGCGTCCTTCAGGAACGCCCGCGCGATGGACACCCGCTGCCGCTCCCCACCCGACAAGCTGACCCCGCCAGGACCGACTGGGGTATCCCAGCCGTGGGGCAGGGGCCTCGATGACCTTGTCGAGGCTGGCGCGGCGGGCCGCTGTCTCCAGCTCCTCGTCGGTGGCGTCGGGACGGGCGATGCGCAGGTTCTCGCGGATGGTGGTGTCGAACAGGTAGACCTCCTGGAAGACCATCGACGTCATCGCCATGATCTTCGTGGCCGGCAGGGTGACGCACGTCGACCCCGCCGATGGTCACCGACCCGGCCGTGACGTCCCAGAACCGCGCAGCCAGTCGCAATACGGTCGACTTGCCGGCGCCGGACGGGCCGACGAGCGCAGTGACCTTGCCCTGCTCGGCGGTCAGCGACACCCCGTCGAGGACCGGCCGTCCCTGTTCGTAGGAGAACGACACGTCACGCAGCACGATGCTGGTCCCGTCGGGATGACCGACCTGGTCAGGGGGCCGGTTCGGGCAGCGGTTCCGCGTCGAGAATGGCGCCGACGGCCTTCAGTGCGACGACCGCATTGTCGGCCTCCGACGCGTACAGAACTCCCTTGGTCAGCGGCAGCAGCATCCGCGCGACCACGGTGATGATGGCCAGGTAGGCGACCACATCGAGGCTGTGCCCGCTGACGAAGGACAGCCCCAGCGCCAGCACCAGGGCGAAGACAACGTTGATCACGAGGTTGAAGACCTGGGCTGGCCGCCCCTTGATGCGCAGGCCGTCGAGGGTGGCCTTGGAGTCGGCCTCAAGGACCTCCTGCACGGGCGCCCAGCCCCTGCTCGCTCACCCCGGTGGCCCGCAGCACCGGCTGCAGGCGGGCGAACTCGACGAGCCGTCCGGCCGCAGCGGCGGCAGCCTGGTCCTCCAGCTCGTTGGCGCGGGTGGTGGCCGCGCTCATGAGCCGCCAGATGAGGTACAGCGGCACGATCGCGACCACCATGATGAGAGCCAGCGGCCATTCGACGAATCCGACGGCCACCAGCATGACCAGCGGCACGATGAAGGCGTTGCACAGGTTCGGGATGACCATCGAGCACAGGTGGGAGAGGGTGTTGACCTCCTTGGAGATCGCGTTGACGACGGCGGCCTCGCGTTTGGCGTTGAACCAGCCGAGCGGCAGCGCCAGGACGTGCTCGGCGACGCGGTCGATCATCGTGTCACAGACCTCGAACACGCTCACCCGATAGGAGCGGAACATCGCGAAGGTGTCGACGGCAAACGTGACCGCCCCCCAGCACCAGCACGGCGACCAGCCAAGCCGTCAGGGAGCCGTCGCGCGCGTAAAGGGCCCGCAGGAACGGGATCATGAGCGCCAGGGTGACACCCTGCAGGACGGCGGATGCCACGAACCAGCCGACGATGACGCGCATCTCGGCAGCATTGACGACCTGGGAGACGAGTTTCCACATGGTCATTCCCCTTCCTCGGTGACGGTTGCGGAGACAGCCAGGTCCTGGCTGTGCCACATGGCCGCGTAACGCCCGCCGGCAGCCAGCAGCTCGTCGTGTCTCCCCCGCTCGGTGATCTGCCCGTCCTCCAGCACGAGGATCTGGTCGGCGTCGCGGATGGTGGTCAGCCGGTGGGCGATGATGATGACGGTCCTGCCCTCCGCCAGCCTCGTCAGCGCCTGGTGGATGTCGCGTTCGGACTGCGGGTCGGCCTGGGCGGTGGCCCTCGTCGAGCACCAGGATGGGCGCGTCCTGGAGGTACGCCCTGGCGAGGGTGACGCGCTGCCGCTCGCCGCCGGAGAGGAACCCACCCTCCTCGCCCAGGATCGTGTCGTAGCCCCTTCGGCAGGGCGCATGATCCGGTCGTGGACGCAGGCGGCGCGGGCGGCGGCCTCGACCTGCTCGCGGGTGGCGCCGGGTCTTCCCAGCGCGATGTTGTCGAAGACGGAGTCGTTGGTCAGGGCGACGTCCTGCAACACGATCGCGACCCGCGACAGCAGCCACGCGAAGGTCGCCTCCCGCACGTCGACCCCGCTGATCCTGACCGCCCCCTGGCCGACGTCGTGGAAGCGGGCGACGAGCCGCGCCAGGGTGGACTTGCCGCCACCGGATGGGCCGACGAGCGCCGTCACAGTCCCAGGCTCGGCAGTGAAGGAGACCCCTTCAATACGGGCGTATCGGGCTCGTAGGCGAAGGTCACATCATCGACCTCGACGCGGCCGGGGGCGTCGCCATCACCCTGGTCGAAGGTGCCCTGGGGCATGGGGTCCTCGGACAGCAGACCAGCCGTGGACTTGGCGGCCATGTTGGACTCGTAGATGTGCTGCGCCAGGCCGATCATTACCGTCACGCCCTCGGGGAGTCCCGGGGCCAGGAGGAAGAACGGCAAGGTGGCCGACAGCTCAGTCCAGCCCTGGGACGTGAACACCACGGCGAGGATCGCGACGGTGGCGAACACCGTCGCCGGGCGCAGCAGCGCACCCAGCAGGCTGATGGACTTCCCGGACTGGCTGACCCACTGGTACGACAGGGTCCGAGAAACGGTGGCGGGCGGCACTGAAACGGGTGCGGGTGGCGTCGGTGGCCTGGAAGTTCTTGATCTCCTTGATGCCCTCCAGCATCTCGACGGTCGCGGAGGCCAGCCCCGTCTGCGCCTCGCCGAACCGCGCGGTGATGTCACCGTAGCCGCGCATGGTGGTGCCCGCGATCACCACGAAAGCCAGCACCCACAGGCCGAGCAGCGCCAGGGGCCAGGCGCCAGTCCGTCCAGAACAGATAGATGCCCCCGGCCGCGACCCCCGACCAGAGCGTTGGTGACGTCGCCCGGCACGTGCGCCACGAGCGTGTGGATGGCGGCGGTGTCGTCGCACACGGTCTTGCGGATGGCGCCGTGGGGGATCTGCGCCACCTTGCCCAGGGGCAGGCGACTGAAGGCCTCCACCAGGAGGCCGCGCAGCCGGTGCCGCAGCTTGGCCTCGGCCAGGTGGGTGACGCCCAAACCCATCAGGTAGAGCAGCTGGGACGCGAACAGCGCGACGACGGCGACGACGGCCCACACCCAGGGATTGGACGCCCAGCCCTGCAGGTCGCCCTCCTGCAGCCAGATGGCCGCCATGTGCCTGAGCGCGATGAACGGCACCACCGCCAAGACCGCCCCGATCGCGGTCAGGATGCCCGAGAGGATCATCGCCCCGCGAGCGGGTCTTATGAGGTCACCGATGGTGACAGCCATTGTTTCTCCTCCTGTTGCTGATATTTCAAATACGGTTGAGGCTGGATCACCCGAGCCACCACCACAGACCGGCGGTCGCCACCCACACGGCCCCGACGACCACCGCGTCGCGCATCCGCCACGGCACGTCGATGAGCTCTGTTCGTCTCGGATGAGCGCCAAAGGCACGCGAGTCCATGGACAGGGGCCACCCGTTCCGCGTGCTGGATCGCGAGGATCATCAGCGGCACCACCGAGGACAGCCAGCGCGCGACGGGCGCCAGCACACCCCAGCGACGTCCGATGCCCCGCAGAGTCGCGTGCGGTGCGCAAGATCACGAAGTCCTGGCGGAAGCGGGTGACGAAGGCGATGGCTGCAATCCCCGCCGAACCGACGCGATAGGGCAGGCGGAATGTGCTGGTCAGAGTGCGCACCAGGCTGTCGGGGTCGGTGCTGATCCCGGACAGCAACACCAATGCGATCAGGGCCGCGATCCCGGTGCCCGCGGTCAGGGGTGTCGCCCCGCTCGAAGAAACGCGCCTCGGCACCAGTCCCGCTGAGGCCCGAGAACGCCCAGACCATCAGGGCCGCGATAGCCCAGATGCCGGCCACCGAGCCGATGGTGCGGCGCAGCGTGGCGCGGGCCGCGACGATGAGCACGCAGGCCAGCGTCATGATGGCGAGGTTCAGTGCCAGGGTTCCTGAGGACGAAGACCGCCACCATGGCGAGGCAGCAGCGCCAGGAACATCGTCAGGGGGTTCAGCCCGGTGAGCAGGCCACGCCGTTTCCGGGGACGTTCTGGGACCGTGGCCTCGGCGGGAGCGGCGGACGCCGGCGGCCTGTCCTCAGCCGCCAGGGGCAGGGCGAGCAGGTGGGTGCAGTGGCTGAGGGCCAGCTCCAGGTGGTGGGTGGCCATGATGACGGTCCGTCCCTGGGCGCGCAGCTCGTCGATGAAAGCCATCAGCTCGCGGGTGTTGTCCCAGTCCTGCCCGTAGGTGGGCTCGTCCAGGACCACGACGTCACGTTCCTCGCTGACCATGGTGGCAACGGTGAGGGCGGCGGCCCTGCCCGCCAGACAGGGTGAGGGATGGTGGGAGCGGTGCCCTGTCAGGTGGAACTGTTCCAGCAGGTCATCGACCCGCGCAGCCGGCGTGCCGCCGACGGACAGTTCGGCCTCGACGGTGGAGGCGACGAACTGGTGTTCGGGATTCTGGAACACGTATCCCACCGGATGCTGGCCATGTCTGACGGGCTGCCCGCAGACGGTAGCGCGGGTGGCGGTGGAGCCCACCAGCCCTGCCAGCGCGGACAGCAGCGACGACTTGCCGGCACCGTTGGGTCCGATCAGGGCGACGAACTCGCCGCCACCCAGCCGCATCGTCACCTCGGGGGATCGTCCCGGGACGCCCAGGCCGACCACATCGACGTGAGGCGTCTCGTCGGCGGCCCGGTCGTCGATGGTGTCGATGACCGGGATCTCACGCCACCCCTCGGGACTGCGCTCGAAGCTGCGCACCTCGCCGGGGACGCAGAAGTCGCTGAGCTGCGGGGGCCAGCCCGGACGCGGTCCCGGCGCGCAGGTCTCGCGGCAGCCACATCCCGGCGCCGGCCAGCTCGTCACGGTGCTGGCCGAAGACCTCGCCCGGTGGCCCGCAGGCTATGATCCGGCCGTCAGCGTCAAGCGCCAGGACCTGGTCGACGATGGGCAGCACCGGGTCGAGGTCGTGGTCGATGACGACGACCCCCATGCCGCCGGCGACGAGCCCCGCGACCAGTGTGTAGAAGTCGCGCTGGCCAGCGGGGTCGATGGTGCTGGTGGGTTCGTCGAGGACCAGCAGCCTGGGACGCATGGCGAGGGCGACGGCCACCGCGAGGCGCTGCCGCTGCCCGCCGGACAGCGTCCAGGGATCGTCCCAGATCCGGTCCAGGAGCCCGACGCTGTTCAGCGCGTCCACCACCCGCGAGCTGATCTCGTCGCGGGGAAGGCACAGGTTCTGCAGCGGGAAGGCGACGTCGTCGTGAACGGTCCGGGTGACCACCGCAGCGTCGGGATTCTGCCCGACGTAGGCGATGTGACCGGAGATGAGCTGGACGGAGGCGTCGGCGATCTCGGTGCCGGCCAGCTGGAGACTGCCGGAGTACTCGGAGGCTAGGGCAGTGGGGCACGAGACCGCACAACGCACGCACCAGGGTGGTCTTGCCGCAGCCCGACGGGCCGATCACGGCGGTGACCTTCCCCGCCAGCTGGTCGAAACTGACCTGCCTCAGGATCCACTCCTGCCTTCCCAGGTAGTGCACGGAAAGATCACGCACCTTAGCCAGGACATCGTCCCCGGCGACCTGGGCCTGGGAACCGGCCATGTCGCTGGGCCCGGTGAGCACGTCGCCGGGCTCAGGCATCGTGGTCGATGGCGATGCCGGCCCGGTGAAGCAGGTGCGCCAGCAGGATGCAGATCCCGCCGCCAGCGAGCGCGGAGACCACGGAGATCGCGACCCCGACGGGGATCAGACCCACGTTCCCCAGCGCGGAAAGGGCCGCGGCATATATGAGCCCGTTCAGCAGCCCGAAGACGGCGGCGCTGACCAGGTAGGCCCACCAGGTCCACTTCCGGTAGAGCATGACGGCCAGGGGCACCTCGACGAAGAGGCCGCCCAGGAAGTTCCCGACGATGGCCGAGGGCCCGTACGGCGTGGCGAAGATGGAGATGACACCTATGATCAGGGACGCGATCAGCGAGCTGCCCCCGGGCGTCTGACCACCACGGCAGGCAGCAGGTAGGGATCACCCAGAGCCCCATGATGGCGCACCCGATCATGATTCCGCCGGGCGTGGCCATCAGCGGCCCGCCGACGTAGTTGAGGGGATCACCAGGATCAGGGAGACGACGGCCAGCGCCGCGGTCATCATGAGGTTCCGGGTGCCAAGCACCGAGTTCGCCAGCCCCTTGCGCGAGGAGGAGCGGACGGTGGTGGTGCCCTCTGGTGTTGCAGACTCAGTCATCATTCACTTTCAGCTAGCACGGTCAATCACAGGTCCACCAAGCTACGCCTAGCTTTTGAGTTGACATCCATACTCATATCAAAATGAATGTTCACTTCCAAAAATCAGCTGTCCACCGGCAGAGGACACCGCATCGCCCCTGGCCGATGTCGCTATCGCCGCTTCCCGGTGGCCGCTCGCCCGCACACGACAGGGCCAGCCCATGCGGTGGACCCGATGCGCTCCACAGGACCCTGGCCACCGGCTGCCTGGCGCTAGGCGCTGGCTGGATTCATCCCCGCCGACTCCATCAGCAGGGTCTCCGACGTGACATATTCTATTTGCAATGGCAAACTTGGCTTATGGGATGGATCCTGCCTGCTGCACTGATCGTGGCCACCGGCTGCGGTGCAGCAGCCTGCCGGTTCTCTTCCCAGGGGGCCACGTTGCCGCATACCCGCACAGTCATTCTCCTCCCCACCAGACTCAACACCGGACGGGACCTCGCGCTGTTCGGCGACAAGAACCAGTCGGCCGGAAACGTGCTCACGTGAGCCGAAGACTCCAGGAGCCGTCTCCTACCTCAATCCGCAGGCAAGGCAGGTGCAACGATGAACCGCATATCGATCACATTGTCAGGGGGCCCGGATTGCGTTGGCGGTGACAGGAGCCGTGTTGATCGGCTGGGGTGTGTTCCAGTCACTGACAACACCCGCATCCCCCATCAGCCTGGGGTTCTTTGAATGGGTGTGGCTGTTCATCGGAGTGACGGTATCGGCCTTGACGTGGTTGTATTTGTCATCTGATAAGGCAGATATTCAGAACGAATTCCCCTGGCCGGTGGTCATTGGCGGATATCTGGTCTCGGCTCGGCTGTTCTACCTGTGGGGCGAAAAGAGCGCAACATGTCCTGGCCCCCACCGGGGTGCTGGCGACCGGGCTGGGAATACTGACCTTGACAACCGCAGCCTTCTGCGACTTGATCATCCGGGACGTCAGAAGCCGTAACGACCCGGGAACTTCCGACTCACCCGAGGAGACCACATCATCTCCAGATGACAAACCGTCACAGCTGGTGTGGCTGCGGACATTCGTCACCAAGTTACGCCGCCCGGCTTTCTGGGTAGGTGCCTTGGCAGCTTTCCTGGCGTTCACCGTCGTCGCCGGGAGCCTGCTGTCGATGAGCTTCCAGCCGATCTCCACCACCGCGCCCGGCCAGCAACCCTACCCTGCCATGCCCGGCTCGGTCAGCGGCAAGGTGGCCTGGACCACCGTCGTGGAGGGCGCCCCGCTGGATGAGGGCTGCGGGCACGCGCGCCCGCTCATCGCGGTCGAAAACGGCGTGATCGCCCCTCGACGCAGCCGACGGCCACGTCCTGTGGGAGCACCGGCGGAATTCCTCAAAACTGGGTGAGTTAGATGGCACTCGTTCAATCGTCAATCAGTACCTGGCGACCAGCCCCGATGGCGTCTACGCAGCCATCATGTTCAACGGCGAAGACGTCGTGGAGGTCCTGGAGACAGCTACTGGCCGCGTCGTCGCTCAGCGATCTGTGTGGAGAAGCCCGGGGTGCAGCTCACCAACCAGGTGGCGTGGATCGGCGACGAAGGCGTCCGCCTATCGGACGGCAGCATCATCTGGAACAAGATGCACCCGAAGAGATGAAAATGTCACGAGTCTGGACTCAAAGTTCATCAGCCAGACGGACTGCATCCGCGCCGTTCCCTGCTCTATCGTCATGTTCTCTGACTCCGATCCGGACGACTACCAGCGCGTCGACAACCTCATCGATGGCAATAGGGACCGCGTGAACACTGCCCACGGCTGGATGGCGCAACTCGCGCCCTAGGGACTTCAGATCCTGGGACTTCGAAAAGCCACTACGCTGCAGGCCTACTCCCTCAACACAGGCCAGACGGTGCCGCTCGGCGATTTCGACAGGGTCCTGCATACCTCCGAGACCCGCCTAGTGCTGGCCCGCGATGGCCAGGTGGCGGTGTTCGACCCTGGCACCGCAACCATCAGCGATCCCATGCCTTACCCGGAGCCCTCCGATGGCACTCCCAACTCTGAGGACATCAACGACGTGGGAAAGGCCTGGCCCACCGGCGACCTCTACACCGTCGATTGGAGAACAACAGGCGGTCCTCACCTTGCTTTGCGCCGTCCGGGCACATCCGTCGATGTGCCTGTGGAGCTCCCCGCAAACGCTCCGAAGCTGAAAGACATTGTCCGGGCCACCAGCTGGGCTGCTCCCGGCTGCGTCATGGTCCAAAACACGACGAGACAGCGAAGTAGCGTGCGCAAAATCGACAAGACCCTCCTGGCTTGTGTGAGGTGATGAAGGGATGAACCGCTTATCAGCCCTGCTGTCCGGAGCCCGGATCATCCTGCTATTGGTAGGGATCGGACTGGTGATCTGGAGCACCCGCCCATATCCGACGCTTCCCATCACCATGAGCCCATCAGAAGCCGACTGGGCGGCAATCGTCCTCGGAACCTGCTGGTCCCTCACATGGTGGCTGTTCGCCAGGCGGGAGAGCTTCCGGATCCCAGTGCCGCAGTGGCTCGCCGTGGTGCCACGATGGTTTACCGTCACGAGCACTTTCGCGGGTGGAGCCCTGGCGTCGTACCGGCTGCTGGCTTTGTGGGCTGGCTCAACACAGGTGACGATTCCTCAGCCCGGACGCCTCACGGCAGGCCTCGCCATCCTGGCGCTGACCGGCGCCGCCACCTGCGACGCCACGGTGAAAATCTCAGGCTCAAACCCAGGAAACCCCCTCAAACAAATCCTCAAACCCAGCGCCTGGCTGGGCGGACTGGCATCGCTACTGGCACTCGCACTCATCACGGGTATGATGTGGCAGCTCACCCCTAAGCTGATAGCCGCCACCGCCGCACCTGGCACCGAGCTCTATCCCGACCTGCCCCAAGCCGTCACCGGCAAAGTCGCCTGGGTTAAGGTCCTCGATGGCGCCTCATTCGACGGCGAACCCGGGCTCCGAGGCCCCATCATCGTTCAAAAACACGGCATCACCGCCCTCGATGCAGACGGCAACACGCTCTGGGAACACCACCGCACCAACCTGAAGATATGCGAACTGAATTTAAAGAGCTGGAACGGCAAAGAAGAAGAAAAAGTACCTATTGACCAGCTCCGACCGCCATTTCGCCATGGTGAATTTCTGCTCCAGAGAAAACGATAGGAAAAAGACCAAGGAGGTCAGCATAATCGAGATCCTGGACACTGCCACCGGCGAAGTCGCCGCCGCAGAAACCACCATCGACGATAAGCCGATGGATTCCGCCGGCCTCTCCTCGGCAAAGGCGCTGGCCGGCTTCCGCCTACTAGGCAGTGACGGCACGCGCTACATCGATGAGGTCGAGATGCCTCAACAATCCGGTTCCAGCAATTCCTCAAATCCCAAGATTGCTCTCGCGAAAGCCCAAGTGGCGGATGCATCCGAGCCGAGCAGGACAGCAGAGCTGCGAAATCTTCTCGTCAACAAACTGCTTCTCCACGGGGGACGACTGAGGGTGCTGGAGGTCAACGGCTGGGTGGCGCAGGCAACGCAGACACCAGGCACCACAGAGCCGGATTCATACCCACACATCCAGGCATACTCCCTAACGGACGGCCGCACGATCCCCTGGGTCAGTTCAACGACATCGACGGCGCCTCCAGAACCCGACTGGTGTTGCGCCGTGACGACCAGGTAGCGGTCTTTGACCCCAGCACCGGCAGCATCACAGACCTCATGCCACCCCCCGCTGACCTACCAGACAGCCTGGATATACAAGACCTGGAGAAGACCTGGCCCACCAGCGACCTCTACGCCATCACCTGGGGCATGTCAGATGGCCCACATCTGAGGCTGCACCGCCCCGGCACATCCACCGACATCCCTGCCGACCTGCCCGCGGCCACACCTCTGCTGGTCGACTGGCGCATTCTTCCTGACACCTGGGCCGCCCCCTGGCTGTGTCATCACCCAGAGCAAGGCGCGGTGGTTCACCACAAGCCAGGTCCCCTGACAAGACCTTCCTGGCCTGCGTGAGGTGAGAGAACCCAGCTGGACCTTCTACTGACGGCGCAGCACCGCAGCAGAAAATTATTGACCCATGGGTCCAATACCGCTACCCTCGACGTCATGGGCAGGCCTCGGACCTTCGACGACGACGCGGTCATCGACCGCGCCATGGAGGAGTTCTGGGCCAACGGCTACCACGCGACCTCCCCGGCTCGCCTGGCAGAGGTGACGGGGCTCGCGAAGGGCAGCCTGTACAACGCCTTCACCAGCAAGCGGGCGCTGTTCGACAAGTGTCTTGACCGGTACCACCAGCAGATCACCGATCTCGCGAAGGGTCTCCTGGACCATCCGGGCAGCACCAGGGAATGCCTCACCGACGCGCTGCGGTCCGTCGTCGACTCCGACCTCGCACAGCCGCAGCGCCGGGGCTGCCTGATCGGCAATACCGCGGTCGAGCTCGCGGGCCACGACCCTGAGATCGCCCGCAAGCTGCGGCGGATGCAGAACGAGTCGACGAGCTGGTTCGCAGAACGCATCCGGCGCGGCCAGTGCGCGGGCGACGTCCGGGCCGACCTCGACGCGGACGCCTTCGCCCACCACCTCGCCACGACGCTCGCAGGCCTGCGGGTAATGGCCATGACCCACGATGCCCCGACCCTCTACGGGGTGATCGACACCGCACTCACGGGACTCTGACGTCATGAACACAGAAGCCCGCGCTTTCACACACCCAAGTTTTAGACCGATAGTTCAAAAAGAAAGGCTGCACATGGACCTACACCTTGAGGGAAAGACCGCACTCGTCACCGGCGCCAGTCGGGGAATCGGGCTGGCTGTCGCCCGGGCGCTGACCGCCGAGGGGGTCCGCGTTGCCGGGGCTGCCCGGACCATCACGCCGGAGCTGGCAGAAGTGGCCCAGACCGCCATCGCCGCAGATCTGTCGACGCCCGAGGGGGCCGCATCCGCGGTCGGGACGGCGCTGGCGGAGTTCGGCGGCCTCGACATCCTGGTCAACAACGTCGGCGCCGGCGATCTCGACCACATGGGCCTGGGCGGGTTCCTGGACAGCGACGACTCCCAGTGGCACCACCTGCTGAACCTCAACCTCTTCAGCGCGGTCTGGACCTCCAAGGCGGCGCTGCCGAGCCTCATCGAACGCCGGGGGGCGATCGTGAACCTGGGATCGGTCAATGCCCGTTTCCCCTCCACCGGCCCGGTCGGCTACAGCGAGGCGAAGGCCGCGCTCGTCGCTTTTGGCAAACGCCTCAGCGAGGAGTTCGGTCCGCAGGGCGTGCGGGTCAATACCGTCTCCCCGGCCCGGTCGGGACCGGCCTGTGGCGCGACCCCGACGGCTTTGGCGCCCAGGTCGCAGCCGCGAACGGCGCGCCCCACGCCGACTTCCTGACCGCCATGCCCGCCACCTTCGGCATCACGTCCGGGCGGATCAGCGAGCCGGAGGAGGTCGCGGCGCTGATCGCCTTCCTGGCTTCCCCTGCGGCCGGGAACATCACCGGCACCGAGATCATCGCCGACGGAGGGATCATCAAGACCACCTGAGAAATCACACAGGGGTCGCTGGGCTATTCCTCCCAGCGGCCCTCCCCTGGTGGTAATCCGACTCGCCTCCAGCAGACCGGGGAAACGCCGTCCGACGACGTGGTCGCGGCGGGTGATCCGGCGATGCTTGCCCAAGACCTCGGTGTGCATCAGCCCAGATTTCCGCAGCACCCTCAGGTGATGCGAGAGGGTGGATTTCACGACGTCATACTCCAGATCACCGCAGTAGAGCGGCCCTTCGTCGGCGATGCGGCGCAGTATGTCGCGGCGGAGTGGATCGGACAGTGCGCCCAGCACCGCGTCCAGACTGAGGTCAGCCGCAGCCGGATGGGATACCTCCCTGGCCATCTCCACACACTCCGATCCACCGATTGTTCGACGAGAACCCAACCATTGACGCTACCAGCTCGCCCCTCGTGCGACACAACCCATCGCCACACCAGGTTTGACTACTCCACCCTGTTGAACAATTCTTAGTTCGACGAACATCGAATGAAAGGAGTGGTCATGCCCAGCCATCAGAAAACCGTCAGCGAGCCGGTGATGGGGGTGCTGTCGTTCTTCACCCTTTTCGTGATCGGAACCGACACCTTTCTCATCACTCCCCTGCTGCCGCTGCTGCAGCGTGAGTTCGGCGTCCCACTAGCGCAGGCGGGCTGGCTGGTGTCGGCCTACGCCCTCGGGTATGCGCTATTCGCCCTGGTCGCAGGCCCAGTCTCAGACCGCAACGACCGCCGCGCAGTCCTACTGGCCGGCGTGGCGGCCTTCACGGTGTTCACCGGCGCCTGCGGTCTGACGTGGAGCTTCTGGTCCATGTTCGCCACGCGTTTCTTGGCGGTGTGGGAGCGGCCTTCGTCAGCCCGCAGATCTGGGCAGCCATCCCGATGGTGGTGCCGCGTGGGTCGGTCATCAAGGTCATGGGGTATGCGACGGCAGGCCTGGCGATTGCCCAGGTGGCTGGCATCCCGATCGGTTCCTACCTGTCGGCTCAGGACTGGCGGCTTCCCTTCTTCGCGATCGCCGCAGCCAGCGTCCTGCTGTGGATGACGTTGTTCGCAGCGTTCCCGAACGTCCGACCATCCACCAGCTCAGAGAGATCCTCGACTCTACCGGGGGTTCTCGGGTCGCGGGTCCTGAGGGTGGTCGCTGGTGGCGTATCTCGTCTTCCAGGCGGGTTGCCTGGGCGCGTTCTCGTTCATCGCCTCGTGGCTGGCCAGGGACTTCGGCGCGGCGCAGACCGACCTCGGCACCTCCATGATGGTCATCGGTATCGGGCAGGGAATAGGGTCGCTCGCCGGCCCAAGGCTGGTGGCAAGGATCGGCGAACGCACCTCGCTGTGGGCCGGGATCATCGTCGTCGGCTGTGGCTTCCTGACCGCCTCGGCGATGCCGTCCCGGTGGAGCGCGACCGCTGCGTTCGCCATCACGATGCTGGCCGGGGGCGCACTGCTCCCGGTGATGATGGGGCAGCTGCAGAGTCACGCGGGACAGGTCCGAGGGACGGTGTCGTCATTATCGAACACCGCAATGTATTTGGGAACCTCCGTCACGGGCGCGATCGGTGGCACCCTGCTGACCATCCTGCCCGGCTACTGGGGTATCAGCGCCTTTACCGCCACGACCTTCACCCTGGCCCTGGGCATCTACTGGCAGGCAGGGGCCTTTCAGCGCCAAGAGCAAGCCATCGTGTAAGGCTACGTAAGCAGGGCGGCCTCCAGCTCGTCCCGGGCCTTGAGCATCGCGGGGCCGTACCAGAACAGCGACCTGCCCTTCACCGCGACCGGCCGCACCGGCCCCAGCGCCTCCGGGCCGTCGGCTGCGGTGAAGGGGTAGGGCTCGTCGGGAAGCAGGGCCAGGTCGGGATTCCGGCGGAGGGCGTCGCTGATTTTAAGATGCGGATACCGCAACTCATCAACAATATTGACCAGGCCCAGGCGGCGCAGCACATCGTTGGGGTAGGTGCCTGCGCCCACCCAGATCCAGGGGTCCCGCCACACTGGGAGCGCCACCCGGCCGGTCAGCCTCGGCGGCCGGTTCCACACCTCGCGGGCCTTGTCAATCCAGTCGGTCTCACGCAGTCCGAAGGCCTCCCGGAACAGCCGGTCCAGGCTATCGAGGGCCTCGGCGATGCTGTCGATGCGGGTCACCCACACAGGGATTCCGGCAGCCCGCAGCCGGTCGACGTCGAGACGGCGGTTCTCCTCCTGGTTGGCCACCACGAGGTCGGGATGAAGCGCGGCGATGAGGTCGCGATTGGGGTTCTTGGTGCCCCGCACCCGGGTGACGTCGAGTCCAGCGGGATGGGTGCACCAGTCCGTAGCCCCGACGAGCACCCCGGGCACAGTGACGGCGATCGCCTCCGTCAGGGACGGCACCAGCGACACCACCCGCCTGGGTGGCTCACGCAGGGCAACATCAGAACCGAGATCATCCAGCACGGCACCCACTCTTCCACGCCGAGAGCACCACGATGGCTCTGTTTGCTGGCATCACAACGGGCAAACGTGATGGAGCAGCAGACCGGCACGGTCCGTGGGGGGGAGTTCTTCGAAGCCATTGAGTTTGAGGGGCTCAACCATCAGTCAACCTCCACGGCATCACTGGCAACACCCCATACCATTCTCATTCTCCAGTTTCAGTGCTCGCCCATTACGATGCGATCACGCTCACTGCGCTAGGCCTTATCTGGGCTATGACAAGGACGCCGCAGACGCGGAAGCTTGTCAAATTCTTTTCTATCTAAATGAGCCGCTCTTGCGATTATTTAAGCCCTGCCTTTCTTGCAAGGATTTCAGATTCACTGAATAATCCCCCAGACACTTCACTGCTTCCTCCCCCTTTACAGAACAAACTGTTGGCTACGGCGCTCTGACCGGTCGGCCATATTCGTCACCAGACCACTGGCAATGCAGGAAGTCACCCTAACCGCAAGTCGACTGCCTCTACTCCACCCCTCCCCTACCTTGGTCACGTGGAACAAGTTATGACACCAGTCGAGGTCCTCAGGCCCGCCCCAGAAATGACGTCGCTGCACCGGGCCAACACCGTCTTTCGAGTCCTGTTGGCCTGCAACGTAGTGCTTACAGCATATTGGGTGGTGACCCAGTTCACCGGACACTCCGCCTTCTACGGCGGCTACCAGTTGACAGTGAGTTCCGTCTTGGCTGTCCTCGACGTTCTCGTGTTCGGGACTCTCGGGTGGGGGGCTGATCTGGCACGGGGTGAAGAACCTGCTGCTAGCCAAGGTCGTCGGGATGACATCCGAGGACCGCAAGCTCGTTGCCTCCTCGCGGATGCACCACAAGTTCAGCGTCGCGGAGATGACGCGGCGTTACTCTGAGCGACGTATCCGGATTATCGACATGATCGGTCGCCGCGGTCGAACGTTCGCCTTGGCCCTCGCCAGCTTCTACCACCTGTACCAGCACATCGCCGTGTCCCCCAGCAACGATTTCGTCACCTTGTTCCTCGGCGACCAACTCCTCGACGCTGTCGTCACAGGTTGGGTATTCATCGCGGCTTACCGGGCCGACGGCATCGTCGGCGCCGCCCTGTACGGCTCACAGACCCGCATCATGGACGGAACTTTGGCTCGGGCGAACTGCCTGATGTCGATAAACCTGTGGACTTTGTTCAAGTTCATCCTGGTCCCGCTCGGGTTGGCACTGGCTCCTCTCTACGAGCCCCAGCATTTCGCTATCATCTTCGCCCTCATCTGGGGGGCCTACCTCGTCACGGACGCTGCAGCCGAGATCGGGGGCAGTCTGTACGGACGCCAGACCATCAAAGTCATTGGCCTTGGCGACCTCAATCGTAAGTCTGTAGGCGGAACCGTAACCGGATTCATCGCCGGTCTGACGTTCTGCCTCGGGATCATCCTCACAAATGGGCTCGGCGGGACCTGGATCCTGTTGGCCGTCACGATCGCCGCCAACTCCACTGTGCTGGAGCTGATCTCCCCCCGCAGCACGGACGACTTTTCTATAGCCACCGGAAACGCCCTCATCTGCTGGGTCTTCGGCATGTTCATTTTCTAAAAAGGAGAACGCCTCGATGTCGCCTCTGTCCACACCGCTGTCTCCGCTCGCCTTCCTCGCGCGTTCTTCGACCGCGTTCCGCACCAAGCTCGCTGTCGTCGACGGGGACCGCCGCTGGTCATTCGAGGACTTGGCCACCTCGGTACAGCAGTTTGCCGAGCACCTCATTGCCTGCGGCCTGCAGCCGGGCGACCGTGTGGCGATGATCGCCCCTAACTCCGCAGAACTCCTGATCGCCCACTTCGCCGTCCCAACAGCAGGTGGAGTGCTCGTGACCCTCAACACCCGGATGGCACCCCCCGAGATCCTGGCCATCTTGGAGCACTGCGAGGCGGCGTACTGCTTCGTCGACCCGGCACACACCAGCCGCCTACCCACACAGTTACCGGAGTCGCTGCAAGTCTTCCTGCTCCCTGACGCTCAGGGACAGGTCACGCCCTCCCCCACCCGGGCGTCCGTGACTGGGGCGAGTTCACGGCCGCGGCCCTTGACGACATCACTGGATGGCCGGATCACTCCGAGCAGGACCTGATCTCGATCAACTACACCTCAGGTACCACCGGGCGACCGAAGGGAGTCATGTACAACCATCGAGGCGCGGCCCTCAACGCGCTGAGCCAGATCCATCACCAGGCGCTCGACTGCCACTCTGTGTATCTGTGGACGCTGCCGATGTTCCACTGTAACGGCTGGTGCGTGCCGTGGGCAGCAGTGGGCACGGGAGCAACGCAGGTGTGTCTGCGCGCGGTCACTTGCGAGACCGTGTGGAACCTCGTCAACCGCGAGGGAGTCACCCACCTGTGCGGGGCCCCCACCGTCCTCAACATCATTGCCAATGGGGTTGCGGGCCGGGAGCTGCGTCACCCGCTGACAGTCACCACAGCTGGCGCAGCCCCCACCCCCGGCATAATTGAACGCCTAGTGAAACTCGGCATCACGGTGATTCATGTCTACGGCCTGACCGAGTCGTACGGCCCCTATACCGTGTGCGAACCACAGACTTCCTGGTCTAACCTGCCCACCCACAAGCGGGCACGCCTCATGGCTCGGCAAGGAGTGTCGATGCTCACCGCCGAACCCGTGAGGGTCATCACCACGGACGACAGCATGACGGACGTACCTGCGGACGGTACGACCGTCGGCGAGATCGTGCTGCGCGGCAACACGGTGACGTCCGGCTACTTCAGAGACAAGGCGGCTACTGCAGCAGCTTTCCGCGGTGGCTGGTTCCACACCGGTGACCTGGCGGTCATGCACCCCGACGGATACATCGAGATCGTCGACCGCGCCAAGGACCTCATCATCTCAGGGGGCGAGAATGTCTCCACGATTGAGGTGGAGCAAACTCGCCGCCCATCCAGCAGTCGATGATGTGGCCGTAGTGGGACACCCCGACGAGTACTGGGGTGAGATCGTCGTCGCCTACGTTGTCGCCACCACGTCCGTGGAGGCCGAAGCCTTGCGCAGCTTCGCTCGCAGCTCCCTCGCCGGATTCAAGATCCCCAAGCGAATCCACTTTGTGAACCAGCTACCCATGACATCGACAGGAAAAGTGATGAAACAGAACCTACGCGAACACAAGATTGACAGCACCACGACTGCCCCGACCCAATCTGAGACGAGCAACAAATCGGTCGGACTCAAGGTGGCCTGACCGAGCCGTCACGGATCACCAACCGCAGAGGGAAGACACACTGGAGAAACGCGCTCGTTGCAACAGGGACCGGAGCTCTCCCTCGCCCCGATAGTTCCAGACCAGCCACTCACAAGAGAACCGCCGCTGCACCACCATGTCGGGACACAACGTATGTGGGCCGGAAGGCCCCTACTTGGCTATCAGGTATCCATGAGCCCGAGCAGATACTGTCCATACCCGGACTTGCCGAGTGTCTCGGCGCAACTCCTCAGCCCGTCGTCGTTGATGAAGCCCATGCGCCACGCGACCTCCTCAGGGGCTCCCACCTTGAGTCCCTGCCGTGCTTCCACGGTTTTTACGAATGCTGTCGCTTCGGCGAGAGAATCGAAGGTTCCGGTGTCTAGCCACGCTGTACCGCGTGGTAAGACCTCGACCGTAAGTCGCCCTGCTTCGAGGTAAGTCTGGTTTACGTCAGTGATCTCGTACTCTCCCCGGGCTGAGGGCTTCAGCTTCCGGGCAATCTCAAGGACATCGTTATCATAGAAGTACAGGCCTGGAACAGCGTAATTGGACTTCGGTACGCTGGGCTTCTCCTCAATGGACAGTGCCCTGAAGGACGCGTCGAACTCAACAACGCCATAGGCCTTGGGATTAGAGACGTGATAGGCGAACACCGCCCCGCCGTCAGGGTCGGTGTGGCGCCGTAACTGGTAGCCCATGCGGGGGCCATAGAAGATGTTGTCACCCAGGACTAGGGCGACAGATTCCCGCCCCACATGCTCGGCACCTAACACGAAGGCCTGCGCGAGCCCATTGGGAACCTCCTGGATCGTGTAGACAATATTGATTCCCCACTGGCTTCCATCGCGCAGCAGCCTATGAAATGCCTCAGCATCATGGGGGGTGGTGATGACCAGGATGTCGCGTATCCCTGCGAGCATAAGCGTGCTCAACGGATAGTAGACCATCGGTTTGTCGTATACCGGGAGCATCTGTTTAGACGACCCGATGGTAAGGGGATGGAGACGCGTACCAGACCCGCCTGCTAGGATAATTCCTTTCACTACTTACTCCTTTCTCAGTACTTCTTGTTGTGGCTGACTGTGCACCGAGTCGGCGCACATATTCATGGAGACCCGCAGCACCATCTCAAGGCGAGAATCCAATCTCCTTGATCCTGTCCAGTGTCAGTGTGAAGCGCCGCGGGCGTGACGCGATGCTTTGCCCCCGATGGCGGGTCGTCGTATTGACGACCCACGGGCATCCGTCGACGCCCAGCCAGAACACATCCTCGGCTAGGGCGTGATACGAGCGCACAGAATCTACTCCTACTGGCCGCGCGCCAAGTACTTGGCCTCCGTCGTGGCCTTGACGGGACGCCACCACGACTCATTAGCCCGGTACCAGTCGATGGTTTCTTTGAGCCCAGCCCTAAACTCCGTAAACTTCGGCTCCCACCCCAGTTCATCACGAAGCTTGGAGAAGTCAATCGCGTAACGCAAGTCATGCCCGCTACGGTCGTTGACATGAACATAGTCATCAGCGTTATGACCCATGAGTTCCAGAATCATCTCAACCACGGTCTTGTTAGCCTGTTCTCCGTTGGCCCCTGATGAGATAGGGTCTCTCAATCTTGCCCGACTCAACAATACGCCAAACCGCCGAATTGTGGTCGTCGACGTGAATCCAATCACGCACATTGAGACCGGCTCCATACAATCTCGGCTGAGCCCCATCAAGTATATTCGTGATCTGCCTCGGTATGAACTTCTCGATATGCTGTCGAGGCCCATAATTATTGGAGCAATTGCTGATGGTGGCCTCGACTCCAAAACTGCGAACCCATGCCCTCACGAGGTGGTCACTTGCGGCTTTGGAGGCTGAGTAGGGACTGGAGGGGCGATAGGGGCTATCCGGCGCAAACTTAGCGGGATCATTGAGCTCTAGATCACCATAGACCTCATCGGTGGATACGTGATGGAGGCGTCGCTCGTGCACCCTCACCGCCTGCAACACATTGAACGTCCCCACGATATTCGTATCGATAAAAGCACGCGGCGCATCCAATGAGTTGTCGTTGTGGGATTCAGCAGCAAAATGAACCACCACGTCGTGCGCTTCGACCAGTTCACTCACTAGGTCCAGGTCGGCGACACTCCCCTCGACGAAAGCGTGACGTTCAGAGGGAAGCCCCTCGAATGAGGCCAGATTCCCAGCGTATGTGAGTGAGTCCAACACCGTCCATGAAGCATCGGTATTTCGCGCTAGCCAGTGTAAGAAATTGCTCCCAATAAACCCTGCACCACCGGTCACAAGAACTCGTTTCATGCCTAACAGCATACCTGCCGCACCTCCGTTTCTCAGCTCTTCGCAGATGAAGGTGTACCAAGCATGTGTGAAGTGGCGGCTGGCTAGCGGCTCAGGGATCCACTCGGTCCATCATACATATCGCTAGGCTCTACTCAGGGCTCAAGGACCATCACACACATCATCAACTTCATATGCCACAGCGCCTACTCGACCAGTCCGATAACAGCACGGTCACGCTAAATGCCTTGCTGCATCTGGAGCACATCCGATCCGGGGACGCTTTCAGCAGCTTGGCAGACACCATTCTCATACCCATATCCGCCTCATCGGGTAACACCTTCCCACACCGCATTAATCACGGCAGCAATCACCGTTCCAACCGAATCCTGCGCTTGACCGTCATTAGAATGCTCTGCATTTCGTGGACAGTAGCGAAAAAAATTAGCACATGCGCGCCGTCACGAACCTTCACGATTCGGCGCGTCAAGGTAGATGACCGGGTAGAAAACCTCTAAGGGCTACGATTTCGCCTGCGACGGCCTTGGCAACCTTGCTGATCATCTCACCCACGACCACCCAGCCTGCGTGAGCCCTTAGGCATCAGTATCGAAGAGAAGCTAGAGTTGCGACTCCGAGGCTGGTCGAGCTGAATGTCGCCGACCTCACTGACCACCGTCTTCAGGGCCGTCCCGTTACGGGAATTGCCCGAGCCCTGGCCGGCCATCTCACCACGCAGATAGCCCAGATGATCGCTGAGCTCAGCCTCTACACCTCGTTCGAGCACAGCCTTGGTCATCTCCGGCAAGAGCCCACCCACCGCGGTCAACGCAACCCCTCGCTCGTCAGAGGCCACAACAGCTCATCACCGACAAGCTCACACTGCAGCCGGCGCGCCTCTGGCTTCTGCTCAAACTCCTTCGTCACGGTCACAGTCAATCTCCTTCAGCAACGACCTGACCTCTTACAAGAGAATCTGACACCTCCGCCCGTTGTTGCTTCCACGCTACGACACGCCGTGTCATGATGGCCCTTTAGAATCTCCCCATGACGACTCAACTGCAGAGGGTTCTGGTGGTTGACGATGATCCCCTTGTCATCGAGGCCTACCGGATGATGCTGGCTATGACAGAGGACTTCGAGATCTGCGCGAAAGCACACAATGGTCGAGAAGCGATCCGCGCCTACACCCAGCACCAGCCCAATATCACGTTGATGGACCTTCAGATGCCGGAGATGAGCGGGCCAGAGGCCATCGCGGCTATCTGCAAGCGAGATCCACGGGCGATCGTCGTCGCCCTGACAACATTCGGGACCCGCTCACACGTGGTGGCGGCCCTCCGGGCAGGGGCATCCGGGTACCTCGCAGAAGAACCTGCGGGCCGGGGAGCTGATTGATGCAATGAGGCATGCTCTCGCTGGAGAGATGCCGCTATCATCGTCCATCCGACGGATGCTGGTAAACACGCTGCTCGACGATGACATCGGCCCAAAGGAACCCGAAGACATGAAGCTCACCCCCCGAGAGTTGGATGTGCTCGGGTGTTTAGCTGAGGGACTCAACAACGTGGAAATCGCATCCCAGCTCTACGTCTCCGAGGGATCAGTCAAGCAGTACCTCTCCCACATCGGGGACAAGCTTGGTGTCCGATCACGCACACAAATCCTGGTGCTCGCCATACGCAAGCGTCTGATCGACCCAGAGACGGGCAAACCGGCGGACGTAAGCACCCAGTCCAAGGACTAGCGTCGGGTCTGTCAAGTGGACGATGTCCCTGGGATCGCGGTCATGAAGTTATGCGGCCTTCGAGGTGACCAGGTTCTCCCGGCGACCTGACGCGACGGCGGGTTTCTCCAAAAACACCCGTCTTCGTAAACCACTACCACTAGGCCAACCGACCGCGTGGATCAGTCAGTCGGCGACGAGACGGGCGATGACTGCGGGTTCGGACATGCTGCGTGCACGCAGGGTCGGCACCACGGTAGCTGCGATGGTGATGGCGAAGGTCACGAGGACCGCGCCCACGAAGATCCCGTACGGCGGGACGAACGCGAACACAAACTTGTGCGTCATCGGAAAGCCAAGGGCCAGCAGCCCCCACCGCGCCGGCGGTCATGACGAGCGCGAGGATCGTGGCCGTCACCGAGATGATGACTGCTTCCAAGAGGGGAACCAGCAACCGCTGACGCGGGGTTGCACCGACGACGCCAAGCAGAGCGAGCTCTGCGTCACGCTGCTTGGACATCATGATGAGCGACCCGACCCCGCCGGATAGAGACAGCAGCAGTGGCAGCCCTAAAAGGATGAGCATCGTCCTCCAACCGGTTCCGTGCACTTCTACGTGGTATCCACTCGCATCGAAAGTGCCCTGCAAGGACCCGACAACACTCGCCATCCCGAGCAGCAGCCCGATGGTCATCATCACGGGAACGACCGAACGCACGAGGCGGGGAGCCCGAGCGTACACAGTGCGGCGCGCGAGCTGCCAGCTGGGAATCGCCAGCGGCAGCAGCCGAACCCAGGCGAAGGTGAGCGGCCGAATCAGCACGGGGGCCAGCAGCGAGAACAGCATGGCCAACAGCACCAGCACCAGCAACGACGCCTGCATCAAGTTGAACACCGTGTCCGGCGTCACCTCCGCCGCAGTCGAGAACACCGAGAGATACGAGCCCACCACAGCAATGCCGATGATCACTGCCATGACGATCCGGAAGGGCGACATCTTGGCGCCCTCGTCGCCGCTGGCGTGCTGCCGCACCGCATCGACTGGCGGCACCTTACTGGCCCGACGCGTCTGGCGGAGGCCACCAACAACGGCCACGACGACAGCGATAGCCACGGCGGCGAGAGCGATCGGAAGCGAGTACACGGGCTCGGGGAACGGCACTTCCTCGCTAGCTTCAGTCTGCCGCCAGGTAACGAGGAAGGCGAGCACGGGACGCAGCGCAAGCAGGGCCAGAACGGCTCCGATGACGGAACTCAGCAGGCTCATCGCCACCAGCTGCACGATCACCGTCCGAACGATCTGTCGCGGGGTGGCGCCGTTAAGGGCCAGCCGTGCCAGGGCACCTCGCCGCGCGCTGAGCGCCAGGTTCGTGGCGGTGCCTAGGACGACGAGGGCCACGAGGGATGTGTACACCATGTTGACACCTGCCAGGACACTCAACGAAGCCGTTTTATCCCCCTCTACAACCATGGAGGCCTCCACCAGGGCCGGGAGCACCAAAGCGAAGTTCGTCGCGACAAAGGCTAGGCTGACACCGAGCCACGTTCTGAGAGACCCGCGCAGTTCGGCAAGAAGCAGGGTTCTCATGCTCGTGCCCTCTCTGTGAGCTCGGTGAGGACGTCGGCTACCTGGGAGACACTCTGCGGACGCAACTCACCCACCAGGTAGCCGTCGAACAGGAAGACCACACGATCGCACCGCGCCGCCACGCCCGGGTCGTGTGTGACCACGACGACTGACCGCCCCGCCTGACGAGTGATCTCCGCCAGCCTCGCCATCACGAGCTCACCCGAGCGCGAGTCCAGCGCACCGGTCGGCTCATCAGCGAAGACGATTTGAGGTTGCTGTGCCAGAACCCGGGCCAGGGCGGTCCGTTGCTGCTCGCCGCCGGACATTGATGGGACCTTAGCGTCGACGCGATGTCCAAGCCCCACCTCGTTCATGACGGCGATGAGCTGCTCCTTCGGAGGTTTCCGGCCGGACAGGAGGTACGGCAACGCGACGTTCTCGTAGGCGGTGAGCGTCGGGACGAGGTTGCACGACTGGAAGACGAACCCCAGCTCGCCCTCGGCGCATCTCGGCCAATGCCTCACGAGACTGGCTCGCCAGGTCGGTTCCGTTGAGACTGACCTGCCCGCTCGTCGGCTGATCGAGGCCAGCGAGACAGTACATCAGGGTGGATTTGCCGGAGCCCGAGGGACCCATGATGGCAACCATTTCACCCGGCATGATCTGCAACGACGCACCGTGCAGAACAGGGACCTCTTTCCCATCGACCGAGAAGGACTTCGAGACCTGGCGAGCTTCCACTGCCGGCACTGCGTTCATTTCTCGTCTCCTATCTTCGTATTGAAGCAACTGCATATCGTTCATTGATGCCCGGCGCGGAGTCTCAACGCCGCTGACCTCTGGGGACAGCCCCCACGTTGCTGGCGCCTCTGACGCCAACTCACAGCGGTCATGGATGCCCGTTGGTGAGTGCTCCATGGTGCGGGCCGCGTAGTAGGCAGTCCTCGCCCCGTAGAACTCCTTCGTATTACTCATTGTTCATCCTGCTTCCGTTCTTGTGCTGACAAGACATGCTTTTCCGGCAAACGGGCCTACACCAAGTGCTTCGTCCACCCAATTGACCAGCGAGCTCGGGTCGACACCTCGTCCCCACAGGTCGTGACCGCCCTCGAGGTCGTACCACAACGTGGTGTGTCCACCGTTGACGCGGGAACGGATCACCCACGCGAGCCCGAGGCGTGGATCCACCCGACGATCGCGAGCTGCTATCACGACCAGAGTGTCCGCCGTCGGCTTATTGAGCCTCCGTATGGGAGACAACCTTTCCAACACCGCTCTGGCCTGAGGGTTGCCCAACGGGTCGCCCCACTCGTCTTGATCGGCCAGCTTGGTAGGCGAATTCAGATGGGTCAGGGCCAGCAGGGGATCCACATAGCCGTTCACGATCACCCCGGCATCGATGGTCTCTGGAGTCTCCACGAGTAGCGAGGCGACAAGGAATCCCCCGCTGACGCCCCGATTGCGCACACCTGGGAGGCGACGACCGGTCCCTCTTCGGAGCGAAGCCACTCGATAGCGGCCAGTGTATCCGCGACGGAACGCTCGCGCCGCAGGCCCGACCCGTCGTGGTGTCGCTGGGCATCTCCGCCTCCCCGAACGGCGGCCGTCGCAACGGCGTAGCCATGATCGAGCCAGTCCGGCAGCTGGGGGTCCGAGTCCAGATCAAGGTCGATGCCGTAGGCCCCGTACACATGGAGAATCACGGGCCCCTGGAACTTCTTGTCGCCGCGCCACCGGACGTCAACTGCGACCTCGTAGCCATCGTCGGACAGACAGGTTGCTCGGTGACTTCTCGTCTCCGACTCCGGCAGGGCTGGTTCGATCAGCACCCCCGCGGCTGTCGAAGAGCCACTTCACGGCCCCTCCGCCCGGACGCGACTCATGGACGACGAGCCCACACTCTGGGCGCTGGCGTTGTCCACGATTCGGAACGAGCCGGGCGAGTCCGCGAGTTGAGTCGGGGACACAGATTGCAACGGGTTCACCGGCAGATACAGGAGCTTTTCGCCTAGGTGCTGCTCGTCAGAGGCCCCTACGCGAAGAAGGGCACAGCCGTCGTTGGCCACCACCTGGCGGACCGATCCCACGCCCTGGGCGACGGTCCAGCACTGTCCCGGGCGGTTTCCCTCGATCAGTGTGGCATCTGCCCTCCAGCAGCCCTCGTCGTCGTTGATTGCTTCCAGGAGCACCGGATCATCGTCGAGAATGCCGACGTCAGCCAACTGTGGGTTCCGGAGAGGCTGCAGGGTGTCGATGGGTTCCGGGGCACCGGGGCGTGCGATGTCGAACAACTGCCAGATACGACGGCTCCGCACTCCGCGCGCCACCTTGAGGAAGCGGCGGAGAGCGCATGGCACAAGCCGGACGCCGCCTGCCGGACCCTCCGCGATCACGTGGGTTTCTTCGAACGATCCCTCCTGGGATATCCGGACGAGACGCGCCCGAGCCATGTCAGGCTTGGCTGGATGGGACTCTACGAGGGCGATGGCCGGCGCGGGATCGGCATAGACGACGGCGTCGGGGTACAGGCCGAGGATCACCAGCCGCGGCTCCGGGTCGGTGCTGTCGTAGAGAATGGCCGCCCAGCTCTCGCGCTTCGGATCACGAAGTATCCGCAACCACCAGGCGAGGTCGGACGTGGCGTCTGACCTCTGCGACAGCCAGCCGTGGACTTCCGGCACCTCCGCGTCGGTTACCGTGAACGGCAATCCCACAGGCCGTTGCTCGACGGGGTCCGAGACGAGTTGACCGCTGAGGGCCCGCGATTCATCCATCGCCAACCGGAGCCATCCCCCGGGAAGCGGCACCAACTCCACCTCCTGCGTGGTATTCCTCGTGGGCACCTTGGCCGAGAAACGGTCGACTGAGTAGCCATGCTCCTTCAGGAGAGCACGCATAGCCTCATCACTAGAGTGAAGGATCTTCAGCACCGGCATCGTGGCCGTCTGATTCTCGTTCGAACTCATGAGAAAATCACTCTTTCAAGACGTTCAGGCTGCGATAAGCGACCGGAACAAGGCTGAGCGGCGACGGACCTCCGCCGGGGTGCCGAACTCCACCAGCCTCCCCTTATCGAGGACGATGACAAGATCCGCGGCGTCTATACCGAAGTTGCCGTGTCCAGCAGCAAGAGTCGTGGTGTCTGGCATGGTTGCGCGAATGACATTCATGACTTGAGCTCGGTTCAAAACGTCAAGTCCCGAGGTGATTTCATCCAGCAAAAGCATTCGGGGCTGGCCGACCAGTGTTCGGGCGATCGCCAAGCGCTGCCGCTCTCCTCCAGAGAAGGCATAGGCAGACTCACCGACCGCCGCGGAGAGGCCACCTTCTCGATCCGAGATCACATTGCCGAGCTCCCTACCTGGCGGATGATCTCCCAGCAGTGCTCATCGTCAATGTCGCGGCCGAGGAGCAGGTTGTCTCGTACGGTCCCACTGAACAGGGGGCACGATTGCTCAATGTATCCCACCTGCCTGCGGTAGTGGGGCTCGTCGAGATGATCCAGAGGGATCCCGTCGACCCAGATCCTGCCGCTGGTGGGCTCTACGAACTTCTCCATGAGAGAGAGGATCGTCGACTTCCCGGAGCCAGAGGATCCGGTGAGGGCCACCCAGGCGCCGGCCGGCACGCTGAAGGAAACATCGTCGAGGGCGTATTCCCGCCCACCGCTCGCCTCTGGGTACTTGACCGAGACATTCTCGAAGTCCACGTAGCCCCGCAGATCGATCTGCACCGGCTCCGTGACCGCCTCGAGCTGGACGGGTTTGGTGTGAATACGCGAAGACGGCGCCTGCCGCGTTACCTCCTCAAGCTCCACGAGGCGCTGCACGGCCCCGAGGGACTTGGCTATCTCCATGACCAAGTCGCTGCTTCCAAGGATTGGACCGACCATGATGAGAGTGAACATGAAGAAGGCGACCAGCGACTCAATGGGCAGGACCCCCGAGTGAACGCGCATCACCGCGATGAAGACGACGAGTACTAACGTCGCCTGCAGGCAGGCCGTGATGATGGGACCCATGAACGCGCGTGATCGGTCGCCGCGGTTAGCTGCTACCAGTAGCTCATTGCTTGAGACGTCGAGGCGTCGCGCGGCGAACTTCTCGGCCACGTAGGCCCTGAGTGTCAGCACGGACTCAAGCGAGCGGGTGAGCTCGGCCACGAATCCCCCCTGCGCCTCCTGACGCTGGTACGACAACCCGGTCAGACGCCGTGACAAAATAACGATGAAAACCAGGCATGCCACCGTCATACCGAGGGCTGCCGAGGTCAGCATCGGGTCGATGATGACCATCTGGATCAGGGCACCGCCCACGGTCACGATATTTCCGAGAGCCTGAAGCGGTCCGCGGGAGAAGACCTTGTTCAGCAGCTCGGCATCAATGCTGCAGCGTGCGACGAGATCCGCCGTCGGGTGCTGCACGAGCTTGCCAGCGGGGATGCGCAGGGACATCTTCGCAGCTTCATCACGGAACCTCTGCACGCTCCGGTTGCCCGCTACGGCGCTCAATGCGCCGACCAGGGATGTGAAACCGGATGCCACCACCGCGATGCCCGCCAAGGCGAGTCCATAGGGAACTACATCGGCGAACACCCCGGTCTGGAGCTTTCCGACAATCTGCCCGGTGAGCTGCGGCTGCATAAGTGAGAGCAGGGATGCCAGGATCGTGCCGACGGCGATGAAGATGACAGCCCGCGGTTCCAGCCAGAGGATCCGGCCCAACTGACCAAGTCGAGACTTTGGAAGCTTGGCGAGGATCCCTGTGCCTAGCTCTCGCTCATCCTGTGGAACGTCAGAACCGAGCCTACGAGCGGCATCCGCGGCGATGCTCCGCCGGGGCACGGCGTTTCGCCCCTGATTGCTCGTTCGTGCGAGATCTAGACGTCTCGCGGTACTCGTGGTCACGGCTCCTCCGACTCATGTTTCCCAGGGATTCGGCCCCTGATTCTCAAGATTTGATTTCTGTATTTGATTCCTGTGATTTGATCTCATTCTTCTGACGCACCAAGACCTGTCCTGAGCCTGATGCGATGGTCGAGATCTCATTTATTGCCAAGAGCTATCCGCCCTGACATTGTGAGGGCCGATTGACCGGCGGCAGCGGCTCTGGACTGCCGCCGGTCAATCGCCTTGGGGGATTTTCATCTACCGATCATTTCGGAAGAGTCCCCAGTTCCCTTGCGTTACGAGCAATACGCTCTACGCATCCGCCGAGTCTCAGCAGAGGAAATAGCTCTGCGTGCTGGCATCACCCCAACAAAGGGATGTGGATGTCCGAGACGTCTTAACCTCTCCGTTCTGCTCTACGTCATTGGCCTGAAGCTCTAGAATGTTCAACATTGTTTTCACCTCCTCTCTGTCGTCACCTGGGCTTCGGGGTTAGCATTGCGGCTCCCACCGAAGCGAACTCTTGCTTTAGTTACTGTTGATGGCTCCAAGAAGATCACACTTTTCAAAGCCTCGGGATTCGAAATCTGCTCTTGGCTCCATAGTTGTCACCCACAGAACGCAGGGCTGTACCTGCTGTTGTCCTCACAGACGGTCCAGCTCCAGTTAGAGTCCTTCTCCTCAAAAGTGTTTTCCTGCTCTTGGATCTGCATGTTCAGGATGTTTGCCATGGTTGTCACCTCCTTCCTGTCAATAGTGTGGTTGCCACACTCGTGCCGTTAGGCGACGAGCTCCCGGCTCGGCTCGACCTCGAAGGTCGTGCTCACCGAACCAAGTTCATTGGTCAGCAGCAAGGGGTGTTGCCGCAGGGTATTGGCCGTTCGAGCGCTCACCGGGAGGCTCAGATACGGGTGCTGCTGGCTGTAACTCTCCAGGGCCAGAGCGATTCCGGCCGCTCCGGTGTTCAGGTCCGAGCTGAGGCGGATGAGACCCTCACCGACCACGACGACGTGGTCCTCGTGCTGGAACAGGCTATTGAGCAAAAGTCTCACCTGACGGGGCGTCTCGGTCTCACCAAATTGCCCGGCAGCGCAGAGTGACGCCACGATGCCTGCTCGGCCGTGATCCAGTCCCGGGTAGATGTAGAAGTCCGAGGAACAGGTCTTGATGATGCCGCTCCGTTCGGTCGGCGTCAGCACAGGTTGGCCGGTGAGGCGCTCGAGCGCCGTACCAACAACCATCACCCGGCCGAACCCCAGCCGAAATAAAGGCAAGATCCGATTCTTATCGACGTCCTTGACTAAGAGGTCACCAGTCGGCGAGGTCACACAGGCATCGACTTCCTCGCGGAGTCTCTCGCGCGCCCACCCGAGGGGTTCGGGGATGTTGCCGGCGGACGCGGCCACGATATCCGTGAGCGCCAGACCCGTCAGCCCGTAATCCAGGCCGCGCCGATGGCGGATCGCGTCATGCGCGAGGCCTGGCATAGTAACGGTACGGTGAAGTCGGCGGTGGGCCTCCAAGGCCTTGCCACGAAGATCTTCATTGCGTGCGCTCACGGCCACCTCGAGCGCGGCCAGGATGACACCAGCCCGGCCCTCTGCCAAGTTGACCCCATGCAGTCCCTCCGAGCGTTCAAGCGCGGTTTCAACCGCAGCCACCGCTTCGTCGTGCTCGCCGACCTCACTAAGAGCCAAGCCGATTCCAGCGAGGCCATCGTAGAGGCCGGGTTTCTCTCCGGCCGGCCAGCGGCGCACCGCCTTCTTCAGCGCCGCGACGTCCTCCTCGGACACCGGATAGCCCGCTCGCTGTTGGGCAAGAACGATGCCGGCGCGGCCGGCGCCCAACGTCTCCCGAAACTCAGCTCCGTCGTTGCTGACATCGCCGGGGTAGGAGCCATCGATACCGAACTGCTTCGACCATTCGATTCCGCGCATCAGCCCGGCAAGAGCATCGTTCAGGGTCAACGGCTCCGACGGGACTCCGACCTCGAAATCGGTCGCAGTGACGGGACGTAACTCTGAAGGATAGCGCTCCTGGACCTTCGACAACAGTTCGTAGGCCTCCTCGCCGTTGATCTCGCGCAGCTTCTCACAACACCGCCGCCAATAGCCAGGCGTGAGGGATTCCATCTCGAAGTCGGCGTGGAAGAGCAACATGATGCATCTCGCCACGGGCAAACCAATCCGCTTCTCTGGCGTCCGCAGACTTGTCGGCACAGTACTCGTAGATCCGGACACCGATCTTTCGGTCCTCGTCAATGGGAGCCGCGTCCTCAAGATCCAGCATCGTGACGACCCTGTCGGGGAACAAGGATGTTCCCCGGGTGGAGATCCCCGAAGGTCCAGCCGCGTTCGTGAATGCTCTCCACTATGTCGACGATCTGCCTCGCGACCTCTACGGCCTGACGGGAGTACTCGACGACATCCAACTCACGCAGGTCGGTGCTGTGCACCACCCAGTTGGTCAACGTTCGCCCGTCAACGTAGTCAAGTTCGAGGTAACGGTGCTCCCACGCGGTGAAGGATCCTCCGAAGTTGCTGCACCCGGGGACCCCCTGAGGTCCCGCAGCACGCGTTCTTCCGTCAACTGACGCTCGAGCGCGCAACGCCCTCGGCCGTCCAGGCCAGCGAAGGGCCGTGCCTCACGAAGGACCCTCACTTGCCCGTCAGGCAGCTCGGCTTTGTAGACACCACCTGCATTGCTGAAGTGGAGCGGGGTAATCGAGGAGAACTCATCTAGCCGGGACTCACAGTTCTGCTGGGAAGCTTCATAGGACTGACGAAGCACCTCGGGGATCTCCACGCCGTCGGGGGATGACGACGCGGGGGCACGCTGATCGGGAATAATCCTCATAGTGAGCGGTTCCACGATGGACTCCACAGGATGGTCGTCCTCACCGTTGACCCGCATACCCACGATAGCGCCGTAACGCACATAGATCGGGGCGTTGTCGACGTAGCGCAAGTCCGACAGGATGTATGGGCCTTCCTGCCCCTCAAGTTCGCGAGCCAGGCGCTGCAAGAGCTTCCCAAGTGATCGTCGTCGTCTGGGTAGATCGTGATGAACTTGCCTGCGGAGCCACGGTCCGCTTGCTTAGAGGAGGAATCGAGCAGACGAGCCCTCGTTGGAAGGAACTTGAACGACACTCCACCCTCTAGGCATACGGCGGTAGTGCGGGCCAGAATCATCTCAGCGCAAGCCAACGACGCAGAAATATGGATCTTCCACCCTTGGGAGCGCGGCTTCCAGCCGCGTGGCCACCAGCATTCCCACTGTCCCCAGGAGTGCTTCAGCCAATCAGGAGGCAGCGCTGCGGACTGGAGACGCTGCTGCTGGTGAACCATCCGATCGACAAGGGGCTTCTTCTCGCCGTAATGGGGAGGTCTTGGTTGCCGCCTGATAGTATTCGGGACGCACTGCCACGGGTCTTCTCTTTCTTGCTAACCGAAACCATCTGCGTTTCGGATTCTTGCTAGCTTCTTACCCTCTAAGCTGGACGGTGATTTGTCGCGACCGCTCAGGGGAAGTGGGTGAGGCCCCGGGACCGTATTCAAATCAATGAAGATTTGCGCTGGTTCTGATCGAATCAACAATTCGTTGACTCTTCCGGGGAAATTCTGTTAAATTGGGGCGGATATCGAGTCGGAATAAAGCAATCTTCCCTTCCGCTCAAGGCCGCCGTTCCGCCACCCACTCAATTTCACTGAGGGTCGGGTCGTCGGCTTCAAATTCGGATTGTCAGGTCGCTCACGTTCGCGTGGCGGACTCTCCGCAGGAATGCCACAAATCAAAGTCCCTAAGGGCTTCATCAAAACCAACAGCATCCCCGCCTAGGATTCCCACACGCCGTCTCCAACGACTCAGCGGGAATCTTGGTGCGAAGGAAATCCTTTGCACGACTCCCGAACCGAGAATTTCACTGGGCTGCTTCATGGCATTAAATCTATGCATCAGAGAAACCCAGCAAAACAGACTCGCAGCCAATGGTCGATAGCCAGCTGGCTAGTCCTGGCAGGGCTTTCGACGAGGGTTCCCCACCACCTGGACAGTGGGGATATCATCCCTTCTCAGTGCCGTATTGACTGTCCTCTCAGGTGACTCTTTGGGGTAGCAGGGGCCATCGAGTCGTCATCAGCCGACCAGAGCACTCCCTCGACGCGCCGCGGAACCCGGCACCACGTTCGGCTGGTGGCAGGTCACGGTCGGCGTCACCATCGTGATCCGCTACGCCGCCATAGTCGCGTGGGCCGGGTGGTGTCACGCGTCAGGTTTTTGGCAGGGTTGTTGTGTCAGTCTTGAAGGAAAATCTGAGCCTTGGAAAGATCACCAATCGTCTCTGACTGGGAAGAAGACTCGGATCGTGTCGAGTGTGCTGACCGGCGAGATGACGATCGCCGAGGCGGCTCTCAAGGGATAGGATCAGCGAACAGTCGGCTGTTGGAAGGCCGACTTCCTCAAGGCTGTTAAGCGCACTAACGGCCGCTAGCCAGATTCAAAGGGGCCTTGGCCCAGACCGGCGAGGTCGGCTGCCGCTGAGCTGGCTCGCCGGATTAAGATCCCCTGCCACCACGCAAACGGCTGTCACTAGAGTCTCCTGCCCGACGGCCCATTTCCCCGTGACCGTGGACCAGGTCCCACAGGCCAAAGAAAGCGGGTGCCTGAGGAACGTGGCTCTGAACTCTCCTGTCCGGCCAAAACCGGATCTGGACGTCCTCAAATCCCAGCCACGACCGTTGGCTCGGATACCAGGCCTTGTATACGGATTCTTTTGCGCTGAACAAGAGGCGCGGCCAGTGTATCTGCGGGTGCCGGCTGGACAGCAGCGAAAGTTCCACGCGCTCACGAGAGGTCGCGATATCGGCGACAAGCTCCGGCGGTAGCGCTTCGTGGGGCTCGGCGTCGATTCCGAGGGCAGCCACGAGTGTCACCCGCGCGACCGCCGCCGCACGATACCGGTGGCAATGAGTCATCGACCCGACGATCCCTCCGGCCAAGGCGGTGCTCCCCGCTCCTCGGGGATCTGGCGGGGCCGGGGCAGTCCGAGCTGCGCGAGCGCATCGCGCGCGCACTCTCGGACGGTGCGGAACTCCGCTCGCCGCTTCGGCACGGAGGTTGCGATGTGCGACTCCTCCTCGGCATCGAGGCGCAGCGTCGGATCATCGTCCCGGCGTACTGCCGTGGCCACTGCCGAGGGCACAAGCGACGCGAGAACCTCCCCAACCGGCCTTGCAACGGCGATAGCAGTCATGATGCCTCTCCCAATTCATTGTCGAGCCATTCGAACAATTCCTCGTCGGTCTCCCTCCCTCAAGACGCTCCTGCAACGCGGCCGCCACATCCCACAAGCTCGCCTCGAGCGCGGGGCTCAGCTCCCTGTGTATCGGACCTCAGCCACTGGGCGAGGCGCTTGAAGCTGGACCTTCCTTGGCTCACTACTGGCCGACACCGACGTGGCCTGCGGAAGTTTGGCTTCGACGAACTCGGCGATGTCCCGCACCGTCGGGTGATCGAACAGGAGCGTGGCCGGCAGCCGCAGCCCGGACAGTGCCGCGATGCGGTTGCGCAGCTCGACGGCAGTCAGCGAGTCGAAGCCGACATCGAGCAGCCCCCGGTCCGTAGGGAGACGATCGGGCTGCTGGTAGCCGAGTACCTCGGCGGCCGCAGCGCGGATCGCTCGCAGCACGATCAAGGAACGTTCCTCGCCAACGGCGTTGGCGACCTCGAGGACCAGACGCGGTTCATCTGTGGCCTCAGCTCCCGGCTCGGGGACCACGAGTCCGCGGAAGGCAGGCAGCAGAGTCCCCTGCCGCTGCGCAGTCCTCAACGCGCCCCGGGCGAGTCTGGTGAGAGCCAGCACCGGATGACCGGACCCGAGGGCGTCATCGAACAGCGTCTCGGCTGCCTGGGCGTCGAGGGGGGCGATGCCCGAGGAGGCGATCCCTAGAGGCCCCGCCTCGGTGATGGTGCTGGTCATACCGGAGATGGTGGCCCACAGACCCCACTCGTGAGACTGGACTCTCGTCACAGGGGTCACTTGCCATGCGCGCGATGGCGTCCAGCATCGAGTTGGCGGCCGCGTAACTGCCCTGACCGGCTCCCCCAAGGACACCGGCAATGGACGAGACGAGGATGATGCGCTGCGCCGCGTGCCGACGGCCCGCCGCGACGAGGTTGGCCGCCCCGTCGATCTTCACCCGCAGCACCGCTGCAAGGCGCTCGGACGTGAGCTGTTCGATGACTCCATCGTCCAGGATACCGGCGGCGTGCACGATCCCCTGGATGGTCCCCAGCGGCTCGAAGACGGCATCGACGGATCCAGGCTGGGTGACGTCACAGGCAAGCACGTCAACCCGCACGCCAGTCTCGGCGAGTTCGTCGCGGAGCTGGGCCAGAACCGGGTCCGCAGGGCCACGCCGGGAGAGTAGAACGAGCCGTCCCGCGACTCCGCTGGCAACCAGGTGAACTCCAATAGTGCGGCCAACGACCCCGCCAGCACCCGAGATCACCCAAGTTCCAGCCTCAGCAGGAGTCTCCACCGGATCCGGTGAGAGCGTCGCGATGCGCAGCGCCCTCACATCCCCTGCAGTAACAACCCGGAGCTTCGGCTCGTCCAGACACCCGAGGGCCAGCTGGATGTCGTCGGCGGCGCGGTCGCGATCGATGAGGCGGAACCGTCCCGGATGCTCGTTGATGGCCGAGCCCACGAGGCCCCAAACACTCGCGTGAGCCGGCTCACCATTGGCGCGACCATGGGCGCCTGTGGTCACGAATGCGAGCGTCGCGGCATCGGAGCGTCCGAGCCAAGCCTGCAGCAGCCGCAGTGCATTCGAAGCAGTCTCGAGCGCAGCGTCCGCCACGCTTAACACCTGGCTGGGGCGCCTCATGTGCACGACCACCGTCTCGTCATCTTGGAGCGGAGCCAGGCCCTCAAGCCGTGCGACCTGCTGGTCGATGTCGGCGTCCGCGCTGATCTCGGCCGCGGGGGCAACCCGAGCGGACGCCTCGACCGGCACTCCAATCGGGGCCCATGAGGGGCAACCTGGAGCGTTTGGCGACACCCACGTCGCGCAGAACCAGCTCCCCAACACAGCCAACCTTGAGACCGGCCTCGTCCCTCAGCACCACCGAAACGCGATCCTGCCCCACCACGCGGGTCTCCGCGACCAGGGTGCCCCTGACCGGGTGGCACGTGACGTTCCTCCACACGAAGGGCACAGTGGCCCCAGCGAAGGCTGGCAGCTCGACGAACGCGAGGGCATGCAGCGCCGAGTCCAGCAGGGCTGGATGAACGACGTAGTCGCACTCCGATCCCGCCCCCGCAGCCAAAACGGACACGCTCCGCACGACACCCCCCTCTGCTTGCGCGACCTGCCGCAGTCCTCGGAAGCTGGCGCCGTGGTCGAAGCCACTCTCGGCGAGCTGCTCGTACAGGGAATCATGGTCAAGGGTGTGGATGGCCTCCAGGTTCGCCAGCGAATCCACCAACGGCGCCACCCGGCCAAGGACGCCGGAGGCGTGCTCCACCCATCCATCGACGCCGAGGGTGGAGACGGAGAAACTGAACTCGCCTGCAGTCGTCGGGGCCGCTACCCAGCGCAGGCTGGTGTGGTCCTCGTCTCGGGACGAGCGGCGCCGACAAGGTGAGCTCGGCGATGCCCTCGCACCCCAGGCTCTGCGCGACCTCGAGGCCCAGCTCGATGTAGGCGGCGCCTGGAAGGATCGGCTCACCGCCAACGTGATGATCGAACAGCCACGGCAGATCGTGGCGGGCCAAATCGGCGGTAAACACGGTTTCCCCGCTCGGCAGGTCGACCCGGGCCCCCAGCATGCGACCCGAGACGGGGAGTACGCCGATTCCACGAACGTCCTTGCGATCACTGTCGAGCCAGAAGCTCTGGTGATCAAACGGGTAGGGCGGCACGACGCGGCGAGGCCACGCCCGGGACCAAACCACACGTCCCAATCGACTCGGATACCACGCACCTCAAGGTGCGCCAGGGCGCGGACGAATCCCTCGTGCTGGGCATCGACATCGCCACGTTGCAATGGCAGCACGACCGCCTCTTCCGGGACGACCTCGGACACTTGGGAAGTCAGCACGGCCGAAGGTCCCTACCTCAAGGTAGGTGTCGACGCCCCGTTCAACCAGCGAGCCGACGGCGTCCGCGAATCGGACACTCGACATCACCTGACACCCGAGGTAGTCCGCGTCGACCGCATCAATCGGCTCGCCCGTGACCGTCGAGATGATCGGAAGCTCGGGCTGGTGGAACGTCGCGGTCTGGGCGATGCGCACGAACTCATCGCGCATTGGCGCCATCATTGGGCTGTGGAAAGCGTGGCTCACCTTGAGGCGGCGGGTCCGCACCCCCTGAGCCGTGAGCTCATCGACAACGGCAGTCACCGCATCATTCGGTCCGGATAAAACAACGGAGGTAGGCCCGTTGACGGCGGCTAGAGCGACGTCCGGAACAGCCTCCAGGGCCTTCGTCACTCGATCTGCTGGGGGCGTGAACGGCAACCATAATCCCGCCCTCCGGGGAGCTCCGCCATGAGGGTGGCCGCGGGCGGCTACAAGTCGGGCGGCGTCCTCAAGGGACAGCACGCCCGCAATGTGAAGAGCTGCGAACTCGCCGATGGAGTGCCCCACCAAGAATCTCGGGCGCACCCCGTAAGCCTCGAGTGCTCGGGCGCTGGCGACCTCATGAGCGAAAATCGCCGCCTGCGAACGATCCGTGTGATGCAGCATATCGCCCGTCGACATCGCGTCACACAAGTCGAAGGACACGTGGTGCCGCAGCACAGCAACGGTCTCGTCGAAAGCTTCGCGGAAAGCCCTGAGGTGCATCAGGCCGGAGCCCATGCCGGCGCGCTGCGAGCCCTGGCCGCTGAACACCCAGGCCAGCCCTGCCGGAACCCGGTTCGCCAGAGACCAACCGGAGGTCGTTGTGTCCCTGCAGAGCCGCAGCCGCGGCCTCCCGCAGGTCGTTGGTGTCCTGGGCGAGCAGGACCGAGCGCCGCTCCCCAACCGCGTGCCGGGCAAGCGTCCGGGCTGTCGCATGCAGCGCAGGATCGTCCTGCAGCCGCGCGAGCTGCTCAAGCCGGGCACGATGACTACCTGCTGTGCTGCCCGCTGCCACCACGGGGATCGGCATCGTGGCCGGCGGCACCTCTTCAGGCTCGCACTCCGGCAGCGCCCCCGAGGGCGGATCGCCGATGAGGACATGCACATTGGTGCCGCTGATGCCGAATGACGATACCCCGGCGACCCGCCGCCCGTTCTTCGGCCACGGCACCGGTTCCTGGAGCAAATGCAGCGGCGTCTCATCCCAGTCAATGTACGGGCTGGGCTCCTCGGCGTGCAGGGTGCGGGGCAACCGCTCGTGGCTCAGCGCCAAAAGCACCTTGATGATGGACAAGAGGCCCGAGGCTGCCTGGGTGTGTCCGAGATTGGATTTGAGCGAGCCGAGCCACAGCGGGGCCTGGCGTTGCGCACCATAGACGGCCGTCAGGGCGGACGCCTCAATGGGGTCACCCAGCTCAGTGCCGGTCCCGTGCGCCTCAATCGCCTGCACCTCGGACGTCGCTACACCGGCATCCTCGAGCGCTTTTGCGAATCACAGCAGCCTGGGCGGTGCCGCTGGGGGCAGTGAGCCCGTTCGAGGCCCCATCCTGGTTCATGGCGATGCCCACGATGGTGCCGAGCACCGGGTGCCCAGCCGCGAGAGCAGCCGACAGCGGCTCGATGAGGATGACACCGACGCCTTCGGCCCATCCAGCTCCGGCTGCTTCGGCGGGAGAAGGCGCGGCAGCGACCATCCTCAGAACCGGCCCTCTGCCGGGAGAACTCGATAAAAGTGGTCATGGTCGACATGACGGTGACACCCCCACCAGAGCAGCACTGCAGGTACCGTCACGCAGCGACTGACAGGCGACGGTGAGTGCGGCCAGAGAGGATGAGCAGGCCGTGTCGATCGTCAGCGCTGGCCCCGTCAGCCCGAAGACACAGGCCACACGCCCGGAGGCGACGCTGCTGGCGCTGCCAAGGGCGAGGTAGCCCTCGTGCTCTGCGGAGGGAGCCGTGATGCGGGAGCCGTAGTCGTTGTAGCTGGCCCCGAGGAAGACCCCGGTGTCCGTGCCACGCAGCTCGGCCGGCGCGATACCAGCCGATTCGATGGCCTCCCATGAAGCCCTCAAGCAGCAGCCGCTGCTGCGGATCCATGGTGATGGCCTCGCGCGGCGAGATGCCGAAGAACTCCGCGTCGAACTCCTCGGGGTGTGAGGAACGAACCGCCACGGGCGTTGAACGTCCCCGCCACGCTCGTGTCGGCGCTGAAACGGCTGGAGATCCCAACCACGATTGGTCGGCAATGGTCCGACAACCTCACCACCCTCATCGAGTAGGCGCCACAGCCCCTCGGGCGAGTCGATATCGCCCGGTAGGCGGCAGGCCATGCCCACCACGGCCAGGGTTCGCTTCACGGAGGCGCCCAACGTGCGCAGATTCGGATGTTGTTGGGTCGTCAGTGACCCCAAGTTCGCGGGCCAGATGCAGGGCGACAGCGCTGGCACTCGGATGATCGAACATGCTTGCGACCGACAGCTTCACCCCAGTGGCCTGGGTCAGGCGGCGCCTTTAGGTCGACCACGGTGACGGAGTCGAACCCGAGGTCCCGGAAGGCCCGCTCCACATCTAGTTCGGAAGAGTCGCGATGCCCGAGGACCTCGGCGGCCTGCTCACGGACCAGGCGCAGAAGGGCCTCTGGGCTCCACTGGCCGATAGGGGCAACGGAGGCCTGGCTCGGTACGAGATCGCTGAGCGTGGCCGACGACGGCCCGGCGGCCGCCACGGCGGCCCAATCCACCCTGGCCACCACGGCATGAGCCGCAGAATCCTGGATGAGTGCACTCGACAACGCGCACGGCTTCGTCCTTACCACCGGCGCGATTCCGGTGACAGCAAGACGCCGGAGCGCTTCTTCATCCGCCAGGCCTCGCTGGCCACGGCGCCCAGGCGATGGCCGTTCCCGGCAGACCAGCTTTCGCGGCGCGCCGCGATCACGGCATCAACGGCGCTGTTGGCGGCAGCATAGTTACCTTGGCCGGGCCCACCGAGGGTTCCGGCCATGGAAGAGAACACGACAAATGCTTGCAGGTCATGATCGCGTGTTGCGCGGTCAAGGTTAATCGCCCCCGCAGCCTTGGCAGCCAACACGGTGTCGAGACGTTCGCTCGTCAGATTCCCGATGAGAGCATCATCGAGCACCCGGCGGTACTGAAAACGGCCCTCAGGCCTTCGATCGAGGCCACGAGCTGCTCCACAGCACTGGCATCGGCAATGTCACAGGCACGCACTCGACGTCGGCACCCCGGGTCTCGATGTCAGCGATGAGCTCTGCCACGCCCGGGCTGGCGTTGCCGCGCCGAGAGGCCAATACCACACGTGTCGCACCAACGCTGGGCAACCATCGGGCAAGCTCTGCCCCAAGCCCGGAGGTGCCACCGACCACGAGCGCCGTCCCGGACAGGCGCGGATCGCCGTCGGCCTCTGGCACTGCCTGCGCCAGGCGGCGCACTCGCAACCGGTCACCGTGGAGGAGGAGTTGGTCCTCGCCGGGGAGCGCCCCACCACGAACCGCCCCCTAGCCGCACGGCTTCGTAGGCGCCAGGCTCGGGTCCGAGATCGATGATGCCGCCCGAGCCTGGACGCTCGGCAAGCGCGATCCTCACGAGACCCCAGATGGCGGCCTGGCCGGAGTCCGGGACCTGGCCATCAATGGCGACGCTGCCGCTCGTGATGTGCCACACACTCACGCCCAGCCGCTCCGCCACTTGCAGCAGCGCCAGGGTGAGGGTGAGGCCGGTAGTCCGTCCAGACTCGTGGACCGGCCGCGAGTCAACGCCGAGGAGCGAGACGATGCGCGCGGCATCGGTCTCGGCGAGCATCGACACTAGGTCGTCGGCCTCGGTCCCGGCCGGGATCACCAGGGGCTGCGCCCCGGTGGCAGACCGCACGCGGTTGACCAGCCCTCGGGGACGCCAGACTCGGGAACCAGCAGCGTCCAAGAGTCGCCAACCCCGCCGATGGGCTCCGGGGCGAATACCCAATCAACCCGGTATATGAGTTCGTCGAGGGTCGCGTCGATTGTTCCTCGCGTGATCGCACGTGAACGGCTGGGCAGCCAGTAGGACTGGCGATCGAAGGCGTAGGTCGGGAGTTCCCTGACCAGGTGCCCACCCCCGAGCAGCACGCGCCAGTCGACGTCGCTACCGGTCACGAACATCCCGGCGACCGCCATGGCCATGCCGAGCGCGCCGGGACAGTTCCGGCGCAGTGTCTCCTGCACCGTCACCGGGGGGTGGGCGTCCACGCCGTCGAGGACGCCGAGCAGCACAGGATGGACGCTGCACTCCACGAATCTCGAGTAGCCGTCGGCAAGGGCAGCCTGCACGGCCAAGTCCAACCGGACCGGCGAGCGCAGGTTCTCATACCAGTACACCCCATCAAGGCTTGTGCCCTCGATGGTTCGTCCGTACACCGTTGAGTACATGGGAATGTTTCCATCATTAGGTCGAACATCGGCCAGCTCGGCGCACAAGCTCGCCCGCAGCGGCTCCATGTGCGCGGAATGGGAGGCGTAGTCGACATTGATCCAGCAGGCCTCGACGCCCCGTCGAGCACATTCATCGACGAATTGGTCCAGGCTGGCAACAGCCCCAGAGACCACTATGGACCCGGACTGTTGTGAGCGGCGATGCTCACATCGCCCTCGAGCGCACCGAGAATCTCCCGGGTGTCGGCTTCGCCGGCTCGCACTGAGACCATGCCACCCTGGCCAGAAACCAACCGGAGCATCTGCGCCCGCTGCGCGACGACACGGGCGGCGTCCTCGAGGCTGAGATGGCCGGCGACCGCGGCGGCTGCAATCTCACCCTGGCTGTGTCCCACGACTGCCCCGGGGGCTAAGCCGAGGTGACGCCAGAGCTGAGCGAGCGCCACCATGGAAGCCCACAGGGTCGGCTGAACGACGTCGACCCGGCTGAGCCAGTCGCCGCTGCCGGACAGCACGATGTCGATGAGGTCCCAGTCGACATAAGGGGTCAGCGCGTCCCCGCAGTCCCGTAGCGCTGCCGCGAAGACCGGCGACTCCTGGTACAGGCGCTTGGCCATGCCGACGAACTGCGAGCCCTGACCCGGGAACAGGAAGACCGGCTCGTTCGATCCGGGACGCACACGCCCAACGAGCGTGGTCTCCGTCGATGATCCGGTGCTCAGTCCTTCGAGCCCGGCGAGGAGATCATCGCGCCCCTCGCCGATGATGATGGCGCGATGCTCGTGGTGCTGGCGCGCCACGGCGAGAGTCCAGGCGATGTCACGCACGTCTGCCTCGGGGTGGCTGTTCAGCCAGGCCGCGAGACGCCCCGTCTGCAGCGCGAGGGCGCGGGGCCCGTGCAGACAACGGCCATAACATCACACCGAGGGCGGGCTTGCCCACTCTCATCGGCTGCGCCCAGGTCGGCCGGGGCTTGTTCGACGATCATGTGAATGTTGGTGCCGCTCAGGCCGAAGGCCGAGACCCCGATGCGGTGCGGTTCCTCCTGTTCGGGCAGAGGGCGCGGGGTGACGAGCGGCCGGACCCCCACCGCTCTCCCAGTCAATGAATGGGAGGGTGGGCAACAGTGCAGGCTCGCCGGCAGTTCGCTGTGCCGCAGGGCCTCCACCGACTTGATGAGCCCGCCGACGCCGGCGCAGCCTGGGAGTGCCCGATGTTGGACTTGAGCGACCCGATCCACAACGGATGCTCGGCGCTGCGTCCCTGTCCGTAGGTTTCGAGGAGCGCGTTACCTTCAATGGGGTCGCCCAGGCGGGTGCCGGTGCCGTGCGTCTCGACGGCATCGACCTGTTTAGGAATCAGGCCGCTGGAGGTGAGAGCCGCCTGGATCACTTCGCGCTGGGCAGGGCCGCTGGGGGCGGAGATACCATTGGAGGCGCCGTCCTGGTTGGCAGCGGAACCGCGAATCACGGCGAGGACCGGGTGTCCTTCGCGTCGCGCACGCGAGAGTTTTTCGAGTAGGACCAGACCGACGCCCTCCCCGAGGCCCATGCCGTCGGCATCCGCGCCGAAGGCCTTGCAACGCCCATCGGGAGCCACCCCGTCCTGCCGGGCGAACCCGACCAGCGAGATGGGGGCAGTCATGACTGCGGCGCCACCAGCGAAGGCCAGGTCACACTCGCCTGATCGCAGCGATGCCACGGCCAGGTGGACGGCGGTAAGCGAAGAGGAGCAGGCGGTGTCGATGGTGAGGGCAGGTCCGTGAAGCCCGAGCACGTAGGCGATACGCCCAGACATGATGCTCGTGGACATGCCAGCGACGAGGGGGGCCTTTGGATCTCAGAGGGCGCCTCGTACCAGTCTTGACCGTAGCCTTGGTAGGCGGAACCGATGAAGACCCCGGTGGATGATTCGGCCAGATCCTCGGGCTTGATGCACGCTCGTTCGAGAGTCTCCCAGGCGACCTCCAGCAAGAGCCTGTGCTGGGGGTCGGTGGCCATCGCCCTCGTACGGGGACATGTTGAAGAAGCCCGCGTCGAAAGCATCCGCGTCACGCAGAAAGCCGCCCCGCAACGGAAGGTCGGTCTCACCGGACAGGTCCCATCCACGGCCCGAGGGGAGCGTCCCGGTGACGTCGCGGCCGTTCGAGACCACATCCCACAGGTCCTCTGAGGAGGCGATGCCGCCAGGGTAGCGGCAACCCATCGACACGACGGCGATGGGCTCGGTCCGGGCTGCCCTCGACGGCCCGCAGGGACTGGCTCAAACGGTCTCGGTCCTTGAGTGAGGTGCGAAGTGCTTCGAGTATCTGGTTCTCGTTCATCATGTGCTCCAACTGGTCAGGCAGAGGCGAAAGCGTGTTGTATGAGGGCGGCAGCGTCCAGGTCGTCGATGTCGGTCGCCGGTTCAGGGGTGGCGGCAAGGAGCCGCGTGACAGTGTTATAGACATCAAGAGCGCGGATGGTCTCAGGCGAATATGCGGACAGCAGGGTGAGGATGCGCTGCACCTCCGGATTGGCCGCACCAGAGCCAGCGTCGTCCAGATCAGGAACCGTCAAGGTGAGCAACTCCTCCACGAGCCGCGCGGGCGTCGGATGGTCAAACACCAGGGTCACGGGAAGTCGAACGCCGAGCACCTCTTGAAGGCGCTTGCGCAGCTCCACCGCAGTGAGGGAATCAAAACCGAGCTCGCGGAAGGGCCGCTGAGGATCGAGTTCGGTGGAGGTGAGTTTCAAGACGGCAGCCACCTGTTCACCCAGGACGCGCCGCAGACGGGGTAGTGCTTGGTCCCTGGGCAGCCGCGAAAGCTGGTCGCGAACGTCATTTGTCGACCCAGCAAGCGCCGCATCATCGGTTCCCTCGGCGAAGTCCTCGAGGAGAGGGCAGGAACGCTGAGCACTGAAAACAGGCACGAAACGTTCCCACCTCGACGCGGGCCAGGATCTCATGGGGCTCTCCGTCAGAGAGGACGTCGCGCAAGGCTTCGAGCGCCGTTGTCGGGTCCATGAACGGGACACCGCGTCCGCTGAGGAGCTCCTCAGCGAGGTTATCCGCCATCCCGCCTCCGTGGCGGGGATCCCAGATACCCCACCCGAGCGAGATGCTCGGGAGGCCCTGGGCCTGGCGGGCTGCGGCCAGGCCGTCGAGCCACGCGTTGGCTGCAGAATAGGCGCCGTGCTCCGCGCTCCCCCAGGCCGCCGAGATCGACGAGAACAACACCAAAGGCACCGTCGGATCCGTCAGCGACGCGTGAAGAGCCTGGGCGCCAGCCACCTTCGCGTGCAAGGTGACCTCGAATGCCTCAGGGGTGACGTCGTCAAGGCAGTCCAGAGTGCCTCCGCCTGCGAGATGCCAGGCGCTGGTGATCGGATGCCCGGCGGCACGCTCAGCTTCAAGGACATGCGTCAGGAGGTTTGCATCCCCGGCATCACCAGACATGCATTCCACCACCGTGCCGAGTTCGGCAAGCTCGGCGATCAGGTCGGCTGCCGCGGGGGCGTCGGGGCCTCGCCGCGACAGCGTCACGATCCGGGAGACTCCCTGCTGGGACAGCCAGCGTGCCACCTGGCGTCCGATCGCGCCGGTTCCGCCGACGATCAGGGCCGTGCCAGAAAGGTCCCAGAACCTCCCCCGGTGCTCTCCAGCGCGGCTTTCGATCCGGCGGGCCACTAGACCACGTCGGGTCAAAGCAACCTGGTCCTCGAACGAGCCGAGGACCTCGGCCAGCCCAGCCAGGTCCTCAGAGCTGGCGTCCGCGGTCACGTCCACAAGTCCGCCCCAGCGCGACGGCGCCTCGAGCGCGGCAACGCGGCCCAGACCCCACACAGCGTGGGCGAGCGCCACCTGCTCGGCGGCGGCACCAGCCTCGGGATGGACGCCGCTGGTGATAGCCCAGAGCCGGGCGTTGGGCAGGATATCGATCGCGCGCAGGAGGCACACGAGGGACCAGAGGACACGCCCTGGGCTTTTCACTGGGGCCCAGGTCGTCACCGTGATGACACCGGAGGCCACTAAACTGCACGACTTGAGCCGAGCACGCAGGGCTTCGGGGTCCTGGACCCTCGTCAGCCTCGACACGCAGGATTCGGGCCTGGACACCACGTCGTCCGAGCGCATCATGCACCGTCTCAGCCCGGTCGACGCGACGGGCGTCGGTGACGATGATCCAGTCCCCTTCAGCTGAGTCGACGACGCAGGTCGGCCGCCACGTCACCCCGTAGCGGAGTTCTTGGGCGGGGACACCGGAGCGACGCACGCTGTGATCGGGCATCAGCCAATGATGTTGATGTTGGAAGGCATAGGTGGGGAGATCGATCAGCTTCGCCGGACCGGTGAGAGCCGACCAATCGACCTCGAGGCCGGTGCAGGTAAGCCGCCCAACAGACCTCAGGAAGTCGTCGGCATCACCCTCGTCGCGATGCAGGCTGGGGACAGCCTCACCTACCCGATCACCGATGATGCCCTCGAGAGCTTCACAGAGCATGGGGTGGGGGCTCACTTCCACGAAGACAACGGGCCCATCGTCCATCAGGCGCGCGACGGTCTCGCCGAAACGCACCGGCTCACACAGGTTGGACACCCAATAGCTGGCATCGAGGGACGATCCTTCTTGGCGGGCAGCGGTGACGCACGAATGGAAGGCGATCTCGCAGCTCGTCGGGCTGACCCATTCGAGGGCGGCCGCGAGTCGATCGGACAAGCTGCGCATGGCCGGGGTGTGCGACGCATAATCGACCTGCACGGCGCGGGACCAGATACCCGCTTGGTCGAGGTCGACGATGAAACTCTGGAGCTTCCCGAAATCGCCGGCGACAACACAGGAGCTGGGACCGTTGTCCACGGCAAGGTACAGTCCCTCCCAGCGCGGCTCGCCCAGCCGGTCCCGCAGCTCGTCAGCAGGGGCGGCGATCGCTAGCATCCCACCACCGGGCATCAGTTGGCTGATGGCGACGCAACGTTCTTGGACGATCCGCACACCCTCATCCAGGGTGATCGCGCCAGCCACAACGGCGGCTGCGATCTCGCCTTGACTGTGCCCGACCACCACATCCGGGTGCACGCCAACCGCGCCCCAGAGGCCCGCGAGCGAGACCATGACGGTAAATAGAGAGATCTGGACCCGGTCGACGTGGTGGAGCCAGGCGTCATCGTCGCTGCTGATGAGGTCGAGCACCGACCAACCGACGGCGGCCCGCACCACCCGGTCGCAGCGCTGCATTTCGCGCTCGAACGCCGGTGAGGAGGCGAGCAGGCCGCGGGCCATGCCCATCCACTGCGATCCCTGCCCGGGAAAGACAAAGGCGATGCGCTGCCGCGGGCGCAGCGTACGTCCGAGGTTCACGTTCCGACTAGGAAGCCCCTGAGCCAGGGCGTCGAGCGCCTCGAGTACCCCGTCGGTGTCCTGGCCAGTCACGGAGGCATTGTTGGTCATGCGTGCACGAGAGGCCGATAGCGAAGCCGCCACATCGGCACAGGCAGCACCGGACCGTACCAGCGCGGCCAGCCGCTCAGCCTGCGTCCGTAGGGCTGGTTCGGAGCGTCCGCTGAGGCTCAGGATGTGGCCTAAAAACCTCCTTCGGCCGATCCGTGAACTCCTTCGCCGGCGCATCCGCCTCCTCGAGGATGACGTGGGCGTTGGTGCCGCTGGCTCCGAAGGCGCTCACCGCAGCGCGGCGAGGGGCGCCATCGGTCAGCCACGAGCGGTTCTCGGTAAGGAGCTCAACCCCCGGCAGACCAGTCGACCTTAGTGGTCGGCTGGGAGACGTGGATGGTGCGGGGCATGAGTCGATGACGCATCGCCATGACCACCTTGATGACGCCGATGACGCCCGCAGCGGAGGCTGCATGCCCCAGGTTCGACTTCGAGGAACCTAGCCACGCGGGCTTGCCCGCCGCGCGCTGGGAACCGTAGGTACTGAGAAGCGCCTGGGCTTCGATGGGGTCACCGAGCAAGGTGCCCGTCCCGTGGGCCTCGATCATGTCGATACGAGCGGCGTCGAGCCGCGCAGCTTTGAGGGCCTTGCGGATGAGACGCTCCTGAGCCGGTCCGCTGGGCGCAGTGAGACCGTTGGAGGCCCCATCCTGGTTGACGGCGCTGCCGCGGACCACAGCGAGCACTGGGTGGCCTTTACTCAGCGCGTCGCTGAGCCGCTCGGCAACGACAACTCCGACGGCCTCCGCCCAACCGGTACCGTCCGCGTCGTCAGAGAAGGCCTTGCAGCGGCCGTCCCGGGCTAGGCCACGCTGGCGGCTGAACTCAGTGTAGCCCTCGGGCGTCGACAGCACCGCGGTGCCAGCCACGACAGCCATCTCGCAGTCCCCAGAGCGCAGCGCTGTGCAGGCCTCGTGCAGCGCCACCAGCGACGACGAACACATGGTGTCAAGGGTGACGGCAGGCCCATGCCAGTCCATCAGGTAGGAGATCCGTCCTGCGGCGACGGCCCCAGACCGCCCGAGCATGAGGTTGCCTTCAGCATCAGCCGGGAAATCATGGATCATGCGTCCGTAGTCGAACGTCGTGGCTCCCAGGAAGATGCCCGTGTCGCTGCCTCGCAGCGCCGACGGGGCGATCCTCGCCCGCTCAATCGCCTCCCAGGTGACTTCGAGGAGGAGACGCTGCTGCGGATCCATCGCCGCGGCCTCACGAGGAGAGATGCCGAAAAACTCAGCATCGAATCCGGCAACATCCTGCAGGAAGGATCCCGCCGTGGTGTAGGTGCTGAAAGGCCGTTCACCACTGGGATCGAACAGGGCGGACGGGTTCCAGCCCCGGTCACTCGGCATGCTACCCATAAGATCGCGTCCATCCACAAGTGCCTCCCAGAACGCCTCCGGGGTGTCGAGGCCCTCGGGCAGGCGACAGGCCATAGAAATGATGGCGACGGGCTCCGAGTCTCGGCGCTCCCGGTCGGCCAAGGCTGCTCGGGTCGCTTTCAGGTCGCCCATGGCCCTTTCCAGATAAGCTCGCAGCTTGGTCTCAGTGTCAGTGGCGTGCCGGTCAGTCATGAATCGCTCCTCGTGGGTGTCAGATGCTCCCCAATTCCGCGTCGAGCGCCGCGAACAGGTCCTCATCAGTGGTGGGCAGGTGGGTGGTGCCATCGTCTCGGGCAGTCCAGGCCGTCAACAGCGTGCGCAGTCGGACGAGAGCGGCCTGCCTCGCGGTATTGCTGGAATCCATGTCGCCTAGGAGGTGTTCCAGGTGATCCACGAGGTCCTCCAGCTCCGCACCGTCGTCGACGATCGGCACCAGGAGGTCGAGCAGGTAGGTGGTCAGCAGGGCGGGCGTCGGATGGTCGAAAGCCACGGTGACAGGGAGCCGAAGCCCGACAGCGGCAGCGAGTCGATTGCGAAGCTGCACCGCGGTCAACGAGTCGAGGCCCAGATCCTTGAACGAGACGGCATCATCCACCGCCGCCTCGCCCATGGCGAGGACACGGGCCACGACACCCCGCACTACGGAGTCAAGACGACGATGAGCCTCGTCGCGCGGCATCTGGGACAGGTTCAGCATCAGGGGCGCAGCGGTGCTGGCCTCGTCCGTCGAAACGCTCAGTCCGAGGTCCGCAAGGGAACGGACACGGCCGGATGCGGCCACGGCAGCCGGGTTCAGTTCCGCCCAGATCTGGTGGGTTTGCGGACTAGTGAAAGCGGACAACAAGACTTCGACAGCCGAGTCGAGGGTCCATGGCGTGAACCCGAGGCGCCGCAGAACGTCATCCTCAGCTGGGGACCAACTGATGCCCCCCAAGGCAACCGATCGGGTCGGTGCCCCTCGCCCCGCGCGGCGCATGGCCACGGCATCGACCGCAGCGGCGGCTGCCGACCAGGCTGCCTGACCTGCCACACCGAGGGTTCCGGGAAGCCCGGAAGTAATGAGCAGAGGGACGCTAGGTTCCAGGACAGAGTCGATCGCCTCAGCCACGCCCAGTTTGGCGTCCAGGACCGAGGCGAGTCCCTCCGCACTCAGGCGAGCGATCGGCTCGTCGGCGACGTGACCGGCAGCATGCACGACAAGCCCAACGGGAGTGCTCTCTTCGGCCAGGACCCGGCGCAGCAAAGGCGGGATCCGCCGCATCGCCGCACACCAGCGTGACATCGCTCCCTAGGCTCCGCAGGTCATCCAGCAGGTCGGTGGCCTCACCTCGGGCCACGAGAACGATCTTGCGAGCATCCCGTGCCGCCAAGGCGCGGGCGATCGCTGACCCGACCCGACCAAGCCCGCCCAGGATCACGGTCGTTCCATCGGGGATGGTGTCCTCACTGACCCGCCGTGATTCGTCGACGAGGTGGCGCCGCGACAGCGCACCCTCTGCGACCGCCCAGCAGCCGGACTCGTCACCCATCAGGCACCCGGCTGCGGCGTCCAACGGCGCCTCTGCGGTGTCGAGGTCAACAGCGATGACGGTACGGTCGGGCTCCTCAGCAGCGAAGGAACCAACACATCCCATGACGGCAGCCTGGGCGGGTTCTCGGTCGATGGCGCCGCGCGTGAGCAGGGCGAGGGTGGTGGAGCCACCGCTCTGCTGGAGGCCCCTCAGGACATCCGTGGTGGCCAGAACGGCCGTTCCTGCATCAGTCAGGGGCGCAACTACGATCACACGGTCGACCTCAGCCACATCAGCATCTCTCAGACGCGTGACCTCCGCGATGCCCAGGTGAGCCGCAACCTTCGCAGCCAACTCATCATCGGGGTCGCCGAGGAGCAGAGTGTTCTCCGCTGACGCGGCAGCTCGCGGCGCCAGGGCAGCCCGCCACGCCACCGTCAGCCCGGGCATCATAGATTCGTTGGGGGCACTGACAGCCTGGTACCAGAACGGGGTGTTCTGGAAAGGATAGGGCGGCAGCGACACGATCTGACCCCGGGTCGCAGCAACGAGCCGCGATCGACATGAGCGCCGCGCACCCACGCGTTAGCCGCAGACCACACGAACGTGCCGACACCGGGCAGGTCCCGCTGCAGAGTCGACACCGAGTATGCCTCGCTGCCGTCGAGAGCAACGTCCAGCGGGTAGGTCAGCACCGGATGTGGGCTCACCTCGATGAAAAGACGGTGGCCGTTGCGCAGTGCCGCCTCAACGGCGAGGTCGAGCCGCACCGTCGAGCGCAAGTTGTCGAACCAGTAGTCCGCTGCCAGGGACTCACATACAAGATCACCAGTGACGGTGGAGTACCAGCTACAGATCGGTTCGCCGATGGGGCTCGATGGCGCGGCCGCGAGAATCTCGGCCTCCAATTCGTCGACCTGGGGCGAGTGAGAGGCGTAGTCGACGTCGATGACCCGGCATCGGATCCCCGAGCGCTCCGCGGCTTCAGCTGCCAACGCGAGGGGCTCCCGCCCCCGCCACGACCGTGACACCGGGACCGTTAATGACGGCCACCGATATCTGGTCTGCCCATGGGAGGATAAGTTTCTCGGCATGCTGCACATCGGTGAGAAGGCTCAGCATGCCGCCGCTACCCGAGATGCGCCGCAAGAGGCGGCTACGCAGCGCGACGAGGCGCGCTCCTGCCTCGAGCGTCAGGTGGCCTGACACAACGGCCGCGGCTATCTCTCCCTGAGAGTGACCGATGACGGCTGCGGGCTCGACGCCGTGCGCACGCCACAACGCAGCCAGGGACACCATTACAGCCCACAGCACCGGCTGCACGACATCCACGGGGGCAAGGACGCTCGGATCCCTCAGCTGAGGCGAGCAGCACCTGGCGGACGGAGTAGTCGACGTACGGCGCCAGGGCGCAGTCGCACGCGTCGAGCTGCTCGGCGAAGCTGGGCTCCTCGGCGAGAAGATCCACGGTCATTCCCGGCCATTGCGAGCCTTGTCCGGGGAAGACCATGACCAGGGCGGGGATCTTCGGAAACGCATCCGACGACAACCCCAACGCCAGTCTCTCCATCGGTCTCTTGCAGAGCCTCGACGACGCTGTTTTCCGCGAGGACCGCAAGCCTCGAGGGCAGCGCGGCCCGGCGGGCCAGCGTCGTCTCGACATCCAGGCTGGATATTCCGGCAGCCGCCTCCGCGAAACGGTTACACACTGCGTTGAGCGCCTCCGGCCCGGCCGCACTCACCATAAGCACGCCGGTGCCATCTGAAACACCGATGCGCTCAGGGGCAGGTGGTGCCTCCTCGAGAATGACGTGCGCGTTGGTGCCGCCGACGCCGAACGCGGACACACCCGCGCGGCGGGGGTCGTTCTGGATCCATCTTCCAGGGCTGCTCCTCCTGGAGTAGCCGGACGCTCCCAGCGTCCCAATCGGCTTCAGAGGTCGGGTGCTCAGCGTGGAGAGTCCGAGGCAGGGGTTTCGTGGCGCAGCGCCTCAACCATCTTGATGAGCCCGCCCGTCCCAGAGGCCGCTTGCGTATGGGCGGTGTTGGACTTCAGCGACCCCAGCCACAGGGCGCGCTGCGAGTGCGGAAGACATCGAGGAGTGCGTTGACCTCTACCGGGTCGCCGAGCCGGGTCCCCGTGCCGTGTCCCTCGATGGCATCAATGTCGTCGGGACCCAAGCCCGCGGCCTTCATCGCCTCACGGATGACGGCCCGCTGGGCCCTGCCCATTGGGCGCCGTGAGACCGTTGGCTGCCCCGCCATGGTTCCACGCAGAACCCTTCACAACGGCAAGGACGGGATGCCCAGCTTCGCGGGCAGTGAGACAGCCGCTCAAGAGCCACCATGGTGACCGCCTCACCCCAACCGGTCCCATCAGCCTCGTCGGCGAACGCCCGGCAACGGCCGTCACTGGACAAACCACCCTGTCTCTGGAACTCCACGAAAATTCCAGGGGTTGCCATGACCGTAGCCCCACCCGCCAGGGCCAGATTGCATTCGCCGCTACGTAGCCCCACCGCTGCCAGATGGACGGCGACGAGCGCCGACGAGCAGGCGGTGTCGAGGGTGATCGACGGCCCGTGGACGCCGAGGGTATAGCTGATGCGTCCGGATAGCACCGAGGGTACGGTGCCAACCATAAGATGACCGGCCACGTCGTCGTTTGCGAAAACAGGGTCACCACCATATTGAAAGGACGTGGCTCCCATGTAGACACCAACCTTGGCGCCCTTAAGGTTCACGGGGTCAACACCCGCCGATTCGAGCGTCTCCCAGGCCACCTCGAGGCTGATGCGCTGTTGGGGGTCCATCGCCAACGCCTCACGCCCGGAGATTTTTGAAGAAACGATTGTCGAATCCGGCGGCGTCTTCGAGAAACGCCCCGCAGCGCGGGACTGTGCCGTTCTCGCACTCAGGTAAATCAGGCCATCCGCGGTCAGTTGGGAAATCACCGACGAGATCCCGCCCCATGGCCACCGCTTCCCACAGGCCGTCAGGCGTGGCGATGCCACCAGGGTAGCGACACCCCATACCGACGATGACCACAGGATCCTCGCCCCGAAGAACCTGAAGCTCGCGGCGAGCATCGACGAGGTCGGAGGTTAGTTTGCGGAGGTACTCCACGAGTTTGGCGGAATCAGGCTGGTTCATGGTCAGCTCCTTGAAGTCAGCGAGTCGATAAGTTCCAGGAGTTCAGGCGTCGAGGCGTCGCGGACGGCGTCGTGGATATCGTCGAGGGCCAGAGCGCCGCGGGGGGTGGCATCGGCCAGTTCGTCCTCCGGCACGAGGGAGCTGGAGCACGTGAGCGGCCAACGAGACGACATTCGGGTAGTCGTAGATCACTGAGGAGGAGACGGAGATCCCGGCTCGACACGCAGCTGGTCTCGCAGGTCGACCGCCATCAGCGAATCGAAACCGAGATCCTTGAAGGGCACCGAGAGACTCAAGGTCTGAGTGTCATCGGCCCCTCAGGACGGCGGCAACGATCTCCCGGATCGTCACCGTGCATCGCGCAACCCGCTCGCTGGCAGGTAACCCACGCAACACATCGCCGAGAGACCGATCGGCCGCAGCCGCACTCGGCTCGTCGCCAACAGGAATCACACGCTCAAAGAAAGGACGACGCCGCTCCCCTGGATCAGCCGACCGAAGGCGACCCAATCCATCGACGCAACAACAGGGCACGGCTCGTCACCGACCAACACGCGCTTGAAGGACTCGAGCGCCGACGCCTCATCCATGAGCCTGAGGCCCCGGCGCAGCAAGGTCTCGCGGACTCCATCGCCTTCGATCATGCCGTGATCGCCCCAGGGACCCCACGCGATGGCGTGGGCGGTCTCACCGCGGGCACGGCGCCGACGAGCCAGCCCATCAAGCCACGCATTGGCGCTCGCGTAGGCTGCCTGGCCGCCGCTGCCCCACGTGGCAGCGACCGAGGAGCACACGACGAACGCGTCGAGGCGGCGGCCCGCAAAGATCTCGTCCAGGTAGCGGGCACCGTCGACCTTGCCGGAGGCCATCCGGGCCAAAGCAGCGTCGTCCACCTCCGGAATCGGCGCAAACTCCACGGTCCCGGCCGTGTGCACGACGGCGGTGATCGCGTCCCCGTGCGACTCGATATCTTCAACGGCGCGGATGAGGTCGCCCCGGTTAGAGACATCGCAACTCACAACCTCGACCTCGCAACCGAGCGCCTGGGTTCCTGCGCCAGTCCTTGAGCACCGGGGCGTCGGGCCCCACGGCGGCTGAGCAGAGCGATCCGCAATGCTCCGGCCTGGGCGTACTCCTTGGCAATAGCGGCACCGATGCCACCGGTACCACCTGTGATGAGGACCGTGCCCGAGGCTGCAAGCCCGCGCCCCTGCCGGCAGTTCACAGGCCTCAATGCGGGGCACGAAAGCACCTTGGGCGGCGAGGCTCCACTGGTCCTCGCCGTCGCACCCGAGGATGACCCGGGCAACATCATCAGCCGCCACATCCGGCGCCACGTCCAGGATGGCGGCCAGGCAGGACGGGATCTCAAGCCCCAGTGTCTTGGCGTAGCCCCACACGGCAGCCTGGTCGGGGTCACAGACCTCGGAACGCACCGCGTCGCGGGTGACGAACACCAGTTGACGGCCCTGGCGGCCACCGGCCGCGAGACGACCAAGGGCGGCGGCGTGATTGACCGGGGGCCGGGCCCCGGTACCCGTGGGCAGAGTGCCAAGAGAAACCAGGAGGCTCCGCGAGCTGGTACCGCCCTCGAGCAGATCCAGCGGTAAGTCGCCACTGGCGGGCAGCGTCATCACGGTAGAAGAGGCACCCAGGCGGTCCAGCGCCCGCGCCCACGTCTCGGCGAGCTCTCGGTGTTCGATGGGCGCAACGACTAGCACGTCGGCAGTAAGGGGACGACCAGGCACGGCGTCCTGCCAGACGGTGCGGTAGTGATTGGGGCCGTCAACGGTGCGGCACGCCAGTCGGCTCGGCACTCGCCAGAAAGGCCGGGTCTGGAAGGCATAGGTCGGGGTGTCGGCCCAGCCCTGCTCTCGACCCCCCTGCAGCACCGTCCAGTCGACGGGGTGTCCGGCGTTGTGGAGTCCGGCGAATGCGGCCCGGATCCCGGTCGTTTCTGAGCTCCGACGCGAGACGGTGGGCACGATGACGAGGTGAGGTCGCGACTGCCGCACGAGTGGTGTCAGAGCCGCATCTGGGCCCACCTCAAGGATGCGTCCGACACGCAGGTCGACGAGGACCTCAACGGCAGCATCGAAACACACCGGGGCGCTGACGTGCTCCACCCAGTATTGCGGATCGGTCCACAGCGTCTCGGCCGAGCCTGGCCGAGTGGCGGACACACAGGCGAGGTTGGGCTCATGGAAAGTCAGCCCTGCCACGACATCGGCGAAGGCTGGCAGCATCGGAGCCATCATCGCGCTGTGGAAGGCGTGGCTAACGTTAAGGCGGGTACCAGGGCACTCGGCGGCCAGCGCCTCGACCTGCGTGGTAGGCCCAGCCACGACGACAGACTCTGGCCCATTGATGGCGGCGAGACTCAGCGTTGGGAAGCGACGCAGGACCTCCTCAACTTCATCGACAGGCCGTCTCAGAGCAAGCATCGCGCCACCCGGCAGTTCCTGCATGAGGCGTCCGCGCTGCGTGACCAACCTGGCAGCGTCCTCGAGCGACAGCACACCGGCGCAGTGGGCGGCGGCAATCTCGCCGATGGAGTGGCCAGCCACAATGTCCGGACGGATGCCCCAGAACTCCCACAGACGGAACGCGGCGACCTCAAAAGGCGAAGATCGCGGGCTGCGCCACCGCCGTCTCGCCCAGCCGGGTCGGATCGGCCACGAGGCCGGCAAGATCCCCGCAGATGCGGCCACGCAGGCTTCCAGGGCCTCCGCGTGAGCCCGTGCGAAGACGGGATAACTCGCGCCGAGCTCTGCTCCCATTCCAGGGTGCTGCGTACCTTGACCGCTAAAGATGAACGCGGTCCGGCCAACGCCACGAGTCCCGAGGATCAGCCCAGGGTGAGAACCGCCATGTGCCAGGGCACTGAGCGCCTCGCGCCGCATCTCAGGATCTTCGGCCACGATCACGGCTCGTTCCTCAAAGTTGCTGCGCAACCCTAGGCCACGCCCGACACGCTCGGGATCGTCATCAACGACGCCGGATGTTAGAAGGTCGTGCGCACGGGCCCGGAGTGCCTCCGGAGTGCGGGCCGAGATGGGCCACATAGAGGCGCCGAGCGCAGCCGGTGCCGGTGCTGGGACCGGCGCCGCCGGTGGTTCCTCCACAATGACATGCGCGTTGGTACCACTGATACCAAAGGCGGACACGCCTCCTCGGCGGACCCGCACCCCCGCGGGCCAGGGTGCCGCCTGGCTCAGGATCCTCACGTCGCCTTGCTCCCAGTCGACATGCCGACTCGGAACGCTGCAGTGCAGCGTCCTGGGCATGAGACCGTGCTCGAGGGACAGGAGCACTTTGAGGATGCCGGCGGCCCCCGCGGCTCCTTGAGTGTGACCTGTGTTGGATTTGAGCGAACCGATAGCAATGGGCTCGCGACGATCTCGGCCGTAGGTGGCCAGTATGGCCTGCGCCTCGATTGGGTCGCCCAGGACGGTGCCGGTGCCGTGAGCCTCGACCAGGTCAACATCCGCGCTGGTCAGTCCGGCGTCGGCGAGAGCGGCCCGGATGACGGCCTGCTGGGAGGCGCCGTTGGGGGCGGTGAGCCCGTTGGAGGCACCGTCTTGGTTGACGGCAGAACCGCGGATGAGCCCGACAATGCGGTGCCTGAGCCTGCGCGCCTCGGACAGGCGCTCGAGGATGAGCACGACCACACCTTCGGCCCAGCCGGTGCCGTCAGCCGCGTCAGAGAAGGCCTTGCACCGACCGTCAGGTGCCATGCCGCCCTGGCGCGTGAACTCAACGAACAGATCAGGGGTCGCCATGATCGTGACCCCGCCCACAAGCGCCATGTCGCACTCGCCCCGGCGGATCGCAGAGACGGCGAGGTGGGTGGCAACTAGCGAGGAGGAGCAACCGGTGTCGACGCTGAGCGAGGGACCGTTGATCCCCAGCACGTAAGACAGACGGCCTGACAGGATGCTGCTAGACCCCCAGTCACGAGGTAGCCGGACAGTTCGTCGTCGTCGGACATCCCCTCGGTATAGGCCTGACCGATGTTGCCGATGTACACCCCTACGGGGCTGCCCTTCAGGCTGTGCGGATCAATCCCACCTCGCTCAAGTGCTTCCCAGGCGACTTGAAGAAGGAGACGCTGCTGGGGATCCATGCCTTTGGCCTCGCGATCCGAGATGGCAAAGAAGCCGGAGTCGAAGTAGGCAGCATCGTCGAGGAAGCCGCCCTCGCCCGCGATGCTGTAGCCACGCCCAGTGGCCTGAGGATTGTGCAGATCCTTCGGCCAGCCACGATCGGTGGGCATGGGCCCGACAAGATCGCGCTCTTCTTCCAAGGCCTCCCAGAGCTGTTCGGGGGACGTGATGCCGCCCGGGAGCCGGCAGGCCGCGGCCACGATCGCCACGGTTTCACCATCGTGCGTCACCTCGGGGACGGCAGATTCGCTCATCGGAGCGGGATCGATGTCGGGCTGTCCACCGATCAGCCTCGTCGAGGAATTGAGCGACGGCCTCGGGGCGCGGGTAGTCAAAGATCAAAGTGGCGGGCAGCCGCTGCCCCATCTCCTGCGACAGATGATTGCGTAACTCGACGCCCATGAGCGAGTCGAACCCAAGGTCACGGAAAGGGGCGTCCATGTCGATCGCCTCCGGGGTCGAATCGGCAAGGACTCCGGCCGTCACGTCGCGCACGATGCTGCGGAGGGCGTTGAGGCGCCGCTCAGCATCGAGCTGGCTGAACCTGTCCGCCGACGACAGATGCCCCGTCGAGGAAACGGATTCAGGCGCGAGCGCACGGAGGCCCTGGGGCAGGCCGGACTCCCCAGCTACCTCGGCGATCCGGGTGCGGTCGATCTGCGTCGCGACGACGCTCGGAACTCCGCTGGAAATGGCCTGCAGGAGCAGAATGCGCCCAACCTCGGGTTCTAGGGGCAGCAGGCCTCGACGCGAGAAGCGCAGGACGTCACGCTCACGCATCTCCGCGACTAGGCCGGAAGTGGTATTCCACAGCCCCCATGCGATGGATGTCGCGGATTCGCCGGCCGCGCGGCGGCCGAACGCGATGGCGTCGAGAGCAGCGTTGGCGGCCGCATAGCTGGCTTGCCCGGCGTTGCCGAAGGTGCCGACCACGGACGAGTACAAAAACGAAGAAGTCCAATCCGAGGCCACGGGTAAGCTCATCGAGATGCTTAGCGCCCTCGACCTTGGCCCCGAAAGCCGTGGCGAACGCGGCGGCATCCTGGGTGGCGAGGAGGCCATCGACCAGCGCCCCCAGCCGTGTGAACGACCCCGATAAGCGGCTCGTCGGCCGGTATCTGCTCGAGCAGCATCTGCAGGGCCGCCCGGTCGGAAACGTCACAGGAGACAGCGCGTGCTCGCGCTCCGGCCTGTTCGAGGCGCTGGATCAGCGCCGTTACCGCGTCGGACTGCTCGGCCCGGCGGCTCACAAGCCAGAGGTTCGTCGCCCCAGCGCGGACGACCAGATCCTCCGCCGCGAGAGCCGCCAGAGCCCCGGTGCCTCCGGTGATGAGGACGGTGCCCCGGCGCAACGGCATGGGCATGCCCGCCTTCACAGGCGTGACGATCGGGCTCTGAAGCCGCGCGCCAACAAGCGCGAGCTCGGAGACATCGGTGCGGGCTGCACGATGTACGTCTGCCTCGTCGACCGCATCGTCAAGGTCGAGGAGGCGGAACCGCCCCGGGAACTCGGCCTGGGCGGCGCGGACCAATCCCCACACAGCGGCCGCGCCTGGATCGGGGGCGCCGCCGGGCGCGGTGGCGATGGTGGCGTGCCGGGTCGCGATCACGAGCGCAGTCTGGTCGAATTCAGCCGAGCCCCCCCACACGGCCAGCCGGGCCGCGAACTCATCGAGGCGGATGCTTTCGGGGCCTCGTCAGAGTCCACAAAGCCGAGTCGGGATTCGATTCAGTCAGGCGGAGCTCGCCGGTGGCGGGGTCGCGATCAACCACACCCATGGTGCCGCCCGGCGGTACGGTGCAGGGAATCCATGTGAGGCTCCACAGCGCATCCCTCACCAAGCCGCATCAACCGGTCGCGCCACAGGGTCTCGTCCTCGACAACGACCCCGGCAGCGTTCAGGAACCGCTGTCCATCCGGCGTGAACGCGTCGACGCACAGCACGTCATCGTGGCAGGTGATCCGTACCAAGGCACGATCGGTCCTGGGCTGCTGGCCTCGAGGCTGTCGAACGCGATCGGAAGGATCGCTGGACGGTGCTCACCGGCCTGCGCCCAGGATACGGCGCGCAGCACGCGACCGGTGTGGCCGAGACTGTCGGGCTGAGCGGGCAGCTTAACCTCGAGCCACGTGGCATCGCAATCATGGAGGCGCCCCGTGGGACGTGACGTTGTGACAAACGCCCTCGTCAGGCGTTGGGGCGGGCAGGGGTTCGAGGACAGGAGGCAGCGATGCGATGAGGGGCATCTCCTGGGGTGGCGCGACGGTGCCGCCACCCAGCTCGACCCAGTCGTCACCACAGTGAAGCGAGACGCGGCAGGCTCTTTCCTGCTCACCGGCATCCACCTCAGCCAGCAGGGTGACGGGGCCATCGGCCTGCGGGACCGCCAACGTTGACACCGTGAACCTGGTGAGTCGGGTCAGCCCGACGGCACTCCCGGCCGCCTGAGCCAGGGAGGCGACGGTGGCCGCGCACACCACGGGGCGACCTGCGATGCTGGGGACGCCCTCGTCGATCAGCATGGCGGCCTCGCCACGCCATTCGAGCTCGGCACGGCCCCGCGGCAGGGTACGGAGGAGGATCCGGTCAAGCGTGGTGGGGCTGGGCGGAGCAACCCAGTGACGCTCAGAGCTGAATGCATACCCGGGGCGGCGCTCGGGCCGTCGCCGAGAACGCGGCGCCAGTCGAGATCAAGACCGTTGACGTGGCCGTGGCCGAACGCCGCTGCCAGGCCCGCGACTCCGCCCTCACCGCGCCTCAAGGTGGGTATGACCGCGGCATTCGAGCCGGTCGCTTCAATGGTTTGCTGGAGAGGGAATCCGAGCACGGGATGGGCGGAGATCTCCACGAACGCGTCGATCCCTTCCTCCAGCATGGCCTCGCTCGCACCGAGAAAGTCGACGGTGCCGATCATGTTGTCACACCAGTAGCCGGCGTCCAGGGCGCGATTCAGCAACGATCCCGTGACCGTCGAATACATCACCAGCCGCGGCGCTTGGGGGTGGATATCGCGCAGCGCGTCCGCCAGACGTGAACGGATAGGTTCGAGCACTGGCGAGTGTCCAGCCACCTTGACGGTGGTCAAGGGCTTGACTTTGACATCGTCACCGATCGAGGCGACGAACGCTTGCGTGGCCTGGCGTTCCCCAGAGACGATCACGGAGCCGCGTCCGTTGACAGCAGCTATCCCGACCTCACCATCGACAGCTTGGAGAAGCATTTCAACGTCCGGGCGGGGCAGCGAGACCGAGAACATGGCGCCCTTATGACCAACCAGCCAGGACCAGGCACCGCTGCGATAGGCGATGACCGCGACGGCCTCCTCCAGGGTCAGAGCGCCTGCGAACCACGCGCCGCCACCTCGCCCTGGGAATGACCAACCACCGCGGTGGGCTCGAGACCCGCTTCACGCCACAGGAGAGCGAGGCCAGTCATCATCGTGAACAGCACCGGCTGGGCCGTGGCTTCCTCCCACCAATCCACGCTATCGTCACTGGCCAACAGGTCGCGGACGGACCAGTCAAGGTGGTGTCGGAAAGCAGCGTCGCAGGCGTCGACGTGGGCGGCGAACAGCGGAGACTCGGACAGCAGCCGCGTCCCCATCCCGGGCCACTGGGATCCTTGTCCAGGGAACACGAAGGCCACCCTGCGGCGGGGTTTGAGCTGCCGCGCAGCACCTTGGCGGCCTCGCCGTCCCGCGGACACTCGCCAGCGAGGATCGCGAGCCCACGTTCGGGGTCGAGCCCCGGCAGCAGGGCCGCGCGTTCAGCCAGGTGGGCACGCCGCGCGAGCCCACGGGCCAGAGCATCGGCCTCCACATCCGCAGCACGGAGCCACTTGGCCACCTTGTCGGCTTGGCGTTCGATACCAATCTTGTCCGGAGCCGAAATCAGCAGCGGTGCGCACTCATCGGGCAGCAGCCCGGGCTGGGGCTCCGGGGCGTCATCGGACGGGCCTTCGACGATGACGTGCGCATTCGTTCCACCGATGCCGAAAGAGGAGACGCCCGCCCGGGGCCGGTGATCGCTCAACGGCCAGGGCTGCGATTCGTTGGCCACCTGGACCGCGCCAGAGGCCCAGTCGACGTGGCGGCTCGGGCGGTCGGCATTGAGTGTCTTCGGCACCCAGCGGTGCTGCATGGCGAGTACCATCTTGATGACGCCACCGACTCCGGCAGCCGCCTGGGAATGGGCGATGTTGGACTTGAGAGAGCCCAGGAGCACTGGCGCGCCGACGCGGTCGGCGCCGTAGGGTGGCCAGAACCGCCTCGGCCTCAATCGGGTCGCCCAGGGCGGTTCCAGTGCCGTGGGCCTCGACGACGTCGACATCATTCGTGGTGAGAGAAGCATCCGCGAGGGCATCGAGGATCACGCAGCGCTGAGCGGTGCCATTGGGGGCGGTGAGCCCGTTTGAAGCGCCATCCTCGTTGACAGCGGTGCCTCGCACAAGACCGAGAACATGGTGGCCGTTGGCACGCGCGTCACTGAGGCGTTCGAGGACCAGCACGCCGCAGCCTTCGCCCCATCCGGTGCCGTCGGCATCGTCGGCGAAGGCGCGGCAGCGACCGCGAGGCGAAACCGCCCGGAGCTTGGTGAGTTCGACGAACATGCCGGGGGTGGACATAACGGTGACGCCCCCGGCGAGAGCGAGGTTCGTTTCGCGATAACGCAGTGAGTTCACGGCGAGGTGAATCGCCACCAGCGATGAGGAGCACGCGGTATCGACTGTCATGGCGGGGCCGGTGAGCCCCAATGTGTAGGCGATGCGACCCGAGATAATACTGGGGTCAGTGCCTGTGAGGCGGTGTCCCGTGCCCGGCCCGATCGCCCCGAAGTCGGGGCCGTAGTCGCCCGGCATCGCCCCCATGAATACGCCGGTACGGGTTCCCTGAAGTCCGTGGGCGTCGATTCCTGCCGCTTCTAGGGCATGCCAAACGGTCTCGAGCGCTTTGCGCTGCTGCGGATCCATGGCCTGGGCTTCACGGGCGGAGATGCCGAAAAAACCGGCGTCGAACGTGGTGGCGTCGGCGAGAAAGCCTCCCTCACACGTGTGGCTCGTGCCCGGGGTATCGGGGTCATCATCGAACAGTCCGGATAGTTCCCAGCCACGGTCGTCGGGGAAAGCGCCGACGGCATCTCGTTCCTGCGCGACGAGCTGCCACAAGGCTTCGGTCCCGCTGGCTCCGGGGAAGCGGCAGTCCATGCCAACAATCGCGATCGGGTCGTCGTGCGCGTCGTCCGTGGCTACGGCGACAGTCTCCGCTACGGGCTCATCGGGGACCAAGACCTCAGCCAAGCGGCGGGGCGTCGGATGGTCGTAGGTGGCTGCGGCGGACACCGGGACGTCGACGGAGCGGCTGAGCAGCTCGCAGAGTTCGACAGCGCCCTGGGATGTGAGGCCATGCGCCTTGAACGTCAGGTCCGGGTCCAGCTCGGCGTCAGGGTGTGCCCCAACACGATGCGCAGGGATGCTAAGACTGCCTCAAGGCGTGCCATGCACGACATCGCGCGGGGGGCCGGCTCTTCCTCGTGCCCTGGGGAGATCTCAACCGCAGTCGGGGCTTGGGCAGCGGTCTCGGGCCAGTAGCGGCGACCAGCAAGCTCAAGCGCAGGCAGAGGTACCCGGGGGCGGTCGGGATCGTCGCAGTCCAGTCGACTGGGGCACCCGCCGCGCCCAGCGCGGCCAGGGCTCGAACGGCGTCCCGCGCCTCGGTGCAGGTTTCGCGGCATAGCGGGACCAGGGTCGCTGCCCCCGCGCCTAGGGTCTGTTCGACCATGGCAAGCAGCGTCGGCTGCGGCCCAACCTCAACGAAGTGCGCAGCACCGAGTTGCTGGGCTGTCCGGGTGGCATCGAGGAATCGGACCGTCTCGCGGGCGTGGCGCACCCAGTGCTCGGCGTCGAATGTGGAACGCACCTGCCCATCGAGGCACGAAACGACGGGGATCTGGGCGAGGTGATGCGTGAGTGAGGAGGCCACGTCCCTGAACTCGTCGAGCATCGGGTCCATTAGAGGCGAGTGGAAGGCGTGGCTGACGGCCAGGAGTCGCCGCCTCACATCGTCAGGCAGCGTGTCGTCGATGTCCTCAAGCACGGGCAGGGGCCCGGCCACCACGATGCTGTGGGGAGAGTTCACCGCGGCGACTGCCACGCCCCGGCGGCCATCGATGAACTCCTTGGCCCGGTGTTCCGGCAGGTGGACAGCGAGCATGCCGCCGCCTGCAGGCAGCTGCTGCATGAGGTCGCCTCGGGCCGCGACAAGCGTTGCTGCGTCCTCGGCGGAGAGTACACCCGCGACGTGGGCGGCCGCGATCTCCCCAATGGAATGGCCAACGAGTAGGTCGGGCGCAAGGCCAAAGGACTGCAAGAGCCGATATCCCGCCACTCGAAAGCGACCAGTGCGGCCTGGGTGTGGCGCGTCTGCATCAGTCGTTCACGATCGCAGCCGCGGACGATGGCGGCGAGATCTACGCCGAGGCGATCTGACATGAGGCCGAGCAGCTCATGGAAGGGGGCCGCGAAGGCAGGGTACGTCGTGGCCAGCGCGGTACCCATGCCGAGCCGCTGCGCACCCCTGGCCGGAGAACAGTACGGTCACTCGCCCGTCGCGCCGCGGCCCGGTGAAGGCGTCCGGATGGGGTCGTCCCTCCGCGAGGGCCCGCAGCCCCGCGACGAGCTCGGGGGTGTCGCTGCCGACAAGAGCCGCGACTGTTCCCACGTGAGGTCGGTGATGCCAGAGGGTCGCTGCTACGCGCCCATGGTCAAGACCGACGGTCGCTTCGGCTAGACGGGAGGCATGGGACGGCAGCGTGGCCAAGGGTGCAGTGATTAGCCAGATTCGGTCTCCCGTGGCCGGCGCTGCGTCGTAGGTGACTGCCTCCCCGACCGGCTCCGAGGATAACGTGGGCGTTGCTACCCCCCATTCCGAAGGAGGAAACGCCGACGAGCGCACCGGCGGGGAGCGGTTCGGGCTGGGCCACGACACGCAGCCCGCGTTCTTCGAGCCGCAGCGCCTTGGGGGCCTGCCCAACGTCATGGTTGGGGGGAATGACACCGTGCTTCAAGGCCAAGATTCCCTTGACGAGGCCGGCAATTCCGGAGGCACCTTCGAGATGGCCGATATTGCTTTTGACGGATCCGATAGACAGAGGAGTTGGCCGATCCTCATACACCATTCCGAGCGCCTCCGCTTCCAGCGGATCGCCGACCTTGGTGCCGGTCCCGTGCAACTCGACGTAGCTCATGTCCGATGCCAAGACGGCGGCGTCGGTAAGCGCGCTGTTCAGCACGATGCGCTGGCCATCGACGCTGGGAACCGCGAGGGACGTCACTCCGGCATCGTTATTGAGGGCGGCGCCGCGGAGGACGGCTAAGATTGCATCTCCGTCACGCTCGGCGTCTGCAAGGCGACGAAGCACCAGCATTGCGCCACCTTCACCGCGCACGTAGCCGTCCGCGCGATCATCGAACGGACGGCACCGGAACGTCGGGGACAGGGCGCCGAAGGCGCGCGCAGCCTCCGTGCTGCTCTGGGTGAGGATGAGGTTGACTCCTCCCGCCAAAGCGACATCACAGTCCCCTGCGCGGAGGCTCCGGACCGCCATGACGACCGCGGCAAGAGAAGAAGACTGCCCGCAGTCAAGGGTCATACTGGGCCCATCGAGGTGTAACGCATGCGAGATCCGGTTGGCAATGAGTCCCCGCGTATTGCCGAGAAGGTAGTTGGGGTCGCTAGCCCGCCCGGCCAGCAACTCCTCATAGCCTCCGCTCATCCCACCGACGAACACCCCGCTGACGATTCCCTGCGCGTCAGGGCGCACAGCGGCGTCCTCGCAGGCCTCCCAGGCCAGCTCGAGCGCGATCCGCTGGTGCGGATCCATGAACAGCGAGGCGCGCGGCGAGACACCAAACAGATCTGCGTCGAAGCGAGCCACGTCGTCGAGGTAGCCGCCGGGATCAGTGAGGCCACGCTCCTGCGGAGCTGGGCCGATCGCATCACGTCCTTCGAGGAGGAGTGACCAGAACTCCTCCGGCCCATGGGCGCCAGGGAACCTGCAGGCCATGCCTACGACAGCAATCGGGTGGGTGAGAGCGGGCATTGGTGTTCCTAACGGATGGGCACGTAGGCTTCGACGATGGGGGCGAGGTTTGCGGCAATCTCAGCCGGGGATGGGATAGCCCGGACCCTCATCGGCCAGGGCGGTGGCGGCGCTTTGATAGGCACTGTCGGAGACGAGCGCGGTGACGTCTTCGCGGAGCTGGCCCGGGGATACGTGGGAGGGGTGACGCAGAATCCCAGCCCCGGACTTCACCAGGTAGTCGCCCTTGATCGTCAGGTCGCCGTGGCAAATCGCGGTGATGTGCTGCGGGATCCCGGCAGCCAGAGCATGGGCCCAGGTACCAAATCCGCCGTGATGAAGGACGGCAGAGCAAGACGACAGCAGGAAGTTCAAGGGAACGAACCCGGCGTGAATGACATTGGCCGGGCGATGGATCCACGCAGCGGCCTGTTCCGGAGGGATTGCGGCGACGATCTCGACGTCCAGATCAGCTAGGGGCATCGGCGATGGTTTCAACGTCGAGGAAGTCCACGCCGAACGTCTCTTGGAGCGACACCCCGGCGGTCAGGCACACGCGGGGTCGCACACCTCGCTCGGGCACATCCAGCGGTAGCGCTGCCTTGGAGGTGTAGGCGAGGGGACGCACGGGAACCCGGTGGAGGCTCGTGGTGAATTGCTGGCTTGGGGGGATGAGGTCGAAAGTCCACAGGCCTGAGACCAGGTGCTCCTCAAACTCGGCACCGTAGGGGTGCAGGTGGGATTCGAACCACTCACGCAGCGGATCCTCGCGGTCCTCCCTCAGGCTGCTCGGCCAGGCGCGCAACGAAGGTCTCACGCATGGCGCCGTAGATGTCATGCATCCAGTTCACCCGGGCGTGAGGGATGCCACTGGCTGCGGCGGCGATAGCACCCGCATAGGTGAGGGACTCCCAGAGGATGAGATCCGGTCGCCAATCCCGGGCGAGATCGACGAGGTCCTCGACCATGGGATCGTTGTAGAGGGCGAAGGCCATAGGGACCGCTACCTGGTATCGCAGCAGCGCGGTCTCCCAGTCCTCGGTTGTGTCTTGCGGCCGGGTCCAGTCGGTGAGTTCGTTCTCGAGGCTGTCACCCTGGTCGGCGGCCATCGACAACAACTCGGCGGCTGATGAGGGGATGCCGACCGTCACGGACGGGATGCCGGCCTCGAGAATGGTGGTAGTGATCCCAGGTCCACCAGCGGCCCTCACATCATGTCCGGCCGCCATGAGTCCCCAGGCCAGCGGCACCATAGTGCGCAGGTGGCTGGGTTCCTCAATGCAGGTGAGGAGAATTCTCATGCCGCGCTCCTCACCCCGGTGCCGAGCGAGAAAGCTTCCCCTACAAGCGCCGCGATGGCCTTCCAGTGATCCACAAGGTAGAAGTGGCCGCCTGAGAACCGCTCGAGCCGGAAGGAACTAGTGGTCTCGTGTCTCCAATCGGCGACATCAAAGTCGGGAACAAAATCGTCCATGTCACCGTGCAAGGCAACAATCGGGCAGTCGAGCAGGGGGCCTGGGTGGTACACGTACAGCTCGGCAGCCCGGTAGTCAGCCCTCAGAGCCGGCAGGACAAATTCGACAATCTCGGGATCCTCGAGGAGTCGAGCGTCGGTGCCGTTGAGGCGCTGGATCTCTTGGAGGAAAGCGGCGTCGCCGACCCGATGCCAGCCCAGGTCGCGATGCGCGCGCGGCCCCGGTCGTCCCGATGCGAACAGCGTGTGAACGGGGATGTCCAGGGCATGCAGCCTTCGGGCAGCCTCGAAGGCGACACTGGCGCCCAGGCTGTGTCCGAAGAGTGCAAGGGGCATCCTGTGAGCTGCTTGAGGGCGGGAAGCACGCCGTCGACGAGGGCATTGACGCTCGTTAGGCAAGGCTCACGCCGCCGGTCCTGACGTCCGGGATATTGGACCGCAAGCACGTCAATCTGGGGATGCAAGAACTGTTCCATGGGGCGGAAGTAGCTGGCAGATCCCCGGCGTGCGGGAAGATCACGAGCCTGGCCGCTACGCGATCAGGAGCATGCTTGAGGCGACGCAGCCAGCGCTCGTCGATTTGGGTGGCGGGCTTCAAGCCCAGATTCGTAATCCATGATTCAATGACCTCCGTTGTCTGTTTGCACTGGGTTTCTAGAACCGTGAAGTGGTCTCCGTCGATGTCGATGGATTCGTGACGGGTGGGCCAGGTTGCTCGCCAGTCAGGGGCATCGGTCGGGGCGAGAGGCTCGGTGGCCCGCAGCAGCACCTCACGCGCCCGAATGGCCTCCGGGCGGTGATCCGCGAACAGGCCGCCGTACCAGCCGGACGCAGTGAGTCGGGCATCGCTGCTCATGTCGAACGACTTTGCGCGCTCGTTCATCCCAGCGATCAATGCAAGCCCGAAACGCCCCAGGAAGTCGACCTGCGGCGGGTAGGCGTCCACAAGGATCACCCCGTCGACGTGGCCGCCACGTGCCTCAAGGGCAGCGGCCGCACCGTGGGCGAACCAGCCGCCTGCGGAGGTACCCAGGAACACCTTGGGATGCTCGGACGCATCCTTCTCGACGGCATCGGCCAGCGCAGCCAGCGACAGCCTCGACGGAGTCGGGCAGCGACTCCCCCGAGACAAAGCCAGGTAGAGTCACGTTGACCACACGACGGCGACCCGTGAGGATGCGCCCTAATTGGGCGTAGCTTTGGGTTCCTGCTGTCTGCATGCACGAGTTGAAGCAGTAGAGGGTGGGCTCGTCCCCGGCCGCCAGAACCACCGTCTGGGCAGTGAAACCATCACCCTTGGAGAATGTGGGGCGCAGGGAAGCGGCTGTGTGGAGGAGCTTGGTCCCGAGCACAAGCTGACCCTGGTCAAGGGCCTGGCGGTAGAGGTCCTGGAGCGTGATGAGGTCGTCGCGGACCACCGGGGCGACCGGGGCATCCATCTCGTTAGCGACGAAGGCAGCCAGTGCTGAGGCGGTCGGCTGTTCGAAGACAACCGTTGCGCTCAGGCGTACCGCGACCGTCTGAGTAATGCGGTTGCGCAGTTCGAGCGCCATGAGCGAATCGAAACCATACTCACCGAGCGGACGGTCCGGGTCGATATCCTCCGGCTGGCACTTAAGGACGGTCGCCATCTCCCGGAGAATGAGGTCCAGTACGGCGGAGGCGCGTTTCTTGGGGGACAGGCTGTTGAGGTTGCTCTCAGGCGTGGCGGTACGAGACGCTGTCGGGCGCCGTTCCACTATCCCGTTGAGGAGTGGGGGCAGCAGACCTGGTCGGCGAGCTGATGCAGGGCGGCGTAGTCCAGCGCCAGCGGCACCAGGGCGGCGGCGTCATGGGCGGAAGCGTCCCACAAAAGGTCGAGGCCCTCGCGAGTACTCAACCCCGCCAGTCCCGTGGCACGGGCCGAAAGATCGACCGCAAGTCCGGTCTCACCCCAGGCCCCCCACGCAAGCGACTGAACCGGCACCCCGAGGGCGCGGTGACGCATCGCCAGCGCATCGAGAGCCGCGTTCGCTGCCGCGTAGGTGCCCTGTCCCGCGGATCCGAGGACCCCGGCGACGGACGAGAAGAAGCAGATCCTGGACGGTGCCGGACGGTCCTCCAGCGCGGCCAGCAGGGCCCGGGCGCCATCGATCTTCACCGAGATCGGGGTTTGGAAGTCCTGAGCGTGAAGCCCGTGGAGGACACCATCGTGAAGTGCCGCGGCCGTGAAATACACCTCGTCCCACCGGGGCGCAAGTTCAACGCAAGTGCGCACTGCGTCCGGGTCGGTGGCGTCGCAGGCGACCGCCCTCAATGGGGATGTTGGGGAACTCGTCGCGCAGTTCGGCGATACCGGACGCGTGAGCGCCCTTGCGGCTGGCGATGACGACGCTGGCGGCGCCACGGGACGCAGCCCCGCGGGCCACCTCGAGCCCGATCGCCCCGCCGCCTAGGATCAGGACGGCGCCGGGTGCCTCCAGTTCAGCCTCGGGGACGGGAAGAGCCTGCAACCTGGGTACCTGAAGCACACCCCTGGCACAGCCTCGCCTGGGGAATCTGCCCATCGACGGCAACGAAGCCCAGGGTCTTCGTCGGATCCAAGTCGAGCAGACCGACCCGACCCGGGTTTTCAACCTGAGCGGTCAGACCCATGCCCCACACCGCCGCGTTGGCGAGGCTCGCTCCGGTCGTGGCTCCCCTGTGAACGAGGACCACGCGCTGCACATCGTCGTCCTCGAGGGTCGTGATCAGCGCGGTGTGAACCCTGTGCGACGGTCTCGACAATGCGGTTATCACTGCCTTCAGGCACCACGAGGTAGCGGGTTAGGGCCCCGGCGCCGCAATCAAGGCTGCGTCTTACCTCCTCGGCGGCAACGGCGTCGGCCTCGTCTAGGGCAACGACCTCGACACGTTCGGTCTCAGCCTGGTGGTCGCTCGCATCCCAGCGCATGATCAGGTGGTGGCGTCGCGGCTTCACTCAAGTCCGCCTTGCGGAGTGTGAGCCGCTCCACGGTAGCCACGGAATTGCCGACGGCGTCGAACAGGTCCATGCGCACCTGCGAGGGACCGGTCAGCTCGATTCGGCTGGTGGCGACAGGCACATCGCGCCGATGAACGTGGACCCCTTCCCAGATGAAGGGGAACTCGGCACCGTCACGCCCCACGAGCGTGGTGAGCATCAGGGGATGGATGCAGGCATCAAGCAGTGCCGGATGGATGATGTGGCCGTCGGTGGGTTCCTGGAACCGCATCTCGCCCCACACCACATCGCCGGCCTGCCGGGCCGCCACGAGACTTTTGAAACGTCGGACCATAGGCGATACCCGCCTCGGACATACGTTGGTAGAGTCCATCAACGACCAGCTCAGTGGCATTGTCTTCGGCGATGGCGGAGCTTGCCGTCGCGGGTATGTTGGAGCTGATCCGGCCGCTGATGTGCCGGATCCACGGCCTCGTCGTCAACGCGGGCATGCCCGGTGAATCGTCGGCTGGCCCCGTCAGTCGGCTCGAAGCTCACCTGCAGGTCGAGGTGGTCGCCGTCGATGGTGAGCGGGGACTCGATGATGAGCTCGTCAATGACGGGCAGTTCGATGCGCTCTGCCGTCTCAAGGACGATGTCGATCCACGCGGCACCAGGAAGCACGCTCTGCCCGGACAGGCGGTGCTCTCCCAGCCAGGGCACATCGGAGATCACCAGGCTGGTCTTGGCCAGAGTCTCGCCACTGGAGGCCGAGGTCACGACATCGTCGACGAGCGTTCCGACCGCATCCGAGGAACGGTCGCGCCCGTGCTTGGGGATCCGCAGCGTCTCCCGTTGGAACGGATAAGTCGGCAGGCTGACCCCGGTGGGCGCATGGTCGCGGCCGAAGTAGGCGGGCCAGGAGACATCGCCGCCGCTGGCGTGGATCGCGCCAAGTGCCGTCGCGTAGGCAACCGGCTCGGGAATCCCGCTGCGCAGAGTGGGAATGGGCCATGCATCGCCCGCTGCGATCGCCGGGGTGAGGGGCGCAAGCGCCCCCAGTTCCACCATGCGGCCATACCCATGGTCTCGTAGCCACGCGACGCAGTCACCGAAGCGCACAGGCATCCGAGCGAGCGTGGCCCACGTCTCCGGCGTGACCTGCTCGTGGGGTCGCCCGTCGAGGTTCGACAAGAGCGGGATTTGCGGAGGATGATGCTCCATAGCCGCCGCGCAGGCGGTGAGTTCGTCGGCGATGGCCTCGGCGCGGCGGGTGTGGCTCGGGTAGCCGAACCGCAACTTCACGTGATGGGCATCGAGGCGGCTCAGCACCTCCGCCACGGCCGCATCGGACCCGGCGATCACGGTGTCGAGGGCGCTGTTAAGGACGGTGATGTCAACGTCATCAATCCCCTCCATGGCGGCAAGCACGTCGTGCTCGGATGCCTTGACGGCCTCGATGGCCACCCCAGGTATCTCCTCCAGGAGCTGTGCCCGTCGCACGACCAGCGTGAGGGCGTCGGACAAACTGAGCACCCCGGCCACATGAGCGGCGGCTATCGCTCCCAACGAGTGACCGACGAGAGCTCTGGGATCACGCCAGTGCTCGCGCAGCAGCGTGGTGAGGGCGATCTGGATCGCGAAGCTCCCGGCCTGGGCGAATGGAAGGCTCTCGAGGAGGGCCTCGTCACGCCAAAGTGCGGCGCGAAGGTCCTGCCCGAGGATCGGGCGGGCAATCTCCGCGATCTCGTCGATCGCGGCGGCGAACGTTGGGAAGCATCCCGCCAGCTCACGTCCCATGCCGAAACGATGGGCCCGGCCCCGTTGAATACAAAAGCGGTACGGCCGAGAGCCGGAGCCGTGGCGACCATCACGTCGCGCAGCACGGTGGCGAGTTTCGCCGGCGTGGCGGCTAGCAGCGACGATGTGGTGCGGGAAAGATGGGCGCGTCATCGCGAGGACTTGTGCGATGTCGGCCACGGGGGCTTCGCCGCGTTCGAGGAAGTCGGCGACCCTTTCGGCCTGTTCCTGCGCGGCTCGCGGGCTCTTTCCGGAGATCACGATTGGGCCGACGTCTCCGACCGGGGCGACCTGCTCGTCACGGGTCGGAGCCTCCGTCAGAATGAGATGGGCGTTGGTTCCACTGATGCCGAACGACGAGACAGCAGCGCGCCGAGCGTGCCCCTGTGGCCACAGCTGGGCGGTGAGGAGGGGCGGACGGCGCCCTCATCCCAGTCGATGTGAGAGGAAACGGAGTCAACATGGATCGTGGGCGGCATGATTCCATGCCTGATGGCCCTCAACCGTCTTGACAAGCGACGCGGCGCCGGCGGCGGCTTGGGTGTGGGCAATGTTGCTCTTGAGTGTGCCAATCCACAGCGGCTCGTCATCAGGATGCTCGCGCCCGTAGGTGCGCATTAGCGCGCCGACCTCGACAGGGTCTCCGAGCCGGGTGCCGGTTCCATGGGCTTCGAGGAGATCCACCTGACGGGCTTCACACCCGCGTCGGCCAGGGCGCGCCGAATGGTGAGTTCCTGGGCCTGCCCGTTGGGAGCAGTCAGCCCATTGCTCGCGCCGTCCTGAGTCACGGCACTGCCCTCGATGACAGCCAGCACAGGGTGCCCGGCCGCCAGCGCATCCTCCAGCCTTTCGAGGACCACGAAGGCCACGCCCTCGCCGAGACCAGTACCGTCGGCGGAATCCGAGAAGGCCCGGCAGCGCCCCGTGGCGGACAGGCCACCCGTCGATCCGAACATGCTGAACCCGAGTTCAGTTGACATGACGCCACCACCTCCCGCCAGGGCGAGGGAAGCCTCACCGGATCGGAGAGCCTGAACACCCAGGTGGACGGCCACGAGCGAGGATGAGCAGGCGGTGTTGACGCTCACAGCAGGTCCCTGCAAACCCAACGTGTAGGAGAGGCGCCCGGAGACGACGGAATCCGAATGGCCGATCCCGAGATAGGCCTCGCAGTCCTCGGGAGCGACGCCGATGCTCTCCTTGTAATCCTGGTGCATGAGACCCACGTAGACCGCGGTGGCCGAGCCCCTCAAGCCGGTGGGATCGATGTGGGCACGCTCCAATGCCTCCCAGGCGAGCTCGAGGGACAGGCGCTGTACGGGGTCCATGGCGAGGGCCTCGCGCCGCGAAATGGAAAAGAACGCGGGGTCGAAGTCGTAGGCGCCGTCAATGAATCCGCCCTCTGGCGTGTTTTCTGCGACGGGCCGCCACTGGCGATCCTCTGGGACGGGGCCAACCCCGTCGCCCCCCTCGATAACGAGGCGCCACAGGTCCGCAGGTGTCCGAACGCCGCCGGGAAGACGGCACGCGGCGCCGATCACGGCGATCTTGCCGGTCGTGGTCGCCGAGCTCAGCGACGGCTGGGGCTACAACGGGGGCTTCCGCGTCGACGAGCTTGCTCAGCAGAAACTCGACGACGTGGGTGACCGTGGGATGGTCGAAGACCAGGGTCACCGGCAGACGCAGACCCGTAACCTCCGCCAACCGGTTGCGCAATCGCAGGGCAGTCAGGGAGTCAATCCCAAGATCGCGGAAGGGAAGGTCCAGCGGAACATCGTCCATGGAGGCGTAGCCCAACACAGAAGCAGTCACCTCGGCGGCGAGGGCGGAGAGCTTTTCGCGAGCTGTCTCGAGAGGCAAACTGGCCCAGTCGGCGCCGTCCGCAGCGGCGGCGAGCCGACGTTGGCGAATCCCAGCCAGCTTGAGCAGCAGGTCCGGCACACTACCGGACTCGGCGTGGCGACGCACCGCCCCCAAGTCGAGGACAAGGGGCAGGACCAGGGACGGGACCCCGTCGTGCAGAGCCTGCTCGAACAGTGCTTTACCCTGATCAAACGAGATTGGGGACAGGCCAGAGGACGCACCGACGCCGACGGATGCCGCCGTGTTCTGCGCCACCCAAGGGCCCCAGGCGAGCGAGGTGGCGGGCAGACCCGCCATGCGCCGGTTGTGACACAAGGCGTCGAGGCCAGCGTTGGCAGCCGCGTAGTTCGCCCTGGCCAAGTGCCCCGAAGGTTCCGGCCGCCGATGAACACACGATGAAGTCGTCGAGGTTCATCGACCGGGTGGCCTCGTCGAGGAGCGCCACCGCGCGCGTTTTGGCTGCGAATACAGGGGCGAGGGACGCCGAGTCCAACCTGGCCATAACGCTGTCCCGCAGGACACCGGCGGTGTGCACGACGGTGCCGAGCGGGTGTCGAGGGATCAAGCTTCGACAAGATGAGATCGACTCCCCGCGGGTCACTGACGTCTGCGGCCACAACGGTTACCGAGGCGCCGAGCAACTGCAGTTCGTCTGCCAGCTCGACCGTGGCGGGATTCTTCTCACCGCGCCGACTCGCCAGGAGCACGTGCCGTGCCCCGTTGACGGTGACGAGGGCACGGGCTATGACGGTGCCTATGCCGCCCACGCCCGAGATCACCACGGTGCGTTCGGGATCAACCTGGCGAAGCGCCGAGGTATCAGGACGGCGGCGCCGCAGCATCTGCCCAAGCGAGCGTCCGGAACGGATCGCGACTTCCTTGCAGGACCTCGGGATCGTGTCCAGCGCCGGCCAGGAGGCGGGGTCGTCGTCGAGGTCGATGAGCCGGAACTGTCCGGGGTGCTCCCCCTGGGCGGTCCGCACGAAGCCCCACACGGCCGCCCCGCCGACATCCACGGGCACATCGTTATCCAGCGCCACGGCGCCGGAGGTGAAGATGTCGAGCTGGTTGCCTTCAAACTCGGGATGGGCCAGCCAGTCCTGGAGCTTCTCCATCAGGTGGGCGGTGGCCTTCTCGGGGCCGAGGTCGCGCGGGATCGGCAGCACGACCCGCCCCTGGGGACGCCCGTCGTCGGGGCTCCAGCACCCGACGACGCGGCTGTCCCAGGGCATGGTGGGTGTACCCCACAAATACCACCGTGCACCAGCCGGGCTTTCGGTGGGAATCTCCTCCCAGGCGGTCTCGAAGAGGGCCGCGTTGGCGTCAAGTCCGCTGTCCGACAGCTCCTCCGGGGCGCGGACGACCACGTTCTCCACGTGTACTGCGACGTCACCGGCGCCGTCGTAAAGCACAAGCTGCACGCGATCCTCGCCCTGGCGGGTCAGAAGGACGCGGGCGCGCTTCGCACCAACCCCCAGAGCCCGGACCCCGGACCAGGCAAAGGGCATGCCGACGGGCCCGTCTGCCCCTAGCAGGTTCGCAATCGCGTGCAGCGCTGCGTCGAGCAAGGCCGGGTGAATGATGTAGTCGTCTGCCTGGGCACGGATCGACTCGGGCAGGGCCACCTCGGCGGCAACGGTATCCGCGCCGCAGCGCCACGCATCGACGAGACCCCGGAAGGCGGGTCCGTAGCTGAGCCCGCGGGAGTCATAGCCCCTCGTACAGGGCGGTCACGTCGATGGGTTCCGCCTCAGCGGGAGGCCACGCCGTGAGGCGGGGTGCGACGGGGGCCGCGCTGCTGCTGAGGCGCCCAGTGGCGTTGAGTGTCCATTCGTGCTCGGGCCGAGGCACGAGACCAGACGCCGCAGGCACGGTGACCTTGCTCATCCGCCTCCTCGACGACGACTTGGATGTTGACGATCCGCCCTGGCGACACCTCCACCGGAGTCACGAGAACAAGTTCATCGAGCGTGAGGCATCCGAGGGCGTCTCCGGCCTGCAGCGCCAACTCGACGAAAGCAGTCCCGGGCAGCAGGACGCGACCGTTGAGCATGTGGTCGCGCAGCCACGGCAATCGGTCGGCGGCAAGCTGCCCCACCATGACGGTCGCCCGGCCCGAAGCAAGCTGGATCTGGGCGTCGAGAAGCGGATAAGAAGGGGAATCAAGCCCGAGGGAGGACAAGTCCGTGCGCGAGAGCGAGGGCTCGACGAAGTAGCGCTTGCCTTCGAAAGCATAGGTGGGGGCATCGCCGAGGTCGCTGCGGCGGGCCGCCCACAGGCCACGGATATCGGCGATACCGGCGACAGTGGCCGCCGCCAGCCCAGCGTCCAGGTCCGCCATGTCACCGCCGCGCTGAAGCGAGGTAATGACCTGAATAGGTTGTCCGAGCTCCTCGTAGCTGAGTTCGACGTCGATGCGGAGGCTGGGATGAGTGCTGATCTCAACGGCCACGTCGAATCCGTCGCCCTGCCAACTGCGTGACGGCAGATCGCACCCTGCAAAGCGTTGCGAAGGTTGTCGAACCAGTGTTCCGCACCACAACCACCGGTACTTGCCAGACGACCGCCGTAGGTCGCGCTGTAGACCGGGATCGATGCCTCGGCGGCGGTTAGGTCAACCAGCGCGTTGAGTACGTCATCTCGCAGGCCCTCAATCATGGGCGAATGCGTGGGGGCTCGCATTTCGCGCACAATGCGCGTGCGGATGCCCTGTTCTGTCAGGCACGTCTCGAGGCGATCAACGCTCTTGGTTGCCCCGAGCACGGTGCAACTCGCAGGACTGGTGTCCGAGACTACCCAGACAGTCTGCGTCAGCCCAAGTTCGCGCAATTGCGACTCGACGGCTGCCGCGGAGGTGCGCACGGCGAGCATCGTGTAATCACCGGCGAGCCCATCCAACACCCGCGCGCGGGCAAGAACCACCCGAGCGGCCTGCTCCAGGGTCAGGGCGCCCGCAGCCCACCAGGCCGATGCTTCACCCATTGACACGCCGAGGACCGCGTCGGGGACGATGCCGACGCTCTGCCATATTCGAGTCAAGCCCACGGCGAGCGCAAAGCTGCACACGTGGAGCCGCGCCAGCGGGTCGACCGGCCGACCGGCCTCTCCGGTCGCGATCGCTTGGGCCAAGTCAAAGTCGAGTTCGTCGCCGAACGCGCCGCGCACTCGGCGACAGCCGACGCGAACACAGGCGACTGGTCCATGAGGGCCTTCCCCATCCCCTCCCAATGGCCGCCTTGGCCCGGGTAGATGAAGACGGTGCGACCACCAGCAGCGCGCTCGATTCCGGCGATGCCGCTCCCCTGCTCAATGGCCTCCGGGATCCCGGCCGCCGCGCGGGTCGAGACAGCGAACCGGTGAGGGAAGTGGGTGCGGGTGCGCGCCAGCGTGGCGGCAACAGCGTTGACGTCGGCATCATTGTGGTCTTCCAGCCACGCCGTGAAGGCATCGACCTGCCGGTCGAGGGCGCTGCGCGTCGGGGCCGACAGCACCAGCGGCAGGGCAATATCAGTGACTCCCGCCTCGGGCTGCTCAGCTTCAGGTTCGGCGGCTTCTTTGACGGGGGCTTCTTCGAGGATGACATGTGCATTCGTGCCACTGAATCCGAAGGCCGAGACAGCACCGCGCCTAGGCTGTTCGCCCGGCCCCCACGGACGGGGATCGGTAAGGATCGATACAGAACCATCCCAATCCACTGCGCTGGTCGGCTCAGAGACGTGGAGGGTCTTGGGCATCCGATTGTGCCGCATCGACTGGACGACCTTGATGACGCCTGCTACCCCGGCAGCCGCCTGGGTGTGACCAATGTTGGACTTCACGGAGCCGAGGTACACAGGACGCGTAGCATCGTGAGCCTGGCCATAAGTCTCGTGGATAGCTCCAGCCTCGATCGGGTCGCCGAGGCGGGTTCCGGTGCCATGAGCCTCGATCAGGTCGATATCGGCCGCCTCCAACCCCGCATCCTCGAGGGCAGCTCGAATGACATGCGCCTGAGCGGGACCGTTGGGCGCTGTCAGTCCAGAACTCGCGCCGTCCTGGTTGACGGCGGTGCCGCGGATGAGTGCCAGGACGCGGTGACCGAAACGCTGTGCATCTCCGAGACGCTCGAGCACGAGGACACCGACGCCCTCGCCCCAGCCTGTGCCGTCGGCATCCTCAGAGAAGGCGCGGCAGCGCGCCGTAGCCGAGAGCGCGCCGTCGAGCCCATACGATTCGAACGCCGCGGGGGTAGACATAATCATCCCGCCCGTCACCAACGCGCAGCTCGTCTCGTGGCGCCTTAGAGAGGACACCGCCAGATGCAGCGCGACGAGGGAGGAACTGCACGCGGTGTCGACCGACAAGGCGGGGCCCCGGAACCCCAACGTGTAGGAGACTCGACCGGAGACAACCGAGTTCGACCCTCCGACGGAGAGGTAGTCACGCATATCGGCGGCTTCACCCACGAGGGTGCCGTAGTCTTGATACATCACACCCGAGAAAACGCCCACATCTTGACCCCGAAGCTCGGCTGGATTCAACCGCGCATCCTCCAGCGCCTCCCAGGCGACCTGCAGGGTGAGGCGCTGTTGCGGATCCATGGCGAGTGCTTCACGGGGGTTGATCCCGAAGAAACCGGCGTCGAAGTCGTAGGCGTCCTCGACAAACCCCCCCTCAGGCGAGACGGCGTACGCGCTGAGCATCTCAAGATCCCATCCCCGATCGGTGGGGAAAGGCCCAACCCCATCAACTCCGTCCGCAAGGTTCTGCCAGAACTCACACGGATTGGACGACCCGGGAAAGCGACAGCCCATCCCCACGATGGCGATCGGCTCGTGGGCCTGCGCCAACATCTGACGTGTGGTGCGCAGTTCGCCGGTGACTCGCCGTAAGTAGTTGCGAAGGCGTTCGACTTCTTGGTGCATGAAGGATCCTTGGAGAAAAAGGTGTGAGCGCATGGCGCGCGGACACAAAAGGCAGTCGGAAGGGGTGCTGGTCGCGGGTCAGAGATCTTGGCGCTGGAACGAGGTCACGGCGATGCCGCACAGCACCACCACCCAGACAGCGATGACGCCAAGCGCCAGTGCGGGCGGGGTGTATCCAACGCCATCGGGTGCGATCGTCCCCGCCAGGGAATGAATGGCCGGCATGAACAACAAGGACGAGACACCACGCTCTAGGTCGCCAGGCAGGAGACTGGCCAGCGAGGGTAGGCACATGATGAAGAAGACGACGAGAAAGGCCAGCAGTCCGCTGTGGAAAGTGACGGCGCAGGCAAATCCCAATACCGCATGGGCTGGCCCCAAGACCAGCAAGCCGCCCAAGAGTTGCAGAACCTCGGGAGAAGCCAGGGACGGAAGCTCAACCCCCATCATCCCGAGTACCCAGCGGCCGCACGGTGCCGCGAAACACACCGAGACCAGAGACACTCCCACCGTCACGAGTAGGAAGACGCACAGCTTCGCAGCGAGGTACCGGGCCCGATTCGGGGTGAGCTGCAACGAAAGCTGCAAGGTATTCGTCACCCGCTCGGTGGAGACGAACAAGATCGCGAGGACCATCGTGATGATGTTGGCGATGTCGACGCCCATCATGGATACCTCGAGCTGCTGACGGACGGTCAAGTCAACGGGTGACCGCCCCATAGTGAGAGGCACGGATGCGACGAAGGCCGCACTCGCCAGACCAGCGACCAGCGGAGCGGCGAGCATCAGCCCACGTCCGGTACGCCAGGTGCGAATCTTTACCCACTCGCTCTTGAGCGTCTGGCTGAGGGGCTGGTCTTCCGCCGGGGCGGAGCCATCGTGTCGGCGTGAGGGGCAACGCGGCTGGGCTGCTGAGTGGGCATGGTTCAGCGCTCCTTGGAATCGGGGTGGGAAGCGGTGGGAAGGATGCCGCCTTCTTTGCCGGCCGTGGCCTGGAGGAAGGCGGTCTCGAGGCTTGCCCGTTCACGGGACAGGCTTGACAGCGCGATGCCCAGGTCCCGGGCGACGCGACCGATAGCGAGAGGTTCAAGCCCGATGACCTCAAGTCGAGGCTCATCAGTGTCTGCGACGCTGCGGACCTTGGCCCCACGTTCGCTGAGGGCGGCAGCCAGACGGGCGTCATCGTCTCCAGAAACCTCAACCACATCACCGGCGGCGCGGACCGTTAGTTCACTGACGCTCACGTCCTCGACGAGGTGACCCTTGTTGATGATGATGACGCGCTCAGCCGTTTTCTCCATCTCAGACATGAGGTGGCTGGATAGGAAGACCGTGCGACCCTCGGCCGCCAGGTCGCGCAGCAGGTCGCGTAGCCATAGGGATCCCTTCGGGGTCTAGCCCGTTGATAGGTTCATCCAGGATGAGCACTTGGGGCTCTGCCAGGAGGGCACCCGCCACGGCGAGCCGTTGCCTCATACCAAGCGAGTATCGCGACACTCTCTGATTGGCCGCGTCGCCCAGCCCCACGAGTTCGAGCTTCTGCGCGACCAGTCGCTCCGGGACGCCGGCCGCTGCCGCCATCCACAGGAGGTGTTCACGCCCGGTGCGTGGGCTCTGGACCGGCTCCAACATGGCGCCAACCATCTGCCCCGGGTTGCGGAGGGTGCGGAAATCTTGGCCAGCAACACGAGCCGAGCCTCTCGTGGCTGCCATCAGGCCGAGAAGGATCTTCATCGTAGTGGACTTGCCGGCTCCGTTGGGGCCGAGGAATCCAGTGACTTGACCGGGATGGACCTGGAAGGTCAAACGGTCAACAACCGCTCTAGAATCGAAACGTTTCGTGAGACCGTCCACGGTGATGATTCCGTCGAATGCTGAGGTGCTCATGACGCCATTACAGGCAGTCCGGAGCGGTGCTACAAGAGCTAGAGACGGGCTCTGGCCGACCCACCAGCACGTGAGTAACTGATGGCTAGTCAAGCCCTCAGAAACTGAACAAATGGGCATTCCGACCCCCTCAGGAGGGGCGCCTACCGTTGGGATAGGCCGACGGAGCATCGTCGCCGGGATCGAACCCCACCCCCACTGCAAGTCAGGAGAACCGAATGACGATCGGCGTTTGGGACTATCTTCCCGAGTACCACGCAGAGAAGGAAGACATTCTCGAGGCAGTGACCAAGGTCTTTGACTCAGGTCGTCTCATCCTCGGACCGAGCGTGTCATCTTTCGAAGAGGAGTTCGCACGCTACAACGGCGTTCAGCACTGCATCGGGGTTGATAATGGCACGAACGCACTGGTGCTGGGCCTCCGCGCCCTCGGCGTGGGCCCGGGCGACGAAGTCATCACCGTTGCCAACACCGCCGCCCCAACCATTGTGGCAATCGACCAGATCGGCGCGATCCCCGTATTCGTCGATGTCACCCGCGACGACCACCTCATGGATGTCAATCAAATCGCCGAGCACATCACCGCACGCACCTCGTGCATCCTCCCCGTTCACCTCTATGGGCAGTGCGTACCGATGGCCCCAATCCTCGAGATAGCAAAGGAGCACGGTCTGCGAGTCCTCGAGGACTGCGCGCAGAGCCACGGCGCCCTACATCACGGCCAGATTGCAGGCTCCATGGGAGACGCCGCCGCCTTCTCGTTCTACCCGACCAAGGTGCTCGGCGCCTATGGCGACGGCGGCGCGGTCATCACCAATCAGGCCGCGATCGACGAGAACGTGAGACGCCTGCGCTACTACGGCATGGAGAGCCGCTACTACGTCGAGCAGACGCCGGGGCATAACTCCCGCCTGGATGAGGTCCAGGCCGAGATCCTTCGCCGCAAGCTGCGTCGCATCGGCTCTTACATCGAAGGCCGCCAGGCCGTGGCGAACGGCTACGCTGAGGGTCTGTCCGGCACCAGCCTTGAGCTCCCCGTCGTCGCGGAAGGCAACACCCACGTCTACTACGTCTACGTTGTCCGCCATCCCGCACGCGACGAAATCATGGCCAAGCTCGCAGAGCAAGGCATCAACCTCAATATCAGCTACCCGTGGCCGGTCCACACCATGCGTGGTTTCACGAAACTCGGATACCAGGAAGGTTCTCTCCCGGTCACCGAGGAGCTCGCCCAGCGTGTCTTCTCGCTCCCCATGTACCCGTCGCTGTCCCAGGACAATCAGTCGCAGGTCATCGAAACGCTGCGCTCTATCCTTGACACTTTGTGAGGAACACCATGACCGCCACTTCGCAACGCCATGCACTCGTGCTCGGAGGCACGGGCTTCCTGGGCCGGCATATCGTGTCTGCCCTCCTCGGCCACGGCTACCAGGTCACCGTCGTCGCGCGCCGCCCGGTCGCGGTCTCGGGGGTGGAGCTCGTCACAATGACCATCGACGAGCGGGCTCACTCCACGATGAGTGACCTTCTCACGACCTGCGCGCCGGACGTCGTCATCAACGCGACTGGGAGTATCTGGGGCAAGAGCGAGCAAAGCATGCGCGACGTTGTGGCCGTGCCGACCCTGACTGTGCTTGCCACCCTCGCTACGTTGAACCATCCTCCGCGCTACATCCAGTTGGGTTCTGTGCTGGAGCTGGGCAAGATCCCGGTAGGCACAAAGGTGAACGCCAGCACTCCCTCGACTGAGCCGTGTGCCTACGGAGCAACCAAGCTGTTGCTCACTCGCAAAGCGCTCGACCAGTTCCACTACGGCGGGTTGACGGGCTTGGTCCTGAGGATCGCCAACATCTGCGGTCCAGGTGCTCCCGACATCAGCCTCCTGGGTCGCGTCGCCCACGTGGTGGCGGGCGACGGTCCACAGCCGCGTACACTCGAGCTCGATCCCCTCATCGCCCGCCGCGACTACGTCGACGTACGGGATGTCGCACGGGCCGTCGTGTTGGCAGCCGGAACCTCGGCCTCAGGAGAGCTCGTCGACATTGGGCGCGGAGAGGCAGTTCCCGTGCGGAGCCTCGTCGATCTCATGATCGAGCTGAGTGGCCGCGATGTAACGGTCATCGAACGGCCAGGTTCACGTGCCCACTCGAGCGAGGACTGGACCTGCATTAATCCCGAGCCCGCATATCACCTTCTCGGTTGGCGACCCCGCATCACCCTGCGAGAGTCCATGGCCGACCACCTCGGCGATGTCAGAGCAAGAGCTCTTGCGGTAGCGTCATGACGACCGTCCCGACGTCGACCCCGGACGCGCTCGAGTCACTCGCCATACAAGAGCCCGGCAGTGGCCACGCCCTGTCGACGAAGAGCCACGACACCCCCGAATTGGCGAAATTCTTCCATCTGCACCTTCTCCCCCGGCATCACGACCGTCCTAGAAGGGAGCTAAATCGTGTCCATTATGCAGGCTGAGTTCACCCATTCGATTCGCACGCTCGATGGGATCAACAGACTCGACGAGGTCGAGGCCTGGCTGGACGACTGCCGTCAACGGAACTGGCTCACGACGACACCGCTTCCGCTGTCTGAGCTTGAGGACTGGTCACGTGAGTCGGCAACCGGTGACTGGGTACACCGAAGCGGGCGCTTCTTCCGCATCACGGGTATCCAGATCGAGGGGGGCCAATGGCCCCACGCGACAACCCATCATTGAGCAACCGGAGATCGGGATCCTCGGCTTCCTCCTGTCCACCTTCGACGGCGTGGTCCACCTCTTAGTCCAGGCCAAGATCGAGCCCGGCAACCCCAGCGGCATCCAACTCGCCCCGACCATCCAGGCAACGAAGAGCAACTTCTCCCGGGTTCACGGGGGCAGCACAGTCCCTTACTTCGAGGAATTCAGATCCCCCGCCGCCGATCGCGTTCTCGTCGACACCCTGCAATCAGAACAGGGATGGTGGTTCTACCAAAAGCGCAACCGCAACATCGTCGTGTGGACGGGTGAGCGCGTAGACGCCCGAGCGGATTTCTGCTGGATGACCTTGGGACAGCTCTTTCATTTTCTAGAGGCCAAGGACGTTGTCAACATGGATTCCCGGTCGGTCCTGGGATGCCTGACAAGCCAGCTCACATCGGTGAGCCCACCAGGTTCGGAGGCGTCGCTCAGCCGACTTCAAACCACACTCACCGCGCTGAACACCGCCCGCACCACGACCTCCATGGTGGTACATCGGATCAGCCTCAATGAGGTATGGAATTGGCACGATGACGGCGAGAAGCTACGGTCGACAAATCCCACCGGCCCGTTCGAGATCGTTGGCCGGGGAATCCACGCAGCCGGGCGGGAGGTCCTCGAATGGTCCCAGCCGCTCCTACGTCCCTGCGACGAGAGACAATTCGACCTGATCTTCCGGCGTACCGCCGACGACGTGGAGTGCCTGCTGTCACTCACGGAAGAACCAGGGCTTACCGACATCGTCGAGCTTGGCCCCACCGAGCGCGATCAGTCACACGGCTTCCCCTTGGGACAAACCAAGATCTTGCACGATCAGGTTCAGTCCGAGGAGGGAGGACGGTTCCTAGATGCCCTGTCCCGCTACGTCGTCCGAGAACTCGTCGACGTTGTGGATATGCCGGCCCCCCAAGGGAAGGTCTGGGTGTCCCTCCGCACGATTCAACGCTTGCTCGTCCATCCGCGATACCTGACTGTGGAGGCACGGACCCTCGCGTTGTGTCTGCAGTCGGTCCTGTCAAGAAAAATGAGCGGATCAGCTATTCCACCCACTAGCAGAAGCGATGATCCGGCCTTCCGAAACGTCCCCAATGAAGGAGAAAAGCATGCGGCCTGACCCAACACCAATCCATTCGAAGCCCTCATACCTTGAAGAGCTTGCCCCCGGCGTCCACGCCTATTTGCAGCCACCTGGCACCTGGGGATACGGCAACGCGGGCATGATCTCAGACGGGCGATCCACCCTCCCTAGTCGACACTCTCAACGACCTGCACACCACGCAGGTGATGATCGAGTGCCTCGCCCCCTACGTGGCAAATGCCCCTGTAGTCGGCCTCGTCAACACCTCAGGCGCCTCGGATCATTGCTGGGGCAACCAGCTCATCGCAGGCGGTGACGTGGAGGTCATTTCGACACGCGAAGCCTGGGACGACCTGCAGACCTCCTCCCCCGATGGGCTTCACAAAGTGTCGAAGCTCCAGGCCATCCTCCCGCGGAGCATGCGCCGAGTCGCGAAGGCTCTCACGGGCCCGTTCTCATTCAAAGACATCCGGCTCGCTCCCCCGACCAGGTTCGTGGAGGCACCCGAACAGTACGCGCGGCTGGAACGTGACGTGCACCTCATCCCCTCGGCAACGCCCAATCCCCGGGGATGCTCGCCATATGGCTGCCGGCCGACAAGATCCTCTTCGTCGGCGACACCGTTCTTGCGGGGCACACGCCCGGCCTGTCCGGATCGGTGAGTACATGGCTCACCGCCCTAGACACACTACGAAACCTCAAACCCGCCGTGATCGTGCCGGGCCACGGGCTGCCGGGCGGCATCGAGCTAATCGACGAGACTCAGGAGTTCCTGACCTGGTTTGACAAGGAAGTTCACCGGGCTCATGACAATGGTCTGAACGCCGCTGAGACGGTCAAGCACCTCCACGCGGCACTGCCTATGTCACCGACCGGCCCTCTCGGTGAATCTGAGCGCCTCGTATTATCAGTTCACGAGCATTGGTCAACACTCGAGCCGGGATACAAAATGCCCGATCCCCCGGTGCTGTTCGCCCACATGGGCAAACTCATGGCTGCGTGACGGTGACGGGATCACCTGGGGTGAGGTGCGCACGCACAACCCATTCCTCCCCAACGGGTCCGGCTTTGAAGTTGCCTCCCATAGCCCGCACCCGTTCCCCGAGGCCAACGATCCCAAAACCACTTGAGATCGACGTGATCCGGGGTCTCGCTTCTTCCTTAGATAACAGGCTACGAACCTCGATTGTCACTCCCTGAGGTTCGTTGGCCACGCGGAAGTGACATTCACTCGCCTCGGGAGCGTAGCGCAGGATGTTCGTCGCGCATTCCCGAAGGATGCGCACGATGAGGTGCTGAGAGTTCGAATTGATCTTGTCCAGATTCGGATCTACGGTGATGACCGGCTGGTGCCGGTGGCTCTTGAGCGTGTTGACGAGTGACTTGGCCGCCAGGGCAACGGTCTCGGGATGATTCACCCTCGTGGGGCCCCGGGTTGGCGAGAATCGTGGCCATGAGTTCAAGCTCCATCTTCGTGGTGCGCAGCGCATCAGCCATCGCGACCAATGCTTCCTGGGGTGAAGGCTCCTTCTGTGTACGCACGGCCTCCGCCGTGAGCACGATCCTCGAGAGTTGGAGCGCGACCACATCATGAAGTTCCCCGGCAAGTTCCTGACGCACCTTCTGCCTGAGGGGCCCTCGATCTCGTTTTCAATGCTCTCCGCCGCCGCAGCGGTCTGGTTAGCGCGTCGGGCGAAGACGTCGATCGCCAACAAGGTGCTGAACAGCAACGCCCCCGTGAACAGCGCCAGGTATGTGGAATACGTCACGAGGCGAATGGCGACGTAACCCGAAGCGAGCAGCGAAACCGCCAAGGCGATGGAACGATAGCCACGGATAATGGTGGCGGCTGCCCAGGCGCCCACCATCAGGAGGTCAGTCAGCCACGGAGAGCGCGACAGCAGTGACACAAGCGCAGATGAGATACCGATCGCTGTTGCCCACGACAAGTTGAGCAAGGAGAGGAGCATGGCGAGACATGCCGTAGCACTCGCCAGCGTCTCAGGAGAGAAACCGGGATCGCGGGTCAAGACCATCAACAAGACTGACGCGATCAGGCCGAGGGCCGCAGTAGCCACACCGATGCGCTTGATGATGCGTTGCCACTGGATACCATTACCGAAGGCGGTGCCTGCGGGATGCTCCTCTGTAAAAGGAATCGTGATGTCCAGGTGCCAGCGTCGGGAGGATGTATACGTCACGGTCCCCCTGACCGGGGCCAGGTGGTTGACGAGCATCTCGGGAATGGGCGCCGCCTCGACCGACGACCACGACCCGGCCCCGGGCCGCTGCTCACTGATAACGATACGGAGAGCAGTGCGGGATCGTTCAAGTCTCAACCGGATATTCGCCCCGGGTACGGCGTGTTGGAGGAGATCGTTGACGCCCCAGTGGAGACTTCGACATACCGCTGTGCAGATGCCTAAGTCGATGCCCTCGAAATCCCCGGTAGTGTCGAGCCGCGCGTCATAACCGTGAGAGATCAGCTCGTCCTCAGCATCCTCGGCGCACTCACGGATTGATTCAACCACGAACCACTCGTCGGATGACCGGTTGCTCGAAGACTGCCCACGAGGCTGCGAAGCTGCCCGAGTGCGTAGCGTGAAGCAGACTCAGCCCTATCGATGGCCAGGAAAAGCTCGTGCTCATCGGGCACCCGGCTGCTGGCTTCCGCGCGCCGCCACTCGTTCTCGAGTATCTCCTGGATCTCACCCTGGACGTGGCTCATGACAAGCTGGTGCTCAGCCAGTTCCTGTGTGCGCTGTTGATGTCGGAGTTGGCTGAGGCGCCGCTCGCCGCTGCGCAGCCGACGAAGCATCAATCGAGTGCCGTAGCCGACGAGGAGACCCACCAGAATCGCGGATGCCATCAGCAAGGCGGCAGCCATAGTAACGGCAGGAGAAAAGAAGACGCCAAGGAAAAACTAGCGCGTAGCCAAGCGTCGGCACCAAGAGCTGCTTTTTTTGGAGCGGAGGACCATAGCATGCTGATGCCGACGAAGGCCAAGGGATAAACAGTGCCCGAGGGTCCATCCCACAGACACGTCGCCGACACGACAAGCCCGAGCCATGCTCCCAGCCGGGGTCGGGCCAAAGACAGGAAGATCGCTGCGTAACCGACGAGGTTCTGCGCCGTCCGTACTGGCCCGGGTTCGCCATGAGTCAGGACCCGAGAGGTCAAAAAGTAAGTCAGGTCCGTGATCGTGAGCGCCGCAACGACTAAGCGCACCCAGCGAAGCAGTTCGTTGCCAACGTCCACCCCTCTAGTACGCCCACGTTGATGCATGGGTCTTGATTCGCCTGTCCTCGCCATGGCCCGATACTAGATGATTGTTGAGTCCAAGGGGTTGGTGATCGTGGAGGTGGTCAGTGCTCAATGGATGGCGGCCTTGGTGTGGCCGCTGTGCCAGATCGCGGTAGTCAGAGTCAGGATTCTAGCTGCAATGCGGGAGCAGACCCCAGCGAAGGAATTTTGGAGTGCTGTATGCTTTGCGAGCACTGTTGAAAACTGAATTTTTAAGCTGCCGTCTGGACTTGATTCCATTCCCGGTAAACATGATTGGTGATGCGGTAGCCTAGCGCCGAGTGAATTCGTTTTATGATTACACTAGCTGAGGGCATTGAGGTTTATTCATGGATACCTGAGGGGCGGTAAAACCCCTCGTCAGTGCCTGGTTGCCCGCAGCTGCGAATAAGCTTCATTATTCACGGGTTTATTTTGGATTATTCCTTATAAAATGGTTGTAGGCACCAACTGCTTCATGCGAGAATTAAAATGCCATAATCCAAAAGAACTCGACGAAAGCAGCCGATGCGCTATCAGTCTACTACAGACCTCCCGGCAGAAATAATTCTTGAAATTATAGCCCGCATTCATCAGGTCACTCACGGACGGGGAATCGACTTCACACGACATCGACTCACGCTCTACATGGAGTGCCCGGCGTTTCGTGGACTGGAGTACTGTGGGGGTTTGGCGTATTCAGGACGGCAGGTTTTGTTTTAAGGAAGCTATATCATGAGACTTATTCGCCACTATTCATGAAATGCCGGGCATTTCACAGGGACACGTTCGGGATGGGATTTCATCAGGTCATCGCAAGAAACGTAGAGTGCTGTAGCGAGGGTATCCAGACCGGTGACCACAACGAGACCTTCCATAGGATCGGCATTGGTGTTAGCAACACCGACTCTGGATACCCTCCCCAGCCTCCACTACCACACCGCGCCGAAACACCACCCATAGACTCAACCATCTAGACGTGTTCGAGCGGATAAATTCGGCGGGTTACCGACCTTGGAATCTCGCCGAAGAGGTGTCGCAGTGAAGCTGACATAGCTCTTGAGGACTTGAGGAATTGGAGTGTGTAATTTCCTCAGATTACGGTGCCTCAGCGAACCGCAAAAAGTTGTGTTTGAAAACTACTATAACTCATATGCTGAGGCTCAGTCCTTGCACAACATGTTTCGCAGCCAGGCCGGCAGCCCATCACACATGGCGATGAAGGAGGGAGCAGTGGAGGTGACACTGGTCTGCTGGGAAACTTCGGCAGGCACAGTCGGGGCGGTGGGAGCAGTGAGGGGAGCGGTGGTGATGACGAGTGCAAGAGCGAAGTGACGCACGATAGGAACTCCTTAGTTCGAAGTGGTTCTGATGACTTGAGTTTCGCACTCGGAGAGGTCCGATCACATATCGCTTCGGATGGACCTCACCGTCAGCTGGCCAGTCGATACACGACGGGACTGGCGAAAAGTTCATGGTCACGCCTCTTGGCATCTCCTCACCACCAAGAGACTCATCATCGCACCTTGTCAACTCCTAATTTCACTGAGCCCGACTGACCATCTAGACGGTGTGGGTGGCCCTGGCCTGGGGTGGTGCTCTGGCAGGCCGGGTCTTCACCGCGAAATAAATCGAAAGTGGAGACCGACACAATCGACGCTGAACACCGTTCGATGCTGCGACTGGACGCCTCCACCGCGGTTACGATTCCCAGCGCGTCTAGCCGCAACGATTCAGAGATGCCAGCCAGCAGACCGGCACGGCGCATCTCCCAGCAGCCCGGCCCCAGCCGGCTCCAGAGCCCATACCCAGGAGCTCCCACGCGCCACCATCCGGTCTACTGGGCCTGGTAGCTGTAGTTGTTCATGCGGCGTCTGCGATAAACGTTCACGGCGATGACGGTGCCGACGATGCCGACCACTTGCAGGGCCACGCACAGGTACTTGAAGCCATCCAGCCACGTCGCCAGTGACCCGCTGAGCTGGGTCGCGACGCGGTTGCCGAGGGTGGTGGCCAGCTGGCTACTTGGATCGTTGAACGTGATCATCGTCGTGTGCTGGAGCGCGGACACCCCGGCCGTCCCGAGAGCGGGGAACACGATCAGCATCACCCACCGGGCCCTCTTGGTGCCCACCAGCATCCCGGCCACCAGCAGCACGGCCGCGACGAGGTAGGCGATCCCCCAGTAGCTGACCAGGTTCAGCGCCTGTCCGATCGAGTCGGCCTGGCTATGGGTCAGGGTCAGTGGCCTTGACCCGGACGTTCTGCGGCACCTGGACGTTAGCCAGCAGCGCCTGCGTCGCCGGGTCGGCGGACTCCTTGACGTTCTTCCAGACCAGGTCCACCAGCGGGTCGAGTTTGACCCACACCGACGGCACAGTGCTGGTCTGCCTGGAGTTGTACTGGGTCAGGTCCGTGACCAGGGGTGCGACGGGTCTCGTCGAGCACGCTCTGCCAGGGTGGCCTGGGCCTGGTCGTCGCTCGTGGCCGCGTCGACACCGCGTTTGACCAGCTCCGGCAGGCGGTCCCGCAGCCCGGGGATCTGCTTCGCGACCTCCGGGAGCTGCTTGTCGACGGCGCTCTGCAGCTGGTCGGAGATGGCGTTGATGACGGCTTCGTCGTGCATGATGCTCTGCGCCAGCCGCACCGTCGGCTCGGGGAGCGGGCCACGTAGTCGCCCCAGTGCAGAACAGACCCGACGAGTCCCGCCACGAGGGCTCCCAGGAAAAGAAGACTGGCAAATACGTTACGCACGGGCTACTCCTGTCTTAGCGATCGCCCCCTGGGGAATTCTATGTGCAGCCTCCCAGCGCCCTCCGGGTGGCCTCATGACCTCAGCACTTGAGTCCTCCGAGGTAGGCGTGGACGATGTGCGCGATATCCAGGGGCGCTGCGTCGACGGCCTGGTACATGAGGAGCGCGTCGACCAGCGCAACCAGTTCCGGGGCCCGCCCTGTGGCGTCGGGCGCGCCGAGAGCGGTCAGGATCTGAAAGGCGATGTCTTGAAGGTTTGCGCGGACGGGCGCGCCAGAGCTCAGCGCTGTCCGCAGCTCATCGTCGTCCCTGACCTCGAACATGAGGGCGAACCGCGCGGCCTGCGCCGCGTCGCGTTCCCGCATGCGCTGGGTCAGGGACGCGATCAGCGCGGTGGCCTGCTCCTCATCGAGTGAGGCGGGAATCGTCAGGTCCTCGATATCGCCTTGGGAGCCATCGGAGAGTCGCTGCACGATGAGCGCGATGAGGTCTCGCCGCGTCCGGGCGTAGTAGGACGTCGACCCCTGCGGCAATCCCGCACTCTTGTCGACGAGCCGGTGCGTCAGTCTGTGCGCGCCGCCGGAGGCGATGAGCCTGATGCCCGCATCCGCGATTTGTTCTCGCCGGCCCATTGATCCCCTCCGCATCTGTTCTTGTCCCCGCACACTACCGCCTCTACGATAGTAGAGAACGAGTTGAAAGGTGAACGATATGACGAAGATAGCGATCGTGGGCGGAGGCATCTCAGGGCAGGCGATCCAGCGCGCATGCCAGGCGCGAGGCCTGGAGGCGGGCCTGTTCTCGCGCTCCACAGGGTTCGACGTGCTCCACGACGACGCCCGCACAGCATTCCCGGACGCCGAGGTGATCATCGACGCGGCCGCGCATTTCACCACGAGCCAGCGGGTGGCCACCGATTTCTTCACCCTCGCGACCAGCAGACTCGCCGCCGCCTCCAACGCGCTTGGCGCCCATCACATCCTGTTGTCGATCGTGAACTGCGACCTCCCTCAGGTGCAGGGCTACGGATACTTCGCCGGCAAGGTCGCCCAAGAGCGTGTCGCCCGTGCTGAGAGCGAGCGGCTCACCATCGTGCGGTCGACGCAATGGTTCGAATTCGCCGGGCAGACGCTGCAGCGGATGAAGTTCGGGCCGTTCGCGATCGTGCCGTCAATGCGGACGCAGCCCATAGCGCTCGACGCCGTCGCCGCGGTCATCGCCGACACCGCCGCAGGTGAGCCGAGCCAGCTGCGCGAGGTCGCCGGGCCGGAGGTGATGACGCTATGGGGAGCTAACCAAGCAAATCCCCCACCCGGGAATCATTCCCATCCCACTGGCAATCCCGACGGGCTACGGAAAAGCTTTCAGGAAGGGCGCACTCGTCCCCGACGACACCGTCCCAGTCGCGGGCCCGACCCTGGCCGAATGGCTGAAAACCCACTGATCCGCCTAGACCATCCCGAAGGCGACGGTTTTGCTGGCCTTATTGCTGTTTGCTGGCGTCACAGCACAGGCAAACGTGAACAAGGCCAGCGATCCGGGGTTAAGGCCAGCAAAACCGGCTACCACGCCGTCAGCAACGGACCACACGCGATCGGTGATGTGGGAAGCGCCACGACGCGCCGCCCAGAGATGATTCTCGAAGCATCTCGCAGACTAGCCATTCGGTGGTGTCATAGGGTCGTAGCAACAGTGTTTGTTAAGGAGGGGTTGTTGGTGCGGCGGTTGTTGACGGTGACGGATCGGGCTGGGATCGCGAGGGGCTTGGCGGAGGGGTGTGGGTTACGTGAGATTGCTCGGCGGATTGGTAGGGATGTGTCGGTGGTTTCGCGGGAAGTGGCCCGGAATCAGGGTGAGACGGGGTACAAGTGTGTGGCTGCTGATGTAGCTGCGCAGCGGCGGCGTGCCCGGCCCAAGCCCCGCAAGATTGATGCTGATCTGGTGTTGAAGCAGCGGGTGATTGCTGATCTTCGGAGGTCTCGTACACCACGTCAGATCGCGGGAAGATTACGTGCTGAGGCTGGGGGTGACAGGCTTGAACCGTGTCAGGGTTCCCCCACGGCCCAAGGAGCGAGCGTGTCTCATGAAGCGATCTACACCTGGATTTATGCGATGCCGAAGAAGACGCTGCGGGAGCACGGTGTCATGCTCGGGTCGAAACGCACCAGCCGTCAGTCCCGGCGTCGTTTGGGTGAGCGGAAATCCCCGATTGTGGGAATGGTCAGTATCGATCAGCGGCCCTCAGGAGGTTACAGGACGGAAGGTTCCCGGTCATTGGGAAGCAGACTTGATCATCGGCGCCTACGGCAGAACAGCCGCGATCACCCTCGTCGAACGAACCACCCGGTTCGTCACGATCCTCGCCCTGCCGAAGGGCAAGAACGCAGACGGGGTGTGTGACGCCCTGATCGACCACATCACTGGGCTGCCCGAATTGATGAAGGGCACCCTGACCTGGGATCAGGGCTCTGAGATGGCCCGGCACGCCGCGTTCACCATGGCCACCCAGATGCCGGTGTACTTCGCCCATCCCCACTCTCCCTGGGAACGCGGCAGCAATGAGAACACCAACCGACTCATCCGTGACTACCTGCCCAAAGGCACTCCCATCCCCCAACACCAGCCCTATCTCACAGCCATCGCCGAAGAACTGAACGAACGCCCCCGAGCCACCCTCGGCTACCTCACCCCACGAGAAGCTTTCCAGAAACTACTCGTTGCTTCCACCACTTGACACCGCCTTCAACTATGATGCTTATTCCCAAAATGGGAGACTAGCAGGCCAAAGTAGCATAGACTACCCCAATGAAACTGAAGAACTCGGAGGGCTCATCCATAAGCACTGTCCTCATTGAGGCAGACTCATACGCCCAGCATGCAATTAAGGGGCATCTCTCACAGATCCCAGACATCAATCTAGTCGGAATCACGTCAGAGGCCAAGAAGGCGCTCCCCTTAGTTCGCAAGCTGCATCCCGACGTCGTAGTGATAGATATGCAATCACCAAAAATAAATGGTATCGAATTAACGAAAAATGCTAACCCGCCCTCCAGTAATAAGCAGAGTTTTAGCACTCTCTTCCATAGGAGACCTTCAACTTATGGACGAAACCATAACTGCAGGAGCAGCCGGTTTTCTTTTGAAATCAGACAGCTTAAGCCTCATCTCACATGGGATTAGAAGCACCCACAATAACGATGCACTAATTTCGCCGAAACTGGCCACCCTGGTATTAAAGCAGTGGAGCTCCCATCGATCTCCCTTGCCAGAACTATCGGACACCGAACGGGAATTAATAATTTTAGTTAGCCGAGGATTAAGCAATTATGAGATTGCCACAACTATATGCCTATCAACCAACACAGTCAAAAACTATGTAAGTAAGCTACTAAAGCGTTTCGGCCTCACTAACCGGACCTCACTTGCCGCACAAGCACACAAATGGGGGTTACATGATCCCTCAAATCTGCAACAGTAGACGAAAGGGTCAATCGCGAGGGGTTTCCGTTCAAAAAAACACCACTGTCATAGCTCGCATTTAACAAAATCTAAATGTTTCCCTGGAGGATTATTCAGGAATTATTCCGGCTCTTCGCAGATGAGCGGGTAGCTGGCTGAGCGCGTCGGTGCTGGGATGAGGGTCGAGGCCTTCCGATGATGGAAGTTCTCACACTGACCATCTGTTGGAAGACCTCGACGTGCTCCACGCTACCTTCGTGACCCCTGACCTGACTGTGTTCTGCCGCCTCGACGAGCTCGGCCTCGTGGCCGTCGGCCAGCGGCTGGCCCCGGATCGGGCGGTGATCGAGTGTCGGGTCGCTGAACCAGATCCGTGGTGCCGGGGCTGCGGCAGCAGGGCGCTCTCCCGCGGGACGGACACGCGACAGCTCGCGCATGAGCCGTTCGGGCACCGCCCGACCATGCTGCTGGTCCGCGTCCGCCGATACAAGTGCTCTGGGTGCGGGCGCTCCTGGCGCGAGGACCTCACCGCTGCGGCGGCGGAGCGGGCGAAGCTGTCTCGTCGCGGGATGCGGTGGGCGCTGGAAGGGATCGTGATCGACCACCTCACTGTGTCCCGGGTCGCCGCAGGGCTGGGGGTGTCCTGGCACACGGCCAATGATGCGGTCCTCGCCGAGGGACGCCGCGTGCTCATCGATGACCCCGGCCGGTTCGACGGGGTTCGGGTGCTCGGCGTCGACGAGCACGTCTGGCGCCACACGAGGTCCGGGGACAAGTACGTCACCGTCATCATCGACCTCACCCCGGTGCGTGAGAAGACGGGCCCCTCGCGGCTGCTGGACATGGTCGAGGGCGCTCCAAGAGCGTATTCAAGACCTGGCTCGCCGCCCGAGTCCAAGGTTGGCGGGACGGGGTCGAGGTCGTCGCGATGGACGGGTTCACCGGGTTCAAGACCGCCGCCAGCGAGGAGCTGCCCGACGCGGTGACGGTGATAGATCCATTCCACGTCGTCCGTCTTGCCGGCGACGCGCTGGACCAGTGCCGTCGCCGGATCCAGCGCGACGTATTCGGGCGGCGGGGCCGGAAGGACGATCCGCTATACAAGGCCCGCCGCACCCTCACACCGGCGCCGGCCTGCTCACCGAGAAGCAGCAGACACGACTGAAAGCACTGTTCGCCGACGAGCAGCATGTCGAGGTCGAGGCGACCTGGGGCATCTACCAGCGGATGGTCACCGCCTACCGGGAACCCGACCGCAAACTCGGAAAGTTCCTCATGCAGTCCGTCATCGACTCGCTGACCACTAGTGTCCCGACCCTGCTCGTCGAGCTGCGCCGCCTCGGCCGCACCCTGAAGCAGCGCGCCGCCGACATCCTCGCGTTCTTCGACCGCCCCGGCACCAGCAACGGCCCCACGGAGGCAATCAACGGCCGCCTCGAGCACCTCCGCGGATCGGCCTTGGGGTTCCGGAACCTGACGAACTACATCGCCCGGTCGCTGCTTGAGACCGGCGGCTTCAGGAACCACCTACACCCTCGTTTGCGATGAGCCATTATTCCCGCCACGACATTTCCCTTGTCAACCGTGGTTCGCCAGGGGCTTAGCGGCATTGCTGAATAATCTTCCTGGCCTTGATAAGGTATTTTGCTGTGCTGTCATCCACCCATGAATAAACCTCTATTTATCGTTAGAATCTCTACATTCTCTGCAAAATCTATAGCTCTGACGACAAGCCATGACTAATGCTTTCCCATCACCAAAACAAGGCAAAAGAAATATCAAGTGACTAATAAATATCCCGCATAATATAATCGGAACCTTAAAAATAATTAGCAACAACCCGATAAGCACTGGTATGCCCGGTCCTGAAATACTTATGATGACAGCTTCTCTCAATGCTAGTGCTCCTTCAGGTCTCAACGAGACCCTTAGCATATTCTGTTCTACCACTACACCTTTAACAGCGGGAATATGACAGATCACCAAAGCATGCGCCAGTTCATGCAAGAGAAAGGAACCCCAAAAGCACCCAACTAATACCAAGGATATGCGCCAGGCAAGGGTAAACAGCCAGCTGGCTCCATAAACCAGCTGACCAACCACAGCACCAATCCAGAATAGTCCTGAACAAACCAGCAAAGGGGAACCAGCCTTTGCAACAGCTGCGATGATTTTTCTATATAAGTTCATTTGTCATCGAACAAAGAGGCGCGGTATGATTTAAGGAAAGATAAAATCAACAGGAACAGGAAAAGAAATGCCGTAAGCACCAAAACCGCAATCAGAAGCGGCCAAGCTGACGCAATCCCGACATTCATTGTAAATGTGTTTCCATCTACCGGAATAGTTTGAAAATAAACGGCTCCAAAGAACCCTTCCACCCGAGTCCCGATTTCACGGTTGGATGCCATGACCCACAGTAATGAACCAGTTGCACTGAGCATGGTCAATAACACCGCAGAAAATAGGCTACCCAATAGTAGTTTCAGATACTTCATGTCTTTCCCTCTTCTCATTAGTATCGATGAACCAAACAGTGAGGATGGCCGCTAAGACAGCTATCGCAGCAAGCAGAATTTCTGTGTCCACTGGAAATCTTAATAAACCGGCGGTGACCCCGAGGAAGGCAAGGCAGATCCCAAGAACCAGACATCCAAAAAGCGTGCTGATAGGGTTATCCTTCTCTGAAGGAAAGGCTGTTCCTATCAGTACCGAGCAAGTGACAGCACTTAATAATCCGGTCAGCGGCTCAAAACTTGTCATGATAAGTACTGGCTGCCAGGCCATCAGAACTATAGACCCTAACGCAAAGATTCCACCAACTGTAAGGAATTGCGCCGATATCATCAAAAACCAGATTCGTGCAGCTCCGCCCTCAGGATGCAGCACCCGTAAGCAGCGAGTATTGCCATACTGATACATGGCAGGAAAACAAAGAACTAAACATGACCATAGTGGGTGGATATCACGAGAAAAGCCAAGATAATAAAATACAGCGATCATTAGCGAGATAGCAAGCCATAGCTGTTGGTTACGCATAGCATATGCCAGATGAACCTTCCATGGCCCTCGTATACTTTTTGGCTGCGGCGTATTCACAAAACGCTGAATCACAGGATGAGAATTCGGCGCAGTCAGTAACGCGAGGAATCCAAAAATTGCAATTAGCACTACAGATGAGACGACAAAACAAAATACACCACAACTATTAAGGATCCAAGCTATCAAATTGAACCCTATAAAAGATCGATCATCGCCCGGAGGAGATATACCGATGATAAATGACATAGTCTGTGAATTTATCCAAAGAATAATCGTGAATAATGTAAGCAGGAGAAGCATCGAGCGCGTTCTTTTGAACCCCAGCCACCCTAATAGGATATCGCCTAGATTATAGACTATTGCACACGTAAAATAGACGAGTATCGCGGTAATTATAGGTGTCATCGCAAGAGCCAATCCTGAAACGCCAAGAATAAATAGGGTAGCCGTACTCATTGCAGCGAGAAGCACAAGCGTAACTGCGATAACACAAGCAGCCTCGAAGCAAAATATCGCTGTCCGGCGTTCCTTATGGCTCACTGGAAGCTGGTAGGTGAACTGAAACAAATCCCGCGATCCATCAATCAACAGCCTCATTCCAAGAAATATCGAGATCACAGTTATAGTGACAGAAACAGAAGAGATATCATATATATACTGCCAGATCTGCAAGTCAGACCCAATTGGAAGCATGAATTGCATAGCAATGGCAGCAGCTCCTACGATAAAACTGATCAGAGCTAGCATCAAGATTATTCGGACACCAGGCTTCCTCAGTGGTCCAGTATGCAAGATACGCCGAATGAAGTATTGTATAAGCACCCATGTTAGAATGCCCTACACGACGAAGATTAAACATCACCATTAGCTCCGGCTATCGAGGTGTGACAGGACTAGATCAGAAATACTAGACTGATTCTGCGATAGGCTCTCGACAGAGACATCAGTAATTACATGACCGTAATCTAGAAAAACTACTCGGTCAGAGATTCTCTCCAGCATGGGGAAATCATGAGAGCACAACAAGATGCCGAGTCCTTCTCCACGCATTCTAAGCAATTCCTTTTCGACTAAATGAAGAGCTTCTAAATCGATCCCATTCAGCGTCTCATCGATCACGGTCAGCGACCTCCGCATGAGAAATGCAGATATCAGCTGTACCTTTTTCCTCATACCATGAGAATAATCTTCCATAAGATGGCGTACCCTACCGGATATTCCATAAGCCTTAAATGCATCCTCTGCCATTTTTAGATCCACTGATGAACCATAGAGGCTCGCAGTTAGCTGAAGATACTCTGAAGCGCGTAGGAATTCTGGCATGTGATCATTGCTGGTCAGATATTGCCCTTGGGCCCTCCCCGCTTTTGATTTATGCGATCTACCATTCACACTAATGCTCCCGGTTTTTTTAATCGAAGGAGGTTGAATATTAGTTTTATTAGCGTTGATTTTCCAGAACCATTTGGCCCCAGCAGACCAACAATTTCTCCACGCGAGACGGAGAAGCTGATGTCGTGCAAAACCTCAACTCCTGCATCATAGGCATAGGAGACGTTTTTGATATCTAATACCGTATTGGAGACCATGGTATCCCTTTCGGGTTTAGGTGGAGGATCACTCTTCAGTGATCCTCCACAGTTTCTGACTGCTATGTCAGCGTTTGCATTCCAGGCCTACCTCCCAGCCATTCTTCCAATACCAGTTGCCAGTGAAACTGCCATTGCCATAGATTACGCACCAAGCAGCCATACCGGCTAGGAAGGTAGCGGCGAGGGCCAAAAACGACGGCCACAACTACCAGGAACCATCCGTCGTAACGAACAAGAGCAGCGTCGAATCGAGTCTTCAGCTGAGCTGCCAAAGGGCGGCAGGACTCAGCGACAATAGATGACTTCATAGTCTTCTCCTTCCCTATAGAGCGAGACTCTCAGTGCCGATCCCCATATGGATTCACGCGCGCTCGGCTTGTCTCCGAGGCCGAATCTACCCCGCTTTGATTCGTTATAGCTACACTATGATCGACCTTGTCCACCAAAGTCAATCATAGTTGTGACTTTTGTACTATGGCACGATCTGGCTCCATCATCCTGGAGATTCTGAGGTGCGCTCTTCGACCTAGGCTAAATACCGGAGGTCTGTCGAGTAAAATCCCTTGTCAGCAGAAGATCACCTATATGGGGCGGGACTGGCGGAGCCATGTTGCCTACGCGATCCCATGCCGCCTTGACTTGTGCCTACGACATCGTCATAGGCCTCCCAACCCTGGATGAGACGATGACACTGGCCAGATTCTCCGAAGCACCGAAACTGAAGAGATCACGTCCCGGCTGAAGGCCTATGACAACGCTCAGTGCCCTGCTGAGGTCGACGGCAGAGTGCGCCTGGGAATCAAGGATGGGAGACAGGCTCATAGCCGGGGACGTGCAACTCCGCAGCCACCGGATCCCCTTACGTCTCGACCCTGTTCGTGGACGAGAAGGAGCATCATTGCCGGGGACTGGGACACCGCCTGATAGAGGCCGTCGAGGAACAGGACCAGTTCCTGGACTCCACTCTGATCCGTCTGGACACCTTCGACTTCCAGGTCCCTGGGTTTACAGGAAACTCAGATAGATAGGAGGTCGCCCACCACAGGGCCAAGCAGGAAGGACTCTTCGAACGGCTTCTTCCTTAAGAGCCTTTAGATTCATAGCAGATCCGCCACTGTTATGACTCCTAGAGCGCGAATTCCTCCTTGGGCATGGTCCTGAGGAGAATATCGTCGGGGATGTCATATTCGGCATAGCTTGGAAAAACCCTTTTCGCGGGTTCACAGACGGCAACAATCCGGGCAACGGGTCGTCCGGCCTCAGCGATGATGATCTCCTCGCCATTCCCAGCCCGGGCGAGGAGGTCAGGGAGCTGTGCCCTGGCCTCGGAGACGTTGACCTGTGTGCTCATGGTTTAACGGTGCCAGCGAGCACCTCCTCGATCAAGACCAGGCAGCCGCCAGCCCGTCCTTCCGTTCGCTGGCCTTACCGCGGTTTTGCTGGCCTTGTTGCTGTTTGCTGGCGTCACAGCACAGGCAAACGTGAACAAGGCCAGCGATCCGGGGTTAAGGCCAGCAAAACCGGCTACCACGCCGTCAGCAACGGACCACACGCGATCGGTGATGTGGGAAGCGCCACGACGCGCCGAGCGAGTGCATGCCGGGCAGCAGCGCGGTGGTCAGGACCCCGGCTTGCTGAAGGACGACGTCAGCGCGAGATCCAGCGCGTAGGCGGCGCGGCGGTCAGGACCTTGGCTTGCGGCCTGGGAAGTTGAGCCAGGTGAGGCCGCTCTTCTTCCCGTTCTTCCTGTCGTCGTCCCCCACCCGTTTGACGGTCCGCAAACGTGGATAGCGAGCGCGGATGGCGGTCTCGATGCGGTGGTGGAGGGTCTGGCCGGCGGCGGGGCAGTCCTCGCAGGCCCCGCCGAAGTCGACCTCCACCGTCTCGGCGTCATTGTCGGCCACCTGGATCTGCCCACCGTGGCTGGCGATGTACGCGGCCAGCTGATGCTCCACCACGTCACGGGAGATGTACCTCAGCAGGTCGGCGGATCCGGTCTCGACGTCCCAGCCCTCGTCCCCGAGGGATGCGACGAGGGCGTCACGGACCTTGGACCCGACCCGGCTCCAGACCTGGTCGGACGGGATCCAGGTCCAGACGCCATCGGCCTCCACCAGGGCACGGGAGATCACCCCGTATTCCAGCATCGACCCGAAACTACCGGGCGCGCCACGCACCTCCCCGACGGGGACGGAACCGGTGGGCACCACCCACCGCACCGCCTGCGGGTCGCCGGGGACGGCCTCGGGATGGATCGGAAGCGGCCTGGTCATGTGAACGCCCCCACGATGAGTTTCGCCGCGAACGCGAACACCCAGGCGAGCGTCCCCATGTAGACGAACGCGATGGCCGACCAACGCCACGTGCCCGTCTCGCGTTTCATCACGCCCAGGGTGGAGGCGCACTGCAGCGCATAGACGAAAAACACCAGCAGCGCCGCGATCGTGCTCGGCGTGAACACCAGCTCACCGGCATGCGGGCCGTCGGAGTGTGTCATCTGCGCCAGCGAGTCCCCGGGGTCCTCCGGGTCCTCGGCAGCGGCGACCTGGCCCAGCGTCGAGACCACCGTCTCGCGGGCCGCGAGAGAGCTGATCACGCCGATGTTGATGTGCCAGTCGAAGCCGAGCGGGTCGAAGACGGGGGCGACGGCCCGGCCGATCCCGGCGGCATAGGAGTTGTCGAGGGTGTAGGCAGTCACGGCCGCGTCGTCGCCGACATCCACCCCGGCCGCGGTCATGGCGTCCTCGCTGGGGGTGGGGAAGTTCAGCAGCGCCCACAGCACGATCGTGACCACCATGATGATCCCCGACACCTTCTTCAGGAACGCCTTGCAGGAGTCCCACACAGCGATGACGACGGTGCGGAAGCTGGGTAGCCGGTAGGACGGCATCTCCATGTAGAACGGCAGCTGCGTGGCGCCGCGTCCGACGATGCGCTTGAACACCCACGCCGCGACCATCGCGGAGACCGCACCGAGCAGGTAGAGCCAGAACATGATGGTGCCCTGCGCCTGGAACGGCCCCCAGAACAAGTCTCCAGGCACCATGATCCCGATCAGCAGGGTGTAGACGGGCAGGCGCGCGGAGCAGGTCATCAGCGGCGCCCCCATCATGGTGGCAATGCGGTCCTTGGCCGACGGCAGGGTGCGGGTGGCCATGATGCCGGGGATGGCGCAGGCCACCGAGCTCAGCAGGGCGACGAAGGCGCGTCCCTCCAGCCCGGCCATGCCCATGACGCGGTCCATCAGGAAGGCGGCCCGGGACAGGTAGCCGCTGCCCTCCAGCAGCGCGATCATCAGGAACAGCAGCGTGATCTGCGGCAGGAACGCCACCACCGCGCCGACGCCGGCGAAGATGCCGTCGCCGACGAGGGAGGCCAGCCAGTCGATCGGGATCTGATCCTTCGCCAGCCCACCGAGCCAGACGAAGAAGCCCTCGAAGGCGTCGTTGATGGGGGCGGCGATGGTGAAGATGATCTGGAAGAACACGTACATCGTCGCGAAGAAGATCAGCGTCCCCCACACCGGATGCAGCAGCACCCGGTCGAGGCGGCGGGTGCGCTCGTCGGCACCCGGGGCACGGTAGTTGGCGCTCTCCAGCACAGAGTCAGCCCAGGACGCGACCTCCTCGTGGCCGGTCGGCGGCGGGACGATGGGCGCGGGCCACGAGCCAACCTCAGTGAAGGCCTCGGACAGAGCGTCGACGCCACGCCTGTCACCTGCGACGACGGGGAGCACGCGCACCCCGACCGCCCGGGAGAGGGCATCGACGTCGACGGAGCCACCGCGCCGGGCCAGCTCGTCGGTGAAGGTCAGGACCGCGAGGGTCGGGCGTTCGCGCTGCAGCACCTGGGCGAGCATCCCGAGCCCGCGGCGCAGCTGCGTGGCGTCCATCAGCACGATGTGCCCGGAGATCGGCGAGTGCACCGACTCGCCCGCGTCCAGAACCTCCGTGACCACTTCCTCGTCGGGGCTGATCGGGTCGAGGGAGTAGGTGCCGGGCAGGTCCTCGATGATCACCTCGGCATCGCCGTGTTTGTGGACCCCTTCGTAGCGGGAGACGGTGACGCCGGGATAGTTGCCGGTCTTGGCGCGCAGCCCGGTCAGGGCGTTGAACAGGGTGGTCTTGCCGCAGTTGGGGCTGCCGACCAGCACGAAGCGGCGCAGTCCGGTGGCGACGGGGGCGGAGTGCTCGTCGTGGCAGGTCATGACTGCACCAGCACTCTCGAAGCCTCAGAATGGCGGAGCACGATTTCAGTTCCGCCGACGCTGAACATAAGCGGGTCGCGCAGTGGCGCGCGTCTCTCCAGCGTGCAGCTCAGTCCCGGGGCGAAACCGAGGTCGAAGAGCCGACGACTGATCACGTCGTCACCGTCGAAACCGGTGATGCGCGCAGTCGCACCAACCTTCAGGTCAGCGAGTGTCCTTGCGGTATAAGGTGTCTCGTTCCTCATGGTCGCGAACTTAGCAACGCCTTGCCTTGCAAGATTTACGAGGGTTAGTGTCGCAAAACCTAACTTCCGTTGACTAGGGAAAATCACCGGACCGGACGAGTCGCCACCCGGCCCGGGGTGCTCACTCTCCGGTCCAGAGCGCCCGGCGTGGTGTGTTGTTCATCATGATCTGGCTGCCCGCCGGACCTTGGCTGATCGCAGGACCGCCCACTCGCGACGTCCTGGCAAGGGGTGGGTACCGCAGCTGGACCAGCAGCTCGATGTGCTGCTGGAGCTCCGCGGCGGCGGTGGGGTCGCGTTCCTCAAGCTGGCCGAGGTCGAGCAGCAGCCAGGTGGCGTCGTTCTCCACCACCTGGACGGTGGTGCTGGCCGTCTCGATGACGCTGGCCAGGTCGTTGTCCACGACGTCGCTGGCGACCAGGCGCAGCAGGTCGGCGGAGTCGCCGTTGATTTCCCAGCCGCTGTGGTCCAGCGATCCCGCGATGGCATCGCGCACCCTGTGACCCCAGTCGTCCCAGTCACGTCCTGGTCTCAGCCAGGTCCAGATGCCCTCGACCTCCAGCAGGGCCAGGGAGATCACGCCGTCGCGCAGCAGCTGCCCGAAGGGACCTGGCGCGGTCGCGATCTCGCCAACCACGTCATCGGTTCCCGTGTGGACCACCCAGCGCACAGCTGAGGGGTCCCCCTGCACTTCCTGCGGATGGATCGACCTCATGGAAAGGAGCTTAGAGGCTCCACCAGCATGAGCGGTGATGAAGTAAATAAGAGACGTTCTGGCGATGCTGAGAGCACGGGCAGCGCATCGGCGTTACCCATCCACCTGCCACCGGGTTAACTTCTTGGCGGATCACCTTCAGGCAATGCCGCGCTGATTAGACTCGGGACATGATTGTGACCCTGCCGGACCAGCAGCTCCTTGAGGCTCTCACCGCCCACACCCCCGCGGACAAGCTCGGTGTCGAGCTGCGCATCTGGGACTGGAACTCCCCCGTCCGCGATGTCCTCGGCGGCGAAGCCGACGACGTGGCCGCCACCGTCGTCCCGTACTTCAGGCCCGCCCCGGCCTGGCGGTCGCTGGCCGACCTGCCGAGGCTGCGGCTGGTGCAGGCGCAATCGGCCGGCTACGACAATCTGCTGCACATCGTCCCCGACGGCGTCGCCCTGGCCAACGCGCGCGGCGTCCATGAAGCGTCCACCGCAGAGCTGGCGGTCGGGCTGATGCTGGCGGCGCAGCGCGAGCTGCCGCGCTGGGCACGGGAGCGCCGCTGGCAGTCGGCGTCCACCCGGGCGCTGGCGGATTCGCGGGTGCTGATCGTCGGGACGGGCGCCATCGGCGAGGCGATCCGGGCACGCCTGGCGCCGTTCGAAGTCGAGATCACGCGGGTCGCAACCACCGCCCGCGATGACGAGCACGGCCACATCCACGGCATCGACGAGCTGCCGCAGCTGCTGCCGCACGCCGACATCGTCGTGCTGATCGTGCCGCTGACCGATGCCACCCGCGGCCTGATCGGCACCGAAGAGCTGGCGCTGATGCCCGACGACGCACTGCTGGTGAACATGGCCCGCGGACCCGTCGTCGACACCGACGCCATCACCGCGGAGGTGGTCGCTGGCCGGCTGCGAATGGCTTCCGATGTCTTCGATCCGGAACCGCTGCCCGACGACTACCCCCTGTGGCAGGCTGACAACGCCTTCATCAGCCCCCCACATCGGCGGCAACACCACCGCGATGCGGCCCCGGATGGTCAGACTGCTGGCAGACCAGCTGCCACGCCCTGACCGACGGCCGGGAGTTCATGTTCGTGGTGAAGTCGTAGGGCGCCACGTGCCGGACGGCTGTGACCCCAGCCGTCCTGCCTTTTTCCTGCTTTCTCCTTTCTGTTTTCCCTACTTTTCTGCTCTGCTTTTCGCTGGCCTTAATCCTTTCCGCTGGCCTTGCCGTCGGTTTGCTGGCCTTGTTCACGTTTGCTGGCCTCACAGCACAGGCAAACGTGAATAAGCCCAGCGAATGAGATATAGGGCCAGCAAAACCGACCCCGGAGATCCGGAGATATGGAGGACCCATGACCGCACCCGACCCGCTCGACCCGCTGGTCGACGCCTACCCGCCGTTCGGGCTGCGGATCAGTCACGGCAACATGACGTTGCGCGTGTTCCGTGACGCCGACTTGCCCGAGTACCTGGACCTGCTGAGCGGCCCGGTCTTCGCCGACGAGGACGCTGACTGGGTCTTTCCCTGGTACGAGTCGCCGCTGCCGGAGCGGCGCCGCAACGCCGTCCAGGCGCACTGGGGCTGGCGCGCGAGCTTCCGGCCGGAGGACTGGACCCTGGCCTTCGGAGTGTATGTCGGCGGGGTGCTGGTCGGCTGCCAGGACGTCCTGGCGGAGGACTTCGCGAAACGCCGTGTGGTGCACTCGGGGTCGTGGCTGGCTCTTGAGCATCAGGGCAAGGGCTGGGGCGTATGGATGCGCAAGCTGATGCTGCACTTCGCGTTCGACCTGAGTTGTCGCAGTTTAGTGACCCAGGATTTTCTCGATTATTGCTGTGGTGTCGGGGGTTATGTGGGGTTGGGCGGTGATGGTTTGACCGGCGATTTGGATGGTGACTTGGCGTAGGGGTCGTAGGGTTCGAATCAGTCGTTTGATGCTGATGCCGGTGGTGGTTTGGAGCTGGCGGGCGATGGCAAGAGCGGTGAACACGATGGTGAGGTGGGCTTCGATCGCTTCGGCTTGGTGGTGGAAGATTGGCCTGGCTTTGAGGTCGTGTTTGGACATCCGGAATGATTGTTCGATGTTCCATAGGTCGTGGTAGGCGTCGATCACTTCCTGTCCTGGCATGGCGGTTATGGGAATGTTGGTGACGTAGCCTTTCAACCCGACCAGTTGTTTCGCTCGGGTCAGCGCTTCCTCGTTGAGGACAGCGGTGCCTTTGCTGGTGGTCACGAACCGTGGGTTGCGGGCGGTCTTCTCGCCGGCCACGACGGCCCGGGCCTTGTTCTCCTGCGCGGTGAGGGTTCTACGGTCGTGGAGTGCACGTTTGTGGCTGTAGTGCCATACAGCCCGCCACGAATGCGGATACCGGATTGGATCCCAAACCGGTTCGGCCCGTTCCGTAATGGGGTTGGCTGTCTGGGCCCTGGTGGTTTTATCCCTAGGGGTGATCGTGTCGATCAGTTGTCCGTCAGTGAACGCGTCCCCTATGCCAGCGGAAATGTTTGGCGAGGTCACCCGGGGCTTTGACCGGGCGGGACCCGACAATGAACCCCAATCCCGCCTCGTGAAGTGTTTGGAGGTTGGTCATCGACAGCATGCCGGCGTCGGCGACCACCACCACTTCGCCGAGCTGGTGTCGGGTCGTGAACTGGTTGATGATCGGGATGATGGTGTGGGTTTCGGTTTTGTTGCCTTCCCAGGAGCCGATCTCCAGCGGGAACCCATGGCGGTCTACGAGAAGCCCGACGATGATTTGCGGATCGACGCGGCGTTCCTTGCTGTATCCGACCTTGCGGAGCTTGTCTTCGTGCTCGACCTCGAAATGCAGGGTCGTCACGTCATACATCACTAGTGTCACGTCTCCGTCTCTGGTGGCGTGGCCGTAACAAGCCGCAGCCAACTGGTCTCGGTAACCCCGCCTTGCGATCCTGGCCAGACAGCGGTGCATCGTCGCCCGGTGCACCGGAACAATCCCGAGCTCGGTCAAGACCCGGGCACTGTCCAGCATCGATGTCGGCTCGACCAGGCGGGCCAGCACGAGCTGGAAGAACGCCTCATCACCGACCACGTCGAAACCCAACGCCTTCCAAGCAGCCCAGACCACCTCAACCAGCAAAGCGGAACTGCTCCCAGTGACCACCGCAGGCTGCGTGGGTGTCGCTGCGCTGAAGTCCAGCATCTGCTGATCTGGTGGGACCAGCTTGGCCCGGCCAGCGGCCATCAACACAGCCAGCCCGGCCTCGTCATGGGCAGACCCGAGATGCTCGATGATCCGGTTTTTGCGGCCTTCCTTGACCACGATCTGCACAGCTGTCGCCCCGGAAGCGGTCTTCACCTTCCGCAGAAACGGGCTCACCTACCAGATCCTACCCCCCGATTAGTGACCCACACGACACACCCAAAACGCCCTGACAAGCACCAACACAATCCACAGACACCAACCCAACCTCAACTGCGACAAGTCAGGCCCGAGGCTCCCATGAATAAGCTTCATTGGGGGTTATCTATGAGGAGCTTTCGATTCAGTAAATGCCCTTGTCGGCGCGGGTTTTCCTGTGGCTGTGAATAAACTCTATTAGTCACGACTTGCAGTACTTCAGTGACGATCAGCAGAGTCAGGACAATGCCGAGAGTGCAGATTGACTCAGTGGATACGAGTATGACGGCAGTGTTCTCGTAGGACTTGTAGGAGCTGCCTGCTGATGTGCGGTTCTGGGAGTTATTGAATACTACAGCCAGCAGGAGGAACGTGGCTATGGCGTGGAGTATCCCCAGGGACCCATTGACGATTCCCAAGGTAGCTGCCGCGGTTGCTTTGCTAGGGCGTCCGTTTGGAGTGGGGGTGTAGTAGGGAGAGCCGGGAGGCATTCCCTGGAAAGGCGGCTGCCCATAGAGCTGACCCGGCTGAGTCTGTAGCTGATAGGTCAGAGAATCGAGGGGGATTTCATGGTGCCGGTCGTATACTGCCGTTTTTCTCGTCGTGAGGACGTCGAGGAGCACGAGGCTCAGGACCAGGATGATAATCAGGATGGTGACGCTGGTTTTTGCTCGGTCATTGCTTGATATGTGTCTGCATACTGCGAGAGCTTTTTCCATTATTTAGGCCACCCCGTCGGGTTATCGTTTGAGAAGGCGCGGATGCTACGTCCGCCTTTCCCGTATCGAGGCAGCGGACCTGAATCAGGACGGCGGGGCGGACGGTCCTCTCGGGGTCAGGTCAGGGGGTACCCCTGCTTGACAGTGTCTGGTGTTTGGGGTTGGGTGTTCCCCATGGATAGTGAAGGTGGGAAGAAACCTCGTTCCAGGCGCTGGCTGCGGCGGCTTGGTATGGCGGCCGTGGTGCTGGGTGGGGTGAAGGTTGCGGATGTGGTGCTCACGGCGCGGGAGCGGGCGGATCATCCGGCTCCGGGGCAGTTGGTGGATGTCGACGGCCACAAGATGCACGTCCACACCACTGGTCAGGGTGACACAAGTATTGTTCTGCTTCCAGGTCTTGCCGTCCCGGCTCCGGACCTGGATTTTGAGCCTTTGGTGAAGGAGCTGTCGGGGTGGGCGACGGTGACGGTGGTGGAGCCCTTCGGCTACGGCTGGAGTGACGTGACGGATTCTTCTATGCTTCCCCGGGATATTGCGCGGGACGTCCACACTGCGTTGCATGCCGCTGGGGTGAAAGGCCCCTATGTGCTGATGGGGCATTCCATTAGTGGGTTGACCTCCCAGGCTTTTGCTGATCAGTATCCCGACGAGGTCGCGGGTTATGTCGGTTTGGATCCCACCATTCCCCATGCAAGAACCTTCAACAGCCAGACTGGTCCCGCGTTCGATTGGTATTACCCGTGGTTTTTCAGGCCTATGGTGCAGGCTGGGTGGATGCGCATCATTACGGCTTTCAGTGGTGCGGATCCTTCGTTTATGTTCGGTGCCAGCTCTGCGGATGGTTATAGCAAAGAGAATCTTGAACAGCAGCGGATGCTGACCAACTGGATGATGCTGAGCGCGAATGTCGACCGGCAGGCGACCGTTCTTGGTGAAGCTATCGCGCAGACCCGGGATCTCCGGTTTGATGAGAAGCTGCCGGTGTTGGTCTACACCGCTGCGCAGACACGCGATGCCGCATATACGGATGCGGAGATTGCGGAGTATGTGGGCAGTGGTCCTTGTCGGCGGTCGGTGATCGTCGATGCCAGCCACTTCGTCCATCACACCGAGTACAAACGCATTAGCGAAGGCACCCGCGCCCTCATGACCGAATGCCACCGATAACCGGCGTGCTGGCCGCTTCCGTCTTTGACTGGGGCTTGACGGGTTTGCCCGCCAGGCCCGGCGCCGCGAGGGGACGTGAGGTGAAGGGGATTGAGGGGCTGGCCCTGGTTGGTTCAGGGGTTGACCCTGATGACGCCGCGCGACCTGTGGGATTGACTGTTCACCATGGAAGTTGAAGGTGAAAAGAAACCTCGTCGTAGGCGCTGGCTGCGGCGGCTTGGGGTCGTGGTGTTGGTGCTGGTGGTACTGCTGGCCGGTATCAAGGTCACCGACATGGCGATGACCGCGTACGAACGCGCGAGCCATCCGGCTCCGGGACAGTTGGTGGATGTCGACGGCCACAAGATGCACGTCCACACGGTGGGGGGGGTGATACGAGTATTGTTCTGCTTCCGGGTCTTGGTGTCCCGGCTCCGGATTTGGATTTTGAGCCCTTGGTGAAGGAGCTCTCGAAGTGGGCGACGGTGACGGTGGTGGAGCCCTTCGGCTACGGCTGGAGCGATGTCACGGACTCTCCCATGTTGCCATCGGATATCGCGCGGGATGTTCACACCGCGTTGCATGCCGCAGGGGTGAAAGGCCCCTATGTTCTGATGGGGCACTCCATCAGCGGATTGAACTCTCAGGCCTTTGCTGATCAGTATCCCGACGAGGTCGCGGGTTATGTCGGCCTAGATCCCTCCCTCTCTAATGCGAAGTTCTTCGAGAATCGCACAGAATCTGGTTCTCCCTGGTATTTAAATTTGGCAGTTCAGGCTGGATGGACACGGATTTTCCAGGCCTTCCGGGGTACGGATCCCTCTCTGATTGGAGGCAGCAGCGCCGACGGCTACAGCAAGGAGAACCTCGAACTACAGCGAATGGTCATCAACTGGAGTGCCCTGAGTGCGAATATCAGGCGGCAGATGGCTGTCGATGCGGAGGCTTTCGCGCAGACCCGGAATCTTCGGTTCAATGAGCAACTGCCGGTGTTGGTTTATAGCACCAAACCAACAACAGAGAATGAAGCTGAGGGAATCGCAGATTATGTGGGCAGTGGTCCCTGTCGGCGGTCGGTGATCGTCGATGCCAGCCACTACGTCCATCACACCGAATACAAACGCATTAGCGAAGGCACCCGCGCCCTCATGACCGAATGCCACCGATAGCCTGGGCTGCGGGTACCCCGGTCTTGGCGAGGGCCTGGCGGGTTCGCCCGCCGGGCCCCCGTGGTCGTGGCAGACTGGCCGCCATGGGTTCCACCGCCGGCTTCGCCACCTACATCGTCGAACAACTCCGGGACGTCAGGGAGGTCTCGACGCGCCGCATGTTCGGGGAGTTCGCCCTCTACGTCGGCGTGAAGGTGGTGGGTTTCATCTGCGACGACCAGCTCTTCCTCAAACCCACCCCCGAGGGTCTGGCGGTGCTGGCGGACAACGACCTGGACCCCGAATACGCACCCGCCTACCCGGGATCGAAGGACTACCTGCTGATCGACATCGACAGCTCCGAGATTCTCTGCGACCTGGTCCGGGTCACCGCTGATGCCCTTCCCGTCCCGCCCCCGAAGAAGCCCCGGAAACGGCGACGTGCGAAGGACGACGCCGAAAAAAATAAGCAGGATACGCCTTCTCGGGTCCGGCGAAAGACCGTCATCTGAAACGGGGATCTGGAAGTTACGCATGTTAAAATCCGGCCATGGCATTCGTGGAGGCTATCGTCGTCCTGGCTCTCTTGTATTTCATTGGGAGAAGTGTTTATGGCAAGCGGACGAATAGAAAATTCAGTCTGCTTTCCGTCTTGGTGAACTTTTTCATCATCATGGTCACGAACGCCGTGATCATGCTCCTCGTGCTGGCTGTGCTGGCGCTGTTGATTGGCGGTGTCGGCCTGATGTTCGGGGATAGCGACGAGTTCTTCTTCGTCGGGGTGAACGAGAGGGTCGCCACCGGTCAGCTTCTGCTGCTCACCCTGATTGTTATCCTAGCGACGGCGATACTGCAATTCCACCTTCGCAAGAGGCTGCCATCGAAGGTTCAGACGCTGCTTCACATGAGCGATGAGGACTACGTCATATGTGAATACTATATCCAGTGGGTGACGTTTTATCTGGTGGTGTATCAGATCGTATTCAACGGCTTCTCATCCGTTCTCAAAGCTTTATTGGAAAATCAGTCGATCGAGCACTATTTCTCCGTGATCCTCTCCCCGTCGAACATCAACCTCGTGATGCAGCCGGTCCTGATCGCCTCCTGGGTTGCCGTGGTGATGGAGAAGATCCACCATGCGCGAACGAAGACCGTAGAAGATGGCGACGACCCTGCGGACACCTCCTCAGGCGTAGCGCCCGCGTGACTGCGGTCAGCTGACGCCCAGCATGGCCTTGAGGTCGTCGGTCAGCCCCTCGATCACGACCTCACCGTCGAGACGACGGAACTGTTCCGGCGTGACGGCGACGCGCTGCAGGTCGACGACTCGCCTGCCCAGGACCTCGGTGTGGAGGCCATTCAGCTCGTAGCCCGCGCTGCGGGAGACACCCAGCGACGCCTCATTGCCCACCACCGCTTCCGACTCAGCGCTGCGCGCCCCCAGATGGTCGAACCTGACTTGTCGCAGTTGAGGTTGGGTTGGTGTCTGTGGATTGTGTTGGTGCTTGTCAGGGCGTTTTGGGTGTGTCGTGTGGGTCACTAATCGGGGGTAGGATCTGGTAGGTGAGCCCGTTTCTGCGGAAGGTGAAGACCGCTTCCGGGGCGACAGCTGTGCAGATCGTGGTCAAGGAAGGCCGCAAAAACCGGATCATCGAGCATCTCGGGTCTGCCCATGACGAGGCCGGGCTGGCTGTGTTGATGGCCGCTGGCCGGGCCAAGCTGGTCCCACCAGATCAGCAGATGCTGGACTTCAGCGCAGCGACACCCACGCAGCCTGCGGTGGTCACTGGGAGCAGTTCCGCTTTGCTGGTTGAGGTGGTCTGGGCTACTTGGAAGGCGTTGGGTTTCGACGTGGTCGGTGATGAGGCGTTCTTCCAGCTCGTGCTGGCCCGCCTGGTCGAGCCGACATCGATGCTGGACAGTGCCCGGGTCTTGACCGAGCTCGGGATTGTTCCGGTGCACCGGGCGACGATGCACCGCTGTCTGGCCAGGATCGCAAGGCGGGGTTACCGAGACCAGTTGGCTGCGGCTTGTTACGGCCACGCCACCAGAGACGGAGACGTGACACTAGTGATGTATGACGTGACGACCCTGCATTTCGAGGTCGAGCACGAAGACAAGCTCCGCAAGGTCGGATACAGCAAGGAACGCCGCGTCGATCCGCAAATCATCGTCGGGCTTCTCGTAGACCGCCATGGGTTCCCGCTGGAGATCGGCTCCTGGGAAGGCAACAAAACCGAAAACCCACACCATCATCCCGATCATCAACCAGTTCACGACCCGACACCAGCTCGGCGAAGTGGTGGTGGTCGCCGACGCCGGCATGCTGTCGATGACCAACCTCCAAACACTTCACGAGGCGGGATTGGGGTTCATTGTCGGGTCCCGCCCGGTCAAAGCCCCGGGTGACCTCGCCAAACATTTCCGCTGGCATAGGGGACGCGTTCACTGACGGACAACTGATCGACACGATCACCCCTAGGGATAAAACCACCAGGGCCCAGACAGCCAACCCCATTACGGAACGGGCCGAACCGGTTTGGGATCCAATCCGGTATCCGCATTCGTGGCGGGCTGTATGGCACTACAGCCACAAACGTGCACTCCACGACCGTAGAACCCTCACCGCGCAGGAGAACAAGGCCCGGGCCGTCGTGGCCGGCGAGAAGACCGCCCGCAACCCACGGTTCGTGACCACCAGCAAAGGCACCGCTGTCCTCAACGAGGAAGCGCTGACCCGAGCGAAACAACTGGTCGGGTTGAAAGGCTACGTCACCAACATTCCCATAACCGCCATGCCAGGACAGGGAAGTGATCGACGCCTACCACGACCTATGGAACATCGAACAATCATTCCGGATGTCCAAACACGACCTCAAAGCCAGGCCAATCTTCCACCACCAAGCCGAAGCGATCGAAGCCCACCTCACCATCGTGTTCACCGCTCTTGCCATCGCCCGCCAGCTCCAAACCACCACCGGCATCAGCATCAAACGACTGATTCGAACCCCTACGACCCCTACGCCAAGTCACCATCCAAATCGCCGGTCAAACCATCACCGCCCAACCCCACATAACCCCCGACACCACAGCAATAATCGAGAAAATCCTGGGTCACTAAACTGCGACAACTCAGGTCGGGAACAGTACGATTTTTGCCAGACCCCAACTGTGGGTAGCCATAAATGGCCCCCATGGAATCCCTCGCAAAATTCAGAGCATATCGAGCACCAAGCGAACTACTAGCTCACCATTCACCACCCTGGTTCCCGTCGATAGCATTACATTAAGAGTTTCAACACCCTTCTCGAAAGGGAGGTCATGGGTGATAAGACAGTCCACCTTACCCCCCAAAATCCGGCTCCTCAAGTAATTTCGATGCGGCTTCTAGCCTGGTATTCGAAACACCACGATTTCCAGTAACGACCATCGATCGCTCAGAATCGCTAAAAGTCACACGGCACGGAGGCCATAAGCCACCTGTATTTGCGACGCGGACACCATACAGATCAACACCAGGAAACTCTGGACTTACAGTATGAGGGGAAAGCCCTCCCACGAGATGCACGGCAGTAAGGCGCGCGCCGAAAGTTTGCGCTACTTCAGTCAAGCCTGGCGCCGTTCCGGCTCGATGCGTAGCAGACAGCATAGAAATACGGCCGTCCAAGGCAGATTCAAGATCCGCGACAGTGCGGCCGTTGACAACACGCGGCTCAAAGGCCCGTGTCCATCTAACTCCCAGTTCAGACCTATGCACCATACCTAGAGAAATCTGTTCTCCAAGTATTTGAGGCGCGACGACCGCCGCCAAATTGCCTATCAGGCCATCGCCAAGGATGAGGAGGGAATCGGGGGTCTTGAAACGGAGGCATTCCAGGGCATAGATAACCACAGCCAAGGGCTCGATAAGCGTTCCTCGAGCTGAAGGAATACAAGATGATATGCGCGACACCAACCCGCCAGAAACCGCTGTTTCAGGTATGCGAACACGCTGCTGTAAAAGACCATTTATATTGTGTCCCAGAAGAAAACTCGGATCAGAAGGGTGGGTGGGATTTACGGTGACGCGGTCGCCAACCTCAAATCCGGAAACTCCCTCCCCAACTTCAACAATCTTTGCAAGCCCCTCGTGACCAACAACCAAAGCTGGGTCATCTCGTAACTTTCGAAGAATCTGCATATCTGTACCGCATATGCTAACTTTCTCCGGAGCTACAATAAGTTCTCCAGCCTCCGCCTCGTCCTTGTTCAGATAGTCAATTACACAACGATCTCCACGTCGAACAACAGCTTTATGCTTATCCATATAATCATCCTCTTTTTCTATCTTATATTTCTGAGATATCCCTGCGCCATGAGCTCGGCACCGATCTCGGGGCAGACTTGGCCAAAAGAAACCACATGTAATCTTGGGTGTTCCTTGAAGTGACCGTCCGAATAGGACTGGACGGCAGATAGCTGACGATTAAGCTCGCGCTTGTATGGAGTTCCGATTCCAGAGGGAACGCCACCACCGATGCCGATCAGATCGACGTGCGGTTGGAGGACGCGTACCGTACGGATGAGGTTCGCAATCGGCTCAATGATGACTCGGAGCAAGCATTCGCACGTCCTAGAAGACGGCCCATCATCCAAGTATATCTCCTGGCTGTTCCTTGTAATGCCGAGCCGTTCGGCGACATACGGTATGGCAGGACCCGCAGAGATCGAGGCGATGTGCCCCACTCCACCGCATTCACACGCTAGACCACGCACTGCGTCAGCTGCACTTGAGGTAGCTGGCAAATGTCCGACTTCTCCTTGAAGGCCCTCCGAATTGACATCAATCTGCCCCGTAGGGAGGTGCGCAGTTCGAAGTGCAATACCACTACTGATTGTAATGTACATCACATATCGATCTTCGGATCGAGCGTACTGCTTAGCGAAATGTGCAAGACCAGCTGTTATGTCATTAGATACCGACCAGTGCACATCAGGCCGCCGCTTTTCGAGAAGTCTGCGAAAGGGAACCTCATAGCGTCCCGCTCCCCAGAGAGGCCCTGAACCATAGGCAATATCTACTTCAGGATCGTAGGCTGCGCCGAGAGAAACATATGCATCCACGCACGCTGGAGCTCGCTCTGCGACGAGGTAAACCAGCTCCTGGATAAGAGCATCGCTAGACTTCAGCGGATGATGCAACCTGCTGGGTGTTGAGATACGCTCAACCTGGCCACCATATCTGAACCGCGTCCAAGTGCCTCCGATGTCAACAAGGAAGGCATTCATGGAACTACGATCCGTATGCAACTGTCCATTTCCTTGATCATAATCCCCTCATAATCAGGGATGGAGGCAATGATATCGCAGCCATGCACATGTGGACTTTTCCCGATTGCGACTGTCATAATTTTCGCCTCCTTGAGTGCTCTGAAGCCGACCGCCGAATCTTCGAATGCCAAACAGTGGGCCGGGTCGGCCGCCAATTCTTGCGCAGCTACGAGGAATCCTTCTGGCGATGGTTTTCCCTCTCGGACGTTCTCCGCACAGACCGCGACCGCAGGAATAGGCAGACCTGCTCCATAGAGGCGGGATTCCATTACTTTCCTTGGCGCTGCAGTCACGACGGCCCAGCGATGCCTTGGAAGTGAATGAATCAAGGTCGCTGCTCCGGGTACCGGCATTATGGTCGTTGCCGCAGCGATCTCATTGCAGCGGATAGTTTTGAGCTCATCGGCCACTTGCTCCGCAGTCAGCTCAGGCATGATAGTGGATAAAATGTCACGTCCACGTCGCCCAGGCAATAGCTTACGGACCTTGTCAAAATCGATACCATACCGGTCTGTAAACTCATGCCACGATGCCTCAATTGATGGCGTCGAGAGGACCAACGTATCGTCCAAGTCGAATAGCAGCGCAGAGCACTCTAGAGTTACCATCAGTGATGGGACTCCTTTATGTCTGAGATATCAGATGCCCACTGAATACCGGAGAGCGCCAGCGAGTGTCCACCTAATTCATCGATGCTGCGGGGTAATTCCTGCTTAAAAACCCCATGCTTGAATAATTCAATATTGAGGCCATTCGCAACAACCATGGCCATGGTTGATGTGCAGGCCACATCGATACCAAACTGACGACGAGTGAATATTTCATCAACTGTCAGCTCGGTACCAAGTACATACTGGGCACCGGCCTTTTTTGTCAGATTCGCGATGGTTGAGTCAAGATCTGCGACACTGTAACCGACATGATCGAGGCCACGGATGCCAGGAAGCGCTCCTGGCTTCTGTCGTGGATGCTCATGATATAGGCGTTTGTTGCTCTCACGAGTGTACGCAGGAGGATCAGCCCACTCCTGGAGTTCAAAGAGACTCCCCCAAGGCGACTGGAAATAGATCCATTTATTCCCTTGGATTGGCCCATTTGGTATCTCTATGATGTCACCAAGTGCTTTGGTTCTAGGGAGCTCATTTATCCGGTCTACCACTTCGTGGATCCCATCGACACGAAAACATATGTGAAGCGTTCCCAGGTCGGTGATCGATGGCGGTTTCCGAGGCTCAGGACTGCATGCTTTGAGCATAAGCTCCACGCCTGGATCGAAGGTGAAGAGTAAGTCACTGCCTGGGGGCTTCCCGATGATAGATGACAGCCATGCAGCGGCTGTCTCAACGTCAGGAACGGCTAACGTAATCTGTTGTGGTTGGGTCATGGGATCAGTAGCACCTTTCCGCGGATGCCTCCGTACTCAAAATCAGCGTGGGCATTGGCAACTTGGGTGAGTGGGTAGACGGGACCCGCTGGCACAGAAAGTCTACCCTGTGCCACTTGATCCGCGATCTCAGCGAGCTGTTGTCCATTTTCTTGCACATAGCTTTTCATTGGAATTATTCCACGTTCAGGTTGAGGCTGAGTGTTATCTGTGATTGATACAAACTTGCCATCATCCCTCACGTTAGAGATGGCTTCCGGGATTCCAGCGGTGTCAATGACTGCATCGAATGCTGCTACGGGGATTTCTGTCGTTGAATCATAGACAGTTTCGACGCCAAGAGCAACAAGGTCATCGGTATCACTGAGCCGAGCCAGGCCTGCCACCCGATGCCCGGCTTGCAGAAGCCACTGCACGGCAACTCGCCCGACTGCTCCAGCCGCTCCAGTAACAAGAACAGGCGTGTTGCCATCAGGTAAATTGAGCTTGCTCAGCATCTGAGCAGCCGTGAGCACAGTCAGAGGCACGGCTGCAGCCTCTTGGATACCAAGGCCTGTAGGCACGGAGGCAAATAGCTCCTCGGGTGCGCACACACATTCTGCGTACGTTCCTTGGCCGCGTACTGGTTGTGCAACCATGCCCATAACTTGGTCTCCTACGTGGAATCGTGAGACATCAGCGCCGATGGCATCAACAGCCCCAGCCACGTCCCAACCAAGAATGGCAGGAAAATTGAGGTCAATTTTCAGGAACCCAGAACGAGTCTTGATATCGACTGGGTTGACGGGCCGCCGCCGCAACCTTCACCCGGATCTCCCCAGACTCTGGCTCTGGTATCAGGGACATCGCTGACCCGGAGTTCTGATGCAGGTCCCGTACGATTGATTATTGCTGCTTTCATGAGTGTGTCCTTTCATGGATGTGGCTGGTATTGTATGCTGCTTTAGCATTTTCTTCGGCAGCAGTGAGCATGAGACCCCCATCAATGTAGAGCGTTGCTCCCGTCATGTATGACGCCTCCGAGCCGAGGAGCCACGCGACTGCGCTGGCAATCTCAGCTGGTTGAGCAGCTCGTCCCATCGGGATTGCCGGACGTCTGATAATCTCTGAGTCAGAGCCATGAAGAACTCCGTTCATAGGGGTCGCCGTTTCACCTGGTGCTACTAGGTTTAAACGGATGCCGTACTGAGCAAACTCAAGGGCCAGTGCGCGAGAAGCTACGGCTAGTCCTCCTTTGGAGGCGCAGTACTGCGCTCCTCCCGTTATTGGTATCTGATCATGCACCGAGGTGATATTGACGATAGAGCCGTGGAGATCATTCGTAGCAAAATAAGATGCAGCTGCCGATGATAGCAATAACGGCGATGAAAGATTGATTGCGATTATCTCTTCAAGGCGAATAGGGTCGAGAGTCAGTCCTGAAGATCGATCATTTATTCCCGCATTGTTAACGAGATAGTAAATTGGCCCAAAATCCTTGGCGAGCTCGTCGAATCGATCAGGAATACTGTGCGGATCACTCAAGTCGATATGCACGGGAATTGCTTTCTCTTTTCCCATTGAATTCAGGGAACTGCAGAGCCTTTCCGCACGCAACCTCCCAGAGTGGAAGCCGATCAGCACTCGGATGCCGTCGTTGGTGAGTCGCCGCGCAATGGCGCTTCCGATTCCGCTGCTCGCCCCTGTGACGAGGGCTGTACTTGTCTCAGGCAATCTTCAACACAACCTTCGGGTGTTCACGAGGTTCTTCGAGCCGTTCAAATGCCGCTCTGACCTCGGAAAGTGGGTAGATACGATCCACGAGGTGATTGACCTGCTGTGAATGTTGATGGAGGAACTCAGCAGCTGCAGGATAGTGATCTACTCCGTGTCGGACGCCGAAGATGGCTTGTCCGTTAAGCGCAAGCTCGGAGATGTCAAGTCGCGTGTCTGCAGGCGGAACTCCTACAAGTAGTATAATTCCACCGACCTTGAGATGCGATAGCATGTCTTCCGTCGCGCTACGAGCCCCTGAACACTCCCAAACCACATCATAGAATTCGCTGCTGATATCCTCTGGATCGGTGACGGTATTTATACCGAGGTCAATTAAATGAGAAGAGGACACCGGTTCAAAGACCGTAACCTCAACTGGATAGTACGAGAGCACCAACGCGGCTAGGCTACCCATAGTTCCTCCGCCGACAATCAGGATGCGGTTGCCGGGTGAGGGACACCATTTCGCGATTCCTTCAAGAACAGTGACTAGTGGTTCGATGAGGACTTGGGCTGGATGTGGTTCGGAAGTGGCAGCGTCGTCGAGAAGCGTTAGCGCAGATGCCGGCATATTGAGTAGCCCTGCCGCAGCGCCTGGGTGGTCGTACAGGCCGACCTCACTGACGCGGAGGCAAAGGTTCTTGTGACCAGATTGGCAGGCAACGCAGGTCTGGCATGACAGCATGGTGCTCCCCGTGACGATTGCGCCGGGCGTGAGATGCCCTGCGCTGGGGTCCTGCGGGGGCTTCTCAATAGTGCCGACCCACTCGTGGCCAAAGTGGTGTGGGTAAGTAGTCTGTCCGGCTCTCAAGTACTTTGATGTTCCATGATAAAGCTCCAAGTCAGAACCACAGAGCCCCACGTAGGAGATTCGTATCAGCGCTTCATCTGTGCACATCCGGGTTGCATCTGGGATATCCCGGAGTACAACATCCTGTGTGCCTGTAATGAGTGCTGCTTTCATGTTGCACTCCCATCAGTCACACGAGAGAAGCTCACGCGGTTGGCGATCCACAGGAGTGCTGCAGCGGCTAGTGCGAGAACTGCACCGATAACTGGAAGCACGCCGATACCAAGTCCGAGCGATAGCGCAGTGGAACCGATCCATGCTCCTGCGGCATTCGCAAGCTGGAACCCTGCAATGTTCACAGTGGTGGCAAGGTTAGGTGCATTGCTGGCTGCGCTGATGAGTTTTGAAGTTAGTGGTGGAATAATCGAGAATCCGGCTGCTCCAACAACAAACATCCACGGTGCGGTAAACCAGGGCTGGCCGCCGAAGATGAAGAGCAAGAGCAGGGAAAATGCAAGCGAACCTAATGCGACATACAGCGTTGCATTCATATTCTGATCCGCGAAGAAGCCTCCAAGCATGTTGCCAACAATGGACCCCACGCCAAACACGAAAAGAAGAGCAGTGATGACGTTGGGACTGAAACCGACATGCTGACCGAGATACGGAGCAATAAAAAGTGAAAAGTACGAAAAAGACCAGACTGGCTCAACATGGTCAGACAGAGGGCCTTGAGAACTTCGCCTTTGCCAAATACTCGCACTTCGGCGGAAACGCTCCCTGAGGCGTGCTCCGGCGCCCGTCGGGTAGTCAGTACCAGCGCGATTGTGATGATGGTCTGAAGTCCCGCAATGATGAGGAATGAAGACCGCCACCCATACTGATTTCCAATGAGCGTTCAAGAGGAACCCCCAATACCGTCGCAAGATTAAGCCCGAGGGCAATACGGGAAATGACGCGTCCTTGGAACTCTGGCTCCACGAGAGTGGTCGCGAGAACAAGGCAGAGCGCGAAGAAAGTCGCATGTGGCAATGCGGTCATTACCCGAGCGATTACTAATATGAAGAAGTTTGGAGCAAGTACAGTTAAGAAGTTGCCACCAATGAACAAGGCCATAAGAATGAGGATCAGAAGATTCCGTCGCACGTGGGCGGTGATGATCGTCAGCACCGGCCCACCGATGACCACAGTCAAGGCATAGACAGTAACCAAGAGCCCAGCAGTCGCCTCCGTGACGGCGACATCGTTGGAGATCTGGGGCAGAACACCGGCGACGAGATATTCAACTGTTCCCACCCCGAAGACGCCCAGGAGCATCCAGGTAATGGCGAGATTAACGTTGACAGGTGCTTTTTTCATGGCAGACTTTTGGGAGTTTGAGTTCATGTGTTTCTCTATCCTGAGATGGCGAAGAATAGTGCAGCCCCAAGTGAAACCTGCACCAATTCCAATCAGAGCGATGTGGTCTCCGGGTGTTATTGCAGACTGATTTCGTAGATACTGCAGACCAAGAAGAGGATCCGCTGCGCCAGTATGCCCGATCTGTAAGCCGAACTGAACGGTCGTTTCCATCGGATCAAGTCCGAGGGGCTCAAGGCATTGTCTATGCAGTAGCGTCTCACCGAAATGTGGAACTGACCAGGCTCGAACTTCAGCATGAGTGATGCCAGCGTCATCAAGCGCATGATCCACTGACTGTTGAATCCCTTCTGCGTTTGCCTTCCAAAATGATTCGAGACCATAGCTGCGTGCATAGTTGGCTGATCTGTCTCGTATGCTGAGCGGGAGTGGTTCTCGGTACTCCGGAAGATCCAACGATGCGTTCCCACGATGCATCTGCTCGAAACGTGAGTTTTGAATCAGCGCGGTAGACAACACTTGGAACGGCCCAAAGGACCGCGAGAGAACGATGGCAGCGCCGGCATCTCCGTATGCCAGACCTGAGTCTGTCGCCCATCGATCAAACATAGGCAGACGCCAGATGTCTGATGCGGTGAGCAGGCCATAGTTTTTACTGCTAATATGTCTGGCGAGCAGATCGATACCAACTATGGAGCCGGCGCAGGTGTTGCGGATCTCGATAGCAAGAGTTGCGGGGAATCCTAGTTCATTGCCGATGTAAGCTCCTCCGTTCCATGCTTCGAGGCCAGTATGGAGGGCGACTGCATGGACTATAAGCTCAGGGCTTGAGCCCAGTGAAGATCCCTTACAATATTCCTCTAACGCGGCACGTCCTGCGCAGACGGCCATCGCAGGAGCAGACTCCTCAGGCTGCCCAACGGTGACGCTCATCTGCCCTGACTTCTCCAGCTCCTGGTGAGTCAAGCCCCCTGCGTGGAGGGCTTCATCAACTGTCTCAAAGGTCTCGGGAAGATAACTTCCAATCCCTCCTATATAGAGGTTATCCCACCTCATATTTTTGTCCCAACTCGCGCACGGTCTCCAATGCTGCTGTTTTGCCTCCTCGCCAGGTATTGTTGATTGTGCGTAGAGTGTTCAAGGCGTGCGTGATCTCATCCTCGGATACGTCGTTGGCGAACTTATAGTCGCCAATACCTATAGGTAGCGGAATACGTTGTTTTCCACCTCGGTGGCGTATAGTGTCAGCTAGAGCTACGTTAAGGACACTAGGCTCCTCAAGTGCACTGTTCCAGATGGGTAGATCGAGAGAATACATTATGGAGAGCACGTGGTATAACTCTTCCTGCGTCATGTTTCCGCGGTGAAATGAGAGCACGCTTGATAATGCCATGTCGACGCAAACTGCTTCGCCATGGAGAAGCTCAGGCAGCGCTTTCATTTCTACGGTTGGGCTAAAAAGTATGCCCATAGTCGACGCATCGTTCTAGGTTTGCTTCCCAGAGGTTCGGCTGAAGTTCTTCAAGCATTAGGTGAATTGATGTCCCGATGATGTCATCTGCCACATTGGCAAGAGTAGGGCTGCTGCCAGCGAACCCGTCGTCGAGTGTGGCCTGCCCGTAAGTTTCCAAGAGTGACATCAAGTTTCGAGACTTGATGAGAGCCATCTTGAGAATCTCTGCCATGCCGTTGGACAGGTGCCGTCGATCGAGAGTCTGCAAGAATGAACGGTCTATGTAGGTGACTACTGGAGCCGCATAGCTTCCGATCTTGTTCTTTCCTTCGCCAAAGTTCACCCCGGTCTTTACCCCGACACCGGCGTCAACAAGCCCGATCAGGGTGGTCGGGATTCGGATGTGAGCGCGCTTCGGCGATAAATGCTGGCAGCGAAGCCCACAATGTCGAGCAGCACGCCTCCTCCGATGGCGACGACGGGCTCGCTGCGGCGGTCGATGCCAGCCTCGACCATCGCGCGCGTCACTGAATGGACGGAATCCCAGTTCTTTACCATCTCGTGGGCTTCTAGGATGTGGTACGTAGCTCTTACCTCATAGTGGGCGAAGTAGTCACGGATCTGCTCTCCATAGAGTTCGTTGACTTTTTCATCAATGACAACAAGCCGTCGCGAGCACTTGGCGGCCGCAGGGACTGCCCCAGCAGTGGCGAGCATGGGGTTTGTGGTGTCCAAGAGCGCGTGTGCGGTGATCACGTCATACGCGACCTCATGGATCGCCCGGACGGTCCAGTGGTCGATACCGTCTTGCGTAGTTGCTCGCGACAGTCCTTCTATCTGACGTTCTGTCATATGCCCTCCCCAAATCTATTTGATTCTTCAATCCGTGCCGCATACCGCAGCCATCGGCCTGCTCAAGCCCCGCGGCTCGATGATGCCGAATGCTTGCTGGGGAAGTCTCCCCCGGACGCGGTCAACACTAGCACCAATCATGGAGCGAGCGCTACACGAATGGGATCGCGGCGTTGCGTCCCAAGGGCGGGTACGCCTTTGGCGCGGTGTCGTATACTCGCTTAGCTCGGTGACATGCGATGGAAGGTGGTCCCTCATGGTCGGTGTGCGGGGCCAAGGAAGGCGGTTCGACATCCAGATTGCGCTGGACAATGCAATGGAAGTCTTTTGGAGACACGGATACGAAGGTGCATCTATTGCCGATTTGACACAAGCAATCGGGATTAAAACATCTAGCCTTTATGCTGCCTTTGGCGACAAACGGCATCTCTTTGAACTTGTTATAGAGCGTTATTTGGAAACCAAAGGGAGGTTCACTTCTCTGGCTTTCGAAGAAGAGACCGGCTCCCTCCGTTTGATTCGACGACTGCTGTCCGATGCGGCAATCGAATATGTCAGCGATGGCGGACCCGGAGGATGCCTAATCGTTAGTGCTGCAAACTGCGTAACGGATGCCAATCGCGATGTTGCAGAAAAACTTGAGAGCGCATCGTTGTTTAAATATCAAACGCATTGAAGACGTTTTGCAAGCAGATCTCAAAAATGGGGAGATTCCCAAGACGGTAGACCCTACAGCTATCGCAAGTTTCGTAGGGACAGTGCTGTATGGCATGGCTCAGCGAGGCCGGGATGGCGCGTCCGTTTGCGAACTGCGCTCCACGGCGGAGATGGCAATCAAGCAAGTTGAACGAACCATGAACATTCCTTGATTCACCCCATAGTGGAGTGCTATGGGTTTTGTGGACACTACTGAAAAATGGGATTTCTAGGCTGCTTTCTGGTGTTGGCTCCATTCTTGGTGGACGTGGTTGGGGTTCGGTACCCCTAACGCCGAGTGAAGTCGTTTCTGATTGTAGCAGTTGCTCGATCCAGGCTGTCACATCCTTTATAGCATGTTTCCGTGTCGGGGTAGAATTTTCCGGTTCACTACCTCCTTCTTGCAGGTGGCATTAAATGATTCCGCTGCGGCATTGTCGTAACACGACCCCGTTCTACCTACCGAGGCACGGATACCATATGTGTTCATGATTTCCGCGTAATCAGCTGAGGTGTATTGCGAACCACGATCCGAATGGAAGACGGTTTCACCTCGGGTTACTGGGCAATTTCTGACTGCCATGTGTAAAGCCTCGGCAACAAGCCGGGTGCGCATATTCCCGGCGATCGCGTAACCGATGATCTTTTTCGAGTAGCAATCCATGACGGTTGCTAGATAAGTGAATCCTTCCCAGGTGGGGATGTAGGTGATATCGCCTACCCATTTCTGCCCTGGTTTGTTGGCGGTAAAATTCCTTTTCACCAGATCCGGGCGGTGGTGAAGATCCTGGGCCGGGATGGTGGTACGGACCCGTTTCCGGGGCTGACAGGCCACCAAGCCAGCCCGGTGCATGAGCTGACACACCAGCTCTGGGCTCGCGTGGACGCCCCGTTCAACCAGAGCTGCGTGGATACGTCGACACACCTGTAGGTTTGCTCAGACTCGTGGAAGAAATGCGTAATCAAAATAGTGAGTTCTTCCCGGCGTTTCTGCGTCTCGGATAAACCCTGATTCCGCCACCTTGTGGTAGCCGGAACGAGACACTCTGGCCCAGCGGCACATCAGATACACAGGATAGCTGCCTTCCTCGCGGAGGTATATAAACACATTCTTCGCTGCTACCGGGATTCCTGCGCGAAGAAGGCCGCCGCTTATCTCTGAACTCGAACCCTCCGTCTTCGCTTCACCCAGCCTCGGCCTGCAAGCGCTTGATGTTCCGCCACCTGATCCGACGAGGCTTCTACCATACCTGGGTCGGGATGCTGCTTCCGCCATATTCTCACCCAGCTGACCCACAGTTCGCCGGCTCCAGATTGTAGGACTTCGCCACTTCCGCTATCGGGCGAGACCCCTCAAGAACCTCCGCAACGATGTGTGCTCTAAACTCTTTACTAAACTATCGAAGCCGGCATGATACAGATTTTTACCTCACATGTTCGAATAAACTCAGGGTTTTTCACCACTGTCCACGAAACGCCGGGCACTCACACCACCCTACCACCGCCCCCACACCACCTTCACAACCACCATCAAAGCCACCCTCCGAATCATCTCCGGACCCCACTAAAACCCCCAGGCAAACAAATCCCTGATAGGACTCCCGCAGTATGCAGACACATATCAAGCAATGACCCGGGGTTTGCTGGCCTTATTTGCATGTGCTGACGTCACAGCACAGGCAAACGTGAATAAAGACCAGCGCACCGGGGATAAGGCCAGCAATCCCCCAGCACCCGGGATCCGTTAGAATGGCACCCCCAATTGATTACCAGGGAAAGGCACCCGCGTGGACGAGCAGCAGTCCAACCCCATACCTGACGGGCCGTCGAGCCCCGGCGCCGCACCGCAGCCGGCGGCTCCCCACAACGGCCCTGAGTACGTCTACCAGGCCCCCGCAGGCGGCAATCCCAACCCGGCGGAGACGCCGGCGAGCACCTCGAACCCGCCCTATCAGCCGCCTCACCCACAGCAGCCCTACCAGTCACCTCACATGCAGCAGCCCTATCAGCCACCTCAGCCCTACCAGCCGCAGACCCAGCCGGGTCAGCTCTATGGGCAGCCGCCATTCCAGGAATGCCTCCCGGCTCCCCCTACTACACCCCCACTCCAAACGAACGCCCCAGCAAAGCAACCGCGGCAGCCACCCTGGGAATCGTCAATGGGTCCCTGGGGATACTCCACGCCATAGCCACGTTCCTCCTGCTGGCTGTAGTACTCAGCAACTCCCAGATCCGCACATCAGCAGGCAGCTCCTACAAGTCCTACGAGAACACTGCCGTCATACTCGTATCCACTGAGTCAATCTGCACTCTCGGTATTGCCCTGATTCTGCTGATCGGCGGCATTCGGTTCCTCCGGGGGAAGGGACGTATCGCCCTACTGGTCGCCGCATTCATACAATTGCCGATCGTGCTCGTGGATACCCTTTTTCATTTTCATGGGATTCTCCAACCCCAACAACTCCTCCTCTGGATTTCTCGCCGTCCTCCTCTTCATGCAGCTCATCGGCCTGGTGCTGCCGATCCTGATGATCGTCTTCTTGTTCAACCGGGACGTGGGCCTGTGGTCGAACAGGGCCAAAACACTGGCGTAAACAGTATTTCTGCTTGACTCACCGGCCTGGCGGTGACCCCCGGCGGAGTTAAGGTGCTGTCCTCATCGATCTTCACAGAAGAGGCACGCGCATGAGCGACCAGCACCCCAACCCCGCCCAGGAGGGCAGTACGCCGACAGATGAGCGGACGGCTCCACGACACCAGCCGCCCTTGCCAGGAAAACCCTTACCGCGTCAAGCTGGCCGCCCCATCGAGGTCACAGCAGCAGCCATCCTGGGAATCGTCGACGGAGGCCTGGTAACAATCTGGAGCGTCCTACTAGCCACTTTCTATATCCCATCTCGCCTTGGGAATATAGATCCGAGCACAAGAAAACCCTATGACTACGGCACTCCTCATATAGATCTCAGCGCCGTGATATTCTGCTGCGACCTGGCCTGCAATCTCGGAGTTGCACTAATCATATTGATCAGCGGAATTTGCTTCCTCAGAGGAAGAAAAATTCGCACCATCATGCTGACAGCAGCTTTCATTCGAGCCCTGCTAGGACTGTGGGGATTCTTCTCTCTGACGTATGTCAAAATTTACTATGGCACTTAGAGGCTTATTCATGGGGTTTGTTGACACGCGTTAGAAGACGTAAGGGACGGCTTGCTCTTTTGAGATAATTGGGTGTGAAAACAAATCATCACAAGAACAAGCCGTCCGTAGGGAATGCTAGCACAAAACTCGACACCAGTGAAGTCCTCGACTTGTGCGCAGGCATCCACACCCACACCAAAGGCCAGCTACCTACTGGCTGGCTCACGAACCCTCGGGCTCTTCACCAGTATCCGCCTCATACTTTTAGCGTTGCGCCATAACCTCACACAAGAACTCCTCGCGGAGATCTTTGAGATTTCTCAACCCACGGTCAGTAGGATTATCAACGCCTACGTCCCACTGATCGCCGAGAATCTTCAAGCCCAGATCCCTACCGTGGAGGACCTTGACCCGACCCAGCAGTTGATCATTGACGGTACTCTCCTGCCCTGCTGGTCCTGGCGGCGGCATCCAGAGCTGTACTCAGGTAAACACCACACCACCGGAGTCACCATCCAGGTGGCCTGCACCCTGACAGGAAGGCTTGCCTGGGTCTCGCACCCCTTCCCAGACAAGCACCCTATGACCTTACAGCACTAAAAGACTCCCGACTCCTCGACATGATTAATCAGACCATCCATATTGGTGATAAAGGCTATACCGGTGCCGGGATGATTACCCCGGTCAAGAAACCAGCCGGTCATGAATTATACGACAGTGAAAAGGAGTTCAACAAGAAAATCAACACTATCCGCTACCTCATAGAACGAAGTATCGCGCAATTGAAAACCTGGCGCATCCTTCACACCGACTACCGCCGCCCCTACGCAACCTTCACTACCACCATCAACGCCGTCCTCGGAATCATATTCACCTACACCCCCATGAATAAGCCTCTTACTATAACATTACTGATCTGGGTCGCCTAACATTCTATGATGGAATTCAGGTCTTAGGGCTGGCGCTGGCCATTTCCGTCATCTTTTGCTGCTCAGCCGGAACGTGGTCCAGTGGGAAAGTGGGGACAAGACATCCCTGGGCGACGAGACGTCGACTTCACAACAGATTCCTCCCACACTCCGGTGAAAGTGGATGCGACAGCTATTCTGGGCATCCTCGCAGGAATCCTGGGCATTCTCCAAATCATCATCTCAGCTCCCCCGACGAAAAACACTCATCGAAATGCTCGATAGGGTATCTTCCTCACCATATACGCACCCCTCTCGGGGAAATCATGTTCAACAATGAACATATAGTTATTACTGCCCGGCTCTACGGCACAAGCTCCGGAGAGAATATTTGCGCTCTAGGAATCACGCAGTGGCCATGCTGATCTACGGCATCCGGTTTTTCAAGAACAAAAAAACGCACCGCTCTGCTGATCGTAGGAACCGCACAGACGCTGTTCGTACTGCTAAAGACCGGCTTCATCCTCCTCTTGTATTCATATCTAACTGAAAAAAATAGATTATCATGAATATAAAGATACAGCATCATCCATCAAAAATACAGTATCCATCAACACGTTCCTGATGATCATGCCATTACTCGCTTTGCTGATACTTTGAGGCTTATTCATAGACTGTAGGCGAAGATGAGTCCTGTGACGGCTTGTATTGTGGTTTCGAAGGTGTTGTAGGGGCGGCGGTAATCGGTGTGTAGAACACGCCAGGTTTTGACGTTCGCGATGACACGTTCGATGAGGTAGCGGACGCGGTTGATGGTCGTGTTGTTTCTTTTGTCGCTGTCGGTGAGTTCACCATGGGCGGGTTTCTTCGCGGGGGTGATCATCCCCAATCCGATGTAGCCTTTGTCTCCAATATGACTTTGACTGTCGAGGGCTGCGAGGAAGCCGGATTCCTTGATGGCCTTTGCATCATGCACACTACCCGGCAGGGGCGGGGAGATCCAGGCGAGCTGTCCGGCCAGGGTGCAGGCCACTTGCAGGTTCACCCCCGTCGTGTGGTGCTTGCCTGAGTACAGCTCCGGGACGGTCGTGCCACGACCAGCAGGACACCAGAGTACCGTCGATGATGTACTGACGGTCCGGGTCGAGGTCCCCCACACTGGGCACCCAGTTCTGGAGGGCTTCGGCGATCAGGGGAGTGTAGACCGCCACCACTCGTGAGATGGTGGCTTGGGAGACTGTGTGGATGTCGGCCAGCAACTCCTGGGTGAGATTGTGCCGCAATATCAACACAGTGACCTGGATACAGCGGAACAAGCCCAGGACACGGGACCCTGCCGGGGGAAGGTTTCCGGAACGGGATGTGTGGATCAGTTCGCACAGGTTGAGGATCTGGTCACGGTCAAGGCTTGTGGTAGTATTCACGGCGGCGGCTTGTCTTTCATCTGAGGGTTTTCTTTCTGCATTTTGAATTATCTCAGATCGGGCAAGCCGCCCTCACATCCCCCTCGGGTAAAGTGTTAGCTGGGGAAAGCCAAAACACCCCTATGAATAAGCCTCTTTCAATCCTGCTGATCGTCTTCTTACGCATCCCGAGATGTGAAACCCTGGAAAGGCAAAGGAAAAGGAAGGAAGATTCATGAATAATCAACAGTCGCATGATCCCATATCTCATCATCCTACGGAAATCACCCATCCACCACAGTCAGAAATGTTTCAAGATGGGCATGACTACGCCTATCAACCGTCCAGCGGCAACCCCATCCAGGAGAGCACCGTGCCGGTCTGGAAACCATTCCACCAGTCACCGGCCCGCGGAACACCTTCCTATTATGGATTGTCTCCCCACCAGGGCCTCGGCAAAGTCTTTCATTCTTCGTGTTGGCTAGGGGATTTGTCGGGGTTGGGTGATGAGTTGGAGTGGTCGCAGAGGGTCTCTAGAGTGGTGTCTGAGGGCTGCGGCGATGCTGACAGCTCCGGCCAGGCGATGGAGGCTGATCGCGGTGTTGCGTAGCGTGGCCATCACGGCGGGGCCGTGCCCGGTGTGGAGCTGGTGACGGTCCTCGTCGAAGGTCACATCCCTGACCCAGTGCAGCCGGTTCTCGATACCCCAATGACTCTGGATGAGGTCAGCGAGGTCAGCGGGGCTGGTCTGGCGGGCATCGAGGGAGGTGATCAGGTAAACCACCTCCACGGTCTTGCGGCCGTCGATGGTGCGAGTACGGCGCAACTGTGCGACCTGACGGGCACCCGGCCAGTCGATCCAGTCAGGGACCCTGACAGACCTTGATCGTGCGCCTCACGCGCCGGCCATGACCGGTGGTCGTGCTGTGGTGGGCGGGGATGTTCTTCCAGGGCAAGGCCTTGAACGCGGTCCGTAGGCGGGGCTGGTTGCCTTTCACCGTCAGCACGTAGTCATGACCCTGCCCGGTAAGGGTGCAGGGCAGTGGAGCGCTGGGTGTGCAACGCATCAGCGGTGACAACGATCTTGCTGCGTGGCAGGGATTCCAGCAGAACCGGCAGGGGCGGCGATCTCGCCGGTCTTCGCGGGGAGCTGGTGTTGTGCGGCCACGATCCCGCCGCGGGTGACAGCGGCCAGCAGATGCGGCGCGGCCATGTCACGAGTTTTTCGCTCCACGCAAGGTTTTACCGTCGACCGCCACCACCATGCGACCCTTCCATCGGGTGGCGTCACGGGCCAGCAGCCACGCCCCGACCATCGCGGACAGTTCGTCGGCGTCGAGGGCTTGGAGGATTCGGCGGATCGTGGATTCCGACGGTACTCGACGCCCCGGGCGCAGCAGCCCCGACGTGGCCAGGAGATCGCGGCCAACATCAGCGGCCCACTCGGCGATCGCGACCAGGCTGCTCGCACCGGCACACACCGCCGCTGTAGCGATGGCAAGAACCCCGGCCAGGTCGTGGCGGCGACCACGACGTCCCCGAGGGTCAGCGATGGTGGCGAACACACCCAGCAGCCACTGGCCGCAGACAGGCACGGTGAGGGATGATGAGCACACGCGTGGGGCCTCGTGATTTCTCGGTGATGACAAGGTGTGTAGGAACCCTCATCATCCCAGAATCCACAGGCCCCACGCCCCCATCACACCTAGCCACACCCCAGACACCACGACTTTGCCGAGGCCCTGGTCTCCCCACAACACCTTCCACAGAATTCGCCGCCCTGCCAAAGCGAACTCGGCAGCCTCTCTGGGCAACCTCGATGGCTTCCTAGGTCTCGCTCGATCCGCCTTCGCAATGCTTTACACAACGGCTGCCTTCCTTTTCTCCACCGGAGCTCGCACAAGGCTTCCATCGCCCACCTCCCTTCCTGATCTAATTTTCCTGATCTTTTTTGGCACGTCGATCTTCTCCTTCGGTATTGCAGTAACTCTGCTGGTGGGTATAGCCCTCTTAAAACAAAACCTGCCGTCTTGGGTGCACCAAACCCCTGCTGCATGGGCCTGAAAAATCAGGAAACATTTAGATTTTGTTAAATGCGAGCTATAGCAGCAAGATCGGCGAAGATAAAGGCCGCACGACTTTGCTGGTGGCAGGATTTATGCAAGTGGTAGTCGTGCTATTTGAAACCGTTCTCTTCATATGCATAGCCATCAATGTTCATCCCCCATTCAGATGCTCATGATAGTTTTCACTATACAGTCCTTCGGTTTGATACTGGCAATCCGGATAATCGTCTTCCTACTCAACCGAGAAGTGACCATGTGGCAGCGCGCACTGCGCTGAAGTCGCCTGAGACCGGCGCCGCCTCTTTGGTCCGGATCGTCCCAGACGAGGACGATACTGCAACAGCTTCCTGTCAGCTCCCACTCGCAGGCCTACTCGTCGCGGTCTCCGGCTAGCAACAGGACGAGGGAGGCAGGGGCGCAAAGGTAGCCTGATGCATGAGAGTTTTTCCGATTTTTGGATAAGCTAAGCGCACCCATCGTCTGGCGAGCTCGAATCTCAACACGCTCAGCCGCTCGTCCCCCTAACTACCAGGAGCCGGGGTAGGGTGCTGTTTTTACCAACTCAGAGAAGAGACACTCATATGAGCGACCAGCACTCCAGCCTCACGCCTAATGAAGAAAAAGACTACACCCCAGAGCCGCTGACAACATCCCAGGATGACCCCAGCGACAACCAGGCAGCCACCGGTGATGACCAGCATGGGACATCTCACCACGCAGAACCAGACCACGAGGAACACCCCGTCCCCACGACACCATCCCCGCAAGTCCCCACCAAGGTGACCGCCGCAGCCACCCTCGGCATCATCAACGGCGCCCCTGGGTATATTCCGGGCCATCGTCCCAAATATCTTATTCATCCGGTTCCTCAGCGTGCTCGATGGAACCCCCTTCCCGCACTACAAGTTTAACTCCGCCGGAGATCTTATATCCGGCAAAGAGTTTTCAGCTCTTATCGCTTGGCTCCACGGCGTGAACTACGGGGATAAGATCTTCACGTGCGGAATCGCAGTGATCATGCTGATCTACAGCACCCGGCTCATCAAAAGCAGAAGCGCACCGCCCTGGTGATAGCGGGAGCCGCACAGTCACTGATCATGGCGCTGGAGATTGTCTTCTTTCTTATCGTACATTCCTACTTGACTATAGAACTAGGTTCCTATATGGATGTGCCATTCATCGAGATGTTTGTGATGATCATGGTGCTGCTCGTCATGGCGATACTGCCGATTGTGATCATCGTCTTCCTCCGCAGCCGGGACGTGACCACCTGGTGCCGCACCCAGCACTGAGACCCTGGAGCGGATCGCACCGAGAAGATGCTGCAAGGTTTCCTGGGATTCCTGCCCGCCGTGGTCTCCGGCCGCCGGAGGCCCGACTCCAGCATGCGACGCTCAGTCACGCGATCCCGCTCTGACCTGCAGCTGCGAGGCCAAATCCGTCTGAGTGGCGGAACGCGGGAAGGTCAGGGGCGCACGGGTGACGTGATGCACCAGGATTTTTAGATGGATGCTGTAAGCGCTCCCATCATCTGGTCACTTTGAACCCCAACACGCTCAGATACGTGTTCCCCAACTGCCAGGAGCCGGGTTAGGGTGCTGTTTTCACCAACTCAGAGAAGAGACACCCATATGAGCGACCAGCAATCCAGCCCCACACCTCATGAAGAAACATACTACACCCCAGAGCCACTGACACCTTCCCAGGACGAGCCCAAGCGCGCCAGCGACGACCAGGCATCCACCGACGCCGGGCAACCTGGGGTGTCCCACCACGCAGCAGCCCACCAAGAGCACCTCTTGCCCACAGCGCCACCCCCGCAAGTCCCCACCAAGGTTACTGCCGCAGCCACCCTCAGCATCATCAATGGCATCCTGGGCATTCTCCGGGTCGCCGCCACGCTTATTTTCATAGCTCCCATCTTCAGACCTTCTGATAACTGGTGGTCCTCTATTCACATTTATTTACTGGCTTGCATCGAGGTAGGATGCCCTCTCGCAATCGCAGTGCTCATGCTGCGTGGCGGCCTCCAACTTCGCAAGGGCAGAAGATCTGACTCTCTACTGGTCGCCGGGTTCATTCAAATTGCAATGGTGTTATTGGAGTCTGCCTTCTTAATGCCCTTGGCTGTGATGCCCGCTTCCTTGTACGCTTTACCGTTCCCCTTGATGCAATCCATTGGCCTAGTACTGCCGACCCTGATCGTCACCTTCCTGCTCAGGAAGAACCGGGCACCGCAGCACACGACCGCAGCGGACACCGCCCCCCAGGGGGCTGCTGGCGACCAGTCACCACGCCCTGAGCCAGCCCCCACCTGGGTGACCGCCGCAGCCGCCCTGGGAATCACCACTGGTCTCCTGGGCATTATCCGGGGCACAGTCATGCTTAGCATGGCCATAAGCTCCTTTGTTGATGCCGGCTTCAGGGAATATGGTAGACCTCATCTTCTGGTGCTCGGTATCGATACGATTTGCACTCTCGGAATCGCAGTGATCATGCTGCGTGGGGGCCTCCGGCTTCGTAAGAGCGGAAAGCGCACCGCCCTACTGGTTGCCAGTTTCATTCAGGCTCCAGTAGTAATACTGGAATCTGTTCTCCTTCTTATTATCTATTCCTCCGTGTACACTTTCCTCTCGGAAGCTTTCCCGTTCTACTTCATGCAATTCATTGGCCTGGCACTGCCGGTCTTGATCCTCCTCCTGCTCAGGAAGAAGACGACGCCCCAGCACACGGCCCTAGAGCACACCACCTCTCAGACATCAGAGGACACCACCCCCCAGAGAGCCATCAACGACCAGCTGTCACGCCCTGACCCAGCACCCGCCAAGGTGACCACTGCAACCACCCTGGGAATCACCATCAGCATTCTGGCCATTATCCGGATTCTCGTCCCGATTATCTCAATCTCTCGGTTCACCGAAAGGTTCGATAGCCTCACGTTGGACTACACATTCGACTCCTCGGGGAACAGGATACCCGGCAAAGACTATTCAACCCTCATTGCCTGGCTCCACGGCCTGAGCTATACGGAGAAGATCCTCACGTGCGGAATCGCAGTGGCCATGCTGGTCTACAGCATCCGGTTTCTCAAGAAGAAGAATCGCACCGTCCTGCTGGTAGCAGGAGCCGCGCAGTCAGTGCTCGCGGCGCTGGAGATCGGGTTCATCGTCTTCATGTATTCATACCTGATTGCAGAATGGGATTTCTCCATGGATACAGAGTTCACCGACACGTTCCTGATGATCATGCCGCTGCTCGCCCTGCTGATACTTTCGATCCTGCTGATCGTCTTCCTCACGCAGCCGGGACGTGACCACCTGGTGCCGCCCCCAGGCCGAGACCCCACTCCCTGTCGACCCCCAGGCCCGCGGCCCCCAATTAGACTAGGCTGACGTTTCCCTATTTGGACCGGACCGCGCCGAGGAGGAGGACGATGCTGCGACGCTTCCTGGGGTTCCTGATCGCAGGCCTGCTCGTCGTGGTCTCCGGGTGTGGGACGCCAGCCCCCGACGCCGAGTCCCCAGCGCCCTCGGTGGCTCCGTCGGCCAGCGCCAGCCCCGCCATCTCGCTCTCGTCGGAGTCCTTCCCGCTGACCGTCACCGACACCACCGGCCGGCAAGTGAGCCTCGAAAGGCGGCCCGAACGGGTGGTCTTCCTGTCGGGCACCCCGCTGAACGTCTGGTACGACGCCGGAGGCAGCGCCGTCGGGCGTCCCGAGCTGACCGACAACATCCGGCTGGGCGCGGACTACGCCGGCACGATCATGGCGCTACCGTCGGTCGGTATGCCCCTACGCCACCGACTCGGAGGCCGTCGCTGGCCTGCAACCGGACCTGGTGGTCGGCGTCGAGGGGCCGCACGACGCAGCCGTCGAGGCCTATCAGAAGCTGGGCATCAACTCCATCCTGGTGAAGATCCGGTCCCTGGACGACCTGAGGCAGACCTACCAGGCCTTCGGGACCCTGGCCGGATCCCCCGAGACCGCCCGGCAGCGCATCGCCGCCATCGACGCGCAGTGCCAGCAGGTGCTCTCCCAGGTGCCGGGACGAAAGGCGTCCGTGGTGATCCTGTTCGTCACCGCCCAGAGCCTGGCCGTCAAACGCGACAACAGCATCGCCGGGCAGATGTCGCTGCAGCTGGGGCTGACGAACATCGCCTCCGGCTCCACCCCCGACAATCCCGGCTCGGAGACCACGCCCCTCGACATCGAATACATCGTCAGCAAGCAGCCCGACCACGTCCTCGTGACGTCGATGATGGGCAGCAACGAGCAGGCCCGCGAGACCCTCCAGGCGCAGCTGGAGACGAACCCGGCCTGGCAGACGATCGACGCGGTGCGCGAGGGCCGGATCCACTACCTGCCGCAGCAATACTTCCTGTTCAACGCCGGACCGTACTACGGCGACGCCCTGGCCTACCTGGCCGCGACCATCCATCCCGACGTCTTCGGGGCACCGGTGGAGCCTTGACCAGTCAGCCGCTGGCGGGCAGAGATCTTCGGGAACAGGGCTGGTACCAGGCTTTGGTGTTCGCGGCCCTCGGGGTGCTGCTGCTGGGCGGGGCCGTCTTCGCCCTGGGAAGCGGCACCCTGGCGCTCCACCCGGGCCAGGTGCTGAACGCCCTGTTCGGCGAGACCGGGTACCAGTGGCATGGGGTGGTGTGGGACATCCGGCTGCCGCGGGTGCTGGTAGGCGCTCTGGTCGGCATGAACCTCGCCACCTCGGGCGTGATCCTCCAGGCCGTGATGGGCAATCCCCTGGCCGACCCCGGGATCATCGGGGTCTCGTCGGGTGCCGGGCTGGCCGGGATGGTGGTGCTGCTGGCGCTGCCCCAGCATCAGGCGCTCGTCACGCCGGTGGCGTTCTGCGGGGCCATGCTGGCGGCCGTGGTCATCTACGCCCTGGCGTGGCGGGGCGGCATCCGTCCCATGCGGGTGATCCTGGCCGGGGTAGCGGTCTCGGCGCTGTGCGGCGCGGGCATCAGCGCGGTGATGGTGCTGTTCTCCGACCGTCTCCAGGGCGCGTTGCTGTTCACGAACGGCGCCATGACGTTGAAGGGCTGGTCGGAGTTCGGCCAGCTGTGGCCCTACTCGCTGGCGACATTGCTGGCGTCGCTGCTGGTCACGCGGCAGCTCGACGTGATCGTGCTCGGCGACGACGTGGCGCGTGGCGTCGGCATGAACGTGCAGGCCAACCGGCTCCTGCTGACGGCGATCGCGGCGCTGCTGGCGGCCAGTGCCGTCAGCGTGGTCGGGCTGCTGGGTTTCGTCGGGTTGATCGTCCCGCACATCATGCGCCTGGTGCTGGGCACCAGGCACCAGTTACTGGTGCCGGGCGCGATCGTCTTCGGGGCCGCGCTGGTGATGATCAGCGACACGATCTCCCGGACGCTGTTCAGCCCCATCGAGATCCCGGTGGGCATCATGATGGCGGTGCTCGGGGTGCCGTTCTTCCTCTTCCTGCTGCGGAGGGCCCTGTGATGCCGGCCGGGCTCAGCGCGCGTGGTCTCCAGGTCAGCCTGGGCGGCAGGCGGATCCTCGACGGCATCGACGTCGACTTCACCCCCGGCGCGCTGCATGGGGTCCTGGGGCCGAACGGCTGCGGCAAGACGACGCTGCTGCGCACACTCTGCGGGGCACTGCGTCCCGATGCCGGCCGGGTGCTGCTCGACGACCGTCTGGTCCAGGACCTCTCCCCGGCGCGGATCGCGCGGGTGATGGCGGTGGTGTGGCAGGGTGGCCAGGCCGACGGCGACGTCACCGTGGAGCGGCTGGTCGGCTACGGCCGCTACGCGCACCTGCCGTGGTGGCAGCCAGGTCCGCCGCGCCACGACTCCGCGGTCGAACGGGCGATGGAGGCCACCGGGTGGGGCATCTGGCACACCGGCGGGTGGCTTCGCTGTCCGGTGGTGAGCGGCAGCGGGTCTGGATCGCCACCGCCCTGGCGCAGGAGCCGAGGATCCTGCTGCTGGACGAGCCGACCACCCACCTCGACATCGCCCACCAGCTGGACGTCCTCGACCTGGTCCGCGGCCTCAACGAGCGTTCCGGGCTGACGGTGATCGCCGTCCTGCACGACCTGGGGCAGGCGGCCCGCTACTGTGACCGCTGCGTGGTCATGGGGCAGGGGCCGGATCGAGGCCGACGGCGTCCCGTCCGAGGCACTGTCGGCCGGGGAGGTCGAACGCAACTTCGCCGTCGACGCCTGGGTTACAACCGACCCCGGATCGGGGCATCCTGTGATCGTGCCGCGTCGCCGGGTGTCCGGCCAGGTCTCGCCGGAAGGGCCGGAAGGTAAGGATCCATCATGAGAGTCGTCGTGATCACCCACTACCCCGGGGCGCTGCGTGGCTTCATCGCCGCCGCCGCGCACTACGACCGGCAAGCCCCCGGCTGGGGCGAGCTGGCCCCTGTTCAACGCGTCGCAGGAGCTGCGCGATGCCGACGCCGACGCCATGCGCGCCGCCGTCGAGGCGGCCGACGTGGTGGTCGTGGACCCTGATGCGCTCGGGTCCGGAGTGGTACGACGTCCTGGTCCCGGTGCTGGCCGGCTACCACGGGCACCTGCTGGCCTTCGGACTGCAGTTCGCGGAGCAGACCCGCCTGGGCAGGGTTCCGGATGCCCCCAGGGCGCCATGCCCGGCATGCTCTCGCCGACTCCGGCCAGCCGGAGGACGCCCACCCCGCCGGCAAGCCCCCAGGCCGGGAGCCGACGGCCCCGAGAACCCCCGGGCGCGGCACGACGCGATGATGTACTCGCGCCTGGCCCGCGCGTACCGGAAGATGCACGGCGGCGACGCCCAGTTCGTGCTCGGCACCCTGCTGCGCGACTACGGCGGACAAGCGGATCTTGAGGTGCCCGAGCCCAGCGTCCAGCAGCCGGGAGCGTACCTGGCCGACCCGGCGACCCGGGTGCGCTACGCCAGCGTCGCCGACTACCTCGCGGCGCACGGCGGCCCGGATGGCCGTCCCGTGGTGGCGCTGCTGTACAACGGCTACAGCTACCCCACCGACCCCGAACCCGTCGCCGCGCAGGTCGCCGAGGTCCTCGGAAGGCAGGCGCGGGTGCTGCCGGTCGCCATCGAGACAGACGCCGCGACCGCCGTCGACTCGATCGTCGAGATCTGCACCACCGCCGGCCTCGAACCGGAGCTGATAGTCACGCTGATGAGCTTCCGGTTCGGCGCAGGACCCACCGGCGGCGACGCCGAGCACGGCATCCAGGCCCTCAACCGGCTGGGCGCGCCCTACCTGTCGCCGATCCTGCTGACCCGCACCACCGCCGATCAGTGGCTGCACGAAAGTCACGGGCTGGGGCCGTCGGAGGTGCTGGTCTCGGTGATGCTGCCCGAGTTCGACGGCGCCATTAACCAGATCCCGGTCGCCGCCATGACCTCGCCCGAGCATGACGAACGCCACCGGGTGGACACCTCCGAGCTGCAGGTCATCGCCGAGCAGCTCGACCGGCTCGCCGGGCGGGTCGCGGGGCTGCTGCGGCTGCGGCGGCTGGCGAACCAGGACAAGCGGGTGGCGGTGATCGGCTACGACTACCCGGCGGGCGAGGGCAGTCTCCTGGCGGCGTCGCAGCTCGACGTGGCGGCGTCGATCTCCGCGATCCTGGACGACCTCAGCCAGCACGGCTACCGCACCGAGCCGGTGAGCGCCGAGCGGCTGCGCGCCGACCTGATGGCCGGGCAGGTCAACTCCCCCAGCTACCTCACTCAGGTGCAGCCGGCCGTCTACCCCCGCGGGCAGGCGCACGCCGACCTGGGCGACGACCAGGCATGGCGGGACGTGGAGCAGGCCTGGCCCGCCGACGGCCCGCAGCTCATGACCGATGCGGCCGGCGGCTACCTCATCCCGCACGTCGCCTACGGCAACGTCCTGGTCGGGATCCAGCCGGGCCGCGCACCCGAGGTCGACGGCTCCCTGGCCCCACGACAACACCGTCCCACCGCACCCGCAGTACCTGGCCTACTACACGTGGCTGCAGCACGTGTGGCGGGCCGACGTGATCGTGCACGTCGGGACGCACGGGACGTTCGAGTTCCTCAAGTCGAAGGAGAACGCCGTCAGTCGGCACGACTTCCCGGACCTGATGATCGGCGACGTGCCCCACGTCTACCTGTACTACGTCGGCAACCCCGCCGAGGCGCTCCTCGCGCGGCGGCGTTCGCACGCGACCATGGTCAGCTACCAGTCACCGGTGATGACCCCCGGCGGCCTGCACGACGACCTTGAGGAGGTCGCGGACCTGCTGGCCGCCTACCAGCGCACCCCTGGCCGCGTCGCCGCAGACCAGCGGTGACCAGCTAGCGGAGCTCCAGGAGCGGGCCGCGCAGGCACACCTGCCCACCGACCCCGACGAGCTGGAGGGCGAGCTGGAGCGGCTGCGCGCCCAGCTGATCCCCCTCGGCCTGCACGTCTTCGGCAGCCGCTGGAGCCCGGACGAGGTCGCCTACATGGTCAGCGGGGTGATCGGCAACGGCGTCGACGAGCTGGCGCCCGGCTACGAGCTGATGGCGGCCGCCGACGGCCTCGATACCGAGCAGGTCCGGCAGCTCGACGAAGCCGGCATGGCCCGCTACGCCGACGCCGCCCGGGACCTCGTCGAGCTGGCCCTGGCCAGCGACACACCAGCCGAGCAGCTGGCCGGCGACGAGACGTCGCAGGCGATCATCGTCCGGTCCCGCGAGCTGGCGGCCCGGTTCGCGGGCAACCAGGAGTGGGACTTCCTGCACAAGGCGTTATCGGGACGCCACGTCGAGGCGCGCCTCGGCGGCGACACGATCCGCAACCCGGAGGTGCTGCCCAGCGGGGCGTCGCTGTACCAGTTCGACCCCCGCCAGGGTCCCGAGCGCCCCTCGCGGCCCGGCGCGGCGAGGAGATGGCGCGGCAGATCATCGACGCCTACCGGGAGGGTCACGGCGGCGTCTGGCCGGGCTGCGTCGGCCTGGTGCTGTGGGGGCTGGAGACCACCCGCACCCACGGCGAGACCTACGCGCAGGTGATGTCGCTGATCGGGGTGCGGCGGGCCCGGACCAGGCGTCCCGGGCAGCCCGGCTGGGAGGTGATCCCCGCCGCCGAACTGGGACGTCCCCGCGTGGACGTCGTGGTCACGATCTCGGGTTTCTTCCGCGACCTGTTCGGCACGCTCGTCGAGGAGCTGGACGACATGTTCGCGGCGGTCGCGGCCCTGGACGAGCCCGCCGAGGTCAATCCGGCCGCCGCGCGCACCCGCGCCACCCATGACCAGCTCGTCGCTGGCGGCATGGACGAACGCCAGGCCGGGGAGCTGAGCCACGTGAGGGTTTTCGGACCGCCGCCGGAGCTGTATGCCACCGGGCTGACCGACGTGATCGACGCCGGGAACTGGGACACTACCGCCGAGCTGGCTGAGCATTTCACCAACGGCTCCCAGCACGTCTACTCCGGCACCGGCACGGCGACAAGGTGCCGGAGCTGTACCGCGGCACCTGGCGGATGTGCAGTTGGTCGCGCAGTGCCGCTCGTCGAACGAGCACCACATCACCGACCTTGACCACTTCTTCGAGTTCCTCGGCGGGATGAGCGCGTCGGTGGCGGCGGCCCGCGGCGAGTCCGTGCCGACGCTGGTCACCGACACCACCGGGCGGCGCGTGCACACCGCGACGGCCGGGGATGCGGCCCGGGCGGGCCTGTACGCGCAGCTGCTGAACCCGAGGTGGGTGGACGCGATGCTCGCCCACGGGCACCAGGGCGTCGGCGAGATCTCCGACCGCACCACGAACCTGCTGGGCCTGGCCGCCACGACCGGCGAGATGCCGGACTGGATGTTCGACGCCGTCTGCGACCGGTTCATGGGCGACCCCGAAATGCTGGGCAGGCTCCGCGACGCGAACCCGCACGCCACCGCCGCGATCGCGAGCCGGCTGCTGGAAGCCAGCCGTCGTGACCTGTGGCAGGCAAGCGACGAGCGCATCGAGACCCTGGAGGACATCCAATTCGACATCGACACCGCCCTGGAGGGCGCCGGCGAGGACGGCGCCTGACCCCCACGACAAGGAGCACAGCCATGACCATCACACCCACGCCCATGAGGGAAGCTCACCGCGACGCTCAGCGCCTCGCCTGGCGGCCGGCCTGGTCCTGGCGGGCTGCTCGGGCGGCAGCACCGGGCAGTCGCCGGCGTCGTCGCCTGCCGCCAGCAGCCCGGCCGCCGCCCCGAGCCTCACCCCGGAGGGCGGCAAGTTGGTCGACACCGACCTGCAGGCCAAGGTCTTCAAGGACTCCGGCTTGAAGGTCACGATCGATCCCGCGGCGAAGACCGCAGCCTTCCAGCTGGTCGACCCGAACAGCGGCGAGAACTTCACCGACCACTACACCTTCGACTACACCGCCAAGACGATGTCCTGCCATCGTTTCGTCTCCGCCATGCAGAAGGCCTCGACTACACGGTGAGCCTGGAGACGGGCGAGCTGACCGCCGTGGTCGGCGACGATGGGGCCGACGCGATCCCGGGCCTGAAGCAGATGGGGCGTTTTCGACAAGGCGCAGAGCGACCGCGTCAAGGAGCAGAAAGACCTGGAGGCCTGGTTCAAGGAGCGTTACGGCAAGACCATCGAGGGAAGCTGCGACCGCCTGACGTGCCCGCGCTCTTCCCGTTCACGGCCGTGGTGGGGCAGCCGCAGATGCGGCTGGCCCTGCTGCTGGCCGCCGTCGACCCGGCGATTGGCGGGGTGCTGATCCAGGGCGCCAAGGGCACGGCGAAGTCCACGATTGTGCGGTCGCTGGCGGCGCTGCTGCCGTCGGGCCGGCTGCGGACCCTCGCGCTGGGGACGACGGAGGACCGTCTCGTCGGCGGCCTGGACCTGGAGGCCACCCCTGACCGGCGGGGCTCCCGCGCTTCCAGCCGGGACTGCTAGCCGAGACCGACGGCGGCATCCTGTACGTCGACGAGGTCAACCTCCTCGACGACCATCTCGTGGATCTGGTGCTGGACGCCGCTGCCAGCGGGGTGGTGGCCATCGAGCGGGAGGGCTTCTCCCGCACCCAGCCGGCCCCGGGTTCGCGCTGGTGGGGACCATGAACCCAGAGGAGGGGCGCTGCGGCCCCAGCTCCTCGACCGGTTTGGGCTGTGCGTCGAGGTGACGGGGGCTTGGGACGTGGACGAGCGGGTCGAGATCATGGCCCGCCGCCTCGCCTTCGACGCCGACCCGACGGGTTTCGCCGCATCCTGGGCGGCTGCGGAGACCAGGCTGGCCGGCCGGCTCCGGCAGGCCCGGGCGGCGGTGCCAGGGGTGGTGCTCGGACGTGGATTCAGCGAGCAGATCGCAGAGCTGGCGATGGACGCGCAGGCAGCCGGGCACCGCGCGGAGCTGGTGATGGGCCGCGCCGCTCGCGCCCACGCCGCCTGGTGCGGCCGGTCCGGGTGACCCGTCAGGGACGTCGACGCGGTGGCGGAGCTGGTGCTGGCCCACCGGCGGCGTCACATCCCCCACCGCCGCAGGCACCTGCGGAACCGTCGCCGGGACGGCAGAGCGAGGCGACACGGCAGGGAGAGACGACACAGCCACCTCCCACCGACCCGGCCCCGCCGCGGTCTTCGAACCGCACCCGAGCCGTCCGAGCTCTCCGAGCCGCCGGGACCGGCTGGGGAGCCGGCCCCGGACCAGGTCGCGGGCGTCGGGGAGCCGTTCCGGGTGCGTCCCCTCGACCTGGCCGCGTCCGGCACGGCCGCCCGGGTCGGGCCGCCGCACCACCACCGTCAGCGACGACGCGCGGGGCCGCTACATCCGCTCCCGGCCGACGCCGCAGTCGGTGGACCTGGCCTTGGACGCGACGCTGCGCGCGGGCGCGGTGCACCAGCGCAGCCGCCGCCGGCGCGCCGCCGAGCTGGGCGATCCGCGCCGCGATCTGGCGGTGATCATCGAGCCCGGCGACTGGCGTCGCAAGGTGCGGATCCGGCAGGCCGGGTCGCTGGTGGTGCTGTGCGTGGACGCCTCCGGCTCGATGGGAGCGCGGGGCCGGATGGCAGCCAGCAAGGGCGCGGTCCTGAGCCTGCTGCTGGACGCCTACGTCAAACGCGACCAGGTGTCGCTGGTCAGCTTCCGCGGCACCGGCGCGCAGGTGCTGGTGGAGCCGACCTCCTCCATCGAGACGGCGGAGCGGCGGCTGCGGGAGCCGCCGGTTGGGGGCCGCACCCCCTGGCCGCGGGCCTGGTGCGGGTCTCGGAGCTGCTGCGGCGCGCCCTGCTGCGCGACCCGGCGCTGCGGCCCCTGGTGATCGTGGTCACCGACGGGCGCGGCAATGTCGGCCTGGAGGGCCGGGTCTCGCGAGCCGCCAGCGCGGAGGCGGTGCAGGTCGCTGGGCAGCTGGCCCGCGACGACCGCGTCACTGGGTGATCGTCGACACCGAACCGGCCGGTCCGATGGCCCGCGGCCACAGCGTCGAGCTGGCCGCAGCGCTCGGAGCCCGCCGGTTCGCGATCGAGGAGCTGCGCGCCGACGACCTCGTCTCGGTGGTGCGCGACCTGCAAGACTCGGGGAATTCAAGGAAGGAACGCCGATGAGCCGACCCCAGTATCCGTTCGCCGCCATCGTCGGGCAGGACGAGATGAAGCTCGCCCTGATCCTGACGGTGATCAGCCCGCAGGTCTCCGGGTGCTGATCCGCGGCGACAAGGGGACCGCGAAGTCCACGGCGGTGCGTGGCCTGGCGGAGCTGCTGCCGGAGCGCGCCGAGGCCGCGGGCACGCCCCATCACCTGTCGCCCGGGGAGTATCGCGAGTACCGCGAGGAGCTGGACCTGCCCGAGGCCGAACCCGAGACCCGCCGCACCCGGGTGCCGGTGGTGGAGCTGCCGGTCGGGGCAACGGAAGACCGGGTCGCCGGTACGCCTCGACTTGGAGACGGCGCTGACGGCGGGTCGCAAACGGTTCGAGCCGGGGCTGCTGGCGGCAGCGCATCGCGGGATCCTGTACGTCGACGAGGTGAACCTCCTGGACGACCACGTCGTCGACCTGCTGCCTCGACTCCGCCGCGATGGGCGTGAACACCGTCGAGCGGGAGGGCATCAGCCTCACCCACCCGGCCCGGTTCTCGCTGGTCGGCACGATGAACCCGGAGGAGGGCGAGTTGCGGCCGCAGCTCCTCGACCGGTTCGGGCTGTGCGTCACGGTCACGGGCGAGACCGACCCCCGATGCCCGGGTGCAGATCATCGAGCGGCGGCTGGCGTTCGAGGCCGACCCGGCCGGGTTCGCCGGCCAGTGGCGCTGCCAGAGCGACGAGCTGGCGCAGCAGATCGCATCGGCCGTTGACCTGCTGCCGCAGGTCGAGGCCGGCCACGAGTGCTGCGGCAGGTCGCACAGACCCATGGAAGCCGGCGTCGACGGCCACCGCGCCGACATCACCATGGTCCGGGCAGCCCGCGCCCCTGGCCGCCTGGAATGCCCGGACGGAGATCGTCCCCGACGACCTCAGCCAGGCAGCCCACCTGGTCCTACCCCCACCGCATGCGCCGCCACCCCTGAAACCATCGGGCAGGGTCCAGTCGCGGTGAGGACCGAGGAACCAGCGGAGGTGGTGAGGGACCGAGGGAACGGTAAAAGCTCGTGGAGGCGGTGAGGAACCACGGAGATCCCGGACCCGCCCCACCCCACCCCCTGTTTTCGCTGGCCTTAATCCTGGTTTGCTGGCTTTTATGTGTGTTTGCTGGCCTCACAGCACAGGCAAACGCGAATAAGGCCAGCAAACCGTCGGGTGGCCTGGAATTGAGTCATTGCGTATTACGTAATACGCTTTGGTTGTGGGAAAGCGGACGATTCAAGGACGCGAGATCTCGGATGCCCAGGTGCAGGCGTGGGCGGATGAAGCTGAGGCGGGCTATGACGTTGACGAGCTGCGGAAACGGTGGGGACGTCCTCCCCGGGCAGGGAGTGCCTCCCGGGTGGTGGCAACGCGGTTCTCTGATGAAGAGCTGGCCGAGCTGATGGCCCGCGCCGACCGCGAGGGACTGGATCGCTCCGCAGCAATCCGGGCTGCCGTGCACGAGTGGGCACGCGCATGATCGTCGCCCCGTCTGCGCGCAAGCACGGGATCAGCGACGAGGACGCGGTCGCTGCCGCGCATTCAGTACTCGCAGCCGGGCCACTGGATGACGAGAACCCGCAGCGCCCCCGTTTTCGCTGGCCTTAATGCCGGTTCGCTGGCCTCACAGCACAGGCAAACGCACATAAGGCCAGCAAACCGTTTGGGTTTTACACCTTGGTCGATTCGGCCTTCGACCTTGGTCGATTCGGACTCCCACAAAGGTCGCAATCGAAGTTCCATCCTGCGTTGGTAGCGGCGAAGAGCCCTCTGCGGGAAGTCTGGGAATGTCTCCGGAACCGAGATCCCGGAGCCCGAAGGAAAAGCATCAGGAAACCCCTGAGATCGCCGACTCCACAGGAAGGAAATCAACGATGAAGAGAAAAGCTTCAGATTCAATCTCGCTTAGGAAAACAGCGGAGACGGTCCCTGGCGGCGGTGCTGGTGGGGGTGCGCTGCTGGCGGGTCCGGTGGTGTCGGTTCTGCCGGCGTATGCGACGCCGGAGAAGGACGGCGCCAGCACCTCCACTCCTACCCCGGATGGTTCAGGGAGCAATCCAGCGGTGCCTAAAGGGCTGGAGTCGTTCTATAGCCAGGAGGTCTCGTGGTATCCGTGCGGGGACACCGGGGGCATGGAGAAGACCGAGGAGCAGGGCAAATTCTCGTGCGCCATGGTGACCGTCCCAATGGACTACAACAACCCAGACGGTAAGACCATCCAGATTGCAATGAAGAAACGCCGCCGACGGCGAATCCCGCGGACCACTGTTCATCAACCCCGGCGGGCCAGGCGGCTCCGGCATCCAGACAGTTGAGAGGGTGGAGCAGTACTCCTCGAAAGAGATGCTGGCCGGCTACGACGCGATCGGCTTCGACCCCCGCGGCGTCGGGTCCTCCACCCCCATCGACTGCGGCGATGCTCAGCTAACCGCTACGGATAAGCCGCAACCGGGTGAGTTCTTCGAGGTCTGGAGTGCGCACTACCTCACACAGGTCCGCGAGTTCCGGGAGCAGTGCGAGGCCCATTCCGAACCCGGCCTCCTGGACCACATAGGCACCGCATCAGTGGCCCGCGACCTCGACGTCCTCCGCGCCGTCTCCGGACAGAAAACCCTGGACTATCTCGGCATGTCCTACGGCACCGAAATCGGCTACACCTACGCCGAGCTCTTCCCCCACAACACCGGCCGACTGGTGCTCGATGGTGCCATGGACTCCACCTCAACCAACCACAGACTGACCGTGGAAACAGCCGAAGGGTATGAGAAAGCCCTCCACAGCTACGTCCAGGCCTGCCAAGACGGCACAGCCGGTGACAATTGCCCCTGACCGGCAGCGTCGAGGACGGGGTGCGGCAGATCCGCGACCCTCATCGCCTCCGCCAACGAATCACCCATGGCAACCTCCGACCCCGACGTGACCATCACCGGAGCCCAGCTCAGCCAGGGTATTCAGTCATACCTGGGTATCGGCGCTTGGCCGCAACTGACCGCGGCCCTGGCCCCCGCCATCACCCAGGGCGATGCCTCCGGCTTCACCAAGATCCTCAAGCAGGACCCGAATAGCTCAAACACGACAGCAGTACATACGGGGGTTATGTGCCAGGACCGTCCCGCGCAAGCCAATGGGGACCTCTGGCAGGCCCAGTATGAGGAGGCTCAGAAGGTCGCCCCCACCTTCGCGGGTGGCGCCGGCCTCGACATGACCTGCACCGCCTGGGGCCACTACTCCGAGACTGATCCCATCCCGCAGAACGTGCATGCCAAGGGTGCGGCCCCAATCCTGGTGGTCGGCACCACCGGCGACCCCGCCACCCCGTACCACTGGGCCCAGGCGCTAGCCAAGCAGCTCGACTCCGCCCAGCTGCTGACCTGGGACGGTAATGCCCATGTCGCCTACATCCGCGGCAACAAGTGCATCACCACAGCCGTCGACGGCTTCCTCCTGGACGGCCAGATGCCACAAGACAACCTCGTGTGCACCAGCTGAATCTGGGCGTTTACCCCTTATCGAGTCGTGTTGTCTCCACCTGCTCGCGCGGAGGCAACACGACTTTTGCACCGGGAAGCGTATGCGACTTGCTCGCTTTCCGGTCGGCGGTCGCCAGTCTGTGTGATGGGACGGGTTCCTTCCTGCTGTCGAGTTGTGCGGTTCTGGGAGGTTCTTGCCCTGGATGTAGTGATGTGGTTGATGACTGTGCGGGTGTGGTGGTGTCGCTGTGGGGGTTGTCCCTGTTCTTACCCCGACTTCCCGCCAAGGTGATTGCAACAGGGAGCACGTCTGTCGGAGGGTGAGGGCGTGAGGATCCTGAGTTCCTTGGATACCTCTGGTCTGGGAGCGCTTCCACGAGGCAGTGATCCCAGCCGGTCATCCCGCGTCGGCGTGAAGCCTGCGGGAACACAGATAACCACCTGAGGGGTGCCTATTTCAGCCCTTAAGGGAGGGTTTTCCCTACCTGGGGTGTGGGGCCAGCAGGATCGATACGGGCGTCTGGTTCCGGGATGGTGAAGGTCCTTAGGCAGCTGGCGATCTGGCGGGGACTGTACGAGAAAGGAAAACAATGACCGAGAAAGGAAAACAATGACAATGAAGAAAACTGATCTCATTCATTCAAGGAAGCATAAGAGAAGGTCTGTTGCTGCGGCGCTGGTGGGCTGTGCACTGCTGGCGGCGGGACCAGCAGCGTCAGCCCCTGCCGGCCAATGATCTTCCACAGGGCTCCGGACACGATCACGGCAACAGTCATGGTCATAAGCATGGTCATGGTCGTGGGGTGCCGAAGGGGCTGGAGGCGTTCTATAACCAAGAAGTGTCGTGGTATCCCTGCGGTGATACCGGTGGCATGGACAGGACCGATGAGCAGGGCAAATTCTCCTGCGCCATGGTGACCGTCCCAATGGACTACAACAACCCAGACGGTAAAACCATCCAGATCGCAATGAAGAAACGCGTCGCCGATGGCGAGTCCCGCGGCCCGCTGTTCATCAACCCCGGCGGCCCGGGCGGCTCCGGTGTCCAAACGGTCGAGCAGATTGAGGGTACCGAGCAGATTGGAGGGGCGTCGAAGGAGCTGCTAGCCGGGTATGACGCGGTCGGTTTCGACCCCCGCGGGGTCGGGTCCTCCACCGCCATCAAATGCGGCGATGCCGCATCCCCCTTTGAATGGGGTCTCACCCCGGGACAGCCTCAAGAAGGCCAGTCTTTTGAGGACTGGGCCCAGGGCTACATGGGCAAGATCTCCGAGCTGTCAAAGAAATGCCAGGAACACTCCGAACCGGGCCTCCTGGACCACGTGAACACCGTCTCAGTGGCGCGCGACCTGGACGTGCTCCGCGCGGTCTCCGGGGAGAAGACCTTGAACTATCTCGGCATGTCCTATGGCACCGAGCTGGGCTACACTCTACGCTGAGCTCTTCCCCAAGAACGCGGGGCGGTTGGTGCTCGACGGCGGGGTGGACTCCACCGTCACCCACGAGAAATTCGACCTGGACAGGGCTGAGGGCCTTCGAGAATGCCCTGCACAGCTATGTGCAGGCCTGCCAGGAAGGAAAAGCCGGCGACACCTGTCCCTTGACCGGCAGCGTTGAAGACGGAGTGCAGCAGATCCGCGACCTGATCGCCTCCGCCGACGCATCACCCATGGCCACCTCCGACCCCGATCTAAAGATCACCGGAACCCACATCACACAGATCATCCAGAGCTACCTGGGCGGCGGCCAGTGGCAGCAGCTGACCACAACCCTCACGTCCATCACCCAGAAAGACGTCTCCGGAATCGCTGAGGTCGTCAAGCAGACCAATCAATCCTCCAAGGTCTCCGATGTGGCTACAACACTGGCCATCAGCTGCCAAGACCGTCCTTCGCAGGGTGATATAGAGGCATGGAAGGGCCAGTACCAGCAGGCCCAGGAGCTGTCCCCAACCTTCGGCCCTAAGACCCTCAACTTCGACATGACCTGTGCGGCGTGGGGTCACTACTCCGAGACCGACCCCATCCCGCAGGACGTCCACGCCGAGGGAGCCCCGCCGATCCTGGTGGTGGGAGCCACCGGTGACGCCGCCACCCCCTACAAGTGGTCCCAGGCCCTGGCTGAGCAGCTCGACTCCGCACAGCTGATCACCTGGGAAGGCAACGCCCACGTCGCCTACCCACGCGGCAACAAGTGCATCACCACAGCTGTTGACGGCTTCCTCCTCGACGGCAAGATGCCACAAGACAACCTCGTCTGCACCAACTAACACGCCAGATATCCCTGACCCCGGGTCGTGTTGTCTCCGCGTAGCTACGCGGACACAACACGCCCCCCAAGAGATGGGGCGACTCAGCCCTTAAGGGGAGGGTTTTCCCTACCTAATTTGTGAGGCCAGCAGGGTCGATACGGGCGTCTGGTTCCGGGATGGTGGAAGTCCCAGGCAAGCGGGGACTGTACATGAAAGGAAATCGATGGTTATGAGGAGAACTGATCTCATTCATTCAAGGAGGCAGCGGAGGCAGTCCCTGGCCGCGGTGCTGCTAGGGGGTGCGCTGCTGGTGGGGCCGGTGGTGTCGGCTCTGCCCGCCTATGCAGCACCGCAGGGATCCGGCTCTCATGCCTCTGCCCCGGATGACCCAGGGGACAATACGGCAATACCGGAGGGGTTGGAGGCGTTCTATAACCAAGAAGTGTCGTGGTATCCGTGTGGTGACACCGGAGGCATGGACAGGACCGAGGAGCAGGGCAAATTCTCCTGCGCGACGGTGACCGTCCCAATGGACTACAACCAACCCGACGGTAAGACCATCCAGATCGCAATGAAAAAACGCGCCGCCGATGGCGACTCCCGCGGACCGCTGTTCATCAACCCCGGCGGCCCAGGCGGCTCCGGCATCCAGTTGGTTGAGAGAGCCGAGCAGAGATTCTCGAAGGAGTTGCTGGCCGGCTACGACGTGGTCGGCTTCGACCCGCGCGGCGTCGGCTCGTCCACTCCCATCGAGTGCGGGGACGCCCAGCTAACCGCTACGGATAAACCGCAGCCAGGTGAATTCTTCGAGACCTGGGCAGCGAACTACCTCACACAGGTCCGCGAGGTCCGGGAACAGTGCGAAGCCCACTCCGAACCGGGCCTGCTGGACCACATGAACACAGTCTCGGTGGCAAAAGACTTGGACGTGCTGAGAGCGATATCAGGGGAGAAGTCCCTGAACTACCTCGGCTACTCCTATGGCACCGAACTGGGCTACACCTATGCCGAGCTCTTCCCCCACAACACCGGCCGCCTGGTGCTCGACGGTGCAATAGATTCCACCATCTCTCACCAGGACTTCGACCTCGACAGGGCTGAGGGGTATGAGAATGCCCTGCACAGCTACGTCCAGGCCTGTCTGGAAGGAAAAGCCGGCGACACCTGCCCCCTGACCGGTGATGTGAAGCACGGGGTGCAGCAGATCCGCGACCTCATCGCCTCCGCCGACGCATCGCCGCTGAAAACCTCCGACCCCGATGTGAAGATCACCGGAGCCCAGCTCAAGGAGGCCATCAAGGGTTATCTGCACGTTGGCCAGTGGCAGCAGCTGACCACAGCCCTCACGCCGGTCATCACCCAAGGCGATGCCTCCGGCTTCACCGAGGCCCTCAAGCAGTCCTCGGGTGGTCTCAACGTGATGGCAGCCCTGGCTGTCCTGTGCCAGGATCGTCCCCACGCAGGGCGGGGTGGATGCCTGGAGGGCCCAGTGAGAAGGCCCAGGAGGTCGCTCCCACCTTTGCGGCTGGTGGCGGTTTTGACATGATCTGTGCGGCGTGGGGTCACTACTCCGAGACCGACCCCATCCCGCAGAACGTGCATGCCACAGGCGCGGCTCCGATCCTGGTGGTGGGCACCACCGGCGACCCCGCCACCCCCTACCACTGGGCCCAGGCCCTGGCCGAGCAGCTCGACTCCGCCCAGCTGCTGACCTGGAAGGGCGAGGGTCACTGCGCCTACGGACGCGGCAGCTCCTGCATCACCAAGGCTGTTGACGGCTTCCTCCTGGACGGCCAACTGCCACAAGACAACCTCGTGTGCACCAACTAACCCCCACCCCGTGGCCCTGCCGGACCCTCGGCAGGGCCACCCCAGAGCATCCAAAGATCAGCTCTCCGCACCGCCGAAGCGCACTGCCACACCGGTTCAGGCTGCCAAACCTGCCGATGAAACAAGGAATGTGGGGGACTCAAGCCCCCATCGATTGACACCGTCTATTTTTCGTGGTTGGCTGAACCACAGAAGTTGAAAGCAAAAGAAGCATCACCCGGATACCGACCAGGCCACTTCATACCTTCGTCGACCCGGGTTCCCCCAAAGGTCGCAATCCAGGTTCCATCCTGCGGCCGTAGCAGCAACCAGGCCGGTGACGGAAGTCTGAAGACGTCTCCGGGCAACCGAGATTCCGGGGGCTGAAGGAGATTCATTATGAAAGTCATGAAACGAGCGGCGGCGCTGCTCGTCGTGTTGGTCATCGGGCTGCTCAGCGCCTGCTCATCGACCCCCAGCGCCGAGGCCCCAGGGTGGCAGCTCCTCAGGAGGCGCACGAGCTCACCAAGCAGGACGTCGATGCCTGGCTCGACGGCCAGCTCCCCGACGCCCTGCAGCACGGCGAAATCCCCGGGTGCGGTGGTGACGGTGGTCCACAACGGCCAGGTCCTGACCAATCGCGGCTACGGCTACGCCGCAACCGGGGCCGATGGGGAGGAGCCCCCAGCCGGTGGATCCGGAGCGGACGCTGTTCCGCATCGGGTCGACGTCGAAGCTGGCCACCGGCATCGCTGTGATGCAGCTGGTGGAGCAGGGCAAGATCGACCTCGACGCCGACATCAGCACCTACGTGGACGTCAAGATCGACCGCCGTTTCCCCGGTGACATCACCATGCGCAATCTCCTAACCCACACCGCCGGATTCGAGGAGAGAGGCAGAGGGACGTTTACCCAGGAACAGCGGGAGCCCGATCTGGAGGAACATATTCTGCAGGATCCGCCAGTGCAGGTGTTCGCTCCCGGCACCACCCCCGCCTACTCGAACTACGGCATCTCCCTGGCCGGGTACATCGTGCAGCAGGTCAGCGGCGAGAAATTCGAGAACTACCTCGACAAGCACGTCTTCGAGCCCGCCGGCATGACATCCTCCACCTTCCACCAGCCGCTCCCTGCAGAACTTGCCGACCGAATGGCCCACGGCTATCAGACCAACGGTGGCCCGGCGCAGCCTTTTGAGGTGGTCGTCTCCTCTCCGGCCGGCGCCATGACCACCTCCGGGGCGGATGCGGCCCGATTCATGCTCGCCCAGCTAGGCCAGTCGCAGGGCAGCCCGCTGCTGCAGGACAGCACGTGGCAGCAGATGCAGTCGCAGGCCTCCTACACCGAACCCCTCGGGACCCTCGCCAAGGGCGACCACATGGGCCTGGTCTACTGGGACCTCAGCCGCAACGGCCACCGCATCGTCGGACACGGCGGCGACACTCTGGCCTTCCACACGATGCTTGAGATCTACCCCGACGACAATACGGGCGTCTTCATCTCCATGAACGCCGCCGGCAAGAACGGGGCACCCGGCACAATCCGCGAAGACCTGATGCGCGCCTTCTCCGACCGCTACTTCCCCGGCGAACAGACGGACGCCGGGAAGGCGCCCACCGCCGAGGAATCGCAGCAGCACGCCACCACCGTGGCAGGCAACTACGCAACCACCCGCTCGTCCTACACCACCTTCCTGAGCACCATGAACGGGCTTTCCAGTAGCTGGACGAATATCTCAGCACTCACCAATGGCCACCTGCTGGTGAAGGCAGAGGTGCCACGACCGAGTATGAGGAGATCGAACCCTGGGTCTGGCGCGAGGTCGGCGGATCCAGACGCCTCCCCGTGCAGGTCGAGGACGGCAAAAGTCGTGCGTATTGGCATCGCTCCCGCCATGTCCATCGCCCCGGTCACCCCCGGCCCAGGCAGCCCTCGTCCCGGTGGTGCTGGCCTCGGGCGCGGCCCTGCTGCTGCTCATCATCGCCTGGCCCGTGGACGGCATCCGGCGCTGGTGGACCACTCGCCAAGGACATGCCGTGTTGGGCGGCGGCCCACTCACTTGGAAGGGCCACCTGGCCCGCGCTGGTTCCCTGGCAAACCTGGCAGCTGCCGTCATCATGGCGTCATTCATGATGAACATATCGCCTCTGCTGCAACCATCCCCGTTGACCATTCGGGGAATACAGGCCCTGAGCCTGCTCGGTGTGCTGGCGATCATCCCAGCCACCATGGACCCTCATCCACGTGATCCGCCACAAGGCAGGAGTCCGGCGCATCATCGGCGCCTCCCTCCTACTGGCCGGGCTGGCCGGCCTGGCGTGGGCGGCCTTCGCCTTCCACCTGCTCTCCCTCGACATCAGCTACTGAGGGCTGCGAGAAGATACCCAGTATGAGAATCTCCGACGTGACCGGTCCCTCCGTCCCGGGGGGACCGGTCCGGAGAATCCGACGTGCTGCTGGCGGTCGCGGTCGCCGCCGGCTCGGTGCTGCTCGTGTTCTTATTAGTGCTGGTCGTACCTGAGCAGAGCGGGTTCAGGTTCAGCCAGGAGCAGTTGCAGTTGACGGCGCTCATGTTTGCGCTGCAGGGACTCGCGCTCGTGCTGTGGAATGCCCGGCCGGTGCTATGCCTGGTGCTGGTGGTCACCCTTGTGCTCATGCTCTGGGCAGTGTCCCCAGGAGACCTTGCCACGACAGGTGCATCACTGGCTCTCATCTGCTACCGGATAGGCACCCGGCTCCAGCTCTCCCGGGCGCTGGTGCTGGTCTCGGCAGCCGCCGTCGTGCTGATGGCGGCCTGGACCCTGAAGCTCTCAACGCTAGGGTCAGGACATCTGGACGTCGCTGCTAAAAGCGGCGCTCCAGGCTTTCATAAACTCCCTGCTGCCGCTGGTGGGCGGGATTGTGGTCGCCACCCGGGCCCAGAACCGGCTGCTGGTGCTGGAGCACACCCGGCGGGAGCACGAACAGCAGCTGGAACTGGCCCTGATCCAGGAGCGGCGCCGGATCGCCCGGGAGCTGCACGACGTCGCCGCCCACCACCTGGCCGGGATCGTCGTCCAGGCCTCCGCCGTCGGAGTGCTTATCGACAAGAAAACCCGCGGCCGCTAAGGAGGCCGCAGCCCAGCTGCGGTCGCAGAGCAAGGAGACCCTCGAAGGACTGCGGTCGGTGGTGGGGATGCTGCGCGAGGACGAGGACACCAGCCCCGTCGCCGGCCTGAACGACCTGCCCGCACTCGTCGAGTCCACCCGGGAGCTGGGCGTGCAGGGTCGAGCTGCTGCAGCCGCTGACGCTGCCCAGGCTGGCTCCGGTCGTCGACGCCACCGTGTACCGGGTGGCGCAGCAGGCGCTGAGCAACGCGCTCCAGCACGCCCCCGGGTCGGCGGTGCAGATCGAGGTGATCACCATCGGCGACTATCCGCGACTTGAGATCGTCAACAGCCCGGCACCGCGACGGGCCCTGACCACACCGGCCCACACCAACACCCAGTTCAGCGGCACCGGGTTGGCGGCGATGCGGGAGCGTGCCACCCTGATCGGAGCCCGGTTCGACGCCGGACCCACCACGGAGGGCGGCTGGCGGGTCTGCCTCGACCTGCCGATGCCCGCGATGACACGAGGAGAAGCATGATCAAGGTAGTGCTCGTCGACGACCAGGCGGTGGTCCGCACCGGCTTCACCGTCCTGCTGGAGCAACACGACGACATCACAGTGGTCGGCCAGGCGTCCGGCGGCCGCGAGGCCATCGCGGTAGTGGCCCGGGAGCAGCCTGACGTGGTGTGCATGGACCTGCGGATGCCGTCCGGTGACGGCCTGACCGCCACCCAGGAGATCGTCGCCAACCGCCGGGACGGGGTGCCCGCGGTACTGGTGGTGACCATGCTTCAACCTGGACTCCGACGTGTTCGGAGCCCTGGAGGCCGGGGCCGACGGGTTCATCCTCAAGGACTGCGACCCCGACGAGCTGGTCCGCGCGGTACGCCGCCTGGCCGCCGGCTACGGCCTGGTGGATCAGAGCGTCACCCGCCGGGTGATCGCCGAGTTCGCCCGCCGCCGCGCCCCCGAGCCCGTCACCCAAGAGGCGGCCCAGCTGACCGTCCGGGAACGCGAGATCGTGCAGCTCCTCGCGCGAGGGTATGTCCAACGCGGAGATCGCCGCCCAGCTGGTCGTCGAGACCAGCACCGTCAAGTCCCACCTGACCCGGCTGATGACGAAGATCGGCGCCCGGGACCGGGTGCAGACGGTGGTCTGGGCGTATCGCAACGGTTTTGACCCGCACAGCTGATACGCGGCCTATGATGATTGAAAGCGCTCTCATAACCCGTAGACCACGAGTTCGCCACACATCCCCTATACATTCATATAATTTCTTATACACTCGTATCATGACTACTGACTTAACCAGCCGGGCGCGTCTTCGGGACGCCACCATCGCACTCGTCGCGGAGGGCCATAAACCCTCTGCCAGAACCGTCGCGGCTAGAGCAGATGTCTCCATCGGGTTGATCCGGCACCACTTCGGGACGATGGAGGGAATGCTCCTGAGCTGCGACGACCACGTCGCCTCCCTCGTCCGCGACGCTAAGAACGACGCCATCCGCGGCCCCATACCCGACGTGCTGTCCGCGCTGCGGGAGACCGGCCAGGCCCAGATCCTCGGCTACCTCGCGCATCGCCTCACCGATCCCAGTCCCACCATCGACGCTCTCGTCGACCAGATGGCTGAAGACGCCACCGGATACATGCAGCGGGCCATCGACGCCGGCCTGCTCAACCCCATCCCCGACGTCGGCGTCGCGGCGCGGATGCTGACCATCTACGCGCTTGGCTCGATGGTGCTCAGCAGCCACATGAAACGCCTCCTCGGCATCGACATCACCGCCAAGGACCTGGCCGCCGAACCCGGTGTCAGCGCCTACGTGCAGGCCCAGCTCACACTCTTCTCAAGCCTCTTCTCGCCCAGCCTGGCAGAGCAGATGGAAACCCAGCTGGAGGAGAAATGAGCGCGATCCGCACCCACGAGCTCACGAAACGCTACGGCAGCTTCACGGCCCTGAAGGGCATCGACCTGGAGGTCGGCACCGGTGAGGTCTTCGGCTTCCCTCGGACCCAACGGCGCAGGCAAGTCCACCACCATCCGGATCCTGCTCGACGAGATCCGCGCCACCCTAGGCACCGCCCACATCTTCGGCCTCGACTCGCGCCGTGACGCCGTCGCCATCCACCGCCGCCTCGGCTATCTGCCCAGCGACCTGGCTCTCTACCGAAGCTGACCGGCGCGCAGACGCTGCGGTTCTTCGGACGCCTGCACGGCGGCGTCGACTGGCCCTACATCAACCAGCTGCGCGAGCGTCTCGACGCGAACCTGGGCAGGAGAGTCGGGGAGCTGTCGTCGGGCAACCGGCAGAAGATCGGGCTGATGGCCGCCCTGATGCACCAGCCCGAGCTGCTGATCATGGACGAGCCCAACACCGGCCTGGACCCCCTCGTCCAGCACGAGTTCCACCAGATGCTGCGCGAGACGGCGGCCGAGGGCCGCACGGTGTTCCTGTCCTCCCACACCCTCCGGAGGTGCAGCGTGTCGCGGACCGGGTCGGCATCATCCGCCGCGGCCAGCTCGTCGCCATCGAGAACGTCGCCGACCTGCGGGCCATGCGCCGCGTGGAGCTGGTCCTGGACCGCGACGCCGAACCACACGACTTCACCGGCATCCCCGGAGCCCACGACGTCACTGTGCACGAGAACACGGCGCAGCTGGCCTTCGACGGGGAACTGGGATCGCTGCTGCACGCCGTCACAGCCACGTACGGCATCGTCGACCTGGCCTCCCGTGACGCCGACCTTGAGGAAATCTTCCTAGCCTTCTATGAGGAGCAGGCATGAACGCACTCATCGTCCTGGAACGCGGGCTCGGCTCGCGCTGGAAAGGCCATCGCCATCATCGCCGTGACGATCCTCGCCTTCCTGCTGATGGGGATCGGTGGTGGACTCGATGGACTCAACATCTACGACTCGCTGCCGCCCGCGATGCTGAGCCTCGCCCGGGATACCGGCCGGCGCCGCGACGTCCGTGATGGCCTATGCGCAGATGCTCGGTTTCCTGGGCGCGATCACGGCGGCGGGATTCGCCGTCGCGGTGGGCGCGCAAGTGATAGCGGGCGAGGAGCAGGACCGCACGCTGCCGCTGCTGCTCAGCCATCCTGTCTCCCGGCTGGGGGTCGGACTCGCCAAGGCCGGGGTGCTGGTGGCGACCGCCGGCATCATGTCGCTGGGACTGTGGGGCGCAGCCCAGGTGGCGGCGCTGCCCTTCAACCTCGCCCTCGGGAATGCCCACCTCGGGGAGCTCTGTCTCGCGCTGGGCGCAAATGCGCTGTTGTGCGGGTCCGTCGCATTCGCCGTCGGGGGTGTGACGGGAAGCCGAGGCCTGGCGACGGGGGTCGCCTCGGTGGTGCTGGGCTTCGGCTGGCTACTCGCGAGCCTGCTGCCCCAGTGGTCGCAGACCCGCGACCTGGCGCAGTTCATCCCCTGGTACTGGTACAGCAAACCGGTGGTGCTGGTGAACGGCCTCGACGGCGGCTACCTGGCGCTGATGCTGGGGGTGGCGGCGACGCTGCTGGCGGCTGGGGTCGTCGGCGTAATGGTCCGCGACCTGCGCAGCACACCACTGCGCCTGTCCTGGCCCCATAGGCGGCAGACGCCGGAGCGGGCGGGCACCCAGCGGCTGGCAGACAACCGCGTGGCGACCACCGTCCGGGCTCCCGGACTCACCGGGCTCGCGATCTCCCGTCACACCGGCCTACTGCTGGTGCTGGGTATGGTGATGTTCGCCGTCATGGGGGTGTCGATGGGCCCGGTGTACGACCAGATGGCGCCGCAGCTGGTGACGGTGTCCCAGTCGATGCCATCCGCGCTCCTCCAGATGTGGGGCGCCACCGACATGGCCTCCCCAGCCGGTTTCTACTGGGGTGAGACCATGAGCCTGATGGCACCCGCCACCGTCACCGTGGCCGGCGCGGCCATCGCCACGGCACTGGGCAGCGACGAGCGGTCGGGATGCCTCGGCCTATTGCTGGCGGCCGGGCTACCCAGGTGGCGGGTGCTGGCCTACACCATCACGGCGCAGGCAATCGTCGTGACCGCCATCGCCATCCTGACTGGGCTCGGCATCTGGGGCGGGACGCTCCTGGGCGATGTCAGCCTGCCGGCCGGGAACATCGCGGGAGCCGCGCTGCACCTACTGGCGCTGGGACTGTTCGTCAGCGCGACGGCGACACTGGCAGTGGCCGCCGTAGGAACCCCAGCAGCCGCGGGCCTGGACGGCGACCGGGGTCGGCCTAGTCAGCTACTTCATCAACGTGACCCCTGCCCATGAACCCCAACCTGGCCGACTGGGCCAAGATCTCCCCGTTCCACTGGTACGGCGCCTCCCACCCCCTGGAGAACGGCCCGGACTGGGGCGGCATCGCGGTCCTCCTGGCGCCGCCGCAGTCCCTGCTGGCAGCGTCCTTCCCGTTGTTCACCAGACGCGACCTACGGGTGTGAGCCCCTGCAGTGGTCAGAGCTCGGTTCCGGGAGCGGCGGCGTACTGGTCGATGGCGGCCAGCTCGTCGTCGGTGAATGTCAGGTTGTCGAGGGCTCCGAGGTTGGTGTCGAGCTGTCTCAGCGACGAGACCCCGATCAGCGTGGACGTGACCCGCGGGTCCCGCAGCACCCAGGCGAGCGCCATCTGCGCCAGCGACTGCCCGCGCTCCCGGGCGATCTCGTTCAGGCCCCGGATGCGGCTGAGGACCCTCGTCGCTCAAGGTCTCCCGGGACAGCGACCCGCCCCGGGCGGCCCGCGAGTCGCCGGGGATGCCGTCCAGGTAGCGGTCGGTGAGCAGCCCCTGCGCCAGGGCGGTGAAGGAGATGATCCCATGCCCTCGGACTCGCAGGCCTCCACCAGGCGGGGTTCGATCCAGCGGTTGAACATGTTGTACAGCGGCTGGTGGATCAGCAGCGGAGTGCCGAGCTCACGGGCAATACGAGCGGCTTGCCGCGTCTCGTCGTCCGAGTAGGACGAGATCCCGACGTAGAGCGCCTTTCCGGAGCGGACCGCGTGGTCGAGGGCCGTGACGGTCTCCTCCAAGGGGGTGTCCGGGTCGAAGCAGTGCGAGTAGAAGATGTCGACGTAGTCCAGGCCCATGCGCCGCAGCGACTGGTCGAGGGAGGCGAGAAGGTACTTCCGCGACCCACCGCGCTGCCCGTAGGGTCCTGGCCACATCTCGTAGCCGGCTTTGGTGGAGATCACCAGCTCGTCGCGGAACGGGGCGAGGGTCCTGGTGGAGATGGTCCCGAAGTTGACCTCCGCCTGGCCGTAGGGCGGGCCGTAGTTGTTGGCCAGGTCGAAGTGCGTGATGCCCGCGTCGAAGGCGCGGCGGACGATCTCGCGCTGCACCCCAAGGGGCTTGTCATCGCCGAAGTTCTGCCAGAAGCCGAGCGAGAGGGCAGGCAGCAGCAGGCCAGAGCGTCCGCAGCGGCGGTAGGGCATGCGACCGTCGTAGCGGTCCGGATCAGGCACATAGGTGGGGTACATGGCCCCATCCTGCCAGCCGCCGCGAGGCGGCGTGAAGCCGCCCATCACGTGCTGTGAGCGGGACCGCTGGCCCCGGTGGCGGGAATCCCCTCACCCGGTGCCGGGCACCGGCAGAGACCGCAGGGTGACCCCGTGCGGTAGCAGTATTGCGAAGGTGAGTGAGACATTCTGGCTCTGGCAACATGCCGACGCCACCGTGCGGGCTCTGAAGCGGCAGCTGAAAGAACAGGCCGACGTGATGGCGGCCAGCAGCGCACGCCAGCGGCGTGAGACCTCCAAGCTCCGGTCCGACCTGAAGAACATGCGCGGCTCGCTGGAAACCAGGCTGAATGCGCTGACCAACGCCTTCGTCGCGTTCGTGGAGCTCGATGGCATCCGCGCACAGCTCGCGGCCTTCCCCCAGCAAGCTGAGGCGCGGCGTTTCGCGTTCCAGGATCTCGGGGTGCTTCTCGACGGCGAATCTCCCCCGCAGCGTCCGGACGTCGAGGGGTACTGGCTGCCCCCGGCGATGGCCGCGCTGCGTCCCGACGGCTCCGTCGACCCGGACCTCGCCGCCATCGCCTCCCAGCGCGACCCCGGCGCTGCGCCCGTTTTCCTCGCCATCGCCCAGGCCGCGCTGGGGGCGGGCAGCGACGCCGCCGCCAAACTGCCAGGACTCCTGGCCCCCGACGAGGACGGCACGTGGGCGACATGGCAGCTGCTGGTCTGGGGCGCAGTGCTGCACGGAGCTTTCGGGGCGGCGGCGCTAGCGACGCTGCAGCCCACCTTCCAGCCCTTGCTTCCCGACGCCGCGGACTGGCTGGAGTGGGCGAAAACCAACGCCGGGACCAATAACGAGGGCGACGTCCTGGACTGGGTGACCGGCAGACTCGCGGACCTCAACCCGCAGGAGGTCCCTGGGGAAACCAGCCGGGCACCGGATGCCCCGGGACGTCCCGACTTCACGATGCCGGATTCCGATCCCAGCCAGGACAGCTCCAGGCGACCTGCGTCCATCCCCGCTGCGCCGGTGAGCGAGCCTGAGGAGGCAGCCCCGGCGACGAGCAGCCTTCCCGGGGAGTCCGGGGAGACGGCTGAGCCGGATGCCGAGGAGGTCGGCCAGGCTCTGCTCATCCAGGTGCTGCAGCTACGCATCCGCGATGGCAGCGAGGACGAGCGCGCGCTGCTGGCCCGCGCGGAGGTCCTGGAGGAGCAGTTCAACAACCCCCTGGGCGCCAGCGAGGTCCCCGACGAGGTGCCTGAGAAACGTCATGCGGTGCTCGACGTGCTGCGCCAGAGCGCCCTCGATGACCAGGTCAGCCGGCAGGGACCGTCGTCGGCTCTGGGTGCTGTTCGGTGAGGTCTTCGTGCCCATGGCCCAGGACTTCCTGGCGGAGCAGCGTCCCGCGATGCCGCGCGAGCAGGTCCTTGGCTATGGCGACCTCACCGTGGACCCCAACGGCGTGCACGACCGCTCCAAGGTGCACGCCCTGATGCGCCGCTACGAGGCGCAGGACCCCCACGGCCTGGCGGTGCGCGGCAACGGGGTCATGTGGGCTGGGGTGGGGCTGTGCCTCCTGGCGGTCGTGATTCTGGTCACATCGCGCTCAGCGCTGGCGCTGCTGCTCATCATCGCCGGATTGGGAACGGCGGCAACCGGGTACTTCCTCCTGCAGGATGTCAAAAACCAGCGTCAGCCATCGAGGCCAGCAAACGTGCCCTGGACGACAAGATCGAGCACACCGCCAGGGTTGCGGCCGGTAAATACGAGAAAGCCATCAGCTCCCACAACAGACGCCAAGAGTGGGCCTCCGGTTCCTCGACGTGTCCCGGTCCGTCTCAGCCAGCTGAGCCGGGAGGCGCGGCTGGATCCAGCGTCAGGGCCCCTGGCCCAGGCCCGGATGACGGGAGGATCGACGTGGTCGCCGGGTTTCTTGGCGAGCACCCAGAACAGCAGCCGCTTGAGGAAACCGACCTTCTCGGGGGCGTAGCGGCCTGCGAACGCAGCCTGCGAGGTCGCTTCGACCAGCTCGGCCGCGGCCTTGTTGCACCTGAGGGCCTCGTCGTTCTTGGTGGGGTCGACGGCGGTGATGGAGACGTTGAATAGGGCAGCGCGCCCTACCTGCTGCCCGCTAGCGCGCAACCAGTCCAGCGCCTCCGGCAGCCAGGTCATGGTCTGGATGGCGCTGCCCAGCACGTAGAGGCCGAATCCGGCCGGGTCGGGGTCGTCACGCAGGGTCCCTCACGTCGACGTCACAGCCCCGGGCACGCAGCTCATCGGCGATGATCCCGGCCACCTCAGCCGTGGAGCCTGCCCGCGTCGCATATCCCACCAGAACTCTAACCATGCGCCAACGCTAGTGCCTCCAGGTTCACACCGGTAGCTGGGACATCGTGCGAAGCGCGTCGTTTTCCGGACGGCCTGTACTGGTCAGCCGGAATGCCGCGGAGCCGCCGGCCCCACCATCGGCAAAGACGCGGACGCCAAAACGACCTGCCCCGAACATCGACACCTCCCGCACCACTGCCTCCCCGGCGAGGAGCACGCGAAGGCGTTCAACGAGAGCCGTCTGCCCGGGCGTCATCACTGCGGAGGACTGTAGGAGAGCCGGTCGAAGATCAGCACGCTCTCAACGATCTTCCCCTCCCGGACCGTGAAGAGCTCAGCAGCCGGGACGGTTGAGGTGGCCGCGGTCTGCGGGTAGTAAAACAAGGCGACGCGATCCCCGGCGGCGAACTCGGCGATATCGCCAATGCCGATGAGCGATGGCGCAAAGGCTCCGATGAACTCCTGGTAGACGTCCTTGCCCTCCAGGTCACCACCGGGGGCATGGCAGATGATGTCATCAGCGACGCACTCCATCGCCTGCTCGACATCACCGCTCGTCCAGGCGTGGTGGTACTTCTTCACGATGTCGTAGGCGCTGTCGTAGGTCATGGGATTGTCCTTCAGGTCGGCTGCCCGCACCGTAACACAAATGGCCATTTGTGTTAGTGCGAGGACCAAGCGGCATCTATAGGCAGAAGCCTGCTTTTGCGTCTGAAGTTGCCTATGAGATCACTCTCAACGGCAAGTCGAGACGCAAAAGCAGGCTTCTCGTGTATTCCGTGCTCGTCGACACCCAGGTAGGCTCGGCCACGGAGCAGGGAGGTTCACATGGGCAATGCAAAGCGCGTCGGGGTGCTCACGGCTGGCGGCGACTCCCCCGGCCTCAACGCCGCCATCCGCGGGCTCGGCAAGGCCGCCATCGGCCGGCACGGCATGGAGCTGATCGGCTTCCGCGACGGCGTGCGCGGACTCGCTGAGGACCGCAGTTTCACGCTCGGACCGGAGGCGCTGTCCGGGATCCTCACCGTCGGCGGCACCATTCTCGGGACCAGCCGCGACAAGGTGCATCGCATGCGGCTGAATGGCGAGACCGTCGACGCCATCCCCACCATCAGGGGAGGTGGTGGAGCGCAACGAGCTGGACTGCCTGGTGATGCTCGGCGGCGGCGGGACCGCAAAGAACGCGCTACGGCTGTCCGAGGCGGGCATCCCGGTGATGCACCTGCCCAAGACCATCGACCGCGACGTCGCCCACACCGACAACACCTTCGGCTTCTCACGGCCCTGGAGATCGCGACGGACGCCATCGACCGCCTCCTCCACCGCCCATAGCCACCACCGCGTGATCCTGGCGGAGATCATGGGGCACAAAGCCGGCTGGCTGGCGCTGGGGGCAGGCATCTCGGGTGGCGCCGACGTCATCCTGATCCCCGAGATCCCGTACTCGGTGGACGCCATCACCGAGACCATCCGGGCGCGACAGGCCCGCGGCACCAACTTCAGCGTGATCGCGGTGGCCGAGGCGCCACCGACGTCAAGACCGCGCAGGCCATCGCCGCCGCCGAGTCACTCAAGAAGTCCGCCACCACGCCCGAGGCCAAGGCCGCGGCCAGGACCATCTCGCCCGGGTCCTCGACGACCACCGCGAGCACACCTTCCAGCTAGCTCGCGAGCTGGAGGCCGCGACCGGCCTGGAGACCCGCGTCACGATCCTGGGCTACGTGCAGCGCGGCGGGACGCCCTGCGCGGAGGACCGGCTGCTGGGGTCGCGGATCGGCACCGCCGCCGCCGACCTGATCGCCGACGGCGTCAGTGGCGTCATGGTCGCCAGCAAGGGTGACGGCACCGCGCCCGTCGACCTGAGGAAGGTCGCGGGAAACCTGGCGCTGGTGCCGCCGGACCATCCGTGGATCCAGACCGCACGCGCCGTCGGCACCGGCCTCGGGGATTAACTCGGCGATCAACAGGCCAGGCGGGCTACAGGGGCCAGCGGATCCACGACGGCCAAGCCTCGCGCCCGCGCTGCCTCGGCCAAGCGGGCGTCGTGAGTGAGGACGGTGACGGGGTCGGCGTCGCTGTGCAGGATCAAGGCGCTGGCCAGGTGAATCGCGTCGAGGGACTTCAGTTCCCCGGTCAGCGCACAGGCACCATCGACCACCTCGCGGGAGATCTCCAGCAGTTCTATGTTGGGGAGAAACTCATCGACGACAGACATGTCCAGTCCCTCCCGGTGAATGGCCCGAGCAGCCTCAATAGCTAGGAGCGCCGAAGAAGCGATCCGGCCGCCGTGTGCCTGCTCTATCAGGGTCCTCGCCGACTCGGCTCCGGGCTGTTCCAGGAGTGCCAGCAGCATCACTGAGGTGTCGAGGTAAATCACCGCTCCTCCTCACGCTCACCCTAGGAGCAAGTCGTGAAGATCCACACCCTCAGGCAGGGTTATCCGCCGGTCAGGGAACCGGAATGGCCCCGTGGCGGGCCGAGTTTGCCCTCGCGAAGGAGCCGCTCGCGGGGAGTTTCGTCGGGACGGATGGGGACGATCTGGGCTACTGGGCGGCCGCGGTCGGTGACCGTCACTGGCCGACCAGACTCGGTTACCTGGGCGATGATGCGTCCCGAGCGCTGGTTGAGTTCACGCAGGCTGACGCTGTCCGGGTAAGGCGTGGGTATGTCGGCGGGCTGAGCGTTCATGCCTCCACGATACGCCTTGTCCTACATGTCCTACCTGGGTCTCACCCGGGACCGAGGACCGGCCGGGGTGGCCGGTCCTCTCGCCCAGGTAGGGGGGCGGCGAAGCCCCTCAGTCGAAGATCGGCCCGACGTCACGGGACCGCTTCAGCTCGAAGAAGCCTGGGTAGGCCGTCACCTTGGCCACGCCGTCGAACAGCTCGCCCGCGGCCTCGCCCTTCGGGGCCGGCGAGATGACTGGGCCGAACAGGGCCATGCCGTTGATACGGATGACCGGGGTGCCGACGTCCGTGCCGACGAGGTCCTGCGCCACCTTCTGGTAGGCGCGCAGGTCGGCGTCGAACTCGTCGGTGGTCACGCGCTGGGCGATGCCGGTATCGAGCCCGGCCTCCTGCAGGGCAGCGGCAATGGTTTCCACCGTGATGGGCTCGCCCTTCGGGTGCAGGCGGGTACCAAGGGCGGTGTAGAAGTCGCGGACCTGGTCGTGCCCGTAGAGTTTCATGACGGCCGCCGCGGCGCGGGAGGCGATGAGGGTCTCGTCGATGTGCGCCCGGTAGCCGGGGTCGAGGTCGCGGCCCTCGTTGAGGATGAACAGGCTCATGGGGTGGAAGACGGCCTTGACGTCCCGGACCTTCTCCACCTCCAGGATCCAGCGGGAGGTCATCCAGGCCCAGGGGCACGTCGGGTCGAACCAGAAATCAACTTGCGTGGTCATGCGCCCAATCCCACCACAGGAGTCAAGCCGCACTGCCCCAGGTGTCCCGGCCGGGGAGTGTCCTGGACCGTGGCGCGGCCCTCCGGGCAGCTTCCGGTACATTGCGGTGGTGGTCCGCGCGCCGGCGCGGCCCCACCAGCACCGATACGAGGAAAGTCACATGAGCGAGCAGCCCTTGGCCCCGCAGGACGAGGTCACCTTCTCCACCTCTGGCCCAGCGGGTTCCTCACCCCGCGCCGGGTGGCGCGGATCGCGATCCTAGTGGCGCTGTCAGGGAGCTGGGGCCTTCATCAAGATCCCCAGCCCGACGGGCACCGTCGCGCTGGACTCAGCCCCGGATACCTGGCCGCCGCCGTGTTCTCCCCGCTTGAGGGCGGCATCGTCGGGGCGCTCGGGCACCTGATCTCCGCGGCGACCGCCGGCCTCCCGCTGGGCCTGCCGGTCCACCTCATTGTCGCGGCCGAGATGTTCCTTTTCGCCTGGGTCTTCGGGTGGCTGAGCCGCCGCGTAGGCCTCCTGGCGGGTGGCGTGGTGGCGGCGCTGCTGAACGGCTTGCTGGCCCCGGCGATCCTGATCCCCGTCGGCGGCCTCGGAATGTACGTCGCGCAGGTGGTGCCGCTGCTCGCCGGGTCGGCCATCAACATCGTGGTGGCGGCGGTGGCCGGGGTCGCGCTGGCCGCGGCCGGGCTCGCCGACCATCCCGTCGGGATCACCGGTCCCGGGCGGCGATGACGAGCCCCGTGCGCCCCGTCCGCGACCTGCTGGTCATCGACGGCTCCCCGCGCCTGGTGGTCGCATGCGACTCGGTGGGCGGCATCGGCCCCGCCCCGCCGATCCAGTGCGGGTGCCCGCGGAGCTGGTGGCGCACTTCGCGGCCCGGGTGCCGCTGCTGGAGGTGCTGTGTGCCGGGGCGCGTCCCGTCGCGCTGATCAACACCCTGTGCCACGACCTGGCCGACGCCGCGCCCTTCATCGACATGTTCCGGGAGGTCGCGGCTAACGTCGGCATCCCACGCGAGGCGGTGACGGGCAGCACCGAGGAGAACGTGCCGTCGCCAGCGACGGGGGTCAGGGGTGACGGCCATCGGGACTGTCACCGGCGAGCTTCTGAGCGGCGGCGGCCGGCCCGGCGACCTGGTGGTGTCGCCGGCTGGCCGCGATCCGCCCCACAGGACGAGATCTTCATCGGCCACCCGGACATCGTGCCGCTGCCCACCGTCCAGGACCTCGTCGGGAGCGGCCTGGTCACGACGCCCTGCCGGTCGGGTCGCGGGGCATCGGCTACGAGACCGGGCAGCTCGCCTCCTCCGCGGGTCTTGGCCTTAACTGGCTGACCCATCCCCTGCCCTCGACGCCTCCGGCGGCCCCGCGAGCTGCGTGCTGATCGCCCTGCGACCCCAACTCCGCGACGGACCTGCGGGGACTGGTCCCCGGGCACGTCCCCTGGCATCCGGTGGCGGAGCTGACGGCCCGGTGATCGAGGCCCACCGGTTCGGTTTCTCCCACCGCGGCACCGGTCGGCGCCAGCTCCAGGACGTCACCTGCGAGATCCCCGCCGGGAGCCGGGTCGCGGTGATGGGCGCGACGGGGGCAGGCAAGTCGACTCTCACGATGGCCCTGAACGGCCTGGTTCCCCACCACCACCCCGGCGACCTCTACGGGCAGCTGCGGGTGGCGGGCATAGCCACCACGAGGCGTCGCTGCCCCAGCTGGTGCGCATCACCGGCCTGGTGTCGCAGGATCCCCAGGCCCAGGTGATGGAACGCCTGGTGCTCGACGACGCCGCCGCCGGTCCCGCGAACCTGGGTCTGCCGCGGGACGAGGTGGTCTCGCGGGCGCGCCGGGCCCTGGCCGCGGTCGGCCTGGCGGACCTGGCCTGCCGCGAGACCACCACCCCTGTCCGGCGGGCAGCTCCAGCGGCTCGCGATCGCCGGGATCCTCGCGATGGAACCGCAGTTGCTGGTCCTCGACGAGCCGGCCTCGGCACTCGACCCAGAGGGCGCGGCGGCGGTCCGCGGCATCATACGATCCCTCAGCGACGATGGCCATACGATAGTATTGGTGGAACATGACCCGGACGCCGTCGCGGCCTGGGCCGATCTGCTCCTGGTGCTGACCGGCGGCCGGGTCAGCTACCTCAGCCCGCCCGCCCCCTTCCTCCGGGACGCGGTGCGCATGGCGGCGGCGGGGCTACGGCCAGCAGCCGGCCCCAGGCCTTCATCCTCCAGGCCCCGCGCAGCACCCCGCCTCTGACTTCCACCCGCACACCAGCCCTGGAGACGATCGCCCTGACCCACCGGTACCCCTCGGGGTCGCTGGCGCTCGACGGCGTGGACCTCACCATCTATCGCGGCGAGTTCGTCGCGCTGCTGGAAACGGCAACGGCGCAGGCAAAAGCACCCTGGCCAGGCATTTCACCGGACTCCTGAGCCCCACCTCGGGGACGGTGCGGGTGGGTGGCAGCGATGCCGGGGGTCGCGACACCGGTGACCTGGCGGGCGAGGTGGGGTTCGTCTTCCAGAATCCCGACCACCAGATCTTCGCGAACACCGTCTTCGACGAGGCCGCCTTCGGCCTGCGCAATACGAACGTATCCAGGAGCAGGTGGCAGAACGCGTCGGGCAAGTGCTCAGCCAGGTGGGGCTGGGCGACGCCGCCGGGACCCACCCGCTGCGGCTCAGCCGGGCTGAGCGACGGCGGCTCGCGGTCGCGTCGGTGCTCGTCCGCGACCCTGGGATCCTCATTCTCGACGAGCCCACCACCGGCCAGGACTGGCGGGACACGCAGGCGCTAATGGAGCTGGTCTCCGGCCTGCACCGGGCCGGTGCCACCGTCGTCCTGATCACCCACGACCTCCAGCTGGCCGCCCGGTATGCCACGCGCGCAGTGGTGCTCGACGAGGGCCGCCTGGCCCTGGATATCCCGATGACAAGGCTTTTCGACGACGAGGCCCGGCTCGCGGAGCTGCACCTGGCCCCCACCGGCAAGCCCGGCAGCCAGGCCCCGGATCCCGGCGAACCGCCAAAGACCACCGGCGAGCCCACACGGCCCCAGGGCCAGGCATCGCTGCTCAGCAGGGCCGACGTGCGGTCAAAGCTGCTGGCCCTAGCAGCCGTCGTGGCCGCGACCCTGCTGGCCTTAGATCCGCTGGCGAATCTCGTCCTGGCCGCGGTGACGGCCGGGGCTCTGGTGTCTTCCGGTGGTTCATCAGTGGGAGGCGGTTCCGGGACGGATGGGTTGCGGCGGCTCCGGGGCCTCCTGGCGCCGCTGTTGCCCGTGCTGTTCCTGGTATTCGCCTTCGCGGTCCTCGCCCCGCCGCCGGGGGCTGATCCGGACGTCGTGGCCCGGCTGTGGCCCGGCGCGCTACCGGTGACCGCAGGCGGACTGCGCCACGCCGCGAACCTGGTGCTGCGGCTGGTGGCCATGGTGTGCGGGTCGGCGGCGGTGCTGGCGTCCACCCCCACCGAGCAGTTCACCACCCCTGATGCGCACACTCCGGCTGCCGAACGCACTGGTGTTCATGTGCACGACGGCGCTGCGGTTCGTCCCGACGCTGCGGCAGCGTGCCCGTCAAATCACCGACGCGCAACAGGGTCCGGGGCGCACGCATCAGCTCGGGTGGCCTCGTGCGCCGCATCAAGGCCCACGCCACGGTCATGATTCCGCTGCTGACCAGCGGAATCCGCATGTCGAGGACCTGGCCGCCGCGATGGTATCCCGCGGCTACGGCATCACCCGGCACCCCACCCGCCTGCACGACCTGTCCTGGTCCTGGCGCGACACCCTCCTGGCGGCGGCGCCATCGCGCTGCTGGCGGTCCCGCTCGTCACGGGTTGAAAAACTAGGGGCACTTGAAAAACTGGGGTGTGAAGAGCCGGGGTCAGGACACCTCACCGACCAGCTCGTGCACGCCCGCGACGATCTCGCTGGGCCGGAAGGGAAACCTCTTGACGGACTCTGCGGGTGGAGATCCCGGTGAGCACCAGGACTGTATGCAGCCCAGCCTCCATCCCGGCGACGATGTCGGTGTCCATCCGGTCGCCGATCATGCCCGTGTGCTCGCTGTCACGCCGAGGCGGTTCAGGGCGGAGCGGAACATCATCGGGTTGGGTTTGCCCACCACGTAGGGCTTCCTCTGCGTGGCCTCGCTGATGAGGGCCGCGATGGCGCCGGTGGCGGGCAGCACCCCGTCGGTGCTCGGGCCGGTGGCGTCGGGGTTGGTGATGATGAACCGTGCCCCCCGCGTCGATCAGCCGGATGGCGCGGGTGATGGACTCGAAGGAGTAGGTCCGGGTCTCCCCGATGACCACGAAGTCCGGGTTCCGGTCGGTGAGCACGAAACCAGCCTCGTGCAGCGCGGTGATGGTGCCGGCCTCGCCGATTACGTACACCGATGCGCCGGGTTGTTGCTGCTCCAGGAAGGTGGCCGTGGCCAGCGCTGAGGTCCAGATGTGGTCCTCCGGCACCACAAGCCCGGAGTCCCGCAGCCGCGCGGACAGGGTCGCGGGGGTGAAGGTCGAGTTGTTGGTGAGCACCAGGAACGGCGTCTCTGAGCGGGTCCACTGCTCGATCAGCTCCTGCGCCCCCGGGAGCGCCTGCTCCTCATGCACCAGGACACCGTCCATGTCGGTCAGCCAGGCATGCACATCGGATCGCACTCGCATGGCATCAAATTACCCCCTCGGCGCCGGCGGGGAACCTTGGGCGACGGCCCTCACGTCCCAAGCGTCCCAAACTCAGCGCGAGCCTTCCCGAGCACGGCGGTGACCTCCTGGTCGCGCAGGCGGGTCAGCAGCGCCGCGGGTATGCCCGCCACCTCGTAGAGCGCGGCGCTGACGGCCTGCTCGTAGCTCCAGGCGACGACCGCGCGGACGGTGCCCGCGACCCTCCCGACGGCGGCGAGCAGCTCGCGGCGTTCCGCGTCGGAGGGCTGGAAGGACGCGGCCGCGTCGGCGACCAGCTGGACCACGTGGTCTGACATCGCCAGCATCATCGGGTTCGTGACCCCCTGGGTCACGTGCACGAGACCGGTGAAGGCCATCCGGGAGAAGTAGTCGTCGCCAAGTGGTCCGTCGATCGTCCGCCGCCACCAGCGCTCCAGGCTCTCCCGCGGCATCCCCGCCCCTGAGGTGAGCTGGGAGTAGAGAACCTCCTCGAAGGACTGCGCAACCGCGGGCCGAGGCCAGCAGCTCCTGGTGGTGGCGCTGGATGATCTCATGGTCGTCGTCGCGAAGACGCCGCTGCGACGGGATCTGGCTGATCGCCTCCTGCGCGATCTGAAGCATCGACTGCATGCTCAGGCCCTGGTCAGCAGCTGTTTGATCTCCACCGCCGCCACCCGGGCCTCGACGCGCATCAGGCCGAGGTTGGCGTCTATCGGACCCTTCATCACCAGCACCGCGTCGTCGCCGGCGCCATAGACCACCAGGTATCCCTCCCTGCCGCGGATCACGGACTCCGCCAGCTCGCCCATGTTGGTGCGTTCCGTGATGCGCTTGCCGAGACCCAGGGCGGTGGCAGCCATGGCAGCGACGCGCTCCGCATCGGCCTCGGGAAAGTCGTGGGCGATGGCGAGGCCGTCCTGCGAGGCGATCATGACGCCGTGGAGCTCGGGGATGGCACGCCTGATGGAGCTGAGCACCAGCTGGAGGTCGCCGTGCTTGCTGCTGCCGTATTTTCCGTCCATTGCGCTTCCTTCCGGTTCTTCCGGCGTCGTTGGATATGTCACGCTAGAGCGCCTCCATGCTGAGTCCTTGGCTGATCACACTGGCGGACATGTTATCCCCTTTGTGGCTCTTCCCTCGAAGTGGAATACTAGATGATTCCAGACGAAAGTTAGTGTGCGACCAGAAAAACGTTCAGCGAAACTGCCTTGGATACCTAAGATGAGGCGACAAGGGATTAAGGTCGGGTCCGCAAGAGCATCGGAGGTGCCGTGAAGGGAACTGTAGTGGCCGTGGCCGCAGGATTGACCGCGCTCGTGGCCATCAGCGCCGTGGGAGGCACTCTGCTGGTGGAGCACACACTCACTCAGGAGGCCAGCCGGGTCCTGGCCGCCGAGGGCGTGGACGCCACCGTCACCTTCTCAGGTCTCAGCGCCACCGTCGCCTCCAGCAACCAGGAACAGCTGAGAAAGGCAGTGAACCTGGTGCTCGACGTACCAGGAGTGGTCCGGGTCGAGGCAGACGCAGCCTCACTGCCCGCGGCGTCGCCCCTCACAGAGCACCCCGGCGCCCACGCCAGCCACCGCAGACACCCGGAAGCGACGGCGTCACCGACCCCGTCGCCCAGTCCCTCGCCGACCCCGACCACCGGCGAGATGCCCAACCCGGTGGTGCATTTCGAGGGTGGGGAGGCCGATGTCCCATCTGGTCAGCGCTCCAAAATTGTTGAGCTGGCACTCTGGCTCCAGGCCAATCCGGATGTCACCATTGAGGTCGACGGGCATACCGACAATGGCCGCTCCCCGGCTTTCCGTAAAGAGCTGTCAGAAAAACGCGCTCAGCGTGTGGTCGATGCCCTCGTCGCAGCGGGGGCCAATCGCGATCAATTGGTGCCCGTCGGGAAAGCCGACACAGAGCCGGCACAATCAAATGCAACAGAAGAAGGCCAGGAAGCGAACCGGCGAGTGACGTTCGTGCGTCGAGGGAAAGGTGATCATGAACGGACATATTTCGCTAATTATTCAGCTGGCGGCAATACTGCTCGTATGCACGGGTTTGGCTTTGTTCCTGGGCTGGATGCTCGGAAAACGCTCCGCCCGGGCAAAAGCAGCCAAGGCAGCCGCTGAGGCGGCGACACCATCCACCGCCGCGCTGGGGGCCGCCGGCTCACAGCCGGAATCGCTCGCCGCCCGCAAGCTGGAGGAACAAGAGTCTCCGCTCACCGCGACCCAGACGGCCCCCCTCATGGTGGCCGCCACGCCGGGAGCCCAGCCAGTGGCTGAGGCGCAGGAGATGGCGCCGCAGTCGAACTCGTCGCCCTTCGCGCCTGATCCGGCGCTGTACACCGCCCCAGCCCATCAGCCGATCCGGCGGCAGCGCCCCAGGCCGTCCCGGCGAGGTCGATGCCGGATCCCCTGAGCGATGACACCATCTCGGGTGAGCCGGACGAGCTGTCGCCGGCGGCTCAGGACATCGCAGCCCCCGTGGCGGCCAGGGCAGAGGACGCAGAGGACAACGCCCAGCGGCCCGACTATCTGAACGACCAGACCGTCTCGGACGAGTCCACCATCGAGACGCATATGATCCCGCGGATCATCAACGACACCCCGGCTCCAACTCCCCAGCCTGCCCTGGACTCTGCGGCTGCTGGAGGCGGAGTCGCGAGGCCCAACGAGGCCGAAGCTCGGGTCCGTGAGGCCGAGGCGAAACTTGAGGAAGCGAACCAGCGCGCCCACGAGGCCGAGGCGAAGGCCGAGGAAGCTAGTCAGCGCGTCACCCAGGCCGAGGAGCGTCTCACCCAGGCCGAGGCGAAGGCCGAAGAAGCCGGTCAGCGCGTCACCGAGGCGGACCAGCGCTTCTCCGAGGCCGAGAGCCGGGCTGCCGAGGCCAGCCAGATCGCCCGCGAAGCCGAGGGACCGCGCCACCCAGGCCGAGGCGAAGGCCCAGGAGGCCGAACAGCACATCACCAGGGCGGAGGAAGCCCACCGCCAGGTCGTCGAGCTTGAGGAGCAGATCAACAAGCAGGAAATCGACATGGCCCGTCTGGAGAACCGCGCCACCGCGGCCTGGGACAAGACGATGCCGGGTCTTTTCGACCGGATTGAATCCCTGGAGGACGAGCTCTCGCAGGCCCGCCGCGAAACCGCAGAACTCCAGGCGCTACTTGACGCCGAGCACGAAGAACGCCAGGCCCGAATCGATGCCGAGCGTGAGCAGGCCAAAAGCCGGCACGACGCCGGAGGCCGGGGAATCCGCGCCCGAGGGCAGGCCGGGGATACCGCGCAGGAGAGCGTCCCAGAAACCAGCGCAGTCATCAAAGAGGAACCCTGGCAGGCAATCGGCAGCGGAACCGAAATGCCGATCACAGCCGACGAGCATGCACCCGAACCACAGACTCAAGACACCGAGGACACCGCACAGGAGAGCGTCCCAGAGACCACCACAGTCATCAAAGAGGAACCCTGGCAGACAATCGGCAGCGAAAACGAAGCTGCTGACATGCCGATCGGATCCGCCTCCGATGCCCTCCCGGGCACGCAGCAGGAGGAGCAGCGGAAGCAGGCTGCGCAGGAGGCACCCGCCCAGCAGGACGAGGCTCCCTGAGCCTGAGGCTCCGGAGGAGACCGAGGAATCCAGGGCAGCTGTTGAGGATTCCGGGAATTCCGAGAGGGAGAAGTCCGCGGAAGAGAAACCGGAAGTCCCCGACACCGCCGAGGAGTCAGGTGAAACCATCACCGGCCAGGATTCCGGTGAGTCCGAGAAGACCGATGTGACCGGCCTCAGGGAATCGGGAACGGAGGATTCCGGGGCTGAGGAATCCGAGGCTGCCGAACCCGGGAAATCTGATTCCGGGGAGACTGAGAAAGTCGAGGCGGCCGAGGACGAAAAACCGCGAGGACAAAGACAGCGCAGAGCTTGAGGGACACCGAGTCTGAAGACTCCGGGACTGGCGTCGTGGAATCCGAGGCAGCCCTGGCCGGACAGCATGAGGACGGGGAAACCAGCCACGCCGAAAAGCCCGAGGCGGCCCCATGTGAGGAAGCAGGGGTAGGCGATCTCGAAACTGCTGAGAAAGCCGAGGAAAACAGCCCCGAAAAACACTGGAGCAGAGACCACCGGGAACGAGGTGGCTAAGGAGGGCGGCGAGCAGCAGGCTGCACCGTCACCCGAGGAGGCACCCGCCAAGGCGGTCGCCAATGCACAGGCCGTGCAGAAGCGAGCCAAGGACACCGCCGGGCAGCCGGACAGCATCACAGAGCACGACGCCAGCCAACGCGCGGAGAACGCGGAGAACACCGGCAAGGCGGACGCTGCCACGTCGTCCGCCGATCCCAGGCCTGATGAGCACCAGGACGCAGCAGCGGCCCCGGAGACCGAGGAGCCCAAGACCGGAGAGCAGTCCGTCCCCACAGCCCCTGCCGGACCTGAGGACGTGGTCACGACAGCAGAACCCGCGGATCCCACAGAGTCTGGGGAATCCGGGGAGCCTGGGGAATCGGCCGCGGAGGAGACCGAGCAGGCGGAGAAGACCGGGCAGGCGGCCCCCGGCGTCGAGCGCCCAACCCACGAGATCCCGGCGGTGACCCACCAGGGACCCGGCTGGCCCGAGACCTGAGGAACAGACCGGGCCTCGCCTGGTGCCTTTAATCCCGGAGCCCGTCTTCACCGAGTTCTCAGAGTTCGTGGCACAGCGGGCCGAGTACCGGGGAGGCCGCAGAGGCGGCGGCCGCTCGCGAGGAGGAAACCCGCGAGCATGTCTTCCCGGATTTCGAAGAGCAGACCGAGACCCGCCTGATTCCCGCGATCAAGGACCCCGGCGAGGCCCCCGAGACGCCACGGAAGGTTGCTCCACCGGTCGCGATCTACGAGGCGGCACACCGCACCGCGGATCCCACTGAGCTGGCAGCCGACCCGCTCAAACCCTCACCGGCTGTGAATGGTGCGCAGCCCATGGCCCACTACACCCCTTTGACGGCAGTGTTCCGTGACCTGGCGCCCCGCACCGCTCCCATCGCCGAACCCGAGATGGAGCACCACATCCCCACCAGTGAGGTGTACCCCGTGGTGACTCACAACGAGTCGACCACCGCGCGCACTGCCCCACCATCTGCCGACGAGGCCGCGGAACACCACGACGACCCTGCCCGTCCCGGATCATGGGCCGGCAGCCCCGTGCCCCATGCGACACCTCATTTCATTGATGCAGGCGAGCCGCTTCCGGCAGAACTGAACGACGAAACCGAGGTCGACGAGGCCATCCGCGGCAGAGCAAACTCTGAGGCTGGACATGCATGCCGGACACCTGGCCACTGCCGCCCGCCTGAGAATGCCGGAGCAGCGTGACGGGGTGATGCGCAGTCCCCTTGAGCCGAGGAACCAGCAGCTCTCGATCAGTCTCGAAGACGACTACACCGACGTCGACCCCATCGACGACAACATCGCCGTCATGGACCCAGATGACGATTATCCCGCCAGCGTACGCATCCCCCTGAGGATTATCCTCAGGCCCGGTGATCACGCCCCCTCCCGCGGGTCGGCTGACCCGCGGGAGTCACGACTGCGAGCGATCAGCTCGCGAGATCGCGCCTGTTCCGCTCTGCGTCGCCACGCAGGCGACGAGCCAGGGTGAGCGCCTGGTGCACGTAGTTGCCAGCATAAAGGGCCGCATGCACCAGGATCATGTGGAACTGGTGCACCGCGATCCGCTGCCGCCACCCGTCGGCCGGGGACTGACCTCCTGATACCCGGCGATGATGGCGTCCAGGTTCGAGGCGCCGAAGAGAGCCAGCTCAGCCAGGTCGGTCTCAGCATGCCCGCCGTGAGCTGACGGATCGATCAGCGTTCCCCTAGTGCCGGTAGGTGTGACCGCCCACATCACATTCCCCGCCCAGAGGTCACCGTGGATCCTGGCGACGTCTCCGACCAGCGCCGGCTGCGGGGCGTCGAAACGACCCTCCGCGACCAGGTCGATGGCGCGGTGCAGCACCAGCCTGGCCTCGCGGGGCACATCGGCCAGCCGCAGGTAGGGACGGAGCCTGGCCTCGGCGTAAAACTCGCCCCAGCACTCCCAACGCGGGGTGGCGCTGACCGGCGCGGGAAGCTCCGCCAGGCGCGCATCCGTCTCTCCAGCCCCGGTGGGGCGCTCCCCAGTGCGGGGCGCCAGCGGCATGCGTGTAGGCGAGTCCGCGTCCGAAACGGGCGGCGTCCTCAATGTCGGGAATCCCAGGGGTGAGCCGGCGAGTCTCCAGCCACGACTGCCCACGGTTCACCACCTCAGCCACAGCAGCCCCCTTGGGGGCCTCTGCCAGCCAGAACAGACCTGTGACCTCCGTAGCGATGGCCGCTGGACTGCCGGTCTTGTGGAAGCTCATCGTCTCTCCTCGTCAAAGTGGCGAAGCTCAGGCTCCCCGGCCCCCCACGCCAAGAGATCGCCCGCTTTCAGCGCGCGAAGCAATGCTATCGATGCGGCACCCTCCCCAGGGCCAGAGACCAAATCCATACGAGGCTCCCTTGCCTAACCGCGTCCCAGACATCCTGTATGCCTGGGCTTTAAGTCTATAGAGGTTTCCAGGAGATTCCATCCCTTTTGGGTATGTAGTTTACAAGATCCAGGTTTACAGGATCCCGGCATCGGGTCAGCCATGGTCAGAGGCAGCACGGCAGGAAATCAGGCGGCGGCGGTGGTATGCCTGCCCAGGATGTCGGCCTCACGACGAATGCAAACCAAGGCGGGAAGCAACCCCACCGGATACAGGCTGTGTAGACACCAGGCAAAACACGACCCAGGCCATCGCGTGCACAGTCCCAGGCTGTCCAGCGGCTTCACAGAAGCATCCGAACACGCACGCACCGACGCCGCGATCAAGCTCCCCGACCCCAGGATGAGATACAGGCTAGGACCGGCGACAAATAGGCGGTTTCTGCCGTGACGAGACTCGTTGTCAACGCCAAGTTGTCCGTGCTTGTGACAATCCCCTAAGTCCAAGACTCCTGCGCCGCCGAGAACTGCCTTGCCGCAGCAGGCTACCCACTGCTCGTCGAGTCTCCGCCGTCAGGGCTGAGAGATCTAGTGAAGGATCGAGGCGCAGACCCCAGCCAGGAGTCGTCTTTGATGTACGATGCGCTGCTCGCGGTTTTGCCGAAGCCTGAATTGTGGTGGCGTCTGGATGTTCCGGGAGGGTTATTTATGAATCGCTCCATCCGCGACATCTCCCTTGTCAGCCGTAGGTTGCAAGGACTCAGCAGCATTGCTGAATAAGCCTCCGGGTCCTGGCGGGTGAGGGTTCGTGAGACTATTTCTTGGCCCCTAGATTTTTGGTCATAAGCCCTCATAGAAATGAGAAGCGGTCCCCATACCCGGAGGTATGGGGACCGCTTTGATGAAATTTTGTGGTTGTGGTTGTTCGGCGGTGTTCATTTCTCCCACACACTGGCGTGTGCAGTACCATCAGCGCTGAAAGGCTTTAACTTCCGGGTTCGGGATGGGTCCGGGTGTTTCCCTGTTCGCTATGACCACCGTCACAAACCGGCAACCAAGATCTAGTGTTCTATTGTTGCCCCCTGCCTTTTTGGGTTGGGGGTGGTGTGTTTCTTGGGATACCTTATAGTGGATGCGGTTAGTGCACAGTTGTGGGTGTGTGTTGTGTGGTAAGCCCTCGGCCTATTAGTATCGGTCAGCTTCACGTATTACTACGCTTCCACGTCCGACCCTATCGACCCCATGGTCTGTGGGGGCCTTACCAGATTGTTTCTGTGGGAGCCCTCATCTTGAAGCGTGCTTCCCGCTTAGATGCTTTCAGCGGTTATCACTTCCCAACGTAGCTAACCAGCAGTGCTCCTGGTGGAACAACTGGCACACCAGAGGTTAGTCCGTCTCGGTCCTCTCGTACTAGAGACAGCCCTTCTCAAGACTCCTACGCGCACAGCGGATAGGGACCGAACTGTCTCACGACGTTCTAAACCCAGCTCGCGTGCCGCTTTAATGGGCGAACAGCCCAACCCTTGGGACCGACTCCAGCCCCAGGATGCGACGAGCCGACATCGAGGTGCCAAACCATGCCGTCGCTATGGACGCTCGGGCAAGATCAGCCTGTTATCCCCGGGGTACCTTTTATCCGTTGAGTCCTGGCGCTTCCATCCGCTACCAGAAGATCACTAGTCCCGACTTTCGTCCCTGCTCGACCCGTCAGTCTCACAGTCAAGCTCCCTTGTGCACTTACACTCAACACCTGATTGCCAACCAGGCTGAGGGAACCTTTGGGCGCCTCCGTTACCTTTTAGGAGGCGACCGCCCCAGTCAAACTACCCATCAGGCACTGTCCCTGAACCAGATCATGGCCCTAGGTTAGATAACCAGAGTAACCAGAGTGGTATTTCAACGACGACTCCACCAGAACTAGCGTCCCAGCTTCACAGTCTCCCACCTATCCTACACAAGTCACACCGATCACCAATACCAAACTATAGTAAAGGTCCCGGGGTCTTTCCGTCCTGCTGCGCGTAACGAGCATCTTTACTCGTAATGCAATTTCACCGAGTTCGTGGTGGAGACAGCGCCCAAATCGTTACTCCATTCGTGCAGGTCGGAACTTACCCGACAAGGAATTTCGCTACCTTAGGATGGTTATAGTTACCACCGCCGTTTACTGGGGCTTAAGTTCACCGCTTCACCACACACAGTGGCTGACAGTTCCCCTTAACCTTCCAGCACTGGGCAGGAGTCAGTCCGTATACATCCTCTTACAAGTTGGCACGGACCTGTGTTTTTAGTAAACAGTCGCTTGGGCCTGGTCTCTGCGACCCTCAACGCTTTCAACGCAAATAGTCTAATACGCTTCAGGTCCCCCTTATCCCGAAGTTACGGGGGTATTTTGCCGAGTTCCTTCACCACGATTCACTCGATCGCCTTAGTATTCTCTACTTATCCACCTGTGTCGGTTTAGGGTACGGGCGGCTCACAACTCGCTAACGAAGCTTTTCTAGGCAGCATAGGATCACTCAACCCAACCCACTAGGGGCTAGGGCCCATCATGTCTCAGGCACCCAGGATGCGGATTTACCTACACCCCGCCCCTACACACTTAGCCTCAGATCAACCAAAACCAAGGATGAGCTACCTTCCTGCGTCCCTCCGCAGCTTGCCTACTACACAATCGGATCACAGACTCAACCATGACCTGCCCCGAAAGACAAACCACAGCCTCGCATGCTTAGCATCATGCGCCCCGGCACGGACGTTGCTCCGCCGGTACGGGAATATCAACCCGTTATCCATCGACTACGCCTGTCGGCCCTCGCCTTAGGCTCCCCGACTAACCCAGGGCAGATTAACTTGACCCTGGAACCCTTAGATATTCGGCGGACGGGTTTCCCACCCGTCATTCGCTACTCATGCCTGCATTCTCACTCGCATGCACTCCACCACAGGTCACCCCGCAACTTCACCACACACACGACGCTCCCCTACCCACCCACACAACAGTGCAGGCGCCACAGCTTCGGCGGATAACTTAAGCCCCGCTACATTGTCGGCGCAGAATCACTTGACCAGTGAGCTATTACGCACTCTTTCAAGGATGGCTGCTTCCAAGCCAACCTCCTGGTTGTCAACGCAACTCCACATCCTTTTCCCACTTAGTCACCACTTAGGGGCCTTAGCTGATGATCTGGGCTGTTTCCCTCTCGACTATGAAGCTTATCCCCACAGTCTCACTGCCACGCTCTCACTTACCGGGCATTCGGAGTTTGGCTGATTTCGGTAAGCTTGTAGGCCCCCTAGACCATCCAGTGCTCTACCTCCGGCAAGAAACACGCAACGCTGCACCTAAATGCATTTCAGGGGAGAACCAGCTATCACGGAGTTTGATTGGCCTTTCACTATCCACAGCTCATCCCTCCATTTTCAACTGAAGTGGGTTCGGGCCTCCACGAAGTCTTACCTTCGCTTCACCCTGGCCATGGATAGATCACCCCGCTTCGGGTCTAGAACACGCGACTCAACGCCCTCTTAGGGACTCGCTTTCGCTACGACTACCCCCACACAGGTTAACCTCGCCACGCATCACTAACTCGCAGGCTCATTCTTCAAAAGGCACGCCGTCACCCCCCACACACAGCAGAAGGCTCCGACGGATTGTATGCGACCGGTTTCAGGTACTATTTCACTCCCCTCCCGGGGTACTTTTCACCATTCCCTCACGGTACTCATCCACTATCGGTCACCAAGGAGTATTTAGGCTTAGCAGATGGTCCTGCCAGATTCACACGAAATTCCACGAGTCCCGTGCTACTTGGGAAAATATTGCAATGAAGTGGCAGACATACGCCTACGGGAGTATCACCCACTACGCTCAGGCTTTCCAACCTGTTCAACTTCACCCACCATTTATCACTCCACGACCCGTCAACAGCCAGGCCACACAACATCCCACAACCCCCACACCGCAACACCTGTCAGCTATCACACGGTATAGGTTTAGCCTCATCCACTTTCGCTCGCCACTACTCACGGAATCACTATTGTTTTCTCTTCCTACGGGTACTAAGATGTTTCACTTCCCCGCGTTCCCTCCAACTACCCTATACATTCAGGCAGAAGTCACCGGACATAACTCCGGACATTCAAGGTTACCCCATTCGGACATCCCAGGATCACAGCTCGTTTACCAACTCCCCTAGGCTTATCGCAGGTTACAACGTCCTTCATCGGCTCTTGGTGCCAAGGCATCCACCGATCGCACTTAGTAGCTTGCCAAACACAACACAAAATCTACAAAGATGCTCGCATCCACTATAAAGTTCTCAAGAAACACACCTCAAGAAGCCAGCACTACAGCATCGACCCCTCAAAACCCAACAACGTGCCCCCGCCCTGAAGAAAACCCACAACCAGGAAATCCCTCCAAGACAACAAGTCAACGTTCCACCCAACACCACAACACAAACACGTTGCAGCACACAAAAATACTCCTTAGAAAGGAGGTGATCCAGCCGCACCTTCCGGTACGGCTACCTTGTTACGACTTAGTCCTAATCACCAGTCCCACCTTCGACAGCTCCCTCCCCAAAAGAGGTTAGGCCACCGGCTTCGGGTGTTACCGACTTTCATGACTTGACGGGCGGTGTGTACAAGCCCCGGGAACGTATTCACCGCAGCGTTGCTGATCTGCGATTACTAGCGACTCCGACTTCATGGGGTCGAGTTGCAGACCCCAATCCGAACTGAGACCGGCTTTCCGAGATTCGCTCACCCTCACAGGCTCGCAGCTCTTTGTACCGGCCATTGTAGCATGCGTGAAGCCCTGGACATAAGGGGCATGATGACTTGACGTCATCCCCACCTTCCTCCGAGTTGACCCCGGCGGTCTCCAATGAGTCCCCGGCATAACCCGCTGGCAACATTGGACGAGGGTTGCGCTCGTTGCGGGACTTAACCCAACATCTCACGACACGAGCTGACGACAGCCATGCACCACCTGTAAACCGACCAAAAAGGCACGCCCATCTCTGAACGCTTCCGGCATATGTCAAACCCAGGTAAGGTTCTTCGCGTTGCATCGAATTAATCCGCATGCTCCGCCGCTTGTGCGGGGCCCCGTCAATTCCTTTGAGTTTTAGCCTTGCGGCCGTACTCCCCAGGCGGGGTACTTAATGCGTTAGCTACGGCACGGAGAACGTGGAATGTCCCCCACACCTAGTACCCACCGTTTACAGCGTGGACTACCAGGGTATCTAAGCCTGTTCGCTCCCCCACGCTTTCGCTTCTCAGCGTCAGGAAAGGTCCAGAGAACCGCCTTCGCCACCGGTGTTCCTCCTGATATCTGCGCATTCCACCGCTCCACCAGGAATTCCATTCTCCCCTACCTCCCTCAAGTCAGCCCGTATCGAAAGCAAGCTCAAAGTTAAGCTCCGAGTTTTTCACTCCCGACGCGACAAACCGCCTACAAGCTCTTTACGCCCAATAAATCCGGACAACGCTCGCACCCTACGTATCACCGCGGCTGCTGGCACGTAGTTAGCCGGTGCTTCTTTACCCACTACCGTCACAAAAAGCTTCGTCATGGATGAAAGCGGTTTACAACCCTGAAGGCCGTCATCCCGCACGCGGCGTTGCTGCATCAGACTTCCGTCCATTGTGCAATATTCCCCACTGCTGCCTCCCTGTAGGAGTTTGGGCCGTATCTCAGTCCCAATGTGGCCGGTCGCCCTCTCAGGCCGGCTACCCGTCGAAGCCTTGGTAAGCCATCACCTCACCAACAAGCTGATAGGCCGCGAGCCCATCCCAAACCGCCGGAACTTTCAAACCACCACCATGCGGCAGCAGCTCATATCCAGTATTAGCAATCGTTTCCAACTGTTATCCCAAAGTCTGGGGCAGGTTACTCACGTGTTACTCACCCGTTCGCCACTCGTACACCCCAAAAAAAGGGGCCTTACCGTTCGACTTGCATGTGTTAAGCACGCCGCCAGCGTTCGTCCTGAGCCAGGATCAAACTCTCCGCTGAAAAAACAACACCCAGCAAACCCAACCCACAACAGGCCAAACCCACCAGGCACCAAAAAAATCAACAAAGAACCCAATCACCAACAAACCCCCAACACACAATCAGGGGCCATCAATCAAAGGAAAAAACAAGAAACAAACCAAAAAAACAAGGTCCATTCCCCAAAAACAACACCCACCAAAAACAACACCCCACCACAAAAAAACCAGGCAGAGCATCACCCCAGCAGACACTGCAAAAAATTGGCATTGACTTAAAGCACGCTGTTGAGTTCTCAAAATTCGAAACCAAAAACCGGCAACTCGGTAAACTCTATTGCATTTCGGCGGGATATTCAAATCCGGCTTTCCTGCATTGAGTTTTTACCTCTTGAATCAGCCACCCTCGCGGACAGCTTCTTCATGTTACTCCCTGATCTGTCCGTTTGCAAATCCGATATCTCAGACGCCTCTGGACGACCACCGCGGACCCCTGTGACCTTGAGTGGGATCTCACTGACCACACACTCGTCACTAGGCTCGTTGGCGGGGGAGTGACCCTGGGCCGCGCCTCTCAGCGCTTTCCGGGGCGAGAGAGAACATTACACACCTCCACGGGAGGATGCAAATCGAGCGGCGGCAGGCCTCTTGCCAGGCCCCTGACAGTGCCTCACCCCCTGAGGCGACGCAGGATGCACCCCCATTGCTGACCCACGAAACCCCGGCCAGGTCTCGTTTCTGATCCGCCGGGCAGGCATCCTGGTGGGTATGAGCGAGAACCAGCCAATCCGTCAACGACTCCTGCTGAAGGGGATTTCCAGCCGGGCGTGGGAACACCCAGCCGACCGCGGTGCGTTGGTGGCGCTGCGGAGGCTGCAGGGCTTCGACACCCTCATCCGGAAACTCTCAGGCTTCCTGAACGAGCGCATGGTCAAGATGCAGCTGCTCGGTTCCTGCGTGCGGGTCACAGAGCGGCAGTTCGCCCAGGTACACCGGCTCTACTCCGAGGCCGCCACGACCCTCGATACGCAGTCCCTGCCATCGTTGTATGTGCAGGCCGATCCGACATACAACGCCACCACCATCGGCATCGACAGCCCCAAGATCGTGTTGAACTCCAGCCTCCTGGACCTCCTGGACGACGACGAGCTGCGCTTCGTCCTGGGACATGAACTCGGCCACGCCCTGAGCGGTCACGCCCTCTACCGGACGCTGCTGACCTACATGGTCTCCCTGACCACCTCCCTCTCCGGGGTGCCGTTCGGGGCCCTCGGGGTACAGGCCATCCGGGTGGCCCCTGGCCGAGTGGGCGCGCAAATCGGAGCTCAGCAGTGACCGCGCCGGTCTCCTGGCCACACAGGACCTCCCGGCAGCCATCCGCGTCCACATGAAGCTGGCCTCCGGTGGCCGTCTGCAGGACCTGGACCAGACGGAGTTCCTCACCCAGGCCCGCGAGTACGAGGACTCGGAGGACCTGCGCGACTCGCTGATGAAACTGCTGCTGGTCGAGGGCGCGACGCATCCGATGAACGTCGTGCGGGCCGGCGAGCTGCGGCGCTGGGTTGACTCGGGCGCCTACGCAGACATCCTGGCCGGGAACTATCCGAGACGCGACGACGACAAGGACGCGAAGATCTCCGACGAGGCTGCGGCGCCGCGGAGTCGTATACGAAGTCATTCAACGAGAGCGAGGACGCCCTCGCGAAACTGCTGCGCGACGTGGGGGACGGAGTGGGCGGCATCGGGCGCTGGGTCGCGGGCAAGTTCCGCGGCAACTGATATCCCACACCAGGATAGGCCGAGAACAGGCGACGGTCCTGTGGGCACAGCAGGTTTCAGGCAGCGGCTGACGCCCGCCCTGGTGTGTCATTCGTCGCGCTGGCGACCCCACCCGGCCTGGTGGGGTCCGGCAACTTGTGGCATCCGGCAATGCGCGGTCTTGATTTCGACACGATCACGATATATCGTGAATGTATCGAAAGAAAGGATCGATCATGACCAAGCATCGTCATACACGCGGGTTCCGGCCCAATCCTCGGCCCGGCATCCCATTCCCGCCATTCCTGGAGCTGTTCACCGTCCCACAGCCCCCCATCCCCGGCGGACACGGGGAAGGCGACGAATTCCGCGGCTGCAGGCCCCAGCCCGGAGGCCCCGGTTTCCGGGCTCGCGGCGGCCGTCCGCCCTTCGATGAGGGACCCCATCACCGGCACGGCGGACGCGGACGGCGTCGCGGTGACGTCCGGACCGCGGTTCTGCTGCTGCTTGGCGAGGAGTCGATGCACGGCTACCAGCTGATGCAGACCATCGCCGAGCGCACCGATGGGGCCTGGACCCCAAGTCCGGGTGCCATCTACCCGACCCTCAGCCAGCTTGAGGACGAGGGCCTCGTCAGCATCGACACCAGCGGAGGCCGCAAACAGGGTGTCCCTGACCGAGGCCGGGCGGGCCTACGTCGAGGAGCATCGCACCGAATGGCCAAACCCCTTGACCACCGAGGACGGGCCCCGCCTGCGCGAACTCCTGCAGTCGCTGGGGGAGGCCGTGCGCCAGGTCGGGCGTACTGGAACCGACGGCCAGCGCCAGCAGGCGGCGCAGGAGCTCGCCGATGCCCGTCGCCGCATCTACCTGATCCTCGCGGGAGACGAGCAGTCCCCTGCCGGGCAGGAGTGAGCAGAGCCGGGGTTCTGCCTGACTCCCGGGCAGAACCCCTCGGGACCTCCACACCCAGCCGGATAGGAGTCGGACGCGATCAGGCACCAGACTTCCATACCCCGCCGGGCTTCCACCCCAGCCGATACAAGGAAGCCCACGATCGGGCATTACGTTCGTACTGTGGCGAGCGAGCACGGCCCAGGAGCCAGGGCAAGGCATCCTGCCGAGATGCAGAGTCAGCGAGATGCAGAGTCAGATAGTGACCGGCCTGATACAGGCTCGCACCCCACCTGGCGGGTCGGCGCTGAAGCACAACATCGTTGTTTCCCGTTCACCAGAATCCCGCCAGGACGGTTCTGGATACTGGCACCTTGCCGGCGAAACCACCAACAGACAGTCGCTGGGTTTTGACTGCCCTGCCGGTGATTGATGGTTGTGCCCACGAGCTGATTCACCGGCAAGAACTGACCCATATCCGGGGCGCGGCCGCCGCTCGATTGCACCCCGGATGAACATATGCAACCCCAACTAATACTGATAACCCCTCGCATGTTAGGTTCCTCACATATTGGTGTTGGCTCAGCCGCGCCTTGTGTTGTCTAGGAGGAACATGAAACCCGCCACGTTCACGCGACGCACCTTCATCGCCGCGATCTCTGCCACTTCTGCCGCTGCCCTCGTTGCCGGTTGTGCCAACAACTCCGCCGAGTCCTCGGGCTCCGGCTCAAGTGCCGGCGATGGCGGAAAGAAGCTTGCGATCTTCGCGACCACCGGATACCTGGCCGACGCAGCCAAAATGCTTGAGCCCACCGCCGAGATCACGACGATGGTCAAGCCCGGTGGCGACCCCCACACCTACGAGCCCACCACCCAGGACATCGAGAAGATGCAGTCTGCCGACGCGGTCTTCTCCTCCGGCGTGCACCTGGAAGCCAAGATGCTCACCCAGCTTGAGTCGCTGGGCTCCAAGCACATCGCCGTCGGGGACAAGATCGACCAGAGCGAGCTGCTGCCCTGGCCTGAGAAGGACGAGCAGGGCAACGATCTCCACGACCCGCACATCTGGAACAGCACTAAGATCTGGCAGCAGGTCGTCACGCTCATGGCCGAGCATCTCAAGACCATCAACCCGGGCAAGTCTGCCGACTACGACAAGAACGCCGAGGCCTACAAGAAGCAGATCCAGGAGACCGACACCTGGGCCAAGGAGCAGACCGAGAAGATCCCGGCCGACCGCCGGGTGCTGGTGACGGGGCACGACGCCTTCAACTACTTCGGCCGGGCCTACAACATCGAGATCCACGCCACCGACTTCGTCAGCTCGGATGCGGACCTGTCCGCAGACGAGATCTCCGAGCTCGCCGACCTGATCGCGACGCACAAGTTGCCCGTCATCTTCCAGGACAACCTCAAGAACCCCCAGGCCATCCAGTCCCTCAAGGAGGCCGTCGCGGCCAAGGGCTGGACCGTCGAGGTCTCCGACAAGGAGCTCTACGCGGACTCCCTCGGCAGCGAGTCGGGTGTGGACACCTACCTGGGTGTGATGAAGCACAACGTCGAGACCATCGTCGGAGCACTCAGCTCATGACAGCAGCCCTGAGTGTCTCCGGGCTGAGTTTCGCCTACCGGGACTCCCTGGTCCTGCGGGAGGTCGCCTTCGACCTCCCGCAGGGGTGATACTCGGCATCGTCGGCCCCAATGGGGCCGGAAAATCGACGCTGCTCAAGGTCGTGGTCGGCCTGCTGCGGCCCAGCAAGGGAAGCATCAGTTTCTTCGGCGAGCCGCTGTCGAAGGTGCGCCGCCGCGTCGGCTACATGCGCCAGGCCAGCAGCGTCGACTGGGACTTCCCGACCACGGTCAGCGACGTCGTGCTGATGGGCACCTACGGCCAGCTAGGCTGGTTCCGCCGGCCAGGCCACAAAGAACGCGACGTGGCGGCAGCCGCCCTGGAGCGGGTCGGGATCACCCACCTGGCGGAACGCCCGATCAGCCAGCTCTCCGGCGGTGAACGCCAGCGCACCTTCCTCGCACGACTGCTGGCCCAGCAGTCCGACCTGCTGCTGCTCGACGAGCCCTTCGCCGGGGTCGATGCCGCGAGCCAAGAGGCCATTACGAGCGTATTGCACGGGCTGCGGGACGAGGGCCGCACCATCGTGATCGTCCATCACGACCTCAGCACCGTCCCGACGCTGTGCGACTGGACCTGCCTGCTGAACCGCACCGTCATGAGCTTCGGGCCGACCGCGGAGGTGTTCAATGACGAGACGGTGAAGCAGGCCTACGGGTTGGCGACGACATGAGCTTCCTCGATCTCCTGGCCGACCACACCTACCGGATGATGCTGCTCGGCACCGTCATCATCGGATTCACCACCGGCGCCATCGGCACCTTCGCCTACCTCAGGAAACGCACCCTCCTGGCTGACGTCGTCTCGCACTCCTCAATCGGCGGGGTGATGCTGGCCTTCATCATCGCCAGCACCTTCGGGATCGACGGCCGCAGCAACTGGGTGCTGATCCTCCGGGTCCGCGGCGATTTCCCTGCTGGCGGTGCAGCTCGTCGACTGGCTGCCCCGGGTGTCGGTGACCAAGGTGGACGCGGCGATGGCGATCGTGCTGGCGCTGTTCTTCGGCGGCGGCATGGTGCTGCACCGCGTCATCCTCGCCGGGCCCTACCCGAGCAAGGGCGGTCTCGCGGAGTATCTGTTCGGCAACGCTTCCCACCTGACCGTCGAGGACATCGTCTCCAGCATCGTCGTCGCGGGCACCACCTTCCTGCTGGCCGCCATCGCCTTTAAGGAGCTGAAGCTCAGCTGCTTCGACCCGGAATACGCGGCAACGCTCGGCTTCTCGTCGCGGCTCCTGTCAATGCTGCTGAACGCGGTGGTGGTGCTGTCGATCGTGATCGGGCTCAAGGCCGTCGGCCTCGTGCTCATGGTGGCGCTGGCCATCGCCCCACCGATCGCAGCCAGGCAGTGGACCACCCGGGTGGGAAGCATGCTGCTGCTCTCAGGACTGATCGGAGCCGTGAGCGCCGTGATCGGATCCTGGCTGGCCGTCTCCATCGGCCGCGTTCCGACCGGTCCCATGATCGTGCTGGTGGTGACGGTCTTCGCGTTCGTCTCAATCCTGTTCGCCCCCAAGCGCAGCATCCTGCTGGTCGCCCTGGCACGCCACCGTCACCGCAAGGAGGTGACGGCATGACCATCTTCGTCTGGTGGGTGATGATCCTCGCGATCGTGACCGCGGCCACCTGCGCGCTCCAGGGATCTGGCTGGTGCTGAGAAAGCGGTCGATGCTGACCGACGCCATCAGCCACGCGGTGCTGCCGGGCATCGTCATCGCAGCTGTGGCAACGGGCACCATCCAATCACCCTGGTCGATCGTCGGAGCAGCCGTGATGGGGACGGTCGTGGTGCTCGGCGCGGAGCTCCTTGAGTCGACGGGCCTGGTCTCCGGCGATGGCCCCCAGGGACTGGTGTTTCCCGCACTGTTCAGCATCGGCGTACTGCTGCTGAGCACCCGCTTCAACGGGATCCAGATCTCGGAGTCGGCGGTGCTGGTGGGCGACCTGAACCTGGCGGCCTTCCTGCCGCTGAAAGTCGGCGATCTGCTGCTCGGCCCGCAGTACCTATGGGTGATGACCGGGGTGCTGCTGCTCAACGTCGCATACCTGACGCTGCTGCACGCAGGCTCAAGCTGATCGCCTTCGACCCGGAGCTGGCCCAGACCATGGGCATCCCGGTCAAGCGCCTGGGCCACCTGACGATGCTGCTGGTGTCGGTGACGATCACCGCCGCCTTCAACGCGGCCGGCGCGGTGCTGGTGATGGCGCTGATGATCGTCCCGCGGCGATCGCGCAGCTGCTGGCCCACAGCATCCGCGGCATGTATGTCATCACCATCGGCATCACCTTCGTCTGCTCTGTCGTCGGCTTCTGGAGCGCCTACATCCTCGACGCGTCCACGTCCCTCAGGCCTGGCGCTGTTCTACGGCATCGTGTACTTCGCCGTGGTCGGCGGGGTGCTGCTCAACGCCGGCTCCACCAGGCGCGCTCCTGAGCCAGCCCACGGCAGAACCAGTCCTCCAGCAGCAGATGCCGCCATCCCATGTGGGATGGCGGCATCTGATACCTCAGGCATCAACCCTCGAAGAGCTTGATGAGGGTCCTTGGTGTAGGTGTCGCGGCCCTCCTCGAACAGCTCGTCGCGGCTGAAGCGGTCGACGATCTCCCCGCCCCGCAGCACAATCGAGCGCTCACTCATGAACTGCACCGCGCTGAGGTCGTGGGAGATGAACATCGACGACAGGCCGAGCTCCTCCTTCAGCTCCTGCAACAGGTTCAGCACCCGGGCCTGGATGGAGACATCGAGACTGGCCGTGGGCTCGTCGAAGACGAGGAGGGTCGGCTCGACGCTGATCGCCCGCGCGATCGCGACCCGCTGCTTCTCACCACCGCTGAGCTCGTGGGGTTTGCGGTCCAGGGCGGCGACGGGCAGATGCACCAGCTCGACGAGCTGCTCCGCCACCTTCCGGGGCGTCCCCGGCTTCAGGAAGCTCGGCTGCGGGAAGCCCCGGGTGAGCAGCGGCTCCATGAGGGATTCGTACATGGTTAACCGTGAGTTGAACGAGCTGGCCGGGTTCTGGAACACCACCTGGAGGCGCCGCCGCATGTCCTTCAGGGCAGTGCCCGCCAGCCCCAGGACAGGCGCCCCGTTCAGCAGGATCTCCCCGGAGGTCGCAGGCTCCAGGGTCAGCAGGCAGCGGGCCAGTGTCGACTTCCCCGAACCGCTCTCGCCGACGACCCCCAGGCACTCACCCTTGTTGATCGTGAACGAGACGCCCTTGACCGCATGGGTGCCACCGGGGTAGATCTTGTGCAGATCCTTGACCACCAATACGGATGTATTCTCTGGGGTGGGGGCGCTCGCCTCCGGCGCAGGCAGGCTCACCGGTACAGGCTGGCTCATGAGGTGGCTCCTTCCGCGAGAGACGGGCAGGCGGGCTGGGATGTCCCGGAGCGGCGGGATGGCCGCGATCAAGTTGCGGGTGATCTGCTCCTGCGGGGACTCGAAGATCTCCCTGGTGGCGCCCCGCTCCTTGATCTCGCCGTTCTGCATGATGACCATCCGGTCGGCAAACCGGCTCAGCACCCTCAGGTTGTGGGTGATGAACAGCACCGCGCAGCCCTCCTGTTCCTGGATGGCAGCGATCTGCTCCAGCACCAGCGACGCGTTCACCGCGTCGAGAGCCGTGGTCGGCTCGTCGGCGATGATCAGCCGCGGCTGGAGCAGGATCGCAGCCGCCAGGGCGGCGCGTTGCAGCTGACCGCCACTGACCTGGAAGGGGTAGCGTCTCAGCAGCTCCGCGGGGAGTTTCAGCTGTTCGAGGACTTCCGCCGCCCGCTCGTCGCGGCGCTTCGGGTCCCAGGCGGTGTGGCTGCGCATCACCTCGTCAAGCTGCCGCCCGATCCGGTAGTACGGCGAGAACGCCGCCTGGTAGTCCTGGAACACGTAGGCGATGTCGTCTCCGCGCAGCTCGCGCATCTCGTTCTTCGGCATGCCCAGCAGGGTCCTGGTCGCCGAAGCGCAGAACCTTTGCGTCGCGGCTGAGGCCGCGCGGCAGCAGGTCGGCGATGGAGAAGGCCGTCAGGCTCTTGCCCGAGCCGCTCTCGCCGACGACCGCCAGCCACTCACCGGCCTCGATGTCCAGGTCGATGCCGTGCACCAGCTCCTTGTGGCGGGTCCTCACCCGCAGTTCCTCGATCTCAAGCAGCGGCATTGACTTCCTCCCGTCGCTCCCCAGAGGGTGGCATAGATGCTCTGCAGCTGGTCACCGAGCCAGTTGGCGGCGAACACCACGAGGAAGATCGCCCAGGCCGGGCGCCAGCATCAGGTGCGGAGCCCTGGAAGTAGGTCTGGGCCTCGTTCAGCATTGCGCCCCACTCGGCAGCCGGGAGCTGGACGCCCAGCCCCAGGTAGGACAGCGACGCCACCAGCATGATCACCTTGCCGATGTCCATCGTCGCTAGCGCCAGGGTCGGTCCCACGACATGCGGCAGCAGGTGCCGCCACTGATCGAGAAGGTGGAGGCCCCGCAGATGGTGGAGACCATCAGGTAATCCTTCGCCTTCTCCTGCATGACGACGCTCCTGGCCAGGCGGGTGTAGCTCACCCACTTGACGACGAGGATGGCGAGCAGCAGGTTCTGGAACCCCGGACCGATCAGGCCCACGATGACCATGGCGACGATGTACTCCGGTAGGGCCAGGAAGATGTCGACGACCCGCATCAGGGCCCAATCGGTCCGCCCGCCCAGGTAACCAGCCAGCAGCCCCAGCGGGATCCCGATGAGGATCGACAGGCCGAGAGCCAGCGCACTCAGCCCGACGGTGGTGAGGCCGCCCGTCAGGATCCGGGAGAACACGTCCCGGCCCAAGTGGTCGGTGCCGAACCAGTGGGCGAAGCTTGGTCCCTGGAGTCGGTCGGCCGTCGCGGTCAGGTTCGGATCCTGCGGCGCGATCCACGGCCCGATGATCAACAACACCAGGAAGACGGCGAGGAGGATCATCGCGATTCGCTTTCCCCTGCTCATGCCTTCTTCCTCTCTTTGAGCGCGATGGCGGGATCGAGCCACCGGTAGGGACAGGTCCACCAGGGCGTTGATCAGGAACACCACGATCCCGATGAACAGGATGAAGGCCTGGATCACGGCGTAGTCGCGTTTGGTCAGGGCATCGAGGGCGAGTTTGCCGATGCCCGGGATAGCGAAGATCTTCTCCACGATCACGGTGCCTCCCAGGAGGCTGCCGAGGCTCATCCCCATGATGGTGACCAGGGGATGAGGCTGGCCCGCAGCACGTGCTTGCCGAACACCGTCGCTTCGTGCAGGCCCCGCGAACGCGATGCCCGGACGAAGTCCATCTCCTGGGCCTCGACGAGGCTGCCGCGGAACACCTTCACGTAGGGGGGTGCGATCACGATGGCCAGGCACACGACAGGCAGGATCAGCCCACCGGGCCTCGACCCCTGGGAAGGGAGCCAGCCGAGACCGACCGCGAACACGGTCAGCAGCAGCAAGCCCAGCCAGAAGGCGGGCAGGGGAGGATGCGACCAGACAAAATCCCTGGGCCAGGCGGTCCTGCCACTTCCCAGCATTGCGGGCGGCAAAGATGCCCAGTACAGCCGTGATCACCAGGGCCACCACCAGCGACCACCCGGCCAGCAGGAGCGTCCCCGGGAAGGCATTGGCGAGTTCCGTGACGACTGGTTTTGCTGCTCATGGTGGAAGTGCCGAAGTTCAGCCTCGCCACGTTCGCTATGTAGGAGAGGTACTGCTCCCAGATGGGCGCGTTGAGGCCGAGCTGCTCACGCTGCGCCTCGATGTCCTGCCCGGTGACTGCGATGGTGTCCATCCGCAGCAGCGAGCGAGCGGCATCACCAGGCGCGAGCTTCACCACCATGAAGCTGACCAGCGTCAGCAACAGGAGGAAGACAGCGGCCTCAGCCAGCTTCTTTAACCATGTCATGGGTCAGGAGATGTCCAGGTCCTGGTGATCATCTGGAACTCGAACTCGTTTCCAGGTGTCGTCCAGCCGGTCACGGTCTTCTTGCTCGCAGCGGACTCGAAGGGCACCGTGATGTAGGAGTTGTAGTACTTGTTCTCGACGTACTGGGCGATTTCCTTGGCCTGCGTCGCGCGGGCGGTCTCGTCGAACTCAATGTTGTACTTCTCAAGCTTGGCGAGCAGCTCCGGGTCGTCGAGATGACCGTGGTTCTGAGCCGCGTCCTTGCCGAAGGAGCTGTTGAGGAAGAAGGAGCCGTCGCCACGGGTGATGGTCAGCAACGAGTAGGTCGCGAGGTCCCAGTCGCCCTTTGGGAGCTCCTCGTCGATGTTGCTGGCCTTCTTGATCTCCATCTCGATGCCGACCTTCCGGGCCTGGTCCTGGACGACCTGCGCGATCTGCGGCAGCTCGGGGCGAGCGTCGTAGGTGGCCAGCTTGAGGGAGAGCGGCTGCCCGTTCTGGGTCACCTTGCCGTCACTCACCTGCAGGCCGGCGGCCTCGAAGTGCTTGAGGGGCCTCCTCGGCGCCGAAGGGATGCGGCTCGGACTTCGGGGACATGGGGTAGTCACCGGGGAAGACGTCGTAGGCGACCTTCGCCTGCCCGCCCATGACGTCGCTTGACGATGGACTCTCGGTCCACGAGCGCGTCGATGCCCTTGCGGAATTCCTCGTTGTTCCACAGCGAGGCGTTGGCACCAGTGTGGTTGTACAGCGGGTGGTAGACGCGGGTGCCGAGGTGGCTATCAACCTGGAGGTTGGAATCGCCCTCGATGGTGCTCAGTGAGTCGAGGGCGGGGCGGTAGATGACATCGGCGTCGCCGGACTGCAGCGCGAGCAGGCGGGCGGGGGCCTCCTCGTTGGCGGTCATGACCACGCGGTCAAGCTTCGCTTTGCCGTCGTAGTAGTCGTCGTTGCGCACCAGCACCGCCTCACCGGCGATGTCGAAGCTCTCGAACTTGAAAGCACCCGTCCCGATGGGGAACTTGGCATCCGTGGCGGAGGTGTCCACGATCACGGAGTTGTAGTGCACGAGGTTGGAGGGCAGCGCCGGGTATACGGTCTCAGTGACGACCTTGAGCGTGTACTGGTCCGATGCCTCCATGGACTGGATCCGCAGGGCCTTCTTAAGGCCGGGGTTGACCGAGACCGCGTTCTCCAGGCTGGCCTTGACCTTCTCGGCGGTCACCTCGGTGCCGTTGTGGAACTTGACCCCCTTGCGGATGGTGAAGGTCCAGTTCTGGGCATCGGCGGTGTCCCACTTCTCAGCGAGCCAAGGCCGGAGCTTCAGAGTCTGCGGGTCGAGGCCCACCAGGGTCTCAACCGTGCCGGAGTTGAAGATAAAGGCGGCCTGGATTTGATGCGCATCGGTGGTGTTGGCAGGGTAGACCGTGATGAACCTCAGGGTCTTGCCCTCCGAGCCCTGGTTCGAGGGCACACTGCAGGCGCTGAAGAGCAGGGCGACGGCAGTGAGTGCCGCGGCCAGCCAGGTGGCAGGTCGTTTGAGCATGGGGGGTGCAGCCTTTCGTCGAGTAGCGGCGTTGTAGGTGCTCAGATCTCCGACGGTGCTGCCACAGTTGCTCCGTGACGATGTCCCCCGAGGCCGCATGGCGTGCACAACCTGGGATATCGCCGCTCCGAAGCCTTACCGCGAAGCCCGTCGACATCACGAACTGGCTGTCTTCGGACTTGGGATCGTCCTCCACCAGCACCTTCCCGGGATAGTTCCCAGTGGCTTGCTGCCGGTCTCGTCACCCTCACCGCTGCGCGTCAGTCCCGGATTTCCACCGGATTCCGTGGTGCATGGGGCCCATGCACCACCAGCTCGCGCGCTGAGCGTAACACGAGTTAAGTGTTATCTCCAGAGTAATGAGAACTGATATCCAAGATTCCGCGAGACGACCGCCAGGCACACGATTCGGCCATCCCACGAACACCAGGCCCTGTTCCGTCCCATCAGCAGCGTTACTGGGACACCCTGAGGGCCAAGGATGATCTGTTACCCCATGCCGGGAGGATTGGCAGAGCCGGGCGATAAATAGGGTGCCCGCCGTGCGGACACGGCGGGGCGGGTGTGATGGGGTTCCCTCGGGCGGGTGCCAGGGGCATAACCCTGAGGCCACACCGAGGGGCAGCCACGCTAGGCGTGGGTTACACGAGACCATCGTCTCGCAAGCCCAGGCTAGCAGAATTGCAGTTACACATAAAGTGTAAATCCGTAAATACGGCGTGGTGCAATAATGTCGGCATGCTTGACACACCCCGCGGCTTGTCAGCCTCGGTTACGAGGGGCGATCCATCGATACGTCACACCCGCATCGACAGTTCGCTGGGCTCTAGATGACCGAGGAATGACTCAGCTAGACCGCGACCACAGCCCGCAGCCACAAAGCCATTGACCCGTGTAAGCATTGACTGTGGGCCTAGCTGGACTTGAACCAGCGACCTCATCCTTATCAGGGATGCGCTCTAACCGCCTGAGCTATAGGCCCTCTCAACGACGGTGAACTCTACAGCACCCATCGCTGACCTGACAACTCCGCTCAGTCCTCGGCCAGGGTGACCTCAAGACCACCGATGACGGCCGCCGCCAGGTTGTAGAGGAACGCGAGAGAGTTGCGACCGCCGTGATGATTACCACGTTGAGAGCGGCCAGGACTGCAGGCGAACCCGATCACCCGTCCAGCGTTGATGTAGTCCTCAACCTGGAACTGTGTGCCGGAGTCGCCGATCAGCTGGGTCATCATGGAGTTGATGGACTGGAGCGCCCCAGACGCCGCGACGAAGCCCCACAACACTGCGACGATGACCACCAGCATGATGCCGAAGGCGATGGAGAACAGGAATGTCGTCTTCATCACCGACCACGGGTCGATGCGGGAGATACGCAGCCGTGCCTTGCGGGTGCGACGCGCCTCACCGGCTTTTGACAGGCTCCCCTCCGGCCGGTGGGACTTGTCCCCTGCTTCCTGACCCGGCCTCTGGTGTGGAGGTGTTGGAGGAGCCAGCCGGCGGGCTCGTCCAGGGAGCAGCCGCCGGAGCCGCTGCCTCTGCCGCCTTGTCAGCTGACTTGGCGGCCAGGCCCGCGCCGACCGCCGCGGCACCCGCGGCCCCACCGGCCACAGCAGTGGCCGCCGCGGTCGCTACCTGGGGCTTTTTACCACCAGCAGGCCCACTGGCCTGCTGACTCGCAGGCTGCCCAGCGGACCCCTTCCCGCCCTGGGAGACTGCCCGGGCAGGGACGTGGGACCGGGCTGCTGCTTTCCCGGCTGCTGACCCTGCTGCCCCTTCTGGGCTGGCTGCTGCCCGGCCGGAGCGGCCTGGTTCCCATCTGGACCTGGCTTCTTCCCCGCCCTGGGGCCGGGAGGACTGACTGGCTGGCCCTGGCAGCGCCTGGGAGCTGGCCTGGAGCCGACCGCGGCAGGCTTCCCCGACTGAGCTGGGCCCTTTCCCCGGCCCGAGGACTTGCCGGACTGGCCCGGGTTCCGGCTCATCTGCTTGCTGCTCTTGCCGGGCACCGCCAGGGCTTTGTTGTTCTGCCCATCTTGCCTGTTCTGGTTTCCCTGCCTGTTCTGCCCGGTCTCGGACTTCTTCACCGCAGGGGTCTGCGCAGTCTCCTCAGTGGATCTCTTGTCGTCTTTGTTCGTCGATAGCGGCTTGGGTCCGAAGTCAACTCCTGGCTTCCCATCTGCACCGGGCCAATGGGGAGTCTTGTCACTCATCGCCGCTTACCTCCTCGACCACTCCGGCCGTCTCGACTGCTGTCTGGTTCACCGTACCCGGTTCGGCAGTCATTTCGGCACCCGCATCGGAGAGTTCTGCGACCTCGGACTCCGGATACCGGGCGATCGCGGCCACGACGTCCTCGCCCCGGAGCCCCACGAACTTGACCCCCATGGTGTCACGGCCCTTGACAGGCACGTCCGAGACGGCGGACCGCACGACCTGGCCCGACTGCTTGATTGAGATCACCTCGTCGCCGTCAGCGACGATCAGCCCGCCGACCAGGGACCCGCGGCCGTCGGACAGGCGCATCGCCTTGATGCCAAGGCCACCGCGGCCCCTGCTGCCGGTACTCGGCGACGGCGGTGCGCTTCGCGAAACCACCGTCGGTGACGGTGAATACGTAGCGCCCGCCCAGGTCGGCGTCACCGCCCAGGACCGCCATCGACAACAGCTCGTCGCCGTCCCGGAACCGCATACCGGTGACCCCCGAGGTGGCGCGGCCCATGGGCCGCAGCTGGTCATCGGAGGCTTGGAATCGGATGGCCTGGCCCTTGCGGGAGATCAGCAGCACGTCATCGATCGACGAGCACAGCGAGGCCCCGATCAGCTCATCGCCCTCCTCCCGGAAGTTGATCGCGATCACACCCGCCTGGCGCGGCGAGTCGTAGGAGTTGAGCGCCGTCTTCTTCACAAAACCCTTGCGGGTCGCCAGCAGCAGATAGGGCTCATCATCGTAGGAGCGCAGCGTCAGCACCTGCGCGATGTGCTCGTCCGGCAGGAAGCTGAGCAGTCCTGCGACGTGGCCGCCCTTGGCGTCACGCCCCGCCTCAGGCAGCTGCCATACCTTCGTACGGTACACACGTCCCAGGTTGGTGAAGAACAGCAGCCACTCGTGGTTGGTCGCCTTGAACAGGTGCGCCACCTCGTCGTCGGCCCGCAGCGTGGCGCCGCGGACACCCTTGCCGCCGCGTTTCTGCACCCGGTACTGGTCGGCGCGGGTGCGTTTCGCGTAGCCGCCCTGGGTGATGGTGACCACCACGTCCTCGTCGGGGATGAAGTCCTCCTCGGAGAAGTCGCCGTCGGCGGCGACGATGCGGGTGCGCCGCTCGTCGCCGTACTTGTCGGTGATCTCCTGCAACTCCTCGCCGACGATGACCCGCTGCCGCTCCTCGGAGGCGAGGATGTCCTTCAGGTCGGCGATCAGCCGTTCGATCTCGGCCAGGCGGTCGATAATCTTCTGGATCTCCATCGACGCCAGCCGCCGCAGCTGCTGGTCGAGGATGAAACGGGCCTGCAGCTCGTCGATGTCGAGAGCTCCTGGAGTCCCTGGGACGCCTCCTCGGCCGTTCGCGACGCCCGGATCAGCGCGATGACCTCGTCCAGCATGTTGAGGGGCCTTGACCAGGCCGCGATCCAAGTGGGCTCGCTTCTCGGCCTCCGCCAGCTGGAAAGCGGTGCGGCGGCGGATGACCTCGATCTGGTGCTTGACCCACTGCGCGATGAACTGGTCGAGCCTGAGGGTGCGGGGCACATCATCGACGAGCGCCAGCATGTTGCAGCCGAAAGTGTCCTGCAGCGCGGTGTGCTTGTACAGGTTGTTCATCACGACCCGTGGCTGGGCGTCACGTTTCAGGACGATCACCAGGCGCAAGCCGGTGCGGGCGGAGGTGTCGTCACGGATGTCTGAAATGCCCGTCAAGCGTCCCGCGTTCACCAGCTCAGCGATCTTCGTCGCCAGGTTGTCCGGGTTGCACATGTAGGGGCAGCTGCGTGATGGCGATCATCTGGCGGCCGGAGGTCCTCCTCCAGCTCCATCATGGCCCGCATGACCACCGACCCGCGACCCGTGCGGTAAGCGTCCTCGATGCCTCGCCGGCCGACGATCAGCCCACCGCCGGGGAAGTCGGGGCCCTGAATGCGGGCCATCGCGGCCTCGAGGAGCTCCTCCTTGGTCGCACCAGGGTGGGTCAGGGCCCACTGGACGGCGTCGTTGACCTCACGCAGGTTGTGGGTGGGGATGTTGGTCGCCATCCCGACCGCGATGCCCGTCGACCCGTTCACCAGCAAGTTCGGGAACCGCGACGGCAATACGACCGGCTCGGAGTCGCGATTGTCGTAGTTAGGTTTGAAGTCGACGGTGTCCTGCTCAATGTCGCGGACCATCTCGACGGCCAGCGGCGCCATCTTGCACTCGGTATAGCGCATAGCCGCTGCTTTGTCATTGCCCTGGGAACCGAAGTTCCCCTGACCCGCGACGAGAGGATGGCGCATCGCCCACGGCTGGGCCAGGCGCACCAAGGCGTCGTAGATCGCGCTGTCGCCGTGGGGTGGTGAGACCCATCACCTCACCAACCACGCGGGAGCACTTGTTCCAGCCCCGGTCGGGCCGGTAGCCGCCATCCCACATGGCATACAGAACCCGCCGGTGCACGGGCTTCAGGCCGTCCCGGACGTCGGGCAGGGCGCGCCCGACGATCACGGACATGGCGTAGTCGAGGTAGGACTTCTGGATCTCCACCTGGAGGTCGACAGGGGTGGTGTGTCCCGCCAGCTTCTCCAGGCCCTGCGCCTCGGCCTCAAGTTCTTCATCGACGCCCTCGGGGCGTTCGGTCTCGTCAGCCACTTGGTAACTCCTTAGCCTTCGGGTCGCGGGGATCAGATGTCCAGGAACCGGACGTCGCGGGCGTTGTGCTGGATGAAGCTGCGCCGCTGTTCGACGTCCTCGCCCATCAGGACGGAGAACATCTGGTCGGCCATGGCGGCGTCCTGCAGGTTGACCTGCAGCAGGATGCGTTTGGCCGGGTCCATGGTGGTCTCCCACAGGTCGTCGGCGTTCATCTCACCGAGACCCTTGTAGCGCTGGATCGGGTTAACGTTGGGCAGCTTCTTGCCGTCAGCCAGCCCGGCGTCACGCATCGCGTCGCGTTCCTCGTCGCTGTAGGCCCAGTTCGTGGGGGCGTTGGTCCAGCGCAGCCGGAACAGCGGCGGCTGGGCCAAATAGACGTGCCCGGCGTCGATGAGGGGCCGCATGAACCGGAACAGCAGCGTCAGCAGGAGGGTGCGGATGTGGGCGCCGTCGACGTCGGCGTCGGCCATCAGCACGATCTTGTGGTAGCGCAGCTTGTCGAGGTCGAAGTCCTCCTGGATGCCGGTGCCGAGGGCGTTGATGATCGCCTCGACCTCCTTGTTGGCGAGGATCTTGTCCAGGCGGGCCTTCTCGACGTTGAGGATCTTGCCGCGGATCGGGAGGATGGCCTGCGTCTTCGGGTCACGGCCACCGCGCGCCGAGCCACCCGCGGAGTCGCCCTCGACGATGAACACCTCACAGTCGGTGGGGTTGCGGGACTGGCAGTCGACGAGCTTGCCCGGCAGGCCGCCGCCGCCGAGCAGGCCCTTGCGGTTGCGGGCCATGTCACGGGCCTTGCGGGCAGCGATCCGGGCCTGTGCCGCCGCCTGCGACTTGCGGACGATGTCCTTGCCCTCGGCGGGATTGCGCTCGAACCAGTCACCCAGCCGGTCGTTGAGGGCCTTCTGCACGAACGACTTCGCCTCGGTGTTGCCGAGCTTGGTCTTCGTCTGGCCCCTCGAACTGCGGCTCAGCCAGTTTGATGGAGATGATCGCCGTGAGACCCTCGCGGATGTCGTCACCGGAGACCCGGTCCTCCTTCTTCTTCACCAAGCCCCAGGTCTCGCCCCACCGGTTGACGGTGTTGGTCAGCGCGGCACGGAAACCCTCCTCGTGGGTGCCGCCCTCGTGGGTGTTGATGGTGTTCGCGAAGGTGTGCACCGAGCTGGCGTAGGAAGAGTTCCACTGCATCGCGATCTCCAGGCTCATGCCCTGGACGTCGTCGTCGGACTCGACGTCGATGACGCTCGGATGGATGGGATCCTTCGACTGCGACAGGTAGCGCACGTAGTCGATCAGGCCATGCTCGAAACGGAAGGAGTCGTTGCGCTGCTCCTCCTCGGCGTCCTCGCCCTGGCGATCGACGGTGCGCAGGTCGGTGAGAGTGATCCTGAGCCCCTTGTTGAGGAACGCCATCTCCCGGAACCGCGTCGCGAGGGTGTCGTAGTTGAAGACGGTGGTCTCGAAGATGTCGGGGCTGGGATAGAAAGTGACGGTGGTGCCGGTGTCCTCGGTCTCCTCAAGCTCTTCCAGATCACCGCGGGGCACGCCCAGATCGAAGGTCTGCGCGTAGCGGTGGCCGTCCCGGGAGACCTCGACGGTGAACTCACGCGAGAGGGCATTGACGACGGAGGATCCGACGCCATGAAGGCCGCCGGAGACCTTGTAGCCGCCGTCACCGAACTTGCCTCCCGCGTGCAGGACAGTCAGCACCAGGGTGACGGTCGGGATCTTCTCAACGGGATGCTCCTTGACGGGGATGCCGCGGCCGTTGTCGGCCACCCGCACACCACCGTCGTCGAGGAGAACAACGTCGATCTGGTCGCAGTACCCGGCCAGGGCCTCGTCGACGGAGTTGTCGACGATCTCGTAGACCAGGTGGTGCAGCCCGCGTTCCCCCGTCGAGCCGATGTACATGCCGGGACGCTTCCGGACCGCCTCCAGGCCCTCCAGCACCGAGATCTGGTCGGCGTCATAGACCGCGTCGATGTGGGTGCTGTCACCCTGGCCTAGATCGCCTTGAGGGTCCAGCTCGCTCGCCTGCTCTTCTGTCACGCGGTGCTCCCGTTCCATGAAACAGCCGCCGGATGAACCGACGGCGCGTACAACCTTGCCAAGTCTACCGCGAAACCCGGGTGACATTCTCCCGAAACCCCCTGCCATCCGGCCAGAATCCACGCTCTGACCTTCCAGCAGGGGTGAGGATGACTCGGGATACAGCCCCCCGGGGCCCCAGCGCGCCAGAAGGCTTTCTGAACCACCTTCATCTCCCACGGCACTATCTCTAGACGGGCCACACCACACACCACAGGACTCCTGCAACGAACCGGACCCGAGCCATGGCAGTTTTTGTCAGAACCCATCATTAGAGTTCCATGTCATCAAACCAAGATTGGAGTTCCCATGGGCGTGTACGGAGTCTATACAGCCGTTGACGACGAAACTTTCAAACAGATCAGCTTTCTGAACAAGGAAAAGCTTCCCGTACAGATAGCCGAACTGGAGAAGAAGGACGATGTCCCCTCCTGCGACCTGGGCAAGCTCTGGGATGGGTTGCACTACCTACTCACCGGCATCAGGACACAAGATGCCGTTGATGAGGGCCTGCACAGCGAGGTGATCCTCGGGATCAAACCGCTGAAAATTGGCTACGACTTCGCCAGCGGCATCCCGGCGGCGGATGTCGTGCGTATCGCCGATGCGATAGAGCTGGTCGACATCAATGCCCTCATCCGAGCAGCGGATTTCCAGGCCTTCGAGGCCGCCGGGGTCTACCCGGCCATATAGGATGAAGACCCTGAGCTCCTGCGAGACGAACTGACAGGCTATTTCCATCAGCTCCGTGACTTCTATCGCCAGGCAAGAGACCGCGGTCACAGTGTCATCGTGGGCATCTGGTGAGAGCGTCACGGCGATGATCCGAGACCATCAGGATCCGTTCATACCGGTTGAGATTATCCATAGGTGTCCCTCGGTCCCCGGCCCTGGATGGAGCGGCGGCCGCGCCGCCAGTTCGGCGCGCGCGGGCCCAGGACCTCGATGCGCAGGACCATCCGGTCACCGAGGGCCTGATTGAGTCTGGCGACCAGCGGCCCGGCGCTGTATTTCATCGCCGAGGACCAGGCGGTGGAGTCGCACTGGATGGTCAGGGTCCCGTCATGGAACTCGACGGGGACGGAATGCTGAGCGTTCACGGCGCCGACGAGCCCGGACCAGTCGCGCAGCACGGTGGCCAGGGAGATCTGGCGGTGCCAGCCACGTCTTTTTGCGACGGCGTCCAGGACGCTGCCGATCGGCTGCGGGTCGCGGTCGTCGGGGTGGGCGCCGGATCGTTGCTCCCCGGCCCAGCGCCGGCGTTTCGGGATTTTCGGGGGCAGCGCCGGGACCTCCGGCAGCAGGGGGGAGGTGCGCGCCGTCTGGTGCGCGATCTCACTGGCCAGCTCCAGCCCGGTCGGGTCGTAGACGTCCTCCGCGGGCAGGTCGTCGTCACTAACCGGTTCAGTCATCTGTCACCTCCGCTGCCTCGCCAGCCGGCCGCACGGTGCCGTCGTGTACCTGAAAGCGTAGCGCCGACGGGAAATCGGGGACATCCGCCCCGACGGCGGCCGTGATGAGCACCTGCTCTGCGTCGGCCACAGCTCCGGCTAGGCGTTCCCCGGCGGGTGGCGTCGAGTTCTGAGAAGACGTCGTCGAGGACCAGGACGGGCTCGATGCCGTCGGCGCGGACCAGGGCGAAACCACTCTAGCTTCAGCGCCAGCGCGAGGACCACGATTCCCCGTGGGAGGCGTACCCCTTGGCCCGGTAGGGGAGCCGATGGACAAGGTGACGTCGTCGCGCTGCGGCCCGACGAGGGTGACCCCGCGGGCGATCTCGTCGCGCCGCCGCTGCGCCATGGCCTCCAGCAGTCGCGCCTCAAGGGTGCCGCGGACGGCGTCGACGGGGATGCCGGACAGGTCAAGGGAGGTCTTGTACTGCGCCGAGATCTGGTTGTTCACCGGGGCGATGGTCTCGTATGCCGCGGCAGCGTGCGGCAGAACGTCGGCTAAGGTGTCGAGGCGGGCGTGCAGCAGTTCGGCGCCGATCCGCGCGAGTGCCTCATTCCAGGCCTGTAGTGTTGTCTCTTCCTCGGTCGCCGCCTGCCGCATCGACTTCCCGGACATCGCCTTGAGCAGTGAATTGCGCTGCCGCAGGACCTTCTCCAGGTCGGCACGCACTCCGGCCATGCGCGGCCAGCGAGTGGTGACGAGGGTGTCCAGCCAGGCCCGGCGGTCCGATGGATCACCGCGCACGATGGCCAGGTCTATGGGCGAGAAGACGACGGTGCGCAGCGCCCCGATGAGATCACGAGGGCGCGCCAGGGGAGCCGGTTGAGGCGCGCGACATTGCTGCGGCCGTTGGTTACCTCAAGTTCGAGCGTGATGAGACGCTCGTCGCCACGAGAGGCCTGCACCCTGGCTCGCAGGATCGCGGACTCAGCGCCGGCGCGGATCAGAGGTGCGGTGGCGGAGACACGGTGAGACGACATTGTCGAGAGGTATTCGACGGCCTCCACCAAGTTGGTCTTACCCTGCCCGTTTGATCCGACGAACACATTCACGCCGGCGACGAGATTCAGCTCAGCGGCACTGTAGTTGCGGAAGTCGGTGACTGACAGGTGAGTGACGAACATCGTCTTCAAATCCTACGGGCAGATCTCACCGGAAGAAGCTAACCACCCGTTGACACTCGTAGCGCCGCATGAAAAAGGGAGGGAGCAACCGCTCCCTCCCGAACAATGGACCTCAGCTCACTGCTGTGGCGGCTGACCCTGCTGAGGTGGGTAAGACTGCTGGGGCTGCTCCTGCTTGTTGTTTTGCATAAAACCAAGCACCACGAGAATGATTCCTATAATTCCCAGGATTATCCCGAACCAAGGTTGCATTCCCTCGACAAAAACAATAGCTTGAACTGAGGTTGAAAATCGAGCAGAATCAGTGATCCGAAGCCGAGAAGGATGAGAAGGCCTCAAGGGAGATCAGTGTCTTTTCCTTTCGTATGCCTGAACACCAGGCTAAGCGATCACGAAGCCAAGCGCCACAGGGGGTGTGTCGGCCATTGGTTCAAGCCAGATATGCCAGGCGGAAAAGAAGATCTTTAAATTATTTATTCCTGCAATATCAGCTGGGCAGGCGCATGAGCATAATGACGTGACGATAATCGAACAGCTGATCACCGTCGATCGTCGCCAGGCCCGTGATGAGGCACGGCTTGCCAGGAGCGGTGAAGGAGAAGTGCGCGTAGGGAGCATCGAGAGCCCCGAGGGCGTCGAGCAGGTAGTGCGGGTTGAACCCGGCAGCCTCAATGGACTTCTCCTCGCCGGTGACCTCAACCTGTGCCTCGATGGCCTCGGACGCGTGCGCCTGGTCGCCAGTGGCGGCCTCAAGGGCAATGTGGTCGTCCTCGATGATCATCCGCAACGGTGTGTTGCGCTCCGCGACAAGCGAGACGCGCTTGACAGCAGCCAGCAGGTCGGCGGTGGGTACACGCACGGTCACGGTGCCGACGACATCCATCAAGTGCCGGACCTTCGGGAAGGCCTGGTTCAACAGCCGGGTAGTAGCCTCCCGCCGTCCCCTCGTACCCTCGCCAATAAAACCGACCAGACCCTCACCCTCGGACTCCGTAGTCGACAGCGACACCGTCACCGTCTTACCGGAGGTCAGCGACTTCGCGGTATCAGCCAATACACGTCCCGGTACGAGCACAGCACCCTCGATATCCGGTGACGACGGCTGCCAGGTGAGCTCTTTTAGGGCCATCCGGTAGCGATCGGTGGCCAGCAGCGAGAGCTGGTCGCCGTTGATCTCCACCCGCACGCCGGTGAAGACGTTGAGCAGCTCGTCGCGCCCGGCGGCGATCACCACCTGGCTGACAGACTTCTCGAAGACGGAGGCGTCGACGAGACCGGTCTGGGTCGGCATCTCAGGAAGCGTCGGGTATTCGTCGACGGGCAGGGTCTGGAGGCTGAACCGTGCGGAACCACACGTCAGCTCGACCTGGGAGTGGTCGGCGGTCATGTCGACAGGCTTGTTGGGCAGGGAACGCGCGATCTCATTGAGCAGGCGCCCCGACACCAGCACCGTCCCCTCGTCGGTGACCTCGGCCGGCATCGTCACCTGCGCCGACGTGGTGGAGTCGAAGCTGAGAGTGTCACCTCATCGCCGGAGGCGTTCATCAGCAGCCCCGCGAGGATCGGGGCCGTGGGACGATTCGGCAAGCTGCGAGCCACCCAGGCAACGGCGTCGGCCAATGCGTCGCGCTCCACTCGAATCTTCACATCGTCCCCTTCAGTATTTGACACCAGCCACCACGGCGTGGTTTCCCGTCAGCATACCGGTAGAAACCCGGATCAACATGGATTCACAGGTCCCAGTTCAATCAGCCTGCCGGACGGCTTCATCCTGCCAGTGGATGCGGTCCGGCCGCGTCAGCCGTTTGGTCTTGGCGTGACCGGAGGTCTTCCACAGTTCCACCGCCGTGACTTTGATGGTTTTTCTGTAATTACATCCTCATACTCATAGTAACGCCTGTGGAAGCTGTGGAAAACTGTTGAAACACCTTGTCAGAGCAGTATTATGGGTGTGGATGGGATGTGGATTACTCGAAAACTACACGGGGAGGATCTGTGGGTTACTTTCCACCTGCTCCCTGTCCACCGCGGTGTCCACCACGAACTGAACAGATGTGTGGATAACTCATGGAAGGTTGCGTCCACTCGACGGATGTCCTGTGCCCGCTGTTCATTGCCTGCCGTGCGGGCAGCATCCGGCGCCCCAGGCATGGGTCGCTGCGGGGCTGAGGAACTGCTTAGTTCTGCTTGATGCGGTTGGTGAGCTCAGTCACCTGGTCGAAGAGCTGGCGGTCTTCGCCCATCTTCGTGTCGATTTTCTTCACTGAGTGCATGACGGTGGTGTGGTCGCGGCCCCCGAAGCGGGAGCCGATCTTCGGCAGTGACAGATCGGTGAGCTCCCGGCATGGGTACATGGCGATCTGCCGGGCCCGGGCCAGGGCAGCGACCCGGCTGGCGCCCGTCAACTCGTCGGCTGAGATGCCAAAGTAGTCACAGGTTGCGGAGATGATCGAGTCGGCGTCGACGTGGATGTCGTTGCCGTCGGGCATCAGGGTCCCGCAACACCCGTTCCGTCAGCTCGAGGGTGATCTCCTGTTGGTTGAGACTGGCCAGGGCAGCGACGCGGGTCAGGGCGCCCTCGATCTCGCGGATATTGGTGGTGATGTGGGATGCGATGTGTTCCAGCACTTCCGTACCGGCAGTCAGTCGCTGTGATGCCGCTTTCTTGCGGAGGATGGCGATGCGTGTTTTCCAGGTCGGGGGGCTGGATATCGGTCATCAGGCCCCACTCGAAACGGGATCGAAGACGCGGTTCGAGCGCCTCCAATAGTCGTGGGGGACGGTCGGAGGACATCACGATCTGCTTCTGCGCGTTGTGGAGTGTGTTGAACGTGTGGAAGAACTCCTCCTGCGTCTGGATCTTCGCCTCCAGGAACTGGATGTCGTCGACCAGCAGTACGTCCACGTCGCGGTAGGCCCGCCGGAACTCGGCCGTCCGGTTGTCCGAGATGGCGTTGATGAAGTCGTTGGTGAGCTCCTCGGTAGACACGTAACGCACACGTAGGTTCTCGTAATAGCTGCGGACGTAGTGCCCGATCGCATGGAGCAGATGCGTTTTCCCCAGCCCGGACGGCCCGTAGATCATCAGCGGGTTGTAGGACTTGCCGGGCTGCTCTGCGACGGCAGCCGCCGCGGCGTGGGCGAAGCGGTTTGAGGATCCAGCGACGAAGGACTCGAATGTGTAACGGGGATTCAGTTTGAGGTCGGAGTTCGCGCTGGGGGCGGCGGTGCTGAATCTTCTCGTCGATGAGTTTCGGAGCGGGCGTAGCTTTCTGCTCGGGTGCCTCGACGTGCAACTCCGGGTCGATGACGAACGCCAGGTAGGTCCTGGTTCCCGTCACGGTGCTGAGTCTGGTTTCGATCTCGGTGCGTAGCTTGGTTTCGATGCGCTCGCGGGTGGTCTCGTCGGAGACGGCCAGCATCACGGTGTTGCTGTGCATCGCGAGGGGCTTGGTGCGGCGCAGCCAGGCCCGGGAGGAGATGGGGACTTCGCCAACGATCCGTTCCCACATGGCGTCCAGCTCGGGCACGGGGGGCACGGACACGGGCGACTCCTTCCTGACGAGGCACTCTGCCCAGGACAGAGCGGTATTCCACAGGGTTGTCCACAACAGGGTATAAATCCCCCCACCCTGGACGGCGGCCGCCGAGCACTGTGGATAAGCCAGCCGCGTGGAACATGAAACTAGTGCCCCTGGAAGCCATCCGCAACACGGGAAACGCCCTTTTCGTGGACTACAATGATGTAATTTGCTGCGCCTGGGAGCGCGTCGTCGCGGTTTGTGGAAATCCCACGCTGCGCGTATCGTTGGACAGCCGCTGCCGAAGGGAGCGGACCTTCCCAGGGACCCCTCAGGGGCCCTTGAGTTGAAAGATCACCTTACGGAGTCATCGCCATGAGCAAGCGCACCTTCCAGCCGAGCAACCGTCGTCGTAGCCGCACGCACGGTTTCCGTGCCCGCATGCGCACCCGCGCCGGTCGTGCCATCCTGAGTGCCCGCCGTCGCAAGGGTCGTGTGGAACTGTCTGCCTGACCCTGGTAGTGCTGCCCCGATCCCGCCGCCTGCGTCGTTCCGGTGACTTCACCGCGACGTTCCGGCAGGGTGTGCGGGCCGGCACCCCGAGTGTTGTGGTTCACGTAGCAGTGAGCACCCAGAATCCACCCGAGGAGACTCGGGTGGGTTTTGTTGTGTCCAAGGCAGTCGGGAATGCGGTGACCCGCAACCGGGTGAAACGCCGTCTGCGACATCTCGTCGGCGGTCTTCCTGTCCCGTTTGCCGCTGACGTGGTGGTGCGGGCCCTGCCATCCGCCGCCATGGAACCCGAGAGACTGTCCGGCGACCTCGAGTTCGCCTGGAAGCGAGCTTTCACGAGGGCGACGTGTTGAAATACCCGATGCTCTGGTTCATCCGGGCCTGGCGCAAGTTTATTTCCCCGCTGTATGGGGAGGTCTGCAAGTTTCATCCCAGCTGCTCCGCCTACGGCGAGCGCGCGGTCGAGTTTCACGGTGGGATCAAGGGGGCTTTCCTGATCGTGCACCGCATCGCGCGCTGCCATCCATGGTCGGCAGGTGGAGTCGAATATGTTCCCGGGACTCCCGAGGCCGCCACATGGGCCGAGGAAGTCCGACGAGACGAGGCCCGGGTGTTCTCCGGGCAGAAGGTGTCCTAGATGATCGACCTCATGGTGCCGCTGTCCATCTGGGACAGCATCTATGGAATGCTCTCCGCGATGATGCAGCCCCTGTACTGGGCCATCTCCGGACTGCTGGTGCTGTTCCATTCGCTCTGGAGCCCGCTGTTCGGGCCAGACTCCGGGATCTCATGGGCGCTGTCCATCGTCTGCCTAACCCTGATGGTGCGGACCCTGATGGTCCCGTTGTTCGTCAAGCAGATCAATTCCTCGCGGGCTCTACAACTGATGCAGCCCAAAATCCAGGATCTGCGGAAGAAGTACGGCGCAGACCAGCAGCGCCTCGCACAAGAGATGCAGCGGCTCTATGCGGAGGAGGGGGTCAACCCGACGGCCTCCTGTCTACCGATGCTGCTGCAGGCGCCGGTCTTCCTGTCCCTGTACCGGGTCTTGCAGGGCGTCGCGGACCATCAGGTGCGGGGCTACTGGTTCCACGTCAACCCGGATCTTGTGACGTCGCTGCAGGAGGCGAGCCTTTCCGGCGCAAGGCTGTCGGGCCGCATCTTCCCTATGGACAGTTTTAGTCCCACCCAGCTGCTGGGCGTCGTCCTGATCGCCCTACTGGTGACCACGCTATTCCTGACGCAGCTTCAGCTGATGCGCAAGAACATGCCGCCGGAGGCGTTGACCGGTCCCATGGCACAGACGCAGAAGATGATGCTCTACTTCTTCCCGATCATGTATGCGGCCTCGTCGGCGGTGCTTCCGATCGGTGTGCTCATCTACTGGACGGTCAGCAACTTCTGGACGATGGCTCAGCAGGGAATCCTCATCCGCAACAATCCAACACCCAACACGCCCGCCTACATCGATTGGGAGGAGCGGATGCGTGCCCAGGGCAAAAACCCGAAGGCCATCATGGAGGCGCGGAACGCGAAACGCCGCAAGAACAGGCGGCCTGCTATGGCGGTTGCCCAGCCGGAGGCCGACGAGAACGGACGCCGTCGCGTCGTGCGCCAGCAGGTCAGCCGCACGACCTTGAAAACCGACAGCTCGAACGGGTCGGGAGGGCAGAGCCAGGTGCGTCGCCAGCCCCGCAACACCAGTCGGTCTGTTCGTAAGAAGAAGTGAATCCGGTCCCTGCGGGGGCGATCCGATCGAGGTGACATGAGTGAGAAGACCGACAACGAGACCCTCCTCGCCGAGGGCGACCTGGTGGCTGACTATCTCGAAGAGCTGCTGGACATCGCAGATCTCGACGGTGATATCGAGAACTCCGTCAGCAACAAGCGCGCTTACATTGTCATCGACACCGAGGACGACCGCCTGGTCGGCAAGGACGGCCAGGTGCTCGACGCACTGCAGGAGCTGTCCCGCCTGGTTGTGATGACCGAGACGGGACATCGCTCCCGGCTTACCCTGGACATCGGCGGTTTCCGGGAGCGGCGGCGTCTTGAGCTGGTGGCGCTCGCGAAGGACGCGGTCGCGGAGGTGCTGGAGAATGGCGAGCCCGTCAGAATGGCACCGCTGAATGCCTACGAGCGCAAGATCATCCATGATGAGGTGGCCGCGGCTGGCCTGACCAGCGAGTCGGAGGGCGAGCCTCCCTTCCGCCGCGTGGTGGTCTCCAAACCCTGACGAGCGATCTCGGTAGCAAAGCAGAAAAGTGGATACCGATGACTATGCAGGAGACAGAGGATCAGGGCGCTGCCGAACAGGTCGCACGGGATGCCCTGAGGAGGAGATTTCCGCAAGGGGCTGACAGGCTGGAGGCCTACGCCGGGATTCTGCGTGACCGCGGCATTGAATGGGGCCTGCTGGGGCCGCGCGAGGCGGGCAAGGTCTGGAGTCGCCATATCTCTAACTCCCTGGCCCTGGTCGATGTCCTGGGGCAAGGAGTGGACGCGGCGGATATCGGTTCTGGCGCTGGTCTTCCCGGGATTCCGATGGCGCTGTGCCGCCCTGATCTTAGGGTGGTCTTGCTGGAGCCTTTGCTGCGGCGCTTCAATTTCCTGAATATCGCTGTCGAGGAACTCGGTCTCGCAGACCAGGTGGAAGTGCAGCGGCTGCGCGCCGAGGACTGTGACGAGGTATTTGATGCGGTGATATGCCGTGCCGTAGCTCCTCTGGAAAAATTGCTGAAATGGACCACCCCGATGTTTTTCCCTGACGGTGAGCTACTCGCCTTGAAAGGGGCTGGTGCGGAGGAGGAAATCGCGAAAGCCAGTAAGCGCTTGAACGGATACCAGCTGACTGCCCAGGTGCTTCAGGTCCGTGCCGCTCCGGAGGTCGAGGGAGCACGCGCCATACGAGTGACTAAATCAATTTAGCGACAAATCTCTTGAACGATAGGTGCTGTGCCTCTGAGACAGATAGCCTTGTCAAAATGGTATTTTTGGCCGTCGTGCTAGCTGAGGCGTACCGTCCGTCTCCGGCGCCTCGTTTCCCGTGACTGAGTGTATTCACTGGTCCGGGCGTACCAAATCGAGCAGAGGCACTAAGACGTCCGCTGGAAACGTTTTTCATTGACGAGGTATCCATATACGCAACCAAGAGGGTTATATTCACGGGTGATCTTCAGGGCAACAGAACTCCTCGTGGCGGTAGCTATGAATAAGAGTATTCAGGAGTGTGGGGTAGCGGATGGCTAAAGGCCAGCAAAGAAATAACCCCACATGGGGTATTGCCATGGAGTCAGGAAGCTGATCACAACCGCAAGCAACCTTGGAGGCTTATCCATGGTGGTCTACAAGGTAACAGAGCCCCTCGTTGCGAGGAGTCTTTTGTAGGCGCGAATAAGCCTCCAGGATTGATAGAGGGATTACCGGAACCGGACTGAAAGTCCTTCGTGAATAGTCTCCTTAGTAGTTCGTTCACGACTGCAAGCAACTCTAGAGGCTTATTCAGCAATGCTGCTGAGTCCCTGGCAACCCGCGCTTGACAAGGGGAGATGTCACGGATGGAGTAATTCATGAGTAACCCTCCTGACCCTGACGTAGAGACTCATTGCAAGTAATTTCCTCGCCAGTCTTATGTTGCACGAGGCCCTGGTAGCGGCTGATGTGATCGCGGCCGAGGACACCCTGCGCCTAGCGCCTAGCGGCTCTGCTGTGGCGCGGTGGCTGAGACGACGAGGGTGGCGTCCCCACTTCGAGGGCAACGAGGTTGCCCGGAGCATGGAGCTGAGATGTATCCACGGGGCGGCTTCATGTCGCGGCTTCGGCTCAGTTTGCCCGGAAAATTTCCATGCGACTCATCATCGTCTGCGGCTGACAAGGCATTTTGGGCTATTGCAAGTCGCCCGTATGGCATAAATTGCGAGAGTATTGCTGCTATGCATTAGCGGGTGCAAGGCAGCGGGTGTTTTCTCTGATCTCGTCGGTGACAGTCCTTCGTGCAATGCGGCAGCAGCAGGATCTGATCGTCGTTCCATCAGACTATTGCCAGCGTCGTGGGTGTACTCACACAATCCTGTTGAGAGAGTCGGCTGACATGGTGCACGTCAGGTGTTTTGGACTTTATTCATCATCGACACATGCCAATGTGCATCGTGGCTGTGGTTCACCGCGATGGTGTCTAGAGTGGCTTGCCTCGTCGTCATCCTCGTGGCGGAGGTCTCCAGGTTGTTGAGTTCTCGATTTAGTGAGACACCGGTCAGGCTAGGGGATGAGAAGCATTGCCGCTGTCATGGGCAGTTGTGTGAGGTGGGCCGCATCAGAAGAGATGCTGGGGCCACACGCTGACGGCATAGTGATGCCGGTCCGCCGCCTCGGGATTACGCGGAAATCCTCGCTAGCAGAACCGTGAGTTATCTCTGCCAGACACCGACTGGCAAAGACGAGGATACTGGCTGGCGGGTAAGGGATAGCTTCATGCCACGTGCTGACCTGACCGGCAAGGCTTATTCATCGCCTCGGACAATCTGGCTCCGGCAAGGGGTTTCGCCATCCTCCCGGTTATCCGTGAATAAGTCCCAGTTTGTCGCTATATGGGTTGAAGATTTTTCTCTTTCAGATTCTCTGCCTGGGAGAGTGGCGGTGCGTTTCACGTGAAACGCACCGCAGAGTCAAGTTTGCACGCCCTTGATGACTGCGCCGGACGTTCGTCAGTGAGAGGTGGCCAGAGCGGATGCTGTGCCAAGGTAGCCGAGCGAAGAAGTGCTACCGGATTGTATCCATACCGCGAGAGAGGTGGCCGAAGCGAGGTGCCGCATCCGGGGCCGGAAGTCACTGGCGAATGATGACACGTGACCAGGTACCAGGGCGTTGCGGCGGATGGGTAGGGGATGGGGTGCAGCGCAGGTTCTTTGGGGATCCTGGTTGTTCACGAGGTTATGAGCGATTTGTCCAGGGAACGCATCGCAGTCACTGTCTGCTTGTAAATCGATGCACCACCCGGTCGGCTGGCCAAAGGGCGCTTGGTTTGTTGCTTCATATCGTCAGGTTCTCCAGAGCTGCCATCGGTAAACTTCCGCGGCAAAGACGCCCACCGACGATGGTCAACATCATGGCTTCACGTTAGAGCAGGATTTTAGCCATGCGAGTCGGGTGATTCACAGTGGTGATGCGTGTCTTCGTCTTTGTGCCGGATGTTCTCTCTGGCGCGCCTTGCTCGTGGTGTGGGTATGACCTTCATCATTTCGCCTGGTTTCCTCGTCGCAGCATCTGTTCCGGACCTGCCTCTTACTGCTACTGACGAACTTTTGCATGCCATCAGAGCCGGCCCAGCCACAACGAAGATCCTCGGAAATCGTCGACAGCGACCTTGGAGAGTATTTATATGTATATTGCTTTATCGGTACAACTTGAAGACGATCTGACTACTGTGTTGCATGTTTCTCGGAGGCTCTTGCACGTCGTGCAGATCAGCTGTCTGATGTGGAGTGGGGCGGAGGGCGTTTCACGTGAAACGACCGATCAATGGACTTACCCCCACCATTGCGGCTGCGCTCCTGACGTAGAGAAAACGCGTCAGTACATAGCGGTGTGTGGACTGGTGGATCGTAGCAGGATAGAGATTCGCTGATGGATGGGCACACGTTGCGGCTAGCCCTGGAGTCGTGTATCGGAGGCTCGTCAGCGAGGGCTGGTTCCAGAGTGGATGTTTCGCGAGGTAGTTGAGTCACGCAACACTAGGGGTGCCGCAGGCGAGGAGGTGACCGTATCCGGGGCCGGAAGCACCCGACGGGACACCCGATGCCATGTTTACTGTGTTTTCTTACGTCTTGCATGATGCTAGTAACCGCCTGCTTGATGCGTCATCCCCGCGGAGGGGAGAACCGCTGAGAAGGGACTTCCCACACATGCTGGTGTGTTCCCAGTCGGGTTCAATGCTTGTGTCCGTGGGAAGGTGTATAGGCCGTCGTAGAGGATTGTTTTTGGTGGTGTGCCTCAACACCTGCTTCGAGCCATGGCTGGGCTCTGAAATCCCTGGACCCCTCATACCATGAGGGGCTGACCTTGTCTTGACCGAGGAAACCTACCTGGTGAACGGAGAGAGCGCGTAGTGAGACCAGGAAGGAAAGCTGGTGTCGTGTGGCGTTAGTTCGCCGGTGTCTATTGGTCTGGATGCGGCGCTCGCTTCGTTCACTTTGCTCGCGGTACGCCCCGGTAGCGTTTCGCTCGGTTGTCTTGGCGCAGCATCCACCCCGGAGCCGACTTACTGGGGAACCTCCCGACACACGGCATAAGGCTCTTCAAGGTCCGGAACCAGCCCCAGCCACGGTAGACGACGATGGCCTCCAGACCTCTAAAAGATAAATAGTTTTGCCTACTTACCTATATATGGCTTGAGGCAGATAGGAATTTAGAAATAACTCCGATGCCGTGGTGTTGTGATACGAGCCGCTCCAGAATCCGCTCTGACAAGGCATGATAAGAGCGCTGTGCTGTACGCTGACCATCGCAATGAAATCGTCAATGGCTGGGCTGCACTGATCCGGGTTGGCATACTCAAAAAGAGCCCGAGCCATAGGTAAGGTGGCCATTACGGTGGACTAGCTTCCAGAGAGTCCCTCGTCACGGAGCTTCTACTTCTGTGTCACGTGGTCGAATTCAATCAGAATCAGCCGATAGGACTAGCGCTCCGCCGGGCTTTCCGCCCAGTTTCAGGACTTCGGAAGAGCTGCAGGGAGACTCCAGAAAGCCCGGGTCTCCTTATTACCGCCAAATTCACTCGTCAGGTCTGAGGTGGGAACTGCCATGCGAACACTACCTTGCTACACCCATGACGATGCCTTGAGCTTGGCAGGTGCGATCGAAGGGCTCGCACGGACCTACTGAGGGGGTTTAGCTGACGTGGCACCCAGGCCCCTGGTGGGGGTAGGGAGCGGCGCATGATTCAGCGTATTTTCACGGCGAAATCGACGGACGTGGTGGACGTTGCTTGCCCACCACCTGCCCATGAGCGGGATCTGAAGCTCGTGAAGAGCTTAAATACGACATGCTCCATCATGCTGCCTTTTCCTGCGTGTTGAGCGGCTGTATACGTTGCGTGCTTGTCGGCACAGACTCGGCCGTGGAATCGTCGGTCTGAGAGAATCCTTGCGGCAGAAAGTGTGAGGTGCTTGGAGACAGCGTTACGGGATCAAATGCCACCTTGCTTCTATCGTGACAGTGAGTGTGGGCGTCGCTTGCCCGTTGAGCGGGAGCTAGCTTCTTGGGTGTCTAGTGAGCAGGATGGGAGCGCAGCTGTTGATCGACCTCGTAGAGCTTCGAGTGGATATCGTGTCACTTCCAAATCTCCAGCTCATCTCCGCCAGGTCTTTTGTCTGTAGCGCCGCATGCCGATAACACCCCAGGCAATGGGCCTACTCGCTGCCGTTTCACGTGAAACGGCAGAGAAACCCTCGATGATGGCCGGGAGAATTCCTGAGCAGGCTGGCTTCGTCAGGTGCTTTACCGTAAAACCTGGAACCCGTACCGGGTGCAGTGACTTTGCTCTTGATGGTGGCTGTCTGCTGGGGCTGTGGCATATGCGAATTCCACGGACCCCGGACTCTAAACCTAAGGTTACCCAGCGGATAATCTAGAATCAGAGGTCTGAAAGATAAGGATTACCGTGTGGCGGCAAGTCTTCAGGTGAGGCAGGGATGCGCTGCCCTGATCCAGTCGGTAGCCATGCAAGCGGAAATCAGATGCTATGACGTGGAGATCCCGCCAGAGAGCTTGATTGATTCGCAACATCCAGACATCATCCATCCTGGTTATGTGGCCTCGCCGGCCCGCACCAGCAGACCCCTCGACTTTGCCAGCACGGTACTGAAGGCTGCCTCACCACCACAGGTGGGACCTCTGAGAACTGGTCACAACTCCTTGCCTGACATGCTGGAGTTTCAAGGCGACGCTGTGACCAATGCACTGGAAACTTGGGAAGGGCGCCCGGCATGCAGTCGCCTGAGGGCTGGGCAAGCACCGTGGACCCCTGCCGTCCTATCGTGCAGAGCACTCAAGAGGATCAGGAAACCCATGCGAGGAGCATAGTATCGCCGAGAACGAAGACTATCTGTATGGTCCGTGATGCATTTGTGCTCGATCTGAGTTACCTCTATTTGCTGGCTCTGCGCTTGGTGGCTGTACACCGCTCCGTTTCACGTGAAACGGGGTTATTCCTTCTTAAGCTCATCAGTCGGGACCACCCGAATGCGCCCGGCTGCGGTGATGCGGCGGGAAGAATCCTCTACGAGCCTGGTATCGACGGTGATCCGGGGTCTGGGGGCTTTCCTTGAACGAAGTCAAACGGTGCACTGGAGGCTGGAGAACATCGGTGAAATGACAGGAACCGACGCTAGTAGGGTGGGCGAAACCTCTGGACGCTGGTTACAGTCAACTTCATGCCGGAGAATCGGTCCCGACAGATGCTGTTCGAGTAATCGAGCGCAAGGCAAACCAGATAGAGGTCAGCTGAACGTCAGCGGATCCTTGTGCCGCGCCTCATACATTCGCCGGATATCTTCAGCTATGGGGGCGGGCCCCGCCGATGTAGGTGTGTTGCAGGCCGTGTTCCGTTACGGCGGCAACTCGGGCAAGCGATACACGCTCCGGTTTGCGTCGACAATGAACAGTACAGTGCCGAGCTTGGTGCTACCCGATTCCATTGAGGGACCTCTTAATAACCATGATGCTGGTGGAAGCACTGCTGGGTGAGTGGGTGCTGTGAGCTCCCGACCAGCGCTCTACTCATGCCTGCTGCTGGATCTTCTGGGAAAACTGTTCTTTGGTGCAGTTGAAGTCTCCCGGGAGCTGCTAATACGCGACTTCCTCAGGGGAGGTGGCTCAGTGAAGGTTCTCCAGAAGCGCATCACGCAGCAGAGCATCATCGTCGATGCCACGGACAATAGCTGGCCTTGACTACTGTGGGGTAGAAACGACAGATACTCAGTCGGCAAGTGCTCTAATTCATCCTGGCTGGTGGCGGTCATCATCGATCTGTAGGTCCTGTACTGTTCGGATCCGCCTTGATCAGGTGTCTACGTAGTCCGTGGTTGCTGTCTTTGCTAATGACTTCCCGGGCCTACGACTCTAGTGCCCGTGTGGCGTTAGTTCATGGGTGTTTTCGATCCTGGATGCGGCGTCTCGCTTCGCTCACCTTGCTCACAGCACGTCTAGTAGCAGTTTCACTCGGTCATCTTGGCACAGCATCCGCCCCAGGGTTGCCTCCTACTAACGAACTCCCGGTACACGACTAGCAAGGCTGTCTGCGTTTCACGTGAAACGCAGACAGCCACAACGAGTTAGAAAAGTCCCCTCCATCGAAAGGAAATGGATGCCTCGACTTGATGCCGAAGGACTGATCGGAGCTCCTAGGAGTGAATAGCTTCTAGTTCCGCTGTGGGAGCCCTCATGTATGGGCGTGTGTATTGACCGGTGCCCGAAGCATGGATGGTAACTGGGCAACTGACCCCTCACGGGGAGACCTACAAATGCCTTCTTGTTTCGCTGCTGATGGCCAGCGACAGATGACCTTGAGGTGTGTATATCTACGACGTAGATAGTCTGCATCGCTGTCTGCGGGAGCAGTATGGTGCTGTGGTGCTTGCACCCGCAGAGGCCCCGGAGCTAAACCCCGCCTTGCCCACGGGGTGCCCATGACGTTTTGCCTGGCTGCCTTGGCATAGCATCCGCCCCTGGAACGACCTCTCCCCGACATGCGACTGATGGCCAGTTAGGCCCATCTGTCAGTTCGTCTGGGAGAGCCAAGTTGGCTCGCATTGCCTATCCGCTGTCTTGGCTTCGGATCATCGTTGCTTGCATGCCTCTTCCCTTGCACCTTACCCATGGGGTTGAGCGTCGCTTCCCTCACATCCGTCGTTGGGGGCTTCTACGCAAAGCTGGTGGCTCACATAGCCCGTAGAAATACCCAGATACAGAGATATTTATATATCGCTATAACATTTAATAGGCTTGGTTACGACAGTCAAACCTCCAGCCACGGTTGCTGCCCAAAGAACCTGATCCCACCCTGGCCCGGCTGACTCGCTTTCTCATGGGCACTTGTTATGCATCGCGACCTCGTGGGTTTCGCGGCGGCTTTGCTGGCTATCGCAAGGAGGTTACCGGAGTTGGTCAGAGCAGGGACGAACCAAGATCGCTCATGGTGTGGTCCCAGTTGTCCGGTGTCATGCGGTGTCTAGCATCTCCTTATGCCTGCCAGAGCCATCGGATGTACTGCACGTTCGGAAGCAGTCCCAGGTAACGGAATCGTCTGGGGATTCTTGAGCAGATGATACGAAGACCAGGTAAGAACTAGTCGACTCGCAGCACACAGGCATCATCTGGTCTCGGGGTATCGCTGGCAGCGCCCCTTGTCGAGGTCAGGAGCACCCTGCCAGTCGAGTGTCAGATTTACCCGAGTGCTTTTCTTCTCTCTGACGCCTCTGCTGGACGTCACCTCTCTCACAGCGTTCCGGGAGCACCTCCCGTCGATGAGCTTCTGTCAACGGCACCTGCGTCGTGTGTGGAACTTAGCGAGAAGTAGTTCTGGAAGGGGTATTGCCAAGACAATCGAATGAAACTGGACTGGGTCGTGTCCTGGACGAGGTGAACGATACGAGGCACTACGTATCCGTGGCTGAAAACCGGCGAAATGAAGACCCGCGGCGCAAGATCACTCGTAACACCTACGCCCGACAGAATCTCTAAATTGATATCACAGTATAGAGATTCATCGGCAAGACCATCTCGTCAGGATGAGTCTGCCGCCGCCAGGCGTGGGGCCAACCTCACCGAGGTCAGGCATCTGATAGGTGTCGGCCGCTGCTGATTCACAACACCTCGGCTGGTCCCCCTGATCATTGCGAGAGATACGGAGTTACCGGGAATCTCCTGGCGGTAGACACAGCCAACCCCCACCAGACCTTGCCGTGAAGTGTAATGCGCTGCGTCCGGCGGGGGTGATCTGCGATGGATGAGTCTGGAGTTCGTTCATCTCACCACCGCCCCTGCCGGCGGGATCCCCTACTTGCCTTGGTCTACAGGATCGCAGGGACAAGGCTCTATGGCACCCGTGCGTTTCACGTGAAACGCACCAGCGCCAGTTTCGAGGTGTCGGCGACTGCGTCATCCATTCGGATCTGCGCATTCTGTTTCACGTGAAACGCCGTTGAGTTTCAGTCCGTGTCATTGACTCAAGCTAAAGTTGGTGAGCATCAAAGGAGGAGGACTACATGGCCCTGTTCTTTCGTAAGCGCAAGCGTACTCCGAAACAAGACGCAGAAGTCGAGCCTTGAAGGACCACGAGAGCGTTTCACGTGAAAACGGCCATCCAGACCCCCATCGGACCGCGGCGCGCTTACTTTGATCGTGCCGATGACGATTGGGTGGCTGATGACGAGTATGGCGCTGAGTATGGGGACGAGACTCAGATGTCAGCGCTGCCGAGCCCGGAAGAACCCCGCATTTTCGTGGTCGCCAACCAAAAAGGGCGGTGTCGGGAAGACGACCACGACCGTGAACATCGCTGCCGCCCTCGCTTTTGGCGGCCTCAACGTGCTTGTGATTGACATCGATCCACAGGGCAACGCATCCACTGCTCTCGGCGTCGAACATGACCCTGGAACCCCGGGAACCTACGAGGTACTGCTTCGTGGAGAACGGATCCAGGACCTCGCCGTCCAGTCTCCCCACACGCCAAATCTGCACGTCCTCCCCGCCACGATCGACCTTTCCACCGCGGAACTGGAACTCGTCAATGAGTCCGGCCGTGAGTCCAGAATGAAGAGGGCGCTGGCTCAATATATCGAGGAATCTGGGGTTGACTACGTCTTTTTCGACTGCCCACCCTCTCTGGGGCTTCTCACGCTCAACGCTCTCGTTGCCTCTACCGAGATCATGGTGCCCATTCAATGCGAGTACTACGCTCTCGAGGGTGTCTCCCAGCTGATGCGTACTATCCAGCGGGTCAAGGGAAACCTGAATGATCAACTACAGTTGACGACGGTGCTCCTAACGATGTTTGACAATCGCACGAACCTCTCCCATGAGGTGGCCACCGAGGTACGGTCGCATTTCAGGGAGGAAACGCTTGACGTGGAGATCCCACGTTCAGTGCGGATCGCTGAGGCCCCGTCCTATGGCCAGAGCGTCCTCACCTACTACCCCAAGTCTCCCGGCGCTGTCGCCTACCTCAAGGCCGCCGAAGAGATCGCCCGATCCATCGAGACTGAAGGAGCAGCCTGATGGCCAGAGCAAAACAGCACGTTGGTCTTGGAAAGGGCCTCGGGGATCTTTTTCGCCCGGACCGACGAACCGGAAACCCAGAGCAAGCCTGCTGCTCCCTCCGAGCGGCTCCGGGATGGCTCCTACTTTGTGGAGCTGCCGCTGGAGCAGATCGTACCCAACCCCCGGCAGCCACGTCACGTCTTCGATGAGGATGATCTCAACGAATTGGCTGCCTCCATTAAAGAGTTCGGGGTGCTGCAGCCCGTCGTGGTGCGTGAGGTGGAGCCCGATCACTATGAGTTGATCATGGGCGAACGCCGGTTCCGCGCCTCCAAACTTGCGGACAAGGAGACGATTCCAGCTATTGTCCGTGGCACCGATGATGATGCCCTGCTGCGTGATGCGCTTCTGGAGAACCTTCACCGGGCCAACCTCAATCCCCTGGAGGAAGCCCTCGCGTACCAGCAGCTCCTGGGAGACTTCAACTGCACCAAAGAACAGCTCTCCCAGAAGATTCACCGTAGCCGGCCGCAGATCTCGAACACCCTCAGGCTCCTGAGCCTCCCCTCCACCGTGCAGACCAAGGTGGCTGCCGGTGTGCTTTCCGCCGGGCATGCACGAGCACTGCTGGGATTGACGAATCAGCGAGCGCAAGAGCTGCTTGCTGAGCGCGTTGTCGCCGAGGGGCTCTCAGTGCGCAGCACAGAGGAAATGGTCCGGCTCGGCAACGTCCCAACGGACGAGGAACCGACGCAGCGTGTCCGGCGGCTGCCCTCAGAACGTGAAGCAGCAGTCGCGGCTGTGCTCTCCGACCATTTTGATACCCGGGTGAAGGTTGCCATCGGTAAGAACAAGGGCAAGATCACCATCGAGTTTGCCTCCGCCGACGACTTGACCGGATCATGGCTGTGATCGACGGGCGCACCGTCGAGCCATGACAGCGTAGACGACGCGCTAAACGATGTAGCTCTTAGCAGTTATGTCGATAAAGCGGGTTTTTGGAGTTAGGGTTGACTCTTGTGCTTCTGACAAGGGATTTTGCCTGAGAGGCAAAATGAGCGCAGCCATCCCAAGGACGAGGAAAAGGTAGGCCCTACCCTAGGAACTGGACTGGGGTCTTGGTCCTCCCAGGTCATTCTCCCACCGTCGGTTCTCCCTGCCTCGGACGCGGCTTAGTGGCTGCGCAGCCGTGCGCGCTCGACCAGGCGTGCGAACACCTCACCTAGGTCGAGGTCCGCCGCCTCGAACGCCAGCGGCACCAGCGAGGTGTCCGTCAGTCCCGGGGCCACATTGCTCTCCAGGAACACCGGAACCCCGTCGCGCACGATCATGTCCACGCGGGAAATGTCCCGGTGTCCCAGGACCTCATGCGTCTGGACCGCGAGCCGGCCAGCGGCTTCGAGCAGCTCGTCGGGCAGGTCCCCCGGGGTGACGAAACGGGTTGCTCCCGCGGTGTAACGGGCTTCGTAGTCGTAGACGTTCGACGTGGGCCTGATCTCGACGGGCGGCAACGCACGCGGCCCAGTCTCGTCGTCGATGACGGTGACGGCCAGCTCCGTCCCCGTGATGAACTCCTCGATCACCGCCATCTTCCCGTATGCGAAGGTACCGACGAGAGCCGACGGCAGCTCATCGGCCGAGTCCACTTTCATGGCCCCCCAGCGCCGACCCGGACCGGGCGGGCTTGACCATCAACGGGAAACCGAGCCGGTCCCCGATCGCCGACATGATCGCCTGGGCTCCGAGCTCCCGGAAGATGTCGTCGGGCAGCGCCACCTGCCGCGGGGTCGCTAGTCCGGCGGACTTGACCAGACGTGTCGCGACCGACTTGTCGAAGGTGCGCCGGGAACTCGCCCCGTCGCTACCGACGAAAGGCACCCCAAGTGTCCACAGGGCCTCCCGCAACGCGCCGTCCTCACCCAGCCCGCCGTGCAGCACCGGCACGGCGACGGGGTCGGCGGCGTCCAGCAGCTGGGAGACGAGTTCGGCGTTCACGTCGACCTCCTCCACACCGAGGCTCTGCTTCCGGAGTGCCGCCGCCAGGCGCTTCCCGGAGCGCAGCGACACCTCGCGCTCGTGGCTCAGGCCCCCGGCGATCACGAATACAGTCATGGGATCAGTCTCTCATGGTGGTTGCGAACAGCGGCCGGCCGCCGTTCATCGTTCCCGTCCGCTGGCAGCTGGGTCATGTCAGGTCCGGGCCGGGTCCGGTGGTTGGGTTGGTGCGATGGAGTGTGCATGCCGAAGGTCTTCAGGATCTCCAGCTCGCCCCGCACCACCTGGGCGAAGCGCTCCACCCCCATCGCGATCCGGTCTGGTGGTGGGAAACAGTAGGACAGCCGCACGTTACGTGAGCCCTGCCCGTCGGCGAAGAACGCGGGACCGGGTACGAAGGCCACCCGGGCGTTCACCCCACGTGGCAGCATCGCGGACGCGTCGAGGCCCTCCGGCAGCGTTACCCACACGAAGAAACCACCTGCGGGACGAGTCCAGGAGCAGCCCTCTGGCATCTCGCGCTCCAGCGTTGCGAGCATCGTGTCACGGCGTACCCGGTACATGTCGCGGAAAACCCTGATCTGGCCGCGCCAGTCGGAGTTCTCCAGGTAGTCGCTGATGGCGAACTGCGAGAACACCGGTGGGCACAGCGTCGCCGACTCCTGGGCCAGCACCAGCTTCTCCCGCACCCCGTGCGGGCGCACACCCAGCCCACGCGGAAACCCGGTGCGAAGGTCTTGGAGAAGGACCCCAGGTAGATGACGCTGGGGTCGAGGGAACGCATCGCCGGAAGCGGGTCGGCGTCCAGGGTCAGCAGGCCGTACGGATTGTCCTCCACCACCAGCACCCCGGCGTCGGCGCAGCACTCAATGATCCGGCGCCTGCGTTCCACGGGTTGCGTGACCCCCGACGGATTGTTGAAGTTCGGGATCGTATACAGGAATTTGATGCGCTTCCCCTGCTCACGGAGCCTGCTGGCGGTCTCGGTGATGGCCTCGGGGATCAGGCCGTCGCCGTCGCAGGCGACGTGCACCACCTCGGCCTGATAGCTCTGGAATGTACCGAGCGCTCCCACATATGACGGCGACTCTGCCAGGATCACGTCTCCTGGGTCGCAGAAGATGCGCGTGACCAGGTCGAGGGCCTGCTGGGAGCCCGCGGTGATCGTGATGTCGTCGGGGTCTGCGACGCTGCTCTCCTCCGCCATCACCTCGCAGATCTGCTCCCGGATCCGCGGTTCTCCCTGCCCGAGCCGTACTGCATCACCTGCATGCCGTGGTCGCGGATCATGCGGGCGATGTGGTCGCTGATCTCATCCAGTGGCAGGTCCTTGATATTCGGCATCCCGCCGGCCAGCGAGACGATCTCCGGACGGTTGGCCACCGCGAACAGCGCCTGTACCGCCGACACCCTCAGACCCTGGGCGCGAGCCGAATAGTGCTCGACGAACGGATCGAGGCGGGTGTCGTGGCGCATGGAGTTCATCCGGCATAGGCTAGCTGGAACACAGGCACTGCGGATAGCCGCGGCCGCCGTCTGTGAAATCTGTGAGACGGGTGCAGCAGGGTCACTGCTTCTTGACCGTCGCGTAGACGGTGTCGATCAGCCCGGCGAGCGACTCGTTGTCCTGGTTACTCAAGCCCATGACCATGATGGCGGTCGAGTCGAGGACGCGGGCGCACACCGGGTTCTTCGAGTCCACGAAGATGCCACATGATGCATCGTGGACCTGGGAGATGTCGGAGATGCCGACCTCCCCAGATAGGAGTCCAGGTTCGAGGTCGGCCCTGGCCGCTGGAACAGCAGCACGAATTTGGTGTTGCCATCGGAGTAGGTCGCCCGGATGATGGAACTTTGCCGTCGGGTGCCGGGGACTCCTTGGCCTCGCCGGCCACGAAGTCGCCCACCTGCACCGGGAGCTTCAGCTCCCATGTCGGTGATGCCTCTGGGCTTGGTTTGCCCAGTGTCAGGCCTCATCCAGCCTGCGACCACCAGCAGGACGACCGCCGCGATCACGCCCGCGACCTTCACGAACCTGGGGATGGGTGGCGGCTGGTGATGTGGCTGGGTGGCCGGCGTCTCGTCTGTGCTGTGTTCGTCGTCCTCGCCGTCCCCGGCCTCATCCCTCGACGTTGCGCCACCCAGCGGGTTCTTCGTCCGGTGAGAATGGCGAGGCGGCGGACCTGCGGGGAATCGGGGCCGTTATGCGCCTGAAGACAGTGGTCTTGTCCGGGCTCTCCGGGCTGACGGCGCTGCGCCGCGGTCCTGTGAACCCGGGAGGTGTCGGGACGCTCTCCGCCGTCCGCCTCGGAGCCGGGAACTCCGGCTCCAGAGGCGACTCGGGGCTGCTCGCACTACGGCGAGGGGGCACCTCGCCATAACGCGGGGAATGACCGGCCATCAGGCGAGCTCGTCGATGACCTTCTTGAGCGCGTTCTTCGACTTGCCTCCCACCAGGGATTTCTACTCGTCCGGCTTTGTAGAACTCCAGGGTGGGCAGGCTGAGGATGCCCCTGCTGTGCAGCGAAACTGGCATAGATGGAGGTGTCCAGTTTCGTGATTTCACGCGGCCCTCATACTCACGGGCCAGCTCCTCGAGGATCGGTGCCAATTGCTTTACATGGGGCGCACCAATCGGCCCAGTAGTCCACCACCACTAGTTCCTGAGCCAGTAGCACCTCGTCGGCAAAGGTCGCCTCGGTCACATCGACAACGGCCATTTCACTCTCCTTGCTTTCCTGGCGAGTCTACGGTCACGCATCGCTCGCGGCCAGCCAGCGCTCAGCGTCAAGGCGCCGCCTGGCATCCGGTGCCGGCGGCGGTGATGGCCTGGCGGTAGGTGTGGTCCACCAGGTCGCCGCAGGCGAACACGCCTGGCAGGTTCGTTGCCTGGGACCCGTCGGCGACCTTCACATAGCCCGCCCTCGTCGAGGTCCACCTGCCCCTTGACCAGCGCGCTGCGCGGGTCGTGGCCGATGGCGACGAACACCCCGGCGACGTCCAACTGCCTCCTCTGGCCCGTGACGGTGTCGCGCAGGGTGAGGGACTCCACCCGGTTGTCGCCGTTCATGGACTCCACCACCGAGTTCCATGCGAAGTCTAGCTTCGGGTCCTTCTCCGCGCGGGCGGCCATTGCCTTCGACGCCCGCAGCTCGTCGCGGCGGTGGACGAGTGTGACGCTGGAGCCGAAACGGGTCAGGAAAGTGGCCTCCTCCACCGCCGAGTCGCCGCCGCCGATCACCGCGATGGGCTTGTCACGGAAGAATGCGCCGTCGCAGGTCGCGCACCAGGACACGCCACGTCCCGAGAGGCGCCTCCCCGTCGACGCCCAGCTTGCGGTAGCCCGACCCCATGGCCAGGATCACGGCCTTCGCCTCCCAGACCTTGCCCGCGGAGTCGGTGACGTGCTTGACCCTGCCGGTCAGGTCGACGGCCTCAGCGTCGTCGGTGATCAGCGTGGCGCCGAACTTCTCAGCCTGGGAACGCATCTTGCCCATCAGGTCCGGTCCCATCACGCCATCGGGGAAGCCGGGGAAATTCTCCACCTCGGTGGTGTTCATCAGCGCCACCGCCGTCGAGGGCGCCCTCGAAGACGATGGGGTTCAGCGCGGCACGGGCCGCGTAGATGGCGGCGGTGTAGCTGGCTGGGCCGGAGCCGATGATGATCAGTTCGTGGACGGTCATGGTTCCCCTCAAATCAGTCGTGCCGCTCTAGTTCTAGGTGAGGTGGCCCGGCCACATCGATGGTCTCGAAGGGCATGTCAGCGGCGCATTTGGCAGTGAACCACGATCGGGTCTGGTGCGGTTTCGCGACGAAGTCCTAATATTGGTCGCCAAAGACTCAGGAAGGATCCGCGTGCCGAAGATCGCAGCCCCTACCGTTGCTCAGCATCGCGCAATGGTTCAGCGCCGACTGATTGATGCCGCTGAGGAGATCATGCGCTCCGGCGAACCCCAGAGGCTGACAGCTGGCGCTGTCACCTCCGCAGCTGGGATCGCGCGCAACAGCATTTATCGCTATGTCGATTCTGTGGATGACTTACGTGGGCTCGTGCTGGCCCGTCATCTGCCAGCCTGGATCGACGCCGTCGCCGCCGAGCTGGAGGCCGTCGACGACCCCGCGGAGCGTATCGTCGTGTGGGTGCGCGCCAATCTTCAGCAGGCCGCCCGGACCGGGCATGGCTGGCTGATGGGGCTCAGCCGATCCATCGCGCCGTCGCCCGCCACGGCGAAGGTGATGGACGACTCACATGCGGTGATGCGTGACGCGATCGCCCAGGCCTGGGCGGCCCTCGTCAAGGACCCCACGCAGCTGCGGATCGCCGCCGGACTGACCCGCGGTCTCCTGGAGGCTGGTTTCCGCCAGCTCGACACGGGGATGCCCTGTCGACGTGGTCGTCGACTCTGGGCGAGAAAGCGGCCCGGGGCCTCGTCGCAGGAATCACCGGCGGGGATCGTTGACCTCGCAGATCGCTGCCACTTGGCGGATGGCACTGTCCGTCAGCGTGGCGACGGGAGCCTACGGGGTGTCCTTCGGTGCGCTCGCGGTCGCGGCCGGGCTCGACGTCTGGCAGACAATGGTGCTGAGCCTGCTGATGTACACGGGAGGATCGCAGTTCGCCTCGTCGGAGCGCTCGCCGGCGGTGGGCTGCCCGCCGCCGGAGCGGCCGTGCTCGTCGGGCTGCGGAATGCCGTCTACGTGATGCAGGTGAACTCCTGGTTCCATCCCCGGCTCGCCCAGCGGATCCTGATGGCGCACGTCACCACCGACGAGTCGGCGGCGGTGGCTGCCGCCCAGCCGGACCAGCGGCTGCGGAAGCTGGGTTTCTGGGCCACCGGGGTCGGGGTGTTCACGCTGTGGAACGTGATGACGCTCGCCGGGGCGCTGCTGGGCAACCTCATGGGCGATCCGAAGGCCTGGGGACTCGACGGTGCCGCCATCGCCGCGTTCTGTGGGCTGCTGTGGCCGCGCCTGGTCGCGCGTGACGCGGTCGCAACCGCCGTCGTCGCAGCCGTCGTGACGGTCGCCCTGGTGCCGGTGCTGCCGGCTGGGCTGCCGGTCCCGTCGGCGGTCGTGGTCGGTGGCGGGGCGGCCTGGCATCAGATCCGGCGCCCGCCCGGGCCGAGGGGACGCGGTGATGTGGGGCTGGGTGCTGGTGGCGTCCCTCGCATGCTGCGCGACCAAGATGGCGGGCCTCCTGGTGCCGCGCCGCCTCTTCGACGACGAACGCACCGTGCTGACCATGGCGGGCATGACCATCGGGGTGCTGGCCGGGCTGATTGGCATCTCCACCTTCACCACCGGCAGCACGATTCTGGTCGACGCCCGCCCTAGCGGCCTTGGTGGTCGCCATCATCGCGCTGCGGCTGCGGGCACCGTTCCCTGCTGGTCGTGCTGCTGGGTGCCGCTGCTGCCGCCCTCGTCAGGGTCCTGGGCATCGCCGGATAGCGCCCGGCGACCGCCTGTCGCGCCGTCGTCGGTGCGGCGCAGGTGGGTCCTTTCGGACTCAGGCCCCGATGGTCCGTCGCAGGAAGGTCCAGATCAGGGCGTTCATCCAGGCTGTCTGCGCATTGTCGGCCGCACCCCCGTGTCCGCCCTCGGTGTTCTCCCAGTAGCGGACGTCCGCCCCGATCGACTCCAGCGCCGCCGTGAACTTGCGGGCGTGCCCTGGGTGGACGCGGTCGTCGCGGGTGGAGGTGGTCACCAGCGTCGCCGGGTACTCCACCGACTCGTCGAGCAGGTGGTAGGGGCTGAAGGTGCGAATGTAGTCCCAGTCGCCGGTGTCGGGGTCGCCGTACTCGGCCTTCCATGACGCCCCGGCCAGGAGCTTGGTGTAGCGGCGCATGTCCAGCAGCGGGACCTGGATCACCACCGCCCCGAACAGGTCCGGGTACTGGGTGAGCATGTTGCCGGTCAGCAATCCGCCGTTCGACCCGCCGAGGCACGCCAGGCGCTCCCGGATGGTCACGCCCCGGGCGACGAGGTCCCGCGCGACCGCCGCGAAGTCCCTCATAGGCGCGGTGCCGGTTCTCTTTCAGTGCGGCCTGATGCCAGCTGGGGCCGTACTCGCCGCCGCCACGGATGTTCGCGACCACATAGGTGCCGCCTCGCTCCAGCCAGGCCTTGCCGGTCAGCGGGCCATACTGTGGCGCCATCGACACCTCAAATCCTCCATAGCCGTTCAGCAGCGTCGGGTTCTCCCCGGCTGGGGGCAGGTCGTCGCGGCTGATCTGGAAGTAGGGGACGCGCGTGCCGTCGTCGCTAATGGCGAAATGCTGGCTGACCGCCAGCCCGGCGGCGTCGAAGTGCGACGGCTCCGCCTTCATCCTGACCAGCGGCGACGGATCCTGGTCGTCGAGAAGGGGGGCCAGGTCGCTGAGATACAGCGTCGGCGGCTGCAGGAACCCCGTCGCGGTGATCCACAGCTCATCGCCCTCGACGTCGTCGACGGCGGACGCCCACACCGACCCAGGCAGGTCGCGGTGGATGCGCCGCGACTGCCACTGGTCGCCGTCGTGGTAGAACGTCAGCAGGTAGTGCCGCACGTCCTCCCTGCGCCGTGACCACGATGAAGTTCCGCGTGACGAAGAAGTCGGCGATCGAGGTCGACCTCGACGGGGAGAACAGCACTTTGACCCTCGGTCCCCTGTCCCTCCCAGCCCGGTAGGAAGGATGCCAGCGGAGCCACCGCCAGCGACCCCGCGGGCACGAGCACGTCGTCGACCTCCCAGTCGGTGCGGGGTGTGAGCAGCAGCAGGTCGCGGTGGGGCACGGCAGTGCAGTCGGCGGAACCTCGATCAGGCTCAGGGAGCCATCGGGGTTCAGCAGGAGCAGGTCGTAGTCGTAGAAGTCGCGGACCTGGTACACCCAGTCGCGCACGAAACCGGGGTCGTGCTCGCGGTCCGTGCCGACCTGCATGTCCGCCGGGTCGCCCTGGAAGACGATCTCGGCTTCGGACATCGGGGTGCCCCGGCGCCACCGCCGCGCCTGCAACGGATAGCCGGAGCTGCTCACGGTGTCGGGTCCGAAGTCGGTGGTGACGAACACGGTGTCGGCGTCGATCCAGCTGAGAGTGCCCTTCGCGTCGGGACGCTCGAAGCCTCCCTCGGCAGGTGGCACGAATCGCTTGGCGACGAGGTCGAACTCGCGGGTGACGTCGGAGTCGGAGCCGCCGTGTGACAGGGCGATCAGCGCATGCCGCCACGGCTGGCCCTCCTCGGGCCGCAGGACGGTGGCGCCGTGCCAGACCCAGTCCTGCTGCTCCGCCGCGTTGAGGGCGTCGACGTCGATCAGCACCTCCCAGTCGGGCCCTCCGTGCGGTATGACTCAGCGACGTGCGCCGCCACAGGCCCCGGGATGGTCCGCGTCGGTCCAGAAGTTGTAGAGCTGCCCGCCGCGGCGCACCACATTCGGGATACTCGCTGGGGAGTCGAGGATCGCCTTCAGGTCCGCGGCCAGGGCCGTCACCTCACCGTCGGCGTTGAGCTCCTCCGACGTGCGTACGTTGTGTTCGCGCACCCACTCCAGGGCATCCTGGCCAGCGATGTCCTCGAGATGCAGCCAGGGATCCGTGGAACCGTCGTGGGCAGGCAGGCCAGGGGTGTGAGGGTGGTGATCGCTCATGGGCCGAGCTTAGTGCCGTGTGGTGTGAGTTCGCCGGTGTTTTTCGCTCCCGGATGCGGCGCCTCGCGTCGTTCACCTCGCTCACGGTACGACCCGGTAGCGTTTCACTCGGTTGCCTCGCGACGCATCCGCCCCGGAACCGCCTCCCACTGACAAACTCCCACCACACAGCACCAGACACATCAGGTGGGACGCGGGTATTCGGTTTCGGTCCCAGCGCCGGCCGTGACTGGCGGACTTGGCCGGTGGGCGCTCCTGATACCGTCAGTCGTCAGTAGGAGAAGACGTCGTCGATGACCTGGGCGGGGACGTCCTCCAGGGTGGCGTAGCGCCAGGCGGGCTGGTTGTCTTTGTCGATCAGGAGTGCGCGCACGCCCTCCACGAAGTCGACGGGGATCATGTGCTCCGCCAGCCGCAGGTCCTGGTGCAGCACCCCGTTCAGGTCGAGGGTGGCGGCGCGGCGCAGTGCCCGCAACGCGATGTGCACCGAGAAGGGCGAACGGGCCCGCAACTCGCGGCCCTGCCTGCTGGGCGGCCGGGTCGGTGTGCTCCTCAAGGCGGTGTGCGATCTCCACCGCGTCGTCGCCGGCGTAGCAGTCCTGGATCCAAGCGGCATCGCAGAGAGGAGCTGCTAGGTCACCGTCCGCCGACTCGTCGGCCAGTTTGATGCGCAGGGCGTCGCCGCCGCCGATCGTCCCGGACGTCAGCGCCATGTGGGTGCCGAGCGCCCCTGCCCTGGCCAGCCAATACATCACACCCGCGTCGGGGAAGAACCCGATCTTCGTCTCCGGCATGGCCATCAGCGTCGTCGAGTCGACTATCCGGCGGTCCGCGTTCGCCGTCAAGCCGAGGCCGCCACCCATCGTGATGCCGTTCAGGTGCGCGGTGATGTGCTTTGGGAACTGGGCGACGATCAGGTCAAGCAGGTATTCGACCTCTAAGAAATGCAGCCAGGGGCCGTTGTCGCTGACTGTCTTCGACAGTTCACGGACATCGGCCCCTGCGCTGAAACCGCGGGTTCCCTCGCTGCGGAGCACGACCTCCCGGACGGAGTCGTCGTGGGCCCATGACGTCAGAATCTCGCTGGCTGCCTGGAGCATCTCGAGATTGAGGGAGTTGATGGCGCTGGGACGGTTAAGTGTGAGAGTCGCGACCCCGTCGTCCAGGGTGGTGACGAGAAGATCTGTCATGAGAACAGCCTATGAGGTCTGTGTATGGTTCTCACCCTCATGTCCTGGGTGGTGTGGTCAGAAGCGGCCATGCTGGGACCGCCACCCAGGCGGATGGGGGCGACGACCGGGCCGACGGCGAGCAGCGGTGGATGCATGCAACCGGCCCCTTTTCCGACGGTTTTTAGCGGCGGAGAGGTATTTTTAGCACGATTTCCGCGCAAATTGGTCCATTGGGTATAGGATCAGGCGTTATGTTGCTGCTGAGATTCTCTGCAACGAACCACAAGAGCCTGCGTGACGAAGCGGTCTTGGATCTGACACGTCCTACCCTGCGTACGCTGCGTCCCCGCGAGGGTGAGGGGTGGAATCAGCAGGTCTATCCGGTAGCCGGTATCTTCGGGGCGAATGCGTCGGGCAAGTCGACGGTGCTCGACGCCCTGCGCTACGCCCCTCGCGGTCGTGGAATTCTCGGCAGGTGAATGGCAGCAGTACGACACCGTGCCTCACGTGCCTTTCGCTCTGGATGAGGTACATCCCGGGAAGCCCAGCTGCTACGAGTTCGACTTTGTGGTCGGTGAGACCCGTTACCAGTACGGTTTTGAGCTGGGAGGTGGCGGCATTGAATCGGAGTGGCTGCGCGACCTGCCCGGGAGCCGATTCCGGTCATTGCTCTTACGCCGGGGAACCGATATCAAGCTTGCCCCCGGGGTTGGCTCGATCGGGCCGCTTAGCCGTCGTGAACTTGCCCTGAGCCGTGCGGCATTGTTGGAGCATCCAAGACTCACCCCCATCACACGAGCTCTGAACGAAACCAAGGTGGTTCCTTTCGGTGACACGATACACAGCCGCCGGACGCAGGACATCGCAGAGTCGGTGGCCTCGGGAGAGATCAGAGAGGAGCTGGTCCGGGTCCTGCTTCAGGTGGCGGACGTCGGTATTTGTGGTCTCAGTGTGCGAGCGGATCAGATTACGCCGGAACTCGCCGAGTTCCTGAGGCGCTTCAAGGACTTGTTGTCCGAGGAGCCGGAAGGCGACGCTGGGGCTCGAGATCCGGCTGTCTGAGGAGCAGACGGAGATGGTGGTGCGGAACCCTAGAGTTCACGCATCTGGGTTCGGGCGACAGACGCTATACATTCACCATCTACGACGAGAGCAGTGGCACGCTTGCCTGGCTGTCGCTGGCGCTCTATGCCGTGCAGTGCCTGCGTCGTGGGCATGTGATGGTCGTCGATGAGATTGATGCCAGCCTGCACTCCCACCTGATGGAGGTTCTCCTGGGGTGGTTCGCTGATCCGGAGATCAACCGATTTGGTGCCCAGCTGATCTTCACCAGTCATGACACCCTATCTGCTGTCACCCCTGGCCAGCGTCACGCTGGAGCCGGAACAGGTGTGGTTCACGGAGAAGGAACGTGATGGTTCCAGCGAGCTCTACAGTCTGGCCGATTTCAAGCGACACAAAGACGCCAACGTCGCGCGCCGCTACCCTGGCGGGTCGCTACGGTGCGATTCCCGCCCCCTGCCCCAAGTCTGATCACCAACCTGCTTGGCGCATGAACCCGAAGTCCCGGGGCCGGGCTGGTAGAGCCGGTAGAGGTAGACAGCCCTAGACAAGAACGTCGCCGGGTACTCGTCGCGTCGCATGATGCAGCTTGCCGCCGCGCTTTGCAGGCTGATCCAGGACTTGCTCCCTCGCCAGGTAGGACCAGTCCCCTCGACTGCACTTCCAGTTCTTATCGACTATCTCCTGCGCCGTGGTTCTTAACCGAGATGCGATCGAGAATCATGGCGCCTGTGCGCGTTGGCGCTTCCCCAGTGATGTGATTCTCTCAGTCGGCCTGCGACCCTGGGCGCATCTCGTGTAGCACTGCCCGGGCGGTCTCCTCGTCGATCACCAGGTCTGTCGCGACCCCTGGCGCGCAGCGCGCCCAGCACCGCGACCGCCTTACCGGGTCCGCTGACCACGCAGATGCGGCGCGGGATCATCTGGAGTTCCGCCGGTGTCATGCCGGTGGCGCGGTCATTGATGGGGATGCCACTCCAGGAGCCGTCGGCCCGCAGCATCACGGTGCAGACGTCCCCGACGACACCAGCGGCTTTCAGGTGGTCGAGGTCGGTCTCGTCGAGGTAGTTGGCGGAGTACACGTGCGACTGGAGACCGGAGCCGAGGCCCCCCACCCCGAAGATCGCCTTGGTGCAGGCGGATCGCACCTGCAGCATGTGCCGGGTGGATCGCTCCGCCCACATGGCGGTGCGGGTGCTGGGGTCGTCGAAGAACGCCGGCAGCGCGAGGAGCTGTTCATCACCGTGGAACGCGGCGGCGAAGCGCTGCAGGATCGAGCCGACGTACGGCAGTCCCGTCGTGCGGTGGTTCGCGCCGCCGTTCAGGCTGACTACGGTCACACCACTTAAGTCGCGGGGACGCAGCTGCTGTGCGACGGCGGAAACCGTGGTGCCCCACGCCACTCCGACGACGTCGCCGTCGGTGACGCTCTCGTCGAGCAGTCGCGCGGCCACCTTGGCGACCTGTTCGAGGCGCAGCACAGAACTGGAGCCGGGGCGTACGTTGACCAGGTGCGTCTGGACGTGGAAACTATTGCGGAAAATCTCGGTCAGGCGGTTCATGGGGCGGCCTGGGTCGGTGATGGTGATGCGCACCAGTCCCCGCTCCCGGGCCTCTTTCAGCAGCCGCGACACTGTTGAGCGGGATACCCCGAGGTGATGGGCGATAGCCTCCATCGTCTCGGCCTGGACGTGATACATGCGCGCCACCCGCAGCAGCAGTTCAGTGTTGCGTTCCATACTGCCCCTCCGGGATGCGGATGACGTGACGATGGCGTCAGCGTAACCCGTCCGGACGCCGATCCCAGGGGTCTGGGCCCCTCGCGTCGCCCAGGAGGCTAGGTCAGGCCAGCAGGCCGAGTCCTTGCAGCAGGATGCGCACGCCGATGATGATCAGCACGGCCCCGCCCAGGAACTCCGCTGGCTTGCGGAACTTCACCCCGATCCGGTGCCCGATGCCGACTGCAGCGAACGACGTCGCCAGCGTCACCAGGCCGATGCAGAGGATCGCTTGGAGGATGGAGACCTCCAGCATTGCGAAAGACACGCCGACGGCTGCCGCATCGATGCTGGTCGCTACGCCGAGGATCAACAGTCGGCGCAGGTTGAGCCGGCCCCGGTGCTCGTCGTCCTCCTCGTCCTCGGCCTGGAAGGCCTCCCACGTCATCTTGCCGCCGATGCCGATGAGCAGCAGGAAGGCGATCCAGTGGTCGTAGGGGTCGAGGACGCTGGTGAAGTTCGCGGCCAGGAGCCAGCCGAACAACGGCATCGCGGCCTGGAAACCGGCGAAGGTCAAGGCGATCGCCAGGGCGTGACGGTAGTTGAACCGGCCCATCTTCAGGCCACTGGTGAGCGAGGCGGCGAAGGCGTCCGCGGACACGCCGAGACCAATCATCCAGATAGACCAGAGGGACATGAGACGCCTTCCCGACTTCTTATTGAGAATCATTTCTGTCAAGCTGATTTCCCAGGGGAAAACAGCTCCTGCGAAATACTGTGAAAACCGGCGGGTCTGGTGTGTCTACAGGTAACTGAAAGTGTGTCTGACCACACTTTTTGCGACACTAGGACATTGCTGCAACACGCCGGTTTTTCCCGGGAAAATCGTCCTTGAGAGTGGACATCCATGCCTGCGATGCCGCACTCTGGCGACGACGGCTGTTGCCGTCACCAGACGATTGACCCAGAAGAAGGAATGATGACGGCCACCGGCGGAGCTGACGTGACCCGGGTCACGGAGGACTACCTGGCGCTGATCTGGAAGGCCTGCGAATGGCCCGACGACGGACGCCACCCCAACACCACTGAGCTCGCCGCAGCCCTGGGGGTCACCGCATCCACCGTCTCAGCCAGCCTGAAGCGCCTGGCGCGGGAGGGGATGATCAAATACCGTCCTTACGGGACCATCGAACTGACCGAGGAGGGGGAACGGATCGGGCGTGCGGTGGTGCGTCGCCACCGCATCATCGAGACCTACCTGGCCAAGTCGCTGGGCATGCCCTGGGATCAGGTTCACGACGAGGCCGACCGGCTGGAGCACGCGGCCTCAGAGGCACTCGTCGAGCGGATGGACGAGGCCCTCGGACATCCTGACGCCGACCCGCACGGAGACCCCATCCCCGCGACCACGATCCCAGCCGCAGCGGTGTCGTCCTGATGAGCAGCGTGGCCGCGGGAACCGACGTCCAGGTGGTGCGGGTCTCCGATGCCAACCCCGACATCCTGCGCTTCCTGGCGGAGCGGGGTATCGCCATCGGGACGCGGCTGCGGGTATTGTCGCGGCTCTCCGGCGCGGGGCTCATGACCGTCGGGCTCTTAGAGACCGAGGTCGAGCTCAGCGCGCCGGTCGCCGAGGCAGTCCACGTCAAACCGGTAAAAACCCAGCTGATCCCATCCCCGCCCGGCAAGTCACCACCCTGGGCCACAACCGCTGAGGCTGCTCAGCGCAGCAGATCGTCGTGGTGGCCGACGTGCGCCAGCTCGATGACGCCGTCACGATGCTGCCACCAGGTGAGCCTGGGGGCGCCCGGTGCGCCGCGTTTCACGTAGGTCCGCCAGGGGACGGCGCCCTCGGGCAGGGACTTCTGGATCACCGACCCTGCCCGGGATGATGAACTGATGGGTTTTCCGGCGGTCCCAGGCGTGTCCTGAAACGATATCGACGATCACCTGGATGATCTTTGCCCTGCCCCTTAGCAGGTCCCTTTCCATGGACTCCAGGAAACCCTCGCTCAATACGTAGGGGGTCAGTGAATCGTCGCGTTCCTCCTCGGGTGTTCCGGTCAGCCATTCATAATCCACTTCCCAGCGCAGTTGTTTCTCCGGATCACCAAAGACCTGGGGATATCCGCGCTGCTCTTCCTGGTCTGCCATTCGGCGGCGCAGCTGATCCAGTTCCTCTTCCGCTGCGTCTGCGCGGGAGCGTTCCCCTGGCCAGGGATTCATGGTCGGTGTCGAGAAGAAGCATCAGGTCGTCGATGATGGAACGGCGAAGCTTGTTCGCTATGCGGTCGGTCTGGTTATTCAGCAGGGCTTTTAGTTCGGCTGCGCCAATACCCGTGACAACGGATTCGGCAGGGGTGGTAGCCGTCGTGGTATCGGCCGGTTTTCAGTGCGGTGTCAGCGGCCGGACGATACGGGCGGGGTTTGGGAATTACCCCGGGTTTTTGGTGTCGCCGAGCTTGTCAGTCCTGATTTCATGGGTTTGGCGATGGATTCAGGAGCAGCCGGTGTGATGTCCAGGGAGGACCTGAACCGGTTGAGAGCTGCCACCTGGTCGTCGGTCAGCGCTGGCTTTGGCAGCGCTCGTCCCCACCTGGCGGGACCTTCCGCCTCCCTGGTGGGCCTCGACGAACTCCGCTATCTGACGACATGCCCGCTCTGCGTCATCGCCAGGGTAGACGCGGAACAGCCGGTGCCGACGCCAGTGGTCCGTCCGCACTGCGCCAGCGAGAATCACGCGGATACCGCCGCCATAAACCTGGAATTGAGGATCGACGGTGTCGGATAGCCGCTCAGATGCCGTCATGCTGTCGAGAACGGCCAATTCGGTGCCGGCAACCAGATACCGGGCCAGCAGATCCGGGTCTATTCGCGGACGATTTGTGTCACTGGCTGGCGACACCACGACTAAAAAGCGCCATCGCGGGACGAATCGAATATCCGGCTGACCAGGATACCCACATCACTGACCCCCACATTCCATGCGGCAACCACGGTTTCTCCCCTGACACGTCCATGTCTGTCGACAAGTAATCGCTGTCGTTCCCCCGGAACGCGAAGCAGTCGCCAGTGATCTGGCTGTATCCATTGTTACAGAGCGGGCAACAGAGCCAAATACGACGGGCCGGAAGTGGAAATCACGTCCCTGAACCTCGGACAAGACCATAGGAGGCCATGAAATGATTCCTGGCTGTGGATCGTACTGATGATCCGAGCGCCGTAGGCTGGGTGTTCCCTATCGGCGGTATCTCTCGATAGGTTATCACGACCACAAGCAAAACCTCGGCTGACAAGGGATTTTTAGTGACCTGAAGGTTCCTTGTGAATAAATCCCTTTAGTTGTGTTGTCACGGCCGGTAAAGCCGTGACGGCAAGGGCAGGCTCTCAGGGCTGATGCCGGGTGGAAGAGGTCGCCGGACTGGTGGGTTTTATTCGGTTACTTCCACCGTGTGGCTTTGGCGAGGGACGCCATCCGATGATGCGGACCCCTTCATCCCGGGCCACCTCACGGTGGCTGCAGCTCTGAGCCCGTTGCCGATGACGACCACCTCAGCGACCTCGTGGACCAGGACGACCGCGGCAAGGCCAAGCACCCCAGACAGCGCCAGCGGAAACAAGACGACGATGATCGCCAGCGCGAGCCCGATGTTGCTGGTCATGATTCGCCGTCCCCGCCGGGCATGGGCCAGCGCTGCTGGGATGAGTCGCAGGTCGGTGCCGGTGAAGGCGACATCTGCTGACTCGACGGCGGCTGCACTTCCTGTGACCCCCATCGCGATGCCCACACTCGCCGACGCCAGCGCAGGCGCGTCGTTGATCCCTGTCGCCGATCATTGCCGTGGGCGTTTCACTTGCCAGGCGCTGGACATGGCGTGCCTTGTCGGCGGGCAGCTGCTCGGCATATACCTGATCTATCCCAGCTTCGGAGGCTATCGTCTGGGCTGTGACGGCGTTGTCGCCGGTGAGCATCACGCTGTGGATCGCCTGCCGCCGGAGTGCAGCGATGGTCTCGGCCGCCTCCGGACGCAGTTCATCGCGGACGCCGATGACCCCAGCCGCGTGCCCGTTGATCTCGATGACGACAACGCTCATTCCCTCGCTGGCCATTCCCTGGGCCTGCTCACCGAGGGAGGCTGGGCCAATCCATCTCGGACTGCCCAGCCGGACGGATCTCCCACCGACCCGGCCGGTGATTCCCTGGCCAGGGTGCTCAACCACTTCGTCTGCCACGGCCCTGTCCGGTGCAGCCGCGGTGATTGCCTCTGCCAGTGGGTGTGCTGAGCTGGCCTCCAATGCCGCTGCCGTCGCCAACACCTCGTCGCGCGAGAACTCCGCAACTGTGTGTACGGCGACGACCCGAGGCCTGTTGCGGGTCAGTGTCCCGGTCTTGTCGAAGGCGATGGCGCGGATCGTCCCCAGCTGTTCAAAGGCGGCCCCCGACTTGATGACCACGCCGAACCTGCTTGCGGAGCCGATGGCGCAGATCACCGTCACCGGCACCGCGATCGCCAGGGCGCACGGAGAGGCTGCCACCAGCACCACCAGCGCCCTCTCGGTCCAGAGTGCTGGATCACCGGTCACGACCCCGAATGCCATCACCAGGACGGATGCAATCAGGACTAGCGGCACCAGCGGCCGGGCAATCCTGTCGGCCAGCCGGGCCCGCTCTCCCTTGGCCGCATGTGCCTGCTCGACGAGCCGGACGATCTGGGTTAGGGAGTTGTCCCGGCCATCCGAGGTGGCTGTGATCCGCAGGGTGCCTGAACCGTTGACCGACCCAGCCAGCACCAGGCTGCCGGGGCCGGTCTCGACGGGGATCGACTCCCCGTGATCGCCGAGGTGTCCAGCCATGAGCGTCCCTGACGACCACGCCGTCCGTCGCCACTCGCTCTCCAGCACCGACCACGAGGACATCATCCTGCCGCACCTCGGCGGCTGGGATCACGTCTTCTCCGTCCGGCCTGGAGACACGGGCCGTCTCGGGGATCAGCGACAGCAGGGATCTCAGCCCCTCCCGGGCACGGTCCATGGCCCGGTCCTCCAGGGCCTCTGCGATGGAGAACAGGAAGGCCAGGGCCGCGGCCTCGCCGACGTGACCCAGCAGGACCGCCCCTGATGGCCGCGATGGTCATCAGGAGCCCGACGCCCAGCCGGGAACGTCCCCGCGAGGTGAACAGGCGCCTGAATGCGCTTGGCGCGAACGTCCAGGCGCCAGCCAGTAGTCCAAGCGCATACCCGATGAGCGCCAGGGACCCGGAGCCGGTCCAGTCCAGGACCAGTCCAGCTACCCAGAACATGCCGGAGGCCATCGGCAGCAGCAGCTCGCGGTCACGCCACCAGGGCACAGATTCCTCGTGTCCCTCATGGCCGCAGGAGGCGTGGCCGTCAGCTGACTCCTGGCCACCACAGCACGCATCGACCTGTGTGGCGGTTGTGGGCCGGTCATCACCGCAGCATTCCCTGCTCACCGTTCCTCCTCGCCTTGGCTGGCGCGGCTAGATCCTGGGCCACAGCACATCGGGACGTCGCAGTCCGCATCGAGGCAGGACTGTCCGTCATCGACGGCCAGGACCACATCGACCACAGTCCGTAGCGCCTGCGTCAGGTGCGGGTCAGCGATCTCATACCGGGTTCTGCGTCCCTCCGGGACCGCGACCACGATCCCACAGCCACGAAGACAGGCGAGATGGTTCGAGACGTTGGTTCGTGTCAGGTTCAGGTCGCGGGCGAGCTGGGCCGGGTATCCCGGTGCGTCCAGCAGCGATAGCAGGATCCGTGACCGTGTCGCATCGGCCATTGCCCGGCCCAGCCGGTTCATCACGTCGACACGGGAAGCAAGAGTCAGCATGCAGTGACTATACAGCAGACACTGACCTAATGGGACCAAGGATGCCTGAGCCGGTGTCGTGCGCCGGATGTCTGTCAGGCCGTGGCTCTGGGGCGGATGCCGTGGCAAAGGCGAGAGCTGGGAATGGAATTCCGGACTCTTGTCCGCTGGGGTTCATCCGTCTGGTGGCTCGGGGAATTCTGGTTCTATAGGAGACCTGGATTGATGGTGGGGTCATGGTTGGCAATGACGTGGGTGACGCGAGGGTCGTTCATGGCCGAGCGCACCCAGGCTAGGGATTTCTCTGCGTCCTCAGCGTTGACCACCACTGATGGGCGTAAGCCTTCTTTCAACGACGGCTGGCCATAGCCGACGTCGCTTATCAGCAGGATCGCCTCTCGCGGGTCGCTGCCCAGTGGGCAGTCATCGGGGAAATCACCGGCGATCGTTCTTTCTTTCCGGATCAAGGTGGCGCACAGGCCCCAGGAGTGTCCTGGGGTGCTGATCATGGTGACAGTTCCGTCCCCGCATACATCGAAGGAGCGCCTAGTTGGTCCCAGGCGGCCATTCCAGCTGAAAGCCTGCATGTCCACGCCAGCCCATTCGTGTGGCAGATAGCGCAGCCGGTCCTGCTCTGCGGCCCTCAGCTCGGGGGCGGAGACCATGATCCGGGGTGCCTCGCGGACAAGCCGCAGGCCATCGGCATGGTCACAGTGCAGGTGGCTCATCAACACCATATCCAGGTCACCTACCCTGATGCCGCGTTCCTCGAGCTGCTCATTGATGGCTTGCCCCTGAGGCAGTACGGCTTTGTTGACTGGATACTGATGCAGCAGATTCTTGATCTGTCCCCACCTGGTGCGATTGATGGGATGCCAGCCGGTGTCGAGGAGCATCAGGCCATGGTCAGTGCTGATCAGGTAGCAGGAAACCGGCGCTTCGATCAGATGTCTCTTCGAACGCAATGCGTGGGTCCATGCCATCGGGCGATCGGTCGGCCGGTGGAAAGGCAGCGCCTCGTCCACGATCACCGTTCCGGTATGCAAAACCTCGACAGAAATGCTCATTGTCTGACTTTGACTTATCACTACTCGGACGGCAATGTGCCACGCCTGGAGATCCTGCCGCCAATTAAATAAACGACTTCCGGAAGCTTGTTCATAGCTCATGACATGCTGGCGTCGGCAAGGGGCCGTGACCTCGTCGACTGTCCGTGGATAAGCCTCCCGGTTCCGGTGCGTCGTGGTGAGGTGTGGGAAGGCCCACTGGAACCGTGCATCGACGATGCCTCTGCAGCCGGTTGGTCGCGGAGGGCGCCTCGGGCGTCATCCCCGGAACGCGCTGGCTCCTCGACCTCTGCCGGCGTCACGCCACAGATAAAGGATGACACGGGTTTTATCGCAAGTTTGACCCTTTCCAACATATAGTGTTCCCACAGGCGGAAGTTAACAGTGGTTAACCCTTTTGTCTTCAACCAACTCAACTGGTCCCCATTCGGCGTAGTAGCCGAAAGAACTCCGATAGGAGGTCATGTGTCCTCGTCACGCCGGTCTCGGCGACGTCGCTCGAAGGTTGACCTGTCAGCCGTCAACGCCAATACCGAACTCGCGCTCGTTGACGGCATTGATCCCGAGGAACGCCGAGCCTCGATATCAGGCCGTTATTCCCCCACTCTGCTCCTGGTCGCCGTGCTCGCCTCAATCGGGGTGCTGGCCTACGCGGGCTTCCTCCTCAACCCGAACTTCCGGGGCGATCTCATCCCCTGGCTCATCGTCATCACATGCGAGCTGATCCTCATCTTTCAAGCCTCCATGGCCCTGTGGACGATGCTCTCGGGCTACGGGCGCCAGCCCAACTACAGGTTCCAGGCCGCCCAGGCGAGGCTGTTCGACCCAGAGGCCAACTATCAGCTGGATGTCAGCGACGATCCCACAAAGTGGCCGATGTACCTGAATGGCCGCCAGATCGATGTGGACGTCCTCATCACGGTCTACGGTGAGTCGCTGGACGTCATCACGACCACGGTCAAAGCGGCCATGGCGATGCAGGGCCTCCACACCACCTGGATTCTGGATGATGGGGATTCGGACGAGGTGCGCGAGCTGGCCAAGACCCTCGGCTGTAACTATGTGCGGCGACTCGGCAGCTCTGGCGCCAAGGCGGGCAATGTCAACAACGCATTGTCTTTAGCCAAATCCGAGTTCTTCGTTATCTTTGATGCTGATTTTGTTGCCAGGCCCGAATTCCTCTACGAGACGATACCGTTCATGGAGGATCCGAATGTGGCATCTCGTCCAGGCGCCTCAGGTATATGGCAATCTCAATAACATTGTCTCCCGGGGCGCTGGCTTTATCCAGATGGTTTTCTACCGGTTTATCCAGCCTGGGCGCAATGAATTCAATGCTGCCTTCTGCGTCGGCACCAACGTGCTGTTCCGCCGTGCCGCGGTCAAGGACGTCGGCGGGATCTACACGCAGTCCAAGTCGGAGGACATCTGGACCTCGATCCTCATGCATGAACGCGGCTGGCGGTCGATCTTCCAGCCCAAGGAGCTTGCCATCGGCGAGACCCCCGACACCATCGAGGCCTACAGCAAGCAGCAGCTCCGCTGGGCCACCGGTGGCTTTGAGATCCTGTTCACGCACAACCCGCTCAGCCCGCGCCGTCGTCTCCACATGGACCAGCGGCTCATGTATTTCGTCACATGCACGTTCTATTTCACGGGTATAGCGCCGGGCCTCCTCATGCTGGTTCCGGTCATGGAGGTGTTCTTCGACCTGCGGCCCATGACCTTGGCGGTGAAATGGTACGAGTGGGCGTTGTTCTATCCCGGTTTCTACGTCATGCAGATCGTGCTGGCTGCGGTGATCGCAGGCACCTTCCGCTGGGAGGTCCTTCTGCTGGCCGCCAACTCCTTCCCCATCTACATCAAGGCATTCTTCAATGCCCCTGCTCAAGGTGGACACGAAGTGGTCTGCCACGGGGACCACGGGCGGCAGGACGTCGGCCTTCAACTTCATCATGGTGCAGGTGTGGGCATTCGTGCTCATGGTCGGCACCTCTATCATGTCGATCTACCGGGACTACCTGATGGGGCACGTCAATATCGCCACCTTCTGGTGCGTCCTGAATGCCTTCTTCCTCGGGGCATTCGTCGTGACTGCTTTCCTGGAGAATCGCCAGAAGAAGAGGAACAGCAAACGTGGCGGGGATCCGTCGCGTCCCAAACACGGCATGGAACCGGAGCTGGCGTCCTCGCGGAGGACATCCGCCCTGGCCGACAAGCAGACGACTGAGCCCCTGACCGCCGAGGCCATCCTGGGTGCCCAAGCCGCCAAGGACTCCCCTTGCCGCCCTACCCGAGCTTTATGACCGAAAGGGTTAACCCGTGTCCTTCCTCAATCGTCTCAAGCTCCTCGGCGGCCCTCATTGTCGTCGTTCTCATCCTCGGGCTGCTGACCGTGTTGTTCAACCAGCGGCAGAATCAGGTGGCCAGCATCACGGCACACGTTGAGGCTCCCCGCACGGTGATAGCCTCGCCTTACGGGGGTCTGGTCACAAAACAGAACCACAATCCTGGCGAATACGTGTCAGCTGGTGAGGAGCTCTTCACCATCACCAGCGCCAACCTGAAGGACATGGCCAGCCAGGGCACGCAACCCAACAGCACCGAGGGATACAAGATCAGCCTGGAGGACGGCACCATCACCTTCTTCGCCACCATTGCTGGCTACCTGGACAGCTTCACGGCCGTCCAGGGAAGCTACGTCAACAGCGCTGAGTCCCTGGCTGAGATCGTCTCCAGCGCGAACAAGACCGTGGTGGCGAGGTTCCAGCTCAATCCCTCGGACTATGGAAGAATTGAACCAAACGGGAAAGTGACCATCCATCTACCGAATGGCCAACTTGTGGAGGGGCAAGTGATGAGCGTCAACATCGCCACAGATTCAGCCACCAGTAACACCGTCACCGAGGTGACGGTCTCCAGCGATGCTCTGCAGGCAGAGGACCTCATGCTGCTCACCCGGCGTGGCACGCCCGTCACCGCGATCATGACGCTGCGCGACGACGGTCCGTTGGCCGGTCCCACGCAGGCTGTCTACGACTTCCTGTTGAAGATTGGTCTGCGTTGAGGCGGGCCTTCAGCCTCCTGCTGGGGACTGTCTGCCTGGTGGCCGTCGTGTTGCTGCCAGGCAGCGTTCCCCGGATCCAGCCTGATCGTCCGTCATTGCCTGACCCAACCCGGCCGCGTGAGCTGCCCGGTGAGGCGGCAGCCCTCAATGTGGTGGCTCAAAACCCAGGCAAGGATCTCAAGCCCGAACGCCTCGCAGAGGGGCTCAACCCTCCGACCAACCGATGGTTCTCTGGCCTGGTCTTCGGGTCGGAGCCCCTGCCGGTCTATCCCCTGCCGCTGAGCTTCCAGCTGACGGCCACCGGGTTCAATTTCGGGCTGCCAGAGGTGCAGTCCACCGAGAAGACCTTGTTCGGCGGGCACCGGCCGGAGGTCTCCGTCACCGTGCCCGGGATCACAGGCTGGCAGGTGGTGGCCTATGACACGGCCACCGTCGTCGTCGAGGCGCGAGGTGCGGACGGTCCCGTGGGGCGCGTCACGCTGGCCCAGGGGTCACCCCAGGTCACATTCACCGCGTCGAGTGCGGTGACGCTGGAGACCTCTTCGCTGCCCGAGCATTTCGGCATGGTGCCCGAGTCCGGTTCTGGCGCCACCCAGATCGCGGAGGGGCAGTCCGTGACCTGGGTCGCGATCCCCGACGGGGCATCGAAGGCCGAGGTGCTCGGCCAGGTCCATCCGGTGACGGGATCCGCCCTGTCGTGGCAGGTGGACGATGAGAAGACCTTCACGACCATCACGTGGCAGACCGCCGACGGAGCCCCCACCCTGGTGGCCACCATGCCCCATCAGACGGAGTCGGACACCGACCAGGACTGCCGCCTGGGCACTTTCAAGAGCGTCCCATGGCGAGCTCAAGGCGTGCCTGAGGTCGTCGGTCACCTGGGGGCGCCGAAGCTGCCGGCGCCGGCAACCTACGACCTGGGGAAGCTGGACGAGGCCGGTCGCGCGAACCTCATCACGCATCTTGAGACGGACGTCCAGCACCTTCCCGCCTACCCCGCGGACACCTATTTCGCAGGGAAGGCCCTCGCGAGGGATGCCCAGCTCCTGCAGCTGGCGAAGACCCTCGGCCGCGATGACCTGGCTGCGACGATCCGCAACCGTCTGGTGCCCGAGATGCGGACCTGGACGAACCCGGCGGGATGCGCCACGCCTGGGGCGGCCCGCCGCTTCTACGACCAGAACAATCATGGTGTGGTCGGGCTGGTGGCGACCTTCGGCAGCGACGAGTTCAACGATCATCATTTCCACTACGGCTATTTCCTGTATGCCGCTGCCCTCGTCGCAATGGACGATCCCAATCTGGTCTCCGAGATGGCGCCGGTGATGACTCTGCTGTCCTCTGACATCGCCCGTCCCTGTGGCCTCGGACCGGTTCCCGGCTCTGCGTGTCTATGACGCCCTATGCCTCCCATTCGTGGGCCTCGGGACCTCCCCTGTTCGCTGATGCCAACAACCAGGAGTCCACCAGTGAGGCCGTGGCGGCCTGGGTGGGTCTGCGGCTGTGGGGTGAAGTCAGCGGCGACCAGGCCATGGCGGACCAGGGCACCTGGATGCAGTCCAATGAGGCCAACGCCGCCCTGGCGTACTGGTTGAATTTCAACAAGAGCGATCCGCTGTACGCACCGCTGGAGTACAGCTACCTGCCCCTCAACTTCGGTGGCAAACGAGACTTTGCCACCTGGTTCTCGCCCGACCCAGAGGCCGGACTGGCCATCCAGGTCCTCCCCGTGACCCCGGCGTCCACCTATCTGGGCAGGGACCCGGACCGGGTCGCGACCAACATCGACAACGCCCCTGACGGCCGACACGTTCTCCCGCACCTACGGCGACATCCTGCTGGCCTACTCAGCCCTGGCCGGCGAGGAGGCTCGCGCGAAGGCACTCACCCTGGTGGACGAAGTTCCTTCCGACGATGGCTTCACACGTTCCCTCCTGCTGGCCTGGCTGTACTCGCTGAAGGCCTGATCTTCGGCGAGGAGATCGTGGTTGAGGTGGACGTTCGCCGTCCGCCCTGGGCAACGCGACCATCCAAGCGTGTGCTTCATTGTGCCGACAGACCCCGTCTCGGCAAGCACCGGTCTATCGTGCAATGTTTCCGGCAAATGTCATCTGACTTGGGGTGATGTTCTCTCGCCCGCAGTCGCAACTCCCCCAGATGTTTACGGCTGTGAGTGACGCCTGGTCCTTGATAGTTTGCAATTGCAAAGCTTTATGGTGGTGATCAACATCGATATCGATCAGCCCACATCGACCAACACTCTGCTGTTGCTCAGTCTCACCGAACTGTAAGAAGGACTAAGCGCAGGGGAAAGACAACAGGAACGACCCGTCGAAGCCTCTCGACCGAGGCGGGAATCGGGCATCCCGTGATGGGCGTCGCAGACGCTCTCGCGTGGGTTGGGTCGCGGTCAGTGCCCACATCGGTACACGGGCATACTGCCGTGCCCCCACCCGGAAAGCCTGGTCCTCGTAACTCTCCAAGACCTCCGGGATTTGTCGCCGGGCCCCAGCGACCTTCGGTCGCCCGGTTTTCACCTGACGTGAAAGCCGTCTTTCCCGAACGAACAACTCACGCTGACCACCTAAGGAGGTATGACATGACTGAAAAAAGCAAAGACCTGACTCGCCGTAGCCTGATCACCAAAGCTGCCATCGGCATCCCAGCCATGGGCGTTGCGGGTGCCCTCGCCTGGGTGAATCCGGGCACCACGCCACAAGCGTCAGCATCTTCCGCCGATGGCTACTGGGGCACGGACACGACTAAGAAGCTCCAGTATTACTACAACTTGTTCATCAAAGATGGCACCATCGCTGGGCAGGATCCATCGATCCGCAACGACAACCCCGGGTTGACCACTGGCTGGGATTGGAGCGACGCCTCAGGATCCGCGACCATCGACGCACTGCAGGACCACATGAACCAGTGGGGTTATGGTCTCTCCACTGACGGAGTGCTAGGGCCCAACACCATCTGGTGCCTCCACGAGTGGTTCCAACTTTCTCCAAAGACCTACCTAGGTGAGGGAGATTCCTGCATCGTGCCCCTACAAAACTGGCTCAACAGCTAGTTCCCGTAAACCCAATTTCTTGAACAATCTGAAACTCCATCTGAAAGAGGCACAACATGCAAGAAAAGGACACGAGCTTGCCCTGCCGTAGCCTGATCACCAAGGCCGCTATCGGCATCCCAGCCATGGGCGTCGTGGGTGCTCTCGCCTGGGCGAACTCAGCAACTACCCCGAAGGCGTCCGCTGGCGCCATCGATGGCACTTGGGGAAGCTACACCACCCTCGCGCTCTAGAAGTACTACGGCCTGGCGGTCCAAGATGGCATCATCTCGGGTCAAGATCCCAGCATTCGAAAGTCCAACACTGGTCTTGGCTCTGGCTGGGAATGGAGCGACGCGTCCGGCTCCACCACCATCCAAGCCCTTCAAGAGCACATGAATCAGTCGGGCTACGGGCTCACCGTCGACGGTGTCATGGGCCCAAAAACCATCGAATATTTCCAGGTGTGGTTTGGGAACGTCCCCTATGTCTGCCTTGCTGAGGGAGACCGTACGATCAAGGAACTCCAGGGCGGTTGGGCTTCTCCTACACCCCCACCAGCTAGCTAGTTCTGCCTCTCTCAGCACATCGCTAAGAATGGCCTAGCCAACAAGAAGTTCGGGCCCGATGCGATTGATCCTGCCGTCACTCGCATCGGGCCTGAATGCATGGAAACGTCTTCGTAAGGGGCGCGTGCTGGCTTAGGTCCCTCGGCAGTCCTTGTGCCAGTTTCCCGGGTCTATTTCCAGGGCTGTGACAATGCGCAGGATGTTGTGGAGGGAAAGGTTGCGCTGTCCGCGCTCGACCTGGCCGATGTAGGTCTAGTGCAACTCACACTGGTCGGCGAGTGCCTCTTGGCTGAGCCCCAGTCTCTGGCGCTGCTCCCGCACTCGTGCACCGAATGTCCCTGCTGCTGGGGACAGCGGTGGTTTTTGGGGCTGGTACGCATACATGGCTAATCACATACGTCTCAAGACTTTAAGTCCAGAGATTATCGATGATAAAATCAGTGAGCTCGTGCCGAGAGCTGAAGAAATCTTGAAGAAGTTTATCCTGCGTGCTCGCCGCATACAAGCTCACTCACTTGTGCAAGACCAAAATAAACTGCGTTGCTATGCAGAAGGAGAACTTCATTTTGAGCTGAGTCTAAAGGGAGCAAAATTAGAACGGTATCTTCCTGAAAATGAAGAGGTTTTTGAGTCTCTTGCTGCAAGGATAAGACCGATTACAGTAAAGAGTGAATCTATCTATTATGCTAAAATTTTTTTGAAGCAATAGATGATGCACTTGGTGGTCAAGAAATTGATGAGGATACCCAGAAGCAAAAACAAGATCTTCTAGAGGCTTTGGGGTGCTGCCGAAGTCCAGGGAGGCGGACCCGCGGATACTCAATACAGGCTATTGACGTAGATGGAGAGAAGGCCACAGCAATTATTTCAGATACTCAGCTCGCTGCTGCGTGGTTGTATGCTGATGTTGTCCATGAGGCTTATTCATGGGGTGTAGGTGAATATGATTCCGAGGACGGCGTTGATGGTGGTAGTGAAGGTTGCGTAGGGGCGGCGGTAGTCGGTGTGAAGGATGCGCCAGGTTTTCAATTGCGCGATACTTCGTTCTATGAGGTAGCGGATAGTGTTGATTTTCTTGTTGAACTCCTTTTCACTGTCGTATAATTCATGACCGGCTGGTTTCTTGACCGGGGTAATCATCCCGGCACCGGTATAGCCTTTATCACCAATATGGATGGTCTGATTAATCATGTCGAGGAGTCGGGAGTCTTTTAGTGCTGTGAGGTCATAGGGTGCTTGTCTGGGAAGGGGTGCGAGACCCAGGCAAGCCTTCCTGTCAGGGTGCAGGCCACCTGGATGGTGACTCCGGTGGTGTGGTGTTTACCTGAGTACAGCTCTGGATGCCGCCGCCAGGACCAGCAGGGCAGGAGAGTACCGTCAATGATCAACTGCTGGGTCGGGTCAAGGTCCTCCACGGTAGGGATCTGGGCTTGAAGATTCTCGGCGATCAGTGGGACGTAGGCGTTGATAATCCTACTGACCGTGGGTTGAGAAATCTCAAAGATCTCCGCGAGGAGTTCTTGTGTGAGGTTATGGCGCAACGCTAAAAGTATGAGGCGGATACTGGTGAAGAGCCCGAGGGTTCGTGAGCCTGCAGCAGGTAGCTGGCCTTTGGTGTGGGTGTGGATGCCTGCGCACAAGTCGAGGACTTCACTGGTGTCGAGTTTTGTGCTAGCATTCCCTACGGACGGCTTTGTTCTTGTGATGATTTGTTTTTCACACCCAATTATCTCAAAAAGAGCAAGCCGTCCCTTTACGTCTTCTAACGCGTGTCAACAAACCCCATGAATAAGCCTCATTGGTTATATGCGCTGCTGTGCCCTTGTCGATGAGAATCAGACTACCTATGCCCAGTCTGTTCAGGACGTAAGAGCTGTGAGTAGTGATGATCGTCTGGCGGCCACGGGCGAGGGCTTCGATCTGCCCCATCAGGCGGGTGAGTCTTGTATGAGCTAAGTGATTTTCAGGTTCTTCGACCAGAACGATACTAGTCGTTTCGGCCGTACGAGACATTGCAAGAGCAACCTTCGAAGCAGCCTGCTGTCCTTGACCAGACATCGCGAACGGAATGTCTCCTACTTGAGGTATGATCGATCCTTGCCAACCATTGCTCGATGTCTGGTCTATCTGTAGACCAATAGGGGCTTCGGATGGGTGACTCTCCTGTTGGATACGCTTGTTGGCTTCGGATAGAAATGTTGCGGTGGTTTCATGCCGTGCTTTACGTAAAGCTAGCGATATCTTCGCGCTTTCGTTGGGCTCAATATGTTCCAGAAGGAGCTTGCGAGTATGGTAATCGACTCCTGATGATGAGTGGAGAGTGCGCGAGTCGATCTGGGCGATGCCTAGTGCACGTGGTCGGCGACCCATAGTTGAGCCTTTGGAAGCTTCGCCACTCCACCTTGTAGAATTCAGTGGGAAGTAGTGAAGGAGCTTCTGGGTCTGACACATACTTCTCAAACTCCTCCGAAAATTCTGAGTCGACAGTGACTCGTACCTGCAGTCCTGGTTGATCTTTTCCCAGACTGTTATTTATACCGCGCAAGCGCTGGATGTCGGGATTGGTTGACTGCAAGTAGATCTCAATCAGGATTTCCGGCGGCGAAGTCTTCTGTCCCGCGCGCCTTGTTTCAAGGTAGCTGCGTGTTACGTCTTGGTTGAACCAGTAAGGATTTAGGTGATCGCTGAGCCAGTGGCCGTGGATCCTACCCGTGAGTGTCATACTGATGGCTTCGAGGAGCGTCGATTTTCCAGACTCGTTGTGGCCAACCACGATGTTCATGTCAGGATTGAGTTTCAAATTTAAGTTATTGAAGATTCGGTAGCCTTGAATCACAACACGTTCAATCACATTGCTATTATCCCATAGTTTAGGAGCTTCTGCTAAACTCATCATCAAGCGACTTGCACTTTAGGCAACCAACGGGATCGGTTATCGTCGAGCGAAAATGCCGCTGTTATTCGTACGTTGCCATCATCGCCCAGCTCGTAGCCAGCTGGGAGGGGGTTGTCGTCGTGGTCTCCTGCGTGGAGGAACCCGATGCGCAGCACGTTGTTGCCTTTCAGTTGTATGGTGCAGATCACTGCTGTCGATATGGGATCTGCTGACTTCACGAATAGTGGTGCCAGCGTTCGTAGTGTATCGCCTGTGTATGCGTGAGATTGCTGGGGTGCCAGTACTTTTCGCCATTCCTATTCCACGCCGCAGTACAGGCCGCCGTAGATGTCGCGGAAGGTGGCTTCTTTGTGTCCGTTTGGTCGAGGGTGAGGCGATGTGCTGGGGTTGGGTAGCCGGGTTGTTCGTGCGTGGGCCAGGCATTCCACCAATCAGTCACTGCATCAAACAAAACATGAGCCGAGGCACTCTGCAAAGGATGCCTCGGCTCAGAATAACTGTCGGGGTGACAGGATTTGAACCTGCGGCCTCGTCGTCCCGAACGACGCGCGCTACCAAGCTGCGCCACACCCCGGTGGCTCATCAGAGCCAGCGGCAAGACTATACCAGCGGGCGTCCCCAGGCGAAATCATCGCCTGCGGTTGGATGCGGTCAGTCGGCGACGATCCCTACCCAGGACCACAGGGCCGGGGGTGATGGACTCTTGGGAGTAGCTGACGGCGTCTTCGAGGGCGTCCAGGGCGCGTTCGAAACGCTCCGGGGTGGCGGTGTGGAGGGTGAGTCAGGGTGCTCCCCTGGTGATGTGGTCGCCGGGCTTGGCGTGCAGCTCGACGCCGGCGACCGCCTGCACGTCGTCCTCCTTGCGGGCTCGTCCCGCGCCCAGTCGCCAGGTCGCGACCCCGACCGCCATCGCATCCAGGCGGGAGACGAAGCCGTCCTGCTCGGCGGTGACGGTATGGGTGTGCCCGGCCACGGGTAGCGGTGCGCCGGGGTCGCCGCCCTGGGCTGCGATCATGCGCCGCCACACGTCCATCGCCCGGCCGTCCTGCAGGGCGGGGCTGGATCGACGCCCGGCTTCCCCGCGGCGGCCAGCATCTCCCGGGCCAGGGTGACGGTTAGCTCCACGACGTCCGGAGGTCCGCCGCCTGCCAGCACCTCGACGGCCTCTCGTACCTCCAGGGCGTTGCCGGCGGTGAGCCCGAGCGGAGTATCCATGCCCGTGAGCAATGCGACCGTATTGACGCCCGCGTTGGTGCCCAGAGCCACCATGGTGCGGGCGAGCTCCTCCGCACGGTCGTGGGTCTTCATGAATGCGCCCGATCCGACCTTCACGTCCAGCACCAGCGCTTCCGTGCCCTCGGCGATTTTCTTGCTCATGATCGACGACGCGATCAGCGGGATGGCTTCGACGGTGCCGGTGGCGTCACGCAGGGCGTATAGCTTCTGTCCGCGGGAGCCAGGCCGGAACCCGCCGCGCAGACGACCGCGCCGACGTCACGGAGCTGCGCGAGAAGCCTCGTCATTGCTCACGGCGGCTCGCCACCCGGGGATGGACTCCAGCTTGTCGAGGGTGCCGCCGGTGTGGCCGAGGCCCCGGCCCGACAGCTGCGGCACGGCGACGTCGAACACTGCCACCAAGGGCGCCAGCGGCAGGGTGATCTTGTCGCCGACCCCGCCCGTCGAGTGCTTGTCGGCGGTGGGTTTGCCCAGCGACGAGAAGTCCATGCGCTCCCCGGAGGCGATCATCGCGGCAGTCCAGCGCGCGATCTCGCCCCGGTCCATGCCATTGAGCAGAATCGCCATGGCCAGCGCTGACATCTGCTCCTCAGCGACCACCCCGTCGGTGTAGGCGCGGATCACCCAGTCGATCTGAGCATCACTGAGCCTTCCGCCGTCGCGTTTCCTGGAGATGACCTCAATGGCGTCCATGGCGGGATTCTAGTGGGGTCGCTGACAAAACTGCCATCCATACAGCGCAGGGGCGAGCTGAGGTACTGGGTTGTTGGACGACTAGCGCAGAGGACTTTCAGGAAACAGCCTAGATTGAGGTTTATTCACAGCCGCAACCAACCTGCTCTGACAAGAAGTTTCGCTGTTTGTTGGCCGCCCTCATGAATAAGCTTCATTGTTGATTATCTGTCTTTCTTATTCATAGGTCATGGTGATCCGGAATCCGGCATGATGATAGCTTTCACAGCCTGTCGTTCCTGAGGTGAGTATCAGGGTTGCTTTGTTGTCTTCTAGCTGTTTCTGGGCGACTCTACTCTCTGAATACCTAAGGTTTTGATCTTCTTGCCAGCCTTCTTGTTCTGCGGTGGTCATGACTTGGGTGAAGGCTTCTTCTAGCGGGATGGTGCGTCTGTAGCAGCGGTTAATTTTTGGGGGGCGTGGTTTGTATCCTTCGCCGGTGGTTTCGTCCCTGCCGAGGGGTTCTAGTCCTGGCCATCTTGCGGTGGCGATGGGGTCTTTCCGGAGGTTGTTCATCCAGCGGTCCCAGTCGGAGGTACAGGCGACCAGCGCCAGGCACAGCACAGCCACCAGCTGCACTGCTGCCATGCGTTTCAGGTATCGCATCATTGCCTCCCTCGACTAAGAGGATGCTACCTTTTTGCTTTCTGTGCCGGAAGCTCTGCGGATGATCGGCTTGCGGTTTCTCGTCCCTGCTGGGGAGCTGCCCATAGGATTCTTCCGTGCATCCGATCCCCGACGTCACCCCTGCCGCCCGGCGCGCCCGCTGGGGCGTGATCCTGCTGTTCTGGCTGAACGGGGCGGCGGCTGCGTCGATCATTCCGCGCTACCCGGAGATCAAGTCCCGGCTGGTCATTGACGACCAGTGGTGGGGACTGCTGATCGCGCTCGCGCCCCTCGGTGGGCTGGTGGCGGGCCTGGTCACAGCCGCCCTGATCCGCCGGTTCTCGTCGGCGACGGTCGCGGTGGTCTTCCAGGCGGTCAGCGTCGCGATGCTCAGCCTGATCGGGAATGCATCCGTCGCCTGGATGCTGGCGGCTGGAGTGTTTCTGATGGCCGCTGGTGATGCACTGACGGACATCGCCATGAACGCGCACGGACTGCGGGTGCAGAGGCTCTACCAGCGTCCGATCCTGAACAGCTTCCACGGCTGGTGGTCGATCGGCGCGGTCTGTGGCGGGCTGCTCGGGTCCGCGGCGAAGCAGGGCGGAGTTCCCATCTGGCTGCAGTGCCTCATAGCCGCCGGCGCGTTCGTGGTCATGGCGCTGGGCGCGAAGTCCCTGCTGCTGCCCGGCAAGGACCACGACCCGGCCGCCAGCCAGGCCGGCGGCACGAGACGGCGCCTGCCCACGCCGACGCTGCTGCGGCTGCTCGCGCTGGGGTCGCTGGGGGCTGCGGCCATGCTGATGGAGGACACCGGCGCCACCTGGGGCGCTATCTACCTGGACCGCCAGTTCGAGATCATCCCGTTCCTGACCGGCATGGCGTTCGTCGCATTGCAGGGCGCGCAGCTGATCGGCCGTTTCACGGGTGACGCCCTGGTGGCGCGGATCGGCCCGCGACCCGCCGTCGTGCAGGGTGCGTTGATCGCCCTGCCTCGGAATGGGGATCTCGCTGGTCTGGCCCACCGTGGTCACGGCGATCCTCGGCTTCGCCTGCGTCGGCTGGGGCATCGCGACGGCGATCCCGTCGGCCATGCACGCCGCCGACGAGCTGCCAGGCATGAACCACAGCAACGGCCTGATGATCGTCACCTGGATGATGAGGTTCGGTTTCTTCGTCGGCCCGCCGCTGATCGGTGCCCTATCGGAGGCGACGGAGCTGCGCCTTGCGCTGTGGGTGGTGCCGGTGTTCGCCGTCGTGATCCTGCTCCTGAGCCCGTCGCTGGGCCGCTCCAGGGCATATGAAAACCTGTGATGGCCTCGATGCCCTGATGCGCAGCGTGACCTGTGAACGATAAAGCCCTTGTCAGGAAGGTTTCATAGCCATGAATAAGCCCGGGGGCAGGTTTTCCATCACTAGCGGGCGGAGTCCCCTATCATTACGTTTGAGCCGGTCAGCTCAATGTCCCTGTCAATGTCCTGGTGAAGGGAGTAGCGATGATGCTGCCCGCCTGCCCCGCGGCGCACTCCAGGCTGTGGCGCATCCAGGCCGTGACTGTGGCAGGGGTGATCATGTGCGTTGTGGTCGCGGCATTCCTGGCCTGGCCGGGCGTTAGGCTGGCCTGCCTAAGTCCGGCTCGGGTTTCCTCGGGGACGGACATAACGTTGAGGCCATGAGCACCGAGACTGTCAACACCCCGTATGTCAACCTCTCTTTCACTGCGTCCCCCGCGCTGCGCAACAACTTCCAGCGCGTCCTGGTGGACCCTCATCGCCCTTGAGCTGGTCGGCAAGCAGGCCCACTGGAACATCGTCGGCCCGAACTTCCGCGACCTGCACCTGAACCTCGACGCGGTCGTCGACATTGCCCGCGCAGGCGCCGACGACGTGGCCGAGCGGATGCGCGCCGTCAACGCGACCCCCGACGGCCGCCCTGCCACCGTGGTCGCCTCGGCCACCGTGCCTACCGCTCCGGAGGGCGAGATCTTCACCACCGACGCCGTCGCCTACATCGTCTCCGCCATCGAGGCTGTCGTCGTCACCCTGCGTGACGTGCACGGCGCCATCGACGAGGAGGACCCCTCCTCCTCCGGCATCATCGAGGACCTCACCACCCAGCTGGAGCAGCAGGCGTGGTTCCTCTCCGCTGAGGTGCGCAAGCCCGTTCACTGACTGCTCCCCAGCACGGGAATACGTGCGACCTGATTCAGCCAAGGCGGCCCCGGCAGCGCTGGGGCCGCCTTTGCTGTGCGCGGTTCTGGCCGGCGACACTCCCGAAAGTTATCTCTGGAATGTAACGTAGGTTTGGCTTACCATAACTGGGCTATTTTTCCGAAAAACGAACGGAGCCCACGTGCTTTCCAGAAGGACATTCGTCGCAGCGCTTGCCGCGACTGCCACCGCGGGCCTTGCCGCCTGCGCCAATAACTCGACGACGCAGACCGGCGACAGCCCCAGCGCGGGTTCCAGCTCGTCTGGAGCCACTGAGACCTTCCCCATCACCATCAAGCACGCTCTCGGTGAGACCGTCATCGATAAGAAACCCGAACGCATAGCTACCCTCGGCTGGGCCAATCACGAGGTGCCGCTGGCCCTCGGTGTGGTGCCCGTCGGCATGAGCAAGGCCAACTGGGGCGATGAGGACGGCGATGGCCTCCCTGCCCTGGGTCAAGGAGAAGCTCGACGCCCTGGGAGGCCAGGCCCCGGTGTTGTTCGACGACAACGACGGAGTCCCCTTCGAGGCAGTCTCCAACACCAAAACCCGACGTTATCCTCGCCTCTTATTCCGGCATCACCGAGGAGGACTACAAGACGCTCAGCGACATAGCCCCTGTCGTCGCCTACCCAGAGGCGCCGTGGATCACCACCATGGACCAGATGATCGAGCTGAACTCCCAGGCCATGGGGATGTCCGCGCAGGGCAAGACGCTGATCGAGGACCTCAAGAAGCAGGTCGCCGCGGCGATGGACCAGCATGCCGGCCTCAAGGGCAAGAAGGTGCTGTTCAGCTTCCTCAATGCCGACGATCTGTCGAAGGTCGGCTTCTACACCACCCACGACCCGCGTGCCGGGTTCCTGATCAACGCCGGTATGGCCGCGCCGCAGGGTGGTGGCTGACGAGTCTGCCAAGTCGAAGGCCTTCTGGGTGGACATGTCCGCCGAGAAGCCGGAGCTGTTCAACGACGTCGACATCCTGCTCACCTATGGTCCCTGCCGATCCAGCGCCACTACGGGAGGCCATGAAGGCGAATCCGCTGGTCTCCCGCATCCCGGCCGTCGCCGAGGACCGGGTGGTTTTCCTGGGACAGGACGCCCTGTCGGCTTCCGCAAACCCGTCTCCGCTGTCCATCCCGTGGGGCGTCGACAAGTACATTGCGAAGCTGGCTGAAGGTCTCAAGTGACCGTTGCCGGCACCCAGGCCCGGCCGGGCGCTGAGAGTATCCAGCGCTCGGCCGGGCGTCGTCTGCTCTGGCTGGCGGTCCTGGCGTTGTTCCCTGCTGGTGGTCGTGGTGGCCTCCGTGATCTTCGGGGTGCGGGCCGTCACCCTGGACGACGCCCTCGCTGCGCTCACCGGCCAAGCCACGACCGCTGAGCAGGCTGCGGCTGTCGCCCGGCTGCCCCGCACCGTGCTGGGGCTGCTCGCCGGGGCGTCGCTGGCGATCGCGGGCGGCACCATGCAGGCCGTCACCCGCAACCCGCTAGCCGATCCCGGTATCTTCGGCGTGCTGTCGGGGGCGTCGCTAGCGGTGGTGATCGGCTTGGCCTTCTTCGACATCTCCCATCCCTACGCGACGCTGCTATTCGCGGTGATCGGGGCGGGGACGGCTGCTGCGTTCGTCTATGCCGTCGGGTCGCTGGGACGCGGCGGAGCCACCCGCTGAAACTGGCCCCTGGCCGGGGCCGCGACCTCCGCCGCCTGCTCGTCGCTGGTCTCCGCGATCCTGCTGCCCCGGATCCGTGTGATGGACTCGTTCCGGTTCTGGCAGATCGGTGGGATCGGCGGCGCCACCTGGGACCGGGTGGGCCTGGTGGCCCCATTCCTGCTGGCCGGCGCCCTGATCTGCCTGCTGTCGGCGCGCGGCCTGAACTCCCTGGCCCTCGGTGACGACGTCGCCACCGGCCTGGGTGAGAACGTGATGCGCACCCGGCTGGTCGCGTCAGTCGGGGCGGTGATCCTGTGCGGTGTGACGACGGCGGTCTGCGGGCCGATCGCGTTCGTCGGTCTGGTCGTGCCGCACGTCTGCCGGCTGCTCGTCGGCACCGACCATCGCTGGATGCTGCCGTTCGCCGGCCTGGCGGGCGCGTGCCTGCTGCTCGGAGCCGACACCCTGGGCCGCGTCGTCACCCCCAACTCCGAGATCGACGTCGGCATCATCACCCCGTTCATCGGGGCCCCGTTCTTCATCTGGATCGTCCGACGCCAGAAGGTGCGTGAACTGTGACCGCTGTTGCCTCCCCCGACGTCCGGGCGTTGCGTGCCGCGCGGCTGCGGCGCAGCCGCGGCCAGGTCCTGGTGGTCGGCGTCCTCGTGCTGCTGGTGGCCGGTCTGTGGGCCGCCTCCCTGATGGTCGGCGAGACCTTCTACGGCCCGTCGGAGGTGTGGCGGGTGATCATCGGTCAGCGAGTGCCGGGCGCCACCTTCACCGTTGGCACGCTGCGGCTGCCCCGCGCCACCCTCGCCGTGCTGGCGGGGCTGGCCTTCGGGGCGGCGGGCGTCACCTTCCAGACCCTGCTGCGCAACCAGCTGGCCTCTCCCGACGTCATCGGCATCTCCTCCGGCGCCAGCGCCGCCGGGGTGGTCGGCATCGTGATCGTGGGACTCAACGAGACCACCGTCTCCCTGCTGGCGCTGGCCGCCGCGATCGGCACCGCCGTCGTGATCTACGCCCTCAGCTACAAGGGCGGTTTCGCGGGCACCCGGCTGATCCTGATCGGCATCGGCATCTCGTCGATGCTGGGAGCCGTCGTCACCTACACCCTCGCGCAGGCGTCGGCGTGGGACCTCCAGGTCGCCACCCGCTGGCTGACGGGGTCGCTGAACAGCGCGGGCTGGCCGCGGGTGGTGCCGCTGGCGGTGGCCTGCCTGGTGGTGTTGCCGCTGATGTGGCTGAACTCCAGCAAGCTGGCGGCGATGCGGTTCGGCGACGACACTGCCTCCGGACTGGGTATCAGGGTGTTCTCCGTCAGGTGTGGACCGTCATCGCGGCCGTCACGCTGGTGGCTGTTGCGACGGCGTCCTGCGGGCCGGTCGCGTTCGTGGCGTTCATGTCCGGGCCGATCGCGGCGCGGATCAGCCGGTCCGCCGCGTCCCTGGTGCTGCCCGCCTCCCCTGGTGGGCGCGATCCTGGTGCTGGCCTCCGACCTGATCGGGCAGTTCGCCTTCGGCACCCGCTACCCCGTCGGCATCATCACCGGTGCGCTCGGCGCCCCCTTCCTCGTCTACCTCCTCATCCGCTCCAACCGGCAGCGCCGGAACTGACCCCCGGAGACCCCGTGACCTCGAATCGTTCCCCTGACCGCCGTCGAGCTCGGGCTCGCCTACGGCGACCGCACCGTCATCGACAGCCTCGACCTGACCGTCAGGCCCGGGGCCATCACCTCCATCGTCGGTGCCAATGGCTGCGGCAAGTCGACGCTGCTGCGTTCCCCTGGCGCGGCTGCTGCAGCCCAAACGCGGGCAGGTGCTACTCGACGGCAAGTCCCTCCACGAGCAGCCGACCAAGGAGATCGCAAAGGTGCTGGGGCTGCTGCCGCAGTCGCCGACGGCACCAGAGGGCATCGTCGTCGCCGACCCCGTCGGCCGGGGGCCGGCACCCCCACCAGGGGATGCTCGGGCGGTGGAGTCCCCGCGACTACGAGGTGGTTGCCGAGTCGCTGGCCGCCACCGACACCACCGAGCTGGCCGACCGTCCCGTCGACGAGTTGTCGGGCGGCCAGCGGCAGCGCGTGTGGATCGCGATGGCGCTCGCCCAGGAAACTGACATCCCTGCTGCTCGACGAGCCAACCACCTACCTCGACGTCGCGAACCAGCTGGAGGTGCTGGACCCTGCTGATCGACCTCAACGCCCGCAAGGGCACCACCGTCGTGATGGTGCTGCACGATCTCGGGCTGGCGGCCCGCTACTCCGACGAGCTCATCGCGATGCGCTCCGGGCGATCCTGGGGCAGGGATCGCCGCGGGACGTGGTGACGGAGGAAACGGTGCGTGAGGTGTTCGGGATCGCGTCGAAGGTGGTGCCGGATCCCGTCTCCGGTGCGCCCCTGGTGATGCCGATCGGCCGGCACCGGGTACAACTGGGCGATGAGTGACTGGCTGACGGTCGCCGTCGAGGTGGTGGAGGCGCAGCGCCTTACTCCGCACTTCGCGCGCATCCGGTTCCGGGCACCCGCCCACGTCGGCGGGGCCGGGCCCGCCTACGACCAGCGCATCCGCGTCGGGATCCCGTCACCCGGCTGCGACCCCTGCGTGGCCGACGGCGACGACTGGTACAGCGAATGGCTTGCCCTCACCCGAGGCGGAGCGGGGGCAGCTGCGCACCCTACTCGGTCCGGGACATCGACCGCCGCGACGACGAGACCCTCATCACCGTCGACTTCGTGCTGCACTTCTCGCCCGGCTGCCCCGGGGTGGCGTCAGAGTGGGCCGAGGCTGCTCAGCCCGGCGACCGGGCGTCGATGATCCTGCCGCGCCGTGGGCTGGCCGGGGCGGGGATCGAGTTCGCGCCCGGACCGGCGACGGTCATCGTCCTGGCGGGCGACGAGACGGCTGCCCCCGCGATCGCCCGGATCCTGGAGGATCTACCCCGCGACTCCCAGGGCTACGCGCTGATCGAGATCCCGGCCGCTGCCGACGAGCTGCCCATCGACGCGCCCTCGGGCTTCGAGGTGCGGTGGCTGGCCCGCGACGACCGGGAGCACGGCGACCGGCTGGTCGAGGAGCCCCTGGATGTGGTGTCGCAGGGACGCACGCATGCTGGCGTCGGGGACCCGCCCGCCTACGACGAGGGCGAGCTGGTGGGAGACCCCGACCTTCTCCGCACTGGGCGAAGATCTCGACGAGCCGCGGGAGCAGGTCGGTGAGACGTTCTACTGGGTGGCGGGGAGTGCCGGGTGGTCGCGGGTTGCGCCGTAGGCTGGTCAGGGGAGTTCGGCGTTGCACGGAAGCAGATCGCCTTCATGGGCTACTGGAAACGCTGAGTCGACGGGAACGGCTAGCATTTCTGCGAGGAGGTGCAAGCATGTCTACGGTCACCATCCGCGGGCTCAGTGACGAAACACATGAGAACCTGAGGCAACTGGCAGCCCTCAAACAACCGCTCTATGGAGGCCGAGGCCCGAGAAGCCCTCGATCAGTACTGTGGAGTGCCCGGCGTTTCGTGGGCAGTGGTGAACAGCCAGGTAACTCCAGTTTTCGGTTTGCTGGTCTTTATTCGCGTCTGCTGGCCTCACAGCACAGGCAAACGTGAATAAGGCCAGCAAACCGACAATAACGCCAGCAAAATCCCAGCACACGAGAATGAAGGCCGATAGCACATACACGAAAGCTAATTCATAGCTCATGGAGGCTTATTCATAGCCGCAGCTAACCTCCTCTGACAAGGAGTTTTACTGTTTATCAGCCACCCCATGAATAAGCCTCATGGTAACCCGCCGTTGACAGGGGTTTCGCGACCTCGTCGACCGCCCGCGAATAAGCCTGCAGGCACATCGGAAGGAAGGGGCATCTTCATGGGCTATTGGAAACGCTGAGGTCGCAGGGTGGCGTCGGTTGTACCGGCGGATTCGTCCAGGTGTGGGGAGTCCCGGGCAAGGGGCGGTGTGCGTTCCTGCGTGAAATTTTAAGACGGGCACCATTGCGCTTCAATGCGTTGAATGCCGGCTGTGGGAGGAGACGATCTCATGCCATTCCCTCCCTCAGCTTCTGCTTCGGATTGGCCCATTCAGCGATCCTGGTGCGGTGTTGTGAATTCGGCTCGCCTGGAACGATGTGCGGCATATGTCGACAGCGCCAACAAAACCACAAGAAATCCCCAGAGCATGATGAAACCCGTCGAGAAATGGTCAAATGCCAAGGGAATGGTGGCCATGAGGGCGCAGCCAGAAAAACGCGATCTGAAGGATGTGGATCGGAAGGTGCCGGGGGCCGGTATGCCCAGATTGCGAAATACCCATGATTTACCCTCACAGATACTGGAAACAACTGGAGGCCAAACTGGCCGTACCCATGCCTATTGCTGCAAAACCTCCGATACAGGCGGTGCGCACTGCTGCTATCTGCGGTGTGGAGCACGCCTTATATGTTCTCGCGATTAAACTGGTGAATGCATGGGTTTTCATGAACTACTCCAATCTGCTGTGACTGGTTTTATGGAACTATATGCCATGTGACCTCTGAAGAAATCTAACTTTCGGCCAGTCTCTTGCCGTCTCTTTGGTGGGCGTGATGAGTCTGCGCGGTCCGTCGTGATCCGGCTCAATGGGTTCGTTGCCTTGTCGTCGCGGCCCGAATCACAAGACGAACAATGAAACCAGGATGAAGATGCCTAGTGCGAGCATGAATAGGCAGGTTCCGAAGGCCTGGCCCCGGGCGTTGTTGGCTTTGAAATGCGCAGCGACGCCGCAGAGGACGGTGGAGTGCTTGGGCGACGTCGTGGAACTGATGTGGAGCAATCGATTCGTCGGCATCCCCGCCTCGGGGGGTAGGATGGGTAGAGAAATCGAGAGGTAGGGAGATCTGCATTATGGCCCGTAGCACCGCTATCGCCCGGACCGCTACACCTGAGGCGCAAGAGCGGGTCGCTTTTGCAGAGGCTGCCTTGGCTGTGGCGGGTCACCAGGTTACTGATCCTGTGGTCCGTGACCTCATGGACCAAGTCGCCCACGACAATATGACAGGAGACCAGGCGATAGAGGCGCTGCGCCGTCATATCCAAAGGTGATGGCGGCCCGTAAACACGTATCGTACCTGGGACGACTACTTCATTCCAGGTACACACGTGTTACGCAACAAGTTCACCACGCCAGGCAAGCCCTATGGGGAAACCGACCCAGGAAAACTCCGGGCCCTCGAAGAAGGCGCAGCCGCGATCCGGCTTGAGGAACTTGCCAAGCACCCGATCGCCGGCAAGTTCGATTACAAGCACATGAAAGCGATCCATCGCTACATCTTCCAGGATGTCTATGAATGGGCAGGCCAGGAACGTGTGGCACCGGTAGGAGAGTTCATGACGAAGACCGGTCCCGACGTCATCAACTACCCGCCAGGCGACCCTACAGCACCCCAAGTTCCCTATAATTACTACCCAGCAGGACCAGCATTGACGGCGGCAGCTGAGGAACAGTACCAGCGGCTTGCGTATAAGAACTTGTTGCGTGGTTTGGACCGGGATGAATTCGTAACCGAGCTTGCCGAGGTGTGGGGTGAATTGAACGTCGTCCACAGCTTCCGCGAGGGAAACACCCGTAGCCAATTTGTGTTCTTCTCCCAACTTGCCCAACAAGCCGGCTGGCAACTTAATCCCGCCTACTTCGCCCCCGGCACGCCAGGTAGCAACGACTTTATCGCTGCTCGCTTCCACAGCCAAGCTACCGGGCGCAATGACCGCCTTGCAGCCGTTTTCGCTCGCGAGATCACTCTTTTTCGCAACTGACCTTCCTGACCTAGCGGAATTGCGAGATACCACATGATCGGGGATTGGGTGAATTGTGGCGTCCATGCGCGGTCCTGGTTATGGATCGCCGCTGGTTTACAAACCAGTGTGCCTTTTTACCGAGGCCTCGGCAGTACGGCATCTGGATGTTGTGTTGTGCCATCGTCCCCTACCAGTGGGGTCTTTACAGGATGAACAATGACACCAGGGTGAAGATACCCAGTGCGAGCATGAACAGGCAGGTTCCGAAGGCCTGGCCCCGGGCGTTGTTGGCTTTGAAATGCGCAGCAACGCCGCAGAGGAAATACACCACCACCGCGACGCTCGTTGCGAATGCCACCCCCGGCAGCCAGATACCGGCGATCAGGCCCGCGGTGCCGAGGAATTTGATGACGATCAGCGTCCAGGCCCATTCCCTGGGGAAGTTGACGCCGTCCAGGCACTCGCGGATGAACTTTGGCGGCCGGATCATGAGAACGGCGTCGGTCAGCAGCGCTGCAGCCAGGATGACGGCGGGCCACCAGGGGTCGGCTGTGATGATCATTCGTGCTCCTTGTGATTACAGATGGTTTCGAAAGTGGTGCGCAGCTCCGCGATGATGGAGCTGCCCTCGAAGGTGGGCCGGGTGGCCCAGGTGAACAGCACGCCCAGGTAGGCGTAGTAGAGGGCCTGGGCCTGGCGGTCCAGGTCGTCCGGGGCGCGTCCGGGGCTGCTGATGGCGTCGCGGATCTCCGCCAGGAGGATCTTGGTCAGGCGGGTGAAGATCTCGGACGAGTGGTTGCCGGAGAGCAGGATCGATCCGTAGGCCCGTGCTAGTTCCTGGCGGCTGGCGAACAGCTGCAGGAAGGGTTCGACGAGGCTCAGGACGCGGACGACGCGGTTGCCGCCGCGTGGAGGTGTCTCGCGGCGGGCGGCGTGGGTCTCCTCGATCAGGCTGTCGAAGACCTTGACGAGCAGCGCCGACTTGTCGCCGACGGCCATGACCGTGCCGACACTCACTCCGCTCGCCGCCGCGATGTCGCGCACGGTGGTGGCCGCGAGGCCTCGCTCACGGAAGAGCCGGTCGGCCTCGGCCAGCACTCGCCGCTGGGTCTCGGCCTTCATGTCGCTGCGGGTCGGCATCACATCTCCTGAACAAGTTCACTGAACACGTTCAGGATAGCGTGACAAAATACAGCTTTCAAGGAGAAGCGGTGTCCCGCGATGTGGTGCTGGTCTTACCCGCATCTCTTCAGAGCGGGGCAGCGTCCAGGGTTGGCTGGTCGGCAACCGGGTGCGGTGGTCTGTTGGTCTGGGCGTGGTGTCCTCAGACCGGCGGTGGTTCGTCTCAGTCAGCCCGCTGGGACGGGGGCACGTAGAGGTCCTCCACAGGGATCTCCCGGCCGGTGGGGGTTTCCACGATGCGGATGCCCAGCTCGTCGCGGACTATCTGCAGGTCGGAGCCGACGGGCAGGTCCCAGATCCCGATGAGGCCGGGCTCGATGGTGCACAGGTCGTTGAAGTCGGCGACCTGCCAGTTCGAGGGGTCGTTGAGGTATTCGGAGGTGTCAATGTGGCTCATGATCTGCCAGCCGTTGTCGGCGGGCGCCTGCGACTTGCCTCGCACCATCCACCGCACCAGCCCCTTTTGCTCAATGACATTGCGGGTGGCCAGGCAAGCCCCGGCCTTGGGGATGAACTCCATTGTCTACTCCTTTCACGCCTTGGCGGCCAAGCTTACCGAGACAGACGGGGCTGGTCGCTCCAGAGGATAAGGCGGGGGTGCTATTCCAGCTCAACCGGGCCGAGGACGCGCACCTCCTCAATGTCCAGGCGCTCCTGAATCACATGCAGCACGTTCATGTCGATCTTGCCCTCATTGCGCAGGCGCTTGAGTACCTGCCGCTGGTTATCAAGAAACGCCAGGCGCAGAATATTCTCCTGCTCCAGCTGGGTGGCGGTGTGGAGCCGTCCGGGCGGGCCTCCATGCTGGAGATCTCCTTGTAGGTGTCGTGGTGGTCGTTATACAGGCGGATGCGGTGCTCGCACTCTTTGCGCACACCCTCCAGCGCCTCGGGGGATACCTGCGCCTGCTCGGCCAGCTCGTCCAGGTTCCTGTAGGTCTCGTTCCAGGCCAGGCGCGAAGCATCCGTGATCTCGCGCTCCTCGGAGTCGTCGGCGGGGATTTTTGCCCACCGGATCACCGCCGGCAGCGCGAGGCCCCTGCACCACCATGGAGAGGATGACCACCGCGGCCACCACAAAGATGATGAACTCGCGACCCTCCACGCCGACGGGTACCGACAGCGCCACCGCCAGGGAGATGCCCCCGCGCAGGCCCGCGAAGGTGCTCACCACGCGCCCGCGGAACGTGCCGCGCAGCCGCCGCTGCTTCTCGCTGCGGTCCAGGGCGCGAATAATCCCCACGGTCACGTTAAGGAACACGAACCGGGCAGCGACGCTCGTCACCCAGGCAACGAGCACCACCATCACGCCGGTCATCGCGGAGTAGTGGTTGTGCTGGGCCACCTCGTCCATGGCGCGCCACACCTCGGGCAGCTGCACTCCCACCAGCACGAACAGTGCCCCGTTGAGCACGAAGGAGATGAACGCCCAAATCGGCAGGCCGTAGAAGCGGTTCTGCGCGGTGATCGTATCCGGGCCGTTGTAGGTGAGGTAGATGGCCGCCACCACCACGGCCACCACCCCGGAGCCCTTGAACCCCTCGGCGATCTCCAGCTGCTCAGAGATGAGGAAGGCGATAAACGGTGTGGTCACCATGAACACGGCGAAATACATGGGGTTAGTGAGGTAGGCGCGGATTCTATTGCCCGTCCAGCCCACAGCCAGGCCCACGAAGATGCCCACCGCGAACGAGTAGAAGAACATGCCGGTGGTGGGCCCAAGACTGAGATGGTGCCCGTTAGCTACCTGGAGGGCGAGCGCAAAAATCACCAGGGTGGTGCCGTCATTAATAAGCGATTCGGCCTTCAGGATGGTGATGGACGACTTGGGTAGCTTGCCATTGAGGGTGGCCACGGCGGTGGCGTCTGTGGGGGCTAGGGCGGCGCCAATGATGAGGGCCACCCCCCAGTCGGTGCCGAAGAAGAAATTCAGCGTCCAGGCGATCACGGCGGCGGTGAAAATGACCAGCAGCGTGCCGGTGAGGATGATGCCGCGCATGAATTTACGAATCTCTCGCCAGGAGGTGTTGCGCGCCTCCCAGAAGAGCATGATGGGCAGGAAGATTTCGAGGATGACGTGCGGGGGCAGGCCGAGTTCTTGCACCTCGTGCAGCTGGTGGGCGGGGATGAGACCCAGCACCAGCCCTAAGACGATGAGAACGATGGCGGGGGTGAGGCGTGTCTTGTGGGCAATGATGTTGCTGATGAGGATCGCCAGGGAGAGGGCGATGAGGACTTCTAACAAGGCGTGGTTTTTCCTTGTGGTCGTGTGCGTTGTCTCGGTTGTGCCGTACGGTGTCGCGCTTTAATACCCCTAGCATCTGGGTGAATCGCCCTGGGGTGTCCTGGGCAGTGTGGTCATAGGCCAGCGATGACGACCTCAGCCAGAAGAGGCCTGCGCTGACCAGGCTCAGGACTGCTTCGGCGGTCTCGTCCGATCGGGAAGATCTCGCATGCGTGCCTTCTGCGCGCGGGTCATGATGTGTCGCAGCCCCGGCGGCGGCCTCGCTGCGGTTTACACGAGCTGGAAGTCTGCTGTCCCTCTCGCCATGACCGGACGTGTGGCAGCCCTTGAAGCTCTCTCAGGCGAAGGCCACGGCTCCGGGAGCGTCTTCTGTGCCGTTGGCTGCTGCCACTTCCATATTCCCTACAGTGCGAGCGGGAAAGCCGTCCTCACGTGTCATCGGTGCACTAAAGCCTGTGGATAATCCTCATATCCAATCACTTCGATACTGACCTCCCTGATAACCTCCTTGGAGATGTCCGCAACCGCGATGCGGTATACGGTGTTGAGGCGCGGGTTGAAGACCCCCAGATGGGTGATGCCTGTGAAGTGAGGCAGGCCTGTGTGCATGCCCATGAGCCAGTACATGAGTAGCTGGAGCGTGTGATCCTTGGTGGGGCCTTTCACTGAGACTTTGAAATCCCACAGCGTATCGGCGGTCAGGAAATCTCCATCACCTGCCGTCACCACGTCGGTATAGCCGCCGGGGAAAGTGAAGCCATCGAGTGTGATAGGCCCGTATTCGCGGAAGAACCTGACCGATCGATCAACCATGGTCGCGATGTGATCGATCGTGACCTTATCCGGGTTGGTGCGTGCATGTGGATCGTACATTGCCGGACTGACGCGGTATCCAACGTCGTATCCGGCGAGCTTGCAGGCGGCAATGATGGCGTAGCCGTCTATTTTTCCTGGTGTGAGGCTTGCCACCGCGACCTCAGCAGCTGTGCGAGCAGCGCCGCCGATGTTGTTGGCGCCCATCAGTGAAACCGCAAAGGCGTCGTGTGGATCCGCGCCGTTCGCGAGGCGTGATAGGTAATCCACTGCTGTGCCCACCAGAGTAGGGTGGAGATTCTCGATTTTATGATCGAGCGGTGATGGTTTGCCGTCGTCCAGCTGTTTTACCCTCATGGACCTCGGGTTGATGTACCCGCCACGGGGTTGGGTAACTTCTTTTACACGCCGCGTGACCGTCGTCATGGCTTACTCCTGTCGCTCGCCGGAAATCTATCAGTTGCTCCCGACGCTTTTTAGGTATGAGCCAGTTTTCGTAGGTTTTCAGGGAGAAATGAGCATTTCTGGGTGTTGATTAGGACCGTGCCAGTTCTTGGAGTTCGTGGAAACTGCGGTGGGCCAGTTCGTCGAGGAATTCTGGGCCATTCTCGATGCTGCCGACGTAGTGGCCGAAGAGTTCCATGTTGATGCAGCCGAACAGCTCGGTCCAACCTCTCAGGACGGTCAGGATCATCTCGTCCGAGGCTTTTCGCGGGTAGTCCCTGTTCGATGGTCCAGCGATGCACCCTCTCAAGGTCCTCCAGCAGACCTGGGGCCAGCTCCGGCCCGCTTGCCGGGGGAGTGCTGCCGACGGGCGGCACCACTTCCGAGGCTATGCGCGCGAGCAGGATGGAGATCCTGGACGCGGCAGGGATGGTCTCCGGCGGGGCCTGGTATCCGGGGACCGGGGTGCCGTAGATCAGGCCGTACTCGTTGCGGTGCTCCAGCGCCCAGGTGCGTGCCGTGCGCCATATCGCCAGCCAGCGACCCTCCAGGTCGTCGCGGGGAATTGCCTCCTCGGCCTCCTCCACAGCCCGCCCGAGCGACTCATAGGCGTCGACGATGAGCAGCGTCAGGAGGTCGTCGCGGCTCTTGACGTAGCGGTACAGGGCGCCGGGCGTCACGTTGAGATCGCGAGCGAGGGCGCGCATCCCCAGCCCTGTCGCGCCGTTGTCCACCAGGTGCTGGTGCGCGACCGTCAGCAGCTGCCGGGTGAAGGCGTCGCGGGCCTCGCTGCGTGGGGTGGGTGCCATGGCCCCAGTCTCGCACGCGCACCACGCCAGGAGCGTGAACAGTGTTTACAATGTTGCGTAAACAGTGTTTACTGTTTTGGGTCGATACCTGAGGAGGAACCATGGAACACATCACCGTCATCGGCGCCGGGCCGCTCGGCAGGGCCACGACGCGCACGCTCGTCGAGACCGGGCATCAGGTCACGGTCGCTACCCGCAGCGGAACCCAGCTGCCTGGCGCGCAGGCCGCCAGGGCCGATGTCGTCACGGGCGATGGCCTGGAGGGGCTTGCGTCCAGCGCGGCGATCGTCGCCTGCTGCAACTTCACCTACACCGTCGCCGGATGGCGTCATGCCTGGCCCCTGGCCATCGAGAACCTCATCCGCCTGGCGGAACGGCAGGACGCCACGCTGGTAGTCGCGGGCAATCTCTACTCCTATGCGCGCGGAGTCATGCCGATGCGTGCCACCGACCCCCTCGACCCGCCGTCGGCGCTTGGTGAGGTCCGGGCCGACGTGACCCGGCGCCTGTTCCAGGCCCATGAGCAGGGGCGGATCCGGGCGGTCGAGGTGCGTGGGTCGTCGTACCTCGGGGCCGGCGCAGGGACGGGGTCCCTATGCCGGGTCGCGGATCGTTGGGCCCCTGCTGGCCAAGGGGAGGGCCGGCATCATCGGCAGCGCCGACTCCCCGCACACCTGGACCGCGATCTCCGACTTCGGACGTCTCCTGGCCCGCGCCGCCACCGATCCCGGGATGCCCGGCCGGGCGTGGCACGTTCCCAGCGCCCCCGCCCGCAGCGTCCGCGAGCTCGCCCGGCTGCTGTTCCAGGCTGCCGGGATCGGCGGAGAGCCGGGACTGCGCGTCATCCCCGCCCCGGTGATGCGCCTGCTGGGCTGGTTCTCCCCGGTGATGCGTGCGATCGGCCAGACCGGCTACCAGATGGAGGCGCCCTTCATCTGCGACGACACCGATACCCGTGACCTGCTCGGCGAGACCCACACTCCCCTGGAGGAGACGCTGGCGGGAATGGTCGCTGCGGCCGCGTGGGACGTCAAGGCTGCTGCCTGAGGGCTCAGTGAGGGCTCAGATGGTTGCGCGGAGTCTGCGTACCGCTCAGGTGAGGGATTTCCTGGGGCGTCTCAGCCGATCTCCCGGTGCATCTTGTGGACCTTCTCTAGGGTGGCCTCAAGCCGCTGGACTCCATGTACTCGGCGACGAACCTGGGATTGAACTTCCCCAGTCCAGCTTCCCGGGTGACGATGTCCTGGTAGAGGGCGTCGCGTTCCTCGTCGGTGTTGTGGTACTCGGTGTGCAGGTAGGAGTGCGCCCGGCGGTCTAGGCTGCGAATGGCGCTGGCGACGATTCCCTTCCGGCTGAACAGCGAGATCACGATCGTTATCGTCAGGATGCTCAGGATCACGAGCAGCGAGTCGCGATCGCTGATGTCCCACACATCGACGTGCCTGCCGCCATTGATGAACGGCACGTTGTTCTCGTTCAGCGCATGGAGGGTCAGCTTGACGCCGATGAAACCGAGCACCGCGGCCAAGCCGTACTTCAGGTAGATCAGGCGGTCCAGGAGGTCGTCGATCAGGAAGTAGAGCTGCCGCAGCCCCATCATCGAGAACGCGGTCGCGGTGAACACCAGGTACACGTTGGTGGTCACGCCATAGACGGCGGGCACGGAGTCCAGCGCGAACATCAGGTCGGTGCCGCCGATGGCGATCATCACCAGCAGCATCGGGGTGAGCACCCGTTTGCCGTTCTCCACGGTGGACAGCTTGTCCCCGTCGTAGTGGTCGGTGGTGTGCAGGTATTTTTTCGCCAGCCGGATGATGAAGTTGTCGGCGTCCCCGGACTCGCCGTCGTCGGGGGCCAGCAGCCGGCCGGCCGTGATCATGAGGATCAGGCCGAAGATGTAGAACGTCCAGCTCCACGTCTCCAGCATCGCCTTGCCGAGGGCGATGAAGACCGACCGGGCCAGCAGCGCGAAGACGATGCCGAACAGCAGCACCTTCTGCTGGTCCTGGCGTGGCACAGCGAAAGAACCCCATGATCACCAGGAACACGAACAGGTTGTCGACGCTGAGGGCTTTCTCCAGCAGCCAGCCGTTGAAATACTGCGTGCCCATGTCGACGCCGCCGAATATGGTCACGGCGATACCGAAGAGGACAGCCAGGCCCACGTAGATGATCGACCAGAGGGTGGCTTCTTTGAGGGTGGGTGTGTGTGCCTTGCGGACGTGGAAGAAGAAGTCGAAGGCGAGCAGCCCCATGATGATTGCGATGGTCAGGACCCAGACCCAAAGGGGGACGGACAACCGGTTTCACTCCTTGATATAGATCGGGGAGGTGGTCGCGGGCCGATCCGTAAGTAGCGATCTGTACGACCTTCAACCCTATAAAGGGTACCTGTCTCCATGAGGGGCAACAATCATTGTCCAGAACCTCCCCGTCGTCTTTGACAGGGGCTCCCGGTAGTCTCAGGGCAAGGAAGCTGAGGAAGGGATCCGACGTGAGTACCAAGACCTTCTGGGCCGGGAGGCTCCGGGCTGTGCTGGCCGCCGTCATGGCCTCGGCGTTGCTGCTGGGAGGGTGCTCTCCCGGCAATCCGGAGCCCGGTGCCTGGGCCCCCAACGACCCACCGAACGGGGTGTCCTCCGCGGATGACGTGGTCGCCGGCCTGGTCGCGGGGCTGCAGAAGCTGGACCTGACCGGCACGTCGCTGTCCACGCCGCCCGCCAACGCCACCACGGAGCTGAAGACCATCTTCGCGGGCATGGACGACATCGTCCCGGCGGTGGAGTCCGCTGGGGTGCAGTACGCCCCCGATGGGAAGACCGCCTCCGCTCATCTGAACTACAACTACCCCGTCGGGCAGGCCGGGCTGCAATACACCACCAACGTTCAGCTGGAGAATGCGGACGGCAACTGGGTGGTCACCTGGGCGCCCACGGTGGTGCACGAGAAACTCACCGACAAGACACGGCTCAGGCATCAGCGCACCTGGCCGAAACGCGCCGCCATCAACGACCGCGAGGGCGTGGCCCTCGTGGAGGAGCGCACTGTCTACCAGGTCGGCATCGACAAGTCGAAGTCCGAGGAGTCCACCTGGGAGGCCGCGGCCGCGCAGCTGGCGCAGCTGCTGGGAGTCGACGCCAACTCCTACACCCAGAAGGTGCTGACTGGCGGGGCCAAGCAGTTCGTAGTCGCCAAGACCATCTCCTCCCAGGATCAGATCCCGTCCACCGTCTCCAGCATCCCGGGAGCCTTCGTCAAGGAGTCCAGCTCGTCGGTCGCGCCATCGGACACCTTCGCCGCGGGCCTGCTTTGGCAGGTCGGGAACCCGTCGAAGGAGCAGGTGGACAAGTCGGAGGGCGCCCTGATGACCTCGGACATGGTCGGGGTCACTGGCCTGCAGGAGCGTTACGACAAGGAACTGCGCGGGGTGCCGAAGGTGACCGTCGACATCGTGGCGCGCTCCGGAGCGGAGGCAGAGACCACGACGCTGTTCTCGCAGGAGTCCAGCGTCGGCAGCCCGATCCAGCTGTCGCTGGACCGCGCGATGCAGGAGAAGGCGGAGTCGGTGCTGTCGCAGCAGGTCGGCGATTCCGGGCCTCGCCTCCCTGGTCGTGCTGGACGTCAAGGACGGGGGAGTGCTGGCAGCAGCCAACTCGAAGGCGGCCGGCGAGTATCCCTACGCCACCTTCGGCAAGTACGCGCCCGGTTCCACCTTCAAGGTGGTCTCGTCGCTGGCGTTGCTGCGCTCCGGCCTGCGGCCCGACTCGACGGTGCAGTGCCCAGCCACCATGCAGATCGGCGACCACACCCTGAAGAACTACGACGGCTATCCCGAGGACAAGACCGGCAGCATCACGCTGACGCAGGCAGTGGCGAACTCCTGCAACACCGCCTTCGGGAGCAACACCGACAAAGTCACCCCGGAGAAGCTGAAGGAGGCCGCGGGCAGCCTCGGGGTAGGCACGGACTACGACGCTGGGTTCTCGTCGAACTTCGGGAAGGTAGAGCCTGCGAACTCCCCGCTCGACCTGGCCATCAGCATGATCGGGCAGGGCGGCATCGAGATGTCGCCGCTGGGGATGGCCTCGGTGTCGGCCAGCGTCGCCTCGGGTGAGACCCGGATTCCGTGGCTGGTGAAGGGACACGAGGCGAAGTCGACGGCCACGCCCCTGACCCAGGATGAGGCCACACAACTCCAGACCCTGATGAAAGCCGTGGTCAACGAAGGGTCCGGCAGCGTCGTCAAGGGGCGTCATGACCGGCGCCAAGACGGGCACCGCCGAATTCGGTGACGCCGCCTCCGACAGCGCTCACGCCTGGATGATCGCGTGGAACGACAAGTACGCGGTGGCGGCCTTCGTGCAGGACGGCCAGTCGGGTTCCGCGACGGCCGGCCCGCTCATCAACGCGATGTTCAGCTGACCGGCGTCCCTGGGGCCAGCATCAGCGCCCGCACCACGATGTCGGCGATGGCCAGCGCAGCCACCGCCGCCACCAACGGCCACTGCCAGCGGCGCTGCTCCCGGGAAGCCAGACCAGGACGGCGGTGACGGCCAGCCCGCCGAGCAGGCCGCCCAGGTGCCCTTGCCACGAGATGTAGCTGGAGCCCACGAAGGTGATCACCACGTTGATACCCAGCCACATCAGGATGGACCGCACGTCGCCCTGATGTTTCCACGCAATCAGCAGCACCGCGCCCATCATCCCGAAGATCGCCCCGGAGGCACCCATGGTGATGATGTAGGGGCTGGAGAACCACATCACCATGGCGGACCCGGTCAGCGCCGAGACCAGGTAGAGCGCCAGGAAACGGGTCCGGCCCAGCACCCTCTCAAGCTGCGGGCCAAGCATGAACAGGGCGGCCATGTTGAAGGCGATGTGGAGGACGTCCAGGTGGGTGAAGGCGTTGGTCAGGACCTGCCACCAGGATCCGGAGCTGACTCCGTCGAACCAGGTCGCGCCCACTGCCGTGCACTGCGCCTGGCTGTCCACCGCGAGGATGTACCGGTCCGTGGCGCAGAAAGCCTGGGCGCGGATGGCCAGGGTCTGGAATAGGAAGCTGTTCGCGCCGCCGGTCAGGATGATCGCCAGCCAGACCACCGCGTTGATCCCGATCAGCACCTGCGAGGTCAGCGCCGGCATGGCGCTGCGGGAGCCGCCGTAGGGCAGGTCCGCCTGGCGGGTCTGCCGCCGGCCCAGGACGACGCACTCGGGGCACTGGAATCCGACGGACCCCGCCACCATGCAGCGGGGACAGATGGGCCGGTGGCAGCGTTGGCAGACGATGCCCGTGACCTCGCCGGGATGCCGGTAGCAGACGCTCTGTTGCATGGGCGCAAGGCTACCTTCGCAATCCACCACGCGTGGTTACTTCTGCTTCTGGTTCCCGGGGGTATCGTGCCATGGCATGGGCGCAGGGCATTCTCATGCGGGAGCAGATCTGGACCACGTGGCGGTCGGGACCACGGCGCGTAATGTGCTGATTGGTTTCCTGGCGCTGGTCGGGGTGCTGACGGTGGCGGGACTGATCTGGCTGTGGCCGTCCGGCTCGGACCTGTCCTCGGTGGTGCAGAAGATCTACGACGCCCCCAACCTGACCCACGAGCACGGCACCATCACCGACATCACCGACGGCTGCGACGCGCAGCAGACTGGGAACGCCAAATGCGTGACTGCCACGGTGACCGTGAACACCGGCGAGGACACCGGCAGCTCGGTGACCATCCCGCTGCTCGGGCCGAACGCGCAGTCCGGGCTGCGGGCCGGGGATGTGATCGAGTTGAACCGGATCGCGTCTGCCGACGACCCAGTCTGGTCCTATTCGTCGACGGAGCGAATGCCGGTGCTGGCGGTGCTGGCGGTCCTGTTCGTCCTGGTGGTGCTCGCGGTGGCGCGCCTGAAGGGTTTGTTTGCCCTGCTCGGGCTCGGATTCGCCGGCGTGGTGCTGGTCGGGTTCATGCTGCCGGCGCTGATCACGGGCAAACCGGGGATCCTGGTGGCTCTGGTCGGCGGCACGGCGATCATGTTCGTGGTGCTGTACGTGGCCCATGGCGTCTCGATCCGGACGTCGACGGCCCTGGCCGGGACGCTGCTCGGCGTGGCGGTGACGACGGGTTTGGGCAGCCTGTTCGTGGAGCTGGCCCGGCTGGCGGGGTTCGCCGAGGGAGAACGAGTACGACCTGGCGCAGCTCGTGCCCGGGCTCAACTTCCGGGAGCTCCTGATGGTGGGCATCATCGTCGGTGGCCTCGGCGTGATGAACGACGTCACCATCACGCAGAGCTCGGCGGTGTGGGAATTGCGGGCGGCGGCGCCGTCGATGAGCCGCGGAAACTGTTCGCGGCGGGTATGCGGATCGGGCGCGACCACTCGCCTCCACCATCTACACCATCGTTTTTGCCCTATGCGGGTGGGTCGCTGGCGGTTCTGTTGCTGCTGTATTTCACCGATCGTCCTGCTCTCGCGCTCGCGAATGCGGAGATGTTCGCCAGTGAGATTGTCCGTACCTTGGGTAGCGCGATCGGGCTGATATTGAGCGTCCCGATCACGACGGGGATCGCAGCCCTGACCGTCGGCGCAGCCGCCACACCACCAGCCAGGCGTGGGAAGTATCAGGCCAGGCGCGGACGTCATGCCGAAGAGCCAGAGGCCGAGGCAGCAGAGGCCTGAGAATTCTACGACGTGTCGCCAGGTTAAGATGATGCAGGAGCATCCACCTGGCCAGCTGGCCCTCGCCGATGAGCTGATAGCTGTTCTGGCTTGGGGTTTCACCTGGTGGGATTGTGTGATGTGCGTAGTCCTCGGACTATGCGGCGAGGCATCTGCATGTGAGTCACCCAGGTTCAGCGCATAGTCTGGTTGACATGGAACAGCAGGATCAGCAACCGGCCAAGCCGGAGCAGAAGCGCAAACGCGCTGCGAAGCGCCCGAAGTCCCGCGCCCGGAAGATCCTGGGCAGGGTCGGTCTCGGCGCTTTGATTCTGTTCCTCGTCGCGAGCCTGGCGGGGGTGGGCACCTTCTTGTACCTGTACGCGACCACGGACCTGCCAGACCCCAACAGCGACTTCACCACCAACACCACCTTCATCTACTACAACGATGAGCAGGAGCAGGTTGGGTCGCTAGCGGTGCAGAACCGCGTCACCCTCGACTACGCCAACATGCCGCAGGTCGTGAAGAACGCTGTGGTGGCGGCCGAGAACTCCACCTTCTTCACCGACCCGGGGTTCTCGCTGCCCGGCATGCTCCGCGGCATGTGGACCATCGCCAGAGGAGGTGACGTCCAGGGCGGGTCGACGATCACCCAGCAGTACATCAAGATCCTCTACCTGAGTTCCGAACGCACCGCGGACCGCAAGATCCGGGAGCTGATCCTCGCCATCAAGATGGGCCGTGAGGTGCCGAAGGAGAAGATCCTGGAGGGCTACCTCAACACCATCTACTTTGGACGTGGTGCCTACGGGATCGAGGCGGCAGCCAAGTCGTACTTCCTGAAATCCGCCTCGGAGCTCAGCCTCGCGGAGGCCGCCACGCTCGCGGCCATCCTCAACAACCCAGCCGGCTTCAACCCGTCCGGCGGGGAGAAGAACCGGGAGAGGCTCTTGGGCCGCTACCAGTACGTGCTCTCCCAGATGCTGGAGAACGGCTACATCACCAAAGCCGAATACGACTCCACCTACCAGGCTCTTCCCGGAATTCCCCGAGGTGCCCGTCTCCGACCGCTACGGCGGCCCCAAGGGTTCCTAATCTCCCAGGTGGAGCAGGAGCTGGAGAAGCTTGGATTCAGCGACGCCGAAGTGCAGGGCGGCGGCCTCAAGGTGATCACCACCCTCGACAAGAACATGCAGGACGCCGCTGTCGCCACTGCCCAGAAATACACGGAGCAGGCGGCCAGTTCCGCGAAGCCCAAGCAGGATGCGTCGAAGCTGCATGCCGCCGTCGCATCGGTCGACACCGCGACCGGCGGGGTCCTGGCGATGTACGGTGGTCCCGACTACAGCAAGGACTCCCGCAACTGGTCGACGACCCCGCGTCCCGCGGCATCCACCTTCAAGTCCTTCGCGGCCGCGGCGGGCTTGCGCAACGGCTACTCCCTGGACAGCACACTCAAGGGCGATACGTTCACGCCGCGGGGTGACCCCGTCCCGATCCGCAACGAGTTCAACGAGCAGTACGGCGACGTGACGCTCAGGAGAGCCGTCGCGGAGTCCATCAACACCGCGTTCGTCGACATGACTGAGTCCATGGACAACGGTGCCCCCGCCGTCATCAAAGCGGCCAACGATGCGGGTGCCCCGAGTGGCGCGGGCTGGGACGTGAACAACCGCATCGCCCTCGGTGCCGCTGAGGTGAGCCCCCTGAACATGGCCAATGCCTACGCCACCTTCGCTGACTCGGGCCGCCGAAAGGAAACCCATTTCGTCTCCAAGGTACTGGACCGCAACGGCAACGTGGTCTACGAGGCCAAGAACGAGGCCACCCAGGGCATCGAGGAGAACGTGGCGGCTAACGTCACCAGTGCCCTGACCTCCGTGGTCGAGGAGGAGGGCGGCACCGGTGCGAAGGCATCGGCGCTGAACCGTCCAGTCGCGGGCAAGACCGGCACCAACGGCGTCGACGACTCCATCACCTCCGCCTGGTTCGTCGGCTACACCAGGCAGATCTCGACGGCGGTCATGTACGTCGCGGGTGACTCTGGGAACGAGGATCTGGACGCCTACAAGAACCCCAAGGACAAGACCTTCTTCGGCTCCACCTATCCGCTGATGACGTGGCTGGAGTACATGCAAACCGCCACCAAGGGCCAGGAGGTCAAGCAGTTCGACAAGGCCAAGCCGATCAAGGGGAAGTCCACCGCGCCGGAGGAGCCGGCGCCCTCGGCCAAGCCATCAACCACGTCATCGGCCAGCCGAGTCAGTCATCCAGCCAGGCCCCGTCCCCAGACGTCCACCCAGCCGGCTCCCGAACCGAGCGGTGGGATCGGCGGCGAGGACGACAACAACAACAGGGTTCGACCGCGACCCCACCCAGGCTCCCCTCCGGCGGGACGTCCCGACCCTCTGGCGGTGCGACCGGCGGGCAGACCGATCCGACGGGTAGGGCGGAACCGACCGGCAACGGCGGCCGGGACCGGCAACAGGACAATGACCAGAGGAACAGGAACGGGAATTCGGGGAATTCCGGGAACTCCGGGAACTCTGGAGACGGCAGGGGCAATGGCGGTGGCCGCCGCCAGTAGGGAGGCTCGGCCGCTGCGCTGACGAAGCCTTCCTGGCGCAGTGGGGATGGTCCTTTCAAGGCCTTTGCCGCGCCAGTGGATCTCTAAGATGTCTTCATGAACAGTGCGCTGTTGGAGGGGCTCGGCGGTCCGGCTGGACGCTATGCCCGGCGTTCGGGGATCTGGTTCAACCCGGTCCCGTGGTCGCTGCTGGTGGCAACCGCGCTGTTCGTGGTGTGCGCGTTGCGGCACCTGCCGTGCATTTACTCTGCGGGGAGAAACCGCGCCGACGCGTTCATCATGCTCTGCTACTCGGATGTGCCGCTGGCCTGGAATGGCAGTGGTTTCGCGGTCGGCCGGCATCCCTTCGACGGCGGGCAGCTGCTCTATCCGCCGCTGCTGGGCCTGCTGCTGCTCGGGACGATCCTGCTCGCCAGGGGGCCTGGGCGCCCCGGTCGCTGACAGCTCTGCCGAGCCACCCTGCCCAGCTCGATGGGGTGCAGGCTTTCTTCATCATCTGGATGGTCGTCCTGTTCGCCTGCTTCCTGGTGTGGGTGCTGTGCCAGTCCCTCCTGGGGCGTGATTCGCGGGAGGCCGGCGTCACACCTGGGACGGGATGTGGGTCGCAGCCTCCCCCGTCGTCCTGGCGGCTGGGCTGATCTCCTGGGACCTGTTCGCGGTCGCATTGACAGCGACCGGCCTGCTGCTGTTCTCCAGGGAACGCCTCGTGGAGGCGGGGATCGTCCTGGGGATGGCGGTCTGCGCCGGACTGTTGGCGTTCACGGTGGTGCTGGCTGTGGTGACGGCCATCATCCTGCGGGGCTGGGCCAGGCAGGTGGGACGTTTCCTGGTACCCGCCGCGGTCGCCATCGTCCTGCTGCACCTGCCGCTGCTGATCCAGGACTGGGGTGCCGTCGCGGGTTTCTACCAGGGAGAGCTCGCCAAGAACCTGTCCTACGGGTCGCTGTTCTACCTGGGGCATCTGTTCGGCTGGGAGGTGCGCGCTGCGGGATCGCTGGGGCTGATGCTGACAGCGCTGCTGCTGGCGGTCCTCGTCAGCTGGCTGTACCTGCGGGGCCACAAACCCCGGGTCGGGACCCTGGTGGCGTTGTTCGTCTTCCCGACGGTGCTGTTTGGTGCCACCTACACCCCGCAGACGGCCCTGTGGCTGCTCCTGGCGCTGCTGCTGGCCCGTCCAGGGCGCGTCGAACAGGTGGCGTTCACCCTCACCCAGCTGATCTATTGGGCCGCAATCTGGGGCTATCTGGCCGGGCACCTCAACTCGAACACGAACATCTACTTCGCGGCGATCCTGCTGCGGATCGGGGTGGAGATCTGGATCTTCTTCGCCTGCCTGCGCGACGTCACCAGCCCAAGCGGCGACGCGCTGCGCACCCCGGATGTCGCCGATCCGGTCGGTGGGGTGCTCAACAGCGTCGGGAAACCCAGCGGAGAGAGCGCACAGACGCAAGCGTCCCCACCGGCGCTGGAGGTCAGCTCCCGGGGGTCGTAGCCGCCCGACGCTGCGGCCTGCCGGTTTGCTGGCCTCACAACACAGGCAAACGTGAACAAGGCCAGCAAACCGGGCTCAAGGCCAGCAAACTGGGGGTTAGTTCCAGGTGATCTCGTCGCAGGTGGTGGTGGTCTGGCGGGCGGTGACGGGGATTTCGTCGCCGACTTTCACGCCGGGCTCGGAGCCGCCGACGAACAGCATCGAGGCATGCATGTGCGGGGGCTCGGCGAATGGGCGTTTGCGGCCCCCGATGCTGAACGGCGACCGCGAGAATCCGACGGCGTCCAGGACCCCCTGCGCCAGGCTTACGCCTCGCTGCCGCAGCGACCGGGCCGACGGGGGGGCCGACAGCGCGATGCCGTGCGAGGTGCCGCCGCTGACCACCACGAGCCAGCCGTCCCGGGGGGCGCTGGCCTGGTGGTAGCCGTAACGGGTGCCGCGGGTGATGCGGTGCACGTCGAGGACGGTGGCGGTGGTGGACAACGCCTGCGGCGCTCCCAGCCACAGCCGGGTGCCCATCCTCATCCGGGTCTGCACGCCCAGCTGGGTGCGGAGCCTGCGGTAGTCGCCGATGTCGAGATGCGACACCCACACCGCGCCCCGGCGGTGGGCGATGGCCGCCGACGCCAGCTGCTTGGCCTCCGCCAGCTGTCCCTTCAGCGGCAGGTGCATCGTCCAGCCCTCGAAACCAAGCGACCCGGCATCGACCGACTCGATCTCCTCTGGTGTGATGCCATGCCGGCGCATCGACGTCATGAGCTCTGCCACCACCCGGGCGCGGGGATGCTTCTTCCGTAGCTCGTCGAGATCCTCCAGACGGGAGACGACGGTGATGATCTGGGGGTCGTCGATAAGGACGGTGGCCGTCTCGTCGAAGGGCCGCCACGGGTTCAGCACGATCACATCGCGCGACCAGCCCGCGTCCCGGACCTTGGCGACCTCCTGGGCGGTGCCGACGGCCAGGCAGTCGTCCTGAGGCGCGCAGCCTCGCGGGCCAGCACGTCCAGCCCGAAGCCGTAGCCATTGCCCTTCGCGACGGGCACCAGGCCGGGGAACTCCTCGTGCAGCTCCTTGATGTGGTTGCGCCAGGAGCGGGTGTCGATGTTCAGCTTGAGGGTCATGTCACCGCCGCTTCAGATACTGCTGGAAAGCGAAATGGAGGAACGAGTTGATGGGTTTGTCCCACTCCCCGAGGTAGGCGACGGCCTCGCCGCCCGTCCCGACCTTGAACTGGATGAGCCCCAGCTCGGGGGTCGTCGGCGGCCAGACCCTCGGTGATGCCGCGCAGGTCGTAGACGGTGGCCCCGGCGTCGCGGGCGTCGCGCATCATCCGCCACTGGATGGCGTTCGACCCGCGGACCTCGCGCTTCGCGGTCGTGGAGGCGCCGTACGAGTACCAGGCGTGGGTGCCGACGCGGATGAAGGTGGTGGCCGCCACCAGGTCGCCCTCATGCTCGGCCAGGTAGACGCGCATCCGGTCGGGCTCCTCGGCGTTGAGGGCGTCCCACATCGTCTCGAAATACGACAGGCCGCGGCCGGTGAAGTGGTCGCGCTCGGCGGTCTCCAGGTAGATCTGATGGAACCGGGCCAGGTCTGCGCGCTCACCCTGGGTGACGGTCACGCCCAGCTTGCCGGCCTTCTTGATGTTGCGGCGCCACAGCTGGTTCATGCCCTTCAGCAGCTGCTCGTCGCTGAGCGCTGCGCCCTCGGTGTCGGTCAGGCGGAGCTGGTAGTTGAACTTCGGCTGCCCGGCGGCGAAGCCGTGACCTTCGCCCTGGGGCTGCCAGCCGAGGTGTTCGAGGGACCGCAGCACCCGGGTGCCGGCTAGCGTGGTCTCGTCGGGGGTGGCCTGCGACAGGGCCGTGATCCCGGGGTCGGCGATGGCGGCCTTCACCGTCGGGGCAAGCCAGCGGTGATGCACCACCGTCGGGCCGATCCGCACGGCGAACGCCTTGTTGCGGCGGGCGTGAGCGACGAGCGCCTCCAGGTGGGCGTCGACGTCGGGACGTTCCCAGTCGAGGACCGGGCCCTCCGGCAGGTAGGCGAGGTAGCGGCGCAGCTTCGGCAACTGCCGGTACAGAATGAGCCCCACCCCGGTGAGGGCCTCGCCGTCGAAGAAACCGACGCACTCCGAACGCCACTCGGGTTTTGCCTTCCCCCAGGCGGGAAGCTGTAGGAAAACTCGCTTGTCCACGGGCAGCCACGAAGGCGAGGTGCTCGTCGGGGCTGATCGTCTTGACGGTGATGCTCACGACCTACAACCTACCGGTTGCGGCGGGTCGGCAGACAGCTTCCCTCCGCCAGGCGGCACAGGCGGCGATATGGTGATGGCGTCACCATATCGCCGGGATATCGTCAAATTTTGCCGGAATTTGTACATATCCTTCGTGATCTGCGTAGAGTCGAAACATGCTTTTTTGATCCTGGCAGGCCCTTCGATCCTCCGCCTCTGCCTCCTACGCAGGGACGTGGAGACGCCGGCGGTCCTCAAGGCCGTGCTGAGGGCAAGCCGGCGGCTGGCGACACTCAATGCGGCCTGCCTGCGTGTCCCTGACCCTACCCTCCTGATCAACCTGACGCCGATCATCGAGGCGCAGGCCTCCAGCGAGATAGAGAACATCGTGACCACCAACGACGAGTTGTTCCGGGCCGCGAGAGGCGCTTTGGAGGCGCCGAGCCCGTCAGTCAAGGAGGCTCTGCGCTATCGCACCGCGCTGCGCGTCGGGTTTGATGTCATGAGCACGCGCCCGCTCGGATTCTCCACGGCCCTCGCGGTGGGTGAGCAGCTCATGGGCGCTGAGGTGCAGGTGCGGTCGATGCCTGGCACGTTCATTGGCAACCCCGCCACTGGGGAACGCTCCTACACCCCGCCCCAGGGTAAAGAGAACATCCTGAACCATCTCCGGCGGTGGGAGCAGTTCCTGCATGACTACGAGCCTTACGACCCGCTCGTCGCCCTGGCAATGCAGCATTACCAGTTTGAGGCCATCCATCCGTTCTACGACGGCAATGGGCGCACAGGCCGGATCCTGAACCTGCTGTGTCTGAATCATTTCGGGCTACTGGACTTGCCCGTGCTCTACCTCTCCGGATACATCCTGCGACACAAATCCGCCTACTACCGCCTGTTGCGTGAGGTGACGGAGCGGGCAGCATGGCAGGAGTGGGTCCTCTTTTTCATGGACGCCGTTGAAGTCACGGCGTCCTCCTCCCTGAACTCATCGATGCTGTGCTGACCACACGAGATGAACTGGATGAGGCCATCAGGGAACGCCACTCCAAGATGCCAGCCGCTGACCTCGCCCGGCTCCTGACCCGTCAGCCGTATTGCCGGATTGAGGACGTCGTCAATGTGGGCCTGGCACAGCGCCAGACCGCTTCCCGGTGGCTGTCCATGCTGGCTGAGGAAGGCATGCTCCGCCGCGAGCAGATAGGGCGCAGCATCATCTTCAGCAATCCTGTGCTGCTGACGAGACTGTTTGAGAACCAGTTGGTGGGGTCCTGACCGCATAACATCGAGATATCAGCACCCCACAACAAGGCCAGGGCCTGGCCGCCTGGGTTTCAGAAGTTGTTCTCCGGATTCCCTGCGACTGCCCGGTATGTCTGCAGGCGCACCCGCATGGAGGCCATGCCCGCGATGACCAGCATAGGAGCCAGCAGTATCGATATCACGATGAACAGCGGATTCTGGGTTGTGACTGCGAAGACGATGATCGCGATCGCCAGCAGCAAAGCCGTGTTGGCGATGACCAAATAGGCAAGCCTGATCGCTGCATTGTTGAAGCGTGCCCCGACGCTGAAGTCGAACAGCGCGGAGAAGAAGTTGTTCGGGCTGGGCTGGGGCGGCTGCGGGGAGCGGCCTGGCTGAGAGGATTCGGCGGACCGGGCGGTGGCGGCGGCGTGGGGGCTGGGGTTGGCACTGGGGTCTGGGGCATGCCGCCGGCAACCTGCTGCTGGTTCCAGGCATCCGTTGCCTGCGGGTCCCAGACGTTGCCCGTGGGCTGCGACTGCTCCCAGATGTTTCCCTGGCCCTGGTCACCTCCATACGGGTCGCTGGGGTACTGCGGGTTGGTCATGATGTTTCCTCTCTGGACAAGCGCACTCAGCTAACCATCACTCTTCCACATCCCGCGCCACGACAGCAGGAGACGGGGGCGCTGGTGTTGAGATTCCGGCCCCCCGTCTCCTGTCATCTGGGTGTCAGCTGCTCTTGAGGTCCTCGATGCGTTCGCCGATCCGCATGCCGTAGAACGAGCGGTAGCAGAAGAACGCGAGACCAGCAGGAACACCGCGGCCAGGACGTGGGACAGCAGCGCCGACCCCTGGGCCGAGATCGCGACCGCCAGCTCGACGGCCAGCAGTCCGAACAGCGTCGAGAACTTGATCACCGGGTTCAGCGCCACCGACGAGGTGTCCTTGTAGGGATCGCCGACGGTGTCGCCCACGACCGTCGCGTCATGCAGCGGCGTGCCCTTGGCATCGAGGTCCACCTCGACCAGCTTCTGGCGTTGTCCCAGGCGCCGCCCGCGTTCGCCATGAAGATCGCCTGGTAGAGCCCGAACAGCGCCATCGCGACGAGGAAGCCGATGAACAGGAACGGTTCCGCGAAGGCGAACGCCAGGGTGGCGAAGAACACGCCCAGGAAGATGTTGAACATGCCCTTCTGCGCGTACTGGGTGCAGATCGTCACCACCTTGTTCGAGTCCTCGGCGGAGGCCTTCGTCTCCCCGTCGAGGTGGAGGTTCTCCCTGATGAACTCGACGGCCCGGTAGGCGCCGGTCGTCACAGCCTGCATCGAGGCGCCCGTGAACCAGTAAATCACCGCGCCACCCAGCAGCAGGCCCAGCAGGAACGGGGCGTGCAGCAGCGACAGGGTTCTGCAGGTTCTCGGTGAGCCGCGACGTCAGTCCCATCATGATGGAGAAGATCATGGTGGTCGCGCCCACGACAGCGGTGCCGATCAGCACGGGCTTCGCCGTCGCCTTGAACGTGTTGCCCGCCCCGTCGTTGGCTTCGAGGAAGTACTTGGCGCGCTCGAAGTCCGCGTTGATCTTGTGGTCGCGCTCCAGCTCCTCGTGGATGCCGGGCAGCTCCTCGATGGTGGACAGTTCGAACACCGACTGGGCGTTGTCGGTGACGGGGCCGTAGGAGTCGACGGCGATCGTCACCGGCCCCATCCCCAGGAAGCCGAACGCGACCAGCCCGAACGCGAACACCGCGGGGGCGAGCATGATCTGGTCCAGTCCCTGCAGCGAGATGAGGAAGCTCAGGCCCATCAGGCCCGTGATCGCCAGGCCGATCCAGTAGGCCGAGAAATTGCCTGCAACCAGCCCGGAGAGGATGTTCAGCGACGCCCCGCCCTGGTTGGACGAGACCACCACCTCGCGGGTGTGGCGGGCGTTCGTGGAGGTGAACACCTTCACCAGCTCCGGGATCAGGGCCCCGGCGAGGGTGCCGCAGCTGACGATCAGCGACAGCTTCCACCACAGCCCATCCGGCAGAGCGCCGATCAGCGCCGCGGAGGTGCCGAAGGTGCAGGCGATGCACAGCAGCGACGTCAGCCACACCAGCGACGTCAGGGGTGCCTCGAAGTCCATCTCGTCGGCACCCCGGTAGCGCAGCCGGGTGACGGCGGCGTTGATGAAGTACGAGATACCGGAGGCCACCACCATCACGGCGCGGATCACGAAGATCCACACCAACAGCTGCACCTGCACCGTCGGGTCGGAGACGCCGAGGAGGATGAACGTGATCAGCGCCACCCCGGTGACGCCGTAGGTCTCGAAGCCATCGGCGGACGGGCCGACGGAGTCACCGGCGTTGTCGCCCGTGCAGTCGGCGATCACACCCGGGTTGCGGGCGTCGTCCTCCTTGATCTTGAAGACGATCTTCATCAGGTCGGCGCCGATGTCGGCGATCTTGGTGAAGATGCCGCCCGCGATGCGCAACGCCGACGCCCCCAGCGACTCGCCGATCGCGAAGCCGATGAAGCAGGAGCCCGCGATCTCCCCGGGCAGGAAGACCATGATGATCAGCATCATCGCCAGCTCGACGGAGATCAGCACCATCCCGATGCTCATCCCCGAGCGCATCGGGATGTCGTGGCAGGGGTAGGGGTTCCCGGACATCGCGGCGTGCGCGGTGCGGGAGTTGGCCAGGGTGTTGACGCGGATGCCGTACCAGGCGACGGCGTGAGCTGCCGCCCATGCCGATCAGCGAGAACAGGATCACCACAGCCGTCCGGCCCACCCCGAAGTCGACGAGGAACAGGTAGTAGACGACGATGATGGTCGCGATGAACGCCCACAGCAGCAGCAGGAACCGGCCCTGCTGCCTCAGGTAGGTCTTGCAGGTGGTGTAGATCAGCTCGGAGACCTCCCGCATCGCCCGTGCACGGGCATGCGGTTCAGCTGCGAGTACGTGATGATCCCGAAGGCTAGGCCGAGAGCGCACACGACCAGTCCGAGCCCCAGCAGCACATTGCCGGGCAGGCCGAGGAAGGAGACGGAACCGAGGTCGGGAAGCCGGAGGTTCGCCTCACCGCCTGCGTGCCCTCCGGACTGGCCGCCGGAGGGCGAACTACAAGATGCCAGGGAAAGCACACCGACCGCGGCTCCGAGGAACCGGGTGAGGCCGCGCCGCACGGGTGCGCTGCCCGTCGCGGCGCATAGGACTTTTTCTTCTGTTGCTGTCACCGCTTCCTGCGGTTGCTCAGTCATGATGCTCCCTAGCGATCATTGTTTTCTGGCTACGTCGCCAGCTTTTTCAGTTCACTTTACGCCTGGCCCTCTCGTGCCGGAAGGGTGGTGCGGCAAGGATCTGGCGGGGAATCTGGGAGCAGTCCGTCCGGGGACAACGCGACGGCCCAGCCGGGGGTTTCCCGCGGGCTGGGCCGTCGCTGCTAGGGAGTGCTGGGTGCTGCTTTCAGGAGGCCGCGATGAGGTTGTCCAAGGTGGTCTCCCAGCGGGAGCGGAGGGCCTCAAGGTCGGCGCTGGCCGGGAGGTGGTCGTGGACGATGGTCAGCTCGGTGCCGCCGTCGACGGAGCGCATCCGGATGTCGACGAGCGTCGCGGGCGCGTCATCGTTGGCATGCCACGAGAATCGGATCTGTTCTTTGGGATGGAAGCTACGGGTGATGCCGTAGGTGCCGTCGTCAGCCTTCAGGATTCCCCTTGTTCCCCAAGCTGTCCGCCTGGGCCGAGCAGGGGCCTGCGCTCCCGCAGGCGTCATGAGGGTTCTCCAGATGGCCTCCAACTGGGCGGGGGCCACTGTGCTGACCGCCACGCTTCTGGTTTCGCTTACTACCTCCGTGGTCTCCATGATGATGCCTTTCATCTCGTCGGGCGTCGCCTCTGGCGTCCGGTGCATCCAGCCCTAGTAGCACCCGGCGCGATGCGGGAGAGGGCGCGGCCAAAAGCCAACTTTCGGCCAGGCGGGGTCAGGGGCCGCCGCCCCGGGAGGGCCGTCCTCCAGCTTTTTCGTCACCTGGCGCTGCCCTCCGCGTGGACGTCCGGATGAGTATCTTTTTCCAGAAAAGTTTTCCACAGGGTCTTGTGGGAAAGCCGGATTTCTGTGGATTCCTCACCCGTCCGGGAAAGGCGGTGGAAACGATATCCGCCGGCAAAGGCGCAGCGGCGGATCTGGGTTTTCACCGCGGCCAGGATGCTGCCTGGGCGTCGTGAGCCGGCTGGTTCCTATCGGCTTCCTATCAGCGGATTTGCGACGCACGACACTAGTCCTGCGGGACTTTTCCCCGCCAGCACCCAGGCGAGAATTCCCTGAGGTCGCCGGTCTCCCCGTCCCGGCCTCCCCGGCCCACCTGCAGAGAGGGCCTGGCCGCCTCCAGCCGCACGCCGCGGAGCCGCGCCAGTAGGCCTCCGGAGACATTCAGGACGTGATATCCGCCCTCAGTGTCGATTGCGATGGAATGGTTACGCCGCAGATACCATCCGCGGCGATCCGTTTTCACCACATGACCGTCGAGGGTTCTCGCTTTCAAAGGCACCGGCTCCAGTCCCGCGGCGATGGCATCGGCGACGAAACGGTCGATGAGGATCTGCGCCTGTGCGGCCTCGCGTTGTGCGGCCTGTTCGGCCAATTCGGCTCTTGTGAGGTGCGTCGCTGCGGCGTCTTTCCCGCTCATCCATGCCGACACCTTATCGATGTGCTCATCAGGATCGATGTGCCAACCCAGTCAATACGGTCGTCTTTGTGGATGTGGTCACGCCGGCTGCGTGGGCTCCGGCGCGCCGCCGGCCGGCTCTTGTCCGTTCGTCGCCCCGGTCAGCTGCCGCACCAGGGGCCGGGACGTCGTCCGGGGTGACGGGGCCCAGCCACTGCATATCAGGCTGCACCACGACCACCGGCGCCCGGTTGCAGGGGTAGCAGCAGGCCGTGACGGTCACCAGCACCGACTCGTCCAGCGCGCCGGCCTCCGCCAGGGCCCGTTTGAGGGCGTCCTGCGTCGCCGCGGCTCCCTTGGCGTTGCAGCGCACCCCGCGGCAGACCAGCACCTGGCGCGCCACGGGCGGTGGCTCCTCCCAGTCGGGATTGGTCATGGAGTCGCGGGGAGCCAGGAGACGTGCCCCTGCCGGCATCGGGCAGGACCTCAGGCAGGCCCCGGAGGGGACGGGAGGAGAACCACAGCTCCAGCTGGGGTCCGCGCGAGTCCAGCCACCAGCGCGCCACCCGGCCCACCCAGGATGCCGGGCCGAGGTCGTCGCCGTAGGTGACGCCGATCAGAGTGCAGTGGCTTGGTCCCGGTCGCGGCCAGGGCGTCCAGCTGGTCCACGAGGCCGGGTCCCTCGCCCTGCAGCACCGCCGCGACGCCACCCAGGCGGCTGGCGGACTCCGCCAGCTCCGGCCAGCGGCTGGCGTCCGCCAGCGTCAGCGCCACCAGGACGGTCCTCATCGCCGGCTCCAGCTGACCCGCCGGCGGTCATCGACCTCGACGCGCGCTGTCACGTCGAACACCTCGTCGATCAGCTCGGTGGTCAGCACCTCGGCGACAGTGCCCTGGGAGTGGAGGCGGCCCTGGTGCATCACGACCATGTCGTCGCAGAAGGCCGCGGCCAGGTCGAGGTCGTGCAGGACGGCGACGACTGTCAGCCCTAGGCCGCTGACCCGCTCCAGGAAGTCCAGTTGGTGGCTGAGGTCGAGGTGGTTGGTGGGCTCGTCCAGCAACAGGATCTCGGGTTGCTGCGCCAGCGCCCGCGCCAGGTGGATGCGCTGCCGCTCGCCGCCGGAGAGGCTCTGCCAGCGCCTGGCGGCCAGCTGCGTCACGGCCGCCACCTCCATGGCCTCGTCGATCGCGTCCCTGCCGCGGTCCCTAGCCCCGGGCCACGCCCCGACGTGGGGAATCCGTCCCAGCGCCACCACCTCGCGGACGGTGAGGTCCAGGTCGGTGCTTGGGTGCTGCTCCACCAGCGCGATCCGCCGGGCCCGTGAGCGGGGCGACAGCGTGTCCATGGGCTGGTCGCCCAGCAGCACCTTCCCCGAAGCGGGCTTCCGCAGCCCGGCAGCCAGGTGCATCACGGTCGTCTTGCCGGAGCCGTTCGGGCCGACCAGCGCCGTCATGGCACTGGCTGCGAAGCTGACGGAGATGTCCTCGACGATCCGGCGCCCGCTCACGTCCCAGGCGACGTTCTCCAGGCGGATCATGTCTTGCCCGCCTGTCTGCGCAGCAGGAACACCAATACGGGCGTACCGATAGTGGCGGTGATCACGCCGATCGGGATCTCCGTGCTGGGACGCAGCGTCCGCGCCAGGGCGTCGGCCACCAGCATCAGGGCCGCCCCGGCCAGCGCCGTCAGCGGTAGCAGCGTGCGATGCCCGGGCCCGGTGGCGATCCGCACTAGGGTGCGGGATGGTGAGCCCGACGAAGCCGATGGGTCCCGCCACGGACACCGTCGCCGCGGTGATCAGCGCGGTGATGATCAGCAGGATCCAGCGCGCCCGGGTGACGTTGATGCCCAGCGAACGGGCTGAGGTCTCCCCGAAGGCGAAGGCGTCGAGGGTGCTGGTGGCGAACAGCAGCACCAGCAGCGACGCGATGGCGCAGCACAGCATGACCGTGGCGTTGGGCCAGCGCATCCCCGCGAACGATCCCAGGGTCCAGTTCATCACCATGCGGGAGACGTCGCGTTCCCCGAACACCATGATGGACAGCGACGTGAAGGCGGCACACAGCTGTCCGACGGCGACGCCCGCCAGGATGGTGCGGCCCGGCGGCAGTGCGCCCGACCGGCCTGTCGCCAGCCCGAGCACCAGCACCATCGCCAGGGATCGCGCCGCCGAACGCCGCGGCCGTCAGGGTCAGCGACTCCGGCACGAGGGGCAGGGAGACCGAACACGATCACCGCGACCACGCCCACCGTGGACCCGGAGGAGATGCCGAGCAGATGAGGGGTCGGCGAGCTCGTTGCGGGTCAGCGACTGCAGCACCACGCCGCAGATCGCCAGCGCCGCTCCGACCGACAGCGCGCCGAGCACCCGCGGCATCCGCAGCTCCCACACGATCCGGTCGGCCTCCACCGTCACATTCTCCCGGGGATCAGCGCCAGCCGCCGCAGGACCACGTCGACGACGTCACCCACGGACAGACTGGCCGAGCCCACCCCAAGGGCCACCGTCGCCGTCGCGAGGATCACGACGGTGAGGGCCACGCCCAGCAGCGTGACCCCCAGCCAGCGACTCACCGTCAGCTCTTGGCGATCTGCTCGAAAACCTTCTCGGCGCCATCGACCAGGCGGATACCGGGTGTGGACTCCGAGAAGGGGACGGTGATGTAGGCCTTGTTCTTCACAGCCTTCAACTGGCTCAGCGCCGGATCGGCCTCCATGTAGGCCTGCTTGCTGGCTGCCGTCGACCAGGAGGCGTCGGCGAAGACGATGTAGTCGGGGTCGGCCTTGACCACGTCCTCCCAGGAGACGTTGTCCCATCCCTTCGGCACGTTGGCGAAGACGTTGGTCGCGCCGATGGTGTCGAGGATGATCTGCGGGCCGCCGGCGCCACCGCCGACGAACGGGCTCTTTTCGTCGGAGTCGTACCACAGGACCTTCTTGTCCTTGCCCGCCGCCTTCTGCTTCAGCTCTGCGAGCTTGGCCTTCTGCTCCTCGATCAGCTTGGTGGAGCGATCCTCCACCCCGAAGATCCTGGCGACGTCGGTGACCTCACCCCAGGCGGCCTCCATGGTGGCAGGGGATGCTGCCGTCTCCCTCGTTGGTGCAGCCGAAGGGACTCAGATAGGTGCCGACCTTCTCGCTCTTCAGCTCGTCGCGGGTCCCGATGTTCTTTTCCGTGAACGCGGAGGTGTAGGGAGGCATAGGCGAAGTCCGGTTTGACCTCGAGGAACTTCTCCTTCGACGGGTACTTGTCCGACAGCACGGGCACGGAGTCGTAGGCGGCTTTCCAACGTTCCGCGATGTCGTTGTCGAGGTAGGCGGTGCCGACCATCTGCTTCTCCAGGCCGAGTCCCAGCATCACCTCGGTCGCTCCCTGGTTGAGGCTGACGGCGGCCTTCGGGGGCTCGTTGAAGGTGGCCTCGAAACCGCAGTTCGTGATGGTGACGGGAGTGTAGGCGGCTGAGCTGGAGTCGGCTGCGGGGGAGCTGGTGTTGGTGGCTGGGGCGCCGACACAGCCGGTCAGCAGGAGGCCGGCGGTCATGATTCCGGCTGTCAGGCGGGCACGAAGACGCATGGTTGTTCTTTCCACTAAGGCCTTTTCGCGAGGCATGGATAAACATGGTTTAAAAGACGTCGGCTGGTCTTCGGACTTGAGTTCATCCCTGCCCGGACGCCTTCCCAGGTCTCCCCAGTGGATATGTCCGCTTGGTCGCTCTCACCGCTGCGCGTCGGTCCCGGATTTTCACCGGGTTCCCCGGCGCCCGAGGGCGCCACCGACGGGGAACCATAGCAGTCGCTTCCAGCTTCAACCACTATCATGCAATCCGGCATGACAAGGCCTTGGAGTCGCAGAATCCGGGATGCTGCGATTGCTTGTCGGTGTGGGCCGTCCATCGGTGGTTGCCCGCGCGGTGTCGCAAGGTTATGGGATCTCGATGTGTGGTGGCAGTTTGTCGGCGGGGTCGGGGTCTGCCTGCGTGAAGGTCGAGCTGCTGGATGTCTCCCCGCCTGTTTGAGCGCCTTCTGAGGCTTTGTAGATGCCGGCGTTCATGCCTGTCACATAGAACTGCGATGCCTGCTCGCCTGAGAGGCCGCTGGGTGCGAGGTAGAGCAGGTATCGCTGCCCCACACCGAGGATTCCGGTGGGCGGTGTCTGGCGTGTGGATCCGGTCTGCCGCACAGTGATGACACCGGATGCCTCGCCTTTCTGCGTCGACTGGACTTCGAATGTGCTGAGTGTGAAGTCCATATCAGGATCGATGTCCTGGACTATTTCCTGGCTGGTGGGAGTACCGGTGACGATGAGTGTGCTATCGGCGTTGAGTTCGTCCAGGGATGAATAGGTCTTCGTACGGGTGACGGAGACCTGTTTCGTCTCGTCTTTCGTATCTTCCGGAGCGTTGGCAGAGCATCCCGTGGCGGTTATGGCCGCGCCGGCGATGAGAGCTGCCGTGATGTTCTTTGCGGCCAGCCTAAAGCGTGCTTTCATTGCCCGTTCCCTCCTGATACTCTCAGCTCATAAACACCAGCCCCGCTCTCGTGACAGGTTATCTATCCCTGACGTGCATGGGCTGGTTTTCTGTTCTCAACCCGTCGTCAGCTACTACGTTTGTGCCGTGAGTGAATCCAGGACTGCCCTCAGTGCCACGTCTGCCAGCCGGGGGCGGGTCCTCGCCTGGTGCATGTGGGACTGGGGCACGCAGCCGTTCGCGACCGTCATCACCACGTTCGTCTTCAGCGCCTACATCGCATCCGGGTCGCTCTTCGGCACCGGCGAGGGCGACGACGGGCCGTCGCTGATGCTGGGTGTCGCGATGGCCGTCGCGGGGGTTTTCATCGCGTTGCTGGCACCCGTCCTAGGGCAGGGTTCCGACCGCTCCGGCCGGCGCATGACCCACCTGCGCTGGCAGACCTGGGCCCTGGCGGTGGTCTCGGCAGCGCTGTGGTTCGTCGCGCCCGGCCAGCAGTATCTATGGCTGGGACTGGTACTGCTCGCGGTGGGAAACGTCATAGCCGAGGTGGCGAACGTCAACTACTACGCCGCCATCGACCAGGTCGCCACCCCCGAGACCGTCGGACGTGTTTCCGGGTTCGGGTGGGGGATGGGCTACCTCGGCGGGATCGCGATCCTGCTGCTGATCGTCGCCGCAGCCGGAACCGACATCGACGCCACCGGCGTGCGCAACTCCATGCTGCTGTGCGGGGCCTGGACGGTGCTGTTCACCATCCCGCTCTTCATCGCCATCAGGACCGGCCCGTGACGGGCGCGCCGCCTCGCCAGTCGCTGGGGCAGGCGTATCGCAGCCTCGTGCGTTCCATCATCGGCATCTACCGGGTCTCGCCCCACACCATCTGGTTCCTGCTGGCCTCCGCGCTGTTCCGCGACGGGCTGGCGGGCGTGTTCACCTACGGCGCGGTGCTGGCCAGGCGGGTGTTCGGGTTTACCACGGGCGGCGTGATCGTCTTCGGGGTTGCTGCGAACGTCATCGCGGGGCTCGCCACCATCGCCTTCGGGTTCCTGGATGACCGGATCGGGCCGAAACGGGTGATCCTGATCTCGCTGGGGTCCCTGGTGGGCCTGGGAACCGCGATCTTCGCGCTCCACGACCAGGGGCAGGTCGTCTTCTGGGTATTCGGCCTCGCCATGACGCTGTTTGTCGGACCCGCGCAGTCGGCGTCGCGTTCCTTCCTGGCCCGGACCATCCCCGAGGGGCACTCCGGTGAGGTGTTCGGCCTGTACGCCACGACAGGGACGGGCGGTGTCCTTCCTGTCGTCGGCGATGTGGGTGCTGTTCCTGTGGCTGGGGGCTTTCCTGGTGCCGGCCGGGGGTCTGCGGTGCACTTCGGCATCCTCGGGATCGTGCTGGTGCTGGCCGCAGGGCTGGCCGTCATGATCCCCGTCCGCGGGGACGGGCACACCGTCGCCGCGCACGGGGACCAGCCGTCCGGGACCAGCTGATCGCGCAACCCCATTCGTCGCTGCGGGACCTTGTGGCCTCCACCGGTTACGCTGGAAGCATGTCCGACTGGTTTGCCATCAATGAAGACCTGTGGGGCACAGTCGCGGGGTCGCGGCCCCCGCTGTTCTACTTCTTCGACGGTTTCATCGACTCGGGGCGCGTCGGCGCGACGCTGATCGAGGCCCCTGCTGGAGCATTCCGAGTCCCAGCTGCTCGGGGCCTTCAGCATGGATCTCGTCCACGACTACCGGGCGCGCCGTCCCGTCATGGTGTTCGACCGCGACCACTGGTCGTCGATCGACGAGCCTGCGCTCAACCTGCATCTGGCACGCGACGCCAACGGGTCGCCGTACCTCGTGATGCGTGGTCCCGAGCCTGATCATCGCTGGCAGCTGTTCCGCGACGAGCTGGCTGGGTTGTTCCAGCGGCTCGACATTTCGATGCTGCTGACTGGCTACGGCATGCCGATGGCGTTCCCGCACACCCGCCCCACGCCCCTCGCGACGCACTCCACCGATCCGGCGCTCCGTCAGCAGAACCCCCGCTGGATCGATCGTCTTGAGATCCCGGCTTCCTTCTCCGCGTACCTCGAATACCATCTGGGGGCGGCTGGGATCAACGCCTACGGGGTCGCGGCGCACGTGCCCCACTACCTCGCGAACTCCTCCTTCACGCAGGCCGCCGCGACGATCCTCCACCGCTACGTGGAGGTGACGGGACTCGCGCTGCCGACCGACGAACTCGACCTGGCCGCCGAGGCCAATCTGATGTCCATCGAGGCCGACACCCGGGGTGATGAGACCGCCCGCGAGCTGCTGCGCCAACTCGAGGAACAGTACGACCGCTACACCGAACCCACCAGTGAGGACCTGCCCTCCGCTGACGAGATAGCGGCAGCGGTGGAGCGCTTCCTCGCCCAGCGCGACGAAGGCAACCAGCCCCCAACCATGGGGGAGTGAGCCGGGTCTTTGGCTGCGGGTGATTTGTTGGGTAGCATATTTCTGCACACGTGGTGTCATCTGTGACATATGTTTCATGTATGGCAGGTAAGAGGTGAATCGTGGTTGATGTTCTTGAAGTGGAGCCGTCCGCAGTCGACGAGCAAACACTCGCTGCGCTGTCCGAGTTCGTGGATGGCCTGGAGGAGAGCGCCCTGCGCGATCTTCTGCTCGCGCTCACCGGATCACTCGAATCCGGAGGCACCGTCGCCCTGCTCGACGTGGATACTGACTACACGCCCGCTCAGGTGGCACAGCGCCTGCGGATGAGCCGGACCCATTTGTACAAGCTTCTTGATTCCGGGCAGATCCCTGTCCCATCGTGTCGGTCGTGACCGCCGTGTTTCTGGACGTGATGTCGTCACCTTCGAGAAGTGTCGTCAAGAGGAGCGCCGCGCGCTCGCCGAACGTTTCGCCAGCGCCGAGGACATTCGCCGCGGTGCCGTCGATGAACTCGCGGCAGAACTGTGACGTTCACCGCCGAGGAGTAACAGCGTGTCGTATGGTGTGTCCCGTGCAGCACGACGCCACCGCCCGTCCCACCCTGAGGCTGCTCGCCGAACTCTTGGAGAGGTGGCCGGATCCTTCGACGAAGCGAGCGATCACCGAGCAGAGATGGGATGACGTTCAGCCCCTGTCTAGGCTTTCGCACCCGATCCTCGTGAAATCGCGCTCCCTGTCGGAGGCGGAGCCTGTAGCGAATCGCATCATTGAGTGTTCTCGCGATCTTCGGCTGATGAAGGTGCGCGCCAGTCAGTGGCGTGCCGGGGTGTGGTTCGATCCGGAGGGGAGTGCAGTGGGTGGTGGCTGCTGGGCTCGCCAAGGGCGGGCACCGGGATCACGAGGATTTCTACCAGCGGCTGGAACGGCAATGTGACACGGAACGAGGACGAAAAGCGCTGCTTCCAACGGACGAAGACACCCGATTATTGAAACGCGAGACTGCGGCTAGGGTCCTCACCGATTGGGAGCTCTCGGTGCAGGTATTGGCTGTTGACCTGCTGGCGGGGTCGCTGCATCACGGGTGTCACCGTGTGGTGGTCCCGCATCCGACAAAGACCATTCCGTTGGCTGAGGTCGAACTGGAGTTCGTCGCTGGGGAAGGTATTGAGGAGTTCGTGCTGAGTTTCATCAACAACACCCGACAGGGAACGCATCTCGCATACGTCATGGAACGGCGTCTTCTGATCAGCATCGCGCCTCCTGAGCAGGAATGGGACCTTGCTGGGGGAATCTACTCGGCGATGGAGGAGTCCGGACACTGTGCTCTTCAGATCAAACGGCTTCGTGACGCATCCCGGGAACGCCGGTTACTGGATTCTGACCGTGGTCACGTGGCTCACCGCGTTCACCGCCGTCACATCGGGGACGCCAGCGTGGACGGTAGCGCGGTCCGTTCCCTGTGCGGGGTGTATTTCGTTCCCTTGACCGACCCCGATGCTCTTCCCGAGTGCGAGGGTGCGCTTGGCGCCGCAAACAATTTCCGCCAGCGTGAGAGATCGTGGTGGTGGAAATTGTTCCCCACCCGACGCGAGATCGGTGATCGGCGCCGTCGAGCTGTTCGACGAGGTGTTGCAGCAGCGGGCCGGCGACCTCGATGGTGTCGGAGGCGCCGCCCTCGGAACCGGGCGCATTGATGATGATCGCGCGGGTCCCGGCGCACTCCACCACCCCGCCAGGCCCCGCGACAGCAGGGCGCGGGGGTTTTCTCGGCGCCGTGACGGCGAATGGCCTCCATGATTCCGGGCAGTTCGCAGGCGAGCAGGTCGAGGGTGGCCTCGACGGTGACGTCGCGCGGTCCGACGCCCGTGCCGCCGGTGGTGAGCACCACCCGTGCCCCGGAAGCGACGGCCTCCCGGATTGCGGCACGAATCATGACGAGATTGTCAGGCACGATCCGCGGGTCGCGGGTCTCGAACCCCAAAGCGTCCAGGGCCTGCCGCAACAGCGGACCGGAACGGTCGGAGTAGGCCCCGGAGACTGCTCGGTCCGAACACGTGATCACTGCGGCCAACATGCGGGAAATCGTAACTCCTGTGCCTCGGTGTTCTCCGGGCCGGGGTCCTTCCCGGGAACCGGGTTCGCCGATTCCCGGGAAAGACATCCCGGAGAGTCCTCGCTCAGCCCTTGTGGGCGTCGAGCACCTTACCGAGGTAGGCGCCGAACTCGGGGACGAGGGAGTCGTGGTCAAGCCCCGCAGGCCATTCCGACCAGACATGCTCAAAACCCAGGGCTTCGTAGTAGCCGACCCCCAGCTTCGCGCTGTTGATGGCGTTGCTGTAGGCAGTTTCGTCCTTCTCGCCCGTCACGAAATTCAGCGACAGGGCCGACTTCGCGTGCTGGGAGAGATCGTCGCCCCAGATCGGCGGCGGCGTGGGCGCGTCGCCGCCACCGAGGGCGAGGAGACCGCCATCCCTGCATGGTGTTGGCGTACTTGGGGAAGAAATCCATGGTGATGAAATCCGCGCCCTCGGCGTAGCCGACGAGCCACAGGACCGCCGGATCCGCCCCATGGGCGGACTGCACGTGCTGGATCAGCTCCGTGAGATAGGTGATCTTCACACCGCTTGGGGTCGTCACCCACGACCCATCCGTGCTGGGGGTGTGTACCGAGACGACGTCGAGACCCCGCGCGGTGGCGGCCTCCACGATGCTGCCGGGGCCGGCCAGGCCACCGGGAAGGTTCGCGTTGTCGCCGTCGTGGTCCTGGTCGTGCAGCGGATGGTCCTTGCAGTCGAGATAGACGACCAGCCCGGTCCTCACGGAACCGGCCGGGTAGAAACGGGCGCTGGAACTCGTGCCGGCGGAGTCGGTGAAGGTGAAAGACGTGCTGTTCACCGCGGCTGAGGCCCTGGGGACTGCCTGCGACAGGTACGCGCCGGAGGCGGGAGTCGCCGCCATGAGGGCCTGTGACGGCGCGACGTGAGAGATGAGCTGACATTGACAAAACCTTCCTTTCGACCCCTGAGATTCCTGCGGACGCGGTCGCGCGTCGCTACGACCGTCCCGGTGGCATGCCAGAACAGGGACCGTGTGCGGTCCCATTGCGTTGTCTGTACTGGTGTGCCCCACGACGGTCCCCGCTCCATTTCCCACCATCCGCGGAACCGTCTGACTGAAGTTATTGGCTTCACGCTAACACGGGGTCGGTTCACCGCTCCTGGTGCCTCTTCAGCCGCCTTTTTGGGGAGGTTTTACTCCTCGTCGTAGGCGTCGATCACGGTGCCGAGGTAGGTGCCGAATTCGTGGGTGATGGTGAGGTGATCGTGTTCTTGGGGCCAGTGCGACCACACGTGTTCGAATCCCGCGGACCGGTAGAAGGCGGCGGTTTCTTGGGCTCCGCCCAGGGCGTCGTAGTCGGCGGTGCGGTCCGATTCCCCCGTCACCAGGTTCAGCGACAGATTCGACTTCGCGTACTGGGAGAAGGATCCGGTCCACTCCGGGCCCGGGGCGTCGCCGCCGCCGAAGACGAGGAAACCGCCGGTCTCTATGTCGTTGGCCCGGTGGGGAAGAAGTACCAGGGTGATGAACTCCGAGCCTCCGGAGTAGCCCACCAGCCACAGGGCAGCGGTGTTTGCTCCGTACGTGGTCCGCACGTGCTGGAGCAGCTCGTTGAGTAGGTGATCTTCGCGTTGTGGTCGGTGTGCCACCACATGCCGTCTGCGCTTGGGGTGTGTACCGAGAGAACGTCGTGGCCTCGTGCGAGCGCGGCCTCCACGATGCTGCCGGGGCCGGCCAGGCCGCCGGGGAAGTTCGGGTTGTCGCCGTCGTGGTCCTGGTCGTGGAGTTGCTGGCCGTCGCCGTCGAGGTAGACGACCAGCCCGGCCTTAGCCGCGCCGGCGGAGTAGAACCTGCACTCGGAGCTCGAGCCGTTGGATGCGGTGAAAGTGAATGGGGTGCTCGGCGTGGCTGCCGTAGCCTGCTGAGACTGATGATGCAGCAGGGCCCCGGACGCGATGGTCGCCATGAGGGCCGATGGTGGCGCGACGGGAGAGTGAGTCCGACATGCGGGGAAGTCCTTCCTGACGGCTGTTTGGATACAGAAGTGAATTCACCGTAACACGAGCAATGTTCCACTCCCCGTGAGGCGACGCGGCCCCGGGGTGTCCACGTCGGGTTCCTCCCCGACCACATGCGCGCCACGCCCTAGGCTGGATGACACCCGACCCAGGAGTCATCGTGCCCCTCACATCCGTCGCCGACCGTCTGCGCGAGTCCATGTGGCGTTCCGCCAACGACAAACGCCTCAAACGCCTCCGACGGGTCGTGGACGCCATGCCAGCCACCCCGCCGGCCGATCTCACGGCCCTCGATATGGGCAGCGACACCAGCCTGGCCGGGTTCCTGGCCGCCGTCGGCGAGGCAGCCGGCCGGGAACTGGGGTTGCCGCCCTTCCCGAACCAGTACCAGGCGGCGGCCGCGCTGCTGCGGGGAGCGTCGATCGAGCTGGCGACGGGGAGGGCAAGACCCTGGTCGGGGCGATGGCCGCCGCCGGCTGGGCGTTGCAGGGCCGTCACGTCCATGTCCTGACCGCCAACGACTACCTCGCCGCCCGCGACGCCGACTGGATGGGTCCGCTGTACCGCGGTTTTCGGGCTGACCTGCGGCGCCGTGCAGGCCGGCCAGGATCTGCCGGGCGGCAGCGCGCCCATGCCGCCGACGTCACCTACTCCTCGGTGGCTGAGGCCGGGTTTGACCTGCTGCGCGACCGCCTGGCCACGCACCTAACCGCCGCACCGGGGCGCGACGCGAGTGGTGCTCGTCGACGAGGCCGACGCGGTCCTGCTCGACGAGGCTCGCGTGCCCCTGGTCCTGGCCGCCGACGCCGAACCACACCGCGACGAGCACGCCGTGGCACTCGCCGCCTACGTGCGGGGCCTCGAAGCGGGCGAGGACTATGTCGTCGCGCCCGATCGGCGGACCGTCAACCTCACCGACGCCGGGCTGCGCCGGGTCGAGGGCCGACCATCCCGGACGGGACCTGTTCGGCACCGACTCCGAGTTCCTGGTCTCCCTGAACCTAGCTCTCCACGCCCACGCCGCGCTGGAACGCGACATCGACTACCTCGTCGCCGACGGGCGCGTCTGGCTGGTCAGCGGGTCGCGGGGCCGGGTGGACCGGCTGCAGCGCTGGCCCGACGGGCTGCAACTTGCCGTCGAGGCGAAGGAGGCTCTCGGCTCCGCCCCCGGGCTGCAGGTGCTGGACCAGCTCGTCGTCGCGGAACTGGTCGGCGGCTACGAACAGCTCGTCGGGATGAGCGCGACGATGCGCGCGGCCGACGAGGAGTTGAGGTCGCTGTACGGGGTGCAGACGGTGGTGGTGCCGTCGCATCTGCCCTGCCGTCGCGACGACCAGCCCACCCGGCTCTACGCCACCTCCGACCAGCGCGACGCGGCCGTCGCGGCCCTCGTGGGAGAGGCGAGCGGCGACGGCAGGCCAGTGCTGGTGGCCACCCAGAGCGTCCGCGAATCGGAGCGGATCGCGGGGCTGCTGCGCGCGGTCGGGCTCGACTGCGTCCTGCTCAACGCCCGGAACGCCACCGAGGAGGCCGCGATCATCTCGGAGGCCGGGAGCGCGGGCCGGATCACGGTCTCGACGCAGATGGCCGGGCGCGGCACCGACGTGGTGCTCTCCAGGACGCGGCGCCGCGGGCGGGCTGCTGGTGGTCGGGGGTCGGGCGGTTCGCCAGCGCCCGCCTCGACGGGCAGCTGCGTGGCCGGGCCGGACGTCAGGGCGACCCCGGCGAGTCGGTGTTCCTCGCCAGCCTGGAAGACCGTCTCGTCACCGACAACGACCCCGACCATCCGCAGCCCGCCAGCGTGGATGGCGACGGCCAGGTCGAGGAGAACCGCGCCAACCGCCGCGTGCTGGGGGTCATCGACCATGCCCAGCGGGTCAGCGACGGCGACCAGCGCAGCCTCAGGTGGCTGTCCTGGCGCTATGGGGAGCTGCTGCGCGTGCAGCGCGCTCACCTGGCGGGGGTGCGGGACACCTGTCTGGAGGGTCCGGCGGCCCTGGAGCGCCTCGCCGGGCATGCCGGGGAGGAGATCGCGGAGCTGGGCGAGCGGGTCGGGCAGGACGCCCTAGAGGCGGCCGCGCGCCTGGCGCTGGTCGCTGCCATCGACGCTACCTGGAGTGCTCATCTCGGACATGCGGCCGAGCTGCGCGAGGGCATCCACCTGCGGGCACTGGCCCGGGAGGATCCGCTGTCCGAGTTCGAGAAGGAGATGGGCGCCGCCTACCAGGGGCTGGCTGAGCAGATCCTCGACGACGCCGTCGCCACCCTCCTGGACGCGCCGGTCGTCGACGGGAGACTGGACCTGGAATCCCTGGAGACCAGGATCCCGAGCGCCACCTGGGCATGCACCGTCACCGACAACGAACTGGGCAGCGATCTCACCCGGATCGGACGCTCGCTGCGCCGCCTGATGTCGAAGGACTGAGACCCCCAGGCCATCAGACGCGGATCCACTCCATGTCCTCTGCCAAGTGGTCGTCGGGGATCTGGCGAGAAGAGCTGGTCCAGCTCCTATGGGTCAGGTATGCACGGCGCCGGCGGGCGGGTGGGCGCAGCTCGACCACCTCACCCTGGACAGAGATGTTGATCATCTCCCCAGCAGCCACCCGCTGAAGGACGTCGCTGGTGCGATCCTGTAGCTCCCGTGCTGCCATAATGGTCATGTGGGCAGAGTGTGGTGGCGCGGTCGCGACGACCGACGTGCGCCGACCTGGACGGATCCGTCACCAGTTTTGACGGGTACCGTGTCGCGATGCCTTTTTGCGGGGGTGCGTCAGGGGGCCGCGGCACTAGGGTGGGGGGCGTAGAGCCGTCTAACAAGGAGAATGCTGTTGAAAGGCATCGTCGTCTTCTCCGGTTCCGCCCACCAGAAGCTGGCTGACGAGATCTGTGACCATCTGGAGGTTCCCCGCAGTCACGTGAAGATCTCCCGCTTCAGCAACGACTGCCTCCAGACGCAGCTGCTCGACAACTGCCGTCAGCGGGACGTCTATATCGTGCAGCCGCTGGTGCCCCCACCCAGGAGCACCTCATGGAGCTGCTGCTGATGGTCAACGCCGCCCGCGGCGCGTCGGCGGCGCAGATCACAGCGGTGATCCCGCACTACGCCTACGCCCGCTCCGACAAGAAGGATGCCTCCCGCATCTCCCTGGGCGGGCGCCTGGTCGCTCGACCTCCTGGTCACCGCAGGGGTCGACCGGGTGCTCACCATGAATCTTCATGCCCCGCAGGTCCACGGCTTCTTCTCCGTGCCCGTGGACCACCTCACCGCGCTCGGCGTGATCGCCGACCACTACCGCGGCGCGACCTCAGCAACCACGTCGTCGTCTCCCCGGACCTCGGCAACGCTAAACAGGCGACGCTGCTGGCGCGGCTCCTCGGATTGCCGGTCGCCGCCGGCAACAAGCAACGTCTCGCCGACGACAAGGTGGTGATTTCGTCGATAGTCGGCGACGTCGCGGGAAAGAAGGCCATCGTCCTGGACGACGAGATCGCCACGGGCGGCTCGATCGTCGAGATCGTCTCCCGGCTGGCTGACCACGGTTGCGCCGAGGCGTCGATCGCCTGCACCCATGGTCTGTTCACGGGTTCGGCTGTGGAGCGGCTCACCTCCGCCACCCACATTTCCGAGGTGGTCTCCACCAACACGGTTCCGGCCCAGCCAACTTCCCAGGACTCAAGACGCTGAGCGTCGCATCGCTGATTCGCGGAGGCCATCGCCCGCATCCACAGCGGGAACTCCGTCTCGACGCTGTTCAACGGCGTCGACCCCGCCTATGCGCCGCCGCAGGACCAGGAGGGCCTGTTCTAGGGTCGCTCTTAGTGGTTGCGGATCCGCTGGGCCACCTCCCGCCAGGAGGGACGATCACGCCGTGGGGACGCATCATCGTGCGTAGTTTGTGCCGGGTGATGAAGATGCCCGCCAGCCCCACCGGAAGAACGGCGGCTGCGGGGACCATGGCCCAGTTGAGCTGCTGCGGGGTGTAGTCGCCCGACGGGTTGGTCGTGCTCAGGAAGACGCTCATGACTAGCAGGCACAGCGTGGCGCCGGTGAAGGATCCGGTGATGACCAGGCCATTCGCCGCGCCGAGCCGGTAGGCGGGCAGTAGAGTCCGGGGGTAGTCGAAACCGACGCCGGTGCCGGGGCCACCCGCGGAGATCGCGATGGCCAGCAGCACCAGCAGCGCCCAGGGCGCCCGGCCCGGCCAGAGCAGGACCGCCAGCCAGGCCAGCATGTTGGCTCCGATCACCATCAGCGCCAGGTTGCTGCGGCGCAGCGGATGCCGGGCCGTCAGCCAGCCCAGCAGCGGCCCGAAGGCGATCGACCCGAGGGCGGTCAGGTTGAACAGGAAGGCGGAGTCGATCTCGTTCAGGCCCTGCGCCTGGCCCAGCCACTTGACTCCCCAGATCATGGCGAACACGTTGACGCTGAACCCGCTGGTGAAGTGCACCCAGAAGCCCAGCCGGGTGGCTGGATGCCGCCACGCCGCCGCGATCCCGCGTGGCAGGTCCGCCAGGCGCTCCTCCTTGGGCCGGGGCCGCGTCTGTCCTGGCGGGGCGTCGCGGACCCACAGTGCGGTGGCCCCCGCTGCCACGACGCAGACCAGGGCCGCGCCCAGGAAGGTCCACAGCCAGCCCCGGGCGTTGAACAGCGGCAGCAGGAACACCGCCGACGCCACTTGCCCCATCTGACCCAACAGACCCGTCAGCTGGGACAGAACCGGGACTCGCGACGGGCTGAACCAGGTTGGGAGCAGGCGCAGCACCGAGCCGTACAGGCAGGCATCACCCAGGCCGAGCAGGATCCGCGCGCCGAACGCGAGGGGCAGGACGTCGGCGAAGGCCATGATCGTCTGGGCTGTCACCAGCACCGCCGATCCGCAGATCATTACCGTCCGCGACCCGTAGCGGTCCACCAGCACACCGACGGGGGTTTGCGCGATGGCGTAGGTCGCCAGCTGCACCATGACGAAGGTGGAGATGATGCTGACGCTGGTCCCGAAATGGTCCGAGGTCTGCTGGCCCAGCACTCCGAGGCTGGTGCGCTGCATGATGGCGGCCGCGTAGGCGAAAACCCCGATGACCCAGACCAGCCAGGCCAGTCGTCCGGTCTTCACCACCTGTGACTCCTTGTCCGCTGTGCTCGCGGAAAGTGTAGAGCTCTGGCAGATGCAGCTGAAACGCTCAAGGAGTCATGCGGGACCTGTGTGGCACGCGGTGGCGGTACGCCGCGCTGGCGGGGTTCCGTGATGAGGCGTGCACGGCCACGGGAAGATGCGCGGCTGCGGGAGGAGGTCTGACCGACCGGCGAGGCTGTCAGTCGCCGCTGAGGGCGCGGACCAGTCCGGGACGGAGGGCTGGGGGTTGGGATCTGCTCCTGCGTCACGTCGCAGGTGGCCTTGAGTACCTGGGGCCGGCCCGAACTCGCGGCCAGCGAAGATGGTTTCCTTCACCCACTCGTAGTAGCCGTTGAACTTGCCGCTGTCGTAGGGGTTGTCCTTGGCGCAGCGGGCGACGTAATAACCCACCACCTCGGGCAGGGGTCTCAAGATTGTTGCTGCCCGCGTAGTGGCTGAAGACTCCCTGCTTGGCTGCGAGGGGCCTGGAAGTCGCTCCAGTACTTGGGGTTCGAGTCGCGGTCGGCGTTGAAGATGTGCGTGAACTCGTGGATGGTGACGCGCGACAGCCGACCGATGTCGCCGAGGTCGATGGCCTCTTTCCACTTGGTGAAGTCGAAGGTGAGGGTAGCCGGGTTTCGTCAGCGACCAGTCGCTCCCAGGCGAATCCGCTGATCGGGCCGGCGTTGATGCCGATGGTCCCGTTGACCTTGGACTTCAGGCTAGGCAGGAACTCGGTGCGGGAGACGGAGTCGAGGGCCTGCCACACGACGCGGATCTGGGTGCGGTTCGCGTCGGTCCAGCCGTCACCGACGGTGGTCAGACCGAAGGTCTCGCTGAGCTGGCTGGTGATCTTGGAGACCGGGACGTCGTCGCCCGGCCAGGGGATGCGCGACGGGACACGGCGCATGGATGCCCTACCGACGGCCCGACCTCTGGCTTCTCACCCTGGGCTGTGGCTGATGCGGCTATGGCAACTCCTGCGACGGCTACCGCGGCGGCGGTGAGCCAGGTCATGAGTTTGCGCATTGCATCTCCTGTGTGGTTATGGACTCGGAAAGGGTCTCTCAGGATTCTCAGGAAGTCAAGTTCGGGGGAGAGTCGGGGTGAACCCTGGTGTATCCCCTACGTTAATAGCTCCTTCCTCTCACGTTACTAACTCCTATCTAACTCCCACTGGCCGCCGGAGGTTCCCGCCCGCCGGAGTCTGCGGGACCTGCTACCGGAATGACCGCCGGCCGGTGGTCATGGCGTCCTGGGCGACGTTTCGTCGACTAGTCTGCGCACATGCCACTGTTTGAACTTCACCGCACCGACCATCCGACGCCCGAGGCCGAGCGCGCCGCCATCGTGGCGGATCCGGTGTTCGGGAAGTTCTTCGCCGACTCACATGGCCGTCGCCGACTACACCGAGGGCATGGGGTGGCATGACGCCACATCATCCCCACCGGCGACTGGCAGCTGCACCCGGCGGCTGCGGTGTTCCACTACGGCCAGGAGATCTTCGAGGGACTGAAGGCCTACCGTCACGCCGATGGGTCGGTGTGGCTGTTCCGTCCCGAGAGGAACGCGACGCGGTTCGCCGCTTCCGCGGGCGGCTGAGATAGCGCCGCTGCCCCGGGAGCTGTTCCTGGCCGCTCTCGACGAGCTGGTGGCCCTGGAGCAGGCCTGGGTCCCGCTGCCCGACGGCGAGCGCAGCGTGTACCTGCGGCCTTTCGAGATCGCCAACGAGCCCTATCTCGGGGTACGTGAGGCCAAGAACTACCGCTACGGCCTGATCGCCTCGCCCGTGGGCGCCCTACTATCCGGCCCCGTGAGCTGTGGGTCACGCCCAGCTACACGCGGGCTGCTCCCGCGGCACCGGCACCGCCAAGTGCGGCGGCAGCTACGCCGCCAGTCTCGCGGCCGCCAACGAGGCCGCTGCCCATGGCTGCGGCCAGGTGCTCTACCTGGACGGCGCAGAGCACCGGTGGCTTGAGGAGTGCGGGACCATGAACTTCATGATGATCACGGCTGGCGGGCAGCTCGTCACACCCGCTCTCGGATCGATCCTGGACGGCATCACCCGCGACTCGCTGCTCACCCTCGCTGGCGAGCACGGGCTGGAGGCCGTCGAGCGTCCCATCTCCATCGACGAGCTGCGTGACGGGATTGCGTCGGGCCAGGTGACGGAGACCTTCGCCTGCGGCACGGCCGCCGTGATCACCCCGATCACCGGCTTCGACTCCCCCGAGCATGGGGCGCAGGTCGTGGGCGACGGGGAGCCCGGCGAGAAGACCGGCAGGCTGCGCGCTCACCTCCTCGACATCCAGTACGGCCGCGCCGAGGACCGGCACGGCTGGATGCATCGCGTGGCCTGAGGCCCGAGATGCTCCGGGCCATCATCGGCACACTCGGCTATGTCGTGCGCGACGGCCGGGTGCTGCTCGTGCACCGGCAGCGCCACGGCGACGACCATCAGGGCAAGTGGAACGGCCTCGGCGGCAAGCTGGAGCCAGGCGAGGACGCCGTCACCTGCCTGAAGCGGGAACTCCGCGAGGAGGCTGGGATCGAGGCGACGTCGCTGCGGCTGCGGGGCACCGTCTCCTGGCCAGGGTTCGGGTCGGACGGAAGCGACTGGTTCGGCCTGGTGTTCCTCGTCGACGACTTCGACGGCACCCCGCCCGAGCGCAACGAGGACGGGCCGCTGCGCTGGGTGCCCGTGGCTGAGATCGGCGAGCTGCCCATGTGGGAGGGCGACCGTCACTTCCTGCCCCTGGTCTTCGACGACGGCCCCCAGTTCCACGCCGTCATCCCCTACCGCGACGGCTCAGTGGTGGCCGGCGGGGTCGCGGTCACGCGGAGTCCCTGATCCCTGCTGCCTGGGATTTCCGTGGGCACCGTCATCGCTGGCCGGAGAGCCAGCGTCTGGGTGACGGCGGGGTATCTCAGATTGCTCTCAGTTAATCCTCAGCTAGCGGCGCAAATAAGGTCACCTGTCGTACTTTTTGGTTGGCTAGATCCCCTCTGGGCTGCTGATTGCCCCGGCGTGGGATGTGGTCTGTCTGCCCTCCTGGCGCCTGGTGCAGCCCTGCCGTGAATCATGTAAAAACCCATAGTCAGAGCCATTTTAATGTGCTCTCTTGCTTCGTTCTGTTTCCCCGGAGGGCTCGTTCGATGATCGTTTTCTGTGCTTCTGAAATCAGGTTGAACAGAATCCATTACCCCCTTATGGAAGTCTGAGAATCTTTTAGGAACTCCATCCTGGGTGTTACGCTCGCCGCATCGTCGTGAAGCTTCGGTTTGAGCCTCAAGCCCGTTTCAGCTGGAAGGAGTTGGGAAAACATGAATCTGGTCACACCGCGGTCCGCCGGCCACCGGGTGACTCGCCGTGCGGTCCTGCGATCCGGCTCGATGCTGGGACTGGTAGGAGCCGGGCTCCCGGCGGTGGGCACCGTCCCAGCGCATGCCGCGGATTTCGCGGACGACTTCCAGCAGGCTGTCCACTATGCGCCGGGACGCAGCCTCAGCTCCGGTGAGGCCACAAAGCTCACCGGGATCGTCATCCACTGGTGGGGTGAGCCCAGTGGCCAGTCACACCAGCAGGTCGTGGACCACCTGGCCGGGTCGAACACTATCTGGTCCTCCGCCCACTATGTGGTCAGCGGCGATCAGGGTCACCCAGCTCGTCAGCCTGGATGACACTGCCTTCCACGCGGTGTCTACGACATCAACGCCCAGAGCGTGGGCATTGAATGCCGGCCTGAGATGGATGACGCCACCGTGGACCGGGTCCGTGACCTGGTCACGAGGCTTCGCAGCCGCTACGGGGCGCTGTGGCTGGAGCCGCACAAGGCGTTCTCCTCGACCGACTGTCCGGGTACCATATGGACAAGATCCCGGAGTTGAAGGTCCTGGCGGCCGGGTCCTCTTCCTGCCGTCGACTCCCAAGGCCGAAAAGCGGCCAGGGGATACTGACCGTGGACGGTTACTGGGGATCGACAACCACCCGGCGGCTGCAGGAGCTGTCCGGTACTCCCGCCGATGGGGTGGTCTCGAGCCAAAAACCAAGCATGGAAGGCCACGAATCCGGGGCTGGTCAGCGGCTGGGAATGGGTACCCAGTGACGCCGCGTCGGGTTCGGCGGTGATTCGCGCAATTCAACAGAGAATGGGGGTGGCGGTGGATGGGCTGATCAGCCCAGAGACGATCCGAGCGATGCAACAGCATTACGGAACCACCCTGGATGGAACCTTTCCGGAGAGATCCGACTGCATCAGGGAGATGCAGAAGGCATTGAACTCCGGGAAGTTCTAGGAGGCGCTGCCTGTGGTTAGTGTCTCTTGATTGGCTGGGGTGAGGCTGGAAGACGAGACCAGCACTTGCCCCTAGCCGGGTCGCCTGATCAGCTGCCGCGGCGCGTGAGCTCAAAGGGAACGGGCCTCACGACGTGACCGCGACCGCATCTGCTTCATCTGATCCGCCGCCTCTGGGGGTGTTCCGGAGAGTCAGGGGGAAGGCCTCTGGTGTCATCGGGAGCTGGCGGTGACACTGGAACGCGAGGTTCCAAGAAGCGGAAGATGGAAGCTGGCGATGAAAGCTTGGTCAGGCGACCCGGCGCCTCATATGGTGACGCAAGTTCTCGACGGGGGACTGGTCCGTTGCATCGTGGTGGTCTGTCTGGGGTGACGGACGCAGGTGGCCGGCCGGGTCGTATGTGAGAAGCCCTGCCAGGCCATTACAGGTCAAGACTGGGTTCCAGATAGATGGGCGGTGCCTAGTGATGTCGAGCGTCGTGCTTGCCTCCGAGGCATCGGATTGCTGAATCCTGAAGCTTCCTTAGAGAATGACTTTCCCTGGTGTTAGGCTCGCAAAAGCGTCGTGAGATTCGGTGCCGTACAGGGGGTCGGTCTGTACGGGGAAGAGTCCAGCGGCCATGGGTCATTTAACGGACAAGGAAGTGTTAATGAGAATCGTGCAATCGCAAATGTCCCGCAGGAGTATTCTATCCACTCTCGTCATTGGTGCTCCTGCGATGGGAGTCTTGGGAGCTCTCAACCTCGCTGGAGCGACTCCGGCTGCCGCATCGCCCTCAGGGGCAGATTTCCTCAAATGGCGGAAGTAAGACAGGATGCCCGTTCATCTGGGGTGAAGCTGGGCCGTCTAGCTTTGACTGCTCTGGGCTGGTCCAGTGGTCGCTTTCCCAGCTTCGGATCTCCTTCCCACGCGTCTCCGGGGAACAGATCAATGCCTGTTTGAGCGCTGGGCTGAGGAGGCCAGAGCCACTCCGGGAGCCATCATGTACATGCCTGGGCACATCGGGATTTCCTGTGGCGATGGAACTTACTGTGAGGCACGTAATTATGGCTATCCGGTAGGAATTTACAATAATGACCCAGGATGGACTGACGGTGGTCTTGTCCCGGGGCTCGATTACAGTGGTGCACCTAGTGATACTGGTAGCAGCGGCGGTGTTGCCTCGGATGGTTCTTTGGTCGTCGATGGTTACTGGGGGAGCGCGACCACCCAGAAACTCCAGGAGACGCTCGGGCTCACGGCTGATGGACTGGTTCCAGGCCAGCCCGAGTCATGGAAGAAACAGAACCCTGGTTTTGACCACTGGATGGCAGTGGGTTTCCGACAGTCAGGCCATGGGGGCTGACGTGATCAGCAAACTGCAGGCGAAAGTCGGCGCTGCCGCTGATGGGCTGATCGGCCCAGGCACCATCACCGCCATACAGGCCCACTTCGGAACCACGCAGGACGGCGTTCTCTCAGAACAGTCCTCCTCGATCATGGCGCTGCAGAAGGCACTCAACGAGGGGAAGTTCTGACTCTTTCCCGCGGCGCGTAATCTCACTGGGGGTGGGGCCATCTGGCCCCACCCCCAGTTGGCGCGTGACTCCTAGAGCCCAGAGCCGGGTGGTTCCCTGCTCGTGAGGTCTTTCGAGACAGGGGCGAGTCAGGGAGGTGCCCCCTTGTCCCGCGGCCTGCAACGGTCACACTGGAATAGGCAGTGTGGACGCAGCATGGATAGGAGGACGCAATGAGCCAGGAACAACACGACGACCAGGTAGCCCCGAGGCCCGAGGACCAGCAGGTCAGCCCTGGGCAGGCCGAGCCCCTGGAGGGAGAGGTGGTGCCCAGTGAGGCCGGGCAGGGGCAAGACCAACGCCGAGCGGCTCGGCAGAGACGACCATCAAGTTCGCGACGGACGCCGCCTACGCCGTCGCAGGCTTCGCCGGGCTCGTCGGGGGAGGGCAAAGGCCTTCTACGACGAGCAGCGCGCCGAGTACGCCAAGACCCACCCGGACGTCGAGTCCCCGGGGGCCAGGGAGTTCCTCGAACAGCTGGGCAGCCACCTGGACCGGTTCGTCGACGAGATCAACCGCGGCTTCAAAGGAACTCAGTGAGAAGGGCCGCGACGTCGTCGGCCGCAGGACCGAGCAGGCCGAGACGCCAAAGCCTGAAGAACCCGGCGACAAAGCCTGAGGGGCGAGTGAGTCCAAAGACGTAGGTTCACAAGACGTAGATTCAAAGGCATAGAGACCAGGTGATGGGGTGGCCAGGACGAGTCCCTGGCCACCCCATCACCTGTTCTAACTGGTGGCCGCCGGGCGGGAATTTCACCAAGCGGCTGGGATTCCCTCATGCCTCGTCACACCATCAGCACGATGATTGGGAAAATCGTCAAACAAGTGGCCCGGCTTCGAGGCAGCGGGTCGGCCCTGCCCGGGCTGGTGGTCGAGAGAATGGACCACGGATACCTCAAACGCACCCTGGAGCCCCTCCGGGAGAAGGTCATCCTGGTCTCCAGCACCAACGGCAAGACCACCACCACCAAGGTGGTGACCGAGGTGCTGCAGGCGGTCGGCTACAAGGTGTTCACCAACCGCACCGGCTCCAACTTCTCCCGTGGCGTGATCTCCGAGCTGCTGCCGCTGGTCAACTGGCGCGGCAAACTCGACGCAGACATCGCCGTCCTCGAACTCGACGAGGCCTGGGCCGTGCACTTCGTCCGGCAGGTGAAACCACGCATGAGCCTGTTCCTCAATGTGATGCGCGACCAGCTCGACCGCTTCGGGGAGATCGACACCGCTGCCGAGATGCTCGCCAAGAACGCCGCGGCCGCCACCGACAGGGTGGTCCTCAACCGCGACGACCCGCGCGTCTACCGGCTGCGGGAACGGGCCACGGCTCAGGCCGTCTACTTCGGCACCACCGACGAGCTGCTGGCGCTGATGCCCACCGACGACACCCTCAAGGGCGGTCAGGCCCGCGCCAACCACGAGGCCCGCGCCGACGTGCTGCTGAAGGCCATCGACGGGCACCGCGCCACCTACGAGATCGACAGGGGCGGACCACGTCGTCGAGATGAAAGCTGAATGGCGTCTACAACCTCATCAACGCCGCCGCCGCCCCTTACGCTGGTGCGGCAGATCGTCGGCGACAAGGTACCGACGGACACACTCCTGGCGGCCCTCGGGAACGTGCGGCCCGCCTTCGAGGCGCGACGAGACCATCACCTACAAAGGGCGTCCCGATGGAGCTGGTGCTGGTGAAGAATCCCAGCGGCTTCAGGCTGTCGCTGCTGTCGTTCGCCGACGGCAAGGCCGACAACATGATCGCCATCAACGACAACTACGCCGACGGCCGCGACATCAGCTGGCTGTGGGACGTCGACTTCACCCCGCTCGACTCCGTCGCCCCTGGTCACCGGGACCCGCGCCGACGGGATGGCGCTGCGCCTGGCCTACGACGACGTCCCCGTCGGTGGAGTCGAGCCGACCTACAGCGGGCCCTCGACCGCTTCGCCGCCCTCAACCCGGGCAAGCCGAAGCGCATCTACACCACCCACACCGCCATGACCGCGCTTCGGAAGCTGATGTCCGGCCTGGCTCTCGGTCGGGAGGCGGCATGATCCGCATCGTCCAGCTCTACCCACGCGACATGAACCTGTACGGCGACTGGGGGAATGCGCGCGTGCTCAGAAGCGGCTCCAATGGCGGGGCGTCGACGCCGAGATCGTCGACCACAATCCTGGCGATCCCACCGGCCTCGACGGTGACATCTTCCTCGGCGGCGGTGGCCAGGATGCCGGGCAGGACAAGATCCAGGAGGACCTCCAGGGGCATATCGACGCGCTGCGGGAGCTGGTCAGGGTGGGGCGCCCATGCTGCTGATCTGCGGCATGTACCAGCTGCTTGGCCGCACCTTCGTCGCCGGCGAGGGAAGGTCATCAAAGGAGCCGGCATCCTGCCCCTCGACACTCACGCCAGCACCGACCGGCTCATCGGCAACGTCACCCTCGAATCCCCGGAGTTCGGCCAGGTCGTCGGGTACGAGAACCATTCCGGCCGCACCTACGTCGACGCCGGCAGCGAGCCCCTGGGGAAGGTGCTGCGCGGCGCCGGCAACAATGGCGAGGACCAGCAGGAGGGCCTGCGTTACCACAACGTGATCGGCACCTATCTGCACGGCCCGGTGCTGCCCGCCAACCCGAGGATCGCGGACTTCCTGATAGCCAAGGCCCTGGAACGCCGCGGCATGACGGTGGAGCTGGGGCCGCTGCCCGTCGACGAGATCACCGAGAAAGCGCACCGGACGGCCGCGTCGCGGCCCCGGTGAGGTCGCCGCGCCTCCGGCGTCCAGGAGCGGCCGGAGGATTCAGTCGGGGAGCGCCTGGATCCTCAGGACTGGGGGCTCGACCGGTCCGGGTCCGAGCAGCGGTGCTATCGCGGAGATCGCGGTCATGCCGAACACCATCGCCCCCAGGATGTCTTGCTTGGCGCTGCTGACCACTACAGCCGTTGTCAGGCAGCTGGCTACCATGATGAAGATGCCCAGGCAGCTGCGCATGGCGATCAGGTAGAACACGAGTACCGTCGCGCCTATCGTCAGGACGCAGGGCAGCAGGATGGCTCCCACGGTTTCAGCCTCGGCTCTGCCGCCAGTCAGCTTGGTGGCCATATTCTGGACCATCAGAGGCAGGTAGGCCAGCAGGCCGCCCAGGAGGCCCGCCACCGCCGACCAGGCGTGTTCCCCCAGAGTCGGGGTGTGGCCGCCAGGCGTCGAGCTGGGATTCGCGAAGCGGATCAACAGCACCGTCCCGCCTCCGAGGAATGCGGCGCCTCCCAGCCACGGCAGCAGGTAGTGCGCTGGGTTCGTGAAGGACAGCGGCAGACAGACCAGCAGGGCGCCGGTGCCGACTGAGAACAGCACCGCCGGGTGCGCGGTGTCCTCCGAACTCGCCATCGACGGGATGAGGAGACAGCTTAGGACGACGCAGGCGACCGCGGAGGAATCCACCTCCTTGGCGTCGAGCTGTGCCCCGAGCGTGAACAGGCTCAGGCCGAGGAGACCCCCGACCAGCAGGGCTAGGAAACAGCGGCAGAGCATGCCGATCGTGATGGGTTCTCCATCGTGACGTACAGGGAGTCTTTCGTGCTGGTTCGCTCATGAGGTCGATTCTCCTTGCGCTCGCATCCGTCAGTGAGGTAGCAACAGCCTGTCAGCAGAGTTTCTCAGAATCGACTGGGTTTCAGCCCCATGATGGGGCTGAAACCCCAGCTCAACTGAGCGAAGATTGAGAAACACCGGTTCTGGGGTTGAAGGTTGCTCCCCACGTCTCCTAGTGTGGTCGCATGAAGTTGCAATAGCAAACTTCTCTTGAAGGCCGGTGCGGAAGCCGCGGTTGACGGAACCACGGGCACCCGCCTGATGTGTCGCAGTACGTAACAGGATTCGTACAACTGAATGGCCGATATGGTGCCGGTGTCCGGGACAGGCCAGGTCAGCGGGAGTCTGACGGTGGCTGATTGCCGGATGCAATGTGGCTGGCATGTCCGTGATGGCCTGTCATGAAAAACCCTGTGCTCGTGACCCGGGGTTTCCTGCATTCCCTCAAATCTGCAATCGTTTCCCCCTGGGTTGCGTGCACCTGTAAAACACCTTTGAAAGGACTGACAATGACTGCTGAGAAACGACCTGGAATGTCTCGCCGATCCCTGCTTGCTGTGGCGCCCATCGGGGTTGGCAGGAGTTGCGCTGACAGCATTAAACATCCCTCAAGCTAGTGCTGAAGAGATGAGCGTTACTGAGATTCAAAAAGATCTGGCGTATCTGGCTCACTTGAATTTCTCTGATGTAGACGGTGTCTTCGGCCCGAGAACTTCTTATGGCGTGAGGGACTTCCAGGATAGGATGGGGCTTGAAAAAGACGGTGTGGCTGGGCTGCAGACACAGGGCGAGCTGATGCGCTGTGTCAGGGATCATCCAGTCAAAGTTGGGTGTGAATGATGATGGTTACGTCGGTCAAGAAACAATTGATGCGACTCACGAGTACCAGAAGAAGCATCGAATTTCTGCAATCAGGCCGAGCTGATCGTCTCACCCTCTGGAAATGAAGATACATCTCGGTAGATACTAATGATGACAATGGGCGCGTGGTTCTGGCGGAACAGCATGCTTTTTGCTGGGAGGTTGAGCTGTCATTATTTGCTGAAAAACCGTTTTCTGGGAAACTAGATCGCAAGAGATCGACATAAAAGAGGTGATTGCTAATGCCTCATCGTGAATGGGAACTAGGAGGCTATTTGGGTCAGTCAAATTCAAAGATGAGACTCACATGGCAACCCTTAAGGATTCTTATTTCAAGGAGAAGAAATGACTACTGATAAACGACCTGGAATGTCTCGCCGGCAGGTGCTGACTACGGCTGCCGTCGGTGTTCCCCGCGATGGGTGTCCTGGCCGCCACGAATGTGCTGGGCGCGGCTTCCCGCCAAGGCCGCCCCGCTGGCGACGGACGGCTGGTGGGGATTCGACACCACGAGGGCGCTTCAGCGGCATTTTGGTCTGTCACAGACGGGGTGGGTCGACAGCCAGCCGGCCTCCCAGGCTGACTCGAGATCCGGCGCTGGCCGGCGGCTGGGACTGGCAGCCAGATGGCAGTGCAGGCGGGTCGACCACGATCTCCGCTCTGCAGAAGATGGTGGGTGCCGGGTGGATGGCCTGATCGGGCCTGCCACGATCTCCTGCCCTGCAGGCCCGCTACGGGGTGGCGCAGGACGGGGTCCTCGACGGCCCATCCTGACCATCCAGAAACTCCAGGCAGAACTGAACGCTGTCAGCGGCTACGGCGACTGACAGCACTCCCAACTTTCCGGCCCCTTCCCCAGGCTCGGTCCTTCTCCCCGTCGGTGTGTGGAAGGACCACGACACTGCAGTCGGTCAACGCCCCTTTCCGCGCATGTGGTGGGGAAGGGCCGGATCTCAGGTCGTCGATGTGATGCAGTACTAGCTTGATGCGCTCCGGGATGGCTTGATGGGTTCCACCGCCATTCGTGCCCTGCAAGGTCACTATGGCCTGACGATAGACGGTGTCCTGGATGGTCCTTGGCCGGCTATCGCAGCATTTCAGGAGGAACTGGCTCGTCATCACTACTAATGTTGATGAATAGCTGGATAGAAAAATGACTATCGAGCGGCCTAGAAAGTTCATTAGAAATACTGGTCAAACTTGTTCCGGTTGGGTGTTCTGTTTGGCGCGATGATAGTTTTGCATGAACCTCAAGGTGTGAGGTGTTGTGTGGTTTTGCTGGGAAGGGTGTGCCGGGCCTGTGGCAGAGCGTGAGGTTTGTGGGTTTTGGCAGATCCCCGAAATTTAAGGAGGTGACAGATGGGCGATTTTCGACGGATGGTTTTATTGATTGCTTCTCTGGGTGCAGCGGTGCTAGGGGGTCTCCTGTTCTGGGGGGCGTGCCTGCTGAGGCCGGCCCGTCAGGGTGAAGACAGTGTGACGGCGAGTGCGTCTCCGTTCAGCGATACTGACAGCCCCCAGCCATCGCCCCGGGGATCGCGCCTGCTGGGGCGAGTGGTGAATGAGGGCGGTGCCCCGGTGGCAGGCTGCCTCATCCGTATCGAAGGGGACTCTAAGGAGTACGCGATCGTCAGTGGCGCTGAGGGAGAGTTCGATATGGCTATCCCATCGGGGTCGCAGATCTTGATTATCGCTTGCGACTCGGAACTGTACGCAGAGACCAGCGTCACCGTCGAGGTGCGCCGAAAAATGAAGAGTTCGCACAGGACTTCACCGTCCAAGCGCGATAATCGAGGTATTTTTTCACGTAGGCTGCGCGATGTGGCATAGAAGGACGGTCGTAGGCACATTACCAACACCACCGCTTTCCCGAATCGCGTCATCGTCTACCTGCACAAGGACAATGGAACTCAACACTGCACAGGATGGCTCGTATCTCCCGATACCCTCGTGACCGCAGGCCACTGTATCTACAATGACGATGGCTGGAACTTCGATCTAGAGTACAGTTCGGGCGCAAATGGAGCTGAGCGTCCCTATGGAACCGCCAAGGCAGCCCGCATGATGACCGACCCTCAGCCGGTCCCGGCAATCGGAGGCTACGTGTCCTCAGCTTGACCAGGTGAACTACCGATGGCGGTGCAGGAGAGTCAGCAGCAATCCGGTGGTCGCTGAGCTGAGGACTGTGGGCCAGAGCTGTTCCGTTCCCCACAGCGGGAAAGCGAAGCAAACCACCATGAGCACCGAGGTCACAATCACGAAGCCGGTACCCGGACGGTCCGCCGACGAAACGAACACCTCATACCCTGTCATCCCGAGCACCACCAGACCCAGCAATCCAGCGATCTGAGCCGCCGTCGCCACCGGAACCCATCCGGTACCCCAAAAGATGAGGAAGACGATCAACACCATCGCCAGGCGGACCGCTCCCAGCTTCAGGAACACCGCCACTTTGAGGGGAGCAGGAACAGACTGCTTAGGAGTTGTCATCGGTTCTTGCCTAACCAACACCCAGCTAGCACCAACAGCGAGGTTAACGGCCAATCCGACACCTCCACCCAGAAGCATCCTCGGAGCGACGGCACGCAGTAAGAAAGAGGCAACCTTCGCGTACTTGCCCTTCTTGAGCCAAGCGTAGACTCCTCCCCCCAACAGATCTTCACCTGCGCCAGGAACAACGTAGTCAAGGGTGCACACAGCCCACGCCCTTGACCCGAACGCATATTCCGGGTTGACACCTCGACCACCCGACCCATTGTCGTCCCCCTCAGGGAAAACGGCCTTACCCAGCACTGAGTTGAAGCCGTTAGCGATTCGACGCAGTTCGGCCTCAGGGGCTCCATCCGCACGAACAGCCTGAACATCGACATGCCAGCTACCATCCGGGGATTCATGCAAATAACGCTCGAAGATCAACTTGAGCTCGGCCTCAACCGTTGCGACTTCATCGGTCGTGCTCGCATGGATGGCATCCACAGCCGCCATGGTCCGCTCGTAGCGTTCTTTTCTGCGTTGCTCCTCACTGTGGAGCAGCTTCTGCAGGCCTTCTCGATGACCTCGACCTGGGTGGTGTTGAAGCGCTCAGCAGCCTCACGAGCCAGGTTGCAGACCCGCTGTTTCTTGATATTGAGCGCCATGGATAAACAATACGACCTGATCCAGAGAGGTTACGCCTCTTGGTGGACGACGCCTGCCTCGACCTGAAACCGCTGAGCGGCCGGGAAATCAGGGGACATCTGCCCCGACGGCGGCCGTAATGAGCACCTGCCCGCGTCGGCCACAGCTCCGGCTTTTCGCCACTGTCCACAAAACGCCGGGCACTTCAAGGATCTGAGCCTGGGATTGGGTTTGGCCAATTCACGCTTCGCCCATGAGAGAGACCGGCAACCCGATATGCCGGGGATCCGATAGCCTCAGCGAGTGCCCTTGCCCTCGTTGCCGGCTTTGATCCGCAGCCTGCCCGTCGCGTCGCACTCCGAGCGGGTGCATCGCGTGGTCACACTCGTCCGCTCGCACGCCGACGACCCGAGGCTGCCGGTGCTGCTCAACGCCCCTGACCGGCAAATCCGACTACTACGCCCCTGCTGGCGGTCGTCGCGGCCCGGGCGCTGGGCGACGAGCCCCGGCTGCGGGCCCTCAGCGCCCATCCCTCGCGCTGCGTCCGGCTCTGCGCCGTGAACTCACTGCCCCTCGACGCCGGCGATCCCGAGGCATTCGCCGCCCAGTACGTGGTATGCCCGGTCGGGGAGCGGCGACGCCTGCGCCGCCGTCTCATCGACGGACGCCACCACGACCTGGCCGCAGCGCTCCTGACGGCTCCCATCACGGACCGGGAGCGCGCCAGTCTGCTGGTGGCCTGCGACTCCGCGACGGTTACGGAGCATCTTCCTGAGCTGGGGGACCTGGTGCCGAACCTGGCCTCCCTCGTCAAGCGGCATCCTGACGTCTTCCTCGCCGAGCTGCGCCGCCGCGTCACCGACGCCCCGGCCGACCGGCGTGCCGCTGCCTGGCAGTGGGCCGCACCGGCCCTGAGAAAACTGACGCACATCCGGCCCCGGGAGCTCGCGCTGCTTCTCGCGGAGGTGGAGAGGTCGCAGGGGCTTCCCGAGCCGTTCTACGCCGTCGCCGGGCCGCTGCTGGCCGCAGCCCCCGGCGAGATGGTCCAGGTCCTGGCCGCCACCGTCTTCGACGACCCCTGGGATGCGCAGCGTCTCCGCCGGCAGGTGGGCAGGCGTCTCCAACTCCTAAACCGGGAGCAGCGCGCCACCATTCTGCGGGCCGAACGCACCGACGACCAGGCGATGGCGGCGTACCTGCGGGCGCTGGCCCCCAGCGAACGCGCCCAGGCCTTCGCCGACGCCTACGAGGACGTCGAGCTGCGGAACCGGGAATGGACGGGGAGCTGCTCGACGTCATGCCCAAGGACCTGCGGGAGGCCGAGGCGGCCCGCATGGCGGCGATGCCCACCAATCAGGGTTGGGAGGATCAGCTGAGACTTGCCGCTCATCTCGCCCCCGGTGAGGCCCCTCACCGTCGCCGGGCCCTTCCTGAACTCCACCAACAGCGACGAGCGCGGTGCTGCCTGGTATGCGATCCTCGCCGCCGCGCTGCACAGCCGTGAACCCCAGGCGATCACCATCGCCTTCGCCCACATCGATGACCTGGTGACCGAGCAGGACCCAGTGCGCAATACGGCCGTATCGGCGCTTGCGGTCGCCAGTGGTGACATCATCGCCCGGATTGCGGGTGAACGTCTCGAAAGCTGGCGGCGATGCTGGCCGCCGCCCGGGACACGTCGCCGGCGACCTTCGCGTATCTGCGGGGTGCGCTCTGGCGGCTGGTCATCCACCGCGCCCAGCAGGGCGGGGACCTCCAGGAGGCCATCGCGCTGCTGGAGGCCCCTACCTGACCCCTGCTCCGCCACCGCCGGCCGGACGAGGATCCCGGTGCCCCTGCCCATCCCGGCGGCCGCCGGCAAGATCCTGGCGGCGGGCTTCCTGGAGACCATGAAGGCTGAGGCCGACCGCGACGAGTACCAGCTGGCGAAGGGACTCGCAGCGCTCCTTTGATCCCCAGGCGGTACGACCTGCCGGAGATCAGCGGCATCATGCGCCGGGCCCTGAAGTCGCATGACCGCGCGATGCTGGAGACCGCCGCGCGGATCTGGCTGGGTCCCCGCAGGACCCGCGGGGAACGCCTGGGGGCGCTGCTGAGGCTCGATCCATCGTTCGTCACCCTCAGGTACGTCCAGGAGAGCATCTGCCGCCACCGCCCCGGACCTGGCCGGGTTCCTCCATCGCAAGACCCCGGTCGCCGGCCGGCTGCACGGCGACACCCCCTATGTGGCGCTGGCGCCTGGACCGTTCACGGGCTGGCTGCCCGAACAGAGCCGCCCCTACTCGCTGGACCTCGCCCGGCTGATAGCCGACGAGACCAGCAGCCAGTCCCGCTGGGAGCGTTTCGCAGCGGTCGAGGTGTTGCGGCGTCTTCCTGGCTTGCGCCCGGCGTGCTCACGCCCGGTGACGCTGAACCTGAGATCCAGGAGGCGCAACTGGTCGCGGGCGCTGCGCTCGCCGGCGGTGGAGTGGTCGCTCACCGACTTCCTGGAGCTGCTTGATAGCGGCCTAGCCACCGTCGCCATGAAGGCCGCCACCCGCGTCATCGATGAGCTGCCGCCCGTCGAGACGGCCAATGCCCTGGCCGTCGTGGCCGCCGACACATGGCGGAAGGTCGGCATCCGCAAGCTCGCCGTGCGGCAGATCGCCCGCCTGCACTGCCCGGGAGCCGTGGAGACTCTCGCGGACCTGGCCCTGGACCTCAGCACGCACCGCGACGTGCGGCTCGCGGCGACCGCCAGCCTGGTCGAGGTCCTTGACGAGGAACGCGCCTGGAAGGCGCTGGCCGAGGCCGCCGCCGGTGGCCGCGACGAGGCTCTCGTCCTCGCGCGCATCGCCCCTGTCGCTGATGGCGCTCCGGCACCGGGGCCGGTTCGGTGAGGTCCTGGTGGCGGCTTCCCGGATCCGGAGCTGGTGCTCGCCCTGCCCGGCTGGGGTTCTGGACCCCGAAGGTGACCAGCCGGATCGTCGAGCTGCTCGACTCGCCTGAGATCCCCGTCCGCAAGGCGGCGGTGGAGGCCCCTGGGAGGGGTGGGGTCGGGGCTGCGCTGGGGCCTGCGCTGGTGGCGGTGGCCGGGATCGCCGTGGCCGCGGCAGATGAGTCGGACACCGCCACGGAGGACCTCGCCCACCAGCGCCTGCTGGAGGACGTGATCTCCGCGCTCATTTCCGGCAGGCCGCGACGCAGCATGGAGCACAGAGCCCAGCTCAAGGAGCTGGCGAGGGTGCTGGCGCCGTTCCCGCATGCAGCCCAGCAGCACTGGCGGGTGCTGCTGGCCGCCACGAACTGGGCCGACCCGCTGGCCGACCTGGCTGCCCTCGCCGGGGCCGTGTCCGATCCGTTGCGTGCCCACGAGGTGCTGAGGATCACCTGGGAGGTGGTGACGGAGCTGCAGGCTATGAAGCTGGGGGCCGACCTCGCGGTCGTCATCGACGAGCTGCTGGGACGCAGCGACGCCGTCGGCGGTGCCGTTGCGCTGGCCCCTGCTGAGGCATGTGGGCGGTGAGTCGGGATGGGGCGATATGTGGCGGGCACGGCTGCGGGCCGCCCGCTCTCATCCGCTGCCGGCGGTGGTGGCGTGGGCGCGAGAGATCAACGCCGCACCTCTGTAGAGGCCCCGCCCTCATCGGCGGGATCCGTCAAAGGCTCGTCTTCCCCTGGGGGGTGCTGCTGGCGGGCCGCCCATCGACGGGGTGCCGGCGGGGAAGGGAATCTCAGGTGTGGGGTATGCCGTTGACGTAGAACCAGCGGCCGTCGACCCGCAGGAAGGAGCTGACCTCACGCATCACGCCGATCTGGCCGCCCTCCTGCCATTCCGCGGAGAATGAGACCATGCCCTCGTCGTCCCAGGCCTTGCCGGCTCCGCTGTGCTCGATGATCAGGCCGGTCCATCGCAAGTCGGGCTCAGGATCGATCGTCTCGGGCCGGGTGTTCGGATGCCAGGGTCTCCAGCAGGTAGTCCGTCAGGCCGAGTGCGTAGGCGCTGTACCGTGATCGCATCAGTGCGACCGCGGTTGCCGCAGGCCGGCCCTCATGGATCGGACCGCAGCACGTCTCGTAGGGGCGGCCGGTATCGCAGGGGCAGATGTCAGTCGGATCACTCACTGTCCCAGTATCCACCGTTTCCGGCCAAAGTTCCGGCTGGTGTCCACTGACAGGACCTCCGCGGCCCCGTCTTCCCATGGTGGCTGAAAGGCCAGCTGTCAGTTGCTGCTCGCTGCTGCTGCCTCTTCCTTGGCTCGCATCATGTCCAGCGCCACCACCGTTCCAAGGATGGCCAGTCGCAGCTCTGGGGAGAGCGATGGGACGTGGAGGACGTAGCGGTCATGTCCGCGAAGAGCCTCGGCGAAGCCGACTCGCTCCCGGCTGGCCTGGGCGACGACGTTCCCGCTGCGGTTGCTGGTGATATTGAGCTCACGATCGGAGAAGCTGCCCTTGCTCTCCACCAGGAGTTCCTCTCCGGTGGTGAGCGTGGTGGTGATCCGGCGGGAGAAGAGTTTTGCCTGCTTGCTCACGGTCGCCAGCTGGGAGCCGTCCGCCCGCAGCAGCGTATAGGTGTCCCGCCAGATCTTTCGGTCGTCGCTGAGATGTGCCAGACGGGTACCGTCGGCCTCCAGCAGGTCGAACTCCCGGGCACCTCCGAAGAACTGGCGGACACCACTCTTCTGCGTGCAGCTGATCAGGCCGATCAGCGCTCCCTGGGCATCCTCGATGTTGAATTCGGTGGAGGCACCGGCGCGGGTCTGCTGGACGACGAGGAGATCATGATTCAAGAGAGACGTCGACTTGACCATGTAACCAGTGTAAGGACACGCCCTGGTCAAGATACAGTGGCGCAGGGGGCGTCGTGGTTGGCTGTCCGGTCCCAAGGAGGGGTCATGAACCCGCTGAGTGCTGAAGACTTCGTGGCGTGGGCTGATCAGCTAGCCGGGTTGTCCTGGCCGCTTGACCTCGACGGGTTCCGGGACGCGGCTGCTGGGCTCGGATGGTTGCCGACCGACAGGCCCTGGGAGTTCATAGTCGATTTCCCGGCCGGATCCAGGCGGGTGGTGCTGTTCGGCGGCAAGTCGGGCGGCATCCACAACATCTCCTTCCCCTATTCACGCCCGAGACCGAGTCCGCGGAGAACACCGCCAGGCTGAACGACCTGTTCGCCTCCTACGAGGCCGTCGGCACCCAGGCATGGGGCAGGCCGTTCCACGTCGACCTGAATGAGGACCCCACCCTCACCTGGCGGCTGCCGGGCGGCTGCGTCGGCGAGATAGTCGGCGGCTCAGACCTGATCCTCCTGACCTTCTTCACACCTCAAGGCGCGTTCATCTACGAATGATCAAACCCCAGTGCTATTGAAGTGCATTGCCATCACAGCCACGAGGTGAATGATGCCAGCAATCCACGTCTTGTCGGAGACCTGCTAGATCAGGCCGAGTGATTTCACAAGGTGGGGCATCCCGCTTCCAGGAGATGGCGGCAGATCCTCAATAGGAATTGCATTTCACTCTTAGGTGCGTTCAGTCACCAGGCCATTGGTGGCGATCAGCACGGTCTTTTTTGTGGACCGCTGTTTGCGGTTTTTAGGCATTGGCTGCTACAAGGTTGGATTCGATGAAGTTGAGGAGCGGAACTTCATCGATGACTGGGATGGCGCCGAACTTGCCCGCCAAATAGCGCAGCTCATTGTTGTTCTGGGCGCGGTTATCGAAATCATCCAGGCAGAACAGCTCCGAGCGGCCCGAGCGGTCCTTCTCGGTGAACCAGACCTGGCGGGGCTCCAGCAGCCGGGTGGGGGAGTTGCCGAGCAGCGAGACATCGTGAGTGGTGAAGATCAGCTGCGCACCGTGAGGATTCATCTGGGGGTCCAGGAAAAGCTGGACGAGATAGCGTGCCAATCCAGGGTGGAGGCTAGCGTCCAGCTCGTCAACCAACAGCAAAGTCCCGTGGCGTAGCACATTGAGCGCGTGCCAGGCTGTGGTGAGCCAGGTAATCGTCCCGGCGCTCTCGCGGCGGATGGGTAGCGAGAATGTCTTTCCGTCCTCGCCCTCGTGGCTGAAGGTGACCACGTCGCGTGTGCTGGGCGGCAGTTCTGGCAGCGGCTCATCATCCTCTCGGAAGGCCTCGATGAGGCGGCGGACTGTCTGCATGACCTCAGATGGCACCTCCTCGGCCTCGATCGCAATGCCTTGATTCCCCACATCGGCGGCGCGCAAGAGCGCTGAGATGAGGTCCGCCTGGCTTGGGTCCTCCAGCATCTCGTACAGGGCGCGACGGAGCACATACTCGTCCTGGCGGTCGCGAAAGGCGATGAAATCCATGCCGACGCTGGCAGCCAGGGCGTTGGCGACCGGTGCCAGGACATCGTGGCCATACTTGCGAGCAGTGGCCAGAAAAAGAGCGCGGGGTTTGGTGATGCGCCACACCGATGCGGTGGGGCCCGTCAGGGATGCCCCCTTCTCAAGCTTGCCCGCATCTTCGCCTTCCTGCTGTGTGCGCGCGAAGACCAGGCGTCGGCTGCCCTTTGGGTAGGAGTAGAGGACCTCACGGCCGATCCCCCAGTCCAGGACCTCCAGCTCATAGCTGTGGCGGATCCCGTCTGCCAGGAAGTCGATGGAGTAGGTGACGGGCTGTCCTGGGACGGCGGCGTTCGGCTGCCACAGCGACGGGATGCCGGGCGAGCGCAATGCCAGCGAGAGCGCGCAGATCGCATCCAGCAGGTTCGTCTTGCCAGAAGCATTGGCGCCGTAGATCGCGGCGACGCGCTCGGTTGCATCCTCCCAGGACGTGCCTGCGCGAGGTGTCACGGTCTTCAGATGCGTCATCGCCAGCGTGGCAGGCTCTGCGAAGGAGCGGAAATTTTTCGACGGTGAACGAGAACAGCATGCACCAACAGTATGCGAACTAGGGCTGTTTTGGAAGAAATTCTCCCGAAAATGGATAAAAAGAGCCGTCATGCCTGATTCTTGTCGAAGGGTGCGTTGCGGCGGCTACCGATGGGATCTCAGCTGCCGGACCCCTGAGCCCCGACCAGGGTCAGCAGCGTGACCTCCGGGGGCAGGCGAAACGGTACGGCGCGAAGGGCGAGGTGCCGATCCCCGCGGAGACGTGCAGCCAGGCGTGGTGTCCCTCGGTGTGGTGCTCGGACAGCCCCTTGACGCGGTCGGCTGGGAGGTCGCAGTTGGTGGTCAGCGCCCCGAAACCCGGCACGCAGACCTGGCCGCCGTGGGTGTGGCCCGCGAGGATCAGCTCCACGCCGTCGGCCGTCATCACATCCAGGATGCGGCGGTAGGGGCGTGGGTGACGCCGAGGCTGAGGTCCACGCCGCTGCTGGGCGGTCCAGCGACAGCGGGGTAGTGGTCCAGGTCGTGGTGGGCGTCGTCGGTGCCGCGCATCTCGATGCGATACCCGCCGGCCTCGACGATGGCGCGCCGGTCGTTCAGGTCATGCCACGCGCCGCTGCGGGTCAGCGCTGCCCGCAGCTGCTCCGTCGCCAGAGGTTCCGGTGCCTCCGAAGCCTCGGAGCGCCCCCGCGTGACGTAGCGCAACGGGTTCTTGAACTCCGGCCGGTGGTAGTCGTTGGAGCCGAACACGAACCCGCCCGGCACGTCCTGCAGCCGGCCCAGCGCCGACATCAGCGGCACGATGGCGGTGTCGCTGGCGATGTTGTCGCCGGTGTTGATCACCAGGTCGGGTTTCAACTCCGCCAGCGACCGCAGGAAGTTCAGCTTCAGCTGCTGGCTGGGCAGCAGGTGCACGTCGCTGAGATGCAGCACCCGCAGCTCAGGGCTACCCGCGGGCAGCACCGGCACCGTGACGTGACGCACCTGGAAACGTGTGGCCTCCACCAGCCCCCAGGCGAAGCAGCCCGCCGCGATCGCGGCGAGCCCCTTCGCCACCCGGAAAAGGGGAGATCAACGTTCACCATCCGTGGGAGCCGGGGCGGGCGGCTGGGCCCCCTGGGTCGGACGGGGCCGCGCTCGGCTGCACGACCGTCGGCGGGTCGTCGGCTGCGGACCCTGGGAGACGTACATGCAGATGGTCGAGGATTTAGGCGCAGTCCCCGACGGGCTGATCTTCTTCAGGTAGGTCCCCGCCGAGGGAGGCGCTGTAGACCGGCTGGTCGGCGGTGGTGAAGCCGGCATCCTCCAGGGTCTGCTTCGCCTGGTCATACTCCATGCCCGTGACGTTGGGCACCTGCACCTGTCGCCCTCCCGCACCCGCTGGCTCGGGGCGCCGAATTCCGTTGCCGGTTTTACGCCCTGGAGCGCGGCGCCCATCGCGGTGCGCCAGATGGTGCCCGCGTCCTCGCCGCCAGAACCCCGCAGGACTCTGCCGGTCGACATCCGCTGCCCGTCCAGGCTCTTCCTGTGGTTCTCGTAGTACGAGTTGATGTTGTCGACGGCGATGAAGGAGATGCCCGCCATGTCGGGGGTGTACCCGGCGAACCACACCGACATGGCGTCGTCGGTGGTGCCGGTCTTGCCCGCCGTGGGCCTGCGGTCCGCCAGCTGCGCCGGCTGGCCGGTCCCCTGGGTCATCACCGTCGACAGGACGTGGTTGACGCCGTCGGCTACCTCGGGGTCAAGCACCTGCTTGCAGTCGGCCGATGGCACCTCGATCTTGTTGCCGTCCTTGGCCTGGACGCTCTGCAGGATGATCGGGTTGCAGTGCGTGCCGCGGTTCGCGAAGGTGGCATAGGCCTCAGCCATCGACAGCGGCGTCACGTAGGAGGTGCCCAGCACCCACGATGGGTAGCTCGCCATGCTGCGCATGTCGGTCCCGTCAGCGAGCTTCACCCCGAGCTGCTGGGCCATGTCGATGGAGGCGCAGATGCCCACCTTGGCCTCCAGCTGGATGAAATAGGTGTTCACCGATTTCTGGGCGGCCTTCAGCATGTCGATGGTGCCGTAGTCCCCGTCGTAGTTCTTCGGATCCCACGGGCCTGACGTGAACGTGCCCTTCGCAGTTCTTGAACTTCATCCCCTTGACTTGCATCTGCTTCGGGGAGTTGAAGGTGGTGTTCGTCCCCACCCCGTCCTTCAGGGCAGCAGCCATCACGAACGGCTTGAACGTCGAGCCAGCCTGGAAGCCCTCGATGCCGCCGTACTGCGTGGACACGTTGACGTTCTGCCAAGTCTCGCCCTCGCCGCTGCCCAGCTTGGTGCGACTCTGCGCCATGGCGACGATCAACCCGGTGCTCGGGTGGATCAGCACCGAACCACCCCAGACCGGGTCGGTGGGGCCGACGGTCTTCGCGACCGCGTCCTCCGCGGCCTGCTGCGCCTTTGGGTCGATGAGGGTGTTGATGGTCAGGCCGCCGCGCTTCAGCCGGTTCGTTCGCTCCTCGGTGGTGGACCCCAGCGATGCCATCTGGTCGGAGACCAGGGTGCGCACCACGTAGTCGCAGAGGACCGGGAACTGGGAGGCGGTGCAACCGTTCGGGGTGGACTGCACGTTGGAGGCGTCGAAGCCCTCCTGGATGGCGGCGTCGGCCTCCTCCTTCGTGACCGCGCCCACTTCAGAGGAGGCCATCCGCCGGAGCACCTGGTTGCGGCGCTCGATGGCTTTCTCGGGGAACTTCACCGGGTTATAGGCGACGGGGTTCTGGACGATGCCCGCCAGCATCGCGGCCTGGGCGAGGCTCAGGTCCTTGGCGCTGATGCCCCAGTAGTGGTGCGCGGCGGCCTCCACCCCGTAGGCGCCGTCGCCGTAGTAGGCGATGTTCAGGTAGCGCTCCAGGATCTCGTTCTTGCTGAACCGTTCCTCGACCGCCATGGCATAGCGCATCTCGCGGATCTTTCGCTCGATGCTGACCGCCTGCGCTGCCTGCACGCCCGCCTCGTCCCCGCGGTCCCTGGCCGTCTCGACCTGGACCAGCTTCACGTACTGCTGCGTCAAGGTGGAGGCGCCCTGGGTGGAGCCCGACAGGGTGCGCACGATCGCACGTCCGAGGCCCTGGATGTCGATGGCGCCGTGCTCGTAGAAGCGGTGATCCTCGATGGCGATCTGCGCCTTCTGCATCAGCGGGAGATCTGCTCAAGGGAGACATAGGTGCGGTTCTCCTCGAAGAAGGTCGCCAACTCCGACCCGTCGGACATCAAGATGCGGGAGCGTTCCGACTGCGGTGGGGTCTGGAACTCGGCCGGCAGGTACTGCATCGAGTCGGCGGCCGTCTTTGTGAAGCCTCCGACGAGGGCGACCAGCGGCAAGGCCAGCCCGGACATAAGTATCCCGCACAGCACACTGATGGCCAGGAACATCCCAATCGAGTAGGCCTTGCTCTTCGGCTCCCGCGTCTTCATGGCCCAAAGTTTACGTGAGTCTGGGGGTAGTCCTCTTTCGTCACGCGCCCTGCGAGATCTCGTCGTCCTGGGCCGACAGGTCGGGGCGGCGGAACAGACTCACAGTGGCCGCCACCAGCCCACCCCACAGGGCGGCGATGGCGACGATCATCATGACGATGGCTGGCATGCTCATTCGGACACCTCGTGCTCGTTGTCGTGCTCGTCGAAGTCGGTTGTGATGCTGCGCCGCCAGGGGATCAGGGTGAGGACCACGGCCGCGACGATCAGCACCGCGGCCATGCCCCAGCCGAAGACTGCCAGCAGCGACAGCGGGTAGTTCTCGTAGGGCTTGCCGATCTTGTCGAGGAACTCGGTGACCAGCATGGACCCCAGCGCCACGGGCACGATAGCCCCGATGAAGACCACCCACGCCTTACCCGTCCGGAAGCTGGAGAACCGGTCGAGGTGACGGCTCAGCACCGGGAGTTTGCGCACGATCCACGCCACCGCGATCACGCAGGCGAAAGCGACCGCCAGGATGCCGAACTTGTTCACGAACTCGTCGGTGATGTCCAGGAAGTACAGCGCCGTGGTGGTGGACAGCAGAGCGGTCGAGATGATTGCCAGCGGAATGCCAATGGCTAGCGTCGCCCGGACCTTGGGGATGCCCAGCTTGTCGCGCACCGCGGAGGCGAGGACCTCGACGATGCTCAGCAGCGACGTGATGCCCCGCCACCGTCAGCGAGCCGAAGAACAACACGCCCATCAGCGGTCCGAGGGGTGCCTGAGAGATGATCGTCGGGAAGGCGACGAAAGCCAGGGTCAGGCCCTTGTCGACGACCTCATTGACCCCCAGGCCCGAGGCCTGGGCCATGAACCCGAGAGCCGCGAAGACGCCGATGCCGGCCAGTAGCTCGAAACCGGAGTTCGCGAAGCCGACGACCAGCCCGGAGCCGGTCAGGTCGGTGCGGCGCTTCAGGTAGGAGGCGTAGGTGGTCATGATGCCGAAACCGACCGACAGGGAGAAGAAGATCTGCCCGAAGGCCGCAGCCCACACCCCTAGGTTGCCCAGGGCGCCCCAGTCGGGGGTGAACAGGGCGTTCAGCCCATCGGCTGCGCCGGGCAGGAACAGCGACTGCACCACCAGGATCAGGAACATGACCACCAGCAGCGGCATGAAGACGGTGTTGGCCATGGCCAGTCCTTTGTTGACGCCCAGCGCGATGGTGATCAGCGTCACCGCCCACACCACGACCATGGGGATGACCAGCGAGGGCACGAAGTCGAAGCCGACGCCCGGGGTCTCGGCCACGTGCAGGAAGTCCTGCATCAGGAAGGTCTTCGGGTCGCTGCCCCAGGCCTGGGTGAAGCTGAAGATGGTGTACATCCCGGCCCACGCCACGACCGCCGCGTAGTAGAGGGCGATGACGAAGCACACCATCACCTGCCACCAGCCGAGTGTCTCCGTCCATTTCCCGAGCCGCCGCAGCGCCAGCGGAGCCGAGCCGCGGTAGCGATGCCCGATGGCGTAGTCGAAGAACAGCAGCGGGATGCCCGCGCTGAGCAGCGCTATCAGGTAGGGCAGGATGAAGGCCCCGCCGCCATTCGAATAGGCCACGTAGGGGAAGCGCCAGATGTTGCCCAGCCCCACGGCCGACCCGATGGCCGCCAGGATGAAATAGTTGCGGGAGTTGAAGCTCTCCTGCTTGGGCGCACGCTTTTCCATTGGATCCAGCTCCGGGTAATAAAAACTACTTAGGGCCTGAAACCTATTACGAAAGCGCCCTGATAAGGAGGACCGTCCAATAATTGGTCGCACCGGCCGGCCGGACCATGATGGTCTGGCACCGTGGCCTTCTCGGTTTCCCGGCTCCGCCGGTTGGGAGGTGCGAGGGGGTGCAGCGCTAGACTTCAGCCACGTCGACCGTCCTTCAGGAGGAGTTTTGCGAACCATGACCACCCGAACCGGTCTCCTCCGAGCCGGACTGGCCTTGTGGGACGGAGCGAGCTGGTGCGTCGCCGCGATGGCTCTTGTCTTCGCGCGCTACACCTTCACGCTGGCCCGGCCGGAGACGCAGTTCGTCATCCAGTACGCCGTCGCGGCCGTCGTCCTGCAGGTTGTCGTCGGCCTGCTGACGAGGCTCTACCGTGGCCGTCACGTCATCGCTTCGTTCGAGGAGTCGGCCCTCCTGGCCCTGATCACCCTCGGGATCGGGCTGGTGCTCGGTGTCTTCTCGGTCTTCTTCGCCCCCTCGGGCTATCCGCGGGTGGTCACCTTCACCGTGCCCCTGGCGGCGCTGGTGTTGATGGCTGCGGGCCGGTTCTTGTTCCGCACCGTCAGCCGCTCCGCCCAGCGTCACGAGGACGGCGAGCCGGTCCTCGTCTACGGCGCGGGCAACGCGGGCCAGCAGCTCGGACGTCTCCTGGCCTACGACCCCGACGCCCCGTACGAGATCGTCGGCTACATCGACGACGACCCGGCCAAGAGCAATCTGCACATCCAGGGCGCCAAGGTCCTCGGCAACCGGGAGCAGATCGTCGCCATCGCGCGCCAGCACGGCGTTGAGAAGCTCATCGTCGCCATCCCGACCGCGGACCGCACGTTCATGCGTGAGATCTCCGAGCTCGCCGACGGGGCCGGCCTGGAGACCCCTCGTGATGCCGTCCACCAGGACCTCGTCTCGGGACGCGTGGGCCCTGGGCGACCTGCACCAGCTGAACGTCACCGACCTGCTGGGCCGCGCCCAGATCAAGACCAACCTCGGGGAGATCGCCGACTACCTGTCCGGCAAGGTGGTGCTCGTGACCGGGGCCGGCGGCTCCATCGGCTCCGAGCTGGCCCGCCAGGTGCACCGCTTCGGGCCCAAGGAGCTCGTCATGCTGGACCGCGACGAGTCCGGGCTGCACGGCACCCAGCTATCCATCTATAACCAGGGGTTGCTCGACACCCCCAACATGGTGCTCTGCGACATCCGCGACGTCGAGGCCCTCGACAAGGTCTTCGCCGACCACCGCCCCGACGTGGTGTTCCACGCCGCCGCCCTCAAGCACCTCCCGATGCTGGAGCAGTACCCCTCGAAGGCTGGAAGACCAACACCGTCGGCACCCTCAACGTGCTGCAGGCCGCCGAGAAGTATGGCGTCCAGCGCCTGGTGAACGTGTCCACCGACAAGGCCGCCGACGCCACGTCGGTGCTGGGCAAGACCAAGCGCCTCGCCGAGGAGCGACGGCCTTCTACGCCGGCAAGACCGGCCGCAACTGGTTGTCGGTGCGGTTCGGCAACGTGCTCGGCTCGCGCGGCTCGATGCTGCACACCTTCACCCGTCAGATCGAGCAGGGCGGCCCCGTCACGGTCACCCACCCCGAGATCACGCGCTACTTCATGACCATCCCCGAGGCGTGCGAGCTGACCATCCAGGCCGGCGCCATCGGCGAGCCCGCCGACGTCCTGGTCTTGGACATGGGCGAGCCGGTGCGGATCCTGGACGTCGCCAAGGACCTCATCAAAGCGCTCCGGCAAGGACGTCAGGATCATCTTCACGGGCCTGCGCCCCAACGAGAAGATGCACGAGGTGCTGTTCAGCGACGACGAGTCCCGCACCCCGACCTCGCACGAGATGATCAGCCGCGTCAGCGTCCCCGCCCTCGACCCGGTGCTCCTGGCGACCGTCGACGGCTCCGACCCCGAGTCGCTGACCAAGCTGACCCACCAGCGCAACGCCGAGGAGGCCGCGCGGCTGGCGGAGGAACTGGCCCACTCCGGCCTCGACGGAATCAACCTGGAACGTCCCGAGTCCTGACATGCGCATCCTCTACATCGACCACTACGCCGGATCCCCGACCCTGGGGATGGAGTACCGCTGCCACGCGATGGCGACGCAGTGGGCCAGGCTGGGCGCTGAAACCGTCCTGCTGGCGGGCACCTACAGCCACCTGCGGAAGAAGAACTTTCCCGGACGCCGAACCCCTCAAGCCCATGGAGATCGATGGGGTCGAGTTCCGCTTCATCCGGACCCGCACCTACGACGGCAACGGCATCGGCCGGGTGCTGAGCATGGTGGACTTCGCGGGCCGCGGCTGGCTGGCCGCCCGGCGGATCGCCCGCGAGGTCCGGCCCGACGCCGTCATCGCGTCCTCCACCCTACCCCTTCGACACCTACCTGGCGCAGCGGATCGCGAAGGCGTCGGGGGCGCTGCTGGTCCACGAGATCCACGACCCTGTGGCCGCTGACCCCCATCGAACTCGGCGGGCCATTCGCCGAGGCATCCCGCTGATGTGGGCGATGGCGCAGGCGGAGAAGTCGGCCTACCGCAACAGCGCGACGCCGTCGTGTCGATCCTGCCCGAACGCCGAGCCCCACGTCCGGTCGCTGGGGATCATCACCCCCGTGATCCCGATTCCCAACGGCATCGAGAGCGACGCCCCCCACGAGCCCGCGCCCTGAGTCCTTCGCGTCGCAGGTCGCTTCCCTCAAGGAACGCGGACGCTCGGTCATCGGCTACGCGGGCGGCATGACCAACGCCAACGCCATGGACGATTTCGTCTCCGCGATGGCCCTGATCCGCGACGAACCCGTCACCGCGCTGCTGCTCGGCGACGGCCTGTACCGGACCGACCTGGAGAAGCAGGCCAGGGACTCCGGGGCGCACGTGATCTTCGCGGGCAGCATTCCCAAGTCGCAGGTGCACGAGGCGCTGAAGCTGTGCGATGCCCTCTACATCGGATCGAAAACCAGCCCCTTGTACACCTTCGGGGTCTCGGCCAACAAGATCTTCGACTACATGGCCACCGGGGTCCCGATCATCAACGCCTTCGCGTCCGAGCACTCACCCATGGTCTACGCGGGCTCCACCATCCGCGCCCGTGGTGAGGACCCCGCCGACATCGCCCGCGCCATCAGGCAGGCCGTCGCCCTGCCCGCGGAGGAGAGAACCAGGCTGGGGGAGCTGTCCGTGGCCTGGGTGCGTGAACACCACGCGATGCCCGTGCTGGCCAGGCAGTTCCTGGACGTGCTGGGCGGGCGGTTCTGAGCCCCGCGATGACGGGCTAGGTCGTCGCTTCACAGTGGTAGATTTACGGAGGACCGGGCGTCCGCCGGTCTGGAAAGGCTTCAGTACATGACGCAGGCCGCTGCCATCGGTGTGGTCAATCACGGTGTGGGAAACCTAGGGTCCGTGATGAACATGTTGCGTTACATCAACGCCGTCCCGGTGTTGGTCTCCACCCCCGAGGAGGTGGCGGCTCAGCACCACCCTGATCCTTCCCGGGGTCGGCTCTACGACGCGGGAATCGCCGGTTTGCGGGAATCCGGGATGGCCGACGCGGTCCTGGACCATGCGGCCGCCGGGAAACCCCTCCTGGGAATCTGCCTCGGGATGCAGATGCTGCTGGAGGGCAGTTCCGAGGGCGAACTCCCCGGCCTGGGTCTGATACCGGGACGTTGCGAGGCGTTCGCGGATCACGTGACCAACCGGCGTATCCCGCACATGGGATGGAGGGACGTCCATTCCGTCGAGAACGGCGGTTTCGCCCTTCCCGATCCGGGACGCTTCTACTTCGCCCACTCCTACTTCGCGCCCTTGGACGAAGGCGGGATCACCTGGGCCCGCGCGACCTACAGGGTGGGCTTCAGCGCGGTCGTGGGCCGGGACTCCGTGGTGGGAATGCAGTTCCACCCGAGAAGTCCCACCGTTTCGGCATGGCGGTGCTGACCGAATTTGCAGGATGGCGAGCATGAGGCACGAGTGATAGCCACGATGCAGCTGCTGGACGGCTTCGTCGTGAAGACCCGGGGATACGGGAGGACGACCCTACATCGGCGATCCGATCAACACGGTCAAGATCTTCAACGACAAAGGGCATCGACGAGCTGGTGATCGTCGACATCTCCGCCCGGCGCGGAAAACCGGTGGTGACTCCCGCCCAGATCGAGGACATCGCCACCGAGGCCTTCATGCCCCTCGCCTACGGCGGCGCATCAAGACCTACTCCCAGGTGCGCGACATCCTCTCCGCGGGGGTCGAGAAGGTCATCTTCGGTTCCGGTCTGCTCGACGCGCAGGACACCGTCGCGACGGCCGCGCAGAACTACGGCAGGCAGGCCGTGGTCGGCGCCATCGACGTCGGTGTCGACGACCAGCAGCGGTTCCGTCCCTTCCCGGGCGGTCGGGGACGGCCCCTCGACCTCGAACCCGCCGAATGGGCCCGGCAGGCCTGTGAGCTGGGGGCGGGCGAGCTGATCGTCACGGACATGGCCCGCGAAGGTGAGATGGGCGGCTACAACCTTGACCTGGTGCGTTGCGTCGCGGACGCGGTGCCGGTTCCGGTGATCGCGCACGGCGGGGCTGGCAGGGTCGAGCACTTCGCCGCTGCCCTGGACGCGGGGGCCGCCGCCGTCGCGGCCGGGTCGATGTTCACCTTCTACGGCCCGCACCGGGCGGTTCTGATCACCTACCCGACGGAGCAGGAACTGGATGCCGTCCTGCCGCAGATCAACGACTGACAGGAGCTGAGGATGACCGTTCTGGAGTGCAGCCACTGCATCATGCGCAGCGTCGACGACCCGGCCCTGGAGTTGGTCGAGGGGGTCTGCAACCACTGCCGCCGCTACGAGGAGCTGCTTCCCAGCAGGGTCTTCACGGGGAGCCGACGGTGAGGCGAAACTGTCCGCCATCGTCAAGGGAGATCAAGGAGGCCGGCGCGAAGAAGCGCTACGACTGCCTGATCGGCCTGTCCGGCGGCGTCGATTCCACGTCGGTTGCGGTCAAGGTCAAGGAGCTGGGGCTGCGACCTCTCGCGTTCCACGTCGACAACGGCTGGAACACGGAACTGGCCGTCAGCAACGTCGAGAAGACGGTCAAGGCCCTCGACCTCGACCTGGTCACCGAGGTCCTCGACCTGCGCCAGTTCTACGACCTCCAGCGCGCGCTTCCTGCTGGCCTCCACCCCCGACGCGGACGTGCCCGCCGACCACGCCATCCAGGCGTGCATGTGGAAGTTCGCGCGCAAGTACGGCGTCAAGTACATCATCTCCGGCATGAACTTCCGCACCGAGGCGATCAGCGTCCCGTCGTGGTCCTACGGGCACTCCGACTGGCGCTACATCAAGGCCGTCCACGACAAGTTCGGGCGCGAGAAACTCACCACCTACCCGCACTTCGGGTTCACGGAGCTGGGCTACACCAACACGGTGGCGCGCGTGCGGATCGTCAGTATCCTGAACTACTTCGAGTACAACAAGGCCGCCGCGGTCAAACAGATGCAGGAGCAGCTGGACTGGCGTCCCTACCCGGGCAAGCACTTCGAGTCGATCTTCACCCGCTTCTTCCAAGGCTACATACTCCCCGTGAAGTTCAACATCGACAAGCGCCGCGGGCATCCTGTCGGACCTGATCAACTCCGGCCAGATCACCCGCGAACAGGCCCTCGAGGAGATCGAGCACAACGACTACACCGAGGACCTGATCCGCCGCGACCGGGAGTTCTTCTGCAAGAAGCTGAACTTCACGGATCGCGAGTTCGACGACTTGATGGCCGCGCCCGTGAAGTCGTTCCGCGACTACAAGAATTCCTATGGTTTCGTGCAATTCCTGCGAAACGGCGTCAACGTGCTCCGCAAGAGAGGTTGGTATCCGAAGTGAGTCTCGCCCTGCATCTCTACCAGTCGCCCATGGACAACGAGTCCAGGCTGATGCGGATGGCGCGCAGCCTGGTGGCAGCGGACCTCGGCGTTCAGGTCCGGCTGGTGGGCTTGCAGGTGGATGAACGTTCTGGTCTGCAACCGGTAGAACCCGGCATCGTGATCGACCGGGTCGGAAGCCCCACCCCGAAACACGACACCCTCGTGAGCCGGTTCCAGAAGGTCGGGGGCTGGTTCCAGGAGGTTTACCGGGGCTACCGCGACGCCGACATCGCCGTCGTCAGTGCGCACGCCGTCTGGGCGCTGCCCCTGGCGTGGGCGCTCGCAAAACGTGCGAAGGTCCCGCTGGTCTACAACCCCTCACGAACTCGAGACCCGCACCCCCACCATGACCGGGGTGAAGAAGACCCTCGCCGAGCAGGTGGAGGCCCGTTTCATCCGTCGCTGCCAGGTGGTGACCGCCGTCAACGACGAGATCGCCGACTGGTACGCCGGCCACTACCGGATCGCGCGGCCTCTGGTGGTGGTCAACTATCCGGCAAAGGTGACTCGTGGGCGCCCGCCCGTGACCTGCGGGGCGAACTGGGGGTTGCGTGACGACGAGGTGTTGTTCGTGCACACCGGTCACCTGACCGAGGGACGGAACATTCCGCTCATTCTTGAGGAGTTCGCGGCAGGGGCCAGGGCATCACGTCCTGTTCGTGGGGGCGGGGGACATGCAGTCCCTGGTCGATGAAGCGGCGGCGCGGTCGCCGTTCATTCACCGCATGGATCCGGTGCCACCCGATGAGGTGGTTTCGGTGGTGGCGGGCGCTGACATGTCGCTCGCGTTGATCGAGACTCTGTCACAGTCCTATGCATGGGGTTCGCCCAACAAGCTGTTCGAGGCTCTCGCTGCGGGAGTTCCGGTCCTGGCCTCCGACGTTCCCGAGGTGCGCCGCCGCCTGGGGTCGCTGGCTGGGGACCTGGTGCTCACCTCGCCCAAAGACCAGCTGGGAGCCTTCCTGGCGCGGCTGGACCGTTCGGCGGCACTGTCCTACCGGAAGCAACTCGCCCCGCTGCCCACTTGGGAGGAGGGCATCGGCCCCATGGTCGAGGCCTACCAGCGCCTCCTCGCCTGATGGCTACCTGCCCTGTGCGTCTGGGATGTGCATGGGGTCGGCCTTGTAGAGAGGTCAGTTGCGGAAGCTCGGTTGATTTTTTGTGCGATTCCAGCAGATAGAATCGCCGCATGGGCGAGACCGACCGGGAGCGCCGCAAGGCCTTCTACCGGGCCTTGAACCTACATCAGGGTGCGCAAAAGCTAACTGAGCAGGAGGAGTACGACCGGTACTATGTGCCGATCTACGACCAGCCCGACGGGCCAGCGGGTCCGGATCTGGTCCGCGAGATGGCCACGGCGATTGACTTCACCACCGGCGGATCGGTCCAGCTGCTCTCGGGATACCGTGGGGCTGGCAAGACCACTGAGCTCCTGAGGTTGGAACGCGAACTGGATCGTAATCTCTACGTGCCCGTCTATTGTGATATCGAAGACTATTTCAATACGGAGCTGCCTCTTGAGGCTGGGGCATTCTTCATAGGATTGGCCGCTGGTTTTGTGGACAATTGTGAAGCCGCAGAGGTGCCTAGAGAAAGCCTGCGCGAGCGGATGCGGGATCTGCTTTCGCGCCTTGACCTCAGCGTGGAACCCAACATCTCTACCGAGGCAGGCCCCGTGAGCCTGAAGGTCAAGATGGCCTTGCGCGATGACGAATCATTCCAGTCCAGTGTCGCACATGCGTTGAAGTCGAATCGCCTGACTTTCCGGCGGGAGATGCACAGTTTCTTTGAGGCCATGGTGAAGGATATGCCCGAGGGGCGAATCCCGGTTTTCATCGTCGACTCATTGACCATTTCAGAGGAAGAACGGCGAACTTCGACAAGGTCCGGGAATCGGTAGAGGCGCTGTTCTCGAATACGCCTCGGAGCTGGCGCTGCCACGAATGCACGTAATCTACACGGTTCCCATCTATGTCAAGCCCATTGGCTGGGATAGCCAGATCTGGCCGGTGCTCAATGTGAAGGTGCGTGAGCGAGACGGCAGCGACTGTCGGCAGGGCATCGACCTGCTGCGCGATGTACTTGCCAAGCGTGCTCCGGGAGGCGACCTCGAACGGCTCCTGGGTGGGGAAACTGACCGGATCATCCGCTCCTCCGGAGGTTTGTTCCGCGAGCTCTTCCGCCTGGTCTCCTCCCTATTGCTCAAAGAGGGCCCACTTCCCGTCCGTCCTGAGGAGATCGATGAGGTAGAGCGGCGATTGCGTTCCCAGCTCGCTGTTGCGTTGGCGCAAGAGCAATGGGAGATCCTGCGCAACGTCAAAAGGACTCAGCAACTGGATTACTCGCATGCTCAGGCATCTGATGCCTGGCTGCTTCAAGCCTTGGGACATGTGCTGTGCTACCGCAATGGGAACGTGGACTGGTATGGGGTCCACCCACTCCTGGACAGGCTCCTGGATGAGCCGGACTGAGCGAGGCACCTCACCGCCGCTGCCTGCTGTCGGCGTGGATCAGGTCTGGGCCGACCTGAGGCGTCACCTCGACTGGATTCGTGGCGTCGGCTCCGTGGTGTTCCTGGCCGCGCAGTCCTGGTTGCAACTGGACGACCTCCGGTCGAGGGCTGAGCTCTGGTGCCGCAGAGCCGGGCAGGCCTGGGCTGTACCGGATGCTGGGACGTGGATCGCTGGTTGCGCCGCTCCCTGCCCTTGCCGGGCGTGGGTGGCTGGACCTGTGGGATCCGCGGGGCCGGATCGAGGTGCTGCACGCTCTCAACGAGCTGCGTATTCGTGTGGCCCAGCCTGGGGCGGGCTGTCTGGTGCTGACCGGTCCGTCGTCGATGCTGGGCGACGCCGTCCGGGAGGCCGCAGACCTGTGGTCGGTTCGTTCTTTCGTCCACCTGGTAGGCATCCCATCCGCTCCAGGCCAGGTAGCCACCTCGTCGAGGGAGTTGGGTGAAGGTGCTCTACTCAACGCACAGGGAGGGTACCGGTCCACCTGGCGGCTGACCGTCCCAGCGGAGCTGCGCGCAGTCCGGAGGTGGCTGGGCTGGTCAAAGACGTCGAACGCGCCCGGCGCATCCTGATGCACGATCCCTTGGCTGCCCGCAGGATCCTGGATTCCATAGACCACCAGACCCTGCTGGGAAAGGTACTCGTCGGCATGACCAGGGCCGAGGTCGCCGGGCTCCTCGACGACGTCATCGGGGTGGAGGCAAACCTGAGATCCGCGCTGTCCGCGTTGAAGGATCTCCCCGAGTCTCTCCGCTCACAGATCACTGACGACGTCCTTGACATTGCCAGGGTTTTCGGGGTTTTCGATGTGATGAAGCCTCAGCGGGACGGCTCAGCGGACTGGGGGAATCTCAGAATTGTTCGTAGATGAAGCCGCCGCTGACGGGCGGACCGAACAGGACCACCCAGAGGATTGCCGCGAGGGAGACCGCGGATAGCAGGGCCCACAGCCAGGCACCGACCTTCGGCTCGGGCAGCTCGAAGGCCGGTAGCTCCCCGTTCTTGACCCGGGCCGGGTTCACGGCCGGCTGCTCACCGAGGCCCTGGAGGTAGTCAAGAAGTCGCGAAATCGACACAGGCCTGGTTGACATACAGCCACCCCTTCCATCCCAGATGCATCACGTCGTACAGGAAATACGGGTCGTATTCGTGCGAGGAGAAGTCCGCCAGGCGGGCGCCGTGCTGGGCAGCCAGCTGCCGGATCTTCTCGTAGTACTGGGCCCGCCGCTCGGCCGGGTAGCCGGTGTAGTCGTACCACTTGCCGTGCACCGGGACGCTGATCAGCATCACCTCGATGCCGTGAGCCTTCGCGACCTCCAGGAACAGGTTCAGGTCGCCGTACTCCGGGGAGTCGGCCGAGTAGTCCAGAGTGGACATCGACCCCTTCGACTTCTCCAGCGCCGGTTCGACGTAGGTCTTGTAGTAGTTGTCCTCGATGTTGAGGTCGTTGCTGGAGGCCGCGGCACCCTCCTGCGTGGCCTGCGCCAGATGAGCGTCCCAGTCGACCTGCGACGCTGGCACCGACCCCTCCGCGACCGAGTATGGCGCGGTGTAGCCAGCCCCCTCGATGGCCGACTTGGCCAGTCCCACCCGGCCGCCGACGGCCAGCTCCACCCGGTCCAGCCGCGCCGCCGGCTGCGACGAGACCTGCCGCAGGGCATCGGCTCGCGCGACGATCCGCTGCCGCAGGTCGTCGCTCAGGCTGGAATCACCCAGCATCCGGTTGTAGTCCTCGGCGGAGAACACGTCCTGGAAGGCCTCCGGCAGCTCTCCGTCGCGGGTGAACCACTGGGGAGAGACGATCAGCGCCACCTTCTTCATCGGCGTCTGCGAGGCGGTCGCGGACAGCGAGATCGCCTGGTACAGCGACTGCGTGTAGCCGCGCCCCGAGATGAACAGGTCGAAGTCGCTGACGTGGTGCGGGAAGAACCGGGCCGGGTTCTGCGGGAGCCGGTGAGCTCAGTTCCGACGAGCCGAGCAGCAGCAGGTTCCGGTTGGATTCCGGTGCGGCTGCCACCGCCTGCGAATAGGCCGTGGGGTCGCGCAGCCGTTCCATGGTGGTGGCGTAGAACAGCTCCCGCTTCGACATCCCCGTCGGACCCTGTGCGAACACCTCGGCGCTGAAGAACGCCGGCAGCGCCGGGGTGAAGAAGAAGCCCGCGAACAGAGCCGACCCGACGAGGACGCCGACGACCTGGCTTGCCCTGCGACGCCTCACAGCTTCTCGTTGACGAAGGCGAGGATCTTGTTGACCGTCGAGACGTCGTCGCGTTCGATCTCGGTGGGCGGCACCTGGATGCCGAACTCCTGCTCCAGCCCGAACAGCAGCTCGACGAAACCCATGGAGTCGATCAGGCCGGCCTCGAACAGATCCAGGTCGGGATCGGCCAGTACCTCGTCGGTGTCGCAGACCTGGACGATCAGGGCGGAGACCTTCTCTTCAACTTCCGTCATGCTCATGCCTTTCATTGTCGTCGTGGTCGCTCAGTGGGCGAAATGCCCCGAGAACAGCAGGAAAGCCCGAACATCGCCAGGGTGGAACGTGGCCACTATCCCCAGCAGCCGGTACCAGAGCTTCTTGTGATGTTTCTTGTAGAACCCGGATTTGCGTTCGTAGATGTCGTTCAACACCAGCAGCACGCCGTGATAGACGCCGTAGACGATGTAGTACCACTCGCTGCCGTGCCAGATCCCCATCAGGGTCATGTTCACCAGCAGCGCCACGTGCGAGGCCCGCACCTTGTCCTTGAACACCTTACGGCGCATGAACGCCATCAGCAGTCGCGATGTAGACGTAGTCGCGCAGCCAGAAGGACAGTGTGATGTGCCAGCGGTTCCAGAAGTCGCTTGATCGACTCCGACAGGAACGGCAGCCTGAAGTTCTGCGGGGTCCGGATGCCCGAACAGATACGACGCCCCGACCGCCATCAGCGAATACCCCGCGAAGTCGAAGAACAGGTTGAAGCCGTAGTAGTACATGTGGCGGACGGTGCCCCAGCGCGAATCTGGCGGGTCACGCATCCAGCCCGCGATCAGCGTCGCCAGGGCGAACTATGAAGGGCCCGAGCACCATCAGCCACAGTCCCCGGCCGAGGATCGCCAGGTACTCCCCGGGCGTGAAACGCCGCTGTGCATCCTGCAGGAACCGGCGCGACCGGTCGATCGGGCCGGACGAGACCGTCGGGAAGAAGGCGACGAAGTACAGGTAGTCGAGCACCGACTGGGTCTTGACCAGCTTGTCGGAGATCTCGACGATCACCTGGACCGCGCGGAAGGTCAGGTAAGAGGCGCCAAGGAAACCCAGGCTCGGGAAGTGGAACAGCCCCGCGACCTTCACCAGCACCAGCGGCAGCAGGGCCAGCAGCACGGCGGCGCGCCGCTCCCAAACGTTGGTGTTGCCGTATCTCGTGATGAACCACAGGTGCAGCTTCATCAGGACGGTCTCGCCCACCAGGAACGCCCCGAACAGGACCAGCTGCTTCAGGCTGCCCGCCAGGGTCAGGCCCAGCACTGCGATGGTCGCGAACAGTCCGTAATACTTCAGGTTGCGTCCCGTCAGGCCGAGGACGACGGCTGGCAGCGCCAGCGCCGCCAGCACCACGAAGAAGGTGAGCTCCCCGAAGCTGGCGATCACAGGGCGGCCTTCAGCGCCGCGCGGTCGGCCTTGCCGTTGGTGGTCAGCGGGATCGCCTCAACGTAGCTGAAAGACTTGGGGATCATGTAGTCCGGCAGCAGCTCCTTCAGCTGCTTGCGCAGCGCGACGGTCTTGCGCAGCGGGCTCTCCGGGACCTCCAGCAGCTGCACGAAGGCGTGCAGATGGGTGATCGGGCCGCCCTCCTTGCTGACCGGCAGCACCACCGCGTGCTGCACCTCGGGCAGCGTCCGCAGGTTCGTCTCGATGTCCTCGATCTCGATGCGGTAGCCGTGCAGCTTCACCTGGAAATCGATCCGGCCCGCGAAGTGCAGCATCCCCTCACGCAGGAAACCGGCGTCGCCGGTGCGGTAGGCGCGCTGGCCGTCCACCGTCGTGAAGCGTTCGGCGGTCAGTCCGGGCTGGCCGAAGTAGCCGAGGCTGACGGTGTCGCCCGCGATCACGATCTCCCCGGCCTCACCCTCGTCGGCCAGGGTGCCGTCGGGACGCCAGATCTGGATCGTGGTGCCAGGCTTCACGCGTCCAACTGGCAGCACCGGGAAGGCATCGAGCAGTTTCTCGTCGCACACCACCGACGTCACTGCCACCGTCGACTCCGTCGGCCCGTAGGTGTTGACCACCTGGGCCTGCGGGAACCGTCGCCGCAGCTCGCGGGCCGTCTCGTTACTCAGCGCCTCGCCGCAGAACAGGAAGGTGCGCAGCTGCGGGAGCAGGTCGGCGTTGAAGGTCTCGGATGCCAGGCACAGATCCGCGAACGACGGGGTGGAGACCCACACGGTGGCGCCGGAGTGGCTGATCTCCTCGTACAGGTCGCGGAACCGGGCGATGTGGTCGCGGTCGATGCTGAACATCGTCGCCCCCGACGCCTGCGACATCATCAGCTCGTAGACGGACAGGTCGAAGGAGAAGGGTGCCTGGTTCAGCAGCACATGCCCCCCGGCGGGAGTGGGGCCGATCAGGGTCAGCGCCCAGTCGACGAAGGCCGACACGGAGGCCCGGCTGATCTGGACGCCCTTCGGCTGCCCGGTGCTGCCGGAGGTGTAGATGATGTAGTAGGGGTCATCGTTTCTGACCGGCTGGAGCTGGACGTCGCCGCCTGCCGCCAGGGAGGCGAGCTGCTCGCGGTCCCACACCTCGATGCCCGGCAAGTCCACCGGGTCGACGGCCAGCAGCAGCCCGGCACCCGAGCTCTCCACTATCGCAGCTAGCCGGGAGGCGGGCGTGGAGCTGTCGACGGGGACGTAGGGATGCCCGGACTTCACGCACGCCAGGAAGGCCACCAGCATGAGGGGATGCTTGTGACCGTGCACGACGACAGGGGAGCCGCCTGGGAAGGCCACCGTGATTGTCTTGGCCAGCTCGGTGGAGCGGGACTCCAGCTCGGCGAAGGTGAGTTCTTCATCACGCCAGCGGTGGACGACGGTACCACCCGTCGTCGCCGCATGAGCGGACACAGCTGCGAGGATATCCAAGATGACTCCTGGGTAGGGAAGCGGCTCCGGTAAACCACCGGCAATTGTAGGAGGTGCGCTCAACGCTGGTCGAATGCCCTTGACGATATCTGTCAGCGGCTCTCTGGGCAGTCTCAGCTGCGGAAGACGGCGGCGAGGGTGCCCAAGATCACTTTGATGTCGCCGGTGAAGCTGCGATTCCGGACGTAGTCGCGGTACATGGCGACCTTCCGCGGCAGGATCACCTGCGTGTAGTGGGCCTCGGGGTCCTCGGCGGCCGCCAGCTCGTCCTGCTCGTTCCGGTAGGCGATGGCCGCCGGGTCCGTGATCCCAGGCCGCACGCTGAGGATCTCCGCGCGGGCCTCATCCCCCCACATCGCGACATACCGCGGCACCTCGGGGCGTGGCCCGACCAGGGACATGTCGCCCAGGGCCACGTCGATGAGCTGCGGCAGCTCGTCGAGCTTCGTTTTGCGCAGCACCTTCCCGAGGGGGGTGATGCGGTCGTCGTCGGCGCTGGTCACCTGGGAGCCGGTGTTCGCCACCCGCATGGTCCGGAATTTGTGGATCCGGAAGATCCGCCCTCCGCGGCTCACGCGCTCCTGGCGGAAGAAGACGGGGCCGCGGTCGCCCAGCCACACGAGCAGGCTCACCACCACCAGCACCGGCGACAGCACCACGAGGCCGATGACGGAACTGACCAGGTCGAACAAGCGTTTCGCGACCATGGTCAGGCCAGGATCGAGCGGACCGCCGAGGTCACCTGCGCGACGTCATCGTCCGTCATGGCGGAGAAGGCCGGCAGGCTGACGGCCTTGGCGAACTCGGCGGTGGCGACGGGGAAGTCCTCGGGCCAGTGCTGGTAGCTGTCGCGCCAGTAGGGCTGCAGGTGCAACGGGATGAAGTGCACCGACGTGCCGACCTCACGTTCGGCCATCAGCTCGATGAACCGGTCACGGGCGACGGGGGCGCCGGGGTCCAGGCGCAGCACGTAGAGGTGCCAGGCGTGACTGGAGCCCTCAGGTGCGTGGGCCGGGAGCGTGACTGGGAGGTCCGCGAAGGCGCGGTCGAACTCGGCGGCGATCGCGGCGCGGCGGTCCGCCATCTCGCGGGCGCGCTGCAACTGGACGCGTCCCATCGCGGCGGCGGTGTCGGTCAGGTTGTACTTGTAGCCCGGGGCGACGACGTCGTAGTGCCAGCCCGGCTTCGTGGACGAGTACCGGTCGAAGACGTCGCGGTTGATGCCGTGGAGGCGCATGGTGCGCATCCGGGACGCCAGGTCGGCGTCGGGGTGACGACCATGCCGCCCTCGCCGGTGGTCATGGTCTTGGTGGCGTAGAAGCTGTAAAACCGTCGCGGCGTGGCCGTGGGTGCCGACCAGCCGGCCCTCGTTCAGAGTCGGGAACGAGTGGGCGGCGTCTTCGACCACCTGCAGGCCGTGCCGCTGCGCGAACCCGGTCAGCGCGCCGTCGGGCACTGCGAGCCCGGAGAAGTGCACCGGGGCGATGGCGATGGTGCGGTCGGTGACCTTGCGCTCGGCGTCCTCCAGGTCGATGCACAGGGTCGCGGGATCGACGTCGACCAGGACCGGGTCGCCGCCGAGGTAGCGCACCGCCTCGGCGGTGGCGGTGAACGTCCAGGTCGGGACGAGCACCTCGGTGCCGGGCCGCACCCCGATGGCCTCGAAGGCCAGGTGCGAGGCCCGCGGTCGCGGAGTTGATCGCGACGGCGTGCGCGTCGGCGCCCAGGAACTCGACGAACTCCTTCTCGAAGGCGGCCGCGTTCGGACCGGTCGTCAACCATCCGGAACGCATGGTCTCGACGACGGCCTCGATCTCGGCCTCGGTGATGTCTGGGCGCGCGAACGGGAGGAAAGCCATGGAGGGGAGCCTACACGCGTGCACCCCCACGCGTCCGCTCGCGATCAGCCGTGACGACCTCCCGCCACACGACACTGGTCAGCCGCGGGGAGTAGCCTGAACCGGTGATTTCGGACAGTCGAGGGGACAGAGCATGAAGTTCACCCCCGTGCAGCTCAACTCCCCGGCCAGCACCTCAGGCGCCAAGAAGGGCATCCTCTCGATCATCACGGTCGGTCTGCAGGGCGGAACCCGCACGATCTCCAACTGGTTGATCGCCCGGGTTGCGGGGCCCGGCCATCTACGGGGCGGTCGCCAACGCCTTCTCCCTGGCCTCACTGCTCCACACGTCCTGGCCGTCCAGTGCCCAGCAGGCCGCGTCGAAGTTCATCGCCCGGGCCCGCGGCAAACAGGACGACGCGGAGGTCCACGCGGTCGCGAACCACATCTCGATCCGGGTGCTGCAGGTCACATGCCCGTTGGCCGTGGTCGCCCCGGTGCTGTGGATGACCCTCTACGGCGGCACCTGGTGGGAGGGGCTGTGCGTCAGTGCGATGCTGATCACGCTGTGCACGTCCACCTACGCCCGCGGGGTGCATTTCGGGGCCGGGCAGGTGGCGCGCGGCACCAGGGTGGACATCGTCTCCAGCGTCATCGGGATTGCGGGGACGGGTCTTCTGCTGGCGCTCGGGGTGCACAACCTCCTGCTGACCGTGCCGCTCAGCCTCGCGATGGGGGCCTATTCGTTGCTGTGCTGGCCATGGACCGCTCACGGACGTCCCGGGCGGGGGCTGCGCAGCGAGATCGACAAGTTCGTGACCTTCTCCGCCATCGGTTCCATCGCCAGCTCGGGCATGCTGTACCTGTCCCAGATGATCACCGGGTGGTTCGGGGACGCCGCCTCGGGCGTTTACGCCGCCGCGGCCCAGCTCGTCACCCCGATGGCCATGATCACCGGCGCCCTCACCGCGGTGCTCTACCCGGCTCTCGCCGCGGCGCACGGCGCGGGGGACAGCGAGAAACTGCGTTCCCACACCGACCTGACCACCCGCGGTTTCGTGGCGTTGCTCGTCCCGGTCTTCGGGGCCCTGGCCATCGCTTCCCGGCCCCTGATCCACCTGATCTACGAGCTGGGGCGTGGGAAGGAGGGCTACATGGAGGCCGCCGTCCTGATGCCGGTGTTCTGCGTCGCCCTGCTGCTGAACAACGTTGCCACCCCGTCGGTCAGCGCGGTCACCAGCGGCGCGCACAGGAACGTGCGCTACTCGATGCTGCTGTCCCAGGCCGGGTTGCTGACCGCGATCGTCGTGTGGGTGACGACGGTGCCTTTCCTCGGGCTCTTCGGGATCGCTCTGGGCTACGGCGCGGGCGCCACCCTGACCGCCCCTGTCCCTGATGGGGTCGCGTGGCGGCAGACCGGTCAGCGGTGGAACGGGCTCGCGTTCTTCTTGCTCGGAAGCGCCGCCCTGATCGGACTGGCGTCCTGGGCCGTCCAGAGCTTGTCACCCTCCTACTGGATCGACCTGGTGGCCGCCGTGATCTTCGGGATCGTCTGGCTGGCGCTGGCGATCCGTCCGATGCGACGCATCATCGCCGCCACCAGGTCCTGAACTCAGGTGGCGGCTCAGCCGCGACTGTCGCGGGTCAGGCGAGGACCAGGCCCGCGACCTTCACGCCGGTGGCCTCGACGAGGTTGAGGGCCTGTGTCACGTTCCGGCGGGAGCTGGTGCCCTGCTGCACGACCACCAGGGCGGTGTCGGCCAGCTTCGCACCTAGGACGCCGGCGCTGGAGGCCGTCAGGGCGCCGGTGTTGACCAGCACCCAGTCGTGGCCGGAACCGAGTTCCCGCAGCGCCTCGGCGAAGCCGGTGCGGGTCAGGAACTCGCTGGCGTTGGGCACCGGGCCGCCCGCGGTGATGACATCGACCCCGTCGGCGCTGGTGACGACGTCCGCCAGGGAGCGCGCGCTGGCTGACCACGTCCGCGAGGCCCGGGTGGGAGTCGCCGAGGGGATGGGCGGCCAGGTCCAGGTCGACCAGGGCGACGCTGGCGCCGCTCTTCGCGGTGGCGGCGGCCAGGTCCTTGACCAGGGAGGTCGCCCCGGAGGCGATCCCGCTGACCGCTATCACGTTCTCCCCAGGCCCGGCGGACAGGGTAGGGCAGGCCCTGGCTGAGCACCTGCACCACGTCGGCCGGACTGGCGGCGGTCAGCACCGCGTCGTCGGTGAGCTCCTGCAGGTCCTCGGCGTTGCGGACGCGGTCGTCGAGGAACACGCGCAGGAACAAGTACAGGAAGGCGACCAGCAGGCCGACCCCGGCCCCGACCATGATCCCGCTCAGCTGGCCGATGGTGGAGGCGGCGCTCTTCTCCGTGCGGACGTCGACGGAGCCGACCGTCAGCTTCACCCCGGCGTAGGAGGGCAGCTCACCGGCCGCGACGGCGTCCTGGAACTCCTGTGCGATCTTGTTCATCACGGTGGTGACGCGCTCTTCCGGGCCGCTCAGCGACGCCGTGAACACCAGCGACTGCGACGGGGTCTTGACGTTCAGGACCTTCTGCAGCTGGTCGGCTGACATGGCCGGGTTCACGGAGTTGCCCGCTGGGATCAGCACCCTGGGCGAGGTCAGCAGCGCGGGGGCCGACGCGGCCAGCTGGTCGATGTTGGGACGCACGGTGCCCTGCGACGACCCGTCCTCCTCGACGTGCATCGCGATGGTGGCCGACGCCGTGTACTCCGGCTTGTTCATGAACTGGACGACGAGGCCACCCAGGACACCCGCCAGGACACCTATCAGCAGTGCGCCCAGCCAATAGCGGGATACCAGCCTGAGATACGATCGCACTGACATCAAGAAGGACCCTTCCACGTGTGACGATTCCAACAGCTTAGCGGCAACTCTGCGTAGACTGAGCCTGCCCAGTTTTAGGAGGACAGCATGCCGGTGCAGCCCAGCGTAGTGTGGATCACGTCGGGTTTCCCGTATGGCAGCGGTGAGCAGTTCATCGAGACCGAGGTCCCGCACTGGGCCGAGTTCAAGGGCCGGGTGATCTTTCTGCCCGAGAATCACATGGGTCGCGGCAAGCGCCCGACCCCTCCCGAGGTGGAGGTCGACACCGGGCTGCTGCATGACTGGCACCGCCGCTCCGCGCAGCTGAGGAACTCGCTGCGCGCCCTCTTCTCCCCGGTCCTCTGGCGTGAGCTGAAGTACCTGTTCAGCACCAGGCAGGTCAGCGCCTACAAGCTGAAGCACGCTTTCCTGTCCGTGGTGCGGGTGCAGATGGAGCTGCAGCACCTCAGGCGGATAGCTGCCAGCCTCAGGCGGCCGATCGACGTCGTCTACACCTACTGGTTCTCCGTCGGCACCTGCGCGGCGGTCCTCGCGCAGCGGGAGGGCATCGTCAGGAGGGTCATCTCCAGGGCGCACAACAGCGAGTACTACCAGGACGCCCGCCCGGAGGGATACACGGCCCTGGTGCGGCAGTTCGTCCCCGGCATCCACACCCTGGCCGTGATCTCCCAGCACGCCGCCGACTACGCGCAGAACTACGGATTCAGGCCCGAGCAGGTGAGGGTGTGCCGCCTGGGCGTCACGGACGGGCCGATGTGCGAGCCCTCCGGCCCCGGCACCCTGCAGCTCATGTCGGTCAGTACCCTGAGCAAGCTGAAGCAGCTTCACATCATGGTCGCCGCGATCCGGCTGATCGCGCAGGCGCTGCCGGATGTGCAGGTCGTGTGGCGGCACGCGGGCGACGGGCCAATGCGCGACGAGATCCACGCGCTGGTCAACGGGCTGGGGGATGTGACCAACCTGACCTGCGAGATGCTGGGGCACATCAGTAACCCCGACCTGATGCAGCTGTACGCCGACAGCCAGGTCGACCTGTTCCTGAACTCCAGCTCCAAGGAGGGGGTGCCGGTCTCGATCATGGAGGCCATGGTGCGCGGGGTGCCGACGGTGGCCCCCGACGTCGGCGCGATCCGCGAGGTGGTGCTGCCCGAGCTGCTGCTCCCCGCCGACCTCACCCGCAGGACCTCGCCGACCGGGTGCTGGCCTACCACGAGCGCGCCAAGGACCCCGCCTTCCGGCAGCAGGTCCGGGAGCACGCGCTGAGCTCCTACAACGCCGACCAGAACTACCCGGACTTCGTCCAGTACGTCAGCGATCTCGCGGAGCACGACGGGTGAGCGGCAGCACCGCCGCGCCACGGTCCAGCGCGTCACGATCCACGGGGAGCCTGCTGGGGTTCACCTCGTTCTTGCTGTTCCTGATGCCGGTGGTGGCCTCCCTCGGGTCGGTCGTCTCGGTGTTCGGTCTCGCGGCCGCCCGTCCGCTGGCCGCGGTCCTGGTGGTCGCGACGATCGCGGTCGCGCCGCGCCTGAGCCGGGTGTCGCTGTGGATCGTGATCCTGATCGTCTGCTGGCTGGTGTGGGGCCTGGTGACGCTCACGACATGGACGCGCTGAAACGGCTGTTCTCGATTGCCCTCAGCCTGGCCAGCTTGCTGGCCTTCGTCCTCTATCCCTGGACCCGCGAGCGGCTGCGGCTCCTCGGCCGGGCCTGGCTGTTCGCGTGGTTTGTTGCGGTGATACCGGCCATCTACGAGATCGTCAGCGGCAATCACCTGCCCAACTACCTGTCCAGCTCGCCCGACTGGGTGCGGGCCTCCTCCGACGACGTCGCTTCCTACTTCGTCAACCCCAACCCGTTCGCCTACTTCCTGTGCGCGTCGATGGCCATCTTCGTGATGTCCTCGGCGCTGGAGGAGCGGCGGTTGCGCAACGTGATGCTCACCTGCTGCGCGATCAGCCCGGTCATCATCTATCCGACCAACGGCCGGCTGGCGCTGGCGGTGTCGCTGGTGTTCCTGTTGTGGATGGTGGCGACCCGTGAGGTTGTGCGCCCCTACCTGCGGCAGCTGACGGCGGTCACGGTGGCGTTCGCCGTCGCGGTGGCCATGGTGCTGATCTGCTCCCCGGCGGTCATGAGCCGGATCCTGGAGTCGTTCGAGGGCTCGGGATCCGAACGGCTGAGGCTCTACCTCAACGCCATCTGGATGTTCCTGTCGACCTACGGGGCCGGGATCGGCTCCGGCATGTTCGAGAAGACGATACAAAGCAGGCAGGTGCCGTACACGACGTCCGAGGCCGTCAACCCGCACAGCGGCGTCTTCGAGATCCTCAGCCAGTACGGATTCCTCATCACCGCGATGGTGGGGGCGGCGCTGGTGGCGCTGACCTGGCGCAGCATGCGTGGCATCGGGAAGAGCCGCGAGGATCCCGCCGACCGGATCATCCGGCAGGGAATCGCCATCACCGCCATCACCCTCCCGGTGCTCTCCTTCGGGGACAGCACCTTCCTGGACTCTCCCATCGCCTGGACCCAGGTGGCGACGCTGCTCGCCTTCTACTGCGCCTACCGCAAGATCGCCCGTCCCGTCCCGAAGTGGGCCAAGGACGGCAGGCCGGAGGTGCCAGAACGGCTCCGGGTGGTTCGCCGCACCCTGGTTGAGCGGTCGGATGAGGGCGAAAAAGACCTGGTGCCGGCTGGATGACAACCAGTCTTATGTGGCGGAAGTTCGCCAAAGGGCGCGGTTCCGGGATGGATGCTGCGTCAAAGCGGCCAGGTGAAACGGTGCCGGTCGTACTGTGAGCGAGGTGAACGAGGCGAGACGCCGCACCCGGGGCTGGAGGACACCCGGTGAGATGACGCTGCGCGACACGGGCGACGACCGGTTCTCCCGGTGGGGGAACTGGCTCTCATGGCTGCTGGTGCCCCTCGCGGCCGGCATGCAGCTCGTGTGGTTGCGGCGTCCCATCACCGTCGGGGGTGTGACGATGACGCTTGAGCTGCCGCTGTTTGGGCTGCTGGCGCTGATCGCCGCGCCCTGGGCGTGGGCGCGGATCCGCACGATGGATAGGTGCGTGCAGGTGCTGGCTGGGGCCTTCGCCGCCCTGGTCGCATACGCCCTAGCGACCATCGCGTGGCATGCCAGCCCCGTGGTCGAGACCTCCTTGTTCACGACCGTCCCCAAGACCTACCTGGTCGTGCCCCTGGTGACGGCTCTTGCCGCGATGGCGGCGGGCCTCGGACTGGCGCTGGCCGCGGATAGGCGGCGTCTTCCCGTGGTGCTGACCTGGTCGGCGGCTGCGCTGCTCGTGGCGGGTCTTGTCGCGTGGCCGCGTCAGGTGCCGGTGCATCGTTCCGTGCGGCTCGCCACCGCGCTCGGCGGGTCGGCGACGATCCACCTGGTGTTCCTCCTGGTCGCCGCCGTCGGCCTGGGCTGGTATCTGCGCTCCCGGGAAAAGACGGCGGAGCCGTCCCGCGCGGTGTCGCTGTCCTGGCCGGCGTGGCCGGGCCTGGCCCTGACGGTGCTGGGGGCCGCAGGGATCCTGGCGACGGGGTCGCGAGGCGGGATGCTGGCGCTCGCTGCCTGGGTAGTGCTGCTCGTCGGACGGAGCCTGCTGACCGGAGCCCGCGGCAGGCAGGGCCGGCCGGGGCGGTTGTGGCCGTGGCTGGCGCTGGCCGGTGCTGGGGTGGCGGTCGTCGTCCTGGTCCCGTCGCTGCGGCGGCTGGTCTCGCTGTCCGATCCGCTGCGGGAGCAGAACCTGATCTCTGCGCTGAGCTGGTGGACGCGGGACTGGCAGACGGTCGTCTTCGGCGCCGGGTCCGGGCAGGTGTGGCCCTGGTTCGCCATCGACAGCGGGCTGGTGGCCGCGCCGGGGGAGCGGATGGTGCCGACCCCCGCAGGCCAGGTGCTGCTCAGCCCGCACTCGACGCTGCTGGCGGTGGTCGTCGAACTGGGCCTGGTGGGTGCGCTGCTGGCGGGCGTGATGGTCGCCGCTCTCGGCTGGCTCGCCGTCAGGACCCGCAGGGACGGCTTCACCGCGCCGCTCGCGCTGGCGCTGGTCGCGGGGCTGGTCGCGTTCCTCTTCGACACCTACCTGCTCAAGGGCCCGGCAACGCCTTCTGGTGGTGGCTGGCCGCCGGTGCTGTCGCGGTCTGCTCCCTGCCGGACCGGCAGGCCGCGAGCAGCAACACCGCCAATCCCAGGTGAGCCCCCATCAGCGGCTGGCTCAGCCAGGTCGAGTGGGCTGTCGACAGGGGCAGTATCGTCACGGTCAGGGGCCGTCGCCGCCACCCCGAGGGCACGTCGCACCGGGTCGTTCGTGCCGCGGGTCCAGCGCCAGGCGCAGACGACCATCAGCGCCATGGCCGCGATCAGCACGGCGAAGCTGACCACCCCGTACTCGGACAGCACCTCCGTCATGCCGGAGTGGGCGTTGTTGAGTCCGTAGAACTGGTGCGGGTTGTCCGGCAGCAGCGCCCAGTACTCGAACCCGCCCGGACCGGTGCCCAGATAGCCGGTGTGCGGCGGGATCCACAGCGCCGACCTGAGCAGCAGTAGCCGCACCCAGATCGACGACCCGGGCGCGGCGGCCTGGTCGAGGTGCAGGTATTCGAGCGCCTGGCTGCCCGGCGGCAGTCCGAGGGCCATGGTGCCGGCGACCAGCGCCAGGACCGCGGCTGTGACCAGGCGGGTGCGACGGTTGCTAAAGCAGCCACCACCGCCCCCGACCAGCAGCGCGATCTGCGCGAGCCGTCCGCTGGTGCGCAGCAACAGCACGATCTGCCACAGCCCGAAGGGCAGCAGGAACCAGCGTGTCCAGCCTGGGGCCAGACGCCAGGCCAGGGGATCAGCAGCAGCCCGACGACGATGTGGTAGGCGTACAGGTTGGGGTTGTCGTGAGGTGGAGGCGATCAGGTTGTAGGTCCAGTCCAGCGGTTTCCAGTAGACGGCCGGGGTGTTGCCGGGCAGGTACTGGTCGGTGAGGATCTCCCAGGTGCCTACCGCGCCCGTGGTCACCAGCGAGGCCAGCCAGCCCCAGACCGCGGCGTGCAGCGTGCGGCGTTCAGCGCCCAGGACGCTGAACGCCAGGCAGGTCAGCGCCGCGAATCAGGACCGCCCCGTACGCCAGCTGCACGCCTTCGGGGAAACGCACCGCGCCCAGCAGCCCGAAGACCAGGAACACCGCGGAGACGGCCACCACCCCGGCCAGCACCGGGTTCCTGGCGGGACAGCGCAGGAACCGCCAGGCGGCCCGTCGCTGTCAGGGCCAGGATCACCAGCCGGGAGGGCATGAGCAGGCCGTTGGGAAGGTAGATCGCGGCCCCCACCAGGGACGGCAGGATGAACACCCCGGCGTCAGTCAGCCACTGCCCGGTGGTCCTCCTCAGCACGCGGAGTCTCGCAGGTCCGTCACTTCCAGGCCTCGATGAATTTCTTGCTGATTGCGGCCATGTCCTTTGCAGGGGTGTCCTCGGTGGAGCCTATCCCGACCACCCCGTCGTAGGCCGTGGCGAGGCACACCATGACGGAGGTGCCCTCCTTGGAGTCGGTGGCGATGCCACAGGAGAGACCGTCGATCTCGACCGGATCGGTCAGCTGCAGCTTCAAGATATTCAGATTCCCTCCCACGAAGTTCCTGACGGAGATCCTCTTGGTTTTTGAGTCGTAGACGCCACTGATGTTGTCGGGGGTTTTCACAGCCTTGTACTCGTCGAAGCTCTTGGGCATCACCGGGGCGGTGCTCGTCTCACTCTCGGTCTCGGTGGGGGTGGGACTCTTGCTGGGGTTCTTCGACGGGGTGGGGCTCTTGGAGGGGCTCTTCGACTTCGACGGGCTCTTCTCGGGCGCGGACGTCGACTGGGTGGGTGTGGCGGAGCCAGAGCCGGACGGGTTCCGCGCCAGGAACCACCAGCTTCCCACCCCCAGCGTGGCCACCAGGACGGCGACGAGCGCGATGATCAGCCACTGCGTGCTCTTATTGCTGGGTGGCGTCGGTGGCTGCCCGTAACCCTGAGGCCCGTAGCCGGGCTGACCGTAGTTCTGTGAGCCGTAACCGGGCTGGCCGTGCCCTTGGCCCCCGTACCCTTGCTGGCCATATTGACCATAGCCCGGCGCCGGTTGCTGCTGCGGGTACCCCTGGGGCTGCTGTTGCGGATATCCCTGCTGAGGGGCGTTCTGCCAGGGCTGCCCCTGCTGGGGGTACTGGCTGCCCCCCTGCTGGGCACCCCAGGGCGACTGGCCGCCTGGCTGGTTCATGTTGGACGAAGGGTAATTGTTCATTATCGGCTCCTCTTAGACATGGTAGGGCCAGTGAGCTACCTGCCCGACGGGGACGGTTCCAAGGTCCGCTTCCAAGATCCGCAACGTGCTCTTCGTAGGCTACCAACGTGCAGGGGCAGTCCTGGCCTAGAGCTATTGGGAGCTGCCCGGCCGTTGGGACGGAATTTCTGGGGGATGGCCGTGCTCCGTGGTCGTGCGTCAGGGAGTCGCGGCCCGATGCTTTCGCGACGAGGCTGGGGGCATCTCGTCATGTCAGCTGCCGCTATGGATGATGACGAGGCTTCCAGTCCGCCTCAGTCCTGCAGTTCTGCGTGAAATTCTCAGGTGGTGGTCCGGGATCCAAGTCACGGACCACCGATTCAGGCCCGGTATTCATGGCCTCCAGTCTTGTCTGGTGAGCCGACAGTGTGAACCGGCTGAAACAGCCGGTGTCCCAGCGGGGTAGCCGGGCAGCTTTGAGTTCCGTCCCGATGGCCCGCTCGATGAGCCATGCGTGCTGGTCGCTGTGCCCCACGATGAGCACACGTTTTCCCCGGTGAGCCTCTGTCAGGCCGTTGAAGAACGACCGCACCCGCTTGCGGGCGTCGTCGTAGGAATCGCCCGGCGGAACACCGACTGCATCACCTTTGCCGGATTCTGTCTCTGCGGCCTGCCGTCCGGACGCGTGGCGGATCTCGTCAGATGGCATGCCCGTGAGTCCCAGGGGCGAGTATTCCCGCAGGGCGGGATCGACGATGATCTCCAGCTCATCGCAGGGCAAGCCGAGCCGTCTCCAAGGCGCAGGCGGAGTCCGAGGAGAAAACCACGTCAGGGGCAAATCGTCGCACCGCTGTGCGGGCTGCCAGCGCTTCGCCCCGGCCTTGTGGTGAGGCGGCGTCTCAAATGCGCCGGGGGTTCCCTGCGGGGATTCTGGCGTGCCATGGCGGAGGAAAAGCAAGTCGACCTCGTCTTCGCGGCTGCCCGCCTGGCCTGCTGTCTCTTGGGATCCGACGATCGTCAATATGTCGTCGCGGACTTCCTCTGGCAGCTTGTCACGGATTCAAGCGGGAAGCCTACAGGTGAGAAAGTGGAGTGCAACTCACGGATCCGCTTCTCGTCCATTTGTGCAAATGGGTCGCGGCTTAGATTGCGGTTTATAAGGTCCAATATGTCAGCGACGAGCGAGATCACGATGAGCTGATAGCCGTATCGCCTGAACCGGAGGACTTGGTGGATGAGAAATCCAGCATCCATGAATACGCCGTCGATGATGGGAAGGAATCCGCTGTCGCAGTACGACAGCGCCAGTGTCGTGTGTCGGAGATTCATCAGTGGGAGGCGGTTCCGGGGCGGATGCATCGCGAGGCAGCCGAGTGAAACGCTACCGGGCCGTACCGTGAGCGAGGTGAACGAAGCGAGGCGCCGTATCCGGGACCGAAAAACACTCAATGAATGTCCGGCACGCGACACTAACTTTATGCATGCGCGTTCGGATGCCTCTAGGGTGAGGGCGGTGAAGTCACGCGGATGGGCCATATACCTGACTGAATCGTCGGACACGCGCACCGACGGGGAGAGAGCGTCTCGCAACAGTGCCGCTGTCGTCGTCTTCCCACTTCCCGGCAGGCCGCGAAGGAGGATCGCCATCCGTGCGCTCATGAGATCACCCTTCCTTTACGTGGCGACTGGCCGCGTGGCTGGTTCATGTTGGGCGAAGGGTAATTGTTCATTATCGGCTCCTCTCGGACATGGTAGGGCCAGTGAGCTACCTGCCCGACGGGGGCGGTTCCAAGATCTGCAACGTGTTCTTCGTAGGCTACCAACGTGCAGGGACAGTCCCCGTCTCCATGGCGCAGGCGGAAGTCTGGGGCAAGAAGCAGATGAGGGGGAGACCTTCGTGCCGCAGCCTGGGTGGCCAGGGTCTCGCCCTGGCCTTGTGGTGATATAGCCCTCTTAAAACAAAACCTGCCGTCTTGGGTGCACCAAACCCCTGCTGCATGGGCCTGAAAATCAGGGAAACATTTAGATTTTGTTAAATGCGAGCTACAACTACATCGCCCATTCCCTCCTTGAAGCTGGATCATTCAAACTCAGATCACACTCTCAAATACGATAATCATCTTTTGTTATGCGATGGTAGTTTTTAAGGTTGAGTTAACATGCGGCAGGGGATGCTGTATTATCTCGCCGTGTATTCTTGCGCCCCCGATGACAAGCGGGCCGCCGCCGATCCGGCGACCTCCCAGAAAGAACTGTGGCGTCTCGCCTTGGACCGCCCGGACCTCCGTCCGGTGATCGCGATGAATCCGGCGGCTCCCGAGGAACTACGTGCGAATTTGTTGGAAAGAACGCAGGCGCGGTCCAGCGTGGCTGTGGGTTCCCCGCCGACGACTTGGGGGGTGGCCTCCTCCGGGGATGAGGGGGCTCGGGGCCGGCGCAAGAGGTTTCCCATGCTGGTGGTGCTCACGCTGGCCGTGACGCTGGTGCTGCTCCTGGCTGTGACGGTCGTTGTCCTGTACGGTGGGCAGTCCCCGCGGGCAGAATCCACCGCTCCGGGGGGGCTGGGCAGGGGGCTGCGATGCAGGATGCGTCCGTCCAGCCGGGGCAATCCGAGGCTACGGTGGCCCAAACTCAGGCGACTGAGCCCACCGCCCCGTCGCAGAGAACAACGCCACCGGTCACCCTGGACGCGTTGGGTGCCAGCGGCTGTGCGGCCGCAGCGGAAGATGCCGGCCTGCTGGTGGCTTACGGATCGGAGTACTCCAATGGTAGCGGCTGGGGCACGGCTCACGCGGAGGGCCAGCTGGAACGGCAGATCGTTCGTTTGCAACAGGCCTGCGGTAGGAACTACGTGATGCAGGTCGCCACGATGGCCGAGCGGTTGGGGGCCACCGCTGCAGTAAATACGACGCTGCACAAGGTCATGGCCACGCCAGCTCGGCCTGCGCCGCAGGGAGCCTTCTCCTATGACATGGTGGCTAGCCCCTCGGGGAACATCATGTGTCATCTGCAGGGCGAATATGTCTCCTGCGGTATTCAGAAGTTCTCCTATCAGGACTGTGGGTGGCCGCGCTTCGATATGTATGTGGGGCTCGACGGCGTCGTAGGCAAGTGCGGCCCAGGAGTGCCGTCAGAATGGGAAATAATCTGATGACGTTGGAATATGGCCAATCGACTGCTTCCGGTGCTTTTGCCTGTACCTCTGAAAGTACCAGGATGACCTGCTGGCACGCCACCACAGGCCATGGTTTCACGTTGTCCCGTGAGTCCTTTACCGATTTCTGAGATATTGTGGCTGGCCCGCAGAATCGCGTGGCCCTGACGCTGCGCCAGCGAGATGACTTCCCAGCTGAATGCGCGGCAGCGGTTCACCTCACAGTGGCGAGGAAGTCACGGGGGTCCCCAGGGCGCTCGGGGCGAAGAGCACGCACGGCTAGATTCTCGTGGTGATCTTGGTCATCGTGATTTCTCCTGCCTTTATGGGCGATGTAGTCACTTACACCATTTCTCTGACACACCTGAAACGCGACACTAGCGACCTTCGGTTAGCAGTGTCAGAACGGAGTGAACCTGGTTCACGAGGTGCCTGGGATAAGGGTGGGGTCAATACGCGTAATCCGGGAGGTTGACATCGACTTTACTTGCTCGCACATGGCAATTGTGGGTTCATCGCTGAGCGGTGCGAGGTTCACGTGGGTCACCCACCCTTTGTCTGCATGCGTGAGTGGAACGGCGATGACAAGGCCGCGCGCTCTGTGGAGCGCGCGTTCCGAAAGCACGAGCCAAGGCCGATGTTTTGCCTGTTCGCGACCCACCGTAGGGTCCATGCTCGCCCAAATGACGTCGCCGCGCTCCGGCAAGCGGTTCACTCGTCTGCCTCGAAGCGTTGAATCGCTTCTTCCGAATCCGAGGTGAAAGCGGTGTCTGTCTCTTCGAGCGCGTCGAGATACTCCTGGTCTGGGGCTTCTTGCTCTAGCCTCTCCCAGAATAGGGCCTTCTCACGCTGGACAAGCATCTGCTCAATCAACTGCCCCTGCGTGAGGTCTGCATCGCGAGCTGCGTCACGAACCCGGTCTCGCAAGGCTCGGGGCACCTTGATAGTTGCCATATCAGTCATACCCAAGAGTATACTTCCCGGTTGGCACTGCTGTTTAGGGCCTCGTAGGCTGCCCCGCCGCATGCACCGTGACGCGTGTGGCGCGCTACTGCGGTACTTCCGGGAGTTTTGGATGAACTTCCAGGTGAGCTACGAGTTGCGTCTTAAAAAGACGAGAGCTGCCCGAGACCCTGGCGGCGATCACTCCAGAGATCACTTTTCTTTCGCAGGTGTTGTGGCAGCTGCGACCGCCTGGCTGCACGGATGCCTTCTCCAGAAGGGGCGGGCGTTCCCGGGTGAAGGGCCATCGGTTTCCGTCTTGCCGAAAGATGCCGATTCTGTGTGCTCAATTGGCCGATAGGTGATTTCTTTTATCGCATCATACTGACCTTCGACAATTTCAGAAACGCGAGTCGTCGGGAAAGTAGATCGCGACATACAATGCCGTGACGAAGGAGGGGAAGTGTTGAAAATGATCAGGCTTTCTGGGGGGCGTGGGCCGGTGGCGCTCCTCGTCGCATTGTTGATTGTTTTGACTAGTTTCGTATCCGGCGCCTCTGTGGCAAAGGCGACCGAGGTGAACGGCATTCAGTCGTCCAGTATCCATCTTGAGAAAATGGATGCGAACGAGGCTGCCATCTACATGTGGAGCGCGGTCCGGGTCAACGCCACGTGGCGCGTCCCGAACGGCACCGGGAGAGCCGGAGACACCTTCATGCTTACTTTGCCCAAGGAGCTCATAGGCTCTGAGGGCAGCTTCGACCTGAAGGGGAAGGAGGGCGACCCGCTCGCCTACGGCACCTGCCAGGTGACGAAGTCCGAGGTGGTCTGCACCTTGAATGAGAACGTCGAGAACAAGAACGACGTCGGCGGCTCGCTGTGGGTCAAGACGCAGGTGGGGGCACTGACCGAGGCCGACAAACTCACCTTTGGCCTGCGCAACGGCGTGACTGTGGATGTTCCCTCCTGACGGGCAGAGCGGCATTGGCTACAAGCCTTATGCTGCCCACCGAAATCGACAAGTCCGGCTGGTTTCCCGGTGCCGATCAGAAAATTCAATGGCGCATCGTGGTCCCCGGGTCGAAGGTGTCCGATCGCTCCAGTATGACCATCACCGACAATTTCGCGATGGCAGGTGTGGACCTGACCGTGGCCGCGGACAGCCCGAGTGTCTTCTGGGTTCCCAGCACCCCGAAATGCTGGAATGAAATCAGCAGCGCCGACTGCTACAACGCCCTGACCACATCGAGCACGCCGTCGTCTGAGGTCACCGTCGACAACGACGGCGACACGGTCAAAGTCGTCATCGACAACAAGGGTCAGAACTTCGAGGCCGACCGGATCTACATCGTCGACCTGCTGGTGGACAGCGACAGCAAGATCTTCGCGGGCTCCCGGTACACCAACCAAGCCACTGTGGACAACGAGGTGCGCTCCGCCACCGCTGTGAAGGAGACCTCGGGCGGCGGCACCGGGTCCGGTGACACCGTCGGCCACATCGGGGTGAAGAAAGTCGTCACGGGCGGCGACGTCGCCTCCGACACCGTCTACCCGGTGGCCTGGTCCTACGACTACAACGGGACCACCCACCAGGGTGAGCTGTCGGTCAGGGTGACGGGACCCTGGAGACCCTCAGCAACATTCCCAACGGCACCGTCGTGACTCTCACCGAGAACGTGCCGTCCGTGACCGGGGTCGATTTCGGGGATCCCGCCTTCTCCGGCGATGGCGTGACCGACGGCGTCCCGAACGCCACCAGCGCCCAGGTCGCCGTCGAGGGCCTGAAGACCAGGGAGGTGACCCTGACCAATCAGGTGAACCCGGTAAACCCGAAGCTGGCTTCCGTCCAGGTGACCCCCGGCGTCTGCGCCCCTGGGGCCGCCGAGCCACTGGAGCCCGCCGTGGAGGTCGGGCCGACCGACGGGATCACCCTACACCGAACCGGAGATCACCACGTCAGGGAGCCAGGTGACGATCAAGGTCAAGGCCACCCCGGTCGCTGGCAAACAGATCGACGACCAGAACCTCCCGCAGGGCTGGGTATCGAACGGGGATGGCTCCTTCACCTTCACCACCACCATCACGCAGCCGGTGTGCCAGAGGACTGCCGTCCTCGCGATCCCGGTGGTGAACCCGGGGATCTGCCCCGCCGACTCGACCACGCCCAGCCAGCCGACCGTCACCGGCGTGGAAGACACCGCCGAGATCGACTACAGCGAGCCCGTCATCACCGTGAACGGCGATGAGGTGACGGTGGTGGTCACCGCCACGGCAAAGCCGGGGTACCACATCGACGAGGGGAACCTGCCAGATGGCTGGCTGGCCCTTGAGGGGACGGTGTCCTATGTCAGGACTGTCCCCCGCACCAAGTGCGCGGTGCCGGTCTCGCCGGGCATCGAGCTCGGAACGTGCGCCCCGGGCGCGGCCCAGCCATCGGACCCCGTCGTCAAGCCGGCTGAGACCGCGGGGCTCACCCTACAGCCAGCCGCAGGTTGAGATCGTGAACAGGGAAAGTCACGGTGACCATGTCCGCGACGGTCGAGGACGGGTATCAGCTGGGCGGCCCCGTCCCTGAAGGCTGGAAGCGGCTGGACGGCAGGACCGCGACCTTCACCGCCACCAAAGACCAGCCGATTTGCCCGCAACCCACTCCCAGCCCGACTCCGTCGGCGACCACGTCGCCCACGGTTGCGCCGTCTGCGAACGTCCCGGCTTCCACGCCGGCTCCGAGGTCGTTGGGCCCCGTCGCCCCGACCCCGGGCACCCAGACTCCGGTTACACCCACACCGGTGAAGCCGGGTCTGCCCAGGACCAGTTCCTGACCGGCTGAGCCAGACCCGGGAAGCGGCCCCGATACCTGAGAGTCGGGGCCGCTTCGCGTCTCCCTGCCATACGCCGCCGCCCGCCATAGACTCGGGATCATGGATGACACTCCCGCGCTCCGCCAGCTCCGGGCACTGGGCGTCGCGCACACTGTGGTGAGGCACGGGCCCGTCAGCTCGGTCGTGGAGGCAGCGGCGGTGCGCGGCATCGAGGTGCGGGACCTGGTGAAGACCATCGTCGTGCGCCGGGCCAGCGACGACTACGTGTTCGTCCTGGTGCCCGGGGACCGCGAGTTCTCCTGGCCGAAGCTGCGGGCCCCTTCTTCGCACCTCCCGGCTCTCGATGCCCGACGCCGAGATCGCCAAGGCGGTCACCGGGTATGAACGCGGCACCATCACTCCCTTCGGAGCGATCCGTCCGTGGCCGGTGCTGGCCGACGCTTCGATCGCCGGAAGGCGCATCTCCATGGGCGGTGGCGCGCACGGCGTCGGGGTGAATCTGCTGGCCGACGACATGATCGCAGCCCTTAACGCCACGGTCGCCGATCTGACCGCTGACGACGACTCGCAGCGCTGACCTACGCCAGCGCGGCCACCCAGCGGGGCAGGACCTGCTCCAGCCGTCCGTGGATGCGCAGGGTCGCGAGGTCGTCGCCGCGCGTGACGCCGTCGCCCGCGATGATCACATCCTTGCCCTGCCGCACGGCCTGACGGACGAACCTGAGTCCGCTCATCACCGTCAGGCTCGATCCCAGCACCAGGAGGACCTCCGCGGCCTCGGACAGGGCGACGGCGCTGTCCAGCACGTCACGGCGCACGCTCTCGCCGAAGTAGACGACATCCGGTTTGAGCATGCCGCCGCACCGGGGGCAGGCGGGGTAGGTGAAGTCGGCCATCTCGACTTCGGCGTCACCGTCGGGGGCGGTGCGGGCCTGCTCGGACAGCTCACCGAGACGGGCGGTGATGCCGGGATTGAGCGCCAAGAGCTCATCCTGGAGGCCGGCGCGGCTGGAGAGGACGCCGCATCCGAGGCAGACGACGCGGGCCAGGCTGCCGTGCAGGTCGACGACCGGGGCGGATCCGGCCGCCTGGTGCAGGCCGTCGACGTTCTGCGTGATGACGCCGGTCAGCGGAGTGAGACGCCCGAGCTCGGCGAGCGCCAGGTGAGCGATGCCAGGACGGGCGGCGGTGAACCAGCTCCATCCCACCGTCGACCGGGCCCAGTAGCGGCGACGGCTGAAGTCGCTGCGGGTGAACTCCTGGAAGGTCATGGGGGAGCGCGGCACGGCGTCGCGGCCGCGATAGTCGGGCAGCCCGGACCCGGTGGACATGCCGGCGCCGGTAAGCACGACGGTGGGGCGGTCCCGGAACAGGTGGAGCGCGGCGGCCAGGTCGGCGTCAGGGGAGACGCGTCCGAAACCGCCCTCCCCGGGGCCCCAGGCGGGTGTGGCGACGCCGGTCGCAGTGCGGAACCAGCCTCCGACATCACCCAGATTTGTCACCACGCCAGCCTAGTCGTCATATCGCCGGGTGTTTCCCGCTCCCAGGTGCGGTGCCTGGCGTCGTCCACTGGTGCACGGTACGACTTGGGCGTTTTGCCTGACTGCTTTGCGTGGCATCCGCCCTAGGGTCGCCTCCTTCAATGAACTTCTGAATGATGAACTTCTGGCACACGGCACCGTCAGGTTCTGCCAACTTTGCCGGCGCGATCTGACCCGGCTGAGCGGCGGTGGCTGGCCGACACGGCACGGCCGGGGTGGCTGCCTCCGGGCTGGGCGGTATGGGTCGTTGTACCTTAGGGTTTCTCAGCTTGCGGGATCCGGGAGGCTGTCTCTAGCAGATTGGCCTGCACTCTCGCAAGCGTTAGCCTAGTTACGTTCGGGCAATTTTTAGGCTCGGTGGAACTTTCTCGACGGGAAGGAGACCTGTGAAGTCACCCTACTGGAACGTCACCATTGCGGGCAGTAGTGATGCGACTGTCAACGGGGTGCCAGTCGAGATGGTGGTGCCGACCAACGTCTACTCGTCAGTGTTCCAACACCTGGCGGCCGTGGCGCGCCAAGCGGGGCGTCCGGTGCTGGCCCGCGGCGTGGACGAGACCAAGGGCGGCCGGGTGGCCTGGTTCACCGTGGACGCCAACGGGCGAGGCCCTCGCCGCATCGCCCGCATCCGTGACCCCGTCCAACAGCCAGCCCCCGCCACCCCAACGGGACCCCGCCGAGGCCGCGCCGCTCGCCCGCGCAGCCGATGGTCGAGGAACCTGAGCGCGAGGCCATCGAACCTCTCCCGCCCGGGCCCTCATGAAACCAGAGCCACAGGCCTCCGAACCTCGCCAGCAGGTGTCCCCGGCGCGGGCGCGGGCCTCCCGAACCCCAGGAGGCCACCACCTCCCCGGTGCCGCCGGACGCGCCTCCGCCGTCGGTCCCGTCGGCTCCGCCGCCGCGGGCAGCGACGCACAAGGCGCCCCTCGCGGCCGGTGTCGCCGGACGTGCCCTTGCGGTCGATCTCGATGAACGTGAACGTTCCAGCGGCATCGCCGCCGGCCCAACTGGAGCCACCGCCACCGTCGTCGCTGTTCGTGCGGCGCCGAAGGCGGTGCCCCAGGGCGGGGTTCGTGGGGCGATGTACCGGTTGACGGCGGGCCGGGTGAATCTTGGGCCCAGCCAGACGCAGGTGCGTCTCGCTGAGCGCGGCGCGCGGATCGCCCGTCCGCTGGAGCGCCCCTACAGCACCGTGTTCCTGTCCTTCAAGGGCGGGATCGGCAAGACCTCAACCACGGTGGGGTGGGGCTGATCCTCGCGCAGCTGCGCGGCGCCCCGCCCATCGCGATCGACGCAGACCCGGACGCAGGCGACCTGGCGGAGCGGCTGCTCGGCGAGGACGAGCTGATGCGCGCCAAGCCGCGCTGCCTGACGGATCTGGCGCGGGACATCTCGAAGGTGCGGACCTGGACCGACCTCACCGGTTATATAACGCAGGTCGACCGGCTGCATGTTGTGGCTGGTGAGCAGGACCCGAAGGTGTCGGATAGCCTGACCGCCGAGGGGTATACGCGAGCGCATGAGCTGGTGCGGCACTTCTTCTCCGTGATCCTCACCGACTGCGGAACCGGCGTCACCCAGAAGGCGATGAGGGGATTCTCTCAAGGGCCGATAGCGTGGTCATCTCGGCGGGTTATGCGGTTTCCGGGGCCAAGCGGGCTGTCAGCACCCTCGACTGGCTGGCGCAGCACGGCTATGAGAGGCTGGCGCAGGAGGCGATTGTCGTGCTCACCGACAAGGACGATGTGTCGTCGCGGGTGCAGAAGGACATGGTTCGTACGCATTTGGCGAGTCACAGCCGCCAGGTGTTCGTGGTGCCGAATGACCCGACCGTCGCCGACGGTGACCGCATCGATTTGGAGCGGGTCCATCAGCGCACCCGGGAGGCCTGGGCTGAGGTCGCCGCCGCCATCATCGACGGCTACCGCTAACCACTCAGTCGTCGTCGCGCTGATACCAGGGTTTGATGTCCTGGATCTCCTTCGGCGGCAGGATGGCCCGCAATACCGAGTGGTACCGGCTGGTCAGGTCGGAGATCGTCGTGTTCTCGTGGAAGAAGCGTATTCCTATGCCCCGCGGTCTGGAGTCGATGATGCTCGCCTCATCTGCGCCGAGTCGCCTCACCTCCGACAAGATGTTCTCCAGGGTGGTGTGGAGCATCGCGGTCTCTGGGACGGCCAGCGCCAGTGGCATGACCTCGTGCCGATAGCGGGGCGTGACCATGCGGCCCTGGGGGCCCTGGCGGTAGCCGAGCAGGGCATAGGTGGCGCCGGCGCTGAGCGCGTGATACAGGAAGTGGTCGATGGATGCCTGGGTGAGGTCCCGGGGGCATGGGCCTGAGAACTCAAGTCGTTCGGTCACGCCGATTGCCTCGGGGATGGAGATGATCAAACCGTCGCCGTCGCCCCCGGAGACGATGGCGATCGCCTCCTCGGGGGAGAAGCTGCTTGCGTGCTCGGTGACGATCGTGGGGGAGAAGACCTCGTAGAGGGGCTCGATGGCTCCGAAGCGAACCGGTGGCGCGCATCCGGCTGCCGCCAGGATCTGCAGTGAGAAGGGGCCGAGCTGCGGGTTGTCGTGGTAGCCGTGGAGGATCTCGGCGTTGATGCTGAGTGCCCGTTCGTCGCCTACGGCGACCTCAAAATAGGCGGGGTGGATGCCTCCGCCAAGCTTGAATGACACGCCATCCCAGCTGGCCCGCAGCCCGCTGAAGCCGTCGAAGGCGCCGTCGGGATGGTCGACTATCCAGCATGACCCGGTGCTGGTGATGAATCTTGCGGCGGCGAGGGTGAGTACGGAGTTGGCCCGGGTCACGACGGCGAAGACCCGGCCGGAACGGTAGGCCTGTGCGTAGTTGCACAGCAGCCACTGGGAGAGTCCGACGGTGGTGCGGGGCTGGATGAGCAGATGGGTCTTCTCGGTGAGGATGTCCGCGCTGACGTCCTTCATCATTCCTGTCCTCCTGAGAATGGAATCGTCCATCCTCCCATCGCGGCGGCGAGCGAGGTGGGGCCACACGCTCGGCGGTCTCCGGCATCGATGACGGGCTGTGCAGCTCCGTCCAGTACACGAGATGCCTGCTGGGTGGCTGAGGTCCTTCAGGGAGCAGCCGCAGCACCTCGTTCCAGTCCTGCATCAACTGCGATGGGCTGATCCATAGCAGCGGTTCCTCATCGTCACCGTCCGACGGCCTGACCAGGACCACCATGGTCCCGGTGCTGTCAGCGCGCAGCAGGCAGCCCGGGTCGAAGTCGGCGAATGCCATGGCACCGTCCTCCGTCCCGACGGGAGAGGCAGTCATCAGGAGATAGTCGAAAGACATGGCTCAGTCTTGCATAAGTCTCTGCCTGGCGCTCTGGGATGGGTATATCACCGGGTTCTATGGACAGTATCCCCTACTTTTGTTACGCCCATGGATAACTTTAGTTAGGTATTGGAGGTCTTGTCGTGACGGGTTAGGCTGAGGCAACTTGCGGAGCGAATGCGTGGGCTGGACGCCATCGTGGGTGATCCCGCCAGAGGAGGTTGCTGTGCCCTACTGGGAGATCGACGAGCAGGCGGCAGGGCAGGTGGTGCTGTCTGCCGCCGGGAGCGCGAAGGAGTATCCCGCTGCTGAGAAAAGCGCGGAGGCGAACAAGTCCCTCCTGCTGGGGGCTCTTGCTAATTCCGAATTTGTTGCCGCCGCGGTTGAGGGCTGGATGGCGAATTGCGGCTCTCTTGGCATCTCCTGCGTCAAGGGGATGACAGGTATTGCGGTTCAGGCCACAGGTGCCGCCATCACTGCTTACCATAAAGGTGATCTCGGGATGGCCACCAATGCGCAGAATATGGCGAACTCTGCTGAGTATCCGGGAGAGATGCCCAAGGCCGATAAATCTAGTAATCCTGCCCCTGCTAAGAAGAAATAAGAACTTTCCAGGCCCGGGTTATGATCTATTGGTGCCTGCTGCTTTTAATATGAATTCTATGTTGTGAGATTGGTTATATTATGGGTTTGACTCCTTCCCCGCTTGATGATTCAGGGCCGATCCGCGAGGCCGCCAGGTCGCTGTTTGGGACATTTCAAGGGGTGGCTGAGACTGCCGCTGGGATTAGTAACACCTGGGCCGGTCTGCATTCCTCGTATTCGGCTCCTGACGATGCGATTGTGCTGAATGCGATGGTCAAGCCCGATAACTATGCCCGCACGGTCGAGGGCCACGCTGAGACCATGTACAACGCCCTGGTAGCCTATGCAGCCCGGCTTGACGAGCTAAAGAAGGTGCGTGATCAGCTCGTGGCGGATATTGCGGCTCATGAACAAAGGCTTAGCGAGGCAGAGAATGCAACGTGTGAAAGGACTTGGGGGCGTGATAAAGATGGGTATGTTCCCACTACAAAAGAGAATTGTGTAAGTCGGGAACTGGTGGCGGAGGGGGATGCTCTGACGGAGCGTGTGGAGCAGTTCCAGACGGACTTGGAGAATGCCCAGCGTGAGTGCGGCAATAAGCTGAACGCCACGTGGGGTGGGCCGCAGTTCGTGCAAAGTGACAAAACGAATGTGAACAACCCCCTATGTGTATGGGTCCTCAATGGACAGCAAGCGTGATCAGACGCGTACGGGTCAGATGCCCTGGGGAGCGCCGGAGGCGTGGAAGAAGGCGAACAGTGATGCGCAGACGCAGCTGATGCTCGGGGGTGCCTGGAGGTCCATCATCGGTAACTTGAAGGATTTAGGGGATCTGGTTGGTATCAATGGAGATGAGGGCGCTACTGAGTACAAACGCAGCGGCCTGCTGAAGTTGGGGCAGGATGGCATGACATTCCTGGGTGGGTTGCTTCCTGAGGAGATTATGCGTAGGAAGGATGACCCAGAAGCTCAGGAGCGATTTAACAAATCCGCTGAATCCATGCTCAACCTGTTGAAGGGGATTACTAGTTACGATACTTGGGATACTGATCCGCATGGAACATTTGGTGGGCTACTGCCTGATGCTGCGAGTATCGCTTTTGGTGGCAGGGATGGGTAAACTCGGCTTGAAGATCTTGACGAAGATAGCTCCAGGGCTGGGTTTGAAGGTAACCGAGCTTTTGCGGATCTTCAATCTCCGTAATTTAGGAAATCTGCCTAAAGAGCTGCAGGATTTGTTTCGTGGTGCTAGGAATGGGTCTCCGGGACTACAAGAGCTTCAGGAGATCGTCGAAAAGGGTTCTCGCGGTGCGCATGCCCCTGGGGATGCGGAAGTGCCAAACACCACGCCTCACAAGAATCCTGGCCCTATTGAGGATAAGACCAGCGGCGGGAAGCAGCCGAGGCCACGGGTTTATCCTGAAGGTCACGTCAACGAGCCCTCTAAGAAGATTCCTGTCTCAGAAGACCGTATTGAGCCGCGTCGTGGCGTCCCCGAGCATCACGATGACACCAGTCGCCATGTAGGTGGGCAGGAGCACACTTCCAGGCACGTGGCGGGAGATGAGCAGCATTATCGTGTTCCTGGCGGTAGGGGTGAGCTTGGTGGCGTGGGGCGTGAGGTGGGTGATGGTGGTCATCGTGTTCCGGAGGATGGGGCGTCTTTGGGTCGAGGATCTGAGTCTGAGGGCCGTGCTCCGGGCCTGGGAGGTTCGGAATCTAGGCTTGTGGAGTCTCGGGATGGCACCAGTTTGTCGTCGGATAGTAAGGTGTCCAGGAGGCTTATTCATAGACTGTAGGCGAAGATGAGTCCTGTGACGGCTTGTATTGTGGTTTCGAAGGTGTTGTAGGGGCGGCGGTAATCGGTGTGTAGAACACGCCAGGTTTTGACGTTCGCGATGACACGTTCGATGAGGTAGCGGACGCGGTTGATGGTCGTGTTGTTTCTTTTGTCGCTGTCGGTGAGTTCACCATGGGCGGGTTTCTTCGCGGGGGTGATCATCCCCAATCCGATGTAGCCTTTGTCTCCAATATGACTTTGACTGTCGAGGGCTGCGAGGAAGCCGGATTCCTTGATGGCCTTTGCATCATGCACACTACCCGGCAGGGGCGGGGAGATCCAGGCGAGCTGTCCGGCCAGGGTGCAGGCCACTTGCAGGTTCACCCCCGTCGTGTGGTGCTTGCCTGAGTACAGCTCGGGACGGTCGTGCCACGACCAGCAGGACACCAGAGTACCGTCGATGATGTACTGACGGTCCGGGTCGAGGTCCCCCACACTGGGCACCCAGTTCTGGAGGGCTTCGGCGATCAGGGGAGTGTAGACCGCCACCACTCGTGAGATGGTGGCTTGGGAGACTGTGTGGATGTCGGCCAGCAACTCCTGGGTGAGATTGTGCCGCAATATCAACACAGTGACCTGGATACAGCGGAACAAGCCCAGGACACGGGACCCTGCCGGGGGAAGGTTTCCGGAACGGGATGTGTGGATCAGTTCGCACAGGTTGAGGATCTGGTCACGGTCAAGGCTTGTGGTAGTATTCACGGCGGCGGCTTGTCTTTCATCTGAGGGTTTTCTTTCTGCATTTTGAATTATCTCAGATCGGGCAAGCCGCCCTCACATCCCCTCGGGTAAAGTGTTAGCTGGGGAAAGCCAAAACACCCCTATGAATAAGCCTCCAGGTATGATTCTGACGCTTCGGTTCGTGAGACGATTCCGGCTAGGGAGGCGCCGCGCCGGTATACGCAGGAGGATGTGCAGCGGGCGTTGGATGGGGCGCCTCGTAATGAATATGGGCAGCCTGTTGATCATCGCAATGGGCGTCCGCTGGTTCTGACGGATGCTGCTGGGCATCGTGGCTGGGTGATGCGTTACGACGTGGATGCGGATGCTTGGATTCCTGAAAACCGGAGCCTGCATGAGGGGGGACTGCCGGCCAAGGGTGAGCCTAACTCGTTTGGGTACGATGAGAATGGTGATCTTCTGCCGTATGCGAATGATCGTCCGAAGTATACGGAGAAGCAGATTAGGGAGGTGTGGGACAGGTCTCGGAAAGAGCTGTTTGAACAGATCCGGAGTGGGGATGTGGATTTGCCTGAGCCGGGTGAGAATCAGATCTGGGTGAAGACGGTGGATGATGCACAGGTCGGCAAATATGATGGGGGCGAGGTGCGGGTTGATCCGGTTTCTGGTGATAAGTGGCGTAAAATTGAGTGGGATCCCGATCAGGGAGGCCCCAGAGACTGGGACATGGGACACACCAAAGAAGGTAAGTACAGTGAATTAAGGAGACAGTATCTTTCTGGCGAAATTACTAAGGAAGATTTTTAAGTGAATACCGCGAGTCGAAGAACTATCGTGTGGAGGATCCTCTAAGGAACCGATCGCATACTGATGAGTAGAAAGGCGTAAATGATGGCTGGGAAGGGTCGGAGTCCCTGGGGGTGCTGCTCACTACGGGAGTCTTGAGGATTTTTGTTGTTGCGGTGGGGAGTATCCCAATATTGATTGGCGGCAGTTTCTTTTTGTGGGCGTTGAAGAATGATGATTTGGTTGCGCGGGTTGAGATCGCGAACTGGATGCTTGATCATGGTGCTGACCCGGCTCTTGTGCGTCCGGAGAATATCAATGCTTTGCATGTGTTGTTCGATGAGAGGGAGCATGATTATCTACCGGAGGCGCGGTTGATTCAGCGTTTTCTTGATGGTGGGTTGGATATTAATCTTCGCTCGCCGAAGTGGAGTGTTCCGATTCGGGTGATGATGAAGAATGTGTATCTCAAGGATTGGGATCTGGGGCTGTTTTATGATGTGATTTTCTCCCATCCTGGTATTGACTGGGATGCATATGCGGGGAAGGCTTTTGGCGAGCCCTGGAGTCTGAAACAACACATCGATCACGCTAAGGAGAGGCGCCCAGAGTTGTATCGCCGGATGTGTGACTACCTAGAAAACGGTCCCTCACCGCGTCCTGTGTTCTCATGACCCGGCTGGCCTTGCCAGTAGAAGATTTCGTACTCTGGGCTGAACGGCTGGCTGACCTTGACTGGCCAATCAGCGGGGAAGACTTCCCGCAGACTATTTCAAAGTTTGGGTGGGTTCCAAGTGATATGCAGAATCAATTTGTTACTGGAATCGGAGGCCAGTCTGATTTGGCAAGTTTCCATACCAACTATCAAGGCGTGGTAAAGGATGTCAGGTTAAATTTGACGGAGACTCTTCTTGGTGAGGGTAATGAGCCTGTTATCAATGACTGGTTCGTGACCCTATGTTGCTGCGGGCAAGGAGGCTTTTGGAAAACCCAGTAAGATGGTTCCAGGCATGACCAAACGTGCTTGGTGGGAACGCCCTAATGGGGCGGTGATCTCTCTGGTCGCAGGTAGTTTTGGGGTGTCTTTAAAAATTATTTCCCCGCAGGGCGTTGAGTATATATGACCTGTTGGATTGGGAGCGAGATTTAACGATTTTGCAGCGATCTCATGCCGGGGGCTGGCCCGGTTGGCAGATCAATCCTTGACAATCCCCGCAGGGCGCTAGACGTATGGGTGGAAGGCTTCGCGAGGTTGTGGAGTGCTGCGGATGGTATTTACCGCGGTATACGCCAGCAGCCCCGCCTGTCTCTAACCTGGCTCGTTGACGATCTGCACCGTGATGATTGACTGCCCAGAGCGCAGCAGCAGAGTGCGGCCCACCGGCAGCGCCCGCGGGCGCTGGTTACCCAGCAACAGGCCCTCGGCGCGGTCACCGGAGAGCATGAATCCGGTGGCTCCCGAGTCCCGCATGGTGTTCACCAGCTGGTCATACATCGCTCGTCCGGCACCGGTCATCCGCCTGGTCAGCACTACCGACAAGCCGATCTCGCCACCCATCGGGATGTACGGCAGCAGCGCCCTAAACGGTGTGGCCCCGGAGCCCAGCGCATCGTAGTCGTCGATGAGGATGACAATGTGCGGTACCGGTGGCGACACCTGCGCGGTCTCATCGACGCTGCTCGGCACACGCGAGTTGAGCTCCGGCACGATGGCGTTGACGAGTTTCTGGGCCAGGGCCGCGCTGGTCGCGGTCCCGCCGAGATAACCCTCCGGCACCGCGCCAGTCAGGGAACGGCGGGGATCGAACACAGCGAAAACCAGCTCGTCGGAGCTGTGGGTGCGGACCAGCTCATTCACCACCCGCCGGATCATCGTGGTGCGTCCGGTGCCGGAGTCTCCCAACACGATCAGATGACGGTCGGCCCCAGCCATGTCCAGCACCACCGTGGACAGGTCGCTCTCGTCCAGGCCCAGCGCAACCCAGAGCCTTGCCCTCAGGCAGCGACACCTCATCAGGGGCGAGATCAGGAGGCAGCATCCTGACCTCAGCCGCTCGCTCCTGCGCCCCTGCTGCGACTGCCTCCGACAGCCGTCGCAGCCCTTCAGCGGTGTCGTCATTCGAGGCGACTCCATCAATCCTGGGGAGCGCGACGTGGGCGAACAACCCACCGGCCAGGAGCACCCTGCCGGGGCGGGCCGTGGGGATGGTCTCGGCGAGTTTCCGGCCGTGGGCTGACTCCATCGGGTCGGCCAGGCGCAACTCGATCTTGGTGCCGAAAAAGCTCTGCTGCGCCATGCGGACCTCATTCCAGCGGGTGCTGGTCGCGATGACATGGATGCCATGGGCAGCTCCCCGGCGCAGCAGGGAAAACACGATCTCCGCCAGCTCCTCGAACTCCTCGGCGAGCTGTCCATAACCATCGATGAGCAGCACGATCTCCGCCAGGTTGACGGACGAGGCGTCCGGGACATTCTGCAACGCCGCCAGCGAGTCCACTCGGTATCGCTGGAACAACGCCTCCCGCTGGTGCAGCAGGCCACGCACCTCCTCCAGCGTGCGCCGCACTGCCTCCTGCTCAGCTCGCGCAGCCACCCCGCCAACGTTCACCAGGTCACGCAAGCTCAGCAGGCCCGAGCCAAGCAGGTCCAGCACGTAGACGCTGACAGCCGACGGCGGGTGGGTGAGCGCGAGCGATGCGGCGATGGTGCGCAGCAGCGTCGACTTGCCGCTGCCTGGCCCGCCTGTGATCTGGGTGTGGCCGCCGGACGCGAGAAGGTCCATCTCCCAGGTGTCCTGCCACTGACGGGTGGGGTCGTCAATGATGCCGATCGGGAACCGCAGCGGGGCGCTGGCCCGGATCCGCAGTCCTGAACTGGTGGGGCGGGGCTCCCCGGCGATCAGGTCGAGGGTGGTCGCTTCAGGCAGCGGTGGCAGCCAGATCGGTTGCGTGGCACGCTGTTGCAGGCGCAACTGGTCCATGATCGTGCTGAGGACCGTCGGGCCGGTCGTCTTCGTGCTGGTGCGTGCCTGCGCAGGCATGTCGTCGTCCGCCCTCAGCCCGGGTGACCAGGTAGGCGGGCATCGGCAGCGCCACCGGATCCGCCTTGACTGGAGCCTCGCCGGCCGGGTCCTCAGGCAGGGGACCGGAGACGAAGCCGGACCGGAAACGGGTGTAGGTGGTGGTGTCCACCTTGAGATATCCGTATCCCGGCACAGGCGGCAGGTGGAAGGCGTCGGTGGTCTCAAGGATCGTGCGGGACTCGCTCTCCGAGAGGGTCCTCAGCCCGATCCGGTAGGACAGGTAGGTGTCCAGGCCGCGCAACTTGCCGCTTTCGATCCGCTGGCTCGACAGCATCAGATGCACCCCGATGGACCGGCCGATGCGGCCGATGGACAGGAACAGCTCAATGAAGTCGGGACGGGCTGTGAGCAGCTCACCGAACTCGTCAATGATGACCATCAGGTGTGGGAACGGCGCCAAGCCCAGCTCCGGGCGCTCGGCGCGCAGGGCGCGGTAGGTGGTGATGTCGGCGATGTTGCCGGCGTCGCGCAGCACCTGCTGGCGGCGCTGCACCTCCCCGGACAGGCTCGCGTAGACACGTTCTATGAGGCTGGCGTCGTCGGAAAGGTTCGTGATGATGCCCGACACCTGGGGCGCTCCCTCGAAGGGAGCGAAGGTGGCGCCGCCCTTGTAGTCGACGAGCACCATCGCGAGGTCCTCCGGATCGTGACTGACCAGCAGCCCCAGGACCAGGGTGCGCAGCATCTCGCTCTTGCCGGAGCCCGTGGCGCCGACGCACAGGCCATGGGGTCCCATGCCGTACTGTGCGGCCTCCTTCAGGTCCAGCATTACTGGGTCGCCGGCGTCGTCGGTGCCGATGGCCACGCGCAGGAAACCCGTCTCGCCGCGAGGCGCCCAGGCGCGGGAGAAGTCGACATCGCGGTAGTCCGGCACACCCAGTAGCTCGGCGAAGCTCATGGCCTCGCGGGAGGCGTCGTGCTCGTGAGAGTCGGGGAGAGCCGTAGCGGGCTGAGCAGGTGGGCCAGCGCCGACACCGAGTCGGAGGTCAGATCGTCCAAGGTCCCCGTGACGACCGTGGGTGCGACGTCAGGCCGCGGGTAGCGTTCCACCACGAAACTGCCCGGCTCGCCGCCCTCGCTGATCCGCATGGTGATCGAGCCCGGCTCAGCCCTGCGGTCATCCAGCAGGTACACGACCGTGGTGGCCACCTGCCCGAGCGCGATCTGCGGGTCTGACGGCGTCAGGGCATCGGACTCCTTCCCGTAGTGGTCGACCAGGACCAGGATGCGTCCATTCTGTATCTCGGACCTAGTCAGCAGCATCCTCCGGGCCTCTGCCGCGCTGGGGGAGCGGGCATCGAGCTCGGGACCGAGGATGGTGCGCAGTCGTGCCACGGTCGGGACGATGATCCTGCCTGGCCCGAACGGTCCTTGCACCTTCTGCGCGGCCAGCTGCGGCAGCCAGGAGAACCAGTCCCATTCCCCCCGGTACCTGTCATCGACTGCGAGCGCCAGCTGCAGGTCCTCAGGCGAATGGAAGACAGCTGCTTGCGCCGCGATGAGCCGGGCCACCTGCGTCACAAAACCGCGGCTGCCAACGACGCTGACCGCTCCCGCAGAGTCGAAGTCAGCCAGGATCGGCATACCAGGTGTGCTGCCGAAACGAGAACTGACCAGTTGCGCCTCGCTCGCCATGAAGGGGTCGCGACGAGCCCTCACGTTCTCCTCGGACTTCACCGTTATATTGCGGGCAGGCACGGTTCCGGTGCCGAGCCGGATGGACAGGAAGTCGCTGTCGCCGCGGCGCCGCTCCCATAGCCGGTCGGGTGACCTGGCGATGCTCAGCAGCTCCTCAGGTGCCGGATGAATGCGCCGGGCCGCGGTGAGCTGCCTGGCCTCGGTGGCCCTCAGGTCCTCGCGTTGTGTCTCCAGGTATTCGAGGTAGATGTCGCGGGCCTCGCGTCTGCTTCTGGCGGCCTTGCCGCGCTGGCCGAGCATCATGATGGCCGATGCCAGGACGGTGACGATCATCATGAGTGCGCCGACCGCGGCGAAACTGGAGCGCCTGAACAGCATCATGACGGTCATGGAGGCTCCAGCGCCGAGCAGCGGCAGGATGCGCAGCGGCGGCGCCCGCCCCGTCGGCTCCTTCCGCGAGGGTGGGTGGGCTCTCAAGGGACACCTCCGGCAGCGCCTGCAGCGCGGGGGTGGTGCGGGCGGGGCGATGAACGATGCGAATGCTCATCAGGTCACCTGGCGGAGGTCATCGCAGCCGCGGCCAGCTCTCCCAAGGCCACCTGCGTCTCCTCGCTGGCTAGATTCAGGCGCAGCGCGGCGCCACCAGCGATATGCCGGTCGTATGGAATCACTGCCGCCGGCAGGCCAAAAGGCGCGGAGACGCTGCGCCGGTGGGCCCGGTTTCTCGCGGGGTGTGCGCGGTATCAAAGCGACAAGGATCGTCTGGGGGGTTGCACCTGCTCCCCGTAGCCTGGCGGCGCACCTGACCGCAGCAGCCTCTCCCGACGCGCTGGCAGAGCCTACAACCACGAGTGCGTGCGCCTCGCGGACAAGCTGCTCAGACGGCTCCCGCCCGGCGTCGACGACGGTGATGGCGAAGTATCTGCCAAGGCTCCGGGACATCGCGGCGGTATCCGAGTGAGGGCCTGACGGCAGCGAGCCTTCCATTCTGGGGCACCGACATCCCAGCCAGCTGGTTGTCGAAGCTGTTGGTCGGCAGGTCGGATGAGGCGCGGGGAAGCGGAGCGATGTTCAGCCGGGCCTCTAGGGTCGTCGCTTGCCCCGGAGGCCACGAAAGCCACCAGTGCGTTGCGCACTGCAGCCAAGGTCATCGCCAGGCCGGTAGCGACGCTGGTGGATCCCACCCCTCCGCTGGCTCCGACGATCACTATCCGCCGGCCGGTGGTGACGGGCCGCTGGGCGCCGGCTGAGGCACGCGCCACCCGGGAGGCCGTGTCGTCGCTGCGGAAGACCCGGGCGAACCACGTGAAGAACCGGCGCCACCTGGGAACGGCATGACGTCCAGACAAGTGCTCGTACTCGCGATGACTGCGCAGGGAGCCCGAAGCCATCGGGGTGGCTTGCGCGAGTGGCGGGGTGGTCTGCGCGAGTGGCGGGGTGGTCTGCGCGAGTGGCGGGGTGGCCACAGTCTGAGGTGGGTGGAGCGGCAGCGGATTCTGCGCGGGAACCGCGCCCCGTGGCATGACCCGCGTAGTCTGCTCGTCCCTGACGATCCGCCGCGTAGTCTGCGGGTCTGTGAAGGCCCGCCGGGTAGTCTGCGGCTCCATGTTCTGGGGCGCGCGGTGTGGCCCGGGCTGTGGGCGGTGTGTATCGGGCTCTGGCTTGTCAGATTGCTGCAGGCGCCTGAGAATCTCATTACTCCATGGCTGGGCTATTCCACGCCGCGGTAGAGGCGGCGGGGTGGGAGAGGATTGTGGGAATTCACCAGGTTCGCTCATTTGAAGCTTCCCAACAGCTGCGTGTAGAGGTCGAACATACCGACGAGAACGGGAATGGTGGCGACCACAGCGAGGGTCTCCAGCCAGGTGCCGATCCTGCGCAACTGGGCGGCAGCCAAGTCTGAGACGTTGATGAACAGCATCCCAGCCAGTGCCAGGGCCAGGACCACGAGCCCTATCACCGCCCATACCGTCGCCCTCTGAGACCAAGCGACAGCACCCAGGCCGGCGATCGCTGCGACGTAGATTGCAGTCCGCTCCGCGGCCAGGGGAAAGTGACGGCCTCGCAGCGTCCACGCCACCACCAGTGCCGCAGTCATCCCAAGCGTCCATGTACTGCCGATCGCGGCACCTGCCAGCGGCAGCATGCCGAGCAACCACAGCAGCGACACCAGCCCCACCGCCACAGACAACACCTGGTGAGCACGATCCAGCCGGCCGACGACCTCGCTGAGCGCCAGACTGGTCCCATTCCCGACATCGGCGTCTGCCTTGAAAACTCCCGCCAGGGTGAGCGCAAGACGCGGCGTCAGCCCTGAGCAGTAGAAGCGCGAGCGTCGAGACAACGGCTCCGGCCCTGACCTGATCCGCCACGAAGTAGTGAACCAGGCACCACAGCCCCGCGCCGATGGCAGTATCCCCAGCCCCAGAGAATAGGCGAAGCGCTGACGGGTGTGGACGATCAACGCCAGGAGCTGGACCGCCAGCCAGATGAAAAGGACCAGCAGCGGAGGCCACCCGGCCGCCAGCTGCAGCCAGACCCACCACAGGCCGACAATCCCTGCGACGGTGAGGTAGGCCCAGGCCAGATCCCTGCCGGATGAACCTGAGGCACATGCTGATTGCGTACAGCCCCGCGGCGGCGGCACCCACATCGGTGACGTCGGACCCGCGGCCCTGAAGGAGGAGGACCAGAGCGGCAAGCATGACCAGCGCTGAGCAGAAGCCCAGGGCCCAGCCACGTGCCGCTCCGGCCCATTTTCCGGCGGGATCATGCTCAGCGGTGACGTCCACCAGGTCCGAGACGACCGGCACCGGGGGCGTGTCCGTCGCCACCGACAGCCTCAGCACGCTGCCGTCCTCAAGTCCGAGGCCGCCCATCGGATGTTCCAGGTCAACGGGTTCGCCCTAGCGCGGTGGTCAGCATGTAGGCGCCCTGGGGGCCCTGGGACTCGCCGAGTAGGCCGAGGATCTGAGGCAGCAGGGCGGAAAGAGACTGATCGGCAGGGAGCACGAGATCCGCGTTGCGGACGGTGCCCAACACACTGAGCCGGAGGAACGGGTCGTTTGTCATGGCGTTGCTGACGTGCTGACGGGGGCGTAGCGCTGCTGTTGTTGCTGTTGCTTGAGGGCCTCCGCCTGGAAGAGGTACATCACGAAGGCGATGGCCACGCATACCGTGCAGATGACTACGGCCAACACCAGGCTGCCGATGAAAGTCGACACCCGGTCCTGCCATGTGAAGCGGATGCGCTGCTTCCCGAACAGGAAGCCCGCGAGAAGACGCTTCCGGCGCACGGCAACGGCGTCGATGAGCTGGTCGTCGTAGACGTAGGGCACGCTTGCTTCCTTGTCATCATCGGTGGTCGGGCTGTCGCCTGCGGCAGCCAGCCTAGTCACTTCCGGCGACCCTGTGGAGGGTCAGACCTGACAAAAAGACATGCCGCAGCATAGGGGCCCCGTATGAGGTTGTTTGACCGGAGAACTTATTCACGGATACAGACGAAATCGCTCTGGCAAGGGAATTTGCCTCGTCAAGGCTCTCGTGAACGGCTTCTTGAGATGTCGACAACGAGGATAGCGGAGAGCGGGTGCACAGAAATAGTCAAGTATTTAACTAGAATTACAATCCTAATCATCTTCAATTTTGAACCACCTGTTCGCTGGGGTGGAGCGGTAGGTCTTGATTATTGCCGTGAAGTATGTAAGGTTAACGGCACGGTCGAGAGGCTGCTGGTGACGATGGCTGTACCACTAGTGTTTGTGACCCCTCGGGCGTGTAGAGTGCGATTTGGGCCCTGGGGCCCGTGGTGTGAATAGGTGTTCATTTACCCTGCTGTTTAGCTGTATGGGGTAGATGTCAAAATATCAAGGAAGGGTGTACGATGTATTTCAAAATGACAGATTCGGCCATACCTGGCCTGAACAAGCAGACCTGCAATTCTCATGACAACATTGGCTCGCTTATCACTCGGCTCGTCAATGCTGTTACTCCTCTCGAAGGTAAGTTCTCGGGTGAGGGCTACGTCCAGTTCCAGAACTTCAAGAACAATGCCGACCAGATCACGGTAGATCTACAGAATGCCTTTGGCTCCGTCACTGAGGGGCAGGCTGGCATGAACCAGGCCTTCCTTAACGGTACTGATGAGATGGTCACCAATGCCCGCACCGCCGAGGGCGGCGCCGACTACAGCACGGCGAATTTCCACGGCGCCTGAGTTTTACATTAAGGAATCGAGAGGAGAAGATCATGGCCACAGGAATGAATGCTTACGACACCGAGGTCTCTGCCAGTGTCCAGAGCGAGATCAACAGCGTCTGCAACGAGCTCATGTCAGTTCTCACGGGGCATAGCAGTGATGTGAGCGCCTTCCAGGGCGAGTTCGAGGCCACGGAAGTAGCCGACATGTACGCCGATGTGGAAAGCCGCCTCGGGAAATCCGGCACAGCCGTTGTCGACATCATCAACCTCGTCCGGAACACCCTGAACCTCAACGATGAAACCGCGACCCAGACCATAGGCAACGCCAGGAACTGTGTCGCAAGCATTCGTTGATCATTAGAATTGATATTCTCTGGTTTCCCTATAGTTTCTGCATAATATGAGGGCTATTCAGTAATCACCCCTTCCGTAACATCCCCTCTTGCCGGTCACAGGTTGGTAGGGGTCTGGCTGTATTGCTGAATAAGCGTTGGTGTCTTCTTGATCTAGCGAGCTGTGTGGTGATCAGGATCTCGTCGCCCTTGAGCTTAAAAATTACCTGGAATAAGAGGGGTTGCGTCAGGATTTATAGGGGCCGGAGCATATCAAAGCTAGCAGAAGAGATATGCGATGGAAGTCAGCGGTACAGCTTTTTTTCATTTGAGATATCGGATTCATGGGAGATTATCCCATCCGAGGGTATGGTTGTAGTTAGCGCAGAACCAGGCTATCTAAATTTCCGGCCAACGTTTGTGCTTCGAGAATTTCGGATTGATGACTTTCGTCCCGATGTCCTCGCGTCTATCTCTCAAGCTAATCTGCGCGGCCTTCCTGAAACTATGCAAGGGGCTTATGCCGTCCAGGTTGAGGCTATCCCCGATGGGAACGCCGGACCAGGTCCACGCGAGAGGCGGCGGATTACGGCTCTGGCACCAATGTTGCCTCCGAATAAGGATGCTCTTGGGCTTCTCATGATCCAAGATCTATTGGTAGTCGGTGAAGCTGTAGCGGAACTCACGCTTACTGTTCCAGTCATGTCTTGGCAACCAGACGGCCTCATTCAGCAAACGCTGAACACGCTCCGACCTCTTCCTAGGCCTGGTCTACCTGAAACGGTGGTACAGGTACCAAACGCTGAACTCGACCAGTGGGCAACGGCTCGCGATGGTGCACCTCGTGAAAAAAAGTTGCTGTGCAGGGGCATCTTCCACTTGCGCTTCTGGGAAAGGTTTTCGCGCTTTCAATCACCGCGATGAGTGAGCTCAAAGATCTGGCGCCGTCTAGGTTCTTTGGGCGCAAGGTGCGGCAACCAGCGCTGCGTGATGAGCTAGCTGCGGCTGGTATCGTTGATGCCGACGGAAAGCCGACGGAAGTTGGTACGTCACTCCTCGATATCATTCAGCACGGAAACGCATGGTCGCTGGAAGTATCGGGCCTCATGGAAGATGCACGCAGCATTGAGGGCTGGGGGTTGAGGATGCTTCGCTACTGTTTGTTGGACCATCACCAAAAGACCCAATCGATGGTATGGGTTTTGTCGGCTATTGCTCCACTGACGATCTGCCACGGGTATTGCTTATGTGGTCAGGCACACAGCCCGGGTGGCAAATGTCTTTCCGGCTTCCGGAACTGAGCGCAAGAGACGTTGCTGGTCGCCTAATTGATGTGCCAATTTCATATCAACTTGACGATGATGCGGCTGAATTCGAGAGTCAGCCGTGGAGATGTTTTAGCTACAGTGATGTGACAGGTAAGGAAGGTGTCACATGGGTCACGACGCCAGATCGTGGTGCGGCGTTATGCACCCAAGGAGCTGAACATGATCATTGGGTACTAACTTCCTTTGACAGACAGCCGCTCTGGGCTTATCTTGCAGCGGCTGCTATGACAATTAGCTACGGAGAAAACGATGGACTATAGCGTCGATGCTGCGACCTGCAATTCTATCTTCGATGACGTAGATGGCTACGTTACAGAAGCCAGTACTGCTCATGACTCGGTGTCAACGGATATTGACAACATGGCAGCAGCCTGCTCCACTGGGAAGGCAGCATCCATAGGGCCTGCCTTGAACGATGTCTATAACCGTCTACTAGCTTCAGCTATGTGCACGGCTGAGCAACAGACTACCAATGCTGCTGCTGGTGGCCGGGAAGCCGTATCTGCCATTCAAAATGGCGATGAGGAGATGTCAAATAATGCTGAAACTGCTGCAAACTCAATGGATGAAGTTACGGTTGATTGGAAGGAATAATGATCGTCACTACTACTGATCTCGACAACTGGGCTGACTCCGGTACGCTTGAAAGCGAAGCGAGTAATCTCAAAACGCATGGATCAGACTTTAAGACTGCTGTCAGTAATGCCAAGTCTAGCTGGGATGGGTTGAGTTCGTGCTACCACACGCCACATGAGGATCTGCTTTACTCCGCACTTGATGTCCCTGTGACCGCCTCCCAGGACGTCGGAACCGGAACCGAAACTATTAAAACGGCCATTACCACCTTCACTTCCACCGCTAGTGCGTTGGAAACTGAACGTACTTCGCTGTTGGCTGAGGTAGAGGCGCACAACGCAACGCCCGAAGCGTGGACGAACAATAGTGATGGAACTGAGCCTATCTGTAAACCTGTTACAGATAATGAAGCATACCCCGATGTAGACAGCGAAGGACTGGACCTGCAAAGGAGGGTCGATAATCTGGCTCAGCGGTACCAGGACGCTGTTGATACCTGTGTGAATAGCTTAAATGCGATCCAAGAGGATGGAACTCAAGGCGATCCTCTCAGTCCTCTTCTTAAATATGTCCGAGGTAGGATTATGGCTGCCGCTGGGATTGCTGCTGAGGGTATAAAGGTAGTCAAGACCCGCTACTATAGTCAACAGACTATTCAGTTTGGTGAGCGCTCTGTCAAACTCAAGCCAGCCTTAGTAAGGGAATCTTCTGAGTACTTTTTTGATATTTTCAATAAGCATCGCGTTGGACCTGAGCCACAAGGTTTTTGGGGTAGATTTGGATCAAGGTTTAAGTCTTCTTTCGTTGGTCCTTCTCGGGGTGTGTGGTCTGAGCCGAAATTTTTGTCTTCGGTAACTCGTGACGGAGCAACAGATGCGTGGTCTTCTACTACGAAGGTTGGTGTCTCTGCGGTCGGAAGAACGTTGGGTCGTGGCTTGTTTGTGGCAGGTGCTCTGCTCAATTATAAGAGTGAATATGATTCTGCCAAGACGCGATACGAGAATCAGCCGGGCCTAACTACTGGGCAGGCTAATGCGAAGGCCAGGGAGAGCGCAGTCGTCCGGACGGTTGGGCAGATCGGGACAACAGCAGCTGTAACTGCAGCAGCCTGTTCTGTTGTTCCCTGGAATTGGTACTGCTGCGGGTTTTTGCTATTGGTTCAGCGGTTGGTGCAGTCACGATGCTTCCTACTGGAGGCGGTAAGAATGTCGGTGACCGAATTGGGGATGCTTCGGAGGGAATCTACAATGGAGGCAAGAAGCTTATCAAGAAGGTCTTCGGCTAGCTAGCCTGTTCGGGGGCGGATGTGCTGAGTGTTTGACGTATAATTTTCTCTGCACATCCGCTCTTTTGCCTATTAGGCTACTAGCCTTCAGTGCGCGCTGGCGTCTTTAGGGCTGGTTCGCTGTTGAGTGCTCTTGGCCGGGTTATGGTGATGGCGCGGTCGGTCGTTAGTGCCGTTGGTGACGACACCGTCAAGGATGGTGTTGATTTGCGCGGTATCCAGGGGAGTGTGGAGGATTGCGAGGCGGTATATGGCTCCGCCGATGAGCAGGTCGGCTAGGTCTTCGGGGGCGGTCGTCACGTTCAGGAGGCCTGCGTCCCGCACTCGGGTGAGGGTGTCGGTGAGCAGCCGTCGTGGCGGGTCGATGATGCGTTCCCGGTAGCGGGCGCGCAGCTCCTCGTCGGGCTGTCGGTGGATGTCCAGCGCGGCGGCCAGCCACGAGTTCGCCCCGGCGCTGACCGACTCGGTCAGCATCACGCAGATCCGGCGGAGGTCGGCCACCGGATCGTGGGTGGGGGTGAAACTCCGGTCCCCAATGCTCTGCGCCATGGTGTCGACGACCAGGTGGGCCAGCGACGACCAGCGCCGGTAGATCGTCGTCTTGGCCACCCCGGACAGGCGGGCGACGTCATCAATGCGCAGACCCGAATAGCCCTTCTGCGTGAGCAGGGCCAAGACGGCCTGCATGATGCGTCCCTCGGCGTCTGGGTCGCGGGGGCGTCCCCGCGAGGATCCCGTCGGACGGGGCCGGCTGACGGGGGATGTCCACGTGCCACTCCCGCCACGTTGATTGTCGTCGTGCGGGCCACGGCGTCTTCTTCTGCCTCGCCGGGACGATGCCTGGGCATCGCCTGTCTCGCCATCCCCGCCGGTGGTTTCTCCTGGTGGCATCGGCTCCCTCTTGCTGGAAATATTACGCTACTGATAGTAGCGTAACAGCACGCGCAGAGGAGGTTATGTCATGGACGGAAGGCTTGATGACCGGGACCGGTGGATCGTCCCGCTCTCGCTGGCGGCGTCCTTCCTCGCCAACGATGGGGAGGAACTGCTCACGATGGCCCCCACGTTTCAGAAGACCCTCGATGCGCTGCCGTCATGGCTCCGGCTCCCGCTTCCCCGGGACCTCGACCAGCGGCATGTGAACGTCGGTATCGCGATGATGGGAGGGCTGTGCGTGGCAGCGGTGGCCAACGGCATCCGGACCCGCGGCCGGGGGCGGCTCTACCAGGACTTCCAATGGCTCTTCGGACTCCATGGGTTTGGGCATCTCCTGGCGGCCACGGCGGCTAGGAGATACACCACCGGGTCGGCCACGTCGCCCCTAGTCGTGATTCCCCAGCTGATCTACGCTCTGCGTGCCCTGCACCGGGCTGGCGTCCCCGGACGATGCGTCCGCTGCGAGCCATGGGGGTCCTGGGTGGGTGGCTGGTGCTGTCGCACGTGATGGGCGCTGTGGTGTCGTCGCACCTGAGGAAACGCGATGACGAACAACGACCGGGCGTGAATCCTCACCGCGGCACTCCTGGGGGAAGGACTGCGGCCTTCATCAAAGGCTGCCCTCAGTGTCTGATTTTTTTAGTCTGATATTTTTTTATATGCATGAGTCGTACGACTATTGCTGTCAGGGAAGAGACGCGTGCCCGCATCAAGGCCGGTGCTGCCAGCGAGTCGAAGACCATCGACGCGTATCTGCGCATGCTGCTGGACGAGTATGAGCGCCGCCGGTTCTGGGCGTCGTTTGAGGACGTCACCCCGCGGTCCCTACGCGGCGGCGGTCTCCAGCGACGGCGATGCCCTGGATGAGGGTACAGCGCTGAGGACCGCGCTCTCGCAGCTGAGGAAGCGTGACGATGGCAACTGCGGTGCCTGGTCGCGGCGACGTGGTGTGGTTGTCGATGGATCCGACCCAAGGGCATGAGCAGCGTGGTCACCGCCCGCACCTGGTGCTGTCGGATGAGCGTTTGGCGCAACGCATGGGTTTGGTGATCGTTGTTCCGATGACCAGCGCACACCGGCCGTGGGCGACCCGGGTGAAACTCGCCGAGAATTCTTACGCCATCGGCGAGCAACCCCGGACGGTCTCGATCGCGCGCATCACCCGCACCGATCGTGCGGGATACGACGTCACGGACGTGGTCCGCGTCATCACCACCCTCCTTGAGAACTGACCCAGCCGGGGTCGCCGAGAGTCCAGTGGGCGGGGCAATAGCAACAAATCGACAGGCCCCAGCTCAGGTTTAAGGCGATAACATGCTGGCCCTGTTGCTGGTTTGCTGGCCTTGTTCACGTTTGCCTGTGCTGTGAGGCCAGCAAACAGCGATAAGGCCAGCAAAACAGGACGAGATCAGCGATAACGACGCCGCAGGCCAGTGCCGGAACGCTGAGACTGCTCAGGCCACGCTGGCCGCGTAGATGCTGTCGATGGACTGGGCGAGTGTCGAGTTGAACTCCTCCTCGGACTGGCCGTCCGATAGCCCCTCGAGCAGAGCGCGGGAGAAGCTGGCGATCAGGCCAGGGTTGCGGGCCAGCCGGACGTTGGCGTCCTCGCGCTTGTAACCGCCGGACAGCGCGACGACACGCGTCACCCGCGGATGCCGCATCAGGCCGGAGTAGAAGCCATCGACGCTCGGGATGGTCAGCTTGAGCATGACGTCACGCCTCTCGGGGAGCGCGTCGAGATGTTCGGTCAGTGCATCCAGGAGCAGCCTCTCGGCCTGCTCCTTGTCCGGGGCGTGGATGTCCACCTCCGGCTCGATGATCGGCACCAGGCCAGCGTCGAGGATCTGATCGGCGACCTCGAACTGCTGGTCGACGATGGCGCGCACCCCCTCGGGGTCGCCGCGCAAGATCACCGAACGCATCTTGGTGCCGAACACATGTGCGGCCACAGCCCGGCTCAGGAGCGCGCCGAGGCCGGGCATCGGTTTCATGACACGGACGCCGTGCGCCTCATTGGCCAGTCCTTTGTCGACCTTGAGGAAGGGCACCACGCTCTTGACGTCCCATAGGTAGTCGGCCGTCGGGCGGCCCTCGACCTCAGAGTCCATGGTGCGCTCGAAGAGGATCGCGGCCAAGACGTGCTCGGGGCTGAAGACCGGGCTGGTGATCACCCGCGTGCGCATGGCATGGACGAGATCGAACATCTCCTCCTCGGAGGAATAGCGGTCGGGTCCGATGCCGTAGCCTTCCAGTGCGCGGGGCGTGGACCCGCCCGACTGGTCGAGGGCCGCGACGAACCCTCTGCCGTCTCGCATGCGGTTCAGTTGCTCAGTGTTCATGATCCCTCCAATGGGCCGCGGGCGCGGACTTTCCGGGCTCGCGGAGCTACTAACAGCTTAGGTGAGAAGAATTCTCAGATAAAGGGTGTGCGTCGCTTATCCGTGGGACGAACCTGGGAGTCATAGGCGAGCTAGCCTTACCCGGGCGGGGTTGGCCACCAAAACATATGAGGTAATGAATGCCAAAGTCCCTCTCGGCGTCGACCACATCCATCATGGTCCATGTATGCACGAGCAGTACCGCGCATCCCTTGTACTTGTACTTCACTGTCCGGTGATTGAGGCATGTCTCATGCCGCTGTTGCTGCTTTCTTTCGGGCTGAGCGCGAGGGCAATCCTGCGATGAGGATGACACCGATCAGTAAGGCGATATCGATGATGAAGGTCAACGCCATCGCATATTGATGACCGATAGACGCGGCTTGGGAGAAGTAGAGCGTGCCAAGAAGCGCGACGCCAGCCGAGGCGGCAAACTGTTGCGAAGCGGTCATGATCCCACTGCCGACCCCGGCTTTCATCGGAGGTACGTCGGATAGAGCGACGCCGATCAGTGTTGGAAGGACCAATCCATTCCCGAACCCAGTCAGGCAGACCGCGATGATAATCAGTCCGACTGTTGACAGTCCATCAATCGTCAGCCCGAGGGCGGCGATGATGAGACCAAGGATTGTGATCATGGCACCTGTGCGGATGGCACGTTGCCGGTTTTGGGCGACCCAACCTCGCATGAGTAGCGAACTGAGTGCGAACGTCACTCCTGATGGGGCGAACACCAAGCCGGCATGCAGTGGCTCGACATGTTCTCCTTGCTGCAAGAGAATCGTCAATCGGAACATAAAGCTGGCAAAGAAGGCCATGAAAAAGACTGATGCGATCGTACCTCGTGCTAACGACGGGACTGTGATGAGTTTCGTGTCGAGTACGGGGTCTCCACCGCGTTCGCCGAGCCGGTCTTCCATGCGGATGACAAGCCATAGGAGCAGAACACCGATTACGGGTCCTATCCACATCCAGGCTGGCCACCCATGCTGGCGTCCCAGAACGAACGGCAGGAGCAGTAATGCCAGGGAGACGGCAATGCCTATAGCTCCTTGAGCATCTATCGAGGGAGCATTAGCGCGCCGGCTCTGGGGCACAGCCAAGAGGGCGGCAACGAATGTGAGTGCCGCGATGGGTACGTTGATGAGGAAGATAGCCCGCCAGCCCAAACCTGCGAGATCGGCGTGGACGAACCATCCGCCGAGGATTTGGCCGGCGATCGAGCCCATTCCCGTGGCAACGCCGTACCAGGCCATGGCCCATCCGCGTCGTTCGCCTGGTAACACGATATTGATTGCTGCGAGAACCTGCGGGATCATGACCGCGGCGGCGAAGCCCTGCAGGATCCGGGCGAAGACGAGGAAGCCGGCGGAGCCGGCTAGCCCGCACAGCAGGGACGTGGCGGCGAAGAGCGCGAGTCCCCACAGGTACATCTTGCGGTGCCCATATATGTCGCCGAGGCGACCGCCGGTGATGAGTCCACTCGCGTAGGCGAAGGCGTACCCTCCCACGACCAGCTCGAGCTGTGCCTCACTTGCGCCCAAGGCCCCCTGGATGGCTGGTGCGGCGACGTTGACGATGAAGAAGTCGAACTGCCCCATGAACGCGGCAACAAGCAGCGTGGTGAGGAACAATCCCTGACGCTTTATTGTGGATGTCATATATCCATAATAGCAACTTGTGAGAAACTGGGGGTATGCGTGTCTCGAAGGGGGTGGAATGGGCCCTACACACAGCGCTGCTTCTGGCTCAGGCCCCAGAGGGCTCGTGGACCGCGCGCCGGACTATCGCTGAGTTCTATGACCTACCTGAGCCCCTATCTGGCCAAGTACCTCCAGCGCCTGGTCGCAGCCGGCGTATTGGTGGCTACCACGGGGCCGCGAGGTGGCTACCGTCTGGCAGCTCCACCGGGAGAGATCACTGCTCTGGCTGTGTTTGAGGCCATCGAGGGCTCGGCTCCGGTCTTCACGTGTCAGGACATCAGGCGTCAGGGTCGTGGTGCGGCGACCGATGAGGAGTGCCAACGTGAGTGCATTATCCACACCCTTGTTGACTCCGCCGACGCTGCGTGGCGGGCTCAGCTGGCGGGCAAGACTGTGGCTGATCTTGTGGGCGTCCTTCCGAATACGCTTAAAGATCGCACTTCCGACATCCTTTCTGAAGCGGCATCTGGGGCGAGTGTGGCCGCTAAGCGCCGTCGCTAGGGCTGGCAGGGATAGCGATGGTTGAGCGGGTTCGATGGGGTGTTGAGAAGCTCGCCCCTAGGTCGGTGGGCATAGGGTTTCACCATCTTGATCTGCTCAGCGTCGGATGACGTGAGAGACGATGATCCGGCTGTTCCTGCTGAAAGCCTGTTGAGGAATATAGCTTTCTGCATTCCTGGAGGCTTACTCATGTCGCTACTATAACCTTGGTTTCGGCGAGGGGGCGCTAGCCCCCTGAGGCGTCTATGAGTAAGCCTCCAGGATGTCAATTTTACATGAGTGAGATGGTTTAGGCCCGGATTCGCGCGCTGTCCCATAGTTGGCCTGCGGCGAATACCCGGCTGGGTTTCATGGCATCGGTTTTTTTGCGTCGAGAATGGCTGGGTCCACTAGGGTTCCTCTCGGCGTCTCGGTGATCTCGACTGTGCGCCCTAAGGCTTCAGCCATGGTCTCTCCGATTTCCCTTCTACGTGCTGGGCTAACCGAGATTCCTGGCGTCGGCTCAATCTCGATGTTGATTTTTTTGAGTCGTCAACGGAAGCTCGCCAGAAAAGGAGCTCACCTGGTGTGAGTGCTTCATAGAAAGCCTGCTCTACGGCTCCCGCAGTCAGGCCGCCCGGTAGTGTCGGGCCGCGGCCATGGAACGTAATGATGGGAAACTCCGTGTCATTACCATTACTGAGGGTAACCCGGTCACCGGTCTCGTAGCGCAGCAAGGGCATTGCTTCTCGGAGCAATGGGGTGATCAGCAACTGACCGGTTCCATCGCGACGGATCTTGCCGTCATCACACAGCACCTCAGCAAGCGCTATATCGGACCACCAGCGGATGGTTCCATCTGGCCAGGTTCCGGCGAGTGATCCGGCTTCGGTGCAGCCGAATTCCTGTGCCACCTCGGCTCCTCCCCAAGACTGGGATATGAATCGTTGTTTCGCGGGTGGTAGGGGTTCGCCACCGAGGAAGATGTTGCGGAGGTTAGGTGCATCTCGGGCAGGGTCATTGCCTTTGGGCCACCATCGCGGAGGCGATGAGAAGAATTTCGGTCGGTGACGACCATGTCTTCGTGACATTAAGGTCTTTGATGACACGGGCAGCGCGGCTTGGCGGGGCAGCCAGAGTTCTGCTGGCTCCAGCAATGACGGTCGCTCCCTTTTGTCGTCCGCAGGCATCAGCGAGCATTCCAGCTACAACGAAAGCGTATGGGATGCGGATGAGAAATACGTCATCTGCAATGATTTCTGAGGGCTTTCGATCGAACCGGATGCCGAGCTCGCGCCATTCGCGTTCCGTGTAGAACGACACTGATGGAATTCCGGTCGTACCGCTTGATTCGTGATAGGTGGCGACTTACCTGCGAGGTACAGCTAGAAAACCAAATGGATATCCGGAGCGGAGATCTTCTTTGGTCGTTGGGGATAGTTCTTCGAAACAGGTATCAGAATCAAGAATCTGCTGGTAGAATTCAGATTTCCGCGCCTTTTTCAATCTGTTGGGGAAAGTGTCATCGCAAGGTCGGTTTTGGAGGGTGGGGTAAGGGTTACTAGGTGTTCAGGAAGCGACATTCCTTGTATTTCTTCTTGACTGGTGCCAGAGAAGACTTTGCGTACTTTTCCAGTCGCTCCTGTCGCGATGTGCATATTGGTCCATTCGACGTAGCGGATGATGCTCGGGATGTTAGAGTCTTGAAGTGCTTCAAAGATATGTTTCTTGGCTTCTTGGCCGACATTGGTGAAGAAGCGAATTGCCGCTGTGACCTCTCTGGTCTTCTGTTCGGTGAAGACGCTGGCATCGAGGATGTCCGGATGAGAGTTCATAATCCTTTCTTCCAGCAGTAGAGAGTAAATTCCGGTTTCATGGTCGATCACGTCTGTGCGCCGGTCGAGCTGGAAATAGTTGCCGTCTGAGTCGCGGACGGCAATGTCCCCTGGTGATGAAGAACTCTCCACGGCGGTCAGCCCAATATCTCGTCTGATCGTTCCAATAACCAGGGGCCACATGCTCAGAGGCCACTGCCAGGAGTCCTGGTTGTCCGTCCGGTACCGGGTCTCCGTCCGGGGACAGAACTGTTGCGCTTGTGCCGGGGGCCGGTTTTCCAACGCATCGTGGCTGAGGTCGATCCCCTCGTTTAATGCGGTGGCGAAAGGCTCCCCAGCCCATCTCCGAGGAGCCGAGCCCATCACCGACAGCGAAGTCAGGGGGTCGGTTCGCAGAGTCGACCAGCGCCCCTTACGTGCTTTGCGTGTGCTGTGTCTCCCATGTTCACCCAGAGTTTGACTGAATCTGCCAGCTCGTCCCTGCCGCCCGGAGGCGACCAGCTCTGTCAGCGTCGTGCTGAATGCTGCTACTGCGTCAGGCTGGGCAGCACGCGACGAGGCGATGAGGGTTTCAGGCTCGGGTAGCGGTAGTACTATGGCGCGAATGCCGCCCAGAGCGCACATAGAGAAGAAAGCAAGACCGGCAGTGTGAGTGGCCGGCATCGCGAGTATGAATGATTTCAAGGATGGCATTAACTCGTCCGTGACATAATGCCAGGCCCCAGAGACCGCCTGTCTGTCGCTCCACATGACGATTTTCGGTAATCCCGTCGTTCCCGATGTGTGGAAGAGTGCCGCAGGTGCCTCTGGGGTGCGTGCCACCGCCTGGGATCGGCTGGGTGTAGTCGCAGCGATCAGATGCCCATCAAGTGATTCCAAACCTGATGAGGCGACGGCAATGCTGGCCGCAGGGGCACTTCTTCAGCAATTGTGATGACCTCGGATGCTCCAGAATGCTGTAGAAGATGACCAATTGCATCCTTGTCGAGTCGTGGATTGATCATCAGGGGAATGCGGCCAGAACGTACCGCAGCCAGCGCCGCTATGGGTACGCGGATCCCCTCAGGTAGGACGATGGCGACTACTGGGGTGCCATGTCCTGGTGGAGGCCCCAGGCGACTGCCCATCGCTTCCACCTCATCGCGAACTCGTTGAAGATTCCACGTCACCAGGTCTTCGGAGTTTGAGTGCTCCGGGAGTCCAGGTGCCAGCACCTCGAACCCCTCCCTGACTACGCCGTTATCCAGCAGCGTGCTCAATGTTGGATTGGGCATTACCTCTCCTCATCTGCTTTTGCAAGCGGTATTTCTATCGCGGATAATACAGATAGATAATACCCATAATTGGAGGAAAGAGTGCCTCTGTTGGAGGAAAATTCTTTAGTTAAAAAGTGAAAAACTAGAGAAGAGCAGGGGCCGATGACATACTTGCTGCCGGACCACATCACAGGCGCTGGGCAAGGACCGTGATGTGCGGACGACTGCCGTTTGACGAGCGGGTATGGGTGGAGATCGCTTGGAATCCCACGGATTCCAGGTGATTGGTTAAGTCTCTCTCCGATCAGTAGAAGGCCCCGGTAACGGCATGATCAAAGGGGCACCGTCCAGTCCCAGGGCCCTGACCAACGTTGTCACGGCCCTGGGGTTGCCGGCGACGCTGTCACTTATCTCGACCATTTTCAACGGCACCAAACACCATGCCCTGGCCGTGGGGCTGTGGGCGGCAACCGCCGGGCTGGGAATCGCGCTCGGACCTGTGGTCGGAGGACTACTCCTGCTGCACTTCGACTGGCCAGCACTGTTCTGGATCAATATCGCGATCGTGCTGCCTGTCGCCGTCATCTCACCACTGCTGGTGCCCGAGTCCAGGGGCAGCAACCTGGGCCGGTTTGACACGGTCGGCGTGATCCTGGCGATCGCTGCTCTGGGCCTGTTTGTCGGCTCAATCATTGAAGGTCCGCAGCTCGGCTGGACGACACTTCCGATCCTCGGTGGCCTTGCCGCGTCGATTGTGCTGGCGGGAGCATTCATCGCCTGGGAGAGGCGGGTTGAATCCCCCCTGCTGGATCTGAGCTTGTTTAGGGCAACGAACGTGACGGTGTGCAGCTCAGCGATCGGCCTGGCGTTCTTCTCCCTGTTCGGCTTCACATTCACCATCACGATCTATTTCCAGGCGGTGCGTGGCTACAGCGCCCTACAGGCGGGGCTCGCCATCCTGCCGTTCGCGATCGTCATGGGTGCCTGCTCCCCGCTTGCGCCGGTGCTGGACCGGCCGCTGCGTGCCCTTCGGCATTGCGCTGATGGGAGTCGGTTTCTGGATCGTGTCATTCGCGGACGCCACGAACCCCTACTGGGCGGTCATGGTTCCCGCGATGATCTTCATGGCTATGGGGCTGGCATTCGCACAGGGGCCGGCCACCGACATCATCTTGTCCGCCGCGCCCCCCGACGAGATCGGCGTCGCTTCAGGTGTGAACGACTCCATCCGGGAGGTGGGCGGCACGATCGGCGTCGCCGTTCTTGGCTCGATCCTCACCCACGTGTATCGCAACGAGATGTCAACGGTGATCTCCGGGAAGCCATCGCTGGCCACGGCAGGTGACTCGATCATGGCGGCCCAGCAGATCGCGTCCACGCTTCCCGACGCTGCGCAGCAGACGGCACTGCAGACCGCGGCCTCTGATGCCTTTCTGTCCGCCCTTCACCTCAACTGCCTGCTTCTGACCGGGATCATGTTTGTGGCGTCGGCACTCTTCGCGGTCAGCTTCGCCCGTCAGGCACGCCGTTGAGAGCGAAGCGCTATGACTACGCCGGTTGTTTGCTGGCCTTATTCACGTTTGCCTGTGCTGTGAGGCCAGCAAACAGCGATAAGGCCAGCAAACCGGGGCGTGAGTGTGCGGTGGGTGCGGCGACCGTGACCCTCAGCGGGGCAGCAGGCCCATCGACCGGACCTCCTCCGCCTCCGACTTCAGCTCGTCGACGGAGGCGTCGAAGCGGGTCTTGGCGAAGGCGTTCAGCGGCAGGCCCTGGACGATCTGCCAGTCCCCGCCGGCGCAGCGGACCGGGAACGACGAGACCAGGCCCGCCGGGACGCCGTAGGAGCCGTCGCTGACGACCGCCATCGACGTCCAGTCGTCCTGGGGTGTGCCGAGCAGCCAGTCGCGGACGTGGGCGATGGTGGCATTCGCCGCCGACGCCGCACTCGACTTGCCCCGGGCCATGATCACCGCGGCTCCTCGCCCAGCGATGGTGGGCAGGAAGTCGAAGGCGATCCAGGCGTCGTCCGCGATCCACTCCGCCGCCGGCCTACCGCAGATCCGTGCGTTGAAGGCGTCCGCGTACTGCGTCGCCGAGTGGTTGCCCCAGATCGTCACGTGCGTCACATCCGCGACCGGGCGGCGGGCCTTCGCTGCCAGCTGCGCCCGGGCCCGGTTGTGATCTAGGGCGGGTCAGCGCCGTGAACCGCTCCGCCGGGATCCCGTCGGCATGCCGCGAAGTGATCAATGCGTTCGTATTGGCCGGGTTGCCCGTCACCACCACCCGGACGTTAGGGGCAGCCGACGAGGCCAGAGCCCGGCCCTGCTCGGCGAAGATGGCGGCGTTGGCCTCCAGCAGGTCGGCGCGCTCCATCCCCGCCTTGCGCGGCGAGGCGCCGACCAGCATCGCGACATTCGCGTTGTCGAACGCCACCCGAGGATCGGAGGTGACCTCGATGCCCTTCAACTGCGGGAACGCGCAGTCGAGGAGTTCCATCGCCACCCCATCGAGGGCCCGCACCGCGGCGGGCACCTCCAGCAGCCGCAACTCGACGGGCTCGTCGCCCAGCAGGTCGCCGGAAGCCAGCCGGTAGACCAGCGCGTAGCCGATCTGCCCGGCCGCTCCTGTGACAGCTATCCGCCTGGTCATCGCTCAGCGGACGTTCAGGTCGCCGACGAGCACGCAGCGGCGCCTCCGGGTGAAGCTGCGCGCCGACGTGAGGCCCTCACCGGTGGGCCCGGCGATGGTGAACGTCGGGTAGCCCTCGCCACCGATGCCGAGGCCGTTGAACGATGGCCCGTTCTTCACGAAGATCGTGGTCTGGATCAGCTTGCCCATCTTCGTCAGCTTGTTGACGTTCAGGCTGTGCATGACCGCGGTGTGACGGTTGCCGTGCTCCAGCTCGACGGCCAGGTCGATGGCGGCGTCCACGTCCGGCACCCGGACCAGGCCGATCACCGGCATCATCAGCTCATGCACCACGAACGGGTGGTCGGCGGAGGCCCTCGCACGATCAGCCGCACCCCAGCCGGCGGGGTGACGCCGATCGCCTCCAGGATCTTCGCGGCCGGCTTGCCCACCCACTCGGTGCGGGGCTTGCCGTTCGCCACCAGGAGGTTCTCCAGTGCCGTGATCTCCGCGCCCGTCGCCTCGTAGGCGCCGTTCTTCAGCATGCAGAACTTCAGCATGTCCGCGATGGAGTCGACCGCGATGATCTCCTTCTCCGCGGTGCAGGGCAGGTTGTTGTCGAAGGTCGCGCCGTCGACGATGCACCGGGCGGCGTGCTCGATGTCGGCGCTCTCGTCGACCACGGCGGGCGGGTTGCCCGCGCCGGCGCCGATGGCCTTCTTCCCGGAGCTCAGCACCGCCTTGACGATGCCCGGGCCGCCCGTGGCGACCAGCATGTTGATGCGGGGATGGGCCATCATCGCGTTGGTGTTCTCCAGCGACGGCGCCGTCACCGTCACCACCAGGTTGTCGGGCGCCCCGGCCTCGCGCAGCGCCCGGTTGATGCGACGGACCTGCCAGCACGACAGCCGTGCGACGCGCGGGTGCGGGCTGAACACCACCGAGTTGCCGGCCGCCAGCATCCCGATGGAATTGCAGGTGATGGTCTCGGTGGGGTTGGTGGTGGGGGTGATGGCCCCGATCACGCCGTAGGGCGAGTACTCGACGGTGGTCAGGCCGTCATCACCCGACCACGCCTCCGTGAGGAGATCCTCCACGCCCGGCGTCTCGGCGGCCGCCACCTTGTTTTTCAGGTACTTGTGGCCGGCATCACCCATCCCCGACTGCGCCACGGCCTGCTCCGACATGTAGTCGAGGGCCTCGGGCGCCAGCATCGCCTCGCGGATCGCGGCGACGTAGCGGCGCCGGTCCGCCATCGTGTGCGTCATGTACTCGCGCTGGGCGCGGTAGGCGGCCTCCACCGCCGAGTCCATGTCCGCGAACACGCCGTCGCCGGTCGGCTCGTCCTGGGCCGGGGCCGGCACCGGGCATGCGGCAGGCGCGGGGGAGGACGCCGCGGACTGGTTAGGGGACCATCGCCGCGAGGACCTCGCGGATGGTGGCCTCTAGCTTGTCTGAATCGATCTTCATTGACTATCTCCCATTGTTGTTCCAGTCCTGCAGCGCGCAGGTAGCAATCTCAATATCTTCCTCAGAGGAGCCGCCGGAGACCCCAAGGCCTCCGACCAGTCTCTGGTTCACAAAAACGGGCCTGCCGCCCCCGAACAGGACTACCCGCCCGGAGTTGGTGTCGGCAAGGCCCGGGAAGGCACCGTCCTCCCTGGCCAAGGGGCCGAGGGACTCGGTCGGGGCCTTGAAGGCGACGGCGCTCCACGCCTTGTTGATGCCCACCTCGGTGGCGGCCAGCAGCGCACCGGGCATCCGGTGCAGCAGCATCAGGTTCCCGCCGGAGTCCACGGTCGTCACCACGACCGCGACCCCCAGCCGTGCCGCATGCGCCTCCGCGCACTCCGCCAGCCGCTTCGCCGACGCCAGCCCGAACTCCTCGGTGCTGGGCGACGGCAGCGCCGCCGGGGCCTCCTGCCCGCTCAGGGGGCGGGTGACGACATCACGCACGATCTGTTCCACCTCTTCATCACGCCAGGTCTCAGTCAGCCTCGACAGCGCATAGACGGCGTCGGAGAGGCGGTTTAGGTATTTGATGACCTCTGGCCTCACGGGCTCCGTCTCAGCCAGGGCCAGGACGCGCCGCTCTGCGCGGCGCACGATGGTGCGAGCCGTGTGGAAGGCGCCGGAGCGGCGGTCGCGCCCCGGGACCACAAACTCGCGCTGCGGCCCGGTGACCGCCAGGCGGTCGTCGATCAGGTGCTCCAGGTCGACCACGTCGTCAGCATCGACCTTGCCCGCCAGGATCTCGGCGCCCTCGGCGTCGCTGGCCAGCTCGGCGGCCAGCACGAACAGCCGCTGCTGCACCTCATGGACGCGGCGACGCCACTCCCCAGGGGGAGCTGCGCCTTCGCCTGGCCGAGCGCGGCATTCGCCTCATCGACGGTGCCGTAGGCCTCGACGCGCATGCTCTGCTTGGCGACCCGGGAGCCACCGAACAGTCCCGTGTCGCCCTTGTCGCCGGTGCGCGTGTAAACGTTTGGCATGTGTTGTAAGCCTTCAAACTCTATGCCGTCGGTGATACCGGCGGCGGTGCCAGCTGGGGGAGTGACGGGTCGACCAGGGTGATCCGGTGCTTGCGTGCCCTGTCGCGGGCCAGGGCCGTCACCAGGGCGCGCGGCCGCAACCTGACGGTGGCGCCGTCCGGGATGCCCATGACGTCGGACTCCGTCAGGAGCCGCTTGTCGCAGTCAATGACGCCCGTATTGGCCGCCGGCTCAGGGGAATGTTGGTGGCCCGGCGGGGCGGGCTCACCGGTGCCTCGGCGAGCTTCTGCGACGGGTCCAGGGCTGCGCCGACGGCGCTGTCCAGGAACTCGGGCCGCGTCAGGTGCACCCCGAACGACCGCAGCGCATCCAGGTTGCCCCGCAGCATCTCCTGGTAGCCCGCCGGCATGGCCGGGAACCACTCCTGCTTCTCCGGGGCATCCGGGCAGACCCCGACCTCGGAGACGACCACCGGCTTGTTCAGCATGATGAACTCCGCCATCACGTTGCTGGCCAGGCAGTCGCCGATGCCGTGCGCGACCTTCGCCGCCAGATTCGCTGTGAGCGTCGGCACGATCAGCAGGGTCGTGGGCCTGCACCAGCGACTCCGCCGCCGGCGTCATGCCCAGCTCCTCGATGCGCGCCTGGTCCAAGATGCGTGACGCCGAGTCGGTCTGCCGCCAGTCGAGGTTGACGTGCTCCTCGAGGCCGTCCGAGCGCCTCCAGGGCCGCGTCGAAGCCGAGCAGTGCCCCCGAGAACAGCACCAGCGCATTGGGCTTGTCGGATTCGCCGGCGGCCGGGGCCGGCTGCTGTTGCTCCGCCCCGGCGAACATCTCGCGCACGATCCGGGTCACCAGCTCACGTAGCTGCGTTTCATTCATCGGACACTCCTCATGGCCGCACCCAGGGGTTGGGAACAGGGGCTCCTCGGGCCGGTGGACCTCGACTCCGAGCACCTGCTCAAACACCTTAGGCGCATCCGGCAGGGAAGCGGAACCACCGACCAGATACACCTGGCCGGGATCGGTGCCACCGAGCGCCTGGGCTGCGATGGTGGCCATCTTCTCCAGGGTCGGACGCACGATCGGGAACGTCGTGCGGACGTTAGCCGGGTTGCACTTGTACGCCTCAGCGTCGTCGTACTCGATGCCCAGCGCACCCGAGAGCACCAGCGTCATGTGGTGGCCGCCGGTGGCCCTCGTCGATGGAGAAGTCGACGACCCCGTCGCGCAGCCGCGACACCCGGTGGTGCCGTGGCCGACGTCGATGATGGTGCCATCGGTGACACCGAGGGCCCGGGCCGCGGCCACCGGCTCGTCGACCACCTCGGCCGGCGTCAGCTCGCAAGCGTCGAGCACATTGGTGAACACCTTGACGGTGCCCTCGCTGATGCCTGGCGGGATGGTGACGGCGGCCTCGTCGAAGGTGTGGTCCAGTTTGGGCTGGATCTCCTCCAGGATCTCCCGGACATTGGTGACCGCCCCAAACCAGTCGACGACGACGCCGTCACGCACCACGTTCGCCCGCCGCAGGCCGCCCGCGACAGGGACGGTTGCTGCCGTCGACCACCGCGAGCACGATGTTGGCCGTGCCCAGGTCGACAGCCAGCGCAGCCCGCTGCGCTTGGCGTTCTTGTGCGCCACCCTCCCAGTCCGCACGAGCTGTGCGAACTGGGCGAGCCTGGCCTGGGGATTGGTGCTCATGCGTGCGGCAGGATCTTCTCGACGTCGTTGTGGGGACGCGGGATGACGTGCTGGGAGACCAGCTCGCCGACCCTCGCGGCAGCGGCTGCGCCGGCGTCGACGGCAGCCTTCACCGCGCCGACGTCACCGCGGACCATCACGGTGACCAGACCGGAGCCGATCTGCTCCTTGCCGATCAGGGTCACGTTGGCGGCCTTGACCATGGCGTCAGCGGCCTCGATGGAACCGACGAGACCCTTGGTCTCGATCATTCCGAGACGTTCATGATTGCTTCCTTCTCCTGTTCGATGTCCGGGGAGCGGGTTTCCTCTCCCGGTTTTCTTAACGTCCGTGCCCCTCGGCTGGCTGGCCTTCGGGGCGGAACGCGGCTTCTGGCCCGGTTCAGGGGACGTGGGCTGGTCCGGCTCGGGCGGCGTCGGCGCCAGCTGTGGCTTCTCCCCAGGTTTCGTGATGGCCTTCGGGTCGGGCGTGTCCGAGGCCGTGACCTGTTTCTGCTCCTTGCCCCTGGCGGGTCGGGGTCACCCTGCCGCTGCGTCCTGGTGGGCCCGGACGAGGCCGTGGCCGCCGCGGAACGGGACGGCTGTTTCCTCTCCGGCTTCTTGGCCGGCTCTGGCGCGCTCTTCAGCTCGACGGTCGGCTCCTGGTCCTCGTCGAGAACCAGGGTGGGCTCCGTCTCTCCCAGCGCGTCCTCCAGCGCCTCCGTCACCGCCAGCTCCTCAGGCTCCGGGACGGACCCGGACTTGGCCTTCGCCGGCGGCCGCCGCTTGGCGGCAGGCGCGTCAGGTGCGGGCGGGGTGCAGCCGACGGTGGTGGCCGAGAAGACGATCTGCTCCAGCTCGGGGTGGGGTCTGGGAATCACCAGCTTGCTGACGACCCGGCTCACCTTCGCCGCGGCCGCCTCAGCGGCGTCGATAGCCGCGTTCACAGCTCCCACCTGGCCCTCCACCTTGACGGTGACGTAGCCGCCACCCTTGGTCAGCTCGTAGCCGATGAGGGAGATGTCGGCGGTCTTGCAGGCGACGTCGGCGGCCTCGATGCCAGCGACGAGGCCGACTACTTCAATGCTCCCCAGTGCTTGCATCACTGGCTCCTTTCAGGTTCCCGGAGGGAAGTCTCTTCACCAGGCGGGCGGCGTTGGACCCGATGATCCGGTCCGCCTGCTCGCTGCGCCCCAGGAAATGCGCCAGGTAGGGGCGCTCCTTAGGGAGTTTCTCGGTGGTGATCACCACGTAGTCGAGGGCGATTCCCAGCCCGATCCCAAGCCGCGACGAGGTCGCGGCCCGGTGTGCCAGGACCAGGGGATTCATCTCGGACAGGCGCTCGACGCGGCTCGGCACACCCTCCTCCTCCATGCCGAGGAGCACCTGGGTGAGCTGCCCATCGCCGATGCCCCTCGTGGACGGCGATGTTGATGGTGGGACGCTCAGGACTCGCGACGGGATTCACGACGCGCCTCCCAGCACCAGTCCGGTGGCGACGGCGTTGCGGGGACCCTCCACGCCGCGGATGTTGGCGCGCCCGGCCACCACCCGGTAGTCCGCCAGGGCTCTGGTGACCAGCTGCGGGATCTCGAAGTCGAGGGCGGAACCGCCGACGAGCACCACGAAGTCGATGCCGCGGACCTCCGAGGTGGGGAGACCCGCTTCAGGGCCCGGACCGCGTTGGTCACGAAGACCTGCTCCTTCGCGCGGACCCGGACCTGGCGGATGGTCTCGACCGGCAGGTCGAGGTCGAGCGGGACCATGCCGTCGGGTTTGAGCACCACGGTGCGGGCGTAGACGTGCCCCGGCAGCGGGTCCTCGAAGAACTGCACCGTGCCGTCCTCGTGGCGGATGTTGAACACCGACTCCACCTTCGCCAGGGGATAGCGTTTGATGTCCTCGGCGGCGTCGAACGACTCCAGGCCCAGCTCCGACTGGATCATCAACGTCACCATGTTTCCGGCGCCGGCCAGGTGGATCGATGTGCCGGTGCCATCGGGGCGCATCACGGAGGCGTCGGTGGAGCCGGCCCCCATGTCGAGGATCGCGATCGGGGCGGCGGTGCCGGGCGTGGTCAGCGCCCCGCGGATCGCTATGTCGGCCTCCACGCCCCCCACCTCGACGGGCACGCCGATCTCAATGGCCAGCTCGAGGCGATCCGCTCCATCTGGAGCCGGTCGGTCTTGACCATGACGGCGATCCCGACGGCCGCCTCCATGGAGAATTCGTTGGCGATGCCGCCCGCGACCTGCTGCGGCACCTGGGTGTCGACGGCGAGCAGGTCGGTGATGCGGATGTCGCGGGGATGCTGGGCAGTCAGCTGCCCCATCGTGACGCGCACCTTCTCCATCATGCCGCCGACGTTGGTGCCCGGCTCGCCCGTGATGTCGCTGAGCTCCCGGATGCGGGAGGCGACGCCCATGATCTCGGCGGCCCCCAGATCAACGTCCACGTCGAGCGTATTGGAGCCGTGGAAGGTCAGCCGTCCCGCGGGATGCGGCGCTCCTGCACGTCGCCTTTCGGGGTCTTGATCACGACGGCGGACCGGTTGCCGACCAGCGACCGCGCCAGCGGCACCACGGACCGGGTGTCGTCGGGGTCGAGGTCGAAGAGGGTCGCGATCCCGAACGGGTTGGACAGGGTCTCGACAATACGTCCGACTTCCGCCACCTCGATGGCGGCCAGCATCCCGAGCGGCACCTTCTCGATCAGGCGGACCTCGTCGACGATGGGGATCTTGCGGCTCAGCCGGTTGTGCACCAGCACGCCGTCGTCGGCCTGCAGGATCGCGCCGGTGATCTCCAGGCGGCCGGAGACGGCGTTGAGCTCGGCCGCCACCTTGTCGTAGGGGTGGCTCTTCGGCGCGACGACGATGTAGGGCTGCCCGGCGGGGGCGGCGGGCAGCGAGTCAATGTCTATGGTGGTCCCCACCCCGATGCCGAGACCACCGGGGGTGGAGGGGTTGTGTCCGATCATCGTGGACTCGGTGATGATCGTCTCGGTGATGGTCTCCATCGCGACGTCGCCGATCACGGGGGCGGCCTCGTTGATGCGGATGGAGTCGAGGTCCTCGATGCGGCGTCCCGCCGCGCCCAGGGCGTTGGTGAGGGACTGGAACAGGCCACGGATGTTGGCGCTGGTTCCCTTGATGCCGGTGGTGGGGACGATGGCGCTGGACAGGAAACGCACCTGCTCCGGGGCAGGGCCGACCTCGGCCAGCGCCACCTCGGTGGTCGCGTTGCCGATGTCGATCCCAGCGATCAGCTTCACCATCGTCCCCTTACCTGTTACCTGCTTCGTACCTGCTCAGTCCTCGCGCAGCCGTCCACGAGCCTCGTAGACGTCGGCGGCCTCACGGACGAAACCTGCAGCTCACCTTAGCGCCGTAGGGTCCCCTCCAGCTCGGCTGCGATGTCGTACAGCTCCTGCTTCGTGGAGCGGTAGGGCCGCAGGGCGTTGTAGATCTCCAGCAGCCGGGCGTCCGGCACGGCCACCAGCTCGGCGGCGCGACGGAAGTTCCGGGCCAGGGTCTCACGACCCGCGGCGTCGGCCACCTGGGCCTGAGCTCCAGGGTCTCCGAGGAGATGCGGAAGTCCAGGGGCTCAGGTCGCCCGACTTCACTTTGTCGAAGGTGAGGTCGGTCAGCTGCCCTGCCCGTGTTGGTCTTCACCAGCTCCGGGTGCTTCTCCGCGAGCGGGTACTCGTCGCGGCCGATCTGCCTGCCGCCCGCGGCAGGGTTCTGGGGAGCCTGCGACGGCGCGGCCGCCGGGGCCGGTGCGGCGGGGGACTTCTTCTCGAAGGTCACGGAGGCGTTCCCGAGGGACTTCATGACCTCCGCCATGACCTGCCGGATTACTTGTTCCTGATCCATGGTCACTCTCCTAGGCGGTGCTGACCCGCAGCGCCTGGGGCTTCTTGGCCAGGTCGCACTGGGCGGTTTCCTTGTTGTGCAGCAGGGCCGCGATGGCCTGGTACTTGGGCCGGGCCATCTGGTCGTTGCGGATGGGCACGGGCTGCGGCGACTCGCCCTTGGCGTACTTGGCCGCGTTCTTGCCGATGGCCCGGAACGTCTCCAGGTCGATCAGCGGCGACTGGCTGAACAGCTCCACGTTCGACAGCGGCGGCAGGTCCTTCTGGTGGATGACCGTGGTGCCGCGCGACTGGATGCCGATCCCGATCCCGGAGCCCGACAGCTTCGCCGCCTGGTGGGCGATGAAGCCGACGTCGGCGCTCTTGTAGATCTTCACGAACCGGTACTTGAGGCCCTCCTCCTCGATGCCGGCCGTGATCTCCTTCAGGACGTCGGCGTGGGGCAGGCCGATGATCGTCTCGTGGATCAGGGAGCTGAACGCCGGGGGAGACCGCGATCACGACCTCCTTCGGGTCGGAGCCGCGCTCCGCGTCCCCGGTCTCCGCGAGGTGAGCTTCCCGGACGCCGTGGCGGGCATCGTCGCCGTGCCGCCTGAGCCGGCGGGGGTGGCGGGCGAGGCCGGGGTCGCAGCCTGCGACTCGCCGGCGGTCATTTCCTGGACCACCTGCGCGATGATCTGTTTCAGGGCGTTTGTGTCAATGTCCATGACTCACCTTCAGATGCTCTCGGGGCTGATGGCCTGGCGGATGGTCTTGATCTGGTTCCAGCGCTCATCGTCCATCTGGTACCCGGTCTGCGGTCCCGCATAGTCGTTGGGGTAGTTGACGGCGGAGTTCACGTTGAAGTCGGCGTCGAAGATGGCCGACGTGTGCAGGTAGTCACCCGCGACCCGGCGCTTCAGCAGGTTGAACACCGCCTCGGCGACGTCCTCGAAGCCGCCGCGCGACAGGGCCTGGCCACGTCGACGCCGGTGACCTCGCGGTTCATCATGTCTTCGGCGGCTTTGAGGTCCTCCACGACGTTGCGCTTCGGCATGTCCTCGGAGCTGTGGGCGTAGGTCGCGGCCTCCACCTCGGCGTCCGTGATGGCGGGCAGCCCCAGCTCATCGAAGACGGCCTGTAGGGCCCAGGGCGGCCTTTGCGGCGCACCGCGATGACGTCCTCCTCCAGGACGGGCGTCAGGCCGCCAAAGTCGACCCGCAGGTCGCGCTGGATGATGTTCCAGTCGTCGAAGTCCTCGGCGTCCCAGTTGGAGCCCGCGAACATGTTGTCGCTGTTCGGGGTGGACGAGTAGCCGGAGCAGATGAAGTCGGTGCCGGGCACGAACTGCATCAGCGACCGCGACACGCGGCGCAGGTCGGAGTGGGTGAACGTCTGGTCGTTGCTGGAGGCGCATTCGAGGTCCAGCATCATGGCGATCAGGTTCTCGCCCAGGACTGCGCGGATGCCGCCGGGCACACCGGCGGGGACACCGATGCAGCTGACGGAGCCGTTCTGTGTGCCCTGCGAGCCGGCGGCCTTGGTCACGAACAGGCAGCGGGACTCCAGGTACAGCATCGACTTGCCCTCGGCGAAGCCCATCTGCACCTCGGAGCCGGTGCCGGAGGTGAAGCGCATCTTCAGGCCGCGGGACGCGTAGCTGGAGGCGAGGAACGCCTTCGACCACGGGGTGTCGTCGCCGTCCATGAACACAGCCTCGGTGCCGTAGACCGAGACGGTCTCGGCGTAGGCGGTCAGCCCGCGCATGCCCAGCTGCAGCTCCGTGGCCTCCTCGACCGCGCACTGCGTCAGGATGCCGGGACGGCCCGTCTGGGCGCCCACCAGCAGGGCCAGGGCGTTGAACGGGGCGTAGCGGACCACGCCGACGGTCGTCTCCTGCTCGGCGAAGCCGCGCAGCGCGGCCTCAGCGGAGTCGGCGGCGATCTGCACCGGGTGGTCGAGCACGTTGGTGACGTGGCACTGGTTGGCTGGCTGCTTGCGGGCACGCAGCTTCGTGACCGCCATCATCATCTCCAATACGCTCATATTGCCGACGACCTCGGTGAGCTTGGCCGGGGTCATGGCGGTGGTGAGCGGGATGATCTTGTGACGTGGCACGTTGATGTCGCACAGCATGCGGGCCACCTGGAGGGAGTCGATGGCCGTGGCCTCCTCGGCCCCGCTCCAGGTTGATGCCGTAGTCGGCGACGAAGGTGTCGATCATGTCGAACTGGTCGCGGGTCTTGCCGTCGAGCTCCACCACCTTGCCGTCCGACAGCTTGATCGACGGCTTCGGGTCGTTGGGGGAGTCCATGGCGATCAGGCCCACCTCGGGCCATTCGCTGACGTACCCGTCCTGGTTCACTGGGCGCGCATCGAGCGCCTCAAACCTCTTGGAACGCATCAGATCGATCCTCAGATGTAGGGGGTTGTGATGGATTCGGGCTTCTCGCCGAGGGAGCCGAGGAGGGGGATGCCCACCTCGCGGGCGGCGACGATGGCCTGCCGGACCGCGCCGGAGTCTCCGCTCAGGAACGAGATGACCTCGTTGGAGAAGCTCGTCCCGTCGCCGGGGCTGGCATACCCGATGACATCGACCGTCGCGGCCTTGACCGCGGTGTCGGCCAGCACGACCCCGATGGCGGCGGGCCCGCCGACGGTGATGCCGAAGGCCTTGCCGAGCGGGGCTCCGAACGCCTTGTTGAGGGCGTGGGAGGCGCGGGCGGTGTACTGGAATTCGAGGTGTCCGGCCTCGTTCCCGTGAGACGTCGCCGAAGGTGCGGTCCAGCTCCTCGAGGGCGACCTCGACGGCGCGGCGGGCGTCGGAGACGTCCTCGGCGCCGAAGATGATCAGCGAGCCGTGGCCGGCGCCGCCCCCGGTGTCGCGGGGCAGCTCGATGGACACGATCTCGGAGTTGGTGGCCTTGACAGCCTCGTCGGCGGCGAAGATGTGCGGGCCGGCACCGGTGCGGGCGCCGAGGATGCCGATGGAGCGGTACTCCTTCTCCGGTTTCATCGCCTTGAGCAGCTGCGAGTCGACGTTCGCGATCACTAGGCCGATGGTGTCACCGAGGGCGTTGGTGCCGACGAACTCGGTCACGGCGGGAACGGAGCCGGCCGCGGGCGTGGGTGCGGCCGTGGGGGCTGCGGGAGCGGATGACGGTGCGGGGCCCTCGCCACCCATCTGCTTGACCACTTCGGCCAAGACCTTGTTGATCATTTCCTCAGACATTGTTCAATACTCCTACTTGGCCTGGCCGGGGAGGATCTTGGATACATCATTATGGGGGCGGGGGATCACGTGGACGCTGACGAGTTCGCCCACCCGCTCCGCGGCCGATGCGCCCGCGTCGGTCGCGGCCTTGACCGCTCCAACGTCGCCGCGCACCATCACGGTCACGTAGCCGGCGCCAATCCTCTCCTTGCCCACCAGGGACACATTTGCGGACTTGACCATGGCGTCGGCGGCCTCAACCGCTCCGACATAGCCCTTCGTCTCGACCATCCCGAGCGCTTCCTGCATGCGGACTCCTTCGTCGTTACTCCTAGTGACGGGCCAGTCACACCCGTCACTGCTACCATAGAGCCTCATCGGATACACAGTCCGCCCCGGTTGTTACATATTTTTGATCAGACTTCTGGAGGGCCTTTGAACCAGGGACGAAGTGGCCCTATCGTGATTGCATCCCAGAGGAGCGATGAATGACCGAGCTGACCGATCTCACCGACAAGACCCGCATCATCCAGGAGTTCGTGCCTGGTAAGCAGGTCACGCTCGCTCACGTGATAGCCAACCCGGATCCGCACCTCTACCCGAAGATCGGCCTGCCGACGGGAACCCGCGGCGCCATCGGGGTGCTGACCATCACGCCGGGCGAGGCAGCGGTGATCGCCGCTGACATAGCCACCAAGTCGGCGGGCGTCGAGCTGGCCTTCGTCGACCGCTTCTCCGGGTCGCTCCTGGTCACCGGCCAGCTCGCTGACGTCGAGTCCTCCGTGACGGGCATCGTGAACACCCTCCAGGAGGTCCTCGGATTCACCCCGGCCCCGCTGACCCGGACATGAGGTCCATCCTGCTGGTCGGCAGCATCGGTGCCGGTAAGACGACGTTCAGGCAGTGTCTCCAGGGATTGCCGATCGAGTACGCCAAGACCCAGGCCATCGAGACGTTCGCCACCACTATCGATACCCCCGGCGAGTACCTGGAGGTGGGCCGCTACAAGCATGCGCTGATGCTGGCGTCCTATGACGTGGACGTCGTGGTGCTGATCCAGTCGGCCACCGCGGACGAGACGCGCTTCCCGCCCGGCTTCGCTACCACCTTCAACCGCGAGGTGCTGGGGGTCGTGACGAAGGCGGGATAGCCACGGACGGGCAGATCCACGAGGGCCATCGAGCACCTGACCAGCGCAGGTGCCGGTGAGATCCTCGCCGTCGACTCGGTCACGGGCGAGGGATTCGACCAGGTGCGGGAGGTGCTGTGCCGGACCCCATCGTGACCCCGCCGGCGGGTGTCACCGCGCCCCTCGACCTGCGCAGCCTCATCGACGTCGCCGAACTGCAGCGCATCCAGGACGACTTCGCCTCCTCCACCGGCCTGGCGATGATCACCGTCGACGCCATGGGCCGTCCCGTGACGGAGGCGTCGCGGTTCAGCACCCTGTGCCAGTACCTGCGGCGCGATCCCGCGATCCGGGCCAAGTGCTTCAGCTGTGACGCCCACGGTGGGTTGCAGAGCGCCATCGAGGGGCGTCCGGTCGTGTACCGATGTCATGCCGGGCTCGTGGACTTCTCCGTCTCGATCATGTGGGGTTCCCAGTACCTCGGGGCCGTGATGGCCGGGCAGGTGTTGCTGACAGAGGGGGAGCATCACCTCCAGCAGATCGTCGGGGCCTCCGACGTACTGGAGCACGAGGAGACCGCGAAGCTCCTGGACCAGGTGGCGGTGGTCGACCTCGGCAAGCTGCAGGCCGCGGCCAACGAGATCGTCGGGCTGGCGAACGCGCGGCTCGGATCCACCCTGGGCGAGGCCGACTTCGCCGTGGCGGGCACCGTGCTGGGACGGCTCGGCCAGATCCCCGACCCGAGTGGCAACGTGGCGCTGGCGCCGTTGCTCGCCGGCACCCGCAAGCCCCTGCCGCTGATCCCCGTGGAGTCGGTGAACCGGCAGATCTCGCTGGAGGCCCTGATCGTCGCGCGCAACATCGCCCGGGGCGATGCCGCCGCGAACCTGGAGCTGCTCGGCAGCTACCTGGACCACCTGCTGCCGCGCTGGAGCCAGAAGGTGGATCCCAAGGAGCTGTCCGAGTACGAGGACATGATGATCGGCATCGCCACCAGCGAGGCCGTGCAGTTCGGGCGTGACATCTCCCAGATCGTCACCCGCCACCGGGGACGCCGCCGCGGGCCCATGAACCGCTACGAGTGCCAGGTGTACTGCGAGAAGCTGCTGATCCGCGTTCATAACCTTTTGGAGCCGACGGCCCGGGGCGGGGAGCGGAGCCTGGCGACGCTGCTCAACGAGATCGAGAAGGACCCATCGTCGTTCCTGACGCTGAGCAAGGCCGCCTCCTACCTGATGTGGTCGGAGTCGCATTTTGCACGCAAGTTCAAGGAACGCACCGGCTCCAGCTTCATCAACTACGTGACCGCGAAACGGCTCGAACGCGCCAAGTTCGTGCTGGTCCACACCGACAAGCCGGTGCTGCGGATCGCGGCTGAGCTGGACTTCACCCCGCTCAACTACTTCTCGCGACAGTTCAAGAAGCACGTCGGGGTGACCCCGTCGGAATACCGGAGGGAACACAGCAAGAGAGCAGCATGACCAGGGTCCGCTCGTCGGTGCACATCCTGCGCTGGATGATTCGCATCGCCCATGAGACAGGCATACCGGGTCGAGAGGTGCCGACCGCGACGTCGGCCGAGCCGCAGGGACGGATACCTGCGGCTCAGGGGAGAAACAAACAACCGGGGGAAGACAGGAGCAAGATATGAAGGAATTCCGACTCGCCACCAGAGTCAGTGTTGGGGCAGGGGCGCTGGAGGTACTCGACGAGTTCCGTGGGAAGTCGGTGTTTCTCATCACCGACGACTTCCTGGCCACCACCGACGTCTACAAGCAGGCGGTCGCGCGGCTTGGCGACAGGGTGAGCGTGTATACCGGGGTGAAGCCGAACCCGACCACCTCCGAGATCGGGGCGGGCGTCGCGGTCTACATGAAGGCCCAGCCTGACGTGGTCGTCGCCTACGGCGGCGGGTCGGCGATGGATGCCGCGAAGGTGATGCACAAGACGGCGCTTGAGGCCGGATTCGGTGCTCCCCTGGGGATCGTCGCCATCCCGACCACCAGCGGGTCGGGATCCGAGGTGACGTCGTTTGCCGTCGTCACCGACGAGACGACGCACACGAAGATCCCGATCATCTCCGAGGACCTGGTGGCGAAGCTGGCGATCCTGGACCCGGCTGCGGTGGCTGGGGTGCCTGCCCACATCACCGCTGACTCCGGCATGGACGCGCTGACCCACGCGATCGAGGCCTACGTGGCCACCGACGCCAACGACCTCTCGGACGCCATGGCTGAGAAGGCCATCAAGCTGATCTTCGCCAACCCTGCTGCGCTGCTACACCCACGGCGACGACCTGGAGGCCCGCTCCCACATGCACAACGCCGCATGCATGGCTGCGATCGCCTTTGACAATGCCGGGTTGGGTATCGTGCACTCGCTGGCGCACGCGCTGGGCGGGCACTACCCGATTGCCCATGGCCGGCTGAACTCGCTGCTGCTGCCGCACGTCATTGAGTTCAACGCGGCCGGCAACCCCAAGGCCGCGGAGCGCTACGCGCAGATCGGGCAGCTGGTCGCGCCGTCGTCGAAGGGCCGCGCGGCGGTGATGTCGCTGGTCGCGGCGGTGGAGAAGCTCAGGGGCCAGCTTGGCATCCCGGCGCGCCTGTCCGACCTGAAGGTCAGCGCATCCGACGTGCGCCGCGACGAGAACGAGCTGGTGGCAGCGGCCCTGGCCGATGGCTGCACCCCGACGAACCCGGTCGCACCAACCGCCGAGGACCTCAAAGCCCTGGTACGCAAGATCGCCTGAGCACCCCATGGTCGCTGGTCTGGTCCAGGTTCGCCTGGACCAGACCAGCGATTCTGTCGTGGCAGGAATGCTGCACGGCAGCTGCGCAAGGCCAGCCAAGCCCCTGTTTCAACACCCAAACCGGTTTTGTGTAACATAATTGGGTGCAGGTTAAATTCGCTCAGTCGGCCCGGAGGCATCGGGTGTCTTCCGCACCAGGCGCGTGAGGGTGATCGTGAACCGGCACGGTGGATCTGGTCAATGGTGATCTGGCCTGGGTGAGGACTCCAGGGGCGTTGAGCTGGAGATCCTGGGCCGTTTGGTGATCGACGAGCGGACAGGGGAACCGATCCTGCTGATCATTCATGTTACGCCCACTGATGTGAGAGGTAGAGATGGGAACCGTGGGTGGAGGGCTGGGAAAACTGTTCTTTGATGACGCTGAGGAATACGTGGATCTGGATGCCCAGGACTACCGGCTTCCTGATGGGACGCGGTTGACCAATGCGATGGCCGATGAGCTGGCGGATGAAGTTGAGCGGCATGGGCTTGCTGGGCGTCCCCATCTGGACCCGGAACAACGGCCCTCGGTGCATTTGGCATTCCGAGTTCCCAGCAGTGTTGGGGAACAGGTGGATTCCCTGGCGAAGCGCACTGGGCGCCGCCGCTCTGACGTACTGCGCGCAGCCCTGGATGCTTACCTGAAGGAAAGTGCCTGATCTGTTGCCCGGCTACTCGCAGTCGCTCCGCCGGTGGTGCGGCGGAAGAGCAGGTCGCCGCCGATGAGGATCACGGCGAATAGTGCCCTGACGACTCGCTTGCAGAGCTTCATCGGCAGCCCCTATGCGGTTACTGCAACCGGCCGCGGCCAGTCCGTCGTAAAAGCACTCCCAGTGTTGGTTAGCCAGGTGACTCGGTGGTCAGGCTCCCCGGCGTGCTGCGGCATGCAGGTGGTCGGCGGTGATGGACCTGGTGTCCCACTCCTCCTGGATTGCGCCGCCGGACATGACGATCACCCGGTCGCTGAACTGGTGCAGCTCCCGCTCGTCGGTGGTGAACAGCAGCACCCCGACGCCGCGGCCGGTGATCTCCTCCAGGAGCCGCACGAAACGCTCCCGGGTGGCGATGTCCAGGCCGTCGGTGGGCTGGATCAGGATCATGATGCGGGCGTTCTGACTCGCGATCTCCTGCATCTGCTGCCAGCGGCGCTGTCCGGTGGACTGCACGGGACGGTGCAGTATCTCGCTCATCCGGGTCTCCGACTCCTTCAGCATGAGCAGGATCCGGGTGGTGTCCTCGATGGCCTCGTCGTCGACGTTGTCGCCGCCGTCGAGCATGACGATGTTGCGGGCCGCGTGGGCCTCGCTCTCGGGGTCGAGCATGTTGGTCAGCACCGCGATGCCGAGCGCCGGCAGGTCGCGGGGGCGGTGATGCGGGCTGCGCGGCCATCCACGGTCAGCGACGCCATGTAGGCGGGCCGCTTCCCGATCAGCGCGTCGCGGACCTCCTCGACGCCCGAGTCCCGGACGCCGGTGAAGCCCAGGACTTCGCCGCGGTTCAGCTGGAAGGAGACCGGCTCCTTCGTGCATTCCAGGCCGACCACGTCCATCACCACGTCGGCGGTGGCGTTGGCGCGGCGCGGGGTGATTTCGACGACCGAGCCGAACATCGCCTCGGTGAGCTCCTCAACGGTGGTGGTAGCCGAGTCGAAGATCGCCTCGACCTTGCCGTCACGCAGCACCGCGATGCGGTTGCACAGCCGCAGTGCCTCCTCAGCTGGTGCGTGATGTAGAGGACTCCTCGTCCTTCCTCGACGGTCCGGTTCAGGGCGTAGCGCAGGTCCTCCAGCTCCTCGGAGTTGAGGGCGTTGCTGAGCTCGTCGATGACGATGATATCCCGTGGGTCGGCGAGCATCCGCACCACCTCCGCCATGCGGCGTTCTGTGTGGCTGAGGCCGCCGAGCCGGTGGGTGGGGGACAGCGGGATCCCGGTCTCGGAGAGGATCCGTTTCGCCCTGGTCATCAGTTCCGCGAGGCTGTGCTGCCCCTCGACGTGCCGGAACATGGCCTCGACGACGGTGAGCTTCGGGTCCAGCTCGTTCTGGGGGTCGATCAGCATGATCCGTCGTGGATCCCATGCGCCGCCCCCGAGGCTGGCCACCCCTCGTCGGCTGAGGTGTAGCCGGCGATGATCGAGGCCATGGTGGACTTCCCCACGCCGTTGGGGCCGACGATGCCGAGCACCTCCCCGTATTGGAGGTCGATGTCGACCCCGGTCAGCACCTCAAGGCGGCCGAAGGACTTGCGCATCCCTCGGACCGCCAGCAGCGGTTCCTTATCCCACATGCATACCTCGTAGTTGTCATTTGTCCGCAACGCGAAGCCGTCTTCTCAGCACCGGGCAGGATCCAGGTGAGTCCCTCTCCCGGCAGGAAGGCGACATGACTCGACTCTAGGCGATGACGGAGTCACTGGCGTAGCGAACCTGCCCTTGGTTAACTGAGATTCCGCAGATAGGACCTTACCGCTGGTTTGCCTTCCTTGCGAGCCAAACCGGTCGGGGAGGGCCGTTTTTGCCGCGAATGCTCAGATTTATTGTCAGACGACCGGCTGACATGAATGATTGTTTTTTCAATCAGAATAACCGGTGCCGAAGGAACCGGACATCGGTGAATCCGGGTGAAACGGGAACGGCCGCTCGTCACCACCAGGGACCTGCTCCGGAGGCCAGGTGGTCCAGCATGCTCAGCCCCCCGGCGAAGTCGCCGTGCGGCTGCGGGTAGGGACGGGCTGGTAGGCGTGGTAGTCCAGTGCGATCCCGCGGTCCGTGAAGACCGACTCGTCCAGGTAGTTGCGGCCCGACGGCCCCGACAGGTACACGTCCCCGCCCAGCTCCCCGGTGATCGAGGCCAGCAGCTCGGAAGCTGACCCCGCCGCCTCCAGCTCCGACGAGCGCACCAGCCGCGCCGGGATCTGGTAGTGGTCGCGCAGCCGGGTGATCAGGTCGGTGCACAGATCCGCCAGGTTCGTCGTCCCGGGGGCGTAGACGGCCTCCAGCATCGCCGCGGCCGTCTCGTACCCCTGGCAGCGTCCGTACAGGGTCTGGAGGGTCTTGAGATGGTCGCTGCGCCAGGGCTTCAGCTCGTTGGTCTCCACCTGCGAGGTGAGCTGTCCCAGCCGGCCCTTGGTGTGTACCGGAACCGTCAGCCACTGCGGGCCCCCCGTGCCCTTGATCCTCACCCGGTTCTGGAAGCCGCCCTTGGTGAAGGGCACCGTGTCGAGCAGGACGAAGACATCCGCTTTCGTCATCTTGTCGAAGAACCCCGTCCACGGGGCGAAGTTCGGCTGGTGGATGGTGACTATCATGCCCGGCTCACAGGACGACGCGGATCAGCTCGAAGGCCTCGGCCCAGTCGTGTTTCACCTGGAGGCCGCGCACCCGGGCGAGGGACTCGTGGAACTCACGCGTGAAGTACGGCCTGCCCATCTCCAGCTGCGACGTGTACTTCGTCAGCGCCTCCCACTTGGTGTCCAGGTGATGTCTCTCCAGCGTCACGAAGGCCGACGCCGAGAACGTGATGTGGTTCCACGGCAGCTCGTAGCCCAGCACCGTCTTGTGCTTGAACGCCCGCAGCGCCTCATCGTGGATCGTGGCGTGGTCCTGGTGCAGGTCGGAGCCTGAGGGGATCAGGACCCAGCCGGGATCTAGGCGCCGCGCCAGCTCCACGATGTTCTCCAGCACCTCCTGGCGGTGGTACCCGAGCTTGCGCACCGGGTAGTGCAGGATCGTGCGGTTCTCCGGCTTGACCCCGAGGACGTCCAGCGACGCATTGCACTCGTCGGCCAGCTGCGACGGCGACGACCCAGCGGGCAGCGAGTCCTCCGCCGTCGAGAACACCGCCACGTGCAGGTCCACCCCTGCCTCCAGCCACTTGGCCATCGACCCGCCCGCGCCGAGCTCCGCGTCGTCGGTGTGCGGGGCGAGTACCAGGATCCGTTCGGGGATGATCATCACGTCAGAGGCTTTCGTAACACGACAGGAGCTTGCCCAGCTCCACGTCCCAGTTGTACTTGCGCAGGATCGCCTGCCGGCCGTTCTCGCCGATCCGGGCCGCCTCCTGCGGATCGCTGAGAAGACGGTCGAGGGCCTGCGCGACGGCGGCGGTGTCAAACGGGTCGACGGTGATGCCGCAGTCGTGCTCGGCGACGATCCGCTGCCACAGCGGGAAGTCCGAGGCGATGAACGGCAGCCCGCACGCCATGTACTCGAACATCTTCGTCGAATAGCCCTCGACGTAGTTGCTGATCGGGTGGTCCAGGACGATGCCGACCTGCGCGTCGCGCAGCCCGGCCACTACCTCGTCGCGGGGCAGCGGGCCCGGATAGCGGACGTGCTGCCACCCCGGATGGGCCTCGGCCTGCTCCTGGAGCTGCTTGAACTTGCCCGCCAGCAGGCCCGTCACGCCGCCGGGAAGCTGCTCGAAGGCGGCGAGCATCTCGAACAGCCCCTGCTGCTCGGATAGCCCGCCGACGTAGATGAAGGCGTTGTCCCGCTCGCCGAAGGGCTTCTCGTTGCGCTGGTTCGCCAGCCCCTTTTCGGGGAAGTTCTGCACCACCACCGTCTTCGCGGCCGGGAATTTGGCGGCTATCGACGGGGTGGCGGCGACGATCGCGCTCAGCGCCCGTCCCGAGATCCCCTCCAGGACCCGGACGATCCCGGACAGCGGCCTCTTCAGCCAGCCCGGGATCCAGGTCTTGTTCATGATCTGCAGCGGGACGTCCTCGTGGACGTCGTAGACGACCTTCTTGCCACAGCCGCAGCGCCAGCCCCACCCCCATCAGCTCGGGGTCGTGGAAATGGTAGATGTCCGCGCGCTCCCGCAGCGCCCTGAGGAAAATCGCCCACGTCTTGCGGAAGATCCGGTCGATGCGGCGCGCGGCGCACCCAGGCCGATCACCCGCACCTCCGCCACGTCGGTGTCGCCGTCGTGGCAGTCGATCAGCGCGACGTCATGTCCCTGCTGCGGCCAGGGACGCGCACTCCTTGTAGGTGACGCGGGTGTCGTGGACGTCGTGGACCGACGAGAGGTGCCGGACCCGTTTCATCGAGCTGTGCCGTCACCGATCGAACGGTAGACCACTCCCTCCCAGCGTGCGGGGTCGAGGGCGCCGCGGCCGTCGACGATCACGGCGACGCCGGGCAGGTCGGAGGGAGCCAGCTCCAGGTACTCGGGGTGGTCCGCCTGCAGGATAGCGGCCTCGACGGGATCACCCAGGTGGTACGGGGTGAAGCCGTACTTCGCGAGCTCCTCGTCGGTGTACATGGGGTCGTGCACCAGCACCTCGGCGCCGCGGGCCCTCAGGCCGTCGACGGTCGGGAAGATCCCGGAGAACGCGGTCTCCTTCACCCGGCCCCGGTAGGAGGCGCCCAGCACCACGACACGGCGTCCCTTCAGGTCGCCCAGCGCACCCTCGGCCAGCGCGATCGCGTACTCGGGCATCGTCATGTTCGCCTCGCGGGCGGTGCGCACGATTGTGGCGTCCGGGTCGGTGTAGAGGTAGAGCCGCGGATAGACGGGGATGCAGTGGCCGCCGACGGCGATGCCGGGACGGTGGATGTGGCTGTAGGGCTGCGAGTTGGAGGCGTCGATGACCTTGTGGACGTCGATGCCGTTGGCGGCCGCGAACTTGCCGAACTGGTTCGCCAGGCCGATGTTGACGTCGCGGTAGGTGGTCTCGGCGAGCTTGGCCATCTCGGCGGCCTCCGCGGACCCCATGTCCCACACGCCGTTGCCCTGCGGCAGGTCGGGGCGCTCGTCGAAGGTGAGGACCTGTTCGTAGAAGTCGATGCTCTTGCGGGTGCCCTCTTCGGAGAGGCCGCCGACCAGCTTCGGGTACTTGCGCAGGTCCGCGAAGACGCGGCCGGTCAGCACCCGCTCTGGCGAGAAGACCAGGTGGAAGTCCTTGCCCTCGGTCAGCCCGGAGATCTCCTCGATCATCGGCTTCCAGCGGTTCCCGGGTGGTGCCGACGGGCAGCGTGGTCTCGTAGGAGATGAGGGTGCCAGGGGTCAGGTGCTCGGAGAAGGAGCGGGTGGCGGCCTCCATCCAGCCGAAGTCCGGCTGCCAGGTCTCGTCGTTGACGAACAGCGGGACGACGATCACGATCGCGTCGACGCCCGGGATGGCGTCGCTGTAGTCGGTGGTGGCGCGCAGCTTCCCGGCCGGGACGAGCTCCGAGAGCTTCTCCTGGAGGTGGGCCTCACCCGGGAAGGGCTCGATCCCTGCGTTGACCTTGTCCACCACGGCCTGCTGGACGTCGACGCCGACGACCTCGTGGCCCATGTCTGCGAACTGGACTGCCAACGGCAGGCCGATCTTGCCGAGTGCGATGACGGCGATCTTCACGAAAGGATCCTTCCAACGGTGAGAACTGGCGCGCTGCCGAGGCGATTCTACCCACCCGATAACCTGAGCCGCATGAGACCAGTCCTGGCCATCGGGCCGTCGAACTACGCCGGGCAGGCCACCGCCTGGGCGCGGGCCGTGGCCGCCCATCTGCCCGCGGACGCGTGGTCGTTCTCCGGGGTGCCGCTGCGCGGCGGCGGTTTCCACTTCGAGGTGGACCGGCTGCTGGGCCGGTTCGCCTTCCGCACCCCCGTCGCGTGGAAGTCCCGTGCCAGGCGGATGTTCGAGGGCGTCACCCACGTCGCGCTCGACGGTTTCATGTCCTTCGCCCGCTGGGACCGCGCCTCTCATTTCCAGGCCGACGCCCGGCAGCTGGCGGAGATGGGCTACTCGATGGCGCTGATCGCGCACGGCTCCGACGTCCGCGACCCCCTGGCGCACATGGCCCGCGACGAGTGGTCGTACTTCACCGTCGGTGACGACGACTGGCGGGCCTCGCTGATCCGGCGTACCGAAATCAACCGGGGCTTCGCAGAGGGCTGCGGCTGGCCGGTGTTCCACTCCACCCCCGACATGGGCTTCGACCCTGCCTTCCAGCACCTGGCTGCCCGTGGTGGTCGACGTCGGGGCGTGGGCCTCGGACGCGCCGCTGCTGGAGCGCGAACGTCCGCTCGTGGTGCACGTCCCGTCGCAGCGGCACCCGCCGATCAAGGGCACCCAGTTCATCGACCCGGTGCTGCGCCGTCTCCATGACGAAGGGGCCATCGAGTACGTCGCGCCGTCCGGGCTGCCCCACGCGCAGCTGCGGGAGCTCGTGAAGTCCTGCGACGTCGTGGTGGATCAGGTGATGTTCGGCTCCTACGGGGTGGCGGCCGTGGAGGCGATGGCCGCGGGCCGGGTCTGTGTCGGACGCATGATCGACGCGGTACGCGAGAGAATGCCGGAGTCGCCACAGCTGCTGGAGGCCACACCTCAGACGCTCTACGAGGTGGTCGCCTCCATCCGTGACCGCCGCGACGAGCTGCGCGCCCAGGCGGCCGCGGGCCGAGAGTTCGCGCACACGTGGCATGACGGGCGGCTCTCAGCCGAACGGCTGGCGCCGTGGCTGGGATAGAGTGGCGCATTGCCACGCCCGACTCGCGGCGAGGTCCCTTGAGGGGTGTGAGAATCGCTGGGCAGGGATACAGGGATAAGGGGTGGCTTTCTCCAGGATCGTCAAGAACAGCGCCGTCAGGTATGTGCTGGCGGGGGTCTCGCGTTCGTGTTCAACGTCGTCCTGCTGAACGTCTTCCAGGTGGGGCTGAAATGGCCCACCAGCGTCGCGGCGATGCTCGCCTTCTGGGGCACTTTCGGATTCAGCTACGCGATGCAGCGGATCTTCGCCTTCCAGTCGAAGTCCCCGGTCGCCGGGTCGCTGGTCCGGTACTCGATTCTCGTCGCCTTCAACTCGATCGTGGTCTCCGTCGTCGTCACGCTCTGCAACGAGGGACTCGGCATCGGGCTCGGCACCTCGCAGCTGATCGCGACGGTCCCTGACCACCGCCTGGAACTACTTCGCCTACAAGCACTGGGTCTACGCCGGCACATCTCGGGCCACGGCGGCTGGGGACGGCGGGCAGGACGCGGTCCCGGACGGGCATGCCGAGACGAAGCGGTCCTGACATGCCGGTGCTGTCGATCATCGTGCCCGCCCACAACAGCGGCACCCGCCTGGAGGGCACCGTGGATCTCCTGCGGCGGGAGCTGGGGACGCCGGGATCGAGGTGATCATCGTCGAGAACGGCTCGACAGACGACACCTGGGAGGTCGCGCAGCGCCTGGCGGCCACCTCCGGGCCGTTCCCCGTCCCTGGCCTGCCAGTCGGACGTCGGCCTGGGCGCGGCCTACCGGGAGGGCATCCGCCGCACCAGCGGTCAGACGCTGCTGCTGACCGCCGACGACCTCCCATTCGGCCTGACGGACATCGACGCCTGGCGGCGGGTGGACGCGACGGCCCCTGGTCGTCGGGTCGAAGGCGCACCGGGAATCGCGGGTGCCCCGCTCGCTGCTGCGCTCGGTCATGTCCGGTGGGTATCGGGTGCTGCGCTGGGTCGTCCTCGGCATGACCGTCGCCGACTGCCAGGGCACGATCTTCGCGCCGCGCGACTGGCTGGCTGCGCGGCTTCCCGACCTGCGTGAGGACGGCTACCTGGCCAGCACCGAGATCGTCTATCTCGCCCAGCAGCAGGGCAAGCCGGTCATCGAGGTGCCTGTCACTCTGGCTCCCCGCCACGACGACGGCAAGACCCGGATCCGGCTGGGCGACATCCGGGACATGGCCTTCGGCCTGCTCAGGCTCCGGGCCCGTCGCAGGGAGCTACGCCAGAGTCACTGAACCGGACAGGAGTAGACGGTCTCGGGAACCTGCACCCGGACCGGCACGTCCCGGTCCAGGCCGTAGTAGATCCGCCACTGATGCGCCGCGAGCTCGGGATATGTGCTGGTGAAATACCACGTCACGCTGGGACACGGCAGGAAGCTTGGGACCGTCACCGTGCTCTGCTGCCCGGCCTTGACCGCCGCCACCTGCTGTTCGACGCCCCGCCAGGTCGCCCAGTTCACCGCCAGCTGGGTGCCGGTGATCACCAGCGAGTGCAGCGCCACCGCGACCAGCAGGACGGGGGCCGCGAAGGACGCTGGCCTGGCCTCGGGGCGTCGCTGCCCGGCGTGTCCCGAGCAGGTCGGAGCAGGCCATGACCACCGCCAGGATCGTCAGGATCCCCGACAGGTAGAACGTCCTGTGCACCCAGGCGTAGTGCGGCGAGCTGGAGTACGCCACCGCCCCGGACGTGAGGAACGCCGCCAGCAGCGTGGCCTTTGTCAGCGGCGAGAGCAGGTCCCTGGGCAGTAGGAACAGCACCAGCAGGACACCGGCCACGAAGACCCCGGCGGCGGCCAGCACCAGGACCGCCTCGCCGAGGAGGTTGCTGATCGCGTCCAGGTCCGTCCCTCCGACGCGCTTCTGCTCCCGGACGAAGTGCACGTTGGCCGCCAGCCACGCGAACACCCCTAGCGTCATCGCTGATGCGCAGGCCGCCAGCGACCGCCGCCGCAGCGGCGAGAGTCCGCTGCGCCACGCCAGGTAGACGGCGAAGACCAGGACCGCGGCCAGCGCCAGCAGCAGCTTGAGGTCCCGCTGCGGCCACAGGTTCAGCGCCATCGCTCCGCTGACCAGCTTCGCGCGCGGGGTCGTCAGCAGGGCCGGGTCGATGCCCTGGTATGTCGCGACGCGCGCCCGCAGCCCGGGGGCCGTGAACTTCACATAGACCCCGAGGACCGCGCTGAGTGTGATCACCCCGACCGGCACCGTCACCATCCGGGAGCGCGCCGTGAGCAGGGCCACCCCCACCAGGACTACACCCGTGACGGTCACCAGCTCGTGCATCAGGAAGGTCACGAACACCAGCGGGACGGACAGCAGCTCGGCCCACCACGCCGCCGGACGCCCAGCCCACCGCCGGAACAGGGGATAGAGGGCAGCCAGCAGCAGCGCCAGCGGGAACACGTAGTTCCACGTGGCGGCCATCAGCATGACGCTCTCCCCGGCGACCCCGGCGCTGAGACCGATCAGCGTGAACGGCCACGAGGCGGCCAGCAGCCAGCAGATCCAGGTCCCTGCCGCGGGCGTCTTTCCCGGACAGCGCAGGCAGGGGCCGCCGCATCGCCCTCGGCGGCCAGGCGCAGGTAGACCCAGACCATGGCTGTCAGCGCGACGTAGAACAACGCCATTGCCAGGCGGATCCCAGTGTTTCCCAAGGCGAACAGCACCGTCCCGAAGCCGTCGACGAGCCGTCCGTTGATCAGCTTCCAGCAGTCCTTGAAGGTCTTCACGATCCCTGTCCCAGGTCTGGGCGCCGCCCGGCAGCTCGGAGGCGATGGCGAAGAACCGGTCGTCGGCCATCAGGACGGGGAAACGCCACAGCACCACCCAGATCAGCGTCAGCACGCCGTAGGCGATGACCGGGCCCTTGGGTACCCGCCGGAGCGCATGCCGGGCCGGGGCATCCAGGTGTCGGCTCATCGAGGGGTCCTCTGCTTGTCCGCGTTAGCTGGCACCTGCGGGGGCTCAGTCGGTGCCGAAGTCCATGGCCGACCGCAGGGCTGCGTCCTCGACCTCCTCCGTCGTCTTCCCGGATCCGAGGGCGGCGATCTTCGCGGCCCCGCCCTGCTCCAGGCGGCCGATGAGGTCGGCGTGGTCCGCCAGCAGCGTGCCCTGGGCGGCGTACAGCTCCAGGCGTTCGCGGGAGTCGGCGATGTCCAGGTTGCGCATGGTGAGCTGCCCGATGCGGTCGGTGGGCCCGAAAGCCGCGTCCTCGACGCGCTCCATCGACAGCTTCTCCGGCTGGTAGGACAGGTTCGGGCCGCGGGTGTCGAGGATGGTGTAGTCGTCGCCGCGGCGCAACCTGAGGTCCACCTCCCCGGTGACGGCGGAGGCCACCCAGCGCTGGATCGACTCGCGCAGCATCAGCGACTGCGGGTCCAGCCAGCGGCCCTCGTACAGCAGCCGGCCCAGCCTGAGGCCTTCGGAGCGGTAGTTCGCCAGGGTGTCCTCATTGTGGATGGCCGACAGCAGGCGCTCGTAGGCGATCCACAGCAGCGCCATGCCGGGGGCCTCGTAGATGCCGCGTGACTTGGCCTCGATGATGCGGTTCTCGATCTGGTCGCTCATGCCCAGGCCGTGGCGGCCGCCGATGGCGTTGGCCTCCAGCACCAGGGAGACGGGGCTGTCGAAGTGCTTGCCGTTGATGGCGACGGGCTGGCCCTGCTCGAAGCGGATCGAGACGTCCTCCGTCGCGATCTCCACCGCCGGGTCCCAGAACTTGACGCCCATGATCGGCTCCACCGTCTCCAGGGAGACGCTCAGCTCCTCCAGGGTCTTGGCCTCGTGGGTGGCGCCCCAGATGTTGGCGTCCGTGGAGTAGGCCTCTCCTTGGAGTCGCGGTAGGGCAGGCCGCGCTGCGTCAGCCAGGTGCTCATCTCCGCGCGGCCACCCAGCAGCGAGACGAAATCCTCGTCGAGCCATGGCTTGTAGATCCGCAGGCTCGGGTTCGCCATCAGGCCGTAGCGGTAGAACCGTTCGATGTCGTTGCCCTTGTAGGGTGGAGCCGTCACCCCACACGAACACGTCGTCCTCGGCCATGGCCCGCACCAGGAGCGTCCCGGTGACGGCCCGGCCGATAGGGGTGGTGTTGAAATATGCGCGACCACCCGAGCGGATGTGGAAGGCGCCGCACGCCAGCGCCGACAGCCCCTCCGCGACGAGGGCCTCCTTGCAGTCCACGAGCCGGGAGATCTCGGCGCCGTAGACCTCGGCGCGGCCTGGCACCGACGCGATGTCGGGCTCGTCGTACTGGCCGATGTCGGCGGTGTAGGTGCAGGGACGGCGCCCGACTCGCGCATCCACGCGACGGCGACGGAGGTGTCGAGGCCGCCGGAGAATGCGATGCCGACGCGCTCGCCGACGGGAAGAGAAGTCAGAACCTTGGTCACGGCCGCCAGCCTAGTAGACCCGCTGCCGAATCGCGCACCGGTAATCGCGCAGAGTGAATGCCGCGGGGTCCGAATGCCGCGGGGTCCGAATGCCGCGGGGCCTTAACCCGGTTTTGCTGGCCTTATTGCTGTTTGCTGGCCTCACAGCACAGGCAAACGTGAACAAGGCCAGCAAAACCGGGTTAAGGCCAGCAAACCTGTGGCAGGGGCCAGCAGCGCCAGCTGGATGTTGCTCAGAACTCCAGGACCAGCTTGCCGACGTTGTCGCCCGACTCCAGGATCTTGTGCGCCCGGCGCACCTCGTCGAAGGGGACGCGGGTCTCGGGGGCGGGACGGATCTCGCCGGAGGCGATCTTCGGCCACACCTTCTCCGCGACCTGAGTGCAGATCTCGGCCTTCTCGCCGGCGGGACGGAACCGCAGCGACGTCGCGGCGATGGTGCCCATCTTCTGCAGCAGCAGGCCCAGGTTGAGGGTCCCCTTGGTGCCGCCCCTGGAGGCCGATCACCACCATCCGGCCGCGCTTGGCCAAGGCTTTGACGTTGGCCCTCAAGGTACTTGGCGCCCATGATGTCGAGGATCACGTCGGCACCGTGGCCGCCGGTGGCTTGGCGTACGCCGTCGACCCAGTCGCCGTGGTAGTCGAGCGCCACCTCGGCGCCGTGCGCCAGGCAGTGGAGCAGTTTCGGGTCGCTGCCGGCTGTCGCGACGACGTGCGCGCCCAGGGCCTTGGCGTACTGCGTCGCGAAGGTGCCGACGCCCCCGGCCCCGCCGTGCACCAGCAGCGTCTCCCCGGGCTTCAACCCGGCGACGTCCATGTTCGAGACCACCGTGGCCGCGACCTCCAGCAGCCCCGCCGCGGTCACGAGGTCGGCCGACGGGGGAAGGGAGATAAGTTGTCCCTCAGGGACGACGAAGTACTCGGCATATCCGCCGCCGGCGAGCAGCGCCACCACTTCGTCGCCGGGCTGCCACTTGGTCACGCCGTCGCCGGTCGCCCTCGACGACTCCGGAGGCTTCCAATCCGATGATGTCGGTGATGCCCTTCGGGGGGCGGGTAGTAGCCGCGGCGCTGCAGGAGATCGGCGCGGTTCACGCCTGCGGCGACGGTGCGCACCAGCACCTCCCCGGGCTGCGGGGTGGGGGTGGGGGTTTCCTCGATGTTCAGGGCCTCAATATCCCCGGGCTCCTCGACGATGACAGCTCGCATGACGTCGAGTCTATGCGGAGTCGCCAGATCACTGGACTGCCCTTCCCGGCCTGCCCGCCGGCCTGCCTCTGAAATTCTGTTTGCTGGCCTTGCTCACATTTGCCTGTGCTGTGGAGCCAGCAAGCAGCAATAAGACCAGCAAATAAGGGTTAAGGCCAGCGGGTGTCCTCGCCGGAGCAAGAAACTCGATACGGACAGTGCATCGATCAGGAAGCCAGTCCTTCCGGATTAGCTGTTGAGCCGGTCAAGCCAGTAGCCAGGTTCACGGTGATCATGGCTGTAAGCAAGAATGAGGATGAGGTTTGGTTCCACGGAATAGACAATGTGGTAAGGGTAGCCGCGAATCCTTTTACTGCGAATCACCGTTCCATCGTCACCGGTTGCGAAGAGCGGGGCTGCTTCTGGCCATTCTGCAATGTCTAGTCGCGCCTGCTGTGCGTGTTCAATGAATCTAAGGCCGATACCTTGCTTCTGCTCTTCATACCAGCGCACAGCAGCATCAAACTCGGCAATTGCTTCGGGATGCTCCCATTGGCTGAGAGTCATGCGGTGAGGGAATCGCGCAAACGCCGATAATGCTCATCGGCATCCACGAGCTCGACTGCGCCAGAACGTGCTTCGGCGAGTCGTCTGGTGGCTTCAGCGCGCCAAGCGGCATCGACCTCGGTGGTCTCATCGGTGTCGTGAATGCTCTCAAGCAGAACGTTAGCGACGACCGCGCGACGATCAGCGTCGAGCGCGAGAACGTCTCGAATCAGCCTTGCAGTGTCCGGTGCCATAAGCCAAGCCTACCCTGGTCGGCCGCTGCCGCACCGCGCCAGTTTCGCAGCCCAGGACCGGGTATGGACGCAGTCGGTCTCGCAGCCCCGGCTCCGTCCAGATCATCTTCCCGATGGTGTTCCGAGTCCGATGGCTCCGATGTAGTAGTAATCTCCGGTGGGTGTTGGGAGATGGTGGGTGGCGAGTTTTTGCATGGTGTCGGGTTGGTAGATTTCGAGGACGGGATTGTCTCGGTCGTAGTGGAGGACGTGGAGGAGGCCGTCGGAGAATGCGATTTCTCTGAGCAGTGGTCCGACGTCGAAGGTTTCCACTTTCCCGGTTTCGGGTGTGATGCGGGAGATATAGCGGTATTCGCTGAAGTCGCGGGGGCCTGGATTGATAAAGGTGTGAGCCACGTAGATTTGCCCATTGTGCTGCTCCACCTGGTAGGGCATGTCGTGTTCCAGTTGGATCTGGTCGACGTGCCCGGAGGCCTGATCCACCACTTCGAGGGTGGTGAGCTTCTCATCGAGCATCGGCTCGATGTGCTGGTTCTCCCAGAATGGCATGGCGAAGTAGACCTTGCCGTCCAGGACAGTGGCGTCGCCGATACTTCCGTCGATGGGTGGCCAGTCGAAGGCTTTGGAGAGATTCACTCGGTTGGAGAGGGTCAGATTGTCTGGTGGGCCGCTGATGGTCTGTAACTCGACGGGGCCTTGGGGTGGGGTGGCGTCTTTGGTCATGGTGGTGGTGAAGGCCAGTAGGTCGCTTCCGGAGACAGCCAGCTGCGATGGGGCAGCGTTGCCGGTGCGGTAGCTACCCCTGCCGGATGCCCCTCGGGGAATAGATATCCATCCAGGAATTATCAAACCCGCCGCTGACGTAGGAGACCACAGGGTTGCCCTGCCACATCGGCGAAATCAAGGACCCCAGCCTCTTCCAGCTGGCTGATTTGGACCGAGCAGTCGCTGCGATTGAGCCGGCCAATGCTGGACTTGTCGTGGACGGTATTGCCATTGGTAGAAAACCAGGCAGAAGGCGTTGCACCACTGAACTCAGCGGTTTTATCAATTCCCTGGACCTCGGCTCTGATTTTGGCCTGCCGGCCACCGGTGGTCCATATCTCCACCCAGGAAGGGAAGGCGGTCCCGGAAGACCACAGCACCGCCACCCCGGTGCTGCAGTCCCTCCGGATCTCGGTATCCCCGATGCAGCCCGCCGTCCAGGCGGTGATCCCGGCCAGGGCGAGGGTTGCCATCACGCGTCGCCGGATACTCATGGCCGCATCTTGTAGACCAGCTTGGTGTTCGGCGTTTTGACCAGCTCCATCGGATGAATGGCCTTGCCATTCTCCTCGGTATTGAGATCGATGCCGTACAGGTCCTTGAAGGCGGCCCACACCAGTTGAGCGCAGTAGAAGCTGTCGCGTTGATCCACGTTGAAGAAAGCGAGGTTATAAGGCTTGTCGACCTGCGCATGGGCCCAGTCGGCGGCTTTGGCGTCCTGGGCGGTCGAGGTGCCGCGCACAGTCACCCCATAGACCTGCTTCTTGTCCATGTACCATTTATTGCCCATAACCTTCACGCCTGTGTTTATGGCTTCCACCGTGGAATCTCGTGAGTAGATGATCCCGGCGTGGCCAGTGGGTATGATCCCGCCAAACTTGTCGTCGGTGACCAGGATCACGCCACTGCGTTGCGGGTAGTAGCCGATGTACCCCTTTGTGGTGCCGGTTCCCTGGTTGCTGCCTCCGCTGCTGGAGGCGGGCTGGATGCCGTCTTCGTGTGCGAGCTCGGTCTCGCCCTTGTCGGGGGTGAGACGCCCGGCTTCGAAGTCGGCATTGATCTGCTCATTGAGGCGGGCCCAGGCCTCTTCTTCGGCGTCCTGCCCGTCGGCGTGTGCCACGGCTGCTGGCCCGAGGAACCCGAGCGCCATCACCACTATGCTTCCAATCAACCTCTTCATTGCGGTTTCTCCCTCGTGGAGTTGCTTTTGGACTGGCTTGACGCTAACACGATGCTGCCGCAGGGTGAAGGATATATGTGAAAGAATTTTCAACCTCCGGTGCCGCCTCGATGTTTACAATAGTAAATCCCTATGCCGGAGCCATGTTGGGGTGGAGGCAAAAGTCATTACGTCGTCCAAAAAGACGACCAATGGGCCGAATGTCTCTCGTGTTTCGAGGGGATTATTCAAGGTAATTGCCAAATATATACAGGCTTGTTTTGTTGAGGAATTCATCGACCGGAGCGGGCGGCATCTACCTGGGCTGCGGTGTGGGGTTTGCTCAATGTTCAGGGCCTCAATGCCCTGGGCTCCTCGACGGTCACAGCTCGCATGACACGATTCTATGCGAGTTGTCAGATCGCCGGACTGCCTTTCCCAGTCCTGCTGCGCACGATCAATGAGCCTAAAGGTGTGCTGGTAATACTGTGATGGCCCCTCCGGTAGTCTGACGGTATGACTCGGAAGATTGCGGTGAGCCTGCCGGACGAGCAAGTCGACTCGATTCGTCGTGCCGTGGAGCAAGGTAGGGCGGTGTCCGTGTCCGGTTTCATCAGTGCGGCTGTTGCCCGGGCAGAGCGCGAGGACAGCCTGGCGCAGTTGTTGGACGACCTGGACCGTGAACTGGGTGAGGTGAGCGCTGACGACCTGGCCTGGGCTGACAAGGCGCTGGGTCTGTGATGACAAAGTGCGGCAGGGTGACTGGGCTGACTTTGGACACCGGGGCGCTGCTCGCGCTTGAGCGAGGCGACTCCAGGGTGCGGGCGTTGCTACGGCGGGCCCTCGAAAGTGGCATCGGGTTCTCAGTGCCCGCTAGCGTTGTGGCGCAATCGTGGCGTGGCGGGCCCCGGCAGGCGCGTGTGGCTCGCCTGCTCGGTGATCCTGCGGTGGACGTGCCGCCGCTGGACGATACGACGGCCCGAGCCGTTGGGCTGTTGTGTGGACGAACCGGGCATCCGGACGTCGTGGATGTTCACGTGGCGCTGCATGCACGGGAGCAGGGCCAGACCGTGGTCACTTCTGATCCTGATGATCTGCGTACGATTGATCCCACTCTTTCCCTGATTGTCGTGTGAGAGCACCCAGCGCATGCCCCGCCTCACCAGTCAAACCTCCCGCGACGGCCGCAACGAAGTGCCTTCCATGAGAGCGCTGCGCTGCTGGGCGCATTCCGGCCGTGGGAGAAACTCTCGTAGACATTCGGTGGCCTTTCCCTGATCTCCGCCGTCCCTGGTTGCTGACTAGGCTTTCTCGTCGATGAGTGAGGAGATCTATCTGGCGGGCGGGTGTCTGTGGGGTGTGCAGGCATTCGTGTCCACCCCTGCCCGGGGTGGTCGAGACGGAGGCTGGGCGGGCCAATGGCGCCAGCTGCAGTCTCGACGGCCCCTACGACGGCTATGTCGAGTGCGTGCGGACGCGCTTCGACCCGGTCGCTGTCAGTGTCGCTCAACTCGTCGGGTACCTGTTCGAGATCATCGACCCCTACAGCGTGAACCGGCAGGGGCCGGACGTCGGGGAGAAGTGCCGGACGGGGTGTACTCGCAGAACCCAGCGCACCTAGCGGAGGCGCGGGCTTTCATCGACGGCCGCAGCGACGCGGGCCGGATTGTCGTCGAAGTTCTTCCGCTGACCAATTTCATCCGCAGCGCCGACGAGCACCAGGATCACCTGGCCCGCTGCCCCGACGACCCCCTGCCACATTCCACGAGAGTTGCTGACGAAGTACCGACGGTGACCGGCTGCGGGGTCGTCGGCACCTTCTACGGATTGCCGCTGGCCACAGGGGCCGCAGGGACCGTGCTCAAGAGCCGCCATCAGAGCGCGCCCCTTCAGGGGATTGATTGAATCGACGGTTTCAGATGGGGTCCTCTGGCCAGGCCAGCTGCCGGGCTGAGACGAAATGGCGCGGGCTGCCGTCGACCGGGTCGGTGAAGGACAGCTCCCGGGCCAGCAGGCGCAGCGGGGTGGTGAAGTCGTCGATGCCCACGTCCGCGACCTCCGGGTAGAGCGGATCCCCTAGCAGCGGTAGTCCGAGCTGGTTGAAGTGGGCGCGGATCTGGTGCGTCCTGCCCGTGAGCGGACGCACCTCGTAGCGCGCCCAGGAACCACGCACCTCGATCACGTCGATCCACGTCTCCGAGTTCGGCGGCAGGTCCAGGACCTCGGCCTGCAGCACCCCGACCCGCTTGACCAGATGCGACCGCACCACCTGCGGGAAGCTGGCGTCCGGGTCGAACGGGGCGATGGCTTCGTAGACCTTGCGCACCTCGCGGCGCGCGAACACGTCCTGGTACGCCGACCGCCACCGCCGCTGCGCGGTCATCAGCAGCACCCCAGCCGTGCCGCGGTCGAGACGATGCGCCGCCGACAACTCCGGCAGGCCCGTCGCCGCCCGCCCCCGGACGACGGCGCTCTGCAGCACATGCCGTCCCCGCGGGATGGTGGACAGGAAATGCGGCTTGTCGAACACCACGATCCGCTCGTCGCGGTGCAGCACCTCCAGCAGCCCCGGCACCTCCGCCTCCGGTCGCAGCTCCCGGTGGAACCAGATGAAGGTGTTCGGCCGGTACGGCTCATCGCCCCGCCACGGGATGCCATGCTCGTCGACGAAATCGCCGCGCGCCAGCATCGGATCGACTGAGTCACGACCCGGCCCTAGCTTGTCGAGCAGAAACTCCCGCATCGTCGCCCACGGCGCGGGCGCTCCACGATCCAGGGTCCGCACCCACGCAGCCTGCAACCCATGCCGGGGTGGGAGCGGCGACTTCGGAGGCATGGCCACCATTGTCACGGATCAATCGGCGTACCGGACGATTCGGCCACCTTGCCGCCAACCGGCTAGGATGGTCGCCGCGGACACAACCCGCACGGCGAGATCGCATAGTGGACTAGTGCAGCCGCCTTGAAAGCGGCCGAGGGGCAACTCTCCGTGGGTTCGAATCCCACTCTCGCCGCCACGCACAGCCACAGCTCAGAAAACGTTCCCTGGTTCCTAGCCTCACCCCTCGGGATGATAGGCGCAGGCATCCGACACCCTGTTCCCCAGCCGGGGACTCAGATGCCGACGGTGCGCCGGAAGGCTGCTGTGGGTTGGTCTGGGCTGGCTGGGATGGGGCAGTCGAGGTTGCTGACGGCTTGGCCGTGCTGGGAGCCGCAGAGGACGTGGGCGCTGTGCTTGTGCTGCTGTCTGTCGGCTCATTCGCGACCGAGGACGGGTCGATGACCGACTGCACAGTCCTGCGCATCTCAGCGAAGTCCGGGTTGCCGTAGATGAAGCCATGGTTGCCATCCACGAAGGCCAGCCGCGAGACATTGCCGTCCTTGACCTTCAAAGCCAGTCCCGTCAGCGGCTCCACCACGTTCCGGGGATGTCGGTCATCACCATCTCCGAGGAGGCCTGGGCGATGGCCTCGTAGGAAGTGGCCATCGTCGTTGGATTCGCCTGTTTAATGACTGCATTGACCAGGCAGGACTGGCGGGCCATACGGTCATAGTCGCTGGAGTCGAAGCGGCTGCGGGCGTACCACATGGCGTGATAGCCGTCGAGGAGCTGATCAGGGCCGGAATCCAGCCAGGCGTGGGGCCTGGCCCCGGTGGAATGGTCGCCGCCGATGGGGAGTTTCCGGTTGACGTTGAGTTTGACTCCGCCCATGGCGTCGATCAGAGCCTGTAGGCCGTCGATGTTCACTAGCGCGAAGTAGTCCATGTGGAGTCCGGTGATGCCCTCCACTCCCTGTTTGAGGGCTTCCGCGCCGGGATAGGGGGCTGAGGAGACGGCCTCGGCCATCTGCGGCATGTCCCCGCTGACGGTCCGTTCCCAGATAGCGTTGACGAACCATTCCTGCTCGTTTCCGGCCCCCCGGAAACCACGGGGGAACAGCTGCTCCAGCTTGCTGCCCGCCGGGAATGGCGTGTGCTGCACATTCCTGGGGATCTGGATCAGGGCGGTGTCGCCCGTCGAGGTGTTGATGGAGGCCACCATGATGGTGTCAGTGCGGGGAATATAGCTGCCCTTGTTGTCGGCGATGCGGCTGCCCGTGCTATCGGCGCCGAGCAGCAGGATGTTCACGCGAGGGGTGTTCTCCCACGGATTAGCCGCTCCCGGGTCGATGGTGGGCTGGCCAGGCGCAGGGCCTTCGCGGAAGACCTTACTCAGCAGATCCAGTTGTGACAGGGGTGTAGCGGGCGCCGACTGCTAGGGGTGCTGAGGTGACGAAGGTGAGGGCGACAACCAGGCCGGCCCCGATGCCTCGTTTCGCCATCTCCAGGCCGCGTGGCCTGGTCAGCAGATGGGTCGTAGCGATCAGCAGGGGCAGGCCCTATAGCACCGATGATCAGGGACCATCATGATGACGACCAGCGCCTTGGGGCTGGGCCACCCACCCCAGGACCCTTTTCGTGTTCGTGATGGCCTGCCAGGCCAGCAGCACCAGGAGCAGCAGGAAGCCTGATGGGATGAGGATTCCCAGGATCTTTGCCCAGCGAGACTTGGCACCCAGAAGGCCGGCTCCCGGTAGCACGGCGCTGGCTGCGGTCAGGGCGGCGCTGCGGCGGAAGGAGTCGTGCCATGGTCCCTTTCGCACCGGCAGCGTGCTTGGGGGTGGTTTTGTGGTCGCTGTCCTTGGACGACCTCGTCTTGCTGCTGACGTCACGCGAGGACCTGCTCTTGCCATCACGCGATGACGATGAGGGTGGTCTTCCTGCTCCGTGAGTCTTTGGCGGAGCCCTCTGGGCTTCCTCCGGGATGTGGAGGATTTTCTGCTGTTGTTGCCGCTTGGTGTCTTGTGTGGGCGGATGGAGGTTCGCTCGGCTTCGGACTCGTCGCTGAACTCGTGTGTGACGTCGTCGCGCTGGCGTCCGGGGTTACCGCCGCGGTAGATCCGTGGGAACCTCTTGCTGTCGGACAAGACACGTCCTCCCTTCCATACTGCGGCTCAGTGTACTTGCCAGTCGAATGAATGGACGACAGTCACCCAGCAGGCCAGAACCCCATTTGCTGGTGCCGTCGTGCCTCGGCTAGGCTTTGGGCCTACATGGAGGTGTCGCCTAGTCCGGTCTATGGCGCCCGCCTGCTAAGCGGGTTTGGGACTTAATCCCATCGCGGGTTCAAATCCCGCCACCTCCGCTGAGGTAGTTCAGCCCAGGTCTCCCGGTCGCAGGACCGGGGACCTTTCATCTCTATTTCTTCTATTCGTCTATCGGGCGGGAAGCGCACCTTGCCTGGTGTCAGGTTACCGCCCGACATCAGGCAGGGGATTCGGAATCGGATCCGGGTTCAGCGCGACCCAGGCGACGGCGAGTTCGCTGACGCGGTTGACGGCATGCTCATCTATGATCCCCCGCATCAGGACATCTGTTAGGTCGTTTGCCCTCTGTGAGCTGTTCTCGGGGCAGCGGCGTTCCTGAGGCGAGGATGTCGCACATTCCCTCAGCCAGGGCATCGTAGGCATCATCCCAGTTGCCCCCACCGTTGCCGAGAATCTCGTTCCCGATCTTTCCGCTGATGCGGATCACCTCTCCTTGAGCGGTAGCTGCGCGTCCCGACCCAGGCACAAGCGAATCCCACAAGGCGCTGTACGCCTGCCTCCACGTCCCCTGCGGCACATCAATGCGACTTACCCCGTCGTGGATATGGATCGGAGCGACGGGCGGGACCTCACAGATCTCGAACAGACGATCCAGAGCCTTGCCGGTTGCGTCGAGCGCCTCGCCGCGATGACCGCGGGCGAGGGCGCGCTGGAAATCCTTGCCGATGGGTCTGAGCAGGGAGGCCTCTTCGCCGGTGAGCTGAGCCCCAGCAGCCATGAGCCGCTCGACGACGGGGAGCATCCACCTGGCCAGATAGGTTTCCCCGCTACGCAGCACAAAGGTAATGGCGCTGTAGCCCTCCACGGGCCATCCGCTCGCACGCCGAGTGGCATCCGCGCCAGCGGCAAGGAGAAATTCTATGGCCTCCAGGGAATGTAGCTCAGCGGCTGTGTGCAGAGCGGTTCTGCCATGGTGATCGGAGGCATCGACGTCGGCCCCCAGGCTCAGCAGCAGTGGGATCTGTTCCGTCTGCCGGGCGGCGCGGGTGTGCAGAGGGCGATCGCCGTACCTGTCCTCTGCGTTGATGTCCTCGCCACGCTCGACGAGCCATTTCACCACCTCGTCGGGACACGGAGTGAAATGTAGTAGAGACTTCTGATAGTAATCATCTTCCCGGGCTCCGACCTGGCAGTGTGAGAGGTCTGCGGATATCTTTTTGAGGTCGCCGCTGGCTAGAAGATCCGCGATTCCAGCGGGAAGGATATTGCTTAATTGAGGCATGATGCTCTCCTCTGAGTCTTTGGTGGCCTGCGCTGGCCGGTTGGCCACATTGTACTTGCTGCTGTTTAACGTTGTCCATGCCAGCATGATCTGATTTCCTCTTGGAGGTTCAGATAGATTTCTTTGTGATATATCTGACCCGGAATATTGGGTGCTGAATGGGTAGTTTCTGAGGGGTGAACCTGTCGCATGATAGAGTAAAGTTAGCAAAAGCAAATATATGAGATTCATTCATGGCTGTGTGTAATTCGATGCTGAATATGAAATCAATATGACATTGACTGCCAAATGAACTGGGTCTCATGCGTAACCGGAAAGGTGGGAAGAATGTATGTTGCGTGAGAAGCTACGTGGACGTTTTCCGCGAGGGATGATCGCCGCGGCCATGGCTCTTGCTCTGGCAGGTGGGGGCCTGATGGTGCATGCCGTCCCGGAGGCTCAGGCGGCGGATCGCCTCAACAGTGTCTATCAGTTCAAGGATACGAATTATCCTGTCCCGGACAGCAATGTCCTGTGGGTGGCGACGGACGGCAGTGACAGCAATCCTGGAACCGAGGCCGCGCCTCTTCGCACTATCGGCGACGCGGTGAAAAAAGCCAGCGATGGCTACACCATCGTCGTCAAGAGTGGTGTCTATCGTGAGGCCCATTTCTTCGTCAACAAGCCGAACCTGACAATTCAGGCGGCGCCTCATGCCGAGGTGTGGCTGAAGGGCAGTGATGTCGTCGAGGGTTCGCAGTGGGCGAAGGACGGTAATGCCTGGAAGACCACGGGCAAATTCAACAATATGTGCCATGTCTGCACAGTCAATGTTGATCCCAGCGTGGAGGGTCTGGCCGCCTATCCCGAACAGGTCTTCATCAATGACAAGCCACTCCGCCAGGTCGCGTCCAAGGAGGAGGTCACGGAGGGTACCTTCTTCGTCGAGGACAAGACACCGACCACGGCGAAAGACCCGAAGAACAACAAGGCCGGCCTGAACTACGGCGCGGAGGACGAGATCACCTATTACGTCGGCTCCGACCCGACGACGGGCACCACCGAGATCTCCGAGCGGCCGCGGGCCTTCACGTCTGTGGGTGCGAATTTCGCTTGGAAGGGCATCAACGTTTCCCAGTACGCCCCCGTCCAGGAGTGGGGCTTCGACAGCGTGAAATACCCAGGCCTCAACGGCACCTCCGCGGCGTCGGTCAACCAGGCGAACTCCGTGGTGCAGGACTCGATCTTCGCCCAGAGCTCAACCATCGGACTCAACCTCGACCAGGCCGAGGGGACGCGTGTTGTCGGCAACACGTTCATCGACAACGGGGCCAATGGCGCCGGAGCGAACAAGGCGCACGGCTCCTCGTATGAGGGCAACACCTTCACGAACAACAATGCCGCGGGTTTCGAGGCTCGTGGGACGGTGTGCAAGGCCTTCTGCACCGTCTCGGACATCAAGGTCACGCACATAGAGAACTTCTCCTTCCGTGACAACATCGTCGACTACTCGCAGCTGGGCCGTGACTCCTCGGACGCCGCCAATGCGAAGGAATACCGCGCTCCGTCCTTCTGGTGTGATGAGGGGTGCATCAACACGACGGTGACGGGGAACTTCTTCACCAATGTGCCGCACGCCATCTTCTACGAGGTGTCCGGCAGTGGCGTCATCGCCTCGAATATCATCGAGGGCAGCGGCAAGGGAATCGGCATCTCCAGCAGCAATGATGTCAAGGTCTACAACAATTCGATATCGCGCACATTCCAGCCATTCGAATTGTTCGAAGATACACGCATCAATGGCTGCAACAGTTTCTCCGATGGCAAATGCAATAGCCCGGAGAAATGGTCGATGAGCAAGAAGCTGCCGTGGGATCTGAAGAACATTGAGATGTACAACAACATCATCTCGTCCCGCGCCTGGGTGTCGAATGACGGCAGCGAGCCCTATTACGCCTATCCGGTGCGCACCACCGGCGCCACCAACCAGGATGGCACCGTCGTCACCACCAACGACATGTTCAAGGGATTCGACTACAACGCGTACTACCGCAGCAGCCAGCAGAATGAGCCGGGGCTGTTCGTGGGACTACCCGGGTGGCAATCCCATAGATCAGGTCTACAAGTCCGCGGCTGAGATCTCCAAGGACTCCCGGGTCAGCTCCAGCATTGACGGACGGGACGCGAACTCGCTCGACACCTTCGGGTCGCGTCAGGAGAATCCGTACTTCGTGTCGGAGGCCGGGAACAACAACGACTACAAGAAGAGCGACTACACCATCAAGGCCGGCAGCCCCGCCGAGAACTCAGGCAAGCCGCTGCCGGAGGACGTCGCCAAGGCGATCGACCCGAGCGGCCAGAGTGTCAAGGCCGGGACGCCCGTCAACCGGGGTGCCCTCCTCAACCCCATGATGAAGGCTGGCGGCTGACATCCGCTAGACCCTGCCTGTGCCCCGCCGGTTCGCCGGCGGGGCACATGGTTTTCGGGCGGTATGTGCTTTCGCTGCTGGCGTCCGGGGTTTTGCCAAGCGTCCTGGGGGCGCGTATAGTTACCTCTCGCCCAAGCGCTCGTAGCTTAATGGATAGAGCATCTGACTACGGATCAGAAGGTTGGGGGTTCGAGTCCCTCCGAGCGCGCGTGAAGATCGGCTCACCCAGTCCGAGCGATCTGAAAGACCAGCATCAAAGCCTCCGTTTTCCTCAGCCGGGGCGACGAGGACCCCACAGGTCTCGCCGCCCCAGCTTTCTGACACTAGCGTCCGGTTTCCTGTTGCGCGCGGACCTCACGGGTTGCGGCGACGAGATTGGCCAGGGACGCCTCGGTCTCGGCGTAGCCGCGGGTCTTGAGGCCGCAGTCCGGATTCACCCACAGACGGTCGGCGGGAACCGACCCGGCGGCGAGCGTGATGAGCTCACGCAGCTCCTCGACGGAGGGGACGCGCGGAGAGTGGATGTCCCAGATGCCGGGCCCGATGCCGTGGTCGAAGCCGTGCCTGGATAGCTCAGGCAGCACCTCCATCCTGGAGCGGGCGGCCTCGATGGAGGTGACGTCCGCATCAAGGCCGGCTATCGCATCGATGATCTGCCCGAACTCCGAATAGCACAGGTGCGTGTGGATCTGGGTGCTTGGCCGCACGGAGGACGTCGCCGCGCGGAAGGCGCCGACCGACCACGCCAGGTAGTCGCCGTGGTGCGTCGCATCGAGGGGGAGCAGCTCGCGCAGGGCCGGTTCGTCGACCTGGATGACGCCGATGCCCGCAGCCTCAAGCTCCTCGACCTCGTCGCGCAGGGCCAGCCCGATCTGGTCCGCGACCCTGTCCAAGCGGCAGGTCATTGCGCGAAAGGACCACGCGATGATCGTCACCGGTCCCGTCAGCATGCCCTTGACGGGCTTGTCGGTGAGGGATTGCGCGTAGGTGGCCCACTCGACGGTCATGGCCTGCGGGCGTGCGACGTCTCCCCACAGGACCGACGGGCGGGTGCAGCGCGAGCCATAGGACTGGACCCAGCCGTTGCGGGTCGCGGCAAAGCCGTCGAGGAGTTCCGCGAAGTACTGGACCATGTCGTTGCGCTCGGCCTCGCCATGGACCAGGACATCCAGGCCGATCTCCTCCTGCAGCCTGATGACCGATGCGATCTCGGCCTTCATCCGCTTGACGTAGTCGGCGTCGGAGAGCTCCCCGCGGGCATTGGCCGCGCGGGTCCTGCGGATCTCGCTCGTCTGCGGGAAAGATCCGATGGTCGTGGTCGGCAGGTCCGGCAGGTCGAGGCGTCTCGCGCTGCGCGGCCTCGCGTGCCGGGAATTCCTCGCGCCGGCGATCCGCCTCCGTCAGGGCCGCGACGCGTTCACGGACCTCGGGCCGGACGACGCCGGGCGCCTGGGCGCGCTCGGCGAGCACTCGGGAGGACTCGGCGATCTCGTCCGCCACCGCGTCCCACCCCAGGTCGAGGCCGCGGGCGAGCGTGACGACCTCGCCGACCTTCTGGTCCGCGAAGGCCAGCCAGGCGTGGAGGTTGCGGTCGAGCTCCTCGTCATCCCAGGTTTCGAGCCCGGTGTCATGGGGGACGTGCTGCAGAGAGTTCGTGGTGGCGACGGTGACCCGCGCGGCCCCGAGCGCGCGGGCCTGATCGAGGAGATCCCGTGCCCGGGCGAGGTCGGCGCGCCAGATGTTGCGGCCGTCGATGGCACCGACGACGAGGGTCGCACCGGACAGGTTGGCGCTTCCCGGAGCCGGCAGCCGACCGCGCCCCGCGTCCACGTGGATGGCCTCGACGCCTGAGGCAGCCAGCGCCGCCACGGCACCGGTGCCGTCGCCATACGGGGTCGTCACGAGGATCGCGGGCCGCTCCACTCCAGCCTGCGCCCCAGCAAGAGTCCGATACGCTCGTCCTGCTGTCTTAGCCAGCTCTGCACGTGGGTGCCCGAGGTTGTCCGAGACGAGGGCGGGTTCGTCGAGCTGCACCCATGGGGCGCCGGCTGCGGCGAGTGCACGCAGCATGTCCGCGTAGGCGGCCACGACCTCGTCGACCCGGGAGAGCGGATCGAATCCCTTAGGCGCGTCTGTGCTGGCCTTCGCGAGCGCAAGATAGGTGACGGGGCCGACCAGGACCGGGCGGGTGACGTACCCCCAGCTGAGCGCGTCGGTGAACTGCCGGACGATCGTATTGTCGGTGAGGGAGATGGGGGTCTGTGGTCCGATCTCGGGGACGAGGTAGTGGTAGTTGGTGTCGAACCATTTGGTCATTTCCTGCGGCGCCACCCCGCGTCGCCGCGTGCCAGCGCGAAGTACAGGTCGAGGCCTTCGCGGCCGCGGAAGCGCTCCGGGACTGCCCCGAGCAGGAGTGTGATGTCCAGGACCTGGTCGTAGAGCGATGGCGCGTCGGCCAGCGAGGCATCCGAGGCCCCGAGTCCGAGTTCAACGAGGCGCGCCAGGTTGGTCTTGCGTAGCTGGGCTTGGGCATCGAGCAGGGCGGCGTCGCTGATCCGGTCGGCCCAGCGGGCTTCGAGAGCCTTCTTCAGTTCGCGGCCGCGCCGATGCGTGGATAGGCGAGGATGGAGGCTGAGGGAATGGAGGCATGGGTTCTCCTGGGTGTGGTACGTGGTTGTGGCGTGGTTCGGCGGTTCCGGGGTGGCATGCGAGCGCCAGCAGCAGATATGCCGACGAGCCACGTCAGGGCTTTGCTCAAGGAACATCCGCCGTCGTATGCGCGCGGGCGGAGCTGGTTCAGGTCAGGTGCGCATTCGGGCGCGAGCATTCCCGCGGCGTGTGCGGGTGGTGATCGACGGCCCGGTCATGATCCCAGTGTGCCTGACCCGCGCCTGCGGCGGACCGGATCCCGGATGCTGGGATGGCGACCTCAGCGGGCTGTCACGTCGTGGTGGGCTGGTGACGTGGAGATGGTGATCTACCAGTGCGGCATGCTCGTGTCATGAGCGACCTCAACGAGGCCCAACACCAGCCCCGAACACCTGCTCGCTGAGGTGGTGGCGAGTCACTTCATCAACGCGAGGGTCGCCGAGGAGGACGGCGACCAGGTCGTGGTGCTGGGGAGGGGCTGCCGACGATCGAGTGCCATATCAACTCGATGCAGGAGATCCCGCCGCACGGGACGTTCATCATGCTGATCATCCGGGGCGGGGCGCTCGGTCCGCACGGGCGACGGTCACCGCCAGCGGCTACGGCGAGAATATGCATCACGTGCTCGTCGCGGCGGGGTGCAACTGGGCGTGCGCGTTCGGCCCGGTGCTGCTGACCGGGATCGGCCGCGCCGACCTCATCAACACCCAGGACCCCTGACGTCGAGCAGTTCGAGGCCACCGTCGGCGGGCGGCGCTACCTGGTGACGATGAGCCGCCTGGACCGTGGTCTGGGCGCTGGGATTGGCAGCGATGAGCTGGCGGCCTGCCGTCGGCAGATCGGGGATCCCAGGCCCTGACGAGGGCGGTGCTGGCTAGCGGGACCCTCCCGCGTCGCGGTCCGGGGACGTCATCCCGCTGGGGTGCTTCCTGGGCATCGGGCCGACGATTTCCTCCGAGGTCAAATACGGTCGCGGTGACTGGGCTCCCGCGTGTGCCGTCTGGGACAACCTTCCCACCCAGGCATCGGGCTACCGGATGCTGCGCGAATGGGCGATCCTGGCGCCGGTCGAGCCTGCCCCACCCCCTGACCCGCGAGTCGTTGCAGCGCACCCTCGACCTGCTGCGTGCCGCTGGCGACAGTCCCCAGAGCGAGGCCGGCTGGCTGGGAGGCCGTCACCACGGCATGAGGCTCGGCGTCCCCGCCACACCCGCGCAACTGGCCTCCTGGGAGCCGCTGCCGTCCGATGCCCGCTGGTACCTGGAGACGATCGCCGCCTCCGGGGCCGGGCCCGGCTACGGACTCGACCTGAAACACTTCGAGGATGGCTGGCTGCACCTGGCCGCTGCCGGCTGTGGTGCTAGCTGGCTTCTCAACCTCGGCGACGGATCGGTGTGGCTGGACTCCCGCGCCTGCGATGATGACGTCAAGCAGGTGGCCCCTGGGTTCGCGTCCTGGTACGAGGCCTGGCTCGACAATGCGATCCGCGGCGGCGGGCCCTTTGCCCAGTGGGAATACCGGGTTGACGCGGTGTACCAGATGCTGGTGCAGGCCGCCCGCCACTACGACGACGTTGAGAACCTGCTGGGGTCAGACTTCCGGGTGAATATCAAAGGACCTGACGGGACAACCGTCGGGCCCTGCCACGCCTGCGAGGCCCTCTACGACCAATGCGGGGTGCCGAGCACCGTCTTCAACCCCTCGAAGTAGGTTCCCTGGATGCGGTCATCAGGTTCCAGACCAGGTCGTCCTCATAGACCGGGATATCGGTGGCGACCCGGCCCTCCGCGAGCCGGATCACACGCTGGCAGCAGGCTGCCACGAACTCGGCGTCGTGGGTGATGACCAGCAGGGCATGGCCTGCGGCCGCCAGCTCCCTCACCAGTCCAGCCACCGCCCGCATGCCTACCAGGTCGAGGCCACTGGTGGGCTCGTCGAGGATGAGCAGGGACTTGCCGCTGGCGATGCAGGCTGCGATGGCCAGTCGCTGCTTCTGCCCGCCCGACAACGTGGCGGGATGCCGTCCAGCCAGCTGCGCCAAGCCCAGGCAGTCCAGGATCTCCTGGGTGTGCTCTGCCGACGGCACCCGGGCCTTGGGCAGCCCCAGGGTCACCTCGGCCTGGACGGAGTTGGCGAACAGCTGATGCCCGACGTCCTGGAAGACGATGGCCGAGGCCCGGTTCCGGTCCTTGACGAAGGCTGCACCGCCACGCATCCGAATTGTTCCCGCCGATGCCCGGTGCAGTCCGCACAGCACCCGCGCGAGCGTCGACTTCCCCGCGCCGTTGCCGCCGGTCAGCGCCACGGTCTCCCCGCTCCGCACCTCTAGGTCGACGCCATGCAGCACCTCCTGCCTCCCATAGCGTGCTCGCAGCCCCCGGGCTTGGAGGAACGGTTCCGGGGAGCTTCCCGTGCCTCGGGGGAGGTCGCGCGGACTTCGCGGATATCTGTGGTCCGTAGCCCCTAGCCCGGCCAGCCCGCAGGAGTCCAGAGCAGCGAACTCCACAGGAGCCAGCCGCTGGGCGATGCCCCCCGCCGGCCATGACCACCACCTCGTCGACGACGTCCAGGAGCCACCACAGCCGGTGCTCGGTGACCAGGATCGCAGCCCCCTTGCGTTTGGCGTCGAGCAGGTAGCCGCGCAGGGCCCTGATCGACTCCAGGTCGAGGTTCCCGGTCGGCTCGTCCAGCACCAGGTTCCGCGGGTGCGCGGCCCAGGCGCTGGCATAGGCGATGCGCTGTCTCTGCCCGCCGGAGAGGGAGAAGATTGAACGATCTGCCAGCGTAGACAATCCGAGTTCTGAGATGGTGGCATCGGTGCGTTCCCGGATCTTCTCCTCAGGCCAGCCCATGCTCTCCAGCGTGAAGGCGACCTCGCCGGTGGAGTCGACGTTGAAAAACTGGGTCCGCGGGTTCTGGAACACCGACCCGACGCGCTCGGCCACTTGCCAGCTCTCCAGCCCGGCACAGTCTTCGCCATCGATCAGCACCTGCCCGCTGAGCTCCCCGGGGAAGAAAGCGGGCGCGAGCCCGTTCGCCAGCCGGGTGATGGTGGTTTTCCCGCATCCTGACGCTCCGCAGACCAGGACGCACCGGCCGTCGCTCACCGTCAAGTCGATCCCCACGGACCCCTGGGGCCTCAGAGGCCGGGGTGGGGTCGGCCTGCCGGTAGGTGAAGGTGACGTCACGCAGCTCGATCATCCGACGCCTCCCGGCAGGCCGGTCATGGGCAGGGCAAGCGCGACCAGGACGGCGAGTGCCCCGGCCGTCATCAGCGCCACATCGATGGCCCGCAACTCGATGTGGGTGTAGCAGGTCCGGTGTGCCGGGTTCTCGATCCCGCGGGCGACGGCAGCCATCGAGAGCTCGTCGGCGAGAACGGATGCGCTCATCATCAGGGGTACGTAGAGGCATTCCGCCGTGAGGGCCGGGTGCCGTAGGAAACCGGACGGGCCAAGCGAGATCCCGCGCATCCGCATGGCGTCCCGTAGATGCTGCCAGTCCTCGCGAATCGCTGGGAGGTAACGCATCATCACTGCGAGGGGAATGGTTACGGCCCGGGGCACGCGCATCCGGGAGAACGCCGCCATGAGCTCGTTGACATGCGTCGTCGCGACGACCCCCGCGCCCAGCAGTGCACACGGCAGCACTTTCCGCAGCATCACCAGGAACGAGACGACCGTGGTTGTGAAGATTCCCAGGTCGAGAGGCTGCGCTAGCACGGAAACTCCTATCAGCGTGGCATATCCGGCGGCCAGCAGCGTGGCTATCCCAGGCCGTCCGAGCGCTGCCGTCAGGGTGGCGACGGCAGCCATCAGGCCCAGCTCATACCAGTGCGACGGCGACAGCAGCACGGCCAGGGCGCACGCCAAGAGGAGGAACAGCTTCGTCCGGGGATCAAGACGCAGTCCCCTGTTCCTCGTTTTTGCTGAGGCCGTGACACCGGCCTTCTCGAACTGTTTGCGCAGCAGCTTGAGGCCGGCCATGCCGCTGATGAGCGCGCACACCACGTTCAAGATGATCATTCCGGCCAGCACCAGCCGGTTCCGGTGGCGGTCATGGTGGCCATGTAGTCCTGGCTGGAACCCCGGCCGGTGAGGTACTCGGAGTAGGCGGCAGGGGTGATCCATAACATCAGGTAGGAGCCCAGGGGATTCAGCGAGAACACCACAAAGCTCAGTAGGTTGAGGCTCCGGTTCCGGAAGTCCCCGGCACCGGCGATGAGGTCGGCCACGATCCCCAGCGCGAACAGCGCCACCGCCCACAGCCAGTACATGCCGGTGACGAAGATGACGATCGCCTCGATGGCACCGAGGACCATGACCGGGCCGTGCTTGGGAACCTTGGCGATCAGCAGCAGATAGACCGGCCCGGTGAGCAGCGCTGCGCCCGCGGGCATCAGGAAGGTGAGTACGGGATTCGGGGCGAAGAACCCGCCCCCGGCCATCATGAAGACTAGGTGGAGCGCTGTGAAGATCCCGGTGATCACCAGGTCACGCGCCGTCAGCCCCGATTGCTGTGCACCCGTCATGGTCTTCATCGCAGTCTGCCTCCTAAGGTTTGCCTAACGAATTTTCTGGGTCAGCGTATGGTTCACACTGGGTTGACGGAGCTTGACCGGCGCAGGATGCGTCCGGGCGCCGTTGCACGGCGTCTGATCGCCGCACTGCGGCCGTGGCTTGTCGATAGGAGCAGCTGGGTATGGACACCATCCACGGCGGATCCCTCAGGGCCTCCGGGTTCCATGAGGTCACCTCGCCTGAGGGGTTCTGCCCGCTGTGGCGGTCTTACTCCTCCCAGGAAGGCGCGATTGGCTTCTTCCACGTGCTGGCCCCGCATGACGGCTGGCAGATCGCCATCCACGATTTCACCCCTCGTCCACGACATGATCTTGGGATTCCCTCTGCCCGAGTACCTTTCCGTCACCTGGCATGACTCCATCGCGGGAGAGGATCTGACGACGGGACGGCGCATCCAGCCGAAGAGCCTCTGGGGTTTCTACAGCGACGGGGCCTGGCGCGGTCGCATCCGCGGCGGGGTGCCGGTCCGGTCTGTTGGCATCGAGGTGAAGCTTGCGATGTCCCGCGACTACCTGGAGCAGGAGTACGGTGGACAGTTCGAGCACGTCCGTGACGCCTTCGTCTCGCTGAGCGACATGACCGACTTTCCGGAGCTGCGCTCCCTGCTGCAGGGACTGTGGCCCCTCGCCGGGGACGAACGGCGCAGCAGCCTCTACTACGAGGGCAAGGTGCTCCAGGCGATGGGACTGATCATCGAGCGCACCAGGATCCAGCAGACTGGGCGGAGGAGATCATTGCCCCGACGTGACCGGGAACAGATTCTCAGAATCGTTGAGCACATCGACCAGGACCCGGCCGCGGTGCCGCGCCTCGCCGACCTGGCCTGGGAGACCTGCATGAGCCCGACCAAGTTCAAGGAGAGCTTCCGGGTGGTGACGGGGTTGTCGCTGACCCGCTACGTGCGTCGCGCCCGGGTTGAGCGGGCCGAGGTGCTGTTGAGACAGCCTGAGGCCACAGTCCAGGGGATTGCTCGGGCTGTTGGATACAGCCGCGCATCCAGCTTCTCGGAGATGTTCCGGAGCGAGACGGGGATGTCACCGAGTGAGTATCGTCAAGAACGAGCGAATCCCTGGCGACCTTGACCTGCCTGCGGCTACCCTCGAAAGATGCCTGGTGACTCCCCGCCGCCTCTGGACCTGAGGCCAGTGCGGTTCGAAACCCAGCTGGGGAGCTGACCTCGCCCGTGGTCATCGAGTTCGAGGACACGTCGCTGCGGGTGCTGACCATCCGGGGACGGCACGGTGAGATGGTCAAGCTGCTGATGTCGCGGGCCGGGGCCACGCCGGAGTTCCTGGAAGCGCCCAGTCGGCTTGAGCTGGGCGACCTGGTCGTCGCCCAGCTCACGTCCCGGCCGGTGCGGGCCTTCGCCCTCCCGGAGGGCGTGGTGGCCCACCGGTTCCGGCCGGGAGTCCTTCTGGTCCGGGCGGTCGCCGCGCATGATCTTCGCCTCGCTGGCGGTGTTCGGCCTGGGGGCTGGCATCTGGCAGACCTGGCAGGGCCTGCTGGCTGCGCTCCTGTTCGTCGCTGTGGTCGCCGGGGCGGTGCCGCTGCTGGCGAGGTGGCCCGCGTTACGGCAGGTGTATGCGACCGGCGAGGGAAACTATGCGCTGGATACCCTCCTCGACGACCGTCCAGCCGCGAGGGCCGCCGTCGCGCTGGTGGACGGCATCAAGGAGGAATACGGGCGGCTGCTGACCGACCTCGCCTACCGCATCGAGACGCCCGCGCTCTTCGACCCGGCCGACGAGCTGACCCGTCGCCTCACCACCGCTCTGATCCGGTGGGACACGACCCACGAGACCCTCGACGGGTCCGAGCTGGGAACCCTGGCAGCTGAGGTCCGCGTCGCCTTTGAGGCCGCCAAGGAGCATGCCGAGGCGGTGGGGCTACGGCATCTGCCTGAGGAGGCCCGGGAACCGGCGGGCCGTGCGCTCAAGGCTGCGCGGGTCGCTGCCGGCACCGACAGCCCGGGGGAGCGGGAAGCGGCCCTGGAGCAGGTGACCGGCATCCTCGACTCCCTCGCCCTCTACTATTTGCCCCGTCCCGGCCAGGTGCGGCGCATGCTGGAGGGTCGCGCCCTGCTGGCGCTGCCGGGCCGCCGCAGTGTGGAAGAGGGCCGGGTGGAGGAGAAATGACCTTCGAGCTGTGGCAGCGGGTCCCCCTGAACACCAGCATGTTTGCGGTCGACAAGCTCTCCCTGCTGGTGCTGGTCAAAGACAAAGAGGAGATACTGGCCAGTGTCCGGGGAAATTCAGGACAGAACAACTTCGTCTTCTACGCTCCCATCTCCAAAGCCGATCACCCGATTCCCTATTACAGCCCGCAGGACAACCTCGGCGCATTGATGAGCGAGGTGGTCAGATCCAGCGATATCGAAATGATCGCGATCCCACCCATCCAATGGGGATCGGAGGCCTTCTCCCTGCGCAATCCCGCGAACCTCAAGCGGCTGGCGGCGATCGTCGGCGGACTGGCGCTGATCGTGGTCGTGGGCGTGCTCAACCCGCTGTACCCTGACGTTCATCACGCCGCTGTATGGCGTCCTCATCTCCTTGATGTATTCCCGGGGGCGGCGCTCCGGCACCAAGACCACCCAGATCGCCGCGGCAGGTGAGATGCGACTGGACGGCAGCAATATCGTCGGATATGCCCTGGCGCGCAGTCGCGGTGAGCATCCGCAATTGCCGACGGACGCCCAGCGGCGGGCTGACATCGTCAAACGCGTGGAGGACCTCAAGGAGGAGTACGGACGGCTTTACTCCGACCTGGTTTATCGCATTGAGAATGCGGCCCTGTTCGACTCCTCCGCTCCGCTGACCTCGGAATTCCTGGTGCTGCTTTCCCGCTACGACCTGGAGGGCGACACCCTCCCGGTCGGTGACCTCGACGACCTAGCTGCGGAGCTGGAGATCAGCTACGTCACCGCCCGCGACCACGCGGAGACCGCCGGGATGCGGCACCTCCCTGCCGAGGCCAGGGCAGATGCGGACCGCGCGGCGAAGGCGGCCCGGCTGGCCGCCAAGACCACGAACGACGGGGAGCGGGCTGTGGCGCTGGAGCAGGTCCGGCGGATCCTGGAGTCGCTCTCGCTGTACTACCTGCCGGCCAGCCTGGTGCGCCGCGGCATCACGGACGGCGGCCAGTGATGCGGCGGATGCTGAAGAGGGCCCGTGGTCCTGCTGTTGGGCCTGGCCTCGCTGCTGGCGACCCCTGCACGTCGCCCGGGCCGCGATCCCCGGGATCCGCGGGACCCAGGCCGTCTCCAGCCAGCTGACCTGGCTGCGCCGAGTGAACCCCCGGGCCGCGCCTGAGATGCAGCGGTTGTTCCCCAGAGGGGAGTTCTTCCAGTGGGCGCTGTCCGGGCTCGCGGCGGGCAGGCTTGCCCGGGACGGCGTCGACCCAGCGGACAACCTCGCCCTGCTTGAGGAGGCCATCGCGGCGACCGGGCGTCGCAGGTCGTGGACCGGTTCGGGGCTGGCGACCCGCTTCCGCACGGTGCCTTCTACCACGGCTGGCGGCTGTTGCTGCTGGTCGACCGCGCGGCCCCTGACCGGCGACCCCGCCCAGCGGGCGGAGGTGGAGACCGAGGCCCGCCGGATCCTGACGGCCCTCCAGGCTGACCCGCTGCCGGCCTCCCTACCCGGGGCGGGCCTGGCCGTGCGACGTGGTGGTCGCCCTGGCGGCGGGCCCACCGGGCGGCGGGACTGGTGGAGCTGCCCGGGCTGCCGGCCGTGACGAGGCAGTGGTTCGCGGCCGTGGAAACCCACCGCGATCCCTCGGGCCTGCTGGTCCACCGGCGCGGTGGCGACGTGGCCAGAGGGTCGTCGCAGGCGATCATCCAGGCCTTCCTGCCTGACATCGACCCCGTCCGGGCCGCCCGCGAGTGGCGGGTCTTCAAGGAGCAGTTCGTCGTCTCGGAGCTGGGACTGGTCGGTGTCCGGGAGTATCCACGCGGCGTCGCCGACGACGGGGACGTGGACTCCGGCCCGCTGGTTGCCGGGGTGTCGGCCAGCGCCTCGGCGGTGACCCTGGCCGCCGCCCGCCGCAACGGCGACCTTGAGCTCGCGAAGGTCTTGGACCGGGAGGCCGACCTGCTGGGCCTGCCGCTGCCGATGGGCTCTGGCGCCGCTTTCGCCCTGGGGCTCATGCCGGTCGGGGACGCCTTCGTCGCCTGGGCGCGATCAGCCCCGCTGGGCGCGGCCTTGGACGTTCCCTCACCGCAGCCCTGGTTCTGGTTGTTCTGGCTGCTCGCCCTGGTGCCGGGCGTGGTCGCGCTCTGGATGTGCCGACGTCGGATAGCTGGTCTCGTCGCCCTCCGCCGGCCTGGTAGCGCAGGTAGGCGTGAAGAGTGCCAGCACATCAAGGACGGTGCCAGTGAACCAGGCGGATCTGTCATGAATGAGACGACTGTCGGCCGGTGAGTTTGCTGCGCTCCTAGCGCACCTCCGGGACTGGGCGGGGCCAGGCACCCAGGTTCTGCCAGACGAAGTCGGGCACGCGTCCGAAGAAGCCGACGAGGAAGGACAGCACCGCCTCGATGTTCTGCGGCCACCAGTCATTGTCGCCACCTATGAGGATGCGACCCTCTGAGATGTTGAAGCTGACGGGCCCGACGCCATGAGGTACTCCATCTGGCGCTGGTGGATCACGTCGGAGGCGAAGCGAGGATTGGCGGAGCGGATCTTGAACTGCCGGTTGAACTCCTCCCACTCGAACTTCTGCTTCTTGCCGAAGAATCCCCAGTTGGCGGAGAGGTCCATGAAGGGGAATCCCGGACGGAATTCGCACAGCATCTCCTCGTGGTGCTCGGTGTGGGTTTGGGTGTTCCCCTGCCCGTCGGTGGTGGTGTACGTCGTCTCCCAGGTGTGCGTCAGCCGCAGGAAGGAGATGTTCGCCGCCGTGCCGTAGATGATGTCCTTCGCCTTGTGGTTGCTGCCGCCGGTGGTGTGCCCGATCTGTTGCAGGTAGGAGTCGTCCCGGGGTAGATAGGTCCAGTCGTCGTGTCCGTAGACGCTGAGCCCGGGCGGTGGGGGAGGCCCGGCGAACTGCTCGTGGGGCAGCGCCAGCAGGGGCACCGCGAGCCTGCGCCATCACCTCGACGACCGCCGCCAGCTCCTCAGCCTTCTTCGGGGCGTCGATGAGCACCAGGTCCCTGGTGGTCGATGCTGAGACGCCAGGGTCCCTGCAGCTGGGGAGCCAGCGCGGCCCCGTAGGCCTGCGCCACCCGAGGGTCGGGGGCGGTGGCCGTCGCGGCGCCGTACTGGACTGGGGCGGGGGCCAGCGGCAGGTCCGCCGAGCAGGCAGGACCGGTGACCTCGCCGGGCAGGTAGGGCGCGGGCAGCGGCATCCGCACCACATAGCCGGCGCTGCGCCAGTTCGTGCAGCGGTACTTGAAGGCGACGAAAGGCGTCGCCTGGTCGCGGAGGCGCCGTGGATGGCGTCGTCGACTGAGCGACCGAAGCCGATGCCGAACGGCGGCACGTTGAGTCCGTTGGCGACGTCGATGGGCGGGTTCGAGTCGAATTCCCAGCCCAGCGCCTTCAACGACTTTACATAGCGGTAGCGGACGATCCCCCAGATAGCCAACCCGATGAGCGCCAGAGCGAGAAGCACCAGCAGGATGTTGATGAAAATCGCCATACCCCGATACTGCCAGCCGGCGAGCGCATGGCCACCGTCGGCCTGCAAGATAGTCGGCGCTTTGTGGCGGCAGACGCGTCTGAAAATGTCGCTGATGAGTGGTGGTGATCTGATGATCCCGGGCAAGCATCATGACGTTAAGGTGGACGGGTGAGGACCACAGTCAACATTGCAGACGATGTTTACGCTGAGGTAGAGCGTCTTCGCCGGGAGGCTGGCCTGGGCCCCAGTGAGGCAATCAATGTGCTCGCGCGCAGAGGCATGAGGACGGATGAATCTCCCGTACCCTATGTGCACCGCAGCGGCAGGCTAGGGCTCCGTCTCGATGTCTCCAATATCGGGGACCTCCTGGATGCCCTGGAAGACGATGGGCAGCCCGGTGATCGTTGACGCCAATATCCTCCTCTACGCCGTTGACGAGGCTTCTGCACATCACCCTGGCGGCTGCGGAATGGCTGACCTCGGCCCTGAACGGGAACACCCGGGTCGGTCTTCCGTGGCAGACACTGGGCGCTGTCCGCATCAGTACGCATCCACGTGTGGCGGCTTCCCCGTTGAGCGCGGCTGAGGCGCTAAGCTGGATTGAATCGAGTTCGGCAGGCCGCTTTGCGTGGGTTAGTGCCCCTGCAGCCATCTGAAGCCAGGGGACGTCCGGGGCGAGCGCGGGAAACGTCACGAGGACTTCGCCGTCCTGGCAGAGCGCCGGCCCAGCCAGCGGGGGACGCGTCGCTGGTAGTCGCGGTATGCACGTCCGAAGCGGTCTTCTAGGGCTTTTCTCCTCGGCTGGGATCTGGTGGCGGTCGATGAGCCACCAGAACACGAGCGCCGGCACTGCCGACGCCAGGTGCCGGCGCGCCACGGTGTGGGCCAGCAGCATGCCGGTCATGCCCACGTACATGGGGTTGCGTGTGAACTGGTTGGGAGCCGTCCACCACCAGGGACGTCGCCTCGCCGGCTCTGTGGGGGTTGACGGTGGTCCGGCTGCGGAGGAAGCTTCTCAGACTGCCCGCCAGCAGCCATGCTGAGACCCCGAGGACCGGGAGGCCAACAGCCAGGGACCATGGCGTCGCACGCCGGCCCCGGGAGATGACGGCCTGCGCCAATCCCGCCGCAGCCAGCAGGACCGCCGGAGGCATCCGCGGGCCGCCCTCGGCCTGCTGCTTTTCCCCGGCTGGGGGTTTTTCCGCCCCGGTGCAGCTGTGCTTGCGTCCGTTCATGGCTGAAGCCTACCCGCGGTGCGGACGGTCGATCCTGCCTGTGGCTAGGCCGTCAACTGCCTTGGGGGCAGGACGATGACCTCAGCCTGGTGACCACCCGCGCTGAGCTTCGCGTCGCATGTCACCACGGGCGCATCCAACCCTCGGCCAGGGCGAGGTATGTGGCGTCGTAGCTCGTGTACTGGTTCCGCAGTTCCCAGATCCTGCCGATCAACGGCTCTGACCCATACCGGGTCAGGCTGAGGGTGGTGTAGTCCTGAGGGCCTCGTTGGCGCGGTCGGCCGCGAGGACCCCGCCGAGCACCATTCCGCGGAGCGCGGACAGGACCTCGACGTCGAGTAGGTGGGGAGCGGCGAGGTCGTCCTCCAGCATGTCGAGTAGACGTGGGTCGGCATCGCTGCCCACGAGCACCTCGACCATCGCCGAGGCGTCGAAGACGATCACCGCCGCCCTGCCCGCACAGCCTCCACCACCTGAGCCGTGTCCGGGCCGGTGGACCGGTCGCGGGTCCGCAGGCGGCGTATGACCTGCTGCTCGTTCGTAGGCCGGGAGGCGATTGCTGTGAGCTGCGCAGCAACGTAAGCCGACAGGGATAGTCCCTCGGTCGCCGCCCGCTCCTTCAGCTCCTTGGCCACGTCCTCGGCCACGTCGCGAATGTAAAGGGTCGCCATGCAGACATGCTAGCAATGTGCAATCAGGTCGTTGTGGAGCAGGCCGTAGGATCGTCGACGCTTTGGGGCAGACGCGCTTGAAATGTCGAATGTCTTGCGCTTCTCTGGGACCTTTCCGCGCCGGACTATTTGTCGGTGGCCCCTCCTAGACTCCCTGCCATGCGTTCGTTCTCACATGGATCGACTCTCACCGACGACGGCCTGACGCTGGATCTCGCTCCGGCGCTCACCCCGTCGGGCCTCGTCGAGCATCCTAGTTTCTTCCACGGTTTCGCCGCGCACCCGGTCGTGGTGACGCGGTCGCTGCTGGTGCTGGCCGACATCGCCGCCACCCGGTACTTCCGGCCCGTCCCCGTGGATTTGCGCGACCCCATCCTGACGGCCAACGGCGACCGGCTACGCGCCGAGTGCTTCTCCGCTTGCAACGGGGTGCTGGCCCGCCTCGACCTCCTGGAGGCCGGCCTCGACGGTGGCCAGATCGGGCACGGTACCACCAATGTCGATATCGGCCCGGCGATGCGGCAGGGCCCTCACCCGGGTGCCGCGCGGCGGGCTGCTGCACCTCGACGTCGGGGCCGACCGGCTGCGCGCCTCCACCCCAGCCGAGACGGTGGAGGAGCGTCGCGTCCAGATGCCCGACCGCTGGGTCCGGGCCCTCGGCAACGCCGCCGAGTTGACGCAGCCCCTGGTCGAGCAGTTCAGCGTCGGGGCCGCGGCTGCCCGGCGTTTTGTGCAGACCCGGCCCCGGGCTGGCGCCGCGCGGGCGGATGAGGTGTGGCTGAGCGCTGCGCGAGGTCAGCTGATGGCCAAGCCCCACCGCACCCCAGGGGCGGTACGGCTGACCGGCACCCATCGCCTGGCCGCCGTCTCCCGGCTGCTCGTCGACCTTCAAGGCCTCACCGTCTATGCCGCTGACGACGGCGTCACCGCATTGGAGTTCGCGCTGCCCGGGGCTCGCCTCACGCTGGTGCTCACCGCCGAGCCCTTTCCCGCGGCTTCTCCGGTGAGGGGTCGCTTCTGACGGCGCTGGCCGCCCCCAACGTCGCTGAGGATGTCGACCTCGTCTCGGCGCTGCTGGCCTTCGACCCGCGTATCGACGAGGTCCCGGCTGGCCCGGGAGGCTGACCTGTCCGAGGCGCGGGTGCGGGCTGCGCTGGCGGTGCTCGGCGCGTCGGGGCGGGTCGGCTGGGACAACCACGAGCGGGCCTGGTTCCACCGCGAACTGCCCCACGACCCGAGCCGGGTCGAGCGCGACAACCCCCGTCTGGTCGCGGCGCAGCGGCTCGCTGATTCCGGGGCGCTCACCCGTGACGGTGACCGCTGGCTCGTGGCCAGCGGCGAGACCCGGTACCGCGTCCAGGACGAGAGCTGCACCTGCGCCTGGTACCTGCGGCACGCTGGCTCCCGCGGGCCCTGCAAACATGTGCTGGCGGCACAGCTCGCGGAGAAGGCAGAAAAGACAGGAAAGGCAAACGCATGAACACCAGGCAGGCAGCCGCCATCGACGTCTTCCGTGACCTTGGCTGGGTGGGTACCACCGCCGAGCAGTGGCCGGTGCTGCCCATCGGCACCGCTGAGCAGCGGCGTATCGCCCGCGACGGACTGAAGTCGGGGGATTGGATGGAGTACAACCGTGAACAGCGTCATTTCGAATCGCCCTTCCCCGACGACATCGACCGTGCTGCACTCCTGGCCTTCGCCATCCGGTGCGGTATCCCGGCCCGCCGGGCGGTGAGGCTGCGCTGGTTCGGTTCCTTCGACGACGACCTGCTGGTCGCGCTGCTCACTGAGCGCGGCGCGAAGTTCGCCGCCGAGTACATCGACCGCGAGTCCAGTGGCCACGACATCGCATATGTGACGATGACCCCGAGTCACGGCGACGTCTGGGTTCAGCTCGTGCGTGACCTGGAACTGGAGCCGCCCCGCCAGCTGGGCTCACGCCGTCGCCTGGACGACACTGGCGCTGCAAAGCCCTGTCGCGGCGAGGGTGACCCGGAGCCCTTCACCGCGGAGGCGGAGGAGCATCTCAGCCTCGCCGTCGAGGTGCACCTGCCCCCGCACGGCGCCCTCGGCGACCTACTTCGCCTCGACCTGCTGCCCCGCGAACGTCGCCTAGAGCTCTGCCTGGCAGGGCCTGGAGTCTGCGCCGCGTCCCAGCGACCGTGCCGACTGGGGGCGTCTGCTCTCGACCTGGCGGTCACCGACGACGAGCTGCGTGCCCGCGCAGACCTCCTTCTCGGAGCCCCCTCGCCAGCGGGGAGGGTCACTCCTGGAGGGCCTGGGAACCCGCTGCGCAGCGGTGCTGGGCGACGAATACCTGCCCGACCTGCTTGTCATCGCGGGAGCCGCCCGCACCAAGAAAGCCGCGAAGGCGCTGCTGTCGGCCCTGGCCAGCCGGCCCCGTCCCGCGGAGACTACGGAACTTGAATCGCTCCTGGCCGATCTGCTGGTCCGTGACGCCGACATCGCCAAGGCCACGCAGCGGCTGTGCGAGGCCTGGGGGATCGCCCGCAGGCTCCCGAACCGGAGACGGCGCTGCTGCCCTGGCAGCCGGTCCCGCCCACCTGGCAGGTCCCGGCCTTCGACCCTGGGCCCGCCACTGCTGAGCGCATCACCGAGCTGGCGGCCGCGCTGGGGAGCGTTGAGGACTCGCTGCTGGCTGAGCAATTCGTCGCCACCCTGCACGCCGTCGTCCGCCGCGACCCGGAGGAGGCCAGGCTCGCGCTGGCTGGGGTCGGGGACAGGTACCGCCTGGGTCTCGATGTCTATGCCGAGTGGCAGCGGTCCCTCGTCAGAACCTCGGACAATGTGGCGGATGTGCGCGCCCGGGACCTTGGTCCCCGGCTGGCGGAGGTGCCCGCCATTGTGTCACTGCCGAGCCACGACGACCTCACCATCGACCCCGAGGACCTCCTCGCCCGGTTACGGCAGTTCGACGAGGCCGGCATCGCGGTGCCGGCTGGGGACCTCTACTGGGCGCTGCTGCGCGTCGACACCAGCGACATCACCAAGGACCTGATCTCCCGCGCCCGCACGATTCAGGCCGCGGTGCGGTTCGCCGACGGCTCTGTCCTGACCCGCGGAGCCCACACCCCATCCGGTCCAGAAGACCAGCTGACCGCTGGTGATGCTTTGGCCCAGCTGCTGGAGCATCCCCTCGTCGATCTTTGGGACGATGACAGGGATCATTTCATCCGGGCTGACCTGGCCGGGCAGCCCGGGATGGCTGGCTGGCCGGTGGGAATGGAGCTGTGCCAAGGGGCGCCCACTACCTGCTTCCCGGCTTCCCGGATTTTCTGATTCAAGCGTTCTATTACCCGGGGGCGCAGAAAGTGCCGTGCAGACCGCCAGGTGCCGCCGTCCGCTGCCGTGTCGCGCCGTCGTCAACCTGCTCAGCGTCGCGGTCCATGCGGAGGACCGCGCCCGAGCCTTCCAGGCCGCCATCGACGCCTGGGAACGCGGCCTGCTGCTGCCCGAACGCTTCCAGCCGGGCGCTCTGCCTGACCGGCTGGCGGCCTGGGCCACCACCGTGGAGGACCTCGCCGAGGCCGGGATGCTCGCGCTGTCCTGGCGAGTACTCGATGCGCTGCTCGCCCTGGCTGCCGCCTCGTCCCGGCTGCCCGCCGGAGCCAAGGAGCTGGTGGTGGCGATGTCGCACCTGACCGATTCGGTGCTGGCCGCCGTCGCCTCCGGAGACGCCCCTGCCGCAGCTCTGGAGCAACCTGGGCTCCGGGCCGTCGCGGGCGCAGCGGCGGTTCTGAGGCGGTCAAGCTGGCTCGCGAGCTGGCCGGGAAACTGCCCTCGGCAAATACGACCGTACCGGCTGGGACGACGATCCAGCCGTGGCGTTATGAGGACGTCTGGCGGGGGGATCCCCGCTGGGAGCCGGTCGACGACGGGCTCACCGTCGAGGTCATGGAGGTTTCAGCCTCTGACCGCTCGGTCATGCTGGACCTGATCGCTGGCGACGGGACGCGTTATGTGACGGTCAGCGGCTGGACCCTATGGCCTCAGAGATGAACGGCAGCACGGCTGCGAGCTGGCTGGGACAGAAACCAGGGTCTGGCTGTGGTGGGACCCGGAGGAGAAGAAAGCTGCGGGTCACCGGCGAACGGGAAGATAAGCCCAGGACTGACGGGCCGCTCAGCAGCGGGCTGACGGCGGTGGCCCTGGCCTCCGGCTACGGTCCTGACGGTGACTATCACCTGAGGGATTTCCTGCGTGACGGTGCGCTGGCCCCGGCCGCTGTCGCCTCGGCGGCAGTCCCGCTCCTGTCTCGACCCCGGCTGGCCACAGCTCTGCTGCGTGGGGTGGAGAAGAACCCGCGGTACTGCGGGGTGCTGTGGCCGATCGTCACGGCCGCCATCGCCTACGCCGGAGTCCAGGACGTCCCGCCTCGCTGGACTTCGCGGGCCCTGGCCCTCGGCCTCCAGATCGCGCCGGTGCTGCAGGAGGCTGCCCGCCGCGGCAAGGTGGCCGATTGTCCCTGGACCGGCCTGGCGGAGCTGACCAAGGCCAAGGGCGTGACGGGAACCCGGGCGAGGGAGCTGCTGGCAGTGGTGGGGTAGGGCTCAGCGGCCGCTGAGCCCCTCCAGCGCGGGACAGCTGGGTTCCGGCGGCCGCGCCGGTGAGGGTGGTGCTGGTCCCTCCGCGCGAGGGCTGGCCCCTCGGTGGTGTGCGGCTGTGGGCTCACCCTGCTCTCCGGCTCGATGTCGACTAGAAGTCCTGCTAGATGTCGACTAGATTATCTGCTAGATGTCGACTAAGGGTAGTGCTAAACGTCGACTAGGAGGGGATGTGTACCTGCCACGCACTGTTGACAAGCTGTTGGACGACTATCTGCCTCAAGCGTCTGCGATTGCGCTTGATGGGGCAAAGGGCGTCGGCAAGACAGGCACCGCTCTTCAGCGCGCCACCCACCGGTACCTGCTGGATCGAGCTGACCAGCGTGCTTTGGCTGCCGCCAACCCGGATGGCCTCCTGACTCCCGGCACAACACTGCTTGATGAGTGGTCGCGCATGCCCGAGGTGTGGGACCTCGTGCGCCGTAGTGTCGATGACGGTGCGCCGCCGGGCAGTTTTCTGCTCACTGGATCCGCTACTCCGGCCACAGCGCAGGGAACGCACAGTGGGGCTGGGCGTATCCTGTCACTTCGGATGCGGCCCATGGCACTCCATGAGCGCGGCGAGATTACCCCGGCTGTTTCTGTGCGGCAGCTGTTCGAGACGGAGACTCCGTGTTCGGGGGAGATCAGCGGGGAGACGTCATTCACGCTTCCCGACTATCTGGAGGCCATTGAGGCCAGCGGCTTCCCAGGGATGATGGGGCTTGGGCGTCAGCTGCGTTCCGATCAGCTCAGCGCCTATGTGCAGCGGGTCATCGACCGGGATCTGCCTGACGCAGGCTATGCCGTACGCCGTCCTGAGGCTCTGCGACGCTGGCTCGCCGCCTATGCCGCAGCCTCGTCGACGACCACCGCCTACTCCAAGCTGCTGAACACCACGACAGCAGGAGATGGCAGTCAGCCGACTCGGGACACCACCCTGGCATACCGGGACCACCTGACGCAGCTGTGGTTATTGGATCCTGTTCCTGGATGGAGCCCGAGCGGCAATCCCTTCACGCGGCTGCAACAGGCGCCCAAGCATCAGCTGGCGGATCCCGCACTGGCGGCAACCCTGCTGAGAGCCACAGCGGCATCCATGATGACTCCACGCAGTTCGCACCTGGCTGGCCCGCTGTTCGAGTCCTTGGCAACGCTCACAGTGCGGGTCGCGGCCGAAGCTATCCGTGCGCACGTCGGCCATCTTCGCACCCGCAACGGCGACCACGAGATCGACCTCGTCGTCGAGGGACGTGATGGCCGGATCGTCGCCTGTGAGGTGAAACTAGCGGCAGCCGTTGCGGACAGTGACGTGCGGCACCTGCTGTGGCTGCGTGATCAACTACCTGATGATGTGAGCGATCTTGTCGTGATCACCACCGGAACTCACGCCTACCGTCGTGGCGATGGTGTCGCTGTCGTGCCACTGGCGCTGCTTGGCCCCTGACCACGTCAGCCGATGTCGCAGAGTTACCTAAATTATCTGGGTTCTGTGTCAGAACGTCGTCTTGCCCGGTGGGGATTCTTAGCCAGAGCTCCTCGGCGGCCTTGATGCAGCTTGCCATTGGCTATAGGGCTATCAATGAGGAACGCGAAATGCCTGGTGGGAACAGGAACGCTCCGGGCCGTCGCTGGCCAGCCGAGTGTGTTCTGTGCCAAGGATGACAGGTGAGAGATCTAAAATGTCGGACCCCGCCACTAGCCTCGGTGTCGTATGTGGACCGCAGTGCGGTCCACATCTTCGCAGACACCGAGAGGAGCTTGGGATGGCCGATCTGTCTGGGTCGCACAGCTGGTTTGATTCGCTTGTCCAGGACGTACGGTCCATCATCTTGATCAAGCGTTCGGAAGCCGAGCGCAGTGTTGACTTCCACCGCGTCGCCACCTACTGGAAGGTCGGCCAGCGCATCGTTGAGAGGAGCAAGGAGGCCAGGACAGGGCTCCATATGGGGCAAGGCTCATCAATAGGCTTGCTGAGAGAATCGAACGGGAGTTCGGATCGGGTTTCTCGGTGCGTCAGCTGGAGCTGGCAAGGCAGTTCTATCAGACGTATCCGATTGCGAACGCACTGTGTTCGCAATCGAACTGGGCGCAATCGGATGAGAATCCCACGGTGGGGGTTCTTTTGTGTGCTGATAAGAATGATGAGGTGGTTCGGTTTTCCTTGCCTGAGAACAACCAGACCATTCTCACGTCGCGGTATCAGTTGTATTTGCCGGCTGAGGAGCAGCTGGCTGCCGAGTTGAGGTGAGAGCTGGCTGCGGTTGACGAGGATGACAGATCGAGGATGACAGATCTGGGAAGGACGACAGCCCATGACTGACACATTCAGGCTTATTCGCGGGCGGTCGACGAGGTCGCGGAACCCCTTGTCAGCGGCGGGTTGCCATGAGTTATGAGTAAGCTTTCGTGTATGTGCTATCGGCCTTCATTCTCGTGTGCTGGGATTTTGCTGGCCTTATTTACGTTTGCCTGTGCTGTGAGGCCAGCAGACGCGAATAAGGCCAGCAAACCGGGGGCTTGGAGTTACCTGGCTGTTCACCACTGTCCACGAAACGCCGGGCACTCCACCAGTCCCATGAATAAGTCTCAGTGGAACGGATGCTCCCACGTGATAGATGATGACGCGGAGTCATTGAGAGGTCGTATCCTGCCTCGGCCTCATCTGCCCAGGCCTGTATCTGCTCGTCGCTGACGGGCTTGCCGTGCAGGAGGTGTTCGTCCACCCCAATATCGTATACGAAACACCTCGTACCCCGGGACCTCGGCTGCTGGGCCTCTTGAAGTGATGGCTGAGGGCCTAGGGGATGCCGGTGGGGTGCCGACTGACCTGCCGGCACCCCACCGCGTGGTCAGTCGGCGGACTCCCGCAGTTCTGCGATGGTCGGGAACACCTTGCGCAGGGCCGGGTAGAGCGCCTGGTGGGCTTTGGCGGCTTTCTTGTAGAGCTTCTTCAGGTGCGGCTGCGGTTCGACGGTGTGGGAGACGCGGCTCATCCGGCTTGCCGTCGCTCGGACGTCCGTGACGCCGTCCGCCCCCACTGCCGCGGCCCCCAGGATGGCCGCGCCCAGGCAGGTGGTCTCCGGCTCGGCGCACACATCGATGGGCCGCTGCAGCGCGTCGGCGAGGATCTGGTTGAACAGCGCCGACTTGGTGCCGCCGCCCATCACGACCAGGCGTTCGACGGCGGTGCCGGTGGCCTTCTCGACCCGCTTCAGCGTCAGCCGCTCCTCCAGGGCGAGCCCCTCCAGCACCGCCCGGTACAGCTCCGGGACGCCGTGGGTGTCGGAGAACCCGACGAACGCGCCGCGCGCGTCCGCGTCCCAGTACGGGGTCTCGGCGCTGGTCAGGTACGGCAGGAACTGCACCCCGCGGGCGCCGGGCGGCACGTCGGCGGCCAGGTCGTTGAGGCGCGGCTCGATGGGGCCGTCCTTGGGGTCCATGCCGGAGAGTCGGTCGCGGAACCACGCGATGCACAGCCCACCCGACGACAGCAGCGCCTCCAGGGTGTAGCTGCCCGCGATGGGGCTCGACAGGGTCCGGAACGCCCGCGAGTAGAGGTACTGGTCGGAGTGGATGCCCATCGTCATCGACGTGCCGAGGCTCAGGTAGGCCCGGGATGCCGTGGTGACGTTCGCGCCCAGCCCGGCGGACTGCCCGTCGCCCGCGCCGGCGACGACGGGGAGGTCGCGGGGCAGGCCCAGGTCGTCGGCGACGGCGTCGCTGACGGTGGCCATGATGCTGCCCGGGGGCCGCAGCTCTGCCATCTGCTCGCTTGTCAGCCCGGTCAGCGCCAGCAGCGCGTCGGAGTAGGTGAAAGAGCTCATGTCGAGCACCGCCATGGGGTCGGCGGTGGCCCAGCTGGTCACCCACTGCCCCGTGAGCTTGTGGGTGAGATAGGCGTGGACCTCGACGACGCGGCGGGCGGCGCGCATCGCCTGCGGCTCGTGCTCGGCCAGCCAGATCAGCTTGTAGAAGCTAGGGGGTGGTCGACGGCGGCTTGCCGGAGAGTGCGTGCACCTGGTCGCTGCCGACCCGCGCGATCTGCTCGCCGGCGCGGGTGTCGAGCCACAGCACGGCGGGCCGGATCGGCTGGTCGTGCTCGTCGAGCAGCACGAAGGACTCACGTTGGTGGGTCATGCACAGCGACAGGACCTCCCGGCCGCTGGGCTGGAGCTTCGCCGTCACCTCGCGGATGGCGTCGGCGGCAGCGCGCCACCAGTCCTCGGCGTCCTGCTCCTGCCAACCGGGTCTCGGGTTGTGGCGTGGGTATTCGCGGCGGGCCTCAACGACGGTGCGACCCTCCAGGTCGAAGGCGATGGCCTTGGTGGCGGTGGTCGAGGAGTCGAGGGCGAGGATTACGGGGGTGGTGTCAGTCATGATGGCCTCTTTGCCGTAGTGGGGGTTCAGTGCGGTAGGGCGGCGTCGATGATGCGCTGGAGGCCGGCGCCCTCGTGGACGACGGCGTGGATGGCGTGCAGCAGGGGGAGCTCCCCGGCCAGTTCGGGGTGGCGCTGCTGGATGAAGGTGGTGGCCAGGGCGACCGCGGGAACGCCCTCGACGGTCTGCTCGGCGGCGACCATCTCCCGCGAGGGCCTCGTCAGCGCCCTGTCCTTTCCCCAGGCGGGTGCCGTAGACCTTGTTGCGGCCCGACAAGCCGGTGACCTCCAGGTCGCCCGCGCCCGCCAGTCCGAGGGCTGTCCACGGGTCGGCGCCTTCCGCCGCCAGGGAGCCGACGCAGTTCGGCCAGCGCCTGGCCGAACGCGCCGCCTGAGGTCGTGGAACGGCTCCCCGCCGGACTCCGTCAGCCCATCGGCGACCCCGAGGGCGATGGCGTAGACGTTCTTCAGCGCGGCGCACAGCTCGACGCCGTCGCGGTCGGTGGTGTGGGCGACGCGGTAGGCGTCGGTGGTGGCGAACCGTGCCCAGCCCTGGGGGTCCTCGGCGGCGGCGTAGATGGCTGCGGTCGGACGGCGGGCCGCCACCTCGTTGGCCTTGCAGGGCCCGCCGACGGCGACGATGGGCAGGGGGCGTGGCCAGCTGCGCCTCCACCGCCTGCGGCAGCAGGATGATGCGGCCCTCGTGGTCCGGGGCGAAGCCCTTCGAGGTCAGCAGGACCGCCCGGATACCCGCCAGATGGGGTGCGGCGAGCCGGGCGATGTCGATCACGCCGGCCGATGACACCGCCAGCACCACGACATCCGCCCCGTCGAGCGCTGCTGTCAGGTCGCCTGCCAGGAAGGTCGCGACCCCGCCGGCCAGTGGAACCTTCGTGCGCGGGTGGGGTTTGCCGTCGCGGACGGCGGCAATGAGGTGGTCGTCCAGGTGCGTTCCCCAGAGCCTGACCTGGTGTCCCGCGTCCCGCAGCGGGGTGGCGATGGCGGAACCCATCGCCCCGGCACCAAGAATCGTGATGGTGCTCATGACAACTCCTTTGTTATATGTCACGTCTTTGGTGTTAAAGGTATCAGGAGGGCATGGCGGCCCGGCAAGAACTAGAGTGCGACCTGTGCGGGGAATCGGCAGGATCCTGATTGCGGCCCGGCAGCTGTGGCCGCTGTACGTCGGTGTGGTGTGTGGTGCGGTCGCGATCTCCGCCACCACGTTGCTGATGCCGTTCATCATCGCCCGTGCCACGGACACCGTCATCGGCATGGTGCAGGGTGGCCCCGGGACGGTCGGCGGGCTGTTGTGGCTGGCCGTGGCGCTGCTGGCGGTTAGCCTGGCGAACTCCGTTCTGACGAACATCACCGGCTACTGGGGTGACGTGCTGGCCGCCCGGCTCCGGGTGATCCTGTCGCAGCGCTACTTCGACAAGCTGCTGCGCCTGCCCCTGCGCTACTACGACGACGAGCTGACCGGCACCATCATCTCCCGGCTCAACCGGTCGATTACCGCCATCAGCGACTTCCTGAAAGAGTTCGCCAACGCATTCTTCCCGCTGCTGCTGACCATCGGGGCGGTGCTGGTGATCGCGGTGGTCTACTCGCCGTGGCTGGCGGTGCTCCTGATCGTGATCTACCCGGCGTTCGTGTGGCTGACGGCGCTGACGTCGAGGCGCTGGCAGGAGTGGGAGCACGCCAAGAACGCTGCCTACGACTCCGCGGGCGGCCGGTTCGCGGAGGTCATCGGCCAGATGCGGGTGGTCAAGTCCTTTCTGGCTGAGCGCAGCGAGTACGAGCGGTTCTCGCGGCTCTACGACGGCACCATCGCCACCACCAGCGCCCAGTCGCGGTTCTGGCACCGTATGGACACCGCTCGGCGGGCGGTCCTGGACGTGGTGTTCTTCGCCATCTACGCCATCATCTTCGTGCAGACCGCGCAGGGCACCTACAGCGTTGGCGTCATGATCCTGCTGATTCAGCTGGTCAACATGGCCCCGCGAGCCCGTCGCATCGATGAGCTGGCTCGTCGACACCAGCCAGCGCGCCATCGCCGGTAGCCGCGAGTACTTCACGGTCATGGACCAGGCCGACGAGCCGCGCAACGCCCTGGAGGCCGGCGATATCCAGCACGTATGGGCGCAGACCGGCCCCGCCATCGAGCTGGACCACGTGAGCTTCCGCTACAGCGAGGACACCAGCCTGGTCCTCGACGACATCACCCTGGTGATCAGCCGCGGCGAGCGGGTAGCGTTCGTCGGCGAGTCTGGTGGCGGGAAAACCACGCTGGTGAATCTCATCATGAAGCTCTACCCCGTCACCTCCGGACAGATCCGCGTCTATGGCGAGCCCATCGACGAGATCCCCGTGACGGTGCTGCGGCGCGAGATCGGGGCCGTGTTCCAGGATGCCTCCCTGTTCAGCGGCACCATCCGCGAGAACCTCGCCTACGGGCGCGACGCCACCGATCAGGAGCTGGCGGAGGCCGTCCGTCGCGCGAACGCCGCGGGGTTCACCGGCAAGCTGAAAGATGGCCTCGACACCGAGATCGGGGAGCGGGGCATCAAGCTCTCCGGCGGGCAGAAGCAGCGGATCTCCGTCGCCCGGGCCCCTGCTGAAGGACGCTCCCATCCTGATTCTCGACGAGGCCACCAGTTCCCCTAGACACTAAAGCCGAGCGCGCCGTCCAGGCCGGTCTCGACGAGCTGATGGAGGGCCGGACCACGCTGATCATCGCGCACCGGCTGTCCACGATCTCGTCGGTGGACCGGATCGTGACGCTGCGGGACGGGCGGATCGACGAGATCGGCTCACCCGCCGAGCTGGCCACCACCGGTGGCATCTATGCCGAGCTGCTGACCCTGCAAGGCTCCACCCGCAAAGCCGACAAGGCGAAACTGCTGCGCTACGACATCACGCATTGAGCGCCAGCCAGGTCACGCGCCCAGCAGCGCCAGGGTATGACGGCGATGCCGTCTGGACGCCGGTAGGCCGTCGGCCCGGTGGTCACCACCATGAGATCGGCCACCCGGCTGGGAAGCTGTTCTCGTAGCCAGCGGAGATGCCGCACAGACGAGTCTGTGATCTCAGGTGCCAGTTTGACCTCGATGCCGAGGAGCTGCCCCTCCGGCCCCTGCACGATCAGGTCGATCTCCCGGTCTCCTCCAGAAGTTCTCAGATGGAAGACCTTTGCCTCTGCGGCCTGTGCGGCGACACGGACCCCCAGGCTGACGAGGGACTCAAACAACGGGCCCGCCATGTGGGCTCCCGCCTGGCCCAGTAGCGCACCGGCTGACAGGTCTAGGAGCCGGGCCGCCAGTGCGGGGTCGGCGAGCTGGTGCTTCGGGGCCTGCTGAAGCCGCCGGATGGGATTGTTGGCGGGGATCCAACCAGGGACCGGGTCGAGTAGCCAGAGCTGCGAGAGATGGTCTCGGTAAGCGATCGTCGTCTCTTTCGCAGGCTGGCCACCGTCCCCGCCAGTGGTGGCGGCTAGGAGGCGTGAATAGCTGGTGGTCGTCGACGAAGCCGCTGCGTAGGCGCTCAGCCATCGGCGGAGCGTCTCCGGGCGTCGCACGCTGTATCCCTGCTCGGGGAGGTCGCGGTCGATGATCCGTTGTAAACTAGGCGTCCAGCATGCTCCGCCTCAGCCGTGGTACGGAGTTCATGATGCCGGGGAAGCCGCTGTCGACGATGGCATCGGCGTAGTCACGCAGGCTGAAGCCGGTGTGGCCCTCAACCTTCTGCCCCCTGCCCGCCAGCAACTCACTGAGAGAGACGGTGGGCTCTGTCCGTCCGCGTTCGTGGAGGCCCATCGGGCGCATCCGCAGTGACAGGATGCGGCCAGCCCCACTGTGCGTGCCTGTCGGATCGGCTGGTGTGGCTGAGCCTGTCAGGAGGAACCTTCCCGGTGACGCGCCCGCATCGACCTGCCGACGCACGGAGTCCCACACCTGCGGAAGCTTCTGCCACTCATCAAGCAACAGCGTCCCGGGTGGAGCTGAGACGAGGTCGAAGTCGGCGCGGGCGATCTCACGCTGAGCTGGGTTGTCCAGGAACCATGTCGTCTTGGCCCGTCGGAGGGCGGTGTCCGTCTTGCCCACGCCTTTGGGCCGTCGATCGCGATGGCAGACGCCGCAGGCAGCAGCTCGTCAAGCTCCTGGTCGAGGGTCCGCGGAAGATAATCCATCCCCTTACTCTACCGTTTCCGGCCCACGAACTCTTCCATTTCCGGCATCGGAACTCTTCCATTTGTCGGCTGGCTGCTCGTCTGGCAGAGCCGTTCGGCAACCGCCCAGGGCTTCGTTGGTCCAAGCCACGTCGTCCTGACTGACTGGGTCCAATTCCTGGTCGAGGTCATCCAGTAGTTCCGCGAGGCTGTCTTCCCGTTCGGCGCGAGCGATGGCATCGCTGATGAAAACCGATACCGACGCCGACCTGCCCCTTCTGACCACATGGCAAAGCCAGTTCACCTGATCGTCCGGCAGACTTACCACGATCCTCATGACTATGCCCAAAGGATACGGGTGTTTCACGGCCGGGATGTTGGCTACTGAGAGGAGCCGCAAGCCCCGCCCGGCCTACTCGGTGATCAGGGCCCGGGCGCTGATGCTTCCCGATCCTCAGCGTCGCAAGCCAGGTGATGGCCCAGGCCAGGACCACTATGAGGGCTGGTCCGCCGAGGACGACCGCGGGGGAGACTCGCAGGTCGGCTGCCGTTCCACCGCCCAGTAGGGTTCCGGTCAGGTACGCGCACCACGCTGCCAGGACCGCTCCAGTGAGGCTTGCGACGGCGACCGTGGGTAGGTAAGACCACAGCACCTGGCGGGTCAGATCCGACCGCGTGAACCCGAGGGCCTTCTTGACACCCAGCTCACGACGGGTTCGTGCGATCATCGTCGCCGTGACCAGCAGCATCACCAGCGACACCACGCAGACGGTTACCGCGACCGCAGCGCCCGCCGCTATCGACAACATCCCGAGATAGGAACCCAGCCGGGAGCCGACGGAGTCCTTGTTATTGAAGATGACGGCACTCGCGACCCCACCGCCGCGCTCAGAGCGTCCATGACGCTGCCCACATCGGCGCCCCTCGGCGGTGTAGATGTTGATCGTCCGCTGTCTGAAGGCGGGGGAGAGGACCTTGAAGCCCTCGGCGGTCACCATCACACCCTCCCGGGGCGACGTCAGGCCGGTGACCAGGTATTCGGTCTGCTGCCCGCCGGCTGCGACGGCATAGACATCGCCCACGGACAGCCCCAGCCGCCGCGCCACCCCTCTGCTGACCGCAACCTCGTTGGCATGGATGGGTAGCCGGCCCTCAGCGACCGGGGTGTAGCGCAAGACCGCGGGGTCGTCGAGCACGTCGAACCTGATGCTTCCCCGGTCGGTCTTCAGGGTGACCACAGTCTCACAGAATGCCTTCGACACACCCGGGACCTTCCCAGCCTCGTCGCTGAGAGCCGCTGCGTCTACATCGTCCCGAGCGGTGATCATGACCTCGGGAAAGTCGCCGATCAGCATGTTGACGACGCGCTGCGGGGTCAGGTTGGCTGCCAGCGTCAGGGTGAACACCGAGGCGAAGGACAACACCAGGCAGGTTGTCGCCAACGCCAGGTTCTGTCCTATCTGCTGGATTGCCGCCTTGACGCCGAGCAGCATGGATAGCGGCCCGGGTGTGGAGTCCAAGGGCAGCCAGGTCCTCTTGAATGTGTGCGTGCGTGTCCCGCCGCGTAGCGCTTCCACCGTGCTGACCCGTCGCAGCCGTACGGCGCTGCCCCCGGCCGCGAGTGCGAACACGACGACGAGGAGTCCCAGCACCACGGCCATCAGTGCCGGGTCCAGGTGGGCTCTCCAGGCCAGACCGGTCTGGATGTTGAGGATCTCCTCCACTGGAGCGAACAGGACCGAGCTGGCCGCTGTCCCGATGCCCGAGGCCAGCGCCGCCACCAAGCCGAACGTCAGCATGAGCTGCCAGATGACCCCGCCAGTGGTGAAACCTCCTGCTCGTAGCGTCCCGATGACGCCGAGTTCTGCGGCAACCACGTTGCGCACCACGAACCGGACCAGGACCACCATCACCGCGCCCAGCAGTATCGCCAGCGCGACGATCAGGACCACAAACATCATGGGGGCCATCAGGGTGCCGTTGCGCCAGCTGTCTAGGGAGTCGTTGGTCTGGGTGTTCTTGCCGTCCGTGGTCGCTGACAATGCCTCCCGAACCGCCCTGCCGTCTGGTCCCTGCACCTGGAGACACGTCGAGTCCTGGTATCCCGGAGCATCGAAACCGGTGAAACCCGCATGGCTGAGCCCGAGGAAGAGGAAGCTGGAGGTCGAACTGCCGTAGATGCTCTCGAAGAACTCCCTGGATGTGGAAAAGTCGCCTTACCCTCTGGACTTTTTCAGCGTCAGCTCGTCGCCGAGGTGATAGCTGCCTTGGGTGGCGAGCATCCGCGGCACCCAGACCGGGTTCGGCACCGGGAGACACTCTCAGAGAGGATCCGGATCTTGCCCAGTTCGGGAGGGGGCTGCCATGTCGAAGAACAAGACGGGCGTATTGGCCTCTAGGCCGTTCAACCTGATCTGTGGATTCCCGGACTTGACCGCCATGGCGCGGACGTCGGTGACCCGGCCGTCGGCCTGTAGCAGCTCTGTGACCCTGTCCGGCTTCCTCCTTAGGAAGGAGACCAGCGCGGCTGAGCGTCCGTCTCGCTGGCGAGACGGTCGAAGTAGCTGCCGTAGTCCGTGGACACGACCAAGCCCAGGTAGGCCATGGCGGAGGTGGTCAGCACTAGGGATGAAGAGCACCGCCAGCTGACCAGGACGCCTGCGGAGATTGCGCACAGTGAGTAGGAGCGCCGGTCGCATCCTCACCACCCCATCTTGGTCAGGAAGCCGTTGAGGTGCTGGCTCCTGGCGTGGTCGTCGCCCTGATAACGTCCCAGGACGAGCTCATCGACGACGCCGCCGTCGCGCAGGTAGAGCACTCGACTGCCGCGCGCCGCCACGTGCGGGTCGTGGGTGACTAACACGATGCTTTGCCCATCCCGGTGGATACCGGTCAGCAGATTCAGGACCCGGTCGGTGTTGTCGTGGTTCAGCTGTCCGGTGGGCTCGTCGGCGAAGCACACCGCGGGCGAGTTGATCAGTGCACGCGCGATTCCGACCCGCTGGGCCTCGCCGCCTGAGAGCATACTGGGGAACTTGCGGTAGTCCTGTTCGAAGAGTCCGACGAGAGTCAGCAGCTGCCGGGCCCGCTCGGCGACGGCCCGCCGGTTCCGGCCGACCAGCAGGCCGAGCACCATGAGGTTGTCGAACACCGACAGCGAGTCCAGCAGGTGGATCTGCTGGAAGACGAAACCGCAGTGGCTGCGGCGGAAGCGGGCCAGTCGGTTCTCGCTGTAGCCGGTGATGTCGGTGCCCAGGAAGCGGATCCGGCCCAGGCTGGGGCGGTCCATGCCGGAGAGCGTATACAGCAGCGTCGACTTACCGGACCCCGAGGGGCCCATGATGACGGTGAAATCACCGGCCTCGATCCTCAGGTCGAGATTCACCAGGACGTGCTGCTGCGTGCCACCGACGGAGAACGTCTTCGACAGCTTCGAGGTCTCGATGATGGGGTTCATGGCCATGAAGTCCTTTCCGTCCCCGACGTTACGGACATAGTCCTGACCAGAGCCTTTCCGGTTCCCCTAACAAAGTCTTAACTGTGCGGGTCTTGCGGTGGTCCTGGTGGCGTGCGCTGGAGATCCGTCAGTGGAAAGCGGTTCCGGGGTGGAATGCTCCTGGATCATGCTGTGAGCGAGGTGGACTTCTGCCATGCACGCGCCTGGGGTTGGAGAACCCGGCGGCATGACGGCTCGCGAGATCAGCCTCAGCGTGCCAGCGGCAGGCCGAGGCGGATGCGGAAACCGGGATCCCCGCTCGCCGAGATCGAGCCGCCCATCGCGTCCATCAGCTGGGCGCAGGTGTGAAGACTCAGCCCCTCGCCGGGAATCCCGGCGGAGTTCGAGCCGCGGAACCGGTGATCGAAGACCGCCCTGCACCCTCTGCAGCAGGCAGCCCCGGCCCCTCGTCCTGCACATCGATGCACAGCACGTCGGCGTCGAGCCGGGCGGTGACGGTGACGGCCGTACGAGCGTATTTTGTAGCGTTGGTGAGGATGTTGTCGAAGACCTGCTGCATCCCTGCCGGGATCGACCTCGACCAGGCAGTCCGGGATGGGCCCGACGGTGACGCCGTACGCGGAGCCGGCGTGGCTCACCCACGTGGCGATTTTCGCTGCCGGTCACCACCTCGGGCCTGATCTCCAGGCTGGGGCGCGAGGCGGTGCCGGCAGTCGCGAGGTCGGCCACCAGGGACTGCAACTGGGCCACCTTGGAGTCGATGACGCCGAGGCGCTCCAGCCGTGAGGGGTCCGTCTCTTTGAGGCCCAACACCTCCGCCGTCGCCTTGATGGATGCTAGCGGTGTGCGGATGTCGTGACTGATCTGGGCCACCAGCTGCCTCTTGACTCCCTCGGCGGCAGCAGCCTGGGTCGGGCGGCTGCCAGCTCGCGCCGCATGACGTCGAAGCTCTCACCCAGGCTCCGAACACATTTCCGGCATCCACCTGTAGGGGAGCGTCGAGATCGCCCGCCGCGACGTCGGCCGCGAACCGTTCCAGCCGCCGGAACGGAAGCACCACCCGGCGCCGCAGCCACCAGGTGTGAGCGGTGGCGAGCAGCGTCACCGCTGCGATCGCGCCGGTGACAGCCCAGGCGGTCAGGTGCTGCCGGGCCGCGTAGTCCCCGGCGGGATGTTGGGGAAGCACACCTGTGCCACCCAGCGGCCCGAGACCAGCACGGGCAGGCTGGGAGAACTGGCTCCAGCCGCTCGCAGCGTGCTGGCCGGGATGTCACCGCGTCTGAAGAGTGGTAGTCCCGTCCCTCGCCGATGACCAGGAAGGGAACCGGCGAGCGGGCGAAGTCCTCTCGTGGATACTGGGCCAATGCTCCGCCAGCGTCTGGGCGATGTCGTTGAACTCGGCGGTCTGAGGGGTGGGCGTCGGACGGCTGGCCAGCCACCACGTGACAACGATGCCTACCACCGCGACCACTACGATGCCGATGCCAAAGCCCCGTCTCACCTGGTGTCCTCGAACAGATAGCCTCGTCCCCACACGGTCTTGAGATAGGTGGGGCGTTCGGGGTCCGGCTCGATCCGCCGCCGCAGCCGACGGATGTGAACCGTCAGCGTCCCGTCCGAGGTAAACGGCTCGCCCCAGACCTCGTCGAACAGCTCCTGCTTCGTGACGACGCGGCCGCGGTGGCGCACCAGGTGTCGTAGCAGGCGGTCCTCCATGGTCGGCAGCCCTAAGTTCCCGGTCATGCAGCCAAACCCGTCCCGCCTCGTCGTCGACCCGTAGCCTCCCATCGTCGAACCCGGCGGTGTGTTGACCGGACCTGCTCAGCATGCGGCTGATCTTGGCGGCCAGTACGGCTAGCGAGAAGGGCTTGATGATGTAGTCATCGCCGCCGACGCTCAGGGCGAGCACCTGGTCGTCCCGCTGCCGCGGGCGCTGATGAAGATGACCGGGACCTGTGAGGCCTGCCGCAGCTGCCGGCAGAACGCGAACCCGCTGTCGCCTGGCAGGTTCACATCCAGCAGGGGATCACCCCTGCCTCCCGGCGGCTCAGGACGTCAAGAGCGGCCTCCGCCGTCGGTTCGTGATGGCTGCTGATCCCCACGGCATCGAGGTATTCAGCGGTGGCCTCGGCGAGCTCCCGCTCATCCTCGACGATCAGCACATCCACCCGCCCCGGTGGGAGGCCGGTTATGGGTGTCGGGTACTCAGGCATGGCCCCTCCTCGTCCTCAGACCTGCTGAGAACAACCTACGGCAGGCCAGCGAGGACCTGCCGTAGGCGCCGGGGTGAGGTTAGAAGCCGAAGGTCTGCGTCCAGTAGATTCCTCTTCGCGGGTGAGGACGCGGTGCCGAGGCCCATGGTGTGCAGGTTGCAGTTGAGGATGTTGGCCCGGTGGCCTGGGCTGTTCATCCAGCCGTCGACCACCGCCTGCTCGTCGGCATAGCCCCTGGGCTATGTTCTCGGCCCCGGCGACGGGTAGCCGGCGTCACGCATCCGCTGGAACGGGTCGCGGCCGTCCTGGGAGTTGTGTGCGAAATAGTTGTTCTGGCTCATGTCCTGGGAGTGGGCGGTGGCCGCCTGGCTCAGCCGGTTGTCGAGGGTCAGCGGTCCGCAGCCGGCGGCAGAGCGTTGCTGGTTGACCAGGTTCAGCACTTTATTGGCGGAGCTGTTGTCTCTCCTGGGGAGCTCCTGGCGGGGCCTTGACCTCGGCCGGGCCGACCGCTCCGGGCTCTTCCCGGTGGAGGTGGGGAACCAGTGGCCTGCCTGGACTTCCTGCTGGCCTTCGGTGACCGTGTGGCAGAAGGCTCCTCGCTCGGTGTCGGACTGGGAGTCGGTTCCACGCTCGGCGTTGGACTCTCCGTGGGGGTGGGGCTTTCTGAGGGCGTCGGACTCTCTGACGGCGTCGGCGTTACATCTATGGTCGGGGTGGTATCGACGTTGGGCGCCGGGGAGATCGACGAAACTGAAGGTGGCGCCGGGAGAGCTGAAACCGGGAGGCCTCCTCCGTTGAATTGACATTCGCGCCGCAACCAGCCAGGGCTAGGGTGGTGGCAGCGATCGCTAGGCCTCGTTGCTTGAGCATCCGCATCCGGAATCCTTAACTATTTAAAGCTTATCTTAAGGTTAGGCTCAGGAACATAGCCTGCCCAGGAGCTGGCAGGCAGAACACGGCGCTGCCCGAAGGGCATCGGCGACGAAACGTTGATCCAGATCAATGATCAGTTGGGGAGCAGCTGGAGTCCTGGGAGCTGGCTGAACACTGGGTTGGCGCTGACCAGGTGATAGCTGCGTTGGATCGCTTGGACCGTGAGCGTCCAGGCCAATACGTGCGTATCAAGCAGGATCTGCATGTCACTCCCACTCGGCCAGCTCGGCTTCGCTCATCGGGGCCAGGAACTCGTCGCGTGGGATCGCGAATTCAGGGTGCTGTCCGAGGATGCGTTTGGACGCGCTTTCCATGGGGGGCAACGTGGCGATGGGTCGTCCGGCGCGCGCCAATGTGATCTGCTCGCCCTTCTCTACCCTGGTGAGGAGCTCTGAGAGCCTCGCCTTGGCGTCAGCCACGTTGATCTGGATGCTCATCCTTTTTAGAGTACCAGCGGGTGGCTAAGTTGATCAGGTCTACATGGCCATATGCTGGCTGTGATGGTGAAAGCTAGGCAATGCTTGAATGAACAAGAATGTCTGTCCCAACGCAACCGAGCTGGCGCTGGACCGTACCTTCGATCTGGTCGCGACTGCAAGCCAATGGATTTACCGGTTTGAGGAAACCGGGCTGTCCCGGCGATGTAACCTCAGGGCATGAAGACGACGCTGGAGTTGCCCGCTGCGTTATTGATGCGCGCCAAACGCTACGCGGCGGCTGAAGGCGTGACCATGGCTGACTTGATCGTTGCTGGTTTGGAGGCGGAGCTGGCTCGCCGTGACGCCAGCTCGGTGCTGGCGTTCACGTGGGCAACAACCGGTGGAATGGGACTCAAGGTCGCGGCGAATCAGATCATCGAGGTGGCTTACGGGCAATGATCGCACTCGACACCAACATCCTGGTATACGCGCACCGTGAGGACAGCCCGCACCATACGGCCGCCCTCCGGGTCATTCAAGAGCTGACGGACGCGCCGGGAGTGTTCGGCATCCCCTGGCCCTGCGTTTCTGAGTTCCTGGCGGTGACCACGCACCCCCGCATCTACGACCCACCGTCCCTGCTGGATGTCGCCCTGGACGCGATAGAGCAGCTGACCTTACTGCCCAAGGCCCTTCTCCTAGGGGAGACGTCCGACTATCTGCGGACCCTCAGGGGTTTCGGCGGCCCTGGAATGAGTGGGGCGAGACTGCACGAAGCCAGGATCGCGGCCATCTGCCTGGGGCACGGCGTCACAGAACTGTTGACCGCGGATCGCGACTACTCGCCCTTCCCCAGTCTGAAAACCCGGAACCCGCTCACGCAAACCTAGATCTGTCGGCCTTGCCCGTGTCCGAGTGCTGTTATGCCGGGGAGCGGGGAGTATGTATCGCATCGCCCTGGAAGCATTCTTATTTATCTGATCTGACAAAAATCAGGGCGTTATTCACGACCTTAGGCGACTGGGCTCTGACAAAGGATTTTTGTATTCTCTCAAGGCGCTCGTGAATAACCCCCTCGGTCTATGAGTGTTCCGCGTCCGTCAGCCGATTCTGGCGTGGAGCAGGTCCTGGCGTCAGCGGCACGGCTCCAGGAAGTTGTGCCCGATGCTGTCCTGGTGAGAGGTTCGGTTGCCGGCCTCTATGCCCATCATCGGCTGTCCTACGACCATGACCATGTGGTCGCCGACCTGATATCACGCTGTGACATGGTCTTGGAGGCTATGGAGGAGACAGATGGCTGGATCCTCTCCCAGCGCCACTCACGGCGACCTGTCACGATCATGGGCTCACTGGACGGTGTTGAGGCGGGCCTGCGGCAGGTACGCCGGTCGCGTCCGCCTGAGACCGAACAGCTGAATTTCCGGAATGTCGATGCAGACCCGGCGGATCCGGCGGCGTCGTGGCCTTTCGAGGCCAATCGATGATGTGCTGGCCTTAATGTCATTTTGCTGGCCTTGTTTGCGTTTGCCTCGTGCTGTGAGGCCAGCAAACAGCAATAAGGCCAGCAAAAACTCAGGGTTAGAGCCAGCAAAACCGGGTTAGGGACCAGCGGAACGGGTGAAGGCCAGTGAACCGTCGGCTCAGGGTTTCAAGGGAACTCCGGTGTGGTCGGCGAGGGCGGCGGCGAGTTCCTGCTGAAGTTTTGGGTCGCGGGTGGCGGGGTGGGGGTCCTGTCGCTGCTGGTGGTGCCAGTATTCCCCGCTGACCCTGGGCTTCGGGATCGTCGCTCACCGCCAGCCAGGTCTGGGTCTTGTGGCCGAGGGTGAGGTCGTCCGTGGCGGCGGGTCCGCCCATGCGGGTGGGCACCCAGCCGGGGCAGACGGCGTTGCTCAGCACGTGAGGGCCACAGGCGGGCGATGTGGAAGACAAGTGTGGTGAGCAGGAGTTTGCTGTCGGCGTAGGTGCGGGTTTCGCGTTCCCCCGACCAGTCGATGCCGCTGAGACCGGGCTGCCCACTCAGGTGCATGCCGCTGCTCAGGTACACCAGGCGGCTGGGCCGCTCAATCAGCGCGGTTAGCAGGTATGGGGCCACGACATTGACCGGAAGCAGTGCCTTCGGGTTCCCCGGGTGCGTTGATTTCGGGTTGTTGGCGGCACCCGCGTTGTGGATCACCGCGTCCATCCGTCCGAGGCTGTTCACCGCCTCCGCCAGCTCTTTGGCGTCCTCAGTCTGGGCGAGGTCGCCGACCACGAGGTCGGCGCCGCGGGCGACAAGATCGTCGAGTGCTGCAGCGCGCTGCTGGTTGCGGGCATGCACGACGACGTCGTGTCCCGCGTCGAGGAGTTCCTCGGCGGCGCTTCTGCCCAGTCCCTCCGTCGAACCGGTGATGAAGATTCGTGCCATGACAGGTGTCCTCCCGGTCGGGACCACCAGTGAACCACCCAGCCCAAAGACCAACCACCCAGCTCAAAGACATGGGTCTCCTGGACCCACAGATATTCGGCGCCTCGGGCGCGCCCGCCCCCGCAAAGCGTCGGCTGTCCTGATGTGCTGGCGGGTGGCTTTCAAGTGTCATCCGTGGAGGACTGTTTCGTGGATTCAACGGCGGTTCGATGAAGAGCATGAACATGTTGATCCGCACCTTTGGGCTGACCAAGCGTTACGGAGACCAGACCGTCGTCAACCAAATCGGCCTTGAAGTCACGCAGGGCCGCGTCTACGGCTTCCTCGACCCAACGGGGCCGGGAAGTCCACCACCTTCAAACTGCTACTCGGCCTGACCCAGCCCACCGCAGGCAGCATCGAGATCCTCGGCCGCGACCTCATCCACAACGCATCGGAGATCCTGCCGCGCATCGGTTCCCCTCATCGAGGGACCCGCCTTCGTTCCCCGCCTGACTGGCCGGGAGAACGTTCCCCTCGTCGCCGACTATCTCGGCGCACCCGCGAGCGCCGTCCAATGGGTCCTGGAGACCGTGGACCTCGCTCACGCCGCCGACCGCCGCGCGGGCCAGTACTCGCTGGGTATGAAGCAGCGGCTCGGCATCGCGATCGCGCTGGTCGGCGGGCCGCACCTGCTGCTGCTCGACGAGCCCCACCAACGGACTCCGACCCGGCGGGAGTCGTCGAGATCCGGAACCTGATCGTCCGCCTGACCCTGCGAGCACGGCATCACCGTGCTGGTCTCAAGCCACATCCTGAGCGAGATCGAGCAGATGGCCGACGACGTAGCATCATCAAGGACGGTGTGCTGCGCTATCAGGGGTCCCTCTCGCGGCTCCCGTGATGAGGGACGCATGGTGTTCCGCACCTCCGACCTGTCCGGCGCCGCCGGCGTCCTGGCTCAGCGTGGCATCCGCACCCGGGTCGAGAGAGGCGAGCTGATCTCCAGCCACCTGCCCGACCCGGTCGTGGCCGACGGCGTCGCAGCGCTGGCACGTGCGGGACATCAGATCACTCGCGTCGAGCATCGCAGACGGTCACTGGAGCAGATCTTCCTGTCCCTGACTGAGACGGCTGTCCCGGCCACCGCAACCGTCCCCGTGGGCCTGCGCCCCCAGGACACCTCCCGCCGGGAGCAGGTGATGGTCTGATGAGCGCAGCAGCACTTCCCCTGAAACTTGAACTACGCAAGCAGCGGCGGGGCCGGATCATCCTGTCCACCGTCGGCATCCTGGGACTGTGGATCGTATGGACGCTCTTCCTGGTCCGGGCCCGGCAGCCAAGAGCGGGCAGTTTTCGCCGCGACCGACTTCGCCCTGCTCGACGGGATGGTCATGTCTTGGGTGTTCTCCCGCTCTTTGTCGCCGTGATCGCAGCCCGGCTGGCTGCCGTCGACCATCAGGAGCGCATGGGGCAGGTCTTCGACGCGCTGGGCCAGTCGCTACGGCAGCGGTTCGTGGCGAAGCTGCTGATCCTGAATGCCCTAGCAGCCCTGTGCTGTGTGCTGCTCGTCGCGGTCGTGGTTGGTTTCGGCGTCGCCACCGGGATGCCGTCCAGTCCGGAACTGCCCGCGACGGCGGCCCGCTGCCTGGTCGTGCTCCTGCTGGGGTCCGTCGCCGTCGCTGCCGTGCAGCTGGCGCTGGCCATGCGATTCCCCGACCGTCCCATCGGGCTGATCGTCAGCGTGGCGGGGCATTCCTGACAACGGCACTTGAACCGCTGCGCATCCCCGAGGCCGGGTGGCTGACGCCCTGGAGCCTGACCGTCGGTGCCTCCCCGCTGGAGCCCGCCACCGCCTACTCCACCGGGACCGCAGCCGCCGCCCTGCAGCTGCTGACCACCCCGACCGGCGTCTTCGACGTCATAGCCCCTGATCGTCCTGGCCGCGGCCTGACGCGCCGCCATCTGGTTCGTCACCAAACCCAAGGGAACCTCATGACTCAAGCAACCATCACCCGGCCCCGTCACCTGACCATGCGTGCCTGGCGGTGGGAACGCCGCAAGACCTCCCTGCTGCCCGTGGCCGCCACCGCTGCTCTGTTCGGCCTCCCGCGCACTGTCCGGGTGCTGGAACTACCAGTACAACCAGGAGATCTATGCCGAACAGCAGATGACCTGGGAGGCCGTGCTGATCAACGGCGTCCAGCTGCCCGCCATGGTTTTCCTGACCCGCGGGCTGGCGATGTTCGCGGCCGTCGACGCAGCCCGCGCGCAGAAAGCCCGCAGTTGGCAGCGTGCCCGGTCGCTGGACCGAGCCGGGGTGCTGTTACGTGCCCAGGTTCTGCGTAACCTGGAGCGTGCCGCGGTCACGGCGCTGGTGTTTTCCAGCATGATCATCGGAGCCATCGTGGTGATGGGCTTCGGACAGGACCTGCTCGCGGACGGTGGACTCGCGGTGATCGTGGGTCGCACCCTGGCGTCGGTGCCCTGCTACTGGGCCGTCGGATCTGTCATCACCGCGGCTGGGCTGTGGATTCGTGGAATCTCAGGGCTAGCGGCCGCCGGACTGCTGGGGTCGATCCTGGCCATGGCGATCCGGGTTGTGGTTCCGGGGCTCTCCTGGCTCATGCCGTTCGCGTTGCCGGTGAATGCGATGGTGGCGAAGGGTGGCGACGAGCTCTTCTCCTTCTTAGACATGGCGGGCTGGGCCGGACCGGGCTGGCATGGGTGATCGCACCCCATGGTGTTGCCAGGCGGCGTGCGGCACGAATGGAGGCGTGAGGTGAGCAGCGACATCCGGGTGCGGCGCACTCCTTTCGAGGCCCGGATCGAGGGTTGGGAGCACAATCCCCGCCCGGTCGACGGCTTCTGGTGCGGGCTCAGCGCTGTACCCTGACGGTCATGGTCTGGCGGCTGCTGTTGATTGAGCACCTCCCTCTGGGGCTGCTGCCGTGGGAGATCATCTGCGCGGCCGCCGGGCTGGTGGCGGTGGCTCTGCGACGCCGGCACCCGGAGGCTGCGGTGGGGCTGGTGATCGTCGCTGCGCTCGCCGAGGCGGTGCTGACTGGTGCTTTTCTCGTCATGGTCCCGGCGGTCATGGTGCAGTACAGCATCGTGCGGGCTGGTCGTCTCCCCGCGGCGGTGGTGGCCACCGTGCTGCTGCAGGCGGCGGTGCTGGCCGGGAGCTGGCTCGCGGCGCCTGGGGGCCGGGTCAGTGGAGGCTATTTCTCCACGGCCTTCATGCTGCTGGCCGGGGCATCCGCTGGGCTATTGATCGGGTGGCGGTACGACCGGCTACAGGCCCGCGACCACGACCCGCGCGCCGATGCCTCCCAGCGTCAGGCCCAGGCCCGGATATCCATCGCGACCGATCTCCACGACACCGTCGGGCATGCCCCGACCGCCGTCATCAGCCTGTCGCGGGGCGCGCTGGCGACCTTCGATGACGACCCCGCCGCCGCCCGCGAGGCCCTCGTCATGCTGCAAGAGGCCGCCCAGGTGGGGTTGGACCGCACCCGCGGCGTGGTTGCCCAGCTGAACAGCGACACCCCGGTCAGCAACGACGGCGACGACACGGTTGCCGGGCTGGTCGCGCGGGTCCGGGCTGCGGGCCGGAGGGTCCGGTCGTCGCGGGCCCGCCCCTGAGGTCGCGCATTCCCTCGTGGTGCCGGTGGTGCGGGAGGCCCTGACCAATGCGCTGCGCTACGCCGACGACTCCCAGATCCTGGTCGCCATCACTCCCGCGGCGGCGGGGGGAGCCGAGGTGCGGGTGGCCACTGGTCTGCCCCCCACCGCGGCGCCGACCTCCGGGTGGCCGGGGCCTGGCCGGCATAGCGCGCCGCATCGCCGAGGCGGGCGGTGAATTTACGCAGGTCCCGCCGGCGACCAGTGGGTACTGGCCGCGCGACTTCCGGAGCTGGTCCGATGACCCGGTACTGATCGTCGACGACCAGCAGTCCATCCGGCTGGGTCTCACGCTGCAGCTGCGCAGCGTCCCGGAGATCGAGTAGGGCGCCGCGGCCGATGGCCAGGAGGCCTCGACCTGATCAGCTCCGGTACCGCGGACCCCTGTGTGGTGCTGATGGACGTGCGGATGCCGCGGCTCGACGGGATCGCCGCGACTGCCCAGCTTGCCGCAGCCCGTCCCGAGGTGCGGGTGCTGATCCCGACCACCTTCGACGAGGACGAGGCCGCGTTCGCCGCGCTCGATTCCGGGGCGTCGGGGTTCCTCCTCAAGGACGCGACGACATCGCAGCTGGCCGACGCCATAGCGGCCGTCGCGAACGGCGATGCGGTGCTGGCCCCGCGTATCACCCGCGAACTCCCGGCTCGCAGCGTCTCTGAACCAGCAGCCGCAACCCCGGCTGGACGAACGCCAGGCAGCGGCCAGGGCGCTTCTGAGGCGGCTCAGCGAACGAGAGCTGGAGGTGCTGGTCGCCGTCGGACGGGGCTTGACGAACGCCGAGATTGCCGAAACCCAGCACCTGGCCCCGTCGAGCGTGAAACCCACATCAGCCGGCTGCTGACCAAGCTCAGCCGCCGCGACCGGGTGGCTGGTGATCCTCGCCCGTGATGCCGACCTTCGCTGAACAGCCGGCCTCCGCTGAACATTGGTATTACCATTGCAGCCAAGGAGGAGGCATGACAGCGATCTGGGCTCACCGCGGAGCATCGGCTTACGCTCCTGAGAACACCATTCCGGCTTTCGAGCAGGCCATCGAGATGGGGGCGGACGGCGTCGAGTTCGACGTCCAGCGCACCAGCGACGGGCAGCTCGTCGTCATTCACGACGAGACCATCAACCGCACCTCGAACGGGTTCGGGAGGGTGGCGGACCTGACGCTGGAGCAGCTGCGGCTGTGCAACTTCAGCAACGGCTTCGTCGGGCACCGCAAGGTGCAGATCCCGACACTGCGGGAGGCCCTCGACCTGCTCGGCCCCACCGGGCTGCGCATCAACATCGAGTTGAAGAACCCGTCGAGCTCTACCCCGGCATGGAGAGCGAAGCCCTCGACATCGTCCAGGAGGCGGGGCTGCTCGACCGGGTGCTGTTCTCCTCCTTCAACCACTTCTCCCTGGCGAACCTGCGCGACGCCGTCCCGGCGGAGAACCTGGCCCTGCTGTACTCCGACGGCCTCTACGACCCGTGGAAGTACGCCCATCTCTTCGGCGCCCGCTACCTGCACCCGCACTTCTACGCGCTCCAGCAGCCGAACTACATGTGGCTGTGCCACGAGGCCGGGATCGGGGTGAACGTGTGGACGGTCGACAAGAACGAGGACATCCGGGCCCTCGCGGCCCTGGGTGTCGACGCCATCTTCACGAACCTTCCCGACCGGGCCCGCCGCGCCCTGGAACGCCCCTATCTCTGAGACTGAGACCGGCAGGACGGCACCTCCTCCAGACAGGGCGGCTCCCACTAGGCTGGTGGGCCATGACCAATCCGTTCAGGCCTCGAGCGGTGGGACGAGGTCCCCGGCTTCGGTTTCACCGACATCACCTACCACCGCGCCCGCGGCGTCGCTGCCGTGCGGATCGCGTTCAACCGGCCCGAGGTGCGCAACGCCTTCCGGCCGCACACCGTCGACGAGCTGATCGCTGCCCTCGACCACGCCCGCACCAGCTCCGACGTCGGGTGCGTGCTGCTCACTGGCAACGGCCCGAGCCCCAAGGACGGCGGCTGGGCATTCTGTTCCGGCGGCGACCAGCGGATCCGCGGCCGGGCCGGCTACCAGTATGCCGACGGTGAGTCCGCGGGCACCGTCGACAAAGCCCGGCTCGCCCGCCTGCACATCCTGGAGGCGCAGCGCCTCATCCGATTCATGCCGAAGGTCGTGATCGCGCTCGTCAACGGCTGGGCCGCAGGTGGTGGCCACTCCCTCCACGTCGTCGCCGACCTGAGCATCGCCTCCGCCGAGCATGCCCGCTTCAAGCAGACCGACGCCGACGTCGGATCGTTCGACGGCGGCTTCGGGTCGGCCTACCTGGCCCGCCAGGTGGGGCAGAAGTTCGCGCGCCAGATCTTCTTCCTCGGCGACGTCCACGACGCCCAGGAGGCTCACGAGATGGGCATGGTCAACAAGGTCGTGCCCCACGCCGACCTGGAGGAAACAGGCCTGGAGTGGGCGGCGAAGATCTGCGCGAAGTCTCCGACGGCGCAGCGGATGCTGAAATACTCCTTCAACCTGGTCGACGACGGCTTGGTCGGCCAGCAGGTGCTGCTCGGCGAGGCGACCCGCCTGGCCTACATGACCGACGAGGCGGTAGAGGGCCGCGACGCGTTCCTGCAGCACCGCGCCCCGACTGGTCGGATTTCCCTACTACTACTAGAAGCCACTGCTACTCCTGATACTGAGGCAGAGGACACCGCGCAGGCATCCCCAACCTGTTTCCACTACGGCAGATAGTGGGTTGGGGTGGCTCATGGGGTCCCCGCCCCATGGTCGTGACGCTGCTGCCCCTGTGCTGCCCGCTGCCCCAGAGGTTATGATTCCGAACTGATCCGACCAGACGATAACTGTTACGGGGAGTTGGACTTGCTGTTCACACGACGCCGCATCGAGACAGGTATCGTCGGTCTGCTGCTGGCGTCGCTGACCGGATTCTGCGCTGGTCCATCAGGGGAGTGCCAGCCACCGAGGTGGATCTCCACGACGGCGGCGTCTGTCACCAACCCCGCCGAAGGCCCTGTCGGGCATCTCAACTCATCAGTCCCGGACCCTCGACGGCGGCCCTCGACCCCTGCCTCCCCACCAGTTCGACGTCAGCCAGGAGGGCAACCGCGTCCTGCTGCACGACTCGCAGGGCTCCGCGGCCGCCACCATCACCACCGCATCGCTGCTTCTCAACTCCCGCGTCTCCGTCGGGGACATGACGGTGGTCCAGGGCGACGACACCGTCCTGATCGCCGACACCGCCGGGGGCAAGGTCTGGGCCACCACCCTGGAGGATTTCGCCTCCTTCAACTGCCCTCGGCCACACCGGTGGCCGAGGACCTGCAACAGCCGCGCGTGACCGCCGGCCGCGGCGGCGTGGGGTTCATCGTCGATGCCGCTGGCGCCGTTACCCGAGTCACCTCCCGCGACCACCACTTCACCACCGAGGACGCCGGGCGCCTCGACGGCGGATCACCTCCGACACCCAGCTCACCGTCGCAGGAGATGAGATCGTGGCCGTCGGCGCGGGCCGGGTGCGCACCACCGGCAGATCCATCGACGTCCCCCAGGCCGACGGCACCGCCCGCGCCCAGCTGCCCAGCCGCACTGGCGGCCAGGTCAGCATCGCCACCCCCAGCGCGCTCATCACCGTCCCCCTGTGTGGTGGCTCCCCGAAAACCACCGATGTCCCTCAGGGAGAACCGGCCGCCCCCGCGGACGTCGCAGGCTGTGTCTACGGCGCCTGGGGCGGCTCCGGCGCCTACGTCCGCGACTGCGCAGGTGATGGCGACGACCTGAACGCCGTCATGACACCCTCGCCGCAGCCAAGACGCCTGTCTTTCGCACCAACCGCGACATCGTCGCCATCAATGACGCTGCAGGCAACGTCTACCTGCCCAACGAGGGCATGAAGATCGTCAGCAACTGGGAACTCGTCAGATCCCAGGTACAGGAGCAGAAGAAGGAAACCGAGGAGGAATCCGACGACGAGGTCCGGCATGAGCAGTCTGTCGAGAACCAGGACCAGGTGCCGCCCGTCGCCACCGACGACGAGTTCGGGGCCCGCCCGGCACATCCACCAGCCTCCCCTGTGCTGCTCAATGACATCGACGCCGACGGCGATGTGCTGACCGTGAAGCTGGGAGACATCCCAGAGGGAGTGCAGGTCACCTCCGGTCGCAACGGCCGTTCCGCGCAGATCTTCCTGCCTCCTGGGCAGACCTCACCGGTGACCTTCACCTACCAGGCCTTCGACGGCCAGGACCTCTCAACACCGCCACCGTCACCGTCACACCCCGATCGGCGGGGAGAACTCGCCTCCTGAGAAGAAACGCGACAGCACCGTCAGCATGTCGGAGCAGGCTTCCGTCGAATATTCGGCGCTGCCTGACTGGGTGGATCCCGACGGCGACCCCCTCTACCTGGTCAACGCCGTCGGCGACGATGGCATGCAGGTGACCTTCCGGCAGGATGGCTACCTGTCCCCTGCGGACACTGGCACCGGCGGACCTGGGGCCCGCAAGGTGCAGCTCACCGTCTCCGACGGCAAACAGGAAGCGTCCGGTGAGCTGCAGGTGCAGGTCGCGTCCGGGACCACGAATCTGCCGCCGATAGCCAACGCCGACCACTATGTCGTCAACCTCGGTGAGGAAGTGGTGCTGAGGCCCCTGAGCAACGACTCCGACCCCAACGGGGAGCCGCTGCAGCTCTCCGAGCTGGGCCAGCCCGCCCGACGAGACCTTGCAGCCAGACTTCGAGCAGGCGACGGCGCTGTTCAGCTCCACCCGCGCTGGCACCCACGAGATCATCTGCATGGTCTCCGACGGCCCCAACACGGCAGAGAGCCGCATCCGGATTGACGTCCTCGACCCGGCCACCGCATCCAAGACTCGAGCGCCGAGAATGACCCTAGCGCTGCTTCCGGAGAGCTCCTCCACCGTCGTCAACGTCTTGAGAATGACTCCGACCCGGCGGGCGGGGTGCTTGCGGTGCGATCGCCGTCCATGGGCAACTGCACGGGCCTGAACGCCGAGGTCATCGACCACTCGTCGCTGCGTCTCTCCGCACCCGCAGGTCTCCAGGAGTCCTGCTAGCCACGTACTGCGTCTCCAACGGGGCCGAGACGGCGTCGGCGACGGTGCTGGTGCTGCCCCAGCCTCCTAAGGCCACCAACCAGCCGCCGGTCGCCGTCGATGACCAGGCGACGGTGCGGGCCGGGGACATCGTCACCATCCCTGTATTGGACAATGACTACTCGCCGACGGACCTCGACCTGAGCGTCGCCCCTGACGTCGAGGTGCGCGACCCGGACATCGGCCAAGCGTTCGTCTCCGGAAACCTGGTGCGCTTCAAAGCAGGTCAGACCCCGGGCGCGGTGAACCTCGTCTACACCACCACCGACGCCGCCGGGAACCGCGCCAGCGCCAAGATCAGCGTGACGGTGCGGGGCCTCGACGCCGGGAACCAGAAACCCAACCCGGTGCCCGTCACCGCCCGCGTGTTCTCGGACTCTGAGGTGGACATTGCGGTGCCGCTGGACGGCGTGGATCCCGACGGCGACTCAGTCGAGCTCATCGAAGGCGGCTCCACCGGCCCCACTCTCGGCCGGGCGCAGGTCAAGGGCGGCTACCTCACCTACAAGGCCCCGCGCGGAGCCAGCGGAACCGATACCTTCACCTATCAGGTCAGGGACCGGTTCGGGGACATCGGGGAGGGCAAGATCCGGGTCGGCGTGATTCCCCCGCCGGACAGCAACCAGCTGCCCGTGGCGGTACCGGACCAGATCAAGGTCCGCCCCGGCCAGCGCTTCGACCTGCCCGTCACCAAGAACGACGTCGACCCCGACGGCGACACCATCAGCATCGTGAACGGCTCTGCTCGTCCCCTCGGCTCCTGGCAGACGGACCTGGAGGTGGTCGGCCAGGACGTCCGGGTCGTCGCCCCGGAAAAAGAGGGCAGCTGCCAGCTCTCCTACGACATCACCGACAAGGGCGGCGCCCCCGTCACCGGGTATGCCACCGTCCTGGTCGACCAGAACGCGCCGCTGCTGCCGCCGGTCGCCGCTGACGACAGGGTCCCCATGGCCGATGTCTTCCGCAACCGTGAGGTGGAGGTCCCGTCCTGGAGAACGACGAGGACCCCGACGGCGCCCGCGACGACCTGACCGTCTCCGTGGCAGAACCGGCCCGAGTCACCGGGGGAGGCAACGTCGTCGTGCCGGTCGCCGAGGATCCGCAGGTCGTGCTCTACACCATCAGGGGACAAGGACGGGAACACGGCACAGGCCGCGATCTTCGTGCCCGGCACCCGGCACCTGCCACCAACCCTCGACCCAGACCAGCTGCCTGCCCAGGCCAAAAGCGGCGAGACCCTGCAGATCGACCTGTCGAAGTATGTTCTCACCCGCCCCGACCACGTCGCCAAGGTGACCCTCAGCTGACTCGTCACCGCAGCCTCCGGGGCGTGGACCGGCGGCCCAGACCAGGGTCTCAAAGTCGTCAGCGACACCATGATCGAGTTCACCCCCGACCCATCGTTCAACGGGCCGACCTCCGTCACCTTCGGGGTCTACGATGGCGCTGATCCCTGATGATCCGAACGGCCTACGTGCCACCCCTCACCCCTGCCCATCGAAGTCATCAGCTCCGGTGCGGCACCGCCTGTGCTGCGCCCCACCCCGTTGAGGGTCGCGCCTGGTGAGGCCCCCATCGATGTCGCGCTGAAGGACATGGTCGACGACCCCGACGAAGGCGACAACGAACGGATGACCTACCAGCTGCTGCTCGGCCCCCACGGACCAGTTCGACGTCACCGTCACCGGGCAGCAGATGCAGGTCTCCGCGAAGTCCGTGTGCCCACGGGGACGTCTGAACCGCCGTCGTCCAAGTCCACGACGGCAGCACAGACCCCCTGCAGATGAGCATCCTGCCTCAGCGTGGTGACCTCCACCCGCCCGCTGATCACCACCACCGAACTGACCGAGCCGGATGGGCGGGTGGGCCAGTCCAAGACGTTCGACCTGGCCCAGGCGATCACCAAACCCATTCGCCGATCAGGGGCGGTCAGGTCACCATCCTCGATCCGCAGGTCACCCAGGGCACTGCCACCGTCGCCGCGTCCGGGATGGAGCTGACCGTCACCCCTGGCGCGGTCGGCAGCGTCGTCGTCACCCATGTCGCGCAGGATGCCACTGGCGATGCGTCACGGCAGGTCACAGGCCAGGTCTCCATCACCGTCAAGGACAAACCTCAGCCGCCCAGCAACCTGACCGCCAAGTCGGATGTCTCCGGCACCGTGGAGCTGGCGTGGACGCAGGGCGACCTGAACGGCGGTGCCCTGCAGAGTTTCGTGGTCAACTGGAACGGTGGCTCCCAGAACTGTCCGGCGGTGACGAATTGCCGCGTCACAGGCCTGCAGAACAATGTCGACTACAGCTTCACCGTCTCAGCGGTCACGGAGGCAGGCACGTCGGATCCCTCCGCGCCGGCCACGGCCCGGCCCGACGCCAAACCCAACCAGCCCGCAGTCCCCACCACGAAGTTCGGCGACCGGGTGATCGATCTCAGCTGGCCCGCAACCACCGTCCCCGACGGGGGATCTCCGGTGACCCAGTACAAGATCCAGGTCAGCCCAGGTATCAACGGGCAGACCGAGTTCACCACAGCGGACACCGCGTGGCAGGCGACGGGCCTCAGCAACTGCACCGCATACCGGTTCCGCATCCAGGCACTCAACCGCTACGCGGAGGGCAATGTCGCTCGCGAGTCCGAATACTTGTGGAGCGACTATTCGGCCCCTGAGATCCTCGGCAGGCGCACCCACCGGGCAGGGTGCGCCCACTGTCAACAAGAACAAGGCCTCTGGAGCTGCGCCCAGCGCCACCGTCAGCTGGGGAGCCCCCGGTGACGCCAATGGCGACCGCAGCTTCGTCTACGAGCTGCGGGAATCCGGCTCCGGAGAGGTGAAATACTCCGGACCCTGCCACCAGCACCACCGTCACCATGAGCGTCAGCTCCGAGGACAAGACTTTCCAGGTGCGCTCCAGCAACAAGTCCGGGCTATGGAGCGACTGGTCATCCGCGTCGAATGCGGTGCGGGCCTTCCAGCCGCCGGGAGCGCCGACCGGGTTCTCGCTCACGCCCACCGGCGTCTCGAATCAGGTCAGGTTCTCCTTCTCCGGCGCGGACGGCAAGGGCGCCAGGGCTGGTGAGATCCGCTACCGCTGGTCGGCGGGCGGCATCCGCGTCGTGGGCAACGGGGAGACCGTCACCAACGGGCGTTCGTCAACGGCCGGGACGTCGCAGTGAACCTGACGGCCATCGCGACGGTGAACGGCGAGACCGCGGAGGGTGATTCCGCGACCGCCACCGTCAACGCCTATGCGCCGCCTGAGGCACCGGGTTGTCATGCGCCGAGGGCACCTACCGGCGCGTCAACTACAGCTGGAGCCACGACCCCAACTCCGGCGGCCGGCCGTCGACCATCACCACCTCCACGGGGGAGCGCAGTAGCGCTGGCAGCGGCGGCGGCGGGCAGGACGTCGACTTCGGCACGCAGGCCTGCATCACGGTCACGGCAACCAACTCAGAGGGGCAGAGCGCCAGCACTCAGAAGTGCAATTCCAGCTGGCCCGCGCCCAAGGCCGCCGACTTGCACGGCCCGCCCCTCGGCTCGGGGGAGCCGTGCAGTTTCGCATCGTGTGACCAGTTCCATGTGCGGCTGGACTACTGGAAGCCGAACTCTGCTGTGGTCTGCACCATCAGCTACAACGGATACACGAGCTCAGGCCGCCTCAATGTCGATCAGAATGGCTACTTCCAGGGCCGGTTCGAGCATTGGTTCATAGACACCAGGTTCCCTGCGGGAAATGACATCACCAGCCAATGCAAGCAGCAGTGAAAGAGGACCACCGATGACAGTCACCCCCGAACATGCTGCCTGGTTCGCGGACACCTTCGCGAAGATCGTCGACAACGTCGGCCAGGCGCTGCTGGGCAAGGCGCCCGTTGTCCGGCTGGCGCTGACCTGCTTGCTCCGAGGACACCTGCTGCTGGAGGATGCTCCGGGCACCGGCAAGACGGCCCTGGCCCGCGCCATCGCGGCCTCGGTGCAGGGCAGCCACAGCCGCATCCAGTTCACCCCCGACCTGCTGCCCTCCGATATCACTGGTATCACCATGTACGACCAGGAGAAGGGCCAGTGGGACTTCCACAAGGGTCCCATCTTCGCGTCCATCGTGCTGGCGGACGAGATCAACCGGGCCTCGCCCAAGACCCAGTCCGCGCTGCTGGAGGTGATGGAGGAGGCCATGGTCACCGTCGACGGCGTACGTTACCCCGCAGGCCGTCCGTTCATGGTGATCGCCACCCAGAACCCGGTGGAGCAGGCCGGAACCTATAAACTCCCCGAGGCCCAGCTGGACCGGTTCCTGATGAAAACCTCCGTCGGCTATCCCAGCCGCGACGCAGCCCGGAAGGTGCTGGCCGAATCCGCGCAGCCAGACCGCTCCAAGAAACTGAGCCCCGTCATCCTCAGCAAGCCATCGCCGAGATGTGCGACCTGGTGCGCGACAATCACGTCGACGATGGCATCCTCGACTACGTCCAGGACTTGGCCGACGCCACCCGCAATGATCCCGACACGTCCATGGGCGTCTCGACCCGGGGAGCCATCGCCATGGTGCGGGCCTGCCGGGTCTGGGCCGCCGCTCACGGTCGCAACTTCGTGATACCGGACGATGTCAAGGAGTTGGTGGTCCCGGTGTGGACGCACCGCATCATCATGTCCCCGACGGCCACCTTCGGTGGGTCGTCGGCGGAGAAGGTGATCGCCCGCGTCCTAGGCACCGTCCCCAGCCCGGCGAGTCAGGCTGGCTGAGACTCGTGGGGGTGCGGGGTCTGCGAGATGCGGCCGTAGGCCTGATGCGCCGGGTGTGGCGCGCCGAGTTCGTGTCCGCTGTCACCCCACTGGGCTGGGGTGTTGCCGGGCTCGGTGCGGTGTGCGCCGTCATCGGCTGGCTGTGGGGCTGGCTGGAATTCCGGACCCTTGCGTTCCTGGCGTTGGCGCTGGTCGTCGTCGCCGTGCTCCTGACCCTGCGTCGCGCCATCCACGACGTGACGCTTGAGCTGCACCAGCCGCGCGTGCAAGTGGGAGAGCCTGGCCTGGGGCGGGTGTGGATCCGCGGCCAGCGGCGCGGATCGTCCTCCGCCACCATCGAGTTGCCCGTCGGTCGCGCTGTCGCCCGGTTCCGGGTGGCTGCGCTGGGTGCCGACGACTTCCACGAGGAGCTGTTTTCCATCCCCACCCGGAGGCGTGGCGTGGTCCCCGTCGGACCGGTGCGCGCCGTGCAGGCCGACCCGGTGGGGCTGATCCGCCGCACCCGGGAGCTGACGCCCTCACAGGAACTGTTCATCCACCCCCGGGTGGTGATGGTGGAGGCCACCGCAATCGGCTTCCTCAAGGACGTCGAGGGCATCACCACGGCCAACCTGTCCAGCTCGGACGTCAGCTTCCATGCCCTGCGCGACTACGTTCCCGGCGACGACCGTCGCTCCGTCCACTGGAAGACCACCGCCCGCACCGGACGGCTCATGGTGCGTCAGTTCGAGGAGACTATGCGGGCGCACCTGCTTCTGATGCTGTCGACGGTGCGCCGTGACTACGCCACCGGCGACGACTTTGAGGGCGGTCCCTCGTCCGCGGCCGCGTCGCTCAGCGTCGCCGCGCTGCGGGAGGAACGGCAGGTCTCGTTCTACACCTCGGCGGGCAGGCTTACGTTCCCGACGGGCGTGGGACTGCTCGACGAGCTGTGTCGTGTCGAGCTGACAGACGACGGCCCCAGCCTGCAGGAGCTGGCGCTGCTGGCGGGCAGTGAGGCCTCGGGGGTCTCCGTCGCTGGATTCATCACGGGGGGAACCGATCCGATGGAGCTGCGGGCAGCGCAGCTCGTGCTGCCCCAGCAGATCAAGACCTTCGCCCTGCGCAACCAGTCCAGCCTGACGATCGCGCGCCACCCGTGGGCGACATCACGGTGCTGGACCTGCCAGAGCTGGAGCAGCTGCCGCGAGCCCTGGGGAGCCTGACATGAGGGGCTCCGTGATCCGGGCGCTCGGGATCTGGGCGCTGCTCGTCCCTGGCGCTGTCGCGCTGCAACCAGCCTTCGGCGACTGGCAGGGCTTCGTCCCCGGCCTTGCAGGCATAACGGCGGGCGTCGCCGTCGGCTGGGCAGCAGCCCGGTTCCGGCTGTCCGCGGCCCTCACGGTGCTCATGGCCACTGTCGTATACCTGCTGTTCGGTGGTGCAGCGGCCCTGCCTCGCACCACCATCGCCGGGGTCATCCCCACCGTGGAGACGTTGCGGCGTCTGGTGCTGCTCGCGGTGTACAGCTGGCGCGACCTGCTGACCATCGCCACCCCGGCGGGCGACTTCACGGGACCGGCGGTGGTTCCGTGGCTCGCCGGGCTGCTGGCCGGGGTGGTCGCTGCCACCATCGCCCTGCGGCGGCGGGCTGTGTTCTGGCTGCTGCTGGTCCCACCCCTCTACCTCGCGGTCAGCATCGCCTTCAGGGGTGCGTACCGCGCCTACCGCCCCTGTGGCTGGGAGGCGCGCTCGGACTGGGCATGGTCACCTGGGTGTGGCTACACCAGCTGGCAGCTCAACGCAGCGACAACGCCGACATCCTGGTCAACCGCAAGGCCGACGCGGCGCAGGTCGCCCGGCAGGCCGTCGCCGCCGTCATCATCCTGGCGGCGGCCGCCACCGGCGCCGTCGGTGCCACCGCCGCGACGGGGACCCACGCCGACCGGCAGGTGCTGCGCGACCGGATCGCCCCGCCTCTCGACCTGCGGAACTATCCGTCGCCGCTGATGAGCTACCGGCTGATGGAACTCGATCTCAAGGACACCACGCTGTTCACAGTGACCGGCATGCCAGAGGGTGCCCGGCTGCGGCTGGCGGTGATGGACCGCTACGACGGCAACGTGTTCAACGTGTCCCAGCAGGCCAACCAGTACCTGCGCACCGGCCGCACGGTCTCCCAGGATGTCCAGGCCAACGCCGGCCTGAGCGTCGAGGTGGCGGCCGAGTACTCCGGTGTCTGGGTGCCGCAGGCCGGAACGCCGAGCTGGCTGGAGTTCACGGGCGAGCACGCTGTCAAACTATCCGAGGGAGCCTATTACAACCGCACCGCGAACCAGACCCTCACCACCAGCGCTCTAGCCCCAGGCGACCGCTACCGGCTGGAAGCGGCGGTCAGCCCGGAGCCGACCCCGGAGGAGCGGGCCGCCCTGGGGGCCGAGACGGCGGGTAACGCGCCGCTGGCGAAACTGGACGCTGCCCCGGAGATCCTCACCACCCGGGCCACCGAGTACGCGGAGGGGGCAGGAACCGATTTCGAGCGGCTGGTGGCCATCGAGACCAGACTCGTTGAGGACGGCTACTACTCCGACGGTTCTGACCAGAAGTCTCGCTCCGGCCACACCGCCGAACGGCTAGCCACGATGTTCAACAGCCCGGCTCTGGTCGGCGACGACGAGCAATACGCCACCGCCATGGCGATCATGGCCGGTCAGCTCGGCGTGCCTGCGCGTGTCGTCATGGGTTTCTACCCCAAGGAGTATCCGGGACAGGAATGGCAGGTCAAGGGCACCGAGGCCCACGTGTGGGTTGAGGCCTATTTTGCCGGTGCGGGCTGGGTGGCCTTCAACCCGACTCCGGACCGGGACAAGACCTGCAGACTGAGGTCCCCAAGCCGAAACCCAAGCCCAAGCCTCAGGTCGACCCGCCGCCGAACCCGCCTCGAGAAGCTGCCGGACGAGCCGGTGCTCGCTGACCGTGATGCCGAGGACGGGGAGGGCGACGACCGGTTCACCATCGACTGGGGACTGGTGCTGATGGCGCTCGGCGTCCTGGGCGGTGCCGGAGTGATCGCGTCGCCGTTCCTGCTGGTCCTGGGCCTGAAGGCCAGACGCACGACCCGCCGCCGCAAGGCTGCTGTGGTGCAGCGACGCGGTGTCCGGTGGCTGGAAGGACATCGTCGACCGGGCCCGCGACCTCGGCTTCCCGGCATCGCAGTGCGAGACCCGGCGGGAGGCGGCCGCCAGGATGCAGGAGGCTCACCCGAGGTCCCGATCATGCCCACAGCGCAGCTGATGGACTCCGCCCTCTACGGTCCTAACCAGCTGACACCCTGCCGCCTCCCGAGGAGACGTGGCGGCAGGTGGACCAGATCAAGCGCGGCATGCTGCAACAGGTGGAGTGGTACCGGCGTCCGCTGGCTCTGCTGTCCCTGCGTTCCCTGCGGCGAGCCGACAAGCCAGCCGACGGCTTTGCGACGAGCCTGAGCAGCCCTGCAGTCGGGGGACGGTCATGACCGAGGAGGTCAAGGATGCCTGAGACAGCCCTCTCACCACGCCTGGAGAAGGCGCTTGCCGGACGGGGCGTGCGCGTCGGTGCCCAGGTGCTGAACGCCGTCCCGATGCTGCTGCTCGCAGGGGCTGAGCTGTTCCTCTTCTACACCGGCAAGGATGCCACCGGCTACCGGGTGGGGATCGTCGAGATCCTGCTGGGGGTCTGCGCGCTGGCCGTCGTGGTGATGCAGCTGGTGCTGGTCCTCAGACGCGCCCAGACCATCGGCTCCTCGCTTCTGAGGTTCGACTACCGCGACCCGGAGACGGCCCGTCCCAGGGGAGGCCGCCTGTTCTGTCAGCTGCTTCTGACATCGCTGCTGACCACCGTCACGGTGGGCGTCATGGCGATTGTGCTGCTGGTGACCTACCGTCGCGGCCAGTCGATGGTCGACCGCTGGCTCGGGCTGGTCGCGACGAGGCCGAAGGACATTCCGGAGGAGCCCAGGCCGAAACTCAATGCTGCCCCGGTGGGGCGGGTGCGTCAGGTGACCATGCCCGGCATGGCGACGGCGGCGCCGGTGAGCCAGCAGCCGCCGGATCCCCCGGAATGCAGCCGCTGCCACCCCCAGCAGGGTGCTGCCACGCCGCCGCCGGGCATTCCGTCGTCCTGGGTCGCAGCTGGTCCGGTCTCCCCGCCGCACGCTGCTGGAGCCTCGCCCGCCGCACCCATGCCGGCCTCGCGGCCCGTGTCCCCCGTGACCTCGGCATCAGCCGGTGCGCTGATCGAACGGTCACCGTTCGCCCCCAGGACGCCGCTCCCACACCGGCCACGATCCTTCGGGAAGGATCCGCGGCGGTTCCGCTCTGTTCCGTGTCGCAACCGCTGCATACGCCTGCCTCCTCCCAGGAGACTGTGTCGGAGACCAGGACCACAGGCCGCGACGAGACCATGCTCGACAAGGTTGCGGTGTCCGCGGAACCCAAGCTGTGTCTCGATGACGGCACGGTGCTCAGCCTTGACACACCGCTGGTCTTCGGCCGCAACCCCGTCGCTCTGCCGGAATACCCGGAGTCGCAGCCCCACGAGCTGATCGACGAAACCATGAAGATGTCCAAGGTTCATGGCGAGTGGTGCTGGCCGACGATGGGGACGTGCACGTCGTTGACGTGGGTGCGCGCAATGGCGTCATCTTCGAGTTCGAGGGGACCAGGTGGCGCATCGAGCAGCACCTGAGGACACCGGTTCGTCCCGGCACCGTGGTCTACCTAGGTGGGCGCTCTTTCCAGGTGGAGTCATGATCGACACACCACACGGCAGGCTCACGGAGCCGAGGGTTGAGCTGCGGTTCGGTGCCCGCTCAGATCGCGGGATGGTGCGGCTCCACAATGAGGACTCCTACATCACAGCGCCCCCCTGCTTCGTCGTGGCTGACGGTATGGGCGGGCATGCCCGCGGTCAGGCCGCGTCGCAGGCTGCCGTCGAGAATTTCCTCTCCCTGACAGGCCACAAGTGGGCGACCGGTGAAGAGGTGCTGGCTGCTATCGACGGCGCCAGTGCGGCTGTGTCCCGGCTGTCAGGGGAGGGACGGCCGCCGGGCAGCACGCTGGCCGGGGTGGTGCTGACCCTGCAGGCCAATCAGCCGCGCTGGCTGGTGTTCAACATCGGTGATTCCCGGGTCTACCTGCTGCGCAAAGGCGAACTCACCCAGATCAGTGAGGACCACTCGGTGCTGTGGGAACGCCCCGGGGAAGGGTCGCGCAACGTCATCACCCGGGCGCTCGGGGCTGGGATGGTCAAGCCTCTCGTCGCCGACCAGTGGCTGCTCAGCATCCACAAGGGTGACCAGATCCTGATCTGCAGTGACGGCCTGTACTCCGAGGTGACCGAGTTTCTCATGACCGCGCTCCTGCTGGGGGACGCCGATCCCCGTGACAAGGCTGCGGCGCTCGTCGATGCGGCGAAACGCGCTGGGGGACGCGATAACGTGACTGCCGTTGTCGTCGTCGTTGACACCGTTGACGCAGATGGCGTTGACTCTGATCCGGACGAGGAGACCATCCCCGGCAATGACGACACCGTTCAGGATCTGGAGATGCCATGACTGTGCGCTGGACCCCAGGCACCCACCGTGCCCTGGTCTGGGAGGCGGGGATGGCGCTGGTGGATGCTCAGGTGAGCGACGAGCAGGCGGAGCAAGTGTGGCTCTCGATGCTGCGCGATCCCCAGCTCGGAACCTTCCTGCAGGTCCTGATGGAGGCCACTGGCACGGGGCTGCTGACGATCCCGGCCTTCGCGGTGACCATCCTCTCTGAGGGAGCCCACGTCGCTGTGCGCGGCCCCCTGCGGGCCCGGATCACCTCCGTGGACGGCGACACGCTGATCAGCGGGCAGGAGGTGACGACCTGGGATGAGAAACATGTTGCCGGCCCGGTTGCGGTGGAGCTGAGCGCTGATGACGCCGGTGGTCGCTCGCTTCTCCTGATTGCAGGCCTGACAGATGCGTCCCGCCTGGTCTGGGATGGCCGGTCCGAACAGCAACCGACGACGACCCCGCCGGTCACGTCCGCGCCCCGCAAACCCGAGCCGGAGGAAGTCGCGGCGGAGGAAGCCGAGGCCAGGGAAGAAGAGGCCAGCACCGCGAGTCCCGTGTCGGAGAGCCCGGAGTCCGTGGAGAGGAAAGCGGAGCAGAAACCCGATTCGGACGAGGACGACGATGCCGAGGCAGGCGCATCTGCCGCTGCACCAGCCCCAGCCTCTCCGAAGCCACCTGAGTCGCAGGAGAGCGACGCCGAGGAAGAGGCAGACGAGGCCGAGCCAGAGGGGCCTGTGACAGCCCCCCAGCCCGCGGTGTTCGATGAACCGGTGATCCAGCCGGAGCAGATCCCTACCCCTGATGCCTGACCCCACCCATGCTGATCCTGCCGCGGACGACTCTGTGGCAGAGTCCGCTTCTTCGTCCACTGACTCCTCCGCGCGTTCTTCGTCCACTGACTCCTCCGCGCGGCGAGCTGGCCCCCTACGACGCCATGTGGGATGACTCCCAGCTGCTGGAGGAGGAACCCGAGTCTTCCGTCCCGCAGAGGCTCGAGGAGCTGCGCCATGGCGAGACGATAGCTGACGAGGATGCCGAGGTCGCCGTCACCGCTGTCCCGTCGCGCAACGGCATCGAGGTGCTGGCGGTGGTCTGCGATAACGGGCACCCCAACCCGCCGCAGCGCGCCACCTGTTATACCTGCGACGCTCCCGTCGGGGGGCAGCCACGCCAGATGGCCAGGCCACAGCTCGGGTGGCTGCGGATCAACGGCGGGGAGAAGGTGCCGCTGCTCGGCCCGGTGGTGGCAGGGCGCAACCCCCAGTCCAGGGTGATCTCCGCGGAGACGACACCGCGCCTGGTGGCCCTTCCGCACGCGCACGTCTCCAGCAGCCACATCGCGTTCCTGCTGGAGGGGTGGACGGTGCTCGCCCGGGACCTTGGGTCCCGCAACGGCTCCTACCTGCGCCGTCACGGCAAACCACCGATGCGGATGCCCGAGCAAGACGTCCCGCTCGTCCCAGGCGACGTCATTGACCTCGGTCATGGCGTGTTCATCAACGTGGAACGGATTCCCTGACATGGCGCAACGCACTCCCTGCCCCAGAGCTCCCCGGCTACACCTTCAGGAAATGGCTGGGCGGCGGCGGTTTCGCAGATGTGTTTCACTACCACCAGGAAGGCCTCGGACGCGACGTCGCCATCAAGATGCTGCACCACGGTGTCAATCCCAAGACCCTGGCTGCCTTCCAGACCGAGGCCAGCCTGATGGCCAAGCTCAGCAGCCATCCCAACATCGTGACGATCTTCGAGATGGACATCGCTTCCGACGGACGTCCCTACCTGGTGATGGAGATGTGCCCGGCAGCGCACCTGGGGGAGCGGGTGTCGCGCCGCCTCTACAGTCCCGCGAAGGCCATGGAGGTCGGTGTCCAGATCGCTGGGGCCGTCGAGACCGCTCACCGTCTTGGCGTGCTGCACCGCGACATCAAGCCTGCGAATATCCTGTTCACCCAGTTCAGTGTGCCTGCGTTGACCGACTTCGGTATCTCCATCTCCGTGGACCAGGGGGCGACGGCGTCGACGGCCATGAGCCCGCTGTGGGCGCCGCCCGAGCAGTTCGGCAACTCTCCGGTGGGTATCGGGCCGTGGAGTGACGTGTACTCGCTGGCCGCCAGCGTCTGGGCGACGTTGGTCGGGCACAGCCCCATGTACCTTCAAGGCCAGGGCAATGACGTTCTACACCTCAACGCCAGGGTGCGCAGCATGCCAGCGCCCCGCACGGGACGGGCGGATGTGCCCGATGAGTTGGAACGGGTGCTCGCCGTCGCCATGGCCAAGGATCCAAGGGAGAGGTTCCAGAGCGCCCTGGAGTTCGCGCGAGCCATGCAAGGTGTGCAGGGCCTGCTGAACCAGTCCGTGACCGCCGTCCAGGTGTTTACCGACGAAGCAGATGAGCCCGGTTTCGAACCGGAGCAGCGTGACGGGGGCACCCGGATCCAGGGGTTTCAGCTCATTGACCCCGAGGCAGGCGAGCCCACCAGTCATGCCACGGGACCGAGTGGCGGCCTCACCTCCCCGCTGGACCGTTCCGAACCGACCGGCGGCTACCTGGTCCCGGGTCAGGGCGTCCTACAGCATGGCCGGGGTGTGGCCCAGCCGGGCCTGCGGGATTTCACCGGTCCTGTTGCTCCTGCCCCGCCAGAGGAGAAAAGCGCCCCCGCCACCCCGCTGCCGGAGCCGGAATCTGAGCCTTCTGCCAGGAAACGGCTTCCCCGGGTGGCGGTCGTGGCGTCGCTGCTGATTGTGCTGGTGGGGGTCGTCGTGACAGTGGTCGTCCTGGTGAACCGGAACAACGCGGCCACGACCCCCAATGAGACCGGCAGCCCATCGGCCTCCGCCAAACCCGTTGACCCGCTCGCCGCCGCGGTGCCTGCGGTCACGGACCTCAGCGGCAGCGTCAGCGGTTCCGAGGTGACCTTCACCTGGACCAACCCGGATCCGCAGCAGGGGGACCGGTTCCGTTACGCCGTGAGGGACCCGCGCGGTGGTTCGGTATCCGAGCTCACCAGCGAGACCACGGTGACGGTCGCGGCGCTGGCGGGTGACACCTGCCTGGAGGTGCATCTGGTGCGGCTCAATGGCCGGGAGTCACAGCCGGCGACGGTGTGCGCGCCATGAGCACGCTGCTGGTTGACTTCGCGGGTGAGATCCACCAGGTGCAGCCTGGTGAGGAGTTCACCATCGGGCGCTGCGGAAACCTCGTCATCGACGACAATCCCTACCTGCACCGTAACTTCCTGGCGATACGGCACGACGGCAAGATCTGGTGGATCCACAACGTCGGGTCGCGGATTCCCGCGCGGTTGTCGGACGTCAACCGGCTCATCGAGTCCACTCTCACCCCGGGCTCCGCCATGCCGCTGGTGTTCGAGTCGATGCTGCTGACCTTTCATGCCGGGAACACCAGCTACGAACTGGAGATCTCGCTGGCCTCGGCGGTCTATCAGACGGTTGTGATCTCCGAGGACAACGGGGGGGAGACGACGCTGGGGAGACCCAGTTCACGCACTCTCAGCTTTTTGGTGATCCTCGCCCTCGCGGAACCGGTGCTGCGACGCGCGGGAGTTGGTGCCTGGCAGATTCCATCAGCCGTCGAGGCCGCCCCAGCGCCTGGGATGGACGCAGACCCGGTTCAACCGGAAACTCGACAACGTGTGCGACAAGCTCGACAAGGCAGGGGTACGTGGACTCCACGGCGGGCCGACCTCCCAGGCTCACTCCCGTCGCGCCAACCTGGTGGACTGGGCCGTCAGTTCCCCGCCTGGTGACCGCTGACCATCTTCCCGCCCTCGACGCCGAGGCGGAGCAGAACCGGAAGATCGGGGAACAGTAGTGCAGATCCGAGTGACGCTGCTCCGGGGCGGGGCAGCGCGCAACATCCTGATCCGGGCCGATGCCACCGCCACCGCGACGGACGTCGCCAACGCCATCCTCAGTGAGGGTCTGAGCGAGCCCTTCCAGTCCTCCGAGGGACGCCCGACCCTGCGTGTCCAGGATCCGATCGGCCGGGCCCGGGTGCTGGCTGCGGACGCGGCCGTGTCCGAGTCAGGAGTGCAGTCCGGTGGCGTCATCGAGGGTGGTCCGCGAGCAGCGGGAGCTGTTGACGAGATCGGGGCCGTGCTGCGTGTCGTCGCCGGGCCGGACGCCGGCGCGGAGGTCCCGCTGCGCTTCGGGTCCTCCCGGATCGGGCGTTCCCCTCAGAGCGATGTGCGGCTCACCGACCCCAGGGTCTCGGAAGTCCCACGCCCGGGTGCTGGTGGGCGCGGGCATCGACATCATCGACGATGACTCTGCCAACGGCGTGGTGGTCGGCGACCAGCGGGTGACCCGCGCCACCCTGGGAGCTGGGGACATCGCGGTGCTGGGTGGCACCCAGGTGCGGATTGACGCCGTCGGGAACCGCAGTGGCCAGAGCCTCGGCACCGAGGTTGCCTTCATGCGCCCCCGCGGGTGCTGGCGCGGCCCACGAAGACCGAGGTGGAGCTGCCCGAGGTGCCGGAGCCGCCCAATAATTCCTGATTCCCGTGGATCTCGCTGGTTGCGCCCATCGTCATGGGTGTGGGCATGTATGTGTTCACCCGCTCACCCATGACGCTGATGTTCGTCGCTCTGAGCCCTGTGCTCATGATCGGCAACTACGTCAGCCAACGCATCGACGGCTCTCGCAAGAGGAAAGCCGACCTGGCGAACTTCACCGAGGGAATGCGTGCAGCCGAGGAGGAGATGGCTGAGGCCCAGGCTCTGGAGACCCGGCAGTTGCAGCGCCTCTGCCCGGCCACCGACGAGTGCATAGAAGCTGCCACGCAGCGCAACGGCGCCCTGTGGTGCCGGCATCCGGAGCATCCCGAGTTCCTACAGGTGCGGATCGGTGCTGGCTCGGTCAGGGCCCTGCATCAGTTCTCAAAGCCCGGTAGACGCCGGGGCTTTGTCCATCTGCAGCGTCAGCAGACCGAGCTGCGGGAGCGATACCGGTTGCTGCACAACACCCCCATCGTCGCTGACCTGCGCTCCGTGGGCGGTCTGGGCGTGGTGGGGTGCGACCCGAGCCTCATCGAGATCGCCCGGGGGCTGATCATCCAGGTCGCCTCACTGCACTCGCCCGCCGAGGTGGTGATCGCCTGCCTGACCTCCACCGACAGCAAACCTGAATGGGCCTGGCTCGAATGGTTGCCGCACCTCCTCGCCCCACTGTCCCATCCCCGGCCCCTGCCTGGCGGCCGACGGGCCTCGGGGACGGGTGCTGCTGGACCAGCTGGAGGAGCTGATCGAGCAGCGGGCTGAGGGCGACGAGCCCCACTCTGCGAGGGACCGGTCCAGTCCAGCGAGAAGACCGAGCAGCCTGTGACGCCGTCGGTGGTGGTCATCGTGCACGAGGCCTCCGTAGACCTGGCGCGTGTCGCCCGGCTGGCCGAACGCGGACCTGATGTCGGCGTCTATGTGGTGTGGGTGTCATCCACCCGCGACCAACTGCCCGCGGCCTGCCGGACCTACGTCGAGTTGCAGCCCTGACGGCCAGGCCGTCATCGGCATGGTTCGCTCTGAGCGGGTGTTCGCGAATGTCTCCACTGAAGCCGTCGGTCTGGATACCGCCTACACGGTGGCCCGGACCATGGCCCCCTGGTGGACGCCTCCGCCCCCGTCGCGGACGAGTCCGACCTACCGCGCCTGGTGTCGGTGGTCGGGCTGCTCGGCAGTTCCGCCGACGACGAGAGCAGATCCTGGCCCGCTGGAAGGACAACCGGGTCGTTCGTCAACCGATCCCTACCCGCCATTCCCCGGGAGCGGTCCGGGGATCTGCGGGCCGTGGTCGGGCATGCGGGTGCGGAGCCGTTCACCATTGATCTGCGCACGCAGGGCCGCATGCCCTGGTTGGCGGCACCACGGGCGCCGGGAAGTCGGAGTTCCTGCAGGCTTGGGTGCTGGGCATGGCGCATGCGCACAGCCCGGACCGGGTGACGTTCCTGTTCGTCGACTACAAAGGGTGGTGCGGCCTTCGCGCGATGCGTTGATCTGCCGCACTGCGTCGGCATCGTCACCGACCTGTCGCCATACCTGGTCCGGCGGGCTCTGCAGAGCCTCCGCGCCGAGATCCACCGGCGGGAGCATCTGTTCAACAGCAAGGGCGTCAAGGACCTGATCGATTTCGAGAAGACGGGTGATCCCGACTGCCCGCCGAGCCTGATCATCATCGTCGACGAGTTCGCGGCCCTCGTCGGCGAGGTGCCGGAGTTCGTCGACGGGGTGATCGACGTGGCCCAGCGCGGTCGGTCCCTCGGCCCTACACCTGGTGCTGGCCACGCAGCGCCCCGCCGGCGTCATCAAGGACGAGCCTGCGAGCGAACACCAACCTGCGGGTGGCACTGCGCATGAATGACGAGCACGACTCCACCGACGTGCTGGGCAGTCCGCAAGCAGCCGCGATCGACCCCTCGACCCCCGGCCGGGGCGTCGCGAAGATGGGTCCAGGACGGCTGATCCGGTTCCAGTCGGCTTTCCCCGGGGCCAGGACACCCGCTGAGCCGCCTGCCCCGCCCATTGACATCGACGAGTTCGATTTCGGTCTGGACACCGCCTGGAAACTGCCCCGGCCGAAGCTCAAGGGTGAACAGGTGGACAAGGACATCGACCGGGTGGTGCGTAGCGTGTCCGCAGCCGCGCAGCTCGGCCGGATACCGGAGCCCCGCAAGCCATGGCTGGACACGTTGGCCGAGGTCTACGACCTGATGGAGCTGAGGCAGCGCCGGGACACCAGCATCGTGCTCGGCATGGTGGATGTGCCTGCGCAGCAGGCCCAGCATGCCGAGGTGTTTCGTCCCGACGAGGCGGGCAACATCATCTACTACGGCACCAGCGGCTCGGGCAAGACCACGGCACTGCGGTCGCTGGCGATCGCCGCCTCCATCACCCCACGGTCCGGCCCGGTGCACATCTACGGCCTTGACTTCGCCGGTGGTGGTTTGACGTTGCTGGAGCCGCTCAGCAATGTCGGCGCCATCATCATGGGTGATGACGACGAGCGGGTCACGCGGCTGATGGAGTTCCTGACCAAGAAGCTCGACGAGCGGGCTGCCGCCTTCACGGCTGTGCGGGCCGACAATCTGAGCAGCTACCGGCAGCACGGCAACCCCGACGAGCCGCGCGTCCTGGTGCTGCTAGATGGTTTCGAGAGTTTCCGCACGGAATATGACTCAGGGGTTGCAGCGGGCCAAGACCTACGCTCAGTTCCACCGGCTCCTCAGTGAGGGCCGGTCCGTCGGTATCCACTTCGCGGCGACGGCAGACCGCGGTGCGGCGGTTCCGTCATCCATGCAGGGCGCATTCCAACAGCGCATGGTGCTGAGGATGAGTGACCCCGATCAGTACATCGCGTTGAATGTCCCGAAGGACGTGCTGAACCCGAACAGCCCACCGGGACGCTGTATGAACGTCAAGGAGCCGAACGAACTGCAGATCGCGGTGCTGGGGCCGGACCCGTCGCCACCCGCGCAGGCTCGGGAGATCGAGTCGCTGGCGACCAGCGTCGCTCGCTTCCAGCCGTCGAGGCCGGAGCCGATCCGCAGGCTGCCTTCCCTGGTGCCCGCCGCCTCTCTGCCCGCCACGGTCGGCGGTCTGCCGACGCTCGGTCTGGAAGACCGCACTCTGGGGCCGATCGGCTTCGAGCCACAGGGTGTCTATCTCGTGGCAGGGCCACCCAAATCGGGGCTCAGCTCGGCAGTGCGCTGGTTTGCGCAGTCGATGGCGAATGTGTATCCGGATGTGCCCAGGGTGCTGCTCACGGCACGCAGCACTCCGCTGGCCGGGTTGCCGTTGTGGACGGCCACCGTGCACGGTGCCGACCGGGTACAAGAGTTCCTGACGAACCAGTTGAAGCCCTATCTGACCACGGAGACCACGCCGGGGCTTCCACGGGTCGCGGTGTTCGTGGAGCAGTTCTCCGAGCTGGCGGGCTCCCCGGCAGATTCCACGCTTGCCGAGTCCCTGAAGCTGGCGCGCCGCAATGGCCACCTGCTGATCGGCGCGGGCGAGATCGCCACCATGTCCGGTTTCAACTCCAGCATGCCGGAGTTGAAGGGCGCGCGGCAGGGACTGCTGCTGCAGCCGGAGATGAACGACGGTGACCTGCTGAAGGCGCAGCTGCCGCGCGTGAGGGCTGCTGATTTCCCGCCTGGCCGTGGCTACTGGATCGCTGCCGGTGACGCGGTCCGGGTCCAGATTCCAGAAGTGGACTGAGGGCACTGGTGAATATGGGCAGTTGACCCCATTGCAGGGTTGTGAAAGTGCTGAGAACATCGTATGCGTCGAAAGGAGGCCCAGGGTGGCAGACCGGCTAGTCGTCAAGGAAAGCCTGGTACAGGATGCGACTACGGGTGCGCGTGAGGCCAAGAACTACCTGGATTCTGCTCAGGGATTTGCAGAGGGTTTGGCGGAAGCCGTCGGTAAAGCAGGCCGTCTCAATTCGGTGATCGAGGGACAGGGAGAGCGACTGGGAAATTGCCCGCGGAAAGATGGCTGAATCGCTGGGCAAGCTCGCCGACGTGGTGCAGCAGTGTGACGACGAATTCAAGAGGCTTGACGAGAAAATCAAGGGCGATCTCAACAAGAGCGTTGAAGATGCCCAGGGAAAGCAGTCTGCTGGAAAGAGGGCGATAAGCAGCAGGCTGCTGGGGCTGTCAACCCTGGAACCGGGAGTCCTGATCCGGCTGCTGGGAGTGAGACCTGTCCCCCGGCCTCGGGGGGCGGTGGTTCTGCCGCTGGCGGTGGTTCTGCTGCTGGTGGCGCCAGCATTCCTCCCTTGAGTGGTGGTGGCAGTTCCGTTGGTGGTGGCGAGGGTGGCTTCGGCGGTGGTGGTTCTGCTGGTGGCGGTGGCGCCAGCGTTCCTCCCTGGAAAGTTCTGGTGGTGCTTCCGGTGGCGGTGCCCATGGAGGTGGCGTTGATGTACCTCCGCTTTCCTCAAGCGGCACCGATCTGTCTTCGTCATCAGGCGGGACCGGAACAGACCATCCCTCCAGCCCGGGTGCGGGAGGGAGCGAGGTGCCTTCCCTGCAGGGAGCGGACGGGAGTGAACTTCCTGACTCGCAGGGGCACCGACAGGGACGATGGCGCGCAGCTGGGCATTCACGGACTTCCTGAGACAGGGACGAGCCCGGAGCGTGACCGGCAGCTCGGTTCTCTGATTCGCACTTTCGCCGAACGATGGGCGAAGCTGACTGGGCGTCCCGTCGGCGAGGTCCTCTCCGTTATCGGAGGAATGATCGGCACCGGCGCCCTGGCCAGCCTCTCCGGCACGATGAAGAAGGCATCCTCGGGCGGGTGGGCACTGGCGACAACTCGCTCACCGATCCACTGCACTCAGGGTCAGCCCTTGAGGGCAGCGGAAGCCTCGGGGATCTCCAGGGGCTGGAGGGCGCTGCCCAGTTCCCAGGATGACATGCCCGGCATGGGTGAGGGTCTGAAAGGCCTGGATGATGGTGAGTCCACGTCCTGGCGGACATCGCGGACGTCAAGGCGCCGGAGGATCTCACAGACAGCAACCTCCAGGAGGCTGCCGCGGATCTTCAGGACCCTGCCAGTCTTCAGGACCCTGCTGGGGATCTTGGCGGAGCCACCGGGGCTGGGGGCGGGGACGCACCGGATCTGCCGCCCCTGACCTCGTCAGGCGGTGGCGGCGGTGGGGTTGAGCCGCTTCCCTCGCTCGAGACGGCGTCCGAGGCTTCCACCCCTGCAGAGCCGAGTGGCACTGATCTGCCGAGCCTGGAGACTGCGTCTGAACCGACGGCATCCTCAGCGCCGCAGCAGGACCTGCCGGATCTGGAGGAGAAACCGCAGGGCTCCCCGGCGCGGGCTGGCGTCCCGCTGATGATGGGCGGTATGGCGGCTGCCATGGGTGCGGCGCCGCCTCCGCAAGCCGCTCCGAGGGCGAGCCGTCGCTGGACGTGCTGGGTGAACGCCAGGCGATACGCGAGGAAGCCGCAGAAGTGCTGAGAAACGACGCAGTCGCGGACGACGGAGGGAGGAGTGACATGTCCTTATGTCACTAACATCATGATTCAAGCAGCCCTCGAGGACTTGAAGGAAACCCGGAGGCTGTGCATTCCGGCGCTTCTCAGATGCAGACCACCGGAAATCAGCTCAACGATGCTGCCCGCGCCGTCGATAAATTAGTCAGCAGCACAGATGAAGTCACCCTCAGATGCCTTCAAGGCGCTGGGTGAGAAGGGCATTGTGGCCACGGAGAAGCTGCGCGCCGCAGGTCTCCGCTACCAGGGCATGGCCAAAGCCCTTCATGAATTCGCCAATGTGCTGGAGGAGGAGCAGCAGGTCGGGCGGCGAGCGGCCCCCCAGGCCCAAAGTGCCCTCGCCCGGAGGGATCATGCGGAACAACAGCATAAAACCGCGGTGTTGAGGGCTATGAACTCGGACCCTGGGCAACAGCGCTAAGCCTGCGAAGATGGAAATCGCGCAGCTGTTGCATACAAGAATGCAACGCTGATTTTCAGACATCTTTAAAGCAGCTTATGGTTGCTGTAAGTAAAGTCAAGGAAGCCAATGAGAGGGCCGCTGCGAAGATCGAGCAGATCAGCGACGACTCTGGCCTGGAAGATTCCTGGTGGGATCGCTGCAAGTCAATTTTCAGCAAAATCTGGAATGGCATCTGCAAAGTTGCTCAATGGGTCTGGGAACACTTGGATGAGATCTGTCTTGTCCTGGAGATAGCTTCCTTCGTGTTGGCGTTTGTTCCTGGGCTCGCTCCAGCGCTCAGCTTGTTTCGAAGGCCTTGAGAGTGGTTAATTTCCTCACCAAGTGCAAAACAGCCTTCGATATCACTGTATCTGTCGGCAAGGCAATCATCGATCCTTCGCGAAGAACATCTCTGGGGCTTTCAAGACCGTGGGCGGGGCTGCTTTGAAGAAGTTCGCTGGGAAGAAGATCGATAAGATCGCGGGGAAGATCGGAAGCAAGCCAGGGGCATACGTTGCTCGTCTGACACGTTCATCGGAGAAAATTTCGCCAGGCCTCAAGAAGTTCCTGCCCTGCCGCTGCGGGCTGGGGTACTTTCAAAGCCGCAGACAAGGGTATCAAATGGGCCGCCAAAACGGGCATCGGAGTGGCGTCTGACACCGTCACCGGGCTGTTTGTTCCAAAAAACAGCGCCAAGGTACATCGCCCCCAGCCCCTTGGTGCGGGCGGCGGTTTCACCGACGGCGGCGGAGGCGGAGGAGGGAGTGCGTGGTGAAGTACAGGTATGTGCTGCCCCGTGATTGGGAGCAGATCAGGCTGGACCCTGTGGAGCCGAAGGCTGTTAAAAAGGCCACGGAAAAGATGTTTTCCAACATTTCCGATGAGGTGGCCCGAGTGAGGATTTCCGGCTGGGTAACCAGCCGCATGCTCTCAATGCTGGAGCCGCTCTCAGAGCGGGGGGCCTGGGCTGCCTACCTATCGGTGGAGGATCCGCGGGCTTCGGTGGTGCGGCCGATGATCGTAACCCGGCCTTTCGACGCCACGGAGATAGGTGACGATCCGATGGAGGCCGTGCTTGCCATGGCTACGAGCGGGGAGGGTGAGACCTCCTTGATACAGCCGAGCGGCATGGTGGGAGCCAAGCTGCGGATCCCAGAGGACGCCAAATCCGCTCTCCTGGATAGCCTGGACATACTCCCGGATGATGTCCGGGAGCTCACGGATGAAAAGAAGATGCTGGCTGCGGCGGCGGAACGTACACGTTTGGTGCGCCAGGTCCGCTATATCATCGGTGAGCCGGGGAATCCGGAACGCTGGATGCATGTGGAGGCGTCGGTGAGCTGTGATCTGGCCGAGGGGGCCGGTGAGGCACTTGATGCCGTCGAGGAATTCTTTGACGCTTGGGTGGAGACGCTGAGCTGGGAGGACGATGACGATGAGTGATGTCACTCCGACGATCCTCCCTTTGCCGCCAGGGATGCCCGAGTCCGACTGGCAGGCCTGGTTCGAAACAGTGCGTCCAGAACTGCTGTCAGCTGGGTTTGAGGAGGAAATGGGTTTGGTCGTGGACCGGCTGAACCGGATGCTGGTCTTTGGCATCCCCGATGCGGCTGTGGGCTGCTGCGCGTTGCTGCAACCAGGTACTGAACCTTGCCTGGTGACGGTCTATGCTTCTCCAGAGCCCGCTGGGCAAGCCCAAGAGATGCCGCGGGCTCTCGTCGATATTCCAGCTGCGCACGTGTTCAATAGCGTGGATGACACTGTCGATGTAAAAGGATTCACTTTGTACCGTGCGTCTCGTGTGGTGGCTCCAGCTGATGAACCGGAATCAGTTGTGCTGCGCGGAGCTATTGCGACCACTCGGGGTATCGCTGGGCTGCAACGGGACGTGTGCTTGTACTTCGTTGGTGGAGAAATCGACCACTTGGCTACCGTGTTCTGGCCCCTGGGGGTATTCCTGGCCGGTGAATTAGCCGAGCAACTCATCCTTGTTGGCGAGGGTCGGTAAATAAGGTGTGGCGACGGGACGGTGGGGCCCTGCGTCAAAAACAAATGTAACCCACACATCAGAAAGGGAATGAAATGGCAAATCTCAACGTAAGCTACGACGCGATGGAGTCCGAGGCCAGCGCTCTGGTCAGTGGCAAGGATCAGATCCACCAGCAGCTGCAGGCGATGAAAGCCCGTATTGAGGGTCTGGTCACCAATGGTTTCGTGACTGACCAGGCGTCAGGCGCGTTCAACGAGATGTACCAGAATTTCACCACCTCGGCTTCCAACACCATCTCGTCACTCGATGGCATTGCGCAGGGCCTGCGCTCCATGGCCAATGCCATGCGCGAGACCGATACCCAGATGGCGAACCAGGTTCGCGGCTGAGTGCCCCTCCCGGACCCGGGTGCCTGAGGAACATCAGGTGCCCGGGTCTGTGTCTGCAGTGATGCCCTCGTTTTTATGTGGACTTTGATGATCTCCTGCCCCAGGCGGGATGCCCTCAGTCGGCCAGCCCGTACAGCCGGTCGCCGGCGTCGCCCAGCCCGGGACGATGAAGCCTTGTTCGTTGAGGCGTTCGTCGACGGCCGACACCACCAGGGTGCAGGGGACGTGGAGGTCCGCCAGCAGGTCCTGGATCCGCTCGATCCCTCTCCGGGGCGGCCAGCAGGCAGATGCAGGTGATGTCGTCGGCGCCGCGGCCGACGAGGAACTTCACGGCCTCACCCAGTGACCCGCCCGTCGCCAGCATCGGGTCCAGCACGTAGCACTGGCGTCCGGAGAGGTCCTGCGGGAGGCGTTCGGCATAGGTGGTGGGCTCAAGCGTCGTCTCGTCGCGGATCATCCCCAGGAAACCGACCTCGGCGGTCGGCACCAAGCGCAGCATGCCGTCGAGCATTCCCAGGCCGGCGCGCAGGATCGGCACGACGAGCGGGGCGGGGGAGTCCAGCTTCGTGCCGGTGGCCGGGGCGACGGGGGTCTCGATGGCGGTTTCGTGGACGCGCACCCCGCGGGTCGCCCTCATAGGCCAGCAGCGTCACCAGCTCCTCGACGAGACGCCGGAAGATGGGCTGTTCGGTGGTGCGGCTGCGCAGGAGGGTCAGCTTGTGATCGACGAGGGGATGAGAGATGACGCGAAGTTCCACGAGGTAACTTTCGCATACCGGAGGGGTTTGAGCGAACGGATATTGGCCCGAGTCCTCAAGCGGGTGCAGGATCTGGAAGGATGGGTTCTCTATAACACCCGTGAGGAGATCAGCCGTGGACGCCTTTGACGAAGACGCCGAGCCCTTTGACCTGAAGGATGACCGCGACCTGGATGCCGCCGACGACTCCGACGACGAGTTCTTCGACGACGATCTCGAGGGACGCAGGTGAGGACGACATCGACCTCGTTGTCGCCGTCTACCGGGAGGACGGCAAGGCGACGGCGGTGCCGCTCGACTACGACCCGGCCAACGACCTGGAGGAGTTGATCCGCCAGCTCGGCCGCCTGCCCGGCGACTCGAGGGGCGGACGGGTTCGTGTCGGTGGCGGGGAGTTCTTCGTGATTTGCCGGGTGCGGGGGCGCATCGTGGAGGTGCTGCTCAGCGACGTCACCGCCGCCAACGACTGGCCCATCGCCCGCGACGTCGTGGACTACCTGGGCGAGGAGATCCCCGACGAGGACGAGGAGTCCGCGCCGATCGGCGACCTCGACATGTTCGCCGCCGCCGGGCTGCGTGGTTTTCGAGCTGGAGGCCATCGCCACGAACTACGACGAAGACTCCGACGAGCTGCTGATGCAGGTCGCGAGCCGGCTGAAGATCGCCGACGTGTTCGAGCGGGCCGTCGAGGCCTTCGACGAGTGACCCGTGGCGCGACGCTTCGAGCCCGCGATGCGGCTGGCCCTGGAGGAAGCGCGCGCAGCGGGATGGCGCGGCGACGTGCCCGTCGGGGCTGTGGTCCTGGATCCCGGCGGCGGCCTGCTCGCGGCCGGAGGCAATGAGCGGGAGCTGGCGGTGACCCGACGGCCCACGCCGAGGTCATCGCCGTCCGCCGCGCTGCCGCGAGACTGGGGCAGTGGCGTCTGACGGGCTGCACCCTGGTCGTCACGCTGGAGCCGTGCGCGATGTGCGCGGGAGCCATCGTCGCCTCCCCGGGTCGCCCACCTGGTGTTCGGGGCCTTCGACCCGAAGGCCGGCGCGGTGGCGTCGCTGTTCGACGTGGTGCGCGATCCACGTCTCAATCACCGGCCCCGCGTCACCTCGGGGGTGCTCGTGGCGGAGTGCGAAGACCTCTTGGCGGAGTTCTTCGGGGAGCGCCGGTGACTTCCTGCGCCTGTTGCGGACAGCCTTCAACCATGGCCTGAATGTCACCCTAGGCTTAGGCGCATGGCGATCAGTGACGCATGGCGCGACAGGCTGCTGGGTAGTCTCCTCGGGCTCGCGGTGGGTGATGCGCTGGGCACCGCCGTCGAGTTTCAGGCTCGCGACTCCTTCCCGCCCGTCACCGGCATGACGGGCGGCGGGGTGTTCAACCTCGCGCCCGGGCAGTGGACCGACGACACGTCGATGGCGCTGTGCATCGCGGCCAGCCTGACGGAGACCGGGGCCTACGATCCCCTCGACCAGCTCGCCCGGTTCGTCCGCTGGTACCGCGACGGGTACCTCAGCAGCACGGGGGAGTGCTTCGACATCGGCAACCGGACCAGGACCGCCGTGGAGCAGTTCGAGATGAGCGGCGAGCCGTACCGCGCGACGGTGGACGGGATGAGCGCGGGTAACGGGTCGCTGATGCGGCTGGCGCCGGTCGCGATGGCGTTCTGCGACGACCCCGATGCCGTCGTTAGGCTCTCCGCGGACAGCTCTCGCACCACCACCCCGCCATCGAGTGCGTCGAGGCATGCGGGGCGTACGGCAGGCTGATAGCGGCCGCCATCGAGGGGGCGTCGCGGACGGAGCTGTTCGTTCTGGCCGCGGACCTCGGCGAGCAAGTGACCGACCCCATCCTGGCGACGATCCTGCGCGGCTCCCTACCGGGTGAAGGGACGCGACGAGATCTCGTCGTCGGGGTATGTGCTGCACAGCCTGGAGGCGGCGCTGTGGGCGTTCGCCCGGGCCGACGACTTCACCGAGGGCGCACTGCTGGCGGTGAACCTGGGCGATGACGCAGACACCGTCGGCGCCATCTACGGCCAGCTGGCCGGGGCATTCCACGGCCGGCAGGGCATCCCCGGAGAGCTGGCGGGACAAGCTGCACGCCGCCGGGCTGATCGAGGACCTGGCAGCGGGGATCGCAGACCGGGTGGGGTCGTTCACGATCGCGCCCGTCGCCGCCATCTAGCCGGCCAGTCCTGCTGGTGCCGCGCTGGTGTCGCTGTCGTTGGCTGGTGGTTTTTCTCCCGCGGCGCCTTGCTGCGTTCACCTTCATCGCGGTACGCCCCGGCAGCGTCGTCTTACTCGGTTGCCTTGTGCAGTATCCGCCCCGGGACCGCCTCCCGCTGAACCTCCGGCACACGGCACTAACGCCGAACCGAACTTGTCCACGGGGCCGCTCTGGGATACGCTCATCGGCGGTGACGTGTCTGAGCGGCCGAAAGAGCTCGCCTCGAAAGCGAGTGTGGTGCAAGCCACCGTGGGTTCAAATCCCACCGTCACCGCAGCAGCCCCCGGCAAGCCCGGGGGCTTGATTTTATTGTCGGCTCAGTTGCCCACCACTGCTCACGAAACACCGGGTCCTCCAGTCATCCGGCGAAACGTTTCATGGCTCCCTGGCGCGTCATGCCGATGATGTCGCCGATTGCCTGCCAGGAGCACCCGGCGGTACGGGCATGCTGGACGGCCGTGTCAAGACGGTTTTCGGCAGTCTTGATTCCCAAGAGGGCTTTGTAGACCTCTATCAGTGCTGGGTCGGTGATGGTGGCGATGGGGTCGGGTCCTTCGCCGTTGTTGGCATTCTCGATCTCGTCGAGAAGTTCTTCTGTTCGTATAGTCCGTTTCATAGCACGGGCGGCCGGTTGGGTTATGTCGCGGAGGAGATGCGCCGCCGGTCCAGGAGCCAGCCTACGACGAACAGCGCCGCGGTCAGCAGGGAAGGTGGCGCTCAGCTGTGCTGCGACCTCCGGGACGGTGAAGCCGAGGACGACGATGCCGAGCAGCGCCGCCAGGGTCAGCCAGGACAGATAGGGGAAGCCCCACATCTTCAGCGGCAGGTCCGTGCCTTCGCGTTCAGCCCGGCGCCGCAGCACCAGGTGAGAGACGATGATCGCCAGCCAGGTGACGATCAGGGTCGAGCCGACGATGTTCAGCAGCGCTTTGAGCACCGCGTCGCCCCAGAAATAGTTGAGCGCCACGGCGACGAAACCGAACACCGACGTCGCCAGGACGCTGCTGACCGGCACCCCGCGCGAGTTGGTGCGGTGCAGCGCGGCTGGCGCCATGCCGCGTTCGGCCAGGGAGAAGATCATCCGTGAAGCGCCGTAGAGGTTCGCGTTGAGCGAGGAGAGCAGGGCGATGATGATGACGACCGCGATCGCCGCGGCCAGAGCCGGGAACCCCGCCGCGTTCAGCACGGCGACGAACGGGGCCTGCTCGATCTCGGGGCTGTCCCAGGGCAGGACCAGCAGCATCACGGTCACCGCCCCCATGTAGAACAGCAGGATGCGCCACAAGATGGTGCGCACGGCCTTGGCGACGCTGCGCTGCGGGTCCGCCGTCTCAGCGGCGGCGACAGCCATCAGCTCGATCCCCCCGAACGCGAAGATCACCACCAGCAGCGCCCCCGCGACCCACTGACCCCTTCGGCATGAACGGCACGTCGACGATGTTGTGCAGCCCGGGGAAGTCCCGGAGGTGAGGCCCAGCAGGAAGGCGGCCCCCAGGATGAGGAACCCGACGACGAACCCCACCTTGATGAGCGCGAACCAGAATTCCAGCTCCCCGAAGTTGCCGACGTGCACGAGATTGCTCGCCGTGAACGCGACCATCGCGATCAGCGCGAACACCCACGGGCCACCGACGGGAAGATGCCGTTCAGGTACTGCGCGGCCGCCAGTCGCCTCCGCGGCGACCACTAGGCAAAACTCGATCCACCACAGCCACCCCAGCGCGAACGCCGCGGGCTGGCCCATGGCCTTGCCCGCGTAGTAGGAGAACGCTCCCGGGTTCGGATCGGCGGCGACCATCTCGGCCAGCATCCGCATCACCGCCAGGATGACGGCTCCCGAGATCAGGTAGGCCAGCAGCACAGCGGGGCCGGCGGCCGCGATGCCGACACCGGAGCCCACGAACAGCCCAGCCCCGATCGCCGACCCGAGGCTCATCATCACCAGGTGACGGGGACGCATGGTGGCCTTCAGGCCGGTAGAGGGGGCTGCTGACATGGGGGTCACTATACGGGCAGATGTCTGCGCCCTTGCTGTCCTCGCAGCCATGAGACGCCGCTGCACTACCCCGCGACGGGCGGCAGCTCCATGAGGTGCCGCAGCCAGCTGGCGCCGGTGTCCCGCGCGGCGGCCAGTGAGTCGGTGTGCCCGGCGCCGGGCAGCACGACCTTGTGGCGTTCCGGCACCTCGGCGGGCCAGCGCTCTATGGGCGTGGACGTGTCGAACTCCCCGGAGACCAGCAGGGTATTGGCGTAGTCGATGGCAGTTACCTCCTCGCGGCGGCCGCCCGCCTCGAAGAAGCCGTCGAGGCCGCTGAACAGCAGCGACGACGGGCTCTGGAACATGGCCGCTCCCCCTTGGGCGTCCGCGCGGGCGACGGCGGCGGGATCCCCGTCGACGACATAGCCTGTCACGAAGAAGGCGGGCCAGCTGAAGGTCATCCGCATCACCGGCGAGTACAGCCGGGCCATGAGCCACCAGGCGGCACTCGGGCCGCGCTGCGCCGCGAGCATGGTGCGCAGGACACGCTGCCGGGTGCTTTGGCCAAAGGCCATGAAGAAGGCCGTCACCAGAGCCCGGGAGTCCGACGCGCTCCAACGGCCCCGCCGGCTCCAGCCGTCCAGCAGCCTGGCGGCGACCTCCGCCCCGATCGTATTCTCGGCCTCCTGCGTGCCCAGCCACCGCCGCCACACCGCCTGGATCTCGTCGGGAAACCAGATCAGCCCCGGGGCGGTGTTCGACCCGAGGAGCAGAGAACCCTGCACCGAGGCGCGGTGACGGGTCTGCATCACCTGCGCCACCCGGGTCCCAAAACTGTGGGCGACGAGCAGCACCGGCCCCAGGCCGAGCTGCTGGCGGAGCGCCTCAGGTCGTCGGCCATGCTCGTCAAGCCGAAGTCGTCGAACACCGCCCCCTGTGACCTCAGGTCCGCGAAACCTCGCGCCAGGTCGTCGGCGACGGCGGCGGAACCGGCCAGGCTCAGTCTCTTCACAGGCTTAAGGACCGCTTTAGTGAAGTGAGGGGACCGCAGGACCGGTGCCGACTTGCCCACTCCGCGATACTCCAGCACGACGACGTCCATGAGGTCGAGCCAGGCCTCGGGAGGCCTGAAGCTGAGGTTGCTCATTCCCGGCCCGCCGCCGAGGAAGAAGCAGGTGCCGCGTGCGGTCCCGGTGCCCCGGTAGCGCCGGTAGGGCAGGCGGATCGTGCCGGGAGCCGACTGGCAGGGGCGCTCGATGAAATCGCTCTCATGATCTGGCATGCGAGGTGCCTCTCTGTTAGGGAGATGGGGGCAGCCACCACGTTACCCATAGCCAGGGGCTGAACAAAGCTTGCGGCTGCGCAGACCAGACCGATACGCTCAATCACGCCCCATAGCCGAGCCTGAGAATTATCAGTTGTGAGGAACTATCCGCGCATGAGCAAACGTTAATGCGACGGGGGTCGCAGCACCACCGCGCGCTGGAAAGCGACATGGCGCACCAGGCATTGCCTCACCCAGTCCAGGCCGCCATCCCCGCGCTTCCCGGCCACAGGCAAGGAAAGACATGACAGATTCCCCATTCGCAAGGGGCAGGGGCCGCACCTGGGCGAAGGCCATCCTGCTGGGCGAGCACTCCGTCGTATATGGGCACCCAGCTGTCGCCGTCCCGCTCCACGACCTGCAGATGCAGGGCGACCGCCACCCCGTCTCCGGCCCCTCGACGCTGAACAGCCTCGGCTATCACGGCCCCCATGGACGAGAGTGGATCACACTTCGCGTGCGTCGTGCGCGCGTTCGACGCAGCCCGGGAGTTCGCGGGGTGTCCCGGTCAGTGCTTTGAGATCACCACCCACAGCGACTTCCCCCACGAGCGCGGGCTGGGGTCGTCGGCCGCGGCGGCGGGGCGGTCATCCGCGCGGTCCTGGACGCCTGCCAGCGCGCCGCCTCCGCTGATGAGCTGTTCGCGCTCACGCAGCTGGCCGAGCAGGTCGCGCACGGGAGACCATCCGGGCTGGATGCGGCAGCCACCAGCTCTCCCTCGCCGATACGGTTCCAGCGCGGTGAGATGCGGTTCCTCAGCCAGCGCATCGGCCGTGCGCACCTCGTCATCGCCGACTCGGGAGTCCACGGCAGCACCCGGGAGGCCGTCGGCGGACTGCGCCAGCGCTACGAGGCCGACACCGCGGCCATCGGCCCGCTCATCGACACTCTCGGCGCGCTCACGCAGACGGCGATCACAGCACTGCGCGACGGCGACGCCCCCGCGCTCGGGGCCGCAATGAACCAGGGGCATGCGGTGCTGCGGGAACTCGGCCTGAGCCTGCCGGTCCTCGACCGGCTCACCGACGCCGCCCGCCAGGCCGGGGCGCTGGGCGCCAAGCTCACCGGCGGAGGACTTGGCGGCTGCATGATCGCGCTGGCGGACAGCGCCGGAACGGCAGACCGCATCCGCGCCGCCCTCCTGGCTGCGGGCTCACCCGCCACATGGACCTACCAGATGCGTATCAGCGAGGTAACTGAGTGACACCCACCGCAACAGCCAGCGCCAACACCAACATCGCCCTGATCAAGTACTGGGGCAAGGCGGACGAGTCGCTGACCATCCCCACCACCTCAAGCCTGTCCCTCACCCTCGACGACACCTGGACGACCACCACGGTCTGTTTCGACGGCGGCTCCGCAGGCGAGGACACGGTGACCATCAACGGCGCGTCTCCCAGCGGGACCGAGCTGGCCCGGGTGAGCCGCTTCCTCGACCTCGTCCGCGGCGTGGCGGGCCAGAGCGCGAAGGCGAGCGTCACCTCCGCCAGCACGGTGCCGCTCGCCGCCGGCCTGGCGAGCTCCGCCGCCGGTTTCGCCGCGCTCGCCGCCGCCGCCTCACGTGCGGCCGGCCTGGACCTCGACGACCGGGCGCTCTCCCGGCTGGCCCGCCGCGGCTCCGGCTCGGCGGCGCGATCCATCTTCGGCGGGCTGGTGCTGTGGAACGCCGGCACCGACGACGAAAGCTCCTACGCGGAGCCCGTCGAGACCACCCTGGACCTGGCGATGGTCGTGGTCGTGGTCTCCGGGCAGCACAAGACCATCGGCAGCACGCAGGCCATGCGCGAGACCATGCGCACCTCGCCGCTCTACCCCGCCTGGGTCGCCTCCAGCCGCCAGGACCCTGAGCGTGGCGCTGGCGGCGGTGCGCTCCGGCGACCTGCCGCGTCTCGGTGAGGTCGTCGAGGCCAACGCCCTGGGGATGCACGCCGCGATGCTCACCTCCCGTCCCGGCATCATGTACTGGCTGCCCCGCACGGTCGAGGTGCTGCACACCGTCCGGGCCCTGCGCGACGAGGGCCTTCCCGCCTGGGCGACCATCGACGCCGGGCCGAACGTGAAGGTCCTCACCCAGGGCAGCAGCGCGGAGCAGGTCGCCGCCGCCTTGCGGGAGCGCGTCCCCGGTGCGGCGGTGTCGCTCCGCCACCCGGGTGCCGGGGTGCGCAGCGGGGAGGCCGTCTCGTGATCTCGCAGAGCGCGCCCGGGAAGCTCTACATCGCCGGGGAGTACGCCGTCGTCGAGCCCGGTCACCGGGCGGTGCTGGTCGCGGTCGACCGGTTCATCACCGTGCGCATCACACCCGCTGAGCACGCCGGCCGCATCAGCTCCGCCCTGTACGAGACCCGCTCCCTAGCCTGGTACCGGCGTCCGGAGGACGGCATGGTGGAGGTCGAGGAGCAGTTCGACGACTACGTGGTCTCGGCGATCCGCCTCGTCGAGCAGCTGGTGCGCGAGGCGGGTGGTCCGCTGCGGTTCTTTGACCTGGACGTCTCCAGTGAGCTGGACGACGGCAGCGGGCGCAAACTCGGCCTGGGGTCCTCGTCGGCGGTGACCGTAGCCACGGTGCGTGCCGTGGCGAGGTTCTACAACCTGCCCCTCGACGACCTGGCTGTGTACAAGCTGGCGCTGCTGGCCAGCGAGGCTGTGCAGCCCATCGGCTCCGGCGGTGACATCGCGGCCAGCGCCTTCACCGGATGGGTCAGCTACACCTCACCCGACCGCTGGTGGCTGCACCAGCTGCGCGCCCCACACGAGCGTCGGGGAGCTGGTGCGGATGGACTGGCCCTACCTGAGCATCCGCCGCCTGCCGTCGCCGGACCTGAACCTGCGCGTGGGCTGGACCGGGGCTCCCGCGTCCACCCCGCGGCTGGTGGCGGGCGTCCAGGCCCACACCCGCGGATCCCACGACGCCGCCTACGCCGCGTTCCTGCGGGGCAGCGAAAGCTGCCTGAGCGCGCTGATCCAGGCTCTGGAGGGCGACGACGCCCAGGAGATCGGACGTCAGATCGAGGAGAACCGGCGGCTGCTGTCAGATCTCAGCCGCACGAGCGGGATCGTCATCGAGACCCCTCAGCTGCGGCGGCTCGTGGAGATCGCCCGTCAGTGCGGGGCAATGGCCAAGAGCTCCGGCGCCGGTGGCGGGGACTGCGGCATCGCCCTGTGCCTGCCCGAGACGGACGTGGCCGCCATGTGCGCGTCCTGGGAGTCGGCGGGCATCCAGCCTCTGGACCTGTCGGTCTACTCGCACGGCGAGGCCACCCCATGAGCTTCGAGGCCCACCGCGTCGGAGCGCGCCGTGCGCAGGACGAGCACCTCGACCTGGCGGTGCGCCTGCACGGCCAGGAGCGGCCCAACGCTTTCGATGATGTGTCCTTCATGCACCACGCCCTTCCAGGCACCGCAACCGGGCTCGCCGACACCGGTACGACGGTGTGCGGGGTGCGCTGGGAGGTGCCGTTCTACATCAACGCGATGACCGGGGGGACGCAGGCCACGGCCCAGGTCAACGCCGGCCTGGCCAGGGCGGCCGCCGAGGCGGGCGTCGCGATCGCCTGCGGGTCGCAGCACATCGCCCTGCGGGAGCCGGAGCGCGCCGACGGCTTCCAGGTCATCCGCCGCGAGGCCCCCGACGCCTTCGTGCTCGCCAACGTCGGCCCGACCGTCACCGGGGAGCAGGCGTTGCGCGCCGTCGAGATGCTGCAGGCCGATGCCCTGCAAGTCCACCTCAACGTCGCGCAGGAGCTGATCATGCCGGAGGGCGACCGCGACTTCCGCGACTGGGCCGGGCGCATCGCCGCCATCGCCGACGCGGTGCCCGTCCCGGTGGTCGCTAAGGAGGTCGGGTTCGGGCTGTCGCGCCGCACGATCGCGACTCTCACGCAGGCTGGTGTCGACGCCGTCGACGTGGCCGGGGCCGGCGGCACCGACTTCATCGCCATCGAGAACGAGCGGCGCCCCCACCGCGACTACTCCTACCTGACCGGCTGGGGGCAGTCGGCGGTGCTGTGCCTCCTGGAGTCGCTGAGTGGCGACGACCCCGTCACCCTGCCGGTGCTGGCCTCCGGCGGGGTACGCACCCCCTCGACGTCGTGCGGGCGCTCGCGCTGGGTGCCCGGGCCGTCGGTGTCTCGGGGCATTTCCTGCGCACCCTGGTGGCTGACGGGGCCAACACGCTCCGGCGGGAGCTGCGCTCGTGGACTGAGCACGTGCGCACCCTGATGACCTTGCTGGGCGCGGCTGGCGTCGAGCAGCTGCGCCATACGGACGTCCTGGTGACGGGCCGCACCGCCGAGCAGGCGCGCCTGCTCGGCGTGGACTCGGACAGCTCGCCCGCCGGTCAGCGGGCTGAGCACGTCAGGGACAGGGCCGCGAGCGCCGCGACGATGCCGGGGGCGGCGTAGAGGCGTCATGAACTGCACGCCGTAGTTGACCCCCAGCCGGTTGAGCGTCCCGCACACCACGCCGATGAGCAGCACCCCGAAGATGTTCGGGATGCCTGCGTCGATGTAGGCCAGCAGCAGGATGAAGGCCGTGAACAGCGCGAGCACCGCCTCGTGTGGGATGCGCCGCATCACGAAGTAGGTGATCTGCGACGACCAGCGCACGGCGATCACGTAGGTGATCACGACGGAGATCAGCGCGCCCACGGTCACGGCCAGGATGAACTCGGGCAGCTGCAGCAGGTGGTGCAGGTTGTTCTCCAGGCTGTAGACAGGGGGCGCGTTGAACAGCGGCCCCGCGGGTCCGGCGGAGACCCCCGAGATGGGGATGCCCAGCGCGACCAGCGGGATGATCACGCCGGCGAGATAGGTGGAGTGCGTCAGCGCGCTCATCACGGTGACCGCGCGCTGGGAGCGTTGGACGTGATCCTCCTTGTGACGCGCGACAGACGCCTCGCCCAGCAGGAAGGTCAGGCCGACGGGGCTGAGCACGAACAGGGGCGTGGATGCAGCCGCCATGCCGGCGCTCCACCATCCCTCGGACTGGGTGACCAGGCGTCCCGGCATCAGCTGGTGGGACTCGAAGCCGGAGCGCAGCAGCGTCGTCTTGGTGTGCCCGCCATGGGGGAGGGCCTCGCGGCGCTTGGCGTTGAGCAGCTCCAGGAGGGTGATGAGCATGGGACCCACCGTGATCCCCAGGAAGAAGGAGATGCTCACCTTCTTCTCGGCGGGGATGATCCCGGCCGCGTGATAAAAGCGCGGGCAGCGCCTGGAACAGGATCGCCATCGGGATGATCGAGATGAGCGCGAGGATCCGATTCTTGCCGAGCAGCGCCAGGAGCACCGCGCCGGCCGCGAGGATGATGTTGGTCTGGGCCTTGATCGGGCCGGCGAGGGGCGCGAGCAGCCCCGCCAGGGCGAAGCTCAGGGGAATGGAGACCACGGTTCCGATGGTGGAGCCGACGGCCATCTTCCGGATCGTGTCCGAGGCCAGGCCCTTGCCGCGCAGGAACAGGGAGTGCTCCATCAGCGGAGCCGACATCACCCCGCCCGGCAGGCCGACCAGCGCCGTCGGGATGCCGTTCATCAGGTTGAGCGTGACGATTGCGGAGATGAAGAACGCGAGCACCACCTGCGGCGGCGCCCCGGCCAACACAATGGCGAGGGTGACGGGCGCCAGCACGCTCGTCTCGTCGGTGCCGGGGATGAAGCCAATGAAGGTGTAGAGGACGACGGCGCCGAGCACCGCTGCCAGCATCATGACAATGAGGTCCGGGGTCACTGGGCACCGCTTTCAGTGGCGTACTCGCCGGCGGCGGAGTCGGCGCCGTCGACGATGCTGACCTCGCGTTTGGGGGTCACGAGGAAGCAGTTCACGGTGAAGCCGACGACCGAGGCTCCCAGCCCCCAGAAGAGGGTCTGCCCGCCGACGGCCAACGACAGCAGCACCGCCGCGACGGCGCACACCACCGCCACCAGCAGGGAGATCACAAGGTCTTTGGGTGAGACGAGGTCATTCCAGACCTCGATGTTCTGGTGCTCCGCGTCCTCGGAGCCCTGCTTCGGGAATATCGCGCACGGGGGTGATGTTATTCGACTTCTTCCCGGCGCACTATATGTTCCTCGCTGTGAATTTCACATTCCCCGTCACGGCTGGACGGCGCGCATCGGAGAACAGGGTCGTCCCAGACGGCGGCAAACCCATTCTCACAAGCATTTTCACATCGACGGTGAGGGGCTGGGGGCCAGGCAGATGGTCCCGGACTCGACGGGGACCTCTGACAGCCCGGACTCCGACATGCCCTGGAAGTCGTTTTTGGAGCCGATCAGCACATCGACGGTGCCGTCGACGCGGGAGTCGGTCTCCATGGTCGGCTCCACCAGGTAGCTGGCCACCAGTTTTGCCGCCTCGGCGTTGTTCGAGCCGGCGCGGATGATCGTCTTGGTGATCTGCTCCTCGGTGTTCTTGGTCTTGCTGACCTCGAAGCCTGCCGTCTTCAGCGCCTGGCTCACCGTCGACCCCAGGCCGTCGGTGGAGCCGCCGTTGAAGACCCGGACTGTGACGTCCTTCGGGTGACCGACCCCAGTTTCTGCGATACGCACGGCGTCGGGGGCGGGCCGGGGAAGGGGCCGTCATGGCGCTCCAGCCCCAGCTCGCGCCCCAGAGCAGGAAGATCAGCAGCCCGATCAGTATGACCGGAGTGGCGAGGAGTCGGAAGATACGCACTGTCTCAGATTCTCACGAGAGTTCCAGCACGCGGGCGTGCATCGTCTGGCGTTGTTGTAGGGCCGCCCGCAGGGCGCGGTGGAGGCCGTCCTCTAGGTATAGGTCACCGTGCCAGGACACCACGTGCGCGAACAGGTCGCCGTAGAAAGTGGAGTCCTCCTCCAGGAGGGCCTCAAGGTCGAGAGTGCGCTTCGTCGTGACCAGCTCATCCAGCCGTACCTGATGCGGAGCGATGGCGGCCCACTGCTTCTGGACGTAGCCGTGGTCCGGGTAGGGGCGGGAATCACCGACACGCTTGAAGATCACGCGGTCAGTCTAGCCATTTCCGGTGTCGGATAGTTCCTCGCGCGCATTAATGCATATCCAGGCCGTGCCGGGAGGTGTTGTCCGCTGCGTTTGGGGGAGTGGCATGGCAGGCTAGGGGCGTGAGTGAAGAACTGGTTGCGACGATTCAGGCAGGCTACGGATTCGACGGTGACGCGGTGCAGCTCGGTGTGCTCCTCGACGAGGGGAGTCCGGTGGTCGAGGCTCCCATCCGCATTCCGCTGGGGATGTTCAACCGGCACGGGCTCGTCGCCGGGGCCACGGGCACCGGCAAAACCAAGACCCTCCAGCTGATGGCCGAGGCCCTCAGCAAGGCGGGCGTGCCCGTCTTCGCCGCCGACATCAAGGGCGACCTGTCCGGCATGGCCTCCCGGGAGCTGCCAGCGAGAAGCTGACGGCGCGGGTCGAGGCGCAGGGTCAGCCGTGGGAACCGAAGGCCGCGCCATGCGAGTTCCTGGCGCTCGGCGGGCAGGGCACCGGCGTACCGGTGCGGGCGACGGTCTCGTCGTTCGGCCCGGTCCTGCTGTCGAAGGTGCTGGGTCTCAATGAGGTGCAGGAGAGCTCCCTCGGGCTGGTGTTCTACTACGCCGACAACAACGGCCTGCCGCTGCTGGACCTCAAGGACCTCGTCGCGCTGCTGAAGTTCCTCACCTCCGACGACGGCAAGGACGAGCTGAAGGAGATCGGCGGGGTGTCCGCCGCCACGGCCGGAGTGATCCTGCGCAACCTCGTCACGCTCTCCGAGCAGGGTGGCGACGTGTTCTTCGGCGAGCCCGAGTTTGAGCCGGAGGAGCTGTTGCGCACCGCCTCCGACGGCCGGGGCATCGTGTCACTGCTGGAGCTGCCCGATCTGGCGTCGCGGCCCGAGATGTTCTCCACCTTCCTGATGTGGCTGCTGGCCGACCTGTTCGGTTCCCTTCCCGAGATCGGCGACGCCGACAAACCGAAACTGGTGTTCTTCTTCGACGAGGCGCACCTGCTGTTCAAGGGCGCATCCAAGGCTTTCCTCGATTCCATCACCCAGACCGTGAGGCTGATCCGCTCCAAGGGGGTGGGGGTGTTCTTCGTCACCCAGACCCCCCAGGACGTGCCGAGGACGTCCTGGCGCAGCTTGGCAGCCGCGTGCAGCATCAGCTGCGCGCCCACACTAACGACGCCAAGGCGTTGAAGGCGACAGTGTCGACCTACCCCGAAGTCGGGCTACGACCTGGAGGAGGTGCTGCAAGGGCCTCGGGATCGGCGAGGCGATCGTCACCGTCATGAACCCCAAGGGCTCACCCACCCCCGTCGCCTGGACCCGGCTGTGGGCCCCCGAGACGTCGATGCAACCCACCGACGCCGCCGCGATGCAGCAGGCGGTGGCGGCCTCTCCGCTGATGGCGAAGTACGGGCAGGGCCATCGACCGCGAGTCGGCCTACGAGATCCTCACCGCGAAACTGGAGGCCGGCGCGAAGGCAGCCGAGGAGGAACGGCAGCGCGCCGAGGCGGAGAAGGCCGAGGCCGAACGCCGCGCCCAGGAGGAGAAGGAACAACGTCAGGCGGAACGCTCGGAGGGGCGGTCGTCGGGATCGGGTCGTGGTCGCACCTCAGCGGTGGAACGGATTGCCAGCCGCGGCTTGATGCAGGTGATCCGCACCGTCACCCGGGAGGTCGTCCGGGGTCTGTTCGGCACCGGAAGACGGCGATAGAGATCGCTTCCCGGCCCCGCAAGTTGGTTGGGCCGGGCTGCGACGAAGAAGCGTGTCTGTGTCGAAACCATGGTGACCGTTCCCGGGTTGCCGGGGGTGGTTTCGACTCAGCCGTTTACTGGCGCTCACGTGCTGGCTCAACCAGCTTGGAGACGTGGAAGTTGGTTGAGCCGGGTTGCGGCGAAGGAGCGGTCCGTGTCGAAACCACGGTGAGGGCGTCCGGGGTCTTGGATCAGATCTGACGCAGGAGCGTGTCCGTGTCGACGCGCAGCAGCGTGGCGGCCCTGCGACCCGCTCCGGCGATGAAACCGAGCGGCACGGCGATCAGTGGCACCGCTACCACCCACGCCTGGGCCAGCAACGCCCCGGGATCCATGCTGAAGCCGGCCACCGACGTCAGCAGGGGACGGCAACGCCGCCAGTGCCATGACCACCCCGACGCCCAGAAGCACCCCGATGGCCGAGACGCACAGCGCGAAGATGAGGGCTTCCAGCAGGTAGAACCTCACGATCGCCCGCCGCGTCCACCCCAGGGACCTGAACAACCCGATCTCCTCGATGCGCGATGTCATCCACGTCCCCGCCACGGATGTGCCCGCGAACAGCGCCCGAGGACGGTGACGAAGAGCACCAGCACGGAGGCCACCGCGAGTCCTTGCCGGGCCCTGTCGAGCTGGATCCCGGAGCCGATGGCGCTGCGGGTGCCGTAGCCCAGGTCCTCCACCGACTTCTGCACCTTCGCGACGTCGTTCACGTCCCCGACGTAGAGGTAGATGGAGCTGTAGGGAGGCGTGTCCGGTGGCAGTGCCGCCGCCTGGATCTCGTTGAACTGGGAGGAGTTGATGAACACCGCATCCGGGGGCTCCCCCTGGACGGTTTCCGGGTCGTAGGTGCCGATCACCATAAAGTGTTTCGCCTCGCCCGTTCCGCTGGTGGAACTGACCGCCCGCGTGACGTTGACCTCGATCGTCTTTCCCACCAGGTTTTCGTGTTGTCCGGGTACCAGCATCTGGCCGGGTTCCGGGAAAGCGGCGGGATTGCTGTGGACGTCCTTCATTCGGTCGTCGAACGGGTTGCGGGGTGTCAGCCACCACGGCCCCGCGCCGTCCTCGGAATCGGCGATGTCCGCGGGCGGGTCGATTCCTGAGATGCCCGACGGGAACACGTGCTCCACACCGTCCAGTTTCCCCAGTTGCTTGACCGCGTTCGTGTTCAACGGTGGACTGTTCGGCCCGCTGTAGCCCTGAATGACCTCGATCTCCTTGGCTCCGAGGCTTTCCGTCAATCCTCGGGATGTGCCGTGCGTGGCCCCTCGGGCCAGCCAGGACAGGACAACCGTTGCCAACACCAGGAGCAACACCAGCACCGCGATCAACCTGTGCCGCCGCACGGTCCTGGCCAGGCTGCGTCTCACCAGAGCGAAGGTGCTCATAGGGATGGTCCTCCTTCCGCGGAGAGCAATCGCACGATCCGCTGCTGCTGAGATGGCCTCCTCGTGGGTCGCGACGACGACCGCGCAGCCCCGGTCGGCAAGATCCCGCAACGCCCGCCGAACGCAGGAAGCCAGGTGATCGTCGAGTCCAGTGGTCGGTTCGTCCAGCAACAGGACCTTCGCCTCCATCTGCAGGGCCCTCAGGATGCACACCCGGCGTCGCTGCCCGCCGGAGAGCTTGTTGATCTCGGTGTCGTGGAATTCATCGATCCCTAGGTTTCTCCTGACCTCCGCGAGCCACGAGGCGGGAGCGCGGGAGCCGGGAGCGATCTCCAGGTTCTCGTTCACCGAGAGCCAGGGAAACAGGTAACTCGACTGGTGGACGATGCCGATCGCGTGGCGCCTGAGGCTGGCCCGACCGTCCTCGTCCAGCTGGCTGAGGTCCTGCCCCGCCACCTCGACGACACCCTGATCCGCCGTGGTCAAACCTCCCAGTATGTTCAACAAGGTGGTTTTCCCACCGCCGGACGGCGATACGAGCGTCACCAATTCGCCGGCGTCGACCCAGAAATCGAGATCTTTGAGCACGACGTTTTCGCCATACGACTTCGTGATGCCGTGACACGCGATTCTGGTCGTCATTTAATTCCCCAAACAGAGCTCAGATAGTAGGCGAAAGTTGAATCGAGGCTGCATTTCTCGGGGCTGCCCTGATCCGCCATCGCCAAACGTCCAACATTGTCACAGGCGGTAAGTCCCTGCAATCTCTCCTTGGTGTCTTCCTCCTGTTGTGTGGAGAGATCGGGATGCATTGCGCCACGTGCTGAGGCCGCCCAGATCCGAAGACTTGTGGGGCGTTCTGCATCCGCCACGTCGCTGAGGGGGCGATCCCCCGGGCCTTGGCGGTTGCCACCCATTCGTCCACGTTGGCGACACCCCATTTCATACCAAGAATGCGGTAAACGAGTGTATCGCCCACTGCCCCGTCGGGGAGATTCTGCGGGACGGCAATTCTCAGTGGTGAAGCATGGTCGTCCAGCTGGAGTGCAGCGTCCGCGGCCATGTGAGACAGGAGCGCACCCTGCCAGTCAGGCAGTCGGACCTTGTTCACGTCTACGTAGCGGTCGAGCGCCTCTGCGCGTTCGATGTCATCGAATTCGCCGGCGTACTGCAGGACCACTGCTCGCAACAAATGCGCGGCCAAGCCGTCGAACCGAGAGGTCGTGGTGGCGAGATTCATGACCTCATCCATGGGTCCCTTGGTTTTGTCGTTGAAGAGTTCCTTGGTTCGCTCCTTCATCATGCAGAATGCGATGTGGGTCTGCCCCAAGGCTCCGATGGGCTGCGTTTCAGCGGCAGCCATTTCGTGTGTGTTCATGCGGCTGATCTATATTCAGCCAAGGCTGCAACTGTGAACTCTCGCGCTCAGTGTGCTTTGATATCCACAACATCTTCTCCGCGGCAAGGGCGTCTTCAAGAGAATTTTTCCGTAGCCGTCTTCGCAAGGTCGTCGTCGGTTTTGATCTCTATCTTGAGTTGGACCCGCAGACCCATCGGCTCCTTCGTGGGGAGATTTGTGTGAAAGGGGTCAGGGCGAGGAAGAGGATCACCTAAATCTTAGGCGTTGATGGTCTTGGACATGGTCTGATAGCTTCAGTGAGGCTTGTTCACAACTCTCTTTGAGCGTGCGCTTACTGGGGTTTTTCCTGGCCGGCACGCTGTCTGTTAAATAAGCCTCATTGAACCTTTTCGTAATACGCTGCTGATCGGGCTCAGGTGTCCCGTCCGCCACCACTCCATGGATAGGCTTCTAGGGCAATGATCCGCTGATCTTGTGAGTGAGAAGTTTTGCCGAGGCCATCAGGCCGAAAGGCAGAGCGTCAGGGTCGAATCCGAGAGGATGTGGATCTGGCCTGGCGAATGGTCATAATGGCAGAAACTGTGAGCGTAGCGATGAGTGCGGGCATAAATTTTTTTCTGTTCCCCATTGTGCTCCAGCGATACCAGCCATCAAGATCAGAGAGCAAACGATAGTGAAATTCGTGCTGTACGCGATGTTTTGCGCTACAAAGGTCTTGTATGCCATCGCGGCAGTCAGTCCTACGATGAGCACGGATGCCATGATTGTCGCACGCGGAATCGTGATCCACGAGATTGCCGTCATGATGGTGGCCAGGAGAAATACCATGCAGATAATGAAGATGACAACCTGTGGGAAGTGCCGTTGTCGCAGTTCCCTTGTTGGCGAGACCGGATTGTTTCATGATGCAACCGACGTAGAACACCAGGCTGCTGCCGCGGCAAGCGAAGCCACCAAGCCGATTGCGCCACCCCGAATTGCCGACCGGCCAACCACGCGCAGGAGCCAAGAAGCCACTTGAGCATACTTCCCCTTTGCCAGAAGACCCCTGATAGCACCGTCGATGAGCATGGTTCCTGCACCGGGAACCGCGATGTTGAGTACGCATTTGCCCCACTCCCCGCTGCCGAATTGGTGTTGGGGGCTTGCTCCCTTCCCGCCTGCTCCCTTGTCCTCCGAACCCGGGAACACATACTTCCCGATCGGAACATTGAACCCCTTCCGCAATACGCTGCAGATCGGCCTCAGGCGCCCCGTCCTGCCGGACGGCCTCTACATTAACGCTCCACCTGCCCTCAGAACCCTGCTGAAGATAGCGTTCAAAAATGGTTGTGACCTCGGCCTCCACAGCCTGGAGATCAACATCATCCTGCACGAGAGCCGTCGTCGCCGACATCTTCGTGACCCTCACCGGAATCTCCTCATCCTCTCTTCTTGAGACCTACCATCGAAACGGAACCCAACGAACTATCCCGCACGGACACATCGAACGGGTCCAGCACACGCACGAGTCCAACGGCGCACCACCCACCCCTGAGATCCGCAGCCGCAACACCCCAGGGACTCCGGCGTTTCCAGGTTGTCACACCCCTACCCCGGCCAGCACCACGAGGCGGATCCACTCAGACCCCCTTTGTCAAACCAATAACTGCGATGCGAAACACCACGCGACAGGCCTCGGTGAACTTTTGTTCCCGTCACGCTACCCCACCAGCACCATCCAGCAGTAGCAACTACCAACCAATCACCTCACGAGAGAGTTCCGCGGGTGGTGACCACATCGCACCCGACTCAGCCACCTTCCGCACCCATCACGCTGGCAAGGCTGTTGGGTGGATGCGCTGCTTCTCACGCCAGTATCCTCAACCGGGCGAGGCGCTCTCGGGAGGCCGAGCCCGGGGTCGCGGTCCAAACGATGATCTGCATCCCCGGGTCAGCGTTCCAGGTCAGCGCAGACCATTCGAATTCGAGCTCCCCCACCAGCGGGTGCCGCAACAGCTTGGCGCCGCCAATACGCGAAAACATCATCCCCGGCGGACAGTTCTGCGACGAGACGACGCAACTCCGGATCGTCAGGGGTGGTGGCGTTGAACCTGCGCAGCTGCTCCACCGCCACCCGGGTCACGTCCTCCCAGTCCGCGTAGAGCCGCCGCATCCGGGGAAGAACACGGCCACCAACGTCAACCAGAAGGCACCCACAATCGCATAGGCACTCGTTCTCTCACGTCTGTCGACATGTCCACTGACCATCATAAAGCCCTCTTAGTAACTCATCTGCTCGTGTCGCACCGGGAAGTGAGATCAGCCTATCTATGAACCTTATCCCCCGGGTCGGCGCATTGTTATGAGTCCGGACACCAGCAGGGTCGAGGTCAGCGCAGGCCAGAATTTCTCGGTCCCCCACACGGGCAGAACTATGGCAGCCACTATCAGGAGAGAAACAATGATCTTGTACGGAAGCTGCGCACTATCAGCACGAGATATGAAGACTTCATATGCCGTGCCTCCCAGCACAACCATTGCCATCAGGCCAGCAATTATCCCCGCAGTCTCAAGGGAAACCCAGGTGGACAACCAGAAAGCCAAGAAAGCCAGCCCCACTAGGCCCAGCCGAAACGTACACAGGGCAAAGTACGCGATTGCCTTCTCTCGCGTACCGGGTTGTGTATCATCCATCACTACGCCCACGGGGAGGCGCACCAAGCAGCTGCACCAGCGAGTAACCCGATCAACCCGACGGTTCCGCCCACCGCCTTCAGTCCCTCTTTCAAGGCCGCAGGCCCGACTACCCGAATCAGGTGCGACACCACCTTGGCATACTGCCCTTTGGCCAACAAGGAAAGATAGCCCCCTTGCATAGCTTTCGTGACCACCGCTCCGAAAGTAGGGACGAGAGCACCGAGCACGCATTTGCCCCACTCCCAGCTGCCGAACTGGTGTTGGGGACTCGCGCCCTTCCCTCCTGCGTCCTTGTCCTCCGAGCCCGGGAACACATACGTCCCGATCGGGACATTGAACCTTTCCGCAATACGCTGCAGATCGGCCTCAGGGTGCCCCGTCCTGCCGGACGGCCTCTACATTGACGCTCCACCTGCCCTCAGAATCCTGTTGAAGATAGCGTTCAAAAATGGTTGTAACCTCAGCCTCCACAGCCTGGAGATCGACATCATCCTGTACGAGACTCGGAACCGACGCATCCTCGGGAACAGTGACGGCCGAAGCAGGAATCATAGCCTGACCACACGACATCGTCGCAACGAGAGCCGTCGTCGCCAACATCTTCTTGAACCTCACCGGAATCTCCTCATCCTCTCTTCTTAAGACCTACCATCGAAACGGAACCCAACGAACTATCCCGCACGGACACATCGAACGGGTCCAGCACACGCACGAGTCCAACGGCGCACCACCCACCCCTGAGATTCACAGCCGCAGCCCCTCGGGAAAATCAGCGCTTCCAAGTTGTCGCATCCTTGCTTCAACCAGCGCCACGAGGCAGATCCACTCAGATTCCCTGTTAAACCGGAATTGCGATGCGAAATGTCGTGCGACAGGTCTCGGTGAAATTTTGTTCTCACCACGCTACCCCGCCGACACCATCCGGCAGTAGTAACTATCGGCCAATCACCTTACGAGAGGCTCCACAGGTGCTGGATGTACCCGAGCCGAAACCCGCACTGAGGTCGCCCGCTGGATCGAGGTGTTCCACAAGAAGCTTCGACCACACTCGTCGCTGGGATAACAGTCTTCAGTCGAGTTCGAGCAATTCCATACACCTCGCCCGGGCGTTCGCCCAGGTGGGGCAGGTCATGCTGCTGGACGAACCCACCAACCACCCTCGACATCTCCCACCAGCTGGAGATCCTCACAACTTTGAGACAGACGGGTCTGGGTGTGGTCGTCGCCCTGCACGACCTGAACCTGGCCACCACGTTCTGCGACGAGGTGCTGGTCCTACACAAGGGCCGGGCGGTGTGTCTGGGGCGTCCGGCGGACGTGCTGACTGAGGACCTGATCCGTGAGGTCTATGGGGTGGAGGTGCGGATCCTGCATCCGGACGGCGACGAGACGCCGCTGTTCCAGTTCCTCAGGCCGGTGACGCAGACCTGAACGGCGGGAATCCCGGTTTCGCAGCACTTAACTCGATTTCTGCCCATGCGGGGGCGATTTCCGGGATTGAGCGCTGCGCAACCGGGTGGATCTCCCCGTGAGCTGGTACCTGGTTCCGCGCACTCCCTGCTGTGCAGCTCGCGTTCGGTGAGGATCACAGTGACACTTGTACATCTACAGTGACAAGTGTCGATGTGATGTGTCACTGTTGTTGTCAGTCTGTGCGACCGGGTGGCGCCCTTCTGCGCGGGAGCGTCTCCCCGTACTCGTGACCGGGCCGGCTGCGACGGGGCGTCTGTTCGCGGGGTTTTTCCTGGGCGACCGAGTGACGACCACGATCCCCTCGGCCTCGTTGTTCCAGTTAGATTTCCAGGTAGAATTGTCGTCGTGAGCGTGTTTTCCATAACCGATGCGAACCACGTCGGAATTTCCGGGCTCGTCAGTTCCGCGGAATCCGGGCGGGTGGTGACCCTGTCCCGTCACGGAAAACCTGTTGCCGAGATCGTTTCCCGGGAAGAGATGGACCTGCTCCGCCGCGACCGGGAAACTCTCCGCGATGTCGTCCTCATCATGACCCGGATGGTCACCGATTCGGGCAATCGGACGGAGCTCGACGACGCGATGGAGGCTTTCGGAATCAACCGGGATGAACTCGAATCCGAGATCAAATCCGGCCTGCACGCCCTGCCGTGACGAAGAACGCGAAGCGCGTGCGCCTCACCGACGACGCCATTGACGACCTCCGCAGGCTGCACAGGAAAGACCCCCGGATCGTGCGCGACGTATTCGCACAAATGCTTCTGCTCGAACGGGCGAGCGATGCGGGTGAGCCTCTCGTCGGCGCGTTGGTCGGGTTCCGCAAGCTCGTCGTCGGTGATCGCTCGTGGCGCATCGTGTGGCGCGAGACGACGGATGTGCGAAACAACCCCGTGCTGGACATCTCCGAGATCTGGGCCGCTGGGGCCCGCGAGGACGGAGAGATCTATTCGGAGATGAAACGCAGGGTGGAAAAGGCTAGGAAGGCAGGACATCCGCAGGCGAAACCGCTCGCCGAGGTGCTGGAGCACATGGGCAGGCTGTACAGCGATATTCCTGCGACTCCCGAACCCACCCAACCTGCCGGATTACCGGATTGGCTCGTCAGGGGACTTCGGGAGGAGTTGCACCTGCCGATGGAGGAAATAGCGAATCTGTCGGAACCTGATGCGCAGCGACTGATGGTCGAGCATTGGTCCAGGAAACCGGAATGACGCCAAGCTGCGGCGCCCACAACGCGGTCATGCAGCACTCAAACCCGAAAACCGCCGCCGAGGGAGGAAAATCCGGGTTGAGTGCTGCGCAACCGGGTGGAACCGGGAGGCGCCGACCCTACAGGGGGTGGGATCAGCGATTGATCATGAAGTAGATCTCCGGTTCCCCCGCATGGGTCATGACGAAACCGATGCCGTCCAGGCAGAAGTTCGCGATCGATGCCGCGTCGTCTTCCAGCTGGACGGTGCCGGGAAAGTTTTCCGCGTGGGCCGCGAGGGCCTCCTGGCCCTCGGAGACCGTCAACCAGCTGTCGAGTTGGAGCACCATGCGGTCGGACGGGTCGAGCAGGGCACAGGGACCGTTGGCCGTCCAGTAGGGTACGCCCCCGGCCTTCGTCAGCAGAGCGCTGTCGAAGTCGTGGGGGAAGGCCACATCCTCGGGCAGCTCATCGAACCGCCCGTTCTCGTGGAGCGATTCCTCCAGCTCCGCAGGGATGCCGTCGTCCCTGCTCGTCCACCCGCTCACCCACAGCTCCAGCAGCACGGTGGTGTCTCCCGGGATGGGGGTTGGGTGCGCGCCCAGCTCGTCGTGGGGGATGAGAACGCAGGCGTTGGCGCCTGCGACGGGATCCCAGAAGTCGCAGATCGAGTCGCGTTCGCATGTGAACAGGAACAGCGTCTGCCCGGCCGGGAGCCGGGGCGCCAGGGGGTCGCCGGTGAACTGGCCTAGGAAACTCATGGGTAGGCTGCACAAGGCACACACCGGCCAGTCCCGCGACCACCCGATCGGTGCCCCACCCACTTTGCAGACGGCATCGGGCCGGGCGTTTTCCGGTTTCCGGACGGACCAGGTGGGAAAACGGCTGAGCACGGGTTGTTCCCTTCAGTTCTGATTTTCGAGTTGCGCCAGTGCCCGCTGGATGTCGCGCTCCAGGCATTGCCAGGAGGGTAGGTTCCGCACGGCGCCGAAGGGATCGAGGCGTTGCATCAACACCCTGCGGTGACGGCTGAAACTGTTCTTCTCCTTCTTCAACCGCCGTCCGCTTGTCTCGCTTGCCGCGAGGAGCGCTTTCTGCAGGATTTCCTTGGGATTCCTGGTGCCTTCGATGGCATTCGGTTTCGGCAGCCCCAGGGGTTGTTTCCCTTTGGACGCCACGACGTCCCGGATCGCCTGTTCGTCCAGGAGAAGCCAGGCCTCGGTTTCCTGGACCGGAATGACAGGGATGAACGGATGCGGGAAACCGCTTTCCTCAACTCCGCGGCGGATCTCGCGTTCCCGTCCCTCACGGTCAGGACCGTCGGAGTCCCGGTGGATGAACACCATGTTGATCCCCGCTCCTGTTGCCTCCGTGAGCAGCTGCCGTAGTCGGGCGGGAATCGTGCCCTTCCGGGTGTCCGGCATGCCGGTGACTTCCTGGGCACCGAAATGCATCAGCAGGGTTTCCAGGTGTGCGATGAGTCCCGTGTCGGATGAGCCTTCGCACAGGAAAGCGAAGGAAACGCTCCGGGCGGTCACGAGACTTCCTCGAGCGACAGCAGCGCATTCTCTGGTTCAGTCAGGTAGTCCGATAGGGAAGCCTTGAGGACGGTGCGTGCTCCTTGTATCGCCTGCCACGTGCCCGGTAGTGGGCGCAGCTGCACCGTGGTCGCGATCCTTCCGTCCCTGCGAACCCGGGTGGGTATCGCGGCCAGCAGGTTGTCGCTGTGGTAGCGGACGAAATGGGGGAGTGGGTGTTGACCATGACCTGGCGCATCGGATTTCCCGGTCCTGGCGGATCCTGCGGGTCCACTGCGAGGGAACGGACCAGATCGACCATGGCCTCGATGCGCGCCGGATGGATGCCATTCTCGGGTTCCTCCATGCACAGCAACCCTCCGAAGGAGTCGTCGACGCGCATGATGCACAACGTGAGGAAACGAAGCGTCCCGTCGGACAGGGAGCGGGCGGGAAGCCACGGGCCGGTGCCCATGGAGGCCATCAGGGTGAGGGTGTCGCGGCGTTCGTCGTAGTCGACCGTGATGCCGCGGATGTCGGTGAGCACCGCCGCCTCGGACGCGACCTCGGCGTAGACGCCGTCGCCCTGTTCCCTGGCCATGCGGTACAGCGTCGCCGCCAGGTGCGCCCCCGACGTCGTGGGGTGAGGATCCACGAGGGTGCTGTCCGGGGCGCGCATGGCGGAAGGTTCGAGCGCCAACAGCCGCCACTGCTGCATCTCTCGGCGGGCCGACAGGATCGTCTGGTCGTCGGCGGCGGTCGTGGTGGACACGATGGTGCGCGGCGCCCGGGCGGCCGCCGAGGGGCGCGGTTTTCCCCGGCTGCCCCCATCCTGGTGGACATTGACCACGGCCTCCCCGTTCTCTCCCCGAGTGGTGGAGATGTAGGCCACACCGGCGCGCCTGCCCCTGACGACGGCGTCGCGGAACTGCTTCTTACCACGGGTCCATGGAAGATGTTTGGGGGCGTCGCCCAGATTGATGTGGTTCAGGCTCTCGTGTTCGAGCTGGATTCTCCCGATCTGGGAGGAATCCGGGTCGGGTGGGAGGTAGCGCAGCTTCAGGTCGTAGCGGAGGAAGGTGGTGGTCGCCGACACCTCGCGGCCGAAGTCGTCGGTCACCTCCGCGGGAACGATCATCTCGACACCGAAGGAGATGACGGGATCACTGGATTCGGCGTTGTTCCAGAACAGGGACCGCGGGTCCACGACCTGCCCGCCGCGCAACCTGAGACGCTGGGTGGCCTCGAGGAAGGTGTGGTCGGCCAGCAGGGACAGGAACTCGATGGCGTCGAAGACGTTCGACTTTCCCACAGCATTGGGGCCCGCTATGCAGGTGTAGGGGCCGAAGTGGACGTCGAGTCCCAGCAGGTTCTTGAACCCGTCGACCTGGAGTCGGGTGAGCATGGCCCCAGCTTAGGACGTCACGCCGGTCGCGGTGCGCTGGATCGGGCGATCCGAGTGTCCCACCAGGAGCGCGCCCGGGGGCCGGTCCTGCCGGCCCCGGGTCCTCTCAGCGACCCGTTCCGGCGTAGACGACGGCCTTCTCCTCGTCGTCCAGGCCGAAGGCGGCGTGGGCGCTGCGGACGGCGCGATCCACTTCGTCGGTGCTGACCACCACGGAGATGCGGATCTCGGAGGTGGAGATCATCTGCAGGTTGACATCCTCGGAGGCCAGGGCCTTGAAGAAGGTGGTGGTCACGCCCGAATGGGACCGCATTCCGACGCCGACGATCGAGACCTTGCCGATCTGGTCGTCGTAGAGGACCTCCTCGAAACCGATCTTGTTCTTGTTCGCCTCGAGCGCCTCGATGCCCTTGCGACCGTCGGACATGGGCAGGGTGAAGGAGATGTCGGTCTTCACGTCCGAGAGCCTGGAGACGTTCTGCACGATCATGTCGATGTTGATGCCCGCATCCGAGATGACTTCGAAGATCGAGGCGGCCGCCCCCACCTGGTCGGGGACACCGATGACGGTGATCTTGGCCTCGCTGCGGTCGTGGGCCACGCCCGTGATGATGGCTTCTTCCATGTTGTCTGCCTTCCTGACCTCGTCGTGGGGTTTCACCCAGGTGCCCGGTTTGTCACTGAAGGACGAACGGACGTGGACCTTCACGTTTCTCGCGACGCGCGTACTCGACGCAGCGCAGGTGGAGGATCTTGGCGCCGGAGGCGGCCAGCTCCATCATTTCCTCGTAGCCGATCTCGGCGATCCGGCGGGCGCTCGGCACGATCCGCGGGTCGGCGGTGTAGACGCCGTCGACGTCGGTGTAGATCTCGCAGTGGTCGGCGCCCAGGGCCGAGGCCAACGCGACCGCTGTGGTGTCGGAGGCGCCGCGACCCAGCGTCGTGACGTCCTTGGTGGTCTGCGCCACGCCCTGGAACCCGGCGACGATGACGACGCTGCCCTCGTCCAGGGAACGCACGACGCGCCCCGGGGTGATGTCGATGATGCGCGCGTTGCCGTGGGTGGGGGTGGTGAGGATGCCTGCCTGGGAACCGGTGTAGCTGACGGCCTCGACCCCGAGGTCGGCCAGGGCCATCGCCAGCAGCGCAGCCGATTGACGTTCCCCTGTGGTCAGCAGCATGTCCAGCTCACGGGACTTCGGGTTCGGGCTCACCTTCAGGGCCAGGTCCATCAACTCGTCGGTGGTGTCACCCATCGCCGAGATGACGATGATGACCTCGTGCCCTTCCGCGCGCGTCCGGGCGATCCGCCGGGCCACGCGCTTGATGGACTCGGCATCCGCGACCGACGAGCCACCGTATTTCTGAACAATGCGTCCCACGCAAAACCTCCTTGCCGAGAGGGAAGGTTACCGGAGCTACCCCGGGAAAACCCAGGGGGTCGCCCGGGGTCTGCAGCTTCCAGGGAGAGCGCCTCCGGTGGGGACGCCGGCAGGTGGGTGTCAGCTCGACTCGCTCGTCCCGTTGAGGTCGAACCAGCCGTCCTCCCAGGTCTGCGTCGCCGCGGCCGTCGTGTTGCCGACGGGACGCCCGACCGCCGCGTACTTCTCGTACGCCCGCGCCAGATAGGTCTTGACGGTCGAGAGCGAGATGACGGGGTTGAACTGGCGGCCGATGGCCTTGATGGGGACTCCCTCCGACGCCAGCCGCAGGCAGCGCAGCTCATGGGCGGACAGCGCCGGCAGCTCCGCGGCGTCCTCGATGAGCGCGGCCGCCATCGCCGAGGACGGCGACCAGCCGGTCTCGTGGATCTCCCGCAGCGTCTCGAAATGCTTGTCGGGCGACTCGTCCTTCAATGCGAGTCCCCGGGCCCCGGCCCGCATGGCCAGGCTGATCGGGACGCGGCGGTGGTCGGCGGTGAATGCCAGGCATGAGATGCTGGCCTGGCTGAGTACACGGATGGTCTCGTGCCCGGCCAACTGGCCGTGCAACATCAGGTCCACCATGGCCACATCGGGATGGTTCTCGAGGCACCACGCCTGGAACTCCTCGGGGCTGGTGCTGGTGTACACCACCGCCAGCTCCGGGTAGTCGCGACCGAGCGCCGAAATGGCGCGGCAGATGAATTCGTGGTCATCGAGGACTGCCACCTTTATGCTCACGGCTGGTCCTCCTCACAACTGAACTGGGTGAAATCCGGATCTGTAAGCAAGATTCTGGCACCTGCAAGGCCCGCCTGTCGCGTCTCTGATAAACCTGGTTCAGCCACAGTGGCCACGAGAACTCCTTTTCGGCGTGTGATCGTCAGATGCTGGCCCTTGACCGCGGGGTCGAGCTGGTTCAGGAGAGCGGCGAAGCGTGTCGCCTCGAAGGCCTCCACCTGCTCGACGTCAAGCAGGCATCCCCAGCCGGACCGGCGCAGCCGGTCCAGAGCCGTGGCCAGGTGGATGCCGCCGGGCCACAGCCGCAGGGCGTCCCGCAGCCGCGACTCCACGTGCCGGGCCTCCACGCGCACCGCGGGGTCGGCTGGGTCGACGGTGCCAGTGTAGAGGCCAGTGAACAGGGGGCCGCAGATCCGGTCCAGCGCCGCGATCCACGCCTGCTGCTCCGCTGCCCGCTCGTTGTGGAGCTGCTCCGCGAGCTGCTCCTCGGTGCGTTTCTCCCTGTGCCTGGTGGGCGCTCTTGCCGATGGATGAGGCCCCCACCGCCAGCACCAGCGTCACGATGCCCGTGATGACGGTGGCGCCCCAGGTGCCGGTGCTGGTCCCCTCGGGAACCCGGCCGAACAGCCCCGCCGCCCCCGCGACGCTCGCCGTGACGTTCGCCAGCACCAGGCTGGCCGCCTCCTGCCACTGGCGTCCTGGGATGGTCAGCGATCATCAGCGCGTTGGCCAGGCCGATGGTCCATAGCTCGTAGCGGCCGCCGGCGGTCTGCGACAGCCAGGCATAGTTCGCCACCAGCAGCCCGATGCCCCAGGCGTTGGCCAGGATCGCCTCGTGGATGTGCAGTCCGCGACGTCGCAGCACATGACTGGTCAGCAGCACCACCGCCGCCGTCGCGAGAAAGAGCGTCCAGGCCAGGACGGGATTTGGGCTGGGATCCTTCAACGTCAGCAGCAGCCCGGTGCCGAACAGGCTCGGCAGCGCGATCATCGACAGCCATCGCCTGCCCGAGGGGCCGATGCGCACCGCGTGCGGGATCGGGTTCCAGGTGAGGGTGACGGCGGTGCCGCCGACGATGTCGGAGTGGATGGTGGCGTGCCCGCCGACCTCCGCCATGCGCCCATGGATGCCCTCCTTGATGCCCATGCGGCTGCGCGGCACGTCGCTGGGGTCGAATCCGGGTCCCCAGTCGCTGATCACCACCGTGCAGCCGTTGCTGGAGGTGCGCGCCGTCACCTGGGCTGTGCCGCCAGGCACGTGTTTGGCGACGTTGCGGACCGCCTCCCGGGTGGCCTCGGCGATGTTCCGGGTCACCTTCGAAGGCAGGCTGGCCTCGTCCTCGATGCGCAGCGCGACGGGGCAGCCGACGTCCGTCACGGCCTGCTCCAGCGCCGTCAGCAGCGGCGACGCCTCCAGGTCCAGGTCGGAGGTGCCGAGCCCCGCCCGTGACTCCTCGCCGAGCCGCAGCACCTCCTCGCGGGTGATCTCCCCGCGGCCGCTCGCGACCCTGCTGGAACAGGTGCAGCAGGGTGTCGTGGACGCGGCGGATGTTCGCGCGCCGGGTGCTCTCCAGCAGCCGGGCGCGATGCTCGACGCTCCGGCGGCGGGCATCGTCGGCGACGCTGTCCTCTAGATCCTGCAGCTGTGCCTTCATGGTGCTGTAGGCCAGCGTCATGATGCAGATCCCCACCAGGGTGAAGTTGATGTCCAGGATCTGCTGCCGCCAGTCGAGTCGTGGCAGCAGGGTGATCATCGGCACCAGGGCCCCGGACGCCATGAAGATCCAGGGACCGTTCCCGTCGCGTCTTCGCAGCAGCAGGTAGATCAGGATCGTCCAGACCCACAGATTGCTGTGCCACATCACCGGGGCCTCGTTGGACCACATCCCCGCGCCCGTCAGCCAGAACCCGATGGTGTTGACCAGGGCCACCGGCCAGGCCAGGGGCAGGTCGAGGAAGGCGCCGAAAGCGGCCATGAGATGCGCCAGCGCGATCAGGCCAAGCCCGAGGAATGCCAGGGTGGGCAGGCCGGGGGTCAGCATGTCCTGGATGGGGGTGATTCCTGCAGGACGGCAGCCATTCCGACGCCGAACCCCATCAGGCGGCGCATCTTTCTGGCTGGCTCTTGGAACTGCATCGTCGGCATTTTCCCACGACTTCCCAAACTTGAGGGGAAAACCCGGGAGTACATCTATGGGCTTCACCGGGTAGCCGGTGACACCTCCCGAGAGATCCCGCCTGCGGGGATTGCCCGCCGGGCAAGCCCCAGACCCCGTCTAGGGCCGTGGGCCGTCGGCGTGCGATGCGGCGCGCCCTCCTGCCGGACCCGTGTCAGCCCGGCCTCTGGACATCACCGGCACTACCTGCGCCCCATCCGCGGAATCTCTTAAAGTTTTTCGTTTCAAAATAATGGTCACCCCCAGGGGTCCAGAGTAGCCTTACGCCATGGAGCGCATTCGGTGGGGAATCATCGGGGCTGGGAGTATCGCCGACACTGTTGCCGGGGAGTTCGCCTTCGTGCCCCAGGCTGAACTGGTGGCGGTGGCGTCGCGTGATCCGGACCGGTCGCGGCAGTTCGCCCGCAAACATGGGATCCCCGCTGCCCACCGGGACTACCGGGCATTGATCGAGTCCCGTGGTGTCGATGTGGTCTACATCGCGACCACGCATCCGCAACACCGCGACATAGCCCTGGCGGCGATCGCCGCCGGGAAGGCGGTGCTCGTGGAGAAGGCATTCACCTCGACCCTCGCGGGCACCCAGGAGGTGGTTGCGGCCGCCACCGAGGCCGGGGTGTTCGCCATGGAGGCCATGTGGACGCGCTTCCTGCCCGCGGTGGAGGCCGCCCGGGAGGTCGTGGCGTGGGGCAGGATCGGGCAGGTGCTCGGCGTCCAGGGCGACCTGTGCGCCTACCGTCCCTACAACCCGGCGAGCCGGCTGTGGGACCCGGCGACGGGTGGCGGGGCCATCCTGGACCTCGGGGTCTACACCGTCTCCATGGCCGAGGCGTTCCTCGGGGCGGCGCGCCAGGTGCACTGCGTCGGGCGGTATGCCCCGAACGGCGTGGAGTCGGCTGCGACGATGTCCATCGGCTACGCCGGCGGCGGAACGGCGGCGCTCACCTGCGGATTCGACGTCCATGGCCCGGCCCAGATGGCGGTCTACGGCACGAAGGGATGGGTCGAGATCCAACCCCGGTTCCACCACCCGACCACCATCTCCGTGCACCGGTCAGGAGTGCTGCCGCGGATCATCGAGGCCAAACAGGTCGGCAAGGGCTATGCGCATGAGCTGATGGAGGTTAGTGACTGCCTGCTGGCCGGACGCACTCAGTCCGCGACGATGCCCCTGTCCGACACCGTCGAGGTGATGCGGGTCCTCGACACGTGCCTGGGGCAACTCGGCCGGCCACAGCAGGAGGCCGAGGTCACGATCTGATCGCCTTCTATGCCTGGGCGCCTGCGTTCTGTCTATACCGGGGCGCCTTTCTATGGCTGGGTACCTGCGTTCTGATCGCTCGCTTTCGCCGTCCTAGCCGCTGCCTGGGGCGGTTTGCTGGCCTTAGCATCAGTTTGCTGGCGTCACAGCACAGGCAAACGTGAACAAGGCCAGCAAAACCGGATTAAGGCCAGCAAACCAAGGCACCAGGCTAGGCGGGAAGGCGTTGCGGACTACAGCGAGGCGGCCATCCGTCGTACGGCTTCGGAGATGATCTCCTGCGACGTCGCCAGGTTGACGCGGACGAACTGGGTGGCTGCCGGGTCGTAGTCGGTGCCCTGGCCGAAGCGCACCTTCGCTTGCTCGAAGAAGTGCTGGCCCGCGTGGGTCAGGCCGAGGGGGGAGCAGTCGAGCCAGGCCAGATAGGTGCCCTGGGACGGCGTCCAGGACAGCTCGGGGATGGCGCGGTGCAGCTCGTCGGCGAAGTACTGCTTGTTCTCGTGGATCCCGGCGACGGCCTCGGCCAGCCAGTCGCGGCCGTGGGTCAGCGCCGTCGCGTGCGCCACCACACCCAGGTAGCTGGCCGACTCCGGCACATAGCCGCCCAGGCTCCTCACCACGCCGACTGCCTCCGCGCCCGGGACGATCAGGCCGGCCTTCAGGCCCGCGAGGTTCCACGACTTCGACGCCGACGTCACGGTCAGCGCCCGCTCACCGCCCGGCACCAGCTGGATGGGGGTGTGCTCCGCGCCCGAGCGGGGCGTGGATCTCGTCGCAGATGACGGTGACGCCGTGGGCGTTCGCCAGCTCCATCACCCGCGCCAGCTCGTCAGCGGTATGCACGACCCCCGATGGGTTGTGCGGCGAGCACAGCAGGTAGGCGGCGGGATGCTCCCTCTTGAAGGCCTCGGCCAGCGCATCGAGATCTAGGCGGCCGTCGGCGGTGACGGGCACCTCCACGATGCGGCGTCCTGTGGTCCGGCACACCGCGCGGAACGGCGGGTAGACCGGCGGGTTGATGACGACGGCGTCGCCGGGCTGCGTCGTCGCGAGCGTCAGCTCCCGCATGCCCGACATGACGTCACCTGCCAGCAGGATCTCGGCCGGGTCGATCTGCCAGCCCCAGACGTCGCGCGCGAAACCGGCGAATGCCTCCTGGTAGTCGGGCAGCTCCGGGTACCCGGTGTCGCCGTCGGCGACCATCCGCGACAGCACCTCAACCACCGCAGGCACCGGGCGGGCGTCCATCTCCGCGACGAACATCGGCAGCACGTCGGGGCCGAAGCGTGCCCATTTGATGCTGCGGCGTCTGCGGAGCTCCTCCAAGGGGACATCGAAAACGGTCATACACGGGATTCTATTGTGACAGCGTGCTCCCTCGTCCGCGACGCCGCCGGTACCGCAAACCCGCAGGGACGGCCAGCCCGGACCATACGATCGTCTTGGGGCAAGGTGGAATAGGATACGTGCAGGAATGAGTCCGATGCCGGTAAACGATGTGTTCGAATATCCTCGCTGGGATCTATCCCTCGTTGCGGGCCTCACGTCTTGAACCCGTTGAGGCGCTACGTTCCTGACTTAGGGCACGAGGACGCCGGCTGGGCATTGCCGGGCGAGTTTCTGGTCGAAGGTGAACAGTGAGGCGTTCTCGCTCGTAGAACTCGTGCACAACGACCAGTGGGGCGGCTTCCCGGTTGCGAGGTAGCGACGAAAGGTACTTCAGCACCTCATCCACACTCGGCTTCGGACGTAGGACAACGAGGTTATTCTCTTCATCGAATTCCAGATCCAGCGACGCTGCTCCCGCGATTCCCCAACGGCGTCTAATGGAGACGGGCAGGGGTAATCTGCCCCTGTGAAAGTAATGGAAACCTGCCCCGTAATTCCTAGGGTAATAGGTTGAGTGAGTCGTGGCATCCACTGGGGCTACGCGTGCGTCGCCAGGTAGCCGTGTCAGTGCCGAGATAGTTTCTGTGCCGGATACATTTCTGCCGGTGCGTGGGTGCCTATGCTCAGTGATCGTCCCCAGGTCGCAACCAAGCGGTGGGCAGCGTGAGTGGCGACCAGCAGGAGCACATAACGCTGCTCCCCTGATCATGCGCCTCTCGGTATGCATGAGCTCATCGTCCCCGGCCTGGATCTGTGGGCGCGCTTGTCGAATCCGGGTATGGCTGCGTAGCGCGCAGCGCTCCGGACCGGATGTGGCGTTGGCCTGCGCCGGTAGAATCCGTGGATGGCTGTCTTCCGACTCTCGCCCGCCTGGGTCCTTGACGGTTGCGAGGTGCATGGTGGCGACGACGCCCGGTTCCTGATCTCCGCCCCCACTCTGGCGGCCCGGTTCGCCGGTGGTGCGGCGGTTGACCGGTCCGATATCCCGGACGGGGAGCTGGAAGAGTTCGAGCAGCTCCGGTCCGCTGGGGTGATCGCACCCGAGCTGACGTCCGTGACGGGGCGGGTCGCGTTGCTCGGCGACCCCTTCCCCGAGGAACTCCAGGAGAACGCCGGGTGGGAACTCGCAGGGGCTCGGCGACGCCGACCTGGCCGTCGTCGTGCGCCACCGCTCAACCCACCTGGGGATCGCGCATCAGGTCCTGGGTCTGGAGCTGCCCCACCTGTATGTCGACATCGCGTTCCATCACACGGTCTCTATCGGGCCGCTGGTGATCCCCCACGAGACTCCCTGCATCAGCTGTCTCTACGGCCCGGCTCAACGAGCGGTGGGGAGACCAGGGAACCCCCGTCTCAGCCAGGGGTTGTGACCGACTACGGCCCTCTCGCGGCTGCGCTGATCTGCGTCGAGGTGAAGCGATGTCTTCAAGGCGACACCTCCCTGGTGGGCTGGACGGTCGCCTGGGACCTGCGGCAGCGGCGCGTCATGAGGGAGAAACTGTTGACTGTTCCTGCCTGCCCCTATTGCCAGGAGTATGAGTCCTCGGGTGTGATACCGCTATGAAAGCTATCCGGACCCAGTTTGACGCGGGTGAGTTCTCTGGAGCGGTCGCGACCCCCTCGTGCTGCTCGTCGTGTTGCTGTTGCTGCTGGTGACGACATTCGCCACGGCCAGCGTGACCGGGGCCGCTGCTGCTGCAGCCGCGAGCCGGCACCGGAAGCTGTCATCGGGGGCGAGGGTGTGCGGGGTGGTCCTCGGGATCATCGCGCCCTGGCTGGTGGTCCTGCCGTTCTGGAGCATGAAATTTGTCCCCTTCAACAGGGGTATCTTGGAACTTACGGCCTATGGGGTTCTCGTCGTTCTTGTCGCCTATCTGGTCTTCTTTATCCTGCTCAAACGTCAGGCCCCTATCAGGACGGGGATGCTGTTCACCGCAGGAGTCATGGCGACTGGACTCCTTGAGCTTGCCGTCGCAATATGGTCCCTAGCCCTGATAAAGACTTTCGCTATTTACTTTGTCTTGGCGCCGGTGCTGAGCCTGGTGCTGAGCCTCAAGCTGCTGTCGGCGCGTGGAAGCGCGGGGCGCACGCTCCCTGAGTTCATAGCCGGGCTGCCGCCACAATACCCAGGCCAGCCACAGGATGAGCAAGGCGATGCGTCAGGTGGCTGAAGACCCCACCGGTAGAGATACGCATGAGCGAGCCGGCCGCGCCTCACCCGCGGGGACTTTGAGCTCTTTCCTGATGGGGCAGGCGGTCGGGAACCGCCACGGGCTGGTGTTGCAGCCGCAGCGTGCCCTCGTTGTCGATGGCCGACATCAGTGCGATCGCCCACTTCGGGGCGCCCCTGGGCGGTGGAACGGCCCTGGGAGAGTGCCGCAGGTGGGGTGGGACGCAGCGTGACCGACGCCCGGCTCGCTGCTATCGGGGAGGCTGTCGAACGTGCGACCTCCGCGCAGGTGAGGCTGCCGACGCGACCGCGCCGGGAGCTGGACGGGGAGCCGCGGATCGACGCCGGGGAGTTTTCGCTATTCACTCCCGGACAGCGACTTAACCCGGCGTTTCCGCACGGCACGCTGTTCGACGACGACTGCCCGTACGCCATCGCCTACGACCTGCGCGACAACTCGCCGTGGTGGGTGCCCCAGCCTTTCGTCACGCTGCAGGACCCGCACCGCACCGGGATGCCGACCTCCTCCGGCCTGGCTGCCGCGCCTACCGCCCGTGAGGCGCTGCTGCGAGGCATCCTCGAACTGATCGAACGCGACGCCCTCATGACGACGTGGCTGCACTCCCTCCCGGGGCGGTCCGTCGAGCCGCCGGCTGTGCATGCCGCGGAGGTGGAGCGGCTGGGCGGTGAGTTCACCCTCTTCGACCTGACCCCCGCCTACAGCCCATTCCCCGTCGCTGCCGTCCTGGGCGGCATCCCGAAACGCGGTGTGTGGCGGTACTCGCTGGGGGTGGCATGCCGTCAGGACTGGGACTCCGCGGCCGAGAAGGCGTTCCTGGAATGGAATCAGGGAGTGCTGTTCGCAGGCATCTACGGCGATTTCGTCGATGTCAGCGGCCTGACCGAGTACGCGCAGGTCCGCAGCTTCGACCACCACGCCATGTTCTACACCCGCAACCCCGAGCACTGGTCCCGGCTGCCGATCCTGCACCACGACGGCGTCCGTCACCCGCCTCCGCTGACGCCGTCCGGGATGGATCCCCTGGCCGCCGCCCGGCAGGCTCTCGGCCAGGCCGGCATCCGCGTCTACTATCGCGACATCACCACCATCGACGCCCTCCAAGCGGGCCTGCACGTCGTCAAAGCCCCTGTCCCCGGACATGGCCCTGATCTACGCCCACGAGGACTGGCCGCTGCTCGGCCGGGTGGCGGGCATGCTGCCCGCGCGCTACCCGGACCGGGTCGCAGAGTCGAGGTTCCCCAACCGCATGCCGCACCCCTGGGATGATCCATGACCCGTTTCTTCGACGACTTCTGGCTGGCCTCGGAGCTTGACGCCTACAACCTGCCCGAGTTCGGGCAGCGGATCACCGCGTTCCACGGCGACGACAAGCCGCTGCGCCTCGACTATCCGGCCGCCCCGGCGTCCCTGCCACAGGCGCGGCGCAGTCCCCTGGAGCGGGTCGCGGCGCGACGCCGCAGCGGCCGTGAGTTCGCGGAACGCCCGCTGCACCCCAGGGAGCTGTCCCGCCTGCTGGGGTCCTGCCGGGCCTGGGGCGGGGCCGAGCACCGCAGTTTCCCGTCGGCAGGGGCCTCCTATGCTGTGGAGCTGTTCGTCGTCGCGTGGCGGCCTGAGGTGCACATGGCCTACTACGACCCCATCGCGCACGGCCTGGTCATCTTGCCCGACCCAGCACCGGCCTGGGAGGAGGCCTCATCCCGCATCAACGCCCCGGTGACGGGACAGCCTGCAGCAATGGTGGTCGCGGTGCTGTTCGCCGGCCGGCTGACTGGCAAATACGACGAGCGCGGCGGGCGGTTCGCACTGCTGGAGGCCGGCGCTGTGATGCAGCAGCTGTCCCTTGCGGCCGCCGAACTAGGCCTGGCGGGGGTGGTCGCGGGCGGGCTGATTGACGACTACTGGGCCGGCCGGCTGGGCGTCGCCCAGACAGGCGGGCGCGTGGCCTTCGGATACCTCGTCGGCCATCCCCGCCGGTGATCCCGGACGGCGCTACCACGCCTGCCGGCTGGGTCCTTGACCCTCACCCTGGCGTGAGGTCTCAGGCTGGAGGTGTGAGAGAGGATGAGCAGGTGGAGGAACTGACCGTCGGGGCCGTCGCGCGGCTGGTAGGTGTGACCGTCCGCACCCCTGCATCACTGGGACGAGATCGGACTGGTCCGGCCCAGTGCGCGGGCGTGGAGCGGCTACCGTCTCTACGACGCCGCCGACATCGCCCGGATCCACCGGGTGCTGGTGTACCGGGAGGTCGGGATGCCGCTGGCGCGGATCGCCGAGGTCCTGGACCAGGAGACCGACACCGCTCACCTGATGCGTCAGCGCGACCTGCTGGCCGAACGCATCTCACGGCTGCAACGGATGGCCCGTGCAGTGGATCAGATGCTGGAAAGGAGCAGCATGAACACCCAAGTGAGCGTCGCTGAACAGGCCGAGATCTTCGGCACCGACTGGGGCGACTACCGCAAGGAAGCCGAGCAGGCCTGGGGTCAGACCCCCGAGTGGGCGCAGTCCATGGCCCGGCAGGCGACGATGACCAGGCAGGACTGGATCGACGTCCGCGACGAGACGCGCGACCTGGAAGCCGACTTGGTCGCGGCCCTGGAGGGCGGCGTCCAGCCCGGCAGCCCTGAGGCCAATGCCCTGGCCGAGCGGCTCCGCGCGTCGATCGGCACCTGGTTCGATGTCACCTATGCCAAGCAGGTGCTCATCGCCCGCGGCTACGCGGAGGACGGCCAGTTCTTCGACCACTACGAGGGCCTGCGCAAGGGCCTCGGACCGTGGCTGAAGGCCATCGTCGACGCCAACGCCGCGGCTCATGGCATCGACCCGGAGACCGCCCAGTGGGAGTGATGATCCAGGTCTGAGAGTCCGGCGGGGTTGTGCTTCGCCGACCATGACGTCCGTCCCGGAGAAATCCGGGACGGACGTCCTCGGTTGAAGGGTGGCAGGGTAGGGCTGGGGTATCTGGTCTGCTTCGTTACGCTGGATGATATGGGTGATGAGCACATCAGGGTGGGTGACCGGGAACGGGACCAGGCGGTCGCGCGTCTCCAGGAGTGCCATGCTGAGGGGCGGCTCACTGTTGAGGAATTGCAGGAGCGTATTCAGGCGGCATTGGCGGCCAAGACCGGAGGGATATCGACAAGCTATTTGTCGACTTACCGGGAGGTTCGCCCCAGCGGGAATCCCAGGTGGGGGACGACGCCGTCGATGCAGGAAACATATGGTCTCAGCAACCTGGGATCGCCGGGTGAAGGTCTTGTTAGCTATGAGTCGTCGCAGGAGCCGGCCAAGAACAAACCCTGGTATAACCAGGCTTGGGTTTTCTGGGGTGTCATCATCCTGGTGATGACTTCGCGAGGAATCCTCTGGCCCTTGGTGCCCATAGTAATTTTCGCGATGGTCATTGCACCCAAGCTCTCCCGGTCCCGGAACAGACGGACGGCCCTGCCGCCAGTCCAGCCCCGGCAGCTCACGTTCCAAGAGCGCGACCGGGTGATGCGTGAAATCGAGGCCGGCCGCAAGATCCACGCCATCAAGCTATATCGCGAGTTCACAGGGGCAGACCTGCGTACGGCGAAAAACACCATCGACGCCTGGGGTCGCGACTTCCCCGGATACTGAGGCCCGCTGTCCACAGCGGTCGTGACACCGGCGTGCTGCTCGGATGGGATGGTCTCGCCGCGGCTCGCGTTCCGTTTCGTAGTACCGCTGCCCCAGCATGACGTCGCTGAGGCTCTGCTGCATAATTGCCAGTGCTACGTAGGGCTCAGGGGTGAGCCGAATCGAGGAGAGGCTGCATGAAGAACGAGCCGCAACAGGGGCCAGGGCAGAATGACAACGACGGTGTGCCCCAGATGCCATCGGACACAGGTGAAAAGCTTCCTGGCGAAGTTCTGGAACAGGGACCGGTGATAGTTGAATTACCTGACGGATATGTTGCACTCTTCGACCAAGCTGCTGATGGGGTTGCGCCATTCGATCTTAGCCTTCTGCCTGATCGTGAACGGCTTGCCGAGGCGCTGGGAACGGCGGGGAATGTGGGGACCCTGGGAGGTAACATCGCCAGAATGCTCCAGGGCGTCTACCGGGTGGATGCGGCCACGCAAGCTCTGCTCAGCAGCGGCGCCCAGCTCGCGGTCAAGGACGGCGCGAATCTGGGAGCCATCTTCATGAACGGAAAGCTGGTGGCCCAGGCCCGATTCATCCCAGTTGCCGCGACCGCAGCCGGGCTGGTGGCTGCCATCGGCCCTGCCCTGGCGATGCTGGCACTCCAGACAATGATCAGCGATGTTCGGGGACTGATACAGACCAATAACAAACTGACTTCCCAGATCCTGAAGGAAATCCGCCAGAAAGAGTGGGCAAAGCTTGAGGCGGTGTTGAGACAAGTTAATGATGCGCTAGATTATGCCCGTGAATGTCAGAGTGTTCCTGACACGCTCTGGGACCGAATCGACAATCTTGAAACGTTGATCTGGGAACAAGAGGAACTCTACAGAATCAAGGAGGCTTATTCATAGCCGCAGTCAACCTGCCCTGACAAGGAGTTTACTGTTTATCAGCCACCCTATGAATAGGCTTCAAGGTTTCAGATCATCAGCAGCAGCTGAGTGATCGTGGGGATTCTGCTCGCCGCGAATACCTCCGGATGAATGCCGGTGTGATCGCTTTCGACTCGCATGCGCTCTTGAGAATTCTCAAGTCCCACGCCATCTACGATGCCCCGTGTGCCGCACGCGCCAGAGAAAAAGGAGAAACCGATCCGAGAGAACTGAAACTTGCCGAAAGTACCAGCAGGAAAGCGCTCCGTCGATTGGAGGAATCTGCGCGCGATGTCCGCTCCCTCATGGGGGATCTGACGAGAGAAGTGGGGAAGGTAGCAAAGCCCAAAGATAGCTTGAAAGTCCCATCATTGACGAAAAAGAGCAAGGATGTCAAAGAGTCTAGGGAACGGGCATCGCAGCTGCTGGAGGTCCTTGAACCGCTGGCGGAGAGCGTGCATGCCGTGCCGCCCAAAGTGGTCGCGTCAGAGATGGTGTGCGTCCCGGAGGGTGAGGACATCAAGCGGTATCTGGAGATGCTTCGATGGCATCTCGGCGTGGACGAGGAACTTCGTGGTGTGGCGATCGTCGAGGAGGTCCCGGCCGATGATCGTGTCCAGGGTTCGCCTCATCTCAGAAGGATGGGGCACAGAAGCCTCTGGGCCGGGTGCAAGACAGGGTTCGCTGGGCAAAAGAAAAGGTCGTCAGCGTAAAAGATGGGATTGCTGACAGATTTGCCTCACCTGGGCTCCTCGTTGCTGTGACCGATCAACGGATCCTCACCGCAGAACCGAAAGAGTTCCTCACGAGCGGGGCCAAGAAGGAATCCATCGAGATCTCTGAGAAGACGGGGGTTCGTCGCTTTCCTCATGGCGATGCTGGCCAGGAGAGGGAGCGAATCCGCCTGACCCTTGAGAATGGCGAGGTGATGGTCTGGCAGTTTCCCGAGAAAGCGGAGCAGAAAACGGTTAATCAGTTTGCGGTGCTGATGCGCCCCGTCACTGCGGGAGAGGCAGTGCAGGAGCTCGGGTGAAACATACGAGAGGCAAACCAGAGTGAGCCCAGTGCCGTTCTCCTGACCCTGGCAGGTCAGTCGAAGTCACCCAGCGTGGGGAGAGAGTCGGCTTTGAGCGTGGTTTCGTAGTCCTCGACCCGCTTCGCCACTGTCCACGAAACGCCGGGCACTCTAGTCAACCCACCAGTGCAGACTGGGGCCTGCGTTGGAAACGCACCCGAGGGGCCGCCGAATGTGCATCCTCTCGGCAACCCGCCCTTCACCTCACGCAGACCCTCGATCCTGACGCGGGTTAGCGGCGGTTAAAGCGCATGTAGCGGCGTGCCGAGTAGGCGAAGATCAGCAGCCACAGAGATAGTGCCGCCAGCGGCTGCGTGGCCGGGGCCCAGCTGTCGACGAAGGAGATCTCGGCCCCGTTAGCGGGATTAGACCCGGTGCTCAACGCCATCAGGTTGTTGACGGCCACCATGGGGCTCCAAGCGGAGATGCTTGGGATCGGCTCGGGGAAAGCCTGGAGCGGGATGATGACGCCGGAGATGAGGTAGAGGAATAAGAACCCGGGCAGTGCGCCGTATTGGGCTGACTCTACGGTGCGGCAGAAGGAGGAAGTGAAGGCGCCGAATGCCGCAAACATCGCAAACGCCAGCAGGAGGGCCACCAGGAGCAGAAGCGGGTTCGTGATCGGCCACGCGCGGGCGGCGAAGCCGACAATGACAAGCCCTATCCCCGCCTGAAGCAGCAGTACCAGCGCACTAGGCACGGTGGTGGCAACCACGGTCTCCAGCCGCGTCGCCTCGCCTGTATCCATGCGCTGAAACACGCCGTCTTCGCGTCGCGCCACAAAGATCACGGTCAGGTTGTAGTACACGACCATCAGCAGGCTCATACTCATCACCAGTTGCAGGACGACGGTGGGTGCTGAGACGATGGTGTCCTCGCGCAGGATCACTGGGCTGCTGGCCAGAACCAGGACTGGGGTCAGCAGCAGGGCGGTGAGGGCGATGGACCGATTGCGGACGTAGAGGCTGATCTCCGCGCGCGAGATCGCCCAGGTGCGGTGCAGCGAATTCGTGATCATTTCGAGCTCCTATTGGTCAGTGCGAGGAACGCGGTCTCCAGCGAGGCGGCCCGCGCGTTGAGGCCATCCAGGTGGATGCGGTGCTCGTCGGCGAGGGAGAGCAGCTCCCGCAGGGTCGTGTGCAGATCCGAGGTCAACAACCTGGTGGTACCTCGGTAGTGGGAAACCGGGGCGCTGAGCTGGGGGAGGCAGCCAACCGCTGCTCCGGGAGGGCCGCGGTGCGGAAAGTGATCTCGCACGGGTGCTGGGCGACGATCTCATCGACCGTGCCTGTGGTGAGGATCTTCCCGCCGTCCATGATCAGGAGGCGATCGGCTAACTCTTCCGCCTCCTCCATGTAGTGGGTGGTGAGCAACACGGTTGCCCCTTCGTCGAGCATCGCGCGCACGAGGTCCCAAGTCATTTGTCGTACCGCCGGGTCGAGCCCTGTGGTCGGCTCGTCCATGAAGAGCAGCTCAGGCCGACCAAGGGTGGCCATCGCCAGATCGAGGCGTCGACGCTCGCCTCCGGAGAGGCTGCCCACCCGGATGTCCGCGCGTTCACTCAGCCCGCACATGCCCAGCGACTCATCCACCGGACGGGGGTCGGTGAGGGTGCCCTGCCCACATGCGCAGGGTCTCGCGCACGGTGAGGTCACGGGCGAAACCCGCTTCCTGGAGCATGATGCCCGTGCGTTGACGCACGCGCGCCCGATCAGCGATCGGGTCCAGGCCAAAGACCTGAGCCCGCCCCTCGGCTGGGCGGGTGGCGCCTTGAAGCACTTCCATCAGGGAGGTCTTCCCCGCCCCGTTCGAACCGAGGAGCGCCACGAGTTCCCCTTGCGCACGTGAAAGGACACGCGATCCACGGCCACAAACTGACTGTATCGTCGCGTCACGTGTTCAGCATTGATGACCTCATTCATTGCCGATCCTAACTGTTGATGATCGTGCTGATGGTAGCACCAGAGAAGAGCCACTCTCTCGCGCGGTTGTCGAAAGTTGACTGCCCGGCGGATTGCGCCAAAAGGCTCGCGCAGGCAGGCGCTGTAGTGACTATTTGCTGAATCCTGAGGAGGGCCTGGCAAGGGCAGATGCAGCTTTTCTGACGCATGGGGGTCAACTTACGGTGACTTAGTATTGCAGGGTGCCTGGTGGTGAAATACCGTTTCCTCATCGCAGCAAACGCGGCGAATAACTCGAAAGGGTGGGGCTAGAGAAAGGGTTTTAGCCTCGAGTGAACCGCGCAAAGACGTGGAGGATGTCCGAGTCTTATAGGTCACAAACCCTTTCCAAACCTACCAAAGGAGGTAAGAAAAAAATGCAGGATCAGAATGGATTCCAGGACGTCACCTGGATGCAGGAGGTCGCTGAGCAGGAGTTCGATACGGACGTTTTTCGGTGCCTGCACCACCAACACGTTCTCCCTCAGCGACTACTGGGGCAACCGTGGCCACCTGTGCAGCATCACCAGCGAGTGCATGTCGTGGTGTAGGTGAGCCCCGACTCGCAACATGTAAAAAAACCCAATCAAAGCAAAGGAAAAAAAGATGAAGGAAGAAGATCTGGAGCTAGGCCAGTGGAGTGCCCGGCGTTTCGTGGACAGTGGTGAAAAACCTGAGTTTATTCGAACATGTGAGGCAAAAAGTCTGTATTATGCCGGCTTCGAAAGTTTGGTAAAGAGTTTAAAGAACAAATCATTGCGGAGGTTCTTGAGGGGGCTCGCCCGATAGCGGAAGTGGCGAAGTCCTACAATCTGGAGTCGGCGAACTGTGGATCAGTTGGGTGAGAATATGGCGGAAACAGCATCGGTAGAAGCGTCCTCGGATCAGATGGCGGAAAATCAAGCGCTTACAGGCCGAGAGGGTTATTCAGGAATCGTTCCATCCGCGACATTCCCCCTTGCCAACTGTGGGTTGCCAGGGATTTAGCGGAATTGCTGAATAAGCTTCCGAGGCTGGGTGAAGCGAAGACGGGGGTTCGAGTTCAGAGATAAAGCGGCGGCCTTCATGCGTGCAGGAGACTCCGGGTAGCAGCGAAGAATGTGTTTATATCTCTCCGCGGATGGAGGCGGCTATCTGGTGTATGTGATGTGTCGTTGGGTCAGAGTGTCTCGTTCTGGCTACCACGAGGTGGCGGAGCCAGGGTGTATCGGAGACGCAGAAACACCAGGGGGGAAGTCACTAGTGTGATTACAGGTCTTCTTCCATGAGTCTGAGCAAACCTACAGGTGTGTCGACGTATCCACGCTGCTCTGGTTGAGCGGGGGGTCCACGCAAGCTCCGATCTGGTGCGTCAGCTCATGCACCGGGCTGGCCTAGTTGGCCTACCCGGTCCCGCAAAGCGGGCCTGCACCAACTATCCCAGCTCAGGGGTCTTCACCACCGCCCGGATCTGGTCAAGCAGGACTGTCGCCGCCAACAAACCAGGGGTAGAAACGAGGTGGGCGAGGTCAGTCTTCATCCCCACCTGGGAAGGGTTCGCTTATCTAGCGACCATGAATAGACCTGCTGCCCGAGATGAAGATCATCGGCTATGGTGATCGCCGAGGTGTATGCGCACCCGGCTTGTTGCCGAGGCCTTTGCACATGGCAGTCAGAAATCAACCCCCTATCGTGGGTGAGACCATCTTCCATTCCGGTGCGTGGTTCACACTTACACCTCAGCTGAATTGCGCAGACGTCATGAACACATATGGTATCCGCGCCTCGATCGGGTGGAACTGGTGTTGTGTTACGACAATGCCGCAGCAGAATCATTCAACACCCTGAAGTTTATTCACAGCTACGGGCAACCAGGCTCTGACGAGGGGGTTCACCACCCCTCAGCTACCCATGAATAAATCTCCCTCCTGCAAGAAGGAGATAGTGAACCGGAAAATTCTACCCCGACACGAAAACACGCAGCCGGGGATGTTGCAGCCTGGATCGAGTAACTGCTGCAATCACAAAACGACTCCACTCGGCGCTAGGGTACCAAACCCCCAACCACGTCCACCAAGAATAGATGTCAAAACCAGAAAGCAGCCTAAAAATCCCATTTTTCAGCAGTGTCCACAAAACCCACAGCACTCCAGGGCTCAGGGGTGAGACAAGTAAAAGGTAAAAGGCAGACCAGAGTGAGTCCAGCGCCGTCCTCCTGACCCTGGCAGGTCAGTCGAAGTCACTCAGCGTGGAGAGAGAGTTGGCTTTGAGCGTGGTTTCGTAGTCCTCGACCCGCTTCGCCAGGTCCTCGTCCGAGATCGCCATCGCCCCGATAGTGAGGAAGGGTTTCAGGTAGGTGAGGGAGCAGAGGTTTGCGCTGGCCTGGAAGGGTCGCAGGAACTCGTGCACCGTGTAGATGTAGTCGCTTTCGCGTCCGTATTTGCTGGAGCCGGGGGAGCAGGCGACGAGGAGTTCTTTGCCGGCCAGAGCGTTGCCCGTGGAGCCGTACGCCCAGCCGTAGGTCAGGACGTCGTCTTCCCACTTCTTGAGCAGGGGCGGGCTGGAGAACCAGTACATGGGGAACTGCAGGACGATGCGATCTGCGGCTTCCATCGCCTGCTGCTCGGCGGCGATGTCGATGCGGAAGCCGGGGTAGAGATCGTACATCCGGCGCACAACGACATCATCGCCAAGACTCTCGGCTCGCTCAGCCAGCGCACGGTTGACCCGTGAGGCCGCCATGTTCGGATGGAAGACGAGCACGAGGGTTTTCATAGCTGCTCCTCACTGAAGTTGGGATGGACTAGTTCCGGAAGGCCGGGTGGCAAGCCGTCATGCGCTGCGCACCGACACTACCCCGTGAGGCCCAGGACTTCAGGAACGACGCCGCTCACCACCGGATTTGAGGATCACCAGGTCCCAGAGCTGTCAGGGCGCAGGTCCACACTCGTCGTCGAGCGCCCTCGGCAACCATCGCATTCGTGACCACATGGCCTTTGGCCGAGGGCAGGAGCACCAGACGTTGTGTCGTTGATGTTGTGATGCCGATTCAGCGGGAAACGGTGCTGGGATTGCCTCGCCCATTGTGACGTCCGGTGTTCGCGGGGCGGAATCTGGCGCGGTTTCTATGCCCTCAGGATAAAAAGCAATCCAGCAGGGCAACTCAGCGCACGAAAACCGGGACGTCCTGGGTGGAGCGGTCCTCGTCGTAGTGGTAGCCGTTCTCGGTGAAGTCGCGGAGCTTGGCGACGGAGCGGACCCGGTTGCGGACCAGCCATCCGGCCATCGAGCCGCGGGCCCGTTTGGCGTGGAAGCTGACGATGCGAGGGACGCCATCCTTGTTGCGGTCCTCGAACCGGGGTGTGACGACGCGGACGCCGAGGCGATCGGTGTCGATGGCGGAGAAGTACTCCTGGGAAGCTAGGTTGACTAGCACCTCCGGGCCGGGGGAGGCCGCCAGGTCCTCGCGCAGCAGGTCGGTGATCCGCGTGCCCCACCAGTCGTAGAGGCTACGACCGCGCCCGGTAACCAGGCGGGTGCCCATCTCCAGACGGTACGGCTGGATCAGGTCCAGGGGACGCAGCAGGCCATACAGTCCCGACAGGATCCGCACCGTCTTCTGCGCCTCCGTGAAATCGCGTTTCCCGAACGTCGACGCCACCAGCCCCTGGTAAACGTCGCCGCTGAAGGCCAGCACCGCCGGACGCGACGTCGCGGGCGTGTGCTCCGGGCTGAACTCGCGGTAACGGGTCACGTTCAAATGCGCCAGGTCCTCCGAGATGCGCATGAGCCGGGCCAGGTCCCCGGGCGAGATGGTGCGCATGACGTCGATCAGCTCCACCGACTGCTCCAGCAGCCGCGGTGTGGTGTGCTCGGTGGTGGGCAGCGGGGACTCGAAGTCCAGCGACTTGGCCGGTGACAGGACGCTCAGCATGCCCCCTATTCCTATGCGCCCCGGTGACCGGGCGCAAGTCGCTGGGCGGACAGTCGCTCCAGCCTATGGGCGAGGGATCAGGAAGGTCAGGTCTGGTCGGGAGGCATGGAGGGCCTTGTCGAAGGTGGCGAGGAGTCCGCCGTGCGCGGCAGCCAGACAGGCGAGATAGAGATCTGTGGCTTGGTGGTGACCGATCAGGCCAGCGGCATCGATATCGGCGTATGACAGGTCGCTGGGCCAGAACTCGGCAGCAGGGAGTGCCCTGATGAGCCGGATGCGTTCCAGAGCCATGGTGGCTGGTTCGCCCAAACGAAGAAGGAAACGCAGTAGAGCACCTTCTGTGGTGGGGCAGGGTCGCGAACTGGGTGAGTTTCTGCGAGCCACTCAACTGCGGCCTCATGGTGTTCGTGTTCGGCTGCGGTGAGGGCTATCAAGACGTTGGCGTCCAGGAGATAACGGATCATGACTCTTCGATGAGGTCTGCAACCTGTTCGCTTGTGATGGATCTGCCAATGCGTAGAACAGGGAAGCCAGTGCGGGGATCGGTTTCGATGGTGGCTGGGTGGTCATCTAGCTGGGCAAGCCCCCGGGTCGCCAGCTCTGCTACGACGGCTGATAGTGAGCGGCCCTGTAGTTGAGCTATCTCCTGTGCTCTTTCTCGGACTGCAGGGGTAGATCGACCGTGGTGCGCATAACTGCATCGTATGTGATGCACCTGTGAGGCGGTGAGGCGATCGGCTCTTATGGGGACGCCGTCCCGACGGTCGCTGGACATTTCGCGTGGTTCACTGGACATCCAGATTTGTTCTAGTTATTCTAGAATTATGCTTTGGCAAGTTGACCCACGCGACCCGCAGCCGCTCTATGAGCAGATCGCTGAGGTGGTCCGTCGCGCCGTGGCCGATCAGGAGCTGACCGCAGGAGACCGGCTGCCTGCCGCGAAGGAACTCGCGGCCAGCCTGGATGTGAATCTGCACACCATCCTTAGGGGCCTATCAGCAGCTGCGCGACGAGGGACACATCGAGTTGCGGCGCGGACGCGGTGCTGTGGTGATCGCCAAAGCCAGCACGACACGGCTGGACGCTCTGATCGCCGACCTCGTCCGGCAGGCGAAGAGCGCTGGCATCAGCCGTGAAGAACTATTCCATCTGATTGAGAAGCAGGTTGAGGCATGAGTACATCGAAGTTGACGAACCGAGGAGAGCTGACTGCCTCCCTGGTGGGGATCGCGGTGGTGATCGCGATCCCCGGAGCCGGAGCGCTATGGACGCGGGGGATTCTGGCGGACATACCAGGCCAGGTCGCGAGGGGCTGGGGAATGGACGGCCATGTTGATGCCTTCATCGATCCTGGGGTGATATGGGGTCTCGGACTCGGCCTGTCCCTTGGCATTCCGTTGCTGCTGGTCCTTCTGGGGCTGCTCCTGCGTTTTGGCCGCATCCTGACCCCCGTCGCCGGGGGAGTCGCGGCGCTGCTCACGATCATCTTTGGGGGTGTGCTGTCGTTGCAGCGCGGCATGACCGAGGAACAGATTCAGGCCTCGGCGCCGTCCCCGCTGCCCCTGGCGTTTCTGGCAATGCTGGTGGCGATCCTGGTCGGCGCCGGGCTGGCGTTCGCCTTGCGCCGGCGTCCGGGCGAGCGAGAGGTGCCCGTCACCCTCGGCGACTCGGACCCGCGGCTGGCAGTGAAAGATGGCGTTAAGGTCGCCTGGACCGGGCAGGCGCGCGTTTCCCGCGGCCTCTGGGTGGCCCTGATCTCAGGGATCGCCGTGGCCTTCATCGCGGTGGTCTGCTGGCTGCTGATCAACCTCTCCTGGGAGCCCGTGGCGATGATGGCTTTCCTGCTGCTGGTGTTCGTCTCCGTGGGTGTCTCCATGGCGGCGCGCGTCACGATCGACTCCCGTGGCGTGCGGGTCCGCGGAGCCGGACTGTTCCCGTACGCGACCATCCCGCTCTCGGAGATTTCCGGTGCCAGCGTGGTCCACGTCGATCCGCTGCGTGATTTCTACGGCTGGGGAGGAGCGCGATTTACAATCGGTGGCGCGGCGGGTTTCATCACCTCGCGCGGTGAGGCGATCCGGATCGACCGCGGCAGCTCTGAGGGCTCCTTCACCGTCACGGTCGACGATGCCGAAACCGCCGTGACCGTCGTGAACACGCTCCTGCTCAGGAGAGCCAGCCATGCCTGACCGCTCAGCTGAAGGACGTGCGCGAGTGGCTCTGAGCACGTGGCAGGCTTGTCACCAAGCTCCACGAGGAAGGACTTCCGTATGAGTTCGAAGCGATCAGCCGGCTATGGCGAGTCTGACAAGTCGGTGTTGTCCATCAAGAGCAAGGGCAGCCTGCTCAGCGTCGGATCGGTGCTCTCGTGCCTGTCCGCCGCGTCGCTGGGGTCGTGCCTGTCAGCCGGTTCGGTGGGGTCATTCCTGTCGATCGGCTCCATGGGCTCCATCCCTGTCCATCGGGTCGGTGGGTTCGTTCTTGTCCGTCGGGTCGCTGGGATCGTCCCGGTCGCTGTTCAGTGTCAAGTCCAAGCGGGCCGTCGGCAATGCCCCGTCCAAGGGGCATCACGCAATGGCTCTGAAATCCGGGAAGCCGGAGCCGTCCGCCAGGAAGAAGGCGAAACGATGCCGCCGCAAGGTCGCCCTGGCCGCAGCGGTCGCCCCTCGTCGCTTGGGCTGGCCTGAAGAAGGCAGCTGAGAAAACCCGGTGAGGGACGGCGCGCTTCTGGCTTCTGCCGGCAGGACGTCCGCCAGGTCTGTCCTGTTGCGCTGGCCTTGTTCGTATTCGCTGACGCCACAGCACAGGCAACCGCGATGAAGGCCAGCACATCGTCAGGACGGCCAGGGGAGATGAGCCGCGACGACCTGGAACGCCTGGTGGCCGAGACCTTCGACGCGGCCGGAGTCCCAGGCGGTGTGCTGCACGTCGTGGATGCGCAAGGACCTCGCGAGACCGTCGAATACGGCGGCCTGACGGCTAGCGACCCGGTCACTCTCGGCTCCACCAGCAAGGCGCTGGCCGCCACCGTCCTGCTGCAGCTCGCCGAGGAGGGGCTGGTGGATCTGCACGCCCCGGCGCGGCGCTACCTGCCCGGCGTCGGCCTCCCCCAAGAGGTTACGCTGCTGGATCTTGCCCATCACAGCAGCGGCCCTCAGACCGGACGCCCGGCCGGCCCACCTGATCAAGGCTCGCACGCGCGAGTTCCGGTACGCCAACCAGAACTACAACCTGCTGGGCGATGTCCTGGCGGCGGCCTCCGGCATGACCTACGCCTCGCTCCTGACGAGCCGCGTCCTGGAGCCACTCGGCATGGACCAGAGCTGGTGTCCGCCGCTGCGGCCCGGAGCGCCGGGGCACGTCGCGGTATTCGGCGTGAACATCCCCGTGCGGGCCTTTAATGCCGGACCGGAGTCCTGGATTCAGGGGCCCTCGGGCGCGGTCACGGCGAGCGCTGCCGATGCCGGCCGGTTTCTGGCCATGGTGCTGGGCGGGGAGTCCTCGACGGGCGGCGCGTGCTTTCCCCAGCCTCCGTCACGATGATGCTGAACGACGTGGTCCAGGCGGACGGCAGCCCAGCGGTGGCCGGTCCATTCGGTGACCAGGAGAGTATGGCCTGGGCTGGGTGCGCAAGCAGGTCCGTGGACGTCCGGTGCACCTTCACGTCGGCAAGGTTCCTGGCGCCACGAGCGTCTTCGTGCTGCTGCCTGACGTCGGCCTGGGCTTCGTGCTGCTGGTGAACGCCGGTGACTTCCTCGTCGGGACCCCGCTGCTGGAGAAGCTCGCGGAGAACGTGGCCCGTCTGCTGCTCGGGGAGGAGGTCACCACAGCTGCTCCCAGGTCGGTGGTGCGCCGTCGGCGGGCAGTCCTGAACAGCGTGTACGCCGTTTTTTTCTGGTGATGTCTGCCGTTGGCTGGCTGGTCCCCGTTCTTCCCGGAGGCCTGCTGGTCAGCGTCGGATATCACGCGGTCCTGCCGGCGGTGCTGGCGGTAGGACTGCGTCGCTCATCCAGCACACCGTGGCCGTGGCTGTTTCGCTTCGCGCCCGATGTCGCCAGCGTGCTGTTTCTCGGGTGCGTCAGCATGGTAGCGGCAGGTATGCGTCTTCTTATCTGAAGCAGAAATATTCTCTGCGCTCGTAGAGATCCGGTTCTTCTATGGAACCTGCATCAGTGTTGTTTTTCCTGAGTGAACCGGGGCTTTCGCATGATAGTCATCAATCTGCGGCGTGGTTGTGATAGAAATCAAGGAGTTTGTGGGTTCCGGTGGGCGCGCCTACGCAGTCGTGCAGCATGCTCCAGGTGACAAAGCGCATTGTGTCGGCTCGTCTCCGGCTGAATAACCCCAGGGCCTTGATCAGCGGTGGCAGCACGCGTGCAGAGATGGTCTTCGTTTTTGCGGGACGATCGAGTGCCTGGAAAGCACATTGCGCCAAGCCCTCCCAGGTGAATACCTCCGGACCTCCTACGTCCCACTGGCCCTCTTGGCCTGCCGCCATCCGGTCGACACAGAATCTGGCAAGATCCGCCCCATGGATCGGGTTGATTCGCACCTTCGGATCGAATAGGAACACTTTTCCTCGCTTGGCCATCTGCAGAATCTGGGTCATATCGGAGAAATACCCAGGGGGATTGACGATCTGAGTCACGACTGGCGAGGCGTCAAGTTCACGGGCGAAAGCTGTTTTTGCCTTCGTCAGCTCGGCCGGGCACTGCTCGCCACCAATCACATTGACAAAACAGAAATTTTGCACCTTGTGCTTCTCGGCAGAGTGGAGGATCGCGAGGTTCGCGCGGTAGTCAATATCCCAAGGGTCTGCCTGCTGCTTGGTCACGCCCAGTGCGGAGACGACATTGTCGGCACCTTCAGTGACATCGGCTATGAAATTAGGGTCTGTGACCTTGCCGACCGCCCATTCGTCAACGAGGCCTTCCAGGGAAGGTGCGTCCCAGGGGCCTGGGGACTCAGCCCGCCTCGCGGCTGCGCGTGATGGCACGTACCCGGTGTCCACGACGGTGCAGCTCGGCAACGATGAAACGTCCAAGATAGCCAGTGGAACCAGCGACAAGAGTCGTCATAGTGAGGACCTTCCTATTCTGGCGGCGTGTATGAGGCGCTAGGGAAAGGGTTACTTGGCGCGCCGAGCATGCGCGGAAGAATGGTGCGGGCGAGTTCCAGTGCTGTCTCAGGGGGAGCTGCATCACAGACGACCCAGCGGTCGATGCAGCTGGCCACGGCATATGCGAGTTCTGCGTGCATGTGGGCGGGTATGTTCGCATCGAGGAGCTTGAGTTCCAATCCCCGTAAGACGATGGCCATGTTCCATGACATGACTGTCTCCTTGAATGCCCTCAAGGCTTGGGCATCGTGGTAGGTCATCGAGGTGGTACATGGTGCCGACCGCAGCGAGGTCTGGACGCTGTGCGGCCATCGAAATGTCGGTGATGAATCTTGTCAGCGACGGCCAGAAGGAACTCTCATCAAGATCGGCGACCTCGGGGACGCGCACGAGATTCGCGAGCTCACTCAGACCGGCGGCAAAGGCCTCGTCAAAAAGCCGCTCCTTGGTTTTGAAGAAATGGTAGAAGGAACTGCGAGGGAAGTCTGCCCTGTGGAGGATTGAGCTGAGGCGAGCTGCGCTGAAGCCGTTGGCCGCGAATGCGAGGCGGGCCTCGCCGAGAAGGCGCGCTCGCCGTTGCGGATCAAGGGGTTGCGCGGGCCTGGCCACCTGTGTCGCCTCCTTGTGTCCAAAGAACAATGTTCAGGGAAATCCCAGCGGATGACTCCAGACTATATAGGTTCTTGGACAAGATTGTCCAAGAATGGGTGAGGCAGCTTCGCCGGCTGCTCTTGAATGGGTTTGAGTGGGGATGTCCCGGCTTGGTCGCGGAGCTCTGGGCCTGTGGGCAGCCCAGTTTGCCCGGCGTGGATCTCTCGCGCATACTGGTTCCCGCATCGCAAGGCGACGATGGGGCCATCACCCCGGAGCTGCCGGAAGAACGGTGAACGCCTACTAGACCCGGCCGCGATCGACAATCAAGCGGGACGCCGCGTGCGTCCAAGGAGGGTGGTACCGCGGGCCTGGCTCGTCCCTCTGGTCGTGTTCGCCTACCGGAGGTACCGATGAGTTCCTATAACGCCGTGCCCGCAAGCGTCGATTTCCCTGCGCTGGAGCACGAGATCATCGCGCTGTGGGCTGAGCGCGACACCTTCGCACAATCCCTCGACGCCACCGCTGGCGGCCAGCCCTGGACGTTCTACGAGGGTCCGCCGACTGCCAACGGCATGCCCGGCACGCACCACATCGAAGCCCGCGTCTTCAAGGACCTGTTCCCGCGGTTCAAGACAATGCAGGGCTACCATGTCGACCGCAAGGCCGGCTGGGACTGCCACGGCCTGCCCGTCGAGCTGGCCGTCGAGAAGGAGCTCGGCTTCTCCGGTAAACCCGACATCGAGGCCTACGGGGTGGAGGCGTTCAACGCTAGTGCCGCGAGTCGGTGCTGCGGCACGTCGACGCCTTCGCCGAGCTGACCCGCCGCATGGGGTACTGGGTCAACCTCGACGACGCCTACGTCACCATGACCCCCGGCTATGTGCAGTCGTGCTGGTGGGCGCTGAAGCAGATCTTCGACAAGGGCCTCCTGCAGGAGGACTACCGGGTCGCGCCCTACTGCCCGCGCTGCGGCACCACCCTGTCCGACCATGAGCTGGCGCAGGGCTACGAGGACGTCACCGACCCGTCGGTCTACGTCCGGTTCCCCGTCACCTCTGGGCCGCTCGCCGGCAAAAGCCGACCTGCTGGTGTGGACCACCACACCCTGGACGCTGGTCTCCAACACCGCCGTCGCCGTCCACCCCGACGTCGACTACGTCGTCGGCAGTCATCCCGAGCAGGGCGCCCTCGTGGTCGCTGAGCCGCTGTTCGACGAGGTGCTGGGCGACGAGTGGTCGCGAGGCCAGGTGTTTAGGGGCTCCGAGCTGGAGCGCTGGACTTACCAGCGGCCCTTCGAGCTGATCGAGTTCGACGAGCCCGCCAACTACGTGCTCCTGGCTGACTACGTCACCACCACCGACGGCACCGGCCTGGTGCACCAGGCCCCTGCCTTTGGCGAGGAGGACATGATCGCCTGCCGCGGCTACGGCCTGCCGTTCGTGAACCCCGTCCGTCCCGACGGGCATTTCCAGGACGACGTCCCGCAGGTCGGCGGGATGTTTTTCAGATCTGCCGATGCGCCCCTGGTCGCCGACCTGGAGGCGCGTGGGATCCTGTTCCGCCGGCTCGACTACCTTCACGCTTACCCGCACTGCTGGCGCTGCCACACCCCGCTGCTGTACTACGCCCAGCCGTCCTGGTACATCCGCACCACCCGCGTCAAGGACGAGCTGCTGGCTCAGAACGAGGCCACCACCTGGTATCCCGAGTCCATCAAGCACGGCCGCTACGGCGACTGGCTGAACAACAACATCGACTGGGCGCTCTCGCGCAGCCGCTACTGGGGCACGCCGCTGCCCATCTGGCGCAACGTCGACGATCCGTCCGACCTGATCTGCGTCGGCTCCCTGAAGGAGCTGGGCGAGCTGGCCGGCCGTGACCTGAGCGATCTCGACCCGCACCGTCCCTTCATCGACGACGTCGAGATCGTCCGCGACGGGGCCACCTATCGTCGCGTGCCCGAGGTGATCGACGCCTGGTTCGACTCCGGGGGCCATGCCGTTCGCGCAGTGGGGCTACCCGCACGCGCCCGGGGCGGCGGAGAAGCTGGAGGCCAACTACCCGGCCGACTTCATCTGCGAGGCCATCGACCAGACCCGCGGCTGGTTCTACTCCCTGATGGCGGTCGGCACCCTCGTGTTCGACCGGTCGAGCTACCGCAACGTCGTGTGCCTGGGTCACATCCTCGCCGAGGATGGCCGCAAGATGAGCAAGCACTTCGGCAACATCCTCGAACCCATCCCGCTGATGGAAGCCAATGGCGCTGACGCGGTGCGCTGGTTCATGGCCTGCTCCGGGTCGCCGTGGATGGCGCGGCGCGTCGGCCACAACACCATCGCTGAGACGGTCCGCAAGGTGCTGTTGACCTACTGGAACACCGTCGCCTTCCAGTCGCTGTACGCGCGGGCCGCGGGCTGGGAGCCCGGTGGCGAGGCGCCCGCGGCCGCTGGCCGGCACGTCCTTGACCGCTGGCTGGTCTCCGCGACCAACGAGCTGGTCCGCGATGTCACCGCCGCGCTGGAGGACTTCGACACCCAGAAGGCCGGTGCGCTGCTCGCGGGTTTCGTCGACGACCTGTCGAACTGGTACGTGCGCCGCTCTCGGCGGCGTTTCTGGGCGGGCGAGGCCGGTGCGCTGGCCACCCTCCACGAAACCCTCGACGTCGTCACCCGGCTGATGGCCCCTGATCATGCCGTTCGTCACGGAACGGGTGTGGCAGGACCTGTTCGCCGCCACCGACGCAGACGGACCCGAGTCGGTGCACCTGGCCAGCTGGCCCGTCGTCGACGAGTCGCTGATCGATGCCGGTCTCATGGGTGCGATGGCCACCGCCCGGCGGATCGTGGAGCTGGGTCGCGCGGCCCGCGCCGAGTCGCGCATGAAGGTGCGGCAGGTGCTCAAACGGATGCTCGTGCCGACGGCGGCCCTGGCGGAGCTGACCGCGGAGCTCGTCGCTGAGGTGCGCGCCGAACTGAACGTCAGGGAGGTCGCGTCGTTCACCTCCGCGGGCGATCTCGTCGACCACTCCGCCAAGGGCAACTTCCGCGCCCTGGGCAAGCGGTTCGGCAAACGGACCCCGCATGTGGCGGCCGCGATCGCTGCCGCGGACGCAGCCAGGCTCGCCAAGGACCTGCGGGAGCTGGGCAGGTCGCTGGTGCATCTCGACGACGAACCCATCGAGGTCACCGCCGACGATGTGCTGCTCACAGAGCGTCCCCGCGAGGGCTGGAGCGTCGTCAACGAGCAGGGCGAGACCGTCGCCCTGGACCTGGAGCTCACCCCGGAGCTGGTGCGCGCCGGACAGGCCCGTGAGGTGATCCGCGTGGTGCAGGAGGCCCGTAAGACGTCGGGGCTCGATGTCTCCGACCGGATCCGGCTGCGCCTTGAGGCCGGTGCGGAGCTGTCCGAGGCTATCGCCGAGCATGCGGACCTGATCGCCGACGAGGTGCTGGCCGTCGAGCTGGAGCAGGGCGAGGTCGAGACTCTGGCCGCGCAGGAGCCGGAACTCGGCCTGAAGGTGCAGATCACCAGGGCCTGAGAGCCCAGATCCCGGACGTCAGCCGTGCAGCCCTGGCGTCCGGGATCGCCTTTTTGGGGTGCGGAATCTCTTCTGTCCCCCATTTGGTGCAGCGGGGTGTCTGAGCGTGGTAGTTGAGCTTTCCGGCATTAGGCTGAAAACAAATCTGACGACGGGAGAAGTGTGATGTCGCTTCCTATGGGTCCTTGGCGGCTTACCCTACACGCCTGGCCAGTGGTTGGTGCTGGCTGGTCCGCGTCTGGTCGCTGTCATGCAGCCTGCGCCGCCTAAGATGTCGGTGCTCGTGAACCAGCTGTGGACGGACATGCAGGCTGCCGGTTCGCTGGCGTCGCTGCTGGAGCTGCTGCGCGGCTATTCCCTGGACCAGATGCCGGACTTCGCGGCATTCGTCTGGGATGGGGGCTCCCTCCATGGCCTGGCGCGTGGCCGGATCTCGGTCGTCGATGTCGCCACGGGACAGACCGCCCTCGACGGATCAGGTGCGCTGACCTGGCATGAGGCGCATCTCGGCACCATCCGCGGCCTCCGCGTCGACATGGGGGTCCTGGAATACGACGCGCTGCTGCACCTGCCGCTCATCGTCGGCGCCGTCGGTGCGTCGGCGCTGCACCTGACCACCGACCCCGACCAGCTCGTACGGCTTCCCGACGCCGAGCATCAGCTTCCCGAGCCAGTCTCTCCGGAACCCCAGCCCATCTCCGAGCCACTGCAGCCCGTGGCCATGCCAGAGACCCAGGAGATGGCCGCCCACAGCGAGGACTCCCAGTTCCAGCGGCCCGACATCGGCGGTTACGTGGAGGAGCAGTACACGCCCACGCCCCTCGGCATCGGCGTGCAGGTCAACACCGGTGAGTTCGCGAACGTCGTCGGCGGCCTAGTGGTGGGACGTGCCCCCGACGCGGCGCGCGGCCCCATAGGGTCGTCGCTGATGCGCGTCCCGAGCCCCGGCAACGACATTTCCCGTAGCCACCTGCTGGTTGAACCCGCCGGCGCCAGCGAGGCCCGGGTGACGGACCTGCGGTCCACGAACGGCACCACCGTCCAGCTGAACGGCGAGGAACCCTACCTGCTGGAGAACGGCGAGTCCGTGACAGTGCCGATCGGCACAGTCCTCAACCTGGGCGACGGCGTCAGCCTGCGCGTCGAACAGGCTCGGTAGCACCTTCCCCTCACACCCGGGTGCGGTGGAAATTCAGGTGGGAGCGTGACGGGGTGGGGCCGCGCTGCCCCTGGTAGCGGGAGCCGTACTTCTGCGATCCATAGGGGTGCTCGGCCTCAGAGGACAGCCGGAAGAAGCACAGCTGCCCGATCTTCATGCCAGGCCACAGCTTCACCGGCAGCGTCGCCATGTTCGACAGCTCAAGGGTCACGTGGCCGGAGAAACCTGGATCGATGAAACCTGCGGTGGAGTGGGTCAGCAATCCCAGGCGGCCCAGCGATGACTTGCCCTCCAGCCGGGCCGCGACCGTCGCGGGCAGTGAGACCTGCTCCCAGGTGGAGCCGAGGACGAACTCGCCGGGGTGCAGGACGAACGCCTCCCCGTCGCCGACCTCAATCAGCCGGGTCAGTTCAGGCTGCTCCTCGGCGGGATCGATGTGCGGGTAGCGGTGGTTCTCGAACACCCGGAAGTACTTGTCCAGCCGCACGTCCACGCTGGACGGCTGGAGCATCGCGGGATCCCACGGGTTCAGGGCAATCTGGCCGGCATCCACCTCAGCCAGGATGTCTCGGTCGCTCAGGAGCATGGAGCGAGCCCTAGCCGTCCCCACCCTGGTCATGAAGCATTTCGCGCCCGCGTCCTCACCGGTACCCTAGTGTCGTGTGGCGTGAGTTCACCGGTGTTTTTCGGCCCCGGAAGCGGTGCCTCGCTTCGTTCACCTTCATCACGGTACTGCCAGTACCGTTTTACTCGGTTACCTCGCGATCCATCCGCCCCGGAGCCGCCTCCCACTGACAAACTCCCGACACACGGCACTGGCACAACCAGTCCCCGCGAGGGATCGAGACTTTATCCAAGGGTCGGCTGCTTCTGTCCACTCCTGATTCTGGCAGCGGGAATTGTCAGTGCCTGCCGCTACTCTCATCCCATGAGACCTCTGGACGGGCTGGGAGTCAGCCGTGGCGACGGGGCGATGCTGAGTCCCCTGGCGCGCGACCGCTCTGTGCTGCGTCACCAGCTGCCGCGCGGCACCGCCCGCCGGGTGCTGGCCCAGGGTCGTCCGTTCGCGGGGCTGCTGGTGGTCTTCGCCCTGGCCGTGCTGGGTGGCAGCGCCACCACTGTGCTCCCCATGCTGCTGTTCCAGCACATCATCGACGACGGGGTGCTGGCGGGCGATGCCGGAACCGTCGTGAGGCTGGCGCTGATCGTCGCGGCCCTCGCGCTGCTCGGGGCCGGGCTGGCGCTGCTGGAACGCTGGTGCTCGGCGCAGGTTGGGGAGGGGCTGATCCACCGGTTGCGCTGCCAGCTCTTCGATCACGTCAGCCGCATGCCGCTGGTGTTCTTCACCCGCTCCAACACCGGGCGGCTGGTCTCCCGGGTGGTCGCTGACGTCGCGGGCGCGCAGCAGGCCTTCACCTCCACGTTCTCCCAGGCGCTCAGCAACGCCGCCACCCTGGTTCTGGTGGTGGCCTCGATGCTGCTGCTGTCCTGGCAGCTCACCCTCGCCGCTCTGGTCCTGCTGCCCGTGTTCATGCTGCCTGCGAAACTAGTGGCCCAGCGCATGGGACGGCTGGCGCGGCTGCGCATGGAGCACCAGGCCCAGCTGACCGAGACCATGACCGAGCGGTTCACCGTCTCCGGGGCGCTGTTGGTGAAGCTGTTTGGTGACGAGCGCCGCGAGTCGCGGCTCTTTGACGAGCAGGCTAGGGCAATTGGCCCGCGACGGGGTGAACATGGCCATGGTGACGCGCGTCTTCCTGTCGGCGCTGTCCCTGGTCGGGGCGCTGGCCGTCGCCCTGTTCTACGGGCTCGGCGGCAGCGCCGTCATCGCGGGGCAGCTGAGCCTGGGCACTCTGACCGCGATGGTCGCGCTGCTGGCACGCCTCTACGGGCCGCTGATGCAGCTCACGAACCTGCGGGTCGATCTGATGACCGCGATGGTCAGCTTCGAGCGGGTCTTCGAGGTCCTCGACCTCCAGCCCGCCATCACGGACGCCCCCGACGCGATGGACGTCCCCTCCCTGCAAGCATCGTCTTCGACGACGTGTGGTTCAGCTACCCCGCTGGGCAGGAGGTGTCTCTGGCGTCGCTGAAACCCGATGCCGCCGAGGAGGGCGTGGCACACCGGTGATCCGCGGGGTCAGTTTCCGCGCTGAGCCGGGGCAGACCATCGCCCTGGTCGGTCCCTCCGGGGCGGGCAAGACCACCCTCACCCACCTGCTGGCCCGCCTCTACGACGTCGACTCCGGGTCCGTGCAGGTCGGTGGGGTGGACGTGCGGCAGCTGCGGCAGGCCAGCCTGCACGGCACCGTCGGCTACGTCACCCAGGACGCCCACCTGTTCCACGACAGCATCCGCGCCAACCTGCTCTACGCCAAGCCGGAGGCATCGGAGGAGGAGCTGTGGCAGGTCCTGGAGGCGGCGCAGATTGCGGCCCTGGTCAAGAGCCTGCCACAGGGCCTGGACACCCTGGTGGGGGAGCGGGGCTACCGGCTCAGCGGTGGCGAGCGGCAGCGGCTGGCCATCGCGCGGCTGCTGCTGAAGTCGCCGCCGGTGATCGTCCTCGACGAGGCCACCGCCCACCTCGACGCCGCCTCCGAACACCTTGTCCAGCGCGCCCTCGACGTTGCCCGGCAGGGCCGCACTGCGGTCGTCGTGGCGCACCGGCTGTCCACGGTCCGTGCCGCCGACCAGATCCTCGTCGTGGAGGACGGGCAGGTCACCGAACGCGGCACCCACGAGCAGCTCCTGGCCGCCGACGGCGCCTATGCCCGGCTGTATCAACGGCAATTCCAATGAAGTAGAAGCCCAATGAAGTAAGAAAGCACCGCTGAGGGATCGGCTGACGTGGCTAACGTCTGTGTCCCACCCCGGTTGCGAGTCATCGTCAGCAGATTCCCCAGGCTGATTGTGGCCATGTCTATTGTGACCATGAGGGTTATTCAGGAATCACTCCTTCCGTAACATCTCTCCTTGTCAACTGCGGGCTGCCAGAGACTTAATAGCATTGCTGAGTAAGCCTCCATGGCTGTTGGCATGGGTGGCAAGCTGGAAGTGCACACGTGTTCTTACGTTTCTGGAGGATTTTCATGAGCACGGTTCTTGTCATCGGTGCCACTGGACAGGTCGGTCGCGTTGTTGTTGAGGAGGCGGTGAGGCGCGGCCTCGGCGTGCGGGCTCAGACCCGCGATGTGGAACGTGCGCGGGGCCTGCTCCCCGACGGAGTAGAGGTGGTCAAGGCGTCGCCACCTCTGCCGACGAACTGCGTCCCCTGACCGAGGGCATCGACGCCGTCATCCTCACCCACGGCGGTGACGTCGACGGCGAGGGCGGGATCAGCTTCTATGCGACCGTTGCGGCGCTCCTGGAGGCGCTCGCCGGTGCGGCTGGCCTGCACGTCAGCCTCATGACCGCCATGAACACCAGCCAGTCTGCGGGGCCGAGCCACTACGGGTTCGTTGAGTGGAAGCGGCGGGCCGAGCGGCTCGTGCGCATCAGCGGTCACCCTTACACGATCGTGCGTCCCGGCTGGTTCGACTACCAGGGGCCCGGTGATGTGCGGATCGATCTGCGGCAGGGTGACCTCGTCACCCGGACAGCCGGGGGTGGATCGCCGTCACATCGCCCAGGTGCTCCTTGAGGGGATCGCTCAACCCTCCGGGGCGCGGCGCACGGTCGAGATCTTCAGCACCACCGGGGATCCCGTGACGGACTACGAGGCTCTGTTCGCCGCCACGCAGCCCGACGAGCCCGGCGCGCTTGACGGCGTTCTGGACACCAACAACGTCCCAGTGAGCGAGGAACCGGCTCAGGTCCAGGAGGACATCGCCCGCCTGGGCAGGTCGTGAGCCAGATGCCTGGGGGATGTTCCGGCGCGGGTCATTCGCTGGGAATAGCGGCAGTCAGCAGTACGGACAGGCGGAAGCAAACCTCCCGCAGGGAGAAATAGCAACCAGAGAAGATGAGGGGAATCATGACCGTTTTGGAGCAGAAGGAAGCCATCCGCGAGGTGATCGACCGTTTCTCCACCCTGGAGATCGATGTGAAGGAGCAGGCGAAGCTGTTCACGCCCGATGCGCACGTGGAGGTGTATGCCGCTGACGGTTCCAAAATGATGGAATTCGACGGACGGGAGAAGCTCATCGAGCTATTCGGTGGAGCCATGGCGGGCGTCAAGACCGCCTACCACATGAACGGCCAGCAGGTCATCACCATCGACGGGGACTCCGCCACAGATATCCACTACTGCCAGGCCTCGCTGGTGCAGGAGGAGGACGGCAGGGACGTTTTGACTGAGCATTCGATCCGCTACACCGACACCCTGGTGAACCGCGACGGGCAGTGGCTCATCAGCCGTCGTGAGCAGCACTTCGTCCTGTCAGAGAAACGCGACTACTGAGCTACGGCCGACCCTGCCGGTGGGCTCTGCGAGAGATCCCACCGGCAGGGTCGGCTGGATCGCGTTGTTATGAACGGTCCAGTTATCGCGTTAAAAAGCTGGCGAATATGAATAATATCCTCAAGAGTGACACGATGCCCAGGATGATTCCAAGGACTGCGAGTCCCCCACCGCCCATGCCATTGCGATTGGCATTGCCTCTTCCCTGGACTCCCAGAATAATTGCGATTATACCGGTGATACCGAACAGCGGAATGAGAAGGGCGATGACTCCCGCGATAGCGCTGCCTATGCAAAAGGAGTCCGTTCCTGCTTTGGGGAAAGAAGGCATGGGTGAGTGGTGACTGACGTCCGATGCTCCTGAAATACTGCTGCCGCACTGGGGGCAGAACTTGTTGGCATCTACAATTCGCTCACCGCAGTCTTGGCAATACATGGTTTTTCCTCAACTTTCCTGGTTCTCTAGGGCGAGGTGCTTAAAGGATAGCAGTGCTGGAGGTCACTCCTGAAAGCTTGTTCATAACCGCGATCAACTGACCTTTGGCAAGGAGTTTTGCTGGTTTCAAAGCTCCTGTGAATAGCCCTATTGGTGCTGCTTGGTCTTGCCGTAGCATGGTTTCCTAATAGAAATAAACCTATTTGCGGTCATAATTATCCTTAGAGTCATGGTTGGTTAGTAGGGAGGGTTATTTAGAAGTCATCTTTTCCCGACATCTCGCTTTTTCAACAGCAGTTTGGCAGAGGTGCGACTGTATTGGTGAATAAAATCAGGGCAGCGTGATTCGTTGTCGGAACGGGGTCAGTCGCGACTATGGATAACCTTCGATGATGCGCGACTTCTCTATGCTGGTTTATCTGAGGATAAGTATCATGCTTGGTGTTTTGGGAAAACCGGGGGAGTGCTTATGAATTCTCTGGTCAGAGCTGGTTTGGGTTTCTGTCTGAGGTGGATTTGGGAGTCCTATCGCCTTCGTGTGAAATCGGGATGGCGGTGCAGTGCTGGTGCCTGGGTATGGTGCTTCGCAGTCGCGGGCTGGTGGGGTCGTGTGCCGGGAAAGTTGTTCAGCAGTCGGCCTTGTCTCCGCATGGCCCTTTGTCAGCCTGGTGTCGTGTGTCGTTAGTTCGCCGGTGTTTCCTTCCCCCGGATGCGGCGCCTCACTTTGTTCACCTTCATCACGGTGCGCCCGGTGCCGTTTCGCTCAGTTGCCTTGGTGCACCATCCGTCCCGGAGTCGCCTCCCAAGAGGCAGGTCATTTGTGAGTGTGACCGATTTTTCCGACGGCCTTGCGTGTTTAATCGAACAGGTGTACCATTAATGCATGGCTGGTGTGGACGTTCCCGACCTTCGGGTTGATGCCGCGGGTCCGGTGCACGGGCCTGCGGAGGATACCGGCCGGGGGTGGGAACGCCGCGTCGGCATGGCCCACGAGCTGGCGGGCCGGTTGGCTGCGGTTCATGCTGATCTGGTGGCTTTCACCACCGAGCTGATCGCCACGGACAGCTGGTGTGGAGACGGGATCCGCTCGGTTGAGCATTGGCTGCAGGTGTTTGCCGGGCTGTCTCCAGCAAACGCTGCCGCGGTAGTCAAGGTCGCCCGCCGCTCCGGTGAGCTGCCAGAGCTCGTCACCGCTGTGGACGCCGGCCGCCTGGGGCTGGACCAGGCGGCCGTGGTGGCGCAGCACGCGCCAGCGGAGTACTCCGTCAGCATCGTCTCATTCGCTGAGAACGCCACCGTCACTCAGCTGCGCCGCACCCTCAGCCGCTACAGCTACCCCGACGCCGGGGAGCAGCCCAGCGAGCCGCACGAACAAGCCAAAGCGGACGCGTCGCAGTTGTCCACGACCACCCGCGACGGCCGCTTTGAGCTGCACCTGTCCACCACTTCCGTCGACGGCGCGCTGATAGAAACCGCTGTGCGGGAAGCCAAAGATGCCCTGTTCACCGCGGGTAACCAGGACGCCACGCTGGCCGACGGGCTGGTGGAGATGACCAACCGCTCCCTCTGCGCCGTCGCCTCTGGAAACCGGAAAGAGCACTACCGGGTGCTTCTCCACCTGGACACCGACGGCCAGGGCTGGGTCAGCAAGAAGGGCGCAATCCCGCTCCACCTGCTCCAAGAATTCACCTGCGATGGAACCCTCATACCGGTGTGGGAAACCGACGGGCTGCCGGTCAGCGTTGGCCGGGCGCAGCGGATCGTGCCACTCAGGACCCGCCGCCTGGTCGAGGACCGGGACCGTGGCTGCCGTTACCCCGGCTGTCCCGTCACCGGATTCCTGGAAAACCACCACATCCAGCACTGGAGCAAAGGCGGGGCAACCAACCGTGACACCGTCGTTTCCCTCTGCCCCACGCATCACCGGCAACACCACCAGGGCCGGTTCCTGATCAACGGCAATCCGGACATCCCGGATGGCCTGGTCTTCACCAGCCAGTACGGGCAACGCATCGGCCCCAACGCCACAGCCACCGCCCAGGCCGCGGCGAAATCCCCGTCAGGCGGCTATTGCCCCCTCAGGCCGGCGCCATACCGCGGTCCCACCGGAGAACACCTCGACACCACCGCAGTCCGTTTCACCCCCAACCCCACACCCCGTGAATAAAGAGGCATCGGTGCGCCGTGACGAGAGCTCAGTGAATTATTTAGTTCGGCCTCGCGGTCTCCGGAGTAGGTTTAAAATCTGATCAGGAGAGCTGTGGCTACGCGGAAAGGTGAAGACTATGGGGTCAGAAGAGCTCGCCGAGCTAAAAGAGGAATATCTGCGAACTGTAAAAGATATCAAAGAATGGCTTATAGGTATTTTTTTCTTCTAGCTGCGATAACCATTGCCTCGCCGGGTGCGGAAGAGATTGTAAGCTTGAATCTCTACACAGCCCGAAATGCGCTGCTTAATTACTGGCCAGAGTATAAATCTTTCGAAAGCTATCCTTTTGCCGTAACAGGAGTAGTCCTTACGCTTTATATTGCGATAGTTTTCACGGGGTTGAAGGATGTGAAGATCTCGCGTTTGACGCGATATATTTTTGTTAAATGTGCGAGGTTGTCCGCATTTCTCGGGAGTTTCATATGTGCTTGGGTTGGTCTTCTGGGCATGATTTCTGAAGGTTTGAGATTAGGCTACTTTGCTATTCCCTTTGCCTGCTTCTTGCTTAATGTTATCTTTGGCGTGCTTCAGGATTCGGCTCTCTCGGCTGATGTGAAATTGGATCTCTACTTGGCGTTCGCTGCTGAGGCAAGACAGCACAGTATCCGCGGTGAGAAAGGTCGGGCCTGGGTTTCTTGTCTAGTGGTATTCTTGAATTCTGTTTTAATTTCTGGTGTCGCAGGGATTTTCTTAGGTGAATTTAATTTCTTCTTAGTTTTCGTTGTTGTTCTGCTGCTCTCATCGGTGGTTGCGTGGCTTGTCTTCCGATTCAGGGTTGATTCGCTTGTATAGGTCGTTGGGGGAATCTGTTCTTGCTTTAGGAATGGTCTTGAATATTATTCTTTTGGTGGTCACGTCGACAATGAAGATTTCCTCGGAACTCAACCTTCGGAGTCTAGTTCCCATTGGCTGCGTTTCTATGCTTTTTCCTGCTCACGTGTCTGGAGCGTAAACTCGGGCTTTTCATTTATTTTTCAACGCCGTTATGTCTTGAGTGCTGGGGTTATGAATATCAAAAGTGCCAGAATAATAGAGAAGCGGCTACGGAGTATCGATAAATTAGATAATAAGGGGGTTATTCACGAGCGCCGTGAGAGAATGCAAAACCCCTTGTCAGAACCCAGTCGTCTAAGGTCGTGAATAACGCCCTAAAGCTCTTCGAGTTGCTACAGAGGGAGGTGAGCATGCTGGGGATTTAGGCCGGGAAGGAGGCTTATTCATAGACTGTAGGCGAAGATGAGTCCTGTGACGGCTTGTATTGTGGTTTCGAAGGTGTTGTAGGGGCGGCGGTAATCGGTGTGTAGAACACGCCAGGTTTTGACGTTCGCGATGACACGTTCGATGAGGTAGCGGACGCGGTTGATGGTCGTGTTGTTTCTTTTTGTCGCTGTCGGTGAGTTCACCATGGGCGGGTTTCTTCGCGGGGTGATCATCCCCAATCCGATGTAGCCTTTGTCTCCAATATGACTTTGACTGTCGAGGGCTGCGAGGAAGCCGGATTCCTTGATGGCCTTTGCATCATGCACACTACCCGGCAGGGGCAGGGGAGATCCAGGCGAGCTGTCCGGCCAGGGTGCAGGCCACTTGCAGGTTCACCCCGTCGTGTGGTGCTTGCCTGAGTACAGCTCGGGACGGTCGTGCCACGACCAGCAGGACACCAGAGTACCGTCGATGATGTACTGACGGTCCGGGTCGAGGTCCCCCACACTGGGCACCCAGTTCTGGAGGGCTTCGGCGATCAGGGAGTGTAGACCGCCACCACTCGTGAGATGGTGGCTTGGGAGACTGTGTGGATGTCGGCCAGCAACTCCTGGGTGAGATTGTGCCGCAATATCAACACAGTGACCTGGATACAGCGGAACAAGCCCAGGACACGGGACCCTGCCGGGGGAAGGTTTCCGGAACGGGATGTGTGGATCAGTTCGCACAGGTTGAGGATCTGGTCACGGTCAAGGCTTGTGGTAGTATTCACGGCGGCGGCTTGTCTTTCATCTGAGGGTTTTCTTTCTGCATTTTGAATTATCTCAGATCGGGCAAGCCGCCCTCACATCCCCCTCGGGTAAAGTGTTAGCTGGGGAAAGCCAAAACACCCCTATGAATAAGCCTCAAGAAAGTTCTAAATTGAGTGATGTCGGTCCATGGAGAGGTTTTCTTATATCCTTACTGTCTTTGCTGTCAAGCGATCAGAAATGAATTTTCTATCGGCCGGAGGTCCCGTCTTGGGGATTTTGCTCTTGACTACGCTGTTGGAGCAGTGGGTGTGAGGTTATGTGCATTCCAGCTGTAGGGCCTCATCGCAGGCGGATGAAAGCCGGTCATCGTGGGTGGAGATGACGACGGTGGCGCCGCGGGCTTTCTCGGCCAGGAGGAGGTCTTGCACGATGCGCCGGTTGCCTGCGTCCAGTGAGGCGGTGGGTTCGTCGGCGAAGATGATCCGCGCCTGTTTGTGGATGGCGCGTGCGATGCTGACACGTTGACGTTCGCCCCCGCTGAGCTTGGCCACCTGCTCGTTCTCGCGGCCTTCCAACCCCACTGTGGCGAGTGCGTCGTGGACGGTGCTGTCCCAGGCCTTGGTTCTGCGGAAGATGGGTGAGGACTCCATGCACACGTTGAAACCGACGCTCTCATCGGGCACCAGGCCATAGTCCTGGAAGATGAAGGCCACGTTGTCGCGCCAGAACCGGCGTCGTCGTTCGCCCTTCAGTCGCGACATGGCGGTGCCGTCGATGAGGATCTCGCCTTTGGTGACCGGAAGCAGCAGCCCGAGACAGTTGAGGAGTGTGGTTTTGCCGGATCCGCTGGGTCCGATGAGTGCGAACGCTGAGCCGCTTGGAATCTCCAATGAGATCTTGTCCAGGATTGTTCGAGAGCCGATGCGCAGGTGGATGCTGCGTGCTGTGATCTGCATGGTTTTCTCCATCAAGTGGGCTCGATCAATGAGCTCGGTGGGTGACTCGCTGGATCATGGCGAGGGCAGCGCGTTGGTGGCAGAAGGCGGAATAGACCAGATAGCAGGCCACGCCCAGGAGCAGCACGGGCGACCATGCCACAGCGAGGGCCAGATAGACCGTGGAAACAAGCGCAAAGGTGACGGTGACGATCCCCACTTCGGCCACTATCCGATGCCGCAGCACACTCCACCAACTTCGTCCGTAGGTCAGCATTGGGTAGATGAATCTGGCGTTATTCGCGGCATACACCTGGGCGGACAGCCAGCCGCTGACGGCGATGGCGGCCAGCAGGACCGCGATACTGGCTCCCGTAGAGCCCGCCACCTGGTAGGCGAACTGCGCAGACAGCAGGGCGGAGTCTGTGACGCGGCTGCGATCCATCAGCAGCGACGTCACCGCCGTCTCCCGCGCCGCCTTGTCAATGACTGAGACGTCACCGAACATCAGGTAGCCACTGCTCAGACCGGCGTACAGGGCATCATCGTCAAGAGCGGCGCTGATGTGCTCTGAGACTAGGAGCAGCGGCTGTCTGGCCTGTAGGAAACCCAATCCGCTTCCGGTGGGCGCCACGATCCCGCCGTCGCCCACCACCCGGTACGCCTTCAGCCCATTGGCGGTGAGCGTTTTCTCCTTCTGCCTGACACCTGATCTCAGATCTCCAGCTTCCGTGTTTTCCAGGGCCGTCACCAGTCGTTCGGCGGTCTCCTCCGCCACAGGAGCCAGGGTGCCGTTGTCTTGGCTGAGGCCGAAGAGCTGCGCGTAGCGGGCGTTGATCACCGCGAGGCTGTCAAAACCCTCGGCGGCGAACTCTGGGGCAGGATCGTCACGGTTCACGATCTCGGCGTAGGCGACGGTACCGGTGGCGTCTGCCGCGGCAATGAAACGATCAAGGTCATCGATGCTGGAATCCAGTTTCTCAACCGTTGCTCCCCCGACCGCTTGGGAAACGTAGCCAGTCAGGGGAGTCACTCGTCCCTGGATATCAGCTTGATGTAGCGAGGAACCGATGTGCAGCAGCAGCGCAGGCAAGGCGGCAAGTCCCAAGGCCAGGGTCACGGCTTTGAGAAGCTGACTGGGGAACTCAAACCCTAGCCTCCGGGGGCGTGCGCAAGGCCAGCGAGGCCACCGATGGCCTCGTCAGAACTGAGGCAACTACACCGAAAACCACCACTACGCCGCCCAACGCCACCAGGTAGCCGCCTACCACCCCAGCCATGGCCAGGCCATTCCCGATTCCCCTGGTGAGCGCGAAACCCGCGCCAACGGCGAGCATGCCCAGCGCCGCCACGGGAACGGCAATACGCAACCATCCCACCATGTCCTGGGCCTGGATGCGGAATGCCGAGGTTCCCCGCCAGAAGCCGGACAGCACGTGACTCGGCACGGGCCGCATACCAGGCCAGCACCACGGTTATGCCCAGCACCACCAAAGCCACCAGCGGAATCCCTGCACCCCCATAGACCAGCCCGGATGCGAACAACGCCAGTGGGCCGCCTAGCCCCCAGCCGACAGTGGTCGCTTCCTGGTCTATAGCCCCACCTGGTCAAAGCCGCAACTCCAGCGTCCGAGCCCTTGACGGCATATACGGCGGAAAGATTGGTGTCGCCCAATTCTGAGGCCGGATATAGTTTCCCATGCCGATACAAACTCAACCAGGAGATGTCAATAGGCTGGTCGGGTTGACTATCCCCCAAAGAATACAGATCCAGCCCGTGGAAAGGATCAGATTTTCCTGGGGTGCCTAGGTAGATCTCGATTCCCTGTTCCCTGCTGATGTGACGCATTCCATCAAGGATCTCGGCCCGTGACAGTGAAGAATCGCTGAAGAGAATCGTCCCAGAATACTGTGTTCCTAGGGGGTAGTCCTTCTCCAGAAAGGACAACTGAGTATAGGAAAGCATCGCGGTGATTATCACGGTCACCACAGCCGTCATGCGGATGATGGATTTCAGCATGAAGCTAGTTGAGGTGTAAGGCCATTAGCGGACTTGCCAGCGGGCGGTCTGCTCGAAGTCGGCGAGCATGGACGCGAAGATTCCGTTGCCGGAGGCCAGTTCGGCTGGGGTGCCGTGTTCCGCGACCTGTGTCGGTACGCCGTTCTCGCGGCCGGAGAGCACGTAGATGCGGTCGGCCTGCATCACCGTCGACAAGCGGTGCGCGATGACGATGACCGTCCGGCCCCGCGACAACTCCGCCAGGGTCTGAGTGATCGCGGCCTCGTTCTCGGCGTCCAGGGCGGACGTGATCTCGTCCAGCAGCAGGATCGGGGCGTCCTTGAGGAAGGCGCGGGCGATCGAGACGCGCTGCCGCTCACCGCCGGACAGCTTCTGGCCGCCTTCCCCGACCTGAGAGTTGATGCCCTCGGGCAGCCGGGCGATCGTCTGGTCGAGCCCCGCGCGGTGGAGGGCGTCGGTGACCTCGGCGTCGGTCGCTTCGGGCCGGGAGATCCGGACGTTCTCAGCGATGGTGGCGTCGAAGAGGTAGACGTCCTGGAAGACCATGGAGGTCATTTCCATCAGCTTGGCGGTCGGGATGTCCCGCACATCGACGCCGCCAATGGTGATCGACCCTGGCCGACGTCCCAGAAGCGCGCGGCCAGGCGGGTCACCGTCGACTTGCCACTGCCCGACGGGCCGATCAGCGCGGTGATCTCGCCCTCGGCCGCGGTCAGCGACAGGCCGGAGAACACCGGCTGATCTGCGACATAACCGAACTGGACGTCGTCGAACCGGATCGTCGTCCCCTCTGGGGCCTTCGGGTCGCTGGGTTCGGGCAGCGGGGCGGAGTCGACTATTGCGCCGATGGTATCCAGGCTGACGACCGATTTCTGGATCTCGGCGGCGTAGAACACCGACTGGGAGATCAGGGGTGGTGAAGCGGGCCGCCATCAGGCCGATCGCCAGGTAGCCCGGGACGTCGAGCTGCCCGCCCATCGCCAGGGCAAGCCCCGTGCCGAGGACGGCGGCGAAGAACACCTGCCCTAGGATCCCGAAGGCCGAGGAGGGTCGCGACTGGGCCGCCATCAGGCCTTTCATCGTCTCGTATTCGCTGCGCAGCGCCTCATCCAGCGGCTCCCAGTCGGTGCCGGCCACGCCCTGAGCCCGCAGCACCGGCTGTAGCCGGGCCTGCTCGATGATGCGCGCCGCGGTCTCGGAGCTGACCTTCGGGGCGAGCTCCTGCTCGCGGCGGATCACCGGGATCGCCCATCGCCACAGCGCCCAGACGATAGGGGCGACGACGACCATCACCAGGCCCAGCCGCCAGTCGCAGACCAGCGTGACCACCGCGGCGGTGACCGGCGTGACTAGGGCGGAGATGAGCTGCGGGAAGACGATGGACGCCAGGTGCGACAGCGCGTCGGTCTCGTGGGTGACCGCAGCGGAGACCCGTCCCGTTGCGCCGGAGTCGAACCAGCCCAGCGGCAGGCCGGAGACTCGCTGGCCGATCTTGGCGATCACATTGCCGCAGACGTCGTAGGCGGAGATCCGGTTCGCGGCGATCATCGTCGCCGCCATCACGGCGAAGGACACCACCCCGAGGGCGATCAGCAGCCAGAAGGCCCCGGTGGCACTGCCTGGATCCTCCGACAGGAAGCCGCGCAGGAACCAGATCAGGACACCGAAGGCCAGTCCCTGCAGCACTGCTGCGATGGTGTAGCCGGCGATCAGGGCGTAGACGCTCTGCGGCCGGTCGAGGTATTTCCGGAATCGCTCAAGCATCCTGGCCTCCTGCCACCTGGTGGCTTCCTGTCATGGTGTTCTGCTGGGCAGCCCAGAGACGAGCGTATTGCCCGCCCCGGGCGATCAGCTCGTTATGCGGACCGCACTCGGTGATCCGGCCCTCGTCGATGACCGCGATCTGGTCGGCGGACTGGATGGTCGACAGCCGGTGGGCGATCATCACCACGGTGCGTCCCTCAGCCAGCCCTGAGATTGCCCGCTGGATCTCCAGCTCGGAGTGGGCGTCCGCCTGAGCGGTGGCCTCGTCGAGGATCAGGATCTGGGGAGCCGACAGGAAAGCCCGCGCGATGCTCAGCCGCTGTTCCTCACCCCCCGACAGGAAACCGTCGCCGGCCCCCAGCACCGTGTCGTAGCCGTGCGGCAGGGCCATGATCCGGTCGTGGATGTGTGCCTTCCGGGCCGCCTCGATGATCTCCTCGTGTGTGGCATCGGGTTTGCCGAGGGCGATGTTCCGGGCGATGGTGTCGGTTGCGATCATGGCGTCCTGGAAGACCAGCGCCATAGACCCCATCAGCTGCTTGTCGGTCTGCTCCCGGATGTCGATGCCGCCGATCTGGATCACGCCGGATCCGACGTCCCAGAACCGGGCTATCAGCTTCGCGAGGGTGGATTTGCCGCCACCGGACGGGCCGACCAGCGCGGTCACGGTGCCCGGCCGGCAGGTCAGCGTCACATTCTTGATGACCGGATTGTCCGGCTCGTAGCCGAAGGTGACGCCGTCGATCTCGATCAGCGACGGGTCGGCGGTCAGGGACGCCGGGGCCGTGGGGACCGGGAGCTCTGGGGTCTTCAGGACTTCCAGGGTGGAGTTGGCGGCCTGCTTGGCGGCATAGATGTGCTGGAAGATCTGCACCAGGGGCCGTCAGGCCCTCGGGATTCCCACCCAGACCAGGGCGAAGGCCACCACCGTGATCGGGGTCACCCAGCCCAGCTGGACGAGCCAGAAACCCAGCCCGATGGTCAGGGCCAGCGTCGCGGCAGGCTGCATGACGGCGCCCATGATCGCCACGCTGACCCCGGACTTGCGCATCCAGTTCATCGTGACGTCGGCACTCTTGCGGGCCGCGGCGTCGAACCGCCCGAAGACGTCCGCTGTCATGCCGAAGTTCTTGACCTCCTTGATGCCGTCGACCATCTCGACCGTCACCGTGGACAGTTCCTGCTGGGCGGCGGAGTATTCGTCGAAGCTCTGCCTCATCCCCATCATGCCGGGCAGCATCGACAGTCCCATCACCAGCAGCCAGGCCAGGATCAACAGGCCTGCGAAACGGGCGTCCAGCCACAGCAGGTAGCCGAAGCCGACGACGATGGTGCCGGCCGAGTTCATCATGTCACCGGCGAGATGGGCCACCAGGGTGTGGATCTGCTCGGTGTCGCTGATGACGGCGCGGTTGATCTGCCCCGAGGAACGGTCGTTGAACCACCCCAGCGGTAGGCGCGGCAGCTTGTTTACCAGCTTGAGCCGCAGCTCGTTGCGCAGGTTCGCCTCAGCCAGGTGGGTCGCGCCCAGGGCACCGGTGTAGGCGACCCCATGGATGACCATGGCCACTACCGCCGCTGTGAACCAGCCCCATTGATGGGCGGCGGACGCCCCGGTCAGGAAAACCGCGGCCGATCTCGACGAGCGCGATATAGGGGGACGACCTTCAGTCCTGCCCCGATGAAGGCGACCGCACCACCCACGATCATCGCGGTGTGGGCGGATCTGATCAGCTCCCAGACACTGGCCGGGTTCTTCTGCTGGGTGGTGGCCATGATCCCTCCTGGCGAGTGGTAGCGATCTCAGACTATCCGGCAAGTGATGACGGTCTTAGGCTATTCCGGCCCGTGAGAAACGACAACAAGACGCTGCTGTGAGAGGCAATGCCTATGGGGTTCATAGTCGTTCACTACTGCTGGCTCGCCATCCACAGGCGGTGATAGACCGGACTGGAATCTAGGAGCTCTTCATGGGTGCCCATTGCCTCGACGCCGTGATGTGCCAGCACCACGATGCGATCAGCCGAGCAGATGGTGTTCAGACGGTGAGCCACCACGATGACGGTGCGACCGGTCACCAGTGAGCTGAGTGCCTGCTGAATGCGGATCTCGGTCTCGGGATCCACGGAAGCGACGGCCTCGTCCAAGAGCAGGATGGGGGCGTTCTTCAGGAGGGCTCGTGCGATGGAAATCCTCTGGCGCTGTCCTCCCGACAGGTTGGTGCCGCCTTCGGTCAGCCTGGTGTCCAGACCGTCAGGGAACTGGCTGACGAAATCCCAGGCCTGGGCGGCCTGGAGCGCCTGCTCCAGTCTCGCATCCGGCATGTCATTTCCGAGGCACAGGTTCTCCCGGATTGTTCCTGGGAACAGGTAGACATCCTGGTAGACGGCCGTCACCTGCGAGGCGAGACCCACTGATGTCAGGTCCCGGACATCGGCGTCGCCAATCCGGACAGACCCAGAGCCAACATCCCAGAAACGTGCAACCAAGTTCGCGACAGTCGACTTCCCAGCTCCTGAAGGTCCGATGAGGGCTGTTATCTCTCCCGTCCGGGCCATGAGCGTGGCATCACGCAGAACTTCCTGGTTGTCGAGATAGGCGAAACTGACGTGGTCGAAAGTGACGGTGGCTTCCCCTGGCGGTGTCTCCAAGTTCCCCTCCGACAACGGTTCAATGTCCCAGATCTGCGAAATACGGTTGACGATATGGCCCTGCAGGTGGCGATAGGTCGAAAGATCCATGAGCTCTTGGTACGGCCGGTACAGATTGAGTGAGATGACCAAGCCGAGCAGCGCGACCATATTGGACATGTCGCCATTCACCGATCCATAGCAGACCACCATAACCAGCGCCGCAAATCCAAGCTCCAGCACCACAGAGGCGAGAGAGTGAAGTGGGCTGGTCTGAATAGCCATAGCCACACTGGCGCGTCGGAGAGCCTCCACTGAATCCCGGTATTTCTTGGCTTGAGGCGCATCCGGATTGGCTCTCAAGACAGCTGTACCCTGGACCAGCTCAAGTAATTCACTGCTGGCATTGCTGCGTGCCTGGGTGACCTCTCCCAGAATACGATTCTGGGTCCGGTCGGATAGCCACAGCAGTAAGAAGAACACCGGCAGGCCTGCCGGTGCGGCCAAGGCCAGCCGCCAGTCGAGTATCAGCAGGATTGCCATGGCAAGCAGAGGCTGCAGCAGGCTGACGATCACCTTGGCCGGGAGGTTCACGAAATCGATCAAGGGCAGGTCGGCGATCAAGAGAGTCGCAGTCTGTCCGACGTCGAGTCGGTCGTATTTCCCCAATGGGATTCGCCGGAGATGGGTGAGGATGGATTGGCGCAGATGGGTGATGACGTTGTTTGTGGTTGGCCACCACACGGTTGCGAGGCCGACGCCAACCAGCCACCGTACGATGAAGATCGTGAGCAGAATCAGTCCGTAGCGCCACCACATGTCGGCTCCGACCTGACCAGACAGGACTTCCAGCAGGGCGAAGAGAGTCACCACCAAGGGTGAACTCGTCAGCATGCCGTCAGCTATGATCCACACCAACCCCTTTCGCCACAACGAGCTGCGCTGCTCACCGAGCAGATGGAGCCACTGCCGGATTGGTTTCATGTTCTTCAAACCCACCACTCTGGTGTTTTCCCAGGTTGTGGTGGTGTCGTCGCCAGGTTTCAGCGCGCCAGCTGATGCTTTTGCCTCTTGGGTTTCTCCGGCGCCTGGCTCTTGCGCGGACTTGGTGATCGGCGGTGTCAAGTGGTGGAAGCAACGAGTAGTTTCTGGAAAGCTTCTCGTGGGGTGAGGTAGCCGAGGGTGGCTCAGGGGGCGTTCGTTCAGTTCTTCGGCGATGGCTGTGAGATAGGGCTGGTGTTGGGGGATGGGAGTGCCTTTGGGCAGGTAGTCACGGATGAGTCGGTTGGTGTTCTCATTGCTGCCGCGTTCCCAGGGAGAGTGGGGATGGGCGAAGTACACCGGCATCTGGGTAGCCATGGTGAACGCGGCGTGCCGGGCCATCTCAGAGCCCTGATCCCAGGTCAGGGTGCCCTTCATCAATTCGGGCAGCCCAGTGATGTGGTCGATCAGGGCGTCACACACCCCGTCTGCGTTCTTGCCCTTCGGCGGGGCGAGGGATCGTGACGAACCGGGTGGTTCGTTCGACGAGGGTGATCGCGGCTGTTCTGCCGTAGGCGCCGATGATCAAGTCTGCTTCCCAATGACCGGGAACCTTCCGTCCTGTAACCTCCTGAGGGCCGCTGATCGATACTGACCATTCCCACAATCGGGGATTTCCGCTCACCCAAACGACGCCGGGACTGACGGCTAGTGCGTTTCGACCCGAGCATGACACCGTGCTCCCGCAGCGTCTTCTTCGGCATCGCATAAATCCAGGTGTAGATCGCTTCATGAGACACGCTCGCTCCTTGGGCCGTGGGGGAACCCTGACACGGTTCAAGCCTGTCACCCCCAGCCTCAGCACGTAATCTTCCCGCGATCTGACGTGGTGTACGAGACCTCCGAAGATCAGCAATCACCCGCTGCTTCAACACCAGATCAGCATCAATCTTGCGGAGCTTGGGCCGGGCACGCCGCCGCTGCGCAGCTACATCAGCAGCCACACACTTGTACCCCGTCTCACCCTGATTCCGGGCCACTTCCCGCGAAACCACCGACACATCCCTACCAATCCGCCGAGCAATCTCACGTAACCCACACCCATCCGCCAAGCCCCTCGCGATCCCAGCCCGATCCGTCACCGTCAACAACCGCCGCACCAACAACCCCTCCCTAACAAGCACTGTTGCTACGACCCTATGACACCACCATCCTCCAGCCACGTGCCTGCTGGAAAGAGGCCCAGAGCTGGGCATAGTCCGGGCAATGCTGGAGTAATTCCTCATGCGTGCCGGTGGTCGTGATCCGGCCTTCTGCCAGGAAAGCGATCTGGTCGTAGTCGGTGACCGTGCCCTAGGCGATGAGCGACTGTGATCATGGTTGTCCTGCTCCTGAGCTCCGCCAGCGCCTTCGTCACTGCGGCCTCGCTCTCCGGGTCAAGAAAAGCGGTCGCCTCGTCCAACAGGATGACTGAGGCGCCCTTCAGGATTGCCCGGGCTATGGAGATGCGTTGCCGTTGCCCACCGGAGAGCCGTCCCCCTCCAGCAGGCAGCACGGTGCGCCAGCCATTGTCCAGCTCGCCGACGAACTCACCCACCCGAGCCTGTTCGGCAGCCGAGGTGATCTCCTCGTCGGTTGCCTCCGGGCGGGCCATTCTGATGTTCTCCCAGAGCGTTCCGGCGAAGATATATTCATCCTGCTGGACATACGCGACTCGTTGCATCAATGCGACGGGGTCCATGTCGCGCAGATCCACCCCGCCCAACCGCAGCGAGCCGCTATTGACGTCATAGAAGCGTGCCAGCAGGCCGAGCAGCGTGGACTTTCCACCTCCAGAAGGCCCAACCAGAGCCAGCGAGGTGCCCTCGAGGGATGTTCAGGTTGATCTCATGCAGCACCGTCGGCCCATCCTCGTAGGCGAAACTCACGTCATGGATGTCGATGCTGAAATCCTCAGGGAACTCAGGATGCTCCGGACTCGGCAGATCTGGTTCATCCAGGATTTCGGAGATGTTCTTCAAGCCTGCCTCGATCTGGTATTGCAGTACCGCCATGCTGATCATCAGGGACATCAGAGGTTGGGCGAAGCCGGTTCCCACAAGGAGGAAAAAGATGAGTGCGGAGGGAGTCAGGTAGCCAGCATGAACACACCACAATCCTGTGGGCAGCACAAACAGCACCGCGCTTGTGGTGAGAACGGTTGAGGCGACGGCCTGCCACTTGCCCCGCTGCATCTTGGTGTTCTCAATCTGCTCGCTCGCTGCGATAGCGTCGTCTGTGGCTGCGAAGCTGGTTTTGCCCGGTAGGAAACCACGGATCACCTTCATGCCGCGCAGGAACGAGATGACCGCCGTATTGAGGTGCTCCTTGATCCCCGACTCGCTCTCGGCGACGCCAGCTGAACGAGCGACCCCCCAGGCCACGAGCACGACTGAGAGCAAGACTACGGCGAGAGCCGCCGATGCGACCGGCCAGCTGATCACGAACATCACGATCAGACTGGCGAGGGGGACGGCGATGGCCGCCGCGATATCGGGAATGGCGTGGGACAAACCGAGTTCCAGCTGCTCGACGTCGTCCTGCAACACTTTCCTGAGGTGACCGGAGCTGCGCACCTGGACGCGCCCGAGAGGCATCCGGGACAGACGCTCGGCCAAGGCCAGACGCAGGTCGGCGAGGATCCGATAGGCGGCGGTGTGTGAGACGGCATTGGCGAATGCCTTGCACAGGATTTTCGCGATGACCGCGGCCCCTGCCCACAGACCGAGGCTCAGCAGGCGGTTCCGGTCGACCTGTTCGGAGAGGAACAACTCGTTGGCCACGAAATAGACCACGACGTAGGGGGATCAACCCGGCCAGTGCTCCGGCGATTGCTAGGGGCTGCGCTGAGGACCAGGCTCGCCTGGCGGCGCAGGATGATCGCCTTGACACTGTTCGAGGACGAGCGAGGTGACGGTGCTCCGGTCGAGTCCGGGGTGCGCTGATCTGATGCTGCACGCATAGGGAGTTCCCAAATACATTAGGTTAGGGCTTGCTTAAATCCTATGGCGCGTGGTGGGCTGCTGTCACCCCTTGAGCTCGCCCAGGGCTGCCGGTCTCGGGAGCGATGCGGGGAGCTGACTCAGTCCGGTGCACCCGCCAGGATGGCGCGGCTGGCGGACAGGCCCAGCCGGGTGGCGCCGGCTGCCACCATGGCCTGGGCGGTGGCCCAGTCGCGGATGCCACCGGAGGCCTTGACGCCCAGGCGGCCGCCGACGGTGGCTGCCATCAACTCGACGGCGTGCACCGTCGCTCCTCCCGCTGGATGGAAGCCCGTGGAGGTCTTCACGAAGTCCGCGCCCGCCTCCTCCGCGGCCTGGCAGGCGGCGACGATTTCCTCGTCCGTCAGGGCCGCTGACTCGATGATGACCTTCAACAGCCCGGATGTGGCCGCGCGGACCGCCGCTATCTCACCGGCCACCAAGTGTGGCTCACCGGCTTTCAGGTAGCCGGTGTTGATCACCATGTCGATCTCATCGGCTCCTAGCCGCGACGATTCCGCTGCCTCGGCGGCCTTGGTCGTGGGGGTGTGATTGCCGGACGGGAATCCGCACACCGTCGCCACCTTCAGCGGCCCCAGGTCATCGGTCAGCGGCAGCATCGACGGTGAGACGCACACTGAGAAGGTCCCCAGCTCCCGCGCCTCGGCGACGAGTGCGGAGACCTGCGCCGGGGTGGCGTCGGTTGTCAGTAGGGTGTGGTCGATTATGCGCGCGAGCATCTCGCGGGAGGCATCCAGTGGTCAGGGTAGTGGTATGTTTCCCCGCGCTCCCGGCAGGCTTGCGGAAGGAAGGGCATGCTTCAGTTGTTGCGTTTCGCATGGATCGAGCTGACCTGTTGCGCCTTCGCCATCGTCATCTTCGCGGGGCTGGGTGTTTCGGGCCTGGTCTGGAACGCCTGGGATATTCCCGTCGCCCGGTATGACGTGCTTCTTGGCTATGTGCTCGTTGTGCAGGTCCTGTTCGTTGCTGCTGGGCTGGAGACCTGGCGGGAACTCCTGGTGATCTGCGCCTTCCACCTGATCGGCCTGGCGCTGGAGGTGTTCAAGGGTCAGCGCCGGCTCCTGGTCCTATCCCGAGCCTGGGCTTCTGCGGATCGCAGGGGTCCCGGTCTTCTCCGGTTTCATGTACGCGGCGGTGGGGTCCCTACATCTGCCAGGCCTTTCGGCGCCTCGACCTCAGGGTGACCAAGTACCGCTGGCTGCCCGTCACCCTCTTCGGGGCGGCTGCCTACCTGAACTTCTACACCCACCACTTCATCGGCGACCTGCGCTGGTGGATCGCAGCTGGGATGATCCTGACGACATGGGGCACGTGGGTGTATTTCACCGTCGGCCCGAAGCGGTACCGGATGCCCCTTGCCCTGTCCTTCCTGCTGATCGGCGGGGCGCTGTGGGTGGCCGAGAATGCCGCGACGTTCCTGGGAGCCTGGAAATACCCCGACCAGCTCGCCGCCTGGCAGCTGGTGCACGTCGGCAAACTGGGGTCATGGGCCCTGCTGGTCGTGCTGAGCTTCGTGCTGGTCACCGGCGTCAAGGCCTACGAGGGGACGCTGTACGGCGATCGTCCCTCACGCATCGAGACCACCCCGAACCCCGGGGATCGCTGTCCGGAATTCAATCGTCCTGACGAGGCTGTCTGAAACCCCAGTGCCGACTGGCATAGGTCGCCAGGGGCAGGATGATCGCGCAGATGATTGCGGACTGTAGGTTGCTGCTGCCCAGCTGCGCCACAACCATCGAGAGCGAGATCAGGATGCTGACGATGAGAATGAAGGTCTCGGACGGTCGCCGTCTGCCCAGGTGATAGGCCTTGTAGGCGGCTGTTCCCGCCATGATCGCGACGAACAGGGAGGCAAGGATCAGGCTGCGTCCCAGATCCAGCCAGCCGACCAGCAGCAGAGTCCCAGTCGTGATCGCCGTCAGCACAACCCCCACCGCGACCGTCTCCAGGAAGTCGCGGTTCTGTGGCGTGATCGACGGCATCAGTCCATTCCTCTCCTCCTCGAGGTTCCAGCTGCTGTGACCCGTACGTTACCGTGCGGGATGAGTTCTGCCATGGCCGATCAGTTAACGGTTAGTTAGATGTCGCGGTTTATGGCTCTGCTCTTCACCGTATCGATAAAATCGATAAATCTGTGTGTCGCGCTGCGGGAGGTTAGACGGCCAGGGGAGCCAGATGGTGAAGCAGGTGCGGCCTGGGTGGGAGTCGACCTCTACCTGGCCTCCGAAGCTGGCGACCACCGCCTGGACGATGGACAGGCCCAGCCCGGTTGACTTCGCCTCGCTGTGGCTGCGGGCGGCGTCAGCGCGGGTGAAGCGCTCGAAGACCCGGGGAAGCACGTCGGGCGCGATCCCGGGGCCGTCGTCGACGACCATCAGGCACGCACGACCGTCCCGGATGCCGGCGATGGTGGTGACGGTGGTCCCCGCCGGGGTGTGGTTGCGGGCGTTGGTCAGCAGGTTGACGATCACCTGGTGCAGCCGGTCGGCGTTGGCCTGTACTTCGAAGCCCTCCTCCGGCAGTTTCAGCCGCCAGTTGTGGTCGGGGCCGGCGGCTTGTGCGTCGCTGACGGCGTTGAGCACCACCTCGACGATGTCCACGGGCTGCATCTCGACAGGGGGCGTCGGCGTCGAGCCGGGCCAGTAGGAGCAGGTCCTCGACGAGCTTGGTCATGCGCCTCGACTCCGAGTCGATCCGTCCAAGTGCGAAGGCCGAGTCTTTGCCCTGTCTGCGGGCCGCCAGCTCTGAGTAGCCGCGGATCGCGGCCAGCGGATTGCGCAGCTCATGGGAGGCGTCGGCGACGAACCTGCGCAGCTTGGTCTCAGAAGCCTGCCGGACGGCGAGGGCTCCCTGCACATTGCCCAGCATCCGGTTGAAGGCGGTGGTCAGCTGCGCCACCTCATGATCGGGGTGCATTCTCGGGTCGGGGACGGCAGCCGGGACGCTGACCTCGCCATGGTCCAGGTCCAGCTGCGAGATTGTCGAGGCCGTCGCCGACAGGGACCTCAGGGGTTTCGTCGCGGCGTTGGCGACGGCCCGGGTCGCGAGGGCCGCCGCCACCACCGCCACCACTCCCAGCCCGGTGGCCAGCAGTGTCAGCCGCACGATGGCGGTGTTGAGGCTCTCGAGCGGCAGGGCGATGACCACCAGGTCGCCGGTGACATAGGAGTGCGCGATGGCCCGGTACTGTCCCCAGCCCGGGAGGTCGACGTTGTGCTTCTGCCCGTCGGCCTCAACTCTGGACAAGGCTTTCTTGACCTCGACCTGCCGGGAAACCCCGTCGTCGTATGTGCCGTTGCCGACCTCGGAAGCCTGGTCCACCCCGTTGGCGAATCGTATGAAGATGATGGTGCCAGGTGGTATGCCGGGAGCGGTGATGCCTTTGGGGCGGCCGTCCTGCTCGCCGGGGGCGAAGTGCAACTGCAGCTTCTTGGCGTTGTCGATCTGCGTGTCGAGCTGCGAGTACATGATGGCGCTGGCCGCGACGATGGTGCCCACCGAGATCAGCAGCGCCAGGACCGCCACCACGGCCGTGACGCGGTGGCGCAGCTGCGCGGAGAGAGTGGTGGGGCGCATCACGCGCTCGCGGGCCGCAGCACGTAGCCGGCGCCGCGCATGGTGTGGATCATCGGCGCTCGGCCGGCGTCGATCTTCTTGCGCAGATAGGAGATGTAGAGTTCCACGACGTTCGCCTGGCCGCCGAAGTCGTAGTTCCACACCCGGTCCAGGATCTGGGCCTTGCTGAGCACTCGTTTGGGGTTGCGCATCAGGTAACGCAGCAGCTCGAACTCGGTTGCCGTGAGGTTGATGCTCTGGCCTGCGCGAGTGACCTCGTGGGAATCCTCGTCGAGGACCAGGTCCCCGACCACGAGCTGTGTGTCGGGCTGCACCGTCGTGGCCCCGGAACGTCGCAGCAGGCCGCGGAGCCGGGCGATGACCTCCTCTAAGGAGAACGGTTTGGTGACATAGTCGTCGCCTCCTGCCGTCAGGCCCGTGATGCGGTCGGAGACGCCGTCCTTCGCGGTCAGGAAGATCACCGGCACGTCGGGCTGCTCGGTGCGGATGCGGCGCATCACCTCCAGGCCGTCGAAGTCCGGCAGCATCATGTCCAGCACAATGGCGTCGGGCTTGATGGCGCGTGCTGCCCGGACCGCGTCATTTCCGGTGGCGGCGGTGGTCACCTCCCAGCCCTCGTAACGCATGGCCATGGCCAGCAGCTCGGTCAGGCTGGGTTCATCGTCGACGGTCAGCACCTTCAGGGCGGTGCCGTCAGGGCGGGTCAGGGGAGCAGGCTGTGCAGGAGGCATGCGTCTACTGTGACAGCCGGGAACGGGGTTTGGCTATGAGAAGCCTGTGGGATTCCTGTGTGGGATGTGCGACGCCTGGTCGGGTGTGGTGGAGCCGGTGTGTCAGGCACTGACCCACAGCGCTCGTCGTGCGCACGTCGGAGCTGCGGATTTTGAGGGCGGTGCTGGATGAAGGTCTCTGGACGAAAGTTATCTACCGGGGGCGCTGGCTGTCAGGTGCACGACAGTCGGCGCCAGGATCCCCGGATTCCATAGCACCTGATGTGCCTTCTGCGTAACGTAACGCTCGGTTACCGCGTATGCGTGACCAAAGTTCAGTGTAAAGCTCTAATGAAGGAGTTAAACATGCTTGCTTCCAAGAAATTCCTTGAGGCCGGTGATTTCCTGCAGGAACTGTCGGCACAGGAAATCGATGCCAAAGCCCCGGAGACCGGCGGTGGCTGCTGGAGTGTCCCACATCCCAGCAGCTGTGGCTATGTCTGCACCGTCTCCTGGGAATGCAGCAAGAATTGGTGCCAGCCCTGCCCGCCACCCCACCACCATCACCACAAGGGCTGCTGACAAATAGCCAGTGACAATGGTTGGGGTCGCGTGAGGAGCGCGGCCCCAACCAGTAGGCCAGGGATTTCATGGCCTTTTCAGGAATTTCCTGGATGAGGCGGGGAAAGCGCCACGGATGCCCACCGCCCGACCTATTTACATCAGAAGACCATTCACACTAGAAGATCTGCCCTCCATGCTTACCAGTGATACGGCTTTCCTGTTTCCTGAACTCGGCCAGGCCGAGATAGATGATCTGCTGTATACGGTGTCCGGGATCTCCGTATCAGATATCGCGCCCGTGACGGACAATACCCAGGGGCTTGCCGAGCTGGCGGGTATCGAGCCGGGCGACGGCAGTGAGTCGTCGCCGCCGACGGAGTTCGGGGCGGCCGTGGCGCGTGACCTGGGTGATGTGGCAGAGGAGCTGCTGCGCTATCCCAGCGTCGCCGGCCATGCCGCGGCGATCGCGGCCGGTCATATCCAGGGCATCGCCAATGGCGTGGCTGAGATGTCGGCCCGGGTCCTGGTCTCGGCGATGACCATCCTCCAAGACGCTGATCGGCTGCCGGATAGCCCCGGCTCCTTCGCGCGGCTCTGCCGGCGGACGGATTTCCGGGACGCGCTGCTGCGGGCCTTCCGAGGGCTTGGTGAATCCTTCACACCTTCTGTGCACAGCGGCGGCGTCACCTGCTGACCCTGATCGCACGCACCGACGAGGCCCTGCAGGATGGGCGTCTGACGCCCCTGGCCGGGCAGCAGAGGGACATCGTCCAGATTCTCACCGGTCTGGGGGATGGCCATCGCGGCGGCCAGAGCGTCTCGCGCCTGGTGTTCGCGGACGGGAGATCTGTGATCTACAAGCCACGGGACCTGAGGGCGGATCGTGGGCTGGGGGAGCTGTGTGACCGGTTCAACGAGGCGGCCGGCACCCGGTTCGGCAGGCTGCGCATGGTTCTCGGCGACGACTGGGGCTGGCAGGAGCTGGCCGATGAGAAGCGGCTTCCGCCCGGTGTCGATTACTTTGACGGCTGTGGTGAGCTGCTGGCGCTGCTGCAGCTGGTGGGTGCCAGCGACATGCACCACGAGAACCTGAGGCATCATGCCGGGCTGCCGGTCGTGATCGACGCGGAGACGCTGTTCAGCGTCAACCAGATGAAGACGCCGCCGACGCCGATAAAACTGGCCTTGGTCTCCTCGGTCATCAACAGCGGCCTGCTCCCCAGCCGGATGGACACCGAATACGACGATCACCTCTCCGTGGATGTGGGTTTCCTCGGCTATGTCGAGGATCAGTCCCCGATGGCTCCCACGATGACTCTTGAGCGTTCCTCATCGGGCGGGGTCAGCCTCCAGATGCAGGCTCCCGAGGTCAGCGGCGAGGGTGGCCACCCGCAAGGTCATCATCTCCGTCGACGAACTGAACGCCCTGTGCGCGGGATATAGGCGCACGATGGAATGGGTGATGGCGCACCGGGAGCGTGTGTCCTGCTGGCTGAAGGAATGCTTCTCCGGGGTTTTCACGCGCACCCTGATCGACAACACCCGGACCTATGGCAGGCTTCTCGACCTTGGCGCCCATCCCCTGGTGCAGCAGTCCAGCGATGTGGCCCATTTGTTCTATCACCGCACTGGCATCGGCAAGCTCTCCCGGTTCCCCGCCGCCGTGATCCGCGCAGAGGTCGAGGACCTGATGCACGGCGATATCCCGTATTTCACGCTCAACACCGAGGACACTGCGGTCTTCGGCTCGACTGGCGACCGGCTCGCCGATGTCCTCGGCCGCACGCCGTTGTCCAATGCGCAGTACCTGCTGGAGAAATTCTCGCGCAACGACCTTCTGCTGAACGAGCGCCTGATAAAAGCCTCCTTCATCGACAATTTAGATGTTGAGGAGAAGGCCCCGGAATACCAGCGGATGCGTGCTGCCGCGCGCTCTGGCGATGCGGAGCCGGGGAAGTTGATCCGTGCCATTGCCGATGAGCTGGTGCGATTCGCCCTCAGGAGCGACGGCGGGGCTCCCGGATGGCTGGGGGCAGCGATCCAGGATGCCGCGAAGAAGCATCCCTGGCGCGTCCAGGAGCTGGGCGACGACATGTACGCCGGGGCCTCTGGCATTGCCCTGTTCCTGGCCGCAGCCGGTGTTCATCTCGGCGACCCGGAGCTGTGTGAGCTGGCCGGCAGCTATTTCGTGGCGCGCTGCGATGCGTTGCGGGAGAACGCTGACGTCCGCAGCCGGCAAGCCAGCGGTGGGATGGCAGGCGGTTTCCCAGGCGTCGCGTGGTCCGCCGTCGCGGGCAGCATCATCACGGGAAACCTGGACTGGATCCGCTCCGGCCTCGGGTTGTGGTCCTGCGTAGCCGACGAGATCGAGGCCTTCGAGGAGTGCGACTTCATGATGGGCATCTTCGGGATAGTCGCCGCGGCACACCACCTGGACCGCGTCCCCGAGGTGCACGCCCTGGACCAGGACGGGATCCTGTCCCGGGTGATCGACCGCGGACTGCCGCAGGTGCTATTCCGCGATCCCTATCTGGGCGACGAGTTCCCGGGAACCCGGTATAGCGGCATGGCCCACGGCACCAGCGGCCGGATCGCGGCCCTGGCGGCCTGCCGGGACCGGCATCCCGACGTCCCCGCGGCCCTGGGCGAGATGATCGCCCGCCACGATCGCTGGTTCGGCGCCCCTGACAGGCTGTTCCTGATGGATGCCGAGACCGAGGGGTCCCAGGGGCAAAAGGGTGGTGCCACGGCGCTCCGGGAATCCTCCTGGCAGCTGGGATCCGGGAAACCGTCGGTGCGCCGCTGCCCGCCGGCACCCGGCAGCGCCTCCTGGACGAGTGCCTCGACAGCGGTTTCGGGCTGAACTTCACTCTGTGCCATGGGGACCTGGGCAATCTGATGCTGCTGGCCGAGGCCGTCCCTGCGAGGCGTGACTGGGTGAGGCGTCGCCTCGCTGATGCGCTCCCCGGCATCGCGCACGGCCTGGCTTCCCGGGACAGCAAGACCTTCCTCAACGACGGGCTGATGATCGGCCTGTCCGGCATAGGCTACGAGGCTGTTGTGCCTGACCAGCGGCCTGACGCTGTGGTCGCCGCTGACGTTCGGTCCCTACCGGGTTGGGGGCTTGACGGTGGGATTGCGACGTCCACGCCTGATACGCCAGCTCCAGCAGACCGAGTGCGCCCTGTGCTGCTGCGCGATGCTGCTGCGCCAGCACAATCGCTCCGCCTCAATCGACGACCTCAGACAGCGGTATATCGTCGGCCGGGACGAGGCTGAACATGGCCAACATCGTCCGCATCCTCACTGAAGAGGGCGGGGTGCCGCACGTGTACCGCACGACGGCCTCGGGCGTGGCGCTCCTGACCTCACCCGCCATCTGCTACTGGACCCGATCACCACTATGTCGTGACGGAGCGGTTCCACGGCAGGAAGGTGACCATCCTCGATCCAGGCGGCGGGCGGCGTGTGCTCACCACGGAGGAATTCGAGCGTGACTTCCGCGGCATCGCGATCACCCTGGGCCAGGAGAGCGACGTCCGGTCCGGCCAGCTGCCGAGCCAGTGGAGCCTGCTGGGTGTCTACGCCAGGCGGCACAGGACCCTGATCGGCCTGGTCCTGCTGGCCTCCCTGGTCATGGCGGGGGTGTCGCTGGCGCTGCCCGAGATCCTGCGGCTGGTCCTTCCCGACCCCGGCCAGCACCGCGACGCGGCTATGCTCCTGGTGTTGTTCGGCCTGGGGCTGGGATACGCCCTGGCGGTGTTCTTCAGAGGCCTTGCCGGCGTCATGGCCTCCCTCGCCGTGGGACGCTCCCTGTCCCGTGATCTGTTCTCCCGGCTCATGAGGCTGCCGTATCAGTTCTCCGCCCTGCGTGGTCCCGGGGATCTGCTGTTCACGTTGTCGGCAGTCCAGGAGCTGAGATCGCTGATCACGACGGACCTCGTGCAGACCCTGGTCAGCGCGGTGCTGGTGGTGGCGGTGCTCGTCTGGATCACCTGGGTCTCGCCGCTGGGCGTCGCCGTCGCCCTGGCCCTGGTCCTCCTAGTAGTGCTGATATCGGTGTTCTCGGCGCGGGCGATCACGTCCGTGGCCCTTGAAGAGACACAGAACCGGGTTGAACTGGAACGCACCCAGGTCGCCTCGATCACCGCCCTGGAGATGATCAAAACCAACGCGCTCGAGGAGCACTACATCGAACGCTGGAATCGTGACAACGACGCGCTGCTGAAGCAGTTCGGCAGGCTACAGACCCTCCAGACCGGGTTCTCGTCGGTGACCATGGCCCTCCAGTTCATCGGGCCCTTGCTGATCCTGCTGGTCCTGGTACTAACCCGAGCGGACATGCCGATGGCCCTCGTCGTCTCGGTGCAGACCCTCTCCGGCGTCCTGCTGGGGCAGGTGGCCAGCATGGCGGGGTCCTACACCAAGCTGTCCGAGGGTGCGGCGCTGCTGGAGCGGGTGGCCGACGTGCTGCTGCGTGAGACCCCGCAGGGTTTCGGGAGTACACAACTGGCCCATGACGGGGGATCTCTCGGTGCGGGGCCTCTCCTTCGCCTACGGCGAGCTTTGCGGCCCCCGTCCTGCAGGATGTGAGCTTCGACGCGCCGGCTGGATCCAAGATCGCGATCGTGGGTCCGTCCGGCTGCGGGAAGACCACCCTGGGCCCGGCTGCTGGTGGGGCTCTACACGACTGATCAGGGGCAGATCACCATCGACGGGGTCGACATGTACGACTTCGACCGCGAGAGATTCCATGCGCAAGTGGCCTATGTGCCGCAGAACGTGACCCTCAACAGTGGCACTGTCTCCAGCAACATCTCCTGGGGTATGGGGAAGGTCAGCCAGGCTGAGATTGAGAGGGCCGCTAGGGACGTCCGGGTTGCATGACGAGATCGCGGAACTACCCCTGGGCTGTGACACGCCCATAGCCCAGCTGGGGGACAACTTCTCTGGAGGCCAGAAGCAGCGCATCGTGCTGGCGCGTGCGGCGCTGAAGGCAGCCAAGCTGGTGGTGCTCGATGAGGGCGACCAGCTCCCTCGATAACCGGTCTGAGGATGTCGTCTCCAGGTTCTTCGGGGACCTTTCCTGCACCCGGATAGTCATCGCCCACCGCCTGTCCACGGTGGTGGACTCCGACTGCATCCTGGTGATGGAGGCCGGGCGCATCGTGGAGTCGGGGACCCATCGTGAGCTGATGCGCATCGGTGGGCGCTACGCCGACCTGTACTCGCGTGAGCCTGATCAGCAAGGGGATGCCGGGAGATCGAGTCCAAGGTGATCGGCGTGCTGCCCAGGCGCGCATTGACCGTCGAGCACGACGACCGCCTCCTCGCGTGAGCGCACCCCGAGGCGCGCATACAGGTCGCGCAACCTACGGTACATAGAGCGTTCCGAGATGAAGTACTTCTGAGCCAACTCGAGCGTCGACGCTCCCCGGGCCAGCTCGGACATCAGCTGGTGGTCAGCCTCACTAAGGGTCTCCAGGACGTTGGCCTGCTGCCTCTCCGCGCTGATCTCGGCCCATTGGGAGAGCATCCCGCTGGCCCAGACCCAAGGATCCAGCAGCGTGTTCAACACGCCGGTGGCGCCGGCGTCGAGCACTCTTTTGGTGTGCCGGCCTATGGAGTCGCACACTACCCCGACTATCAGGTAGTCGCCCCGATACGAGTGCAACCGGGACAGGTCGGTTGAATTCAGGGCCGGGGCTATCAGCAGATGCTTCCAGGTGACCGTGACCCGCCCCGGATGGGAACGGTGCAGCGTCTGCAGGGAGCGAAGATGCGCCCCCACTAAAGATTCAAGTCCACGAACCACATGAACTGCGGATGTTGTCGTCCTTTCGGCCGAATTGTTTGAATGTGAAATTGTCATCCATGTGCTCCGATCCTGCTGTCTCGCGGCGCGGGAATCGGCTACGCAACATAAATGTTTTATGCTCCCCCGGCGCGCTCTCAGGTTGTTTGCTGCACTCTACTTTACTCCAAAGGGTCCAGTCAACTGTGAAGTTTCTTAGAAACATGGTCGCAGATAGGGTGGCGGTGGGGGCGCCTTGGACGCTTTATTTTGGCTTTTCTGCGGGCAAAAGTCCTAGTCAACGCCACTTTGATCTGCTGTTGATATATTCTTTTTGTTTCGGTTGCGTTTCAGGAAATCCTCATTTTTCTAATGAAATGCGAAAAGCTGTGTCATGCCTTGCCAGGGAGCTTCTTTTTGGTTCCTTCTGGGCTGTTTGTGAAAAGGATAATAGGCGGGGATTTAGAAAAGACTTGCTCTATTTTTATAGAATGTCTGGAAAATCTCGTTTATACATATTGTTGCTCGCCGGCTGGGGGCGCTGGGAAAGGCGACTGTTTTTGTGATCCTGAAGGCTGCTTCGGGTTTGTGGTATATCTCGACTGGACTCCCTGAGGGCTTCTGGCCGGTAGAGGTGGCGCGAGCGCGTCTAAAAGTTATCAACATCCCTCTGGCTAGGTGTTTTGCATCTGATCGGGGTTTAAGGATAAGCAGTCTGGGGCATCTTCGGGGTGTTTGAGGGTCTGACGGCTTCGTCGTATGGCTAGGAGGGGCCGGACCAGTCCGGGATTGATGAGGAATATGCTCCTGATCTGGTACACTGCTGGGCGCTGCGTGCACAGGTGGTTTTCGTGTGCACGGATGATTTCCTATGCAACAACCTGCCGTCCCGACGCCCATAACAGTTTCCCCAGGCTGTCGGCTGATGGCGCATCATTAACTTCAGGCATCTAAAAGTGCGCTAATTGATTCCAGTTCTCAATCGTTGAAAACTGGAATAGTGACCTGGCGAGGGTGGCAGACCTCTGCCAGCCCGCGGCCCTCGGATCGTGCTTCAGAATGCGGCGTGGGTGGGTCCAGGGTCGGACTCCTCTGGCAGCGGCTGCTCCCGTGGCGTCACGAAAAGGTGATCCAGGCCCGTCCGTCCCGCACCATGGGCCATCAGCATCAGGCCGACGACGGCCATCACCGCGTTGTACTCCCAGCCGGAGTCGTGGACATAGAACGTGCTCGACCTCAGCGTCACGATGATCCCAATGTTCAGGACCATCAGCCCGAAGCTGATCACCCGGGTAGCCAGGCCGAAGATCAGGGAAGATGCCGCCGATCACCTCGAAACCGATCAGCAGCCATACCATCAGGGCGGGGTCCGGTATCCCCACCCGCTCCAGGATGTTCGCCTCCTCGGCGATCCCCTCGTTCTGCCAGCGGTGCCATCCATGAGTAACCATCACAACGCCCATGACGATGCGGGTGAGCATCAGGGCGATGTCCTGGAGCACTCGGATGAAGGCCTTCATGGGTTCTCCCTGCGGTCGGTCGTCCAGCCAATCGTATGACATGATTCCATCGCTGGCTCTAGAAAATCTCTGGTAAAATTACGCAGCCTTCGGGGTGGATGATCCCGAGGCAGCCGGGCGAAGAAAACACCCGGCGAACTCCCGTCACGCGGCACTAGAGTTATGCGTGATGTCCCGTTGTGAACTGCGCTCCCAGGCCGCTCCTCCTGCCCATGGCTGGCGCTGGGTGATGTTCGGGACTCTTGCCAGCACACTCACGAGCGTCCTGGGCTGGCTGGTGCCACGTCCTGCGGTCACGGTGACCGACTATCTGCTGGCCGGTTTGTTCCTGATCTCCTGCTCGGCACTGCTGCTGGCGTGGTGGCAGGCCGGGCCGCAGTTCCCGCGGCCTGTCATGGCGACGGTGTTGTGGGCTTTGCCGTTGCTGGCCGCCCCGCTGCTCTTTAGCCTCGACGTCAACGCCTACCTGACGCAGGGCTGGATGGTGCTCAACGGGCACGACCCCTATGCCATGACGCTCGGCGAGCCGAGACTGCCAGGGATTGAGGTCGGGGTGGACTGGGTCGAGACCACGTCGGTCTATCCCGCGGGAGCGCTGCTGATCTTCGCGGCTGTCTTCTGGCTGAGCGGCGGTGTGCCGTGGCTGGGGATACTGCTGTTCCGGCTGCTGCACCTGGGGTGCCTGCTGGTGGTGGCCTGGGCGGTCAGGAGGCTTGCAGTGCGCATCGGTGTCCCTACCGGTCCTGCCCTGTGGGCCGGGATCGCCACTCCGCTGCTGGTCTTCCAATGGATCGCCGGAGTGCACAACGACGCGGTGCTGGTGGCCTTGATCGCCCTGGCTGTCGTCGCGGCCCAGCGGGGCGGGTGGTCTGGCCTGCTGCTGGGCGGGGTCCTGATCGGTGCCTCCCTGACCATCAAGCAGTCGGGGGCCGCGGCGGGACTCGGGATCGTGGCCCTGGCGTGGGCGGCCTCGCCAGGACGCTCCTGGGCGCGGCTCGCGGGACGCGCCGCGGCGGCGGGGTCTGCGGCCGTGGCGGTGTTCGCCGCGGTGTCGCTGGGCTCCGGTCTCGGGTTCGGCTGGAGCAACAGCACCGCGGGGAGCCCGCTGGCCGTGATGAGCGACTCACCGCTGTCGTGGATCATCCAGGTGATAAAGCTCCTGGCGCTCGACGCGTGGGTGGCCCCAGCGCAACGCATTCTGACGCTCGTGGCCGGGGTGATGGTGCTGGGGGCCTGGGCTTGGCTCGTGGTGCGTTTCGGGCCCCGGCCCGGTGAGCCCGGACGGCCCTGGATCGTCCTGCTCGGGGGTCTGCTGGCCTTCGCGGTCCTCGGGCCGGCGCTACAGCCCTGGTACTTCACCTGGGTGGCGCCCTTCGTGGCCCTGGCTTTTCCCAGCCTGCGCTGGCAGCGGGTCTGGCTCAGCGCCACCATCGTGATCGTGGTGACGTCGTCCGCCCAGGTCTCTTTCGGGCTGCCGGTGCTGGTCCTGGTCACCTGGTGGCTGTGGCACCACATCGACGGAAGGTCCGTCGATGTGCTCGCGGGGCGACCGGGGTATGACGTCAGCGCGACCACGGACTGACGTGGTCCTTTGCGGGCGCGCACTAGTGTCTGCGTATGACCGAGCAACGGTGGAAACGGACTCCTGCTGCATGGGCGGTGCAGGTCCGTGGTCTCGCGAAGCAATTCCGGCGCATCCAGGCCGTCTCAGGACTCGACCTGAACGTTCCCGTGGGTGGCGTCCATGGGCTGCTCGGCCCGAACGGCTCCGGCAAGACCACCACCATCCGGATGCTGCTTGGGCTGATCCGGCCGGACCGTGGCGAGATGCGCATCTTCGACCACGAGGTGCCGTCCGGGCTGCCCTGAGGTGATCGACCGGGTGGGAGCCATCGTCGAGCCCCAAATTCACTCCCTCCATGAGCCTGCAGCGCAACCTCGAGGTCCTCGCCGCCTCGACGGGGGTGCCGAGACGCCGTGTGACGCAGGTGCTGCTGGAGGTCGGCTTGCGGGGCCGTGCCAAGACGGCTTTCAACACCAGCTCCCTGGGCATGAGGCAGCGGCTCGCGATCGCCGCCACCCTCCTGAAGGAACCCGACCTGTTGATCTTCGACGAGCCCACCAACGGCCTGGACCCTGCCGGCATCCATGAGATCCGCACCACCATCAGGGCGCTCGGTGACGCAGGCCGCACGGTCATCGTCTCCAGCCATCTGCTGGGAGAGATCGAGCAGATCGCCGACTCGGTCTCCATCATGGCGCGGGGACGGGTGATTGCCGCGGGGGAGCTGGAGGAGTTCCTGCACGACGATTCCGAGCACGTGATGGTGGAGATCGGCGATCTGCCAGCGGCGTTCGAGGTGCTGCGGCAGGCCGGGTTCGGCTGCCAGCTCGCCGCCGGGCAGCTGCGTGTCACCCGCGACGAGGGCCTCGACCCGGCCGCCGTCGCCCGGTGTCTGGGGAGGCTGACCTGTGGCCGACGCACCTGAGCCTCAGACGGTCCAGCCTCGAATCCGTGTTCCTGGAGCTGACTGCGGACGAGGGCCTCACCACCACCCAGGGGAGGGCCGCATGATGCAGAACCTACTGCGCGCTGAGCTACTGAGGATGCTCAGCAGCCGGGTGCTGCTGGCGGTCGCCGTCATCGGGCTTGCGATCGGCTGCTGGGCTGGGGCCGGGATGGCTGAGAACACCAAGCCCTACACCGCCCTCGACTGGGACGAGGCCCGGCGGCAGTCCAACGATGCGCAGATCAACCTCGACGTCGCCTGCGGGTCGGGGGTGCCGACCGCCGGCTGCTCATCCCTCCCCGTGAACATCACAGTCGAGGGTTTCCTGCGTCCCCAGCTGAACTTCGAGGAGCTCGCCATCGCGACCCTCAGGTCGACGTCGCTGGTGGGGCTGTTCGCGGTCGTGGTCCTGATCACGGTGATGGTCGGCTCCGAGTTCACCACCGGATCGATCGGCACCCAGCTGACCTTCACCCCGAGACGGCTGCCGCTGCTGTGGGCCAAGGGCATAACCGCTGCCATCGGAGGCGCCGGCCTGATGGCTTGCTGGTCCGGGGCGGCGATACTGATGAATGTGTTCGCCTTCCTGCTCCTGCATGATGCCGGTGAACTGGTCGCGGGGCCGCAACTGGCAGCCCAGCTGGGACGTTGCCTGCTGGCTGGCCTGGTCTTGGCCGCGATGGCCGCGATGGTGACGATGGCGCTGGCGTCGACGGTGAAAAACATGGGTCCTGATCTCCGCAGGCCTGGTGGCATCCCAGCTCCTTGGAACCTCCAGGCCCCTCGGCCAGGTGGCCGGTTTCCTGCCGACCACGAACCTGAGCAGTCTCATCAACGGGGAATGGACCCAGGGCATTTACGGCGCCGACCTCACACTGCATGCCCAGAGCTCAACCCTCAGCTACGGGTATTCCCTCGGATACGCGCTCTTCTGGCTGGCGGTGTTCGGGATCTGGGCGGCGGTCAGCTTCTCACGCCGCGACATTCTCACCTAGGGTCCTGAGCACGGCTGCGACCAGCCGCCGCCCAGTAGGATTGCTGCCTGTGCGATACGTCTCCACCCGTGCCACCGACCACACCACGAGGGCTTTCAGTGACATCCTCCTCGAGGGCCCTAGCCCCGGACGGTGGCCTGTACCTTCCCGTCGAATACCCGCAGGTGGGGCCTGACACCCTCGCCAGGTGGCGGGAGGTGCTCGCTGGGGAGGTTACGCGGCGCTCGCCTTCGAGGTCTGTTCTCTGTTCGCCGACGACATTCCCGCTGGCGACCTGCGTGCCATCTGTGACCGCGCCTACGCCCCTGAGAAGTTCCTGGACCCGGCGATTGTGCCCGTCACTCGGTTTTGCGGATGACATGCGGCTGGCGCATCTCAGCAACGGACCGTCGGCTGCGTTCAAGGACATGGCGATGCAGCTGCTGGGGAGCTGTTCAGCTACGAGCTGGCCCGCCGCGGCGAGCATCTGACGATCCTCGGCGCCACCTCCGGCGACACCGGGTCGGCTGCCGAGTACGCGCTGCTCGGCAAGCCCGGGATACGGGTGGTGATGCTGTCGCCGGCGGATCGCATGACGCCATTCCAGCAGGCCCAGATGTACTCCATCGACGACCCCGGGATCGTCAACCTCGCCGTCGAGGGCGTCTTCGACGACTGCCAGGACCTCGTCAAGGCGGTCAACGCCGACGCCGGCTTCAAGCAACGCCACCGCGTCGGTGCCGTCAACTCGATCAACTGGGCGCGGCTGATGGCCCAGATCGTCTACTACTTCGCGGCCTGGCTGCAGGTCAGCGACGGCGAACCGGTCTCGTTCGCGGTTCCCTCAGGCAATTTCGGCAACATAGCCGCCGGGCACATCGCCCGGCAGATGGGACTTCCCATCGCGAACCTCGTGCTGGCCACCAACGAGAACAACGTCCTCGACGAATTCTTCCGCACCGGCGTCTACCGGATCCGGGGCGCTGGCGGGCTACATGCCACCAGTTCGCCGTCGATGGACATCTCCAAGGCGTCGAACTTCGAGCGGTTCGTCGCCGACCTTCTGGGACGCGACGGGGCGCGGGTCGCGGACCTGTTCGGCCGGGAGCTGGCCGAAACCGGCCGGATCGATCTGTCCGGCGAGGATCGTGCCCGGTTCGGTTTCGTCTCCGGTTCCTCCTCCCACGCCGACCGGCTGACCGAGATCCGCAGCGCCTGGGAGGACAGCCAGGTGCTGATCGACCCGCACACCGCCGATGCGGTGCACGTGACCCGGCAGCTCCTGGCCTCTGGCCAGGTGACCGGCCCCGTCGTGGTGCTGGAGACCGCGCTGCCTGTGAAATTCTCCCAGACCATTACCGAGGCGATAGGGCATCGTGCCGCCGCGCCCCGACCGTTTCGCCGGCCTGGAGGACCTCCCGCGGCACGTGAAGCGGATCCCGGCCCACATCGGAGCGGTCCGGCAGGCCATCGAGGGGTGCCGTCCCACGCCGGATGAGGCCTTGTAGGCTGAGAGATCTCATGCCGGTTCATCAAGGAGCATGCCGGTTCATAGGGAGGAAACATGCTGGACTGCGCCATCATTGGGGCTGGCCTAGCGGGCCTCGTGGCTGCTCGCGATCTGCGGAACCGAGGGCTCGGTGTCGTCGTGCTCGAGGCCCGGGATCGTGTCGGGGGCGTATCGAGAATGGGGTTCTCGCTGACGGTCAGTATGTGGAGTTGGGAGGCCAATGGATTGGCGCCGGGCACGACGCCATCTTCGACCTGGTTGAGCGTTACGGGCTGCGGACCATCGGTATCCCCGCACAGGGCAACCTGGTCGTACGGGTCCATGGGAGGCTGCTGGAAGTGCCCTCCGCCCAGGACGGTGAGGAGTTGACGCCGTTCGAGGTGGCTGATCTCAGCCAGGGCCTGCTGAGGCTGCGGCGTCTCGCCCACCGGCTGGCCGATGACCCCGCCTGGGTGGCCGCCAACGAGGCCTGGCTGCAGCAGAACCTGCGACGCTGGGTGCGGACCAATTTACGCACGGGCGGGGCGCAGGCGCGGTTCGGGGAGGTCTACGAGGCGGCTTTCGGGACGATGGCCCCAGATGCGACGCTGCTGGAGGGGCTGAGGCAGATCAACTCCGGCCCAAGCCTGGAGACGATGATCGCGAACAATGGCGGACTCAACCAGCAGCGGGTGGACGGCGGTATGGCCGCTCTCTGCGAGGCACTCGCCGCGGATCTGGGGGACGCCGTGCGGCTTGGGAACGCCGTCACGAGGATCGGACACGGGGACGTGGCGTCGGTGACCCTCGCCTCGGGCGAGACTATAGAGGCCCGGACCGTGATCTCGACCCTGCCGCCGCGCCTGGCCGTCGCCCTGGAATACGACCCCCCGCTGCCGCAGTGGAGACTCGACGTCGCTCAGAGGGTGGCGCCCGGCAATGTGATCAAGGCGTACCTGGTCTACGAGACGCCGTTCTGGCGGGAGCGCGGGCTGTCAGGCCAGTCGAGCTCTGATGAGGGGGCGGTTCGCGTCACCTTGACACAACCCTGGCCGCCTCGGAACGCGGCCTGCTGATGGGGTTCTTCGAGGGCAACGAGGCCCGGCTCCTGGCCGCCCGTCCCTTTGAGGACCGGCAGCGCGCGTTCATCGAGTCGGCCATCCGGGCTTTCGGAAGCGAGGCCGCCAAGCCCGTCGAGTACGTCGAACGGGACTGGACGGCCGAGCAGTACACCAGGGGCTGCCACGGGGCACATTTCGCACCCGGGATCTGGACCTCCAGCGGCCCCCGTCCTGGCGGCCCCCGACGGCTGCCTCTACTGGGCTGGTGCGGAATACTCCACCAAGTTCAACGGCTACATGGAGGGCGCCGTCCGCTCGGCCGAGGAGGTGGCGGCCACCGTCGCCCTGGCCTTGATCTGAGCGCGGCCAGGAGCAGAGTGCTGTATATTCGAAAGGCGCACTGCTGAGAGAAACACTGCGCCAAGTTGGCATTAAACCGCTTGTCCCTGCCACAATGCTGATATGCGCAAGCATCGTGTTGTGATAATTGGTTCCGGTTTTGGTGGTCTGTTCGCGGCGAAAGCCCTCAAACGTGCTGACGTCGAGGTGACGCTGATAGCGCGAACCACCCATCACCTCTTCCAGCCCCTGCTCTACCAGGTGGCGACCGGCATCCTGTCGGAGGGCGAGATCGCCCCCGCCACCCGCGAGGTGCTGCGCAAGAACAGGAACGTGACGGTGCAGCTCGGTCTCGTGGAGGGGGTCGACGTGGAGGCCAAGCAGGTGCGCTGGCGTTTCCACGGGCTTGAGCAGGTCACCGAGTACGACACGCTGATCGTCGCCGCTGGCGCCGGGCAGTCGTACTTCGGCAACGATCACTTCGCCCGCTACGCGCCCGGCATGAAGACCATCGACGACGCGCTGGAGCTGCGGGCCCGGATCTTCGGGGCATTCGAGCTGGCGGAACTCGCCCCGGAGGGAGAGGACCTGTCCCGGTTCCTGACGTTCGCCGTCGTCGGCGCGGGGCCGACCGGGGTGGAGATGGCCGGGCAGATCCGGGAGCTGGCGTCGAAGACTCTCGTCGGCGAGTTCCGCCGCATCGACCCGAAACAGGCCCGGGTCATCCTCATCGAGGGCGGTCCGCTGGTGCTTCCCAGCTTCGGCGAGGCGCTCGGCGGGTCGGCGCGCAGGTCGCTGGAAAAAGCGAGGGGTGGAGATTTGGACGGAGGCGATGGTCACGGAGGTCGACTCGCAGGGCTTCACCGTCAAACGCAAGGACGGCTCCACCGAGCGGGTTGAATCGGTGTGCAAGGTGTGGGCCGCCGGGGTGGCCGCGAACCCGCTGGGCGCGATGCTCGCGGAGCAGACGGGCGCTGAGACCGATCGGGCGGGACGCGTGAAAGTGCAGCCGGACCTCACCCTGCCGGGACACCCTGAGGGTGTTCGTGATCGGCGATCTGGCGGCACTCGACGGCGTGCCGGGTGTGGCGCAGGGCGCCATCCAGGAGGCGAAATACGTCGCGAACGCCATCCGTGGCGAGCTGGCCGGAGCACGTCCGCAGGCCCCGTTCAAGTACAAGGACAAGGGATCGATGGCGACGATCTCCCGGTTCTCGGCTGTCGTCAGCATGGGCAAGATCAAGTTCACCGGCTATCCAGCCTGGGCGGCGTGGCTGGTGCTGCACCTGCTCTACATCGCGGGCTTCAAGCAGCGGATGTCGACGCTGCTGCACTGGTTCGTCAGCTTCCTGACCCGTGGCCGGTCGGAGCGGGTCACGACGAACCAGCAGATGGTTGGCCGCCCTAGCCCTGGAGAAACTCGGCGAGGGGACCAGCGCCCGTCTGCTAGCCGGTCAGGACTAGGGATTCTGGGTGGCCCCGGTCGTGACGCGTGACGATTCCTGCTAGTCGGAGTGAGATGTGGTTGACGCAGCCCTGGGCCGGGCGCGGCTCGTGTCCCAGGGATTGGTGATCCGTCGCTGGGAGCGGCCCGTCGACGCTGCTGCCGCGTTCGGCGCACAGCAGGGGCCAGGACCTGCCTGGTGTGCTGGCGTCGATCGCACTGCGCAGCGACGGTGGCATCGCCGCGGTCCTGGAGGCTTGCGGCCGCGGCGAGATCGTACGCGGCTACCCGATGCGCGGCACCGTCTTCCTCACCGCCACCGCGGACCTGCGGTGGATCACAGAGCTGTGCGCGGAGAAGTCGCTGCGGGAATCGTCGCGCATTATCAAGAGTCGTGGAATCGGTACAGGGCACGTGGAGCGCTCCGCTGCCATCGCCGCCGAGGAGCTGGCCGCTGGGCCCCGCTCCCGCGCACACCTGCATGCTTGCTGGAAGCAGGCTGGCTTGTTGGAGGCAAACGGCGCGAACTACCACCTGACCTTTCAGCACATCGCCTCTGGGACGCTGTGCTACGGCCCCGTCGTCGACGGCGACCAGCACGTTGTCCTCGCCGAGCACTGGCTGCCGCAGGACTCCGGGTTGGAGGGGCGTTTCAACGGTGACCGTGACGCCGCCTGCGCGGAGCTGCTGCGTCGCTACCTGGAGACCCACGGCCCCGCGACGCTCCGGGACTTCTCCTGGTGGTCGAAGCTGCCGCTCGGGCAGATCCGCCGGGCGTTTCCCCTGGTCAGAGACCAGTTTGAGGAGCTGCCCGGTGACGAACCCCGCTACCAGAGGAACGGTTTGGCCGACGAGATGGCGACGATGGGGAGGCGGGCGTCGCGCCCGATCCTGCTGCCGGACTTCGACGAGTTCATCCTGGGCTACCAGGACCGCCTGTTCGCCCTGACCGAGGCCGACCACCGCAAGCTGGTCCCCGGCAACAATGGCTTCTTCCGACGTAGCGCGGTGGCGGGCGGTCGGGTGGTGGGCAGCTGGCAGCGCAAAGGCGCCCCGGGACGCAGGAACCTGGAGCTGACCCCTTTCATCCGCCTCTCCAACCGGGCGATCACAGGTTTCGAGAAGGCATTCAGGTCGTGGCCATTCCTGACAGAGTGAACTCTTGGGCCTGCCCCCGGTGCTTTAGAGCGGAGAACCATGGGGTTTGTGGGCATTACTGGAAAACCCATTTTCGACGGTTTTCATGAAATCCATATCGCTTCAAGGTAAGTAAACCTTGACGGTGAGGCGTATTCATAGGTGATATTTGAGGTGGTGGCGCTGTTCGCCAAGGTCAATTAACCTATGGGCATGAATGTTCCTCCCTCTGTGGCGGCGACTCGGGAACGGGACTCAGGCTGGAGTGTTCCATTAGCTCTGAGCAGGTGCGGAGCGTGCTGTGAGAGCGGCCTGCAGTCGCCTAATCCAGTCCGAAGTTCGCTTGTGAATTAATTGTTGACTAGGCGTTATGAGGTATTTGTGCCGTGTCGGCCGCTGGAGGGTTGCGCTCCGGGATTGCAGTGTTTAAGCTGATGCTTTATAAGGGGGGTCGGCAGAACTATTAATCGGTGCTTGACTCCGGATTCTTTCGGGGCGCACCCGTCCCGGTGACTTGGTCTGGGAGGTTCTGGCCGTGTCTGTAAATATTGTTCTGTGGCTTCTTGTGGTGTTGGCATCAGGCTACTTGTTTGTGCTGTCGACATTTACTCTTGGGGCGATGCTTTGGGCGTGGCGGGACTATCACCGGCCCGTAGCCTCGGGTGCCGCGCCTGAGGGCAAGCTCTCGTTTACTCTCCTCGTGCCGGCTCGGCACGAGGAAGCGGTAATCGGGGCCACGCTTGATGGCCTGGCCTCGCTTGACCATCCTGACTACGAGGTTCTGGTCATCGTCGGTCGTGACGACCCCGGCACCGCCCAGGTGGCGGAGGAGGCTGCAGCCCGCCATCCAGGGATAATCCGGGTGATCGTCGACTATCACGAGGAGAAGTCGAAGCCCAAAGCCCTCAACACGGCCTTGGGTACAGCCGTGGTGACGTGATTGGCATCTTCGATGCTGAGGATGTCGTGCACCCTGGGTTGCTGAGAGCGGTGGAGCGCACCATGCTTGAGGACCGGTCGGCCGCCGTTCAAGCGGGTGTGCAGTTGGTTAACTTTTGGTCGAAATGGTACACGCTACGTAACACGCTAGAATATTATTTCTGGTTCCGCAGCAGGCTGGTTTTCCAGGGGGAGCATGACTTCATTCCCCTTGGCGGCAACACGGTCTTTATGCGCCGCCGGGTTGTGTGCGAACTTGGCGGGTGGGATTCCGACTGCCTTGCCGAAGACTGTGAGATTGGGGTGCGATTATCAAGTCATGGCTTGCCCGTCTCGGTAATATATGATCCAGAAATAGTTACGCGTGAAGAAGCGCCGGTCACCGTAAAGCAGTTCATCAAACAGCGCACGCGATGGAATCAGGGGTTCATCCAGGTGCTGCGCAGGGGAGTGGCGGCGGCTTCCAGAACGATCGCAGCGGATGCTGGCTGTGGTCACGCTGCTGACTCCCTTCCTGATTGCGTTCTCGGGCCCATTGCTGTTGCTGTCGCTGGGGTCAATGTTTTTCATACCCTTGCCAGACGGGTGGTCGTTGTTGACTTTCATGCCCATCCTGCCGATGCTCGCGACGCTTTTTTTGTGGAGTGCGTTGGGCTGCATGACCTGGGGCAGATCGTGGGGCGGCGACCTGGGATCCGTCACTATCTGTTCCTGCTGATTGGCCTGGCGCCATACCAGGCGTTGCTCATATTCGCTGCCGTACGGGCGTGCTGGCGCATGGCCTTTGGGCGCATCTCGTGGGAGAAGACGGCGCATATCGGAGCGCATCTGCAAGCTCCAGCGACGGAGCAGGAGCGCGGAAGCCAGCAGGAACGGGAACTCGCATGAAACCGGCGGCTGTGAAGTTGGAACGACTTGCCCAATCCCAGACCTTGGCTGAGCTGGAGCCTGACCTGTACGAGCGGGTCTCGGAGGAGCCACCAGCACGCCGCAAAGTGCGACTGTCCAAGAGAGCGGTACGTGACCTCATATGGCTGCTTCCGGTGCTGATTGGCTCGGCTGTGCTGCACGCCTGGAATATGCTGCGCTCGCCCATGCCGTTCGACGACGAAGGGACCTACGTTTCGCAGGCGTGGGCGCTCGCGACTCACGGTGAGTTGTCGCACTACACGTACTGGTACGACCATCCCCCGCTGGGATGGATGCTGCTGGCAGCCTGGAACCAGCCGTTCCGGCTGTTCGGCATAGACGAGTGGGTTGCTGGACGGATCGCGATGCTGGTGGTGCACGTGATGTCGTGCGTCCTGCTGTATGCGCTGGCGCGGCGGTTGTCCGCACCACGTTGGGCAGCCGTGATTGCGCCGGTGTTGTTCAGCACGTCGCCAGTGATGATGGACTGGGGCCGGCTGGTGCTGCTGGACAACATCGCTACCCCTTTCCTGCTGGGTGCCTGGCTGCTGGCACTTGACAGGCGACAACGGCTGTCACGTTTCGCAGTCAGCGCGATCCTGCTGGCCTGTGCGGTGCTCACCAAAGAGACGACTCTGCTGTTCGCCCCGGCCATCTTCTGGTCGCTACTGCAATCGGCCCGGTCGCACCGTCGCTATGTGGTGCCGATCTATCTGTGGCTCGTCACCGGTATGGGGCTGGCATACATACTTTTCGCCCTCATGAAGAATGAGCTGTTCGATGGCCCAGGGCATTTGTCGCTGGAGTGGGCTCTGCGCTGGCAGCTGGTGTCGCGCGAGTCATCGGGGTCGATTTTTCGACCCGACCAGCGACGTGGCGCTCAGGTTGCGTCGTGGCTTGAGACGGACGGCATCGTGCTGCTTGCCGGGGTGGTGGCCGCGTTGCTGATCGTCAGATGGTCTCGTCTCCGGCCACTCTCACTGCTGCTGGCTGTGCTGTGGGCAGTGGTGGTGAGGGGCGGATACCTGCCAGGTCCCTACCCGGTGGGTCTCATCTGGCCCTCGGCGCTGGCGGTGGCGTTGTGCTCCGCTCGGCTGCTGGCGTTACTGCGCAAGCTGCGCGTGGGCCGGGCCGTGCGGGCGGGCCTGATCGTTGTGCTTGCCGCCGCGGTGGCGGGGACGGCGGGTCTGGCCGTGACTAAGAGTCAGAAGTATCTTGTCGAGGACAAGGTGTCCCAGTATCGGCAGGCCAAAAGAATGGCTGCTGGCAAACACCACAGCCGACGACATAACGATCGTTGACAACTCGTTGTGGTTCGACCTTATCATCGCGGGCCGTCCCCGCAAGAACGTCATCTGGTACCAGAAACCCAACAGTGACACCGAGGTTGACAGCTATCTGACCAACGGTTGGAGAGACATCGACTACGTGGTGCTGACCCCTGCCGCTGCGGCAGGAGACATACCGACAGCGCGCCACCGTCAGTGGTGCTCTGGATCACGCGACGCTGGTAGCGCGGTTCGACGAACTTGAGGTGTACAAGGTGAGCCACTGAGCTGCTCCGCAGGGGCCCACCTTGGTTCCCGCCCTCCCCATGACGAGTCCTCAGCGCCGGCGGCGTGGCAGCACATAGGTCACGCCTCCGCCTCCCAGCAGCAGCAGGCCGCTGCCCGCGACGAGGAGCCCCAGTTTCGTGGAGTCCTCTGCGGAGGGCGTGCCCCCACCGGAGGCGGTGGCTGTTGTTCTCGGCTGGCCGGAGACGTCCCCCTGACACATTGAGGGAGAAGTTGATCTTTGCGGATATCCCATCCAGGGAGCTGTGTGTGCTCCCCATCTCGAGCACATAGTAGTAATACCCGTCCATAGAGAATCCCCGGCTCTCGCCGAAGTACATTGCGGGCGAATCCCAGCGATTCCGGAACCGCACCTCAGGGACCACTCTGAACTCTGGCTTCTGCTGGACCACGCCCGTCTTCTCAGAAAAGGGGAATCTGGTGGCCGTTACCGCTGAGGAATTCATCTGGCTGAAATCCGGGGCATAGATGTCGGATGCCACATATGCCACGCTCGTCTCTTTGGCGTTGTTGATCACCCTCTGCGGGAGCTCCAGGCTGTCGAGGGAGAAGAGTCCCTGCTGGCCGTAGCCGATTCGTGTCTTGAAGAACATCTTCTTCCCCGCGGGCGCCTCCGTGCTGTAGGTCCCTGAGGAGATCTCGACGGCGTCATCGAAGCCAAGGCCTCCGGTGACCTGCTGGGGAGTCCCTGAGGCCGGGGAGGACCACGAACCGGATTTATTGTCGGGCACCTCGGAAATCCCGTCTGGGAGTTGATCGGCGTTGTCAGCTGGGGGCTCCTCGACTACCCGGATCTCGAAGGGCCTCTCACCGCCGGTCCCGGGCAGGCGTTCCACCTTGTATATCAGCTCGTCGGCTTCAGCGCAGGCCTTCTCCTTCGGGTCCGGGCTGGCCTTCTTGGGATCCAGCTGGGGTGCCAGCAGGGTCTGCGAGACCAGAGTCCCCGTCTTCCTGTCCTGGATGCTGTCCCCGCCCACAGAGCCGCATTGTTCGTCACCGGCCGACAGCTCAAAATGCCAAATGCCCTCTATCGCCATATTTTGAGTAGTCCGACTTGGACATGCGAGCGACGGTGTTGACCCGGATCGTCGAGTTCTTCCACTGCCTTTTGACGCGGTAATACAATGCTGTTTTATCTGAGTCCGAGCCCTGCGATTTATCACCGTACTCACCCGCCGTGATAATAGGGGCGCTGGCGCTTTCGGAGGTGCCGCTTATTGGTTTTTCTGTGGAGCCGTCCGCGTGTGCCAGGGGCGTGGGTGGTCCGCAGACGGAGACCAGCAGTAGAGCTCCGCCGGTGGCTAATATTCGGCGCAAGAGACTCATCCATTTCCCTTTCGCTATGTACAGAAGACTGGAGTTTGCTCTTGCGAATCTCCAGTGTTGGTTAGCGCCTCCGGCGGGCAGTCCCACTCGAAGACTTCATGCACATAACCCGGACCGGTATAGGGAAGACAGTGCCTGGCGTGGCGATCCGCAGGAGTTGTGGCAGGGCCTCGCTCTAAGCGGCGTTAGCCCCGGCGTCGCAGGAGCGTGTAGGTCACCCCGCCGCCGCCGAGCACCACCAGGCCGCTGCCGGCGACGAGGAGCCCCAGCTTTGTGGACGTGCCTGCTGACTGGTCATCCTGTGAGGCGGTGCCGCCGGTGGGGGAGGCGGTGGCTGTTGTCGTCGGCTGGCCGGTGACATCACCTGCGACGTTGATGGAGAAGTAGATCTTCGTGGCCTGGTCCTTCAGGAACTGGGCTGTGCTCTCTGTGCCCAGGACGTAGTAATAGTACCCGCTCATCGAGAACCCCCGGCTCTTGTCGTCAGACATTGTGGGTGAGTCCCAGCGATTCCGGAATCGCACCTCGGGCACTTGATTGATCACGGGATCCTTCTGCTCTACCCCAGACTCCATGGAGACGGAATAATTGCTGACTCCAGATGACTTATTGGAGTTCATCTGGCTGAAATCCGGGGCATAGACGTCAGGTATCACGTTCACCATGGTGAGATTCCCGGCTTGGTTTATCAGCGATTGTGAGAGCTCCAGTTGGTCGAGGGAGAAGGTGCCCTGGCGGCCGTAGTCGATCCGGGTTTTGCAGAAGACCTTCTCGTTCGTCGTCACCTGGACGGCGTAGGATCCCGAGGACAGTTCCACAGCGTCATCGAAGCTGGTTCCCCCGGTGACTGGCTGTGGGGTGTCGGTGCCCTTGGGAGCCGGTGAGCTGGAGCCGTCCTTGGGCACCTCGGGGACTCCGGCCGGGAGCTGATCGGCGTTCTCGGCTGGGGGTTCCTCGATCACTTGGATCTCGAAGGGCATCTCCCCTTTCGCCCCGGGGAAGCGCTCCACCCCCACCTTGTAGATCAGCTCATCGGCTCCGGCGCAGACTTTCTCCGTTGCCTCTGGGCTGGTCTTCTTGGGATCCAGCTGGAGCGCCAGCAGGGTTTTTGATAACTGAAGTCCGGGTTTCTCACGATCAACGGCATTCCCGCTTGAGGAATCGCACAGCTCATCATTGGGAGTAGATAGCTCGAAACGCCAGACAGTTCCACCATTAGATGCTGAGCCACCTTCATCGGGTTTCTGGACGATGGCGTTTACCCGGATTGACGAGTTCTTCCACTGCCGTTTGACCCGGTAGTGCAGTTCTGTCTTCTTCGGGTCTGAGGCAGGGGAGGCGTCGGTGTAACGGCCCGCAGTGAGCATGGGGGCGTTAGCCTGCTCGGAGGTGCCGTGTACCGGCTTGTCTGTGGGGTCATCCGCGTGGGCTGGGGGCATGACTGACCCGCTGGCAGAGACCAGCAGTAGAGCTCCGCTAGTGGCGAGCAGACGACGCAAGAGGCTCATCCGTCTCCCTTTCGCTTATGTGTAGTTACGCACTGGAGCCTGTTACTGCGAATCCCCAGCGCAGGCCGGTCTGGTTCTGGGCGGGTGATGCTGCTGTACCCTGCACAATAACTCGCGCTGGGCTCTCGGCGCTCGGTGTGTCCGGCAATTCATCAGCGTCCCGAGTCACATGTTCCGACGCCGGCGCCGCAGCAGCGCGTAGATCGCTGCGCCGCAGCCGAATACCACCAGCCCGCCGCCCGTGGCAAACAGCAACCGCTTCGTGGGATCCGCGACGTGGTATCGCGATGTGTCCTCGCCGTTTTCGTTGGGGGAGGGTGAGATTGTAGATGTCGGCTGCCCAGCGGCGTCGCCGGAGACCTTGATGGAGAAGTTGATCTTCCCAGGCTGGCCTTTCAAGAACTTGTCCGGGGCGAGACCAAGAACATAATAGTAATAGCCACCCATCGAGAATCCCTGGCTCTTGTCGTCAGACATCGTGGGTGAGTCCCAACGGTTCCGGAAGCGCACCTCGGGTACCTGATTGATTGTCGGCTCCGGATGGGCTACTCCATTTTTCTCGGAAACGAAATATTCAGTCGACTTCTTATCGGAGGAGTTCATCTTGGTGAAATCTGGGGCATAGACATCTGATGCCACGGAAGCCGACTCGCCGATGCCGGGGGCGTTGGCTATGGATGCCTGTGAGAGCTCTAGGCTATCCAGGGAGAAGATGCCCTGCTGGCCGTAGTCGATCCGGGTCTTGAAGAAGAGCTTCTCGCCTGGGATCACCTCGGTGCTGTAGGTTCCTGAAGGCAGCTCGGTGGCGTCATTGAAGCTGGCTCCCCCTACGATCGCTTGGGGGGTGCCGGAGGCTGGCGAGGTGACTGAATCTGAATTCGCCTGGGGACCTCGGAGATCCCGGCCGGGAGCTGGTCGGCGTTGTCGGCAGGGTGGTTCCTCCAGTACCCGGATCTCAAAGGGGTTTTCGTTCTTGTCTTGTGAGGCGCTGGGGCGACTCACCTTGTAGACTCAGTTCGTCGGCCTCGGCGCATTTCGTCTCCCTCGGAGCTTGGTGTTTCCTTGTGGGGGTCCCGCTGGAGTGCGAGCATGGTTGCTGACATCATGACCCCGGCTTTATCGCTATCAGCGGCGCCAGTCATTGATTTGCTGCATGTCGTGGCGTCGGGGGTAGACAGCTCAAAACTCCAGTTAGCTCTGACGATGGAGTCCATTAAACCTACTCCTGGCATCCGGGACACCGCGCTGACGCGGATGGTGGAGTTTTTCCACTGCCGTTTGATCCGGTAGTACCGGTCATCATTCTTGGGTTGTGCCGGCTTCGACACGTCGGTGTATTGGCCTGCCGTCAGGGTGGGTGCTTCCTCTTTGGTGGCGGTGCCGTGCACCGGAGTTCCCGCCACTGTGTAGGGCCGGGCGGTGCGGGTGCTGAGGTGCTGGAGGGTCGAGTCCAGGGCGCCGGCGTCCTGGGCGTCGTAGTAGGAACCGCCGCCCGCCTCGGCGATGCAGCTCAGCTGCTGGCGGGCTTTGTCTTCAACGCCGAATCCGACGGTGTCGATCTGGAGGCTGATGCCTCCTGCCACTAGTTCCCGGATCTCTTGGCAGGGGTCGGACGAGCAGGTCTCTTCGCCGTCGGAGACGAGGATGATATGCCGTTTGCCGTCATCCCCCAGGTCCTTGGCACCCTCCTTGAGGGAGTATGCGATGGGGGTGTCGCCGCGGGGCTGGAACTCATTGATGGCGCTGGTCAAGCCGGACTTGTCGAGCGCGGCGACCGGACGGGCCAGCCGGGAGTCGGTGCACGCCCCTGAGCTGCTGCCGCCGTCGTTGTCCGCCCCGTAGACCCTGAGACCCACCTGGGCATTGGCGGGAATGGCGTCGAGGCTGTGGGTGAGCGCCTTCTTGGCGGCGTCCATCTTGCTGCCGCCGGAGGGTCGGGGTCCTTCATCGAACCGGAGGCATCCAGCATGAGCAAGATCTTGGGCGGGGCATCGTCTGCGTAGGAGACAGTCGGGGCGGGGCAGTGGATGGAGGCCAGCAGCATGGCCCCGCAGGCTGCTGCTATGCGGTGGGATCGGGTCATCGGCTTACCTCCTTGCTCCGTATTCGCAATCGCGAATCTACAATTTGCTTTTGCAAATGTCAAGGGGTGGCCGATGTTCCGCTGCCCTGCCTGGCTCTGTTACGACGTGGCTTGGTACTCGGTTTCTGTCGGGTCAGCGTCGTTCCACTCGCGCCAGCTGGATGTTGTCCAGCCTGAAGGTCGCGAGGTCGATCCAGTCGCCGTCGAAGGTGAACTCCGTGAAGGTGGCTGTGGGGTACCAGCTCCCCAGGCGGTCGGCCTGCCCGGGGCCGGCGGCTTGGCTGAGCTGGGCAGCCAGCGCGGGGACGGTGGGTGCGTGCCCGACGACCAGCAGCCCGGTGACGGTGGGGTCGGTCTCGCCGATGTGGCGCATCAGGGCGTCGGCGCCCCTCGTAGTAGAGGTCGTCGAGATACTCGGCGGGAGTCTCAAGGCCGAGGGCTGCGAAAGTTTGCCGGGCCCGGGTGGCGGTCGAGACCAGTGCGTGCTCCACACCGAGTTCGCGCAGCAGCACCCCGCTTCCTGAGCATCCTGGATGCCTGCGGGCAGCAGTTCCCGTGAGTGGTCTCCCCGGGGGTGGCTTGCCTGGGTCTTCGCGTGGCGCATCAGCACAAGTCGTCGCATGGGCCGAGTCTAGAGGTTCTGCCAAATCGAAGCTCACTAGCGAAGACAGCGGGAGCTGCGGACACCATCCTTGGCGGGTAGCGCTACCGCAAAGCGAGGCTTTGGCGGTCGGGCCGAAGTACCTGTTCGAGGTCTCTTTTACCTGGCGGATTCGGAAAAGGAAGACCAGAGCGAGAAGCCAACCGCTATGCCCGCTAACTGCAGTAGTGTCCACACCCCGACCATCCAGAGATACCGGCGCCTGTATGGCGCGCCGGGTGGGGTCAACAAAGTCATGACCAAAGCCACCAGCGTCAGCATCAGGGAGACGGGCAAGGCGGGGTAGTAGGCAACCACACTGGCGCACAGTGGAACTAGGGATCCAGGCAGGCGACGATGGCCGCCAGGCCCTCTTGGGATGAACTTTCAAATCTGTCATGGCATTCCTCCCGGTCTGCTATGAAGACGCATTCTTCTTGCTAGGGCTCGAAGACGCCCTGGCTCAGGTCGCCGGCTTTCTCGCGACCATCAGGTCGCGAGCGGATGGAGGAGTCGACGCGGTGCGCGAAATGCTCCCATGCGCCCCCCGCCATGACCTCCAGGCCTGCTGACTCCAGCAGTGCCGCCAGGTTCTCGCGGGGCATCCCGAGGGTGTTCCAGCTCATGCCCAGCGTCCCTCCCGGATGCAGCTGCCCGGACCATACCGGGATCGTCTCTCGGAGCAGCTGCTCCGGGGTGCGCGACCGCTGCCCGCCCGAGGCGGCTCCGTGCACCACGCCGTAGGGGGCATCGGTGACGATCGCGTCGAAACGTTTCTTCCCGTACAGCGACCCCGACGAACGGGCGTCGCCGGTGAACACCGTCGCCAGCAGCTCCCGTTTGCCCAGGTTGATGCGCACGTCGAAACGCCGGCCGATGCGCTTGCCATCGCGCCGGACCGGCGTGACGTCGGCCTTGTGCTTCAGGCGTTTGCGGCGCAGATAGGTCTTGTAGAAGGCGGTCATCGCATCGAAGGCCTTGTCGTCGGCCTCCACGCCGAAGGCGTCACAGCCCGCGAGCAGCGCCGTCGAGACGGTGGTGCCGCGCCCCGCCATCGGGTCCAGCACCCGGTACGGCCTGGGCCGGCGCGCGGCTGCGACGGTGACGTTCAGCAGCAACCGGGTGAACTGCTCGTTGGTCTTGCCCTGGTACTGGGATGGTCACCAGGTCGTCGTCCAGGAGATCGACCTGGGGAAGGCCGACGGGCCGCAGCAGGTCGCCAGAACGCTCGAACAGCGCGAACGCCGCCGACTGCCGTGCGATCGCCGCCAGCTCGTCGCGCCCCAGGGGGTCGGCATCGAAGGCCAGGTAGTTGACCTCGGCCACCTCGGCCTGTCCGATCCCGGACGCGAAGGGCGCGGTGATCTCCAGCTCGGCGGCGGTCAGGGCAGCCGCCTCACCCGCGTAGACGCGGTTCGCAGACGGGTGACGAAGCAGCAGATAGGACGGCATGAGGTCAAGTGTGTCATGCCACAGCGGCAGGCATTTCACCACCGCGCTCCCTGGCGGAATCTCTGGTTCGCCTTTTTACTTCTCGTGGTCTGGCAATGTTTTCCCGACCTCGGCCAGTCTCATCTCAAGACTGGCGAGTAACCCTCACCAAATCCGATATGAGGGTCTCAGGGGTAATTCCTGGTGCCCCCTGCTGCGTGCGTGCAAGGTACCCGGCGTGGACGGATTTCATCATCGCCGCCGTGTGCGGGGCCGTGGGCTGAAGCGCCGAGGCTATCTTGTCCAGGAACTCTGAAAAGTCTCCGCCAGCTCCTTGGTCGTATGGCTGTTTCGTCGGGTCTACCAATGGAAGATCACCCTCAGGAAGAGTGCTTTCAGCCGGATGGCTGCCAGCCATATTCCGACCGCGGCCAGTGCGGCGAAGTAGAGGGCGTGACCGGCGGTGCCCCAGCTGACTGCTCCAGCGTTCAGGTCGCGCAGCATCTCGATGCCATGCCACAGCGGCAGGCACTTCACCACCGCGGCGATCGGCTCTGGATAGACGTCGACGGGATAGAAGGTGCCGGAGAACATGAACATCGGCATTAGCGCCAGCATGATCCAGTCCATCTGCTGGAAGGTCCGGCAGAACGACGTCGCCGCCATCGCGATGGCCGCGATCCCGAGCGCGATCAGCAGGCACACCGGGATCGCCAGCAGCACCCACCACGACCCCGCCAGCCCCAGCAGCACCATCACCGCGACGAAGCTCACAGCGTAGCTGCCGCCGCGCACCAGGGCGACGCAGATCTCACCCAGCGCGACGTCCAACGGTCCCAGCGAGGTACTCAGCATCGCCTCGTAGAGCTTGTCGAACTTCAGCTTCATGAACACGTTCCAGGTGGCGTCCATCACCGCGCCCATCATCGCGGAGCTCGCCAGCAGCGCGGGTGCGATCCAGGCCGCGTAGCTGACTCCCGGTCCCACCTGGCCGACCAATGTGCCGAGTCCCAGACCCATCGCCAGCAGGTAGAGCACCGGTTCCACAGCCCCCGAGGCCATCAGCAGGCTGTTCGCTCCCCAATTGGCCTTCAGTCCCCGGGCGGCGACCGTGAGGAATGCCGGTGAGGTCCGGGGGTGTTGCAGCAGGGACTGGCCGTCCGCCAGCTCACCCACGGAAGACGTCACGGGTGCTGTCCGCGTCCTGTTCCTGGTGTGTTCCTTGCCAGGGCGGGGCAGGACCCCGGTCAGCCGCAGATGGAAGATCCGCCGTGCGACCAGCAGCCCGCCGACGGTCAGCGCCGTCAGATAGGCGATGTGCACCGCGGGCAGCCAGGCGGGGGCGGCCTGCCCAAGGGTCCAGATCCGGGCCAGGTTCACCCCGTGCCACAGCGGCGATACCCAGCCGATGGGGTGCAGCCACCCGGGCAGCACGTCGAGGGGGAAATAGGTGCCGGAGAACAGCGTCAACGGCAGCGCCACCAGGCGGGAGAAGATCGAAAACTGGCCACGGTCCCGGTGCAGGCAGGACGTCCACGCCATCACCGGATTGCCGAACGCCCATGCCGTCAATACCGCCACCGGCAGCAGGATCAGCGCGCCGGCGGGCGTGACGGCGCCGAAGAGCAGCAGCACCGCCAGCACAGTGGTGCATTCGATCACGTAGCGTGCCGTCGATCCCAGCCAGTGCCCCTCCGCGAGCTGCGACGGTGTGGTCGGGGTGGAGGCCGCCGCCTGGTACAGCTCGTTCCATTTGAAATCCGCGTACACCCCGATGGTGTTCTCCATCTGCGCGGCATGCACCGTGGTCGACAGCAGTAGCGCAGGCGCCACGAACTGCAGGAAAGGCACGCCCAGCGCCCCGGGGCTGGCGGCGTCCACCACCACACCCAGGCCGACACCCAGCGCCAGCACCGTCAGCAGCGGCTCGATGGTTCCGATGGCGAACAGGCTCACCCACCAGGCGCGCAGCTGCAACACCACATTGCGGGCGTGATGAAAGCGCCCCAGCGCGCGACCCGCGCCGCCTGGGCGTCGTGATGCATCACAGCCTGGGTCTCAGTCAATCAACGACCTCCCCGTCAGCCGCAGGAACACATCCTCCAGCGAGCAGCGCCGCACCAGCGACGAGTTCGGCTCCAGGCCGCGTTCCAGGACGGCGCGCAGCGCACCCTCACCGTCGGCAGCGTAGATCAGGACCCGGTCCGGCAGGGTCTCGATGCGGTCACCGACCCCGCCCAGCTGTGCGGCGGCGCTGGCGTTGCGGGTGGACCCGAACCGCAGCTCCACAACCTCACGGCCCGCGTACTCCCGCACCAGGCCCGGTGGGGTGCCCTCGGCGACGATCTGGCCGTGATCGATGACGATCAGCCGGTCGCAGAGCTGTTCGGCCTCGTCCATGTGGTGGGTGGTCAGCACCAGGGTGGTGCCCTTCTCCTTCAGCTGGAACAGCCGGTCCCACAGGATGTGACGGGCCTGCGGGTCCAGGCCCGTGGTGGGTTCGTCCAGGAGCACGATGCGCGGGTCGGAGACCAGCGCCCGGGAGATCGTCAGGCGGCGTTTCATGCCGCCCGACAGGTCATCGACGCGCGAGTTGCGCTTCTCGGTGAGCTGCGCGAACTCGATGAGCTCCTCTGCCTTCGCGGCCAGCCAGCGTTTCGGCAGCCCGAAGTACCGGCCGTAGAAGATCAGGTTCTCGCGGACCGTCAGCTGGTCGTCGAGGCTGTCGTTCTGCGGTACCACGCCCAGATGGGCGCGAATCCGGGGACCCTGCTCGTTGGGATCCATCCCCAGGATGCGCAGCTGCCCGCCGGAGCGGTGGGAGACCCCGGCGATCATGCGCATCGTCGTGGACTTGCCCGCGCCGTTGGGGCCCAGCAGCCCGAAAGAGGTGCCAGGTGCTACCTCGAAGTCGATTCCTCGCACCGCCTCGAACTGCCCGTACGATTTACGCAGCCCCCTGGCCAGGATCACCGGATCAGTCACGAACCGAAACCCTACGCCAATTCCCGGCGTCTCAGGAGGTCCCAGCTATGGTCTACTGCTCCGGGAAGTCGATGTAACGTTCGACGTAGGCCCTTACCCTGGCCTGTGTCTCAGAGCCTCCGAAGCGGTCACGCAGATGATCGACGATCGCATTCATCTTGGCATTCACCCATTTCAGATTGCAAAACAACGGCTCCAGGCGCAGCAGCATCGTGCCCGAGTGGTGGTATATGTCCAGGTGCTTGTTCTTGTTGTGCAACCGCACGTGTGCGATATCCCGGCGAGCGACCCGGTGCAGCTCCTTCTTGCCGTCGGAAACAAGAACGGTCTCATCGTCGATCCGTACCGTATAGGAGGGATAGAGAAGAGACACGAGGAAAGGCAGCCCTATGAGGGGAAGGACCACGAGATATGCGAAGGTATTGGATCCCCGGCGGTAGTGCACATTGATGTAGGGAAAGATCATGTACCCGAAGGCCGCGTCTGCCAGGATGTAGATCACTGAGATCAGTATCGCCAGTAGTGTCCTGCCCTTTGCGCGATGGCGCAGCTTGAAGGTCTGCACGGTGCTCCTTTTTCTTTTGTTTTTGCTGTTTGTTGCCGGCTGAATGCCGCAGCCTGTTGGGTTGTTTCCGGTCTGGCTATGCAGGCTGGACATGCCGTCCTGCGGTGTGGCTAGGGGTTTAAAACGATTGTAGGGCAGGGGGAGGTCACCGCTGGGCCGCCTTGTGGCACGCTGGGAGCCTGCGGTCGAGGTCGCGGAAACCCCCAGATGCTGGGCTCTTACGCCAAGCTCACGTGAGTGGTGCCCGAAGGGAGCGTCCTTTTTCTTTCTTGAGATTTGGGTGGTGGTGCAACACAGCGCGTGGTTCATTGACGATATGCGGTATGGTCCTTCTGCCGAGCAGGGAGTGGTGTGCGTTTCCTTCTCCCCAGCGAGTAATCCGAACCCCCGGGGACTGTTTTGAAGACGCGACGCAGAGGCAAACCCTCAGCCGTGACCCTGGCGCATTCGTATGGGTTTCGTGAAGAGATTACTTTCGAACACGGCCCAGCAGGCACCTGGCGGACGGGCCTGGGCGCTCGGATCGTGGAGCTGCGCAAGTCACACAGGTCCTTCACCCTGTGGCGCTGGACCCGTACTGGGGTCATCGCGGATGTGGAGTAGGTTACGCCAGATTCACGTGGTGGTGTTCAAAAGGAGTGCCCTTGGCTCGTTCAATGGAGGCGAGGATCTCCTCCTCCGCGTCCTTGCGGTGCGTCCAGGTGGCTCCCTCGACGGACTTGCCGGGCTCCAGGTCCTTGTAGACGCTGAAGAAGTGCTCGATCTCCAGGAGGATGTGCTCAGCCACGGAGTCGAGGTCCTTCAGGTGACTGCGGCGGGTGTCCGCGGTCGGCACGCACAGTACCTTGTCGTCGCCGCCCATCTCGTCGGTCATGCGGAACATCGCGACGGCGTAGCACTCGATCAAGCAGCCCGGGAAGGTAGGTTCGGCGCCGATCACCATCGCGTCCAGGGGGTCGCCGTCCAGACCGAGGGTGCCTTCGATGAAGCCGTAGTCGTAGGGGTATTGGGTGGAGGTGAACAGGGTCCGGTCCAGGCGGATGCGTCCCGTCAGGTGGTCCATCTCGTACTTGTTCTTGGTGCCCTTCGGGATCTCCACCGTGACGTCGAACAGCACCCGGTTCTCGGGGTTGAAGATCTCGATGCTCTCGATGACGTCGTCACTCACTGGGTCCGCTCCTATGATTGATCCACCGCCGCCTCGTGGCGACCCGTGATCAAGCACTTTACCGGAGAAGGAGCGCCGATTTGACCTCCCGCAACATCCCGTGGCGTCCTGTGATCATCTGGGGGTGGTGGGGGCGTTGCTGACGGCCGCTTTCATCGTGGTGGTTTTCCGTGGCACGGTCTTTACCATGGCTGGGGAGGACACCCCGGCGCCCACCCCCGGCTTCCGCGACGCCGTCACCGACACCGGCTCCAACGCCCGCAGGACCCATCGCCTCGGCTTCCGAGGCCGCTCCGGGCACGCTGCCCGACCGTGCGACTCTGGAGCAGCGCATCAACTCCCTCGACGTCGCGGCGCTTTACGAAGGGCGTCCAGGACGGTGGGTCGTTAACCCTGGCCTATCAGGTGCTCGACGTCGAGAGCGGCGAGGTGCTGGCCGCGTCGAATGCCGACCAGCCGCTGGTTCCCGCGTCGAACACGAAGCTGCTGACGCTCACCTCCCCTGCTGTCGGTCTTCGACGGCACCGAGACCTTCGACACCACCGTCGTCTCACCGGCCCCCGGGCAGCTGGTGCTGGTGGGTGGCGGCGACCCGCTGCTCGCCTCCGCCGCCTCCGGACGCTCACTCCGAAGCGGGCCTCGCTGGAGGAGCTCGCCGCCAGGACCGCCCAGAAGCTGAAGTCGCAGGGCGTGGAGAAGGTGACACTGGGCTACGACGCCTCCCTGTTCCAGGAGTCGTGGGCGACCACCTGGCCGTCGAGCTACCGTGACCAGGTGACCCCGATCTCCGCGCTCTGGGCGGACGAGGGAATGGACGCCAGCCAGGCCCGCTCCACCGACCCCGCCGGTGATGCCGCCCGCATCTTCGCCAGCCAGCTGACCGCGCAGGGCGTGGCGGTCGACGGCACCCCCGCCAGCGCGGCGGCGTCCGGCGAGGAGGTCGCGAAGGTGTCCTCGCCGGGTGTCCACGCCATGGCCGCGCCGCGATGGAGGCTTCCAACAACTCCTTCACGGAGGTCCTGGGCATGCAGCTGGCCCACAGGCTCGGGAAACCCACGACCTTCGCGGGCACGGCCGCGGCCGTGCAGGAGGAGCTGACCAGCCTCGGGCTGTGGCATGAGGGCGCGGTGCTGCACGACGGTTCCGGCCTCACCCGCGAGAACCATGTCACCGCGTCGATGCTGGCTGGGGTCGTCCGGTACGTGATGACGACCCCCAAATCGTCCATCGTGCAGGAGGGTTTCCCCATCGCGGGGGTATCGGGGTCGCTGGCGAAGCGGTTCGAGGACGAGGCCTCCGCGCCGGGACGCGGCGTCGTGCGGGCCAAGACGGGCACCCTGTCGCTGGTGTCCACCCTCGCCGGGACCACCGTCACCGCCGACGGGCGCGAGGTGGCCATGGCGTTCATGATGAACGGGTCCACCGACGGCTGGGCGGCCCAGGTGTGGAGCGACCAGGCGGCGAGCCTGGTCACGGGGTGCGGCTGCTGATGCAGCGCCGTCCCCATGTCCTGTGGCCGCTGGCGCTGGCCGTGCAGCGGCTCTGCAGCGACCCAGGGCCCAGGGTCTCGCGCCCGGAGGCGCTGAGCGCCGTCGCCGCTCTCAGGCTGGCGGCCCGGCGGGCTGGTGGCCTTGCGGTCGAGTACTCGCAGCTGAGTGGCCCGGCCGCCGCGGACGTCGTGGTCGTGGACCGTCCCGGATGGTCGAGACGCGCCGGCGGCATGGTCGACGACATGCTGCGCAGGCTGCCCCTTGAGGCGCGGCCCAGGGGTGTGCGGCGTCTTCTCTGCGGGATCGGCTATGGCCTCGCCGCCGGGGCGATGCTGACTGCGGTGGGACGGGGGCTGCTCGGCCAGTACGACCCCTATGCGAACCGCCTGATGCTGGTTGCGCCGGGCATCGTCGAGGTGCAGCACAGCCGAGGCTTTGCCGGCGGCGACTTCCGACTGTGGGTGGCGCTTCACGAACAGACCCATGCGGTGCAGTTCAACTCGGCGCCCTGGCTGCTCGCACACCTCCAGGACCTGATCGCTGCGCTCTCACTCGACGACCCCTCCCCGGTGGATGTGGCCGCCGGGATCAGGGCGGGCCGGGGGTGATGTCGCTGCTGGCCACCGCCGAGGGGCAGCGCCACCTGGACGCGTTGACCGCCACCATGACTCTCCTGGAGGGCCATGCCGACCTGGTGGCGGATGCGGCGGGGAGCCCGCCACGTGCCATCGGCGCGGGCGTTGCGGCGGGCCTTCGCCAGGACCCAGACGAGCAGCGGATGGCTGCGGCTGCTACCCGGTCTTGACAAGGCCGTCCAGTATCGCGATGGCCTGGCTTTCTGCCAGCGTGTCTCAGCTGATGTGGGGATGTCGGGGCTGGCGGCGGCCTTCGCGGTGCCCGCCAACCTGCCGAGCCTGGCCGAGATCACCGACCCCGCTGCCTGGGTGGCCAGGGTCCATGGCTGAGGGATGTCATGGCGCGGCGTGAACTCGGACCCGCTGCGCTGAAGGTCGGCAGGGCGGTGGCGGGCCTGTTGCCGGAGGGCCCCGTCGTCGCCGGTGTCTCCGGGGGTGCCGACTCCATGGCCCTGGCCCTGGGGGCTGCGTGGGCTGCGCCGCGCGTGTCGGCTGAGGTGACGTGCATCGTGGTGGACCACGGGTTGCAGCCCGGTTCCGCGGAGGTCGCGGGACAAACGGCTGATGTGCTCAAGGCGCGTGGCGTCGCCGCCGAGGTGCGACAGGTGCAGGTGGGCCGTGACGGCGGGATCGAGGCCGCGGCTCGCGAGGCCCGCCTGGCAGCCCTGTCCCGTGACGGGCATCCGGTGCTGTTGGGCCACACCCTCGACGACCAGGCTGAGACGGTGCTGCTGGGGTTGCTGCGCGGCTCCGGCATCCGGTCGCTGGCGGGGATGGCGCCGCGGCGTGGGCTGTTCCCTGCGTCCTCTCCTGGGGATCCGGCGCGCCGAGACCGAGGCCGCCTGCCGGGAGTGGGGTATCGACTGGTGGAGTGATCCGATGAACTCCGACCCGCGATTCGCGCGGGTCCGGGCCCGGTCGGTGCTGGCGCTGCTCAGCACCGAGCTGGGCCGCGACGTCGCCGTCGGTTTGGCCCGCACCGCCAGGCTGGCTCGCAGCGATGCCGACCTCCTCGACGAGCTGGCGGAGCTGGCCCCTCACCCCGGGCCGCCAGGGGTGATGCGCTTGACGTCGCAGTCCTGGTGGCGCAGCCAGATGCCCTCCGGGGCAGGATGCTGCTCAGCTGGCTGAGGAACCATGGCTGCCTCGCCGGGCAGGTGCACGTCGCCGCGGTCGACGACCTGGTGGTGTCGTGGCGCGGGCAGGGTCCGGTCCTGGTGCCCGGTGGGTCGGTGCGCAGGGTCTCAGGCCGGCTGGAATGGCTGGGGTTGGCGACCTAGCGAGCCAGCGAATTGACCAGTGTTACAGCCCCTGGGGTCTGGTCGGAGGGCAGCAGGCCCACGGAGGTGGTGACCGAATCGAGCTGGCCGCCGGAGTGGGTGAGGGTGCCGTCGCCGTGCGTGGTCAGCTGGGAGGCGTGGTGGGTCAGGGCCCGCTCCACGACGGGTTCCAGGTGCTGCAGGTCGAACCAGTAGACGCCATTGCCTGGGTGGTGGACGATCGAGGCGAACCCCGCCTTCTGCTGCTGCGCGGCCACGACGGCGGTGTAGTGCAGCCGGATGTGGTCGGGGTGCCCGTAGCCGCCGTCTTTGTCATAGGAGATGACGAGTTCGGCTGCGACGTGATGGATCCACGACTCAAGGTCCGCCACTATGTCACCGGGGTCTGCTGTGCACAGCGCTCCAGGTTCCACGTCCTTAGCGGGTCCCGCCACCCCTCCCTGACCCAGCGCATCCCTGAGTCGCGGTACCGGCGGCCGGAACCCGGCGCATCGCCCAGGAAACCGTGACGCGAGACCCCCAAAACCCTCAGCGCCCCGGCCAGTTCACGCTCCCGGTGGGCCTCCAGCTTCTGGGTGTCCGCCAGGTGTGACAGCGGGCCCGGCACCACTCGCCGCGTTCGCCTCTGGTCGCTGTCAGCAGCGACACCTCATGCCCGGACGCTACCAGCCAGGGCGATCAGCGCCCCCGTCGCGAGGGTCTCGTCATCGGGATGGGCGTGGATGAAGGTTATTCTCACAACAACCTACGGTACTGCCGGAGGGTGCTCTCAGCCGAACGCGACCAGGTCATCGTCAGCGCCCGCTCCCTGCCGGTCGCGCCCAGGAACTGGCGCAGCTGGGCGTCGGTGAGCAGTGACGCGAGTGCCGCAGCCCAGTCGCGGGGTCGTGGGTGGGGATCAGCAGCCCGGTGTGGGTGTTGCAGATGGCCTCGGTCAGTCCTCCCGCTGCGGCTGCCAGGACGGGGACCCCCGACGCCGACGCCTCCAAGGCAATCAAGCCGAAGGTCTCGGAGTACGACGGCACCAGCATCACTAAGGAGTGGCGGATGATCTGGGCCAGGCTGGCGCGGTCCTGGCCGTGTAGGAAATGCACTTGGTCTTCCAGGCCCAGCCCGCGGACGAGGGAGTGAAGCTCCGCTTCGTAGTCCGCGAAGTCCGCCGACGTCTCACCGATCAACGCCAGGTCGGGGCGGATGTCGCCGGGCAGGTGGGACAGGGCGCGGATCGCGACATCAGGTGCCTTGAGTGGTTGCAGACGCGCGGCGAACACGACGTATCCGGGCCGCACACCCGGGGGGTGCCAGGGGCCTGTCGCGGGATGGAATAGCTCCACGTTGACCCCCGGCCACACGATCCGGACCCGCTCCGGGTCTGCGCCGCACCGCCCGATGACCACGGCCGCCTCGTGCCGGGAGACGCACAGCACCAGGTCCGACTGCTCCGCGCACACCACTTCGCCGTCCACCCGGGCGGGTGACTCGGGGTTCGCCATCGCGCAGCGGTGAGTTCAGGGTGGGCTGCCACCGAATGGAAGGTCATCACATGCGGCACCCCCAGGCGCGCGCCACGGGCAGCGCCGCCACCCCGACATCCAATGGTGGGAGTGCACCAGGTCGTAGGGCTCCAAGGCCTCCATCCCAGCCCGGAACTCGTCGATGTGCTGGTCGATCTCGCTCTTCGGCAGCGGCGAAGGGGGGACCTGCTGGCAGGCGGCGCAGCGTCACCGACGGGGCCACCTCCTCCAGGTCCGACTGGCCGGGGTCGGTGCGGCGGGTCAGGAACTCCACCCTCACCCCGAGCAGCCCCAGTGCCCGCGCCAGCGCGCCGATCAGCACATTCATGCCGCCTGCGTCCGCGGTGCCGGCCCGCTCCAGGGGCGAGGTGTGCATGGTGACGAAGGCGACGCGCAGTCCGTTGTCTGGTGAGGCGGGCTGATGATTCATGGCTGCTTTCTCCGGACGGCTGGTACGGTACCGATGCTATTGCCGGAGCGCCGCCGCCGGGCCGAAAACCCACACAGACGGGGATCTTTTATCTCCAGGCCTCAACGAAGGCCTTGCTGTTTTCCACCAGGATCGTGACTTCCGCGTCGGCCCCCCATGGAGGTGTTAACCGCCCCACCATGCGTGGTGGTCACGCAGTTCAGGGACTTGGCCCCGCCGAACTCGTCGATGCCGCAGGTCCAGCCGTCGATGCTCTGGGGGTTCTTCAAGTCCCGGGTCATGAGTCTCGAACGCCTTGTCACCTTCCAGGTACAGAGCCCGGAAGAAAACCGTTCCCTTGTAGTAGATGGTCATGTTGGGGTTCGGCGCGGAGTTCTTGAAGTCGTTGAACGACGAGGGCATGTTGGGGATTGTGCTCGCGGAGCTGCTGGGCTGCTGGTTCTGCTTGCTGGCGCCGGGGGCGGGTGATCCGTCGCTGGGTGTGGGCGCCGGGCTGGAGTCCCGGGAGGTGGTCGTCCCGCGGAGGCAGAGACAGCGGCGCTGGGAGAGACGGTGGAGACCGTGGGGGTGGGGGCGCTGGTGGTCGTGTCCTGGGAGGGAGCGCAGCTGGTTGTCCCTGGTGCGTCAGGACCCAGCAGGTGCCGAATCCGAGGGCAAAGGCGAGGATGCCGAAGGACAGAGTTCTCAGGCAACTGCCGGCCCTTGGCGGCGACTCGTGGGCATGATCCTCTGGCGGACCGTGGGATCCACCCGCTTCTGACCGCTGGTCGTTGCTCATTCCTGCCTCCCGCGTCTCATGGTAGGCCCTCTGCGAGCTGCCATCCCCATCGGCGGGTCTTCTCACCGAAGATGCTTCGTGGGGGAGCTGGGTGGGCACTATGTCCAGCTGGCCGGGAAGGCTGCACTGATCTCTGCCGCCTCGGGAAGGGGCGTGGCTGGGTGCAGGGTCGTGGTGAGGGTGGCGTTGTAGGCAGTCGTGACGCAGCTGATCTTGGACGCCCGGTACCCGCAGGTCCAGTCGTCGAAGACCTGCGCGTCGCTCAGGTCCGTGATGACGTTCTCCGCCGTCGCGATCTTGTCGTGGAGGGCGATCAGGTAGTTGCTGCCGTCCACGTTCCAGTAGTTGGTCAGGATCGGGGACGCGTGCTCGGTCGAGAAGTAGCCGAAAGCCTGCGGCATCAGGGGAGCCTCCACAGGCCCTGCTGGTTTCCTGCGCGGGAGCCGGACTCTGCGTTTGCGCAGGTTCCCCATTGCGGCTAACGATCCACCAGGCCCCGGAGCCGACGAGCACCGCCGTCATCACGGCGGCGGTGTTGACGACCAGGCCTCTGCTGCTCATCCCCTGCCTCTGTGTCTCGTGGTGATCCCTGCGGGGTTGGTGAGCCTCGCAGGGGCTATTGCTATTGCCTGCCATGTGCTATTGCCTGCCATACCGTGTTGCCTCACCGGAACATGGCTTCCTGACCATGACTATGTAAAGGGTTACTTCCAGGCTTCGAGGAAGGTTTTGGAGACTTCCACGATTTTGGGTGCTGATTTCTCACCCTGCAGCGTTGTGACGACTACTCCTGAATGTGCATCGGCCGCACACATGAGCATGCTGCTGCTCGTACCGCAGATCCAGCCGTCAACGGTCTGAGGATCCTCGAACTCGTTGGCAGTCAGTTCTGCTGTCGCGCCGGCACCGTAGGAAGCCACGAAAAATTTATTGTCTGAGCTCGTGTAGGTGGAAACCATTTCCTTCCTATCCTGCAATGTGAAATTGCCGAATGAATCAGGCATGGCGGGTGCGTTTGAGGCACGGCTGCTCCTGGTCGGCGTCGGATCCTGGACTTGGAGCTCTCCTTTGTCGGCGAAGAGGTTGGCTCCTTGGACGTACTGGCCTTCCCGGTGGGGGTGGTCTGCGTGCTGGTCGTGGGGGTGGCCTGTTGATTGTTGTTCTGGTTGATGAACCAGAAGATGCCTAGCCCGATGGCGACCACCAGAACCGCCGCGATCAGCCCGATGATCAGGCCGTTGTTGTTCTTCTTCGGGGCATGCCCCTGGCCGGGCTGCCCGTACCCGGGGCGCCGGCGCCATAAGGCTGCTGTCCGTAGCCGGGCTGCCCATAGCCAGGTTGTCCATAACCGGGTTGTTGTTGGTAGCCGGAACCGGGTTGCCCGTAGCCGGGTTGCGAGTACCCCGGCTGCTGGTATCCAGGCCCCTGAGCCGGCTGCCCGTACCCCTGCTGCGGTTGCTGGGGTTGTTGTGGGTAGCCCTGCTGGGGCTGCTGGGGATAGCCCGGTTGAGGCTGCTGAGGCTGTTGCGGGTAGCCTTCCTGGGGTTGGTAGGGTCCAGGCCACTGGTTATTGCTCATTCGTTCCTCCTGACACAACATGGTAGATGGAAGCGGTGTCCTCGTCAGGCCTGAGTTGCATACGGTCCGTTGCATCGTGCTAGAGTTCATCCCCGACGCGCGAGTGGCGGAATGGTAGACGCGCTGGCTTCAGGTGCCAGTGCCCGCAAGGGCGTGGAGGTTCAACTCCTCTCGCACGACGGTGAAGGTCCTCATCGCAGATGAGGACCTTCAGTTTTTCGGAAACCAGCAGGACCCCTACCGGCAGCCCGTTACTCAGGGCAGCAGCGTGTTGGGCAGAATCATCGGTCGATTCCCCGCGGCCGAGGGGTGTTGCCTCGGAAGGTCGGTGGCCTGCTGGTTTCGATGACGCGCATAGCGGCAATCTGGGGATGTATCGACGAGCGGTCGGCCCTCAGCCATGCGCTGCAAGTCGGTTTCGAGGGTGCTTTTCCCTGCGCCTGGTGGCCCCGCCAGCACGACTGCACGGGCCCTCTCGGGCTGCGTGTGGGTATTTGCGCGATGAGCGTTTAGCAGCTGTTGATAGAGCGCACGCCGTTTTCGGGTCGGCACTCCATCTGCGGTGAACCATTGTGGATTCTTGATCGAAGCGGTGGGAGCATCGGTGCCAAGCGCCTGGCCGGGGCGTGACAGCGCAATGACCGTCTGCATATGAGATTCTGGCACGGTTCAATTTTTTTCTACGCTGTTCGCGGCGGTGAGCGACTTCATCGTAGATATCGTCGTCTATCCAGCCTTCGTATAGAGCATCCGTGACTTCTTCCCAGGATCCTGGAGGAGTGACGACGAGCCAGTCGTAGGGGTCGTCGTCCTTGACCGGGGTGTATGGCCACCTTGCGAGCTCGTCAATCAGCTGGTCGCGGCTGATCAGGCCTGCTGCATAACGCTGGCAGATCTCTGCGGGTCCTGCGCCCGAGAATCCCTCGGCGACCTGGGGGGAGATCCTGGGCTTTGCGGAGCACCGCGGAGATGGTCGGCTGAGTGACTCGTAGGCGTTGAGCTATCTCGCGCTGGCTGACTCCAGAATTGGCCACAGCCCGCAAGCCTCGCCGGTAGTCGAGGCTCACGATTTCGTGAAAGCTGCCGGAGGCGGATGAGGTCCTGCATGGCGTCTGAAACATCGGTTGACATCTTTGCCCTCCTTCAGCACCGATGCCGCGGGCTCCAGAGGCGCGGGAGACCTGGCTGTCAGTCGCCGTCGAGCAGGCGGCGGCGATTGCGACCGGAGGCTATCCAGCGGGCCAGGGGCCGTGCTCGTTGATGAGCGTCAGCCGGCCCTGGACCCGCTCCACCAGGCCAGAGTGGACGGCGAGCAGCAGTTGGTCGCCGGCTTCGAGCCGTAGCTCCTGGTTCGGGATCAGCACCTCCTGGTCGCGGATGATCATGGACACGACGGCACCGCGCGGCAGTCGCAGGTCCTTCACCCACATGCCCACCAGGCGTCCCTTCCTGGGGACCCGGAACTGGACGAGGGAGGCGTTGATGCCCTCCAGCGGGGAGGAGTCGAACATCAGCTCCCGCGGTGAGATCCGTTCCAGCACCCCGGCCCAGGGGCGAGACGCGGCAGCAGCGGCCCCCTGCACGAGGGGTGAACATCACCACCAGTAGGAAGATGACGTGGAACATGTGCGAGGCGCCCGGCAGATTGTGCGTCAGCGGGATGGTCGCGAGCATGATCGGCAGCGCCCCGCGCATCCCCGCCCACGAGATGAACAGCTGGGTCCTGAGCCTCCCCGGAAGGGCGTCAGGCAGGCGAGAACCGAGATCGGCCGGGCGATGAACGTCAGCGCCGACCCGATCACCAGGGCCGGCACGACCGCCGCCGGGAGCTCGCTGGGTGAGGCCAGCAGGCCCAGCAGCACGAACAGCCCGATCTGCGCCAGCCAGCTCACCGACTCCGTGAACCCCTCCGTCGCCGAGTGGTGGGGAGGGCCTGGTTGCCGAGCCACAGCCCCGCGATGTAGGCCGCCAGCAGCCCCGAGCCGCCCATGACCCCGGCGACGGAGTGGGCGGTCAGCGCGATGGCGAGGGTCGCGAGGGGATGCAGGCCTGCGCTGGGCAGGGAGATGCGGTGCAGGAAGACCCTGCCCCACCATCGCCACGGCCGCGCCGATGAGCGCCCCGGCCACGAGCTGGAAGATCCCGTTCGCGATCATTCCCGTCACCGACATCTGGTTCCAGGCGTCGGAGACGACGACGGTGACGATGATGATGGCGGGCGGGTCGTTGAACCCCGACTCACCCTCCAGGGTGGTGCGCACCTTCGACTTCAGGGGCAGGCGCCGCAGGATCGCGAACACGGCGGCGGCGTCGGTGGACGAGACCATCGCGGCCATCAGGATGCCGGTGCGCAGGTCGACGCCCAACACCAGCATCGCGATGGACGACGCCACCGCCACCGACACCAGCACCCTGACCGTCCCGAGCAGCCCAGCCCGGGCCGCCACGGGCCTGAACTCCGACCAGCGGGTGGTGAAGCCGCCGTCGAACAGCAGCAGCGCCACCAGCAGGGCGGAGATGTTGTAGGCCAGCTGGGCATCGTCGAACCGGATGCCGAGCACGGCCTCGCCGATGAAAAGGCCGATGCCCAGGTAGAGCAGCAGGCCGGGCATGGAGCTGCGCGACGAGATCCGCACCGCAGCCACCCCGAGCAGCAGCACTCCGCACGCGATCAGGACCACCATGTCCATCTCGTGATGACTCATGATGTACCTCCTGGTCGTGCGCCATTATCCCGGGTTCCCAGCTCCTAGGGCCAGTGGCCGCGGTCCCTCAGCCAACGGGCGCCTCCTGCCTGGGGGCATTGAACTGCGACTGGTAGAGGTCGTAGTAGCGGCCCTTCGCGGCCAGGAGCTCGCAGTGCGTGCCCTGCTCGACGATGGCGCCGTCGTTCATCACCAGGATCAGGTCGGCGTCGCGGATGGTGGACAGCCGGTGCGCGATCACGAACGACGTGCGACCGCTCCGCAGCGCCGCCATCGCCTTCTGCAGCAGCAGCTCGGTGCGGGTATCCACCGACGAGGTGGCCTCGTCGAGGATCAGCAGCTCCGGCTCGGATAGGAACGCCCGGGCGATGGTGATGAGCTGCTTTCGCCCGCCGAGACGTTGTTGCCTTCCTCGTCGATGACGGTGTCGTAGCCGTCGGGCAGGGAGTGGACGAAGCGGTCGACGAACGCCGCCTTCGCGGCCGCGAGGATTTCCTCCTCGGTGGCTCCTCCCTGCCGTAGGCGATGTTGTCGCGGATGGTGCCGCTGAACAGCCACGTGTCCTGCAGGACCATGCCCAGGTTGTCGCGCAGCTCTGGCGGTCCACCGTCGCGATGTCCGTCCCGTCGAGGAGGATGCGCCCGGAGTCCAGGTCGTAGAAGCGCATCAGCAGATTCACCAGGGTGGTTTTGCCCGCGCCGGTGGGGCCGACGATCGCGACCGTCTGGCCGGGTTTTCGCCTCCAGGTTCAGGTGCTCGATCAGCGGCCGGTCGGGGGCTGTAGAGAAGGTGACGTCCTCAAAGACGACGTGCCCGCCCTCAGCGGTCAGCCCGCGACCCGGCTCCGGCGACATCTCGTCGGCGTCGAGGAGCTCGAAGACCCGCTCGGCGGAGGCCACACCCGACTGCAGCAGGTTCACTCGCGGACGCCAGCTGCGTCAGTGGCTGGGTGAACTGGCGCGAGTACTGGATGAACGCCTGCACGTCGCCGATGTTCATCTGGCCCGTCGCGACCTGCAAGCCGCCGAAGACCGCGACGACGACGTAGTTGAGGTTGCCGACCAGGAACATCACGGGCATCAGGATCCCGGAGAGGAACTGTGCCCCGAACGACGAGGTGAACAGCTCGTCATTGCGGGCGCGGAAGTTCGCCTCCACCTCGGACTTGCGGCCGAAAACCTTCACCAGCGCGTGGCCCGTGTAGGCCTCCTCGATCTCCGAGTTGAGCTCACCCGTCGACTTCCACATGTCCGAGAAGCGGCGCTGTGAGCGGCGCATGATGAGTGGGACGATGAACATCGACAGCGGGATGGAGATCAGGGTGACCAGCGCCAGCGGCCACGAGATCCACATCATGATGGCCAGCACGCCGAGCACCGTCAGCAGGGGCGTTGAGTAGCTGCGGCAGGGTCTGCATCAGCGTCTGCGAGATGTTGTCGATGTCATTGGTGACGCGGGACAGCAGCTCACCGCGCGGCTGCTTGTCGAAGTACGACAGGGAAGGCGCTGGAGCTTGGCCTCGACGTCGCTGCGCATCCGCCGCACCGACTTCTGCGAGGCCCCGATCAGCATCCAGTTCGCGGCGTAGGTGGCGACGCTGGAGAAGACGTAGAGCCCCAGCACCAGCAGCAGGATCGAGCCGATGGCGCTGAAGTCGATGCCCTGGCTGGGGTGAAGTCGACGCGTTGCAGCATGTCGACGAGGGTGCTGTTGTCCCCGCTGGCCCGGGCGGCCTCGATGACCTGCTCCTTGCTGGCCCCGGCGGGCATGTTCTTGCCAATGATGCCGGCCAGCAGCAGGTCCGTGGCCGCGCCGAGGATCTTCGGGCCGAGGGTAGACATCACGACCGCGGCGACGGCCAGCAGCAGCGCGAGGGTGACCATGACCCGCTGCGGTCTCATGGTCGCGAATAACCGGCGCAGCGAAGGCAGGAAGGTGGCGGCGGTCTCGCCGGTGCCGCTGGGGCCGCCGGGTCCGAAGCTGATCTTGCCTGGGCCGTTCTCAGGACGTTTGTTGGCGGTGGTCTTCGTATTCTTCTCGCTCATGCCGCCTCCTCGGCGCTCAGCTGGCTGTCGACGATCTCCTGGTAGGTGCGGCTGCTGGCCAGCAGCTCGTCGTGGGTGCCGCGCCCGACAATACGACCGTGTTCCAGGACGAGGATCTCGTCGGCATAGCGGATGGTGGCGACGCGCTGGGCGACGATCAGCGTGGCGCGGTTCGCCGTCGCCGGGGCGAGTGCGGCACGCAGCCGGGCGTCGGTCGCGACGTCGAGGGCCGAGAAGGAGTCGTCGAAGACGTAGACGGCAGGCTCCTTGACCAGGGCCCGGGCGATCGACAGGCGCTGCCGCTGACCGCCCGATACGTTCGTACCGCCTTGTGCGATGCGCGCCTCCAGGCCGCCTTCGAGCTCTGAGACGAAGTCCGCGGCCTGGGCGATGCGCAGCGCCTCCCACATCTGCTCGTCGGTGGCGTCGGGACGGCCGTATCGCAGGTTGGAGGCCACGGTGCCGGAGAACAGGTAGGGCTTCTGCGGCACCAGCCCGATGCGCGACCACAGGACGTCGGGGTCGAGCTGTCGCACGTCGACGCCGTCCATCAGTACCTCGCCGCTGGTCGCGTCGAACAGCCGGGGGATCAGGTTCACCAGGGTGGACTTCCCCGAGCCCGTCGAGCCGATGATCGCGGTCGTGCGGCCGGGGTTCAGGGTGAAGGAGAGGTCCGACAGGGCCGGGGTGTCGGCCCCGGGTAGGTGAAGGTGACGTCACGGAACTCGACGACCCCCGTCGCCTCCTTCGGGGTGACGGGATTGGCCGGCGGGGCAACCGTGGGCTCGGTGTCCAGCACCTCCAGGATCCGGTCCGCCGACACGGCGGCGCGCGGGGCGAGGGTCAGTAGCATCGTCGACATCAGCACCGAGATCAGGATCTGGATCAGGGTAGTTGAGGAATGCAGTCAGCTGGCTGAGCTGGATGGCGCCAGAGTCGATGCGGAACGCCCCGAACCAGATCACCGCCACCGAAGAGACGTTCACCATGAACATGGCGAAGGGGAACAGCAGTACCAGCAGCCGGGAGGCGCGCAGCGTGACGCTGTAGACGTCGTCGTTCGCCCTCTCGAAGCGGCGTGACTCGTGGTCCTCGCGGATGAAGGCGCGGATCACCCGGATGCCGGTGATCTGCTCTCGCAGCACGCGGTTGAGGTTGTCCAGGTTGGTCTGCATCCGCTGGAACAGGGGGCGGCGAACACCACCAGCAGGCCGATGGCCGAGCCCAGCACCGCGACCCCGGCCGCGATGATCCACGAGAGCCCGACATCCTCGCGCAGGGCCATGATGAAACCACCGACCATCATGATGGGGGCGCCGATGATGATCGTCAGGGTGGTCTGGACGATCGTCTGCACCTGCAGCACATCGTTGGTGTTGCGGGTCAGCAGGGAGGACGCCCCGAACTGGCGCACCTCCTGGGTGGAGAACGACAGAGCGCGGTCGAAGATGGCGGCCCGCAGGTCGCGTCCCATCGACATGGCGGTGCGGGCCCCGAACCAGGTGGCCCCGATCTGCCCCGTCGCCTGGATCAGCGAGAACAGCAGCATCATGCCGCCGCTGCGCCAGATCAGGTCGGTGTCGCCTTTTGACGACGCCGTCGTCGATGATCTGGGCGTTCAGGTTCGGTAGGTACAGCGACATGACTGTTGCCACCACCTGGAGGGCCAGCGCGGCCAGCAGCTCTTTCCAATACGGCCTGAGATAGGCGGTGATGAGTCTGTTGAGTCTTGTGATCAATGGGATTCCTTCCGGCGGGCCCCGTCGAGAGCGAGGCGTGCCAGGGTTTCGGGGTTCAGGCGGGTCGCAGAGCGCTTGTTATGCACGTAACCCATGCTGAGGGTGGCCACGAGGTGCACGAAGTCGTCCAGGGGGATGTTCAGCTCGGCCTCGTAGGGAGCCAGGCGGGTACGCATCCATGAGGTGATGTCACCGACCCGCGCCTTCCACTGCTTCATGATCTGCGCCTTGTGGTCGTCGTGGCTGCCCTCCCGGGCGGGGCTGGGCATGAGCCACCCGACGGCCGTCAGGTACTTGGTCATGGTCGACATGCAGGCCTTAGTGGTCTCATCGATGGTGGCCGTGGCAGGCGTCGCGTCGAAGATGGCTGCGAGCCGTTCGGGGGAGAGCTGGTCCGCGATGGTTGCGGCGATCAGGTCACGCCGCGTCGGGAACACCCTGAACAGCGTCCCCTCGGCGACGCCGGCGGCCTTGGCCACCTGCCGGGTCGTCACGTCGGGGCCGTGCTCCAGGATCAACTGCCGCGTGGCCTCAATCAACGACGCCCGCCGCTGGTCAGGCGGCAGGGGCTTGGCTCGGGTCATCACGGGGTCCGAGTGTATGAGTGAGCGCTCACTCATTTCAAGTGGTGGTGACGGGCGCCGGCGTGTGGTGCAATGCCTCATGCGGGAAGAAAGCACGAAGGACAAGACGGCGGGGGCGCACGACAGGGATTCACCGACGACGACATCGAGCGCTGGGCTGCTGAAGCAGAGTCGGCAGATGGTTACACAGGAGAGCACCTGGGACCCGCCGTCGCAGGTCCACCGGTCAGTGGAGGTGTTCAGGCGCGTCCTCTCACGCTGCGATGCTGCCCGCAGAGCCAAGCTTAACGAGATCGCCAGCGAACGGAACACGACACCGTCACAACTGCTACGTGACCTGATCGACTCGCTATAAAGAGTCGTCAGAGAAAACTGACTGTTTCTTGCCCCCAGGTGCGGCAGTGTAACCAGTGCCACTACCATTCCCTCGTGGTACCCAATGGAGGGAAGAAGAAACGGTATGACGCGGCCTAGTAAACCCGTATGCAAGCCTGATAATTTAGTTTTTAAGAAACCGAGTTTTCCGCAGCCTCAGCCGATTCTCACCGTTTCAGTTCTCTCGAACTGGCGCGTTCCTTCTGGGCGAAAACGGGCAAGCGAGATCCGTCTGATTGGCTGTCCGTTCCGCAGCACCTCATGGACGCTGCCGACGTCGCCGGACAACTGTTTGATCACTACCTCTCCGGCCATCACCGGCGCCTTATGGCCTCGGTATGGGACGGTGACCTGACGAAAGCCCGAAGGTCTTTGATCTTTTTGGCCGGTATCCACGACGTCGGCAAGGTCTCGCTTCACTTCTGCTGTCAGAGTTCTTCTTTAGCGAACTTCGTCCGAGAACTGGGGCTGGACGTCCCAGAGAAGCGATTGGTGCCGCAGCGCGCTGAGCTACCCCATGGTTTCGCCAGTCAGTTTGCCTTCGAGGACGCAGTGGCAGCTGGGGGCGGCAACCGTTCGAGAGCGGAACAGTGGTCTGGGATCGTCGGAGTGCACCACGGCCGCTATCCCGATGCCGGGGTGCTTCAGGTAGCCAGGAAGGCCTATCGGGCTGGACCCGGATCGGTCTACGACGACCCACGCTGGCACGAAGCCCGGCAGGAGATTATCCGCTGGATGGCGCAACGCTCCGGGTTCCCCATTGAGAGCGCTGCCGGAACAGGGTTACCCGAGCTCCCGATCGCGGTAGCTGCCGCCTATGCATCGACAGTGGTGATGGCGGACTGGCTCGCTTCCAACGAGGACTACTTTCCCCTGCAACCACAGGCGGACCGCGACAATCCGCTCATGCCAGACGAGCAGCAGACCCGCGCCCATGCGGGATGGGAGCGCGCAAAACATATCGGAAGCGATGGAGTTGTCCTGGCCGCCGGACGTGGCTGGCGCGGATTTCTACCTGCATCGCTTCGGCTGGGACGCAAGCATGCAGCCGACGACGGCGCAACTCCGCGCTCTGGAGATGGCATTGTCGACGAGTCCCGACCTGATGATCGTCGAAGCGCCGCCCGGGTCCGGCAAGACGGAGCTGGGGTTCTCGGTGGTGGAGGTCTTGTTGCGGAGTCGGGGCCTGCAAGGTGTCATGATTGCCTTGCCCACCCAAGCGACCACTGACGCCATGTTCCTTCGCTCGAAGGCCTGGATCGAATCTGTGCTGCGAGACAATCCTCAGCGCGTTGCGGTGAACCTGGTTCACGGCAAGAGCGACCTGAATGAGGAGTTTCTCAAGCTTTTCAAAAAAGATGCTCAGCCTCTGCAGATCTACGACGATGAGAACCAAGAGGGCGACGATAAGGTCCAGGGAGACAGCGGGCTGCACGCCAGTCGGTGGATGACTCTGCGGTGGCGGCCGACTCTGCCGCCGGTCGTGATCGGGACGATCGACCAGGTGTTGCTGGCAGCCCTGAAATCGCGGCACGTTCTGATGCGGCACCTGGGGTTGATGGGCAAGGCCGTCCTCATCGACGAGGTGCATGCTGCGGACACCTACATGCAGACCTACCTTGAGGCGGCGCTGACCTGGCTGGGCATATACCGGGTACCGGTGGTGTTGCTGTCGGCAACGTTGCCCTCCGAACGCCGCCGAGGGCTCGTCAAGGCGTATCGGCAGGGGCGAACCGGTCATGAGGTGGCTGATGATCCGGCTTTGGAGGGGGATATCGGCTACCCGGTGATCACCACCGTCAGCGACGAAGGTGAGACCGTGCGTAGCGAGGTCGTTCCTGGCGGGGGTGCCCATGTACAGAAAAGGATTGTCCCGCTGGAGATCAACGGTAACCAGGCGCTCGGCGATCTCATGGAGGCGAAACTGTCGCAGGGCGGGTGCGCGGTGGTGATCCGCAACACCGTCAAGGATGCCCAGGACACCTATGACGCGCTCGTGGAGCGATTCGGGAGTGACGAGACCAGCCTGCTGCATTCGCGGTTCCTAGCTGTGGATCGGGTGGAGCGGGACAAACGCATGCTGCGGCTATTTGGTAAAGACCGGACCCACCGCCCCAGGCGGCATATCGTGGTCGCGACCCAAGTCATCGAGCAGAGCCTCGATGTCGATTTTTGACCTCATGGTGACCGACCCGGCGCCGATGGACTTGGTGCTGCAACGCATTGGCCGTCTGCATCGGCACGCGGGCTATGCGCGCCCGTCCGGCCTGGAAGAGGCGCTCTGTCACGTCCTCGTTGAGGATTGCGCCGCTGCACCATGGGCCTACGGAAGTGGAAACGGTGTGGTGTATGGAGACCACCGCGTCCTCCGTTTTCTCGGGATTCTCGCCGGGCAGCCCGATGGAATCCTCGTGGCGGGCCCGTCGGATTATGCGGCGCTGACCCAGCGAGCCTATTCAACAGAGCCGGTTGGGGCAGTCACTTGGCAGGAAGCCATGGATACGGCAGTGGAAAAGTACCGGCGGGACCAGGGCCGGGCCGTTCACAAAGCTAAGGCGTACTGCCTGAACCATCGCCGAATGCCTCGGTGGAAAGGCGATGCCTCGTGGACAAGTTCCAGGGCAATGCGTCGACGGGTGAGGCCCAAGCCAAGGAGCGTGTCCGGGCTCAAGCAGCCGTGCGTGACACGGAGGATCAGATCCCGCTGCTCATCGTGCCCATTGATCCGGGGATGGGGAACGTTCCGGTCGTTCCACCGTGGCTGCAGGACGATGATGGCCTGCCCGCCGTGCTAGATGTGGGAACCTTCCCCAGCGCCGAGCTGGTCCGGGCAGTGCGTTCGTGGAGTGTGTCGCTGCCACCCTGGCAGTTTCGGAAGGCCTCAGTGTCCCTGGACGACACGATCGACGAAATTGTCAGTGAGGTTTGGGAGCATGAACTCACCCAAGGCTGGAAGTGGTTCGAACACCCCCTGCTCAAGGGAGAGCTGATTCTTCCGATGCGCCGAGTGGCAGATCACACGGATCGCTTGGAAATTGAACTGTGCGGACGCCTAGTTGTCTACACCGAAGAGAAAGGACTGGAGGTGCAGGACCTGTGACAGAACCTGACTACAACCTGCTCGACGAGGGATGGATTCCCTGTTCTGCTGAAGGACGGGGGTGCAGAGCGGTTCGGAATCTGCGACGTGTTCTTGAGGGCTAACGACATCGCAGACCTCGCCTGTGAGCTCCCAACTCAGAACATGGCCATCCAGCGTGTGCTGGAGGCCATCTGTTACCGGGTGGTGCCGCTCGATGACAGGGATGACTGGAAGGAACTGTGGCGCCAGGGGCTGCCCACCGACGAGATCCTTGCCTATCTTGAGCACTGGCGGGATCGTTTCTATCTGTTTGGTGGCCGCCATCCGTTCATGCAGGGACCAGACCTTCAAACCTCGAAAGGCACGGTGTCTGGTTTGGAGAAGCTCATCGCTGATATCCCCAACGGTGAGCCGTTTTTCACCGTCCGTCATGGATGCGCTGTCGACTGCATTTTGCCGGATGAGGCCGCCCTCTGGCTGCTCCACGCCCAGGCATACGACCCGTCTGGGATCTCGCTCGGGGCTGGTGGATGATCCGCAATCGCAGGATGGTAAAAGCTATCCGACGGGGCCCGCATGGTGTGGGCAGACGGCAACGGTGTGGCTCCGGGGAGTCAACCTGGAAGAGACCTTTGATGTTGAACCTGGTACCCGCAGACAGTGGGCATTTGCAGGGCCGATGCCGGCCAGCCCACAGGCGGCCCTGCACATGGGAGAGTTCAGAGATCGAGACTGGCGTGCGGCGCGACTATTCGCGTGAGGGTGATCCCGATCCAGACGGAATTGGGATTCCGCGCCTGCTGACCTGGCATTCCCGCCGCATCCGGCTGGTGGGGGATCGCCGCGGCGTGACGGGCGTGATCCTGGCCCAGGGCAACAAGCTGGGGCCGCAGCAGATGCAGCACTTCGAGCCGATGAGCCTGTGGCGATACTCCATGCCTCAATCCAAGAAATACCGCGAGAACGTGTACATGCCGGCCAAGCATGAGCCCGGCCGGGCCTTCTGGCGAAACCTGCCGGCGGTGCTTCCCGTCGTCGAGCCAACCGAAGGCTTCGATAAGCAGAAGCACCCAAAAATTCCTGCAATCTGCCACTCTGCTGTTCCACGCCGGATTGGACTCATCTGACCTTGATGACTACCCCGTGAAGTTCATCATTGAGGCCGTCGGTATGACTTACGGTTCCAATGAGGCCGTGGTGGCGGATCTCTATCACGACCGGCTCACCGTGGCAGTGGCGCTGCTGGAGGACCGTCGTGAGGATCTTGTCTACCTGGCCAATGCGCAGATCCGAGCCATTGAGGAGGTTGCCTCCGCGGTGGGATATCTCGGAGCCAATCTGGCCCGCGCCGCAGGGGAGCGAGGTGATGGCGCTGGTGAGGGTGCCCGCGATCGTGCGCGGGAGCGTTTCTTTGCTGAGATCGATGACCCATTCCGGGTTTGGCTTGCCGGCCTCCATGAGGACAGCCGGGTGGACGCGGAGAGAGAAGCCTGGGGCAAGCAGGCTCGAGGCATTGCGCAGCGCGTCGCTGATGAGTTGATCGAAGCGGCCCTACTTCGGCCATCAAGGGACGGGAGACCGGAATGGGCTATATGAGCACCGGAATCGCCGAAAAATTTTTTTCCGCAAACAGGTCAATAAGGTCTTACCCTCCCAGAGGCATCACAGAATGGAGAAAAGAAATGACTACGAAAACAGCCGAGGCGGTCTCGGCTGACAAGCCGAAGGGCGTGGATCTGTCATCGGCGGGCGGTATCAAGTTTCGTGTGCGATCCGTCATCTCGGGACAGCTCCAAGGGCAAGGTGCCTGGGCTGTGGCCTCACGGGCACAGCTGCGCTCTGCGCTCAGGCGTGAAGTCGGTTCCGTGCCCGCCATCTGGTCTTTGACGCTGGCTGATGACTCCGAGAAATTCCGTGGAGACAAACCCACCCGAGGAGAGCGGGCCATTCATACCGCGTTGACGCTGTGGGCCTTCCATCAAGGTTCCCACACCGCTCAGATGCACCGGGAATGGGAGCACGAGCGCAGCATCGGGGCGGCTGTACGCCAGCTTGCGCAGCAGGACCGCGGTTCACGTGAACGGGATGAGGAGCACCCCGTCTACAAGCGGCTGTGCGCCATGATCGCGGCGCCGACGTTCAGCTCCTGACCACGCATGCCCGTGGTCTCATTGGCCCTGCTGAAGTCCCATGAGATTCCCATGGACTACGGGCGCTTCGCCGCCGATCTGTTCAACTGGCAGGACCCCCATCGCCGTTCCGCGGTGTTGCGGGCCTGGGGCCGTGACTTCGCGCGTCGGCCCCCGAAGGAAGAATCTCAGGATCAGCCCGCCACTGCAGTCACCCCCACCACCTCTGAAACCCACTGAAAGGAACTACACCCATGGCACTCTACGTCGACATCCACGTCCTGCAGACCCTTCCGCCTTCCAACCCCAACCGCGACGACACCGGGGCGCCGAAGTCCGCCTCCTACGGCGGAGTCCGCCGGATGCGCATCTCTTCACAGGCCGTCAAGCGGGCCACGCGCAAGGACTTCGAGGCCCGCCTTCCCGAGGGCAACCGGGGCATTCGCACCAAGCTGATCGTCGAACTGCTGGCTGAAGAGATCACCACGTGATCCCGAACTCGCAGAGAAGGCTGCTGGCCTTGCTGAGATCGCCCTCACCGAGATTGGCTTCAAAAACTGAAAGAGCCTCGCAAAAAGAAGACTGAGGAAATGACCGAAGCCCAGCTCAGGGAAGCAGGATTCCTGGTGTTCATCTCTGCCAAGCAGCTTGAACACGTCGCTGAGGCTGTGGTTTCCATCGCTGGTGCAGACGACTTCAAAAAGGCCTTCAAAGACCTGAAACCGAAGAACCTGGTGGATATCGACCACTCCGTTGACATCGCGCTTTTCGGTCGCATGGTGGCTGAGCCCAACAGCCTCAATGTGGATGCTGCCTGCCAGGTGGCCCATGCGCTGGGGGTTGGTGCCGTCGAGTCCGAGTTCGACTACTACACGGCCGTGGACGACTACAAGAATCTGGATGACGAAGCCGACGAGGGTGCGGGCATGATCGGTACCATCGAGTTCGCATCGGCCACGCTGTACCGCTATGCCACGATCAACCTTGATCTTTTGGAGGAGAACCTCGGCTCTGTTGAGGTTGCTGATGAGGCTGTGAAGCTCTTCGTCGACAGCTTCGTCCGTTCCATGCCTACGGGCAAGGTCACCACGTTCGCGAATCGCACGCTCCCCGACGCAGTGCTGGTACAGGTGCGAGACGATCAGCCGATCAACCTCGTGGGAGCCTTTGAAGCCGCCGTTGTGGCTGATCAGCAGGGGTTCGTTGGGCCTGCCGTTGAACAGTTCGTCTCGTATGAGCAGAACATGCGCGAGGGAACCGGGCTCAAGCCACAGAAGGCCCTTGTCGCCTGGACCAGTGACCGTGCGGCCAAAGTCCAAGAGCTGGGGAGCGTGTGCCGCTGGTCGAACTCGGGGAAGCCGCGGTCGAGGCCATCCGGGAATCGCGATGAGCAAGGTCCCTAGTGCTCAGGCTGGCAGGGCCCCATGCAATCATGGGGCTCCTCCAGCCGGTTCACGCGACGCTCCACCGAGGCTTTCCCGACAAAGAGCGGCATTGTCGGTCTTCTTGCGGCAGCTCAGGGACGGCGTCGCACCGATCCGATTGAGGATCTCGTCGACCTGAAGATGGCGGTTCGCGTAGATCAGCCCGGTGAGCTGCTACGGGATTTCCACACCGCACACCGTGGCGTGGTCTCCATGCCGTTGTCCGACCGCTTCTACCTCTCGGACGCAGTGTTTGCGGCATTCGTGGCAGGCCCAGAAGAGATCATCGATGGGCTGGCCGACGCTATTCGTTGCCCAAGGTTCCCGCTCTATCTTGGCCGACGGGCCTGTCCGCCCACCATGCCTCTGTTTTTACAGCTCCATGACGGGCCGGTGCAGGATATCATCGAGGGCCTCCCCTGGCAGGCTGCCCTTTTCTATCAGCGTCAGCACAAAAGGGAAAGCCATCTCAGTCTGCGGGTGATTGCCGACAAAGGGATGGTCAACACCTCGGAGTGGACCGTGCACAGTCTGCAGGATGTGCCAGTCAGTTTTGATTCGGAACGCAGGTTGTATCGGCAGCGGCAGGTCGAGGAAATGCGCGTATTGGTTTCAAACTCCGCGCATGAGGCGAGCAAAAAAACTCTGAAGCAGAAGCACCGTTGAACCACGACCCGATGGAGGTTCTGTGATGTTCCTGACACGTGTCTATCTCAACCCCTATCGGCGTGGTTGCCGCCGGCTCGTGCTATCGCCGCAACGTCTGCATGCTGCGGTTCTAGCGAGCTTCCCCCCTGGCGTCTTGGACAGTGCTGGTGAGGGGCGGGTGCTCTGGCGTCTTGACCGTCCGGTAACTGACCTGAGGAGCAGCAGCCAAGCATCTGCGACGTTGAGTCAGGGTCCGGCACTCAGTCTATACATTTCTTCCCCGGTGGCTCCGGACCCTGCTGGACTGGTGGAACAAGCTGGGTATGAGACCCAGGGCGGGGTGGTGGTGAAGAACTACGATGGTTTCCTTCATAAGCTGAAAGCAGGGCAGGACTGGGGGTTCCGCATCACCGTGAATCCCGTCTACCGCCGGGCCGGACAGGTCAACTCTCGGAACCGGAAGAAGATTCTTGGGCATATCACTGTCGATCAGCAGACCCGGTGGTTCCTCGACCGAGTAGAAACACATGGTTTTGAGATCCTGAAATCAGCTCAGGCGGGTGGCGACCTCCCGGTCCTGGAGGATGAATCGGGTAACCGATTTGATGGTGAGAACCTCGTGGTCTCGCTTGTCGATAGAAGGCTCGAAAGATTCTCTCGTGGGTCCGGAAAAGAGAAAGTGCAAGTGACGCTTCAGCTGGCAACATTCCAGGGAATTCTTCGAGTCAAAAATCCGGCAGCTCTCTGCTCGGCTCTCATCAATGGAATCGGGCGAGCCAAAGGCTACGGGGCAGGCCTCATGACGTTAGCGCGGCCATGAAAGACAAGATTCCGGGTGCGCGGCCTCCAGCTCCGAAAGATCTTGTTCGGATCCGGGACCGCCTCACCTTTCTCTACGTCGAACGTTGTGTCGTTCACCGTGACTCCAACGCCATCACTGTGACAGAGTCCCGAGGAGTGGCGCATGTGCCCGCAGCTGCTCTGTCTGTCTTGATGATCGGTCCTGGTGTGCGCATCACCCATAGCGCCATCTCGGTGTTGGCAGAGAGCGGTGCAACTGCTATCTGGGTAGGCGAGAATGGGGTGCGGTATTACGCCCATGGGGTCCCGCCGTCGCGATCGTCTCGTCTATTGGAGGCCCAGGCGAAGGCAGTCAGCGACCCAACGCTGAGGGTAGCTGTGGCTCGACGAATGTATCTGATGAGATTCGAGGGTGAGTCTGTCGAAAAACTCAGCATGCAGCAGCTTCGCGGACGTGAGGGTGCTCGTGTGCGACGGCTGTACCGTCAGAGTTCGAAGCGGACTGGAGTCCCGTGGGATGGACGTGAATATGATCCCGAAAATTTCGATCACGGTAGCCTTGTTAATCAAGCACTATCGGCTGCTAATTCGGCGCTCTATGGGGTGATTCATGCGGTCATAGTTGCTTTGGGCTGCTCCCCTGGATTGGGGTTTGTCCATACCGGGACATATCGTTCTTTCGTCTATGATATCGCGGATCTGTACAAAGCAGACCTGTCTATTCCGGTTGCCTTTGATGTTGCGCTTGAAGCGCCTGAAGTAGGTGTGGGTACGGAGGCGCGTCGTCGGATGAGGGATGCCATCAGGGAGCATGGGGTGCTTGAGAAAGCCGTCCGCGACATCAAAGCTCTGCTGGCTGAGGGCGGGGTCTCCCCGGATGAGGATGAAGATCTGATCGTGGATGATCTTCATCTATGGGACGATCTCGTTGGTACCGTGGAAGCGGGAGTCGCCTATGCTGACTGGTGATGTCTGATGGTGGTGCTGGTTCTCTCTGCTGTTCCTGACGGGTTGCGCGGACATGTTACAAGATGGCTGTTGCAGATATCACCCGGTGTATTCGTGGGTAACCTCAGCGCACGTGTCCGGGAGCGACTGTGGCAGATCGTGGTCGAGACTATGGGGACCGGCCGGGCCATCATGGTCTTCAGGGCAAGAAATGAGCAGGGTTTGTCCTTCCTGACGTGGGGAGATCCGTGGGTGCCTACCGACTTCGAGGGGCTGACGCTCATGGTTCGTCCCGGGGTGGTGCCTGACGACCCTGAGGACACTGCTCCGGCAAGCAAGACGAAGCGTCGGCGAGGTGTGAGCGACTTCGAGAGACGGCGACGAGCTAGACGGGGGTTTCCAAAAATCTGATAGACCTAGGGGGTAAACTACCCAGTCAACAAGTATTTTCCCCGCGCGAGTGGGGATGAACCCTCATCAATCCTCCAATGAAAGCATTGGCTTAAATTTTCCCCGCGCGAGTGGGGATGAACCCGCTGTTTTTCCTGGTGGTGGAGCGGTGAGGATAATTTTCCCCGCGCGAGTGGGGATGAACCGGCTGTAGCCCAGGCTACGGGGTGCGCTCAGCTATTTTTCCCCGCGCGAGTGGGGATGAACCTCCGAATCCAAGAGCCTTCATTGTAGGCGCGGCATTTTTCCCCGCGCGAGTGGGGATGAACCCACTACTGGAAAGGTCACGCTTAAAGAAGAATAATTTTTCCCCGCGCGAGTGGGGATGAACCCTTATGAGTCTTCCCTATGAGCTGCGCGAGGGCATTTTTCCCCGCGCGAGTGGGGATGAACCGGTGCGGCATGGGGTGTCTGGGTGTGAGACCATATTTTTCCCCGCGCGAGTGGGGATGAACCGGCGCTCCGCAGCCTGGCACGTGTGGCCCTGACATTTTCCCCGCGCGAGTGGGGATGAACCCCAGGTGTGGCTGCGATCACCAAGCGGTCAGACATTTTTCCCCGCGCGAGTGGGGATGAACCGGGGGACGAGCACCCGCTCTTCCAGAAGGGTTTATTTTTCCCCGCGCGAGTGGGGATGAACCCCTGCTGGAGGTTCACTCCGACTCCGTCGCACAATTTTTCCCCGCGCGAGTGGGGATGAACCGCCACAGCCACCCTCCTCTACCAGGCCGTCAATATTTTTCCCCCGCGCGAGTGGGGATGAACCGATTGCATCCCCTACCGTGGAGCAGAAGAACACATTTTCCCCGCGCGAGTGGGGATGAACCCCCTGCCAGCAACAGGGGCCCCTAGCACAAGGGAGCAATTTTTCCCCGCGCGAGTGGGGATGAACCGGCTCGAGCTCACAAGCTGGGGTACTCCAGCACATTTTTCCCCGCGCGAGTGGGGATGAACCCGTCCTGGCGTGCGAGCTCGACTTGAGCAGGGGATTTTTCCCCGCGCGAGTGGGGATGAACCCTCGAACGTGCGGCGTCAGGTAGAAGCTTAGTATTTTTCCCCGCGCGAGTGGGGATGAACCGCAAAAGATTGTCAACTTCGGCTTCCTGTATGGGATTTTCCCCGCGCGAGTGGGGATGAACCGTACGGCCACAAGGACGAGTTCGGTGATTGGAGATTTTCCCCGCGCGAGTGGGGATGAACCGTGGATGAGGACATCCCACGATCGCGAGGCGGCATTTTCCCCGCGCGAGTGGGGATGAACCCGCCCTCAGACGGCCTCAAACAGGCCAGGGGTAATTTTCCCCGCGCGAGTGGGGATGAACCCTTATGCGGTATGATATGCTCCAAGAAAGGAGTATTTTTCCCCGCGCGAGTGGGGATGAACCGACCTTAATACAAAGGCCTGTATGGCTATTCTTATTTTCCCCGCGCGAGTGGGGATGAACCGGCCAGGAGTATCCCTGAGAGCTGGACGCAACGATTTTCCCCGCGCGAGTGGGGATGAACCGCTGCCTTACGAGCTACGCGAGGGTCACATAGCATTTTTCCCCGCGCGAGTGGGGATGAACCGTTGTTACTCTGCATAAGTAGCGATTAGACGGCATTTTTCCCCGCGCGAGTGGGGATGAACCCAAGTGGGGCTCAATTGACAAGCTCAAATCAGAATTTTCCCCGCGCGAGTGGGGATGAACCCGAGTCGTCGAGATCCCGGGGTGGGGTGACGTAATTTTCCCCGCGCGAGTGGGGATGAACCCCAGGTTGTCCTCAATAGCTGCGAGTACAGCACATTTTCCCCGCGCGAGTGGGGATGAACCAGCCTTCGGCTGGGTGACGGTCAGCAGCTCGCGATTTTCCCCGCGCGAGTGGGGATGAACCGAGGCTGTACAAAGCAGGTAGGTTGAAGGTTAAATTTTTCCCCGCGCGAGTGGGGATGAACCCCCAGCCTACGAGACTATTCCAGGCGCCTTGGAATTTTTCCCCGCGCGAGTGGGGATGAACCGATCATCCAGGTAACCAGCACCCCCAGCCCGAGATTTTCCCCGCGCGAGTGGGGATGAACCCGAGAGCTCCACTGGATGCTGAGCGGGTCAGGGATTTTCCCCGCGCGAGTGGGGATGAACCGCGGCACTGGAGGATAGTCTGTACACGAGACCAATTTTCCCCGCGCGAGTGGGGATGAACCGGTGTATGACGGTACAGTCGACGGCAGCGGTAAATTTTCCCCGCGCGAGTGGGGATGAACCTGTTGAAGTTGTTCTTTCTTGGTGCCTCGTGGTATTTTTCCCCGCGCGAGTGGGGATGAACCTGGTTCATCCCGGTAGCGGTACTCATAGGCATGATTTTCCCCGCGCGAGTGGGGATGAACCCGGCCTAAAACAGGCCAGGGGTATCCTAGGTAATTTTTCCCCGCGCGAGTGGGGATGAACCCAGCTTAGAAGCTAGTTTAAGAGCAGCAGCCCTCATTTTTCCCCGCGCGAGTGGGGATGAACCCTAGCACCCCCCTGCATAACTAGCCTTTGAATTTATTTTTCCCCGCGCGAGTGGGGATGAACCGCGTCTCGGCCTTCCGGCTAAGGCCGCTATGCCATTTTCCCCGCGCGAGTGGGGATGAACCCAGCTTGTTGCCTACCTCACTAGTCAGACCCTAGAATTTTTCCCCGCGCGAGTGGGGATGAACCCCCGGCTACCTCAGAGGACTTGAGCATCTCCTATTTTTCCCCCGCGCGAGTGGGGATGAACCCCAATGCCTCGGTATCGGCTTTCAGGTCAGAAGATTTTTCCCCGCGCGAGTGGGGATGAACCTCAGGGGTAGGGTCCTCGTCTAACCTACCGTTAATTTTCCCCGCGCGAGTGGGGATGAACCTATCGGCATGTATCGATAATATCGCTAGGGACCATTTTCCCCGCGCGAGTGGGGATGAACCGGCCTGGCAGGTCTGGTACTGTACATACTGGGATTTTTCCCCGCGCGAGTGGGGATGAACCGAAGTGTGAAGGGTCGCTGATGAATGACCCTGGATTTTCCCCGCGCGAGTGGGGATGAACCCACCGGAAAGGTCGACCAACTCAGTAGGGCCAAATTTTCCCCGCGCGAGTGGGGATGAACCGTGGCCTGAGGGCGAGATCAACTTCATGGAGACATTTTTCCCCGCGCGAGTGGGGATGAACCGCGTACCCTACGAAATAGCCTGACCCAGATTCCATTTTTCCCCGCGCGAGTGGGGATGAACCCACAGGGTTACCGTATGTGGCTCAAGCCCACGCAATTTTTCCCCGCGCGAGTGGGGATGAACCGTCGAGCTCGAGCCTCATTACGGGTCATGTAAGATTTTCCCCGCGCGAGTGGGGATGAACCGTACAGGCACAACCTCCTCCTGGACAGCTCTTAGATTTTCCCCGCGCGAGTGGGGATGAACCGGGTAAAGCCCGGGCAATTGGCTGGGTGTGAATTTTCCCCGCGCGAGTGGGGATGAACCGAGCAGTTCCTTCAATTCTACGACAAGAGAGACATTTTCCCCGCGCGAGTGGGGATGAACCGCTGTTCCATGAGCTATCGGATCCGGGGATACGATTTTCCCCGCGCGAGTGGGGATGAACCGTCTTCCGTCACCTGGGTATTGGCCGCGACGTGATTTTTCCCCGCGCGAGTGGGGATGAACCGTCCTGGATCATGCTGGATATGGCTATCAGCCTATTTTTCCCCGCGCGAGTGGGGATGAACCGGCGTTCCACGGCCGAATCATCAACCCTCTTGAATTTTCCCCGCGCGAGTGGGGATGAACCCACGGGTGCCAGCTTGTCGGTTGATGGCAATTTATTTTTCCCCGCGCGAGTGGGGATGAACCGGTTGTGACCGACGCGGCAGGATCGCCAACGAAATTTTTCCCCGCGCGAGTGGGGATGAACCCTCGAAGAAAGTGTTTTCCATAACCAGAGTGAAATTTTCCCCGCGCGAGTGGGGATGAACCGAAGTACCAGGAATTAAGGCCGTCATGACCTCAATTTTTCCCCGCGCGAGTGGGGATGAACCCGGATGCGGCTTATTATGCCTATGATGAACAAGATTTTTCCCCGCGCGAGTGGGGATGAACTCCCAATAGTCATCTTTGTATCTCCCTCTGCATACATTTTCCCCGCGCGAGTGGGGATGAACCGCTGGCCATCGCGGGCTCCTGCCTCATCGCTAAATTTTTCCCCCGCGCGAGTGGGGATGAACCCCAGGCAGCTGTTGGCTCAGTATCGAGTACGTTATTTTTCCCCGCGCGAGTGGGGATGAACCGTAGACCCCGAAGCACGACACAGAAACACCTAGATTTTCCCCGCGCGAGTGGGGATGAACCCAGCGTCATCGACTGACCCAGTGTCAGGAGTCCATTTTTCCCCGCGCGAGTGGGGATGAACCCCATAGCCAGTGCACTAGCCAGCGTTGACTTAGATTTTCCCCGCGCGAGTGGGGATGAACCTTAGGTGCACCTTTCCCCTGCCCAAACCAAAAGATTTTTCCCCGCGCGAGTGGGGATGAACCGTGCCGTAGGCTAGCTGAGGGTCTGTCCACAGGATTTTCCCCGCGCGAGTGGGGATGAACCCTGGAAGTCTACCGCCTGCCTCCATCGTGGGTATTTTCCCCGCGCGAGTGGGGATGAACCGGCCAGGGACAATCACCCAGCGCCTGCCAGGTGATTTTCCCCGCGCGAGTGGGGATGAACCCGCCTAGTAGCTTGTGCCAGGCGTTACGGGGGTATTTTCCCCGCGCGAGTGGGGATGAACCCCAGGCCTGGCGCCACGTCGCCGACGAGGGACGATTTTCCCCGCGCGAGTGGGGATGAACCCCCGCTCGATTTGCGAGCGTGAGAGATGCCATGATTTTCCCCGCGCGAGTGGGGATGAACCCGTCCCCTGCCGCGCCGGCCTGTCGCCCAGCTGATTTTTCCCCGCGCGAGTGGGGATGAACCCTGGGCGGCCCCCGTCGTGCCCTGCGGGGGAGATTTTTCCCGCGCGAGTGGGGATGAACCGCCGGTCATCAATTTTGGCCCAAGCCATTATCTATTTTTCCCCGCGCGAGTGGGGATGAACCCTGCCTTCCCGGGCGCCGACCAGTTCGGGCGGGATTTTTCCCCGCGCGAGTGGGGATGAACCCCAGTACACTATCAGCTGAAATAACCTCATTCGATTTTTCCCCGCGCGAGTGGGGATGAACCGAGTCAGTATCAACGACTTGATCAGCTCATTAGATTTTCCCCGCGCGAGTGGGGATGAACCCGTCCCCTGCCGCGCCGGCCTGTCGCCCAGCTGATTTTTCCCCGCGCGAGTGGGGATGAACCCTGGGCGGCCCCCTGTCGTGCCCCTGCGGGGGGAGATTTTCCCCGCGCGAGTGGGGATGAACCGCCGGTCATCAATTTTGGCCCAAGCCATTATCTATTTTCCCCGCGCGAGTGGGGATGAACCTTGCCTTCCCGGGCGCCGACCAGTTCGGGCGGGATTTTCCCCGCGCGAGTGGGGATGAACCCCAGTACACTATCAGCTGAAATAACCTCATTCGATTTTTCCCCGCGCGAGTGGGGATGAACCGAGTCAGTATCAACGACTTGATCAGCTCATTAGATTTTTCCCCGCGCGAGTGGGGATGAACCGTCCCTATCTCAACGTCCGCTACGAGCGGGCAGATTTTTCCCCGCGCGAGTGGGGATGAACCCAGAAGTTGATCATATTGATGGAATTAAAGCAAATTTTTCCCCGCGCGAGTGGGGATGAACCGACAGCACAAGCTGCGCCTACAATGAAGACTCTATTTTTCCCCGCGCGAGTGGGGATGAACCGGTGCGGGGACAGGAGGCTTGTGTGGTCTAGCGATTTTTCCCCGCGCGAGTGGGGATGAACCACCACCGCTGAAAGTTAGTAGTACCCCACTTGAATTTTTCCCCGCGCGAGTGGGGATGAACCGACTCAGGATCACTGCGGTGCAGGCCCAGATGGAATTTTTCCCCGCGCGAGTGGGGATGAACCAGGGGCGGCTGCGGCGGCGCCGGTCTTGATGCTTATTTTTCCCCGCGCGAGTGGGGATGAACCGCCTTAACACCCTCATACCTCCCAGCCGGAACCATTTTTCCCCGCGCGAGTGGGGATGAACCTCAATGTTGTTCACTCATGCACCGATGTCCCAGATTTTTCCCCGCGCGAGTGGGGATGAACCCGGGCCCCATTTAGCAGGGAGAAAGGCCACAGATTTTTCCCCGCGCGAGTGGGGATGAACCGTACGGCGTCGTGGATCAGACCTAGTATATGGCATTTTTCCCCGCGCGAGTGGGGGATGAACCGTCAGCATGCGAGTTCGTAGCCTCAATACGGACATTTTCCCCGCGCGAGTGGGGATGAACCTTCTGCGAATGGCATATTTACCCTCTGGTAACTATTTTTCCCCGCGCGAGTGGGGATGAACCGTAGACCACACGACTAGCATCCAGGGTCAACTTATTTTTCCCCGCGCGAGTGGGGATGAACCGTCTCCTCACTCCGCGGGTCATCCTCAGGGCTGATTTTTCCCCGCGCGAGTGGGGATGAACCCTGGCAGAGGGCTGGCAAGTCTAGTGAGCCTCCATTTTCCCCGCGCGAGTGGGGATGAACCGGCGTGCCCACACTGCCATCGTCAGCTGTGGTGATTTTCCCCGCGCGAGTGGGGATGAACCGATGCCTTGGCGCATGACAACACGATCGGGCGCATTTTCCCCGCGCGAGTGGGGATGAACCCGCGGCGATGGGATCCCGGCCGGCGAGGTGGAGATTTTCCCCGCGCGAGTGGGGATGAACCTGGCGGCAGGCCGCGGACCAGTACTAGGGCTTCATTTTCCCTGCGCGAGTGGGGATGAGCCGATTTCCCCGGGGCGGCGGGGATTTGGGGACTGTCTGCTCACGACCTCCAAGAAAACCCAGCCGGCGGCGGCGAATTCTGTGCCTATCTTGTTGGGTGTCATGACGGTGGGTCGGCGCCAACGCGGCCTTGAACGTGTGTGTGAGCGAGGCCACGTCGGGTGTTCTCTCGGATTGTGGAGACTCTGAGTTGAGCGAGGACAGCCATGACGCCGACGATGGCTTCACCCTATTGGGGTGGAAATGTCGATGTTGAGTAAAGGTTCGGTGAGGTTTTTCAGGTGGATGCCGCGGCGGCTGAGGTCACGGATTTGCTTGACAGCCATCTGCTCTGAGTCGGTGACGCTCATTGGGTTGTGTGGTGATCGCGTCGAATACGGGGACTAGTAGAGTCGGCTCGGGTTCGTAAGAGTACAGGTCTGGTCCGTTGAGGGCTGAGGCTTGGTTCCACACTTCGGGGGTGACGCGGGCGTAATCGAATCTATAGTCCGCTTGTTCTGCGACGTGTTGCATGAACAGCTTCGATGTGCGGCCGTTACCTTCCCGGAACGGGTGGGCCTGGTTGACGTAGGCGAAACACGGTCGCCGCCTGGTCTACGAACTCGTGGCGGCCTAGCTGGCTCCATGGGGTGTGGGTGATGAGTTGGTGGATATCGTGTAGGTAGCGGTCTAGTTCACCGGTGAGGACGTCTCCGAAACTGCGACCTGGTCCTTTGAAGATGTTGACTCTCCGGTACTGCCCCGCCCATTCGTAGACGTCTTGGAACAGGTGCCACTGAATCGCTCGCATGTGGTCGCCGTCGTAGGTTCTGGCAATAGTTATGGTGCCGTTGTCGATCTGCTGTGCCCGTCCTGAGGTTTCGACGTACTCCAGACGTGCGAGCACTCTGGCGTCACGTTCGCCGTAGAGGTTACGCAGTGTGCCGTAGCCGGTTGCTGGATCGATTGTCTCTGGGTAGAAATACGACTCCCAGGTATCGAACCTCGGTGTCATGTCACTGGCCGGTGGTGACCACGCCAATTTCCCGGCGAGCGGCAGCGTGACTTCGCCGACGGTATTCGGCGAAGTCGATTGCGCCGCGGGCGTAGTCGGTGAGGTTCTCCACGTCCTCACGGGTCGGGGTGAAGCCCTCGTGCCAGCCAGCGGCCAGGGACTGCCGCACACTGTCGCGTTGCGCCTCATCAAGTTGTGCGAACAGCTCGGGCCAGCGGTTCTCGACATCGAATGTCTGCATGCTTGGGCTCCCGTCTCTCAGACTTTTATAGATGCTACCTGGCCAATCGACAACGGCCTGCGGTAGGCGCGGACTTCCGTGAGCATCCGTTCCTTGCGAGCCTCGATATCCTTAGTTCGCCTCGTGCGACGGTCGTAGCAGGGCGGGTGTGGCTAGGGAGGCCGGGTAAGAGATATGACAACGATTACGTGTGGTTGGTGCAGAGCCCGTTGTCACATGGAGCGGTGCAGCGGTGTAAACTTGACCGATTTCGCTGGAAACCCTGTCTCTATTGGCAACGCCTTCTCTGTGACTAACACCTTTATGGCGGATGCTGCTTTCATCTGCGATGGCTGCCATCGGATGAGCGTGGCTACATGGCAGACGTCACGTGATCCTAGGGAACTGTGGAGTGACGATTTCGAAGGTCCGGAGGACTCCGAGGAAGTCCTCAATCTTATGGCTGAGGTGCTGAATGAGGTCTGGCAGGCACCGGCGCGATCAAAACGAGTCGCCGAGGCCCGTAAAGCCAAGAGATCCCAGCCGAAAACCTCAGGCCCCCGCTCCTAATGTATTCAGCCGTGAGGCTTATTCACAGCCGCAGTCAACCTGCCCTGACAAGGAGTTTACTGTTTATCAGCCACCCTATGAATAGGCTTCCGTGTACCGCAGGTCACTAGCCCCTACCTGCTCTTCATATTGTCTGTCTCCATTGCGTGGTGGTTGGTTACACGCAGCTTTCTGACGGTAGTTTCTCCGGGAGCTTGATCTCCCGGAGAAACTACCGTCAGAGTTTAGGCGACTTGCACGCGTTGGTCTCCCACCACATATTCAAAGGGCCAAACTGCCGCCGACGGCTTTTGAGGTAGTTGCGGATCGTGCCGACCTTCGCGTTGTCCAAGTGGCCGTGCTCGATTTTGGAGACTTGACGCTGGCCAACGCCAATCCGCTCGGCCAGTTGGGCCTGGGTCAAGCCTGCCTGCTCCCGCAGCTCGCGGAGGTGGTAGGCGCGGACCTCTGTGAGCATCCGTTCCTTGTGTGCCTCGACACGCTCCCGGTCCACGGGATTCTCAGCAAGGAAGTCTTTCAGTGTCATGGCCATAGCAGTCACTCCTCTCTCACCTTTCTCAATGCGCGTAGGTGGTCATCGAACAGGTCATCGGCTAGCGGGATATTCTTCTTGTACCAACGAACCCAGTTGCCCGCCTTGTTACCGGCGATCAGCATGATCGCTGCTCGCTTGGGATCGAAGGCGAACAGGATCCGCAACTCGGAGCGCCCGGACGATCCCGGCCGGAGTTCCTTCATGTTGCGGTGCCGCGACGATGTCACCGTGTCGACGATGGGCCGTCCAAGCTGCGGGCCACGGTCCTCTAGCAACTCGATAGCAGCAACAATTTGCTCGCGCGAGTCATCGTCCAGTGAAGCGAGCCAGTCTGCGATCAGCTCGATGTCCACACTCCACACACCATCATTGTAGACCTTGTAGGGTCTATAAGCAACGTCAGGGCAGCTGCCTTGTCGCGGAGCTGATGCGTGCTTCGAACCCACACCGCTGGCCTATTGCGCTAGGTGAGCTATGTCCACTAGCTGAGCTAAGGGAACTTTGAGCACTAAATGCCGACGGATTTTCCCGCGTAAGTGGGGATGAACCCGGGCTGCTGCTGATCAGCGGCGGGCGAGGTGGTGGTGTCGTTGGCCATCGCGGCTTTCCTTCCTCCTTTATTTGGCTCCTTCGCGGGCTTTTATCATGTCCCGTGGCAGTCTGAGTAGAGTTACGCTTCAATCACAAATGATTCCACTCGGCGCTTAGAGCACTACACCCCCAATGACGTCCACCACAGGAATGGAGTCAAAAACCAGACGGCAGCAGGAAAATATCTTTTTTTCAACGGTGTCCATAAAACCCATAGCGCTCCACCTGCGACCACCTCCCGCCCCACTGTGAGCTGATCCGGAGTTACGGTGAGCGTGGTAGCACTCTGAGCTGTGAGAGGAGTATGAGCAATGACGACACCGAACACGACGACACTGAACACACTGAACCGCCGTAGTGTCATGCTGTCCGCAGCGGCGCTGACTGGATTGCTCTCCTGGGGCAGGTTTCGGCCCATGCGGAGGGGAGGGACCCGGCATCGACTTGGGGAGTGGACGCTCATCGACTCTCTCAGCGACTCCTTCGATGCTCCGCTGGATGCTGCGCGCTGGCGTCGGGGGCTGTGGTACCCGGTCTCTGGTGTCGGGGCTTTCCGCGAGGAGAACGCGGAGACGTCCGACGGCATCCTCCACCTGACGGCCAAAGCCGAGAGCTTCAGGAACAAGAGCCACACCTTCGGGGCTGTGGAGTCCGTCTTCGACACCCCCGGCGTGTGCAGCTATGTGGAGGTCCGGGCCAAAGCCCCTGCCCTCGGCGGCTAATGTGCTCTCCGCCGTGTGGCTCCAGTCGTCCACCCTCACTGGAGAGGGCACGCTGGCCACCGACCCGAACCCGGAGATCGACCTCCAGGAGACCTTCGACTTCCACGCCGTGATACCGGGCCTACGTCTCTGGCCGAGCGACGCCCCGGACCGTCCCCTCGGCCAGCACACCCACAAGACAGCCGACGATGTTTCCGCGGACTCACCACCTCTACGGCGTCGAGCGCCGGGAGGGTGAGCTGCTCATCTACTGGGACCGGCAGCTCATCTGGCATCTGCAACCCGCCCCCGACCCCCTGTTTGTGGCGCATGTCCCGGCACGTGGTCCTCAGCCTGGAGGGCACCTGGGTGCGCCCCAGGACTCCGCCCCTGCCAGCCTCCTTCGACATCGACTACGTCCGCACCTACTACCGCACCCCCGCGCAGGCGCAACCCCGACGGCGACGTCCGCCTCCTCGACCCCCGGAAGGCCGGGCACTGACTCTGACCCCCAGCGGCGTCGCCCCTCAGCGCCTCCACCGGTGAGGACACCCGCTGGCACCTGCGCCGGCAGGACGACCTCACCCTACGTCATCACCTCGCCGCAAGGGGCCGCGCTGGGTGCCGCCTCCGCCAACGCCTACCCGGGCGGCGGCCTGGAGGCCTTAGCTGATGCGAGCACCGGGACCGACACCGCAGGCAGCCGGTTCCGGTGGCACCTTCTGCCGGTGGACGGCGGAGCGAGGATCCGCTCCAAACTCAGCGGCCTGGCCCTGTCCACCAGCACCGGGCAGCCCATCACCGGTGAGGAGGACCAGGCGACGACGTGGCGGATCGAGCCACTCGCCCCCTGCTGAACACCAGCGGACACGCCGGCTCACCCCAGCTGGCGCGTCCCGCCGGTCACCCCGCGCGGAGCCGGACTCACACAGTGCCCGGGTCCACCAGCCCGGTCCGGATGCCCCACAGCGCCACCTGGAGCCGGTCCCCTGGATCCTGACTTCTGCATGAGCCCGGTCAGGTGGTATTTGACGGTTGTGGGCTCCACTAGAGCTGGCGTGCGATCTCCGAGTTCGACAGCCCCTGGCTCAGCAGCCTCAGCACATCCAGTTCGCGCGCCGTCAGGGACACCTCCTCGGACCCGCCGCCCGGGTGGGGTGCTTTCGTCACGCCAGGGGACGTGTCGGCTCCCGTTCCCGGTGTCATCCGGACTGACGTGATGCTGCCACCCACTCCGGATGTCGCCGCAGGACCCCTGCCGCCGGCGTCCTGGCCGCTGTTCCCCTGGGCGGAGCGCGGCGAACGACTGGCCAGCTCATGCAGGATGCGGCGAGTGACCCGCTGGTCGAGGGTCCCGTCTCCTGCCGCCACGGAGCGGACGGCGCCCAGCAGCGTCGCCTCGTCGGCGCCCTTGAGGAGGAAACCGGCAGCACCGGCCTCCAGCGAGGCCAGGACGTCGTCGTCGATGTCGAAGGTCGTCAGGATGAGCACGTCGGCGGCCACGTCCGGGTCGGAGACGATCGCCCGGGTCGCCTCGATGCCATCGACGCCCGGCATCCTGATGTCCATGCAGACGACGTCGGGCTGCAGGCTACGGGCCAGTTTGACCGCCTCAGCACCGTCGGCGGCCTCGCCGACGACGTCGATGTCCTCCTCGGCCCCCAGGATGACGCTGAGCCCAGCCCGGACGACCGCCTGGTCGTCGGCGATGACGAGACGAATCATGGGCTGCTGCCTTTCTTCTGCCCTTGCGCTTTCTTCTTCTCTTGCCTCTGTCCTGGTCAGTTCACTGTCCGGCCGCTTTCCCGGTGCCCCGGGTGCGATGACTGCTGCCGTTAAAGGCCCTGTGTATCGATGATATTTGACGACTGCACTAAGTGTGACTCAGGTAGCGGCAATGGACCCGGGGCCCTCGGGGTTCGCAGGCGCAACGGGGTGGGTGGAAGCCTGCTGTTTCCCGTGGGGATGACGAGGTGGTTGTACCAGCCGCCGTCGGGCCGCGGCCCGGCGCTGAGCCGGGCTCCCACCAGGGCGGCTCGCTCCGCCATGCCGGACAGGCCGTGCCCCTCGCGGTCCTCCCCGCGATCCATGGCCACCACCCCCTCGGGCGGGGCGCTATTGCTCACCGTGATGCTCACGCGCTTCTCCTGATGGACGATGAGCACCTGGCAAGGAGCTCCCGGGGCGTGCTGGGCGCTGTTGGCCAGCGACTCCTGGACCATGCGGTAGGCGACAGTCTCCGCCAGGGGGCCGGGGGACTGGGGGTCGCCGAGCGTCGTGTAGTCGACGTGCTGCCCGCGGCTGCGCGCATCCGCGATGAGGTCGGCAATGGCGCTCAGCGACGGCACCGGCCGCTGCTCGGCGTTCGCCACTGGTTCCTTCTCGCCCTCGCCACGTAGCAGGCCGACCGTGCGGCGCAGATCAGCCAGCGCCGTACGCGCGCTCTCCTGGGCGGTCTGCAGCATCTGGCGGGCCCGCTCGGGGTCGATGCGGGTCAGAGCAGAGGCTGCCTGGGTGGCGATGATGACGCCGGAGAGGTGGTGTCCGGCGATGTCGTGGACGTCCCGGGCCAGGGCATTGCGGCTGGCAGTCAGCTCACGCTCCAGCCGTCCTCGCCGGTCCCGCTCCAGCAGCTCAGCTTTCTCCTCCAGGGCCTGGTTCAGGAGCTCGCGGCCGAGCATGTACCTGCCCAGCGCAGCCGGAGCGACGTACATCAGCAGGGCACTCGCTACCCTGCCCGACGAGGATCACGGTGAGTCCGAGACGGGCCGTGTACACCACAGCCACCATCACGATCACGGCGCAGGAAATGCCGACGATGACAATGAACCACAACTGGGCTATCTGGTAGCGGGCCAGCCACCACACGGCGAACATGACCGGCGCCGTCCCTATCCCAATCGTCCCGCCACTGCCAGCGACAGTCACCAGATACATGACGATGGCGGCGATGAGCACCGTGCGCGGAAGATACGGCAAACCGACCAGCAACACCGACTGGAGGCAGGCGCATGCGAAGTAGGAAACCGCTCCATCGAATATTCCGAACGTGTAGAGGAGCTCCTGAGCCGGATCCGCCAGCATAATGCCGAGGTACATGATGGGCAGGATCAGGCACACCGCCGCCGCGACCCATGCGAGTCGCGGCGGCGTGCGCATCGGGGCGGCTGAACCGGGCATGTCCTGAGTCAAACACAGACGGGGATCATCATGCCCTGAACATCCAGGTCCGGCAGAGTTCTCACCCTTGGCGCTTGCACATCAGAGAGTCGACGGCGTCGGACATCAGCTTCTGCTTCTGCTGGAGAGCCGCTCTGTCAGTGGGGTCAGAGAGGAGCGCTGGCCCCCAGGCTGTGCCGGCGGTGGTGACAGTGGTGCCGTCGGGGGCCGACCATGTTCTGGGTGACGTAGCCGGGGAGGCCGCCGTTGTGTCCCCAGGCTTCGCCGCCGCAGCTGAGGGGCATGGAGAATATGCCCAGCCCATAACCGTGATTAGGCTGCCCTGTATCGACGGTTTTCTTCATCTCGGCGATGGAGTCTTGGGTGAGGAGGGTGCCGTTGAAGGTTGCCTGGATGAACGTGCCTAGTTCGCTGGGGGTGGAGATCATGGCTCCTGCGCCGCCAGCCCAGGACGGGTCCATGCGGGTGATGTCCTTCCATTCCTCAGCTGAGGAGTTGCGGTGGTAGCCGTGGGGATGTGTGCCGCGGATGTCTTCCTCTCCGGGGCCCGGGTAGTAGGTGTGAAAGCCCCAATGGTTCGATGATGCGCTGGGTGATCTGTTCTGCCAGAGGTCGGTGGGTGACCTTCTCAGCTAGCAGCGATAGTACGATGTAGTTGGTGTTGGTGTACTTGAACTGGCTGCCGGGTTCGAAGGCTGCGGGATGGGTCAGGGCGATGTCGATCAGGTCCCGGGGTGAGTAGTAGATGTCTCGGTTTTTCGAAGACTTTGTCCTCCAGCCCGATGTAGTCGGTGTATTCGGGTAGGCCGCTGGTGTGTTGCAGGAGTTGGCGCACCGTGATTTTTCGAGGCGTCGATGCCTTCCCCGTGGAGTAGGCCTGGGAGGTAGGTTTCGATGGGTTCGTCGAGGCTGATTTTGCCTTCTTGGACGAGTTGCAGGATCACTACTGCTACGAAGGTTTTGGTGTTGGAGCCGACCCGCACCTCACCGTCCAGGGGTGGAGCTTCGCCGGTCTCCAGGTTTCCTACACCTGCGGCTGCGCCGATGGTGTTGCCATCCTTGTCGCGTACGGCTGTCAGAGCTGCCGGGAAGCCGCCATCGACCAGGCTTTGTGTGGCTGACAGCACCTGTTCCTTCTCGGCTGATGAAGCTGATCCAGTCGCCACGGGTGACGGGGTCTCCGAAGCTCCAGGTGTCGACGGATCGGCCACAGCCACACTGGGGCTGTGCAATCCGAAAGCGCTCGCGCCTATCACGGCTGCCAGCGACACTGCCACCGATCGCGACAGGAACGAGCCCCGGAACATCCCTTTGCCAGACCGGGTGGCTTTGCGTTTCGGAGCAGCAGATGTGGTTGCAGAGTTCTTCGAGTTCGTCATGAAACCAGCCTGGCAGCGGCCACCCCTCCTGCACCCCGGCCGCGAGAACAGTATGTGTTTCCTCCAAAAGGACCTGTCCAAATGGACAGGGGCGCCTGTGAGTGACGGGTATCAGGAAAGGCCGGGACCCCGTAGGGTCCCGGCCGGAATGCAGGTTCTGTGGGCAGAGATCGCCTCCTCAGCGGTTGCACAGCAGGGAGTCGACGGCGTCGGACATCAGGTCTCCCTTCTGCTGGACAGCTGCGGTGTCGCTGGGATCGACGATCGCCTGCAGCAGCGCGGTGCCTGCGATGGTGACGCTGGTGCCGTCGGGGCCAACCATGTTCTGGGTGGTGTAGCCGGGGAAGCCGCCGGTATGTCCCCAGGCCTCGCCACCACAGCTGAGGGACATGGAGAATATGCCCAGGCCGTAACCGCGATTAGGCCGCCCTGTATCGACGGTTTTCTTCATCTCGGCGATGGAGTCCTGGGTGAGGAGAGTGCCGTTGAAGGTTGCCTGGATAAACGTGCCTAGTTCGCTGGGGGTGGAGATCATGGCTCCCGCGCCGCCGGCCTCTGAGGGGTCCTTGCGGGTGATGTCCTCCAGCTCGCCTTGTGAGTTGCGGTGATAGCCGTGGGGGTGCGTGCCGCGGATGTCTTCCTCGCCTGGGCCCGGGTAGTAGGTGTGGGTGAGCCCGAGGGGCTCGGTGATGCGTTGGGTGATCTGTTCTGCCAGGGGTCGGTGGGTGACCTTCTCTGCTAGCAGCGATAGCACGATGTAGTTGGTGTTGGTGTACTTGAATTGGCTGCCGGGTTCGAAGGCTGCTGGTTTGCTCAGGGCGACATCGAGTAGGGTCGCGGGTTGAGTAGTAGTTGTCTCTGATCTGGAAGATGTCGGTCTCGCCAGGAACAGTGTCGGTGTATTCGGGGAGGCCGCTGGTGTGTTGCAGGAGTTGGCGGACGGTGATCTTGGTGGCGTCGATGCCTTCGCCTTTTAGTAGGCCGGGTAGGTAGGTTTCGATGGGTTCGTCGAGGGTGATTTTGCCTTCTTGGACGAGTTGCAGGATTACCACTGCTACGAAGGTTTTGGTGTTGGAGCCGATCCGGACTTCGCCGTCGAGGGGTGGGGCTTCGCCGGTTTCCAGGTTTCCTACACCTGCGGCTGCGCCGATGGTGTTGCCGTCTTTGTCGCGTACGGCTGTTAGGGCTGCTGGGTAGCCGCCATCGACTAGGCTTTGTGTGGCTGACAGCACCTGTTCCTTCTCGGCTGATGAAGCTGATCCAGTCGCCACGGGTGACGGGGTCTCCGAAGCTCCAGGTGTCGACGGATCGGCCACAGCCACACTGGGGCTGTGCAATCCGAAAGCGCTCGCGCCTATCACGGCTGCCAGCGACACTGCCACCGATCGCGACAGGAACGAGCCCCGGAACATCCCTTTGCCAGACCGGGTGGCTTTGCGTTTCGGAGCAGCAGATGTGGTTGCAGAGTTCTTCGAGTTCGTCATGAAACCAGCCTGGCAGCGGCCACCCCTCCTGCACCCCGGCCGCGAGAACAGTATGTGTTTCCTCCAAAAGGACCTGTCCAAATGGACAGGGGCGCCTGTGAGTGACGGGTATCAGGCAAAAGGCCGGGACTCTATAGGGTCCCGGCCGGAATGCAGGTTCTGCGGGCAGAGATCGCCTCCTCAGCGGTAGCACAGCAGGGAGTCGACGGCGTCAGGCATCAGTTTTGCTTTCTGCAGCAGAGTTTCCATATCGGTGGGATCAGAGACGAGCCCATGCGGCATGGCCGTGACGGTGAGGGCCACAGCGGTGCCGTCGGGGCTGACCATGTTGTAGCTGCCGTAGCCGTGGATACCGCCGCTATGTCCCCAGGCCTCGCCACCACAGCTGAGGGACATGGGGAATATGCCCAAACCGTAGCCGCCCATCCATATTTCAGGATGGTCTGTGTCGACAGTTTTCTTCATTTCGGTGATGGAGTCCTGGTTGAGAAGGGTTCCATCAAAGGTGGCTTGGATGAACTTGGTTAGTTCGCTGGGTGTGGAGATGATGGCTCCTGCGCCGCCGGCCCAGGAGGGGTCTATGCGGGTGATGTCCTTCCATTCCTCGGTGGGGGTGTTGCGGTGGTAGCCGTGGGGGTGTGTGCCGCGGATGTCTTCCTCGCCTGGGCCCGGGTAGTAGGTTCGCGAAAGCCCCAGTGGCTCAACAATCCGCTTGTCGATCTGCTCTGCGAAAGGCCGATGCTCCAACCGCTCTGCCAGCAAGGTTAGCACGATGTAGTTGGTGTTGGTGTATGTGAATTGGCTGCCGGGTTCGAAGGCTGCTGGTTTGCTCAGGGCAACATCGAGCAGGTCCCGGTGTGAATAGTAGTTGTCCTTGACCTGGAAGATGTCTTTTTCAAGAACCAGCGTATCGTGATACTCGGGCAGCCCGCTGGTGTGCTGTAGGAGTTGGCGGACGGTGATCTTGGTGCCGTCGATGCCTTCCCCGTGGATTAGGCCTGGGAGGTAGGTTTCGATGGGTTCGTCGAGGGTGATTTTGCCTTCTTGGACGAGTTGCATGAGCACCACTGCCACGAAGGTTTTCGTGTTCGAGCCGGCCCGCACCTCACCGTCGAGGGGTGGGGCTTCGCCGGTTTCCAGGTTCCCTGTGCCTGCGACTGCGTTGGTGGTGTTGCCTTGAGGATCACGCACTGTAGCCAAGGCAGCTGGATACCCGGCGTCCACCAAGCTCTGTAGTGCTGCCAGTATCCTTTTCTTCTCAACAGGTGATGCGGAGTTGTTCATCGAATCTTTCATGAAACCAGCCTGGCAGCGGCCGCCCCTCCTGCACCCCGGCCGTGAGAACAGTATGTGTTCGTCCACCCTGTCCAAATGGACAGGGGTGCCTTTGATATGACGGGTATCAGGCAAAGAGCCGGGACCCTATGGGGTCCCCGGCCGGAATGCACGTTGGGCGGGTAGGGATTTCCTCCTCAGCGGTTGCACAGCAAGGAGTCGACGGTGTCACGCACCAGCTTCCCCTTCTGCTGGATGGCCGCGGTGTCGGTGGGATCGTCCACGATGGCATCTGGTGGGGCGGTTACGGTGAGAGCCATGGCGGTGCCGTCAGGGCCGACCATGTTGTAGCTGCCGTAGCCGGGGATACCGCCGCTGTGTCCCCAGGCCTCGCCGCCGCAGCTGAGGGGCATGGAGAATATGCCCAGGCCGTAGCCGCTCCCGGGAACACCAATCAGATCACTGGCTTCAACGGTCTTCTTCATCTCAGTAATGGAGTCCTGGTTGAGGAGGGTGCCGTTGAAGGCGGCCTGGAGGAACTTGGTTAGTTCGCTGGGGGTGGAGATCATGGCTCCTGCGCCGCCTGCTGCGGACGGGTCCTGCCGGGTGATGTCCTCCAGCTGCCCCTGGTTGTTCCTCGTGTAGGCGTGGGGGTGTGTGCCGCGAATGTTTTCTTCTCCGGGGCCCGGGTAGTAGGTGTGTGAAAGCCCCAATGGCTCGATGATGCGTTTGGTGATCTGTTCTGCTAGGGGCCGGTGGGTGACCTTCTCGGCCAGCAGCGATAGCACGATGTAGTTGGTGTTGGTGTACTTGAATTGGCTGCCTGGCTCGAAGGCTGCCGGTTTGCTCAGGGCAAGATCGAGCGTGTCTCTCGCTGAGTAGTACTTGTCGCGGTTGGCGAAGGGGTCTTCAAGGCCGATCTGATCGGTGTATTCGGGTAGGCCGCTGGTGTGCTGCAGGAGCTGGCGCACCGTGATTTTCGAGCCGTCGATGCCTTCGCCTTTCAGTAGGCCAGGAAGGTAGGACTCCACCGGCTCATCCAGCGTGATCTTGCCCTCCTGGACCAGTTGCATGATCACCACCGCGGTGAAGGTCTTCGAAATTGAGCCGATCCGGACTTCACCGTCCAGGGGCGGGGCCTCACCGGTCTCCAGGTTCCCCTTGCCGACGGCGACGCCTGTGGTGTTTCCGCTGGGGTCTGTGACAGCGGCCAGAGCTGCTGGGAAACCGGCGTCCACCAGGCCCTGTGCTGTCGCTGTGATGCGGGCCTTCTCGGCGGATTCGGTGGATGAATCGGTTTCAGAAGCAGAGGCTGAACTAGAGGCGGACGGGGACGCAGGGGCTGAGGCTGATTCGGTGGGGTCCGGTGGGGCTGCCATGGCTACCTCTGGAGCGTGCATCATCAGGGCACCGGCTCCCATGACAGCGGCCACCGGTAGCGCAAGGGACCGCAGCAGGAACGAGCCGCGAGGGCTTGCGCAGGCTGATGGTCTCGGTGGTCGACGCAGTGGATAGTGCAGAGTTTCTGATTGTTTTTTCTCATGGTTCCAGCGTCGCAACGCCACCCGGCCCTTCGCCCCCGCCGTAGGAACAGTGTTGTTCTATCCGAAGAGGCAGCGTCCCCTATCCAAGGGATAACGCCGTGGGCCGGTGGAGTCGCAGGAGTGCAGTAGGTGGGTGTCTTCTTAGCGGTTGCAGAGCGTGGAGTCGACCGCCTGCAGACCAAGCTGGTATTTCGCGATGGCGTTGTTGGGGTCGTCCACTATGGCGGTTGTCAGGGCGGTGACGGCGACGGTCACGGCGGTGCCATCAGGCCCCACCCCGTTAAAGGTGGTGTAGCCGGGGATGCTGCCAGCATGTCCCCAGGCTGTGCCTCCGCAACTGAGCGAGGTGCTGATGATGCCCAGGCCATAGTGGTCTACGCCTCTTTCGGGCTGCCCTGCGTCGACGGTTTTCTTCATCTCGGCGATGGAGTCCTGGCTCAGAAGGGTGCCATCAAGGACGGCTTGGAAGAACTTGTTCAGCTCGCTGGGGGTGGAGATCATGGCTCCCGCGCCGCCGGCCTCTGAGGGGTCCTTGCGGGTGATGTCCTCCAGCTCGCCTTGTGAGCGGCGGTGATAGCCGTGGGGGTGTGTGCCTCGGATGTCTTCTTCGCCGGGGCCCGGATAGTAGGTATGTGCCAGCCCCAGCGGCTCAATGATCCGTTTGGTGATCTGCTCAGCCAGGGGCCGGTGGGTGACCCTCTCCGCCAGCAAGGACAACATGACGTAGTTGGTGTTGGAATATTTCCACTGGCTGCCAGGGGCGAAATCCGCTGGTTTCTTCAGGGCAAAGTCGAGCAGGTCCCTGGGAGAGTAGTAGTTGTCGCGGTTAGCAACGGGGTCCTCGTGGCCGGTCTGGTCGGTGTATTCGGGCAGTCCGCTTGTGTGTTGCAGGAGTTGGCGGATGGTGATTTTTGAGCCGTCGATTCCCTCGCCTCGTAGTAGTCCGGGGAGGTAGGTTTCCACCGGCTCGTCCAGGTTGATTTTGCCTTCCTGGACGAGTTGCAGGATCACCACCGCGGTGAAAGTCTTTGTGCTAGACCCGATACGAATTTCACCGTCGAGGGGTGGGGCTTCGCCGGTTTCCAGGTTGCCTGTGCCGACGGCGACGCCGACGGTGCTTCCGTCGGCTTTCGTGACCGCGGCCAGAGCCGCCGGGAAACCGCCATCGACCAGGTTCTGTGCGGCTGACAGCGCCTGTTCTTTCTCGGCTGATGAAGCTGATCCTGTCACTGTGGGTGATGGGGTTTCCGAGGTTCCAGGGGCTGATGGATCGGCCATGGCCACTCCAGGCGCGTGCAGCATGAGGGTGCCGGCTCCCATGACAGCGGCCACCGGCAGCGCCAGGAACCGCAGCAGGAAAGAGCCGCGGCGCTCCTGTCCTCCGGTCGTCTTGGTAGCCGGATCGGTGAGCGACGCAGAGGTTTTTGTCGTGTTTCTCATGATTTCAGCGTCGCAACACCACCCGGCCCTTCGCCCCCGCCGCAAGAACAGTGTTTTCTGTTTTTCTGCCGAAAGAACCTGCCTGAACGGATAGCCTGCGCCTCTGGTGTGGGTCGGCGTAATGGTGCGTCAGGTGCGCCGGGCGTCGTGAGTCAAGCACAGGCGGGGGATCAAACATTCAGGTCGAGCGGAGTTCTCACCCTTGACGTTTGCACATCAGGGAGTCGACGGCGTCAGGCATCAGCTTTGCCTTCTGCTGGACAGCTGTTGTGTCGCTGGGATCGACGATACCTCTTGCTGCGGTGCCGGCGATGGTGACGGCGGTGCCGTCGGGGCCGACCATGTTCTGGGTGACGTAGCCGGGGATGCCGCCGCTGTGTCCCCAAGCGGTACCGCAGCTGAGGGGCATGCTGAGTATGCCCAAGCCATAACCGCTTTCCAGGAACACCGCTCAGATTGCTGGTGTCGACGGTTTTCTTCATTTCGGTGATGGAGTCCTGGTTGAGGAGGGTGCCGTTGAGGGTGGCTTGGAGGAAGGTGCCTAGTTCGCTGGGGGTGGAGATCATGGCTCCTGCGCCGCCTGCCCAGGCGGGGTCCATGCGGGTGATATCCTTCCATTCCTCAGCTGAGGAGTTGCGGTGGTAGCCGTGGGGATGTGTGCCTCGGAAGTCTTCCTCTCCGGGATTGGGATAGTAGGTGTGCGCTAGTCCGAGGGGCTCGGTGATGCGTTGGGTGATCTGTTCTGCCAGGGGCCGGTGGGTGACTTTCTCTGCCAGCAAGGTTAGCACGATGTAGTTGGTGTTGGTGTATGTGAATTGGCTGCCGGGTTCGAAGGCTGCTGGTTTGGTCAGGGCGATGTCGAGTAGGTCGCGGGTTGAGTAGTAGTTGTCTCTGATCTGGAAGATGTCGGTCTCGCCAGGAACAGTGTCGGTGTATTCGGGGAGTCCGCTGGTGTGTTGCAGGAGTTGGCGGACGGTGATCTTGGTGGCGTCGATGCCTTCGCCGTGGATTGAGGCCTGGGAGGTAGGTTTCGATGGGTTCGTCGAGGGTGATTTTGCCTTCTTGGACGAGTTGCAGGATTACCACGGCTACGAAGGTTTTGGTGTTGGATCCGATGCGGACTTCGCCGTCGAGGGTGGGGCTTCGCTGGTTTCCAGGTTGCCTACACCTGCGGCTGCGCCGATGGTGTTGCCGTCTTTGTCGCGTACGGCTGTTAGGGCTGCTGGGTAGCCGCCATCGACCAGGTTTTGTGCGGTTGACAGCACCTGCTCCTTCTCGGCTGATGAAGCTGATCCAGTCGCCACGGGCGACGGGGTCTCGAGGCCCCAGGCGTCGACGGATCGGCCACCGCCACCCCAGGCGCGTGCAGCATGAAGGTGCCGGCTCCCATGACGGCGGCCACCGGGAGCGCCAGGGAGCGGAGCAGGAAGGAGCCGCGGGCCCTGTGCCTGTCGGTGCTTTCGGTGGCCGGATCGGTGAGCGACGCAGAGGTTTTTGTCGTGTTTCTCATGGTTTTCAGCGTTGCAGCGCCACCCGGCTATTCGCCCCGGCCGCAGGCACAGTGTTGTTTTATCCGAAAGAGGCGTTGCTTTATCCGAAAGAGAGCAGCATTGTCTTATCAAGGGTTAGTGCGTGGGCCGGTGGAGTTGCAGGACAGCTGGAACTCCACCGGCCCATCAACCATCGCTCTGCAGTGGGAAGGGGTCTCTTTAGTGGTTGCAGAGCGTGGAGTCGACCGCCTGCAGGCCGAGTTGACGCTTCTCAACACTGTTGTTGGGGTCGTCCACAATGGCAGATGGCAGGGCGGTGACGGCGACGGTCACGGCGGTGCCATCAGGCCCCATGCCATTGAAGGTGCCGTAGCCCTCGATGCTACCGCCATGCCCCCAATAGGAGCCGCCACAGCTGAGTGGATAGTTGATGAGACCCAGACCGTAGCCATTCCCGAGCGCGCCTCCGGTGTCGACGGTCTTCTGCATCTCGGCGATGCTGTCCTGGTTCAGGAGGGTGCCGTCAAGGATGGCTTGGAGGAATTTATTGAGTTCGGTGGGTGTGGAGATCATGGCTCCTGCCCCGGTGGCTACGGAGGGATCCATGCGGGTGATATCTTCCAGCTGTCCCTGGCTGTTTCGCTCGTAGCCTTGAGGGTGTGCCGCGGATGTTCTGTTCGCCGGGGCCCGGGAAGTAGGGTGTGTAAAGCCCCAATGGCTCGATGATCCGCTGGGTGATCTGTTCGGCCAGGGGGCCGGTGGGTGACCTTCTCGGCCAGCAGCGACAACACAAGATAGTTGGTGTTGGTGTACTTGAACTGGCTACCAGGCTCGAATAGTGCGGGATGGCTCAGAGCGACGTCGAGGCAATCCCTCTGCGAATAGTAGACATCCCGGTTGGCGAAGGGATCCTCAAAGCCGATCTTGTCGTTGTATTCGGGTAGTCCGCTTGTGTGCTGTAGCAGCTGGCGGACGGTGATTTTCGAGCTGTTGATGCCTTCCCCGTGGATTAGGCCTGGGAGGTAGGTTTCGATGGGTTCGTCGAGGGTGATTTTTGCCTTCTTGGACCAGCTGCCAGGATGACCACGGCGGTGAAGGTTTTGGTGTTGGATCCGATCCGGACTTCGCCGTCCAGAGGCGGGGCTTCCCCAGTTTCAGGTTTCCCTTGCCGACCGCGACGCCGACGGTGCTTCCATCGGCTTTCGTCACTGCGGCCAGAGCCGCCGGGAAACCGGCGTCCACCAGGCCCTGTGCTGTCGCTGTGATGCGGGCCTTCTCGGCGGATTCGGCGGATGCTCCGGTTTCAGAAGCAGAGGGGAGGGCGAGGCGGACGGGGACGCAGAGGCGGAAGCAGAGGTGGAGGCTGATTCGGTGGGTTCTGGTGGGGCCGCCATGGCTGTGCCTGAGCCGTGCAGCATGAGGCACCGGCTCCCATGACAGCGGCCACCGGCAGTGCCAGAGAGCGCAGTAGGAAGGAGCCGCGGGACTTGTGCCCGCTGATGTGCTTGGCGGATGGTGCGGAGTTCTTCGTTGTGTTTCTCATGGCATCAGCGTCGCAGCGCCACCTGGCCGTTCGCCCCCGCCGCAGGAACAGCATCACCCCTGTCCAAAAGGACAGCGTTGGTATCTGGTGGGGTTCCAGCCGTCCGCTGCAACCCTGTTCAGGTGTTCTGGAAGTCGCAGCCGTCTTCGGCCACTATCGGGTTGCAACAGATGTGCTGCTCCCGCAGCCGCAATTAGCGCGACTGCGGGAGCAATAAGGTCCTTGCTGATATGTTCTCAGCGGTTACACAGCAGGGAGTCGACGGCTTTCAAACCGAGTTGGTTCTTTTCCTGCAAAGCTGCTGTGTCATGAAGGTCGGCGACGAAGGTTTGGGGTAGAGCAGTCACCGCGATGGTGACAGCGGCCCCATCGGGGCCGACAGCGTCGTAGGTCTGGTAGCCGGGAATGGTGCCGCCATGCCCCCAAGCGGTGCCTCCGCAGCTGAGTGGGTAGTTGATGAGACCCAGACCGTAGCCATTCCCGTGCGTGCCTCCGGTGTCGACGGTTTTCTTCATCTCGGCGATGGAGTCTTGGCTCAGGAGGGTGCCGTCGAAGGTGGCCTGGAAGAACTTGTTCAGCTCGCTGGGGGTGGAGATCATGGCTCCCGCGCCGCCGCCCCACGACGGATCCATGCGGGTGATGTCCTTCCAGTCCTCAGTGGGGGTGTTGCGGTGGTAGCCGTGGGGATGTGTGCCTCGGAAGTCTTCCTCTCCGGGGCCCGGGTAGTAGGTGTGTGAAAGCCCCAATGGTTCGATGATCCGCTGGGTGATCTGCTCTGCCAGAGGTCGATGCGTGACCTTCTCAGCCAGCAAGGTCAACACGATGTAGTTGGTGTTGGTGTACTTGAACTGGCTGCCGGGTTCGAAGGCTGCTGGTTTGCTCAGGGCGACATCGAGTAGGTCGCGGGTTGAGTAGTAGTTGTCTCTGATCTGGAAGATGTCGGTCTCGCCAGGAACAGTGTCGGTGTATTCGGGGAGGCCGCTGGTGTGTTGCAGGAGTTGGCGGACGGTGATCTTGGCGCCGTCGATGCCTTCGCCGTGGAGTAGGCCTGGGAGGTAGGTTTCGATGGGTTCGTCGAGGGTGATTTTTGCCTTCTTGGACGAGTTGCATGATCACCACTGCTACAGAAGGTTTTTGGTGTTGGATCCGATGCGGACTTCGCCGTCGAGGGGCGGGGCTTCGCCGGTTTTCAGGTTTCCCTTGCCGACGGCGACGCCGACGGTGCTTCCATCGGCTTTCGTGACCGCGGCCAGAGCCGCCGGGAAACCGGCGTCCACCAGACCTTGTGCGGTGGTTGTGATGCGGGCCTTCTCGGCGGATGCTCCGGTTTCAGAAGCAGAGGGGAGGGCGAGGCGGAAGCAGAGACAGAGTCGGTGGGCTCCGGTGGAGCGGCGATGGCTGCGCCTGAGCCGTGCAGCATGAAGGCACCGGCTCCCATGACAGCTGCCACCGGCAGCGCCAGAGAGCGCAGCAGGAAGGAGCCGCGAGGCTTGTGTCTGCTGATGTGCTTGGCGGATGGTGCGGAGTTCTTCGTTGTGTTTCTCATGGCATCAGCGTCGCAGCGCCACCCGGCCCTTCGCCCCAGCCGCAGGAACAGGATCACCTGTCCAAAAGGACAGCGCCCGCGAACCTCAGGCGTGCAAATGCTCCTTGTGCTCCTTGGCGACCTCCTCCGACTCCAGCTGCAGCGTGCAGTGCTCGATGCTGACTTCGTGGTGTGTGGTCAGGCAATCCCTGGATCTCGGAGAGGATCTCCTGGGAATGGCCGTCGCTGAAGCACTCGTCGGATAGCACCACATGGGCGGTCAGGACGGGCAGGTCGGTGGAGACGACGGAGGCGTGGAGGTCGTGGACGTCCTTGACGTGCGGGTGCTCCGCCATGTGCTCCCTCACCTTGGTCAGGTCGAGTCCGCTGGGGGTAGCTTCCAGCAGGATCGACCCCGACTCCTTCAGTAGCTTCAGCGCTCGCGGCACGATCAGCACGGCGACCAGGAGGCCAGCAACGGTGTCGGCGCGGGTCCAGCCGGTCAGGGCGATCACGGCGGCGGAGACGATCACCGCCACCGACCCGAGCGCGTCGTTCAGCACCTCCAGGAAAGCAGCCCGCATGTTCAGGTTGCTGTCCTTGCCGCCGAGCAGCACCATCAGCGACGCGACGTTGCCGAGCAGGCCGACCACACCGATGAAAGCGACCCCGCCGGCCTCCACCTCTGGGGGAGCGAAGAGCCTGCCGACGCCCTCGAAGATCGCATACCCGCCGACGCACAGCAGGATTGCGGACTGCGCACCCGCCGACAGCACCTCGGCGCGCTGCCAGCCCCAGGTGTGCTGCTCCGACGGCGGCCGTTTCATCAGCGTCGCCGCGATGAGGGCCACCACCAGGCCCATGGAGTCGGTCAGCATATGCCCGGCGTCGACCAGCAGCGCCAGGCTGTCCGTGACGATCGCGCCGACGACCTCGGCGATGAAGATCACGCCGGTGATCCCCAGGGCGATCCCGAGGCGCTTCCGGTTCGTCGATCCGTGCGCGTGATTGTGATTGTGACCATGGCCATGTCCGTGGGTGTGGGAGCTCTTCTCGTGGCTGTGATGGTCGTGCGGTGCGGCGCTGTGCTCGTGGGCTGCGTCGTGGTGGTTGCTCATTGCGCGTCGTCTTCCGGGTTCGCAGGTGACTGGGACTTCGCCGGTGGCGACCAAGAGGTCGTCGGCGGCTGCCAGGAGGTTGGTGATCAGTTCTGGCTCGGCCAGGGAATAGAAGGTGGCGCGTCCCCTCACGCGCGCGGTCAGCAGGCCGCTGTCGCGCAGCCCCCTGACGTGGGCGGACACCGTCGACTGTGCTAGCCCCAGGTGCTTGACGAGGTCGGCGACCCGGTGCTCGGACAGCATGAGGTGTTTGACGATGGCCAGCCGGTTCGGGTCGGCCAGGGACCGGAACAGCGTTGCCGCCGTGTCGGTCTCGGGGTGCGCGGACCCTGCCTCAGTCATCGTCATGGAACGATGATAACGTTTCTGAGCGATGAATGCTAGGGGTTTTGGCGACGGATATCGCCGTGTACTCTCCATCAGGTAAGCCCCACCTTGGCTGGACGGAGAACGGCATGGAAACCCCTGGGAGATCTACGACGCACTCATCGACGCGATCCCGGAGGAGGTGACCCTGACAACGGTCAATGTCGGCGCGCAGTGGACCCGGGTCATCAACTCGGCCGGTGGCATCGGCATGGCGTGGACGATGAACGTCAAATCCCGTCCCGACATCTTCCCCGGCGTCACCCTCGACGGCGCGCCGCTGCGGGAGGCCGCCCAGCTGGTGCGCAGCTGGAACCTGGCGGAGAGCTCCATTGGGCAGGCCGCCATCAACTCCCTGGCACAGCACCCCGGAGGTCGCTGAGGCCAACGGCTTCGTCCCCACCGGCGAGGGCATCAACTGGGGCATGGTCTTCGACCCCTACGCCACGGACGTCACCGGCAAGAAGGTCGCCGTCATCGGGCATTTCCCCTTCGCCCAGAAGGCCCTCGAAATGGCGGGGGAGTACATCTGCCTGGAGCGCAACCCACAGCCCGGCGACTACCCGGACTCCGCCTGCGAATACCTCCTACCTGAGTGCGACTACGTCTTCATCTCCGGTTCGGCCTTCGTGAACAAGACCGCGCCGCGCCTGATCGAGCTCTCCCGCAACGCCCTACACCGTGCTGGTTGGCCCGTCCGTCCCGCTGAACCCGGTACTTTTCTCCTACGGCGTCGACACCATCACCGGTTTCGTCTCGCCCCATCCCCAGCAGCTGGATCGGGCCCTGGCGGGCGTCAACATGAAGGGCATGTTCGCTGCTGGCCACCGCGTCCACCAGCACCGCCCCGCAGCCTGAGATCCGTCACCCGAAAGGAAACCCCATGGCCGACCCGAGCCTGACCGATATCACGGTGCCCATCAACACCCCCGACGCCTTCGGTGCGCCGGAGGTGTCCTCCACCGGGACGATGACCGTCATCGACTCGATCGCCACGGCCCCTCAGACAGACCCGTCGCGCAGCCGGCCCGGGGTGCGCAGGCACCTTCAGGGCGATGGCGCGAATGTCATCCTGATGAACTTCGCCCCCGGTCAGCGTCTCGACGACCACCAGGCAGCGCACCCCATCACCGTGCAGTGCGCCCAGGGCAGGCTGCTGTTCACCTGTGGCGACGAGGTCGTGGAGATGCGTCCCGGCGTGGTGCTGCACCTCACCAGCCACCTGACCCACCGGGTCGACTGCCCGGCCGACGCCCCCGAGAAGAACGTCCTGATCCTGACCATGCTCACCGGGGAACGCCACCAGTAATAGACCGTTGTCAATGGCAGGTTCCAGGGTAGCCAGGAGCTGGCTGAGAAGGTGACGGACCAGCACAGCGTCTACGGCATCCCGATGCACTGGTTGAGTATCGTGATCGGCGCCGGCTGCCTAGTCTTCCTGGTGCTCTCGATGTTCAGGTCCTAAATCTGTATCTGTCCTAATCCGTATCTGCTGAGGACGTGGGACGGAGGAACTGGAACAGCGGGGTCTCGTCGCCCCTCAGGGTGGAGAATGCGCACCTCCACGCCGTAGACCTCGCGGATCAGGTCGGCGGTCAGCACCTCGGCTGGTTTGCCCAGGCAGACCGCCCGTCCCTGGTGGATGACCAGCACCTCGTCGCAGAAGCTGGTCGCGAGGTTCAGGTCGTGCAGCGCGACCACGACACTCACCCCCGACTCCCTCAGCGTCGCGAGGATCTCCAGCTGATGCGAGATATCGAGGTGGTTGGTCGGCTCGTCGAGCAGCATCAGCTGCCCCTCCTGGGCGAATGCCCGCGCCAGGTGGGCGCGCTGCTGTTCGCCACCCGAGAGGGTCTGCCAGTCCCGGGTCAGCAGATGCTCGATCCCGGTGCGCCTCGCGGCATCCGCCACGACTTTGCGGTCCTGGGGGTTGGGACCGGCCCAGCGGCGGCGGTGTGGGATGCGTCCCAGGTCGATGACGTCCTGGACGGTGACGTCCTGGTCCGTGGTCGCTTTCTGCTGCACCACCGATATCCGCTGGGCGATCTGCGTCGGTGTCCACTGCGCGTAGGGGCGGTCGCCCAGGATGATCTCCCCGGACCGTGGCTGGATGGTGCGGGCCAGCATACCCAGCAGCGTCGACTTGCCCGACCCGTTCGGTCCGAGCAGCCCCAGGATCCGGCCGGGCATGGCTGGGACGCTGATGCCGTCCACGATGATGGCGTTGCCAGCGGTCCAGGTCAGATCTTCTGCTTCTAGTTTCATCGTTTCCTGGTCCTAGCGAGAATGGTGGCGAAGATCGGCACACCCACCAGCGCGGTGATCACACCCACCGGCACCTCCAGCGGGGCGAAGGCGGCGCGCGCGATGGTGTCGGCCCACAGTAGGAAGATCGCCCCGAACACCGCCGACACCGGCAGCAGGGCCCGGTGCCGCGATCCGACGAGCAACCGCGCGATGTGCGGCAGCACCAGTCCGACGAACCCGATGGCGCCCGACGAGGACACCACCACAGCCGTCATTAACGCCGCCCCGCCCAGCAGGATGATCCGGGTGGCGTGCACCGAAACCCCAGCGTCGCGGCCTCCTGCTCGCCGAACATGAAGGCGTCCAGTGACCCGGCCATGAACATGGTCAGCAGGAGAAACCCAGCCAGCACCGTCGCCGAAAGCGCCACGTCAGTCCAGGAGACGCTCGCGAACGAGCCCATCAGCCAGTACAGGACTCCCCGGGTGGTGTTGGCGTCCGCGCCGACCATGATGATGAACGACGTCAGGGGCCGAGAACCCCTGGGTGACGGCGATGCCTGCCAGCACGATCTTGTCGGTGGTGCCGCCCGCCAGGCAGGACAGTCCCAGCGTCGCGGCGAAGGCCGCCAGAGAACCGACGAAGGCGCCCGCGGGAAGCTCACCAGCCCGCCGCCAAGCCCCATCACCAGGATCAGCACAGCGCCCGTGGAGGCTCCCGACGAGACACCCAGCAGATACGGCTCGGCCAGTGGGTTGCGCAGCAGCGACTGCATGATCACACCGCACAGGCTCAGCCCGGCGCCGGCGGCCGCCGCCAGCAGGACCCGCGGCAGGCGCAGGTCCCAGATGGTGGCGACCCGCAGCGGGGTCAGGCCCGGATCCGGTCCGAAGCCGAGCTTGTGCGCGAGCACGTCCCAGACATTCCCGACGCTCAGGTCGGAGGGTCCGAAGCTGATGGCCGTCACTATCGACAGCAGCAGCACCCCGATGCCGACGACGACCACTACCGCCGCCGGGAGCCTACGGGCGCGTCTCTGCGTGGCCTGGGATGGGCTCACTTGAGTCCGAACTGCTCTATCCCGGCGACGAGCTTCTCCGTCAGGTCGACGGTCCGGATCGACGGGTTCATGTCGCCACCCGCGACCCTGATGAAGCGCTCATTCTTGACCGCGTCCATCTGCGCGGTGACAGCATTGCTCTTCAGGAAGGCGATCTTCTCGTCGGCGGCATCGGCCGTCTGGCTCTTGCGGGTCAGGTCACCCATCACGATGATGTCGGGATTCTTGTCAGCCACGTCCTCCCAGCTGACCTGCGGCCACTCGTCCTTCTGGTCGGAGTAGATGTTGGTGACGCCGAGCTGGTCGGAGACGAACTGCGATGCGCCCGAGCCGCCCGCCACATAGGGCGCCTCGGAGTTCGCGAACCAGAACAGCACCTTGACCGGCTTGCCACCCTTCTGAGCGATGGCCTTCTCCAGTCGCGACTTCAGCCTCGTCATTGACCTGCTTGCCCTTGTCGGGGACGCCGTGGATCTTCGCCAGCTCCTCGACCTCCTGGTACACCTTGTCGATGGTGAACTTCTCCTCCGGTGCGTCGTCGCCGCTCTTCTTGCCGCACTGGTTCGGGGCCAGGTAGGCGGGGACCCCAGCGACTCGTACTTCTCGTAGCTGCCGGCGTTCTTGTCGTTCAAGGTGCTGGGGAAGGACGCGGTCACGAAGTCAGGTTCCTTGGCGGTGACGGCCTCCAGCGACGGGCCACTGTCGGAGATCCGCTCCACCTTGCTGTTCGCCTCTTCGAGGGACGGCAGCACCGGGTCGGTCCAGGTCGCGGTGCCCACCATTGTGTCTGCCACCCCCAGCGACAGCTGGATCTCGGTGGACGACTGGTTCAGCGACACCGTCCGCGTCGGAGCTTTCTGGAAGGTCAGCTGGTGACCGCAGTTCTCGATGGTCAGCGGGAAACCAGCGCTCTCGCTCGAGGTGTTTTTGTGCGCTGCTTGACCCAGATGTGGTCTGCTGGCCGCTGCCGGCGCAGCCACCGACCAGCAGAGTGGAGACCAGGGCTAGGGGATACGAGGGGCCGCTTGAGATGCATGAAGGGGTCCTAAGGGGTGCCGACGGCAGTTCACAGAAAATCTCGGGTCACCTGGTGACAGGCTTCGAGTCTGCACGAAGGCTAACCTTAGAATTAGCCCTTGTCGAGACCTCCGTTCAGCTATGAGACGGACGCAGCAGGGGATACAGAATGGTCTCCCGGATGCCGGCCCCCGGCTTGAGCAGCATCACGAGACGGTCGATGCCCAGCCCCATGCCGCCCATCGGCGGGGCGCCGTATTCAAGGGCTTCCAGGAAATCGTCGTCCAGCTGCATCGCCTCCGGGTCGCCTGCGGCGGCGGCCAGCGACTGCGCCACCAGCACCTCGCGCTGGATCACCGGGTCGATCAGCTCCGTGAAACCGGTGCCGCGTTCCATGCCGCCGATGATCAGGTCCCAGGCCTCCACCTTCCCGGGGTCCGAGCGGTGGGGGCGAGCCAGCGGCTGCGCCACCGACGGGTAGTCGCACACGAACGTCGGCTGGATCAGGCCGGGTTCCACGAGGTCGCCGAACAGCTCCATCGCCAGCTTCCCCGGCCGGCCACTTCGGGTCGTACTCCACCTCGCGCTCGTCCGCGATGGCCCGTAGCTCCTCGACGCCGGTCTCGACGGTGATCTCGCGGCCCAGCTCCTGGCTCAGCCCGTCGAAGAACGCCAGCCAGCGCCACTGGCCGTCGAGGTCGATGGTGCCCTTCTCGGTCTCCACCTGCCGCGAGCCGGTGGCGTCGGCGGCGGCGACGATGATGTCCTGGGTGAGCTGTGCGATCGTCCACTGGTCGCCCCACGACTGGTAGGGCCTCCAGCATGGTGAACTCCGCCGAGTGTGACGAGTCGATGCCCTCGTTGCGGAACACCCGTCCCATCTCGAAGACGCGGTCCGCGCCGCCGACCATGGTGCGCTTCAGGTGCAGCTCCAGCGCGATCCGAAGGCTCATGTCGATGCCGAAGGCATTCAGATGCGTCGTAAACGGGCGCGCCGCGGCGCCACCGTGCACGAGCTGCAGCTGCGGGGTCTCGACCTCCAGGTAGCCCTGCTCGTGCAGCGTCTCCCGGATCGCGCGGGTGATGGCGGAGCGGGTCCGCACCATCTCCCGGGCCTCCTCGCGGGCGATGAGATCGACGTAACGGCGGCGGACCCGCGACTCCTCCGACAGCTCCTTGTGCAGCACCGGCAGCGGCCGCAGGGCCTTCGACGCCAACCGCCACTCCTTGGCCATCACCGACAGCTCCCCGCGTTTGGAGGAAATCACTCGACCCTCCACCCAGACGTGATCGCCCAGGTCGACGTCGGACTTCCACGCGGCGAGGGCCTGCTCGCCGACCTCCGCCAGCGACAGCATCACCTGCAGCCGCTCGCCGTTGTCCCCGGGGGTGAAGCCGTCCTGCAGCGTCGCGAAGGCCAGCTTGCCTGTGTTGCGGATGAACACGACCCGGCCACCGACCGTCACCACATCGCCGGTCTCCTCGCCAGCCTCCAGGTGTCCCCAGCGTTCCCCGCACCGCCGCCAGGGTGTGGCTGCGGCTCAGATCCGCGGGGTAGGGCTGCGTACCGGCAACCAGCAACCGCTCCCGCTTCTCCTTGCGGACCACAGTCTGCTCAGAGTCGGCGGGATCAGGGGCTTGAGTACGCGCATCGGTCACGTGAGGGGAGTCTACCGGCACCAGACGACGAGATCCCGCCGACAGAGATCCGGTCAGCCCTGCACCATGCGCATAAAGCGCAGCACATCCCACCTCCTGGAATCCTCCCGGAATTTTCTGGGATTCCTCCCCGGGGCGGGCTGTGTTATCTAGGATCAGTTGCATCCTCCTGTTCTGGGGGTTGTGGTGCACCAATGGAGGTGTGGGTGATGGTTCGGTCGGGTATGCGGATTGCTGCTGCTGTGGCGGTGGTGGTTGTGGTGTCAGGGTGTGGAAGTGGCGAGTCTTCTGCTCCGAAGAGTCCCTTAACTTTCGATAGGTCGTCGGTGGCATCGCCGACGATGGTGACGACGTCTGCGTTTCCTGGTCCGTCTCCTTCTAGTGTGTCGCCGCAGCCATCGGAGACGTTCAGTCCGGAGCAGCAGGAGGCTGCTGATCGGGTGATGGAGTATTTCCGGATCCTTGATGAGGTGAGCACGAATCCGGATGCTTCGATTCAGCCGTTGGCGGATATCACTACGGGGCAAACGCAGGTACTCGATACGCGGCAAGTTGGTGAGTATCGCAGCAAAGGCTGGGTGCAGACAGGAGTCATTAAGGGTGCATATCAAAGGAGCTGCGGAAGCAACTGAGGTAGATGATTCTCAAATGGTAGAAATCCAAGCCTGTACCGACAGCAGGGAAGTAGAAATTATCGATTCAAAGACTAGTGAGAAAGTTTTTGAACCCTGTTCGCCCACGGACCGTGGCTTGGCAGATTCAGGTGGTCAAGCCGGCGACGGTGTGGCTGATTGGTGCTATTACTAGCGAAGCAAGTTCAGGATGCTAATCATGTGCCAGAAGCTAAGTCTCTTAATAGTCTTTTTATTGATCGCAATCCAACTGCCTTTTTACCCAAGCAAACGCTGAAATCCGCTGCACAGAGGTGGGCAGGTATGGTGTTTGTGAGCTTGAGGTGGGGGCTCCAGGGCATTCAGGGTGGGTCTGGTGGTTCGCAGTCTGGGGGTTCTGGGGGTCGGGGAGCAGAGGTGTTATCACTATGACGGTAAGACTGAGGTTCCTTGCCGTATTGATGGTGGGCAGTGGGATCTTGAGCATATGTGTTATGTCAGGCCGGCTGATCCGCAGCCACCGAAAAACGGATCCGATCTGGACCGGGCACAGTGGCGGGGTGGTGATGAGCTGTAATGTCGCAGGGAACTCCCCGTATAGTTACTGGGAACCCGGCCCAGAAGAAGCCCAGCCCCCGGATCCTGAGGTTTTGGCGAAGATCGCGGTGGAGCGTATGGAGTTGCGGCCGGTGGGGATGGGGATGTGGCCGGATCGGATTGAGGGCTTCCCCGGCCGGCACACTCTGGTGGGGTGGCGTAACTGGCTGTGGGTCACTGACCCGGCTCCTAACACGTGGGGGCCGATTGTCAAGACCGCGTCGCAGGACGGCTATAGCGTCACCGCCACCGCCAGCGTCACTCGTCTGGACTGGGATATGGGCGATGGCCACCACAAAACCTGCGGCAAAGGAATACCACACCCAGCAAACAAAACCCGGGATGAGGCATCACCGTTCTGCGGCTACCAGTACCCCAAGCGCGGCACATACACAGTCACCGCCACCAGCTACTGGACTATTGTCTGGTCCGGGATGGGACAAACCGGCACCATCAAGCTCGAGTTGTCGTCCCAGCTGGAGGTGAATGTGATCGAAGCCCACGTGGTCACCATCCCCGACCGTAATAGCCGCCCCACCACCACACCCAGCCGACGACGGTGAATATCGGAACACCAGCACCACCCATAGGAATTCCCGCAGGCACCGTCACCCCTCATATAGCAAGCGGGAAAGCGGTAGAAGATCTTCAGAACTTAACGGGTGACTATGTGGCTTAGCGATCAGTCGCTACCCCAGGCGACCACGGCCCGGATGCCGTCGTGCGTGACCTCCCACGTCACCTGGGACAGGTCTGGCACGTGCACGTCGGCGTGCAGGACATCGGGGGAGTGGGTGCTGAGGATCCCGAGGACGGGGAAGCCGCCGGCCCGGGCGGCTGCGATCCCGGCGAGCGAATCCTCCACCACGAGAGCCCGCGACGGCTCCACGCCGAGTTGTTCGGCGGCCAGCAGGGAAGGAGTCAGGAGCGGGTTTGCCGTTGACCACCTGGTCGCGGGTGACGACCACTCGGGGCAGCGGCAGGCCCGCCGCAGCCATCCGGGCATCGAGCAGACGCCGCGTGCAGGACGTCGCAACCGCCACCGCGCCGGCGGGCAGCACGCGCAGCGTCTCCGCGGCACCCGGCATGGCCGCAACCCCCGCGGTGTCGGTGACCTCCAACTCCTCGATGCGAATCGCCGCAGCCGACCAGCGGTCCTCCGCGACCAGCGCCTTCGTCAAGGCCCTGCTGGGCATGCCCAGATACGTGGGAAGCTTCTCCAGGTCGACGTCGAACTCCTCAGCCCAGGTGGCGTAGGCGCGGAGCATGGCCGCGTGTGAGTCAACGATGGTGCCGTCATGGTCCAAGATCACGGCGTCGAACGAACCGACGACGTGCTGCCAGCCCATCAGGTCACTTCCAGAACGTCGCCAGCATGAACGACGAGATGATCAACCCGAGGGCGATCAGAATGTTCCATTCGCCCAGCGACCGCATGAAACCGATGTAGGTGCCAGCCAGATTCCAGGTCACCATCCACATCACACCCAGCAGCCCGACGGTGCAAAAGAGCCACGGCACCCACCGGCGTTCCGTCCCACCGGCGATGCGCTTGCGCTCCTTACGCTCCTTGCGAGTCTTCGCTAGCTCTCGGCCTGCTCTTTGCGCGTCTTGCTCTTGGCTTCCTTGCGCACCTTGGACTCGGGCACCGCGCCCCTCCTTTCAATCTCCTCGTGCCAAGGGTAGTGGAGTCACACGGGTGGGAACACATCCGGTGCCGCGGGCCGCGTAGGGTTGGCCCATGAAAAACGGTCGACTGCTCCGTCTCCTGAGGCGCATCAGGCGTCCCCGCGGTGAAGGGCAGCCCCGGAGTCTGCGGGGCCGGGTCGGCACAGGGGTGATCTGCATCCTGGCCGGGACGATGCTCACCGCCTCTGCGTTCGCCGCCCGCGGCACCGACCTGCGCTCCGACCGCAACACCTCGCTGCGCGGCTTGATCGCAACGCAGGCGCAGCGCAACGAGCAACTGAGCCGCGACGTCAGCAAGGTCCGGTCCGAGCTGGACGCCCTCGGACATCAGCAGGGCGCGTCCCCGGAACTGGAGCAGCAGCAGAGGACAGCGGCGGAACAGGCCTCGACGACCGCCGTCGCCGGTCCCGGCCTGCGCGTGACGCTCACCGACGCCCCCGCCGACGTGAAACCCGCGGGAGTCGACGACGACGCCCTGGTGGTGCACCAGCAGGACATCCAGGCTGTCGTGAACGCCCTCTGGAAGGGCGGAGCGGAGGCAGTCAGCATCCAGGGGCAGCGGATCATCTCCACCTCCGGGATCAAATGCGTCGGCAACTCCGTGATCCTGCACGGCATTCCCTACGCCCCGCCCTACGTCATAGAGGCCATCGGCCCCGGCGACCGGATGAGCACCGCCCTGGAGTCCTCCCGGGCGTTGATCGTTTACCGGCAGTACGCCGACGCCTACGGCCTGGGATACAGCGTGGCCAAAGAGTCGTCCCTGTCGCTTCCCGCCTTCCAGGGCGCCTTGAGAGTGACCCACGCCAAGCGCAGCTGGCGGCCCCTTCCAGCAGTCCGGTTTGCTGGTCCTGATCTGGGTTTGCTGGCCTTATTCACGTTTGCCTGTGCTGTGACGCCAGCAAATGCGAATAGAGCCAGCGAAACGGCGATAGAGGCCAGCGAAAAGCGCCCAGCCCGCTGGGTGAACTGGCAGGCTGGGCGTTCGCTATGGCGGGGCGCTAGTCCTTTGCCCGTTCCAGGGCGCGCTTCCTCGCGGCCTCCGAGCGTTCGGCGATGCGCTTGGCGTTCGCCTCGTCCCGGGTCAGGTTGCGGCCGGACTCGGGGTCGAAGACCATCATGGACTCCGGCATGAAGTACAGATCGGCCTCCTCGCCCTCCAGGATCTGGGACCTGGGGTCGAGGTTGACGACGAACTGCGTGCGCATGCCCTCGCCGTCGAGGTCCCGGTCCAGCTCCTCCAGGGTGCTCTGCACCGAGGGGTCGGACTGGAACGGGACATAGGCGTACTGCTCGTTGCCGAGCCACTCGGTGACGTCGACGACCGACGTGAAGGACACCGCGTCCTCGGGTGGTGGGGTGGCGTCGGCGTCCTTGATGTGCTCAGGACGTAGGCCGACGATGACGACCTTCTTGCCCGCCAGCTCCTCACGGGCGCTCTCCGGGATGGGTGCGTTGACCATCGGGAGCTCCAGGTGGTCCTCGTGGACCGTGGCGGGGAGGAAGTTCATGGGCGGTGACCCGATGAACCCGGCGACGAACAGGTTCGCCGGCTCCTCATACAGCTCCCGCGGCGAGGCGCACTGCTGCAGCAGCCCGCGTTTCAGCACGGCGACCCGGTCGCCCAGGGTCATGGCCTCGGTCTGGTCGTGGGTGACGTAGATCGTCGTGATGCCCAGCCGGCGCTGCAGCCGGGCGATCTCGGTGCGCATCTGGCCGCGCAGCTTGGCGTCGAGGTTGCTGAGCGGCTCGTCGAAGAGGAACGCGTCGGCCTCCCGGACGATCGCGCGGCCCATCGCGACGCGCTGCCGCTGGCCACCCGACAGGTTCGCCGGTTTGCGTTCCAGGTGCTCGTTGAGCTCCAGCAGGTCGGCGGCCTGGTCGACGCAGCGGCGGATCTCCTCCTCGTCGACCTTGTTGCGGTTGAGCCGCAGCGGGAAGGCGATGTTCTCCCGGACGGTTGAGGTGCGGGTATAGGGCATAGTTCTGGAAGACCATGGCGAGGTTGCGGTCGCTGGGGGCGAGGTCGTTGACCCGCTGCCCGTCGATCTGCAGCTCGCCGGAGGTGATGTCCTCCAGCCCCACGATCATCCGCAGGGTCGTCGACTTACCGCAGCCCGATGGGCCGACGAAGATCATGAACTCGCCGTCGGCGATGTCCAGGCTGATGTCATTGACGGCTTTGAAACCGTCGCCGTACTCCTTGACGATGTGCTTGAGGGTGATGTTGGCCATAACTGTTTGCTCTCCTAGTCGGGGTTCAGCCCTTGACGGCACCAGAGGTGAGGCCGGAGACGATGCGGCGCTGGAAGATGAGGACGAGAACGACCACGGGCACCGTCACCACGACGCCCGCGGCGCAGATAGCGCCGGTGGGCGACTCAAACTGGCTGGCGCCGGTGAAGAAGGCTAGCGCCGCGGGAACGGTGCGGGCTTTGTCGCTGGTCAGTGAGATCGCGAAGACGAAGTCGTTCCACGCCGTGAAGAAGGCGATGATCGCGGTGGTGAACACCCCAGGTGCGGCCAGCGGCACGATCACCTTGCGGAAGGCTTCCCAGCTGCTGGCGCCGTCCACCTGCGCGGCCTGCTCCATCTCCCACGGGATCTGCTGGAAGAAGGCCGACAGGGTCCAGATCGACAGCGGCAGCGTCAGGACCAGATAGGGCAGCACCAGGCCTGGGATGGTGTCGAACAGGTGGATCTGGCGCCACAGGTCGAATAGGGGGGTGACCAGTGAGATCACGGGGAAGAAGGACACCGTGAGCGCCGTGCCGAGGATGAGCCGCTTGCCGGGGAAGTCGAGCCGGGCGATCGCGTAGGCGCAGAAGGTAGCCAGGATCACAGCGATGATCGTCGCGATGACCGTGACCAGCGCGGAGTTGAACAGCGCGGGCAGGAACAGATCCCGGGCGCCTCCGGTGAAGATCAGCTCGTAGTTCTCCAGGGTGGGGTGGACTGGCCAGAAATTGCCGTCGGCCCGCTCGGATCCCGGTTTGAGCGACAGGTTCACGATCCACAGCAGCGGAACGATCGTGTAGATGATGATCGCGATGCTGCCGGCGATCTGCCAGAGCCGCTGTCCAATGGTGATTTCGCGAGTCATGGCTCATCTCCTTCCCTGGGCGAGATCGACGCGGAAGCCCCTGACGAAGATCACCGCGATGACGACCACGCACAGGAACAGCAGCACCGAGACCGCGGAGCCGAGTCCAACCTCTGTGCGCGAGATGGTCTGGTTGTAGGCGACCAGCGACAGCGAGGCCGTGTCGTGGCTGCCGCCGGTCATGATGAAGATGTTGTCGAAGATGCGGAAGGCGTCGAGGGTGCGGAACAGCAGCGCCACCATGATCGCTGACTTCATGTTCGGCAGCACCACGCGCCGCATCCGCTCGCCCCAGGTGGCGCCGTCGACGATCGCGGCCTCCTCCATGGCCGAGTCGATCTGGGTCGAGGCCGGCCAGCAGCAGCAGCGACATGAAGGGGGTGGTCTTCCAGATCTCGGATACGCAGATCGGCACCATGGAGGCCCAGAAGTCGCCGAACCAGTCGAAGTCCTTCGGGAAGATCCCGAAGGTCAGGCTGTTCAGCAGCGGATCGACGAATCCGGTGTCGGTGGCGAAGGCGTAGAGCCAGGAGAACGCCGAGACCACAGTGATGATCGAATACGGGATCAGCACGATGGTGCGCACGCCCGCGCCCGTCGAGAACCTTGGCCATCGCCAGGGGCGATCAGGAACCCGAGGACGAGCTCGACCACCACCGTGACCACGGTGATCAGGGCCGTGGTCCCGAACGCCTGCCACCACAGCGGGTCGCGCAGGACGATCAGGTAGTTCTCGAACAACACGAACTGCCTGCTGCCCGGGTCGGTGAGCCGGTACTGGAACAGTGAGGTGTAGACGGCCTGGAGGATTGGGTAGAAGGTCACCAGGATCATGATCACGAAGGCTGGTCCGGCCAGCTTCCAGCCGAGCCTGCGTTCCTCTTTCGCGCGGTCTGACAGCCGTGGCTTGCCGCTACGGGTCGTGGTGGCGCTCACAGCAGGGCCTCCCCCTTGAGAACCTTCATGATCAGCTCGGTGGACTCGCGGGGTGTCCGCTCCGGGTCCACGGCCTCCGGCGGCGACCAGGTGCGCTGGATGGCCGTCGAGAGGTCGCCGTAGTAGGCGGTCCGGGGGCGCTGCACCGCCGCGTTGAGGGAGTCCTTGATGGCGTCGGCCATCGGGAACTGCTCACGTATCTCGGCGTCCTTGAAGACTGCAGCCCGGGACGCAGGGTTGCCGGTCCCCATCATGTAGGCCTTCTGATGGTCCTCAGTCGTGATGCACTGGATCGCCTTCCACGCCAGGTCCGGCTTCTGGGAGGCCGAGTTCACCCCGAGCTCAATCCCGCCGAACGGGGAGCCGACTGCTTGTCCGCGTCCACCCGGGGATAGGTCGTCCAGGCTATGTCGTCCATGAACGGCACGTCGTTGCCCTTCATGGCCGCGTAGACGTAGGGCCAGTTCAGCATGAACCCCGAGGTGCTTTCGTCCTGGAACATGTTGAGCGCGTTGGTTTCGTTCATCGACGACAGCGCCGGCCCGACGGACCCGGACCGGGCGAGGCTGGAGATCAGCGTCGCGGCCCGCTTGCCGGCTGGCGTGTCGAGCCCCAGCTGGGTGTCGGCGGCGGCCGCCCCCTCGTTCTCGATGATCGATCCGCCGGCACTGGCCACGAGCGCATTGATGAAGACGGTGTAGCCCTCGTAGCGTTTGGCCTGCAGCGCGATGTCCTTGCCCGTGGCCTGAGCGGCGGCGATGACCTGGTCGAAGGTGACGGGACCGCTCATGTCGAGCCCGGCCTCTCGGCGACGGACTTGCGGTACCACAGCAGCTGGGTGTTGGCCCCAGAACGGTGCCGCGACCAGCTTCCCCTTCCAGTTCGATGCATCCAGCGCACCCTGGACCCGGTCCGCGGTGAAGTCCTGCCGGTACTGGTCGGGGACGTCGACGAGATAGCCGGCCTCAGCGAACTCGGGGACGACGACCGGGTCGAGGCTCATGATGTCGACCCCGCTGTCGTGAGCTGCGAGACGGCGGATCAGCTGCTGCCGCTGGTCCGACGCCTCATTGGGCAGCTGCTCTACCCTGATGGAGTATTCACCACCCGAGGCCGCGGAACACTCGGCCGCCAGCTGCGCGCCTGCCCGCCGCCGGTCGGCGACGCCCCACCACTATCGGGGTTGATGAACCATGTCAACGTGGTCTGCTGCCCCGGACCTGACGAGCATGCCGCCAGTCCCGGAGCAATCAGAGCGGCAGCCGCCATGAACACGACTGCCTTGGACTTGAACTTCATCGTTCTCCTTAGCTTTCCTCACGGACTGCATTTCCACCTACCATAGAGGAAAACCTACGTGTTTGGGGGGTCATAGCCGTTTTCAGTAGAGGACCTGCTACAGGGCGGGATCGGCCGCCTCGACGGGGCATCGCCGGGCAATGGGGGAATGATAAGGCAAGGGACAGCAACATCGCGGTGTGCCGGCACGATGCGCAAGGTGGCGGAAATTTCACCAGGCCCGTGTCGCCGGTTGGTCCATAACAGGGGTGGGGCAGCGTGCCGGCCGCCTCCGCGTGACAGAATTGCGCCCGTGGCACTCATCCTCGTCATCGACAACTACGACTCGTTCGTCTACAACATCGTCTCCTACCTGGCCCAGATCGGGGCCAGCACGCAGGTGTGGCGCAACGACGACCCGAGGTTCGCGGAAGCCGGCTGGGAGGACGCCTTCGACGGGGTGCTGCTCTCACCCGGGCCGGGCACCCCGGAGCGCGCCGGGGTGTGCGTCGACGTCATCCGGCAGGTCGGAGGGCGCACGCCGCTGTTCGGGGTATGCCTCGGACTCCAAGCGATGGTGGTGGCCCTCGGCGGCGTCGTCGGCCGCGCCACCGAGCTACTGCACGGCAAGGTCTCCCAGGTCTTCCACGACGGCCAGGGCGTCTTCGCCGGGTTGCCGTCGCCGATCAACACCACCCGCTACCACTCGCTGGCCGCTGTCGAGGACACCATGCCAGCTGAGCTGGAGGTGACGGCACGCACTGAGTCTGGGGTCATCATGGCGATCCGGCACCGTGAATGGCCGATGGAGGCCGTGCAGTTCCATCCCGAGTCGGTGCTCACCGAGGGCGGCTACCAGATGCTCGCCAACTGGCTGGTGACCTGCGGCGACGCCGACGCGCCAGCCCGCGCCGCGGGTTTCGCCCCCTTGGCGACCACAGCGCTGTCCTAGCAAGAAAGGGCCTTAGGCGTTGCGGTCAGCAGGTCGGGAGATCCACTCTCCCCAGACCGCTGAGATGACCGTACCGAGGGCGCCCAGGCTGACGAGGAACCAGAAGTGCTCGTGCCCGATGAACGGCAGACACACAGCGAGGCCGACACCGAGCGAGAAGACGATCCTCTCGCCACGCCTCAAGAACCTCTGCTGTCGGTCGGTGTACCAGGAGGCAATCACCGCGACCACCACCAACCCGACCCCGGAACCGATCAACCGGAGCCACGGAGCCCAACCGGAAAGCCCCAGGATGACCAGGACCGTGGCGATCACCGTCGTCTTGAGGGCGACAGCGAACGCAACGTTTCGGTACTGAACTTCGAGACATGGGTAACGCCGGAGAAGAAGATCGCGGCAGCCAAAATAGCGCTGACAACGTATCGCACAACCCATCACCCTCCCTTAGTTACGTTGTGGATCGATGCGCTTTTGGTGGACCCTACCCGGAATCAATCGTTTTCTGTACAGAGCGCGACGAGACTGACGAAAAATGTCCGGGAACGGTAGCGTTTGCCTCACGTGAGCATGTCCGCGGGTGGTGCCTGGATGTGCTCCCCACCAGTCAGCGCTTCGGCGACGGCGGCGGGGATGGCAGGGGTGTCGGTGATGGGCTCGGTGTCTGGGTAGGTTCCTGCGAGTTCTGGGCCGGCTGGGTCGGGATGGTCACCTCCACATCTTCGGTGTTCCTGGGCAGCTCGGTGTCTGCATCGAAATTCTGGGCGCTCACCCGGCCGTAGGTCTGTTGTCCGGGCTGTTCGACCTGCCTGATCCGCAGTGGCCGGGAGAAACCAGCGCTCTTGAATGCCTGCTGTGCCTGGCTCTCATCCATGCCGATCATGTTCGGCACCTTGGCGGTCGTGGGGGCTGCCTTTGCAATGGTGACGGTGATCTTCCCGTCTTGCGGTCCAGGGCGGTTCCCTCGTCGGGACTCTGTTTGAAGACCTTCCCCGCATCCTGCTGGCTGGTCTCGCCCCTCCGAGCTCTTTAGCGTCACCTGAAACCCGCATTCGTGGCCAGGCTCTGGGCCTCGTCCAGGGTCTTGCCGGTGAAATCCGGCACCGGGGAGGTTCCCGTCGCGACTTTCAGGGTGATGTCGTGGTCGGGCGCGGCCTTCTGACCTAGAACGGGATCGCTCTCCTGCACCTGCCCCTTCACGGCATCGGCGGCCTCATCTGCCGGTTTCATGTCCTCTTTGGTGATCTTGCCCGTGAAACCGGCTTTCTGGAGCTGTGACTTGGCGTCGTCGAAGGACTTGCCCTTCAGATCGGAGGGAATCTCAGCTGAGTCGGTCCCCTGCCCGACCTTCAAGGTCACCGTGCTGCCGAACGCGGCCTGGGTGCCGGAGGCCGGGTCGCTTGCCGTGACCCTGCCTTTGTTCGCGTCGTCGGACTCGACGTTCTCCACCTTCGAGGCGAAGCCCTGCTCTTTCAGGGCGCTCTCCGCGGTGGCCTGGTCCGACCCGACGACATTCGGCACCGTCACCTGCCGGGGAGCGGGGTTGGCGAAGACCATGTAGGCGGTGGCGGCGAGTGCGATCACCAGCAGCCCGGCCAGGACCGAGAGCGTGACCACGAGCCTCTTGCGCTTCTTCTTCTGGTCCTCATCCTCCAGGGTGTCCACTGCGCCGTTCACGGAGGTATCCGCCGGGCTGTCGGCCGCCGCTGGCATCGCGGTGGTCGGGGCGGCGCGCCGCGCGGAGGATGGCATCACCGTGGTCGGCATCTCAGTGGGGGAGGAGAAGGCTGCCATCACCGGCTGCCCGTTCAGGGCCCGCAGGATGTCCTCGCGGAACTCGCGGGCGTCCTGGTAGCGGTCTGCAGGCGACTTGGCCAGCGCCTTCAAGGCGATGGCGTCCATCGCCGGGGTCACCTCGGGGTCACGCTGGCTGGGTGGTACGGGCGTCTCCCGGACGTGCTGATAGGCGACGGAGACGGGGGAGTCCCCCTTGAACGGCGGCTCCGAGCACAGCAGCTCGTAGAGCAAGCAGCCCACCGAGTACAGGTCCGAACGCTGGTCGACCTTCTCGCCGCGCGCCTGCTCCGGCGACAGATACTGGGCGGTGCCGATCACGGCGGCCGTCTGCGTCATCGTCGCGGAGGTGTCGGCGACGGCGCGGGCGATGCCGAAGTCCATCACCTTCACCGTTCCCGCGGGGTGAGCATCACGTTTGCCGGTTTGATGTCGCGATGGATGATCCCGGCACGGTGGCTGTAGGACAGCGCGTCGAGCACCCCGGCTGTGAACTCCAGCGCCCGGTTCGGCACGATCTTGCGGCCGTCGCGCAGCACCTCGCGCAGCGTCACACCCTCGACGAGCTCCATCACGATGTACGGCACCATGACATCGGACTTGGTGTCCCGCTCCTCGCCGGTGTCGTAGACGGCGACGATGTTCAGGTGGTTCAGGCCCGCCGCGGACTGGGCCTCGCGGCGGAACCGGGCCTGGAACGTGGGATCGCTGGCCAGGTCGATGCGCAGGCGCTTGATGGCCACGTCGCGGATGAGACGGAGGTCACGGGCACGCCAGACCTCTGCCATGCCGCCACGCCCGATAATCTGATCGAGCTCGTAGCGCCCGCCCAGCAGGGTGCCTCGCTCAGTCATCGCACTGGTCCTTTCGATTGATCGAGAACCATTGTGGCCCATCGATCCAGTTTTCGCCCGTCCTCATTTGACGGCCTCCACCACGGCTTTGAAAATCGGCGCAGCGACCTTGCCGCCAGAGATGTCGTCGCGCGAGACCGCGGTGCTCTGCACGAAGGCCACGACGGCGACATGCGGTTCGGAAGCATAGCCGACGAACCATGCATAGGGCGGACGGTTCGGATCGGACTGGGCGGTACCGGTCTTGCCCCCGACCGTCAAGCCACTGATGTCCGCGGGTGAGCCGGTGCCGTCGCTCACCACATTCTCCATCATCTGCCTGAGCTGCTTAGCGGTGCCCTCGCCGATCGGGCGGCTCATCTGCTCAGGCTGCACCGTCTGGATCACCTTCAGGTCGCTGCCGGTGACGCTCTTGACCAGGTGGGGTTTCATCAGCACCCCGTCGTTGGCGATGGCGGAGGCGACCATCAGCATCTGCAGGGGCGAGGCGGCCACCTCATACTGCCCGATGCTTGACTGGCCCAGCTGCGCCGCGTCCAGCTGCTCCGGGAACCTCGACGTCGACGCCGGCAGGTCGATGCCTGGCTCCGTGTTGAAGCCGAATTTCTTGGCCATGTCCACCATCTTGTCCTTGCCCAGGTCCACGCCCAGCTTCGCGAACGTGGTGTTGCAGGACGTCGCCAGCGCATGCTCCAGCGTGATCTCGGTGCCGCCGCAGTTCGTCGAGTTCCCGACGGAGTGGCTGGAGCCCGGCAGCTGGTACGTGTTCGGTGCGGCGACGACGGTGTCCGGCGCGTATCCCGACTCCAGGGCCGCCGCGGACGTCACCAGCTTGAAGGTCGACCCGGGTGGGAAGACCTCGCGGACGGCCCGGTTCTTCAGTGGCTCCTCCGAATTGTTCAGAAGGGAGTCCCAGTTCGCTTTCTCCGCCGACGTGTCCTGGGTGGCCAGCAGGTTCGGGTCGTAGGTGGGGGTCGAGGCCAGCGCCAGGATCTCGCCGGTTGTGTAGTCGATCGCGATGGCGGCACCCCTGCTGTTTGCCCAGCGCCTTCACGGCGGCTGCCTGTGCCTTCGGGTTGAGCGTCGTGTTCAGGTTGGCGCCCTGCGGCTTCTTCCCGGTGAGCAGGTCCAGGACCCGGGAAAACATCTGCGACGAGGCGGTGCCCGACAGCTCCGAGTTCCAGCTCCGTTCCAGCTCCTGGCGGCCGTAGGAGTACGAATACCAGCCCGTTACTGAGGAATACAGCTCACCCTTCGGGAAGGTGCGCCGCCACGGGAACTGGTCTGTCCCCGGCACCGACGTGGCGATCGCGTCGTTGCCGACGAGGATTGCACCGCGGTTGGTGGTGAACTCGTGGTCGCGGACGCGGCGGTTGCGCACATCCGCGTTCAGCGCGTCGGACTGGCCGACGCTGATCCAGGTGATGTTCAACAACAAAGCCGCCATCAGCAGCGAGATGAAGATGCTGACTTTCCTCAGGGGGCCGTTCATTTTGCAATCACCGCCGTCGACTGGGCAGGAGTCAGCAACTCCTGCGGGGTGGCCGTGGCACGCTGAGGCATGCGTGCCCGGTGGGAGATCACCATCAGGATCCCGATGATCATCCAGTTCGCGATCAGAGAGGAACCACCCTGCGACATGAAGGGTGTGGTCAGGGCCGGTCAGCGGCAGCAGCCGCGTGATGCCGCCGATGATCGAGAACACCTGTACCGCGAACGTGAACGCCAGCCCGCCCGCGAGGAGCTTGCCGAAGCCGTCGGGGCAGGTCAGGGCGGTCTTCATGCCACGGGCCACGATGAACCCGTACATCAGCACGATCGCCATCAGGCCCACGATCCCGATCTCCTCGGCCAGGCTAGCGGCTATGAAGTCGCTTTCGTTCATCGGCGTCAGCCAGGGTGATCCCTGCCCCCAGCCGCGGCCGAACAACCCACCCCAGGCGAAGCCGAACTGCGCCTGGATGATCTGGTAGTTGCCGTCGTAGTCGCTGAACGGGTTGAGCCAGGAGTTGACGCGGCGCGGCACGTGGTTGGTGAAGTTGTAGGCCAGCAGGCCGGCTATGACGAATGCGATCCCCGCCAGGATCGGCCAGGCTGGCCGCTGCGTCGCCACGTAGATCATGAACGTGAACAGGGCCGAAGAACAGCAGCGCGGTTCCGAGGTCGTTCTGGAAGACCATGATCGCCAGCGACAGCAGCCACATCACCGCGATGGGCCTGAGGTCACGGGCCCGGGGGAACTCCAGGCCGATGAAGCGCCTCCCAGCGAGGGCCAGCAGGTCGCGTTTCTCGTAGAAATAAGCGGCGAAAGCCAGCGCCAGGAGGATCTTGGCCACCTCCGCCGGCTGGAAGCTGAACGGGCCCACCCCGATCCAGATCCGGGCGCCGTTCAGCTCACGTCCGACCAGCGGCACCAGGGGCAGGATCAGCATCAGCAGGCCACCCAGGAACAGCAGGTACGGGAACCGCTGGAGCCGGCGGTGATCACGCACCAGAACACGACCGCGGCGAACAGCGCGATCCCGAGCCCCGTCCAGATGATCTGGTTCGTGGCCGCGTGCGCATTCTTCGCCAGGTCGAGGCGGGCGATCATCGCCAGGCCGAGCCCGTTCAGCAGGAACACCACGGGAAGGATCACGGGATCCGCGTAGGGGATCCGCCACCTGACGATGGCGTGGGCGCCCAGGGCCAGCGCGAACCAGATGATGGTCCCCGGGATCAGCTCGGGTGGCAGCGAGCCCCTGCAGGTTCAGGTAGGAGACGACCCAGCCGACCAGCCCGAAGGTGCATGCTGCCAGCGTCAGCGCGAGCTCGACGCCGCGCCGCTGCCGGAAGATGATGTATTCGCCCGTTGCTGAGGGCTGTTGGACGACGGACATCAGCAGGCCTCAGGATTTGCTTCTTCGGTGGACGTGGGAGTCATCGGCGCCAGCATCGTCGGGTAGTTCGCCTGCTCCGTGGAGTTCGGCAGCGGGCTGGCCTCGGCAGTTGCTGCCGTCTCCGTAGTCGCTGTCGTCTCCGTCGGCAGGGGCCACGGTCGGCAGGCTGTCGGGTGGCGGTGTCGCCTCCGCGCCGCGCCGCTGCTGGCGCGCGCCGCGCAGCGCGTCGCATAGCCGTCCAGGACATCTGCCGTCTCGCCGGCCGCCTGGAGGTCGGCGACAGCAATCGTGTTTGTGACCTGCCGCTGATAGAACACGGGCAGGGTCCGATATGAGCGTATTGCGGCGCTCGATGAGTTGATTCATCCGGTAGCCGAGCAACGCGCCCGGAAGACCGTTGTAGATGCCGATCTGCCCGTCGGCGTCGGCTATGAAATAACGAGTTGAGCTGTACACCTTCACTCCCCAGAAGGCAGCTCCCACGACGATCACCCCGCGAGGATCGCCGCCAGTGCGGTGGGCCAGCGGTGCTTGCTCTCCTGCGGGGCGTACCGGGCCTGTTCCAGGGAGTCGTGGTCCGGGTCCTCGGGTGGCTTCTCCGGCTCGGGGTAGCCCTGCCCCTTGTCCTCGCCGCGCGTGATGCTCGGGATCGTGCGCTCCAGGGCGAGACCCGGCCAGCTGCGACGGGGCCGCGTCGAGCGCGTCGTCCTGCGGGACCACGCGCGCCAGCACCATGGAGATGTTGTCGTGGCCGCCGTGCTCGTTCGCCAGCGCCGCGAGACGGGAGACGCACTCGTCGAGATCGTCGAGGGCCATCAGTCTCTTCAGGTCTGCCTCGGTCATCAGCCCCGACAGGCCGTCGGAGCAGAATAGCAGCCGGTCGTCCTCCCTTCGGCTCCAGCTCGAAGAAGTCCGGTTCCCGTGTCCCCGGACCCATTGAGGACCTTGAGGATCAGCGACCGGTGCGGGTGGGTGGCGGCTTGCTCCGGGGTGATGCGGCCCTCGTCGATCAGCGACTGCACCCAGGAGTGGTCGTGGGTCAGTTGCCTCAGCTCGCCGTCGCGCAGCAGATAGCCGCGTGAGTCGCCGATGTGCGATGCCCAGCATCGTGCCCGAGAATGCGGCACCCGAGAAGGTGGTTCCCATCCCGTCCAGCTCCGGGTCGTTCTCGATCAGGTCGGACAGCTTGTCGTTGGCGCGCTGCATGATGCCCGCCATGTGCTCCACGAGGTGCTCGTTGCCGAGACGGCGGTCGCCGTCGCTGGCCTCCCTCGCCGCGACGGCCGAGGCAAGGTCACCCGCCGCCGCCCCGCCCATGCCGTCGGCGACGAGAAGCAGGTTGGGGCTGGCAAAGGCTGCATCCTGGTTGTTCTTGCGGACACGCCCCACCTCGGAGTGGATGCGGAAGTCGAGGGAGAACGCCTGCATCACACCTCCAGTCTCATCATGGTGCGGCCGATCCGCAGGATGTCGTTCACCGTCAGCGGCGTGGGCTCGGTGATGCGTTTGCCGTTGACGTAGGGTCCCGTTGGTGGAGCCCAGGTCGGTGACCATCCAGGTCTCCGGGTCACGCTGCACCAGCTGGGCGTGACGCGACGACGCGTAGTCGTCGTCGAGCAGGATAGTGGAGTCGGAGGTGCGGCCCAGGTTGATCGTCGGCTCCAGGGGCACCGACAGGCCCTGCTGCGCGCCCTGCGTGATAGCGAACCGGGTGGGCTGGCGTTTCGACCGGCCGCGGCGTACCGGCGCCAGCTCGGTCGCGGGCAGGTCGGAGGCCGAGACCTTCCGCCCGAACATGTCCTTGCGGATCACGTCGGCGACTATGCCGATGAAGAGCCAGAGCAGGGCAAGGAAGACGATCTTGATTGCCGCCGCGATGAGATCCGACATTGTTCACGCCTCCGAAGGCGAATGCACCAGCATCCTCGTGTTGCCGATCTCGATGCGGGAGCCGTCGCGCAGCTGCGCGGTCTGGACGCGCGAGCCGTCGACGACGATCCCGTTGGTGGACCCGAGATCCTCGATGCGTATGGTGCGGTTCTCCAGCGGGCCGGAGACCGAGATCATGGCGTGGCGGCGCGACACCCCGGGATCGTTGACGCGCAGATCCGCGCTGGAGCCGCGTCCGATCACCAGCCTGGCGGCACCAGGGGATGCCTTACCCCGCCGACCTCGAGCACCAGTTGCTGCGAGGCCCGCGGCCTGGGCGCGGGCGGCTGGTCGGGGGCAGACGCGATGGCCTGGCTGGCGATCCGGAACTGACCCGTCGGCAGGCTCTGCTCCAGCATGTAGAGGATCTGGATGGGGCCACTGAAGACATACGACCGCTCTGCCGCGTGCTCCCTGAGCCCTGGGATGATCTCCGCGTTCAGCGTCTTGGTGTAGGGGAACAACCTGTTGTAGTCATGAGGGAGAGGGACACGGTGAACACATTCGGCACCAGTCGCTTGTCACGGCTCAACAGTTTGGCCTCGGAGTCCAGCTCCCGCTGGATGCCCGCCGCGATCTCGACAGGCTGCACGTCGCCCTTGAAGGCACGGGCGAAAACCTTGTCAACGGCAGCGCCGATCCTCTTCTCAGCGCGGTCGAACACGCCCATTCACCCTCCTCTCAACGAAACCAGCTTAGAGGAAGCACCAATCGCGGTCACCTGACTCGCCTGCCTGAAGCCCCTGAAAAGCCCCTGAATCGGACTGTGATCGGCAGTCGGCCGCCTGCGCGGGACCCTTGCGGGGGTCCGGGGAGGCCGCCGGGCTGTCGTGCCTCCGGGACTCAGTGTGAGGCGGGGGTATGAGACGCAGGGGGCGTGAAAGGTGCGGGCGAAGGCATCGAGGATGTCCGTGGCGCCCTCAACGGCGCTGACCCGCTCCGCCGCGAGATCGGCCTCGACGCGCTCGAGCGACCTGACGGACCTCTGGGGAGGTCCGCAGCGACTGAATGATCTCCTGCTCCACCATGTTCCACAGCCAGGCGCGCTGCTGCGCCCTGCGCCGGCCCGCGAGCTCGCCGTCCTGCTCCAGGTCGGCGCGGTGCTTGGTGACCGCGGCCCAGACATCGTCCAGGCCTGCGCCGGTGTATGAGGAGCACGTCAGGACGGGGGCGCGCCGCTTCGTCTCGTCGCTGGAGATCAGCTTCATCGCGATGCTGAGCTCCCGGGCCGACACCCGGGCCTCGCCCTCGTTGTCGCCGTCGGCCTTGGTGATGGAGATCACATCGGCCAGCTCCAGGATGCCGCGTTTGATGCCCTGTAGCTGGTCGCCGGTACGGGCGACATGCAGGAACAGGAAGGTATCGACCATGCCGGCGACCGCCACCTCTGACTGTCCGACGCCCACGGTCTCCACCATCACGACGTCGTAGCCCGCGGCCTCCAGCACCAGCATCGACTCCCGCGTCGCGCGGGCGACACCGCCCAGGTGGCCCGCCGATGGGGACGGGCGGACGAAGGCCTCAGACCGGTTGGCGAGGTCACCCATGCGGGTGCGGTCCCCGAGGATGGAGCCGCCGGTGCGCGTCGACGACGGGTCGACGGCCAGCACTGCGACCTGGTGCTGGTACTCGTCGATCAGCTTGACGCCCATCGCGTTGATGAAAGTCGACTTGCCCGCGCCCGGCACCCCGGAGACACCGACCCGGAAAGCTTTCCCGGTGTGGGGATTGATCAGCTGCAGGAGCTCGTGTGCCTGCGCGCGATGCTCCGGTTTCGTTGATTCCACCAGGGTGATGGCCTTCGCCACATGACCCCTGGACCCCTCAACGACCTTGGCCGCCAGCTCCGCCACATTGAGATTCCGCATGTGAGCAACCCTATCCCCACCCGCCGCGGACGAGGACCGGACGTCGTATGGTCCTACGTCCCGGTAGGTAGCCATCTTTGGTGGGCAGACCAGCCATATGTTGCTACCTACTGGCCCGTAGGGCGTGGCCGTTGTGGACGGGCTTCTGAGCGGCACTAGGCCAGTGCAGAGGCGCAGCACTAGACTGTCCGCGTCAAATTCATCTGTTAGCCACCGATAGGACGCATATGCCTGAACCACGAATCCTTCCGTCGGCGGACCTGGACGGCGGCGTCGACATCGGCGACGGGTCCTCCATCTGGCATCTCGCCCAGGTGAGGGGCGGGGCCGAGATCGGCGAGAACGTGATTGTAGGGGCGGGGAGCCTACATAGGCAGTGGGGTTCACGTCGGGGACAACTGCAAGATCCAGAACTACGCTCTCGTCTACGAGCCTGCCCAGCTGGAGGACGGGTGTTCGTCGGCCCGGCCGCGGTGCTCACCAACGACACCTTTCCGCGCGCCGTGAACCCCGACGGCACCTCCAAGAGCGCCCACGACTGGGAGTCCGTCGGGGTGACCCTGATGCGCGGCTGCTCGGTCGGTGCGCGCGCCGTCTGTGTCGCGCCTGTGACGATCGGCGAATGGGCGACGGTCGCCGCTGGTTCCGTCGTCACCCGTGACGTTCCCGCCTACGCGCTGGTCGCCGGTGTCCCGGCCCGCCGCATCAAGTGGGTGGGCCGCCCGGTTTCCCGCTGGAGGAGACCGGCCCCAACACCTTCCGTGACCCGCACACCGGCGACGAGTTCGAGCAGGTGGGCGAGACCCTCAACCTCGTAAAGGAAAACCCGATGACCCAGTCCTTCATCCCCCCAGCCAAGCCGATCATCGGTGAGGAGGAACGCGCCGCCGTCGACCGTGTGCTGCGTTCCGGCATGATCGCGCAGGGCCCCGAGGTGGCTGCCTTCGAGACCGAGTTCTCCGACCACTTCAAGCTCGGCCGCGCCTGCGTCGCCGTGAACTCGGGAACCTCCGGCCTGCATCTCGGCCTGCTGTCCTGCGGCATCGGTGCCGGTGACGAGGTGATCGTGCCGTCGTTCACGTTCGCCGCGACCGCGAACTCCGTCGCCCCTGACCGGCGCCACCCCGGTGTTCGCGGACATCGCCGCCGACGACTTCACCCTCGACCCAGCCTCCGTCGAGGCCTCCATCACCGAGCACACCAAGGCCATCATGCCGGTACACCTGTATGGTCACCCGGCCAAGATGGACAAGCTGCGCGCCATCGCCGACTCGCATGGCCTGCTGCTGTTCGAGGACGCCGCCCAGGCTCATGGTGCGTCGCTGAACGGCACCCCGGTCGGTGCCTTCGGCGAGTTCGCGATGTTCTCGCTGTACCCCACCAAGAACATGACCTCCGGTGAGGGCGGCATGGTCTCCCTGTTCCGACGCCACCATTGAGCGCAACGTCCGTCTGTACCGCAACCAGGGGATGCTGCAGCAATACCACAACGAGGTCGTCGGCCTGAACAACCGCATGACCGACATCCACGCCGCCATCGGCCGTGTGCAGCTGACGAAGGTCGACGGCTGGACGAAGACCCGCCAGGAGAACGCCGCGTTCCTGTCCGCGAACCTGGAGGGCGTCACCCCGCCACCCACCCTCGACGGCGCCGTCCACGTCTTCCACCAGTACACCGTCCGCGTCCCCGAGGACCGCGACGGCCTGGCGAAAGCCCTCAGGGAGGAATACCAGGTTGGCTCCGGCATGTTCTACCCCGTGCCGAACCACCGCCTGAAGCCGTTCCAGTCGTCGGTCGAGCTGCCGGAGACCGAGCGCGCCGCCCAGGAATGCCTGTCGCTGCCGGTGCACCCGTCGCTTACGCAGGAGGACCTGGAGCGCATCGTCGCGGCCGTCAACACCCTGGCCAAGGCAGGTGCATGATGAGCAATCTTCGTGCGGGGCTGATCGGCCTCGGAATGATGGGGCGGCACCACGCCCGTAACCTGCGCGCCATCGACGGGGTCGACCTCGTCGCCGTCGCCGACGCCCAGGGCGATCCGCATGGCGTCGCCGAGGGGCTTCCCGTCCTGCCCGGCATCGAGGCCCTGGTGGAGCAGAACCTCGACTACGTCGTGATCGCGGCGCCGACGATGTACCACGAGGAGATCGGCCTCAAAGTGGCCGAGGCCGGCGTGCATGCGCTCATCGAGAAGCCACTGGCGAAGACCTTCGAGGACGCCCAGCGTCTCGCCAAGGCCTTCGCCGCCCAGGGGCTTGTCGGGGCCGTCGGCCACATCGAGCGCTACAACCCCTGCGCTGCAGGAGCTGCGGCGGCGCCTGGAGGCGGGCGAGCTGGGTGACCTGTACCAGATCTGCACCCGGCGGCAGGGCCCGTTCCCGGCGCGCATCGCGGACGTCGGTGTGATCAAGGACCTGGCGTCCCACGACATCGACCTGACCGCCTGGGTCACGCAGCGCGACTACGAGCTGGTGGCAGCCCGCACCATGTTCAAGGCGGGACGCGAGTACGAGGACATGGTCTCGGCCACCTGCCAGCTGTCGGGCAACCTGATGTCCAACCACCTTGTCAACTGGCTGACCCCCACCAAGGAACGGCTGACGCTCGTCACCGGCGAGAAGGGCATGTTCATCGCGGACACCCTCACCGCGGACCTGACGTTCTACGCCAACGGCCAGATCCAGACGACCTGGGACGACATCGCCCAGTTCCGCGGCGTCTCGGAGGGCGACGTCACCCGGTTCGCCATCGCGAAGCCGGAGCCGCTGCGCACTGAGCACGAGAACTTCCGCGACGCGGTCCTCGGGCAGGCCTCTGACATCGTCACCCTGGAGCAGGGCGCCCAGGTGGTGCGGGTCTGCGAGGCGATGATCGAGTCGGCCGCGACGAACCAGTTCGTGGATGTCCGGTGAACTGACGCCTGTAGCAGAAAACTGGCCGCGACCCTCAGGTCGCGGCCAGTTTTTGCTCTTGTGAATCAGCCGGGTAAATCATCACCCATTTGCTCGCAGAACCGGATATTGAAGCGCCACACAATCTCGTGTGTGGCGCTTCAATTCTTTGAGTGAGATGGCTCAGAGTGCGTTCTTGAGAGCCGTGGCCGGGGTGAACTTCGCGACACGGCGAGCCGGAATAGTCATGGCTTCGCCGGTAGCGGGGTTGCGGCCTTCGCGCTCGGCGCGCTGGGTGGTGGCGGCGGTGAAAACGCCAGGAAGCTGCACCTTCTTGTCGGCGACGAGAGCCCTCAGTGATAACGGCACCGAAGGCATCAAGCGCGGCCTCGGCCTGTGCGTTGGTGAGCCCCGCCTTGGCCGCTATGGCCTGGATCAGTTCACGCTTAGTCATGGGGTGTCTCCTTCAAAGAATTCGAGTACGAAAACATACTTTGACCCATCTGAGGAGGAAGTCAAGCCAGGACGCACCGAAACCCCCAGAAATAGCTATTTGGAGGGCAAGCAAGCGCTTGAAACGGTCACCAAGCCGGGACTTCGCGACCCATTCCGTAATACCTCCAGCCGGAATCCTGCCACAGTTTCGGGTTGAGTGCATTACGCCCGTCGATGATGGCAGGGGAGGAGACGATTTCTCTCAGCCTTACCGGGTCCAGGGAAAGGAACTCCCTGCCAGGGGTGAGCAGCAGCACCGCGTCTGCCCCCGTCACAGCCTCCTCGACGGTGTCGCAGACCTGCATCTCCGGCTGGCGCCGTCGCAGCTGGGGGCCGGCAGCAGGGTCCACGACCCGGACCTCTGCGCCGCGCGCCCATAGCCGCGAGGTGATGTCGAGGGCGGGGAGTCACGCAGGTCGTCGGTGTCCGGTTTGAAGGTGATGCCGAGCACCGTCACCTTCTGTCCGGCCAGCCGTCCCCCGACGGCCCGCTCCGTCAGTGTGACGGCGTGGTCGCGGCGGCGCTGGTTGATGGCGTCCACCTCGCGCAGGAAGGTGAGGGCCTGGTCGACGCCCAGCTCTCCCGGCCCGCGCCATGAAGGCGCGCAGATCCTGGGGAGGCAGCCGCCGCCGAAACCGATGCCGGCCTGCAGGAACTTCGGGCCGATCCGGTCGTCGTGGCCGATGGCCTCGGCCAGGCGGGTGACGTCCCCGCCGGTAGCGTCGCACAGCTCGGCCATGGCGTTGATGAAGGAGATCTTCGTCGCCAGGAAGGCGTTTGCTGCCACCTTCACCAGCTCGGCGGTGGGGTAGTCCGCCACCACCAGGGAGTTCCCGCGGCGAGCATAGGGGCGTAGCACTCGTCCAGGAGGGCCTTGGCCCGCTCGCCGGTGGCACGGTCCCGCGGCAGGCCGTAGACGATGCGGTCGGGGCGGAGGGTGTCGGTCACCGCGTGGCCCTCGCGGAGGAACTCGGGGTTCCACGCCAGCAACAGGTCCCCTGCCGCTGCCCGCCAGTTGTTCTGCGACTCGCTGGGCGGTGCCGACCGGCACCGTCGACTTTCCCGCCACCAGCGCCGCGGACCCCGGACGCGGGACGACGTGCCGGATGATGGTGTCGACGGCGGCATCGACCTGGCTGAGGTCGGCGCCGAGCCGACCTGGCAGCTGCGGGTGCCGACGCCGATGAACACCAGCTCTGCGTCGGCGATCCGCTCCGGGTCGGTGGTGAACGTGAGCCGGCCCGAGGCCACCCCCTGGGCGAGCAGCTCCGGGAATCCCGGCTCGTGGAAGGGCGCCTCCCCGGGCCAGGCGCTCCGCTTTCTCCTGGTCGGTGTCGAGGCCCGTCACGTCGTGGCCGATCTTAGTCATGCACGCCGCATGCACCGCCCCGAGATAGCCGCAACCGATCACCGCAATCTGCATGGCGGAAGGCTAATGCCTCCGGCCCGCGGGTGGCGCGTCAGGCCTCATTGAAGGTGGCGGGATCAGGGCCGAGCCGGTTGCTGGCGTTCAGGGCGTCGATGGCGGCCCGGTCCTCAGACGACAACCGGACGTCGAGGGCCCCGAAGTTCGAGGCGATCCGCTCCGGATTCTTCGACCGGGGGATCACGATAAAAACCACGGTCCAGGTGCCAGCGGATGACCACCTGCGCGGGGGTGGCGTTGAGCCGCCCGGCGATGCCGGTGATGACGGGATCAGCCAGGTCGGCGGCCTGGCCCAGCGGTGACCAGCTCTCCACGGCGACCCCGAGGTCCGCGCAGTGGTTGATCAGGTCGTCGGGCTGGAAGGTGGGGTGCAGCTCTATCTGGTCGATGGCGGGGTGATGCCGGTCTCGTCGACGATGGCGTCGAGATGCCCTGGCAGGAAGTTGCACACCCCGATGGAGCGTGCAAGGCCCTCGGAGCGGAAGTCGATGAGTTGTTCCCAGGTCTCCACGTACTTGTCCTGAGCGGGGCAGGGCCAGTGGATCAGGTAGAGGTCCACGTGATCGAGCCCGAGCTTCTCAAGACTGCGTTCCAGGCCAGACCGGGCCAGGTCACGGCCCTGCGCCTTGTTCCATAGCTTCGTGGTGACGAAGATCTCGTCGCGGGGCAGTGCGGAGGCTGCGATGGCGCGGCCAACCCCGGTCTCGTTGCGGTAGATCGCGGCGGTATCGATGTGCCGGTACCCGGTTTCGAGAGCGTCGCTGACGGCGGCAGTGGCCTCCTCATCCGTCAGCTGCCACACCCCGAGGCCAAGCTGGGGGATGGAGTTTCCGTCGTTCAGTTCGATAAGCGGAGCGCTGGTCATGGCCTCAATTGAACACCCTTGCCGAAGGATCGTGACTGATCACTGGAACGGGGTGAGAGAATGTCCCCCATGCAATCGCTGCCTGCCCCTACTCGATGCCCGTCTGCGTGCCGTCACGGGAGTGGATCCGGAGATGCGCCCGGCCACGAAACCCCAGTTCGGACACTTCCAGTCCAACGTGGCGCTGCGCCTGGCCAAGGAGCAGAAGCGTCCCCCGCGTGAGGTGGCGGCCGGCATCGTCGAGCAGCTCGACATCTCCGACCTGTGCGAGCCCCTGGAGATCGCCGGGCCGGGATTCATCAACTTCCGGATCCGTGCTGACGTGCTGGCGCAGGCCGCCACCGCCGTGCTGGAGGATCCGCACCACGGGGTGAGCCGCACTCGCATCCGCAGCGCGTCGTCATCGACTATTCGGCCCCGAACGTCGCCAAGCAGATGCACGTCGGGCACCTGCGCACCACCATCATCGGCGACCGCTTCAACCGCATTCTCACCGCCCTCGGGCATGAGGTGGTCCCGCAGAACCACATCGGCGACTGGGGAACCCAGTTCGGCATGCTGGTGGAGCATATCATCGAAACGGGCACCGACGTCGCCGCCCTCGACCTGGCCGGCGCCGAGCAGCTCTACAAGGACTCGAAGGGCACTTCGACAACGACCCTGAGTTCGCCACCCGGGCCCGGGCACGCGTCGTGAAGCTCCAGGGCGGCGACGAGGAGACCCTGGCGATCTGGCGGCAGCTGATCACGGTGTCGCTGGCCGGTTTCAACGCCGCCTACCAGCGGCTCGGGGTGCTGCTGACCGACGCCGACCCTGGCGGGGAGTCGACCCTATAACACCGCCCCTGCCGGAGGTGGCTGAGGACCTGGCCGCCCGCGGTATCGCCGTCGTTGACGACGGGGCGCTGGTGCTCTGGGTGGAGGGCTTCGACGCGCCGCTGATCATCCGCAAATCGGACGGCGGCTACGGCTACGACACCACCGACATGGCGGCCATCCGTCACCGTGTCCGCGAGCTGAGGGCCGACCGGATCGTCTACGTCACCGATGTGCGCCAGTCGCAGCACTTCCAGGAGATCTTCGCGGCGGCCCGCAAGGCCGGCTACCTGCCGGAGGACGTCGAGGCGCAGCACGTCGGATACGGAATGGTCCTCGGCCCTGACGGGCGTCCCTTCAAGACCCGCGACGGCGGGACGGTCTCACTGATGAGCCTGCTGGACCTGGCGGAGCAGGAGGCCTCACCCGAGATCGCACTGGCCGCCATCAAATACGCCGACCTGTCGGGTGCGATCCACAAGGACTACGTCTTCGACGCCGAACGCATGGTGCAGACCACCGGGGACACCGGGCCCTACCTGCAGTACGCCCACGCCCGCACCTGCCAGATCCTGCGCAAGGCCGAGGCGGAGGGAATCGGCTGGGGTGCGGTCGTCGTGCTTGAAGAGCCGGCTGAGCAGGCCCTGGCGCTGGCGCTCAGCCGCTTCGGCGAGGTGGTGGACGAGGTCGCGCGCACTCTCACCCCCCACAAGCTGTGCGGCTACCTCTATGAGCTGGCCGGGGCCCTGTCGGCGTTCTACGAGGCCTGCCCGGTGCTGCGTTCGGAAGGAGAAGTGCGCTCATCGCGCCTGGCCCTCGTGGCGGCCACCCGTGACGTCCTAGCCCAGGGCCTCCACCTCCTGGGCATCAAGGCCCCCGAGCGTATGTGATCCCGGTGGTTTCTCTCCGACCGCTGGCCCTGGCTGATCGGCCTTTCGGCCCAGTTCTGCGGGATGGACCCGACCCTGGTCCTACCTGGGTGCTGGCCGCAGGGCCGGAAGGGGCCTCCCAGGGCTGGCCGGACCCTGGTTTCCCGGGGTCGCCGGCCCCAAGACCTGGGTTGTAGAAGCAATGTAAAGGTCCCTAGCAGGCCCCGGAAAGACCGTTATCGCGGTGCTAGGCTCCTGGCAGGTCTTGAGCGATTCTGATTTCTGGGAATTGCCGGATGAGTGGGCCCGACGGGTCAGTCACCTAGTCCGATGAAGTGGCTGGGCGATGGCTGACCTGGGGAATCCGGCAATTCCCGGCAATGGCCTTGTGAATCGTTCACAGACCTGGAATCTGTAGGAGCCGACTTGTGCGGCAAACGGAGGCTGCCTGGATGAGAATGTCCTGTCCATGCGGCCTGGAAGTGAGAGAGAAACGGACGATGCGGGCCCTGACCTGTGCGTGGCGCTTTGTGGTGCGCAAGAAGATAAAGACCTTGATAATGTTCGGCATTCTGCTCTGCCTGGCCACGGTCATGCTGAGCATGGTGGCGGTCAAGCAGTCGACGGACGCGGCTGCCGGGGAGGCGGGCCAACAGCTGCTTTCCGGTTTCACCCCTGGAGAACAACCGGCAGAATAACAAGGGAACCCCGCGTGGCGGAGGTGTCGTCAAGGAGGCCGACATCAACGCGATCAAGGGTCTGGCCGGCCTGAAGGACAACTTCCGCCGCATGACCCTGACCTCTGAGCTGGTCGGCGCCAAGGTGCTGAAACTGCCGGGCTCTGCTCAGGATCCCTACGACGGTGCGGACAAGAAGGACTTCAGCAATGTGCTCTCAGGATATGGGGAGAACAACAGCGAACTGGACATCAACTTCCGTTCCGGTGGGCTGAAACTCACCCAGGGCCGGCATATCAGGGAATCCGACGTCGGCAAGGCCATCATTCACGAGTCCCTCGCCAAGGCGAATGGCCTGAAGATCGGCGACAAAATCAAGCTGAAGGCTATTGCGAGTGACCCGGACAACGTCAATAAATCGTCGGAGCAGGTTGAGCCTGAGATCGTGGGATTTTTTTCTCCGGCGATAACATCAAACCGGCCAGGAACCGTATCGAGTTGCTGCAGAACCAGGTGTACACCGACATTGACACCAGCCGTAAACTCGCCAAATTCTCCGAGGGTCAGGAGATCTATCAGGACGCCACCTTCTTCGTCGACTCGCCTGACAAGGTCGATGGCCTGATGAAGGAGGCTCAGAAGCTGGGCATCGACTGGAAGCTCTTCTCGCTCTCCAAGACCGACCAGGTCCTGGCCGGGGTCACCGGCACCGTGAACAGCATCTACCGGCTCGTCGACGGCATGGTGGTGGCCACGGTTATCTTCGGGGTCATCGTGCTGTCCCTGGTGCTGATCCTGTGGTCGCGGGAGCGACGCCGCGAAACCGGGATCCTGCTGTCGATAGGCAGCTCCAAGCCGGGAATCGTGACGCAGCACATCCTGGAGCTGGTGCTGATCGCCATCCCGGCCTTCGGAGCGGCCTGGTTCGCCGCCCAGGGCGTCGCCCAGTTCATCGGCAATCAGCTGGTCTCCCAGGCCGCCAGCGCGACCACCAAGGAGATGGCCCAGCAGCTTGGCAACAACCTCGGTGCCAACCAGGAGTCAGCGCTGTCGGGCAAGACCCTGGACCATGTCCAGGTGATGCTGGACCTCGGGCAATGGGGTCTGGTCTGCGGGATCTCACTGGCCCTGGTCTGCGTCGCTGTGCTGATCGCCTCGGTGCCGGTGCTGCGTGCCAAGCCCAAAGCCCCTGCTCACCCAGCTCTCCTGAGGGGCCGGACATGTCCCTGATGAAACGTGCCTGGCTGTCTGTCAGCCGCAGGGTCGGCAAGACCGTGGTGCTACTGCTCATCATGACGGTGATCTTCAGCGCCCTGATGGCCGAGACCAGCGTCCGGGCCGCGATGCAGAACCTCCGCGACAACATCAGCCGGGGGTGTCCGCCGGGTTCGTGGTCCGTCCAGGCAGCAGCGAGCTGAGGACCAGCGACGCCGACTCAGTCAGCGCGGTGGCCGGCGTGACTTCTCACAACTACGTGCGCAGCCTCACGGCCGTGGCGAAAGACCTCAAACTCATTGAGATGCCCGCCAGCGGCGTGCAGCTCTCGGATGACGTGATGCCTGAGGGCACCGTGACCGGGGTTACCCTGGACCGACCTGGTCCAGGGCTTCGCGAGCAAGCGCTACACCCTCGTCGAGGGCCGGCACCTGGAGGCTGGGGACCGGCATTCAGCCGTGGTGCACCAGGATTTCGCCGCCCGGAACGGATTGAAGGTGGGCGATCAGCTCACGCTGACCCGTCAGGACAAGACCGTCACGGTCACCATTGCCGGTCTCTACACCGGTACCGCGCCGGGGGCGACGCTCCCAGCCGAGATGGCGGAGAACACCTTCTACACCGACCTCGAATCCAGCGGGGAACTGGCCTCGTCACCGGGGCTCAGCGAAGCCCACTACCTGGTCTCGAGCGCCGATGAGCTGGAGCCTGCGATCAGCCGGGCCAAGCAGCTGCCGCTGGCCTGGGACAGCCTTCAGATCGAGGACAACGCCAAGTCCCTACGCCGGGGTACTGGCCGGTATGGCCACCGTCGAAGGCCTACTGAACCTGCTGCTGGCGGGAGTCAGCCTGGCGGGGATGGTGATCCTGGTGTTCGTGCTGGTGTTCTGGGTCCGGGGGCGGATCCACGAGATCGGGATCCTGTTGTCGATGGGAACCTCAAGGCGCGGCTGCTGGCGCAGTTCGTGATCGAGCTGACGATGATCGCGATCGCAGCTGGTCTCCTGGCCTCCCTGGCCGCGGGCCAGGCCTCCCACCTGCTCGGTGACTTCGTTCTCGGCCAGGCATCCGGAAGCGGTGAGAGCCCAGCCGCCCCGGATCCCAGTTTTACGGCGGCATCACTGCCTCGAACTCGGCCGCGCCTGGCTGCTCGGCTACGGCGTCGTCCTCCCTGTCCGCAGTGGTCGCGATGGTCCCCATGCTGAGGCTCAAGCCAAAGCAGATTCTTTCTAAGATGAGTTAGGAATCCACAGATGAGCGTTCTTGCGCTGGAAAAAGTCAACTACGCCTATGAAAAAGGCGGTCCGGAAACTCCTTGAAAATGTCAGCATCGAGTTCGAGGCAGGCAGGTTCTATGCCATTCTCGGTGGCTCTGGGGCAGGGAAGTCGACTCTGCTGGGGCTGCTCGCAGGGCTCGATGTGCCGACGGGCGGCCGCATTCTCTGCAATGGGAAGGACATCCTGGAGGAGGGCCTTCCCCGGCACCGCAAGCGCAATGTGTCGCTGGTGTTCCAGAATTACAACTTGATTGACTATTTGACGCCTCTGGAGAATCTGCGGCTGGTCAAGCGCGATGCTGATGCTAAAGTTCTCGAGACGATGGGGCTTGAGAAGGAGGAGATCAACCGGAACGTCATGAAACTTTCGGGAGGCCAGCAACAGCGAGTGGCTATCGGAAGAGCCCTGGTTTCGGACGCTCCCATAATTCTTGCAGACGAGCCGACGGGAAACCTCGACGAGGACACCGCCGGCGACATCATCGACATCCTGAAGGCTGCCGCACACGACGAAGGCAAATGCGTCATTGTTGTAACCCACAGCAAGCAGGTGGCGAAGGCCGCCGACGTTGTACTGCGGTTGAGAAACCGGAAGCTTGTGGCCTGACACTCCGGTCCCAGAATGTCATTCCCGGCCACACCGCCATACCGGCCGGAATGGCATAGGCCACATGCGACCGGAAGCGGCTGGGACCTGACTGCCCAGGTCCCAGCCGCCCAGTTCCGGCGCCACCGCCATCCAGCAGACCGCGGGGCGCCGGACACAACACTAAGAGAAGCGCGTCACTGTTGGCGGGACCTCGCGGAATCCTGCGTGTGTTCCGGATCCTCCGGATCGACTCAGCGGCTCTCCGGGTGCTCATCCGCGTCATGGGCAGCGAGTGCGGCGCCGATGATCCCCGCCCGGTTGCGCAGCTTCGCGGGAACGATGGGGGTGTGTAGGTCCAGCAGCGGCAGGAATTTCTCGGAGTCCTTCGACACCCCGCCGCCGACGACGAATAGGTCGGGGGAGAACAGCATCTCGATGTGGCTGTAGTAGCGCTGCAGGCGCACCGCCCACTGCTTGTAGCTGAGCTCTCTTCTCCTTGATGGAGGAGGCCGCGCGGGTCTCCGCGTCGGAGCCGTCGAGCTCCACGTGCCCCAGCTCGGCGTTCGGCACCAGCACACCTCGGTAGATGATGGCGCTGCCGATGCCGGTGCCCAGGGTGGTCATGATGACCAGGCCGTCGTTGCCCTTTGGCTGCCCCGTGGTACACCTCGGCCAGCCCGGCGGCGTCGGCGTCGTTGACCAGCGTGACGGGACGGCCCAGGTGGTCCTCGAAGAACTTCGACGCCTCAAGCCCCGCCCAGGACTTGTGGAGGTTCGCGATGAACGGCACCCGCCCATGCACGACAGGCGCGGGGATGGTCAGCCCGATGCGGGTCCCGTCGGCGACCTGGTCCTTGAAATTCTCGATGACCTCCGCGACCACCGCGGCCACGTTCTTGGGGCTGGACTTCGACGGGGTGGGGATGCGCAGCCGGGACTCGGCGAAGTCTCCCCAGTTCTAGGTCAACAGGAGCGCCCTTGATGCCAGAACCACCAACGTCAATGCCCAGGATATTCATGGCGCAAGCTTAGAGGCTCCGCAGCCAGGCGGTGCCCGTGACGGCAGCTAGCGGGACGTAGTTGCCAATGCGGCGCCCGACCTGGCTAGAATGGGGCCGTCCTGAGCGACGCGCGGGCGTAGTTCATCGGTAGAATGGAAGCTTCCCAAGCTTCAGAGGCGGGTTCGACTCCCGTCGCCCGCTCGATGATGTCGGTACCGATGGGCTCGGCTTCCCTGCTGAAGGTGATGTCCATCTGTTCGACATACTGGTTCTCTGCGCGAAGGTCCAAGAAGTGACATGATCCCTGATGACAGGTTTCCGTGACGGAGAGAGAGACCGATGACAACTTGGCTTGAAAAAGCTGCTTGTCCCTGACCTGGTCGAGGCCTACCTTGACGGCGGATACGCGCTGAACTTCGGTTACGCTGTCTCCGCCGACTCGATCAGCGCCGACGACTCTGCCAGGGAACTCGTTGCCGCGCTCGACCTCGATGGCCCCGATGGCCCCCTGGCCGAGGCTGATACCGTCCACACGCTGCGCTTCCCCTGCTGCCGACCGACACCGTCTACCCCGCCATGGGCGGTGTCACCGAGGAGGAGCGGGCTGTCGCCAGGGGAGACTTCCTCGAACTGCCGCCCTTCGACGGCAGGGGGCACCGTGGCCCCTGCCTGGCGACCCAGAGGCAGCGCGGCTCTACGTCGACCCGACGATCCTGCGCGCAGGAGCCCAGATCCTCCAGCGGACCTCCAACGGCGAGGCCGCGGACGTCGTGGCCACCTACCGGGGCCTGTTCCTGGGCTGGAAGAGGCCCGACGGGTCCAAGACGTCTCCCGGCAGGCCCGACCCGCTCAGCATGCAGGCGTTCCGGGTCAGGGAGGCCGACTCCCTCTCCCCGGGACAGTTCAACTTCAGCGACGACGGCTCGATACGCGATGTGATCGGGCTGCGCCGCGCCGACAACGGCTCCCAGCGGCGGACCATCATCGAACTCGACCAGATCGCCCAAGCCGGCATCGTCAAGGGTCCACGGGACCTGGAAGGGAATCCCGGTGCGTGCCATGGGCATCGCTGACGACGGGGAGCGCTGGGAGATCATGTCGCTGGCACACGACGCCCTCGCCGCCCAGGAACGCGGCATGCGGCGCGTCGAGGCGGGGGTCTACAGCGCCATCATCGACCCGCAGGAGGCACAGACCACCTTCACCCTGCTCTCCATGCCGTCCTGGCCTCAGGGGTGAGGCCGCGACGCTTGACGTTGAACGACGGGTGATACTGGGTATTTGGCGGGCCGCCTGGCCCTGTGGCGTGATCGCTGGATCGCGCATGTTTTTTTGTTCGTTCGGCTGAGGACTATCCGAATGTCAGCCGAACGGCTATCGTCAGTGTTGTATTGAGTGTTGCCGCCGGGACACCGGTTGTCATCCGGCCGTGAAGATCGAAAGCTGTGGGAAGGAGAGCCATGGGAATGAAACGTTTGCGCACAGCGCGGTGGCGTGCCGTGGCTGCGGCATCCACTCTCCTCGCCACGGCGTCGGCCTTCCTCGTCTCCGCGGCCACCCCCGCCTCGGCGGGGATCAACTCCGGCATCGTCCTCACAGATGCCTCCCTCAGCCACGTGGATCAGCTGGGCAATCCCGTCGACGGGCGTCAGGAGGTCTGGCAGGGCGACCACCTGGAGTTCAGTGTCAACTACGACGCCACAAACACCACCCTCACGCCCGGTGATGAGTTCACGGTCGAGCTTCCCGCCTTCCTCGACCTCCAGGACACCGCGGCGCGCAAACCGCTACTGGCCGCCGACGGAGTCACGGCAGGCGAGTGCACGCTCAGCAACACCACCATCAACTCGACCCTGGCCTGCGTCTTCACTGACGCGATCCTCGGCAAGAGCGACGTCAGGGGAGGCCTGAAGATGACCCTCCAGGTCGCCGAAACCACCACCGCCCCGAGCGTTGAGGTCGGTCTCAGCGGCAAGACCCAGACGGTCGCGCTGCCGTACGGGAAGCCCTGTCGCCGCCCGGCCCGCCGAGCCCTGGCAGGTAGCCAGCGAGCCCAGCGAATACCCGAGCAGGTCACCTCCAACTCCAAGGGCATCAACTGGAGCATCCTGGCACCCGGCGCCTGGCTGAACGAGCACTACCCGGCCGGCTCCGCGGTGGTGGTCCAGGACACTCTCATGGCCGGGAAGCTGGTGCTGGATGAGTACCGCGCCTACAACCGCATCATCGAGGAGTGCGTCGATCCCCGGAACCCCCAGGCCGGCATCTCCCGCGTCGTCGCCGACGGCGCCGGCAAGAGCGTCGACGGGTTCAGGCTGAAGGTGGAGGCAACCCCCAGCAGGAGATCACCCTGACCATGAGCGGCCCCTGGAGCAGCCAGTGCAACTACCACGTCAAGCTGCGCTCCACCTTCGCCGACAACAAGACCATCGACAAATCCGTCACCTACGAGAACACCGCCACCTTCGTCGCTGCCGGCACGCAGGTGAAGACCGAACGTGCGTACCTCGAATCGTTCACCGGGACCGCCAGCTACCAGGATGGCGGCAAGACGAAGCAGTCCCCGGGAGCCGAGCAGACCGTGGCCTCGGAGGACGCCTGACGTCCGTCGCGCCCGTCCTGACATCTCGTCGGCGCGGTGCCGTCCGCCTGCCGGGCCAGTCTCCCTGTCAGGGAATGCCCTCGCGCTGACTTGCCGCTGACTTGCCCCTTGAGCCGACCGGGAGATTCCGTGTTGAACCTTGGGCTATTGTTCCCAATCGGACGACGGGAGGCAGAAGGACATGGCGGACAAACGGCAGCGGCTCGTGATCGTGGAGTCACCAACCAAGGCGACGAAGATCGCGGGGTACCTCGGTGATGGATACGTGGTCGAGTCCAGCCGTGGGCACATCCGTGACCTCCCGACCGGTGCTGCTGAGGTGCCGGCCAGGTACAAGGGCCTCAAGTGGGCTCGCACGGGCGTCAACATCGACGCCGACTTCGCGCCCCTCTACGTGGTGGCGGCCGACAAGAAGGCCACCCTCCGGGAGCTGAAGCAGAAGCTCAAGGCCGCTGACGAACTCTTCCTGGCCACTGATGGTGACCGCGAGGGCGAGGCGATCGCGTGGCATCTGATGGAGGAGCTCAAACCCAAGGTCCCGGCGCACCGCATGGTTTTTCCACGAGATCACGCCGGCGGCGATCGCGGAGGCGGTCGCTAATCCGCGCCAGCTTGATGCCGACCTCGTTGACGCGCAGGAGACCCGCCGTATCCTGGATCGTCTCTATGGCTACGAGGTTTCTCCGGTGCTGTGGAAGAAGGTGATGCCGAAGCTGTCGGCGGGCCGGGTGCAGTCCGTGGCCACGCGTCTCGTTGTCGACCGGGAGCGGGAGCGTATCGCCTTCGTGCCCGCCAGCTACTGGGACCTCGATGTGATCCTCGACGGTGGCCCCGAAGCTGACCCGCGTACCTTCCCGGCGCGGCTGACCACCCTCGACGGGGTGCGGATCGCCCAGGGGCGTGACTTCGACTCCAGCGGTCAGGCGACCAACACCTCGGCCGCCGTCCTCGACGAGGCCACCGCAACCGCGCTCGCCGCCGCCCTCGAGGCCGCCGCGTTCCGCGTCGACAAGGTGGAGGCCAAGCCCTACACCCGCCGTCCCTACGAGCCGTTCCGCACCACCACGCTCCAGCAGGAGGCCGGCCGGAAACTCGGTTTCACCTCGCAGCGGACCATGTCGGTGGCGCAGGAGCTCTACGAGAAGGGCTTCATCACCTATATGCGGACCGACTCCGTCACCCTGTCGGACGTCGCGATCGCGGCCGCCCGCGACCAGGTGAGGCAGCTGTTCGGGGAAAGCTACCTGCCGGCGAAACCCCGGATCTACGCCTCGAAGGTGAAGAACGCGCAGGAGGCGCACGAGGCCATCCGGCCCGCGGGCGACGTCTTCGCCCACCCCGAGGCGACCGGCCTGGCCGGTGATGCCCACCGCCTCTACCAGCTGATCTGGATGCGCACCCTCGCCTCCCAGATGGCGGACGCGCGGGGCGAGCAGGTCAGCGTCGCCATCTCCGCCGCCCCCACCGTCCCGGTGCAGGTGCCGTCGGGCACGGTGGAGCGCGCCGAGCTGACCGCATCCGGCCGCACCATCTCCTTCCACGGCTTCCTGAAAGCCTACGTCGCGGGCACGGACGACGACTCCGCCAGCGATGACAAGCAGTCGCGGCTGCCGCAGCTTGTCCAGGGGCAGGAGCTCGCCGCCGAGCGGGTCAAGGCCGCCGGGCACGAGACCAAACCCCCGGCCCGCTACACCGAGCCGTCGCTGGTGGCGAAGCTGGAGGAGCTGGAGATCGGCCGTCCCTCCACCTACGCCTCCATCATCCGCACCATCACCGCCCGCGACTACGTGTTCAAGAAGGGGTCCGCGCTGGTGCCGACCTGGCTGGCGTTCGCCGTCACCCGGCTCCCTTGAGGAGCACTTCACGCAGCTAGTGGACTACACCTTCACCGCGCAGCTTGAGGAGCTCCTCGATGAGATCGCTGGCGGCAAGGCGGAGCGGCTGCAGGTCCTGACCGACTTCTACCGCGGCCCCCGACGGCGACGCCGCGAAGGGTCTGGAGACCCTCGTCACCGAGCTCGGTGACATCGACGCCAAAGGCCTGTCCACCTTCCCGCTCGGCGGCTCCGGCATCGACGTGCGGGTCGGCCGCTATGGCACCTACGTCGAGTCCGCGGACGGGCGGCGCGCCAACGTCCCCGACGACCTGCCGCCCGACGGCCTGACCGTCGAGGTCGCTGAGGAGCTGCTGAGCCGGCCCCTCGACGAGGAACGCGAGCTCGGCGTCGACCCCGGCTCTGGGCACATGGTCGTCGCCAAGAATGGCCGGTTCGGGCCCTACGTGACCGAGGTGCTGCCGGAGGGGACGCCGAAGTCGGTGAAGCCACGGACGGCGTCGCTGTTCAAGTCGATGTCGCTGGAGACCGTCGACCTGGCGGCCGCCCAGCGCCTGATGAGCCTGCCCCGGGTGGTCGGCACGGACCCCGAGGGCGTCGAGATCACCGCCCAGAATGGCCGCTATGGACCGTACCTGAAGAAGGGCAGCGACTCGCGGTCGCTGACCAGCGAGGAGCAGATCTTCGACATCACCCTGGAGGAGGCCCTCGCGATCTACGCCGCCCCCAAGACCCGGGGTCGTGCGGCCGCGGCCGCGCCGCTCAAGGAGTTTGGCGCCGATCCCGCCAGCGGCAAGCCCGTCGTGCTGAAGTCGGGTCGGTTCGGGCCCTATGTCACCGACGGCGAGACCAACGCGACTCTGCGCCGTGACGACTCGCCCGACGACATCACCCCGGAGCGTGCCTTCGAACTGCTGGCCGAGAAACGGGCCAAGGGGCCCGCGAAGAGACCCGCCCGCAAAACCGCGGCGAAGAAGACCACAGCCAAGAAACCTGCGGCCAAGAAGACCTCTACCACCAGCAAGAAAACCACCTCCGCCAGCTGAGCGGGGCGGGGCTGGAGATCGCGCCTTCTCGGCGAGGTGGTGTATGGGTGCACACTCCCGTGTGGGAAGGTGAGGCATATGGGTTTCGAACGACCAGCGGTGATGCGTTTCGACGTGCCCTTCCAGGCTGACGCGCCGCCGCTGCTGTCTCAGGACGCTGGGATCACCGGGCTGATGGAGCGCCGCGCGACCAGCCACAGCATCGATGTCACGCTGCTGGACACCGCCGACGACCGGCTGCTGCGCGCCGGTGTGCTGCTCGCGCACCGGGTGCTCGGCGGGGAGGGGACTGGTACCTCGCCGCGCCCGGCTGGGCTCCCCTACCCTGCCCCAGGAGTGCATCATCCCGATCGGCGCCACCGCCGAGCTGCCGCAGGAATTCGCCGACCTGACCCGTCCCCTGGTGCGGCGGGCGGTCCTCGGGCCGGTGGCGGCGCTGGAATGCCAGCGGACCGAGTATCTGCTGCGGGGCCCCGACGGTGACCTGGGGGCCATCCGCGACGAGAGGGTCACGGTGCGGCAGGGGGCGTGATGACGTCCCGCTACCGGGAGTCGACGCTCACCTCGGCCTCCCAGCTCAGCGAGCGGCAGGTGCGGCATGTGCGGGCGGCGCTGGACGCGGTGTCGGCCACCGCTGTGGACGAGTTCCCCGGCTCTCCAGCAGCGGCTCGGGGCGCCAGCCACCGGGGGCACCGACTTCCCAGAACCCGCCCCTGCCGGACCGGGAGGCCACCATGGAGGCTTTCGTGACGCGGTTGTTCGCCACCGACCTCCACGCCCTCGTCCGTGCCCAGTACCGCAGCCAGGAAGCGGTGACCGCCGCGCTGCAGGAGGTGCAACGGCACGTGAGGGGACTGGCGAATGTGCTCGACCCGGCGTGGCGGCAGGCGGTGGAGTCGGCGCTCGTGACGGCCTCGACGCCCTGGCTGGCTGCCCTCGATGTCGTGGACTCGCTGGTGGCCGCCGTGCACGCCCCACGCCTCGGTGATGTTTCCGCCGAGCCGGCCGCGGCACTGCTGCTGCGGCGCGCCCAGCAGGGGGCCTACATCCTGGCGGACCGGTGCCGGTCACTGACCACGGACTCCATCGACGCGGACTGGCGGGCCGCGCTGGGAGCGGCCGAGCAGGTGTGTGCCAGCGGGCAGGTAGCGGTGCAGCTGCACGGCAAACCGGCCCGCAAGCTGCTGGGGGTCGTGACGAAAGTTGCCAGCGACCTGCGGGAGTGTGCTGCCTCACCCGAGGTCCCGGACCTGTCACAGCTGGACCCGCAGGAGGCCTTCGAACGGGGACGTGAGATGGAGCGTGCCCACCAGCGGGTGGCAAGGGCCCGTGCCAGCTTTGTTGAACGCTGGCCTGAGCGGGTGACGAGGATCCGCAGACTGCTCGCGAAGGTGCGCCGATGACAACTCTTAACCCGTCCACGGGGCTTTTCATCGTCTTCGAGGGCGGGGACGCGGTGGGCAAGACCACGCAGATGAGAATGCTCGTCCCGTGGCTCCGGGAGCGCGGCGTGGACCCGGTGGTCACGCGCCAGCCCGGCGGGACTAGCCTCGGTCGCAAGCTGCGCAAGCTGCTGCTGGGTCCGGACCACCCGGAGCTGGTCTCACGCGCTGAGGCGCTGATCTACGCCGCCGACAAGGCCCAGCACGTCGAGGAGCTGATCCGGCCCGCGCTCACCGAGGGCCAGGTGGTGGTGTGCGACCGGTACGTCGACTCCATGATCGCCTACCAGGGGCGGGCCGGGTGCTGGACCTGGCCGAGGTGGAGCAGGTGGCGCGCTGGGCGACGGGCGGGCTACGGCCCGATCTGACCGTGCTGCTCGACGCCGACCCGGCCGACGCAGTGGCCACCATCAGGCAACAGGACCGGCTTGAGGCCGCGGGCCTGGACTTCCACCGCCGCGCCCGGGCGCATTTTCTCCGCCTGGCCAGCCAGGCCCCGGACCGCTACCTCGTGTTGGACGCCCGCGAATCGCGCGAGGCCATCGCCCAGCAGGTCGCGGCCAGGGTGGGGTCGCTGATCGCCTGATCCTGGATCCTGCCGGCCCGGAAAGTCGGCGGCAGGTGGCAGGATGAACCCCGTGAGCGTGTGGGACGAACTGGTGGGCCAGGACAAGGCCGTTGAGACGCTGCGCCGTGCGGTGGCGGGGGAGGCACGCCATGACCCACGCCTGGCTGTTCGTCGGGCCGCCCGGCTCGGGACGCTCCAACGCGGCGCGCGCCTTCGCGGCGGCCCTGCAGTGCCCCGACGGCGGCTGCGGGCACTGCAACGACTGCCGCACCTCGCTGTCCGGCGCCCACCCCGACGTGACGCTGCTGCGCACCGAGCAGCTCAGCATTGGCGTCGAGGAGATGCGGCAGCTGGTCTCCCGCGCCAACGTCGCGCCCGTCGACCGCCGGTGGCAGGTGGTCGTGGTCGAGGACGCGGACCGCGTCACCGAACGCGGTGCCGACGCCCCTGCTGAAAGCTCTGGAGGAGCCTGCCCCGAAGACCGTGTGGCTGCTCTGCGCGCCCAGCGCCGACGACGTGATCGTCACCATCCGCTCCCGCTGCCGGGAGCTGCGGCTGGTCACCCCGCCCGTGGAGGAGGTCGCACAGCTGCTCATCCGGCGGGACGGTGTGGACGAGGTGCTGGCCCGGTACTGCGCCCGGGCTGCGCAGGGACACATCGGCCGCGCCCGGGCCCCTGGCCCTGAACGACGAGGCCCGGGCGCGGCGTCACGAGATCCTGGCGTTGCCGGCCCGGCTGAACAATCTCACCGACTGCCTGACCGCCGCCGAGAATCTCGTCGCCTCCGCATCCCAAGAGGCCAGTGATCTGACCGCCGAGCTGGACGCCCGGGAGATGGCGGAACTGCAGGCGGCGCTGGGCATGGGCACTAAGCGGGTCAAGGCGCGCGGCACCCAGGGCGCGATCAAGGACCTTGAGGACCAGCAGAAGGCCCGCGTCAAAAGATTCCAGCGCGACGCCCTGGACCGGGTCCTCACGGAGCTGACCGGCTACTACCGCGACGTCCTGGCCTGCCAGACCGCTCCCGGGGTGCCGTTCGTGAACGCCGACATCGCCAGCGAGATCGCCGCCTTCGCAGGGCGTACCAGTCCGGAGCAGACCGTGCGGGCCCTGGATGCGCTGCTGGATGCGAGGAAGGCGCTGGAGGGTAACGTCGCGCCCCAGCTGGCCCTCGAGGCCATGCTCCTGGGCCTAGGCAGGGCATCGCACCGCTGACAGCTCCCGCCTCCCGGGTGGGGAAGCCCCAACCTGGGCGCGCCTCATCCGCACGCCGCGGCTGCGGTGAGAATATGGGCACAAGCGTTGACTGATGCAGGAGGATTCATGTCTTCACACGACGCAAGCGACTGGGTGAGGCAGGGCACGCCCCGCGGAGCCGACTGGGAGGACGAGCAGAGCGAGTACGGCACCGCTCTGGAGCCTACCGAATGGGACGACCACGCCACCGAGCAGTCGGTTCCCGTCGAGACGCCGCGCCCGCGGCCCCGCCCGGCAACACGCGCCGCCAGCACCCAGGTTTTTCACGCCCGCCAATCCGCTGCCGTCCGGGAGCGCCAGGACGCAGCCCAGCCCGGATTCGTCCGCAGACCAGGACGTCGATGCCGCCGACGAGCCGACTGTGGTCTCCGGGCTCCGCATGCCGGAGCCCGCCTCCCCGGTGACATCCCCCGGCCTGAGGACGAGGAGACCATGGTGCGGCCCCTGGAGGTGCCGGCACACCAGCAGACCGAGCCGGCCACACCGGCGGCTCCGCAACGTCCTGAGCCGGCGTCGCAGCACCCCGAGCCCCAGAGACCCACCGCTCAGGGGCCGGAGAGAGCCCGTGACGTGGAGGACACCATCGCCGACCAGATCGTGCCACCGGTGCAGCCGGCATATCAGCATCCCGAACAGCCAGCCCAGGCTCCCGCCTCGCGCCTGGATCCGCTGCCGCCGCGGCCCGCGGGCGGTGGTGAGGCGGTCACGCGGTCTGTTCAGACGCCGAGGCCGCGGCCAGAGCAGGTGGCTCCGCAACACAACGACCCGGATGCGACCCAGCGGTTCGAGTCCGCCGTGCCGCAGCGCAGCGCGGCCTCGTCCTCGTCGCCGGGCGATCCGGAGCAGACTTCCGTACAGACGGGCCTGTTCCGGGGAGATGCGGCGGACGGCGAGCAAGCCGGTGCGGAGACCAGCGCCGCGCCCGCCAGCCAGTCCGAGACGACCGCGGTGATGTCGTCTCCCGTGCAGCATGCGGCCTCTCCCACCCCGGCGGCCTCTCCCATTCCCGTCGCGGAGCAGGAGGAGGAACGCCGGCGCCAGCAGAAGCTGGAGGCGGAGCGGGCCGCCCGCAACGAGCGGCTCGGCGTCGTCGCGACCTCCCCGAGAACGAGTCGCGGACCATCACGCAGAAGCAGCGCCGCACCACGGATGAGTTCTTGCCCAGCCTCGGCCTGTTCTTCCTGCGGCTCGTCACCGCGGGGATCCTGGCCATCGTCGCGTACCAGGGGCTCACGAACATCGACGGTGCAGCCGAGGCCCTGGGACGCACCTACCTGCCGGAGCCCCGGACAGTGGCGTGGATCGGTGGCTTCCTGCTGGCGGCCATGGCCCTGCTGCTCGTGGTTGGTCTCCTGCAGCGTGTCGTCGGTTTCCTGCTGCTCGCGCTAGCGCTCTGCTCGCTGGTGTTCGTCCGGTGGGGGGCCTTCAGTCCCTTCGTCGCAGGCATGGACGGGTTCCTCGGGGATCGTGATCTTCTGCTCGGGGCCGTCGGCCTGCTGCTGATCACCATCGGCGGTGGTGGCTGGGGCATCGACGCAGCGTTCCGGCGTTCCCGGGAGGCTGCGAAGGCGGCGCGCACCGACTGACCCCAGGGGCTGCGTTCAGCGCCTGCTCGGCTTGCCGGTTACGCTGTAGAGCATGCCCAAAGTCATGGCCGTCACCTTCGAGCAGTATGGACGGCTGCACTACCTGGATCCGGGTGAAGTGGACTACCGCGTCGGTGACTGGGTGCTGTATCCCTTGGAGGACGGTACAGAGGTGGCCCGCGTGGTGTGGGCGCCCTGAGGACACGGCGGTGGCGGCCCCGCTGCCGAGGTGCGCGGGACGGGCCACCCGGGCGGACCTGGAACGGGACGAAGCCAACCGGGAGCGGCGCCGCCAGATCCGTGAGATTGCCGTTGAGCGGATCGCGGCCCACAGGCTTCCGATGAAGGTGGTGGCGACGGACTACGTCGACTCCTCGCCGGAGTACGACAAGCTGGCGGTGGTCTATTTCACTGCGCCGGGACGGGTCGACTTCCGCGCCCTGATCGGTGACCTGGCCCGGGCGGTCGGGGCGCGCATCGACCCTCAGGCAGGTGTCTTGGCGGGACACAGCGCAGCTGACCGGAGGGGTGGGCATGTGCGGCAGGGAGCTGTGCTGCACCCTTTTCCTCAACGAGGTGGAGCCCTGTTTCGATGAGGCTGGCGCGCAGCCAGAACCTGGGGTCGAATCCCTGCAGATCCAGGGGGCATGTGGGAAGCTGTTGTGCTGTCTGGCGTTCGAGCACCCGCTCTACGTCGACTTCCTGCGGCAGGCCCCCTCGATCGGCGAGAGGTAGTCACGCCCGATGGTCCGGGACGGGTGGTGGGGCACCTGGTGCCGACGGATGAGGTGGCGGTGCGGACCGCCGGTGGAGTGAGACGCTGCCCGCTGCTGCAGGTCTGCGTCACAGGTAGAGACCGGGCGGTGCACGGAGCCACCCCGGGGAAGGAGAACTGATGCGCACCTGGGTGGGCTGGATGCAGGTCATGCTGATTGGGGTCGCGGTCAGCCTCGTGGTGGCGTTTGTGCTCTCGGGGATGATCGCGCCAGGACATCAGCCGAACCCGTCGGCTGAGCCATCGGCCCAGCAGGCTCCCACCGTCGGCGAGCAGAAACCTGGGGTGCCGGCGGTGCCCGTGTCCGAGCACGAGACGTGGCCGCAGACAGGCACGGAGAACCCGGACCGGCAGCTCGGCGTCACGGCGTCCAGCCCGACGGTGCAGCTTCCCGGCTCCCTCGGCGAGGACCTGACCCCCTACTGGGAGCAGACCCTCGACTGGCAGAGGTGCAAAGGGGGGCTGTGCACCACAATGAAGGTCCCGCTGGACTGGGAGAATCCCGGCAAGGCATCGCTGGACATCAAGGTCATGAAGGCGCCGTCGGCGAATCCCTCGAAGGGGCCGCTGTTCGTGAATCCCGGTGGCCCCGGCGTCGGGGGAGTCTATTTCTCCAGGAGCCTGGGGTCCGACGCCTGGGAGGGATACGACATCGTCGGTTGGGATCCGCGCGGGTCCGGTGAGTCCACGCATGTGGAGTGCGGCACCACGGAGCAGACCGACGAAGCCTACTCCGCGGACGACACCCCCGACGACGAAGCCGAGAAGACCACGCTGAGCGATGTGTGGGCGGCCTTCGCGCGGCAGTGCCGTGAGGCCTCCGGTGAGCTGCTCGATCACATCTCCTCCATCGAGACCGTCCGTGACCTGGACCTGCTGCGCTTCCTCATGGGTGCGGAGAAGCTCAACTATCTCGGTGTCAGCTACGGCACCTATCTCGGGTCGATGTACGCGGAGTTGTTCCCGGAGCGGACGGGACGCTTGGTGCTGGACTCTGCGGTGGACATCACCAACAGCGAGGAAGTCTCCCAGGTGGAGGGCTTCGAGCTGGCCCTGAACCTTTACGCGGACTGGTGCGCGAGCACCAGCGCCTGCACCTTCGGGGATTCGCGTGACGCGGTGATCTCCACCATCAACTCCTTCCTGCGGGGGCTGGACGCCAGCCCCCAGCAGGTGGGGGACCGCCAGCTGACCCAGGGAAAGGCGGCCACAGGGGTCGCTGGCTTCCTGTACTCGGGCGCGGGTATCTATCCGCGGCTCACCGCCACGGTGGCGGCGGCGATGAGAGGCGACGGTTCGGCCCTCCTCAAGGCGTCTGACGCCCTGACGGGCCGCGACGACAACGGATGGAAGACGATGGCCTACGCCTTCCCCGCAACCCGGTGCCCTCGATCACGCCGACGAGGGAGTGGCGGCGCACTTCGCGCTACAGGACGAGCTGGGGCAGAAGGCACCGGTGTTCGGCGGCAGCATGGGCGGGGACCTGGCGTGCGAACGCTGGACCGCCGCCTCCGTGCCCAACCTGAAGCTCACTGGCAAGGGCGCCGCCCCGATCCTGGTGGTCGGGGCGACGGGCGACTCCGCCACCCCCTACCAGCAGGCCGTCACCATGGCGCAGCAGCTGGAGTCCGGGCATCTGCTCACCTACGACGGCCCCGGTCACGGGTCCGTGACCTCGGGAAACAGCTGCGTCACCGACGCGATCAACGCCTTCTTCCAGGACGGCACCCTCCCCGAGGACGGCAAGACCTGCCGGTGATCCTGGCGCAGAGATTCCGCCGGCGGGACGGTGGCGTTGCGAGTTAATCGATCCCTGCGGGTGGAATCTCCTACCCTTGGTTTCATGTCTGCGACCAGCCGATTCATCGACCGCATCTGGCCCCCCGCGTGGCTCTACTCCACCCTATGAGGCGGGGGTCCTGAAGCGGCTGGATCGTTCTGCCCTGCCGCGGCACGTCGCGGTGCTGGCGGACGGCAACCGGCGGTGGGCGCGGCTGAACGCGCCCGGGCAGCCCCTGGTCGCGGGGTATCGCGCGGGCGCAGCGAAGCTGCAGCAGTTCGTCGAGTGGTGTGACGACATCGGCATTCCCGTGATCACCCTGTGGGTGCTCAGCACCGACAACCTCGACCGTGCCGCGGCTGAGGAGCTGGAGCCGCTGCTGGAGGTGATCGACGAGCTGGTGGTGGCGCTCGCCGAGACGGGACGCTGGCGGGTGCAGGCGGTCGGGGACCTCGACCTGCTGCCGCCGGAGCGGGCCGCGAGCCTGAGGGCGTCGTCGAGCCGGACCGATGCGGTCGAGGGCATGCACATCAACGTCGCGGTCAGCTACGGCGGCAGGCATGAGCTGCGGGACGCCTTCCGGTCGCTGCTGGCGGAGCGGGCCGCGCAGGGCCGCACCCTGGAGGAGGTCGCGGCCACCGTCGAGATCGACGAGATCTCCGAGCATCTGTACACCAAGGGGCAGCCGGATCCGGACCTGATTATCCGGACCTCCGGGGAACAGCGGCTCTCCGGGTTCCTGCTGTGGCAGTCGGCGCACAGCGAGTTCTACTTCTGTGAAGCCTTGTGGCCGGACTTCCGCAAAGTCGACTTCGTGCGCGCGCTGCGCAGCTACGCCCAGCGGGAGCGTCGCTTCGGTCGCTGACCTGCGGCCGGGGTCACCATCTCAGCGCCTCGACGAGCTGCTCCACCGTCGCCTCCTTGGGGGTGCGGCCGTCGGGGAGGGTGGGGTGCCGGGAGAAGTAACCGCTGTGGTGGACCGGCCCCATGCCGACGGTGTGGATGCGGCCGTCGCGGACGGCGCGGCCGTAGGAGGACAGCGGGGCTGTGACCCAGCGGCCGGGGAAGGCTAGGGGTGCCGAGGCCCTGGACGCGGTCGCGGCTGCCTTTGAGGTGGGTCAGCGACCTGATGTGGTCCAGGCCCGGGTCGTCGGCGTACACCCCGCCGATGGAGACGACATCCACCTCGATGCCCTGGGCGGCGATGAACCGTGCGACGCCGCAGGCGATCTGCGCCCCGCCCGAGTAGCCGATCAGCGTCACGGGCACCGGATGGGCGGGGTCGTAGCCGGCGTTCAGGAGGGACTGCCACACCACGCACGCGACCCCGAAGTTGTAGGTGCCGCCGTACCGCGGGTCGGCGGAGACCAGCACCTGCATGATGTTGCGCAGGTTGATCAGGAACGGCGCTGGCCACCACCGGAACCGGCGGCGCGCCCGGTCCAGGCGGCGCCACAGCCAGGCGGTGGCGCGCTGCGGCAGGCCGCGGTTCTCCATCGCGTAGGGGAAGACGTCCTCGGTGATCACCACGTCGAGAACACGCCGACGCACCTCCTCCAGCATCGCGTGCTCGCGGCGGGAGATCGACGCGCCGTCGATGACCGCGATGCCCTGACAGGTAGACGGCGAACCTCCGGATCCCCGCGGCGGGGGCCTGCCCGGCGGCAGGCGGTGGCAGCGACGGCGCCGGGTGGCGGCGGGACCACCATTCGAGGGATTCCAGGGGCGCCAGCAGAGCCAGGGCCAGGATCACCAGCAGCGTCACCTGCAGCAGGACCAGGATCATCGGGCGGGCCTCGGCTCGGTGGATACGGCTGCCGCCCGTCCGACGGGGACGAAGGGCGTCCCGGCCAGCACATCCTTCGGGTCGAGCATCGTCGGGTGGCCCGTCACCAGGGTCCACACCTTCCCGGCGAGGAGACCGGCAGGACGTCCGAGCAGCCGCGAGGCGAGCTGCATGATCACCCAGGCCAGGCCGGTCGCGATCAGGGCCTGCCACCAGGTGGTGTCCATCGCAGCCATCACCAGCAGCCACAGGCACACTGCGCTCCAGCCCTGCAGGATGCGGCCGATCAGCCCCCGAGGTAGGGGATGAACACGAGGAATCCATAGGCCAGGGGAGCGGTGGAGGACAGCGTCACCGAGACGAGCTCGGCCAGGTGCAGGCGATGCTGGGTGATGGGTCCCGCGACAACCCACAGGATGAGCGCCTGGATGGTGTAGAGCAGCGTCAGGAAGAGGCCGCCGACGATCAGCACCGCCACGAACCTCAGGCCCCGCACCCGGTTGATGAACAGGATGGCGCAGTGCCCGAGCAGGGTGGAGATCCCGGCCACCAGCGCGATCAGGCCGGAGGTCAGTAGATCGGGCAGCCCCAGGGAGGGGTCCTCGATTACCCGGAGCGACGCCACATCCCAGATGGTCATCAGCCAGCCGAAGAAGTCCACGAAACCCATTGTCGCGTAACCGACCTCTGCCGGAAGGCCTGCAACACTCCCAGGATCATCCCAGGATCAGCAGTGAAGGGATTCGCCCGGGCCTTTCACTCCTTGGCTGCCTGCGTCTCCACCCCAGCTTTCTCCACCTCGGCCTTCGCCTCGTCGAGATGGGCCTGGCAGATGGCGGCGAGTTCCTCCCCGCGCTTCCACAGCGCCATCGACTCTGCCAGCGTCGCGCCTCCCGACTCCAGTTTGGCGACGGTCTCGGCCAGCTCATCGCGGGCCTGTTCGTAGGACGGTTTCTTGCTCTTGGTCATCGAGGCTCCTTCGGGTGGCTGGCCTGCGTGGTGAGGGTGAGGTCGCCGTCGGCCAGGTGCGCGGTGAGGGTGCCCCCGGCGGGGCGTCGGCGACGCTGGAGATGGTGCGGTCGCCGTCGGTCAGCAGCGCGTAGCCGCGTTGCAGCGTGGCGGCGGGGGACAACGCCCGGACGGTGGACAGCTGGGACGCCAGCTCGGCCTGCCGGCTGGTGAGCTGGCGTTCGACGGCGCTGTGGAGCCGGTGGCGCAGCAGCGCCAGGCGGTCGCGGTGCCCCTCTAGTGCTGCGGCGGGGCTCGCCAGGACGGGACGCCGCCGCAGCTCCGCGAGTTCCTGCGCGGCCTGGCCGAGCCGGGCCGTGATGGCCGCGGTGAGACGGGTCCGGGCGGCGGCGATGAGATCCTGCTCGGCGGTGAAGTCGGGGACGACGCGCGATGCCGCATCGGTTGGGGTGGAGGCGCGCAGGTCGGCGACGAAGTCCAGCAGCGGGGTGTCGGACTCGTGCCCGATGGCCGAGACCACCGGGGTGCGGCAGGCGGAGACGGCCCGCACCAGGCCCTCGTCGGAGAACGGCAGCAGGTCCTCCAGCGCACCGCCGCCGCGGGCGATGACGATGACGTCCACCTCAGGGTCGTCGTCGAGGCTGTGGAGCGCCTGCATCACCGACGCGGCGGCAGTCGGTCCCTGCACCAGCGAGTGCGCCACCGTGAAACGCGCGGGCCAGCGGCGGGAGACGTTGCGCAGCACGTCGTGCTCAGCGTCGGAGTCCTTGCCCGTGATCAGGCCGATGCGGCGGGGCAGCAGCGGCAGGCGCTTCTTCCGGTGTGCGTCGAACAGTCCCTCGGCCTGGAGCTTGCGGCGGCGCGCGTCCAACTCCGCCAGGAGTCTTCCGGTCCCCGCGACCTGCAGCTCCAGGCATTCGAAACTGAGCGACGCGTTCGGCTCCCACACCCGTGGTTTCAGGCGCGCCCTAACCTGCGACCCCTCTGGCAGCGGGCCTGCCGAGTCCAGTACGAAGGCCGACGTGGTCACCGAACAGGGAGACGTCGGCGAAACGGTCCCGCAGGGTGAGGAACTGGGTGGGTGCGGCGCGGCGTTTGATCTCGATGACCTGCGCCTCCACCCAGATCTCGCCCAGCCTGCCGACCCAGTCCGCGACGGCTCCGACGATGCGCGCCAGCGGCTGCGGCCTGTCTGGAGAACTCGTCAGGGTCATGTCAGGGAGCCTACCGATGCTTCCCGTGAATCCCGGAAGCTACGCTTGGGACCATGACGCAGCCACCTCTCGACAAGTCCGAATTCGAAGCCGCCCTCTCGGCCCGCAAGGAGCTTGGGGAGCAGCTGGAGCCCGAGCTCGTCGAGTCGTTCGCCTCAAAGGTGGTGGCCGAGATCCGGCGCCAGCAGGCCCAGGCCCCGGACGGCAGGTTCCCCCGCGGGAGCCTCACCCCGTCGCAGCAGGCGCGCAGCGACCGCCGGAACCGTTCCTACAGCCCGATGGCACTCGCGATCGTCTCGATGGTCCTGGCGGTGCCGCTGACCGCGATCTCGCTCTCCATAGGAGGTTTCTTCATGGGCCTGGTGGCCTGGGCCTGTATCCTCGGCATCAATGTGGCAGCTGCCTTCGGGGCATTCACTCAGCAACGCTGACCCCAGCCAGCCTGGCCCGCCGAGAAACTGTGCTGTGGCGGGTGCCCGGCTGTTGTGTTCCAACCCGCCATCGTCCTCGTGCCGGGGCTGGCCTACTATCCTCCTGTGAACAGGACGAGAGGCTCCAGGCATTCGCAGGGCTGGGTGCCTAACCACCACGGAGCCTGGGCGATGCTGGTGATGCCCTACCTGACCGGTCTGGTCTGGGCCATCGGTGCCGGCCGGTTCTCCTGGGCGCTGGTGCTGTTGGCTCCGGTCTGGGTGATCGGCTACTTCGCTTTCTTCGCGGCGGCAACGTGGCTGAAGTCGGCTTTCAAGCCCCGCTACCGCCGCGCCGTCGTCACCTACAGCATGATCACCGTCGTGCTGGGGTCCCTGCTGCTGATCTTGATGCCGTCCTGGTGGGCGTGGGGGCTGGTGTTCGGTCCGCTGACCGGGATCGGGCTGTGGGAGGCGTGGCGGCGGCGGGAACGCTCGATGCTGTCGGGGCTTGTGACGGTGCTGGCCGCCTGCGCGCTGCCGCTGGTGCTCGGTTCGGAGGGGCCGCTGAGCCTCGGCGGCCTGCCGGTGCTGCTGGGGATTTCGCTGGCGTGTTTCGGGTATTTCTTCGGCACTGTCTTCTACGTCAAGACCAACGTCCGGGAACGCGGGCATGTGGCGTACATCGTCTACTCTGTCTCCTGGCATGCGGCCTGCACGGTGCTGTTCGCCGTCGCCGGTTTCGGCCTGCCCCGCTGGTGGCTGGTGGGGTTCTTCGGGATCTGCACTCTGCGGGCGTGGCTGGTGCCGTCGCTCGGGGTGATGCGCGGACGGAAGGTGACCACCAAACAGCTCGGTTACACCGAGATGATCGCCACGCTGGTGCTGCTCGCGATCCTCATAGCGGGGGTGCTGACCTCCTGACCGGTGGGTGAATGGAGGCCGTGGATTGGTGTTCAACTCGTACACTGGCCCGCATGAGCATCACCAAGCGGGTCATCGTCGCTGCGCCACGCGGCTACTGCGCGGGCGTGGACCGCGCTGTCGCCACCGTGGAGAAGGCCCTTGAGACCTACGGCCCGCCCGTGTATGTGCGCAAGCAGATCGTGCACAACAAGCACGTCGTCTCCACCCTGGAGGAGCGCGGCGCGATCTTCGTCGACGAGCTGGACAAGGTGCCCGCCGACGCCCTGGTGGTGTTCTCCGCGCACGGGGTCTCGCCGGCGGTCCGTGAGGAGGCGGCGCGCCGTGAGCTGCGGACCATCGACGCCACCCTGCCCGCTCGTGACGAAGGTGCATCGCGAGGCCAAGCGGTTCGCCGCCCAGGACACCGACATCCTCCTGATCGGGCACGCCGGTCACGAGGAGGTGGAGGGCACCATGGGGAGGCGCCGGAGCGCACCACCCTCGTCCAGCGGCCCGACGACGTCGACGACCTCGAACTTCCCACCGACAAGCCCCTCGTCTGGCTGTCGCAGACCACGCTCAGCGTCGACGAGACCCTGGAGACCGTCTCCAGGCTGCGGCAGAAGTTCCCGCTGCTGGTGAGCCCGCCGTCCGACGACATCTGCTACGCCACCCAGAACCGGCAGCAGGCGGTCAAGCAGATCGCCCCGCACTGCGACCTGATGATCGTGGTCGGGTCGCGGAACTCGTCGAACTCGGTGCGCCTGGTGGAGGTGGCGCGCGAGGCCGGGGCGAAACGGTCCGAGCGCATCGACTACCCGGAGGAGATCCAGGACGAGTGGCTTGAGGGGATCTCCACGATCGGGGTCACCTCCGGTGCGTCGGTTCCCGACGAGCTGGTGCAGGGTGTGCTCGTCATCCTGGCGGACCGCGGCTTCCCGCAGGCTGACGAGGAACGCCTCATCGAGGAGAACCTGACCTTTGCCCTGCCGCCGGAACTACGCCGCGACCTCAGCAAGAAAGACCAGCGGCGCGCTCCCCGACGTTCAGCGCGGCGGGCAACTGATCGTGCCTCAGAGCCGGTCGCCGTGGACGACGAGCAGCCTCCTGCGGCCGCTGACTGATAGGTCCGTAGGCCGCTGGGGTCACTCAAAGCCCGCGGATGCCCTGACGATTTCCTGCAATCTCTTTCCCGAAACCTCTGCCGTGGTGGGTGGTTTGTGTTTAGGATCATTCCCACGGCCCCTATTTCGGGGGTGGGATGAGTTGTGGTGCACCAATGGAGGTGTGGGTGATGGTTCGGTCGGGTATGCGGATTGCTGCGGCTGTGACGGTGATGGTCATGGTGTCAGGGTGTGGTGGTGATGGGTCTTCTGCTCCGAAGAGTCCCTTTAACTTTCGGTAGGTCGTCGGTGGCATCGCCGTCGCCGACGATGGTGACGACGTCTGCGTTTCCTGGTCCGTCTCCTTCTAGTGTGTCGCCGCAGCCGTCGGAGACGTTCAGTCCGGAGCAGCAGGGAGGCTGCTGATCGGGTGATTGAGTATTTCCGGATCCTTGATGAGGTGAGCACGAATCCGGATGCTTCGATTCAGCCATTGGCGGATATCACTACGGGGCAGAGCCAGATACTCGATACGCGGCAGGTTGGTGAGTACCGCAGCAAAGGCTGGGTGCAAACTGGTTTCACTGGAGTGAGTATTAAAGGGGCTGCGGAGCCGACTGAAGTGGATGGTCAAAAAGTAATAATGATTCAGTTTTTGTACGGATGGTACAAAACTAGAATTTGTTGATTCGAAGACTGGCGAGAAGGTTCTTAATCCCACGCGACCGCGTTTTTCTGTTGTGGGATATGCAGGTGGTCAAACCGGCGGCGGCGTGGTTGATGGGTGATGCCACGAATGAAGTCGTTGGTGGGTGCTGATCATGAAAATCCAGTCCAGTCTCTTGATGGCATTCTTGCTGATCTTGTCGTGTTTGCCGGTTCAGCAGGCTCATGCTGATGTCCGCTGTGGCAGGAATGGTAGAGAAGGTGTTTGTGAGCTTGAGGTGGGGGTTCCGGGGAGTTCTGGTGGGTCTGGTGGTTCGCAGTCTGGGGGTTCTGGGGGTCAGGGGGAGCAGAGGTGTTATCACTATGACGGTAAGACTGAGGTTCCTTGCCGTATTGATGGTGGGCAGTGGAATCCCGGGCGTATGTGTTATGTCAGGCCGGCTGATCCGCAGCCACCGAAAACGGATCCGATCTGGACCGGGCACAGTGGCGGGGTGGTGATGAGCTGTAATGTCGCAGGGAACTCCCCGTATAGTTACTGGGAACCCGGCCCAGAAGAAGCCCAGCCCCCGGATCCTGAGGTTTTGGCGAAGATCGCGGTGGAGCGTATGGAGTTGCGGCCGGTGGGGATGGGGATGTGGCCGGATCGGATTGAGGGCTTCCCCGGCCGGCACACTCTGGTGGGGTGGCGTAACTGGCTGTGGGTCACTGATCCCGCTCCTAACACGTGGGGGCCGATTGTCAAGACCGCGTCGCAGGACGGCTATAGCGTCACCGCTACCGCCAGCGTCACTCGTCTGGACTGGGATATGGGTGATGGCCACCACAAGATGTGTGGGAAGGGAGTGCCACACCCAGCGAATAAAACCCGGGATGAGGCATCACCGTTCTGCGGCTACCAGTACCCCAAGCGTGGCACGTATACGGTGACGGCTACTAGTTATTGGACTGTTGTCTGGTCCGGGATGGGACAAACCGGCACCATCAAGCTCGAGTTGTCGTCCCAGCTGGAGGTGAATGTGATCGAAGCCCACGTCGTCACCATCCCCGACCGTAATAGCCGCCCCACCACCACACCCACCCGACGACGATAAACCGGAACACCGGATACTGCCTGTCAGGGTTTCCTGGTCGCGCCGGTTCCATCCCCAGTCGTATTGCATGCGTGCCCACTCCCTGTCATCGTCTCTTGGCCAGTAGGCTTGTGTCCACAGTTGACGTACTTGCTAGCGAAGAAGAGGTGCACTATGGCTGGCACAGGACAGCACATCGCCGCGATGGTGCGCAGCCACGCAGCTGGCGATGACGCCAGCTTCTACTCTGTTGCGCTTCAGGTCGCTGCACGAGAAGCCAAGGCCGGGCACCATGTCCTCGCTAACGACATCAAGAAAGCGGTGGACGCTTCACGCGAACGTCAGCCCCTAGGCAAGATTACGACGCTGGCGCAACCACGCGGAGAGCTGGCTGAACTTGTTGAAGCCACGCACCCGGGCGTGAAGCTGTGCCAGCTGGTCGCACCAGCCGAGCTAGTAGCGCAGATTAAACAGGTACTAGCGGAGCAGAGGCAACGAAAGAACCTCTTGGACTACGGGTTTGCTCCTGCGCACCGTCTTCTCCTGGAGGGTCCCCCAGGAACAGGTAAAACAATGACCGCGGCGGTACTGGCCGCTGAACTCGAAATTCCGATGCTAACGGTCCGTTTAGATAGTTTGCTGAGCAAATTCATGGGGGAGACTGCTAGTAAGCTACGGCTCGTTTTTGATGCTGTTGATCAACGTCGTGCGGTTTATCTTTTTGATGAATTTGATGCACTTGGTGCGGGCCGTAGTAGCAATGATGTTGGCGAAGCCCGCCGTATTCTCAATTCTTTCCTTGTCTTTCTCGAAGAGGCGAGTACTGAGTCTTTGGTGCTGGCGGCGACGAATCATCGAGCGATCTTGGATCACGCGTTGTTTCGCCGTTTTGACGCTGTCTTGACCTACACGCTACCCGATACGAGGCAAGCAACTGCTGTGATGAAAGCACGTCTAGGGACGCTCGCTGCGGGTACGAGCATGGTGAAGCTTGGAGAATACACAGTGGGCTTGAGTCACGCAGAACTCGTTAAAGCGGCAGAGACAGCAGCCAAAAACCGTTTTTGATGCGAGGTGAGACCCATGTTCGCCGAGAGGATCTTATCACTGCACTGATCTCGCGAAGAGCGGCGAGCCTTGGCTAAGGTTTCACGAGGCCTCGACCACCTCTACGTTCAAGGTCACGCAGAATCAGTCGACTTCCACCGACAAGGTGGGGGACCGGATAAGTCACCCCGCGATGTCGACCGCTACACGCATGGGGCGAGCTTGAAGCATTCAGCCGAACGAGTCTTTGAGAACTGCGACCGGCAGCGCATGGTCATGGTGCCGAGTGATGAAGAACTCCGTGCAGCAGGAACGGTGATCGTCCTCGAAGGTGAAGGTGCCGCGCACCCGCTGAAGCTCGATTCCCTCAACCAGCGCGCCAGCGGGCGAGTCAGCAAGCCAAAATGGCTGCTGCTCTCCGTGCGCGAGGCTATTGATGAAGCGCCGGAAACGGCAACCGTGTGGGTTTCTGACGCATACCGGCAAGAGTTCTTGAAGCTCTTCGAAGACTACTTGGATGACAAGAAAAACAGCAAGAATGGTCGTCCAAGGAATCAGACCCTCGTCGCCAATATCTGCCGGATTCGCGACGCGGTTCTCAATGACCTCTGGACGTCTGATTCAGCCCCGCCGAACTCTGGCCGGCATTGGTGGGAGTTATGGCTTGATGCGAACAGTCCCCATATCGATGCTTGGGAGACCTTCGTCGCTTCCTTGCAGGCTGCGGTCTCTTCGCAGGGAACTGCGTTTCGGTGATCGGCTCATCGTTTGGATTGAAGCGACCTGGGCACAACTGCGAATATTGCCTTTCACTTCAGTTCCGCTCACCGAGATCCGGCGTCCGGAGTTTGTCGACACTGTCGAAGACCTTCCCGCGGACGAACAGACTGAGTATGTTGAAGACCTCGTTTCACGCGTCACCCCTGCTCCTGGTGATGCGCCCTGCCGTTTGCCACCTCGACACCGGCGTCTTTCGGACCCACATCTTGTTGGGGAAATCCCTAGCGCCTGACGACCATCATTCCATCTTTAGCGGTTCAGGCACTGACGTTGATCGCCGCGGCCATGGTACATCGATGGCGGGGCTTGCGCTCTATGGAAATCTGGAACCGTTGCTGGCCAGCAGCGGGAGCGTCTTGCTCCGGCACTGTTTGGAGTCAGTGCGCATGACACCCGCGCTGGGTTCGCCACAACTCAATCCGCTCGACTACGGCACCGCAACCGCGGAGGCCGTGTCCCGCCCGGAGACAGTCCGGAGTGATCGGAGGCGCGCGTTCTGCTTGACATTGAGTACTGACCCAGACAAGCCTGGCGAACCGACCCTCTGGTCGGCCGCGGTTGATGCCCTTGCGGTGGGAACTGACATAGCGCGGTCTGGGGGCACTATTCAGCTAATCTCTACGCCAAACCCAGACGCGGCTCGTCTGATCGTGGTTGCTGCAGGAAATGTTCCGCAGTATGACGACGACCACCACACGAACTCAGTGAACTCGCCTATCCAGGACCCTGCGCAAGCATGGAACGCCCTTACCGTCGGCGCCTACACCGACCTGACGCAGGTACCTTCTCACCCGCAGTATGCGGGTGGTCGACTCGTGGCGGCAGCCGGGGACACCTCGCCACACACGACGACCTCGCTCTACTTCAACATGACGCGATGGCCAATCAAGCCAGACATCTGCATGGAAGGCGGCAACGTCCTCAGCGACCGTAGTGGGCTCTTTGAAACCCGGCTGCCGTCATTGTCTTTGCGCTCCACTGGACACCACACCAATGTCGCCCTCACGTCGGCGAATGCTACAAGCGCCGCCAGTGCGCTAGCTGCACGGCTAGCGGTCCTCGTCATGATCCGGTATCCGGCGTACTGGCCCGAGACGGTTCGTGGGCTGTTGACTCACTCCGCAGAATGGACTGAAACCATGGTCCAGCGCCTTTCTGCTGACCAGAGCAAGAGAGCCCGCCAGCACCTACTTCGAGAGTTCGGCTGGGGCGTTCCAACGGAGGAAGCCGTGCTGAATTCGGGGTTGGGCGCGGTAACGCTCGTCACGCAGGATCGCTTCGTGCCATTCGTCGGTGACAAGTATTCCATGCGGCACTTCCGGCTTCATCCGTTGCCCTGGCCCACAGACGTTCTACAGAGTCTCGGTGTAAGCCCAGTGCGACTCCGTATCACGCTGTCATACTTCATTGAGCCCTCAGCCTCACGTCGTGGCTGGCGCAACAAATACGCCTACGCATCTCATGGCCTCCGATTTGACCTGCAAGGAAGACTGGAAAACCAAACTGAGTTTGTTCAGCGTATCAACCGCCAAGCGCAGAACGAAGAGGGCGGCTCACGATTGAGCGAGTCTGACCGATGGTTCTTAGGAGAACGAGGCCGGCATCTGGGCTCCCTCCATCAAGATGAGTGGACCGGTACAGGAGCTGAACTGGCCCACTGCAACAACATCGCCGTCTACCCGGTCGGCGGCTGGTGGAAGAACAACAGCCGAAAAGACCGCCGTGACCTACCGATTCGATATGCGCTGATATTGTCTCTACAGACTAAGGAACAAGGTATCGACCTCTACACCCCAATCGCTACCCAGCTCCGTATCCCCGTGACTACGCAGATCCTGGGTTCGTAACGATTGTCTGCTGACGGTGATCGCATGTTCTGTAAATATCCATGGAGCAATATCACATTGTGCCGCCGACTGCCAGCAGGTGACTTCGTAAGTTGTGGTGCCAGTGCTCAGTGTTCCGATGCCGCGTCTCAGGGTGTCAGTATCGAGTCGGATACCGTTCCAGGTTGTTCTAGCTGAGAAAATCACGAGGATCGTGGCGAAATGGGAAATAACAGCCACGCTGATTACCACCAGGCCACTCATGATGATTGGAGTCCAGATCCACCCTTACTCTGGAAATCTCGATTCTGAGTGGGATGTACCGGCTAATTACGGTCGACTGAATTCACACCAGGAAACGGAAGTATGGGCTGGTGGAGTCCACTTCGTTGACTTCCATGCCGCAGTCGGTGATGCGGGCCAGGAGGAAGCGGTAGTCGCCGGGGTTGCTGAGCTCGACGCCGACCAGCGCCGGACCGACCTCCCGGCTGGAGCGTTTCACGTACTCGAAATAGGTGATGTCGTCCTCGGGACCCAGGACCTGGTCGAGGAAGCGCCGCAGCGCCCCCGGCTCCTGGGGAAGTTGACCAGAAAGTAGTGCTTGCGACCCTCGTGCAGCAGCGAACGCTCCACGACATCCGCATAGCGGGCGACGTCATTGTTGCCGCCCGAGACGATGCTCAGGACCCGCGACCCGTGGGGGATGTGCACGCGCGACCCTACGCCCCCGGTGGGCAGGGCAGCAGCGGCGAGCGCACCGGCGGGTTCGGCGATGATGCCATCGCTCTGGTACATCTCCAGCATCTCGGAGCACACCTGCCCCTCCGGGATACGGGTCAGCTCGATCTCGGCCTCCCTGATGACCTCGAAGGTGTAGTCGCCGACGAGACTGACGGCGGCGCCATCAACGAAGGTGTCGATGTTGGTGAGCGGGAACGGACGGCCCGCCGAGATCGCGGCCGCCACGCACGGCGCCCCGTCCGGCTCCACACCGATGATCCGGACCTGCGGGTGGTGGGTCCGCAGCCAGCTGCCGCCCCGACATCAGGCCACCCCCGCCGACGGGCAGCACGACGACGTCCGGCACGGAACCAAAGCTGCTCGACCGCCTCCGCGATCGCCGTGCCCTGCCCCGCGGCGGTGCGCGGATCGTTGAACGCGGGGACGACGGTGCGTCCGGTCTCCGCGGCGAATCGCGCGGCGGCCTCCGAGGCCTGGTCGTAGGTGGAGCCCTCCATCACGAGCTGAGCGTGCCCGCGCCCCAGCGCGTGGATGCGATCCCGTTTCTGGCGGGGCGTGGTGGTGGGCACGTAGACCACGGCGCTGATGCCGAGCGCCGCGGCGGCGAACGCAACCCCCTGCCCGTGGTTGCCGGCCGATGCGCACACCACGCCGGCCTCCAGCGCCTCCGGGGAGAGCTGCGAGATCAGGTTGTAGGCGCCTCGCAGCTTGTAGGAGCGCACCGGCTGGAGGTCCTCCCGCTTCAGCCACACCTCGCATCCGGTGGCGTCGGTGAGGCGCTGGTTCAGCTCAACGGGAGTGACGCGGGCCACTCCGTTCAACCGGGTTCGGGCGTCGGGTACGAGGTCCGCTAGGTCGGAAAGCACAGTCACGGCCCTCATTGTGCTAGCCGGAGGCAAAATTCGCACTCCGCAACCCCGGGCGGCACGCGACCTGGTGTCGTGCGCCGGGAGTTTGATGGGAGACGGTTCCGGGGCGGATACTGTGGCCACGGCAGCCTAGTGAAACGCTACCGGGTCGCACCTGAATAAGGTGAGCGAGGCCAGGCGCCGCATCCGGGGAAGGAAAACACCGGCGAATGAACGACACCTGACACCACAGTCCGGGCGGCGACGCTCCTCACCCTGCGTCAGGGGACTCCACGAGCTCCGGTGCCACGGGAACCCGGACCCCCTCATCGACGGTGCCGAGCCGCGGCAGGTCGTCTGTGGACACCTTCAACGCGTGGAACCGCCGCGCCGACACCAGCACCCGTGCCTCTAAGGTGCCCACTGCCGCGTTGTAGTTCCGGACCGTGCTGTTGATGGCCGACCCCAGCTTCTCGAAGTGTGCTCCGAGCGTAGCCAGCCGCGAATATAGCTCACGTCCAAGGGCGCTGACCTCCGCCGCCGACTCCGCCAGCTGCGACTGCCGCCAGCCGTGCGAGATGATTTGCAGCAACGGGATCAGCAGCCCCGGGCCGGCCAGGGTGATCCGGCGGCTGGCCGCGTACTCATGCAGGTCTGGCTGCTGTTCGAGAGCCAGCCGGTAGAACTCGTCACTGCCCAGGAACAGCACCACGAACTCAGGGCTGCCCGCGTCCAGCGCCCAGTACTCCTTCGCGGAGAGCTGGTCGATGTGGGCGCGCACGTTTTTCGCGAAGTGCCGCAGGTGCATGGTCTGCTGCTCCTCGTCGTCGGCCTGGCAGGCCTCCAGTACCGCGGCCAGCGGCACCTTCGAGTCCACGAACACCACCCGGTCGCCAGCGAGGTCGACGCGCATGTCGGGACGAAGACGTCTGCCGTCGGAAGATGTGTAGGTGGTCTGCGTCTCGAAATGGCAGTGCTCCACCAGGCCCGAGATCTCCGCTATCCGCCGCAGGCTGGCCTCACCCCAGGCGCCCCTGCACCTGTGGGACGCGCAGCGCCGTCTCCAGGGCTGCCGCCTCGCTTGCGCACCGCCTCGCCTGAGACCCGCACCCCTCCACCTGCTGCCGCAGCTCCGCGGCCAGGGTGGTTCGCTGCCTCCACCTCCGCGAGACGCTGCTGCAGCTGTCGGAGGGCCTCGGAGATGGGGGTCAGCCGGATGTCAGCAGCCCGGTCGGCCTGCCGGGTCTGCTGCTCCAGAGTGTCCGCTGACAAGACCCGGAGTGGTGGGCGAGCTGCTGGCGGTCTGCAGTGACCTCCGCAGCCCGCTGCTGCGCGGCGTCACGTTCCGCCTCTGCGCGGGCCGTGCGGGAGGCAACGCCCTGACGGGCGAGCAGGTAGGCCCAGGGCGATGCCGACCAGCAGCATCACCAGGGCCAGAAGCAGTGAGGAAGTGTCCATGGCGGAAGCCTCGCAGATGCCACCGACATTTTTCTTTTCCCTGGTCCTGGGTCGCTGGCTTTATGCACTTTTTGCCTGTCGTAATGCCGACAGACGGCAACGAGGCCAGTGAACCTTCGACGCCGGTGCGGGAATGTCAGGGGCTGGGTGTTGAATGGATACCGTGTTCGCGGATCCCACCTCCCACTTGGATGACCTAGCTGCTTTCGTGACAGCCTCCCCAACGAGCTATCACGCGGCCCCAGAGCATCGCGTTGCGCCTCGTCGATGCCGGTTTCAATCCGGTAGACGAGCGGGCGCGGTTCCCGCAAGGGGCCGGCCGGTTCTTCGTTGTCCGGCACGGTGCTGTGATTGCCTGGCGGCAGCCGGAGCGCATCGGCGATACCACCGGGCTGCGCATCATCGGAGCCCACACCGACTCCCCGGCGCTGAAGGTCAAGCCCGAGGCCAGCTTTAGCTGCCGCGGCTGGGGGCAGATAGCCGTCGAGATCTACGGCGGCCCGCTGCTCAACTCGTGGCTGGACCGGGAGCTCGGCATCGCCGGGCGCATCGTCACCCGCGACGGCGCCCAGCACCTGGTGCGGCTCGACTCCGTCGCTCGCCTCCCACAGCTGGCCATTCACCTGGACCGGGGCGTCAACGACGGCCTCACGCTCGACCGCCAGGCCAACACCCAGCCGGTGTTCACCCTCGACGCCGAACCCGATCTGCTGGCGGCCCTCGCCGAGCAGGCCGGGGTGAAGGCCAGCGACGTCCTGGGCCACGACCTGTTCACCTACTCTTCCCAGCCGCCCGCCCGCTTCGGGCTGCACGGCGAGTTCTTCGCGTCGGGACGCCTGGACAACCTCTCCAGCACCCACGCCGGGCTGACGGCCATGGAGGACTTGGCGGATGGGAATGACCTGGTGATCTTCGCTGCCTTCGACCACGAGGAGATCGGGTCCGCGACCAGCTCCGGGGCGGCCGGGCCATTCCTCGGGGACGTGCTGGAGCGGATCGCCGCCGTCTCCGGTCTCGGCCTTGATGCGACGAAGGCCCTGCTCGCCCGGGGCTCCTGCGTCTCGGCGGATGCCGGACACCTGGTGCATCCCAACTATCCCCAGCACCACGACCCACGCGCCCAGCTGGTGCCGGGCGGCGGCCCCCATGCTGAAGGTAAACGCCAGCCAGCGGTATGCGACGGACGCCGTGGGCGAGGCCCTCTGGCTGCGGGCCTGCGAGGCTGCCGGGGTGCCGTCCCAAGTGTTCGTCTCGAACAATGCGATGCCGTGCGGGTCGACCATCGGCCCCATCACGGCCACCCGGCTGGGGATCGCGACGGTGGATGTCGGTATCGGGCTGCTGTCGATGCATTCGGCCCGGGAGATGTGCGGGGCGGATGATCCGCATCACCTGGCGGGTGCGCTGCGCGCCTATCTGGCAGGATGAAACATCATACAGGCCCGCCGGAACCAGCCCAAGGAGAGAAAGGCCGGTGTGACGGGCCTGCTGAGCGCTTGTGGCAGAGCGCAATGCGGTGGTCCTGAACACCCTGTGATCAACAATGTCTCTCACTGAGGCAACCCTAACTCAGCGGATTTGGGAAAGGCAAGGGGTCCGTAAATATTGGGTGCGACGCCGCGGTTCTGGGGGTGGTGTGCCGTAGACTCGTCGCTCGTGGCTCTCACCATTGGAATCGTCGGTCTCCCGAACGCCGGCAAGTCGACTCTGTTCAACGCGCTGACCCGCAATGATGTGCTGGCGGCCAACTATCCGTTCGCGACGATCGAGCCGAACGTCGGTGTGGTCGGGGTGCCGGATACCCGGCTCCCCGGTGCTGGCGAAGCTGTACGACTCGCAGCGCATCCTGCCCGCGACGGTGAGTTTCGTGGACATCGCGGGCATCGTGCGGGGCGCCTCGAAGGGCGAGGGCATGGGCAACGCGTTCCTCGCCAACATCCGCGAGGCCGACGCCATCTGCCAGGTCACCCGCGTCTTCGAGGACGTCGACGTCACGCACGTCGACGGCAAGGTCGATCCGGCGGGCGACATCGACACGATCACCACGGAGCTGATCCTCGCCGACCTCCAGAGCCTGGAGAAGGCGCTGCCGCGCGTCGAGAAGGAGGCCCGGATCAAGAAGGAGACGCGGCCGAAGCTGGAGGCCATGCAGGCAGCTGTGAAGGTCCTGGAGGACGGCCGGCGGATTCACGGCTCCGGTCTTGAGACGGAGCTGCTGCGCGAACTGTTCCTGCTCACCGCGAAGCCCTTCCTGTACGTGTTCAACTGCGACCAGGATGAGCTGGCCGACGACGACCTCAAGGACCGCATGCGCCAGGTCGTCGCCCCCGCGGAGGCGATCTTCCTCGACGCCAAGTTCGAATCTGAGCTGGTGGAGATGGACGAGGACGAGGCACGGGAGTTCCTGGCCGACGCCGGCGTCGACGAACCCGGTCTCGACGTGCTGGCGCGCGTCGGCTACGCCACCCCTCGGTCTGCAGTCCTACCTGACGGCGGGTCCGAAGGAGGCCAGGGCCTGGACCATTCCGCAGGGGAGCGACGGCCCCCGAGGCCGCGGGCGTCATCCACACCGACTTTCCAGAAGGGCTTCATCAAAGCCCAGGTGATCAGCTACGACGACCTCATCGCCGCAGGCTCCGAGGCAGCCGCCAAAGCCGCAGGCAAAGTCCGCCTGGAGGGCAAGGACTACATCATGCAAGACGGCGACGTCGTGGAGTTCCGGTTCAACGTGTGAAGTATCTCGCAACAGCCGCAGGGTGCCTGGTCATCAACAGCAGGGTTCCCAGCCCGGCCAGTTCGCTGCCGTCGGAGGCAGCGGCAAATCCCTGGACCTGCGGCGCTGATGAAACTCAAAGAGCTTTTTGCGTAAATTCTGACCAGTCTGGTTATCCAGGCGAGTGGCTCGCAAATGACTTTATTCTATTTAAATTATCTATGCAAATAGAATCTTCATAGAGAAGTGTTTAACACTACGGTGATATCATGTGATATCACCGGGATGGGAAGGTGAGCTATATGGCAGATGTCATCATTCGTGGTCTCAGTGAAATAGCTATTGAGCGCATTGATGCCGAGGCGTGTTCCCTGGGGCTGTCGCGCAACGAGTTCCTGCGACGCAGGCTTGAAGGGGCGCTGTGGCACCTGCTGTTGGCGTATCGGTGACTGCGGAGGATTGGAGTCGATCGGCAGCCGCATTCGAGGATCTTGCGGATCCTCATGTCATGGAGTCAGCATGGCGTAAGGGGATGGCTGTCGATAAGTCGGCGTATGTGCGGATGCAGCTGGGGCAAGCCGCCGAGCTTGAGGAATGGGGCAGCGAGCGTGGCCTAGTACGGCTGTCAACCGTCACAAGGCTTGAATTGGGTTTTCCGCGCGCTCTGCTCAGGCCGCCCGGAAGGCGTTCGCCATGCCACCTCTATCGCTTATGCCGCTTGAATTCCTGACGCCCACATTGGAGGAGCGGGCATGGGAAGTGCAAATGCTGCTTGCCGATCGTGGGCAGCATCGCGCACCGTCAATCCCTGATCTTCTCATTGCGGCTACGGCGGAGAGGCTAGGATTGACAGTGCTTGCAGTTGATAAGGATTTTGATCCTATCTCCGAGGTTACGAAACAGCCAGTGGAGCAGCTTGGGTTGTCATCACCCTAATAGAGTAATACCTTGGCCAGAATGGGAGGTTTAATCGCATTGCTAAATGGGCTTTCAGGCTTCCGGTAGGTGAAGATAAATTTTGGTAATATGCAGTATTCGTAGCGCATGCGCTACGGTCGTATGCCATGAGTGATGCCAGGGCCTCGGCAAAGTCTTTCATTCTTCGTGTTGGCTAGGGGATTTGTCGGGGTTGGGTGATGAGTTGGAGTGGTCGCAGAGGGTCTCTAGAGTGGTGTCTGAGGGCTGCGGCGATGCTGACAGCTCCGGCCAGGCGATGGAGGCTGATCGCGGTGTTGCGTAGCGTGGCCATCACGGCGGGGCCGTGCCCGGTGTGGAGCTGGTGACGGTCCTCGTCGAAGGTCACATCCCTGACCCAGTGCAGCCGGTTCTCGATACCCCAATGACTCTGGATGAGGTCAGCGAGGTCAGCGGGGCTGGTCTGGCGGGCATCGAGGGAGGTGATCAGGTAAACCACCTCCACGGTCTTGCGGCCGTCGATGGTGCGAGTACGGCGCAACTGTGCGACCTGACGGGCACCCGGCCAGTCGATCCAGTCAGGGACCTGACAGACCTTGATCGTGCGCCTCACGCGCCGGCCATGACCGGTGGTCGTGCTGTGGTGGGCGGGGATGTTCTTCCAGGGCAAGGCCTTGAGCGCGGTCCGTAGGCGGGGCTGGTTGCCTTTCACCGTCAGCACGTAGTCATGACCCTGCCCGGTAAGGGTGCAGGCAGTGGAGCGCTGGGTGTGCAACGCATCAGCGGTGACAACGATCTTGCTGCGTGGCAGGGATTCCAGCAGAACCGGCAGGGCGGCGATCTCGCCGGTCTTCGCGGGGAGCTGGTGTTGTGCGGCCACGATCCCGCCGCGGGTGACAGCGGCCAGCAGATGCGGCGCGGCCATGTCACGAGTTTTCGCTCCACGCAAGGTTTTTACCGTCGACCGCCACCACCATGCGACCCTTCCATCGGGTGGCGTCACGGGCCAGCAGCCACGCCCCGACCATCGCGGACAGTTCGTCGGCGTCGAGGGCTTGGAGGATTCGGCGGATCGTGGATTCCGACGGTACTCGACGCCCCGGGCGCAGCAGCCCCGACGTGGCCAGGAGATCGCGGCCAACATCAGCGGCCCACTCGGCGATCGCGACCAGGCTGCTCGCACCGGCACACACCGCCGCTGTAGCGATGGCAAGAACCCCGGCCAGGGTCGTGGCGGCGACCACGACGTCCCCGAGGGTCAGCGATGGTGGCGAACACGCCCAGCAGCCACTGGCCGCAGACAGGCATGGTGAGGGATGATGAGCACACGCGTGGGGCCTCGTGATTTCTCGGTGATGACAAGGTGTGTAGGAACCCTCATCATCCCAGAATCCACAGGCTCCACGCCCCCATCACACCTAGCCACACCCCAGACACCACGACTTTGCCGAGGCCCTGAGTGATGCCGAGTCGCCGATCAAGAGTTTGTCGCAGCGCAAGTTGCGCAATGAGTCCGGCCGGGTGCTGCGTGCGGTGAGTGGGGGACGGTCTTTCATCTTGACCAATAGCGGGGTTCCTGTGGAACGGATCGTGCCGCTTGAGCAGCCCTGCTCCCGCGCTGAGGATCGTTCGTCCAGCGCGGCGTCAGGGCGGATGGGCGGCTTTGGGGATTGCGCGGAAGACTGGCGTGCGGAACCTTGCCGAGACTCTCGATGACCTGCGTGAGGATAGGCAGTGACCTCACAGCGGGTTGTCTATGTGGACCCCTCGGCCCTCGGGGCGTTGCTGATCGAACAGTCCGAGAGCGACGCTGTGCTGAGGTGGCTTGACCGATCCTCGGACATACTGGTCTCCAGCGATCTGCTTGAAACCGAACTGCGTCGCCTCGCCGTCAGGGAAGACATCGACCAGGCTGATGTGACTCGGATTCTCGACGGTGTCGCGCTAGCCGCCCTTGACCGGGCCGTCTACCGCAGCGCAGGTCTTTTGCCCATGCCTTATCTGCGGACTCTTGACGCAATACACCTGGAGGCAGCCCTGCGACTTGATGCTGCTGCCATCCTTACCTACGACTGCAGGCTCAGCGACGCGGCCCGCTCCCTGGGACTCCAGGTGATCGCACCTGGAGTAACGCGTGAGTGATTCCCTCCCCGGTAGCGAAGTGGGTACTGTGGGTGAGGCTCTAGCTCAATGTCCGCTCCAGCAGCGAGAGGAAGCCGCGATGTCTGCTGAGATAAATGTGATCACATCAGGTCCGCGCCTAAGAGTGAACCTGCGCGATGACTTCGTCGTAGACACTGATCGTTCCCGGCTCGATCTCGTCCGGGTCCATAAGTGGTTGTCGACAGATGCCTTCTGGGCAATGGGGCGGTCCTTTGAGGTTGTGAAGCGGGCGGCTGATGCCTCCATCAACTTTGGCCTGTATGGCCCGGACGGTACGCAGGCCGGGTACGCGCGTGTGGTCACCGATGGTGTGACATCGGGTTGGCTGTGCGATGTCTACCTCGTGCCGGAGATACGAGGTCGTGGGCTCGGCACCGCTCTGTCGAGGGTGATCGTCGATTTCATCCGGCCGCTGGGTCTTAGGCGTTTTATGCTTTCGACGAAAGATGCCCACGAGCTATATGCAAAGACGGGATTCATCCCGTTTCCTGAGCCGCAGAATCTCATGGTGCTGGGGTCGGAGAAAATCCAGGAATAGATCAGGAAATGGTCTTGCGGGGGTCGAATAGAGACTGGAAAACACCACATAATCCCGTGGCGTCATTGATTCCCAATGCCGCCACGGGATCGTGATGGGTACCCTGTTGGTCAGAGGGTTCCCTGGTATTGCTCGACATGATAAGCGGTGCTCCTATTCCCCTCATGAGCCCAGCGGGACACGATGAGGTGCAGCCCGCCGAATCCGCGGGTCGACCAGGGATGGATGAAACCGCCGTAGAGATTCCAGTTTGCGATGTTCTCGACCTGGGTCTTCGGATCACTCCACACGCCGTCGGGGCGGCTCGCGGTACGGGTCACCAGCTTATTTTCTTTGTAATCCATGTACGCCATGGCCCACGTGCCGTCACGAAGTTTCTTCACCGACGGCTCCCCGAAGCGGGCGGTGAGGATCGGGGTGCAGGGCCGTCTCCAGCCCCAGTCTGTCCCATTCCATCCCCAGCCCTCGTACTCATTAGGCCAGAACATGCGTTCCCATTTGACGCGGCGAAGCATCATCGGGCCGTCCTGGCGGCCGGCGCGCACTGAGAAGATGTACACGTATTCGCCATCTCGCTGCATCGTCCACATCTGGAAGGGATCTGTGTTGTCGGCATTGTTGTCCCAGCGTAGATTCGTGCGCTGGAAGTCGTTGCCGTTGTCGGAGTAGGCCAGCCCGGCGAATCCCGACTTGAAGATGCCTGCGCCGGATTGGCCGCTATCCCAGCTCTCCATGCTCATGAAGGAGACCAATTGCCGTCCTGTTTCCGGGAACGAGATGCCGTCATTGGGGATCACGGTGAGCTCGGTGGTGTTCCCGACTCTGCCTCCGTGGGCGTTGTACATGAGCTCAGGGGCGAAGCCGTTGCCATATACCTTCGCGGCGCTGTCGAAGACGATGCCCTCGCTGGAACCTGGGGCGGAGGCGGAACGGAGCATGACCGGAGAGCGGTGATCGCTGCCACCTTCCGGCCAGGCGCTGCTGAAGGTGTCCCCGAAGAGATACCCGATCGACCCATTCTCAAGCACGTAGGGGATCCCTGAGGTCGGTGCCTGCCACCCTCCAGTTGGACGCGGTGTACATGTCTGCGCCTGTCAGACGCTTTTTCGAGGTGGCAAGGCCAAAAGCGGATGCCTGCGGTACTGGTCCGACCGGGGCAACGAGCGAGGCGCCAGCCAGCACAGCACTGCCAGCAGCGATCTTGCCGAAGCCGCGACGATCAACGAAAGGCATAAAACCCTCCCTATTATTTTTATAATTTGACAAAGACCGGATGCGCTTTTAAGCCTACGCTCTGAGAGGCGTGGTGTCATGTGATGGAATCTTGCACCAGCGCTTCCAGGTGGTGAGTACGAGAATCCTCATCGCTCATGCCGTTCTATTTTCAGCAAGTTTGTGTCATGGTGTGATGTCAACACGGTGCATTGATGAGACTATTATCCAAGGGTTTTTGTCCATATGATCTGCGATCGTGTGGAGTTCTGTTTTCTGTGGCTTTGATAAATTCTGTGATTATCTAAATGAGCCAATAGCTATTCGGGTATGGTCACTCAAATCGTCCTCGCTCCGACACCACCTGGTTTGCCCCACTGTGTCAACGCCTTCAGTGCTGGTAGGAAGGTGAGTCCGAAATCGGTGAGCGAATACACCGTTTTGAGAGGTGGTTTGCTTCCGAAGACCTGTCGTGATATTAATCCGTCCTGTTCTAGCTGCTTGAGCTGGTTGCTCAATACTGTCTCTGTCGGTGATATGAGGGCGCGCCGCAGATCGCTGAAACGCTTCGGGCCTTCCTGTAGATGGTAGAGGATGACTGCTTTCCATTTTCCGCCCACCAGGTCCATGACGACGCTGATCGGGCAGGGGTATTTTCTTCCCATTCAAACTGACGAAGTCGCTGATACATTCCGTTTTTCATACCGTGCACCTGCTCTCTTGAGGGTACCTATCGCAGAGGATAGTTCTTGACCCAGTCGGATGGTGGTCCCAAGGTGGGGCTTGTAAAGAAGCTCGCCTCTCGACGCCTAAGGAGAACCCCCGTGACGTCCCCCTAGCCGATTATTGCCGTTGCCGGTAGCACCAGCAAGCAGGGCCGCAGCGTTGTCAGGGCGCTGTTGGGCAGCGGGCTTTTTCCAGGTGCGTGCTCTCACGCGTAGTCCCTCTTCCCGGCAGGCGCAACATCTCGCGCGTATGGGTGCGGAGATCATCGTGGCTCCTCTTGAGCTGGGGCATGATGACCAGTGGCTTGCGGCTTTCGCTGGGGCCGCGGGAGCGTTCCTGGTGACCCCACCCACCCCGCCGAAGGATTCACGGGAGTACGAGCTCGGGTGCCGCTTGGCCGATGCTGCCGCCCAGGCAGGCGTCAGGCACCTCGTGTTCAGCACTCTTGAGAACGTGGAGGACATCTCGGGTGGGCGGCAGTTCGCCCCACATTTCACCGATAAGGCGCGGGTCGCGGACTATATTCGCACATTGCCCGTCGCACACACCTTCGTGATCCTCTCCTTCTTCTACACAAATCTCCTGGAATATTACACTCCGCGTATGATGGGAGATACGCTCCTGCTTCCCATCTATCTGCCCGAGGAATTCCGCGCGCCCTTCGTGGATCCGCTGACGGCAACAGGCCCTGCGGTACTGGAGATCTTTTCAAATCCCGAAAGATACCAGGGTGAGACGCTCGCCGTGGTGGGAGATGTCATCTCACCGCGTGAGATGGTGGAGACATTCCAGGAAGTAACTGGAATAAAAAGCCGAATATAGAGATGCATTCACCCGCGAGGGCATGCTCCGGAATCTTCCTGAGATCGCCAATGATGAACTACATCTGCGAGAGGTGCTGGGCATGGTGAACTACGCAGTGGACTACGGCTATTTCAAACCGGAGCGTGACCTGGAGTGGAGCCGTAGCATCGCCCCGGATACCCTCACGTGGGAGCAGTTCCTGCTTACCACAGGTTGGCGTGGTGAGCGTACTTCTTTCAATGACTCATAGATATCCCGAGAGGGCGGTCAATGGGTCGTGATATTGGCCGCCTCCCTGAATCAGCCAGGCGCAGGTCCTCACGTTGATGGTCATACCAAAGCCGGTTTGGGTCTATGCTTAAAGGCTCATATTACCGCCCCCTGTGCTGGCGATGGCTGGAGAGGGGAATTCGGGATGACCGGTTCGGGATGTGGAGGTTGTTCAGGTGGGGCGTTCTATCTGGTGGGTGGGGGAGTTGTGCTGCCGCGCAGTACCAGTTCGGTCGGGATGATGACGCTCCGGGAGCCATCCACAGGGCCGGTGGTCACCTGCTCCAGCACCAGTGCCACCATCTCCTGCCATGGCGTTTGAAGTCCTGGCGGATCGTGGTCAGTGGTGGGAAGCTGTACTCGCCCAGGTCCAGGCCGTCGAAACCCATCACAGACACGTCCTGCGGCACGCGCCGGCCCTGCTCGTGCATCGCTCGGATGAGCCCTAGGGCCACCTCGTCATTGCCGCAGAAAACAGCCGTCACGTCCGGGTCGGCCGCCAAGTGCAGGCCTGCCTTATAACCAGCGGCTGCCTCCCAATCCCCAGGTACTGGCTCGGGCACCGGTGCGCCCGCCTCCCGTAGGCAGGCCGCCCAGGTGGCTTTGCGGATCAGCGCCGACTGCGACCCCTCCGGCCCGCTGACATGATGAACGGTGCGGTGCCCCAGCGCCAGGAGGTGCCCGACGGCATCACGGACCCCGCCCACCTGGTCGGCGCTGGCCGAGGGGTAGTAGCCCACGAGGGCCGAGTCCGAGACGGCCACCGGCATGGCCTGCGGCAGAGAAAGGTGATCGAGCCCTGCCCGGCCGGCCTGGACCACCACGAGGCCGTCGATGGTCTGGTGGGAGAGCCGATAGACGGCCTGGCGCATGTCGTCGGATTCGGGGCGTTTCACCTGCACTAGGTTGACGGCGTAGTCAGCCTCGGTTGCGGCCTCCAGTACCCCCGCGGTGGTCAGGGCCTCCCCGGTGCGCTGGATCTGCTGGGTGAGCACACCGATCGTCTTGAAGGACCCTCGCCGCAGGGCCTGTGCCGCGCGGTTGGGGGAGTAACCCAGCTGGTTCATCGCCCGCAGCACCTTCTCGCGGGTGGCTGGGCTCACATTGTCCGCTCCCATCGAGACGCGTGAGACCGTCTGCGTGGAGACGCGTGCCAGGCGGGCCACGTCGCTCAACGACGGTCCACCCTTCGTGCTCCTGCGCCGGCTGACCATGGGCGGAGCTTATCAAAGGTCATAGAACGCCCTTCATGATACTATGTTGACGTTATCATATTTGGTTAAAACTATCGCCCTAAAATCCCGTTGAATCAAGGGGTAGACGAACAAAATCTATCCTGGTAACGTCAACATAACTGGTGTAGCACCGATGCAACCCCACGTTCCGTTGACCCAAGGGAGCATGAACGATGATCGTTCCTAGGCACTACGAGGACCTCGGGATCCTCCACGAGAACACCCTGCCGCCCCGCGCCTATTACATTCCCGCCTCCGCACCGGCGGACCCGAGTCCCTGGAAACGTGAGGAATCGGATCGTCTCCAACTGCTGAGCGGCCAATGGTTCATGAGATACCCTGCCCAGCATCCACGACCTCGCCGAGCGCTTCTGGGCGACGATGGCGGCCCCAGTGCCGATAGAGGATACGGATGACGTCGGGCTGATGGCTCCTACGGAGGCGGCCAGCGCAGAGGCAACCGTGCGGACGGGGCCGAGGGGTCTCACGGGGTCTGTGGCCTCGGCCAATACGACCGACCGGATCGACCCAATTGTGCCGCCAGGTTTCGAACCGGTGCCGGTACCCAGCGTCTGGCAGCACCTCGGCTACGACCACCACCAGTACACCAACATTCGCTACCCCATCCCCTTCGACCCGCCCCACGTTCCCCAGGACAACCCCTGCGCCGCCTACCTAAAAGGATTTCCAGTACGAACGTATTCCCTGAGGCTCCCCTGCACCTACCTGACATTCGAGGGCGTGGACTCCTGTTTTTACGTGTGGCTCAACGGCGCCTACGTCGGTTACAGCCAGGTCTCCCATGCCACCAGTGAGTTCGACGTCACCGAGTACATCCGTCCCGGCACCAACCGTCTTGCTGTCCTGGTACTCAAGTGGTGCGACGGCACCTACCTGGAGGATCAGGACAAGTTCCGCACCAGCGGCATCTTCCGGGACGTCTACCTCCTGTCGCGGCCACGCTCGGTCCTCTTCGACTACGCCATCACCACCGCGCTCGGGTGCGGTGAGGATGAGGACGCGGCACGCAGCGACGCGATCGTCGAGTTGCGGGGAGCCTTTCGCGGCGGCGTGACGCCCACCACGGCAGCGCTGATGGACCATGAGGGCAAAGCCATCGCCACCGGGGAGCTGGAGCCCTTCGACCCTGCCGCTGGTGGTGACGGCTATAGCCATCGAGTCCACCTGACGGTGGAGGAACCGCATCTGTGGAGCGCCGAGGACCCCTACCTCTACACCCTGGTGATCACCACACCGGATGAGGGTCATCACTGACCGGGTGGGGCTGCGTGAGGTCGGGGTCTCGGGCGTCGTCGTCCGGGTCAACGGAAGTCCCGTCACCCTGCGCGGGGTCAACCGGCACGACTCCGACCCGTTCACTGGTCCTGTCGTCGACCTCGCCCACATGCAGCGCGACCTGAGGCTGATGAAGGAGCACAACATCAACGCGGTGCGCAGCTCCCACTACCCCAACGATCCGCGCTTCTACCAGCTGTGCGACGAGTACGGCTTCTACGTCATGTCCGAGGCCGACAACGAGAGCCATGGCACCCAGGCCCGTTTCCTGGCCGACGACTCCTGGGATAACCAGGTGGAGCACTGGAACGAGCCCATTGCTGACAACCCCGAGTGGACCGAAGCCACTGTGGACCGGATGCGCCTGTGCGTTCACCGGGAGAAGAACCGCCCCAGCATCATCGCCTGGTCCGCGGGCAACGAGTGCGGCTACGGCTGCGCCTTCGAGACAGCGCTGGCCTGGGCCAAAGCCTTCGACCCCACACGCCTGACTCACTACGAGAGCGCCTACTACCGCGACTCCAAACGCGTCTATGACTACTCCGGCATCGATCTGTACTCCCGGATGTACCCGTCCCTAGATGAGATCCGCGCCTACCTGGACTCTGGCCCGGACAAGCCTTTCATCTTGGTGGAGTACTGCCACGCCATGGGCAATGGGCCCGGCGACCTCGAGGACTACTGGGAGATCATCCTGGCCGACGAGCGCATGTGCGGTGGTTTCGTGTGGGAGTGGTGCGACCACGCCATTGCCGCGAGGGCCAACCCGGACGGACGGACGGTCTACCTCTATGGCGGCGACCACGACGAGGCCATCCATGACGGCAATTTCTGCGTCGACGGCCTGGTTTCGCCCGATCGCGTCCCTCACCCAGGGCTGGCTGAGCTCAAGAACGTCCAGCGTCCCGCCCGGGTGGTGGGCTACGACCAGGAGGCCGGGCTTGTCACCATCCGCAACGACCTCGACCACACCGACCTGGCCGGCTACGTCCGTGTCTCCTATGAGCTGATGTGCGACGGCGCCGTCGCCGAATGCGGTGAGCTGGAGCTGGGGCAGGCCGTTCCGCCACACTCTCAGGTTGTTGTTCCCTGTGCCCTCCAGATTCCGGACGCGGGCCGCAGCCACCTCAAGATCACCTACCGGCTCGCCGCGGACCAGCCGCTGCTTTCAGCCGGGCACGTTCTCGGCTTTGACGAGATTCTGGTGAAAAAAACACTGACGGGCGTCATCGCCGAGTCCGGGAGCTCGCGCGCCACTCCACCACCTGCGCTCCGGTGCAGGTGACGCGGCAGGGACCGCGGATCGATGTCACCGCTGGCGATCTGCGTTGCGTCTTCGATACGCGCACCGGACTGCCTTTCCAGATGGCAGCGGGCGGTCGGGAGTTCCTGGACCGCCCAGCGGAGCTCAACATCTGGCGCGCCCCCACCGACAATGACCGCCATGTGCGCCTGGAGTGGGAACGTGCCCACTACCACCAGGCCGTGGCGCGGGCCTATGGGACGGAGATCACAGAGGAGGAGGGGCGCGTTGTCCTCTGTTCCAGGATCGCGATGGTTGCGCCCACCGTCCAGCCCATCCTGCGCGGGAGATGTCCTGGACCATCTGGGGCGATGGCGAGATGGATCTGAAGCTCGCCGTGAGCCGGGCCGAGGGGTTCCCATCCTTACCGCGGCTGGGCCTGCGTCTCTTCCTGCCGGAGACGATGCGTCACGTCTCCTACTACGGGCTGGGCCCGCTGGAGAGCTACGCGGACAAGCGGCGTGCCAGCTGGCATGGGGAGTTCGCCGCCGATGCCGAGGCCTTTCATGAGGACTACATCCGGCCCCAGGAGAACGGCAGCCGCGCCGACTGCGACTACGTGGCCCTCTCTGGCGGCGGCCTGACCCTCACCGCTGTGGGACAGCAGCCCTTCTCTTTCAATGTCTCGCCATACACGCAGGAGGAGTTGGCCAGCCGACGCCACAACACGGAGCTGCGGCCCTGCGGGTCGACGGTTCTGTGCCTGGACGCGGCTATGGCCGGCATCGGCTCGAACAGCTGCGGTCCGAGCCTGGCCCGTCGCTACCAGGTCGATGCCCGTGATCTGGAGCTGGGAATCCACTTCCAGCCCCGCACCATCAGCACACACAACGAGGTGAAGCCATGAGTGGTAAAGATGCAGAAAAGACAACCGGTGCAGCAGGCAGGAGCGCCGGAGAGTCGTCAGGCGCTCAGAGCGGCAAGGCCGAGGAGCGCAGGTACCTGAAGTGGTACAACAAGGTGGGATACGGCTCAGGCGACGTGGCCGGGAACGTCGTCTATGTGCTTCTGTCCGCCTTCGTCATGATCTACCTGACGGACACCGCCGGGCTCAACCCGGGGGTGGTCGCGACGCTCATGATGGTCTCCCGGCTCTTCGACGGGTTCTCCGACGTCGTCTTCGGGGCGCTGCTGGACCGGACCCACACGCGCATGGGTAAGGCCCGGCCGTGGATGCTGTGGGGTTTCGTGGGCTGCGCGGTCATGATCATCGCGATCTTCGCGATCCCGGCGGGCATGGAGGAGTGGGCGAAGTACGCCTGGTTCTTCATCGCCTATACGCTGCTCAACGCGGTCTTCTATACCGCCAACAACATCGCCTACTCGGCGTTGACCGCCCTGGTCACCAAGAACAGCGCCGAGCGGGTGCAGATGGGTTCCATCCGCTTCATGTTCGCCTTCGGGACGAGCCTGCTTATCCAGACTGTCACCGTCCAAGGCGTGGAGATGCTGGGCGGCGGGGCGCAGGGGTGGCGGGGTATCGCCATCATCTACGCGCTCCTCGGGCTGGCGGTCAACACCCTGTCTGTCTTCTCCGTCAAGGAGCTGCCGCCCGAGGAGCTGGAGGAGGCAGCAGAGCAGGATGACGCGTCGTCGGGTGAGGGAGCGGAGGAGAAACTCACGGTACGTGAGTCCGCCCGGATGCTGTTGGCCAACAAGTACTATCTCGTCATCCTGGTGGTCTTCCTCCTGACCCAGATCTTCACAGCCATGCTCAACATGGGCATCTATTTCATGACCTACATCCTGGGTGATGCCAATCTGCTGGGAGCCTTTCGCCTGGGCCATCAACATTCCCCTGATCGTGGGCCTGCTGCTGACCCCCGTGGTGGTGGGGCGTTTCAAGGAGATGTACCGGGTGAACATCTGGGGATATGTGATCGCGGTGGCCGGGCGTCTGGGGGTGCTGGTGGCCGCCTACCTGGGGAACATGCCGCTCATGCTGGCGCTGTCCGCGGTGGCCTCCCTGGGGATGAGCCCGCTGCAGGGGACGCTCAACGCAATGATCGCCGAGACCTCAGAGAACACCTGGCTGCGCACCGGCAAGCGCATTGACGGGCTGATGTTCTCGTGCACGTCTTTGGGAGTGAAGGTGGGCGGTGGCATCGGCACGGCCTTGGCCGGATGGATGCTGGCCGCCAGCGGATACATCGGGGGAGCGGAGACACAGCCGGACTCGGCCATCCAGATGCTCTACATCATGTATGTGGCTGCCGCTGGCCGCCAATGCGCTCATCCTCTTCCTGCTCACCCGCCTCGACGTGGAGCGGGCCAACACCCGGCTCAGGGCCCCTAGCTGACGGGTCCAGCGAACCTGCCGGGGGTGGGGAGTGAGTGCTCCTGCAATCAGGTAGCCGTCGCAGCACAACCTGAGGAAGCTACCGCCGGGATGGGCTTCGCAGGCCTGAAACCGCACATCGCTGAACGTCCTATGAGCGCTATTGTCGCTGGCAATGGATTCCTCAACTGGCGCAAGGACCGGGTACGTTCTGCGCTCGAGGGCCACAACCCCACTGTGCTGGCCCGCATGACCGAGAGTTTCGCCGTCATCGGTGACGTCCAGTGGCTGCCGGGCTACTGTGTCGCGCTGACCAGCGACCCGGAAACTGGCATGCTGTCCGACCTACCGCGTCCCCGGCGCTTGCGATTCCTCGCTGACACCGACCTGTTGGCCTTCGCGGTTGAGAGCGTCTGCCGTGACATGTACTCCGGGTTCCGGCGGGTGAATATCGAGATCCTGGGCAATACCGACCCGTTCCTACACGCCCACATCTGGCCACGCTACGACTGGGAGCCCGCTGGTATCCGTGACAAACCCGTCTGGCTCTATCCGCCTGGGCACTGGCGAAATCCCGATCATTTGCTGGGAGATCAGCATGATCCATTACGCCTCCGGCTCACCGAGGAGGTCCGGTGTCTATTGGAGGGGCTCTAAAAATCTGCATAGTGCATGCGCCGCACGTTTGATGCTCGCGTCGTGTGAAGGAGGTTCCTCAGCGTACCGTGTTGTCATCAGCGACGTTGTGGTTTCCGGGCGCTGAGATGAATTTCGTGATCTTCGATGGTCAAGGGCCCTAGGCGATGGCAGAGCAATCAACTGGTCTTGTCGGCCATTTAAAAGAAGATGTGGGTGGGGGAGTTGCTGTTCCGAAGTGCCAACGAATTTGGTTTACAGTTGATTTCTTACTCCCCCCACGAGGATATTAATGAGGGTTTCACCGAGGGTCAATAGAGACTAAAGATAGTTAAATTTTATCTAAAAGCCTCTGGGGGAGTCATGCTTGTGGGGATGGGTGGCCTGTGATCTTGCTGGTATATGGGGCGAGGTTGTGTGACAGAGGCTGCTTGTGGTGTCGCCCATACCGACACGCCGGGCGCCGTGACGATGATTAACGGTTTTATCATCTCCATGATGGCGGTGAACCCCCTAGTCAAAGTGCAATTAACTATCGTTAACCCATCTGTTGGGTGGCTGGCAGCTGCAACGTTACCTTGTCGTGATCTTTGGGGTGTGCTGGAGTGGTGCGCAGTCCATTTTCCCTAACCAAGAGAGGACTGCTCATGAAGATGACGCGTTTGTTCGCGGGTGCGCTGCTGGCTGCTGTGCCGCTCGTTGCGGCTCCGGCTGCTCAGGCTGCCACCGGATCGGATGCGCCCCAGACAGCTCCGCAGGCCGTCGTCGCCCCTGCGGCTGTCACCCAGGACGGCGCTGCATACCTCAGACCATCTTCCACAAGGTCAACGAGTTGCGCATCAGCCTGGGCCTGAAGCCCGTGACCCGCTACGTACAGCTGGACGCGATTGCTCAGGACTGGGCCGAACACATGGCTTCGCAGAACACGATGACACATCGTCCGCACTTCTCGGATGGCTACCCGAGTGGCTGGAGCACGGCCTCGGAGAACGTCGCCATGCGCGGGGGAGTGCTCTCAGCGGTGATGTCGGTGCTCAGATCTTTGAGCAGTGGCTGCATTCGCCAGGCCACTACGCCAACATGGTCGCTCCCGATGCGAACGCCCTGGGTATTGGCATGGCCTACAACTCGTCCACCAAATCCTGGTATGCCACCCAGAACTTCGGTGGCTACCAGAATCCCGGTGGCGCAGGTCTCGTCGAGTCTGCGTAGAGCTCACTTCACAACCGCGGGGCGGTCCCGGGTCGGCTTGATCGACCTCAGGGGCCGCCCCGCGGCTCCGTTTGTTCCGGAGGTCTTGGCCGTTCTGGGGGACTTGACTTAGAGATAGACTCTAACATGTGCTAGCTACTAACATTAAACGGGGATGGCTCGGCCTGATGGCTCTCTGCCTGGGCATGGTCCTGCTGTTCATGAACACGACAATGGTCAACGTTGCGCTGCCCGCTTTGGCGTCCGGGCTTGGGGCGAGCGCTGGCCAGCTGGAGTGGATCGTCTCCTCGTATAACCTCGCCTCGCTGTCAGTGCTGCTGCTGGGCGGTGCTTTGGGGGACCGGTTCGGACATCGTCGTCTGTTGCTGGGTGGTGTTGGCCTGTTCATCGCGGGAGCTGTCCTGGCAGCGGTGTCGATGACACCTGGGCTGCTGATAGCAGCCCGCGTGCTAATGGGCCTTGCCTCGTCGGTTTTTCATCCCCATGTCGCTAGCCCTCATCCCTGCGCTATTCGGCTCCGAAAGACGAGCCATGGCGACGGCGATCTGGACGGCTTCCGGGGCAGTGGGTGCTCCGTTCGGCCCGCTCATCGGAGGTCCCATGATCGACAGCTGGGGGTGGCGCGCGGTCTTCTGGCTGGACATTGTCGTCGCGATCTTGACCCTGGTGCTTTGCCTACTCTTCGTCCCCCGAGGCCGGCCGGCGTCTGTCAGGCGTCCCCTGCCCCTGCCGCAGATCGTGATCTCAGCTGGCGGATTCTCCCTGCTCACCTGGGGGCTGATCAATGCCGAACGCACCTGGACTGCGCCGACCACGTGGGGACTGCTTGTCGCGGGAGGTGCCCTCCTGACGGTCTTCGTGCTGGTTGAGAGCCGGGCCAAGGGCAAGCTCACTGATCTTGGACTGCTCGCGAGACGCGGTTTCCGGCTTCCGGTGCTCGTGCTCATGCTCATCAGCTGCGTGCTTTATGGGGTCCTGTTCGCCGCGCCCAGCTATCTTCAGACTGTGCTTGGCAATGATGCGACCACGGGAGGCATGATGCTCATGCCGGTAGCGTTGACGGCTGTGGCCGGCGCGGTCATTGCCGGCCGGTTGTCGCGGCTCGGACCTATCCGTGAGTTCATCCTGCCGGGGGCGCTGGTGCTGGTGGCGGCAGGTTTGTGGTTGTGCTCGATGAGCACCACCACCAGCGGATACACACCGATGTTCTGGGGCCTGCTGGTTGCCGGCCTCGGCCTTGGCATCGGTCAGTCTCGTGGCATCGAAGCGGGTATGAGCGCCGTCCCTGAAGAACGCAGCGGTGCTGGGGCGGCGCTGCTCAACAGCATCCGTCAGTTGGGGGCAGTCCTGGGGGTCGCACTGTTCGGGTCGCTGATCGGCAATCGCTACGCCGTAGGGGTCGCAGGTTTGGTTAAGGACCTTCCCGAGGCCGGGGCCGCCATCACCCAATCCATCACGGCGGCTTTCGCGGCTGCTGGAAGACTGCCATCCCCGCAGGGCGAGACGGTACGGGCTGTCGCCTCCACCGCCTATGTCGAGGCCATGCAGCTGGTCTTCGGTGCCTGCGCACTGATCGCCCTGGCTGTGAGCGTGGTGCTTCTCGTGACCGCTGGGCGACGGGTTTTCGTACAATCGCGACCATGACCAGCGACCGGCGGACGCGCAAGAAACTCACCACGCGCAGGAACATCCGGCATGCCGCCCTGGACCTGTTCACCGAGAATGGTTTCGACAACGTCACCGTCGAGCAAATCGCTGATGCCGCCGACGTCTCACCCATGACCTTCTACCGGCATTTCGGCACCAAGGAGGCCGTCATCGTCGATGTCGTGTTGACGGGGCGTATCGGACAGATGCTGTACCACGAGGCCACGACGGATCCAGTAGTGGGAACACCAGCGGAGATCATCGCCCTGATTGACTTGGTTTTGGACAACTCCGGCGACTGGATCGACGACTTCGCCCGCAGGGTCAGTCTGGTGCACGACACTCCCAGGCTTCAAGAACTGCTGTGGCAGCAGACAACTGCCTGGACCGCAGCGCTGGAAGGCATGCTGATTGGTGAAGGCCTGGGTGTCCGCGCCCGGGCGCGCGCCATCATCAGCGTCTGCGTCGAGGGCTGTCTGGCCTGGCCAGACCATGAGGACTTCCCGTCCGTGGCGGCCCTGCGCCATTGCGCACAGGAATCGGTCAGTGCCCTGGGAGATCTCTGAAGGTAGTCGACGGTTCTGAGGGCGTCGAGCCGCAAGTCACAGCAGGTGGTGGGCGAACCCCGGCTGGCACACTTGGGATCATGTCGATCAACGATGCCGAACGCCGCCAGACCGCTGAGGAACTCACGGCGCTGCGGGAACTACTGCCTGCCACTAACGAGGAGCTGGCTCACCGGCTTGGGTACGGCACCGACCAGCTGGCGGCTGTCCTGGACATGAGGCCCGCCGTGGATCCGCGCGAGGTCTGGCGAGTGCGTGATTTCCTTGTTGCCATCGCGCCGCCCGCGGCATCCAGCTGCCCGAGTTCAGCGTGTTGAAGCAGGCCAGACGCAGGCAGGCGCAGATGTGGTTCGGTTCCTGGGAGGTGCCAGATCCCGCCGGTCTCTGACCGGTTGCGAGCGGAGTCCCCGCAACCGGTCAGCATCGCTGTGGGACCCGGCAGGCTATTCACCCAGCCTTCAGGAAGCAGCGTCTCCCGCGTCATCGAGGACCTCTTTGGCGATGCTGATCGCGGACACCGCCCTGGGCCAGCCGGTATAGAAGGCCAGATGGGTTATCGCCTCTATCAGCTCGGTGCGGGTCACGCCATTCTCGACCGCGTGCGGAAGGTGGAAACGCAGCTGTTCGGTATTGCCGCCGGCGACGAGTGCGGCAACGGTCACCAGGCTTCGGTCCCGGGCAGACAACTCCCTGCGGGACCACACCTGTCCGAACAGCACGTCATCGGTCATCTCCGCGAAGAATGGCGCGATCTGCCCGAACTGGCGTTGCGCACCGGAGGGCTGTTGTTCTGCCATCAGGGAATCTCCTCTCCAGGAATGGTGGAGCGCAGGTAGTCGGCATCCTCGACGTGCTCCAGCCAGACAGTGGTGGTTGCCGGATCATCGCCCTGGTCCAGGACCGCTAGGGTGTGACATGAAGTCCTCCGGCGTCGCTCCATGCCAGTGCTCCTCGCCCGGCGGGGTGTAGATGGTCTGTCCGGGGTATGCCCTGATCACCTGGCCATCGCGGGTCCCCAGCAGGGCGACGCCTGAGACCACATGCAGGGTCTGGCCGAGCGCATGTGAATGCCAAGCGGTGCGGGCGCATGGTGCGAACCTCACGAGAGCAGCTATCGCCCGCTGTCCCGGAAACTTCGGGGCGGCGATTGAATTCACCCAGACGTCTCCTGTGAAAAAAATTCCGGTGAGCCTTGGGTGCTGCCTGTTCTCGACTCTATGTCCATCATCGCTCCTTGTCAGTCGATCTGGAGCTCACCCATCGGCTCCCAGCCATCTCCCTCGACCACTCGTGAGATGATCTTGGGGGTGGCCGTCAGGAAGGGACGCATGGTCTCCAGGCCCTCCTTGAAATGCGCTGACGTGACGTGCGCCTCGGCCGCATCATCGTTGAACGCCTCGACCAGGACGAACTCGCTCGGGTCTTCCACACTGCGCGACCACTCGTACCATTTGTTGCCTGGCTCAGCTCGGGTGGCGGTGGTGACCGGCCCCATCGCTGCGATGAACTCCTCAGCGCGCTCGGGCTTGACCGGGAACTTCACGACAATCAGGATCATGCCGTCAACCCTACGTCCTACTGAGCGCGAACCGGCCCAGCCAGCGGCAGGGATACCGCACGGTGGCTGGGCCGGTGAATTGTTATTAGTGTCGTGTGGTGGGAGTTCGTCAGTGGGAGGCGGTTCCGGGGCGGATGCTGTGCCAAGGCAGCCGAGTGAAACGCTACTGGGCGTACCGTGAGCGAGGTGAACGAAGCGAGGCGCCGCATCCGGGGCCGAAAAACACCGGCGAACTCACAACACGCGGCACTAAATTCGCAGGGTCGTCGGTCAGTGGTGTCGGATGCCCGAAGCGATGGTTCGTCACGGACACCGCCTGCTCGTGTAGGTAGGGAAGCAGCGCCAGGCGTCCCGGGTAGAGGGTTGGACTCGAGTGGACGCTGACGTCGATCGACCCGCCGACCGCGGTCAGCAGATCCCGGTCACCCAGATGCCGCACCCGGCCTCGGATGTCCCGGTCGAAGGTGGTGTCGTCCTCCACCCTGACGGTCAAGCCGAGCTCGGTGAGAACACCTGCCAAATCCTCCGCAGGCTCCTCGCGGAATGAGAACATCGCCGGGGACCCCGTGACCACGGCAGCCGAGGCCTCCCGCAGCACCGCGATTGGGTCGTCGGACTCCACCCGCACTGTCACCGCCGTCGGGCGGTAGCGGAACGCGTTGATCTCCGCAGTCAGCGCCGACGGGTCGTGCGCGACGCCGAACAGGGTGCGCCAGGCCGCCTGGTCCGAGGATGCTGCGACGTTGAGCCGCGCAAGCTGTTCTTCGTCGAGAATCGGCGCGGCAGCCTGGATGAGCCTCACGAGGCGCGGCTCGGTCAAGGCGCTGGAGGAGTCGAGATCCTCCGGCTTCCAGGAACCGAAACCCACCAGGTAGTTCGGCCCACCCGCCTTGCCGCCGGTGCCGACGGCGGAACGCTTCCAGCCGCCGAAGGGCTGACGCCGCACGATCGCCCCGGTGATCCCGCGGTTCACGTACAGGTTCCCTGCCTTCACATAGTCCAGCCAAAGCTGGATCTCCTCGGCATCCAGCGAGTGAATGCCGGCTGTCAGTCCGTATTCGGTGCCGTTCTGCCAGTCGATGGCCTGTTCGAGGTCGCGTGCCGCCATCAGGCCGAGCACCGGGCCGAAGTACTCCACCTGGTGGAATGCGCTGCCTGGCCGCACGCCGACGCGGATGCCCGGCCGCCACAGCCGGTCGTCAATGCGCTGCGGTTTGACGAGCCAACTCTGTCCATGCTCCAGCTCGGTCAGGCCGCGCTTCAGCTTCTCCCCGGGCACCTCCGTCAGCGGGCCCATCTGGGCTGCGGGATCCTCGGGCCACGCCACCACCAGGGAAGAGGTGGCGTCGACCAGCTGGTCCAGGAAGCGCCGGGACCGCGCCACCGACCCGACCAGGATGCCGAGTGATGCCGCCGAGCACTTCTGCCCGGCGTGCCCGAAAGCGGAGGCCACCAGGTCGGCGGCCGCCAGGTCCAGGTCGGCCGACGGGGTCACGATGAGGGTGTTCTTACCTGAGGTCTCGGCCAGCAGCGGCAGGTTGGGACGCCAGGAACGGAACATCTCGGCTGTCTCCGCCGACCCGGTCAGCACGACCAGCTCGACGCGCTCGTCGCTGACCAGGCGTTTGCCGAGCGAACGGTCACCCATGATGACGTACTGCACCAGGTCGTGCGGCAGGCCCGCCCGCCAGCAGGCCTCAGCCAGCAGCGCCGCGCAGCGCCGTGAGGGCGAGGCAGGCTTCAGCACCACCGCAGACCCGGCTGCCAGTGACGCCGCGACCCCACCCAGGGGATCGCGATGGGGAAGTTCCACGGCGGGACCACGGCCGTGACGCGCGGCGGGACGTGGGTGGCGCCGTCGACCTCTTCCCCGGCCAGGGACGCGTAGTAGTGGGCGAAGTCGCAGGCTTCGGAAACCCTCGATGTCTGCCTGGTCGATGAGCTTGCCGACCTCGTCGGCAGCGACGGTCACCAGCTGGGTGCGCATCGCCTCAAGCTCAGCGCCCAGGCGGTGCAGAGCCGCGGCACGTTCCTTCGCGGGCGTCGCGGCCCAGCGTTTGCCTGCCGCGACGGCGGTCTCAAGCACCTCGTCGAGGGCCTCGGCGGAGTCGAGCGTGCCCTCCGCGACGGTGTTGTTGCCGAGATCGGAGCCGCCCAGCGCCTCGCGGATGGAATCCGCCCACCGCTGGTTGCTCAGCAGCGCGGGGTCGGTGTCGGGGGTGTTGGTGAACACCGGTGTCGGTTCGCTGCGTTCCTGCTGCGCCCAGGCGGCCGGGGTGGGGATCCGATCAGCTCCACGGCATCGCGGAACCGGCCTTCCTCCTTGTCGAGGAAGGCGGCGTTGCGGCCGAGGGAAGCAGCTCCGGACATGAAGTTCTCGGGGGCCGCGTTCTCCTCAAGACGCCGCACGAGGTAGGTGATCGCGGAGTCGAACTCGCTGCGTGGCACCACCGGCACGTAGAGACGCAGCGCCCCCAGGTCCTCAAGGATCACCCGCTGCAGCGGAACCGCCATGCCAGCCAGCATCTCGATGCCGAAGCCCGACGTGATGCCGCGGGACTTCGCCAGCTCGACGGCGGTCGCGAGACTGTAGATGTTGTGACTGGCCGCTCCGAGATGCAGAGTGTTGATGGACTCGGGCGTCAGGAGACGATCGAGGGCGCTGAGGTAGCTGGCGTCGGTCTCCACCTTCGACGGCAGCACCGGATTGGGCCAGCCCCGCAGCTCCGCCTGGGTGCGTTCCATCGCCAGGTTGGCTCCCTTGACCAGGCGCACCCGCAGCGGTACGCCACCGGCTTCGTGGCGGCGGCGGGCGAGTTCCTGGATCTGCTCGATCATCAGGGGCGACTCGCGCAGGTAGGCCTGGACGGCCAGCCCCATCCTAAGGGTTCGGCAGCTTCATGGCGAACTGTTCGAACACCTCGAGGGTGAGGTGGAGGTCGCGGTACTCCTCCATGTCGAGGTTCACGAGCTTGCCCGTCCGGTTGGCTGTCTCCATCAGCGGGCCGAGCCGGACCACGGCCTCCTTGACCGTCACGTCATGGGCCCAGGGGAGTGGGGGCCCATCACCGACGACACCTTGATGGAGACGTAGTCGACGTCCGGGCGGTTCAGCAGGTCGATGGTGCGGTTGAGCCGCGAGGAGGCGTGCTCGTCACCCAGGACGGCCTCGCCGAGAAGATTGATGTTCAGGCTCGCGCCGCTGCGCCGTAGCCTGGCCAGTGCCGGCCCGAGGTCGCTGCCGATGTCGACGACGAGGTCGCCGAGCAGCACGGAGAAAGCACGTCGCACAGCGGGCAGCATTGCCCTGGGTGCGGGGGCGACGCCGAGGCCGAGGCCGGCGCGTAGGTAGGACGGGAGGAATGGGACGGGCTGCCGGGCCAGGCGGCCCAGGTTCCTGGCTGCCACGGCAGGATCCTCGGGTCGCAGAACGCCGTCGACGAACTCAAGGGTGAAGCGGAGCCCGTCCGGGTGGTCCAAGGCACTGGCCAACAGCTTTGCCGCCCGGGGCTCCGGGTAGGCAAGGAACGCTGCGCCCACCGTCGTGCGGTGCGTACAGCTTTGTCGATCAATGATGTGTTGGTCACGTTGCTCACAGGAACATATTGCACCAACTTTGTTTCATTCGGACTACAAAGACCAAATACCTTTGGGGGAACTTACCGGCAAGACGATGGCCCGAGAGCACCCAGGGTGAGGTGACTCGGGAGAAAGACAAACCGCGATCGTGCGGTGACAACGAACAATGCGTCCGGCGCGGTGGCCGGTGCTGTGCTTCAGCCGGTCGCGCCGCCAGGATCACTAACCGGCCATAAAGGTGACAGCTAGACGCTTGGCATAGCCGGGTTCCCGCATCCAGCAGGTCGCGACCTCCCAGGCCAGCGCAGCCCTCTCCTCTCCGGGGTCCGCGGGTACGTCGAAAAGCGGATCGTCGACGCGAGCTTCATCCCAGTCGATCAGGGCACAGCTGCCGTCGGGAGCGACCAGGGCGTTCATCCCACCTGCGTCGCCATGGACCACGCAGCTCTCCGCTGGCTTCACGGCCTGCCAGCTCCGCCGGATTTCCGCAACGAGTGGGTCAGGCATCGCGCTGAGGTCGATGTCTCCGCCGTGCCAGGCAGTCAGGAGCTTCGACGCTGACACCGCTCCTGGGCGCTGCGCCCAAGAACGAGTTAATTCATGCACCCTCGCGAGCGCCTTCCGCACGGCTGATCCGTCCTCACAGGTGGCGGGGCGTCCAGGAAGCAACTCCTGCACATGCCAGCCGCTGAGGTGAAGACGTCCATCATCGGCCGGGATCAGCTCAGGGACTAGGCAGCCTCGGGACCGCAGATGCGAAAGCAGATCGAATTCCCAATGCAGGGATTCCTCGCCACGGCTCGAATGGCGAATCACAACCTGCCGTCCCGCGATGCTCCCAGCAAGCACCTCGTTCCGGTTGCCGCCAGGCAGCGGAGGTCCCTGGGCCAAGCCGGACCAGGGCTTCAAGCACCGCGCCAAGCCTCATGGGAGAAGGGTAAATCAAGCAGCCTGGTGAGGTCCTGCTGCCGATCAGGCTGCGGAGCGCGTTCGTTGTTGAGTAGAGAACGGCCGTGGCGGGGAGCCGAGAACGAAACTGGGAACTATTCTGGACTGGCTGTTTCGTAACATCTCTGAAACAATCTGGGCAACTCGAAGAGGAGGAGCCGTGGTGGAGATCGACACCCTTACCTTGAACCCCAACCCGCTGGTTCGTGCGCTCGGTAAGCAGCCGCACGAATTCACCCGTCATGACATCATCCGGTTCGTCGCGGAGCAGGACATCCCCATGCTGAACCTGCGATATCTGGGCGGTGACGGCCGGTTGAAGGTGTTGAACTTCGCCATCCAGTCCTCCGCACACCTCAACAGGATCCTCACGATGGGGGAGCGGGTCGACGGGTCGTCGCTGTTCAATTTCGTCGACGCCACCAGCTCCGACCTCTACGTGGTGCCGCAACTGCGCACCGCCTTCCTCAACCCTTTCGCGGAATTCCCCACGCTCGACATCGTGTGCGGTTTCTACGATGTCGAGGGAAATCCCCCGGCAAGCTCGCCCCAGCAGATCCTTCGCAAAGCTCAGCAGGCCCTTGAAGACGAGACCGGCTGTCGGCTGGAGGCGCTCGGCGAGCTGGAGTACTACCTGTTCTCGCCCGCCGAGGACCTGTTTCCCGTCGAGCCGCAGCGCGGCTACCACGAGGCCAGCCCGTTCTCGAAATGTGAGCAGGTGCGTATCGAGTCCCTGGCTCATCTGGTGCGGATGGGCTGCTCCGTCAAGTATGCGCACTCCGAGGTGGGCAACTTCGTCGCGGACGGCCTCCAGATGGTGCAGCAGGAGATCGAGTTTCTGCCCACCGACGTCACCCGCGCTGCCGACGAGATGACCCTGGCGAAGTGGGTGGTGCGGAAGGTCGCGCACGCCCACGGCATCGAGGTGTCGTTCTCACCGAAGATCGTGGTGGGGCAGGCCGGGTCGGGCATGCACTTCCACACCCGCCCTCATGCGGGACGGGGTCAACCAGTTCTCCCAAGGAGCCGGGCTCACCGATGTGGCGCGCCGTGTTGTGGGCGGGTACCTGTCGCACGCCGCATCCCTAACGGCCTTCGGCAACCCGGTGCCCACGTCCTTCCTGCGGCTGGTGCCGCACCAGGAGGCGCCCACCGCCATCTGCTGGGGCGATCGCAACCGTTCCGCGCTGGTGCGGGTGCCGCTTGGCTGGCAGCATCTCGACGACCGCATGTTCCGCGACGCCAACCCGCAGGAGGAGGCCATCGGGGCGCTGCCGAACGACTCCCAGACCGTCGAGCTCCGGTCCCCCGACGGCGCGGCCAACGTTCATCTGCTGCTGGCGGGGATCACCGTCGCGGCCCGGATCGGCCTGTCCGACCCATCGATGCTCGACTACGCGATGGCGCGCTACGTCAACGGCGACGCCTCCGGGCCTCAGGGCTCGATCAGTTGCCAGCCTCCTGCGCCGAGGCGGCTCGCCGGCTGCTGGACCAGCGCGGCGACTACGAGGCCCTCGGCGTCTTCCCGCCCGGCCTGATCGACGCTTGGGCCGGGCAGCTGATCGCGCTCGAGGATGAGAACCTGCGCGCGGACATCGTCGCCGACCGGGTCCGGATGGAGGACCTGGTGGAGCGGTACTTCCACATCGGCTGACGTTTTCTGTCCGGTGCGAAGAAAGACTGAAGCCCGGCAACCCATCAGGGCCGCCGGGGCCTCAGGCGTTTGTTATGCCAGGCCGGTCCGGGGCAGGCCAGCGCGCCTCGGAAGCTGGCTGGACTGGGCCGAGGGCGACTGGGTCGGCGAGACCGACGGTGTGGGTGCCGGTGTGGGATCGGCAGAGGCGGTGGGTGAGTCGGTTGGGTTTGGGGAAGGCGCACCGCACTTGCCATTGTTGCCGCCCTGCTCGTAGGTGCCGGTCAGGGACGCGCTCGCGACAAAGCGGTCGTTGATGCTGACGGCGGACCCGACGGCGACGGTGAACTGGTACACGGTGCCGGCTCCGGCCGGCAGGTCGCCCAGGTCCACAGTCCAGGTGCCGTCGCCATTGTCGGTGGCCTTGGCCCGCTCCGCCCATTCGAAACCGGAGTAGTTGTCACCCCAGGCACTGATCCGGGAGTTGACCGAGACGGCGTCAAAGGTCACCTTGTACCCGCCAGTGACCACGGCTGGCGGTAGTTTCACCGTCACCCTCGCATCCTTGATGGCGTCCTTGGTTGCGGTGGGAATCCGCCAGACCTGTGCCAGGTTGGCTCCCGAGCCGACGTAGAAGTGGTTGATCTCCAGCATCCCGGAGTTCTTCAGGGCGGGAGTGACCTCGCGGATGTAGCCGCCGTTCGTGTAGTGCACAGGATCACCCGCGAAATCCACCATGAGGTCCGGGTACTCGGCGTCGTCGTTGGTCAGATCAGCGTCTAGGACAGTCTCGGCACGCCAGAGCGCCGAGCACTCCTTCGACTCGTCGCCATTCTGCGTGCCGCGGTTCGTCGCCTCCGCCGGCTGCGCGGCGGCGAGGAAACCGACGGAGAGAGCGAGCACCCCGATTCCCATGCGTGTCTTCAGATTCATTTTTTGACCCCCTAAAGTAAAAGTCCTGTGGTCCGATAGTCTATCGACTGCACGCTGGTGATTCGTCTTCAGGTGTTTCTCCGGCGAGGAATAGGCATAGGAAGTGTCTGGGTTGATTTTCGTTACTTAACGAAAGTTCCTCCCAGTTGTCTGAACGGTTACTCCGGACGGTGGTGCCGCCATTGGCAATTGCACTTCGTGAATGCACGTTTCTCGCCAGAGAAGCAGACTGGTAAAACAATCAACTATCGTCAGTTTAGGTTCCTTTAGCGTGGTCTGGCCGAGGGGCAGCAGCTCTTGGGCGGCCTGCGACCTATGAATAAAAGTCGAATGCTGACATGAAGGGAGAAGCTTGTGCTTGCGGAATGGATAGGTCGGATCGTCGTGGCTGGGGGGGTATGGGGTTATCTGGTGTTCTCCTGATCATTCTTGGCAGGTATGCCGCCGAAGATTTATTCGACCGCAAGGATTTAGCGGGTATCCGGACGGCCAATACCCTGGCTAGCGAGGAGGCATGGACGGCGGCGCATATCCGGGCCTCCCGTCCCGCCAAGGTGGCGGGGGTGGTGACGATCCTGGCGGGTGCCTGGCTCTTGCTGCCCGTATCCTTCTCCACCGCGCTCACCGGCCTGGTGTCGATCACGATGGTGGCCGCCGCCATCGTCGGTTACTGCTTCCTGGTGGGTGACCGCGCCGCGGCGAAAGTGCTCAGCAAAAGTGAAATGAGGGACTGCGACGTCAAACAGCCTTAGTGGGGATGCCTCCGATCGGTACTTCATGGTGGCTGCCAGGATTCATAGGGATCCCGCTGCGCCACATCTTGGCATGACTCTGCCCGCTGGAAACCCTCGCGATGAATGTCGCCGCACCTCTCGGGCTCACCGCGTGACCGCGGCCTGAGGGTTGGGGGATCGGTCAGAAGAGCGTTGTGCTGTCGCGGTTCATGAAGGCGCCGTGACCCGTCGAGGTGTTCCAGCAGGTCAGGCCGTTCTGCTCAGAGGCGCAGACATAGTCGTTGTAATACACGACCTTGCCGTACTCCACCACCTGCGGGGGACGGTGGCGTCCATGTAAGTGGGAGCATCACCCTTCGCCTCGACCTCATTGCCTGAGCCGTCGAGCGGCACCCACCACTTCGCCCCGATCTGGTCGCTGCCGTAAGGCTTGGACTGCTGGTAGTTCTCGATGCCGCAGCCGGCGAAGTCAGCGGACAGATCGCAGCCGATGTTGTTCGACGGGGTCTTGATCACCGCCGTCTCCGGGCTAGTGTCCGTTGCCGGGTGGACCGAGGCGATCGGGGTGGCGTTCTGGGGACGGGGCCCGCCCGCCCCGGCGTAGGCGCCTGGCACCTTGACAGGCGTTGGGGTCGGGCTGGCAGAGGGGCTCGGCTTGCTTCCTCTCCCTTTGAGGGACGCGTGGTCGGTAGCTTGATCCCCTCTGCCGCGGGATTCGACTGGTCGTTGCCGGGAGAGGAGGGGCTGGCCTGCTGGTTGTTGGTACCGCAGCCTGCCAGGAGAGCAGCCGCCATTAACGCGGCGGTGGCCGCTGGAGCGATACTTCGAGAAAAGGGCACGGACATCTCCTGTTTGGGCGAATGCTGACAACGACCAGAGTGCCACGAAAGCCTACTGGGGTACAGGGCGGGTCCTGTCATGAGCATCTCAAAGCCGGGTCGGAATCCGGCATTGATGCTTGACGCGATCCAGTGCGATGAATTCAGCGGATTTATAGCCGGGACGTTCTCACACGATGCGCAGTTGTGGGTATTCCGGTTTCCACATGCGCTCGTAGATGTCCTGGACTGGGTTGGTCAGGGGACGCCGGGCCAGCCCCTGGGACTCGGCCGTCTCAGCGACTGCCTTCGCCACCGTCGCCGCGACCATCCGCAGATTCCGCATGGTGGGCAGCAGCGATGCCCCGGGCTGGTGCTCATTGACCAGGCTGGCCAGCGCCTGGGCCGCGGCGTAGATCATCTCCTCGCTGACCAGTTTGGCCCTCACCACCGACACACCCAGCCCCAGTCCCGGGAAGATCAGGGCGTTGTTGGCCTGGGCGATCGTGTGGTGCACATCGCCGCGCCGCACCGGGTCGAACGGGCTGCCCGTCGCGATCAGGGCCTTGCCGTTGGTCCAGTCCAGCAGGTCCGCCGGGCGGGCCTCCGCGCGGTCGGTCGGATTCGACAGGGGCATGATGACCGGGCGGTCGCAGTAGGAGTGCATCTCCCGCACCACCTCCTCCGAGAACGCACCACCGCGCGCGGAGGTGCCGATCAGGATGGTGGGTTTCGCGTTCTTGATGGTCTCCAGCAGGTTCACCCGCTGCGGGTCGGCCACATCCCAGCCGTCGATCTCAGAGCGGCCGCGCGCGTAGGGCCGCTGGAAATCACGCATCCCGGGGCTGTCCTCGATGATCAGGCCATGGCGGTTGAAGGCGTAGAACTGCCCCGGTTCGCGGCCCTGCCGCGTTGAGGGCGCCCTGGATCATGTCGGCGATACCGATGCCTGCGGTGCCCGCCCCGTAGATCACGAACCGGTGTTTGCGCAGCGGGATGCCGGTGCGGCGGACAGCTGCGATCACCGCGGCCAGGACGACGGCTGCGGTGCCCTGGATGTCGTCGTTGAAGGTGCAGATCTTGTCCGCGTAGCGTTGCAGGATGCGGTGCGCGTTGGAGACGCCGAAGTCCTCCCCAGTGGATCATCGCATTGGGGAACAGCTCGGTCGCTACGCTCACGAAGCGGTCGATGAACTCGTCGTACTTCTCGCCACGGACCCGCGCGTGACGCTCACCCAGGTAGCTGTCGCTGTGCAGCAGCCCCAGGTTGTCGGTGCCGACATCCAGGACGACCAGGGATGGCGCGCTGCGGGTGGATGCCGGCGGCGGCCGTGTACAGTCCCAGCTTCCCGATGGCGATCTGGATACCGCCGATCCCCTGGTCACCGATGCCGAGGATCCCTCGGAGTCGGTGACCACCACCAGGTCGACATTTTCGGGTGTCAGCTCGAAGTTGCGCAGGGATTCCTCGATGCGTTCGGGATGGTCGATGGACAGGAACACCCCCGGGTGCCGACGTACTCGTGGCTGAAGCGTTCGATGGCCTCTCCGATGGTCGGGGTGTAGACGATGGGAAGCATCTCCTCCAGGTGCTCGCTGACCAGCCGGTAGTAGAGCACCTCATTGCGGTCTCGCAACTGCGACAGGTAGATGAACTTCGACAGCGCCGAGGGGCAGCGCTTGAACTGGCCATAGGTGCGCTGGAGCTGCTCCTCGATGCTGGAGACCCGGTTCGTCAGCAGGCCTGACAGATTCAGCTGCTCCCCTTTCCCGGTGGGTGAAGGCGGTGCCCCGGTTCGACACTGGATTGGTGATCACCAGCCGGCCCCGGAGGTGATTTCCAGGATGGCCTCCCGTGAACTGGTGTCCAGTTTGAAACCCGCCTGCTGCATCCCGCTGTGCCTCTCATCTTTCTCAGCGCCGTCCATGCGCTGGACTATCAATCTACCGTTGATGCCCCTCTGAAGGCGATTGCCGGACGAGGTGTTTGGATCGGTGTGCGACCTTTGCTGTTGTCCATCGGCAAACAGGTCTGTCAGACTCTGTCCCGCCCTGTAGTCCAGGTCTTGTCCCAGCCAGGAGTTTGTGATGCCTGAAACCACCCCCCGACTTCATCAAGCACATCGATCTCGACGATGGCACCCGCTCCATCTTCTTCGACTTCGACGCCCCGCCGACCTTCGAGGTCGCGGAGGAGAGCGGCCACGAACCAGGAGGGTATTTCTGGGACGGGGTGGTGCGGTGGCTGATCGCCCAGGGGCAGGCACCGGACGTCAGCTCGGACCCTGAAGCCGGCATGTACTCCGCTCAGGGCACTCCTCAGGAGCTTGACGAGCTCATGAGCGTCCTGACTCCCTACCTGATGGAGGAAGATAAGCTCGCAGCCCTCATCGAGGAGGCCGACGCGGCGGGCCACGACTTCGACGACTAGGCGTACTGATCAAGGCGCTGGATCGCGCCTGATGTCTTCGCCGGTGGTCCTGAAGCCATCTGATTAACTGGGCCCAGACATCGATGGGAGGGCGAATGCAGACCGACACCCCGGCCGGGCGGGCCCGCGCTGGCTGAGCAGGCTGTCCTGACGCGCAGCATCCGGCGGATCTGGGCTCTTCCCGGGACCCGGGGCGGGGTGATCTCCACCCGTCGCGGCTGTCCCACCGGCTGTTCCTGGCATGGCACTACTGGTGGCAGGCACACCTGCTCGACTGCATCACTGACGCCCAGCTGCGTGCCCCCAGCCTGCAACGGGCCCGGCTGGCCCGGCGGATGGCGCGCGCCAGCTTGATCCGTAACGGCGGCAGGCGCACCAACCGCTTCTACGACGACATGGCCTGGTGGGACTTGCCCTGCAGCGTGCCCAGGACGTCTTCGAGCTGTCGTTCAGCGCGGCCTCCATCATCCGGGCCTGCCGCGGTGCGATCCGGGCCGAGGGTGTGGTGCCCTGGCGGATCGGCGACAATTTCCTCAACGCTCCTGCGAACGGCCCGGTGGCCATCATGCTGGCTCCGCGCCGGGTATCGCGACGAGGCGGTGCGGATCACCGACTGGATCGCCGGGAACCCTGATGCTCGGCAACGGCCTGGTGGCCGATGGGATCGTCCAGACCCCGGAGGGACCCAGGCGCGACGACACCATCTACACCTACTGCCAGGGCGTTGTGCTCGGCGCTGAGCTAGAGGTGATGGGGTCGCAGTCGCCGCGCCGGATCGCCGACCTGGTGGCAGCCACTTCGCGTCACCTCACCTATGACGGGGTGATGATCGGGCGTGATGGCGACGACGGCGGCCTGTTCGCGGGTATCCTGGCCCGCTACCTGGCGCTCGTGGCCAACCGGCTGGAGGGCGATGACGCTACCCGGGAGCTCGCCGCGCACATGGTGCGGGTCTCCGCGGATGCCGCGTGGCGCAACGCGGCGGAGGGGGCGGACGGGCTGCCGGTCTTCGGGCATGAATGGAGCCAGCCCGCGCAGGTTCCCCGGCCGGAGGAGCCGGATCCCAGAGCGGGACCTGTCAGTGCAGGCCTCGGCGTGGATGCTCCTGGAGGCGGCCGCGGCACTACCCAGCCGGTGGGCCTGATAACGGTGATCCTCTCGGCCTTGAAGGCCGCCTGGACGTGACGGAACGTAGGGGCTTCCTGCTTCGGAGGGCGCTGTGGCAGCAGCTCATGCCGGTCTGATTGTCAGCAAGATTTTGGACCGATGGCCTGAGAATGTGGTTCGATCTGTCATGTCGGACAGGCAGGGATGAGGCTGGAAAAGCATCATCTGATGCTAGTTTTGATGCCGGAGAGGACGATCATGAGAACCACGGTGACCTTGGACGATGACCTGGTGAGCCGCGCCCAGGAGCTCACTGGGGTCAGGCGAGCGTTCCGTTGCTCCGCGAGGGCCTGGAGACGCTGATCCGCGTTGAGAGCGCCCGGCGGCTGGCGGCGCTGGGTGGCGCTGAGCCTGAGGCGCAGGCGTCGGCACGCAACCGGGACCTTGGAGACCTCGCCAAGTGATCCTCGTCGACACCTCCGTCTGGATCGACCACTTTCGCCGCAGCGACCTGCGTTTGGTCCGTCTGCTGCGTGGCGACGAGGCGGGCTGTCACGCCATGGTGATCGGCGAGCTGGCGCTCAGTTCCATGCCCGCTCGCTCGGTGCGGATGTCCTACCTGGAGAACCTGCACCGGTTTCCCAGCCTGCAGGACGACGAAATGTTGCACTCGTGGAGTCCAGGCGCCTGTGGGGCCGCGGCCTCAGCCTGGTGGACGTCAACCTGCTCGGCGCGGTCCTCGTGGTGCCAGGGGCGCGACTGTGGACCCGGGACAAGCGTCTTAAGTCAATGGCGGAGGAGCTGGAGATCGCCTTCGAGTAGGGGATCTGGGAGGCGCACTGGACGGGGCCGCCCGGCCGCTCGCCGCTCCGGGCAGGCATGACTCCCCGGAGCGGCGGCGGTGCTGTCAGCCCTTCAGGCCGGAGGTCGCCAGGCCCTCGATGACCTTGCGCTGCATGGCGAAGAACAGCGCGAAGATCGGCGCCATCGCCATCACGGAGGCCGCCATCATGAGGTTCCAGTCAGCCTGGTGCTGTCCGGCGAAGGTCGCGATGCCGACGCTGAGCGGCATGTTCGTCTCGCGGGTGGTGACGATCAGCGGCCACAGCAGGTCGTTCCAGCTCCACAGCACCGTCGTGATGGCGACGGCGAACAGGCTGGGCTTGGTCAGCGGCAGCATCACCTTCCAGAACACTTGCCACGGGTTGCAGCCGTCGAGGCGGGCAGCCTCCTCCAGCTCTTTGGGCAGCGACATGAAGGCCTGCCGCATCAGGAACGTCCCGAAGGCGGAGAACAGCCCGGGCAGCACGATTCCCCAGGGGGTCTCCAGCAGGCCCATGCCCTTGACGATCTGGTACTGGGTGATCAGGAACGCCTGGCTTGGGATCATGAGGATCGCCAGCAGCAGGCCGAACAGCACATTCCGTCCCCGGAACTGCATCCGGGCGAAGGCATAGCCCGCCATCGAGCACAGGAGCAACTGAGCTCCCGTCCGTATCACCGTGATCAGCAGTGACGTCCAGAACTGCGAGAGGAAGGGCATCCGGGCGAACACGTCCACATAGTTGTTCCACTGCGGTGTGGCAGGGAGGAACTGCGGTGGCACGGACTGGATCTCGGGGTTCGTCGACAGGGACATCATCACCTGCCACACGAACGGGAAGACCATCGTCAGGCCGCCGAGGAGCAGAACGATGTGAGCGGGCAGAAGCCGTACCTGCTGCCTCCAGGTGTTGCGTGAACGCTCAGACATAGTGCACCCACTTCTTCTGTGCCCAGAACTGGACCGCGGTGACCGCGCCCACCAGCAGGAGGATCATGATGGAGATCGCAGCCCCGGCACCCCGGTTGTTGTTGACGAATGCCTCCTGGTAGAACAGCGAGACCAGCGACCGGGAGGCGCCCGCCGCAGGATTGTTCAGCCCGAGCATCCCGAACAGGGCGTCGAAGAGCTGGAAGCCGCCGATGGCCTGCATGATCGTCAGGAAGAAGATCGACGGTGTCAGCAGCGGGACCGTGATGTTCTTGAACTGGTGCCAGGCGCCCGCCCCGTCCAGCTGCGCGGCCTCGTAGAGCTCTTTGGGGATCGATTTCAGGCCAGCCGACAGGATGATCACGTTGAAACCGATCGATGCCCAGATCCCGAAGAACGCGACGGCGAGGATGACGAGCCCTGGGGTGGACAGCCAGTAGGGCGGGTCCAGCCACGCCGAGCGCCTTGACCGTCTGGTTCAGCAGCCCGAAGTTGCCGTTGAAGAACAGCCGCCACACCAGGACGATCGCGACCGGCATCGCCAGGTAGGGCATGAAGAACAGGACCCGGTAGAGGGAGCGGCCCTTCAGGCCCGGCAACTCCAGTAGCGAGGCGATCACCACTGAGAACGGCACCGCCAGCAGCACCACGGCCGTGTAGAAGAGGGTGTTGACCGTCGCCGAGGGGAGGTCCGGGCGGGCCAGCAGATCCGTGTAGTTGTCGAGCCCGACGAATTTCTGATTGCCGCCGAAGGCATTCGTCTTCGTGAAGGACGCGTACAGGTTCCCGATGATCGGGAAATAGTAGAAGATCAGGACGCCGAGCATCAGGGGCCCGATGAACAGCAGGGGCCAGGCCCCCACTGACATCGGGTTGACACGACGCCGGCGGGAGGGCGACACCTTGGCCCCGCCGCTCCTGTCGACGGTCATCTCACTTACTCCTGTCCGAGGGCCGTGTTCATCTCGGCAGCCAGCTTCTTGCAGCCTTCCTCGGCGGCCAGCTGGCCGGTGAACACGTCACTGAGGATGGTGTTCTGCTTCTCCTCCCAGACCGCGGTGTTCTTCGACACCGGGTAGGGAACGGCGTAGCTGTCGGCGGCCTTGGTGAACACGTCGAGATTCCAGCTGGGTGCCTGTTCCAGCCACTTGGCCTGGGTGCCGTTGAACGCCGGGATCGCGGTCCCGTTGGTGGCCTCCGTCTCCTCGCCGGCCTGGCTGGTGAACGCCTTGATCAGTGCCTTCGCAGCGGGCAGGTTCTTCGACTTCGCCGAGGCAGCGTAGGACAGGCCGTGGATGATGGTGGCCTCCTTCTCACCCCCTGGGCAGCGGCACCACCACCACCTCGTCGCCCGTGAACTTCTCACGCAGCGTCTTGACCAGCCAGGAACCACCCCACAGGATGCCCGCCTGGCCGTCCATGAAGAGATGGTCCGCCTCGGTGTCGGCGATGACCTTCGGCTCAGGCATGGAGCCGTCCTTGATCATGTCCACCCAGTACTGGATGCCCTTGATGGTGTTGGGATCGTCGTATCCGGACTTGCGGTCCTTGATGACGTAGCCGCCTGCCTGGTAGATCGTGTTGTAGTAGCTGGACTGGTGGTCCGTCAGCCCGACGACCACGCCATAGCCCGCCTTGGCGTCGGCGATAGCCTTGGCGGCGGCGTGGTGTTCCTCCCAGGTCCAGCCGCTCGTGGGGACCGCGACGCCGGCCTTGGTGAAGATCTCCTTGCTGATGAAGCAGGCGATGGTGTCGAAGTCCTTCGGCACCCCGTACTTCTTGCCCTCGGCGGTGTAGAGCTCGACTAGGGCCTTGGGATACTTATCCCAGGCGACGTCCTGAAGGTCGTCGAGTTCGGCGAGCATCCCGTTGCCGGCATAGAGCTGGAAATTGGGGCCGTTCATCCAGAACACGTCGGGCAGCTGGTCGCCCTCGGCCTGGGTGCGCAGTTTGGTCCAGTAGTCCTTGTAGACCGCGACCGACGGAGTCACCTTGATCTTCGGGTACTCCTTGTTGAAGGCGGCGATGTTGGCCTCGATGGTGGGCTTCTGAGCCTTGTCCCAGTAGAACAGGGTCAGCTCGGCCTCGGTGTCCTTGCTCAGCGATTCCGCGGAGCCCTGGCTGGTCTGGCTGGAGCAGGCGGACAGGGCAGGTGCGATTCCAAGCACTGAGGCGGCCGCCAGGAACGTGCGACGCTTCATCGGGTTCTCCTTCTTTGTGTCGGTCATTTGACCTGGTTGTTGTTGAAATAGTCGATGACTTCGGAGCCAGCTTCCGGGATGTCCCGGGGGGAAGAGCCGTTACGGATGGAATCTGTTGCGGCGATGGCCGCGGCGACGGCGTACCACGCGCCGAGCGGGGAGGTGTCCGTCGGGGTGCCCTCGGTGATGAAGGAGACGAACTCGCTGACCGTCAGGACGTCGGCGTCGCCGTGTCCCTTGTCGTCGCCCTTGATCGGGAACTGGGCATCGCCCTCTGGGTCGTAGAGGTGACGGCGGTTCCACAGCTTGATGTGCCCGCCCTCGTAGTCGCCGAAGTTCTCGATGCGACCCTCGGTGCCGATCACGGTGTAGTTGCGCCAGTAGTCGGGGTGTAGTGGCACTGCTGGTAGGAGGCGAACAGCCCCGACTCCATCCGCATCAGCATCATCGACAGGTCCTCGACGTCCACCACTGGGTTGAGGCCCCGTTGCGACAGCGGAGGCCAGTTGTCCATGCTGAACCAGTCGCCCAGCAGCTGGTCGGAGCGGTCCTGGCGGTCGGTGATCTGGCCGTAGAGGGTCAGGCCGCCCATCGCGGTCACCTGCTCGGTGTGGGAGCCAGCCAGCCAGTGCATCACATCCAGGTCGTGGGCGGCCTTCTGCAGCAGCAGCCCGGTGCCGTGCTCACGGGTGGCATGCCAGTCCTTGAAGTAGTAGTCACCGCCATTGCCGACGAAATGACGGCACCAGATGGCCTTCACCTCGCCGATGGTGCCGCGGCGGATCAGGTCCCGCATCGAGCGCACCACGTGCATGTGACGCATGTTGTGCCCGACGTACAGCTTCGTGCCGGTTTCGTACGCGGTCTGCAGGATGGCGATCGCGTCGTCCATGCGGGTCGCGAGTGGTTTCTCGACGTAAACGGGCACGCCAGCCCGCAGCAGCTCACAGGCCACCTGCGCGTGGGTGTCGTCGGGAGAGGTCACCAGGGCCGCGTCGATGCCCTCGGCGATCAGCTCGGTGACGCTGCTCGTCAGCTTGATGTCGCTGCGGCCGATGCGGTTCAGGATGCGGGCCTCGCCGTCGGGGTGGGGCTCCGCGGCAGCGGTGATGCGGCAGTTCAGCCCGGGGAGCTCGAAGTGCTTGGCGATGTCGGAGCGGGCTCCCACCCCGACTACGCCGATGCGCAGCGTCGCCCGGTCAGAGGCGCCGGCTTTACCGTGGACATGGGGTAGTGGATTCCTCTCGCTGTGATTCTCGTGATGTGGTTGAGGCCCTTCGGGATCGGTATGAGCGCGGTGGACTCGCCGAAGAGACTGGTCCGGGCCTCCTGGAGGGCCAGGGAGAGAGCGCCGACGATGGCGGATCCCTGCCCGAGGCGGGAGACCTCGAGGTTGAGTTCCGCGGCACTGGATTCGCGGGCGGTGCGCAGGTGTTCGATGATCTCGGCGAGGATCCCGGGGATTCCCGGTTCGGCAGGGTCAGGACGATGCTGGCCGGGTCCAGGACAGCGGAGACGGTGCCGATGCTCTCGGCGGCACGCGCCAGGCTTCCAGGCGAGAGCCCCACTCCGTCGACGATCCGGAGCCCGACCTCCCCGGCGTTCTGCCGGTGCCCCCGGTGCAGCTTGCCGTTCATGACCAGGCCCGTGACAATCGCCCGGGACAGGGCGATCAGCAGGAGGTCGTCGCCGGGGCTGAGGGAGCCATCGCCGCAGCGCAGCGCGAACTCCCCGAAAGCCGCGGCATTCACGTCATTCTCGATGCGCACCGGGAGCCTGAGGCGCTGCGACAGCTCCTTGCCCAGGTCGAAACCCTCCCACTGCGGCACGGCGTCGCTGCGCATCAGGCGGCCATCCAGGTCCACGGTCCCGGTGGTGGAGATGACGATGGCGCGCGGCGGGCCGGCGGTGCCCTCGGTGACGTGTTTGCTGATCAGGTCCAGCACATTCCTGAACCGGACCGAGCTGTCCACGCTCAGGCCGGAGCGGTGGTCCGTCTCGATGATCTCGCCGTCGAGCTGGGCCACGGCCAGCAGGACGCTGTGCTGGAGCAGATCGACGCCGATGACCACCCCGGCGTCCTTGCGCGGCGCCCAGGTTTCAGCGGGCCGCCCGACACTACCCTCCGCCCCCTGGGGGGCGACTAGGCCCATCTCGGTGAGGGAGTCGAGCAGAGTGGTGATGGTGGGTCGCGAGAGCCGGGTCTGCCTCATCAGCGAGCTGACGGTCGAGTTCGGATGCGTGACGAGCGTCTCATAGACGCTGGCCATGCGGCTTGGCCTGCTTCCGTGCGTGCTCGGGGGCATCAGCGACCTCAATTTCTCAGAATACTTACGTAAGTACCTAAATGAACGATCAGAGAGTAGGCCTGGGGCCGGATTTAGTCAAGAAAGCAATAACCGCATCACATTCCGGTGTGCACGAAACGCCGTCGCGAGCGGTTATAACCCCTTCTCGTGGTGATGGTTACGGGCAGACGCGGCGTTTCGTGCACGAGGAAAAACAGTTGGAAGAACTGTGCCACTGTGAGAACCGCGCCACGAAAACTCTCATTGAGCAGCGGCAAACCGTCGCAGGCCATTAGGATGAGGCCGGAACCGAGGAAGGGAAATCAGCAGTGTCGCAGCTTGGCCTGGAAGCCGCCCGTCAGAAGATGCTTGACGCCGGGGTGGCTACCCCTGCAGTCGACGTGTTCTCCCACTACTACCGGCTGGTTGAGTCGGGAGAGACCGGACTAATCCGGAGGAGGACATCGAGCCCCTCACCGACCCGCCGATGCTGGACGACGTCGAGGTCAGCGACAACGAGGCGCGCGAGGCCATCGGCGCCACCGTGATCATCAAACTGAACGGTGGGCTAGGCACATCGATGGGACTTGACAAGGCCAAGAATCTCCCTAGAGGTGCGCGATGGCCCTCAATTTCCTCGACCTGATCGTGCAGCAGGTGCAGGCCGCCCGGCGCGACTGGGACGCCCCGCTGCCGCTGCTCTTCATGAACTCCTTCCGCACTGAGGCCGACACCCTCGCCCACCTGTCCCGCTACCCCGACCTTCCCGTCGACGGCCTGCCGCTCAGCTTCCTGCAGAACCAGGAGCCCAAGCTTCGCGCCGACGACCTGACCCCCGTCGAGTGGCCTGCGGATCCGGGGCTTGAGTGGTGCCCGCCCGGGCACGGGGACATCTACACCTCCCTGTGGAGCTCCAACCCTGCTGCAGCAGCTGATCGACAAGGGTTCCGGTACGCCTGCACCGCCAACGGGGACAACCTGGGCGCCGCTCCGAATGCGAGGCTGGCCGGCTGGTTTGCCGCCTCCGGTGCCCCCTACGCCGCTGAGCTGTGCCGCCGCACCATCAACGATCGCAAGGGTGGTCACCTGGCCGTCCGCAAACGTGACGGGCAGCTCATCCTCCGTGACACCGCCCAGACGGCGCCCGAGGAGATGGGCTACTTCACTGACGAGCACCGGCATCCGTTCTTCCACACCAACAACCTGTGGTTCGATCTGCAGCGCCTGGCTGACACACTGCGTGAGCGCAACTCGGTGCTCGGGCTGCCGATGATTCGCAACGAGAAGACTGTGGATCCGGCCGATCCTAGCTCCCCGAAGGTGGTGCAGGTGGAGACGGCGATGGGGGCTGCCATCGAGGTCTTCCCAGGAGCCACCGCGATCTGCGTCGGCCGCGACCGGTTCCAACCGGTGAAGACCACCAACGAGCTGCTGCTGCTGCGCTCTGACGTCTACGACCTCGACGAGGACGGGCACCTCGTCGCGCGTTCGGCCACGCCTGAGATCAGCCTCGACTCCCCGCCACTACAAGACCGTCCAGGATTTCGAGGCCCGTATCCCGCAGGCCCCATCGCTGCGCGGTGCGACGGCCCCTGCGGATCAAGGGGACTGGGTCTTTGAGCCGCATGTGAAAGTGCGCGGCGCCGTCGACCTCCCCGACAAAGGAACGCCTCAGGTCATTCCCGCCGGAACCGTGCTAGGCGCCTGACCTTGGCCGATGAGGCGGTCGAGCTTGCCCGGGCGCTGACGGGGCGGACGCTTCCGGTGAGCGGTGACGCTGTTGGGCTGCCAGCCGAGCTGGCTCGTCTCGGGTGGGGCGCGGAGCGGCTGGCGGCCCTCAGACAGGAGCAGATGAACAAGCGGCTGCCGTGGCCGTTCCCCGTCGACCTCGAAGCCCGGCGAGAGCTCGGGTTCGCGCGTTTCGATGCCTTACTGGCTGAGGTGAGAAAGCAAACGGGCCTGGCCGGGACTTCGTCCCGGGGCCAGGCCCCTGGTGCGTCCGCTCAACGCCGACGAGCGCCGGCTGCTGGCGGACAGGCCGCCCCACTGGGGTGATGGGCTCGCCGAAGCTCGTTGGCCCAGCGGAGCGGCTCGTCGTGGAGTTGTCTGTCTCCTGATCAGTAGTTGCGGGTCCTCAGGAGATCGCGGATCTCGGTGAGGAGCTCCTCGGAGCTGGGGCCTGCGGGCTCCTCGTCCTTCTTCGGGAAGTAGCGGTCACGCAGCATGTTGTACGGCTTCACAACGCAGAAGTAGACGACCGCGGAGGTGATCAGGAAGGTGATCACCGCATTGATGAACAGACCGACATTGACGTCGAACAGGGTCACTGCAGAGAAGTCCGGCTGGCCGCCGATCTTACCGATGAAGCCTCATGAGAATGGCGGTGAACTCTTTGACCACCGCAGAGAACACGGTACCGATGATGACTGCGACGGCAAGCTCGACGAGATTGCCGCGCATTATGAATTCTTTGAAGCCCTTCATCCTGCATTCCTTCTGTGCTCCGGCCACTCGACGGGCCGGGGAGCAGCCCGGAACCTGGGGATTCAGGTCCGGGTAGCCCTGTTTCAGGGACCGGAGTCACTCTATGCATATCGTGGCGGGAGAGGCCAGCTTCTCGGTCTCCAAATGGCTCATTGGAGTAAATTCTGGCCAATCGGATGACGTGAAAGATGCCAAATGTGGATGTGCGCGAGATCCCTAAACACATCAAGACCCGTTCCCGAGGATCACTGTCAGTTTTCCCTGCTGTCCCAGCGCTGAGACCTCGGGCCCAATTCCGGCTGGCACATCCACCAGGATGAGGGGCTTTGCCCCTCCGCCTGGATTCAACAGGGTGCCCTCTGAAGCGCTGGGCATGGATGAGACCCGGGCATCGGTGGCGACCACCTCACCGGAGTCGGCGAGCACCAGCGTGACGGGGGTGCCGGGGGACAGCAGCGTCCTCAGCGAATTGTCGCGGATGAGGATCGGGACCAGCGCGCGGCCCTCAGCCAGCGACGGTGTGGCGGCCAGCATCCCTGGCTGCAGCACGGTACCTGTCTCCAGGCCGAACCCGAGGGTTTGGCCGACCAGCTCCCCGGGATCCTTGAAGCTGTGCTCGGGAAGCGTGCCGGAAGGCAGGTGCGTGACCTTCAGGTCATCGCTCCTGAGGACACCCCCAGCAGCCACGGACCGGGCCAGAGCCACCACGGGCACCTGGTCCTGACCTCTCGGGGACAGGTGCGTCACCAATGCGAAGGCACCCAGGCCCGCCAACAGAGCGGCGATGGCCCGGCGGTGCCAGCTCACGAAGCGCCTCAGGCGCTGAAAGAAACTCTCCACGCCCTCTTTATGGGCAATGCCAGCCCCCGTGGGCACTTTTCCACAGAGCGGCTGTGGTGTTCCCTCAGGACGCTGCCTTGGAGGCCTCCTTGGACTTGTTGGACTTGGCGGGGGTGGAAGCCGAACCTGTCGTGGACTTTGAATCCGTCTTGGAGGAGGACTCTTTGGAGGAATCCGACGCTGGGGCGGACTTCGACTTGCGGGAATCTGTCGCATAGAAACCGGAGCCCTTGAACACCACGCCGACCGCGCTGTAGACCTTCCGTAGGTCGCCACCGCACGCCGTGCAGGTGGTCAGAGCAGGGTCGGAGAACTTCTGGACGGCCTCAAGCTCCTCGCCGCATGCCGTGCAACGGTACTGATAGGTGGGCATTCACGCTCCCGCTTCGATGGACAAACGCGAATCAGGATACGCTCCCTGCCCCAAGACGGGTGAATCCATCCTCGGTGATCACCGCATCCACGGGAAGATCATGCGGTTCATGGGGTAGGCGCGGAAGCACCTCATCGGAGTTCGCCAGCGCCCACACCGGGGTTCCGGGCCGGCGGTGGTGGAGGCCCGGTCGTACCAGCCACCTCCCATGCCCAGCCGCGTGCCGTCGCGGGAGACCGCCAGGCAGGGCACCACTATCACGTCGGCCAGGGCCAGGGAGCCGATTCCCAGCCCCTGGTCGGTGGGTTCGGGAATACCCGCCCAGCCAGGACGCAGCTCGCCGGTGGCCCAGGCCCAGTCCGGCTCCTTGGAGAGCTTGGGCAGCAGGACCTGCCAGCCCAGCTCCAGGAGTCGCCGAATGGCGATAAGGGTGCCGGGCTCCTGTTTTTCTGGAGGCGTATAGAGCGATCACCCCTGGGGTTCCAAGCTGCCCCAACAGCGTCTCGCAACGGGTTTCGTCGTTTTTCTGCCAGTCGGGTTCTTCCAGGGCCCTGCGGCGCGCTGTGATGGTTTCCCGCAGCGCGCCCTTCTCATGTGTGAATTCCATTGGCCTATCGTAGAAACATGGCGCTTTTTCGGTCGCAGAAGGCAAGTGGAAGAGGAACCCTCGATCGAGGAGGCCCCTGCCCCGTCCCTGCCGCCACCGCCTGAGCCGGACTCTAACGGCCTGCGCCGTGTCCAGGATCACGTCGACTATCTGCTGGAGCTCGTCGAGCCCCTCAAACCCTTCGGCATGTCGGTGCTGGAGGCCTGGGGGCAGGTGATCTGTGAGGACATCGACTCCATGATCAATGTGCCGCAGAACTCGACGAGCAAAGTGGCGGGCTACGCGGTGCGCGCCTCCGACCTGTGGGAGGAGGGCCAACCAGTGGGGTCGCTCCAGCTGGCTGTCGGCACCGAGCATCTCGGGGTCGGCCAGGCTGTTCCCGTCGACGTCGGCGAGGTGGTTCCCCGCGGCACGACGGCTGTCCTGCCCCTACCCTTTGCGAACGTCGACGGTGATCGCATCGAGCTCGTCAAGGAGGTCTCAGAGGGCGAGTATCTGAGGGCTGCGGGCGAGCATCTCGCGGTTGGCGACCGGCTGCTCTCCGAGGGTGATGTGCTCACTGACCGCAGCGTCGGGATGCTGGCGGCAGCCGGTATCGACAAGGTCCTGGTGCGACCGAAGCCCCGCGTGGTTGTGGTCAGCTCCGGAGCCGACCTGGTGGAGCCGGGGAGGACGTCGGCTACGGCGAGGCTACGGACGCCAACTCGTTCCTGATCTCAGCCGCCGCGCGTGCCGCCGGGGCGACGGTGTTCCGGGTCGCCGTGCACTCCAGTGACAAACACGAGCTCAAACAGGCGATCACCGACCAGCTGATCCGCGCCGACCTTGTCATCTCCACCACCGGCGGACGCCGCGAGGAATACGAGGCCGTGGCCGAGGCCATGTCGGAGATGGGGCTGGTTGACGCCGTCGAGGTGGCGATGTCACCGGGACGCACCCAGACCTTCGGGCTGATCGGCGATGAACGTGTCCCGATGGTCATGCTGCCGGGCAATCCCGTGTCCGCCTACGTGTCCTTCCAGGTGTTCGTGTGGCCCCTGCTGAAGCGCCTCACAGGAGCGGACGTGCACCGAAAGACAGTCAGGGCAATAGCCAGGACGACGATGCGCTCGATCTGGGGTCAGCGACACCTGCTGCGCGCTGAGGTGATCGATGACGGGCGGCTCCGCACCGCCAGCCGGGTCAGCGACCCTTTCGCCATGGCCGAGCTGGGGCGCGCGAACGCCCTGATCGTCCTGGACGAGGACACCGAGCTGGTGCGTCCGGGGAGGCGGTCCAGTGCTGGCTCCTGGACGAATCCTGAGGTTTTTTCAGGTTCCCGGGAAAATTACGGCGCGCCGCAGAAGAAAAATTACGCCGCTGTTGTTTAACGTGTGATCGTGCTCGCGGGAATTGTCATCAGTGTGTTGGTCTTGGCTGTCCTGGCCTTCGGCCTGCCCTGGTTGTCGGTTCATAAAGACGACGTTGATGTCCTCGACGGAGACCCCTGTCGAGCGTTTCTCCGGCTCCATGCGGATCCTGCGCGGGAACGTCAACGAGTACGACGACGAGGAGGACTCGCCAGTCGAGGTCTCCACGCCGCTGACCCGCAGGGCGGAGCTCACCGAGCTACGCCTGATGGCGCGGGAGGCCGCTATGCGGCGGCGGCGTGTGGTCACGGCGCTCGGGGTGATGACCCTCCCTATGCCTCGTGCTCTGCCTGTTCGACATCGTGCCCGGCTGGTCGGTGGCGATCCCCATCGTCGCCCTGGGTGCGTTCCTGATTTCCGCGCGGGTCGGGGTCAAGAAGATGCACCGCCGCTTCGACGAGCGCGCGGCAAAGGTCAAAGCCGGCTACGTCGACGGCGAGTCGACGTCCATGATGAAGGCCATCGAGGAGGAGGAAACCTCCCACGAGTTCTCCGTCGACCTGACCGCGCCGGAGAAGTCGGGTCCGCTGTGGGAGCCGATCCCCGTGATCACGCCCACCTACGTCTCCAAGCCTCTCGTGCCCCGGAGCGTGCGCACCATCGATCTGTCCGCACCGGTCAACAACACCATCATCATCCCCACCGCCGACACCCCTGCCGATCGTCCAGTGGCTCCGCGGCGCGCTGCCCCCGCCGACTGGGAACCCCCGAGGAGCTCGTCCAGAGGCCCAGGGCCGTCGGCGAATGACGGGTTGGCACTGGGCCTGACAGCGGTGCTAACATCATCCGGTACCTGGGGCTATGGCGCAGTTGGTAGCGCGTCTCGTTCGCAATGAGAAGGTCAGGGGTTCGAATCCCCTTAGCTCCACTGCAGCTGCGAATCAGCGCATCATGCACAAACAGCACGATCAGCAACGATACGTTCTCATCCCTGCCGAGTACGTGCCAGACGCCGTTATACGTTACCGGGTCGGGGATGAGACTGCCGAGCCCCACGGAGATTGCGGAAAACGTCCCTACGTATTGTCGGCGCTGCGGCGTACGCTTGGGTCATGTCTATGAATGCGGCTGAGGTCGAGGGGACCTTGCGCTCGCTTGATCATCATGACCGCGTTGCGGCATTGCACCGTGGCATCTGCAGCCTCGACGAAGACGATCATATGGTCGAGGATCAGGCCGAGAGTGATGCGGCATGGCGCTCAGAACTGCGCTGTTGTATCGACGACATCGAATCAGGCAAAGTCGAACTACTCGACGCGGGCGAGGTTCATGCACAGATCCGTGCCAAGCTCGCCGCGATGCGCAAGTGACACTCGCGCTCCGTGTTCCCCCCGAGGCAGCTGCTGAACTCCTAGGAGCAGCCGAGCGGTACGAAACAGTAACGTGCATCGCTCGGTGCTGATTTCCTCACCGAGATCCGCACCACGGAACAGCATATTCTCGACTGGCCTGATGCCTCGCCCGTGTTCCCCGGCTGGGAGGAGCTGCCCGTTGTGCGAAGAGCCAGCGTGCGCGTATTCCCGTACCGGGTGCTCTACTACCGCACCACTGCCGCAGCCCCGCTACTGGCAGCGCCGGCTTCATGACTGAAGACTCGGTCATCCGCGCAGAAGCTCGACCGAGTCCGCGCCGCGATCGCTCTCCGGAAGCTGCCTCATACTGGTGTCGAGAATGACTGGAGGGAGCCTGACAGTGGGTGGACCGCCAGCTTGAACTCTGAGCCGAGATCTGTGCGACTGCCAAGCGTTCGACACTCCCTGAAGAGGCCGTTGACGAGCGGCAGCAGGAACCGAGCGGGTGGGACTGAGGTCGAGGTGGACAGCTAAACTGGGCTGACAGGGTGGCGCAACCCCGTTACCGCGACACTGTTCTGGCCACATACGCGAATCATCTGTGAGAGGGGATCGTGTCCATGATCGACTCGGCATGGAAGAGCTGGTACCGAGCAATGCATGACCAGCGGTGTCTCGCTTCCGGCGACGTTTTCGAGGACTATGCTATGGCGGTCTTGAAGCGTCTCCATGTCGACTATCTGAACCCAACACCGATGGGAAGGCACGGCGACGGCGGCTGTGATGGGCTTGCTGACAGTGGGTCGATCCTGTACGCCTGTTATGGATAGCGCGCCACAACCGGCATTGACCAGAAAACCAAAGATCAGCTGGAGTCTGACTTCGCCAGAGGAACCGCTAGTTGGAAGAGCTTCTCAACCTGGCGTTTTGTAACCAACGCTCCCTTTGGTCCGATGCCAACTAAGAGTGTTCTGGCTCTGCGGGCGCAGCATGCGCCGGGCAGTCAACGTCCCATCTTAATCGAGATCTGGAAGGCCGATGATCTGTGGTGGAAGGCTGTTAATAAACTGACCCTAGCGCAGCTAGATGAAGTCATTCCAGGCGTCCCACACGCACAGAACGTGGAGCTCGCCGATCTTGTGCATTTGATCCTCTCCTGGAGGATATAGATGGGGCTGGCCCCGATCACATCGAATCCATCCGTCCAGTTCCCTCAACCAAGATGGAATTCAATAACCTCCCCGAAACTACAAGAGCGGAGCTCTACGCAGGGAGACTGCTCTCGTCGCGCATTGACAAATGGTTTTTCCGAACAAGCGAACCCTGAGTTGCGCGACGAGAAAGCTCAACGCTTCCGCGTCATCTACCAAGAAGCCCGGCAGGCTACGCAGGATGTACGTGAGATTGTTCGTCGAATCTATGGGGCGCTTGGCGGCCAAGACTTTGATCTGTCCACGAAAAGGGCTAACGCCGTATATGCCGTCACGGCATACTTCTTTGATTCATGTGATATTTTCGAAGAACCGCCTGTCGAGCACGATAGGGATGAGCTGCACGATGTTGCTTCCCACTAAAGGCATCGAGCCTCAGCGAGCTTTGCTAACTGTTGGAGCGAACATCATCTCACTATTGGACTCTCCGGCAACCGTCTCGGGGCTCTGGGAACGATTCTCGAAAAGCTCAGGTGAGGCTAGCGGAGACGCCAAGATTACCTTCGATTGGTTTGCATTTGCCTTGTCCATGCTGTTCGCGATTAACGCAATTTCCTGGAATAAGTCTGGGCAGTTGGTGAGGTCTGATGTTTCTGCATAAGCTTGGCTCATCCGACGCACGCTTCAAACAATTGCAATTTCACGACGGGATGAACATCCTGCTCGCAGATAAGACGACTGAATCCACGTCGGGGGACAGTCGGAATGGTGCAGGGAAAGACGAGTTTCATCAGAATCCTGCGCTATGTTCTCGGGGGAGTATCAACGACAGTCTCAAAGCTGATCTGTTAGCCAAGCATTCGTTCTGGGCCGAACTTGAACTAGACGGAGCCGCAAAGCCTAGCTGCGTACAAAAGGCCAGTATCGCCGCAAACGAAGGTATATATCGATGGATCTGCGACTAGCATTGATGACTGGAAGCGCGAACTCTCTAGCCTCTTCGGGATTCCCAAATCCGTCAAAAGGCCGACAGTAGGACAGTTATTTGGACAGCTTGCCCGTGACTACTTCGGTGACCCGCTCAAGACTCATCGCGTCGAGTCTGACTGGGAGTCGGGAACTCGGATTGGCTTCCTTCTTGGATTCTCGCCTGAGATCCTTACTAAGAGGCTTAGTCAGAATGTGTTTCTGTAGAATTCGAGTGCGGCTACTGTGGTGATTGTTTCTGGGAATGTTGTGAAGGGTCTGCGGTAGTCGGTGTGGAGAATTCTCCAGGTTTTGAGGTGGAGTGCCCGGCGTTTCGTGGACAGTGGTGAAAAACCTGAGTTTATTCGAACATGTGAGGCAAAAAGTCTGTATTATGCCGGCTTCGATAGTTTAGTAAAGAGTTTAAAGAACACATCGTTGCGGAGGTTCTTGAGGGGTCTCGGCCGATAGCGGAAGTGGCGAAGTCCTACAATCTGGAGCCGGCGAACTGTGGGTAACTGGGTGAGAATATGGCGGAAGCAGCATCCCGACCCAGGTATGGTAGAAGCCTCGTCGGATCAGGTGGCGGAACATCAAGCGCTTGCAGGCCGAGGCTGGGTGAAGCGAAGACGGAGGGTTCGAGTTCAGAGATAAAGCGGCGGCCTTCTTCGCGCAGGAATCCCGGTAGCAGCGAAGAATGTGTTTATATACCTCCGCGAGGAAGGCAGCTATCCTGTGTATCTGATGTGCCGCTGGGCCAGAGTGTCTCGTTCCGGCTACCACAAGGTGGCGGAATCAGGGTTTATCCGAGACGCAGAAACGCCGGGAAGAACTCACTATTTTTGATTACGCATTTCTTCCACGAGTCTGAGCAAAACCTACAGGGTGTGTCGACGTATCCACGCAGCTCTGGTTGAACGGGGCGTCCACGCGAGCCCAGAGCTGGTGCGTCAGCTCATGCACCGGGCTGGCTTGGTGGCCTGTCAGCCCCGGAAACGGGTCCGTACCACCATCCCGGCCCAGGATCTTCACCACCGCCCGGATCTGGTGAAAAGGAATTTTACCGCCAACAAACCAGGGCAGAAACGAGGTGGGCGATATCACCCTACATCCCCACCTGGGAAGGATTCACTTATCTAGCAACCGTCATGGATTGCTACTCGAAAAAGATCATCGGTTATGCGATCGCCGGGAATATGCGCACCCGGCTTGTTGCCGATGCTTTACACATGGCAGTCAGAAATCAACCCCCTATCGTGGGCGAGACTGTCTTCCATTCGGATCGTGGTTCGCAATACACCTCAGCTGATTACGCGGAAATCATGAACACATATGGTATCCGTGCCTCGGTAGGTAGAACTGGGTCGTGTTACGACAATGCCGCAGCGGAATCATTTAATGCCACCTGCAAGAAGGAGGTAGTGAACCGGAAGATCTACCCAACACGGAAACATGCTATAAAGGATGTGACAGCCTGGATCGAGTTACGTTACAATCAGAAACGACTTCACTCGGCGTTAGGGTACCGAACCCCCAACCACGTCCACCAAGAATGGAGCCAACACCAGAAAGCAGCCTAGAAATCCCATTTTTCAGTAGTGTCCACAAAACCCATAGCACTCCAGGGTGCCATCGACGATGAGTGGTTCGCTGACATCGAGGTCGTCGACCGTGGGGGTGCAGTCCTGCAGGGCCTGTCCCAGGATGGGCATCCAGGATGCGATGGTTCGAGAGATCGTTTTCTGGGAGACGTGGAACTGGTCGGCAATCGATGCTTGTGTGCGGTTGGATCGCAGATAGATCAAGGCCACAACAACACACTTGTACAGTCCTAGTGTGGGTTTCCGTCCTGCTCGGGAGGCTGGTGCCTCGCGGAGGTCATGGATGCGTGCGACAAGGTCGGTGATCTGTTCGCTGCTAAGACCTGTGCTAGAGTACATGGGAAGGCTCAACTTTCGATTGACTGTGTTGGTACTATCAATTATTCAGGAAGTTGAGCCTTCCTCGCGCATACCGACACGCACAACACGTCAATTAACTATTGCAGCCACCGATTCTGACTAAGCCTCTAAAGCTGGCGAAATAACAGCTTTGGAGAAGAATCGGAAAGCGCTTAATAAAGCTATTTCTGACGGCACGCTCGGGGCTATCGCACTCAGCGAGCCGGAGTTGCGGGCCCGTTTGGCTCAAACTCGTGAGAAGCGGTCTCGAATGGAGTCCAATCTGTCGGGGTTTAGGGTCGATGAGCAGTATGCCGACCATCAGGCGGAGGCAGACCGTCTGACTCATGAAATCAGAAATCTCAATGACGAGAGCCTCTCGCTCGAACAACGGAAGCGTGACCTTGAGCTAGCAATGATGGAAGAGCGCCCCGCAGTTGCAGGAGGAGAACTCGCCAAGCAGCTTGAAAGCATGTACGCGGAAATCGGTATCGTCCTGCCGGGCACCGTGACCCGCCGTTTCAGCGAAGTCGCCGAGTTTCATGCCTCCGTGGTGAGAAACCGGCAAATGTACCTTCAGACAGAACTGCTGGCCGTTAATCAGCGTCTGGATGAGGCTCACTCGGAGCGCCAAGCTCTTGATCAACGACGCGCGGCCGTGATGAACCTGTTGAATAACTCGATGGCATTAGAAACGTTCCGCGAGGCAGAACGCGAAGTCACTGAGCTAGACGCTCTTGTTGCTGATTTGGAGCGGAAACTGGAGTTTGTGCAGTCTGTCAGCGACACAGGTCTTCGCTTGCGCGCAATGATGTCCGAGGCAGAAGCCAACGTCCGAACTGAGATCGCAGACCGTGAGCTTCCTCTGGAATCAGCCATCGTCTTGTTTCAGCAACTTGGTGAAGAGATCTACAACGACCGAAACGTGTCCTTGCTGATCGAGGCGACGCGTAAGGGCATCTTGAAAGTCGTACCAAAGATTGATGGCGACGCCTCGGCGGGTATTCTTGGCGTGAAAACCTTCCTGCTTGACATGGTCTGCGTAGTGACGGCAATCCAACTCGGTCGTGCGCCGCGAATCCTGGTGCACGACAGCCAGCTGTTTGATTCCATGGACGACCGTCAGATCGCATCTTGTCTCAACATTGGCGCTCGGCTCGCAGATCAGGTGGGTTTCCAGTACGTCGTGACGCTTAACTCAGACCGGCTCGCAGCTGCTGAAACCGAGGGCTTCGATCGGCGGGACTACGTTATAGAACCGGTCCTTACCGACGCAGGGGAAGAAGGTGGCCTCTTCGGATTCCGCTTCATCTGATACTGGGTCAGAGAGTTAGAGAAGATCAATCGTGCGATGACAGACCTTCTCGATAATGGCCTGCTCGTGGCTTATGACGATCAGTCCCATGCGATGTTTGGTCACGACGTTGAGGAGCACTTTCCAGATTGTTGCCTGCGTCACAGCGTCGAGCATCGCGGTCATCTCATCAGCGATGAGAAAACGCGTGTGGGGGTTGATTACTCGTGCCAGGCAGAAGCGTTGAAGCTCGCCTCCCGATAATTCGTGTGGATGGCGGGACAGTCACTGTTCGCGAATGCCGAGTTCCGCAAGCAGCCCCTCGAATGGTGCTGGTGCCTCATCGAGGATCTTTCGCATCGTCCATCGGGGATCGAGTGACTTCTCCGGATGCTGATGCAGTAGCTGAATGGGGTTGGGGACATCTTTAAAATCACTCGCAGATGAGGAACCGACCGCGATCGTGCCGGACTGTGGCCTCAGGTAGCCGGCGATCAGACGGGCAATGGTCGTCTTGCCGCGACCGCTGGAACCCAGCACCCCGACGATCTCACCTGGTTCTAAGCGCAGAGAGAATCCATCCACGACGGCAGGCCGGTTCTTGTAGCTGAAGGAGAGATTCTTCACTACGAGTGCGTCATCGTGGCCTGTGCTGCTCATCCTCTCGTCGGGTTTGCCGGGTTCTGGCAGGTCGATGAACTCATTGCGGGGAAGCCGTCTCCACAACTCCCGTGAATAGGGATGGCTCAACTCCTCTGTGCCGTCTTCTAGAAATGCCTCACTGTCAGCGATCTCTACAGTGGTCCCATTGCGGAATATGGCGATCCGGTCAGCTATAGCTCGCATTTAACAAAGTCTAATTTTTTCCCTGATTTTCAGGCCCATGGGGCAGGGGTTTGGTGTACCCGGGACTGCAGATTTTTGTTTTAAGAGGGCTATATCTCGATGGCCGCGTCGATGTCGTGGGTGATCATCAGCACCCCCACAACCGCTATCGGCGAGTTCTCGCAGATGGCGCAGCACCTCGGCGACGAGAGGCCGGTCCAAGCCAGGGGTTGGTTCGTCTGCGATGACCAGCTGGGGTTTGCGCGCGACCCCCATAGCTATCAACGCCCGCCGTGCCATTCCTCCGGAAAGCTGGAAGGGATAGAGAGAGCCGGCCCCCTTGTCTGAGAAATAACGATCGAGGACGTCCTGTGCTGCCTCTTTGCGATCCTCCCGGTGAATAACCTCCTGGACCTGTTTTCCGACCTTTATCAGTGGGTCGAGATAGTTGACTGATTGGGGGATAAGCGAGATCGCATTGCGGCGCAGTTCCTTCTTCGACCTCTCGGTGAGCACCTTACCTCTGTAGCGGATGATTCCGCTCTCTTCTGCGTTAGCTGGGAGAATCCCCAGTATCGCATGGGCGAGCAAGCTCTTTCCTGAACCACTTGCCCCGACAATCGCCACTACTTCTCCCTCATCGACGTTCAGGGTCAGGTCGGTGATGGGTGTCTCTCTTATGGAGCGCAATCCCTTCCCAAATGAATCGAAGGTTATGGACAGACTCGCCACCTCCAACAGGTGGTGACTCTGATCAGTTGGATCCTGAGGCATCACCTCTTACTCCTTAAGCTATGGGGATCAAGGAATTCATTGAGCGCTGAACCGATGGAGTCGAAAACACCTGACGACTGCCAGCAGAACGAGCCCAGGGAGCAGTACGAGCCACCAGGCTCCGGTGGACAGGTGTTGTAACGCCTCTGCCAGGATCACTCCCAGGGCAGGTTTCAAAGGTGATAGGCCAAACCCCAGGAAGGTCAGGGAGGCCTCATGCAGGATGGCGTGTGGGAAGAGGAGAACGAAACCCACGACAACTTGGGGGACGAGATGAGGAATGACATGTCTGGAGGTGATCCAGAGTGGCTTCTTGCCCATATTCCTGGCAACCAGTATGAAATCGGCCGTCTTCAGCTGGAGCACCTCAGCACGGACGATGCGCGCGAGTGTGGGCCAGTGGGTCATCGCCACTGCGATGATGACTCCGTTAGGCCCACCCCCGAGTGCTACGGAGACCAGGATCATCAGCACCAGATGGGGCATGCCCAGGAACAGATCGATAATCCAGGAGACTGCCGCATCGACCTTGCCTCCGAAGATGGCAGCGAGGCTTCCGAGCGTGACCGATATGACGACACTGATGATGCAGGCGATCAAGCCGATCTGGAGACTCGCGAACATGCCTTTCATGGACCGGGTGAACATGTCGCGTCCCATCCAGTCCGTCCCGAACAAGGCTTTCCCGGAGGGAGGCTGCTTCTGAGCCAATAGGTCAAGTTCCATTGCCTCCTCAGGGAGCGCATAGTTCAGCACAACAACTGACAGGATGACCAGGCAGGAGATCACGATGGCGGCGATCATCCGCTGTCGCAGATATCTGGTGCGGGGCCGTCTCTTACGTTGTTTCAGCATCTTTCACCCTCCTCATCCGTGGATCCACCATCGTGTACAGAAGGTCGGCGATGAGATTGCCGATAAAGACGAACCCGGCACTCGCAATGACCACTCCGAGAAGAAGAGCCATGTCTCCTTTCAATCCGGCCTCAGAGGCAGCCACTCCCAGACCGGGATAGGAAAACACCTGCTCGACAAGAATCGACCCGCCGAACAATTCACTGAAGGAGACGAACTGAAGGGTGAGGGCTGGCAGGGCAACGCCTCGCAGACCGTGCTGGATGACGATATCCCATCCGGTTTTACCGTTCGCCTCTGCGAAAAGCACCGGATCTGAACGGAGAACGTCGATCATTTTCTGCCGGGTGTGCAGGCAAATGTTTGCGCCCCCGACGATACTCAGCGTTGCCGCTGGCAGGGCCATGTGGTGCAGGCGGTCCAGGATGGTCACGTTCGCGCTCGCCACGCCAACTGGGGTTGACAACGCCATGGGGAACCAACCCAGCCATGAGGCGAACACCAGAAGCATCAGGAGTGCCACCCAGAACACTGGACTGGATGCGAGAAGCAGGCAATACCACTTGATGACTCGGTCCAGCAGACTGCCCTGGCGATAGGCTGCGAGGATTCCCAGCACGAACCCGAGCAGTCCTGAAGCAATCCAGGCGACGACCAGGATTCCAACGGACGCCGCGAAACGTTCCTGGAGAATCTCGATCACCGGACGGTTGTAGATCATCGAGATGCCAAAGTTTCCTTGCACCGCACCGGTCGCCCAGCTCCAGAACCTTTCCAGAGGCGGTTTGTCGAGACCCCAGAACTGCGCGATCTGCGCTCGCTGCTCGAGGCTCAGTGAGGCGCTGGCCTTTGAATTGAGGTGTGCCCGTACCGGGTCCACAGGAGAGTTGATCAGCAGAACGAATGACAGCCCGCAGACACAGATGAGCAGAATGAGTAGGCGGAGGAACTTCTTGGCGAGGAATATGCCCTTGAACCTCATTCCCAACGCCACTCGGTGATGTTGTGAAGCAGCGCCCAGCCCATCGAACCGCTCTGGAGTTCCTGCCGTCCGACATCAAGTCCTGCTCCGAACCGGTAGATGTGATTGGGACTGGCGGCCCACAACAGCGAGGCGTCTCCCTTGACGGTGAAACCGGCTGAACCGTCCCATTGCGCTTTCTTCCAGTGCTCGTAGGCCTGTTGCGGGTCGAGTACCGTTAAAGCGTCGTGAATGTGTTGGTCGACTGTCTCATTCGAATAGTAACTTGTATTGTGATAGCCCATTCCTGCTTTCGTGCTGTGGTATAGGAACTCGACGTTGATCGGGTCTCTCGACCCCCATAGCAGCACGAAGGGATTGGCGTACATCAGTTTGTCGATCTCATCCCAGCTTTTGGCAGAGACGTTGATGTTGATGCCAAATTTCTTCGCCTGTTGCGCCACCACCATGGCCAAGGCCTGGTAGGTCTTGTTGTCGGCGGCGGCGAGCAGGTCGAATTCGGCGGGCACGCTGTCCTTCTCAACGATTCCGTCGCCGTTGGTGTCCTGCCAGCCGGCTTCCGCGAGAATCTGCTGTGCCTTCTCGGTATCGCTGTCGGTGAAGGCGGTCTCCGGATTCCACCAGAGCATGTCCTCAGAGACAAGCTCGAACGCAGGCCTGCCATGATTGCCCAGGACACCCTGGACGATCTCCTGCCGGTTGATCCCAACATTCAGGGCTTTCCGGATGGCCGGGTCGGAGGTGACTGCGTTGCCCACGGGCAGGCCGTCCTCTCTGGTGGTCTCACCTGGAGCCGTATTGGGCAGCGAGATGTGAAGACGGTCAGCACTGGACAGCTCAAGGGTTCGCATATTGGGCACCTGCTCACCAGAGAAGATGATCGGGGTGCTGTAGAGGTCTAGCTTGCCCGATTTGGCGAACTCAAGTGCCGTCTCCTCGCTGAGAAACAGCACTGTCAGTTTCTTCAGCGAGGGGGCTGGCCGAAATAGTGCTCGTTGACCTCAGCTATCAGCTGCTGTCCCTTATCCCACTGAATGAGCCGATAAGGTCCAGAACCGACCGGCTTACTCCCGTAGTCATTGGAGTAACCGCTCTCCGGGATGATTCCCAGTCTGGCGACAGCGTAGATGAAGAGGGAGTTAGGGTCTTTGAGTCGCATGACGACCGTATGGTCATCGGGTGCTTCTATTGATTCGATGGTGTCGATCCCACCCACGTATCCACGTTCGATCGCCTTTTCATAGGTGAACTTGACGTCGTTGCCAGTGATGGGTGACCCATCCGAGAAGCGCGCCTCGGGATGCAAGGTGAAGGAATAGGTGATGCCGTCAGATGCCAGTTCCCAGCTTGTCGCTAAGTCGGGTTGGATCTTCATATCCTGGTCCAGGTGGACCAGGTTCGAGTGGAAGATGCTCACCCCGTCCACATTCGCCCATCCCAGCGTGGGGTCAAAGCCCATTTCGGGTTCGGCCAGGGGGGCCGAGGTACATCACGGCCTCATCGCTGCCGTGTGTTCTCTGGATCGTAGGTGACTGTCCGTCTGTGCTGGCCCCACCCTGCTGGCAACCAGTCAGCATCATGACCGTCGTCAGCACCGCTGCTGTGAGGGCTGCGAGTCGCTTCTTCAAGATCGGCTCCTACTAGCTCTGAGTACATATTCCGAGGAAGTTCGTCTGGTCCAGGTCGGGGTGCGCGACGCCTCATCACGTGCTGCTTAGGCAGGCAACCCTGTCCTGGGGTCGCGATAGTATCACACTGTCATTAAGTGGTGTATAAGACTTCACAAGGCTTTTTGACGGGTGTTGTGGGCAGGCCAGCAGGTGTTGGATCAGCAGGTCAGGCGATGTGCGACACCATCCAGGATGAGTGCCAGCTTCTGAGCAAGTCCGCCAAGCTCGCTGGTCTCCTCCAAGGTCGCGTCCTTGGCAGCGGTGGTCCCTATGAGCATCCCCTCGTCGTGGCAGTAGAGAGCTGAGGAGCGCGCCCTCGGTGATCAGACCAACCGCCACCGTCGCGTCCTCACGTCTGACGCCGCACTGGCTCAGACGCCGGACGTATTTATCCACTATCCGGCTCATGGCCTGTGAGTCGCGCGGCAGATTCAGTGCGCACTCGGCCAGGCCGGGGGCCGCCTGGCACAACAACCACAATGATCGTGCATATCCGGTTAGGAGCTCGCGCCACTGTGTCGCGGTATCGTCCCAGCAGGCTCTCTCGATGACCGTGTCGACTGCCGCGATGGCCAGTTCGTCGCGAGACGGGAAGTAGCGGTATAGGGCTCCATGAGTGATATTTAGCCGCTTGGCCACGGACAGCATGGAAAACTTGGATATTCCCTCTCCGAGGGCTGCCTTGATTATTTCTTCGCGTGAGACTGTGGGGGGCCTTCCAATTCGCTGTTTTCTCCCGGTGTCCGCCATTGTCCCTCACTCTCATCGTGCATGTTCATTTTCCAAAGGAGGTGTCAGCGTTCCGGTTGATGGCCGTGATAACTGGACGCTTGCGCGGGTTGTGCTGGAAGTGGTGGCACCGAGTGCCGGGGCCTGAGGCCGCCAGGACAGCAGGTGAGTCAGCGGACCCCGTAGACGACATAATCATCAAAATACTGCCAGAACGTGCCCGACTCGGTGAAGCCGGCGACACGGAGGGCCTCGATGTGTAGGGCGGCGGTGGCATCCTGATTGTCGGTCCCGCCTGCGAACCGGCGGTCGCGTTCCGCGATCAGGTGCTCGAAGCCGTCGATTTCGCGTAGCTCGTCCCACCAGTCAGCCCAGTCGGGAACCCCGAGTCGAAGACGCTCTGCTGGCGTGCGTCGTCGGCGGCGCTGACCGTATGGAAGAAGGCTCCGGCAGTGGTGTGGGAGAGATGATCGGCGTTGAAGAACAGACCACCTGCAGGAAGGATCCCGGCAAGCTGTTCATACAGGGCGACTAGTTCTGCAGACGAGAGCCAGTGGAGAGCGGTGCTTGAGACGATCACCTCTGGCTCAGCCCGGCCGAGTGATTCCGGCCATGTGGGATCGACCAGGTTTGCCTCCACAATCTTAGAACGTCGCGTGTAGTCGTGCAGGTTGTGGCGGGCCAGCTTCAGCAGGGCGGGGTCGTAATCAAGAGTGAGAACCGTCGCGTTGGGGAAGTGTTGCAGGATGAGTTTGGAGAAAGAACCAAGGCCACCGCCGATGTCGAGAACCAGCCTGACCTCTGGGTGGGTATAGCTGATGGCGTCCAACATGATGTTGAAACGCTGCGCGCGGTGGGCGACGTAGGCATCCTGCTGTCTTTCCCACAAGCTGATGATTTCTGCGATTGGTTCTGGTGAACGAGATTTCAAGACGGTGTGACCTCCGCACGCTCACTGCTGTGAGACCCTATTTAGTGACAAACTGATACTATCCAATCCTTACGAAGGCGATGTCGGTCTCGATGAACTGGGCAGCGCCGCCTCGATTACCGCTTCCGCGGTCGGATGTGTGAAGGTGAAACCTGATTCGAGGAGTACCGCGGGTTCGACGTGAGCGTCGGCGAGCAGTAGGGAGTCGGCGGCGTCACGGCCTAGGGAACAGGCGCAGCGCCGGTGCGGGGGTGGGCAGCGCATAGGGGCGGTGGAGATATCTCGCGAGTGCTTTCCCGATGTTCGCGGCGCTGGCCGGGGTGGGGCCGCTGAGATTCACCGGTCCCCTCAGGCGGTGGTCGATGACGTGGCGAATCGCCCGGACCTCGTCCTCCAGCGACAGCCAGGGCCACTGCTGTCTGCCGCTGCCCACCGGTCCGCCGAGGAACCACCGCGTCAGCGACATCATGGGTTTCAGGACCGCCTGCGGATGCAGCAGCGCCGCCGTACGGATCAGCGCGACATCGGTGTACGGGCAGGCTTTCAGCGCCTCTGCCTCCCAGGCAGCGCAGAGGTTGGCGAGGAAGGTGTCCCCGGCCCCGGAGTCCTCCCGGAGTCTCTCCGACGGGCGATGACCATAGAAGCCGACGGCGGAGGCAGAGACCAGCATGGGTGCGTGACGCCCCAGCCAGGTGATGGCCGCGGCGATGGTGCGGGTCGGCTGGATGCGAGATTCATGGAGAGTCCGTCGGTATGCGGCGGTCCATGGCAGTTTCTCGATGCTCGCTCCATTCAGGTTCACGACCGCCTCAGCGCCCGCCAGCGCGTCAGGATCGAGGACACCACGGGCGGGGTCCCAGGGGATCTCGTCGGCGTTCCGCGGCTGGGTGCGCACCAGTTTGGTGATCGCGATGCCGTCGGCGCGCAGCGAACACTCCAGTGCGGACCCGATGAGCCCCGATGCTCCCGGAGATGACCACTCGTCTAGGAGTCATGGACCCTCCTCTCCTGGGACTGGTGCTGTGAGGGCCTGGCTTCCGGTGATCGTACCGCCCTACAGGCGCCCGGCCATAAAGGCCGCCAGCGCCAGCATCCACACAGGCGACTCGCGGGGTGGGCACTGATACCACACAGGTTCGCTGTCTTGACTCAAGATGGAGGCGTAGCCGTTTGACGCGAAGGGGAGAACCGTGCAGCTCATCAAGGGAGTGATCGCCCGCGACAAAGGCGCGGAGGCCGAGCTCGCCGACATCAATCTGCCCGATCCGGGACGCGATGAGGTCGTCGTTAAGGTCCTGGCCTGCGGGGTGTGCCATACCGACCTGCACTACCGGGACGGCCATGTCGGTGACGAATTCCCCTACCTGCTGGGGCACGAGGCAGCCGGCATTGTGGAGAGTGTGGGTGATGGTGTCACCAGTGTCGCGCCCGGTGACTTCGTCATCCTGAACTGGCGGGCTGTGTGCGGGCAGTGCCGGGCCTGTCGTCGTGGGAAACCCTGGTACTGCTTCGCCACCCACAACGCCACCCAGAAGATGACGCTCCAGGACGGCACCGAGCTGACCCCGGCCCTCGGGATCGGGGCCTTCGCCGAGAAGACCCTCGTGCACGCGGGACAGTGCACCAAAGTCGATCCCGCTGCGCGGCCAGCGGCGGTGGCTCTGCTCGGCTGCGGGATCATGGCTGGTATCGGCGCCGCGATCAACACTGGCGAGGTCAGCCGCGGAGAGGCCGTCGCGGTGATTGGATGCGGGGGAGTCGGCGCAGCTGCGATCGCCGGGGCCCGCCTGGCCGGGGCCGCCAAGATCATTGCCGTCGACGTGGATGACCGCAAGCTGGATCTCGCCGCGCGACTGGGCGCAACCGAGCGCATCAACTCGCGGCGTGAGGATCCCATCGAGCAGATGCGCAGGCTCACTGACGGTTTCGGCCCCGATGTCGTCATCGACGCGGTCGGCAGGCCCGAGACCTGGCTGCAGGCCTTCCATGGCCGTGACCTCGCGGGGCGCGTGGTCCTGGTTGAGGGTGCCGGATCCGGAGGCGAGGCTGGAGGTGCCCCTGGCGGATGTGTTCAGCCGTGGTGGGTCGCTGAAGTCCTCGTGGTATGGCGATTGCCTTCCCGACCGCGACTTCCCGATGCTGGTCGATCTGTACCAGGACGGTCGTCTTCCACTCGATGCCTTCGTCAGCGAGGAGATCGGTCTTGAGGACGTCGAGGCCGCATTCGACGCGATGGGACGCGGCGAGGTGCTGCGCTCGGTGGTCATTCTGGGAGCTTCCGGCGAACCCGACGAGCCTGAGGAGATCGCGGCATGAGCGTGCGGATTGACCATGGCGTGACCGCCGGCACCTTCTCGCTGGATGGCGAGACCTTCGACGTCGACAACAACGTATGGGTGATCGGCGACGATGACCAGTGCATCGTCCTCGACGCCCCGCACGACGTCAAGGCGATCCGCGAGGTCATCGGCGGTCGCCGGGTCCTGGCGATCGTCTGCACCCACGCCCACGACGACCACGTGAGGGTCGCGCGGGGAGCTGGCCGACGCCGTGGATACGATCGTATTGCTGCATCCGGACGACCTGGTGTTGTGGCATCAGGTGCACAGTCTTCCGCCCGGTGGGGAGCTGAGGGACGGGCAGCGGTTGCCGGTGGGGGACGTGGAGCTGACGGTGCTGCACACGCCCGGGCATTCCCCCGGGTCGTGCTGCCTCTACTCTGAGCAGCTCGGGGTGGTGTTCACCGGCGACACCCTGTTCCACGGCGGTCCTGGCGCGACCGGCCGCAGCTTCTCCGACCGCGACACCATCCTGGCGTCGATCCGGAACCGGCTGCTCACGCTGCCTCCTGGCACCGTGGTGAAACCGGGACATGGGCAGGACACCACTATCGGTGAGGAGAGGCGTGTCCTGGCCTCCGCCTGAGCTTTGTGCCGGGATTGCATCTGAACGCCGTGGCGGACCGCGACCGACAGGAGGCCGATGGTAGTCTTGAGCCCGATGGGCGGGGTTGGTCGTATTGCTCTGTCCTTAGGTTATGAGCACCGGGTGCTCTCACACGAGAAGATCAGGATTTGGCCCACTCGGCTTCATTGGGCCTTCTTTTCCACACACGCAGGATGCTAGTAGGGAGATCATGCGTTCTCAGTCAGCGATTTTTGTCGATGCCGGTTATCTCATGGCGGCCGCAGCGACCCGTGTCACCGGGTCGTCGTTACGGCGCGGCATCAAAGTCGACTACGCGGGCCTGGTCTCTGAGCTGATCGCGCTGGTCGAGGAGCGTGCTGGGCTGCCGGTGCTGCGGGTCTACTGGTATGACGCCGGCAAGAACGGCGCGGCAGAACCGGAGCATGAGAAGGTCGCCGTGCTGCCGAAGGTGAAGCTGCGGCTGGGGGCACGTCGGTGTCGTGGGCGAGCAGAAGGGCGTCGACCTGCGGATCGGCCTGGACATGGTCGGGCACTCCCGCAATCATGCGGTCGACGTGATCTACCTGCTGTCCGGTGACGGTGACCTGACGGAAGCGGTCGAGGAGGCCCAGGCTCAAGGGGTCCAGGTCTTCGTCCTGGCCGTTCCCACAGAGTCCGGGGAGCCACACGGCGTCAGCGGCTATCTCACCAAGGCCGCCGATGGCGTCGAGGTCCTGGAGGGCAGCATCCTGGAGACCACGGTGACCAAGGCCGTCGCCCAGCCACGACTACTGGCCGATGGGCTGGCGGCCCGGGCCGCACGCCCGCCGAGCCCCTCGACCTTGCGCGGCGTGCCGCGCCGATGCAGGAGACAGCATCGATCACCGCCTACAGCGGAGGCAGCGGGGCCCAGCCCTACATAGCGCCCACGTACCAGCATGACTCAGCCGAGGTCGAGCAGGCCATCATCGACGTCGTCGGGAAGGCATACCGCGCCTGGTCGGCGACCGCCACATCCGAGCAGCGGAAGGAACTCCGGGAAGGGCGTCCCACCATCCCCCGGGAACTCGACCGGGCCCTGCTGGTCGATCTGTCCGACGCCCTCGGCGACTACTACCTGAGCGACGAGATCCGGGTGAAACTCCGCGCCCAGCTGTGGGTGGCAGTCGATGGTGAAGACTGAACTTTCTCTTCAGAATCCAGCCGCGACAAGGCGGAAAGACAATAAATATCCGTGACGCTGAAGCATGTCAACAAATAGTCCGCGGGACGGCAAGCTCGTTGTCAAACCTGGCTTCTCGTAGGTCTGAATAGATCTTCAAGGAACGATGGCTATTTATGTCATCTTCTTTGGCGGGAAGGCGCTGGGCTTTGAAGGGATCACCTGTTCGGTGACTACGACCTACTTTCAGCCGGGGTGGCTGTTCGGCACGCTGGAAGAAACCGGGCAATGGGCTGAGATCTCCACTGGGACGTCTGCGAGTTGCGCAGTTCCCCCTGCGGAGATCATGGCTGGGGCAGGATGGAGGCATGGGAACCTCTCGGACCGGTAGTGACCAGCAAGATGTCCTGCGGTTCTGGTGGATGCTGGAGCTGTTCAGTCCGCAGAAGGTCCCGAAACCCACGCACGGGGCGCAGCGTCCCTGCCGACCAGCGGGTCGTCGAGTGGGAGAGCCCCAAACCGCTGCCGTGGGAGATGCTGCCACCCCCGCCGCCGCTTGGCAACAGGAAACGGGTCTGGCAGCACACGCTCTACCTGGGGCTGTACGACCTGGAGGCGACCTACCAGTGGCTGCACCGGGCATTCGGCGAGGACCGTGAGGCATACGACGAGCGTCCGAGCGGACGAAGTGCCTGCGCCGGCCTGCTCATCGACCAGACCGGCAGCATCGTCCCCGAGTCGGCGGTGCTGTCCTCGGCGCTGTGGGCCGTCGCCCGCATTGAGAACCCCGGTCCGCGTCACCCAGGCTGGGCCGACGGGTTTCCCGAGGCAGCGCTGGCCTTCACGAAGGCCGTTGACGAGTGTGAGGCGAAAGACACGATTCCTCCGGCATCGACACAGCGCTCCCACACGATGCCGACTCCTCCACACACTCCTGGATATCGCTCGCGAGGTCTCTGGGATCGTGAGAGTCCCGGACCCTGACGGTCAGGGGTTTCGTCATCCAGTCGCGGGCTGTCGTGGTCAACAGCTCCGAGCAGCCCACCGACATCGACTTCCTCAACAGCTTCTATCTGGACGACCTCACCGCAGTGCGCAGGAATATCGGCGGCCCAGCTGGCGCCGGTGATGCCCTTGCGGCCTATCTGACCAGCGACGACCGCCCTCAACGTTCGCGACCGCGTGGATATTGTGAAGCAGCCGCAGGCCGTGGACGCCGGCGTGGCGATCGACAGACTTCCCAAGGGACGCTGGCCGTCGAATCCCAGCCACGGCCTGGCGCTGAGCCAGCAGTTCGCGGTCAATCAGGCGCTCAACGACCTGGCGCCCACGCGCGGCCTGATGGGAGTCAACGGCCCGCCCGGCACGGGGAAGACGACGATGCTGCGCGACATCCTGGCCGGCAACGTCGTCGAGCGGGCTCGCCGCCTGACCTCACTCCAGCGTCCCGGGGACGCGTTCACCACCACGACCCACAGGTGGACGGGGCACGGCGGCCACAACCGCAGCGTGCGTCAGCTCCGGCCGGAGCTGACCGGATTCGAGATGGTCGTCGCGTCTGCGAACAACTCCGCCGTCGAGAACGTGACCGCCGAGATCCCCGCGCGAACGGCCATCGACCAGCGGTGGCGAGACAAGGCTGACTATTTCGCCGAGATCGCCTCCGCCGTGCTGGCGAACGTGACCGACGACGACGGCAAAACGATCCCGGCGCAGCTGGCCTGGGGACTGGTGGCCGCTCGGCTCGGCAACAAACGCAACCGCGGTGCCTTCCGCTCCGCATTCTGGTTCGACAAGAAAGACCCCCGCACCACGGGAGCCACCCACGACGACGGCATCCGGATGCAGACCCGCCTGCAGCAGTGGCGCAAAGGTGACGTCCCGCACAAGACCTGGGAGCAGGCTCGCCGCGACTTCAAACAGGCCGAGCAGCGTGTTGACGCCCTGATCGAGCAGCGACGCCAGGCACAGCAGCGCATGCAGCGCCTCCCGGAGCTGGTCCGTGCTGAGGAGGACCTGCGGTCGACGATCAGGCGCCTGGGCGTCATCCTGCAGAACGCGGAGGTCGAGCTAAGCAGGTACACGCCGATGCTGGGGCAGGCCGAGGTGCTCGTGACCGAGGCCACCACCCGCTACGACCGCCACCGGGACGTCAAACCGGGCTTCCTTGAGGTCGTCTTCACGCTGGGCTGCGCTATACGGGCCTGGCGCGCCGACCTCGTCCCGATAGCCGCCGACCTTAGTGCCGCCGAGCAGGCCAGGAACGAGGTCGCGCGGCAAGCCGGCCAGCTCCGCGACCGCATGATGCAGCTTCGCGCCGACCTGACTGCGGGCAACACCCACCCTGGCACAGGTCCGCGCGGAACTGGCTGAGCTACGTGCCCAGTGCGCCAGGGCCCGTGAGCGGTATGCGCCCGGCTACCCGGATGAGACCTGGACCGGCGACCAGCGTGAACTCCACGCCCCCTGGCTTGACGCCGAGATTGACGCTGCCCGCTCGGAGCTGTTCCTCGCCGCGCTTCAACTCCACCAGGACTTCCTGGCCAATGCGGCAGGCGACATGGAACATGGACTCCGTGCTGCCTGCGATGTTGTCGCGGGAAGCTATCCCCGCGACCTGGAAGCGGAGAAGCTGCGCGCCGCCTGGCAGCTGTTTTTCCTGGTCGTGCCCCTGATTTCCACGACCTTCGCGTCCGTCGGCCGCATGTTCGCCGGCCTGGGCCGGGAGGCGATCGGCTGGCTGCTCATCGACGAGGCGGGACAGGCGTCGCCGCAGTACGCCGTCGGCGCGATCTGGCGTGCGCAACGGGTGGTTGCGGTCGGTGACCCGCTGCAGCTCGAACCCGTGGTCACGATCCCACCGAAGGCGAGGCGGGACATCGCCAGCGCCTACGGGGTCTCGCCGGTGTGGATTCCGCCGCTGGCCTCCGTCCAGACCCTCGCGGACCGCGTCTCCTGCTTCGGGACGACCCTGCCGCAGAGCGAGGAGGAGGTCTGGGTCAGCGCGCCGCTGAGGGTTCACCGCCGCTGCGACGACCCGATGTTCACCCTGTGCAACAAGATCGCCTACAACGACATCATGGTCAACGGGTACCGCCCGGAAGAGCAGCACCGGCGAGCCGGGACCGTTCGACGAGACCCCGGACGGCCCCTGGTCACTCCGAGCAGCTGGGTCGACGAACCCGCGCCGACGTCCGGAACCCACCTGCAGGCCAATCAGATAGCGCGCCTGGAGAAGGCGATTAAATACCTGGAGCAGAAAGGCGTGCCCGCGTCGCAGGTGATAGCCATCTCGCCGTTCCGTGATGTCGCCAATAAATTGGAGTCGTTGACGAGGCGGTACCGCGGGCTTCGCGCTGGCACCATTCACACGGCCCAGGGGAGAGAGGCCCCGGTGGTCTTCCTGGTGCTGGGTGGCGCCCCAGACAAGCCGGGTGCAAAAGATTGGGCGTCGGCGACCGTCAACCTCGTGAACGTCGCAGCCAGCCGGGCACAACGCCGGCTGTTTGTCATCGGCGACCGCAAGACGTGGTCGGAATACAACTATTTCCGGCAGCTCTCCAGAGAACTGAGTTAATCCAGGGCGCATTCACTCCTATTCGACGTGGGCGACTGTGACCCGGATGCTCACGTCGAAGACCCCCAGCTCTGCCAGCCCGTGCCCGGAACGTTGTTCTAGTTGGCCATGTTGTCTCCCTGGTGGTCGTCTCTTCGTCCATCGAGCGATGGCTTCACCACTGAGATGGGTCCTGGGGTGGGAATGTCACGAAATTTTTCACTCCTTAAGCGGCGGCCCAGAGAACCACCGGCCACTTGGCCGTCTCCAACCGGCTGTGTTCAGTTTGGTTTCCAGTGGTGCAGTCGTGCGTAGTCCTGGGCGTTGGGCCGGCTGATGATGTGGCGAGGTGGATGGGTGCCGGGGTGCGGGCTGACCAGGTGGGGAGGTCCTGGCGCAGGTCGTCGAAGCGTGTCCAGTATTGTTCGATGCCGGAGACCACGAAGTAGACCCGGTCGACCTTCGGGATGCTGGTGCGTTCCAGGGCCGTCGGGACGACGGCGAAGGAAACGAGATCGTCGGTGCCGTCTATGATCTCGCCCTCGAATGTGGCGATGAGATCCACCTCGCCGTCGTTGGTCTCCTGCAGTTGCTGCCGGTGGAAGGAGTGGATCTCGCTTTCCACGTGCCATTTGATCTCCTGGAACCGGCGGCGCAGTGGCTGGGGCAGCCGCGGAATGTGCTCCACCCAGCGACCATTCCGCACCACGTACGGGACGGGATGGATGCTCTTGCGGTCCTTGGCCATGGTCTCTAGTTCGCCGAGCAACGCCTCCCACTGGTCGGTTTCCGTGTTGACGAGCAGCAGGTCATTGCGGCGCGCGGGGATGGCCGCCCACTCCGAGTGTGTCCGGAGGGCAAAGCGGAGCAGCACCTCTTGCATGTAACCGGGGTCTGCGAACCAGGCAATCTCATGCCCGTAGGGGGCTGTGACCCGCAGCACGTCCGGGCCCAGGCCCATCTGGCTCACGGGCATGCCCTCGGTCATCTCGTGCAGGTTCATCAGGGCCCGGCTCTGGAACTGGAAGTTGTCCAACTCGCTCCGGTTGGTGGGCAGCTCGGACTCCATGACCATGCGCAGCGTGTCCGGTTCGTCGATGGCGAGGCCGAAGCCGATGAAGTCGCTCAACCATCCCACCACACCGGCCTGGGTCAGTCCTGGATGCATGTAGTAGTCGGCGCTGCGGGGAGCGGGGACGGCTACCTCGGGGTTGTGGTTGTCGAACCTTCCAGGAACGTGCTGGGAGTCGATGTAGCGGTGGACCTTTGCGATGAACTCCTTCTCGCTCTCACCGGGATCGGCCTGGGGTAGCGCGTCCGGGTGGAAACCAGTGCAGCTGGCCGTCCTCGAACCGCACAACCACCATCCCGAGGTCCGCCAGCTCCCGCGGCGGTCGGTGCACGATCTCGACGCCGGGATGAAGGGAGAAGATCCTGATAGCTTCCTCGCGGTCCATGCGACGAGCGTACTGAAGGGCAGGGCCGGTAGAAGGTTCGATTTACGGCGGTGGAATTGGGCAAGCTCTTGGGCCGGGTAGTTGTGGATCACTAGGCCTGGCATTGACCTTACTTGCGGTCGGCAAATCTACGATGCGGTGCTCTCCTGAGACTGCGGTTTCGCGCCTGGCCGGTCGGCTGAAAAAGTTGACATAAAGGCAAAGCTATGCCTCGACTCTTGTCGTCCATCCGGGTAAAACACATAGTCAACATGCTGCTGTTGGGATTCCGAGATAAAGAAGACTGCGGTTCGGTGAAGGTGTGTCGGAAGGGGCATCGCTGGGTTAGGTTGAGGTGAACCGGCCTCCTCCTGGGGCGGTTCGGCGGCACTCTTCAGCCGGGCTGTCCCTCATGTTCAACCACAATGGGGCCGGGCAACGAAAGGAAAGTGCATGGCCGAAAACATCGTCGTCATGACCCTCCCCACACAGCGCCACCTACGAGGGCTTTCAGCAAACTGAAGAGCGCTGCCGGTTTCGACCTCAACGCCGCCGTCATCATCGAGCGCGACGCCGACGGCATAGCCCACCTGGCCGAAGGCCGCGACTATCAGGCCGGAGCCGCCACCACGGGCGGCTCACTGATCGGCATGCTCGTCGGCATCCTGGGTGGCCCCCTCGGCATGCTGCTCGGCCTTGGCGCCGGCGCCCTGACCGGTTCTCTCATCGACGCCGACCGCCTGGACCTGGGCGACGATGTCATCTCCGACTTCGCCAAGGTCGTGCCGCCCGGCGGCAACGCGATCCTGGCCCAGGTCGTGGAGGACGCGCCCGCTGCCCTCAACGCCTTCGCCGACAGCGTCAGCGCGACTGTGGTGCGGCGTCCCGTGGAAGAGGTGGTCGCCGAGATCGAGGCCCAGCAGGCGGCGGCCGAGGCCGCGGCCCGGGCAGCCCGCGAAACGGTGCGCGAGCACAAGAAGCAGGAGCTTCGCGAGAAATGGGACGAGCGGATCGAGAACCTCAAAGCGAAGTTCCAGCGCAACGACAAATAGATCCACCGACAGCGACACAGTGAGTGTTCAGGCGCTCTGGAATTCCCCCGGGGCGGCACACAGCTTCTATGCTCTGGTGACCATTCCAGCAGGGACGTTCACTAGGCCAGCCGGCGGACCGGAGTGAGGCTGGCAGGTCGGCCGCTGTCCAGACAGTGTTGAGGGGTGCCCGGATGGGCACCCCTCAACTGTTGAGTTCAGGTCACTCGCCGCTGGAGGCTGGTGCCTCGTCGATGGCCTTGGTGGGCAGCGGGACGATATAGCTCTCCGTCGCTCCGCCGTGGTTGCTGGCGAAGATGATCCGGCTGAGGTCGCGGGAGGCGCTGGCCTGGGGCTCCAGGAAGTATCTGCTGTCACCCTCCACGCCTGACCAGTTGCTCCTCACATGCGCAACGTTCACCGTGCGGCCACCCGGCTTGAGCTCCATCAGCCACACCTTCCGGTACTCCGGACGGATCTCAGGTGCAGGACGGGTGTTCCCGTAGTCAGCGAAGTCTTCGTAGGTAGAGACAACCGCCCAGCCCGGACGATCGAAGGCCTGGCCGCTGATGTGCAGGGCATAACCCTCACCTGAGGCCGGATAGAGCTTGTGCAGGTCGGTTGCCTCACCATTGTCCAGGTTGATGGCTGAGATGAAGCCGCGGGCGTAGTCGGCGTAGACCAGATAGTCCCTCACGGTTCGGGCCGAAAGCCAGATCCGAGTGCTCCGAGGCCGGGGTCAGCTGCCGCGACTCCCTTGAAGTCCAGCGTGTAAGCGCGGGTGCCGCCCTGCCCGTCCAGCCACGACGGGACCGCGTACTTGCCGCTGGCCGAGGTGCTGATGTGATCCGGGTAGGCACCTGGGACGGGGAAGTCCTTCGCGTCGAGGGTCCCGACGATCTTCCTCTCCTGTAGATCCAGGGTCACCAGTCCGTGGATGGCTTTCGCCTGGGTGGACTCGTCGTAGCTGGTGGCCATCAGCGACAGGTAACGTCCGTCGGCGCTCATCGTGCCCTCGCCCTTGGTCCAGAAGGACTTCGCATCGGGCCAAGGGGTCTGGCCGGTGAAGTCGAAGACGACCTCCTTGTTACCCGAGGCGATGTCGTAGACCCACCACTGGAGGCCGCCGTCGCGGGCCGTGAAGTACAGCTTGTTGGGGTCGGTGGGATGCCACAGGGGTTCGCAGTCGCCGCCGAGTGCGTCGAGCTGGGAGATCTCGGTGAGCTTCACGCCGTCGTACAGGTGCCAGTGGCCGCTGGTGTCCTGAGCCAGGTAGCGGGACTGGTCGGCGTTGAACGCCTGGCGCCGGGAATACTCATGTCGCATGCGACCGCTCTCATCGGCTTTGGTGGCGCGGTAAACATGGGTTCCATAAGCAGGATCACTCTGGTAGGCGCCGTAGTTAGGTGCGGCGGTGTCGCTGATCGGGTCGGCTGACAACGGCGTGAGCTTGAAATCGGCTGGATATTGGCTGGACAACGGGTCGCTGGGTGCGGCCGGTGCCGTGGCGGACGGCGACGGTGCCGGCGCGGGGGTCTCCCCGTATGCGGTCGCAGTACTCACCCCCGATACTGCGAGGACGGCCGCAACGGACAAAGCACTGAATCGGACTAGACGGAAGCTCATGCTGACTCCTCACGGTTGGCTCCCGGAACGTATCTGGTCGCGGAACCTGCCCTCCAACCGTCCGCGCGCTCAGCCTAGCCAAACCCTCAACCAATGGCTATGCCTCAGCAGTGCGCATCTCGCAGTCACTGGCCGGATGGCCAAAAGGCTGACACAGAGTCATCGATGCTGGGGCGTCACACTTCCGTAAGAAAACTCCCCTGGTTCCTGTCATCGCCGCGGCGGAAGACTCTCAGGCATGAAAAGAATCCTTGCTCCCTTGGCCGTCGCCGGTGTCATCGTTCTCGCCGGATGCTCCCAGAACGCATCGTCGGATGCGATGTCGCCCGCGATGAGCCCGTCCGGGGCCATGTCGCCCTCGGCCGGAATGAGCACCTCGCCCGGTGACGCGATGATGACTCCGTCGGGGTACGTGAGCTACGAAGAGTACTCCGCCGCCATGGACAAAGTACTCCAGCGTGAAAGTGGTGCTGTTCTTCAATGCCACGTGGTGCCCGGACTGTCAGGCCATCACCAAGGCGCTCACCGACGATCCCGGAAGATACCAGCCAAGACCACCGTCGTCAGCGTCGACTACGACAGCCACACCGACCTGCGTCAGCGCTACGGGGTGACGATGCAGCACACCTTCGTCCAGGTCGATGCCCAGGGTATGGCAACCCGCACATGGGTCAGCACTTCACCGAACGCCCTGCTGAAGGAACTACAGGGTTAGAAAGATGTTCATCGCGTTCCTTTCGCTCGTCGCCGGTGTTTTTGACGGTGCTGGCCCCATGCGTGTTGCCGTTCCTTCCGGTGATCGTTGGCGGCAGCCTGGGGCATGGGTCTCGTCGCCGTCCCTACCTCATCGCAGGCAGCCTGGTGGCGTCGCTGCTCGTCTTCACGCTGCTGCTGAAGGCCAGCACCGCCTTCCTCAGCATCGACCCCAGGATCTGGGCCATTGGCTCTGGGACCCTGGTGGTCCTGCTCGGCCTGGCGATGCTGTTTCCCAGGGTGTGGTCGCGGGTTGCGCAATGGACCCGGCTCGACAGCTCCCATGGCCTGCTGGACAAGGCACGCGCCCAGCGCAGCGAGACCACGGGAGCGTTGCTGACTGGTGCGGCCCTCGGCCCGGTGTTCAGCAGCTGTTCCCCGACCTACGCCTGGGTGATTGCGACGGTGCTTCCGGCCAGCCCGGTCGCGGGGATGATCTATCTCGGCATCTACTGCGTCGGCGTGGCGGGGGCGCTGCTGGCGATCTCGCTGGCTGGGCGCAAGCTCATCAACCGCCTGGGATGGGCGGGCAATCCGCGTGGCAGGTTCCAACGGGCGGTCGCGGTGCTGTTCATCGTCGTCGGGCTCCTGGTTGCGACCGGGGTGGACAAGCAGCTCCAGACGTGGGCCGCCGACAAATTCCCGTCGCTGTCGGCGTTCGAGCAGGGGTTGATCCCCTCCTCGGACGCGGTGCCTGGGGTGGCAGGGCGACAGCCAGTCCCGTGCTCTCGGCAGCGCACCGGGTTGTCCGGGATCACGCACTGGGTCAACAGCGAGCCGACCACGTTGCAGGCCCAGCGGGGAAAGGTCGTGCTGGTGGATTTCTGGACCTACAGCTGCATCAACTGCATGCGCACCCAGCCGTACCTGAACGCCTGGTACGACCGCTACCACGCGGCGGGCTTGGAGATCATCGGCGTGCACGCACCCGAGTTCGCCTTCGAGAAGGTTCCGGAGAATGTGGAACGTGCAGTCCGGGAAGCCGGCATCAGATACCCGGTGGCACTGGACAACGACTTCGCTACCTGGAAGGCCTTCAAAAACCAGTATTGGCCTGCCAAATACCTGATCGACAAGGACGGGACGGTCCGCTGGACGCACTTCGGCGAGGGCGGCTACGACCAGGCCGAGGCGCAGATCCGGGAACTCCTGGGTGAGGGCGGCGACAAAGCGGAAGTCTCCGGCGATGTCCTGCACCCCACGCCTGGGCAGTCCCCTGAGACCTATCTCGGGATGCGGCGTGCATCCGGGAACCAGATGGAGCTGGTCGGGGGTGAACATGACTACGGCCAGCCCGAGGGCCCCCAGGACACCAACCGGTGGACGCTGTCTGGGCGCTGGTCGGCCGATGAGAGTCGGTCACCGCGCTGCAGGACGGCGCCCAGCTGCGCTATCGGTTCGCCGGAAGCGAAGTTTACCTGGTGATGGATGGGCCAGCCGGGGCGAAGGTGCGCGTCCATGTGGAGGGGATGGACTCGCCGGGCGGGGCAGATGTGCAGGGGGAGACGGTGACCCTCTCCGGCGCTCGGCTGTACCGGCTTGTCCGGTTGCCCCAGGCCACCGAGGGGCCACTGTCACCCCTGACCTTCGATGCAGGTGTGAGGCCAATGCCTTCACCTTCGGATGAGATGGGGGACCCTGACGTCAGGGACCCCGCCGTGCCAGACAGCATCTCCTATCCTGATCGGGTGCCCAGGATCCTGATCGTCGATGACGACCCGACGGTACGCGGTGTGGTTAGCGACTACCTGCGTGCCGCTGGGCACGACGTCTCCGAAGTCGCCGACGGGCTGGCGGCTCTGGGACACGGCGATGACAAGGATCTCATCATCCTCGACCTGATGCTGCCCGGCATCGACGGGCTTGAGGTTTTCCGGCGCCTGCGGGCCGTGGCGTTCAGGCGCCGGTGATCATGCTGACCGCCAAGGGCGCGGAGGCCGATCGGATCCTGGGACTGGAACTGGGTGCCGACGACTACCTGGCCAAGCCGTTCAGCCCTCGGGAGCTAGTGCTGCGCGTTACGGCCGTATTGCGACGCCGGCGGCCCAGCGCACCTGAGCGTGACGTCGTCACCGACGGCGACCTGACGCTCGACCTCACCGCCCAGAAGGCCTCCCTCGCCGGGGGTGTCGCTGGCGCTGACGATCCGGGAGTTCGACCTCTTGGCACACCTCGTCACGCATCCCGACCAGGTCTTCTCACGCGATGAACTGATGCGCGCGGTGTGGGGCTGGGATGCCGGCGACGCGTCGACGGTGACGGTGCACGTGCGCAGGCTGCGCGGCAAGGTGAAACCGACCCACACCATCCCAGTCGGCTGGTCACCGTCTGGGGACGCGGCTACCGCTGGGAGCCCCATGGCTGAGCATTTGCTGATAGTCGCTCTAGTGACTCTGGCGGTGGGGCTGGTGTGTGCGGCGCTGACCTCCACGGTTGCAAGACGTTCCGTGCGCTGGGCGTCGCTGCTGAGCCCTCTCGCGGTGGTGGTGACCATCGGGACCGGCCTACTGGTCGGGGTGCGGCTCATGTTGATCGAGTCCGTGGGGGTTCCGCTGCTGTTGCTGGCAGCCACCGCCCCGGCCGCGTTGCTGACTGGCGTGTTTGTGTCGCTGCGCAGCCGGCGGATGATCGCCCGTGCATCAACTGCCCTGGAGCAGGAACGCCGTCAGCGCGAGGTGGAGCAAGGCAGACGGGAGCTGATCACCTGGATGTCGCACGACCTGCGCACCCCGCTGGCCGGTATCCGCGCCATGGCGGAGGCCTTGAGGACGGGATCGCACCGGATCCGGCCGCCTACCACCGCAGCATCATCGCCGAGACGAGACGCATCGCAGGCATGGTCGATGATGTGCTGGCACTCGCCGGGCTCCAGAGCGGGTCCCTGGAACTCGGCTCCGAGACCATCGCCATCAGCGACCTGGTCTCCGACCTCGTCGGGAGCCTCGCCCCACTGGCTGCGCAGCGCAGTGTGAACCTGACCGGGACGGCCGAGTGCGGGCCGAGTGACGTCGTCGGCGACCCCGGACTGCTGTCCAGGGCGCTGCAGAACGTCGTCGGCAACGCCATCGCCTACACGCGGCCGGGCACCGACGTGACTGTCACCGTCTCAGCCGATGCGGACACCGTGCGGGTGGAGGTCGGTGACGGCTGTGGCAGGGCTCAGCGACGAGGAGCTTACGAAAGTCTTCGAGGCAGGCTGGCGTGGTGACCAAGCCCGCACCCCTGACGGGATCTCCGGTAGCGGACTCGGCCTGCCCATCGTCCGCACCATCGTCGCCGCTCACGCCGGGACCGCCGAGATCCGGAACAGGCCACCCGGTTGTGTCGTGACCATCGAACTGCCGAGGACGGCAAGTGGATAGCGCATGGCTACACTTGTGGCTATGACTATGGGGCGGATGATGCTGCTCAGGGATGTCAAGAACCGGCTTTCCGATGAGCTGTTCGGGTGTGATGGTGCGCGGGAAACTACCAGGGGCGGCCGCGCAGGTCGATCATCCCGCTGGGCCAGTCCTCAAGGGCCAGTGTGATGGGGAGGATCAGCAGCGGCGGTCCCGGTGGCTTCTCGACAACCTCCCCACTCAGCCGGTCGATGTGACGCTCGGGTGCGGCGATGCGCCGCCAGCCGCAGGACTCGTAGAAGGGGACGACATCCTCCCGGCACCCCAGGTAGCCGGCGTCAATGCCTGTCCGGCTCCGCATCGCCGCGGCGGCTGCGTCCACCAGCTGGGTCCCGAGGCCCGGTGCCACGGACCTCAGGGGCGACGAGCACGCCCCCAACACCTGCGATCGTCAGTTTCCCAGCCCCGATGGCGATCCGTCGCCGCTGGAAACCGGCATGTCCGACGATTCGACTGCCCCGGCGAGCCAGGATGTGCACGTCGTGCCCGGCATAGCCGTAGGGACGCTCCGGGGTCCAGGGGCCGAAGGATGCGCGATATTCAGTGTCGAAAAGGGCAGCGAGACTCGCCAGGTCGGTGGCGGTCAGGTCGTCGTGTCCACGCATGATCACGATTCTGTCATCAGGGGACATGAGATCAGGATCCCACATTCCACCTGTGCGGATTATCCCCCGGTCTGGGGGTGAGGTGATGCCGCTGGGGCCGGGAGAGCTTCCTCCCGGCCCCAGCAGGTCATGAACTATGTGTTGTTGTTGACGACGAATGGCGCATTGTCGAGGGATACGACCGGGACGCCGGTAACGAGGGTGTAGCCGGGGATGCGTACCTCGACCGGGTTGGTCCCCTCCAGGCCGTCGAACACGGCATAGGCGCAGCAGAAGGCTGTTTCCGCCTTCGGCTTCACCTCCGGCTGCTCGGATATGGGGGTCAGTGCCACGCCCCGTTCCTGCGACAGCAGCCGGATGCCCGACGGGACGAGCAGGCCATTGCTGCTCTTGGAGAAGGCTCCGCTCGACGTGAAGAAATCGAAGTCGGCCTTCTTGGCGGCAACCTGCAGGATCGTCGTACCCGCCAGCACCGCCACGGGGCCGATCTGGATCTGGGTGTTCCCAGTGGAGGTTGACTCGTCGGCGGCAGCTGTCAGGGCCGGCGTGATGACACCCGCCGCCGCCACGCCCGCTCCCGCTACCGAGATCGTGATGAAAGAACGCCTGTTCAGCATGGTCCTGGTCTCCTGTTCGATGTGGGTTTCAGAGTTTGGTTGCGCCGTCACGGCAGGGTCATTCCGTCGATCTTGGAGCACATGACCCCCACGGCACCCAATGACATGCATTTGTTGATCGCGTCCTGGCTAGGGCAGATGTGCCCGATGATGGGACGCCCATAGCCTTTGGCGGTCTCCCACGTGGATTCCTGGGCCTCCCACGTCACCCCGATCAGGTCCCAGTGCGTGGCCTGTTCCTTGGCCTCGCTTTTGAGGGCATCGCTTTCTGCGTAGAAGAAACCCCAGGTCTTGAAGCCGGCTGCGCGCCAGATATCTGCCAGCCATGTGGCATCAGCGGAGTACTTCAGGATGGTGTGCTGGGGATCGAGCCAGGGCAGATGGGTGTCGGAGGCTTGGGCGCTACGCTTCGGGTCGACGAACAGCACGTGATCTGAGCCATAGGCGGCGATCAGGTCCTGCAACCGGATGAACGGCTGGCCCTTCGTCTTGTACTGGCGCACCTGCTCCCAGGTCATCTGGGTGACGGGAGTGTCGGGGGCCGACGGGTCGACACCCTTCAGGTTTTCGTTGTGCACACCCACGGGTACGCCGTCGGAGGTCAGGGAGAAGCTGAACTCCAGCGCGGGTATGCCCCGGTTGGCTGACTCGTTATAGGCCAGCAGGCTCATCTCCGGCCAGTCGGCTGAGCCGCCTCGGTGGGCGATCATGAAGCCGTTCTTCCGCGCCAGCAGCTCATCGACGGTCACGCCTTGGGCTGTCGGTGCAATCTGGGTTTCGCTGGCTACCCCGTCAAAGCCCATCACCTGGACATCCACAGTGCCGGTAGCCTCGGAGGGCTGTGCATTCTGGTTGACTGTCACGTGCAATGACTCCTATTCGTTTTAATTGGCTAGGCCGATTAATCGCGGGGGAGTGACCGCGCAAGGCGCAGGGACGACGAACAAACACTCGTCGCGATGAATGTGATTGTCGAACTGCCTCAAACGCAGTCGGTACAACAAGAGCTCAACCCACGACCGGCCCCCAAGCCGGCGGTTATCGGGCAAGTACCTCACCTTCAGGTACATCCTCAACGTACCCCACGATGGGGTCAACGCAACCCCTCCGGGCCCTCCCAGGCTGGCCGTCCGTATGGAGGGCAGGCGGTGGCAACATATCTGCCGGTGGGGTCTGTCAGCTCTTGTGAAGTATGAGCACCGATGTGAATGCGCCGGCGGTGGCCAAGACCCCGGCCGCGACCAGGGCAGCCAGATGGAACCCGGACAGAAAATCGCGCCCAGCCACCAGCGCACCCAGGAGAGCAACCCCTAGGACGCTGCCGGTTTGCCTGGCGGCGTTGGATGCCCCTCCGGCCAGACCTGCGAAGGCGGCCGGGGCCCCGGTGATGGCTGCGGAGGTCGCCGCGGGCACTGCGAAAGCCACCCCGCATCCGGCAATGAACGTCAGGACAGCGACTGCCGGATAGGGTGTCCGCTCATCCACCAAGGCCAGGGACGCGAACCCGGCCGCCCCCGCTGCCAGGCCCAGGAGCATAGCGATGGACGGACCGATCCTAGCCGCGGCCCTTCCGCCAAGGGGCGCCGCGACCACCGCGCTGCATGCCTGCGGCGCCAGGGCCAGTCCCGCCAGCCAGGGTGGGTAGCCGAGGTGCTGCTGGAAGAACAGCGAGAGCACGAAGAGCTGCCCGAAGAACCCCAGGTTCAGCGCGAACCCGGCCAGCACAGGCAGCCCGAAGCCAGCGGTGGTGAACAGGCTCAACGGCAGCATCGGGGCCGGGTGGTGTTTCTCGACGAGCGCAAAACCGGCCAGGAGCAGCACCCCGGCGACGAGCAGCAGCGCCTGAGCGGGTTGCAGGCCTTCCTCACCGGCGGTGATGATCCCGGCAGCCAGCGTCCCCAACCCCTGCTATCGCTAATATCTGCCCAGCGTGATCCACCGGGCCGCGGGGAGAGTTGTCGAGGCGGCAGGGGAGCCTACTAAGAGCAAGATGACAGGTGACGGCAATCACCGGCAGGTTCACCCAGAACACCGCTCGCCAGCCCGCTGTCTCCACCAGCATCCCGCCCAGCACCGGACCGACGGCCGCCGCAATCCCACCGGCGCCGCCCCAGAGTCCGATGGTCCTGGATCTTTCACCGGGGCCGGAATGGGTCTCGGTGATGAGCGCCAGCGACCCAGGCACGATCGCCGCGGCGCCGACGCCCTGCACCGCTCGCGCGGCGATGAGCACCCCGATTGAGGGAGCCAGCGCGCATCCGGCCGACAAGACCGCGAACAGCAGCAACCCAGCGACGTAGACCCTGCGCGCTCCCATACGATCGCATGCCGAGCCCGCGCCCAGCAGCAAAGCTGCAAATACGATCGTATAGGCGTCGGCTACCCACTGCAGCTCCGCCACCTGGGCGCCAAGATCGGCTCCGATCCGCGGCAGCGCGACATTGACGATCGTCGTGTCCAGCATGACGACGAAATACCCCAGCAGCACCGCTGCCAGAGCTCCCAGGCTGGTCTTGTGTCCATGCGGGCATCCCTTTCCTCGGCTGCCAGGTGTCGCCTCGATGCTCGCACGTGGAATGTTCGGTGCAGGCCGAACGAAGCCGGAGCCAGAATGGAGAAGATGAGAGCCCGCACATTCCCTGAACCGGTACCCGACATCTCCACGGCCGCGGCGGTGCTGGCCGACTCGTCGCGGGCGGCCATGTGCGCCGCGCTGATGGATGGGCGAGCCTGGACGGCCGGTGAACTGGGGAGGTACTGCGGCCTGGCCCGCTCCACAGCGAGCGAACACGCCAACCTGCTCGTCGCCCGTGGCTTCGCCGAGGAGATCCGCCAGGGACGTCACCGCTACCTGCGCCTGGCGGGGAATGCATCGCGCGCATCATCGAGGACCTCGCCGTCGTCTCTGGCACCACCGTCGCGACCCCGCCCAGCCTCGGTGCCCACCGCGCGGGGGATCGCCTGCGTGCCGGCCGCACCTGCTACCGGCACCTTGCCGGACGTCTCGGCGTCGGTCTCGCCGCGCAGCTTCAGCACTGCGGCCTGATGGATGACGACTTCCAGCCCACCTCCGGCGGACTGGATCTTCTCGCCAGCTGGGGAATCCCGGAGACCACCCGGGGCGCCGCCTGCCTGGACGCCACCGAGCGTCGCTTCCACCTCGCAGGACCGCTTGGCGTCAGCATCTGCCAGGCGTTCTTCGCGCAGGGCTGGGTTGAACGCATCGCCGACACCCGCGCCGTCCGTCTCACCCCAGGCGGTGTTGTAGGCCTGGCCGGGGCCGGGATCAGCCTGCGCCTACCCTGCGGTCCCGGGCTTCCGGAGGGTGCGGGGCAGCACCACGCTCTCGACCATGTTCAAGATGATCAGCGCGACAGCCAGCAGGGCGACCGAGTAGATCGCCGCGACCTGCGTCGACAGGAAGAACAGGATCAGGACCGCAGCCGCCGCTGACAGCCGCGGCACCGCGAGGGTCTGGAAGAGCCGCCACCGGGTGAAGGCGAAAGTGACCAGGTAAAGCATCGTGCCGCCGAACAGCAGGATCGCGTTGTCCACCTGCAGCGGCTCCCCGGGATCGGCAACAGCCTGGCCGATGCCCGCAGCGATGGCGACGATCCCGGCGGCGAGCGCCAGGTGCCCGTACGACAGCACCGGCCTGATCAGCTCGATGCGGTTCTCGCTCTCCTCCAGGACGCTCTGGAGGGTGGTGGGACCGAAGAGAAATAGCCCCACCACAGCCCGCACAGGACCGTGATTCCGTATCGGTCATTCGGTGTGTATCCGTCTTGGTGTATCTGTTGTGCCGGGTGGGGGGAGTCAGCGGTCGAGGAAGGCCATGTGCTCGGGGTTGTAGCGGTCGCCCCGGATCCCGATGCGCTCAGCTAGGCCGTTGAGATCAGCCACCTCGTCGGCTGACAGCGCCACCTGCGTGGCGGCCATATTCTCCCGGATCCGTGATGCCCGGCGGGTGCCGGGGATCGGGACGACCCACGGGTGCTGGGCTAGCAGCCACGCTGAGCCACCTGACCCGGCGTCACGTCCTTCGCCGCGGCTAGCGCGCGCACCTGCTCGACGAGAACCTGGTTCGCGGAGAGGTTCTCCTCGTTGAACCGGGGCACGCGGGTGCGGATGTCCCCGTCGGAGAAGGCGGTGGAGGTGTCGATGGTCCCAGTCAGGAAACCCTTGCCGAGCGGGCTGAACGGCACGAACCCGATCCCGAGCTCCGCCAGCGTCGGCAGGGACCTCCGCCTCCGGGTCGCGCGTCCACAGCGAGTACTCGCTCTGCACCGCGGTCACGGGGAACACCTCGTGGGCGCGGCGGATGGTTTTCGCGGAGGCCTCGGACAGCCCGAAGTGACGCACCTTGCCCTCCGCCACGAGGTCACCGACGGTGCCCGCCACCTCCTCGATCGGCACGCTGGGATCCACCCGGTGTTGATAGAACAGGTCGATGACGTCAGTGCGCAGCCGCCGCAGCGACTCCTCCGCGACGCGCCGGATCTGCTCCGGGCGGCTGTCAAGACCCACTATTGATCCGTCGCGGATGTTCCAGCCGAACTTGGTCGCGATGATGACCGCGTCGCTCAGCGGTTCAAGGGCCTGGCCGACGAGCTCCTCGTTGACGTAGGGGCCGTAGACCTCGGCGGTGTCGAAGAACGTGACGCCCTCGTCGACGGCGTCACGCAGCACGGCGATCATGTCGTCGCGGCTGCCGGGGGTTCGGTCCGTAGCTCTGCGACATCCCCATGCAGCCGAGGCCGATCGCCGAGACCTGGAGTCCCTGGCCGAGAGAACGAGCGTGCATGCTGGCTCCTTTCACGGGGTGTTAGAAAGCTGTCAGGTCCAGGGCGATGCGGCCTCGCAACCCACCGGTCTCCAGCAGCTCGTGGGCGCGGGCAGCGTCGCGGGCTGGGACGACCTCACCGAGCCGCGCGGTCAGCACCCCCTGGTCGAAAAGGTCGCGCAGGGCCGCGATCGCGGCGTGGTCGGTGGCACGCTGGCGCACATTGAGGCCCTTGACCGCGATGCCGCGGCCGGTCTCGTCCGTCGAGGGGCGAAGCGCCGCGTACTGGCCGCCGTCACGGACCGCATCAGCGACCGCAACCCCGATGTTCGCGGTGTCCACCACAGCATCGACGCCATCCGGCAGCTGTGCCTTGACGGCCTGTGCCAGGTCTGCGTCACGCGGCACGAACCACGCCGCGCCGGTCGCGCACCAGCTTCTCGTTCCCGGCACTGGCTGGGCCACGACCCGCAGGCCCGCATGCGCGGCCAGCTGGACGAGATACCCGCCGACCGCACCAGCGGCACCGGTCACCAGCAGCGTCGCCCCGGCCGGCAGGTCCAGCGCATCCAAGGCATTGCGGGCGGTCAGGGGATTGAGCACAGTGGTGGCCGCCTCGGGCATCGACAGCCCGGCGGGGGCGCGCACCACCGACTCCGCCGGCAGTGCGAGCAGCTCGCTGTAGCCGCCATGCGCGCCCTTGAAGTCGACGAAGGCGGCCACGGGGGTACCCGCGGAAAGCTCACCGTCGCTGACCCCAATCCCGAGCACCTCCACCGTCCCGGCGATCTCCATCCCGGGGACGAAGGGCGGCTGCTGTCTCTCGTACAGAGCCGCGAGCAGGCCGGAGCGGGCCATCGCGTCGACGGGGGCGACTCCCGCGGCTGCGACGCGGACCAGTACCTCGCCGGCGCCCGGTGTGGGGTCCGGGAGGTTGACGGGGTGGAGCACCTGGGGAGCCCCATAAGTGTCGAAACCGATGGCATGCATGCCTGAATCCTCCTAGCTGACAGGTGTGGGGTCGAAGAGCCGCCGGAAGCGGCCCCCGGCGGACTGCCGTCAGGGCTTGAGCATCACCTTCAGGGCTTTGCGGGAGTCCATCAGCTCGTAACCCTTGGGGGCCCTCGTCGAGCGGCAGGGGTGACATCGAACAGCTGTCCTGGGTTGATCAGGCCCGAGGTGACGTCCTTCAATCCCTGTTCCAGATAGGCGCGCACCGGGGCCGGCCCGCCGGTCAGGGGTGATGTTGCGGCCGAAGAGGCTCATGAAACCGACCGGCGCGTCCTCATACTGCGGGACCCCGACCCGGCTGATGACACCACCAGAGCGCACCACCCCATGGGACTGCTCATGAGGCGGCCATGTGGCCGACGGCCTCCAAGACGACGTGGGTGCCCTGCCCGTCGGTCATGCTTCGTACCTTCTCGACGCCCTCCTGACCGCGCTCAGCGACCACGTCGGTGGCCCCGAAGTCGCGGCCCAGGTCGGTGCGGTCGGTGTGACGGCCCATCAGGATGATCCGGTCGGCACCCATCCGGGAGGCGGCCAGCAGCGGACAACCCCACTGCGCCGTCGCCGATCACCGTCACCGACTTGCCCGGCTCCACCTTGCCCATGAAGGCGGCGTGGTAGCCGGTTAAAGTACACGTCGGACAGCGCCAGGTAGGACTTCAGGATCGCCTCATCCTCGGTGGCGGGCGCGACGACGAGGGTGCCGTCGGCCTGTGGTACGCGCACCACCTCGGACTGGCAGGTGCTGAAATACCCTCCGTGCGGGCAGGCGGTCTGGAAGCCGTCCAGGCAGATGTCGCAGGTGTTGTCAGAGAAGGCGAATGGCGCGATCACCAGGTCGCCCGGGGTGATAGTGGAGACCAGGTCGCCGGTCTGCTCCACCACGCCGATCATCTCGTGACCCATGGTGGTGCCGTCGCTGGAGGCCGCCATTGAGTGGTAAGGGTGCAGGTCGGAACCGCAGATACAGGTGCGCACGACGCGCACGATCGCATCGGTGTCCTCCTCGATGGCTGGGGCGGGACGATCCTCAACGCGGACATCGCCGGCGCCGTACATGACGGTTGCACGCATGAGTGTGCTCCTTTGGAAGACGTTTGGGATTGTGGCCAGTATTTATTTCTGGTCCGGTAACAGCAAGCATCGAACCTAGGAGCGTCTTTCCCTGGCAATGACATGGCGTGGAGCCGGTTCTTCTGGAATAGTCACAGCCATGGCTTCATCAACCGTCCTCGGTGACTTCCTGCGGGCGCGGCGAGCTGGCCTGACACCCGAGGCCGTGGGGATAACGACGTCGTTCGGTATGCGCCGGGTGCCGGGCCAGCCACGAGGTCGCGCCGCGCACCTGGGGAGTTAAGGTGCTGCATCCCCCGCTGGTCGGGGATCTCGAACTTGAATGGTCGGCGCTGACGTGGAACGCCGACCCGGACATGCAGGTCGTCGCCTGGACCGCGGTCCCTGGGACGGCCTCCTATCAGCGGCTCGTCCGGTTGCGCGCCCTCACCGCTCCCAAGAACTCCTAGGACTCCTTGGGTCTTTTTGCTGTTGCTGACGCCGCAGCGCGGGCGGACAGCGTCACGAAGACGGCGGCGATTCCCAGGAGCAGCGCGATGACCAACAACAGGATGGTGAAACTCAGCCCGGCGGTGGCCAGGACCGGACCAAGGCTGGCACCGATGAACAGGACGAAGCCGTTGATAGCCATGCCGCTTCCACGCCGGGGCGCGGCGGCCTGCCCGAACAGCGCGATCATGGCCGGTACAGCCAGGGCGATGCCAGTCACGAAGACCAGGCTGGCGAGCCCTAGGCCGATCATCGATTCTGGAGCCAGGGCCTCTGCGACCAATCCGAGACCAGCGACCAGGAAACCCGTCCGTGTAAGGCCCGTGCTGCCACCCAGTCTGCGGGTCAGGGGCCCCGCGGCCAGCGCGACAAACATGCCCGGCAGGCCGGCCAGTCGCAGTGCAAACACCGTTCCCGGATCGTGCCCGAGAGCAGTCAGATGCATGCCGAGACCGGTATACATGGCGACAAAAAGACAACAGGAGCGTGAGGTGCGCGGCGCACAGGAACAGCACATCGCCCCTGGAAAAGAGCTGGACGATGGTGAGGAACTGCTGGCCGAGCCCACCGGGAGACGGCGCGCGGCCAGGCTCACGCACCAGCAGGGCGATCGACAGCATGCACAGCGCAAGCAGACAGGCGCTGCCGAAGAACACCCAACTCCATCCGAACCGCTCAGCCACAGCCTGCGCCCCTATCTGCCCGACGATCCCAGCGACGAGGAAAGCGGTGGACATCGCTCCGATCGCCGTCGCTCGGTGCTTGGGAGTCACGGCCTCGCTGAGGTAGGCCAGCCCGACGGGGGGAAGGCTGGAGGCCATCAACCCCTGTGCGCCGCGCAGCACGGCAAGCAGCGGAAGCGAGCTGGCCAGTCCGCATCCGAACGTCGTGACCACCAGGCAGGCCAGTCCGGTGATCATGACCCGTCTGCGACCATACCGGTCTGCTATTGGCCCCCAGAGGAGGAAGCCGAGGGCATAGCACAGTCCATAGGCTGTGGAGAGCGCGAACGTCGCACTGCCACCCAGGGCAGTGCCGACTGGCACCAGTAGCGGGATCGCCGCGTAGAGCTGCGACAACACCGCCAACGCTGTGATGACCAGCACTGAGACCCCACCTACACTGGCTGGGAAAGTCTCCTCCTGGCCGGGCTGGTCTCCTCCCGTCCTTGCCACGGGGGTGCTTTCGGGATCCGGCGTCATATACCTTCCTTCCCAACGTGATCGTTGGAAAAGAGGGTAGTGCGATGCGGCGCCGAAATCAACCAAATCGTTGGAATTTGAGCAATGAACGGGAATGAGCGATGGCCTGGGACACTGAGGCGACGAAACGCCGCATCTTGGAGGCGGCCACGAGTGAGTTCGCGGCCCATGGCCCAGACGGCACCACCATCGAGCGGATCGCCAAGGCGGCGGGAGTCAACAAGGAGCGCGTCTACAACTACTTCGGCGGCAAGCGCGAGCTGTTCTCCCGGGTCCTGCGTGAGGAACTCGCCAAGGTGGCGCAGGCCCTGCCCGTCGAATCTTTCGCCAAAGAGGACATCGGCGACTATGCGGGACAGGTCTATGACTACCATCTGGAGCACCCGGAGCTCGGGCGGCTGCTGCGCTGGGAGGGACTCATCTTCGACGCCGAGGAGGTGCCCGACGAGGAACAGCGGCGCGAGCACTACAGCTACAAGACGGCGGCTGTCCTGATGGCCAGCGGGGGAAGGTGATCACCGGTGACTTTGATGCCGATCACATCGTCTTCTTGGTGTTGTCGCTGGCCAGCTGGTGGTCATCAGTGCCGCAGGTCGCGCGTATGCTGACCGGGCCAGCCACCGAGGCCGAGCATGCCCGGCGCCGGGAGTCGGTGGTGAGGGCTGCCCGCAGGCTTGCCCTGTAGGGGTGGGGCCGGCAGAGGCAATCCTGGAGAGGAAAACCACTGGCGCGAAGTTATTTCGCGTGACGCTCTAGGATGGATCCCGGATGTCGTCGGGTAGAAAGACGAGTGCGTTTGAGTCTCTTCAACGGCAAGATGGTAGCCATGCCGGGCTTTCTTGATAATGAGCGCCGCCAGATTCTCACGTTCTGGCGGCTGCTTGAGCTCTTCAGCCCGCAGCCGATGCCACGCCTCTTCTCGCTCGCTGACGGGGACGGGAAAGAGCAGGTGATCGAGTGGGTGCCTTCCAGCCCGCTACCGTGGGACGTGCTCCAGACCCCGGAGAATGAGCAGGAGGAGACGCCGAAGGCCTGGCGGCACCTCGTCTTCCTCAGGGTGTACCGGCTCAAGGACACCTACGAGTGGCTCCGCAGGGTGTCCAAAGAGGAGCCTGCGCACGCGGGACTACCCACGGGAGACGGTGCCTGCGTTTTCTTGGTGCTGGACGAGAACGGGCGGATCATCCCCGGGTCCGCGGTGTTGTCGGCGGCGCTCTGGGCGATCGGGAGGGTTGCCCACGGAGAGGACCCCGGTCCCGGGTGGATCGATGAATTCGCCTCCGCGCAGACCCGGCTGGATGAGATGATCGGCTCCTTCGAGAGGGCGCGGCGTGCAAGCGTCGAGGAGGAGCTTCCGCCGCCCCAGGACGCCGACTCCCTGAAGGAGCTGCTGCGCATCGTTGAGAAGACCTGGGGTATCGAGGGCGCCCGTGAGCTGTCCATGGACCGGATCCTCTTGAAGAGCCAGCTGACTGACATCCCCCAGGGCGGTGAGATCGCGGAACCGCACTTTCCCGGCAGTCCCTTCCAGGAGGAGCTGGACATCGTCATTGCAGCCCTGCAGGAGGAGGGCGAGGTGGGAGCGGCGCTGCGTGCCTACCTCACCAAGGACCAGGAGCTGGCCGAGACCAGCCGGATCGACATCGTCGCCGAACCGGAGGCAGTGGACGCCCTGACCTCACCGGAGCGGCTTCCCCGCGGCCGCTGGCCCCGCGACCCGTCACATTCCCCGACCCTGAGGCAGCAGTTCGTCATCAACCGGGCCCTCGACGACCTGGCGCCCACGAGAGGGCTGCTGGGGATCAACGTCACGTCCGGGCCCGGCCGGACCGTCGTGCTGCGCGACATCCTGGCGGGCAATGTCGTGGAGCGTGCGCGCCGGCTGGCCGGGTTGTCGCATCCGACGGAGGCCTTCACCCCTGAGGAGCACAGCTGGAAGGATGCGAAGGGGTTCCAGCGGGTGATGCCGCAGCTCCGTGACGAGTTCTGTGGGTTCGAGATGGTGGTGGTCGCGGGCAGCGACGCGGCCTGCCGGTGAGATCGCGGCGGACCTCTTGAGCCGCGAGTCCATTGGCCAGCCGTGGCGGGAATCCGCGGACTATTTCGCCGACATCGCCACTGCTGTCCTGGGGAGGGGGCGCAGGATGGCTCGCAGGAACCACCCGCCGAGAAGCCGACGCAGGACGGGGCGGCCCCAGCGCGGCCTGGGGAATGGTCGCAGCCAGGTTCGGCGACGCGAATGCCAGAGAGGCATTCGGCGCCGAGTTCTGGCTAGACACAACAGACCCGGACACCGGGAGACCACCTCGGTCAGGATGCTGGGCAAGCTGAGGAACTGGCGCGACGGCAAGGCGTCCCACCGGAGCTGGTGGATGGCCCGGCACGAATTCCAGCAGGCCGAGAAGAAAGTGACCAAACTCATCCAGACCCGGCTCGACGCCCGCCAGGCGATGCTGACCCAACGCGACCTGATCGAGCGGGAACGCATCCTCCAGGACCGCACGCCGGTGGTTGAGGCGGAGCTCTCCGCCGTCGAGTCCGAGATGCTGGCGAACACCGAGGCGGAGCGGGCCGCCAAGCAGCGGGTCGAGGACATGACCACCCAGCACTACAAGACACTGGCCTTCAAACCGGGTGCGACGGAGTTTCTCTTCACCCTGGGGGGTTCCGCCCGGGAATGGCGCAGGCAGCATGACGCGGCGACTGGGAATCTGCAGCAGGCCGAGCAGGAATACCAGCAGGCGATCGACCAGGGTGAGGAGCTCCGGGGGCGTTTTGAGAAACTCCGGATGGAACAGGTGGAGATGGCCCCGGAGCTGGAGAGCATAGGGGCCGAGCTGGATCAGCTGAGTCGTGAGATCAGGGCGGACAAGAACCGGCTCGGCGACAATTATCCCGATGAGCACTGGGTGGGGGAAAGGCGCGAACTCCACGCCCCCTGGCTCGATGCGGAGCTGGAGGCTGCGCGCTCGGAGCTGTTCCCTGGCGGCCTTGAACTTGCATGAGGCTCTCCTGGCGGGGACCGCCGTCCGTATGGTCGGCGCGCTCGGCACCGCCATCGACGTCATCACGGGAAAAGCCCCGGAGGATCTGGGCCTGGAGAAGATCCGAGCGGCGTGGCAGCTGTTCTTCCTGGCGGTCCCAGTGGTCACCACGGGCATCGAACTGTTTGGCGGGATGTTCGGCAGCTTGGGTCCTGAGGCCATTGGGTGGGCGATCGCCGACGAGGCCGAGCAGGTCGCCCCGCAGCGTGCGCTGGAGATCATTCACAGCGCCCAGCGGGTGATCGCTATTGGGGATTCGACGCGCTTCCGGGTGGCTGCGATCCCGGACAAAGTGCTCTCCAGCATCGCCGCCGCCTGTGGGGTCAGCGCCACCTGGATTCCGCCCAGAGCCTCAATCGCAGACCCTCGCGGACCGGCTCGCGAGGTTCGGCACCACAATCGACCGAGGCGATGAGAGGGTGTGGGTGAGCACACCCGTCACCCGGGAGACCACCGACGGCTAGGTCACAGGAGTTCAGGAGGACAGCATGACGTTTGTGAACATCACAGCCCTGAGGATTCCCGAGGGCGCGGGACCTGAGGTCGAAAGGCGATTCGCAGCCCGCAGACGGGCCGTCGACTCAGCCGATGGTTTTGAGGGATTCGAACTGCTACGTCCCCAATTCGGCGAGGACCGCTACTTCGTCGTCACCCGCTGGGCCTCCCGCGAGAACTACGACGCGTGGGTGGCCGCCCGCGACACCAGCGCCCACACATCCGACGAACGCCGCGGGATGTCCATCGAGCTACTGGGCTTCGAGGTCGTCCAGCACGACGAGTGAGCTGTTGGGGTTTTTCGCTCGCTGCCCACTGGCAACTGCTCAGTAGACTGCCGCGTGGTTGCGGGAGTGAACTAAGGCGGTTTCCAGAATGATGCAGGTGGGGCGGGAACGACTCGAGGCGAATGTGTCGGTGCGTCTTGGGAGCGGGATCAAGCGGGTCGAGCAAGTTCTCATGGCGGAGAAGGCGCGAGCTCTACGTGACTTCGATCTGACGGTTCCGCAGTACGCCACGCTCCTGGCATTGAGCTATGTTCCTGGGCAGTCGGCCGCGCAGCTGGCCCGTGCGGCGCTGGTTTCGCCTCAAACCATGGCGACGATCTTGAACAATCTTGAGGCCAAGAAGCTGATCACCCGGGATGTCTCCTCGCTGCACGCCAGGGTCCTCGTCTGTGAGCTCACTGATGCGGGCTGGGAACTCGCCGCCAAGGCGGACCGGGTGGCGTGTGCCATCGAGGATGACCTCCGTTCGGCTTTCACACCTGCCGAGTTCGATCGTTTCCGTGAGTATCTTTCCCGCGCTGAGGAGCATATTCGCAGCCGTAGCGCGTAGCGGGACAAGCACTGGCTGGCCCGGGAGCTGAGCTCGCCGGCCGGCAGCTCCCCGATCTGTGTTTCCCGGACCTCTGCCGCCGAGGATGAGTGACTCCTACCCTATAACAGAGTTCTGTTTTTCATTAGAATCCTGATATACATGAGAGTACTTAGTAGATCCGATCCTGCAAGGAGAAACCCATGCATGCTCTCGTCGTCGCCCGGCATGATCGTTTTGACGGCCTCGAATACTCCGAGGTCCCAGAGCCACGTCCTGAGCCGGGGAGATCAGCATCGATGTGCAGGTTGCCGGAGTGGGCCTGATCGATGCCCTCTGGACCACCGGTGCGATGCCATCCCTCTCCGGTTTCATCCCCGGCCTGGAGGTCTCCGGGACCGTCCGGGAACTCGGCGAGGACGTCACTGGTTTCACACTCGGGCAGCGGGTGGCGGCGATTCTCCCCGCCGCTGGCGGATTCGCTGAGATCGTCTGTGCTCCTGCTGCGCTCGTGGCTGTGATCCCGGATGGTGTGGGCACCGACGTGGCCGCAGTGGTCCCGGTCAACACAGTGACTGCCCACCTCGCGTTGACCACCGTCGCCCGCTTCACACCTGGCGAGAGCCTCCTCGTGCACGCGGGTGTGGGAGGGTTGGGCTCCCAGTTCGCCCAAGTGGCCAAAGCGCTTGGAGCCGGCCGCATCGACGCTGTCGTCGGCACCGCCGCCAAGCAGGAGACAGCCGCCGCCCTCGGCTACGACCACGCCCTATCTGCGCAGCGACCTGACTGCGGTGCCGGAGGACACCTACGACATCGTGGTGGACCCGGTCGGCGGTGAGGCCACGCGGACGGCTTTTGGTCTCATGCGCAGCGGCGGACGGCTGCTCCGCGTGGGCAACGCCTCCCAGGCTCCCGACGTTCCGGTCAGCTCCATCGACCATTGGCTGCAGAACAAGACCACCGCCGGCTTCAACGTTGGTGCCTGGCTTGCAGCCCACCCCAAGGCCGGCACCGACTCCCTCGCCTGGGCGCTCACCGCTGTGGCGCGCGGCGACATCCGGGTTGACCTGACCGAGACCGCGGAGTTTCCCAGAGTCACGGACCTGCTCGCCGCACTCGAACAGGGGAGGACCACCGGGAAGGTCGCGATCCGCATCCGGGGCTGAAAAAAACCGGCGAAATGACGCCATGCGGTACTAAAATCTCTGCGGAGGCTTTTACCGACACAGGTGTGAGAAAAACTGATCCCATGGCGACGAACTGGCTCCGGCCGCCGGCCACCGGAATCACCCCGGCCCCAGGGCACTGGGAGGGTGCCTGGGTGAGCTCAGCGTGGCCGATGGGCCGCTGATCCGCGCTCAGTGGTGGCTGGCCACCCCGAGAACTGGACTGGACGACGTTACGGGCTGGTTCTCCACCGCGGAGTGGCAGCGGCTGGCCAGGCTGCGCAGACCTGACGACCGCCTGGCACAGACCCTGGCGCATCTGGTGGCGAAATCGCTGATCGCTGATGCCCCGGCGACCTCGGCGAACGCTGTGCCCGTGATCAGCCATGACGACGCCGGACGACCCATCAGCCCCACTGGGGACTGCATCTCCCTGTCGCATTCCCGCCGCAGCGTGGCTGCCGCGGTGGCTGCCGCAGGCCGCGGGGCGGTGGGAATCGACGTCGAGGACAACGCGCGCGCCAGCGAACTCAGCGCGGTCAAGGCGATACTGTGCCATCCCGCGGAGAACTGGGCGCAGCGCCCCGACGAGCTGCTGCGCCTGTGGGTCGCGAAGGAGGCCCTCGTCAAAACCGGGGCGATCACCCTGGACCGGATGAGACAAGTCTCGCCTGCCCGGCCTGGCCCGGACCCGGAGGGACCCTGGGGAGTCCTGGGAGTACCGCCCCGCCGGTCCCGACACACCAGCCTGGTGGACCTGCGAGTGGGATCAGTGCCGGATCCTGGCCTGGCGGGACCGGGACTGCACCGGTGCCCTGGCGACACGGCGCCAGCGGCCCTGACCAGGGGGAGCCGCCTACTTCGCCAGACGCTCGGCGACGTAGTCGATGTCCTTGTCGCCGCGGCCTGAGAGGTTGACGACGATTACTTCGTCGGGGCTCATCGTAGGGGCCAGGTGGATGGCGTGGGCCAGCGCATGCGACGACTCCAGCGCCGGAATGATGCCCTCGGTGCGGCACAGCAGCTGGAAGGCCGCGAGGGTCTCGTCGTCCGAGGCGTGCACGTAGTCGACGCGACCCATATCCCGCAGGAAGGCGTGTTGCGGGCCAACCCCGGGATAGTCCAGGCCCGAAGCGATGGAGTGCACTGCCGCCGGGTTGCCGTCCTGGTCCTGTAGCAGCAGCGTCCGCATGCCGTGCAGCATCCCGGGGGAGCCGAGCGTGATCGTCGCGGCATGCTCACCGAGCACGCCCAGGTCCCGTCCCGAGGGCTCGACGCCGAACATCCTCACCGACTCGTCCTCCAGGAAGCCAGTGAACAGTCCCAGCGCGTTCGACCCGCCGCCGACGCACGCCACCAGCGCATCCGGCAGACGGTTCTCCTTCTCCAGGATCTGGCGCTTGGCCTCACGCCCCACGATCGACTGGAAGTCGCGCACCATCGACGGGTAGGGGGTCCGGGCCGACGACGGACCCGATGGCGAAGAACGTATCTGCGTAGTCGTTGGCGAACACCCCTGAAGGCCGAGTCGACGGCGTCCTTGAGGGCCTGTCCGCCCGAGGTCACCGAGACCACCTTCGCGCCCAGCAGCTCCATCCGCACCACATTGGGGTGCTGCTTGGCCACGTCGATGGCGCCCATGTGGATCTCACACTCCAGCCCGAGCAGCGCGGCCGCCGTCGCAAGCGCCACACCGTGCTGTCCCGCGCCGGTCTCCGCGATCAGCTTCCTCTTGCCCATCCGCTTGGCCAGCAGGCCCTCGCCCAGGCAGTGGTTGATCTTGTGGGCGCCGGTGTGGTTGAGGTCCTCGCGCTTCAGATAGATCTTCGCGCCACCGAGATGCTTCGTCAGCCCGGCTGCCAGGAACAGCGGCGACGGGCGGCCGACATAGTCGGCAAGCAGCGCCTCATAGTCGGCCTGGAACTGGGGGTCCTGCCGGGCCTCAGCGTAGGCGGCTGCCACCTCGGCGATGGGGGCCTCAAGCTGCGGGGGCAGGGAAACGACCACCGTGTTCCCCGAAGAAACCGGCCTGGTCGGCGTGGATCAGCGAAGTCATGGCTCCAGATGCTACCGCCGGTCGTTGTCCCCCCGCTCATCGCCGCTATCGGCTGGTTCCTGGGGGTCGTCGCCGTCCTCGTCGTAGAAGCCGGGCGCGTCATAGATCAGGCCTGCGCCGTCGACAGCCTCCCGGAGCTCGCGTGGCGCGATGGCGTGGGCGATGTGGTAGACGGCCACCGTCACGATGGTGCCCAGCGCGATACCGCCCAGGGTGAGGTTCGGGCCGATCGGCAGCTTCACGTCGCCGATGCCGATGATGATGCCCGCCGCGGCCGGGATCAGATTGATCGGATTGCCGAAGTCGACGTGGTTCTCCTTCCAGATCTTCGCTCCGAGCAGGCCGATCATGCCGTACAGCACGACGCAGATGCCGCCCAGCACCGCGCCCGGGGTGGCGGAGATCACCGCGCCGAACTTCGGCGACAGGCCAAACCCGATGGCGACCAGCGCAGCCACCACGTAGGCGGCCGTCGAGTAGACGCGCGTGGCGGCCATCACACCGATGTTCTCCGCATAGGGTGGTGGTGGGGCCGGCGCCGACGAGGGTCGCGAGCATCGAGCCGCCACCGTCGGCGGCGATGGCGCGTCCCATCAGCGGATCGAGGTTCTCGCCCGTCATCTCCGCGACCGCCTTGACGTGCCCGGTGTTCTCAGCGATCAGCGCGATCACCACCGGCAGGGCGATGACGATGGCGCCGAGCGAGAACTGCGGCAGGTGGAAGCCGACGACGTTGCCGGTGCCGCCGAACTGCCAGCTGGCCAGGTCGGTGACCGGCGGCAGCCCGAACCAGTCCGCGGAGGTCACGGCCGACCAGTCGACGCGCAGCTTCTCAGTGACGGTGCCGTCGGCGGCGGCGTTCTGGACGGGCCCGAAGACCAGGTCGAAGACCCAGCTCAGGATGTAGCCGGTCACCAGCGACAAGAAGATCGCGATCCGCCCGGGGAAGCCACGCAGCCCGACGCTTAACGTGATCACGATCAGCATGACGATGAACGCCAGCCATGGGTCCTGCGGCCAGTACGTCCCCGCGACCACCGGGGCCAGGTTGAAGCCGATCAGCATCACGACGGCCCCGGTCACTACCGGCGGCAGCGCCCGGTGGATCACCCGGGCCCCCGCGAAGTGGATGATCAACCCCACCATGAACAGGGTCAGGCCGACCACGAAGAGTGCGCCCGTCAAGGTCGCGGGGTTGCCGCCGGCCGCGTAGATCGCGGTCGCGACCCCCACGAACGAGGCCGAGGAGCCTAGGTAGCTGGGTACGCGGTGTTTCACGACGAACAGGAACACCAGCGTCGCGATGCCGCTCATCATCACCGCGAGCTGCGGATTGAGCCCCATCAGCAGGGGGAACACGAACGTGGCGCCGAACATCGCGACCACGTGCTGGGCGCCGAGCCCGATCGTTCGTCCCCAGCTGAGTCGTTCGGTCGGGGCCACCACGGCCCCGGGAGCAAGGATTCCGTTGTTGTGCAACTTCCAGCCGAACATGGCCCAGTCCTTTCGTCGCGGGCATGTTACTGCCGTTGCCGGGTCCAGGCACAGATGACATGAGTGAACCGTGATGTCCTGCGAGCCGGCTCCGGGCCCCGGATAGGGTTGGGTCATGGTGCTGGATGTGGTTGTGATCAGGGGCCAGCGTCGCGGGTCTGACCGCTGCCAGACGCCTGGCCACAGAGGGCTTCTCCGTCGCTGTGCTCGACCCTAACCCGGAGCTTGTCACCGCAGCCATCGGGCATGGCGTCGCAGCCTGCGCGCATGCCAGCACGGTCGCGACCATGGCCGGGGCCTACGGGGACGGTGCGGCCCACGAGCATGTCAGGCGCAATCTCGCGGGACTCGAGGAGATCCGTGGAGTGGCGGCTGCAGGTGCCCTGGAGCTGACCGAGGTGGAGTTGCACGATCACTCCCTCGGCGTTGCCCTGGATCGGGAGCTTCGGCGGGTGCAGCAGCTCATCGCCGGCGGCGGGGCGGAGGTCTCGCTGCTGACGCCCGAGCTGAGTTCTCGGGCCTGCGCGGGGTTGCGTTCAGTGGCTCTCCTGGTCGATCCCGGCGACTACGCCCAGACCCTGGAGGCGCAGACCGCGTCCACCGGGGCGAGAATCCTCCACGACGTCACCGTCACCCGCATCAGGCGCGGTGACGGGGGCAACCAGGTGGCGTTCCGGTGGAACCTGGCCTGGTCGCGGGACCTGGAGGTGATGACCGCGCACGCCGTCGTCGACACCCTCGGGGTGAGTCCCTGGGGGGCGGTGGCCGGCATCAGGGCAGCCGCAGTACGTGCCGGCCCTGCGGTTGCGGGGCGTCGCGGTTCCCAGGGAGGTGACGCTGCTCGCGGGCCCGCCGGTCTGGCTGATCCGGCCCATCGGCGGCGAGGTGTTGCTGCTCGGCTCCAAATGCGCTCGCATCCAGGTCCAGGATGCCGCCGTGGCGCTGTCCAACTGGGCTGCCACCGAGTTTGGGGCCACAGACTCGACGCCCGGGCAGCTCATCATCGATCCCAGTGACCACGGCCGCCCCGTCGTCGGCGCCTCCGCCATTCCCGGCGGGTTCTACACCCGCGGCAACGGCCGCGGTGAGCTGATGAATGGCACCGCGTCGGGCTGCTACCTGGCGGCCCCTGCTGCTGGGCACCGGCGCTGCCCGCGGCGTGTCGCTGCCCTGGGCCTCGAAGCTGCGCGCTGGGGCCGGACGCCTGCTGAAACGCCGCCGCCCCGCCGGCTGATGTTCTGGGCGAAATGCCCGGCATCTGGTCCAGGAAAGTTCCTGGTCGCCGCAAGGCCGCTATTGTCCCTAGCCGAGATAATCGGCTCGCGACCTGAGGAGAACCATGAACCAACCCGAGTCCGCTGTGCCCTCCAACGCCTGGCGGTCGCTGTGGGCCATGGTGGCGGGGTTCTTCATGATTCTCGTCGACAGCACGATCGTCACGGTCGCGACTCCGACGATCATGACTGAGCTGGGCGCGGACGTCGCCGCCGTGGTGTGGGTCTCCAGCGCCTACCTGCTGGCCTATGCGGTGCCGCTGCTGATCACTGGGCGGCTCGGCGACCGGTTCGGGCCCAAGCAGATCTACCTACTCGGGCTCATCGTCTTCACCCTCGCCTCGCTGGCCTGCGGCCTGACCAACACCGTCGAGATGCTGGTCATGGCCCGGGTGGTGCAGGGCCTGGGCGCTTCTCTGATGACCCCGCAGACCATGGCCGTGATCACTCGGCTGTTCCCACCCCACCAGCGCGGCAAGGCGATGGCGATCTGAGGGGCGACCGCGGGCCTGGCGATGCTCGTCGGCCCGTTGCTGGGCGGCCTGCTGATCGGGATGCTCGGGTGGGAGTGGATCTTCTTCATCAACGTGCCGATCGGTGTGGTCGGCTACATCGCGGCCGCCCGGCTGGTCCCGGACCTGGAGAAGAACCGGCACCGGTTCGACTGGCTCGGGGTCGTGCTCTCCGGCGCGGGGCTGTTCTGCATCGTGTTCAGCCTCCAGGAGGCGACCAGCCACGACTGGGGCGTGATCTACGGGCCCATCAGCGTGACGTCGCTGCTGATCACGGGGGTGCTACTGCTCGTGGTGTTCGTCCTGTGGCAGTGGCGCAATCCGGATGAGCCGCTGATGCCCCTGGCACTGTTCAAGGACCGCAACTTCTCCGTCGCCAACCTGGCCATCGCCCTGGTCGGCCTGACCTCCGTCGCCACCCCGTACCCGCTGATGATGTGGGCTCAGCAGGCTCGCGGCCTGACCCCCCTGGCCGCGGCCCTGATGAACGCCCCGGCGGCTGTGGTCACCCTGGTGGTGTCGAACTGGACCGGACGGCTGGTCAACCAGGTGCATCCGCGCTATCTCACCGTCACCGGCGCCCTGGTGTGGTCGGGGTCGCTCCTGGCGACCGCGCACTTCCTCGACATGACCACACCCGTGTGGGTGCCGATCGCCACGATGACCCTCACCGGCGCGGCAGGCAGCCTGGTGTTCAGCCCCTTGTCGTCGTCGGCGACCGCGAACCTGCCACCGATGCGCGCCGGCGCGGGCTCCGGGGTCTACAACTCAACCCGGCAGGTGGGCTCGGTGCTCGGCAGCGCGCTGATCGCGACGGTGATGAGCGCACTGCTGCTGACGCACGTCGGCTCGGAGCCAGGACAGGAAGAGGCGATCCCGGAGACGGCCCGGGAGGGAATCGCCGCCGCCATGTCGACCACCCTGCTGCTGCCCGCGGCCTCGATTTTCCTCGTCGCGGTCATCGCCTGCTTCCTGGAACGGCCACAGCACCAGCGTCTGGCCCTGGAAGCCCGCAAGAAAGCGTGATCCTGCCGCGTTCCTGCGTTGAGATCCAGGTGCCAAACCACATCCGCGCCAGCCACTCAGGGCGGGTCAGCAGCTCGTCCGAGAGGATCGGGTAGATAAACGCGAAGTGCAGGATCACCAGCGCGACTGCGGCCCCGGCAAGCACGGCACGGATGCGGCGTCTCGGATGGTGTGCCGGACCGAGGATCTTTCCCAGAGCCATCGCCAGTCCCGTCACGTAGAACGGCAGCAGCACGATCGCGTAGAAGAAGAACAGCGGGCGGTCCGCGTACTGGAACCACGGCAGCCACACCGACAGCACACCCAGGACGGGGACGGCGAACCGCCAGTCGCGGCGGCCCAGCCACCACCAGATCCCCGCGATCAGCGCGGCAAAGGCCATCCACCACAGGATGGGAGTGCCGATTCGAGATCACCCTCAGGCAGGGTGGTGCCGTCGGCGGTGCAGCCCTGGTCGCCTGACTGGATGTCATTCTGGGCGTCGATCCCGATCGGGCGAACCATCACCAGCCAGCCCAGCGGGTGAGCCTCGTAGGGGTGTTCCGCCTTGACCATCATGGTCTCGCCGGTGTGGAACGAGTAGGCGGACACGTGATAGTTCCACAATGCCCCCAGGTCCGGTCCCAGGAACCGCACGACGGGGTCGTCCGGATGCTTCGCACCCCAGTCACGCAGGTAGCCGCCCGAGGTCGTCAGCCAGCCCGTCCACGAGGCGAGATAGACGGGGATCGCCAGCACCACTGTCGACAGGAAAGCCATGGGGGCGTCGCTGAGCAACGACCGCCACAGCCCCAGGACGTGGGCGTACAGAATCAGCCCGCCGACGGCACCGACCAGCAACGCAGCCTGGGGGAAACCGGCGCGGGAACCGATCACGATCGTGGCGCAGATCATCAACGCCGACGCCGTGGTCCAGGTGAGCCAGGTGACGCTCAGCCTGCGGCCCGCGCCGGCGAGGCGGCGGGCACCGATGTCCCAGGCCACCGTCAGGACCCCGAACACGGCGACCACGTAGATGGAGTTCCACTTCACAGCGCAGGCTGCGCCGAACATCACCCCGGCCATGAGCCGCCAGGGCCGCAGCAGGGCAAGCGGACCATACGCGCCCTGCAGGCTTTCCATGTTGTTTGTGCGCAGGTACCGGGCCAGGTGTGAGCGAAACCAGTCCCGGTCGGCGATCAGCGCAGCCACGGCGGCGAGCACGAACGTTGCCCTGGAAGATGTCGAGCAGTGCGATCCGGCTCATGGTGAACGCCAGGCCATCGAAGGTGAGCAGCACCCCCGCGATGGCGCCGACCAGCGTCGAACGCGACAGGCGCCGCGCCATCCGCACCGTCAGGAACACCAGCAGCGCCCCGAAGACACAGGACATGAACCGCCAGCCGAAGGGCGTCATCCCGAAGAAATGCTCACCGACCGCGATCAGCCACTTGCCGAGGGGCGGATGCACCACATAGGCGGGATTGTCCGTGAAGCCACTCAGGTCCCCGGCCGCGATCTTGTCGTCAGTGCCGAACTGCTTGGTGTCCAGCCACTGCCTCTCGTAGCCGGAGTGCAGCAGTCCCCAGGCGTCCTTGGCGTAATAGGGTCTCGTCGAAGACGATCTTCCCGGGAAACCCCAGGTTGTAGATGCGGGTTGCGAAGGCGAAGACCGCGAGACCGACGGCCACCAGCCATCCGGGCAGCCGGTCCCTGAGCTGCCCGTCTTCAAGAGCCTCGATAGTCGTCACCACGCGGACAGTCTAAGAGGTTCCGCGACAAGGTGCTCTGTTGCAAAAGGCGGACTGGGGGCTGGGGAGGCAGGCCAGTGGGTTCACGGCCCTGATGCTGGTGTCGTGTGGCGGAGGGTGGTCAGTGGGAGGCGGTCCCGGGGCGGAGTGGCGGGTAACTGTGTGAACAGGGGTAACTGTGTGAAGCGGCGCTGGGCTGTGTCGTGGGTGAGGTGAACGAGACGCCGCTTCTGGGGCTGGAGAGCAACAGCGGGATTGCGGGATGCGACACTAGGCTGGCGGTTATGGATCCGACCCGAGGCGTACTGGTGCTGGCTGCCACCCCTATCGGATCGCATACCCATGCCAGTCCTGCGTTGCGCGAGGCCTTGGTGGCAGCTGACGTGATCGCGGCTGAGGACACTCGCCGCTTCGTGACCTTGTTGCGTCGCCTTGGTGTGGTGACTGAGGCGAGGGTGGTGTCCTACTTCGAGGGCAACGAGGCTGCCCGGACCACGGAGCTGGTGGACGTGATCGCTGCCGGGCAGCGGGTGGTGCTGGTCACCGATGCCGGGATGCCCTCGGTCAGCGACCCGGGATATCGCCTCGTGAGGGCGTGCATCGACCATGACCTGCCGGTCACTGCCGTTCCCGGGCCCTCGGCGGTCCTGACCGCGCTCGCGGTCTCCGGGCCGCCCTGCGACCGGTTCTGTTTCGAGGGCTTCCTGCCCAGGAAACCGGGGGAGCGGCGCGCCCGGCTGGCGGCCCTGGCTGCGGAGGAGCGCACCATGATCCTGTTCGAGGCGCCGCACCGTCTCCACGAGTGGCTGCTGGACGCGGCGGATGCCTTCGGTCCGGGGCGGCGTGCGGTGGTGTGCCGGGAACTGACCAAACCCCATGAGGAGATCATCCGGGGTTGCCTGGCGGAGCTGGCAGGCTGGGCTGCGGACGGGGTCCGGGGTGAGGTAACCGTCGTCGTCGCCGGAGCCGAACCAGTCCACGCCGGGATGGGGGACGCTCTTGACCTGGTGACCTCCCGGGTCGCCGATGGTGAGAAACTGTCACAGGCAGTGCGTGCTGTGGCAGACCTGCTCGGGATCTCCCGCAAGGAACTTTACGAGGCCGCCCTGGCGGCCAGGAAGGAGTGCGAATGAGCCTTCCAGAGCATCTCCCGGCTGCTCCTGAGGCGCTTCCTGCGCATGTCATCGACAATCACACCCATCTGGGATCCACCGCCGAGTATTCCGGTCTTGAGGTGGCGCAGTCCCTCGATGCGGCTGCGGCCGCCGGGGTGCTGGGTGTGGTCGATGTCGGCTGCGACCTGCCTTCATCGCGCGCCGCCGCTGCCCTGGCGGCTGCCGACCCCAGGGTCCGGGCCGCCGTCGCCATCCACCCGAATGACGCGGCACGCTGCTTCCAGCGCGGCGGCCTGGCGGCCCTCGACGAAGAGCTGGCGGAACTGCCGGCGCTCGCGTCGCTGCCGGGCGTGGTGGCCGTCGGTGAGACCGGGTTGGACTACTATCGCACCCGCGACTCTCAGGGGCGGCAGGCGCAGGCCCACAGCTTCCCGCGCCCACATCGCCCTGGCCCGGGAGAAGGACCTCACCCTCGTGATCCACGACCGGGACGCCCACGCCGACGTGCTGAGGATCCTCGACTCCGGGGAGCGCCCCGGGAGGGTCGTGATGCACTGCTTCTCCGGGGACGCCGGCTTCGCCCGGGAGTGCGTGGACCGTGGCTTCTGGCTGTCGTACCCGGGGTGGTGACCTTCGGATCGGCGGGGTCGCTGCGGGAGGCCGCGAAGGCGACACCTCTGGACCGCATTCTCGTGGAGACCGACGCGCCCCTATCTCACGCCGAAACCGCAGCGTGGCAAGCCGAACGCGCCCCTACCTGCTACCCCATACGGTCGTATTCCTGGCGGATCTGCTGGACGCCGACCTGGCCGGCTTCTGCCGCCAGGTGAGGGCCAACACCGAGGCGGCCTACGCCACGAGCTGGGGCGGCGATGCCTGAGACCGGCCTGCTGGATCCCAGCTCGGCGCGCCGGATCGCCGCTGGGCTGGATCTGCGGCCCACCAAACAGCGCGGCCAGAACTTCGTCGTCGACGCCAACACGGTGCGCCGCATCGTTGCCCTGTCCGGCATCGGACCTGATGACGTCGTCCTGGAGATCGGCCCTGGGCTGGGGTCGCTGACCCTCGGGCTGCTTGAGGTGGCTCGTGCGGTCACCGCCGTCGAGATCGATGACCGCCTGGCCGGCCGCCTGGGGACAACCGTCGCGCAGCGGCTCGGGCCACAGGCCGCGGCGCGGCTGGACGTGGTCGCCGCCGACGCGCTGGCCGTCACCGAACTGCCCGGCCAGGCGCCGACCGCGGTGGTCGCGAACCTGCCGTATAACGTGTCGGTGCCGGTGCTGCTGCATCTGCTTGAGCACTTCCCGTCCTGGCGGCGGGGCCTGGTGATGGTGCAGCTGGAGGTCGCGGACCGGCTGGCCGCGCAGCCCGGCTCCAAGGTTTACGGAGCGCCCAGCGCGAAGCTCGCCTGGTGGGCCTCGGCCACGCGCGCCGGCACTGTGCCCCCGAAGGTCTTCTGGCCGGTGCCCAACGTCGACTCGGGGCTGGTGCGGCTGGAGCGTCACGCCCCACCGGAGACCACGGCGGCCCGGCAGCAGGTGTTCGCGGTGATCGACGCGGCCTTCGCGTCGCGCCGCAAGATGCTGCGGGCCGCGTTGTCGGGGCTGTTCGGCGGATCAGCGGCGGCAGCGGAGGCCATCGAGTCGGCAGGCCTGGACCCGCAGGTCCGGGGCGAGGTCCTCGACGTCGCAGCCTTCGCCGCCATCGCGAGCAGGCTGGCGGATGGAGCCGCCGCGACACTAGGCCCGGACCGTGGCTGAAGTGCGGGTGCGGGTGCCGGCGAAGGTGAATCTAGCGCTGAACGTTGGGGCCACCGGCCAGGACGGCTATCACGCCCTCGGCACGGTCTTCCAGGCGGTGTCGCTGTTCGACGAGCTGACCGCCCGGCCACTCAGCACCGGGGAATTCCGGCTGAGCTTCGGGGTGAGGGAGCAGCGGGGCTGCCCACGGACGGCACCAACCTCGTGACCCGCGCCGCCCGGCTACTGGCTAAGACCTGCGGAGCCGAGAGTGCCGGTGCCGACATCCGGATCCACAAGCGCATCCCCATTGCGGGTGGCATGGCTGGGGATCCGCCGACGCCGCCGCCACCCTCGTCGCCTGCAATCAACTGTGGGAAACCGGGCTGAGCCGCCAGCAGCTCCACGGTCTCGCAGCCCAGCTCGGCGCCGACGTCCCCTTCCTGCTCCACGGAGGCACTGCCCTGGGTGCCGGACGCGGTGAGAAACTGACCCCCGTGGCCGTTGGCGGTACCTTCCGGTGGGTGCTTGCCTTCAGTCACCATGGCTTGTCCACCCCGGCGGTTTTCCGGGAGTTCGACCGCATCAGCTCGCCGCACCCCACCGGCATCGGCCCGGATCTGCTGGCGGCGCTCGCCGATGGCGACGTCCCGCGTCTGGGAAAGCTACTCAGCAACGACCTGCAGCAGGCTGCGATCTGCCTCCAGCCCGAACTGGCCGAGGTCCTGAAGATGGGACGCGACGCCGGGGCGGCCGGCGCTATCGTCAGTGGCTCCGGCCCGACGATCGCGTTCCTGGCCGGTGAGGCCGGGACCTCCGATGCGATCGCTGAGCGGCTGCTGCTGTCCTCCAGGGTCCGCGCCGTCCGCCGGGTCCGTGGCCCAGTGCCTGGGGCTCAGGTGGTGAGGTGAGGAGCCGTGATGGACGAGGTTGACGAGGTAATGGCCGCGTGGCACCGGGAACGTCCCGATCTCGCGACCTCGCCGATGGCGGTGTGGTCGCGGATCCACCGCCTGGCCGCCCTGCTCGACGCAGCCCGCAAACGCTGTTTCGCTGAGCATGGTCTGGACAACTGGGAATTTGACGTCTTGGCCGCCCTGCGGCGGGCTGGGGAGCCCTACCAGCTATCTCCGGGGCAGCTCTTGCATCAGACCCACGTCACCTCCGGCACCATGACCAACCGGGTGGACCGGCTGTGCGACCGTGGACTGGTGACCCGTCATGCCGCACCCAGCGACGGCCGTTCCGTCGTCGTCGGACTCACCGGGGCCGGCAGGCGTGCCGTGGACAATGCCCTGGAGGCCCTGGTCGAATTGGAGGAATCCCTCCTGGCTGGCTGGTCAGCCGGCGAACGGGAATCCCTGGCGGCGATGCTGCGCCGCCTACTGGCGTGAGTCCTTGACCTCCACGAGAAGCCTGGGGCTGGGTGTGAGGTGCGCCATGCCGTTCCAGGCCAGGTTGATCAGGTGCCGCGCCACCACGAGTCGTTCGGGCTCGCGGTCATCCAGCCACTGCTGCCCGGTCATGGCCACCAACCCGACCAGGGCCTGGGCATACAGGTGCGCGTATTGCGGGTCGTGTCCGAGGCGGGGGAACTCGGCGCGCAGGATGTCCTCGACCTGGGTGGCGATCTCGCTGAGGATGGAGGCGAAAGAGCCGGTGGGGTTTGCGAGCGAGGAATCCCGTGAGAGGATGCGGAACCCGTCGGGGCAGCGGTCGATGTAGTCCAGGAGAGCCAGGGCGCCGCGCTCCAGGGTTTCCCGCGGGCCTGCACCTGGCCTGGTGAGGGCGGCGTGGATCTCGGCGTGCAGGGTAGTGGTCTCCTTCTCGACCACAGCCTGATAGGCGCCGTCCTTGCCTCCGAAATGCTCGTAGACCACAGGCTTTGAGACGCCGGCGCGGGCTGCGATCTCCTCCACCGAGGTCCCCTCGAGATCCGCGTTCCGCGAACACCTCCCGGGCGATGGTGAGCAACTGCTCGCGGCGCTGTGCCGAGCTCAGGCGCACCCGGGAACGCCGGGCGCGTGCGCTGGCGGGCATGGACATACCTCCAGTCTCCCGCATCCGCTGGGGGATGCCCAAACAATGACGGGCTTCCGGTTGTGCACGCCTCGGAGAGCTCACCAGGCTTTGTCCTGACGCACCCAGCAGGAGGCCAGGTGATCGTTGACCAGTCCGACGGCCTGCATGGTGGCGTACATCGTCACCGGGCCGACGAAACGGAAGCCCAGGCCCTTCAGCTGCCGGCTGAGGGCCTCGCTCTCCGGTGTCCGGCTGGGGATCTCGTCACGGCTCCTGGGCGGTGCCAGCGGCGGGCCAGGGGTATGGTCCGTGAGGATCTCCGCCAGGGTCCCGCCCGCCTCATGCAGCGTCACCAGGGCCTTCGCGTTGCCGACGGCGGCGCGGATTTTCGCCTCGTTCCGGATGATCCTGGCATCGCCCATCAGACGGCCGATGTCCTGCTCGTCGAACTGCGCCACCCGCGCCGGGTCGAATCCCGCGAACAGCTCCCGGAAGGCCTCGCGTTTCCGCAGCACTGTGATCCAGCTCAGCCCCGACTGGAAACCCTCCAGGACCAGCCGCTCGAACAGGACCGTCTCCTCGGCGGTATCGGCGATGGGACGTCCCCACTCCGTATCGTGGTAGTGCTCGTACAGCGGGTCCCCGGCTCCGAAACAACGCTCCATGATCCCTCCTTGATCCCTCGTGAAAGATCCGCCCTGGTCATTTTCCATCATGGACGTTGCCGCAACCGGTCCGCCAAGACCGGCCCGGTTCGTGACCGCTGTTGAAAACAGCGCCGCACGGCCGTGAGCAGCTGCAGATCTTCTGAGGCACTCAGCCTGGCCGGGTTTTCCTATACACTTGCCAACTGGCCCGGCAAGGGCCGTTCCCCGGTTGGTCTTCCGGCAGGGCCCGCCTGACTTTGAATCAGGATTAGCGAAGTAGGTTCGACTCCTACCCGGGGAGCCGTCACATCCGGAACAGCAATGCCCGCACCAGCAGGTAGACCACGAAACCTGCGATGCCGATGAGAGACGTCAGGTTGATTCCCCGTTTGAGCCGCAGGCCCCTGTGACGCCACCTGGGCCGGGACCCCAGGGCCGTAGGGGCCGCCAGCCGGCTGCGGCCTGGCGTGTTGGTCGCTGTACCGGCTGACGACAGGATTCAGCGCCCCCAGCACACCGCCGGCGATCATCTCAAGGAGACGCCAGGTCGCCGGGTCGGTCAGATCCTGGGGACTCTGCGTGTAGCAGAACAGCCACTGGTCGACCATCTCGATGTCATAGCTGGCCGGCGCCCTCAGCAAGGCATCCAGCACGTTGGGAGGCAGCAGATAAAAAGCATCGTGGCCATACCCGCTGGGGGCGTAGAGCTGATAGTGGTCGTCGAATGGCGCTCCGAGGCTCACGCGCTGCGACGAGGCGAAGACCGCGGGAAGGTTCGTGAATCCCCAACTGTTGTTCGCCTTGGCGTCGAGCAGCAGATGCGGTACGGGCTTCGGCAGCCGGAAGGCAGCGAAATTCCAGTGATGGGTTGTGCTGTTCTTTCCCGAGCCTGTCGTGTACTCGTAGCCGCCGACATCGACCAGCACCCCGGTGGGCGAGTACAAGTGGTTCACCGAAGCTCTGGAGTGCCCCATGTCGAACAGCAGCCCGGGGTACCGCGGGTTAGCCGACTGCAATGCGAAACGCAGGCCGTTCACGTCGGCGAACCGTGCCAGCAAAGCCCAGTTGCGTCTCTTCCGGAAATTTGCCAGCCCGGCCTTGATGAAGACCAGGGCCACGATGGCGAAGACTCCCACGAACGCTGCCGGAATCAGGATCAGCTCGAAGCGAGGCTGAAATCTCTGCGTGATGGACATGTCGCTGATGAAGACCCTCGCCACATTGCTGCCTACGAATATGAAGAGGATGAAGAAGACCATGAAGAAGATCGCGGTTACCGCGATCGTAGACACCTCTGTGTAGCCGAACTCTCCGCTGCTTCAACACCCGCAACTCCTGCGGAGTGAGCGGGGCCATCAATGGATCCGTGTTGAACCTCACCACTGCCTCAGGGTAACGAGGCAGCGGGTCAGGCGAACCGGACAGCGTCGAGGACCGGGTTGACGCAGGCTCTGGGCTCCCTGACTCCCCGGCTGGTAGTTTTCATACCGTGAGTCCGGGGAGGCCCCGGTGGACACAGCGGGAAGGAAACGGTCTTGACCATCCCTGACAACGATCTGGCTCCCGTCGCGGCGGTCATCGTCCTGGCAGCCGGCGGTGGGACGCGCATGAAGTCGCGTCGCTCCAAACTGCTCCATGAGGTGTGCGGGAAATCGATGCTCAGCTACGCGGTCTCCGCGGCAGCAGCGCTCAACCCACATCATTTCGTGGTCGTGGTGGGGCATCAGCGAGTGGAGGTGATCGAGCATCTCGAATCGCTGAGCCAGAACGTGACCACAGCGGTCCAGGACCAGCAGCTCGGCACCGGCCACGCGGTTTCCTGCGGGCTGGGGCAGCTTCCCGACTTCGATGGCGAGGGTGGTCGTCACCTACGGCGACGTGCCATTGCTGACCGGGGACACCCTGCGCCGCCTCGTGTCCATCCACCGCGCCGAGCGCAACGCCGTCACCGTGCTGACCGCCGAGGTGGCGGATCCCGCTGGCTACGGGCGGATCGTGCGCACCGCCGGGAGGGTGACCGGCATCGTCGAGCACCGCGACGCCTCCGACGAGCAGCTTCTCATCCGGGAGATCAACTCCGGGATCTATGTCTTCGACGCCGCCACCCTCCGCGACGGCCTGGCGCACCTGACCACCGACAACTCCCAGGGCGAGCAGTACCTCACCGACGTCCTGTGCTACGCCCACGACCAGGGCCACCCCGTGGGTGCCCTCATCACCGACGATGTGTGGCAGACCGAAGGCGTCAACGACCGCATCCAGCTGGCCCGGATGAGCCAGGAGCTGAACCGCCGCATCCTCGAACACTGGATGCTGGAGGGGGTCACCGTCATCGACCCGCGTAACACCTGGGTGGACGTGGACGTCGACCTCAGCCAGGATGTCACCCTCCTGCCCGGCGTGATCCTGCAGGAGCCACCACCGTCGCCACCGGAGCCGTGATCGGCCCGGACACCACCCTCCAGGACGTCGAGGTCGGCGAGAACGCCACCGTCACCCGCTCCCACGGATCCTTCGCCATCATCGGGGACGGCGCCAATGTCGGGCCGTTCTCGTACCTGCGGCCCGGCACCCAGCTGGGTACCGGCGGAAAGATCGGTGCCTTCGTCGAGACCAAGAACGCCGTCATCGGGGAGGGCTCGAAGGTACCGCACCTGAGCTACGTCGGAGACGCGGTGATCGACGACGGCACCAACATCGGGGCCGGCACGATCTTCGCGAACTACGACGGGGTCAACAAATCCACCACCCACATCGGGAATTCCGCGTTCATCGGATCCAACTCGGTGCTGGTGGCGCCCGTCGACATCGCCGACGGCGCTTTCGTGGCGGCCGGATCCGCTGTCACCGATGACGTGCCTGCCGGGGCGCTGGCCGTGGCCCGGGGCCGGCAGCGCAACGTCGACGACTGGGTGGATCAGCGGCGCCCCCACTCCAAGGCCGCGCGGGCCGCCGCCGCGAACGACGGCAGCATCCATCCGTCCGTCGTCGAGTCACGCGCCAAGCAGAAGGATTGAGCATCCCCGCATGAGGGAATGAGACCGCGAACAACAAGCACCTGATGCTTTTTCTCGGGGCGGGCCTACCCGGAGCTGGCCGAGGAGATCGCCCAGACCCTCGAAACGAACCTGGTGCCGACCCGTGCCCTGGCCTACGCGAACTCCGAGATCTATGTGCGCTTCGAGGAGTCGGTACGTGGCTGTGACGCCTTCGTGATCCAGTCGCACACCGCGCCCGTGAACGAGTGGATCATGGAGCAGCTGATCATGGTGGATGCCCTGAAACGCGCCTCCGCGAAGCGGATCACCGTGGTGGCCCCCTTCTACCCGTACGCGCGCCAGGACAAGAAGCACCTCGGGCGGGAGCCCATCTCGGCGCGGCTGGTCGCGGACCTGTACCGGGCCGCCGGCGCCGACCGGATCATGTCGGTGGACCTGCATGCTTCGCAGATCCAGGGATTCTTCGACGGCCCCGTCGACCACCTCTGGGGTCTGCCGGTGCTGAGCGCATACATACGAGACCACTACGACGCCTCACAGATGTGTGTCGTCTCCCCGGACGCGGGGCGAGTCCGGCTGGCCGACATGTGGACGGACGAACTTGGCTGCCCGCTCGCGATCATCCACAAGCGCCGTGACCATGAGAAGGCCAATACGGTCGCCGTGCATGAGGTCGTCGGCGATGTGCAGGGCAAAACCCTGCCTGCTCGTCGACGACATGATCGACACTGCTGGAACCATCACCCAGGCGGCCCATGCGCTGCATGAGCGAGGCGCCAGCAAAGGTCATCTGCGCCGCTACCCACGCTGTGTTCTCAGGACCTGCGGTGGAGCGGCTGAATCAATCGGGCATGGCGGAGATCATCGTGACCAACACGCTGCCGATTCGGACCGCCGAGCCCATTCACAACCTGACGGTGTTGTCAATCGCCCCGCTCATCGCGCGGGCCATCAACGCCGTCTTCCGCGACGGATCGGTGACATCTCTGTTTGGAGGGCAAGCATAAATGAGTGTTCGTGGGGTCAATAAGGTATCGATCATCGGCGCTGGGGCGGTGGGTTCCTCGCTCGCCTACGCCAGTCTGATCCGGGGGGTTGCCCGGCACGTCGTGTTGCACGACATCAACGCGGCGAAGGTTCGCGCCGAGGCGCTCGACCTGGCTCATGGCAGCCAGTTCATGCCGCAGGCGAAGATCGAGGGGTCAGAGGACCCTGAGGTCACCCGGGATCCGATGTGGTCGTGATCACCGCAGGCGCCAAGCAAAAACCAGGGGAGTCCCGGATGGACCTCGCGGCCTCCACCGTGAACCTGATGAAGAAGGTGATCCCGCCGCTGGTGGAGCGTTCGCCAGAGGCGATTTTCCTCATGGTGACTAATCCCGTGGACGTCACCACCTATGCGGCTCTCAAGATCAGCGGGCTGCCCTCCAATCAGGTATTCGGGTCGGGCACGGTGCTGGATTCCTCTCGGCTGCGTTATCTGGTAGCAGAGGCCTGTGAGGTGGCCGTGGTGAATGTCCATGCATACATCGCGGGTGAGCATGGCGACTCTGAAATCCCGCTGTGGAGCGCTGCCACCATCGGTGGCATTCCGTTGCTGGACTGGGAACGCGAGACCGGGAAACTCGATGAGTCCACTCGCGATGAGATCGCGGACCGCGTGGTGAATGCGGCATACGAGGTGATCGAGGGCAAGGGAGCAACGAACTATGCCATCGGTCTGGCGGCGACGCGGATCATCGAGTCGATCCTGCGCGATGAGCATCGCGTGCTTCCCATTTCGGGACTCGTGGATGACTGGCACGGTATCAAGGACGTCTGTCTTTCCGTGCCCACTATCGTCGACAGTCAGGGCGCTGGGCGTAGCCTCCGGCTGCATCTGACCGATGGTGAACTCGGCTGTATGCATGAATCGGCCGACGCAATTCGGCATACCCTGAATTCACTGGGATTCTGAAACTCCGTGGATTCCCTGCCGGCGTCATTGCCGGCAGGGAATCCACTATTCAGCTGATTTACTAGTGCCGTGTGGTGGGAGTCTGTCAGTGGGAGGCGGTTCCGGAGCGGATGGTTCGCGGGGCAGTCGAGTGAAACGGTACTGCGTACCGTGATGAAGGTGAACGAAGCGAGGCGCCGCATCCGGGGGCCGGAAAACACCGGTGAACTAACGCCACACGACACCTCTAGGCCGTGTTCTCCGCCGGCCGGGGGATAGCGCCGCGCTGGCGGAGCCGGGAGACCACACGGTTGAGCCCGACGGGGGTCAGGCCGAGGTACTGCGCCACTTCGCGTTGTGACAGGCGGGCTGCCAGGCGTGGGTATTCCTGCAGGAATGCCAGGTAGCGTTCCTCGGTGCTCATAGTCAGAAGCTGGTATTCCCGGTGCATGTGATAGGCGACCAGGCGCAGCAATGCGACGGTGGAGAAGCGATGCCATTCGGGATGGCGTTTCCCGAGGGCTGAGAGAAGACGAATCGGGGTGCCGACGATGATGGAATTCTCTTTGGCCAATCCGCGCTGGCGTGCGAGAGCCAGAGGAGACTCCAGTATCTGGTGGTTCGCGGGGAGCCCCAGCAGTTCGCTGAACTCATGGGGTGTTGTGTTGAGGAAGATATCTCCTTTCTGATGGTAACCCGCGATGTGCGACTTGCCTTTGATGGTGACCATGGCTGTTATGGTGCCGCTGAGTACCAGCCACATCATGGGCTGATTGCCGTTGGGCAGTGGCTGCCCTGAATCAACCTCCATCACGATGGATGAAGCTGCGCACAGGTTCCATCCCGGTATGGGACAACCCACAGCTTCCTCGACTGTGCGGCGGGCAATAGGTTCCCACCGGGTGCCTACTAGATGTGTGGCGCTGGTCATGTTCAGATCTTAACCCCAGTTAACTGATTTTCTCTCCGATAGTTAACTGTATCCGACCGGGTTTTGCCAAACTTTGACAATTCAAAGGGTTAGGTCCGGCGTCGTGCCCGATTCAATCATCTGATTTCCCTGGGCTGGATGCCGGTGAGGCGGGGTGATACCCCTAGTCCGGCATGGGGGAGGCTAGCACTTTGGTCTGCAAGAGACCGTCTGGAACTTCCCCCGTCAGAGTGATGACCCCGCGGATCCTGGCCGATACGTTGATGACGAGCAATCGAATCGAGGAAGGTTACCGATAGTGAGCATCGCTCCACCTGTCACGGCTCCCGCTTGCGGCGCCCAGAATCTGACCAAGGTGTTCGGCGAGGGCGGACCTCGTCCCGTCGTCGCCGTCAACGACGTCACCATCACCATCGAGGCCGGGTCCTTCACAGCCATCATGGGACCGTCCGGGTCCGGCAAATCGACTCTTATGCACTGCATGGCGGGGCTAGACCGTGCCACCAGCGGATCGGTGTGGGTGGGGCAGCAGGACCTCTCCAGGCTGCCGGAGCGGGCGGTCACCAAGATCCGCCGCGACCAGATCGGGTTCGTGTTCCAGTCCTTCAACCTGCTTCCCACCCTCACTGCCGAGCAGAACATCCTGTTGCCGCTTGAGCTCGCGGGCCGCAAGCCGGACCGCGCGGTGCTGGCGGAGGTCGTCGAATCCCTCGGCCTGACCGAGCGCCTCACACACCGTCCCAGCCAGCTCTCCGGCGGCCAGCAGCAGCGGGTCGCGATCGCACGAGCCCTGATTACCCGGCCACAGGTGATCTTCGCCGACGAGCCCACCGGGGCGCTCGACTCCCGCACCGGTGTCGCGCTGCTCGAGTACCTGCAGCAGTGCTCCCGCGAGCAGGGACAGACCATCATCATGGTCACCCACGACCCGAAGGCGGCAGGCTACGCGGACCGGGCGCTGGTGCTCTCCGACGGGGTTATCGTCGACGATGTTGCCCAGCCCTCCGCTGAGATCATGCTGGCTAGCCTCGGCCGACTGGGGGCGTGATGCTACGCGACGCCATCAACGAGATCCGGCTGCATCCCGGCCGCTTCGTCGCGACGCTGCTGGCCGTCGCCATCAGCGTCGGCTTCATCTCGGCCATCCTCGTCGGGGTGCGCAGCCAGGAGAACTCGGTTGCCCGGTCCACGGAGCTGTCGATCTCCAAGGCCGATGTCGTGGTCAGTATGGAGGAGAAGCCCGGCGAGCGGTTCGACCAGGAGGACGTCACCAAGGCCATTCGAGGGGTCTCCGGTGTGACGGCCGCGGAGCCCATCCTGGTCTTTCCCACGTCACTGACCCGTGGCTCCTCCTCTGCCTATTTCAACATCATGCGGCTGCCCTCCGAGGACTTCCGCTGGGCCTCCCTCGCTGAGGGAAACTGGCCCTCGGGTGCGAATGAGATCGTCCTATCCAAGGAGGGCGCGGAGAAACTGGAGGTGAAGATCGGGGAGGAGATCACCATCGATGCCGCTGAGCAGGGCAAGAACACCCGCAAGGTCGTCGGCATCACCAACGACGCGCCCACGCTCTACTTATCGACCGCCTATGTCGCCAGCTTCGAAACGCAGACGGCAGTGCAGTGGGTCGTCAAGGCCCAGGATCCGGACTCGGTGGCCCCGGCCATTCAGAAGGCGATCGACGACCTCGGGCAGGGTAGCTTCAAGGTGCAGACCACCGACGCCTATCGCGCTGCTCAGCTCAATCAGCTGACTGGCAGCTTCGAGGTCTTCCGCAACCTCCTGCTGGGATTCGCCGCGATCTCCCTGATCGTCGGGATGATCATCATCGCCAACACCTTCACCATCCTCGTCACCCAGCGACGCCGCCAGATCGGCCTGCTGCGCGCCGTCGGGGCCTCGACCGGGCAGGTCGCGGGACGGCTCCTGACCGAATCCGTGCTGCTGGGGCTCATCGGGTCGCTGATCGGCGTGGGGCTCGATCGGGGTTGGCGCCATCGCCGGGTACTTCACGAAGTCTCTCACTGGGGGCTGGTGCTGCCGTTCGGGGAGCTGGCTGTCGCCGTTGCCGCCGGTGTGCTGGCCACCGTGCTGTCGATGATCGGTCCGTTGCTGACCGCCACCCGGGTCAGTCCCCTCGAGGCCCTGCAGGTGGTGCCGAGTGCTGCCCGGGCCAAACGGCTGAGCATCGTGCGCGCAGTGTTCTGTGGCCTGTTCCTGCTGCTGGAGGCGGGCTGGTCTTCCAGGCCTTCAGTGACACGGAGCATGGCCTCATGTGGGCTGCCGGCGGTGGCGCTTTCCTCTCCCTGGCCATCCTGGGTGCGGCCCCGTTCTATATCCCCCTCCTGCTGCGGCTCTTCGGCCGGATTTTCGGATTCGCAGGGCCGACGGTCAAGCTGGCGGCTAGCAATGCCGCCCGCAACCCGCGTCGTGCCTCCGCCACCGCGGTGGCCCTGATGCTGGCGGTAGGCCTGGTCGTGACGCTGCAGGTCGGTGTCTCGACCATGCGCACCTCGACCATCGAGGCGATCAACCAGCGCTATCCCGTTGACGTGTCCGCGCGGGCTACCTCCGGTCGCTCCCGAGCGGGGTGGTGGAGGATCTCCGCAATTCCCAGCGGGGTCGCCAAGGTGGTCGAGGTCTCCAGCAAGCAGGTGGACCTGGGCGGTGAGCAACTCAGCGTCCGCAATGTGAATCCCGGGTATGCGGAACTTGGGCTCTCCGGCGGACGTAATGATGCTGCCGATGGCGTGGTCACTGTGAGCTTGGCGACGGCCAGGGCCATGCCGTCGCGGATTGAGCTTCCGGGTGCCGGCGAGGTCGAGGTGCGCGGCTCCAACAAGGTTGAAGGAAATACCGCAGCGGTTTCGGAGTCCGTCTTCGAAAAAGCTGTCCGGGACGGCCGAGGTCCGGGAGGCCTGGGTCAAACTGACCGACCGTAACTCTGTCTCGGCGATCAACCAGGTGATGAACGTGCTGAGACCCTATATGACGCAAGCCGCTACCGGCGACGGGGTCGTGATGGGTGGCGGTGCCACCGCGGCTGGGATCATCGAGCAGGTCGTGAATGTGCTCATGGTGGTGCTGACCGCGCTGCTCGGCGTCGCGGTCGCCATCGCGCTCATCGGCGTCGGCAACACTCTTGGCCTGTCGGTGCTGGAGCGGCAGCGCGAGTCGGCCCTGCTGAGGGCCCTCGGGATGCAGCGGCGCTCGCTCAGGCTGATGCTGCTGACCGAGGCGATGTTCTTGGCCTTGGCGGGCATTGTCCTGGGCGTGGCAGCCGGGTCGTTCTTCGCGTGGCTGGGCGTGGTCACCTCCCTCGGGATGATGTCGGAGTCCAGCCGGCCCGATGTGGTGTTCTCCGTCAACCTGCCGGTCACGGGTGGCCTGATCCTGGTGTGCGTGGCGGCAGCGGCCCTGGCATCGGTCCCTGCCCGGCCGGCGTGCGGCCAACGCCACCCCGACGGAGGCCCTGGCGGTGGATTAGCTACAAGCTACAGGTCCTTCGACGAAACCGGCCGGTGACGGGCAGCCCGTCGCCGGCCGGTTGGCTTGTTGCGAAGTGGTGCCTGCCAGGCTCGCCCGGTGAGTGGGCACCCCAACAACAGGGATTTTCCTTGGGGCTCATCCTGATGCCTCGCGGGTTGGCTTTTTTCGCCTGCTGACAGTCCAGATGGGCCGGCCGAATCAGCACCGTCGGCTACCGGTAGAACCCCGTAATCCGCGGCATAGTTGTACTTTCCGTCATTACTGTATATGGTGTCTATATACAGAAAGGAGGGTGCATGGACATCGTGCTATCTAATACCGCCGGGACCCCGATCTACGTCCAGATCGAGGACCAGATCAAGACGGCCATCCTGCGTGGCGATGTCACCGAGGGTGAGGCGCTGCCCTCCATCCGGGCCCCTCGCCCGCGACCTGAGGGTCTCCGTTATCACCACCACCCGCGCCTACGCGGAGTTGGTGGCTTCCGGCATGGTCGCCAACGTCCCCGGCAAGGGGTATTTCGTCCTAGCACGCGACGCCGAGCTCGTCCGGGAACAGGCACTGCGCGAGGTGGAGAGACACTTCGCCGACGGCGTGGCTGCCGCCCGGCTAGCCGGTATTGACGACGACGAGATCCGAGCCATCGCCGAACTAGCTCTCACTTCCAAGGAGGAACAATGACCAGCAGCAACCCCTTGACCTGAGGGGAATCGCCAAGGCCCTATGGCGGATTCCGTCTCGGCCCCCTCGACCTGGCCGTGCCGCGCGGCTACGTGATGGGCCTGGTCGGGGCCAACGGGGCGGGCAAGACCACCGCCATCAAGATCGCGCTCGGCGCAGTGCGGCACCATGCCGGCGCGGTGCACCTGATCGACAAGACCCGTGTTGGCGTGGTCCTGGACCAGCCGCCCTGGCATACCGACTGGCGGGTCCGTGACCTTTCCCGGTTGTTCCGTCCCTTCTACCCTGACTGGGATCAGCGGGTCTTCGATGAGCTGGCCGGCTGGGCGGGGGTGTCCCCGCGGCTGAAGATCAAGGAGTTCTCCCGCGGCATGGGCATGAAGATGCAGATCGCGGTGGCTCTGGCGCACCGGGCTGAGCTGCTGATCCTCGACGAGCCGACCAGCGGCCTTGACCCTCTGGCGCGCAGTGAGCTGCTGGACAGGCTGTCGGATTTCATGACCGATGAGCGGCACGCCATCCCTGTTTTCCACGCACATCACCAGCGACCTGGAACGCATCGCCGACCTCATCACCATCCTCGACCGTGGCCGGGTGATCGCTTCCGGACCCCGCGATGAGGTCGTCGAGGCGTGGGCGATGGTCCGCGGTGGGGCCGCTGACCTCACCGATGAGCTACGCCCCCGGATCCGCGGACTCAGGCGGCACGCCGTCGGCTGGGAGGGGCTCCTGGCCGCCTCCGACCTAAGCCTGTGCGGGCCCGGCATCGTGTCGGAAGCGCCGTCTATCGAAGAGCTGCTGGTGCATCTCGCCAAGCGAAAGGAATCAGAGAATGCGTCGTGAACTTGGAGCCATGCTGAAGTTCGACCTATACAGAATGCGTGGGATTTTCTACACGACCCCTGGGGTGATCCTATACTGGTTTGTTTTTTCTCATGGGGCTGAAGATCCCATGAGTTTCGCCAGCACATTCTTAACGATGTCGGTGATTTTTATTTTCAGCCTGGAAACGCTAGCCCCTCACAGGGTGTTCTACGACATCCTGCTCCTGCGGCGGCGCGTGGTGACGATCTCGTATTACCTGACCTCGCTGATGTTCTTGGTGCTCTACGGGGGCCTTGCAGCCGTTGTCTTGGGGTTGCGTGTGCTCCTGGGGATGGACGCAGCCAGTGGCTGGGTGGCCATGACTCCGTCATCCCTTGGGACAGCTGTGCTCAGCTACGCGGTCCTTGCTCCCGTCTCCGTTCACTATGGATATCTCATGAGAGCAATCTTCGAATATGGATATATCACGGGTTTATTCGTCTTTATCATCACGGTGGCAACTGTGATGGTGGGAGGATGGGCAGCGCTGTCGGCGATGCCTGATTCTTGGCTGATGGCGAACTTCCCAGAGTGGCTTCGCCCCTGGGGGCCGTGGCTGCTGCTGGGGGCTCGGCCTGGTGGGTTATCTCGTCTCGCTGCTGGTGTCGATCTTCATCTACGAGCGTCAGGACCACTGACCCTTGCTGGCGGTCACCGGCCGCGGCTGGCCCGGGCTGTTCCCGGCCGGTAGGCCGAGACGCTGGGCTCGCCCGGCAGCCAGAACCGCCACGGATGGAGCTCGCCGTCGCCTCCCGGGCCCGACACTCCCACCCGGGGGCCCGTCAGCCACTCGCCGGGTGGAGTGTTGGGCAACCACCACGACCACTCCTGACCCTAGCAGATCGGCTCCGTCGGTCTCGCGCGACGACCCGAGCGCCTGCCCCAGATTCCCGGGACCACGGGCCAGGTGATGCTCGGGCAGGGAGTCGTGCGAGGCCTTGCAGCGCGACGGCTCCTGGCCAGGTCCGCTCCCTCGATGACCTCGCCGGCCCGCAGCAGGCACCCCGTCGGGACGCCCTCCTCGTCGCACACCACGTTCAGGGTTGTGGTGCACCCCGTAGCTGAAATAGCAGTACAGGTGCCCGGGTTCACCGAACATGGTGGCGTTGCGGGCGGTGCGGCCCCGGAAGGCGTGCGACCCGGGGTCGGCCGGTCCCGCGTACGCCTCCACCTCCGTGATGCGGACGGCGACGGTGCCGTCGCCGGTCGTCCGGGCCAGTGCGCAGCCGAGCAGCAGCGGTGCGAGGTTGAGGACGGGGCGGCGGAACCAGTCACGGGATGCTCGTGTGAAGCCGGGAAGGTCCATAGGGAGATTGTGCCGCGAAGTCGACCCGCGCGTCTTCGTGCCCAGCCGGAGCGGCTGCTGGCAGCTAATGCCCGTGGCCGTTAGCCTTCTTCGTATGCAGACCGGCAGCCGCGTTGTTCTTTGCAGGCATGGTGTCACTGACTTCACCGCCTCCGGGCGATGGGACGGGCGCGGGGGTGCCGATCCGGCGCTCAACGCCGAGGGGCAGGCCCTAAGCCCGCGACCTGGCGGCCCGCGTCGGCGCCTTCCTGGGGATGCGCCGGAGGTGCGTGTCATATCGTCCTCGCTGCGTCGCGCAAAGGAAACCGCGGCCCCGGTCGCTGAGCTGTTCGGCACCGGGGTCACGCCCAGGCGGGTCTGGGACGAGTTGTCCTTCGGAGAATGGGACGGCCGCACCGGTGAGGAGCTGCGTCGCGACCATCCCGACGAGACCTACCGGTTCTGGAGCGACGAGACCTTCCGGATATCCGGCGGCGAATCGCACGTCGATCTGCACAGCCGGGTCCGCCCCGCCTTCGAGAGGCTTCTCGGGCTTAACGGCACGACGGTGGTCGTGACCCACTGGGGGCCGATCATGAGCTGCATCTCGCTGGTGCTCGGCATCGACTTGCTGCGCGCGCGGCGGCTCAGCCTGCCCCCCACGTCCATGACCTCGTTCAAAGCCACCCAGGACGGCCCGCAGGTTGAGTTCGTCAACGACCTGGGAACCCGCGGCCACCACTAATGCCACCGGGCTGCGGGAATGTTCCCAGGCGGGTGCTCCGGGACTTACCCCGCCGACCTGCGGAAGGCGGACGTCGCCACCAGGCTGCCGTCGTAGCCAACCGCCAGGACCTGGATGGGGTGTTCGCGGACCATCTTGTGCAGGGTCCGTTGCCCACCCGCGACGATGGCGGTGGCGAGCACATCGGCCGTGATGATGTCGGGGGCTGCGACGGTCACCTGCGTGAATTCGCTGCGACTGCCGACCCGCCAGATGTGCTCGCCACGCTCGGCAGTCCCCGATGTGGCGACCGCCCGGTGCGTCGTGGTCGTGGTGAACTGTGACAGCAGTCTGCCGCGGTCGGTGGGGGCGACGATCCCCACCACGCCCTCGCCGCTGGTGAGCACATCCCCGCCCGCGTTGACGAGCCAGGCCTCGCCGGTGCTGGCCAGGAGCTCGCCGGAGCGGCGGATCGCCTCAGCCTTCACCACCCCAGCCAGGTCGATGACCCCATCCGGCCGGTGGGGCTGGAAGGCGCCGTCGGTGGCCACACGCCAGTCATGGGCCAGCGCATACATGGAACGCATCTCCGTGGAGGCGTCCTTCAGCAGCAGCTCGCCGCGGGCCATCCGGCTGGCCTCGGAGTCTTCCCGGTAGAGCGAGAATCGTGCCTCCAGGCCGGAGAAGACCTGTTCCACTGATGCGGTGCTCCCGGCTGGGCAGCGCAGGCTGACGATGGTGCCCATCGCCTCGAAGATCTGCTTCACGCCCGGGCTTGGTCCAGCGCCGACTGGAGACTCGTCAGGTATGCCTCGGTGGTGTAGGTGGCTCCCTGAGACGGTGTCCACCGCAGCCCCATTGGCTTGCACCACCTCCTGGTTGAGAAGCGGTATCGCTGATTCGGCGTAGCCCCTCGACCTGTCCCCGACCGCCTCGTACGTGGCCGACGCATTCGTGATGGCGCCCTCCGCGAGGGTGACGGTGACCGTCACAGAGCCGTGCTCATGCGGAGTGGTGGCGCCTGTGAAGGTGCCGCTGACCCCAGGTTTCACAGTCCCGCTGGTCGGGGAGGAGGTGGTGGCTGAGCCGCCGCCGGAGCCCGCCGGGGAACCGGGGGAGGACTCGGACGCGGGTGACTGCCCGCTCATCCCGATGGCGTACCCTGCGCCCAGCACGCCGGCGGCGGCCAGGACGGTCAGGATGGTGGAGCCGGTTTTCACAGCGAGAACCTTTCTTCGTGGCACTGCTCGGAGGCCACCCCCAGGGAGCGGGCCTCAGCCAGCACGGAGTCGACGAATCCGCGAGGACCACAGACGAACACGTCGGAGTTCTTCACATCCGGGACCAGCGTCGACAAATCATGGTGTGCGTAGTTGGCGCTCACCCAGCGTCCCTCGTACCGCGGCCCGACCATCAGGTGCAGCGCGATGCCACGGCTGGAGCACAGCCCCGGAACTCGCTGAGCAGGGAGCAGATCCTCTGGCCGGGAGGCGCGGAGGATCACCACGGTGTCCGCCGGGTGCGCGGTGGTGGTCTCCAGCAGCGACCGGATCGGGGCGACGCCGGTGCCGGCGCCGATCAGCACGAGGCCGTCACGGGTGCGGGAGGCGTCGGTGAACGCGCCGTAGGGGCCAGCGAACATCACTCTCGTGCCGGGCTTGGCGGCGGCCAGCTCGGCTGTGCCGTCGCCCGTGATGCGGATGGTGATGCGCAGGCGGTTGCTGGTCGGCGCCGCGGACAAGGAGAACGGGTGGGCCTGCCGCCACAGTTGCGGGGTCAGCAGGCGCCACGTGAAGTACTGGCCACCCCGGGCCTCCAGCTTGTCGAGATCTCGGCCTGCGAACTCCAAGTGGAGAAGGTCAGGAGCTAGCCGTACGGTCTCCACGAGCCGCAGCTGGTGCCGCCAGGAACGGTAGAGGGGCGTCAGGACGCGGTAGCCGAGCAGGCAGGCGCCGACGGCCAGCAGCAGGGTGGCCCAGTAGACGCGCTGCATGGTGCCGGGCAGGAAAACCGATCCCATGGAGAACATGTGGGGATCGCCAGGAGCACGGCAAGGTAGGAGAGGATGTGGACGACGTGCCAGATCTCGTAACGCAGCCTGCGGCGCACCGCCACCACCGAGGTGATCGCTATCAGCATCAGCAGGACGACGCTGGCGGAGGCCAGCAGCAGGTCGCCTTCCCACAGCATGCTGATTGCGCTAAAGAGGCCGTCGCGGCTCGTCCAGGCGACCTCCGTGAGGATCAGGGCGGCGTGGGCCAGTACCCCGAGCACGGTGATCTGCCCCAGCTGCCGGTGCCATTCCATGGCCTTGACCTGCCCGATCACCCGGTCGATGACCGGTACCCGGGCGGCCAGCAGCAGCATGAACAGCATCGAGTTCGTGGCGACGAGACCCGCCACGATCCCGAGCGCGTGCAGCGCTGTGGGAATGCTGCGGATCTGCTGCACTGTGCCGTCCGCCAGGTAGAGGGCGACTGCGAGGGCTGTGCTCACCCACGCCAGCCCGACCAGCACGTCGCGCCAGATGGGTAGGCGCCGCCCGCGCGGCAGGGCAGGGGCCCGCTGCGCCACGCGCTGCAATGTCCGGGGTGATGAGGTCATGCTGATAAATCCTTGCGACAAATGTGTGAGGAAGCTGTGAGATGACCTGTGAGAACTTATGGGTCGTTGAAAATTGTAACTAAATTTTCACCGGTGCCAAATCGTATCTCAGGGAAAACCCTGATGACCTTCGTTACCCCTTGAGGCCGGGGACGTGACGTCTCCGCGACAGCTCGGGTAAGCTGGCCAGGCTGCCTGGCGAGGGACCCGACGTCCGTTATCGACTAGCAACCCCTGCAGGCGTGCATCCCCGACCACACCTCAGGAGGTAGAAATGGCCCCCCAGAAGCTGGAAGCCACCGCTCGCACCGAGTTCGGCAAGGGCGCCGCCCGCAAGCTGCGCCGCGCCGACCGTGTTCCCGCCGTCATCTACGGCCCGGGGCTGGACCCCATCCACATCTCTTTTGAAGGCCAGGATGCCTTCCTGGTCTTCCGTGAGGCCGGAGTCATCGTGGAGGTGAGCGTCGACGGCGGCGCCCCCCTCCTGGTGACGCCGAAGCAGACCCAGCGCGACCCGATCACCGGCTTCCTTGAGCACATCGACCTGGTTCCGGTCAAGGCCGAGTGAGTCCTTCCCTCGCATCCGTCGCCGGGCTCGGGAATCCGGGCCCGGCGTATACTCCCACCCGGCACAACGTCGGGTTCTGGGCGCTGGACGACCTGGCCGGACGTCTGGGGGCGCGTTTCTCCATCGCCCGCGGGCAGCGCGCCGAGGTGACCACCGGGATGCTGCCGGGTGACCACCGGCTGGTGCTCGTCAAGCCCACCACCTTCATGAATGACTCGGGCGTCGCTGTCGCCGCCGTCGCCAGGTTCCACAGGATCCTCCCGCCGACGTGATCGTCGTCCATGATGAACTGGACCTCGACCCCACCCGCCTGCGGCTGAAGTTCGGTGGCGGCGACAATGAGGCACAACGGTCTCAAATCCATCCGGGCGCACCTTTGGCACTGGTGACTTCCACCGCGTCCGCGTGGGAATTGGCCGTCCCCGGGCCGCCAGCCCGCTGCCGACTACGTGCTCTCCCGGATGCGCCCCGCGGATCTGGACGCCATGCGGCTCGACGCGGCGGTCGCGGCCGATGCGGTCGAGGCCCTGGTAGCCGAGGGTCTTGCGGCCGCGCAGAATCGTTTCAACTCCTAGAGTCGTGACAGGATGACGCCGTGAGATTTCCCGGACTTCTTCCCGCCCTCGAAGCCGACCCAGCCGTCCGGGCCACGCTGCACGACTCCCAGGTGGCGGGCGCGGAGGCGCGCGACATCACCTGCGTCACCTCATTCTTCGCCACCGCGACCGCCCCTGCTGGCATCCGAGTCCGGGCGACGACGCTGCTGGTCACCTCCACCTTCCGGGAGGCCGAGCCATGGCCGCCGAGATCGCCGGGCCTGCTCGGTGAGGACGCAGTCGCCTACTACCCGGCGTGGGAAACTCTGCCCCACGAGCGCCTTTCACCCCGGGCCGACACCGTCGGCAAGCGCCTGGCCGTGTTGCGGCGGCTTGCCTCTGACGCGCCGCCGCAGGTGGTGGTCGCGCCCGTGCGCGCCCTGCTTCAGCCGCAGGTCAAGGACCTGGCCGCAATGCGACCCGTCACCGTCGAGGCTAGCCAGGAATGCGACCTGACCAGTCTGCTGAAGTCGCTGGTGGATGCGGCGTACAACCGCGTCGACCTGGTGGAGCGGCGAGGCGAGTTCGCGGTGCGCGGCGGGATCGTGGACGTCTTCCCACCTACCGCGGAACAGCCGGTCCGCATCGACTTCTTCGGCGACGAGGTGACCGAGATCCGGCCGTTCTCCGTCGCCGACCAGCGCTCCACCGGTGAGCAGCTGAGGAAGGTCACTGCCGAGCCCTGCCGGGAGCTGCTGCTCACCGGTGCGGTCCGGCAGCGGGCCAAAGCCCTTCAGCGGGAGCATCCTCAGCTTCTGACATGCTCTCCCGTCTCGCCGAGGGGCATGTGGTCGAGGGGATGGAGGCCCTGATCCCCCGTCCTGGTGGACGGCCTGAGTTGATCACCGACGTGCTTCCGCAGCGGTCCCTGGTGCTGCTGGCAGCCCCGGAGCTGGTGCGGGCCCGCGCCGTCGAACTGGTCGCGACCAGTGAGGAGTTCCTGAGTGCCAGCTGGGCGGCTGCGGCCAGCGGCGGCACCTCGCCCATCGACCTTGGTGCCTCCTCCTACCGGGCGCTCGGTGAGGTCCGTGAACACACCATGGGCCTCGGTCACAAATGGTGGAGCCTCACCCCATTCACAGCCGACGAGGCCCCCGACGCCAATCTCGACGCCGACTCTGTGCATTCCCGCCAGCTCGGTATCACCCCACCGAGGACTTCCGTGGCGACGTGGACGCTGCCGTTGCTCATATCCAGGGCCGGCTCCGTGACGGCTGGCGGGTGCTGATCGGCGTCGAGGGGCAGGGCCTGGCTTCGCGCATGACCGAGCTGTTGGCTGAGCATCAGATCACCGCGGACCTCTCCGAACTCGACAGTGAACCAGAGACCGGGACTGCGCACGTGGTCGTCGGCTCCTTCCGGCGTGGCTGGCGCGCTGGGCCCGCGAAGCTGGAGTTGCTCACCGCCGCGGAACTGTCAGGGCAGCAGGCCGCGGAGCGTGGCCAGCGCAAGCTGCCGTCCCGCCGCCGCAACACCATCCAGCCGCTGGAGCTCAAGGCCGGCGACCCGATCGTCCACGAAGTCCACGGGGTCGGCAGGTTCGTGGAGCTGGTGCAGCGCACCGTCCAGGGCGCCGTCCGCGACTACCTGGTGATCGAGTACGCGGCCAGCAAACGCGGCCAGCCCGGTGACCGGTTGTTCGTGCCGATGGACCAGCTTGACCAGCTGACCCGCTACGTCGGATCCGAGACCCCCGCGCTGGACAAGATGGGTGGCGCGGACTGGGCGAAACGCAAGTCGCGCGCCCGGAAGGCCGTCAAGGAGATCTCCGCGGAGCTCATTAAGCTCTACGCCGCCCGGCAGGCCACCAAGGGACACGCCTTCGGGCCGGACACCCCCTGGCAGCGGGAGCTGGAGGACGCCTTCAGCTTCGTCGAGACCCCCGACCAGCTGTCTGCGATCCAGGAGGTCAAGGCCGACATGGAGAGGGTGGTCCCCATGGACCGCCTGATCTGCGGCGACGTCGGGTTCGGCAAGACAGAGATCGCCGTCCGGGCGGCGTTCAAGGCCATCCAGGATGGCAAGCAGGTGGCGGTGCTGGTGCCGACGACCCTGCTGGTCAGCCAGCACCATCAGACCTTCGCGTCACGGTTCGCTGGTTTCCCCGTCCACATGGCGCAGCTCAGCCGGTTCCAGAGCGACGCCGAATCCAAGAAGGTCCTCGAAGGGTTGGCGAACGGCAGGATCGACCTGGTGATCGGCACCCACCGGCTGCTGGCCAAGGAGGTCGTGTTCAGGATCTCGGCCTGGTGATCATCGACGAGGAGCAGCGGTTCGGCGTCGAGCACAAGGAGCGGCTGAAGGAGCTGCGGGTCAACGTCGATGTGCTGTCGATGTCGGCCACCCCCATCCCGCGCACCCTGGAGATCGCGATTACAGGGATCCGGGAGATGAGCGTGATCGCCACCCCGCCGGAGGAACGCCACCCGGCGCTGACCTCGTCGGCCCCTACGACAAGGGGCAGGTGCGGGCCGCGATCCGCCGCGAGCTGGCGCGGAGGGCAGGTGTTCTTCGTCCACAACCGCGTCGACTCCATCGACAAGGTGGCCGCCGAGCTGCGGGAGCTGGTGCCGGAGGCCTGGGTCGCCACCGCCCACGGGCAGATGGGGGAGTCGAGGCTGGAGCAGGTCATGCTCGACTTCTGGGAGCGGCGGGCCGACGTGCTGGTGTGCACCACCATCGTCGAGGCGGGCCTGAACATCCAGACCGCGAACACCCTCATCATCGACCGCGCCGACGTGCTAGGGCTCTCCCAGCTGCACCAGCTGCGGGGCCGGGTGACGCTCCTCCGAGCGGGCTACGCCTACTTTCCCTGTATCCCGCGGACAAGCCCCTCACCCAGACCGCCCACTGAGCGCCTGACGACGATGGCCTCCCACACCGACCTCGGCGCGGGAATGTCGATCGCGATGCGCGACCTGGAGCTGCGCGGTGCTGGGAACCTTCTCGGCGGGAGCAGTCCGGGCACATCGCCGACGTTGGCTTCGACATGTACCTGCGCCTGGTGGGGAGGCCGTCGCCCAGCTACCGGGGCGAGGACACCACGCCGGAGCCGGCGCTGCGCATCGAGCTGCCCGTCGATGCCCATCTGCCCGACGAGTACGTGCCGTCGGAGCGGCTGCGGCTGGAGATGTACAAGCAGATCGCGGAGATCCGCTCGCCTGAGGACGTCGAGGCGGTGCGCTCTGAGCTGGCGGACTGCCACGGTGAGCTGCCGCCGCCCGTCGAGCAGCTCCTGGGAGGGTCGCGGTGCTGCGCAACCGCGCCCGCGAACTCGGGGTGGTGGATATCGTTGCGCAGGGAAAGAACGTCCGGGTCGAGCCGGTGACGCTGCCCGAGTCACGCCAACTGCGGCTGCAGCGTCTGTATCCGGGGTCGGTATACAAGGCGGCGGCGTCGCAGCTGCTGGTACCCAAACCCGACGGCGATACGGTTGCCTGGGCGATGTCCCTGCTGGACCGGGTGATCAGTCCGTAGCTACAAACGGGGGCCGCGGGTCTAGACCCGCGGCCCCCGCCGGGCGAGGTGGCAAAGTCAGCTTTGTCCCTGGTACTTCCACGCGCGCACGTAGTCGATGACGAACTCGGTCCTGTCGGCCGTCTGCTCGGCATTGGGCTCGCCCCAGTATCCCGAGCCGACCTGGGTGTTCAGGCGGAGATTGTATTTGTCCCCCGACCCGAAGAGAGTCTTCCAGCGGGGGTCGTTCGACTTGTCGACATCTAAGTAGTTCTGGCCATCCACGAAGAAGGTGATCTTCTCCGGCGTCCACCCACGGTCCACGGTGGAATTGGCCATCATTGACATCGATCCCCGCCGGCGTGATCGCCTTTTCATTGGGGTGCTTCTGTTTCTGGCCCGGGTGCTTATCTGGCTGCACGTAGTGCAAGGTGGCCGTGGACTGGGTCAGCAGGTCGATATGGTCGTCTTCGTGGCTTTCCGCTGGGGTGCCGTAGGCCTCGAGGATATCGATCTCACCTTCGTTGGTGTCAGCATTATCTGGGCGCATCCAGAATGCGGGCCAGATGCCGCGGAGTGTCCTTTGGATCGTCGGCAGCTTTGCACGCAGCTCGAAACGGCCGTACTCCTGGGAGAATTTTTCCATTCTTGGTCTGGAGGGATCCTGTGAGTACCAGCGTTGCTTGATGATATTGCCATCCTTGTCTATATCCCCCTTTTTGTGGGATATCGGCTCCTTTAGACGTTCGGTGTGAATGACCAGATTGCCATCACGGACGTTAACATTGTCTGCCTTGATCTCCCCCAGTCGTAGCCGACGATAGGTATTATCTTCAATATTCCACTTATTCTTCGTCTGGGAGAAGTCATTGAAATCGTCATTGAAGACGGGGGTCTCCCCAGCCCTCGACGTGGCCGTCTGCTGGGTTCTGCTGGTTTGTCTGCTGTGCTGTGCTCGCCGCGGTGTCCGCGGAGGTCAGGTTGCTGACCGTCGTGGTGACGGGGGTGCTACTGCCCTTGCCCACGTAGGCGGTCACCCCGATCTCTGATGATGGTGCGAAGGGGCTCTTCTCGTCGGTTGCCGTCACCTGCCACTGCGGAGCAGAGGAGCTGGCCTCATAGACCCGTGCGGACAGGGTCGCCTTGTCCTTCCCGGCTGCCTCCAGTTCGAGGCGGTAGTCGGTTCCGGTCTTGAGGCCGTTCACCTTGGCGCCCTGGAGTACCTCAGTGGTGCCGTTGGTGACCTTCTCCAGCTGGATGTAGGAGTCCTTCCCTTCAGTGGAGCGCACGACGACCGAGTAATAGCTCTCCCCGGACTTGCGGACCTGCACTCGGTTGTAGACGCTGGTGGAGGGGATCGAGTCCAGCTGGAAGGTGTAACCCGTCAGCGTGGAATCCGCTGCTGAGCCATCGCTCCGGCTTGTCTTCTGGAAATGACCCGGGTCGGCGGTGAGCTGGAACGGCGCACCGTTGTCTCCCACCTCGGACGGCGCGGACTGGAATGAGGGAGCCTCGTGCGTTCCTGCGCTAGCAGGTGTGATGGGTAGGAACGATAAGACGCCTATGAACGCCACCGCTGCCGTCGCCAGGTGAAATTTACGGCGACAAATCTTCATCAGCTTATTTACTCCTCGATAGGACGGTACCGGTCCCGGCGTATCCACGTCGTGGTCGAAGGAGCGAATCCGAGGTGGTTGTCTTTTAAACAAGACGCCCTCGAATCGAGTGACTCCCACTCTGCGGATATACCGTGAGCGGTGATGAGCACGCCTCACGCTACTGGGCTGACTCCTGGGATGCAACGAGAGCTGCGGAAAAAGTCCTGTGAAACCGCCTTTCAGAATTCATCGGCCCTCATCGCGGGGATGCGCTGACCCATGGTGAGGTGGACGCTATGCTTCGGGAGCGAGGCTGTTTGTCGGAGGAGACCCATGCAGTTCGCCACCCGTACTGCCGCTGCGTGCCTGGCTGCTGCGGCGCTTGCCGGCTGCTCGCACAGTGCGTCCACCGCAGCAGTCGTCGGTGATGTGGCCATCCCGGAGGTGAGGCTGACTGAGACGGTGGAGTCGTGCAAGGCGGCTGGCCTTGAGGTCACCCGCACCCGGGCGCTGTTCTTCCTGGTGGCCGGTGACATCGCCGACCACGTAGCGCAAGGCATCGGGACCCCCTTCGATGAGGCTGGGATCCGGCAGAGCATCGAGTCGGACCCCAGGGCAGGGCCCCTGGCCGGAACTCCCTGCGAGAAGGTGCTTCAAGGCCGCGTGAAACTGCGCCTTGTGCAGCGGAAACGTGGACCCGGACACCGTTCAGCAACTGCTGCCGCAGGTGGAGTTCAATCCGCGCTATGGCAGCTGGGACCCGAGCAGGGGACTTGACCCGCAGGGCGGCTCCATCTCGGTCGCGACGGAGGACTGATGACCATGGCCGGTGAGCAGCTGATCCGCCTCCGCGAGGTGATGGCCCGGCTGCGCGTCGAATGTCCCTGGGACCGGGGAACAGACCCACCAGTCGCTGCTGACCCACCTCGTCGAGGAGGCCTGCGAGGGAGGTCGACGCCGTCGAGCAGGGAACCGACGCCGACCTTCTGAGGAGCTTGGCGACCTGCTGCTTCAGGTCTACTTCCACGCCCAGATAGCCGAGGACGAGGGGCGCTTCACCCTCGACGACGTCGCCTGGGGATCGCCGACAAGCTGATTCCGCCGGCATCCCCACGTCTTCGGCGGCGGTGAGGTTCCGAGAATCTCAGGCAGACCTGGGAGCAGAGCAAACGCCAGGAGAAGGGTAGGACCTCGTCGTTGGACGGCATCGCGCAGTCTATGAGCTCCTTGGCGCGCACCCAGAAGGTCATCTCGCGGGCCCGGTCGCATCAGGTCGCCGTCGAGTTGCCGGACGAGGCCATCACGGCCAGCGAGACGGGGAGCAGATCCGGGCCTCGTCGCCCGGGCCCAGGCCAGCGGCATCGATGCCGACGCTGCGGTCCGGGCCGCTCTCCGTGAGCTGGAGGATCGGATCCAGGAAGCGGAGAGGCAGTCGGACGCGGACTGACACCAGCTGCCGGCGTCCTCTATTCCACCACGGGTCCCACGAAAGAACCGTGAGTTGCATCCCTCGCGAAATACTGTGTACCGTAATACACAGTTGACGGGCAAGGCCCGGAACGAAGAACTCAATATGAGGACCACCCGGGCCGGTCGCGCTCGGTTAACGACTTCCGTGCGGGCTGCGGCACATTGCCAGGCCTGTTGTCTGAAAAGCCGCCCCCGTCGGTTGAACGCCGGATGCACTCCACGCCCGGGTGGCCCTCATGCGGTGACGTGGCCCGGGTGGGCCGAAGGGCATCGGTTACCACTATGGATGGGCGGGTTGCGGGTTCGAGGTCCCGTCGTCCTTACGGACGTAGCTCAATTGGTAGAGCAGCACCCGGTGTCCACACCTGACGCCCTGCCCGGGCCTCTTCCTCTCCTTCCGCTCCGAGAGGCCCAAGACGAATGAAAGGAGGCGACATCATGGACGTACTGCGCCGGATTGCACTGCGGATCACCCCGCAGAACGCGCCCGCCGACGAGCGGCAGGTCCTGAACCCGGCCGGGGGTTACACCTTTGAACTCGACGATGCGCGCGGCTGCGCCGCTTCCTGCTGCTCGGGGTCGATGGGGGCACCTACTATGCTTCCGCCGCGGACCTGGCCGTTCAGAACGTCGCCGTCCTCCAGCGCATGGCTGCATCGGACCCCGAGGGGCTGGTCGCCACCATCACCGACGTCTCCGCCCGCGGCGCCGCGCCCCGGCAGAACCCGGCCCTGTTCGCGCTGGCCTGCGCAGCCTCCGTGCCTGAGACCTCCGCGGCTGCGCTGGCCGCTTTGCCCGCGGTGGCGCGTACTGGAACCCACCTGTTCACCTTCGCCGCCTACGTGCAGCAGTTCCGCGGTTGGGGACGCGGGCTGCGCCGCGCCGTCGGGCGCTGGTATACGGACCGGCAGGCCAGCGACCTGGCCTATCAGGTGGTCAAGTACCGTCAGCGCGACGGCTGGACGCACCGGGACCTGCTACGGCTGTCACACCCCGTGACGCCGGTGCCGGAGCTGCGGTCGCTGTTCGACTGGATCGTGCGCAGGTCGGTGGATGATGACACACCAGAGCTGATCCGCGTCTTCCTGAAGGCGCAGGAGGCGACGAAGGCCAGCACCTGGGCTGGGCTGGTTCGTGAGCACCGGCTGACCTGGGAGATGCTGCCGGACGCCGCGCTCTCAGGGAGCCCGAGGTCTGGGAGGCGCTCCTGGAAGCGGGAATCCCGCAGACGGCGTTGCTGCGCCAGCTGCCACGACTCACCGGGCTGGGTCTTCTCAGCGACCTGGGAGGCCACACCGAGCAGGTATGCCGCGCAGCTCACCGATCCCGGCCGGCTCCGCAAGGCGCGTCCACCCGGTGAACGTCCTCGTGGCGCGCACGCACCTATGCCTCCGGGCAGTCAGTACGCGGCAAGAGCTCATGGCAGCCCAGCCGCAGGGTCGTCGACGCCCTGGATGATGCGTTCTACGCCTCTTTGGCGCAGTTGTCCCGTCGGGTAAGCGCACCGATGCTGGCGCTGGACGTCTCCGGTCTCGATGGCCTCACATCTCGGGCTTGCCGGTGACCGCCCGCGAGGCCCTCGGCGGGTCTGGCCCTGGTGCAGCTGGCGAACAGAACCCGTCTCGGCGGTCGTCGGTTTCACTGGCGGTTGCAGCCGCTCGACCTCGTCGCCGCGGCAGCGTCTCGATGACGTGCTGGGCAGGATCAGCGGTCTGCCGTTCGGCAACACGGACTCGCGCGCAGCCAATGATCCACGCCCGGAAGCAGAAGCTGGAGGTGGACACCTTCGTGGTCTACACCGACAACGAGACCTGGTGCGGAAGAATCCACCCGTACCAGGCCCTGGCTGAGTACCGCCGGGCAACCGGCATCCCGGCAAAGCTCGTGGTGGTGGCTATGACCTCCACGGGGTTCAGCATCGCCAACCCGGACGACGCGGGCATGCTGGACGTGGCCGGATCTGACCATGCGGTGCCGAACCCTGATCTCGGAGTTCTCGCGTGGCTTCTAGGCGGGATCGGACACGTGGCGGCAACGCCGCGCTGACAGGCGCAGGCGGGCCGCCACTCGTCGTTCCGGGGGGAGTGTCGGACCTCAAGGCTGCCAGGGCCCGAACTCACGACCAGGCGTCCGAGGCCGACGGCGCGCCGCCGACCTGCGTGCCGAGCGCGACCGCCTGATCCGGCAGCTGCGCGCTGAGGATGAGAAACGCTGGTCCTATGGCGCGCTCGCGAAAGCGATCGGGTGCAGCCGGGAATTGATAGCCCAGGTCGTCAAACGCCGCTGATCTGCAACCCTGTGCGAGGGGCGGAAGAAAGGCGTGACCGCCGCCCGTGCGTTGGATAGGGTTGACGGGAAGGACATCCAGGTCTTCACATCCAAGCGAAGGGCAGCCCCATAGCAGCTCATTGAGTTCATCGACGCCCGCGAAGTCCTCGACTCGCGGCAACCTACCGTCGAGGTCGAGGTTGTCCTCGACTCTGGCGCAGCCGGCCGCGCCATCGTCCCCTCCGGCGCCTCGACGGGTGCTTTCGAGGCCGTCGAGCTGCGTGACGGCGGCGAGCGCTTCGGCGGCAAGGGAGTCCTGACGGCGGTCAGAACGTGCTCGGACGTTATCGGCGAGGAAGTCCCGGCTACGACGCGGATGAGCAGCGGTCGTCGATCTCGCGATGTTTGAGCTCGACGGAACCCCGAACAAAGGCCAAGCTCGGGGCCAACGCAATCCTCGGCGTCTCCCCTGGCTGTCGCGCATGCCCGCAGCTGAGGAGGCTGGGCTCCCGCTGTACCAGTACGTCGGCGGCCCCAACGCCCACATCCTGCCCGTGCCCATGATGAACATCCTGAACGGTGGTTCGCACGCCGACTCCAACGTCGACATCCAGGAGTTCATGATCGCCCCATCGGCGCCGAGTCCTTCGCCGAGGCCGTCGAGATGGGCGCTGGCGTCTACCACGCCCTGAAAGAAGGTGCTGAAGGACCGCGGCCCTGCTCCACCGGCCTGGGTGACGAGGGGCGGTTTCGCCCCGAACCTGGACAGCAACCGCGAGGTCCCCCTCGACCTGATCGTCGAAGCTATCAAGAAGGCCGGGTATGAGCCCGGCAAGCAGGATGGCCCTGGCCCTCGATGTCGCGGCCTCCGAGTTCACAGGCGACGGCGTCTACACGTCTCGAGGGCACCGATAAGACCGCCGAGCAGATGATCGACTCACTACGCTGAGCTGGTCGACGCCTCACCCGCTGGTGTCCATTGAGGACCCGCTGAATGAGGAGGACTGGGACGGCTGGAAGGCCAGTGACCGAGCGTGTCGGTGACGGGTGCAGCTGTCGTGGGCGACGACCTGTTCGTCACCAACGTGGAGCGCCTCGGCTGGGGCATCGACTCCGTGTCGCCAACGCCCTGCTGGTCAAGGTCAACCAGATCGGCCTCGCTGTCCGAGACCATCGACGCCGTCGAGATGGCCCACCGCGCCGGATACCGCACGATGATGTCGCATCGCTCGCGAGACCGAGGACGTCACCATCGCCGACCTCGCCGTCGCCCTGGGCTGTGGCCAGATCGTCCGGCGCCCCGGCCCGCACGGACCGGGTTGCGAGTACAACCAGCTGCTGCGCATCGAGCAGAACCTCGATGACGCGCGCGGTCTCACGCTGGGCGCTCCGCGTTCCCGCGTTTCGAAAGGGCTGATCCGGCACTCGCATCAGTCGCAGACTGGTCGCATGCCGAGTAATCCCAGAAGCAAGCCGACGGGCAGCGGTCGGGGACGTGGATCTCGCGTTCCCGGACCGCGGCCCGTCCGGGGAGCGGATCTCCAGCGGTCGCTCCCGGACCCGTCCGCTGGATGCGGAGGCCGTCGCCCGTGCCACCGCGGAACGGCCCTGCGTCACATCCTCCGAGCGTGCGCTCGGGATGACGTGGCGGCTCCTCATCCTGGGGTCGTCATGGCCGCGCTGGCCGTCACCCCTGGCTCAGAGCTCTGCGGGTTTACTTCGCCCAGGCGCAGGAGACGGCGATGCTGCGAGAACAGATCGCGCAGCGCCAGCAGGAGATCTCCACCCTGGAGGATCAGCTGGCCTGCTGGAAGGACCCGCCTTCGTCAAGGCGGAGGCCCGGTCCCGGCCTCGGCTGGGTCATGCCGGGGAGACCGGTTACCGGTGATCGGCGCCGACGGCAAGCCGATTGGCGGCGACTCCACTGCGCTGGCTCCCCAACAAGCCCAGCAGCGGTATGTGGTGGCAGCAGATGGGGATCGGTCGCCGCGGCCGATGCCCCGGCCGAAGAGGAAGAGTGAGGAATCTGGTGAGCGAGAGTCCCACAGCCGCTGACCTCGACGTGATCGAGAACCAGTTGGGGCGCACCCCGCGCGGAGTGGTGGCAGTCGCGTGCGTTGTCCCTGCGGAAACCCCGGGGTGATCAAGACCCTTCCCAGACTGGACAACGGCACGCCTTTCCCCACCGTCTCACTACCTGACCAACCCTCGGTACGTCGCGGCCTGCCTCGTCGCTGGAGGCCTCGGGGCTGATGGCTGAGATGTCGCAGCGGCTCCAGGAGGACGGGGAACTGGCGGTCCGTTACCAGAATGCCCAGCGAGCCCACCTCGCGGACCGGGCTGCCCTCGGGCCGTGCCGGAGATCGAGGGAGTCTCCTGCGGCGGCATGCCGGCCCGTGTGAAATGCCTCATGTCGTCGTGGGACATCTGCTGGCGGTGGGCCCCGGCGTGAATCCCCTGGGGACGAGGCCCTGGCTCTGGTGCGGAACGGGTCGGGATGCCTGCTGTGAGGAGCCGGCATGACGGTGGCTGCTGCCATCGACTGCGGAACCAACTCAATCCGCCTGCTCGTCCTGGCGGGAAGCCGCGATGCGCCCCAAGAGCTGGCAAGCGTGAGGTGCGGCTGGCGCGCCTCAGGCAGGAGTCGACGCCACCGGGAGTTCCATCCGGATGCCCTGGCCCGCACCTTGCTGTCTGCGACGAGTTCGCCCAGATCATCCGCGCGCGTGGCGCTGGGAAGGTGCGATTCTGCCACCTGCGGCGCGTGACGTCCGAACCGGCAGCTGCTGAGCGACGGGCGCGCGAACGCCTGGGCGTGGAGGGTGGACGATCCCGGCCAGGAGGAGGCGCGCTATCCAGCTCCGGGCGCTCTGCGCGGTGGATGTGACCCGCCGACCCCTGATCCTCGACATCGGCGGTGGCTCGACGGAGCTGGTGCTGGCTGATGGGCTGGGACGATCCTGCACTCGTCTCCCTCTAGCGTCGGTTCCGTGGTTCCGTGAACGGTTCCTGCACACCGACCCTCCGACGTCCGAGGGAGCAGAGGACCCCGGGCGCTTCGTCGGTGATCTGCTGGATGGCTCCGGATCGATTTTCGCTGCCGTCGCGAGTGCGGTCGCGGCTGGACCGTGACGATGCGTTGCCGCCCGGGTTGCTGGGGCTGGGCCTATTCCCGTGATGCGGTGCACGGCCTGGTGCTGGATGCGACGACATCCGCGACGCCAACAGCCACTGAGCTGGCCACCCCGGTGTCCGGAGATCGAGGGAGCCTTTGCATGCATCCCCTCCGGGCCGGTGATCGAGCCGGGACCCTGATCCTCGACGAGATAGCCGCGAGAATTCCCTCCCAAAAATCCTAGTCAGCGAAACTGACATCCTGGATGGAATAGCCTTGGAACTGCTGTAGGTCCCGGCCCCCGTAGCCCAACTGGCAGAGGCAGGCGGCTTAAACCCGCCTCAGCACGGGTTCGAATCCCGCTCAGGGGGCGCTGGCAGTTCACGAGCCTGAGGCCGGCCGCGCAGAGCGTGGTGCTCGCCCGGCCGCCTGGATATTACTCTGGCTGGTTCCTTCTCGCATGATCAGGTCACCGGCCTGGACCTGGACGCCAGCGGGTAGCTCGCGATGGCCACAGGCTCGGTACAGGCCTCCGAGCCATCGGCATCGAAGAACAGAGCGCCGTCCTGCTGCAGATGCGGGTCGTGGTGGTGGCCGAGCCTGCAGTGAAGGCGTCATCACCCAGGTAGCCGGTCGCCGCGGGCAGCTGATCTGTCTCCTGGCCGGAGGCGAAGTCGGTGAGCGTGTCGGCTGCCGTCCGCCCTGCCGTCCGCCTCCCATCCAGCACGAACGTAGTCGTTCCCCAGCGCCCCGGTGAGGGTGTTTGCCTCCGCCGGCGAGGATGTCGTCGCCGCCCTCCCCAGACAGGGTGTTGTCGGCGGAGTTGCCGGTAATCGCGTTGGCCTCGTCACTGCTCGTCACCTTCAGCGGGCCACCGCCCAGCATCTGAAGGTTCTCCACCGCCGGGATGGTGGTGTCGATGGCGGTGTACAGAATGTCCGGTGCCGCCGCTGTCTGGTGGCCTTGTCCCCGGATGCATCGAAGACGGAACTCGATCATTCCCATTGCCACCCTGCTGATCGGTGACCGTGGAGTGGTGCTGGCCGATCTCCTTGCTTTATAGTTGATGGAAGCGCTCTCAACGCCAGGAAGAGAACCCTTGTGTTCAGCCAGTCCGCTGGGGTATTTCGAGTACCCCGTCCCGGCGAGGTGATTGCCCGAGATATTCAGGCCCGTGATATTGCCTATCAGTTTTTCCTCCGGCTTTCAGTTTCGCCCTTCTTCAGAGGGTTCGACGCACACCTTTGGACACTTCGGCGCCCAGCGAGAATGGCGTCCCCGTCGGGAGGATGCGACTGTCGACGAACTTGACACCAGTGAGACTTTACCTCAGTGCCACTCTTCACCGATACCTTAGTTTTTGGATGGGTGATGTCTCTTCCGGCATATGCGTGCTTGGAGAGCTGGTTGCCATTCCCCGACACTGTGGGAGTCCTTGTCCCAGATGGACTCGACCGCAACAATGGCCCTGTCGGCTTTCCCGGAGAGGATGTTTCCCTGGAAGACGTTATTGCTCAGAGGCCGGGCCGACGTAGAACATCCAGTGGGGATGTGCTGGCTCTGACCTCGATCACATTGTTCTCGGGAAGGTGTTGTTCTGGCTTTTCTGGTAGGCCTGCACCAGTCCTTCGCCCTGGGAGCGGCTTTGGTGGTGATCTTGTTTCTTGATGGTGTTGCCTGATGAACCGTAGGCGAGGTGATGGATGCCGAGAACGAATTTGCTGGGCAGTTCCCTTCCACCCGTGTTGTTGTTTGAGTTGTCCTGCATCGACAGATTGCGGGTGTTCTCGGTCGAGTAGTTGTTGGTTATGGAGCTGTTGCTGACTCCTGAGCAGCCCGATGCCATAGTATGCTCCGGTGATGTGGTTGCCAGTGATGGTGATGTTTGTGCTTCCAGGATTTGTTTCATGCGATAGTGCCCTTCGACAAATCCGATCATATGCTGGAGCTTTTTGTCTGCATATTCATCTTTTGGATCGGTGGTTGCGCCCTTGATCCCAGAAGTAACACCGATTGCTGACTTGCTTGTCTCGGACTTCATCACTTGACAGTCCCGACTCATCCTGTTGTTCAGGATCTTGACATTTTCACTGCGCTGTCTCCGTGCGACTACATCGATGCTCTATATCGAGGCCGAGAATTGTCAAAACGACTGATCTCGATATCCGATATGGAGCGGGAGCCTAGGACCGCGAACTTCTGCCCCTTTCTGTGGATTCCTTGAGGTCAATCACCGCATTGGTGAGCTTCATGTTGCTGGCGTCTTTTCGAAACGGAATACGTTTCCGGGTTATCCCCTGGGTATCGCTAGCTTTGATGGTGGCGCCTGCGCCGTCAAAGAACTTCAGTCCCTTCGTGAGGACCGACCAGTTCATGGTTGGATCGTGTAGGTCCGCGATGGATCAAGCTTGACCCGGTGTCTTCCTGCACGGCCTTGTTGATGAGGTTCTGCAGCTGGGTTGTGGCCTGTTCTGCATCCTCCGAGATGTTGTTGGCTACCAGAGGGGCGGTGCCGTCACTCGGGGCCTGGCTGGGTGGCGTCGCCGGACCGCGCTACCGGGACGTTCGCGTGGGCTGATCGGCGGTGCCGCCGTCTGCGGCCCTGAGACTGAGGCGCACCCCTGCCATGCGGCGAGCGAACCCGCATGACAACGACCAATGGACGGGATATTGATTTCATGGAGCCTCCAGGGGATAGATTATCGGTCACTGTATCCAGCGTTCCGGAGCCCAGCGAGGGGCTCGGCTGAAAGGACGACAGTGAAACACTCAGGTGTTCAGGGCAAGGTGGGGGTTCCACCGAGGAGGGTCAGTGAAAACCCCAGGCCGGGGCTGCGGGGTCTTCGTGCGCAGGTCGGAGTGGGTGATGAAGGTCGCCTCGGCGCGGCGGACGCCGTGCACCTGGTGTCGGGGGATGAGGTCGTCGAGGAAGCCGTACTCGCGGCTGATGTGAGCGGCTTTTGAGGTCTCCGGCGGTCACCTGCGGCGTAGATGGCGCCACCAGTCGGAGATGTCGCCCCAGCCCGGCAGCCAGCGAGCCGCCGGAACTGCTGCACCGCCAGGGACGCCGTCGGCGATGCGAACCTCAGCTGCTGCTCCAGCGGCCAGCCCGCCAGGCAGCCCAACACGAGTCCGGAGCGAACACGTCGCCCGCACCGGTGGCGTCGGTGACCTCCACCGTCACGGCCGGGCACCAGGCCCCTCGCCCGTGTTCTGGTCGATGGCGTGGGCGCCGCCGATGCCATCGGTCATCACCGCGAGGGGACGCGGTCGGCGAGTTTGCGGACGGCCTGATTGGGGAGTCGGTACGGGTATGCGCCACATTCCCGACGGCGTTCGGGTGAAGGCGCTGGGCAGTGGCGTGCAGCGGGTGCAGGACGGCAGGGTCCCAGCGTCCTGAGATGTCGAAGCCGATGTCAGCGAACAGCGCGGGTGCCGCGGGACTTCAACTCGTCCCACCAGTAGGTCCGCCGCCGAGGATCGACCACCGCGGTGCGTGACGCCGAGCCGCGCAGGATGTGGTAGGACGGACAGGGACCCGGAGGTCGTGCCGTGGTAACCATGGCACGGTCGCCTTCGACGGTAACCGCCACCGTCAGCGAGGTGTGGGTCCCTCGTACCGGGGAGAGGAAGCGGTTGATGTGCTCCTGCTCCAGGAGGGTCTCCCAGATCCAGTCCGCGTAGGTGTGTCGTCGCCGAGCCTCCGCCACCAGGGCCGGTCCGCAGCCCCAGCCGGGCCAGCGCCGTCGCCAGGTTCGCGATGCCCCCAGGACAGGAGCCGAGGCCCGTGCTCCAGCTCCTCGCCGGGGACAGGGATCCGGGGCAGCTCACGAAGATGATGTCGAAGAAGATGGTTCCCGAGGTGATGACGTCGAGCGCCGGATCGTCCTCGCCGCGGGCGCGGCGAGCGGATCAGCCCAGCAGCGTTCACAGAATTCATCGGAATGGGGTTGGCTGGTCATTTCGGTGGTTCCTTCCTGCGACTCGGCTTTTGAGACGCAGCAGCCACAGCCCATAGGGAGCGGGCAGGGGAGTCGACACTGGGCAGAGTACCTGTGCGACGGCGGCTGGGAGAGTCCCGCGAAGTCGCGGATCAGCCCGCTGATTGGCCTCGTGGTAGACAGGCTCATGCACTGGAAAACCCCGGACCTGGAGCAGCCCCTATGCCGCTCCTTTTGGGGTGAAAGACGAGGGAATACGACCGATCCGGAAGATCCTCGGACGCCTGGCCCACCAGCGCGGAGCTGGCCATGTACTCGGTCATGTGGTCGGAGCACTGTCTCCTGAAGTCGTCGAGAAGGCATCTGAGGAAATTCGGGAGCTCACCCAGGACACCCTGCGCGGACCGCTCTGGCGGCATCGGTGAGAACGCGGAGTCGTTGATATCGGCCAGGGCTGTCGCCGTGACCTTCTGGGCGGAGTCACAGCAACCACCCGAGTTTCGTCGAGCCCTACCAGGGCGCGGCAACGGGAGTCGGCGCATCGTCCGCGACATCCTCGGCGTGGGAGCCAGGCCGACGGCGTGATGGACCTGCCGCGGTCGCGCTCGATGCGCCGACACCCACCGCGTCCTACCCTGGTGTCGTCGCGGAGTCGGCGGGTACGAGCAAAGCGCCTGGGCCCGCCAAACATCGGCGGCGAGGTGCAGTTCCACACCACCTATCTGCAACCCCGTCAGCGCGCTGGTGCGTCGAGCGCGCGCCACGAGGACTTGCACGCGCGCCCACGCCTCCGTGGGCAACCGGGTGATCTCTTCGGCGCGGCGACCGGCGGCGACGGCATCGGAGGAGCCTCGATCCTGGCCTCCGAGACCTTTGACGACCGGCGGCGAAGCGGCCCAGCGTGCAGGTCGGTGACCCGTTCTATGGAGTACAGCGTCATCGAATGCACCTCGAATTGTTCACGGCGGGCATCATCAACGGCATCCAGGACTTCGGGGCCGCGGGCATCTCCTGCGCCACCTCCGAGCTGGCCTCCGCAGGTAACAGCGGTATGTCGGTCAACCCTCGACCTCGTCCCGACCGCGGACCCGAACCTCGCTCCTGGAGGAGATCCTGATGAGCGAGTCGCAGGAACGCATGATGGCCGTGGTGAGCCCAGGAACGTGGAGCGTTTCATGGAGATCTGCCGCAAGTGGGATGAAGCGGCCACCGTCATCGGCGAGGTCACCGACGGTGAGCGGCCATCATCCATTGGCACGGCCACTGCATCGTGGACGTGGACCCGCGGACTGTGTTGCTCACGAGGCCGACCTACGATCGCCCATACCATCGTCCCGCCTGGCTTGACCAGGCCAATCGACAATCGCGCGGAAAGCCCGCCCCGCGACAACTCTCCCAGAAGGTCTGCGGGACGCGTGGCTGAAGGTGGCTGGCAGCACGCAGGTCATCGCCGACAAGTCCTGGATCACCAACCATGCGATCGTTATGTGAGGGGAACTCTGTCCTGGCGCAGCCCGAGGACGCGGGGATGCTGCGGATCGATGAGACGCTGGGATCGCGCCGGCGCTCGATGCGAACTCACGATTCACCTTCCTCAACCCCTATCTGGGTGCCCAGCACTCACTGGCCGAGGCGTACCGGAATGTCGCGGTGACAGGCGCAGAACCGGTGGCTGTCACTGACTGCTCTCAACTTCGGCTCTGAGGATCCTGAGGTGATGTGGAGCTCCGTCGAGACCATCCTCGGCCTGGTCGATGCGTGCAAGGAACTCGGCATCCCTGCGCATGGAGGGAACGTCTCCTCCACATCAGACCGGCGGCTCCCGATCCTGCCCACCCCGACCGTCGGCGCGCTCGGCGTGATCGACGACGTGTCCAAGCGGCTGCGGTCGGGGCTTCGCGAAGGCCGGAGACGGATCTGGCTGCTGGGAACCACCAGGGAGGAGCTGTCGGGATCGGTCTGGGCGGATGCCGTGCACAACGGGCACCTCGGTGGCACCCCGCCGCAGGTGGATCTCCGGCGGAGGCCAGGCTGGCGCAGATCCGGGACGCGGCCCCTGGAGCGGCTGCTGCACTCGCCCACGACCTCAGCGAGGGCGGCCTCGCCGTGGCCCCCTGACAGAATCGGCCCTGCAGGGCGGGTTCGGATTCACCGTCACGCTGCCAGGAGCGGACCCGGCGACGCAGCTGTTCAGCGAGTCGGCCGCCCGGCCGTGGTAACCATGCCGGAGTCGTCGGTGGAACGGCTGAAGTCGCTGTGCCGCGACAACGTCGTGCCGCTGACCAGGCTGCGAAGTCATGTCGAGCCGTTGGAGGCCACCGCTGTGGGGCTGCTGGAGCATGCCGTTGGCGAAACCCGGAGACCGCGCGCGGCCCATCCCGGGAGGCCTTGCATGAACGAGGTGTGACAGCTCCGGACCGCGTTGCAAATGTGCGGCCGGCTCTAGTCTGCTGTTAACGTGATGTGGTGTCAACATCTGCGGCAGCGACGAGCTGGGTCGGACCTCGGGAGTCCGGGTTGGTGGCAAACCCCGCATCCGGGAGTTGCAGTGGAGGACGCCGGGTCGTTGCCGCGCTCACATTCCTCACCGAGGTCCGGTCGGCTGAGTCTAGTGGCGCCGCAACGCGGGGTGTCGCTGCTGCGGGAGCGGTTCAGCGATTTCCGCCCGCAGGCTCGGTGGGAGTACGCTCTGACGGCGCCTCACCCACGTCATACCTGAACACGCGAGCGCTAGCATCCCCGCCGACGTGCGAGCGAGCCAGCACGCGGGGCTCGGAGAGGATTTTCGACCCGGCGCTCGCGGACGGAGCAGACCTGACCTCTGGCTTCCAGTGCCCAGCGCGGACGCCCTCGTCGGCGGTGGGCGCGGCGGATGGCAGGCGGGCAGCTACGACGATGTCACCAGCGCGTCACCCGACGTCTTCACCCGTCGATGGCTTCGACACCCGCGCTTGCTAAGTGACGCGTCAGCCGTGGGCGCGCCTGCCTGCTTCAGGCTGGGCCGGCTCATCCCCGCCAGCGACTACGAACGAGGAGAAGCGGACCTTTCACACCTTTCCCGGTGAGCCACTGATCGGCGGGCAGGCGCGTTTCCGGCACGGTGCTGAAAGGGAAGGGTCCGCGCCCCGGCTCAGGCGACTCGCAGGACTGGCAGCGTGCCTCGCACAGCCTCGGCCGCGCCGGCTTCGGCGACGTCTGTGTGGTTTCATGGAGCTGCGACCATGCGGGGTCACTGAGCAGCTCTGGCGCACTTGAGCCGGTTTTCCACCCGCGAGGAGCCGGGTGCAGGCCGTGAGGTGTGCGCGAGAACATGACCGCCCCGGCTTCTGGGAGGTTGGGCGCGGGCGCGTCTACACGCGGGACTTCGTGTCATCGAGGCGCGTTGGTCGACCGGTACTCCCGGACCGCAGCTGAGGACGTTCGTCATCCACGATTTCCAGGCCCGACAGCCCAGCTGACGGCTCTGGCTGCTGCCACCTACGAACTGACCACAGGAAGCGGCGCAGCCGCCGCGCAACCGATCTGGCGGCGCACTCTTCCCGGGTCGTGAATATCACCATAGGCACCCTCCCGTGAGGGCGGGCCCGCTCTGCGACACATCCAGGAGAGACAGCAGGTTCCTGGATCGGGCTGGAGGCGGAGCGCCACTAGGCTGTGGGTATGGGCACATCGACCCAGCTTTGATCGAACTTGAGCGTCGCGTACGGCGCGGTTGTGGGCGACCCGCAGCCGGAGCAGCAAGGTGCAGGTGGGCGCCCGCTCGCTGGATCACCTTGAACCGCGTGGTGCGCGGCCACAACGTGGCGGGCAGCGAGTCAACGAACGCCGAGGTCACGAGCAGATACGAGCTACCTATCCATGCGGAGGTTCGTAACGCGCTGCTGGCCGCCGAACTGGAACGGCGAGGCCCACACGCTCTACATCACCCACGAGCCCTGCGCCACCCGCGCGCGGTTGATCGTCAACAGCCGGCGTGTGCGGCGGGTGGTCTACGCCGTCAGCCACACAGAACCGGTCCGGCAGGCCTCGGACCGCCATCCGGTGAGCAGGATCCTGCCGCCGCAGGCTTGGCTGTTGAGCAGTGAGCGACGCGCATAGCAGCAGAGAAACGTAGAATCCGTCGGATTGGTTCCATCCAAATCAGTGCGTCGTGGTCAGAACTTCGAATCAACGGCGTGACGACATCGTCCGTTAGATAGTAAAGATCGAGTCCGTGGGTGCGTCATGGCGCTCAGTGCCGCCTACCTGCCCGGATGAACCACAGGCCCATGGCCTGGCTCAGGGAAGAACGGGTGCAGTAGGTGAATCCTGTACGCCTCATCTGCCCGATGGGACATTCCCGGATTTTATGCGTATTCCGGGACCGGCAGACCAATGGGGCCGCGAGAAATGGAAATAGGACGATGCGCTCCCTGGAGTCTCGAATCGCTGATCGCCGCGGTAATGCCGTTCTGGAAGAGGCGGAAGGGGCAGACGGCGAAGTTTTGCCTCTCCTGCGGAGGCGGCGGTCCCTCATGACCGCCGTGACGTTGTCGTGGCCTACTAGCCATGCCCGTATGTCCGCTCGATGGCGGATCCACCAGGCAGTGCGGCTGTGACTTGAATGAGCTGGCAGCCTGCACCCTGCACGACCGGCAGGCACAACGGATTGAGCAGCAGGACCTGAACCGGACGCGGACATCGTCGCTGCCCGCCAGGCACACTGAGGAGTGCACTGGCCATGATGCGGTGCGTCAAATCGGCCCCGAGGAGGGGAGCGCCTGCTGCCCAATGCCCGAACTGGCATCTCAGAGGCACAGCGCTGAAGCTGGACTCCAGCCTCTGGCCTCCGTCATCAAAGGCATCTCATGGAGTGGACCTTTCACAAAAGTTCCTACACCCTGAGCAGATCACCGACCTCAAGGCACATCACGGGCGGTCAGCGCACACCGGCCGTGCGCGGTGGGTGATCGGAGAACAGCCAGACGACCTGGGCAAAGTGCAGGTGATCGACGGGTATCCACGCGGGTGGTATAGCAGTCATCCAGGTCCGCGACGCAGTCGTAAGGAGGTGGAAGTCGCACGAGTGACACTATCGCTCGACTGACAAACTTCGGCGGCTGGAGCTGGCAGCCACCGGACGACCAGGCAGTAGATGTCTGGGATAAGGTCGGCAAATGATATGGGCGGTGATTGGCCGTCTGATGAATCCCATTGACAAATCATCGGAATTGGGAGATATGCACCGTTTGCGCTCGTAAAATCTATATAGCGCGATTGCCGCAGCCATACCGGCGATGATCCCCGAAGGAGTATACAAAGACGCTAGCTGGGGCTTTAAGTACTGTGTTGGGGCAAGGTGATGAGGCTCACCATCAACTTTGCATGGGTGAGAAAGAATTTCTATACGAATACGAGGCTTATTCATATGACCGTAGGCGTAAAGATGAGTCCTGTGGACGGCTTGTGGCTTGTGGTTTCTGATGGTGTTGCAGGCGCGCGCGTAGTCGGTGTGCAGAACACGCCAGTGTTTTGACGTTCGCGATGACACGTCTGATGAGTGCGTAGCGGGACGCGGCTGATGGTCGCTGTATGCTTTTGTCGCTGTCGGTGAGTCTCACCATGTGCGTGTCTTCTGCGTGTGATCATCCCCAATCCGATGTAGCCTCGGTTCCACATGACCTTTGACTGTCGAGGGCTGCAGTGAGGAAGCCGGATCTCTCTGGTGGATGGCCTCGCAATCATGCACACCACCGGCAGGGAGGCGGGAGATCCAGTGCGAGCTGTCAGGCCAGGGTGCAGTGCCACTTGCAGGTTCACTGTCGTGCGCTTTGGCCCGAGCACAGCTGGGACGGTCGTGCCACGACCAGCAGGGACACCAGAAGAGGCACCAGTCGATGATGTACTGACGGTCCGGGCGAGGTCCCCACACTGGGCACCCAGTTCCTGGAGGGCTTTCGGGCATGACTGGGGAGTGTAGACCGCCACCACCGTGAGATAGGGCTGGTGGGAGACTGTGTGATGTCGGCCAGCAACCCCAGTGAGATTAGTGCCGCAACATCAACACAGTGACTCCAGATGACACAGCGGAACATGTCAGGAGCACGTGGGATCTCTGCCGGTAGTTGCTCGAACGGGATGTGTGTACTGCCCGTTCGCACAGGTTGAGGATCCGTCACGGTCAAGCGCTTCTTGTGGTGTATTCACGGCGGCGGCTCTTGTCTTCTTCATCTGGAGGGTTTTCCGCATTTTGAATTATCCTTCAGATCGGGCAAGCCGCCCTCGCACATCCCCGTCGGGTAAAGTGGCAGGCTGGGGAGCCAAAACACAAGGAATAAGCCCCAAATGGCAGAGCCTCTGTAGCCTTCACCGCTAGTCTCGTATCATGGGCTTGAGATCGCTCCCGGCAGAAGCATCCTTTGGGTACGGCGGCCTATCGGTGATGACGACGCCCGCCAAGACTGTTTAGCTCAGAAAGCGCTGATCTCCGCGCTGGCTTATGGGCGCTGATGACCCGATGATGGGCCGTGGTGAGTTTGGTTCTCCAGATGATCCGAGGAAGGCGCGCCGCATCGTCGCGGAGACATCCAACGAGCAGTCGGTATGGGCTCGGCTAGGTCCTGTGCCCCTGTGGTGGAACTACCGCGACGATGGTGACACCAGTGAGTAAGCACAGCGGTCCTGGCTGCGACGAAAGGCTGGGCAAGGTCGCCGCCAGCGTGCATGAGCCTACCGACTCATCCATACGAGGGGCATAAGACACTGCCGGCTACGGACAGGGGAGGTCCACACCTCTACATCACCCATGCAGAGTCCTGTGTCACCCAGCGCGGTTGATCGTCAACAGCCGGCGGTGCGGCGGGTGGTCCAGTACATGCCGTCAGCTACACTAGGAACCGTCCGGCAGCCCTGGACCGCTAACTGCGCGCAGATCCCGGCCCGCCGCAGGCTTGGCTGTTGGAGCAGTGGAGCGACGCATAGCAGCAAGGAAACGTAGCATCCGCCGGATTATTCATTCAAGTCAGCGTTTTTCTGCCAGAATCAACGGTCGATGACGCCCGGAAGCTTTATGTGGCACCGCGGTCACGCTTTTCGCTGACCTGTGTTTGATAAGGAGAGATGTCGCGAAGAGAAGGATTCCTGGAACCTTTAGGCGGTTGGTTTCAGATGCTTCCCGGTGCCTCGCTGGCCTGTGGCGGCGGCACCTCTGATAAAATTTTCAAATCAATCTCCATACTTACGGCAACCTTTGTGGATAGTGAGAATCAGACTTTGCATGGAAAACCGCCGGCCTGTTATGCTTGTCAGCCGAGGCCTGTTGGGGCATGCCAAGAGCCAAATTCGAGCCAGGTGGAATAGCAAACGATCTCATGGCACAAACTCCGAGATGGGTGGATATCTGTGTCTTATTCATGCATGCGGTGAAATGTACTCGGCTATCAGAGAGATTTGTCTCGCGGTTGGCCTGCAATATGGCAAAAACTGTGGTCAGAGGCTTATTCTACGAGGGTTTCAGTCAGACAAACACCCCTGTCAACGCGTGGCTGCTCTGTGTCAAGGAATAACTCCTCCGTGGCGTGATCGCTTGTTGCCGTGTGGACCAATCTCGGTCTACGGAGGAGGAAACCGTGAACTTTATGCACTCACTGAAAGCGCCATCTGCCCTAGTGAGGAGATGGAGAGAGGAAGGAAGGCTCTCGTGCCATTGTTCCTGGCTGCGGTTCTGGTGTGTTTACTCTCGCTGGGATGGTCAGAGCTGACTATTCCAGTGGAGGGACGCTGAGCGCGGCTTTTCTCGGTCGCGGCGTGATTCAGCCGTGCTGGCCGAGTACGATCAAGCGCGTGACCGATGGGAAACCAGACGCAAGCGACAAGCGATCTAGCGATTGGTAAAAAGATAGCGCCGTGGCGGTGACTACTAGCTGGCCGCCAACTATGGGAATTTTCGCAGGCCTGCACACCCTTTATGCGGCTGGCGCAACATCAACAGGTGACTTTCAAAAATCCAAGTGAATTCACTGAGATTGAAAGAAGACTCAGGTGGTCAGTTGGCTGAGGAGTGGGTTGCTCAGTACTTCACGCACGGGAGTTGGGCATGGCATTGAGCGCTTTCACCGACAATCCGACGACAGATCGGCTATCACTGGGATGAAGCATGACCGTGACAGACGACGGCTGGTCATCGCTCCGCAAGCCTTACGTAGACATCGGGAAGAAGCGAGATCACTCATGAAAGTGACAGCATTAGGAAAGCCACAGTCGCGGGCGGCGGCATCCGTGCTGGGCTCAGTGGCTGTTCAGGATCCCAGCGCAGAGCCCCCACCTGCCGGACCCTACTGAAACACTCCAGATGAGTGCAGACTACCCTGTCCACAGCAGTACACTGGACGAAGCAGGGATGCCGCAGAACCATCGCCAGGAAAGTTCCTGACCTCTCGGCGTTGAATTGCTTTATCCGACGATTTCGCCGGATAGTGTGGCGCTGAGCAATCCACAAAGCTGTGCGTTCCATGAACATGGTATCACAAGCGACATGCGCAGTTGTGGCGACCGTCAGTCGACTTGAAGTCACTGGAGGCGCTGGAAGGGTGATGCTCGCTGGAGCGAGCCATTGGAGGCTATTCGTAGCCTGGTGAGTTATGAGCAGGTGAAAGGGCTACACGAGGAGAAAACAGTGCCGCTGTCGACATCAGTTCGTCGGATATATTGCCTCTTTCTGATCTGATGCCCGATGGCACACTACGTGACCTGATCAACCCTGAGCAGGGTCATGTCAAAGACCGTGAACGGTGACGCCCTCACTCCTGTGTGACCGATGAAGAACAGGCCTCGGTCCCAAAACCCCAGCCCAAGCGCGTGGAGAGCAATCAAAGGCGATCGGATCAATCGAGGAATCAGTCGTATCCGCCACAGGGTCATGGGGACCCATTGATAATTATTCTGCGGCCTGAGTCGTTCCGCAGAAGCATCCTTTGGGGTACGTGGCGGCCTATCAAAAGTGCTGACGACGTCTGATACCGTGTGCATCAGAGGGTGGCCGTCGAGCTGGCCGCCGGCGTCGACGACCTGGATGATGGGCCGTGGTGAAGTTTGGCCTCTCCGATGCGCGGTGAAGGCGCGCGCGCCGCATCGTTGCTGAGCACCTGACTCAGCGTCGGGATTGGGGGATCAAACATAGCGCCTGGTGCGGCCCTCTCATGGCTGCACTACACCTGGAGGATTTACGAGACTACGCAGCAAAACACAGCGGGTCCCAGTCAGCGATGTGCTGGGCCAAGGTCACGCGAAAGGTGCCTGAGCCACTGCTTCATCCATACGAGGGGCCCGATAGGTTAGGCAATACTGCTGGCTACGACAGTGTGGGAAGAGGTACCCAGGCGCCACCGCCTCGGCAGGCATGCTAAAGTACGCGGCCGCTGATCAGACAGCCGCCGTGCTGCACCGCCTGTAGTGAACCGTCATCGGGAAGGCCTGCGAGTCACCTGTGCCTTGAGCTGTGGGATCGGAAGGCGCATGACGCAAACTGACTCTGCCAGGACAGACGTGAATGATCCTGGGCATATTGGGCGCCTCAGCTTTTGGGCATGTCAGGCGTCAGCGAGCCTCGGAGGCCTACAGCACGACATCACCGCAGGGGCGGAGAACATGCGACGCGGATTCTCGCCATGCCTACCGGAGCGGCGGGCGCTCCCGGACTTTGCCGCCTTCCGTGGTCGCCAGAGCAACGGCAGAAAGCTGGTGAGAGCGGCTATGACGACGTGCTCCTGAACCCGAGTCACGCCCACCGTGGCGGCAGCTCGCGCCGCTGGAGGAGAGACGTGAGGAGGCGACGGCAAAGCCAGCTCTACCCGGAGCGGGCCCATACACCCTGGCCTCTGTAACCTGGCCGACGAGCCATGCGCTACTCCGCGTTGCTGGCCGATCTACCAGGTCCCGGCACCTACGACTCTGAATGAGCTGGCGGCCCGCGCCCTGCACGACCGGCAGGCGCAGGCAGATCGCGGCAAGCCCCACACCCGATGACACCATTACTGTCACAGCGCGGAAAGCCACCGAGGAAGAGCTGGCGCGTTGCGATGCGCCCGGGCCGGGCGCCGACAGGAGTCTCCGGCCGCACGCCACCTGGAGCTGGCGTGGCGGAGGCCGTGGCTGATGCTGACCGGGCACCGACAAAGTAACTCGCAGCCGAGGCCGCCATAGCGGCTCTACTTTCACGAAGGTCTCGCGCAGCAGCTCAGACCAGTGCCTTGAGTGCGATCACGGGGAAAGCGCGGCACCAGCCGTGCGACTGGTGGTCAGCGACCCCAATGAGGTGCTGTCCGCCTGGGCCCAGACCGTCGACGGGACCCGCTGCCGTGGCGGACTGGCTCGCGGTGCAGGTCTGCGACTCTTCGAGCTGGCCGATGTCGATGACGCAGCACGGGAGCGGCTTGATGTGCTGATCAGCGCGTTGTCGGCGGTCGACGCATGGGAGGTCGGCAATGAGCCGGGCGGCAACCGGCTCGGGAGAGCGTCGCGGTGGAGAAGACCACATCGCTGCCCAGCGGGTCCGGGAGATGGGCAAGACGACACTGCTGACGTGATCTGGCTATCAGTCGGTCAAGACGACGAGGCCCACCTCGACCTTCACATTGTGATCGAGCAGTGAACCTGGACTCTGGTCCAGCGACTCTGGTCGATGTGGTCGGCCTGTCCATCTATCCGCAGCAGCACCCGCTGGGGACCGCCGCAGACCGGGTGATGTCGGCCCTGAGAAGGCATTCCCCGGCAAGAAGGCGGCCGTCACCGAACTGAGTTGGCGGCGGCGCGTGACCCGGACGGCGCGCCATGCGGCGGTTTGGATCAGCCAGCCCGACCTGCGCCAGGCCCGCCGCGCCGCTGCCGGAGCACCTGACCAGCGCCGGCCTGGGCCGGGTAGTCTGGGGTGCGCCGTATTCTGGTGGTACTACCCGGAGGATGAGATTCAGGAGCTGCCGGCGGGCCGGCTGGGCGACGTGCTGGCTGGAGGTCGCCGCCAGGGTGCCTGAATCGCAGGACGGCGACCCGGGACCGCGCTGCTGTTCTTGGGCGTGCCCCGTCCGAATCCTCTGCCTGGGAACCCGCTAGACCGGCGTCCGTCAGTCAAGCGGTGCTGGTGGGGAGGCGGCGGGCCTTCGCAGATCGTGGATCATCCCGAAACGTCTGGCGTGGGGGAGCGCGACCTCCCGTACAAAGCAGTCTCTACCAGCTCCGGTCTCGCCCTTCGTGCTCCAGGGTGGGCCAGCAGGCCGCCGACATCGTCGTGGGTGATCGGTCCTGGCTGGCCTTCGCCTTGCCCTGGATCTTGTCCATAACGGGTCACCTCGATCTCGACGTACGGCCCGCGCCATCTTCCGCAGCTTCTCGCCGACTGCGTCCAAGTACTCGTGGCTCCATCCGGGCGGTGAGCTCGCGGGCCGCCCTGAGGGCCGCTTCGGGCGGGAGGCTGAAAACGACCGCCCGGTGGTGATGGGATGGCGATGTAGTCCCAGGTCGGGACGCATGGGCAGGTCCTTGTTGGTGGCATACCGCGTGGGAGAGACATAGGCGTCGTGTCGATGCCCGATGATCACCAGTGCCGGCGCGGTCACAGGCCTGACGGCCTGGGGTTGTTCCGGTCAGATGCGTCAACGAGCACTGCCCGCAGTCGCGTTCCTCGGAGATGGAAGGGGACGAAGGTGGCCCAGCGCCCGGAGGCACGTACTGGGTCGATGAGGTTCCCGGCCGGACCCGCCAAGCAGGTAACAGCGAGCCGGTCTTCGGGAATCTCTGAAGTAAGTTTGCGTCATACACGCCGCCAGCCTCAGCCTCGCGGTACTAGTGGTCTCCTGCCTGGAGCAAGCGGCCATCTCTGTCGCCGCAACCCTCAGGTAGGGCCAGCCTGGCAGGTCCAGCTGCCGGATCTCCGCGGCTCCGTCCGGCTGAACTGGGCTGGTAAAAGCCAGCGAAGCAGCAGTACAACCAGATACTCAGCCGCTTTCACCACCAGACTGCTGTGAAATTGGTTCAGTGTGAGCTGGCTGCCAAGAACCAGCTGATAGTGGCAGCCAGGGGCGAGTCAGGGCTGGTGTGGTGCATCTCACATGGTGCGCGTCTCGCCCATGCCCCAGAACGGGCTAAACTGATTGTTCCCCAGGCTTCATTGCCTCAGCCAATACGCCGTCCTTCCTGCTTTGGTGGTGAAGGTGTGACGCCCGTGAAAACCGTCGATCGCGCACCATTGTGAGAAGAGAGAATGAAGAGCGTGACCCACGGAGAGGCCAGCATTGCAGTATCGCATGTACCAGATGAGGGGAACAAGAGACCGACGACTCGCCACCAGAGTCAATACCGTCGAAACAGATGCTGCTGTGTCGTTGCCATCTCATGTAAGCGCGAGCAGGTCCTCCTGAGCGACCGGACTCTGGCGGCTGTCTTTCCGTCTGCTTTTGCTTTTGCCCTGGCTGCTGCGCTCTCTGCCGCGTCTTCCCAGGCGGGCGGTGATTCCCGCTGGCGTTTTGCCCGGCAGGGCGGTGGTCGTGCTGGGTGTGAGCGGCGTCAGGCGCATCCCTGTCGTTCTCCCGCGCGAGCGAGCCCGTGACCGCGACCGCGAAGCCGCAGGCCGCGACGCCGCCAACCGGAAGGAACAGCAGAATCGGTGCCCGGACGGTGATCCATGGGATGGTCAAGGCGATTTGGTCGTGCCGGTGAGGCCGGCGAGTATCAGACCACGCTCTCCCGAACGTGCGTGGCGCGACTTGCCGCCGGTGGCGCTGCTGTCCCTCGTCTGGGACAAGCGATTCTGAATGGAAAAATGCGATATACAGTGGCGCCAGGAATACGAGAAGGACGGCAGTGGATCGCGATGAGCCGTCTGAAATCAGCTGATGTCAGATCTTGTCCAGATTTGCAGAGATCCGGCCCGGCAGGGATGCGCAGTGCAGCAGGCCGCCAGCCTTCGCCTGCATATCAAACTCGGCTGATAGGTAGACCAGCAAAATAAGCTGTCGCGGTGAATAAGGTGATGCCCAGGCTGGACAATAGGGTGACCCGCCAACGCCCTCGATATATTCCCTGATGCGTGAACAGGTGCGATCGTCGGCTGCGTGTCAGCCTCCCGGTAGGTGCGGACGGCCTGTGCCGCATCGATCGGTGTTTCTGTATCGAGTGTCCTGCCGCGGGGAGCGGCAGTCTTGACGACCTCCTCGTGGTTTCTTCCGCTGCCGTCTTTGGCGATTGTGCCGGGTCTCTGGTTTCCTGGACCTGGTGCGACCGTGGGCTCGGAGCTTTCGCTCGCACGTCCGGCGTCCTGGAGCCGTGTGCGGCTCTCGGGCTCTCAGGTCCCGGCGCGGAGCCTCGCCAGGTGGCGCGGGCACAGCGCCGCAGCGTCGACGGCGCCTCCCGTAGGCCTGACCGCGTCTGGCTCCTCACGGGCGCCTGGCCAGATCGGGTGTAGGCGGGAGTGGTGGCTCGTGGAGGGTGCCGCGCGGGGTTCGAGATCTGCCCCAGGCACGATGGGCACCGGAGCCTCGCCTGGAAGCGCCAGGTCAGCCTGTTGCGGGGCAGGCACCTGCGTGACTCCTCTGGCGGCTCCGTCTCGTCTTCGGCGGGGTGCTGCGGGCTTCCCAGCCTCTGACGGACTCGCCGGTGGAGCGGGAAACAGCCCGTTCGCGCGGGGATCGGGGCCGTCAGTTGGAGTGGCCTCGACAGGTCTGCCCACAGCGTCTGAGGTGTGGTGCGAAAGAAGCGCATCGGCGGAAAGGTGCGCTCCGGGAGTCAAAGAGCAGGGCGGTCTGAGGGCCCTGCTGACCGCGGTATCCTCAGCTTTGCCTCCCTCCCTCTGGCGGCGCGCTGGGCTCCTGTGGGGAGGCGCTGGGCCCTTGGCGCCGTGGCTCGCTGGCCCGTGGCCTCGGCGCCCCGCGCTTGCTGGCATGGCAGGCGGGCGAGCCAGCCGCGTCCTCGGGGCTCTCCCGCCTGGGAGGGTCTCCAGCGCCGTTTCCTGGTCGTTCATCTTCCGGCTTCGTGCCCCGCGCGTCCGCCTGGTCTCCTGATTGACAGCGTCCCCGATGCGCGTTTGACATCGATCCCAACATTCTCACGCGTCCAGATGCTCCAAAATTGGATCTCCTGCGAATGTGTCGCGTGAACCCGACGGGGTGTCCTCAACCGCCTGGATGTGGATTCTCTGGGTGACGGAACCGGAAAACTGACTCATTTAGGGATACGCCTGGTCCATTCCCTTCGCGGCGGAACTTATTTTCCACCAGCTCCGCGCTACCGCTGGAGTAGTTCGTCGTCGGTGTAGTCGCGGCGGCGTGGTGCGGAGTAGCGCCGACCGAAGTGCTCCCCAGGAAGGACGCGGCGATCTCGTCCGTGGGCATCTGGGCCTGAGCGCGGATCGGACACGTTTAGTTCTGCCGACTTGCGCCCTTGTCCGAGAGCTGCTCCCGCCCGATGCGCAGCACCTGAGTGTCTTGCCGGCGTCGATGTCGCAGCCATCGTGACGTGGTGCAGCACCACCCTGCTGGTGAGCCGCCGCCGCGCCGCGCCCAGCGATCTTGCCCTCTCGGAGGCGAGATGTCGTTGAGCGGAAACTGCAGCGGGCCTGACCCCCAGCGCTCCGCGAGCGCGCCCATCACCCGCACTGGTCCAGGAACTCGTAGCTGCGTTCAGTGCTCAGGCCTTCCACCAGCGACTGTCACTCAGCAGGGACTAGTGACGGCTGCCGGGCTCCACGAACATCACGCGCCACCGCCCGTGACGCGGCGTCACCACGTTGATGCTGCTGTGACGTTCGCGCCCTCTCTCGTCGATCCTCGTGTGCGTGTAGCGCCTGGAAGCGAGCTCGATCACGACCAGCGGCTGGTTCCAGTCCCAGATGCGCAGGGACGGCCTGATTCTCCTGCGCGCCGTGGCGGTCGCCAGTACCGCTGTCGAGGGCGACGCAGCCGTGGGTTTGAGAGCGACCGGACCGATGACGTCGGCTGCGTGGTCGTCCCAAAGTTCGTGGCGTGGCCCCAGCGCGCGCCGCACCGCGATGCCCACCGCCTCCGGGAGAAAGTCTGCATCCGCGTCCCTTCTGGCAGCTGCGTTGATGGCCGCCGCCAGGTCCGCTACTGAGGAGTTGTGGTACGTTCAGCGCCTGTACGATGTCATCTAGCGCATCGTTCGGTTCCAGGTACAGTCGCCGGAGACCACTCATATCGGTCAATCGCCCGCTTCCTGAGCCCTCCAGGTCGACCGCCACCGCCTTCCGTCCGGCACCTTGTATTCGCCATGCATGCGCAGTGTGGAGCCTACGGGAGATTGCGATAATACGTATATGCCTTGTCATCCGGGCAGTGGACGGTTCCGGCGTGGTGGGCAAGCGTCGTAATCCTGCGACGAACGCGGTCCGTGCCGCTGCTGAAAACCCGATATGTTTGATGCGTCAGCACGCAAACCACTCTGAAGGAGCGCAGTCATGAAGACGAACCGTTGTCCGCACTGCCTCGCCGCAGCTGTTGTCGCCAGCCCGGGTTCGCTGCCTGCTCGCGGGGTCTTGAGGCCACGCTGAAAGATGCGCCCGTGGCGGTGGCAGCACGCAATGGCGCTCGTCTCTGCTGCGTCGAGCGGCCTCGCCCGCATCGAGCACTGCGTCTGACGGTAGCGTTAGCGGCTCCAGGGCGCCTGTCGGACCAGGTGACGAAGCCCTGGTGTCAGCGTGGGATCCGACGGCAAATATCTCGTCATTCCTGCCTGTCGGATCTGACGCAGGCGTCACAGCGCCCGGCATCTCGGTTGGCCCGGATGGGATTTCCCGGTGTCCAAGAGACCGTCCGCATCCGACACCGTCCACATCTGATAGGGCATCCGATGGGTCTGACATGGACTCATCGCCGGAGGTGTTCGGTCTCCAGGACCTGTGACGGCGACGATGACGTGGTGGTGACGAACAACAATGCTGAGGCTACTGTTCTTGCGCTGTCACTGCGCCTCCATCACCATCATCAAGGGCGGCAACGCCACTGTCAGCTACGTGAGTCGTGGTGGCCGGTTTGCTGTTCAGGGCACATCGCTGAGGTCACGGTGCGGTGATATTCGTGGCATGAGACTACGGGCACCACTGTCACCTGAAAGCGGGCAGGCTCAAAGGAGGTGGAGATTCTGCAATACCGCCATTGGTCACCGCCAGTGGTGGTGGCGCTAAGAACCGCTGGCGACACGGGGTCCAACAACATCAGCCCCGAGCATCCCGGAGATCTGATCAATTTTCTACCACCACAGCCTACCTGGTGTAACCGGTGTGGGGTGACCGATCCGGCAATATCTCTCCTGGCACAACATGGCTGTTCCCTCCTCCCCGTCCACCCATGCCTGTGGGAGAAAATGAAAATCAACCTGATCCGCACTGCGCCCGCTGTGCCGCAGCCGTCGCCGCCCTGGGACCGTCCGCCTCGGTGCCGCCGGCGCACTGAGACCAGCGCCCGCCGATAACCCCTGCAGGCCGTCTCTACCACCCAGGCCGGCGCAATGCCGAGTGACGAACGTCGCGCGTCTCCGTCGGTCCCCGGCGCGTCAGCGTTGTTACCGAGGCGCAGAGTTCCGGCAATAGCAGCAGCGACAAGAGCCCGGTAGCGATGATGTGCCACGAGCAGAGTGATATGACGATGGCAGCGACAGCGACTGCGTGCGCATCTGCTCCGGCCAGTTCAACACCATCACCGGCGGAATGGCTCGGTCAATTTGACGGGGCACTGGCGACACCATCACCGCTCGGCGCGGCGGCAAACGTCATCACCTTTCGAGTTCAGCTGACAAGCTGATCATCGAGGGCGAGGGAAACAGTCACCGGCGGCGACCGACGAGTGTGGAGATTCCGCCAACGGTAACTCTCGTGATTCGTCCCTGACGACCTGACGCGTGAAGCTTCGACTCGGTACCGCAACACCGTCACATCCTCAGGGGCCAAAGAAGGACGACAAGGCACCGCGCAAATACCCATCGCATGATTAGCCAGTCCTGGTCAGTTTATTATTTGACTCTACGATCCGCGAGACACCCTTTCGCCCAAAAACTTGGAGCGGCGGGGTTCGAAACGTTTCACCGCCGACGATGCCGAGGCGCGTTGTTGGTCCGCACACGGCATCCTGATCTGATCGTCCCGACGTTTTATGCCCGCGCCGGACGGACGGAGGTGCTGCCCGGCCGTGCCGAGCGCGACTGACACCCGTGATCCTGCTGAACGGGTCGGCTGGCACCCGCGCCGATGCCTTGGAGAAGGGAGCCGACGATCGGGTCTCAACAAGCCCTTCTGACCCGGTTGCAGGCCTGCATCCGAGCGGTGCCGCGGCGCGGCCAGGTGGGACAGAAACCCTCACCCACGCAGGCATCCTGATAATCGGCGGTGGGTTGAATCAGCACCGCTGGCCAAGATCACATCAAAGTGGCAGCGTGTGCTGACCCCTGGAAGGCCTGGCTCCGCTGGAGTATCTGATGGTGCATCACGGTGAGACCTTTCGAAGTCATGACCACCCCTGAGCAGGTGTGGGCGTCGGGAGTCTGCCATATCGCCCACCCGGCCGTCGATCATCGTGTCGCGAACCGCGCAAGGTGCCGGGCGCCCGTCCTGAGGTCATCGACACCGTCCAGGAGTCGCACCGGTCCACCCCGAGGTTCGTGCCGCGGAGGAGGCTGCTGGCTGGTGCCATCGGCGTGGCCGGCCCATCGCATCTGTCGGCCTGCGGATCGCCGGGGAAACCGCATCCCCGCGGGTATCGATGGGTGCCGCCGCCGCTGCTGGGGCGCTGGTGCGGTGGTAGCTGTGCCGGCGTGGTGCCGGGGCGGGGCCGCCGCGCCAGTCGAGGAGGCCATGAGCGCCAGCGCAGGCCCAGCGCACCGCACCTTCACCGGTGCTCGACCATAACTGCGAAGAACTTCTGGGCGGCGTCGCGGATGGGGATTCTGGCGCGGAGGTGGTGATGTGGCGCTCGCGGAATCGACGCGCGCCCAGGTGGATCAGCTGGTCTCGCTCGCCATCTGCAAGATCAGCGAGATCGACCCACCCGGTGGCCGACGTGGCGCCCGTGGACATCACGGAAGCCGCCACGGAGGCGCATTCCCAGACCACGGTTGGGTTATGACCGACCTGCGGTGGCATTTCCTCAGCGCCCCGCCCGCTGCCTCGGCAGCGGCGACCGCGACCAAGGCCCTGGCCCTTAGTTAAACGCGAATACAAATGCCGTGAAGCTACCCTGCCCGGCGCGGACTTTAGAGGGCGCGCGGGAATCGGCACCGCGGGCATGGTGGTGGACGTCTCGGATACTGGCCCAACGGCATCCCTGGCCTGAGGTATCAGGGTTCAAAGTGAGCTGGGTCTGTTCCAAGGAGGTCCGCCAGCCATTCCCGGCAACCATCTGGGCCTGCTGATGGTGGCTGCCAAAAGCCAGGCGTCTGGTGGCCCCCGCAGCTCAGCCCATCACCGAGGACGTGGAACCACTGTCAGGATGCGCCTGCCACGCCAGACGCCGTGTAGGGGAGAGCCCCAAAGTGAGCGCAATGCGAGCCAGAAGTCCTTGGCGGCTGGTGGTCCTGCGGGTCGTCGATCACCTGCCCGGCGTCCCTTACTGACGATGCGTCCCTGTTCCAGGAAGATGACGACCCGGTCGGTTGCGAGCGCGCGAACCCGAGACCATCGTAGGAACGCATTGCTGGGTCGCCGAGCCTGTCGACTCCAGGTCCAGCACCAGATCCAGGACCCTCGCCCACCAGCAATGGGGTCGAGCGGGGCCGAGGTGATCCGCGTCGACAGGAGGAGTTCAGACCGCAGGCCAGGGCCCGGACGATCGCGACGCGTTGCTGCCTCGCGCTGGAGCCGGTCGGGAAACGCAGCGGGCCTTGGTCGCTCAGCCGATGCGCTCCAGCAGCTCGTTCCCCGGTCTCGCGGTACGTCGCGGGCGCGATGCCGCAACCTTCTGCGCTGCCAGTGGGGGTGATGTTCCAGCGCCACCAGGTGCGGAACAGGTTGCAGTGTTAAACACTACCCGATCCGGCGCGTACGGCGTCGACGTCGATTGGGGTCGGTATGTCTTCGCCGCCCCGGAGAGGAAAATCTGTCCGTCGTCGACTTCCGTGAGGTTCGCGGCGGCGCGCAGCAGCCGACTTCCCCGAGCCTGGGATGCCCTGGTGCAGCACTACCACCGTGGCTGGCGATGGCTGGTGTCGACCGCAGCACCATGCGTTGCGGCCGGAATCATGGACCACCCCGTATGCCGGCTACCGCCCGGTGGTTTCAGGGCCAGTGGCGGTTGCAGTTTGGCTATCGATTCGGCACCTCCCGTCTGCCTCGCGTCTTCACGTAGCCGCGCTTCGTGTACCAGTCCGGAGCCGGACGAATGTCAGTTGAAGACGACGAACAGCAGGCCCGCCACCACGCAGGAGGGTGAAATTGTACGTGCTGGCCTGCCGGACGCGCGGGCACGTGATCAGCAATCCACAGCCCAGCATCGGAGATTGTGCTGACGTCCTTCTGCATCGAGATGAGCACCCATCAGGCCAGTCGCACCGCCCAGTGGGATGCATCTGTCGTAACGCAGCGCGCCTGGCTGCGCTGGAGGCCCAGGGAGCGGGTCAGAATCGCTGGTGATGGATGCACCGCCTCCAGCCCGGCGCGCGCAGCACTCGCCACAGGACGAGTAGGGTGGAGGATCAGGCGCGACTGCGCTGAGCAGCGCCGCCGGGATGCGGGTACGGGTTGAGGTTGACACCGAAACCGATCAGGTACAGCACGTGATGAGAACGGGCGTGCCGTGAACAGGGTCACCGTAGGCGGCAGCTGAAGAAAACGCAGCGAAGAACATCGTCCCGGGGCGACCGGAGCGTCGCCAGATCACCGCCAGTGACTGCGACACCAATCAACAGCGGAAGAACAGGATTCGAGGCTGAGCCACAGCCCCATGGCTACGGCAGGCAGCGCCTACCGGAAGTAACGCGCGCCGAGAAGAACGTCTCGCGCAAGATCTGCCAGCCAGGGGAGTTCTCCAGGATCAGCCAGATCAACCACCGCGAATGCGACCGTGGAGACTGCTGAGATCAGCAATCGACCTACGGTAGTTCGGTTGCCGGTTAGCGCAGCTGGCAGTCTTCCCGAGCCTACCTGGCTGATGTTCTCGAGGTCGTCGACCGTGCCGTTCATCGCCGGCTCAGACGGGACGTTGACCGAGTCTGTCAGCCAGGTCTCTGACCAGGGAGTCGAGGAGCGCCGTCGGCGTGAGGAGTGGCATCAACAGCCTGGGTGACGGGCAGCTGTGCGATCCCTCTCGGTGTTAACTAGGCCGTACCGGCTATCGCCGCGCCGGTGGTGTCGGTGAATCCGGCCAATCGCGGACCGTCGTTCGTCTGGCACCAGTGGCACAGAGCGCCAGTCGGTAGGCGTCGAGATCATGACTGCGTCCACTTGGCCACCTTTGAGCGCCTGGACCGTGTCCCGAGCTACTTTGAAGACAGTGAGGCGGTTGTCGGCGCCACCTTTCTGTCAGGGTCTTGTAGCTCGTGGGACCGGTCTGCGCACCTGAGGAGGAAGCCTCGGGGCGATGCTGGCTGCCGGCCACCGGTGAGCTCTTCAGAGTCACCGGCAGCCCGCCGTGGTAGGGGCGAGGAGAAGTCGACGGCACCCCTGGCGCCTCGGTGATGGAGAACTGCTGGTGCTGGAAATCCCAGTCCTGGCGCCGGGCGCGACAGCAGCATCGGAAGGTGGTGGCGCACCCAGACCACGGTCCGAGTCGCCTGCAGCGCCCAGTTTCAGCGACGGTAGGCGACCGCGGCCTCGAAGCCTTGAAGGAGGCGGCCGCGCTGTCCTCCACCCATGGGGAGTAGGCCGGTTCACTGGGGTGGCGATGGTCAGCTTGCCCGCGACGGTGCTCAGTGCGCCCTTCGGAGGAGAAGGCGCGTCAGCCGACGAGTGTTCTCCCATCGTCGGCGCATCGTGCAGGCGCTGAGCAGGGCGGGTGCTGCGCCATCGCGGTGAGTTACCGTGACGGGTGAGGAGTGGTGCCACTCTGATGCTCCTAAAGGCCGGCAGTCCCGGACGGGCTAATGAGTTCATGCACAGCTCAGTGCCGCATGTCGTTATTTCCTGCCGGTGTTCGTCTCTGATGTGGTGCTCCGCGTCGTTGGCCCTGCCTTGGGGTACGGCCTGGGCGCCTCAGCCTGGTTGCCGCGGTTTTTGCGTCGCAGCCGCCAGTCGTCAGTAGAACTCCGGCGAGAGGACGCAGGTCGCCAGGCAGTGAGAGATTACGGGCGGTGCGCTGCCAGGCCTGCAGGCACCAGATGCTGCACCGCTGCGCTGTCGATGGATCCGTGGCCAGTGTGCGTCTCGACGGGTTCTGGGCCGTTCAAGCTGTCGTGGACCTCCAGGCCCCGGGCCTACGCTGAGCCAGCTCATCCGGAGTCACGGACATGCCAGGGCGGCCCCGTTCGCACCGGGCAGGAAGAGGATCGCCGATGCTGTGGCGCGTTCCCTCGTTCGGGGTGTCCACCCGGATAGCGGTGCGCCAGTCCACGTCCGCCGGAATCCACCCGGCCCTCCGGGTGAGGGTCCAGGCTGAGGAAAACCGCGAGGCAAAACGTCGTCATTCACGGCTCAGGCCTAGACTGACTGGCATGAGGCCAGCGCGGGGCGGCGCGGGTGCGGGCCAGGCGGACTATCGGCAGATTGGCGAGCAATCATGTCGTCTATAAACAGCGCGGAAGCGGTCATCACGCCAGCGCAGCTGGCCTCGATCAGCGTCGCACCGGCAGCTCGCAACGCCGGACTACGTCGTCGATGGTGCTGATGACGTCGCTGACGGCACGTCGAGGATCACCATGTTCCATGATCGCTCCGGCCTGCAGCGCCGTCCCAGACCTGCTGCGGCCGGTGCCTGCCGAGCGCGCCGTCGCGCCCCCAGCGTCGCAGCAGCATGCAGCAGACGGCGCTGGGTTACCGGTATGGGCGCACCCCGTCCCGCCAGGCCGAGTTCAGCCTACCCGCCACATCAAGCGACGGCGACGAGGAGAGCGAGTCAGTTCCCACCGCGATCTGACCGTCTCCGCCAGGTGAGCTGCGACGGGGAGCGGCGAAGCCTGATCACCCGCTGGAGCGCGGGCACAGAGCCATCGTCGAGAGCGGGAAGGCGTGCGCCGTCGCCGGTCGTCGGCGGTCATGACGCCGTGCGCCACGTGACAGTCGATCGAGCACCCCGAGCTGTCAGACGAACTGCCGCTGAGTGCTCGATACCCCTGGCGCGCAGGCGCCGTGAACGGAGGTGGAGACATCGAGCGCCACAGGTCATAGGTCGCCTCGCGTCCTCGCGGCCTATCTGGCTTCCAGCTGCGACCACCCAGGTGGATGTGCAGCCGCAATCCCGCTGCCGGGCGGACAAGTCAGGGCAGGTCGAGCAGGGCCCTGCATCCAGCGGCGAGGGGGTGTGTGGTGACAGTCCCACTGGTGGGCGGTGGCATCCCCAGCGCCGTGATCACCTCGTCTCGCCCATGTGGCTGGCTCCAACTCGCTGGTCCAGTCCATAGACCTCCCAGTACGCCACCGTGCAGGCCCGCACCGCGCAGAGGCCGAGGCGGCCGAGGGGTCGGTGACGATGTCGGCGATTGCTCGTCATGCCGTACCGTGCAGGTCTGGCTGCGCCGCCTTGCGGCGGAGGGCGCCCAGCCGAGGGCCTGCATCGTAGATCTGGTTAGCGGCTGGGCCCAGTCGTCAACTGCGGTATTGGTCAGCCTTTGCCACCGCCGGCGTATTGGAGGATGCGCGTGGCGCGACCAGGCCAGAAGTGACACGCCCGGGCCAGTGAATTCCAAAGTGGATGCCGCCGTTCTCTCCTGTGTGCGCGCACTCCACCCAGCGCCCCCGGACATGTGTGACAAACGCCCCACGCACTGGCGCACTCCCTGCCCGCCCAGCACGTGATGGGCGCGGATGGGACACTCAGGCCGGCGGAGTGGTAGACCCGCACTGGTTCTGGGGCATGCCTGCGTGTAAAAAGTGGGGAACCGGCGTGGCGGTGGTGAGGGCGGCCTGGCGATTTATGTTGCCGCACTCCCATGGTGAGTGCACCTGGGTGTCGCGTGTTCGTAGCGGTGTCGTACCGCTGCCACCTGACGCCGGAAGCGGAGGAAACCATGATCCGATACTGCCTCGCTTTGGCTGTGATGCTGATGCAGTTCCCTGACTAGGATGCGCACAGGCCCGACCGGCTTCGCAGGGCCATGACGTCGTCACTGACCCAAATGCGCCCGCCGCCCCAAAGTGCCTGGGCCATCGCGACCTCCGCTCCACCTGCCGATGATAGCGCGCACGACGGCGCCCGGCGCAGCCAGTGCTGAAGGTGTGGCGTCGATGGTGACGCACGCCTGCATGAGACGACCAGGTCGCGTCCGTGACGATGTGGCATCGAGGGGTCTGCGTGGTGCCCGTCCGCGGGCCGGAGAGTTCGCGGGACCGATCCAGCCTAGCGACGGCGACCCGCCCGCTGGCGCGGCGGCAGTTTCGCGGCTGCGGCGACGTCGCCGTATTTCCGCCACGACCACCTGCTTGAGTCCTGGAGCGCCGCCGTGCCGTCGGGTCGAGGAGGCCGGCGATGGTCACCGGTGGGCAGTGACTGCCCGCCGTAGTGGCGTTGCCGAACAGTGTCTTGCGCAAGTAAAATGCTGAGTTACGACGGAATCCGCAGCCTGCCCGCCCGCTGCTATTCTGAGCGGGCAGCCCTGGGAGAAACCGCCGCGCTGACTTCCAGTATCCAGAGCACTGATCCGGGCGAGCCGGATCAGTGAGCTGTCGTCCAGGAAGATGCCGGCAGGACAGGAAGCGTCGCGGCGAGCTGTTCCTCCCGGGTGGGGTCCGCGGAAGACGGTCAGCCCTGCCCGCAGGGCGTCGGCCACGGCAGGGCGTACCTCGGCGGCCAAACACGAAGACCCGAAGCGCCTGCATCCGCCAGCGCCAGCGCGGCAGGCCAGCGAAGGTCTCGGCTCCTGAGGACCAGCGCCGCCCCGGATCCACGCCGCCTGTCAGGTCGAGGCTGAGGCGGCGTCGAGCGTCACCGGCATGTGGATCGCGCTTCCAGCCAGGCGGTCCTCTGAAGCGGGGAGAGGAATGTTCAAAAGGAACACAGAGTCTGGCGATGGCAGGATCATTCCTCGACCGGCGAGTCTGCGAAGACAGCAGAAGGTGATCTGGGCGTCCCGGAGCTGGCGCCCATAGCCTGCAGAACCCGTGCCAATGACGTGTCTCCTGGGAGTGCAGAACGCCCGCCTGGGATGCTGAGGCAGGCAGCCGCGAACCGGCGAAGCGCCAGTTGCGCGGCGGAGCGGTCGTCACCGGTCTGCCGCCCTTCCGCCAGCCACGACAAGGTCGCCAGTCAGCCGCCCTTCCGTCAGAGGTCATGATGCGAACAGTCTGCCAGCTCTCTCAGCAAAAAGATGCCTGAGACGCCGGGTAAACTAGTTTTATACAACAGAAAATGTTGAATTTATGCCAACTGTATAAATATGAAAACCATAGGGGTTTTATTTTACCATGATATGTCGTAGAGATTAAGTCAAAATTATTCATGATAAGTTGATTAAATTCGAGAGGTGCCTAATATATGCTGATCTGGGAAGATCTATGTCCAAGATTCGATATTAAGTTAGAGTCGATGTTCAATTTTTGAGAATGCTGGAACGCAATATATAAACCTCAATGGTCCAGCTTTTATAGTTTCCAAAAAGATAGTCGATTGATTTATTTAGCGACAACAAAATAGTTGCAATGGAGTCAGCTTTTGGTTAAGTTTTACCGCATACTCAGCATAGCTCCTGATCACTGTGCCCTGCACGGAGCCCAGCTTTTGAGCGAAAGAGCACCAGGCAGGCGACCGCGTCCCGAAATTACCTCCGTAATGGAGCTCTGGCTTTTGAGCTGAAAAAGGCCACCTGCTCGACGCACGGTATAGAGATCGCTATCCCGTACGGAGCCCAGCTTGGAGCTGGAAAGATCAACCTGAGAGCAGGGTGGCTCTTCATCGCGCTGCAATGGAGCCCAGCCGGAGTCAAGAAGATGCCCTTGTTGATCAGCCACCATGAGGAGCATGCCGCAATGGAGCCCAGCGCTTGAGCTGGGGAAAAGTGGTCACGCCACACCATCAACCGCCACTGACCAGCCTCGTTGGGGCCGGAGTCAGCCTTTTGGAGCTGGGGAAAGTCATCCGTAGTCTCTCGGTTTCACCCAGGATCCGGTTGTAATGGAGCCCAGCTTTGAGCTGGGAAAAAGGATCAACTCGATGTCACCGACGGGACGTTATTGCGCTGGGTGCAATGGAGCCCAGCTGAGCTGGAAAAGCCACCGAAGTCCAAACCACTTCGTCCAGGATCCTCGGCCGCCGGGAGCCCAGCTTTGGAGCTGAAAGGGCCCCCACTGAAGAGGTGTAGTGACTGAGAAGCACCAGCTGTAATGGAGCCCAGCTTTTGGAGCTCGGGAAAAGAGGAAGACAACGCAGTGTCTTACCAGAGCATGGATGGTCACAATGGAGCCCAGCTTTTGGAGCTGGGAAAGTCCCGTCCGACCGAGTCCCAGCCAAAGTGTCCAGTCGTTGCAATGGAGCCCAGCTTTTGGGAGCTGGGAAGAAGGAGGATGAGACCTGAGGTGGGCAGAAGATTGATATGCTGCACGAGCCCCAGCTTTTGAGTTGGGAAAAGCGCCGCTGATCCCGGCTCATCTCCAAGATTTGAAAGGTCATGTAATGATTTGGCGCTTTGAGCTGGAAAAGTAGCGGGATGTGTTCGGATGACCTCGGGAGCTAAGCTGCAATGGAGCTCAGCTTTTGAAAGCTGGGAAAAGGCACCACCTCGATCCATCAGCCGCAGCGAATCAAGCTGGTAACGGAGCCCAGCTTCGAGCTGGAAAAGAGCTCGCGATTTTTTCACCAACTTTGACTACCAGTGCTGCAGGCCATCTCTGCGAGCAGCGGGAAGCCTGGGGCAGACGAGCGGCTGTTGGGTTCCCTGACAGGCCTGGAAATTGCAAGGACTAGGGCGCGAGCGCTCCCCTAGACGGAGTGGCGCCTGGAGCGCTCACAGATCTGCGGGCCTCGGGTGGGTAGTCTTCGCACCCAACGAACATGAACCTGTCCTCACCGATCTCTCCCAAATCAACAACAAATCACCAATTGAGTCTACTACAAGGTTCATAACCTCTCCGGCTGATCTTAGATGGACTGTTCTGACCTTGTTGAGGTCGCAGATGAAGACGGAGTATTGGAGAGCCGTCTCTCGTGGCCTATCAGTTTGACGGTCTTGAGTCGTCCAGGATTACGGATGTCATGGGTTACCAGATAACGACGTTGCCAGGTTTTCATCGGAGTCACCATCGCCGTGTATTGTCTGATTTCCTGGTGAGGGGAGGCTCCCAGGATACGGGGCTTGATGCTCATGATCCTACGGTAGGTCGCGTTTTATATAACCGAACTGTGATGCATTTTGCCCGAGACGACGTTCCTCCGTATGCCCGCAGCACTGCCTTTACGTCCACTTGACTCCAGCATGCAACGCGGTGCCGGAAATCATTCGGACCGACCTCCGAAGAGCCAGAATCTGCGCACCAGCCACGCCTCCTCAGCCACCAGCGGATGTAAACCTCTGCTATATCCAAAGTTTTCAAGAGTGCGAAGGACAAACCTTGGCTCTTGTGAATACCTGAAGCATGTAACAAAACTCCACTGATGCAAGAGTTGCTGTCAAATCTTACCAGTAGGGAATAGCACGAGCATGGCGTTGGAGAGGGTTGTGGCGGTGTGTCGAGAATGTCCGTTTTGAAACCAGGGATGTTCGCGCGACTTGCTCATCATGGCTGCTGAAAACCAAATAAAGTTTTGGTGCTGCCCTCTATGCCTATCAACTGGCCAGGAGAGCCGCTTGAATAGCCTGGAAGCCGGAAGTTTCTTGAGTTGGCTGATACGCTCTCCACAGCCTCCCCAGCGTGAAACCCCGGACGTAGTAAGCGTTCTGCTGTTGCGAATCTTCCCTGAGAATATCTTTAGTTGCGGCGATTGCCAAAACGGACCCTGTCTGATGCCCTGAACTGGTGCTATTCGCAACCCACATTTTTTCCAGGGCAGTCCGGCAGCGGTCTCCCGTGAACCAACTGCCGTATGAACCACAGCACGTGTTCGCGGAGTTATTTAGCCTTTTGTTCCATGAGGATGGACGGTTGCCAACAAGATGCACAACTTCACCGTCAGATAAGGCGATAGCTGGCTGGTAAATTCTATCGAGTCGTATTCAGTCTGTGCTGCACCCTCGCCGTGGCTCCCAGCGTCACATATACGGGCGGCCTTCCACAATAGGGGCCTAGTAGTTTGAAGTGGCCGTCGTCTTTCCGGGGAGCCCCAGTAGCCCGAGCTCATCAGGGCAAGACAGATTCCGACCAGTCAGCGAGGACATTTGGGGCTGTTTCGGCAGTGGCGGAGGTGTCGGACCTTCGCTGCCACACGCCATACCTCCTTGAGAGTTTGGAGACTTCAATGAGTGCGGCTTCATCGATGTAAATTGCCACACGTTGCCGGGTTTCAGCGTACCAGAGCTCTGCGCGACAAACCGCAGGTTGAATCGCCACGAATAATTTACCGTCCGACGGATCTCTTTAGTCGATCGGAACGACGAACCGTCTCCGCCGTCCTCCACCACGTTTGAAGCTCGCTTACCAGTCCGCTTTAGGCGAGGGAGAAGGATACCGAGCGCGCCACCTCCCAGTCCTGGCCTCAGATTTATCGGTGGGGTGATCCCCTGACGCCGAGATCCACCACACGATGGCCAGCCTCCACATCAATACTGCCAGTGGCGAAGCGGGGACCGTACCCACTCCAGATGAAAAAGTTTTATACAGGAATTCCGCACATGCGCAAGCCAAGATCATCTCTGCGTGCCCGGGATATCCGGTCGGACTGCTACCAGTATTACTGAGCCATTAATACGCTGAAAATAGTGATCTCCACCGGCGTCGTGCACGACACAGATGTGAAACGCCAAGCAGACGGACTCCTGGCTTGCTGATTCCACCTCATGCTGCATCCAAGGTAGGTGTTCTGATTAGCGCCTTTGATAGCTGCCGGACCCCGCAGTTCTTCCCAGAGCGGTGGAGCTGAAGTTCCTCTCAGAGCCATTGAGGTTTGGACATGGATGCTAACCACTTGTGTAAGCGTGTTTTCTCAGAAAGTGGGTTGGTTATCCAAAGTGGATAAGACATCAGTGTGCAGCCAGCAGCCCGGGTACTGCATTCAGGGAACACCTCAGCACTGCCTCAATTGCTTCCAGACTGCCTGTGATTCAAATATCACGTACACTTTTTTGGGTGAACGACGCCATTTAACGAGAGAGCTTGAAGAAGATAACTGTTCTTTCAACAAATCGGGAGAGTCTTCCAGCATAGTGGCGATTGACGCCCACCTGATGAGGTAAGCGACGAAACTACTGACTGATCCATTGCCTCTTTGAATCAACAGCTGAGTCCGTTATCAAAGCCGCCCAGCCATGCTCGCACTGTGGCTTTTCAGAATCGGATTTTTTTCTGAAACTAGGGCTAGACATTAGATCAGGTAGATCTCCTGTTCTACCCGTGAAGCCTATCGGGAGATCTCCCAGGTGAGAAAGCCAACAGGCCTCGCTCGCTACCCAAGTGTCGACCCGTCAGGTATATTCTGATGATCTTGGTACAGTCTGTCAGCAACAGCTTCCACAGCTGGGATGTATGGAGAACAGTATGGGGTAAATGATCGGCTGCATCCCATGCCAGCCGGCTTCATCATCGGCGGTTGTGTAGAGAGTCGCGGCCGTTCCACCTCGTCAGCGAGTATGGCAAGGGTAAAATCACCGATTAGAGCAGGGAATTTAACTTCAAGTTCATGATCCCTCTCCGAGGACAGTCATGTTGGGGCAAGCACCGCACAGATGGCCTCCAAGAGGGCAAGTCCTCGCCCACGTAGCGGGTACTGGAGCGAAGGAAACGATCATATCTGACAAACGGCAACTTAACAGGCAATGGAGTGGTTGCCTGCTGTCGACGGTTGCGGTCAAGACGGTGTTTACGTTATCGGGCTGCAGGTGGTAAGATGAGCGTTTCGTAAGGCGCCTTCCGTGATGGCTTGCGATCAAATGACACACAGCAACCTGGGATCTCCGTACCTGGTGGTACGCCTGGAAAGATGCTCGGGCGACGAGGGCCTCAGACTGCGCCTCATGCTGGCGCCTGCGGCAACTTCAGCGATAGTCTTGCCTGGATGTATCACCGCTGACGCATCACCTGAGTAGCATACCGATTTGGCGGAGTGGTTTATCCGCCAGCTCGGCCCGGATCAACCCCTTGCTGAACAATATCGCCTGAACCTGGGGTCCACCAGGTGCCGTGCCAGCGTGCGGCGTCGATCACGGTTCGGCGAAGTGGCTCGGGCAAGCCCAAGTTACAGGCGATATCTTGTGCTCTGTGTCTCTACAGCGTTTAGGGTGTAATTTTTCGTCATGGACCTGTTTAGATCAGGAAAGTGAGGTCTCGTCAGACTTCTCATCCACATCTGGCAGGCTGTGCTTGGTGAGATTTCTCGTAGTACTGGGACGGAAGGTCCTCATTGATCTATGTGGGGTGGGGTGGCCTGGTCAGAGAGCTGCCAAGAAAGCAAAGTGAGACCCGCGCTGGAGGTCCAAAACTCTCAGCACCAGGCTCAAATCTGGTTGAGTTTTCAAATCAGAACGGACTACTTGAGCAATGGTTGCCTTGAGTTTCATCCTGATTAACGGGTCATCAATTACGCCATCTCGCAGCCTAGTCTCTGGGTGATTCGAAGAAGGCGCTGGCAGACCGAGCCGATCAGGCACCGCCGGAGCCGCAGGCGGCCCGCGTCGGAAAGCGGCCAGCCTGGCTGTCCGTTACTTCAGCAGTGGACGCAACTGGTCCGGTCGATTTCCACCCAAGCAGCCCGGTCGGAAGCGACACCATATCGCCCAAGCGCAGCGAATCGGCAGGCACCGTCCTGGCGGAAGACAGACCTGATTTTCCTCGGTCGTGAAGCACCATCGAATCGGCGTCGTCATTTCCGAGTGACGTGATATCGTCGCAGTCCTCGGTGCCACCGGCCAGCTTCCTTCCGAGCAAACCAGTGTCGCAACGCTCCGCGAAATCGATACACCTTCGGCCTGGAGCGGTAGGGCACGCAGACACCAGCCTCCCTCAGCTGGAATGTGATCACCGAGGCCATCCAGCCTGTCACGCCAAGTCACGATCTCAAGCCACTGACTTGTCAATACTACGGTAAGTACGGATCCAGCGGGGACCGGGTCAGGGACTGGGCAGCATGTACCCAGGCGCCGAAGCTGGGCTGGCAGAAGAAGCGGAAGTAGTGATGTGGGTGGCCAAGTCTTCCGAAGGTGGCTGGTGTCGTAATGCTAACGGCGAAACATCAAGCACCCGGTTTCTCTGTAGGCGTGGATCAGAACAAGTGGTTTTGATCTTGGACCTCCAGACCGAGGTTTTGATCACCATCCCTCGGACTATCACGACGACTTTGCCGATAGCTCGCCCGCCGGCTGAGCCCGCTGGATGCGTTGAATCAGGCAATCGCGCGGCGGCTCTGGTGATGAGGGTGGTCGCACCGAGGTCAGTCCCGACTTCTACTGTCTGCGTGGCGACGAGTACTCGATCTTGGGATTTCTCATCCTGGTCCGCGCCGAACAGTTTACCACCTGGCCTGCTATCGCCTCCCGGTCCGCTGTGACGGAAATCGCCCCAGCGAAGCAGGAGAACTCGGTGCCCTGCGGTAGGTGACACATTGATCCCTTGAGCTCGGTGAAACTCCCGAAATTCGGTCCACTCGTGTTGCGAAGCACCACCAGGACGCGGGATGTGTTTCGTATCTGTGACCGCTTCGGCGTATGCTACTTCACCAGTTTCTCGGACCGCTCTCTGGTGAGGTTTGAGCTTCCTCCAGGAGGTGTGGATCAAAGTCAGCGTCTTTGAAGCAGTCAGGCGCTTTAGAGCCGTGACGTCACCGTGATGCGCTTCCCTATTGAAAGAGGTAACGCATCCTTCTGGCTGTTCCCCGCTCGTGTGCGCTGAGAAGCGGATGATCAGGCCTGGGCAAGCCGAGAATCTGGCTGGCCCAGTGCGATGGGCAGCTCCCAGGACGAAATCAAGGCCTGCGCTTAGACGTGCCTTCGTCGATCATGAGATCACGGAATCGGTTCCGACCAGTGCTGCGTCGATGGGGCCGCTCATAAGGCTGACCCAGCCGCGGAAGAACAGGCGGGCTACCCACTGATCCAGCAGTGCCGTGGTGATGATTGCAGGCACGGGTCAGGAAGGGGAGCCATGCCGCATCCCAGCCAGTCCCAGCCTGCATCTTGACGGACTGGGACACCGGGCTGTTTGTGAGGAACCACATAGTCGATCCGGGTGGCGATCAGCAGAGATGCTGCCGTCAGCCGCTGTTTCGAGGGCATCGGAGGAGGTTTGATGCATCTTGGCTGATCGATGACGATCCGCCGGTCAGACTCAGCGAAGCGCGAAGACCGTCGCTGCCCTGAATCTCAGGTGGCGTCTCTGCCGCCAGCGCCAATGCTGTACGGGAAAATAAGCCATCGAGCATCGAGGTCTTACCGAGCCCGTGGGATCGTCCACTAGCGAAGGCCGTCAGCCCTGTCGAGTGACATCAGACGACGGCCGTTGATCACAGGGGAATGGAGGGTATGTGCACCCAGCATGAACTTATTACGGAAGCCGATGATCATCGTTTTCCAAATTTTAAGCGAACAGGCCGATACCGAAAGTAACGTCCAGCCCCAGCCAGCACGGGACCGACCACAGAGCCTTGAAAGTCACCGGATGCCGTGGTAGACAGCCTATGAGCCTTGAGGCAGCTCGTCTGGCTGGCCGGACCGCTCCCATGGGCCAGTGGCTGCGGCTTAGCTCGATGATGTAATCGTGGAGCCCAGCCGGTTCGAATGGAGAGACTGATCAGCCGGTGAGATCGCCGCCTCGGATATCTGTCCAGCACCAGGGAGTGGCGGATACCCAGCGTCTCAGGCGATCCACCGCCCGTCGCGCTGCGGGCACGCGGGATCGCCGGGCGAGTAGAAAGAACTCGGGGCGGTGGCCGGTTCCAGGACCGCAGTCGATCTAACCAGCCCTGGACGGTTCGCAACGCCCCTCAGATCCGCGGCGTTCCGCTTCGGCCTAGCTTCCAGGCATTGCAACTGCTAAAAGCCGGCGAGATTGAACGTCGGCGCTCGAAACCCAAAAGGAAGCCCGAGATAGCGGATACGATGTCCGTCGAACCCGTGACCGTGCAGAGTCAGGGAGGGTTCTGCCGACAGTATCCGCTCCGCAGCGCCGCTGCGTGAAACGGCCCACAGACCGCCTTGCAGATGCCGGCCGATGAATCGGAGGGGATACGACCAGATCCGGATAATCGATGTGACAGCCTAAAGGACCTGAGTCGGGCGCTGTACCCGATAGACTGGAGGTGCCGGCCCGGTCTGCCTGCTATGACGGCTGGTCGTTTCGTGGAGGGCCTCCAGTCGTCCAGAAACCGGAACGGACCGAGGAAATCTCCTCTGTCCACGATCAGTGGGTTCCAGGGATGTCCAATCGGGTAAGCGGCTCGATCTCCGCCGTTTCGGGTGGAAGGCCAGGATGACGGGCGGTGTTGAGCGCTGGTTGAAGGGACGCGTCGTGCGATATCGTCGAGGCCACCGAGCCCTCATCGAGATTTCGTCATCGGTCCAGAGGAATTGAACTTCGGGGTCCGCCGGAAAACCGTCACCCTTTGAGGTTGCTACGGCGGCCTGGATGGTTTCGCCGCCACCCTCGGATGTTCTATCAGGACGACACAGGTCCGGGCCCCTACTGTGTGGGAGCCAGACCGCAGCGGATCAGCGGAGCAGCTGCTCGTTGCTGGAGCGAGTAAGTTCGTGGATTTCACCGAGCGCGCCGCAAAACCGGGCATGCGGAGGCCATCTTGGCGAGGATCCTCAGCGTCGCCGCGTCGTCGTAGCGCCCATCAGGCATGTCGGCGCAGATGGCATGCGATTCCGGCCTTGGTCATGCTTGAAGCCGATAGCTGCGGCGAGCGACCTGGAGGTAAATAATCTGACGGGGTCGAGGTGCAGCGTGACCCGCGCCCGCAGTGCGCAGCCTCCCCATGCCCTCGTCGTGAGCCCGAGCGCCCCGTCAGCAGACAGGGGTGAAAGGCCCACCACGCCGTGTCATGTCCGATCCATATCTTCGAGGGACCTGACTCAGGCGTACTTGGTGTGTCACAGCCGCCAGCAGCCAGATCCCGGCACCACCGAAAGCCAGCCGGTCACCCAGCAGTGCGGGATACGACCAGGAGCGTATGTGAGCCGCCAACGTGGCTCTGTCGTCGATCACCAAACCCAATCCGACGACCGTGCGTGAGGCTCAGGCGTGGAGTGGAAACGCAGCCCGCCCTGGTGATGGTTACATCGCCGCAGCGGCATTCGGGGATGTTCCGTGCCTGATCTTGCTCAGCATCTGGCTTCTTGGTGCCTTTGGCCGCAGCCGCCGGCACTCCCACCCACCACCTCGCTGCTCTGCAGGAGCCGGGTGAGGCTGGAGCGATCCAGTCCGGCCTGCCTTGCGCGTGCCCACGACGGGAGCCTGCGCCGACGATCCGCTGTAGAAGCGTGGGAATTGGCCTGGCGGGCCCTTTGCGATGGCTGGTTCCATCTCGCTGGCAGAAGGCCGCGTCGCGCGGATCATACCGAGAAGGTGCGGTTGCGTCCTCCAAAGAAGCCCGTTGGAAGAGCTTTACCATAGGGGTTTTGCTGGAATTTTTCGCCATCGAGCAGGAGTCACGCCAGTATGCGCGTCGAAGGCCTGCGGTGCGGTGCATCCAGCATCTCGGTGACACGACCTTCGCAGCGCCCTTTCTCGTGGCAGTGAGTTCTATACGCATCGAGACACTCCCTGCCTCTCCAAGCGGCCTTGGAGCGCTTCGTCGCATCGATTGGCCTGGGAAGGTACCTGGTCGAGGACCGCGTGCTTGCCCGGGCTGTCCATCGCGGATGCGCCTCCTCCAGGAGTGTAAGTGCGATTCGTTTGATCCTTGAGGTTGGGAATGTTGAAAGACTCTATTTCCGATGCCACCACCAGAAGTTGGTAGGTGGCGGTGACTGACCAGGCAAATTGGGGTCGCTGGAGCTATCGTGGAGCGATTCGAGGGACAGCGCTGGTCATCAAGATTCCTTCTGGATTGTTAGGCGCTGTAACCATAGTGGGAAGAGAAAGACAGAAATGGTGCTTTTGGGTGTAAATGCTCAATGGGCTAGCCATCTCCATGACGTTTGACAGGCAGTCATTCTGGGGTTGTGTAGAACGCAGCGTCTCGACAGGCCGGTCAGGTGATCTGCGTTCGCGGCGTTGCCCCTGAAGACGCTTGATGAGTGCGCGAGACATCGACCCCATGACGACCTCACCTGCCTCTGAAGCATCCGTCGAGGACATGCTAGAGCCCGCGAGTCTAATCCAGAGACCGGCCCGACGTCGGCGGAGGCGGCCGCCCGCCTTGCCAGCCACGGCTCCAACGAGGCCAGTGCGCTCCCAGCCCCGGGAGCCGGCCCTGGCGGCGTTTCCTCAGGTGCCTGCTCGACCCTCTGGTCTCACCTGCCGCTCCGGAGCGATGCGCCATCTCCTGGGGGCGTGGAGCTCGGAGGGCACCCACGGGTGCCGATCGATGTGGTCGTCATCCCGTTGATCAGTCCTCTGGCCACGCCATCCTCGGGTTCGTGCAGGGAGAACCGGCGCGGCTGCGCGGTTGCCGCCCTGGCGAGGATATGACGGCGGCACGGGGCGACGCAGTGCTGCGTGATGGCCGTGTTGGTGACGGTTGCCGCCGCCGAACTCGTCCCCGGCGACATCTGTGCGTTGGGGAGGCGATGCCACGCCGCTGACGCCCGCCTGCCTCAAGCGCGTCCTGCAGGTGCAGGCGCAGGAGGCCCCACCGACCGGCGAGTCGGAGGCAGGTCACCAGCGTGGCGCCGCCGGAGCCGAATCCTGGTTCCCTGGGCGATAGGGCACAACATGGTCTTCAAGGGAACTGCTGCGTCGCGGCGGGCCGGGCTGTTGCGTCACTCGAGACCGGTGCCGGACACTGTGATGGGTCACATCGCGACGATTCAGCCGGACGAGATCGCCGACGAACCCTCCCGCTGCAACGCGACGATCTCCGTGTGATCTCGAAGACACGTGGCTGGTAATCGGTGAATCGCCGTCGGGTGATGATCGCCATCGGCGTCGCGAACGCTCGCTCGAGGAGGCTGCCGAGATCCCGCTGCTGGGTAGTCTGGCTGGCCGTCGCATGCTGTTGCCGAGGGACTTTCCCGGCGATCCTGTCGTTGGTGCTCGCCATCGGCGTGCAGGCTGGCGGCGCGCCGCAACGCGGTCGCGGAAGAACTCCGTACTCAAGGTCGAGACCCCGGACGTCGGTCTCCGTCATCGCATCCGGACAAAACCCGGCACCCTAACCAAGAACGAGACGACGATCCGTGAGGTCGTCACCCTCCGGCCGGATGGAGCTGAGCGGCACCGGCATGAGCTCATGGTCGAGAGGTCACCATCACCGACGAGCCCAGGGTGCGCCAGTGAGAGCCGAACGGGCTGTACCGCGGCTCTCGGCGACGAAACAATGCAGCAGCCATTAGGGTCGATGGCGTCTGGGAAACGTTCAGGGCGATCTACGGAGGCTGCGGTGCATTGCCTTTCCGTCGCCCAGCACAGCGCGCCCGACGGCGTGCCTGAGCGGTCGAAGCATGGAGCGCACCAGCGAGGTAGCCGTTCACCGAACGCAAATGATGTCGGTGCCGGCTGCCGCACCGCCGACGAGCACGTCCGGCTGTTCCGCGAAGCGCGCGCCTGACTGTGCTGCGAACGCTGCAACACCGCTGGAGCTGGCTGGCGGCGACGTCGTGCCGCTCAGCGACCAGCGCGCTGCGCCCAGATTGACGCCGCTGACATCGAGCGGCTGAGTTCCCGAGGGCTACCGCACCTCGGGTTGCTCTGCCGCCGCGCCCTCGGGCAGGATCCCGGCAAATTCTTCGCAGTGAGGACGCCGAACGTGACCCGGTGTACCCTCGGCATCAAGTCGGCACATCATCGACCCGCCCCGTCCTGAGGCGCGTCGAGTGTTACTCGCCGGGCGCGCACCGCGCCGGCATCCGCACGCCGCGATTACCGGCGCACTCACCCCTGTCACGGTGCAGCCCGCATCGCCGCCGACCTGGCAGTAGTATCGCTGGCGAGGCCAGCCCCTGGGCGCCGCTGACGGGACGCGAGATCGAGGCCACGACCAGAGAGAGCAGCTGAATCTGAGCCGTCCGTGACGTCGACGTCTACGCCCGCGTATCCCCGGAGCGCGTTGCGTATCATCGACGCGCTGCAGGCCGGCGGGCAGATCGTCTCCATGAGACTGGCGACTGGCGTCAACGACGCTCCTGCGCTGAAGTCCGTCGACATCAGATCGCGACAGCATCACCGGCACAGAAGCCGCCAAGGATGCCGAGATGGATCCTTGGCGACGACAACTACTTCCACCATCGTCGCCGCCGTCCGGCAGGGCCGCGATCTTCGACAACACCAAGAAATTCACGGCGCTCATCTGCCGCCAGCTCCAACATGGGCGAGGTGTGCGACGGTGTTTCGGCGGTACTGCTGGGCGGGGGTGATCGGCATGGCTTTCGATTCAGCGAACCCAGCACGCCGCCGTTCCGCGCCGCTGCTGGGCGACGCAGATCCGTGATCAACCCCGTGACCGACTCCGGGCCCGCGCTCGCGATGGCGTTGACCCTTGAGGTGATGCCGACGCCGCTGGGCCGTGCGGAAGTTGACAGAGAGTGATCAATCGACCAAGGCACATGTGGTGGCGGGACGCATCGGCACTCGGCCTGGCGTGATGGGCTGCTCGCGTTGCTGGATTCTACGATCTCATGCCCGCCCGGCAGCTCTCATCGGTGGCGGAGGGACCTGGCGACCACCGATGCCCAGCCCATCACCGCCCGCACCACCGTGCTCCACCGCGCTGGCGTTCGCGCAGCTGTTCAATCGCGTCGAACTCCCGCCGCCCGACATCGAGCAGCGCATTCGGACCACCTGCCCAGCAATGCAGCTCGGCCGTGTACCGCATCGGGCCTGAACCGCGGTGCCAGCAGGTCCGCAGGTGGAGGTGCCCTTCAGGCTCGCCGTATCCGGCACAGGCCCGCCGGACTGGATCCACTGGGTCGTCGCCGTCGTGCGCAGGTGCGCGCTGCGGCGCTGGCTCCGCGAGGAGGTCGCCCGTGGTCCGCCGCCCCCTGAGCGTCGTGATCAGCAGCGGCGGCGCCTCACGTGCCAGGGCCAGCAGCCGGGCCTGGCGAGGCGTCCACCGGAGCCCTCGATGGGCGGCCGCAGATCTGGTCCTGGTAGAGGGCATCCCCCATCGCCGGGACGACAGCCTGTCGACGAAGTCCCGCTCTGGCTTCGGCGAGCTTCAGGTCTTCCCTGCGGCCCGCCGCCGATGTCCCAGGCGTGAATGATGAGGTCGAAGCTGCAGAAGTCCAGCAGGACGATCAGCCAGCGTGGTCGGCCCAAAGCCGCCTTCTCTTCAACCGCCAGGAGCTAGCTTCATCGGCCGCGGGCTGAGGCGCGCGGCGGCCGCGCGCGCGCTCCACGCCTCGGCTGCGCGTGCCGGAGTGGCCGGGCCCTAGATCCGTTACGCCGTGACGGGGCGGAAGACCCTCGCGCGTGTCGATGACGTGGTCCAGGACGTCCTGCGCGTGGTCTGCGCCCTCGCAGGCGCTGGGCATGCCCACCGCGCGGCGCTGAGGGATGTCGTCCTTGGTGAAGCAAAGTGTCGGCGTGGCCGAGGAACTCGGGCGCATTCGGTGAATCCATGCTGGCTAGTGCTGCCGAGGAAGTAAAACGCGCATTGAACGAATACGACACAGCTTTTCGAGCCCGCGCAGCTGCGTTGACGATCGTGGCTTCAGCCCGCCGGTCTGCTGGTGATCGCCCGGCCCGGCCTGGCTGATGTGGTACGCCGCTACTGGGTTCCGTGGATCTACGCGCCCGTGGGTTTCGCGCGCGCGGCTGCAGTGTCCGGTCTCGCCCGGCGTGGTCGGAAACGACCATGCCAGCCTCATCGGTCCCACGACGGGCCGCCACCGCCGACTCACTGGCCGGGATGGGCCGTCGCGATGCTGTCAGCCCGCCGCGTCGGCGCGCCTGATCGGCGATGTCCTCAACGCTCACCGACGGGCAGGATGGATCCCGCGACCTGGCCGCTGCCGACGTTCACCGCCCGGTCACCGATGTGCGGGCCAGCATGACCGATCCCAACGACCCGGTGAGCTGGGACAGACCGCGGTCGCCGCCATGGAGACCGCGCTGCGGAAGCTGCCGGTGGACATTAGGACGGATTGTCGTCAACGCCGTCGCACGTGCTGCCGAGAGTGAGGCCGCATCCAGCGGGTCAGCCGATCTCGCGAGCGCTCGGTGAACGAGCGTTTTCTGTCAAACGCCTGTCCGCTGAGCCGGATCGGCTCGACGCCGAAGCGGCTGATCCGCCGCAGACGCTCAGTGTGGAGGCCGCCCGGCATCTGGCAGGATGCCTCCGGGCTGGCTGTGACGGTCAAGGTGTCGCGTTCGGACACGCCGGTCGGCGGCGCATTTCCAGCGGGACTTCAAATCCGGTGACTGGCATGACGCCCGCCACCGTGCCAGGCAACGCGTGGCAGCCACAATCTTTCGGCCGGAAGATATTTTCGTGGGAGCTTTCGACGGTCTTCACGCAGACAGACGCCGCCAGAACCGTCGAATATTCCGTCCTGTTTCCTCAGCCGCCGAAAACCGTGTCCTTCTGGTCCTCGGATCAGGCTGCCTGAGATGTCCTTCAGCGGTCTCAGTGCTGCCAGTCAGGCGGTGATCTCGCCGTTGGTGGAGCAGGGGTAGGGCTCTTCCCGCTGGCTTCTGGCTCGATGAACAGTTCGGGCGTTGATGGAGCCACCCTGCCGTCCCTCATTGTCGCGTGGTGGCACTGCACATCGCCCGACCTCAGTTCCGGCTGATGGCCAGCGCGCAGCGCGGGGTGGCGTCGGCGTCAGAAGGTGACGTCGGTGTCGCCGAGTCGCCGTGGCGCTGGAACGCGGGCCGCCGCCTCCGGAGCCTGCTTGAAGGCGTCCGGACCGGTGAGATGCCGAAGACGTCCTGGTTCACGCGGGCAACCGCTTCGTCTCGATGTAGTGCATGCCGGCCTCGTCGCCGCCGCAGGGCCTTCAGCCTCGTGGTGATTCCTACTGTCGTCACGTGCTCCACGGCCACACCCATCACCTTGTTCCCGGTCAGGCCCAGGGCTCGCCCACACGCGGCCATACGGGCTGGCGCGGCTGAGATGATCCGCACGTCGCCGTCTCTCAGGCATGTGTCGTCTTGATCAGGCTGGCGGACCTGGTCGTAGTACCGCACCAGCCGCAGTGACCTCCTTCGACCCGACCTCTCTGGGTCGCTATCCCGCCCGGCTGCCAGGTCTCCGTCTCCCGCCCGTTGCCAGCTGCCGTGACGTCCTGGTCGTGGTGTATCCGGCTTGCAGCTGCTGGGCGGCGAAAGGGTACTGAGGTTCGAGATGCGGCGGGCGGTTATAGTTCTCGAATGCCTTCTCACCGCCGGTGGTCCTTGCCCTCGAGTAGACCGAGAGAATTGCGCTTCAGCGCATGCCACGCCACATCCTCAGTGCGTTGGTGGAAGCGGATGTCCGGCCCGGCCAGGGCGTTGGCAGGGATGACGTCAGCTCCTGCACCGCCGCCGGGATGTCGTCAGGAAAGTGCTCACCCCCAGCGTGTCATTGGCCAGCAGCACCCGTTGCCACATGGTCATCCAGAACGTGGTGGCATCGCCGATATCGTTTCCGGGACGACGGTATTGTCCCACCGAATAACGCCAGCGGCGCCCCACTGCGCTTGGTCACATCACCGTCGCCACCGCACTTGCTCCCGTTCTCCTTTGATCTGGCGGCGCGGGCGAAGGTCATGATTATCGCCATACCAGCCCGGATCGGCGGGCAGGGCCGCGCAAGTCCGTGTCACGCGGGATCGCGCCGGGGGAGCTGGCTGAGGACGGGCTGAGGGTCATGCGGTGATCCCGCACTGAGGCAGACAGCACATAGCAAGGCAGAGGCCGCTTAGGTGCCAGCGTGGATCTTGAGTTACACTCCAAACTCATTCCGCTTTCTTCATCAGGGCGCGTCATACGGACCTTAGGCCTGGCGCGCATGTGCACTCCTCCTCTCTAGGGGCAGGCTGAGGACACGCGCTATCAACGTTGTCCCTCCGAGCGCAGTGAAAACGAAAAAGACGCTTCAGGCCTGTCCGAAAGTCAATGAACGCATAATTGAAAATCTCTCACATCAGTCGGCAGGGACGTGGTGCCGTAGATCTTCTTCCAGTCGCTGATGGCTAGGCGTCGACGGCGGCCTCTGATGCCCGGCGCGGGAGCGTGGCGCGGGCCCGGCAGCTCGGCGTGGCAGAGCGTCACGGCGTCGGCACCCGCACAAGGCGTGGGAGACGGGAGACGTTCTTGAAGCTTGCCGCCATGATCTTGTTGGGCGCGCCGAACTCGGCGGATGAAGCCATGCGTGGCCCCAGGGTGCCGCGGGTGTCGATGTCGAGCGACTCGCATCCGGTTGTAGTAGGGCGCCAGGTAGTCGACGCCGGTAGCGAGATCGCCAGGAAGCCCTGGGTCTTGGAGTAGATCGCGGTCGCAGTGACCTTGACCCCCGGCCTTCAGGTGGCGCATCGCCGCGATGCCCGCCCCGGTGGTCGATCTTGGGCAGACCTTTGTCGTCGATCTTGCCGAGCAGGCTTGCGAGAGGCCGTCAGCATCATGCTTCGCGTCTCCTGGCGAGGACCCGCACATGCAGTGGTGCAGGCCGTAACATGATCTCGCGAATCCGGCGGAAGTGAGCGCAGAAGTCGACCTGCCCTCCGCCTTTGAGGTGATCGTGGGATTCGCTGTCACCGCCGGTGACGGATAGATCGGGGTCAGCCGCCTCGACGTCGTGCCGAGGCTGGCGTGTCGAACAGGATATCCATGACGAGTGACTCTAACGCCGCCCAGGATGCGCCGCGCCGCTGACGCGTGCGCTGCCGATGAGCAGAAGCCGAGCGGGCATCATTTGGCCTACGCTGCGTCAAGGCGGTTCAGGCGGTCGCACACCCGGATTGACGGGTCTTGCAGGTGGAGCCATCTCTGCTGGATCATGGCGCAGCCAGCCAGCTCCTTACGTGCTCCCGTGGCGTGGCCTCAGGGGCGATGACGGTGATGATCGCCGAGTCGGTCTGCATGCCCACGTCTCAGGCCCGGCGTTCAGCAGGTACAGCTGCTCGGCTGCCGAGGCGACGACGGCCAACCCGCGGAGCGGGCAGCGTCTGGCGACGACGCTGCCCATGTCTCCTGACGAAGATAAAGTCGAGCCGGCTCTCACCTCCGCGCCGCCTCATCAGAAGCCTGCAGGCGTGCGCGTCGACCTCCCAGCATGCGACCGATGCGCGTGGCGCCCGCCCGCGAGCGCCGGCACCGCCGCTCGGTAGTGCAGGCCCGTGCGCGACGCCAGGGCCTGGCCGCCTCGCCGGCAGCCGCGATGCGTGCACCTGCAGAGCAGTTGGCTGGACCTGCCCTGCATGGCCTGACCGTCAGCCTGGATTCAGCCCTGCTCGCGTCTCGTCCTGAGGTGGAGGCCAGCGCATCATGCCACCGGGCGGCTGATCTCCCAAGCCCTGTCGCTCAGGCGCCCACCGTGACCAGCAGGTCGTTGCCCGCGCGGATTGGCACACCTGGAGACCGGGGCGTCGATCGAGACACAGCCCTCGGCGGGACAAGCTTTGCTGCGACCCGCGGAATCACCGCGTTCGATGCCGACCGTGGAGGTGAGCACGACCGCCCCGGCCCTCAGCCATGGGAACCCGCGACGGATCCCCGCCCCAGCAGCAGCGCTGAGCTTTACGGCCTGGCTGGGTGACGGCCACCACCACCGCCACCTGCGCGCCGTCGGCGCCTCACCGGCCGACCCGCGATTCGCGGCCGTCCGCCTGGGCGAGGCGTAAGGCGCGGCGGCGCTGCGACATCGAAACAGCGCACCGCCGGTGGTAAGCGTTTCTAACACCGCCAGCGGCAGGCCCATGGGCGCCTGAGACCGAGGACCTGACGGTGGCCGTGGTTGCTCCTTCAGCGCTGGGTGGCATGGCTGAGGAGCTGCGTGACGACATCTGCGTGAGCGACGCGGCGTCGCCCACGTTGCCGGCGAAAGACGACGTAGCTGATGCGCGCGCGCTGGGCCATCCATGGGTTCCCACAGCGACACGATGCCCGGGTGCAGCATGGGGCCGCGTGACGTAGCGCCCCAGTGATGCCCGCAGCTCCGGGAGGCCACGCGTCGGAGGACGGATGCCGCCTTGGCCACCACGAAGCGCGCGTGCGTACAGCCACGAGCGAGCAAAACGACGCTGTACCACTTCGACGACTGCGAGCGCCTCACGGGCCCGACAGGATGCAGGGAGTCACCGGCGCCGGGCCCCCGCGAGCTCAGGGTTCCGGGAGGTGCGATCACCGGCTGCTGCCTTGCGGTAGGTGGCGGAGCGCCGCGGCCACCACGGCGTCGTGGTAGCGTCCCGGCTGGGGAGAGCTCCGGGCGGCACTGGATGACGACCTGCGGGCGCGGACCGGCGGCGCAATCCGGTGAGCGCCGCCGCGTGGTGAGGCCGTCCACGTGGCTGCCCACCACGATGAGCGCCTGCCTCACCGCGTCCCGCTGGGCTGGCGCCACTCGTGATTCCGCGACATCCCAGACTCCAGCGGGCGCCTCGGACGTCCTGGGTCGATGTGCGGGCCTGGGGAAACGGCGGTCACCCGATAGAGGGAACCGGGAGCTATGGCTCAGCCCGCCAATGCGATGCGCCAGCTGCCTTTAAGTCGCACCTCGTCGACGATGTCGGCGACGATCGGCTGGACGTCGCCGTTGGCGCGCCGCAGCAGCGCGACGACGGCGTCGTCGGTGCGCAGCTGGGTGAGCCCGATCTGGGAGTACGTCAGGCACGTCCAGCGCCCTGATCTCCGTCACCCAGTCCGCCGCAGCCGTGAGGAGGATACCTGAGCGGTGGCGTCGCGGCGAACTCACTTTCGCCCACCGGGAGGTACCCGCCATCCGGGGTGCGGGGCGTACCGCATCCCGCCGACGGTGATAGGGCCCTGCGTCCCCGAACGCGGGGACGATGACCACTGTCGATCGCGATACCCCTCGCGCTGCACCAGTCTCCGCCAGTGAGTGGTTCGAGCGAAATGGCCGCGCAGCGTCGAGTCCGACCGCGAGACGAAGTCGATGGTGCCAGGCCGGTGCGTTCCGCGGCCGTGTGGCGGCCTCGCCACCTCGGTTCTGCTGCTCGGCCTGCGCGTGGGTCCAGGCTGCGGGAGTTGATCGACCGTGACGGCCGGACAGCCTTGGCGCAGGCCCCAGGCAGAGCGCATCGGCAGACCAGTTCTGTCAGCTACAGGTAGGTCGGCGACGGACTGAGTGCCGGTGGGGTCATCGTCGAGGACGATGAGCACGCGCCCCGGTGAGTACACGCGTGCCGGGCACGTCGAGGGGCGGGGGTATCCGGCCAGGAGCCCGGTGAGTGTGGGCGACATGTTTCTCCTTTGAGGCAGCCAGGATACATGCGGCCCCGGCCCCAGCCCCGTACGTGGGTCTTCCTCTATAGCAAAGGAGAACAACGTTGTTCGTGCATCTTTCCCACATCCTGGACCCCAAAGACGGCGCTTATCCCGGTGAACTGACGCTGCAGAAATGGCGGCGGGACTCGGTGATCTCCGAGTCCGGCAAGCTCCTTCAACTCGGCTTATCGCCATCCTGCCCAACCATGTCGGCACCCACATGGATGGGCTCACCATTCAACACCGTCGGCTTGAACTTCGAGGAACCCCTGACGATCTGTTCGGCTACGAAGGCGACGAGGTGCTGCTGGTCGACCTGCCGCACTGCGGTGACTCCCGCGAGGTCATCGTCAGGAGACATCGAGCCCTACGCGGAGCAGCTGAGAGGCAAGCGGCTGCTGCTGTTGCGCACAGGGTTCGTGCGTTACAGTTCACTGAGCCCGAGCGCTACGCGAATGAGGGCGTCAGCCTGCACCTGGGACTTCTCGCGCTACCTCAACGAGGAATTCCGGACCTGGTGTGCATCGGAATGGACTTCCCTGTCCATCGCCCCGCCCACGAATGACTACGGGTCGAGTGCCCACCATGGCTCTTAGAACTACAACAGTCACGTTATCTGCGCCATCGAGACATGCCCTCGATGCCTCGCCGATCGCCGGATCAAGGCCGTACCCTGGGGTCCCTGCGCATCAAAGGCATCGACCTGTCGCAGATCTGCGCCATGGCCTGGGTGGAATAGCGGCCACACACCGCGGCGGCCCCTCCGAGTCCTTCTTGACGAGACATAGGCGACCGTGAGTCCGGCATGCCGCATCAGCTTTCTGCCATGTCTCATCAGAGGCACCCTCGACAGGCAATCCGGATGCAGGTCCTGGCGGTGGGGATCATTGCCGGCCTCCTGGCGCCGCCACCAGCCCGCTCAGGTCATCTAGGGGGATCAGGTGGTTTACCACGTCTGACATGGGGAGGCTGAGTGTCGAGTCATTGACTGCCCTCGGATCGGCACTGAGCAGTTCTGCGGAGGATCCGTCTTTGGTGACCCAGGACCAATACTCTCATCGGGCTGATGCCCCTCGTCATCGAGGAGCCTTCAGGAGCATGGGTAGACGGGATGATCTGCAGGTCTGCAGAGACGCAATAGCGCCAGCATCGACGGTAGGGTCCGACGTCGCGCTGTTGAGGGAAAAGCTCCGGTTCTCTCACGACAGGATGCTGAGTTGTTGGGGCCTTTGATGATGGACCACAGCGGGCCGATCAGGCGGAGCGTCCGTCGGAGAAGTCTGCCCCAGTCATGTTTGGCTGGTGTCGATCGCCAGTTCTTGCAGCCGGCGACCGGGTGGGGGTGCTGCCAGCGGCGTCAGCCTCGATTGCCAGCGACTCGAGAACCGGGGACGGCTGCGCGCAGAGCCTCCCGCATGCGCGCAGCCAGGCGTCGCGGGTCCGGGTGGATGTGGCGTTCATCTGCGCTGATGAAGTCACTTCCGAATGGGTCGTCGCCTCCCACATTGGCGCGTGCCGGGTCGCGGATGATCTGGGGCACCAAGTGGGTAAAGTACTGCACCCGCGCGAAAGTATTCGGCGATCGGCCGGAAGTCATGGTTCGCCGCGATCTGCTCCAGGTGCGTCTGGGTGAGCAACTCCGGATCCGCCTTGTCGTGCCTCGTCGGGCCGGTTGAGGAGGACTCTCGCCATTGCGCTCGACCAGTTCACGGTCGACGATCGGCCGGTCTCTTGCCGCCCTGCTCGCCTCTTGACCTCTCAGACGGTGGCGCCACGATCCACCGTCATCCTGCAGCTGTATGTCGAGGATCAGCCGGCCCCTGGCATTGTTGCGTGCGTACAGGCTGCGGACCTTTTGAGCCCACCGGCGTTCGAGTGCCGTGGCCAGCCCGCCGCCGCGGCTAGCAATGTCGGACATGAACCGGAAGACGTCGAGCAGATTTGATTTGCCGGCCGCGTTGGGGCCGACGATGATTCAGCGCTCCGCGATGTCGAAGTTGATGTTCTTGAAGTTCCGCCAGTCTGCTGGCCTCCAGATGCGTGATCCTCATAGCGAGAGGCGTGTCCTTCCGTGCGGTGCCTGGATCGAATCTTACGGAACGGACCGCGGGCAGCTACCACCCGTTGCTTGGAGTCCTGGTCTTGAAGGCGGTTCCTGTCTCAGGTGCCGCTCCCATGATTGCGGCATTCCGGACACTCAGGCCAGTTTCTGTCGCGACTTCTGTTCGTCAGCGACTTCTGGTCTGCAAAGCCGGTGTCTACTGTTCGCCGCGCATGCCGTCCGAGCTACGCGACAGATCCGGGTAGCTTTGCATTATCGCCGTTTGACGCCCCTGAATCGATGCGGTATCGTGGTGGTCAAACGAAAGAATTTTCGTAAGTAAACGGAAGGCTCCAGCGATGGCGGTGGAACGCACAGAACGCGGAACGCGATTCTCGCGAAGCTGGCCGACGACGGCCGGCTGAGCGTCTCCGGCTCGCCAGCGACTTCGGGGTCTCCGGGTGACGATCCGCGGGCACCTCCGCTCCCTGGAACAGCAGGGGATGCTGGTGCGCACCCGCGGCAGGGCGCGGCCCATCACCCTGGGCAGGCATCCTCCAGCGCCAGCAGATCAGCGTCGAGGGCCAGAGAAGATCGCCCAGGCTGCCGCCGAACTCATCACAGATGATGACACCGTCATCGATCGAGGCCGGCACCACCGCCGCGCTCATCAGCCCGCTACCTGAGCGGGCAGCGCGGCGTGCAGATCGTCACCAACTCTGCCTTGGCTTTTCAGCAACGCCCGCACCAACCCGGCGCTGAACATCATCCTCACGGGCGGGGTCTTCCGGCCGGAGTCGGGAATCGTTCGTCGGGCCCTGGCCGAGCGGGCCATCGCCGACTTCAACACCCGCATCGCCTTCCTCGGCACCGACGGGTTCTCTCCGGAACGCGGCCTGACGACGCGTTTCGTTGAGGGAGCCCAGGTGGCCACCACCATGCAGGAACGCGCCGAGCAGACCTGGCTCGTCGCCGACCTCCTCAAGTTCGGGCAGGCGGGTTTCGTCTCGTTCCTGCCGCTGAAAGCCGTCACCGGCATCATCACCGACTCTGGTCTCCCCGACGACGCCGTGGAGGCCCTCAAGGAACACACCCACGTCCGCATCGTCTAGGAGAAACCAATGGCAACCGTCATCGTCGTGCCGGCTCTCGGGAACAGCGTTGAGTCCTGTCTCATCGTGTCCTGGTCGGTCACAGAGGGCGACACCATCGCCGAGAACGGCATCCTCGTGAGGTGGAGACCGACAAGGCCTCCATGGAGGTGCCGAGCACCGCCTCCGGCACCGTGCTGAAGCTGCTGTGGGAGGAAGGCGACGACGTCCCCGTCATGCAGCCCCTCCTCGTGGTCGGCGAACCGGGCGAAGGCCCGCCCCGGCGCTTGCCGAGGTGGGGTTCAGCGGTGCCGCCGACCCAGGACCGAGGCCGCTCCAGAGCCCGCCGCCGAAGCTCCACGTTGCCCCCGCCGCCACTGCGGCAGCTGCCCCAGCCGACGGTGCGTATGGTTCAAGCCCCGCGCCCGGAACCTGGCAGCCGCCGAGGGCATCGAGATCGCGGCGGTGCCCGCTGGGACCGGTCCTAGGGGGTCGCGTTATCGCCCGTGATGTCGTCGCCGTCGCCGACGGCACCACAGGCGGCAGCCCGAGCCGGGAGCGGTCGCGGGAGAGGGCACCGGCCTTGGCGCCGCGTCAGCCAGGCCGACCTCACCGCTCCCGCCGCCCCGGTGGAGGAGGCCTCGGCCCCGACGACGGCGCCAGCCGCCGCCGCGGACTGCGCTTCCCCGGCCCCTACACCGAGACCCCGCTGAAGGGCATTCGCAAAGGTGATCTCCGAGCGGATGATGCACTCCCTGGCCAGCTGCGCGCAGCTCACCTACACCACCACCGCGCGCGGGCTCAGGGCCTGCTGGAGATGCGCAAACGGCTCAAGAACTCCGACCCGGTGCTCAGCATGAACAAGGTGACCATCGGCGACCTCGTCGGGTTCGCAGCCGTCAAGACCGCCGCCAGGCATCCCGCGCACAACGCCCACCTCGTCGACGGTGTGCTCACCACCTTCAGAGCGCGTCCACCTGGGCTTCGCCTGCAGACACCCCCGCGGCCCTGCTCGTGCCGACCATCCGGGATGCCTCCGGCTCAGCCTCGGCCAGTCTCGGCCATCAGCAAGGACCTGGCAGCGCAGGCCATCGACGGCAACATCAACCCCGACCTGCTGAGCGGCGCCACCTTCACCGTCTCCAACCTGGGCGGCTTCGGGATCGAGGCTGCCCCGCTGCTCAACGTGCCGCAGACCGCCATCCTCGGCGTCGACGCCATCTTCCCGCGCGCCTACACCGACGAGGACGGCCAGGTCCGCACCGAGCAGCGCATCGGGTGTCGCTGACCGCCGACCACCGGGTTATCGACGGTGCCGACGCGGCCCGGTTCCTGAGGACCTGGTGGCCTTCCTGGAGAACATCGAGATCGCCGTCCTGAGCTGAGAGGAAAGAAATGACCGACTTCGACGTCATCGTGCTGGGCGACGGCCCGGGCGGCTACATCGCCGCTGAACGGCTCAGCCATGCCGGCAAGAAGGTGCTCCTCGTGGAGCGCCGAAGCCCTGGGCGGCACCTGCCTGAACGTGGGCTGCATCCCACAAAACCCTCCTCGAGGGCTTCAAAACCTACGACCACGCCCGCCACGGCGCCCAGTTCGGCGTCACAGTGGAGGCATCGCGTCGACGCCCGCGCTGCAGAAGTGGAAGGGACAGGTGGTATCCACCCTCGTCGGCGGTGTTGGCGCCACGGAGAAGAAGGCCGAGGTTACCGTCGTCAAGGGACGTGGCACGCTTCGACGGTCCCGGCAGGGTCACAATCGACGGCACCAGCCACACCGCTGAGCACGTGATCCTGGCCACCGGGTCGGTGCCCGTCATGCCACCCATCCCGGGAGCGGCGGCAACCCGAAGGTCATCGACTCCACCGGGGGCCCTGTCGCTGCCCGGTGCCGAAACGCCTGGCCGTGATCGGTGGCGGGGTGATCGGCGTGAGTTCGCCAGCCTCTACTCGATGCTGGGCACCGAGGTCACCGTGGTCGAGATGCTGCCGGAGATCGTGCCCTTCGCCGACGACGAGGTGGCTGCGCAGCTCCGCAAGGCCCTGAAACAGGTCACCTTCACACTCGGCTGCCGCGTCACCTCGATCGACGGCGGCAGGGTCAGCTGGACCACCGCCGACGGCACCGAGGAGTCGGTGGAGGCCGACTACGTGCTGATGGCCGTCGGCCGCAAGCCCGCCGTCGAGGGCTGGGGTGCTGAGCAGAGCGGGCTGGAGTACTCCGGCCGCGGCGTGGTCGTCGACGACCGGATGCGCACCAACCTGCCGAACGTCTGGGCCATCGGCGACGTCACCGGCCGCAGCCTGCTGGCGCACGCCGCCTACCGCATGGAGGTGGCTGCCGCCAACATCATCGACCCTAAGGCCCACCGGCGCGGCGAGGTGATGCGCTGGCACACCGTCCCGTGGGCCGTCTACACCGCCCCCGAGTGCGCGGGCATCGGACTGACGGAGGCCGCTGCGAAGAAGCAGGGACGCAAGGTCGTCACCGCCAGCGTCCCCGGCTACATGTCCGGGCGCTTCGTCGCCGAGAATGGTCTCCAAGCCCCCGGCCTCGCCAAGCTGATCCTCGACGTCGGCACCCGGCAGGTGCTGGGCATCCACGTGATCGGCAGCTACGCCGCCGAGATGATCTGGGGCGCCTCCGCCGTCCTGGAGACCGAGCTCGATCTCACCGACCTGCGCCAGCTGGTCTTCCCCATCCCACCGTTAGTGAACTGATCCGAGAGCCGCCTGGGCTGTCAAGGCCTGAGCGATAAGGGAGAGAAAATACATGACCCGCTCACCGATCGTCGATCCGGCGAACGTGCGTGCCAAGAGCGCCATCAAAGCCCCCGAGGTGCCCGTCAGTCGCTTACAAACCCGACTTCAAGGCCGAGCTGAAACGCTACGGCAAGCAGGGGAGCTGATCGACATCCTGCACGACATGATCGCCGTGCGGAGCTTCGAGACCATGCTCAACTCCATCAAGACCACCGGCGCGTGGAATGGCGTGGAGTACAACCACCGCGGCCCCGCCCACCTCAGCATCGGCCAGGAGTCGGCTGTCGTCGGCCAGGCCTCCCAGCTGAGGGTCGAGGACTTCGTCTTCGGGTCCCACCGCAGCCACGGCGAAATCCTTGCCAAGTGCTTCTCCGCCTCCCGCAAACTCGATGCCGCCGACCTGGAGCGCATCATGCGGGAGTTCCTGGACGGCGAGACCCTCTCCTTCGCCGAGCAGGTCTCCAACGACGACCTGGCCGACGTCGCCGAAAACTTCATCCTCTACGGCGCGGTAGCCGAAACCTTCGCCCGCAAGGCCGGGTTCAACCGCGGACTGGGCGGCTCCATGCACGCCTTCTTCCGCCCTTCGGGTCGATGCCGAACAACGCCATCGTCGGTGGGTCGGCTGACATCGCCACCGGCGCTGCCCTGTTCAAGCGCATCAACCGCAAGCCTGGCATCGTGATCGCCAACATCGGCGACGCCTCCATGGGCTGCGGTCCTGTCTGGGAGGCCATGATGATGGCCGCCATGGATCAGTACCGCACCCTGTGGCAGGACGGCGTCACCGGCAATCCGCCGATCTGGTTCAACTTCTTCAACAACTTCTACGGCATGGGTGGTCAGACTTCCGGCGAGACCATGGGCTACGACATCCTGGCGCGCGTCGGCATGGGCGTGAACCCGGAAGCCATGCACGCCGAGCGCGTCGACGGCCTCAACCCGCTCGCTGTCGCCGACGCTGTCGCCCGCAAACGTGAGGTCCTGGAGTCGGGGCACGGGCCGGTGCTCACCGACACCATCACCTACCGCTTCTCCGGGCACTCGCCGTCGGACGCCTCGTCGTACCGCACTCGCGAGGAGGTCGAGCTGTGGGAGAAGCACGACGGCCTGAAGAACTACGCCGCCTACCTGGTGAAGAACAAGGTCCTCACCCAGGCCGACGTCGACGCCATCCAGGCGAGGTTCGACGAGCGCCTCACCAAGGTGATCGCCCTGGCCACCCGCGACGAGGACCAGTCACCGCGAGTCCACATGGACTTCATCGACACCGTGATGTACTCCAACGGGAACAAGGAGCGGCTGTCCGATGAGGAACCGCAGCTGCTCACCCCGCTCGCCGAGAACCCGCGCGTCAAGGCGCTGAGAAGCAAGGTACGCACCGCCCGCGATGAGAACGGCAAACCGGTTTCCAAGAACAAGGCCTTCGCCTACCGCGACGCCATCTTTGAGGCGGTCGCCCACCGGTTCGCCACCGACCCAACCCTCGCGGCCTGGGGTGAGGAGAACCGCGACTGGGGTGGCGCGTTCGCCGTCTACCGTGGCTTGACGGAGCTGCTGCCGTACCACCGGCTGTTCAACTCGCCGATCTCCGAGGCCGCGATCGTCGGTGCTGGCGTCGGCTACGCCCTTCCGGCGGCCGCGCCATCGTCGAGCTGATGTACTGCGACTTCCTCGGGCGTGCTGGCGACGAGATCTTCAACCAGGCCGCCAAGTGGCAGGCGATGTCCGCCGGCCTGCTGGAGATGCCGCTGGTGATGCGCGTCTCGGTCGGCAACAAGTACGGGGCGCAGCACTCGCAGGACTTGGTCGGCGCTGTGCGCCCACATGCCGGGCCTGAAGGTCTACTACCCGGCCACCCCCTACGACGCCAAGGGCATGATGAACCTGGCGCTGCGTGGTACCGACCCGGTGGTGTTCTTCGAGTCGCAGCTGCTCTACGACAAGGCCGAGGAGTTCCAGCCCGGGGGTGTGCCGGAGGGCTACTACGAGGTGCCGGAGGGCGAGCCCGTCATCCGTCGCGAGGGCAGCGACCTGACGATCGCGACCTCGGCGCCACCCCTGTACCGCGCCCTGGAAGCCGCTGAGCTCCTGCAGTCCAGGTATGGCTCTGTCCGCGGAGGTCATCGACCTGCGGTTCGTCGCCCCCCGCTGAACCTCGACGTGGTGGTGGAGTCGGTGAAGAAGACCGGCCGCCTGCTGCTGAGCTCCGACGCGGTCGAGCGCGGCTCCTTCCTGCATGACGTCGCCTCGAAGGTGCAGACCATAGCCTTCGACCACCTCGACGCGCCCGTCACCGTGGTCGGCTCCCGCAACGCCATCACCCCGGCGGCGGAGCTGGAGAAGGAGTTCTTCCCGCAGCCCGAGTGGCTCATCGACGCGGTCCACGAGCGGATCCTGCCGCTTCCCGGACACGTGACGATCAGCAACCAGACCACCGCCGAGCTGGCGCGCCGCAACCGTCTCGGCCTCTGAGCCCGTCGCGCCCACCTCGTCCGGTCTGTATCCGCTGGTCCTGACGCCGGTGTGCTGGCCTTATTCACGTTTGCCTGTGCTGTGAGGCCAGCAGACAGCGATAATGCCAGCAAACCTGGGATAAAGGCCAGCGGACCCGGCGGGGTGGGCAGGGACGTAGTGACCTGACGCAGTGATCTAAGGAACCACATGAACCAGACAAACGACCCGGGATCACCCCGGCTGAACGCCCTCGCCGCGCTGCGCACCGTCGCGGCCGGGGAGACCTTCCCACAGTGGGTGGTGAGTCCAACAAACCACATCCACACCTGCTATTCCTTCAGCCCCCACACCCCGTCCGGGGCGGCGCTGGGCGCTCGGCGCGCGGGGCTGCGGGTGGTCGGGTCCCGTCGACCACGACTCCATCGCCGCGCCGCCGAGATGAGCGAGGCCACCCGCATCCTCGGAATGGGCAGCGTGACCGGTTTCGAATGCCGGGCCTTCTTCGACCCCGGCGGTCCGTTCGCGACACGGAAGCTCAACAACCCCGACTCGGCAGGCATCGCCTCACATGACCGTGCAGGGCGTGCCCGCCCCAGCCCGGCAGCGCACCGCCGAGTGGCTCGCCCCGAAACGCGAGGCCCGGCTGCAGCGCACCCTGGCGATGGCGCAGTCCGCCAACGACATCCTCACCGGACTGGGCCTGGGCCCCGTTCGACCCTGAGTCCGGCATGGTGGCGCGCAGCCAGTACGCGACCGGCGGCGGATCACAGAGCGCCACCTGCTGGCGGCGATGGCCGACGCACTGATCGCGGGCTTCGGCCGCGGCCGGGCGCTGGTCACAGGCCTGAAAGGGATGGGTGTTGCCATCCCGCCCGCCCTGGAGGCGGTGCTGGCCGATGAGGACAACCCGCACCTGATGTACGACCTGCTGGGCGTGCTGAAGTCCGAGTACCTGGAGCGGATCTACATCCAGCCCACCACCGAATGTCCCGACCGCCGAGGAGGTCGTCGCCTCGCCGACTCCGTCGGGGCCATCGCCACCTACGCCTACCTGGGCGACGTGTCGGCCTCACCGACGGGCGACAAGAAGGCCGAGAAATTCGAGGACGAGTTCCTGGATGAGCTGTTCGACGCCATGGCCGAACGAGGATTGCGGGCCGTCACGTACATGCCGCCCCCGCAACACACCTGAGCAGCTGCGACGCGTCCACGAGCTGGCCGCCAGGCACGGGATGCTGGAGATCTCCGGGGTCGACATCAACCAGCCCCGCCAGTCGTTCACCTGCCCTGAGCTGCGCCGTCCCGAGTTCGCCGGACTCAACGAGGCAACCTGGGCGCTCGTCGCCCACGAGGCCCTCAGCTCCGTCGACCCGTCACTGCACCTGCTCGGCGAGGGCCAGCCCACCCCTGAGCAGCTCGCCGCCCGCATCCACGATTTTCGCGCCGCTCGGCCGGGCCTATGCCGATGGAGCCGATGCCACGGAACTCGCTGCCACCGCGCCCAAGGCCTGAACAGAAAGTGACTGATCATGAGTAATGCACCCACGGTCCGAGGCCTGTTCCTCGCCGCGCTGCGGCGCCCCGTCCTGGTGCGTCCCAGCGACGCTGAGCCCGCCATCGTCCTCGATAAGACCATCCCCGTCCCCGCCGACGTCACCCTGCCGGTGGTCGTGAGGATGGGGGAGGAGACCTACGAGGTGTCCGCCCCCGCGCGCGGGGAACGCGAGATCAGCGGCCGCGTCGCCCTCGTCACGGGTGGCGCCCAGGGCTTTGGCGCGGAGATCGCCAAGGGCCTGGTGGAGCAGGGCTGTTTCGTCTACATCGCCGACCTCAACGGCGACGGTGCTGCGGCCAAGTGCGCCGAACTGGGGCGCGATCGCACCCACCCCATCACCGTCAACGTCGGCGATGAGGACTCTGTCGCCGCCATGACCGCGGAGGTGGAGCGCACCACCGGCGGCCTGGACCTGGTGATCTCCAATGCGGGGATCGTGCGGGCCGGTTCCGTCCTGGAGCAGGACCTGGCCGCGTTCAAGCTCTCGACCGACATCAACTACGTCGCGTTCTTCCTGGTCACCAAGCACCTGGGTGGCCTGCTGGCCCGCCAGCGCGAGACCGCGCCCGGCTGGCTCACCGACATCATCCAGATCAACTCCAAATCCGGCCTGGTCGGGTCCAACAAGAACGGCGCCTACGCCGGCAGCAAGTTCGGCGGCATCGGGCTGGTGCAGTCGTTCGCACTGGAGCTGGTGGAGCACGGCATCAAGGTCAACGCCGTGTGCCCCGGCAACTTCTACGACGGCCCGCTGTGGTCCGATCCCGACAAGGGACTGTTCGTGCAATACCTCAACTCCGGCAAGGTGCCCGGCGCGAAGACCGTCGAGGACGTCAAGGCGTTCTACGAGGCCAAGGTCCCGATGCGTCGCGGCACCACCGGCATCGACGTGCTGCGCGCCATCTACTACATCGTCGAACAGGCCTACGAGACCGGCCAGGCTGTTCCCGTCACCGGCGGCCAGGTCATGCTGAATGCCTGACCGGTCAGAAACTTCAAGGAGAGAACATGGGCGAGATTCCCGCCACTCAGCACGCCATCCAGATCGTCGGGGCTGACGAGTTCGTGCTCAACCCCGCCAAACCTGTCGACGAGGTCGGCCCCCACCAGATGCTGCTGAAGGTGGAGGCCTGCGGCATCTGTTTCAGCGACACCAAGCTGCTGCACGCCTTCGACACCCACCCGCGCAAAGCGGAGGTGATCGCAGGGGATCGAGGCCGATGCCCTCGCCGAGATCCCCGAACTACCAGCCCGGATCGCAACCGACGGTGCCGGGTCACGAGCCGGTGGGACGCATCGTCAAGGCAGGGGAGAAGGTCACCCACTTCGCGGTGGGAGACCGCGTTTTGGTGCAGGCCGACTGGAAGCATCTGCGCACCCCGAAGTCGAATGGCGCTTTCGGCTACAACTTCGAGGGGGCGCTGCAGGAGTACGTCGTGATCGACGAGCGCTGCGCGGATCCCGCCGTCGGGCGAGGAGTTCCTGATCCATGTCACCGACGGGCCGTCGGCTGCGGCTGTCGGGCTGATCGAGCCGTGGGCCACCGTCGAAGGCTCCTACGCCTGGGCGGAGCGCGACCACTATCGCCGACGGCGCGGCCGGCTGCGTGGCCGGCGACGGCGACCCTCGCGCTCTGACCGCTGAGCATCAGCCCGGCGAGATCGTCCGGGTCACGGCCGAGGAGGTCGCAGGCCTGGCGGGTCAGGTCTTCGATGACATCGTCTACTTCGGCTCCGATGCCGGCGTGATCGAGGCCCTCGCCGGGTTGCTCGGCACCCGCGGGGTGCTGTGCGTGGTGCTCTCCGGCGAGCGGATCGGACGTAAGGTCAGCCTGGATATCGGACGGGTGCACTACGACTTCATCCGGTTCTGTGGCACCACCGGCAGTGATCCTGCCGAGGGCTACGCCTGGATTCCCGCCAACGGTGAGCTGCGCGACGGCGACAAGGTGGCGATCATCGGTGCGGCCGGTCCGATGGGGCAGATGCACACCATGCGGGCCATCACCTCCGGGGTGCCGGGCATCACCGTCGCCGGGACCGACCTCAGCGACGACCGCCTGGCGCATCTGCGTGATGTCGTCGCCCCGGTCGCCGAGGCCAGGGGCGTGGGCTGACGATCATCAACACCGGCACCACCCGCTGGAGCCCGGCTACACGCACCTGAGCTGCATGGTCCCGGTCCCGGCCCTGGTGTCGCAGGCTGTCGACCTGGCCGCTGAGGGGCCATCGTCAACGCGTTCGCGGGGATTCCGGCGGGCACGTTCGGCGAGTTCGACCTGCAGGGCATCATCGAGCGGCGCATCTTCATGCTGGGCACCTCCGGGTCGGATGTCTCTGATATGCGCACGGTGCTGAGGAAGATCGAGGCGGGCGTCATCGACACCACTATCTCCCTCGACGCCGTCACCGGCATGGCGGGTTTCGCCGACGCCATCGACTCGGTGATCAAACGCACCTCAGGCGGCAAGATCATGGATCTTCCCGTCGCTGCATGACCTCGGCCTGGTGCGGCTCGCTGACCTGCCAGAGAAACTTCCACACGTCGCGGCCAAGCTGAAGGACGGCCTGTGGACCAAGGGAAGCCGAGGAGGCGCTCCTGGCCGGAGCCTGACCTGACACATCCGCGACAGAGACCTACGATCCGGTAGGTAGTAACACGTGGCTGGTCTGCTGACCATTTATTGCTACCTACCGGACCGTAACCTGGTTGTTTTTCTGAGAACCGTGAGCTACTGCGATTCTTCTTGCAGCATCATCTGGTGCTCATCAAAGGGCGTGAGCTTCGGGGCTGTGCGCCAGATGGACCCTTACATCTAGTGCGCGGGGTGCTTCTGGCATGACCCTGGAAGGACTCGTGTGCCGCGGCTGCTTCAAGTCATATGGCAAGCAGCTGGCGGTTGAGGACGTCTCTTTTCAGATCAAACCGAACTACGGTCGGTCTTGTCGGCGCCAATGGCGCCGGCAAGATCCACTGTGCTTCATGCAATTGTGGGGCTGACCCGGCTTGATGCAGGGGACATCACATTAGACGGTATTCCGACGCGACAGGCCCAGGCCAGCGTCGTCTCGCATTCATGCCCGATGATTTGCCGCGGCCCGATCATTTTGACGGGACGTGAGTTGATCTCGTTGAATACCCGCCTCTACGGGCGGCGTCAGGATGAGGCCGTCGTCAATCAACTGGCCGATCGTCTTGAGATGTCTGACCGCTTGACCAGCTGGTGGGGAGCTTCTCTCATGGAATGGCCAGGAAGGTCGATTTCATCGCGGCCATCGTCGTGAGGCCGGATGTGTTGATCTTGGATGAGCCATTTAGTGGTATGGATCCATGGATGGTCGATGAAATCTCTGGCATCCTACGGCAGCGCCAGGAAGAAGGGGCATCGAATCTGCTGTCCTCCCATGATCTTGAATTAGTGGCGCGATTGGCCAATGAAATCGTCATGATTGACCACGGCCGCGTGATTTTTACCGGAAGTGTCGAGGAAATTTTAGATTTCGGGTCCGCAGCTGATGTCAGGACTGCATTCAGAAATATCTCGACGAGAAAGAAGTAGAGAAATAATGACCGGCGTCTCATATCCTAATCCTGTCAAGGCCGGTATCAGAGGTGGCTTTTAGCGGAGCCCCTGTCAGGCTTATTCGTAGGGCTCTTCTTTCGCTGTTGCTGGCGATCATCGTTTTTCGTAACCGGCCTAGTTATGGGGCAATCACTTAGCATTTTCGGGCTTGATATGCACATCACAGAGGAGGCGGCTCCAGTTCACCGTGGACATCCGGCCCGCACTTGTGACCACCGGTGTCTGCCCTAGCCGTGGGTGCCATCGTCGGTGCTGTGTTGGCTGTGAAGCAGGCGAGGAAGAGGCATGACCATTCCCACGAGGCCTGAGGCCGGGCAGCCTTTCCGGATCGTCGGCGGAGTCCTCAGGGCAGTGCGCGACTGTGGTGGCGTCGGTTGCGTTCAAGTATCGGCACTGTGGCATCCATTCTGCTGGTTGTTGTGCTGGGATTGGCGGCCCCTGCGTTCTGGTGGGGCATCTGGCCCGTCTTTGCCCCCACGCTTCGCGGGATAATCAACGCGAATGAGCGGATCGCTGCTCTCGCATGATCGTCGGCGTATCGCTAAGCTATGCGCTGATCTGCTCACTGATCAGGGTGATGATGCTTGCGTTCGACTTCGTGTCGAAGGACCCTGCGCATGCTGCTGGCCACGGCTCCCCTCAGCCGTATCACCCGGGCTGTTGTCCAGATCATTCCTGACGCGGTGACAACCACCGTGGTGTGTGCTGGTATCGGTTCGATAGGCCTGTTCGCGATGGCTGCCGCCTCCGATGAGGTATCCGCCGTCGAGGCGCTGGCCTGGAGCAGTCGCCGTCAATGTCGCCATCGCCGCTTTTTGCCTCGGTCATCGAGTGGATCGGTACCGCAGTGACACATGACAACACAGCATCGCGTGGTGGTGCTGCCATCGTGACCCTCACTGTGTTGTGCGCTTTCCTAGGCTTGACGGCCTCCAGCATGCAGGCCGATGGACTGAACAGTGCAGCTGGTGGCCTCAGGGGAACTTGTCCTGGAATGGTCCACAGGCCACAGTTGTGTGATCGCTGTGGTGATCATGACGGTGGCGCTCGGCCTGTGGCTGGTGGTTGACGCGCTGACGAGCCGGGACGTAATGCGTACACGGGCGGCGTCCCCGTTGTGTGATCCGGGACGGGAACATCGTCAAGTCCGGCGCCCTCACCTTCTTTCGTGAGCCGAGCAACGTGATGGGCCTGGTGTCGTTGATGGCCATTATCGGACTGGCGGCGTTCATGGAGCGGGTAACGTTGATCCAGATCACTGGGCAGGCGGTTGTCAGCTGTGCGCTGTTGTTATCGCGCCGCAGGCGGCATCATCACGTATGGCGAGTATTTGACAGTGCGCTGGCGCGTCCTGGCTTCTCCTGCATCCTCTCGCAGCACCGCAGCCCAATGGTTCTTTGGCCATGAGGGCGCAGCCATCCTCATAGCAGCTAGCGGTTTCGCGGCGTACTACGTGCTGGTCGATTCCGAAACCCGGGAGCTACTGATCCCCGAACTGCCTATCTATCTGGGCATGGGGTTGGTCAGCATGGGGGCTGGTCTGTTGGCGGGTAAGGCGGTTCCCTATCGCCGTGAGGATGTCTTCGCTATGGCAGGCTCGGGAACCCTCGCGGCGGTGCTCGGCATCAGTTATTGGTGGCTGGCGATCACCGTCGCTCACATACCCGAACTGCTCGCGGGAGCGATCGCAGTCGTGGGAGCTGTAGCAATCATCCTCGCAACCGAGGGCTGATGACCAACGGGCACTCACTCACGCTGGATGACGAAGGCGAACGGAACCTACGGTCTGGTAGGTGGCAATATTTGGCTGGTCTGCCGACCATTTCTTGCTACCTACCGGACCGTAACCTGCTGTGTCCCCTGAGCACGGGGAGGGCCTCGCGGGTGGCGTCGACCTGACGCAGGTCCAGGTCGACGATGAACAGCTCCGGCTCTGACCCCAGCTCCAAGAGCACCTCTCCTGCCGGCCCGGCCACCATCGAATGACCCACTCCCGTCGGCGGCCCGGAGGCGTTGATATCGCCTGACGTCGCCTGGTCGACTGCGATCACGAAGGACGTCGAGTCCATCGCCCGGGCAGCCACCAGGTGCGCCACTGGGCGAGCTTGCCCCGGGCCGGGTGCCCAGGACGCGCACACCACCATCGCCTTCGCGCCGCCCAGCGCCAGGTCGATGAACTGCTGCGGGAAGCGGATGTCGTAGCAGACCGCCAACCCGAGTTGTTGGCCAGCCAGCGGCACCGAGACCAGCTGATGACCGGGGGCCACGTGCTCGGACTCCCGGTTCCCGAGGGCGTCGAACAGGTGGATCTTGTCGTACCGGGCCTCGGTTCCGCCCGTCGCCAGCAGGGGTGTTGTGCACCAGCCCACCGGGAGCCGTGGTGAACATTCCCGCGACGACGGTGATCCCAAGTTCGCGGGCCAGCTCCCGCACAGCCGAGGCCCACGGGCCGTCGAACGGCTCGGCGATCTGCGCGGGAGGTCGCAGGAATGAGCACATGGTGGCCTCCGGGAACACCACCGCATCCGCCCCGGCCTGGACCGCCTGCCGGGCTGCGTCAGTGACCAGCGCCAGGTTGACCCGCGGGCTGGTGGTGGACCGGATCTGAGCCAGGGCAATGCGCATTGTGAGTTCCTCGACCGGTTTAGGAGCTGGTGGCTGCGAGGTGCTGGTATGCGGTCTCGGAGGAGTCGCGGAGGAACTGGGCGCAGCGCTCCTGCTCGTCGGTTTCACCGATCCGTCCCGCGGCGACGCTCAGCGCCCACAGGCTGCGCAGGAAACCGCGGTTGGGCTCGTGCTCCCACGGCACCTGCCCCGACCCCTTCCAGCCATTGCGGCGCAGCGGGTCGAGGCCGCGGTGATAGCCGGTCCGCGCGCGTAGGCGTAGGCGGCCAGGGTGTCCGCCAGCTCATTCTTGGCCAGGGCGTCCTCAGCCAGCAGCGCCCAGCACAGCGACGATGACGGATAGTCGGCGGTCACCTCCAAGAGATCTTTCTGCTGTGTGAGCGCCGCAGCGGGATCCTCGGGAAGGTGCACTGTTACGTCGGTGGCGATGAGGTTGGGGTGGGTCTGCGTCATGCCAGCCAGCCTAGCTATTCGATCGATGAGCGAACTGGCAACCCCGTCGCCGGATCGTAGAAGAAGTCAGTGCCAGTGGGGCCATCAGTGCTGCCGACTGATTCATGGATCTGCTGGAGAAGTGCTTCTACCCGGCTGGCTCGTTCGTCCAAAAGCCGGGTCGGAGAGGAGCCCTCGACTTCTTTTCCACTGGAGTTAGGCCCTAGAGCGCTTCTACCGTCTGGGTCTGAGCGGCCGGTGGTGTCCCCATCAGTTGGGTGGGAGGCAGACTGTGGGGTGCGGGATGATGCTGTGGACCTGACGATCGAACGGGTGCTGTGCGCCGTCGAGTGCGTGCCGGCGGGACGTGTCGTCTCTTACGGGGATATCGCTGAGCTGGTGGGGACCTCCGCGAGACGGGTGGGAGCGATCGCGAGCTCCGCCGGGTCAGCAGTTCCGTGGTGGCGGGTGACCAACGCGACGGGCCGGCTGCCGGAGCACCTGGTGACGGCGGCGGCGCGGCATTGGGACCAGGAGGGACACCAGCGCGCGACGGCCGCTGCCTCATGTCCCTGGCCCGCGTAGATCTCGCCCGGTGGGCCGAGCACTACGAGACGGCACGCCTCACCTGATGTGGCAGCCGCCTACTGGGACCTGGCGCTCTCAGCACTGCCCCGTTCCGCGCGGAGCGCATTGAGGTTGTCGACGGCCTTGGGGTATCCGTTGTCGGCCGCGCGTTTGAACCAGGCCTCGGCGGCCCGGAAATCACCCTGCTCCTTGAAGAGGAAACCGAGATTGTTCATGGCCATGGAGTCACCATTGTCCGCGGCCTGGAGGTACCAGTGCTCGGCTTCTCCGCACCTGCCCTGTTTCTGAGCATGAGACCCAGATTGCACATGGCGTAGACGTGCCCCTTGGCTGCTGCCCGGAGATACCAGTTTTTCGGCGTCCTGGATTCTGTCCTGCCGTTGGAAGAGGATCGCCAAGTTGTACATGGCTGACTTGTGGCCATTGTCCGCGGCTTGACGGTACCAGTTTTCTGCCTCCCTTGAGTTTCTCCTGTCTCTCAAGGATGCAGGCGAGGTTGTACATGGCCGATCTGTTCCCTTTGCCCGCCGCCTTGGTGTACCAGCGTTCGGCCTCAGCGGTTTTGTCCTGTTTGGCATATAAAATTCCGAGTTCATACGCCGATCCGGTGTTCCCGTTGTCGAACGCGCGTTTAAACCATGCCTTGGCGGCCTGGAGGTTCCCCTGCTCTTTGAAGAGGACTCCGAGGTTCTTCATGGCGAGGGAGTCGCCATTGTCCGCTGCCTGGGTGTACCAGGCCTCCGCCTCCTCGGTGTTGCCCTGCTTGTCGAGGAGGGAACCAAGGTTGCACATGGCATAGGTATGCCCTTCGCCGGCGGCCTGACGGTACCAGCGCTCAGCCTCCCGGGGGTCGTCCTGCCTGGCGTAGAGGATGCCGAGTTCATAGGCCGATTCGGTGTTCCCGTCCTCGGCGGCGCGGGTGAACCACTTCTCAGCCTCCTGGCTTCTTTTCCTGTTCCTTGAAAAAGAGCCCCAGGATATGCATGGCTTTCGGGTGGTGAGTCTCCGCGGCCCGCAGATACCAGCGTTCAGCCTCCTCAAGCCTGCCCTGGTCTTTGAGTAGGTGACCGAGGTTGCTCATGGCGGGGGTGCTCCCATTGTCGGCGGCCTGGAGGTACCAGTGCTCGGCCTCCTGGAGCCTGTCCTGTTTCTCAAGGACGATGGCGAGCCTGTTCATCGCAGAGGTGTCGCCATTGTCGGCGGCCTGGAAATACCAGTGCTCGGCCTCTCTCAGCTTGTCCCTGGTATTGGAGCAGGGTGGCGAGAGTGCGCATGGCCGGTACGTGGCCATCGCTCGCAGCCTGGAACCCCCAGTGTTCGGCCTCTTCTAGCCTGTCCTGGCTGCCCAGCAGCATTGCGAGATTGTGCATGGCCAAGACGTCACCGGCGTGCGCGGCCTGAAGATACCAGTGCTCGGCCTCCCGGGGTTTTCCCTCCTTTATTGAGGAGATTTCCCAGGTTGTTCATGGACGGGACATGCCCATTCTCTGCTGCCTGAAGGTGCCATCTTTCTGCCTCGCCAGTTCGTCCCTGCTCATTGGCCAGGTTGCCCAGGACGAACATGGCCTTGATATCACCCGTGGTCGCAGCCTGCGTATACCAGCGTTCTGCCTCCTGGTGCCTTCCCTGTTCTCTGAGGAAGCCAGCAAGATCACGCATGGACTTCGCATCCCCCCTGTATGCCGCCTGAGTGAGCCAGTATTCAGCCAACCGGCTTTTTCCCCTGCCCGTTGAACAGCCCGCCCAGGGTCAGCATGGCGCCGGTGTCATCCCTTTGTGCCGCCTCCTGCAGCTCAGGTAGGGCAGTTTCCGGATTGTCTTTCTCGAAGAGCTCGTTGAGATCGTCCATGTCATTCACGTCACTCGTAATGTCATTTACTTCACTCAGCTACAGGTCAGCAGTCCCGCTGACTCCTTCAGCGCCAGCACCCGGCCCGCCGACTCAGCCAGGCGAGCGGCATGTGCCTGGTCCTTGGCGGCCCAGGCGACGGTTGCCTCTCAGCATCTCGTCCATCAGCGACGGGTCAGCGTTGATGAGCAGATCGCCTCCCGCGGCGAAGAACCGCACCGCCCGGTCGCCTGGCTTGACGTCGCCGACCGCTGCAGCCGCCCCCAGGTCGTCGCTGATCACGACCCCATCGAATCCCAGATCGCCGCGCAGCATGCCGGTGATGATCTTCTTGCTGAAGACGCCTTCCTGATCTGGGTCGATCTGAGTGAAGATCGCCGACGAGATCATCACCGAGTCAGCCCCAGCCTCGATACCTTTCCGGAACGGCTCCAGATACTCGTCGTCTGCCGTGATGTCGCTGTCCTTCGCGACCCCGAAGTCGGTGTTCACCGTGACCTCACCCAGCCCGGGAAAGTGCTTCAGAGTGGTCACGACCCCAGCGTCCTGCATGCCCTGGGTGAACTCCACCACCGACCTGCTGACGCCGGCGACGTCGTTGCCGAAGTTGCGGTCCAGCTTCCGATGGGTGCGTTGCTGTCCTGTTTGCCTTTCGGCACCACATCGGCGACGGGAGCCAGATCGTAGTGGACGCCGGCAGCCACCAGCTCCTCACCCCAGCCCTGCGCCTGGGTCCGCAGCTGCCCATCCTCGAGAGCCCCCTGCCTGAGGGCCGGCGGAATGGTGCTGAACCCCTTCCCTTGGAGACGTTGCACTTTTCCGCCCTCCTGGTCTACCGACACCAGCAGCGGCAGCCCGGCGGACCGCAGCTTCCCCAGCTCAGCCGTGATGGCGGCGATCTGGCTGGTTCCCGCGCTGCTCTCACCCAGCAGTACCGCCGACCCAATGGCGCCAGACTCGATGGCTTTGCGGGTCGCGTTGTCCAGTCCGGAGGTGCTGACTCCGATCGCATGAACAGCTGCCCAGCCTGCTGCTCCGTGGTCAGGGAATCAGCCATCACCCGGCACCGTACCCCGGCCGGTGTTGGCGACGGCGAGGGGGTGCTGCCGATGCAAGTTGCGACGTGTCATCCAGGCCACCCGGGTTCGCGCCGGTGTTGGACGAGCTCTCCGCAGTTCCCGGCGAGCATCCGGCCAGTGCCAAGGCACAGGCCGCAGCCGCAACGAGGCCACGAAGAGGACTGCATGCATTGCTGGTTTCTGCCACCGGTCGCCTCCCGATCCCGAGTAATTGCCTCACCACCCAGTCTTCCGCATCCAGGAGTCATCTGCTCCCGAAACGCTGCCAGACCGTATCGTGGGCGAGCGGGTGTGCGAGGTGCCGCTTCCGGCGGGGAGATAACACCCGCGAATTCCCGGCACTAGCATGAGGCTATGCGCCATGTTGTCGTCGACCTCAACCGGGAGCGATCCGCGAGTCTCGAAGCGATCCTGTTTGATGCTCCTTCCCCTGACGAGCAGCCGAGTCCCTTCGAGTATCCCCGGCCGGCCGTCATCATCGCCCCGGGCGGGGCCTACCTGATGTTGTCGCAGCGGGAGTCTGACCCGGTGGCCGCCGCTTTTCTGAGGCGGGGGTTTCAATGTCTTCGTGCTGCGGTACTCCCTCCGGGGCATGCCGCCTACCCTCATCCCGCCGTTGATGCCGCCCAGGCCGTGCGCTGGGTGCGTGCGAACGCGGACGAGCTGTGCATCGACCGGGAGCGGGTGAGTCTCCTGGGGTTCTCGGCGGGCGGGCATGTCGCCGCGCTGCTCGGCACCCATTGGCATCGTGACGACCTGGCGGCGGCGGAGCGGGCTGAGTATGAGGCGTCGGGACGCCTGGACCTGCTCAGGCACAGTTCACGCCCCGATTCCCTGGTGATCTGTTATGGCGCCTTCAACTTCGACTGGGTGCAGGAGATAAGCGCCGACTGGCAGGCGGGTCAGGTCCAGGACATCCTCGCCACCGCCGCTGTCGTGGACTGCATAGCGGCGGTGTCGGAGCGGACACCGCCGGCCTTCGTGTGGACCACCGGTGAGGACGAGGTGGTGCCGCCGTCGCAGTCGCTGCGGTTCGTCTCCGCGCTGGCTGATGCCGGGGTGCCCTTCGAGTACCACCACTTCCAGTGGGGCCGCCACGGCCTGTCAACCGCCGATGAACTGTGCAGCGCCGACCGGGACGACGTGCCGGTCAATGTCGCTGCCTGGGTGGATCTGGCAGCCACCTGGATGCGAGCGATTGGAGAGAGGCACTGACCGGCCGCTGGCCCTGGGCCGTGACGTCCACACCTACCTGCGAAACCCCTCACAGCGGGGGAGTCCTAGCGGCGGGATCTCCCAGAGAGCCGGTCCGCGACGGCGCCCGTCACCTGCTCCAAGGGGCCTGCGGTGAAGAACTGCGTCCAGGCCCAGCAGACCACCACGCCCCAGAGACACAGCCAGCCCACCAGCCCGGAGTCGGCGACGGGTCCCTCCGGCTGGAAATCGGCAAGGATGGCGATGCTGACCGCATACACCGTGAGCGACATGGACCCGATCCCGGTCAGGGGGCAGCAGCGCCAGCGCGCCCACGGCAACCGGGCCAGCAGCACCAGTCCCGCGATCAGCGCCAGGCCAGGCCACCGGAGGAGAAGGCCTCAAAGGCCGTGTTCGAATGCGGCTCGAAAGACCAGAGCGCCTGGTGCCAGTCGATGCCCGTGGCCGGGTCCAGAGACTGGTCAACCCCCGTGGTGTGCTCGGCCGTCCGCTGGACGTCGTCGAATAGCGGTGCCACAGAGCCGGCCTCGATGACGAAAGGCGCGGCGAAGGCCCCGAACAGCGCCAGCCCCGTGATGAGGAAACCCTTCAGCGCCCTCGCATTGTCCAGGCCACACCGCCCCAGGGCCATGCCCGCTAAGACGAACCCCATCCACACCAGCGCAGGGAACATGGTGTTGACCAGCAGTGCGGGGACGAAGTTGACCCCGGCCTCGGGGGAGCCGTATCCCCAGGTCGGGATCCAGAGCGGCAGGCCCGTCACCAGGAACTTGCCGGTCAACGCCAGGAGACAGGCAGCGATCAGGAGAGTCCTGGGCCGCCAGCGCAGCGCCGGTAGGGCGAGGACAAACCAAAAGGCGTAGGAGGCCAGCACCACCTGGACCGTGGTCGGGATCATCGACAACACCCCGGCCAGGAAGAGCAGCACGATGGCCCTGCCCAGGATCGCGGCGCGAGGGCCCTGGGCAGCTGTTCACCCTCTGGTATTCCGGATCCTCCGCTCATCAGGGCCAGCGACACCCCCGCGACGGTGGCGAACAGTATCCCGGAGCGGCCGTGGACCAGGCCGAGCAGAGCACCCGCTCCCGACCCCCACGGGGGAGTGACCAGGCAATAGGCCACCAGCATGCCGAGGACGGCCAGGCCGCGGGCGGCGTCGAGCCCCAGGAAGCGGGGACTTGGAACGTGGCTGCCGCGGGGCTGAGGCCACCAGGTGCGCTCTATCCGGAGGGATTCCGGGTTCTGTTGTGACTGACACCCAGCAAACCCTAAGCCACAAAGCAGGCAACCATGGGAGTTTCCGCTTTGATCACGGCTGAGGCAGCCGGAAAACAGTGATCGGCAGCGCTGTCCCGACCGCGATTGCTTGAACATTGTTCAATGCGTTTTCGTCTCTCGCCGCTGAAATGAAAGCGGCGTTGTGGGGCCGCCACATTGCCAGGGGTGCGTTCCCGCGAACTCTCACAACGTGGTTTGATAGGGACCATGAGTCCTCGAAAGATCGGCGTCACCGAAGTAGCTCTCCGGGACGCACACCAGAGTTTGATGGCAACCCGAATGGCCATGGAAGACATGGTCGATGCCTGCGCCGACATTGATGCCGCGGGCTTCTGGTCCGTGGAGTGTTGGGGTGGTGCCACCTTCGACGCCTGTATCCGCTTCCTCAATGAGGATCCGTGGGTGAGGCTTCGAACGTTCCGTGAGCTGATGCCCAATTCCCGTCTCCAGATGCTGCTGCGCGGCCAGAACCTGCTTGGCTACCGCCACTACGAGGACATGGTGGTGGAGAAGTTCGTCGAGAGTCGGCTGAGAACGGCATGGACGTCTTCCGGGTCTTCGACGCCCTCAACGATCCCCGCAACATGGCCAGGGCGATGCAGGCCGTCAAGAAGGCCGGCAAACACGCCCAGGGCACCATCTGCTACACCATCTCCCCAGTCCACACCGTCGAAGGCTATGTGAAGCTCGCCGGGCAGCTCATCGATATGGGCGCCGAGTCGATTGCCCTCAAGGACATGGCCGCCCTCCTCCAGCCGCAGCCCGCCTACGACATCATCAAGGGCATCAAGGACACCTACGGCGACATCCAGATCAACGTCCACTGCCACTCCACCACAGGCGTCACCCTCGTCAGCCTGATGAAGGCCATCGAGGCCGGTGCGGACGTGGTCGACACGGCCATCTCGTCGATGAGCCTCGGCCCCGGCCACAACCCGACGGAGTCCCTCGTCGCGATGCTTGAGGGCACCGACTACACCACGGACCTCGACATGGAGCGTCTCGTCAAGATCCGAGACCACTTCGCGAACATCCGCCCGAAGTACGCCGAGTTTGAGTCGGCGACGCTGGTGGACACCGGCATCTTCTCCTCCCAGATCCCGGGCGGCATGCTCTCCAACATGGAGTCGCAGCTGAAGGCCCAGGGTGCGGGCGACCGGATCCGCGAGGTCATGGAGGAGGTGCCGCGCGTCAAGGCCGATGCCGGTCATCCGCCGCTGGTCACCCCGTCGTCGCAGATCGTCGGCACCCAGGCCGTCTTCAACGTCCTGATGGGCCGCTACAAGGTCCTCACCGGCGAGTTCGCCGACCTGATGCTCGGCTACTACGGTGAATGCCTCGGTGAGCGCAACCCCGAGGTCATTGAGCTGGCCAAGGCGCAGGCGAAGAAGGATCCCATCACGGTGCGTCCCGCGGATCTGCTCAAGCCGGGTGGGATGAGCTCGTCTCCCAGGCCCAGGAGCTTGAGGGGCGCCGACGGCACCGAGGAGGACGTCCTCACCAACGCCATGTTCCCGGGAGTGGCTCCGGGTTCTTCAAGACCCGCGCCGAGGGTCCGAAGAACGTCGGTAAGACCGCCGAGCAGCTGGCGGCCGAGGAAGAGGCCGCCAAGCGCAAGGCCCAGGGATCTCCGGTCCCGTCAAATACAACGTCACCATCGCTGGCCGTTCCGCACAGCGTTTCCGTCGAGCCCGCCTGAGGGCGAAATGAGCAAGGAACACACCATGGCCGAGCGCCTTCAGCAGCGAGGAGGCCCGGACGAAGGTCGAGGCCGGCGGCGGCGCCGACAAGCTGGAGAAGCAGCGCGCCAGGGCAAGCTGACCGCCCGCGACCGCATCGAGGAGCTGATCGACGAGGGCAGCTTCCAGGAGACCGGCGCCTTCCGCCGCAACCGCACCACCACCTTCGGCATGGACAAGGCCTACATGGCAGCCGACGGCGTCGTGACGGGGTCCGCGACAGTGCTGGGCCGTCCCGTTCACCTGGCCAGCCAGGACTTCACCGTGATGGGCGGATCGGCGGGTGAGACCCACTCGATCAAGGTGACGGAGATGCTGGAGGCATCCCTGGAAACCGGCACCCCGTTCATCTTCATCAACGACTCGGGTGGCGCCCGCGTGCAGGAGGGCATCGACTCCCTGTCCGGTTACGGCAAGGTCTTCTACGCCAACGTCCTGCTGTCCGGGGCGGTGCCGCAGATCTCGATCATCTCCGGTCCCTGCGCCGGCGGCGCGGCCTATTCCCCGGCGCTGACCGACTTCATCATCCAGACCCGCAAGGCCCACATGTTCATCACGGGCCCTGGTGTGATCAAGCAGGTCACCGGCGAGGAGGTCACCCAGGACGCCCTCGGCGGCGCTGACGCCCACATGAACCGCTCCGGCGTGATCGACTTCGTGGCCGACGATGACGAGCAGGCCATCCTGATCGCCAAGAAACTGCTCAGCTTCTTCCCGCAGAACAACTCGGAGGAGCCCCCGATCGTCGACCCCGACGACTCGATCGACCCCAACGAGAAGCTGCGCGACATCATCCCGACCGCCGGCAACAAGGGTTATGACATCCGCGACGTGATCCTGGAGATCGTGGACCACCGCGACTTCCTCGAGGTCCAGGCCGGCTGGGCCAAGAACATCGTGGTGGGCTTCGCCCGCATCAACGGTCGCAGCATCGGCATCATCGCGAACCAGCCGAGCGTCATGTCCGGTGTGCTGGACATCGACTCCTCGGACAAGGGCAGCAAGTTCATCCGCTTCTGTAATGCCTTCAACATCCCCGTGGTTAACCTCGTCGACGTCCCTGGCTTCCTGCCGGGTGTGGCGCAGGAGCACGGCGGCATCATCCGGCACGGCGCGAAGATGCTGTACGCCTACTCGGCTGCCACCGTCCCGAAGATCACCGTGGTGCTGCGCAAGGCCTACGGTGGCGCCTACCTGGCGATGTGCTCGAAGGACCTGGGAGCCGACAAGGTGTTCGCCTGGCCCACCGCCGAGATCGCGGTGATGGGTGCCGAGGGCGCCGCGAACGTGGTGTTCCGCCGCGAGATCGAGGCGGCGAGGACCAGGCCGCGCGCCGTGAGGAGCTGGTGGAGGAATACCGCGGAGACCTTCTCGACCCCGTACATGGCCGCCTCCCGCGGTCTGGTGGACGACATCATCGATCCGGCCGACACCCGTCGCGAGATCGCCCTGTCGCTTGAGCTGCTGGCTGGCAAGCGTCAGGTGCGTCCCGCGAAGAAGCACGGCCTCGGCCCGGTCTGATCGGAGGCGATGTCTGACACCAATGCAGAGCTGCTCGCTGCCGTCAAGCAGCTCACCGCGCAACTGAAGGTCCTCGACGAGCGGATGGCGAGGCTTGAGGAGCGTCAGCAGATCCCTGAGTCCGACCTTGTCGCCATCGGTGCCGCCGTCGCGGCGTTCCTCGAGCACAAGGCCAAGATCCGTGCGGTGCGCTTCGCCAACCAGCCCCGCTGGGCCGCGGCCTCGCGGAGCCAGGCCCACGACCGCACCGTCCCCCACAACCGCTGATTGAAGGAAAAATCCATGAAGCTCAAGGTGACCGTCAATCAGACGGAGTACGAGATCGATGTCGAGGTGCAGGAGGAGGAACGCCAGAGCCTCAGGGCCGATCGTGATCGGCGGCAGCGGTGGGGCCGCACCGCAGCCCCGGCTGCCTCCGCGACCCATTCCGCCAGCGCGAATGCCGTCGTTGCTCCGCTGGCCGGTTCAGTGGCCCGCATCCTCGTGGCGGAGGGCGACGAGGTGGAGTCCGGCCAGGTTCTCCTGGTTCTGGAGGCCATGAAGATGGAGACCGAGATCACTGCTCCCGCAGCTGGCACGGTTTCCGCGATCCTGGTCAAGCAGGGCGAGCCCGTCCAGGAGGTCAGGGGCCTGATCGAGCTCTGATCCGCTGATCACACCAAGGTCTCCCCACCGGTGAAAACCGGTGGGGAGACTCTTCATCTTCACCTTATTTATCTGACAGGTTCGCTGCTGGAATACCAGCGTATGGCCCTGATCCTGGCCCGCCTTTTTCTCTGTTTGCCAGCCGATGGATCCCCCAGAAACTTGGGATACCTGAGCTGGAGTACCGGGTTCTGCTCTGAGCCTCTTCTACGTCTTGGCGGTTTGTCTCTGGTACAAGGCACACTTGGTCAGGTGACGAGGAAGAGACCAAGGAACCCCCAGCCGCTCTCTGGCATCCGCTGCTCGCCCTGGGCTTGCGTGTCCTGCCGCTGCTGATCTTCGGTTCCTGGCTGGTTCTTTCGGGGCACAGCCCCTACTGGTACGACGAGGGCAAGGCGATCCTCAGGTGCTCAACCTGATGTTGCTGCTGTGGTTGCTCCGTCAGGGAGGACGAGGTTCCGGCGTTTCCTGGGGACGATGACGGCGAGGGACTCCGGCTGGTCGCTGGCGGTCGGAGGCAGCATGGTCGCTATCTCACTCGTGGCCTATGCCGTCGCGGAAAGCTGGCTCAGAGTGGATGGGAGAAGTCTTCTCGGGCTTGATCCGCCACTGTGGCTTCTGGTAATCAAAGCCCTGGTAGAGCCAGCGTGGATCGCCTTTGTGGACGGCCTGCTATTCTTCGGCTACGCGCTGCCGCGGCTGCGCGACCGCCTGGGAACAGCATGGGCGGTGGTGATCGTGGCTTTGTCATTCGGATTGCTGCACGTGGGATTCGCGCCCCAATCCCTAGGCCACATAGTGGCTGAAGGCATTCTGGGCATGCTGCTCGCCGTCCCGCCAGCCCTGATCACGCTCAAGACGAGAAGCGTCTGGCCGGGTTTTCTTGGATATCTCCTGATGAGCCTGCTGAATCAATGGCCGAGTGTTCTATTCACCCTGTGGCGGCTGTTCAACTGGTCGGGAACATGGGTGGCGCTTTTCGTCGGATTCATCATCATGATCTTCTGGCTCGGCATGAGCCGTAGACCCTGATCCTACCCGTGAAAAGGAGGGGCCGCCGAAGCGGCCCCTCCCGGCATGATCGTCGCCGGCGCTGCTGCTCTCCGGGCGGACCTGATCACCCCTCATCCGTGTTTGCCGGGCGGATGACCAGCACATCGCAATGGGCACGCCGGACGACGGCGCTGGCGACGTCCCCCAGTAGGCGGCCCGCGATCGAGCGGTCACGGATGGCGCCGATCACGATCAGGCTTCCGAGATGCGCCTTCGAGGAGCTGAGCAGCGCCTGGGCTGGTTCCGCCTCGACGAGTAGCGCGGCCTTCACGCGCGCGCCCGCGGCAATCGCGATGTCCTTGGCATGGGAAACAGCCAGCGCCGCGGCCTCCCTGCCGGGAACCTGCCCGATGCGGGTAGGTGCGGTCTCGGTCAGCGACACCTTCGCATCAGCCCGCCGGGGAGCCGCCGCCGTAGGCTGCACGATCACCAGGTCGGCGTCCTCCTTGGCCGCGATCCACGCAGCCCGCGTGACGGTCGGTCCGGCGAGGTCGGAGCCGTCGGTCCCGACGACCACCGTTGCGTAGTCCTTGAGCATTTCTCCTCCAATCGCGGGAGATCAGTTTTCAGCGGGCACGGGTTCGGACAGATCGTCGACGTCCTTGACGGTCGGCGGCTCTTGATCAGAGCATCGCGATGGCTGCCAAGGCCAGGAAGACGGCGGCGAAGGTGATGGCATTGCCGGGATGGCTGCCGATCCAGTGGTAGATGACACCGAAGGTCAGGGTCTGGATGAGCATCGGGATGACGATCATCATGTTGATGATGCCCATGTAGACGCCATACCTGGTGGACGGGATCATGCGGACCGCCATGATGCAGGGGACGCCCATGATGGATGCCCAGGCGATGCCGAGGCCGATGATCGGGACGAACAGCAGATACCTGTCGGCGATGTGCGGGAAGAAAGCCAGGCCAACAGCCGCTAGGAGCAGGCAGACCGTGTGGACGAGTTTCGCGCCGTGCCGCTTGGCCAGGGCGACGAGTGCGAATGCGACGCAGAAGGTCACGACGTTGTATGCGCCGTTCACCAGGCCGGTCCACGCCGTGGCTTGCTCGTACAGGCTCGCATACTGCGTCGGATCGGAGGTCTTTAGGGTCCTGGGTGGCCCCGAAGACGGACTCGCCCACCGACAGCGTCACGTACTGCCAGTAGCAGTTCATGGCGTACCACTGGAACAGGTAGACCAGCGCCAGCTTGCGCAGCTGGACGGGCATCTCGACGATGGCTTCCCAGATCTCCTTGACGGTGCCGACGAAACTGGTCTTGTGGGCGCGCAGCTCGGCGAGTTCCTCGGGCGTGGGTTCGAGTTCCTGGGTGCTGAGGATCGAGACCAGCACGGTGGCGATGGAGGCGACGGTACCCAGCATGAATGAGGCCATCACCCAAGAGGAAGGCTGCCGAAGATGCCGGGGATGACCTGCTGGAACACGAACAGCGACACGTTGGCCAGGGTGATGCCGAGGCCGGCGAAGAAGGACTGGGCCAGGAAGCCCTTGGCCAGCTGCGACGGCGGTAGTCTGTCGGAGATGAACGCCCGGTAGGGCTCCATGGCGGTGTTGTTGGACACGTCGAGCAGCCACAGCAGCAGCACGGCCATCCACACTGCTGAGGCGAAGGGAACAGGAACAGGCACACGGAGCAGCCGATGGCGCCGGCCAGCAGGAATGGACGCCTGCGGCCCCACTTCGGAACCCATGTCTTGTCCGAGATGGCGCCGATCATGGGCTGGATCAGCAGGCCGGTGATCAGCCCGGCCAGGTTCAGCAGCGGCATTTCCTCGGGGTCTGCGCCGAGGAACTGGTAGATGGGGTTGATGGCCGTCTGCTGCATGCCGAAGGAGTACTGGATACCGAAGAATCCCAGGTTCATCAGCAGGATCTGCGGCATCGTCATGAGCGGCTTCTGCCGCACCGTCGTCGCGCTCATCGAGCATCCCCTCAGGGTTGGTGGCCAGGAATTCCTCAAGGCGGTTCAACTCCCGCTCCCCAGCCGGTGGCGTGGTATTCGGCGCGGGAGGGCTCGTAGGGTCCCTGCACGATGCGCACCAGGGTCCTGCCGCTGTCGCGACCGTATTTGGTGAATTCGACGCGAAGTTCCATGGGGACGTCCGGGTCGATGCCAGGATCGCCGGTGATCCGCTGTTTGGCGACGAAGACGTCTGGGTCGAAGTACTCGGTGAAGACGGCGTCGGTGGTGACCCTGACGCTCGGGTCATTGTCGCGGATCTTGACGTGGTGGTGCTTGCCGCCGAGCCTCAACTCCGAGGAGACCGTCTCCTGCTCGACGTGCCAGCCGGGACTACCTCGCCAGAGCATCATCTCCTCCGGGGCGGTCCATGCCCTGAAGACACGTTTCTGGGGATAGTCGAGACTCTCGCTCGACGATCAGCATGACATTGGCGACCATTGCTCACTCCCGTTGATTGGAACTGCCCATAGACTGCTACGCCGCGTGATACCTGTCCATACCTCGGGGGGTATGCTTCCCGGCAGAGAATTTGAGGTTCCTCCCGCATTGTTGTCAGATGAGACCTAGGCGTCAACCCCTATCGGCAATACTTACGTATGGGACTCGGGGGCACGGGGAGCTGCCGGCAGGATTTCCTGTCTCTTGTCACCTGACCGGGCTACCGGCTCTGCTGGAACGCTCGAATCTACTAGTCAGGCTGGTTCTACTGACCAGACGAGGTGCCTGGCTCGCCGGTCAGCAGTGAGGCCGCCAGCTGGTTGATCTTCTGCGCGAAGTCGCTTCGCTCCTGCGTGGTGGGGAAGGCAAGGGCGGCATCGCTGTCCAGGAGCAGGCCAGCCAGGCCGTGCACGTGCGACCAGATGACCACCTCATGTTCCGTTGTTGACCGCTGGCCGTATACGGTGCGGGTCAGTCGTTCCAGCTCTGCGTGGGCCTGCCCACTGGCCTCAAGCAGACTGGGGAAATTTTTGGAATTGTACATGTCGGGGCGGAACATGATCCGGAACACCCCTGGGTTGTCCAGCGCGAAACCGATGTAGGCCTTGCCAGCGGCCTCGAAGGTGGCTCTGGGGCCCTTATCCTCGGCTTGGTCATGGGCGGCACGGAGCCCGCTCTGTCAGCTCCTGAAACCCTCGGTGACCAGCGCGGCCAGGATCGCCTCGCGGTTCTCGAAGTGGTGATACGGGGCTTGGTGGGTGCAGCCCGTCGCCGGGCCACCTCGCGCATGCTCAGCGCGCTCGGCCCGCCCTCGTTCAGCATCGTGCGGCTTGTCCTCAGCAGCTCGGCCTTGAGGTCGCGTGCCTCGCCTGCCTTCGGACGCCCAGGTCCCCTCGTTTTCATGGCGGTGAGTCTACGACGTTCTCGTCACCATCCGGGCGGCATCGGCTGTTGCGCGGCATGCTACCGTTTGCTAGACGCTGTCAAATAATTTGGATGGAACGGAGCCACCGTGACGACGTCATCGTGATCGGATCGGGAATTGGCGGGCTGTCCGCAGCAGGGGCTGCTGGCGCGTGTCGCCGGCAAGCGGGTGCTCGTGCTGAGAAGCACAGCGAGACCCGGTGGGCTCACCCACACCTTCCGGAGGGACGGCGCGTCCTGGGACGTCGGCGTGCACTACATCAGGCAACTCGAACCCGGTGGTCTCATTCGCTCCTACTTCGACTACCTGTCCGGCGGGGAGCTGGAATGGGTCCGGATGCCCGACCATTACGACCGGTTCGTCTATCCGGGCCTCGACTTCTCGGTCCCCTCCGGCCAGGACGCCTACCAGCAGCGCCCTCACCGAGGCCTTTTCCCAGCGAGGCCCGCGCCATCCGGCGCTAGTTCCGGGACATCCGCCGTGCCGCCCGGTGGGCGATGCTCCGCCTCATCCAGAATCATGGCGCCGCATCCCGTCGCCTCGGTGGCCCGTGGCCTCCAGCGGATCACCGGGCGCATGGCAACCCGCACCACGCAGGACTATCTGAAGCGGCGCTTCCGTTCCCCGAGGCTGCGGGCGCTGGTCGCCAGCCAGTGGGGTGACTACGGGCTGCCGCCGTCACGCAGCCCCTTCGTCGTCCATGCTGGGATCGTCAGGCACTATCTGGACGGCGCCTGGTTCCCGGAGGGCGGCAGCTCCCGGATCGCCCGCACCTTCGAGAAGGGCATCGAGCAGGCGGGCGGTGCGGTCCCGCGTCTCCCAGGAGGTCGTCGAGATCCTCGTCGAGGACGGCGCGGCGACGGGGGTGCGGGTCCGCGACCACCGGGACCCCTCCTCGCCCGAAGTGGTCCACCGCGCCCCGGTCGTGATCTCGAATGCCGGCGCAGCCATCACATTCGGCCGGCTGCTGCCCACCGAGGGCGCCGTCGGGCAGGCGACCGCGCCGGTACGGTCGCTGATTGAAGGATACGGCACCGGCCCATCGGCCGTGACCGTGTACCTGCGGCTGCGTGAGGATCCGCGCACCATCGGCGTCGACGGTGGGAACTCGTGGATCTACCGTGACTTCGACCACGACCGCTCCGTCGCGATCAAGGACGAGAGGTTCCCGCAGGGTGATCTTCGTGTCGTTCCCATCGGTCAAGTCGGGGAGAGGTGCACCGCGGAGCTCATCTCGTTCCTGTCCGCGTCGGAGTTCGGCGCGTGGCAGGGCACCCAGCTGGGCAACCGCGGAGCCAGCTACTCGAAGCTCAAGAAGCACCTCGGCCATGAGATGCTTCGCCTGGCCGAGACCGCCATCCCAGGTCTGAGTGACCTGGTCGAATACATGGAGGTCTCGACGCCACTGACCGTCGAGCACTACACCTCGCATCCCGGCGGCGCCTTCTACGGCATCCCAGCCACCCCCGAGTACTACCGATCCAAGCCAACAGGGTCACGCACCCCGGTTCGGGGGCTCTACCTGTCAGGGCAGGATGTCTTCAGCCTGGGTGTCGGCGGTGCGATGATGGGCGGTGTCCGGCAGCTTCAGGTGCTGGGGCCTAAAGGGTTCCTCACCATTCAGTCGGCACTGAAGCAGGGGCCATCACCTGTGCTGGTGAACTGGCCGCTGCCACCGGGCAAACACCACGCCACCCTGATCGTCAAACGCCGCCTTACGCAAGCGTCTGGGAAGCCGTCTTCCGCATCGAGGGAGAGGTAGGAAAGTGGGCCCCCGGCCAGTTCGCCCGCCTGCACGTCGGCAATGACGCCTGGCGCGACTATTCCATCGCTGGGATCGACGGTGATCAGGTGCGGTTCCTGATCAGCACCCGGACCGGCGGGCAAGGCTCGCGGTTTGTCGAGGATGCCCCGGTTGGCGCGCGAACCCAGGTCGAGTTGCCGTTGGGCCAATTCACTTTGGCGGCGGACGAGAGACGGCGGGTGTTCGTCGCCACCGGCACCGGGCTGGCGCCGTTCCTGCCCATGTTCGAACACACGAGCGGCGAGGACATGCTTCTCTTCGGCTGCCGCACCCGCGGTGAAGACCTCACCGCCCTGCTCGACGCCCCGCTCCCTCAGAGGTGATCCGCTGCATCACCCGTGAGCCGGTGGCAGACGCGTTCCAGGGGCGTGTGACGCAGGTGCTCCGGAGAATGGACGTCGACGCCGGCACGGGGTTCTATCTCTGCGGCTCGTCGGCCATGGTCGCTGATGCCAGGATGGTCCTGGAATCCCGGGGCGTCAGCCGCATCCATGCGGAGTTGTACTGAGTCCTGCACAGCTTGGCGGCACCGTGCCCTCGCCCTCGTCTCCCAACGGGGATGGCCTGCGGAGATCACCGAGGTCAATACCGTTCTGACTACGGATGAGGTCGGTGTACTGACCGCCTATGACGGTTCTAGAGTTAAGGGACGTGAATCTTGAAACCTCCCTATCACCAACCATTGCCGGGGCCTCAGCGCTCCGGCGTTTTATGCCGCCGTCGTACTTGCGGGGGTGGCTGCGGGGATCACCGGGTGGGCCTGCGCCCACCTGTTGCACGTTATGGAACACCTCGTCTGGAGCTTCTCCGAGGGACATCTGCTGACAGCGCTGTACACGATTCCCTGGTGGCGTCGTATTCTCACGCTCGGTGCGGCCGGCCTGATCAGTGGTGTCTCGTGGTGGCTGCTGCACCGTACCGGTCCGGGCCCCGTGCCTATGAGACAGGCCGTTGCGGGGAGCGCATGCCGGTGCTGCGCACCATCTGGCATGCCGCCACGCAGATCATCGTCATCGCGATGGGAGCCTCGCTGGGTCGCGAGGGTGGCGCCACGGGAGGCCGGTGCCGCAGTGTCCGGATGGATCAGCGACAGACTAGGCCTCGATGCGGAAGACCGTCGAATCCTGGTCGCCTGTGGAGCAGGTGCTGGCCTGGCCGCCGTGTACGGCATCCCGTTGTCAGGGGATCATGTTCGCTCTCGAGGCTCTGCTGGCGACCTTCTCGGCGCGTTCTCTGGCGTCGGCGCTTGCCGTCTCCGGTATCGCGGTCTTCGTCTCCCTACGGGTGGTCCCGGCCTCAGGAGGCCTTCTACAAGTTGCCGGAGCTGGAACCCTCGCTGGCCTTGGTCGTGTGGGCGCTGGTGTGCGGCCCTCTGATCGGACTCGCCGGGGCCGTCTTCGGTGCCGTCGTCAAACGCATCGAGAGGAGCCGCCCGACCTCGGCCAGCCTGCTCTGGTCCCTTCCTCTGGGGCTCACGCTGGTGGGGACGGTCTCCGTCTGGGTGCCGTGGGTGTTGGGCAATGGGCACCCGACCACTCAGACGACCATCGACCAGGTGACCCAGGTGGGGCCTGCGGCCCTGGGGCTAATTGCCTTGATGCTGCTGGCCAAGGCCGGGGCAACGCTGCTCACCATTCGGGCGGGTGCCTGGGGTGGGACTTTGAATCCGGGAATCGCGTTGGGCGCCTGCGTGGGGGCGCTGACTGGGCTCGTGTGGTCGCTCATATGGCCGGGTTTCCCGGTTGTCGCGTGCGTGTTCATCGGAGCCGCGGCTTTCCTGGGGGCCTCTATCAGCGCTCCGCTGACCGGTTTCGCCCTGGTCCTGGAGCTTACGCATTCCGGGGCGACGGTTCTGGTTCCCACCGCCCTGGCGATCGCGGGAGCCACCGCTGCTGCCATCTGGTGGCGGAACCGTCCCACACATTGACGCAGGCTGGCCCCGTCCCATGGGAGGAGACGGGGCCAGCTCAGGTCTCAGGACTACTTTTTGCCCTGGTTCTTCACAGCTTCGATAGAAGCGGCGGCGGCATCTGGGTCGAGGTAGCGGCCTCCCTTGACGAGGGGTTTGTGGTTCTCGTCGAGTTCGTAGAACAGCGGGATCCCCGTCGGGATGTTCCAGCCCCGCGATGTCCTCATCAGAGATGCCGTCCAGGTGCTTGACCAGCGCACGCGGGAGTTGCCGTGCGCGGTGACCAGGACGGTGTGGCCAGCGTCCAGGTCCGGGATGATGGACTCCTCCCAGTACGGCAGCATGCGCGCCACGACGTCCTTGAGGCACTCGGTGCGGGGACGCTCGTTGGCGGGGATGTCGGCGTAGCGGGATCGTTGAACTGCGAGTACTCCGCGTCGGTGTCCTGGACCGGCGGCGGGTGTCGTAGCTGCGGCGCCACAGCATGAACTGCTCGTCGCCGTACTTGTCGCGCGTGGCGGTCTTGTCCAGGCCCTGAAGGGCGCCGTAGTGACGCTCGTTCAGGCGCCAGCTGCGGCGCACCGGGATCCAGTGGCGATCGCAGCCGTCAAGGGCCAGGTAGGCGGTGTGGATGGCGCGGCGCAGCAGCGAGGGTGTGCAGCACCGTCGGCAGCAGATCCTCCGATTTCAGCAGTTCCGCGGCCTTGCGGGCCTCGGCCCTGGCCCCTTCTCGTTGATGTCGACGTCCACCCAGCCGGTGAACAGGTTCTTTGCGTTCCATTCGCTCTCGCCGTGGCGGAGCAGGATGAGCTTTCCGGTCATGGCGTCAGCCTACAAGGCGGCAGAGCCGATGCCCATGGCCCTGCGCACAGGTTTCAGGCAATGATCCCGAACTTGTATCCCGCATCCTTGTAGGCCGCGATGATCTCTGGCATCGCTTCGACCGTCAGGTCCTTGCCCTCGGCATCGTGGGCGAGCATCACGGAGACCTTCACCCCTCTTTGATCGCGCTCGTCGCCATCTTCACCATGCCGGCGGCGTCCTTCGGGCGGCGTTTCTCAGGTTCGGCGTCACCGGTGAGCGTGTTCCAGTCGATCCAGTACACCTCGTCTGACTCCAGAGCCTCATCGGCCGGGCCCAGGTTGTGCCAGCTCGCATGCCCGCCCGGGTAGCGCCAAGCATGGGTCTTGAAGTCGGACCCGAGGACCTCCTGAGTGCCTCTTTTGTCTTGTCGTACTCCTTCTTGATGACATCGACGTTTCCCGAGCGGCCCGGGATAGAGCTTCTTGTAGTCGTGCGTGTAGCTGTGCATGGCCACGGAGTAGCCTTCCTGGATCTCGCGCTTCCAGTGTCTCTGGAGCGGAATGGACGTTCTTTCCGATGACGAAGAAGGTGCCGTGGGCTCCGTGCTCCTTCAGCACGTCCAGGATCTTCACCGAGTTGCTGTGATTGGGTCCGTCATCGAAGGTGAGGAAGACGATCTTCTCCGGGGCGGAGCTGGGGTCTTTCATCCACGCCTGGACCTTCTGGGCTGGGTAGGCATACTCGGCGGCGGCCTGGCCGTGGCTGGTGCCTGGCATTAACGCGTCCGACGTCCCGTCCGGAGATGGTGAGGGGAAGGGGACTGGGATGGTGACGGCGACGGGCTCGGTGATGGGCTCTCCACGGGCGTGGGCGAAGCGCTTGGCGATGGACTTCCTGACGGGCTGGGGGTGGGACTCTGTGACGACTCAGTCTGCCTGGGTGAGCCACAGGCACCCAGGCCGACTGCCGTGGCGGCCAAGGTTCCCATCAGTATGCTGCGACGGCTGAACAGCGTCATGGACATCCCTTTCATCAACAAAACCCGGATTCGAGTAAATTTCAATTAAATTCTAGACCTGATGACACCGTGGAATAGAACGGCCCTTGGAATGCCTTAGGCGTTGGGCCACTCCTCACCTTCCGGGAATTGACCGGTGATGATGTAGATGACACGCCGTGCCACGGCGACAGCGTGATCAGCGAATCTTCGAAATACCGTCCCAGCAACGCCACATCAATGGCCTGCTCCACCGAGCCCGACCAATTCTCACCCAGCAGCACCCCGAAGTGGTCGCGTCGCAGGTGGTCCATCTCGTGGTCGATCTCGGCCATGCGCAGGGCGGCGACGGCGTCGCGGTCCTTCAAAGACTGGTTGGCCAGCCTGATCATGGCCAGGCACACCTCCGACATACGGGAGAAGTTGTCTCGCAGCGATTCCGGCACCGCCGAATCGGGGAATCGCAGCCGTGCGATCTTGGCAGCGTGGGCGGCCAGGTCACCATCCGCGCCAGCTCGAAGACCACCCGGATCGCGGAGACTATCGTGCGCAACTCGCCCGCCACGGGGGCCTGGAGGCCAGCAGGGACAGGCAGCGATACTCCAGCTCCTCATGCATGTCATCGAGCTGGGCGTCGTTCGATATGACAGCCTCAGCGCGGGCCAGATCGGGATTGAGCAGGGAGGATGACGCCTCGCTCACAGCCGCCTCGACCAGGACAGCCATGTGCTGGAGGCTGTCGAGCAAGCCATTGAGTTCCTCGTGGTAGCTGGCGCGCATGCCGTGATTCCGCCCTTCAGGATGAGAACCTTGAAGCCGCAGTCTAGTCGCCAGCATTGTTTACCGGCCACAGGGGACGAGCTTAAAAGGCTGCGTCCGAGTGATGCGATTGCGCCGGTGGACCGGTGGTGAAGCACGCGGCATCCCGGTGCTGCCATGGCAAGGTTTCAGCTAAGTGGGGCGCACCACAGCCGTGGTTTGACGATGATCCGCAGGCCGGGGAAGAGGCCTAGATCCCCCGAACTTGGTCGTCGGGGATCTCTAAGATTGGGTGGAACATGTTCTTTGTCCTCTCCGCAGCAGCGGGTGCCGTGCTGGCGCTCGTGATCGCGCACGTCATGGGGTTTCTTGGGCGGGGTGCTCAGGCCGGGTGTCAGGATCCGGGGCAGTCCGTCTTCCAGGACATCCGCGCCGATCTGGAGGACGTCGTCGAGGCGCTCCCGATAGGCGGGCTGCTGGTTGGTGACCATGACGAGGTGCTAAAAGTCAATGGGGCTGGGGCTGCGATGGGCCTGACCCGGGGCACCCGGGTGGGTTTCCCCGGATTGCTGGAGCGTGTACGCCAGGCGCGGCGGTCAGGGACGGCAGTCGTGCTGGAGCAGCTTCCCGGAGCCGAGACGGCGCATCTTGCCAGCCGGGTGCTGCCACTTCACGGAGGTCTGGTGCTCGTCATGGCTGAGGACGAGACCGCTGTCCGGCGCATGGATGCGGTGCGGCGTGACTTCGTCGCCAACATCTCCCATGAGCTGAAGACCCCAATCGGAGCCATCGGCATCCTTGCCGAGACCATCGAGGCAGCTGCCGGTGACCCAGAGCAGGTGAGTCATTTCACCCGGCGGCTGCAACGCGAGTCAGCCCGGCTGGGGAGCTCGTCAGCCAGATCATCGAGCTCTCCCGGCTCCAGTCCTCGGACCCGATGCTCAGCCGTGAGGTGGTGGATGTGGAGGAGATCGTCGACGAGGCAGTCGCCCGGACCCGGGCTTCTGCCGAGGGCCGCGGGTGAGCCCTCATCCGCACGGCCATGCCTCCCGCCTGGGTGCTGGGGATCGCTGGCAGCTGATGGACGCGGTCGTCAACCCTCGTGCAGAACGCCATCAACTACTCCGACGAGAATGCGCGGGTGGCGGTGGCCGTGGCCCAGGTGCATGACGAGGATGCCGACTGGGTGGAGATCAAGGTCACCGACAATGGAATCGGCATCTCGCTGGAAGATCAGGAACGCATCTTCGAGCGTTTCTACCGGGTTGACTACGGGCGTTCCCGGGAGAGTGGGGGGCACTGGTCTGGGGCTGTCGATCGTTAGGCATATCGCCCTGGCCCACCAGGGGAGCGTTAGAGTGTGGTCGCGGCCCCGTCAGGGGTCTACCTTCACGTTGCGGCTTCCGGCTCACTTGGAGGGGCCCATGGTGATGAGATCCGGAGGGATGAGGGATGACCAGGATCCTGATCATCGAGGACGAGGAGTCCTACCGTGAGGCACTCACCTTTATGCTCCGCAAGGAGGGTTTCGACGTAGTCGCGGAACCCGACGGGGAGGCTGGCATCGCTGAGTATGAGCGCAACGGGGCCGACTTGGTGCTGCTGGACCTGATGCTTCCCGGCATGCCGGGAACCGAGGTGTGCCGTCAGTTGCGTACTCGCGGCAACGTCGCGATCATCATGGTCTCCGCGCGTGATTCCGAGACGGACAAGGTTGTGGGGCTTGAGATCGGCGCCGACGATTATGTGACTAAGCCGTTCTCCCATCGCGAGCTGGTGGCACGGATCCGTGCCATCCTGAGGCGAGGGTCAAGACCTGGCACTCACCGTCGGCGTCATCGAGGCGGACGGGGTGCGTATCGATGTGGAGCGCCACCAGGTGGACGTCGATGGGCAGGAGGTGAGGCTGGCGCTGCGCGAGTTCGAACTGCTTGAGCTGCTGCTGCGCAACGCGGGACACGTCATAACCCGAGGCCAGATCATCGACCGCATCTGGGGCAGCGACTATGTGGGCGACACCAAGACCCTCGATGTCCACATCAAGCGCCTGCGGAGCAAGATCGAACGCGACCCCTCCAACCCCGCGCGTGTCATCACCGTGCGCGGCCTGGGGTACAAGTTCCAGGGCTGATCTGGGCCGCGCTGGCGGAAGGGTTCAGAAGCTTTCCCGGGGGCGATGGTCTGCGCCATGGTAGAATTCCCTTCGGAAAGGGGCCTACAAGACATGACTTTTACGGTCGGAGAGACGGTGGTCTACCCGAATCACGGGGCGGCTGTCATCGAAGACATAGAGACCCGGCAGATCAAGGGAGAGGACAAGCTCTACCTTGTGTTGCGCATCATAGGTCAGAATGACCTCGTAGTGCGAGTTCCCTGCCTGCAACCTGGATCTCGTCGGCGTGCGCGACGTGGTCGACGCCGATGGCTTGGAGCGCGTATTCCAGGTGCTGCGCGCTGAGCACACGGAGGAGCCCACCAACTGGTCTCGTCGTTACAAGGCAAATCTTGAGAAGCTGCACTCGGGAAACGTCATCAAGGTGTCCGAAGTGGTGCGCGACCTGTGGCGTCGCGACCGCGACAGGGGCTGTCCGCGGGGAGAAGCGGATGCTTGCCAAGGCCCGCGCCATCCTGGTGGCTGAGCTGGCCCTTGCGGAAGACGTCGCTGAGGACCGCGCTGAGATTATGCTCGACGAGGTTCTCGCCTCGTGAAGCGTTGAATCGTAGTACAGCAGAACCGGTCGTTGCCTTGGTGGTGGCGGCCGGTTCTGGTTCCCGTCTTGGCGCCGGGCTGCCGAAGGCCCTGGTGGAGCTCGGCGGTGTCAGCCTGGTGCGCCGCAGCGTCAGCGCAATGATCGAAGGCGGTGCCACGAGGGTTGTCGTGACCATCCCGTCCGGGACCGAGGCAGAATTCGCCGCAGCTCTTTCAGGCCTACCCGGTGTGAGCTGCGTGGTCGGTGGTCCGCAGCGGCAGGATTCTGTCCGCCTCGGCCTGAAGGCCCTGGCGAGGATGTGCCCGGCCAGTAGCGTGGTCTTGGTGCATGATGCCGCCCGTCCGCTGGTGCCGCCGAGCGTGGTCCGCCGCGTGGCCAGTGCGGTCCTGGAGGGAGCCGTGGCCGTGATTCCCGTCGTCCCCGTGCACGACACCATACGGGAAGTTGGGGAGACCGATTCCCAGGTCGTCGACCGCGACCGGCTGCGTGCTGTCCAGACTCCTCAGGGATTCCGGCTCGGGGCCCTGCTGGCCGCCCACGAGGAGGCCGCGGCACAGGGACTCGCGGCGACTGACGATGCCGCCGTGATGGAGGTCCTGGGGAACAAGGTGGAGTTGGTGCTGGGACACCACGACGCCTTGAAAATCACCGAGCCCCTCGACCTGGCGTTGGCGCAGGGCGTTCTGTCGGGGAGGCAAACGTCGTAGAGCTGGTATCGGAACCGACGTGCACCGTCTGGAAACCGGGGTGCCCATGCGGGTGGCGGGGCTGCGCTTTCCTGACGAGCCGGCTGGGCTGGCGGGCCACTCCGACGGCGATGTGGCTGCCCACGCCATGGTTGATGCGCTGCTGTCCGCAGCCGGGCTGGGTGATATCGGATCGAACTTTGGCATCAGCCGTCCCGAATGGCGGGGAGCCTCTGGAGTCGCCTTCCTCACCGAGACCGCCCGCCTGGTCCGGGATGCCGGTTTCAGGATATGCAACGTCAGCGTCCAGGTGATCGGCAACAGGCCGCGGCTGGCAGCACGCCGCGCCGAGGCGCAGCAGGTGCTCTCGGAGGCGCTGGGTGCGCCGGTGTCGGTGTCTGCGACCACCACGGATGGCCTCGGCCTCACGGGACGCGGCGAGGGGGTCGCTGCCATAGCCATCGCCATGGTGGACTAGCCGGGCCAGGATCGGGATCTATTCGACTTCGCCGCTGGGGGCTGTGTAGGTGTTGCAGGAGCCGAGCGTTTGGGCTCCCAGGCCTCGCTCCAGCCAGAGCCTGCGGTTCGCGCCGGTGCCGTGATCCCCGGTCGTGTCTGGCAGGTTGTGGCGTTCGGCAAGCTGATCATCACCGATCTCGAAAGTCGTCTTGATGATGTCCTCGCGGTCCCTGCTCGGTGAGATTGAGCCCCTTCCACAGTGAACTCATGGCGGCGCCGGCGAAACAGTCGGCCTGGGTCTCGTTGCGGCGGTTGAGCTCCAGCGCCTTGGACTTGCTGAGGTCACTCTCCAGCACGTGCTTACCACCCAGGATCCCGGAGCGTCCCTGTATGGCGTGTCCGTACTCGTGGGCGATGATCAGGTCGAAGACGCTACGGGCTTGGTCGACGTCGGTGGATAGGACGTCCAGTATGTCCTGGGCGATGTAGAGCTGCTGGTCAGCCCCGCAGTAGAAGGCATTCTGGGACTTGCTCGTACCACATCCGGTGGTGACCGTCTCCCCCTCCGGGAAAACCGTGATCTTGGGCTGGTAGGCCTTGTAACCCGCCTGCTGCAGGGCGGGACCCCAGACCCGGGTCAGGCAGCCGATGTAGTTCTGGAGGTGTTTGCTGAGCTCCTCGTCCGCGACCTTCCCGCCTTGCAGGAGCGGCAGGTCACAACGTACCGGCGAGGCCAGTGAGACGTCGTACAGATCGTTGGCGTCTGTCACCTTCTTGGCTTCTTGCTCATCTTCCGGGAAGGGAAGCGGCGGAGGATTCGAGGTGACAGGGGGCAGTTCCCAGTCCTCGTTCTGGTATTCGACACTGACGGTCTGAGGCTGATCGTTCCCGTTCAGCGTCTGGAAAACGACCATGATGAGCATCCCCACCAGGAGTGTGGTGGCTCCAGCGAGTGCGACCAGCAGTCCCACCGGGCGTTTGGGCGGGGGCGTCCAGGACGGGGCGCCGCCGGGCGGCGGATACTGGGAGAATCCGCCAGGGGCGAATCCGGGGTGCTGGGGCAGGGGCGGGAAAGCCCTGTGGCATGGGCTGGAAACCAGCAGGTCCCGGGGAGAAGGTGGGACGCAACGGGGATCCGGCGGGCTGGAAAACACCAGGCGGGACCTGCGGGTCAGGTGAGGCATCGCACGCCGTGGACTGCTGGGCGCCCCCCAGGGACTCACCGGCTGGCCGGAACCCTGGCGCTGGGGATGCGGCTGTCCTGGGGGTAATGGCTGCGTCGGGTCTACCACGTCCATCAGGGTAGCCTCCCAGAGGCCCTAGCAGCTCCCCGAACCACGGTGTGGAAGGGGTATTGATGTGTCATCACAGCGTTCAGCACTGGTTATTCCACCTCGCTGCTCGGGGCCGTGAAGGTGTTGCAGTCCTCGACGGACTTGGCTTTTAGACCCCGCTCCGCCCACATCCTGCGGTTCTGGCCCGATCCGTGGGCATCGACCCGGTCTGGGTTGACGTTGTGTCTTTCCGCCAACTGGTCGTCGCCGATCTCGAACATGACGCGCATGATGTCGCTTCGGTCGGTCTCGGTGAGTTGGAGGCTACTGGAGAGTGAATTCAGGGCTGCGCCGGCGAAGCGAGTCGGCCTGCACCTCGCTTCGGCGGCTCAACTCCGCCTTCTCCTGCTTCGAAGACGCGGATTCGGCCAGCCAGCGTTCACCGCCCAGAATCCCGGTACGTCCCTGCACGGCGTGCCCGAACTCGTGAGCGATGATCAGGTCGAAGACGATGCGCGCCTGGGAGGCGTCATCGGACAGGGGCCTTCAACACATCCTGGGCGATGTAGAGCTGTTGGTCGCTGGGACAGTAGAAGGCGTTCCCAGAGTCAGTGCTGCCGCAGCCCGTCGTCACTTTTTTTCGCCGGCCGGGTACACGGTGATCTTCGGCTGGTAGGCGGTGCTGCCTGCCGCCTCGATGGCCGGTCCCCACACGCGGGTCAGGCAGCCCTATGTAGGCCTCCATGTGCTCTTGCAGCTTGTCGTCGTCGATCTCGCCGCCTGGGGGAAGTTGCAGATCGCAGCGAACCGGTGATGCCAGCGATACGTCGTAGATCCGGTTCTGGCGGGTGAGCTTCTTGGCTTCTGCCTCGTCCTCTGGGGTCGGTAGCTGCGGTGGCTCCGAGCTGACAGGTGGCACACCCAGTCCTCGTTCTGGTATCCGGCGCTGGTGGTCTCGGGGTGTTGGCCTATTGCCTGGGACAGCGCAAGCACGAGCACCCCGGACAGCAGCACGACAGCTGCCGCCAGCGCGACCATCAACCCGACAGGGCGTTTGCGGGCGGGAGCGGCATAGGGTCCTGGGTAGGGGGCGAATCCACCTGGCGGGAATCCCGGATGCTGTGCCCCGGGCATGAGCGAAGCCGGCCGGCGGAGCGCCGGCCGGGGTGAAGGCAGTAGGAGGTTGCCCAGGTGCCTGAGGCAGGTGACCTGGGGCTTTCATCGTGGGCTGCCCGGGATAGACAGGTTGTTGCGGTTGCGGTTGCGCTTGCGGGAAGGGCTGGGCAGGCAACGGCTGCTGCTGCGGCGCCGCGGCTCTTCGTGGCGCCCCCGGGGAAGCCCCGAAGGGATAGGTTGATGCTGCGGTGCGCTGGGCTTTAGGGGCCTGGGGTGGTCTCCAGGGGATTGGCTGCTGCGCCTGGGATGGCGTTCCCTGCCCTGGAGAGGGCTGCTCTGGCCGGAGTGGATTGGCGCCCACCCCTCCGGTGCCCCCTGCCATGGGGCGGGCTGTTGCCGGCGTGGGGCGGGAGGCTCTGTGGGCCACTGCCACGATGCCGGTTGCTGCGAACCTCGCTGCGGAGCAGGGCTGCCGCCAGGGCCTTGGCGGCTCGGGTTAGCCGGAGGCTGCGGCTGCATCGGGTTCGACATGTTGGTCAGAGTATCTTCTTGAGGGGGCAACAGGCCTTCGGCGGCCAGACCTTGCGTGCTCGATGCGATACCGTCAGGGCAGACAAAGACAACTTGAGGAGCCCGAAGGTGCGATTGTTCCGTCTGCTTCTGGTCCCGTTCACGCTGCTGTTGTGTTATGCCGGCACACCACAGGCCCACGCCGAGGACCCCATAGCCAAGTCATATGTATTTGAGGGACAGCTCGACCAGTCCGGCGTTCTCAAGGTCACCGAGACCATCCAATTCGACACCCCGCCCGCGGAGCTGACCCAGCGGATAGCGAATCAGGCACCCATCGACCGGGAACGCTCCTACACCTATGACATCTCCGGTATGGAGGTGACTGGCGCCGAGAACGTCGACACCAAGGTGGAGGGGGACTACACGGTGGTTTCGATGAAGCCCTCCACCACGGTGAAGATTAGCTACCAGGTGACGGGCACCACCCGGCGTGAGCCTGGATCCAACGGGCAGACGAGCGTGTTCACCTGGCGAGCTCTGCAGGGATTGTCTGTGGCGACGGAGAAGGCCTCCGGCACTCTCCAGGTGGGAGCAACTCCCCAGCTGGTGGACTGCACGGCGGGGCCGCCCGGGGCTCTCGACAAATGCCAGGTCTACACCGCAGGCACCCACAATTCGCTCACGCCGATGTTCGAGACCAGCGCCCGGGGCGCCGGGGAGCAGGTGACCTTCACGGTCGGTTTCGCCTCGGAGCAGGTAGCGCCGACTGAGGGAGGTCCATGAGCAGTGGAACCTTGACCGCGCCTTCAGGATCGACCTGGCCACGGCGGGTGCGGCGCTGGCCACCCTCGTGGTGGGTGCGCTGCTGCTGTGGTGGCTGCATCGCCGCACCGGGGCGGATCTGTCCTTCTCCGGCGACGTGGCGGCTGTCGGATCCTTCCGTCCGGTCGGGGACGGCGAGTCGGTCTTTGAGCCTGCCGAGGGCATGCGTCCCGGGCTGGTGGGCACCGTCGCTGACGAACGCGTCGACCCGATCGACGTGACCGCAACCCTGATCGACTTGGCGGTCCGTGGGCACCTGCGCATCACCGAGCTGCAGCACACTCAGTACGGCCTGGTGGACTGGCAGTTCAGCCGCTTGGAGAATCCAGGTGACGAGCTGGCCCCCTATGAGGCGCTTCTCCTGGACGCGGTGGTGCCTGATGGCAGTCACTCCCTTGCCTCACAGCTTCCCCAGGTGCTGGCCCCCGCCCTCGGCGGGGTGCAGGACGCCCTCTACAACGAGGTCGTGGAGCGGGGCTGGTTTGAGTCCCTGCCCGGACTCCACCCGCAGCTCGTGGGCTGTCCGCGGCTGGGTGGGGCTTGGCGTCGCGGTGGCGGCGGGAGCGGCGCTGGTGGCCTTCACCACGTTTGGGCTGGTGGCTCTGGTGCTGCTGGCCCTGGCGATCGCGTTGCTGTGGATAGCGCCACGTATGCCCCGCCGCACCCCAGAGGGTACGCGTCTCGTGGCGGCTCTGGGGCGCTCTCGGCACTCCTGGCTACGCACCCGACCGACCAGATGCCGAAGGGCCGGGAGCTGGCGGAGATCTCCCGTCTGCTGCCCTACACCGTCGTGCTGGGCGCTCGGCAGCGCTGGCTTGAGGCGATGGCCGCAGCTGATGACGACGACACCCCGGATCCGACGGATGTCGCCTGGTATCACGCGCCTAAGACCTGGCATCTGCGTGACCTGCCGCCGTCCCTGAACCAGTTCATCAACACCGTCCAAGGCCAGCTCTTCAGCCGCTGACTGAGAGCGCTGGCTGGGTGCGGCCGCGAGCAGAGGAGTTTTCCGGTGTATTGCGAGTTGGTCCCTGAGATGATGCGACATATCCGCGGTTTGAGACTCAGATTGCGGGTTTCACCGCTGGAAGTTGCAAACTAGTGCTGTGCCGCTAGAACTGTTAGTCGTGCTGTCTTTGGTGATCGTGACAGCTTTGGCCTTCGATTTCACCAATGGATTTCACGACACCGGCAATGCCATGGCTCCGTCCATCGCCACGGGGGCGCTGAAACCCAAGACCGCTGTGATGCTCTCCGCACTGCTGAACCTCATCGGGCGTTCCTATCGGTTGAAGTGGCTCTTACCGTCACCAATGCGGTGGTTAACCTGCAGGATGACGCTGGGGCGCCGCGTCCCGAGCTGCTCGGCGACGGCGGCGAGGGTCTTTTGCTGATCATCCTGTCAGGACTGGCGGGCGCCATCATCTGGAACCTCCTGACCTGGTTGTGGAGCCTGCCGTCGAGCTCCTCGCACGCTCTTTTCGGCGGCCTCGTGGGGGCGACGATCGCCGGCCTGGGGTTTGGCGGAGTCAACTGGGTTGGTGACGGATCCAAACTCGACGGCGTGGTCGGGAAGGTGATCCTGCCCGCCCTGGTCTCTCCGGTGGTCGCGATTATCGTCGCGAGCGTCGGCACCTGGCTGGTGTTCGCCATCACACGCACGATGGATGAGAGGCGCCGGGAGAAAAGATTCAAGTGGGGGCAGGTCGGGTCGGCGTCGCTGATCTCGCTGGCCCACGGCACCAATGACGCCCAGAAGACCATGGGTGTGATCACCCTGGCACTCGATCGCCACTGGCAGCTGGACGGAACTGCACTCGGTTCCGTTCTGGGTGAAAGTGGCCTGCGCTGTCGCGATCGCACTGGGAACCTATCTCGGAGGCTGGCGGATCATCCGGACCCTGGGGAAGGGGCTCGTCGAGATCAACGCCCCGCAGGGCATGGCCGCGGACGCCCTCGTCGGCGGCGGTGATCCTGGCATCCAGCCATATGGGGTTCGCTCTGTCCACCACGCATGTGGCCACCGGGTCGATCCTGGGAAGCGGGCTTGGGCGTTCAAAGACCAAGGTGAACTGAGCGCGTGGCGGGAAGGATGCTGGCCTCGTGGGCCATCACGCTTCCCGCCGCGGCACTCGTGGGTGCCGTCATGTGGGGTGTGGGGCATCTCATCGGTGGGCTGGCAGGTGCCCTGGCGGTGTTCCTGATCCTGGTCGCCACGTCGCTGTGGATGTACCTGCACTCCAGGAAATCCTCTGTCGACCACAGCAACGTCAACGACGAGTGGGTGGAGAACGCCACCGCCCCACGGCCTCTGGTCCCTGAGATCGGGGAACTAATCGATGTCGAGCAGACTGAGGAAAGCAAGGCATGACGATCCTCTGGCTCGCATTCGAAGGCACCTGGCACGTCCTGCTGGCAGGCCTGATCCTGGGTGCCGGGCTGCCAGCGGTGTTCGCACTGGGTGTGCGTTCGTTGTCGCTGGGTTCCGGTGGCCCAGGCCAGAGACCCAGCCTCCTTGGCCGGATAACCGCCGGCGTGTGTTTCACGGTGGTGCTACTGGCCGTCCTTGCGGGGATTGCGACGATCATCGCGCACGGACTTGGAGTCCAGCTGGTCTTCGACGGCATCATCCCGGTTTTCACCGGACGATGACCTCAGTACTGACGGAGGCCGCCCCCAGATGGGGGCGGCCTTCTCATGCTGCTGGTGGGCGGGGCCCCTCAGATCTCAAGACCTGGGTAGAGCGGGCGCATCTCTAGGAGCTTGGCCGCGCGGTCCTTGGAGTCCTCCGCGACCTTTGATGAGAGCTCGTACTTCGCCTTGCCCGGCTTGCCTTCTTTGGTGAGCGTCGGTTCGGTGCTCTTCAGCACGTCGGTGATCATGGCGGCCACCCTCATCCATGTCGGCGGTGGTGAAGCCCCGCGATGTCAGCGCCGGGGTGCCGAGCCGCACACCGGAGGTATACCAGGCGCCGTTCGGGTCATTCGGCACCGAGTTGCGGTTCGTGACGATGCCCGCGTCCAGCAGCGCCGACTCGGCCTGCCGGCCCGTCAGCCCGAAGGACGTGACGTCGAGCAGCACGATGTGATTGTCAGTGCCGCCGGTCACCAGTTTGCCGCCACGCTTCAGCAAACCCCTCCGCGAGAGCCTTGGCATTGTCCGCGACGCGATGTGCATAGTCCTGGAACGCCTCGGTGCGGGCTTCAGCCAGGGCGACGGCCTTGGCGGCCATGATGTGCGACAGGGGACCGCCCAGCACCATCGGGCAGCCGCGGTCGACGTCGGGGGCGTAATCCCCTGGTGGCCAGCACCAGGCCGCCTCGTGGTCCGCGCAACGACTTGTGGGTGGTGGTGGTCACCACATGGGCGAACGGACTGATTCTCGTTCCCCGTGAACACCTTGCCCGCCACCAAGCCGGCGAAATGGGCCATGTCCACCATCAGCACCGCACCGACGGAGTCGGCGATCTCCCGCATCTTCGCGAAATCGATACGACGTGGATAGGCGGAATACCCGGCGACGATCACCAGCGGCTTGAACTCGGCCGCCTGCGCGGCGAGGGCGTCGTAGTCCAGCAACCCAGTCTCTGGATTTGTCCCGTAGGAGCGCTGGTGGAACATCTTGCCGGACACGTTCGGCCGGAAGCCGTGCGTCAGGTGCCCACCCGCGTCAAGGCTCATCCCCAGCAGCCGCTGGCTGCCGAACCTGCTGCGCAGCGTCTCCCAGTCGGCCTCGGTCAGCTCGGAGACGTTCTTGGCGTTGAACTCCCTTCAGCGCCGGGGTCTCGATGGTGGGCCAGGATCGCCCAGTAGGCGGTGAGGTTGGCATCGATTCCGGAGTGTGGCTGTGCGTAGGCGTATTCGGCGCCGAACAGCTCCCGGGCGTGCTCGGCCGCAACGGACTCGACGGTGTCCACGTTCTGGCAGCCCGCGTGAAGCGGTGCCCGATGGTGCCCTCTGCGTATTTGTCGCTCAGCCAGGTGCCCATCGCCGCGAGCACCGGCAGGCTGGCGTAGTTCTCGGAGGCGATCAGCTTCAGCGATGCGCGCTGGTCGGTGAGCTCGTCGCGGATGGCCTGACTGATCCGTGGCTCCACCTCCCCGACGATGCCCAGCAGGGTGCGGTAGGCCGACGAGATGGCGGCGTTGTCATTCATGGAACTCTCCTCAACGTTGTGGCGGTGATCCAGGGTCACGTGAAGACTCTACTGGTGGGCTGGCCACTCGGTAGACTTTTCAGTGACAGTTTCCAGGCTCTCGGGTTCCCATGGCTGGGGCTTGGAGTTTTATAGGTGGCGGGTTGCAAGTCTTCGATGAGAGACATGGCAGATGCAATGGGCGCTGGCATCGCTTGCCTTGTACTACCTGCCGTCACCGCAGGAGGCCCCACAGATGCTGGCCGGGTCGAGGAAGAGCATCGAACGCAACTGACGGGAGCCGTACGACCGGACGGGTCACAGGCCTCCGGTGCAACCTGACTGGTCCGGCCTTGAAGGGCGCCTCGTCAAGAGCGTTGCTGCGTGACCTCGTACAGCGCGATTGACGCCGCCACCGAGGCATTCAAGGACTCGACCTGGCTTGTGATCGGGATCGACACCAGCGCGTCGCAGTGCTCACGCACCAGCCGCGCCAGGCCGTCGCCCTCGGAGCCGACCACCAGCAGCAGTGGTCCATCCATGCCGGGCAGCCCCGACAGCGGCGTCCCACTTTCACCAGCCAGCCCGACGACGGTGAAACCCATGCCGGAGGCGCGGCGCAGCATCTGGTTCAGGTTGGTCACCCTGGCCACGGGAATCGGGCCGCTGCGCCAGCCGAGGTCTTCCAGGCCGCCGCCGTCATTGACGCTGACCGCCGGGCCGGGATCACCACACCCTGCGCCCCGAACGCTGCCGCCGAGCGGACGATCGCCCCGAGATTCCGCGGATCCGTGACCCCGTCCAAAGCCACCACCAAGCCCTGTGATGGAACGTCGAAGGCGGCCTCGAAGACGTCCTCGGCGTCCGCGTAGTCGAAGGCCGGGAGCTGCAACGCCACCCCCTGATGCGCCAGCCCGCCCGTCACCCGGTCCAGTTCGGCGCGGGTCACCTGCAGCAGCGGCACGGAGTGCTCGGCCGCGAACCTGAGGATGTCGCGGAGCCGGTCGTCGCGTTCTGCGCCCTCGGCGACATAGGCCTGTTTAACCGGCAGGCCCGCCTGGAATGCCTCCAGGACCGGGTTGCGCCCGACCACCCAGTCCGCGCCGACGGCGCTCCGGGAGGTCTTCGGCTTCGGCCTGCCCGCCTGTCGTTTCAGAGCCTCCTGCTTGGCTTTGCAGGCCTTGTGGTAGACGCGATCCTCCGCCTTCGGCGTCGGCCCCTTGCCACGCAGGGAGCGGCGGATCCGCCCCCCGGAGCCTGCGGTGTTGCCCTTTCCGTGGTGCCTGGCCCCCGGACGTCTCGAATTGCCTGCCATCTACTTCTTCTCCAGACTCCAGCGAGCCCCCTCGGGGGTGTCGGTGATGCTCAGCCCAGCCTCTGACAGGGTGTCACGGATGGCGTCGGCCCGCCCCCAGTCCTTGGCGGCCCGGGCCTCGGCGCGCTGTTCCAGCAGCGTCGCCACCAACCGGTCGACGACGGGGCCCAGGTCATCTCCGGATGACGTCTGCGCCCACGGAGCCTCGTCGGGGTTGATGCCGAGGATGCGTGTCATCGCCGTGACCGTGGCGTACAGGTCCGATACCTCCCCGTGCCCCGTGATCGCCCGGTTCCCGGCCCGGACCGCGTCGAACAGGGCCGCGACGGCTGCCGGAGTGGCCAGGTCGTCATCCATCGCCGCGGCGAAGGCCTCCCAGTGCGGGCCGCCCGCTTCGCCGGCGGCAACGCCTAGCTCTCGTGCGCTGTTCAGGAAGGAGTCGATACGTTCAATGCCCTTCTCCGCCTCCGCGAGTGAACCGCGGGTGGTCTCGTCGGCGGGGAGAACTCGATCTGGCTGCGATAGTGCGGCGCGAGCAGGAAGAAACGCACCGCGCGTGGATCGAAGGCCTTCGTGACCTCTGAGACCAGGGCTGTGTTCCCCAGCGATTTGCTCATCTTCTCGCCGGCCATCGTCACCCAGGCGTTGTGCATCCAGACCTTGGCGAACCCGTGCCCTGCCCCGGCGGACTGGGCCAGCTCGTTCTCGTGATGCGGGAACCGCAGGTCTATGCCGCCGCCGTGGATGTCGAAGGTGTCTCCGAGGTACTTTCCAGACATGGCGGAGCATTCGAGGTGCCAGCCAGGACGTCCCCGCCCCCACGGGGTCGGCCAGGACGCTGTCTCCGGTTCGGTCTCCTTGTGGCCCTTCCACAGGGCGAAGTCCCGCGGGTCGCGTTTGCCACGCGGGTCGGCGTCCTCGGCGGGGGCCATGTCGTCGACCTTCTGCCCCGAAAGCTCCCCGTAGCGCGGCCAGGACCGCACGTCGAAGTAGACGTCCCCGGAGCCGTCCTCCGCGACGTAGGCGTGCCCGCGTTCCAGGAGAATCTCAATCAGGCTGATCATCTCGGGGATGTGCCCGGTGGCGCGCGGCTCGTAGGTCGGTGGCAGGCAGCCGAGTGCCGCGTAGGCGTCGTGGAGCTCCCGCTCATAGCGGTAAGCGTGCGCCCACCACTCGACGCCGGCCGCCGCCGACTTCGCCAGGATCTTGTCGTCGATATCGGTGACATTCGCCACGACGGTGACCTCGTAGCCCTGGAAGGCCAGCCAGCGCCGCAGCACGTCGAAGACCACCTCTTTGCGGATGTGCCCGAGATGAGGCGAGGCCTGGACGGTGAGCCCACAGTGATAGATCGACACCTTCCCGGGAACCAGCGGGACAAAGTCCTCGACAGCTCGGGTGGCGGTGTTGTACAGGCGCAAACTCACCCTGTGCAGTCTAGTGCCGTGCGTTGCACACGTGCAGCTGACTGCTGCCAGGCGGCGTGACGAAGCCGTCAAACACCGACGAAAGGACCAGTACAGATTGACGCAAAGGTATACTAAGAAGTTACATAAAAGTATAGTAAAGCATGGCGGCAAGGTGAGTTGATGGCTTATATACGGCGTTTGATCGATGACGAGCTGGACCTGCTCACACCGGAGCTAGTGGCACTGCCCTGGATGGTCCGAAGGGGGTTGGCAAGACGGCGACAGGGTTGGAGCGCGCCAGCACGGTTCTGCGTGCCGACGTCCCTGAGGTGGCGGCTCTGCTTGAAGCCGACCCGCAGTCTTGGACAGAGCGCCAACCTCCTATCCTGCTCGATGAGTGGCAGCGCCTGCCGTGGCTGTGGGACACGGTGCGGCGGGCAGTGGATGATGGCGCTGCTCCGGGGACATTTCTATTGGCGGGTAGCGCTACTCCCGCGGATGCCCAGATCCATTCGGGGGCAGGCCGGATCGTGTCTCTGCGGATGCGGCCGATGTCGCTGCCTGAACGCGGCGTGGCGAGGCCCAGTATCAGCTTGCAGGGTCTCTTGGCGGGGGAAAATCCGGCAATAGAGGGCACCTGTCCTTTGAAGCTTGCCGATTACGTGGAAGAGATAGAGGCCTCGGGCTTTCCTGGTATCCGTCCTCTCGGGGCCCGCGCCAGGCGTATACAACTTGACTCCTATCTGACAAGGGCATTTTCCCGCGATCTGGCTGAGGAAAGAGGCATCCAGGTGCGGCGTCCGGCGACTTTGCGTGCCTGGGCTGCTGCTTATGCCCAGGCCTCATCCTCCACGAGCACTTGGGAGAACATCAGGCGCGACGCCACTCCGGGCGATGGCGATCCCCGACCAAGGTCACCGCTATGAACTACCGGGACTGGCTCACCTCGCTGTGGTTGCTTGACCCGGTGGCTCCCTGGCTTCCTGTGGGGACTGGCATGAGCAACCTCGGCCGTGGTGAGAAACATCAACTGGCTGATCCGGCATTGGCAGCGCGACTGCTCCGGGTCAAGACCAGTGACCTGCTACGGGGAGAGCTCGCCGCTCCACATGCCGGGGGTCTTCTCGGGGCGCTGTTTGAGAGTCTCGCGACGTTGACCGTGCGTGTTCTCGCCCAGGCGGCGGAGGCAACGGTCTCCCACCCTGCGTACGGCCTCGGGGACAGCATGAGGTTGACCTGATTGTTGAGGGGCTACGACGGCCGGTGCGTGGCGATGGAGGTCAAGCTCACAGCTGCGCCCAAGGACGATGATGTTCGTCACTTGCGGTGGCTGCGTGACACGGTCCCGGACCGGATCGCTGACCTGGTCATCTTGACGACCGGCGAGCGGGCCTACCGGCGTCAGGACGGGGTGGCCGTGGTTCCCCTGGGGCTTCTGGGGCCCTGAATCAGGAATCCCGCACTGCCTTTGCCCGCAGCGCCTCGATGTCGAAGCCGAGACTCATGGGCACCTCTGGGGCGTTGGCCTCGTCCTCCCAGGGGTCGTAGGGCTTCTCGTATTCCTCGTCGATGAAACCCCTGGGACGGGTCGTATTTGTTGGCCAGTTCCTGCCCGACGGGGTCGATGCTGCTCATATGCTCATCGGGCAGGGTGGTCAGCACATCGGCGATGTATCCGCCGGCCGCCTCGTCGATGGAGACCTCCCGGTTCTCCCGCTGCGACTGGTACCAGCGGTAGTCGAGGAGCTCATGGAAGAACTGTGCCGGGTCGCGTTTGTCCTCCAGATGCGCCGGGATGCGGTTGATCGCGGGCTCGAAGACCTCCATCAGCCACTTGCGGGCCATCACCGACTCGGTCATGTTCCCAGGGAGTTTCGCCCGGAAGGTATCCATGTCGTTCAGGAGCCGCCGGGCCTGGTGCTCCTCCGCGTCGAGACCCGTCAGGCGCATCAGCCGACGGGCGTGGTGTCCGGCCTCGACCACCTTCGGCTGCATGCGGATGGTGCGGCCATCTGGGGAGGTCTGCACGTCGATCTCCGCCACGTCGAAGCCCAGCGCGTTCAGGCGTCGCACCCGGCCCTCAAGCCGGTACATCTCGGAGTCGCTGAACTCCTCCACGCCCGTCAGCTCCGCCCAGAGGCTCTGATAGCGCTCCTCGATGGTGTCTACCAGCCACTGCGGGTCCAGTGACGAATCCAGCATCCCGCCGGCCTCCAGGTCAGCAGAACTCGCCGAACAGGTTGGTGCGGGCGATCTAGGCAGGTCGCGGGCGCGCTGGCCATCGGTCAGGAGGGGTGCACTTCGCCGGTCTCGGCGTCGACGAGGTAGGCGGCGAACTCGCCGGCATCCCGCCGGAACAGGATGTTCGACAGGGACACGTCGCCCCAGTAGAAACCGGTCAGGTGCAGCCGTGCGAACAACGCCACCATGGCGTCGAGCAGGCGGTTCACCGTGTCCAGCTTCACGCCCGAGTAGAACAAGGCCCGGTAGGGCAGAGAGAACGGCAGATGCCGGGTGAGCAGGATCGGGTCCAGCGGGTCGTGGTTGCCGGTCTGGCGTCCGAGGACCACCCCGACGGGTTCGACCGACGGCACCCCCAGCCGCCGCAGCTCCGTCAGCTGCCGGTACTCGTGCACCGCCACATCTTCTAGGATCTCCTTGGCCGCTAGGATCTCGTCACCCACCTGGATGAATCGGACCACGTGCCGGGAGATGCCTCTCGGGAGCGCGACCAAGTGCTGCGTAGGCCACGCCTCCAGTGGCGTGTTCCACGGCAGACGGATCAGCGCTGCATCCGGCTTGGCGGCTAGGAATCTAGGCACGCGGATAACTCTACTCTCGACTTCCCAACTCTGAGACAGAAACTCGTTAACTTTGTATTTATTTTTGTCTCAAAGGCAGTTCCTGGGGCAGGGTGTGGGACGCTCGTGGGATCAGCCGGAGCTGACGAGCAGAGCTGGCCAAATTAGTAAGGCGGGTTTCATAAATCTCGTGAGGTCGACGTCTGTGGGCTGCTTGCGCCAGGTTTCAGGGGTATAGCCCTCTTAAAACAAAACCTGCAGTCCCGGGTACACCAAAAACCCTGCCCCATGGGCCTGAAAAATTCAGGGAAACAATTAGATTTTGTTAAATGCGAGCTATAGCTGCCCTCCAGTTGACAGGTAATTTTAAAGGTCAAGTGAATGTTCTGGTCTCCATAATCAGATATTTTTACAGGTTATATATCAGTGCTATTGGTGCCGGTGATAACAGCTTTCTTGTGGTGTAGAAATGCTGCTTTCGGGACGTTAGATTATAGATTTCCCATCACGGCTGACTTGGGTTTTTACTGAATTATCCACCAAGCTGGGGGCTGGGGTCCGGGCTGGTGATGATGGCGCATTGGTCTTGTCTTTGGGGCACTGGGAGAGACTCCCTCATCCGGTGGTGGCTCGCAGGCCTGGATATGGAAAAAGGGCTATGGCGTCTTCGAGGAGAGCATCGGCAACTGGCTGAAGAGATCTGGCCGTCGCGATGGCATCTGGTCAAAGCCGGGAGTGCTCCAGTCCTACGCCAGCCGTGGGCTGAGCTCATGTGGCAGGGACGTTCACGTGGGGCGAAACGCCTCACTAGGGTCGATAAAGACCCTGGGATGCCTGGGCCCGTGCTTCGGCGGCGGGGTGGCGTGGCCCGCCTCGGTCTCGGCGGCGAGCTGGAATTCGTGCTGGATGAAGCGGCGGATGGGCTCTGGTGCGATGCCCTTCCCGAGTTCACGGGTGACGGACTTGGCTTCGACTAGAGCCGTGATCGCCTCCAGGACGTCAGGAGCGGGCGGGGCCTCGTCGAGCAGCGCCGCCAGGTTCATCGGTGGCACGGCAGAGCCGTGCAGGCGCATCCACTGCAGGGCTGCCGCGGGACGGATGGCATAGAACAGCTTCTTCAGCGAGATGACCTCGCCGTTCGTGACGCCCGACCGGTCCCAGGCGTAACGGCCGGTGTAGAAATAGTGGTTTCGGACCGCGTCGTAGTTCACCAGGCCTTTGCACAGGTCAAGCAGCTCCTCCGCGAACTCGGGCTGGCCGCGGTAGACCAACGGCGAGCGCAACCACTCCAATACGGTCGCATTGCTTTTGGCTCCGAGCCGGACGGCTTTGATGAGATCCCAGCCGTTGACGTCGAGGATGTCATCGAGCGGGGTCTCGATGACATCGCGGGACGCCACGGCGAGACGTAGTCGTCATACGGTCGTATGTAGAAGAAGCGGCAGTCATAGTCGGAGTCGGGGGAGGGGAAACCCCAGGCCCGGCTGCCCGACTCGACTGCCCACACCACCCTGACGCCATGCTTCAGCTCCACCTCATTCAGCCGGGCCTGGATCCTTCCGACGGTGGCGGCATCGAAGTCATCGGTCAGGGTGCAGAACATGCGGACATCGTAGAGGATCCACTGGAGCCGCGGAGCCTCCCCGGCTAGGGCAGAGGCTGGGGTGTGTGGACCTCGGCCGGGCCCTGCGGGAGCAGTTTGCTGGGGGTGCCGTGATAGGTGATCACCAGCTCGTCCCTGGCGCGGGAGGCAGCCACGTAGAGCAGGGAGCGTTCCCGCAGCATCGCATCCTCGTACTCGGCGGTGTCGTACTCGTAGGCTTCGATTCCCATCGGGATGGAGCTGGTGGACAGGCCGAACAGCAGGATCTTCGCGAATTCCGTGCCCTTGGCGCGGTGCATCGTCAGTGCCACCGGTGCCCCTGGCTGGGGGATGCCCCGGTCCAGCGGCCGGACCTCGATGCCATGCTGCGCGAGCCCCTCCACCACACGGGCCCGGCCCGCGGTGTCCCGCACCAGGATCGCCACAGTCTCCGGGGCGACACCGTCCTCCCTGAGCCAGCCCCTGAGGATCCTGGCGGCGAAGTCGAGTTCCTCGGCGGGGGAGGGACAGCTCTCGACTTGCGGCCTCGGACCGGTGCGGGCGGACAGGTAACCGTCCAGGGAGTCCTCCTGGCCATCCGAGTCGGTGAAATTCTGTCCTCGAGGATCCCTCACTGCGAACTCCAGGTTCTCGGCGGTGGTGCGGTAGCTCAGCCGCAGCTTGGCGGCCCGGCCCCGGATCTGGATGCCGTGATGCGACAGCACCACCTTGTTCCCTGTAGATCCGCTGATGCGAGTCCTCGACGATGAAAAATGTCGTTGTCCTGGGGTGCGACCAGGGCCCTCACCAGGTGCCAGTGGCAGGGTTTGAAGTCCTGGCCCTCATCGACGAGGACATGCTGGGCCTGCCTTGTGCCGGAGCGCTCCAGATGGGTCGCGGCGATCATGGCTGCCTCGCGAAAATCGATGGTGTCGTCCTGCAGGGCCGCGGCCCGGTAGGCCGACACCACCGCCCACACCGCCCGGCGAGCAGCTCGGTTCAGCCGCACCCCCCGGCCGGGACGGGGCTGCCGCAGGTATTCCTCCTCGCGGGTGATGCGAGCCGGCAGGATCACCATTTCGTATTCCGACTGCAGGAAGACATCGCGGCGCAACCGCTCGGGCAGCCCCTGGCCGGCCGTCTCGACGGCGTCCCGCCAGGCGCTGCGTGCGGTGCGGCGCTGCAAGTCGCTGCGTCCCACCCCGAGCACCTCAGCGCATGCGTCAATGATGCCCGGCCCGGCCTGCCGCAGGACCTCGCTGGCCAGCGCGTCGATGCCCTGACGCAGGCCCCGGGCTCTCCCAGCCTGCTGGCCCGTCCCAGCTCCGGGTCCAGGCTGCGCAGGCTGCGGTCCAGCTCCGCGGCGATATTGGTGTTGAACGTGGTCAGCAGCACGGGAGCACCAGGGTGCTGGCGGGCGAGCCGCCGTCCGCGATGCACCACGACGACGGTCTTGCCGGTACCAGCGCCGCCGCCCAGCCGGAAGCTGCCCCGCCAGTCGCGATTCACCCAGTTGCGCTGCTGCGGGTGCAGGAACACCCGCCACGCGGAGAAGTCGCCCTCCATGATGACGCGACGCAGCTCCTCGGCGCCGGCCAGCTTGGCGAACCCCATCTGGGCAGCCGGCTTGTCGAAGCCATCGAGAAGAACCTGGTCGGAGACCAGATCGGGCTGCTCGTACTGCTTGAACGCAGCCTCGGCCTGATCCAGGTTCGCGGGGGCCTTGTCGGCCTTGAAGATCTTGAGCTCCTCACCGACGCTGGTGATGGACTCGCCCCCGGCCAGCATCACCAGCGCCAGGCCCTGCCATTCCGGCAAGGTGCAGGCATAGTCGCGGACCGTCTCCGGGGTGGTCAGCCTGACGGCGGTCCGTGCGACCTCGGGCGGGATGCCGAGCGACACGATCAGGTCCTCCGCGCTGAAGTCGATGAGCGGCCTGGGGCCGTCCGCCACGCTGGCTTGCACCGGAGCCTCGTAGCGGGGCGGTTGAGCGGGGTCGGCGGTGACGAAGTCCGTGATCCCGTTGACCGGGTTGACGCTCAGGCGGGTCTTCGCCGCCACCTCGTAGGCCTCGTCGTGGGGATAGACCCCGTGAAGGACGTAGGGCGGTCTTCTCCCGGTGAGCTTGAACAGCAGGGCCCGGTAGCTCAGGTCCACCCGGCCCGTGCGGGCCCGCGGGTCGGCGGCATTGTGGATGCGCTCGATGTGTAGTCCCGCGGCCGCATCATCGGTGGCCAGCTTGTTCAGGAAGGCCATCACCTTCTGATTGAGGCTCCCATCGAGCCCGCTGCTCTGTCTCGGAAAGATGATCATGCTCTCAGCCATTCCGCTGCTCCTTCCAGGCGGCGACTATCAGATCGGCTTTGGGCGCCAGCACGCGCCAGCCCGGCAGCGACACCGTCTCGGCCGAGGGTTCGAGCTGCACTGCGATCCGGTCCTGTTCCCACACCAGGTCGAAGGGGATGCCGTCGCCCAGCTCCTGCCCGACCTCGCCATCTGGCGGCTCGACCCCGGCTGCGCTGAGCTGGCCGATCAGCACCTGCGCCATCTCCTCCCCGCTGAACTCGGCGGCCACCGGCACCCAGCCCGGGACCAGATCGACGGGGACGCTCGTCCTCTCCGCCGGCCGTCCAGCCGTCTTGGCCGCCATGGTCGCGGCACTCAGCAGCGCCTGATGCACCGGCAGCAATACGACAGCATTGGCCAGGCGCAGCCACTCCCGCCACGAGTCCTGCGCTTCGGGTGTTCCCAGGTCGGCGGTGTCATCGAGGACCGCATGCAACGGCATCTCACCCGGTGGCCCCTTCGCGACGGCGACGGCGAGCGTGCCGTGCCGCCACACCCTAACGTCGTCACCAGGCAGCGCCGCGACTGCCTGGTGCCCGAGCGGATCCGATGGCGGCCTGCCGGCGGCGAACAGCTGCACTGGGACGGTATGGCTGAAACGGGACAGGGTTCGCAACGTCGGCGCCCTGCAGCCAGGCCTCCAGGAAAGCCATCGGACCACCGGTCAACGCCTTCCGGGCGATGTCGTTGTGCTGGAGCTGGGGTTTGGCATTGAGCCGCTGTGCCAGCTCCGGCCGGTACCAGGCCGGGGCTGGCGGCTGGATCCCGTCGTCGTCGACATCCAAGTCGGTGGCGGTGACCGCCAGCACAACCATCCCGAGGCCACGCAGCCCCGCGCGCTTCGCGGCGTCGTCCGCGATCCGGTCGATCTCAGGTGAGGCGTGGAAGGCCAGGCCGTCGGTGTAGATCGCGACGTCATGCAGGCCGGGTGAGGTCAGCAGGAAGTCCGGGCGGGTGTCCTGCACAGTGACCTGCGGCTGCAGTTTGAAACGACGGTTCCCCAGCGACACGGAGATCGTGTTCCCGGACAGCCCGGGCTGCTGCGTGACGGTGGCACCCAACTTCTCCGCGAGCCGCACGAAAGCCCGTCGGAACCGCTGCTCAAGCCAGGACTCCGGGTCCTCGGCTGGCCGGGGCTCCCTCGTTGATCTCCCAGCTGGATCCGAGCATCGTGGCCAGGTGCTGGGCGGCGACGGAGCGGGAGGTGAGGTCCCGGTGGTTACTGGCGGCGAAGGGCAGCAGGCACCGGTGACAGGCCAGGCGGCCCTCGCCCGCACAGCCGCACCCGGTGAGCCGGTCGTGGGCGCGCTGCAGCACGGTGCGCAGCTGCTCGGGATCCGCCAGCTCGGCGAGATAGCCGGTGCCGCCCGGGACCAGGTCGTGGAGCAGCAGTGCCTCCCGTCGCGTGCGCGGGTCGCGGACCTGCAAGGCGGCCAGGTGGTCCGGGGCTCCGCCGTAGGACTCCCGCAGGCCGAGCTGGATGGCGGCGATCAGGCTCGGCAGGGCGAACGGATCGTGTCCGTAGGCGACCTCCTTGGGCAGTCCCAGCAGGATCGCCTCCGTGGTGAGGCGACGGTGCAGCAGCACATTCTCGATGTGTTCGTCGGGGTCGGTGCGGTGCTTGCACCAGGGACGGTGCTCGTCGCGGGAGTTGACCAGGCCACCTCGGTCCAGGTGCCCGCAGCTGGAGCAGATCCGAAACAGCGGCGCCTTGATCCGTTCCCCCGCGATCATCAGCTCGGCGGCGGTGTGGCGGCGAGGTCCCAGGTTCAGCCATCGCAGGTCCAGCTGCCGCAGATAGGCGAATTCGAGGCCGGTGCTGGTGAACCACCTCCGCTGGACCCGGTCTGGGTCGATGTCGGCGATGCCAAGCACCGTGAACCCGGCCAGCTGGCGTTCGTCCGCCCGGTCGTCGATGCGCGACTCCTCGCGTCGCACATAGGCCGACACCTTCGTCAGCTCGACGCCCGGAAACACTCGCCCGCGATCCCCGATGCCAGGCTGTTCGCAGCGAGGGCAGCGGATGTGCTGCTGCGCTCCGGTGGCGTGGCGGGCCAGCTCCTGAGCATAGCCGCAGTGCGGGCACAGCCTCAGGGTCCCGATGGAGTTGCCCTGGGGTCCGATGTCGACGGCGTCGATGCTGATCTGGTGGCCGCCGACGTAGAACGTGGCGCCGGGCGCGAAATCGGTGAGGGCGCGGGCACTCGGCCGGGTGTAGGAGCCCTCCTCCAGGTGGCGTTCCTCGGTCTCGGAGTCGCTCCAGGTCATGGTGACGTCGAGCTGGACGGAGTCGTCGATAAGGCTGTGGTTGGGCAGCAGCCCCTGCCTCTCAGCGCCGCCACCCAGTACTCGTGCCTGGCTTCGCTGAGCTGGCGTCCGATGAGACGCAGCTCCGCCTCGGCCTCGCGCAGCGCCTGGGCGTCCTCCTGCTGTCGGCCTCCCTGGACCTTAAGTCGGGCAGCTGCTGCTGGATGGCGTCGCGCAGCTCCATCAGCTCGGTGCGCTGCTCGTGCCAGGCGCGGGCAGCTTTGATGATGGTCTCCGCCAGGGCGAAGCCGTCGTCGCTGGGGATGGCCCAGCTGCGCATCGCCTCGATGGTCTCAGTCCGGAGAGCCGAGGTTTCGCCGACGTCAAAGCTGGCCAGGAAGCCTGCGAGGGTGTCTTCCGCGTCTGTGCGCGCCAGCTCGATCAGCTGCCCTAGGAAGGTCCCTGGACCCGGCGGCTCCAGGGCCTGGCGGTGGTGCGGGGATGTATCGCCTTCGGGTCGCGGGCCAGGCGGTCGGCGAGGTGGGCCAGGTACTGGCGGCGCAGGATCTCCTCGGCGCTGAGATACGTGGCCGGCGGAGTGACCGCACCGTTGATCAGCGAGGGATCGCCCAGCTGCGACAGCACTCGCCGCGGCCGCGGGCGAAGGCGATGTCCAGGGCATTGCCGGTCAAGCGTCCCGCGCGGCCAACGCGTTGCACGTAGTTGGCGACACGACGGGGCAGCGACGCCAGGAAAACCGCTGACAGGGTCGCCGATGTCGATTCCCATCTCCAGGGTGGGGGTGGCCACCAGCACATTTGGGGCGGACGGGTCGTCGCCGGAGCGCTTGAATCCGTTCTCATAGTCCAGGCGCTGCTGCGCGTCGAGAAGACTCGTGTGTTCACGGGCGACGATCCGGCGGGCGTCGCCAGAGCGGTAGAGATGCCGGTAGAAGTTGCCCGGATCGCCTGGCTCACGGGTGAGGGCCCCGGTGCAGGACTGGTGCAGGCACGGGGCGTCCGCCAGCTGGTCGCCGGTGTCCCGGCTGACTGGGGAACATGCTGTGACAGGCGGTGCAGCGCAGGCTGTGCCGCCCCTCGGCCAGGTCTGTGTCGTCGATGCGGGTCACGATGACACGCTCGCCGGGCAGGGCACAGGTGCGGCTGCCGGAGTCGGTGGTGCTCGCCTGCAGGACCTCGTGTTTGGTGAGCTCGTCCAGTAGCGCCCGCGCCAGCACCGGGGCGCCCGCGGTGATGCCCAGGCAGCGCCTGGTCCAGGTGGCGTACCACGACTGGGGCGAGGTGACGGGATCCAGGAGCGTGCGGTCCGGGTCGATGCGCGACCCGCCAGCCCGCGGGAAAGCCGGAGCGGTGCGGCCCTGGGGGAAAGCCGGCATACCTGTGGGACGCCCACCCCAGATGTCCCAGCGATTGCCGTCGCGTTTGACATAGCGCCGGAGCCAGGGATGGGCGATGGCGCCCCGGGTGCGCATCCGCTCCAGCACCCCCCGGACCCACGCGACGAGCCGCGCCGGGGTGATGTCTGCCTCGAACAGTGCCTGGTCAAGGCTCTTGACCACGTCTCCCGCCAGGGCGGCGAGCTCCTCCGGTGTGCCTGCCTCGATGTGTGCGCTGCTGGTGCCGGTGCGCTCCAGCGTGCGGCCATAGCCGCTGACCAGGCCGAATTCGAGAGCGGCATCGAACAGGAGACGCCGCGTGATTGGGGACGGGACCCGGCGGGTGGCGTCCGGCTGCCAGAAGGACCGCAGGTCGTCGCGATGTGCGAGGTCCGGCGGCAGCAGGCGATACCGGCGGACCGGGTCTGTGTCTGCGATCTCGATGACCCGCTCCACGAGCTCCGGCAGGGTGCGGGGCTGGTCGGTGGCCTCGGCCAGTACGCAGCGCAGCGTCAGGGTGTGGGAGCGGGCCGTGACGAATCCGGCCCGGTGGGCGGCGTCCTGCACGGAGTCGGTGAAGACTAAGGCCTTCTTCTCCCTAGAGGAGATGGCTCCCTCGGTGAACAGGGGATGACAGGCACACCGACAGCAGGGTGGCGACGGCGCTGCCCATGAAGCGGATGGCGTCGCTTTGCTGGCATCCGGGGCAGGTGTCCTTGCGGGAGAGCTGGTCGGCGTCGGGGCCGGTGTGGGTCTGGACCCGCAGCACCCGGCCTTCACGCAGGGCCTGGTCGTCGGGGGACGCGGGAGGTGAGCTCACGGTTTCCGGGATCGAACCAGACCACCCCTGGCGGCATCTCCCGAGTCTCGGCGGGGGCATGCAGGAGCGCGCGGAACCGTCCTCCCGGGCCGCGTGGTCGCGGCGGATGCCCTCGTCGCTGGCCGCCAGGGACGACCCGACAGGGGGCCAGTGAGACGCCCCAGCCTGAGCGCCCGCACATCCGGCAGTAGATGGCCGGAAACGCGATGCCCGAGTCCTGGGTCTCGTCGGCCGGTGCGGCGGGCCCGTCGTCGTACCAGCGGAACCGTGCGGCGACCTCCGCATAGCGGTCCAGCCGTGTCACCTCGCGGATCCAGAGATGGACCTCCGTGGTCGGCATGCCCCGGTCCGGGCGGGCCGTCCGGACCCGGCGGCGCAGCTGCCCGAGTGCCGCGTGCAGCTCGATGAGGAAGTCGCGGCGATCCTTCAGGGTCGCCAGGTCACCGGGCAGGAGGGTTTCGGTTAGCTCGGTGAGGTGGGTGGCCCGGCGCGTCTCCTCCAGAAAATCCTGAATGAAGGGGTGGCTTTCGGGCCAGCTGTCGCATGTCCTCCCCGGATACGCCGGTGACGTTTCCGGCCGGGAACTCGAACATTCCCCGCAGCAGGGACGGCAGCGCGCTCCCGCTCCGGCGTGCCGTCCAGGTCGCGCAGGAGCTAGCCGCCACGTCCGGGGTGATTTTTCAGCGGAGTTCCCGCGGGCGTCTTCTCGCCGGTGCCGGACTGCGACTGCCAGTCTTCGGCGCTCATGCGCTGCTCTTTGACGACGCTGCCGGTATCGAACCTCTCGCCGAAGACCCTGAGTGGCGAAGTCGATGATGCTGGCGGTGGGTCGGCGGCGTCGCCGCTCGGTCCGAGTGTGGCCGAGGTGCCGACCGGGGTGATCTTCCCGAGGGGTCGCTCCCCACTCCGCGGGGCTGTGGTTGTCGCGGGAGCTGCCGCAGGGCCGGCCAGTGAGACTTGAGCGCCAGGCCGAGACGCCGCAGCAGCATGGCAACGTCCGTTCCCTGCGCCCCGTCGTGGGTGTGGAACTCGTCGAGGACGAGGTAGGTGAGCGAGTCGGCTGAGTCCCGCCACAGGGCCTGGTCCTCGGCGCGCAGCAGCAGCTGGTCGAGCATCTTGTAGTTGGTCAGCAGAATGTCCGGTGGGTCGTCGCGGATGACGGAGCGGTCGGTGATGAGCCCTTCCGGCGTGACCCGGGCCCGGCTCTCCTCCTGCTCTCCGGTGTAGATGGCGGCGGTGATGCCGCCGAGGGTGCGGCTGTCCGGCGCGTCAGCGGGGCACAGCAGCCTGGCGAGGCGAGCGGCCTGGTCGCTGGCGAGGGCATTCATCGGGTAAAGGATGAGGGCTTTGACGCCGGGGACGCCGTAGCGGCGGGCCCGCAGGCAATGGTCGATGATGGGGTAGAGGAAGGCCTCGGTTTTCCCGGAGCCGGTGCCGGTGGTCACCAGGGTGGGCTGCGGCCGTCCGTCGCGGCTGCTGAGACGGGTGAAGGCCTCGGCCTGGTGGGCGTAGGGCCTGAAGCCAGGCGGCAGCCAGCCGAGCGCTGCCCGCCGCGGATCAGCCCGGAAGGGCATCCCGGTCTTGAGATACGGGCCCTTGAACATGCCCGAGTCCTCATCAGCGAGGAACGCCCGCAGAGCACTGCGGGCAGCAGGTTCAGCGAGCGCGAGGTGGTTGTGAGATAGTCCAGGATGCCCTCGCGCAGACGCTGCGCCTGCGGGCCCGGCAGCAACTCACCCATCGTTGGTTCCTTTTGACATCGGTTGGGGAAGAGCATATCGAGGGAGTACGACGGCGAGGTAGTTGCAGAGCCTGAAGAAGCGTGAGCCGTCTGTCCGTGCTCAAGGTGAATTAAGGGTTTCCGAAAGCGCTGGTTACCGTGGGAATCGCTGCTCACCGTGGTGTTAGACCTGGTTTGAACGGGTCTTTGTGTTGAGCATCGTCAACGTTCTCGCTTCCTGAGGATATGGCGCCAGAAAGCGGAGCGCCCCTGCAAGATCGGATGCAGTCAGCTCTGCTCCCGCTCGTGATGGGCTCAGTCTAACGGTTGCTGTTTTGGTTATTTTACTGGTATCATCCTGGGGTATGAAGGAGCGAGAGGTTTATCCGAACGCGCCGATCGTGCTGGTGGCGGTTGAGGTGCGCCATCCCGTGTGTGAGCCCCTTGATCGCAAGCAGGTGGCGGAGTTGTCAGCTCGAATCAAGAAGCTGCTGCCGTTGCCGGGAGAGATCGACGAAGTCTCGGTTGTTGTCCAGTCAGGGGCGAGCAGTTTCCCAATGCCGTCGCAGACTACTGCTAGTACGTGGCCCAGGTGGACGAGCCGTAACAAGCGGACGGCGCTGACCGTACGTCACGACAGCCTTGTGCTTGAGACAACTGAATACGGAAGCTACGAACGGGTCCGAGGGTTTGCTTGAGCTCGTCTCTGGAAGGGCGCCTCGCTGCCGGTGTCCCTGCGGGCGTCGAGCGAGTCGGGTTGCGCTACATCGATGAGGTCAGAGTGCCTCTTGAAGAAGGCGAAGACATTCCTGCATGGCGTGAATGGGTGGACCCCTCCCTCCTAGGGCCGGAGCATCTTGCTGTTGTTCCCGAGCTCGTCCCTGTCCGTAGTGAAGGCTTGCTGGTGTGTGCTGGGAACGACAATCGCGCTCTAGTGGTTCGATACGGTGCACAGAACGAACATGTGGTGCCTTCAACTCCAGAGCTGCGGCGGACGCTTCCGCCGGGGCCGCTCTTTAGCTGGACTTCGATAGCTTTTGGCAAGCAGGCGATGAGGTTCCTGAGTTCGATGCTGATTTTGTCTTGCGTCAGGTTGATGCACTGCATGAACCGGTGCGGGACGTTTTTGAGAGTCTAATTACGGAACGACTCAGAGAGGAAGTGCTGCGTCGTGGTTGAAACACAGGTTAAAAACGCAGCGGTCGAGTCATGCCTGGTTACAGGGGTTACAGCAGGCGGCGATATTAACGATGCGAAACTGACGGAGACCCGGCTTACCGCGGCAGCACATCTCACCTCCAAAGTTGGTGGACTGCGAAGCGTGGTTAGTGGATCGCGTGATGAACTTGGTGACTTGCATCAGATGACTCATGATGCCGAATGGCGTACTGCTGCTGGTGAGCGGGGTAAGGCAAGTATGGAGTCCATGCTGGCAGAGCTCGCTGATCTTGGTTTCGCTTGGCGCGATATAGCCCGAATGGTTCATGTGAGTGTTCCGGCCGTGCAGAAGTGGCGCAGGGGTGAGAAGGCATCGGGTGAGAGCCGCATCCGGGTGGCAAGCTTGCTGGCTGCGTGTGACTTGATTGTCAGGCACTACATGGTCGAAGAGATTGCCTCTTGGTTCGAGATGCCTTTGATGTCATCAATACCCGTGACCCCGATCATCCTCTATGCGGCGGATCGTGCAGATCTTGTTTTTGAGTTTGCGAGTGGGCATGTGGACCCCGAAGCTACTGTCGGAGTTCGATCCGGACTGGCGCGAGCGGTATCGTTCCGACTTTGAGATTTTTCGAGGCGAGCGACCATAACCGATCCATCCGCATGAAAGACTGAAAGATGGCCGGAGAGCTCGAATCGCCGTATCAAGGTGGCCTTCCGCGTTGGGACGACCTCTATCGTGCGCGCGGGCCCGAGGTCTCATTCTCCAGACCGGTCTTCACGGGCGACATATTCAACGGTGTGAAATTGCCTGGGTCTACAGGCACAGTAAAAGCGCGATCTATCATCGTCCTTCAGCACCCATGCTCAATGCGCACCAACGGCATCGATCTGGCATGGCGGATACTTGTCGCAGAGGTGGCAAAACACAAGGAGATCGGTGAGGATGGGTGGGCAGAGTTACTACAACCTGATGCCTCTCCCTGACCTTTCAGCCAGATCTCAAGACCCAGGCCAGAAATCAGGCAGCGGATTTTGATAAACTTCACACAGTCCCGCCGAAGATGCTCTCATCATCTAACCGCTTGGCAGTGCTGTCGCCTACTGGCGTCAATCTGCTACTTCAACGGTGGGTGCACTACAGTTCCCGGGTCATTGTTCCAACACACCTTTTCCAGGAGCAGACCGTGGCGTTCTACGAGGAGGCAGACCTCGTCGAGGAATGGTGCGATGAGTGAGCTTGATGACTACCACGCGGCGACTAAAAAATGTCTTGAGTGGCTGCGGGCTGACCGCGACGGGACGACATATCAGAAGATGCTTGGCAACCCGCAGTCGCACAGCACGGTCCGAAGAGCAATGCGCCTAGAACTCCGCAGGATGCGGGAGATCAAGGATGTCCGATAGCTGATAGTCCTACCTGTCTATCGCTCTCTGAAGCCTCTGAATTGACCAGTGGTGAACTAGCCTGATTGTCGATCTTTCGAACGCCATAGCCCTTTAGGGCAAAACCTGCCGTCTTAAATACACCAAACTCCCGCTGTATGGGCCTAAAAATCAGGGAAACATTTAGGTTTTGTTAAATGCGAGCTATGGCGCATAATGACGGCTTTTGCATGGTCTGCAACGAGGTGCAGGCCCCCGAAGTCGATCACATCAGCGGGGCCCACAGGCTTATTCATGGGCGGTCGATGAGGTTGCGGAACCCCTTGTCGGCAGCGGGTTGTCATGAGCTATGTATAAGCTTTCGTGTATGTGTTATCGGCCTCCATTCTCGTGTGCTGGGATTTTGCTGGCGTTATTGTCGGTTTGCTGGCCTTATTCACGTTTGCCTGTGTTGTGAGGCCAGCAGACGCGAATAAAGCCAGCAAACCAGAGACAAAAGCCAGCAAACCAGAGATAAGGCCAGCAAACCAGAGATAAGGCCAGCAAACCAGAGATAGGGCCAGCAAACAGCGGTAAGGTCAGCAAACCGGGGGCTTGGAATCATATTCACCTACAACCCATGAATAAGCCTCCCGGAGGATCCCAAAAAAGCAGCCAGGCAGTGCGACGGCGGTCCGAGGGAGCTTTACCGGTTGAGTTTCTTCGACAAAGTTAAACAATTTAAATTTCATAATACTCTATGCGTCGATGACTGCTGAAAGCCGCCGGCCAAGCCTTCGATGTCTGCAGCTGCACCGGCGATCTGGAACACTCAAGATCCAGCAGTAGCTGTGATGCTCCGGAAGGCGCGGGCATGCATGGCATGACGAGGTGGCTGGCTGTATGCACTGTGCTGAGCTGTGTGGTGGCCGGGTGCGCGATGCCAGCCGCTCCAGGCGATCTGATCGCCACGCCAGGGTCTACCGCAAAGGGCGCCCTCGGGCGCTTTCACCGCTGAGGTTGCCGAGGAGGAGTCAGACAAGTCCGGGGTGCTGAAGCCACGCATCACAAACGGATCCGGTGAGGTGGTCTTCACTGACAGTTTGTTGCACACGAAGCACTCCGGGGTGGCGTTGGTGTGGGAGAGCAACTCAGATGCCCTGTGGATCCTCTCAACTGACTATGGCAACTATCGCGTAGCCCAGGAAACCGCCCAGTGGGTCAAGGAAACTGGCAAACCAATGCCAAGCGAGGTGAGCCAACACGTATCTAGGTGAATCGGACTGGTTGGATGCAGCTGCTGCGGCCCAGCTCTGACCAAGCCGTGGTGAGTGGTGAAGCGTTGAGGGCGGGTCAGGGTCATAGGTCGAGTTCAGCCGCCCGCAGATGCGCTTGCGTCATTGCAGAGACAGCTGGGGTGGGTGTCTCCAGTGCTTCGAGCAAGGCATCGAAAGTCTCTGGCGTCACCTCTATCAGGTTCTCCTGATTCATCTTCTGGTGGTCAAGCCATGCATGATAGGGGTACGGCTCAGCAGGCGTGGAGGACATGAAGACGAGTGTACTCAGGCTTGTATGAGCTGGCCTTCCAGCGGCGAGAGGATGGCCGCACCCATTTTCAGTTCTGCTGGCTATAGCTGCCACCCTGAACCCGCAGGGGCGTTCGGGACTGGGTGCCCACGTTGCTCGCGCTGTAGGGTTCCCTGTCATCGGCGTCGCGAAGACTTCCTTCCCTATAGCCACCCACGCTGTCGAGGTGGTTCGCGGTACGGTCAGTCGGCCACTCCATGTCACAGCAGCAGGAGGAATCAGCGACGCTGAGGCCGCCGCCCTGGTGGCAGCTATGGCAGGTCCCCATCGGATCCCCACTGCACTGGCCAGAATGGACAACCTAGCGCGTGGTCGCGTGTGGCCTGTCGCCCTGGGTATCTGTCAGTAATCAGCGCCCGGTGAATGGGAGGATCTCTCCGGTCGGGGACACTCCAAGTCCTACGACTACCTGCTCAAGAGACGCCGAGAACGCAAGCATCAGCGCTACTCCAACTACCTTCGCTGAAGGATTTGGGTGGACGCCGTCGAACCACTTCGAAATCATCCCGATACTCTCAGTGAATCCTTCGAACACCTCCCAGTTGCTTCCGCCACTTGACACTGCCAAATGTGGTGACGCGAGAACGAGCTTGGCGGCTATCAGAGAATGCGCACCTTCTTCCTGCGTCTCGGCCCTCCGCGAGGCAGCTCAACGAGTCCATTCTGCTTAAGACGGTCAAGCACTGAATTCGTTGAGGCGGTAACCGGAATGTCGAATTCGTGTTTGGCTGCTCCGTTGAAGCCGCTATAGTTGCCGCCGAGCAGGCCAAGGACGTGCTTGATGTCCTGCCCACTCATCTCATTTTTCAGGGCAGCCAGCTGCCAGAGAATATGTTCGGGGTCTGTCGAGTAAGGTGCGGCCCTCTCAACGTCGGCAGGGTTTTAAGCGGATCTGCTTGGTGTGAGCGAAGGCTATAGCAGCGGAAAGGGTGTTGCTATCTGCATCGGTGCCCACCGCGTAGGAGTCGAGGCTTTGAACCACGTGTTCCTTGAGCTCATCGGGGACCTGCGGATCCTTGAGAAACTCACGCACATGCCCTGCGATGACGGATGGTGTGAGGAAGTCCTTTGCTGCTTTTGAGACCTCGAACGCGGCGGAGACTGACTCCCATCCACCTGTCAGGAAATGGGTGAAGGTGTCAGCAGCGTCCGGCAGAAGATCGAACTTGAGAGCATGGGCCAAGAGGTCATCCCCAGATGGCTGAATCTCAGTCGCGGACAAAAACTTCGGTGGCCGTTGCGGATTGAGCTGGCACGCAAGCTGCACGCGATCCTCAGCTTTGAGGCGACTGGACGCGTTGAGGATCGTGACTGTTAAGTTATGGAGGGAGTCAGCTGGGGCATCAGCAATACCCAAGATTTCGGCAGGTTTACCTGACTCGTCGACCAGAATCCTAGCCAAGGAAGCATCTACGTCGAATGCTTCTGAGTAGGGCGTCAAGATTTACTACGTTCGGGACAAGCCTTTGTGATTCCGCGATTGACTCCCACGTGGTTTGGGGCACCTTCTTAAGCTCGGTGAGCGCAGCCTCGGGCGAGACAGCTCAAACAAGGACAGAATCTGCGATTTGCCCCCTCGCTGAATTTCTCGAAAATAACAGTCCCTAAAGTTGGAGCGCTGTCCACGGCCCAGTCCATGGAAGTGTCATCTGCTACGGCATCGAGGTAGGTGCCGATATCTTTGGCATCGCCGCCAAACGTCCTCATTCGGGACTATACGATCCAGCGTTGGTGAAGTTGTATCGTCCAGATCGAGCGCGGTGCGCAGGTTCTCAGGGGTGAGGGTGTACATATCCTCCTGCACCAGTGCAGAACGGAGTTGACCGGACAAGGGAGCGAGTGAAGGGACAATCAGATCCAAATGCCCTAGCGAAAGACAGAATCATGTCAAGCCGGGCCTTCTCATGTTCCTGGGTGAATGCCGTCAGGCTCGCATGCCGCTCGACGATCAGGGCTCGTGCCTCTTCGCTAAGTGTGTACTGTTCTGGGTTGCGTGCGGCTAATAAGGCCGCGTCGAGAAGCTCGGTCCTCGTGTCCTCATCGTTGACCGTTTCGGGTAGTGCCAAGTGGTCGAATACGCCGGACCAAGGATGCCGGGCCAAGATAGTGATGAGCTTTGCTTTGAGGGAGTGTGGGTCGTTGAGATAAACGTCCAGGAACTGATGACCTCTTCATTGTGATTGGCTACGATGAAGGCTGCGACTTCTCCTTAGTCTCCGTGGGGGAATGATCGAGCAGATAGTCAATGACTTGAATGTTGAGAACGCTGCGAGAACTCGTGAAGCCGGTGGGTGCCTGCTCGATGATGTTACGTACCGCATCATTGGTCGTGAATTGGGCATGAATGTCCATCTCGTTCGGCCAAATGCTGTTGCGAAAGAAGCTTGCCACATCAACGCCGAGGAAGTTGCCGTAAAAGGTTGCTGAGTATTCTGCATAGTACCGATCCACGAACCCGCGTCGCACGAGGTCACGTGCCAACTCGGACTTCAAGATGTTGGCTATGTGCTGCTCGAAACTCTTGCCGTCGACCTGATAGTGCGGTTCGCGGACCAGGTCCTGGAAGCTCGCACCGCGAAGCAAGCGATTTTCTCGTCGATGATGGATCGCTGCCCAGCAAGCTCCTTGACGGTCTGATCGCACCACCGATCGGAATCAGCAGCTTCAGGGAAAAGAACCGACAAGTCGGCAAAGGAGAGCTCACCAGAGTAGTAGGTCGAATTATGAATCAAGCTGATTGACACATTCTGATCGTTGGCTACAGCCTTCCAGAAGGATGCTTTGTGGATTGAATTGGACTCGAATGATTGAGTACCGACCATGATAGAGGTGATGGAGTTTCTGGTGCTTTCGAGCAGTATTTGCAGACGCTCGCCGAGAATCTTTGCGAGATGCTCTTGTTGGTTTTTATGCCTTTCAATGAGTGCTACGTCGCGTCGCTCCTGCTGGAGCTTCGTAATCGAGTCGTGGACGAGCCGTTTTTTCACTCTTTCGAGATCATCCAGATCGCTGGCGCGGTGGGTCAGCTTTTCGAAGTCAGTCAGGTGGAAGTTCTTGAGGCTTAGTCAGAATCGGTGGCTGCAATAGTTAATTGACGTGTTGTGCGTGTCGGTATGCGCGAGGAAGGCTCAACTTCCTGAATAATTGATAGTACCAACACAGTCAATCGAAAGTTGAGCCTTCCCATGTACTCTAGCACAGGTCTTAGCAGCGAACAGATCACCGACCTTGTCGCACGCATCCATGACCTCCGCGAGGCACCAGCCTCCCGAGCAGGACGGAAACCCACACTAGGACTGTACAAGTGTGTTGTTGTGGCCTTGATCTATCTGCGATCCAACCGCACACAAGCATCGATTGCCGACCAGTTCCACGTCTCCCAGAAAACGATCTCTCGAACCATCGCATCCTGGATGCCCATCCTGGGACAGGCCCTGCAGGACTGCACCCCCACGGTCGACGACCTCGATGTCAGCGAACCACTCATCGTCGATGGCACCCTACTGCCGACCTGGTCATGGCGCACCATGCCAGAACTGTACTCCGGCAAACACAAAACCACCGGCGTCAACGTCCAGGTTGCATGCGACCTGACAGGACGGCTCGCCTCATCTCCGACCCGATGCCCGGCCGCACCGCATGACGCACACGCACTCAAAGAAACCGGCCTACTCGACCACATCACCACCGGGCAACTCATCGGCGACAAAGGATACATCGGACTCGGCATGATCACCCCCATCCGAACCCAACCGAAACAACAACACACAGAAGAAGAAAAAAGGTTCAACAAGTCAGTAAACGCGATACGCTACATGATCGAACGAGTCATCGCCAACCTCAAAACCTGGAGAATTCTCCACACCGACTACCGCAGACCCTTCACAACATTCCCAGAAACAATCACCACAGTAGCCGCACTCGAATTCTACAGAAACACATTCTGACTAAGCCTCCTTGTACACGACAATGGCGAACAGATTGTCCGCGGTCATGCCAGGGGCGCGATCTTGGGCCGGGATCCATAGGAGCCGCTCAGCGAAAACAGCGAACTCGTTGCAGATGTTGATCATGAGACGCATATCTGTGACGTGCCGAGCAACAAGATCGAGCAAAGCCTCGACTGACCTCCGTCTCCTCTGACATGTTCAACTCCGCCACAGCAGCACTCAGCAAGTCCCGTGCATTGTTGTGGGACAAGAATGGAACAACAGGGAATGACGATCTCGAAGAACTTCGTTCGATTTGCGCGCTCCACCTCTACGTCGACAGCATCATGTGAGCGCAAAGAGCTCGACTCGACGGGTCCGTCTTGTCCTGTTATTGCTGTCTTACTGCCGAGCTTCTCGAAGAGACTATCCTTGATGGCGTAGACGAACCGTAGGGGGTGCTTCCTATTTTTCCAGGCGGCGGATGCATTGATCAGGGTGTTCAGTTCGCGTAATGAGTCGAAGATCCGTGGATCATCAAACCCTATCCAGATCTTCGAAGACAACTATATCGGGTCGCGTGGCTTCGAAGAAAGCTGCGAGTTCATCAAGATATTCGTCGAAGTACGAGTCAGGTGGGTTTGCGAATGAGATAGACGCGCCTCCGGTCGATAACTGCGATACCAGACGGTCGCCGATAACCTTCCGGGCAACAAAGATGGCAGCCGTCATCAGTGCTATGAATGCAGCTATAGGGAGCAGCGGGTGAATATCCACGAGGATATCCGGCTTTGGGTGCACCCCGAAGAGCCATAGCAAGCCGCAAACGATGAAACTTACTCCAGCGGCTTCCCCAAGCGACGTGAGCCAGGTTAGCTCCTTGCGGCGAACAAACCGAGATCGTTTGACCTCACCAGGGGCAGCTCGATAGACAAGTTGCTTGACTAACTCTTTCTGAATGCGGTTCGTAAGGTCTTCATCACCATCGGGTCCAAGCGTGTTGATGCTGATCCGGAGCGGTTTCTTCCCTTATTTGACTGCCGGGCCAAGAACTCGTCGAGGATGCTGGACTTGCCTGCCCCATATCGACCAGTGAGCGCGATGTTCTTGTTTTTGGGGTCCTCAACGGCAGACTCCAGATGGCGGACATACGACTCATGTTGGCTCTGCTCGTACCGTGGTGCCAGAGACCGAAGTTTCACGTCAGGAGCGGATCCGGTGTCGGATGGTTCTGAAGCTGCGGAGTGTAGGCCTGAGGTGGCGGTGTCCGCAGCCCGTCTGGCTGTCCGATCTGAAGCATGTGATCATTATCTCTGAGAATCATGATCCAAGCAGACTTGGCGTCCACTCAGCGGCATCGCTCCGAGGCACTCGGTGTGTCATGGGCGCGTGCTCATCTATGGTCGTCGACCCGATCGCCATAGCAGCCATGTGGTTTGCTCACGGGCATGCGTTGCCTCAACTATCGGTGTGCTTTCCATCTGGCGACGAGGGCAGAGGTTCGTAGAGCAGACCGAAGCCGTGGACTTTGTCGATGATGGATTGACAGCTGAAGTGCGCTGGCGGGCGTTGGAGCTACGTGCTCCCAGCGGAATGAGCGAGTATAAGCAGTGGCGGGGCTGAAGCAGCTGAATCTCAGGACGCTGGGTGAGGTCACCACGGCTAGGGGTGATGCTGCTGAATTTTTAATGGCTTTTAATTCTTCTTCGACGCTGGCGGAGGCGTGGGCTTCGCCATTGGCGATGTGTTGTTCGAGGTTTGGCGCGACGTGTTCCTGCCTCCATCTTGAGTGCTCGTATTGCTTCTTCGTGTCTCGCATTGGTTTGCTCTGCGTGTCTAAGCTGTGGATAATCGAACAGGTGAAGATGCCGCTCGATAGCTGAGAATCCCACCAATAAAAAGATGCAAATTCCTGAGGCGCCCAAGAGTATGGCAACATCTTCGGTGTCCCTTGGGAGGATAAATGGTGAAGCCGTGTAGAATAATGGAATAATAATTCCAGCGGCTATTCTCAAACCTTTATCTGCGTTTCCTACGGGGTGCTGGATTCCCTTGAAGCGCCAAGTTAGCCATGCTATTAAACCTGCCGTGGTTATGGCTAGGATCATTCCTGACATGAAATGAAGTCGGAAGGGCCATCGGCATAACATTAGTGCTGGTAGGATTGAGTTCACTACTATTGCTATAATATGAGAAAGGCGTCTGAATCCGATTCTCGCTGATTCCCTTTCTTTGATTTGCTGATCAAGCTTTCCTCTTGTGCGATTCATGCAGTTCTCTGCGAACTTCAGTAAATCTTTTGTGGTTCCCGATCGTGCATATAGAGATGTTTACAGTGGTGCAGAGTGCTGCTATTCCTAGATTTTTGAAAAATTGACCCCTCGGGTGAAATACGATGCTGTTCCGAATGATGCGCACATCGCGGCTGTCATTAATGAGGTGGTGGCGACTGTATCGTTTAATATAACTTTGCGGACGGCGGATAGCTCAGTGCTCTTTAAATTGTTTAGCATTATAGCTATAAATAATGAGATGCTGATTCCGGTCAGTGAGAGGATTGCTCCATTGGTTCCACTTCCGTCTCCCCATATTTTTGAGACTGCGGATGGCAGTAGGTGAGCCTGCCAATGATGCTCGTTTTCGCTTGTTACTAGAACTAAAAATAGTGAGGTAAAAAAATATGCCTATTGCCGTTGTTGCTATCTGGCTTTTGATTTCGGAGTGCTCTTCTATGCTTTTCTCGCTTTGTCCTGGCAGTCATCTTTTCTCTCATCGCTACTCGGAAGTTTTTCTTGAACTCATACGCCCTGGATGCGTTCTTTGAGGTGCTTTTGATGAAACTGCTTGTCGCAAGCTGAGGCGGGATGTGGCTAGACGCTGAGACGGTTCATGGCTGTTCGGAAGTCGGTTTCGCGGTTTCTTGGGGCGAAGGGAGGTCGTAGGTGTAGGTCTTGCCGCCCGGGTGGGGTGGGTGCGTTCCTCTTGGGTGATGCGGTCGCCCTTCTTGCGCCAGGCGACCAGGACAGGGGTTCGGGACTATGCGGCCGTTGGCGTCGAAGATGTAGCTGGTCTGGTCGTAGCCGTGGAGGACCGCGAACTGGGTGCGGTAGATGGTGCACAACTCATCGGCCGTGACACCGAGCATCGTGGCCATCAGCGCATCGATCTCCACCAGGGCATTGCGGCGGTCGATGTCCCGGCGCAGCGGCGTCGCCGGAGTCCACCGCGGGCTGACATCACCCATACGCGGAGCACCCTCATATCCCGGAGGCAGCAGCCACTCATCCGTCGTGAACACCGGATCCCAGATCTCCTCCCACAGATCGGCATAGGCGTCCGTGAGGCAGTTGAGCCTCAGAGTCCGCAGGAGAAGCCGGGGCAGCAGCGGATGATCCAGAGGCGGGAGGGCAAGCCGGTTAAGGGTAGCGAGATGAATATCGCTCTTTGGGGATGATCTGATTTGGAAATCAGATAGCAAACTCGACATCACTCCTGTGACTGTTGCTATCTCGCTACCTTTTTATGCCTCCTGCGGAAGAGACCGGGTGTACATGGCAAGTGCCTGGCGGGATGATGGCTGGGATTAATGTGCGTTCACCCGAATTTGCGGCCATGCGACGCCAGGCGACCCGGTAGTGGTCTCGGACTGGTCCGGTCTTCCAGTCTCCGTACCTGGTGTCGTACTCCTCGCGGCTGCCAGCGGGTTTGTAGGCGGTGACGGGCAGGGCATCAGGGGCGAGGATTTCCAGGTTTATAGGGGACCAGTCCTTGTTTGACTTGAGCGTGGAATTGGGTGATTTGGAAGCCGGGTTGCCTACGAAAATATGTGGTCCCTGCAGGATCGCCTCATCCCAGGAGTCAACTCGTCCCCATTCCTGGATAAAACGCCCCTTTACACGGTCGGTCTTCTCGTTCCAGCCAGCCGAGAATTCAAGCCCAAGAGAACCCACTCGGGGCGCTGTCCCAAGCTTCGCCAGCACCCTGGCCGCAGTGCGATTGACGGTGTACGGCATTCGTGTCCGAGATGCGGGGCTGTTTGGTGGTTCGAGGAGGTCCCGCCACATCTCAAGAGTCTCAATCGTTACATGCTGAAGGCGGGCGGCATGTGGACGCTGGTCCCAGTGCCCTTCATGTTTGGCTCCAGGCTCTTCCCCGGATCCATCGTGGTGGAAGGAGCGCTCTGCTGTTTCAGGATGATATAGGTTAGCTGCCTGAATAAAATTGATGTTGGAGTTACTGGCCCCCATAAATGTGTACGCCGTAGGAGTTGTGGTTATCTATTTCTGCGAAAAGCTTCAAGTCGTTGCCGAATTGCCAGTGTCGTCGCAATCGTTCATAAACTTCTTTGCGGAGAAGACCTGCGTTCTCATCAGTGAAGTGGGTTTCCGGATGCAGCAAGGCTATGACACCTTGTTTTTGAGATGTGCTTCCAGGTGCGTGCCATGAAGCAGCGATAGAGGTCTGGGCGGAGTCCGCTGAGGATGGGGTAGGTGGTGATGTCGGAGACGAATTCGCGGAGGGCGATGATCTCGTTTTTCGCCGTCGAGCACAGAATCGGCGACTCCAGGAAGGGCCAGGGACTCGGCTCGTTTCTCGCGTTTGGCGGCCTCGGAGGGCTTGAGCGCCAGCTGCCACCAGGGATCCCCTCGGCAAGCAGAGCCTCGATGTCCACGTCGGGCCTCACCCAGGGTGGGTTGCCGACTTGGAGGTCGAAGCCGCCGCGGCCGAAGACGGTGGCGAAGTCCAGCTGCCAGTGGAAGAAGCCCTGCCGGGCTGCGACCTGTTCGCAGACTTTGAGCCAGGGATGCTCCTCAAGGACCTCCTCGACAGGCCGGGCGCTGCCGCTGATGAGGACGAAGTCTTCCTGGTCGGCCAGCGCGGTCCAGGCGTCGGTGGGGGTCAGCTGCTCCTGGCCGGGCAGGGCGTGTTTCTCCCTTGCTGGGCGCTCGGCTCCCAGGATGCCTTCCGCCGCGGTGATCCACTGGCCCAGGGTCGGTGGCTCCACCTCCCGGCCGGTGAGCGGCCAGAACCACAGCGCACACCACGCGTCCATCATGCGCCGCAGCCGGCGGTAGGCCCCGTTCTCGTCGGCGAGGCTCTGTTCAATCTGCTCCCGCGTGACCCGTGACCCGTGCCCCGATGGCTCCCGCCCGAACAATGGGATGTCGCGGGCAGACTCCTGCTCGGCGACGTGCAGCCGGCGGTAGGCCAGAGCCCACAGCTCGTCGGCTTGGTGGGCGATCGCCACCAGCTTGTTCAGCTGCTGTTTCGACGGTTTGGTCTTGAGGCCTCGCCGCCACGCCTTGAGCCGCTTGACCCGCTCCGGGACGAGTGCCTTGGCCTCCTTGGACTCCGCCGTCGCACCCCACCCCGCGGCGGGCAGCAACCAGTGGTGGATGCGTCCATCGACACCGCTCAGCTCCTGCCGGTTCTGCGCGACCCGCTCGGCGATGTCGGTCAGCGGCACCGCCGCCGGCGGGGTGGTCAGCCAGGTTCTGTCATTCACCTGCGCCCGCGTGTAGCAGGCGCGGGAGGCCCCGGCGAGGGAGTTGCCGCGCCGCAGCCTGAGCCCGAACCACGGCGCAGCCAAGCCGGGGGCCATGGTGTCCAGCCATAGCGTGATCTCCGCGAACTCCACCGCGGTGGCATTCAGATCCACCCCATAAACGTTGTGCAGCGCGATGTACGCCTTGACGCGCTGCAACTCGGCGGCGTAGTCGTCGGGGTCGATGCGCACGCCCAGCTCCTCCTGCCGGCGGCGCAGATACTCCTCAGCCAGCTGGCGGGTCGCCTCGATGGCGAACGCCCCCGACCCGAGCGCCGGCTCGCACACCGTCAGTGAGAGGATGCGCTCGGCGGGCAGGTCGTCGCCGAGAAGCTCCGCGAGGGCCTGGGAGACCGTGAAACGAGTCAGCACCTCGGGGGTGTAGTACGACGCGGAACGCTGCCGCTCCCGCCCGGACAGCCGGAACACGAACTGGCCGCGACCGTAGCGGCGGCGGGTCCGCTGCCCGGTGACCGGATCGGTGTCGGTGACAAAGTCGCCCTCGCGAAGGTGCTCGCAGCGCCGCACCGGCACCACCCACGACCCCTTCTCCGGGTTGCCGTCAGGCGCGACCTCGTACAGATCCTCAGTGGCGAACGAGCCGGTGTAGCTCATCAACCCCTCATAGACGGCGCCCAGCTGGTTGATGCCCAGCTCCACATAGGAGATGAAACCGCGCTCCCTGACCGGCCCGCTCCCTGCTGAGCAGCAGCCGCCGCAGCACCTCCTGCAGAGCGCCATTGCCCAAGCCCACCTCGTCGATGAGGGCCGTCGCCCCAGGCTGGAACAAGTCGGCGCGCAACCCCTGAAACTCCAGGCCACGCTGGATGCCGCCATCGCCCCGCGGGCTGTGACCGTGGTTGACGAGCCGGAACAGCACCCCCAGCGACTCGTACAGATGCGTCCCTGCAGGGACGCCGAGGTCAGCTCCACCTGGATCAGCTCCCGCAGCCGGTCCAGGGAGTAGCCGCGGGCGTAGTCGGGGTCACCGACCGGCAGGATCCGCAGCTGCGGCGAAGCCTCCGCGTAGAGGAGGAACAAGATGCGGTAGAGGAACCGCAGCGACTGCAGCGCCAGCGGCTGCGCATCCGATGCCGGGAGGGCGCCAGGCCGCGGGCGCGCCGCCGGTCCACCACCTCGTTCGCGATGATCTCGATGGAGGTCCTCACCCCCTCCCGCAGATCCGCCGACACCCCGACGGTGTGCCGCACCGACTCCTCCAGCACCCCGTCCCACCAGATGTCACCCTCGGCGTCAGGCGCCAGCGACTCGGCATCGAGGGCCGTCAGCGCGCGCTGGATCTCGCCGCCGCGGCGGGCGTCGCCGCGCTCGGCCACCGTCTGGATGTCGACGGCCAGGTAGCGGCCCTCCGGCCAGCGCGATGCCTCCGCCACCACCAGCCACCGTCCCGCCAGGATCAGCGCGAACCGCACCTGGTCGTCGGCCAGGAACAGGTGACTGACCAGCCGCGACGCCGAGACGATCTCGTCCAGGGAATCAGTGACGAAAGGCTCGGCGAGGGTCGGGGCGTCCTTGGCGAACAGGTCCTCCAGGGCGGCGACGGGCCGGGTCGCCACGACAGCGAGCGTGGCGGGCAGGCTGGGGAGCGGAGCCACCGCACCGGCCCGCTGACCTCGGTCTCATAGGGGCCGGGAATATAGCCGAGGATCCGCAGCAGCTTGGCGTGGATGGCGTCGGCCGCGGCGGCGCTGGGATCGTCGTCGCTGTAGAGGGCCGCCAGGTCGGCAGCCAGGTTGGAGCGGTCGGCGGTGAACCGGGACTCGGTGGTCAGGCCGTCGGCGGACTTCCACTGCTTGGCACGCGCCAGCACCCGGGCGCGGAACGACTCGCGGTCGGCGTCGGTGGTGAAGTAGTGCTCGCTGATCCAGTCCTCGACGATCAGGAGTGCGTCGCTATCGGCCATCGGTCGCCTCCGGGGTGTCGTCGGGCAGCACCACCAGCAGCGGCCGCACCAGCTGCCGGTCGGGACTCATATCGCGGCTCAGGCGTTCCTGCTGCTCCACCAGGCTGCGGCGCTGCCGCACCGCGCCGCGCTGGATGAGGGCGTCGGCCTCGGCCTGCCAGGTCTCCGCGCGCCGCACCCAGGCGGCGACGCGGCGTTCGACGTCCGCCCGGGCCGCGACCATGGTCCTGTCCAGATGACCCTCCGCGGCCTCGACGGCGGGGCCGATGAGGTCGCGGCCGGGCAGCTCCACCGGTCCAGGATTGATGCGCTCGGTCACCAGCCCGGCGTCCGCGAGCATCTGGCCAGCCGAGGCGTACAGGGTCACCATCGGCTGGGTGAGCTCGAAACGGGCAGCCAGCCAGGGACGACGCCACCACCTGGCCGCGGCGGTTGAGCAGGGTGCCGTTCAGCAGCACCCGCGGGCATCGACGTCACCGCGGACGGCGAAGATCTCGTTGCGCGACAGCCGCGCCAGGGCACGGTCCGCGGCCCAGTCCAGGACGGGATGCAGCGGACCCAGGAAGTGAGCCTCCGGCCAGGAGGAGCCGGTAGGGTCGCTGAGCGCAGCCTCCAGGAGAGTCCTCGCGATGTCCCGGTCGGTCACCAGACGAAGCCGCTCCAGCACCGCCCGCTCCGTCAGATAGCCCTTGGGCAGCACCTCCAGCCGCTGCCGCAAGTCCGCGGGCGGGGTGAACTCCACCAGGTGCTGGGCCGGATGCTCGCGCCACGCGACACCGCCCTGGTCGCGGCCCGACGGCGCCTCCTCCGGGTTGGGGTAGTACTCGCGCAGCGCGTCGCGCAGGAAGTCGATGGGACGCTCGTACAGCCGCTGCTCCCCAGTCTGCCGGACAGCGGCCTCCTGCGCGGGCGGCGAGTCGAGGAGCTGCTGGAGCCAGTCCTCGGCATCGTCACCGGCGGAGGCGGGATCCGCCACCACCTCGTCGAACTCCCTGGCCCCCGCCAGGACTCCGCCGGATCGCCTCCTCCTCGTCGGCGACGCTGTAGCGGCCCATCAGACTCGCCGCGTCACCCAGCGCCAGGTGCGCCTCATGCTCGCGGCGGACGAGACTGGCCAGCACCCGCACATCGCCCGCGAACCGCGGGCTGGCGAGGTCGAGCAGCAGGGTCGTGATCTCCGGACGCTGCCGCTGCCCGTACCGGTCGATGCGGCCGTTGCGCTGCTCGATGCGGATCAGCGACCAGGGGATGTCGAAGTGGATCAGGTGGTGACACTGCCGGTGCAGGTTGACGCCCTCACTGGCCACGTCCCCGTGATCAGGAGCCGGATGGGGGAGTGCTTCTGTTTGAAACTCTCCACGATCTCCTGCTGGGCATCGTCGGCCAGGCCGCCGTGCAGGACCTCGACCTGGTCCGGCTTGAGCCGCAGGTCGCGGGTGAGGCGGTCAGCGAGCCAGCCGAGGGTCGCGACGCTCGCTGAACACCACCGCCCTGACCGGCGAGGCAGCGCTGACACCGATGCCCCTCAGGTAGCGCAGCAGCTCGTCATATTTCGCCGACGAGGCGTCGCAGGCTTTGTTGAGCTCGTCCAGGCGTCGCAGGGCGGTGGCTTCGGTGTAGGCAGCTGCCGTGTTGCCGAGGCGGGAGAGTCGGCTGGTGATGGTCTCGTGCAGCGCGGCCGGCGACGAGAGGAAGGCCTTGGCCAGGGTCCAGGGGAACAGCGTCCTGCCGCTGCCGGAGTAGGGGGCTCATGCCGGTGTCCGGGTACAGCCACGTGGCGACCAGCCTCGTCGGCGAGGGCGTTCTCGGCGGCGGAGGCGGGCACGAGCCGGTTATCGGGTTCGCAGCGCTCGGCCCAGTCGGCGCCCACCTCCTCGGCGACCTCGGGGCTGTGGCGGTGCCGCCGGATCGTCAGCTGCCTGACCTGGTCGAGGTCGAGTTCCCCGTCACCGCTGACCGCGGTCGGGTCCAGCAGCCGGATCAGGTTCGCGAACGAGCTGGCCTTCCCGTTGTGCGGGGTGGCGGACGCCAGCAGCAGCGCGTCGGTCTGCGGTGCGAGGACGCTCGCGAGCCTGCTGTTCTGGGTCTCGGAGTTCGTCACGTTGTGCGACTCGTCTATCACGACAGCGTCCCAGCGGTGACGGCGCAGGTCGTGGATGAACCGCTCCTGTTTGAGGGTGTCGATGGAGATGATGACCCGGCGGAAATAGGTGAACGGGTTCCGGCTGGCCGGCAGCTTCTGCTTGACCCGCGCCACACCCTGCGAGTCGAGACGCACGAACGGGATCGCGAACCGCGTCCACAGCTCGTGCTGCATCTGCTCCAGCACGTGGCGCGGGGTCACCACGAGGATCCGCTCACCCCGGCCGCGCCGGATCAGCTCGGCCAGGATCATGCCGATCTCCAGGGTCTTGCCCAATCCGACGGCGTCGGCCAGCAGGATCCGGGGACGCAGGGACGCGGGATCGAGGGCCTGCGCAACGGCGCGCTGCTGATACCCCAGGGGATTGGCGAGCATGCCAGTCGAGACCGTCAGGGAGGCGTCACCCAGCGGGACAGGGGGTCTTACGCAGCATCGACTCAAGCCACAGCCGGGAACGCCGGTATCGGGGCGAGTCGTCGGCCCCTGACCCTGGCCTGCCGCGGATCGCTGACCTCGATGGCATCGAGCGCGGGATAGAACACCGCATCCTGGCCGCGCACCAGCTCCGAGAGCCCCGACGCGCTGATCACCGGGCCGTCGCCGGTCTCCTCCACCTGGGTGATGAGCCATTCCTCATCGCGGACCACCACGACCACCCCAGGAGCGAATGCATCGCTCACCTTGCGTCATACCCCTTCCCTTGACGGCGACAGCTTAGCCAATGGCGGAGGATGTCTACCACAGGTGAAGACACCGATTGACACAGGAAAGATCTCAGGGCTACTGTCCGAGGCAAGTGCATCGGAACTTCGGTGAGAATCCGGGCGGTCGCGCCACTGTATAGCCAGACCTGATCACTGTCTAACAACTCGTCTATGAGCGCTGAACTCGTGATGTGGTGGACGGTCTTTGTCGTCGGCATTGGTGTGGCAGCGCCCATCCGTCGACGGAGAAACAATGAACAAGCCCCGGCGGCCTGACATGCCCAGGCCCACGCATCTCCTCTCGCCGTTTAGGCCACTGGCCCTCGTACTCTCCCTGCTGCTGGCTCTTCTGACCGGCTGCTCGGGCTCGGCAACGCCCGCATCCTCCGAGGCAGGAGGGGACAAGTCGCCGATCGTGATCGGCCAGACGAGCGTATTGTCCAGCCTTGACCCGTTCAAGAAGAGCTGGGGACTCACCGCCGCAGGCGTCGGCGAGTACGTGTTCATGCTCCAGCCTGACGGCACCCAGACGTCCCGTTTCGTCGAGAAGGTGGAGCGTGTGGGCGACAACGACTGGACGATGACCGTCAAGGATGGCCCGAAATTCTCCGACGGCTCGGCAGTGGACGCCCAGGCCCTGGCCGACTGCCTCAACTCGATTCAGAAAAACAACTCGCTGTCCAACGCCTCGGCCGGTTTCATCAGCTTCACAGCCGAGGGAACCACCCTCACAGCCCACACCGAGCGCCCGACCGCAGACCTGTCGTCGGTGCTTGGCGAATGGAGCAACGTGGTCTTCAAGGCGGGCTCTGACGGAAATAACTTCTTCACCGGGCCCTACCAGGTCAAATCCTTCACCGCTGAAACCATCCTCGAATTGACCCCGAACCCCCAGTATCCTGACGCCAGCCGTCGCCCGGATGTGACCATCAAGGCATTTAAGGACGTCGATGCCATGAAGCTTGCCCTGCAAAGCAGCAGCATCGACATGGCCTTCACCATCACTCCTGACGTCGCCGGCCAGCTGGAGGGACAAAGCGGCATCCACGTGAAGTCAATCGATGCTGGCTACCAGTACTTCGGACGCCCCAACCTGGTCAGCGGGCCATTGACTGACCTCAAGGTCCGGTCGGCTCTCGACCTGGGACTGGACCGCACAGCCTATCTGACCGCATTGAAGGGCGGGACCGTGGCCAACGGTGCTTTCGCCCACTACTACAGTTTCGCAGGCACCGAGAACCTGACCACCAATCCGGAGGAGGCCAACAGGCTGCTCGACGAGGCCGGCTGGGTCAAGGGCAGCGACGGCATCAGGGCGAAGGACGGCCAGCAGCTGAGCCTGCGCCTGGTGACCTATGCCATGCGTCCCGACCTGTCGATCATCATGCAGATCATGGTCTCCCCAGCTCAAGGAGCTCGGGATTGCAGCCACCACGAGCGTGGTCGACGACATTCAGGGCGCTGTGAAGGAAGGCAACTACGACCTCGCCCTGTGGGCCCAGCACACCGCGCCCACCGGCAACCCGTCGTTCTTCCTGAACCAGTTCTTCCGTTCGGGCGCGGCCTCCAATCTCAATGGGTACTCCTCGCCCACGACCGACGAGATGCTCGACCGGCTTGCCGCGCTGCCCGCCGGCGCCGACCGGGACACCTTGGCTGTCGAGGTCCAGCACCAGCTTCGCACCGATGAGGCTGTGCTGTATCTGGTCGATCCGCAATGGCACATCAGGGGTCACCGACCGCCTGGCCAGCTATCAGCCCTATTGCGGTGACTACTACGTCGTGGACGCCAAACTTGGGCTGTCCTGACTGCCCGGTGAGCCTCCGCCTGAAAGGCCACGGCCAGTGACCCGCTTCCGCGGCATCAGTGGCGTGGCCCGCCAGGTGGGTCTGGCCTCCTGGCGAGCGTCGTCATCTTCATCGTCACCCGGGCCCTGCCCAGGACCCCGATGCAGGTCTACCTGGAGACCCACGGCCAGCCGGTCACCCCAGAGGCCCTTGAGGCATTGAGCAGACGATGGGGCCTGGACGGGCCGTTGACTGGTCAATACCTGCGGTGGATCACCGGTTTCCTCACCGGCGACTGGGGCGAGTCCATCTCGTCCGGGACGCAGGTGAGCGCGGAGTTCCTGAGCCGGCTGCCGGCGTCGCTGGCGATCGGCCTGGGCGGGGTGACGCTGGCATTCATCCTGTCCTATCCGCTCGGCATGCTGGCCTACACTCGCGGTGGCCTGTGGGATGGGCTGACCCGGGTGCTGGCCATAGCTGGGCAGGCCGTTCCCAGCTTCCTGGTGTGCACGCTGATCATCGCCGTGCTCGGGGTGAAACTGAGATGGATACCGTTCTACAGGCTGCCCCCGGAACGGGCTGTGGTGGCGCCGATGCTCGTCGTCGGGCTCTACTCGCTCGGTCAGCTTTCCCGGATAGCCTATGCGCACGCTGAACAACAGGCGGCGGAACCATACGTCATGGCGGCGGTCTCCCGCGGTTTCACCCGCTCGCAGGTCCTGTGGTGCGATGCTTGGCGTCCTGTTCTCTACGGACTGGTGAGCGCAGTGATCGCCAAGATGGCCTGGGTCATCGGCGGCACGGCTGTCGTTGAATACGTCTTCGCGGTACCCGGCATCAGCACCTATCTGATAAGCAGCATCTCCTCGCGTGACTACACCGTGGTGCAGTCCTATCTCATGGTGCTGGTGCTGTGGATGTTCGCCACCCGCGTCGTCCTGGGCCTTGTCCTGAACCGGCTGGATCCGAGGTCACGATGAGCCGCCGCGTCCAGGTCTTGTTGATCATCGTGGTCGTCGCCGCGGTGACCATCGCCAGCTGCCTGCCGCACGCTGACCCGATGCAAGTGGACCTGGCCAATGTCCTCACCGGCCCCAGCCAAGCTCATCCCCTCGGCACCGACCAGCTGGGCCGTGACCTGTGGGCGCTGACCGCGGCAGGTTACTGGCGCACCCTGGTTGTGGTCGCCGCAACCTGTGTGACCAGCCTGCTCATCGGGCTTCCCTGCGGGCTGGCGGCCGGATACCGGGGCGGCTGGCTTGACGCCGTGATCACGACGATCACCGATCTGACGATGGTGATCCCAAGCTTCGTCGCCGCGTTGATCGTCACCTCGGTGGCCGGCCTGACACCACTGACCGCCGGAATGGTGCTCGGGCTGTTCGGAGCCGGACCCTATGTGAACCAGGTGCGAGCATTGACCCGTACGGTCCGTTCCCGTGACTACGTGCAGGTGGAGCTACTGCTCGGCTCCCCGGCGCACACCATCTTGGCCACACATGTGCTGCCGGCCATCAAATCACCGTTGTCCAGCTATTTCGGCGCGACCGCATCAGGTGCGGTGCTGTCCTACGCGGGACTAGCCTTCATCGGTCTGGGCCTCGATACGACGACACCAGACTGGGGCACCATGCTCTACACCTACCGGTCCCAGACGGACAATCCGATGCTGATCCTCACCCCGGCCGCTGGCATCTTGCTGCTGGCATCGTTTTTCCACATCGTCTTCGATCCGGCACGATCATGAACGCACCAGAGCGGATAATCCTTCAGGTCAAGAACCTCACAGCCTCGGCTGCTGCGCCGCGCCCGAGACCAATCCTGCATGGCGTCGACTTTGATCTCAGGTCCACCCAACGTCTCGGCATCGTCGGCCCGTCGGGCTCTGGGAAGAGCATGATCTTGAAGGCACTCACCGGCTTCACCCCCGCTGCCATAGAAGTGAGCGGCACGGTATCGCTGAACGGCAAGGACGTCCTGTCCCTGCCGCCCGCGGAACGCCACCGCCTAGTGACGTCGAAACTGGCCTTGCTGTGGCAGGGACTCGATGCAGTCGCTCAACCCATACGAAAGTATTGGGAGTCAGCTGGTCAAGACCCTCCAGCTGCACGAGAAGCGGCCCCGCGCAGAGCTTCGGGATCTGGCCCAGGAATGGCTGGGGAGAGTCGGGCTACCCCAGGGTGCGAAGGTCCTCCAGGCGTATCCACACCAGCTTTCGGGTGGTATGCGGCAACGCGTCATGCTCGCTATGAGCCTGTGCGGCAGCCAGCCGATCGTGGTGGCCGACGAACCCACGACAGCCCTCGACATGGTGCGGCAAGCCGAATGTATTGGGCTGATTGATGAGCTCAGCCGGGGACGCGGCAGGGCACTGCTCTACGTCTCCCATGACCTGGCGCTGACTGCCCGTCTGTGCACTCACGTCATGGTCGTGAGTTCCGGGACCATCGTGGAGAGCGGCAGCCTCGACGAGGTCTTCAGCCACCCAGTCAGCGAGGTCACCAAGAGGCTCCTCGCCGGAACCAGGAAAGTTCGGCCACGATGACAGCCGTGCTAACCCTCGACGCCGTCAGCAAGGCATTCCGCCGTAGTGGCGGCCAAGTGCAGGCCGTTGACCGAGTCGGCCTGGAGCTGGTGGCTGACCACACGCTCGCGCTGGTGGGGCAATCCGGGTGCGGGAAGAGCACGCTGGGCAAGATCTGCGTCGGCCTGATTCAGCCTGACTCCGGCCGGGTCCTTGATGAGCGCGGCACTGACCTGGCGCGGCACCGCGGACGGCTCTGGCGTCCGCTCCGGCCGGCATTCCAACTGGTCTTCCAGGACCCGTTCGCGTCCTTCGCACCCCACCTGAGCCTGCGGCAAAGCCTGCTGCCGGTGGCTTGCCGCATCCACCGGCTTGACGCAGCCTCGGCAATGGTGAAGGTGAGCCGGCTACTTGCCGATGTCGGCCTTGAGGAAGCGCACCTGTCGCGTCATCCCGGTCAGCTGTCTGGAGGCCAACTGCAGCGGGCTGCGCTGGCCCGTGCCCTGCTGGCGGAGCCCCGGCTCCTGGTCGCTGACGAGGTAGCCTCCGCACTCGACGTGTCGATGCAGGATGAGATCACTCGATTGCTTGGAGAGCTCCAGAGGAAATGGCAGTTTTCGATGCTGTTCATAACCCATGACCTGGGGCTAGCCAAGGAAGTCGCGGATGAGATCTGTGTCATGGAAGATGGGCAGATCCTCGAACAGGGCACCGCGCAGCGGGTGATCGACTCGCCCACTGCGCCAGCCACCCAGCGGCTCGTTGAGAGCGTCCCGCGCTTTCCCTGGGGGAGGCCGAATGGCGGGACTGAAATCATTTATCGCACCATGCTCAGCAGCAGTCAGCGATGGACGGGATAGGCCGGATCTGTGCCCTGAGCCGCATGGACCATCAGCACGAAAGCAGGGGGATATGGACGTCGTCATCCACATTGACCAGATACCAGAGCTTGACGAATTGGTCAGCTTGTATGACTCCGTCGGATGGACTGCCCTATACCCGTGAGCCGGAGATGCTGCGCCGGGCGCTGAAAGGATCATCGCGGGTGGTGACCGCCTACGAGGGCGAACGGTTGATCGGGCTGGCCCGGATCATCTCAGATGGTGCCACGATTGCCTATCTGCAGGATGTGCTGGTGCGGCCTGAAGTACATCGGTGTGGCATCGGCCGGTGTCTCGTCGAAATGGTCTTCGAGCCGTACGCCAGAGTGCGCCAGCACGTCCCTGATGACCGACGCCTCACCCCGGCAGCGCGCCTTCTACGAGTCCCTGGGATTCACAGAGCTACACGCCCTGGGACCGGCACCCGGCCGGGCCTTCGCCCGCTTCCAGGTCTGAGAGACCACCGGCGTCAGGTCTGGAAACTTCTCAGTTCCTCGGTGTCCTGGACAGAGATCCCAGCTTCTGGTGAATGCGCAACCGGTGGCCGGTGTGAAATATTCCATGAAAAACGTTGTCTCTTTGCCAGAATCCGGCAAAGAGACAACGCATTGCTTTGACGACTTACATTTCTTCGACGGCTTAGCGGTAGGATTTCTCCAGCAGCTGCACGATCTCCTCCTTGGACATCACATAGCGATCCCAGTCGATCCCGATGACGTCGACTGTGTTGTCGGCGATCCTCTGGAACTCCGCCGGGTCGATGCCGAAGTCCGACATCTTCAGGTCGCTGGCTCCCGTGACCTCCATCAGCTGTTCGACGGCCCGGGAGAAACCGGTTCCGGGCTGCGCTGGGTCGGGTTCCACCCCGAGCAGCTTGCCCATCGCGTCGAAGAATTCGGGGAACTTGGGTGCCCAGAGCCGGTAGAACTCTTTCGCGATCAGGATCAAGGTGGCGCCGTGCGGAACCTTGGGGAATACCCACCCATGGCCTGGCCGATGATGTGATGGGTCGTGACGAAGCAGTGCGCCATCGCATATCCACCCAGAATGTTTGCGCCATAGGCCATATTCGTGCGCGCCTCCAGGTTGGAGCCATTCTCCAGCGCTTTGGGCAGCCACTGGTAGACAGTGGTGAAACCATCAATGGTGAACAGGTCCAGCAGGCGGTTCTGGTTGTTGTTGGTGATATAGCATTCCGCGTTGTGGAAGAAAGCGTCGAAGCCCTGGAACATCGTCTGGTTCTTGGGCAGTGAAACCATTAATTCGGGATCGATGATAGACAGCGTCGGGAATAACGCGTCCATGGTGAAATCGATCTTCTCGGCGGTCTCCTCCTTGGTGATGACGCAGTACTGGTCTGTCTCGGTGCCGGTGCCGCAGGTGGTGGCGATGGTGATGATGGGTGCTGCGACCTGGACGGGTTTGCGCCCGCCGCTGCCGACCTCGGCGTAATCCCACAGGTCACCGCCATTCTTGGCGATGATCGCAGTCGCCTTCGCCACGTCGATGCTGGAGCCGCCACCCAGCCCGATGAAGAAGTCACAGCCCTCTCGTTCGGCAAGAGCTGCCGCTGCCATCACGGTCTCCCGGTTCGGGTTGGGTGTGATGTCGCTGAAGATCGCGGCCTCGACGTTGTTCTTGGCCAGCAGATCGAGGACCCGCTGCTGAACGCCGATTTTCTCCATCAGGCCATCGGCTGTGACGCAGATCAGGGCTTTGGTCCCCGGTAGCTCCACTGAGGCGAGTTCCTCGAGCCGCCCGGCACCGAAGATGACGCGAGTCGGGGTGTAGGTGTCTACGGTGAACATCGGAATCTCTTTCTGACGTGAGGGTTAGTTTGTTGTGGGCTTTGGCTGGTTCTCGTTGCTTTCACTTTCCTGACGGGAACCCCAGTCGTGTTTGACCAGCCAGAAGTCGGCATTCTTGATCCCGAGCTTGACCGGGTCGAAGTGCGGATCCAGCCCTGCCCTGGCCTGCTCCTCGTAATCCTTCCAGACCGTGCGGACGATCTTGAACAGGAACACCAGGCAGAACAGGTTGACCCAGGCGATCAGGCCGAGCCCGATATCGCCGACAGCCCACACGAAATCGGCGCTGATGATCGAGCCGGTGAAGACGATCGCCATGGTGCCGAGCTTCAGACCGAGTTTCAGGCCTTTGCCCTTGCGCCCATCCAGCAGGTACAACAGGTTGGTGTTGGCGACGTAGAAATAGGCCAGCAGGCAGGCGAAACCGAACATCAGCACCGCCACTGCCACGAAGGCCGGACCCCAGCCGGGAGCCAAGGTGTTGATGGACTCCTGCACCCAGTTCGGCCCGACGGCCACACCCGGCAGGTTCTCGATGAAGAAACCACCGTCGGGGTTGGTCACGTTGAATTTGCCCGAGACCACCATCATGAGCCCACTGGCCATGCAGATCAGCAGGATGTCGATGTGAGACGCTGAAGGTCTGCACCAGGCCCTGCTTGCCCGGATGCGACGTGCGCGCGCCAGCCGCGGAGAAGGTGGCCTCACCCAGTCCGTTCGACGAGGCGAACACCGCACGCCGGACGCCCCAGGCGACAGCAGCCCCCGCGATGCCCGCCAGCAGCGGCTCCATGCCGAAGGCCGAGCGGACTATCAGACTGATGGCGCTGGGAATCTGGGCATAGTTGATGCCGATGACCGCCAGCGCCAGGCCCAGATAGCCGAAGGCCAGCAGCGGCACCAGCACCTGGGTCACCTTGACCAGCCGGACGGTGCCACCGAAGATCACCATCGCGACCAGGCCGGTCACGACGACCGCAGGCCCCCAGGACGGCAACCCAAAAGCCCGACTCCAGCTGCTGGCGATGGTACTGACCTGGAGGCCGGGGAACACCAGGCCATAGCCGACGACACCCAGGACCGCGATGAGCGCTCCCACCTTGGGCCAGTTCAGGCCGTACCGGATGTAATACGGCATACCGCCGATATCCTCCTTGGCCCGTTTCAGATCTTCGTCCTCGACCTGGCGTTTGAACGTCTGGGACAGGCAGGCCTCTGCGTAGCCGACGGTGCAGCCCAGCAGGCCGGTGACAGCCATCCACAGCAAGGCGCCCGGGCCGCCACCGCCGATCGCGGTGGCAACACCCGCGATGGAACCCACACCGACGCGGCTCGCGAGGGCCATGGCCAGGGCCTGGAATGACGACATGCCGCCGTCGCCGCCAGTCGAGTCACGCAGCTGGCGGACCATGTCCGGGACCCGCCGGAACTGCACAGCCTTGGTGCCGATCGTAGGCCAGTCCCAGGCCGAGAACCACATACGCCATCGGATTCCAGATGAAGTCCGCTATCGCCTGAGTGTCTGAGGTGATGTCCAGAGGGATCATTGATGTGCCTAACCCTGTTTGAGGCGTGCCAGGGCATCGCGCAGACGGGCGACATCATCGGCCGGGTAGGGCGCCAGTGGTCGGCGTGGCGTCCCGGCCGGCTGACCCTGTAACTCCAGCCCGGCTTTCACGCCGGGGATGAAGGCCGTCGTGATCAGGAGATCGATGACGGGATAGACCCGCTTCCACTTCGCCAGGGCCTCATCGAGCTTGTTCTCCTTGATCAGGGCAGCGACCTCGACCAGCTCCTCCGGGACGACGTTCGCAGCGCCGGCCATGATGCCGGCCGCCCCCTCGACCAGGGCGCTGTACAGGTAGACGTCCCAGCCGATGAATGTGCCGATGACGTCGCTGTGGTAATGGATCAGCTCAAGTGCCTGCTCGAAGTTCGCGCTGGAATCCTTGATGTACTTGACGTTGTCGATCTCGGTGGCGAGCCGCCGCACCAGCGCGGGATCCAGATTCACCCCGGTGGCCGACGGGATGTTGTAGAGCATCACCGGCAGATCGACCGATGCCGCGACATCCTTCAGATACGCGACCGTCTCCTCGACGGTGACTGCCTCATAGAAAGGCGTGACCAGCATCAGCACATCGGCCCCCGAGGACTGCGCCGCCTGCGACAGCCGGATGGCCTCGGCAGTCGAGGTGGCGCCCGTCTGGGCGATGACCGGCACCCGGCCCGCGGTCTGCTCCACGACGATGTCGACGACCCTGCGCCGCTCATCGGAGGACATGGTGCCGACCTCTCCAGTCGAACCGCAGGCCACGACGCCGCCGACCCCGGCTGAGACGGAGCGTTCGACGACTGCTCTGAGGGAGGTCGGCGTCGATGCTCTCACTGGAGTCGAAGGGGGTGGCCAGGGCGGTGAGGACGCCGGACAAGTGCTTGGACATCATTCTCCTAGAAAAGTGAAACAGCGGTGCGCAGAAAGGATTTGGGGCAGAGGGGATTGGGTGAGACGCCCTGCGTCAGGCGTTGTGGTGGGTCTGGCGCTCGGTGGCGAGGATGCTGGCGGCATTCGTTGCCGCCGCGAACCCCGAAGTGATGGCGCTTTCGGTGTAGAGGGTGCCCAGGAAGTCACCGGCCAGTAGGACGCGGCTGGCGCCCCGCATCAGCGTGGGCTGGAGCTTGGAGCGGCCTGGGAAGCAGTACGGCGAGGCGGACTTTCAGCGCTCGGCCCGGGCCTCCACAACCATGTCGGAGAAACCTGGCCGCAGGACTTCCTCAAGATCCGCCAGATGTGTCGCGATGACCTCCTCGTTGCTCTTGTCGAAGAGCCCGTCCAAGGCTGGCGGGGAGAAGCACATGATGGAGCCGCCTGGCTGGCGTTCCTTCTCCTGGCTGCGGATCACGCTTGCATGGTTCAGGCAGATGGCGAACGACCGCTTCGGAGCCGCGATCGCGTAGACGTCGTCCCAGCGCTGACGGGTTGTCTCGTTGGTGAGGAAGGCTGTGCTCACGTGGGGCCCGTACTGGACCTTGCCCAGGGCCTCGTTCAGGTCATACGGGAGATCAACGGCGATCTGGTGTGAGACATCGGCGGTTGTCGCCAGGATGACTGCCCGGGCCTCGGCCTCGTGGTCCTGGCCGTCCTGCTCGTAGCGCACGAGCACTGAGTTCTTCCGGTGAACCACCTCGTGAACCCTGGCGCCGAGCTGGACGGTGTCCCCGAGAAGCAACTCTGGTGTGGCGAGGATGTCTGGCGAAATCGTGAACCCTGGCGCCGAGCTGGACGGTGTCCCCGAGAGCCACCGCGACGGACTCGGTGAGGGTCGACGGGCCGCCCACGATGGCCCGGTTCAGGCCCTGTCCGATACCGAGCACCAAACTGAAATACCCGATGCCCGACCCGGCCGAGATCTGGTCCATATCCCCGGCGGAACGTGTCACCGTCGTCTTGAACAGGGCTGCGGCATCCTCGGGCTGGTCCTTGATGAAGTCGAGGAACGAACGCTCGTTGTCGAAATCGTAAACTCGCTGCTGCCGCATCGGACCGGACTCCCCAGGGCGCTGCCGCACGACGGCGGTGTAGCGGGCCACGCCGCTGACTACCTTGATGCCGGTGAGCAGGGTGGCAAGCCGGGCCTTGAACGACATCGGGATGCGGAACGGATAGGTGGCGATGTGCCCCTTCCGGATGAACTTCCCATTCATCTGAAGGCCTTGAAGGGAACCCGGCACCGCGACGGCTAAGACCCCGACCTCGTTCAGCAGCGAGTCCGTTGAACTGCCCGGGCCTGCGAACACGTGCCCTCCCCAGTTCAGCCAGTACTGACCACGCCGCTCGGAGCGTATCCGGCCACCCACGCGGGAGTCGGCTTCCAGAACCAGTGTGTCCCAGTGGCGCATCCGCCAGGCAGCAGACAATCCGGCAAGGCCAGCTCCGACAACGATTACATCCTTCACTGACGTCTCTCCTTTGAGTACGAACGACCAATCCAGGCCAAGCATCGTGATTTCTGACAACGTAACATTTGATCACAGATCACGCAAGGGGTGAATAAAAACTAAGAGGTGAATAAAAAGCTGACCGCTCGTGCAATTGGCTGCGCGAGCGGTCAGCTCTGATGATCTTCTTGGATCCTTCAGCCGGCCTAATCGGCTCCCTCATCTGGCAGGGCGGCCCGGATCCGCTCAGTGGCGGCGTCCAGGGAATCCGCCGTTATCTGTTCCGCCCGGTCCACGTCGCCAGCGGCGACAGCGTTGATCAGCTCTTCTTGGTAAGACAACAGGATGTCGGTCTGGCCGGATTCGATCTGCCGCCTGACACCCACGATCTTGTACGAACGGCACCGCTGCCACAGCCTGCGGATCGTATCCAGCAGCACCGTGTTGCCGGAGCAGAGATACACGCTGGCGAGCAGTTTCTCGTCGAACTCCAGATACTCGATGGCATTCCCCCGGGCCAAGGCTGAGGCCAGGCGGCTATGAAGCTTGCGGAGCGCCTGGATGTCCTTGGTGGGCACAGCGGGTGCCCCCAGCCGTGTCGCCTCAACCTCCAGGATGCGGCGGACCGCATACAGCTGGAGGAGCTCGTCCCGGGTGAAACGTTTCACGACGGCGCTGCGGTGTGGGAAGGTCTCCACGAGGCTGAGCTCCTCCAGCCGCTTGATTGCCTCCCGCACCGGCATGACGCTGGTGCCCAGCTTCTCAGCGAGCTGGCGGATCTGGAGCCGTTGCCCCGCTCGATACTCGCCAGTCATGATCGCATCGTGAATGGCATCGAACGCCTGGTCTCCAACACGCTGGGCAGGTTCCAGCTTCATCAATGCCACGGGGGGCATTTTATTGCAGACAGCCACTCTTTGACGAACCAGAGGTCTTGACATGTCGTACCGCACATGCTCTGCCTGGGGGCGTCGCCCTTCCCCGGTCATAGCTCTAGATGGATTCCCGAGGTCTTCTGCTTGATCATCGCAGCAATCAGATCTGCTAGGTGGGCGCCAGCCTCGATTGGATTCGAACCGGAGCTGTGGATGTTGGAGACACAGGTCCGCTCCGCCTCCGACATCCCCACCTTTGCCTGGTAGGCCAGGTAGGCCGACAGCGACTCCGCACTGGCCAGTCCCGGACGTTCCCCGAGCAGCACGCAGGTGACAGTTGCGCCGAGTGCCTCGGAGATCGGTTCCATGGAACGCACCCGGCCGTATTTCACGAAGAATGGGGTTCCCATCGTCAGGCCGTGCAGCTTCAGGCCCTGGTCCAGCGCCGGCAACAACTCCGCGACGTTGGCCTCCACCGAGGTCGATGAAAGACCATCGGCCACGAAGACCTGCACCTCAGGCTTGGACTGGCAACGCTGCTTGATCTCGGCTATGACGGCGTCGTCAAACTGGGCGCCAAGCTCCGGGTTGGTCAGGTACTCGTCCTTTGACCTGCACTTGGTCTGCACTGTGAACAACCCGGCGTGCTCCAGCCAGTCGGACGCCACATCCGTGAACACCGCATCCATGGCTGCGGCCTGATCCGCCCAGAAACGCAGTTGCGCTGCCGTGGTGTATCGCGGTCCGGTCCGGCCCTGGCCAAGCCTGGCCCAGGTGCGGGCCTTCAGCCGCGCGAACTCGTCTGGATTCGCCGGATCCGGTACCCGGTAGACCTGCCGGTAGTCGACGGCCCGGATATCCGGGATCTCCGCCTCCGCTTCCTGTTCCTGCTGCCCTCGGCGTGGCTCTGGTGTGGCGGCCTGCTGAGGCGCATCGGACGCAGGGCGCACACCGAGTTCTGCGATCACCCGGCGCACGATCTCTTCAAACTGCTGGCTCTGCTCAATGCTCATGGTTATCCTCACTCAACTCATAGGAACATGGAGCCGTCGCCGGACCGTTCGGTCAGCACGCCACTCTCATCGCAGAGGCCGCGAGAGACCATCCAGCGATGGAACTCCGGAGCTGCGGTCCTGCCGAGCAGTTCGCGAAGCGCCGCGTTGTCGTGGTAGCTCGTGTCCTGGTAGGCGAGCATCACGTCGTCGGCGCAGGGAACCCCGATGTAATAGGTGGAACCTGCCATCGCCAGCAGCATGGTGGCCTGCTGCTGATCATCCATCGTGATGGAGGTGTGGTTGGTCCAGCACGGGGCCATGCCCATGGGCAGACCCAGCATCTTGCCCATGAAATGATCCTCAAGATTCGCCCTGATCATCTCCTTGCCGTCGTAGATGGTCTCGGGACCGATGAAGCCGGTCACATTGTTGACCATGAAGGGACGGAAGAAGCGTCCGAACCCGTAGGTGCGGGCCTCGAGCGTCATCTCGTCGGCGCCGTGATCCCGGCCGACCGAGACCTCCGAGCCCTGTCCGGTCTCGAAGTACAGGAGGTTCGCTCCCTGGCACTGCCCATACTGCTTGGCCAGTTCGTAGGCCTCCTCGATGAGGGCGCGGTTCACGCCGAAATCGTCGTTGGTGTCCTGGGTGCCGGCGATCGACTGGAAGATCATCGACAGGGGAGCCCCGCGGCGGATCGCTTCCATCTGGGTGGTGATATGCGACAGCACAACCACCTGGGTCGGGACCTCGTTGCGCTCCTTGAACTCCCAGACGGCCTCGGCTATGCGCTTGGTGTTGGTCGGGTCATCATTGACGGGATTGATACCGAAACAAGCGTCGCCGCAACCGAAGCTGAGCCCTTCGGCCAGGCTCACGATGATGCTTTCCGGGTCGTCGGTGGTGGAGTTCGGCTGCGCCCGGTAGGCGATGGTGCCGGGCTGGCCAATCTCGGTGTTGCACTGCGTCGTGTAGTGGATGCGGGAGGCTCCATACACCAGATCCATAGCTGTCATCAGCTTGGCGACGGCGGCCGCCACCTCACCGGTGAAGTTGCGGGCTGAGCGTTTCAGCACGTCCGGAGTGGTCTTGTGGTCGAGAATCCACTCGCGTAATTCGCCGATGGTCATATTCTTCACCGACTGATAACCAGGCTGGTTCAACCCATCCCAGTTGACGCGCGTCACCTCGTCTTCCTCATAAGGGATGACCGGATTCTCGGTCAGGTCTCCCACGGTGAGTTCTGACAACACTATTTTCGCCGCGACACGTTCGCTTGCGCTCTGCGCCGCGATTCCTGCAACCTGTCAGCTGCCTTGGGCTCGTTTGCCTTGGCTAGTACATCCGGAATCCCGGTGAACCGGTAAGTTACCCCGTCGAGGGTGGTGCTTAGCTTCATTACTCTCCTTCGGGTCGGTCATTGAAGACCAGGGTTTTCACGACAACCGGCACAGCTCGCCCCGCCCCGACAGGCTTGCCGATGTCGATGTAGTCGCCGCCGCCGGTCTGCACCGAGTCGATGCAGATGACGTCTTCCCTGCGACCACGCTGTACGGCCAGCGACTGCCCGAGCACTTTGGCGCGGTCCGATTCGAGCACCACCACCAGGGGATGCTGGCCTTCTAAAAATCTCGCTGGCGCCTTTGATGATTGCGCCTGCCAGTTCCCTGCACCGCCACGAATGAATTCAGCCCCCGGCCACGCAAGGAGATCGCGACACTCTGGGTGGGGTCGTCCGGGTTGAGGGCGTGCAGCAGATCTTTCGATCACCTGGGGTAGGCGTTCTGGATCGTTTTCCGCCTCTTCCGGGACCGTGATGATCGGCACATTGCGGATCGGCAGTGAGGAAACCGAGAACTCGACTGTGGAGCCGGACAGCTCCGTGGTGTGAACTCCGGCCCCGACGACGGTGGCCCCTGATGGTTTCGGTCCCCTGATGCCTTGTCACACGTTTGAAAGCTGGATCCTCGGCTATAGCTTGGCCGAGCAGAACCCCGATGTCGCCGAAACGGAAGGGATCGCTGGACTCGGTGCTGCTGATGAGGTCGGCGATGCCGCCTGAGAAACTGATGTCACCCGGAACCAGGTCCTTCGACAGCGGCCGCCCCTGGTTGGTGTACAGCACCTCGTGGATCTCATCGCGGTCCATAAGGCCGATCGCCGTGGCAAGCTGGCGTGCCATGACCTGGGTGAGGCTGCGCAACCGGGTGATGTCGGCCCGGTCCCCGACGGCCACGGCGATCCCGTGATGCCTGGCTAGCCGGGCAAGCTGGTGCGAGATATAGGTGATGTGTCCGTCGGTAACCCGCAGCAGGCGTCCGCCGATGTCGATGCAGCTCGTGCCCAGCAGCTGTCCCTGGCGGTAGGCCGCGATGTTCGTCGTGCCCCCTCCGATGTCCAGGTTCGCGACGATGGCGCTGGTGTGCTCCGAGTAGGTGTCCAGCCCCGCTCCTCGGGCCGCGAGGACTGACTCCAGGTGCGGGCCGGCAGTCGAGACCACAAAATCCCCTGCAAGCGTGCTGAGAGCAGCCAACACCTGCTCGGCGTTCTCGGCGCGAGCCGTCTCGCCGGTGATGATCGCGACCCCGGTGCCGATGTCATCGGGAGCCAGACCGGCCTTGGCATATTCATCGATGACGAGTCGTCTCAGTGCGTCTGTGTCGATGGTCCGCGGATCGAGCAGCGGGGTGATGTGGATATCGCTACGGCGCAGGATCTGCTTGTCGACGATCGTTATCCGGGGGATCGAGAAGACGTTTGCGATGTTCTCGACAGTCAGGCGGCTGAACACCAGCTGAGTGGTTGAGGTGCCGACGTCGATGCCGACGCTCAATATCGTGTCAGTGCCACTCATATCAGATCAGCCCCGTCGCGATGCCATGATGACGTGCGTGGGGATGACCGTATCCCGATGGTTGAAGCGATAGGGGAGACAACTAGCCATATTCCTTTCCTTCTAGGGCCTGAGCTGGCCGGCCTGCAACGGAGGACAGGGCGGTCAGGGCAGCCTCGCGGGCGGCTGCGATTTCCGCTTCCGTTCCCGACAACCACATCCGGCCGAACATGCCCACCGATTCCAGGTGGTTCAAGAAGACGGGGGCTGCCTTCTCGGCCTCGTTGGCGGCCAGGCAGACGTACGCGGCGGGCTCCACCTCAAGCACCAGCATGGTCTGTCCAGCCTCAATCATCGTGCCGCGGTTGAAACGATTCAGCACCTGCGCCTGGTTCGGGTGAATGTTCGTTATGACCTGCTCGGAAACCACCCGCGGCGCATACCGATCGGTCTCCGGCAGGCCGATCGCCTCCAGCGCCACCTCGGCGGCGCGCAGCACCTCAGCCTGGGAGGCCGAGTGCACCTCGAACATCCCATACTGCCGTTCAACCTGTTGTGCGCCCGGCACCACTGCCACCGACTTCAGCACCCGGTCGACGACGGGAAATACCCAATTGCTCGGCGACAACTCGATGTAGAGGACGCTCTTCCCCTCTACCGGCGGGGAGCCGTCGGATACCGCGCCGACGAAAGCCGCGAACTGTGGCTGCAGCCGGTCAAGGTGGCAGAGCGCACGTAGCTGGATTCCGGACACGTCCATTGTCGGCTTCCTTCTGGCCCTGGGCGTCGTCAGTCGTGGTGGGGCAGGATCAGTCCGACCTCACTGTGCGGGCGGGGAATCACGTGCACAGAAACCAGCTCACCGACCCGGGCGGCGGCAGACGCACCCGCGTCCGTGGCGGCCTTCACAGCGCCAACGTCGCCTCTCACCATGACGGTGACGTAGCCGGCGCCGATCTGTTCCTTGCCGATTAGCCTGACATTGGCGGCTTTGACCATCGCGTCAGCGGCTTCGATGGATCCGATGAGGCCCTTGGTCTCGACCATGCCGAGCGCGGCCATGCTGGAATCTGACATCTTGGTTACTCCTTGGTGTGGGTGATGTATCAGGGTTTGGTTATTGCCATTGTCTCTATGGGTCGCCAGCGACACAGGCAGCACTCTGCTGGGGATCGGCCGGTGTCACGACGTGGTTTCAGCCGCGTCAGCGGAGCGGCGTCATGGCAGACGGCGAGGTGAGCTTCCTGGCGTCTCTGCGGCCGGTTTCACAAACCATTGAAGCCAGGAACTGGGCCGGATCAGCAGCTTAAGCCCGAGCCGGGGACGCTCCTCGGCTCAGGCAGCAACTGGCTTGGTGGCCTGAATAAATCGTGTGGCTGGCGCTGGGCGGGGAGAGGAATTGGGCGCAGCACATCACAGCTCTCCTTTGAGTTCGTTTGCCGTAGATACGGCCTTGCGGGGATTTCAAACGTAACATGTGATCACAGAACCCCGCAATAGATTCAGGCCGTCTGCTCACCAGGTGGGCAGCCCTCGGGTATGGAACGGCTTCCGGGACTTGCCTGGCCAAGTGTCGTGTATCGGAGGTTCAGCGGGAGACTGCTCCGGGCGGATGCTGTGCCAAGACAGCCGAGTGAAACACTACCGGGTCGTACCGTAAGGTGAACGAGGCGAGGCGCCGCATCCGGGGCCGGAGAACACCAGCGAACGATACGCGGCACTGGGTCCTCTGCTGGATTTACGCGGGATGTGATCTGGGGTCCGGTCGTGGTGTTTGATGTCCGGTGTCAGTTTCTGTCATAGGTCGCAGCCCCAAGGTGTGGTGCTTGTGTGTGGTACTCGGCCAGGCCGCAGCCATGACGTTGCAGCAGGCTGGTGGGCCTGCGTATAGCGGGCCTGCTATATCGTTGAGGAGTGAGGTTTGATACTTCCCGGGCGGCGCAGCTAATCCGATCCGCCCGCGCTGACGCCGGTCTCACGCAGGAGGAGCTGGCTTGCCGTGCCGGAATCCAGCAGGCGAGCCTGGCGCAGATGGAGACCGGGTCGCGCGGCGTCTCCGGCGACATGCTTGAGCGCGTGTTGCAGGCTGCGGACTACCGCCCCGCTGTACCGCTGAGTGAGCAGGCGTCATCAATCCGGGACGTGGCATCCCGCCTTGGATTTAGCCGGCTCAGGGTTTTTGGCTCTGCGGCGCGTGGCGAGGATCACTTCAGGAGCGACATCGACCTTATGGTGACCGCTGGACCAGGCACCGACCTGCTAGCCCTCGCCCTCTTATCCGATGAGATCGAGCGCCTGACCGGATTCCGGGCAGACATCGTCGATGACACCCGCGCAGAAGAACTCATGCCGCAGGCCCTGGCCGAGGCGGTGCCGCTATGAGAGATATACATCCGGCTTTCCACAGGACCTCTCAGGCGACCTCATCCAGTCGGCGGACCACCGGTGGGGCGGTGGACTGTGCGGCGGCCAGGTCGTAGGCCATCTGCATGGCGAGCCACGAACGGGCGGTACCGGCACCCGCCGCCTCCAAACGGATGGCTAGATTGGAGCTGATACCCGCATGGCCGTGCAGCACACGGCTGAGCGTCACACGAGATACCCCCAGCCGCGAAGCGGCTTCTTCAACGCTGAGTCCCAGTTCGCGGATGACGTCTTCCCGCAGGACTTCTCCAGGGTGCACCGGGTTATTCATCATGGTTCCTTCTCAGTGGTAATCCTGATAGTCGACAAGTTCAACATCAGATTCGATGAATCGGAATGTGATACGCCAGTTCCCGTTGACCCAGACGGACCAATACCCTGAGAGCTCACCTTTTAGCGGGTGGAGCCGAAAAGATGGGATGGCCATATCTTGAGGATCTTTGGCTACGTCGAGAACTGACAAGATGCGCAGCAGCTTGGGGACATGTGCTGCCTGTACGCCCTTCTTGCTTCCATGGTGATAAAGGGTCTCTAGTCCCTTGTGACGGAAGCTGATGATCATGACCTAATTGTATCGCATAGCGATACACTATACAATAGATGCGCCTCAGTAGGTGGTCAGCCCTCGGGCGCGGAACTGCTCGCGGACCCGTTCCGTCAGCTCCTTCGATGGCGGCGTGGTCTCCGAGAGTTTATAGGGCAGGCCCATGGTGGCCCATTTGTCACGCCCCATCTGGTGGAACGGCAGCACCTCGACCCGCGACACCACGCGGATCTGCTCGACGATGTCGGCGACGGCCTCCACGTTCTCGACGGCGTCGGTGAGGCCCGGGACCAGCACGAACCTGATCCACGCCTCCTCAGTGCCGCGCTCGCTCAGGCGCCGGGCGAAGTCGATGGTCGGTTTCAGGTCTCTGCCGGTGGTCTTCCGGTAGACCTCGGGGATGCCTGACTTGATGTCGAGGAGCACCAAGTCAAGGTTGTCGAGCAGCTCGTCGGAGGCGTTCGCACCCAGGAAACCGGAGGTGTCGATGGCGGTGTGGATGCCCATCTGCTTCGCCTCGCCCAGCAGCCGCCTGACGAACGCGGGCTGCATCAACGGTTCGCCCCCGGAGACCGTCAGCCCTCCCTTGGTGGCGCGGAAGATCGAGCGATACCGTTTCAGGCGTCCCACCAGGTCGCCGAGGCGCACCGGCTGGCCCTTGGCGGCGAACATCGTGTCCGGGTTGTGGCAGTACAGGCAGCGCAGCGGACAACCTGAGAGGAACACCGTCATCCGGGTGCCAGGCCCATCGACGCCTGTCACCAGCTCCCAGGAGTGCATCGACGCCAGTTCACCGGCCCGCACCAGTTCGAGATGCTCGTGACGGTCCAAGTCGTCAGTGATATCGATGCCAGCGGTGCCCGCGCCACCGGGCCGCAGCCGTGGCATCTCCAAGTCGACGGGGGCGACGCGGAACTCCCCGGACACACCGTCGGCGACGGGAGCGACACGCACCCCCGCCGCCGAATCGAGTGAGGTCGTCACGAACCCTGGTGGAAGGTCCGGGAGAGGACGTCGCGCTGCTGCTCCTTGGTGAGCTTCACGAAGTTCACGGCATAGCCGGAGACACGCACCGTCAGGCTCGGGTACTTCTCCGGATTCTCCATGGCGTCCTCAAGGGTCTCACGGTTCAGCACGTTGATGTTGGCGTGGAACAGCCCGGGGGCATCGCCGCGGGCCTCGCGGGCTGCCTTCATGTCTGCCACGCGTTCGTCAAAGGTCTTGACTGCCATTTCTTTCCTGCTTCCTTCTGACTGGGATGGTGGTTCAGCAGCAACCCTCGGGCACGAAACCCGCGTCGAGGATGCCTACCAGGTTGTCTACCTGCTCATCCTTGGTGCGGCCAAGGGCGGAGGGTGTGATGGTGTTGGTCAGTGAGATGCCGTCCAGGGCATCGTCGTAGTCGAGCTTGCCCACCGACAGCATCGAGGCCAGCATGCCGTGGTTGTCGATGCCGTTCTCGGGGTTGGCGCCCGGCGCGAAGGGGGTGCCCGCCTGGTGACCGGAGGGGAACGAGCCCGTCGCCTTGCCGTAGACCACGTTTGAGGTGATTGTCAGCACCGACTGCGTCGGTATCGCATCCCGGTACAGCGGGATCTCCTTGATCTTGCTCATCACCGTGTGCACGACGGCGGCGGCGATGTCATCGGCCCGGTCGTCGTCATTGCCGTAGGTGGGGAAGTCGCCCTCGGTGATGTAGTCGATGACCAGCCCCGTTTCATCACGCACAGGGGTCACCGTGGCGTACTTGATGGCCGACAACGAGTCCGCCACGATCGACAATCCGGCGATGCCGCAGCCCAGGGTGCGCAGGATGTCGGAGTCGTGCAGTGCCATCTCGATTGACTCGTAGGCATAGCGGTCATGGCAGTAGTGGATGATGTTAAGGGCCTCGACGTAGGTGGCTGCCACCCAGTCGAGCATCTTCTCGTATCGCATCCACACGTCATCGAAGTCGAGGGGGCCATCACCGGCCACCCTTCGTGGTCGGGGACGATGAGCTTGCCGCTCATCTCGTCGCGGCCGCCGTTGATGGCGTACAGCAGGGTTTTGGCGGCGTTCATGCGGGCACCGAAGAACTGCATCTGCTTGCCGACCCGCATCGGGGAGACGCAGCAGGCGATGGCCGCGTCGTCACCCCAGTGGGAGCGGATCTGCTCGTCGGCCTCGTACTGCACCGATGAGGTCTCGATGGAGATCGCTGCGCAGAACTCCTTGTAGCCCTCCGGCAGCTTCGGGTCCCAGAAGATCGTGATGTTCGGCTCGGGGGCAGGACCCAGGTTGCGCAGCGTCTGCAGCAGGCGGAATGAGGTCTTGGTGACCAGCGAACGCCCGTCCTCGCCGATGCCGGCGTCAGACCAGGTGGCCCAGTACGGATCGCCGGAGAAGATCTGGTCGTACTCGATGGTGCGCAGGAACCGCACGATCCGCAGCTTGATGACCAGGGCGTCGATGATCTCCTGGGCGTCCTCCTCGGTGAGCACGCCGTCGGCGAAGTCACGTTCGAAGTAGCAGTCGAAGAATGCGGAGAGCCGTCCGATGCTCATCGCGGCGCCGTCCTGCGACTTCACTGAGGCCAGGTAGCCGAAATACGTCCACTGTACGGCCTCCCTTGGCGTTGCGCGCTGGGCCGGAGATGTCGAAGCCGTAGCTGGCGGCCATCGCCTTGAGTTTCTTCAGCGCCTTGATCTGCTCAGCATGCTCCTCGCGGAATCGTGCCCAGTGCTCCGAGAAGGGCGCTGAGTCGACGGCCGCCTTGTCGGCCTGCTTGAACTCGATCAGCTTGTCCACGCCATACAGCGCCACGCGCCGGTAGTCGCCGATGATGCGGCCACGGCCGTAGGCGTCGGGCAGGCCCGTGATGATGTGCGACGAGCGGGCGGCGCGGATCCGGGGGTGTAGATGTCGAAGACTGCCTCGTTGTGTGTCTTGCGGTACTTCGTGAAGATGTCCTTGACGTCCTGGTTGGGCTCTTTGCCGGCCTCGCGGATGGCGGTCTCCACCATGCGCCACCCGCCGTTGGGCATCATCGCGCGTTTCAGTGGGGTGTCGGTCTGCAAGCCGACGATCACATCGTCGTCGGCACTGATGTGGCCCGGTGCGAAGGCGTCGATGTCCGCTGGCGTCTCGGTGTCGACGTCATAGACTCGGCGGGCACGCTCCACTGACAGGTAGTCCTGCTCCAGGTGTCCCACACCGGAGCGTCTTGGCGGTGGGACCTGCCAGGAAAGAGGCGTCACCGGTGTAGGGGGTGTAGTTGCGCTGGACGAAGTCCCGTACGTCAATGGCTTCCTGCCATGGCCCTGGAACGAAACCCTCCCAGGGATCGGTGCGGATGGGGCTGACTTCGGGCTCGGCGATGGTCGTCATAGATCCCTTCCTCAACTGCGTCCACCCGGCCCCGACCAAGACGGCTGCACGACCGGGCCGTCTGGAAGGGCACGACGGTGGGCTGGTTCACGTTCGACGGACCCATTCTAGCCGCGTGATATAGCGGCGACGGCCAGAGTCCCGCCACGAGAGATTGGGCTAGTGGGGCACATCCACGCTCAGGCTGGCTGCGGATCGCATGGCGCATGATTCAGGTGCGCTTTTTCCTCCAAATGCCGCTACCACCCCATGACATAAACGGGGTCTTCGGGATTGGAAGATTGTGCGTCTGTGCCGGTCAGGAGGCCCGTTCCAGGGCCTCCGAGACGACAGTCGCCAGATCGTCCGCGGACTCAACGCCGACGCTCATCCGCACTAGCCCGCCGGTGATCCCCGCCGTCGCCCGGGCCTCGGGCGACATACCGGCGTGCGTCATGGAGTCAGGGTGGCAGATCAACGACTCGACCCCGCCCAGAGACTCCGCCAGGTGGAAGATCAGCAGCCCGTCGAGAAATCGCTCCGCCGCTTGGACGCCGCCGTGCAACTCCAGGCTGATAAGCGACCCGAAGCCGCTCTGCTGCCGGGCCGCGACCTCATGGCCCGGATGTTCCGGCAGGCCCGGATAGTAGAGACGTGCTACGGCGGGATGCGTGCGCAACACCTCGACGAGAACGGCGGCGTTCTCCTGGTGGACGCGGAGCCGGGCATCGAGAGTGCGGATGCCACGCAGCGCCAGGTAGGAATCGAAAGCCCCGGCGGTCAGGCCGAGGGCATTGCCCCACAGCCGCAGCCGCTCGTGCTGCTCCTGGGTGGCGGCGATCACCGCGCCGCCCACCACATCGGAATGCCCGTTCAGGAACTTCGTGGTGGAGTGCACCACCAGGTCCGCCCCGTGCTCCAGAGGACGCTGCAACAGTGGAGAGAGGAACGTGTTGTCAGCCACCACCAGCGCCCCGGCATCGTGGGCTGCCGCTGAAGCGGCGGCGATGTCGGTGATGCGCAGCAGCGGGTTCGAGGGCGTCTCGATCCACACCACCGCCGGGTTCTGGCCGAGCGCTGCCTGGAAGGCTGCGGGATCGTTGAAGTCAACGAAGTCCACGTCGAAACGTCCCTGCTCCGCCAGGAAGGCGAACAGCCGCCACGTGCCGCCGTAGGCGTCGTGCTGCACGACAGCCCGCCCGCCCGCCGGGATGAAGGCCTCGGCGATCAGGGTGATCGCGGCCAGACCCGTGCCGACTGCCGTCGCGCCCGCCCCGCCCTCCAAGGTGGCGAGCGCATCACTGAGGAGGTCGCGGGTGGGATTGTTGGAACGGGAATAGTCGTACGCGCCCGGCTGGCCCATGCCGTCGAACAGGTAGTTGGTGCTGAGATAGATCGGCGGCACGACAGCCCCGACGGCCGGGTCGGCGCCCATCCCCGTGCGCACCGCGCGTGTCCAGCGTCCCAGATCTGCCATGTCTCCTCCTGAGGGTCGTCCCCTCAACCTACCGCCTGGATGAGACAGCCGAGTCCGGGGCGGGCTGTTGCGGGAGACTGAGTTCATGAACCACGGGTCCCCAGCTCGCTACACGCACGGGCACAGCCGCGCGGTGCTCTCCAGCCATGCCAGTCGCACCGTCGAGAATTCCGCTGCCTATCTGCTACCACATCTATGCGAAGGACAGGCGCTCCTGGACGTCGGTTGTGGGCCCGCAACCATCACAGTCGGCCTGGCAGAGCATGTCGCCCCGGGACGCGTCGTCGCCCTGGATGCTGCTGAGGCGGCCCTGACAGCGGCGCGCGCCACCCTGGAGGCGCAGGGCTCACCCCAGGTCGAACTGACCATCGGTGATGCGCTGGCCCTGCCCTACCCGGATGACACCTTCGATGTTGTTCATGCCCACCAGGTGCTGCAGCACCTCGCTGATCCTGTCGCGGCCCTGGCGGAGATGCGTCGTGTCACGAAACCAGGAGGCCTGGTGGCGGTCCGCGACGCGATCTACTCAGCCATGACGTGGTACCCGCAGCCTGACGGCATGGAGGCGTGGCGCAGGGTCTACCTGGCCACGGCCCGCGCCAACGGCGGTGAGCCTGATGCGGGAAGCCGCCTGCTGGCCTGGTGCCGTGCGGCCGGATTCACCGACATCTCCTGTTCCGCTGACACCTGGTGCTATGCGACGCCCGAGTTGCGATCCTGGTGGGGTGAAATGTGGGCGGAACGCAGCCTGACCTCTTTCGGCCCGCGGACCGTGGAGCTGGGACTGGCAACCCAGGCTGATCTGGAAGCCATGGCTGCGGCCTGGCACGAGTGGTTAGCCAGCCCGGATGGCTGGTTTGCCGTCCCTGCACGGCGAGGCGCTGGGGCGGGTTTGACAATGTGCTGTCGGCGCGCCGCAGCTCGGCGGACTTTGTCCCAGACATTCCTTGGGCCGGGCCCCAGCCACAGGGGACAGAACAAGTCCACCTGGTTGTGGGCAGGGGTCGAGCACGGAGGCGTACCGCTGCCCCCAGAAGGCGTTCCAGGGCTGTTGCTTGGCTGGCGCTCCGTGGCTCGTGAGTAAGGTGAAGAGGTCATCGACCTCGCTAGGGCTTGAGCACTGAAAGACCAACGCGACTCCACGCCCACCCGTGTCGATGGATGCCCCATGCCCGGGTCACGATGGATACAGCTGCTAAAAAAAACTATGGCAGCCATTGTGCTGTCGTCTTTGACGAAGCGGCCCCGCAGCACCACGCTAACCTCTGGGATCACATCGTTGGCGGCATCCCGGGCATGTCGCACCCTCTCCTTCGGCCAGCTGCGAGGAGAAAGAGCACAGCCCTGCAAACGCCGCAGGGACCCCGGTGAACCGGGGTCCCTGCGTGTTGACATATCAGGATATGCGCTCCTCGGTTTTTGTTACTGAACACGTGTACCCTGCGACGGATCGGCAGCCAGCCGGACCGTCTCGCCCCTTCGCGGGAGCCTGGCGGGCGCCGACACGGGCCACGATCTGCTGGGCTCCGACGAGTTCTTCTTCGCTCAGGCCGGCGAGGGTGCCGTACAGGTACGAGTCCGCGCCGAGCTCCTCCACGACGGCGATGTCCAGGCCGATGCCCCTGCCCATCAGTGGAGATGCGGAATGCCTCGGGGCGGATACCGAGGGTCAGGGCGCTCTCACCCTCCGCCTTGGCCAGGACCTCACGGCCGATGGGCACCACGTAGTCACCGATCTTCACGCCACCGTCGACGACGGTGCCTTCCATCAGGTTCATGGCGGGGGAGCCGATGAAGCCCGCGACGAACAGGTTCTTCGGGGTGTCGTACAGGGCCAGCGGCGAGTCGACCTGCTGCAGGACGCCGTCCTTCATCACCGCGACGCGATCGCCCATCGTCATGGCCTCCACCTGGTCGTGGGTGACGTAGACGGTGGTGACGCCCAGGCGGCGCTGCAAGGCGGCGATCTGGGTGCGGGTGGACACGCGCAGTTTGGCGTCGAGGTTCGACAGCGGCTCGTCCATGAGGAACACCTGGGGCTGTCGCACGATGGCGCGTCCCATGGCGACGCGCTGGCGCTGGCCACCCGACAGGGCCTTCGGTTTGCGGCTGAGGAAATCCTCAAGCCCCAGCAGCGCGGCTGCCTCCTTGACCCGCTTCTCGCGCTCCGCCTTGGGCACGTTCTGCATCTTCAGCGCAAAACCCATGTTGTCGGCGACGGTCATGTGCGGGTAGAGGGCGTAGTTCTGGAAGACCATCGCGATGTCGCGATCCTTCGGCGGCAGGTCGGTGACGTCACGGTCACCGATGAAGATGGAGCCCGAGTTGACCTCCTCGAGGCCGGCGAGCATACGCAGTGAGGTCGACTTGCCGCAGCCAGAGGGGCCGACCAGGACCATGAACTCGCCGTCGGCGATCTCCAGGTCGAGGTTGTTGACTGCGGCGCGATCCGAGCCGGGATAGATGCGCGAGGCTTCGCGGTAGCTGACAGTGGCCATGCCACGTTTCCTTTCCACGGGCAGGTACGTGCCCGACGATCCGTAGTGGGGGAAGTGTCTCTTCCTGGTGGAAAGGTTAACAGTCCCCACCCGCAGCGCACACGCACCCCATCAATCAGGGGCAACGTAGGCATGACAGCGGGTTTCAAAGATCCGTGATGGCGCATTGCTCTTAAATCCGCCAGGGGCTCGCGTACCATCGGGCGGGTGAGAGAGGAACCCGGAACCACCGACGAGGCCCCCCAGAGTGACGACGGCCAGGCGCAGGCCGATCAAGAGTGGTGGCAGGCCGAGGGCATGCCCTGGAAGCGCAAGCCGGAGCGCTCCGACCTCGCCTGCATGACTTGGATCGGTGTGGTTGCGGTCTATGGGCTGGCGACCCTGCCCCTGCGGGGCTGGCTGTTCGGCTCAGCCACCGACATCCTCGCCATGCTCACCGGCGGCCGGGTCTCTGTCGCCGCCACCGGCGCGCTCGCAGGAGTTGGGGAGCTACCGTACTGGCCGGTGGTGTTGCTCGTCGCTGCCGTCTCCAGCATCAAGTTCGACTGGATTTACTGGTGGGCTGGGAAGCTCTGGGGACGCGGGATGATCGAGGTGTGGGCCGGCCGCAGCAAACGTGCCGCACGCAACTACGCGAGGGTCGAGCGCTGGGCCAAGGCCCTCGGGCCGTGGGGTTTCTCATCGCCTACTTGCCAATTCCACTGCCCATTCAGCCGGTTGTCTTTGTGCTCTCCGGAGCCACCGGGCTCAGCCTGAGACGGTTCCTCCTCTACGACTTCCTGGCCGACGGGCTCTGGCTGGCGCTCTATTTCTGGTTCGGCTGGTGGATCGGCGAACCGGTCGTCGGCCTGCTCAGAGCGTACGCCAGCATCTCGAACTATGTGGGCATCGGGCTGCTGGTGGTGGTCATCGGCTCAACGATCTTCCAGCAGAAGAAGACCGCTGCCTAAAGAGCCGTCAGGCGGTCGTGAGAACTGCCACCAGGAAGTCGCTGTCCGGCTGCCAGGGCCTCAGATCCCAGGTGGAGAACGCCAGGACCGGGGTCAGCTCCGCCACCTGCGCGTCGGACAGGAAGTCAGTGAAGTCGTAGCCGCGCCCAGCGCCGAACCCCGTCACCAGGCGGCCCCCAGAGGTCAGGTGGTCCTTGAGGCGGCGCAGGGTGTCGACGCGGGTCGAGGGAGCCAGGAAGCTCATCACATTCCCAGCCGACAAGATGATGTCGAAGTCCGCCTCGATTCCCTGGGACGGCAGGTCGAGTTCCGCCAGGTCGCCGACCAGGAAAGCCGGTCCGGGATGGTCCTCCTGCGCTGCCGCGATCAGGACGGGATCGACGTCCACCCCGACCACCCGGTGGCCGCGCTGATGGAGCCAGCCCGCGTGCCTGCCCGGGCCGCAGCCCGCATCGAGGATCCTGGCCTCGCGCGGCGCCATGGCGTCCACGGTGCGGGCCTCACCGTAGAGGTCATGTCCCGCTGCCTCCATGATCTTGAAGCGCTCGATGTAGCGGTGCGAGTGGTCAGGGTCGGCCGCGATCATGCGTGCCCACTTGCTCGGCTCAGGACTCATGGACGCCCATTGTGCTCGTGGTTCCCCTGGTTGTCGAAGCCAGGCCGATTGAAGGTGCCTGGCCGTGCAACGGAACCTCAGCCGGTGGGTCTGAGGCGCTACTCGTCTTGCTTTGCGTGCTCTGCGGTCATGTCCTTGGACGGGGCTCTCCTGGCCCACCAGTAGCCGCACGCCGACATCACCACGAGCGGCCCCCAGAGCAGCAGCGGCAAATAACACCAGACCATCACGGCCAGTGGCCAGCCGCTTATGGTCCCGCCGTCGGGGCGATGTCCGAAGACGACAGCTGATACCATCGCGACGTTGAAAAGCCAGGTGGCGACCAGACCACCGAGGAGCCCCGCCAGAGTGGGGAGTACGCGGGGAATCCGCCAGCCGAACAGGCGTTCGCCCCAGGGGCGCACCAAACCGATGCTGAGGAATCCAAAGCCGAGCTGCACAATGCTCAGGGCGTAGACGTATAGGTATGCCCCGATGGCACCGGGAGCCAGCTGCTGCTCCCGGAACTCAGAGGTTCCCGGGAGCCATCCCATGATCATCGCCACCCGCCACAGGGCGGAGGGGATCACGGAGAGGAAAGCCGCCCACGCACACAGGATCAGCCAGCTGGGTCGTTGTGGGGGTACGTCCTCAGAAGTCATGCTTCAGTATCGCAAACAATGTCCTGGCCGCTGCCGACGCAGCCGTCTAGCGTGGCTTGCTGACCGGTGATGGAGCCTCCGGAGGGAGTCGAACCCTCGACCACTCGCTTACAAGGCGAGCGCTCTGGCCGCTGAGCTACGGAGGCGGGTGGGCATCATTGTGCCCCTCATACAGGCGAAGTGGCCAAGTCCGTAAGGCTGGTGTCCGCGGCAGAGTCTCTCAGACGCCGGTCGCTGCGACGAAAAGCTGCCCCTCGCCGCGCGCCACGATCGCCTCCTCGGCCCCGATGAAGACCGCCTTCCCGGGTTTCAGAACGACTGGGTCCCCGTCGCCGCTCAGCTCGAATGAGCCGGAGGCGACCAGGCAGATCCGGCCCGAGTCGCTGCGAGGCACCTGCAGAGGACTGCCGTCGGTCGGCTGCAGCAGCCACAGCTCGAACTCCTCGAAGCTCGTCGGGTAGATATAGGTGCCGTCGGAACCGCTGGGGAGCAGCACTTCCGCGGGGGTGGGTGCGAAGCTTACGACGTGGAGGAGCGCGTCGACGTCGATGTGCTTCGCGGTCAGTCCACCGCGCAGCACGTTGTCGGAGTTCGCCATCACCTCTATGCAACAGCCACGCAGGTAGCTGTGCATTACGCCAGGTGCCAGCGCCAGGGCCTGGCCGGGTTCCAGCGAGAAACGGTTCAGCAGCAGGGCGGCGAGGATCCCCGGGTCGGAGGGGAAGTACTCGTCGATCTCGACGGCGGTGCGTGCGAAGAGCCCGAGCTCACCTGGTGCGTCGAGGTGGTTGACGGCGGCGCCCAGCACCTCGTCCACGAGATGACGGCGGTCATCGAGGCTCAGGACGTCGAGGAAAAACCTCCTGCAGGGCGGGACTGCCATCACGATCACGCAGGGGACCGATCACGGAGGCCAGGGCATCGCCCACACCCAGGTCCTCGAACAGCTGCGCGGTCCGCACGGGATCGCGGAATCCGACGAGCGCCTCGAAGGAGGTCAGGGCGACGATGGTCTCGGGTTTGGGCCAGTCATCCTTGAAGGAGCGCTCGGGGGCTCCCAGCGGCACTCCCAGCAGCGACTCCCGGGCATGCCCCTCCCGGGCCTGCTGCCTGGTGGGGTGGGCCTGGAGACTGAGAGGGGATGCGGCCGACAGGATCTTCATCAGAAACGGCAGCCGGCGGCCGAAGGTCATCAGGGCGGCCTTGCCCAGCTGGTCCTGTTGCTGCGCCAGGTGCTCCGACAGCGTCGCGCCATCGGGTGTGGGGAGTCACCCAGGGATGGGCGCCGTACCACTGCTCTGCCCAGGGCTTCGCATCAGGGGCCTGGCCGATCAGGCTGGGGATGGCGTCCTTGGTGCCCCAGGGGTAGCTCTGGCGTACCCCGATCAGTTCCAGCATCGTTTCCTCCAGATGAACATGTCATGCCGTACCAGTGAACCCGGTCCCACAAGTCTCGTGCAGAACGCGCTGTTTTGCAGGAGATACGCGGAAACCGGTTGACATCCAGTTGCATGACACCAGCAGGGCTTACCTCGCAATCCTCGCGTACCATGGGGCCATGACCGAGGCTTCCCTGGAGACCCCACTCGCCGAGCGTGACGCCGCCATGCTTGATTTCGAGGAACGCTGGTTCACCCTCGACGTCCCCAAGGAACAGGCCATCATGGAGCGCTTCGGCTGCTCCACCACCCGTTACTACCAGCGGCTCAACAACCTGATCGACGACCCGGCCGCCCTCGGATACAAGCCGTTGCTGGTCAAGCGCCTGCGCCGCCAGCGCGCCCAGCGCCAGGCCGCCCGCTCCGCTCGCCGCCTCCACTCCTGAGACGAGGCCGCCACTCACCAGTCATGTCGTCCGGCGTGAGTCGGTGGCGTCCCCTGCCACGCTGGCTCCCAGCCGATCATCATCTCGAACATCACGCCAGGCTGTCCGGGCAGGTCTGGGGTCCGATGGGCGACGCGCCGGATTGGTGTTCTACCCGGAGTGGTTCTTTGCACTCTTGGGGGTTGAGTGCTAAGAATGTATTTAGCACTCGGGCGCTTCGAGTGCTACCGGTAGGGCTGGTGAGGCCAAGGGCCGTCCGTCGCGGGCACTGTTCCTGCCAACGAAGAAAACAGGATTCCGGGGCCCCGCCCCGGCTGGACGGGAGGACTCCCGAAAACACCATGGCAAAGCTCATCGAATTCAACGAAGAGGCTCGCCGCGGCCTCGAGCGGGGCATGAACACCCTCGCAGACGCGGTCAAGGTAACCCTCGGCCCCCAAGGGCCGCAACGTCGTGCTTGAGAAGAAGTGGGGCGCCCCCACCATCACCAATGATGGCGTCTCCATCGCCAAGGAGATCGAGCTCGACGATCCCTACGAGAAGATCGGCGCTGAGCTGGTCAAGGAAGTCGCCAAGAAGACTGACGACGTCGCCGGCGACGGCACCACCACCGCCACCGTCGTGGCCCAGGCGATGGTCCGCGAAGGCCTGCGCAATGTCACCGCTGGCGCCAACCCGATGGCTCTGAAGAAGGGCATCGAGACTGCTGTCGCCGCCATCGCCAAGGAGCTGGCCTCGCTGGCCATCGACGTGGAGACCAAGGAGCAGATCGCTGCCACCGCGTCCATCTCCGCCGCTGATCCCACCGTCGGCGAGATCATCGCCGAGGCCATGGACAAGGTCGGCAAGGAGGGTGTGATCACCGTCGAGGAGTCCAACACCTTCGGGCTGGAACTCGAGCTGACCGAGGGTATGCGCTTCGACAAGGGCTACATCTCCCCGTACTTCGTCACCGATGCGGAGCGGATGGAGGCCACCCTCGACGATCCCTATGTCCTGATCGTCAACTCCAAGATCTCCTCCCTCAAGGACCTGCTTCCCGTGCTGGAGAAGGTCATGCAGTCCGGCAAGTCGTTGCTGGTGGTGGCTGAGGACGTCGAGGGCGAGGCCTCGCCGGCCTGATCGTCAACAAGCTGCGTGGCACCTTCAAGTCCATCGCGGTCAAGGCGCCGGGCTTCGGCGACCGCCGCAAGGCCATGCTGGCTGACATCGCCATCCTCACCGGTGGGCAGGTGATCTCCGAGGAAGTCGGCCTGTCGCTCGACGCCGTCACCCTCGACTTGCTCGGCCGGGCCCGTCAGGTCATCGTCACCAAGGACGAGTGCACCATCGTCGACGGCGGTGGCGAGCAGGAGATGATCGAGGGGCGCGTCGCCCAGATCCGCAAGGAGATCGAGAATTCCGACTCTGAGTATGACCGTGAGAAGCTGCAGGAGCGCCTGGCCAAGCTGGCCGGTGGCGTTGCCGTCATCAAGGTGGGTGCCGCCACCGAGGTCGAGCTCAAAGAGCGCAAGCACCGCATCGAGGATGCTGTCCGCAACGCCAAGGCCGCGGTCGAGGAGGGTATCGTGCCCGGCGGTGGTGTCGCGCTGCTGCAGGCTTCCAAGGCTGCCAAGGTCGAGGGCCTGGACGACGACGAGCTGGTTGGCGCCAGCATCGTGCTGGCCGCGGCGCAGGCTCCGCTGCGTCAGATCGCCACGAACGCCGGTCTTGAGGGCGGCGTCATCGCTGAGAAGGTCGCCGGGCTGCCCAAAGGCCACGGTCTCAATGCCGCCACCGGCGAGTACGTCGACATGGTGGACGCGGGGATCATCGATCCGGCGAAGGTGACCCGGTCGGCGCTGCAGAACGCTGCCTCCATCGCGGCGCTGTTCCTGACTACCGAGGCCGTCATCGCCGACAAGCCTGAGAAGGCTCCGGCTGCCGCCGGCGCTCCGGGCATGGACGAGATGGGTGGCATGGGCGGCTTCTGATCGCCAACACTCATACGAGGCGGGATCCCGGTTCGGGATCCCGCCTCTGTGTTTGCTTCCTTGTGTCCCGACGCCCATCCCCGGGCCGGGGCAGCTCTCAGCTCTGTCGCAGTGAATCCCCAGGTGGGGTCTTTCCTGGCGTTCCCCGCTGGCATAAGGTTTGCCTGACCTCACTTGGTGGCCTGGGGGTGCCTGCGGGGTCTGATGACGACTGAATGGGTAACGCTGTGGGCAAGGGTATTGAAGGTGCGGTTCTCAGGACGCTGGGGGCCAGGGAGCATGTCCTGACGGTCACCGGCAGCGAGTATCGCGCAGGGCATTTCATCCGGGTACATCTGCACTCGGACACGCTGCTTGACGCGCAAGGGGAGGCGCCGGGCAACTGGGTGCGCGCCTGGTTCCCGGACCCGGACGGCGGTTCCAGGCAGTTCCAGCGGGGCTACACCTTGGCGGAGGCGGACCCGGTCTTAGGCACCATGGCCATCGACTTCGTCATCCACCATCCCATGGGGCCTGCCGCCTACTGGGCGACGACCTGCGAGCCCGGCGACCAGATTGTCGCCATGCGCTATGGCGAGCAGCCCTTCGCGCCGCTCGATCCGCCGCCCGCCGGGTACCTCTTCCTAGGCGACCTGGCGTCGTATCCCGCGATCCACTCTCTGGCTGCCTCGGTTCCGCAGGAGAGCCCTGTGGTCGTCTTCCTGGAGAAGCACGACGACCGGGACCCTAGAACTCCCGCTGCCCGAAGGACCGAACATCACCGCCCGGTGGGTTGAGGAACTCGCCGACGGCCAAGGCCTGGCGCAGGCGATCTCGGCCAGGGACTGGACGGGCTGGTATGCCTGGGTCACCGCCGAATCCCTGGCGACCCGGCGCGCGAAGACGCCGCTCCAGCGTGATTTCGGGCTGAACCGGTCCACGCTCCATGCCCAGGCCTACTGGATTCGTGGCCGTGCCATGGGCAAATCCCGTGTCCTCGAGGAGATCAACGAGGAACACGCCACAGCCAGCGTCCAGGCCACCGAGGACCCAGCGGCCGATGCGGGCGAACAAGCGGAGCCGGCCGAGGGACTGCTGTCCCCGGCGAGGCCGGCCCTGATCGCCGGGGGAGTGGCGCAGGCGCTGCTGGCTGTGCTGCAGATTGTTCCCTTCATCCTGTTCGCGGAGGCCGCACGGCTGTTCCTCAGAGGAGCCGCGCAGCAGGAGTTCATCACCCTGGGGGTCACAGCCTTGATCGTGATGGGCGCCAGTGCTGCGGGGACGGCGGTCCTGCTGTTCCTGATGCATCTCTACGACAGCCGTTTCGCCGCCGCGGTCAGGGCGTCGGCTGATGGCCAAGCTGAACACGCTTCCACTGGGCTGGTTCGGCGACCGAAAAGCCGGCGATGTCAAGAAACTGGTCAGTGACGACGTCGCGGCACTGCACTATCTGGTCACCCACGCGGTCCTGGACCTGGTGGCCGCGATCGTCACGCCAGTGGCCGCCTTGGTCTATCTTTTTGCCGTCCAGTGGCGGCTGGCCTTGGTGCTGCTGATCCCGGTCGTGGCGTTCCTGTTCGTGATGACCCGGATCTCGGCTCGCGACCGGGACAAGACCATGACCTCACAGCGGTACCTGGCCCTGGTCTCCGGGCAGGCGCAGACGTTCATGGCCACCCGCGACCAGGCGCGGGTCTTCGGGCCATCGTCGGTGGTGGACCTGCCTGGCACCCTGCGGATGGTCGGCGACTTCGTCGCTACCTGGCAGAGGGACACCGGCATGGCGAAGATCCAGGCGGTGATGATCAATCGCCCGACGACGGTTCTGGGGATCATGGTTCTGGCCGGCTGGCTGTTCATCATGCCGGGCTGGATGAGCGTCGCGGAGTTGATCCCATTCCTGATCCTTGGCACCTCCCTGGGCGGCCAGCTGCTGGGCATTGCGTCAAACATCGGCGCGCTGACGACTGGCCTGGGTGCTCGTGACAGCCTGGAGCTGCTGCTGGGAACCCCTGGCCTGGCGGAACCGGGGAACCGGAGCGTGCCGGCTGGGCATGTGCGTTTCGACAAGGTCCGGTTCAGCTACAACTCCGGCCGGACGGTGCTACCTGGGCTGGATTTGTCATTGGACAGAGGCACGGTCACCGCGCTGGTTGGCCCGTCAGGTGCCGGCAAGTCGACGGTCGCTGCGCTGCTGGCCCGATTGTGGGATCCACAGCAGGGCTCGGTCAGCATCGACGGCGTGGATGTGCGGGACCTCACCCAGGACGAGCTGTATGCGAAGGTGACGATCCTCCTGCAGGACGTGCAGCTGATCAACGCCAGCGTCCGCGACAACATCGCACTGACCCGGCCGGAGGCGAGCGAAAGCGATATCCGCGCCGCTGCTCAGGCCGCGCACATCGACCAGCTGATCCAACAGCTGCCACAGGGGCTACGACACGATCGTCGACTCCTCCCGGCTCTCCGGGGGCGAGCGCCAGCGCATCGGCATCGCCCGCGCGCTGCTGGCAGACACCCCCATCGTTGTGCTGGACGAGGCCACCGCTGCGGCGGATCCCGACTCTGAGTGGGCCATTCTCCAGGGCCTAGAGCGACTGCTGAAGGGACGGACCGTGCTGATGATCGCGCACCGCCTGCACACCATCCGGAAAGCCGATCGTATTGTCGTGCTGGATAACGGTGCCATCGCCGAGTCCGGTACGCATGAGGAGCTGCTCGACCGCGAGGGGATGTACGCCGGTCTGTGGCATGCGGCCGCCGCGCCGCAGGGGGAGGTCCGCTGATGCTCAGGAACATCCATGCTGTCGCCGGTGGCGGCCGTGTCTTCTGGGAGTACCTGTGCCTCGCCGTGGCCGCGGCCTCGTTGCAGGCCGCGGCCGTGCTGGTGCTTTTCCCGCTCCTTGGTGAGCTCTTCAGCGACCATCCCGCGACAGCAGGGACCTGGGTGCTGGTGTTCCTAGGGATTATCGCCCTGGCGTGGGGCGCTGACATTCTCACTGCCCGGCGGGGCCCTGAGGGCTCGGCATCGGCATCATGCGGGTTATCGGGCAGTACGCACCGGAGGCGGTCCTGGCCTGGCCGGCCTCGAAGCTCACCCCCGCCAGGACTGCGGCTCTGCGCAGCCTTATGGCTAACGGGGCAGTTGAGGCCACCTCTGCGGTCATTCTCATGGTGACCCCCATCATCACCGCCACCGTGTTCACCTTCGCGCTTGGGCTGGGGTTGCTGACGATCTCAGTCCCAGTGGCCCTGGTCACCGTCCTGGGCGGGGTGCTTATGCTGCTGGCGCTCTGGGCAAGTACCCGGGTGGAGTCCCGTGCCCAGCGTCAGTACTCCCTGGCCATGGAAAAACTTGACAACAGGCTGTTCGAGTTCGCCTGGGCCCAGCCCTCACTACGCACCGCACGAAGTACCTCTGCTGGGCAGCGACTCGTCGATGACGCCATCACCACCACCCGGGGGCGTGTCCTGAGGCTGCTGCTGTGGCAGATCCCCGGTGAGTTCCTTTTCAGCCTCGTCCTCCAGCTAGTGCTGATCGGTTTCGGGGCCACTGCCTGGCTGGCTTTCAGCGGCAACTCCATCACCGCAGCTGCTGCAGCCACCCTCGTGATTGTCCTGCTACGAGTGGTCGAACAGGTGACCGTGGTCTCCCGGTCCGTCGGCGGGGTCCTGGCCATCAACCAGACCCTCACCGAGGTCCGGGAGATCATCGAGACCACGCCCATGACGCCCGCCGCCCCCGCCACCCATGCTCCCCACCCTCGTCGCCGACGGCCTGCACGTCACCTACCCCGACGGGAGCGCCGGACTGCAAGATGTCAGCCTCGACCTGCGTCCGGGGACGGTGACAGTCGTGGTGGGCCGCTCTGGGTCGGGAAAGACCACCCTGCTGCGCACCCTCGCCGGCCTGACCCCTGCCACCGCGGGAACCATCAGCCTCGATGGCCACGCCGCCACAGAGGCCGACCTGCTGGGCAACGCGACAGTCGTCTTCCAGCAGACTGCGCTGAGCGATGGCACGATCCGGGGAGAACCTCCTGGCGGTGAACCCAGCCCTCGGACAGGCCGGCCTGGAACGCATCGCCGATACCGCCCAGCTCGCACCGGTGCTGCAGCACGCCAGCAATGGCTGGGACACCCCCGTCGGTGAGCTCGGCACCCAGCTCTCCGGTGGTGAGCGCCAGCAGGGTGGGGATCGCTCGCGCGCTGGCGAAGCCCGCGCACCTGCTGCTGGTCGATGAGGCGACCTCAGCGTTGGACGCCCACAACGAGCAGGCGATAGTCGAGTCCATCAACCGCATCCGCCACGACTACACAGCCCTGCTGGTGAGCCACCGCCCCGCCATGCTGAGGATCGCCGATGCGGTCATCGTCATGGCAGACGGTCGTATTGCCGAGCAGGGCAGCCCGTCGCAGCTGGAGGCATCCGGAGGCCAATACGCTCGTCTTCTCAGCGAGTGGCAGGCCGCCAGCACGTGGCATGTCTGATGTCATCTGCCGGCAGCCATGGGCTGCGGCCACCAGCCCCTGGCTCCGCCCGCCGGGCGCCGGGATCTTCCTGCGTGGACCGCCTCTGATGGAAACGGCAGACTAGGGGCCATGAGTCTGCTTGAGGTGATCGCGCTGCATGCGGCTGACGCACAGCGTGCTGAGGAAGGTGGTGCCGATCGTGTTGAACTACTCGGCACCATGGACGAGGACGGGCTTTCCCCGGAGCCCGTGACGGTGGCGAAGGTGCGCCGCGTCACGTCCATCCAGATCCGTCCCATGGTGCGGCTGCGTAGTGGCTTCCGCACCGACGGGGGTGAGGTCACCCGTCTCAAGGGGCTGATCTCCGCCTATCTGGATGAGGGGGCAGACGGTGTGGTGCTGGGCTTCCTCAATGGGCATGCCGGCATCGACCTCGAAGTGTGCAATGAGCTCGTCGCCGACGGTGGCTTCGCCTGGACGTTTCACCGGGCCATCGACAACTGCCTGGACTTCGATGACGCCTGGCAGGACCTGGCAACCCTGCCCCGCCTTGACCAGGTGCTCACCGCGGGGTCCGCGCGTGGCGTGGTCCACGGGCTTGACGAACTCCTGGCGCGGGCCCGCTCCCACCCTGGGATCGCCCGGATCATCGCATGGCCGGCGGAGGCCTGAAGCCGGAACATGTTCCATGGCTGGTCCGGGCAGGAGTGCGGGCATTCCACATCGGCGGCCCCGCTCGTCCCGGAGGCAGCTTCAAAGCGTATGTCGATCCCGGTCTGGTGCGCACCTGGCGGGAGCTGATAGACGAGCAGACAGCGGCCGTCAGGGGAGCAGGGGTGAGGCTGCGTCCCGTGAGGCAACGCCGTGGTGCCCGTGTGCTCCTGGTCTGCGGGCCCGAGGTGCTGCTGCTGAACGACTCCGATCCGGGTGTCCCGGGCCTTTCCTGGTGGGTGGTGCCCGGAGGGGGCATCGACGCCGGCGAACCCGCGAGGGAAGCGGCGGCCCGGGAGATCGCGGAGGAGACAGGGGCTGATCCTGGCCCCTGGCGAGCTCACGGGGCCGGTGGCGCGGGGCCGGGTCTGCCACGGCTATACCGACCGGATCCTGGTGCAGGATGAGGTGTTCTTCACGGCGCACGTCAGTCGTTTCGAGCCGAGCACCGCGGGCTGGACCGAATCCGAGCGGCGACGCATGAAGGGTTTCCGCTGGTGGCCGCTCGACTCCCTGCCCAGCAGACTCTGGCCTTCACGCCTGGCTGACATCGCCGCATCGCATCCGGCCCATCCGCTCGATCTGGCGGACCGGGAGGAGTCGACGGTGCCGCTGACAGCGGCCGAGTGGGAACAGGTCAGCGCCGTGCCTGGTTGAACCCGGTGGCCAGGCAGCCGATACCAAGGGCCAGGGTGGCCCATCTGCCCAGGCCTGTCAGCAGGAAATCGCTTTTGGCCAGCACCGCGATCCCCATCAATACCCCTGTAACCAGCGCCGCGGTCCCGATCTGGCGGCCGACCTTGTTGGTGCGCAGCAGCAGCCCGCCTCCTCCCAGCAGTAGCCAGGGCATGGCCATAAACAACGGAGCACCCAGCAGGAAGGCGAACCCGGCGATGAAGAAGAACAGCTGCTGGGCTGCGCTCAGGGGCTGGTCCGCAGTGTTGTGCTGTGGCGGGTAGGGGCCTGGGCCGTTCGGCTGTAGGTCGATGCGGCTGCCCGGATCAGGGGTGCCATACCGTCGCTGGGGCCTCCGGAAGCGGGCAGGTGCCCGGCAGCTGTGCTCACCGCGAACGGCTGGTGCGGATCACGTGCTCCCACACCTGCTGGAGACGCCGTCAGCAGCGCGGATGCCACATCGAAGGGGGCGGCTGGGTTGCGCCGCTGGGGCTCACGTGCGCCGAGTGCGGCCAGTGGCATCGACTGCGGCATTGGGGCGAAATCGTGCGGGGGAGCGATGGCGCCTGGCGTCAGGGGCTGCCTGACCTCCGCTGCGGGCAGGGGCGCCACCTCGGGAGTCGCGAAACCGTCTGGCCGCTCGATGGGGGCGTAAGCCGCGCCGTCAGTCCAGGTAGCCATGGAGAACAGACTAGCGGGAGGGCGGGGGCTCCCTGGAACAACGATTCCAGGATCCTGCTCGCGGGCTTTGCGCAGCGCTGTTGAGTGTCCGTGCACCGGTGATGATTGATTGTTCCGGTGGGCTTCCCTGAGCGTGCTGCGCAGTTTTCTTCTGCGTAATGTTCATTTCTGAACTGATAATGAGCAATCTGCCGGTTGTGAGGCGAAGGAGTCCGACGATGGAAGTAATCATCTGCCCCGACGAGCATCAGGTCGGCCGGGTCGCCGCGGAGCGGGTGGTCAGCTGGGTGCAGGGACTCGCGACCCCGGTGCTCGGTCTCGCCACGGGAAGTTCTCCGCTGGCTCTCTACGGCGAATTGGCGCGCCGGGTGGCAGCAGGGGAGGCCGACTTCTCGCATGGCCTTGGGTTCGCCCTCGACGAGTACGTGGGCATCGACCCGGAGAATCCGCTCAGCTACCGGCAGACGATCCGGCGCACAGTCGTGGAGCCATTGCGCATGGAGCCCAGCCGGGTGCGGGTCCCCGACGGTGCCGCCTCCGACCTCGCAGCCGCCGCCCACGAATACGACCAGGCGATCAGGGCAGCCGGTGGCGTCGATGTGCAGGTGCTGGGCATCGGCAGTAACGGCCACATCGGGTTCAATGAGCCCACCTCGTCGTTCGGGTCTCGCACGCGCGTCAAGACTCTCACACAGCAGACTCGCGCCGACAACGCACGGTTCTTCGCGGCGGGGGAGCAGGTCCCCACGCACTGCGTGACGCAGGGGCTGGGGACCATCATGGAGGCCCGTCATGTCGTCATGGTGGTGACAGGTAGTCATAAGGCCGATGCCGTCGCTGCCATGGTCGAGGGCCCTGTGGCGGCGGTGTGCCCCGGGTCCATCCTCCAGTTTCATCCCAGCGTCCTGGTGGTGACCGATGAGACTGCTGCCGCCGGCCTGAAGCACGCGGATTACTTCCGGTATGTCGCTGACAACCTGATCTGATCCGGCGCCTTCAGGGTTCACCTCCTCAGGTTTCCCCCGGCCCTAGGGCGAGATAGACTTGCCTGCCAGTCACAACCACGAGGGAGAACCTGTCATGCCCACCGGAAGAGTGCGTTTCTTCGATGCCGACAAGGGTTTCGGGTTCATCACGAAAGACGGTGGAGGCGACGTGTTCGTCGGCTCCGGCGTTCTCCCCAAAGGGCATGACTGCCCTGAAGCCGGGCCAGAAGGTGGAGTTCGGGGTGATCGACGGGCGCCGCGGCGAGCAGGCTCTGTCGGTGCGCCTGGTCGAGGCACCCCCGTCGCTCTCCAAGGCCTCGCGGAAGAAGGCCCAGGACATGGCCGTGATCGTCGAGGATCTGATCAAGATGCTCGACGCCCTGGGCAACGGCTACCGGCACGGCCGCTACCCCGACGACCGGCATGGCGCGAAGATTGCGGCTGTGCTGCGTCGTGTCGCCGATGAGCTGGAGCTGTGAAAGTGGCCGCGGTCAAACTTGACTCCATAGCCGCTGCCGCAGTCGATATGGCTCGCGCCGCCGCGATCGACTCTGGGGGCGAGGGTGCGGTCGGCACGCACCTGGGAGTGAGCGCTGAGGCTGAGCGGGTCGTTACCCACTCTTTCGCCTGCCTGCTGACGGGATACCCAGACTGGTACTGGGCGGTGACCCTGGTGCGTGCCTCGCGGGCGCGGGTGGCCACCGTAAACGAGGTCGTGCTGCTGCCCCGCACAGACGCCCTGCTGGCGCCCGCCTGGGTGCCCTGGGAGCAGCGTATCCAGCCTGGTGACATTAGCCCTGGGATGTTGATGCCCACCCCGGACAACGACCCTCGTCTCGAACCCGGTTTCGCAGCCACCGACCTGCCTGCCGACGCCGACCCCGCCGAGTGGACGCAGCTTCGCAGCACCGTCGCCGAGCTCGGCCTCGGGCGGGAGCGAGTGCTCTCGGCGGCTGGCCGTGACGCCGCTGCGGAGCGATGGCTCTCGGGTGCGCCGGGAAACGGCGACGACTCCAGCCGTCATGCGCCCGCCACCTGCGGGTCCTGTGGCTACTTCGTGCCGCTGCGCGGCTCTCTCGGCACCCTGTTCGGGGCTTGCGCCAACGAGTATTCCCCCTCGGATGCGCGGGTCGTCAGTCTTGAGCACGGCTGTGGCGGGCATTCCGATGTGGTGGCCGCTGAACGTCCGCGGGAGCTGCCTGCGCCGGTGTTCGACACCATCGGCATCGATGAACATCTCTTTAGCTGACACTGAGTGGGGTTATCGTCACCGGGGGCTCCCTGAGGCTATGATCCGGATACGTGGTCATGAAATCCCCGAAAGCCGCCCGGCGACCTGAGAGTCTCGGTGCTCTCGCTGGCGCCCCCTGGACCGAGCGTTATTTCCGTATCTCCAAACATGGCTCGTCTGTCGGGCAGGAGGTGCGCGGTGGCCTGGTGACATTCTTCGCGATGGCATACATCATCGCGCTGAACCCGCTCATCATTGGCACCACCACCGACATCAACGGCAACCTGATCTCCGGGGCCCCCAAGTTCTTGGAAGGCCCTGCTGGTGCCGCTCCCGTGATTGATGCCGCCGCAGTCGGCGCCTCCATCGGGATGGTGGCAGCCGCCACCGCCTTCATAGCGGGCATCATGACCATCCTCATGGGCATGGTCGGACGTTTCCCCATGGGGCTTGCTACCGGCCTCGGCCTGAACGCGCTGGTCGCCTACACCCTCGCCCCGAAAATGACCTGGCCGCAGGCTATGGGACTCGTGGTCTGGGAGGGCATCCTGATCGCGATCCTCGTGCTCACCGGTTTCCGCACCGCCGTGTTTAAGGCTGTGCCGAAGACTCTGCGTACCGCCATCTCCGTCGGCATCGGTCTGTTCATCGCGTTTGTCGGTCTCATCAACGCCGGGGTGGTGCGCAAGCCCGCGGGTTCCCCGCCGGTCGAGCTCGGCATCGGGGGGTCGTTGACGGGTTGGCCCATTCTCGTCTTCATCGTCGGGCTGGGCTTGCTCATCGTGCTCCACGTGCTGAAGGTCAAGGGCGCGATGCTGATCTCCATCGTCTCTGCGACGGTCCTTGCAATCATCGTCGAAGCGGTCGCCCACGTCGGTGCACATGTCGGGACGGAGAACCCCACGGGGTGGGCGTTGAACGTGCCCTCGCTGGCGAACTTCTCCCTGCCGGATCTCGGCCTGCTGTTCCGTGTGGATCTGTTCGGGGCCTTCTATCCCGACGGCCAGTTCAGCTTCCCCACCTTCCCTAGGGCTGATGGTGCTGGTGTTCTCGCTGCTGCTGGCAGACTTCTTCGACACGATGGGCACCGTCGTGGCCGTCGGCTCCGAGGGGAAGCTCCTGGACGCTGACGGGATGCCCGAGCGTGTCACTGAGATCCTGCTGGTCGATTCGCTCGGCGCGGTCGCTGGTGGTATCGGCTCCGTCTCCTCCACCACCTGCTATGTGGAGTCGACGGCGGGTGTTGGGGAAGGGGCGCGCACCGGGCTGGCCTCCGTCGTCACCGGCCTTGCCTTCCTGGCCGCAGTCTTCCTGTCGCCGATCATCAACATGGTGCCCTCCGAGGCAGCCTCGCCGGTGCTGGTCTTCGTCGGCTTCCTGATGATCGCCCAGGTGGTGGATGTCAACTGGAACGATCCCGAGGTGGGTATCCCAGCGTTCCTGACCATCATTCTGATGCCGTTCTCGTATTCCATCACCGTCGGCATTGGCGTCGGCTTCCTCGCCCATGTATTCATCAAGGTGATCCGTGGGCATGCGAAGCGGGTGCACTCGCTGATGTATGTGGTCGCGCTGTTGTTCATCATCTATTTCTTGCAGGGACCGCTCTTGGCTCTCGTCGGCTGAATCGGTCTTCTCTGATTTCTTGGGGCATGGCGTGAAGTATTGTGTCCATCTGCCAAGGCTGGGGTGTCATCCCTTTGGCCTTATGGGCTCAGAAATGTAAGAAAGCCTATTGGTTTGCCAGGGAAACTCAGGTAGCGTTAAGACGTAGTTGGTTGAATGTTCATCCATCCGCTGGTCAAGGAGCCGGCGATGAGAAAGGAATAATCATGAAGTCAGCCAAGTTTGCCGGCCTTGCGTCTTTCATCGCAGGGGTTCTCATGATCGTATCCGGAGCATTCGCGTGGGGGCTCACCTCCACTCAGCTCGCCTCTGAGAACATCACCGTGGCCAACGACGCCCCGGCCTTCGGAGGGTCGAAGGTGGCGGGCCCCCTGACCGCTTTCTACCAGGCTGAGGCCGTGAAGAAGCACACCATGGCCGCGAGCGAAGGCCTGACCTATGCCGAGCTGGGCACCAAGGTGGAGGAGGCCAAGGCCTCAGGTGACACCGCTACCGCTGAGAAGCTCCAGACGGCCCGCAACATGGTCGAGACTGGCAACTTCGTGCGTTCCTCCCTGTTCACCTCCGTCATGGCGTTCGGAGTGTCTGCCCTCGTGATGGGAGCCGGACTGCTCTTCAGCCTCCTCGGCTGGGGCGTGTACCGGATGTCTGTCGTCCGCGCCCAGGAAATCGAGGCGGCTCAGCAGGACTGAGACTGGCGCGAAAGGACCACACAGGCGGGCTCAGCCTTGCCCTTAGCGGGGGAGGCTGAGCCCGCCTCATGCCCAGGTTCTGCCGGCCCCGGCGGTGGGTCTTGAGAGATGCCACTAGTCTTGGCGCATGTTTGAGAAGGTCCTTGTCGCAAACCGTGGTGAGATCGCAGTCCGCGGTGTCCGTGCCGCCTTCGAGCTGGGCTGCAAGACCGTCTCCATCTTCCCTTACGAAGACCGCAACGCGGATCACCGGATCAAGGCCTCCGAGTCCTACCAGATTGGGGAGCAGGGGCATCCGGTCAAGGCCTACCTGGACATCAGCGAGATCATTCGCGTCGCGAAGGAATCCGGGGCCGACGCGGTCTACCCCGGGTACGGCTTCCCTGTCCGAGAATCCAGACCTCGCCTCCGCCTGCGCCGCCAACGGGATCACCTTCGTCGGCCCCTCCGCCGACGTGCTGGAGCTGGCCGGCAACAAGGTCCGGGCCCTTGAGCAGGCACGCAAGGCCGGAGTCCCGACCCTCAAATCGACACCACCGTCGACCGACCCTGCCGAGCTGATCGCGGGCGCCGAGGAGATCGGCTTCCCGGTGTTCATCAAAGCGGTCGCGGGCGGTGGCGGCCGCGGCATGCGACGCGTCGACGACCCGGCCCGGTTCTCCGACGAGCTGGGTGCCGCCATGCGAGAGGCGCAGGGTGCCTTCGGCGATCCGACGGTCTTCGTGGAACAAGCGGTCGCTGCACCCCGTCACATCGAGGTGCAGATCCTCGCCGACCACGAGGGCAACGTGGTGCACCTGTTCGAGCGCGACTGTTCCATCCAGCGCCGTCACCAGAAGGTGGTGGAGATCGCGCCGGCGCCACACATCAGCGACGAGCTGCGGGCCGCGCTGACCACGGACGTCGTGAAGTTCGCCAAGGCCATCAACTACACCTGCGCCGGCACCGTCGAGTTCCTCGTTGAGACATCGGGTCCGCGGGCAGGAAGTCACGTCTTCATCGAGATGAACCCGCGCATCCAGGTGGAGCACACCGTCACCGAGGAGATCACCGACGTCGACCTGGTGCAGGCGCAGCTGAGGATCGCCGCTGGGGAGACCCTGGAGGAGATCGGGATCCGGCAGGACGAGCTGCACATCCGCGGCGCCGCCCTGCAGTGCCGCATCACGACGGAGGACCCGGCCAACTCGTTCCGCCCCGACACCGGGGTGATCCAGGCCTACCGCTCCGCCTCCGGCGCGGGTATCCGCCTGGACGGTGGCACCACCGGGACCGGTGTTGAGATCAGCCCCCACTTCGACTCGCTGCTGGTCAAGCTCACCGCACGCGGCCGCAACCTCCACGACGCGGTGGTCAGGGCCAAGCGTGCCTTGGCAGAGTTCCGTGTCCGTGGCATCGCGACGAATATCTCATTCCTGCGAGCCGTCCTGGAGGACCCAGACTTTGAGCAGGGCGTGGTCACCACGTCGTTCATCGACGAGCGACCCCACCTGCTGACGGGCCGCGTCCCGGCCGACCGGGGTACCAAGCTGGCACGGTTCCTCGCCGGCGTCACCGTCAACCAGCCGAACGGCCCTGCCCCCACCACCCTGGAACCTGCCGCAAAACTGCCCGCGAGGCTGCCGGCAGGGCAAGATCCCAGACGGTGCCCGGCAACGGTTGCTCGCTCTCGGCCCGGCCGGGTTCGCCAGGTCCCTGCGCGAGCAGCAGGCGGTGGGAGTGACCGACACCACATTCCGCGACGCCCACCAGTCGCTGTTGGCGACGCGCGTGCGCACCCGGGACCTGGTGGCGGTGGCCCCTTGGCAGGCGCGGCTGCTGCCCGGCCTGTTTTCCGTCGAGTGCTGGGGTGGCGCCACCTACGATGTCGCGCTGCGGTTCCTCGGCGAGGACCCATGGGAGCGGCTCGCGAAGCTCCGGGCCGCGATGCCGAACCAGAATCTGCAGATGCTGCTGCGCGGCCGCAACACCGTCGGCTACACCCCCTACCCGACGGAGGTGACCCGGGCTTTCGTCTCGGAGGCGGCCGAGACCGGGGTGGACATCTTCCGCATCTTCGATGCCCTGAACGACGTGGAGCAGATGCGTCCCGCCATCGATGCCGTCGTCAACGAGACCGCGGCGGTGGCGGAGGTCGCGCTCTGCTATACCGCGAACCTGCTGGATCCTGCCGAGAGGACCTACACCCTCGACCACTATCTGCGGCTCGCGGAGCGGATCGTCGCCGCCGGCGCCCACATCTTGGCCATCAAGGACATGGCAGGGGTTGCTGCGGCCGGCCGCAGCAACCCGCCTGGTGACAGCCCTCCGGGAACGTTTCGACCTTCCGGTGCACCTCCACACCCACGACACCACAGGCGGGCAGCTCGCCACCCTGATGGCGGCGATCGATGCCGGGGTGGATGCGGTGGATGCCGCGAACTCGGCAATGTCCTCCACCACGTCGCAGCCGCCCATGTCGGCACTGCTGATGGCCCTTGACGGCACTGGTCGGGCTCCGGACATTGACCCGCAGGCGGTGCTGGACCTGGAACCGTACTGGGAGGCGGTCCGCAGGCTCTACCAGCCATTCGAGTCGGGGCTGCCCGCCCCCACGGGGCGCGTCTACAGCCACGAGATCCCCGGCGGTCAGCTGTCCAACCTGCGGCAGCAGGCCATCGCGCTCGGGCTGGGAGACAAGTTCGAGGCCATCGAGGCGATGTACGCTGCCGCCGACAAAATCCTGGGGCGTCCAACGAAGGTGACGCCGTCCTCGAAGGTGGTCGGCGACCTGGCGCTGCACCTGGTTGCTGTCGGTGCTGATCCGGAGGAGTTCGCGGCCGACCCGCGCGGCTTCGACATCCCCGACTCGGTGATTGGTTTTCCTCAACGGTGAGCTGGGCGAGCCAGCGGGCGGCTGGCCGGAACCGTTCCGCACCCGGGCTCTGGAGGGGCGCCGCAAGCCGCCCCGCATCACCGAGGTGGCAGCTGAGGACCTCGCCTTGCTGGAGAAGCCCGGCGTGGAGCGGCAGCAGACCCTCAATCGGCTGCTGTTCCCCGGCCCGACCCGCGACTTCCAGCAGGGGCGCGACGAGTTCGGCGACGTCTCCGTGCTGCCGACCGTGCCCCTACCTATACGGGATGGAACCCGGTCACGAGTACCACGTCCCGCTGGAGAAGGGCGTCACTCTGCTGCTCGGCCTGGAGGCCATCGGCGCTCCCGACAAGTGGGCGATGCGCACCGTCATGACGCTCCTCAACGGGCAGTTGCGGCGGATACGGGTACGCGACGAGTCCCTGGAGTCGGAGGTGGTCTCCGCGGAGAGAGCCGATCCCGGCAACCGCGGGCACGTCGCCGCCCCCTTCGCGGGAGCGGTGACGGTGACCGTCGCGGAGGGAGACGAGGTCGCAGCCGGCGATCAAGTGGCCACCATCGAAGCCATGAAAATGGAGGCCGCCATCAACGCCCCCATCACGGGCGTGGTCAAGCGCGTGGTCCTGGGTGGTACCACGCAGCTAGACGGCGGCGACCTGGTGACCGTGATCGAGTAGGCGACTCCTCGGTCTCCGGATCATATTGTGTGCTGGGCAGGCTGATCACCCTGACGGCAGGTCAGTCACAGTGTGGTGTGCGCTGACCTATGGCCCTTCCTCGGCGGGGCCATGCTGGACTGTGCTAGGGAAACGCCGGTCTGACAGGCCATAATGAATTATCCAGCATATTTCCTGGATTTCTTCCGGGAAAATGTCTAGAGTCTGGCGATGAGAACTTCTGCTGAAAAACGGTTGTTGAGTGTTTCCATGGCCAGAATAAAAGAGCCGCCGAAGTGGTGTCTCGTGTGGATGGGCGATGGAGTCAGGGCAGCGTATAGGCGCTGCGAGAGGTGCTATCCCAAGCCAGGGTCTCCGAGAGAGACGCAGAAGAACTTTGGAAGGAACCTAAATGGAGAAAAAAATAATGGAACAGTGGTTCGGTTAGGGTGCTGGCTCGGGTTGACGGGTTCTTATACGCCTCGCCCTGGGGAAACCAGGCCCTTGTGGTACAAAATTCCCAAGCGCAAGTATCTGGCCATCTCCATTCCACTCTATTCTGCTGCACTGGTGCTATTCTTTGTTCTGCTGTATACAGGAGTCTACTGGAGTCATGCCGCGTTGGTGTCAGCATTGTTCTTTTGCCGTAGTAATGCTCGCTGCTGAGCGCAGCACCATAAAATATCAGGAAGAGAATCCCGGCTCCGAGAAGAAGTGATAGTCAGGTGGTTTAGGGTGGCTGATTTTGGTGTTGCGAATAATTGTCGCTGGTGCAATGAGGTTTATTCACAGCCGCAACCAACCTGCTCTGACAAGAAGTTTCGCTGTTTGTTGGCCGCCTCATGAATAAGCTTCAATGATTCTGGCGATAGCGAGCGATGACACCGGGGTTCCACCCCTGGGTGTTGGCTGGTCAAGCCAGTTAATACCACAAAATTCATCATCAGGAGGATTGAGATAGCCGAGGCACTTTCCTGCATGGCTGGAGTGATCTAGGAATATATTAGATTCTCTAGGATTTTCTCGGAACAAGGTACTAGGCTCTGGTGGGCTGGTAGCCTTCGTCGATACTGGCATTTCGCGCGATGTGTTTGTCGCGGCGCGATCAAGTGAATAGTCAGGATCGGTTTTTGCTGATTTCGGTGTTTATCTCTGAGAAAAAGTGGGGTTTGGGGCTGACGTGTTCGTCAGCCCCAAAACCCCATTCGTCGATCTGCCTTTTAGTGTTGTAGCTATCAAACCATAGGAAGACAGCTCGTATTTCTAGCTCCCACAAAGACAGTCCCACGCCCACGGTGGGCCTGTTGGCGTACCCGTAGCCGATGGTCGGTACTTGTGCTGCTACCTGGAAGTTCTTCACGGCTTGGATGGTCTGCTCGCCGTAGACCCCGTCGACGTCCTCGTACGTCATGATTGCGAAGAACGCCAGGGTCATCTGGATGTCCTGGGTGCTCATTTCGTCGGCTTGGGCCGGCTGAGATGTGGCCGAGAAGGTCTGCGCCGAGGATCACGAGTCCACGACCACAACGTCCTGAGGTTCGGAGAGCTCGCGGAGGAAGCTGAGGAGTGGGGCCACGATGGCCCTCGTGGCCTCGTCCAGGGTCTCCGGATCGATCTCCTCCAAAGCCTCGCGTGTGGCGACGGCATGGGCATGGTGACCGTAGCCCGCTTTCATGCCGGGCAGTGGCATCAACGGGATGCCGAGCGGGCGCTGTCCGAGGTGGTTCACTGACAGCGTCGAGGGCAGGCCACGGCGTGCCAGGTCGAATTCCACCGAATCTAGGGCGGCGGTAGTCGATCTGTGCTGTGGGGCCTGCCAGGTGTTCCAGCCACACCAGGAACACCTCCCAGCACTGCTCAAGGCGCTCCTGGGGTACAAAACCCCCAGTCAGAAGGATCTCCGCGTCCTGCTTCAGCGGATGTGACGGGTCAACCTCCAGATCCGGGTTGCGGCGGAACAACCCCCAGCGGCGCTTCATGGCAGGGGTCGGATAATGGTCCGCGAACACCGTGCTCAGCGCCGCCGCCACCTCGGGTGGGGCGCCGAAGATGTCCCGGACATCATCGATACGGATGCCAAAGAGCCTCATCGCTCGCATGAACCACAGCCTACCCGGTGATGACCAGTATGCTGGCCGACACCATGAGATCCATTCACTGTATCGCCGCAGCAGCTGTGGCGACCACGTGTCTGGCCTGGGGGGGAACCCCGGCCTTAGCCGACGTCACCATCGCTGATTCCGGGGGCGCCTTGACGGGGCTGGCATTCGACCGGCAATCGTCCCGGCTGTTTGCCGTCTCCGAATCCGACGGGACGAACATCCTGGTCACGGACTCGAAGGGGAGAAAGCGGGCACCGTGAGCTTTCACTGCCAGCACCGAGTCGGTACAGGGCCTGGCCCTGCACTCGGATGCTCTCTATGTAGGTGACATCGGTGACCCAAACGCGACCCGCAAGAAGGTCACCGTGTACCGGCTCCCCACCGCAGTGGGAAACCAGCCATACCAGGCCTACGACTTCAGCTACCCGGACGGCTCCCACGATGCCAAAGCCCTGCTGGTCTCCCGGCAAAGGCCGCATTTACATCATCACGGGTGGCGACCAGCCGGGCATCTACTATGCCGAGACAGAGCCATCGCGGTCGGCGACGAACAAACTGACCCGTGCGGCTGACGCACCCGCAGGGGTGACTGACGCCGTTTTCCTCGCCGATGGCGTCACCATGGCCATTCGCACGGCCACGGGAGTCCAGGTCATGGACGCGAGATCGTGGGAGGCCCGCGCCACCGTCACCTACGAAGGTGCCCCTGACGGGGAGTCGCTGACGGCCTTCGCTGACGACAAGATCCTGGTCGGTGCAGGCCCGCAGCTGCGCGAAGAGGCCGTCCCCGTATCGGATGGCACCATCACCATCTCGCCGTCTGGTGAGGGGGCGTCGGCCTCACCGGAGGCCTCAGCGCCGGACACCGCAGCCAGCAGCCCAGCCGCCACGGAGGAAGCGCCGCCCCGGACCCTGAGCAAAAGACCAGCCAGCCAGCGCGTGGGGGCACCCGGCTGGCTCTCGCCGCCGCCGCTGTGCTGGCGCTGGTGCTCGGCGCAATAGTGTTCTTCCGCAAAAACTAGAGCCTTTCCAGGACATAGTCGATGCAGGCGGTCAGCGCCTCCACGTCGGCTTGGTCCACGGAGGCGTAGGTGCCGATCCGCAGCTGGTTGCGTTGCAGTGCCCGGTAGGGGTCGATGTCCACGATCCCGTTGTGCCGCAGCTCCGCCACGAGGTGGCCGGCATCCACTTCGGGACCAGGTCGATGGTCGCGACCACTGGGGACCGGTGCTCCGGGTTGGCGACGAATGGCGTCGCGTGGGGTGATGCCTCTGCCCAGGCATAGACGTGACTGCTCATCTGGCGGCAGCGCGCCTCGGCGGCGCCGATACCTCCCAGCTCCAGCAGCCAGTTGATCTGGTCCTCCAACAGCAGCAGCGTTGCGATCGCTGGGGTGTTCAGTGTCTGGTGCTTGGCCGAATTCGTGGCTGCGACGCTCAGGTTCAGTGACTCCGGTATCCAGCGGCCCGAGGCGGCGATTTGCCCGGCCCGTTCCAACGCGGCTGGCGAACAGAAGGCGATCCACAGACCACCGTCGGAGGAGAGGTTCTTCTGTGGGGCGAAATAGTAGGCGTCCACCTGCCTGATGTCGGCAGCCATGCCACCCGCCGACGATGTCGCATCGACCAGCACCAGGCCGTCCCCGATCCGTTCCACCGGGGCAGCGGCGCCTGTGGAGGTCTCGTTCTGGGCCCAGGCCACGGCATCCGCAGCCTCCGGGACGGGCAGGACGACCGACCCCGGCTCGCACTCCGTGATGCTGGGATCGTTCAGGAAGGGGGCTGCTGCGGCGGCGCGCGTGAACTTCCGGGTGAACTCGCCGAAGACCGCATGCGCAGATTGCTGCTTGATCAGGGGAACAGACCGCCACGTCCCAGAAGACCGTTGAGCCGCCATTGCCGAGCACCACCTGATAGTCGTCCGGCAGCTGGTACAGCTCCCGCAGTCCCTCCTGGACCATGGCAACGAGCTGTTTCACCGGGGCCTGGCGATGTGAGGTGCCGATCACATCGCCACGCAGCGACAGGTAGTCGAGGGCCTCTGGGCGCACTTTGGCCGGGCCTGAGCCGAAACGGCCGTCAGCGGGCAGGAGGTCTTCAGGGATGACGATCATCCCGGCATTCTTCCATGCTGTTGAAAACTGGGAATGCGCGGTTCACCGTGTGGGAGGGCTTCAGTGGTTGGATGAGCCCATGGCGAAACTGCGGGTTGGACGGGCGGTGACACCGTCAGGGACGGTTGAGGAGGCGATCATCGAGATCGCAGGCGGACGCATCACCGCCATCACAGACGGGGACCTGATGATGGCCTGTGGGCGGTCCCCGGTTTCGTCGACACCCACTGCCACGGGGCAGTCGGGGTCAGCTTTCGGCGACCCGGACCCGGAGGCCAACTTGCGTGCTGCCGAATACCACCGCTCACAGGGGAACCACCACCCTGTTCGCGTCCACTGTGACCGAGCCCCTGGAAAAGCTGGAAGCCCAGTGCCGGGTCCTGAGGGGGGCTCGTCGAGGCGGGTGAGCTCGATGGCATCCACCTGGAGGGTCCTTTCCTGTCCGAGGCCAGGAAAGGTGCTCACGACGCCGTCCTGCTGCGTGACCCCGATCCCGGAGCGGTCGAACGACTCATCGCCGCAGGCGGGCCGGCGTTGCGCATGGTCACGCTGGCTGTCGAGCGTAGGGGAGGGGAGGCAGCCACCCGGCGGTTCACGCAGGCGGGCGTCAAGGTGGCCTTCGGCCATTCGGACGCCGACGAGCACGTCACTGCTGAGTCCATCGGCTGGGGAGCGTGCATCGCCACCCACTTGTTCTCCGCGATGCGCTCCATCCACCATCGCGAGCCTGGCCCCGTGCCTGTGCTGCTCTCCGATGAACGCGTGATGTGCGAGCTGATCTGCGACGGCATTCACCACCGGCCTGTGATCGCGAGGATGGCCATCGACGCCGCCGGGCTCGGCCGCATCTGCCTGGTGACCGATGCCATGAGCGCCACGGGGCAGGGGAACGGGCGTTATCTGCTGGGTGAGCTCGAGGTGGAGGTGCAGGATGGCACCGCCCGGCTCGTCACCGCCGATGGCACCCCCGGCGCCATCGCTGGATCCACTCTCACCATGGCCGAGGCGTTCAAGTTCGCCGTCCAGCACGTCGGGCTCAGTATCCCCGAGGCCGCCCAGATCGCGGCCACCACACCCGCCCGGTGGCATGGGCTGGATGAGGTCGGCACCCTGGAGGCCGGCAAACGTGCTGACATCTGCGTTGTCGGCGAATCCGGTGAACTGCGGCAGGTCTGGCGGCGGGGCGAGCGGGTGGCTTAGGCGTTCACCGAGCGGAGGGTTGCCTGCAGCCGTGTCTCCAGGCCGGTGCGCACGGCCGGCCACTCGGTGGAGAGGATCGAGAAGACCACCGTGTCACGCCACGAGCCGTCGGCACGCGGCTGATGGTGCCGCAACACTCCCTCCCGCACCGCGCCCAGGCGCGCTATGGCCTTCTGGGAACGCTCGTTGATGCTGTCGGTCTGGAGTTTCACGCGCTCGAAGCCGCAATCTTCGAAGGCATGCCCCAGCAGCAGGAGCTTCACCTCGGCGTTCAAACCCTTGCCCCACAGATCCGGGCGATAGGCCGTCCAGCCCGCGTGGGCCCGGCACGCCGTGGGTTCGAGGTCACCCAGCGAAGTGGTCCCTACGACCTCGCCTGCCGCACCGAATCCGGTGTCACTCGCCAGGCGGATCGTATACATGCTCCGGCTCTCCCCGGCCCCGGCAATCAGGCGCCTGATCGCGGCAGCACGGTCGCTGGCTCCCCCGCGAACCCCAGAGCGAAGACACGCGGATCGTCGAGGGCCTCTACCAGTGCGGTCTCGTCCTTTGCCTGCGTCGGGTCGAGTCTCACCAGGCTGCCGATGAGTGGCCTGCCATCAGGGTTGTGCGCCATGAGAGCATCTTCGCATAGCTCTGGTGCATATTTTCAGGACCCACAGCCATATCTGAGTACGGGTGTCGCATAACATCACTAGCATTGCGTTCAAGGAGGCGTTGTTGCAATGAGCGAGCTGATCGACACCACGGAGATGTACCTGCGCACAGTGTACGAGTTGCTGGAAGAGGGGTGCCGCCTCTGCGGGCCCGGATAGCCGAGCGCCTGCACCAGTCCGGCCCCACTGTGTCGCAGACGGTGGCTCGGATGGAACGTGACGGTCTCCTGGCGGTCAAGGCCGACCGCACGATCAAGCTCACCCCCAAGGGGGCCCGTCTGGCACGCGACGTGATGCGCAAGCACCGCCTGGCAGAACGCCTGCTCACGGACGTGATCGGCCTTGAGTGGGAGAAGGTGCACGAGGAGGCCTGCCGCTGGGAGCATGTCATCTCGGACGATGTGGAACGCCGGCTGCTCGGGATCCTCGAATCGCCCACCCGCTCTCCCTACGGCAACCCCATCCCAGGGCTGAAGGATCTGGGCATGGACTATGACCAGGTGCCTTTCCGCGAGGGGGTCGTACCGCTGTCCCAGGTGGTGCCGAACCGAGGGGAGGTTACCGTCACCCTGCAGCGGATGAGCGAGAACCTGCAGGCTGACGCAGAGGTGCTCTCAGCTCTTGCGGCTCTGGGGCTGAGGCCTGGAATGGACTTTGTGGTGCGCCGCGTTGGCCTGGACCTGCGGTTCAGCGTCGGTGAGGAGGCGGTTACCGTGGATGAGGCCGTCGCGGAGCTGTTGTTTGTCTCCGCTCCCTGACGTGTTGGCACCCCGGGAATAAACCGGGCGGGGGCATCGTTCCCCGGACAGAGAACGATTATGAATTGAGGGAACATGGCTACCACGAAGCTGACCAAGGAAAACTTCAACTCCACCGTCAAGGACAACGACTTGGTGCTCGTTGACTTCTGGGCCTCCTGGTGTGGTCCCTGTCAGCGCTTCGCCCCGATCTTCGAGGATGCCTCTGGGCGTCATGACGGCGTTGTGTTCGGCAAGGTGGATACCGAGGCTCAGCAGGACCTGGCATTCGCCCTGGACATCCAGTCTATCCCCACCATCATGGCCTTCCGCGCGGGCACCCTCGTGTTCCGCCAGGCCGGGTTGCTGAACGGGAGCCAGCTCGACGACCTCATCAAGCAGGTCAGGGAGCTCGATCCGGAGAAGCTGAAGGCTGAGGCCGGTAAGAACTCCGCTGAGTGACCGGTGCCCTTCGGGGTACTGGATCTGTCGCGAGGACCTGACGGCTCGTGCAGACCTGGCTAGGTACGCGGTGTGGTGGCGTTATGGCGCCACCACACCTGTTTTATTTCCATGTAATCGATTTACATGTAATGTTTTTGAGCGTGAAGGAACCAGCGCCATCCCACCAGGAGCATGCTCTCTTCGAGGCCCTGCTGCATGCCGAAGTAGCGCTCTGGAACCGTCTTGAGAAGGAACTCTGGCGAACCGCGAACTCCGCAACCCTGGCCCGTTATCTCGTGCTCAGACAGATCGACAGGTCGGCAGCCGACGGTGGTCTGCGCGTCCAGGACATCGCGCAGCGCCAGCATACGACGGTCGGGGCCGCGTCGCGACTCGTCGACCGGCTGGTGGGTGACGGCCTGGTGGTGAGGACTCCCTGTCCCAGGGACCGGCGTTCCAGTCGTCTGAGTCTCACCGACAAGGGAAGGCAGCGGATGGAAAACGCAGCTGGAACCTTTGAGAGCACTCTGTGCGCAGTGCTGGCGGAGTTCGATCCCGGGGAGCTGACGGTGCTCACCCAGAACCTGCTCCGGCTGGTTTCTGGGGCTGAGCAGCGAACCGATGTCGTCCCGGCAATGCAGGGAGCACGCCTTGAAGAACCGCTTCCGGGAGGCGGTTTCGTCACCTTGACCAGTGAGATACGGAGCTGATTGATGATCCGGTTCGAGGAAGTCCACAAGATCTACCCGGACGGGACCGTCGGGGTGGGCGGGATTACCCTGGACGTTGCCGAGCACTCCACGACGGTGCTGCTGGGGTCGTCTGGCTCCGGTAAGACCACGCTGATGCGCATGGTCAACAAGATGGTCACACCGACCGAGGGACGTGTGCTGCTGGCTGGGGCCGACGTCGAAGAGCAGCCGGCCGTGGCACTGCGGCGCTCCATCGGGTACGTGTTGCAGGACGGGGGCTGTTCCCGCACCGGCGCGTCGTCGACAACATCGCCACGGTCCCGGTCCTCGACGGAGTTCCCAGGACCAGGCCCGTAAACGCGCCCTGGACCTGATGGGCATGGTGGGTCTCGACCGGGACCTGGCCCAGCGTTTCCCGTCCCAGCTCTCGGGTGGGCAGCGCCAGCGCGTCGGTGTCGCCAGAGCATTGGCGAACGACCCCAAGGTCCTGCTCATGGACGAGCCCTTCGGGGCTCTCGACCCGCTGGTCCGTGCTGACCTGCAACGGGAGCTGCGTGAACTGCAGCAACGCCTGGGCACCACCATCCTGTTCGTCACCCACGATGTCGATGAGGCCTTCCTCCTCGGCGATCAGGTGGCTGTGCTGCGCACCGGTGGCACACTCGCCCAGGTGGGCACTCCGGAGGAGCTGCTCACCAGTCCCGCCGACGAGTTCGTCGCCGACTTCGTCGGGGCGGACGCGGGCCGCCGCCAGCTGCGTGCCATCGACCGCGACGGCACCCTGCTGGTGGTCGACGCCGATGGGCGTCCCCTGGGGTCTCTCGACACCGGTGCCTACCGACCGGCCGGGGAGTCATCGTGACCTGGTTGCTCAACAACCTGGGAAGGGTGGGGGAGCTGCTGGCCACCCACACCCTGCTGGCGTTGAGCGCCATCGTCGCGGCTGCTGTGCTGTCGGTGCCGCTGGGACGCCTGGCGGTCGGGTCCCGGAGCATCGGTGGTGTCGTGCTGAGTGCCCTGGCCTTGCTCTACGCCGTGCCTTCGCTGCCTATGCTGGTGGTGATCCCCGTCATCCTGGGCATCCCGGTGCGTTCCCCGCTCAACATGGTGATCGTCTTGACCCTCTACGGGATAGCGGTGCTCATCACCCAGGTGGCCGAGGCGTTTCGCTCCCTGCCCCGTGACGTCATCGAGGCCGCCAACGCTCTCGGCATCGACCCGTGGCGGCGGTTCTGGCAGGTGGAGCTGCCGCTCGCCGTTCCCGTACTGGTCGCTGGCCTGCGCGTGGTGGCGGCGTCGACGGTGTCGCTGGTCACAGTCGGCGCCCTGGTCGGGGTTCAGTCGCTCGGCACGCTGTTCACCGACGGCTTTCAGCGGCAGCTGGTCGAATCCTGCTGACGGGCCTCGGCGCGACGCTGCTGCTGGCCCTGGTCTTCGACCTAATCATTGTGCTGGCCGGCAGGCTCCTCACCCCGTGGCTTCGCAGACGCAAGGAGACGAAGGCATGAACATCTTCCTGGACGCTCTCGCCTGGCTTGTCACTCCGGACAAATGGGCCGGTGCGAGCGGAATCTGGTGGCGGCTGCTGCAGCACCTTGGGTTCACCCTCGCCGTGGTGGCGGTGGCCTCCCGTGGTGGCGCTGCCTGCCGGCGTGGCTATCGGACATACCCGCCGCGGGGTGGCGGTGGTGCCGATGGTCACTGCCTCTGCTCGTGCCCTGCCCACCCTCGGACTCCTGACCCTGGTCGGCCTGTGGTCTGGGCTCGGCCTGGTGGCTCCCTTCCTCGCCCTGCTCGTGCTGGCGATTCCCCCGATGTTGGCTGGAGCATATGCGGGCGTCACATCGGCTGAGGCTGCCACCGTGGATGCCGCCCGCGCGATCGGGTTGTCGCCGTGGCAGGTGCTCACCCAGGTGGAGCTTCCTGCGGCGGTCCCGCTGCTGCTCGAGGGGCTGCGCTCCACCACCCTTCAGGTGGTCGCCACCGCGACTCTTGCGGCCTACACCGCGGATGTGGGACTGGGACGATTTCTGTTCGCCGGGCTCAAGACTCGCGACTATGCACAGATGATCGGCGGGGCGCTGCTGGTCGTCGTTCTCGCGCTGGTCCTGGACCTGCTGCTGGTCCTGGCCAAGCGCTCATTCACCCGCACACTCGACCCAAGTACCAAAAATCGCTTCCGTTAAGGAGTCCCGATGAAGTCCATGACCAAGCTGGCCGCGCTCGGTGTCGTCGCTGCCCTGGCCCTGGTGGGCTGTGGCAGCGCCTCGAACCTGGAGGGCAAGAGCGACAACTCTGGAGGATCCTCGGACACCCTGGTGGTCGGCTCGCAGGAATACTATTCGAACGAGATTCTCGCCGAGATCTATGCCCAGTCCCTGGAGAAGGCGGGCCACAAAGTGGACCGGCAGCTGAACATCGGGCAGCGGGAGGTCTACATGCCTGACCTCCAGGCTGGAAAGATTGACGTGTTCCCCGAGTACAGCGGAAATCTGTTGCAGTACTACAAGTCTGACACCACCGCCCGTACGCCGGAGCAGGTCAGCACAGAGCTCTCAAGTGTCTTGCCAAAGGGGCTCAAGGCCCTCGATCAGGCTGCCGCAACCGACCAGGACTCCTACGTGGTGACCAAGGCATTCGCTGAGGAGCACTCGCTCAAAGCAGATCGGTGACCTGGCCGGGATACCTGACCTGAAGGTCGCGGGCAACTCAGAGCTGGAGACCCGCCCTTACGGTCCGAAGGGACTGCAGGAGACCTACGGGGTGAATATGACGATCAAACCGGCGGAGGACTCAGGCGGCCCGCTGACCGTCAAGGCCCTACGCGATGGTGAGGTGCAGGTGGCTGACATCTACACCGCAGCCCCGGTGCTGGCCGACGGCGACCTGGTGGTCCTCGAAGACCCGAAGAACCTGTTCCTGTCCTCCAACGTGGTGCCGATCGTCTCGGAACGCGTTGACGAGAAAAGCCGCGGAGACACTGAACCAGGTGTCCAAGGCACTCACCGCCGAGGATCTGATCAGCATGAACAAACGCTCCGTGGACAACAAGGAAGCGGCCTCGGCGATCGCCGCCGACTGGCTGAAGTCAAAGGGACTGGCCTGAGGCTCTGAGCTGGTCCTCCAGGTTGAAGACCATCGGGACCAGTTTCAGGCCCTCGTCCGGGTTGCCGTCAAGCCCCTCGAAGAAGGGTTTCGTCGTGGCCTGCCATCGCGCGTTCACCTCCGTCTCTGACATGGCAGACTGTGCGGCGGCCAGGTCATCGCTCTCCACGTACCCGATCAGCAGCCCGTCCGGACGTAGGAAGATGGAGTAGTTGTGCCATCCGGCATCCCGGAGCGCCGCCAGCATTTGTGGCCACACAGCCTCGTGATGCTTCGCGTATGCGGCGACCTTGTCGGGGCGGACCTGAAGGGTGAAGCAGTAACGTCGCACGTCTTCTCCTCATAGAATTCGGCGGGGTTGGGGTCATCATGATGTCATGACCCCAACCCCGCGTGCGTGCTCAGCTTCCGGTGACTACCAGGTCAGCCCCGTGCCGATCGCGATGCTGCCGTCCGCGGTAGGAACGGACACCGGCAGCTTGCCCTCCGGCTTGGCCTTTCCGGTGATGATGTCTGCCAGGGGAGCGGTCATCACCAGCTGGTCGGAGTAGGTGCAGAGCTTCGCGGTGGCGGTGTACTGGCCGACGTCGTAGGGGAGACCGATCGCGACCGCGATCACCTTGAGGCCGGCAGCGCTCAGTTCATTGACCAGGTTCACCTGCTCTGGGGTGGTGTAGGCGTTCTTCGTCAGTACCACCACGGCATCCGCCTTCAACTCATCGGCTGCACGTTTGAAAGAATCAATCGAATCTGGGCCTGACCGCTCATCGAATATCCTGATGGTGGTTTTCACCCCATTGGCCTGGAGTGCGTCCTGCAGCTTGTTGGGGAATTCGGTGAAGGGGCCCACCAGTAGCAGCTGGGAACCAGCCGCTACTGGGAGGAGGCCATCATTGCTTACCGCGGTGATGGCCCGTGCGGCCCAACGCCTGGCAGACTCCGGGTTGTTGGGGTGCCCGATTTTGTCGCGTCGATCACGCATGAGATCGTCGTCGTAGCTGCGGAATCCGCGCTTCCGGTAGAGGATCCGGATGATCTTCTTGTCCAGGGCCTCTAGGGAAATCCTGCCCGAGTTGACTGCCTCCAGGACAGCGGCACGCGCCTGCTCAGGGGCCGCCGACATCAGCAGCTGGTCGACCCCCGCCTCCAGGGCGCGGACCGCTAGCTCGCCATCGTCATACAGACTCCGGATCTCGGGGGTGTTCAAGGCCTCTGTGATCACGGTGCCGCCATACTCGTACTCTTTGCGGAGGATTCCCGTGACAATGGGCTCACTCAGCGAGGCAGGCATGCCGGAGGGATCCAGGCCCGGGGCAACGATGTGTCCCACGATCATCAGCTCCGTGTAGACGCCGACCGCCACTCGTTTGAAGGGTACGGCCTCAAGGGCATCCCACTCCTCACGTGAGCGGTTCAGCACCGGCAATCCATTGTCCCCAATCGTCGTTGCACCCTTCCCGGGGAATGAATGGACGCCGCCCAGTGGCCCGGTTATCGTGCTTGTGCGGCTGAAGGTCCATACCCTGTCACTGACTTTCTGTAGTTCCGCGCCAAACGACCCGAGGCCATTGACAGGATTTGCGGGATTAGACTCTATGTCGGCTGGGATCGCCGGCCAGGCAGTGAATCCAGCTCCCTGGAGTTCATTCCCGATCTCTTGAAGCAAACCCCAGCTGTTTCCTACGTTTCCGGCGATGGCGCCGAATGCCATGAAGCTCGGGAAGTCTGTGATGGGGATGCCCTGGCGGGCCAGTTGGTAGGGTTCCTGCCTGGTGATGAGGTGCAGTGGGACACCCGTGCCGATGCTCTTGACGGTCTCGTCCAGGGTTCTGTTCCAGCCCATGATGTGATCCTTGGAGCCATCGAAGGTGCCGGTCTCGGGGGTGAGGATGATGCCGCCGGGCTGGAACTTCTGGATCATTTCCACGGGGCTGCCGACCCCGTAGAGCTCCTGATTCCGCGGGTCCGTGCCATGTGGATCGGTGCCGAAGACCTGATGGATGAAGAGCTGATTCACCTTCTCGTTGAGATCCATCTTCGCCAGCGTTGCCCCTGGCCCATTGGAGGTCAAGCGACTCCTCTGCGCGGGCGGTGGGACTGGAGACGCCGCTGATGGCTGCTGCGGCCAGGGCGGCTGCGCTGGTGCCAAGCATGGTTCGTCGGGAAATTCTGGACATCGACCACTCCCTAAGCGGTACAGGCCACACGTGGCCCCGGGTACATGTTGTCTTTTTGCCTCGAAGCCGAGGGCTCCCTCCGGGAGCTGACTCTTCCAGAAAAAAACCTGGTGATTGAAAGAAAAATCACTGATTTTTTCAATAATTTCTCTCAGGAAAGTTCTCAGAATTACGTGGTCAGCCCGGGATTCCAGGAGCGGACGCCCTTGGCCTGTGTCCTCAGGTAGGCCCTGCTAGCAGCCGGTTTCGCGCATCGCTCCGCTTGCCGGCTGGCCCCCACTGATGGGTCTCTGTGGCCAGGGCGCCTGCCTGGGCGGTGACCCTCAGACATGGGCCGACACTCGGCGGAACAGCTTTGGTGATCGCGAATTGCCTTGTAGCGTGGCAACAGAACCAGTGCAAACACGACTAATTCAGGAGGATGCAATGGGACTCGGTGACAAGTTTCAGGAAACCGTTGGCAAGGTCAAGGAGGGCGCTGGCGAGGCGCTCGGTAACCAGGACCTCCGTGCCGAAGGCCAGGAAGACCGCGTGAAGGGCGGCCTGGGCCAGGTCGTTGACAGCGCCAAGGAGAAGCTGGGCGACGTCGCGAGCGGTGTCGCCGACAAGGTCGAGGAAGTCAAGGACAAGTTCACTGGCAAGTGAGCCTGATATGAAAGGCCGCCGGGACGCAAGATCGTCCCGGCGGCCTTTTTCATTCCTCAGACCAGCGCCGGCCTGGCCCGTGGTGATTCAGCTTTCTGAGAGCAGCCCAGATCCCTGTCTGGAGATATCTGCTCATCTCCTCCTCAGGCACCATCGACCCGCCTGTCGCCCAGACGAGGTGGGTGGCTTTCGCGAGTGCCGGCGGAGTGAGCCAGCCCGTTCCAGATAGGCGGTATCGGCCAGGACCCGTTGCGGTCCCGGCAGGCCCGCGGCGGCTGAGGGTTCGACCCGCAGGTCCTCTGTCGTGGCAAGTAGCGCGAGGTGACGGTAGAGACTGGCATCGCTGACCGTGTAGTAGCCGTCGATGGCGGCTTCCAGCGCCCTCCCCACGAAACCCGATGGCCGTCCGACGGCCAGTCCATCGGCGGCCGTGACATTGTCGATTCCGAAATCCTGCACTGATACCGTCTCGTGCAGGCCGGTGTGACGCCGAGAAGCATGCAGGGGAGTGGACCGGCTCAGCGAAAACCGGGTGGACGGCATCGCCGAATATGGTCTTGAGGCCGAATGTGACCCCGCCGGGTCCGCCGCCCACACCACAGGGAAGATAGACGAAGAGGGGATGCTCCTCGTCGACCCGCACCTCAAGGGCCTGGAGCTGCCCGGCTAGGCGGCGCCCAGCCACTGCGTACCCGAGGAACAGAGTCGTCGAGTTCTCGTCGTCGACGAAGTGTGCTGACGGGTCAGAGGTGGCCTGGTCGCGGCCTGCGGCAACGGCCGCCGAATAGTCGGACTCATGCTCGGTCACCTCGACGCCGTGACCACGGAGCATCTCCTTCTTCCACGGCCGGGCGTCGGCTGACATGTGGACGGTGACCTTGAAGCCGAGCCGGGCGCCCATGATCCCGATCGACAGTCCCAGGTTCCCGGTGGAGCCAACGGCTATCGAATACCCCGAGAACATGGCCCGGGCCTTGAGGGAGTCGAGCTTCCGGTAGTCGTCGCCCTGCTGTAGCAGCCCCTCGGCCAGGGCGATCCGCTCAGCCTGGCACAGGACCTCATAGATGCCGCCACGGGCCTTGATGGAGCCCGAGACTGGTAGCTCGGAGTCCATCTTCATCCAGAGCCTCCCCGGGATGGGGATTCCCGTATGCTCCTTTGAGGGCATCCTGCATGTCGGGGATCGTGTACAGCGGTGATTCGATGATTCCGCCGGCATGCCTGGTTCCAGGGAAGACCTGCGCTATGTAAGGGGCGAAACGCCTGAGCCGGGCAGCGGCATCGTCGATGTCGGCGACGGTGAGACCAACACCCGCCAGCGCCTCGTCACCTGATGCGATCCCGGGATTGAACCATGCTGTCTCCCGGCTTTCGACCAGTTCCCGGAGCAGTGGAAACTCTCTCTCCCAGTCGGGCAGTTCCCTGCCGGCGATGACCGTCATGACGCTCCTCGTGGTTGCTTCACGTCCGGATCTCCAGCTTAGAGGCCCACCGGTGCACCGGCCCGGCTGCCAGTGACCCCAGCGGGCGATCGCAGGTCTCACGGTCCCAGTCCAGCTGATCTATGGGAGGCCGCATCAGAGGGACGTTCGCAGTCAGCGTGAGTTACCTCATGCGCGACGCCGGCCGCCCATCCCGAGCAGCCACATCAGGTATAGACCGCCGAGAGCTGAGCTGATCAGGCCGACCGGGATCTGGAAGGGGCTCAGCAGCCGGCCCGCGGTGAAATCGGCCAGGAGCAACAGGGCCGCTCCCACCATGAACGAGGGCAGCAGACTGATCCCGGCGGAATTCGACAGTCTTCCCTGCCAGTTGGGGAGCGGCCAGGGCCAGGAAGCCGATCGGCCCGGCCGCAGCCACGCAGACGGCGGCCAGCACCACCCCGTAGCCGATCATCACGGACCGGGTTCGGCGGACCCGCAGGCCGAGCCCGGCTGCGGCGTCGTCGCCCATCTCGAGGATCCTCCCGGGGCCGGCCAACCACAGGCCGACCGGCAGCAGCAGGACCGCCGTGATCAGCAGCGGGGTGACGCTTCCCCAGGTGATGCCATTGAGACTGCCGTGCTGCCAGGTCTTGGCTGCCTCCGCCGATTCGATGTCGGTCGCGGCGAGCAGATAGTCGTTGAGCGAGGCCAGCATCTGGCCCAGCGCGATACCCGTCAGCACGAGGGTGTCCCCGCCGACGCCGCGCCGCAGCGTCAACAGGACAACGACCGCCGCGGTGGCTGCGCCGCCGATGATCGCGCCTGCGCCGGTGACGAATGTGCTGGAGGAGGCCAGGACCAGGATCGCCAGCAGGCCACCCGTCGTTGCGCCACGTGTGAAACCGACAATGTCGGGGCTGCCCAGGGGTTGCGGGAAACGCTTTGGAAGATGGCGCCCGACATACCGAGCATGCCACCGATGACGATCGCTCCCGTCGCCCGTGGTAACCGCTGCTCGAGCACCATGAACGCGGCCAGCTCCTCACCCTCGCCGCGGAATATCGCCAGGAGCATGTCGAGGGACACCGGGTAGGTGCCGGTGGTCAGTGACGCCACAGCCCCTACCAGGATGATCACGAACGCGACCCCGGATACCGCCAGGGAACGCCAGTGCACGAGAAGGTTGACGCGGCCACCGATCCGGCGGTAACCGGCAGGCGTACCGAGTCGCAGCTGGTCCCTGAGCTCATGCGATCCCCTGCCCGTCCTGTGGGTGATGGCCAGCACCAGCAGCACGGGCGCTCCGATGAAGGCCGTGACGATTCCCGCCTCCAGTTCGGTGGGACGGATCAGGAGCCCTGCCCACCACGTCCGCCAGCAGCAGGAGCCCGGCTCCCGCCACGACCGACCACACCAGCAGGCGCCGCTGGTCGGCTCCGATCAGCATGCGGACCACATGCGGAACCACCAGGCCAATGAACGTGATCGGGCCAACCGCTGCCGTGGCCGCCCCACACAGCAGGGTGATCGCGGCGAAGGCGCCGCCCCGCACCACGGTGAGATTCACCCCGAGCGCCGTCGCCTGCTCATCGCCGAGGGTCAGAGCGTTGAGGCTGTGTGCCGATGCCAGCGCCAGGATCAAGCCGACCACCAGGAAAGGGGCCACCCAGAGCAGGACCTCCAGGTCCCGGTTCTCCAGAGAGCCCACCACCCAGAAGCGATAGGAGTCGAAGATCTTGCTGTTGTACATGGTGATGGTGCCGGTGATCGACGAGAGACTGGCGCCCAGCGCCACGCCAGCGAGCACCAGCCGCGCCGCTCCCGCATCAGCTGAGCGGCGTGCCATCAGGTGGACGACCAGCGCCGCCGTGGCCGCGCCTGCGAAGGCGAACGGCAGATACTGGTTCACTGCGGTGAAGCCGAACCCGCCGATGGCCGTCACCACCGCCAGGGATGCGCCCGCATTGACGCCCAGGATCCCCGGCTCCGCCAGGGGTTGCGGGTGAGGGCCTGCATGACGACCCCGGCCACCGCCAGGGAAGCCCCCACCACGATTGCGAGGATGGTGCGGTGGATGCGCAGCCCCCAGATGACCTTGCTGGCCACCGAGTTGTCGTGGGCCAGGAGACCCTGCCAGACCTCGGCTGGGGCCAGTTCCCGCGATCCCAGGGCTAGGGCTCTCGGTGATCAGCACGGCCAGGACCAGGACCGCCAGCAGGAAGGCCAGGACACGAAGGGAGCCAGACTGCCTGCGAGAGCGCCGGACCGGACGTTCCCTGATGCTGGTCTTTGTCACGAACTTAAGGTTAGCCTTACCCCATGAGTGCTTCTCGAGCCAAGCGTCCCCATATTTCTGGCGTCTCCCGCCGCGCTCTTCTGGCGGGTGGTGCGGTCTCTGCCATGGCAGTGCTTGCAGCCTGTTCCTCCAACTCCAGCTCGCAGGGCTCCTCGCCGACTGCTGCGTCCAGCCCGGCAGCTTCTGCAGGCTCTTCCCCGAGCCTGCCGAAGAGCACCATCGTTCCCACCGAACTCGACCAGACGCTCGGCTCCGGGCAGGCTGACGGTGTCTTCCCGCGCACCGTCACCCACTACCAGGGGGAGACGACCATCGATGCGGCCCCCACCAAGGTGGTCATTATCTCCACGGGGCAGGCCGACGCCATGCTGGCCCCTCGGCATGTGCCCGGCCGGCTCTACCACCGCGTCCGGCGCGGAGGGCCCCGTTCCCCAGTACCTGAAAGACGCCTACCCTCGATCAGGCCTCGGCGATCGAGGCCATCAAGACGGTCGGTTCCCGCACCGAGCCGGACATCGAGGCGATCGGCGCTCTTCACCCTGATCTGATCCTCACGAACGTCGCGGGCAAGGACGACGCCGAGACCCTCTATAAGAATCTGTCGGCGATCGCCCCGACAGTGGTGACGCGCGGCACCGGCCAGTTCTGGAAGATCGACTTCCTCCTGCTCGCTGATGCCCTCGGCAAGCGGCAGGCAGCACAGACCCTGCTTGACGGGCTCACCTCGGACGCCGCCCAGGCCGGCGCCGGGCTCACCTCCGCCGGGACGGTGTCGCTGCTGCGCAAGAACGGGGAGAAGCTCCGTGTCTTCGGGCCGTTGTCCTTCGCGGGATCGGTCGTCGCCGACATGGGGCTGAAGCGTCCCGACACCCAGCAGTTCAACGATGGCGTCTCACATGAGCTCTCCTCTGAAACCCTCGACCAGGCCGACGGAGACTGGCTGTTCTACGCGGTGCAGGGAGGCAAGGATGAGGAGCTCACCGGACAGGCGCTGTGGGAATCGCTCAAGGCAGTGGGCGCCGGGCATGCGGTCAAGGTCGACGACGATCCGTTCTTCCTGAACGCCGGGCCGACCGCGGCGCGTGTCGTCCGGGAGCAGATCGTCAAGGCCGTCTCGGCTTGAGCGGCAGCGAAACCCGACCCTTCGTGCTGGAGGGCCGGGGCCTTCATCTCGGTTATGCCGGTGGCAGCGATGTCGTGGCAGGGCTTGACGTCGCCATTGAGACGGGATCCTTCAGTGTCATCGTCGGCCCCAACGCCTGCGGCAAGTCGACTTTGCTCAGGTCGCTGAGCAAGGTGCTGCCACCGCGCTCTGGGAGCGTGCTGCTGGACGGCCGGGAGATCACGGGGATGCGTCCCAAGGCCTTCGCCCGGGAGGTCGGTTTCCTGGCGCAGTCGTCGATCGCGCCCGAGGGCATCACGGTCCATGAACTCGTCAGCCGGGGCCGGTACCCATATCAGAGCGTGTTGCACCAGTGGTCGGACGAGGACGACGAGCAGGTCAGCGTCGCCATGGAACGCACCAACGTCAGTGCGCTGGCCCAACGTCGCGTGTCCGAGCTATCCGGCGGCCAGCGGCAGCGGGTGTGGATCGCCATGGCCTTGGCCCAGCAGACCCGCGTGCTGCTCCTCGACGAGCCCACCACCTACCTGGACCTGGCCCATCAGGTCGAGGTCCTGGAGCTGTGCCGGGAGCTCAACCAGGTGCTCGGCACGACGGTGGTCGCGGTGCTGCACGACCTGAACCAGGCCTGCCGTTATGCCGGCTGGATCATTGCCATGCGTGATGGCCAGATCCTGACACAGGGCAGTCCGCAGAAGGTGATGACCGCCGAGACGGTGGAGCAGGTTTTCGGTCTTGAGGTCTCGGTGACCCCAGATCCGGTCACGGGAACCCCGCTGGTGCTTCCCGCCGCGCCGCGGACATACACCGCCACGGGTCTGGAATCCCTAAGCTGAGCGGTGAGGCCTGGCCAGCTGGGCCGGCAATCCGGATAGCTGGCATCTCGGTTCCCGCCACGGCAGATCGTGAACCTCGTTAGGGAATAAACCATCCGGGAAACTGGTTAACTTTTCAATCAGTTACGCAGTTACGGAATCGTCCGAGGAGGAGACATGCAGTTCGGAATCATGACTGTCGGTGACGTGACCACCGACCCCACCACCGGGCGGACTCCCACCGAGCACGAGCGCATCAAGGCCACCGTCGAGATCGCGAAGCTCGCCGACGAGGTGGGCCTCGATGTGTTCGCCGTCGGGCAGCACCACAACCCCCCGTTCGTCGCCAGCTCGCCCACCACGACCCTCGCCTGGATCGGGGCGCAGACCAAGAACATCATCCCTGTCCACGTCCACCACCCTGATCACCACCACCGACCCGGTGCGGATCGCTGAGGACTATGGGATGCTGCAGCATCTCACCGACGGCCGGATGGATCTGATGCTCGGCCGCGGCAACACCGGCCCGGTCTATCCCTGGTTCGGCAAGGACATCCGTGACGGTATCGACCTGGCCATCGAGAACTACGCCTTGCTCCGGCGGCTCTGGGATGAGGACGTGGTGACCTGGGAAGGCCGGTTCCGCACTCCGCTGCACGCCTTCACCGCCACCCCGAGGCCCCTCGACGGCGTCGCCCCGTTCGTCTGGCATGGCTCCATCCGCAGTCCCGAGATCGCCGAGCAGGCCGCCTACTACGGCGACGGATTCTTCAGCAACCACATCTTCTGGGGTCCTGGCCACACCAAGCGCATGGTGGAGCTGTACCGGCGGCGGTTCGCCCACTACGGTCACGGAACACCGGAGCAGGCCATCGTCGGGATCGGCGGCCAGGTGTTCATGCGCCGCAACTCGCAGGATGCCGTCAACGAGTTCCGGCCCCTACTTCGACAATGCTCCCGTCTATGGCGGTGGTCCGTCGCTGGAGGACTTCATGGCTCAGACCCCGCTGACCGTCGGCAGTCCTGAGCAGGTCATCGAGCGCACGCTGGGATTCCGCGACTACATCGGCGACTACCAGCGCCAGCTGTTCCTCATGGACCACGCCGGTCTTCCGCTGAAGACCGTCCTGGAGCAGGTGGAGCTGCTGGGCACCGAGGTGGTGCCGGTGCTGCGGCGTGAATTCGAGGCGCTGCGTGCCCCGGGCGTCCCAGCGGCCCCCACGCATGCCGCCCGCCGCGCCGTCCAGGGCGCCAGCGAGCCCGACGAGGGCGCGGTGGCGGTCGACCGGTGGACCGGTACCCGGGCTGAGGAGGACAACGCCGGGGCGGTGAGCCGGCTGTGAGCAAGGTCGTCATCGTCCACGCGGGACTGCGCGTCCCGTCGAGCACCAAACTGCTGGCTGATCAGTTCGCGGCGGCCTTGCCGGGGGAACAAGCGGAGGTCGTAGCCCTGCGCGACCACGCCCATGCCATCGTCGATGCGATGCTGACAGGGGTCGTCGCCGAGAGACTCGGCGACGCAATCGCGGCCGTCACCGGGGCTGATGCCCTGGTGGTGGTCACGCCCACCTTCTCCGCGTCTTTCTCAGGGTTGTTCAAGAGCTTCTTCGACATCCTCGAGCCGGGAGCCCTGAGGGGGATGCCGGTGCTGCTCGCGGCAACCGGCGGCACCGTCCGGCATTCGCTGATGATCGACTATGCGCTGCGCCCGCTGTTCTCCTATCTCGGGGCGCAGACCGTCAGGACGGGCGTCTTCGCCGCGACGGAGGACTTCGGCGGCCCGGGAGCGAAGGCACTCCGGCAGCGGATCGGCGACTCCCTCAAGGAGTTGCGTGCCTGTCTGTCAGGGTCGGTACGGCAGAGGCCCGTCGATCAGTTCGAACAGGTGACCCCCTTCGAGCAGCTGCTCAGAAGGACAGGGTCAGCTGACGCGGGCAGTGACTCGTTGAGTCGCCGTCCGCGGGATTAGGGGTGGCGGGCCCAGGCACTGGAAAAGCTCTGGCCAAACCCAGGTTTGGCCAGAGCCCCTTTTGCTGCGACCCCGGTTGGATTCGAACCAACGACACCCGCTTTAGGAGAGCGGTGCTCTATCCCCTGAGCTACGGGGCCAACTGTGGCAGCCTATCTTATCCGGGTGCGAGCCTGCGCGGCGGTGGGCCGCGCAGGCCACCCGGGTTCAGGTCAGCTGGGTTTTGGAGCTCCCTTGCGGGCATAGCGCTGCCAGGTGATGATCACGCCGCCGATAGCGAAGACCATGCCGATCCAGTAGAAGATGACCGCCCCCCATGATGCTGACGCTGACGCTGAACAGGAAGGGTCCGAAGGCCGCGATGGCGGCGGTCCATCCGATCACGCCACCGGCCTGCCGCGGCTCGAAGATCATGGGCATCTGCTTGAACGTCGAGGCGTTCCCGATCCCGGAGAACAGGAAGATCGCCAGCATGCCCCACAGGTATAGGTTGAAGCTGCCCTCGAGCGCTGCCACCGAGCTCCTGTCGGGGGTCAGCGAGAGGATCGTCACCGGAATGGAGATCGCCAGTCCGATCCCGGAGATCAGCGTCCAGATGGCGCCCCCATCTTGTCGGTGAGAGGCGAGAAGGCCACTCGCGCCCCGGCGCCGACGAGCGGGCCGAGGAAGGCGTAGGCAGCCGGGTCCTTGAGAACGTAGCCCTGGGCGACGAGGCTCTCCAGCCCAGCACCTGAACCGTAGAGGTTGGTCATCAGCAGGCCGAACAGGGCCGACAGGCCCGAGAACGTGCCGAACGTCATGATGTAGAGGTAGGTCATCCACCAGGTGTCCGGGTTGCTGAAGATGTCGAACTGCTGCCTGATGTTCGCCTTGATTGGCACCGACTTGAGCGCCAGCCAGGCCCAGACCGCGATGGCGACCAGCAGTGGCACCCACACGAATGCGGCGTTCTGGTACCAGACATCACCCTTGGGGCCGTGCTGGGCTGCCCCCAGCCAGGACACCATGGAGAAGCCGATCAGCCATGGCGTGAGCAGCTGGACCAGCGAGACACCGAAGTTCCCGATGCCCGCCTGGAGGCCAAGGGCTGTTCCTGCAGGCGTTTCGGGAAGAAGTACGAGGTGGAGGGCATGTAGCCGGAGAAGGCACCGCCGCCGATGCCGGCGAGAAAGGCGAGTGCCATGAACAGCCAGTAGGGAGTCTCGGGGTTCTGGACGGCGAATCCCCATCCGACCAGCGGCAGGATCATCAGCACGGATGTGACGGTGACTAGCTTGCGGGTCCCCAGGATCGGTGGAAGCACCATCCACACCAGTCGCAGTATGCCTGCGGACAGCCCCACCATCGAGGTCATCCAGTACAGCTCGTCTTTGGTGAAGGTGAAGCCGATCGAGGTGAGTTTCGGGATGACAGCGCTCGGCAGGAACCATGACGCGAATGCCATGGTCAGTGAGAACGTCGTGATGGTCAGGGTGGTCCAGGCGATCTTTGAGTCCCACTTCGACTCATCCTGGGGGTCCCAATCCTCAAGCCATTCCTTGGAGCGCGGTTTCTCTTGTGGAGTGCCCATTGATCTTCCTTACTAATTTGGCCTGGGATCCGCGTCTGGAACGTCGACGAGATCCTGGTGAGGCTTCTCGCGTTTCATACGGCTGATCACGAGATGCATCCAGATCAGCGTAAGGCCTGTCAGGATGGTCAGCACCACGAAGGGGGTGGAAGTCAGTCCGGTGTACTGCTGGATGTAGGCGAACATAGGGGGCAGGAAGAAGCCGCCCAGGCCGCCCAGCATCCCGACCAGGCCGCCAACGGAGCCGACGTGGTGGGGAAGTACGTGGGGATGTGTTTGTAGACGCCGGCCTTGCCGATGCCCATGGTGCAGCCGATCAGGAAGATCAGCGTCACCACCAGCCACAGCGGTAGGCCATAGGCATTGCCCTGGTCGTCGACGCCGCTCGGGATACACAGGATGGTGAAGAAGGCCCCGATGGGAACGAACGTGGCGTACATGGCGTTGCGTGCGCCCCACCGGTCGGAGACCCAGCCGCCCAGCGGCCGCAGCAAAGAAGCGGGGAAGATGAAAGTGGTGGTCAGCAGAGCCGCGATCTTCAGGTCGGTCTTGAACACGTCCTGGTAATAGGTGGGCAAGATCGCCGAGTAGGCCACGTAGGCGCCGAAGACGATCACGTAGTAGAGACTGAAACGCCACACCCGGATGTCCCGCAGCGGCGTCAGCATCTCGGAGATCTTGGCGCTCGCCCCGGGCTTACGGTCCGGCAGGGGAGTGATGAACCACTGCAGGATCCCGACCACGGTCAGCAGCACCGCGTAGACGATGGGGATGAGGCGCCAGCCCCCAGGAAGAAAGCCGAGCACGGTGCTGCCCGCCGTGGCGGTGATGATGCCGGGGCCGATGATCTTGGTCACGGAGGCGCCGACGTTGCCCGCGCCGAAGACCCCGAGCGCGAAACCCTTGCGTTCGGGGGAGAACCAGGCCGAGTTCCAGGCCACCCCGGCTGAGAAGGAGTTGCCGACGATGCCGACGCAGAACGCCAGGACCAGGAGCATCGGGTAGTTGCTGGCAAACGAGACAGCCAGTGAGGCGACCGCGCCAACGGCCATCATCACGGTCATGACGATCTTGCCGCCGAACCGGTCCGCGAGGATCCCGGAGGGCAGCCGCCACATGGATCCGTTGAGCACGGCAACGGCGCTGATCCAGCTCAGCTGGACGGCATCCAGGCCGAATTCATCCTGGATGGATTTGCCGAGGATGCCGAACATCAGCCACACGGCGAACATCAGGGTGAACGAGATGCTGGACATCGTGAGGACGCGCGCAGCGCCTGGGATCTCACGATGTCTGGTTGTGTCGGCGCTCACGGCGCTCCCTCCGCTGGGGTGGTCCCTCTAAATTGCTGGCAGGAGCTTATGTGGGCCTGTAGTATCAAGTCAACAAACAAGGCCGAAAACGCCAGATGGCGGGGATTTTAGGTAAATAAAACGTTGCTAAATTCCTTCGGAGGGTGGAGTCGGTTGTTCCTTTTTATTCTGGTTCGAGAGGATGACGGTGGTGATCATGAGGCAGCTGGTGGGGGCTGAGAATTCCGCATCTGTGGGAGACCCCGCCCTCGAGCTGCTCATACGCCACCCCGAAGGACTGACCGCGTCTGATGTTGCGGAAAGCCTCCATCTGCATGTCACGACCGTCCGGGTGCATCTCAACCGGCTCGTTGCCGAGGGAAAGCTTCTGCAGCGCGACGAGCGGGCCGGGGTCGGGCGTCCCCGGCGCCGTTATTTCCCCGTGCCGAGGGCCGTGCCGGCCATTGCGCTCCAGGATGACTACCAGCTGCTGGCTGAGGTGCTGGCGCAGGTGCTGGACGTCGAGCGGGCCAAGGCCGAGGAGGTGCTGCGCGAATGGGCGATGCGCACCCTCGATGCCGCTCTGCTGGGAATACCCACGATCTCTGGGGCAAGCTGGCAGGAGAAGGTGAGTGTTGTGATCGACCTGCTGCGAGCATGGGGGTATGACCCACAGGTCACAGAGACCGGGCCGTGGAGCGCGGCGGTGGATCTCAGGAGCTGTCCGCTGCGGCAAGCAGCCTTCTCATCGCCTGAGGCGGTGTGTGGCGCTCACCGAGGGCTGATCCGGGGAGCCCTGGGGGTACTCGGAGAACCCGATACAGGTGTCGAATTGAACTCAGACTTCTCGGGCGGACCCTGCTGCCTGAGGCTCAGCCGGGCAACCGGGAATCAAGGAGAGAAGAAATGACCAAGACGTATGAGGTGGGCATCGACGGCCCGCTCACGGATGTGCTGGTGGACACCGGCAGGTTCTTCACGCGCGGCGAGGTCTCCCGTGATGGGCGCAGCGTCCATAAGAAGGGTGGTCGCAGCGACTCCTTCTACCGGGATCGCTGGGCGTATGACACAGTGGTTCGCTCCACCCACGGGGTGAACTGCACCGGGTCGTGCTCCTGGAAGGTCTACGTCAAGGACGGGATCATCACCTGGGAGGCGCAGCAGACGGACTATCCGTCCGTCGGCTCCGACAAGCCCGAGTATGAACCTCGTGGCTGTCCCCGGGGGCGTCGTTCTCCTGGTACACCTATTCACCCACCCGGGTGCGGTACCCCTATATCCGGGGTGTCCTGCTGGAGATGTACCGCGAGGCGAAGGCCCGCTACGGCGACCCCGTGCTGGCCTGGGCGTCCATCGTCCAGGACGAGGAGAAGTCCCGGGCCTATAAGAAGGCCCGCGGCAAGGGCGGTTTCGTTAGGGCGAACTGGGACGAGGCCGTCGAGATGGTGGCTGCCGCTCACACCTACATCATCAAGCGGTGGGGCCCCGACCGCATCGCGGGCTTCTCGCCAATCCCCGCGATGTCGATGGCCTCCCACGCGTCCGGTGCCCGCTACCACAGCCTCATCGGTGGCTGCATGCTGTCCTTCTATGACTGGTATGCCGATCTGCCCGTGGCGTCCCCGCAGGTCTATGGCGACCAGACCGACGTGCGCGAGTCCGGCGACTGGTGGGACGCCGGCTACCTCATCATGTGGGGGTCCAACATCCCGCTGACCCGTACCCCGGACGCGCACTGGATGACCGAGGGCCCGCTACCGCGGCCAGAAAGTCGTGGTGATGAGCCCCGACTACGCGGAGGCCACCAAGTTCGCCGACGAGTGGGTGCCAGTTGCTCCGGGGACCGATGCGGCCCTCGGCATGGCCATGGGGCATGTGGTGCTGAAGGAGTTCTTCGTCGACCGGCGGGTGCCGTTCTTCGAGGACTACAACCGCACTTACAACGATTCACCATTCCTGGTGACCCTCGACGAGCACGCCCCCGGGCTGTACCGGCCGGGCAAGAACCTCGTCGCGGGGGATGTCGGCGGTGAGCTGGCAGAGCAGTCCAATGCCATGTTCAAACCCCTCGTCTGGGACGAGAACACCGGTCAGGTCGCCAGCCCGAACGGTACCCTTGGACACCGGTTCGGGGATGCCGACATGGGCAAGTGGAATCTCATTCTGGGTGACATCAAGCCTGCTCTGTCGATGATGGACACCCCCGGCTACGAGAGTGTCGAGATCGAGCTGCCCTGCTTCGCCAATGCCACCGAGGAGCCGTTTGGGATCCGTCGTGGGGTCCCCGTGCGGCGGGTGGGTGACCGGCTGGTCACCACCGTCCTCGACCTGATGCTGGCCCAGTACGGCGTGGCTCGCCCGGGCCTGCCCGGCGACTGGCCGAAGGACTATGACGACGTCGAGGGCATCTACACCCCGGCCTGGCAGGAGGCCATCACCAACGTTCCCGCCGCGCAGGTGATCCGCGTCGCCCGGGAGTTCGCGAAGAACGCCGAAGACACCGGCGGCCGCTCCATGATCATCATGGGGGCTGGTGCCAATCACTGGTATCACGCCGACGTGATCTACCGCACCATGCTGATGCTGATCCAGCTGTGTGGTTGCGAGGGCCGCAATGGCGGTGGCTGGGCCCACTACGTCGGGCAGGGAGAAGGCCCGGCCCATCACCGGGTGGGCCACCATGGCGTTTGCGCTGGACTGGTGCCGTCCTGCCCGCCAGATGATCCAGACCGGCTACTGGTACATCCACACCGACCAGTACCGTTACGACACCTTCGATGCCGACACCCTCTCCGCGAAGGAGTTCGGCAATGACATGTTCGACAAGAAGGTCACCTCCGATCTCTATGTGCAGTCCGCGAAGATGGGGTGGATGCCGTTCTTCCCGCAGTTCGAGAAGAGCCCTCTCGAACTCGCCGACGAGGCTGAGGCGGCGGGGCAGGAGGCTCCGCCCACGTCGTCGACCAGCTCAAGCGAGGCAAGCTGAAGTTCGCCGTCGAGGATCCCGACAACCCTGAGAACTTCCCGCGGGCGCTGACGCTGTGGCGGTCCAACCTGATCGGCAACACAGCCAAGGGCGATGAGTACTTCCTGCGGCACCTTCTTGGAACCGACCATGCCGTGACCGCGGCTGAGGCTGAGGGTGAGATGCGTCCCAAGGACATGGTCTGGCGGGAGGAGGCGCCCGAGGGAAAGCTTGATCTGCTGCTGACCCTGGACTTCCGCATGACCGGTTCGACGCTGGTGTCGGATGTGCTGCTGCCTGCTGCCACGTGGTACGAGAAGCACGACATCAACACCACCGACATGCACCCGTTCATCCACCCGTTCACGCCGGCGATCAATCCGCCGTGGCAGGCGAAGACGGACTGGGAGACGTTCCAGCTGATCGCCGACAAGCTCTCGGAGCTGGCCAAGGACCACCTGGGGGTGCGCAAGGACGTCATGGCCACCCCACTGATGCACGACTCACCAGACGCGATGGCCATGCCCCATGGCATCGTCAAGGACTGGAGCAAGGGGAGGTGGAGCCGATCCCGGCGGTCACCATGCCGCGCCTGACCGTCATCGAACGCGACTACACTGCGATCGGCGCCAAGTACGGCACCGTCGGCCCGCTGCTCGACAAACTTGGTACCGCCCAGAAGGGACTAGTCACCGACGTCACGTCGGCGATCAAGTACCTGGCAGGCAAGAACGGCGTCCGCCGCGGTGGCCCCGCCGATGGTCGTCCGAGGCTGGACAACGGGGTGAATGCGTCGGAGGCCATCATGGCGCTGGCCGGCACCACCAACGGGCATCTGGCGACGCAGGGCTTCAAGACCCTGGAGAAACGGGTCGGCGTGCAGCTGCACGACCTGGCAGCGGAGCATGAGGGCAAGATGATCACCTTCCAGGACATCATCGCTCAGCCGACGCCCGTCATCACCTCACCCGAATGGTCGGGGTCCGAGTCCGGTGGCCGCCGCTATGCGCCGTTCACTATCAATGTGGAACGGATGAAGCCGTGGCACACCCTCACCGGGCGCCAGCACTTCTACCTCGACCACGACTGGATCATCGCCTTGGGTGAGGCGATGCCCACCTATCGTGGTCCGTTGAACATGACTCAGCTGTTCGGAGAGGCACCCCTCGGTGAGGTGAACGAGCTGGGGGTTTCGGTCCGCTACCTGACCCCCCACTTCAAGTGGGCCATCCACTCCCAGTACCAGGACAACTGGTTCATGCAGACGCTCTCCAGAGGCGGCCAGCAGATCTGGATCAGCGACAAAGACGCGGCCAAGGTCGACATCAAGGACAATGACTGGGTTGAGCTCGTCAACCGCAACGGCGTCGTCTCCTGCCGCGCCATCGTCTCCCACCGCATCCCGGAGGGAACGATCTACATGTATCACGCGCAGGACCGCGTCATCGAGGTGCCGTTGACGGAGAAGAACGGCCGGCGTGGCGGGATCCACAACTCGATGACCCGCATCCTGATCAAACCCACCCACATCGCGGGCGGCTATGCCCAGATCGCGTTCGCGTTCAACTATCTTGGACCGACGGGAAACAACCGGGATGAGGTCACGATGATCCGTAAGCGTTCCCAGGACGTCAAGTACTTCTGAGCCGGAAAGGACCAATCACAATGCGAATCATGGCCCAGATGGCGATGGTGATGAACCTCGATAAGTGCATCGGCTGTCACACCTGCTCGGTCACCTGCAAGCAGGCATGGACCAACCGGGCCGGCACCGAGTACGTGTGGTTCAACAATGTGGAGACCCGTCCGGGTCTCGGCTACCCCCGGGAGTACGAGAACCAGGAGAAGTGGCAGGGCGGCTGGGAGGTCACCAAGCGTGGCCGGCTGCGTCTCAAGGGCGGCGGCCGCTTCCACAAGCTGCTGAACATCTTCGGCAACCCGAAGATGCCTGAGATCGACGACTACTACGAGCCGTGGACCTACGACTACCAGAACCTGCTGAACGCCCCAGCGCAGCAGAAGCACTTCCCGGTGGCCCGGGCCCACTCCCTGATCACCGGCGAACCCATGACCCCGAAATGGGGGCCGAACTGGGACGACGACCTCGGCGGCACTGTCGAGTACGGGCACAAGGACCCGATGCTCAAGGGCATCGAGGACAAGGTCAAGTTCGAGTTCGAGCAGACCTTTATGTTCTACCTGCCGCGCATCTGCGAGCACTGCCTCAACCCGGCGTGCGCCGCCGCCTGTCCCTCCGGTGCGATCTACAAACGCGAGGAGGACGGCATCGTCCTGGTGGACCAGGACCGTTGCCGCGGCTGGCGCATGTGCATCTCCGGTTGCCCCTACAAGAAGGTCTACTTCAACCACCGCACCAGCAAAGCCGAGAAATGCACCTTCTGTTACCCACGGGTTGAGCTGGGGATCCCGACGATCTGCGCGGAGACCTGCGTCGGGCGGCTGCGGTACATCGGGTTGATGCTCTACGACGCCGATGCGGTGCTTGTGGCGGCCGCGGAGCGTGACGAGCACAAGCTCTACGAGAAGCAGCTCACGGTCTTCCTCGACCCGGAGGATCCCGAGATCCGTGCCGAGGCGGAACGGCAGGGCATCCCGCACGACTGGGTCGAGGCCGCCCGGCGCTCGCCGGTGAAGAAGCTGATCATGGACTACCAGGTCGCGCTGCCCCTGCACCCGGAGTACCGCACCATGCCGATGGTCTGGTACATCCCGCCGCTGTCACCGGTCGTCGACTCCGTCGCGTCCACCGGTTACGACGCCGAGGACGTCGACAACCTGTTCGGCGCCATCGACGTGCTGCGCATCCCCATGGAGTACCTGGCGAACCTGTTTACGGCTGGCAATGTGGCTCCGGTGCGCGCGACGCTGGAGAAGATGGCGGCCATGCGCTCCTACATGCGCGATATCAACCTCGGGGGAGCCGGCAATGAGGAGATCGCGGCCAAGGTTGGCATGACCGGGCAGGAGGTGCAGGACATGTTCCGGCTGCTCGCGATCGCCAAGTACGACGAGCGCTACGTCATCCCGCCGTCGCACAAGGAGCAGGCTCACAGTCTGGAGTCGATCTCTACCGAGTGCCCGGTGGGGGAGGGCGGAGTTGCTCCGGGAAGCGGCCCCATTCCCGTGACGATCGGCAGCTACTCCGCGGCGAAAGCCCGGATGGAGGAGACCGCGAATCGGGGGGCCTTCCTCGACTGGGATGGCCATGGCATGCCTACCTCGGGGGCACCGAGATGAGACGCTGGCTTCCCGGCATCGGGCGCCGGAAACCCACAGTCCCGGACCGGGAGCTGCCCGACGATCAGTTGCGTGTCGCCTGGCAACTCGTGTCGCTGCTGCTTGAGTACCCGTCCGTGAAGTTGTTCCAGCGGCTGACACGGTTGCGTGCGACGGCGGAGCAGCTTCCCGCCGCCGTGGGCGAGCCCCTCGTGGAGGTGATCGATTGCCTTGAGCAGCAGGGCCTGGAGAAGTCCCGGCGGCTTTACGTCGAGACTTTCGACTACACGCGCAAATGCGCCCTGCACCTGACCTACTACGCCCACGGCGACAGCCGGAAGCGCGGGGTTGCGCTGGTGCAGTTCAAACAGGTGTACCGCCGGGCAGGGCATGGAGCTGGAGGGTGAGGAACTACCCGACCACCTGTCAGTGGTGCTGGAGTTCGGTGCGCTCGGCGACCTAGACGTCGCCTGGGACCTCGTGAACCGGCACCGGGCCGGGGTGGAGCTGCTCGCCATGGCCCTGGAACACCGCAACTCGCCGTGGCAGGGTGCCCTCACCGCGCTCCGGGCCACGTTGCCGGCCATCGACGGCGAACAGGCTGAAGCCGTCGCGAAGTTGCTCCGCGACGGTCCTGAGTCTGAGGAGGTGGGCCTGGAGCCCTACGGCATCGATCCCTTCCTGAATCCCCGACCCGACGATGACGCTGAACTGCTGGGAGTCTGATCCATGAACACTCTGCTCTGGGGAGTCTTCCCCTACATCTCGATGGCGACCTTCGTGGTCGGCATGATCTGGCGTTACCGCTTCAGCAAGTTCTCCTGGACCACCCGGAGCTCGCAGATCTACGAATCGAAGCTGCTGCGGATCGGTGCGCCGCTGTTTCACTTCGGGCTGCTGTTCGCCTTCGGCGGGCATGCGATGGGCCTGATCATTCCGAAGTCCTGGACAGACGCACTCGGTATCGAACAGGAGACCTACCACATGGTGGCGGTTTCCGGCGGCTGGGTCTCCGGCGCCATGATCTTCGTCGGCTACGCGATCCTGATCATCCGGCGCATCGCTGTGCCTGCGGTACGGAAGGCGACCACCATCGGGGACGTGGTGATGTATGTGGTCCTGACCGGTGTTCTCGTCACCGGTATGGTGAACACTCTCACGACCACTTTCAGCCACGACTACAACTACCGGCAGGGCGTCAGCCCCTGGTTCCGTAGCATCTTCACCTTCCAGCCGAACATCGACCTGATGGTTAGCTCTCCCTTCTCCTTCCAGGCGCACGCCTTCCTGGCCTTCCTGATCCTGCTGATCTGGCCCTTCACCCGGCTGGTGCATGCCTTCAGCATCCCCGTGGGCTACGTGACCCGGCCTTATGTCGTCTATCGTTCCGCGGGCAAGAAACCTGCTCCTCACACCAACGTCCCCACCGACCTGTGGGAGCTGCCCAAGCTCAAGGAGCAACAGCAATGAGTCACCGTGAACCGATTGATGACGCTGCCTGGAGGCCCTGGGTCGAGCATGTTGCCACGGCCTTGGAGGTGGATGCCTCACCGGTTTCGCCACGGGCCATCCACGACCTGACCGGTGAGGTGGCGAGTCGCTACCAGCGGCCCATGGCGCCGGTGTCGGCGTACCTCTGGGGCCTGGCCATCGCCACCCACCCGGACCGGGACCCCGGCGACTTGGCCCAGGCCATCATCGCAGCGCTTCCGGAGACCTGATGCTGCCGCTCATAGCCGTCCCGGCTGCCCTGACTGACGGTGAGCGTGAACGTTATCAGCGGACCATGGCCATCGAGGGTTTCGGCGAGGAGGCCCAGGGCAGGCTCAAGGCCGCAACGGTGTGCTGTATCGGTGCGGGCGGCCTGGGTGGTCCGGTGCTGCAGTACCTGGTGGGCGCCGGGGTGGGGCGCGTTGTTATCGTGGATGACGACGTCGTTGAGGAGCGCAACCTGCAACGCCAAACCCTGTACGGCACCGCAACTCTGGGGTGTGCGAAGGCAGAGTCCGCTGCTGCCCGACTGCGTGACCTCAACCCCTGGTCGAGCTGATCGCCGTGACCAGGCGCGTCACCGAGGACAGCGTTGATGCCATCCTCGGCGGCTGTGATGTGGTGGTCGATGCGGTCGACAACCCTGCCCACCCGGCTGCTGGTGGCCCGCGCCTGCCAGCGTCTCGGCCTGCCGCTGGTGTTCGGGGCGGTCCAGGCCGTCAACGGGCAGGTCACGGTGCTGTGGGAGCGGCATGGGTTGGCCCTGTCGGACCTGTTCCCATCACCTCCGCAGGATTGTCCGACCGCTGCGGAGGTCGGGGTCCTGGGCCCATGACCGGCTGGGTGGGATCCGTCATGGCCACCGAGGTGGTCAAGCTGATCACCGGGACGGGCGAACCGCTGCTGGGCCGCGTCATGTACATCGACACCCTTGGCGCGAGGGTGGCGGAGCTGCCGCTGGCCGGAAGGAGCTGAGATGCGGGACAGGCTGGGGATCGAGGAGTACCGGGATGAACTACTGGGGCTCGTGGGACGGCTCACCGAGACCGAGAGAGTGCCGCTGGCTGAGGCCAGCGCGAGGGTGCTGGCTCAGCCGGTGACTGCCGCGGCGGCTGTCCCGGTGTTTGCGAACTCTGCCATGGACGGATTCGCGCTCCGCGAGGCGGACCGGCACCTGGGGGCTGAGCTGCGGGTGGTTGCGGTGGTTGTCGCAGGATCCTCGCTGGATCCTGCTCTGGCGCCCGGGGAGTGCGTGCGGATCATGACGGGTGCTCCCCTGCCGTCGCAGGCCGAGGCGGTGGTTCCCGTGGAGCTGACTGAGGAATCGGACGGGATGGTCCGGATCGTCGAGGAGCCAGGAGACAAGACCCACGTCCGGGGGGCCGGGGAGGACTTCCTGGCGGGCGCCGAGGTGCTGCCGGCCGGTCTGCAGCTGGGCGCGCGGTCCATCAGTGTCGCCGCAGCCTGTGGCCGGGACGAGGTGACGGTGGTGCGGCGGCCACGTGTTGCCGTGGTCGCCACCGGGGATGAACTGCGTCCTGCCGGGGCCTTGTTGGCGCGGGGGCAGATCTATGAGTCGAACGGCATCTTCATGGCTGGGCAGCTCCGCCGGATGGGAGCTGAGGTGGTCGCAGTCCTGGTCCTGCCTGATGATCCCGAACGCTTTGCCGCTGGGCTGGATGAGGCGGCGACTGGGGCTGACCTGGTGGTGCTCAGCGGCGGGGTTTCGGTCGGCGATCATGACGTGGTGCGGCAGGTGCTGACCGGGGAGCTTGGGGGCGTCGGCCGCTGTGAGGTCTCGTTTCGTCCATGTCGTCATGCAGCCCGGGAAACCGCAGGGCTGGGCGTTGTGGCGGGTGGGGGAGCGGGAGGTTCCGCTGGTGGCACTGCCGGGAAATCCGCTCTCCACGATGGTCAGCTGTGAGCTTTTCGTGGAACCTCTGCTCGATGCGATGCTGGGAAGACGTCACCGCCCCTGGCAGCGGGCCGTCGTCGGGCGTCCCTGGCCGGCCCCGAGGGGGCGGCGGCAGGTGGTGCCGGTCTGCGCTGAGACTGATGAGACGGGTCGGCTCGTCGTGGTGCCCTGCCCATGAGGGGATCTCGGCATCGCACCTGGTCTCGGCCGCGGCGCGGGCAGATGGGCTGGCGCTGCTCGACGCCCCCACTCAGAGCGTCAGTCCTGGCGACCCTCGTCTCCTATCGGAGGTACCTGTGAAGTTCACCCATCTCGATTCCGCAGGCCAGGCTCACATGGTCGATGTCACCGACAAGCAGCCGACGAAACGCGCAGCGACGGCCGCCGCGACAGTGGTGTGCGACTCGGCGGTACTGCGGCGGATCACGTCTGGGCAGGTGCCGAAGGGGGACGTGCTGGCGGTGGCGCGCATCGCGGGGATCGCCGCGGCGAAACGGACCCCGGAGTTGCTGCCGCTGGCCCATGTCATCGGAGTGCATGGTGCGTCAGTGGATCTGGTGGTCGGCCAGGAGTCAATCGAGGTGACCGCCACCGTCCGGACCGCCGACCGCACCGGAGTGGAGATGGAGGCGCTGACCGCGGCCTCCGTCGCGGCGCTGGCGCTGATCGACATGGTCAAGGGCCTCGACCGGTACGCCTTCATCCGTGAGGTGAAACTGCTCGCCAAGGAAGGTGGCAGGTCTGGAAGCTGGCGGCGCGATGCCTGAGTTCGATGCGATCATCCTGGCCGGCGGCCGTGGATCGCGGCTGGGTGGAGTGTCGAAAGCTGACCTGATGGTGGGCGGCAAACGGCTGCTCGATGTGGTGCTCGAGGCTGTGCGGCATGCCCGCACGACGGTCGTGGTCGGGCAGGTTGCTGCGCCTGACGGGGTGCTGGTCACTCTCGAGGATCCCCCCGGCACTGGGCCCGCTGCCGGTATCGTCGCCGGGCTGGAGGCCGTGGCGCAACCGGCTGGCTGGACGGTCGTGCTGGCCTGCGACCCTGCCCGGTGTGCAGGCCGCTGTGCCGCGCCTGCTGGCCGCGACCGCGCGAGATGATGACCTTGACGGTTACTGCCTGGCCTCCCCGGAGGGGAGTCCGCAGTGGCTGCTGGGGATCCACCGCACCCCGCGGCTGCGGCTGGTCGCCCAGACCTATGGTGATCCGCGGAACCGATCGGTGCGTGGGCTGCTGGCGGGGCTGAGACTAGGGCTGTTGCCCGATGCCGATGATGACGGCCGTGATGTGGATACGTGGGTGGATCATGCTTATTGGAATGAGTTCTGGAGGGAGAAGATGAGTCAGGACGAGACGGGGTGGCAGGAGTTCGTGGACCGGGTCTGCGCGGCCCTGGAGGTTGATCCGGGGCGTGTTGATATGCATGGTGTGCTTGATCTGAGCCGGGAGGTTGCTCATGCGGGGGCGCGTCCTATGGCTCCGGTTAGTGCCCACTTGTGGGGGTTGGCCGCTGGGGCTGATCCGGGGCTGATCTCGATTATCTGCGCCGGGTGGTGGAGGATTCCGCGACTTCAGCGCCCCTGCCCCCGCTGAAGGCGGAGGAGAAGTGATGTTGGTGCGGTTTTTTGCTGCGGCTGAGGCTGCGGCTGGTGCTGGGTCGGTTGAGGTTGAGGCTGCCACTGTGGGGGAGTTGAAGAAGCTTCTGGTGGCCCGTCATGGTGAGGGTTTTGAGGCGGTGCTCGGCCGTTGTTCCCTGTTGGTTGATGGTAAGGCGGGGCTGTCTGATGATCACGATCTGGCCGGTGTGGGGGAATCGACATTCTGCCTCCCTTTGCTGGGGGCTGATTAGCGGGCTGGAGACTGTGTACTTCAGCGGAAGGGTTGCGCAATGACGGAGCTCAACCTGAGGTGAGATGTTTTGCGCTTTTAGAGATGTGCGGGATTAGGTGTCTTGATACCGAGCAAGGTGCACGGAGGCAGCTTCTTGACGCGGTTCTCAGCAGCCATGCGGGAAACCTTCCTCGGCCCGCCACCGGGAAGCTGGGGACCCACAACAGTCACCAAACCTCACAGCATAAAGCCATTCAAGTGGGGCAACCCGCTCAGCTGGGTCGGTGCGAGCACAGAGCACACCTCACGGACCTACACCGGCGTTACAGGGATTGGTCGAGCTGCCGGACGTGGCTTCTTCGTGCTTGGCATCGGGCTCACTTACCACAGTGAGCACGAGAAGATGGACAAGCGTTTCCGGGAGGAACACCCCGAACTCACAGCCGACGAGAGGAGAGGCCGAGTCGCTGAGACAGCTGCTGTGAGAACCGGATCGCAGGTATTTGCTTCAGTAGCAGCGGGAGCTGCCGTTGGGTCGGTCCTTCCCGTCGGTGGAACCGCCGTCGGCCTCGCCGTCGGAGTCGGAGTGGGCTTGGTGATGTCCTGTGACCCTGACGGCGATGGCAAGAGTTTCGGCGACAACGTCGCGGACTTTGGAGAATCCGTCTGGAACTTCGGAAAGAAAATATTCGGCGGATGATAAACAATTTAGTTCTCTTGGAGGCTCCTGTAACAACCGAAGCCATCTGGGTTGCAGTCATTCTTCTAGCGCTCGGCTTTCTTTGCCTTTGGCAGGGGTGGGTCGCCTACACCGAACCCATTCCCCGCTTCGTCATCCACTACAACGGCGGGACCTGCCCGCCTCTCGCCATGCTTTACGGTGGTGCGGGCTTGCTGCTGATGGGACTGGCTGGGTTGCGACCCGTTCTTTCCATACCCGAGGTCATCATAGGACTGCTGGCTCCGGTGTGGTTGTTCGGTGGTCTAACCTTTCTTCTCGGGGTCTTTTTTTCTGGTTCCCCTTCTTTCTTCTCCCGCCGTGGTACCGCCGTGCCCGCAGAGCAGGTATTCCCCGCAACGATCCCAACGCGATGGGAGCCTTCAAAGCACTATCCGTTGAACAGCAGAAAGCAGCAGCTCGAAAAGGGAAACGCTGATGACCAAGCATCGTGCCTTGCCGATTGAGTCTGCTGCCCGGGACTGTGCGGAGAACTCGCCTCGAGGCTTGGATGATCTTCAGGAAACACCCATCCAAGTCCCGACGCGGATGGTGGAGTATCGGCGTTTCGTGGACCGGGTCTGCGCGGCTCTGGGGGTCGATCCGGGGGTGATATGCATGGTGTGCTTTTGGCCTGAGCCGAGAGGTTGCTCACGCGGGGTGCGTCCCATGGCTCTGGTCAGTACCCACCTATGGGGGTTGGCCGCTGGGGGATTGATCAGCGGGTTGGGAACTGTCTCAGGAGGTCTTCGGGGACGGGGAAGGGGAGGGTGTGGAAGGTCTGGTTGGCGTCGATGTTCTGGAAGTCGTCTTCTTTGACTCTCACGAATCCGGGGTGGCCTCTGCGATGTAGACCTTGACGGCCCCGGTTTCGGTGGCCAGGTTGTAGGGGTCTGCTAGGTAGCGGATGCCGAGTTCGTCGAGGGTTTCTTCTGCTTCAAGCCAGCTGACCACGCCGGTGCGTTCTCTGCCTAGCAAGTCGATGGCGACGAATCCGTCGTCGCGGGGTGTGATCCAGCCGATGGGTTCGCGGTTGGATCCGCCCAGATGTGTGATCCAGTGCTCCGGGATGGTGCGTTTGCTCATGGCGTATGAGTTTAGATTGCAGAGAGCTCTGGGCAGTGGCCTCGGCCGGTCTCCTGCGGCCACCCACCGACTGCGCCGTCAGCTGTTGTGAGGTGGTCTCTTACCACTTCCAGGTCGTGGCGTCACGCCATCTCAAATAATCTGACGGCGGGGTTGCTTAATTCTAGGGAGCCTGTTTAGGGTTACCTCGTTTTATGTTTTGGGGGACGTATCTGGGGGTGGTGTCTCGATCTCATCGGAAAATCCATGGCCGGTGGGTGACCACACCACCACGGCGGGAGGTAGTCAATGAGACGCAGGATTTTTTTCTGACCGGAGCTGCGGCCGTTGTGGGTGCAGCGGCTGTTTCAGCGTGCGGTAACGGCAATCAACAGGGCGCCCCGGCGTCTGCCTCTGGAGGGGCGCTGACCATCAAGGACGTCGCAGACCGCACCGTCACCCTGGATGCCGCGCCATCCAAGATCATCCTCGGGGGAGTCCCGGCAGGCCTTCTCCCTGCTGTTCCTTCAGAAGGAGAACCTGCTGGACAAAGTCGTGGCGTGGGGAACCGACATGCAGACCGCCGCCCCGGATGTCTTCGAGCGCGTCGAGAAGGTGCAATCCAAGGCGAGTAGCATCCCGACCGTCGGCAGCGTCGCCAAGGGAGACCTGAGCGTCGAGAATCTCCTAGAGCACAGCCCCGACCTGTTCCTGATGACGCTGGACCAGTACGACGCCGCGAAGCAGGCCGGCTTCGACGCCAAACTCGACTCGGCCCAGATCCCCTACCTGGTCACCGATTTCCGTAGGAAGCCCGTCGAGAACACCCACACCAGCGTCACCCTGTTGGCGCAGGCATTCGGGTGTCGAGGACAAGGGCAAGGAATTCCTGGCCTACTACGACTCACTGGTCAACCCGGTGACCGCGCCGCCAAGGCGCGGCCCGAGTCGGAGCGTCCCGTCACCTTCGTATGGCGTGCACCCGGACTCCAGGCACCCGGCAGCACCTTCGGGAACTCCAACTTCGGCCAGATCGTGGCGGCCAGCGGCGGCACTCAACCTGGGCACCAGCCTCCTGGACAGCGATTCGGGAACCCTGACCACCGAGCAGCTGATCGCATCCCAGCCGAAAATCATCATCGCCACCGGCGGGGACTGGGGAAGCAGAAGAAGAACGACAAGGCAGGCACCTCTTACGTCGAGCTCGGTTACAATGCCACAGCCGAGGCGGCGAACCAGACCTTGTCTCAGCTGTCCAGCGAGACGGGCTACAGCGAGCTGAAGGCGATCAGCGAGAAACAGGTGTACGGCATCTACCACCAGTTCTACGACGCGCCGTTCAATTTCCTCGCCTACGTCGCCTTCGCCGAATGGCAGGGGCTGAAGGTTGAGGGCCTGCCGGACGCGAACGCCGCCTGGACCGAGTTCCACGACAAGTTCATGCCCTTCAAGGCCGAGGGCGTCTTCGCCGCCAAGATGTCATGACCGGCTCCAGGCAAACCAAGACCGGAACGTCAGACGGCACGGCGTTGAAGGCTGCGGCAGGACGCCCCGACCTCTCTGAGCAGGAGGCCCTGAAGGAGTTCTGGCGGATCAAGACCAAGCGCCTGCTGATTCTGATCGGCATCCTGGCCGCCGTGGTGATCATGTTTGTCGTTGCCATGATGGTGGGGCCCATCCGCGTGAGTGCGCTGGAAATCGCACAAACCTACCTGGGTATGGACGTTCCGCGCAGCACCCGCACCGTGGTGATGGATCTGCGCACACCGCCCGCGCTCATGGCGGTGGTGGTCGGGGCTGCCCTGGCGTTGGCCGGCGCGCAGATGCAGACCATCCTCGACAACCCGCTGGCGGAGCCCTACACCCTCGGCGTCTCCGCGGCGGCCGGCTGCGGGGCTGCCATCGTGATTGCTACCGGGCTCAGCTTCCCCGTCTTCAGCGAGGCCTCTGTCGCCATCGGCGCTGCGCTGTTCGCTCTGCTCGCCAGCGGGGTGATCGCGCTCGTGTCACGGTTACGCCGTTCCGGCCGCGAGACCATCATCCTGCTGGGCATCGCACTGGTCTTCGGCTTCCAGGCGCTCCTGATGCTGCTGCAGTACCGCGCGACCCAGGAGTCCCTCCAGCGGATGGTGTTCTGGACGATGGGATCCCTGGAGCGGGCTACCTGGTTCTCCATCTGTCTCGTCGTGGTCGCCCTGGTCACGGTCATCCCGCTGTTCGGGATCAACCAGTGGAAGCTCACCGCCCTGTCACTGGGTGAAGCCCGGGCCCGGGCAATGGGCGTGAAGGTCGACAATGTGCGTATGTGGACGCTGCTCGGGGCCTCCCTGATAGCGGCGCTCTCGGTGAGCTCGGTGGGGATCATCGGCTTCGTGGGGCTGGTGGGTCCTCACGTGGCGCGCATTCTCGTCGGGGAAGACCAGCGGCTCTTCGTGCCCACGGCCATGGCCTGCGGTTCCCTGGTGCTGTGCAGCGCCCATGCCGTGGCCCAGGTCGTGGTGCCCGGCCAGGTGCTTCCTGTCGGCATTCTCACTGCTCTCGTCGGTGTTCCGGTGTTCGTCCTGATCATCCTGGGCAGGCGCCGCACCACCTCCGCGATCTCGAACTAGTCCACGCTGTCAGCGAGAAATAGGTGTAAAGATCATGCTCAACCTTGACTCCATCAGCGTGAGCTATGGGAAACATGTGGTTCTCTCCGGCCTCAGCCCTCTCCGTCCGGGAGGGGCAGTGGTTGGCCTGCTGGGGCCGAACGGCTGCGGCAAGTCCACGCTGGTCCGGTCCATCGCCGGTGCCCAGCAGTGCCTGGGTGCGGTGAGCTACGGGGGGCGTAGTGGCCGGGCGTTGCAGGACGTCACCGGATACATGCCTCAGGAGATTCCCGGCCACATCGCCCTGACCGCCATGGAGTCAGTGCTGGTGTCGGCGCAGCGGGGCGGCTCGGGCTGGCGGGTTCCAAAGAAGGACGTGGAACGCGCCTACGCTGCGCTTGACGCGCTGGGCATCGCCGCACTGACGAACACCTACCTGGGGAGTGCCTCAGGGTGGTCAGCGGCAGCTCATCTCCCTGGCGCAGACCCTCGTGCACGGACCCGAACTGGTGCTGCTCGATGAGCCGACCAGCGCACTGGACCTGAAACACCAGGTGCGGGTGCTGCGCAGCGTGCGCAACCACGTCCACGGCTCTGAGGCGACGGTCGCTGAGAAGCAGAAAGAGAAGAACGAGAACCAAGGCTCTGATGCGGAGGCTGACGACTCTGCGCAGTCCTCACGCCTGGCTCTGGTGGTCCTGCACGACATCAACCTGGCGACACGTTTCTGTGATGAGGTGCTGCTGATGACCGCGGGAGACGTGGTGGCCCAGGGAACGCCCCTTGAGGTTTGCACCTCGGAGAACCTGAGCCGGGTCTATGACACCGAGGTTGCGGTGAACAGCGATGAGGACGGGGTCCTGACTGTCGTTGCCCGCTGAGTGGGTAATCACTGCCCGTTGCTGAACAGCAGTTTTCCGAAGTTGCTGGCCGGGGCGGACATGATTTCGGCAGCCGGCCCGGACTCGGTGATCCGGCCGTTCTCCAGGACCGCGATGTCGTCGGCGAGGGCCTTCACGTCCTGTGGGTCATGGGTGACGACGATGCTGGGGCAGCCGGCCTCGGCGAGTGCCTCTTTCACCGCGACCCGCAGGCGTGGCGTGTATTCGACGTCGACGGCGGCGAAGGGCTCATCGATCAGCATCGCCCGGGGGCGTGTCGCCAGGGCCCGGGCCAGCGCCACCCGGGCTGCCTGACCGCCGGAGAGCTGACCCGGTTTCCGGGAGGAGAGGCTGGCTGCGTCCAGGCGTTCCAGCATCTCCAAAGCCCGGGCTTCGGCCTCAGCCCCGCGGACCCGCTGGGCCCGAGGCCCGTAGGCGACATTGCCCAGCACATCGAGATGCGGGAACAGCAGCGGCTGTTGCCCGAGGAGTCCGATGCGGCGCCGGTGAGCCGGTACGAAATGCCGGGAGTCCACGAGGACCTGACCGTCGATGCTGAGGTCGCCCCGGTCGGGTTTCAGCAGCCCGCACAGCAGGTCCAGCAGCGTTGATTTCCCGGCTCCGTTCGGGCCGACCACGGCCAGTACCCGCCCCGCCGGCACGTCCAGACTGGTTTCGTGGTTGCGGGTATTGAGGGTTCCCTCCCAGTGCAGTCCCTTCACGACCTGGTCCTTCCCTTCCCGTACGCGATCACCATGACGATTCCCGCGAAGATCACCAGCAGCAGCGACAAGGCGATGGCGGCATCCGGGTCGGCCTCCCGCTGGAGGTAGATCTCCAGCGGCAGGGTCCGGGTCCCTGCCCTGCAGGGAACCCGCGAAGGTCAGGGTGGCGCCGAACTCGCCCAGCGCCCGGGCGAAACTGAGCACGGCCCCCGACAGCAGCCCCGGGAACACCAGCGGCAGGGTCACCGTGAACAGGGTCCGGGTGGGGAGGCCCCCAGGGTGGCGGCCACCCTCCGTAGCGGTCCCCGGCGGTGCGCAGCGCCCCCTCGAGACCCATCACCAGGAAGGGCAGCGACACGAAGGTCTGCGCCAGGATGACGGCCACGGTGCTGAAGGCGATCCTGATGCCCGCGGCCTCCAGGTGCTGCCCGATCAGACCCATCCGCCCGAACGTGAACAGCAGCGCCAGCCCCCCGACCACCGGGGGCAGCACCAGGGGCAACAGGACCAGGGGCCGCAGCCAGCGCAGCCCGTGGCGCGCCAGGATCAGCGCCATCGGCGTGCCGAGCACGATGCAGAAGACGGTGCTGACGCTCGCAGTGAGGATGCTGAGCTGCAACGCCGCCAGCGACGACTGCGACGTCAGCAGCTCCCACAGGCCGGGCCACGGAACTTTGCTCAGCAGCCCGGCTAGGGGAAGTGCCACCAGCAGCATTCCGAGGGCTGCCGGCAGCACTACCCAGCGAGGGGTCGTCACTTGGGAGCGCCGAAACCAGCGTCCTGCAGCATGGACTGGCCTTGCTCGGCAAGGACGAAGTCGACGAACGCCTGGGCGCCCTCACGCGCTGACTTGGTCACCGCGATCGGGTACTTGTTCACGATCTGATCGGCCTCGGGAGTCTCGATGGTCTTCACCTTGTCCTTGGCGCTGGTGGCATCGGTGACGTACACCAGGCCGGCGTCGGCCTCACCCGAGGTGACCTTCGTCACCACATCGGTGACCTTCTGCTCCTCCGAGACGGGTGTGAAGGTGAACCCGGTCTTCTCGGCGAGCTGTTTCGTCGCCGCGCCGCAGGGAACCTGCTCGGCGCAGACGACGAGCTTCACGCCATCCTTCGTAACGTCCTCCAGTTTCGCTATGCCCGCGGGATTGCTGGGAGGGGTGATCAGCGTCAAGGTGTTAGTGGCGAAGATCTTCGTGTTTGCGGCATCGACGTTCCCAGCGTCGGAGGCCACCTTCATCTGCTTCTCGTTGGCGGATGCAAAGACGTCGGCCTCAGCGCCGTTGTTGATCTGGGTGGCCAGTTCCGAGGAGCCAGCGAAGGAGAACTCGATTGTGTAGTTCGGGTGGGTCTTCTTGAACTCCTCGTAGATCTTCGGGAAGACGTCCTTCAAGGAGGCGGCGGCGAAGATCGTCAGGGTGGCGCTGGTCTGGTCGGTGCTGCCCGCAGCAGCTGATGAGGTTGCCGGCTGCGAGGCGTTCTGGCTATTGGCTGGACCGGTCTGGGAGCCGCAGGCGGTCAGTGCCAGCAGGCCAGCCAGGGCCAGGGCGATTTTTCTTTTTGTCATGAGAGTCCCTTCGGTGTTTCAACGATCACGGTGGTGGCCTTCACCACGGCTGTTGCGAGTGTTCCCGGGACCAGCCCTGAGCCGCTCCGCGGATTCTGTGCTCATCAGCGAGGTGACGACGAAGGGTCCGCAGCGCAGCTGCACCTCGGCCATCACCTTGTCCTTCTTGACCGCCATCACTAGTCCGGTGAACCGGTTGCGCGCCGAGGTCGGGGTGCCCTCGGCCTCGGCCGCAGCCTGGCGTTCCTGCTGGAAGGCGACCAGGTCACGCCCGTCGATGGTGAGGTGTCCTCCGCGGCGGGAGGCACGCAGCGTGCCTTTGTCGATGTTGCGGCGAAGAGTATCGTCGCTGACCCCGATGAGCTGGGCGGCTTCCCGGATGCTGAAAGTGGTCACTGGGCTCACGTGCGGATCCCCAATCTTGTGGAATCTGAGTGCAGAGTCCGCTCATGATATCCGCAAATACGGATTAATTGCTATCCACCGATCGCATTCATTGGACGTTGGGGTTGGAGGAAACCGGGATCGTTGATGCCATGTCCCGGCAGTTTGCGGAAAAGACACCGGTGAAAGATCTCAGCCAGTTCCTCGTCATCCACGCCGTCCCGCATCGGGGTGCGCAGATCGGACTCCTCGGACGCGAACAGGCAGTTGCGCAGCTGGCCGTCCGCGGTCAGCCGCAGCCGGTCGCAGGCGCCGCAGAATGGGGCGGTCACCGATGCGATGATTCCGACGGTGGCGGGGCCGCCGTCCACCAGGAAACGCTCTGCAGGCGCAGCTCCGCGGCCCGGCATCGGGGTGAGGGTGAAGTGTTCACGGAGCCGGGTCATGGTCTCAGCCGCTGTCACCATGGAGTCGCGCCGCCAGGTGTGGCCGGCGTCGAGGGGCATCTGCTCGATGAAACGCAGCTCGTAGCCGTGCTCTATCGCGAAGGCGAGGGAGGTCCGGGGCCTCGTCGTCGTTGATGTCTCGCAGCTGCAGTGCGTTCAGCTTCACGGGGTGCAGCCCTGCCGCATCCGCCGCCGCAATTCCCGCCAGCACGTCTGCTAACCGGTTCCTGCGGGTGAGCTGGTGGAAGCGGTCCGGTTTCAGGGTGTCCAGGGAGATGTTCACCCGTGCTAGTCCTGCCTGCTTCAGTGCCTCAGCCAGCCTTGAGAGCCCGATGCCGTTGGTGGTGATGGAGATCTCGGGACGTGGCTCCACCGACGCGATGGCCGCCACCACGGCCACGCAGTCGGGGCGCAGCAACGGCTCGCCGCCCGTGAGCCGCACCTCTTCGATGCCCTCCCCGACGGCGACCCTCACGATCCGCATCAGTTCCTCGGGGGTCAGCAGGGTCTTGCGGGGAAGCCACGGGACTCCTTCGGCGGGCATGCAGTAGGTGCAGCGCAGATTGCAATGGTCGGTCAACGAGATCCGCAGGTCGCGATGAATCCGGCCGAAACGGTCGGTCAGGGTCACTGGGGCAGCCCCAGGCCTGACCAGGAGGCCCGTCCGGACGCCTCGTGCTGGTGTTTCCAGATCGGGACCTCGGCCTTGACGCGGTCAACCAGCGCCTGGCAGAGGTCGAAGGCCTCCCTGCGGTGGGCCGAAGCGGCCACCGCGACGATCGCCACCTCGCCAACTCCAAGCGACCCGACCCGGTGCTCGACGGCGAGGACGGCCTCGCCCGCCGGATCCAGCTCAGCGGCCACGGCATTGGCCACGTCCGCCAGGAATTTCCCGGCCTCGGGTGGCAGCTGTAGTCGAGACGCACCACGGTGCCCTCGGCTTCCTCATCGTGGTCGCGGATCAAGCCTGCGAAGCTGACGCGCGCTCCTGCGTGCGCGCTGGAGACGGCTCTCTCCAGGCGTGCCTGGTCAATGGGGTCGGTGGTGACTGCGGTGTGGATCACCGGCATCGGACGCCCCCTGTTCGCACGTGAAATTCGTCAACAATTCACAAGCCTACTTGCACTCTGTAATATCACGGTAGCATCGGCTTTCGTGCGGCCTAATATGTCATTAAACTCCGCCGCATGAATGAACTGCCCATCACTGAGAAGCCTTCCAGCTGCGGCTGTGGTTGCGGCCACGAGTCGCTTCCCGAACTTGATGCCCGCGTCATCCCCCACGCCATCCGGCACGCCTCCATTCTCGGAGTCGTTGAGCATCTGAACGTGGGCGGCGCCTTCATTCTCGTCGCCCCCCACAACCCGCTGCCCCTGCTGGCCCAGATCGCCGACCTGTACGGGGACGCCATTGCGGTTTCCTACGTCGAGGAAGGACCCGAGGCCTGGAAGTTGAAGCTCGAACGCCGCAGCTGACCTCCTTGAACGACAAGGCCGCATCAGCCCCCGTCTCGCGCCGTGTCTTCCTGGTGATGCTGGCAGGGCATCAGCCTTGTGACAGGCCTGAACGCAGGGGCTGGTGCGGCTTGGCGTCTGGGCGCCTGTGGTCAACGGGCGTCTTGCAGACCCACACGGGCCACTCATGGTGCTGGGGTTCATGGGCTCCCTGATATCCCTGGAACGCGCCCAGGCCCTGCGCAACCGCCTGGCCTATGCGGCGCCGATCCTGCTCGGTGCCGGGGCCGTGGTCCTGATATCAGGACTGTTCCCGGTGCTGGGCAGGCTGCTGCTCTTCGACGGCACCCTGGCGTTCGTCGCCGTCATGGTGGCGCTCTACCGGCGTGCCCCGCTGCCCCTGGTGGCTGCTCAGGTGGTGGGTGCAGTCCTCGCCTGTCTTGCCGCGGCGCTGCTCGTGGTAGTGGAAATACCCGCGCTGGTGCCGCTGCTGGCCGGGTTCATCGTCGTCACCATAGCGGCAGAACGCGCGGAGCTGGCCCAGCTGACGATGGGGCCTCGCGCCGTCCCAACCCTGGTGGCAGCCAGCGCCTGGCTTTCCCTGGCGGCGGTGTCCGCGCTGCTGTGGCCTGGGACCGGCGACCGGCTCTTCGGCGCTGGGGCACTGTTCGTGGCGCTCTGGCTACTGCGTGATGATGTCGGACGCCGGCTGATCCGCAGCGAGGGCCTGCGGCGCTACAACGCGGCGGCGCTGCTGCTCGGCAATACCTGGCTGGCCGTTGCGGGGCTCACCTGGGTCGTCGTGGGGCGGCCCGTTGCGACCGGCCATTACGACGTGGTGGTGCACGGCACCTTCCTCGGCTTCGCCATGTCCATGATCATGGCCCATGCCCCCATCATCTTTCCCACCGTCCCAGCCCGTCCCCTACCCTACCGCCCAGCGATGTGGGTGCCGCTCACGGTGCTCCACCTGGGCATGCTGGTGCGTGTCATCGGTGCCCTGACCGGAACCATCCTCTACCAGATCGGAGGAGCCATGACCGTGGTCTCGATCCTGTTGTTCGCTGCGACTGCCATCTATTCGGCGGTGCGGGCATGAGCATCCCCACCCGTCCCAAGGGCGCCGGAGGCGCGGCCCGGCCGGGAGCAGGACGGCCCGGCGGCGGACGTCGCAACCGAGCCCGCGACTACACCGTCATCATCTGGCTGCTGAGTGCCGTGATCATCGCGGCTGCTCACCGCGTGGTGCCCGAGTCGACGTGGCTGATGGTGCACCTGGTGCTGCTGGGGGCGCTGACCCATTCCGTCTTCGTCTGGAGCCAGTACTTCACGGCAGCGCTGCTGAAGACCCGTCCCGACGAGGCCCAGGAACGTGCGCAGCGCAGACGCCTGAGTCTGCTCTCCCTCGGCTCCCTGGCCGTGTTCATCGGTGTGCCGGCCACCTGGTGGTGGCTGGTGGTCGCAGGAGCCACCCTGGTGACGGCTGCGGTGATCTGGCATGGGATATCGCTGTGGCGGTCCCTCCGTAGGGCGCTGCCAGGCAGGTTCCGGATAGCGGTCTGGTACTACGTCGCCGCGGCCTGTCACCTGCCGGTCGGGGCGGCCTTCGGGGCGACGCTGGCGTTCGGACTGGACAGCACCTGGCACTGGCGGTTCCTCGTCGCCCACACCATGACAAACCTGCTGGGCTGGATCGGGCTCACCGTGGTGGGGACGCTCGTGACATTCTGGCCCACCATCCTGCGCACCCGCATGGACGATCGCGCCGAGGGATTCGCCAAGCAGGCCCTGCCGTGGCTGATCGGCTCGACCGCGGTCGTGGCCGCCGGCGCGCTGGCTGGCCTGCAATACATCGCCGTGGCCGGCCTGCTCGGATACCTGGTGGCGCTTGGCTGGTGGGGGAGAGTGCTCATCGCACCACTGCGGCGCCGCCCCGCGCGAATTCTCTCCCGCCTCCGTCCTGGCCGCGGTGATCTGGTGGGTGGTGGCTCTGGTCGTCACCGGCTGGATCGTGCTGGTCACCCCGGTCTCGGGGTGGTCCGAGGCGACGGGGACGCTGGCTGCGCTCTGGGCAGGTGGTTTCGCAGCTCAGCTGCTCACGGGAGCTCTCAGCTACCTACTTCCTTCAGTGCTCGGGGCGGTCCCCGCGTGGTGCGGGCCGGTGCGGCCTGGTTCGACCGGTTCACCACCTTCCGGCTCGTCGCCATCAACGGCGCCCTGGTGCTTTTCCTCACCCCCACCCCTGGGTGGGTGAAGCTGACCTCCGGCCCTGCTCGGGGTGGCGTCGGTCGCGTCCTTCCTGCCGCTGATGATCCTCGGGATACGTGCGAGCATCGCAGAGCGTAAGGCGATCGCTCAGGCCGGGCCTCGCACCGGGCCGCCGGAGAAGCTTCCCGAACGCGAGTCAGCCCTCACGGCCAATGGCCTGCTCGCGGGGGTGCTGGCCCTGACCCTGGCGGTCACGGTGGGGGTTGGTATCGATCCCTCCGCGGTCGGCCTGGGCGGCGGATCCTCCTCCTCGTCGGGGGTGAATGCGACGGGCAGGACCCAGAGAATCCAGGTCTCGGCTAGGGAGGGACAGCGGTTCGAGCCTGCCTCGGCTGATGTGAACCGGGGTGACCGGGTCATCATCGAGCTGAGGAACGACGACGCCACGATGATTCACGACCTCAAGCTCGGCGATGCCACCACACCGAGGCTCGCCTCGGGTGAGACCGCGGAATTGGATCTCGGCGTGGTTGGGGAGTCGCTGGAGGGCTGGTGCACCGTCGTCGGACACCGGCAGGCCGGCATGATATTCACCCTCCGTGTCTCCGGGCAGGATGCCACCGCATCTCAAAGCAGCGGCACCGGTGGGCATGACCATGCGCCCGCTCAGGCCAACTCGGCTCCGCTGAACACCATCGTGGACCCCGTGGCCCCGGCCGCCACCGGCGAGACCGTTCACCGGGTGGAGATGCGCGTCACGGAAACCCCCCTGGAGGTGGCACCTGGGGTGTGGCAGAAACGCTGGACCTTCAACGGTGGACCGGTCGGCCCCACCCTGCGAGGCAAAGTGGGGACGTGTTCGAGGTGACCCTGATCAACGACGGCACCATCGGCCACTCCATCGATTTCCACGCGAGCAACCTCGCCCCCGATGGGCCGATGCGCACCATCGCGCCCGGCGAGAGCCTCGTCTACCGTTTCACCGCGCGCCGCGCTGGCATGTGGCTGTACCACTGCGGCACTGCACCCACCTCCGCCCACATCGCCGCCGGCATGCATGGGGCAGTCATCATTGAGCCTCAAGAGGGGCTCCCTGCAGGTGGATCGCGAATATGTCGCGGTGGCCTCCGAGATCTATCTGGCTGATGGTACGGGCAGCAGCCCGGAGACGGCGGCAGAGGTGGACGCGGCCAAGGCCCAGACGGAGGAGGCCAGCTACTCCACCTTCAATGGCATCGCCTTCCAGTACGCGCAGCGGCCGTTCACCGCGAGGGTAGGGGAGAAGGTACGGTTCTGGGTGCTGGCGGCGGGCCCGAACCTTGCCACCAGCTTCCACATCGTCGGTGCGCAGTTCGACACCGTCTATTTCGAGGGTGGCTATCAGCTGAAGGATGGGAGGGACGCTTTCGGCGGCAGCGGCGGCGGGGCGCAGGCTCTCGGGCTTGAGGCTGCCCAGGCCGGTTTCGTGGAGCTCACCTTCCCTGAGGCCGGGCATTACACCGTCGTCGACCATGCTTTCATGGACGCCGAGAAGGGCGCCCTCGGCACCGTCGAGGTGACCGAGTGACACCCTTCGCCGGGAGGAACCGGAAGAATCAGTTGTCGTAGACCGTGATGTGGATGTGGTCCTTGTGGTTCGCGGTGTCGCCGCCGCGATTCGCCATGGGCCGCCACCCCTCCCGTCCCGGGTGATGTTCCAGATCTTCTGGTCCCAGATGATGTAGTGGACGCGGAACTGCGAGTGGTTGGCCTTGAAGTAGGCAGCGAGCCGGTTGCCCAGCTCCTTGTTGGACTTGTAGTTGGGGATCATGATGTCCACGGCCCGGCCCGATGGGTGGTCCGGGATGGGGTCCGCCGGACGCCGTACATGGTCTTGATCTCCGGCACGTTGCCCCATATGTAGCGGACGATGCGCTTGACGTTGGCGTTGGCCTGGTCCAGGCCCTTCGACCAGCCCCGGTTGAGGGCTGCCGCCATCGCCGCTGCCTCCGCCGTCGCTCCCAGGAGCGGTGGAGCTGAGGTAACGGGCGGTGACCCAGCGGATCGCGCCGTTGTGGACGATCTGTGCGCGCCCCGACTGGACGGTGCCCGTCACAGCGACCTCACTGCCCTTTGGAATCTCTCCCGTGTGGGCTGACCCGGTCGCTGAATTCCAGATGTTCAGGTTGGCCGTCGCATACTGCACCGTCGTGGAGGGCAGGTTCCCAGGAGTGGGGGAGCTGGAGGACCCGGCGCTCCTCAGGTACTGGTTGTTGAACCAGCGGACGTTGCCCTGCCAGATGCACTGGGCCATGCCGCTGGTCACCACATCGGTGCAGTCGAGGATCGTGCCGCGTGGCACGTCCCCCAGGGAACGGTAGTCACGTCCCGGTGAGGTGCGGATCATCAGGGCGGTGGTGGCCCTCAGTTTCTTCGTGGTGCTGGGCAGGTCCTGGCTAGCGGCGCCTGCGGACTGCGACAGATAACGCGTGGCAGCCCACAGCGTCTGGCCGTTCCAGGTCACCTGCGAGAACTCGCCCCGGACCGTGCCCGTCAGCGTCACCTTCGTGCCCTTCGATGCGACCGTCTTCACGGAGGACCGGAGGGCGGGGCCAGTGCGCAGATTCAGCGCAGTCGTGGTGTAGGCGGCCCCTGATGCGCCCTGAAGAGGAACCGCCCCCTCACCGCCTGACGATGAGGCAAGGTAGGCGGATGCCACATAGCCGGTGCGGCCCTTGTAGCTGACCTGCGTCCAGCCGTTTTTGGAGCTCAGGGCCTGTATCTGCTCGCCTGCCTGGAGCAGGCCGATCCGGGAGTAATTGGTTCCCGCGCCTGAACGCACATTCACAGCCGTGGTGGCTCGCATGGCGGTGCCAGCTGCGTCGGCACTGGTTACCAGCGCGAGTGAGCCGACCGACTGCACCAGCCCGGCCACTACCAGGGCGGCCAGCCCTCCCGCACGGTTCTCATCATCCGGTTCACGATTCCTCCGAGTTCCTCAAGATCAGGGCCGACACGACCCTTCCCTGGAGCTTGTCCCGATCGTGTCGGCCGATCGGACATTAAGGATCATCGGGGGCGCCCACAAGCTTGAAATGAACGTTTCCTGAGAGGCGTGGTGAGCGTGACTGCTCCGGATCCTGAAAGATCACATCGATGTAATTTCCCCGGGAAGCGACCCGATAAACCCGCTTTGACTAGGCATTACGAATCTGGTGGATATTTCAATCGCCCTGCTGGATGTTTCCTGAGAAGAGTCTGAGAATTACCTGAATTCGAGAGCTGTAATTCACCTCAACTGTCACTTCAGGTTCAGGTCCACCGAGGTTTGCCCACCGCTGCCCCATACCAGGTCAAGCACCTGGCGTGGCGCCATCTGGACTCCTCCGGCCCGCGGGTGAGGTGACACGGGTGTCGTGTGGTGGGAGTTTGTCAGTGGGAGGCGGTTCCGGGGCGGATGCGTCGCGAGGCAACCGAGTGAAACGCTACCGGGTCGTACCGTGAGCGAGGTGAACGACGCGAGACGCCGCATCCGGGGCCGAAAAACACCGGCGAACTCACGCCACACGACACTAGACTTCCTCCATGGCCCTGAGAGGATGGTTCGGACTCCCGCTTTTCGATTCCCAGTCCGAACCGAGAGCGACAGCCTGCGTGCTCTCAGGAGGAGGGTCGCGAGCCAGCTTCCAGATCGGGGCGCTCGACTATCTCTACAGACATGACCCCGACTTCACGCCCTCGGTCTTCGTGGGGACCTCAGCTGGGGCGATTCTGGCGGCGGGGCTGGCTCAGTACTCCGCCCGGCAGGAGCAGGCCGGGTTCCTCGAGCGCATCGACGAGCTCTGGTGCTCCATGAGAAGCGCCGATGACATGTTCACCCCCAGGCCATGGCTGTCCCGGCTGCTGGCCGAGGCGCCGGCCTGGCTGGAATTGGTGGGGCAGCCCGCCAAACCCGCAGAGGTGTCGCCCCGGCCCTGGTCCTCACTCCGGCGCCGGCGGCCCGAACCCCTTGGAGGCAGGAGAACGTGAGGATCCCGTCGAGGAGGCCTTGACTCCCGACGAGGAGCTGAAATCCGACTTCTCGCTGGGCCTGATGGCGCAGCTGGCGGGCAGCCTCGGACGGCTCCCGAAGCTGGGGAGCGACCTGATGGCCGCGCGTGCTGGGCTGGAGCAGTCGAGGTCGTTGTACCGGCCGGGCCCGGTGCTGGCGAAACTCCTTCACCCCGACGTCTTCGACCCAGACCGCGTTATTGCCTCGGGGATGCAGTTGAGGATGGCGATGGTGGCCCCTAGAGACCGGGGAACTGCACTTCATGCGCCAGGACGGAGCCTTGGTGAACAGGGAGGACCGGGTGATCGATGCGGGCCCTCACAACCTGACCCGCGGCGTGCTGGCCTCATGCGCCATTCCCGGGGTGTTCCGGCCGGTACCGGTCGGGGTGGAGACCTACGTGGACGGGGGCGCTCGGGAGAATCTGCCCGCCGAGATGGCGATCGGGCCCCTGCGGGCTGGACGGACCTACGTGGTCTCCTCGCAGACCGACGGGGTGCCCAGGCGGCAGTCGATGGCCCGGGCCGACATCTTCCAGGTGGTGATGCGCTCCACTGAGATCCTGATGGATGAGTCTGGGAGGGATGAGACCGCCTACGCGCTTTCAGCGGGCGCCGTCGTGATCGCTCCGGACGTGGAGGTCCATGAGGCCATGACCGTGCACCCCGGCCTGATCCGTATCCATCGTGACCATGGCTGGTCCCGTGCTGCTGCGGTGGTCCAGGGCGCCACGCCAGAGGAACAGCGGCGGCTGAGCCAGGTCACCCGGCTGCGGCTGCGCTGCCTGCGGCGCGAGGAGAACTGGCTGGCGGATCTCGCCAGCCGTCGCGCACTGCTGGAGCTGCAGAGCGCGAAACTCGAACTGCGTGACGCCATTGCCCGCTGCCAGCGGCGGCTCCTGCCCGATGAGGCCGAGCAGTGCTGGGCCCGGTTCGAGGAGCATCCGGAGCCACCTGGTGTGGGCCCGCGCTGGGTGGAGGGATAGGCGAACCGCGGGATGAATTATCTCCGTGACGTAACAACTGCCGGGGTGTCCGACTATGCTTGCGCCATGGGTGACATTGATGACGTCCTGGAGTTGCGCTGGGATCGCTACGGAGATGAGCTGACGACTGCGCTGCGTAATGTCTACGGCGACAAGACCGACGCGCTGGTGGAGCGAGTGCGCGGCATCGTGAGGAAGACGCTTGGTGAGCGTCCTGCCGACCTACGCAGGCTCGACGAAGCACGTCTCCTGCGTCCCGACTGGCTGCAGCAGCCCGCCATGACGGGGTATGTCTGCTACACCGACCGTTTCGCAGGTACGCTGAACGGCATCCTGGACCACGTCGACTACCTGCAAGACCTGGGAGTCACCTATCTTCACCTGATGCCACTACTCCAGCCCCGGGAGGGCGAGAGCGACGGTGGCTACGCCGTCGCAGACTACAGATCCATCCGCAGTGACCTCGGCACCATGGACGACCTCGCCGGGGTGGCGTCGGCGCTCCGGGAACGTGGCATCTCACTGGTGGTCGACCTGGTGCTGAATCACGTCGCCAAGGAGCACGAGTGGGCCAGGCGTGCCAAGGCGGGTGAGCAGAGGTACCGCGACTACTTCATGATCTACCCGGACCGCACCGTCCCAGACCAGTACGAACAGACCCTCCCGGAGGTGTTCCCGGACTTCGCTCCCGGGAACTTCACCTGGGATGAGGAACTGAAGGGCTGGGTGTGGACCACCTTCAACGAGTACCAGTGGGACGTGAACTGGGCCAATCCCGACGTGTTCTGCGAGTACCTGGAGATCATCTGCAACCTGGCGAACCACGGCGTCGAGGTGCTGCGGTTGGATGCCATCGCCTTCATCTGGAAGCAGATGGGCACGGACTGCCAGAACGAGCCGCCCGTGCACGAGATCGCCGAGGCGTTGCGGTCCGCGGTGCGGATTGCGGCTCCGGCCGTGGTATTCAAGGCCGAGGCGATCGTCGGCCCGCGGGACCTGATCGCCTACTTCGGCCAGGGCCGCCATTACGGCAAGCTCTCCGACCTGGCTTATCACAACTCGCTGATGGCGCAGCTGTGGTCGGCGCTCGCCAGTCGTGATGTGACGCTGCTGCGTTACGCCCTGGACCGTTTCCCGGCGAAACCCCCGACCGCCACGTGGGGCACCTACGTGCGCTGCCACGACGACATCGGCTGGGCCGTTGACGATCGTGACGCCGCGGCCGTCGGCATCAATGGTGCTGAGCACCGGCGGTTCCTGTCCGACTTCTACTCAGGCGAATTCCCGCGGTCGTTCGCCCGTGGGCTGGTGTTCAGGCCAATCCGGCCACGGGGGACCGCCGCATTTCCGGCAGCCTGGCGTCGCTCGCGGGCCTGGAGCTGGCCCTTGAGCAGAAGGACCAGCAGGCCATCGATCTGGCGGTGGCCCGGATCAACATGCTGCACGCCGTGATCTGCGGGTTTGGTGGCATTCCCCTGATTTACATGGGCGACGAGCTGGCGATGCTGAATGACTACCACTTTGATCAGGACCCTGCGCACGCTCAGGACAATCGCTGGGTGCACCGTCCCGTCATGGACTGGGATGCCGTCGCTGCGCTGGGCGAGGATCCCGGCTCCGCCCCAGCCCGCGTCAATGCCTGGCTGCGGCATGTCCTCGGGTGAGGCGCGGTGTTCCGCAGCTGCACGCCGGTTACGAGTCATACATCATGGATGTGGGCGACCGCAGGGTGCTGGCGATCCGCAGAGATCACCCGATCGGCCCCATGATCCAGCTCTACAACCTCTCCGAGGACCAGGTCAGCGTCCCCATGGGGCTGTTGCGCACCCCGTTCGGGAGCCAGGCCAGGGAATTGCTGGACGATGCCCAATGGGATCTCAACCCGCCCGTGCTGGTCCTTGAGCCCTACCAGGTGCGTTGGTTCGTTGCGGCAGAGGAGCCGGAAGAATAGGAGATCCCACTGGAGAGGCCATCGCGTCCCTCCGGTGCGTCGTGGCGTGGCAGGGCGGGCCGTCGATACAAGGTATACCCGCTTATATCCGTCTTGCCTGCCGGGTCATGCCATGTGGTTTACCTGTCTTGGATTGAATTGACACGAGGTCTCCAACCCCATAGGTTGGAGATGTCCATCGATTAATGGGAGCAGCCATGCGAATTGCAGCGAATCTGACCATCCGGGTCACGCCTCGCCCTGCTTGCATGTGTTGTTGTCCCTGCTGATCATTCTCAGCACGGTGTTGAGCCTGAGGTCTCTGTGTAGAGGCCTGCACATCGCAATTTTTCACCTCCTGGGGTAACTGATCCCCATTCCGGAGGCATCGCAAATTAGCGTTTGTCTCCCGTTTCACCGTGCTTTCCCGGTGCTCAATCATCCCGGCCAAGAAATGAGTTTCCCCATGCCTAAAAAACTATCTCGCCGTGCCATTGTGGGGGCTATTCCCGCTTTTGTGGCGCTGAGTTCCTGCAGCGCCCTCTCACGGGCAGGCTCCTCTGGTAGCAGTTCCGCTGACCAGGGCGGACCCATCGTCTTTGGCGTCTCAGGACCGGTGACCGGCTCCAGCGCTGAATACGGCCAGTACTGGAAGGAGGGTTTCGACCTGGCCCTGGAAGAGCTGAACGCCGCCGGGGGAGTCGGCGGCCGCCAGATAGAGCTGAAATGGGAGGATTCGCAGTCCGATCCGAAACAGTCAGTGCCGATCGCGCAGAAGTTCGTGGCTGACAACACCATCCTCGCCGAGCTGGGGGATTTCTCCTCCGGCGCATCCATGGCAGCCTCCGCCACCTACCAGCAGGCGGGGCTAGTGCAGTTCGGCTTTACCAACTCCAATCCCGACTTCACCAAGGGCGGTGACCACATGTGGTCCACCTCCCTCACGCAGGAGTTCTACCAGACCCGCTCTGCGCAGTGGATAGCGGGGAAATATCAGAAGATCTCGCTGGTCTATCTTGAGACGGACTGGGGCAAGACCTCCTTCGATATCTTCAAGGCGTCGGCTGCCGGGGCTGGATTGGAGATCGCCTACGAGTCGCCCATCCAGCCCGACTCGGAGGACTACCGTCCCGTTCTGATCAAAGCCCGGGACGCTGAACCGCAGGCGATCGTCCATCTCGGGTACGGCCCCGACGGCGCTCGCATCGTACGCCAGCTTCGGGAGATCGGGTTCACTGGCCAGTTCTTCGGCGGACAGAACACGCCGCAGTTCCTGGAGGCAGCCGGCTCAGCGGCCGAGGGCACGATCATCATCGAGAACTTCCTGATTGGCAATGACTCGCTGGAGGTCGTGGATTTCAACAAGAGGTTCAAGGCGAAGTTCGGGCACGATCCCAGCACCTTCTCTGCCTACTCGTACGACGCTGTCAACATTCTCGCCGAGGCTGTCCGCAGGGGCGGCGCCACCCGGGAGGGAATCTTTAAGGCCCTCTCAGACGGCGGCACGTGGCAGGCCGTCCAGTTCGGTGACTTCGAGTTCTCCCCAGAACGCAGGCCCGGTGACGTCAAACTCTTGCCGGTGACGGTCAAGGACGGCGCCTACGCGCCGGTGACCACGTCACGATCGACACGATCATCTCGGGGCTCGTCCATGGCAACGTCTACGCTCTGGTGGCCGTCGGCATCTCCCTGATCTTCGGTGTCACAGGCGTGGTCAACTTCGCCCAGGGTTCCATCGTCGGATTCGGCGCAATGCTCGGCTGGTGGTTCATCAGCGTGCTCGGATGGCCGTGGTGGCTGGCTCTGCTGGCGGTGGCGGCAGCCAGCGCACTGATCGGCTGGGTGATCAACCTCACCACCGTGCGTCCACTGATCAAGGCACCCCCGATCGCTGCCCTGCTGGCCACCTCGCGGCCTCGATGGTGCTCGACAACCTGAGCCAGATCCTGTTCCGGGCCGACACCCGCGAATACCCAGCCCCGCTGCCCACCGACAACCTGCCTGTTGGCGGCGTCAGGCTCGGTACCTCCGACGCGGTCGCCTTTGGTTTCACCCTCGCCGCGATGGCTGCCCTGTGGGCCTGGTTGCGATTCGGCCGGGATGGGTTGGCTGTCCGCGCCACCGCAGCCGACCCGGATGCCGCCCGCCAGATGGGCGTTCCCGTCACACGGGTGCAGAACCTGTCGTTCCTGCTGGCCTCCTGCCTCGGCGGGGTCGGGGGAATCTTCTTCGGCATGTATGCCGGGGTCATCTCGCCCTACTCGGCCTCTTTCACGGGAACCGTGGGTTTCATCGCGCCGCGGTCGGTGGCCTGGGGTCCATCGCTGGTGCCGTCGCCGGGGGATTCGTGATCGGCCTGCTGGAGTCGCTGGGCATCTACCAGTTCGGTGGCGGATTCCGGGACCCTGTTCATCTTCGGGGCCTTTCTGCTGGTGCTCCTGCTGCGTCCCCACGGCCTGTTCGGTTCCCGGCATGCCGTTGTCTCCGAGCCCATGACCGGGACCTTCCTGGGAGCTGGCCGGGCCCATCCGGCTGGCCTGGTGGCACTGGCTGCTGCTGGCCCTGGTGGCAGGCCTGGCGGTACCGCTGCTGGGAGGCCCAGTGCTCAGTTCCGTCGGCACCCAGGTGGCGATCTACGCGATCATCGCGGTGCCGATGACGCTGCTGGCAGGGTCGACCGGTCAGATCTCCCTCGGGCAGGCGGCGCCCGTCGCCATCGGCGCCTATGCCTCAGCGCTGCTGGTGATGCGGCTGGGGCTGCCGTTCCCTGCTGGCCCTTCTGCTCGCCGGAGTCGTCGCGGCCGTGCTGGCGACGGTGGTGACCCTCCCGATCTGGAAACTCGATGGCCACTACGTGTCCATGGCGACGCTGGCCCTCGGCTACATCGTGCTCTCAGTCATCCGCAGCTGGGATACTGTCACCAAGGGCGCCTACGGGCTTTCCGGCATACCCTCGCCGGAGGTGTTCGGTCTTCCGCTGCTCGTTGCCGAGGACCACTACCAATTCGACCTGGTTGTGCTGGGGATCACGTTGTTCGTGGTCTTCAGGCTACGGGCCTCACATCTCGGGACGGTCCTGGCCTCCGTCGGGTCCGACGAGGTGGCCGCACGATCCTTAGGGCTCCACACCCGCGGCTACAAGGCGCTCACCTACGCGATAGCCGCCTTCTTCGCAGGGCTGGCCGGAGCGCTACTTGCTCACCAGTACAACTACCTCGATCCCACGGTGTTCACCGTCCAGATGTCGGTGCTGGTGCTGACGATCGTCGTGCTGGGCGGCATGAACTCGCCGTTCGGGGCCGTGCTCGGCGCCCTCGCCCTGGTGGGTTTGCCCGAGGCGCTGCGACTCGCTCCCGATGTGCGCATCCTCCTCTACGGGATCGTCGTGATAGCGATCATTCGTTTCCTGCCCCAGGGCCTGTGGACGAGGAGGGCCTGATGACCACACCAGTGTTGAAGGCAACCGGCCTGCACCGCCACTTCGAGGGCGTGCACGCCGTCGCGGGCGTCGACCTGGAGATCGCACCCGGACAGACCGTGGCGATCATCGGGCCGAACGGGTCCGGCAAGACCACCACCCTCAACCTCGTGACAGGGGTGCTGAGACCAAGTGCCGGGAAGATCTCGATCCAGGGGCGGGTAGTGGCAGCCCGGCGCCCCCGAACAGGTGGCGACGGCCGGGGTGCTGCGGACCTTCCAGAACGGCCGGGTGTTCGGGAACCTGACCGTCGCGGAGAACGTCTCTGTCGGCCTGCACCGGGAGCTGAGCGCACACCGTCCCCTGAAGGGCCTGGCGGGAAACCCGGTTCTCGGATGGCTGCCGTTGCTGGGTGAGACGCTCGCAGCACTGCTGCCGCTGCCCGGGATCCGGAGGGAGCGGGAGAGGATCGCGGAACGGGTGGCCGCCGAGATCGGCAGATTCCCTGAACGTCTTGGAGCCCGGACCGGCGACCTGGCGTACACACTCAGCTACGCGAACCGGCGGCGCACCGAGATCGCCCGTTCCCTGGCCGGGCGGCCCACCCTCCTGGTCCTCGACGAGCCGACCGCCGGCATGAACCAGTCCGAGACCTCTGAGATGCTGGAGCAGCTTCTCCAGTTGAAGGCTGCCGGGCAGTCAATCCCTGCTGGTGGAGCACAAACTTGACCTTGTCGCGACGTTGTCCGATCACGTGCTGGTGATGGATGACGGCCACGTCATCGCCTCCGGCCCACCGGAGCAGGTCCGCAACGACCCGGCAGTCATCGAGGCCTACCTGGGCAAGTCCGAGGACGCCCGCCAGCGCGCCAGGGAGGGAGAAGGGCATGAGTGAACTGCTGGAACTCGATGCGGTGGAGGTCAGCTACGGGCAGGCCAAGGCCCTGGACGGGTGAGTCTGAAGGTTCCCGGGGGGAAGATCGTGTCTCTGCTCGGCGGCAATGCCTCGGGGAAGTCCACCACGATGAAGACCATCTTGGGACTCGTGCGGCCGGGAACGGGCCGTGTGCTGCTGGACGGGCAGGACATCACCAGGTGGCCGACCTCGCGGAGAGTGGCCTCGGGGATCGCGTCGGTTCCGGAGGCGCGCCGCATCTTCGGGCCGATGACCGTGGAGGAGAACCTCCTGATGGGGGCCTATACCCGGAGGTCCCGGGCTGACATCCGTGAGGACCTGGAGGCCCAGTACGACCGCTTTCCCCGCCTGGGTGAGCGGCGACGCCAGGCCGCCGGGACCATGTCTGGCGGGGAGCAACAGATGCTCGCGTTCGCGCGCGCCCTGATGAGCCGTCCCCGCCTGATCTGCATGGACGAGCCCACCATGGGGCTCTCACCCCGCCTCGTCGACGAGGTCCTGGAGACCATCGCGACGCTGAACACCGACCTGGGGCTGGCCGTCCTCATGGTCGAGCAGCAGGCGGAACTCGCTCTCAGCATCGCCCACCACGGCTATGTGCTCGCGACCGGGAACCCTCGTCCTGAGGGAGCGGCCGGTGAGCTTCTCGACAACCCGCGTGTCCAGGAGGCCTACCTGGGACGCACCGCACGAAATGGAGACGACGATGACCAGCAAGCGTGACCGATTCCTGGCCGCTGCCCGCGTGCGAGAGTCCCGACCGTCCCCCGGTCGGCGCCTGGGTGCACTATGGCTCTGCCAGATGGAGTCTCTGAGCAGGTCGCGGAGGCTCACCCTGCGGTTCTACCGCGACTACGACTGGGATTTCATCAAAGTGATGCACGACTACCGCATCGACCTGCCCGACGGACTAGACGAGATCACCGATCCCGCCCAGCTCGACACGGTTCTGGCCGACCCTGACACGGAGTTGGAAAGCCATGCCCGGCAGCGCGAGGTGTTGAGGCTGATTCGCGCTGAGGCTCCCGAGGCAGCCATCATCGAGACGCTGTTCTCGCCCACCCAGACCCTCGTTCGAGCCCCTCGGCGGAATCGTGATCGACTACTTCAAGGCCGATCCGGCCCTGGCCCACCGCACCATCGCCCGAGTCGCCGGTGTGCTGGCCTGCTATGCCACAGGACTCGCAGACTTGGGGGTCGATGCGCTGTTCGTGGCTGTGAACGGCGCCAGCAAGGACCCAACCAGCTTCGGCCTCACACCTGAACAGTTCCGCGACTGGGTTGCCCCCTACGACATCCAGGTGCTGGCTGCCGCCACGCCGCTGGTGCGGATCGCGCACCTGCACGGTGAGGACGCACAACCGGAGCTGATCGCCGACTACCCCGTCGAGGTGCTCAGCTGGTCGGATAGAGATTCCGAACCCGCCATCGCCGATGCCACATCCCGCTATGGCTGGGCCCCTATGGTGGGAATCGATGAGATAGACAGCCTCTACTGGACTCCCAGCGAAGCGGCCGCACATGTCCTGCGAGCTCGCCGCGCCGCAGGAGATCGCCTGATAGTGGCTCCAAACTGCACTCTGCACTCCGATATCAACCCCCACGCGCTGGAAGGTCTCAGGTGGGGTGTGGAAGCAGCACTCGAAGACTGACTGAAGGAGAAGCAGCTACATGAGCGTCACGGCCTGTAGAGGGACCCAATTGCGTTGCCGCAGCTGGCGGGCTGAGGCTCTGCTTCGCCTGCTGGAGAATGTGTTGGAGGTGGGGAGCGGCCTGAGGAACTTGTTGTCTACGCCTCCATTGGCAAAGCAGTTAAGGATTGGGACGCTTACCGTCAGATCACCGATGCCCTGCGGCGTCTCGGTGAGGACCAGACACTGGTGCTGCAGACTGGCCGTCCCGTGGCTGTGCTGAACACCCATGCCGCCGCCCCGATGGTGGTCTCGGCAGTCAACAACACCGTCGGGAACTGGGCCACGGAGGAGAGGTTCTACTCCCGGCTCGCTGAGCACAAGACCATCTGGGGTGGGCTGACCGCGGCCGCCTGGCAGTACATCGGGCGGCAGGGTGTACTGGGTGGCACCTACGAGTTGCTGCGCGCTGCCCTCGGCCGGCACTTCCAGGAAACCACCGCACCCCACCGCTGGGTGCTCACCGCAGGCCTGGGAGGGATGGGTTCCTCCCAGCCGATCTCTGCGCGGATGTTGCAGCTCTCCACTCACGGTGGAAGCCGACCCCGCAAAACTGTCGAGGCTCCACGCTACAGGAGGGCTTGACCTGGTTCTTGACGACCTCAGCGAAGCGCTCGCGGCCGTGACCACGGCCACTGCCAAGCGGTGCCCCTCCGCCGTCGGCCTGCTGGGCAACGCAGCCGAGATCTTTCCCGCCATCGCGGCGAGCGACGCGCTGCCGGACATCGTGACCGACCAGACCGCAGCCCACGATGCCCGCTACGGCTACCTGCCCGCCGGATACACCCTTGAGACCTGGACCAGCGCCCGGGAACGGGATCCAGGACGGGTGGAACGAGATGCGCGTACATCGATGGCCGCGCAGATACGGGCCATGCTGGAGCTCGGAGACCGCGGATCGGTGGTGTTCGAGAACGGCAACAACCTGAGGGTGCAGGCCTCCCAGGTTCTTGGGGAGGGCGAGAGGAACGAGTCTTCGCAGAGATTCCCGGATTCATGGAGGCCTATCTGCGGCCGTTGTTCAGCCGGGGATCGGGCCGTTCCGCTGGATGGTCCTCTCAGGAGACGAGCACGACCTGAAGGTGGTGGACGATCTGGCCTCGACAATGTTTCCTGAACGCCCCGAGATCGCCCGCTGGATCGGGTTGGCGCGTCGTCATATCCCGTTGCAGGGGCTGCCCGCTCGTTCCTGCTGGCTCGGGTACGGCGAACGTTCCGCCCTGGCCGTGGCTGTGAACGAGGCCGTCGCTGACGGGCGGATCACCGCTCCCGTCGCTTTCAGTCGCGACCATCTGGACTCGGCGGGAATGACCCATCCCAGGATTGGCACCGAGGGCATGCGCGATGACTCTGACGGGTGACGGACTGGCCCCTTCTCGACGCCATGCTGCTGGCCGCGGGTGGGGCAGACCTGGTTGCGGTGCACTCCGGAGGCGGTGGCTACTCCGGCTGGATGCAGTCGGCGGGCGTCACCGTCGTCGCCGACGGCACCCAGGCCGCGGCCATACGACTGCGCCGCTCCCTCGACCTCGACTCAGGGCTCGGGGTCATCCGCCACGCCACCGCCGGCTATGGGGAAGCCCTCGACGCGGTGGAGAAATCTCGGCAACCCGGCGCCCACGGTGAGCCCCTCAACCTGATCCAGAACTGACCGAAGTAAAAACTCAGAAGGAATCCCGACATGCGTGAACTGACCATCGAAGATGCCCGCTGGGCCGTTCTCGGCGGAGGTGTCTTCGCCTGTGGTGGCGGCGGCTGGCAAGACCACGGAGAGTTGATGGGACAGCTGGCGACCACCCTCAACCGTCCCGTGCTAGCCGGTGTGGACGAGCTGCCCGAGGATTCCTGGGTCGCGACCGTCACCGCGATCGGGGCTCCGGCAGCACCCGACTGGGAGATCCGGCCCATCGACTACGTCGACGCACTGCGGAAACTCATCGAGTTGTTCCCTCACCCCATCGCCGCCGTCATCACCGGGCAGAACGGCTACTCCACCACTCTCAACGGCTGGATCCAGTCGTCGGCACTTGGGGTGAAGGTCCTGGACGCCGCGGGTGACGTTCGCGCCCATCCCACTGGGAAGCTGGGGTCCCTCGGGCTCACGACTCGCGAGGGGATACGAGACCATTCAAGTGGTCTCCGGCGGTAATCGTGCCCCTACACGGGCACCTTCTCAGCATCAATATCGGCCGCGTGGATACCTGCGACGACGTGCTGCGCGACATCTCGGTGCGCTCCGGCGGTTTCATCGCCTCGGCCCGCAACCCCGTCGAGCTGGACTGGGTGAAACAGCATGCCGCGCTCGGTGTGATCTCCCTGGCGCTGGATCTTGGCAGGGCCATGGAGGACGCCGGGGCGGGGAAGCCCCGTGCCGGGAAACGCGTCATCACACGTGTGGCCGACTTCCCCGGCGGCGAGATCGTCGACGAGGGACCACTTGGTCATGAGGCGGAGCTGGTCACCAGGGGAGGCTGGGATCACGGCACCTTCCGGGTCGGTGAGCACACTGTCCCCTACCTGAACGAGTACATGGCCATCGAGGGGCCAAGCGGGCGGGTCGCCACCTACCCGGACACCATCTTCATCCTTCGCAAGGACAATGGCCTGCCGCTGGCGGTCAAGGACGCCGTCGAAGGACTGGAGGTGACACTGGTCAAGGTGGCTGCCACTGCACTGCCGCTGTCCTCATCGGCGGTGGACCGCGTCGCTGTGGGGGAGTGCGAGGACATCATGGGCATCGACTTCCTGCGATACCTCCCCGAGCGCCAGGAGCAGGGATGAGCACGCCGCTGCTAGTCAGAGAACAGGCCTTCGGCGCGAGCAGGAACACCTCAGCGAAAAGTTGCTGCGCACGTCGGTGATCGCAGCCTCCTTCGGGAACGCCTTGGAGTGGTATGACTTTTCCGTCTACGCCTTCTTTGCCAGCTACATCGCTGCCACCTTCTTCCAGCAGGGCGACCAGACCCAGGCGATGATCGCTGCCTTCGTGGTCTTCGGAGCCGGATTCATCGCCCGCCCCATCGGAAGCATCGTGGTCGGTGTCGTCGGTGACCGCAGAGGACGTAAACCTGCTCTGCTGCTGTCGCTGTTCACCATGGCTGGCGGGGTGTTCATCATCGGCGCGACCCCGTCGGCCGCAACCATCGGCATCGCCGCCCCACCGCTGCTCCCTTCTCGGACGTTTGCTTCAGGGCTTCTCCGCCGGTGGTGAGCTCGGGTCGGCTGCGGCCTACCTCGTTGAGAACGCACCTGAGAACCGCAGGGGAAGGTACGCGGCATGGCTGCAGGCCTCCATGGGAATATCAAACCTCCTGTCGGCTGTCGCAGGACTGGTAGTCACAGTGCTGTTCAGCAACGAGGACGTGATGGCGTGGGCGTGGCGGCTGCCCTTCGCCTTCGGACTGCTGGTGGTTCCCGTCGGGCTGTACATCCGCAGAAAGCTTCCAGAAACGGATGAGTTCCGGGAACAGGAGACGCGCCTCTCCACAAGGAAGACTCTCACGGTGCTGTTCGGCCGCAGCTGGAGCTCACTCCTGGCAGGCTTCGGATTCTGCATCCTCTGGAACACCGCGGTCTACACCTTCATTATCTTTGGTCCCACCTATTATCGGATCAATCCCGCGCTGGGCTTCACCTCACAGCAGTCTTTCCTGGCATCCACCGTCGGCAACCCTGTTCTTCGTGCCAGCCTGTGCGGTCGCCGGATGGCTTGCCGACCGAGTCGGACGTCGGAGGATGCTGGTCACCGGGTGCATCCTGCTGATGACGGCTCCGGGGCTGCTGCTCCTGTTCCTGCACTCCGCACCGACAGTGCCGGCGCTGCTGGCGGTGCACAGCCTGGTGTGCATCAGCATCGCCGTCTTCGTCGGGGTAGCGCCATCCACCCCTGCCCATGGCCTTTCCCGCGCTGACACGCTCCACTGGTGTGTCAATCACCTACAACCTTGCGGCCATCGGTTTCGCCGGTTTCATCCCCTGCCATTCTCGCCTGGGCGGATGACACCCCTGACCGTGTACTCCCCGGCGCTCCTAGTGGCATTCTGTGCGGCTGTGTCGCTGGCCAGCATTCCGTCGTTGTTCCGGGAGATCCGGCAGCAGGAACAAGCATCGGACGGAGCGACCCATGCACAGAAGTGAGAGGCAGCCACCTGCGCCGGACCTCGTAGGGGAGATGCTTCCTCTGACCCTGAACGGCGCCTCCCCTGATGTGGCGGGATTTGGCTGCGGCCCTGACGGCAGAGCGTCTCGGCATCACGATGGATCCCGTGGCACGCAATCAGATGCAGCGCACCCGCGAAGCTGGGCTGGCGGCCCTAAGGCTGATCCGCAGCTGCGGGTTTACGGCTGGAACCAGGCTTTGGGGCCTTTCAAGGACCGGCGGCTGAAGCCGGATGAGCAGCTGCGTTTCCAAGTGAATGTGCTGCGCTCCCACAGCACTGGGCTCGGAGAGGCACTGCCCTGGCAGGTGGCGCGGCTGGCGTTGATCGTGCGGGCGAACTGCCTGGCGCGAGGCACCTCAGGAGCTCGTCCTGAACTGGTAGACCGGATGAACGACGCCGTCAACCTGGGACTCATCCCCGTGATACCGGGGACCGGGTCGATGGGCACCGGTGATCTTCAGCCCATGGCAGCAGCCGGGCTGGCGCTGACGGGGGACGCCGCCGGGCGGGTGAGGTGCGAGGACGGTGAGGAACGCCGCGCTCCACAGGCATGGGCGGCCATGGGCAGGGATGTTGAGTTCCAGCTGGCCACCGGAGAGGCGATAGCGCTGATCTCGGGGTCGGCGGTGTTGACGGCCCATCTGGCGTTCGCCGTCGAGGAGGTCTACCGGCAGGTTGAAACTTTCCTCGGAGCATTCGCCCTGTTCTGCGAGGCAGCGCGGGTGGAGAAGAACGCCTTCGACCCCAGGATCCACGCTGAGCGGCACATGCCCTGGGAGATGCAAGCCAACGCGTTGATCCTTCGACTCATGGGGAACAGCGGGTGGGCGACGAGCGAAGGACGCCGCCGCGTGGGGGAACATGCCCCACGCATCCAGGACGCCACATCGGTGAGATCGGTCCCGCACCAGGTCGGCATCGTCCCTGCGGGAGCTGGAACGGGCGAGGGAGGACGTCACGCGGGAGGCGAACTCGTCGACCTGCAATCCGCTGCTGATACCGGACTACACCGGTCAGGGCTATGACTTCCTCTCCGGCGGGAACTGGGATGCGACGGTGCTGGGACAGGCTGCGCAGTCGGTGAACGGCTGCCTGGCGCGGTTGGCCGTGTTGACCAAGGACCTGGCAGCCCGGCTGCTGCACGATGGGTGGAGTCACGGTCTCCCGGCTGGGCTGAGCGGTGGGGAGACCGGGCTCAACTCCGGCATGCTTCTGCTGCACACCAGCGCTGCTGCCTTGATACCGGAGATCCAGCTGCTCGCGAATCCCTGTCGGCGCCCCTGTCCTTTCCGCTCAAAGGCGGCCAGGAGGACTTCCACACCATGGCGATGGCCGCGGTCAATGCCCTGGTGTCGAACAGCCGCCGCTTCGACCAGTTGCTGGCCGTCCTGTTCGTCATCAGCGGTCAGGGCATTCATCTGCTGGAGGAACGGATGCGGGGACTGCCGCTGGGAGACGGATCGGCTTGCGTCTACGAGCAGCTCCGGGGACAGGTGACACCCCTAGAAGAGGACCGGTTCTTGTCGCCGGAGGTCGAGGACCTCGTGGAATCCATACGGCAGGGAGACTTCGCCCTACTGGTCCATGACCTGCTGGAGGAATAGCGAGCCAGGCAACCCGTGAGAGCCAGCTGGCGGGCGTGGGACTGGCGCATTGAAGCTTCTGGCCTGGGTCATCCTCGTGGCGGAGCTTTCCCAGCAGCCGTTGCAGCGCCTCACCGGCCGCAGCGACGTCGACGTCCCTGTAGAGCGCCTCCTCGGCGATCAGGCCGAAGCTCGTGCGCAGGATGATCTCAGATGTCTCGGCCCGGGCTGAGGCGAAGCTGTCCGCCTCGTGCCACTGGGTGGCCAGCGCCAGCAGGTGGGATCTGATACCGGCGAAGTACCTCTTGATCTTCTCGCGGAACTCTGGATCGCGCGGCATCTCCGACCAGGCGTTTACCGCCAGTCTCGCGGTTGTGGTGAAGTCCGTGTCTGGATCGTCCTCGTGCAGGCTGGCCAGGGCGGAGACCAGGGCGTCGCGGATTCCCGGCGGGTTCGTCTCCTGGCGTAGCTGGTCTGAGGCGGGCGGCCAGCTTGTCGATCCGCCACGTGCACACCGAGCAGATGAGTTCCTGCTTTCCCCCGGGGAGGTACCTGTAGACCGTGCTCGAAGACATGCCCGCCTCCCGGATCACGTCGTCCATCGAGGTGGCATGGAAGCCCGCCCGGGCGAAGCAACGGGTGGCGGCGGCGTAGATCCGCGCCTGTTGCTTGTCGCGGAAGGCCTGAGTCACTCGGGGCATGGGATCACCCTGCCACATGCCGCATACAGCCTGCTTGTGTCGCTTGGGAGGCGATCGCATATCTTCTTAAAACGAAACGGTCGTTTTTGTTTATCTCTTAGGAGGACTCGATGCGCGCCTGACCACCGATGACTTTCCCGTGGGCTTCGAACAGCTTCACCCGGATGTCAGCATCAATTTCCAGCTCAACCGGCTCCACAACTTCTGCAACGACCCGGTGATGCTGCAGCAGCTGCTGGGACGCCGCTGTGCGCATCCGTGACTTCAGGACCCTGATTGATGAGCTCGTTCCGCTGGCCGAACGGGCTGAGGAGGAGGGTGAGCTGTTGCGGGCAGCTATGTATTACCGTGGCGCGGAGTTCGTGGCCCCGTCTCAGATCCTCGCAAGGGTATGTGGCGGCGCCGGTTCCGGGAACTCGCCATCTCCTTCTACGGCATTCCCGACGACGCCCACAGCTGGGTGCCATTCGGCGACATCGAGCTCTCTGCATACCGGTTTGCGCCCATGGGCCCCAGCCGGGGAACTGTGGTCATGATGAACGGCTTCGACGGCTACCTGGAGGAGTTTATGCGTCTGTTCCTGGTGTTTCGCGAGGTGGGCTACGAAGTGATCGCCTTCGATGGGCCGGGGCAGGGCGCGGTGCTGGAGACCTACCGGGTTCCGATGACCCCGGAGTGGGAGCGCCCGACAAGTGCCATCCTCGACCACTTCGGCCTCGATGACGTCACGGTCATCGGCTGCTCGCTCGGTGGCGGACTGGCCGTGAGGGCGGCGGCCTTTGAGCCGCGCATCAGCCGGGTCATCTGCTTCGATATCCTGCCTGACCTTTTCGAGTCTCTCGGCCAGGCGGCTCCGGAAATCGTGCGGATGCTGCTTCGCACGGGGGTCCCGCTGGGTCTGGGCCGTGGTGTGATCAATTCGGTGCTGCGCCGGGCCGCCGCCAAGGACCTCTTAATCGCGTGGGGCCTCCAGCAGGGAATGCTGGTGATGCGGGCCAACGATCCGTTTGACTTCATTCGGGCTACCCTCCAGTTCCAGACTGCGCTGTACAGTCACCGCCTGAGCCAGGACGTGTTATTGATGGCTGGGGCCACCGACCATTACGTCCCCATCAGGCAGCTGCGCGACCAGATGGCCACTCTCACCGGAGTGCGTTCCCTGACTGCCCGGGTCTTCACGCAGGAAGAGTCGGCCAGCAACCACTGCCAGCTGGGCAACCTCGGACTGGCATTGCAGACGATGCTGGACTGGCTGGCCCGGTTCGAGAAACCAAGAGTAGATAGCTAGACGATCTACTGGTAGATGGCTAAGCTACTAACCATGATGGATGGTTTCCGGCAGCAATGGGTCCACGGTTTCCTCGATCTTTGTCTTCTCAGTATCCTCGGCCGGGGACGTGAATACGGGAGGGGGATCGCGGCGGGACTCGCCGAGGCAGGCTTTGGAGAGGTGCCCGGAGGGACGCTATACCCGGCCCTGCTGCGCTTGGAGAAACAGGGTTTCATCGGATCGAGCCGAGTCCCGAGTGCCCTGGGGCCGGTGCGCAAGTACTACGAGCTGACGCCGCTTGGCCGTGAGGAGACTGCGCGGCGGCAGGCTGAATGGCACAGCTTCCGCGATGCGGTAAACAGGATCATCGTGGGCCTCGAAGCCAAGGAAGCCGAGCGTGAGGGCTGGCGCGATGACCCTTGAGCGTTTATGGAAAGTCTGTGGATGCGATAATCGGGTTATCTCAACCAGTCGCTCAGCGGCAGGTCTTTGCGTTTGTCATGCAACGGCCTCTCGTGGTTCATACTGAAGGTTATCTACAAGCTCTTCGCCGGAAACCTATCCACGACCATGCCACGGGTGTCCCGCGCCAGCGAAGGGCTGGCGCCCCTGGTGAAACAGCCATCCCGCCGTGAAACCATCATCGAGTATCACGCCCTAATCGAAGTCGGGATTTCCCTGCCTGTCAAGCACTGACTGCCAAAGCAACGTTTGGATAGTAATTGGGAAACCCAGCGGGGTCTGTCCGATAAACGGTGTGTAGGGTCCGGTGGTTTTCATCAGTGAGTGGTTCGGTCGAATCGTCCAGCGAAGGTGATTGCGAACGCGTTGAGTGCGGGCTTCCACCTGATCACCCAGCGTGCCCGGCCCCCGCCGGTGGGGTCAAGGGAGCGGGTCACTAGGGTACAGGCACTTCAACGCGGCTTGCTCGTTGGGGAAGTGCCCACGGGCCCGCACGGGCCCGGTGGTACCTCGCGTTGATGGACTCGATGGCGTTGGTCTGTAGATCACCTTCCGGATCTCCCATGTCGTAGGCCAGGAACGGTACGATACTGCGCCCACGCGTTGCGCCACAGCCGCACGATCGCCGGATACCGGTCGCCCCACTCGGTGGCGAACTCGGCAAACCGGTCCTTGGCCGCTTGCTCGGACGGGGCCGTGTACACCGGTTTGAGGGACTTCACGATCGCGTCGCGGTGCTGCCGGCCGGCGTAGCGGAAGCTGTTGCGGAACCAGGTAGATCGATGCACTGCTGCACGATGGTGTGTTCCCAGGTCGTGTTGATCGCCCTCAGGGAGTCCCTTCAACCCGTCACACACCGCGATCATCACCTCGACGATGCCTCGGTTCTTCACCCGAAAAGATCTGCAGCCAGAACCGGGCACCCTCAGCACCGTCACCAGCCCAGATCCCTGTGGATGTCGCGTTCCCCGTTCATCGTGACACCCATGACAACGTAGAACGGGGTGTTACGGACTTGACCGTCACAGACCTTCACGTGCGAATCGCGCCGGGCGAAGATCACCGGGTAGACAGGATCCAACGGCCGACCTCGACCACTCGGCGAGCTCACCGACGATCTTCTCGGTGATCCGGCTGATGGTGTCCTTCGACACCCTCGCTCCGTACACCTCCTCGAAGTGGGCAGCGACTTCACCGGTGGTCAGCCCGCGGGCGGTCAACGACAACACGATCTGATCGATGCCGTCCAAACGTCGCTTCCGTTTCGGGACGATGATCGGCTCGAAGGAGCCGTCACGATCACGGAGAACCACCGGTCTCGACCGGCCCGATCTGGGTCAACACCGTCTTGACGCGGGTGCCGTTGCGCATGTTCGCCTCGATCGGCGTGCCACCGTGCTCGTGACCCAGATGCTCGGTCAACTCGGCGTTCAACGCCGCCTCCAGGACGTTCCTTGGTGAGCTGGTTCAACAACCCTCCCGGGCCGACCAGACTCACCCCCTGTTCCCCTGGCCAGCGCCAGCAGACACTCGGCCAGGTCCTTCTGATCGATGATCTCTCCGGTCACGGGATCGATCATCTCGTCTTCCATCATGTCGGTCATGTCAGCCACGGCCATCTCCTCTCGGATCAGGCCGGACCTCACACACCGTTAATCAGACAGTCCCACCCAGCGCAGTTCGTGCTATCCAGGGTTGGAGTCGCAGTGCTGGGTGTGACGCTATGCGGTTGTGCTCCGGCTGCGTAGGAAGAGGATCATCGGGATCGGCAGTACCAGCATGACGAGCAGCGGAACGATCATCAGGAAAACGTCCATGAATGATATACCAGTAAAGTGGTCTAGTTCTTTATTAACGTATGAGGATAGCAAGATGATGAAGCCGATCTCTAATACCGCGATCAGTGACTACGTGGCTCCTGCAATAAGTAAAGGCGTGTGTTTGTTAAGGCGTTATTCATGACGTGATTTCTTGATGAAACACTGCCTCAGTGGGTTATTCATCTGGGTTTTTGTTATAAGGTTCTTAGTAGTTCGAGTTGGGTGGCGATAGGGATGATGGCGGGGATTTCTTCGAGGCGTCCTCGGTAGACTTTGGAGAGGATCTTCCAGTTCTTCAGATGAGAGATGCAGTGTTCGACTGGGGCGCGAAGACTGGCGATGACTTTGTTGAATTGTTTTTCCATTGTTTGCGGGGCTGGCCGGGTGTTTTCTTAACCGTCGTGGTGGCGGTGTAGGCGCTGTCTGCAACCCAGCAGGCATCGGTGCTGGCGAGGAGGTCGCCCCAACTGCACTCCCGGATGACACCCGCATCGTGGCGGGCTCCGGGAAACGGGTCTGAGACCGCCACGAGGTCTCCCCGATCAGTGGCTGCGACCTGCACGTTGAGGCACTGGACCTTGCGTTTACCAGAATAATTCGCTGCGCCCAGCCACAGGGCACGAAACACCGGGCACTCCAAACTCACATGAATAACGCCCCTTACTCCTTGCGCGGGCGATGGTGGATCGCATATGTGTAGAACATAGCGAATACGTGGGCAGACTTCACCTTTTGTTCAGCGCGCCGCTTGCCACCACAAGAGCCGCCGTCAGGAGATGTCGACGGCGGACTTTCCAGCGTCCTCGTATGCAACTCAAGTCGATGCCGTTAAATGCGGGAGCTGGAATACGTAGGTGTCCTGCGAATGTACTGGCATCGATTGATACTTCGCATTGGGTGAAATCGAGCCAGGACTCTGCCAGTGGAAACCAGGAGGCTTATTCAGTAATGCTGCTAAGTCTCTGGCAGCCCACGGTTGATAAGGGAAGATGTCACGGAGGGAGCGATTCCTGAATAACCCTCCAGGTCTTAAAGATGCTCTCCTTTATGCTGAAGAGGAGTCGGTCCCAGGCAACATACGGCTCGGATGACGCGAGGTAGCGGAGCGCTTGTGCCTCATTTTCGGAAATTATCAAAATCCGCCACCTCCACGGGGAGCGGCTCGTTGATCTCGGCGTCAATTCCAATCGCAGTCATGTCGGATTTTGATGCAACTGCGGCGGCCCTGTATCCATCGCAGTGCGTCATGCTCCTGACAATCCCATCTGGCCAAATTGGTTCGTGCCGCCGACCGGACAAGATGGGAACAGGAGGGTATCCGAGATGTCCTAGGGATTGGCGGGCACAGGCGCGTACGGTTGCGAATTCCCGGCGTCGCGACCGGACTGCATCTATCACCTGTGATTTCTCCTCGATAAAGAGCTCCGATTCGCTCACATCCTCGTCGGTCTCCTCGACAGCGATGGCAATAGGGAGAATTGCACGAAAGCTCTTAGGACTGTGTAGAGTCTCATGCATACTAGATTCGCGTATTTTCTATTGGGATATTGTTGAGCCTTCGTTCTATTCCTTCTTCAGGCCGAGGTTCTGGCGGATAGCGTTGGCATCAATTTTGCCGATGGTCGTGAGTGGAAGTGCGGGCATGCATTCGACGACGTCAGGGAGCTTGTGGGCGGCGATCCCTTCGGAAAGCAAAAACTCCCGCAGTTGCGTGAGGACCGGAGGGGTGCCTGACGAGACAATGACCGCGCAGATCCGCTGATCCACCCCGTCACCTGCGATCCCGACCACTGCACAGTCGCTGATAGCGGGGTGTTCTCGTAGGATGTCGGTGATGTCATCCGTGGCAATGGACTCCCCGCCTTTGCTAATTGTTTCGTTGACTCGACCCGAGACGATCAAGTTTCCGTCGCCCAAGCGTCGAACGCGGTCGCCAGAACGATAGAAGCCCTCACTCGAGAAAGTTCGTTGGTTGACCCTCGTCCTCGGCGACGTATCCACGGATGGTGTAGGGACCTCGGGTCCAGAGTTCGCCATCCTCACCGTCGGGCACATCTTGCCCGTGTTCGTCGACTATCCGGATTTCATCCAGAGAGGACAGGGGCCGTCCCTGAGTGTTATCGGTGAGGTCATCGGGATCATCAAGGCGGGTGAAGTTGAGCAATCCTTCGGCCATGCCGTAGACCTGTTGCACAGTCAGCTGCCAGTCAGTTCGAGCTCGCCGGGCAAGACTGGCGGGCAGCCGTGAGCCGCCAGCCTGCAACACCCCCAAGCTGGACAGATCGGGGTGCTCCCCATTCGGCGGCGTCGAGCCAGACTTGCACGAGTGAAGGAACGAGTGCGGTATGCGTGACTCGGTGCTGCGCGATGAGGGTAAAGCACTCGTCTGGTGCGGGTGATGATGCCAGAACCACGGTGCCACCGGACGCCCATGTACCGAGGATTCCGGGACATGCGAGTACGAAGTTGTGCGCTGCCGGAAGAGCGGCAAGATAGACGGTGTGGGAATCGAAGCAACAGAGCTCGGCGGAAGCGCGGGCGTTGAAGGCGTAGTCGTTGTGGGTGCGCGGAATGAGCTTCGGTACGCCGGTAGTGCCTCCGGACAGGAGCAGGAGCGCGATGTCGCCCGGGTCCGCTCTCTCATCGCTTGACATACTCGCAGGGTCCGCGTCGATGTGTGCCAACGATATGTGCGGTCCCGGATCTCCGTCGACGAAGACGTGTCGAAGTTGAGGAGCTGCTGACTGTACTTCGGTAGCGAGATCCCGGTAGTCGAAGCCCCGCTCACGATCGACCGTCACGTAGGCAACGGCTCCAGAGCGTCTCGCGAGGGCGGTGATTTCCCTGTGTCGATGCGCCGGCATGGTGAGGATCGGCACGGCACCGACACGGATGAGTGACAGCAACACGATCGGGAACTCGATACGATTGGGCACCTGCACCAGTACTCGGTCACCCGGACGGATGCCTTGACCAGACCACCCTGCCGCCCGGCGGGCAACTCTGGTGGCGAGTTGCGTGTATGTGAGCTTCTCCGCGCCTGCTATCACGGCAATCGCATCAGGACTCCTGAGACACCAGTCGTTGAATTCCTCGGTGAGAAGTCGGTCTGCCCACGCTCCAGCTCGTCGGTAGGTCAGGGCGGCGTCGTTCGGCCACGTGGTCAGGCCGGATGGTCGGATAGGGTGGTGTGAGGGTCATATGGAGGCTCCTGGTCTCGAACAGTGGGTTGCAGGCGCAATTACGGGGTGGACGGCCAGTTGGTGAGTTCGGGTGCTAACGTACTGGTGATTTCGCTGACGGCCGTTCGAGGATCTTCGGCGAGATAGAAGTGTCCGCCGCGCAGCACCCGGATCTCGAACAAGCCACGGGTGACGGCCGCCCATTGTCGTCCGTCGGCCGGGCTGGCTTCTGAGTCACGATCGCCGACTATTGCGGTAACCGGCGTCTCAATCATGGGAATGCATGCCTCGCTCGGAGCGGTGCCCGGTTCAAGCGCGCTTGGCTGGTAGGTCTCCGCGAGTTGGTAATCGGCCCGGATCGTGGGGAGCAGCAGCGAGCGGATCTCGGGATCGTCCAGGACTGGCGAAGCGGTCCCACCGAGCCGACGCAGATCGGCGACGAGCTGGTCATCGCTGGCCAAATGCAGGGTGCTTGCCCTCCTAATGTGCGGTGCGTGCCGGGCAGACACGATCAGACGGTCAGGCTGGAGGTCTTGGTTCTCCAAGAGTCGGGTGACTTCGAAGGCAATGGCTGCTCCGAGGCTATGTCCGAAGAGTGCCCACTGTGGTCTAGGGCGCTCTCGAAGTTCACTGGCAACGGCGGCCGCGACCTCGCCAGCGAGTGCTGCCACGGTCCCCTGGCACAGGCTCGGATATCCGGTCCTCGCGGCCGGGATACTGGACGCCGAGGAGTTCGACCCGTTCGGGTGTGACAGGTATCCACCGTCGGAAATAGCTTGACGCTCCACCGGCGTGGGGTAGGCAGATCACGGTCAGGTCAGGTGTACGTGGGCTCGTCAACGGACGTAACCAAGTGTCGTGAGGTCGAGTCAAAGCTCTCCTTCCTCCTCATGCGTGGAAGTCTGGGCCTGGGTGGGATCAATGAGTTCAAGGCTAGGACCGATCTCGATGACCGAGACACCCTGTAGGCCGTGGAGGGAGGTGATGATCTCGGATGGGTCGAGGATCTCTTCGGCCCCTGTAGACGCCATTTGGGATCTGATCGGAGTGGACGAGCGCTGCCACGGTGGAAGTGACGAACGCGGTCACCTGGTACCCGTCTTCGCAGCTGAGGACGACGGTGTGGACGTCGCCGGCATTGGTGGCGGCTTGCATTACGATTCTGTGATACGGAGCCTGGCCCAGCATGTCGTGTGCGACGGCGCTTCGCAGCTGGGCGACGGCGTCGTCGAGGCCGGTATCGGGTATGGGTCCGAGCGTGGCGATGACCTGTCTCGGCCTGACCGGCGGGGAAGATGTTGAACCATCGTGCCTCCGGTACCCGGTATCGGTGACAGATGCGCTCGAGTTCAGTCGGCAGGGTACGGAAATGCCGATACGCTGCCGGGGAAGAACGGCAGATTGACTTGTCGGATTGGGCGTAGAGCCGCAGTCCGGCGTTGATGGTTGGACCAGTCGGCAAGTGGCTGGCCCATTCCCGCTTCCTCGCTGAGGAGGAAGTCTGCAGCGGCGGCGACGGACAATGGTGCGATGCCACCGGCGAGGCAGGAAAGGCGATGGACGGGCTCGTCGAGCCGGTCGGCGAGCCAGGACAGCAGCATTGCGCTGACGCCGGGCAATAGCCCGGCGGAGACGACCGCCGCCTTCTGCGGACCAGGAGGCCGTTCGAGACGGGTGTAGACGGGATCGTCGCCTGCGGGATCAACGTAGTGAGCTCCATTGCTGAGGGCAGTGCGAGCGACGGTGTCGAGGATCCTGTAGGACGGGCCAGCACAGTTGACAACAATCGAACAGCTCCGGCAGAAGGCATCGAGGGAGACCGAATCGGTGATGTCGACTTGCGTGATCTCGATGTCGGCATGCGTTGGATGGTTGATTGACGACCTCCGACGTCCGCCGAGCAAGATCGGGAGGCCAGCTGAGTGGAGTCGCTCGGCAACAGCTGCGCCGACCATTCCAGTTGCGCCAATGACGCCGATCATGATTCGGCCTGCTGGTCTCGGTGCTCGATCCATGCCGCCACCGTGTCGACATGGGGCTCGTGCAAGCATGCGAAGTGGTCGCCGGGGATGTCATGGATGGTCAATGACGAGCCGCACAGTTCTCGCCAGAAAGCTATGGGCTCGTCCACAACACCAGGGAGGAAGGGTGCATCGGAGGCATGGCTCAGGAACTCCACCGGCCCGTCGTAGGGGTCCGGGCGCCATTGAACGACACCGGTGATGCTATGGGTAAACACAGCGAGTCCTTGTTCTAACTGCTCGATAGTGTTTCCGGTCTGTGTGGCCAGTGCGGAGAGGCGCTCGGTGCGAGTAGCGGCGAGATAGGACCCGAGCACTGCGTCGAGGCTACCTTTGGGCACGAGTCCATGCCGGTCGAGCGCCGCCCGTACTTCATGGCCGACAGCACCAGGATCGGTGGGCAGGCCCACGGCGGTCGGGTCGATGCCGCGTAGGCGGGCATACCCGTACTCAACCAGCCCGGGCTCTTCGACCAAGTAAGGAACGCGGTGACTGCCGATCACAATGAGGCGTTGGACATGTGTCCCGCGACGGCGGAGTTCGCGTGCCAGTTCCAGTGCGGTCATGCCGCCCATGCAGTAGCCGATCAGTTCGACCGGAGGACCTCCGGCGAGGAGTTCTGCGTATTCGCGTGCGAGCCCGGTCACGAGGTTCTCGGTCGGACACGCGAGGTAGTCGTCGAGCCGTGGCGGGGCCAGGCCTAGTAGTGGAGTATCGGAAACGAGCGAAGCGATCAGGGACCGGTACGGCAGCAGGGTCGCGCTTCCGTCATGCACCAGCACCCGCCGACGTTCCGACGTGGCGGAGGTACCACGCAATACACGCAGGGGCTGTGGGGAATCAGCACGGCGCAGCTGGGCGGCGAGGTCCATGATCGTCGGTCGTGACATGAGCTCCGGGATCAGTGCTTCCCACGTGATGCCTGAGGCTTCCGGGACCGAGGTCCGCAACTTTTCGGCGAGCCGGGCAATCAGCAGCGAGTCACCTCGAGGGCGAAGAAGTCGTCACTTCGGCCCACACCCTCGAGCCCCCAGTAACTCCGCCCAGATGGCGGTCAGGCGTCGCTCGAGGTCGTCATGCGGCGCATCGCTGGCTCCTATGGCGGCAGGCCGCGAGCGTGGCACACGCGCGGCGAGAGCAGATCGATCAACCTTCCCGTTCGCTGTGAGTGGGAGTGCATCCACTGGGATCAGGCGTGAGGGCACCATCGGTTCAGGCAACCGTTCAGAGAGCCACTCGCCGAGGCCATTGTCTTGGACGTCGTCGGCATCGGAGCCGAACCGCACACAGAATACGGCCTGCCCAAACTGTTCCATGACGCGGTCATCGGGGAGGCAGACTTCGATGGCTCCGCCTGCCCGGCGCAAAACATCTAACCATTCATCGCGAGTCAGGAAGATGCGATCGCGTCCGTGTCGCGCATCGGCGAAGTCCGGCCTTGTAGTGTCGTCAAAGGTCATCAAGAACTCCATCGACATCATTACCGACGTGTTCTCACGCACGGTCTCGATGAACACGAGTCGCCCACCAGGAACGAGGAGTGTACGAAGCCGGTCGATGACCACATCGGCCGATACAGCGTTGTGCAGGACGTTCGCGCACAGGATCACGTCGTAACTGCCTGGTTCGACATCCTGTCCGGCGAGGTCGGCATTGATGTCGAAAAGCCCGTATCGCATCCCAGGCACGTCGGAGAACTGCTGCTGTGCGTCGGTAAGAAAGAACCGCGACAAATCAGTGAACAAGTAGTCAACTCGTGTGCCGGCGAGTGCCGTGACGACGTCAGCGGTCGTCCCACCGACGCCAGCACCGACTTCGAGCACACGCAGAGTCCCGGTGTGCTGGTCGGCGAGCGTCCTCATCACGGCGGTCACGGCCTGATTGACGTATCTGCTGATGATGTTGTCCTTGTAGGCTGCTTCGGCAGTTCCGATGTCGCCGTGCGGGAACAGTAGGGAGAGGGCAGAGTCCTCGCCGCGCACCAGGTCGGCCAGCCTCTGGGCACACGAACGCAAAAACGTGATGAGCTCGGCACCGTCGTCCAAGCCATGATGCGCCTGCTCCACTGAGTCCCACGCATCCTGGACATCCTGGCGCGTCACCGGGGTCAATCTGGTCCAGTCGCCCTCTGGCGTGCGGGTGACGAGGCCGTCGGCAGCGAGGACCCGCAGCCAACGCCTCACCACCCGCCGGTTTGCGGGGGTGGCCCCGGACTGCGTGAGCAGCCCTTCGGTGTTGTACGCGATCTCGGGGTCGGAGAACAGGCCAAGTTCACGAAGGGTGCATGCCATGGACAGTCGAGCTGCCCGATCCATCCGGTCGGCGAACTCGCCAGCCGATCCGGATCGGTTCCGGTCAGGATGCGAGACGCGGCGTTCTTCGCGTCGGCTGCGAGCTGTTGATAGGGTACAGCAGCCTCGCGCTGGTGGTCACCAGTGTAAAATCCGATCAGCCGACGTTCCAGGGCGCGGTTGCCATCGACGATGACCGCAGCGGAAGTGACCGGCGCGAAGGCTTGCATCGCCATCTCCACTTCGGCCAGTTCGATCCGGTGTCCTCGAATCTTGACCTGTTGATCTTCGCGGCCGAGAAACTCGATGATCCCGCCGGGTAGGTAACGTCCGATATCGCCAGTGCGGTACATGCGAGCCCCGGACAGCGGATCGGTGACAAACCGGGCAGCAGTCAGGTCGGGGTCACGGAAATAGCCGGTAGCAAGGGCGTCCCCGCCGATCCACAACTCACCGGGTACCCAATCGGGCTGATCATGCCCGTGTTCGTCACGGACGGCGAAGCTGTGGGCCAGCAGCGGCACCCCTGTACGGAATGCTGCGCCAGTGCGGCAGAACCTCGGCTATGGGATGGAATATCGACCAGATGGATGCCTCGGTCGCCCCGCCCAGGCTCACCTGATGTGCCTGCGGCAACACCTCGGAGAGCTCGCTAGGCAAGGAAGTGGGGATCCAATCTCCGCTCATCATGATCAAGCGCACCGATGCGAGACGCGGACGCCTGCTTTCTGGCTGTGAGCGTAGGTATTGAATGAGCATCTGAGGCTGAGCCGGAACACTATTGATCACCGACACAGCATGGTCATCGATGAGCTGAGCCCAACGGGCGGGATCGCCGCGTCGGTGCGGCTCAGGCAACACGAGCGCAGCCCCTGCGGCAAAGGTGCCGAAGAGATCGAACACGGACAGGTCGAAGCTCAATCCGGAGAGGCCGAGCACGCGGTCTTGCGGGTGCAGCTGGAATCGGTCGACAATGTCGTCGAGTGTGGCCCGAACCGCGCGATGGGAGACCGCGACGCCTTTTGGATGGCCTGTCGATCCTGATGTGTAGATCACATACGCGAGGGCGTTCGGGTCGCCCTTTCTGCCGGGACCGAGGCGGCTGTGCCCAGGGCAGGAATGCGGTCGATGGGGATCGCAGTGAGGGCATCGGGCCATGTGTGAGGGTCGGTGCCGTCGGTGAGTAGGACGTCGACGGCAGCATCCTCAAGGATGCTCGTCTGCCGTGTGGCCGGCTGTCGTGGGTCGAGAGGCAAGTAGGGGCGTCCAGCCAACAGTACGGCGATCACGGCCGTGATCTGCGCAGCGCCCTTGTCGAGCGCCACTGCCACCGGGACTGGCGAATCGTGGTCTGGGATGAGGGTTGCCAGTTGTGCGGCGGCGCTGACGAGTTCCTGATACGTCAGGGTTGTATCCGGGGCAATAATCGCTGGTGCGTCGGGAGTGCGGCGCGCGGCGGCGAGGAGTGGACTATGCACGAGCCCGGCATCCGGTCCGGGAGCAGTGGCGGTGGTGATGCGGTTGAGGTTTTCTCGGGCGCGTTGCTGGGATTCCGGCACCGGTATGGGGCACTGCAGTTCCCATGCTTGGAGCGAAGCGGGGTCCCTATCACTGGGTGCCTCGGTGGACGGGGCCTTCCGGCGAGGACGTGGAGAAGCGACTTAAACGCAGCGAACATGTCCTCGATGACGACCGGTGGATAGGCGCCGTCGCGGACATCCCAATTAACGACGAGGGCACCCTGGTCTTCGAGCACCTGGCAGTCCAAGTGAACCTGTGGAGTCTGGCTGATGCCGTAGCGGGAGGTCGCTTCCGTCATGAGACCACCAGCAGTCCCCTCGGCACGACTTGTACCCAACTCGGTTGTGCGGGCGAGCCCGAGCGCGCTGGTGAACACGACGGGCATGAGCGCGGTCTCGGACCCGTGACGGCGACCGAGTTCACGCAGGACCTCGATGCCCGAGAACATTCGATGGTCGAGGTCGTCGGCGAGCTGATTCTGCACGGCCATGGCCCGCTCGACGTAGGTCGCAGCCGAATGATCCACGGCCAAGGGGATCACAGAGGTGAAATCGCCTACGACAGCATCGATATCAGGATGCAGGGGCAGGCGCCCCTGCAAGGTGACATTGAGAGAGAACCGGTCGTGTCGTGACCAGCGCCCGATCACTTCGGCGTAGGCGGACAGCAGTGTTCCCGAGGGAGTGAGTCCGTGGCTGCGGCCGGCTTCTCGCAGTGCAGACCACGACTGCGGTGACAACCGCAGCGTTCGACGGGTGAAGCGAGGCTGGGAGTCCTCGACCGGGGCGGGGCCAGCGACGGGTGCGCCATCTCCAGCCGCGGGCAATTCCGGTGCCGAGGGGAGGGTATCGATGCGGTCGAGCCAGTAACTGCGGTCGCGCCTCCACTCTGGATGCTGAGGCAGTTGGCGATGAGCCAACACATAGTCGCGGAACGTGACTCTCGGCTCATCGGTGTCGACCCCCGGAGTAGCTTCGGTCGAGATCAGCCAGGAGCAGTTGGATGCTGACGAAGTCGGCGATGAGCATGTCGATCGACAGATGCAGGATGTCTTGATCCGGTAGCCTCGTGATCCGGAGTGTGAATAGGGGCCATTCATGCGTGACGTACACGGTGTGATCGATTTCGGCACGCGTTCGCGTCAGATGCGACTGGCACGCTTCCCGATCAGCGCCACGTAGGTCCGTAACCGCAATTCTGTAGCGCGGTACCTCGGGCAGCACCCGCTGTTCGCCACGCTGCAAGATGACTGCACGCAGCATCGGGTGGTGGTCGATGACTGTCTGCCATGCGCCTTCGAGGCGGTCCACGTCCAGGGAACGGAACGAAATCTCCATGTAGCTGTGGCACCCCACTCCACCGAGGCGGTTCCCGCGCACCCGCCCCAACAGGTATGCGGCTTGCACGTCGGTTAAGGGAAGGGCTCATGACAGGCGTCCGGCTGGGGGATGGGCTCGGGCAGTGCTTGTTGGCGCAACAGTTGGATGATCTCGTCACGTTGTGCGGCTACCTGCTCGCGTCGTTCCTGGCTCATGACGCCGCGGGGCCCGCGGAAGCGGAGCTTGTTACCGTCAAGCCAGAGATGCACCCCGACATGTTCCAGTTCGGTAATCAGTGCGTTGGCGTTCACAGCTCTCCTTCCTCGAAATCCTCAGTCCCGGCCTGCATCTGCCCACCATGTGGTCCCATCCCGGTCGCAGCTACCGCGGCGATCGTTGGGTCAGCGAAGAATTCGCGAAGGCTCAGTTCGATCCCCACCTCAGCGCGCACCCGGGCAACCATGCGGGTAGCGACGAGGGAATCGCCGCCCAGACCGAAGAAGTCAGCAACACGATCGATCCCGGTCGACCCAGGAGCTCCTCCCAGATCCGGGCAACAGCCGACTCGATGCCGGGGCGGGGCTTGCCGGCCTCGGCGTCTAGGGAACTCTCGCCTCGTATCGAGACAGGCCCCTGAGGAGACGATGCTGGTTGGGCGAGGTGGGACGCGGATGCTGCCGGTAGGCCTGGACGGAGTCGGCCCAACCCGGGTCGGCGATCGCTGCGACGAGCCGGGCATACTCGTCGAACATGGACTCGATGGTTTCGGCCGCAATCAACCCTTCTACGGCATCCCACTGGATAACCAGCTCTCCGTTGGGGGTCTGCGAAACCTGATGGTCGAGCCAGATTTGCGGGGTTTGTGAGATGCCCCAGATCCGGTCAGGAAAGCCAGGCCCCGGATCGAGGGACATCGCCGTACCCAGCCCGAGACCACTGGTGAAGACCACTGGACCACCGGCCACGGCACCGCGTCGGCGGGCCAATTCGCGCTGCACCCAGATTGCTGAGACCGAGCGATGCTCTAGATCGGAGGCCAGCTGATCGCGTAGGCGAATAGCCCGTACGCCGCGCGTGTCGTTGGGGCTGGTTCTGATCTCGACGAGGAGCAGCGAGGTGAAGTCACCGAGGATGCGATCGATGTGCGGGTGAACTTCCTGCCGGTCGAACAGCGTCACGTTCACGCTGAACTCTGAACTGGTGCTCCATCGGCCGAGCACTTCCGCGTAGCTGGACAACAGGACCACCGCTGGGGTGAGCCCCAACTGGCGGGCGTTCTGTAGGGCCGCCTTCCAGGTCTCTGAGGGGATGCGGCGCTGCCAGCGCCGGAAACGGGGTTGCGTCACTGTGTCGGGGTCGACCAGTGTTGGCAACTGCGGTCCTGGCGGGATGCTGTCCAGACGCTTCTGCCAGTATTCTCGATCGGCGCGCAGTTGTAGTGTCCGATGGTTCAACCTGAACGCGGTAGTCGCGGAACGTCAGTTCCCTCTCGGGCAGTGAGGCATCGGGATCGCGGTAGAGTTCTTCGAGTTCGAGAAGACGATCATCATCGACAGGCCATCGAGGATGATGTTGTCCAGCCCTATGCCGATCCGCGTGCGCTGCTGACCGAGCTGATAGTAGGTGACCGCTTCGACCGTGAACAGCGGCCACCTGGCGGGGTCGAGCACGCGATGCGAGAGGCGATCTCGCAGTGTGTCCAGTTCCTGGTTCACGGCCTCGGGTGTAGTGGTGGCGTCCAGGCGCGTGTGTGGTACATGCAGAACCGTCTGGTCAGATGGCAGAAACTGTTGTCGGCCGTCGGGCGTGAACACGCTACGCAACTCGGCATGGCGGCGCACGAGAGTGTTCCACGCCTGCTCGAGGCGGCTGATGTCCACCTCGGCGCCGTCGAACTCGCTGTAGTAGTAGGCACCGACTCCGCCCAGGGCGAGGTCGCTATGACGGCCGACCCAGTACGCGCGTTGCACGTCGGTGGCCTCGAACGGCTCGGTCATCTCCTCCGGGTTCGGCACGACTCGCCGCCGTCGATCCTGACGTGGGGTCCGCGTAGCGAGGCCGATGTAGAAGTCCTCGAGTACGGGGCGGGTGAAGATATCGGCGACCTGCACTCCGGTCGCCCCGGCATCGAGCAGGCGTCCGATCAACCTGGTGGCCAGGAGGGAGTCGCCCCCGAGGGCAAAGAAGCTGTCATGAGCGTTGACCTCAGCGACAGCGAGCACGTCAGCCCATATCGCGCCGACCTGGTCTTGTGAGAGGGCAGCATCCCTGTTCGGGGACGCGTCGATGGCCGCGACTTCCACTGGGGTCGTGAGGCCGGGAGCGGATTCAGCCGTGCGGGTCCTGACGGCAGACAGGTCAGCGTTCGGAAGCTTTTCTAGCAGGCGTCGATACTCTTCAAACATGTCGTCCAGGAGTCCGGGGGCGAACAGGTCTTCAACGGCATCCCAGTGATAGAGCAAGGCTCCGGATTGTTCCATGACCTGATGGTCGAGCCACACCTGTGGGGTCTGGGATGCGCCGCCGACGAATGTGGGAAATGGTGGCCGAAGGCGGTCGAGAACGTCATCGGACAGGCCCAGCGTGCTGGTGAAGACGACCGGCATCGCGGCCTCGGTCGGGCTGGTTCTTCGGGCCAGCTCTCGCTGGACCCACAGTGCTGAGACACCTCGGTGATCGAGGTCTGAGGCGAGCTGGCGTTGCAGCCGTTGGGCCGCATCGGCGAGGCTCTCCTTAGCGGTCGGGCGATGCTCCAAGAGTGTGAGACTCGTGAAATCCCCGAGCACGCGGTCGATGTGAGGATGAACGCGGGAACGGTCGAAGAGGGTCAGATTGAGCGTGAGCTCGGGCCGTGCGCTGAACGCTGAGAGCACATGCGCATAGCAGGCCAAGAGCACCGAGGATGGCGTCACGCCGGCTTGCCGGCACCACTGCTTGGCCTGGGTCCACTGCTCGGCCTCCAACCGTCCGGCACGCCGTTGGAAGACGGGCGCGTCGATCTGGGCCGGATCGACGGCTACCGGTAGGTGTGGGGCGTGTGGCAGGCTGTCCAGCCGGTCCGTCCAGTACGAGGCGGATGCCTCTCGGTCCGCCAGAGAATTGCCCATTGCGAGGACGTAATCACGAAAAGACACGTCAAGCTCTGGAAGCGACGTATCCGGGTCAAGGTAGCACGCGGCGAGTTCTGTGAGGAGAAGTTGGACGCTGAATCCGTCCAGCAGTAGATAGTCGACCGCGATGCCCACGCGTACTCCGCCGGGATGACGGATGAGCGCGGTCGCGAATGTCGGCCACGTCGATAAGTCGAACGAGGAACGTGCAAGCAGATCGTGGAGCCTGGCCGAGGCCGACTGCTCATCATCGGCACGGCCGACGCTCACCGGTGGAGCCGGTAGATCCTCCGGCGGGAGAATACGCTGCTGTTCGCCCTCAACGATCACCCGGAGCATATCGTGTCGGTCGATCATGCGACGCCGCTCCGCTGCCAGCGGCCGGTGTCCACGCTCTCGGCGCTCAGCTCCAGATAATAGGTCGTGCCGATGTTACCCAACGGCATCCCCGGAGCACGGCCCCGCAGATAGGCCAGTTGCACGTCGGTGAGCGGGAAGGGCTCGTGCCGGTGGGCCAGGTCCGGTGCCAGCTGTATCGGGAGAGCATCTGAGACTGCCGGGCGCAAGCATTCGGCGAAGTCAGCGAGCACTGGATGCTCGAAGACCGCCCCGACTCCAACACCGCCGAGTGCCTTGCCCGTGCTCGACGGGTCTCTTAGCCGAGACACGACACGGGTAGCAGCGAGGCTATCACCCCCAGGGCGAAGAAGCTATCAGATGGTGCGGGCAAGGCCGGGAGGTTGAGGACCTCCGCCCATACCGCAGCCACCTGGCCCACACGTTCGTCGGACCGACTGCTTGACTGGGGGCAGGCCGGTGTCTCAGGTTCCGCGTTCGTGATCGCAAGGATCTTGGTGGCAACTGCGTCGCGGTCGAGTTTGCCATTATCAGTCAGTGGGATGGTCGCAAGCTCGACGACAACGTCCGGGCGCATGGTGGGTGGAGGAGCCCCGTCGCATGCCGAGCGATTGCGTCCAGATCGAGGCTGTCATCCGCTTCTCGCTCGTCGTCGGCCGACGAGACGACGACCGCGGCAGCAATCCGGTCAGCTGTACCCCGCAGCACCACGGCGGCGGCGCTGACAACATCGGGGTGGTCCCGTAAGGCCGCCTCGATCTCACCGAGTTCGATACGATGTCCGCGCACCTTAACCTGACCGTCGTCACGTCCGAGGAACTCGAGCAATCCCGTCGGCCGGTACCTGCCGAGATCACCGGTCCGGTACCAGCGGTGGCCACCCACGACAGGGAAGCGTTCTCGTGTTCGCTGTGGATCCCCGAAGTAGCCGTCGGCGAGGCTGTCGCCTCCGATCCAGAGTTCGCCGGGCACCCAGTCCGGACAGTCCCGCCCAGCACCGTCGACCACCCGGAACGCTTGCCCGCCGAGCGGGGTTCCATAGGGCACGCTCGGCCATCCGTCGATGCCGTCGGCGACCGGGTAGAAGTTCGACCAGATACCTGCTTCGGTTGCGCCGCCCATAGCGATCAGCTGAGCGTCTGGAGCAGAGTGTGCGAGGCGATCAGCCAGGTCAAGTGGCACCCAGTCGCCGGACACAAAAGCGGTCCGCAGACTTGAACTAGTGTCTGGGTGCCATGCCGCTGCGGTGACGTACATGTCCAGCAGCTGGGGGACGGTGTTCCAGACGGTCACGCCGTGATGACGGACGAGGTCGTGCCATTCATCAGGGTCGCGCCGCTGGTTCTCCAGCGCGCAGATGACTTCCCCGCCGGCGGCGAGAAGCCCGAAGATGTCATACACCGACAGATCGAATTCGAGCGCAGAGATTGACAGGACCCGATCAGCCTTTGTAATCCCGAACCGCGCGTTGATGTCGGCGATCGTGTTCCAGGCAGCTCGATGGCTCATCTGCACGCCTTTGGGTTCACCGGTGGAGCCCGAGGTGAAGATCGTGTATGCCGTCTCCGAAGACTCTGTCGGGGAAGGTTCCGGGAGTGGGTCGAGGTCGTTCAGGTCGGGCAGGCTGTTGAGGAGCAACCGAGGCTGCACGGTTCGCGTGATGCGCCTCGATCCCTAGCGGTGGGCTGATCGACCCGATCGGTACGTAGCTGGCGCCGGTGGCGAGCGTTCCGAGCACCGCGATGATCTGGTCTGGGCCCTTCGGCATGCTCACGGCAACGGCGTCGCCGCGTCTCACTCCGTTCTGCTGAAGATACCGGGCCAGGCGAAGCGCCCGCTCGGCGAGTTGACCGTAGGTGAGAGATCCCGACTCGGATGCGCCAGGCAGTCCCCAGCGCAACGCGACAGCAGCTGTTTGCTTGGCTGCCCTGGCGAAGAACTCGACATGCAAGGCATTTGTCTGTGGCGCGAGGCTGGGCGCGGCATTGACGCGAGCACGGCTGTCCTGTTGTGCTGCGGGCAGTGCGACGTCTGCGGGAATCGCATCAACGTCGGCGGAGTCGATGAACGTGTCCACGAGACCGAGGTAGGCCTCGAACATCGCCGAGACGAGTCCCTCCGGAAAGAGCCCCTCTACCGAGTCCCAGCTGAGTAGCAAGTCCCCAGCCTGCTCAACTACCTGATGATCGAGCCACACCTGCGAGGTCTGTGATGCGCCGTCGGCATACGCTGGGAACTCGCCTGGCGCATCGTCGAGGAGCCCGCCGCCAATGCCGAGGGTGCTGGTGAACACCACCGGAAAGATGGCCTGGGTGATCCCCTCAGTCAGCGCGATCCGCTGTTGCACTTCCACCGCCGAGACACTGCGATGCTCAAGTGCCCGGGCGAGTTCGTCCTGCACCCGACGCGCGAGGTTCACGAGATCGTCCCTGCCCATCAGGACGATGTGCGAGCAGCAGCAGCGAACTGAAGTCGCCGATGACGGAATCGACATCGTCGTGCACGGGCTGGCGGTCGAACAAGGTGAGGTTCAGCGTCAGCTCCGGGCGGGCGCTCCACCGCGACAGCGTCTGTGCGTAGCAAGTCAGGAGGAGCGCAGAAGGTGTGAGCCCGACCAAGGCCGCTCGCTCCCTCAGGAGCCGATAGCGTGCACAGGGCACCCGGTGGGCGACGCGCGCAAAGCGGGGCCGCCTGAGGGCCGCAGGGGCTGAGGCCAGCGGCAGTAGAGGAGCTGGCGGCAATCCAGGACCCACACGGTCCCAGTACGCCTCAGCGCGGGCCTTGTCATCCGGATCGGCGGCGACTCCGGTGAGATAGTCACGGAAGGTGAGACCCAACGGCGGCAGGTCGAGGTCAGGATTGTCGTACAGATGTGCCAGTTCAGACAGAAGTGTCTTCACACTGCGCCCATCGAATACGATCGGATCCACGACGATCCCGACCCTGACACGTGCAGAGGGTCCGTACTCGACGGCCATGGCAGCATAGGGCGGCTCACTGGCCAGATCGAACGACCGCCGCCGCAAGGGTTCCAGCAGCGTTCGTGCGGCTTCAAGAGTGGGTGCGGTCAGTCGGGGAAGCTCAGTCACGGTCATCTGTTCGACCACTTGCTGGCGTCCGTCCCGGACCGTGACTCGCAGCATGTCGTGGCGCTCTGCCAGGCGCCGCCACGCGTTCTCCCAGCGCTCATGATCGAGACGGTCACCATCGAGCTCGAGATAGAAGTTCGCGCCGATTCCGCCCAGGACGAGCGTCTCGTCACGCCCGACGAGGTAGGCATGTTGCACGGGTGTCAACGCGAAGCGCCTCGAAGCGGGCCTCAGGGTGGGCGCGAAGTACCGCGTTCTCAGAGCGCGGCCCTGCCTGCGTCGTGCGAAGAGTCGATGCGAACCCTCTCACCGTGCGGCCCCGCATCAGGCCGGATATGGTGCATTCAGCGATCGCTACCCCTCCCGGCAACGTGCAGGTGCGCAGCCGGGCCACCGAACGGGTCGCGATGAGGCTGTCACCGCCGAGTCGGAAGAAGTCATCGTCTCGTCCCGACACAGTGATACCCAACAGCTCGGACCACACCTGTGCGATTGCCTCCTCCATCGGCCCCTGCGGTGGTTCGCCGTCGACGTTCGCCGAAGGAGCGGCCTCCTGCAGGAGAGCGGCCACCCGCTGACGGTCCACTTTGCCGTTGCTGTTCAATGGCAGGCTGGTCACGCTCACGATGAGTTCCGGCACCATCGCCTCAGGGAGGTACCTCTTGGCCCGTTCGCGTATGGTCGCGTCAAGGTCTGGCGCATGGTCTTCAGGGTCATCGACGGCGGCAAGCACGCGGATCCGCGGTCTCTTCTCCGCGTCGATGACGGTTGCGACCGCCCGCCGAACGCCGGGATACTGCTCAACCGCGGATTCGACCTCGCCGAGGTCAATGCGATTACCGGCGATCTTGACTTGGAAGTCTGTACGCCCTGAGAATCTCCAACTCGCCGTTGTCTCGCCAGCGCACGAGGTCACCGGTCCGATACCAGCGGTGCCCGTCCCGCTCAACGAACTTCTGCGCAGTCAGCTCGTCGTTGTCGCGGTAGCGGCCGTGGACACCCGCCCCGCCGATCCAGAGCTCGCCCGCGGCCCAGTCTGGGCGATCACGCTCCCGTTCATCGACGACCCGCACTTTCTGATTGCGCATCGGATGCCCATATGGAATCGACCGCCACAGAGGATCGATGTCGTTGACCTCGAAGAGCACCGACTGGATCGATGCTTCGGTCGCCCCTCCGAGCACAACGCACCGACAGCCGGGGGCCAAACGTGCCAGTCGGCGGGGAAGATCCAACGACACCCAGTCACCACCCAACATCACTAGCCGCAAGCTGGCGACCAGTCGGGCGGCGGGCGGGGACGACTCGGCGACCGTGAGCAGCATATCGAGGAGCACGGGCACGGTGTTCCAGACGGTGATCGGTGTGTCGGTCATCAGCTGCATCCACGCATCAGGGTCGGCCCGGCGGGCCTCATCTGGGAGGACGATGGTTCCACCGACGCTGAGCAATCCGAAGATGTCGACGACAGACAGGTCGAATTTCAACGCGGACACGGCAAGCACAGCATCGTTGGAGCCGACCCCATACCGGTCATTGAGATCCTCGATGGTGTTGCTTGCCCCACGATGGGTGATCTCCACTCCCTTTTGAGTTCCTGTAGAACCGGAGGTGAACAGCACATAGGCTGCCCCATCGGGATCAGAACGACGGGCTGCTGCCAGCGGGGTGGCTTCCAGGGCATCAGCGATTCGTACGATGGTCGGGTTACCGGGCAGATCCTCTGGAAGATGGGCGTTGGCGTCGGTAATGACAGCTTGCATCGGAGTGGCGCGGTATATCGCCGTCTGCCGGGCAGGCGGCTCATCGACGCCGATCGGTACATAGGCGCCGCCGGCGGCGAGCACACCGAGAACGGCGGCCACTTGTGCGGGACCCTTCGGCAGGTTCACTGCGACCAGGTCGCCGTCTCTGATCCCGGAGGTGTCCAAAGCACCGGCCACACGCAGAGCCTGCTCACATAGACCGCCATAGCTGAGGGAGGCTGGCCCCTCGGCGGTCTCCCATGCAAGAGCAGTCGCCTCAGGACAGTCGGCGGCCACCCGGAAGAAGGGCTCGTGCAGGATGTTGGCCCCGTTGCGGTGCGCCGGTTTCGTTGACAGCGGAATGCCGGGCTGCCTGCGCAGGGGCCGTAGGTCGTCAATGGGGCGTTGCCAGGCGGCGTCGTCTGCGACGAGCTGGGACAGCACATCCCGGTATGCACCGAACATCGACTCAGCCACGCCGGGGGCGAAGAAGCCCTCGCGGACGTCCCAGTTCACCAGGTAGCCACCATCGAGTTCTGTGGCCTGCGCGTCGAGCCACACCTGCGGCCCCTGTGAAACGAGCCAGACCGGATCACCGAAGACCTCCCGCACGTTCGGTGCGAACAGTTCTCCCAGGTTGAGCGCACTCGTGTACACGACGGGCGCCAAGACTCGTTCTCCTCCGGCGAGGCGGGACAGATCGCGCAGCACTTCGATGCCGGGATAGGCGCGGTGATCGATCGCCGCTCGCAACTCCTGTTGTAGCCGAACAGCTCTTTCGGCAAACGGCATCCGGTTCGTGACGTCCGCGGCCAACAGCACTGAGCTGCTGAAATCTCCGACCAACTGTGGCACCTGGGCGGTAACTCTGCGCGGTCGAAAAGTGGCAGGTTGAGCAGGAACTGCGGATCGGTGGCCCACCCGCCAATGGCCTCGGCAAAGGCGGTCGCCAATGCCATCGCCGGCGTCACGCCGTGCTTTCGCGCGGCGTGTTCCAGCCGTTCGCACTCCGCCGGATTCAACCAGTGGTGCAGACGCTGCACGCGCGTCGGCGTCCGCCCGCGTGTCTGCCCCAGACGCGGCAGGTCAGGAGCACCAGGCAGTGTGGGCAACCGTGCCCTGCCACCAGTCGTGAGCTTCGGCATACCCCGCGTGTGAGTCTGGACTGTTCCGCCTGACGGCGGTCGGCAAGATACTGAGGGAAGCTGTACGTCAGGCTCGGCAGTACGGAGTCCGGGTCGCGATAGTAGGTAGCGAGATCGGCCATGAGAACCCTGAAGCTGGCTGCATCGGCGGCGATCATGTCGAGATTGACATGCAATCGCGTTCTCGCTCTCACTCACCAGCGACACTGCGACATCGAATACTTGTCCGGAGGCGATATCGAGTTGTCGATGAGGCCTCGTGACGAACACGTTCCAACGCGGCGGCCTGCTCCGCGTCATCGAGGTCGCGTAGATCATGAATGGTGAGGCCCGGCCACGCCGGTTGCGGGAGAATACGCTGCCGACCGTCGTCGCCGATCGCGACTCGAGCATCCCGTGGCGCTCTAACAGCAGCCGCACGGCTCTGTCGAGTCGCGCCGTATCGATGCGGGGCCATCGAACCTCGTTGTACAGATGTGTTGCCACGCCTCCGAACTCCATGTCCGCGTCTCGTCCGGCCCAATACGCATGCTGCATGAGCGCCAGGTCGAACGGCTCGTCAGGAGTCACCGGTGGTGCAGATTCTACAGCCTCGCGCTCGGCTCGCGGAGCATCGAGCAGCTGCCGCCAGGCGCCGAAAGTCGGGCGCTCCGCGAGCTGTTCGAACGTGGCATGTATTCCGAGCCGGCGGGCCTGGTTGATGACGGACAGCATCCCGAGCGAGTCGAGGCCGAGCTTCAACGGCTCGGTATCATCGCTGAGGGCTGCGACTTCGCAGCCGAGCCGCGCGGCAATCAATTCGGCGATGAGGTCCGACGGACGCGAGCCGGCCTCGGACGATGACCCTAGTGGGGCAGTTCGATCAACGTTGGAAGACATGGATCTCCTTGCTGCGTATGGCTGCTCAGGGCAGGCTGGTTGTGGCATAGAGCGGATACTGGTTGGCCAGTGCGGAGACGCGTCTCGAGAGGCTGGGAGCGGTCGCGGCTCTTTGTCAGGGCGTCGGCAAGGATCTCGGCGACCTCGGCGAAAACGGAACCGTCGAAACCGCGAGTTGCGAGGGCTGAAGTGGCCAGCCGAAGCCCAGAGGGTCGACGGGATGTGCGTGTTTCGTCTCGGAACCGTATTGCGGTTGACTGTTACGCCGATACTCTCCAGATGCCGTTCTGCGTCTGCACCGTCCGTGAACCGGCCTTGTTCCCTATTGCTTCGGACAAATCAAGTAACACGAGATGACAGTCAGTGCCACCGGTCACCACCTGGATCCCCTGATGATCTGATGTCGGGCTGACAGAGCTGCTCGGCGATGATCTTCGCGCCTTGGAGCAGCCTCGCCGTTGGCGCTCGACAAACCCAGGTCGGCCGGCGAGATGGAAGGTGGCAGCCTTGGCGGCGATGCTCTGATTGAGCGCTCCGCCTTGGTGCCCAGGGAAAACAGCTGCGTCGATTCGGTCGGCCAGTGAGCCCCGGCAGAGGACCAGCCCACCGCGCGCACCTCCGAGAGTCTTGTGGGTCGCTGGTGACGACATCGGCATACGGCACCGGCGATGGGTACACACCGGCTGCGATCAGGCCAGCAAGGTGTGCCATATCCGCGACGAGAGGCGCGACTTCGTCGGCGATGTGTCGGAATCCGGCCCAGTCAACCGTCCTCGGATAGGCTGTCCACCCTGCAACGATGACTCGCGGTCGATGCTGGCGCGCGAGACTGGCCACGGTCTCCAAGTTCACCAGCCCGGTATCGGCATCCAGGTGATATCGGACAGCTTTTGTAGAAGGTTCCTGAAGCATCTCATTGTCGTGCCGTGTGAGAGGTGCCCGCCGTGGGAAAGGGCCAAACCCATCACCGTGTCACCAGGTTTTCATCAGGGCGCCGAACGCAGCGGCGTTCGCCTGAGCTCCAGAGTGCGGCTGCACATTTGCGTGGTCGGCGGAGAACAGCTTCCAGCCCGAACAATCGCGAGACGCTCAATCTCATCGATATGGGCACATCCGCCATAGTAGCGACGGCCCGGATATCCCTCGGAATACTTGTTTGTCAGTATCGAACCCTGCGCCTGAAGCACGGAGACCGGCGCGAAGTTCTCCGATGCGATCATCTCCAATGTTCTGCCGCTGACGCGACACTTCCTCCGACACGAGGGCGTGCAGCTGGGGATCTGCGTCCATCAGCGACACGTCGAGATCGTTGTGCGCTGGCGGCGACGCTCTGCGACTTGACCGGAAGGACTCGTCGGAGTCCGGCGGCCAGGCATCAGTGCTGTCTGTCGCGGACAAGGCAATCACCTCCGATGGGCTCAGCAGCGCGGGTGACCGAGATCCGCCTCGGGAGGGTGTCCGCGCCGGGAAAGACCGACAATCCGATGCCAGATGTGCAGTGCACAAATTATCGATCGATGCCAGTGTAACCGATGCCTTTAGGTGAAGCTACCCTAATGAAATGTTGCCTATGGTTTGATCGGCTGTCTCGTCGCGATGCAGGGCTGCGACGCCGTCGAGTGCACGTTCGACTGCGTAGTTGTAGAGCCTATCGAGGTCAAAGGCATCGGCGAGCGTGTCCGCGAACATTGCCGCTCCTGGATGCCGCCTGTCCTCGGACAAGACGCCGAGGCTTGCGATGATCGCGTCCTGAAGCTTGGGGTCGACATCTCGCTCTGTCTTCGGAAGCGATCAGGTGCAAGGCGGTGTTCAATAGCATGATGTGTGCGGGTGCTCTGTCGCCCGCCGGCCTCGAGCGAGCTTTGCTGACCCCAGTATCGATCATCAGTACCGCCGCAGGGACGGTCGTGGCGGCCATGCCGAGCCAGCGGGCGACGCCGGGGTGCGCAGACAGCGTGTCGTGCAGCGAGGTGGAGGAGCTGCTGATACCACGGTCGCCACGAGAGTTCTGGTGACGGTAAAGTCGACTGAGTGCATGACCGCGTCGACGATGACGCGGTTGACGTCGTGGCGTGGGCCGACGCGGTGCACGATCGCCGTCGGCCAGCAGCCGACCTCTTTCGCGAGGTCCGAGTGGACCACCCGGCTAGACCGCGGGCGGCTGTGAGGCGGACTCCGGCCTCGATGACCCTGCTCTGCAGTCAAGGGGGCTTCGTCCGCGGCGGTGCGCGGTCCGCGCTGGCGTTTACTCTTCTTTGCCTTCGGCTTTGTCATGCTTTCGTCTTTGCCTTCGGCTTTGTCAGCGCTCGGCTCCCATCCGCGGAGTGTCGTGCCACCACGATATCCGGCGTAGTTGTCCGTTGAACAAACGCGCCGAGTAAGGATATACTCACTTCATAGATTTGTGCACTGCACAGGGCCCGCGATCGTGGACCGTGCAGACCGTCGATGAGTGGATGCTTGAAAGGATGGCTCATGACTGATGATGCGGCTGCTACTCAGGCTGTGTTACCCGACGCTGAATCCGGAGTCGGCCCCGGATACGCCTGAGCCTGAGACGAGAGCTGGAGCGGCTAATAGTGACAAGAGCCTCGGCTCGCTGCTCGCTCCGGTGCGTGGGCGGCTGATCCTGGCGGGGGCGTTCCAAGCGCTTGGCGCGCTGATGTCCCTGGTGCCGTATGTCGCGATCTATCGGATCGTCGAGGAGCTATTGCAGCCGGCAGCCGCGAACGGCAACGTGGTGTGGGCGTGGGCGGTCATCGCCGTGATCGGCGTGTTGGTGCGCACTGCCGCGACAGGGGCGGCATACACCATCACTCACGGAGCGGACGGAACGGTGGGCCAGGCGCTTCGGCAGCGATTGACCGATCGGCTGTGGCGGGTGCCGCTGGGCTGGTTCGGAGAACGCTCCTCTGGTCAGGTGAAGCGCCGCCTGCAAGATGACGTGCACGACGTGCATCATCTGGTGGCACACGCGATCAACGACCTGGTGGGAGCGATAGTGGCCCCGCTCGCGGGATTCGTACTGCTGTTCGTCGTCAACTGGCGATTGGGCCTGGTGCCTGGTGCCGGTACTGCTGTACTCGTCGGACTGGGCGTGATGATGCGCGGAAACACGGAGAACGCGGCACGCTGACGAGGCATTGGGTCGGGTGAACTCCCGGATCGTGGAGTTCGTGCAGGCATCGCGGTCGTGAAGACGTTCGGCCGGACGCGCAGCACGCAGGAGCGCTACCACGCAGTCGGCGACGAGCTGGCCGTGTTCTTCGAACGCTGGATGGGACCACTCGCTACGCGTCAACGCGCTGGCGAGTGCGGTACTGGCACCGCCGACGGTGATCGCCCTGGTGCTCACGACAGGGGCCTGGTTCGTCCATTCAGGGTGGGCGGCTCCGGCCGAGGTGCTGCTGGCGTTGATGATCGGGGTCGGGCTGGGTGCACCGGTGCTGAACATGGGGATCGGGGCGCAGGCAATGCGCACCGCCACCGCGGCAGCGGCGCGGCTGGGCGACCTGCTCCGCACCCCGGTACTACCGCAGATCGCGCATCCACGCACCCCGGAGGGTGTCGTGGTGAGTACGACGGCGTGCGATTCTCCCACGATGGGCAGACCGACGTGCTCTGGACATCGACCTCGTACCGCGATCCGGCACCGTCACAGCACTGGTGGGCCCATCGGGCTCCGGCAAGTCCACGCTGGCGCGGTTGCTGCCCCGGTTCTGGGACGTCACCGACGGCGCGATCCGGATCGGCGGAGTTGACCTGCGGCACGCGGCTCCCGAAGAGATCTACCGGCGAGTCGCATTCGTGTTCCAGGACAACGTGTCTGCTGCGCATGAGCGTGCGCGACAATCTGCGCCTAGCGGCCCCGGACGCCGACGACGCGACCGTGGAGGCGGCAGCGCGAGCGGCGCAGATCCACGACGTGATCTAGCGTCCATGCCGCAGGGCTACGACACGATCGTGCACGAGCAGGTGACGCCGTCCGGCGGTGAGACCCAGCGGCTGTGCATCGCACGGGCCATGCTCGCCGACGCCCCCATCGTGGTGCTAGACGAAGCCACCGCCTTCGCAGATCCCGAATCAGAAGCAGCCGTCCAGGACGCCCCTGTCAACGCTGATCGCGGGCCGTGCGGTCCTCGTCATCGCGCACCGGCTGCGCACGATCACCAACGCGGACCAGATCGTGGTTCTCGAGGGTGGCCGGATCGTCGAGAGCGCCGCCATGACGAACTGTTGGAGCATGGCCGGCTCTACGCCGCCCTTTGGAACGCCCAGGAAGGAGCGACTACATGATCCGCAAGCTGCTGCCGATCCTCGCATCGGACGACCGGGCCAGGATGCGCGTCTTCCTCACCGTCTGCGTCGCCTACGGGATCCTCCAGGGCGTCGTGCTGCTGCTGGCGATCCCCGCACTACGCCACCTGCTCGCTGGTGAAGCTTCTGCTAGCTGGCCGTGGATCCTCTCGGTGATCGGTGCCGCTGTCGTCGCGGGGATCGCGTTCTCGATCCAGAGCGTGTTGGGATCCCGGATCGGGCTCGCCCTGATGCGCGGCCTGCACCGCAGCATCATCGACCACCCGGCGTGCTGCCGGTGGGCTGGTTCTCCTCCGATCGCACCGGAAGACTCTCGCAATCAGTCTCCCAGGGCACGACCGCCGTGTGGACGGCCGCCTCGACCCTGATCCAGCCGCTGGTGACCGCCGTCGTCACGCCCCTGACGATCGCTGTGGGCTGCTGTTCATCGACTGGCCGGTGGCGCTGACGATGCTGATCGCCGCCCCGCTCCTGTACCTGGTGTACCGGTGGGCGGCTGCGCTCGCGGAGCGTTCCGCCGATCAGATCGACCAGGCGGCGGTTGAGGCGGCTGGACGCGTCGTGGAGTTCACTCGCGCCCAGCCGGTGCTGAGGGCCTTCCGGGCCGATCAGGCCGGCAACGGCATGCTGGAGAGACACACCGCGCCCAACAGGAGGCCTCCGCCGCTCGCTGCGCACCAGCTTGCCCGGCCTGATCGGCTTCGCGACCGCCGTGCAGCTGGTGTTCGCCGCCGTCATCGTCATCGGCGTGTGGCAGTCCCTCACCGGCGCGGCGAGCGCGGCAAACCGCCGCCGTGGTGCTGTTCGCAGCCGCGCGCTTCACCGGTCCGCTCATCGACGCCGCCGACCTCGGCTCCGCCCTCCGGCTCGCCGGTCGCGACCTGGATCGCATCGACGATGTCCTCGACGAACCCGCGCAGCCCGAGGGCACGGACAGCATCGACCAGGCCGGAGAACTCGCCTTCGACCACGTCGACTTCGCGTATCCCGGGGGCCGGCAAGTGCTGCACGAGGTGACTTTCTCGGCGCACCCGGGAACCACTACAGCCCTGGTAGGGCCGTCAGGATCGGGCAAGAGCACGATCCTGCAGCTGGCTGCCAGGTTCTTCGACCCCGACGCAGGCACTGTGCGAATTGGCGGTGTCGATGCCAGGCTGCTCGCCGGTACAGACGGTGATGGAGCAGCTCTCGGTGGTCCAGCAGAACGTCTATCTGCTCGACGACACGATCGAGGCTAACATCCGCTTCGGCAACCCTGAGGCCACCGACGACGAACTGCTCGAGGCGATCCGTCTGTCCCGCGTCGACGAGATCATCGACCGGATGCCCCACGGCCTTGACACGCAAGTCGGCGAGGCTGGAGTCGCGCTCTCCGGCGGTGAGCGTCAGCGCGTCTCCATCGCACGAGCCTTCCTCAAGGACTCGCCCATCGTGCTTCTCGACGAGATCACCGCATCGCTCGATCCCGAGAACGCGATTGCCGTCCACGCCGGGCTGGCGGCACTGTCCGAAGGCCGAACCATGCTGATTGTCAGCCACGACTTGACCACGATCTCAAGAGCCGACCAGATCCTCATCCTCGACGATGGCGCGATCGTGGAACACGGCACCCACACCGATCTCATCGCCGGTACAGGTCTGTACGCCGACTTCTGGGTCGAACGCAAACGCGCTCGGGGCTGGCACGTCACCGACCCCACCGATGCCCTCAGCGAAACCACACGCGAAAACAGCGCGGCGTGCGCACATACGCGACGCCGTCATCGTGACCGACCCGGACGCACTGAAGGGCCCCCAGGATGACGACAAGCAACTCCGCGCAGATCAGTTGGTGCTGACGGCGGTGTTCCTGGCCTACCTGGCACAGATGACTCTGAACCCGATCATTGCCCCGCTCTCACGTGAGGTCGGGCTGGCTGAATGGCAGGTCGGGGTGACCATCAGCACAGCAGCGATCATGGTGGTGCTCACGGCTCAGATGTGGGGGCGGCGGTCGCAGTCACTGGGACGCAAACGTGTTCTCGTCGCGGCGCTGACCCTCAGTGCGATCGCGACGGCAGCTTTCGCGCTGATCTCCCAGCTCGGCATGATCGGCGTTCTCAGCGGCACCGTTCTGTTCGCGCTGTTCGTCGTGCTGCGCGGTATCGGGTTCGGCACCGCCATCGCCGCTATTCAACCGACCACGCAGGCCTACATCGCTGACGTCATCACCGATGAGACCACACGGATCAAGGGCATCGCCGGTGTGGGTGTGGTCCAGGGCGTGGCTCAGATCACCGGTTCCGTTGTCGGTGGTCTACTCGCCGTGTTCGGGCTGATGGCCCTGATCCTCGCCGTCCCGGTACTTCCCTCGCCCTCGGCCTCGTGCTGGTCGCCCTTCGGGTTGCGCCCTGAGGCACGTACCACCTTGATCGAGAAGCCAGTGAGCGTCCGGCCGACAGACTCGCGGGCGTGGCCGTTCCTGCTCGCCGGGTTTGGCATGTTCACCGCCCTGGGGTTCATCCAGATCATCACGGGCTTCATTGTCCAAGACCGACTCCACCTGGACGCGAAGACAGCCGGAGTGCTCACCGGCGCGGGCCCTCCTGGCCGCAGGTATCGGCATGATCCTCGCCCAGACAGTCGTTGTTCCCAAAGACCGGGTGGGGCCCTGGCCACCCTGCTGCGTGTGGGCGGCGTGGTTGCGCTGCTCGGATTCCTCGTGCTGATCCCCGATGCCGGGCCAGTCGCCCTCTTCGGATTGATCACCCTCATCGGCCTGGGCCTGCGTATCGCCATGCCTGGTTACACCGCCGGACCAACACTGCTGGTCTCCCTGAGAGGAACAGAAGGCCAGCCTCATCGCCGCCAACATGGGTCTCACCTTCGTTGTCGCACCCACCGCCGGAACCGTCCCTATACGGGGCTTGGACCCTCTGCCGATCATCATCGGCGCGGCCATCATGGCCACCGTCACCCTGTTCGTTCTGCTCCACCCCCGACTCCGACGCATCCCGACGCCGCTCGAAGGCGACGCGACGAACTCGGACGTGCCAACGCAGGACGCCGGACATGACCGTTGAGACAAACGTCGTGAGCGGCCTCACCAGGGGCCTCGAGCCTGCGTCGACGCGTGTCCGAACCCGGAACACTGGGGGCACGATCGGAGCAGATCACCGCTTTCGACTCCACCTTCCATATGAGCCTGACTCCTCACGACTCTCGAAGATCGCGAGCGGATACGCACCATCTCGATGGCACGGTCTCGCGCGCAAGGCCCACTGGCGATTTCCTACATAAACACTGCTTGAAAGGACCGCTATGAACACTCCAACCCAGGACAATCCCTCCTTGTCGCAAAGGCGTCTGGGGGTCAAAGACCTCGTCACCATTGGCATCTGCGGCGTTCTCGCGATGGTGATCAACACAGTGATCGGAATGATCCTCACCCCAATATATGGTTTCGCTTACTCCCTGTCGTCGGAGGCGTGTGCGCGCTATTCTCAGCCCCGGTCTACGTGCTGATGAGCTATCGGGTCGCCAAGCGCGGAACCGCTGTGCTGTTCTACCTGATCATCGCGATCATCTCCGCGCTGCCTGGCTTCTTCACATGATCCCTTTCTACCTGGCCGCCGGCCTGATCTGCGAGGCGATCTTGTGGCGCCCGGGAGCGTACCGCAACGGCATGCTCAACGCTGCGACCTACATGATCTTCGGAATCATGTTCTCGATTGGCTCCTACCTGCCCATCTACCTCTTCGGCGGCACCTACTATGACCAGTTCGAGAATATGGGCGCCTCGGTCGAACTGTTCCTACGTTTCGCGACCTCCCCGGGTGCGGTGGCAGTGTCCGTGATCGCCGGTGCCATCCTGGCCCTGCTCGGGCACTGGATGGGGCGGAAACTCCTGTCGAAGCACTTCGTCAAGGCCGGGATCATCACCGCCGCATGAGACCAGGCTGGCTGCGGTTCGACCCGCGCACAACGATGCTCCTCCTCCTGCTGTGTAGCATGCTCACGCTCCTTGTAGACGAAACTGGCCTGCTCTGTCTCGTCACCGGAGCATCGGCCTCATCTGCTGGTCACGGGCATGTGGCGGCAGGCCGTGACCGGAGTCTGCGTGTTCCTACTGCTGTATCTGGTGCAGTACGGAATCGTTAAGTATGCGACCGGGCCTGTGCTGATGCTCGGCTTCATGGTGTTCTTCGCAGCACGTATCATGCCCGTCGCGATGCTGGTGCAATGCCTTGCCGTGACACCACCAGGTGAGCTCATCGCGGCGTTGCAGCGACTCTGGGCGCCGCGTGCGCTCGTGCTTCCCTGTGCGGTCATTCTGCGCTTCCTGCCGACCATCGGGTCGGAGTTCGCATCGATCCGCGACGGGATGAAACTGCGAGGCCTGTCCGCGCTGTCGTGGCGGACCATCGCACACCCGGTGATGGTCATCGAATCGATCTACGTGCCCCTGCTGATGCGGAGCATGAAGGTCTCCGACGACCTATCGGTCTCCGCGGCCACCCGCGGGGCCGACAACCCCGGCCCCCGAACATCTCTGCGGCAGCTTCGCTTCCGACCAGTCGACGCGATCGCCGTGGCATGCGCGATCACGGGGCTTGGATGGGTGCTAACCGACCAGCTCGTGACAGGCACATCGATATGATCCACCTCGACGACGTGACCTTCTCGTACACAGCCGGAACAACGCAACTGCGCCACGTGTCCTTCCAAGTCAGCCGCGGAGAGTTCGTCGTCCCTCACCCGGGCCCAGCGGCTGCGGCAAGACCACCCTCACCCGGGTCCTCAACGGCCTCGCTCCCCGGGTTTTTACGGCGGGGAACTCGAAGGCAACGTGCAGATCGACGGGACGAACGCCCACGAACTGCAACCGTGGGAGTACGGTCGGCTCGTCGGCAGCGTGTTCCAAGATCCGAAAACCCAGTTCTTCGCACCAGTCGTGCGCGACGAACTGGCATTCGGATGTGAAAACTACGGCATCCCACCCGAGGACATCCAGACACGCATCGAGGACCTCTCACACCGGCTGGGCGTCAGCCATCTCCTCGACCGGGCACTCTCACCCTCTCCAGCGGCGAAAAGCAGAAGGTAGCGGTCGCCGCTGCGGCAGGCACACGGCCTCCCATCTACGTAATGGACGAACCCTCCGCCAACCTCGATCTCGCCGCCACCCGAGAGCTCGCAGGCGTGCTTACGACGCTCAAGGAGTCCGGTAGCACCATCGTGATCGCCGAGCACCGCCTGACCTACCTTATGGACCCTCGCCGACCGGATCGTCTACATGGACGACGGGGTCATCCGACAAGAATTCACCCCTGCACAGCTGCAGAACCCTGTCGCAGGGCACGCTCGATGAGCTCGGCCTGCGTGACCCGGTTCTCCGCACCATAGAACCAGGAGCACAACATGCCTCTCACACCACGAATGGCGGCGTTCCTGTCGTCGAAGTCGCGAACCTCACTGTCCACAGGAAACGACGCGGCGCATCACTGTTGACGAGCCTGGCGTTCACCTTGCAACCGGGTGAAGTCGTCGCACTAGCCGGACCTAACGGCACCGGGAAGACCACGCTTGCCCGCACCCTGTGCGGCCTCGAGCGCGCAGGCAGGGGCACGATCTCCCTGCGCGGCGCCCAGACCCGCCGAGCCAAACGGTCCCTGAACACGTGGTTCGGTCATGCGAGGACGCCGACAGCCAGTTGTTCTCCGACAGCGTGCTCGGAGAAATGACGCACGGCACCAAGTCCACCCCCGACTCGATGGCCCCAAGCGCAACGCGTTCTCACCCAGCTCGGGCTGTGGGAGTATCGAAACCGACATCCAGGCTCGCTGTCCGGTGGGCAAAAGCAGCGTCTGAGCATCGCTGTCGCACTCATGCAAGACCGACCGCTCATCATTCTCGATGAGCCGACTTCGGGACTCGACGGAAGAAATCTACGCCGCGTCGTAGACTGCATCACCGAACAGGCCGAGCGCGATAAAACGGTACTGGTGATCACTCACGATCCGGAATTCCTCCGGAAGGCCTGCACCAGAATGCTCCTGGTCCGAGACCAAACCCTCGCAGCAAACGTCCCAATCGAATCGGACAACTTTGGACCCATCTTAGACCACCTTACAGGGAAGACGGCCAGACATGACGAGTAGTTTCGCTCTGCTCCTCCACGGCGGCATGCACGGGGCTTGGTGCTGGGAGAGGGTGATCCCACATCTGCGGCATCGGACGATTGCCATCGACTTGCCCGGCCGACCTGGGGCGGAAAGCAACCGCCGACACTAGACGGATTTGCCGAAGCTGTCGGCGATGCCATCAAAAGATGAACCAGGGACGCTGTTATCGTTGCCCATTCATTGGCCGGGATAGTGGCATTGGCGGCCGCGGAACGGGCTCCGGGGAAGATCAGGAAGATTATCTTCGTTTCTGCAGTAGTTCCGCCATCGGGCTCTGTGCTTCTGGGATATGCTGCCTGCGCCTCTGCAGTGGTTCGGCAGGTTCTTTCTGAGCGGAGATAGAACATCGATAATGCCCCCGCTGGATGGCTCGAGCAGTGTTTTTGCAGTGACTTGTCGCACGAGGACCAAGCCCGATTGCTTGATCGCCTTGTTCCTGAACCAGTAAAGATACTCGATACAGAACTGCACTACAAGATTCCAGAGAATATCGGAGTCAGCTATGTTCTCACGACGCGCGATCGAGCTATCCGACCGCGAACGCAAAAAGAATATATGAATTCGCTCCCCAAGCGGACGCGTCACTTCACCATAGATAGTGGCCACAGCGCTTGGTACTCCCGTCCGACCGATCTTGCCGAAATCATCAATGCAGAGATCGAAGGCGATGATTCTTCCATCCCACCGGGGTTCATGCGAAGGTGAAAGAGGCCGATCGTGTGGTGCTGTCGGGCCGCGCGGCTTGAAAATCACCGGGTGTACGAACGGACGCGGCACAGCGAACGGTCGCTCAGGGGTCCGGTGCTCTGGACGTATGCGAGCGCCGACGACGGCACGCGTCGGGGTCCTGCCAGCAAACGTTCTTCGCCGCGGGCCGAGGGGATCTGGACTCACATCCGGGGTCCACGAAGATAGGGGGCGATACTGCGCAGCTGCAGGTTTCTTCCCACTCGCGTTCGGGTGTTGACTGGCCCATGACACCCGCACCGGCACGAAGCCAGCTTCGTCCGTCGCGCTGGAAGACGGTGCGTAGTGTCAGCGCGGCATCCAGTTGACCCTGGGTGTCGGCCATGATGACCGCTCCGCCATAAAGACCGCGTTCCTCGCCCCTCGAGCTCTCGGATGATTCGCAACGCGGCTGCCTTGGGAACCCCGGTAACGGTCACGGCCGGGAAGAGCGCTGCGAAGGCCGACCAAGCCGACATGTTCTCTTGCAGCTGTCCCGTGACGTGAGAGGCGATATGCTGCACCGATCCACGTTCCTCCACCTCCATGAACTCTGTTATGGCCACCGAGCCCGGTATACTCACCGATCGCGTCTCGTCGAGAGCGAGCCGGACAGAGATCGCGTGTTCATGCACTTCCTTCGCGTCACTGAGTAACTCTGAACGCAAGCGACTATCCGTTTCGCGATGGTGGTGCAGTGCGCGAGTACCAGCCAACGGCTGTGTACGGACACGGCCAGTGGGGTCAACCTCCACAATGGTCTCAGGACTGAATCCAGTTGCCTTCCAGCCGCCGACGTCAAGAAGGAATGAACGCGCCGGCGTGTTCGCACGCCGACCTGACAGATAAGTCTGCGGCAAGTCGATCCCGGGCTCAACGGGAAGGGGTACAACCCTAGATAGAACTACCTTGTCCAAGGCGCGACTCTTGATCTCGCCGATTGCCGTAGCAACCATTTTCTCATAACTGGCAAAATCGGGTTCCTCGATCGAGATCGGGATGGCGTCGGACGTGATAGGTTCGGTGCGAAGCAACGCTGTAATACGAGCAATCATTCCTCGAATTGAGGTGCGAGTATGAACTGCGTTTCCGTCGAGCTGCACTTCGACCTCAGGCAACATGAGATGGATGAGTGTATCCGATCCTGTGCTGGTCCGATCCTCGTGCAGTAAGAACGCCAACTCGAAAGTAGCCCACCCGTAGCACCTTGATAGTCCATGCCGGCGAAGGGACGCTAGTGCCGTTGCGACAGCTTCAACGGGATCGTCTACGGGACACTTCGGTGCCATTGGCCGACCCGCAGGTGTAGGCGTGTCGCTGCTGACGCTCACCCTCAGCAGCGGGTCCGGCGGCAAAATACCATGTTCCCGCTCTCTCATAGACGAGATACTGTTCCCCAATGCCTCCTTGTGCGAGCTTGATCGCCGCACTTGCTGGATCGAATCTCAGGGCAGTACGCGCTTCGTGGGCGAGTTTCGGTGTTCGCGAAGCCCAGTCCTCAGGGAGCATCGGCGAGTCCATCACCGAGGGTGTCGTCAAGTCGTTGATCGTTGGCCAGTGGGTCTCTCATCGGGCTTGGACCTTCCCTCCAGTATCCGCTCATCGAACGGTCTGCGCAGCACCTGACCATGCGGGAGAGGCAAGTCTGTGCAGCGCACAAATATGAGATAAGTATAGCCTTACCCGGTTCGTCCGTTCAATCGGCAGCGGGTCCCAGCCCGGAATCGGCTCCGGCCTCTATGAGGCGGGCCCTTGTAATTGAGCGCCGCGTTCTTCTTGCGGGATCGCGTGCCACGCGGCTGTTCGTGCTGACGATACAAATTCTGGGCTCGATCACCTGGTCGGTGACCGTCAAACGCCCCTGGTGAGGCCACGTGAGAGTGCTTGTGTGGTTCCCATCGCCGGGCCACGGGAGGTGGCGGTACGGCCCTGCGACAGCAGCTATCGCGCTGACGATGAAACAAGGCCGGAGAACGCCCTGGTCGGGCATGGCCGTGCCCAGTCAGGCGCGCTACCAAGCTGCGCCATAGCCCGTTATTCAGTTTTCGGCTGGTGACCGGGGCTTAAGCCATCTAACCCCCAGTTAGACGAGGTTAACGGTACAGGCCTTGCCGGAGCGTAGCTGCGTCGCGTGGGTCTCCTCGGGCCAGGGTGGCGTGCCATGCCGGTGATGCCACGACCGCATTGAGGTTGGTCAGAAGCTGGAGGGCGTCAGCCGGGCGGTGCCAGCGCTACACTGGAGGTCCACACCAACGTAGGTGTACTTTTCATTCCTCGACGAGACGGGGGATTACTCCCTCGTCGTCGGCAGCAGCGCCCCGATCACGTCCAACGCCAACTCAGTGCTGGCCGCACGCATGGGATACTTCCTGAATCAGACGGGCCCCCACGTCGCCGTCGACACATCCTGCTCCTCCGGGCTGGTTGCCTTCCGTCAGGCATGCAACTCGCTGCGTGTCGGAGACTGCGACATCGCGGTGATCGCGGGCGTGAACCCTGTTTGCCACCCCCACCTTCATCGACGCTATGGACGGGGCTGGCATGCTCTCCCGTCTGGGGCGTGTCGGGCCTTCGATCTTCGGGCCGATGGAATGGTGCCCGGTGAGGCCATCAGCGTCGTCGTCCTGCAGCGTGAATCCGAGGCCCGCCGTGACGGGCGTCGGCCCCTAGCGCGTATCCTCGGTAGCGCGGTCAACGGTGACGGCCGGACCAATGGCCTCACCGCGCCGTCCGGTGAGGCCCAGAAGAGGCTGATCCGCAACGCTCTGGACCGAAGTGGGCTCAGCCCGGCCGACATCGACTATGCTGGTAGCCCGCGGCACCGGCACTCGGCTGGGTGATCCGGTGGAGATCAACGCGCTTGCCGCCGCGTCACGCGACCCACAGGGGCAGGAGCACTCCTGCTTGCTGACGTCGACCAAGTCGAATCTGGGGCACACCCAAGCCGCGTCTGGCCTCGTCGGCGTCACCGCGCTGGTGCTCGCGATGGAGCACGAGAACGTTCCCCCGAGTCTGGGCTGCGAGCAGCCGAGCGACTACATCCACTGGGACTCCAGCCCCCTACAGGTCAACCAGTCCCTCGTTGCGTGGCCGTCTGGCGGGTCACGGCGATGCGGAGCTGTGAGCGCCTTCGGGTTCAGCGGCACCAACGCCCACGTCATCCTCGAGGCAGGGTCCCACCCGAGCGCAGTGGGGGACCGATCCGGGTACCGCCGATCCCGTTGGCCACCTGTTGCTCGTCTCGGCCAGGACCGAGGACGAGCTTGACCAGAGGCTGCGGGACCTGGGCGACTGGTTTTGAGCTCCAGCCGGACAGCCCGGCCCTCCTCGCTCACGTGGCTGGGACGTCAGGCTTTCAACTCGGGCAAAGCCTTTAGGGCGGCCCTCCTCGCTCACGTGGCTAGGACTCTTAGCGTCGGGCGCCATCACTTCGCCCATCGCTGCGCGATAGTGGCGACCGGAGCGCAGGCGGCCAAAGACGAGCTGAGGAAGGCGGCCTCCAGGGGACCTCCATACACATTCGGCGCGGTACTCTCGCGCGGGATCACGAGGCTAACCCGGTGGTTGTCGAACTCGTGAGTGCCCAAGCGATCGCGGCCGCGGCGCCTGACACTCCCGCCGCAGAGCAGCTCAAGGCGCTGCGCACCCTCGCTGAGTTCTACTGCCAGGGCTATGAGATCCCCGCCCCCGCGACTGGGTCTGTGCTGCTGCATCTGCCTGGCTACCCGTTTGCCAGGACGCAGTTCTGGGCCGGTCGCACCGATGCCCGGTGGACGACCAAGACCGAGATAGCGCTCGTCGAGACGCTGCCGGCCCCTAAGTGCAGAACGCGCGCCCGCAGCGTCGATCGAGGCTGCGTTCGAGGGGGACCCGTCCGATCGGGCTGCGCCCCTGTGACGGAGATGGCGATGGAGATGCACCAGCCCTCGCATGCCACGGTCAAACCGACTGGCATCATCTTGCGGGACCTCGGCATCGATGCCCCTCTTGTGATCGACCACGCAGCTTCGCCGCGTACCGCGCAGACCCACGTGGCCGCGCAGGATGTGGTGGACGAGCTGGCCGAGTTGTTGGCCGCCGAGCTGTTTGTCGAGGCTGAGGATGTCGACCCGGACCGTAGCTTCGTGGAGATGGGCTTGGACTCGATTCTGGCGGTCGAGTGGATACAGGCGGTGAACCGCCGTTTCGGGCTGTCCGTGTCGACGACCCGCATCTACGAGCTCCCGACCCTCAGGCAATTCGCAGCCCTTGTGGCCTCCAACGTACATGAGCCCTCCCAGCTCGCGATGGCGCCCCCGACCTCGGCGATGACCTGGATTCCCTGCTCTAGGCAATCTATCAGGGCTCGGTGGACGAGACAGCGGCCGATGACCTGATCGAGCTCTTCAGGAAGGCATGATGATGACGACCACGCACGATATCCTCTGCGCCCTCAAGGAGAAGCGTATTGATCCGCGCCAGGCGCGCGAGGCGCTCGCCGTCTGCGGACGCCAGCCGTCGAGACGCCCCCGACGGCTGCCGCACCGCGGCCCGAGCCCATTGCCGCCATCGGTATGTCCGGCCGCTATGCCGCGGCCGCCGACCTCGCCTCGCTCTGGGACCTCCTGGTCGACGGCCGGGACGGGGCCCGCGAGATCCCGCCGGAGCGGTGGAGCCCAGAGCTGGGGGACGACATCCAGTGTGCCCGGATGGGTACCTCGACGACATCGATCGGTTCGACCCTTACTTTCTTTGAGATCTCGCCGAGCGAGGCCGAGATGATGGGCCCAGCCCATAGGGATCTTCCTGGAGGAGGGGTACCGAGCGTTCGAGGATGCAGGCATTCCGCGTCAGGCACTCCGCGGGGCGAGGTGCGGGGTCTATCTCGGTCTATCGACCTTTGAACACCCGATGTTGGTCCGGCTCGCGGGGAGCGCTTCGGGCAGCGTGACCAGCGTCAGCAACGCCATCGCAGGCGGACGTCTTCCCTATTTCCTAGACCTTCATTTCCTAGACCTTCGTGGCCCGGCGGTGACCCCTGGACACGGCCTGCTCCCTCTTCGCTTATCAGTATTCACTTGGCCGCCCAGGCTCTCCGATCTGGCGAGATCGACCTGGCCCTGGCTGGCGGATCGGCCACGCACCTGTCTCGGGAGTCATACAAGACGATGCATGAAGCGGGGATGCTGTCGCCTTCCGGGCGGTGTGCCGCCTTCTCGGAGGATGCTGATGGATTCGTGCCGGGCGAGGGAGCCGGGGCCGTCGTGCTGAAGCGACTGTCGGATGCGGAGCGTGACGGCGACCACCTCTGGGGGCTCATCATCGCAAGCGGCATCAACCAGGACGGTCACACCAACGGGATCACCGCACCCAATCTCGGGGCGCAACAGGACCTCATCCAGGAAGTCCACTGTCGGTTTGACGTCGACCCCGACTCGATCTCCTATGCCGAGTTGCATGGGACCGGCACGAAGCTCGGTGATCTCGTCGAGCTCGAGGCGCTCAGCGCCGCCTTTCGGAGCCGCACCGCACGGACCCAGTTCTGCACCATCAGGTCTGTCAAGTCCAACCTTGGCCACGTCTCTGAGTCAGCCGGCGTCGCTGGTCTTCAGAAGGTGCTGCTGTGCATGGAGCACGCTCAGCTCGTGCCGACGCTGCATGTCGGGCGGCCCAACCCCACTTCGACTTCGACGTCTCCCCGTTCGTCATCGTCACTACGACCCGGCCCTGGGACGTGGCGGCTGGGCGGTCCGTCGCGCCTGCATCAGCTCCTTCGGGTTCAGCGGGACTGGTGCGCGGATAGGGTGTGTCGGGGATGTGGGACAGGCACTGAACTACTGGTAGATGAAGGTTTAGCCATCCCTCGTCTACTAGGAGGTGTTCGTGCCTGTACTGCAGTCATGCATCATCGACCCGATGTGGGACCAGTTCTCCGCGTTGATCCCTGAACGTGTCATGACCCATCCCTTGAAGTGTCACCGCCCACAGATCCCCAACCGGATCATCTTCGACAAGCTGATCCAGATCGTGGTCCTGGGCATCAGCTACAACAAGATCGCTGATTCCTCCTGCTCAGCGACCACACTACGTAGCCGCCGTGATGAATGGATCGCACTGGGAGGGTTATTCAGGAATCGCTCCCTCCGTGACATCTCCCTTGTCAACCTTTGGGTTGTCAGGGACTTAGCAGCATTTCTGAATAAGCCCTCATCCTCTCCAAAGGCTACCGAGGACGCCTCAAAAGAAACTCCCCGCCATCATCCGTATCGCCACCCAACTCGAACTACTAAGAACCCTATAACAAAAACCCAGATGAATAACCCCCTGAGGCAGGGGTTTCATCAAGAAATCTCGTCATGAATAACGCCTTAAAATTTCGAAACCAACATAACACAGACTCCTTTGTCTCACATGTTCAAATACACTCCCGGATTTCCACCACTGCCACAAAACATCGAATACTCCAGTTGTCTGTTGCTGGCTCAGTGTCTGGAAGCAGTACATCATGTGGACTCTCTGAGGAGAGAAGCTTCCGAACCCAGACCGCCGGAATCAGCCAGCGGCCGTTTGGTCCCTTCTTGGCCCCAGGGATCTGTCTGCGAGCGCACCAGCGCGCTACAGCCCACGGGTCCTCTGGCAGCAAAGCTGCAACTTCTTCCGTTGACCAGAACGGTCTCTTATGGCTAAAAGCGGCTTCAGTGATCCATCCACGCGCTAGTATCATCTAAAGACGGTTCAGTGATCAAGAGCCGCTTGTGATGTGTTGTTGCCTTAGGTTGCCTCTTATGACTATGATTGCGTCATGGCGCAACAGTTTGAGCAGGCGCGTGCCGCTGGCGACATCCACACGTACTCCATCTACAGAGTCCATCGGCATCGCCGTTCAATCGGCCATGTTCCGGAAGCGGATCAGGACCAAGGACCTCGCAGTTGCGCTGGGGGTCACACCTTCCGTTGCCGGTAAAAAGCTCAGAGGGGCCATCGCATGGTCTGTTCAAGACCTCTTCGCGGCGGGTCAGATGCTGCAGGTCGATCCTGAGTATCTTCTGCCTCAACGGAGCTCAGGGAATCCCGCCAAGTTCCTTGGACCGGGATTCCTGATCTCATTCAGGGGGCAGGCTTCGAGCCTGTCCAAGTCCCTTAGTGCCCCCAGCGGGGTTCGAGACCCGCGACCCATGGGTTACCAGGTCGGCAGCAGTGAGGCGGCTGTTGCTTCATGTGGCATGTAGTAGGTCAGGAAAGCGGACTTTTGTACGGATTGGGCGACGCTGCCCCAAGTCCCGGCTCTCCCACCCCGGAATGTCCACCAGACCTGGGATGTGATACCCCCACCGGGCCAGCAGACCCTGACGCCTCCCACAGCGACGTCACGACCGGAGTAGAAGGTACGGGCGGCATAGTGAACATCATTGAGAATCTGCGTGTTCTCAGCTTCTGTTGCACCATCGGCATACCATCCGACCTTGGCCCGCTGCTGGAAGATGCCGACGTCATGATTCACATCGGGGGTGAAGGCTGATGTGTCTGCGCCGAGGTGGACTCCTGTAAAAGCAGTCATCAACGCGATCGCCCACGCTCGTGGCGGGAGGCCAAGTTTCTGACCCTCCTCCACGATCGCAGAAGCGTATTGCCGCTGTTCATCAGTCAGGGATGCTGACTTGTCTGTGCCATGAGGATGCGGCAGGGAACTCGGCAACCTGCTCCGCGGTTGCCGCTGGTTGAGGACGTCGTGGCGGCGGCACATACCCTCTGCTGTGGGTGTTGTCGCTTCTGCTCCTCGATTCCCGCGCTGGTGATGAATGAAGGTAGAGTGCACACGTGCCGCGACGGCAGCTACGAGCGCAAGAATCCCGGGTAATGCTGCTGCGCTGGCGGCACCTGCGGCCGCTGTCACGGCTGTCACCGCGGCGTGGACTGTTTTTACTGCTCGGATAGTGGTATGGACGAGCTAGTGAGGGCGGCGCGCTGCCCAGCTGTTCTGGTCACGTTATAAGCGATGCCCGCCCCTCGTCGTGTCAGCCGCCACGATCCACGCACAGCAGACCGCCCCAAATGTTCCCCAGCACGGCGAAAAGGCGCCCGTAGCCTGCGTGTCACCGTTCGGGACGCACCAACTGCTAGCTGATCCATCTCCTGATGGCCGCCATCACGCAGGACACGACCCCCGGCGGCCACAAGCGCCTTCCGGCCGGCTCGGCGCGGGCGACGTTTCTTTGGGGCAGGTCGTAGAGTGCTTCAAATATCCTTGTTCTTGAGCGGTCTGCCAGCTGATGCCCCCATCCTTCTTTCTTCAGCTGCTTCTCCTGCCACCGCTTCTCCCACTTCTGCTGAAAACGCCGGTCTTTGCGCCTAGCGCGGTGACGGGTATAGAGACCTTTCACATGCTTGGGCAGAGCCCGGCTCATCCGGGCATCCACGTCCTGGCTACCAGCCTCCTCCACAGCCGCCCGGGCCGATAACAGACGCCTGCCGACATGACGCGCCACCACCGACGACGCACCGACCACGCGCGAGTCTCCACGCGCGCCTGCCGTCGTTGCCGTTCGGTGAGCTGTCCCCGCTCCCTGAGACCTGATCGCCACAACTAGTTTTTCTTCGAAGGTGGTATCGAACAGCGCTGCAAGAGGCCCGTCTTGCGGTTTGCGGCCGTTGAACGGGATCGTGGTCGGACCAATCCGCAACAATCCACACCCCGGCTCGACCATGGTGAAAGCCCGGATCTCGTCCTCTGACAACTCCAGCATTTCCGCGAGCGCATCCGCGTCCCGTTCCTTCTGCCCCAGCAGGAACAACACCTCACTGTTCAACAGCATCCTGCGGGCTTCAGGCACCTCCAACAATGCGGTGACATTCTGCAAAATTCCCGTCGGCAGGCCGCCATATTTTCTGAACCGCTGCCAGAAGGACATCAGCATCTGCATCGCGTGGGGATTCTGGAACATCAAGGTGAGTTCATCGATATACAGCCAGGTCCTCACGCCTTTGCCGTAGTTGGCCTGGACCCGGTTCCAGATCTGGTCCAGCACCACCATCAGGCCGAAAGTCTGTAGCGACGGGCCAAGGAGCCGGGTGTCGTAGCACACGAACCGATTCGACGTATCCACATTGGTTTGCTGCGCGAACCCGGAGAAAGACCCCTTCGCGTAGAGCTCCAGAGTGGCTGCGACCGTGCGGGCGTGTTTTTCTGGCTGCAGCAGCAACTCCTCATGGAGGTCCCGGAAAGTCGGCACCAGTCCACCGCGATCCTGCCAGCGCGCATACAGCGAGTTCATGCACCGGTCCAGCACCGACTCCTCCGCCCCGGACAAACCAGTGTGGCCGCCCAACAGCACCCGCAGCATCCCCAGCAGCGCCTCCACCTTCAACCGGACCGGATCACCCTCCAAACCAGACATCACAATGTCGAAGGGATTGATGACCTGCTGAGACCCAGCATGAACCTCCACCACGCTCGCTCCGAAGGCCTCCGCCAACGGTCGATACTCACGTTCCGGATCAACGATGATCACATCATCATTCGGCCGCCCGACCAACACCTCGGACATCTCCCACTTCGCGAAGTGGGACTTACCTGACCCAGACGTGCCGAGAATGAACGCATTCCCGTTACGCAACCGCCGCCGGTCCGAGATGATCGCGTTGTCGGTATTGGTATTCACCCCGTAGAACAACCCATTGTCATCCAGGATCTCTTGAGAGGTGAACGGCACCATCGCCGCTACCGCAGCAGTGGTCAATGTGCGGTGGAACGGTACCCGTGAAACCCCCAACGGCAGCACGGTGTTGAAAGCTTCCTCCTGGAAGCGTTTCATGACCGCCAACTCGCAGGATTCCCCCTTGGCGACCTTCCTCACCTCGTCAACCCGTTCAGCCAGTTCCTTCTCCGACGATGCCTGCACCATCACCACCAACGTGGTGGTAAACAGTCGCTGATCCGACTTATCGATATCATCCAGCAGGGTCCCGGACCTCCTCCTGGGCCTGCGCTAGATCCCAGGGCATGTCATAGTCCGGGTCCATGCCCGCTTTCGCGAGCTTCTTCCGTACCGCGGTGCGTTCCATGTCCAGCCCGGTCTTACGGCGTTTCACCAACGCCCGTGACTCCGCCCGGTCGATCGGAGTCGCGTGGAAAGAGATCACCAGATCCGTTTGAACCTCCGACAACCGGCTGAACAGCGTATCCGCCAGCCAGGTCGGGTAATCCCGCAACAACAAGCACTGGCAATAAATCTCACCCGCATCACCCGTCAACACCATCCGGTTCTGCTTCGCCAGATCCACCTCCATCGGCGCCAGCTCGTCACGAGTCGTGGCTCCCGACGTGGCCATCCCCGCATAGTCGAAACCCTTCCGGTAGCAGCGACGCGTCAGCTCCCGCAGGATCTCGATCCGAGCTACCCCATCCAGCTGCTCAGCCCGGCACTCCAGCAAAGACCACATCTGAGTAGTCACCGTCCGTGACAGCCGATGCAACGACTCTTTCGCCTGCTCCAACGACGGTGACGTCACCGTCAACGTCACGAATTTCTCCGCAACAATCCGGTAGCGGCGATCTCCCAGCTTGGACCGCACGATCCGGTTATGGTCCGTCCGGTACTCGGTCAACGCATCCCCATAACGAGGCTCTGGGAACAGCACCTTCGCAGCCAATGCATCCCGTTCGATCCTGCGGTTGATGATCGTGATCATCAACTGCTCATTCTGCGAGAACTTGTTGAAGAACCGCGCGTAATTCTCCAACAAACCCTGCTGATGCTCCTCGGTAGCCATCTGGTAATTAATGTCAGACAGCTTCAAAGTCACCGAATACTTACCATCACCCAAGATGCACACCCCGGACTCCAGTAGCGCCTCATACCACAGCAGAGACTGAGCCCGCTGAACAGCAGCCGACTTGCGTTTCGTCTTACCGCGGCCATCCAGATTGTGTTGTTTACTGTCCGATCTCTAGGATAGCTTTCCCTTGTCGCATGCAACATGACGTGACCCTTTCCTTCGTGAAGTCTCCAAATCGCAATCCCACACGGTTCATTCCCATAAACCCGTCGTTTCGGCCGGGACTCGAACCTTAACCGGTGCTTCAGCCACACCTCAAACCGCAGCTTCGACGGCTTCGCCCACGCCCACAACACCGCCGGGATAGCCACCGGAAGAATCAGCCACGAAAACCCGTTCCGAACCCCAGCGAAAAACCACAAAGACGCCACCAGGCCACCGCCCAACACAACAATCAAACCGGCAGCAGCAAGCTGACGCCATGTCAAACCCGCAATCACCTTCGGGTCAATATCCGTCAACTCCTCATAGACGCGCGTCTCTAACGCCATAACTCACCCCTCTCGCTCGCCAAGCAACAAGCCATCACCAAGATCCAAGCGGGTAGGGTTTCTTCGAGTCATTGAGCTCCAAAAACGCGTCAATATCCTCAACGCCGCTACCTGTGGTCAACGACAGCTTGAACCCCACATTGCAGTACCCGATCCCCTTATACAGCTTCTTCGCCGGATCGGCACGCAGCTGCTTCTCAGTAACCACCTGGCCTAGATCACTCGACCAGGCCGTCACGGCCCCCTCATGCTCCGCAACCCAGCCAGCGCTAGGAGCAACCGACGGGCTCCCTCCAACACGGCTATCTCTCTTGGACACCACGAAACCGGCCGTGCCATCACCATTGAGGTCTAACCGCATGCACAACTTCCCGGCCATCCACACTGTCAGACTGGCCGCCCCACGACCCGCCCTGCACATGCTTCGATGCCCGAGCAGCACACCGCCAATACGTCGCCTCCCGTTCTGTGTTCTCGGCCTCCGCACCTGAGATCAGATCTGCGATGCCGTCCCTGGTAGTAGCAGCTTCCACGCCACTTCTCACGCTCGCGGGATCCTCCAGCCACACCAGCTTCTCCAGCCGCTGCAAAGCATCCTCCCGGGCAGCCCCCACGCCACCATCACCACAGCCAGCCAGGCCAAGACAGCACGCCACCGTCACAGCGCCAACCCTCTTACCGATCTTCTCAACCACCAAGTAGCTCATTGGCCAATCTTCCCTGAACCAGCCAGCGTCATGCCAAGCACCACACCCATGAACATGTAATACGTCCCAATCGACAACGCAGCCGCCATCGAGTTATCCGGTAACTCCGACAACGCTGACGCTCCCCAACTAGTCGACAACGACTGAAAGATCGCGAAACCCAGAACCATCACGAAACCCTGCAACGCGACAGCCCCATAATTCCGCAGGGAAATTCAGCCCCCAAGAACGAGTTTCCTGGGTCGCGAGAACGATAACGGAATCGGTGCGAAAGCCCCATAAATATAGAGCTTAACAAACCGGATCACTACCAAACCAAGACCAATCAGCACCGCCCCTTATTCACCAGCAACGCGAAAAGCATGAACACAATCAAAATCGCCTGCCCCAGCCAATCCAAATTGCCCGTAGCATCAATGAAAGCATCCACCGACTGGCGGCCCGCATCACTAGAACTCAACAAAGCATTTGCTCCAGAAGCAAACTCAGCGAAAATCGATATATCGCCCCCATTATCAGTGGGCTCATATCAAAAATTGCTTTGATCACACCAAACTTGATCAACGTGAAAATGATCACGCGCAGCCGTGTTTCGCCATCACCGTCAGCCACCAAAAGAACCTTATTCAACTCAACGACACACAACACTGTCAAGAAAACAGTCGCCGTTGGAAGAATCACCGTCGATGTGATCGTCCCCATCAAAGTAGCCGTCGCCTCAGAATACTCCGATGGGGACTTCAACATATCAGTCAAAGACAATCCAAAAAGACTGCCCAAGCCACCAGACATCTCCTCGACAATAGGTCGAAGAAGATCCCTTGAAATCCACGACTAGCTTCCCCACCCGCGTTCTGCAACACGACACCAGCAGCAATCACCAAAGCAGCACCAGCAGCCATCAACAAACCATTCCGGATCCCAGCACCATTCTCATCCTTCAAAGCCCATCCCAGCGACAAACAACGCAATCGCCATCCATCCGCCGCCAAGAACCGTCACCAAGCTAGAAATCTCAACAAAAACTCTTCAACTGAGCCACAATAAAACCTTCCCTTTTTCTCCCACCACATGTGAAAAACCATCAAAAACAGGGACGAAACCCTCTAAGATTCCGCCGTACCCGACCCACCAGCCGGGAAACGCTCCATCCACCACGTCACCGGCTGTCGCCCCGACGGGTCACCCGCCGCCCCTAGCCTCCGCACGCCGCCGCATCCACTCCGGCATCACCCCACGCCGAGGCGCACCCTCAGGCTCACGCCGCCGCACAGGTTCCCGCTGCGGCGGAGCAGCCCTCGGCCGGGATTTGCCGAATCCGATGCGCCACCAAACCAGCCAAATGCCGTACCTGATCCGGCATCGGATTCGCAGCCAAAGCCGCCCGCAAATCCGACATCGACCAGCCCGCATCAATTCGCTCACGCAGCAACGCGGCCACCAACTCAGCCCCGGGATCATCCAGAGCCTGCATCGCCTCCGGCAGCACCTGCGACACAACCCCAATCCGCCCGGATGACCTCACCGCTGCGAGCCACCGGAGCAGTCACGCCCTCCGAACCCGCTGCCAGCAGATCAGCAGCGACGGTCCCCCCGCCATCGACCACCGCAGGATCATCATCGACACTGTCCCCGACCAGACCCAACCCAACCCCATCCGTCGCAACGTCACCGCCGCCCGTGGGGGTAGGGGGTACTGGTGGTTAATACTGATGGTTCTTCCTTATATGTAGTGCCAGCAGTGGCAGAACGATCCGTGCCACCAGTGGCACAACGATTAATCGTTCTGCCACCTGTGTCACAACGATCCCCACTAGCGGTTTCACCACCACCAGGGATCGTTCTGCCACTGTGTCACAACGATCCCCACTAGGGGATTCATCTACCGACTCCACCAGGCGGCATCACCGACGGCCCGGGAAACCACCACTGGCTCCCGCACCACAGCCGGCCGAACCCCACCCAGCCCAGACCTACGAGACACCGTCTCCGGCAACAACAACCGATACACACTATTCGTCCGCCGCAAACCCCACGACCACCCTGCGACAACCCCCATCCGACGCTCAATAAACCCAGCATCCTCCAACGCCGCCAACGCCCGATACACCGACCGCGTCGACAACTCCGTCAACGCCGCCAACGTCTCCACCTTCGGAAACGCCTCATCCTCATCATCCGCAAAAATTCGCCAACGCCATCAACACAAACTTCCGATGCGGATCCCCCACCTCAGCATGCAACGCCCAGTTCACAGCCCAAATCGACATCTCAACCCCCCAAACCAGGCAGCGGATCACCCGGCGGATCATCCTCTGGCACCACCGGCGGGTCCACTGGCAGGTCGACCTCTGGCACCCGTGGATCGCACCCGAGGATCGCAACGACGGCAGACCAGAGGGATTCGCCATCGGGCCAGAAGGCAGCCGGATCGCCCCGGGAACTTGCTTGCTCGCGCACCACTCCCGAACGCTGCGTGCAGAAGCCCCCGGCACGATGGCTGCAACCTCCTTCGGAGACAACCATGCGTCCTGGCCGTCATCATGTGTATTTCGCATGCCCACGTCCATAGTGTCGGTTAGGTCCGCTCGGTTGTCAAACGCCTTTTTTGTGCGTTTCGTGCATATGCGTCTATAGTTGGGGTCATGGTTAAGCACCTTGAAGAGGCGCGGGCGGCTGGCCTCATCTCGACCTATAGCCCAGATGAGGCTATAGGGATCACGATCAACCAGCTGATGTTCCTCAAACGGATCACACGGAAGCAGCTTGGTGAAGCCATTGGCACTACTGGCCCCAACGCTGGCCGGAAGCTCCGCGGTGAGATCGGCTGGTCTCTCCACGACCTCTACGCAGTCTCGGAACTGCTTAACGTGGAACTTGGAGACATCTTGCCACGCAGAACGAAAGAAGATCCCGCTCAGTCGATGCGGGGCGAGGTCCCTGACCAGGTGTCGGATATCGGATATGAACCCACACCAGTGCCCCCCAGCGGGGTTCGAACCCGCGACCCATGGATTAAAAGTCCACTGCTCTGCCAACTGAGCTATAGGGGCGAGGACAGTCTAGTACCTGTTGGCCTTCCCTGCATACACCGGGTTGTGGCGTGGCAGGCTTGGGGTATGGGAGAGCTGGACGGGTTGCTGTGGGTGCTGGTCATTGGGTTGTTTCTGCTGGCGCTTGCCGTCTGGCTGGACATGCGCCGCCGGCGCCGGCTGGAGGGGGAGTCCACGGGAGGTGGGGACGAGGGAAGCCCGGATACCTGACTCAGTCCGAGATCGACGACCTGCCGGCGCCGGCTGCCGAAACGCCAGGCCAGGGGAAGCTGAGGGGCGAGCGGCGAGATTGGGCTTGCAGCTCCGGGTTTGCCGACGCACGTGGTCGTGCCGAGCTGGAGGATGCCAGCGTGCTGATCATCGACGGTACCCGGCGTCACGATGCGGGAGTTGATGGAACCCATTGCCCAGCACCAGCCGATCGTATTGGTGGCTCGCGGGATCGGCGATGAGGTGCTGGCGACCCTGGTTGCCAACCGGAAGAGCCTCAGGATGCCGGTGGCGGCTGTGGTGACCGACCCTGATTCCGGAGGTCGCTGACTTAACAGGAGCCCTGCCGGTGCCGGTCGCGGACCTCAAGGCCGGATACCTGCCCACCGAGCACCTCGGCCATGTGACCAGCTGGACAACTGATCACTCCCACACCTGGATCGAGCCCTACCCTCCCCTGGTCGGGACCTAGGTTTCATGATTTCACCGGCGTTTTCTCCCCCTGATGCGGTGCCTCGCTCACGGTACGCCCCGGTGTGTTTCGCCCGGCCGCCTCGGCACAGCATCCGCACTGGTAGCGCCTGCCGCTGACGAACCTCCGGCGCACAGCACCTGAGAGAACCGGTCCGCCTCAAGGCGGAGCGGGAGAAGGCGAGCAGAACCTATCAAGGCTTGCTTCCATTCTGATGCGCACTGACCATGGAGGTGTGTCGCTGAGTTCTCAACAATCCACTGGTACACCGGACCTGAGCCGTTATGGCTGGCTGGCCGTGGCCACCGCGCTTGCCACGATCGCACTGAAGGCCGGAGCCTGGCTGGTCACGGGGTCAGTGGGCCTGTTGGCCGACGCCGCCGAGTCCATCGTGAACCTGGTCGCCGCCGTCGTGGCGTTGATCGCCCTGAAGATCGCGGTGAAACCCGCCGACGCCAACCACAACTTCGGTCACACCAAGGCGGAGTATTTCTCCGCGGCGGTGGAGGGTGTGATGATTTTCATCGCCGCCATCTCCATCGGCATTTTCGCCGTCCAGCGGTTGCTTGTCCCGCAGTCCCTCGAGGCAGTCGGGGTTGGCCTGGCGATCTCAGTGGTGGCTTCCGTCCTCAATGGTGCTGTCGCTCTGCTGCTGATCAGGGCAGGGAGACGTCACCACTCCATCGCCCTCAAAGCTGATGGCAAGCACCTGATGACCGATGTCTGGACCTCGGCCGGGGTGCTGGCCGGGATCGTCCTGGTGTGGCTCACCGGCTGGGACTGGCTGGACCCGGTGATCGCCATCGCTGTGGGCGTCAACATCCTTTTCGCGGGTTACGCCCTGGTGCAGGAGTCGACGGCCGGCCTGATGGATGTGTCCCTGCCCGAGGAGGACAATGAGCGGCTACGTGCGATACTGAGCAGCCGAGCCGGTGCCGGGGTGGGTTTCCACCTGATGCGCACCCGGGTCTCCGGGACCCGTCAGTTCATGGAATTCCACCTGCTCGTTCCGGACGAGTGGAGCGTCAAACAAAGGGCACGACTTCCTGGAGGATCTCTCCGACGAGATCGTCTCCGAATTCCCCAGGATGACCGTCACTGGGCACATTGAGCCCATCAACGACGCCCGCAGCTACTCCCACGCCGACCTGTAATCAGTCACGGTTTTGATCCGGAGCTGACCCGCGGGGCGGCGAAGATGCGAGCCCGCGCGGCGGGCGCGCTCATCAACGATGTCGATGATGCGGGCTGCGGCCTCCTCAGCGCCAGGCCTGTCGTGTCCACAATCAGGGGCTCCCAGCCGGCGCTGGATGTTGCTCACCTCGTCCAGCTCGTCGAGGATCTGTCCCAGGTCGGCGTAACCATCCCGGGTCCCGAACCCACCCAGGCCCTGCACCCGCCGCGACCGGATCTGCAACAGTCGTTTCAGCGTCGATGGTCAGTCCGACGATGCGCCAGCGGTCGATCCCGAACAGCTCCTCAGGCGGCTGGATACCAGGCACCAGCGGCACATTGACCGTCTTGTAGCCCAGATAGCCCAGATAGATCGACAGGGAGTCTTGCCGGAGCGAGAGGCCCCAACCAGGCAGATGTCGCACTCCCTCAGCGCGGCGGGCATGGCCCCCATCGTCGTTGCGGATCGCGAACTCCATCGCGGAGATCCGCACGAAATAGTCGGCCTCCACCCCCACGGGGCGCATGGGAACCTCGTCGGCTGTGTGCCCGGAGATCTCCTCCAGCGCCAGCAGCGCATCACCCATCAGGTCGGTGTATGGAATCGCCAGGTCCTTGCAGGCATTGATCACCAGGCTCCGCAGCTCGGCATTCACCAGCGTGAAGAAGACAGCGATTCGCTGGTCAGAGCGTTCCTTCAGCGTGTTCAGGGCCTTCATCATGGCCTCCAGTCTTCCCAGCCTGGGGTGCCGGATGATCTCGAAATGCGCATCCGGGAACTGTGCGCGGGCGGCTCTGGCCAGCCGCACCGCAGTCTCCCCGGTCGAGTCGGCAAGCACATGGATTTCCAGGACACCGTCGGTCATGGCAGAACCGTAGCGGACTGGCTCCAGAACTTACGGTGAAGGTGGTCTCAGCCGTGTTTGACGACGATTTCGTTGATGGTCGCCGAGTAGCGGTCCTTGGAGACCTCCGGCAGTTTCGTGAGGTAGACCAGCAGGTAGCGGCTCGTCACCGGCTCCGACGGCTTCAGCACCGTCTTCTCGGCAGCACCCTCGGCGTTGGCGACCGCCTTCCACTGGGCCTGGCGGTCCATGGGCGCCTTGTCTGTTGCCTCCTTGGCCGGGACCCGCAACTCGACGTTCTCGCCGGCCGCGGCGAAGTTCACCTCGACCTCACCGATCTGGACGGGCTGTCCGAGATCCAGGACCAGGCCGACACCGGGTTTCTCGCCGCCCATCGCCGAAGTCCAGTACTTCACAGTGGACCAGCCTGTCCCAGCGTCGCCGTCGATGGCGTTCTTCGCCTGGTCCGCATGCTCCTCGCCATTGCCGTTGTCGGCCCGCGGGTCGAAGTCCTTCGCACTGGCCACCGGCACGACGGCGCCCGCCTCGGAGGTTCCCTGCGACTCGCTTGCCGCCGGGCTGGGCGCGGTGGACTCGCCGGTGCTTGGCTTTGGGCCAAGACTGCTGAGCGCGACCACTATCAGGGAGATCACGAGTGTCGCGATGGCGGCCAGCAGCGCCATCCAGAGCAGAGGCCCTACCCTCGTAGGGTGTTTTTTGGCGGACTTCACGTCCTCCACAGCGCTAGTCTCCACCACTTTCTGGCGAGGCTGCTGGCTGACCGCAGGCTGTATCTGCGTTGCCGCTGCGTCGGGCGCGGGCATCGGTTCGAGTGGGGCAGGCCGCAGGGTTGCCTGGGATCGGGTTCTGGGGCTGTCTGACCCGGGCCTCCAGATCCGCGGAGGCATCCGCGGTCCCCAGCACAGAAGCGAGCGCCGCCGCCAGCTGGGATGCGGTCGTGATCCTGTGGTCCGATGCCGCTCCCCGCTCGGTCAGGGCGGCTGTGCAGATCTGGTCCAGTGCCGGAGAGACGCCGGTGGCGACGGTGTGTGGCGGAGCCGGTTCGCCCGCGATGACGGGGGCCGCCTCCAGGCCCCAGGCATTCCCACCCGGCCAGCGCAGCACCAGCATCGCGTACAACAGGCTTGCGAGTCCCCGCACATCTGCGGCCTCGCGGTCGCTCCACTTCACCGAGGAGTTCGGGTGGAAACCCGCCTCCACGCCGAACCCGACCAGTTTCACGGCGCCGAGGTTCGTGATCACCACATTGTCGGGGGTCAGCTGCTCGTGGAACAGGCCCTGCCCATGCAGCGAGGTGAGCGCATCGGCCAGCTCCCGCACCACCCAGGCGGCCTCAAGGGTGCTCAGCGGCCCGTGTTTCAGCAGCTCCGCCAGCGAACTGCCCCGTGCGTATTCGCAGACGATGTACCCGCTGAGCCCGCGGGGATCATCTTCGAGGCTGACCGCGTCCAGGACTCGCAGGAAACGCGAGTCGGTGGCGATCGCGCCCTTGCGGGCCGCCTGGAGCAGGTCATTGCTGTACGGGCTGTCCGCTGGGATGACGTGCGCCACGACGTCGCGGGAGAGCACCAGGTCGTGGGAGCGCCAGGTCTCGATGCCGTCTCGGACCATGATCAGCTCCTCGATGCGGAAACGCGTCGACAGCAGATCGCCGGTGCTCATCAACCGCTGTCCTGCGGTGATCTCGTCGACGCCCTCGAAGAACGACGGCTCATCCGGCCCGATGACCTGCGAATGCATGTCCTGCTCGACGGGCTCGGGGGTTTCCCGCACTGCCGGGCTGGTCCTGGTCTTCAGCATGTCGTCGGTGGACTCCTGGCTGAGGTCCCGCACCAGGCTGGGCAGTTCGAGGGCCGCCGACATGGACTCCTCCGGGATGCGGGCCGCATTCCAGCCGTTGAAGTTGCCATCGGCGATGACCGTCTGCAGGCCCGTGGGCATGAGGTCGTCTGCCAGGGCCGCGACGGTGGCGGGCTCGGGCCCGATGGTCGGGATCTTGGGGAGTGCCGATTCCTGTTCCGGTTGTTCCTCCTCCGGTTTGTCGGAGGGTTTGCCGCGGCCAAGCCGGGAACGCACCATGTCTCCCAGGCTGGCAAGCTCCCGGACCTTGAGCAGTCTTCCCACCCCGAAGAAGGTGGCTCCGATCAGGCCGCTGCCTATGCCGAGAGCCAGCAGCGGCCCCAGTTTCCCTCCGGGGAGGGCGCCGGTGATCCAGCCCGACAGGAGCCAGGCGACCACCGCTCCGCTGCCCGCCCCGATTCCGAGGCGGGCGATGTGCATCAGGAGATCGCGGCCATCCAGGCTGGGCAGGCTGCGTTTCAACTGCCGCCAGCTGAGCTGGACTCCCACGAGGTAGGCCAGGGAATATGCCGCGGCCAGCGCCGCGACCGTCCAGGAGGGATCCCTGCACCAGGTGCACCAGCAGGAGCGCGCCGCCGGCATTGACGCTGCCGATGACACACTGCAGCAGGAATGGGGTCTTGGTGTTCTCCAGGGAGTAGAAGGTGCGCAGGCAGATGAACTGGACGCTGAAGGGCACCGTCCCGAGGGCGAAGGCCGCCAGCGTCCAGGCGATCAGCACGGCGTCGCGGCTGCCCTGGCCGTGACCGAACAACAACGTGGCCAGGGGGTCGGCGAGCGCTAGAAAGACTGCCGATGCAGGAATCAGGGCCATCAGTGATAGCCGCATGGTTTTGCGGGCCTCGGCTGCAACGCCATCGAGATCTCCCTCGGCGGCCAGCCGTGAGGGCATTCGGCAACATCGCGGTTGCCAGGGAGACCGTGATCAGGAGTGCGGCATCATCCAGATCAGGTTGGCATTTGTGTAAACATTGGAGCCGCCGCCCGTGCCAGCAGCTGTTGCCGAGGGTGGCCAGGCGGGTCACCAGCATGAGGACGATCTGGTTGATCAGGACGAAGCCGAGAGTCCACTTTGCGAGCTGGAATGTCTTGCCGAGTCCAGTTCCCCTCAGATCGAAACGGGGCCGGAACCGGAATCCCACCTTCCGCACGAACGGGATCAGCACCAGCGCCTGGGCGGCGATACCGGCGGTGGAGCCGAGACCGAGCAGCAGCGTCTGCTCATTGGTGAAGGCCCCCGAGTGGTCTCCGCCGGTTCCCCAGGCCACCAGGTAGAGTCCGAGCACCGCGAGCCCAATGACGTTGTTGGCGATCGGGGCCCACATCATGGGACCGAACTGGTCCCGTGCATTGAGCACCTGCCCCAGGATCGTGTAGACGCCGTAGAAGAAGATCTGCGGGAGAGTGCAGTAGGTCAGCGCCACCATCGAGGCGTATTGAGTCTCCAGGTCAGCGGAGCGGTAGGCGTCTGAGGAATATAAGAAGGTAATCAGTGGGGCGGCGACCGTCAGGACCACGGTGACGACGCTGATGACCAGCATGAAGGCGGTCATCAGCCGGTTCGTGAAGGCCTCGCCGCCGTCCTCGTCATGGCGGATGGCCCGCACGATCTGCGGTACCAAGACCGTGTTGACCGCACCTCCCACGAACAGGAAGTACATGCCGTTGGAGATGGTGTTGGCCAAGGACAGGATGTCCGCCTGCCGGGTGCCGTTGCCGAGGATGAAGGCGATCAGCATCGTGCGCAGGATGCCGAGGCCCCGGGAGACGAGCGTTCCCGCTGTCATCAGGGCGCTTGCGGAAAGCAACTTGCGGGTGCTGCTCACTTCACCACTGGTCTTACTGCTCACGACTCTCCCTGGCTCGTTCCCGTTGCACCGCCCTGATACGCAGGGAATGTGCCTCCCACCACTACTGCACCCGAGACGATGATGATGATCCAGCCGACGCGCCCCAGGCCGGTCGCCGTGATCTCCACCGGTGCCTCCGGCCCGAAGCGGGTCCCCTCCTGCGTCGCCAGCTGGGCCCGCACCATCACCACACCGTTCGCGGTGCTGTGGAGGGTGACGTTCACCGTCCGTTGCTCGCCCGGCTCCAGGGCCACCAGCTCCGATGATTCGACCCAGATACGTTTGGGGGAGTTGCTGGTGAAATTCACCTTCACCGTCACTTTGACGGGTAACGGATTGGTGATCGTGACGGGGAATTCGTTCTTCTCGGATCCCATCACGAACTGGCTGGAGACGCTCAGCCTGACCTTTGTGGCATCCAGTTTCTCGCTGGGGGTGGCGCTGACGAACGCCATCGCCTCCGCCTCGGAATTGAAGCCGCTGCTGAAGGAGCGCGCCGCGATTGCCGCGTTCAGGGCTTTGCGATCGGTACCAGTGACCTCCTCCAGGAGCTGGGATGAGTCGAACATCCCCTGTATCTGGGATCGCAGCTTGGGCCATGGGGTTGCCTGCGTGGTGGTGTCCGCATAGCGCGCCTGCTCTCGGGGTTCGGGGAGGGTGGCGGCGGTCTCGGCCCCCTCCAGCAGGGCGGCGCGGTCGATGTCCGCCGCGGAACGCACCAGATGGATCGTCGGCGAGCCATCGAGCAGTCCCTCCGCCAGGCGGCGGCCGGCGATCTGGGCCTCGGTGAGGGTGTTGCCGGGGCCGATGCCGGGAAGCACCAGGGAGGACACGCGCAGGGCGTGGGCTTTGACGCTGTGGTCCGTGGTGCTAATCGTCCCGCTGGAGGTGAAATTGTTCCCGAACACCTTCTTAAAGCCGTGGAGTGCGAGGGTCAGCGCCAGGTCCTGGCTGTCGTTGTCCCCCAGGTCCGCGACAAGCGGAGCATCGGCTATGGCCCCGAGCTCAGCGGTTTTCAGGGCGGTCTCCGACCAGCTGAGTGCGGTCTCGAAACTGCTGAGGTCCCCGGTCGCGTGGAGCCGCGCCAGGTCGGGATTCCCGAAGGGCAGCCGCATCACCCGTCCCGCACTGATCAGGGTGTTGAGCCGGTTCAAGAAATCCTGTGCGTTCTGGCTGGGTGGGGTGCGGGTTCCGGCCACGGTGTGTTCCTCGGCTAGGGCCCGGACCTCCACCAGCAGCGACGGGTCCAGGAGGGTGTACGCGCCTGGCTTCTCGGCTGCGGCCAGGAGCTCGGAGGCTCACCGACCAGCTGGGACTCCAGGGAGTCGTTCTGGAAGTCGCTGCCGTCCAGTAGGGTCGGCTGGGCAGCGAGCTTGACGACATTCGACACCGGCAGTGGTTTCTTGGACGCGATGGCCAGCACGCGGCCCCGTCCCGCCGTGAGATGGTTCCCGTCAGGGGCGTCGGCCCGCAGATGGACCCCCAGCAGATAGGCGCTGTCAGCCTTGGGCAGGTTCAGGTCTTGGATGGTCGCGCTCACCGTGAACCTCATCGAGGCTCGGGCGCGAGCTCTCCCAGGTCCTGGTAGTTGTTGGCCCCCACGAGCCTTCTGCCGAGTGGCTGCGTGGGCTCGGAGGTGAGCGTCTGCTGGAGGTCGTCGTGTTCCGTGATGGGGGCGGTGGAGCGCCAGAAATGGGCGCTGGCCTTGCTGAGGGAATGGTCAGTGTTGTTGCGCACCGTGCCGCTGATGGTGATGATCTGGTCCGGGTGGGACAGGTCCAGCAGCTGTGGGGAGACGGAACTGATGTTCACATCGACGCTGCCCTCCGCCCGGGCAGGGGAGGCGACAACGCCAGTGATGACCGCTGCCAGGAGCAGCACCCACGTCATCAGCCGTCTCATCACCGGACCATCGTAGTAGGCGGGATCACCGGACCGGGAGGTGCTGGTGGCCGCCGCTCGATCCGGTGCGGTCATGTTGGCGTTGCGGATGGCGATGAGTAATGTTCGCAGCACACGACAGGGGAGCGCAGTAGCGCTGAGAGTGCGGAGACCGCAGACCCTCGAACCTGAACCGGTTAGCACCGGCGTAGGGAGTCGGGAATCTCTGATCGCGGGGTGAATCAGGTGTGCCTGCGTCGCGGTCTCCCTGAGGAGTCCGGGTAAAACCGGTAGACCACAGGAGCTGACATGACTGAAACCGCCGGCAAGGCGAAACCACAGTTCGCTGCCGGAGGACCGTTCGCGTGGCGGTCCGTCGACCTGGTGACCCTCGCGATCCTCGGCGTTGCGCTAGGGGTCGCGTTCTGAGGGGTGGGACCTGCTGCTGTACCCGGCGGTTTCCACGGTGTTGAACGCGGCTTTTCCCACCCTGGCCAGCCCTGACCCTCGGCCTGTGGGTGCTGCCGGCTGTCGTGGGTGGATTCGTGGTCCGCCGCCCTGGGGGCGGCACTGTTGTGCGAACTCGTGGCCGCCACCGTCGAGGGCGCTCCTGGGGAATCAGTGGGGACTCAATGTGATGGTCTCAGGACTGCTGCAGGCCCTCGGGGCCGAGATCATCCTCGCGGTGTTCCTCTGGCGGAGTTTCCGCCTCTGGACCGCAATGCTGGCTGGTGCTCTTTCAGCCGTCCTGGGAGCTGTGTGGCTGGGGAATGGTGGGTCTACCAGGGGAATACACCATGGGAATGAGGCTTGTAGCCCCTCGGATGTGCCGTGATCTCCTGCATCGTGGCGGCTGGTGCCGGGGGCTGGCTGCTGGTGAGGGTGATGGCCGCCACCGGGGCGCTGAATGCCTTCCCGGCTGGCCGGGAGCATCTGGCTCAGCGTGGCTGAACCAGGTGAGCTGCGAGCGGTCTCGCTGGCCTGGCGGCCCCTGGGTGCTGGCCGTCCTCTTCTCGATGGCATCGACCTGAAGGTCGCGGCGGGGAGCGGGTCCCTGCTGGCGGGGGCAAGCGGTGCCGGGAAGTCCACGCTGCTGCGTGCCTTCGCCGGGGTACTGGAAGACCACGCGCCAGGTGAGCTCTCAGGCGAGGTGACGGTGGGAGGCCTGCCTGCTGCGGCGGGCCGCAGCGACGTGGGGTCTGGTCAGCCAGCAGCCCTTCGACTCGGTGGTCGCCGAGAGCGTGGGACGCGATACCGCCTTCGGGCCTGAGAATCTCGGCCTGCCGAGGCCCAAGATCCACGACCGGGTATCCGAGGCCTTGGGGCTGGTCGGCTTCCCCTACGGGCCGCAGCACTCGACCGGTGCCCTCTCAGGTGGGCAGGCCCAGCGCCTGGCGCTGGCTGGTGTGCTGGCGATGAGCCCCAGGGTGATCCTGCTGGACGAGCCCGGGGCGATGCTCGATGCCCCGTCAGCTGGCCAGCTCCGCGCCGCGGTGGATGACATCTGCGCTCGCATCGGGGCGACCCTGGTCGTCGCCGATCACGACATCGCAGGCTGGACGGGGATCGTGGAACGCCTGGTCGTGATCGATGCGGGGAGGGTCATTGCCGACGGCTCCCTGCAGGAGGTGTTGGAGAGTCACGACAGCCACCTGCTTGAGCTCGGGCTCTGGGTCCCAGGTGCGCCCGACCCTGAGCCCACTGAGGTCCTTCTCGGAGCGGACCGGCCTGGTGGCCATGGAGAGGCTGTGGCGAGTGCCCAGCGAGTCGTTGCCGACCGGACCCCGCCGCTCACCTTGAGGAGCGTGCAACGCGACCCCTCGGTGAGAGTGCTCGACGGAGTTGATATGGAGCTCCGGGCAGGTGAGCTGGTGGCGCTGCAAGGAGACAGCGGAGCGGGAAAATCCACCCTGCTCTCCGTTCTCCTGGGAGCGTTGCCCGTGGTCGCGGTGAGGTCCGGGTCAGGGACGGCGATGATCCTGCACGTCTCACCTCCCGGGAGCTGGCTGCCTGGGCGGGCTGGGTACCCTCAGTTTGCTGAGAGCCTCATGGTGGGGGACACGGTGCTGTCCTGCCTGACCGTCACAGCGCTGGCGCTGGGACAGCCCCAGGAACAGCTGGAGCTCAAGGCCCTGCGGCTGCTCGCTGCGGTTGGCCTTGAAGGCTTGGAGGAGCGTCACCCCCTGAGCCTGTCCGGTGGGGAGCAGCGACGCCTGGCGGTGATCTGTGCGGTGCTCCATGGTCCTGCGATGCTTCTGGCCGATGAACCGACGGTGGGCCTTGACCGCCTGGCCTGGGCCGCTGTGGCGGGGGTCCTGCTGGAGGCGCGGAAGGCAGGCAGTGGAGTGCTTGTCGCCACGCATGACGCCTCCCTCGTGCGGCTCACGGACCGACAGGTCCACCTTGAGCCTGTCGGGCAGGTGACGCAGCAGGAGCAGGGAGGACGCTCTCAGGCAAACCCGGGACGGCCTGGACCGGCGAGCTTGCTTGAGCGGGCTGGGCCGCTTTCCCTGCTTCTCGGGGCCATCATGCTCACCGTCTCGGGGCTATTCACTAAGGGAGTCATGCCTCTCGGGGGCGGGGTGGCAGCTCTGGTCATCGTGGGGATGCTGTTGCTGAGATTCCGGTTTCCACTGGGGTGGCTTTGCGCCGCCGGTCATCGCTGTTGTGTCCGTTGCCTGGTCCAACTGGCTTCTGTCCGATCCGCGAGCGGTGGAACCCGCCCTGGTGGCGGCGCTGCGGGTCGCCTTCATCGTGCTACCTGGTGTGGTGGCGGCCTCGTTCCTCGACCCCACGGCGCTGGGGGATCACCTTGGAGGGCGGCTGCGGCTGCCAGCACGTCCTGTTCTGGCTGTGGTGGCGGCGCTGCGGCGTCTCGACAGGTTCGCGGTGCTCTGGCAGGAGATGGCGCAGGCACGGCGGGTTCGTGGCATAGGTCCCGGGAAGTCACTGACTGGCAAGGCACGTGAATGGGGAGCGCTGTGCCTTGTCCCTGCTCGTCGAATCGGTCAGGCAGGCCGGGAGGCTCACGATCGCCATGGACTCGCGCGGTTACTTGGCTCTAGGACCCCCGGACCTGGCTCGGGGAGAGTGCCTGGACCCGGTACGACAGCTGCGTGGTCGCGGTCGCAGGCGTGCTGGCCGCGGTGCCCCATCTGCTTACTTTGCTCAACTGACCATCGACTCCTCCCGGCGCTGCTGACTGCGGCAGGCCTGGAGGGCCTCCTGGATAATGAGCACTGACTCCTGCCCGAGATCCCGCCCGGCAGCCCGGGCCGCACGTGTGAGCTGCAGCACCTGCCTATCCACCCCAGCCCGGTCACCAGCCTGGGCGAGGCAGACGGATGCGCCGCACCACCAGCGGCTCCACCTCGCCGGCAGCGCGGATTCCCTGGGAGATGGCCCAACCCGCGGTCTCGTGTTCCCGTCGCGCCATACAGCGGTCCGCCAGCATCGCAGCGGCGTCGATGATCATGCTCACCATGTCGCTGCGCAGCTGCTCCGCCCAGCTCCATTGGAACTCGAAGCTTCCCAGCGGCGCTCCCTCACCAGCGCGAGTGCCTCAGCAAGCAGCGACTCGCTTGCACGGTTGACGCCGCCGGCGAGCAACAACTGGAACCTCTCCCCAGTCGCTCGAGACGGTGTCGGCCAGCTGGATGCGTCCGGAATAGGCATCTGGCAGGTGCTCTCCGTCTGGGCCGGTGCCCAGCCAACTGCGCAGCCGCGACATATTGGAACGCCTGGTGCTCTCGGCGACCATCAGCGACTCGCGCATCTGCGTGGGGGTCGCCCCGGGATTGGACAACAACCAAGCACAGCATTCAAGGCAGCGTCCTGCTGCCCTATGGGGTCGTTGCCCGTCGCATGCCACCAGCTCCACCTCCCCTAGGAGAAGCAGTGTCGGGGAATCAGGTTCGGCGGCCATGTGCGGATCCTTGGGTCGGCTGCCGGGCAGCGGGTTCTCATCGAGGGGAAGGGGATCGTCGCGCCACCATGGGGCGGGCTCCGAGCTGGGGTTGACTGAAGAGGCGAACAGATTGACCAGGGCATGCTGGGCAGGTCCGGAGATGAGCTGTGGGTTGAAGGTGTCTCCCGCATCCAGCGTTGCCTTCTGCTGATCCCTGAGATCGAGATGACGGCCTAGCGCAGGTGGCCGTCCCCGCAGCGGAGCCATCACGCTGACGCCCACATCGCCGAGTTCAATTGCCCGGATGACCCGGCTGGCCTGCTGCGCTGTCAGGGGATCGCAGAAGATGAACACCGTGGGGTGAAGTCCGCAGCCCGGTCGGGGTCTGCGCGAACGGCCTTGAGGGATTCGAGCTGAGTGCGACCCCTGCGTCTGCCGCAAAGCTGTTCCAACTGCCCGAGGGCCTCTTCGGAGTTGGAGAGCACCGTGAGGCGGGGATCGTCGACGGTCTCCTCCCAGGATTCCTCGGGATGCACAGCGACCACATCCACCTCAGATGACCACTCCGCGCAGAGCAGGCTGGTCCAAGCGCTGGCCGTCGCGCCAAGGATTTCTGGCTGGGCTCCGGACAGCCAGAGACAGCAGCTTTCCTCCAGGACGACCCAGACCTCCCTCCTCGCCGCGCCAGCCCAGCAGTACTGCGGTAGGCGATGCCGGAGTGGTGGTCTCGGAGCCGGGTTCGGTGCCACGCTTTCCCAGGGCGGTCCAGAACCGTTCCAGAGAGGCCGGCACGGGGAGGATGCGGCGCCCTATGGCACGTTCATGCAGGGCGCCCCGGCGCCGAAGCGACAGGCCCGTGATGACACCAGCTGCCAGCAGCCCGCCAATTGGCCCGAGGTAATGGGACAGATCGACGCGATCCTCCAGCGCTGGCGATTCCGCCTTCTCGGAGGCTGTGGGAGTTTCGGAGGCTGGGGCGGTTGCTGGCGGAGAGGTCCCCGGCGGTGCTGACGGCTCAGCGGAGGGTGGGCTCTGATCCGGTGTGCCGGCGGTGGGCGGAGGACCAGGCGACGTTTTTTCCGCGGCCGCTATATCGGCTCCGGGCAGGGTCAGGACCCATCCTTGGTCGATCTCGTCGGGGTCCTGGATCTGGTCCTGGTTGGCGTCCTGCAGCTCAGGCCAGCGCTCGGGATCACCGAGGTGCCCTATCCGCCAGCTGCCAGAGAGAATCGCCCCGCTCAACCGTGATCGTCAACGGCAGGCGCAGGACTCTTCCCGGGGCCGGTGGATGGTCAATGTCGACCCCGGGGTTCGCAGCCACCAGCTGACGCCATCGTTCGCCTGCTCCGAGTTCGCGTTCGGCTATGTCCCAGAGCTCATCGCCCTGCCGCACCCTGTACTCACGCCAGCTGCCGGATTCCTGCTGGGCGTCCTGGGGAGCCAGTTCCCCGGGTGCGCTGGGCTGGGCCTCGGCCGGTGCCGCGATCGCCATGGGTGCGCCGTCGGGAAGAGGGGTGGCGTTGGCTGCAAACAGCGGTGATAGTGCGGTGGCGACAAGCAGGGCAACCGCCGGGCGGAGCCAGCTGGTGCCCGGCAGGCTGAACCTGATCCTTCCCCGTGACACGGTGCGAAGCAGTTCCCCAGCCGTGGTCAGTGCCAGCAGGGCCCATGCCAGCCAGCCCACCAGGGACAGCAGTCCCAGGGTGATGCGGCCGTCGTCGGGGCGTAGGAGAGCAGTCCGCCAATCCACCGTGACCAGATCCGTCACGCGTCCCCAGCAGACAAGCAGCCAGGGAACACCCAGCAACAGCAGGACGAGCGTGAGGACGGCGGCCACAGCCGCTGCGACTCGCTTCATACCGGGATTCCTTCCGGGTGTTGTGGTCATGGCACCCTCATTTGGGGAGTTTGGCCTCCACGAATTTCGTGATCACCGTGATCACAATCAGGGCTATGGTCACCGCTCCAGCCAGCAGAATGGCATTCTCCGTGGACTGCGACAGTCCACGCTCGTCCCGGCGGGGAAGGATCAATCGGTTCAGCTGCTGTTCTAGGAGGATCAGTATCGGGGACATGCTTCCTTCTTCCCTATCTATCGTCATTTTGGTTGGTTGTGAGCTGGAATATCCGTTTTCCACAGGGCCTGTTCATTCCGGGTCCTCAACGACCCACGAGAATGAACAACGGCGGGATGATGAACGTCAGGCCCAGGATCAGCGCTGGCAGGGTCATCCATATCGTCAGGGCCTCGGTGTCTTCCTGCGCCCCTGGTCCGCTGCTGCGAGAGATGGGCTTCCCGCAGCTCCCGGACCCTGGCCTGCAGGGTTTCTGCCAAAGCCGCGCCCTGTTCCTCTAGGCGCATGATGTCGGCGAAATCGCCCAGCTCCGGCAGATCCCACTCGTCAGCGATGCTGTGTAGTTCACGCCAGGGCGTGGTCTGCTCCAGGCGGCATCTTTCCAGGCCTGCCGCCATGCGGCGGAACAGCGGCGCATCCGAGATCGTCGCAGCCTGGGTGACCGCCTGGGTGGCGGACGCATTCGCCAGTCGCTCCAGTGCCACCAGGTCGAAGAAGGTATGGACAGACTCGGCGGTGCTCCTGCGCACGTGCCGGGAGGCTTTGGAAAGTCTCAGATCCGTCAGGAAGTAGCCTCCCACCCAAGCAGTGGGCTCAGAATGAGGGGCATGGGAGTGGCCGGGCTTCCCAGGAGAACCTGCATGACGAGCCAGACCACTGGAGCCAGCATTCCCGCTATCAGCAGCACCAGCTTCTCCGCGAAGAAGTCAGCGACGCTCCGCCCCGACAGCAGAAGAAGCCGCTGCTGTCTCCGGCTGACCGGGAGATGCAATGTGGACTGCAACCAGCTGCCAGCCGCTTCAAGCCCATGCCTTTCAGGTTTTTCTCTCGTGGTGTGGGGGCTGTGCCATCCAGGACCGCCAGGGCATCGGCCAGTCGCACAGGTGAGCGCAACGCGCCGATGACGATCAGCAGGACCCCTGCGCCTATCACCATCCCCGCCAGCATCAGGGAACCCATGAGCCCCATCAGTTTCCTCCCTCAGGAAACGTGCACCCGGTTTCGGCAGGGTGCGTCGCCGCAGACATCAGGAGCGCCCCCACGTACAGTCCCACCAGCAGCAGGGCCAGGAGTTGTCCGATGGGTGTCGTATAGGGGCGAAGTATCCGGGGGACAACAGCCACACCCCGGCGAGAATCGCGAGTGTGATGACCACCACCTGGCGCACCACAGCGCGGGGTTTGGCGCGTTCTGAGGCGATCTCGCGTAGCGCCCGCAACCGCATCTGGGTGTTCTCGGCTAGCGCTGCGAGCATCGGGCGGGCCCTCAACCCCGCCCCGGGAGGAGGCTATAGCCAGCGCAGCCAACACACCGTCGGCATCCGCGGACTTGAGCTCATCGGCCATCGCGATCAGGGCGTCACTCGTGGTCCAGCCCAGGTCAAGCCTGGCCACCACCCGGGCGACTGGCCTTGTCAGGGCTTTGGGAACCTGGCTGCGGGTGGTGATGATGGCGTCCCGGATGGATTTTCCTGTGGCTATGGAGGGTCCAAGGAAACGCAGCCACCGGTCCAGAGCCGCCAGTTTGTCCACCTCCGGGTTGGCGGGCTCACTCAGCAGGTAGGGGACGCCGAGCAGTACAGCCGGGATCAGGACCAGGGGCTGCCAGCCAGCCGGTACTAATGCCGGTCACGACGCCAGCCGTCAGGGAGGCCCCAATCCAGATGCGGCCACGTGGTGTGATCATCCGCCAGCGATTTGCCAGCCGGGCAGACAACGGTTCCCCTGCGGGAGAGGGTTGCACCCGGTGCCGCAGGCCCGTCAACAGCAGGATCACCCCTGTGACGGCGAGGGCTCCGCTCCCGGCGGCGATCAGCGCTCCCATGACGTCTCCTGAAAGCAGCCAGCTCCGCTGACATTCCCGCCTCCGGCTGGAACAGCGGAGACAGGGCCGGCCCGGTACACGAGATGGGTGGTGGGGCGGTTGTTCTCGATGACCCCCGTGAGCTGTCGCACCTCACTGACGAAACGTCGCCGGGTCCCACCGCGCCAGGTGTCGTCCTGCAACGTCACATGGATGATGAAGTTGATGTTGTGGGCGATCTGCCGCATCGCCTCCTCGACGGTCAGGACCCCGCCCAGTGCGACGCGGGCCGCCAGCCGGTCGATGGTCGAGGTGGCGGAATGCGAATGGGTGGTGGACAGAGTGCCGGCGCCCGCCTGCATCGCCTCGAACATGGCGCCTGCCTCGGCGCCCCGGACCTCGCCCACGACCAGCCGGGACAGGTTCTGGCGCAGCGCCTCAGGGATGAGATCGGCCACACTCCACTCCCCGACATGCCGGTCGCCCTGCTGCTCTCCGAGCCCCATCTTCGCCTGGAGCGCCAGCATGTTACGGCGTCCAGGCTGCAGGTGGGTCAGCAGCTCGTAGTCGGTTTCCAGGGTCCCGAAACGCTCTGTCGGAGGGATCTCCGCGATCAAGGCACGTAGCAGGGGTGGTCTTCCCCGCGCCCTGGTCACCGGAGATCACGATCGACTTGCGGGCCAGCACCGCCTGTGCGAGCAGGCGGGCCCAGCGGCACCGGCAGCATGCCCGTGTCGGTCAGCTCCCTCAGGTTCACGGAGGTCAGTGTGTGCTGCCGGATGATGACGGAGGGACGATGACTCAGCCCGAACCCGATGGCGTGCAGGCGGAACCGGCTTCCGAGTGCCACGGTCATCGTCGGGTGGGCGTCGTCGAAGGGACGTGGCGGATTCGCCGTCTCACCCAGGAACCGCACCGCCTCGATCAGCTCCTCGTCGGAGTCGGCCACAGGCGGGTGCTCCTCCCTGCGCCCGTCGCCGTACTGGATCATCACCGAGTCCCAGCCGGTGATCTCGATATTCTCAGCTTCCGGAATGCTGAGGACCGGGCTGAGCCTCCCATACCCAAAGATCGCCTGCGTCACTGCCTCGGCGTAGCTGCTTTCCAGCTCCATGGGCCACAGCGCTGCCCCCTCGCTGCTGAGGCGTTCGGCATGGGCGTGCACGACCCCACGGATGATGGCCCTGCCTCTCGCCTTCCGGTCGTCCTCAGGCATCACGGTGCCGTGTTCCGTGAGCCACTGCTCGCTCGCCTGCCCGATCTGCTCGGCCGCCTGCCTGCGCAGCGAGACCACGAGCTGCCAGTCGATGTCGGGGCTGGGCGGCAGGTCCTCATCCAAGAACCGGTGACGAGGCGCCGCCGACGGATGCCAATCAGAGGTGGCCAGGGCTGCGAACGCCCCCGACAGGCTGAGTGGCTTGGAGGCATCGCTGGTCATGGCGCACCTTCTCCCAGCAGCAGTTTGCGTCTGAGTCCTTTGTCCCGCTCCAATTGCTGGGTGAGGTCCAGGGCAGTGGCCCGGTAGGGAGCTCAGCAGCGGCGAGCTGCGGAACCGGCGAGGAGGCGTCAGGCCGATGGCTCAGGACCCCGGCTGGCTGCGGTGCCCACGGAATCTGTGCCCAGCAGCTGACCCCGAACTGGGCAGTGATCTCACGTGCCGAGTAGGGACGGTCCGGGCCGGTGATCAACAGCCCCAGGGGACGGTCCGCGGTGAGGCTGTTGACCTGTTCCACCAGCAGCGGCAGATACAGCCGCGACGCGGCCAGGGACTTCAGATTGCTCTGCAGCACGAAACCGATCGCGTCCGCGACCTCCAGGAGCGCGACCGGCAGGCCCTCGCGGCCGAGCCGCCCGGCGTCGACGATGACATCCATTCCCTTGGCGTCCAGGGTCTCGAAGGCCTCAGCCAGCTCTGGCCAGATGTGGTCGAATAGCCGGACTGCGCCCGGCTGGGCAAACCCTGGGAGGAAGCGGCGTGCGGAGCTGTCGTTCTCGGTGAGGGGCACAGTCTGGCCGAGCAGGTCCGGGCTGAAATCCCTGGCCTCGCGGTGCAGCCGGGCCAGGGTGGCCAGGCCTCTGCCTCCCAGGTCAAGCCCCCGCAGATAGCCTGCCGGGATGGCCTGCGCCGGGTCGCGGTCGCAGTCGGAGAGCATCACATCGCCAGGCCATTGGAGCGTGAGCCCAAGAGCGGTCGTGGTAATCCCGGGGGCACCCGGCCCACCGGTCAGGACGATGACCGACATCACGGCTCCTGGAGGGCGATGAGGGCCAGCTGGTCTGCGGCGATGAGGGCTGCGACCTGGGCGGCACGCTCACCAGAGACGCTGACATCCAGCAGCCATGTGACGCCATCGTCCAGTTTTTTAGGCAGGGTGGCGACCTGGGCCTCGGCGACCGCCGCACTCTCTGCGAGGTTGATCAGCTGGATCCTCTGCCCCGGCACCAGGGTCGTGCTAGGCATCCTGCCGGGACCCAGTTTCAGCCCGACGACGACATTGCCTGCTGGGAACTGCCGGTCTCCCAGATGCCGCCGGGCCGGGAAACTGCCCGCGGGCAGATCGGTGAGAACCCGCTGTCCCACCAGGCTCTCCAGCTCATCCGGGTCTATCCCGGCTTCATAATCGCCCGGCACCTCGCGGATGGTCAGGTCGGTCAGGCGGATCTCCTGGCCACGGACCACGTCATTCGCCATGGCGACGGCCTGCCGGTGCCTGGTCGCCGTCGTGTACAAGGCGGCGGCCCCAAGCGCCCCCAGCACGATGAGCAATACCCCCAGCGCGATCAGCCGCGGGCTTCGACGCGCACGCAACTGGACTCCCTCGGGCGGTATTGCGGAGGGTTCGGTCACTTCATTGTCCCTTCGTCTTGGCGGAAGGACAGGGTTGGTTCGTCCCGTTGCGGCTCTTCTGCCGGGTCGAGGACTTTCCATGTCTTCCGCGTGGCCTGAAATTAACCCACATCTGTGTCCGCCGAAGGGCAGTTAACCAAAAATTAACCTTCCGATTCGGTAACGGCCGCAACGAGAGGAGTAATCCCGCGTCAGAAAGGAAATGGTTGCGAAGGTGTTCCCCAACCCGCGGATGCCAACTAGGCTGCTGGAAGCACGGGGAGCAGGCGTGAATCCGGTCATGCCCCTCCCTCCGGAAAGGAAGTGCCGTTGTGAGTGCAGAGTCGACCGCGCGGGTAAGTCTCAGGGCGCCCCTGACAGGCGTCATGGTGCCTTTAGGAGACGTGCCGGACCCAGTCTTTGCGAGGAAAATGGTGGGGGACGGGTTCTCCATCGATCCCCTTGAGGGCCGGCTGACGTCGCCAGTCAGCGGGAGGTGGTGGACCTTCAACCGTCTCGCCACGCTGTCACCCATACGCAGTGCCGAAAGCCTTGAAATCCTGATGCATATAGGCTTGGACACCGTCCGCCTGGGCGGTGAGGGCTTCCGGGCGCATGTCGCAGAGGGGCAGCAGGTTGGTGCCGGAGATCTACTCATCGACTTTGACCTCGACGACGTGGGGCGCAATGCCAAGTCGCTCCTCACGCAGGTGGTCATTACCAATACCGAGCTGATCTCCGGGATCACCCCGGTCACGGGTCTGGTGAACGCCGGAATCGACGAGGCCGCCGTGGCGGAGCTCAAAGCACGTGAGGAGGGCGATCAGGAGTCGGGGGCCGCTGTGGACGCCGTCTCGAGGCCCTGATCGTGCCGAACCCAACGGGCCTGCACGCCCGCCCAACCGCAACCCTCGTCGCGTTGGCCAAGAAGTACCACTCCGATATCCAGCTGCGCCGGGGCGACGACTCCGCGAACGCGAAGTCCATTGTCGCGATCATGAGCCTCGCGGTGGCCTGCGGTAGAAGGTCGTCGTCACCGCGCATGGAGCAGATGCCAACGAGGCCGTGGAAGCCATATCCCAGGGTATCCGCGAGGGTCTTGGGGAGGATTGCCCAACCCTGCCCAGCGGTGGCGTGGTCGGCACCGAGGACACCACCCCCATGCCCACCATCACGGAGCCAGTCGCGGAGGCTGCCGGCCCGCGGTCAGGGGACTGGAATCTGCTGCTCGGCGCCTCAGCCTCTCCGGGGCTCGGCATCGGGCGTGTGATTCAGCTCCACCATGAGGACATCGTGGTGGAGGAGTTCGCCGAGGACCGTCACAAGGAGCGGCGCAAGCTGAACTCCGCCATCGACCGGGCCTTGCTCGACCTGTCTGCCCTGCAGAAGCGGATGGCGGACGAGTCCTCCGAGGAGAAGGCCGCGATCTTCGCCGCCCACCAGGAGATCCTGGGTGATCCCGAGCTTCTCGACTTGGCTGCCTCGGCCATCGACAAGGGCAAGTCCGCCGCGTTCGCCTGGCGTGGCGCCTTCAACGCCTTCGCCGACCAACTGGCCGGCCTGAAGAACGAGGTGCTCGCCGGGCGCGCCAACGATGTGCGCGACGTCGGGCAGCGGGTGCTTGAGGAGCTCACCGGCCAGCGTTCCGAGAAGGCGGAACTGCCGGAGAACACCATCCTGATCGCCGAGGAGCTCACTCCCTCCGACACCGCGCAGCTGGATCGCAGCCGCGTGGTCGGTTTCGCCACCACGGGTGGCGGGGCCTCCTCACACGTGGCGATCATCGCACGGTCCCTCGACCTCCCCGCGGTGGCGGGAATCGAGGCGCGGGCCCTCGATATCGCCGACGACACCCTGGTGGTCCTCGATGGGTCGAAGGGCACCCCTGCGCATGGGCGTCACGGACGAGGAGGTCGCCCGGCTGCGGAGCGGCAGGCGCGCATGGCGGAGCGCAAGGCGGTCGAGGAGGCCGCCAAGGATGAGCTCTGCCGTCACCACCGACGGCCATCGGGTGGCGGTGGTGCCAACATCGGGGGAGTGGACGATGCGGTTGCTGCCATGGGCAAGGGCGCGGAAGGCGTCGGCTCTGCTACGCAGCGAGTTCGTGTTCATGGGACGCCCACCGCTCCCAGCGAGTCGGAGCAGGCGCAGATCTACACCGACTCGCGCCAAGGCCCTCAAGCCCGAGCAGCCGCTGGTGATCCGGACTCTGGATGTCGGTGGGGACAAGCCACTGGCTCACCTGCCCATCCCGGCCGAGGAGAATCCCTTCCTCGGGATCCGGGGCGTCAGGGTCGGCCTGAGCAGCCCGAGGTACTCCGCACCCAGATCCGGGCGATCCTGGCCTCCGCGGATGCTGGGGCCAAGCTGCACGTGATGTTCCCCATGATCGCCACCATCGACGACTGGCGCCGGGCGAAGCAGATCTTCGATGAGGAACGCTCCAAAGTGCCTGCGTGGGACCGGGTCAGCGTGGGCATCATGATGGAGGTGCCCTCCGTCGCGGTCATGGCCAGGCAGTTCGCGGCCGAGGATGGGTGCGACTTCTTCAGCGTCGGCACCAATGACCCTCACCAGCTACACCCTCGCCATGGACCGCGGCCACCCCAAGCTGGCCAGCCAGGTCGATCCGTGCAACCCAGCTGTGCTGGCTCTCATCGGACAGGCCGCCGAGGCCCTCCATGAGCGCGGCAAGTGGCTGGGCGTGTGGTGGCGTCGCCTCCGACCCGCAGGCGGTGCCGATCCTCGTCGGCCTCGGAGTCGATGAGCTGAGTTGTTCCATTCCCCGCGATCCCCTCGGTCAAGGCGGCTGTGCGTGCGTATTCACGCGAGCGTTGCAAGGAGCTTGCTGACCGGGCGGTCGTCTGTGCCACCCCCGCTGAAGTACGTGCCCTCGTCCCGCTGGACGAGGCGTGAGGAGATCGTCATGTCCACTGCGCAAGAGATCGTCAAGGCCGTTGGCGGCCCGGGCAACATCCAGAGTCTGACGCACTGCGCCACCAGGCTACGTTTCCAGCTGATCGACTCCTCCGGTGTGAAAGTCGAGGAGGTGGAGTCGATCAAGGGCGTCATGGGTGCGGTGCCACAGGCCGGCAACCGGTTCCAGGTCATTATGGGTGGTGCCGTCCAGAACGCCTACAACGACATCAATGCCCTGCCGGAAATGGCGAATGTCGGCCAGCCTAGCGATGAAGAGATCAAGGCAGCAGCTCGCGCGGGTGGTGTCCGTGGCAAGTTCGCCTGGGTGGACTCTGTTCTTCGAGTTTCTCTGACTCTTTTCCGCCCCATCTTGGGAGCTCTGCTCGGCGCCTCGCTATTCATCACCTTTATGTCGCTGATGGTCACGCTGGGCGTGATCGAGAACTGGAACTTGCCGGACGTGACCCTGCCGCCCGACTGGGCATTCATCAACCTGATGTGGCAGTCGGTCTTCGTCTTCCTACCCCTGATGGTGGCCTACAACGCCACGAAGAAGGTCGGCGCCGATCCCTGGGTCGGCTTCGCGGTTATGGCGCTGGTGATGCTGCCGGCATTTGCGAATCTCAAGAGCGACCCGAGTGCATACAAGGCCGTCATCGCCGGGAGCGAGGTCACCCTCGTCAATATCTTCGGCGTCCCGCTGACGATCTTCGATTACAGCTCCCAGGTGTTCCCTGCCGTTGCTCATGGCGGGCCTACTCGGCCCGCTCTACAAGCTGTTAAGAAAGATCATCCCCGACCCCTTGCAGCTGATTTTTCGTGCCGTTCTTCGCGATGCTCATCATGCTTCCGCTGACGGCTTTCCTCATCGGTCCCATCGGGGTCTTCGCCGGCGCCTGGCTGGCGGGTGCCCTTGCAGGCCATCAACGGCTTCTCACCGTTCGTGTTCGCGATTCTCGTCCCACTGGCCTATCCGTTCATGGTGCCGTTGGGACTGCACTGGCCCATCAATGCGATCATGATCCTGAACATCAACCAGCTTGGGCATGACTACATCGAGGGTCCCATGGGCGCCTGGAACTTCGCCTGCTTCGGGGCCGCTGCGGGCGTGCTGGTCCTGGCTGTCCGCGACCGGGACAAGCAAATGAGCCAGACCGCCACCGGCGCGCTGGTCGCAGGCCTGCTCGGTGGTATCTCGGAGCCGGCCCTGTACGGCATCCACCTGCGGTTCAAGAAGATCTATCCGAGGATGCTGGCCGGTTGCGCCCTGGGCGGAATCATCATCGGCTTCGGTGGCGGGCTCAAGGCCGGCGGGTTCGTCTTCTCCTCGCTGCTGACCATACCGATCTTCTCGCCCACGTTCCTCTACGTCATCGCCATTGCCGCGGCGTTCTTCCTGAGCTTCGCCCTGGTGCTCCTCTTCGACTACCGCACGCCAGAGCAGAAGGCCGCCGCCCGCCGGGCCGGTGAACCTGAGGATGCGGCAGCCCCCGAGCCGCGTGTGATCGTGGTCGGCGACGTCGAGACCAATCAGGCCAAGCAGTGGGTCACGGCGCTCGGTGGGGAGAGAACGTGCGTTCCGTCGAGCCCATAGCCGAGACCCGGGTACGGGTCGAGGTTGCCGATGATTCCAAGGTTGACGTCGATGCCTTGAAACGGGCTGGACTGACCGCCGCGGTGAAGGTCGGGGACGGGGTGTGGCACCTTGTCGCCGGTCTCCCGAGGCCGCGCAGTACGCGGAGGGGATGCGACGACGGGTTGCCGCCACCGCAGGCTGACCTTTCCCAATAAGTGGGGTCTTCCAGAGAGCTCTCTGAAGACTCCCACCTATTTGATTTAAAAACTTTTGATTTTTAAATCTTATTAAGGTGTTTCCTGGCCTCAGGAACCATCTCGTCTTCGCGTGAATCCTGCTTCTGGCAAGGGGTTATGTAGGAGTATGAGCTGGTCCTGGGGAATAGCCGGGATGTGGCTCATATACAGGGGTTGGTGGTGGGCCGTGCGAAGACTAGTGTGCGATTCGGCGCTGTTTTCCCATTCGGACCGGAGATACCGAGATGGGAGGAAGAGACGGCAGCCGTCTTGGACCCGTTCGGGTCCCTCGCACAAGGAAAGGCAGAACCTTGCGAAGTAAGAAACTACTAGCCACGGCGGGTGTCCTAACACTCGTCCTTCCGGTGTCAGTGGCCACCGCGGACGAGACGGGAGGCGAGAGCGGCATAGGCGGTCTTGCCGTTCCGGCTCCTGATGGGGAGATCAGTCCTGACGCCGCACAGGAGTTCTTCGAGTCCCAGAGCAAGAGCACCGTCATGGTGGAACTCCAGGGTGACCCCGTCGCCGTGACGGAGGCAAAGACCGAGGGATCGCTCAGCGAGGCCCAGGAGAAGGACATAGAAAGCAAACTGGAGAGTGACCAGGGACAGGTTGCCAAGGCCATTGAGGCCAAGGGTGGACAGGTCGAGGGGCAGATGCAGTCCGCCTTCAATGGGATGCGCGTGACCATCGACAACAACGAGCTGGAATCGCTTAGGTCCGTGCCCGGGGTGAAGGCCGTGCACTCCATCCCCGTGTACGAGCGCAGCAACACTGCCAGTGTGCCCTCCCTCGGCGTCCCGAAGATATGGGAGGGATCCGGCGGATCCACTGGCTACACCGGAGAGGGCGTCAAGGTCGCCGTCATCGACAGTGGCATCGACTACACCCACGCGACCTTTGGCGGCCCCGGCACTGCGGACGCCTACCAGGAGCAGGCGGCAGCAGACGCTCAGGACAAACCCAACCCAGCTTGGTATGGACCCGATGCGCCGCACGTCAAGGGTGGCGTCGATTTCGTCGGTGACGACTACAACGGCAAGAACCAGCCGAAGCCCGACAACAACCCCTCGACTGCACGAAGCAGGGACACGGAACCCACGTCGCCGCCACGCTCGGGGGAGGCGGCGTCCCTCGCTGACGGCCAGGCGTATTCGGCTCCCTACGACCAGAAGACCCACGAGAACCAGTTCAAGGTGGGTCCGGGCGTCGCCCCCAAGGCCGATCTCTACGCCGCACGGGTCTTCGGATGCACGGGATATACGACCTTCATCCCGGAGGCCATTGACTGGGCTGTGAAGAACAAGATGGACGTCATCAACCTGTCGATCGGCGCGGCCTTCGGCAAGGCAACCGACCCTGGAGCGATTGCCGCGGCCAATGCCGTCGCCTCGGGGGTGGTTGTGGTCGCCGCATCCGGTAACCCGGTGAGCAGCCCCTACATCACGAGCGAGCCCGGTGTCGGAGCTGGTGTCATCTCTGTGGCCGCCACTGATCCCTCCAGGGACGGGGGTACGGGACCTTCAGCTCAGCGGGTCCTCGCAGTGGTGACTCAGGGCTGCGCCCAGGTGTTGCCGCCCCTGGTGTGAACATCTCCTCGGCTGCGGTCGGTTCAGGCAATGATGCTAAGCCCTCGATCTGGCACATCCATGGCCACGCCTCAGGTCGCTGGCGTCGCCGCCTCGCCGTCCAGGCCCATCCAGGCTGGAATGCCCAGGAGATCTCCAGCGCGCTCGTCTCAACGGCCGATCCCGGCAAGGTCAGCGGGTACAGCCCAACCCGTGGCGGGGGGCTCATCGATCCCACTGAGGCTACGTCCGCCCAGGTCCTGGCGTTTGGTGACTCAACCGACATCGACGACAAGGTGGTGCGCGACCCCGTCCTCAGCTTCGGGTATCATGAGTCGAACGACACCTTCCAGGAGACCCGCACGATCACCCTGGTCAACAAGGGAGACTCGGAGGCGACCTTCAGCGGGTCGGTCAAGGCAGCCGACGGCAGCCTGCCTGCTCAGGTCAGCCTGAATACAGATCAGGTCACCATCCCCGCGGGCGGTACCGCTGAGGTAGAGGTGAACCTCACACTCAAGGCCTCTGAGATCCCCAGCAGCTATCAGGAGAACGACAAGTCGCTGCGGTACCAGGAGGCCTCCGGCAATGTCGAGTTCACCTCTGGCGACAGGTCCTTGAATGTTCCCTACCTGATGGTTCCCCGTTCCACCACCAACGTGACCGGGCAGACTTCAGATGCCTCCAAGATCAGCTTCCAGAACCAGGACGGCACCTACGAGGCCAAAGGCATGCTGTTCAACTGGGGTATCACCGATCCCCAGGACGATCTCCTGGCAGATGAATCCACAGACGATGCTGGCGTTGACATCGCAAACGTGGGTGTGCAGAGCGGCGATATCTCGGGAGAGAAGCATCTGGCCTTCGCGATCAACAGCCACACTCGTCATTCGAACGCAGCCAGCAACAGATATGAGGTCTCCATCGACAACAATGGCGATGGCAAGGCCGACTCACAGCCTGGTCAGCCTGGATTCCGGCAAGGTGACGGGAAAGAATTACAACGGAATTCCCGAGGTCTTCATCTGCGACCTGGCCAGGAATCGCATCAAGCGGGCCCAGTTCCGCACCATTGCACCCACTGACTCCAGCACGGTGATCCTCATGGTCAAAGCCTCTGAGATCGGTGTGAACGGCAAGATCGAATACTGGGCTGACACCAGCAACCCCTCATGCACGGCAGTGACGTGAGGGACCGTACTGACCAGCACGGTTTCTACGACCCCAGCAACCGGCCCTTCAATGACGGACAGGTCTTCCAAGTCGCTCCCCGGCGGGTCCCAGGACGTGGACACGTCATACAACAAGACGGCCTATGAGGAACAGGGCTCCCTGGGGTGGATGGCAGTGGTGTTCGACAATGGCCAAGGAACCACTGAGGCAGTCACCGGTCTCTCTCTGGCGATGGGGGTTCTTCCCCCTCGCCCAGCAGCGAGCCCACCGTTACGCCGACTTCCCCAGAGCCCTCGTCATCAGCGAGTCCGGGAGAGCCGACCGGCAGCCCGTCCCAGACCGACCCGACGGATCCGGTCACGCCGGATAATCCGGGGCCAGACAGGTAAGCGAGACCGTCCTGCGCAAGGCCCGTCCCAGGGCTCTGCGCTGGGAAGGGAGAATCGAAAATCAGGTGGATCCCGCCGGCCGGCGGGACCACCCCTCAAATTTTATTTAATCTTTGTTTTCATCGCCTGCGGCTCCCGGTTGCCCGGTGTGCTTGGCGCCTGCCACGGGGGATCAGCTGTCTGCGATGAACTCGAACGTCCCGCCGTTCTCACACAGCATAGGGGAGGAGCTGTCGCCGAAGCGGTAGTCGTAGGTCGTATCGCCCACCTTCACCAGGATCCACCAGCCGTCCACCAGGGCCTGTGTGTATTGCGCTCCAGGCTGGGGACATCCGAGAGCGCCGTTGTTCCAGGTGATTTTGCGGGCTTCGACCAGCGTCAGCTCAGAGCCGGCCACGCCACGGGCCTCCAGATCCGCGCGGATGGCATCCATCTGCTCTGTCGGTGGCTCCCGAGACGACCACATAGGAAGAGGACGTGGAGGCCGGAGCTGGGCTCACGAGCTGCGATATCCCGGACGAGGGAGTCGCCCCAGAGCCAGGGTCCTCAGGCTCAGCCTTGGTTCCTGAGGTACAGGCAGCCAGGGACATGATGACCACCATGCCAGCGACTCCAGACAATGGCTTCAGCATGGGTCGAGACTACCCGTGTGCCCAGACATCCCAAGTGCATCTCTGGGAGAGTAACCCTGCGCATTTTGGGGGGTTGTCGTCAAATGCCGCTAAGGTGGAGGATGACTAGGCAGATCTGTCGCAACAATCAAGGGAGATAAACGCGAATGAGCGAGAAGCGCTACATCTACGACCTCTCGGAAGGTGACGCGAGCATGCGGAACCTGCTCGGGGGAAAGGGGGCGGGCGTCGCTGAGATGGCCCGCGTCGGGGTTCCTGTCCCCGACGCCTTCACCGTCACCACCACGGCGTGCGTGGAGACCATGAAGCGGGGCGGTGAGTGGCCGGATGGACTGGCCGGCGAGATCAACGCCGGCCTGGCCAGGCTGGAAGAACGCACAGGATGCAAGCTCGGCGGGTCGGAGAAACCCCTGCTGGTCTCGGTCCGCTCCGGTGCTGTGTTCTCCATGCCCGGGATGATGGACACCATCCTCAATCTTGGTGTCTCCGATGATTCGGTGGCGGCCATCGCCGAGGAGTCCGGCAATGAGCGTTTTGCCTGGGACTGCTACCGGCGTTTCATCCAGATGTACGGCGAAGTAGTCGAGGGCGTCCCGGCATACGCCTACGAGGACGCCCCTGACCGAGTTGAAACGCAAGCGTGGCGTCGAACTCGACACCGATCTTGGCCCCTGATGACCCTCAAGGAGCTCGTCGGCACCTTCAAGCGAGATCAGCAACGATCACCTGGGTGGTGAATGGACATCCGATCCTGTCGAGCAGCTGCACCGGGCCGTGAACGCCGTGTTCCGTTCCTGGCAGAACCCCCGGGCTGAGGTGTACCGCCGCGCGAACAACATCCCCTCCGACCTGGCACGGCTGTCAATGTCATGCAGATGGTCTTCGGGAACCGTGGCGACGACTCCGCCACCGGCGTGTGCTTCACCCGGAACCCCTCGACCGGCGCGAAGGAACTCTATGGCGAGTTCCTCGTCAACGCCCAGGGCGAGGATGTGGTGGCCGGCATCCGCACCCCCGCGGCCGCTTGCGGAGATGAACGAGGTGCTGCCTGAAGCCTATGAGGAACTCGTCTCCACCATGCGCAAGATGGAGGCCCACTACCGTGACATGCAGGACATGGAGTTCACCGTCGAGAACGGCAAGCTGTTCCTGCTGCAGACCCGAACGGCAAACGCACCGCCGCGGCAGCGCTGAAGGTGGCCTCCGACCTGGTGGACGAGGGGGTCATCACCAAAGAGGAGGCGTTGCTGCGGATCGAGCCAGCGCAGCTGGACCAGCTGCTGCATCCCGCCATCGATCCCTCCCCACAGCGAGAAGCCCATCGCCAGGGCCTCGCCCGCGTCCCCGGGGCCGCTGTCGGCGAGGTGGTCTTTGACGCCGACACCGCCGCCGAACGCGGCGGGCGTGGCGAGCCGGTCGTGCTGGTGCGCTACGAGACCACACCCGACGACATCCATGGGGTCATCGTCGCCCAGGGGAGTGCTCACAGCCCATGGCGGTATGACCTCCCACGCGGCTGTGGTGGCACGAGGCATGGGCAAACCCTGCGTCGCGGGCGCCTCCGGCATCCACATTGATGCGAAGGGGCGCACCTCACTGTCGGGGACAGGGTGATCCGGGAGGGTGAGGTCATCACCCTCGACGGTTCCACCGGTGACGTTTTCGGCCAGGCCATCGAGCTGATCCCGCCGCGTATCAACGAGGACTTCCAGCGTGTGGTCACCTGGGCTGATGAGGTCCGGGAACTCGGGGTCCGCGCCAACGCCGACAACTTCGAGGACGCATCCAAAGCCCGTGAACTGGGTGCGGAGGGCATCGGCCTGTGCCGCACCGAACACATGTTTATGGCTGCCGACCGCCTGCCTGCGGTGCGGCGGATGATCCTCGCTGAAACGCCGGAGGCCCGCGCAGACGCTCTCGATGAGATCCTGCCGATGCAGCAGGCCGACTTCGAATCGATCTTCACCGCCATGAAGGGCCTGCCCGTGACGGTACGGCTCGACTCCGCCACTCCACGAGTTCCTGCCGAACCTCGTGGAGCAGTCGCTGCTGGTGCAGCGCCTCGAATTGACAGGCGGGGACCCCTCGGAGCTGGAAGCGGCACGCGCCACCCTCGCCCAGGTCAAACGGCTGCACGAACTCAACCCGATGCTCGGCACCCGTGGCTGCCGCCCTGGCGATGCTGTGCACCCGAAATCCCCGCCATGCAGACCCGCGCCATCATCCGTGCCGCCCTCGCGGTGCTGGAACGTGAGGGCCAGACCGTCGGCGTGGAGATCATGATCCCCCTCGTCGCCCTGGCCAGGGAACTCCAGGTGCAACGCGAGATCGTGGAGCGCACCGTCGCTGAGGAGCTGGAGGCGGCGGGCAAACAGCTGGAGGTGACCGTCGGCACGATGATCGAGCTGCCGCGCGCTGCCCCTGGTCGCGGACCAGATCGCGGAGCATGCGGACTTCTTCAGCTTCGGCACCAACGACCTCACCCAGACGGGGATCGGCATCAGCCGGGACGACGCGGAGAACGGCTTCCTCACCCAGTACGTCACGAGCAAGGTGCTGGAACGCAACCCGTTCGAGTCCATCGACGTGAACGGTGTGGGCCAGCTGGTTGAGATCGGCGTCGCCAAAGGACGGGCCGTCAAACCGAACCCTCAAGACAGGTGTCTGCGGTGAGCACGGCGGCGACCCCGACTCGGTGGAGTTCTTCCAGTCCGTCGGGTTGAACTATGTCTCCTGCTCCCCGTACCGCGTGCCCATCGCCCGGTTCGCCGCGGCCAAGGCGGTGCTGAAGCAGCGCGAGGACTGAGCCACACCGGACGACCTGTGCCCCGGTCCCTCAGGGACCGGGGCACGTTGCTTTCACATGCTGCGAGGATCGCTGAGGGCGGGCCGGCAGGTCAGGTATCGTCTGCCACCCTCATCGGAGGCGGTCAGGACCAGCATATCCATGCCATAGACCTCGCTGAGGTTTTCGCTGGTCAGCACAGCCTCGCTCGGGCCCGATGCGAAGAACCGGCCGTTCCTCATCAGTGCGACGCGCGATGGATAATAGAACGCCTGATCCGGCAGGTGCGTGATCATCACGACGGCCTTGTCCTGCTCGTGGGCAAGGGTGTGCGCGGTGGAGATCACAGTGGTCGCGTTCCGGTAGTCGAGGTGGCTGGTCGGCTCGTCCATCAACACCACGCCGGTACGCTGGGCCAGGGCGCGGGCGATCAGGACCAGCTGCCGCTCGCCGCCGGAGAGCTGCGTGTACGGCTCGAAAGCCAAGTCCTTGAGCCCCACTGTCTCCAATGCCTCCAGGCAGATGACGTTGTCCTTCTTGGTGGGGGAGGCGAAAGGCGGCAGGTGCGGGTGCGTCCCATCTTGACCACGTCCAAGACCGTGAACGGGAATGGCGCGGAGTGGTCCTGAAAACCATGGCCAGCCGCTGCGCCAGCTGCTTTACCCCTCAGCGACGCCACGTCGTCGCCGCCGACTGTGATGCGCCCCGAGGTGGGTTTGCACTCGCCCAGGATGGTGCGCATCAGCGTTGACTTCCCACAGCCATTGGCTCCCCAGGATGATGAACACCTCACCGGGCGAGACCTCGAAGCTGATGTCCCGCAGGACGGGCTTGCCTGGGTGGTAGCCGAACTCGACGTCTGTGACGCGCAGCACCGGGTTCATCGGGTCCACACCCCTTTAGAACGCCGCAGGAGTATCGCGAAGAACGGCGCCCCCACCAACGCGGTGGGGATCGACAGGGGCAGAGAGGACCCGACACGGTGCGGGTCAGGCTGTCAATGGTCAGTAGGAACGCCGCACCCAGCACAGCTGCGATCGGCACCAGTTTCCGGTGGTCAGGGCCGACGAGGATGCGCGCCATGTGGGGATCACCAGGCCCACCCAGCCGATCGCACCGCTCTGTGACACCGCAGTCGCGGTCATCGCCGTCGCGCAGACGATGGCGATCAGCCGGGTCCGTTGTGCGTTGGCGCCCAATGACCGCGCCTCGGCGTCTCCCATCGTTAGCAGGTTCAGCTGCCATGTGATCACCATGAGCACCGCTAGCCCCGCCACGATGATGGGGGCGGCGAAGGCCAGGTTCTCCCACCGCATCCCGGACAGGGAACCCATCAGCCAGAAGGTGATGGCGGGCAGGTCGTCCTCGGGATCCGCCAGATACTTCATGATCGAGACCCCGGCGTTGAAGATCGAACTGACGACTCACCCTCGACAGCACCAGTATGATCGTCGGGGTCATGTTCTTCACCCTCGCCAGCGTGTAGGCGAGGAGAACACCCAGGATGCCCATGCCGAAGGCGAGGCTGGGCACCAGCGGGGAGAAGGCTCCGGACAGGAGAATGGCCAGTGCAGCCCCGAAGGAGGCGGCCGCCGATACCCCGAGTATGTCAGGGGAGACCAGGGGTTGCGGAACACGCCCCTGATAGACGGCTCCCGAGCAAGACAGCGCCGCCCCGACCAGCACCGCCATCAGGGTCCTGGGCCAGCGCACCTCCCAGACCACCTGGCGTCGAGCTCCCGCCAGGTGTGCTCCACGGCGAGAAACCTTGAGACCATGATGCGCACGGCCTCCCAAGGATCAATCGCATAGCGGCCCACCAGGAAGGAGACGGCGACGATAGCGGTCAGCGCTGCCAGTGCGAGAGCGAAGACGAGCCAGAAGGGGGCCGGGCGGTGGTCCCGGGACTTCACCGGGGTCTCCGCCCGCTCAGCGTGGTCATCGCTGGATCAGCTTCGGTGGAAGCTGAAGACGTCCTCGACGCTCTGCCCATCAGAGAGGCCGAAAAGATGCTTGAGGTCGGCCTCATCCAGATCGAAGCCGAAGTATTCCTTGTAGAAGGCCTTCGTCTTGGCCTCCATGTCGATGTCCTTGAACAGCTCTGGGTGAACTGCCTTGGCGAAGAAGTACATGTTGAGGTATTCTCCGGGGCCGTTGTAAGCCCAGGCCATGGCGTCCCTTCGGGATGACGATGATGTTGTTGTTCTTCACCGCTTTCAGACCCGAGAACGTTGAATCGGACGTGATGGTGTCCCTGATCTGGGCGCTGTCAACCAGCAACAGTTCGGGATCCCAGCTGAGGAGCTGCTCCGGGTCGATCTTCGTCTGGCCAGACGGTCCCTTGGACTCACCCGTCGCACCAACTCCGGCATTGACGCCGCCCGCGAGGGTGATGAGCTCCTGGCCGATGGCGGAGCCGTTGTTGGCCTGCAGGGAATCGCCCGCGCCGGAGAGCTGCACGACCGTGGGACGTTCCGACTCCGGGATGCTCGCCGTCTTGGCCTCGATCTCGGACTTGATCGCCAGATACTCCTGCGAGTACTTGTTGGCCTTGTCCAGCTGCACACCGCCGATGACCTCACCCAGATAGACCTGCCGGGCCCGCAGCTGGTCGATCTTGTTTCCTCCCTTGTCACCGCCCTTGGGACTGGAGACCGCTGCGATATCTCAGGTCCTGGAGCTGCCTGAGGTTGTTCTCCCCATAGCGGTTCGCGTAGACCACCAGGTCGGGACTCTGCTTCAGGAGCTCCTCCATGTTGACCTCGTTCCCCGAGAAGACGACGGGAAGATTCGCCAGTTGCGGGTACTTGCCTTTGATCCACTCGTTCTTCCCATAGTTGTCCTCCAGGGCGACGAGCTTGTCGGCGCCGCCGAGCAGCAGGACGGCCGTGGTGTAGGCCGGGGCGGTGGTCGCGATGCGGTTAGACTCCGCCGGTACCGTCACCTGCCCTAGTTCGTCATCGACCACACGAGGGGAGCCAGACTGTGAGGCCGTCGTTGCCGGAGAGCCTGGTGCGGAGGACGAGGTGGCGGGGCCGTTCGACCCACATGCGGACAGCGCCAGCAGCGCGGCCAGAGCGAGGGCGGATAGGGAGGTGCCGAGTTTCTGGAAAGCCATGAGATTCCCTTGGAGAGCGTGACTGGAAGATCCACCAGATGCGGAGGTTGAGGATAATCTATATGACTTCTGCGGCAAAGAGTACTCATCTGATCCGCATTTGCGGATCAAGTCATAGAGTCCAGGCCTCCAGGGCATAGCTGCGTTCCCAGAACAGCTCCTCGTAGCGCGCCGCGTCCGTGAAGGTGCTCAGCATGACCTCCCGTGTGGCATCGTCGGCGGCCTCCGCCGCCTCGTCCAGCAGTTCGATTGCGACCGCCGTCGTCTCCCTGGAAGACCGGGTCGGCGTATGCAGCTACCCAGCTTCCATAGGGATGCTCCTTGACGGCGGCGGCCCGCTTGGCCAAGCCCAGGCCCACATGGGCGTAGACCCAGTAGCACGGGAGCACCGCAGCCACCCCGGCCGGGTACGGCTCGTAGGCGACCGTTGCCTGGATGAAGTTCACGTAGCCCCGGGTGGTGGGGGATGCTGTCCTCGTGTGCTTCGCGTGTGGTGTGGCCAGCAGCGGATCGTTCAGCAGGGCGTCATGCATCAGCGTCTCACCCTCGACGGCCTCTCCGGCACTCCTCGCCCAGAAGGCGCGAGCCCTGGGATCCGGGGCCCGGGCGGCCAGCAGAGCCAGGGCGCGTGAATACCCGCGCAGGTAGAAGTCGTCCTGGATGATGTATTCGACGAAACGGCGCGGTTCCAGGGTGCCGTCGGCCAGCTCCGTCAACAGCGGCAGGGTGGTCGATGCGGTCGCGGATCTGCGCGATATGGTCCCACGCTCTGGAAGCGAACTCCCGGGTGTGCCAGCTCATGATGACCTCTCGCGAGGTTGATCAGGTGGTTCACGGGACCGTGCCCGGTTTTGGGGAGCGGCTGAGCTGCCAGTCGGCTCCGGCGGCGATGGCGCGGTGCAGGAAGTCGCGGGCAGCGGACACCACCTGATGCGGGACGACGTCCCCGGAGCGGTGCCCGCCCGGGCAGCACTGGCAGCGATGGCCGAGCTCAGCGTGCAACCGGTGCCGTGGGTGTTGCGAGTTGCCACCCGCGAGCTGGTGAACGCGGTGGCGCCCTTGCCGGTGACTAGCAGGTCGGTCATCTCTCACCCTCCAGATGCCCGCCCTTCGCCAGCACGGCGGTGCGCCCCGCTGCGACGAGGCATTCAGTCTGGGCCAGAAGCTCCTCGGCGCTGCGGGCTGGCGGGGAACCCGTCAGCACCGCGGTCTCCGGGACATTGGGGTGACCAGGTCAGCCAGCGGCAGCAGCTGGGTGCGGACCACCGCTATAGCGTCGTCCGTCAATAGCCTGTCACCCGAGGTCGCCACCATCACAGGGTCGAGGACGACGAAACCGAAGTCCTCCCGGCGCTCTTAAGATCAGTTCCGCCACCGCCTGAGCGATCCCGGTGTTCGTGAGCATCCCGAGTTTTGTCGCGTGCACCTCGATGTCGTCGAGGACCGCCTCCACCTGTGCCACGACGAATCCGGGGTCGAGTGCCGACGCCGCCCGCACCCCCTGGGTGTTCTGCGCAGTCAGGCCGGCGATCGCAGCCATTCCGTAGACCCCGAGGGCGGCGAAGGTCTCAAGTCGGCCTGGATGCCGGCGCCGCCGCTCGGGTCGGAACCGGCTATGGACAGTGCGGTTCTCGGCGTCATGCTTCCTCCCAGAGCGCCCTCAGCTGTGCTGCTGCCTCCCGTGGGCAGGCGGCAGCGGCGATGGCCGACACCACGCAGATGCCATCCACCCCGGTGGCGATGACCTCAGCGGCGTTGGCGATGGTGATTCCCCGATGGCCACTGCCGGCAGTTCCGCCGGCTTGCCGCCAGCAGCTCCCGGACCCTCCCTAGCTCCAGGGCAGCTGCGGTGTCGGTCTTGGTGCTGGTGTCCCAGACCGGGGAGAGGCCTATCACGTCCGCGTGGCCGCCCAGGACCACTGCCTCCAGCTCGCTGCGGAACTCACCGAGATGCCCAGCAACCGGCCAGGACCCAGCCGCGCGCGGATTCGCGCCGGATCGCCGTCAGACTGGCTGATGTGCAGGTGCGTCCCCAGCTGGCCGCGACCTCCAGCCGGTCGTTGACGAACAGCTCCGCGCCGGCTGCGCCCTTTGGTCACTGCCCTCTCGATGGCCTTCTGGCAGGCGAGCACGCCCTGCCGGAAGGCCTGGTCGTCGGCTTCCTTGTCCCGGAACTGACCACCGTCGCCCCTCCCAGGACGGCCTGCTCGACGGTGCTGGCCACCTTGTCGCGGCCACCGGCCAGGCCTCGGGTCGGTGACGTAGTAGAGCCGCCAGTCGACTGTCATCAGGACTCCTCAACGGCGGCCAGCCCGGCTACCTCATCCGGGGTCAACGCGTAGCGCGTCGCGCCAGACCACCTCAAAGCTCGCCGGGCCCTTCGCATCCCGGCCAGCCACGATGCCTGCGGCTGCGAACAGGGCGTGGGCGGCGACGGTGGCGTCGTGCGGACAGGGCTGCTCGCGCGTGGCGCCGAGGGCGGCCGCGACCACTGCGCCGAGCGAGCAACCCGTGCCGATCACCAGCGGCAGCAGGGGGTCGCCGCCGTGGATGCGCGTGGTCCTGGAAGGACTCACGACCACATCGGTCTGGCCGGAGATGGCGACGACGGTGCCGTGCTCGGCGGCCAGTTCCTGTGCCACCTCCACGGCAGCCTCCACCGGATCGGTGGCATCCACACCCCGTCCTCCAGTGCTGGTCCCGGCCAGCCTGAGGATCTCGGAGGCGCTGCCCCGGATGGCGGTGGGGAGCAGGCCAGTAGCTCGTGCCAGTGCGGTCCTGACGGGAGGGAGCCGACCGCCACCGGGTCGAGTACCCAGGGTGTCCCGGCATCCCGTGCCGCCAGTGCCACTCGTCCGCTGGGCCTTATGTTGCTCTCGAGGAGCCATTGCCCATTGATGAGCACGGCGGAGGCTACCCCAGCGAAGATCCCGGCCCTCCGGAAGGTCGATCATCGCGGGGGCCGCCCGGCAGCCAGCAAGACATTGGCGGTGATCTGCGGCACGACGGTGTTGGTCAGGCAATGGACCAACGGGTCGTGGCGCGGAGTTGTGTGAGGACAGATGCGACGTTCATAACGCTCCCTTCGTCAGTGCGAACTGCATCAGGTTCTGACGAGTTTGATCTCAGCCCCTTGTTGTGGGCACCCCGGCGTCTCCGAAGGTTAGCAGGGATAGTGAGAAAAGGCATGGAATGGCCATTTCCTCACAGGGGGTTCTACAAAACAGTTCCATGGAATTAAGGTCTCACCTAAAATATCTGGACGACATGTCGCTACCTTTGGTTGTGCCATCCAGAATCACACTAAGAATAAAAAGAAAGGCAGAACGTGCGGCGTAGCAGACTACTGGCCACCCTGGGGCTCTGGTGCTTCTCATCCCCTGCGGCGGTGGCCTCTGCCGATGAGGCCGATGAGAAGGCAGAACCAGAGAACATGTCCGGATCTGATCGAGTCGGCTCCCAAAACTCAGATTCCCGCTGAGGCGGCCAAGAAACTCCCTGAAGGAGGAGGGACAGGTCACGGTCATGGTGGAACTCGAAGAGGAACCAGTCGCAGTGGTGAGGGCACGCGCGGGGGTCTCCCTGAGCGAGGCGGAGGAGAAACAGATACAGGACAGGCTCTCCGCTACCCAGGACAAAGTAGCCGCGCAGATAGCGGCTCTGGGGGCTCCGCTGAGAACCCGGAGCTGCGCATGCAGTCGGCCTACAACGGGATGCGGGTAACCATTGATAGCGGAAGACTGGCGGACATTGAGCAGATATCCGGCGTCAAGGCCGTCCGCGCCATACCGGTGCGCGAGCGGAGCAATCGGGTCAGCGTGCCCCTGCGCCGGCACCCCAGATGCCTGGCAGGGTGCGGGCGGCGCCGGATATACGGGCAAGAGCGTCAAGGTGGCCGTGATCGACACCGGCATCGACTACACCCATGCCACCTTTGGAGGGGAGGGCACTCCGGACGCATTCGCCGAGGCCACCGCAGCCGCAGATCCCACACCCTATTACGGTTCCCGATTGAAGGGCGGGTATGACTTCGCCGGCGACTCCTACAACGGGTACAACACTCCCCAGCCGGACGCCAACCCCATCGACTGCGAGAAGGCCGGGCATGGCACCCACGTGGCCGCCACGGCCGCAGGCTCGGGAGTGACCGCGGACGGTGACACCTTCCAGGGTCCCTACGACAAGAACACCTTCAACAATGAATTCCGTATCGGCCCCGGCGTCGCTCCTGAGACGGACCTGTACGCGTTGAAGACTTTCGGCTGCGAGGGCGGGACTGATCTGACGACCGAGGCCGTCGACTGGGCCGTCAAGAACCACATGGACGTGATCAACCTGTCACTCGGCTCAGCTTTCGGCAAGGCCACAGATCCCGATGCCACAGCTGTCTCCAACGCTATCGCCGCTGGGATTGTGGTGGTGGCATCGGCGGGCAACTCGGGGCCGCAGCCCTATCTGACCGGCTCACCGGGAGTGGCCTCCGGGGTGATCTCCGTCGCTGCCAACGACGCAATCCAGGACTACCCGGCTGCGCAGCTAAGCGTCGATGGCACGATGATCCAGGCCATGAACATCAATGGGGCAGCCCTGCCTGCCAGCGCCAAACTCCACGTCCTGAAGACCGGAGACGAGGTGTCCACCGGTTGCGACCGTGATGAATACGCCAGCGTTCCACGCGGGTCCATCGTGGTCACTAAGCGTGGTGGCTGCGCCCGCGTGCTGCGCGCCATGAACGCCCAGCGCTGGGGTCTTGCCGGGGCCATCATGATCAATGACAGCGATGAGCTGCCTCCCCTATGAGGGGCTGATCACCGGCAATCCCTGAGACTGGCGAACAGTGGCGGGTCAGCGTCCCGCTGCTTGGTGTCAAGTCCTCCGACGGTGAGGCACTCATCGCGGCGCATGACAAGGAGGTCGCGCTCACTGCGGATTCCATCACCAATCCTGAGTTCAGCAAGGTCGCGGGCTTCAGCTCATCGGGGCCGCGCACCGGTGACTCGGCGCTGCGCCCGAATGTGACGGCACCCGGCGTCTCGATCCCTGTCCGCAGCTGTGGGGACTGGCGACCTCGGCAACGTCAAATCCGGCACCTCCATGGCTTCTCCATACGTGGCTGGGGTCGCAGCCCTGGCGAAGCAGGCTCATCCCGGCTGGAGCTCCCAGGAGATCTCCGCAGCGGTGGTAAACACCGCTGATCCTGAGAAGATTGCCAACTACCAGACAACTCGTGCTGGTGGCCTGGTTGACCCAGCTGACGCCGTCGGAGCCTCGGTCATCGTCTACGGGGACTCCACCGATGTCAACGGGTGGCCGTGCGCGAGCCGAATCTCAGCTTCGGCTATGCCGAGTCGGCCTCCACCTTCGAGGCAACCCGGAAGGTGACTCTCGTCAACAAGGGCACCGAGACGGTCCAGCTCACCGTTGCAGTGCAGCCTCCGGGAGATCGCTCAATGCCACCGTCTCGCTCGCCCAGGAGAGCGTCACGGTTCCGGCGGGTGACAGCGTGGATGTGGACGTCAAGATCACCCTGCCCGCGTCGGAGGTGCCTAGCAGCATCGCGAGCCCGAATTCTCCCTGGTTCTACGAGGTCTCCGGAAACCTGCGTTTCACCGGTGGTGGCGGGCAGACGCTGAGCATGCCCTACCTGCTGGTGCCGCGTTCACTGTCCACCGTCAAGTCCGCAGCGACCCTCACCCGAAGGGCACCGATGTGGCCTTCACCAACGAGGGTGGCGCGGTTGACGCCTACACCGCGCTCTACACATGGGGGCTGAGCGATCCGGCGGATGTGCCCGATGACATCGACAGCGGCCAGGACCTGGCCAGCGTTGGCGTGGCAAGCTACGGCGACGACTCGTTGCGGACGGTGAACTTCGCCCTGAACTCCAGCTCCCGGTTCTCCAACCCGGCCCAGCTCATATACAACGTCGATATCGACAATGACAACGACGGCAAGGCTGACTATCGCATCATCAGCGCGGATTCTGGCTGGGTGCGTGACAAGGAGATCAACGGCGTCGCCGAGGTGTTCGTGGCTGATCTGTCATCCGGGAATATCTATGCCTCCGGGTCAATCGACCCTTTCACCAACGGACTCGAGCACCGTGGTGCTACAGGTTGTGGCCAGCCAGCTCGGTATCAAAGGCAAATTCAGCTACACCGCCTCGGTCACCGACATCAAGAATGAGAAAGTCGTCGACACGATCGATCAGTGGGCTCAGTACGACCCGGCGAACAAACCATTCAACGACGGCCAGTTCTTCAAGGTCAACCGGGGCGAGGCGAAAACCTTCAGCCTCGAGCTCAATGAAGCTGCCTCCACCCAGCAGCCGCTCGGCTACATGGCGGTGGTCTCGACAACGCCCAGGGGAGTCACGGAGGCCATCACCGGTGAGGTGAGGAAGGGAGCTGGCCCGGCCCCGTCGCCGTCCGTAACCTCGGACGCGCCTGCGGATCCCGGCAGTTCCCCAGCCACGCCAGGGCAGCCGACTGCCGACCCGACCAGAGCACCGGTCAGGCCTGGCCTGCCCAAGACGGGCCGCATCACCTGAGGGCTGCCCTGCCGCAGGCTAGGGGCGTGGTTCCCTGGGACCCCGGGGCCATGCCCCTGACCCTGGGTAGGGTGGATTCCGTGACTGATGCTGGACAAGGGAGACGTCGCCCCTGGAACCCTGCTGACGATTCCAGGAGAGATACGCGCAGCCAGCTATCTCGCCGGATCCCATGCCCGCCAGTACCGGCTCATCGTCGACGTACTCGCCGCCCAGCAGGAGGTCTCGCTCACCGGGGTGGGACATGACGAACTGACCACCCTGATTCGTGCCCGGCTGCCTGCGGATTCCGCGGCAGAACTGCTCAGCGAGCTTAACCTGACCGACCGGCTGGCATCCCTGGTGGCCTGGGGCACCTGCGAAGCTTGGCAGGACAAGGCCACCACCGAGGAGGAGTTCCTCCGCAACCGCTACAGGTACCAGCTCACCGAGGCGGGGGCCGCTCTCAACCAGGCTGTCAGAGCCGTCGAGAGGGACCTCGGACCCGGCTCCACCGCGGTCCTGCTGGCGCCCGCTGTGCTCGCCGACCGACTCCGGGCCGCTCTGGACGCTCTGGCCGGTGAGCGTCTTGAGGACGCTTTCCCGGGAGTTCTCCGTCGTCGAGACCACCCTGGATGTCATGGCGAGGGAGGCCAGCCAGTGGCAGTCCCGGATGGCCGCGGCACTCGGTGGCATACCCGACCAGGTCCGTATCACACGCCTGCTGGAGACCATCCTCGCGTATGTCGATGCCTGGGGTGCCGGCGTGGATGCCTGGTCCGGGCGCATCACCGCCTGCCTGCCGGAGCTGGAGGCCATCACCCCCGAGACCTGGCGGGCCCTGACTCTTCAGCGGCTTGGCGCTGAGATCAATACCGGCACCCTCGAGCACGCCACCACCCACCTGACAGGTGTGGTGGCTGTGCTTGAACGCTGGTTCAGCGGCGAGCTATCGCAGGCCACCTTGCTGCGACGCCAGATGCGGGACGCAGTCACCCGGTGCTCCGAGGGCACCGGGCGCTGTTGTCGGCCGGCGGTACAGTCTCCAGGTCCGCGGAACTGGCCCGCCTGGCTGACGCGGTGGCCCGGGCCACGGACGACGCCACCGCCTGGCAGGTCTTCGCGGCAGGCACCGGGCTGTACTCCGCGCGACACCTGGCGCTCGAGACTCCCGAGGTGCCCGGAAGCCCCAGCACCTGGGAGGCGCCACCGGTGCCGGTCTCCAAAAGGCTGCGCACCCAGGGAAGCTGTTCCCTCATCCGGCCGGGCACCCCGCGTCGTGGACCGCTCGAAGGCCAGGGCTCTCGCGCGCGCTGCTGCCGCCCACGACCAGGCTGCGCTCCGGGAGGCCGAACGCCGTCTGGTGTCCCGCTCGGGAACATACCTCAGCGAGTGGCCTGCCCTGGGCCCGGAGGAGACCCGGCTCTTCCTCGGCCTGCTCACCGCCGCCCGGGAAGCAGAAGGTGCCGGCTCCAGCGCGGATGGGCGGTGGAGCATGAAACTGACCCCCGTGGATCCGCCCCGCTCAGCCATCTGCGTCACCGATGAGGGACGACTGGTGCTGGCCGACGCCCTCGTGGAGTTCACCGCATGATGCTGGGCAATGACCACGCCGAGATCCAGGCCGCCTTCATGGGGCTGCTGGCGAGTCCGCTCGTCACGCCCTGGCGGCATCCGGAATTGCACGTGCTGGTGCATCGCCACGCCCCCACCCTGAAGGTCTGGGCCAAACGGCTCGGGTATCTCCCAGCCGGCAACAACCGCTGCTACCGGCTGCGCCGACCACCCATCGGCGGCGCCGTCGCGCTGCCCGCGGCCACGCCGATTCCCCGCGGTCAGCTGGTGCTTGTCCTGTACGCCGCCAGCTGCCTGGAAGCCAGCCTCGGAGAGTCACTCACCCTCCAGGAACTGTCCGACGACGTCGCTCAGCTGGCCCAGATGAACGGGAGCTGGCCCTACGACCCGAACCACCGGCCGGACCGGCAGCGGCTGCTGTCCGCCGTCAACCTGCTGACCGGCCACGGAGTGCTGGAGAAACGCACCTCCGGGACGCTGCAGAACGACTGGGAACGCACCGGGTCGGGAATCGGTGCCGGCTATCTGCTGCATCGTGATGCTTTGATGCTGCTGGTGAACACCGATGACGTCGACCTGGCCCCTGGCGCGCCGCGCGGATGGCGGTGAGGACACCCGGGGCGGAGTTGCTACGGGTCCTGGTCGAATGCCAGGCCTTGTATCCCTGCTGAGCTCCCGAGTCCCACCGCGACTACCTGGCGGCGCATCGCAGCCGGCTGGCCGAGAGAGCCGAGGAGCTGACGGGCGGTCAGGTTGAGGTGCGCAGCGATGCCCTGGTGCTGGTCCCTGCCCGCATCGCGGGAGCTGCCGCAGGGCCTGGTCTGTGGTTTTCCTGACGCCACCACCCTGGACTGGGTGTCGCTGGCCATGATCGACTCCCTATGCCAGGAAGCCAGCGGATTCCACCGGGTGCCAGGTGAACAGGTGCTGGCAGCGGCGGAGCGCATCCACCGTGACAAGGGAAAACAGCTCACTACCGCGCTGCGGGAGTCGCCAGAGGCGATCCGCGATGCCGTGGCGGCCCGGCTGGCTGGCATCGGCTTGCTGAGGCTGGAGGCCGGAGACTGGATTCTCACCCCCGCGGCAGGACGCTACCGCGACGCCGAACTGACCCTGAGCGAGGACGACTAATGCTTGACGATGCGCGACTGAAGGCCTGGCGTGATGCCCTGGTTGCGGGTGAGCTTCCCAGCCCCGCCAGGGCCGACCGCTGGCAGGTGCTGCGGGCCGGTGTGGTGAACCTGTGGGAATTTGAGGTCACCGAGTACTGGTATGCCGACGGCTGGGTGCAGCTCACGGGCGGCAATGAGACCGGGAAGTCGTCCCTGATGGCGCTGACCACGCTGATCCCGTGGCTCGCTGACGTCGCCTCGAACAACATCGACACCCTGGGGCGTTCCGGGAAGACGTTCCGCTACTACGTCGAGCCCACGGGGCGCAATGCCGACCGGAGGGAGGCGACCGCGTCCACTCACCAGGGGTGGCTGTGGGTCGAGTATGGGCGCGTGCCGAGTCCGGAGACGAGTTCTTCACCACGCTCCTGTTCGCGGAGGCTCGCAGCGCGGCTGCCGACATGCGGTTGAGCTGGTGCACCCCTGCCGGCAGGGACCGGGTGCGGGGTGGCTGCGACCTGCTGGCCTCGCGCCGCGTGGTGTCCCCGAAGGAAGTGTCCGCGGAGGGTTTTGTCAGGCATCCCAGCGCGGCCGCCTACCGCGCCGAAGTGGCCTCCCGGCTCCTGGGCAGTACGGCCGAGAAGCTGGAGGCAGTCGGGAAGCTGCTGCGGGTCACGCGGACTCCGAAGCTGGGGAGCAGCTGCAGGTGCGGTTCATCAGTGACCGCCTGCACGATGCTCTCCCGAGCTGGACCGCTCCGAGATCAACCAGCTCGCCGATGGCTGGGACCAGCTGGATGAGATCCGTGCTGACCTGGACCGTGCCGTGGCTGCAGTGGAGGTGGTGGAGAGGTTCACTGCCCGGTCCTGGCATCCCTGGGTCAGGGCGATCCTCAAACGTGCCGCCGAGCGTGGCCAGGACGCCGTCTCCGCATCTCGGCGACGTCACCCGCAGACAGGAGGAGGCCCGGCAGCAACTTAGCGACGTCGATACGCACCGGGCAGCGGTGGAGGAGAAACGCAGGTCCCTCGAACTGGCGGGTGAGCAAGCCCGGGTGGCCGCCGATGAACTGCAGGTCTCCACCCGTCATCAGGAGGCGCAGGGCAGGCTGGCACGGCTGAGCCATGCCCGTGCTGTCGCGGAGATGGCCGCCCGGGAACACACAGAGGCGGAACGGCGTGCGGAGACCGCTGGGGGATCGCCCGCAGGAGTGAGGAGGTCTGTGGCGACGCCGGGGCGCGCCTCGAGACCCGTAGGAGAGAAACCGCTGGCCGCGTCGCGGATGCGCGGTATGCGTCACGGGAGGCGGGACTCGATATCACCGATTTCGACCCGCTGCTGACGGAGCAACGGGTGGGCGACAGGAACCGTGACGTCAGGCGCGCCCAGCAGCTCCTGGCCGAGGTCACCCTCGCGGACCAGGAGGCCAGCCGCGCGGAGGAGGTCGCTGCGGAGGCGCGGCAGCGGGCCACCGAGGCTGGGGAACGCCGCGAGACGGCGTGGGCGGCGGCTGAGCAGGAACGTGACTCGTTGGCGGCGCGGCTCGACGTGTGGACAGACGGGCTTGGGCGCAGCGTGGATGTCGAGCCCTGGCAGGCCTCGCTGCCCGACGGCAAGACCCGCGCCGCCTCTCAGGGAACGGATCCGGGAGGAATGGTTCGAGGCAGCTTGCGGGCCAGTCCAGGCGCGCCTGCAGGAGGCGCAGGCGCGTGGGCGCGCAGCCCGGCAGCAGGCCAACGAACTGGCCGGGCAGATCGAGGAGCTGAGAGGAACCGCGCTATAGAGCCGCAGCCGCCCGTGCTGTGGGCGCGACGCGCCCGTCCCAGAACCGGTGCACCCGTGTGGCGCCTCCCTGAATCCCAGGGAGGGATTGTCAGGTAGCGAGCTGGCTGCTGTCGAGGCCGCGCTTGCTGCCTCGGGGCTGCTCGACGCCTGGGTCAGCGATGAGGAGTCCGTCGTCGGCGATGTCCAGGCTGTGGCCGGCCAGCCTGTGGCCAGGGGACTCGGACAGGTGATGGAGCCAGCGCCCGGTCCGTGGGGCCGACCGTATCGACGCCCTGTTGAGGGAGTTCACCTGGTCCATGCAGGTGAGGACCCTGCCAGAGACCGGGCTTGCTGTGGCGCTGGATGGCCGTTGGCGCAACGGGTCCGTGATGGGACAGGCCAGCTGCGTTTGCGGTGACGCTGAATATCTTGGCCATCAGGCCCGGGAAACCGGCCTGGCACGTCGTAGGAAAGAGCTCGTCAGTAGACGGGAGGCAGCCGTCTCCGAGGCCACCGAGGCCGAGGCCGAGGGCAGCTGGGCGGCAGCTGAGCTATCGGCTCTGGAACGGGCGATGGCCTCTGCTCCCGATGACCGGGAACTCTTCGGGCTGCTGCGTGACGCAGCCACGGCGGAGACCCTGGCGGCCTCGGCCGAGGAAGTCGCCGGGCAGCGTGAGGCCCGTTCCCATGGCCTGAGGGGCCGAGGCCGATTCCAGGCGGGCTGCCCCTGCTGGAGTTCACCACAGAACGGCAGCTGCCTGTCCGGGCCACCGAGCTCGTTGAAGTCCAGGAGCGACTGCGACGGGCTGAGAACGCCTTTGGCATCCTGCGGCATGCCCGGGACCGGGAGGCCGCGGCCCTGTCGTCCTGGGAGGCGGCGGTCGAGGCAGCGGCTGACGGAACACGGTTACGAGACGAGACCGCAACCGGGCTACAGGCGGCCGAGGAACGGCTGATCGCCGCCAGATCCCGGGTGCAGGCCCTTGAGACGGCCATCAGGGGCTGATGACCAGGAAATCATCCAGGAACTGGAGACGCTGCAGGAGCGCGCCTCAGATGCGACGGCACAGGCGCACAGCATGGAGCGGGAGCTTCTTGAGCTGGCGGGCCGCGCGGGCCGGGCTGAGGAAGCGCTGGCGGCCGCTGAACGGGACCACGAGGTTGTCGCCGCTGAGCGTGACCGGGCCTTCGCCTGGTTCCGGAGGCTGGTGGATGCGGGCCTGGCCGGTGAGCTGGGCCTGGAGCTGCCAGACCCGGATTCGGTGGCGATCACCCAGGTGGGCGCTCAGGTCCAGGCCGCGAACCAGCAGATCAAGATCCGCAACTGGCGGCACAGCGATCAGGAGGTCCAGAGCGCCTGGCGGAAGCTGCACACCGGCGCGACCGAGGCCCGCGCCGACCTGGAGCTGGGCGGCCGCAGCCTTCGGGTCGATGAGACCGATGACCTGCCGGAGGTCACCGTCGCTGTCGACGCCCATGGCACCGACCTGTCCCTCGGGAAGCGCTGGCTCATCTGCAGGGTGTGCGGGAGAAGTTGGCCTCGAGCTATGACCAGCGCGTGCAGGATGTCCTCGGGCAGCTACTGGGATCCACGTTCATGGATCATCTGCGGGACCGGATCAGTGCCACCCAGGGCCTCGTGGAACGCATCAATAGGGTGCTGGAGTCGCATGCCACCCGCACAGACCGTACGGCGCTCAGGATCGTTCTGGCTCCGAAGGACGCCGCGACCCGGCAGGTGCTGGAGGCCGTCAGTGCCCCCCACCTGGGGCAACCCTGAGGCGGAGTCCCGGGTCAGGGAATTCCTGAGGACTCGCATCGATGAGGTCAGAGAGAGGCCCAGAGCTCGAGGCTGGCTGACTGGCGCAATGGACTCGCGGAACGGCTGGACTACCGCAGCTGGTATGACATCCACCTCGAACACCGGCGCGGCTCCGGGACATGGGGGCCGCTGACCACCCGCGGGTATGCGGAGCTGTCGGGTGGGGCGCGTGTCGTGATGCTGATGATGCCGTTGGTGGCCACCTTGGCTGCGATGTATGAAGAGATGCCGACCGGCCCCCGGCCGTTGTGGCTCGATGAGGCATTCGACGGCCTGGACGCCGCCAACCGCGCCACTGTGATGAAGCTGTTCCGGGAATTCGACCTGGACGTGCTGCTGGCTGGGCCGGGACGACTGGTCAACGTGGCGGACGTGCCCGTCGCAGCGATCTACCAGGTGGTCCGGGCACCTGCCCCGATGCCCGGCGCCGACCTGGTCATGGAGTTGTGGGCGGGCGGCCAGCTGGAGGCTGTCGAGGCACCGGCCTCCTGAAGCCTGCACCACGCAGCAGATCGGCCACCAGGATCCCCATGGCGCCAGGAATAGGAATGCGCAGGTGGAGCTTTCGCACAGACCCGTGATTCCCCCGAGGCCGGCGCAGCGGTGGCGGGGTGGTGTCAGCCCCGCCACCGGGAGAGTTGTCAGCGGTCGCCGATGACGTTCATGGCGATGTGCCACAGCTCGTCGTGGACCTCCTGCGGGACCTTCAGGCCGAGCGACCTCAGCCAGCGGCGCATGCGCGGCAGCTCGTCTGCCCACTCCTGGGGACGTAGCGAAGTACCTGCTCGAGGTGTTCATCGCTGATGCCGAGACCCTCGACGTCGATGTCCTTCTTCTCCGGCAGCAGGCCCGCCGGCGTCTCGACGGCCTCCACCTTGCCCTCCAGACGTTCCACGATCCACTTCAGGACCCGGCAGTTCTCCCCGAAACCAGGCCACAGGAACCTGCCCTCGGCGTCGCGGCGGAACCAGTTGACGTAGAAGATCTTGGGCAGCTTATCGGGGGTGGTGCGCTCGCCCAGACGGATCCAGTGCCGCAGGTAGTCGCCGACGTGATAGCCGATGAACGGCAGCATCGCCATCGGATCGCGGCGCAGCACACCCACGGCCCCCTTGGCTGCGGCCGTGGTCTCGGATGAGCAGGTGGCTCCCATGAACACGCCGTGCTGCCAGCTGCGTGACTGAGCCACCAGGGGGATCGTGTTCTCGCGGCGACCGCCGAAGATGATCGCGTCGATCGGCACACCGCGTGGGTCGTAGAACTCGTCCGAGAGGATCGGGCACTGCGAGATGGGGGTGCAGAAGCGGGAGTTCGGATGCGCTGCCTTCTCTCCGGGCCTGCCGCCCTCCGGGCCGCCCTCAGGGGTCCAGGACCGGCCCTTCCAGTCCGTCAGGTGCTCCGGGGGTTGCTTCGTCTTCCCCTCCCACCAGACGTCACCGTCATCGGTGAGTGCCACGTTCGTGAAGATCGAGTTCCCGGCCTCGATGGCGGCCATGGCGTTGGGATTTGTCCCCGCACTCGTGCCGGGAGCCACCCCGAACAACCCGGCCTCCGGGTTGACGGCGTGAGAGCCCTGCCATCCTCACCGAAGCGCATCCAAGCGATGTCGTCGCCGAGTGTCTCCACCTTCCACCCCGGCAGGGTGGGCTCCAGCATCGCCAGGTTCGTCTTGCCGCAGGCTGAGGGAAAGCTGCGCACAGGTGATACGACTTCCCCTCGGGGAGGTGAGCTTCAGGATCAGCATGTGCTCGGCGAGCCAGCCCTCGTCGCGTCCCATCACAGATGCGATCCGCAGCGCGTAGCACTTCTTGCCCAACAGGGAGTTGCCGCCATATCCGGAGCCGTAGCTCCAGATGGTCCGCTCCTCGGGGAAGTGGACGATGTATTTGATGTCGTTGCATGGCCAGGGGACGTCCTCGATGCCGGGCGGCAGGGGCATGCCGACGGAGTGCAGCGCGGGCACGAAGTCCGCCTCGAGTTTCTCCATGGCCTCCATCACCTTGGTGCCCATCCGTGTCATGATCTTCATGGAAATCGCGACATAGGCCGAGTCCGTGATCTCGATCCCGAACTTCGGGTCAGGGGAGTCCACGTGCCCCATGCAGAAGGGGATGACATACATGGTCCGTCCCACCATGCAGCCGTTGTACAGCTTGGTCATGATGGTCTTCATCTGCTTGGGGTCCATCCAGTTGTTGGTGGGGCCGGAATCGTTCTCGTCCACAGAACAGATGAATGTGGAGTCCTCGACGCGGGCGACGTCGTCAGGATCGGTGCGCGCATAGATGGAGCCTGGCTGCTTGCCCGGATTCAGCCGGACGATCGTACCGGACTCGATGAGCCCTTCTACAAGACGCTCGTATTCCTCATCGGAGCCGTCGAGGAAGTGAATCGCGCTGGGCCTGGTCAGCGAGGCGATCTCCCTCCACCCAGGCGGTGACGCTCGGGAGGTTCGGGATTCTCCCTGTGACAGGAATGGTGGTGGTCAATCCGTTCTTGGTCAGGTGAGACATGGGACTCCTTGTCGTCGGCACTTCGATGGGCGACCGGGCGGTGGCTGGGTCCTGCAGTGGGAATCCTGCCCCGTCCATAGTGCTGAGCCTAACGCCCGGAGTAGCCGCTGTGGTCTGTTCCCCTGAAATGACGGCGATTCGGACAGTGGCTGGGCGGGTGTTGAAACTGCATGGAATAAGGTTGAGTGTGGTAGGCTCAACTTTGTAATCGGCACTCTGGAGGACTAAGTGAACACTGAGAAACTGACCACCAAGAGCCGCGACGCCGTGACCGCGGCAGTGCGGCAGGCTTTGACCGCGGGCAATCCGTCCGCTGAACCCGTGCATCTGCTGCACGGCCTACTACTGACACCCGACAACACCGTTGGCCACCTGCTGGCCGCCGTCGGCGCCGATCCGGCCGCCGTTGATACCCAGGCCACCGAGGCCATCGCCAAACAGCCTTCCAGCACCGGAAGTTCGGTGACGCAGCCCACGATCTCGGGGGCGCTGGCGCGTGTGCTGGCCACCGCGGAGACCCTCGCCGAGCAGCTCGGCGACCAGTTCGTGGCCACCGAACACCCTGTTGATAGCCCTCGCTTCCGTGGACTCCCAGGCCCGGACGATCCTGGAGCATGCCGGGGCCAGTGCGGAGAAACTGACCAAGGCCTTCGAGGAGTCCCGAGGTGGCAGCGTGTCACCTCGGCTGAGTCCGAGGGTGGCGAGTCGGCGCTGGAGAAGTACTCCGTGGACCTGACCGAGCGCGCCCTGCTCCGGCAATCTTGACCCGGTCATCGGCCGTGACCAGGAGATCCGCCGTGTCGTCCAGGTGCTGGCGCGCCGCACCAAGAACAACCCGGTGCTGATCGGCGAGCCAGGGGTCGGCAAGACCGCCGTTGTGGAGGGCCTTGCCCTGCGCTTGGTGGAGGGTGACGTCCCTGACTCCCTCAAGGGCCGTCGCCTGGTCTCCCTGGATCTCACCTCGATGGTGGCTGGAGCCAAGTACCGCGGCGATTTTTGAGGAGCGTCTGAAGGCTGTCCTGAACGAGATCAAGGAGTCTGAGGGGCAGATCATCACCTTCATCGATGAGCTGCACACCGTCGTCGGTGCGGGTGCTGCCGGTGAGGGCGGCATGGATGCGGGCAACATGCTCAAGCCCATGCTGGCGCGCGGCGAGCTGCGGATGATCGGTGCCACCACACTCGACGAGTACCGGGAACGGATCGAGAAGGACCCGGCGCTGGAACGCCGCTTCCAGCAGGTCTATGTCGGTGAGCCTTCCGTGGAGGACGCCATCGCCATCCTGCGTGGGCTGCGGGAGCGCTATGAGGCCCACCACAAGGTCCGTATCACAGACTCAGCGCTGGTCGCGGCCGCGGTGCTGTCTGACCGTTACATCACCAGCCGGAAGCTTCCAGACAAGGCCATCGACCTGGTGGATGAGGCCGCCTCGCGGCTGCGCATGGAGATCGACTCCAGCCCCGAAGAGATAGACATGCTGCGCCGTGATGTGGACCGCATGCTGATGCAGGAACTACACCTGAAGAATGAGGAGGATGCCGCCTCCCGTGAGCGTCTCGCCACGCTGCGTGCTGAACTTGCGGATGCGCAGGAGAAGCTGCGAGCCCTGGAGGCCCGCTGGGAGCAGGAGAAGTCCGGGCTGAACCGTGTCGGCGATCTCAAGGAGAGGATCGACGCCCTTCGCGTCGAGGCCGACAAGGCACAGCGTGCCGGTGACCTGGGGCGCGCCTCCCAGATCCTGTACGGGGAGATCCCTGTGATTGAACAGCAGCTCACCGACGCTGAGAGGACCGACGCCGATGTCTCCCGCATGGTCTCCGACGAGGTCTCGGAGACCGACATAGCCGAGGTTGTGGGTGCCTGGACGGGGATCCCGGTCGGGCGGTTGCTGCAGGGCGAGTCCGAGAAGCTGATGGAGATGGAGGAGCGTCTCGGGGTCCGCCTGATCGGGCAGCGCGAGGCCGTTAAAGCGGTCTCGGATGCGGTGCGGCGCTCCCGGGCCGGTATCTCCGATCCGAACCGTCCCACCGGCTCATTCCTGTTCCTCGGGCCCACGGGCGTCGGCAAGACCGAGCTGGCCAAGTCGCTCGCGGACTTCCTGTTCGACGACGAGACCGCGATGGTCCGCATCGACATGAGTGAGTACTCCGAGAAGCACTCGGTGGCCCGGCTCGTCGGCGCACCTCCCGGGTACGTTGGCTACGAGGAGGGTGGCCAGCTCACCGAGGCGGTGCGGCGGCGCCCGTACTCCGTGGTGCTGCTTGACGAGGTGGAGAAGGCCCACCCCGATCTGTTCAACATCCTGTTGCAGGTTCTCGATGACGGTCGTCTCACCGATGGCCAGGGACGCACGGTCGACTTCCGCAACACCATCCTCATCCTCACCAGCAACCTTGGGTCGCAGTACCTCTCCGATCCGCTGCTGAGCGATGAGGAGAAACGGGAGCAGGTGATGGGAGTCGTGCGCTCCGCGTTCCGTCCTGAGTTCCTGAACCGGCTGGACGACATCGTCATGTTCGAGTCGCTCAGCCGTGAGGACCTGCGCAGGATCGTCGCCATCCAGCTGGAGCGGCTGGGCCGCCGCCTGGCGTCGCGCAGGATCACTGTGGAGGTCACCGATGCCGCAGCCGACTGGCTGGGTGAGGTGGGCTTCGACCCGGTCTACGGGGCTCGTCCGCTGCGCCGTCTCGTGCAGAACACCATCGAGGACCAGCTTGCCCGCGGACTGCTCTCTGGCCAGATTCATGACGGCGAGAAGGTCCGTTTCGACCGGGTGGACGACGGCATCGCGATCGTCTGAACGGCCGGCGGTGCTGAACACCCGGAGCTGCCGGGGCAATTACGACCGGCTTGGATGATTTGCCGGGGGATCGAAAGATCCCCCCGGTGCCCCCTGCAGGCGGCTACCCGCGGGATCTCTTGGGAACCGAGTACGGCGAGACGAACTCACCGGTGCAGCTGCCGTCGGGGCGCAGCAGCCAGCCCATCGACTTGTGGCTGCGCAGGTGCACGATGGTCTCGTCGGGTGCTAGTCCGGGGATGGCCGCCGCTATCGATGACTCCAGGGCGCCCATGGCGCTCCTGTGGTTCAGCCGGAAGTTGACGCGCAGGTTGTTCCCACCCGTCATCCACATGCAGGAGCGCAGGGACGGCTGCTCCCTCAAGAGCTCTATCACCCGGGTCTTGTAATTGAAGGCCACTGTTGTCAGCCAGGTGCACTCCAGCAGCCAGCCTGCCACCTCGGGGGCAGTGTCACAGCGCATGATCAGGTTCCGGTTGCTGAGGAGCCGGCGCATCCTGCGGTGCACTGTGCTGGTCGGCATACCCAGTTCCTGGGACAGCGAAGCGATGCTGGCCCTGCCGTCGTGGGCCAAGGCCTGGGCTAGCGCCAGGTCCGCATCGTCGGTGTCCACCGCAGGCTTGTCGGGGGTGCGCTGCGGGAGCGCCTGGTTGACCTGGCGCTGAGTGAGGATGTTCACCCGCCAGGCCTCGGCTCCGACGATGACGTTGGTCACCAGGGGAGCTGCGGGTTCCATGCACCCCCTCGAGGCCGCCGATCCAGTCGATGATCAGGGAGGTCAGCGTCGCCATATCGGGGGCCATGATGGTCAGCAGGAGGTCGCGCTGCCCGGTGGTCTCGTCAACGCTGGTGATCAGGGGATGGGAGCACATTTTCTCGATCACCGGGGGAAGGAACTCGGTCTGGCAGTCGACCTCGACCACCGCGGTGAACCGGTGTTCCAGATTCGGATGGGTGCAGATCCAGGCCAGTCCCTTATCCACCAACTGATTCCAGTGGTTCGCCACCGTCGTTGGTGACATCTGGAGGATCTCGCCCGCCTTGGACCAGGAGATGCGCGGGTCGATCTGCAGCAGGCCGATCAGCTGAAGATCCATCTCGTCCCTCACCAGCGCCCCCTATCCGAGGGGTTTTCTGGGAGTTTTTCCGGTTTGGACTCCTGGCAATGGGAAGATCGCAATTGTTGGGTCTTCATCGCCTTCAAATCTGGCTTTAGCGGGGTGAATGCGGGGGGCCGTGGATACCGTGAAACCGGAATGGTCAGTGACGACACCTTCACGACAGTGAGCCGACGGGCATCCGTAGGGATGCGCGCCGGGCGAGGAGCCCTGGACATGGCGAACATACTAACCGCCAGGGTGGCAGGGCGAAGCGGTATCGGCGGACTCAGGATCCGGTTCTCCCAGGTGGGGACATTCATCCCGGTGTCCTGAACGTGCTGCCCGTGCTGTGTCTCGGCTGAGGTGGAAACGACGACTCGAGGGAGAGAAGTGAACAAGAATCAGCGAATCCGGGTGGCCCAGTGGGGTCTTGGCGCGATGGGCCAGGGTGTTGCCAAGGTGATCCTGGCCAAACAGGGCCTGGAGCTGGTGGGCGCATTCGACATCAGGCCAGAGCTCGCGGGCAAGGATGTCGGCGAGGTGCTTGGCGTGGAACCCGCGGGAGTTGTGGTCAGCGACGATCCAGCGAGCATCCTCGATCCAGCCAAAGTGGATGTGATCACCATCGCAACCACCTCCTGGGTGGCCAAGCAGCTTCCCGATCTGAAGAGGATCATCTCCGCGGGCATCAATGTGGTCAGTATCGCCGAGGAGATGGCCGCCCCCGAGGCACAGAACCCGGAGATAGCGGCTGAACTGGATGCTCTCGCCAAGAAACATGGTGTCTCCGCCATCGGCGTGGGAGTGAACCCGGGCTTTGTGCTCGATCATCTCGTGGTGGTGCTGACGGCGGGCAGCCAGGAGGTCACCAGCATCGAGGCCAGCCGCATCAACGACCTGAGCCCCTACGGTGAGACCGTGCTCTCGACCCAGGGCGTCGGGACCACGCCGGAGGAGTTCAGGGCGGGGGTGGCCGACGGGTCCATCGTCGGGCATGTGGGCTTCCCAGAGTCTGTCCGCCTGATCAGCGACGCCCTCGGTCTCGGGGTTGACCGCGTGGAGCAGACGCTTGAGCCCATCATCGCGAAGGTGCCGCGCCAGGCCAGGGGGCAGGTCATCGAGCCGGGGAGGGTTGCGGGCTGCAACCACATAGCGGCCGGCTACAGCGGCGGCGAACAGGTCATCAGGCTCGTCCATCCTCAGCAGGTGGATCCCGGAGCCGAAGGCGTCGATACCGGCGACTACATCACGATCCACGGTGTGCCCGAGATCAGCATGTCCACCGGGCCGGAGATTGCCGGCGGCAAGGCCACGGCGGGCATAGCGGTCAACACCATCCCCCGCATCTTCGCGGCCACCCCCGGGCTGAAACGGATCATCGACCTGCCGTCGCCGACGGCGCTCATGGGGCCCTGAGGCTTACGAGCGCCGGTGACCGCTGTTCCCGAGCGATTGGAGTGATGCAGTGAGCGCAACGACGGTTGCCCCGGAAGGGGCGTGGGTGGAGATCCAGCAGGTGGTGCTGGCTCCTGGGGAACGCGCGGCGGGGGTGCCGCCGGACACGGCGGCCACTCCGCTGCTGCAGTGGGTTGACGGTTTCCTCACGGCACCCGCTGCGCTGGGTGAGAGGCGACCATCCGCACCATCATCGGGCGGACCCACACCGGGGTGCTGAGCCGGATCAACCCGGGATACTCCCACAGCTTCGGTGAGACCGTGGACGAGATCCTCACGATCGGAACGGAGTACGAATCATGAGCGACTCCTACGCCGAGGTGATGGCGCGCAAGAACCAGATCATGCGTTCCTCCCTGGGCCTGGACTACGACGAGTTCGCCATCAGCCCCATTGCCTTCGACTATGAGGCGATGATGGCGGCCACCGGCTACTCCCTCGACGATGTGGCCGAAATCCAGCGGGCCACCAAGGTCGGCAGGACCCCGCTGCACGAACTGCATCGCCTCACCGAGGCGGTGCGGGCCATCGCCGGCCCCGGCAGGGGCCAGGATCCTCGTCAAGGACGAGGCCGCGAACGCCTCCGGAAGTTTCAAGGCGCGCCGCGCCTCCCTCAGCGCCCACGAGGCCCGCAAGAAGGGTTTCAAGGGCATGGTCACCGCGACGAGCGGGAACTACGGGGCGGCCGTCGCCTCGCAGGCCGCCCAGCAGGGACTCAAGTGCATCGTGATCCAGGAGGTCTACGACTCCGAGCACGTCGGGCAACCCGAGATCGTCGAGAAGTCCCGGGCCTGTGAGGCCCTACGGAGCCGAGTAGGTCAAACTGACGGTGGGGCCGGAGTTGTTCTACGTGCTGCTGCGCACCCTGGAGGAGACCGGCTATTTCAACGCCAGCCTCTACACCCCCTACGGAATCGCGGGGGTGGAGACGCTCGGCGCCGAGATCGGCCGTGAGGTGGAGGAACGCTACGGACGCCAGCCCGACTTTGGTCGCGGTAACGCACGCCGGCGGTGGCAACCTGACGGGCACGGCCCGCGGCCTGCGCAAGGTGGGCTGCGACCAGACCCAGGTGGTGGCGGTCTCCGTCGACCTCACCGGCCTGCACATGGCATCCGACAAGGACTTCAACAACAAATCCTTCACCACGGGCCACACCGGTTTCGGGGTGCCGTTCGCCACCTGGCCCGACCGGGTGGATGTGCCGCGCAACGCGGCCCGCGCCCTGCGGTACATGGACGGCTACCACCTGGTCACCCAGGGCGAGGTCTTCTACATGACCGAGCTGCTGACGAAAACTTGAGGGCCTGGAACGCGGCCCGGCCGGCAACACCAGCCCTGACGGCGGCCGTCGCTCTTGCCATGCAGATGGACCGCGACCAGATCATCGTCGTCCAGGAAACCGAGTACACCGGCGCGGGCAAGCACCACAACAGCCAGCTGTCGTTCGCGAAGAGCCGGGGCATCGAGGTGCGCAGGGGCGACCCGGCGGACAACGTCCCCGGCAAGGCGATCGTCATCCCGGAGCGACTCGACCAGGTAGCGGGCAAACCCCTGGATCTCGAGAGGCTGCGCGGCAGCTACATCAGGCACGCCGCCAGGTGCTGCCCCCGAGCGGTGGAGCAGCAAGGACGTCGAATTCCTGGCCGCCGACGCCAACACCACCGAAGAACACGTGCGATCGCTCGTCCCTGGGGTCGCGGGCGGCGAGTGAACAGGAAGGACGATGATGAATACCGAGGAACAGGAGCGGATCGACCGCTTCGAGAAGTTGCGTTCCGAACTGGCGGACCTGGACGACGAGGCCCTCAAGGCCAGGTTCTGGGAGCTGTGCCACCAGGTGATGGAGCCGGTGGTGGAGCTGGCGCGCACCCACACCACGCCGTCGATCGAACGGTCGGTGCTGCTGCGCATGGGCATCGACTCGGTCACCACGCACGCCGTGGTCGAGAACGTGCTGAACGCCGGGCTGCTGGGCAAGGGAGCGGGGCACGTGGTGTTGCGCCTGTCCCAGCGCGACGGAATTGACATCCGGGCGGCCGCAGCCGCCATCGCCGACGATCCGGCCGTGATGGCCGGGCTCTTCGAGGAGAAGTGAGCGTGACCGACAAGCTGGACCCGAACACCAAGATCAACGTGGAGGAGATCCTCGAGGATCTGGAGAACTACCACCCGCCGCGCAAGGGCTGGACCTGGCGCACCGTGCCCGAGGGTGGTGTCGACATGGCGGGATTCCATTTCAGGAACATGTCGGAACCGCTGAAGAACAGCGTCCCGATGCCCACCGCGAAGTACTTCGAGGGCATCGACCCGCAGCCGGCCCCGGTGGTTACCTCCGAGATCGCCTCCGGGCACTTCGAGGACGACATCCGCCGCATGCGGATGGCGGCTTGGAACGGCGCCGACCACATCATGGTGATCCGCACCACCGGGCAGAGCCACATCGACGGCCTGATGGAGGGAACCCCCGAGGGCATCGGTGGTGTGCCGATCACCCGCAAGCAGCTGCGCGCCAGCCGCAAGGCCTGCGACCTGATCGAGGACGAGGTCGGCCGCCCGATCAACTTCCACAGCTACGTCTCTGGCGTGGCGGGCCCCGAGGTCGCGGTGCTGTTCGCGGAGGAGGGCGTCAACGGCGCCCACCAGGACCCGCAGTACAACGTGCTCTACCGCAACATCAACGCCTACCGCAGCTACGTCGACGCGGGCGAGGCCAAGAAGGTCATGACCGGGGCCCGGATCTTCCAGATCGACGGCGCCCACAACGCCAACGCCACCGCCCGCCAGGGCTGGAAGGTGATGCCCGAGCTCATGGTCCAGCACGGCCTGAACTCCGCCTTCTCTGTCATGGTCGGGATGCCCAAGGACCTCATCGGGCTCTCGACGGTGCCGCCGAGCGCCCCACCGACCCCGAAGCTGTGGTTCGACCTGCCCTACGCGGTCGCGCTGCGCGATTTCTTCTCCGAGTACAAGATGCGCGCCCAGCAGAACACCCGCTACATCGAGTCCGACATCAACGAGGCGATCCGACTGCACGTGGTCGACACGATGATCTCCATGCTCACCAGCGCCGACATCCAGAGCACCATCACCCCCGACGAGGGACGCAACCTGCCCTGGCACTACAACTCGGTGCGTGGCGTGCAGACCGTCAAACAGACCTGGGCGGCCCTGGACGGCATCAAGGAACTGCTCACCCTCAATCGGGAAGGCCCGCTGGGCGGGATGGTGCGCGACCTCAAGGAACGCGCGATCGGCTTCCTCACCGAAATGCTGCACGCGGGCGGCTACTTCGCTGCCGTGGAACAGGGCTTCTTCGTCGACTCCGCCGAGTTCCCGGAACGCAACCACGACGGCATCGCTCGCGACGGGGACGGCGGCATCTCGGTGGGCACCGTGATCGAACGCGACCCCGACTATCTGGCGCCGGTGTGCGACCACTTCGGCAACAACAACCTGCCCGACGGGGTGGACAAGGCCTGCGACCTGGTCGGCGGTTGCACCCTCTGCGACCCGGAGAAGATCGTCTACATCGACGAACTCGATCCGGAGGACAGCGCCCATAAACGGCTCGAACGGACCCGCGAGTACCGCTCCGGGAACCTGCTGCGGCCCGAGGCCGAATGGGCCGGTGACGGTGTGGCCCTGGTGGAGCTGATGATCCCCGAACGGGCCGAGATCGCCGTCGAGGCGGCCCTCGAGATGGCCAAGCGAATGGGGCTGAGCGACCCCGAGGTCGTCAACCTCCAGGTGCTGCAGCCCGCCGAGGGATGCTTCGTCGAGGTGAAGGGACACGTCGGTTTCGATGTCGACAAGACCGAGTTGACCATCCCCGAGAAGATCGAGCTGCTCCCCGAGGAGGAGCTGCGCCAGTTCGTCACCGACCACGAGATCACCGTCGTGGCCGGCACCGTCGGTGAGGATGAGCACAGCGTCGGCATGCGCGAGATCCTCGACATCAAACACGGCGGCCTCGAGAAGTACGGCGTGAAGTACCACTACCCGGGACCTCGGTTCCCGTCGAGAAGATGGTGGACGCGGCCATCGAGTCGGGTGCGGATGCGATCCTGATCTCCACCGTCATCAGCCACAACGAGGTCCATCGCACGATGATGAAGAAACTCGCCGAACTCACCAGGGAACGGGGCATCCGTGACCAGAAGGTGCTGATCGCGGGCGGAACGCAGGTCAGCCGTGACATGGCGGCCGAGACGGGCCTCGATGCGACCTTCGGGCGTGGCACCAAGGGCATCGACGTCCTCGACGCCATCGTGCGGACCATGCGTGGGCGTGAACTGGGGAAGGCCGGGTGAGCTGATGCGGGTCGTCACCACCCTCGAGATCGGGTCCACGATCACGAAGGCGAATGCTTTCTGCCTGGAGGACGGGCGGTTCAGGCACATCGGGCAGGGATTCGCCCCGACCTCCGTCGCGCAGGGAGACGTGACGATCGGTGTCGATGCCGCGATCCGGGCATCCGGCATCGAGATCGACAAGACGCAGGTTTTCGTCAACAGCTCTGCTGCCGGCGGGTTGCGGATGAGCGTGCACGGGCTCACACAGGGAATGACCGCCAGGGCCGCCAGGGAGGCGGCACTGGGCGCTGGTGCGATCGTGGGCCTGACCACCGTCGGGGCGATCGACTCCTGGGACATCGAGGATTTGCTTGAGGCGAGCCCCAATATCGTCCTGCTGGCGGGGGGAGTGGACTACGGCGAGAAACAGATCGTGGTCGACAACGCGAGGATGATCGCGGAGTCAGGGCTGCAGGTGCCAGTGATCTACGCCGGCAACATTGCCCTCCGGCGCCGGGTGCAGGACATCTTCGCGAGGAACGGTGTAGAGCTGATGTGCGCTGACAACGTCTTCCCCGACGTGGATGTGCTTCAGATCGAGCCAGTGCGCGCGCTGATCCATGAGGTCTTCAACCAGCACATCGTCACGGCTCCCGGCATGGCCCGGCTCACTGAGCTGTCCACCTTCGAGATCCTGCCGACCCCCGGGGCGGTGCTGCTGGCCGCTGAGATCTTCGCCGACACCCTTGGCGATGCCCTGGTGATCGATGTCGGCGGCGCCACTACAGACATCCACAGCGTCACCAACGGTTCCATGGAGTGGACGAGCCGCAGCATCGACCCGGAACCCAGGGCCAAACGCACCGTGGAAGGTGACCTCGGTGTCTTCGTCAATGCCCGGCAGGTGGCGGCGATGGCGGGTGAGGACGGTGATGGGGACAGGCTCGAGTATCTGCGGGCCATTCCCTCCGACGAGCGGGAGGAGGACGTCACCCGCTGGCTGGCTGAGTGTGCGGTCGAGGTCGGGATTCGCAGGCACGTTGGCACTGTCAGCGACCTGTTCACCCCGACGGGCAAGAAGCAGATCGTGCGTGGCAGGACCTGACCGCGGTCCGCTGGATCATCGGCACTGGCGGTGCCCTGACGCGGATCCCCGGCGGGGAGGAGATCTTGGGCCGAATCCGTCTCGGCGCAGGGGCGCGGTTGATGCCACCTCCCCGAGGCACGCATCCTCATTGACCGCGACTACCGGTTCTCTGCGCTGGGGACCCTGGCGCAGGTCTATCACGAGGAGGTTGCTGCCACCTTCGCCGACTGGGTGACCAGTGAGGTGGGAGAGATTCCCCGTGTCACTGGTGAGGAGGTGCCGGACGTATGAGCGTGGAGACACCCAGGCTTGAGATCCACATCGACCGGATCGCTCAGAATGCCGCCGCCGTGATCTCCCAGTGCGGCTCCAGCGGAATCCAGGTGGCGGCGGTCACCAAGGTGATGCAGGCTCACCCGGCTCTTCTCCGGGCGCTGGAGGGCTCGGGGTGTGTGATGCTGGCCGATTCCCGGATCGACAACTTGAAACGGGTCGCGGAGGCCGGCATGGGGCTGCCCACCATGCTGTTGCGGGCGCCGACTCCCTGCAATGCCCCTGAGGCGGTGCGCTGGGCTGACTATTCCCTCATCTCGTCACGTGAGACCGCGGAGGCGCTTTCAGGGGCCGCTGGCTGGGCTGGGTTGCGGCACAAGGTGGTGGTGATGGTCGACGTCGGTGACCTGCGTGAGGGAGTGTGGCCGGACCGTGCCGTCGACGTCGTCGCAGGCATCGCCCACCTGCCCCACCTGGAGGTGGCTGGTTTGGGAACCAATCTCGCGTGCTTCGGCGGGGTGGTGCCCACCCGGGAGAAGATGGAGATGCTGACCGGTATCCGTGACGAATGCCGCAGCGTCACCGGGCATCCCCTGGAATTGGTCTCCGGCGGCAACAGCGCAAACCTGCCGCTGCTGGCAAGCGGAGACATGCCAGATGGGATAAACCATTTGCGTATCGGGGAGGCCATCGTCCTGGGCCGCAATGTGCTGGACCGCTCACCCTGGCCTGGAACCCGGCAGGACACCGTGGGACTCGTGGCAGGGGTGATCGAGCTGCAACGCAAGCCGTCGGTGCCGGTGGGCGAGACCGGGCAGGACGCCTTCGGCAACACCACCCATTTCACCGACCGTGGCCTGCGGCTCCGTGCCATCTGTGACATCGGGCGTCAGGACGTCGCCCCGGAAGCCATCGAGCCCATCGATCCAGGCATAGAGGTGCTTGGAGCCAGCAGCGATCATCTGATCATCGACGTTACCGACGCCAGGTCCCCGGTCGCTGTCGGCTCTGAGGTGCGATTCCTACCCAGCTACGGAGGACTGTTGTCCGCCAGCACCTCCCCCCACATCCGGAAACAGGCCGTGCGGCGGCATTAGTACAGTTCCGAGAGATTCAGTAGTTATCGAACAAAGGAGTTCCCAGTGAGTACTGAGAATAAGGTCTTCGATGCAGGCCCAGACGAGAAAAGTGAAGAAGGACAAGAGCTGCAGAGAGGTCTAAGTAACCGGCACCTTCAGCTGATTGCTCTTGGTGGAGCCATTGGCACCGGAATGTTTATGGGGTCTAGCAACACCATCCATGAAGCTGGCCCTTCAAGCATGCTTGTGTACGCCGTTATAGGATTCTTCCTGTATTTCATGATGCGCGCCATGGGTGAGATGCTCTTGTCGAATCTGAAATACCGCTCATTCCGTGATATTGCGGAGGATCTGCTCGAGGCCGGCTGGCGGGTTCATTGCTGGATGGACCTATTGGTTTGCCTGGGTTGTAGCGGCCATGGGTGATCTTGCTGCCATTACGGGATATGCTCAGTTCTGGTGGCCAGAGGTTCCCAAGTGGTTGCCTGCTGCTGTGCTAGCGGGAACACTTCTAGTTTTGAACCCTGCTGGCCGTGAAATACTTTGGCGAGGCTGAGTTCTGGTTTGCTCTGATCAAGCTGGTTGCTGTCGGCGCCTTGGTGGTGGTTGCGGCCTGTTTGCTGTTCTCTGGCTTCGTCTCGCCGGATGGGCAGCCCGCCACCGTCGAGAATCTATGGAATGACGGTGGGTTCTTCCCCAAGGGCTTCGGCGGGTTCCTGCGCGGCTTCCAGATTGCTTTCTTCGCCTTCGTTGGGCTTGAAATTGTTGGAACCGCAGCTGCGGAAACCAAGGATCCTGAGCGTAACTTGCCCAAAGCCATTAATGCGATTCCAGTGCGGTTGGCGCTGTTCTATGTGCTGGCGCTGGCGGCCATCACCATCGTCATCCCGTGGCGGGAAGTCGTTCCTGGTGTGAGCCCCTTCGTCTCAATGTCTCTCTGGCAGGTTTTGGGGCAGCTGCTCACGTGATGAATTTTTGTTCTGCTGACGGCTGCTGCCTCTTCGGATAACTCAGGCCTGTACTCGACCTCCCGGATGGCGTACGGGCTCGCACTTGATGGTCAAGCTCCCCAGGCTTTCAAGAAGCTGTCCAAGCGCAAAGTTCCTCGTAATGCATTGATCTGCTCCTGTGCGCTGCTCATGACGGGAGTCGTTTTCCAGTACACCTCTGAGGATATTGTGCAGGCCTTTGAGCTGGTCACCACTATCACGGCGGTCTTGTTCCTGTTCATATGGGCTTTTATCGTCGTCTGCTACCTGGTGTATCGGAAAAAGAATCCCTGAGCTGCACGAGAAGTCTGTTTACAAGATGCCTGGCGGAAGGGTCATGTGCTGGGTTGTTCTGGTTTTCTTTGCGATCAGCCTGGTGATCTTGTATTTCGATGAGGATAAGCGGGCAGCCGTCCTCTGGACACCAGTTTGGTTCCTGATTATCATTCCCTGCTATTTCATCAACAAGAAGGCACGTGGCGGCAAGAGCGCCTCGGCTCAGGATGTTGCTCAATGATCCCAACATGAGATGAAGGGACGGACGCGCTATGCCGTCCGTCCCTTCGCGCTTTGGCTTTTATGAACGCATCATCAGGGCGTGTGCAACCCGGCCAAGACCTCGTTGAACGCCTCTGTAGTCGACGGGTGGGTCCAGATCCCGTCGCGCAGCTGTGAGGCGGTCACCCCATTCCTCATGGCCAGCGCCACCAGGTTGATGACCTCCTGGGCATCGACGCTGAAGATGGTCGCACCGAGTATCTCGTCGGTGCCGGGCGCAACCAGGACCTTGATCAGGCCGTGAGTCTCGCCCAGGGTCTTGGGGCGGGGCATGGCCGCGATCTGCGCGACAGGTTTCGACGCCACTAGGTAGGTGACTGCCTGGGCAGTGGCCTCACGCTCACTCAGCCCCACCTGCGCCAGCGGGGGAGTGATGAAAGTCGTGGTCGGGATAGCTTTTCGGTCGGCCCGGGACCGGTGTGAGTCACCGACGAGCTGGTCCTTGACAATCCGGTAGTCATCAAGGGAGACGTAGGTGAACTGTGGACCTCCATTGACGTCACCCACCGCCCAGACGCCGTCGGCGCTAGTGCGCAGCTGATCATCTACGACGATGAAGCCCCGCTCGTTAGTCTCGATCCCGGCAGCGGGCAGATCCAGCGCAGCGGTCTCCGGCTTACGGCCAACGGCCACCAACACCGCGTCGGTCTCGAACGTGCCTGCGCCGCAGACCACCCGCCTACCGTCGTCCTCGATGGCGGAGACGGGAGCGTCGGTGACGATCTCGATGCCGCGGTCGGCCAGGGTGGTGACCACAGCCTCACGCACGTCATCATCCAGGGCAGGCAGGAAGGTTGAACCACGTTCCAGGATCCGTACCGCTGAACCGAAGGCGGCGAACATGCTCGCGAACTCGAGTCCGATGAAGCCGCCTCCGATGATCGTCAGGCTCGGGGGAACCCGGCCGCCAGCGATGTGTTGGATGGTGGTCGAGTCGTAGACGGACTCACCGTTGATACCTGGGATGTCAGGCATCGCAGGAGAGGTACCGGTGTTGATCACCACCGCCTCCGCGCTGATATCGAGGGTCTCGGAACCGGCCTGGACCCTCACCTCGTGCGGGCCGATGAAGCGCGCCTCACCGCTGACGAGGGTGACAGTCTCCAAACTGGCGAGCATCGCATGGTTGGCGGCGCGGAGTTTATCTATCAGGGCGTCACGGGATGCGATGGCCTTTGGCAGGTACTCATCCGGGGCCTGCTCCCCGCGGCGTTCCGCGAGATTCACCAGGGTCTTGGTCGGAACGCAGGCAACATTGATGCAGGTGCCGCCGGCCATCGAATCATCGCGCTCCACCAGCACGACCCGTTTACCCGCGGAGGCCAGGTCGCGGGCCAGGGTCTTGCCTGCCTTACCCCAGCCGATGACCAGAAGGTCGGCCTCCAGGTTCAGATGTTTGGTTGAATCATCCATGTGGTCACCGTAGTGCGTGCCAGCCCGCATCGGTGGGATATTTCAGCCGGCGACGAGCCAGGCGTCTGAGCGTTCCCGCCACCACAGCGTCAAGGCCCGGACCCCCATGAAGCCCAGCGAAAACGCCAGCCACAACCAGGTCAGTCCCGGTATGCCCGCGGGCGCGTACCAGGCCACGGCCAAGATCATCGGTGCATAGACGACGAGCGTGATAATGCTCGCCCAGGCCAGGTAGGGGCCATCCCCGGCGCCGATCAGGACCCCGTCGAACAGGGTCACCCACGAGGCGATCACCAGCGTGCAGCCGACCACCACCAGCACTGCCGCCACTGCCTCGCGCACATCCCGGTCCGGGGAGAACAGCGCCGCCAGCGGCTGCCGCACCAGCAGCGTCACGACCCCCAGGACGACCCCGGCACACAGCGACCACCAGGTCATCCGGCGCGCCAACGCCCGGGCCTCCTCAGGCCGGGACGCACCGAGAGCCTGCCCGATCAGGGTCTGCCCTGCGATGGCTAACGCATCCAGGACGTACTGCAGGAAACTCCAGATGGTGAACCCCACCTGGTGCGCAGCCAGTGCTACCTCGCCGTAGCGGGCCGCTGTCCATAGCGTCAGCAACAATGCGGCGCGGAAGGCCAGGGTACGGATCAACAATGGGATCCCGACCAGAAGACTCGTCCTCATACCCGCGGCCCGAGGGCGCCGTGCCGCCCCAACCCGCCCCGCCCCACGCAGCACGACCCCCAGCTGCCGCCAGCCCCATCAGGGTCTCGGCCAGTGCGGTCGCGGCCCCCGAGCCTGCGATTCCCATGCCGAACCCGAACACCAGGAGGACGTCCCCGAGAAGGTTCAGGACAGCGGCCCCGATCGCCAGCAGCATCGGGGTGCGGCCATCGGCCATGCCACGCAACGTTCCCGTGGCAGCCAACACCAGGAACATCCCCGGTAATCCCGGCAGCGACCATCTGAGATAGGCGATCGCCTGCTCAAGGACGGCACCACTCGCTCCGAGCCAGGCCGCCAGCTGCGGGGCGAAACCCCAGGAGACCACGCCGATGCCCATCCCCAGGACCACAGCCAGCCACATGGCCTGAATCCCAGACTCCACCGCCTCCTGCTGCCGCCCGGCACCCATCAGGCGCGCCACGGTCGCTGTGGAACCGTAGGCGAGAAAGATGAACGCCCCGACCATTGCCAGCGTCAAGGTAGAGCCAACGCCCAGGCCGGCCAAGGGCTCCGTGCCGAGCTGCCCGACGATCGCGGTGTCGGCCATGACGAACAGAGGCTGGGCTACCAGCGCCGCGAACGCAGGCAGCGCCAACTCCAGGATCTGACGATTCAAAGATTGCGGCACCCCGTGATCCTAGTGTCGTGTGGCGTGAGTTCGCCGGTGTTTTTCGGCCCCGGAACCGCCTCCCACTCGAACTCCCACCACACGACACCAGACGTCAGGAGCAGCCGTTCATGAAAGGCACCCCGGGGGCGAGGCGGCTCCATTCCTGGGGGCGTCAACGGATCGCCGAGCCGGGAGCACAGGTCGGCTGCGGCAGCGGCTCCCTCGCCGGGCCACGAGACCGCCGTACCGTCCGAGAGCGCCAGCAGGAGCCGGCCATCCGCGAAATCAGCACCGGCGATAGAGGCCGCCGGGTGCTCGATGTCAGGCTCAGCGCTGGGGCATCTGGTGTTGTCTCCCAGGCCCATAGGGTCGCCTTCCACACTCGTGGCCAGCAGATGAGTGCCGTCGGTGCTGAAACGCAGTCTCTCCAAGGAGACATGAGCGTCGGAGAGCCGGGCCGACACCTGCGGGCTGGCCGGATCGGCCAGGTCGATGAGCGAGATCTCCCCGTTGAGGGCCCCGACGGCCAGCTGGCCAGAGGGAGAGAAATCGAAGGTGCATGGCACCAGATGCCCAGGCAGGCTCGCCTCGGCACGGATCTCGGGACCCGCATCGGTGATCGCCGCCACGACGAATCCCGTGCCGTCGGCGCTCATGGCCGCCGCAAGCGTGCCATCAGAGTTGAACGCTAGCCCACCCGGCCATGCGTGCAGGCTGCCCTGAAGGGACCAGCCGGTCTCTGTCCTGCGATACAGGTGATAGCCGGCCTGGCTCCGGTGGCCGATCGCCAGGTGCCTGCCATCCGGAGAGATGACAAGGTCGATCACCGCCCGGGTTTCATCGATGACCTGCTCCACGCTGTAGCCATCACCGTTGGCGCCCTAGCACCACCACCTTTCCGTCATCTGACTGCGTCACCAGGGGTTCTCCCCGTGGCATCTGAGGCGGCGTGCGACAGGTAGCCGGTGCCGTCGGGGAGGGCGCCACCGTCATCTCGTGGGCTCCCGGGGTGGTGGCATCCAGAACCCGCGGGCCAGCGGCCGTGGTGATGATCAGCCTGCCTCCGGCCTGTCGGACATCATGCATCTTGACGCCGTTGCTACCCAGCAGGACCGGCGGCGGCCGCCACAGGGCCACAGTCCCGTCGGTGGCGCCGGTCAGGAATCCGTCGGCACCCCTGGCGATACTCGTGATGACGCTGCGCACGGGACTGCTCTCGATGGTCTGGCCCGTCTTGTCCATGACGACGGCCTCACCCTGGGAGCCGCCCAGGACCACGCGGTCTCCCAGGTGCTTGACCGCGTGCACCCCCGATTTCATGGGAAGCTCCCGCGCGACCTGCGCAGAGGTCCCAGAGATGCCGAGCAGCAGAGCGTTCGAGGCGCTGCTTCCAGCCAGGATTTCAGTGTTGTCCTCGGAGACGTCGAGGGAGAGGATCTGCCCACCCACCTGGACATCCGGCAAAGCGGCTCCCGAGGAGTCGAACAACGCCAGCCGGCCCGGGGACCACCCGCGGCCACGAGATCGGGCGTGGCGGTCAGGGCCATGACGGCAACATCCTCTCCGAGCTGGAGGGTGCTCAGGACCTCAGGGTGGTCCGGCTTCTCCAGGTTGATACGCAGCACCTCGCCGTGCAGGTTCCCTATCAGCGCCACCCTGCCCTGCCAGGCCGTGCTGTATGAGGGTGACGCCCGGTGTGGCCCACTCACCCAGTTTCCGAGGAGCGCGGGTCAGGTCCCACACCGATGCCGTGCGCTGGCCGGCGACGATCACGAGGCGGCGGCCATCCTGCAACACCGGCTGCACCGCGAAGAGCTGCCCCCATCGGTGTCGATGGTCTCGGGTTCGGTCTTCAGGTTGCCGTCCCGCCACAGGGTCAGCTTTCCACTGCTGTCTCCCCGTAGGACGGCGGCGTCTCTCGGTGCGGTCGCCACCATGGTGTTTCCCGTGGGGCCGAGGACCCGCTGTGGAGCCGCTGTGCCCGCCGACTCGATCACAGACGAACGTGTCTGGGAGTTGTCCTCCAGCCGGTATGATGCGACGGCCAGCTCGGCGGCCTCATTGGGGTCGGTGTCCCGGGTCTGGCCTGAGACGAGGGCCAGCTGCTGGGCTTGGGGCCGTTCTGGCGGTGGTGCTTGCCTGCTGGGCGAATCCATTGGAACGGACGCCGAGGAAAGCCGCCACCACAGCCAGGACCACGGCGATGGCTGCAATCACCAGGGCGCCATGCTGCTGGGCGCGGGTGCGCTTCAGCTGGGCTTCCTGCGCGGCCTCGTGGCTGCGGCCTGTGGCCAGCGAGGCCTCAATGAACTCGCGCTCATCCTTCGTCAAGACAGGGGCGTTCTCGCTTTGCGACCAGGACTGCCACATCACGGCCTCCGCGGGCAACAGGCCCTCTGGTTTCCGTCCGCCCTCATCCCAGAGCCGCGTCGCCATGTGGATCCGCCGCCCAACCAGCAGCGTGGCCTCTTCCTGCGTGACCCAGCTACGCAGCCGGTGCCAGCGGGTCAGCAGGGCCTCATGAGCGATGCTCAGCTGGTCCTCCCTGAGGCTGAGGAGACGTGATGCCACGAACGCCTCTGCCACCGGGACCAGCTGTGGCGATAGCGAGCTGAACGGGATCGAGCGGCGCAGCAGCTGTTTCGCGTCCACGACCACCAGCGACAGCATGAGCCGCTGGACCAGCTGCTGACCGCCGGGCGGAAGGGCCTGCAGCACGGCCTCGGCCTCGTCGTTCAGCGAGGCCCACAGCCCGCCCGATGTGAGATAGCTGGAGGCTGTCAGGGTGTCTCCGGCTGAAGCGGTCCAGCAGTGGCGCAGCGTGTTTGACAACAGCGGCAGTACGACCCCCGGGTCGGGATAGCCGTACTGGTGCAGGTCACGGATCAGCACCTCGACCAGTTCGGGGAGACCGCGCGGCCGTGGTACCGCGCTGGGGCCTCGATGATCTGATGGTATTCAGCAGTCGTTAGGGGGCCTATCAGGACCGGTGTGGCCAGGAAGGACGCCAGGCGGGATGCCGCAGGACAGTGCCAACCGCGTCCGCGTTGAGGCCGGTCACGCAGACCACATGGCCGGGCAGCTGGCACAGGATGTCGGCGAGCTGCTCAGTCTCGTCGTCGTCGAGGTGCTGGAGATCCTCAAACTGGTCGACGACCAGCAGGCTCGCCTCGGGGGCACCTTCCAGGTGAGGAGGTCGCGCACCCTTAGCTGCGCGGGAATCAGACTGGACAGTGGGCCGTCCGGGGCCGTGCCGCGCCCGATGAGCCCAGCTGCGAGAAGCGACGACTTGCCCGTGCCAGATGCCCCGATCAGTGTCACCACCCGGGGGGGTTCCGCCTCGGCACAGGCCGTCAGAAGCTCCTCCAGGGTGCGTTCTCGTCCCATGAAGAGGCCGGACTCCGCGGTCGTGTAGGGGCCGCAGGCCGACATAGGGGTTCCACGACGACGCTGGAACGGCGCATCCGGTCGATTGCCTCTGCCCAGGCCGCCTCGTCTTGAACCGTGACGAGTTGCAGAGCGCGCAGCAGTTTCATGAACTGCGGCATGAGCGACGGGGTGGGCAGATGCCTGCCCTCCAGCCATCCCTGGGCGGTCGAGGCGGGGGACCTCAGCTATCGCGGCGGCGCGCCGGATAGACAGGCCAGCCCGGCTCCGTGCCGCTGCCATCTGCTGACGTCAGGGCGCTGCGGCTGAAAGGAGGGAGCATGTGGACTACCCTAAAGGGTGTCATCTAAAAGGAGGGCTGAGTGCACGGATCATTGGCCTAAGTGAATTTCTGCATGCAGGATGCAGAAAAATCAAATCGTTCTGGCTAGGCATGATGTTTGTAGAGCCAGTCTCGTACAGGTCCATACACCCCATAGTTTGGAGACGGGCCCAGGGTAACCCCTAATGTTCCACTCAGCCCAGGCACATTCCTGAGAGCGTGGAAGGCGGGGGTGCCTGGGCTGATGACTTGACTGGGCAAGAGGGAGGAAGAAGGTCGCATGGCTCTGGTCACGCGCAGGCGCGTCGAGACCGCGCTGGTTGGTCTCGTCGCGCTTTCCCTCGGGGTTCTCGCCCTGATTCACCGGGGAGTGCCTGCGGCTGATGTCGAACTCAACGACGGCGGGGTGTGGGTCACGAATCAGACGCAGCGACTGGTCGGGCACCCTCAACCACGAGTCACAGACGATCGACGGGCGATCCGGCCCTCGGCCAGTTCCTTCGATGTCACCCAGTCGGCTGGGAACGTTCTCGTGCGCAGTGCCGACAGCGTCCAGCCGGTGGATGTGGCCTCGGTCGCCTTCCTGGGCGAGGTCGGAGTCGCTGGGGTTCTCGTGGCTCATGGCGGGGACGAGGTGCTCTTCGCTGACCAGAGTGAGGGACGCATCTGGGCCACTGACACCCGGGGGGCCGCGGGCTTCAGCCTCACAGCCGAGCCGCTCCTGAAGGGTCTGGACACACCTCGGGTAGCCGTCGGCACAGACGGCACCGGGTACGTCCTGACCGCCGAGGGCCAGCTGCGCACCGTCACGGGAACCGGTTCTGAGGCAACGGTCAGGGAACAGGGCCAGAAGGTGAATGGGAGGCTGTCGGACTCAGCCCAGCTCACGGTAGTCGGTGACAAGGTAGCTGTGCTGGACGGCACTACGTTGACCGTGGACGGGCGCGCAGTCGAAGATCCCGGGTTCGAGGGAGGCATCGTCCAGCAGCCGTCAGGACCCTCCAGCATGGTCGTGGTCGCGACCCCGTCGGAGCTGATCAAGGTGGAGATCGCCTCAGGCAGGATCACCCGGGAGAGCATCTCGAGTGGTAAGCCCGTCGCACCGGTCCAGCTGCAGGGCTGTATCCATGCGCTGTGGGCGGAGTCGGGCTACTACATGCGTGACTGTGGTGGCAGGGATTATGAGAAGACCCAGCACCCCGAGCTGGCCTCGGCCAAACAGCCAGTGTTCCGCACCAACCGCAAGGTGGTCGTCATCAATGACGAGGTCACCGGCGATGTCTTCCTGCCCCTGAAGCAGATGGCCAAGGTGAACAACTGGGAACAGGTCGAGTCCCAGCTGGAGGACGAGAAACAAAAAGAAGGACTCTGAGGAGACTGAGAAGTCCCAGACCCCTGAGTTCTCGGAGGAACAACACCCGCCACAGGCTGTGGACGACGATCTGGGAGCCAGGCCGGGGACCGCGACGGTGCTCCCCGTCCTGATGAATGACATAGACCAGGATGGCGATGTGCTGACGGCGGTGCTGCGGGATGCGCCCGAGGGCGTGAAACTCTCACTCGCCAAGGAAGGACGTGCGATCCGTATCGAGGTGCCTGCGGACGCGAAGGGGCCGATCACCTTCACCTACCAGGCCTTCGACGGCGTGGATGTCTCGAATGTCGCCACGGTCACGGTGAACCTCCGCTCAGAGAACGAGAACTCGGCGCCTCGCAGGGTGCGTGACAGCCAGGTCAACATCAGCGAGCGGGCCTCCGCCAGCTACTCGGTGCTTGCGGACTGGGTGGATCCGGACGGCGACCCTATCTACCTCCAGCAAGCCAGCGCGGAGAACAGCCTTGAGATGACGTGGCGGCCTGATGGGTATGTGTCCCTGAAGGACCTAGGCAAGGGCGGACCCGGGCGCCGCGCGGTGAACCTGACCGTGTCCGATGGACGTGACGCGGCCACCGGTGAGCTGGCTGCGCAGGTGTCCCCGGGATCCACGAACTCCCCACCCGTGGCCAACAACGACCATTACGTCGCTACGGTGGGACAAGCGATCACCCTGGAGCCACGCAGCAACGACACGGACGCCGACTCCGACGAGTTGAAACTCGTCGAGGTCTCCGCCGCCCCGGCGGACACCGAGATAAAACCCGACTATCAGGCGGGGACGATCCGTTTTGTGGCCTCGAAGCCGGGGAACTACACATTGGTCTACGGGATCACGGACGGCCCGAATAATGCGAAGGGACGCATCCGGGTGGACGTGGTGGACCCGAACTCCTCGGGTCTGCAGCCCTGTGCCTGAGAACGATCTGGGGCTGCTGCCCTCCAATGGCTCCGTGTCCATCAATGCTCTCGAGAATGACTTCGACCCGGCGGGCGGGGTGCTGGCCATCCAGGGGGTCTCCCAGGCCGATGCCCCAGGGCTCAACATCGAGGTGGTCAAGCACTCCCAGTTGCGGATCACCGCCCCGGCTGGGATCGATACGCCGCAGAGCTTCACGTACACGGTGAGCAATGGTCATGAGTCCGCCACCGCGAAGGTGCTGGTGATCCCGAAGGAACCGCCGGCCACGGTCCAGTCGCCAGTGGCCACGCCAGACAGTACGAACGTACGGGTCGGTGACCTGGTGACTGTGCCCGTGCTGAGCAACGACTACTCCCCGGCGGACCTTGACCTGTCCCTGGCACCGGAGCTCGACGTTCGCTCGGACCCGGCGCTCGGCGAGTTCTTCATCTCCGACGGTATGGTCCGGTTCCGGGCAGGAAGCGAAGCCGGTACCGCGGAGGCGATCTACACTGTTCGTGACTCGCAGGGCAATCCGGCCTCGACCACGGTGACCATCAACATCCGTGCCATGGATGTGCGTAATGAGCAGCCGGCGCCCAAACAGCTCGACTCCAGGACCTTCGCGGGCTCCTCGGTGCGGATACCGGTGCCTCTAGACGGCATCGACCCCTGACGGTGACTCGGTCACGCTGGGCGGGCTTGGAGGGCAGGTGCCGGAGCTCGGGGCTGTGAAGGTGGAGGGGAACCACCTCGTCTACGAAGCGGCGAAAGGGGTTTCGGGAACCGACACCTTCACCTACCGCGTGCTCGACCGTTTCGGGGCTGAGGGCGAGGGGTGATCCGCGTCGGCGTGGTACCACCGCCAGCTGCCAACCAGCCGCCTGTCGCTGTCGCCGATGAGGTGTCGGCGCGCCCGTCGACCCGGCTGGAGATCCCGGCCCTGGCCAACGACATCGACCCCGACGGTGACCAGCTACAGCTGGTGAAGGGCTCGGCCGCTGCGACTGACAGCACTTGGGAGCCGAAGGCGCAGACTAGGGGACAACGGATCGTCGTGGTCACTCCTCCTGAGGAGGGGGTCTATCACCTGTACTACACGATCACCGACGGCGGCGGTGTTCCGACCGGGGCGTGGTCACGGTCAGGGTTGATTCCAAAGTCTCGCCCAGAGCGCCCGTGGCGAATGATGACGTCGTCCCGGCCGCGAAGATTGCAGGGACCGACCAGGTCGAGGTGCCTGTGCTCGAGAATGACTCCGACCCGGACGGGGTGGTCTCCGAATTGAAGGTCACGGCCGAGTCCCCAGCCACGGTCAAGGGGGGAACGGTCACGGTGCCGGTCTCTGACGAACGGCAGATCGTGCTGTACACCATCACCGATGCCGACGGACTGTCTTCGCGTGCCGCCATCGTGGTTCCCGGAAGGGCAGCCGTTCCACCCGCCATCAACACCAGCAGGGGACAGGCTCGTGTCAAGGCGGGTGAGCCCCTGAACATCAGATTCCAGGACTGGGTGGTCACCCGCCCTGGGCGCACTGCACGCCTGACCAGCGTCGACTCGGTGCTCGCTGGCCCGGGAGGAAGCGCTGAGGCTGGCAACAATGGCGTCAAGCAGGTGGATGACCAGACCATAGAGTTCACCCCCGACAAGAGTTTCGCGGGTCAGACGACGGTGTCCTTCGAGGTCACCGACGGTCAATCCATGGATGACCCGCAGGCCTTGAAGAGCAAACTCAGCCTGAGCGTCATCGTCGAGGGCGACGGGCAGCAGCCACCGCAGCTCAGACCCACCCAGCTCCGGGTTGCCCCCGGCGAGCCTGCCCAGCAGATTTCGCTGAGTGCCATGGTTACGGACCCGAATCCGGGGGACAACGACACGATGACCTACTCTCTGGTGAGCACAGATGGCCCAGTTCAGGCCAGCGTGTCGGGGCAGGAGCTCACCATCTCCGTGCCCACAGGCACACTGGTCGGCGCCTCGGCCTCCGTGGTCGTCCAGGCGCATGACGGGTCGACGGAGCCGGTGAACATGACCATCCCGGTCACCGTGATCGCATCTACGCGGCCACCCTATGACGGTTTCTGAGGTGGTTGAACGCGACGGGAGGGTGGGGAAACCCCGTCTTTGACCTGTCGAGGCTGGTTACGAACCCCTTCGCGGATTCGGGTGGGGAGATCACCCTGGTGGGCAGCCCCCAGGTGCGCGGGTCGGCCACGGTGAGCGCGGAGGGCAGGACTCTCACAATCACGCCAACAGACCCAGGGACAGGGGCGGATTCCGTGACGATGTCCTGGTCTCCCTACCGCGTGGCGGATGCCACCAACGATCCTTCGCGGGAGCGCACAGGCATCATCCGGATCGTTGTCAAGGACGTGCCCAGGGCGCCGACCGCCGTGACAGCCCAGTATGTGAGTTCCCAGACGGCGCGGGTCTCCTGGACCCATGCCGGCTGGCGGGGCGCCACCCCGAAGGGGTTCACGGTTTTCTGGCGTGGCGGTAGCAAGACCTGCGGGCTCCAGACCACCCTGCGACATCCCAGGGCTGGCGAACAGCGGGCGCTACACGTTCACGGTCAAGGCCGAGGTGGAGGAGTTCTGACCTGAACTCCCGCAGCCCGCAGTCCGCGCCGAGCAACGAGATCCTGGTGGACGCACTCCCGTCCAAACCCTCCGCCCCCGTCCCCGCCTTCGGCGACCAGCAGATCTCCCTTGCCTGGGATGCCGCGACGGTCCCGGGCGGCGGCTCGCCGGTCACCCGGTACACCGTCACGATGTACCCCGGCGGGCAGAAGCAGGAGACCACCGCGACTAGCCTCACGTGGACGGGTCTGACGAACGGGCAGGCCTACACGTTCACGGTCACAGCCCACAACCGGTTGACGGACGAAAACAGCCAGCTCACCCCGCCCACCAGTGATGAGTCACGCGCGGAGACCCCCGCGGGCGCTCCGTCAGACCAGGGGGAGCCGAAGGTGACTATGGACACGAGTTCGAGTTCGGTCAAACCCAGGGCGAACATCACGTGGTCCCCACCCGGGAATCCCAATGGCGACTCGAATTTCCGGTATGTGGTAACCGATGAGAATGGCCGGGAGGTGTGCCCGGAGCAGCAGTCCACCACCTGCACGACGCCGATGGACCCGTCCACCGAGACGGTGACGTTCACGGTGCGCTCCACCAACAAGTCCGGTCAGTGGTCGGCCCCCTCGCCCGCGTCGAACGCCGTGCGTGCCTTCCAGCCGCCGGGGGCACCCACCAGGTTCTCCCTGAAGCCGACCGGCAAGGGCAACGAGGTGCAGTTCGACTTCGGGGCCGCCTCGGGCAACGGGGTCAAGGAGAGCGAGATCACCTACCGCTGGAGCGCTGGGGGCATTCCGGCACGGTCAAGCCGGGGACGACGGTGGTGACCAGCTCTGCCTTCCAGTTGGGGCATCGGTCACCGTCCGGCTCGTCGCTGTCGCGAATGTCCTCGGCCAGACCTCCGAAGGGGAGGCGGCGACCGCCACCGTGACGGCCTACGGCCCGCCCCAGGCACCCGTCGTCAGCAGTGAGGGTGGGGTGGAGCAGGCCTCCCTGCGCTGGCAGGTTCCCGGCTCCAGCAACGGGGCCCGTGTCAAGCAGGTCGAGATCACCACCACGGTCAAGGCTGAGGGCAAAGACGCCAAGACCGATACCTGGACGACAGACGACCCTGTCGGGTTCCGTGGACAAGGGCGACGGACGCAAGCAGAATGTCTGTGTGAAAGCCCGGGCCCAGAACGAACACGGCGTCTGGAGTGAGTATTCCAGCGAGTCCTGCGCCTCGACCTGGGGAGACAAGAAGGCGACCCTCACCAGGGATGACTCATACAACTGCCAGGGCCAGGGGTGGGGATGCCTTTAAAGTCACAGTGCAGAACTGGGAACCCGGTGAGACAACCCTGCAAACTTCCCAGCCCCAGGCGGCACGACGATGATGAAAAAATAAAGATCAGGGTTCGCAGGATCGACCCCAGCGGCAACGGGGCGAGTGATCCATTCCCCGGCTGATTTGTTATCCGAGGGCTATGGCGATGGCAAAAGATGTCACTGGCGAGTGCAAGTGACGTCCCAACTGAAACAAAGGTGAATTGACCCAGATGACCATGAACCCGGAACAGGCCGCTTTTTCGCGGACACCTTCGCGCGGCTGACTGACAACGTCGGTCAGGCGTTGCTAGGCAAGGCCCCGGTGATCCGCCTGGCGCTGACCTGCATGCTGGCGGAGGGGCATCTATTGCTTGAGGACGCGCCGGGCACCGGGAAGACCGCCCTGGCCAGGGCGATCGCGGCCTCGGTGCACGGCAGCCACAATCGAATCCAGTTCACCCCGGATCTCCCTGCCCTCCGACATCACGGGCATCACCATGTACGACCAGTCCACGTCGCGCTGGACCTTCCACCACGGCCCCATCTTCAGCTCGATCGTGCTGGCCGACGAGATCAACCGGCCTCACCGAAGACGCAGTCAGCGCTGCTGGAGGTGATGGAGGAATCCCAGGTCACAGTGGACGGCCAACGCTACCCGACCGAGCGGCCGTTCATGGTCATTGCGACCCAGAACCCCGTCGAGCAGGCGGGCACTCTACCGGCTGCCCGAGGCGCAGCTCGACCGTTTCCCTGATGAAGACATCGGTGGGCTATCCCGACACGGAGGCCGCGATCCATGTGCTCGCCGGCTCTTCGCAGCCCTGACCGCCCCGGCAGCTCAACCCGGTACTCGCCCAGCAGGCCGTGGCGGAGATGATCGACCTGGTCCGTGACAACTACGTGGACAACTCGGTCCTGCACTATGCGCAGAAACTCGTGGAGGCCACCCGGGACGACGATGACACCTGATGGGCGTCTCCACCCGCGGAGCCATCGCGATGGTCCGGGCCGCGCGGTGTGGGCGGCTGCCCACGGCCGCAACCACGTCCCGCCCGACGACATCAAGCGAGCTTGCCGCGCCGGTGGACGCATCGGCTCATCATGTCCCCGGAGGCCGAGTTCGCCGGGGTGGGGCCCACCGACGTGATAGCCCGGGTCCTGACCCTGGTGGAGGCTCCCACGAACCGGATGAACGCCTAAGACCCGTGCCTGAGTCCTCCGCCTCAGCAGCTGTTTCCCGGTCGTCCTTGCCGATGCGGGCTCTGCGACGTGTCCTGGGACTGCGTCCCATCGCCTCGGTGACCCCGCTGGGGTGGGCGTTGCTGGCCGGTGCGGTGGTGGCCGGGATCCCGGGTTGGTTGTTCGGCTGGCTGGAGTTCCGGGCCTTGTCGGTGATGTGCCTGGTCGCGATGACCGTCGCGGTCCTGTCGGTGCTGGTAGGCGTGAGCACGAGGTGCTGTTTGAGTTGTCGCGCCCACGGGTGCAGGTTGGTGATGTGGCAACGGGAGAGTTACAGGTGCGGTCGGCCGGCGGGAAGGCATCGGGCTCGGCGACCCTTGAGTTCCCCGTGGGCGGGGAGGTCGCATCTTTCAGAGTCCCGGCCCTTGGACCTGGGCAGGTGCATCGGGAACCGTTCTCGATCCCGGCCCGCCGCCGGGGCGTGATCCTGCTGGGGCCTGTGCGGTCCGCTATGACCGATCCGCTGGCCGCGGTTAGTCGCAAGAAGCTGCTCTCCGGGACCAGCGAGCTGTTCGTCCACCCACGGATTGTGCGGGTGGAGGCCGGAGCCATAGGTTTCCTGCGGGACATCGAAGGGATCGCGACGCAGAACCTCTCCTCCTCCGATGTGTCCTTTCATGCGTTGCGTGAATACGTGCCAGGCGATGACCGGCGTTTCAGGCACTGGCGCACCACAGCCCGCACGGGCAAGCTGATGGTGCGCCAGTTCGAGGAGACGATGCGTGCTCATCTGCTGATCCTGCTCTCCACGGTCGAGAACGACTACGCAACGCCAGAGGACTTCGAGCTCGCGGTCTCCACCGCCGGGTCCCTTTGAGTCTCGGCGCTCCGGGAGGAAACGCCAGGTCAGTCTCTGTACCTCGACGGGGAGATCCCAATCCCGAACGCCATGGGTCTGCTGGACCGGCTGGCCGGGGTAGAGCTGAGGGAGCAAGGCCACGACCTGCGGGAGCTCGCCCCTGAAGTACGGGTCGGTCCCGGGCGTCTCGGTCACCGCTTTCATCACCGGCTCCTCCGCCCCGGCGGCGCTGCGCTCTGCTCAGCTGGCCCCTGCCGCCAGGGGTGTTCCCGTTCGCGGTGCGCTGCCTGGGCCATGAGGAACTGGCCAGGCGGAAGGTCGGGGACCTGGTGATCCTGGACGTGCCGCAGCTGGATGACCTGCGTCCGGCCGTCAGGAGCCTGGCATGAGACGCGAGGCTGACTTCTCCTTGCCCCGAGTCATGGGGGCCTGGCTGTTGTTGCTGCCAGGCGTGGTGGCGTTCCAACCGGTCTTCGGGGAGCGGGTGGCTACCTTCCTGCCCTGGTGGGGGATCACCGCCGGCATCGTGATCCCGTTGCTGGCGGCCAGGTTCCGCTGGGGTGTGGCGCTGTGGTTCGCGGCCATCCTCGCGGCCTACCTGCTTCTTGGAGGACCGCTGGCGGTTCCGGAGACCACTATCGGTGGTTTCATCCCGACGCTGGACACTCTCGCGCGACTGGTGCAGCTCGTCTATCAGGGCTGGTATGACGTGCTAACGGTGGCGACCCCCGCGGGTGATCTCTCCGGGCCGCAGGCGGCTCCGCTGCTGGGTGGGATCCTGTTCGCGGTCGCGCTGGCCGGGATCGTGAGGTTCACGCGGGCTGTGGTGTGGCCGATGCTGCTGCCGGTGGGCTGGCTGGCCCTGGGTATCGCCTTCGGGATCCGGCAGACGACGACTGCCCTGTGGCTGGGGGTCGTCCTGGGCGCGGAGCTGCTTGCCTGGGCCACTGCTCACCGGATCAGCCGGGTGAGCGCGGCCAACGCGGAGTTCCTGGTGCGCCAGCCTCGTGGGCTGTCCCGCCGCGCCTGGCAGGCGGTCTCGGCATCGCTCGTTGTCACACTGGCCTCGGGAGCAGCTCTCGGGGTCAATGCCCTGTCCAGCCAGGACATCAACCGGCAGGTGCTGCGGGACAATGTCGCCCCCCCCTTGAACCTGCAGGAGTATCCGAGCCCGCTCACCAAGCACAGGTTGTATGAGCTCAACCAGAAGGACGATGTGCTGTTCACCGTCTCTGGGACGCCAGCCGGCGGGCGGCTCTGGCTGGCTGTGATGGACGAGTGGAACGGCGTGGTCTTCAATGTCTCGCAGAACAGTGGAGAGTATCTGCGTGTGGGGCGTGAACTGCCATGGCCGCCGGATGTGGCCACCCAGGAATCCGTGATCTCAGCACAGGCCTACGACGACGTCTGGGTGCCGGCCTTCGGCGAGCCGTCCCGTATCGAGTTCGACGGGGAGCAGGCCAGCAGGCAGGCGCACGGGCTCTACCTCAATCGCGCTACCCGGCAGGCTCTCACCACTGCGAGGATCGGCGATGGCAGTTCGCCGCGGTGTCGGGTGGCAGCCATCCCGCTCAGCGACCCCAGCGTGACCGGATCAGCGGGCAGGCATCGGTGCGGCGCCTCTGGCGCGGGTGGACAGGGTTCCGGAAGTACTGGTCAAGAACGCCACGGATTGGACCCAGGGGGCGGCCAGCTCGTACCAGCAGCTGACGATGATCGAGCAGAAGCTTCACACCGAGGGCTTCTACTCGGACGGTTCCGACAACCGTTCCCGGCCGGGCACACCTCGAACGTCTCGCCTACATGTTCAACCAGGACCAGTGGGTCGGCGATGACGAGCAGTACGCGGCCGCCATGGCCTTGATGGCCACGGAACTCGGGATTCCTGTGCGGGTCGTGATGGGTTTCTATCCGGCGGCTGACGTCGATGTGACCGATGGCTGGAAGGTGCGCGGCACGGAGGCACACGTCTGGGTGGAGGCTTTCCTGGACGGTGCGGGCTGGGTCACCTTCGATCCCACTCCCGACCGCGACCGTCTGCCTGACTCGGAGAGCACACAACCCCGGCCGAAGCCGAAACCCCGGGTGGAGCTGCCGCCGAGCCCTCCTGAGCACGTCGAGGATGAGACCGTCGTGGCTGACCAGCAGGAGGTCGAATTCGATGACCCCAAGGAGCAGGCCCAGGACTGGGTGCAGATTGCGATCATGGTCGCGATTGGTGCCGGAGGGGTTTTTGTTCTCCTGTCGCCTCTGATCGTGATTGCCCCTCATCAAGGCGAGGCGGGCATTCAAGCGTCGCCGGCGGGGAAAAACAGCAGATCAGGTGGCGGGCGCCTGGGATGAGTGGTGGACCGGGCCAGGGACCTTGGTTTTGTCGCCGTCGCGAACCACACCCGGCGGAATCCGCCAATTCCCTCCAGGAGAGGTACCGGGATCTTCCCATCAGGGCCACGGCCGACAAGATCGACTCTCTGTTTTCGGCCCGTCAGAACCCTGAAATCACCGCGCGGGACTCTGTTTGGGAACAGGCCGGAAAAACTCAAGAGTTCACTCCTGGCGACCAAGCCTTTGAGTACGCTCGGCCCGCTGCTTTATCTCTCTCAAATCGTTGAAGCGGGCTGGGGTGGAAGCGCAGCGACGTTCCCGGAGGCTGTGGTTACGTAGGCAAGGCGGTGCGAATGGCAATTCGACCGCTCTACAAGCCGCCGGAGAACCGAGGAAATGAGGAGTGAATGATGCCTGGGCAGTTCGGCAGCGCCAAAGCCAGGCCCGTCAACATCGGCCGCCGGGTTTCCGGTCACCTGCTGCTGGTGCTGGCTTTCCTGGTCCCCACTCTGCTCACCATGAGCGGAGTGGTCATCAGATCTGAGCTGGTCACTGCGATCCTCACCGTGATCGGCTGGCTTCTGTGCGTTGCCGTTTTCGCTTTCAGCGTCGCGGCGGCGCTGCTGTGGTCCACCACCATGGGCGGCAGGCTCCTCGGCTATCGTTTCGTCGACAGCCGCACCAATCAGGCGAATGGCTCCATGGTTTTGGTGAAGGTCTTGGTGCAGGGTGCCGTCGAGGTATTGACGTTGTTCCTGGTGACGATTTCCTACTATTTCACCTACCGGGACGGACAGCACTGGCTCGATCGGGTTTTCAACCTGGTGCCGGTGGAAAGTAGCCCCGGCGATAATTCCCAGGTAGCCAGTGAGAAAGATTCCCTCTGGCAGCCACCGCGGGACGTCTATTCCACTTCTGCCGCTGGTGCCACGTCGCAGCGTGCGGCGTCTGCTTTCGCACCGCCTGCCTATGGCGGCCCTGCTTCTCGTGAGGCACTCTCAAACCAGCAGACTCGGATACCGCAGCCTGTCGCGGCTGGAATGGGCGCTGGAAGTGGTCAGGCGGGTTTCGGGGGACAGCAGTATTCCAGCCTCTCCCCGTCGGCTGCTCCGAGCACTGGTATTCCACGACCAGCCTCTCCCGTCTACCCGCCGACTGCGGATCCGATCACCCGGCTCCCTGGTGGCTTCCCAGTGCTGCCGCAGCCTGCGGTCTCCGGCGAACCCGGGCAGGCCGGCGGTCAGGTCCAGGCGCAGCGCGGCATACCGTCCGGGGCACCGGGTGCTGAGCTGTCAGCTGGGCAGCAGGAATCGCCTGTGCGGATGCCTAGTCCCTGCACGTGCCGCAGAGCCTGTGCGGCCACCGAGCCCCTTCACCCCCCAGCCTTCGCCGTTCTCGTCACCCTTGAGCCCTCCGCAGGCATCTGCTTTCCAGGCAGCTGGGCCGTGGGCGGCCACCTCGGGGGCACCCGTGTTCCCACCGGTCTCCCCGGTTGCCCCGGCTCGGGCCACTGCCGTCTCTCCTGCCGAGCCGCAGCAGGAGCAGGAGAAGCCTGTTCCGGCGGCTCGGGCCGTCCCGAGCCCGCGTTTCCTACAGGAAGAGACACTGCCCGATGACGCTCCCGGTGTGCCGGACGTGATCTCAGAGGTGGTGCTGGACGACGGCCTGCGGATCAAGGTCGATGGCCCATTGGTCCTGGGACGCAACCCCCTCGCCCCTGATGCTTACCCTGATGCACGCTCGGTGCAGGTCACTGACGAGACCATGCGACTATCCAAGACCCACCTGGTGCTCATACCAGAGGGCGGGCATGTGCAGGTGATCGACATCGGTGCCACCAACGGCGTCTACATCGAGATTGACCGGGAGCGCACCCGCATACCAGTCCACGAGCCTCAGCGGCTTGCGCCGGGGACGCTGGTGCATTTCGGCGGGCGCACCCTGAGGCTGGTGTCGTGACGCAGCCCCGGATGACGGTGCGGTTCGCCGCTGTGACTCATCCGGGGCTGGTGCGTCCCGACAACGAGGACGCCTGCCTGGCGGTGCCTCCCGTCTTCCTGGTGGCGGACGGGATGGGAGGCCATGAGGGGGTGAGCGCGCTTGGCGAGGTGCGGCGCAGGTTCCAGGAATCCTGTGCCGGAGAATGGCTCAGCGGCGCTGAGATCACCAGAATCGTGCGGCGGGCGGCCGACAACATCGAGAGCCCTAGAGCACCGGGGCCGGCCACCGGGTTCTACTGTGGCCGGGGGCTGCCCCTGGCGAGGTATGCCGGTACGCCCCTGCTGGCTTGTCTTCAACATCGGGGACTCGCGGGTCTACCTGATGCGCTCCGGAGAGTTGAGGCAGATCAGTGTTGACCACTCGGTCGGGTCCCATTCCGGGAAGGGCGACAGACCTCGGCTGACCCGCGCCCTCGGCGCCGGGCTGGGGAGCCCGGTTGCCGACCAGTGGCTGATCCGCGCCAGGGTGGGGGACAGGATGCTGGTCTGTACTGACGGTTTGAGCAACGCGGTCGAAAAGGGGAAACAGCTGCTGCCGCGATGGTGGGGGATGATGATCCTCAGGAGACCGTTCAGCGTCTTCTCGACGAGGCCCCAGCCGCCGGGGGAAGGGACAATGTCTCCTTGGCGGTGGTGGATTGTCTTGAGGTGATCCAGGTGGCCGGTGGCGAATTGGATGACGTCATGTCGCTTGACGAGAGTGAGGAGGAAACAGTCTCATGGAATCACGACGACACCATTCCTGATCCGGAGGGCAAGTGATGGCGTTCAAGGGCGTGCTGCGGTGGAGCGAGGGGCGGTGGATCGCTGTCGCCCGGCAAGGGGGTTCGCGTTGCTCGCCCCCAGCGCGGGGCTGCCGCTCGCGGAGCTGTTGTTCTCCAGACTGCGGGAAAACTCTGAGCTAGGGATATTCCTCAGGACCCTGTCGGAGGGCACGGGGGCTGGCTTGCTGGAGCTGCCCTCATTCGCCGTGGCGATCGCTGATGGGGACAGGTGGCATCTCGCCGCACGTGGTGCTCTGACCCTCAGAGTGGCTAGCCCCAACGGCAATGAGCCACTTCGTGGTGATGGGGTGGCCACCTGGGCAGAACGGGTTGTGGTTGACGTGACAGCGTTGCACCTTGGACAGGTCAGGGCATCCTCCAGCCCGCTCGTCGAGGGTGTCGTACTGGCTGAGGGCGTGGGGTTCGGTGATTTTCCCAGGCCAGCCGCTCCTTGGAGGAGTCCGGCGAGGATTCCATCCCCGGGTCGCTCCCGCCGGATGCCCTGAAAAGCCAAGCGGTAATGACCCAGACGATGAGGCCGCTCCTGCCCCGAGGCACGGCCCGGCGCCCCGCACAGCTGAGGAGCTGCTGCTCGGGGAAACCCTCCGACGCGATTCCGGCCAGCCGGCCGCGTCGCCCGGAGGTCGCCGAGGTGCTGTCCCGGTTCTGCACAGCTGGGCATGCAAACCCCCGGAGCGGGCTCGCTGTTTTTGTGTGACGAACCGGTCGAAGGCGAGCCTTGCAGAGCTGGACGCCCCCAGCTGGGCTGGTTGAAGGTTCCCCGTATGGAACCCATCGCGTTGCTTGGTCCCATCATCATCGGGCGGCATCCCAGCGCAGATGCGCTCTCCTTGCAAGAGGCGCCGAAGTTACTTGCCTTGCCATACCGGCATGTCTCGGGAAACCACCCTGGCGATTGTGCTGGACGGGTGGCGGTGCTGGCGCAGGATCTGGCCAGCCGTAATGGAACTTGTATGCGACGCAGGCCAAAACCACCCGTGCGATTGCCCCAAAGGCCCATTACCCTGCTTCCTGGAGACGTGATCGACATGGGTCACGACCTGCTCCTACATCTTGATCGGATTCCTTGATGGCACAGCGCACGACTCCTCCGGAGATTCCGGGATTCACCTTCATCGAATGGCTCGGTGGTGGTGGCTTCGCTGACGTCTTCCGCTACCGTGATTCGCTGGGACGTGGGGTGGCGGTGAAGGTGCTGCATCAGACCGTCAACGAAGCGACCTTCAACGCTTTCGCCGCGGAGGCGGTGCTGATGGCCAGGCTGTCAGGGCATCCCAACATCGTCACCATCCACAGCTCCGGGCTGTCTGCCGATGGCCGTCCCTTCCTCGTAATGGAGGAATGCTCCACGGCTCACCTTGGCACCCGGGTGGCGAACCGGGTACTCGCCACCACATTGGCCATGGAATACACGGTGCAGCTTGCCGGAGCGGTCGAGACCGTGCACCGGCAGGACATTCTCCACCGGGACATCAAACCCGCGAACATTCTCTTCACAGGTTTCCAGCGTCCCGCCCCTGACCGACTTCGGGATTTCCGCGTCCCGTGACTTCTCCGCCGCTGCGAACGCGCTCAGTCCGCTGTGGGCTCCCTCCGAGATGCATCCCGATTCGCCCATGGAGGCGGGGCCGTGGAGCGATGTCTTTTCCTGGCGGCAACCACTCAGGGATGCTGGTGGGCCGGAGCCCACTCGCTGTCCCTGGCGGTGACAACGAACGTCGCACCCTGCGGGAGCGGGCTCGTTCCTTCGTGGCACTCGCACCGGCAGGCCTGACGTGCCTGAGATGCTGGAGCAGGTGCTGGGGACGGCGATGGCCGCTCATCCGGCTAGGCGGTACAGCTCTGCGCTGGAGTTCGCCCGTAAAGCGATCCAAGCGGTCCAGGCCTCCATGGGAGTTCCCGTCACCCCGGTCGATGTTCCTGACGGAGTCCGAGGATCACACCGCGTATGGCACAGAACATGGAGACCCGGGGTCACTGGAGACGGGCTGGCTGCTGGGCGACTCCGGCTCGATGCTCACCGCGGATACACGATGGGGATGTCGTCCTCACCGGCGGATATACGTTCCACGACACGATGAGTCCTGCCTTTCGACCCGACCCCTCCTGGGATATCGACGGGAGCACCGGGTCCGGGGGTACTGCTGCGGGGCCATGGATTCGCCCAGGCCGGGCTGCGGCATGTCGAGGGGCTTCCGGTTCCCCAGCCCAAGAGCCCCGAGGAGGACCAGGCCGAGGAGGCCGGGGCCGCGCTGAAGAACAAGAAGGGGTGCGGACAGCTGGTCTTGTTGCTGACGGGAGTCTTCGCGATTGCCACGGCTGTGACTCTGGGGGTGCTGTGGTTCAACGGTGTGATCGGTCCCCGTCAGGATGCCATGGGGAGGATCGTCCCAAGAATGTCCCCGCCGTCGTCGATGCCTCTGGGAAGGTAACCGGCCAAGAGGTCAAGTTCACCTGGACCAACCCTGATCCCCAGCCTGCTGACACCTACCTGGTTGAGGTTGTCGGGGCTCCTGATGCGGAGGCCCGGCGCAGCGTCGAGGAGCCTAGCATCATCATTCCCGTCAGGGGCGAGCAGACCTGCGTGAAGATCGTGCTGCGCCGCGCCAAGGGACAGGTCTCGGACCCAGTACAGACCTGCGTCCATCCCTGAAATGACACTATTGGTGCGCCGAGTCCTCAAAGAGCGTGCGACTGTCATTGCGGCTTATGGCCGTTAGCCCGGCGATCCCGGCCACATAGGCGTAGGCGGCAACCGCCAGTTGTGCGCGAGGACTTGTCAGGTCCTGCTGTGCGGTGGCCTGCCCGAAGTGGGCAAGGGCATTGCCTGAGAACAGGGCTTGGAGCAGCCCCTGACTCAGTTGTGACGCGTTCCAGACACACCGGTAGGGAGAGATCCAGGCCGCGCACCAGGGCCTTCCCGTCGCCCTCGCCAGGGCCGTGGCTATCAGGGCGATCCCGATCTCCTCGTCCAGTGACTCGACATGAGCTGCGGCCTCCTGGACGCTGGCCGCGCGGGGCCCACTCTACGTCCAGGCCACGAGCTCGGGAAGACGGGCCGCGATCTTCTCGCGCGTCGCGGACTCACTGGCCGCAGAGCGTCAGCCAGGGTGGTGTCATCCGTGAATGAGCGTCCCGCGAAACGGAGAGGCGGCCGCGAGGGTGATCTGGCTGTTGCCCCATCTTCCTGGCTCCTTCTCCCGGGAACATATGCTTGTCATCCCCCAGGCCGTCCTTGGGATAATTGGTGCATGCCGCTGGTTCCTGACCACCAACATCCCGGTGCCTTCCGTGTGATGTTCGGCGACACGTCGCAGTCCTGGGTAGACCCGGATCGTCCTGATCTCCTGCTGTTTGAATACGTCGTTCAGGTGTCGCTGCTGTTTGAGCACGGTCTGCCAGACGCGGGGGAAACCGAGCGGCTCCGGGTCATTCACATCGGTGGAGCCGGGCTCAGCATCCCGCGGTGGATTGCCTGGCGGCGTCCTGGAACAGCACAGATTGTGTGCGAACCCGATGCCGATCTTACTGCTCAGGTCAGGCGGAAACTGCCCCTGCCCCCACGAAGCGGGATCAAGGTCCGTGACATCGATGGCCGGGCTGGAGTCGCCGCCATGCCAGCCAGCTATGCCGATCTGGTGGTCGTGGACGCTTTCGACGGCGCCCAGGTCCCCAGGTCCCTGGTCAGCGGTGAGTTCCTAGATGAGCTGGCCAGGATAGGCAGGAACAGACGAATGGTGATCTACAACGTGACTGATTCGGCACCCTTCCGGTGGACCAGACGTCTTGCCGCCGGGCTGGCTGAGCGCTGGCGGCACCTGGTGACCGGGACCGAGCACTCGGTCTGGAAGGGACGCCGGTTTGGGAACTGCTGCTTGCGGCCTCCGCGGCGCAGGTGGACATGAAGGGCCTGCGACGCGACGCCGCACGGCAGCCCTTCCCCTACCGCTGGGCCGAGGGACGGGAGCTGCGAAGCTGGATTGGGGGAGCGGAGCCGTTCACAGATGCCGATGCCCAAGACTCGCCGCTGCCCTCCGGTAGCAAGCTGCGTTTTTCCTGATGGGACAATGTGAGATGACTGAGACTTACGGAGCCGAGATGACTGATCGTGAAGACCTGATCCAGGCCATCAGGGAACTGGCCATCGTACGGGGCCGCGTGACCCTGGCATCGGGCAGGGAGGCGGACTACTACGTGGACATGCGTCGCGTGACTCTTGATGGGGCGGCCTCCCCCCTCGTAGGACGCGTCATGGAGGAGCTCGTCGCAGACCTGGACTTCGACGCTGTGGGGGGGCTTACCCTTGGCGCTGATCCAGTGGCGGCCTCCATGCTCCATACCCGGGCAGCCAGGGGCGGCAGGCTGGATGCCTTTGTGGTGCGCAAGGAGGCCAAATCACACGGTCTCCAGCGGCGTATCGAGGGAACCGAGGTGGCTGGGCGGCGTGTGTTGGTGGTGGAGGACACCTCGACAACAGGTGGGTCGGCCCTGACCGCGGTGGACGCTGTGCGCCAGGCGGGAGGTGAGGTAGTGGCCGTCGCCGTCATCGTGGATCGTGACACCGGAGCCGCGGAACGCATCGCAGGGGCAGGACTGGAATATCGCCACGCCATCGGGCTGGCCGACCTGGGCCTGTGAAAGCGCCCAACTTGACCCTGTGGGCGAGATAACGTTGATGGTGATCCGAGAATCTTCTAAGGAGTTGACTCATGACAAGCGCACTCGGTTTTGTGCTGGGCCTCGTCGGGTTGGTGTTGGTGCTGGTCCTGATAGCTGTTGTGTGGGGGGTTTTCTCCTACAACGGCCTGGTGAAAGCACGGAACGTAATCCAGGAATCCTGGCGGCAGATCGACGTGGAGCTGAACCGCCGTTACGAGCTCATCCCGAATCTTGTTGAGACCGTCCGTGGCTCTGCGGCCCATGAGAGCGCCGTCCTGGAGAAGGTGACGAGCCTGCGCACCAGTGCCATGGCTTTGGCGAACCAGTTCCAGGGAGCTCCCAGCGAACAACGCGCCGCCGCCGAGTCTGAGCTGACCAATGCGATCCGGGGCCTGATGATCTCCGTGGAGGCCTATCCGCAGATGAGGGCGAACACCAACTATCTGGAGTTGCAGCGTGAACTCTCCGACACGGAGGACAGGATCGCCGCCAGCCGTCGCTTCTACAACGCGAACGTGCGTGACTACAACACCCGCATTGAGTCGGTTCCTTCCAACATCGTCGCAGGCATGGGGAAGTTCCAGCAGGCCACCTATTTCGAGGTCAATGACCCCACAGTCCGGCAGGCGCCGGCTGTGAACTTCGGTCCTCCTGCGGAGCTCTGATCGCATTCGACCACCGGATAACGCTAACGTTTGCCAGGTCGCTGCGAAAACCAGGAGCCCTGATGCAGAACCCGAGGCGCGCCACTGGGCGCTTCAACCCGCTTGCCGCCGTTGCAAACTTCGTCAGGGGGATCCTGATCGGCTCAGCTGAGCTGGTGCCTGGGGTCTCAGGGGGCACCATCGCCCTGATCTCTGGCATCTATGAGCCCCTCATCAACTCAGCTGACCACGTGGTCACCGCGATCAAGCACTGCGTGACTCTCAAGTTCGCGGCCGCCTGGGCTGAGGTGAGGAAGGCTCGCTGGGACATCGTGGTGCCCGCCCTACTGGGTATGGTCGTCGTGGTGGCCGCCATGGCGGGGGTCATGAGGGTGTTCGTGGAGGACACCCCGCAGCTTGCTCATGCGCTGTTCTTTGGGATGGTCTTGGCCTCCGTGGTGGTTCCCGTCATGGAGATCCGGCCCGAGGACAGGCACACAGGCGCCCAGAAGGGCATCCTGGCCGGCTTGTTCGCCGTCGCCGCGGTGGCTGCTTTCTTCCTGACAGGTCTCGGCGCAGGTAGCGTCATAGAGAATCCGCCAGCCTGGATGATCTTCGGGTCGGCTGCCATCGCGATCTGTGCCCCTCGTACTGCCAGGCATCTCAGGATCCTTCATGCTGAAGATCTTCGGTTTGTACGTGCCGACCATGGCTGCTGTCGCCGACAGGAACTTCGGCTATCTGGCGCTGTTCGCGGCCGGTGCGGCTGTCGGGCTCGGCCTGTTCGTCAAGGGACTCAACTGGTTGCTCGAGAACCGGCACGCCGCCACCATGGCCATCATGTCAGGTTTGCTGCTCGGCTCGCTCAGAGCCGTGTGGCCGTGGGCTGCCGACGGCACCCCTCGCTCCCAATGTGAGCTGGCCCGTCCTGCTCGGCTTTGGCGCTCGCTGGTGCCGCTGTGGTGGCCGGTGTCGTCTGGGCTGACCGGCGCCTGCAACGGCGGTGAGCTCCGAACCGGACGACCCCACGGCCCCAGTAGTGAGTTGGTCCCCATCCCGCGCCGTGGCCGCGTGATGAACGTCTCGACCCCGACCTGCTGGCCGGCGGTGACCGCCGCAATGTGATCGACCGCTACCGTTACTGGCGGGTGGAGGCAATGTCGCCGATCTTGACCTAAACCGTTCCGGCCTGCACGTCGCCATCCAGAACTGGGAGCACGACTTCAACATCGGCTCCATCATCCGCACCGCGAATGCCTTCAATGCCAGCGGAGTGCACATCATCGGCAGGCGCCGCTGGAATCGCAGGGCGCGATGGTCACCGACCGCTACCTTCACCTCCATCATCACGAGGACGAGGGATCGCTGTTCAGCTGGCTGGGGAGCGGGGCATCGAGGCGGTGGGGGTGGACAACCTGCCGGGGGCCTCACCCCTGGAAGGCTGCCGTCTCGTGCGAGAGACCTGCCTGATCTTCGGTTCGGAGGCCAGGCCCTCACCCCCGCCATGGTCGCCGGCTGTTCACGGCTGGTTGCCATCACCCAGCGCGGCTCCACCCGTTCGCTCAACGCCAGGGGCCGCAGCGGCGATCGCCATGTACCACTGGTCCCCTCCAGCATCTGGCCCAGCTGGTGCCGTGGCTAGCGGTTCCGGGGCAGATTGTGCCAAGAATCGAGCAAAGCGCTACTGCGTACCGTGAGCGAGGCGCCGCATCTGAGAGAAGAAAGCACCGGCGAAATGACAGTACCCGGCACCAGCATGAGGCCATGAATCCAGAGCGTTTCGTGGTCGGCCTGACGCCGTCGCCAACAGCCGCTCGCGTTTCCAGGCAGCGTTCCTCGCTACGTCTCCAGATCATCTTTGCAGCCATCTTCGGGGCAGTCCTGCTGATGATCTGGCTGGGACCCAGCTCCTGCCAGGCGGGGTAGGTCAGGCGATGCAGAACATACTTCCTGCGTGGGGGCTTCCGGCCATCGCAGCCTTCTGGGCTCTCGCCACGCTGGTGCGCATCGGTGTCACCGTGTTTTTTCTCAGTCGTCCAAAACGGGACCTGGTGTCGCTGGACCAAGGTACTGCGTTCTACATCGACCCGGCGGGGATGGAGTTCGTCCGGCCACGACAGGTGCGTGCCCGCTGGGCTGAGATCACGGCGTTGAAGATCTCGGGGCCGTCATGGGGCGCTGGCCCGCGGCTCCGGCTGGAGGTGGCAGGTCAGGAGGTGGTGAGCATCCCCGCCAGTTTCCTGGCTGTCAGCCCAGGGGACATCGATTCGGCGGTCAGGGCCAGATCTATGGGGCGAATCGGCCTCGACGCTTCAGACCTGGACCGGATGCTGTGACGCCCTCTCACCGGCTGTGGATAGGCCGGACGTGAACCTCGCCGCCAGGGAAACCGGCGAGGAATTGCCATGCGAGACGGGATGTACCGAGCCTGTGCTCCAGCGTCAATAACTGCTACCCGGTCTTCATTCGTGTGTCTTTTCCGGTGCTACGCATCTCGCTATACTGTCAATATGACAGTTATTGAATCTCGTGGGTTGACGGGCATCTTGCGGAAGACGGGCAGCCACAGGGAGGCCGTCTATGAAGAAGGACTGCGATCGGCTCGCCAGGACAGATATGACGTGCGTGAATATGAGGCCGTGCCCTGGGTTTTCAAGGACGGGGGTGAGCGCAACGTCTACAAGAACTTCAACCTGTCGGTCTTCGTCGATGAGCTATGCAATGCCGACTGCCCGTTCTGCGTCTCCCTGCTTCGCTACGAGCACAAGAGCCTGATCTACGCCAAGCAGAAGATCTCCTCCGACGCCGAATACGAGAAACGCCTGTACGAAGTCCTTGAGGCCATTCGCCCACTGAATCCGTCGGTGAGCGTGACCGGGGCGAGCCGACGATCCCTGCCGCGTACATACATCATCGCCAAGGCGCTGAGAGAGCTCGGTTTCAGGAAGAAGACCATCACATCCAATGGGTCAGGGCTATTCCGCCCGGTCGGCGGTCACCGGGAGGCGCCCATTGACGCCCTGCTGGAAGCGGGATTCGACCACCTCAACATCTCGCGCCCACTGGGACGACGCCGAGAATGCGCGCATCATGCGCTACAAAACGCACTGTCAGTGACACCAGCCTGGCACATCTGGCCAGGATCCCTGTCCTACCTTGAGGGTGAGAGGCTTGCCCCGCGCATCAGTTGCATCCTCCTGCGGGAGGGGGTGGGGACCGTCGGAACGATGAAAACCTATCTCGACGTCCTGCGGGAGGTGGGTGCCAGGAACTTCATCTTCCGGGAGCTCATGGACTACGACCGCAATGCCGTGAACCTCCCCATGATGCGCCACATGGACGAGAACAAGGTGCGCCTGAACGATCTCTGGGGCGAGATCGACGATGACGCCAGTTTCCGCAGAGTCCTGAATATCCTCGGCATTACTACTACGTCGAGGTCTACCGGTACAGGGACTGCACTGTCGCCTCCGAGTCCGCGGACCTGAGCCGGCAGTACACCGAGAAAGACGACAACCCGGACATGGTCTATGAGATGGTCCTGCATGAGAACGGCAACCTGTGTGGCTCGTGGATCGAGACCGAGGACATCCTCGACCGGTACGACGGCTACCATGACCGAGGGGCATCGCGGTGAGAAACGGTTACCGGGTTTACCTGTCACTGACCAGCAACTGCAACCTGGACTGCCCGTTCTGCTGCATGTACTCCGGCACTGGCCGCGAGACTTTCATCGAAGTGCGTAGAGCCTTCGACATCCTCGATATGGCCAACGCCCGCGGCGTCCCAGTGGAGGTCCAGCTGGAGGGAGGTGAACCCTTCACGCATCCCGGGTTCTGGGTCATCCTCCACTACGCGCTCACGCTGGACAACATCGTCAAAGTCAACATCCTCACCAACGGCATCGACCTCATCTCCCACCTGGAGCACATGGTCATGCTGCGCCGCGAGAGGCCAGAGGTCGCCTTCTGCCTGAAGGTGAGCGTCAACTACTGGATCCTAAAGGAGATCTCAGGCCACATGGACACCGTTGCCGCGGCGGTGTTCGCAGTCAGGCACGTCAAGGGGGTCGATGTGCTGCTGAACGTCCGGGAGCGTGTGAACGACGATTACCGGGGCATGATCGACTCCTACGGCCTGCTCGATGTCTCCAGCATCTACAAGCTCCAGTCGTACGGGAGACTGTCGAAGGCTGGCAGGCTTTTACGGCAAACCGGTGATCGTGCAGAACATCGACGAGTGGGCGGTCTACGATCCGATGGGACACCCTTCGGTCATGACCTCATCGGTAGGTCCGAGCATGAGAGGACCCTCCCGTGAGGACGGTGAAACTTGATCTGGCTGACAGGGTGAGCACCGAGCAGCACGACTACACCCGCGAGCCGGGGCCGCTGAACATCCACCTGGCCTACGACAGCCTCGCGGAGATAGCGGATCTGGAGACTGCACTGACGGACTGTGCCCGTTTCCTCCGGTCCGAACAGGGCGCCGGGAAGCTCGAGGCTTCCTACACCTTCTTGGATACGCCATACCGCCGGAACCCCGGAACGGCTGGCGGACTCGCTTACGGATCATGCACGGCCTGGGTATTCCCGAGCGGACAATCAATGCGCCGGCCAGCCTGTTGGGTGGGTCGGATGGGCTGCTCGATGCCCTTGTCGCAACCCGGTCGGTGCACAACATCAACGTTTGCGATGTGCTGGCCTGCGATCGCAGGCTGCTCGCCGGGCTTGGTGCCCTCCCTCAGGGTGGCTGGCGGAACACTGAGGGCATCGAGCACAGCCCACGAGATGGCGCAGTTCCTGGGGGCGGCAGATGCCGTGGATGTGGGCGTCTTCAGTCGTGTCTATGAGGTCTTCGAGGCTCTGGAACAGCACAGCCACGTGACGGCGATGATCGTCAGGCTGGTGTCGCCGGCCTCGGCGCCCTTCTTTGAAGCGCTGGCTACCGGCGCCATTGCCGCGGCCCCTGGGGGTGGAGCTCATCAGCACGCGGGACTACCGGATCGATGTCCGCAGGCACGGCAGGGCGATCGTGAAGATCTATGATCCTCCTGATGGGAGGAGCAGGCCGCTTGGCCCAGGTGAGACAGGCGTTGTCATCCACGGATCTGGTATCTACACCGGCTTTTCCCTCGACCGGAGGATATTCTGACCAGGGTGGCTCCGTCACAGTCGATGCCCATGTGCCGGATCTCTAAGACTGACGGTTCCATGGGGGAGTGGCCGCGATAGGCTGGTCCTGTTCCCTAGTTCCAGCACGGAAAAGAGGCACCATGCCAGTTGCAACCCCTGAGGTCTATGCCCAGATGATCGACCGGGCGAAGGAGGGCAAGTTTGCCTACCCGGCCATCAATGTCAGCTCGTCCCAAACGCTGAATGCCGCTCTGCAAGGCTTCACCGAAGCCGGGTCCGATGGCATCATCCAGGTTTCCACCGGCGGTGCCGAGTACTCTCGGGTCCTACGATCAAGGACAAGGTTGCTGGTGCCGCGGCCTTCGCAGCCTTCGCCCAAGAGGTCGCGAAGAATTATCCCGTCAACGTCGCCCTCCACACCGATCACTGTCCCAAGGACAAGCTGGACAGCTTCGTCCGTCCTCTGTTGGCCATCTCCGAGGAACGCGTGAAGAACGGTCAGCTCCCACTGTTCCAGTCGCACATGTGGGACGGTTCCGCGGTTCCGATGGAGGAGAACCCGTCCATCGCCGACGAACTGTTGGGCCGCTGCGCCAAGGCGAACATCATCCTTGAGATCGAGGTCGGTGTTGTCGGCGGCGAGGAGGACGGCGTCAAGGCGGAGATCAACGAGAAGTTTCCACACCACTCGTCGCAGACGGCCTGCGTACCGTCGAGGTGCTCGGTCTCGGCGACAAGGGCCGCTACCTGACCGCGCTTACCTTCGGTAACGTCCATGGCGTGTACAAGCCGGGTGCGGTGAAGCTGCGCCCGGAGGTGCCTCAAGGAGATCCAGGATGCCGTCGGGGCTGGTACGGTAAGGAACGTCCGTTCGATCTGGTGTTCCACGGTGGCTCCGGCTCCACCCCACAGGAGATCTCGGACGCCGTCGACTTCGGCGTGGTGAAGATGAACATCGACACCGATACCCAGTACGCCTTCACCCGCCCCGTCGCGGACCACATGTTCCGTCACTACGACGGTGTGCTGAAGGTCGACGGCGAGGTTGGCAATAGAAGCAGTATGACCCGCGTTCGTGGGGCAAGGCCGCTGAGGCCGGTATGGCCAAGCGGGTCGTTGAGGCGTGCGAGTACCTGCGTTCCGCGGGAACTCACGCCTGATCTGTAACCGGTAGCCGGTAGAACCAGGCCGGGCGGCTGTCTTGCGAGGCAGTCGCCCGGCCTGATGTCCGGTTCCCTGGAGGATGCCAGGGTGGCAGCTTGGTCCACGAAGGTATATGACAGCGCCGCTATATGCTTTTGACTAGGTGTTTTAGAAAAAACCGTTAACTGCTTCAGAGTGCATTTGACGAATCCGGCCGCAACAGTGCTAGCGTTAACATCCCGAGGGTTTGACGGCGATGTCGCAGGCCTCGGCGGAACAGGACACGAAGGAGTGCAAGTGACGAAGCTGCTTGAGCTGAAGAACATCAGCAAGACCTTCCCAGGAGTAAAAGGCCCTCAGAACGTCAACCTCGACCTTGAAGCAGGAGAGGTCCTCGGTCTGTGTGGTGAGAATGGCGCAGGCAAGTCGACGCTGATGAAGATCCTCACCGGTATCTACACCGCCGATCCCGGCGGCCAGATCTGGCTTGAAGGTAAGCAGGTCACGGTGGGTGGTGTGGCTCATGCCCGTGAGCTGGGACTGTCCATCATCCATCAGGAGCTGAATATGGTCCCCGACCTGACGGTGGCCCAGAACCTGTACCTTGGCCGTCCCGGCAGCCACAAGTCGGGATGGATCAATGACTCTAAACTGAACCACGAGGCCGCGAAGCTCTTCGAGCGGCTCGGGATGAACCTCGATCCGACAGCCCGGATCGGGGACCTATCCGTGGCCCGCCAGCAGATGGTCGAGATCGCGCGGGCGCTGTCCTACAACTCTCGGATCCTCGTGATGGATGAGCCCACAGCGGCCTTGACCGTTGGGGGAGACGGAGGCTCTCTTCGGCATGATCCGGGATTTCGTGACTCCCTCCACCGGCCTGATCTACATCTCACACCGCATGCCGGAGATCGAGGAGATCACACACCGGGTCTCGGTGCTCCGCGACGGCCAGTATGTCGGCACCGTGACCACCCGGGATGTCGAGATGCGCGAGATCATCTCCATGATGGTGGGCAGGGAGGTGTCCGCTGAGGCGCGGCCCCGCACCAAGGTGACCTCCGGCGAGGTGATGCTGAAGGTCGACGGGCTCTCCACCAAGAAACTGCTGCGAGACGTCAGCTTCGAGGTCCGCAAGGGTGAAGTCCTGGGTTTTGCAGGCCTGATGGGAGCCGGTCGCACCGAGGTGGCGCGCTGCATCTTCGGGGCCGACCCACGCTCTGCAGGAACGATCCAGGTCCACGGCAGGACGGTCAACGTCCGGGAGGCGTCCGATGCGGTCCGGGCCGGGATCGGTTACCTGTCGGAGGACCGCAAGCAGTTCGGGCTTCTGCTGGAACAGGACATCAAGGCGAACACCGTGATGGCCGCGATGCGCGACTTCAACATCGGTGGTTTCATCCTCGACGGCAAGATCCGCACTGTCGGCCAGGAGTACAGCCAGAAGCTGCGCGTCAAGACCCCCAACGTCCATCAGCTGCTCGGTAAGCTGTCCGGCGGCAACCAGCAGAAGGTCGTCATCTCGAAGTGGCTCGTGCGCAACTGCGATGTCCTGATCTTCGACGAGCCCACCCGCGGCATCGACGTCGGGGCCAAAGAAGAGATCTACGACTCATCGAGCAGCTCTCCGGGCAGGGCAGGCGGTCATCGTCATCTCCTCCGAGCTGCCGGAGGTGCTGCGCCCTGTCCCACCGCATCGCAGTCATGGCCCATGGCCGCATCACCGGCTTCCTCAACAACGAGGACGCCACCCAGGAAAACATCATGGAGCTGGCCACCGTCGGCAAAGCGCAATTGAAAGGAACCGCAGCGTGAGCATCAATGCCGCATCGTCCCCTGCAGCCATCGAAGGACCGCAGTTCGTGAGGTCCTGGCTTCAGCAGCTGTTCGTGTTCGCAGCGCTGATTGTGGTGTTCGTCTTCTTCATGTTCGCCGCCAGCAACTTCGGGCTGGAGATCATCCCAGGCATTCTCCTGCAGTCTGCGGCTATCGGTACCATGGCGCTGGGAGCCACCTTCATCATCGCCACCGGCGGCATCGATCTGTCCGTTGGCACGGGCATGACATTCTGCGCCGTGATGGCCGGTGTCTTCATGTCCAGTGAGTTCATGGACCTGCCGCTCGGGCTCGGCCTGCTGCTCACCCTTCTCGTTGGGGTCGCGGTCGGCCTCGTGAATGGCCTGCTGATTGCCTATCTCGACCTTCCGCCGTTCATCGCGACCTTGGCGATGATGATGGTCACCAGGGGTCTGTCGCTGATCATCTCGAAATCCTCCTCGATCAAGATCGCCAACCCCGACTACTTCGCGATCGCCAACGGGAACCTAGTGCCCTACCTGTCCAACGCAGCCCTGATCTTCGTCGTCTTCGGCATCATCGCGGCTGTGCTGCTCAGCAAAACCCTGCTCGGTCGTTATGCCCTCGCCATTGGCTCCAATGAGGAGGCCACCCGCCTCAGCGGCATCAACGTCAAGAAATGGAAGCTCCTGGTCTACGTCACCGCGGGGCTCTTCACCGCCTTCGGTGCCATCCTCTATTCCGCGCGCTTTGGCTTCGTGCAGCCCGCGGAAGGCCTGGGGATGGAGCCCAGGTGATCGCGCCGTGGTGATCGGTGGCACCTCGCTGTCGGGCGGGCGCGCCAACATCATCGGCACCATGACCGGTGCGCTGCTGATGATGACGTTGAGCGTCGGCCTCAGATGATGGGCGTCCAGCAGCAGTGGCAGTTCGTCGTCACCGGTGTGGTCGTCCTGCTCGCTGTCTATGCCGACATTCTCCGCCGCAAACGGGCTGCCGCAGCTCTCTGATTTTGCACAGAAGAATTTGGGAGGCTCTCCTCCCATCAACCGAAAGGAAACCGCCATGCGCATGCTGCGCTCCGCACTGGCACTGTCGTCAGTGCTGGTTCTGGGTCTCGCATCCTGCTCCACCTCTGGTGGCTCCAAGAACTCATCCGATTCTCCATCATCACCGGTCAGCGCCGCCCCTTCCGTCTCCTCCTCCAACAGCGCCAACGTTCCCAAGGGAGACGGCAGCAAGACCATCTACTTGGTCTCCAAAGGCTTCCAGCACCGCTTCTGGCAGGCTGTGAAACAGGGCGCCGAGCAGGCTGGCAAGGAGTTCAACTACAAGATTGAATTCGTCGGGCCCGACAATGAGCAGGCCACGCAGCAGCAGCTCGACCAGCTCAAGACGGCCTTGGCGCAGAAACCTGCTGCCATTGGTTTCGCCGCCCTCGACTCGGGGTCCGCGGAGCCGGTGCTGGAGGAGATCCAGCAGGCCGGTATCCCGATGGTCGCTTTTGACTCCGGGGTGGACTCCACCATCCCGAAGACCACCGTCTCCACCGATAACAAGGCTGCTGCCGGGGTGGCCGCCAAGCACATGTCCGAGTTGCTGGGCGGTAAGGGAACTGTCGGCATGGTTTGCCACGACCAGACTTCAGCCACCGGTAAGCAGCGGTGCGAGGGCTTCCAGGAGTGGATGAAGACCAACGCCCCAGACATCAAGCTCCTGGAACCGCAGTACGCCGGTGAGGTTGGCCTCGCGGCCAACACCTCGAAAGCCCTGATCACCGCGAACTCCGACATCAACGGCATCTATGGGTCCAACGAGGCCACCGCTATCGGGGCGCTGCAGGGGGTCAACGAATCCGGTAAGAAACTCACCCTGGTCGGATTCGACTCCGGGAAGGCCCAGATCGACGCCATCAAGGCAGGAACAGAGGCAGGGGCCATCACCCAGGCCCCGGTCAAGATGGGTTATGAGACCGTGATCGCTGGCATCAAGGCAGCCAACGGCATGGAACTGCCGCCCACCATCGACTCCGGTTACTCCTGGTTCGACAAGGACAACATGACCGATCCTGCGATCGCGCAGAGCCTCTACGAATGACTTCATCGTCCCCTGCCGGGTGAGCTGGGACTCACCCGGCAGGAATCTTTCTTGGCCGATTCCCGCGTCGCGGATCCGCCGGCTTCGGGACATCGGAATTGTTCAAGTTCAGCAACCACAACTGAAATGAGGGAAAACCCATGACCAATCACCCGAAGATCGGTATCCGGCCCATCATCGACGGCCGCCGCCGCGGGGTACGCGAGAGCCTTGAAGACCAGACCATGAACATGGCCAAACGGGTCGCTGCCCTCTACGAGGCGGAACTGCGTTACACGGACGGCAGCCCTGTGGAGTGCGTCATCGCCGACTCCACCATCGGCGGAGTGGCTGAGGCGCAGGTCACCGCCGAGAAGTTCCGCCGCGAGAATGTCGGGCTCACGCTGTCTGTCACTCCCTGTTGGGCCTACGGCACGGAGACCGTCGACATGGACCGCACCATCCCTCACGCCATCTGGGGTTTCAACGGCTCGGAGCGTCCCGGCGCCGTCTACTTGGCTGCCGCACTCGCGGGACACACCCAGTTGGGCATTCCGGCATTCGGCATCTACGGGCAGCATGTGCAGGACGCTGACGACGAGACTATCCCCGCCGAGGTGCGGCAGCGGTTACTCGACTACGCCATCTGTGGACTGGCTGTCGCCCAGATGAAGGGACGCTCCTACCTGTCCATGGGGGCGGTGTCGATGGGCATCGCGGGCTCCGTGGTCAAGGACGAGTTCTGGACCAAGTACCTCGGTATGCGCAACGAGTACATCGACATGAGCGAGTTCGCGCGCCGCGTCGATGAGGAGATCTACGACGTCGAGGAGCATGAGAAGGCGCTCGCCTGGGTGCGTGAGAACTTCCGGCAGGGCGAGGACTTCAACCCGCCTCACAACCAGAAACCGGAGCTGCATGACCAGTGGTGGAGCTACTCGGTCAAGATGACGCTCATCGCCCGCGACCCGATGGCCGGGAACCCGCGCCTGGCTGAGAAGGGCTGGGGTGAGGAGGCTCTCGGTCGAGGTGCCATCGCCGCTGGGTTCCAGGGGCAGCGGCAGTGGACCGACGGCTTCCCCAACGGCGACCTGATGGAGACCATCCTCAACACCACCTTCGACTGGAACGGTACCACGCCCCTACATCCTGGCGACGGAGAACGACTCCCTCAACGGTGCCTCGATGCTGTTCAACCATCTGCTCACGAACACCTCCCAGCTGTTCAGCGACGTGCGTACCTATTGGTCTCCGGAAGCCGTCGAACGGGTCACGGGCCACAAGCTGACCGGTCGCGCAGCCGGAGGCATCATCGATCTGCGCAACTCCGGATCAACCACCCTCGACGGATCCTTCGCTGCGGTCCGCGATGGCAAGCACGTCATCAAGCCGTGGTGGAGGTCACCGAGGAGGACCAGAAGGCGATGCTTGAGAGCACCACCTTCCATCCGGCCACCTATGAGTACTTCCCCGGCGGGGGCATGTCGACGCACTTCCGCTCTGCCGGCGAGGTACCCGTGACGATGTGCCGCATCAATCTCGTCGATGGCCTCGGCCCCGTTCTCCAGATCGCCGAGGGCTGGACCGTCGAACTGCTCTGACGAGGTCGCCACCGCTATCGAGAACCGCACCGATCGCACCTGGCCCACTACCTGGTTCGTGCCGAACCTGACCGGCGAGGGCGCGTTCACCAGTGTCTACTCGGTGATGAATGCCTGGGGAGCCAACCATGGAGCCATCAGCTACGGCCACATCGGAGCCCGCCTCATCACGCTCGCTTCCATGCTGCGCATTCCCGTCAACATGCACAATGTCCCGGCTGACCAGGTCTTCCGCCCGAAGAACTGGCTTGGTTTCGGCACCGCCGACCTGGAAGGTGCGGACTACCGCGCCTGCGCTCAGTTCGGTCCGCTGTACGGCTGAGGTCGTATCGGACCCATTCGTGCGGGAATCGCCACGAGTATAACTCGTGGCGATTCCCGCACCCCGCTCAGGGGTCTCGCACCGCCTCTGCTAGCGCTAACATTCATTCTTAAGACCAGACTTTCTCAGGAGCCTCTTGTGACTTCCACCGCCCCAGCCGTTGACCTTGGTTCCTCCTCAGGGCGCGTGATCGCCGGGTGCTGGCCGATGGCCGGATCACCGAGACGGAGGTTCATCGTTTCCCGCACACCGCCACCATGCGTGACGGCTACCTGAGCTGGGACCTTGACCTGATCTACCGGGAAATGGTCCAGGGCCTGAGGCTGGCCGTCGCCCAATTCCCGGACGCCGCCTCAGTGAGCGTCGACACCTGGGGCGTCGACTGGGTGCCACTGGATGCCGGTGGCGATCCCCTGACCCCAGGGCGCTGTTACCGGGACGAGCGCACCAGCCGTACCCTCGGGGGTTTCCAGGCGCGGCTTTCCGACGAACGTGCCTGGGAGCTGACTGGGATCGCCCCCGCCACCATCAACTCGGCGAATCAGCTGTTCGCCTATCTGACAGAGGAACCTGCGCTGGCGGCCCGTACGCACCAGATCCCTGTTCCTGCCCGACTGGTTCACTTATCTGCTGACCGGGGTCACGAGCTGGTCCCGGTCGATTGCCTCCACCTCAGGCCTGTGTGCGCCAGGTGCGAACGCCTGGGCCAGTGAGGTGTTTGAGGCCCTCGGGATCCCTCGGGCCTGGGTGGGGGAACTGACTCCGGAGCATGGTGTGGCCGGGGCGTGCACCGTCCCTGGGCTGGAGCAGCTGACCGTGGTGCGTGCCGGTGCCCACGACTCCGCCTGCGCTGTGGAGGCCTTGCAACGCGACGAGGGTGCCACCTGCTTCCTGTCCGCCGGCTCCTGGTCGGTGCTCGGGGTCCTTCGTGACTCCCCGCTGCTGGGCGGCCAGGCCCGTTCCCTGGGGCTGACGAATGAGGCGTGTGCCGACCACGGTGTGCGGCCGCTGTTCAACATAACGGGTCTGTGGATCCTGCAGGAGAGCCAGCGCGACTGGAAGGCCGCGGGCCAGGTGCACGACATCGCGGAACTGGTGGAGTGCGCCTGCCAAGCGGACTCCCTCGGCGTGGTCATCGACCCTGATGATCCGCAGTATGCCCAGCCAGGATCCATGGTGGAACGCGTCACCCGGGCCCTTCAAACTGCGGGCGCGCTAGGGGAGATCAGCCAGGGACAGCTGGTGCGTGCATTGTGTGAGTCCTTTGCAGAACGCTATGCCCGGGGCGTGAGGGACCTGGCCGCGCTCACAGGCCAGCAGCCGACGCAGCTCAACCTGGTCGGTGGCGGCTCTCGTATGTGCTTCTGTGTGACCTGACCGCACGCTGCCTCGGGATCCCCGTGCTGGCGGGGCCTGCTGAGGCCTCAACCCTCGGTTCGCTGCTGGTGCAGTTCGAGGTGATGGGGGCTCTCGAGCCTAACCAAAGGAATGAGGTCATCGCGGCCACCGCTGAGACCCGGATCCACCGGCCATGAGGTTCAGCGCCAGACAGGCTCGCCTGTCCGATGTCGCCAAGCTTGCGGGGGTCTCCAGCCAGACCGTCTCCCGGGTAGTTCGAGGGGCCAGCGTCGTGGCGCCCGGAGACCCGGGAACGGGTGCTGGCTGCGGTGGAGGAACTGGCTATCGTCCCAACCTGGCTGCCAGGTCGCTGTCGAATCGCCGCACCGGCGTGATCCATGTGGTCAATGCCACCCCGCTGTTCGGTGGGCACGCCCGCACCTTTTCTCTCCGTGGTCTCGGAGCTTGGGAGACTCGGCTATCAGACTTCCATAGCCGGTAGCCCGGCCGATCAGAAACCCACCTCGACCAATTGGTTCCGCTGGGGGTGGACGGAATTGTCGTGCTGGGAGGGCACGCCCAGTCCGCAGGCCTCGTGTCGGTGGTGCACGGCCGGATCCCCGCGGTCTTCATCGGGCAGCGTTCCGGCCTGCCGGATGACGTTGCCAGCGTCGCCATAGACCAGGAGGCAGCCGCCCGCACAGCGACGCGACACCTCATCGAGCTTGGGTGCAGCCGCCTGCTGCACATCTGTGGGCCATCCGACTGGCTCGACGCCCACGAGCGCCGTGACGGCTTCCAGGCGGTCTGTGAGGAGGCAGGAATTGAACCGGTCAAGGTGTCGGCTGGGTCCTGACTGCCTCCAGCGGCTATCTGCTCGAGCCCAATTCCCCAGCGGCATCGACGGGCTGTTTGCCAGCAACGACCACCTGGCTCTCGGGGCGTTGCGCTGGCTTGCCGAGCACGGCCGCAGCGTTCCCGGGGAAGTCGCTGTGGTTGGCATCGACGATGTCGACGGGTCAGACAGCTTCCTACCGCCCCTGACCACGATCCGCCAGCCGCACCACGAGGTGGGGCGTGCGCTGTCGGGCATCTGGCCGAGTTGATCGGGGAGGACCGGCGCGGCACACGATCCTGGAGCCCGAGCTGATAATCCGAGAATCCACGAAAGGACACTGAGATGCTGTACGGACCCATGACCCACCCAGGCTTGCTGGCGGCGCTGGGGCGCAGTGGGCACAGCGGCAAGATCCTGATCACCGATGGCAACTACCCGGTTGCCAGCGGCGCACCCACCTCGGCAGAGCGCATCTTCCTGAACCTTGCGCCCGGGCTGCTGAATGTCACCCAGATCCTTGCCGTGCTGAAGGACACCATCCCCATCGAACGAGCTGGCCTGATGGTGCCCGCCGCGGATGCCACCGGCATCGAGAGGCCCGACGTCATCCCAGCCCACGACGAATACCGCGCTGCCCTGCCGGATGTGGCCTTCGACGAGATCCCGCGATGGGACTTCTACGATGTTGCGAAGAGCCAGGACGTCACCGTCGTCATCGTCTCGGCCGACCAGCGGCTCTACGCCAACCTGCTGCTCACCATCGGGGTGCGCGCCCCCGGCGAATGACGACAACCCGGGAGGGTTTTCCTTCCGGCGCTGATTGAGCCGAGCCCCGCGAGCCGGTGGGGTTTCCCTTTCCGGAGCTGGCTGAGTCGATTCGCGAGCATCAGCGAGCCGACCTGTCCTTTCTGGAATTGGTCGAGCTGATCCGCGAGCATCAGCGAGGCGGCCTGTGACCTCCGAAGTTGGTTGAGCCGACCAGCGAGCGTTAGCGAGCCGGTCGTGTCGAAACCATGTGGCGAGCCGCCCTGCGCCGATCGCGGCTGGCGGCATGGACTGGCGGCCGGGGAGGGATCCCCGGCCGCCCGCTGTAGCCATGTCAGGAATTTGTGACCGAACCGCTCACCTCCCCTCCACCTTGCCACCGTTGGTGGAAGCAATGGTGATCGCCGAGCTGCTTCCCGCCGTCGCACCGCCGGTGATGGTGGTGCCGTCCAGGACCAGGTGCAGCGTGGCTCCGTTGCTTCCGGACTTGCCCCAGCGGTCCTCGTCAGCCTTGACGCCGACTGAGGCGCTGGAGGTGATCTCCACGTTCGTGAGGGTCGCGGAGGTGGTGGTGTTGGTGGCGTAGAGCACCGCGTCCGCTCCGTTCGCGGTGAGTTTCGTGTTGGTCATCGTGAACGTGGACCGGGTGGCGGTGGCGTCCTTGTCGTGCGCGTCACCGCTGAAGGACTGGTAGAGCATCACGGCCTTCTTGCCGTTGGAGGTGACCGTGGAATCGGTCAGGGTGGCGGAGTTCTTGCCCTCCACCACGACCACCTCGGAGTCCTTCGCCTCCCCGTGACCCCGCTGGCCGAGATCTGGCCGGTGGAATACAGCAGGGAGAGCCGTCGCCCTCGGTGTTCAGGTCGTTGGTCCCGGTGACCGTGACGGTGCCGTTGCCGCGGTCGGTGGCTAGGGTGGCGGAGTGCGCTCCGCGCGTGTGGATGGCCATGTTCTCGCCGGTGATGGCTCCCTGGTAGGTGGCGTGCAGGCCACGCGAGGAGTTCGCGTGGGTCTCGATGGTGGTCTGCCGCACCGTGGCGGTGGCGCCGCCGGTGGCCACGACACCGTTCGAACCGGACGACTGGGTGGTGATGGTCGTGTTCTCCACCGTCACGTTGGATCCCTCACCGGCCACCAGCACCGCGGAATTGAATCCGTAGAAGTTCGACTGCTCCTCGTTGGAGGTGTCCCCGGATTTGGTGATCCCGGCGTTCCTGATGGTCAGGCTGCCGCCGTTGACCACCAGGAAGACGGCCTGGTCGGCGGTGGTAGAGGAGTAGGTTCCGCCGTCGATCACCGCGTCGATGCCGTCGACGATGTAGGCACCGGACAGGGTCGTGGACTTGCCGTCGATTATCACGCTCACCTGACCGGAGGTCAGCTCGGTGTTCGTGCCGGCTGCGGTACTCGCCGCCGAGGTGGCCCCGGCGCTGGAGCCGGTCGTGGTTCCCGCGGAGGTGGTCGAGGCTTTCGTGGCCGGCGCTGCGCTGCTCACCGAGGCGGGTTCCTCCGCCTTCACATCGCTCGCGTTCACGCATCCGACGAGGGTCCCGGCCGCCAGCAGGGGCCGCTGCGGCGAGTCCCGCGAACCTGACCGCGATCTTCCTGAATCCCATTGCTGTTCCGCCTTTCCGTTTCGTCCCTTGAGAAGAACCCTCGAGGTCGCAACGATGGGTTTGCTCTGAGAAACCAGTGTGTTTCCTGTGAATCTCGGAGGCTCATGATTGCCACTCGGGCGGCCTGTTGCCATGGCTGGATTGCTATAGGTTTTGTGGACGGAAGTGAAAAACTTGGATTATGGTTTAGGCTGCCTTCTCGGTTTTCCTCCATTCCTGACGGGGCTTCGTTCGGGGTGCGGTACCCGATCGCGGAATGAAGCCCTAGGTTGGAGGCTTATTCATAGGGGTGTTTTGGTTTTCCTCAACTAACGCTTTGCTCTGAGGGGGATGTGAGGGCGGCTTGCCAGATCTGAGATAATCGAAGTGTCTTACCACAAACACGCTCAGATGAAAGGCAAGTCACTGCCATGAATGTTACCACACGCCTTGATCGTGACCAGATCCTTGACCTGTGCGAACTGGTCCACATCGCCTGTTCCGGAAATCTTCCCCCGGCAGGGTCCCGTGTCCTGGGGTTGTTCCGCTGTATCCAGGTCACCGTGTTGATGCTCAGGCACAATCTCGCCCAAGAGTTGCTGGCCGATGTCCATGCGGTCTCCCAATCCACGATCTCACGAGTGGTCACGGTCTACACCCCTTTGATAGCCGAGGCCCTTCAAGCATGTGTGCCCGGCGTGGAAGATCCTTGATCCGCACCGCCAGCACACTCATTGACGGTACTCTGGCGCCCTGCTGGTCGTGGTCCACGCGTCCTGAGTTGTACTCGGGCAAGCATCACACGACGGGGGTGAACCTGCAGGTGGCCTGCACTCTGGCAGGGCGCCTCGCCTGGATCTCACATCCATCAGCAGGCAGTGTGCATGACGCGAAGGCCATCACAGAATCCGGATTCCTCACAACCCTTGATGCCGCGATGCATATTGGGGACAAGGGCTATGTCGGATTGGGAATGATCACCCCTGTGAAGAAACCCGTCCATGGTGAACTCACAGACATTGATAAAAGAAACAACACAACCATCAACCGTGTCCGTTATCTCATCGAACGTGTCATCGCGAACCTCAAAAATCTGGCGTGTCCTGCACACCGATTACCGCCGCCCCTACAACACCTTCGAAACCGCAATACAAGCCGTCACCGGACTCATCTTCGCCTACACCCCTGTGAATAAGCCTCCAGGTGGGTTTTGTTTGGAGTCGTTGAAGAAATACGTCACAAAAAAATAGCGAGTTCCTCTACGGCGCTTTGTGTGTTTCCGACATACCCCTGTTGCGCCAGGCCTAGTAGCCTGAACGTGATACCTCCGGACAGCGGCACATCAAACGGATCGGGTAGTTGCCTTCCTTGGCGGTGGATGTACGCGTATCGTGCTCTTGACTGGGACTCCCACCACGGAGAAAAGACCACCGCTTTATCTCTGAATCGATCCCCGTCCGGGCCTCACGCAGCTCGGCTTTGATTTTTCTTGTACTCGGCAAGTTGGGCCGCCGTCATTTCCTCGCCATCGGTTCCGGAATGGGTTTTCCTCCACTTGTTCACCCAGTTTCCCGCGGTTTGCGGGACCAGACCGTAGGAGTTTGCCGCCTCGCTGATCGTGCGGGACTTTTCAGCGACCTCCAATACGACCTGCTGTTTGAACTCTTCACTGTACTTCGACGCGGACATAGAGGCTTATTCATGGGGTGTAAGGGGACTGTCTGGTTAACGGTGTGTGAGGTCCGGTCTGATCTGAGGGGAGACGGCTGTGGCTGATACGACCGATATGATGGAAGACGAGATGATCGATCCCGTGACCGGAGAGATCATCGATCAGAAGGACCTGGCCGAGTGTCTGCTGGCGCTGGCCAGGAACGAGGGGTGAGTCTGGTCGGCCCGGGAGGGTTGTTGAGCCAGCTCACCGAGGAACGTCCTGGAGGCGGCGTTGAACGCCGTGTTGACCGAGTATCTGGGTCACGAGCACGGTGGCACGCCGATCGAGGCGAACATGCGCAACGGCACCCGCGTCAAGACGGTGTTGACCCAGATCGGGCCGGTCGAGACCGGTGGTTCTCCGTGATCGTGACGGCTCCTTCGAGCCGATCATCGTCCCGAAACGGAAGCGACGTTTGGACGGCATCGATCAGATCGTGTTGTCGTTGACCGCCCGCGGGCTGACCACCGGTGAAGTCGCTGCCCACTTCGAGGAGGTGTACGGAGCGAGGGTGTCGAAGGACACCATCAGCCGGATCACCGAGAAGATCGTCGGTGAGCTCGCCGAGTGGTCGAGTCGGCCGTTGGATCCTGTCTACCCGGTGATCTTCGCCCGGCGCGATTCGCACGTGAAGGTCCGCGACGGTCAAGTCCGTAACACCCCGTTCTACGTTGTCATGGGTGTCACGATGAACGGGGAACGCGACATCCACAGGGATCTGGGCTGGTGACGGTGCTGAGGGTGCCCGGTTCTGGCTGCAGATCTTTTCGGAGGTGAAGAACCGAGGCATCGTCGAGGTGATGATCGCGGTGTGTGACGGGTTGAAGGGACTCCCTGAGGCGATCAACACGACCTGGGAACACACGGTCGTGCAGCAGTGCATCGATCTACCTGGTTCCGCAACAGCTTCCGCTACGCCGGCCGGCAGCACCGCGACGCGATCGTGAAGTCCCTCACACCGGTGTACACGGCCCCGTCCGAGCAAGCGGCCAGCGACCGGTTTGCCGAGTTCGCCACCGAGTGGGGCGACCGGTATCCGGCGATCGTGCAGCTGTGGCGCAACGCGTGGGCGCAGTATCGTACCGTTCCTGGCCTACGACATGGAGATCCGGAAGATGATCTGCACGACCAACGCCATCGAGTCCATCAACGCGAGGTACCGCCGGGCCGTGCGGGCCCGTGGGCACTTCCCCAACGAGCAAGCCGCGTTGAAGCGCCTGTACCTAGTGACCCGCTCCCTTGACCCCACCGGCGGGGGCCGGGCACGCTGGGTGATCAGGTAGAAGCCCGCACTCAACGCGTTCGCAATCACCTTCGCTGAACGATTCGACCGAACCACTCACTGATGAAAACCGCCGGACCCTACACACCGTTTATCGGACAGACCCCTGCCCTCATGTGGAGGTCTCCGGCTGGGCATGATCGAGCATGGAGCTTACGATGAGCCAGCGGCAGGCTGTGACGAAGAGGAAGGCATTGGCGTATCGCAGTGCTGATCGGGCGGGCAAGACCCGTATCTTGGATGAGTTGGTTGATTTGACCGGCTGGCACCGTGACTACGCCTGCGCGGCACTGCGTCAGGCGCTGGTCGTCAAGCCGGCCCGGCCCCGCCGGCCTCGGCCCCAGGTCTATGGCGATGAGCTGCCGCCTGCTCTGGTCCGGTGCTGGGTATTGCTGCGGGCCCCGGCTGGCAAGATCCTGACCCCCTTCATGCCCGTGTTGGTGCCGTTGCTGTGAGCTGAGGGTGAGATCACCGTGACCGATGCCCAAGCCGAGCTGCTCGCCCAGATCTCAGCGGCCACGATCGACCGGATGCTGGCCGACCAACGATCGCGGATGAGGTTGCGGAGCCGTACCCGTACCAGGCCTGGATCACTGTTAAAACACCAGATCCCGATCCGCACCTTCGCGGACTGGGATGATACTGCCCCGGGGTTCGTGGAGATCGATCTGGTCGCTCACGACGGCTGCATCGCGACGGGCGAGTGCTACTTGCACGCCCACCATGACCGACATCGCCACCGGCTGGACCATCAACCAGCCGGTGCCCAACCGGGCCCGCAAGCGGGTCGTGGAGGCCATCGATCATGCCGCGAGCCAGTTCCCCTTCCCGATCAAGGGTATCGACTCCGACAATGGCAGCGAGTTCATCAACCATCAACCTTGAGGCTTATTCACAGACGGCGCGTCGACCAGCGAAACCCCTAGTCAGAGCACACTTGAGGATGACTGTGAATAAGCCTCCTGTTAGCGTCTCGAGTTTGATGGAGGCAGTGATCCTCTCTGTCATCACTGCCTCCATCAAACTCGAAGACGCTAACGAGTCCCCGTCCCTACTACGAGACTAGGCTGGCAGCCCATCGCGCAGCTTGTTCCTGTTGGCCAGCGACGAGAACGTCGCCAGCGGTGACGGTGAAAGAGGGACCGCGTTCCACTTGGAAACCCCGTGCACTCAGCCGTTTGGCAGCTGCTTTCGCGGCGCAGCCGAACAGGGTGGCGAACCGCCCAGTCGACGTGTCGAATGTGATGGTTCGGGTCCCGGCGAGAGATGTTTGCGTGCTTGATCCACTCCGCAAGCCCTCGCTGCGGAGGCGGTTGATACGATTCGCGCTGCCAGTAGAGCTGCGAGTGGCAGCCAACTGTCGGCTTTTGGGAGTCGGCAGCGCAGCCTCGTGGGTTGGGGCGCCCAGCAGTAGCAGGTTGATATCCTCGGGGATGACATCGAGCGCCTCGTCGAAGCTCTGAATCTGAGCGTTAGGCAGGGCATCCGCAATGGCGTGAGCGATTTGCAGTGTGTTGCCAAAGTATGACTCGATGATGATGCGTGTGTTCATTGTTTGTCCTGGGCATGCTGATGACTAGGACGTCGCCATCCGTGGTGAATGGGGCAGGGGTGAGGGACTTTTTCGCGGGGCCTTTGAGTACGGCTCCGCTGTCTGTGCTGAATCGGGCGCCGTGGCTGTCGCAGACGATTTCTTGCCCCTCGATGCGGCTGACCTTCACGCCGGCGTGGGGGGCAGGCTGCGTAGTAGGCGTGGAAGGTTCCTGCTGTCGGCTGTGTCACCACGTACCACCCGATCAGGGCCCCGCCACCCTACGGGTACATCGGATTTCTGGACGCGCTGGGTGTCGCCGTCGCCACTGCGCTCCGTGCTGCATCCCGGCAGGCCCACGACGGCGAGGGTGGCGCCTGCGCCCTAGGCCCAGTGAAGTGTGGATCAGCGTGCGGCGTGTGCACGCGTGCGGTGGCGCCTCCCGGTCTCGATACATACCCACTCCTAAATGAGACATTGTGTATCAAGTACGGTATCGTGCGACGAGTCGGAGTGCAACGCGGGGCGTTTCAGAAGGAGGATGGGAGCCTGTGAGCAGGGCGCAGAACAATCCTCGGAGGAGGGGAAACAGTCCCCTGCCCGATGGCTCCTCGGCGCTGGGGGTGAGGGAACGGCTTCTCGCCGCTGGAGTCGAGATCGTCTCCGAGGTCGGTTTGGATACGGGACTTGGGAGGCTCAACTTCGAGGAAGCCATCAAACGGGCACACGTGGCGCGAGCCACCGCCTATCGCCAATGGTCGACCAAGGAGGCTTTCGGGAACGCCGTCCTCGTGGAGCTGGCCAAGGGGCTGCACCTCGCCTCCGATTTCGTGGCCGAGGTTCCCGGCCATCATCGCGGACATGGTCGGTGATGGATCAACGCTGGCCACACCTCAAAGGCGTCGGAACCTGATCGTCGACCTGACCCGGACGCTCGTCAAAGGTGACTTCGAAAGCATCCTGCAATCACCGAGCTGGCATCTCCATACGGCCCTCAGCGCCGCGTCCTCCTCGCTGACCGACCCCGAACTCCCGCGCCTCCGTTACCGCTGCACTGCGCGTGTCCGATCAGAGACGCATCGAAGCTCGCGCCCAGCTGTACGGGCAGTTCGCGGCATTTGCGGGATACCGTCTGCGCGCCCCCTGGCTGGCCCCTCCGGTTTTCGACAGATGTCCGAGGCGGCAGGTGCCGCCTTCACGGGGTTCCTGATTCGCGCCCACTACGACACGACCGTCACGGCAGAGACCATGCGACTCCGGACCTTCGGCATGTCGGAACCGCGCCAATGGAGCCCGCAAACTTTTGCATCGACAAACGGAATCTTCTCCTACATCGAACCCGACCCGGGCATCACATGGGACCAGCAACGAATCTCAGACCTGCTACTGACCGACTTCACCAACCTGTTTCACGCCCCACAGCTGCAACTGGAAAGCCCGGGGCGTCACATCAGGGTCTGTCAGGGAAATGGTGTAACTGGCTCCATCGCCCGTGAGGGCGGGAGGAGTTATGATGACCGAGACAACAACGAGTAGTGAGCTGGCCGTGGGGTCGGTCAGACTGGGGCATGTGAACCCATCATCATCATCACCGCCGTCGGCGGAGGAGTCGGCTGAGCTGGAGGTGGCTCAGCGTGAGGCGATCGCGCGGATGGTGCGTCAGGCCAAGGATGCTGGTGTCGCTCTGACCGGCCCCGGTGGTTTGTTGAAGGCGTTGACCGCTCAGATCGTTGAGGCCGCCATCGACGAAGAGCTGGATGAGCATCTTGGCTACGACAAGCACGACCCGGTCGGCCGCGGCAGCAGTAATTCCCGTAATGGCACGAGGTCGAAGACGGTTGTTACTGACAACGTCGGTGCGATCAAGATCCAGGTACCCCGGGACCGTAACGGAACGTTTGAGCCGCAGCTGGTCAAGAAGCGGCAACGTCGGTTGTCGGACATGGATGCCATGGTGCTGAGCCTGTTCGCGAAAGGGCTGACGACCGGGGAGATCGCCGCCCACTTCGCCGAGGTTTACGGCACGAGTGTGTCAAAGGACACGATCAGCCGGATCACCGACCGGGTTGTCGACGAGATGACCACGTGGATGAGTCGGCCTTTGGAGTCCATCTACACGGCGATCTTTATCGATGCGATCGTGATCAAAGTCAGGGATGGGCAGGTCCGTAACCAGCCGTTCTACGCCGCGATCGGGGTCGACCTTGAGGGTCACAAGGACATTGTGGGGATCTGGCCCGGCCAGGGGACGGGAGTCGGCGAAGTTCTGGTTCGCGTGCCTGACCGAGTTGAAGAACCGCGGCGTCAAGGATGTGTTCTTCATGGTCTGCGACGGGCTCAAGGGACTACCCGACTCCATCGGGTCGGTGTTCCCGGCCGCGAAGATCCAGACCTGTCTGATCCACCTGCTGCGCAACAGTTTCCGCTACGCCTCGAAGAAGCACTGGTCCCCAGATCGCGGCCGACTTAAAGCCCGTCTACGAAGCCCCCACCCCGGAGGCCGCTGAGCGGGCGTTCGAACAGTTCACCGAGAAGTGGGGCAAGGCCTATCCGGCGATGATCCGGCTCTGGCTGGGTGCCTGGACCGAGTTCGTGCCCTTCTTGGACTACGACGTCGAGATCCGCAAGGTCTTGTGTTCCACGAATGCGATCGAGTCACTCAACGCCAGATTCCGCAGAGCGGTCCGCGCCCGCGGGCACTTCCCGAACGAGCAAGCCGCGTTGAAAACCCCTGTACCCTGACCGTGAGATCATTGGATCCCAAGGGCACCGGCCAGGCCCGGTGGGGCATGCGCTGGAAGCCCGCCCTGAACGCGTTCGCCACGACCTTCGCTGACCGCATGCCCGCAGCCAGCACCCACCAATAGAAACTGCCAGTTACACCATTAATCGGACAGACCCCTTCAGGGCCTCATCCCGATCCAGGGGTACTCGTACCGTCTAGCCAGTGATGACCAGGCGGTCACCTCTTACCTCTACCTTGGCCTCCTTCAGGGGGCGCTCAGCGGGGCCGCACAACGGATGGCCGTCCGACAGCGCAAACACACTGCCGTGCGCAGGGCAGCGGATACCCTTGCTGGTCACCTCGTTCACGGGGCGCATCTGGTGTGTGCAGTTCTTGCGGAAAGCATGGAAAACACCTGCCGTAGGCTGGGTCACGACGTAGGGGCCGTTCGCGAGGACAATGCCCCCGCCGACGGGGACATCGGCAATATCAACCTTGCTGCCGGGTGTCAGTGCGTTCGACAGACTTTCAAGAAAACTCATTATCTCTCCGATTCTAGTGCTTGGGTGAAATAGGTCTCGAATGGCTCCCGTCGCCCCGCCGTGTACCACTGTTCCAGGCTTGTGAAGTAGACGCCGAAAATCAGACTCCGCACCTCGACCGAGGTGCGGAGAGGGTCATTGCCCTGCTCTATGAGGGTAGAAACCAGTTGAGAGCACAACTGGTCCAGGGTGGCCAGCACCGCACACCGTACGTCCGGCTCCTCGATCACCCACTTGAGTCCTCGCCATTCATTACCGGCAACCAGAGCGAGAATGTCCTCAGCCGCGTGGCTGCTGCGCACCGCCTTTAGGTCTAGACGATCGTCGGTCGGCAGGGCGGTGAACAGCCCTTCTTTCGTCTGGAAGAGCCGGTAGAAGGTCGACGGTGCGACTTCTGCCGCGTGGGTGATCTCGGTGATCGTGACCTCGCGGTATCCCTTTGCTTCGAAGAGGGCAATCGCGACGTCTTGGATGTGCTCCATCGTCAACCGGCGGTTGCGTTCCCTGAGTGAGACCATGGACAAACTCTAGCAAAGTTGCTACCTGTCGGTAGTACAATCGAACATGAAAGTTACTACTTCGTTTTAGGAGGAGTTATGTCAAAGTTCACTCCTGCAGTAGCTGCTTTACAGCGGTGCCGCCGTCTCGGCGGTACTCGCTGTCCTCGCTATCGTTGATCAGGTGAGTACACTGGACCCGTAGTGACGTGGCGAGTCACTACGGGAGTCACGGCTTGGACCCGGATCCCAACCTGCTGACGATCCTCCTCACGGTCTCGTTCCTCTGTGCAACGCTATTTTTTGCTCTGGGAGTGCGTGCTCAGTTGCGTGGCAGGAAAGGGGTCGCCCGCGGGCTGGCGATCACCATTGCGGTCTGCGGTCTTGCCTTCGCTGCCCTGGCGACGTTCTCGTCCGAATATGGCGGGCCGGTGATGGTCATGCTCTGGCGTGTGCTGCCGTGGGTTGTTCCCGTGATTGCCCTCGCCGATCTGATGACGATCAAGTCATCAGATCGCCCTGCGGCCTGATGTGCCCAGTGCTTCCATTATGTTTGAGCAGTTCTTTCGTGCCCCTGAGCGATTTCACAGCGGCGCAGCCGCCCGCCTTGCAGTGGCTGGCTGTGTTTGTGGGTGGTTCGTTGCCGTTTGTCGAGTCGTACTACGGCGCCGTTATCGGTGTGATCGTCGGCGTTCATCCAGTTGCCGCGATCGTGTGTGCCATTGCAGGGAATATTGCCTCCACCACGGGGTGTATCGCCGTAGCGCGCGCTATGCGCGCGCGCCGACTTCGGCGTGCGGCAGGAGGAATTCGGCGGGTAGCTCCCAAGCGTCCCCGGTCCTGGTGACGGGGAGGCAAACGTTTCGAGGCGGCAGCCGCTGGGGCGGATGTGCCTCAGGCGAAGGCGCTCGCGAGAGGGCTGAAGAACCCCAAACTTCGGAAGCGCTTCGAGAAGTATGGTGTTCCGGGGGTGTGTCTGGGTAGTCAGACTATTATGCCAAGCCAGCTCACCGCAGTAATGCTGATGGGGCTGGGGGCTTCGACGTGTGATGTGACGCGCTGGCAGTGCCTCTCTATTGCCATTTGGGGTATTGCCTATGGGTCATTGGCGGCGTTGGGGATGGGACTCCTCACTTAACTACACTGCTGCTGATGGCCTATAAGGCTTACTCGCTGGTCGCCCTCCTGCCGGCAAAGACCCTAGTTAGAGGACGCTTGAGGACGACTGCGAATAAGCCTCCATGAGCTATGTTATGTGACTCTCGGCGTTGATTCATTGCCAGATTCTAAAAACTTGGACAATGAGGCCTATTCACAGGCGACGTGTCAACCAGTGAAATCCCTAGTCAGAGCGCGTTTGAGGATGGCTGTGAATAAGCCTCAATATGGAGATCTTCCCGATGGTGTAATGTAGTGGGGTTGTAGCAACGGTGCTTCTCGTGGAGGGGATTGTTTGGTGCGGCGGACCGCCCGGTTCGTGGGGATGGTCAGTATTGATGAACGTCCTAATTAGGGTACAGGATCGTAGAGCTTGCGGGGTGCAGGGAGGTGCGGTCTGATCATCGGGAACCTAGGCGCATCAGCGGCGACGACCTGGGAGGAGAGCACGCCCAACCCGGCTCCGTGGATGATCCTCGTTTTACCTGCTGGGGGAGCAGCGCTTGGGGGTTTATGTGATGTTTTTGATCGATCACAACCACGCCATGCTCTGATGTGATATAGGGAGGCCTATTCACAGGCGACGTGTCAACCAGTGAAATCCCTAGTCAGAGCGCGTTTGAGGATGGCTGTGAATAAGCCTCAGGGTCTCTGCGATGTCGATTCCAGGGTTTCGGATATGCACCTGGAGACTTATTCACAGACAGCACGTCAAGCGACAAAACCCCTAGTCAGCGCACACTTGAGGAGAGTTATGAATAAGCCTCCTGTTATGCCGTGCTCACTCTGGCCGCCGACATGATAGATTTGTCTTTGTCTCATCCTCGGCACCTCGTGGGAGCGGGAAACCAGTGAGAATGCAGGCGGGCTGATCCGTGAACAGACCTGACTCGAAGGCACCCGGATCACCACGCACCAGCACCGCCTCATAGACGCCGTCGCTGAAGAGTTCAATAAACGTCCCGGGGTAGCTTTGGGTGATCCAATTCCATGCCAGATATGCAAACACGTCCACTTGTTGATTCTGCCACTTGACACCAAACCGGGGTCTCATTTAGCTTAGATGCATCAATGAGGCTTATTCATGGGGTTTGTTGACACGCGTTAGAAGACGTAAGGGACGGCTTGCTCTTTTGAGATAATTGGGTGTGAAAACAAATCATCACAAGAACAAGCCGTCCGTAGGGAATGCTAGCACAAAACTCGACACCAGTGAAGTCCTCGACTTGTGCGCAGGCATCCACACCCACACCAAAGGCCAGCTACCTGTTGCAGGCTCACGAACCCTCGGGCTCTTCACCAGTATCCGCCTCATACTTTTAGCGTTGCGCCATAACCTCACACAAGAACTCCTCGCGGAGATCTTTGAGATTTCTCAACCCACGGTCAGTAGGATTATCAACGCCTACGTCCCACTGATCGCCGAGAATCTTCAAGCCCAGATCCCTACCGTGGAGGACCTTTACCCGACCCAGCAGTTGATCATTGACGGTACTCTCCTGCCCCTGCTGGTCCTGGCGGCGGCATCCAGAGCTGTACTCAGGTAAACACCACACCACCGGAGTCACCATCCAGGTGGCCTGCACCCTGACAGGAAGGCTTGCCTGGGTCTCGCACCCCTTCCCAGGCAACACCCACGACCTCACAGCACTAAAAGACTCCCGACTCCTCGACATGATTAATCAGACCATCCATATTGGTGATAAAGGCTATACCGGTGCCGGGATGATTACCCCGGTCAAGAAACCAGCCGGTCATGAATTATACGACAGTGAAAAGGAGTTCAACAAGAAAAATCAACACTATCCGCTACCTCATAGAACGAAGTATCGCGCAATTGAAAACCTGGCGCATCCTTCACACCGACTACCGCCGCCCCTACGCAACCTTCACTACCACCATCAACGCCGTCCTCGGAATCATATTCACCTACACCCCATGAATAAGCCTCAATGTACTTGCGACCTGATGGTATTTCGTCAGGTCTTCTGTTCGCTCGTTTCATCTCTGTTTACGGGGAGACTCCATGGCAGTAATTAACAACGTATCAGCGGCTCCCTTAGTTGAAATGTGCAATCCTTTTGGAGATTGCTGTGATTTCGATGGCTGGGCGTTTTCCTGGCGCGCCTGATTTGGATGCTTTCTGGAATGGGCTCATGCGAGGCGATTCGACGAGCGGTCCGATCCCGCTCGATCGGTGGGATGCCGAGAGGGTGAGTGATCCCGAGGTCGACGTACCTACTCGGGCGCACACCATCGAGGGTGCGGCAGATTTCGATCCTGCCTTCTTTGGGATCTCCCCACGGGAGATCGAACACATCGATCCGCAACAGCGGCTGCTGATGGAGCTGGCGTGGGAGTGCTTGGAGGACGCCGGGCGCCCGGCCCGTGAACTGCGGGGGAGTCGTGTGGGTGTTTACGTCGGAGCCGGTTGGAACGATTACGACCGCCTTACTACCCGGAACGCGTCGACCACTACGCTGCATACAGCGCCGGGTATGGCCATGGATATGCTTGCTGAGCGCATCTCCTACTTCCTCGGCCTGAGGGGGCCCAGCATGGTGGTTCAGACGGGCTGCTCGTCGTCACTCGTTGCCCTCCATCTGGCATGTCAGGCGCTTCGTGCGGGGGAAATTCAGGCTGCCTTTGTCGGTGGTGCCCAGCTGATGTTTGACCCCTTCGTCTCCATCGCTCTCAGTCACTTCGGTGGGCTCTCCGCCGACGGCGTCTGCCGCGCGTTTGGTACGGGTGCGAACGGCTTCGTACGTGGCGAGGGAGGCGGTCTGCTCTACTTGAAGCGGCTGGAGGATGCACTGGCGGATGGAGACAGAGTCCAGGCTGTCGTGAGGGGACTGCCGTTAACAACGACGGCGGCGGCAAGAGTATCGTGACGCCCCTGCCTGACGGGCAGCGCGATGTATTAGGGATGGCTTATGATCGTTACGGGTTGCCCGTGGAAAGACTGGGCTACGTCGAGACCCATGGTACTGGCACAGCAGTGGGGGATCCCGTCGAGGCAGAGGCTCTGGGCGCGGTTTTGGGTGCCCGGCGTCGCCCGGGGGAGCCGCTGCCTATCGGCTCAGTGAAGACCAACGTCGGCCATCTGGAATCCGCCGCCGGGATGCCCGCTCTGATCAAGGCCGTTCTGGCATTAGAGCATGGGGTCGTGCCACCCAGCCTTAACTCGGAGGTCCTGAACCCTGAGATCGATTTTGACGCGCTTAACCTCACAGTGGTCCACAACTCCATGCCGCTGCGAGAGGACGCGCTGGTCGGCGTCTCCGGCTTCGGCTGGGGCGGGACGAACGCGCACGTCGTGCTCGGCCGTGGGCCTGGCTTTGTGCGTAAGGATGACATCGAAAACAAGCCAGCTGCCGCCTACGTCCTTCCTGTCTCTGGCCATTCCGCGCCCGCTCTGCGTGCACGAGTGAGCCAGGTCTGTGACCTGCTGAGTGAGGGCGCGGAACTAGGTAGTCTCGCCCGGTCTCTAGGGAGCCATCAGCAGCATCTGGCCCACCGCCTCGCGGTTGTCTGCGCCGATCGTTCCGAGGCGCAGGCGCGGTTCAGCGCGTGGCTTGAGGGGGCCCAGGACGACGCCGTGGCGACCGGATACGGCAAGGAAGAGCCGACTACCGCCTTCGTGTTTCCGGGGCAGGGATCCCAGTGGCACGAGATGGCTCGTGACCTACTGGTGCACGAGCCAGCCTTTGCGGAGTCGATGACGAGGTGTGCCGCTGCGCTCCAGCCGCTCACGGGTCGAGACCTGATCGCCACGCTGAACGGCGAGGAGGGCGAGGGGTGGCTGCAGGATGTGATGCAGGTTCAGTCGGCGCTGTGGGCCATGGCTGTGTCGCTGGCAGACGTCTGGCGCGCCCACGGTGTTGAGCCCGACGTAGTCATTGGTCACAGCCAGGGCGAGGTTGCTGCCGCCACCGTGGCCGGTATCCTCTCGGTGGAGGATGCAGCCCGAGTCGTCGTCGTGCGCAGTCAGCTGGTCCAGCCTCTGAGTGGCAAGGGCTTGATGTTAGCGGTTGATATGACCCAGGAGGAAGCAGCCGAGGCCCTCCAGGGATTCGAGGAGGGCGTCTCCATCGCGGTCAACAACGGTCCGCGTAGCTGCGTTCTGTCTGGTGACACCGACATGATCATGGTGTTGAAGGAAATCTTGGAGTTGTCAGGGACGTATTGCTCGCTCGTTCGTGTCGACTACGCTTCACACAGTCCCCAGATGGACTCGCTACATGAACAGATCCTCACGCAGCTGGAGGGCATCGTCCCGCAATCCGGGGCAGTGCCGATGATGTCCACGGTTCGTGGCACACTGGTCGAGGGCCCTGAGCTAGATGCGGTCTACTGGTTCGACAACCTCCGCCAGCCGGTACAGTTCGCTTCGTGTGTTGAGCGTCTGCTCGACGACGGTGTGACCCATCTTCTTGAAGTCAGTGCGCATCCGCTGCTCTCTCACTCGCTGACAGAGCTTGCCGAGAGGACAGGCGCCAGCGTCCTTACCACGTTGCGTCGTGAGGAAGGGAGTGCGCGTCACGCTGCTTCTGCTCTGGCTCGCGCCTACGTTTCGGGGCTCACCCCCTTTCCGCCGGAGCCGGGGCCTGCCCCCCTCGCGCTGCCTCACTACCCTTGGCAACGCAGTCGCCACTGGAAGGAGGTGCCAGCCTCGGACAGCGGTCTGGATACGATCGAGGACGCTCTTGTGATGGTGCCCGACCTAACCAGAAAGAATGTCTGGAGTGGGCAGGTTATTGCGGACCCGTTGCGCACATCTTGGCTCGATCACCACCAGGTTCATGGCGCCGCAGTCGTCGCTGGTGCGTGCATGATGGATCTTGCCCAGCGCTGTCACCAGGGGATCGAGAACGCTTACCGGCGACTGGAGAAGATCAGCTTCGTTGACGCGATCGTGCTCGGGGAGGGTGCGACCACCCTCCAGGTCGAGGTGGTGCACGACCGTCACGACTCGGCGGCGTTGGCGCTGTGGTCCTTGCCACAGGGCGGGGCAGAGTGGGTCCATCACTTCTGCCCGTGCTGAGGGGAACGCGGGCTCGCCTACGCCACTGTCGGTGGCTTCCTCCACGGAACCCACGATCGCCCAGGAGGGCGCGGTCTTCTACGCGAACTGCGCCGAGCGAGGCCTTCAGTACGAAGAGGCTTTTCAAGGCGTGCAGCGTGTGGAGTTTGGGCACGACTCCTGCATCGCCGACATTATGGCGACTCGTGTGGCAGAGCACCCTGCATGGAGGGGGAAGACTTGGCCACACCCGGTTCTCCTTGACGCGATCCTGCAAAGTGTCATCCCCCTCGTGGAGGGTAGCTCGCCCGCAGTGCCCACCGGCATCGAGTCAGTGGACGTGCTGTGCGACGAGTTCCCGCACCACGTGCAGGCTCGCGCGGTCCGCGATGGCGAGCGCTTCCACATAGACGTCATTTCCGACGATGGTTCGCTGGTCATGGCCGTGCGGGGCCTGACGATGGCGGTGCTACAGGGATCGCAGGAAGGTTCGCTCCCCGCCGAATGGCATATGACTTTCGAGCCATGTGAGGCGGAGCCGGAGGATCTGCACGGACGGACTGTGCAGATGTGGGACATCGCCGGCCGCGCCGAGGCCGTCGTGGAGGTGCTGCGTGCGCGGGGCGCCTCTGTCGAGTCGTGGCAGGCTAGCGTCTCAGGGACGTATAACGAGATCGTGCTCGTCCCGCCTCCGGCTGAAAATCCGGACGAGGCTGAGCATGTCCTCGCACAACTGCTTGAGTGTCTCCGTGACTGCGCCGAGGGCGGGCGGTCGCCCGCCGTTTCGATCGTGACCTATGAGGCAACATCAAACGGGGTCAGCATCGATCCTGCAGCCACCATGGCGTGGGGTGTCGGGCGTGTCGTCCGCGCCGAGTTCCCCGAGCTACGGTGTCGACTGGTGGACGTTGTGGGCGACACGGATCCTCAACGCATCGCAACTGCCCTGACCTGGGCCCGTGAGGCACAGACCATCGAGGATCAGCTGCGGGTCGTGGACGACATCGTCGAACGAGGGCGCTACGTCGTTGGCCGTTCGACCGAGCTGGCGGACATGGATCTACCTCGCAGCCAGGAGCCCGACTTCCGGTGCGACTACCTGCCGGGCCGCTCCTTCGAGGGCGTGGTCTTCCACCCGCTGGAGCGCCAAAAAGCCAGGCGTGGGAGAGCTTGAGATTGAAATTAGTCACACCTCCCTCAACTTCATCGATGTCATGAAGGTCATGGGGATTTACCCGGACGAAAGCGGTACCAGACCCGGTCTTGGTTTTTGGACTGCGCGGGGACCGTCACACGCGTAGGTCCCGGCGTCGATCTGCAGGTCGGCGAGCGGGTTGTGACGGCGGTTGACGCGGGTGCCCTCGCCACTCACATCATCGCCCAGGCGCGTCACACCCAGCTTGTCCCCGCGACGATGGATAACCAGACCGCTGCGGCGCTGCCGAGCGTCATGATGACCGCTTGGCATGCACTCGTCGATCTTGCTGGGCTCCGTTCCGGTGAGGTGGTGCTCATCCACTCTGCGGCTGGAGGCCTCGGCCTGGCAGCGATCGGTGTGGCCCGTCACATTGGCGCAGAGGTCATACTCACGGCCGGCACTCCCGAAAAGCGTGCTTACCTGACCGACCTGGGGATTGAACATGTTTTTGACTCCCGAGGCCTCGATTGGGCGGACGATGTGCTGGCTGCCACCGCGGGTGAAGGCGTCGATGTGGTCCTGAACTCACTGACCGGCGCTGGCCTCCAGCGTGGTATGGAGGTACTCCGTGACGGCGGTCGCTTCATCGAAGTGGGCAAGCGCGACATCTACGGTGGGCAGCAGATCCCGATGTCAGTGCTCAAGCCGGGGGTTTCGATCAGCTCGCTCGATCTCACCCGCATCCTGCGGCGCCGTCCGGACCTGTACGGTGACATCCTTGCCCGCGTGTGGTCGCCGATTTGCGCGGGGATGATCCCAACCCTCCCCATCATCTCGCGCCCGATGGCACATGCGAGTGAGGCCCTCGCGGAGCTCTCCCATGGCTCTCACATCGGCAAGTTCGTGCTTTCTGTTGCAGGAGAGCGCCCCGACGTCGTCGTTGCCCCTTCCAGAATTCACGGTTTCGCAGCGATGGCACCTACCTCATCACCGGAGGCCTGGGAGCTCTCGGCCTCTCGCTGGGGCGATTCATGGCTCAGCACGGTGCGGGCCACTTGGTGCTGGTCGGGCGCTCAGGGCCCACTCCGCAGATCCTTTCAATGATCGACGAGATCCGGGCGATCGGCACCGACGTCGAGGTGCGCAACCTTGATGTTGCCGATGCTGCCCAAGTGCAGGATCTCGTTGCTTTGCTGCCCTGATCTGCGTGGTGTTGTCCACGCGGCTGGGTTGCTGGATGACGCGACTATCGCGACTGTCACACCGGAGCAAATCACACGCGTCATGGCACCGAAGGTGCGAGGAGTGGTGAATCTCGACAAGGCTACCCGTGACCGTGAACTGGACCTGTTCGTGACGTTCTCCTCGGCCGCCGGGCTCTTCGGGAACGCTGGTCAGGTGGTCTACTCTGCGTCCAACTGTTACATGGACGGCGTCGTGACCCGTCGTCGCGCATGTGGCGTGGTTGGCCTCTCAGTGCAGTGGGGACCATTCACCGAGGTAGGGCTGGCCGCCGCCGACAACGCACGCGGTGAGCGGCTCTCGGACCGTGGCATGCAGGGCTTTACCACCGATCAGGCATGGGACAGGCTCACACAGATGCTGGTGGGCGGCGACACGGTCACCTCGCACGTGCCGATGGATGTGACAGCCTACTTCGACTCCTACCCGCAGAACCGGAACTATGGATCCTTCGCCGCCATGAGTTCAACCACCGCCTGTGGCGACGACCACGCATCAGGTTCGATGCTGACTGCGCTGCACGGGCTTGATGAGGCGGAGCGGCTTGCGGTCCTCGAAGCACACGTGCAGGGACAAGCGGGACACGTCCTACGTATTCAAGCAGAAGACATGGACCCGCAGACGCCGTTCAAGTCGCTAGGCCTCGACTCGCTGATGTCCATCGAACTCCGCAACCGGCTAGAGGCGACTACCGGGTTACGCCTCTCGCCAACTCTTCTATGGACCTATGGGACCCCATCGTCGCTAGCCCGCGCACTGGACGGGCTCCTTCAGGCCGTGGTTGAGCAGCAAGAGTTCCCCGCCGCGGCTCCGAACCTGATGGGGGCGTCGTAACCATGACCGAGAACACGCCTCTGGGGCGTGCCCCGACCACCATCCGGGAGCTGCGTGACGAGTTGGACCAGATACGCCACCCGCGTCCTGTGGCTATTGTCGGGGTTGGGCTTCGTTTTCCGCAGGGCGCCACGAGTCTTGACGCATTCTCGGCCCAACTGTGCGCGGGAGTTCCCCGCAGCATGCCATTCCCGGAGTCCCGACGCAAGCATGGCCATGCCGAGTGGGAAGATTTGGGAAGCGCACCCGGCTCGTACCTGGACGATATCTGGTCTTTCGATTGCGGGTACTTCGGCATCGGTGAGGACGAAGCAAGGGCAGTTGACCCACGCACCCGCCTGATGCTTGAGCTCACCGTTGAGGCACTAGACGACGCGGGCCTTGACCTGGCAGCAGTCGCGGGGCCACGTACGGGCTTGTTCCTAGTCACGACGGGGAAAGACTACCTCCGCTGGGCCACGGACGTGACGCCAGAGTGGGCCCGCGGCAGCGGTGACTGCTTTGCACTAGGAAGGCTCTCCTTCCACTTGGGTATCGAGGGCCCAGCGACGTGCGTCGACACTGCATGCTCTTCAGCCATCGTCGCGCTGGACGGTGCCCGACGCGCACTGCAGCGCGGTGAGTGTGACCTTGCGCTGGTCGGTGGTGTCCAGCTGATACTCGATCCAGAGGACTACCGCACTGGCCATGCGGCGGGGCTCCTCTCGGTCAAAGGACGGTGCCGCAGTTTCGGTGACCACGCTGACGGTTTCATTCGCGGCGAGGGCGCGGGCATGCTTCTGCTCTGTCGCGAGGAGGACGCCCTCCACTACGGGGTCGGTGTCCAAGGACTGATTCATGCCTCGGGTGTATGTCAGACGGGCCGCGCCACCGGTTTCGCTGTCCCGAACGTCCTCGCGGAGAGCGAAGGTATCCGTGCGGTCTGCGGCGAGTCAGGCGTCGACCTTGACCAAATCGGCCTCGTTGAGGGCGCACGGTACGGCCAGCGAGATCGGCGATGCCGTGGAGATCGAAGCGCTCGCGCGGGCTTTTGCGGATCGTGACGCTGCGGAGCCACTGCTGGTCACTTGCAGCAAGCCTGTACTCGGGCACACCGAGTCCTTGGCCGGGCTCAGCGGCTTGCTGGCTGCGCTCGCGGCGCTGCGTAGCGGTGAGGTGGCGCCCGTCGCCGGGTTGCGCGAGCGCAACACGATGGTTGAGTGGGATGCGCTGCCGCTGGAGCCCCTAAGGAGCACCCGGCCGCTGCCCACACAGCGGCCCCTCATCTTGGTTTCCGCACTCGGGATGGGAGGTGCAAACGGATACCTGGTTCTCGGGCCCGCGCCAACTAGAGGAGCCATTCACCGTAGAACGGCCACCCGGCGCTTTTGGCACCACGTGGACTGCTCGCCAGAGTTGGTCGAACCTGTCGCTGAGCGTAGGCCCCGACCACGGCCCGCGGTCGAGCCGACGATCTCGGAACCCTGCATCCCCTGCCGGATCGGCTCGTCGCGATCAACTGGCAGATGGCAGAAACGGCGAGAGGTGACCTGCCTTCCGATATTCGGGTGGTCCCCGGCCCCGAGCCACTGACCGCCGAGGTACTTTTGGGTGCCTGCTGGCGGCCGGGGGCGGGCGGTCATCCTCCCGCCGGAAGAGCTTGTGCGGCGTGTCGACGACGCTCTCGTGCTCGACATGAGCGGTACGGTCGCCGGTTCTGGCATGGTTGCGACAGAAAACCTGCGTACTGTGCTCGCCGCTGGTGTCCATCCTGGCGTTGAGGTGGTAAACCGGGAACAGATCGCCCGATGGTGGGAGATCGTGCTGCACGGTGAAGGCGCCGTCTTGGATATTGCTGGGAGCACCACACCTGGCGAGGCGGTCCGCGAGTGGCTCAAGCAGCCCGAGGCTATGAGCGGTTGCATGCGCGCCGGTCGGCTGCACGTGCTTACCGGCAGCGTGCTGCCCGAGACCCCCGCGCCCCGTCGACAGCGGTCGGAGCTGGCGAGTCATAGCGGCGACACCCGGTCGTCTTGAGTCCGTGGCCCCTGTGGCAGCCGAGCCGGTGACATGTGATGCGGGGAGGTCCGGATCCGGGCCAGCGCCGCGGGCCTCAACTTTAGTGACGTCCTGAAGGCGCTCGGCAGATACCCGGGGCAGATCGGCGACCCTGATGCTGGGGGTGGAGTGCTCGGGTACGGTGGAGACCGTCGGGGAGGACGTAAACGACCTTCGTCCAGGCGAGCGTGTGATGGCGATTGCGCCGGGCACCTTCGCCCAGACCGTCGTCACCCCACGGCACCTAGTGGCTCCCCGTCCCGGATGGGATCGACATGGAGCTGGCGGCTGGCGTTCCGGTTGCTTTCCTCACGGCCGCGCACGCCGTTCTCGTCGAGGGTCGACCTTTAACTGGGCAGACGCTCTTGGTCCACTCGGCCGCGGGTGGCGTGGGGCAGGCGGTGATCCAGATTGCCCTTGCAGCGGGAGCGCGTGTCCTTGCCACAGCCAGCACACCTCAGAAGCGAGCACTCCTGCAAGAGCTTGGCGCGGCCGAGGTCGCTGACTCGGAGCGATGACTTTGTCTCGATGGTCCAGAGCGCTTCCCGCGGACTTGGCGTCGATGTCCTCGTAAACCTCTCTCCGGCCAGCTGTTTGCCGCGAGCATAGGGGCTTATGGCCGCAGGCGGTCGGTTTGTGGAGTTGGGAAAGCGCGACATCTACGGTCAGGGTGATCTCCCCGTCCTTCTTCCGTGAAGGGCGCAGCTTCGCAGCCGTGGACCTAGATGCACTTGTGTGGCGCCACCCCGAGGCGGTACGTGCCCTGTGGGGCACTGTCGCGCGCGGATTCGCCACCGGGGCGTACCATCCCATCCAGACCACAAAGGTGAACATCGCCGAGCTTCCTTTGGCGATGGAGCAAATGGCGGAGGGGCGCCATGTCGGCAAGATAGTGGTTACCGGTCTTCAGGACACACTCTTCACTCCGCCCTCGACAGCGGTCACTCCGAAACGATCTGGTACTGCCTACGTTTCGGGATGGCCCGCCGCCGCAGCTCAAGAGAGCGCCGCAGGACTGCTGCGGGGCGGCTGGAGAACCTTCATACTCAGGGGGAACGACGATCCACGCCAGCACGCTGCCGCGGCATACCCACTGCGTCTCGCGGGGGCATCAATCACTGAGGAACCGGTGGCAACTGCAGAACGAGTCGTTGTGCTCGCACCGGTCGCGGCGGCGAATGCAGACGCTTGGGAGTCGCTTGCGGCCACGATCCGGCTCCGCAGGTGCACGCGTGCCACCATCGTGGTGGAGGAAAGCTCCGTACTCCCGATCGCACTCGCCTGGGCGCGGACACTCGCGGACGAGAGCCGACATGTTGACGTGTGCCAGCGCTGTGCACCGCACGTTATGCCTGAACTGGAATCGGTCCCCGCCGCAGTCGCTCGGCTGTCGCCGGAGTTCGCGTTCTCCCTTGGTGTGGCGAGCGTGACCCGGCGCGTCGCTACACCGCGCACGCCGACTTCGACGCAGGTCCTTGCCGCAATGCCTGGAGCATCACGGGTGCGTCTCATGTCCCAAGTCATTGTTGGTGTGGCTGCCTCCGTGCTCGGGGTGGAGGCGACGACCGTCGATCCGCACGCCCCCTTGACGGAGCTCGGGTTCACGTCCCTGCGCTCGTTGCAGTTCCGGCAGCGGCTTGAAGACGAGCTCGGGCTTGTGCTCCCGGCGACACTCGGGTGGCAGTACCCGACCCTTGGCAGGATTGCCAGCCATCTGGTGGACCTGCTTGAACAGCAGACCCCAGGCGGCCCGGCGCGCATCGCTGTAACGCCGCCCGCGGAACGAACCACGGACATCCCCGCGCCAAACGCGGCGGAGGTGTCCGATGACGTCCCCTGTCGTGGACGCAGAATCGCTGAACCGCAAAATCGACCAGCTAGAGAAGGAGCTGTTCCGATGACGGAAACAGTGCACGGGATGGAGAGGACGATGAGCCGCGCGTATGCGCTCATTGATCGACTGAACGCCCGATTGGAGGCGCGGGACAGCGAGCCGATCGCTGTAGTCGGTATGGCCTGCCGATTCCTGGAGGTGTGCGCTCACCCGAGGATTTCTGGCAGCTGCTGGTGAATGCCCGAGACGGGGTTGGCGAGGTTCCGGCCAATCGCTGGTCGATGGACGTGTATGACCCGCAGCAGGGTACTCCTGGCCGGACCCACAGCCGCTGGGGCGGTTTCGTGGATGGCATCGAGTATTTCGATCCGGACTTCTTTGGCATCAGCCGTCGCGAGGCCGAGGCGATGGACCCAGCAGCGGCAGCTTCTGGAAGTGTCTTGGGAGGCGTTGGAGGACGCGCACGTGCCACCGCCATCGCTTGCCGGGCAGGACTGCGGCGTGTGGACCGCAATGTGTAGCAACGACTACAAGGCGCGAGCGTTCGCCCACCCAGGCATGATTAGTCCGTATGCGGCGACCGGAAACGCCAACAGCATCGCCGCTGGTCGCCTCTCTACCTGCTGGATCTGCGTGGCCCCTCGGTGGCCGTTGACACTGCTTGCTCGTCCTCGCTCGTTGCTATCCACCAGGCGTGCGCCAGCCTCCGTCAAGGGAGGTCTCCACCGCGATCTGTGGAGCGGTCAATGTCGTTCTTAGCCCGGCGACGGCCATCGCCTTCTCCCAGTTCCCGAGCATGCTCGCCGCAGATGGTCGCTGTAAGACGTTCGACAGTCGCGCGGACGGATTTGTTCGGAGCGAGGGTTGTGGCGTCGTCGTGCTCAAGCGCTCTCGGATGCGGTCGCCGACGGCGACCGGATCCGGGGGTTATCCGCGCGTCTGTGCTGAACCAGGACGGACGCAGCTCGGGGTTGACGGCACCTAATGGTGTGGCGCAGCGAACGCTCCTAGAGGAGTCGCTCCGCCGGGCGCGTCTGGAGCCGAAGGACATCACCTACGTGGAGACGCACGGTGCTGGTACCAAGCTGGGAGACCCGATCGAAGTTGATGCCCTGCGTGCGGTACTGGGTGAGTGAGGGGGATCCGCTGTACCTGGGTGCGGTCAAGACGAACCTGGGTCACCTTGAGGCAGCGGCAGGGTATGGCCGGGCTGATCAAGACCCTGCTCGTCCTGGAGAAAGGCGTTGTGCCTGCCAATCTCCACTTCGAGGAACTTAATGAGTTCGTCAACCTCGCTGGATCACGCCTGCGGGTGCCAACGTGCGCGACGGCGTTCCCGAAACCGTGTGAAATGCTGCCTCGGACGCCCCGACGGGCGGTCGTCAGTAGTTTCGGGTTCAGCGGGACCAACGGCCAGTTAGTCGTCGAGGAGTATGTGCATGATCGGGAGGATTCTTTCGGGGAGCCGTCGGACGAGGCTCAGCTGATGATCTTCTCGGCTCCGACCGAGCGTGCGCTCGCCCGGCTCGCCCGGCGTTACGGACAACGGTGTCCTGAGGACGCGAGCATCGAGGAGACCTGCCGCGCCATTTCGGCGTCCCGTGCGACATTCGGTGTACGTGCGGCTGCTGTGGTGCGTTCGCGAGAGGAGATGCTGGCGGCCCTCGACGACGTGGTGGACGGTAAGGGAGACGTTGCCCAGTTTGGTGAGCTCCAGGTCCCGGAGGAGCGCGCGGTATTCCTGTTCACGGGGCAGGGGGCCCCAGCAGGTGGGCATGGGATTGGGTCTTTACGAAAGCTCATCCGTCGTCAGAGGCATCATGGACCGCTGTGACGCCGCCTTGGGTGGGCTGCTGGGCCTGGGGCTCCTCGATGTGATGCACGGGCGGCAACCGGAGGCGGAGAACCCTGATCCAGGATATGTCGTTCGCTCAGCCGGCCATGGTGGCGCTGGAGCTGGCTACGGCGCACCTGTGGTGCGATTGGGGATTGCGACCCACGGCGGTCATGGGGCACTCCTCGGGGAGTACGCGGCCGCTTGTTTTGCCGGTGTGCTGACAATCGAAGATGTTATTCCCTTGGTGGCGCGGCGCGGGCAGCTGTTGCAGCGACTTGCAACCAGCGGGGCCATGGTCTCGCTTGAGGCCTCCGAGGCGGAGGTAGCCGAGTGCCTGCGAGAGGTGCAGACCGCGCGCACGGCCATCGCGGCGATGAATGGCACCACCAGCACGGTGGTGTCCGGGCCGGTCGAGGAGGTACAACGCGTCATGGAGGTATTCCAGTCACGCTCCCGCAGGGTCAAGCGGCTGCCCATTTCCACCTCATCGCACTCCCCGCTCGTGGAGAAGATCATCCCGGAGTTGGAGGAGGCGCTCAGCCGTGTCGACTTCGGAGTGCCGCAGGTTCCCTCATTTCTAACACCACTGGTGAGTTTTTGGCCGGTGGGAGCGCCCATGATGCGTGACTACTGGATCAAGCACGCTCGTCAGCCAGTGCGCTTCATGGACGGTGTGCGCACTCTGGAAGCAGACGGGGAACGGCTCTTCATCGAAATGGGGCCAGCACGTACCCTCCTCGGACTCGTTGCGGACAGCCTGGTGAACCCCGACGAGTCGCTGCTGGTCGCGTCGCTGGGCCGTTCTGTGGATGACCGCACCGCCACGATGCAGGCCATGGCTGACCTGTTCGTGAACGGCGTGGACCTAGAGTGGGGCCGCGCGCTGGGCGGTCGTGGCGTACATGTTGATCTCCCGAATTACCCCTTCGAGAAGGTGCGCTGCTGGCAAGACTTGCCCATCGCGGAGCGTTCCGATGAGGGCTGGACGCCGGTCCCGACCGCATCCGGATTCGCTCCGGTTGGTGAGAGCTCACCAAAACGCGCCCGTCGGCTCCCTGCGGCGGCTGCACCGTCCTCCTCCCGCCGTCGGCGGCGCGCCACCATGGTGCCAGCGGCTGCGGATCTCGAAGTGCAGCCTGCGGCCCAGCAACACGAGTGGCTCACCGCGCAGCTCGGGCTAGCGGTCGCACAAGTAATGGGTAGTCGAGGGAACCAGCCTTCCCACGACCAACCGCTCATCGCCCTCGGGATAGACTCGCTGATGGCCGTGGAGCTGCGCAATGACATTCGCACCCAGCTTGGCGTCACCGTGCCCATCGCTGAGTTCCTCGGCGGCGCGACTCTCTCCGATCTAGCCGCCTACATCCTGGCTCACCAAGGCGAGTCGAACGACGAGGTCCTGGTCGACTCCCCGCTCCAGCGCAGGGCCGCCTCCAACGATGCTGTGGTGACCTCCTTCCTGGACCAGATCGAATCTTCTGAGGTCCGGGCATGACCGGTTTGCGCGACCGTGTCCGTCGCCTGTCTCCCGACGACCGACGTAAGCTTGAGAGCCACTTGGCGACGCAAGAGGAGCGGGTGGGGCCGATCGCGATCTGCCAGCGCGGGATGTGGTTTGTGGAACAGCTGTCGCCGCACACACCGGCCTATCTCGTCCTGGTGCGTTGCGCCTGCGCGGCAACGTGCGGCGAGACCTGCTGCAGGAGGCCGTGGACCAACTCGTGATGCGTCACGAGGCGCTTCGCACGACGTTCTGCGTCCGCGACGGCGAGCCGGTGCAGATCGTGCACCCGAGCGTCGGATATCTAATGCCCATCGTGAAGCGCCAGGCGGAGGAGGCGGAGATCGCCCCCGCATGGTGGCAGACCTGCTTCTCTCGGAGCCGATGGACGTCACTACCGAGACGTTCCGCGCCGTACTGGTGGAGCTGGGCCCCTGACGACCTAATTTTTAGGCTGGGTGACGCACCATCTGGTCAGCGACCGTTGGTCGGTCGGCATCATGATCGAGGACCTGGGTGAGATCTACCGGTCGCTGGTCGAGGGTGGTGACCCCGAGCTCCCCGCTCTTCACCCAGCCCTTGGACTTCTCGGAGCGCCAGCGCCGGGAAGAAGCCGACGGCCCTGGAACAGGGAGCCGGGACTCTGGCGAGAGGAGCTGCGTGGCGCGCCTCAGCCTTGGACTTGCCCTGCGACCAAGTACGCCCCTCGCAGCAGGGATTTCGAGGAGCAATGCTGCCCTTCCGTCTGGGCGAGGAGCTTTCTGCCGATGTAGCCCAGCTTGCCCGTCGCGTGGGAGCCACGAGCAACATGGTGGTCCTCGCAGCATATGCGACCGTGCTGTGGCGGTGGAGCAGCCAGGACGACATCGTGATAGGCACCCCCATGGTGCTGCGCGACGCTCCTGACCTCGAACGGATCGTCGGCTATTTCATCAACCCGCTCGCGATGCGGTGCCAGGTGTCTGGGGAAGAGAGCTTTGGGGCTTTTGCTGGAGCGTGTGCGGAGCACCGTGCTGCGCGCCTACGACCACAAAAGAAGTCCCATTCGACGTCGTCGTCTCCGACGCGGAGGTTACCCGGGATCTGGCCCGTTCTCCGCTATTCCAAATGAGTCTGTCTTACGGCCGCCAGCCGCAGCTGGACTTGGAGTTGCCCGACATCATGGCGACTCCAGTGCAGATACCCACCGCAGCCTGTCGCTTCGATCTTGAGCTCCAGGCATTCGAGACGGCGGAGGGGATCCAGGGTTGGTTCGAGTACGACGTCGAGGTGCTGGACGAGCAGACGGTCTCGCGGATCTCCGCCGCGCTGATACTGGTGTTGGAGGCTGCTTGCGTTGACAGCAGCGTCCGACTGTGTGACCTGGCGATGGAGACGATTGCCGATCGTCTCGAGACCGCAGCAACGCTGACCGGTGCCGATGTCGACTGGCCGGCATGCGGTTGGGTGCACGACCTGATCGGCCAACGTGCCGGCGAGACGCCGGAGGCGGTTGCCGTCGTCTTTGAGGACGAGAGCCTTACTTACGCTGAGCTCGACCGTGCCTCTAACTTCTTGGCGCGACGTCTCCTTGAGGCCGGTGTGTGTACAGCGGAAGTAGTCGCCATCGCGCAGGAACGCTCCCTTGAGCTGGTGGTGAGCATCTTGGCGGTGCTCAAGGCTGGTGCCGCGTACCTGCCCATACCAGTCGACATCCCGGCGGCACGGGTGACACACATCTTGGCTGATTCCGGCGCCGCGCTCACGCTGGTCAGCGGTGCGACCCGTGCTGTTTTCACTGAGATCGACGGCCCGCCGCTGTTGGAGGTGGACGATGTCCTGAGCGTTGCCCGGGTCGCCTGCGACACGGCCTGCGCCCCCGTCGTAGTCGATCTTCGTGGAGAATCACCCGCATACGTTATCTACACCTCAGGATCCACCGGCACTCCCAAGGGCGTGGTCAACACCCACCGTGGCCTGAAGAACCGCTTGTTGTGGATGCAGGACCGCTACAATCTTGACGCGGAGGACGTTGTCTTGCAGAAGACGCCTTACTCGTTCGACGTGTCCGTGTGGGAGTTCCTCTGGCCGCTGATGTGCGGCGCCCGACTGGTCGTGGCGAAGCCCCAGGGGCATCGTGACACGCGCTACCTGGCCGACGTGATCCGGTCCGAACAGGTGACGACGCTCCACTTCGTTCCCTCCATGCTGGCTCTTTTCCTCGCAGAGGACGTCGAGAGCTGTTCCTCCCTGCGGCGTGTCGTCTGCAGCGGGGAGGCACTAGGGCGTGAGGTGCAGGATGAGATGCTGCGCCGTTCGGGCGCCGAGCTGCACAACTCTACGGCCCCACCGAGGCGGCCATCGATGTCACTGTGGCAGTGCGTGCTCGATCCTGACGATCGCCGTACGGTTCCCATCGGTCGACCAATCGCCAACACCCGGCTCGCGGTGGTGGACCAGCAGCTAGTACCTGTCCCGCGGGGCGTGACGGGCGAGCTCGTAATCGCCGGCGACAACGTGGCGCTTGGGTACGTCAACCAGCCCGACCTAACGTCGGAGCGATTCGTCGAATGCAGGGCGATGGGTGAGCGCTGCTACCGCACCGGTGACGTGGTTAGGCTCCGCGAGGACGGCCAGATCGAGTATCGGGGACGCTTGGACCACCAGGTCAAGATCCGCGGCCTACGTATCGAGATGGGTGAGATCGAGGCGGTGTTACGCGCGTGCGACGGGGTGGGTGAGGCGGTCGTCCTGGCCCATGAGTTTGCTCCCGGCGACGTACGACTGCTCGCTTACGTTGTCTGCGATGCGGCCCGTGTGGAGCCGGCCGTGCTCCGCACCGAACTGCGCACACAGTTGCCTGAGTACATGGTGCCCAACCAGGTCCATGTGCTGTCGGCGTTGCCACCGACTAGTAATGGCAAGCTCGACCGCGATGCGCTGCCGCGCGGGATCGCCCATGCCTCTCGCGCCGTGGATATTCCCAAGGGCGACCTCGAGACGACCATCGCTGCCATCTGGGCGGAGTTGATTGGGGCTCCGGTCGGGCGGCACGACAACTTCTTTGACGTCGGTGGTCACTCCCTGCTGCTTGCCACGCTGCGCGAGCGGCTTCAACCGATGACAGCCACCCCGATCGAGATGGTAGACCTCTTCCGCTGCCCCACGGTCTCCACTCAAGCCGCCCTCCTGCAGCACACCGAAGGCCCCGTCGATGACGCTGCCAGCCGGCGAGCCCAGAAACGTAAGCAGTCCCGACGGGCGGGACGATGATCCACTTTGCGAGAGAAGCACGACATGGTGAACGCACTGGACAATCATGACCGTATCGCCGTCATCGGCATGGCGGGCCGGTTCCCGGGTGCCCGCGACTTGGGCGAATTCTGGCACAACTTAGTCTCCGGGACGGACTGCATCAGCCGTGCCGAGGACTTTGCTGGTGTCAGTGCCAACGAGCAGGGGTTGGTCGAGGCGTCGGGTCAGCCTGGACGGGGCCGAGGAGTTTGATGCAGCTTTCTTCGGTTTCCAGCCCCCGCGAGGCCGAGGTGCTCGACCCGCAGCAGCGCCTGTTCCTCCAAACCAGTTGGCACGCACTTGAGGATGCCGGGTGGCCCGCCGGCGACGACTGCCGGGTGGGGGTGTTCGCCAGCACGAGTCTCAGCACTTACTACCTGCACAACGTTCTCCGCAGCCGGTCCACGCTGGAGACTGTCGGTCAGTATCAAGCGATGCTGTCCAACGACAAGGACTTCCTGGCGACACGCGTCGCATACAAGCTAGGTCTGACTGGGCCGGCGGTAACTGTGCAGACGGCATGCTCTTCCTCCCTCAGCGCGATCCACCTGGCCTGTCAGAGCCTTCTTGCCGGTGAGTGCGACGTCGCTCTCGCAGGCGGCGTCTCCATCTCTTCCCCGCTAAGTGGGGGATACCTCTACGAGCCGGGTGGCATTCTTTCCCCAGACGGCACCTGCCGACCCTTCGACGAGGCCGCCAACGGGACGGTACCGGGCAACGGTGTCGGCGTGGTTGTCCTGCGCCGTTGGGACGACGCATCATACGACCGCGTCCGCGCGGTGGTGCGTGGCTCGGCGATGAACAACGACGGTAGCCTCAAGGTGGGATATACAGCACCGTCGGCCGACGGGCAGTCCGACGTGGTCGCCGAGGCGTTGGCGATGGCCGACATCAACCCCGATCTGATCACCTACGTTGAGACGCACGGTACCGCCACCCCCATAGGCGATCCGATCGAGGTAACCGGACTCGCCAAGGCCCTACGTGAGCGATCCAGTGATATTCCGTGCGTGCTCGGGTCGGTCAAGTCAACATCGGCCATCTGGATGCAGCCTCCGGCGTGGCGGCGTTCATCAAGACGGTACTGATGCTGGAGCATCAAATCTTGGTGCCGACCTGCCACTTTACGTACGCCCACCCGGACCTGCGCCTGGCCGAGCGCGGTTTCGAGGTGCTCCAGCAGGCACGCCCTTGGGACGTTCCGACGGCTCGCTGCGCCGGCGTGAGTTCCTTCGGGATCGGTGGGACCAACGTACATGTTGTGCTCATGGAGAGCGCGCCGCCGCCGGAGTCGGAGCGGTTGAGGTGCCGCTGGCGCTCGCGGTCTCCGGGGCGGACCACCCAGGCAGCTGCAGAGCAGGCCCACCTGCTTGCCGACGTCGTCGACGATCCGTCCTGCGACCTGGCAGCCATCGTCGCCACGCTGGGTCGCCGGCGTCCGTTACTGGGTTTCACCGCGGCGGTGGCGGGGAGGACCGGGCTGGCCTGGCGCGACGCTTGCGTGCCGTGAGCCCCGAGGATGTGTGGCGTGAGCCGATCGATCGTCCCCGGGTCTGCTTTCTCTTTCCGGGGCAGGGCTCTCAGTTCCCAGCTATGGGACGCGATCTGTATCAGGATGAGCCGGTCTACCGTGCGGCTTTCGACGAATGCGCTGCTCTGTTCGCACGGTTCACGGGAACGGACCCTCATCAGCCAGCTCTACGGTGACAGCCCGGCGTCGGCGGAGTTGCTGAGCCGGACCGAACAGGCCCAGCCGGCGCTTTTTGCGGTCGAATATGCCACATACCAGTTGTGGCACTCCTGGGGAGTCGTCCCCGACGTGATGATCGGGCACAGCATCGGCGAGCTCGCGGCCGCCTGCGTCGCGGGCGTCTGGTCACTCGAATTCGCCACCCAGATCGTAGCAACGCGTGGCCGTGTCATGAGTGAGCAAGAGCCTGGTGGCATGGTGTCGCTACAGGCCTCGCTGGAGTGTGCGCTCGCGCTCCTCCCCGAGGGCTGCTCGGTCGCGGCGGTGAACGCGCCGGAGAGCGTCATCATCGCCGGCCCGCTGTCTGCGATGCAAGATATGCAGACAGCGGGCGGCTGCCGCGGGTACGAGCTCCCGGCGCCTACGCACATCCCACGCCTTCCACTCCGAAAGCATGCTGCCTGCTGCTGAGGCAGTCACAGGCGTGGCCGCAGCTGCGATCGCCCATGCGCCGTCTATCCCGTTGATCTCCAACCTGACAGCGGAGCCGATGACCGTGGCCCAAGCCACGAGCGGGGAGTACTGGGGAGATCAGGTGCGCAGCACCGTCCGCTTCGAGGAGTCCGTGGCGGCGGTCTTGGATCAGGCCAACACGGTGTTCGTCGAAGTGGGCCCCGGCGAAACACTGTCGCGCCTCGTGCAGCAGGCCACCGCAGGTGACCGCGTAGTCGCCGCATTGCCGAGCCTGCCCGATCCGCGCGGAAAACTCCCCGTCCCTGCTGCGCATCGCGCGCGACTGGCCGTCCAGAATCTTTTGGGCGATGTTCCAGTGGACGGGGTGCTTCCCGTGCCCGTCGGACTGCCAGGTTATCCCTTCGCCCGTGACCGGTATTGGATAGATCCAGACGTGGATGGCAGCGAGCCCACGGCACACTGCGAGGCGACCAGTGGCCTCCTCTGGGAGGAGCGCTGGAGCCAGATCGGTTCTTGGCAGCACGACGCGGATCTAGCGGCTGTCCCCATCCTGGCGTTCGCCCGCGGACCTCGCGGGAGAGTCGGTGCTCTCCGTGCTTGAGGAGCGTCACGCCGGCCCGGTCCTAGCGGCACCCTCTGCGTTGGACATTTTCGACCCTGAGGCGTGGTTGACACAGATCGAACGGCTCGGCGTGGACCACGTACATGTCGTCCACGCGCTGGCCCTAGACGGTACAGTTCCGGCCCGTGAGCTCTACGCTTCGTTGCTCACCCTGTGCAAGCTGTGGCGCGTCGTCCCGAGGGTACGACGACCGTCTCCTTGCTGACGGAAGGCGTGTGGAACGTCGACGGGTGCGATCCGGTTCATCCGGACCATGCCGTCGGGTTGAGCTTGATGTTGGTCAGCCCGCAGGAGATCCAAGGCCTGCAAAACGCGGGTACTGGATGTGCGATCTAAAACCCAGGGAGACGCGTCGTATCGAGCAGATTCTCGTCTGGCTCGATGATGCGCAGTCCCCGCGCAACGCCGCGCTGCGCGGCAGCCGCTTCTGGCAGCGCGATTTCTACCCGGTATCTTCGGGCCAGGCGACGTCTGCGCTCCGTGTTCGCGAGGATGGTACCTACGTCATTACCGGCGGTTTGGGCGGTGTGGGCCTGCAGATTGCCGGGTGGCTGTCCGAGCAGGTACCCGGCTGCTCGGTGGCGCTCGTCTCCCGCTCGGCGGACCGGCCGGATCCTGTCCAAGAGCACGCCATCAGCCGCATGCGCTCGCGTGGGACGACGGTGGTGACTGTGGCCGCCGACGTGACGGACAAGGAGAAGCTGGGCGCGGCCCTCGACACGGTCCGAGAGGCTTTGCGGCCCCGTCCGAGGGGTCATACACGCTGCGGGTGTGGGCTCTACCGCGATGATCTCACGGGCCGATCCCGGTGTGGGACTGGACCGTTGCGACGCGAAAGTGACTGGTACTCGTCTGGTCGGTAGGTTCGTGGAGCAGGACCCGCTTGACTTCTTTCTCCTGTGCTCGTCGGTGACGGCGGAGTTCGGTGGCCCAGGCCAAGCAGATTACGCCGCCGCCAACGCGCTGCTTGATGCTTACGCGCTCGAGCAGCAGGCGGCAGGTCGTCCCGTCGTTTCGGTCGGCTGGGACACTTGGCAGGGCATCGGAATGGCTGATCGGGGCGCCACCGGCGGGGACCAGTCCGTGGTCAAGGGTGTCGAGACTGACGGGGTGGTCTATACCGCCACTGCGAGCTTCAACTCCGAGGACACTTGGATCGTGCGGGACCACCGCCTCATGGGGCACGGTCTTGTGCCGGGCACCGCCTTCCTCGAGATGGTGCGATCAGTGGTCGCGCCCGCGGGGAGGCAACGGTCGGCTTCCGCGACGTGATCTTTATGGCGCCCCGTGATCGTCCCGGCCGGGCACGAGAAGACGATCTCGATTCAGATCGACCAATCCGTTGCGCCGTGGCGGTTCAGCGTGAGTAGCCGCGATCCCCGTGGTGTGCGACGCGATCACGCGGTGGGCCTGGTCTCGCTCGTTCCCGATGCCCGGCAGGAGCGCGTCGACCTCAATGAGGTTCTCCCGCAGGGGGCGGGCGTCGAGGTGCTCACCGATCAGGCCGAAATTGGTCGCCGTTTAGGTGCCGACCGCTACCGGGCGGGTGCCGGGCCCGTCGAGTTCTGGTTCGGACCGCGCTGGAATCTGCTGGAGAAGGTCACGACTGACGGTCAGCATATGTTGGCCGAGATGCGCCTGGATCCCGCGTTCGAGCATGATCTGGACATCTATCCACTTCATCCTGCGATGTTCGACATGGCGGGCGGGATCTTCCGGATGCACACCCCGCCGAGTACTACCTGCCTTTCGGCTACGAAGAGGTCACAGTTTACGGGCCACTCACGCCGCACCTGTTCTGCGCGATCGAGATCGAGGAAGTCCAGCAGGACCAACAAGCTCTCTCGTGCAGCATCCGCTTGCTGAGCCCAGGAGGTGAGTTGCTCGTCCACGCGCATCGTTTCACTATCAAGAAGGTGCAAGATCTTGGGGGGCTACATGCCATGGTGTCGCTAGCGGTGAGCGAATCTGAGACTACGCCCGAGGCCAGCCGCGGGATCGTTGAGGAACTCATGCAGACCATGACGCCGACCCAGGCCTTGGATGGGTTGCGCCAGCTCCTTTCCCTACCGGAGCTGCCGGCCCACGTCGTGATCAGCCCCGGGACGTCGAGCGCGTGCGTCGTCAGGCTGTTGCGCTTACACCTGCGGATCTGGCGGCGCAGCAGCCACCGACGAGTGCGCTGCACCCTCGCCCAGACCTAGCGACCGTCTATGCGGCGCCAGAGACGGACATGGAGCGGGCACTAGTCGAGGCTTGGGGCGCCGTCCTCGGGATTGATGGTATTGGCGTGGACGACGACTTCTTCGAGCTCGGCGGGCACTCCTTGGCAGCCGTCCACGTCAACGGGAGACTGAAGGACGCCTACGGGGTGGAGATGGACTTGAGGACGTTCTTTGACGTTCCCACCATCCGGAATGCAGCCGCAGTGATCGCTCAGCGCGACGACGAGGAGATCGTCGTTGACCACGCCGAGACCGCCCAGATCGACCACCTGTCCGACGACGAGGTTGACGCCATGCTGACGTCGCTCCTTTAGATTCCCTCCTGGATCACCCTGAACGAGGCTTTTGTAATGCAACAGTTGATAACCACCATGTCGAGTGAAGAGAAGCGCGAGCTCCTCGCCCTCGAGGCTCCGTCTGGGCAAGCTGGGCGGCAGGCCGCAACCCGTGTCTTTTTCAGCAGCAGCGGATGTGGTTTCTGCACCAGATGATGCCGGCCAGCTCGGCATACAACATTCCCGCAGCCGTGCGCCTAACCGGACGGTTGGACGTTGACGCCCTGGCAGGCGAGCCTGACTAGGGTGTCAATTCGACATGACGTGCTGCGCACCACGTTCGTCGAGGTGGATGGGCAGCCGTTCCAGCAGCTCCATGCCGACCACCAGCCCCCAGATGCGGGTGGTAGATCTGCGCGAGCCCGTGCGCGCCTCGGGGCTGGCGGTCGCGGACCTGGGCCACCCGACGCTGCGGGCTGCAGCCGTCGAGGGAGTTCACGCGACCGTTCGATCTGGAGGAGGGGCCGCTCATGCGGATGTGCTTCCTACGGACCCGCGAGGACGAGCACGTCTTGCTCATGACGACGCACCACGCGCTCGCCGATGTCTGGTCGACCACGGTGTTTCTCAATGAGCTGATCGCTGATTACACCGCGCGGCAGCGCGGTGCCGTGACTCCGCTGCCGCCCCTCGCTCTGCAGTATATCGACTACGCGGCTTGGCAGCGTCAGCAGCAGGTCTCGTCCGAAGATCTCGCCTACTGGCGAGAGCACCTCCATGGAGCCCCCGCCGCACTCGATTTGCCAACCGACCGGCCGCGCCCGGCAGTCCGCAGCGACTCGGGTGCCTCGCTGCCGTTTTTCCGTCGACGAGCAGCGGATGTCCCGGGTGCGAGCGCTTGCCAAGCAGACCGGGACGACTCCTTTCATGGTGCTGCTCGCCGCTTTCGTGGGAACCCTCGGGCGATATGCCCACCAGGACGACGTAGTGATTGGCGTGCCTGTCGCCAACCGCAACAATCAGGCGCTACAGAATTTGGTTGGCTACTTCGCGAACATGCTCCCGCTGCGGTTCCAGATGGCGACGGCGATGACTCTGCGTGACGTGTTGCTGGTGGTTCGCGAATCGGTCCGACACGGTATGGCACACCAGAAGGTGATGTTCGAGCAGATCATGGAGGACATCGACCCGGAACGCGACGCATCGCGCAGCCCAGTGTTCCAGGTGTCGTTCATCTACCAGAACGTCGACATGCCCGATCGGTCCATGGGAGGCCTCACCTTCACCCAGCTTGAGGCACCGATCAGGTCAGCGCGGTTTGATATGGAGTTGCAGGTGTTCGAGGAGGAGGGTCTCTCGGGACACTTCGAGTACAACACCGACCTCTTTGACGCGGCGACGGTTGAGGGTTTTGCCGCTGCCATGCACACATCCTCGATGTCTACCTGAAGGATCTAGACCAACCGGTGGCATCTGTCGGCCTCCCTCTCTGAGGCAGGGCTCCGATCCGCGGTCGTGCATGGTCCGGTCTTCGAGCTCGGGCCTGAGGATGGGTTGCTGTCACGGTTCCGCTCCTGGGTCGCTGCGACTCCCTTGGCGCCGGCGGTCAGCTGCGGCAGGGACACCCTCACCTATGCTCAGCTCGATGCGCTCTCCGACGACCTCGCTGACCAGATCGAGGCGCTCACAGGTCCCGACGAGGCTCTGGTTGGGATCGCGCTGCCTCGGGACATGCGCACCGTGGTGGCTGAGCTGGCTGTCCTGAAGAGCACGTAACGCCCTACGTGCCGCTCGACCCCAGTTTCCCGGCGCAGCGGCTGCAGCATGATCAGTGACTCGGGGCTGGGCGTCCTGATCACCGCCGATGACGTGCTGGCTGACATCGATTTGGGCAGCGTGACTTGTCTTGGCATCGGCCCGGTAGTCGTCCCAGCTGAGGCGCCTCGCTCGCCACGCGCGCTGCCCGACGTGGACGGCACCTCTCGCGCATATGTCATCTACACCTCGGGCCCACGGGCGTATCTAAGGGCGTGGAGGCGACGCGGGCTGGACTGGACAACCTGCTGCATGCGATGGCGAACCGCCCGGGGATCGGCAGCGGCGACTGTTTACTCTCCGTCACGACGCCGTCGTTCGACATCTCCATCCTGGAGATGCTGCTGCCCCTGGTCAGTGGCGCCCACGTTGTGGTGGCACCCGTCGCGACCACGACGGATGCGATAGCGCTCAGCGATCTGGTCCGCTCCTGCGGCGCCACCATCATGCAGGCGACGCCGTTCACATGGCGTTTGTTGATGGAGGCCCACTGGCGTCCCCAGCCCGGCTTCCGTGTGCTGTGCGGCGGCGAGTCCTTCCCGCCTGATCTCGCCGAGCAGCTTCTGGGGATTGGTTGCGACGTCTGGAACATGTACGGGCCTACGGAGACTACGATCTGGTCCTGCGTCGCTCACGTGGAGGACTCGTCGATTCACGTGGGTGAGCCAATCAGCAACACTTCGGTCTGCGTCGTCGACGAACACCTGCACATCCCTGCCACAGGGCGTGGTCGGTGAGCTGCTCATTGGGGGACTCGGTGTCGCGCGCGGCTACCACGATCGCAACGAACTCACTGCGGACCGGTTCACTAGCCTTCCGGAGGTGTCTGGACGGTGGTACCGGACCGGTGACCTGGTTCGCAGAGATGGCGGGGGACGGCTGCGCTTCTTGGGACGCCTGGATCATCAGGTAAAGCTGCACGGATATCGGATTGAGCTGGGCGATGTCGAGTCCGCGCTGCGCGAGCACGACGGTGTAGACGACGCTGTCGCCATGGTCCGGGAAGATGTTCCAGGCGATCCGCGCCTCGTGGCGTATGTGGTCCCGGCGGGCGCTGAGTCGGACCAAGTAACCACTTGGGCTGAGCTCTGGGACGATGCCTACACTGGGGGACAGGGGATGGCCGGTGAAGACTTCTCTGGCTGGCTGAGCAGCTTCAGTAACGAGCCGATCCCTGCTGAAGAGATGACCGCTTGGGCGGATGCGACTGCCGCCGACATCTTGGCTCTCTCGCCTCGTTCCGTTCTGGAGATTGGCGGCGGCACGGGTCTCATCATGCGGCGCGTAGCACCCTCCTGCGAGCGGTATTGGGCAGTCGACGTGTCATCTGAGGCTGTTGCACGGCTCTCAGCATTGGGAGATTCGCTCGAGAGGTGTGAGACTCGCGCGTTCTGTGGTGGCGCGCACGAGCTGGATGAGCTCCCCGCCCAGAACTTTGACGTCGTGGTGATCAACTCTGTCTTGCAATACTTCCCAGACGAGGACTACGCCCGACAGGTCCTTCTGTCTGCGATTGACCGATTGGCCGAGGGCGGGCACGTCTTTCGTGGGGATGTCCGCAGCCTCGACCTGATGGATACCTTCCACGCACTCGCTGACGCCCATCTGGTAGATCCGCGTACGTCGCTGGCAGCCCGAACTGGAGCAAGTTGCCATTCGCGTAGCCCGGGATCCCGAGCTGGCGCTCGCTCCGGAGTGGTTTTGCCAGCTTTCTAGCCCCCGCACTGCACTCGACGTGGTGATCTCGCCCAAACCTGTAACCGCGGCCAACGAGATGTCGCTCTTCCGCTACGACGTGGTGATCACGCCCGTTGCCGCACCGTTCCCCGGAGACCGTCCCCATGACCTGGATGGGCGGAAACATCAACGATCTGTCGCGGGTCTGCGCGGCAGGACCCGACGTGCTGGTGCTGGACCAGCTCCCCAATGCACGCACGGCGCAGATCCGGGCGCTACTGGATGAGCCGAGCCAGACCAGTGCTGCGGACTTGGTGCGCGCCTTCGAACACCCCGCTGATGGCTTTCTCCCGGAACAGGTCCAAGCCGTCGCAGTAGAGCACGGGTACCGGGCCCGGATTGACTGGCTGCGGCACGGTCCCAGCGGAGCGATGACGCTGGTGGCGAGTCGTCCTGGCGCTGTGGATCCTGACAAAATCCGTGTGGTTGCGGCAGACCGCGGGGATGCTCCGTGCGCGAGCGTGCCCGCGGAGCGCGTTGTTCGGACACTCCAGCTCGCAGACCTCCGGGATCACGCAGCTCGCACGCTGCCGGCTTATATGCTGCCGACAGCGTTGGTCCCACTCGATGCCTGGCCCATGACGGCGAACGGCAAGATCGACCGGTCGGCTCTCCCCGCCCCGACTCCGGACGTTTCTGGCGAGGAGGACTGGGTCGCTCCGACCAACCCGGTCCAAGAGGTGGTCGTGCGGCTTTATGCCGAGGTGCTGGGGCTGGGCCGAGTCAGCGTCGGCGCCGACTTCTTTGCTCTGGGCGGCCATTCTCTGCTCGCGGCGCGGCTGGTCACGATGCTGCAGGCTCAAGGCTACGAGGACGTGCGCGTACGTGACGTGTTCGCCGCCCCCGTCGCCCGGGACCTGGCAGCCCGTCTCGAATCGGCTCCGACGCCCGGCCCGGATCGCGTCCGCCTCCGTCGCGTGTCTCGCCCGGGGCGGCAGGCACTTTCCCACGAGCAAACGCGCCTCTGGTTGCTGCAGCAGATCGACGGGCCCAGCGCCACCTACAACATCCCCATGGTCCTTCGCCTGCACGGGGAGGTGGACGTCAGCGCGCTCGACTACGCACTGCAGGACGTCCTGGCGCGCCATGAGGTGCTTCGAACCGTGTACGGGTCGCAGGATGGCATCCCCTGGGCTGAGGCACTCAACCCGATGGATGTGGGCAGCGTACTCACCTGTGTTGAGGCAACCGAGGGCCCCGCCCTGGAAGGCGTGATCGCTGGAGCGTGCAGGCATGCGTTCAACTTGGCCACAGAGCTCCCGGTGCGTGCCACCCTGGTTCGCTCGGGGATTGAGGAATCTATCTTGGTCATCGTCATCCACCACATCGCCGGGGATGGCGTCTCGATGGGCCCGCTCAGTCGCGATCTGGCAGTGGCCTACTCCAGCACGTGCTGAGGGTCGCGCACCGGAACTAGCCGAACTTCCCGTGCAGTACGCGGACTACGCCTCCTTCCAGCGCGAGTTGTTGGGCGACCCGGCGGATCCGCAAAGCCGCTGGGCACAGGAGCTGGAGTACTGGCGAGCAAAAACTGGAGGGGATGCCGACGAACGTCCTGCTGCCGACCGACCGGCCCCACCCGGTGCGCCCCACAGGGGCAGGGCATCATCTCGCGCTAGAGTGGGCGCCGGAGGTCTGGCAGGCCCCTCGCCTCGGTAGCCGCCGCCACCGCCACGACGGACTTCGTCGTGGTTGAGGCTTGCTTGGCCGCGACCCCTGCGCCTTCTCGGGGCCGGCGACGATCTCGGCGTCGGAATCAACGTGGCTGGGCGCCCCGACGAGCAACTCCAGGATCTTGTCGGATTCTTCGTCAACACACTGGTGGTGCGCTCCCAGATCCGGGGAGATGAACCGGTCCGCCACCTCATCGAGCGCACCAAGGAGAGTGTGGTCGAGTGCCTCGACCACCAAGACCTCCCGTTTGAGTCACTGGTCGCCGAGGTCGTCGAGCAGCGCGATGCCGCCCGGCACCCGTTGGTCCAAGTGATGGTGACGTGGAACGATGTGCCTGATGTGTCAGAAGGCCTCGACGGTCTGCAGATCGAGGTGCTGCCGAGCGAAACCGGGACCTCGCGCATGGACCTGGTCATCGCCTTCGAGGCGCACTGATGGCCGCGTCTCCGGCTCGGTCGAGTACAACACCGATGTCTTTGACGAGGAGACGGTGCGGGCACTGGGGGAGCGCCTCGCACTGGTCATTGTCCAGACGGCAGCATGTCCGACCCTGACGGCCGACGAGCTGGACGTGGTCCTGCCCGCGGAGCGGGAGCTGCTCTCACGCTGGAACGCGACAGAACGTGAGGTGGCCGCCCAGACCGTCAGCGAGATGTTCTCGCGGCAGGCGGCCGCAACTCCGCAGGCCCTGGCGCTGATAGAGCGAGACGACACCTTGACCTATGCTGAGTTGCACGAGGAGGTACTTCGCGTCGCCGGGGGACTTCTGGCGCAGGGAACGGCACCGGGCGACAGCATCGCCGTCCTCTGCCCGCGCTCACGGGAGTCCGTCATCAGCATGCTGGCAGTGATGCATGTTGGTGCGATCTACGTCCCCATCGATCCCGAGGTGCCTGTAGGCAGGATCCGCCACATCCTGGACAGCGCGGTCCCGCGGCTGGTCGTGTGCGCTTCCGACGCCTCGAGGTCTGTGCCGCAGGGCTACCGGGCGCTGTCGTTCGACACGTTGCGAGCGGCGTCGCCAACGGTGGCGACGCCGGTGGCGAGGGATACCGGCGATCCCGCATATATCATTTTCACATCCGGCTCCACGGGGCTGCCCAAGGGCGTGGTCGTGAGTGCTACGGGCCTCTCCTCGCTCGTGGACGCTCAAACGGAGCGGTTCGGGATCGAGCCGCTGGTCGGGCGGGTCCTCAACTTCGCCTCCCCGGCCTTCGATGCATGCATCGCAGAGCGCTGCGACGCGCTGTGCTCGGGCGCTGCGCTTGTCTTGGCAGCCAAGGAGGAGCTGCTGCCGGGCGGCGCGCTTGAGAGCACGTGTACTGCGCTCGGCGTGACGCATGCCACGTTGCCGCCCTCGGTCCCTCGCCCAGGTCGCGGAGGGTGCGTTGCCTCCGAGGATGGGCATCACGGTCGCGGGCGAGGCCTGCCCGGTTGCCCTCGTCCGTCGCTGGGCACCTGAGCGCATCATGGTAAACGCGTATGGGCCTAGCGAGACGACGGTGTGCGCCACCATGACCGAGCCTCTGGACCCAGCCGTGGCGCGGCTAGGGATCGGCCGTCCCATCGCGAACACGCAGGTGCGGGTGGTTGACGCTCGCCTTCGCACGGTGCCCCTGGGAGTAGCTGGCCAACTGGCTGTCCTTGGCCGCGGTCTCGCCCTGGGCTACCTCGGGCAGCAAGAACTCACTGCGGAACGCTTTGTCAGGAGCCCAGAGGACGGCGAGCGCATGTACCTGACGGGTGACCGTGCCCTTTGGCGGCGTGACGGGGAACTGGACTTCTTGGGTCGCGACGACGACCAGGTCAAGCTCCGCGGGCACCGGATCGAGCTCGCGGAGATCGAGGCCGTCATGTCGACAGTCAACGAGGGTCGACCAGGCCGTTGCCGTGGTTCTCGGCGAGGGTCCTCATGCATCGCTGGTGGCCTACGTCCTGCCACGACGGGGAGCTGACTCAAACCAGCTGATCGCCGAAGTGCGCCAGCACGTCGAGAAGCTCCTGCCCCCATACATGTGCCCGCAAGTCATGGTGCCCGTCGACGCGCTGCCCCTGACTAGCAACGGGAAGGTGGACAAGGGCGGCTCACCGCCCCCGAAATACCGTCGCACCGAGCTGGTGAACTGCCGCGGGACGCGACCGAGCGTGCGCTGGCCGCAGCGATGGAGACCGTCCTCGGGGTCGGGGACCTCAGCCGCGACGACAGTTTCTTTGAGCGTGGGGGGCGATTCTTTGCTGGCGATGCGGGTGGTGGCCCGGGCACTCGCGGCCGGGGTTACCGTGACCGTGCGGGATCTGTTTGCCCACCCCGTCATCAAAGACCTGGCACAGGTCTCTACATCTGCAAGTGCGGAGATCGACCAAGGGCAGGTTGAACTGGTCCTCCCCACCCCGATGGGGGAGTGGCTGCAGCGCCTCCCTGGCGATGCTGCTCAGTTTGCTCAACACGTCTGCGTCCGCCTCCCCGGCGCCGCTGACCTCGCCACCATCCAGACCGCCGTCGAGGTCGGTCGTCGGCGTCCATCGGGTGCTGGCAGCCCGACGGACTCGGGACGATCAGGGCCGTTGGCAGCTCGTGGTGCCAGCCCGGGCTGACCTGCCCCCCGGCAGCTCGCTGGTTCGCCTCCTTGAGGGTGCTGCTGGTGACCTCGGACGGGGCAGGGCGGCGGCCGCCGTAGCCATGCTACGCGCCGAACTCGATCCCGACGCTGGCCGCATGTTTCTGGGCGGCCTGGGGTACGACAGGGCATGGGCCAATCCTGATGCTGGTGTGCCATCACCCTCGTTATCGACGTGGCCTCTTGGCCGGTGCTTCTGCACGACCTGCGGTCCGCGTGGGAAGCTCTCGAGTCCGGCTCCACGCCGGCGCTTCTGCCTGAAGGCACCAGCTGGGCAACGTGGTCACGCAGCCTGGGTAAAGCCGCTGTAGACGCGGAGGCGGACCGTGCTGGATGGGAACGCGTGCTCTCGGCACCGCTGGTCCCCGTGCCGGCAGTTGGCTCCGCTGCGGCACCAACGTCCTGCACGGCGGGGCTGTCGGCGGCCGCAACAGCGCGGTTACTGACCGAGAGCGTGCCTGAGCTGGGCGCGAGGGTGGAAGAAGTACTGCTTGCGGCAGTCGGTGTGGCGGCCGAGCGGGTCCTGGGCCAGAGCGGAGCCCTTCTAATCGACGTCGAGTCTCACGGTCGTCTGGACCATCGCTGGTCGGGGGTGACCTCTCACGCAGTGTCGGTTGGTTCACCGAGATGCATCCGGTCCGTCTAGAGCTGAGGTCCAAGTCCGACGACAACTCGACTGCCCGTGTGCGCCGCGCACTGCGAGAAATCAGGGATGTCCCGGGCGATGGGTCCTCTTACGGGCTGCTGCGATACTTGGGGGACGGCGCGAAGCATCTTCCTGATACCGTCTCCTGGGCTGGGTTCAACTTCCTGGGGCGAATCCCGGGTGGGGCGGGTATCCAGCCGTGGGAGGACGTACCGAGTGATGCCATGCCCGACTTCCTGGCTCACCAGAGTGGAGATCAACGCCGGTTTGTATGAAGGGCCGGACGGCCCGGCCCTAGTGGCCTCGTGGGTGTGCGCGCGGAGACAGCTCCCCATCTGGATGCCCTGGTGGACGCTTGGGAGAGTCTGCTGGCGTCCCTGGCTGACTGCGCCATGCCCGAGTCTCTCGCGCAGGTCACGGCGGGTCCGCTCGAGCCGGTCTCCTTTGCCCAGCTCGACATCATCCATCAACCCGTGCCCCTCGCTCATCCGCATCACAACGTCGTCACTGTCTCGGAGCTGCGCGGCCCGCTGGATGCGGAGGCGCTCATCACCGCTCTGCGTCGGGTCACTGCCTACCACGATGCGCTTCGTGTCACCTCGCATGAAGCGGACTGGGGATGGGGACAACGAGTAGTCGACCAGCCCAGGTGGCCGATCACACGAGTGGAACTGGGCGCCTTCTCTCAGATGACCAGATGCACGCGCTCGAGGACCTGATTGAGCAGGAGACGCTGCAACCGTTCAACATCGGCGACGGGCCGCTCCTGCGGGGGGACCTTGTCAGCCTCGGCCACGACCGCACCGTTCTGGTTCTGGTCATGCACCACATCGTGATTGATCCCTGGTCCTTCGCTATTGTCGGTCGTGACCTCGCAGGTCTCTACACAGCAGCGCGCGACGGCGTCACCCCATCGGTGACGTCTGCTGGGTCCTCCGTCGCCGTGGCGCGCCGCCAGACATCAGCTTGGGCCGCAGGTGCTTACACGGACGACATCAGCTACTGGCAGACGCGCATGGCTGGCTACGAACCGCGGCTTCTCTTCACGACACCTGCGCGACCCTGCGGGCCTGTACCCTGACGGCTATACGTGGCCCTTCACATTGACCGAGGACTTAAGCGCCGAGATCTCGCGCATAGCCAAGACCCACGGCGTAACCGAGTTCGTCTTCTTGCTCGCCTGCTACACGGTGCTGCTGAAGGCCTTCACTGGACGCGACGACATCGCAATCGGGTACCCGTCCAACGGACGTGAACACAATGTGGACCGCGATGTCGTCGGATTCCGGATCGCGCCGGTCTTGGTGCGCCCCGGGAAGCCATTGACATCGCGGACCTAGTGCAAAAATCATGGCGCAGACGAGCGAAGCCGCCCGACACGCCGAGGTGCCGCTGCGCTCGATCGGGCTCTTCGACAAAGAGACCGACAATCCGCTACGCATCCTGTTCAATCTAGTCAACGTCGAGGCCGGTCTCACCCTCGACGGGATCGACGTAACGCCCCTGGCGCTGGGGACCGACGGTGGTCTCGGTGATCCCCGAGCTGGTCACCAAGATGCAGCCGCACAACGTCGATCTCTACTTGCTCATGCGACGCAGCGGTCCGCAGCTGCGAGGCCTGTGGCTGTACAACCCCGCCCGTGTGCCAGCCGAGACCATGGCCGCCATCGTGAAGGTCTTTCCCCAGCTCGTGGCGGCAATGGTCGCCAACAACCACGCCCAGCTCTCTGAGCTGGTTAATTCAGTGATGGAGGAGTGACATGACATCAAGCTGGTGGGTCGGCGGCGACCCCTCGATGAGCGCAACCACCCTGTGTTCTGTTTCGCTTATGCGGGCGGCTCGGCAGCTATCTACCACGGATGGAATCGCATTGAGCCACGTCGGCTTTGCGAACTTCTGCGGTGTCGAGTACCCCGGCCGGGGGACCCGTTACACCGAGCGGACGCGGATGGTGATTAAGGACCTCGTACAGGATGCGACAGAACGGATCGCAGGGGCTCGGGCTGGACCGGTACGCGTTGTTTGGCCACAGTATGGGTGGGCTCGTTGCCTTTGAGACGGCGCGTGAACTCGTCCGCCAGGGCGTGCGCCAGCCCCAGCATCTCTTCATCTCCGCTACAGGCGCTCCTGGCGCCCAGTCCGAGCGCCCCCGGCTTCAGGGGGCCTCGGACGCCACAGTGGAGACGGAGCTGCTCGCGTTGGGTGGCACAGACCCTCGCATCCTCGCCGAGCCCGCGCTGCGCGACTACGCGATCTCCATGATCCGTGCCGACTACTCAGCGCTGGAGAACTACCGGTACCACGCGGGCGAAAACCTCACCTGCCCGCTAACCACCTTCTCGAGTGAGGGGGATGCACTGGTCTCACCAGCACAGATGCTCGCCTGGGAGGATTTCACCGCTGGCCAGGCGGACCACAGGCTCATGACGGGTGACCATTTCTTCATCCACACGCAGGCGACCGACCTAGTGCACACCATCAACGATGCGCTCACGGTCAGCGCGCACCAAGGGAGTTTGGTATGAATGAACCGGTCGCCCTCGTTGCCGGCGGTTCCAAGGGGATTGGGGAGGCGACCGTCGTGGAGTTGGCGCGCCGCGGTTACCAGGTCGCATTCTGCTATTCTTCGGATCGAAGGGCTGCGCTTGACGTGGAAGACAGGGTGGAGGCTGCTGGTGGGTCAGCGCACTCGTACCGTTGCGACATCGCCGATGCGGGAGATGTCGCCGATCTCGTGACAGGCGTCGAGAATCACCTCGGGCCGATCGGTGCTTTGGTCTGCTCGGCGGGCATTGTGGAAGACGGTGCTCTGGTCCGGATGACTGACGACCGGTGGAAGCGCGTGCTCGATGTTAACCTAACCGGGACGTTCAACGTGTGCCGCGAGGTGAGCGTGCGCATGGTGGAGCGGCAGTCCGGCGCGATCGTCACGCTGTCCTCTGTAGCGGGGCTTCGGGGGCACCGGGGACAGACGAACTACGCCGCTGCCAAGGCCGGCATCATCGGATTCACGCTCTCGCTCGCCCAGGAAGTGGGGAGGAGCGGGGTCCGGTGCAATGTTGTCGCCCCGGGGTTCGTGGAGACGCGGCTAACTGAGGGGCTGCCCGCGGCGCTACTCGACGCCGCCGTCGAGCGCTCGGCTCTGGCTCGGGTCGGCCTTCCGAGCGAGATAGCGAAGGCCGTTGCCTTCCTTCTTTCCGATGACGCGTCATTCGTGACCGGGACGACGCTGGTCGTTGACGGCGGATTTGTCTAGTTCGCGGAGGTAATGTGATGGCCGTGGTGATGATCCCACCAGTGACGGCCCAGCAGCCGTAGGCTAGGGGCGGCGCATGTCTCGTGCGGCGGTTCCGAGGAGCGTCAGCTCGAAGGTTTCGTCGGGTTGAATGAGTACCATGCTGTCGTTGACAGTCTAGCCACCGGGTGGTGTCATAGGGTCGTAGCAACAGTGCTTGTTAGGGAGGGGTTGTTGGTGCGGCGGTTGCTGACGGTGACGGATCGGGCTGGGATCGCGAGGGGCTTGGCGGAGGGTGTGGGTTGCGTGAGATTGCTCGGCGGATTGGTAGGGATGTGTCGGTGGTTTCGCGGGAAGTGGCCCGGAATCAGGGTGAGACGGGGTACAAGTGTGTGGCTGCTGATGTAGCTGCTGCAGCGGCGGCGTGCCCGGCCCAAGCTCCGCAAGATTGATGCTGATCTGGTGTTGAAGCAGCGGGTGATTGCTGATCTTCGAGGTCTCCGTACACCACGTCAGATCGCGGGAAGATTACGTGCCGAGGTTAGTGACAGGCTTGAACCGTGTCAGGTTCCCCCACGGCCCAAGGAGCGAGCGTGTCTCAGCGAAGCGATCTACACCTGACGGCTGCGATGCCGAAGAAGACGCTGCGGGAGCACGGTGTCATGCTCAGGTCGAAAACGCACTAGCCGTCAGTCCCGGGCGTCGTTTTGGGTGAGCGGAAATCCCCGATTGTGGGAATGGTCAGTATCGATCAGCGGCCTCAGGAGGTTTGACAGGACGGAAGGTTCCCCGGTCATTTGGGAAGCAGACTTGATCATCGGCGCCTACGGCAGAACAGCCGCGATCACCCTCGTCGAACGAACCACCCGGTTCGTCACGATCCTCGCCCCGCCGAAGGGCAAGAACGCAGACGGGGTGTGTGACGCCCTGATCGACCACATCACTGGGCTGCCCGAATTGATGAAGGGCACCCTGACCTGGGATCAGGGCTCTGAGATGGCCCGGCACGCCGCGTTCACCATGGCTACCCAGATGCCGGTGTACTTCGCCCATCCCCACTCTCCCTGGGAACGCGGCAGCAATGAGAACACCAACCGACTCATCCGTGACTACCTGCCCAAAGGCACTCCCATCCCCCAACACCAGCCCTATCTCACAGCCATCGCCGAAGAACTGAACGAACGCCCCCGAGCCACCCTCGGCTACCTCACCCCACGAGAAGCTTTCCAGAAACTACTCGTTGCTTCCACCACTTGACACCGCCCCGTTGTGTGCGCGGGTATTATGTTTTGAGCATCGGTATCCTCGGTGCTGAACAGCATCCGGTCCCAGGCCGGATCGCTCGCGGGGAACCGCTTGAGCGCGGACTGCTCGGCCGCGCTGGCAACGTTGGCAGGATGTCAGCGGGGAGTGATAGATCAGATTCGGCGTCGATACCGATTCCGCTGGTGTCCTCGGCGCGCGCCATTACAGCCGCGCAGTGCGTCAATGTCCCGACGAAACCGGACCGCCACACCAGGGCTCGGTCCTTGTGCGCCGCTGCGAACTCACGACGCTTCTTAGAGACGCGGGTAGGTCTCAGGGCCGTTGTTCGGGTCGTTTGTCCCATCGGTGGGTGGTTCAGACCTGCCAGATGAGGCGGCGTAGGATGATGATGGCGTTGCCGGGATGATGAAGGCGTCGATCACGCTGGTGCGGCGTTCGATATAGATCAGTAGTTTGCGAAAGTCCCGGTTGTGCCGGGAGTTGGTATGTTCGAGGACCCAGCGGGTGTCGGCTTGTAAGGGAGTGTTCTTGGTGGAGATGCGTCCATTGCGGCCCAGGATAGCCAGTCGTTTGTGGGCCTTGTGTGAGTCGTAGCCGGCGTCCAGGTGCACAGTGATGTGCTCTGGCAGGTCCCGAGGCCCAGGCCGTGGTCGAAACGGGCCAGGTGTTTCAGGGTGGGTTCCAGCAGGATCGAGTCGTTGCGGTTTGCGCCGGCCACGACGCAGCAGAGGGTATCCCCTGAAGGCATCTACCATGAGGGAGCGTTTGGTGTCTTGTTTGCCCCTGCCGACAGATTATTTCTCGGCGGCTTCACTGTCGTAGAGGGTTTTGATCAGACGCTTGTCGAGGTGATCTGGTCCAGATCAAGACCGATGATCTGGTCGTGTACTTCCAGGCACAGGTCTTCGAGTTGGGTCAAGATGTCCGCGTCGATCTACTCGTCGCGTTGGGTCCATTTTTAATGGTGGCCGAGCAGTTGAGTCGGCGAATTTCAGATACGAGCGGCCCAGGACGAGTTTGTCGAAGATGGTCCGATCGGGGAATGCGCGGCCGGTGGCATCCTCCTCACGGGTGGGTGTCGATGTGGGGTGGGATTAGCGCGATGAGCTGGCTCCACAGGGGTTCCATGATGAAGGATGGGATGGCAGGCACGAACACCTCGCGCAGAGTAAGTTACGAGACTTGACAACTCATTCCTCTACGCGGTCTCGTGCCTGCCCCGCCCCAACGACACACCCCTAACCCACGCGACCTCTGAGTGCGTCACTCTGGCCAACTTCGAGACCGCGTCCACGCTCGACTCGGATCGTTGCGCATTCCTACCAATACGATGTGAATTTCCATCCATGCGACCCGAGGAAACAGAGGAACGAAGTATCATTAACCGGCCCATGGCTTCTCGGCTTTCGGTTGCTGTTCCAATGTTCCTACTTTTCTGGGTGACATGCCGAGTAGTTCGTGTAGCAGCTCACGAGGCGTCTGCTGTAGTCCTTCTGTGTCTAGAGTCAGGCGAAAGGCCTGCGACAAGAATCACGCCGATGAGCAGAACGATATCAGCAATGAAGGTCCACGCCATTGCTTGCTGGTGACCAGCGGCCGCGGCCCATGAGAAGTAGAGAGTCCCGAGCAGCGCAGCACCGCCTGAGGGCAGCAAACTGTTGCGCCGCGGTAACGATTCCGCTGCCAACCCCGGCCTTCATCGGAGGCACATCTGAGAGAGCGAGGCCGATGAGTGTCGGGAGCACCAGCCCGTTTCCGAATCCAGTCAGGCAGACCGCGGCGACGATCAGGCCGAGCGTCGGTAGCCCATCAATGGTCAACCCGAGGGCGGCGACAACGAGACCAACTATCGTAATGCTTGCGCCCGTGCGAATAGCGCGCTGCCGATTCATGGCGACCCAGCCTCTCATGAGCAATGAGCTGAGGGGCGAATGTTACGCCCGATGGAGCGAATACCAGCCCAGCGTGCAGAGGTTCGATGTGTTCCCCTTGTTGTAGGAGGATGGTTAACCGGAACATGAATCCGGCGAAGAACGCCATGAATAGCACGGAGGCAATGGAACCCCGGGCAAGTGAGGGAATGGTGATGAGTTTCGTGTCGAGCACAGGGTCTCCGCCGCGTGCGCCAAGCTGGTCCTCTTGTCGGATCACGATCCCACAAGAGAAGGAGCCCAGCTACCGGACCAATCCACATCCATGCAGGCCAACCATTTTGACGCCCCAGTACGAACGGCAGGAGCACCAAGGCGAGAGAGATCGCGATGCCCGCAGAGCCGCGCGCATCGATCGAAGGCGCCCCCGCCCGTTGGCTCCTCGGCACGACGAGCAGTGCCGCGATGAACGTGAGCACTGCGATCGGTACATTGATCAAGAAGATGGCACGCCAGCCCAAGCCTGCAAGGTCAGCGTGAACGAACCAGCCTCCGAGGATCTGTCCGGCAATCGAGCCCATGCCGGTGGCGACACCGTACCAGGCCATCGCCCATCCGCGTCTTTCGCTCGGAAGCGCGACGTTGATGGCCGCCAGGACCTGCGGGATCATGACTGCGGCGGCAAAGCCCTGCATGATCCGGGCGAACACGAGGAAGCCCGGAGAGCCAGCCACGCCGCACAACAGGGAGGTGGCGGCGAAGAGCATGAGCCCCCATAGATACATCTTGCGGTGGCCATACATGTCACCGAGGCGGCCGCCTGTGATGAGTCCGCTCGCGTAGGCGAAGGCGTAGCCTCCCACGACCAGCTCGAGCTCTGCCTCGTTCGCATCCAGCGCACCCTGGATGACTGGCGCAGCGACGTTGACAACGAAGAAGTCGAACTGCCCCCATGAATGCTGCGACGAGCAGTGTGGCGAGGAGCGACCCTTGGCGCTTTATTCTGGATGTCATATGTCCAGAATAGCAGTGTGTGAGAGACTGAAGGCATGCGTGTCTCGAAGGGAGTGGAGTGGGCCCTGCATACGACGTCGCTCCTGGCTCAGGCCCCGGACGGCAAGTGGATTGCGCGGCGGACTATCGCCGAGTTCTACGACCTACCCGAGCCCTACCTGGCCCAGGCACCTCCAGCGCCTGGTAGCGGCAGGCGTGCTTGTGGCGACCACCGGGCCCCGGGGCGGCTACCGGTTGGCGGTCCTCCGGAGGAGATCACAGCTCTTGCGGTCTTCGAGGCGATCGAGGGTTCAGCCCCCGCGTTTACATGTCTGGACATCCGTCGCCATGGAAGGGCGCGGCGACTCCCGAAGAGTGCCAGCGGGAATGCGTCATTCATACGCTCGTTGACTCGGCCGATAGAGCATGGCGGGCTCAGCTGGCGGGGAGGTCAGTGGCGGATCTTGTCAGCGTCCTACCTGAGTCGCTCAAACTTCGTACCTCCCGATACCCTCTCCGAGTCTGCGTCCGAAGCGATCACAGCCGCGAAGCGTCGCGGTAGAAAGACCTGACTCATGGGGCTGTCGAAGGTTCAGCGCTTTCGGCGGGATGGTCGAACAGTCGCTTGAGTGCCTCTTTCAGGACGACAACTCCGTCGATGCTCAATATGGACTCCGGGATGGAACTGCATCGTCTCGAATCCATGACGCCTGAGCGCGAAGATCTCTCCGGAGAGATCATCCGCTTCTACTTGCCATGCATCAAGCCGCGTGTCGTTTGCGCGGTCGATAAACCCGGAGAACGAGTTATAGAATGCAAGGCGCCTTTCCACCCCCCATAGTTGAATACTCGCTTGTTTTCCTTGGTTGGGTTGCGCCAGCTGGCGTACGTCGATCCCGAGTGCATCGCAGACCAACTGGTGGGAAAGACAGATGGCGAGGACTCGCTCAAATCTGCCGGTCAGAGCCGCTTCTGCCCAGCGGCGGGCTTTATTGATCCGGGGGTCCGTTGCATCGTGCGGGTCACCCGGTCCGGGGCCGAGGATGAGCAGATCACCTGCCGCCGCGGTGGATTGATCGGGATCGTGATCGACCGAAACTTCCAGACCAAGTTGCCGCAGAATTTTGGCGAGCATCCATGTGAAATCGTCCTCATGGTCGATGATGATTGCCTGCCCCGCGAATGCACCGCCTGATTCGGCCTCCGGCATCGTCCAGAAAGAAGCGAGTCCATTGCGACGCTCGTGGAGCAGGTCGGCACCAAGGTGTGTCCCGCCCGCATTCGCCGGTTCTGTCAAGGCCGCGATGATGCTGCGGGTCTTCCCGATCGTTTCCGCTACTTCCAACGTTGGTATGGAGTCGCGGACGAGCGTGGCGCCGACTGGGTAACGGAATCCCCCCTGTGCGTCGATTTCCAGTGTTCGGATGAGGATGGTCGAGTCCAGCGTGGTTCCATGATTGTGCTGATCGACGCGCGCTAGAATGCCGCCGAAGTATCGGCGTGCCGACACGTCCCTGTCGGCTGCCACCGAGAAGGCTGACTCGATGGGGCTACCGAGCACGGTCGGCGCGAACATCGACTTCCGAAGGATTTCCTGCACCGTTTGTGTAGTCCGGCCGGTGAGGTAGTACTCGGTGTGGCTCAGTCGCGCCATCTCTTTTACGAAGGGGCCTTCGACTATTGGCGAGGTGTCGCACATTGAGGAGAGAATCTTGAGTTCTTCGTCGACTACCATGTGCAGTTCGTCGCGTTCCTTTTTGTCGGAGAGGAATGCTCGCAGACCTTTGGTTGTGGGTCCAGAGTCTTCATGGGTGTACGTGCCCGAGATGGGGTTCATGGTGACGGTGCCAGTTGAATCCTTGCGTACGTGCATCTCTGGTGAAGCACCGATGAGTACGGACCCGCCCAAATCACACCAGAAAGTCATATAGGCTTCTGGCTCCATCTGCAGCAGCCGATTGAAAACTGCATGCTGATCGACCACGTTGGCTTTTGTCTAGCCGGCCTATGAGGCTGCGTGGTATCACAAAGTTCGACCCACGGCCGCCAGTGATGTCCTCGTGGATGACTCGCTCGACTAATTCCGCATATTCAGAATCTGGAGGCTCGTATCTAAAATCGTTCACTGTGGGAAGGTTTATTGGCAGCAAGTTCAGGATCCTCTGCCGTGATATTCTCTCTTCCGCCCGGATCTGGATCACGACCGTTGGCGCTTTTTGAGCGGTGTTCCGCGGGTGAAAGTCGTACTCGTCGTGCCTCGGCGGCGCGAAATGGAAGGACGACAAGGTAGGAACCGTCGAGGGTATCCAACTCGCTCATGTCGGCGATTTCGTAGACGTCACCCCAGATGCAGTCGACGTATCCGCCTTGCGCTATCAAGGCCTGCGCTGTGATGAGGTCGGCACTGTTCATGCTTCGTGGCTCCTGCGCAGTGATTCGCTGATTGTGGCCGTCGAGCACACCGCCGCACAAGTACTTCCCGCTTGGACGAGCGTACGGATGTGCTCGTCCTTCGAGAAGTCCGCGATCGCATCGGAGACCAGGAATGTCTCGTAGTCTCGGCTGTAGGACTCCATCGCGGTACCAAGTATCCCGACGTGTCCGTAGATGCCCATGATGATGACTTGTCCGATGCCGAGACGTTCGAGTTGCTGTGACAAGTCGTTGCCGAAGAACGCCGAGTACCTCCACTTGGTGACCATCTCGGAGTCCGAGGCCGGAGCGATAGGGCTCCATACATCGCGATGTTCGGGCCGCGCCTGCATACCTTCACCCCAAAAGGCCGAAAGTAACCCTCTCTGAGTAGGCGTCATACTTCCTGGCTGCGTGGTATAGAACACGGGAACGCCCACGCTTCGAGCGGTGTCGACAAGAGTGATGGCATTTTTCTTAAGCGTGTTCACTGGGTCGGAAATGGCGCGGAACCGGTCCAGGAAATATGTCTGCATGTCATGGACGATCAACGCAGCTCGCGAGGGCATCGACAACCCATTCTGGCTGGTTGATGTCGTAGTGAAATAAGCCGTCGAGTTGGTACTCGATGTCCACGGTGCTATGCCACATCAGTTGGCCCCCAGGATTGCCCCCGCCGTCGGCGGTCAGTGACTCCATGGTGATGTGCCGCGCGGCATCCGAGAGGAGGAACTCCACGACCTCGGCGATGTCCTCGGGCTCCGCCACGCGCTGCAAGGGAATGCCGAGACGATACTTTTCGGGGGCGCCCGCGATCGCCGATTCCTCCGCCTGTTCGCCCACCACTGCGGAGAGCATCGACGTGTTCGTAGAACCGGGAGCCACGCAGTTGACTCGGATGCGCTCGGATGCGTATTCGAGGCCAGCAGTGCGGGCCAAGGCTTCCGCAGCAGCTTTGGACGCGCCATATGCGGCCAGTCCGATGCGGGGAACTTTTGCGGCGTTCGACGAGACGACCACGACGCTGGGTGAGCCTCCTCGGTCCAGGAGCGGCATGCCCGCCCGTAGAGTGTTGTGAACGCCGAGAGTGTTCACTGCGAACGCTCTGGTCATGTCCTCGGGAGTGATCTCCTCGATATGTCCGGTAACAATGACACCGGCAGCCGCGACCAAGTGGGCGGGAGCGCCCCACTGATCTGCTGCTGCAGCGAACGCCCCAGTCAGTGCATCGGCGTCGGAAACGTCGACCGTCGTGAAAGCTGACAGGTTCGACGCCGCTCCCGGCGGATGAAGGTCGAAGCCAATGACAATCAGCCCGCCCGAGCTGAGTCGGTTGGCCACGGCCTGGCCAATACCACCGGAAGCTCCGGTGAGAAATACGATCCTCGGCATTACTAGATATCCTCCTTCACGGGGTTGTGTCAGCTTCAGGCGCGGATTTTCGCGGCGTCCCATGGTTCATCGATAGCGAAGACTCGGGTGGGCTTCATCGCGTCTGCCTTCGCATCGAGAATCGACGGGTCAACGAGGGTTCCCTTCGGGACTTCGCTGATCTCAACCAAGCGCTCGAGTGCTTCCGCGATGGCGTCCCCGATTTCTGTCCTGCGAGACTGGCTGAGTGAGACGCCCGGAGCGGGTTCAATCTCGACCCTGACCTTGAGTGTGTCGACCGAGGACCGCCAGAAGAGAGTTCTCCGGGTATGAGAGCGCTGTAGAAGGCCTGTTCCACGGCACCCGCCGTGAGGCCTCCCGGAAGTGCGGGACCGCGGCCGTGGAAACTGACCATGGGAAGCTCGGCAGCGTCGTTACCGGCGAGGGTGACCCGGTCGCCGGTCTCGTAGCGCAGCAGGGGCATCGCTTCACGCAGCAACGGAGTGATCAGTAGCTGACCAGTTCCGTTGCGATGGATCTCACCGTCGTCGCAGAGTACCTCTGCAAGCGCGACATCGGACCACCAGCGGGTGGTGCCGTCTGGCCACGTGCCTGCGAGTGAGCCCGCCTCCGTGCAACCGAACTCTTGTGCTACGGCGGCCCCGCCCCCAAGTTTGGGAGATAAAGCGTTGCTTTCGCCGGCGGGAGTGCCTCGCCACCGACGAAGATGCTGCGCAAGCTCGGAGCGTCGCGAGGCCGGGTCGTTGCCTTGGGCCATCATCGCGGCGGCAATTAGAAGAATCTCGGTTGGTGTTGACCATGTCTTCGTCACCCCTGAGGTCTTTCACGACGCGAGCAGCACGGCTTGGTGGGGCGGCCAGAGTGCGGTTGTCCCCGGCTATGACCATCGCTCCCTTCTGGCGCCCGCAGGTATCGGCGAGCATTCCAGCGACTACGAACGTACGGGATACGAATAAAGGAACACATCGTCTGCGACGATTTCTGAAGGTTTCGGTCGAAACGAGTGCCAAGTTCTTTCCATTCGTTCGCAGTATAGAAGGACACCGAAGGGGTTCCTGTGGTCCCGCTCGATTCGTGGTAGGTCACGACATCCCGGTGCGGTACGGCGAGGAAGCCAAACGGATACCCTTTGCGCAGATCTTCTTTAGTCGTCGGAGGTATGAGTCCAAAGGGTGACGATGGGTTGAGGCTACGCCGGTAGAAGTCGGATCGGCAAGCGCGCTCTATCTGGCGAGCCAGTATCACTTCAGGTCGGCGCTGGAGGGCGGCTGGACTCTCGCGAGATGTTTAGGTAGATGCATTATTTTTCTTTCCTCCATGTAGGGTTCCGTCACCTGAAAAGGCCTTGCGCACTTTGCCGGTCGCGCCAGTTGCGATGTGCAGGTCGGTCCATTCAATGTATTTTGTAATGCCTGGAATCCCAGAAATTCTGCAGTGCCGCGAGGATTTTTCCTTGGCATCCACTGCGACCGAGTTGAAAAATCTGATTGCTGCCGTCACCTCTCCCGTGGCCCGATCAGCGAAGACGCTGGCATCGAGGATCTCCAGATGGGAATCTATGAGGTTCTCTTCCAACACCAGCGAATAGATTCCCTCCTCGGGATCGATGACGTCTGTGTGTCGATCGAGGTGGAAGTAGTCTCCGTTCAGGTCTCGAACGGCGATATCTCCGGTCACGAAGTACTCGCCTCGACGTTCGGCCCAGTACCGTGTCTCGTCATTCCAGTAGCCCGGCGCTACATGTGCAGAGGCGACTGCCAAGTGCCCAGGCTGCCCATCAGGCACCGGTTGTCCGTCAGGCGTCAGGATCAGCGCACTTGTGCCTGGAGCCGGTTTTCCGATGCATCGTGGCTGAGGGTGGTCGTCTCGGTGAATGCGATGTCGGAATGCTCCCCACCCCATCTCAGATGAATCAAGCCCATCACCGACAGCGAATCCTTCTGGTCGGTTCGGGAGTCAACCAGCGCACGTATGTGCTTGACGTCGCCGTATCGCCCATGTTAAGCCAGAGTCGGATTGAGGTCGCCAACTCGTCCTGACGATCTGAGGGCGACCAACCCGTCAGCGTCGTACTGAAAGCCGCGATCGCGTCGGGGTGTGTGAGGCGTGACGTAGCAATGAGGGTCTCTGGCTCCGGCAGCGGCAGGAGTATCGCTCGAATGCCGGCCAGTGCACACATCGCGAAGAAGGCAGAGTCCCGCGGTGTGCGTGGTTGGCATGGCGAGCATGAACGACTGTATGAAGGACGGCAACTCGCCGGTGCTCGTACTGCCATGCCCCAGAGACCGCCTGCCTGTCGCTCCACATAACGACTTTCGGTAGCCCGGTCGTACCTGAGGTGTGGAAGAGCGCTGCGGGCGCCTCCGGGACGCGAGTCATCGGCACGACGTTTGCAGTGGTGTTCGCGGGTACAAGATGTCCGTCGAGGATGGGCAACCCCGACGCGGCGACAGCAGCTCTGGCTGAGGGAGGAAGCTCCTCCGCGATTGAGATGACTTCGGATGCACCCAGAATGGCGTAGGATGTGGCCGATGGCCGCCCTCGTCGAGGCGCGGGTTGATCGATTAGAGGGATTCGACCGGATCGCACTGCTGCCAGAGCCGCGATGGGCACTACGGACGCCCTCAGGGGAGCACGAGGGCGACGACTGGCATGCCGTTGCCCGGCACAGCCCCCAGACGATCTGCCATCGCGGCGACCTCGTGGCGGACTCGCTCCAGGTCCCAGGTCACCAAATCTTCCTCGTCGGAGTGCTCCGGCAGGCCGGGGGCTACCACCTCAAACCCGTCTCTGACCACGCCGTCATTCAGCA